>Ga0210409_10000001_pt1 | contig 3620483 bp, 3126 predicted proteins | sample IncBWH17MmetaG_FD_161649 | JGI IMG/M metagenome (GOLD analysis project Ga0210409, IMG submission 161649) | Forest soil microbial communities from Barre Woods Harvard Forest LTER site, Petersham, Massachusetts, United States - Inc-BW-H-17-M | ecosystem: Environmental > Terrestrial > Soil >...
ACCATAGCAAGTTGGTCCCACCCCTTCCCATCCCGAACAGGACCGTGAAACAACTTTGCGCCGATGATAGTGCTGCAACCAGTGTGAAAGTAGGTTATCGTCAGGCTTGTTATTTGGAGCAACAGCCCCGGCTGTTGTTTCTTGAGAAAAACCCGATCAGCAATGGTCGGGTTTTTTTTCGTCTGGACATTGACGGGACAACCCAACAGCAAAGGCTGGTGTCAGACCCCCTCCTGCGTTAGCGTCGAATCTGGCGTTGGCGGTGTGGAGGGTCTGACCCCGGGTGTACGGTTCAGCAGGCGAAAAAAAGGCAGCGCTACGCGCTGCCTTTGTCATGTATCACAACCATTAGAAATGGTAAGCGACTTTGACGTTCATGTAATTGACGCCGCTATTCGGTTTCTTGTAGCCGCCGTTCGAGAAATGCTGGATCTTCGCAGCGACTTCCCATTTGTTATTGAAGATATAGCCGACGCCGATATGGTCGCCGAACTGGAAGTGGGTCGACAGGCGGTTGTCATCGTTATCGTACAGCTTGGACAGCATGTGCACGCCAATGCCGCCTTCTGCGTAGAAGCCCAGCTTATTCGTGTTTTCAAAGCGGAACACGGGAGTAAAGCCCAGGTCCCACAGCTTTTGATGCTGGCCAGGGACATTGCGATAGCTCTTGCCATCCCAGCCGCCGATGCTGGCATCCCAGTAACCGCTCAGCTGTGTGCCGTTCGATACGAACCAGGCCTTATCCCAGTTCGAGGTGACGCCCGCGCGTACCATTTGTACTTTCACGCCCTTGGCATATTCGCCATAGACGGAGTCGATCAGTTTGTCGTCGGCGGCAAAGCCGGCGTTGGCCGCCATCAGCGCGGCAACGGCGGCGATGGATTTGAGGAGATTCTTCTTGAAGAACATAGAGGCTTTCATCGTAAAATTGGCCGATAGGCTATTGTTGTACAGGCACCTTGCTTTGCATGCCGCTCTCGCCACTTGTTGATCTCAGGGGTTCAATTGACATTCTCTACAAAAATCGCATTTCTCGGTATCGGTCTGATGGGGGATCCGATGGTCCGGTGCCTGCTACGCGCTGGATATTCTGTCACAATTTGGAATCGCACGCACAGCAAGGCTCAAGTCCTGCGTGCGGCAGGCGCACAGCCCGCTGTTTCCGTGGCCGAGGCTGTTAGCGGCGCGGACGTGGTCATCTCGATGCTGGAAGCTGGCCCCATCGTCGCGCAAGTGCTGCAAGCGGCGCTGCCGGCTTTGCCTGCCGGTGCGATGTGGATCGATATGAGTTCCACCAAGCAATCAGAAGCCCAGCAATTCCATGCCACCCTGCACGCTGCAGGCCATGCCTTCATCGATGCGCCCGTGTCGGGCGGCGTCGGCGGGGCACAGGCGGGCACGCTGGCCATCATGGCTGGCGCCAGCCCCAGCGATTACGCCCGCGTGGAAACGATCCTGGCGGCCATGGGGCGTCCGACCCTGGTGGGGCCGGCCGGCAGCGGCCAGGTCGCCAAGCTGTGCAACCAGCTGATCGTCGGCGCGACATTAACTATCGTGGCCGAGGCACTATTGCTGGCGCAGGCGGCTGGCGCCGATGCGAGCGCCGTACGGGCAGCGATACGCGGCGGTTTTGCCGAAAGCAAGATTTTAGAGGTGCATGGCCAGCGCATGCTGGAGCGCAATTTTGTTGCTGGCGGCCAGGTGAAAAGCCAGATCAAGGATATGCACAACATCCTCGCGGCGGCCGGGGCGGCGCACGTCACCTTGCCGGTGACGCAACTGGTGACGCAGCGCTATGAAACCCTCGCCACCAGCCACCCGACGGCCGATCATGCAGCGGCCTTGCTGGCCCTGGAAGCGTTGAATCCGGGGCAGCGCCTGGGAAGCGGCCCGGACAAACTGAGCTGATTTACGTGACGGGCAGGCTAGCTTCGGCCAGCTTGACCCAGAAACTGGCGCCGATGGGCAGCAGATGGTCGTTGAAGTCGTAGCTGCCATTGTGCAAGACGCACGGCCCCAGGCCGTGGCCGCCATCGCGGTGCTCGCCATCGCCATTACCGATGAAGATATAGCAGCCGGCCTTTTCTTGCAGGAAGAAGGCAAAATCCTCCGCGCCCATGGTCGGCTCGACATTCGCGTTGACCTTGTCGGCCCCCACCACGCTTTTCATTACTTCCACGGCAAACGCCGTTTCCTTCGCGTGGTTGACCAGCGGCGGATAGTTGCGCTTGAAGTGGAAGTCGACTTCGGCACCAAAGGCGGCGGCCGTGTGCACGGCGATCTCGCGCATGCGTTCCTCGATCAAGTCCAGCACGGGCGTCGTGAACGTGCGCACGGTGCCGACCAGGCTGGCATCATCGGGAATCACATTGGTGGCGCTGCCGGCATGGATTTGCGTGATCGACAGCACCGCCGTGTCGAGCGGGCTCTTGTTGCGCGTGATGACGGTTTGCCAGCTCTGCGCGATCTGCACGGCCACCATCACGGGGTCGATGCCCTTGTGGGGCTGGGCCGCGTGAGCCCCCTTGCCTTTGACCGTGACGTGGAATTCATTGCTCGACGCCATCATTGGCCCTTCCACCACGCTCAGGGTGCCGGTTTCCGCGCCGGGCCAGTTGTGCATGCCATAGATGGCATCCATGGGAAAGCGGGTAAACAAGCCGTCTTCGATCATTTCGCGCGCGCCGGCGCCGCCTTCCTCGGCCGGCTGGAAGACCAGATACACGGTGCCGTCGAAATGGCGGTGCTGCGCCAGGTAATGGGCCGCACCGAGCAGCATGGCCGTGTGGCCATCGTGGCCGCAGGCGTGCATCTTGCCCGGATGGCGTGAAGCATGCTCGAAGGTATTCATTTCCTGCATCGGCAAGGCATCCATGTCGGCGCGCAGGCCGATGGCGCGCTTGGACGTGCCATTCTGGATGATGCCGACCACGCCAGTGCGGCCCAGGCCGCGTACCACGGGAATGCCCCATTCCGTCAGTTTGGCGGCGACCACGTCCGAGGTGCGCTGTTCTTCGTAGCATAGCTCGGGATGCGCGTGCAGGTCGCGGCGGATGCCTTGCAGCTCGGATTGAAACGCCAAGATCGGATCAACTAGTTTCATGGGACTCTCCTGTGGATGCTGGCACGCAGCAATGTATGGCGTGCCGGACCGCGCTTGTTTGATCAAAAACAGGCGCGGCTAATAATGCATTGTAGCCCTTGTTTGCCGGGTAAATCCAGCGCACGGACGTGCTTGCCACGACGCCAACAGCAAGCACGCGGAATGGTTTACAGTATCGCCTTCCCCCAACGTTTTTGGATTGCACCATGACCACCACCCAAGTGCGCGCCGCCTGCCCGCTCGATTGCCCCGATACCTGCGCCTTGCTGGTCACCGTGACCGATGGCGTGGCGACAGCCGTCAAGGGCGATCCTGACCACCCGACCACGGCTGGCGTGCTGTGCACGAAGGTGTCGCGTTTCACGGAGCGCACCTACCATGCGGACCGGCTGCTGCATCCGCTGCGCCGCGTGGGCAAGAAGGGGGAGGGCAAGTTCGAGCGCATCAGCTGGGAAGAGGCATTGCAGACCATCGCGGCCCGCTTGAAACCGATCGCCGCGCGCGATCCGCAAGCAATCTTGCCGTACAGCTACTGTGGCACCATGGGCCTGGTGCAGGGCGAATCGATGTCGTCGCGTTTCTTCAACCAGCTGGGCGCTTCCTTGCTGGACCGCACCATTTGCGCGTCGGCCGGCGCCACCGGTTACCGCTACACGGTGGGCGCCAGCATCGGCACGGACCTGGAGCAGTTCCAGAACGCAAAATTGATCATCATCTGGGGCGGCAACCCGATCGCCTCGAACCTGCATTTCTGGATGCGCGCGCAAGAGGCCAAGCGCAACGGCGCCATCCTGATCGCCATCGACCCCTACCGTTCGCTGACGGCCGAAAAGTGCCATCAGCATATCGCCTTGTTGCCGGGTACCGATGCGGCGCTGGCGCTGGGCTTGATGCATGTGCTGATCACCGAAGAGCTGGTCGATCATGACTACATCGCGCGCTACACCATCGGCTATGCTGAACTGAAACAGCGCGCCATGGAATGGCCGCCCGAGCGCGTGGCCGAGGTGTGCGGCATCAGCATCCCGGAAGTGGTGGAACTGGCGCGTCAATACGGCCAGGCGTGCCGCTCTGGCGAAGGCGCGGCCATCCGTACCAACTACGGCGTGCAGCGCGTGCATGGCGGTGGCATGGCGGTGCGCAATATCGCCTGCCTGCCAGCCCTGACGGGGGCCTGGCGCCATCCTGCCGGCGGCATGCAGCTGTCGAGCTCGGGTTCCTTCCCCGTCAACCGCAAGGCCCTGCAGCGCCCTGATTTGCTCAAAGGCACGCCGCGTACCATCAACATGAGCACTATCGGCGACGATCTGCTGAAAACCACGTCGCCGGAGTTCGGCCCGCAAGTCGAAGCCGTGATCGTCTACAACTCGAACCCGCTGGCGGTGGCGCCCGATTCCTCGAAAGTGGCGCAGGGTTTTGCCCGTGAGGATTTGTTTACGGTCGTGCTCGAACACTTCCAGACCGATACCGTCGATTACGCCGACATCGTGCTGCCGGCCACCACGCAGCTGGAGCATGTCGATGCGCACGCCACCTACGGCCACCTGTACATGATGGCGAACAATGCGGCCGTGGCGCCGCTGGGCGAAGCGAAAGCGAATACGGAAATCTTCCGCCTGCTGGCCCAGTACATGGGCTTTGATGACCCGTGCTTCCAGGAAAGCGACGATGCGCTGGCGGCCAAGGCGTTCGATGCGACGGATGCGCGCGCCGTGCATTTCGACTGGGAATCGCTGAAACGCACGGGCTGGCAAAAGCTGGCCATGGCCGAGGCGCCGTTTGCCGAGGGAGGTTTTCCCACGCCATCGGGCAAGTGCGAGTTTTATTCCCGCGCCATGGCGCAGGCGGGACTCGATCCCTTGCCGACGTATATCGCGCCGCACGAATCGCCAGCCAGCAATCCCGCGCTGGCGGCCCGCTATCCGCTGGCCATGATTTCGCCACCGGCGCGCAATTTCCTTAATTCCACCTTTGTGAACGTGAAAAGCCTGCGCGCGGCCGAGGGCGAGCCGCACCTCGATATCCACCCTGACGATTGCGCCGCGCGCGGCATCGCGGCCGGCGACATGGTGCGCATCTTCAACGACCGCGGCAGTTTTACAGCCAAGGCCAGGATCACGGACAAGGCGAGAAAAGGCCTGGTGGTGGGCTTGTCCGTCTGGTGGAAGAAGCTCGCCAGCGACGGCAAGAATGCGAATGAAGTGACGAGCCAGCGCCTGACGGACATGGGCCGCGCGCCGACCTTCTACGATACGCTGGTCGAAGTGGAAAAGGCTGCCTGACATGGCGCCTTGGCCGGCCCGCTTGCTTGTCGGTACGCTGTGCCTGCTGCTGGGCGGCTGCACGCAGCTGCGCTACTACACGCAAGCGGCGCAGGGGCAATATGCCCTGTGGTCCGGCGCGCGCCCCATCGGCGACTGGCTGGACGACCCGGCCACCGAGCCGCGCCTGAAAGTGCGCCTGGCCAAGGCGCAGCAGATTCGCCGCTTTGCCGTCAGCGAGCTGGATTTGCCCGACAATGGCAGCTACAAGAACTACGCCGCCCTGCGCCGCCCCTACGTGCTGTGGAACGTGGTGGCCACGCCGGAATTGTCGCTGCAGCCGCTGCAATGGTGTTTTCCCATCGCCGGCTGCGTGAGTTACCGCGGCTATTACAGCAAGGAGGAGGCGCTCGCGTATGCCGACGAGTTGCGGGCCCAGCATTACGACGTGCAGGTCGGGGGCGTTCCCGCGTATTCCACCCTGGGCTGGTTCGACGATCCCCTGCTGTCGACCTTTATCAATTACAACGATGCGGAACTGGCGCGCCTGATTTTCCATGAACTGGCGCACCAGGTGGTGTACGTGCCCGGCGATTCGGCCTTCAACGAGTCGTTTGCCAGTGCCGTGGAAGAGGCGGGCGTGCAGCGCTGGCTGGCGCGCGAGGGCAATGACGCCATGCGCGCGGCGTACGCCCAGTACGCCGCGCGGCGCCAGGATTTCCTGGCCTTGCTGCTGCGCTACCGGGGGGAACTGGAGTCCGTGTATGCGAGCGACGCCAGCGAGGCGGACAAGCGCGTGCGCAAGGCGCAGGTATTTGCGGCATTGCAAGATGCCTACCAGGTGCTGAAGAAAGACTGGGGTGGTTTTGCCGGTTACGACCGCTGGTTCGAGCAGCCATTGAGCAATGCGCACCTGGCTTCCGTGTCTACCTACAATGAATTTTTGCCTGCCTTCAAAAAATTGCTGGAAGAAAAAAAGAACTTTCGTGCTTTTTATGCTGCAGTGCACACAATGTCCCAGATCAAGAAGCCCGAGCGCAGGCGTGCGCTGGAACAATTGTCCAGCCCGTGACCCGTAAAGATTGTCCCGTACGCCGAGCCAGACGATCCTGCAACAGTGTATTTATCATGTTGCATTGCAGCACAAAAAGCCCCTAGAGTTGCCGCTCGAATACTGTTGAAAGCGCTTGCATGGAAGCGCGGCGCCCGATAGCATCGCATTAGTAGCATAGAGCAATTGCTCGTCAGAATGCTCAAACTGACTGCAGGACGACAGAATCCGCAGCAATGATCCGCGCCGGCAGGGTGCGCCGGCTCCCCCACGATTATTCGAGACAAGAGGCACAGGATGGAAAAAATTTGGCTGAAGTCGTATCCTCCCGGCGTTCCCGCCGACATCGATCCTGATCAATATCGTTCGCTGGTGCATTTGCTGGAAGAAGCGTTTCAAAAATATGCGGACCGCAATGCCTATGTCTGCATGGACAAATTTCTCACCTATGCCGAACTCGACACCTATTCGCGCCAGCTGGGTGCCTGGCTGCAAAGCCGTGGCCTGAAAAAAGGGGCGCGTGTGGCCCTGATGATGCCGAACGTGCTGCAGTATCCGGTGGCGATCGCCGCCGTGCTGCGCGCCGGTTACACGGTGGTCAACGTCAATCCCTTGTATACGCCGCGCGAACTCGAGCATCAGCTCAACGATTCGGGCAGCGAAGCCATCATCGTGCTGGAAAACTTTGCCCATACCTTGGAGCAAGTGCTGAGCAAGACGGCCGTCAAGCACATCGTCGTTGCCAGCATGGGCGAGATGCTGGGCGGTTTGAAGGGCATGATCGTCAATTTTGTCGTGCGCAACGTCAAGAAGATGGTGCCCGCGTATTCCTTGCCGAATGCCATGCGTTTCAAGCAGGCGCTGGCGCTGGGCAGCCGCATGAAACTCACGCCTGTCGAGCTGAGCATCCATGACGCTGCCTTCCTGCAATACACGGGCGGCACGACGGGCGTGTCGAAAGGCGCGACCTTGAGCCACCGCAATGTGATCGCGAATGTGCTGCAGAGCGAAGCGTGGTCGGGCGCGGCGCTCGACCAGAACAGCAAGGAACAGATGATCGTCGTCTGCGCCTTGCCGCTGTACCATATCTTTGCCCTGACGGCGTGCGCCATGTGGGGCACGCGCGTGGGCGCCCTGAATATCCTGATCCCGAATCCGCGCGATATCCCGGGCCTGATCAAGGAGCTGGGCAAGTACAAATTCAACCTGCTGCCAGCGGTCAATACCCTGTATAACGCGCTGGTGAACCACCCCGATTTCGCCAAGCTCGACTTCTCGGGCTTGAAGATCGCCAATGGCGGCGGCATGGCGGTGCAGCAAGCCGTCAATGACAAGTGGCTGCAAGTGACGGGCGTGTCCATCATCGAAGGCTATGGCTTGTCGGAAACGTCGCCTGTCGCCACCTGCAACCGCGCCGACAGCACGGCGTTTTCCGGCACCATCGGCTTGCCCGTGCCTTCGACCGATATCGCCATCCTCGACGATGACGGCAAGGAAGTGCCGTTGGGGCAGACGGGCGAAATCGCCATCCGCGGCCCGCAAGTGATGAGCGGTTACTGGAACCGTCCCGATGAAACGGCCAAGGTCATGACGCCCGATGGCTACTTCAAATCCGGCGACGTGGGCATCATGGACGAGCGCGGTTACGTGAAGATCGTCGACCGCAAGAAAGACATGATTCTCGTCTCCGGCTTCAATGTGTATCCGAACGAAGTCGAAGCCGTCATCGCGGCCCATCCGGGCGTGCTCGAGTGCGCCTGCGTGGGCGTGCCTGATGAGCATTCGGGCGAGGCCGTAAAAGTGTTTGTCGTGCGCAAGGATCCGAACCTGACCCAGGCAGTGCTGGCCGCGTACTGCAAGGAACAATTTACGGGATACAAGCGGCCGAAATACATCGAATTCCGCGATGAACTGCCGAAGACCAACGTCGGCAAGATTTTGCGTCGCGCCCTGCGTGACGAAACGAAGATAGCAGCATAAACAGTGTGGGATGCGCCAGGAGGCGCGTCCCTTTTACAGATAAAGATGAGGCGAGATGGACAAGATTTGGTTGAAGTCGTACCCGGACAGCGTTCCCGCAGAGATTGATTGCACGCAATACCGTTCCGTGACGCATTTGTTGGAAGAGTCGTTCCAGAAATATGCGGATCGCAACGCCTTTGTGTGCATGGATAAATTCCTTACGTATCGCGAGCTCGACAAGCTGTCGCTGCAGATGGGCGCCTGGCTGCAAAGCAAGGGCCTGAAGACGGGCGCGCGCGTGGCGATCATGCTGCCGAACGTGCTGCAGTATCCGGTGGCCATGGCGGCGATCCTGCGCGCCGGCTACACGGTGGTCAACGTGAATCCGCTGTACACGCCACGCGAATTGCAGCATCAGCTGATCGATTCGGGCAGCGAAGCGATCATCGTGCTGGAGAACTTTGCCACCACGGTGGAGCAGGTCTTGCCGCATACCCAGGTCAAGCATGTCATCGTCGCCACCATGGGCGACATGCTGGGTGGACTGAAAGGCACGCTTGTCAACTTCGTCGTGCGCAAGATCAAGAAAATGGTGCCCGCGTTTTCCTTGCCGGGCGCCATCAGTTTCAACAAGATGCTGGCCGAGGGTTCCCGTTTGACCCTGACGCCGGTGCAGCAGGGGCATGACGATATCGTCTTCCTGCAATACACGGGCGGCACGACGGGCGTGTCGAAAGGCGCGATGTTGTTGCACCGTAACGTGATCGCCAACGTGCTGCAAAACGAGGCGTGGATTTCGCCCGTGATGACGCCTGAAATGCGTGCCACCTCGATGGGCTTCATGTGCGCCTTGCCCCTGTATCACATCTATTCGCTGACGGTCAGCGCCCTGATGGGCATGCGCGTGGGCGGCTTGAACGTGCTGATCCCCAACCCGCGCGACATCCCCGGTTTCGTCAAGGAATTGAGCAAGCACAAGATCGTCGTCTTCCCGGCCGTTAATACGCTGTACAACGCGCTGCTGAACAATGCCGACTTTGCCAAGCTCGATTTCTCCAGCTACAAAGTGTGCAATGGCGGCGGCATGGCCCTGCAGCGCAACGTGGCCGAACGCTGGCTCAAGCTGACTGGCTGCCCGCTGATCGAAGGCTATGGCATGTCGGAAACGTCGCCCGTGGTGACGGGCAATCGCGTCGACATCACGGAGTTTACGGGCACCATCGGCTTGCCTTTCCCCTCGACGGAAGTGGCGATCCTCAACGACGATGGCGTGGAAGTGCCGCTGGGCGAACCGGGCGAGATCGCCGTGCGCGGCCCGCAGGTGATGGCGGGCTACTGGCAGCGTCCGGACGAGACGGCCAAGTCGATGACGGCCGACGGCTATTTCAAGACGGGCGACGTGGGTGTCATGGATGAACGCGGCTATGTGAAGATCGTGGACCGCAAGAAAGACATGATCATCGTGTCCGGCTTCAATGTGTATCCGAACGAAGTGGAAGACGTGGTTGCGTCGTGCCCGGGCGTGCTGGAATGCGCCTGCATCGGCGTGCCGGATGCCAACTCGGGTGAAGCCGTGAAAGTGTTTGTCGTACGCAAGGATCCGAACTTGACGGTGGAACAGATCCGCGAGCATTGCAAGCATGAGTTGACGGCGTACAAGAAGCCGAAATACATCGAGTTCCGCGATGAGTTGCCGAAAACCAATGTCGGCAAGATCTTACGCCGTCAATTGCGCGACGAAAAGAAAGCGGCTTAACTCGCCGCCAAGGCTGTGTCCGCCGCCACGGCTTGCCGTGGCCGGGCGGGCAAGCCGAAGCAGGGGCGCAGCCAGTTCACCTTGCTGATCATTAATGAAGTTCCCAGCCAGCAGGTCGCCACCGTGCCGGTCAGTATCAGCAGCGGTTCCACCACTGGCCCAAGCTTCAGCGGCACCAGCCAGTAAGCCAGCAGCACGATCGCGCTCTGGTGCAATATGTACCAGGGAAAGACGGCCTGGCGCGCCCATGGCAGCCAGGCAAACGGTTTATTCAGCAAGGTGTGCGCCCAGCCCAGGATGGCGCAGATGGCCAGCCACATGTACAGGTTGCGCATGGGCCAGGAACCAAGCGAGGCCCAGGTCAGCAGGTTCTCCGAATACACGAGGTCAAAGCCCAGATACACGGCAAACGCGCAGGGCGCCAGTAGCAGCGCCTGCCAGCGCAAGCGCGCCAGTTCCTGCCACGCTCCCTTGTCATTGCCCAGCCACCAGCCATACAGATACATGGTGAAATAGATGGCGTGCGCATACCAGTCCTTCACCAGCGCATGGTTTTCCGGATAGCGCAGTTTCAGGAAGGCCGTTGCCGCCAGCGCTGGCAGGGCGGGCAGGAGCAACAGGCGCCAGCCACGCAGCCCCGTGAACAGCGGCCGCGCCTTGGCCAGCAATGGCTGCAGCGCCGCCAGCACGATGGTGTACAACAGCAGGTACACGAGATACCACAGATGGTTCCAGGTAAAACTGGTTTTCCAGCCCGTGAATGCGCCAGCCGGCCAGGCATGGCCGCCAAAGTAATGGAGCAGGAATGCTCCATAGCCAGGCTCGACCAGGCCGTTCGTGACGCCTTCGCAATACGGCTGCACGGGTATCACCACCAGCACGCCAAACAGCAGGGGCAGCAACAGGCGCTTGATCCTGCGCCGCAGGAAGGCTCCCCTCGACGTTTGCGTCATCATGGCGCAGGACACGCCGGAAATGAGGAACACGATTTCCATGCGCCAACGGTTGATAAAGACCATGGGAAAGTTCAACGTTTCCGTCAAGTAGCTGCTCTTCATGTGGAATGCGGCGCCATCCAGGTACAGCATGGCCGTGTGGTAGACGATCAGCAGGCTGAAGACAAGAAAGCGCAAGGCGTCGATATCGTAACGGCGAGAATTGGTGGTCATGGTCGCGGGGCCCGTTGCTAAAGGAAGGCCCCAGCATAGGCAGGCTGCACGGGGTGAACCAGCGAAAAGTGATCAATTGCGGGCTGTTTGTGACGAGCGGTGATGCTGGGACGGCTTTGGGACCTTACAATCAGGCAACTAATTCACTGTCCGCCACCATGCGCCTGTCTTCCACCGATTTGTTGCAACGTTACCAGCGCTGGCGCAGGTTTGCCGAGCCAGCTTTCTGGATCGTCCTGTATCTGCTGCAAACGTCGCTCAACTGCTGGATCAGCTGGGCCGACCGTCAGCGTGCCGGGCTCGATACGCCATTCTGGGAAGTGGCCGTGTGGGAGTGGAGCAGCAACCTGGTGTTGCTGGCGCTGGTGCCGCTGGTGATCCTGGCCAACCAGCTGCGGCCGTTGCACCTGGTGTTCCAGCGCCAGAACCTGCGCTGGCATCTGGCCGCCTCGCTGCTCTACAGTCTCGTGCATGTGCTGGCGATGGTGGCCTTGCGCAAACTGGCTTACTGGAGCGCCGGCAGCGATTACGACTTCGGCAACTGGTGGCGCGAGTTACCGTACGAATATGTCAAGGATGTGCGTACTTACTTCTCCATTTTATTGTTCACGGGCTTTTACCAGTTGCTGCTGATGCGCTGGCAAGGCGAGGCGAGCCTGCTGGGCGAACCCGATGAAGGCCCGGCCGTGGAGCCGGTGCAACAGCCGGAACGTTTCCTGGTGCGCAAGCTGGGCAAGGATTTTTTGCTGCCCGCCGTTGACATCGAATGGATACAGGCCTGGGGCAATTATGTGAATTTGCACGTGCGCGGGCACGATTACCCGCTGCGCTCGACCATGGCCGCCATCGAGCGCCGTCTGGACGGCAAGCGCTTTGTGCGCGTGCACCGCAGCTATATCGTCAACCTCGACTTCGTGCAGGCAATCACACCGCTGGAATCGGGCGATGCGCGCGCCGTGCTGTCCACGGGCGGCGAAGTGCCCGTCAGCCGGCGTTACCGCGATGCCTTGAAAAGCATTTGCTAGCTGCGTTGCAAGCCAGCCTTGCCGTCGCGCACGACAAAGCTGGCCAGTGTCGCGATGCCAGACGCGCTGTCGCGCACATTCTCCAGGCCCTGGAACAGGGTCGTGGTTTTCTCCGGGGTGATGTCCAGCAACATATAGCCGCGCTTGTCGCTGCGTCCGTAGCGGATGTGCGGGTTCATCGCCACGTACTGGTCCGTGCGCGCCTGCGGGCGGGAACTCGAGGTGATTGAGGTACCGCAAAACTCGGTCGCCAGCACGGGATTATCCTTGCTGGTGGATCGCATGGCGTTGCGGCTCAGTTCAGTGGCATAAAAAGTGTGCACGTCGCCCGACAGTACCAGCGGATTGCTGGCCTTGCTGCTGCGCAAGGTGTCGAGCAGGTGCTGGCGCGCCATGGGATAGCCATCCCAGCCATCAGTCCAGATGCGTTCGTCGCCGGGCCGCAGGATGGGCACCTGGCTCGATTGCGCCATCAGGGTTTGCTGGGCCAAAATGTTCCAGCGCGCCGGAGAATCATCGAGGCCGGCTTGCAGCCAGCGCTGCTGTTCCTCGCCCAGCATCGTGCGTTCGGGCTTGAGCAAGTCGGGACAGTTGCGCGTGGTGACGGAATTCGAGCCGCCGCGGCCCGGTTTGGCGCACGCGTGATAGGCGCGGTATTGCCGGTCGTCCAGCACGTGAAAGCGCGCCAGGCGGCCCCAGTCGTAGCGCTGGTAGATGCGCATGTCGACAAAGCCCCGCCGCCCCAGCGGTAGCAAACGCAGCGGCATGTGTTCATAAAATGCCTGGTAGGCGGCCGCGCGGCGCTGCAGGAATGTGGGCGTCAGCAGTTCGTCGCGGTCGTTGCCGTAATCGTTGGCCACTTCATGGTCATCCCAGGTGACGATCCATGGCGCGGCCAGGTGTGCGCCCTGCAAATCGCGGTCGCTCTTGTATTGCGCATAACGGGCGCGGTAGTCGTCCAGGCTGAAACTTTCGTGCGTGCGCACGGCCCGACTCGGGTGCTGCAGCTGGTACGGGCCCCACTCATAAATGTAATCGCCGAGGAAGGCCACCAGGTCGGGCGCAGCTGCCGCGATGTGCCGGTGCGCCGCATACGCGCCGAATTCCCAGTGCTGGCACGAGGCGACGGCCAGTTTCAGCGAAGAAGGCATGGAGCCAGGCTCGGGCGCCGTGCGCGTGCGGCCCACGGGGCTGACGGCGTCGCCCAGCATGAAGCGGTACCAGTACCAGCGCCCTGGCGCCAGGCCGCCCACATCGACGTGCACGCTGTGCGCGAGGGCAGGCGTGGCCGTGGCTTGCCCCTTGGCGGCGATGCGCCGGAAAGCCTCGTCTTCGGCCACTTCCCAGCGCACGTTCAGGGCGATGGCGAGCGTGGCGCTGGCCTGCAGCGGGTCATAGCAGATGCGCGTCCACAGCACGACGGCGTCCGGCAAGGGGGAACCGGAGGCGATACCGAGCGCAAAGGGATAAGCCGTGCCATTGATGCGCGTGGCGGCGCCCGCGCTGGAGCCGGACAGCACACTGCCGGCCGCGGCCAGCGCCGTGATGCGCGCGGCGCTGTGCAGGAAGATGCGGCGCTGGCTATCCATGCCGTCTGAAAATAAAACGTGGGATTAATGTAACAGCGACAATCAAGGCGACAGCAAGGTCTCGATGGGCGGCACCTTGCGCGGTTTGCGGTCGGAGTCCGTCGCCACGTAGATCAGGGTTGCTTCCGTGACTTTCACGATGCATGCCTGCAGGCGGTTGCGCTCGGCATACACCTCGACATTGACGGTGATCGAGGTATTGCCAACCTTGACGATGTCGGCGTAGAAGGAGAGCAGATCGCCGACGAACACGGGGTTTTTGAAGACGAAGGAGTTGACGGCAATGGTGGCGACGCGGCCGTTGGCGCGCCGCGTGGCCGGCAACGAGCCGGCGATATCGACCTGCGCCATGATCCAGCCGCCGAAAACGTCGCCATACACATTGGCGTCGGAGGGCGCGGGCATCATGCGCAATTCCGGCATTTTTCCGGCGGGCAGGCCGGAGGCGAGGCAGTTGTCGGGGCGGTCGGGGGAGGTGCTCATCTTTTATTCTCATGAAAGGCTACAATTGCCCCGATTGAACCATAAAAAGCCGACCTTCGCCATGCGCCGTTCCCAGACTCCCCCTCCGCCCCGCTCGCCAGCCTCCGCCAGCCACAGCGATTTCGCCACCATCAAGACCTTGCTGCCGTACTTGTGGGTCTACAAATGGCGGGTGCTGCTGGCGCTGCTATGCCTGGTGGGCGCCAAGCTGGCCAACGTGGGCGTGCCCCTGATCCTGAAAAAACTCGTCGACGCCATGACCATCACGGCGGCCCATCCGCAAGCGCTGCTGGTGTTGCCGGTCGGCTTGCTGGTGGCGTATGGCTTGCTGCGCCTGTCGACCACCCTGTTTACGGAATTGCGCGAATTCCTGTTCGCCCGGGTCACGCAGCGCGCCGTGCGCACCATCGCCCTGCAAGTGTTCCGTCACCTGCATGCCTTGTCCCTGCGTTTTCATTTGAATCGCCAGACGGGCGGCATGACGCGCGACATCGAACGGGGCACGCGCAGCGTCGGCTCGCTCATTTCCTACACCTTGTTCAATATCTTGCCGACCCTGGTGGAAATCACCCTCGTGCTTGGCTACCTGGTCTTGCACTACGACATCTGGTTCACCGTGATCACGGCGGTGGCGCTGGTGTCCTACATCGCGTTTACCGTGCTGGTGACGAACTGGCGCACGCATTTCCGCCGCACCATGAACGACCTCGATTCCAAGGCGAATACCAAGGCCATCGATTCGTTGATCAACTATGAAACCGTCAAATATTTCGGCAACGAGGATTACGAGGCGAAGCGCTACGACGAGGGCTTGCAGCGCTATGAAAGCGCCGCCGTCAAATCGCAGACTTCCCTGTCCCTGCTCAATACGGGCCAGTCGCTGATCATCGCCACGGCCGTCACCCTGATCCTGTGGCGCGCCACGGTGGGCGTGATCGCCGGCACGATGACCCTGGGCGACCTGGTGCTGGTGAACGCCTTCATGATCCAGCTATACATTCCCCTCAATTTCCTGGGCGTCATCTACCGCGAAATCAAGCAAAGCCTGGCCGACATGGAACGCTTGTTTTCCTTGCTGAACGAGAACCGCGAAATCGCCGATACGCCGGAAGCCAAGCCGCTCGTCACGCGGGGCGCGTCCGTGCGTTTCAATCATGTGGATTTCAGCTATGAAGCCAAGCGGCAAATCCTGTTCGACGTGGATTTCCAGATTCCGGCCGGCACCACTACGGCTGTGGTAGGCCACAGCGGCTCGGGCAAGTCGACCCTGTCGCGTTTGCTGTTCCGTTTCTATGAAGTCGATGGCGGCGGCATCACCATCGATGGCCAGGACTTGCGCGGCATGACGCAGGATTCCCTGCGCGCGGCCATCGGCATCGTGCCGCAGGACACGGTGCTGTTCAACGACACCATCGAATACAACATCGCCTACGGCAAGCCGGGCGCCAGCAAGGAGGCCATCGTGACGGCGGCCAAAGCGGCGTCGATCCATGATTTTATTGAAAGCTTGCCAGATGGCTACAACTCCATGGTGGGCGAGCGGGGTTTGAAGCTTTCCGGCGGCGAAAAGCAGCGCGTGGCCATCGCCCGTACCTTGCTGAAAGATCCGGCCATCCTGATCTTCGATGAAGCCACTTCGGCGCTCGATTCGAAGGCCGAGCAGGTGATCCAGGCACAGCTGAAAGAGATCGCCAAAAACCGCACCACCCTGGTCATTGCGCACCGTTTGTCGACGGTGGCCGACGCCCAGCAAATCCTGGTGCTCGACCATGGCCGCATCGTCGAGCGGGGTACGCATGCGCAATTGCTGGTGGCCGATGGCTTGTACGCGCAGATGTGGCAACGCCAGCAGGCGAATATGGACGACGAGGCGCAAGAGGACGAGTTGGCGGGACTGGCGCCGGTAAAATAAATCGGGAAGGGGAAATCAGTAGGAAAAATGCTACAGCCGCGCCGATTCAGGCGCGCGTATAGCGCCTATTTGAGGGCAATCGCAGAAAACGGCTAGTCCGGCGCTAAAAATGAAATAAAATTAATTCCATTGGTGGCGTCTGCACCACAGTTGTTTCGTTCGGAGTCCATCCGGTTTGTCCGCCCAGGAGAATTTATGAAATTGACCAAAATCATCGCCACGCTGCTCAGCGTCGGTGTCATCAGCAGCATGTCGCCAGTCCAGGCTCAGGAATTGACCGGCACCTTGGCCAAGATCAAGAAAGCCGGTTCCGTCACCCTCGGTGTGCGCGACGGCTCCGTTCCCTTCTCCTATCTCGATGACAAACAGCAATACCAGGGTTATTCGATCGACCTGTGCATGAAAGTCGTCACGGCCCTGCAAAAGCACCTGGGCCTGAGCGAACTGAAAGTGGTGATGAGCCCCGTCACTTCGGCCAACCGCATCCCGCTGATGGCCAACGGCACCATCGACCTCGAATGCGGCTCGACGACGAACAACCTGGAGCGCCAGCAGCAGGTGGCATTCGCCCCTACCATGTTCGTCATCGGCAACCGCGTGCTGTCGAAAAAATCGTCGAACATCAAGACCCTGGAAGACTTGCGCGGCAAGACCCTGGTCGCCACGGCCGGCACGTCGACCATCAAGCAGATGACCATCCTGAACAAGGAAAAAAACCTGGGCATGACGATTGCCGTCGGCAAGGATCATCCTGAATCGTTCCTGATGCTGGAAACGGGCCGCGCGGTGGCCGAAGCCAACGACGATATCCTGCTGGCGTCGCAAGTAGCCAACTCGAAAAACCCGAACGACTACGAAATCACCAAGGAAGCGCTGTCGGTCGAACCGTACGGCATCATGCTGCGCAAGGGCGATCCCGCCTTCAAGAAAGTGGTCGACGACGCGCTGATCCGCCTGTACAAGAGCGACGACATCAACCGCATCTACGCGAAATGGTTTACTTCGCCGATTCCGCCGAAAAACATCAACCTGAAATTCCCCATGCCGCCGCAGTTGAAGGCCGTGTTCACGAATCCGACCGACTCCGGTGACCCGGCCGCCTACGCGGCCGTGCCTGAAGCGCAGAAGACCTCGGACAAACGGAAAAAATAACAAGAGTGCGTAACAAATCGGGGGGCGCAAGCCTCCCGTTTTATTTGCGGGACGGGTGGCGGACAAGCCGCTGTCCTTGGGCTGCATGGGAAGGATGATCATGAATTACAACTGGAATTGGCGCATTTTCTGGGAGATTTCTCCCGATGGCGTGGGCACGTATATGGACACCCTGTGGTCCGGCTTGATCTGGACCCTGGCCACGGCCGGTACGGCCTGGATCATGGCCCTGATCCTGGGCCTGGTGATCGGCACCATCCGCACCCTGCCGAACAAATGGCTGGTGGGCGTGGCCAATGCCTACGTCGAATTGTTCCGCAATGTGCCGCTGCTGGTGCAGATGTTCCTCTGGTATTTCGTCATGCCGGAACTGCTGCCGCCTGACTTGGGCGCCTGGGTCAAGTCGCTGCCAAATGCGCCGTTCGTCACGGCCGTGCTGTGCCTGGGATTCTTTACTTCCTCGCGCGTGGCCGTGCAGGTCACTACGGGCATCGAGGCGCTGCCGCGCGGGCAGAAACTGGCCGGCACGGCGCTGGGCCTGACCCTGCCGCAAACCTACCGCTTCATTTTGCTGCCGATGGCCGCGCGCGTCATCATGCCGCCGCTGACCAGCGAATTTTTGAACATCATCAAGAACAGTTCCGTGGCGCTGACCATCGGCCTGATCGAACTGACGGCCAGCGCGCGCGCCATCCAGGAATTCTCGTTCCAGGTATTCGAAGCGTTTTCGGCCGCCACCATCATCTACGTCGTCGTCAACCTGCTGGTGGTGGTGCTGATGCACCTGATCGAGAAAAAGGTCGCCATCCCGGGCTTCATCGTCGCCGGCGCCAAGACGGGAGGACATTGATATGTTCGGCAATTTCGACTTCGATGTCATCTCCCGCTCGTGGGTCTACCTGTTCCAGACCGGCATGGTGTTTACCCTGAAGCTGACGGCGCTGTCCATGGTGGGCGGCATCGTGCTGGGTACCCTGCTGGCGCTGATGCGCTTGTCCGGCAGCCGCATCGTCTCGGGCGTAGCGTCGAGCTACGTCAACCTGATACGCTCGATCCCGCTGGTGCTGGTCATTTTCTGGTTCTACTTCCTGGTGCCGTATATCGCCGCCTGGATCATCGGCGCGAACGAACCCGTGAAAGTGGGCGCGTTTTCTTCCGCGCTGATCACCTTCATCATGTTCGAGGCGGCCTACTATTGCGAGATCATGCGCAGCGGCATACAGTCGATCCCGCGCGGCCAGGTATGGGCCGGCCAGGCGCTGGGCATGAACTACCCGCAGACCATGGCCTTCATCGTGCTGCCGCAAGCCTTCCGCAACATGATTCCCGTGCTGCTGACGCAAACCATCGTGCTGTTCCAGGACGTGTCGCTCGTGTACGTGCTGTCGATCCCCGATTTCGTCGGCGCCGCCTCGAAGATCGCCCAGCGCGACGGCCGCCTGGTGGAGATGTACGTGTTTGTCGCCGTCGTGTATTTCGTGCTGTGCTATGCCTTGTCGTTCCTGGTAAAACGCCTGCAGAAACGCGTCGCCATCATTCGCTAACCGAAAAAGAAAGAACAAGATGATCGAACTCAATAACGTCAGCAAATGGTATGGCCAGTTCCAGGTACTGACCGACTGCACCACCAAAGTCGCCAAGGGCGACGTGATGGTTATCTGCGGCCCGTCCGGCTCCGGCAAGTCGACCCTGATCAAGACCGTCAACGGCCTGGAGCCGATCCAGCAGGGACAGATCTTCGTTGACAGCATCGCCGTCAACCATCCGAAGACGAACCTGTCCAAACTGCGCGCGCGCATCGGCATGGTGTTCCAGAATTTCGAGCTGTTCCCGCACCTGTCGATCCGCGAAAACCTTACCATCGGCCAGATCAAGGTGCTGGGCCGCAGTGCCGACGAAGCCAATGCCAAGGGCTTGCAATACCTGGATCGCGTGGGCCTGCTGTCGCAGCAGGACAAGTTTCCGGGCCAGCTGTCGGGTGGCCAGCAGCAGCGCGTGGCGATCGCCCGCGCGCTGTCGATGGACCCGATCGCGATGCTGTTCGACGAGCCGACTTCGGCGCTCGACCCGGAGATGATCAACGAAGTGCTCGACGTGATGGTGGGCCTGGCGCAGGAAGGCATGACGATGATGGTCGTCACCCATGAAATGGGCTTTGCCAAGCGCGTGGCCAACCGCATCGTCTTCATGGACCAGGGCAAGATCATCGAGGATTGCAGCAAGGATGACTTCTTCAACACGACGCGCTCGGACCGCGCGCGCGATTTCCTCGCCAAGATCATCCATTAATTTTCCATCACTTTGAAGTTGAATACGAATGCCTGACATGAAACAAATAGCCGGCGCCATGCTGGCGCTGGGCCTGCTCGCCCATGCCCATGCGTCCGACAGGATCGCCGTCGACATCGCCCTGCGCGACGCCACCCTGATCGACGTTGCCGCCGGTAGCAGCGTCAACGGCAAGACCGTGCTGCTCAAGGGTGACAGCATCGTCGCCGTCATCGACGACGCGCAGCTGCGCGACTACGCGCCGAAGCAGACCATCCGCCTGCCCGGCAAATACCTGATGCCGGGCCTGTGGGATACGCACGTGCATTTTGGCGGCGGCCCGGAACTGAGCGACGAGAACAAGCAGCTGCTGCCCCTGTACCTGGCGCATGGCATTACCACGGTGCGCGATTGCTCGGGCGACTTGCCCGACACGGTGCTGGCATGGCGCCAGCAGATCAACGCGGGCCAGCTGCAAGGCCCGACGATTTTTACCTCTGGCGCGAAGCTGGAAGGCATCAAGCCGCTGTGGAAGGGCACCATCGAAGTGGGCACGCCGCAGGAAGTCACGCGCGCACTCGACGGCCTGCAGGCGCAGCAAGTGGACTTCGTGAAGATCACGGAAAACACCCTGAAGCCGGAGCTGTACCTGGAAGCCTTGCGCCAGGCGCGCGAGCGGGGCATGCGTACTTCGGGCCATATCCCCGTGCAGCTGACGCTGGGACAGATGGCCGACGCGGGCCTGGGCACCATCGAGCATCAATCGTACCTGCTGCGCGCCACCACGCCGCGCGAAGAGGAATTGACGGCCAAGGTGGCCGCCGGCGCGATGACGGGCAGGGAGGCCATGCGCGAGAGCTTGCAAAGCTACGACGAGCCGACGGCGCGCAAGGCCTTCAGCTACCTGGCCGCGCGCGGCACGGCCATCGTGCCGACTCTGTGGGGTTCGCGCGTGACGGCGTACCTGGACCGCGAAGACCACACGCACGATCCGGCCCTGCAATACATCGGCAAGGGCTTGCGCGCCACCTACGACTGGCGCGTGCAGCGCGCCGCCAAGGATGGCCCGGAAACCATCGTCCAGCGCCATGCGCAGTTCGAGCAATCGGCCAAGCTGCTGCCGATTTTGCAGCAGCAGGGCGTGAGCATCATCGCCGGCACCGATGCGGGCTTCTTGAATTCCTTCGACTATCCGGGCCAGGCCCTGCACGATGAAATCGGCCTGTACGTGCAGTATGGCCTGACGCCGCAGCAAGCCTTGCAGTCGGCCGTCATCAACGGACCCCGCTTCCTGGGCAAGCTGGATCGCTACGGCAGCGTGGCGGCCGGCAAGGCGGCCGACCTGCTGGTGCTCGACGCGAACCCGCTGCGGGACATCGGCGCCACGCGCCAGATCCGCCTGGTGGTCAGCCGCGGCCAGGTGTACGACCGCGCCGCGCTGGACCGGATGCTGGCCGATATTCGCGCCTGGGTGGCGAAGCAGGAGACGGCGCCGGCCAAGTCCTGATGTTCCTCGTTCTGATGCCGCAAGCGGCCGGGTGATACCGGCCGTTTTGTTGTCAGGCAGGCAGCAAGCGCGGGCGCCGATTGACTGCGAAGCCGCCCCGCGGCTGGTAAAATGGCGCTATTCGCAATGACCGCCTGAGAGCAGCCGCCATGTCCACACTCGATCACACCCAGACCGCCGTTCCATCCTCCATCACCATCACCCGCCCAGACGACTGGCATTTGCACCTGCGCGACGGCGCCGTCATGGCCAGCGTGCTGCCGCACAGCGCGCGCCAGTTCGGCCGCGCCATCGTCATGCCGAACCTGAAACCGCCCGTCACCACCACGGCCGATGCCGCCGCCTACCGCGAGCGCATCCTGGCCGCCGTGCCGCAAGGCGTGAACTTCGATCCGCTGATGGTGCTGTACCTGACGAACAACACCTCGCCCGACGAAATCCGCCGCGCGCAGGATAGCGGCATCGTGCAAGCCGTGAAACTGTATCCGGCCGGCGCCACGACGAACTCCGATCTGGGCGTGACGGATTTGAAGAATTGCTACAAGGTGCTTGAAGTGATGCAGGAAGTGGGCATGCCCTTCCTCGTGCATGGCGAAGTGACGGATCCGGAAATCGATATTTTCGACCGCGAAGCCGTCTTCATCGAACGCGTGATGCGCCCGCTGCGCAGCGCCTTCCCGGCCCTGTCCGTCGTGTTCGAGCACATCACTACCAAGGATGCGGCGCAGTACGTGGCCGAAGCGGAAGGCCCGATTGCCGCCACCATCACGGCGCACCATCTGCTGTACAACCGCAACGAGATTTTCAAGGGCGGCATCCGCCCGCATTACTACTGCCTGCCTATCCTCAAGCGCGAAGAGCACCGCCTGGCGCTGATGACGGCCGCCGCCAGCGGCGACGAGCGCTTCTTCCTCGGCACCGATTCGGCGCCGCACGCGCAAGGCGCCAAGGAAATGGCCTGCGGCTGCGCCGGTTGCTACACGGCCCTGCATGCAATGGAAATGTATGCGGAAGCGTTTGAACGGGCCGGCGCGCTGGATAAACTGGAAGCGTTTGCCAGCTTCCACGGCCCGGCTTTCTACGGCGTGCCGCGCAACACGGACAGCATCACCTTGAAGCGCGAAAGCTGGACCTTGCCGGCGTCGCTGCCGCTGGGTGACAGCCACGTGATTCCGCTCAACGCGGGCGAGCAGATCAACTGGAAAATGGTGTAATCGCTCCATGCTGCCATCGATAGACTGGACCCGCCCCTGGTTTGCCACGGTGCTGCCGGCGCGACGGCAGCTGGACCTGCAGCGCGACACGGTGATTGCCGCGCTGAACGGACGGGCGCGCGCGCTGGACTTGCGCAATCCGTCCGGCTTGCCGCTGGCCTTCGTGCCGCAAGCGGACCTGCCCGAAGGCGTGGCCTACGAGGAGTTCATCGGCGCGACGGGCGGCGTGCCCACGCGCGACAATCTGCATGACTTCTTCAACGCACTCGTATGGCTTACCTTCCCCCGCATCAAGCGGCAATTGAATGCGCTGCAGGCGGCGCAGATCGCCCTGTCCGGCGTGGGCAAATCGCGTGGTCCCGCGCGCGATGGCGCGACGATTTTTGACGAAAATTCCGCCTTGCTGGTGCTGCGCGACAGCGATGCGGGGCGCGCGCTGGAAGCGGCATTGCGCGGGCACGACTGGCGCAGCGCCTTCATGGCGCAGCGCGAGAAATTTGCCGCCGGCGGCGACGCCGATGTCTGGTTGTTCGGCCACGCGCTGATGGAAAAACTGGTGGCGCCGCGCAAGGCCATCACGGCGCACACGCGCGTGATCTTCGCCAGCGACGCTTATTTCACGCTGGACGATGCGGCACGGCGCGCCTGGCTCGACGAGCGGGTGGCGCAAGACCTGGCGCAGCAAGGCCTCACCACGGCGGACTTCACGCCGCTGCCCGTGCTTGGCTTGCCAGGCTGGTGCGAAGACCAGGACGACGACTTTTATAATGACGCGGCGGTGTTCCGCCCGAAGCGCAAGGCAGCTGGCGCAGAAAGAGATCAATAGCATGGAAAATACCGTCCGCTGGGGCATCCTCGGCACCGGCAAGATCGCCCGCGCGATGGCCAATGGCTTGCGCGATGCGCCCGGCGCGCAACTGGTGGCGGTCGCTTCGCGCAGCGAGGCTGGCGCGCAGGCGTTCGGCGCCGAATTCGGCATCGCGCACTGCCATGGCTCGTACCAGGCCCTGGCCCTTGACCCCGACGTGGACGTGATCTACATCGCCACGCCGCACACCCTGCATGCGGAAAATGCCTTGCTGTGCCTGGCCGCCGGCAAGCACGTCGTGTGCGAAAAACCGTTCACCATGAACGCGCGCGAAGCGCAGGCCGTGGTCGATATGGCACGCGACAAAAAACTGTTTTTGATGGAAGCCATGTGGAGCCGTTTCCTGCCCGCCGTGCAGGAAGCCAAGCGCATCATCGCCAGCGGCGAGATCGGCGTGCTGCAGCAGGTGCAGGCCGATATCGGCTTTGTCGCCAACTTCCCGCCCGAGCACCGCATGTTCAATCCGGAACTCGGAGGCGGCGCACTGCTCGACGTGGGCATCTATCCGTTGTCGGTGGCGGCCTTCTTCCTCGGCCCCGTATCGCGGGTGCAGGCGCTGGCCGAAATGGGTGCCACCGGCGTCGATGAGCAGGTGGTGTTTTCCCTGCTGCATGCGGGCGGCGGCACCTCGTCCTGCGCCTGCAGCCTGCGCGCGCAAACGCCCACGGAAATGACGATTTCCGGCAGCCTGGGACGGATTCGTCTGCCCAACCGTTTTTACAAGCCCGATCACCTGATCGTCGAAACGATGGATGGCGAACGCCGCATCGTCGCCGCGCCGCACCTGGGCAACGGCTACGCGCACGAGGCGATCGAAGCGATGCGCTGCATCCGCGCCGGCCTGCTGGAAAGCCCCGTCATGCCGCACGCCGACAGCGTGGCGCTGATGCACAACCTTGACACCATGCGCGGCCAGATCGGCCTCGTCTACAGCGCCGACCAGGCGTCATCAGGAACCCCATGACATTGCACTCATCCCGTCCCAGCCTGAAAACTGTCCTCATCGCCAGCGGCGTCGTCCTGACCCTGGCGATGGGCGTGCGCCACGGCCTGGGCTTCTGGATGCAGCCGATCTCGCAAGCCAATGGCTGGACGCGTGAAACGTATTCGCTGGCGCTGGCCATGCAAAACCTGATGTGGGGCGTCTTCGGCCCGTTCGCCGGCATGGCGGCCGACCGTTTCGGCACCATGCGCGTCGTCATCATCGGCTCCATCAGCTACATGGCGGGCCTGGTGTGGATGGCGCTGGTGACGCAACCGACCCTGTTCATCGTCGGCTCGGGTATCTTCATCGGCCTGGCGCTGGCCTGCACGGCCTTTGGCGCCATCAGCGGCATCATCGGCCGCAGCGCGCCGCCCGAGCAGCGCTCCTGGGCCTTCGGCATATCGTCGGCGGCCGGCTCGTTCGGCCAGTTCCTGATGATGCCGGTGGAGCAGCAACTGATTTCCGCCGTAGGCTGGCAAAACGCCTTTTATGTGCTGGCCGCGCTGGTGCTGCTGGCGATGATCCCGATGGCATTTTATTTGCGTGAGCCACCCGTGTCGCACGCCAGCGGCCCGCAGCAAAGCGTCGGCGCGGCCTTCAGCGAAGCCATTGCCAGCCGCTCGTTCTGGCTGCTGCTGGCAGGGTATTTTGTCTGCGGTTTCCAGCTGGTTTTCATCGGCGTGCACCTGCCCGCTTACTTGAAGGACCAAGGCCTGATGAATCCGAACATCGCCGTCACGGCGCTGGCGCTGATCGGCCTGTTCAACATCGTCGGCTCCTACTACGCGGGAAAATTCGGCGGGAAAATCGCCAAGCGCTATCTGCTGTCGGCCATTTACGTGACGCGCGCCGTGGTCATCACCGTGTTCCTGCTGGCGCCATTGTCGGCATGGTCCGTGTATCTGTTCGCCGCCGGCATGGGCGTGCTGTGGCTGTCGACCGTGCCGCTGACGAACGGCATCATCGCCGGCATCTTCGGCGTGAAGCATTTGTCGATGCTGGCCGGGATGGTGTTCTTCTCGCACCAGGTGGGCAGTTTCCTCGGTGCGTGGCTGGGCGGCTATCTGTACGAGCACCAGGGCAGTTACCATGTCGTATGGATGATCACCATCGGCCTGGGCTTGCTGGCCGCGCTGATCAACCTGCCCATCGACGAGCGCGCCGTCAAGCGGGCGGCGGTGGCCGCGTAATGGGCAGTTGGCGCACATGGCTGTGGCGCCTGGCTGGCGCCGCGCTGCTGGCCATCGTCTTCCTGGCCTATCTGCGGCCCGACTTCATGCTCGACCTGGCAAACCGCTTCTGGATGTGCATGTAGGCTGCGCGGGCGCAAGGTAGATTGCGAAAAGCTGGATTATGCTGGAAGTCGGATTACGCCACGCTAATCCGACCTACCCGACCCGCCGCCGCATATGTGCGTAGGTCGGATTAGGCCGCAAGGCCGTAATCCGACAATACCGGGAACCAGGAACAGCCATGGCGATTAGGCCGCAAGGCCGTAATCCGACAACACCCATGAAACTATGCGATACCGACGCGCATTCCAGCCAGGCGGCAGCTTTTTCTTCACGGTGGTGACGGCACACCGCCGGCCCGTTTTTGCTACTGCCACTGCCGTGGATTTGCTGCGAGACGCTTTCCGCACCGTACGCCATAAGCGGCCATTCGATATCGACGCCATCGTCATCCTGCCCGATCATCTGCACTGCATCTGGACCTTGCCCGAAGGCGATGGCGATTTCATGACGCGCTGGAGGCTGATCAAGACATGGTTCAGCAAGCACAGCGATCTTGAAAATGTCTGGCAGCAGCGGTATTGGGAACACTTCTTGCTCGATGCGCGAGACTTTGCCAAGCATGTCGATTACATCCATTACAACCCTGTCAAGCATGGGCTTGTGAGCAAGGTCATGGATTGGCCGCATTCCAGTTTTCACCGGTACGTGGCGTTGGGATGGTGTGCCGCGGATTGGGGCGGGGATGGTGTGGACGTGGCCGGTGTTGGGCGGGAGTGAACGAAGCTAACAATGTTGTCGGATTACGGCCTGTGGCCTAATCCGACCTACCGTTTGCGTATGTGCGTAGGCGTAGGTCGGATTAGCGCGCAGCGCGTAATCCGACAACACCCGGAAGTATGCAATACCAGATTTACACCTTTAGGAATTCCTCTTTGCCACCCAGCCAGCGCGCCAAATGCGCTTCCACGGTGGTCGCGGCAGCTGCCGTGGTGGCATGCAGCAGGTCGTGCGCCACGTCGCGCGCCTGATCTACCAACCATTGATCCGTTTCCAGGTCGGCGAAGCGCAGCATGGCCTGGCCGGACTGGCGCGCGCCAAGGAATTCGCCGGGGCCGCGGATTTCCAGGTCGCGGCGGGCGATTTCAAAACCGTCCGTCGTTTCGCGCATGGTCATCAAGCGCTGGCGCGCCACGCCACCCAGGGGACCCTGGTACAGCAGCAGGCAGACGCTGGCCGCCGAGCCGCGTCCCACGCGCCCGCGCAGCTGGTGCAGCTGCGACAAGCCAAAACGCTCGGCGTGCTCGATCACCATCAGCGAGGCATTCGGCACGTCGACGCCCACCTCGATGACGGTGGTGGCCACCAGCACGTGGATATGCCCGGCGATGAAGGCGTCCATCACCTCCTGCTTTTCCGCCGGTTTCAGGCGGCCGTGCACGAGGCCCACCTGCAGCGCGGGCAAGGCTTCGGCCAGCATCATGTAGGTGTCGGTAGCTGTCTGCAGCTGCAGCGCTTCCGATTCTTCGATCAGCGGGCAGACCCAGTACACCTGCCGCCCTTCCAGCGCGGCCGCATACACGCGGGCGATGACTTCATCGCGCCGGTTCTGGTCGATGGCGCGCGTGACGATGGGGCTGCGACCGGGCGGCAGCTCGTCGATCACCGACACTTCCAGGTCGGCGTAATAGGTCATGGCCAGGGTGCGCGGGATGGGCGTGGCCGACATCATCAGCTGATGCGGCACGGCCGCGCTGTCGCCCTTGTTGCGCAGGGTCAGGCGCTGGCCCACGCCGAAGCGGTGCTGCTCGTCGACGATAACCAGGCCCAGTTTGGCGAACAGCACATTGTCCTGGATCAGCGCATGCGTGCCGATCACCAGCTGCGCCTCGCCCGATTCGATCAGGGCCAGCGCCGCCGTCTTTTCCTTTTTCTTCAGGCTGCCCGTCAGCCAGGCCACCTTCACGCCCAGCGGCTCCATCCAGGCGGCGATCTTGCGGAAGTGCTGCTCGGCCAGGATCTCCGTGGGCGCCATCAGCGCGGCCTGGTAGCCGCTGTCGATGGCCTGCGTGGCGGACAACGCCGCCACGACCGTCTTGCCGCTGCCGACGTCCCCTTGCAGCAGCCGCTGCATCGGATACGGCTGGCGTAAATCGGCGCGGATTTCCTCGAGCACGCGGGCCTGCGCGCCCGTCAGCTTGAAGGGCAGGGCGGCGCCAAAGGCATCCGACAGCGTGCCGACGATGGGCAGCGAGGCCGCGCCTTTCGAGCGGCGCGCGCGCTGGGCGCGTTTCAGCGACAGCTGCTGCGCCAGCAGTTCATCGAACTTCATGCGCACCCAGGCCGGGTGCGAACGGTCCATCAGCGCGCTTTCATCGATGTCCTGCGGCGGATAGTGCAGCAGGTGCACGGCGGCGCGGAACGGCGAAAGCTGCATCTCGCGCAGCAGATGATCGGGCAAGGTGTCCTGCCAGTCGATGCGGCGCATGGCGTCGGCGATTTCGCGCCGCAAGACGTGCTGCGACAGCCCTTCGCCGGACGGATACACGGGCGTCAGGGCAGTGGGCAGCGGCGCGCCTTCGTTGACCACCTTGTACGTCGGGTGCACCATCTCGGCGCCGAAGAAGCCGTGTTTGAGTTCGGCGCGTGCGCGTACCCGCGTGCCTTCGGCCAGCTGCTTGACCTGGCTGCCGTAAAAATTCATGAAGCGCAGCAGCAAATTGCCCGTTTCGTCGGCGATCGTCACCAGCAATTGCTTGCGCGGCTTGAAATTGACTTCGCACTTGGTGACGACGCCCTCGACTTGCCATGACTCGCCGCCGCGCAGGCAGGCGTCGCGTATCGTGTAGACCTTGGTTTCATCCTCGTAGCGCATCGGCAGGTGCAGCACCAGGTCCATATCCGTGCGCAAGCCCAGTTTGGCCAGCCGGCTTTCCGTGCTGACCACTTTTTTGACGGCTTTCGGCTTGACGGCCGGCTTGGCTGCGGGAGGAAGATCGGGCTTGGGTTCGGACATATCGGAGATTTTTGTGCCGCTAGCGTAAAATAGAGGGTTGTCCGGCACACCCTGTGCGTACCGCAGTTGTAAATTGTTGCGGCGGATTATTGTAATGCCTGTATAGGCGCACAGTATAGTGCCAGATGTTCCATTGCGCACTCCTAATCATTTTTGATGTACTTTTGAAGCAAAACGCATGTATTCGCTTTCCGATTTCGATTTTAATTTGCCGCAAGAAAACATTGCGCAAACTCCGTTGGCCGAGCGCAGCGCCTCGCGCCTGTTGCATCTGGACGGCGATGCCCTGGCTGACCGCCAGTTCGCCGACATCATCGGGCTGTTGCAGGCGGGCGACCTGCTGGTGATGAACGATACGCGCGTGCTGAAAGCGCGCTTCTTTGGCGTCAAGGAAAGCGGCGGCAAGATCGAGGCGCTCGTCGAGCGCGTGCTCGATGACCGTACCGTCCTGGCCCAGGTGCGCGCGTCGAAGTCGCCGCCGCCCGGTTGCCGCATCCGCCTGGCCGATGCCTTCGATGTGACGGTGGGCCAGCGCGCCGGCGAGTTCTTCACCCTGCATTTCGAGGCCGACGTGTTCGAGCTGATCGAGGCGCATGGCCGCTTGCCACTGCCGCCGTATATCGAGCACGATGCGGACGAATTCGACGAGACGCGTTACCAGACCGTGTTCAACAAGGTGCCGGGCGCTGTCGCCGCGCCGACGGCCGGCCTGCATTTCGATCAGGCCCTGCTCGATCAATTGAAGGCCAAGGGCGTCAACTTTGCCTATGTGACCCTGCACGTGGGCGCTGGCACCTTCCAGCCCGTGCGCACGGAAGTGTTGGCCGAACACAAGATGCATACCGAGTGGTACACCATGCCGCAGGACACCGTCGACGCCGTGCGCGCCGCCCAACTTGCCGGGCGCGACGTGGTCGCCGTCGGCACGACCAGTTTGCGCGCGCTGGAATCGGCCTCGCAAAGCGGCCAGCTGGTGGCGGGCAGCGCCGATACGGCCCTGTTCATCACGCCCGGCTATGCCTTCAAGACGGTGACGCGCCTGATCACCAACTTCCATTTGCCGAAATCGACCCTGCTGATGCTGGTGTCGGCCTTTGCCGGCTATGCGCCGATCCGTAGCGCCTACGCGCATGCGATTGCGCAGAATTACCGTTTCTTCAGCTATGGCGACGCGATGCTGTTGACCACGCAATCGCGCGCTGCGCTGAACCTTGATACTCCCGTGAAAGACTGACATGCTGGAATTTACATTACTCAAGACCGACACGAGCGGCCTGACCAAGGCACGCCGCGGCACTTTGAAACTCAACCATGGCGTCGTGCAGACGCCGATCTTCATGCCAGTGGGCACTTACGGCTCCGTCAAGGCCATGTCGCCGCTGGAACTCAACGAGATCGACGCGCAGATCATCCTGGGCAACACGTTTCACCTGTGGTTGCGTCCTGGCAACACCGTCATGGAGAAATTTGGCGGCTTGCATGGCTTCATGGGCTGGAACAAGCCGATCCTGACGGATTCGGGCGGCTTCCAGGTGTTTTCGCTGGGCGCCATGCGCAAGATCACGGAAGAGGGCGTGCACTTCAATTCGCCCATCAACGGCGATAAACTGTTCCTCTCGCCGGAAGTGTCGATGCAGGTGCAGCGCGTCTTGAATTCCGACATCGTCATGCAGTTCGACGAATGCACGCCGTACGAAATCCAGGGCCGCCCGGCCACCATCGAGGAAGCGGCCAAGTCGATGCGCATGTCGCTGCGCTGGGCGCAGCGCTCGAAAGATGAATTTCACCGCGGTGAAAACCCGAATGCTCTGTTTGGCATCGTGCAGGGCGGCATGTTCGAGATGCTGCGCGACGAGTCGCTGGCCAAGCTGGAAGAGATCGATTTCCCCGGCATCGCCATCGGCGGCCTGTCCGTCGGCGAGCCGAAGGAAGACATGATGCGCATGCTGGCCCACGTGGGCCCGCGCCTGCCGGCCAACAAGCCGCATTACCTGATGGGCGTGGGCACGCCGGAAGACCTGGTGGCGGGCGTGTCGAACGGCATCGACATGTTCGATTGCGTCATGCCGACGCGTAACGCCCGCAATGGCTGGCTGTTTACCCGTTTTGGCGACATCAAGATCAAGAATGCCAAGTACAAGGAAGACCAGGCGCCGCTGGACGAGACCTGCAGCTGCTACGCTTGCCGCAACTTCTCGCGCGCGTATCTGCACCATTTGCACCGCTCCAAGGAAATCCTCGGCGCGCGCCTGAACACGATTCACAACCTGCATTACTACCTGGACCTGATGCGCCAGATGCGCGAGGCGCTGGACGAAGACCGTTTCCACGCGTTTACCCTGCAATTCCACGCGGAACGCGCACGCGGAACTTAAGAAAAGCTTAGCTTGATGGCTGGCGGCAGCATGGCCTGAAGTTTTGTGTATTGGTGCTTGGACTGGGGCGATAAAGCATTGCATAATGCTTTTTTAGCCCCATTTAAAGTTGCCATGCCTGCAATTCGGGTTATGACGTATAGCCAATGCTAGAATACAGCGCTATTTTTTCAAACTGATTAGAACTGGAGTCACCGTGTTTTTCATTTCCAACGCTTATGCGCAAGCCCCAACCGAAGCCCTGGGCCTCGGCGGCAACCTGACCAGCTTCCTGCCGCTGGTATTGATGTTCGTGGTCATGTATTTCCTGATGATCCGCCCACAGCAAAAACGCGCCAAAGAACAACGGGCGATGATGGACGCGCTGGCCAAGGGTGACGAAGTCGTCACCGCCGGCGGCATGCTGGGCCGTGTTGTCAAGGTAGTGGACGCTTACGTCACCATCGAAGTGGCGACCGGTACCGAAATCACGGTGCAAAAGAGCTCCATCACCACCTTGCTGCCTAAAGGTACCCTGAAGGCGCTGTAATTCCTCGCTGTCATTGCTTCGGCAATGATAGACCCGGGGCGGCTATCCGCCGCCCCTCGCGACGCCTCCGACGCTCAACACTGAACGCTGAATCACTATGAATCGCTATCCTGCCTGGAAATACATCATCATCGTCGTCGCCTTATTGCTGGGCGCACTCTATACGGCGCCCAATTATTTCGGTGAGTCACCGGCGCTGCAAGTAACCAGCGGCAAGTCGACCGTCAAAGTGACGGGCGAGCTGATGACGCAAGTCGAGCAAATATTGACGAAAGAGAACGTCAAGTCGGAAGGTGTCACCATGGATGGCGCCGGCAACCTGGCCTCCGTGCGCGTGCGTTTTGCCGATCCCGATACCCAGTTCAAGGCAAAGCTGGTGCTGGAAAAGGATCTCAATCCTGATTCCACCGATCCCGCGTTCATCGTGACGGTCAACCTGCAAGCCAATACGCCGATGTGGATGCAGAAACTGCATGCCTTGCCTATGTTCCTGGGCCTGGACTTGCGCGGTGGCGTGCACTTCCTGATGCAGGTCGATGCGAAAGCCGTACTGAACAAGAAAGTCCAGGGCGTCCAGTCCGCCGCGCGTAGCGTGTTGCGTGACAAGAATATCCGCCACGCCGGCATCGAGCGCGTGGGCGACAGCGTGCAGATCAACTTCCGCGACGCGGAAACGCGCCTGAAGGCAAAGAATGTGTTGTCCGACCAGATGACGGAGCTGGCGTTCGCCGATGCGGGCGAAGGCAGCGACCTGAAACTGAACATCACCCTGAAACCGGCGGCCCTGAAAGCGACCATCGACGAAGGCGTGAAGCAGAATATTTCCACCCTGTCCAAGCGCGTCAACGAGCTGGGTGTGGCCGAGCCGCTGATCCAGCAGCAAGGTCCTGACCGCATCGTGGTGCAATTGCCTGGCGTGCAGGACGTGGCCCGCGCGAAAGCCATCATCGGCCGCACGGCCACCCTGGAAGTGCGCCTGGTCGATGAAACCATCGTGCCTGGCACCGAACTGTCGAGCGCCATCCCGTTCAACTCGGAATTGTTTACGGTTGGTAAGGGTGTGCCTGTCGTGCTGGCGAAAGACGTGATCCTGACGGGCGACTATATTTCCAGCGCCACGGCCAGCTTCGACCAGAACCAGCAAGCGGCCGTGTCGATCGACCTGAACGGCGACGGCGGACGCAAGATGCGCGAAGCGACGCGCGAACGCGTGGGCAAGCGCATGGCCATCGTGCTGTTTGAAAAGGGCAAGCCGGAAGTGCTGTCGGTCGCGACCATCCAGCAGGAACTCGGTTCGCGCTTCCAGATCACCGGCATGGGCGGCGCGGAAAACGCGAATGAACTGGCGCTGCTGCTGCGCTCGGGCGCCCTGTCCGCACCGATGACCGTCATCGAAGAACGCACGATCGGACCGCAGCTGGGCGCGGAAAACATCGCCAAGGGCTTCCACTCGACCTTGTACGGCTTCATCGCCATCGCCATCTTCATGATCGCCTACTACATGCTGTTTGGCGCCTTCAGCGTGCTGGCCCTGGCCGCCAACTTGCTGTTGCTGATCGCTTTGCTGTCGATGATCCAGGTGACCCTGACCTTGCCAGGTATCGCCGCGATCGCGCTGGCGCTGGGCATGGCGATTGACGCCAACGTGCTGATCAATGAACGTATCCGCGAAGAGCTGCGCGCAGGCAATACGCCGCAAGCGGCAATCGCTGCCGGCTTCGACCGCGCGTGGGCCACGATTCTCGATTCGAACGTGACTACCCTGATCGTCGGCCTGGCACTGCTGGCCTTCGGCAGCGGTCCCGTGCGTGGCTTCGCTGTTGTGCATTGCCTGGGTATTCTGACCTCGATGTTCTCCTCCGTGTTCGTGTCGCGCGGCGTGGTCAACCTCTGGTATGGCCGCAAGAAAAAGCTGACGACCTTGTCGATCGGCACGGTGTGGGTGCCGGGCACCAGCAAATAAGCGACGGCCCAGCCTTACCCAATAGCGTCAACAGCGATAGCGTCCGGTGGCATAGCCGCCGGACGCACAGAATAGAACTCAGAGGATTTCATGGAATTTTTCCGGATCAAAAAAGATATTCCCTTCATGCGCCATGCGTTGATTTTCAACGTGATTTCGGCGGTGACCTTCCTTGCCGCCGTCTTCTTCCTGTTCCACAAGGGCTTGCACCTGTCCGTGGAATTCAAGGGCGGCACCGTGATGGAGGTGAAGTACCCGAAAGCGGCCAACCTTGAAGGCATACGTGGCACCTTGATCGGCCTGGGGTATGAAGAGCCGGGCGTGACCAGTTTCGACACGGCGCGCGACGTGATGATCCGCCTGCCGGTGGAAAAGGGCGTCAGCGCCGCGAACACGTCGCAGCGCGTATTCGAAGCCTTGTGCAAGGCCGAGCAAGGCACGACCAAGGGCGTCGATACCGTTACCGAAAAGGGCGAGCACGTCATCAAGAGCGCCTGTATGGACGCGGCCGGCAGCGAATCGGTCGTCTTGCAGAAAGTCGAATTCGTCGGCCCGCAAGTGGGCGAGGAACTGAAGCAGAACGGCTTGAACGCGCTGGTGATGGTGATTCTGGGCGTGATGATCTACCTGGCCATCCGCTTCGAGTGGAAATACGCTGTCTCGGCCATTATCGCCAACTTGCATGACGTGGTGATCATCCTGGGCTTCTTCGCTTTCTTCCAGTGGGAATTCTCGCTGACGGTGCTGGCGGCGATCCTGGCGGTGCTCGGCTACTCGGTCAACGAATCGGTGGTGATCTTTGACCGTATCCGCGAAAACTTCCGCAAGCAGCGCAAGGCAACCGTGCATGAAGTGATCGACAGCGCGATCACCAGCACCATTTCGCGTACCATCATCACCCATGGCTCCACCCAGATGATGGTGCTGTCGATGCTGGTCTTCGGCGGCCAGACCCTGCACCACTTCGCACTGGCGCTGACCATCGGTATCTGCTTCGGTATTTACTCGTCCGTGTTCGTCGCTGCCTCGATCGCCATGTGGCTGGGCGTCAAGCGCGAAGACTTGATCAAGCCGGTCAAGGAAAAAGACGAAACCGACGGCGCCGTGGTGTAAGCGCAGGTTTTTTTGCAGCTCGAATGAAGAACGATCACCGTTTGCGGTGGTCGTTTTTTTTATGGCGGATGACGATGAAGCGTTTTTTATTGATGGCGGTGATGGCGGGCGTGAGCGCGCCGGCTGGCGCGGCCGATGTCAGCCGGGTTGCCGGCGATACCATCGACCTGCGCGGCGCCATCGCTGACGGTGACGTGGACAAGCTGCGGCAACTGGCCACGCCGGAAACCACCGTGTTGCGCGTGAATAGCAATGGTGGCGATCCGCAGGCAGCGATGCAGCTGGGACGCTATCTGCGCCAGCAGCAATGGCGTCTCGCCATCGACACGGTGTGTGCGGGCAGCTGCGCGCTGTATGTCTTCCCGGCCGCGCGCCGCAAGCACATCCCCGCCGATGCCGTGCTGGCGCTGCAGGAATCGGCTTTCCAGCGCGCGCAGGCGGGGCCGGAATACATGCGCCGCAGCCTGGTCGAAGCGGGCGTGGCCGTCGAAGACCTGGATGCTGAAACGGTGGCACTGGCAGCCCAGTTGGCGCAGACGGCGGCGCTGGAAGCGGCGTTTGCCACGGCGCTGGACATTGCTCCCGCCTTTTACCGCGATTTCCGGCAGGTGGCGGCGCAAGCCGATAGCGTGCGCAAGCGCTTTCCTGACCAGGAGGCTGCCGTCTATTGGTGGCCTGCCGCCGCCCGGCTGCAGCGCTGCTACGGCATTGCCGGCGTGGACGAAGGCCCGCGCGCGGCGCGCATGCAGCCCGGTGGCTATCTGTACGTGCCCGCCCTGTCGGCCCTGGTCATGGGCGACCAGGCCTTGCAGGCCTGCCCATGAGCCGCAGCGGCCGTTTGTTCCTGCTGATGGACGCCATGCGCGCCAGGCGGGTGCCCGTCACGGCGGCCCAGCTGGCGCAGCAGCTGGGCGTATCGGAGCGCACGATTTACCGCGATATCCAGACCCTCGCCGAACTGGGCGCACCCCTGCAGGGCGAGGCCGGCATCGGCTATGTGCTGCGCCGCGGCGCCTTTCTGCCGCCGCTGATGTTCGGCGCCGATGAACTGGAAGCGCTGGTGCTGGGCGCGCGCTGGGTGCGCCGGCAGGGCGATGCGGGCCTGGCGCAGGCGGCCAGCAATGCCCTGGCCAAGATCGCGGCCGCCTCGCCGCGCGACCTGCGCGACAGCATGGCCGAGACCAGCTTGTGGGTACCGCTGGGGCGTCCCGCCGATGGTACGCAGCCGGCCGACCGCTACGTGCAGCCGGTGCGCGAAGCGATCCGCTACGAACAGAAAATCACGCTTGCCTATCAGGATGAGCATGGCAGCGCCACCTCGCGCACCGTGTGGCCGTTCGCCCTGGCCTTTTTCGAAGGCAAGCGCCTGCTGGCCGCCTGGTGCGAGCTGCGCGGCGATTACCGGCATTTCCGCATTGACCGCATCGCCAATGTGCAGCAGCATGAGGAGCGCTATCCCACGCGCCGCCACGTGCTGCTGGAGGCATGGCGCAAGATGCATGAGATTGATCCGGAAAGCTAGCGCCCCGGAATCCTGATCGCCGCTCCTGACAAAAACTGTCAGTGCCTGGGCCTACGATGGTGGCTTCTTCACTCACCGGAGCCATCCATCATGCGTCTGTACCACCACCCCATGTCCTCGAATGCCCGCCGTGCCCTGATGACGGCGATCCACCTCGGCTTGCCTCTGGAACTGGCCGAAGTCGACCTGATGAATGCGGACGACCGCCGCCGCCTGGGCGAGCTGAACCCGAACGGCAAGGTGCCCGTGCTGGCCGATGGCGCTTTCCTGCTGTGGGAATCGTGCGCCATCATGCAATACCTGGCCGAGCAGGTGCCGGGGCAGACGATTTATCCGCCGGCGCCGCAGGCGCGCGCCGACGTCAACCGCTGGCTGTTCTGGGCCGCGCAGCACTTCGCGCCCGCCATCAGCGTGCTGGCCTGGGAACGGGCCTGGAAAGGCATGACGGGCAATGGTCCGGCGGACCCGCTGGAAGAGGCGCGCGGCGAGCGCGACCTGCATGAATGCGCCGTGGTGCTGGACGCGCATCTGGCGGGGCGCAGCTGGGTCAGCGGAGACGATGTGACCCTGGCCGATTTCGCCGTGGCCGCGCCGCTGATGTACAGCGAGGCCGTGCGGCTGCCGCTGTCGCAGTACCAGCATATCCAGGCGTGGTTTGCCCGCGTGCGGCAGCTGCGGGCCTGGCAGGAAACGGATGTGCAGCTGTCGCCGGGATAATCTGCGCGCTAAGTGCGCCAGCGCACGGAGCCGGTGCGGCGCACCGCATAAGATAGGGCTGTCTCTTTCAGGACATCCCTAGCTTTGGACTTTACCCGCTTTCGAGCGGGTTTTTTTTGTCCGGCGTTGGAAGGTGGCTTGATAATTTGATACTTGCTGCACATATGGGGCCTATCCCACTGCCAGCAGGTACGCCATGTTCATGCCACGCCATCCGAGGCCCCTGTTGAGTACCAGGGCGGTCGCCACGCAGGTCGCCCAGCAAAGGCAGGGAACGCAGGCCATGGACAAACATGTGCTGATCGTCGACACGCTCAAGCCGGCGGCGGCGCCGCCAGCGAGCAAGAAGCCTGCAGGCTAGTTACTTAGTGCACCAGCACCTTCAGCAGCGACTGCACTTCATCGTCCGATTCTTCCATGATGCTCGACAAGGTCGCATCGTCGCCGATCAGGCAATCGATGCTGCGCGCGGCGCGGGCCGCCCGCACGGCGATGGCGGCCGGACTTTCGTTGAGGGGCGACGAGACGGGCGCCAGGTCATTCGCCAGCAGCAGGGTATCGCCCAGCGATTCGGGCGGGATGGCGCGCAAGCCTTCCCACAGCGCATCGATGGCGCCCATCACGGCTTCCGGCACCTTCAGTTTGGTCAGGACGCCATGCCCGATGGCTTGTTCGCCATGTTCGACCCAGTCTGCCGGTTCGCCGTCGAGGATGCCGGGGAATTCGGCCGCGCGCGACAGCAGATAAAACCCGCCCACTTCATGCATGATGCCGGCAAACAGGGCCGTATCGGGGTCCACCTTGGTGACGCGGCGGGCCAGTACCTGCGACAGGGCCGCCACGTGGGCCGTATGCTCCCACAGCTGGTTGGCCTTCGCTTGCAGCACGGGATCGGTGATGGTGCTGCCCAGCTGGCGCACGATCAGCGATGCCACCACCGACTGCAAGGTACGCACGCCAAGCCGCTGCACGGCGTTGCGCACGCTGGTGATTTCATTGCCGGAACGATTGAACGCCACGGAATTGGCGATGGCCACCGTGCGCGCGGCCAGCAGCGGGTCAGCCTGCACCAGCTTGGCAGCGGCCTCGATATGGCAGTCGGGATCGGCCAGCGCCTCTTGCAGCTTGAGCGAAGCGTCCACATTGGCAGGAAAGGTCAGCTCGCCACGAGCGGCTTGTGCGGCGATGCTTTTAAAGGCGTCGAGTCTGTTCATTGAAAAAATTATACTCGCAATATTTCCGTGCGGAACTTTTTAACCGTGATCTTTTCGCAAACAGCCGAGCAAAAGGCAAGCAAAGCCCCGTAAACGCAAAATGGGCACGCGTACAGTCGAGGCGTGCCCATTTTGAACGACGAAATTCCGAATGCTTAACAAAACCATCGCGAGCGGATGGGATTTGTGGCTAAGAAGCGCAACCGTACTTTAGTACGGGGGCGCCGAGCCGGTGAGCATCGCAGGCCGCAAAGCGCACCGCGCAGCAGGTCTTGTTACGCGTTGTTAGAGAGATTCGCTGAAGATGGCGTCGCAGCCTTCGACCAGCTCGTCGCTGTCTTCCAGCTCATCGGTCAAGCCCAGGTCGAACAATTCCTCGACGGCGTTCATGAAGCTGTTGTGCTTGGTGGCGCCGATCAGGCGGTAGATTTCGCCGTCTTCGTTGCGCACGCCGATGATCAGTTTTTCCTGGCGCACCAGTTCCGGCGTGCTGGCATTGAGCAGCAGGTTGCCGATGATGTGTTTATCGAAATGAGCGGGTTTTTTGCCTTCGAGCAGTGTGGTTTTCAACTTGGTTTCCTTTGTCTTGTTTGAATGTCTTGTTTGAATGTCTGTGCCTGGTGAATGGTCAGCCGTGGCCATTGGCGATGGCGTGCTTCAAGCCCGCCAGGGTGGTTTCCAACCGCATGAAATCGTCTTCGGTATAGCCGTCGAACAGGCGTTGCCCCTGCCTGGTCAGCTTGGGGAACACGTCATGGAACACCTGTTCGCCCTCGCAGCTCAGGCGCACGTAATAGGAACGCTTGTCGCGTGGACAACGTTCGCGTATCACCAGCCCCTTCTGTTCCAGCCGATCCACCACGCCCGTCAAGGTCCCCTTGGTAATCAGGGTTTTCTGGCCCAGTTCCTTGTAGGACATGCCGCAGGTGTTGCCGAGCGTGGCAATGATGTCGAATTGCGCATGCGTCAAGCCGTACTGGCGCACGAAGTCGCTAGAAAACCGCTCGAAGCCTTGCATGCATTCGGCCAGCAGCCGGATACTTTTTAAATATCGTTCACCCATGGGGGTGATTATATCCTTCCGCTCCGCTTTTTTCCGCCGCGTCAGGATGCGTCCTTGCATGAGGGGCAGAAGGGGGCGGAAGTCCGGTATCATGTGGGCAACTCAGCCCTTGCCCCTGGCCCGCCTCGCCGATGTCCTTCGCTAATCTTTCCCGTATCGGCCTCGACAAACCGCTGCGTTTGCTGCTGGTCCATGCCGGCGACGCCGAGTCGATCACCTGGGCCGGCCTGGTGCAGCCGCTGCGCCTGTGCGCGCGGGCGCTGGGGCCCGAGGCCCTGCGGCTGGACGTGCGCACGCCGGAACAGGTGGCTGCGCAGGGCGGTAACTGGCATATCGCGCTGCTGGTGGCCGACGAGACGGAAGCGCCGCTGCGCGCTGAGCTGTGCCGGGCCGTGATCGAACGCTGCCGCTCGGCGCCATTCTGGGGCGGCGTGGGCGCGGCCGTGCTGTGGTTGGCCGACGCGGGCGTCATGGATGGCGTGCGCATCGCCTTGCCGTGGGCCCTGTATGCCGATGCGGAAGCGAAGGCGGAGCGGGCCATCCTGACGCCGCACCTGTTCGACATCGACGGTCCGCACATGACCTGCTGCGGCGGCGCGGCCAGCATCGACTTTTCGCTGACCCTGATCGAGACCATCTTTGGCGCCGACGCGCAGGCGCTCGTCAAGGAAGCGCTATGCGTGGACAAGGTGCGCGGCAAGGAAGAGCGCCAGCGCGTGGCCCTGCAGGCGCGTTTCGGCGTGCTGCAGCCGAAATTGTCCGAAGCGGTGACCTTGATGGAAGCCAATATCGAAGAGCCGCTGTCGACCGACGACATCGCCAGCCTGGTGGGCCTGTCGCGGCGCCAGCTGGAGCGGCTGTTCAAGCAGTACCTGGGCAGCCTGCCGTCGCGCTACTACCTGGAGCTGCGCCTGCAGCGCTCACGGCAACTATTGCTTGATACACATTATTCCATCGTGCAAGTCGGTCTGATGTGCGGTTTTTCCTCCGGTTCGCACTTTTCCACGGCGTTTGGCACCCTGTTTGGCAATACCCCGCGCGAAGAGCGGCAGCGCAAGCTGATGCCGCCAGCCTAGCCGGCTGCCACGGCAGCTGTGATGAATTGTGAAAATCCTTGTCGCAGATTCAAAAGAGTTTTAGCATCCCGCTTTTTATAATGCAGTACACACGTAGCTGTCGTAGCTGCGGAGTACCTAACATATTGATGGGGAAATGCTATGAATGCCAAGCTTGATTCGACCGTAACGGCTCGTCCAGTCACCCGGGAAACCTTTGACCAGGTCCTCGTTCCTACCTACGCTCCCGCTGCCATGGTACCCGTGCGCGGTTCCGGACTGGATCTGTGGGACCAGTCAGGCAAGCATTACCTCGATTTCACCTCCGGCATCGCCGTCAACAGCCTGGGCCACTGCCATCCTGCCCTGGTCGACGTGCTGACCAAGCAAATCAATAATTTGTGGCATTTAGGCAACGGCTACACCAACGAACCAGTCCTGCGCCTGGCACTGGCCCTGACGGAAGCGACCTTCGCCGACCGTGCCTTCTTCTGCAACTCGGGCGCGGAAGCCAACGAAGCGGCCCTGAAGCTGGCGCGCAAGTACGCCCACACCAAGTTTGGCGCGCACAAGTCGCGCATAATCTCGTGCTTCAGCTCCTTCCACGGCCGCACCCTGTTTACGGTGTCCGTCGGCGGCCAGGCCAAGTACACGGAAGGCTTCGAGCCGCTGCCGCCATCGATCGACCACATCGCCTACAACGACATCGAAGCGGCGCGCGCCGCCATCGGCGATGACGTGTGCGCCGTGATCGTCGAGCCGGTACAAGGCGAAGGCGGCGTGGTGCCGGGCAATCCGGAGTTCCTCAAGGAATTGCGCGCCCTGTGCGACAAGACGGGCGCCCTGTTGATTTTCGACGAAGTCCAGAGCGGCATGGGCCGCACTGGCGCGTTGTTCGCCTACATGGGTTACGGCGTCACGCCGGACATCCTGACGGCCGCCAAGGCGCTGGGCAACGGCTACCCGATCGGCGCGATGCTGACCACGAATGAACTGGCGCAAACCCTGGCCGTCGGCACCCACGGCACCACCTACGGCGGCAATCCGCTGGCCGCCACCGTGGCCCTGACCGTGCTCGAAACGATCAACACGCCAGCGTTCCTGGCGCGTGTGAAAGAAGCGAGCGTCAACACCATCGCCATGCTGCAAGGCTTGATCACCGATTACCCGCAAGTGTTCTCCGTGGTGCGCGGCAGCGGTTTGCTGCTGGGCCTGGTAGTCAGCGATGCCTGGAAGGGCCGCGCGAAAGACATCCAAAAAGCGGCCGAAGCGCAAGGCTTGATGGTGCTGATCGCCGGCATGGACGTGGTGCGCCTGGCGCCGGCCCTGATCGTCTCGGACGAACAGATCGCCGAAGCGGACCGCTTGCTGCGTGCCGCCATCGACGGCATGCTGAAAGCCTGAGGCTAGCCTCGCTCCCTGTTTGATCACCGGCCCGCCGCTTTGCTGCGGGCCGGCTTGGTTCTACCCCAGCATTGTCAGCATTGAAGGAGTACCCATGTATGTTGTCCGTCCGGTAGAAATTGCGGATATTGCAGCCCTTGAAGCGCTGGCCGCAGTCACCATGCCGGGTGTCCATACCCTGCCGAAGACGCGCGAAAAAATCGCCGCCTCCGTCGAGCGCTCCATCGCCTCGTTTGCCGCCCATGTCGACATCCCCAGCGAAGAGTCGTATCTCTTCGTGCTTGAATCCCTGCTCGACAAGAGCATTGCCGGCACGGCCGCCATCTTCGCCTCGGCCGGCTCGAACGGCACCTATTTTTCCTTTCGCAACGACGTCATCCAGCAGGTGTCGCGCGACCTGAACATCAGTCACAGCGTGCATGCGCTGACCCTGTGCTCGGAGTTGACGGCGTATTCGCAGCTGTCCGGCTTCTATGTGCGCAACATGGAGCAGGCGGGCCTGGAAGCGGCCCTGCTGTCGCGCGCGCGCCTGCTGTTCGCCGTGCTGGCGCCGCACCGTTTCGGCGACCGCTTCTTCGTCCCGCTGGCCGGCATCACGGACGCCAACGGCCAGTCGCCATTCTGGGATGCGCTGGGCCGCAAGTTCTTCCAGATGGATTTCCTCGATGCCGAAAAAGTCATCGGCGGCGCCCGCAACCGCACCCTGATCGTCGAACTGATGCCGCACTACCCCGTGTATGTGCCGCTGCTGCCCGGCGACGCGCAGGCGGCCATGGGCCAGATCCATCCGAGCGGCGAACTGGCGTTCAATTTGCTGACGGAAGAAGGCTTTGAAGCCGACGATTACATCGACATCTTCGACGGCGGCCCCATTTTGCAGGCGCACAAGCATGCGCTGCGCTCGTTTACGGGCTCGCTCACGCGCCGCGTCGTCTCAGGCGTCACGCCCAGCCGCACGGGCCTGAAAGTGCACTATGCGGTCGCTTCGGGCGCGGAACGCAACTTCCGCGCCGTCACCTTCACCTGCGATGCGCTCGAAGCGCAGGACACCATCGGCTTGCCAGCCGACCTGCTCGAAGCGCTGGCCGTGGCCGAAGGCGACAGCGTCATTTGCGTGCGTATCTAAAGGAGTTCATTTTATGCTAGTAGTACGCGCCATCAACGCCAATGACCTCGATGCCCTGTATGGCCTGGCCAGCCAGGTCGGCACCGGCATGACCACCCTCAAGCCGGACATGAAAATGCTGGGCGACCGCCTGGCCATCGCCTGCGCTTCGTTTGCCGAAACCATCCCGCCCGAAAAGCGCGACTACATGTTTGTCATGGAGGATACGGATACAGGCCGCCTGGCCGGCGTGTGCGCCATCAAGGGCGCCGTGGGCCTGGAAGAACCGTTCTATAACTACCGTATTGGCACCCTGGTCCATTCCAGCCGCGAGCTCGACGTGTTTACGCGCATGGAAACGCTGTACCTGTCGAACGACCTGACGGGCAGCACGGAACTATGTTCGCTGTTTTTGCACCCCGACTACCGCAGCGGCAACAACGGCAAGCTGCTGTCGAAAAGCCGTTTCCTGTTCATCGCCCAGTTCCCGCACCTGTTCACGGAAAAGCTGATCGCGGAAATGCGCGGCTACCAGGCGCCGGACGGCAGCTCGCCGTTCTACGAGGGCCTGGGCCGCCACTTCTTCAAGATGGATTTCCACCACGTCGACGACTTGACGAGCCTGGGCAAGAAATCCTTCATCGCCGAGCTGATGCCGCGCCAGCCCATGTACGTGGCCTACCTGCCCGACGAAGCGCAGGAAGTCATCGGCAAGGTGCATCTGAGCACGGCGCCGGCGCGCCGCCTGCTGGAACAGGAAGGCCTGCACTTCGAAGGCTATGTCGACATTTTCGACGCCGGTCCCGTGCTGCAGGCGCGCGTGTCCGAACTGCGCGCCATGCGCGACAGCATGCCGGCCGTGCTCGACGCCGAGGCGGCACCGGAAGCCTGTGGCGACCTTGCCCAGGCCGAGCCTTACCTGGTGTCGAACACCGACCTGAAAGATTTCCGCATGATCGTCACCAGCGCCAATCCGCACAGCGGCAAGATCGCGCTCGATGACGCTGAACTGCATTTGCTGCGTAGCCACAACGGCGACACCGTGCGCACGCTGTCACTCAACCCGAGGAAGCATACCCATGTCTAACGTGTTTAATTCATCTGCCGCAGCATCGAACTTCATCAACGGCGCCTGGTTGCCAGGCACGGGCCGTGAACTGGTCACCATCGACCCGTCGAACGGCAAGCAGACCTGGGCCAGCTTGGAAGCGACGGAGCACGAAGTCGAACAGGCTTGCCAGGCCGCCCGCGCGGCTTTTGAAGCATGGGCCGATACGCCCGTCGACGAACGCATCGCCATCTGCGTGCGCTTCCGCGAACTGCTGAAGGAGCATGCGGAAGCGCTGGCGCTCTTGATCTCGGAAGAAGTGGGCAAGCCGTTGTGGGAATCGCGCACGGAAGTGGCCACTATGGCCAACAAGATCGATATCTCGGTGCAGTCGTACAATGCGCGCACGGGCATCACGCAAAGCAAGATCGCCGATGGCGACGCCGTGCTGCGCCATCGCCCGCACGGCGTGTTCGGCGTCTTTGGCCCGTATAACTTCCCTGGCCACCTGCCGAATGGCCACATCGTGCCGGCCCTGGTCGCCGGTAACACCATCGTCTTCAAGCCCAGCGAATATGCGCCGCGCACGGCCGTCAAAACCGTGCAGCTGTGGCAGCAGGCGGGCTTGCCGGATGGCGTCGTCAACCTCGTCAACGGCGGGCGCGACACGGGCGTGGCCCTGGGCGCGAATGCGTACCTCGACGGCGTGCTGTTTACGGGTTCCTGCCAGACGGGCATCAGCCTGCACCGCCAGTTCGGCGGCCAGCCGGGCAAGATGCTGGCGCTGGAAATGGGCGGCAACAATGCCCTCGTCGTGTGGGACGTGAAGGATGTCGACGCGGCCGTGCACCACGCGATCTTCTCCGCCTTTGTCTCGGCCGGCCAGCGCTGCACCTGCGCGCGCCGCCTGGTGGTGCAGGACAATGCCGCCGGCGCCGCGTTTGTCGCGCGCCTGGTGGAAGTGGCCGCGAAACTGGGCATCGGCGCGTCCGACGCCCAGCCGCAGCCCTTCATGGGCCCAGTGGTGTCGAGTGCCGTGGCCGCGCGCCTGGTGCAGGCGCAGGCGGACATGGTTGCCAAGGGCGGCACCACCTTGCTGCAGATGCGCCAGTTGAATCCGCAGGCGGGCTTTGTCACGGCCGGTATCGTCGACGTTACCGCGGCTACCGGCATCCCCGACGAAGAGTGGTTCGGTCCCCTGCTGCAAGTGATCCGCGTGGCCGATTTCGATGCGGCCCTGAAGGTCGCCAACGCCACCGAATTCGGCCTGGCCGCGGCGCTCTTGTCCGACGATCCGGCCCTGTGGCAAACCTTCCAGGTACGCGCGCGCGCCGGCATCATCAACTGGAACCGTCCGACCACGGGCGCGGCCAGCACGGCGCCGTTCGGCGGCATCGGCAAGTCGGGCAACCACCGTCCGAGTGCCTATTACGCGGCTGATTACTGCGCCTACCCGGTCGCCTCGATCGAAAACAGCGTGTTGGAAATGCCGGCCAAGCTGTCGCCCGGCCTGAATTTTTAAGGAAATCCCATGCACAGCACGCGCGAATACAATTTTGACGGCCTGGTAGGGCCATCGCATAACTATGCCGGGCTCTCGTTCGGCAACGTGGCCTCGTTCAGCAATGTGAAAAGCGCTTCGAATCCGAAGCAGGCCGCCTTGCAAGGCCTGGCCAAGATGCGCGCGCTGGCCGCGCGCGGCTTTGCGCAAGCCTTGCTGCCGCCGCAGGACCGGCCGAATTTCCGACTGCTGCGCTCCATCGGTTTCACGGGCACGGACGCCGAGGTGCTGGCGCGCGCCTACAAGGAGTCGCCCGTCATCCTCGCTTGCGCGTATTCCGCCTCGCCCATGTGGACGGCGAATGCCGCCACCGTCAGCCCGTCGGCCGATACGCAGGATGGCCGCGTGCATTTCACGGCCGCCAATCTGAATAACAAGCTGCACCGCGCCTTCGAGCACGCGCAGTCGACGCGCAGCCTGCGTGCCATTTTCAGCGACGACAAGCACTTCGCCGTGCATGATGCGCTGCCGTCGACGCCCGCCTTTGGCGATGAGGGCGCGGCCAACCACACGCGTTTGGGCGCCAGCCACGGCGCGCCATCGGTGGAACTGTTCGTGTATGGCCGGGTGGAGTTCGACCCATCGGCGCCATCGCCGAAGCGCTACCCTGCGCGCCAGACCCTGGAAGCGTCGCAAGCCGTGGCGCGCCTGCATGGCCTGGACGCCAAACGCACCGTGTACGTGCAGCAGAATCCGGACGTGATCGACCAGGGCGTGTTCCATAACGACGTCATCGCCGTCGGCAATGGCAATGTGCTGTTCTATCACGAGCAGGCGTTTGCCGATGAAGAAGCCAGCCTGTCGCAGCTGCGCCGCGCCGTTGCCGCCACGGGCGCGCAACTGGACGCGCTGCGCGTGGACACGGGCCAGGTGCCGATCGCGGACGCCGTCAGCAGCTACCTGTTCAACAGCCAGTTGCTGACGAAAGAGGGCGGCAAGATGGCGCTGGTGATACCGCAGGAGTGCCAGGAAAACCGCGCCGTGTCGCGCTACCTAGAAGGCCTGGTGGCCAGCGGTGGACCCATCGATGAACTGATTCATTTCGATCTGCGCCAGAGCATGCGCAACGGCGGCGGGCCCGCCTGCCTGCGTTTGCGCGTGGCCCTGACGGAAACCGAGGCGCGCGCCATGCACCAGGGCGTGATCATGACGGAAACGCTGTACCATCGGCTGGTGCAGTGGGTGGAGAAGCACTACCGCGACCATCTGGAGCCGGGCGACCTGGCCGATCCGCAGCTGGCGCTGGAAGTGCATGCGGCGCTTGAAGAATTGACGATCATCCTCAACTTACCGGGATTGTACGACTTGTAGGCGATAGAAAACACACAGAAAAATCCGAGACAGACTATCCGTAGCACAGACAGAATTGGACGGGCGACCCCCGTCTCTTGACACCGCTGCCGCCCAGCCACAAGCCCGAACGACAGCGTTGGACATTCACATTACCGTAATGGAGATGCAAGATGAATCACACGCCACAAGATTTGCGTACACAAACGCTGGAGCTGATTAACGCGGCTGGCAATGCAGGCAAGGCGGCAGCGCCTGTCGTGCAGCTGGTGCAGGCATGGCTCGACTCGCTCGACGCCGAAGACCTGGCCGACATCGCGCCCGACAGCCTGGCGCCCGTGCTGGTCGACGGCTTCACGCAAGCGGCCAAGCGCACCGGCAGCGGCTGCCAAATCGCCACCCTGCGTTATGCGGATGGTCGTGGCGGCATGGCGAGCGCCTTGCTGATCCTGAACGAAGACATGCCTTACCTGGTCGACTCCATCGTCATGGCCATGCGCCGCCAGCACCTGGCCGTGCGCGGCGTGATGAACACCGTGCTGCCCGTACGCCGCGCCGCCGACGGCAGCGTCGAAGCGGTGCGCCAGCCGGGCGACCCGCTCGAATCGTATGTGCTGGTGCTGCTCGACGAAGAGCTGGCGCCGGAAGCCCTGGCTGCGCTGGTCGCCGCCCTGGAGACGGTCGCGCGTGACGCCGCGGTGGTGCGCCGCGATAGCGCCGCCATGAGCGAGCGCCTGGCCGCCGTCGCCACGACTGCCGCCCAGCATGGCGAAGAAGGCGCGGAAGTGGCCGCCTTCCTGGAATGGGCCCGCAGCGGCGGCTTTGAAGTCTTCGGCTACGCCTATTACCGCGTCAAGCCGGGCGTGCGCGAACTCGAACGCGACATTCCTAGCCGCGTCGGCGTGCTGCAGGATACGGCGCACCCGGTCTACGGCACCTGCCTGGCGAACATCCCGGGCGACTTCGACACCCTGGCCAAGCGCGACTCGGCGCTGTCCATCGTCAAGGCCGACGTGGCAGGCACTTTGCACCGCGACCAGCAGCTCGACTTCATCGGCGTGCGCGACATGGATGCGCAGGGCGCGATCCTGGGCGAGCATTGCTTCGTCGGCCTGTTCACCCGCGCCGGCAACTCCACCCCGCTGGCGGCGCTGCCGTTTGCGCGCGGCCGCGTGGCCAAGGTACTGAGCCTGGCCGGCGTGCGCCAGCAAGGCTTCCGCGCCGAGAAATTCCGTGAAATCCTCGAATCGCTGCCGCGCACCGAAGCGCTGGAAGCGGACCTCGACTGGCTGGCGCAAGTGTGCGGCGCCGTCGTCTCGCTGTACAAGCAGCCGCGCACCAAGGTCTTCGCGCGCCGCGACGTGTACGCGCGCCACCTGAACGTGCTGGTCTATCTGCCGCGCGAGCGCTACAGCGCCAGCGTCGCATCGAGCCTGGCAAAAGCCCTGCAAGCCAGTTCCGGCGCCACGCATGTGAGCATGCAAACCCTGGTGGCCGACGGCCCCCTGGCGCGCGTCTACCTGATCGCTCACGCCGCGCGCTACCCGCTGGACCTGGAAACGGATATCGAACAGCCGCTCCTGAGCGTGCTCGATGGCTGGCATAACGGCTTTGCCGCCGTGGCCGACGCCGTGCCCGACGTGGCCCTGCGCACCAGCCTGCGTAAACTCTGCGCTACCTTGCCGCTCGATTACGTGGCCGCCACCGCGCCGGCCGTCGCCTTCCGCGACCTCGACACCATCCTGCGCAATACCGATCCGGCGCACGTGGCCGTGCGCATCGAGACGGGCGCCGTTACCACGATTCGCCTGTACTCGGCCAACAAGGTGCCGCCGCTGTCGACCATCCTGCCGGCGCTGCACAATGCGGGCGTGGCCATCGACCGCGAACAGGCGTATTCGGTTTCGCTGTCCGACGGCACGCGCTATTTCGTCACCAGCCTGACGGTCGATGCCGCCAGCGCGGCGAAACTGGCGCAGCCATCCGTCGTCGCCGTGGCGCAGGAATTGTTTGCCGCCCTGTTCAACGACACGGCCGAAGACGGCCGCCTGAATGGCCTCGTCATCGAAGGCGGCCTGTCGACGCGCGAAGTACAGCTGGTGCGCGCCTATACCAGCTACTGGCGCCAGACGGGCAGCCGCTTCTCGGTGCGCTACATTGCCGAAAGCCTGCGCAAGCAGCCCGCCCAAGTCAAGGCCCTGGTCGAAGCCTTCCTGCAGCGCTTCGATCCTTCGCTGTCGGACGCGCAGCACGCGGCCGCCTTGGAGGCAATCGCCGCCATCAAGGCCGGCATGCCTTCCGTGAACCACGCGGATACCGAGGAAATTCTCGGCGCGCTGGCCGACCTGATGGCCGCCACCCTGCGCACCAGCTACTTCCAGAACAATCAAGCCGGCGACAAGATCATCTTCAAGTTCGACACCAGCAGCCTGGCGCTGGTGCCGGAACCGCGTCCTTACCGCGAGATTTTCGTCTTCTCGCGCCGCTTCGAAGGCGTGCACCTGCGCGGCGGCCCTGTCGCCCGCGGCGGCTTGCGCTGGTCCGACCGCATGGAAGACTACCGCACCGAAGTGCTGGGCCTCGTCAAGGCGCAGATGGTCAAAAACGCCGTCATCGTGCCGGCTGGCGCGAAAGGCGGTTTTGTCTGCAAGATGATGCCGAAGGACGCCGTGCGCGAAACCATCGCGGCGGAAGGCGAAGCCGTGTACCGCCTGTTCATTTCCAGCCTGCTGGAAGTGACGGACAACCGCTCGCTGGGCAATATCGTGCCGCCGGTCGATACCGTGTGCTTCGATGAAGCCGATCCTTACCTGGTGGTGGCTGCCGACAAGGGCACGGCCACGTTCTCGGACATCGCCAACGGCATTGCCGTGCAGCGCGGCTTCTGGCTCGGTGACGCATTCGCCTCGGGCGGCTCGAACGGCTACGACCACAAGAAGCTGGGCATCACCGCCAAGGGCGCATTCGAAGCCGTAAAGCGCCACTTCTATGAAATGGACCACGACCTGAATACCACCCCGATCACCATGGTCGGCGTGGGCGACATGTCGGGCGACGTGTTCGGCAACGGCGTACTGCTGTCGCGCCAGCTGAAACTGGTGGCCGCATTCGACCACCGCCATATCTTCCTCGACCCGACACCGGACGTCGCCGTCTCGTTCGACGAGCGCGCGCGCCTGTTCGCCTTGCCGCGCTCTTCGTGGGACGACTACAACAAGGATTTGATCTCGGCAGGCGGCGGCGTGTATCCGCGTTCAAGCCGCACGATCGAACTGTCGCCGCAGATCCGCGCCGCGCTCGATATTCAAGAGACCTCGCTGGCGCCGGAAGAACTGATGCACCGCATCCTGAAGTCGCCCGTGGACCTGTTCTACAACGGCGGCATCGGCACCTACATCAAGGCCTCGACCGAGACGCACGCGCAAGTGAAGGACCGCGCGAATGACCATATCCGCGTCAGCGGCAATGAGCTGCGCGTGAAGGTCGTGGCCGAAGGGGGGAATCTGGGCGCGACGCAGGCCGGCCGCATCGAATTCGCGCTGGCGGGCGGACGCATCTTCACCGATGCGATCGACAACTCGGCCGGCGTGGATTGCTCGGACCATGAAGTCAACGTGAAAATCTGGCTGGACGTGGAAGTCAATGCGGGCAAGCTGACGGAAGCCGACCGCAATCGCGAGCTGTATGCGATGACGGACGACGTCGAGCGCCTGGTCTTGCGCGACAACACGCAGCAGACGCATTTGCTGGTGCGCGAGTTGCAGGCGCAAAGCGAAAGCGCCGTGCAGGATGGCTATGCCGCCCTGATCGCCAGCCTGGAAGAAGAGGGCGCCCTGTCGCGCGAGCTGGAGCAGCTGCCGTCGGTGGCCGAACTGGCACGCCGCAAGGCCGACGGTCGTGGCTTGACCACGCCGGAGCTGGCGGTGGTGATCGCCAACGTGAAGAACCGCTTCAAGCGCATCCTGTCCGCCCTGCCTTTGACCGGCGAAACGTGGGCCGAGCCGGTGCTCAAGCCTTACTTCCCGGCGCTGCTGGTGGAAACCCGTTCGGCGCTCGACCACCCGCTGGCCAACGCCATCCTGGCGACCGTGCTGGCGAATGAAGTGATCAACCGCTGCGGCCCGCTGATGATCCGCAACCTGGCGGCGGAACACGGCGTGGACGAGTCCAGCGTGATCCTGGCCTGGGGCCAGGCCTGGGTGGCGCTGAACCTGGCGCCCGTGTTCGACGCGCTCGATGCGGATGCCCTGACGGTGCCGCGCGACGTGTCGATCAAGGTCGATGCGCAAACGCGCGTGCTGCAGCAAACGATGATCGCCGGCGTGCTGTCCGTGCCGGCCGAGCAATTGCGCGGCGCCGGCCTAGCCGAACTCACGCACCTGTTTGGCGCGGAATCGAAGCGCGAGCTGCTGAAAGCCGTCGGCATCAAGTCGGAAGCAGCGCTGGTGCCGGGCTTGACGCCGGCCTTCGTGCAGGCGTGGGATGCGGTCGATGCGCTGGAAGTCGTGGCCGGCTTCCTGTTCCCGGCCCTGTCCGTGCCGCGTCCTGCGGCGATGGACCTGGCCGCCTTCCTGCAAGTGGGCCTGGCCCTGCGCAGCCAGGCGGGCATCGACACCCTGGAACGTGGCCTGAAGCTGGCCGCGCAAGGCAAGTCGCAGGAACAGTTGCGCAACTACGCGCAGCAGGCGCTGCGCCGCACGCAACAGCGTCTGCTGACGCAGGTGCTGGCGCGCGCCGAGCAAGGCAATGCCGGCCAGGCCGTCGATGCCGTGACGGGTGCGCTGGGTCTGTCGGCCTATGTGGCGGCGACGGAACTGGAGCAAGCCATGCTGGACGTGTGGACCTTGTCGGAAGCCGTGAATAAAATCTCGGTGAAACCCACAGCGGAAGCGGCGGTGTAATGACGCAAGAAGTACTACAAGCTGGACAGGGCGCTGGCGGCTTGCCGCCAGCCGTGCAGGCGCTGGCGCAGGCCGATTTCAGCGGCGTGGCGCAGCTGTTCGCCAACGCCGGTTTCACGGTGGCCTTGCCGGCGCCTGGCATGCTGCAAGTCGTCAAGCCGCAGGCCGAAGAGGGCCGCGCCAGCGTGGCCGTCTCGGTGGGCGTGCATGGCGATGAAACGGGGCCGATCGAAGTGCTGGCGCATCTGCTCGACGCCTTGTCGCGCGATGCGTCGGCGCTGGCCGTCGACCTGCTCGTTTGCGTGGGCAATGTCGATGCGATCCGGGCCGGCAAGCGTTTCATCGACGCCGACCTGAATCGCATGTTCCGCCCCGTGCGGGGAAGCCTGGCGCAAGCGGCGGAAAGCGCGCGCGCCGATGAAATGATCGCTGCGACAAAGGCGTTCTTTGAAGCGGCCGGTCCCGTGCGCTGGCACCTGGATTTGCACACGGCCATCCGGCCTTCCGTGTATCCCACGTTTGCCATCGTGCCGGATTTGGTGGCCGATGCGGCCAAGGCGCAGCTGATAGCCTGGCTGGGCCAGGCGGCCATCGGCGCCATCATCATGAACCCGCAATCGGCCGGCACCTACAGCTATTATTCGGCCGAGCATTTCGGCGCGGCCGCCAGCACGGTGGAGCTGGGCCGCGTGGGCACCCTGGGGCAGAACGATTTGTCCCTGTTCGACGACGTGTCGCGGGCGCTGGACGGCTTGCTGCGCGGCTTGCCTGCGCAACCGGTCAAGGCGCAACCGCACGTGTTCAAGGTGGCGCAGGAAATCATCAAGCACAGCGATGAATTCCGCATGGCGTTTGACCGCAGCACGCAGAATTTCACGTCCCTGCCGCAGCACGCCGTGATCGCCAGCGATGGCGACCAGGTGTACACGGTGCAGCATGCGGAAGAACTGGTGGTGTTTCCGAATCCGGACGTGCGCGTGGGCTTGCGCGCGGGCTTGATGGTGGTGCGCACCTCCTGATCGTCCAGCCATGCACGGCATCAGGCGCCAGCCGGGGAAACCCGCCTGGCGCTTTTTTCATGGAAAAAATGCCGCACGGAAATAATTATCCATTAGGCAATCAATTGATTTAAAATATTTACCCTTTGCAATTTTTTGGACCGATCATGTTGAAACGCCTGCTGACAGCCCTGCTGTGCCTGACCCTTTCCAGCCTGACGGCTGCCGCCCCCGCCGAAGAGAAGGCAGCCGCAACGGAAATGACGGCCGAGCAATTTCTTGCCCAGTTGCACCTGCAGCGCGGCAAGATCACCTTGCCAGGCGGCATCGCCACCCTGGATTTGCCCGCCAGCTTTCGTTATTTGTCGCCGGCGGACGCCGAGCGCGTGCTGGTCGATGCCTGGGGTAATCCGCCGGGCATGGAATCGCTGGGCATGATCGTGCCTGCCAAGACCAGCGTGCTCGAGCGCGACAGCTGGGGCGTGGTGGTGACGTATGAAAAGGAAGGGCATATCAAGGATGACGATGCGGACAGCATCAAATACGACGAATTGCTCAAGGATATGCAGGCGTCCGTGCTGGAAAACAATGCGGAGCGCAAGAAGCAGGGTTATCCCGGCATCCATCTGATGGGCTGGGCGGAAAAACCCAGCTATGCCAAGGACACGCACAAGCTGTACTGGGCCAAGGATTTGATGGTCGATGGCGGCGAGCATTCGCTGAACTACAACGTGCGCGTGCTGGGCCGCGAAGGCGTGCTGAACCTGAACGCGATTGCCAGCATGCAGCAGATCGAGGCGATCAAGAAAGAGATGCAGCAAGTGACGGCCTTCACGGAATTTACCGACGGTAACCGCTATACGGATTTCGACAGCAAGACGGACAAGGTGGCTGAATATGGCCTGGCGGCGCTGGTGGCCGGTGGCGTGGCCAGCAAGCTGGGCCTGTTTGGCAAACTGCTGGCGCTGCTGCTCGCCTTCAAGAAAGTGCTGATCCTGGCCGTGGTGGGCGGCGGCGCGGCCATCGTCCGGTTCTTCAGCGGCAAGCGCAAGGACAAGCCGGCGCCGCGGCCACTGCCGCCGTCAGAGCCGGCAGAACAGCCCGGCCATGCGCCGGATGGCAAGGTGAATCTAGAAAAGTAAGCTGAACTGGGCCGCTCGGTGCGCTGACGCACAAGAGTGGCATGGCGCGCGCTGCCGGAAGAGCGCGCCTCGGGTACACTGGCTCATCGTTCACTATCAGGAGTCCGCCATGTCCGTGTCCATGTATCAGGCAACCATTCCCGTCTTCATCCGCGGCCTGCGCGTCGTTTCCGCCTTGCTGGAAAAAGGCCAGGCGCATGTGGAGGAAGACGGCATCGTGCCCGAGATTTTACTGGGCGCGCAGCTGGCGCCCGACATGCTGGACTTGACGGCACAGGTGCAGCGCGCCAGCGATACGTCGAAGATGTCGGTCGAACGCCTGAGCGGCGTGCCGGCGCCGAAGTTCGAGGATAACGAGGCGTCGTTCGAGCAGTTGCAGGAACGCATCGCCAACACCATCGCCTACATCGACAGCGTGAATGCGGGCCAGATGGCGGGCAGCGCTCAAAAGGAAGTGGTGCTGAACTGGACCGACGAAGGTAAAAAATTCTCGGGCGACAATTACCTGCTCAGCTTTGCTTTGCCGAACTTCTATTTCCACGTTTCCATGGTCCACGCCATCCTGAGAAACAATGGCGTGGCCGTGGGCAAGCTTGACTATCTTGGCCCTTACGATTGACAGGTCTGAAAAACCGTCGCGAGCGGCGATGATTTGTGGCCGAGAAGCGCAACTGTGCTGAAGCACAGTGAGCATCGCAGGCCGCAAAGCGCGACGCGCAGCAGGTTTTTTATCGCTGTGGCTGCTGTTGGACCTGGTTCTGCACAGCATTGCCCAGCATGCCGCCGCCGATGACGCCGGCCACGGTTGCCAGCGCCTTGCCGCGGCCACCGCCGACCTGGTTGCCGATCAAGCCGCCGATGACGGCGCCCGTGCCGATGCCCACGTAGTTGGGTTGGGCGGGAGCCGGCGCAGGCACTGGCTGCGGCTGGCGTGCGGGATCGCGGTAGGCCGTCTCGCGGTAGCCATCGTTGTTGTCATTGTAGGCAGGACGCGATTGCGCCACTTGCGTATGGTGCACGACGCGCTTGTGCACGACGGGTGCCGGGGCTGGCGCCGGGGCGGCTTGCGCGACGACTGGCGCGGCAACGGGCGCCGTCACGGGAGCAGCCGCGGGCGTTGCCAGGGCAGCGGCGCTGGCCGGCGTCATGGCGGCCACGTCGGCAGGCACATTCGCCCGCGAATTGGGCAGGATGCCGGCGATGGACGCCGCGCCCACCAGGCACAGGACCGTCACGGAAATGGCGGCGCCGGCCATCAAAGGGTGGATGCGGCTGGCGGTAGTCGTCGTGTTCATGTGTTCTCCTGGGGTGGTATTGCGGGTGTTGTTGATGTGTCCAGATTAACGGTCTCCTCGCCGCAAGGCTAGACGGTGCGCTGTATCAAACGTAAGCAGGTGTAAGGCCCCGATCGCCAAAGCGCAGTAGAATCGGTGTTTCCCTTTTCCGGAATCCGCCATGAGCCAGCTATTCACGCCATACGCCCTTGGTCCCTTGCACGTGGCCAACCGCATCGCCATCGCGCCCATGTGCCAGTATTCGGCCGACAACGGCAACGCCACCGACTGGCACATGATCCACCTGGGCCACCTGGCCCTGTCCGGCGCGGGGCTGCTGATGACGGAGGCGACGGCCGTCTCGCCCGAGGGACGCATCTCGGCCGAAGACCTGGGCCTGTGGTCGGACGCGAATCAAGCTGCGCTGGCCAAGGTGGTGCAGGCGATCCGCCGCCACTCTCCGATTCCATTGCTGGTGCAGCTGGGCCATGCGGGACGCAAGGCGTCGAGCCGCGCGCCCTGGCAGGGCGGTGCCTGCGTGCATCTGGCCGAGGGCGGCTGGCAAACGGTGGCGCCGTCGGCCATCGCCCACGCGCCCGGCGAAACCGTGCCGATCGCCCTCGACGAGATGGGTTTGCTGCAGATCAAGGGCGCCTTTGTGGCGGCCGCCCAGCGCGTGCATGCGCTCGGTATCGAGGGCATCGAACTGCACGCGGCGCATGGCTATCTGCTGCACCAGTTCCTGTCACCCCTGTCCAACCAGCGCACCGATGCGTATGGCGGCAGCCTGGAAAACCGCATGCGCTTTCCGCTGGAAGTGGTTGAAGCCGTGCGCGTCGCCGTGCCCGCCAGCATGGCCGTGGGCGTGCGCCTTTCCGCCACCGACTGGGTCGATGGCGGCTGGGAAATCGAGCAAAGCGTGCGTTTTGCGCAGGAACTCAAGCAGCTGGGCGCCGACTTCATCCACGTCTCCAGCGGCGGCATTTCGCCGCAGCAGCAGATTCCCGTGGGCCCCGGCTACCAGGTGGCGTTTGCCGAACGCATCAAGCGCGACAGCGGCTTGCCCACCATCAGCGTGGGCTTGATCACGGAGGCGCAGCAGGCGGAAGACATCATCGCCAACGGCCAGTCCGACATGGTGGCGCTGGCGCGCGCCATCCTGTTCGATCCGCGCTGGCCCTGGCACGCGGCAGCCCAGCTGGGCGCGCAAGTGTCGGCGCCGCCGCAGTACTGGCGCTCGCAGCCGCGCGAGTACAAGCACCTGTTCGGCGACACGACCCTGGGGCAGCGCTAAGGGGCCTGCTCTGCTACACTAGCGCTTCTTCCCCATTTTTTCAGGACGCTTCGACATGCGCCATTGATACTGCCGTGCTGTGCACGGCCTCGCCCATCCCGCCACAGCGCCTTGCGCCGCGCGGGTTCGCCAGCCCTGTCTGCACGTACAAGGAGTATCCATGCCCGCATTATTACAACTCGACCGTCTTTCCCTTGTGCTGCCCGATGGCCGCGCCCTGTTTTCCAATTTGCAATTGTCCTTTGCCCCGCAACGTATCGGCCTCGTCGGCGATAACGGCGTGGGCAAGAGCGTGCTGGCGCGCCTGCTGGCAGGCCAGGCGCAGCCGTCTTCCGGCGCCGTGCGCTGTGACGGCAGCGTGCATTACGTGGCGCAGGAGCTCGATCCGGACCGCTATCCCACCGTGGCGGCGCTCGCTGGCGTGACCAGCTTGCTGGCCGCGCTGGATCGCATCGCGCAAGGCAGCGTCGACGAGGCCGATTATGCCCTCGTGGGCGAACGCTGGGATGCCCACGCCCGCCTGCGTCAGGCGCTCGATGCGCTCGATCTGCGCCACGTCGATGCCTATACGCCAACGGCTAGCCTGAGCGGTGGCGAACGCCAGCGCATCGCCTTGCAGGGCGCCTGGCTGTCGCAGGCGGACTGGCTGGTGCTCGATGAACCGAGCAACCATCTCGATGCGCAGCAGCGCGCCCGCCTGGTGGCGCAGATGGCGCGCTGGACGGGCGGCTTGCTGCTGGTCAGCCATGACCGCGGACTGCTGGAACACGTCGATGACATCGTCGAACTGTCGAGCCAGGGCTTGCGCAGCTATGGCGGTAATTACACGATGTATGCGCAGCAGCGCGCGCTGGAACAGGCCGGCTACGCCGCCGCCCTGCAGGCGGAAAAGGCTGGCGCCAGGCGTGAACAGCGCGAAGCGCAGCAGCAGGCCGAGCGCCAGCAGAAACGGGTGGCGCGCGGTGAACGCGAGGGCCGCGAAGGCAATCAAAGCAAGCTGCTGCTCGACGCGAAGAAAGAGAAAAGCCAGGATAGCCAGGGCAGGCTGCGCTTGCGCGCGCACGAGGCGCAGCAGGCGCGCCAGCAAAGGGTGATGGATGCCAGCGCCCGCTGCGCGCCAGACGCGGAGCGCCTGCTGCTGGCGCCCGGCAGTGCCGTGCCGAACGGCAAATTGATGCTGGAACTGCGGGAGCTGGTCTTGCCCCATGGCCAGGCCCAGCCCTTGAACCTGGTGCTGAGCGGGCCGCGCCGCCTTGCCGTGACGGGCAATAATGGCAGCGGCAAGTCGACCCTGCTGCGCGTGATCGCCGGGCAACTGGCGCCCGCCAGCGGCGAACTGCGCTGCCATGCCAGGGTGGCCTGGCTGGACCAGCATGCGGGGCTGCAAGACGGCGAGTGGAGCGCCGTGCAGCGCTTGCAGGAACGCAACAGCATTGTGCCGGAAGGCGAGCTGCGCACGCGGCTGGCGCTGCTGGGCTTGGCCGGCGCGCGCGCCACCATGCCCAGCCGCTTGCTCAGTGGCGGCGAGCGCATGAAGGTGGCGCTGGCGGCCGAATTGTATGCGCAGGCACCGCCGCAACTGTTGCTGCTCGACGAACCCGACAATCATCTGGACCTGGCCAGCCTGCAGGCGCTGGAGCAGATGCTGCTGCAATATCAGGGGGCGTTACTTGTGGTTTCGCACGACCAGGCATTTCTGGAAGCGATAAACCTTGACCCGGAGGGCTTGACATTGCACAAGTGACAATTTAATGAAAAAAGTCACGCTCGATGCCTGGAGAGCATGCTTCATGAACCGATGCTGAATTTTGTTTGATTGTCGGTATAATCCACTGAATAACCGGGCCTATTTGTGAACTAAAACTGCTGGTTCACCAATATGATGACGTTTAATCTGGCACTGTTGTCGGTCACTGCCGCGCTGCCAGGGCGTCCTCCTCCGTGCCCTGCCGTGCATGAATTTTGGTTTCGCTTATATTGTTTTCTTGGAGAAATAGCATGTCGTTTTACGAAAAACTCAAAGCCCTCAACATCGAACTGCCAGTCGTTGCCGCGCCAGCTGCTGCCTACGTGATGCATGCCCGCACGGGCAACACCGTCTTCCTGTCCGGCCACCTGGCGAAGAAGGATGGCAAGGTCTGGGTTGGTCAACTGGGCAAGGATGTCACCACGGAAGAAGGCAAGATCGCTGCGCGCGGCATCGCCATCGAACTGATTGCCACCCTGCAAGACGCCTGCGGCGGCGACTTGAACAAAGTCAAGCGCATCGTCAAAGTCATGAGCCTGGTCAATTCCACCTCCACATTCACGGAACAGCACCTGGTGACGAATGGCGCCTCGGAACTGTTCGTCGAAGTCTTCGGCGACAGCGGCAAGCACGCCCGCTCCGCTTTCGGCGTGGCGCAAATCCCGCTGGGCGCTTGCGTCGAGATCGAGCTGATCGCCGAACTGGCCTGATCATCTGAGCACGCCGGCGCTTGCCGCCGGCTCGCCTTTTCCTCCTGTCCAGCAAGAGCGGAACCGCCATTGGGGTGGAGGGATCGGTGTATTCAAGAAAAAAACGGAGACACGTAATGAAAACGAGTGAACAAGGCTTGCACCGCGGCCTGGGCGAGCGGCAGATCCGCCTGATGGCGCTGGGCGCCGCGATTGGCGTGGGCCTGTTTCTGGGCTCCGGCAACGCCATCAAGATGGCCGGCCCTGGCATCATGCTGTCGTACATCATCGGTGGCGCGGTCATCTTCATGATCATGCGCGCGCTGGGCGAAATGGCCGTGCACAATCCCGTGGCCGGTTCCTTCAGCCGCTATGCCCAGGATTACCTGGGCCCCCTGCAAGGCTATCTGACGGGCTGGAACTACTGGTTCCTGTGGCTGGTCACGTGCGTGGCTGAAATTACCGCCGTCGCTATCTACATGGGCATCTGGTTCCCCGACGTGCCGCGCTGGATCTGGGCCCTGGCGGCCTTGGGCTCCATGGGCGCGATCAACCTGCTGGCCGTGAAAGCCTATGGCGAATTCGAGTTCTGGTTCGCCCTGATCAAGGTGGTCACCATCATCCTGATGATCATCGGCGGCACGGGCATGATCATCTTCGGTCTCGGCAACGACGGCGTGGCCATCGGTATCTCGAACCTGTGGACGCATGGCGGTTTCTTCCCGAATGGCGCGCAGGGCGTATTGATGTCGCTGCAGATGGTGATGTTTGCCTACCTGGGCGTGGAGATGATCGGCCTGACGGCTGGCGAAGCGGCAAATCCGAAGAAATCGATTCCCGACGCCATCAATTCCGTGTTCTGGCGCATCCTGATTTTCTATGTCGGCGCACTGTTCGTCATCCTGTCGATTTATCCATGGAATGAAATCGGCACCACCGGCAGCCCCTTCGTCATGACGTTCGAACGCCTGGGCATCAAGACGGCCGCCGGCATCATCAACTTCGTCGTGCTGACGGCAGCCTTGTCGTCGTGCAATGGCGGCATCTTCAGCACGGGCCGCATGCTGTACAACCTGGCGCTGCAAGGCCAGGCGCCCAAGGCGTTTGCGGAAACCACGGCCAGCGGCGTGCCGCGCCGCGCCATCCTGGTGTCCGTCGTGGCACTGCTGATCGGTGTGCTGCTGAACTACATGGTGCCGGAAAAAGTGTTTATCTGGGTCACCTCGATTTCCACCTTCGGCGCCGTCTGGACCTGGGGCGTGATCCTGGTCACGCAGATCCAGTTCCGCAAGACCTTGACGCCGCTGGAAATCAAGAACCTGGCCTTCCGCATGCCGTTCGCGCCTTACGGTTCCTGGATTTCGCTGGCCTTCCTGGCGCTGGTGATCGGTTTGATGGCGTATTTCCCCGATACGCGCATCGCCCTGATGGTCGGACCAGCCTGGCTGATCCTGCTGACGGTGCTGTACTACGTACTGGGCCTGGCGCCGAAAGAGCGGCGCGATGACGTGCCGCAAGGCTACGAAGCGGGCTGGCCGCCGGCCGATGCGCCGCAGGGCAAGAAGTAATCCTGCTCGCCTGAGCTAAAGCGAAAGCGCGCCCCTGCCCCAGCAGCGGCGCGCTTTTTCTTTCATATTGGCAATTCCATGTTCCCCTAGCGCCAGTGCGCGTTTTGCGGCGCACGCCTGGCGTTGTTTCCTTGCATCAAACTTCTGTTTAGCTGAGCCGATGAAAGCCCTATAATCGCTTAGTTTTGAAAATGGACGCGATCTTTCCGGTTTTTTGCCAGGTAGGGCCGGAGCGCCGTTTTTAAGTGTTTTTACCCGTCATGTTTCGAACGACACCTGACAAAACCGTAGCGAGCGGATGCGAGTTGTGGCTAAGAAGCGCAGCTGTGCGAATGCACAGTGAGCATCGCAGGCCGCAAATCACGACGCGCAGTAGGTTTTGGCAGGTGTTCAAGTGCATGCCTCATAAAGGAATGCTAGTGAGCCAAACCCTGGTCCAGAAACTTTGCCGCACCAAGCCGATCGATACCACGGTCGAATATGGTGAAGGCCTCAGCAGCAGTGGCTTGAGCCGGTCCATCGGCCTGTTTTCCCTCACCATGATCGGCGTCGGCGCCACCATCGGCACGGGCATTTTCTTTACCATGGTCGAAGCCGTCCCCAAGGCGGGCCCATCGGTCGTTTTGTCTTTCCTGATCGCCGCCATCACGGCCGGCCTGACAGCCTTGTGTTATGCGGAATTGTCGTTCCGCATTCCCGCCTCCGGCTCCTCGTATTCGTTTGCCTATGCCACCGTGGGCGAGTTTCTTGCCTTCATCATGGCCGCCTGCCTGCTGCTGGAATACGGCTTGGCGGGCAGTGCCGTGGCCATCGGCTGGTCGTCCTACCTGAACAACTTCCTGGAAAATGCGTTTGGCTGGCACATCCCCGAGATGCTGCGCACGCCGATGATCGTTTCCGGCCCGCATGGCATGGAGTTTCATGCCGGTCACATCAACCTGCCGCCGATCTTCCTGATCTGCATGTGCGGCTTTTTGCTGCTGCGCGGCGCCAAGGAATCGGCCCTGATGAATGCCATCATGGTCATCATCAAGCTGGCGATCCTCGTGTTTTTCATCGTCATCGCGTTTTCCGGCTTTAACGCCGACAATTTCTTCCCCTTCTTCAATGCCGACAATAGCAAGGGCTTTGCCGGCATGACGGGCGTCACAGCCGCGGCCGGCACCGTCTTCTTCTCCTTCATCGGCCTCGATACGGTGGCGACGGCGGGGGATGAAGTGAAAAATCCCACGCGCAACGTGCCGCGCGGCATCCTCGGCGCCTTGCTCATCGTTACCGTGTTTTATTTGCTGGTGGCCGTGGCCGCCCTGGGCGCGCAACAGGCGCAATTGTTCGAAGGCCAGGAAGCGGGCCTGGCGGTGATCCTGCAAAACGTCACGGGCAAGACCTGGCCCGCGCTCGTGCTGTCGGCCGGCGCCGTCATTTCCGTCTTCAGCGTGACCCTGGTGACGATCTACGGCCAGACGCGCATCCTGTTTGCCGTCAGCCGCGACGGCCTGATCCCGAAATCGTTCCAGAAGATCCACCCGCGTACGCTGGTACCGGTCAGCAATACCATCATCGTCTGCCTGGTGGTGGCCTTGGTGGCCGGTTCCGTCGATGCGACTTACTTGTGGGACATGGTCAGCATCGGTACCCTGACAGCCTTCATGGTGGTCTCGATCGCCGTGCCCGTGCTGCGCCACAAGCAGGGTGCCAACCGCATCGAAGGCTTCAGCGTGCCGTTCGGGCCGTATGTGATTCCCGGCCTGAGCATCCTGGCTTGCCTGTACATCATGCGCGATTTGCCGCATACGACGTTCGTCGTATTCAGCGTGTGGATGGCGGTAACGGTGGCCATTTACTTCCTGTACAGCATGCGGCATTCGCACTTGGGCAAGAAGGCCCGCTAATGCAGTCTGTTCCATCCAAAACCGCCGCGCTTGCCGGCGGTTTTTTTTATTTCTAACCGGAATTTACATGATGAAAATAACTGATCTGGCCGCTTGCGGCTTGCTGGCAAGCAGTCTTCTTGGCACCACGGCACAGGCCGCCCCTGCAACGGAGCCGGCCTTGCGCGATTACCGCGCCGTGGCCGTGTCCGCGAATGGCCAGCGCATCGCCGCCATCGAATCGAGCAAGGCGGGTGAGCAACCGCAGCGCCCGCATGCGGCCATCGTCGTGCGCGACGCCGCCAACGGCGCCATCGTGCAGCAATTCGACCCATGTGCCGTGTGTTCCTACGACAAGCCCAGCTGGTCGCCCGATGGCAGCCAGCTGGCCTTCATCGGCTATGACGCCAAGGCGGGCACGGCGCAGCTGTATCTTGCCACTCTGACACAGGCGCAAGCGCGGATGTTGACCAGCATCAAAGGTGTGGCCAGCACCGTGCGCTGGTCGCCGGATGGCAAGCAGCTGGCCCTGCTCGCCACGGTCGGCGCGCGCAAGCTGGCCGGCGCCGTGGAGGCGGGCGCGCGTCAGGTGGGCGAAGTGGGCAGCGAAGACGATGCCCAGCGCATCGCCGTCGTGCCTGCCAGCGGCGGCGAGCCGCGTCTGCTGTCGCCAGGCGATACCTATGTGTATGAATACAACTGGACGCCCGATGGCCGCGGCTTTGTTGCCACCAGCGCGCAGGGCAATGGCGACAGCAACTGGTGGGTCGCCAAGCTCAGCCATATTGATGCGGCCACGGGCGCCCTGCGCGTGATCGCGTCGCCGGCCATGCAGCTGAACCTGCCTTCCGTCTCGCCGGATGGCAAGACGGTGGTCTTCATCGGCGGCCTGATGAGCGATTTCGGCTCCATCGGCGGCGATATCTACACCGTACCGCTGGCCGGCGGCACGCCGCGCAATCTCACGCCGGATTACCGCGGCACCTTCAATGGCGTCGTCTGGCGCGGCGCCGGCTTGCTGGCAACGGCCCTGATCGATTCGCAACTGGCGCTGGTGCCCGTCGATGCGCAAAGCGGCGCGGCCCGGCCGGTGATGCTTGGTGAACTGAGCAGCAGCGGCAGCGACGGCCGCTTGTCGTTCAGCGCCGACGGCCAGTACGCTGCCGCTGCCCAGGAAGACTTTGCGCACGCCAGCTATCTGGTGGCGGGACCGGTGGGCCAGCTGAAAAAGATTACGCGCGACAATGACGGTTCTGCGCCGCAGCTGACGGTGCAAAACGTGGGCTGGAACAACGAGCAATACAAGGTGCAAGGCTGGCTGCTGGGGCCGTTGAAGACGGACACAGGCAAGCGCTACCCGATGATCGTGAACGTGCATGGCGGCCCCGGTGCGGCTGCCTCGCCCCGTTACGTGGGGGCGAGCACCCTGATCCACGAATTGACGCAAAAGGGCTATTTCGTCTTCCTGCCGAATCCGCGCGGTAGTTTTGGCCAGGGGCAGGCATTTACGCGCGCCAACATGGCCGACTTTGGCGGCGGCGACTGGCGCGACATCCTGGCTGGCATCGATGCGGTGCAAAAAGTGGCGCCCGTCGATGGCGAGCGCCTGGGCCTGATCGGCCATTCATATGGCGGCTTCATGACCATGTGGGGCGTCACCCACAGCGACCGCTTCAAGGCGGCCGTGGCGGGTGCCGGCGTGTCGAACTGGATCAGCTATTACGGCCAGAACGGCATCAACCAGTGGATGATCCCGTTCTTTGGCGCCTCCGCCTATGACGATCCGGCCGTCTACCGCAAGGCTTCGCCCATCGAATCGATCAAGGCAGCGAAGACGCCGACCCTGATCTACGTGGGCGAGCGCGACGTGGAAACGCCGGCGGCCCAGTCGCTGGAATTCTGGCACGGCTTGCGCGCCATGGGCGTGCCGTCCAGTCTGTTCATCTACGACGGCGAAGGCCATTCCTTCCGCAAGCCCGAGCACCAGCGCGACTTGCAGAAGCGTACGATCGGCTGGTTTGAACGCTATCTGAAATAGATATCGGGGATTTAGCGCGGTGTCACAATATGCACGATCGCCGCGCTATGCACCACGATCTTGTCCGCATCGGCCTGCAACAGGCGGATGCGCCGCTGTACCAGCGGCCAGCCTGACCACGCCACGTCGCTGACGGGGGGCGCTGGCAGGGGCGCCAGCGGGGCGCTGATGGTGGCCTGGTTGTCGAGCTGCTCCAGCGCGCGCGACAGGGTCAAGCACACTTGCGTATGGCTGTGGCCAAGCAGGGCGTTGACGGGCGCGACGGGCAGCTGGCTGGCATGGCGCCCGAGGATGGAGCGCAGCGCCGCCACGTGGGCCACCAGCAAGTAATTTTGCACGATGAACAGGTTGATGTCTTCCACGGCCCGCTGCTTGCTGGCCGGTTCGTCGAGCATGCGCACCAGGGCCGAGCTGAGCGCGGCCAGGCTGTCCATCAAGCGCTTGCGTTCGATGCGGTAGGCGAAATCATCAAAACACTTTCCTTGCAGCAGCGCGAAGCTGGCCTGCATATAGCTGAGATTCACATTCAGTACCTGGCGCACCAGGCGTGGCAGGCTCTGGTATTCCCAATTGGCCAGCACAAAGCTGAACACGGTGGCGACGGCCGCGCCGATCAGGGTATCGATCAGGCGTTCGCTGACCAGGTTCGGGTTGCTGGGCGCCACCAGGTGCATTTGCAGCAAGATCATCAGGCTCACGGCGATGGCCGTGTAGCGGTAGCGCAAATAAATGAAGGTGGGCGTGGCCACGATGGAGAGGAACAGGATGGCCATCAGCACGATATTGCTGTGCACGAAGCGGATCACGATGGCCGTGACGACGCAGCCGATGATGGTGCCGATGATGCGGTCGGCGCGGCGCTGGCGCGTCATGCTGAACGTGGGGCGCAGGATGATGACGATGGTGAGCACGATCCAGTAGCTGTGCGCCGCATACGGCAGCCAGTGGCCGATCAGCAATCCCACAGAAATGGCCATCGATACGCGCAGGGCGAAGCGGAACACGGGCGAGTCCAGGCGCAGATTCGACAGCAGGGTTTTCAGTTCGTATTTCTGCTGCGACAAGAACGGTGCCATGTCCGCGCCGCTCCAGAACGGCACGTTGTCATACACTTTTTGCGTGGCCAGGTGCAGCTCGCCGATCATCTTCAAAATCGCGCGGATCTTGTTGCGCTGCGCGCGCAGGGTGGCCAGCGCTTCCTGCGCAGCGTCGCCTTTTGCCTGCAGGCGGGCAATTTCTCCTTCGATATCGGCCCATTCCTTGTCATAGCCGATCTGCGCATACGAGGCGCGCTTGCGCGTGACGGCGTAGGCCACGGCTTCGATGTCGCGCGCCGCCTTGTAGGCCAGGTCGTGCAAGGATTTCAGTACCTCGGAGTCGGCCAGGTGCTGGCGCAGCAGCGCGTAATCCGTGTGCGTGGACAGGATCAGTTCATACAGATCCAGCATGCACACGTGCACCTGCACTACGATAGCATCCTTGCTGTTCTTGTGGCTGCGCAAGATCAAGTCGCGCGACGCTTGCTGGCGGTCGGCCAACATGCTTTGATGGCGTACCAGCTTGTTGAACTGTTCCGTCAAATTGAAACGCGTATCGTAGAAATCGGCCTTGATGTCGATATAGGCGGCCAGTTCGAACAGGGCTTCGGCCAGCACTTGCTGCTTGATACGGTGGCGCAAGACCCAGGCGATGGCCATGGCGTAGGCCAGATAAATCAAGCCACCGAGCATGAACAGGCCCGCGTGGTGGAACGATTGCTGCCACGTCATCTGATGCTCCATCGACATGGTCATGATGAACAGGGCGGCCAGTTGCAAGGGCATGGATTTCTTGCCGTACACCACCATCATGCTGGCAAGGAAACTGACGAGCACCAGCACCGTCATCAACAGCCACTGCACGGGGCCGCACAGACTGATCAGCAAGGTGACGGCGCTGCACAGCAGCACCGAAGCCAGCATTTCGTTGAACTTGTGGCGCAGCGGGCTGGGCATGTCCATCAGGGTCGTGCACAGTGCGCCGATGCATACCGTCATGGCGGTGGCGCTGTCGCTGATTTCCTGGGTCAGCAAGGCCAGGCCCACCAGGCCGATGGCCACGCGCAAGCCCAGGTAAAAATAATGGCTGTAAATAAAGGTGCGCAGGTTCAGTGCGTAGTGCATGGGATTACCTTGTGGGTAGGGCACAGAAAGAGGCGCCGCACCGGGGTCTCCGATGCGGCGCCAGGATGTTGCAGTCGCTACAGCCTCGAGTTACATCAGGGCAATCACTGGATAGCGCCGCCATTCCGGCTCGGCAAAGCGCTGGCAGTGTGCAAAAATAAAGTTGAGCACGGCTTCCTGATTGCTCAGCAAGGCGGGATTGGCTGCTTTCCAATTGGCAAACTTGGCCGCCAGTCCCGGCTCATCGCGCAGCAGTTCGGACGCCATGTCTTCGAACACGTAATCGGAAAACGCTTCTTTCTTCTCCAGTACGCTGTTGAAGAAACCCCAGCGGAAGAAGCTGTCGTGCGCCTCGGGTTCCAGGGTTTCGACGGCGTAGCGCGCGTTGTCCTGTTCCAGGCTGATCACATAGTCGCCGGCCTGCACGGTGAACTGGCCCGTGCGCGCTTCCACGTCCACCGTGTCGTGGAACATGTGGCCTTCGTAGGCCGTGGCGCGCGTGCCGACGTTGGTGATGTGGTAGTAGCGTGCCGTTACCGTCTGTTCGGCGGTGATGCGGCTCATTTCGACGCCATTCCAGCGCAGGCGCTCGATCACTTCGCGCCACGCCTGCGGCACCACATAGGCTTTCGGCGCCGCGATGGTGACGTCCGCATCGAAGCGGTTGTAATACTTGATATCGCGTTCCCACGGTTGCGAGCGGTCGTAGGACAGGCGCTGGTAGTCGCCCAGGATGCTTGGCGTGTACTGCGCCGCATAGCCCTTGAAGGGGAAGGTCGACGGCTGTTCTTCGTTCATGGCCCAGTGGATGGGCCACGCGGCTTGCGTGCGTCCGGCCGCCTTCGCTTGCGCGCGTAATTGCTTGATCTGTTCGCCATGTTTGACGGTGAACGCCATGGTGATGTCGAGCAGGGCGCGCATGGAAGCGTAGCGGTCGGCAAACGGTTTCAGCATATGCGTTTCCGGCATGAAACCGATGACGTGATGCAAGGCCGCGAAACCGGTCGAGAAACGGGGCACTTCGAGGAATTCGGCGATGCCGTGGTCGGGGCTATCCTTGACGGGGTTCACGTACGGGCAGGTGGGCCAGCCGGCGCTTTCCATCTGCGCAAAGATGTGCGGCAGCATGGTGTCTTGCAGGAAGGGGCCCAGGCCATTGCCCAGCTTATCCGTCTGTGTGTGGATCAGGGTCATCGTGTACGGGTAGTCGGCGCCGTTCGACGTATGCGTGTCGACCATCACGTCCGGGTCCCAGCTGGCCAGCAGGCGGTTGAACACTTGCGCGTTCAGGCTGTCGCACTTGATGAAATCGCGGTTCAAGTCCAGGTGGCGGCTATTGCCGCGGAAACCGAACTGCTCCGGGCCATCTTGGTTCACGCGCGAGGTATTGGCACGGTTCAGGCTGCCATCGACGTTGTAGATCGGAATGAACAGCAGCACGGTGCTGCCCAGCGCCGCCAGGCGTTCCGGCTGCGTGCAGAGGTCGCGCACGATGGCCATGCAGGCGTCGATGCCTTCCGGTTCGCCCGGGTGGATGCCGTTGTTGTTGAAGAACACCGTACGGCCGGCGCGCTTGATCTGCTCGCGGTCGAACACGCCGTCCGCGCTGACGACGCCAGCGTGGATGGGCACGCCCGAGTCGGACAGGCCGATCTGTTCGAAATGCAGCACGTGCGGATAGCGTGCGGCGAGATCTTGATAGAAGGTGATGCATTCCAGCCAGGTCGTGGTCTGGTTGTGGTTACCGAGTTCGTAGGTCGTGCGCAAGTCTGGTGGCATAGCGGTCTGAGTCTGGGAGGGGGAAGGCGCGCTGGGTAAGTACGCCCGCTAGGGGCCAATTGTAGCACCGGCGCTCCTGCCTTGAGGCGCCGCAGGGGCTGGCTGCCGTACTTGTGTTATGAATACGTTTCACGCGCAAGGGAGGCGGCATGGGCAAGGCGGTGATGGCGGCGCTGGTGTGGTGGGCTTGCCTGGCGGCACAGGCGGCGCCGTTGCGCTTGCCGGCGGGCAAGGAACCGGTGGCGCAGGGCGGCTCCGTCACGGCCACCGCGCAGGGCGCGCTGGTACGCTACCGGGGCTGGCTGCTGGCCGTCGATGGCGCCGTGGCGGAAGAACGGCCCGACCTCTTGCTGACGTCGGCGCAGGCGCAGCACGCGCCGCAGCTGCAGATCGGCGCCACGCAGCGCCCCTTGCCCCTGTGGTCAGCCTTTGAGCTCGTCAAGGGACGCGCGCGCCTGCGCATCACGGCATTGCCGGGGCCGGATGAGCTTCCCGCGCTGCTGCTGGACTTTGGCGATGGCGACTACCGCATCGTGATTCCCGCCGCCGGCATCGCCCGCCATGCTTACCCTGCGCTGGCGCAGCGCTTTCCCGGCGCCGACCTGGCCTTGCTGCTGCAGGATGGCCGGCGGGTCATGCTGCCGCTGGGAAGCGGCCGCGCGCAAGTGTTTGGCGAGGAGCAAGCCGTGCCTTACCGTTTTACCAAAGTAAAACGTTAGGCGAAAAAAAGCCACTCCCGCGGGAGTGGCTCAGGCTAAAGCGCCCGTTGCCGGGTTATTGCTTTTTGTTATTCAGCGCCCATTTCTTTCAGCAGGTTGTCTGCGTGGTCGATGTGTTTCATGTTCCACAGCATGTAGCGCAGGTCGACCTGGATCGAACGGGTGTTGGCCTTGTTGTAGTCCCAATCGGAAATGATCGAGTCCAGCGTGCCGTCGAAGGCCAGGCCGATGAATTCGCCTTTCGAATTCAGGGCAGCGGAACCGGAGTTGCCGCCGGTGATGTCCAGGGTGGCCAGGTAGTCGACCGGCACGGTTTTCAGCTTCTGATCGAGGAATTTACCGAAGTCCTTGGCTTTGATCGCGGCCAGTTGATTCGCCGGTGCATTGAACTCGCCTTGGCCCGTGGCTTTGGCCACCACGCCATTGACGGTGGTGAACGCGGTCCAGGTGGTGCCATCGGCGCCGTGGTCACGGCCTGCAACGCGGCCGAAGGTCACGCGCAGGGTGCTGTTGGCGTCAGGATAGACGGCTTGGCCTTTGCTCTTCATGAAGGCAATTTTTGCTTTCATGTAGTTGGCGTAGGCTTGCTGGATCTTGCCGGCCAGTTCTTCGTCTTCCGCTTCGTTTTTCAGCGAATCCGGATACATGGCGACGGCTGCCTGGATGAAGCTGTCCTTGCTGGCCTGGAATTCGGCTGGCGTGCGTTTCAGCCATGCTGCGCGTTCTTCCTTGTCGGCCAGCTTGCTGCCCGCATACAGTTTGTCCAGGGCGGCGGACAGGTCGGCTTGCGACATGCCGTCCTTGATGCCGATGGCGGCGTCAAAGCTGGCGCGGCGTTGTGCTGCCGGTTGCGCGGCGTACTTGGTCAGGCTGTTCAGTACCAGCGCCTTGTCGACTTTTTCATCGTAGGTGCGCTCGACCGACGTGATGCTCGACGACAGACGTGGCAAATCGCGCGTCTGGTAGCCGGACTTGCGTTCCGTATCGGCCTTGGTGCCTTCGTTCGACAGGCGATACAGGCTGCGTGCCGTGTTCAGCAGGCGTGGCTGGGCATAGCTGAGGAAGAAATCGCGCTTGGTGTCGGCATCGCGCTCGGCGATCAGCTTTTCCACTTGCTCGATGTCGCCGGCAAATTCCGCCTTGCGGGCAGCATTCGCGTTGACCCAGGTTTTCAGGGCTTCATGTTCCGTCGTCTTGCGCGCCAGGAAGTCGCTGCCCGCGTACGAGTCCAGCATGCCTTGGCGGTTCTTGTAGTAATTGTTCACGCCAGCGACCTGACCCGCGTATTTCAGGGCAACATCCTTGTTGTCCTTGGTTTCGCGCGCGATGATGGCCAGGGTTTCGCCCGATGCTTTCACGAAGGCCGGGTAGTTCCAGTCAAACGTGAACGCCACTTCCGACGGCAGGCGGTGACGGTTGGTGCGGCCAGGGTAGCCCAGCGCCATCACGAAATCGCCTTCTTTCAAGCCATCCTTGGCCAGTTTCAGTACGTGTTTTGGCTGGTAAGGTACGTTGTCCTTGCTGAAGTCGGCAGCTTTGCCGTCTTTGCTGACGTAGGCGCGGTAGAAGCCGTAGTCGCCCGTGTGGCGCGGCCACATCCAGTTGTCGGTGTCGCCACCGAATTTACCCACGCCCGCTGGAGGCGCGTGCACCAGGCGCACGTCGCGGATTTCCAGTTGCTTGATCAGGTAGAACTCCAGGCCGCCGTAGTAGCTCGACACGGTGCAGCGGAAGCCCGCTTCTTTTTCGCATTCGGCGACCAGTTTCTTCTGGTTCTTTTCGATCGCGTCGATGCGGGCCTTGCCTTGCAGCTTGGCCACGTCGGCGGTGATGATCTTGTCGCTGACATTGGTCACGGCCGAGGTGACGAAGATGCGGCTGCCTGGGGCGGCCGGCAATTCTTCAGCGAACGTCTTGGCCAGGAAACCGTTGGCCAGCAAATCGCGCTCTTTGGTCGAATTGACCGCCACGCTGTTGTAGACGCAATGGTGGTTGGTGGCAACCAGGCCTTGCGGCGAGACGAACGAGGCCGAGCAACCGCCCAGGCTGACGATGGCGCCCATCGGGAACTCGGTCAGCTTGGTCAGGGTGGTCGGGTCGAGTTTCAGTCCGGCGGCTTTCAATTCCTTGGCTACTTGTGGCAGCTGTTGGGGCATCCACATGCCTTCGTCGGCGTGTGCGAAGTTGCTCAGGATAGCGAGCGCGATTAAAGATTTTTTCATTCGAGTTCTAGTCTTTTACATGAAGGGAAGTCGGAACCAACGTGTACCCAGTGTTTTTTCTCAGCGGGCGACATAGAGTATCCGTATCGAACTCGCACTAGTCAATCACATTTTCCCGAGGGCATGTTTATCGTTGATTATAAAAATGGCATTATTTTCGGCGTTGCAGGGGCAGGAGCCGGCTGTCAGCGGGCATTTTCTCGTGCCGCGGCTGTGGTATTGTCCATACAATTGTCCTGGCGGCAATAAAAAATGGCCGGGCGCTTGCGCGGCCCGGCCACTTGCTGATGCGCTGCCCTGTGCCTGCTTAGCGTATTTTGCCGCGGCGCAAAAGATTCACGATGCCCAGCAGGATCACGGCGCCCAGGAACGAAACGAGCAGTGAAGACAGGCTGAAATTGTCGCTATTGATGGTGCCCGTGCCGAACAGGGGGGCCAGCAGCCAGCCGCCCAGGAAGGCGCCGACGATGCCGACGACGATATTGAGGAAGATGCCCTGTTGCGCATCCGTTTTCATGACCATGCTGGCCAGCCAGCCGATGACACCGCCAATAACGATCCAGATAATGAAATTCATGTAATCCTCCGCGCGATGGATGAATGGTTGCGCCAGAGCGGTGCGGCCTGCACGTCATGGCAAATTGATACTGATGCCGCACGATAGAAAAGTCCAGCGGATTCGCATGGCGCATGCAAAAGCCCGCCTGGCTGGGGGCAGCGAGGCGGGCTTGTCATACGGCAAGGTCGTGTTTAGTCGGCCTTGATCGCTTCCACCTGGATGGCCAGCTTGACTTCCGGCGAGAACGCCGGCATGCCGTAGTTCAGGCCAAAATCGCTGCGCTTGAATTCCGCCGTGGCATCGGCACCGCACACTTCGCGCTTGTAACGCGGATGCATGATGCACTTGAACTTGCTCACGTTCAGCTTGACGGGCCTGGTCACGCCCAGCAGGGTCAGTTCGCCATCGACTTCCACCAGCTGCTCGCCGTTGAACTTGAGCGATGTGCTCTTGTAGGTGATTTGCGGGAATTTCTCGACATTGAACATGTCCGCTTTTTTCGCGTGCGTGTTCATGGCATCGAGGCCGAAGTCGATCGAATCGGCATCGATGACGAGGTCCAGGCTGCCTTTCTTGGCCGCACGGTCCAGGGTCACGGTGCCCTTGGTCTTGTTGAACTTGCCGCGCCACACCGACATGCCCATGTGATCGGCTTCAAAACTGGGGAAAGTGTGCGTCGGGTCGAGGTTGTAGGTGTCGGTAGCGGCCATGGCCGAACCGGCGCCGGCAGCTGCCAGCACGGCGATCATCAAGTGCTTAAGTTTCATCAATATCCTAAAAAGAATCGGTTGGTGGTGTGATTTGAATCAGTAATGATTGAAAAACGTTCAGGGCCAGGCGCCTTGCCGCAGGCAGTACGCACGTACGGCCAGGCAAGAGCAACGCAGCCATGGACGTTTTCTCAACCGTTACTGCGCGGCGACGTGGAATTTGATGGTGACTTCATCCGCCACCATGCTCGTGTCTTTCCACTCGCCTTCGCCGATGTTGTAGGTCAGGCGCTTGATCGGCAGGGCGCCGTCGAACGCATATTTGCCGCCGTCGGCTTTGACCGTCAATGGGAAGGTCACGTCGGTGGTCTTGCCTTTGATGCTCAGCTTGCCGCTGACCGTCAGCTTGCCCGCACCGGCGGCCTTGATGCTGCTCGAGACAAAGGTGGCTTTCGGGAACTGGGCCGCGTTAAACCATTCTTTCTTGGCCACTTCCTTGTTGTATTCGGGGTCGCCGATATCGATGCTGGCCGTCTCGATTTCGACCGACGCTTTCGAGGCGTCCGGCGTGGCCGGGTTGTAATCGATGGCGATATTGAATTTCTTGAACTTTGCTTCCACGGGCACGTTCATTTGCTTGAACACGGCCGACACGCTGGTCTTGGCGGGATCGACTTTCAGCAGGGTGGCGGCGGTGGCGGCCACGGACAGGCCCAGCAGGGAAGCGAGGACGATGCGTTGGGTGGTTTTCATCTTATTTTTCCTGGAGTTTCAGTGAGCAAGGGTGAAGTCGGTGTTACGGCAGCATGCGTTTAAGCACGCCGTCTTTGTCGATAAATTGATGCTTCAGGGCCGCCAGCACATGGGCAGCCACGGCGGCGGCCATCGTCATGTTCAGAAGATAATGAATCTCTTTTAAAAGTGGCTTAAGTTCCGGGTTCGGCGCCATGATGACGGGCAGCTGGAACAGGCCCAGGTAAACCACGGGCACGCCGGCAGCCAGGGTGTACAGGTAGCCGGAGACGGGCACGGCAAAGATCAGGATGTACAACAGCACATGCATGGCGTCGGCCGCCTTCTTTTGCCAGGCCACCATGCTGGCAGGGTGCGGCGGCGGCACATTGGCCTTGCGCCACAGCAGGCGGATGGCGGCGATGGCCAGCACGGTCACGCCCAGCCATTTGTGCCACGAGAAATACTTGAGCTTGGTGGGCGTCAGGCCGGGAATGTCGACCATGACCAGGCCCATGACGAAGGCGCTGATGATCAGCAGGGCGGTCAGCCAGTGCAGGATGATGGCGGTGGTGGTGTAGCGTTGCATCGACGGCTTTCTTGAAAGTAGTACGTATTAGGACTAATTCGGCCTAATATACCAAAGAAAAGCAAATTGCGCTGCGTGCAGCAGATTCTACAAGAAAGATTGCCGGAAAAACCGCGGGGCGGGCAGCATTTGTATGCTGGCCGCCCCGCGGGAGTGGGATAACAGGATCCCCATGTGGAAACTGTTTAGATGGCTTTGGCCAGTTGCGCGGCGATGCCGATGTAGTTACCCGGCGTCATGGTCAAGAGCACGTCCTTGGCATCCTGCGGAATGGCCAGGCCATTGACGAAGGTTTGCAGCGCTTCTTTCGAGATGCCCTTGCCGCGCGTCAGCTCTTTCAGCTGCTCGTACGGATTTTCGATGCCATAGCGGCGCATCACGGTTTGTACGGGCTCGGCCAGCACTTCCCACGTCGCGTCCAGGTCTTGCGCCAGGCGCGCGTGGTTCACTTCCAGCTTGTTCAGGCCGCGCAGGCAGCTGTCATAGGCCAGCAGGGTGTAGCCGAGGCCCACGCCGATATTGCGCAGCACGGTCGAATCGGTCAGGTCGCGCTGCATGCGCGAGACGGGCAGTTTTTCCGACAGGTGTTTCAGCACGGCGTTGGCCAGGCCCAGGTTGCCTTCCGAGTTTTCAAAGTCGATCGGGTTGACCTTGTGCGGCATGGTCGAGGAACCGATTTCGCCCGCTTTCAGTTTTTGCTTGAAGTAGCCCAGCGACACATACGTCCAGATGTCGCGGTTCAGGTCCAGCAGGATCGTGTTGGCGCGCGCGAAGGCGTCGAACAGTTCGGCCATGTAGTCGTGCGGCTCGATCTGGATGGTGTACGGGTTGAAGACCAGGCCCAGGCGCTGTTCGATGACGGCCTTGGAGAATGCCGGCCAGTCGAAGCCAGGGTAGGCCGACAGGTGGGCGTTGTAGTTGCCGACGGCGCCATTCATCTTGCCGAGGATTTCCACTTGCTCGATGCGTTTCACGGCGCGCTGCAAGCGGGCCACGACGTTGGCAAATTCCTTGCCCAGGGTGGTCGGGCTGGCCGTCTGGCCGTGCGTGCGCGACAGCATCGGCACGTCCGCGTTGTCGTGCGCGATCTGCGTCAGCTTGGCCACCAGGCCGTTCAATGCGGGCAGCATCACGCCATCGCGGGCCGCTTTGAGCATCATGCCGTGCGAGGTGTTGTTGATGTCTTCCGAGGTGCAGGCGAAATGGATGAATTCCGACGCCGCCACCAGTTCCGGCACGTCCGCCACTTGTTCCTTCAGCCAGTACTCGACGGCCTTGACGTCATGGTTGGTGACCGCTTCGATGGCCTTGATGCGGGCCGCGTCGGCTTCCGAGAAGTCGGCTGCCATCTTGTCGAGCAGGGCGGTCGCTTCTGCCGAGAACGGCTTGATCTCGGCGAAACCGGCTTGCGATAGCGCTTGCAGCCAGGAGATTTCCACTTTCACGCGGTGGTGCATGAAACCGGCTTCGGACAGGATCGGGCGCAGCAGATCGGTCTTGCTGGCGTAGCGGCCATCGAGCGGAGACAGGGCCGACAGCGTGGAATACGGAGTAGTAGAAGTCATGAGAGCGGACGCAAGTTAAAGAAACGGTTGGCGCGTGGCGCGCGGGGAGGGCAGGGCTATTGCAATACAGCAACACTGACGGCGCCACAGTAAAGGACGATTTTACCACCGCTGGCCGCTGGCCAGCCGTCCGTCGGCCGCCGGCGCACCCCAATTTGGCCGAATCCGGCCCCCGATGCGGCGTGCCTGCCACACACCGGGGGCCGCTCGGCGCGTGCTGCCAAACAGCGCTGCCGCCGATGCTATACTGCTTGCTGCTCCTTTACCTTAAAGTACCTATGAAACTGATCGGTTCCCTCGCCAGCCCGTATGTCCGCAAAGCCCGTATCGTGCTGGCGGAAAAAAAGCTCGACTATGTCTTCGAGCTGGAAAACGTGTGGGTACCGGAAACCCGCATCGCCCAGGCCAATCCGCTGGGCAAGGTGCCCTGCCTGGTGATGGAAGACGGCAGCACCTTGATCGATTCGAAAGTCATCGTCGAATACCTCGACACGCTCACGCCCGTGTGCAAGCTGCTGCCGGCCGGCGGCAATGGCCGCGAGCGGGCCGATATCAAGAACTGGGAAGCGCTGGCCGACGGCATCCTCGACGCGGGCGTGCTGGTGCGCCTGGAGCGCACGCAGCGCCCGCCGGAACAGCAAAGCGCCGCCTGGATCGCGCGCCAGCTGGACAAAGTCACCTTGGGCCTGGCGGCACTCGAGGCGCGCCTGGGCGAGAGCGCGTATTGCGCCGGCAAGAACTACACGCTGGCCGACGTGGCCGTGGGCTGCACCCTGGGCTGGCTCAGCTTCCGCTTCCCGGAAATCGACTGGCGTGCCGAGCACCCGGCGCTGGCGCGCCTGTTCGACAAGCTGTCCGAACGCCCATCGTTCAAGGATACCGTGCCGCAGTAAGGGCGCGGACGTAAAAAAACCGGCAATTGCCGGTTTTTTTTATCTGCCTCGAAGAAAAATTACTCTTCAATCGCCATCTGGCTTTGCAGGTAGTTCTGGATGCCGATCTTGGCGATCAGGTCGATCTGCGTTTCCAGCCAGTCGATATGCTCTTCCGTGTCTTCCAGGATCATCAGGAACAGGTCGCGCGAGACGTAGTCGCCGGCTTTTTCGCTGATGGCGATGCCTTCCTTGACGGTGGCGTGCGCGGCGCGCTCCAGCTTCAAGTCGCATTCCAGCATTTCCGGCGTGTTCTCGCCGATCAGCAGCTTGTGCAGCGCTTGCAGGTTAGGCAGGCCGTCGAGCATCAGGATGCGGTCGATCAGCTTGTCGGCGTGTTTCATTTCGCCGATCGATTCTTCGTATTCCTTCTTGCCCAGCTTTTCCAGGCCCCAGTGCTTGTACATGCGCGCATGCAGGAAGTACTGGTTGATGGCCGACAGTTCGTTGGTGAGCTGTGCGTTGAGCATGCGGATGACTTCTTTATCGCCCTTCATGGGATTTCCTTTGTTCTGTGTTGCGTTCGATGATGAAACCGGAGGCTGCTGGCGGCCACTGCCGGGTGGCGAAGGGCTGCCTGGTGGCGCGCATGTTGCCGGTCTCGCTAAGCCCGCATGATAGCGCAAAATATGCGCGATTTCGGGCGGTAAACGGCATTTTTCCGTCTTTTTAACGTAAATATCGTGCGAATAAAACCCATTCTCAAATGGATTGCCACATTTTTCCGTTTTTTATTTGTTAAGGAAAATGAAGGCCATTCTCATTCGCGTTCCCGGTGCTGTTTTGCTGCCGCTGGCGCGCGTGCATGGGTGCGTTGAAAAGGCGGAAAATGTTGCTCCGTTCTTGCTTTTGTGGCTTCTTGGCCGCTGTCGGCGATGCGATAATCAGGAGCGACGTTTACTGAAAAAGGATAGCAAGATGATGCTGCATATACCCGGCGTGCTGACGCCGGAACAGGTCACGCAGTTTCGCCAGCGCCTGGCGCAGACGGACTGGGTCGATGGGCGCGCCAGCGTCGGGGCGCAAGGCGCGCAAGTCAAGCGCAACCGCCAGCTGGCCGAGGGTTCGCCGCTGGCGCTGGAGCTGGGCGAGATCGTCAGCCGCGCGCTGATGGCCAATCCGCTGTTCTTCTCGGCCGTGCTGCCGCTGCGCATCCTGCCGCCATTCTTCAACAGCTATGCGGGCGGCGAGCACTATGGCCTGCATATCGACGGCGCCATCCGCACGCCGAAGAACGGCATGCAGTCGATGCGCGCCGACGTCTCGTCGACCGTGTTCCTCAGCGAGCCGGACGAATACGAAGGCGGCGAGCTGGTGGTGGTCGACGCGTATGGCACGCATGAAGTGAAACTGCCGGCCGGCGACGTGATCGTGTATCCGTCGAGCAGCGTGCATCAGGTGCTGCCCGTCACCAGCGGCGAGCGCATCTGTTCCTTCCTGTGGACGCAAAGCATGGTGCGCGAGGACTGGAAACGCAGCATGCTGTTCGAGCTCGACCAGAACATCCAGAGCGTGCGCGCAGAACACGGCGATTCACCGGCGACGGTGGGGCTGACGGGGCATTATCACAACCTGCTGCGGATGTGGGCGGAGATGTAAAAAGGGACTGCAAGGCTGGGGTCAGCCCCCCGGCGACGTTGGCGCTGAGCTTGGCGTTGGCGGTGTTGAGGGTCTGACCCCGTGGACATGCCCCGCCCAAAAAAAAGTCTGCCTGGCCCGGGGATGTAGGCTGGCAGACTGAAACAAGCAAATCGCTTGACTAAAACGGGCGCAAAAAAGCAAGCAGGGCACGGAGTGCGGTGCTTGCGGGCTGGCAGCGGCGCAAAGGCCGCCGGAAGGCTAGCTCAATTGGAAGGTCAGTGGCACGAGCACGTACACGGGGACGGGCTTGCCGTTTTCGATCATCGGCTTGAACAGCGCGCGCTGCGCGGCCTGGCGGCCCGCTTCATCGAGGTTGCCGTAGCCGGTGGATTTATGGATCAGGATTTGCTCGGGCAAGCCCTTCTCATTGATCAGGATGCGCAACACCACGGTGCCGCTTTCGCCCAGGCGGCGCGACAGATTTGGATAGACCAGTTGCGGCGCCTTGATGTATTCGACGCTGCTGACGGTGCGCGGCGTCGATGGGGCCGGTGGCGAAGGCGCCGGTGCCGATGGCGCTGTCGGCGCTGCGGTGGCAACGGGCGCCGCTTCGGCGCGCGTCGGCTGCGGTGGCGTGATCGTAGGTTCGGTCGGCGCCACGGCGATCAGCGGCAGCGGCGGGATGACGGCGCGCGGCACGGGGGCGCTCAGCTCCACGGTTTTTGGCACGGACGGTGTTGGCGGCTTCGGCGGCGCCGGAGGGGCGATGATGCTGATGGTGGTGATGGTCGGCATGGCCGCCGTGACGACTTTGCTCAGCAAACCGCTCTGGATCGCGTAGAACCCGGCCAGATGCAGGACGACGATGGCCATCAGCGGCGCGAACTTGTTGCGCTTCTTGTCGAAGTCGGCAAATTGTTGCACGGCCTGCACCGTTACGGGCGGGGGCATCATCGTCATGGCGTTTATCGCTTTCTTTAGTTTGTCAGTACAGCTCGCATCAATACGGTTTCTTGCAACGCCACCGTGGCGTTCAGATGATCGTTCAGCACTTCCCGCGCGCAGGTGTGGCATTTGCCGCAGCAGGTGGCCACGCCCAGGTCGCGGCGCAGTTCGGCCATGCTGGACAGGCCAAGATCGACGGCTTGACGGATTTCACGATCAGATATGTTGTTGCAGACACATACAATCATTGATACACCTTCTGGCTGGAGGATGAACAGACACTAGTGCTTGGAAGCATTGTTGCTAGTGTTTTAATGAGAATCATTATCATTACGTTTCATTGTCGCGCAAAGTGCAGGACATTGCAAGCGATTTTGATCAAGTGTGCGGTAGTTGGCGGCCTGGCGCGGCAGCTTGATATGCCATTCGCCCGAATGGCGCAGCCCTTGAAGGCGGCGGCTCTCCGGGCTAAATAAAAACTATTCGCATTCATGTTTATAATGCTGGTATTGTCTCGGACGGTCAGCGTCTGGACAGACTGAATGGCCGCTTGTCGGTAATGCGCAACAGTGGCGTTTTACCTCACAAACCTGGCACCAGTGCAAGGCGCTCCGCGCCGCCGCCGGTACCAGGTGTTCTTAATTTGAACGGAATTTGCTCATGACTCTAGTTCCACCCATGATGACGCTCGACGCGCTGGCAGTCGGCCAGAGCGGCACGGTGTTGCATATCACGCCCCACGCGGCAGGACAGACGGAGGACGGCGTCGACCTGGCCCGCCGCTTGATGGAGCTGGGATTCGTTCCCGGCGAACGCATCCGCATGCTCAAGCGCGGCATTCCCGGTGGCGACCCGCTCGCCATCAAGGTGGGCAATGCCACGTTCGCGCTGCGCCGCTTCGAAGCGGCGCTGATTACGATTCAACCGCTGATTCAACCGGAATGACCATGGGTGCTGTCGAAACTATCGTGGATGCGGGCGTGCACAAGCCGCCGCATCAGCCACAAATTGCCTTGCTGGGCAATCCGAACTGCGGCAAGACCGCCCTGTTCAACCGTTTGACGGGCGCGCGCCAGAAAGTGGCGAACTACGCCGGCGTGACCATCGAACGCAAGGAAGGCCATTTCACTTCACCCGCCGGCAAGCCCGTGCGCGTGCTCGATTTGCCGGGCGCCTACAGCCTGTCGGCCACCACGCCCGATGAAGCCATCACGCGCGACGTGGTGGGCGGCTTGCGCCGCGGCGATCCGCGCCCGGACGCCATCATCTGCGTGGTCGACGCCACCAATCTGCGCCTGAACCTGCGCCTGGTGCTGGAAGTCAAGCGCCTTGGCTTGCCGATGCTGCTGGCCCTGAACATGACGGACGTGGCGCGCAAGCGCGGTATGCTGATCGACACGGCCAAGCTGTCGCAGGAACTGGGCATGCCCGTGGTGGAAACCGTGGCGGTGCAGCACGATGGCGAAAAAGCCCTGCTGGACGCCATCGACGCCATGCTGCCGCTGCCGGCCGTGGACGCGAAACCGCTGGCGGCCATCGATGCCGTCAGCGTCGAAGAAACCCAGCGCGAAGTGCGCCGCATCCTGGCCGCCGTCAGCAATGACGCGAGCGACAAGGGCAACCTGACGGAAAAGATCGACGACGTGGTGCTGCATCCCATCGTCGGCCCCATCATCCTGACCGTGCTGATGTTCCTGATTTTCCAGGCCGTGTTTGCCTGGGCCGCCACGCCGATGGAAATGATCACCGATGGCGTGGGCCACCTGGGCGCCGTGCTGACGGCGAACATGCCTGACGGTCACCTGAAAAGCCTGCTGGTGGAAGGCATCATCGGCGGCGTCGGCAGCGTGCTGGTGTTCCTGCCGCAGATTCTGATCCTGTTCTTCTTCATCCTGGCGCTGGAAGACTGCGGCTATCTGCCGCGCGCGGCGTTCCTGCTGGACCGCCTGATGGGCGGCGTGGGCCTGTCCGGCCGCGCCTTCATTCCTTTGCTGTCGAGCTTTGCCTGCGCCATTCCCGGCGTGATGGCGGCGCGCACCATCCAGAATCCGCGCGACCGCCTGGTCACCATCATGATCGCGCCGCTGATGACGTGCTCGGCGCGTTTGCCCGTGTATGCGCTGATCATCGCCGCCTTCATCCCGGAGCGCCAGGTATGGGGCTATCTGAGCCTGCAAGGCCTGGTGCTGTTCGTCCTGTACTTCGCCGGCATCATCTCGGCCATGGCCGTGGCCTGGGTCATGAAGCGCGGCATGGGCGTGCGCGGCAACCAGCCGCTGATGCTGGAACTGCCGGCCTATCACTGGCCGCATCTGCGCAACCTGGCCGTCAGCCTGTGGGAGCGCGCGAAGATCTTCCTGACGCGCGTCGGTACCATCATCCTGAGCCTGATGATCATCCTGTGGTTCCTCAGCACCTTCCCCGGCGCGCCGGACAACGCGATCCACCCGCCGATCTACTACAGCCTGGCCGGCATCCTGGGCCGCGGCCTGGAAGTGATCTTCGCGCCCATCGGTTTCAACTGGCAGATCTGTATCGCGCTGGTGCCGGGCATGGCGGCGCGCGAAGTGGCCGTCGGCGCCCTGGGCACCGTGTACGCGCTGTCGCAAACGGGCGACGCGCTCGCTTCCACCCTGGAGCCGCTGATCGCCCATTCGTGGTCGATGGCGACCGCGCTGTCCTTGCTGGCCTGGTATGTGTTTGCGCCGCAGTGCCTGTCGACCCTCTCCGTGGTGAAGCGCGAGACGGGCGGCTGGCGCTATCCGCTGCTGATGGCCGGCTACATGTTCGCCCTGGCTTACGCCGCCTCGTTCATCACATACCGCGTCGCCCTGTTGCTGGGCGCTTAGGAGAAAACCATGTGGCAAACCCTCATCGTCGCCCTGATCGTCGCAGCCGCGCTGCTGCATTTTTCGACCAAGTACCTGCCGGCGGGCGTGCGCCGCGCCATCGTGCGTGGCCTCGTGCGCTGCGGCCTCGATGAGGCGAAGCTGTCGACCTTCTTCAAGGTGGCGCCCGGCTGCGGCAGCGGCTGCGGTTCCTGCGGCTCCTGCGACAGCCCGCCGCCGCCGTCAAACACGCCGCCGGCCGACGGCAGCAGCAAGCGCGTGATCCTGATGCAGGTGCAGCGCTAATTTCAGTGTAGCCATGGGCGCGCCCGTGGGCTACACTGGGCTTTCCGCATGGCAAGGAGTGGCAATGGCGATACTGTTGATCTTCATGTTTTTGTTTGCGGTCGCCACCTGGCTGCTGGCCAGCCGGCGCGGCCGCCACGGGGGACTGTGGTTCGGCATCGGCCTGTTTCTCGGGCCCTTTGCCTTGCTGGCGGTGGCGGCCTTGCCGCCCGTGACGGCGCGCTGACTTGGTACTATTAAAACCCGCAAGCGCGGGTTTTTTTACGCCTGCGCGCCCGCATGGCGCAGCCGGTACTGGCGCGGCGTGCAGGCCATGACGCGCTTGAAGGCGTGGCTGAAGGCGCTGTCGGAATCGTAGCCCAGCGCCTGCGCGATCACGGTGACGGGCGCGCCGCTGTCCTTCAGGCGCCGCGTGGCCAGGCGCATGCGCCAGCGCAGCAGGTAGTCGAGCGGCGTCACGCCCACCCGCGTCTTGAAGTGCAAGGCAAAGGCGGAGCGCGACTGCCCCGCGACGGCGGCCAGCTGCGGCAAGGTCCAGCGCCGCGCCGGTTGCGCGTGCATGGCCTCGATGGCGGCGCGCAGCCGTGGATCGGCCAGGGCGAACAGCCAGCCCGCCGGGTGCGAGGCCTGCGCCTCAAGATACTGGCGCAGCATTTGCAGCAGCATCATGTGGCCAAGGTGGCGCGTCATCAGCGCCGCGCCGGGCGCCGTCGCCTGCAGTTCCTGCGCCAGCCGTTGCAAGGCCCAGTGCAGCACGCTGGCCTGGTCCGTATCGCCGCGCACGTGCAGCAGCGGCGGCAGGCAGTCGAGCAGGATGGCCGCTTCGTCGCCAAAGTGGAAGCGTCCGCCGATGAGGAAGAAATCGTGCTGCGGCGCGCCGTGGCGGGCCACGCCCTGCTGCGTGTGCCGGTACACGTCCAGCGCTGGCGCGGCCGGCAAGCCGGGCGTGCTGGCCAGGGTGAACGCGCGTCCCGGCGCCAGCAGGAAGCAGTCGCCCGTCTGCAGCGGCACGGGAGCGTCGATGCCCGCGACCGTCAGCCAGCAAGCGCCTTCGATCACGGCGTTGAACTTGATGCCGTCCGGCGGCGGAAAGTCGATGGCCCAGTCGCCGCCCGCCTTCAGGCCGGCAAAGTAGGAGCTGCGCGTATCAAACAGCGAGAGTACCTCGGAGAGCAAATCCATGGCGTGGGCAATTCTGGACGATGGCGACAGTATCAAGGATTTTACCCCATTCACAGTCCAGAAATGTCCGCGCAAAATAAGCATGTCGCCAGCCATCCCGCGCTGGCCACCCACATGCAGAGGCAGACATGACACACGGCGATCACAGGCAAATTCCCCTTCATTCCGGCTTCGGCGCGGCGACGACCGCCAGCGAGGTGCTGGCCGGCCGTGACCTTTCCGGCGTGCAGGCCATCGTCACGGGCGGCGCGTCGGGCCTGGGGCTGGAAACGGTGCGCGTGCTGGCTGGCGCCGGCGCCAGGGTGCTGGTGCCGGTGCGCGACCAGCATCAGGCGCAAACGGCACTGGCCGGCATGGCTGGCGTGGAGGTCGCGGCGCTCGACCTGCTCGATCCGCAATCGATCGACGCATTCGCGGCCGCCTTTCTTTCCACCGGCCGCGCCCTGCACCTGCTGGTGAACGGCGCCGGCATCATGGCCACGCCCTTGCTGCGCGATGCGCGCGGCTACGAGGCGCAGTTCGCGACGAATCACCTGGGGCATTTCCAGCTGACGGCGCGCCTGTGGCCCGCCTTGCGGCAGGCGCAGGGCGCGCGCGTGGTGTGCGTGTCGTCGCTGGGACATCGGCAGGCGGGCGTCGACCTGGATGACCCGCATTTCCTGCGCCAGCCGTACGACAAATGGCGCGCGTATGCGCAGTCGAAAAGCGCCAATGCGCTGTTTGCCGTGGAACTGGACCGTCGCGGCGCGGCGCACGGCGTGCGCGCCTATTCGCTGCATCCGGGTGCCATCCTGACGCCGCTGGTGCGCCACCTGGAGGTCGACGACTTGCGCCGCGTGGGTGCGCTCGATGAGGATGGCAAGGTGAATCCGCCGCCGCAGTCGGGTTTCAAGAATGTGGCGCAGGGCGCGGCCACCACCGTCTGGTGCGCCACCAGCGCGCAGCTTGAGGGCATCGGCGGCGTGTATTGCGAGGATGGCGATATCGCCCCCCTGGTGCAGGACGACAGCATGGGGCCGGGCGTGCGGCGCTGGGCCATCGATCCCGGGCAGGCGCGCCGGCTATGGACGCTGAGCGAGCAGATGACGGGTGTGCGCTTCGATTGCGACGCGGCATAAAAAATGCCGGGCAAGACCCGGCATGTGCGGGAGGGCGGCGTGGCGTTACGCCTTGCCCGCCAGTTTCTCCACCACCGGCACCAGCGCGGCCGGGCGGCAGCCGAAGGCGGCCAGGCGGCCTTGCGCCGTGGGTGCCAGGTCCAGGTCGTAGGGCAGGCGGCCCGCCACCAGCCACAGTTTATCGTGCGGCAAGGCGTCGACCAGGCGGCGCTGGCCATCGACGAACATGGCGTTATACGTTTGCAGTACGATCTGCTGCGCGCCTTGCGCAAAGGCGATGGCTTCGTTGACTTCGTCGTCCAGCGCCTCGGCCGACAAGGCGTACTCGCGCACGTCCAGGCCCGCTTCGAGCAGCGCCGGCAGCATCGAACTGCGCGCTTCCTTGTTGCGGCCCAGCGCCACTTCGTCGATTTCGCTGCGCGAGCGCACCTCCACCGTCAGCAGGGTCACGGGCAGGCTGGCGTCGAGCGCGCGGTAGTCGCCCTGCACGCGCAATGCCGCTTTTTGCAGCAGCTGCGACAGGGCCATGGCGGCCGGCTGCATCAGCGCCGGCGGCGTGACCGGACGCGCGCGCCAGTCGCGCACGGCACGGTTGCGCTTGAGTTCCGCCACGCGGGCACAAGCCGCGTCGATACGGGAGAGCGCAATGTCGCCGCGCTCCACGGCGGCGATGACGGCATCGATGGCGGCCGTCTGCTGCGCTTCACGGTGCGAGATGAGGACGATGTCGGCGCCTGCCTGCAAGGTGGCGATGGCGCCCTGGGCGATGCCGATGCCGTCGGCGATCGCCGCCATTTCCAGGCAGTCGGTGATGACAACGCCCTTGTAACCCATTTCACCGCGCAGCAGGTCCGTCAGCACGCCTTTCGACAGGGTCGCCGGTACGCTCGTATCGGCCTCGAAGGCGGGGAAGACCACGTGCGCCGTCATGATGGCGTCGATGTCGCCGGCAATGGCTGCGCGGAACGGCGCCAGCTCCACGGCGCGCAGGCGTTCCTTGTCGTGCGGGACCAGGGCCATGGCGTAATGCGTGTCGATGGCCGTGTCGCCGTGGCCGGGGAAATGCTTGGCCGTGACGGCCAGGCCGCTGGCGCGCTGGCCGCGCATGGCGGCCATGCCGTAGTCGATGACGGTGGCGGCATCTTCGCCATACGCGCGCACGCCGATGACGGGGTTGTTGCGGTTGTTGTTTACGTCCAGTACGGGGGCGAGCAGCATGTTGATGCCCACCTGGCGCATTTCATCGCCGCTGATCTGGTTCATGCGTTCGCAGTCGTCGATGGAGCCGGCCGCCTGGAAAGCCATCGCGGCGGGAATCGGCGTGACGCCCTGCTCGATGCGCATCACCATGCCGCCTTCCTGGTCGATGGAGATCAGCAGCGGCGTGTCGGACACTTCCGCATTGATCTCCTGCAGCTCGCGGCACAGTGCCGACACTTGCGCGGGCGTGTGCACGTTGCGGCGGAACAGGATCACGCCACCCACCTTCTTGTCGCGTATCAAGGTCTTGATATGCTCGTCCGCCTGCAGGGCGTCGAAGCCCACCATGAACAACTGTCCTACTTTCTCGCGCAAACCCTGCTCCATGCTGCAACTCCTCCGGTATGTATTGTGACGACGGCATACGTATTCTGGCACCGTGGTGGCGCATCGTGGCGGTCACCGGAAAAGCTGCCTTGGTTTTGTATTTGTTTTGGTATTGTATTGGATTTGGATTTTTGCGCAAGTGGTTATTAAGTGGTATTGCTCCACTTGCTCACTTGCGCAGGCGCCGTCTCAATCCAGGCGCTGGAACGATGCCGATTGCGCCTTGGGCCAGTACAGGCCGAATACGGGCGGCAGCTGCGGCAGCTGGCTCGGGTCGAGCAGCTGGCCCGCTTCCAGGAAGGGCAGCAGGGCCGAGGCCAGTTTCACCTGGTTCGGCGAGATGCGGCGCACCAGGTGGTGCGGGCGCAGCTCCTGCGGGTGCGCCAGGCCGGCGGCGGCGATCAGCTCGGCCAGCGCCTTCATGGTGTTCTGGTGGAAGTGCGCCACGCGGGCGATCTTGTCGGATACCACCAGCGCGCGCTGGCGCTGCGGGTCTTGCGTGGCCACGCCCGTGGGGCAGCGGTCCGTATGGCAGCTTTGCGACTGGATGCAGCCCAGCGCGAACATGAAGCCGCGCGCCGAATTGCACCAGTCGGCGCCCAGCGCCAGCAGGCGGGCGATGTCGAAGGCCGTGATGATCTTGCCCGAGCAGCCGATCTTGATCCGCTCGCGCAGGTTGGCGCCCACCAGGGTGTTATGCACGAGCACCAGCGCTTCCTGCAGCGGCGTGCCCACGTGGTCCGTGAATTCCAGGGGCGCGGCACCCGTGCCCCCTTCGCTGCCGTCGACGACGATGAAGTCGGGCGTGATGCCCGTTTCCAGCATGGCTTTGACGATGGCGAAGAATTCCCACGGGTGGCCGATGGCCAGCTTGAAGCCCGTCGGCTTGCCGCCGGAGAGCGTGCGCAGGCGGTCGATAAAGTGCAGCATTTCCAGCGGCGTGGAAAAGGCGCTGTGCGCGGCCGGCGAGACGCAGTCTTCGCCCACCATCACGCCGCGCGTGGTGGCGATCTCGATGGTGACTTTAGGCCCCGGCAGCACGCCGCCGTGGCCCGGCTTGGCGCCCTGCGACATTTTCAGCTCGATCATCTTGACCTGCTCCGAGCTGGCGTTGGCGATGAAGCGTTCCTCGGAAAACGTGCCGTCCTGGTTGCGGCAGCCGAAGTAGCCGGAGCCGATTTCCCACACCAGGTCGCCGCCGTTTTCGCGGTGATAGGGGCTGATGCTGCCTTCGCCCGTGTCGTGCATGAAGCCGCCGCTGCGCGCGCCGCCGTTCAGGGCCAGGATGGCGTTGGCCGACAGGGCGCCAAAGCTCATCGCCGAGATATTGAAGACGCTGGCCGAATACGGCTTTTCGCGCGGGCAGTCCGGGTGGTTGCCGATCTCGATGCGGAAATCGTGGCCCGTCACCTTGGCGGGGGCGATGGAATGGTTGATCCATTCATAGCCCGCTTCATACACGTCGAGCTGGGTGCCGAACGGGCGCTTGTCCGTCTGCTCCTTGGCGCGCTGGTAGACGATGCTGCGCTGGCTGCGCGAGAACGGCGTCGCTTCGCTGTCGCTTTCCAGGAAATACTGGCGGATTTCGGGGCGGATGCTCTCAAAAAAGAAGCGGAAATGGGCGAGGATGGGGTAGTTGCGGCGCAGGGCGCGCTTGGTTTGCAGCAGGTCGCTGATGCCGACCAGGGTCAGCGCACCGGCCAGCACGGGCAGCCAGTAATGATCGTAGTAAAACAGGGACAGGACAAAGATGGCTGCCGTCGCAATGAAGGTCAGGTAGCGAAATGGTACTAGGTGCATGGGCACTCCGGGGAAGTCAGACTGATAACTGATGAGTCTACCTTCGATTCACGGAACGTGCTGGCTGGAAAGAACGCGGCGCCCGGTGGACGCCGCGTGGGTATTAGCGCTGAGCTGCGCGGATGCGTTCGATGCGTTCTGTGCTGGCCGGATGGCTCGACAGGTAAGGCGTACCCTCATCCAGCTTGCCCAGGGCGACAAACACTTGCGCCAGGTGTTCCAGCGGGATGCCGTTCTGGCGCAGCATGGCGATCGCGTAGTCGTCCGCATCGCGTTCGACATCGCGCGAATACTTCAAGTCCAGCAGCAGCGGCGGCAGGGTGGCCACCACCGTCGACACGTCGCCGAACAGCAGCGCGGCGCCGGCGCCCACGGCCGAGGTCTGGATGATGCGCCGCGTCAGGTGGCGCTGCTGCAGATGCCCCAGCTCATGCGCCAGCACGCCCATGATGGCCTGATCGTCCGGCAGCAGTGCGATCATTTCATCGGTCAGCACGATGTCACCGGATGGCAGGGCAAACGCGTTCGGGCCGATCTTGCTCTTGCGGAAAACGATGCGATGCGCGGGCGTGCCGTCGCCCGGCGTGGCCAGGCGCGCGAACTGGGCGCGCAAGGCTTGCTGGCGCGCGCCATCGAGCTGGCTGGGCGCGAATACATGGCGGTCCAGCATATCGAGCACGCCCTGGCCCAGCTGCCGCTCGACCGACTGCGGCAAGGCATACGCGATGCCCTTGGCCGCCAGCGGCAGCAGGTATTGATAGCTGAGCCACAGGGCCACGATGGTGGCCACGGTGGCCAGCAGGGCGCCGCGCCAGCTTTGCTGCAGCCGCACCACCCAGCCGTCGCGGTGGCCCGTGTCGTGCAGCAGGCTGTTGAAGGCTACCTGGTCGGCGATTTCCAGATAGGCGCCGTCGGCAAAGCTGACCTTGCGCACGGCATGGCTGCTGCGTTCGGACACGTGCAGCTCGCCCAGCGGGCAGCTGCGCTCGATGTCGCCGGCCAGCACGGCCTGGCCATCGCGCACGCTGAGCGTGACGTGGTACAGGCGCGAGGTCTGGCCGTCGAAATAGCGCGCGGGCACGGGGGCCGCATCCGGCGCGTGGGGATCGAGCGTCATGCTACAGCGACAGGTCGAAGTCCAGCAGGTCGACCATGCCTTCGCCCGTGGCCGACACTTGCTGGCCCGTGGCGGCGACAAATTCGTCCAGGCTGCCGTGCACCAGCATGGACGTCGCTTCCAGGCGGTATTTCAGCCAGCGCACATGGGCGAATGGGGTAAACAGGCCCAGGGTGACGACGATGCCCAGCAGGTTGCTGAGCATGACGAAGGTGGTGCGGCCCCACGTCAGCCGCGACTGGAACTGGTGCTGCTGCAAGCGCGTATGGTTCCAGATCAGGTTCTGGATCATGGTCAGGAACAGCGGCAGCACGGTGAACGCCCACAGGTACAGGGCGCCGACGGCAAACAGCAGGCTGCCAACCTTGGTCTTGTCGTTCGCATTGGCCGCAAACGAGGCGAACACGCTGCCGAAGACGATGAAAATCAGCACCAGCAAGCCGCCCAGCAGCAGCGCGAAGAACAGCAGGTAGGTCTTGTAGAAGCTGCCGACCGTGGCGTCAAAGCTGAAATGGGTGGCGCCGAAACGGCTTTGCGTGTGCTGGAAGCGCTTCAGGCGCTGGTGCAGGAAAGGCGTCATCAGGCCGCCCGTGAAGGTATTCAGGATGGGCAGCCACAGGAAGTACTTGTAGGCTTCCCTGGCGCTGCCGCCGAAGCCGAAGCGGATGCCGCGGTAGCTGGTGTTGTACAGCTTGAATTGCAGGCTTTTCCAGACCAGCCAGGGCAGGATGGCGGCCAGCAGCACGAACATCAGCAAGCCCACGATGGGCGAGACCTGGAGGGCGATGTTGTAGCCGGCGATCAGCACCACGGCGGCGATGCGGCCTTTCAGGATGGCCACGGCGTTGCCATGGTATTCGAAGCTGCTGCCCGCCAGGTGGGTGCTGGAATAAAAGTAGCGGTTGCGGCGCACCTTGGCCCAGGCGGAATAAATGCCCAGGGTGACGATGCTCAGCAGCAGGTTGACGATCCAGATACGGAAGTATTCGCTGCCGGTGGCGCTGAAGGTGATGGCTTCTTGTCGGGGAGGAGTGTTGTTTGCGTCGAAATCCACAGGGGTTTCCTTACTTATTGGAAACAAAACAAGATAAGGGAATATTGAAAAGTTATCAATTGAAAATACTGTTTTTCGCAATTTTTTCGCCGATCCGCTTGTGCCGACCCGATCCGGCCGTCCCGGCTATACTGGAACTCAACCATCGCCTAACGGGAAAACCATGATCGTCGTCCACCATCTGAACAATTCGCGCTCGCAGCGCGTGCTCTGGCTGCTCGAGGAACTGGGCCTCGAGTATGAGGTCAAGCGCTACCAGCGCGACCCGAAGACCATGCTGGCGCCCGCGTCCTTGAAGGCCGTGCATCCGCTGGGCAAGTCGCCCGTGATCACGGACGGTGCCAATACCATCGCCGAATCGGGCGCCATCATCGACTACCTGGTCGAGCGCTACGGCAATGGCCGATTGATACCGGCGGCGGGCACGCCGGACAAGCTGCGCTGGACCTACTGGCTGCATTTCGCGGAAGGCTCGGCCATGCCGCCGCTGCTGATGAAGCTGGTGTTCGACAAGGTCGAATCGTCGCCGATGCCGTTTTTCGTCAAACCCATCGCGCGCGGCATCGCCAGCAAGGTCAAGAGCAGCTTCATCCTGCCCAATATCAACAGCCAGCTGGCCTATATGGAAGCGGAACTGGAGAAAAGCAAATGGTTTGCCGGCAATGAATTCACGGCGGCCGACATCCAGATGAGCTTTCCGCTGGAAGCGGCGGCCATGCGCGGCGGACTCGACGAGCGGCTGCCGAAGCTGACGGCCTTCCTGCAGCGCATCCATGCGCGGCCCGCCTATCAGCGTGCTCTCGAACGTGGCGGGCCCTACGATTTCGCCAAATAAGGGGCATTCAAGGCCGATGTGCGGGGAACCATACGGTAAAATGCCCGATTCAACCAGTATCCACTTACCGCATGGCCAGACTCCTCGCTATCGACGGCTTGAATATCGTACGCCGCGTCTACGAAGCCAGTCCTGAACCCGATTCCGACCTGAAGGCGGAGATCGCGCTGCGCCATGCGCTGTCGTCGTTCCGCACCCTCATCAACGACCACGAGCCGACGCACATCCTGCCGGCCTTCGATTTCGGCGGCCCGACCTGGCGCCACGCCCTGTATGCCGGTTACCGCGAGGGACGCCAGCCCATGCCGCAGGTGCTGCGCGACGCCTTGCCCGGCTTTTACGCCACCCTGGCCAGTTTCGGCATGCATGTGGTGAGCATTCCCGAGGTCGAAGCCGACGACGTGATCGGCACGGCCGTCATGCGCTGGCTGCACGAGGGGCGCGGCGCGGCCGTCATCGCCACCACCGACAAGGATTTGCACGGCCTGATCGCCCACGGCGCGCTGGTATGGGACCATTTCAAGGGCGTCTGGCACGACCATGCCTGGGTCGAGAAAAAGTTCGGCGTGCCGCCGGAACTGCTGCCCGACCTGCTGGCGCTGATGGGCGACGTCACCGACAGCATCCCCGGCGTGTCGAAGATCGGCCTGAAGACGGGCGCGAAACTGTTGCGCGCCTACGGCAATATCGACGCCGTGATGGCCGGCGCTGGCATTTTGCCCGGCGCGCTGGGCGAAAGCCTGCGAAAAGAGCGGGAAATACTGTATCTTTCAAGAAAGTTAGTGGCGCTGAAAACGGATGTCACGTTAGGCGTGACCTGGAACAAGCTCGTGTGGGAAAAATAGAGCTCTTTTGGCCAGAACACGGAATAAATCAAGCAAGGAAAGTAATCATGATGTTAAAGACAGTCCTGATCGATAGCAGCGCCGTGGCGCGCGGCCTGCTGAACACGGTCCTGACCGATGGCGGCTACGATGTCTGCGGGCAGACGCATACCAGCGCGCTGGGGCTGGCGCTGCTGGTCAAGCACCACCCGCATTTCGTGTGCATCGCGCGCGAGCAGGTGGAAGATGGCAGCAACGTGGTACAAACCATCCGCGCCCAGTACCCGAAGACGCTCATTTTCATGGTCTCGGGCGGCATCGATGCCGCCTCGCTGCAGGCGGCGCACGCCATGGGCGTGTCGGGTTTCATCGTGAAACCGTTCATGGCCGACACGGTCCTGAAAACCGTGCGCAATACGGTCATTGCCATGGTGCGCAAGCAGCAGCAAGCCCTGGCCGCTGCCGCGCAGGGCAACTCCTAGCTGCCGGCCAAACCGGTGGCGCTGGCGATGATGCCGCCGCCGAGGCACACGTCGCCGTCGTACAGCACGGCCGACTGGCCCGGCGTGACGGCCCATTGCGCCTGGTCAAACGCCAGATTGAACAGTTCATTCCCGTCCGGCAGCAGCTGGCACGCCACGTCGGCCTGGCGGTAGCGCGTCTTGGCGCTCAAGGCGCCCGCCTGCGGCGCCACACCGGCAACCCAGCTGGCCTGGTCTGCCGTCAGGGATGGCGACAGCAGCCACGGGTGGTCATGGCCCTGCACCACCCACAGGGTGTTGTTGGCGATGTCCTTGCGCGCCACATACCAGGCGTCGCTGCTGCCATCGGCGTTCTGGTACGACTTCACGCCGCCGATGCCGATGCCCTTGCGCTGGCCCAGGGTATAGAAACTCAGTCCCACGTGTTCGCCCACGGTCTTGCCATCGGCCGTCTTCATGGGGCCCGGCTTGTACGACAGGTAGCGGTTCAAAAATTCGCGGAACGGGCGTTCGCCGATAAAACAGATGCCCGTCGAATCCTTCTTCTGCGCGTTCGGCAGCGCCAGTTTCTCGGCGATCTGGCGCACTTGCGTCTTCGGGATTTCACCCAGGGGGAACAGGGTCTTGGACAACTGTGCCTGGTTCAGGCGGTGCAGGAAGTAGCTTTGGTCCTTGCTGGCGTCGACGGCTTTCAGCAGCTCGTAGCGGCCCGCATCGGTGGGCGCCTGGCGCACGCGCGCATAGTGGCCGGTGGCGATCAGGTCGGCGCCCAGGGTCATGGCGTGGTCGAGGAAGGCCTTGAACTTGATTTCGGCGTTGCACAGCACGTCCGGGTTCGGCGTGCGGCCGGCCTGGTACTCGCGCAAGAAATCGGCGAACACGCGGTCCTTGTATTCGGAGGCGAAATTGACGGCTTCGATATCGACACCGATGACGTCGGCCACGCTGGCCGCGTCGATCCAGTCCTGGCGCGTGGAGCAGTATTCCGAATCGTCGTCATCTTCCCAGTTTTTCATGAACAGGCCGATGACTTCATAGCCTTGTTCCTTCAGCATCCATGCCGCGACCGAGGAATCAACCCCGCCCGACATGCCGATAACGACTTTCTTCTTGCTCATCTTGCTTTCCAGTTACTTTAATAATATGGCAATGCGTGTTGCTATGCGCTGTTGAAAACGGACGCATGCGTGTGCAGCAGGGCCAGCGGCGCGCGCCGGCCGGCCAGGTATTCGTCCACGCACTGCAGCACCAGCGGGCTGCGGTGGCGCTCCTGGCATGCCGCCAGCTCGTCGCGCGTCATCCACAGGGTGCGGATGATGCCTTCGTCCAGCGGGCGGTCATGCTCGGCGCCGGCCGTGCCGCAGAAGGTGAAGCGCAAATAAGTCACGTCCTCGCCCGTGCGCAGTGACTGATAGCGCGACATGTACATGCCGACCAGTGCCGTGGGGATGAAATCGTAGGCCGCTTCTTCCAGCGTTTCGCGGATCACCGCCTGCTCCAGCGACTCGAACGGATCGAGATGACCGGCCGGTTGATTGATCTTGATGCCTTCGCTGGTCTCTTCTTCAATCAGTAAAAACAGGCCGTCGCGCTCGACGATGGCGGCAACGGTGACAGAGGGTTTCCAGATTCTCGGCATGATTCCATCCTTGAAAGAGCCGACATTTTATCTTGTTCTGCGCGCGCGGTTTGAAGCCGGCCTTCTGTTGCGCGGACATATTGATAAATGACAACGTTTTAGCAAATAGCGGTGGGAGGTACTTACGTCTTTCCCTGGGAGCGCACTAGCATGGGGGCTTAGGCGGCAAGATGGCAGGAAGCGCCCGCTAATATAGGCTTTCCCTGTGGTCAAAACAAGCGCGCACTCTTGCTCGACTGTGGTGAGATTGACACACCTTTCCCACAATATGGTCGCTGCGCCGCATGGTGAAACGAATCGTGGGATGCTGGTGAAATTAGTGTCGTACGACTAAAAGTTGCTGGTTCACAAACGTTTAACGCGCTGCTTTCCGTGTTAGATTCTAGTCAGTTTATCAATTAGCGGAGGCATCATGAGGATAGGCATACCGGCCGAAACACGGCCTGGTGAAACGCGGGTGGCAGCAACGCCCGAGACAGTCAAGAAGCTGGCAGCCAAGCATCAAGTCGTGGTGCAGTCGGGAGCGGGCCTGCAAGCCTCGATACCCGATGATGCCTATGCCGCCGCCGGCGCGCAGATCGGCAGCGCCCAGGAAGCCTATGGCTGCGCCATCGTGCTGAAGGTGCGCGCCCCCGATGCCGGTGAACGGGCCTTGATGGCCAGCGGCACGGTATTGATCGGCATGCTCAACCCGTTTGACGCGGACAATATCGCCGCCATGGCCACGGCCGGCCTGTCCGCCTTCGCCCTGGAAGCCGTGCCGCGCATCACGCGCGCACAGTCGATGGACGTGCTGTCTTCGCAGGCGAACATCGCCGGCTACAAGGCCGTGCTGGTGGCCGCGAATACCTACCAGCGCTTCATGCCGATGCTGATGACGGCGGCCGGCACCGTCAAGGCGGCCCGCGTGCTGATCATGGGCGTGGGCGTGGCCGGCCTGCAGGCGATCGCCACGGCCAAGCGCCTGGGCGCCGTCATCGAGGCATCCGACGTGCGCCCGCCCGTCAAGGAGCAGGTGGAGTCCCTGGGCGCCAAGTTCCTCGACGTGCCTTTCCTCACCGAGGAAGAAAAGGAGATCGCCAAGGGTTCGGGCGGCTATGCGCGCGCCATGCCGGCCGACTGGATGCGGCGCCAGGCCGAACTCGTGCATGAGCGAGCAAAACAGGCCGACATCATCATCACCACCGCGCTGATTCCCGGCCGCGCCGCGCCCGTGCTCATTTCCGAAGAGACTGTGAAAGCCATGAAACCCGGTTCCGTCATCGTCGACCTGGCCGTGGAGCAGGGCGGCAACTGCCCCTTGTCCGAACTGGGCAAGACGGTCGTCAAGCACGGCGTCTATATCGTGGGCGAGCCGAACCTGGCGACCCTGGTGGCGGCCGATGCCTCGGCCCTGTATGCGCGCAACGTGCTGGACTTCTTAAAGCTCATCATCGACAAGGACGATCAATTGCTGATCGACCGCGAGGATGAAATCATCAAGGCCAGCCTGGTGTGCGCAGGCAGCGAAATCTTACGTAAATAACGCGGCGCCGGAGAGAACAACATCATGGAAATCAGTCATACCATCACCAACCTGATCATCTTCGTGCTGGCCATTTATGTCGGCTACCACGTCGTCTGGACCGTCACGCCTGCGCTGCATACGCCGCTGATGGCCGTCACGAATGCCATTTCCGCCATCATCATCGTCGGCGCCATGCTGGCGGCCGGCCTGACGCAAGGCCCGCTGGCGCAGGCAGCCGGCACCCTGGCCGTGGCGCTGGCCGCCGTCAACGTGTTTGGCGGCTTCCTCGTCACGCAGCGCATGCTCGAGATGTTCCGTAAAAAAGAACCAAAAGCCAAGCAAGGAGCAAAAGAATGAGTCATGCCATGAGCTTCGTCACCATGAACCTGGTGACGATGATGTACCTGATCGCCTCGGTGTGCTTCATCCAGGCCTTGAAAGGCCTGTCGTCGCCCGCCACGGCGCGCCGCGGCAATGCCTTCGGCATGAGCGGCATGGCCATTGCCGCCGTCACCACCGTGGCGCTGATCCTGAAACTGCAGGAACAGCAGACGGGCGGCATGGGCCTGACCCTCGTCATTATCGGCATCGTCACGGGCGGCGCCATCGGCGCCTACCTGGCGAAAACCGTGGAAATGACGAAGATGCCGGAACTGGTGGCGGCCATGCATTCGCTGATCGGCCTGGCGGCCGTGTGCATTGCCGTGGCGGCCGTGTCGGAACCGTGGGCCTTCAATATCGCCAAGCAGGGCGAGGCGCTGCCCATCGGTAACCGTTTCGAGCTGTTCATCGGCACCTTTGTCGGCGCCATCACGTTCTCCGGCTCGGTGATCGCCTTCGGCAAGCTGTCGGGCAAATACAAGTTCCGCCTGTTCCAGGGCGCGCCCGTCAGCTTCAAGGGCCAGCACATGCTCAACCTGGTGCTGGCGCTGGTGATGATCGGCCTGGGCCTGGCCTTCTGCTTTGCCGACGGGGCGGAGCCTGCCTGGACGCCGTTCATCGTCATGGCCGTCATCGCCTTTGCGCTGGGTGTGCTGATCATCATCCCCATCGGCGGCGCCGACATGCCGGTGGTGGTCTCGATGCTCAACAGTTATTCGGGCTGGGCCGCGGCCGGCATCGGTTTTTCGCTGAATAATTCGATGCTGATCATCGCCGGTTCGCTCGTGGGGTCCTCGGGCGCGATCCTGTCGTACATCATGTGCAAGGCCATGAACCGCTCGTTCTTCAACGTCATCCTCGGCGGCTTCGGCGGCGCAGCGCCGGCGGCCGGTGCCGCGGGCGCGCAGGAACAGCGTCCCGTGAAATCGGGATCGGCCGACGATGCCGCCTTCATCATGAGCAATGCGGAAACCGTCATCATCGTGCCCGGCTACGGCCTGGCCGTGGCGCGCGCGCAGCATTCGCTCAAGGAACTGGTGGAAAAGCTCACGCACAAGGGTGTCACCGTCAAGTACGCGATCCACCCCGTGGCGGGGCGCATGCCGGGCCACATGAACGTGCTGCTGGCCGAGGCCGAAGTGCCGTACGACCAGGTCTTCGAGATGGAAGACATCAACGGCGAATTCGGCCAGACGGACGTGGTGCTGGTGCTGGGCGCGAACGACGTGGTGAACCCGGCGGCGAAAGACCCGACATCGCCGATCGCCGGCATGCCGATCCTGGAAGCGTACAAAGCCAAGAGCATCATCGTCAACAAGCGCTCGATGGCTTCCGGCTATGCGGGCCTGGACAATGAACTGTTCTACCAGCCGAACACGATGATGGTGTTTGGCGACGCGAAGAAGGTGATCGAGGACATGCTCAAGGCAGTCGAGTAAGGCAATGCCTTGCGCAACTGAAGATGGCCCGCCTTGCGCGGGCCTTTTTATTGGCCGGCCGTCGCCGCGACGACCTGGTTGCGTCCCTGGTGCTTGGCGACATACAGGGCCTTGTCGGCATCCGACATGGCCGCGTCCAGGCTGGCGCCCTGCACCAGCGGCGCCACGCCGATGCTGATGGTGACGTGCAGCGCGCCGCCACCGGGCAGTTCGGTGACGGTGGCCGCCACGGCTGCGCGGATGCGTTCTGCCACCTGGTGCGCCTGCTGCAGGCTGGCGTCGGGGAAGAGCAGGCCGAACTCCTCGCCACCGAGGCGCGCCGCCACGTCGGTGATGCGTCCCGTGTCGCGCAGCGCCTGCGCCACCGTGCGCAGCACGGCGTCGCCCACGGCATGGCCATAGCGGTCGTTGATCTTCTTGAAGTGGTCGAGGTCGGCCACGCCCACGGTCAGGGCGGCGCCGCTGCGCGCCGCGCGCGCCATCGCCTGCTCGGCTTGCGCTTCATAGGCGCGCCGGTTGGGCAGCGACGTCAGCGCATCGTGCAGCGCCTGCTGTTCCAGCTGCGCCAGCAGGCTGGCGTTCTTTGCCGCCAGTTCGCGCCGTTCGCGCACGTCGAGCAGGAATGCGCCGAAATAGCGCATGCCATCGACCACGCCCAAGTCCAGCGCCTTCATTTCGATGGGGATCATTTGCGTGTCGCGGTGGCGGATGGCGAATTCGCGTATCTTGCCCAGCACGCTGGAGGTGCGCGAGCTGCGGATGTAGCTGATCACGTGGTTGTCGTGCTGCGCGCCGACGGCGTCGGGCAACAGGCCGTTCAGGGTCTGGCCCAGCAATTCTCCGCTGGCATAGCCCGACAGCGCCTGCATAGCGCCATTGATATAGCGGATGCGGCACTGCTCGTCGATGATGATGACGGCGTCGAGGGCGTCTTCCAGCAGGCGGGAAAATAGCACTTCGGGAAGAGCGGCAGGCGGTGCTGCGGGCAATGCATCTGTCATGGAACGGTCGCCAAAAGCCAGGTGACAGCCATTGTCGCATCCGCGGGCCGTTTACTCCATGCCGTATCGCCCGCCTGTTTCTTTTTCGCCCTAGCTATTTCTTTATTGTCAAGACTTAGAGCCTATCCCAGTAGGGAGCGTCTTCTGCCGGCAGCGTATCAGGAGCGCGGACAAGGCGTGAGGAGGACGCGTGGCGAGCCACGCAACGACGAACAACGCAGTCCCCGCTTCTGAGGGGCGCCAGCAGGGGATGTATTCATCTACTGGGATAGGCTCTTAGCGGCGGCCATACATCATCAATCCAGCCAGTGCCTTGCGTGCTGGCGGGAATGCGTCCAGCAGGCCCAGCGACAGGCCCAGCAAGCCTTGCGTGGGCGCGCTGCCCGTGAAGATGCGCGCCATGGTGTCGGTCACGCGCACGGTCAGCCCCCGGTCGGCCTGGCGCAGGCCGGCGTAGCGTTCCAGTCCGGCCGGGCTGCTGTCCTGCGCCAGCACGCGGGCCAGCACGGCGGCGTCGCGCAAGCCCAGGTTCAGGCCCTGTCCCGCCACCGGGTGCAGGGTTTGCGCCGCATTGCCGATGGCGACCGTGCGCGGCGTGCCGCCTCCCTGCGCGTTCAGGCCCAGCGGATACGCCAGGCGTGCCGTCGCGTGGGTAAAGCGTCCCAGGCGGCTGCCGAAGGCGGCGCCCAGGCGCGCCAGGAAGGCCGTGTCGTCGAGCGCCAGCAATTGTTCGGCGCGCGTGGGCGGCACGCACCATACCAGCGCGTAGCCGTCGTCCTGCGGCAGCAGGGCCAGCGGGCCTTCGTCGGTGAAGCGCTCGTAGGCGCGGTGGGCGATGGGGCTACTTGTGCGCACATGGGCAATGATGGCGCTCTGGCCATAATCGCGGCTGACGGCGCGTTCCGGCTGCTGCCCGAACAGGCCGCCCTCGGCTTGCACCAGCAGGCTGGCGCGCAAGCTCGACGCCGCGCCGTCCTGTTCGATCTGCACGGCCACGCCATCGGCATCCTCGGTACTACCCGTCACCAGCGCCGGGCGCAGGCTGGCCACGCCCAGGCGTTCGCACACGTCGGCCAGCGCGCTGACGACGGCGCCGTAGCGGGCCACATAACCGAGCGCCTCGACGCCATGCTCGTCGCGGTCCATCAGGCTGCGCCCGAACTGGCCGCGGCGCGAGACGTGAATCTGGTGGATCGGTGTCGCTTCCACGGGCCAGGCGCCCGCTTCCTCGAGAATCTGGCGGCTGCCGTGCGACAGGGCGATGGTGCGCGGGTCGCGCCTGGCCTGCTCGATGGATTTGGCGTCGAGCAGGGCGATGCCGGCGGCGCGGCTGCCGCGCTGCACCAGCAGGGCGGCCAGCGCCATGCCGACGGGGCCGGCGCCGCAGATGGCGAGATCGTAAGTGGACGGTGTATGCATGCGGCGGCGTTAATCCTGTGACATCAGTTGTTCGATTTCAGCGACGCTTTTTGGCGCCGTGCTGAAGACTTCGTGGCCTTGCGGCGTGACCAGCACATCGTCTTCGATGCGGATGCCGGTATGCCAAAACTGCTCCGGCACGCCCGCGCCGGGGCGCACATAGATGCCTGGTTCCACCGTCAGCACCATGCCCGCTTCCAGCGGACGCCACGGCTTGCCGGGCGCCGCCGTGTCGCGGTAGGCGCCCACGTCGTGCACGTCCATGCCCAGCCAGTGGCTGGTGCCGTGCATGTAGAAGGGCAGATACGCCTTGTCGGCGATGACGTCCTGCGCGCTGCCGCTTTTTTGCCGGTCCAGCAATTTCAAATCCAGCATGCCCTGCGCCAGCACCTGCACGGCCGCCTCGTGGATGGCGCTGTGGGGCAGGCCGGGGCGCAGCATATCCAGCGACGCCTGTTGCGCCGCCAGCACCAGTTCATACAGCGCCCGCTGCGGGCCGCTGAAACGGCCGTTGACGGGCCAGGTGCGCGTGATGTCGGAAGCGTAGCCATCGAGTTCGCAGCCGGCGTCGATCAATACCAGCTGGCCGTCCTGCAGCACGGCGTTGTTGGCGCTGTAATGCAGGATGCAGGCGTTGTCGCCGCCGGCCACGATGGAGGAATACGCGGGGAATTGCGCGCCGCTGCGGCGAAATTCGTACAGCAGCTCCGCTTCCAGCGCGTATTCGTGCATGCCGGGCCGCGTGGCGCGCATGGCGCGCACGTGGGCCGCGCTGGAAATGGCCGCCGCGCGGCGCATCAGGCCTTGTTCTTCCGGGTCTTTCAGCAGGCGCATGGCGTCGAGCATGCCATTGATGTCATGCGCGATGGCGGGCGCCGTGACGCCGCTGCGGGCCTTTTGCCGCACGTTGTGCCGCCAGACCTTGACTTGCGCATCGAGGCTGCCGCCCAGCGCATAGTAGATGGCTGGGGCGTCGGTCAGCAGGCGCGTCATTTCCACGTCGAGTTCCTCGATGGGGAAGGCGCTGTCGAAGCCGAACGTGGCGCGCGCCGCCTCGGGGCCGTGGCGGAAACCGTCCCAGATTTCGCGCTCCGTATTCTTGGCGCGGCAAAACAGGATGGCGCGCGCCGGCGCCGTGGCGCTGGCGGCCACCAGGGCCACGGCGCTGTCCGGTTCGGCAAAGCCGCTCAGGTAATAGAAATAGCTGTCGTGGCGGTAGGGATAATCGCAATCGCTGTTGCGCGGCACTTCGGGCGCCGTGGCGAGGATGGCCACGCTGCCCGGCAGCATCTGCGCCAGCAGCGCCGCGCGCCGGGCCGCGTAGTTGGCCATCATGCCGCGGGCGCCTTCGCTGCCACGCCATTGAGCACGTCGAGCTGCGCCCGCGTGCCCACATTCGTCCACTCGCCCGGATAGACTTCGCCGCCCACGCGGCCCTGGTCCGCGTACCGGCGCAACAGGTCACCCAGCCTGGCGTGGCTGCCGGGCGCGATGCCGTCGAACATCTCGGGACGGTACACGCCGATGTTGGCGAAGGTCCACTTGGTGTCGTCCGTATTGTTGATCGAGAACAAGGTCAGGCCGAAGTCGCCCTGTGGGTGGAAGTCGGGATTGGGCACCAGGTAGGTCCAGGCGATGTCGCGCTGGTCGGCCGGATACGGCGTGCCCAGCACATCCTTGTCGGCCAGCACGTCGAGTACCTGCTTGAAGTCGAAATAGGGGCAATAGATGTCGCCGGAAATGGCGAGAAATGGCTCCTCGCCCAGCAGGTGGCGCGCCTGGGCGATGCCGCCCGCCGTTTCCAGCGGGGTGGTCTCGGGCGAATACGCGATGCGCGCGCCATACGCGCTGCCGTCGCCCAGGGTTTCCTCGATCAGGTGGCCCAGGTGCGAATGGTTGATGACGATGTCCGTGATGCCGGCGCGCACCAGGTTCAGCACATGCCAGACGATCAGCGGACGGCCGCGCACTTTCAGCAGCGGTTTGGGACAGGTATCGGTAAGCGGACGCATCCGTTCACCGCGGCCTGCGGCAAAGATCATGGCTTTCATGGGTAGTCGTTTTCAGTATCGGTAAGTCGGCTGCGCGGGTACGCCGCGCAGCGGGAAAGTGCCTAAGTAACCCCCAATAAATTATTGTGATTTCTGACTTCCATAACCGGCGCTTTGCGGCGTTGCCCGCTGCTAGCAGTGCTCGCACTGCGTCGCAGCGGGCGCCTTGCATAGCATCCGGTTCTGTTCGTTATAAATTCACAATAATTTCCTGAGGATTACTTAGAACGTATAGCCCACCTGCGGCGTTTTATTCTCGAGGGCATCGAGCAAACGCACCAGCGGCTTGAGTTCCGTGTAGCGGTTGGCCGTCTTGCGCACGTAGTCGAGCACGGTTGGCAGGTCGCCCATGTACAGGTCCTTGCCGTCGCGGTAATTCAGGCGCGCGAACAGGCCGAGGATTTTCAGGTGGCGCTGCAGGGCCGTGAATTCGAAATCGTGGTAGAAGGCGTCGATGTCGGGATTGACTGGCAAGCCCAGCTGTTTGGCGCGTTGCCAGTAGCGGATCACCCAGTCGAGCACCAGTTCTTCATCCCACTGCAGGTAGGCGTCGCGCAGCAGCGAGGCGATGTCGTAGGTGACGGGGCCATACACGGCGTCCTGGAAGTCGAGGATGCCGGGATTGGGCATCGAGCCATCGTTGATGTGCATCAAATTGCGCGAGTGGTAGTCGCGGTGCATGAATACTTGCTGCTGCGACAAGATATTCGCCGTGATGGCCTCGAACACCTTGTCCAGCTGGGTTTGTTGCACATCCGTCAAGGTGGCACCCAGATGCTTGCCGATGAACCATTCCGGGAACAGATTCATTTCGCGCAGGATGAAGGCGCGGTCGAATTCGGGCAAGACGTCCGGCTGGCTGGCCAGCTGGATTTTCATCAGCGACTCGAGCGCTTCGGCGTACAGCACGCTGGCGTTGTCGTGGTTCAGGGCGTCCAGATAGGTGGTCGTGCCCAGGTCGGAGAGCAGCAGGAAGCCATTCTCCAGGTCTTGCGCGATGATCTCGGGAACGGACACGCCGGCGCCTTTCAGCAAGCCGGCCACCTTGACAAAGGCCGGCACGTTTTCGCGCTCGGGCGGCGCATCCATGGCGATCAGTGTACTTCCTGGCAATGTTGTATTGCCTGGCAGCACATCGAGGCGGTAGTAGCGGCGGAAGCTGGCATCGCTGGAAGCGGGGCGGGCGGAATCGGGGGCAACGAGGTTCAGCGGGGCCAACCAGGCTTTCAACAGGGTCAGGCGAGCGTCGGCGGAGGCCGGCGCGGCAGGGGAATTGGGGGAGAATGACATTAAGCGGCCTGTGGAATCGGGTTGATGGTGCAGATTCCCATATAATAAGGGATTCAAATCAAAAAATCGCCTGTCATGGTGCTTGCCCCTTCCAATTCATGAGCTGGTTTTCGGCCTCCCCCCCTTCGCAGCGCTGGGCTTTCGCCATCAGCGCGCTCGTCGCCGCCACGACGGTGCCTGTCCACGCCCAGAAAGCGCCGCGCCCGGTTCATGTGGAAGATCCCGACGCACCCACCGTCATGACGGCGAACAGCATGAACGGTCGGCCCGAAAGGGAGATCAATCTCGACAACAATGTCGTGATTGAGCGCGGAAAAACCACAAAAATGACGGCAGATACAGCTTGTTACAAACAAGTTGAAGACCAGTTCGACGCCGAGGGCCATATCAAGATGTGGCGTTTCGGCGATTACTATACGGGCGACGTCTTGAAGCTGAACATGGAGACCGGCAAGGGTTTCCTGCTCAACCCGACGTACCGCTTCGAAGTGGGCGGCGGCCAGGGCAAGGCCGAGCGCGTCGACTTCATCAATCCCGACGAAGCCAATGTCATCGACGGCACGTACAGTACCTGCGAAGGGCCGAATCCGGACTGGTACCTGAAATCGAGCACCTTGAACCTCGATACGGGCCGCGACGTGGGCACCGGCAGCAAGACCATCATCTATTTCAAGGACGTGCCGATCCTGGGCACGCCGGGCATTTCGTTTTCGCTATCGGGCGCGCGCCGCTCGGGCTGGCTGGCGCCGACGCCGGGCTTTGCCTCGAAGAACGGTTTCGAGCTGCTGATGCCGTATTACGTGAACATCGCGCCGAACCGCGACCTGACCCTGTTCCCGCGCTACATACAGCGGCGCGGCATCCAGCTCGGTGCGGCGGGCCGCTACATGGGCGAGACGGATGCGGGCCTGTACCAGGGCGAAACGTCGTTTGAATTCTTGCCTAACGACAAGCAGACCAAGACCAACCGCTACATGATCAAGTCCAAGCATGAGCAGGCGCTGGCCAAGGGCTGGAGTTACAGCTGGGATTTGCGCGAAGCGTCCGACAATAATTACCCGAACGATTTTTCGAAGACCGTCGCCACCGCCACCGAGCGCCAGTTGCTGCGCGAATTGCGCACCGATTACCGCACCGAGGACTGGAGCCTGACGGCGCGCGTGCAGAATTACCAGGTGCTGCAGGATCCCGATCCCACGGTGACCGTGCCGCGCCCGTATGACCGCTTGCCGGCGGTGAATTTCCACGCTGGCAAATACGACGTCTGGGGCGGCTTCGACTGGACCTTCGACGCGGAAGCGACGCGCTTCGCCCACCCGACCCAGGTGCAGGGGGCGCGCCTCGTGGCCGTGCCGCAGGTGAGTTTCCCCATCGTGCGTCCTGGCTACTTCGTCACGCCCAAGCTGATGCTCAATGCCAGCGCGTACCAGCTGGATAACGACGCCAGGACCAAGGCCTTGCTGTTCAAGACGACCTCGTTTACGCGCGCCGTGCCAACCTTCTCGGTCGACAGCGGCCTGGTGTTTGAACGCGACACGAATCTGTTTGGCGCCAAGGGCGGCACGCAAACCCTGGAGCCGCGCCTGTTCTACGTCTACACGCCGTACCGCGACCAGTCGCAGTTCCCGAATTTCGATACGGCCGCCGGCACGTTCAACCTGACGCAGATCTTCACGGAAAACCGTTTTGTCGGCAGCGACCGTATCGGCGATGCCAACCAGGTCACGGCCGCTGTCGTCTCGCGCTTCCTGCAGTCGGACGGCACGGAGCGCATGCGCCTGACCTTTGGCCAGCGCTTCTATTTTGCCGACCAGCGCGTGCAGCTCAATTCGACCACGCCCGTCAACCAGTCGCGTTCGGATATCCTGCTGGCGGCAACGGGCCGCGTGTCCGAGACTTGGACCGCCGACAGCCTGGTGCAGTACAATCCCAGCGACCGCCAGCTGGTCAGCTACAACTACGCCTTGCAGTATCAGCCTGGTGCCAAGAAGGTATTGAATTTCGGCAGCCGTTTCCAGCGTGGAGATGCTGGTTGGCGCAATGCGGAAGTATCGACCCAATGGCCGTTGACGGACCGCCTGTATGGCGTGGGCCGCATCAGTTACTCCGTGAAGGATCGCAGCATGCTGGAAAGCCTGGTCGGCTTGGAATACAAGGGCGACTGCTGGGTGTTCCGCATGGGCGCGCAGCGTTTCGTGACGACGTCCAAGACTGTCTCGACGCCGATCTTCTTCCAGCTGGAATTGACGGGCTTGTCGAATGGCCTGGGTCTGGGCGCGAACGGCCTGGAAACTTTTACAAAAACCATCCCCGGTTACCAGACACTGAGCCAGCCACTCCGTTAAGATAGACACCGTTGCCGCCGCCGGTGTTCCCGGCGCTGGCACAAACCGGTTTTTTTATTCACCCGAACTCATGAGCGCTCTACACATTATGCGTAATGCCAGTATGCACCAACTCAAAATTGCAACGGTCTTGTTGTGCGCCATTTCCGGCGCCACGACCAGTAGTGTCTGGGCGCAACAGGCTGCGCCAGCGCCTGTCGCCAAGCCCGCTGCCGCGGCACCGGTCAAGGGCTTCACGCCACCGGCCTCGAGCAGTGGCCAGACCATCGATTCCATCGCCGTCGTCGTCAATGATGAGGTGATCACGCGCAATGAAGTGGCGGCCCGCATCAAGAGCGTGGAGCAGCGCATGAAGGCGCAGAACGTGCCCTTGCCGGATCCTGCCGACCTGCGTCGTCAATTGCTCGAGCGCATGATTGTTGAACGCGCGCAAATGCAGCTGGCCAAGGAAATGGGCGTCCGCGTGGATGACCTGACCCTGGACCGCGCGATTGGCCGCATTGCTGAACAGCAAAAAATGACGGTGCAGGAGCTGCGCAACCAGATGGAAAAAGAAGGCACGCCGTTTGCGACTTTCCGCGAAGAAATTCGTGATGAAATCATCATGCAGCGCCTGCGCGAGCATGAAGTCGACGCCAAGATCCAGATTTCCGATTCCGAAGTGGACAACTTCCTGGAAGCGGAAAAAGCGGCCGCCAGCGAACAGGTGGAACTGAACCTGGCACAGATCCTCGTGCGCATTCCGGAAAACTCCAGCCCTGAACAGATCGCCGCACGCCGCGCGCGCGCCGAAGAAGTCAGCCGCCAGCTGCGCACGGGCGCCGATTTCGCCAAGATGGCCGCCACCTATTCCGACGCCAGCGATGCGCTGAGCGGCGGCGATATCGGCTGGCGCCATAGCGACCGCGTGCCGCCCCTGTTCACGGAACAGTTGCTGAAATTGAAGCCGGGCCAGATCACGCCTATTATCAAGAGCAACACGGGTTTCCACATCCTCAAGCTGGTGGACCGCCGCAGCGCGGCCGAAGCGCAAGCCGTCGCTGCCGTGCAGCAAACGCATGCCCGCCATATCTTGCTGAAAATAACGCCGACCTTGTCGGCTGCTGAAGCCAAGCGCAAATTGCTGGAATTGAAAGAGCGCCTCGATAACAAGGCCGCCAAGTTCGAAGACCTGGCACGTTTGTTCTCGAACGATGGTTCGGCGGCCAAGGGCGGCGACCTGGGCTGGCTGTATCCGGGCGACACCGTGCCGGAATTCGAAACGGCGATGAATGCGCTGAAACCGGGCGAAGTGAGCGAGCCGATCGAATCGAGCTTTGGCCTCCACCTGATCGAAGTGCTGGAACGCAAGAGCGATGACGTCTCGAAAGAGAAACAGCGCGCCGCTGCGCGCAATGCCTTGCGCGAACGCAAGCTGGAAGAAGCGACGGAAAACTGGGCGCGCGAAGTGCGCGACCGTGCCTACGTCGAATTCCGCGCGGACGACCAGTAATGCCGCTGATTCAATCCGCATGAGTAACTTGCCCCTTGCACGCCGCCCGGCCATCGCCATTACCTGTGGCGAACCGGCCGGTGTCGGCCCGGAAATTTCGATCCGCGCCGCCTGGGCCATGCGGAACGAGGTCAACTGCATCCTGCTGGGCGACGCCGCCTTCCTGGCGCTGACGGCCAGCCTGATCGACCCGGACATCCGCCTGGCGGCACTGTCGCTGCAAGCCGTGCGCAACAGCGGCCTGCCCCAGTTCGGCCCCGGCCGCCTGGCCGTGATCGATATTCCCACCGTCAACAATGTCATCCCCGGCGTGCTCGACAAGGAAAACGGGCGTTCCGTGCTCGCCACCCTGGACGCGGCCGTGGAAGGTGTCCAGGCCGGCTGGTTTGGCGCCATGGTCACGGCGCCCTTGCAAAAGAGCACGATCAACGACGCCGGCGTGGCCTTTTCCGGCCATACGGAATACCTGGCAGAAAAAACCCAGACACCGCAGGTCGTGATGATGCTGGCTGGCGAACCCGGGCATGGCGAACCGACCCTGCGCGTGGCGCTGGCTACCACGCATCTGCCATTGAAGGACGTGTCCGCCGCCATCACCCTGGACAGCCTGGCCGTCACCCTGGATATTCTCCAGATGGACTTGCAACAGAAATTCGGCATCGCCGCGCCGCGCATCCTGGTCACCGGCCTGAACCCGCACGCGGGCGAGGGCGGGTATCTGGGACGCGAGGAAATCGATGTCATCACCCCGGCGATTGCCGCGGCGCAAGCGCGCGGCATCGATGCGCGCGGACCGTATCCGGCCGACACCTTGTTCCAGCACAAATACCTGGCCGATGCCGATTGCGTGCTGGCCATGTACCACGATCAGGGCTTGCCCGTGCTGAAATACGCGACCTTCGGGCGCGGCATCAATATCACCCTGGGCTTGCCGTTGATCCGCACGTCGGTCGACCACGGCACGGCGCTGGACCTGGCCGCGCAAGGGCTGGGGCTGGCCGATTGCCACAGCATGGAGCACGCCCTGCAAACGGCGCTCGACATGCTGCGTGCCAGCACCCGCGCCTGATTGCCACCGGCTTTACCCCGCTACACCGCCTCTAGAATAGAAAAACAGAATATGAAACACGTTGCCCGCAAACGCTTTGGCCAGAACTTCCTGCATGACCGTTTCGTCCTCGACGACATCACGGCGGCCATCGGGCCGCAGCCGGACGATGCCATGGTCGAGATCGGCCCCGGCCTGGGCGCCATGACGGAGCAGCTGCTGCGCCATTTGAAACAGATGCACGTGGTCGAGCTGGACCGCGACCTGATCGTGCGCCTGGAAAAAACCTTCAATCAGGCCAAGCTGACGATCCATTCGGGCGACGCGTTGAAATTCGATTTCGCGCAAATCCCCGTGCCGGCCGGCCAGAAGCTGCGCATCGTGGGCAACTTGCCGTACAACATTTCCAGCCCGCTGCTGTTCCACCTGGCGGACTTCGCGCCGCTGGTGCAGGACCAGCATTTCATGCTGCAAAAGGAAGTGGTCGAGCGCATGGTGGCCGAGCCGGGCAGCAAGGCGTATGGCCGCCTGTCCGTGATGTTGCAATGGCGCTATGACATGTCGCTGCTGTTCATCGTGCCGCCGACGGCCTTCGACCCGCCGCCGAAAGTGGAATCGGCCATCGTGCGCATGATTCCCGTGGCCGAGCGCCTGGCGTGCGACCAGGCCACCCTGGAAGCGGTCGTCATGAAGGCCTTCTCGCAGCGCCGCAAGGTGATCCGCAACTGCCTGGCCGGGATGTTTACGGAAGAGCAGATCAAGGCGGCCGGCATCGATCCGACCCTGCGCCCGGAAACCGTGGGACTGGAACAGTATGTTGCTTTGGCGAATTTGCTCAAAGCACCGCAGTAATCGCAAAGGCTGGGGTCAGACCCTCTCCACCGCCAGTGTCTGAGCCGGCGTCGACGTGAGTGGGGGTCTGACCCCGGCAGTGACAATCAAAACCACTGATCGACCTGTTGCAGATCCTGTCTCAGGGCTGAAAAACAGTCGTCGACATGGTGGTTGCGGCTGATTTCATTGCGCCGCATCAAGGCGATCTTGCGCTTGCACGTGGGCTGGCGCAGGGGTGCCACGTGCAGGTCCTCGTCGTTGAGGAAAGTCGTGTACAGGCTGGGCATGATGCCGACGGCGATGCCGGCGCGCACCACGCCGTACAGCGACTCGCTGTGGATCATCTGGTACAGGCTCGACGGGCTCAAGCCATGCTGGCGCAGCGCGCTCGAGGCGAACTCCCAGATGCTGCCCTTGGTGAACACGACGATTTCCTGCCCCGCCAGCTGTTCCCAGCGCACCTCCTTGAGCGGCGCCAGCGCATGGCGTCCCGCCGTCACCAGCACCAGCTCATCTTCGAACAGGCCCACGCTTTCCAGCGAGACAGAGCCAGGCACTTCGATGCCCACGCAAAAGTCCAGCTGGCCCGAATGCAGGGCGTGCAGCAAGCCGTCGTTGGGCATGTCCGACAGGACGATTTCCACCTCGTCGCCATGCTGCTCGCAGTAGCGCGCCACCACGACGGCCGTCATCGCCATGGCCGAGGGGATGGCGCCGATGCGGATGCGGTGGCGGCCGCTGCCGATGGCGCGCTGGATATCGGCAAAGGTATTGCTCGCCGTATTTAACAGATGCGTTGCATATTCCAGCGCCAGCTTGCCTTCGCGCGTCAATTCCAGCTGGTGGGTTGTGCGGTTAAACAACTTTTTCCCCAGTTGATTTTCCAGCAGCTTGATCGACGCGCTGAGGGCCGGCTGGGTCACGCACAATTCCTGTGCAGCCTTGCTGAAGCTGTTTACCCGGGCTAGGGTGGCAAACGCTTGTAAATGTCGTAAGGAAATTTTCTTGCTCAACTCATGCATGGGTTTGCTTATTAGAAAAAGTAATGGATTTATAAAAATAAACAAATTTTCTTATCCCGCAATTTACCATATTCTGGACTGGTCTTTACTTGTCTTGAAGGCAACAATCTTCAGAGAAGCGCTTGCCAGGCGGCGCCGGTACTCGCGGCGGTGCGCCGGGCAAGGGACGCATCAATAAAATAATTCCAAAAAAACTCAGGGTTTATTCTTTTTTAGGGTGGCGGCGATGAACAAATGGATGACGGGTACGATGGTAGTTGGGGGCTTGCTGGCGGCGCAGGGCGCGGCACAGGCGCAAAGCAGCGTGCAAGTATATGGTTTGCTGTCGGCCGGTATCGGCTATGTGTCGGATGAGGGTAACGGCAGCCGCACGCATGCGCTGAGCGGCACGAACCAGAATCCCCGTATCGGCTTTCGCGGCCAGGAAGACCTGGGCAACGGCACCAAGGCCATCTTCACATTGGAAAACGGTTTTAACGTCATGACGGGCACGGCGGCGCAAAGCGGCCGCCTGTTCGGCCGCCAGTCGTATGTGGGCCTGTCGAGCAATGACAAGGGCACCCTGACCCTGGGCCGCCAGTACGAAGCCGTCAAGGACTTGCTGGGCCCGGTGGTCATCGCCAGTAACGGCGTGCACATCGGCGACAACGACAACGGCTACAACAACCTGCGCGTGCAAAATGCCGTCAAGTACGTCAGCCCGAACATCAGCAACCTGTCGTTCACGGGTTTGTACGGCTTCAGCGAAAACCCGGAAGATTCCAACCGCAACCGCGTCTACAGCATGGGTGCCGGCTACAAAGTCGATGCCTTCAGCTGGGCCGTCGCCTACACCAAGATGGATCGCCCGAACAGCCCGGATGCGCCGAATGGCGCCATCGGCAATGACTATGGCAGCTCCTTGTTGATTTTCAACAAGAGCGCCGTCAAGGGCGCGGGCGTGGACAGCCAGGCCATCGCCGGCACGGGAGGCTTTTATAATGTGGGCAAGACCAAGTTTGGCGCGCTGTACACCAACGTGCGCTACCACTACCTGGACCAAAGCAATCTGACCTTGCAAAACGTGGACGTGAACGTGAACCACAAGCTGACGGAAGCGCTGAACCTGGGCGCCTCGTATTTCTTTACCACCGGTAAATACGATGTGATCAACAAGACGCCGAAATGGCATCAGATCAACTTCCAGGCCGATTACTTCCTGTCCAAGCGCACCGACGTCGCCATCACCTGGAGCTACCAGAAAGCGGCCGGCGATGCGACGTTTGCGCGCGTGTTCGGCTTTGGCGCCTCGGGCGGCAAGACGCAAAGCGTCCTGATCGTCGGCATGCGACATTATTTCTGAGTCTGATTCATCTTTACAGGCGCTGTCCCGCAGCGCCGTCCCCTGAAAGGAAGCATCTTGAAAAAGCACCTCATGTTGGCGTTGAGCCTAGGCTTGCTGGCCAACGCCGCCCACGCGGAAAAACGCGAGCTGGTCATTTCGGCCTACCCGATTGCCCAGCCCTTGTTCATGAAGTATGTGTACGAGCCGTTCAAGGCCAAATGCGGTTGCGATATCAAGGTGGAAACGGGGAATAATGCGGACCGCATCGCCAAGCTGGTGGTGCACGCCAAGAACCCGGTGATCGACCTGGTGCTGCTGTCCGATTCCGGCATGCTGGAAGCGGCGCAAAAAGGCGTCATCCAGCCCATGGATTACTCCAAGCTGAGCAATTACAAAGCCCTGTACGACGTGGCGAAAAACCCGATCGGCGGCAACTTCGCCGTCGGCTACACCCTGTACTCGGTCGGCCTGGTGTACCGCAGCGACAAGATCGCCCCGCTGACGTCCTGGAAGGACCTGTGGCGGCCCGAACTGAAGGGCCGCGTGGCCTTCCCCGACGTGAGCACCACGCAGGGCCCCTTGATGCTGCGCATGGCCGATGCGGCCTGGGGCGGCAAGACGGACGACTACGCCACGGGCTTTGCCAAGATCGTTGGCATGAAGGGCAACGTCGTCACCTTCTCGAAAAACAGCGCGCAGCTGGCCGCCCTGTTCGCCCAGGATGAAATCTGGGCCGCGCCCGTGGCGCGTTTCACGTGGTCGCAAATGCTCAAGACGGGCCTGCCCCTGAAATGGAGCATCCCGGCCGAAGGCCAGGCGGCCGGCATGAACGTGATGGGCATCGTCGCCGGCTCGAAGAATGCGGACCTGGCTTACCAACTGATGGATTTCTGGCTGTCCAAGGAAGTGCAGACGCAGCTGGCGACCAACCTGGTCGACTCGCCCGTCAACAAGGACGTGCGCCTGTCGGTGGCCGCCGCGCAATTCAATACCTATGGCGCCGATCAAATCAGCTCGCTGAAATTCGTCAAGCCGGAAACCATCCTCAAGCAGCGCAGCAACTGGATGACGCAGTGGAACAAGGCCATGAGCAAATAGTGGTGACGAGGAGAGAACACCATGTTTGCTGATCCAAAAAAGCGTCTGGGACTGCTGCTGGTCCTGCCGGCGCTGATCTTTATCGTCGTCTGCTTCCTGCTGCCCGTGCTGGCCTTGCTGGTCGACGCCTTCCGCGTCGGCGACGGCATGCAGTGGGGCGTCGACCGCTTCATCGAATTCTTTTCGCAGGAATTCAACCGCACCATCTTCTGGCGCACGCTGCGCATCGCCGCGCTGGTGACCCTGGCGTCGATCATTCTCGGCTACCCGGCCGCGCAAGCCGTGGCGCGCGTGTCGCCGAAGTGGCGCGGGCTGGTGGTGGGCATGATGATCTTGCCGCTGATGGTCTCGCCGATCGCGCGTACCTATGCCTGGATCGTGTTGCTGGGCCGCAATGGCGCCGTCAACGCGGCGCTGGTCAACATGGGCTTGACGGAAGAGCCGCTGCGCCTGCTGTTCAGCGAGTTCGCCGTGTTTGTCGGCCTGCTGCAACTGCTGCTGCCATTGATGCTGATGTCGCTGGCGGGCGCGCTGGAAAACCTGCCGCGCGACGTGGAACCGGCCGCGGCGACGTTGGGCGCGAATCCATGGCAAGTGTTTTGCAAGGTCACCCTGCCGCTGACGCAGGAAGGCCTGGTCGTCGGCGGCACCCTGGTGTTTACGGGCTGCGTGACGGCCTATGTGACGCCGGCCCTCTTGGGCGGCACCAAGGTGCTGATGCTGGAAACCCTGCTGTACCAGAAGGTCAGCGTGGAGAGCGACTTCGGCGCGGCGAATGTGATCGCCGTCATCCTCGTCTGCATGACCTTGCTGGTGAATGCCGGCCTTAAACGTATTTCCTCGAGCCGGAGTTCCGTATGAAAGAAAGCCTGTTTTCACGTGCCGTCTTATGGCTGGTATTCCTGTTCCTGCTGGGGCCTTTCGCCATCGTCGTGCTGGCCGGTTTTTCCGGCGGCGAAACCCTGGCCTTCCCGCCCGAGTCGTATTCGCTGCGCTGGATTCTCGAAGTATGGTCGGCGCCCGAGTTCCGCCGCGCCTTCCAGACCAGCCTGGAAATCGGCCTGATCGCCACCGTCATCGCGCTGTTGCTGGGCATTCCCGTCGCGTATGCGTTTTCGCGCATGCCGCCGCCCGGCATCGGCGCCATCCGGCAGATCCTGACGTCGCCGCTGATCATTCCCGCCATCCTCGTCGGCCTGGGCTTGCTGCACCACCTGGTGCTGACGATTAATGCGCCCGTCTACGTGGGCCTGTTGATCGGCCACATCGCGCTGCTGATTCCGTACTCGGTGCGCGTGGTGTACGCCAGCCTGGTCAACCTGCGCGTGGATATCGAGGATGCCGCCATCACGCTGGGCGCATCGCGTTTGCGCGCGTTCTTCATGATCGTGCTGCCGAATATCCGCAACGCCGTGATCGCCGCCTTCTTCCTCGCCTTCGTCACCTCGTTCAACCAGGTGCCCGTGTCGCTGTTCCTGACGGGCCCTGGCATCAGCACCTTGCCGATCGAGATGCTGGGCCATATGGAAAACAGCTTCGACCCGTCGATCGCTGCCCTGTCGACCTTGCTGGTCTTGTTCACCATGGCCTTCGTGATGGTGACCGAGAAGGTGCTGGGCATTTCTAAATACATGTAAGAGGCAACACACGATGAGTTATCTGGAACTGCACAAGCTGAACCTCGGCTACGCCAAGAACACGACGTCCGTGAAAGACCTGGACCTGCACGTCGAGCAGGGCGAACTGATTTCCCTGCTGGGCCCCAGCGGCTGCGGCAAGACCACCACCATGCGCGCGATCGCCGGCCTGATGCCGCTGCAGTCGGGCCGCATCGTCCTGGACGGCCGCGAAATCGGCAAGCTGGCGCCGAACAAGCGCAATATCGGCATGGTCTTCCAGTCGTATGCCCTGTTCCCGCACTTGAATGTATACGACAACATCGCGTTTGGTTTGCGCCTGCGCAAGGTTGCGCCGGCCTTGTTGAAAACCAAGGTGGAAGCCGTGATCGCCGCCGTCGGCCTGACGGGTTTTGAGACGCGCCTGCCGGCGCAGATGTCCGGCGGCCAGCAGCAGCGCGTGGCGCTGGCGCGCGCCATCGTCGTCGAACCGGCCCTGCTGCTGCTCGACGAACCGCTGTCGAACCTGGACGCCAAGCTGCGCGTGCAGATGCGCGCCGAACTGCGCCGCATCCAGCGCGAGCTGGGCATCACCATGCTGTACGTGACGCATGACCAGGAAGAAGCGCTGGCCCTGTCCGACCGCATCGTCGTCATGAATGGCGGGCGCATCGAGCAATTGGCCGCGCCGGAAGCCGTCTTCAATACGCCGTCGACGCGCTTCGTCGCCAACTTCATGGGCTTCGAAAACCTGTTCGACTACCGCGACGGCGCGCTGCACCACGCGGGCGCCAGCCTGCCGTACACGTCTCCCGTCGCGGCCGGCACCACGGTGCTGGGCTGGCGTCCGGACAAGGTGCGCGTCTGCGCGCCCGACGATGCGAACGCTCAATACCCGGGCACCGTGCTGGCACGGGGTTTTCTGGGCGACACCGTCGAATACCTGTTGCAAACCCCGCTGGGCCAGGTCAAGGGCATCTGCGCGGCCGGCGGCGCCGCCTGGCGCGAAGGCACGGCCGTGTCCTTCGTGCTGCCGTCCGACAGCGCCTTGTGTCTGGCTGCCTAACCTCGACTGGAACCATCATGGATAAGCCCTTGAAAAAGATCTGGCTCGATACCGATCCCGGTTTCGACGACTGGCTGACGATGTTGTTGCTGGGTAGCAACCCCGACATCGAGTGGCTGGGCGTGAGCGTGGTGGCGGGCAATGCGCCCGTCGACATCACCTACGACAACGCCTTGCGCATCAAGGCCCATGACGGGTTGACGGTGCCGATCTACCGCGGCTGCGAAGAACCGCTGGCCGGCGTCATCGAAACGGCGCAGCGCATCCTCGGCGACAGCGGCATGCCGACGACGGGCGAGATCCTGCCGCCCGGTGCCGCCGTTGACGCGGCCGGCCACGCCGTCGACGCGCTGATCGCCGCCGTGCGCCAGCATCCCGGCCAGATCACCATCATGGCGATTGCGCCGATGACGAACCTGGCCACGGCCTTGAGCCGCGCGCCCGACATCGCCGAAAAAATCGTCGAAGTCATCCTGATGGGCGGCTCGACCGACCAAGGCAACCACACGGCGGCGGCCGAATTCAATATCTATGCGGATCCGGAAGCGGCTGCCCAGGTGTTCCAGGCCGGTATCCCGCTGCGCATGTTCGGCTTGAACCTGTGCCGCCAGCTGCTGGTCACTAAACGGGAGGTGGAGCAGCTGCGCGCCATCGGCACGCCGCGCGCGCAGCGTCTGGCTGGCTACCTGGAAGCGTATGTGCGCATCCGCAGCAGCGATGGTTCCGTGCCCATGCCGATGTACGACCCGGTGGTGGCCCTGTACCTGGAAGCGCCGCAGCTGTTCCAGTTCCAGAGCGCCCACGTGGCCATCGAATTGACGGGCGAACTGACGCGCGGCATGACGGTGTGCGAGTTCCGCGTGCCGCGCCGCGCGCCCATCAACACGCAGGTGGCGATGCTGGCCGATGGCCCGGCCGCCATCGAGCGCCTGATGCGTCGCCTGGCCGGCATTCTCGCCTGATTCCCTCTTAACGAAACGAGCTTCATGTCTAATTCCCCCTTGAGCATCGAACAGTTTTTACGCGCCATGCCGAAAGTGGAGCTGCATTGCCACCTGTTTGGCACGGTGCGCCAGGCTACTTTCCGCGCGCTGGCCGCCAAGACGGCCAATGTCGTCAGCCCCGAGGAAATCGACGCGTTTTACACGCGCGGCGACAAGCCCGTCGGCGTGCTGCGCGTGCTGCGCGCGCTCGACGCGCACCTGATCGTCTCGCCGACGGACCTGTATTGCCTCGCCTATGAATACCTGGAAGACGTGCATGGCCACGGCGTGCGCTACGCGGAGTTCTTCTGGAACCCGACCGGCACCGTGCGCGTGTCGGGCATCCGCTATGACGCCGCGCAAGACGCCATCGTGGCCGCCATCCGCGACGCGCAGCGCGATTTCGGCGTGATCGGCCGTTTGATTCCCAGCATCGACCGCGAAGCCGCTCCTGCGGAAGCCGTGCAGATGGTGGAATGGATGAAGGCGCACCGCGCGCCGGAAGTCATCGGCATCGGCATCGATTACCGCGAAAACGACCGTCCGCCCGAGCTGTTCATCGAAGCCTACCGCGCCGCGCGCGCCGCCGGCTTCAAGTGCACGGCGCACGCGGGCGAATTCGGCATGCCGTGGATGAACGTGGAGACGGCCATCGACGAATTGCAGGTGGACCGGGTCGACCATGGCTACACGATTGTTGATAATCCTCAACTGGCGCAGCGCTGCGTGGAGCGGGGCCTGGTGTTTACCGTGGTGCCGACCAATTCGTATTACCTGCGCACCCTGGCGCCCGAGCGCTGGGCCCTCGATCACCCGATCCGCGCCATGGCCAAACTGGGCCTGAAACTGCATCCGAACACGGACGACCCGACCCTGCACCACGTGACGCCCACCGGCGCCTGGATGATGATGCGCGAGTTCGGTTTCGGCCTGGACGACATGCGCGGCTTCATGTTGAATGGCCTCGACGCGGCCTGGATCGACGAGAGCACGCGGCGCGACTGGCGCGCGGAATTCACGCGCGAATTCGACGCGCTGCGCGCCCGCGTCGTCGAGTGAGTCAGGCGGACGCTGGCGGCGGCGCCAGCAGCGAGGGAAACGCCCGCTGCGGGCAGCTTTGGCGCTCGCACACCTTGCAGCCCGTGCCGATCGGCGTGGCGCTGCTCGGGTCGTGCAAATCGAGCCCCTTCGAATAGATCAATCGGTGCGCCTGCGAGATATCGCAGCCCAGCGCCACGGCAAAGGTCTTGCCCGGTGCCCGGAAGCCCGGCGACGCCGTGCTGACCTGGCGCGCAATCCACAGATAGGTGCAGCCGTCCGGCATGCTGGCCACCTGCGTCAGCACTTGCCCCGGATGGCTGAAGGCGTCGTACACGATCCACAGCGGACAGGTACCGCCCACCCTGGAAAAATGGAAGTCCGTGGCCGACTGGCGCTTCGAGACATTGCCGGCACGGTCGACGCGCACGAAGAAGAATGGCAGTCCCGCCGCATCGGGGCGCTGCATGGTGCTCAGGCGGTGGCACACGGCTTCGAAGCCCACGCCGAACTGGTGCGCCAGGCGCTCGATATCGTAGGCGCGCGTTTCCGCCGCCTGCAAGAAGCGTTGATACGGCATCAGCAGGGCGCCGGCGAAATAATTCGAAAACGCCAGGCGCGCGCTCGTTTGCGCGGCCGCGCCGGAGAACCCCGCCGCCAGCACCAGGGCATCGATCAGCTCGCTGTGCTCGAGCAGGCTGATTTGCGCCGCCATCTGGAAGGCGCGCTGGCCGCCCGTCAGGGTGTCGGGCAGCCACAGGATCTGTTGCTGGGCGTCATAGCGGTGCTTGCGCACCATGCCCGCGTCGCCATCGGATAGTTGCACCTTGACGCCGTGGCGCTCCAGCAAGCGGCCTTGCAGCGCATCGAGCGTGCGCAGGACAGGGTCGAATTGGCCGGCCACGAGCTCCGCCGCCCGGTCCAGCTCATCGATGTAGTTTTGCCGCCGGTTCAGGTATTCGCGCACTTCCTCGTCCGTCGAGGGCGCCGCCGAGCTGGCGCCGCGGCTGCCGTCGTCGAGACGCGCGGCCAGGGTGTCGGCCCGCTCCGCCATCACGCGGTAGCGCCGCTGCAGCAGCAGAATCGAGCGCGCCAGCTCCGGCATGTTTTCCACCAGCATTTTGAGTTCCGCCATCGACGTGGGCGGCGCGTCCGGCAATTCGCCGAACACGTCGCGCACGTCGGCCACCAGGCTGGCGCTGTCGTGCTCGGAAAAGATCTGCGGATCAACGCCCAGCACGCTGCCGATGCGCAGCAAAATCGGCACCGTCAGCGGGCGCTGGTTGCGTTCCATCTGGTTCAGATAGCTGGGCGAGATGCCCAGGGACTTGGCCAGCGCCACCTGCGTCATGCGCCGTTCCTCGCGCAGCCGCTGCAGGCGCACGCCCATGAAAACCTTCGCCATCGCGGCTCCTCTTCCCCCGGTTTGTGGAATCTGCAAATTTACAATCTTTGCAGATTAACAGATTCAGCTTTGCATTATCTCGCATTTTCACGCCTTGTTTGTGGCCCGTATTGTGCGAATAATGCAAACAGACCTATACCCACACCAGGAGACACCGAGTGACCACGCAAACAGCAATTCCGACCGTTCCCCTCTTGATCAACGGCGAGTGGGTCGAATCCCAGACCACCGTCTGGCGCGACGTCGTCAACCCCGCCACGCAGGAAGTCCTGGCCCGTGTGCCGTTCGCCACGCCGGACGAAGTGAACGCGGCCATCGCCTCGGCCCAGCGCGCCTTCAAGACCTGGCGCAAGACGCCGATCGGCGCCCGCGCGCGCATCTTCCTCAAACTGCAGCAACTGATCCGCGAAAACATGGCCGACCTGGCCGCCACCCTGACGATGGAACAGGGCAAGACCCTGCTCGACGCGGAGGGCGACGTCTTCCGTGGCCTGGAAGTGGTGGAACATGCCGCCAATATCGGCACCCTGCAAATGGGCGAATACGCGCAAAACGTGGCCGGCGGCGTCGATACCTACAGCGTGATGCAGCCGCTGGGCGTGTGCGCCGGCATCACCCCGTTCAATTTCCCCGCCATGATCCCCCTGTGGATGTTCCCGATGGCGATTGCCTGCGGCAACACGTTTGTCTTGAAACCATCGGAGCAGGATCCGCTCGTGACGGAAAAGCTCGTGCGCCTGGCCTTGCAGGCGGGCATTCCCGCCGGCGTGCTGAACGTGATACACGGCGGCGAAGACGTGGTCAACGCCCTGTGCGACCACCCGGACATCAAGGCGATTTCCTTCGTCGGCTCCAGCAAGGTGGGCACGCATGTGTACCAGCGCGCCAGCCTGAACGGCAAGCGGGCGCAATGCATGATGGGCGCCAAGAACCACGCCGTCGTCTTGCCTGACGCCAACAAGGAACAGACCCTGAACCAGTTGCTGGGCGCGGGCTTCGGCGCCGCCGGTCAGCGCTGCATGGCGGCCTCCGTGGCCGTGCTGGTGGGCGAAGCGCGCGACTGGCTGCCGGAACTGGCCGCCAAGGCGCAGACCCTGACGGTGGGCGCGGGCAAGGACAATCCCGACCTGGGTCCCGTCATTTCTTGCGCCGCAAAAGAGCGCGTGTTCAGCCTGGTCGCCAAGGGCATCGAACAGGGCGCCGTGCTGACTCTCGATGGCCGCGACGTGAAGGTCGATGGCTATCCGAACGGCAACTTCGTCGGACCGACGATTCTGTCTGGCGTGAAACCCGGCATGGTCGTGTATGACCAGGAAATCTTTGGCCCCGTCCTGATCGTCGTCGAAGTCGACACGCTCGATGAAGCGATTGCCCTGGTGAACGTGAATCCGAACGGCAATGGCACGGCGCTGTTCACGCAAAGCGGCGCGGCCGCGCGCTATTTCCAGGAAGAAATCGACGTGGGCCAGGTCGGCATCAACGTGCCCATCCCCGTGCCCGTGCCCCTGTTCAGCTTTACGGGCTCGCGCGGCTCGAAACTGGGCGACCTGGGCCCGTTCGGAAAACAAGTCGTGCTGTTCTACACGCAGACGCAGACGATTACCCAGCGCTGGTTCACGGACGCGGCCTCGGTGGGCAAGGTCAATACCACCATCAGCCTGAAATAAGGAGCTGGCATGGACTTTGAACTGAGCGACGAACAGCGCGAGTTCCAGCAGGCGGCGCGCGCGTTTGCCGAAGGCGAACTGGCGCCGCACGCGGCGCATTGGGATGCGGAATCGATCTTCCCCGTGGAAACCATCGCCAAGGCGGGCGAGATGGGCTTTTGCGGCCTGTACACGCCGCAGCGCTGGGGCGGCCTTGGCCTCTCCCGCCAGGACGCGGCCATCGTCTTCGAAGAGCTGGCAGGCGGTTGCACCTCGACCACGGCCTACATCACGATCCACAATATGGCCACCTGGATGCTGTCGCGCTGGGGGCAGGAAGCCCTGTGCGACGAATGGGTGCCGGCCCTGGCCGCGGGCCAGAAGCTGGCCAGCTATTGCCTGACGGAACCGCAGTCCGGTTCCGACGCGGCCTCCTTGCGCACGAAAGCCGTGAAGGAAGGCGACTTTTATGTGCTCGACGGTACGAAGGCCTTCATCTCGGGCGCGGGCCAGACGGACATGCTGATCGTCATGGCGAGGACTGGGGGCGAGGGTGCGGCCGGTATTTCCGCGTTTGCCGTGCCGGCGAATCTGCCCGGCATCGTGTATGGCAAGAAGGAAGAAAAGATGGGCTGGAACAGCCAGCCCACGCGCATCATCAGCTTCGACCAGGTGAAAGTGCCTGTTGGAAACTTGCTGGGCGCGGAAGGCGAAGGCTTTGCCATCGCCATGAAGGGCATCGATGGCGGGCGCATCAATATCGCCGTGTGCTCGGTGGGCACGGCGCAGGCGGCCCTCACGCGGGCACAGGCGTACATGAAGGAGCGCACGCAGTTCGGCCGCGAGCTGGCGCAATTCCAGGCGCTGCAATTCAAGCTGGCCGACATGTTGACGGAACTGGTGGCGGCGCGCCAGATGGTGCGCCTGGCGGCGTGGAAACTCGACCAGGAAAGTCCCGACGCCACGGCATATTGCGCCATGGCAAAACGTTTCGCCACGGATGTGGGTTTCAATGTGGCCAACGATGCGCTGCAATTGCATGGCGGCTATGGCTACATCCGCGAGTATCCGCTCGAGCGCCACGTGCGCGACACGCGGGTGCACCAGATCCTGGAAGGAACGAATGAAATCATGCGCCTGATCGTCGCGCGAGCGATTTTGAAAGATGGCGCCACGGAGAACCTGCGATGACCAAAGTGTATACCAATCTGCTGCTGGAACGCCGTGGCCACACGGCCCTGGTGACCCTCGACAACCCGCCCGCCCACACGTGGACCCTGGCCAGCCTGAACGCGCTGAGGGACCTGGTGGCCGACCTGAATGCCGACCCCGACGTGTATGCGCTGGTGATCACGGGAGGCGGCGCCAAGTTCTTCTCGGCCGGCGCGGACCTGAAAGTGTTTGCCGACGGCAACAAGGACACGGCGTTCGCCATGGCCGCCGCGTTTGGCGAAGCGTTCGAGGCGCTGTCCGCGTTTCGCGGCGTCAGCATCGCCGCCATCAATGGCTATGCCATGGGCGGCGGACTCGAATGCGCGCTGGCCTGCGATATCCGCATTGCCGAAGAACACGCGCAGATGGCCTTGCCGGAAGCGTCCGTCGGCTTGCTGCCGTGCGCGGGCGGTACGCAGCACTTGCCGTGGCTGGTAGGCGAAGGCTGGGCCAAGCGCATGATTTTGTGCGGCGAGCGCGTCGATGCGGCCAAGGCCCTGGCCATCGGCTTGGTCGAGGAGGTCGTGCCAACCGGCAAGGCTGCCGCCACGGCGCTGGCGCTGGCCGCCAAGGTGGCCCGTCAAAGCCCCAGCAGCGTGACGGCGTGCAAGACCCTGATCCAGGGCGCGCGCAGCCATCCGCTGGTCGATTCCTTGCCCGATGAGCGCACCCTGTTCCTGGGCCTGTTCGATACGCAAGACCAGAAAGAGGGCGTGCAGGCGTTCCTGGAAAAACGTCCGGCGGAGTGGAAGAATGGTTGAGACCGTGATATTGGAAGAGCGCGATTGTCCCGGCGGCATGAAGCTGGGCGTCATCACGCTCGATGCGCCAAAGTCCTTGCATGCCTTGACCCTGGACATGATCCGCGCCATCGATGGCGCCCTCGTGCGCTGGGCCAGTGATGCTGCCATCGCCTGCGTGGTGCTGCAATCGTCGACCGACAAGGCCTTCTGTGCCGGCGGCGACGTGCGCAGCCTGCGCACGGCCATCGTCGAGCAGCCAGGCGTCGTGCCGAACCCGCAGGCGCTGGCCTTCTTTGCCGAGGAATACCGGCTCGACCACCGCATCCATACGTATGCGAAACCGCTGCTGGTGTGGGGCGGCGGCATCGTCATGGGCGGCGGCCTGGGCCTGATGGCGGGCGCCAGCCACCGCGTGGTGACGGAAAGCACGCGCATCGCCATGCCGGAAATCACCATCGGCCTGTTCCCCGACGTGGGCGGCAGCTGGTTTCTGGGCCGCATGCCGGGGCGCAGCGGCCTGTTCCTGGGTTTGACGGGCGCGCCGCTGAACGCGGCCGATGCCCTGTTCGCGGGCCTGGGTGACTATTTCCTGCGCCAGGAAGAGCGCGCCATGGTGCTCGACGCGCTGGCGCTGGCGCAATGGCAAGCGGCCCCGCAAGCCAATCACCAGCAACTGAACCGTTTGCTGCGCGGCTTTTCGGCCCCGGCATCCATGCTGCCCGTCTCGGAAGTGCGCGCCAACTTCGACGCCATCGCCGCCCTGACGCAAGCGCCTACCCTGTCCGAAGTGGTGGCTGCCATTGCCGCCTATGACGGCGATTCGGTGTGGCTGCAAAAGGCGGCCCACTCGCTGGACAAGGGCGCGCCCAGTTCGGCCGCTCTGGTGTGGGCCATGCGCGAACGCACGCGGCATCTGAGCCTGGCGCAAGTGTTCCAGCTGGAATTGATCGTTGCCGTGCAATGCTGTGCCCATGCGGATTTCCGCGAAGGCGTGCGCGCCTTGCTGATCGACAAGGACAACGCGCCGCAGTGGCAGCCGGCCAGCCTGGCCGAGGTCAGCGCAGCGTATCTGGACGAGTATTTTGCCGCGCCATGGACACAGCATCCATTGGCCGATCTACATTAAAAGAATTGGGAGACAAGAACATGCAACATATCGCATTTATCGGCCTGGGCAACATGGGCGCGCCGATGGCCCGCAACCTGGTGGCCGCCGGCTTCCACGTATCCGTGTTCGACCTGGCGCCGGCCGCCGTCGCCTCGCTGGTCGAGGCGGGTGCCACGGCGGCCGCGTCCGCCAGCGCGGCCGTGCAGACGGCAGACGCCGTCATCACCATGTTGCCAGCCAACAAGCACGTGCAGGAACTGTACCTGGCGGCCGGCGGCGTGCTGGACTCGGCCAAGCCGGGTGCCCTGTTTATCGATTGCAGCACCATTGCCGCCGATGTGGCGCGCCAGGTGGCGCAGGCGGCCGGCGAGCGGGGCTTTGCCATGATCGATGCGCCCGTCTCGGGCGGTACGGCGGGCGCGGCGGCCGGCACCCTGACCTTCATCGTCGGTGGCAGCGAAGCGGCCTTGCAGCAGGCGCGTCCCTTGCTGGAAAAGATGGGCAAGAACATCTTCCATGCGGGCGAGGCGGGGGCGGGCCAGGTGGCGAAGATTTGCAACAACATGTTGCTGGGTATTTTGATGGCTGGCACGGCCGAGGCCCTGAACCTGGGCGTGGCGCATGGCCTGGACCCGAAAGTGTTGTCCGACATCATGGCCAAGAGCTCGGGCCGCAACTGGACCCTGGAAGTGTACAACCCGTGGCCCGGTGTCATGGACGGTACGCCCGCGTCGCGCAATTACACGGGCGGCTTCGGCACGGCGCTGATGCTGAAAGACCTGGGCCTGGCACAGCAGTCGGCCTTGTCGGCCAACGCGCCCACGCCATTGGGCGGCCTGGTGCGCCAGTTGTACCAGATGCATGCGCAAGCCGGCTACGCGCAGCAGGATTTCTCCAGCATCGTGCAGATGCTGCAGCCGGGCTTGAATAAACCCGGCTGAGGAATTTTGGGCAAAAAAAAGCCCGCTGGTAAAAGCGGGCTAAATCCAATTCTTGGAAGAGTTGGAGGAGACAGATGCATTATGCTGCATCGCCACATATAACTCCAATTTATCTTTGGAATATCAACTATATATTTCCGTGATATCTCTTCCGGGCAGCCGCGCTGCGGCCGCCAGCGCCATTGCCTTATAGTGGCTTGCAGGTGATTTGCACGGTCGTCACATTCGCTTCGCCCATGACGCCGATGCCGGTGTTCCCCACCACTTCGCATTTCAGGCCGGTCGGCTGGGTATATACGCTGATGCCATACTTGTCGCCATCGGCAACACGCGACGCCAGGGTGAAGGTCGTGCTGTCCTTGACCACCGTGGTTTGCGCAGTGCCGTTGATCAGAACCAGGCCATCAGCCGTCAGACCCGTCACCGTGCCGCCCACCGTGTAGGTATTTTGCATGCACGCGACCGCTGCCTGGATGCTCAGGTAGCGGCCTGCCGAACCGGAACCGCTGCTGATGGTGCAATTCATGTGGGCAGGCTGTTGTTGTACGGTGATGTTGTAATCGGTGCCATAGTCGATACGTTTGGCAAAGGTGAACGAGGTCTTGCCGGATTCAATCGGCAGGTTTTCGCCGCCGTTGGCCAGGATCAGGCCGTTGGTGTTCAAGTTGCTGATGGTGCCGCTGACATCATACGATGCCTTGCCGCCGCAAGCAGCCAGTCCCAGGGTCAGCAGCAGCGCGGTGAGAGGGCGCAGGCAGGATAACTTCATGTATTTCTCCAATGCAATATAGTGGTGACGAAGCGTGCGGCTTACAGGGGCGTGCAGTGCACTGGGACGCCGGTCGCGGCGCCTGAGCCCATGGTGCCGATGACATCGCGGCCACTGGCGCTGGTGTTGGCCGAGGCCTCGAATTTGCACGTCTGGCCGGTTGGATACGTCGATATGGAAATATTGTAGGCGATGCCGTCATCGACACGCGGGAACGTATAGGTCGTGCTGCCTGCCAGCGGGCTGATGCTGCTACTGCCAATGGCCAGGGTCAAGCCATCGGCGGTCAAGCCCGTGATCGCGCCGCTCAGCGGGTAAGTATTGGTCTGGCAGGTCACCGAAGCCGTGGTCACGGAGTAGCTCGATGCCTTGCCGACGCCATTGATCACCTTGCAAACGGCACCCTTGGGCTGTTGCGCGATGGTGATATCGTAGCGGTCATCAGTCTTGAGCAGCTTGGTGAAAACAAAGCTGATCTGGCCCGCAGGAACCGGCAAGCTTTCCCCGTCATTCAGGAGAATCAGGCCATCCTTGGCCAGGCCGCTGACGCCGCCTTGCAGATACAGGTTGCCGCCGCTGCCGCCGCAGGCTGCCAGTGTGACGGCACAAGCCGCCGCCAGCATCGAGCGCAGGTACAAATTTTTCATACATTCTCCAAAACGAATTAGGTTGGGTAGCGCAACGCGGACGCTGGCGCCGCATTGGAATGGCGCCTATTTTAGTCTATCTGGCAAGCTCGATGATCTTGCCTTGTATCACCCTGTAACAATTTTTCGCCGGGAAGCGCTGGCCCGGCCCCATTTCAAGGGGGCGCCGCCATGCCGGCCGCGCCGATCGGTGCGACAATAGATGCATCCTGCGCACCGTGACGCAGCATCCCATTGTGAGTCCCATGTCCCTTGCCCCTGTCAAAACCGCCGTGCCGCCGAAGGCCATCCTGTTCGACCTCGACGATACCCTGTGGCCCATCGCGCCCGTGATTGCCGCCGCCGAAACCCTGCTGCACGACTGGCTGGCCACGCATGCGCCCAAGGTGGCGCAGCAGTTTTCCGTCGAAGTGCTGCGCCAGCACCGTCTGGCCATGCTCAAGGAGCAGCCGCATTTTCATGGCAACCTGATCGAGTTGCGCCGCGCCGGCCTGCTGTCCGCCTTCGCGGCTGCCGGCGAGGATCCCGTCTTGGTCGACGGGGCTATTCTGCAATTCCTGGCCGCGCGTAACCGCGTTCAGCCGTATGACGACGTCTTGCCTGGCCTGGCCTGGATGCGCCAGCGCATGCTGGTCGGTTCGATCTCGAATGGCAATGCGGACCTTGATATTATCGGCCTGGCGCAGCATTTCAAGGTATCGATCGCCGCCAGCGATTTCGGTGTGGCCAAGCCCGACGCCAGCATTTTCCTGGCCGGTTGCGCCGCGCTGGACGTGGCGCCGCATGAAGCCGTGTATGTGGGGGACGACCTGTATTTCGACGTGACGGGCGCGCAGGGGGCGGGCATGCGTGCCGTGTGGATGAACCGCAAGGGCAGCGACGCCCACCTGGCCGCCGGCGTGCAGCCCGACGCCATCTGCGCCAACTTTGACGAGTTGCTGGGATGGCTGCGGCAGCAACTGGAAGATTGATCGCCGCTGGACGGGCGAACGTGCATAATAGGCGCTGTTGCTGCACGTTCGGCCGCTTTCGCTGCCGCTTGCCTAAAAGAACACTTGCTTAAAGAATACTTGCTTAACTAAAACATCATGCAACTCGATACACGTGCCCAAACACTGCTGAAAGCCCTGGTCGAGCGATATATCGCCGACGGCCTGCCGGTCGGTTCGCGCGCCTTGTCGAAAATTTCCGGCCTGGACCTGTCGCCGGCCACGATCCGCAACATCATGGCGGATCTGGAAGAGCTCGGTTATGTGTCCAGTCCGCACACCTCGGCCGGACGCATTCCCACGCCGCGCGGCTACCGCATCTTCGTCGACACCTTGCTGACCGTGCGGCACCTGGACGAGCATATGGTGGAGTCGCGCATGCGCCTGCAGACGCCGCAACCGCAAAAAACCATCGCCAACGCGGCGCAGATGCTGTCGTCGCTGTCGCAGTTTGCCGGCGTCGTGCTCACTCCGCGCCGCGAATCCGTGTTCCAGCAAATCGAATTCCTGCGCCTGTCGGAAAAACGCATCCTGCTCGTCATCGTCGCTCCCGGCGGCGACGTGCAGAACCGTTTATTGCTGACCGAGGCCGACTATACGCCGGCGCAACTGGTGCAATCGGCCAACTACATCAACCAGAATTATGGCGGCCTGTCATTCGATGCCGTGCGCGTGCGCCTGCAGGGCGAACTGCGCCAGTTGCGCGACGATATGGGCAGCCTGATGCAGGCGGCCGTGGAAGCGGGCAGCGAAGCGATGGCCGACCATAGCGACGACATGGTGATTTCCGGCGAGCGCAACTTGCTCAGCGTGAGCGACCTGTCATCGAATATGCATTCGCTGCGCCAGATGTTCGACATGTTCGAGCAAAAAACGGGTTTGATGCAGCTGCTCGACGTGTCGAGCAAGGCGACGGGCGTGCAAATCTTCATCGGCGGCGAATCGAATCTGGTGCCGATGGATGAGATGAGCGTGGTGACGGCGCCGTATGAAGTCAACGGCAAGATCGTGGGAACACTGGGAGTGATCGGACCGACGCGCATGGCTTACGAGCGCGTCATCCCGATTGTCGATATCACGGCCAAGCTGCTGTCAAGCGCACTGAGCCATCATTGATCGTACTGCCTGGTGCGCTGGCCGCCCCATGGGAGAGGCCAGCTGTGGTCAGGCTGTTTTGTGCGGGCACGCCGTCTTGATGCAGTTGCCGTAGATGGCCAAAGCATGTTCGGCGATCTTGAAGCCGCGCTCTTCGGCGACCTTTTGCTGGCGGATTTCGATGTCTTCGTCGAAGAACTCTTCGACCCGGCCACAATCGAGGCACACCAGGTGGTCATGGTGGGAGCCTTCGTTGAGTTCGAAAATCGCCTTGCCGGTTTCAAAATGGTTGCGGTTGAGCAAGCCTGCCTGTTCGAATTGCGTCAGGACGCGGTAGACAGTTGCTAAACCGACATCCATATTATCGGCCAGCAGAATTTTATACACGTCTTCCGCGGTCAGGTGGCGTACCGGGCTACTCTGGAAGATATCGAGTATCTTCAGCCGTGGCAGGGTGGCTTTCAGGCCGCTTGCCTTGAGATCACTAGGATTGTTACTCATGTTTGTTGCTCGTATGTGGGTCAGGTGCTTTATCATATAGCGTTTTGTCGGGGAGTGCCAAAATATGCTTTTTTTTGGCGGGCCGGTCACTCCTGGCGTTTTGTTCATCCAATTGAGGTCATTTATGCGCGTAACACCGGCTGTATTGCCATCTCTCTGGCACCGTATTTCATTTCGAGCACCAGTCTTGGCCGGCATGGTCTGTGTCGCGCTGGCCATGTCCGGCTGCGCCAGCCGTGGCATTCTTGGCGAAAAGCCGGCAGTGAGCCAAAAAGAAGGCAAGGAACTGGTCCCCGAACAGGGCGCACAAACGACCACCATTACGCCGCTGCAAAAATTCATGTGGTTTTTCTCGCCCTATCGTCCTGACATTCAACAAGGCAACTTTGTCTCCGAAGAGATGCTGGCCCAGTTGAAAGTGGGCATGACGCGCGACCAGGTGCGTTTCGTCCTCGGCACCTCGCTGCTGACCGATATCTTCCATGCCGACCGCTGGGATTATCCATTCCGCCTGGCCCGGGGCAGTGGCGAAACCACCAGCAGCCGCGTGGTCGTGTACTTCGGCAAGGATGGCAAGGTTGAACGTTTCGAAGGCGGCAACTTGCCGACGGAGAAAGAATACATCGACCGCATCGCCGGACCGTCGCCGTTCGCCAAGGTCGCCAAGGCCGACGTGCCTGCCGCCGCCGTGCCATCGCCCGTGGCGCCAAGCGCCGTGCCGGTGCCAGCCGATGCCGCCCCTGCCATTCCTGTGAGTAAGCCGGAAGTGACGCCTGCACCTGCCGCCGAGCCTGCACCTGCACCTGCACCTGCTGCCGAACCCACCAAATAAGTTGCTGTAAGAGAATAAAATGACTGAATTGAAAATTGCCATCGCTGGCGCCAGCGGCCGCATGGGCCATATCCTGATCGAAGCGGTCAGCAATGCGCCTGACGCCGTGCTGGCCGGCGCGCTCGACCGCGCTGGTTCGCCTTCCGTCGGCCAGGATGCGGCCGCCTTCCTGGGCAAGCCTGCCGGCGTGCTGATCGAATCCGACCTGGCCACCGGCCTGGCCGGCGCCGATTACCTGATCGACTTCACGCGTCCCGAAGGCACTTTGCAGCACCTGGCGTATTGCGCCGAGCACGGCGTCAAGATGATCATCGGCACCACCGGTTTCGATGACGCGGGCAAGGCCGCGATTGCCGCCGCCGCCGAAAAGACGGCCATCATGTTCGCGCCGAACATGAGCGTGGGCGTCAACGTCACCATGAAGCTGCTGGAACTGGCCGCGAAAAGCCTGTCCGAAGGCTACGACATTGAAATTATCGAAGCGCATCACCGCTTCAAGGTCGATGCGCCATCGGGCACCGCCCTGCAAATGGGTGAAGTGGTGGCCGGCGCCCTGGGCCGCGACCTGAAGGAATGCGCCGTGTACGGCCGCGAAGGCGTGACGGGCGAGCGCGATCCGTCGACCATCGGCTTTGCCACCATCCGCGGCGGCGATATCGTCGGCGACCATACGGTGTTGTTTGCCGGTATCGGCGAGCGCATCGAGATCAGCCACAAGTCGAGCAGCCGTGTCACCTACGCCCACGGCGCCCTGCGCGCCGCGCGTTTCCTGGCCGACAAGCCGACCGGCCTGTTCGACATGCAGGATGTGCTGTCGCTGAAGAGCTGAGGAAGACCATGGCCACTGCCATCCTGAATGGAAAAGACATCACCGACGCAGCGAGTTTTCACGCGCAATGCGTGCAAGCCTTCGGTTTCCCCGAATTCTACGGCAACAGCATGGATGCCTGGGTCGATTGCCTCAGCTACCTGCGCGACGACGAAAACATGACGCAGTTCCGTTTGAAGCCGAACGAAGTGCTCGACATCGTGGTGCAGGACGCCGAAAGCATGAAGGCGCAAGTGCCTGATTTACTGGAAGAAATCACGTTCTGTATCGCCGGCATCAATGAGCGCTATGAGGATTATGGCGAGAAGCCGGCGCTGAAGCTGGTGCTGAAGTAAGGCTGCAGACATACAAAAACGCCGGACAGTGTTGCCACTGCCCGGCGTTTTGCATTAGACGATCTTGCGTTCGCGCAAACCGTCGATCTGGCCGCCATCGAGACCCAGCCACTGCTGCAGCACCTCGTCCGTATGCTGCCCCAGCAATGGCGGCGGCAAGCGGTATTGCACCGGTGAAGCCGACAGGCGCACGGGATTGGCCACCAGCGCCACCGTGCCCGCCGTCGGATGCGGCATTTCCACTTTCAAGCCACGCGCGACCACTTGCGGGTCGGCAAAGACCTGGTCGATGCGGTTGACGGGGCCGCATGGCACGGCTTGCGCCTCGAAGGCGCTGATCCACTCGGCCGTCGTGCGCATCACCGTGGCCTGGCGCATCAGGGGGATCAAGGTCGCCCGGTGCGCCACGCGCTGCGGATTGGTGGCGAAGCGTTCATCCTGCGCCCATTCCGGGTGGCCGGCGACGGCGCAAAAGCGCGAAAACTGCCCATCGTTGCCGATCGCCAGAATCATGTCGCCATCGGCCGTGGGAAAGTCTTGATATGGAACAATGTTTGGATGTGCATTGCCCATGCGCTGCGGCACCTTGCCGCCGCACAAGTAATTGGCCGCCTGGTTGCCCAGCGCGGCCACTTGCACGTCGAGCAAGGCCAGGTCGATATGCTGGCCCAGGCCCGAACGTTCCCGTTCCGCCAGCGCCGCCTGCACGGCGATGGTGGCGTACAGGCCCGTCAGGATGTCCGTCTGCGCCACGCCCACTTTTTGCGGCCCGGCACCGGGTTGGCCGTCGGGCACGCCCGTGATGCTCATCAAGCCGCCCATGCCCTGGATCAGGAAGTCATAGCCGGCGCGCGCCGCGTACGGTCCATCCTGGCCAAAGCCCGTGATGGAGCAATACACGAGGCGCGGATTGAGTGCCAGCAAGCTGGCCGCGTCCAAACCGTATTGCTTCAAGCCACCCAATTTGAAATTTTCCAGCAAGACATCCGCTTCGGCCGCCAGCTGGCGCACCAGCGCTTGCCCTTCGGGGGCGGCCAGGTCGATGCACAGCGAACGCTTGTTGCGGTTGGCGCACTGGAAGTAGGCTGCCTCGGCGGTGTCGCGGCCGTCTTCATCCTTCAGGTACGGCGGCCCCCAGGAACGCGTATCGTCGCCGCGGCCCGGCTGCTCGACTTTCACCACGTCGGCGCCGAGGTCGGCCAGCATTTGCCCGGCCCAGGGGCCGGCCAGCACGCGCGACAGATCCAGCACGCGCAAGCCTTCCAGCGGCGCGGGCCGCAAGGTCGAAGCCAAGGCGTCCATTAGTTGAACGCGGCGATGCCGGTGATGGCGCGGCCGATGATCAACGCGTGCACATCGTGCGTGCCTTCATAGGTGTTGACCACTTCCAGGTTGACCAGGTGGCGGATGACGCCGAACTCGTCGGAAATGCCGTTGCCTCCCATCATGTCGCGCGCCACGCGGGCAATGTCCAGCGCCTTGCCGCAGCTGTTGCGTTTCATGATCGACGTGATTTCCACGGCGGGCGAACCTTCATCCTTCATGCGGCCCAGGCGCAAGCAGCCTTGCAAGCCCATGGTGATTTCCGTCAACATGTCGGCCAGTTTCTTTTGCACCAGCTGGTTCGCGGCCAATGGACGGCCGAATTGCTGGCGGTCCATCGTGTACTGGCGCGCCTTCAGGTAGCAGTCTTCGGCCGCGCCCAGCGCGCCCCAGGCGATGCCGTAGCGTGCGCTGTTCAGGCATGTAAATGGACCTTTCAAGCCGCGCACGTCGGGGAAGGCATTTTCTTCCGGGCAAAATACTTCATCCATGACGATTTCACCGGTGATGCTGGTGCGCAAGCCGACCTTGCCATGGATTTCCGGCGCCGACAGGCCTTTCCAGCCTTTTTCCAGCACGAAGCCGCGGATCGCGCCTTCATCATCCTTGGCCCAGACGACGAACACGTCGGCGATGGGGCTGTTGGTGATCCACATCTTGGCGCCCGACAGGCTGTAGCCGCCCGGCACCTTGCGCGCGCGCGTGACCATGCTGCCCGGGTCGGAGCCGTGATTCGGTTCCGTCAGGCCGAAGCAGCCGATGAATTCGCCCGTCGCCAGTTTCGGCAGGTATTTCTGTTTGGTTTCTTCGTTGCCGAAGGCATTGATCGGCACCATCACCAGCGACGATTGCACGCTCATCATCGAGCGGTAGCCGGAGTCGACGCGCTCGACTTCGCGCGCGGCCAGGCCGTAGCACACGTAGTTCAGGCCGGCGCCGCCGTATTCTTCGGGAATGGTCGTGCCCAGCAAGCCCAGTTCGCCCATTTCGCGGAAGATGGCGGCGTCCGTGCGGCCGTGGCGGAACGATTCGAGCACGCGCGGCACCAGGCTGCCCTGGCAATAGTCGCGGGCCGCTTCCAGCACGGCGCGTTCGTCGCCCGTCAGTTGTTCTTCCAGCAGCAGGGGGGAATTCCAGTCGAATACGGTTTTGCTCATCACAGGCCTCGCAGGTGAGCGCCGGTGATCGGCGCAAGATTGAATATGGCTCATGGTAGGTTTTTGCCTAGCCTTGCGCAAACGATTTTTTCGCACCCAGACATGCGTACAGCGCATATCTTGCGGCATACTAGAGCTTTTCACCGGCCGGATACCCCATGTCACGCAAAATTCCCATGCTGCAAGCCCTGAACTGCTTCGAGGCGGCTGCGCGGCACCAGAGCTACACGCATGCGGCGCGCGAATTGTCGCTGACGCAAAGCGCCGTGTCGCGCCAGATTTCATCGTTGGAAACTTTTCTTGGCGTGCAACTATTCCAGCGCACGCGCCATGGCGTGCTGCTGACGAGCGCCGGCGCCGCGTATGCGCGGCAGATCGCGGCCCGCCTCGATGGCCTGGAGCGCGACACGCTCGACACCATGGCGCGCCAGGGCGGCGGCGGCGCCTTGCAGCTGGCCTCGGTGCCCACGTTTGCCACGCGCTGGCTGATGCCGCGGCTGTCTTCGCTGGCGCAGCTGCACCCCGACATCGTCGTGCATATCGATGCGTACACAAAACCGTTCATGTTTGCCGATACGGAATACGACGGCGCCCTGTACGCGGGCACGCCCGAGCAGCTGGCGCGCTGGCCCGGCACGCGCGCCACCTTGCTGATGCATGAAGAAATCGTGCCCGTCGCCAGCCCGCGCCTGCTGGCGGCGCGCAGCGACTGGCAGCCGCAGGATTTGCTGGAACTGACCTTGCTGCAACAAAGTACGCGCCCGGGCGCCTGGCGCCAGTGGTTTGACGCCATGCAGGTCGAGGGAGAGGGGCGTGACGGGGTGCACTATGGCGCCCGCTATGAACTGTTTTCCATGCTGGCCATGGCGGCCGTGCAAGGGCAGGGCGCGGTCTTGCTGCCGCGCATGCTGGTCGAGGCGGAACTGGAGCGTGGCGAGTTGCGCGTCGTCTGCGAGCGCCCACTGCGCGGTCAGCGGGCGTATTACCTGATCACGCCAGAAACGGCGCATGAAAAGACGGCCTTGCAGCAATTGCGCGCATGGCTGCAGGATGAAGCGGCCTAAACGACCTTGGCCGTATCGAAATGGGGATTGTCGATGAGGCCGATCTGGTTGCCGAACGGGTCGAGCAATTCCACCGTGCGGATGCCGTCGCCCACGTCCGTGATCGGGTGGTGCAGGCTGCCGCCCAGTGCCACGATGCGCTCGACTTCCTGCTCGATGCCATCCACGCCCCAGTACGTCACGCTGCCCTGGGTACCCGGCTGGCCATCCGGCAGCAAGCCCAGCTCGAAGCCGCCGATGGCAAAGCCGACATAGAACGGCTGGTCGAAATACGGCGTGGTATTGAATACCTGGCCGTACCAGGCTTTGGCCTTGTCCAGGTCGGTGACGGGATAGGTGACGGTGCGTAAACCCTTGATCATGTTCTGCTCCTGGTGAATGAAGAATAACGTCATCATGCCACCGGCGCGCGCGTGGCGATTGTAAAAATGGAAGGTCTCAATGGCGGCGGTGCATAAACCACGCCTCGGGCGAACTGCGGGCGAAATCCTGGAAGTCGTGGATCAGGTGCGACTGGTCGAAATAGCCAAATTGCAGGGCCACTTGCGCCCAGTCCGGCTGTCCCGCCAGGTTTTTCAAGCCCTGGCTGGCGGCGCGGAAACGGCAGATGCGGGCAAACAGCTTGGGGCTGATGCCCACTTGCTGGCGAAATTGCAGCGCCAGGTGCTGGCGCGACACGCCCAGCTGTCGCGCCAGGCCATCCACGCGCACCTGGCCGCATGCTGCCTCGATGGCCGCGATGGCATGTTCGGCCGCACCCGCCTGGCGCCGTGGCGGCGCGGTGCGCAGGCGCAGCAGCAGGTATTCTTGCAAAATGGAAACTCTTTGCGCATTGGACAAGGGCTCGCTCCACAGGGTGTCACCCAGGCGCGCCGCCAGTTCGCGGCCCCACAGCTGTTGTAATCCCGTGCGGCCATCGTTGAGTTCGCACAAGGGTAGCTGGAAGAAGCGGGCCGCCGCGCCCGGCTTGAAGCGGGCCGCCACCGTTTGCACGAGGCCCTGGCTGACGACGGCAATCGGTGCCGTCATCATGCCCACGGCAAAGCTGGCATCCTGCTGGTCCTGGCACAGGATGTCGATGCAATTGTCGGGCAAGACCTGGTGCGTCAGGGGCGTGGCGCCCGTCTGCACGCGGCACGTCCAGACGCAGTCCAGCCAGGGGCGCAGGGCGGGGAGGGGCAGATATTCCTGGTAGACGATCATGGCCAGCTTTGATGCAAAGAGCAAGATTGCATATATATTACACAGCATATTACACGGCATAATTGTGCGCCAGCCAAAATATGCGCGCCCAGGCCGCCAGCGCGCCGCGCTATCGGGCGGCGACAACCAGTATAATGCTCGGTTCATATCCACTATTGGCCGCACATCATGCAAGATAAATATAGTCCCGCCGACGTCGAACAAGCCGCCCAATCGCACTGGAAGGCGATCGACGCCTATAAAGCCGTCGAACACGACCCGCGTTTCCCAAAAGGCAAGTATTTTGCCTGCTCGATGCTGCCTTACCCTTCGGGCAAGCTGCACATGGGTCACGTGCGCAACTATACGATCAATGACGTGATGTACCGCTACCTGCGCATGAATGGCTACAACGTGCTCATGCCGATGGGCTGGGATGCGTTCGGCATGCCGGCGGAAAACGCGGCCATGGCCAACAACGTGCCGCCCGCGCAATGGACGTATTCGAATATTGCCCACATGAAGCAGCAGATGGAATCGATGGGCCTGGCTATCGACTGGTCGCGCGAAATGACCGCCTGCAAGCCCGAATACTACAAATGGAACCAGTGGATGTTCCTCAAGATGCTGGAAAAAGGCATCATCTACAAGAAGACCGGTACCGTGAACTGGGATCCGATCGACCAGACCGTGCTGGCCAACGAACAAGTCGTCGATGGCCGCGGCTGGCGTTCGGGCGCGCTGATCGAAAAGCGCGAAATCCCCATGTACTACGCGCGCATCACCGATTACGCGGAAGAGCTGCTGGCCTATGTGGATGACAAGCTGCCGGGCTGGCCCGAGCGCGTGCGCATCATGCAGACCAACTGGATCGGCAAGTCGACGGGCGTGCGCTTCGCCTTCCCGCACGCGATCAAGGATGCCGAAGGCAGCCTGATCGGCGACGGCAAGCTGTATGTGTTTACCACCCGTCCGGACACCGTCATGGGCGTGACCTTCTGCGCCGTGGCCGCCGAGCATCCGCTGGCCATCCACGCCGCGCAAAGCAATCCTGCACTGGCCGCCTTCAACGCCGAATGCAAGCTCGGTTCCGTGATCGAAGCGGACATGGCAACGATGGAGAAGAAGGGCATGCCGACCGGCCTGTTCGTCACCCATCCGCTGACGGGCGCGCAAGTGGAAGTCTGGGTCGGCAACTACGTCCTGATCACCTACGGCGATGGCGCCGTGATGGGCGTGCCGGCGCACGACGAACGCGATTTCGGCTTTGCCAAGAAATACGACCTGCCGATCAAGCAAGTCATCGAAGTCAAGGGCCAGGAATTTTCGACCGATGCGTGGCAGGAATCGTATGGCAGCAAGGACGGCGTCTGCGTTGCTTCCGGCAAGTACGACGGCCTGCATTTCGCGTCCGCCGTCGATGCGGTGGCCGCCGACCTGGCCGAACTGGGCCTGGGCGAGAAGAAAACCACCTTCCGCCTGCGCGACTGGGGCATTTCGCGCCAGCGCTACTGGGGCACGCCGATCCCGATGATTCATTGCGCCGATTGCGGCGTGGTGCCGGTGCCGGAAAAAGACTTGCCGGTGGTGCTGCCGGAAGACTGCGTGCCGGACGGCACGGGCAACCCGCTGAACAAATATGAAGCCTTTTTGCAGTGCGACTGCCCGCAGTGCGGCAAGCCGGCGCGCCGCGAGACGGACACCATGGATACCTTCGTCGATTCGTCGTGGTACTACATGCGCTATACCTCGCCAGGCTCGAATGACGCCATGGTCGACGCGCGCAACGATTACTGGATGCCGATGGACCAGTACATCGGCGGCATCGAACACGCCGTCATGCACTTGCTGTACGCGCGCTTCTGGACCAAGATCATGCGCGACTTCGGCCTGGTCAAGTTTGACGAGCCGTTCGTCAATCTGCTGACGCAAGGCATGGTGCTCAACGAAACGTATTTCCGCAAGGACGCCGTGGGCAAGACCACCTGGTTCAACCCGGATGACGTGCGCCTGTCGCTCGATGACAAGGGCCGTCCGCAAAGCGCCGTCCTGGTGGCCGATGGCCAGCCGGTGGAAATCGGCGGCACGGAAAAAATGTCGAAGTCGAAGAACAACGGCATCGACCCGCAAGCGCAGATCGAGCAGTACGGCGCCGACACGGCCCGCCTGTTCACCATGTTCGCCTCGCCGCCGGAACAGACGCTGGAGTGGTCGGGCAGCGGCGTCGAAGGCGCGAACCGCTTCCTGCGCCGCGTGTGGAACTTCGGCTACGCGCAATCGGCCACGATCCAGGCCGCGCTGACGGGCGGCGCCGCGCCTGCCACGGGCGACGCGCAGAAAAACCTGCGCCGCGAATTGCATAAGCTGCTGCAGCAAGCCGATTACGACTTGAAGCGCATCCAGTACAACACCGTGGTGTCGGCCTGCATGAAGATGCTCAACACGCTGGAATCGGCCAAGCTGGACGACAGCGCGCAGTCGAAGGCGCTGATCGCCGAAGGCTTCTCCATCTTCCTGCGCCTGTTGAACCCTGTCGCGCCGCACATCACCCACGTCTTGTGGCAGGAACTCGGCTACGCGGGCGTGCACGGCGACCTGTTGAACGCCGCCTGGCCGCAAGTCGACCCGCAAGCACTGGAGCAGTCCGAGATCGAGATGATGATCCAGGTGAACGGCAAGCTGCGCGGCTCGATCACGGTGTCCAAGGATGCGGACAAGGCCAGCATCGAAGCGGCTGCGCTGGCGTGCGAAAGTGTGCAGAAGTACGTCGAGACCACGCCGAAGAAGATCATCGTCGTGCCAGGCAAGTTAATCAGCATCGTGGTGTAATCATGACGACTTCCTCTCAAGTATCGCTGTTGGGCCGGCGCGCCGTACTGGCGCTGGGCCTGACTGTTTTGCTGTCGGCCTGCGGCTTTCATTTGCGCGGTTCGAACGGCAGTTTCATGCTGCCGTTCGCGACGATGTACATCGGCTTGCCCGACACGTCGCCGCTGGCGATCAGCCTGAAGCGCTATATCCGCGCCATCGGCAGCACGGAGGTTGTGAACACCAAAGATGGCGCCGACGCCGTCCTTGAAGTGCTCAACGACCCGGAGAGGAATCGCACCAAGACGATTTTGTCGCTGAACAATAATGGCCGCGTGCAAGAGTACCAACTCGGCTATTCGATCAACTTCCGCGTGGTGGACAAGGCTGGCAACCAGTTGCTGGCACCGACGACCATCAGCCTGGTGCGCCCGATTACCTTCGACGAATCGCAGGTACTGGCCAAGGAAACCGAGGAAGCGGCGCTGTACCGCGACATGCGCAACGACCTGGTACAGCAGATCATGCGCCGCCTGGCCGCCATCAAGCCGGTGCTGCCGGCCATGTCGGTGGCGCCGGTCGCGCCCGTGACGCCGGTCGCGCCGGCCGCCCCGCAGCAGTAACGGGGACGCCATGCAATTGCGGATAGACGCGCTCGATGGGCATGTGGCCAAGCCGCTGGCGCAGCTGTATGTGATCACCAGCGACGAACACTTGCTGGCGCTGGAAGCGGCCGACAAGATCCGCCGCGCGGCGCGTGCGCAGGGGTACTCCGAGCGCGACGTGCTGACGGTGGAGCGCAGCTTCAAGTGGGGAGAACTGCTGGCAGCGAACCAGGAGCTGTCGCTGTTCGGCGACAAGAAAATGATCGAACTGCGCATCCCCACCGGCAAGCCGGGCAAGGATGGCGGCGCGGCGCTGCAAAGCTACGCGAAAAATCTCAGTCCCGACAACCTGACCCTGATCACCTTGCCCAAGCTGGATTGGGCGACGCAAAAGGTGGCCTGGGTCGCCAGCCTGCAACAGGCGGCCGTGTATATCGACATTCCGAATGTGGAACGGGCGCAGTTGCCTGCCTGGATATCCCAGCGCCTGGCGGCGCAGGGGCAAAGCGCCGAACGGGCCAGCATCGACTTCATCGCCGAACGGGTGGAGGGTAACTTGCTGGCGGCGCACCAGGAAATCCAGAAACTGGGTTTGCTGCATGCCGCGGGCAAGCTGACGTACGAGCAGGTGCAGGACGCGGTGCTGAACGTGGCCCGCTACGATGTCTTCAAGCTTTCCGAAGCCATGCTGGCCGGCGATCCGGCGCGCCTGGTGCGCATGCTCGAAGGCTTGAAAGGCGAGGGCGAGGCGCTGCCGCTGGTCTTGTGGGCCGTCTCCGAAGAAATCCGCACGCTGTTAAAATTGAAGGCCGGCATGGCGCAAGGGCGTCCATTGGGCGCGCTGCTGAAGGAATACCGCATCTGGGGGCCGCGCGAGCGGATGATGGAACCGGCCCTGCGGCGCATTTCGCTACCCGTGCTGGAAGCGGCGCTGCAGCAGGCGGCGCAGGTGGACAAGATGATCAAGGGCTTGCGCGCCAAGGGCTACGCGGGCGATGCCTGGGATGCCATGCTGCAACTGGGCCTGAAGATCGCCCGAGGCTAGTTTTTTACTATATGGATACGAGCATGGACATCACAGAATATATGCAGGACGTGGGCACGCGCGCGCGCGCTGCTTCGCGCGCCATGGCGCGTGCCGACAGCGCCACGCGCAACCGCGCCTTGAGCCTGATCGCCGCCGCCATCGTGCGCGATGCCGACCTGCTGCGCGCGGCCAACCAGCGTGACCTGGATGCGGCCGCTGCCGCCGGGCTGGCGCCGGCCATGCTCGACCGCCTGACGCTGTCCGATGCAGCCATTGCCACCATGGTCGAAGGCTTGACGCAGATCGTCTCGCTGGCCGACCCGATCGGCGAAATCTCGAACATGAAGTTCCGCCCGACGGGCATCCAGGTGGGCCAGATGCGCGTGCCGCTGGGCGTCATCGGCATCATCTATGAAGCGCGTCCGAACGTGACGGTGGACGCGGCCGGCCTGTGCATCAAGAGCGGCAACGCGACGATCTTGCGCGGCGGTTCGGAAGCGATTCACTGCAACCGCGCGCTGGCCAAGCTGGTGGCGGAGGGCTTGCAGGGTGCCGGCTTGCCGGCCGATGCCGTGCAAGTCATCGACACCACCGACCGCGCCGCCGTCGGTGCCCTCATCACCATGCCGCAGTACGTGGACGTCATCGTGCCGCGCGGCGGCAAGGGCCTGATCGCGCGCCTGATGAACGAGGCCACCGTGCCGATGATCAAGCACCTCGATGGCATTTGCCACGTCTATATCGACGCCAAGGCCGATATCCAGAAGGCGGTCGATATCGGCTTCAACGCGAAGTGCCACCGCTACGGCACCTGCAACACCATGGAAACCCTGCTGGTGTCGCGCGCCATCGCCGCTACCGTGCTGCCGCAGCTGGCCGAACTGTACCTGACCAAGCAGGTGGAGCTGCGCGCCGATCCGGAAAGCCATGCGATCCTGGCCGCCGCCGCGTATCCGCACCTGGTACCGGCCACCGAGGAAGACTGGTCCACCGAGTACCTGGCGGCGATTCTGTCGGTGAAGGTGGTCGACGGCATCGACGAAGCGATGGACCACATCAACCAGTATTCGTCCAAGCATACGGAATCGATCATCACGGAAGACTACAGCGATGCGCTGCGCTTCCTGCGCGAAGTCGATTCCGCTTCCGTGATGGTGAACGCGTCGACGCGTTTCGCCGACGGCTTCGAGTATGGCCTGGGCGCCGAGATCGGCATATCGAACGACAAGCTGCATGCGCGCGGCCCGGTGGGACTGGAAGGCCTGACCTCGCTCAAGTACGTGGTCTTTGGCCACGGCGAAGTACGCAAATAGTCTCTTTCGCGGGCTGCCCACAAGGCGGCCTGTGCTCTCGTTTCTCTCCACTTCTGACACTGGGAACCCCATGCTCTTTCTCTGGACCAAAGCCTTCCACATCATCTTCGTCATGTCCTGGTTTGCCGGCCTGTTTTATTTGCCGCGCATCTTCGTGAACCTGGCGATGGAGACGGAAACGGTGGCTACCGAGCGCCTGCTGCTGATGGCGCGCAAGCTGTACCGCTTCATGTCCCTGCTGGCGCTGCCGGCCATGGTGCTGGGGTTGGCCTTGATGTGGATGCTGTACGGCGGGGGCGAGGGCCGCATGAAGATGCCGGGCTGGATGCACGCCAAGCTGACGTTCGTGGTGCTGTTGCTCGGCTATCACCACGCCTGCGGTTCCATCCTGCGCAAGTTTGAAAAAGGTCTCAACAAGCGCAGCCACACCTGGTTCCGCTGGTTTAATGAAGTGCCGGTGGTGATGCTGCTGGCCGTCGTCGTACTGGTCGTGGTCAAGCCTTTCTAAGGGAGTCGAGATGAGTGCAAGTCAGAGCAAAGTCGTGCAGTATTTCTTCGCGCCTCACTCGCCATGGACCTACCTGGGTCACGCGCGCCTGATGGCCATCGCCGCGAAGACGGGGGCACAGATCGACGTGCGTCCCTTTGACCTGGGCAAGGTCTTCAGCGTCTCGGGCGGCCTGCCGCTGGCCAAGCGCGCACCGCAGCGCCAGGCGTACCGCCTGGCCGAACTGGCGCGCTGGTCGGCTTTTTTGCAAGTGCCCCTGACCTTGCAGCCGAAGTTCTTCCCCGTGTCGCCGGAAGCATCGGCCAAGCTGATCATCGCCACGCGCCTGGCGCACGGCGTGGAAGCATCGCTGAACCTGGCGCACGCCATCATGCGCGGCCTGTGGGCAGAAGAGCGCAACATCGGCGACGAAGAGACCTTGGTGCAGATCGCGCTCGATGCCGGTTTCGATGGCCGCCAGTTGCTGAAAACGTCGGAAACGGCCAGCGTGCAGGCGGAATACGACGCCAACACGGAGGCGGCCACCGCCGCCAGCATCTTCGGCTCGCCGTGGTACATCGTCGATGGCGAAGGCTATTGGGGCCAGGACCGCCTCGATTTTGTCGAACGGGCGCTGGAGAAGTTGTAGGTCGGATTAGCGCTGCGCGCGTAATCCGACAGGTTTTGAAATTTTTAGTTAATTGTTTTTCAACGGATAAAAGGTACACCATGGCTTCATATTTTTGCCCATGCCCGCGCGGCATGGAAGCGGCGCTGGCCGAGGAACTGGGCGAGATCGCCCAGGATAGCGCGACCATGAAAGTCCACAACCAGGTGCCGGGCGGCGTACACTGCTCGGGCGACCTGCTGGACTCGTATCGCATCAACCTGCATTCGCGCATCGCTTCGCGCGTGCTGATGCGCATGGCCCATTCCGGCTACAAGACGGAAAACGATATCTATGACCTGACCCTGGCGCAATCCTGGGAAGACTGGTTCGGCGTGCACCACACGATCCGCGTCGACGTCACGGCCGTCAAATCGCCGCTGCGCAGCCTGGAATTCACGACATTGAAAATCAAGGATGCGATCTGCGACCGCTTCCGCGACCAGTTCAACGAGCGTCCATCGGTCAACACCAAGACGCCGGACATGCGCATCGTCGGCTTCCTCGACGCACACACGTTTACCGTCTACCTCGACACCTCGGGCGAAGCGCTGTTCAAACGCGGCTGGCGCGAAGAGACGGGCGACGCGCCGCTGCGCGAAAACCTGGCCGCCGGCCTGCTGCGCGTGTCGGGCTGGAAGCCTGGCATGGTGCTGTTTGACCCGATGTGCGGTTCCGGCACCATTCTGGCCGAAGCGGCGCAGATGTTGCAGGGCATTCCGCCGGGTGCTTCGCGCCAGTTCGCGTTTGAAAACTTCCACGACTTCGATCCGGCGCCGTGGAATGCCATGAAAAACGCCATCAAGGTCAATCCGCTGCCGGCCGAACCGACCATCTTCGGCAGTGATATTTCGGGCGACATGGTCGCCATGACGCGGCATAACCTGCGTTGCGCCGGCGTGCGCTTCGAGGTGCCGCTGAAACAGATCGAGGCACAGGAAGTCAAGCCGCCAAGCGACGTGCCGGGCATCATGCTGACCAACCCGCCGTACGGCGAACGTATCGGCGTGCGTGGCGACAGCACCATCCCGGAAGACGAACTGTCGACCTCCTTCTATTCGGCCATGGGCACGACCCTGAAGCAGCGTTTCGCCGGCTGGACCGTGTTCCTGTTCACGGCCGACCTGGGCTTGCCCAAGCTGCTGCGTTTGAAGGAAGCGCGCAAGACGCCATTCTTCAACGGCGCGCTGGAATGCCGTCTGTTCCGCTTTGATATGGTCGCCGGGTACAACCGTAGAGAAGAAGCCAAACCGAAAAACATCTGATTAAACCTGCTGCGCGTTGCCACTTGCGGCTTGCGATGCTCACCGTACTTTTGTACGGTTGCGCTTCTCGGCCACACCGGCGGCCGCTCGCTACGGTTTTCTCAGGTGCTTTACGCGCTGAGAAATGCAGTAAACCCGCACGCGGACCGTAACCGGTCCGCGCGCCCCTTTGGATCCGCCATGTTTCCCACCCCACCGGCCAATGTGCCGCCAGACCCGGTCACGCCCGTTCCTCCTCCCACGCCGAGCCACATGGCGCCGCTGAGCCGCGGTGCGCTGGCGATGATGCTGGCCGGGCTGTCGATGCTGGGCCCCCTGTCGATCGACACCTATCTGCCCGCGTTTGGCGCGATCCAGGGTTCGCTGCAGGCGTCGCCGCTGGAAGTGCAGCAGTCGCTGACGTTCTACATGCTCGCCTTTGCCGGCATGGTGCTGTGGCATGGCGCGATCTCGGATACCTTCGGCCGGCGCAACGTCATTCTCGTGTCGCTGCTGATGTTTGCCATCGGCTCGCTCGGCTGCGCCTCGGCGCACACGGTGCACTACCTGTGGTTCTTCCGCATCATGCAGGGCGTCTCGGCCGGCGCCGGCGTGGTGATCAGCCGCGCCATCATCCGCGACCTGTATGCCGATGCGGCAGCGGCGCGGCTGCTGTCGCTGGTGACGATGATCTTTTCCATCGCCCCGGCCGTGGCGCCGATTCTCGGTGGCTGGATCGTCATCTGGTTCGACTGGCGCTCGATCTTCCTGTTCCTGGCTTTCTATACGGTGGTGCTGCTGGCGTTCTGCTACTGGCGCCTGCCCGAAACCCTGCCGATGGAAAAGCGCCAGCCGTTCAATCCCCGCTTCCTGGCGTCGAGCTATGGCCAGATCCTGCGCTCGCCCCTGTTTCACATCAAGGCCGGCATCGTCGCCCTCAATTTCGCGGGCCTGTTCCTGTTCATCACGGCCGCGCCGGAAATGCTGCCCAAGCAGCTGGGCCTGGGGCCATCGCAATTCGGCTGGCTCTTCATTCCCTGCGTGAGCGGCATCTTCATGGGTGCCGCGGCGGCCAACCGCATCGCCGGCAAGGTCACGTTCGCACGCCAGATCGGCATCGGCTTTGCCTTCCTGCTGTGCGCCGCCAGCGTCAATGTCATGTATCACCTGTTCCTGCCGCCCTCGCTGCCATGGTCGGTGCTGCCGCTGTTCTTCTACACCTTCGGCATGTCGCTGGTGGGGCCGGGCGCTACCCTGCTGGCCCTGGACCTGTTCCCGCATATCCGCGGCACGGTGGCCTCGTGCCAGTCGTTTGCCAGCACCATGCTCGGCGCCGTGGTGGCCGGCGTGATCTCGCCGCTGTTGTCCGGTTCCGTGCTGTGGCTGGCCTCGGGCCAGCTGGCATTTACGGGCCTGGCGCTGGCGCTATGGCTGATATCGCGGCGCTTCCGCCACCGTTTGCTGGGTTCCTTCAAGGCATAAGTTTCCATGGCAGAACGCTGGATTTATTTCAACTTAATTTTCTATATTGCAAGTAATATCCGGCGCTTATGATAAGATGACTTCTTTTTCCCGGCATCCTCTCAGGCGACATTTTTTGGGTTACAGGAGTGGAGGATTCCTCTGAACGTGGCCGCGCTTCGCTGCTGAGCGCTCATCCTTTTCGAACCGGCAATGCCTGATACGATGCATCAATCTGATCAAGATATTCGCAATCGCCTGCTGATTGCCCGCCTGCCGGCCATGCCGCAGATCCTCATCAAGCTGATCGCCCACCTGCAGGCAGATGATGCCGGCATGCCGGAGCTGGCCGCCCTGATCGCCAAGGATGCGGGCATGACCAGCAAGATCCTCGGCGTGGCCAACAGCTCGGCCTACCATCGGCAGAGCAAGGTCGTCAGCCTGGAACAATCGCTTGTGTCGCTGGGCACGGACATGATCAAGACCCTGGTCATCAGCGAATCCGTCTTCCAGACCTTCAACAGCTTCCCCCATTCCGGCAGCACGGATTTGCGCGCCTTCTGGAAAAGCTCGCTGTCGGCTGCCGTCATGGCGCGCGCGCTGGCCAAGGCCATGGGCTATCCGCACGCCGAGGAAGCGTATCTGGCAGGCTTGCTGCACAACGTGGGCCGCCTGGCCTTGCTGGCCACGGCGCCGAAGGAATACGCCTTCAATTTCACGGCGCGCGACGATGCCGCCCTGTGCGCGGTGGAACAGCGCACCTTGCAGATCACGCATGCCGAAGCGGGCGCTTGGCTGATCGAGCGCTGGCATCTCGATTCCTTCCTGGCCGACAGCGTGCTGTATCACCATGAACCGCTGGCGCGCCTGGAAGCGAGCCATCCCCTGATCCGCATCGTGCGTCTGGCGCATCTGCTGTGCTGCCATGCCGACGATGCGGACGAGGCCGAGTCCATCACGCAGGCGGCAAGCCTGTGCGCGCTGGACGCCGAGGTGCTGGAAGACCTGGCCGGCAGCGTCGCGCGCCAGGTAGCGCAAGCCGCGCAGCACCTGGGCATCGACCTGGCCGGCGCGGACGATATCGCCACGCCGCCCGCGTATGCGCCGCCGCCCGTCGATCCGGTGCAGCAGCGCCTGTCCGACGAGGTGCGCAACATGGTGCTGGTGTCCGAAGTGGGCCAGACCTTCGCCCGGCAGCAGGGCGAGAACAGTCTGCTGGAAGCCATCACGCGCTCGGCACGCATTCTGTTCGATTTCGACACTGCCGTCATCCTGCTGCAAAACCCCACCGGCCATGCGCTGGTGGGCGTGGCGGCGGGCGAGCATCAGCAGCGCCTGGCCGGCTTCTCGATCCCGCTGGCCAAGGGCGGGCTCCTGGCCGCCTCCGCGCAGGCGTGCCAGCTGGCCTTCCTGAAGCGCGACATGCCGGCGCTGGGCATCGTCGAGGAGCAGCTGTTCCGCATTCTCGGCACCGACAGCCTGGTCTGCGTGCCTTTGGCGTCGGGCCAGCGCAGCCTGGGTGTGTTGATTGGCGGCGTGGCGGCGTGGCAGATTCCCGCTTGCCAGAAGCGCGAGGGTTTCCTGCGCGCGTATGCCAACCAGGCCGCCACGGCGCTGGAAACGGCCATCAGCGCGCGCGGGCTGGCACGGCGCCAGCTCGATCACGTGGCCGAGGAATACCGTGCCGCATCGCGCCGCGTCGTGCATGAAGTGAATAACCCGCTGTCCATCATCAAGAACTACCTGAGCGTGCTCGATCACAAGCTGGAGAAACAGGAGCCGGTCACGGGCGAGATGGCTATCCTGAACGAGGAAATCGACCGGGTCGGCCACTTGATCAGCGGCCTGGCCGATCTGCAGCCGGCCGCTGGCAGTGGCGTGACCGATTGCGCGCGCGTGGTTGACGACGTGCTGCGCCTGTTCCGCGCCACCGACTTCCTGCCGCCGAAGATCGAGGTGGTCACGCGCATGCAGGATGCGCCATGCGAGGTGGAGGCCGATGCCGACATGCTCAAGCAAATCCTGCTCAACCTGCTGAAAAACGCCGTCGAAGCCTTGCCCGATGGCGGGCGCATCGAAGTGGCGAACCGTGGCCACGTCAACCGCGACCGCCGCCTGTACCTGGAGCTGTGCGTCAGCGACAATGGCGCCGGCCTGGCGCCGGAAGTGCTGGCCAATCTGTTTTCCCCTGTGCGCAGCAGCAAGGAAGGCGCGCACCATGGCCTGGGCCTGTCCATCGTGCATGACCTGGTCACGCGCCTGCATGGCGTGATCGGCTGCCGCAGCAGCAAAGCCGGCACCGCATTTGAAATCCTGCTGCCCATTCCCTTGCCGGCGAGCGCTGCAGCCGCGCTGCCCGCGCCCGGCAATACCGCCTTGTCTTCGTAACGTCCATGAACTCCTCCGCCATTCCATTTGACCTGGAAAACAGCCCGCGCATCCTGCTGGTCGACGACGAGCCGCGTTTGCTCGCCTCCCTCCACGAATTGCTGAAGGACCGCGGCTATCAGCTGTACACGGCCACCTGCGGCAGCGAAGCGCTGGCGCAGTTGTCGAAACTGCGCTTCGACCTGATCCTGCTCGATCTGCGCCTGCCCGACATGAGCGGCCATGAAATCATGGACCACATCAACCGCCGCGGCATCGAGGGCGACGTGATCGTCATGAGCGGCGACGTCGGTATCGAGGCGGCCATCGGCGCCCTGAAACGGGGTGCCTACGATTATCTGCGCAAGCCGTACAGCCGCGAGGAGCTGCTCAAAACGGTGGAGAACGCGCTGCAAAAACGCAAGCTGGCGCTGGAAAACGAGCGCATCGCGCTGCAGCTGGAAAACTCGGAAAAGATGTACCGCTACCTGGTCGACAGCTCGCCCGACATCATCTATACCCTGAACCACGAAGGCCGCATCACCTTCATCAACGACAGGGTGCACCAGTTGCTGGGCTTTAGCCGCGAAGAGCTGATCGGCAGTCATTATTCGATCCTCGTGCACGATGAAGACCAGGAGCGGGCGCGTTACGCCTTCAATGAGCGTCGGCTCGACGAACGCGCCTCGCGCAATGTGGAACTGCGCCTGAAGTGCCATAGCGGCAGCGGCAGCGACCGCACCTTCAACAATACGCTGATGACGATTCCGCTCAATTCGATCGGCATGCACAGCCACGATCACGAAGCGAAAAAGCAGGAATACTTCGGCACCTACGGCGTGGCGCGCGACATCACCGACCGCAAGCGGGCCGAGGAAGTCATCTCTTACCAGGCCTATCACGACATCCTGACGGACCTGCCGAACCGCATGCTGTTCAAGGACCGCCTGGGGCTGGCCGTGATCCAGGCGCGGCGCAAGCTGACGGAACTGGCCGTGATGTTCATCGACCTCGATCGCTTCAAGCTGGTCAACGATACCCTGGGCCACGTGAAGGGCGACGAACTGCTGCAGCAGGTGGCGCTGCGCCTGAAGGATTGCCTGCGCCGCGGCGATACGCTGGCGCGCCAGGGCGGCGACGAATTCACCATCGTGCTGCCGGAACTGCGCGACCGCCAGGATGCGCGCCTGATCGCCGACAAGTTCCTCGAATGCCTGCACCAGCCCTTCGACCTCGATGGCAACCAGGTGCATATTTCCGCCTCCATCGGCATCGCCATCTATCCGGGCGACGGCGAGACCATCGACGAGTTGCTGCGCCATGCCGACATTGCCATGTACCAGGTCAAGGCGCTGGGCAAGAACGGCCACAGTTTTTATCACGAGTCCATGCTCGACGTGTCGCACCAGAAGATCGCGCTCGAACAGAGCCTGCGCAAGGCGCTGGAGCTGAACCAGCTGGAAATGTATTACCAGCCGCAGGTGGACGTGATGACGGGCCGCATCGTTGGCGCGGAAGGCCTGATGCGCTGGAACCACCCGCAGCGCGGCTTGCTGACGGCCGGCGAATTCTTGCCGTTCGCCGAGGAAAACGGCTTGATGCTGCCGATCTCGGACTGGATGCTGGGCGCCCTGTGCCGCGATCTGGTGCAGTGGAACGCGGCCGGCGGCGAAGCCGTGCGCCTGTCGCTGAATCTGTCGCCGCAATATCTGGACCGGGGCGACTTTTTCGAGAAGATGCGCGGCGCGCTGACGCGCTATGGCATCGCGCCGGAAAAGATCGAAGTGGAGATCACGGAAAACATCTGCATCCGTAACCCGCAGTATGCGATCGAGCAGTTGAACAAGCTGTGCCAGTTGGGCGTGTCGGTCGCCATCGACGATTTCGGCACCGGCTATTCCTCGCTGTCGTACCTGCACCGCTTCCCCATCCACACGATCAAGATCGACCAGTCGTTTGTGAAGGAAATCCACGACGAACACGGACACTATCCCGTCATCCTGGCCATCATCTCGATCGCGCGCGGCCTGGGCCTGCACCTGATCGCCGAAGGCGTGGAAACGGAAGGCCAGGCGCGCTACCTGCAGGACAAGGGCTGCACCACGATGCAGGGCTATCTGTACCACCGGCCCATTTCTCTGGGCAGTTTCATTGGCGTGCTGCAGGAGCAGAACCGGCTGATCGCCAATGCCGTCCCCGCAGTGTCCCAGACGCTGGCCATCGAGGCTTGACCGTGCCGCTTGCCGCTCCCCGCTACACGGCTGCTCATTACACGGCTGACTACCTGCGCCTGAAAGGACTGGCCGAGAAGGGCAATGCGAATGCCCAGCACAGCCTGGGCTTCATGCATTTCAATGGGCAGGGCATCGAGCAAAGCTATGCGCTGGCGCTGCACTGGTATGGCCTGGCTGCCGCCCAGGGCCTCGAGCATGCGCAATACAACCTGGGCGTGATGTGCCAGAAAGGGCAGGGCGTGGCGCAGGATTTTGCACAGGCAGCGCACTGGTATCAGCTGGCTGCCGAGCAGGGTTACGCGTCGGCCCAGTACAACCTGGGCTGGCTGTATGCCAAGGGCCAGGGGCTGGCGCAAGATAGCGGGCAAGCCATGCTGTGGTTCAGCCGGGCGGCGGAGCAGGGCGACGCGGGCGCGCAAAACAATTTGGGCATGATGTATGACAATGGCAAGGGCGTGCCGCAGGATTTCGTGCAAGCCATCGCCTGGTACCGCAAGGCGGCCGACCAGGGCTATGCGCGGGCGCAGTTCAACCTGGGCCTGCGCTACGACAATGGCCAGGGCGTGCGGCAGGACCGCCAGCAGGCGAGCGCCTGGATGCGCAAGGCGGCCGAGCAGGGTTATGCGCCGGCCCAGTTCAACCTGGCGCTGCGCTATGAAAATGGCGACGTGCTGCCGCAGGACAGCCGGCAGGCGATCAGCTGGTACCGGCGCGCCGCCGAACAGGGCCACGCCAGTTCGCAGTTCAATCTGGGCCTGATCTACGACAATGGCCAGGGCGTGCCCTGTGATAAACAGGCGGCGCTCGAGTGGTACGTGAAGGCGGCCGGCCAGGGGCATGCGGCGGCCCAGCACAACCTGGGCCTGCACCATGAACATGGGGCGCAGGACTATACCCGGGCGCAGGAGTTCTACCGCCAGGCGGCCGGGCAGGGCTTTCCCGCCGCGCAGTATCAGCTGGGACTGCTGCATGAGCATGGGCAGGGCATGCCTGCCGATGCGCAGGAAGCCATCTTCTGGTACCGCAAGGCGGCCGACCAGGGGCATGTGCGGGCCCAATTCGACCTGGGTTTGCGCTATGAACATGGACAGGGCGTGCCGCAGGATTTGTCGCTGGCGCTGGAGTGGTACCGTCGCGCCGCCGAGCAGGACTATGCGCCGGCGCAATACATGCAGGGCGTCTTGCATGACCGCGACGATGGCCCGGCGCCCGACAGCCAGCTGGCCTGCGCCTGCTACTGCCGCGCCGCCGCGCAGGGCCACAGCCTGGCCCAGTTTGCGCTGGGCCTGCGGCATGACAATGGCCAGGACGTGCCGCAGGACTATGCCGCCGCCTGGGACTGGTATGCGCTGGCCGCGCGCCAGGGCCATGCGCGGGCACAGATGAATCTGGGCTTGATGGCGGCCTGCGGCCAGGGCGGCCCGCTCGACTTGCAGCAGGCGTATATCTGGCTGTCGATGGCCGTGGCGGCCGGCGTGGCCGGTGCGGAAAAATCCCTGCGCCAGACGGCGGCGCGCATGCGCGAGACGGATCTGGCGCGGGTGCGCGAACAATTGGCGGCGATAGCCGGCTAAGAGCCTATCCCAGTAGGGGCGCCAGCAGCGGATGTATGCATCTACTGGGATAGGCTCTTAGCCCAGCCGCCAGCGTTGGCGTGCGCGAATACAACAGCAGGTGCTGTATAGTCCTTTCCCTTCGCCGTCTGTGGCGCCCCTTGTTTCCCCCAAGACGTCAAAATTGCTGCGGTATTTGCAGTTTTGATGTGCTAAGGTTCCAGAAGAAGGTGGTCTGTATATTCTTTAGAAAAGGAAAACCATGCGCCTGAACCCTTTCCCTGGCCGTCCGGCCGCCATCCTGTGTGCCCTGGTGTTGCTGTCGTCCGGCGCATGCGCCGCCGGTCCCCTGGATGCCCTCAGCAACCAGGATGCCAGCAATGGCTTGAAAGCGGCGCTGGAAGCCGGATCGGCCGCCGCCGTAGCCAAGTTGGGCATCGAAAATGGTTTTCTCAACAATGACAAGGTCAAGATCAAGCTGCCCGGCATCCTGGAGCAAGCCAAGCCCTTGTTGAAAATGACGGGGCGCGGCCAGCAACTGGACGACCTGGTGGTGTCGATGAACCGTGCCGCCGAGTCGGCCGTGCCCATGGCCAAGCCCTTGCTGCTCGACGCGGTCAAATCGATGAGCGTGAGCGATGCGAAAAATATCCTGTCCGGTGGCGATACTTCCGTGACGGATTTCTTCCGCCAGAAGACCTCTGCGCCGCTGGCCGTCAAATTCCTGCCCATCGTGAAATCCGTTACCGACCGCTCCGGCCTGGCCAGCAAGTACAACAGCACCATGAGCCAGATCGGCAAGACGGGACTGGTGCCGCAGCAGCAATCGACGGTGGAAGGCTATGTCACGGACCGTGCGCTTGATGGTCTGTATCTGATGATCGGCGAGGAAGAAAAAGCCATCCGCAGCAATCCGCTCGCGTATGGCAGCAAGATTATCGGCAAAGTGTTTGGCAGTTTGAAGTGACGCTTCAAGCCTGATGCGGGGCCGCAGGCGGCGTTTGCGCCACATGGACAGGTGTGGCGCAAGGGAAACAAGTTAAGCATTTGCTACAAGAAAACAATGTTAAAATTCCGCGACATACATTCCTGAGGCATGGTCAAGCAAGAATTTACCGCCCGGGAGTGCCCAGGTTTAGTGGCGAACTGATGCGTGGCATTGCAACATGCCCGTCGGTTGGCCTTTTTTCGTTTTATTCACGTTTCCCCAAGCTCATTGATTTTCTGAATACATTGTCAGGAATTCCAGGTGCAGGATATTTTAGGTAGCCGGATTTGTTAAGCGTACTCAGAAAATCAATCAAATATACCTGGTGTGGCTGTCTGGTGCTTGGCGCGCCTTCGGTAATGGCTGCGACCCCGAATCATGGAGGCCAGTCCGGCTATATCAATATGCCCAGCGCCGTGGTGGAAACGGACGGCACCTTCAGCGTCGGCTACAGCTACGACAGCCCGTATGGCCAGTTATGGGCGACGGCAAATATCCTGCCTTTCCTGCAAATGACGGGACGTTATGTGTCGATCACGGGCATTCCTGGTTTTACCAACGTGCCCGGTGAATATGGCAGTGGCTATGGCCGCTACAAGGATAAAGTCGTCGACGGTAAATTGCGCCTGTGGACGGAAACGGAGTGGATGCCGTCGGTTGCCGTCGGCATGACGGATCTGTTTGGTACCGAGCTGTTCAAGGGGCAATACGTCGTGGCTACCAAGACATTTGGCGCCAGCAAGAATATCGAAGCGAGCCTGGGCTATGCCCATAAACGCCCGGACGGCGTGTTTGCCGGTGCGCGCTGGACCCCGGCCGCGTTGCCGCGCTGGTCGGTGGTGGCTGAATACGATACAACGAATTACTTGCGCGACTTCCGCGCCAGCGAAACGAATGCCGGCAAGCGCCGCAAGGGCGCGTCCGTGGGCCTGGAATACCGCTGGGGCTGGCTTGCCTTGCAGGCAGCCCGCAACCGCGACCAGTTCAGCCTGAATGCCTTTATCAGCATTCCGTTTGGCGAGCGCGAGTTCATCCCCAAGGTGTACGAACCGCCGTATTTCATCGACGACAAGAATCCGCCGCCACTGCCGAGCAAGGAAGAATGGCACCGTGACCCCGTGTATGGTGCCGACCTGGTCAATGCGCTGGTAAAACAGGACTACAAGAATATCCGTGTCGAGCAAGAAGGTAATGTCCTCAGCCTGAGCCTGACCAACAGCCGTATCTCGAACATGGGCCGTGCCGTTGGCCGTGCGGCGCGCACGGCTGTCGCCTTCACGCCGAAGGGCGTGACGACCCTGCGCATCACGTATACCAAGCTGGACCAGCCAATCGCCACCTACGAATTCTTTGATTTGCCAAAACTGAACGACTATTTGGCAGGCAAGATCGACCGCAAGGCCTTCCTTGACGTCGTGCTGCTGCGCTATCCGGAGAAAAGCGATGTCATCCGGGACGATCAGCAAGGCTGGTTGCAGGACTTCCTCGACAAGCCGTCAACCGTCGTTGCGGCAGCACCTGCGCCAGCACCTGTTCCCGCCGCCGTACTTGCGGCGGCTCCCGCGACTGCCACCGCGCCGGCTCCCGCCGTTTCCGCACCCGCTCCGACCAAGGCGGCCGAGGTCCTCAAGGACGATGGCAAGCTGGCCGTCGGCGTTGGCGTCGATGGCGACGTGGTGCAGATCAAGTCGCTGGACCGGGAAGCGAACCGTTTCAAGATCGCTCCCAAGGTGGGCTTCTTCTTCAATGACCCGAGCGGCGCCTTCCGCTATTCGATCTCGGCGGTCGCCAACTATGACCGCCGCCTGGGCGACGGACTGTACCTGAATAGCGCCGCCAGCCTGCAGTTGCTGGAAACGGTATCGGGCGTCAAGCAGCCATCGAACAGCAATTTGCCGCACGTGCGTACCGACGTGGCGGAATACCTGCGTGGCGGGCGTTTCTCGCTGAGCCGCGTCTTGCTGAACAAATACGACAATCCCGCCGAGCGCGTGTATACCCGCATGTCGGCCGGCCTGTATGAAGACATGTTCCGCGGCGTCGGCGGCCAGGTGCTGTACCTGCCGAAGGATAGCCGCTGGGCGGCCGACGTGGCTGTCGATGCCTTGCAGCAGCGTGGCTACAAGGGCTTGCTGGACTCGCGCGACTACAAGACGGTGACGGCGATCGGTTCCCTGCATTACCGCTTGCCGCACGACATTACCGTGACGGCCCGTGCCGGCCGCTTCCTGGCGAAAGATACGGGCGTGCGCATGGAATTCAAGCGCCGCTTCCAGTCCGGCATCGAAGTCGGTGCCTGGTACACGCATACGAATGGCAACGACATCACCAGCCCCGGCACTCCATCGAAGCCGTACCAGGACCGTGGCATCTTCCTGTCCGTCCCGCTGAACAGCATGTTGCCGATGGACACGCAATCCATGGCCGGCTTCGCCATCTCGCCATGGACGCGCGATGTGGGACAGATGGTGGCTTCGCCTGGCGACCTGTACGACATGTTCGAGCGCCCGCGCGCCGACATGCACAGTTACGATGGCCTGGGTAACTTTGCCGAGCGCCCGGACGAACAGCATCTGCCTGCCGTCAATCCGCCGGACCGGCCGTTTGTCAGCCCATGGCCCGCCATGCGCGCGCGCCTGGAGCAATCCGCATCTGCGACGCCGAGTGCTCCTGAATGGCTCAAGGCGACGGCGGTGGTTGGGGGCGTGGTAGTGGCTTCCGCGCTGGCCGACAAACCTGTCGACCGTTTCGTCAAGAAACATGAAGATTCCAAGGTCTACCGCAACTGGGACAAGCTGGGTAAGGCCATGCCCTACGCGGCAGTGGGCGCTGCTGCCGCTGCTTTCGCCCTGGGCGATGACCGTATGCAAAACACGGGACTCATTTCCCTGCAATCGGTTGCCGCGGCAACGGGTGTGGCGGTGGCTGGCAAATATGCGTTTGGCCGTGCCCGTCCTGAGGAAGACCTCGGAACGTGGAGCCGCGTCGGCAGCGGCAATTCCCGCTCGAATTCCTCGTTCCCATCCGCGCATGCCGCCATCGGCTTTGCCGCCGTGACGCCATTTGCCAAGGAATACGATGCGCCTTGGCTGTACAGCGTGGCCGCCGTGGGTTCCGCCGGCCGCGTGTTTGGCCGCAAGCACTGGGTCTCCGACACGGTCGCCGGCGGCATCGTGGGTTACGCCATGGGCAGCTGGCTGTGGCACGCGCAGCGCGACCAGAGCAAATCGGGTCTGTCGATCAATCCCGGACCGAAAGAAATCAGCGTGACCTGGCAGGGCAAGTATTAAGCGCCATGGCGCTCCTTTTACTCATACAACATCATTTATCCAGACAAAGACCAGCATGAAAAAGCAACTTCGTACTCCCCCGCCTTTCGTGAAACACGTGATTTTCTCGGCCTGTTTGCTGAGTGCAACTTCGGTCTATGCCATGGGGCAGGATTTTGGCGCGACTGACATGCCTCGCACGGATATTTCCCGTGCACAGGCGAGTGAAATGGGCGGCGGCAGCTTGCCCAGTATTCGCAGCGGCCGTGCTGAACAGCGACAAGTCAAATCCTTGCCAGCCAACGCGCCCACCAAACGCAGCGTTGCAGATGCCGACGCGTCAGTCGGTGCCTTCGAAGAGTATGTCGATGGCGTAACGGGTAAAAAACTGAGCATTTTCGGCAAGGATCTGTTCAGCGATGTGCCATCCACGTTTGCACCGCTCGATGGTGTCCAGGTGAACCAGGAATACGTGATCGGCACGGGCGACGAGTTGCAGGTACGCGGCTGGGGCATGGTCGACATCGACGTCAGCGCCACGGTTGACCGCAGCGGCGCGATTTTCATTCCGCGCGTCGGCTCCGTCAAGGTCAGCGGCGTGCAGTACAAGGACTTGCAGGGCTATTTGAAGAAGGCCATCAGCAAGATATACACCAACTTCGACCTCACAGCCAGCATCGCGCAAACACGCGCCGTGCAAGTGTACGTGGTCGGCCATGCCGTCCGTCCCGGTACCTATACCTTGAATTCCATGAGCACCCTGCTCAATGCGCTGTTTACGTCCGGTGGCCCGGACGCTACCGGCAGCATGCGCAATATCCAGCTCAAGCGCGGCAAGGATACCGTCAGCACCTTCGACCTGTATGACATGCTGGTCAGCGGTGACAAGAGCCGCGACGTCACCTTGCGCGACGGCGACGTGATCTACATTCCTGAAGTAGGCCCGCTGGTGGCTTTGACGGGAAGCGTGAAGCAACCGGCTATTTTCGAGTTGAAAGGCAACGCGACACTGGCCGACGTACTGAGCTGGGCCGGCGGCTTTGATTCGGCAGCGGAAACCAAGCAAATCATCGTCGAAAAGAATATCGACAATCAATATAAGACCGTGCTGGAACTGGTGGCTGACAAAGGTGTCTCCAGCAGTCAGTTGGCCGGCATTGCCGTCAAACCGACCGATATCCTGCGGGTGTTCGCACCAGGCGCCGTGCCGGTCCAGGCACAAATCCAGAATGAATACGTGCGTGTGGCTGGCGAAGCAAGGCAAAGCGGCATTTTCCTGTTGAAAAAAGGCGAAACCCTGCGCGAGCTGATCGCCCGTGTCGGCGGCGCCAATGAAAACGGCTACCTGTACGCGACACAGTTGAACCGCGAATCCGTGCGCCGCGCCCAGCAGATCAAATTGAACCAGGTGGCTGACCGCTTCGAGCGCGACCTGGAATCGAACGCCACCCAGCGCATGGCAGCCAGCAATGACAAGGATAACGCAGCGAAAGCTGCGGCTGAGGTCGAGCAGCAGCGCCGCATCGTGCAAAAACTGCGCACCATCAAGGCGGAAGGCCGCATCGTCCTGGACCTCCCAGGCGTCGATACGCAAGTCAAGAATTTGCCCGATCTGCCGCTGCAGGATGGTGATTCCATCCTGATTCCGCGTCGTCCCGGCACCGTGGATGTGCTGGGTTCCGTCTTCCAGCAAAACGCCTTTGTGTATCGTCCACAGCGCACGGTCAACGACTATGTGCAGCAAGCCGGTGGCGTTACCTCGACGGCGGATAAGTCGGAGATGTACGTGATCCGTGCCGATGGTACGGCGCAGAGTGGCCAGGGAACGGGCTGGTTCAGCGGCATTGGCGGTACGGCGTTGAATCCTGGTGATACGGTCGTCGTGCCGGAGAAGATCGAGCGCAGCACGTTTATGCAGAGTCTGAAGGAATGGACTGCGATTTTCTATCAGTTTGGTTTGGGTGCTGCTGGTTTGAAAGTGTTGAAAGATTAACGCGACACCTCACCAGATACGCATAAAACCACACTCTATTTGAAAGCGAACGATGTCCGAGCATGTAGAAATTAAAAATAAGCAAGATTCAGTAGCGCAGGCAGAGGAGCAGGGCGTGCATTTGCTTGATCTCTGTGCTGCCTTAGTGCGCCAACGAAAAATCATTTACATTTTTCCGCTTGTTACGGGCGCACTGGCACTGATAGCAAGCCTGTTGATGGCACCCAAGTATGTAAGCACAGCGGTGATCATGCCTCCACAACAACAAAGCTCCTCCGTATCTGCCATGCTGGGACAACTTGGGGGCTTGGCGGGGGCTGCAGGTAGTATTGCGGGCTTGAAAAATCCAAATGACTTGTACGTGGGCATGCTGCAGAGCCGTACGATTGCAGACAGATTGATCGAGCAATTCAAGCTCAAAGAGCGTTACGGAAAAGATACTCTGGATGAAACTCGTGCCAAATTAGAGAAGGTCCGTGATCTATCTAATGGTAAAGATGGTTTGATCGGTATTTCAATTGAAGACGCTGATCCAAAATTCGCAGCCGAACTGGCAAATGCCTATGTGACCGAATTGGCATCGGTAACAAAAACGTTGGCAATTACAGAAGCCGCAAGGCGCCGTGTTTTCTTTGAAAAACAATTAAAGGGTGCGAAAGAGGATTTGGCCAATGCTGAGGTGGCGATGCGGAAGATGCAGGAAGCTACTGGCATGCTTCAACTGGAAGGACAAGTCAAAGGCATCATTGCGAATGAAGCTCAACTACAGGGCACTATTGCCGCCAAAGATGTACAGCTGAAGGCTATGCGTACTTTTGCGACGGCGAACAATCCCGAATTCCTGCGTGTTCAGGAAGAAATGCGTGGTCTGCAGGGACAGTTGGAAAAATTGCAAGGTGGTCAGTCGAAACGTGGTGACGTGATGGTTCCAAGTGGAAAAATTCCTGAAGTAGGTATTGAGTACATTCGTACCTTGCGTAATGTTAAATATTACGAAACAATTTTTGAGCTATTGTCAAAGCAATATGAGCTGGCGAAAATTGATGAAGCCAAAGATTCATCGATGATTCAGCAACTTGATCTTGCTGTGCCCGCAGAGAAAAAAATCAGACCAAAGCCAATAACAATGACATTGGCAGGGATTATCTTTGGTGGAGTTCTTGCTATTTTTATGGCATTGCTGCGTGATGCTTATCTTGTAGCGAAACGAGACGCAAAGAATAGCCAGCGCTGGATGACTATGCGTAAAGCTTGGAAAGAGTAATTTTCTTTGGATTTGGTCTGAAGCTTTGTAAAGCTATTCTGATAATGGAGAATTATTATGGTTCTCTATTTCACAAAGAAATTTTTATTGCACCGTTTGATTTGGTGTATTTGTAATACTGATTTAATTTATGATAACTGCATCGCTGCGTAATTTATTTTTGAAGAATGCTGCTGCTAATGTAATGGGCGGAGCTGGATCAGCATTATTCAACCTCTTGCTCCCGGCTCTTGTTATCCGGTATATCGGGAAGTTGGAGTTCTCTGTATGGACGCTCGCCTTGCAAATTTTGATGTATTTGCAGATATTTGGTTTCGGTTTGCAAACGGCAATAACAAAATTTATTGCTCATGGAAGTGGTGGGGGTGATTTTTCAGACCAGAAAAAAACCATCAAGGCGGGATTGGTTTTGGTATTCGGTTTTGTGTCAGCCGCCATGGCGATGGTAGTTATATTGGTTATTTTCTATCCTCTCCTTTTCAAAAATATTCCGGCTGATTTGGTTACTGAATTCAGAATTTGTATTGGATTGTTAGGAATGTCGGCGGCCTGGCAATTGTTTGCACTTGTTCCCAATGGGATGTTTGTTGGCCTTCACCGTAACATAATCCCTGTAGGTTGCACTTTGTTCGTCAGGATGCTAAGTCTGCTGACACTATGGTTGGTGCTGAAACAAGGTGGTGGTTTGCTTGCTCTTTCCATTACTCTTGCTGCCTGTGGAGGTATTTTAGTTCCCACTAGTTATTTCTGCGCTCATCGATGGGCAAGTAATCTAGTTAAACATCTTGGGGAAACAGATTGGTCTCGAGTTAAGCAATTATTCAACTATTGCGCCAGTCTAGCTGTTTGGAATCTGGCTATGCTGTTCGTGAATGGCGTAGATATGATAATAATTGGCCACTTTGATTTTGAAAAGGTCGCAGCATATTCCCTGGCGGTCACTTCGATTGCCGTCTTGGTAGGCGTTTTACAAGCAGTTTTAAATCCACTGGTTGCCATTGGATCTTCGGCTCATGCGAGCGCAGAAACGGCTAAAAAGCTACCGAATATTTTGTTTTTATCTAGTATTTCTTGTGCTGCATTTCTTATTTTTGTCTATATTTTATTTTTGTATTTTGGCAGATATATTTTGGGTTTTTGGGTTAGTCCGATTTATGTCGATGATGTTTATCGGTTTTTGCTTGTTTTATTGATATCGCATGCGGTGCGAAATTTGATGATGCCATTTTCTATACTTTTGGTTGCAATTGCCGAGCATAGAAAAGCTTTTTTACCTGCGGTAACAGAAGGCATTGTAAATCTATGTTTTAGTTTGGTACTTGTTGCCAAGGTTGGCGCAATAGGCGTTGCGTATGCGACGCTAATAGGCGCATTGGCCGGGGTGATTTGCAGCTTTGTTCTGGTTGTTAATAAAACTAAAGTATTGACAATATCAAGATGTAGTTTTTTTTATAAAATATTGTTGTTGCCGCTATCAATTTTATTAGTGTTATTTTTTGTTTCTTTCAGGATGATTCATGGGAATGGTTAAAGTTCTTAAGATATTAGTCAAGGCTTTATTGTATAGGCCAAAGCTAGGATTTCTAGGGAAGGACTCTTTTATTTTACTCCCCCGTTGGGTGCATAATCCCGGAAATATTGAAATCGGTAAAAATTCAATTATTGGAAGATTTTGTGTTCTGCATCCAGTAATAAAATATAAAGAGCAAAAATTTTCTTCAAAAATTAAAATAGGCAGCAATGTTTATATTGGCGGGTATAATCAAATTCATGCTATGAATTTGATTGAAATAGAAGATGGATGTGTGCTAAGTGAGCATGTTTATATTTCGGATATCGCACATGGTTTTGATCCTAATGGTGGATTGATCATGCAGCAAAATTTGGAATGCAAAGGTCCTGTGCATATTGGCGCCAACACTTTTATTGGCTATGGAGTTTCTATAATGCCAGATGTATCATTGGGAAGAAATTGTATTGTCGGAACTCGGTCTGTAGTAACACATTCCTTTCCTGATTATTCAATGATTGCTGGAAGCCCGGCGAAACTTTTAAAAAAATATTGTTTGGAAAGTAATGAATGGATAAGCGTAAAATGAAAGTGTTAATTACCGGCGGCGCAGGATTTATCGGATCTAATCTGGCTTTGCACTTGAACAGTTTGGGGCATGAAGTAACCATTCTTGATACATTGTCCCCTCAGATTCATGGCGATAATCCTATAGAAACTTCACCTTTGTACCGAAGTATCAAAAACACGACTAATTTTGTACTTGGTTCGGTAACTGACATTGCCGCATGGGAAGCTGTATTGCCAGGTCAAGATGCTATTGTGCATCTCGCGGCAGAAACGGGAACGGGACAGTCCATGTATGAGATCAAACGTTATGTTGATGTCAATATCGGCGGTACCGGCATCATGCTGGATTTGCTGGCTAACGGTCAATATCAGGTTAAAAAGGTTGTTGTGGCTTCTTCCCGCTCGATTTATGGCGAAGGAAAATACTATTCGGAAGCCTTGGGAATTATTTATCCCGGTGCCCGTAAAGATATTGATATGCAGGCCGGCCGTTTTGAACCGTTATGTCCAAAAACAGGTGATGTATTGACCTTGCTTGCCACGGATGAGGATTCGAAAATTCATCCTTCTTCAGTCTATGGTATTACCAAGCAAAACCAGGAACAAATGGTAATGACAGTGTGCGACTCGCTGGGTATTGGCGCCAGTGCATTGCGTTACCAGAACGTTTATGGTCCTGGCCAATCGCTGAGTAATCCTTATACCGGCATTCTGTCCATCTTCTCCACACGCATCAAGAACAATAACGGTATCAATATCTTTGAGGATGGCAAGGAAAGTCGGGATTTTGTTTTTATTGACGATATTGTTGCAGCAACGACAGCAGCACTGACACAGGATGCTGCAAATGGCGAGGTATTTGGCATCGGCGCCGGCGTTGCCACAGATGTGTTGACGGTAGCAAACACACTGGTAAAACATTATGGAAACGAGGTCCCTATTAAGGTTACCGGAGCATATCGTTTAGGGGATATTCGCCATAATTATGCTGATTTAAGTAAGGCTGAGCGTCTGTTGGGATTCCGGCCTCAGGTTAGTTTTGATCAAGGCATCAAGAAGTTTACTGATTGGGTCAATATGCAAGAGGTGCAAGTTGATACTTATGAGACAAGCATTGAAGAAATGAAGAAACGGGGTTTGTATAAATGAAAGCCCGGGTTGGATTGGTCACAGTTCTATTTAATAGCGAGGATGTTCTTCCTGGTTTTTTTGAAAGTTTGTCAGCCCAAAAATTTTCAGATTATTGGCTATTCATACTGGATAACAGTCTCAATGATGCTTCCTACAAGAAATCTCTGGATCTAATTGAACAGTATGGTTTGCAAAACGTTACGCTGATAAAAAACCAAAAAAACGTTGGTGTTGCAGCTGCCAATAATCAGGGAATTAATCTTTCTTTGCAAATGGGATGTGATTATGTCCTGCTTTTAAATAATGATATCGAATTTCATGATGTGAATTTATTTGGTGATCTGGTGCAATTGGCCGATGATTCAAATGAGAAATTAATTGTACCAAAGATATATTTTCACGATTCACGCAAGATTTGGTGTGCGGGCGGTTCATTTAGTAACTTGAAAGGTACTGTAGTACATCGAGGCGAAGGTGAGATTGATAGCGGACAATATGATAAAGATGGATATATTGGCTATGCGCCGACCTGTTTTATGCTGATTCATAAGCAGGTTTTCGATGCTATTGGTATCATGGATGAGAAATACTTTGTATATAGCGACGATGCGGATTTTATTTGGCGGGCCAATAAATTTGGTTTCCGTACCTACTATTGGGCCAAGGGCCTGGTACTGCATAAGGTAAGCAGTAGTACTGGAGGCGGACTTTCTCCTTTCTCTACTTATTACTGTGAGCGGAACAGGATTTATTTTATTAGGAAAAATTTTTCTCCTTTTATGAAATTCTTTGCATTGGCATTTTATATTATTACGCGTCCTTTGAAATGGCGATTTTTTTCGAAGAGATTGCGTCCATCATTTATTTCAGGCGTAGTTGACGGATTCAAGCTATAAAATCAGAAGCTACACTATTTAGGCGGCGAGGGAAATTTGAACTGTATAATTTATTTGATCACCATACTTTCAGTGTTTCAAGGTATGGTAATTCCCGGTATTGAGTCGCTTGGCATATCACCATTTTTCATCGCTCAAATAGTAGCAGTTCTATATGCGTTAATTTATTGGCGCATGCATGGTTTTATGATACCAAAGGAATGGTATTGGTTCACTTTTTGGTTTACTGCATTTGTAATATTTTCCGCGATGTCGGCATTTGTTTTTCCATTCGTTTTTCAAGGAATACATGTGTATGTGCCGAAAGGTGGCATTGACGAACAATATTTATCACCGGGTAACCTACAGATTTCGTCTTCGAATTTTGCACAGGCAATTTTTATATTGTTGTATTGGTTAAGCATCATTCTTTTGTTGACAAATAAGTCTGAAAATAGAATTAAAATAATTGAACGCGCTTATGTTATTTCCTCAATTATTGTCCTGTTTTTTTCGTTCTATCAATTGATCAGCATATTGACAGGTATTCCATACCCAGGGAGTTACCTGCTGAATAATACCAGTTACGGTATCGCTCAGAATGCTACTTTTGGATTTTTACCACGTATAAATTCGACATTCACTGAGCCTTCTTTTTATGCGATGTTTGTCGGTAGTTTTGCCACGTGGTTATATATTCGTTTGCTTAATGAAGACAACTCGAAGCGCTTGTGGGCTTGGGGATCTGCACTGTGTATTGCACTTTTAGGATTGTTATTGTCGGCATCTTCAACGGGTTATTTGAGCATGCTTGTTTTTTTTGCATGTCACAGTATGGTATCTTTATTTTCGAAAAATAAAGGTACACACAACAAACGCATATTTATAATTATTTCTGGTTGTGCATTATTTTTTATAATATTTTACATATTTGTTCCAGGAACGGATGTTATCCTGAATGTGATTTTATTTGAGAAAGGCGAATCAGACTCATCTTTGCACAGATTTGCAGCGGATGCTTATGCATTTACAGTATTGGAAAATACGGCGTACTTTGGAGCCGGACTGGGTAGCAATCGGCCATCAAGCTTCATTACGTTTTTGATCTCAAACGTCGGCATTATCGGCATGTTTTTTATCCTGTTGGCTACCTATGTACTTTGGAAAATGGGTATGCAGGCGAGCAAGGTTGCCAGCCTAAAATCTACGTCTGCGGCCGTGCAGGCATCCGGCTGGGCTCTCTTTACCATGCTCGTTTCCAAGGCTGTCGCAGGGGCGGATCTGAGTTTTCCGCCAATGTGGATACTTATAATTTATTTCATTATCTGCATATGCCATGCTCAAATGGAGAGCAAGAAATGTAGGGGAATTGACAATATTCCTGGGGGCGTTGGCGTTTGAAAACAGAAGTTTAATTTTTCGATTATTGAATAATCATATTTTCACGTAAAAAATAAATATTTAGCGGGCTTTATGCATAAGAATAATTTTGATCTTTTAAGGTTGATTTTTGCCAGTATGGTAGTGTTTTTTCATATGGGTATTCTTTCGCAGAACCCTAATCTCTACTGGATGACTCAATATATATCTTCATTATTTGCGGTACAGGCGTTCTTTGTTGTCAGTGGTTACCTTGTAACAATGAGTTATGAAAAATCCAGATCAATGAAAGAATATTGGAGGAAGCGAATTTCTCGGCTTGCTCCAGCATACATCTTCGTCGTTGTGTTTGCTGCCGTTATTTTGTCGATCATTTCTGAATATTCTTTTTCTGAATATTTTTCGCATAAGGATTTTTGGCGGTATATATTCTATAACCTTATTTTTGCCAATTTTAGTGCTCCATCCTTGCCCGGTGTTTTTTTACACCAATTCGAAAGTGCGATCAATGTATCGCTTTGGACAATCAAGATTGAAGTGCTCTTTTACGCCAGTGTTCCATTAATTGTTTTGGGTTGTCGCCGATGGGGATACCAGAGAACGTTAGCGACGATTTTTCTGCTATCGCTGGCTTGGCGAGAATTTTTCTATTTGCGTGGTATCGCAACTGATGCTGAGTTTTACTTTAAGATGGCAAAACAATTGCCAGGCCAGATGGTATTTTTTTGCGGCGGTGCCTGGTGTTATTATAAAACACGTGATGGTTTTCAGCTTTCCTGGAAGTGGGCCGCTGTTGGGGTACTTTCTTATATTTTTGCCACTGGTTGGTTTTTTGAATTAGTGGCTCCTATAGCGGTGACCTTGTTTGTTACATGGGCTGCGCTGAGTTTGCCGCCTGTGTTTAACGTCGGCAAATATGGGGATTTTTCATTTGGCATCTATCTTTATCACGCGCCTATTGTTCAGTCACTAATATTTTTTGGATTATTTGCATTCAATCCGTTTATTGCTCTAATGACAGGTGTGCTCTTTGTGTTGCTGATGGCAATAATTTCGTGGAATTTTATCGAAAAGCCTTTCTTGAGTCATCGGAAAATACTACCTATTAATAACAACAGATCAAGTAAGAAGAAAAATGTCTCAGTTGCCAATTAATTTTTTGCTGATAGCTCCTGAATTTTTTGGATATGCCAAAGAAATTCAGAATGGCCTTGCCAGACGTGGAATCGGCGCTATGCGTTTTGATGACCGTCCTGCCAGCGATACCATAACGAAGATCCTTAACCGGATTTCACCACTGCTGCAACGTGAAAAAGCTGATCGTTATTTCGATTCGGTTTTTCAGCAGGCAAAGCAACACCCGATCACTCATGTCTTGGTTATTAAAGGCCAATCTCTTTCCCTCTCGGCGATTCGGCGCATGCGCGAGGCATTACCGCATGCACATTTCACCTTGTATTTTTGGGACAGTTACAAAAATATGCCAAGTGATAGCTATGATAAGGTGGCGTTATTTGACAGAGCACTATCATTCGATCCTGTTGATGTCGAAAATGATGGACGGCTTGAGTATCGTGCGCTTTTTTACTTGGACGAGTATGCTAAGTTACCGAAGGTAGATGAGGATATTGATTTTTTCTTTTTTGGAACAATTCATTCAGATCGTTATAAAGTTTTGAAAAAACTGGCTAATCATCTTCCTCGCAATGCATCTTTCAAGAAAATACTTTATTTCCCATCGCGATTAATTTATTGGGGGCGTCGTTTATTTCAGCCATCTTTTTGGACTGCAAAGAGAAGCGAATTTACATTCGAGCCGGTTGGCAAGGCTGATTTGAAACTACTTCTTTCGCGTAGTAAAATAATTATAGATATTGAACGTCCGATTCAGGCTGGATTAACTATGCGTACACTGGAAGCGGTGGGCGCAAAGAAGAAAATTATCACCACCAATGCATTTTCCGCCAAGACGGATATTTATAGGCCAGAAAATATACTGGTAATTGATCGGGAAAAAATTGTAATCCCGGAGAGTTTTATTCTATCTGAATTTTGTGAGTTGCCTGTATGCATTAATCAAAAATATAGTTTGGATGGTTGGCTGGATGAAATTTTTCCATTTGAAAAATTAGGAACTGCTGTTGCGTGATTTTTTGAGTAATTGATCGATATTGCTGCTACTGCTACCTGAATACAATTTATTTTGATGAAAATGGAAAAACTTGTTTGTTTAATTGTTGCACGAAATTTGGGTGATGCTGTCATCCAGAGTGCTTTTTTGAAAAAATTGGTGGATAGCCACTACGCAGAAAATTACATTGCCTGGGTACGTCCTCAGGTTGCATTTTTATTTAGCGATATTCCTAATTGCAAAATTATTTGTTCTCAATTTCCAGTTGGAACAACAAAAGATTTTGGCTGGAACAATGCACTCGGATTTTTAAAAGCTGCATGGAAAATCCGCGTATTGAAGCCAAGTGTCACCATGGATCTGATTGGAGATTTTCGTGAGAGGGCTTTTGCGTGGTTACTCAACGCCTCTCAACATAAACATATAGGCTGGGCTGGGAATCATCCATTTAATCTGATCATTCGCAATCCTTTAGGGCGAGGTCGGCCTAGCTTTGTAGTCCCGGAGAGCTGTGACAATATATATTCTTCCTATGGACTAATGCTGGATTTCCTGTCCTCTGGAAAAGAAAAAAGCATTCTGTCAAAGATAAAGCCCTCCCTGAATGAACAGTTGAAAATCGGAATACATCCGTTTGCGTCACAACGCTGTCGCCTTTGGCCTGAACAGGATTGGCTTACATTGGCGCAAGATTTGATACGTGATGGCCATCGCCTGACTGTTTTTGGTGCCGGTGTTGAACGGCAGGCGCTGGAGCGAATCTTTGCTCCTGTCCTATCACATATTGAAGTCTACACGCGCTCTCTGTCTGACTTTACCAGCAAGGTGAAGGAGTTGGACTTGTTGATTGGTCTGGACAGTTTTGGTGTACATATGGGGCAGCGGCAAGGGATACGCACGATATTAATTAATGCCGGTAGTAATCCTGCAGTCTGGACACCTCCTAGCACGCAATTGATTGCTCGTTCTGGTGGTTGTGTACATTATCCCTGTAACAATGTACCAAAATGTGAGGGAACGTTGGGGGAATTCATTTGTATTCGCTCTGTCAGACCCGACGAGGTTGCAGCGATTGTGAAAGTGACTGGCTGAAATATTTTTTCCAATGCTGATGTGTCTTGGTGATCTTGCTGGTAGCCGCGCAGAGCGTGCGACGTTATGGCGCGTACGAAGTGCGGACGGATAAAATTCTGCGTCCGCTGCTTTGCAGTATGAGGTTATATTTACCGGAAGATCACATGAGTTTATTGAAATTGGCTTGGTATTTCTGCGTATTTGCTGGTCATTTTTTTTTGGGAAAATTTTTAAATTTTAGGTATCGCATATTTTGCGTTCATGAAAGAAATATATGAGTATTGATGTTATTAGAAATTCGCTGCTCGAAGCAAAGGTTGGCCTGGATAATTTGATAAAAAATGAAGGCGTTTTATTAAATATTGATCGTTCAGCGGAACTCATAGCGGATTCATTGCGCAAGAACGGCAAAGCCATTTCTTGTGGTAATGGTGGCTCTATGTGTGATGCCATCCATTTTGCGGAGGAATTATCCGGCCGCTTTCGGAAGGATCGTAAGGCATTGTCTGCACTATCAATCAGTGATCCAGCTCATATTACTTGTGTGGCCAATGATTTTGGCTATGATTTTGTTTTTTCGCGTTTTGTGGAAGCCCATGGAAGGCCAGGCGATTGCCTTATTGCGATTAGTACCAGTGGAACTAGTCGATCGGTCTTGAACGCTGTGAAAAGCGCACAGGAAAATGGCGTTACCGTGATTGGTCTGACGGGGCGCCCTGGCAGCCCTTTGGATGAATTGGCTGATGTCAGTTTATGTACTCCAGCAGGACAATTTGCTGATCGCGTACAGGAATTACATATCAAAATGCTCCATATAATCATTGAATTAGTAGAGAAAAAGCTAGGATTGTCTTGATTAGGCGGAAAGTATATGTTTTCTAAAGATTCAAACCTTGGCCTTGAATTAGCGCGTGCACGGGTACTTGTGATCGGCGATGTCATGCTGGATCGCTATTGGTCTGGTGCTACCGCTCGTATTTCTCCGGAGGCGCCGGTACCAGTAGTTAATATTGGCAAAGATGACCAGCGTCCAGGGGGGGCCGCCAACGTAGCAGTAAACGTTGCTTCTTTGGGAGCGCAGGTTACTTTGTTAGGTGTTGTTGGGAAAGACGAAGCCGCTGTATTACTAAAGACATCAATGGAGCGCTATGGTGTGCGCGTGGACTTTGTCGAGGCTCCCGCCAGTCCTACAATCACGAAATTACGTGTGGTTTCGCGTAATCAGCAGCTGATCAGGCTGGATTTCGAATCATCCATGCATGCCGAGCATGCCTTTGACCGCGAGGTTTTATATCAGAAGTTCTGTGCGGTACTGAAATCTGTAGATACGGTCATATTATCGGATTATGGCAAGGGGACACTGGCTTTCATTGCACCGATGATCAAGGAAGCGCGGCGAATGGGGAAACCAGTCATCGTTGATCCGAAAGGAACGGACTATACCCAGTATGCCGGTGCGACTTTGATTACGCCTAACATGGCGGAGTTTGAGGCCGTTGTTGGCGTTTGTTCCGACGAGGCTGAGATGGTCCGGAAAGGAAACAGACTGCGCGAAGAATTGGAACTGGACGCTCTGCTGGTGACCCGTAGTGAACATGGCATGACTTTGTTGCAGCCCCAGACCGAACCTGTACACTTGCCAACGGAGGCACGTGAGGTTTTTGATGTAACCGGCGCGGGCGATACCGTGATCGCTACACTGGGAGCGGCGTTGGCAAGTGGTAAGGATCTCGAAACGTCGTGCCGGTTAGGTAATATGGCGGCAGGCGTGGTCGTTGGAAAATTTGGTACCGTACCTGTCACATTAATGGAATTGGAACGCGTCCTATATGGAGTAGGTGGGGTGGAAACGCCCATTTTATCCGAGGATGCCATGCTGGTACGTATCAACGAAGCCAGGGCTGGCGGAAAACGCATCGTATTTACCAATGGTTGCTTCGATATTCTTCATGTCGGACATACGCGTTATCTTGAAGCTGCAAGGCGCCTTGGAGATTTACTGATTGTGGCAGTAAATTCAGATGAATCTGTTAAAAGATTGAAGGGGAGTACGCGCCCTATCAATGCAGGTACGGACCGGATGCACGTGCTGGGCGCTTTGAAAAGCGTTGATTGGGTTGTCGAGTTTTCCGAAGATACGCCTGAGAGATTGATCAAGAAGTTGTTGCCGGATGTCTTGGTGAAGGGGGGCGATTATGAGGTTGAGGAAATTGTCGGTTATGATGCCGTGACAAAAGCGGGGGGGCAGGTAATTGCACTTGATTTTCACGATGGGTATTCAACCTCCAAGATTATCGAGCGCTCAAAAAAGTAGTCTGTCTTGACTGTCTTCGGGTCTGATATGAATAAAAAAAGCTGCCGTACACTATTCGTGTATGGCAGCTTTTTTAAATATTAACGGGGCTTGAAAAAATTTATTCCTGGCAGAGTTTTAATGCGGTTTGCCATTGAGGCAGATGGCAGAAAGTATCGATCAAGTGCTGTGACGACAGGACGGAGTTTGATGGACGTTTGGCGGGTACCGGGTAGTTTTGCGCCAGTATTGGTTTGAGCTTCGGTTTTTTAACGACGGACGGATGTGCCATGATTGCCTCGGTAAAGCCAAACCAGCTAGTTTTTCCCTGTGCCGTCAAATGATACAAACCTGAACGTTCATTCCACCATGTCTGCTGGTCCGCTGCGGCCAGACTTTGCGCCACGATATGCGCGGTAGTGTCGGCAATGGTACGGCTCCATGTCGGCGCGCCGAACTGGTCGGAAACGATGCTCAGCTCTTCGCGCTCCTGCGCCAGGCGGAGCATGGTCAGCAGAAAGTTTTTGCCATGCGTGCTGTAGACCCAGCTGGTGCGCAGGATCAGGTGCGGGATGCCAGCGGCGGCGATCGCCTGTTCACCGGCCAGCTTGCTGCTGCCATACACATTTACCGGGCAAGTCGGATCGGTTTCAACATACGCGCCATCCTTGCTACCGTCAAAAACGTAGTCGGTGCTGTAATGGATCATCGCAGCGCCCAGCTTCTTTGCTTCTTCTGCCATCACGCCTGGCGCTTCGCCATTGATGCGCATGGCCAGCTCGGGCTCGCCCTCAGCCTTGTCGACTGCCGTGTAGGCGGCCGGGTTGACGATCAGCGTCGGCTTGATGCGGCGGATCACGTCGCGTACCTGGTCCAGGTCAGCCAGGTCCATCTGGCTGCGGTCCACCGCGATGATTTCACCCAGGCCCTGCAGGCTGCGTTCTAGTTCGTAACCGACCTGGCCGGTTTTTCCTGTGATTAAGATACGGCTCATGAAATAGTGTTGTTCCAGTGTGACGGATTGGTCGGTAAGGGTCAGGCAAAAACGTCGGCATTGGCCAGCAAGGTACCGACTTTATCTTTGCCGGACAGCAGTGGTTCGCCATCGAGTGGCCAGTCGATGCCGATGGCTGGATCGTTCCACAGGAGGCTGCGTTCGAACTCCGGTGCCCAGTAATCGGTCGTCTTGTACAGGAACTCGGCGCTGTCGCTGGTGACCACGAAACCGTGGGCAAAGCCTTCCGGTACCCACAGCTGGCGTTTATTGGCCGCTGACAAGGTCACGCCTACCCAGTGGCCGAACGTCGGCGAGCTTTTGCGCAGGTCGACGGCAACGTCGAAGACTTCGCCGGCCGTCACACGTACCAGCTTGCCTTGCGGCTGCTGGATCTGATAATGCAGGCCGCGCAATACGCCTTTGGCCGACTTGGAATGATTGTCCTGCACGAAATCGCGCGTGACGCCGGTCAGTTCGGCAAAGCGCTTTTGATTGAAGCTTTCGTAGAAAAAGCCCCGGTCATCGCCGAACACGGTCGGTTCGATGATCAGGACGTCAGGTATGGCGGTAGTTTGAATTTGCATGGTGTGATGAGCCGTTCAGGCTTTAGTATATTTTTTCTTCGAGCAGACGCAGCAGGTATTGACCGTAGGCGTTCTTTTTCAAGGGTTGCGCCAATGCCTCGAGCTTGGCAGCATCGATATAGCCGCGACGGTAAGCGATTTCTTCCGGGCAGGCAACTTTCAAGCCTTGGCGATTTTCGATGGTGGCGATGAATTGGCCCGCCTCCAGCAGGGACTCATGCGTGCCGGTGTCGAGCCAGGCCATGCCGCGGCCCATCAGTTCGACATTCAACTGGCCGCGTTCCAGGTAGGCCCGATTCACATCCGTGATTTCCAGTTCGCCTCGCGGTGAGGGGGCAATACCGGCGGCGATGTCGCAGACCTGGCTGTCATAGAAGTACAGGCCCGTGACGGCATAGTTCGACTTGGGCTGTGCTGGTTTTTCCTCGATGCTGACAGCACGGCGCTGTTCGTCAAAGTCGACCACGCCATAACGTTCAGGGTCGTGCACATGATACGCAAACACGGTCGAGCCGCTGGTGCGTGCCGAGGCTTCGCGCAACTGCGTTTCAAAGTCGTGGCCGTAATAGATGTTGTCGCCCAAAATCAGCGCCGATGGTGCATCGCCGACAAATTCTTTGCCGATGATGAAGGCCTGTGCCAGGCCATCCGGGCTCGGCTGCACGGCATAGGTCAGGCTGATACCCCACTGGCTGCCGTCGCCCAGCAACTCCTGGAAGCGCGGCGTATCTTGTGGTGTGGAAATGATCAGGATGTCGCGTATACCGGCCAGCATCAGGGTGGTCAGCGGATAGTAGATCATCGGCTTGTCGTATACCGGGAGCAGCTGCTTCGATACGGCCATGGTGACGGGATACAGGCGCGTGCCGGAACCGCCGGCCAGGATGATGCCCTTGCGTTCGATGGTCGTCGTCATTATTGCTGCTCCTGGGCCGTGTCGCGTGCAGCGTAGTTTTTCTCTACCCACTTCAGGTAGTCGCCCGACTGGACATCGCGTACCCAGGCCTGGTTGTCCAGGTACCACTGGACGGTCTTGCGGATGCCGGTAGCGAAGGTTTCGGCCGGCTTCCAGCCCAGTTCGCGCTCGATCTTGCGCGCATCGATGGCGTAGCGGCGGTCATGGCCTGGGCGATCCTGTACGTAGGTGATTTGTTCGCGATAGCTGCCGGATGCCTTGGGATCGAGCGTATCGAGGATGTCGCACAGGGTGTGCACGACTTCCAGGTTGGCCATTTCATTCCAGCCGCCAACGTTGTAGACCTCGCCCAGGCGTCCCGCTTCCAGCACGCGGCGGATTGCCGAGCAATGGTCGCCCACGTACAGCCAGTCGCGCACTTGCATGCCGTCGCCATAGATAGGCAAGGCTTTGCCGGCACGGGCATTGCTGATGATGAGTGGAATCAGTTTTTCCGGGAAATGGAAGGAGCCATAGTTGTTCGAGCAGTTGGTGGTGAGCACCGGCATGCCGTAGGTATGGAAATAGGCACGTACCAGATGGTCGGATGCCGCTTTCGATGCCGAATACGGGCTGTTTGGCGCATACGGCGTCGTTTCCGTGAATGGCGGGTCATTCGGTCCCAGGGTGCCATACACCTCGTCGGTCGAGACGTGCAGGAAGCGGAAGCCGTCCTTGGCTTCGCCTGTCAGGCCGGACCAGTAGGCGCGCGCGGCTTCGAGCAGGCTGAAGGTGCCGTTGACGTTGGTCGAAATGAATTCGCCGGGGCTATGGATCGAACGATCGACATGGCTCTCTGCGGCAAAATGCACGATGGCGCGTGGTTGGTGTTCGGCCAGCAGGCGGGAGATGTGGGCGGTGTCGCAAATATCGCCGCGTACAAAGATATGCCGCGGGTCTTGCTCCAGGCTGGCCAGATTGCTGAGATTGCCAGCGTAGGTCAGTTTGTCAAAATTGATTACGGGCTCATCGTTGAGCGCCAGCCAGTCGCGTACAAAATTGGAACCGATGAAGCCGGCACCGCCAGTCACTAAAATCATGCTGTTATCCTTTTTTACTTGAACATCTTCACGATGCTTCGCTCTTCCGATTGTTTTGAGAGCGATGGGAGAAAAAATTTCTGAAATGAAATTATTGAAATCTATTTGATCATGTACTTAATACGCGCCATCTTTCTTGAAAATGACTTTAACCGTTTTCAGTAGTATGACAATATCATTGAATAAAGACCAGTTCTTGACATACCAGGCATCCAGATAAACGCGCGTATCATAGCTGACGTCGTTCCTGCCGCTGACTTGCCATAGGCCCGTGACACCGGGTTTCGCTTCCAGGTAATAGTCTACCTGCGGGCCATAACGTTCCAGTTCCGCATCGACAACCGGGCGCGGCCCGACCAGGCTCATTTCGCCTTTCAGCACGTTCCATAGCTGCGGCAATTCATCGAGGCTGGTCCGGCGCAGGAAGTGGCCGATCGAGGTGATGCGCGGGTCGTTCTTCAGTTTGAAATCACGGTCCCATTCGGCACGGGCTTCAGGGTCGCGCTCCAGCAATTCTTTCAGCAAGACGTCGGCATTCACGGCCATGGTGCGGAACTTGTAGCAGAGAAAATGCTTGCCATTCTGGCCCACGCGCCTGTGACCGTAGAAGATGGGACGGCCCGATGCCATGACCTTGGCCGCGATCCACAGCAAGATGGGAGCGCCGACGATCAGCACGCCGATCGAGGCGATCAGATCAAAGCAGCGTTTAATCAGTTGCAAGCCTGGCCGCGCCAGGTTGTTGCGCATGGTCAGCAGCAAGACTTCATGCGTGAAGAAATAGTTGACCTCCATGCCGTACAGGGGCAAGCCGCGCACGGCGGGTACCACCTGCATATTGGCAACGCAGCGGCTGACCTGCTGGATCATGTTCTGATAAGCGTCGATACCGCCTTGCTCCAGGGCGACAACCGTATGCGGATCGCCCAGCAGCTTGAGCGTTTGTTCCGGATTCTCACCCAGAGAGATGCCGGGCACAGCTTGCTTGCTGCGGTTCACATAATGGTGGTCCAGGCGGTCCTGGCCTTCCGGGATCAGGAAAGCAATCAGGCGATAGCCCATCAACGCTTCCTCATCGAAGGCGCGCGCCGTTTGCAAGGCATTGTCACCCCATCCGATGATGACCATGGGGCGTATCCAGCCGCCAGCCTTCATCAGCAGGAATTTGACCAGGCCGCGCAGCAGCAAGACACTGCAAGGCACCAGCAGCCAGGTAGCCAACAGTGCCTCGCGCGAGGAGTCGCGCTTGTCGAGGAAGACCAGGGCTGCATCGATCAGGCCCATGACCATGGAAACCTTCAGCAGTTCCTTGATTTCATTCGAGTATGGGCGGCGTTTGGCATGATGGCCCTTCAGCTTGAAGATCGCCACCGTGACCACGGATAGCAGGCTGTAACTGAGCAGACGCGAGCTATCCATGCCTAAGCTGTTCAGGTCGCTGGCATCGAGCGTCCATTTGCCAGCGAGCCAGAAGGCCATGAGCATGGCAAATGCATCGGCAAAGGTGAGAAAGTATTTTTCTGCCCTGCTGCTGCAATACCATTTTACTTCTTGTACAAAGATGCCTTCGATTGGTTTCATGATGACTTGCTAAACCTTATAAACTTCAATGTGAATTCTTGCGGTGCCGTATGCGTGGTGATGACGTATCTGTTCGGTCAAATGCGGCCGTAGCGGTCTTCAAAGCGGACAATATCGTCTTCCCCGAGGTAACTGCCCGATTGAATTTCAATCAATTCCAGCGGTAGCTTGCCCGGGTTGGCCAGGGAATGGACGACGCCGAGCGGGATATAGGTTGACTGGTTTTCGGTCAGTAAATATTCCTTGTCGCCATTGGTGATCTGGGCAGTGCCGGAGACCACGATCCAGTGCTCGGCACGGTGGTGGTGCATTTGCAATGACAGCTTGGCGCCAGGCTTGACCGTGATCCGCTTGACCTGGAAGCGCTCGCCATTGCCTATGGAATCATAGGAACCCCACGGACGGAAGACTTGACGGTGCATGGTGGCCTCGGGACGCTTTTTGTCAATCAACTGCGCGACCATGGTTTTCGTCTGTTGTGCCTGATCCGCATCCATGACCAGCACGGCATCGGCCGTTTCCACGATAACGGTATTGCGCATGCCGATGGCGGTGACGAGGCGGCTGGTGCTGTGCACCAGGCAATCTTCGCAATCCTGTATCAGTACATCGCCATGGGCGCTATTGCCATCGGCATCCTTTTCCGCCACGTCGAGTACGGCTTTCCAGGAGCCGATATCATTCCAGCCCGCATCGAGGGCGATGGTAGAGGCATGGCTGGTGCGCTCCATGACGGCGTAATCGACGGCGATATCGGGGCTGGCGGCGTAGGCATCCTTGTCCAGACGAATGAAGTCGAGATCGCTCTTCGCGGCGCTGATGGCAGCGCGGCAAGCGGCCAGGACGGCAGGTTGAAACTGTGCCAGCTCTTCCAGATAACGGCTGGCACGGAACAGGAACATGCCGCTGTTCCAGAAGTAATCGCCGCTGGCGATATATTGTTCTGCGAGCGCCAGGGCTGGCTTTTCCACGAATTCAAGTACGCGCTGGACTTGCCCGCTTGCAGCGCCCTGGGCGCGGATATAGCCATATCCTGTTTCCGGTCCCGTTGGCGTGATGCCGAAAGTCAGCAGATTGCCTGCCTCTGCAGCATTACGCGCCAACGCGATGGCACGATGAAAAGCCGCAGTATCCAGAATGACGTGGTCCGATGGCAGTACCAGCAGCAGCGGATCTTCGTCATTCTCCATCGCATGCAAGGCGGCTGAGGCGATCGCCGGTGCCGTATTGCGGCGCATGGGTTCGAGTAATATGCGGCTATTTTCCAGGCCGATTTCACGTACTTGCTCCGCGACAATAAATCGCGAGGATTCGTTGCACACCAGCAGTGCTGGCGACACGGTGTCGATGCCAGCCAGGCGCTGCAGCGTTTGTTGCAGCATGCTGCCCTGGGTCGACAGGCGCAGAAACTGCTTTGGGAACGCCTCGCGTGAAAGCGGCCATAGACGTGTGCCGGAACCGCCGCAAAGAATCACTGGTACGAGGGGAATAGTCATTTCTGCATCAAGGTATATTGGATGGTATTGAGTAATTGGTCAGTTTGCATATCTTGAAACTCGTCCGGCTTTCCGTGCCCTTATGACGGGAGGCAGATATACATACTGGTAAAAAATCAATGTTGCAAACAGGGGCAGTATTGTAATAAATTACAAGAATCTTTGTACGTTCTATTGACGCCATAGAATCTGAGAGACATGTACTTGATCGCGTCCTGTATTGTAGTTTGCTACCCCTGTGTTCTTATTGGTGTACAACGTTTTCAAGCAAAAAAGCAACAAACACGCCCACCGCCGTCAAACTGAGGAGCAACACTGCTCCTGCTGCGCAGTCCTTGGCAATCTTGATGCTGGGATGTAGGGACGGGTGGAGGTGATCGATCAAGTGCTCCATCGCGGTGTTGAACAATTCCGCAGCCAGAACCATGCCGCAATTGAGCAATAGCAAGGCCCACCATATCAAGGGAGGTCGGGACCAACAGAGTACGATGATCACCATCAGGGCGGCCAGACACTGCAGACGGAAGCTCGATTCCATGCGGAGTGCCGCGCTTATGCCTTGTAGGGCAAATCCCATGCGCTTGAAGAAAGACTGGTTCTTCATGGCAACTGAAGCGACGGAGCCGGATATTTTACTGACATGAAGGCGGATCTCTCAATGAATAGATGAGGATCGCAGGCATGGCCATACGATATGACATCATTCGTGCACAGCAGAAAGACTGGTGCCAATCTTTTTGATGTTCGATAAAAAGTAAAAAAGCCCGTTTTCAAATGAAAAGGGCTTTTATTGCAATAGTTGACATATTTGAGTATGTCAACTATTGCGGTACCAGGCCTTCACCTTTCGGCTCTACATCAAGCTGCAGGATGGGCCTACCTATCGCTGCCTGGGCAGCCAGGTATTAATGGTGGGTTGGGGTGGTGTGCGCGGTGGTCGAATCCGAGCTTGCTGCACCGGCCACAACGGCAACTGCTGCGCCGATTGCGATCAGGGCGCTGGTGCTCAGGCCGGCAATAGTGCCGCCGGCGGCAGCGCCGGTTGCGCCAGCTGCTGGTGCTGCTGCTGGTGCAGGAGCTGGTGCCGATTGAGCCATCGCTTGTGCGGAAGCGAAGCACAGGATTGCCGAAGCGATCAGAATTTTCTTCATGGGATATCCTTTTAGGTTGAACAGCGGGAATGCTAAACTGTCACGCGATTGTAGCAACATTTCTCTTGCTAGTCTGCGCTACACAGTTCACGGTAACAATAATTTATTCTATTTTAGCCGTATCCCAAGTAATTCACGGTACTTGACAGCCCATGATGTTGTTCTCTATCAACAAAACGCTACCGTGCCAATGTGCTTGTCCATGCTTTTAGTCACCGGTCGCGAGAATTCCCGATGAGTTCAAAATCGCCGTACAAGTTTGCCAAGTGCTTGCCATCCCGCGTAAAATGCAGGCTTCGCGGGTGTAGCTCAATGGTAGAGCAGAAGCTTCCCAAGCTTACGACGAGGGTTCGATTCCCTTCACCCGCTCCAATGAAAAACGGCGAAAAACCTGCTTTCGCCGCTCCACAAAGCCAAGCCGCTCCACAAAATTGGATTAAATGCACTAGGTTGCTTTGATCTGAAAGCTACGTCCGGATACGCAAGGCCTGGACGCTACGCCTTAATAACAATCTCAATCTGATCCACGCGGACGCCGAAATTCGCGGCAAGACCAGCCTTTGCTTGGGCGATGCTCAACACTAGTTCTTCATTCGGCTCAAAGTCGCCTTCGAGCGGAGCTTCTTCATTCGTATCTGGATGCAAGACAGCAGGAGCGGGCATTGGCAGAAAGTCTAGCGTATCAGGATCGATACTGAACTCCGTCTGGATGTCCAGGTAGCGCACCGGATTGCTTCCGCGCCATTTACATGGGATGCTGATGCGTACGTATTCACTGATCTTAATTAGGTACCGGCCTTTAGACTTGGGCTCTGGACTCGGAACCACCTCCGAGATTTTACCGATTAGGAATGCGGTACCGTGGGCTTCGGTGGCGCCGCCCCATTGGCCGTTATGTCGATTCTGGACCGTAATGAGGTAGTCGTGTTTGGCTGCATTTTTAGGGTTGAGTACCCATGCTTGGCTTCCGCCTTCCTGGAGGATGCGATCCGGCCCACGGGCCGTCATTACGACTACTGCGTTTTTTTTCCCCATTTCCTGCTCCCATGATGTGTTTAGTCGTGAATACGCTACGATGATCCATCTATTGATCATTGATGGCCCATCAATAGGTGGATGATATCGCATCGCTCAAGGTATGGCAATGGATTGTCAGTTATCTATGGCATTCATTATGCCTACGATGGGGCATCGTTGATGTGGTCGGGAAGTTGGAGTATTAAGTGTTAAGCGTACATAACGGCAGACGCCATCGTTGCAACGCCTGCGAGGGGGGAACGGATGCTTTGTGGGGGACCGCTATCGCACAGGAGCTGCCAACTTAAATCTACTTCGTCGGGGCCACAATCTTGCCTCGCAGTAGGTAGTGCCGCTGGGTCGTTTTCACGCTGTCGTGCCCCAACAGATCGCTGGCCGCTTGGTCGCCGCGATCGTCCGATGTATCGTCGGCCGCCTTCGCGCGCAGGTCGTAAAACCAAAATTCCATGATTTCCTGCGCCAACTCGGGCGCATGTGCTGCTGCCTGCTTTTTTGCCGCGTCGAACTGGGTGCGAAGTGCCGGTGCCGTAAGGCGTTTGCCATGCATATTGGTCAGCAACGCGCCTGTCGCAACCGTGTGCGTAACTTTGCGCGCCCGGATGCGTTCCATTAACTTGGCCAGCTCGCCTTTAATAGTGATGCGCAGTGGCTGCTTGGTCTTTTGCTGCGTGATGATCAAGTAGCCATCAACGATGTCCCGTACTGTCATGCGCAATGCATCAGCAGGATGCTGGCCGGTCAGGTAGGCCAAGGGCCGCGTGTTTCACCTGATGGAACCGGACGTGAATCAGGAGCTGTACGGCGTGCCGCAGTACCTGAGCGCGCTGCAATCGGCCTGGCTCAACGAGGCGGCTACTTTGTTTCGCCGCAAGTACTACAAGAACGGTTCGCGCGCGGGCTTCGTGTTCTATATGACGGACGCCGCGGCGAACACGCAGGACGTGGACAACCTGCGCCAGGCCATGCGCGACAGCAAGGGGCCGGGCAACTTCCGCAACCTGTTCATGTACGCGCCGAACGGCAAGAAGGACGGGATCCAGATCCTGCCCGTGTCGGACGTGGCCGCCAAGGACGAGTTTTTCAATATCAAGAGCGTGACGCGCGACGACCAGCTGGCCGCGCATCGTGTGCCGCCCCAGCTGATGGGCATCCTGCCCAACAATGCCGGCGGCTTCGGCGCCGTCGAACCGGCCGCGCGCGTCTTCGCCCGCAATGAACTGGTGCCGCTGCAGGCGCAGTTCATGGCGATCAACGAATGGGCCGGCGTGGAAGTGGTGCGCTTCGCCCCGTATGACTTGGCCACGGGCGGGGAGGGCGCGGCATGAGCGACCACATCGACAACACCGACAAAATCATCTTCGCTGAGGTGGCGCGCGGCCTGGCCGCTGTGCGGCGCCGGCCCGCCCTGATGGCGCATGGCTGCTGCCATTACTGCGACGAGGCGCTGGCGCTGGAGCTGCTGTTCTGCGATGTCGATTGCCGCGACGACTACGACAAGGAGCAGGCAGCAATGATCCGCGCCGGCCGCACAGGATGAGCGCCACGCCGCGATAGCCGGCGGGGCAGGGCCGCGACAGCCCAGCCGCGCCAGAGCGCCCCAGCCACCGCCCAAGCCGCCCATGAGGCGGCTTTTTCACGTCCCGATGATTGATGTTGCACCAGAAGCAAGAAAAAAGCCTATTTCGGCCCGGCGCGCGCAGTTGTCCCCCCTCCACACCTGCCCGCTATATAGGGGGGCTTTTGACTCAAATTTGCGCCATGGCCGAAGGCGCATGAGGACTGGCGCGGCGGGGCTAAGAGGGGGCATGCGATTTGACGCATTTTGACGCACTTTTAACCACAGTTTTCTGTGATGTTTAGTCACTATTTTTCACGTTTTAGTGCTTCCTCCTGCGCTCGCCGTTCCTTCGTTGCAGCCTTAACCGCCCGATCTAAATGTGTTTCATATTCAGTAATTAAATCCGGGTTTACCTTCGCCCAGATTTGGTATAGTCCCCAGCGCTCAAGATAAACTTTTTTTTCATTCCACCAAGATTTTGCAATCTTTCTATCTAAAGGATCATCAAATCCGACAAGTAAATTTGCTTCTAGATTGTCCTGAGAGGTCTTTTTCAATCGTTGGTCAGCCCAGGCCAATGGATGTTTATCTTTTGCATCTCCGACTAATTCTCTAATATACTTAATTAAAGTCCTTTCTGGGGAAAGGCCTTTCCCATTTTTGTCTTTTTCACCAGGTAGGTCAACAAGATTTAGGGGAATTGCCTTTGGTCGCGTACCGTCCGCATCAACAATAAGAACAACTGTCTTGAAGTAGTGGTCTTTCGATGGTAATAATGCCAAGCTAGAGCAGCCTATTCCTAGTGGCATAGGCTTAATTAAAACATCATATTTTTCCTGCAGTTCTTTTATGAAATCTTTTCTTGTTATTAAGTTAAATACTTCGCAAGCCTCATTATCTTCAAAGTAAATTTTTATTTCAGAAGGCTTTGGTTTTGCTCGCGGAGGGGTCAAATCCATATCATTCAGAATATCCGCAAGGCTAAAATCCGGATCATATTCCGGGGCACGAGTATTGCGTAAATAAATTACGTTGTCCTTGCCCATTCCTCCTTTTCCCTCAGGATGTACGGCCTCGATCAAGCGGGTAGAGTGAGATGTAGCAACAATTTGAAGCTTTAGATCATCAGCTGCCTTTCGAAGTACAGCTACAAGGACGCCTATAGCATGTGGATGCAGACTTGCATCAAGTTCATCAATAATTAGTAGCCCCCCTGGGTAATCGTCGCCGAGATTGCGTTTAATGCGACGAAATGATGCTAAAGCAGTAACTATTGCTCCAAGACTATCTTGTCCAAGTGATACAGAGCGAGGTCCATATGGGTAGGTAGGATGAGTAGAAAGTTTACTTGTGTTTTTGATACGATTCACTGATAGGTTACCAATTGCCGCTCCCGCTCCAGGAATGACGCGTTTAACTATATCGAGCATGAACGTCACATCATCTTCATGCCATTCTTCTGCCATATTATTTTGAACTCTGCTATCGGGTGATTCACCAACAGGTAGCATTCGAACCATGCCGAGGAAGATAGTTGGGAGAGGAACTTTAGCATCCGGGCCTACTTTAATTCCGGCATGAATAAACTGCTTATGCGGGAGGTTCCGAGCAACTACACGGGCACGTGCAGCATTGCCACGTCGCGTGAGAGAGCACTCTTTTAATAGCTCAACCCCATCAATTTTGTATTGAACAATTGGCTCAGCAAGTGTGCCTGCAGCTTTTGGAGCCTCAACCTCTGAAGCATGGTCAATATAAACAATCTCCGCGATGCTTGCGTCAAATCTCTTGCCAAAATAGCTTTTTTCCTCACCTTGGGTGATGCCAGATAGGCTTGAAAGTAGGCCTAGGATAGTAGATTTTCCGACGCCATTATGACCACATATCAGCGTGATTCGGGAGGCCAAGGGAATGGTAAGATTTTTGAATTTTCGGAAGGAATTTTCAGGTTTGAATCTAATTTCGGTGGTTTTTATGATTGGCATAGAGAACGTTTATTTTTATGGTTGTAAGAAAATCGTCATCTTAAAAAAAATGGCTCTTATAATAAAGAGCCATTTTTTGTTTGAAGGAATTATTAAGCCGCTTGCATAGATGCTTTAAGCCCGGGACATTCGAGAGAGTGGCCTAAAAATATTGCCTCAGTTCCTCGGTATCGATTTTGTGCACAATAACTTAAACTATAACTAACATATTGATATTCACTATATAGTGTTCGTATTTCAGGAACGTCATCATAGGATACCATGCAATGTTGCCGTATTTTCTTTGCTTCTTCAGCTACTTTCTTGTGATCATCGTGCTTGTAATGGTGCTCGTATAGATCTCCACCTTTAACGTAATATGGGGGATCTAAATAGACTAGGGTGTCGTCTGGGAGGCCCGGAACAATATTTTTAAGTAATTCAACGGCATCAAGGGTATATAGTGATATTCTATCGTTATGATCGTGAATTAGTTGAATTCGTCTTATTAATTCGTCTTTGTTGTAACGAGCGTCAATTTTAAAATTTCCATCTTGGTTCTTTCCGCCAATTACACCTGCTTTTAGAATTCCAGATCTATTTGTTCTATTGAGGAAAAATGTGGAAAACCCTAGATCAATAGATGTTGATGTACTCTTTTTCTTTTGAATTTCTTTTTGTTCAAACCAGGTATCCATAGTTACCGGAACATCGGAAATACGGTCACATAGTGCATCAGCATTAGTGAGCACAGAGTGCCAGAATGCCCATACAGATGGGTCTAAATCGTTTATGTGCACATGAGAAGCGAACTCTTGTATGACCAGTTCTAAAGCGATCGAAGCCCCTCCAGCGTACGGTTCTACATAGTGACCACCCATAAGCTTGTTGTGACGAAACAACGCCTTGACGTACTCAGTCAATTTGGTTTTACCGCCAGGGTAGCGTAGTGGGGAATGGTAGCTGGACAAGGGGACCTCCGATTTTACAGAGCGCTACTTTAACGTGTTTTCTTCAGGGTGGCCACCTTCTTGTCAAACATGAGTAATGAGCCTCATGAACTCAGCAATATTTTCCCAAATGGTTAACAATTCGGAACCAAGTGGGGCAACTTTTCGGTTGTGTACAAAGGCATGCAAGGTAGTTATGCTTGTTGTTTCTGCCATTGGATCGGAGCCTGCCCCAACCAGTCTACTTACGATTGCCTCTTGTCCTTTATCTAACTTTCCTGCAGCTTTCAGGTGAGCGGCAGTAGAGGTTGCTTTGTCTGCAAGAGATGCTTGCATAGCGCGAACATTTTTTTTGACAACGTTAACTTTCTCACGTGCAATAAAATCATCTAGACTTAGCTCGATGAATGTGCGTAATAAAACGGCAACAGAGTTAGGAGATTTTTCGACGGATAATGATTTGAGTTCGTCATAAATTTTGTTTAGCCGTGGGCTATCTAAGCTAGTTTTGACGATAAAATGTTTAGGGATGAGCGATCTGCGGGTGAGGGGACGTGCCCTGGTCCTTGGTTGGGCAATCGGAGTAACTTCAATAGTCGGGCTAGCGTCCAAATCTATTGCCCAAGGCATCGTTGAACGCGCAGAGGTGGGTAAAGATGAGTGAGGAATTTGATCGAGATAGTGTTTTCGATCAACTTTATTCTTCAACTTACTTACATTCCACGTCCCGGTTGCCAGATCCGATACGATGTGTGCCACGCCCTTACCAAGCTCTTCTATCGGCACAGTGGCGTTCAACTTGCCGTCGGACAGTTCCATGCCCAGAGCATTTCGAATAGCTGGATCTGCTAAGAGACGATTGAGAGTCGAAATTGGGAAGGAACCTTTTGCAGTAAGATCCTCTTCTGAGAACCACCCATTTTTTTTACCAAAGTCTAATAGGTTCAGCCCAACGTCTCCCTTGCGAAAACGCGCGCGTTGAGAGCCATCCCATTCTACGGTTCCTGCACCTTCATTTTGGCCTGTATGCTTAAGGGATATCCAAACATCCGCGTCCTCTCGACTTGTAAAAAGTACAGCATTTGTCCTATTAACGGCGTTTTTTTGTGCCTTCGCTGCTAGTTGCTTCATTTTTTTAACAAATGCAGGTATGCCGACACCTGCAGGAAGCGAATCTAAGAGGGTGGGTTTACTTAACACCTTTAGTACGGCGGTGCGACGATTACCTTCCAGTACAACAAATCGCCGACTTTCTGTTTCAAAACATGCGATCAGATCAATGGGATTTTGGCCATTTTCGATAATGTGCTCTGCAAGTTTTTGAATTTTTGGAAAGCTATCTAAAAGTATCTTTTCCAGTGCATCGCGTTGACTTGTCTGTGGTGGATATCGGGGATTCTGAAGGTCGAAGTCCAGTTTGCTGACGGGTATTAAGATTGGCGTCATCTTGAATCTTTCAATTGCTGCTATATGGAAATTTTTAGTCAATGTATACCAGAATATTAGATTTGTAAAATTGGCATGATGGAGTATCTTTTATGCTGTGCAAATTTTGTGTCAGAAGTTTTTTAGATAGGGCGCGTACAAGTGGAGTTCACCTTGAGTGACCGTGGTTGCCAAGTTGCCTAACTCAAAGATGTGCCGTTCGCTAGTGCTCCACAATGGGTTATTTTTTGAGATAGATCGGTGCTTTGCAGGCTGCTATAATGTTGCATTCGCGGAGCAGAAACGGGCCGCAAGCCCGCATGGTTGTTGAGTTCCTTGTCGAGCTTCCCAAGCTTACGACGAGGGTTCGATTCCCTTCACCCGCTCCATTTTTCGCTGGCGCCTGGCTTGATGCGGCGCAGCCACTTATTTCTCCATTCCCATGTCTTCTGATACCCCAGCAAACGGCCCGGCGCGGCCGATGATGTACGATCCGACCGAACACCGCATCCGCAGTTTCGTGACCCGCGCGGGACGGCTTTCCGTGGCGCAGGCGCGTGCGCTCGAGACCCTGGGGCCGCAGTTCCTGTTGCCTTTCGCCAAAGAACCGATGGATTTCGAGCAGGTGTTCGGCCGCAAGGCGCCCGTGATCCTGGAAATCGGCTTCGGCATGGGCGCGACGACCGCGCATATCGCCAAGGCCATGCCGGAGAAGGATTTCATCGGCGTCGAAGTGCATACGCCCGGTGTCGGCAGCCTGTTGAAGCTGATCGGTGAAGAGTCGCTGACGAATCTGCGCCTGCTGCAGCACGATGCGGTGGAAGTGCTGACGCACATGATCCCAGCCAATTCCTTGGCCGGTATCCACGTTTTTTTCCCTGATCCATGGCACAAGGCGCGCCACAACAAGCGCCGCCTGATCCAGTCGCCATTCGTCAAGCAATTGACCGATCGCCTGGCGCCGGGCGGCTATCTGCATTGCGCGACCGATTGGGAAGATTACGCGGTGCAAATGCTGGAAGTGCTGGGCGCCGAGCCGCAATTGCGCAATAGCGCCGATGGCTATGCGCCACAGCCGGCGTATCGTCCGCTGACCAAGTTTGAAAACCGCGGCTTGAAGCTGGGCCATGGCGTGTGGGATCTGGTGTTCATCAAGAAATAACCTGGCGGTTTGCCCACGTGTGCCGTTTGCGCGAGAACAAGCCTGCCGCGGCGACGCCGCAGGCTTTTTTCATGCGCGCGCTAGCGTGCGCTGCCTAGGCAAGGTGGTGAAATTACGGTAGTCTTATCTTTTTTGCATTGACCAATATTATGTCCAAGAAAATACTCGTGACCGGCGCATCCGGTTTCATCGGTTCGCATACCTGTGTCGAATTGCTGGCTGCCGGTTTTGATGTCGTCGCGGTGGATAATCTGTGCAATAGCGCGCGCGAAGCGATGGCCCGCGTGGAGCGCATTTCCGGCAAAAGCGTGCCCTTCCATGTAGCGGACGTGCGCGACCGCACGGCCATGGCCGCCATCTTGCGCGAACACACCATCGATGCCGTGATCCATTTCGCGGGCTTGAAAGCCGTGGGCGAATCCGTGGCGCAGCCGCTGATGTACATGGACAACAATGTGACAGGCACCGTGGCCCTGCTGGAAGTGCTGGCGGCGGCGAATGTGAAGCGTTTTGTGTTCAGCTCGTCGGCCACCGTGTATGGCGATCCGGAAGCCTTGCCGATCCTGGAAACGTCGCGCCTGTCCGTGACCAACCCGTACGGCCGTTCGAAGCTGATGGTCGAGCAGATCCTGGCCGATCTCGTGCATGCTGATGCGCAATGGCAAGTGGGCGTGTTGCGCTATTTCAACCCGGTGGGCGCGCATGCCAGCGGCTTGATCGGTGAAGATCCGGCCGGCATCCCGAACAACCTGATGCCCTTTATCGCCCAGGTGGCCGTGGGCCGCCGCGAGCGCCTGGCCGTCTTTGGCAACGATTACGCTACGCCGGATGGCACCGGCGTGCGCGACTACATCCACGTGGTCGACCTGGCGCTGGGCCATGTGGCCGCGCTGAACCGCCTGTTCTCCACCGAGGGCGGCTTTACCGTCAACCTGGGCACGGGCCACGGCTACAGCGTGCTCGACACCGTGCGCGCCTTCGAGGCCGCCAGCGGCCGCCAAGTTCCCTACGACATCGTGCCGCGCCGCCCCGGCGACATCGCCAGCTGCTACGCCTCGGCCGACAAGGCGAAGGAATTGCTGGGCTGGCAAGCACAGAAAAACATCGACGACATGTGCAGCGACCACTGGCGCTGGCAGCACCAGAACCCGCAAGGCTACGCGGCGTAAACAAGTCCTCGGATACAAAAAATCCCGCTCACACGTCAGTGTGGCGGGATTTTTTTAAAAGTGCCAACAACCCAATGGCGCCTGAAAAATGTCTGGGGCTAGGCGCAAAGCCGAAGACAGTACGCTAGTACGGCGAGGCGAAGCAACAACGCCCCAGGCATTTTCTCAAGCAGCCATTAAGGGTACAGGCCGCGCACTTCACGAGCCTGGAGAACACGCGTGCATGCCAGGATGAAGGTCGCGGTACGCATCGACACTTTCTTCTCTTGCGACACTTGCCATACCGAATCGAACGCTTCGCGCATGATGCGGGTCAGGCGGCTGTTGATTTCTTCTTCCGTCCAGAAGAAGCTCGAGAAGTTCTGCGCCCACTCGAAGTAGCTGACGGTCACGCCGCCGGCGTTGGCCAGCACGTCCGGCACGATCAGCACGCCGCGGTCGGTCAGGATGTCGTCCGCTGCAGGCAGGGTCGGGCCGTTGGCGCCTTCCAGGATGATCTTGGCGCGGATGACTTGTGCGCGCTCAGCCGTGATCTGCTGTTCCAGCGCGGCCGGGATCAGGATGTCGCAATCGATGCCCCAGAAATCTTCGCGCGGCACGAATGCCCCGGCGCCCGGGAAGCCTTCGACGCTGCCCACTTCGGCCACGTGTGCCAGCAGTTGCGGGATGTTCAGGCCGCCGGAATGCACGACGGTGGTCTTGTGGTCCTGTACCGCCACCACTTTCGAGCCGGCTTCAGCGAACATGCGGGCAGCGACGCCGCCCACGTTGCCGAAACCTTGCACGATGACTTTCGCGCCTTCGAGCGACATGCCGACCTTGGCGGCCGCATCGCAACCGACGACGAACACGCCGCGGCCCGTCGCATCGCGGCGACCCAGGCTGCCGCCCAGCGAGATGGGCTTGCCCGTCACCACGCCGGTCGACATGTTGCCGCCGATCATGGCGTAGCTGTCCATCATCCACGCCATGACTTGTTCATTCGTGTTGACGTCCGGCGCCGGGATATCCTTGTTCGGTCCGATGATCATGCTGATCTCGCTCGTGTAGCGGCGGGTCAGGCGTTGCAGTTCATTGCGCGACAGGGTCTTCGGATCGACACGGATACCGCCCTTGGCGCCGCCGTATGGCACGTTGACGGCGGCATTCTTGACCGTCATCCAGGCCGACAGGGCCATCACTTCCGACAGGGTCACGTCCTGGTGAAAGCGCACGCCGCCCTTGCCCGGGCCGCGCGACAGGTTGTGCTGCACGCGGTAGCCTTCGTAGTGGGCAATGGTGCCGTCATCGCGCTCGATAGGCACGTCGACCGTCAGGATGCGCTTTGGACGCTTCAGCGTTTCCACCCAGCGCGACAGGTTGCCCAGGTACGGCGTAACGCGGTCGATCTGCTCGAGGTAGACGCCCCATGGGCCCAGGTCTTCAGGATTCAGGTAGGAAGGAAGTGCGTGCTTGCTGGTCATGCTTGATAAGCTCCTGGACAAAACGGTGGTGTAACGCCGAAAAATCCGCAGAGCATCGCGATGATTTTTCTGGCGTTCAAAAATGCTGTGGTAGGCGCACCTTTAGGCTGCGCGCAGCGGAACCGCATCGTAGGCGATAGCCTCATGCCCCGGCCAATGCTTTGTGCGCATCCGGTTATGCATTTAATGCATAGTTATGTTGCCAGGATTGCCAGTCAGGAGGGAGCGGTCTCGGCGGCGCGTTTGCGGCGCTTGCCGCCGCGCGCCTTGCCGTCCTGCGCCTGCACCAGGTATTGCCACAGGCTTTCGACGATCTGCTTGCCGGGACGCAGGCTGGACGGGCGTTCGCGGTACAAACGGATTTCCAGCTCGATTTCCCAGCCTGGCGCACCGCCGTCGGCGCGCGCCAGGTGCTTGTACTTGACGTCGCGCATGACGGCCGATTCGGGCAAAAAGGCGATGCCGCGGCCTTCCAGCGCCATCATTTTCAAGCCTTCCGCCATGTCCGTTTCGTAGCAGGTTTCCAGGAACAGCGGCGTCTTGGCGTCGGCCACCAGCAGTTCCACCATGCGCCCCAGGTAGGCGTTGCTGGTGTAGGAAAGGAAGGGCAGCGGCTCCTTGGCGCTGCCGGGCAGGACGAAGTCGGGTACCTTGTCCTGGCCGCAGCGCGCGTAGGCGCGCAGGGTTTCGCGGCCCATCACCAGCATGTCGTAGCGGCCCGGGTCCAGCTGCACCGGCTGGCGCGGATGGTGGTAGCACAGCAGCAGGTCGCAGCCGCCGTCGACCAGTTGCAGCACGGCATCGTGGACGTTCAGCGCCATCAGGCGGCTGTTGATCGGCGCAAAGCCTTCTTCCAGCGCCGTCAGCCATTTCGGCATGAAGGTCAGCGACAGGGTATGCGGCACGGCGAAATCGACGCTCGTTTGCGTGGCCGCGCGCTTGCCGCGCAACAGGGCGCGCACGCCGTTGATTTGCCCCAGCATTTCCAGCGCCTGCTCGTAGAACACGGCGCCGGCCGGCGTCAGTCGCGTCGGGTAGGAGGTGCGGTCGACCAGGTCGATGCCGAGCCAGTTTTCCAGCGACTGGATGCGCCGCGAGAATGCCGGCTGAGTGACGTGGCGCAGGGCCGCGGAACGGCTGAAGTTATGCGTTTCAGCAAGCGAGATGAAGTCTTCCAGCCATTTGGTTTCCATCGCGGCAGCATTCCGTTATCAAGGGCAGGGGCAGGGTGAAGTGGTCAGGGCGTATCGGGCGATGCCGCCGGCTGGTACAGGGCGGCGGGCAGGCCGAAGAAGGATGGCGGGCCCAGGGTCGTGCCATCGAGCGAGCCGCCCGCATTCAAGCCCTTGTTGATGGCCGACAGCAGGGAGCTGCGGCTGGCCAGGTTTTGTATCAGCGCGCGCGGGCCGTTGTGGAAGGTGTGCTGGGCGATATCCGCGGCGACGACAAAGATCGGCTCGCGGCGCATGGGGAACTCCACCCATTCGCCGTCCTCGTCCTGGGCGCAGAAGGTATGGGGCAGGGTCAGGTTTTCGGCGCCGGGCAGGTGCGACGCCAGCACCAGGCCGAAGGCTTCCGGCACCACGTCGGCCAGGCGGCGCACGGTGAGATCGTCCTGCACCAGTAACCGTACCTGCGCTTCCACCGCGTCTTCGGCGTCGGGCTGGGCGCCGAGAATTTTCACGGCCTGATAGATCAGGTCGGACGAGAGTGCTTCCATCAAATCTTGCATCAAATCATCTCCAGGATCATGGCGACGATTTCGTCGCCGTACGAGGCCAGTTTTTTCTCGCCCACGCCGCTCACGCCGCGCATCTGCTCGAGCGAGGTGGGCTTGGCCTTGGCGATTTCGCGCAGGGTGGCATCGACAAAAATGACGTAGGCCGGCACGTTGTGCGTGCGCGCCGTCTCCACGCGCCACCAGCGCAGCTTGTCGAAAATCGCCTGCTCGCTGGTCGACAGGTCCGTCTCGACATAACCCTTCGCCACGCTGGTGCTGCGCTTGCTGGTCTTGACCGGTTTCTGGTACTGGCGCAGCTGCACCTTCTGGCCGCCCTTGAGCACGGGGCGCGAGGCGTCCGTCAGTTTCAGCGAGCTGTATTGTTCATGGTCGACCGAGACGAGGCCCAGTGCGATGGCCTGGCGCAGAATCGATTTCCACTCCGCTTCGCCCAGGTCCGAGCCGATGCCGAAGACGGACAGTGCATCGTGGTGCCAGGTCTTGATGCGCTCCGACTCCACGCCGCGCAGCACATCGATCACGTGGCCGCCGGCGAAGCGCTGGTCGACGCGGTAGATGGCCGACAGCAGCTTTTGCACGGGCACCGTGCCGTCGAACGAGATGGGCGGCACCAGGCAGGTGTCGCAATTGCCGCACGGCGAAGCCGGTTCGCCAAAGTATTCGAGCAATCGCATGCGGCGGCAGCTGAGCGTTTCGCACAGGCCCAGCATGGCGTCGAGTTTCACGCCCAGCACGCGCTTGAAGGTGTCGTCCGCCTCGGACTCGTCGATCATGCGTCGCTGTAGCACCACGTCCTGCAAGCCGTACGCCATCCAGGCATTGGCGGCCATGCCGTCGCGGCCCGCGCGGCCCGTTTCCTGGTAATAGCCTTCGATGCTTTTCGGCAGATCCAGGTGGGCGACGAAGCGCACGTCGGGCTTGTCGATGCCCATGCCGAAGGCGATGGTGGCGACCATGACGATGTTCTCTTCGCGCAGGAAGCGCGCCTGGTTGGCGCTGCGCTTGGCGTACTCCATGCCGGCGTGATACGGCAGGGCGCGAATGCCGCTCTGGTTCAGGAATTCCGCCGTCTCTTCGACTTTCTTGCGCGACAGGCAGTAGACGATGCCGCAGTCGCCCGCGTGTTCCGTGTTGATGAAGTCGAGCAGCTGCTTGCGGCCATTCGCCTTTTCCACGATCTGGTAGCGGATGTTCGGGCGGTCGAAGGACGAGACGAACTGGCGCGCGTCTTCCAGCTGCAGGCGCAGCGCGATTTCGGCGCGCGTCTGCGGGTCGGCCGTGGCCGTGAGCGCGATGCGCGGCACGTCCGGGAACTGCTCGTGCAGCACCGACAGCTTGATGTATTCGGGACGGAAGTCGTGGCCCCATTGCGCCACGCAATGCGCCTCGTCGATGGCGAACAGGGAAATCTTCGAGGCCTGGAACAGGTCCAGGCAACGCTGCGTCATCAGGCGCTCGGGCGCCACGTAGACGACGTCGATGCCGCCCGTGCGCACCAGGCGCTCGATGCGGCTCGCTTCTTCGTAGGTTTGCGTGGAATTGAGGAAGGCGGCGCGCACGCCGACTTCTTCCAGCGCGTCCACCTGGTCCTGCATCAGCGCGATCAGCGGCGAGACGACGACGCCGACGCCATCGCGCAGCAGGGCGGGAATCTGATAGCACAGCGACTTGCCGCCGCCGGTGGGCATCAGTACCAGCGCGTCGCCGCCATGGCTGACGTGGTCGACGATGTCGGCTTGCTGGCCACGGAAGGCCGGGTAGCCGAAAACGGTTTGCAGCAGGTCGAGCGCGCGCTGGTTAAGATCTTGATTCATAGTGCCTTATTCTGCCCAAACAACCCAGCCGTAGTGGGCGCTGGCCAATACCAGCAAGCCGAACACGATGCGGTACCAGGCAAAAAACGTGAAGTCGTGCGAGCTGATGTAACGCAACAGCCAGCGCACGCACAGGAAGGCGGAGATGAAGGCAGCCACGGTGCCCAGGCCGAACAGGGGCACGTCGGTGGCCGACAGGATGTCGCGCGCTTTGTACAGCGAGTAGAAGGTGGCCGCCAGCAAGGTCGGGATGGCCAGGAAGAACGAGAATTCGGTGGCCGTCTTGCGCGACAGGCCCAGCAGCATGCCGCCGATGATGGTCGAGCCGGAGCGGCTGGTGCCGGGGATCAGCGCAAAGGCTTGCGCGCAGCCCACTTTCAGGGCGTCGAACGGCGTCATTTCATCGACCGAGTTGACGCGCACGGTGACGGGATTGGTGCGCGCGCGGCGCTCGACCAGCAAAATCACGATGCCGCCGATGATGAAGGCCATGGCGACCGGTACCGGCTTGAACAGCGCATGCTTGATCATCTTGCCGATGGCCAGGCCGATGATGGCCAGCGGCAGGAAGGCGATGGCCACGTTCAGCACGAACTTGCGCGACTTGACCTCGGTGCTGAAGGTGCTCAGCACGCTGCCGATGCGCTGGCGGTATTCCCAGCACACGGCCAGGATGGCGCCGGCCTGGATGGCGATCTCGAAGACATCCATGACTTCTTTCGAGACATCCTTGGTAAAGTCGAGCAAGCTGCCGGCCAGGATCAAGTGACCCGTGGACGAAATCGGCAAGAATTCGGTAAAACCTTCGACCAGCCCCATGATGATGGCTTTTAACGCAAGAATGAGATCCATAGATGTATAAACGGGTATAAGTGACAGGATGGGGTGACCGCGTGGCGCCAGCAATGCGCGCGGGGTCGAAGCTTACCATGCCGCAGGCCCGTCGAGCCGATTTGGGCGCTGTCGGGCGGCGCTTTTTTAGCGCCGCCCGACAGGCAGGGGGAGGGTTCAGGAAGCCTGTTTTGCCGGCGCCACCAGGCGCGCGCTGGCCGCCACCAGCAGCAGGGCGGCGCCCAGCATGGCGAAGGCGATATTCAGGCTGGTGGCGTGGGCGACGAAGCCGATCACGGCCGGGCCGGCCAGGATGCCCGCGTAGCCGATGGTGGTGATGGCCGCCACTGCCAGGCTGGCCGGCATGGCGTGTTGCTGGCCCGCTGCCGTGAACAGGATGGGCACGATGTTCGCCGCGCCCAGGCCGATCAGCACGAAGCCAAGCATGGCCAGGCCGGCATGCGGCGCCAGCACGGCCAGGAAGAAGCCTGCTGCCGCGCACAAGCCGCCAAAAGTAAGCACCCGCTTGCCGCCAAAGCGGCTGACCACCTTGTCGCCGGTAAAACGGCCCAAGGTCATGGCGATGGCAAAGGCAGCGTAGCCGAGGCCGCCCTTGGCTTCTTCCACGCCGCGCGTGGTGGTGAGGAACAGGGCGCTCCAGTCGAGGATGGCGCCTTCGGCCAGGAAGACGATAAAGCACAGCAAGCCGATGAAAATGACGGCGCCATGCGGCATGACGAACAGCGGCGTCTTTTCGCCGCTTGCGGACGCTGTGGGCAGCAGATGGCCTTGCGCCGCACCCAGTACGCCGCACAGCAGCAGCATCACCACCACGCAGGACCAAGCCGGCGTCAGTCCTAGCCACAGCAGCAGGGCCATGCAGGCCGCGCCGGCGAAGCCGCCCACGCTGAACAGCGCATGAAAGCCCGACATCATGGCGCCGCCGTTGGCCTTTTCGATGATGACGGCCTGGATGTTGATGGCCACGTCAAACGTGCCCATGGCCGCGCCGAACACCAGCAGCACCAGGCCCAGCTGCAGCGGCGTGGCCGCCAGCGCCAGGCCGGGCAGCACGGCGATCAGCAGCAGGCCGGCGCCGACGATGACCTTGCGGCAGCCGAAGCGGGAGGAGAGCATGCCCGTAAACGGCATCGCGCACAGCGAGCCGGCACCCAGGCACAGCAGCAGAATGCCGAGGGTGGCTTCATCGAGGCCCAGGCGCGACTTGGCGTAGGGAACCAGCGGGGCCCAGGCGGCCATGCCGAGGCCGGCGGCAAAGAAGACCAGGCGCGTGGCGCGTTGTTGCAGGGTACCGGTGAGTTGCATGGGGAAGCTTTTCAAGAGTCGGGGATGGATAAAATCAGGCATGGGCGCGCAGCACTTGCACGCCCAGCCGTTCAAAGGCGGCCACGTGGGCCGCATCGGCATCGGCTTCCAGCACCAGGTGCTGCAGCAAGCCCGTGGCCAGCACGCCGAAGGGCGCGGCCGTGCCCAGCTTGTCGCTGGTGACGGCCACCACCACCGCCTTGCTGGCGCCGGCGATGCTGCGCTTGAATTCCGCTTCGTCGTAATTGAACGCCGTCACGCCCGCATCCGCATCGGCACCGCAAGCACCGAGGAAGCACAGGTCGGGACGCATGCGCTCGACCGTGCGCAAGGCTTGCGGCCCCAGGCTGGCGCCAGCGCGCCGGTCGACCCGGCCGCCAGCCATGATCAGTTCGATTTCCGGGCGTTCCATCAGCAGCATGGCGATCGATGGCGCATTGGTGACGACAGTGAGCACCAACTCCGGCAAGACGCTGGCGATGGCCAGGTTGGTCGAGCCCGCGTCGAGAAACAGCACCTGGCCGGCGCGCACGAGGGACACGGCAGCTTGCGCTAGGCGCGCCTTGCGTTCCGGCGCTTCCTGCTTGCGCTGGCTCAAGGTGGAGCCAGCGTCGGGCGCCAGCGGCAGGGCGCCGCCATACACGCGCTGGCACAGGCCGGCCGCCGCCATCTCGCGCAAGTCGCGCCGTATCGTATCTTCGGAAACGTCGAGCTGGCGCGCCAGGTCCAGCGCCAGCACGCGGCCATCGGCGTGCAATTGTTGCTGGATCAGTGCGTGGCGTTGTTTGAGGAGCAGGGTGGCGGACATGTCGAACTTATAAACGTGCAGGAATGTGCATGAATATACGCAAACGTGCAATTGCGGTCAACAGTTATCTGTCAGCCGTCGTCGCGCCACTCACGGAGCCGTCAGCCTTTCCAGCTCATCCAGCCAGCGGATGGCATGTTCGCGGCTGTCGCCGCACATGTCTGCCGATGGCTGCAAGCCGCCGCAAAACGCGGGGCGCTCCGGTCGGCCAAAAATGTTGCAACGGTTGTCATCGGCCAGTTGCACGCAGCGCACGCCCGCCGGCTTTCCATCCGGCATGCCGGGAATCGGGCTGGTGATGGACGGTGCGGTGCAGCAGGCGCCACACGAGGGGCGGCATGCCAGGGGGGCAGATGGCGACATGGGATTTCAGACGGGCGGGTGAGGAGCCGACAGTATAGCAAGCCGGCTCCCATGCGTTGCCGGGGACTCTTTTAACGCACGATGCTGACGCGCCTGCCCGACAAGGTGCGGCGGGCAGGATCGCCATGCACGGTGATGCGGCCGGAACCGCTGGCACGGGCATTGACTTCATTCTGGACGGTGACGTCGATGTCGCCGGAACCGTTGCTCGCCAGATAGGCAACGTCGCTGCGCAGCGACGCCAGGTTGATATCGCCCGAGCCATTCACGTTGGCATCGAGACGCTGCACGATGCCGCTGGCGCTGATGCTGCCCGAGCCATTGACGGCCACGTTGATGCGTTCGCCGCGCACGTTGCCCACCTGGATGCTGCCCGAAGCGTTCTGCACCGCGTCCGTATTGCCGCTGGTGAGGGCCGCCGCGTTGATGCTGCCGGAGCCATTGTTGGCCACGTCGAAGCGTCCCACGCTACCCGACAGTTCGCTTTTCATCGAACCGCGCTGCTCCAGGCTGAAATCGTCGCCATTGAGGCCGCTGACCACCAGGCGGCCCGAGCCGGAAATATTGATCTTTTTCAATTGCGGCGTCGTATAGATGACGTGGATGCCATTGCTGCTGCGAATATTTGTATCGCTCCAGATGCGCAGGGTATTGCCGTTCACGTCGCTGTGGATCAACGGTTGCAGATTGCTGTCCGCTTCGATCACCAGCGATGCCGCCGGGCCGACGCGCACATCGATCTTGATATCGATGCGCTTCATGTTGTCGATGTCGAGCGCGGTGATGTTGCCGACCTGGCGCACGTCGCGGCTTGCTTGCCCGTTGCCATGGATGGCATTGCCACCCGAGTCGGCATAGCGTACTTCGCCATCGTTGGGGTTGATGACGATGGCGCAACCGCCGAGGGCAACGGCACAGCACAGGGCCAGCAAGATACGCATGGTGTTTCCTTTATGATTGTTTGAGTTCGGGACAAGAAAAAAGCCGGCTGCCGCGCCGCGGCTGCCGTGCTGTCGATAACAAGATAGCAAAACGCAGTTATCTGTTGAACGCAAATGCGATGAACTGCGCAAAAAGGGGGCTGAAGTGCATTCTGGTTCATCGTGCGCCGCGGCTCGGGCGCCAGAGGCGCTGCCGCCAACGCCGGCACGGAGGGTACAATACTTGTGTTTGGCGTGCCGGGCAGTGCCCCGCGCTGCGCGCATGGCCAGCGCTTGACCTTGACGGTAGACCGGTCTACCATTAATGACTCAAAAGTAAGTTACTTGGAAAGATACATGCAAGCCCCGATTGATACCAAGCCCCGCTGGGAGCGGCGCAAGGATGCCCGCCCGCAGGAATTGCTCGCCGCCGCCCTCGACCTGTTTGTCGAACGGGGTTTCGCATCGACGCGCCTGGAGGATGTGGCCAAGCGGGCCGGCGTGTCGAAAGGCACCCTGTACCTGTATTTTGAGAACAAGCAAGAGCTGTTCAAGGCCGTGGTGCGCGACAATATCGTGCAATCGATCGGCGAGGCGGAAGACAGCATGGCCGCCTCGGACAGCAGCAGTGCCGAGTTGTTGCGCAAGGTGATGATGCAGTGGTGGGAGGAGTTCGGCGCCACCAAACTGGCCGGCTTGACCAAGCTGATGCTGGCCGAAGCGAACAATTTCCCGGAACTGGCGCAGTTTTACAACGAAGAAGTCGTCACGCGCGGCAATGGGCTGATCGTCAGCCTGCTGGAACGGGGCATGCAGCGGGGTGAATTCCGCCAGGTCGATCCCGTGCTGGTCAGCACCATCCTCAGCGCGCCCGTCACCATGCTGATGATGTGGACGCACTCCTTCCTGCCATGCGAGGTCAAGAATATCGATCCGATCGCCTACATGGATGCGTTTATCGACATGAGCTTGCGCAGCCTGCAGGTGGAGGCGCCCGGGAAAAGTTGATATGCAGAGCTTGTCTCTACCGTTCAGTTGCCCCTTTCCAAGGTTCGCCCCCTCAAATCTGCAGATCGTCGCAAATTTCCTCCATTCCCCGCCTTTATGGTTAACATGTGCTTTCAGCCAGTTCAACGATAAAATGGCGGATTATTACTTCACTTACCGAGTCCAAAGATGAATATCGAACAAGCCCGCTTCAATATGATCGAACAGCAGATCCGTCCATGGGACGTGCTGGATATCGACGTATTGGAGCTGTTGAACGTGGTCAAACGTGAAGATTTCGTGCCGGCCGCCTATAAAAACCTGGCCTTCGTCGATACCGAAATTCCACTGGGCGGCGGTGAATGCATGTTCACGCCGAAGCTGGAAGCGCGAATTTTGCAAGACGTAGCCGTCAAGAAGCATGAGAATGTGCTGGAAATCGGCACCGGCAGCGGCTACATGGCTGCATTGCTGGCGCACAAGGCACGTCATGTGACGAGCGTGGAAATCGTTCCCCAATTGAAAGCCCTGGCCGAGCAGACCCTGGCCGCCAACGGCGTGACGAACGTCACCGTGGAACTGGGCGACGGCGCCCAGGGCTGGAGCAAGGGCGCACCGTATGACGTGATCGTCGTGTCCGGCGCCCTGGCCGTGTTGCCTGAAGCGCTGTTGCAACAAGTGAAAGTCGGCGGCCGCATCCTGGCCATCATCGGCGAAGCGCCGATCATGTCGGCGCACCTGATCACGCGCAGCTCGGACAAGGCGTACGACACGCGCAAGCTGTTTGAAACCAATGTCACGCCGCTGCAAGCCGTGGCACCGTCGCATTTCCAGTTCTGAGGCGACCGATTCGATGGAGCATTTGAGTGCACCGCAGCTGGCCGCCTGGCTGGCTGACCCTTCCCGCCCGCGTCCGCTGTTGCTCGATGTGCGGGAACAGTGGGAGTTCGACCTGTGCCACCTCGATGGCGCCACCCTGATGCAGATGAATTCGATTCCTGCGCGCATCGATGACCTCGATGAAGACGTCGAAATCGTCTGCATCTGCCATCACGGCATGCGCAGCATGCAAGTGGCGGCCTTCCTGGAGCGCAATGGTTTTGGCAAGATCAGTAATTTGACGGGCGGCGTGCATGCCTGGGCGCTGCAAGTCGACAGCGCGATGCCTAAATACTAAGTTATTTTGCAATAGATGCACCCAGGCATGTTTTCCTGCATGCCTGCGGAGGCCTGTACCCCGCTCACCCGGCGGGCGCAAGGCAAGCGGTAGCAGATTTTTGATTCCATCAACTTTTGACGACTCCAACGGAGAAATGCAATGCGGAAACCCCTTATCGCCGTGCTGATGACCAGCGCCTTTGTCTCGATGACATGCTCGCTGCAAGCGCAGGCGGCCGATCTCATCCAGGTGTACCAGCAGGCGCTGGCCAATGACGCGCAGTACGCCAGCGCGCGCGCGGCCCTGTCGGCCGGGATGGAGCGGGTGCCGCAAGGCTTGGCGGGCTTGCTGCCGCAAATTTCCGCGTCGGGCAGCAATACGCGTGGCAATCAGGAACAGATCATCCAGAACAATGGCGGCAACAAGATCACCTCGCCGTCCGTGAATGTGCGCACGAACAGCTACAACCTGACCCTGGCGCAACCGCTGTTCCGCTGGGACCGTTGGGAAACCTATCAGCAAAGCAAGCTGGCGCAAGCGATTGCGGAAGCGCAGTTTGCGCAAGTGCAGCAAGACCTGATCACCCGCGTGGCGCAGGCGTATTTCGACGTGCTGAGCGCGCAGGACAACCTGGGCGCCACGCAGGCGCAAAAGGTCGCCACGACGGAGCAGCTGGCATCGGCCAAGCGCAATTTCGAAGTCGGCACGCAAACGATTACCGACACGCACGAGGCGCAAGCGGCCTATGACCTGGTGGTGGCGCAGGAATTTGCCGCCATCAATGACCTGGCCAACAAGCGCAGCGCCTTGCAAACCATCATCGGCGAGGCGCCAACGAATCTGGCGCCGATGCGCACGGGCGTGGTCATCAGCGCGCCGGAACCGGCTGCCGTCGAGCCTTGGATATCGTCCGCCGAAGAACAGAACTACGGTGTCGTCACGGCCCAGTTCAATGTGGAATCGGCCAAGCGCGACATCGGCCGCAACCGCGCCGGCCACTACCCGACCCTCGACCTGATCGCCAACACGGGCCATACCTATTCCTCGGGTGGCGGCAATGGCAACGGCAATAACAACAATGCCATCGGCGTGCAGTGGAGCATCCCGATCTTCAGCGGCTTTGCCGTCACCAGCAAGGTGCGCGAATCGATCGCGCTGGAAAACAAGGCCCGCAACGACCTGGAAACGGCACGCCGCACGGCATCGCAAGGTGCGCGCCAGGCTTTCCTCGGCGTCAATAGCGGCCTGGCGCAAGTCAAGGCGCTGGAAGCGGCGGAAGTGTCGAGCAAGTCGGCGCTGGAGTCGAACCAGCTCGGCTATCAAGTGGGCGTGCGCATCAATATCGACGTCTTGAATGCGCAGAAGCAATTGTTCTCGACGCAAAAAGACCTGTCGAAAGCCCGCTACGACACCATCATGAACGGCTTGCGCCTGAAGGCGGCAGCCGGCACCCTGAAGGAAACGGACTTGATGCCTGTGAATGCCTTGCTCGACAAGTAAGCGCGGTCTTGCTGTCAACTTCAAATAAAACCAGCACCGGCGACGGCGCTGGTTTTTTTTCGTCTTGCGGTGTTATCACATGGCGCGGCTGTTGGCCACTTGCGTCACGATCACGCCGGCCACCACCAGCCCCGCACCGGCCCAGTGCAGTGAAGAAATGTGCTTGACGGCAAAGCCCAGCAAGCCGTAGCGGTCGATGGCCAGCGCGGCCAGCATTTGCCCGCCGATGACGGCAGCCATGAAGGGGCCGGAACCCATGCGTGGCGCCAGCATCAGCGCGGCCGTAATGTAAAACACGCCGGCCGCGCCGCCCAGCCAGGACCAGCCCGGTCCCCGCATGGCGAGGCTGACGTCGGGTGCCGGCACCCGCCAGACCAGCATCACCAGCGAGGCCAGCACGGCGCTGACGGCCAGCGAGGCGAGCGTGGCCCACAACGGATGGCCCAGGTTGCGGCCCAGCGCGGCATTCGCGCCCGCCTGGAAGGGGACGACGGCGCCGGCCAGCATGGCCAGCGGGGCAAATACGGTGATCCATGCATGCATGTGCGACTCCCACAGTTGAGTTGATGGGATCATCGTATTATGCTGTCATGATTAAATCCAATTCGTAGTTTGTCATCAAACTATGCACCAAATGAATAATCTGCGCGCCGTCGATTTGAACTTGCTGGTGATCCTGGAAGCGCTGCTGAGCGAACGCCATTTGTCGCGCGCAGCCGAGCGCTTGCACATGAGCCAGCCCGCCGTCAGCCATGCGCTGGCCCGCTTGCGCCATCTGCTCGACGATCCGCTGCTGCTGCGCGGCAAGGGCGGCTTCCAGCCCACGGCGCGTGCCCTGGCATTGGCGCGGCCGCTGGCCGAAGCCCTGCAAAGCGTGCGTTCCGTGCTGGGCGGCGCCGTCTTCGAGGCGGCCACGGCGCAGCGCGTGTTTCGCCTGGCCATGTCGGATTACGGCGCGGCACTGATCTTGCCCGCTTTGCTGCGGCGCTTGCGCGTGGACGCGCCCGGCATCGACCTGGCCATCAGTTACGCCAGTCGTCCGGCCGTGATCGCTGGCGTGCAGGATGGCGAGATCGACCTGGCACTGGGCGTGTTCCCGCAACTGCCGGAGCAGTTACATAGAGAAACCTTATTCGAGGAAACGTTCGTGTGCGCGCTGGATCCGGCCAGCCTGGCGTCCGGTGAAACGCTGAGCCTGGATACCTACCTGGCGCGCCCGCATGTGCTGGTGGCGTCCAGCGAGGGCGGCATGGCGGCCGAAGTCGACGCGGCACTGGCCCAGCTGGGACAGACGCGCCGCATCGCCGTGCGCTTGCCGCACTGGACGGTGGCACCAGAGTTGCTATTGGGAACGGACTTGATCCTGACGGTGGCGCAGCGCACCCTGCAGGGAAGCGCGGCGCAAGGACTGGCGCGCTACGCTGCGCCGTTTGCCATCGCGCCGTTCGCGTTTGAAGCGATACGCCACCGCCGCACGGACGGCGATGCGGGCATCGCCTGGCTGCGCGCGGCCATTGCACAGGCCGCTGAGCCAGGCTGAGGTGTTACAGGCCGGCGCCCTGGCCGTCGAACTTGCGCTCGATCAATTCAATCTTGTAGCCGTCCGGGTCGGTGATGAAGGCGATGACCGTGTTGCCGCCCTTGACGGGACCCGGTTCGCGCGTCACGTTGCCGCCATTCGCGCGTGCCGCGTCGCAAGCGGCGACGATGTCGTCGGCCGAGATGGCGATGTGGCCATAGGCCGTGCCCAGCTCGTAGCTGGTGGTGCCATAGTTATACGTCAGTTCCAGTTCCGCATGGTCCGGATTCGAGCCATAGCCGACGAAGGCCAGCGTGTACTGGTATTCCGGATTGTCGCTGGTGCGCAGCAATTTCATGCCCAGGACCTTGGTGTAAAAATCGATGGAGCGCTGCAGGTCGCCGACCCGTAACATGGTGTGCAAAATACGCATCGTAAATCCTTGATGATGATAGGGGAATGGCAGGATTTTATGCGTTTTACGGCTTTCTTGCCGAGACCGCCCCTGCCGCCCGCCAGTACCGGGGCGGCGGACGGCAACATGCTTACTCCAGATGGGCGTCCAGGGTGATTTCCGTGGCCAGCAACTTGGACACGGGGCAACCGAGCTTGGCGCGCAGGGCCGCGTCCCGGAACGCTTCTTCGGTGGCGCCGGGAATGGTGGCCACCAGGGTCAGGTGCACGGCCGTGATGGCATAGCTGCCATCGATTTTTTCCAGGCTGACATCGGCCGTGGTTTTCAGGGCCGTGGCGCGCAGGCCCGCTTCGCCCAGCTGGCCGGACAGGGCCATGGTGAAGCAGGCGGCATGGGCAGCACCGATCAGTTCTTCCGGGTTGCTGCCGGGACCGTCTTCGAAGCGCGTGTTGAAGCCATACGCCACATTGTCGAGCGCGCCGCTTTGGGTCGAAATAAACCCTTTGCCATCTTTAAGGCCGCCACTCCAGACGGCTGATCCTGTTTTTTTCATGATGTACTCCTTGCGTGGTTCGAACGTCCATCATGCGCGTGCCACCCTTGCCCTTCCGTTCGTTGCGTCACACAGGGGACGCATGCGCGGCATAGCGCCGCGCCGCTCACGGCGCCGGCGTCACGCGCCAGATGACGTTGCCCACGTCGTCCGCCACCAGCAGCGCGCCCGCCTTGTCGACGGCCACGCCGACGGGGCGCCCCTGCGCCTTGCCATTGCTGTCGAGGAAACCGGCGATGACGTCCTGCGGCGGACCGCTGGGCACGCCCTTGGCAAAGGGCACATAAATGACTTTGTAGCCGCTGAAGGGCTTGCGGTTCCACGAGCCGTGCTGGCCGATGAAGGCGCCACCCCGGTAGCGTTCAGGCAGCAAGCTGCCGTCATAAAACGCCAGTCCCAGCGAGGCCGTGTGTGCGCCCAGCGCGTAGTCGGGCGCGATGGCGGTGGCTACCAGTTCGGGGCGCGGCGGCTTGACCCGCGCATCGACGTGCTGGCCGAAATAACTGTAGGGCCAGCCATAGAAGGCGCCGTCCTTGACGGATGTCATGTAGTCGGGCACCAGGTCGTTACCCAGCTCGTCGCGTTCATTGACGGCCGTCCACAGGGCTCCCGTCTTGGGTTGCCAGGCCATGCCGTTCGGATTGCGCAAACCCGTCGCATACACGCGTGCCTTGCCCGTGGCGCGCGTGACTTGCCAGATGGCGGCCCGGCCATCTTCGGCCGCCATGCCGTTCTCGCCCACATTGCTGTTCGAGCCGACGGAAACATAGAGGAATTTGCCGTCGGCGCTGGCGACGACGTTCTTGGTCCAGTGGTGATTGATGGGGCCGCCCGGCAAATCCATCACCTTCACGCCCGGCGCCGTGATGGACGTCTGGCCTTCCTCGTAGGGGAAGCGCAGCAAGGCATCGGCATTGGCGATGTACAGTTCCTTGCCCACCAGGGCCATGCCGAACGGCGAGTGCAAGCCTTGCAGGAACACGCTGCGCGTTTGCGCCACGCCGTTCGCATCGACGCCGCGCAGCAAGGTGATGCGGTTGGCGCTGGGCGTGGCGGCACCGGCCTTTTTCATCTGCATCTGCATGATGGCGCCCTTGATGCCCTTGCTGTCGTCCGGTTTTGGCGGGGCATTCGTTTCCGCCACCAGCACGTCGCCATTCGGCAGCACGTACAGCCAGCGCGGATGGTCGAGATCGCGCGCATATGGCTGGATGGCCAGGCCGGCCGCCACCGCGGGACGCTGCGCGGCCGTCCAGCGCTGCACGGGCGCCACGTTGACGGTGGGAATCAGTTGTTTGTCCGGCACGGGCAGGGCGGGCTGCGGGCCAAAGCCCACGGGCATGGCGGGGGCCTGGGCGTGGGCGGGCGTGGTGCCGCAGGCAGCGGCCAGCAGGAATGAACAGGCATAACGATACATGGCGTACTCCATAACGCTAGCAGTGCGAGTGGCGGTGCGTGAGGGTTGGACTCAGCGCGGTTTCCTTGGTTCCGGCTGCGCGGCGGGACGCGCTTGTTGCGGCGCGGCAGGCTTGACCTTTTCCACTCCCGGCTGGGCATGGCGGTCCGTATCGACCAGGCCCTGTTCCAGGTCGCTGGCCGCCTGCTGCATGATTTTGCGCGGGTGCACGTCTTGCGCATCGGGCGATTCATCGCGCTCGTGCGGCAAGCGGTCGACACCGTCATTCCTGACCTTTTCATCGGTATTGATCTTGCGTTCACTTGGTGGGGTATGCATATGGCCTCCTGACAGTAAAGTGACACCAGTGTCCAGCCGCCGCAGGCCGCCTGCAAGCGGATTTGTCCATGCAGGGAGCGCTGGCGCACGCATGGACGATTCTTTTTCTGCGCTACACTGCGTGCAACACCAAGAACGCCCCTTGCGGGCACACGGCAGCCGCACTATACTGTGCATATATACAGTGTCATGCGATGCCGGCGTGCGACGCGACAGCCTGGGGCGGTTTGCCACCGAATTCATTACCGAGACTCTTATGCCCGTCGATACACACGCCGAACAGCCAGCCGCGCCCTCGCCAGCCCCGGGTGAGCGCTTCAACCTGGGCGCCAAAACCATCGCCCTGGTCGTGCGCCAGAATACGGATGGCATTGCCGAGCCCGTGAAAAGCATCGTCGATTTCCTGCAGGTGCTGGGCCACACGGTGGTCTTTGAAGCGGAGACGGCCGCGCATCTGAACCTGGCGTTTCCCGGCGTGCGCGCCATGTCGCCGGCCGAGATCGGCGCCGCCGCCGATTGCGCCATCGTCATGGGCGGCGACGGCACCATGCTGGGCATTGCGCGCCAGCTGGCACCATTTGACGTTCCCTTGATCGGTATCAATCAAGGGCGCCTGGGTTTCATGACGGATATCCCGCTCGAGCGCATGCTGCCCGTGCTGGCGCAAATTCTCGGCGGCCGCTTCAAGGCCGAACGCCGCACCTTGCTTGAAGGCAGCGTGCTGCGCGATGGCAAGTCGATTCACGTGGGCATGGCCGTCAACGATGTCGTCGTCTCGCGCGGCGGCGGCGCCGGCATGGCCGAATTGCGCGTCGAGGTCGATGGCCACTTCATGTACAACCAGCGCTCGGATGGCTTGATCATTTCCACGCCAACGGGCTCGACCGCGTACTCGCTGTCGGCCGGCGGCCCCCTGCTGCACCCGACCCTGGGCGGCATCGTGCTCGTGCCGATCGCCCCGCATGCGCTGTCGAACCGCCCCATCGTGCTGCCCGACTCCAGCCAGATCGTCGTGGAAATCGTGCGCGGGCGCGATATCAGCGTCAATTTCGACATGCAGACCTTTGCCAGCCTGGTGCAGCAAGACCGCATCCTCATCCGCCGTTCGCCGCATACGATTACCTTCCTGCATCCGGAAGGGTGGAGTTACTACAACACCCTGCGTGAAAAGTTGCACTGGAATGAGTACCCGTCGGGCGAGGGCAAGCTCAGCTAACAAGTTTTCTCCACGCTAACCCGCGGTGCGCCGCCTAACCACAGAAGCCATGCTCCATACACTGTCCATTCGCGATTTTGTCATTGTCGATACCATTGAACTGGAATTTTCCGCCGGCTTCAGCGTGCTGACGGGCGAGACGGGCGCCGGCAAGTCCATCCTCATCGATGCGCTGACCCTGGCGCTGGGCGGGCGCGGCGACGCCAGCGTGGTGCGCGAAGGCGCGGCCAAGGCCGACATCACGGCCGATTTTTCCGTCAGCGCAGTGGCGCAGGCCTGGCTGGTGGCACATGAATTCGCCAATGACGACGGCGGCGCCCTGTTGCGCCGCGTCATCGACAATGCGGGCCGCTCGAAGGCGTATATTAACGGCATCCCCGCCACGGCCGCGCAGCTGCGCGAACTGGGCGACATGCTGGTCGACATCCACGGCCAGCATGCGCACCAGTCCTTGCTGAAAAGCGAAGCGCAACGTGCCTTGCTCGATGGCCAGGCGACGGCGCGCGAAGCGGGTGCGGAACAGGATGCAAGGCAAGTGGCGGCCCTGCACAAGCGCTGGCGCGCCCTCGTGCGCCAGCGCGAAGAATTCGAAACCAACGCCGCCAACGTGCTGTACGAGCGCGAGCGTCTCGAGTGGCAGGTGGGCGAACTGGAAAAACTGGCCGCCAAGCCCGGCGAGTGGACGGACATCACGAACGAGCACAGCCGCCTTTCGCACGCGGCCAGCCTGCTGGAAGGGGCGCAGGAAGCGCTGGCGATCATTTCCGAGCAGGAAGACCATCCGATCGTGTCGCAACTGTCGGCCCTGAACCAGAAACTGGGCAAGCTCGTGTCCGTCGATGCGGAATTGCAGCCGATCGTCGACCTGATCGAATCGTCGCGCATCCAGCTGCAGGAATCCGTGTACGCGCTGAATAATTACCTGGACCGGGTGGAACTGGACCCGGAGCGCCTGCACCAGCTTGACGCGCGCATGGAAGCCATGCATAGCACGGCCCGCAAGTTCCGCGTCACGCCGGAAGAATTGCCAGAGGAACATGCCAAGCTGTCGGAAAAGCTGCAGCACCTGGCCGACGCATCCGACATCGAGGGTTTGCTGCGCCAGGAGGCGAAGATCGAAGCGGAATACCGCGGCGTGGCCGAGCGCTTGTCCGCCACGCGCCGCGCCGCCGCGCTGGAACTGGGGCACGCCGTCACGCGCGCCATGCAGGAGCTGAGCATGACGGGCGGCAGCTTTGAAATCGCCCTGCACCCGTGCGAACCGGCCGCCCACGGACTCGAACAAGTGGAATTCCTCGTCGCCGGCCATGCGGGCACGGCGCCCCGCTCCCTTGCGAAAGTCGCGTCCGGCGGCGAACTGGCGCGCATCGCGCTGGCCATCTCCGTCATCACCTCGCACGCCACCACCACGCCGACCCTGATCTTCGACGAGGTCGACAGCGGCATCGGCGGCGCCGTCGCGGAAGTCGTGGGACGGCTGCTGAAACGCCTGGGGCAGGGACGGCAAGTGCTGTGCGTGACCCATTTGCCGCAAGTGGCCAGCCAGGCGAATCAGCATTTCCAGGTGGCAAAAAGCACCCTGGACAATGGCAAGACGGCCTCGCGCATCGACATGCTCGACGCCAAGGCCAGGGTGGAAGAGGTGGCGCGCATGCTGGGCGGCCTGGAAATCACGGCCACCACGCGCAAGCATGCGCGCGAGTTGCTGGCGATTTAAACGCAGGCTTAAATCCGGGGTCAGACCCCCGGATGCGTTAGCGCTGAGCTTGGCGTTAGCGGCATTGAGGGTCTGATCCCAGTGCCTCGCTATTAACTCAATGCAACTATAATAAGTGGCTATCCATCCAACGCCTTCGAAGAGCCTTCATGTCATTTCAAACAGAACCTCCGTACACGCATGGCAGCATTGACCGCAGCGCCGTGGTGCTGGTTAACCTGGGCACGCCCGATGCGCCGACGTCGTCGGCCGTGCGGCGCTACCTGAAGCAATTTTTGTCCGACCCGCGCGTGGTGGAGATTCCCCGCCTCGTCTGGTGGTTCATCCTGAACCTGATCATTTTGCCATTCCGCTCCGGCCAGTCGGCCAAGAAATACGCGTCGATCTGGACGCGCGAAGGTTCGCCCCTGAAAGTGCATACGCAAAAGCAAGCCAAGTTGCTGGCCGGCGCCCTGGCCGAGCGTGGCCACGACGGCGTGACGGTAGCCATGGCCATGCGTTACGGTTCGCCTTCCTTGCCCGAGGTGCTGGCCAGGCTGAAAAGCGAAGGCTGCGAGCGCATCGCCATCCTGCCTGCCTATCCGCAATATTCGGGCACGACGACGGGCTCCATCTACGACGCCGTGTTTGCCCATTACGCCACGGTGCGCAATGTGCCGGAATTGCGTTTTATTAAGCAATATCACGAGCACGACACGTATATCGACGCCTTGCGCGATTCCGTGCTGAACCACTGGGAAGCGCATGGCCGTCCGGAAAAACTGGTGATGAGTTTTCATGGCGTGCCCAAGCGTACCTTGCTGCTGGGCGACCCCTACCACTGCCAATGCCTGAAAACGGCGCGCCTGCTGGCAGAAAAGTTGAAATTAACCAAAGAGCAATACGTGGTGACCTTCCAGTCGCGCTTTGGCAAGGCCGAGTGGCTGCAGCCGTACACGGCGCCCACCCTGGTGGCACTGGCGCAACAGGGCGTCAAGCGTATCGACCTGCTGTGTCCGGGCTTTACCAGCGATTGCCTGGAAACGCTGGAAGAGATCGCCATGGAAGCCAAGCATGATTTTGAAATGGCCGGCGGCCAGCAGTTTCATTACATCGCTTGCTTGAACGAAACGCCCGCCTGGATCGCGGGTCTGGCGGAAATTGCGGAACAGCACATGATTGGCTGGCCGACGATGAAGACGGCGGCGCAGCGCGAAGCGGACAAGAAGGCGGGCGAGCAGGCGCGCACGGCGGCGCTGGCGCTGGGCGCGGAAAATTAAAGGTAGTAAATTTGATGATACAAAGCCGCGCTTGCGCGGCTTTGTCATGTCTGGCGAAGCCAAGAGGCTTTCCAAATAGCAACACCGGCAGTGGCGATGGCGGCGGCGGGGCTGGTAGAATGCCCGCTTTGTCGTGGGACGCCTGGAAAATCAAGGGGCCGCGCACGGATCGCCGGCTGAAATGGGTAGCGTTTTGTAATAAGCTGTAACATGGATCGCTGTAATTCTGGTTTTGCCACGCATACCCCTTGAAACAATAGGATATAGCCCCATCTGCCCGTTAGTGTTGTAAAGATAGTTAGACTAACTCATTTAAGTCATTGATTGTAGGAGCTTTTCAGATGCAAGATCAGGAAAACCAAGCTGTACCTAATACGCAAGCGGACGCCGCGGCGACTGCCCCATCGACTCCCGCAGAGCCTACTTTGGAAGAGCAGCTGGCGAGTACCGAAGCGCGTCTTGCAGAGATGCACGATGCCTTCATGCGCGCCAAGGCCGATGGCGAAAATATCCGCCGCCGCGCGCAGGAAGATGTTGCTAAAGCACACAAATTCGCAGTGGAAAGCTTTGCCGAAGCCATGGTGCCGGTGAAAGACAGCCTGGAAACGGCGCTGACGGTGGAAGCACCGACCATCGAATCGCTGAAAGAAGGCGTCGAGATGACCTTGAAGCAGCTGAACGCCGCGTTCGAGCGCAACCGCCTGGTGGAAGTGTTGCCAGTGCAGGGCGAAAAGCTCGATCCGATGAAACACCAGGCTGTTGCCGTGGTGCCAGCGGAGCAGGAAGCCAATACCATCGTATCAGTCCTGCAAAAGGGCTATATGATTGCGGACCGCCTGCTGCGCCCAGCCATTGTCACGACCGCGCAAGCAAAATAATCAGAGGGCGGCATCAAGCAAGCCTTGAAACCATGCCGCTTTGCCACATATAAGAACCATCTGAAATCTAGCAAATAAAAGGAAATAAATCATGGGTAGAATTATCGGTATCGATCTGGGAACCACGAATTCCTGCGTTTCCATCATGGAAAACGGTCAACCAAAGGTAATCGAAAACGCTGAAGGCGCACGCACGACGCCGTCGATTATTGCTTATCAAGAAGATGGCGAAATTCTCGTCGGCGCGCCAGCGAAACGCCAGGCCGTGACCAATCCGAAAAACACGCTGTACGCAGTCAAGCGTCTGATCGGTCGCAAGTTCGACGAAAAAGAAGTGCAAAAAGACATCGCGCTGATGCCTTACCAAATCATGAAAGCCGACAACGGCGATGCATGGATCGGCGTGCGCGACAAAAAACTGGCGCCGCCGCAAATTTCGGCTGAAGTGCTGCGCAAGATGAAGAAAACGGCAGAAGACTACCTCGGTGAAGAAGTCACCGAAGCCGTCATCACCGTGCCTGCGTACTTCAACGATTCGCAGCGTCAAGCCACCAAGGATGCCGGCCGTATCGCTGGCCTGGACGTCAAGCGCATCATCAACGAGCCAACCGCGGCAGCGCTGGCATTCGGCCTGGACAAGACCGAAAAAGGCGACCGTAAAATCGCCGTGTATGACTTGGGTGGCGGTACGTTCGACGTGTCGATCATCGAAATCGCTGATGTTGATGGCGAGAAACAATTTGAAGTGCTGTCGACCAACGGCGACACCTTCCTGGGCGGCGAAGACTTCGACCAGCGCGTCATCGATTACATCATCGACGAGTTCAAGAAGATCAACGGCATCGACCTGAAAAAAGATCCGATCGCCCTGCAGCGCATCAAGGCTTCGGCCGAGCGCGCGAAGATCGAATTGTCGTCGTCGCAGCAAACCGAGATCAACGAGCCGTACATCGCCATGGCGAACGGCGCACCGGTCCACTTGAACCTGAAGATGACCCGCGCCAAGCTGGAATCGCTGGTGGAAGAGCTGATCACGGCCACGATGGAACCATGCCGCATCGCTATTAAAGATGCTGGCGTGAAAGTGTCGGACATCGATGACATCATCCTGGTCGGCGGTATGACGCGTATGCCGAAGGTGCAGGAAAAAGTGAAGGAATTCTTCGGCAAGGATCCACGCAAGGACGTGAACCCGGACGAAGCCGTCGCCGTGGGCGCAGCGATTCAAGGTTCGGTCCTGTCGGGCGAACGCAAGGACTTGCTGTTGCTGGACGTCACTCCACTGTCCCTGGGTATCGAAACCCTGGGCGGCGTGATGACCAAGATGATCCACAAAAACACGACGATTCCGACCAAGTTCAGCCAGGTCTTCTCGACGGCCGACGACAACCAGCCTGCGGTGACCATCAAGGTCTTCCAGGGTGAGCGCGAAATCGCCGCCGGCAACAAGGGTCTGGGCGAATTCAATCTGGAAGGCATCCCGCCAGCATCGCGCGGCACGCCGCAGATCGAAGTGACCTTCGACATCGACGCCAACGGCATCTTGCATGTCGGCGCGAAAGACAAGGCCACCGGCAAGGAAAACAAGATCACGATCAAGGCCAATTCCGGCTTGACCGAGGCTGAAATCCAGAAGATGGTGAAAGACGCCGAGTTGAACGCGGAAGAGGACAAGAAGGTTAAAGAATTGGCCGAGTCGCGCAACCAGGCCGATGCTCTGGTACACTCGACCCGGAAATCCTTGACCGAATACGGCGACAAGCTGGACGCGGGCGAGAAAGAGAAGATCGAAGCGGCGATCACCGACCTGGAAGCAAGCATCAAGGCGGGCGACAAGGCTGAGATCGACGCCAAGGTGGAAGCACTGTCGAGCGCATCGCAGAAACTGGGCGAAAAAATGTATGCCGACATGCAAGCGCAGCAAGCTGCCGGCGGCGCGGAAGGTGCACAGCAAGCTGCTGGCGCATCGGACGCGGGCGCCAAGCAAGACGACGTTGTCGACGCTGACTTCAAAGAAGTCAAAGACAGCAAGTAATTGTCTTGCGCTCCCATGAACTGGGGGCAGCCGGGCTGAACGCTACATCGCGGGATTAGCCGCGAAGACCGGCCGAGCCGAGTCGTTGCCCAGTGCAGCACTCGACTCGGCTTTTTCGTGTAATTTTTACATCAGTAGATAGACTGCAAGGTGCCGACAACATGGCAAAGCGTGATTTTTACGAGACACTCGGTGTCGCAAAAAATGCTTCGGAAGAAGAGATCAAAAAGTCTTACCGTAAACTGGCGATGAAATACCATCCGGACCGCAATCCGGATAGCAAGGAATCGGAAGAAAAGTTTAAGGAAGTCAAAGAAGCCTACGAGATGCTGACCAATCCGGAAAAGCGCGATGCGTATGACCGTTACGGTCACGCTGGCGTGGACCCGAACATGGGCGGTGGCGGCTTCGGCGGCGGTGCTGGCGGCTTTGCCGACAGCTTCGGCGATATCTTCGGCGACATCTTTGGCGGCGGCGGTGGACGCAGCCGTAATGCGGGGCCACAGGTGTACCGTGGCGCCGACTTGCGCTACAACCTGGAAATTACACTGGAGCAAGCTGCTCACGGCTTCGACACGACCATCCGCGTGCCGAGCTGGGACAAGTGCGACACCTGCCACGGCAGCGGCGCCAAGCCGGGTACCTCGCCCACCACCTGCGGTACCTGCGGTGGTCACGGCCAGGTGCGCATGCAGCAAGGTTTCTTCAGCATCCAGCAAACCTGCCCGAAATGCCATGGCAGCGGCAAGGTCATCACTGACCCGTGCACGCCATGCGGCGGCGCCGGTCGCATCAAGCGCAACAAGACCCTGGAAGTGAAAATTCCAGTCGGTATCGACAACGGCATGCGTATCCGTTCGTCCGGCAACGGCGAACCTGGCACGAATGGCGGCCCGTCGGGCGACCTGTATGTGGAAATCCACATCAAGCCGCACGCCGTGTTCCAGCGTGAAGGCGACGACCTGCATTGCGAAATGCCGATCTCGTTCACCAAGGCGGCCTTGGGCGGCGAAATCGAAGTGCCTACCCTGAACGGCAAAGTGTCGTTCACGATTCCCGAAGGTACCCAGTCGGGCAAGACCTTCCGCCTGAAAGGCAAGGGCATCAAGGGCGTGCGCTCCGGTTACGCGGGCGACCTGTTCTGCCACGTGGCGATCGAAACACCGGTGAAACTGACGGAAAAACAGAAAGACCTGCTGCGCGACTTTGAAAAGTCGACGACCGAGGGCGGTGCCAAGCACAGTCCGCAAAGCAAGACCTGGAAAGACAAGGTCAAGGATTTTTTTGAGTAAGCACACGTAATACCATGCGCCGGGATGCTTCAACATCCCGGCGTTTTTTTCACCACGACTGAGAAATGTGCGCGCATCGCCGGCCTATGGGCGTGATCTGCCGCCAATTCAGTCGTACGCACACAATGGGAGCGATATGACCGAACAGAAAAATGGCCCGGCCCTGGCGGAACTGCTGCAGCGTAACCGCCGCTGGGCCGACTCGATGGTGGCGAAAGACCCGAACTTCTTCAAGAACCTGGAAGCGCAAACGTCGCCCGAATACCTGTGGATCGGCTGTTCCGACAGCCGCGTGCCCGCCAACGAACTGCTGGGCATGGCGCCTGGTGACGTGTTTGTGCACCGTAATATTGCCAATGTGGTCGTGCATTCCGACCTCAATTGCCTGTCCGTCCTGCAATTTGCCGTGGACGTGCTGAAAGTCAAACATGTCATCATCGTCGGCCATTACGGCTGCAAGGGCGTGCATGCGGCCATGACGGGCACGCGCATCGGCCTGGTCGACAACTGGCTGCGCCACGTCCAGGACGTGGGCCAGAAGCACGAGCGCTACCTGGGCGACGTGCTGACCAGCCGCCAGCGCGGCGACCGTCTGTGCGAACTGAACGTGGTGGAACAAGTCTTGAACGTCTGCCAGACCACCATCGTGCAAGATGCGTGGGAGCGGGGCCAGGAACTCAGCGTCCATGGCTGGGTGTATGGCTTGAAGGATGGCTTGCTGAACGACCTGGAAGTGACCGTCAAGGCCGGCCACGAACTGGCGCCGCGCATGGCGACGCGCCTGGCACGCTACGAAGCAATCGCGTAAGCAACGCTGGCGCCGCGCCTATGGCGTGGCGCCTTCCAGGCGGCCCAGGTAGTCGGCCGCCTCGCGCACGCCCTCTTGTGCCGCCTGGCGCAGCCAGGTTCTGGCCTGGGGAATGTCCTGCGGCGTGCCCCGGCCTTCGGCCAGCGCCACGCCATAGTGGTAACGCGCCAGCCGCGCATAGGCGGCGTCATCATTCGTATGCGCGCCGCGCCGCATCAGTGCCGTCGCCTGCGCCAGGTCCTTGGTCACGCCGATGCCTGTTTCATACAGCTGGGCCAGCCAAATCATCGAATACACATCGTTCCAGCGCCGGATGCAATCTTCAAAGATGGCGACGGCGGCCGCATGGTCGCCCGTCTTGTCGGCGGCATAGCCGTACAGGCACTTGATGCGCTTGTCGCTGTGCACATAGGCTTTGTAGCTGAGATCACTTTCACCCTCGCTATTTTGCGCGTGGACGACAGCAGGGAACAGCAAGGCGAGCAGCAGGGCGTAGGGGGACATGGCTTTCCTGGGAATCGGTTAAAGCTTGGTAGGCAAGCAAGTTGCGTGCTAGCGCAGTCCAGGGGCCGTCGACGCGGGGAGGTGCCGCCGCTGTGCCAATTCGGGACAGCGGCTGTTGCGGCGCGGCGCAACGCGCCCCGCATATCCATATAGTAAATGCTTCGTTTGCAGGCAGGGCCGGCCGGCATACAGTGGACTTCCCCAGACTCTTGGCGAATTCTTATGTCGGCCGTCCTGAAACCCGCGCAGTCCACCAGCCATTTCCAGATCGAGACTTTCGATGCGCCGCTCGGCGCGCAAGTGCTGGGGCTGGACCTGGCGCAGCCGCTGTCGCTGGGCGACTTCCAGCGCCTGCACCACGCCCACCTCGACCATCACGTGCTGGTGTTCCGCGACCAGCGCATCACGCCGCAGCAGCAAGTCGATTTCAGCCGCCGCTTCGGTCCCCTGCAAATCCACGTGCTGCGCCAGTTCCAGCTGCCCACGCAAGCGGAAGTGCTGATTATCTCGAACATCGTCGAGGATGGCCAACCCATCGGCCTGGGCGACGCGGGCCATTTCTGGCATTCGGACCTGTCGTACAAGGAAGTGCCCAGCCTCGGTTCCATGTTGCACGCGCAAGAGTTGCCGGACGAGGGCGGCGATACCGTGTTTGCCAACATGCACCTGGCGTGGGAAAGCTTGCCGGCCGCGCTGCGCCACGCCGTGCGCGGCGCCCGTGCCGAGCACAGCTACCTGAGCCAGTACGAGGAATTGCGCCGCCGCAACCCATGGCGCCCCGCCCTGACGCAGGCGCAGATCGATGAAGTCAAGCCCGTCACCCATCCCGTCGTGCGCGTGCATCCGGAAACGGGACGGCGCGCCCTGTTCGTCAGCGAACATTTCACCACGCGCATCGTCGGCTTGCCCGACGATGAAAGCCGCGCCCTGCTCGACGAATTGTTTGCCCACAGCGTGCGCCCGGAGCACCTGTACGTGCACCGCTGGCAGCCGCATGACCTGGTGTTCTGGGACAACCGCTCGCTGATGCACCTGGCGACGGGGTGTCCGCCGGAACAGCGCCGCAAGCTCTACCGCACCACCATCGAAGGCGATGCGCCGTACTGATTTTTTGACTGTTGATCTGACCCAAGGAGTGTCCATGTTGCCGATCTTTACCTTTTCCCGCCGCCTGCTCGCCACCATCGCCATGCTGTGCATGGCCATGCCCATGGCCCGGGCCGAAGGACAGATCCGCATCGCGGGCCAGCATGGCATCACCTTCTTGCTGCTCAATATTGCGCAGGAACAAAAGCTGATTGAAAAGCATGGCAAGCAGCAGGGCGTCGACGTGAAAGTCGAGTGGATCACCCTGTCCGGCGGTCCCGCCATCAACGACGCCTTGTTGTCAGGCAACATCGATATCGCCGGAGCTGGGCTGGGTCCGTTGTTGACCATCTGGGACCGGACGAAAGGCCGTCAGAACGTGCGCGGCGTGGCGTCCCTGGGCAATTTCCCCTACTACTTGGTCAGCAATAATCCGAAGGTGAAAACGCTGGCGGACTTGACGGACAAGGACCGCATCGCCCTGCCGGCCGTCTCCGTTTCCGTGCAGGCGCGCATCTTGCAAATGGCTGTGGCGAAACAGTGGGGCGACAAGGAATTCGCCCGCCTGGATAAAATCACGCAAACCCTGCCGCACCCGGACGCGGCCGCCGCCATCATTGCCGGCGGCACGGAGCTGAGCGGCCACTTCGGCAATTCGCCATTCCAGGAACAGGAACTGGCGCAAAACCCGAATGCCCACGTCATCCTGAACTCGTATGACGTGCAGGGCGGGCCCAGCTCATCGACCCTGCTGTATGCGACGGAAAAGTACCGCAAGGACAATCCCAAGACTTACCGCGCCTTCATCGCCGCCCTGGCGGAGGCGGCGCAATATGCGGGCAGCAATCCGCAAGGCGCGGCCGACATCTATATCAAGGTGAATAAAAGCAAGGTGGACCGCAACTTGCTGCTGAAGATCTTTGCGAATCCGCAAGTGCAATTCAAGATCGCGCCGCAAAACACCTATGGCCTGGCGCAATTCCTGCACCGCGTGAGCGCCATCCGCAACCTGCCCGACAGCTGGCGCGATTACTTCTTTGACGACCCTGCCATCACGCAGGGAGGCTGACATGAACGCGCCCGCTTTTCACCTGGTACGTCCCCCTGTCACCTTGCAGCCCTTGCTAAGCGTCAAACATGTCAGCCTGGAATACCGCACGGAACAGCGTACCGTGCGCGCCACGCACGACGTCAGTTTCGACGTGTTCCGCGGCGACCGTTTCGTGCTGCTGGGGCCATCCGGTTGCGGCAAATCGTCACTGCTGAAAGCCGTGGCCGGCTTCATCGCGCCGCGCGCGGGCAGCATCGCCATGCAGGGGCAGCCGATCCATAAGCCGGGGCCGGACCGCGTCGTCGTGTTCCAGGAATTCGACCAGTTGCCGCCATGGAAAACGGTGCTGGAAAACGTCATGTTCCCCTTGCTGGCCAGCAAACGGCTGGACAAGGTGGCGGCCCGCGAACGCGCCCATCACTGGATCGCCAAGGTGGGCCTGGCCGGCTTCGAGGATGCCCATCCGCATACCTTGTCGGGCGGCATGAAGCAGCGCGTGGCCATCGCCCGCGCCCTGGCCATGCAGCCTGAAGTGCTGCTGATGGACGAGCCGTTTGCCGCGCTCGATGCCTTGACGCGGCGCAAGATGCAGGAAGAGCTGAGCCGATTGTGGGAAGAGCTGCGCTTTACGCTTGTCTTCGTCACGCATTCGATCGAGGAAGCCTTGGTCGTGGGTAACCGCATCCTGCTGCTGTCGCCCCATCCGGGCAGGGTGCGCGCCGAACTCAACAGTCATCAGTTCGGCCTGCACAGCGCGGGCAGCGCGGAATTCCAGGCTGCCAGCAGCCGCATCCACGGCTTGCTGTTCGATGAGGAAGCGGTTCCTGTCCCGCAAGCGGACGTGGCACACAAGGAGGCTGTATGAGCGCGCTGCTGGAACCGCCGATCCGCCAGGAATTCGTCTACGCGGCGCCGCCGCCGGCCGGCGTCACGGTCGAGCGGCCGTTGTCGCGCTGGCAGCGTGTGAGCCAGCACGCGCTGTGGCGCAAGGCCTTGATTTTGCTCAGCCTGGCCCTGTTGTGGGAAGGCGCGGCGCGCTGGACGCAAAATGACCTGCTCTTGCCCAGCTTTCTGCAGACGGCGCAGGCGTTTATCGGCGGCATCGCCAGCGGTGAATTGCTCACGCGCACGGCCGCGTCCCTCGTCGTCTTGCTGCAGGGCTATGCGGTGGGCGTGCTGGCTGCCTTCGTGCTGACCTTGCTGGCCGTGTCGAGCCGCATCGGACGCGACGTGCTGGAAACCCTGACGGCCATGCTCAATCCCTTGCCGGCCATCGCCCTGCTGCCGCTGGCCTTGCTGTGGTTCGGCCTGGGACGCGCCAGCCTGATCTTCGTCATTGTCCATTCCGTGATGTGGCCGCTGGCCTTGAACACGTATGCGGGCTTCCAGGGCGTGCCCGACACCCTGCGCATGGCGGGCCGCAACTATGGGCTGAACGGCTTGCGCCTGGTGCTGCACATCCTCGTGCCGGGCGCCTTGCCTTCCATCGTCTCGGGCTTGAAGATAGGCTGGGCGTTTGCCTGGCGCACCCTGATAGCGGCCGAGCTGGTATTCGGCACCACCTCGGGGCAGGGCGGCCTGGGCTGGTACATCTTCCAGAACCGCAACGAGCTGTACACGGACAAGGTGTTTGCCGGCCTGGCGGCCGTCATCGTCATCGGCTTGCTGGTGGAAAATATCGGTTTTCGCAGCCTGGAGCGCGTGACTCTCAAGCGCTGGGGCATGCAACGATAGTTATTTCAGCATGCTGCGCGCCGCCGCGATGATCTGCCGCGACAATTGCTCCATGCGCGGCGACTGTACTTTCCACGTGTGCCAGTACAGGGCCACGTCGGCCGGGGTCTTGGGCGTGAGCATTTCCACCAGCTCGCCATCCGTGTTCGCTTTCAGCAGCAGTTCGGGCACCATGCCGTAGCCGAGTCCATAGCGGATGGCGTTGAAGTGCGAGGTGGCGCCCGGCACGTAATGACAGGGATAGGCACCTTCGGGCAGCCCCAGCGCCTCTTGCAGGAACGACGACTGCAAGGTGTCCTTGCGCGTGTAGGCGACGACGGGCGCCGTGCGCGCCGCCTTGCGCGTCAGGCCGTGCGCGAACCACTGCTGGCGGAATGCCGGCGTGGCCACCAGCCAGTAGCGCATCACGCCCAGCGGTTCGGCTGTGCAGCCGCGCATGGGTTTGGGCTCCGTGCTGATGCAGCCGATCGCCATGCCCGTTTCCAGCAAGGTATACGTGTGGTCCTGGTCTTCCACGGTCAGGTCCAGCAGCACGCGCTCGCGTATTAGCACCTCGGACAGGGCGGGAAAGAACCAGGTGCCCATCGAATCGGCGTTCAGCGCCAGCACCAGGGTCAGCGGGGCATCCTGCTGCACCGCCAGTTCCGCCTGCAAGTCCGCTTCCAGCAGCTTGGCGCGTTTCAGATACTGCATCAGCCGCTGGCCCATGCGCGTGGCGCGCGCGGGACGGCTGCGTACGATCAGCGCATTGCCCAGCTGGCTTTCCAGCGCCCGCACCCGCTGCGAAATGGCCGGTGACGTCAGGTGCAGCCGCAGCGCCGCCTGCTCGAAGCTGCCCGTTTCAACGACGGCGCGGAATGCTTCCGTGTGTTTGGGGTTGAGATCCATGATCACTGCCTGACATAAGAAAAATTTATCAATACTAAATAATACTTACTTTTGATAAGGATAGGTGTGTTGCAGTGCACAATGCATCTTTGATGGAGTGCCGCGCGCCCGCGTGCCGCCTCCTGGCAGCAAGGGAATACCACCATGGAAGCACAAGCGAACGACAGCAGCATCCGCAAGCCCCAGTCGAAGCTGGCGCGCAATCTGAAATTCGGCCTGGGACTGACCCTGGGCCTGGGCATGGCCGCCGCGCTGGCGGGCGGCTGGTGGCTGCGCCAGGCGTGGCAGGATTTGCCCGCCGTCGAACACCTGGCGCAATACAAGCCCGCATTGCCGCTGCGCATTTTCTCCAGCGAAGGCGAACTGCTGGCCGAATACGGCGAAGAACGCCGCGAGTTCCTGCCCCTGAAAGACATCCCGCTGCGCATGCGCCAGGCCTTGCTGGCCATCGAGGATGCGCGCTTCTACGAACACGGCGCCGTCGATTTCTATGGCTTGACGCGCGCCACGCTGGCCAACGTCGTCACGGGCCACCATGCGCAGGGCGCCAGCACCATCACCATGCAGGTGGCGCGCGACTTTTTCCTGTCGCGCGACAAGACCGTGCAGCGCAAGCTGACGGAGATGCTGCTCGCCTACAAGCTGGAACAGCACTACGGCAAGGACAAGCTGCTGGAGCTGTACATGAACCAGATTTACCTGGGCGAGCGCTCCTACGGCTTTTCCGCCGCCTCGAACATTTATTTTGACAAGCCCCTGGCCGAGGTCAGCATCGCCGAAGCGGCCATGCTGGCCGGCTTGCCGAAGGCGCCGTCGGCCTATAACCCCGTCGCCAATCCCCAGCGCGCCACCGTGCGCCAGCACTACATCCTGCAGCGCATGCGCGAACTCGGCTACATCACGCCTGCCGAATACACGGCCGCCGTGGCGGAGAAGCTGGCCCTGAACAAGGACCGCAACAGCTCCGTGCACGCGGCCGCGTATGCGGTCGAGGAAGCGCGCCAGCTGATCCTGCAAAGCTATCCCGAAGGCGCCTACAGCATGGGCCTGGACGTGACGACCACCATCCGCATGGCGCCGCAGCGCGCGGCCGACAAGTCGCTGCGCGATGGGCTATTGAATGCGCAGGCGCGGCGCGGCTACCGTGGCCCGGAAGCGCGCCTGGCCGCTTCCGAAGACAGCGTGGCGCGACAGCTGGCACCCTATCCGGACAGCGGAGAATTGCGCGCCGCCCTCGTGCGCAAGGTGGAGACCGCCGGCAAGCGGCAGCTGACGGCGCAGCTGCGCAATGGCGACGAGATCGTGCTGACGGCATCGGATGCGCGCCTGGGCGGCAAGCTGCAATGGGATGGCAAGCGCGCCATCGTCGAGGGCAGCGTGATCCGCGTGGCGCACGACGCGGCAAAGAACCGCTGGCTGGTGAGCCAGCTGCCCGAGATGGAAGGCGCGCTCATTTCCGTCGAGGCGCACAGCGGCGAAATCGTCGCCATGGCGGGCGGCTTCGATTTCTACCGCAACCACTACAACCACGCCATGCAAGCCTACCGCCAGCCCGGTTCCAGCTTCAAGCCCTTCGTGTATTCGGCGGCGCTGGAAAAGGGATATTTCCCCGGCACGGCCGTGGACGACACGCAGCGCCTGCTGCTGCCGCAGGAAACGGGCGCGCAGCCCTGGCGTCCGCGCAACTACGGCAACAACTATGAAGGCTTCATCAGCGTGCGGCGCGGCCTGGTGCGCTCGAAAAACCTCGTGGCCGTCAGCCTGATGCAGGCGGCCGGCCCCGGCTACGTGCAGCATTACGCCACGCGCTTCGGTTTCGAGGGCGCGCGCAATCCCGTCTCCCTGCCGCTGGCATTGGGCGCGGGCGCCGTCACGCCGCTGCAGCTGGCGCAGTCGTATGCCGTGTTTGCCAATGGCGGCGTGCAGATGCCGCCGAAATTGATCAAGGAAGTGCGCGGCCGCAGCGGCGCGGTGCTGTTCAGCGATGCCGCGCCACGCGCCAAGGGCGAGCCGGCACCCGGCACGCAAGTCATCTCCACGCGCAATGCCTACGTCATGGACAGCATGCTGCGCGACGTCGTCAAGAGCGGCACGGGACGCGGTGCGCTGGCGCTGGGGCGTGGCGACGCGGCCGGCAAGACGGGCACGTCGAACAACGCGTATGACGCCTGGTTTGCCGGCTATTCCTCGGGCCTGGTGTCCGTCGTCTGGCTCGGCTACGACCAGCCGAAAAGCCTGGGCAACGCCACCGGGGGGACTCTGGCGCTGCCCGTCTGGCGCGACTACATGCAGGTGGCCGTGCAGGGCCGGCGCGAGCAGGTGCTGGCCGAACCGCCTGGCCTGGCCCTGCTCGACGGCGATTACGTGTATGCCGAGTACCTGGCTGGCGACTGCCTGAAGGATAACTTTGCCTTTATCCACAGCAGCGTCGGCTGCGGCAGTGGCAGCCTGGGGGCGGACACGCGCATGGCGCATGGTGACGCTGGCGCTGGCAATGGCGGCTCCAGCACGGGCACGAATGAAGCGCGCACCCTGAGCGAGGCGCGCGAACGCGAACAAATTCTCAAATCATTTTCGGAAGAGTAAGACCATGCTGTTATATACGATTTACCTGGTGGCGATCATCGCCGAAGCGATGTCCGGCGCCATCATGGGCATGCGGCGCGGCATGGACTTGTTCGGCATCTGCATGATCGGCACCGTCACAGCGCTCGGTGGCGGCACCGTGCGCGACGTGCTGCTGGGGCACTATCCGCTGGGCTGGATCGCGCATCCCGAATACCTGTTGTTTACCATCGGCGCGGCCGTCGTCACGGCCTTTGTCGCGCGCTACCTGCACCACCTGCGCGCGATCTTCCTGCTGGTCGACGGACTGGGCCTGGTGGCATTCTGCGTGATCGGCTGCGACATCGCCATGTCGGCCAAGATGCATCCGGCCATCGTCGTGCTGGCGGGGATGATCACGGGCGTCTTCGGCGGCCTGCTGCGCGATATCCTGTGCAACCAGATTCCCCTCGTACTGCAGCGCGAAGTGTATGCCACCGTGGCCCTGTTTACGGGCAGCCTGTATGTGGGCCTGCTGTATTTCAAGGTCGACAGCTCGGTGGCGCAGCTGGCGTCCATCGGCGCCGGTTTCCTGTTCCGCTTCCTGGCGTTGCACTTCGAGTGGCGCCTGCCGAATTTCAATGGCGACCGCATACGCGGTTTCGAGTAACGGCAGCGGCGTGAATATTTTCACGCGCGTTTAACCCCTTTTTCTCCGCCGCTGCGTTTCATGTTGGACACCCCAGCCAACCGGAGAAGAAGCGATGTCCAGCGCCCTCAAGATCGCATTGATACTGTCCCTGCTGCTGTCGGCAGGCAGCCACGCCGCCGGCACGGCGCCGCGCAAGACCCTGGCGCCATTTGCCAGCGAGCAGGCCTTGAGCAGCTACCTGCAGCAGTTGCAGGCCCGCCAGGCGGCACTGCAAAGGGAGCAGCAGAAACTGCAGCGCGCCACGGCGCAGTACATGGCGGTACCAGCGCCGGCTCCTCCCGCGCCGATGGTGGCGAAGGCCGCGCCGGCAGCATCGGCTGAAGCGGCGGAATCGGTCACCAATGTGCAGACGGCGGGCGTGGACGAAGGCGGTATCGTCAAGCTGCATGGCAGGCACCTGGTGATGCTCAGGCGCGGCAAGCTGTTTACCGTGCAGGTGGGGGGCAAGGCGCTGCAGCCCGTCGCCTCGCTCGACGCGTTCGCGCCCGGCAGCGACCCGTCGGGCAGCTGGTACGACGAAATGCTGGTCGACGGCGACACGGTGGTGGTGATCGGCTACAGCTACAGCCGCGGCGGCACGGAGATCGGCCTGTTCGACATCGATGCGGACGGCAAGCTGGCCTACCGCTCCACCTATCACTTGCGCTCGAATGATTATTACTCGTCGCGCAATTACGCCAGCCGTTTGATCGGCAGCAAACTGGTGTTCTATTCGCCGCTGTCGCTGAACTTGCGCAGCAAGGACCCGTTCGGCGGCTTCCCGGCGTTGCGCCGCTGGCGCCCCGACGCCGTGCCGTCCGACTTCAAGCGCATCGCGCCGGCCACGCGCATCTACCGCACCGATGAAGAGCCAGAAGCTGGCGCCGGCCTGACCCTGCACACGGTCACCGTGTGCGACCTGGCGCAGCGCGACATGCGCTGCGAAGCGACGGCCGTGATGGGGCCGCAGGGCCGCGTGTTTTATGTGTCGGGCGAATCCGTCTTTGTGTGGACGACGCGGCGCGGCAGCGATTCAGGCGTGTTCCGCATCCCCCTCGATGGCAGCGCGCCCAGCGCACTGAAAGTGGCTGGCGCGCCCGTCGACCAGTTCTCGTTCCTGGAAAGCGTTGACGGCCACCTCAACGTCCTGCTGCGCGCCGAAGGCCAGGGCGACGCCATGTGGGATGGCGCAAGGGGACGGGGCGACATGGCCTTGCTGCGCGTGCCATTGGCGTCGTTTTCCGATGGCCGCGACAGCGCGCCCGCCAGCAGCTACCAGCCGCTGCCCGGTGGCGGCGGCTACGGCTTGCAGAACCGCTATGTGGGCGAGTATCTGTTGTACGGCAATCCGGGCAATGCCGGACGTCGCAAGGCGGACCAGGCCTGGCCGCGCCAGCCCCTGTATGCCGTGCGCTGGGCGGATGCGGGCAGCGTGCAAGCCTTGTCCCTGCCGCATGGCGTGGAGCGTATCGAGGCGCTGGGCGATGACGCCGTGGTGATCGGCGCGCAGGGCAAGGATCTGCACTTCAGCAGCATCCGCCTGGGGCCGCAGGCGGCGATTGCCACGCGCTATATCCGCGCCGATGCGGCGCAGGGCGAGTCGCGCAGCCACGGCTTTTTCTACAAGCCGCAAGCGGCGGGCGAGGGCATGATCGGCCTGCCCATCCTGGGCGCGGACGAGCGGCCAGGCCTCAACAAGTCAGCCGCATCCGTCCTCTATCTGCGCAACAGTGGCTTGCAGTTGACGGAGCTCGGTGCACTGGCCGCGCGGCCGGGCCAAACGCCGGACGACGGTTGCCGCGCTTCCTGCGTGGACTGGTACGGCAATGCGCGGCCTCTGTTCCTGCAGGGTCGGGTCTTCGCTTTGCTCGGCTATGAATTGGTGGAAGGGGCGTTCAAGGATGGACAGATCCGCGAAGTGCGCCGCATCAGCTATGCACCCATTGCGCCCGCTGCACGCTGACGGCGTAGCGAAATTGTCGCCGCCGCGTAGTTCGGCTACACTGGTTCTTATGCCCGATAACCTGATCACCGCGACGGATGAAGACCTGATGCTGCGCTATGGCGCCGGCGACCTGCCGTCGTTTCGTGAACTGTACCGGCGCCATAGTCAGGGCCTGTACCGCTTCGTGGCCTGGCGCGCGCCGCGCCGCGCATGGGTGGACGAGATCGTGCAGGATGCGTGGGCCAGCCTGCATGCGGCGCGCGCCGGCTACCGGCCGCAGGCGGCGTTCCGCACCTATCTGTACCAGATCGCGCGCAACCGCCTGATCGACATCCTGCGCCAGCGGGAAGGACAGACACACGACGACGTGGACGAACTGGCGGACGAGGGCGCGTCACCGCCGCAATCGCTGGAGCAGAAACAGCAGCACGCGCTGCTGCATGCGGCCATCGCCGCGCTGCCGGTTGAACAGAAGGAAGCGCTGGTGCTGCAGCAGTTCAGCGGCATGAGCATCCTCGAAATCGCCGTGGTGACGGGGGCGGAGGCGGAAACCGTCAAGAGCCGCCTGCGCTACGCCATGCAGAAATTGCGCACGGGCTTGGACAGCGCCGCTGGCGCGGGAGGACAGGCATGAATACGCACGATACCGATCATGAAGATCATCACGACGAAGAATTGAACGCGCTGCTTGCCAGCCTGCCGCAGCCCGCGCCTTCCAGCGCGCTCGATGCAGCCATTCTGGCGGAGGCTGAAAAGGCCTTGCAGCAACCGCCAGCCGCGAACGACAGCGCCGATGGCGTGCTGCGTACCTTGCCGGCCAAGAAATCGCCCGATTACCTGCAGCGCTGGCGCGTTCCGCTGGGACTGGCCGCGGCGGTGCTGCTGACGGTGAACCTGATCGGCGTGGACTGGTTCGGCTCGAAGCCAGTGCAATTTCCCGTGGTCGGGGAGCCGGTCACGCAGGAGGTGATGTCCGAACCGGCCGCTGTGCCCGCGACGGAGTCTGCGCCCCCGGCACCGCGCGCCATGGCCAAGGCGGTACCGAGGCCGCCGGTGCAGGTCGAGCCAGTGCCGGCACCCATGTCGGCACCGGTTCCTGCGCCAGCGCCACCGGCCCCACCGCCTCCTGCCACGACAATGCCTCAGGCGATGGAGCAGCAAGCGGCCATGCAGGCCGAGGCCAGCATGCAGCGCCAGGCACCCGTGCAGCGGGCGCTGGCTATGCCCGCGCCCGTCGTGGCCCGCTCCGCGCCGATGCCGCCACCGGCAAAGCTCGACGCTTCCGTCTGGCTGGTGAAGATCGACGCCTTGCTCAAGGCGGGCGAAGGGGCGCTGGCGCACGAGGAGTGGGCGGCGTTCCGGCAGGCGTATCCCGATTATCCCGTGGCCGAGGAGTTGCAGCGGCGCCTTGAAAAGAAGTAGCGGAAGTTAAACGATCCCCTTCCTGCGTTCCCACACGGCGCTGCCCACGAAGATGGCGGCGCACACCCACATCACGGCCGGCAGCGCGTTGACGCCCACCGATTGCATCAGGACGCCCGTCAGCAGGGGGCCACCACCGCTGGTCACGCCCCAGGTGGCGTTGACGATGGCGCTGGCGCTGGTCAGCGACAGTCCCGTGAAACGTTCGCCGCAGGCCACCAGCGCCAGCATGTAGATGCCGCCCGCCGCCGCGCCCAGCAAGAGCAGCAAGGTCCACCACAGCCACGGCGTGCCGACGGCGAACGGCAGCAGCGGCAGCAGCAGGCAGACGGCCACGCCGCAGCCCGCGTGCACCTTGGCGCGGCCGAAACGGTCGGCCATCCATCCCAAGGCGAATTGCAGGCCCGTGTCGCCCACCAGCACTACCGTGGCCGACAGCAGGGCCAGGTCCGTGCCGATGCCGTGCTCCATCGCGTACAGGGGTAGCAGGCTCAATGCCAGCGTGTCGAACAGGGCGAAGAAGGCGGCGCCCAGCACGATCATCGGCATGCGCGGCAGGATCAGGGGCCACTTCACGCCGTGTTCTTCCGGTTCGCGTTCCGGGCCGCTGTTCGAGATCAGCATCAGGCCCGGCACGGCCAGCAAAAACAGCAGGCCGCAGGCGGCGAAGCTCCAGCTGATCTTGTCGTTGAACAGCGCCACCAGGGCAGGGCCGATCAGCTGAAAGAAAGTAAAACTGGTGGTGTACATGGCCACCACGCGGCCGCGCGAATTGTCGGGCGCCAGGCGGTTGACCCACGCCTCGCCGATGGTAAACAGCACGCCCATGGCGCCGCCGAACAGGAAGCGCAGCACGCTCCACGCCAGCAGATGGTCGGTGAACTGCATCGCGATCGTCGCCATCGAGGCCACCCACACGGCGCCCAGCATGGTGGCGCGCGCACCGAAGCGCCCTACCCAGCGTGAGACGAACGGCGAGGCGGCCAGGATGCCGAGGGCGCTGACGGCCGTGATCATGCCGATGATGTCCGTGCCCACGCCGCGCTGGTGCAGGGTCAGAGCGGTGAGCGGCATGGTGGCGCCCAGGCCCAGGCCGACCACGCCGATGCTGACCACGAGGGCGAAGAAGTCGCGCCACGGCATGTGCCTCATGGCTGCCCCCGCAGGGTGGAAAAGGTGCTCGGGATGGCTGGAAAACGGTGTGGATGCATGGGAAAGTAAGGGACTTTGCCGGTGGCGCTGGTGTTTGGCGCTGGACGGGCATATGATGATTTTAATAGAAGCTATATCGCAAAGCCGTAGTGTAGGCGATGTGTGCCGCCGCTGGCCACGTCCATCGGTGTGGCCGCCCCTGACGGCTCTGCTGTACAGTGAAGCGAGCGGCAGCGCTGTCATGGCGCTGTCATTGGATCGTCACGCCAGCGAGGAAGCTCCATGCGCCGTCCCATCGTTCTCGTTCTCGCCTGCCAGCGCCAGCTTGGCAGCCACGCCTGGCACATGGCGCAGGACAAATACCTGCACGCGGTGCTGCGCGGCGCCGGCTGCATGCCGCTGGTGCTGCCCGCCCTGGGCGCGGATGCGGATCTGGAAGCGGCGCTGCAGATTGCCGACGGCGTCATGCTGACCGGCTCCGCCTCGAACGTCGATGCGCGCCTGTATGGCGAAGACATCCTGCATCCCGAGCTGCCGCAAGACCCCGCGCGCGACGCCACCACCTTGCCCCTGATCCGCGCCGCGCTGGCGCGCCAGCTGCCCCTGCTCGCCATCTGCCGCGGTTTCCAGGAAGTCAACGTGGCGCTGGGCGGCAGCCTGCATCAGGCCGTGCATGCGGTGCCGGGCATGCTGGACCACCGTGAAAACGTGCTCGATCCCCTGGCGCGCCAATACGCGCCCGCGCACCGCATCAAGTTGATGCCCGAGGGCCGGCTGTCACGGCTGCTGGGCGGCGAGAGCGAGATGATGGTCAATTCCCTGCATGGCCAGGGCGTGGCACGGCTTGCCGATGGCTTGCTGGTGGAAGCCATGGCCGACGATGGCCTGGTGGAAGCGTATAGCGTGGCCAGCGCCCCCGGTTTTACCTTGGCAGTCCAATGGCACCCGGAATGGCAGGTGGAAGACAATCCGCAGTCCATGCGCCTGTTCGATGCCTTTGGCCAGGCTTGCCGCGATTACCAGGAACAGCAGCATAGAAAGGAAAGATAACAGGCAAGGATGACAGGCGCGCCGCACCGGCATTGCGCGGCGTTTGATCAAGACCAGCGAGAGGGAAACATGGCAATACGCGAAAATTTTACCTATACGGATATGGATTTGTGGCTCAATGAAAAGCGCGTCACGGAAATCGAATGCCTGGTCCCCGATTTGACGGGCGTGGCGCGGGGGAAGATCCTGCCGCGCGGGAAATTCACCCAGGAGCGGGGCATGCGCATCCCGGAAGCAGTACTGGGCATGACGGTGACGGGCAATTATCCGGTCGACGATGGCGGCTATGACCGCGCCATTTCCAGCACCGACCGCGACATGATCTTGAAGGCCGATCCCACCACCATCACCATGGTGCCGTGGGCTACCGATCCCACTGCGCAAGTCATCCACGACTGCTATTTCGCCGACGGCGCGCTGGTCGATTTTGCCCCTCGCTCCGTGCTGCGGCGCGTGCTGAAACTGTATGCGGACAAGGGCTGGAAGCCCGTGGTGGCGCCCGAGCTGGAGTTCTACCTGACGGCGAAAAACACCGACCCGGACCTGCCACTGAAGCCGCCCATCGGTCGCAGCGGCCGGGCCGAGACGAGCCGCCAGGTGTACAGCATCGACGCCGTCAACGAGTTCGATCCCCTGTTCGAGGATATCTACGATTATTGCGAACTGATGAACCTTGACGTCGATACGCTGATCCACGAGATCGGCGCGGGACAGATGGAAATCAACTTCCTGCACGGCGATCCGCTGGGCCTGGCCGACAAGGTGTTTTTCTTCAAGCGCACCCTGCGCGAAGCGGCCCTGAAACACGATATGTACGCCACCTTCATGGCCAAGCCCATGGCCGGCGAACCTGGTTCCGCCATGCACGTGCACCAGAGTGTCGTCGATGCGAAAACGGGGCTGAACATCTTCAGTAACGAGGACGGTTCGGCCGCACCCATCTTCAAGCATTACATCGCGGGCTTGCAGCGCTACATGCCGTCGGCCATGGCCATCGTCGCGCCGTATGTGAATTCCTACCGCCGTATCGTGCGCCACACGGCCGCGCCGATCAACATCCAGTGGGGCCTGGACAACCGCACGGTGGGCTTCCGCGTGCCCGAATCGGGCGTGCAGGACCGCCGCGTGGAAAACCGCATCATCGGTGCCGACGCGAATCCCTACCTGGCCCTGGCCGTGACACTGGCCTGCGGCTATCTCGGCATGACGGAGCAGCTGGAAGCGACGCCGATGATGGTGGGCAGCGCCTATGACATGAAGTTCGAACTGCCGCAAGGCTTGCCCGAAGCCCTGCAGCTGCTGCGCGCGGAAGACAAGCTGCGCACGGTGCTGGGCGAGCGCTTCATCGACGTGTATGCGGCCATCAAGGACCTGGAGCACCAGGAGTTCATGACCGTCATCAGCCCCTGGGAGCGCGAGCATCTTCTGCTCCACGTTTAAGAAAGGATCGCAATGAGTACAACAAACAATCCGCTGGCGCCGAGCGCCGCCCTGGTCGCCTCCGTGGCGCAGAAAAACGCGGCGCCGCAGGTGTACGACACGGCCGCCATCCAAAAAATGGACTCGGCCCACTATCTGCATCCGTTCACCGATTTCCAGGATCTGGCAAGCAAGGGTGCCAGGGTGATGGTGCGCGGCGACGGCGTCTACTTGTGGGATAGCCAGGGCAAGAAGATCGTCGACGGCATGTCGGGTCTGTGGTGCGTGAACGTGGGTTATGGCCGCACGTCGATCTCGCAAGCCGTGTACCGGCAGATGGAGACGCTGCCGTTCTATAACAGCTTCTTTGGCACGACCAACGTGCCGGCCGCGCAACTGGCCGCCAAGCTGGCGCAAATCTCGCCACCGCAGTTCCAGCACGTGTTCTTCACCAGTTCCGGCTCCGAGGGAAATGACACGAATTTGCGCATGGTGCGCCGCTACTGGGACATCCTCGGCTACAAGGAGCGCCACACCATCATCAGCCGCCACAATGCGTATCACGGCAGCACGGTGGCGGGAGCGTCGCTGGGCGGCATGGATGGCATGCATGCGCAGGGTGGTATGCCGATACCCGGCATCGCGCATATCGGCCAGCCGAATTACCTGGAGTCGGGCGATGGATTGACTCCCGAGGAATTCGGTGTCAAAGCGGCGGGCTGGCTGGAAGACAAGATCCTGGAAATCGGCGCCGACAAGGTGGCCGCCTTCATCGGCGAGCCGGTGCAGGGCGCCGGCGGTGTCATCATTCCTCCCTCCACCTACTGGCCCGAGATCCAGCGCATCTGCGACAAGTACGGCATCTTGCTCATCGCCGATGAAGTCATCTGCGGCTTTGGCCGCCTGGGGCGCTGGTTTGGCTCCGAACTGTTCGGCATCCAGCCTGACCTGATCACCTTTGCCAAGGGCGTCACTTCGGGCTACGTGCCGCTGGGCGGCGTGCTGGTAGGCGACAGGGTGGCCAAGGTGCTGATCGAGCAGGGCGGCGAATTCACGCATGGTTTCACGTATTCGGGCCACCCTGTGGCCTGTGCGGCGGCGCTGGAAAACATCCGCATCATCGAGGAAGAGCAGTTGGTGGCGAAGGTGGCCGAGGAGACGGGGCCATACCTGAAACAGTGCTTCGCCAGCCTGGCCGAACATCCGCTGGTCGGTTATGCGGACAGCTGCGGCCTGGTCGCGGGCCTGAATCTGGTGCGCAAGAAGGGCGCCACCATGCACGAAAACGAACTGTTCGACGAGGACCAGGGCGTGGGCATGATCTGCCGCGGCCACATGTTCGACAATGGCGTCATCATGCGCGCCGTGGGCGAGCGCATGATCGTCGCCCCGCCGCTGGTCATGACGCGCGCGCAGATCGACGAGATGGTGGGCTTGATACGGGTGTGCCTGGACAAGACGCATGCGGACGTGAAGGCGAAGGGCTGGGTGTAGGTTTTTTCCCCATTTTGCCGCCATCTGCGCATTTTTTGGACCGCAATGGCGGCAGTTCCGCTAAACTTCCATCCTGGCCGCTCTTTGTAGCGGCCAGTTTTTCATTTTGACACCCTCTTACCCAGAAGCCACCCACACATGACGATAGCAACACCCGCCGCGTCGGCCAGCGACGCCCCAGCGCCTTTCTTGCTGATTGATCAACTGGTCAAGGAATTCGATGGCGTGCGCGCCGTCAATGATATTTCCGTGACGATCAACAAGGGCGAGATATTCGCCCTGCTGGGCAGTTCAGGTTGCGGCAAGTCGACCCTGCTGCGCATGCTGGCCGGCTTCGAGACGCCGACATCGGGGCGCATCGCCCTGGCGGGCAACAGCATCGTCGATGTGCCGCCGCACCAGCGTCCCATCAACATGATGTTCCAGTCGTACGCGCTGTTCCCCCATTTGTCCGTGTGGGACAACATCGCCTTCGGCCTGCGCCGCGACGGCTTGCCGAAAGCGGAAGTGGCGGCGCGCGTCGAGCAGATGCTGGCGCTGGTGCAGCTGGGCCAGTACGCGAAGCGCAAGCCGCATCAACTGTCGGGCGGACAGCAGCAGCGCGTGGCGCTGGCGCGCAGCCTGGCCAAGCGTCCGCAATTGCTGCTGCTCGACGAGCCGCTGGGCGCACTGGATAAAAAACTGCGCGAACGCACGCAGATGGAACTGGTCAACATCATCGAGCAGGTGGGCGTCACCTGCGTGATGGTCACGCATGACCAGGACGAGGCCATGAGCATGGCCACGCGCATCGCCGTCATGAGCGAAGGGCGCATCCTGCAAGTGGGCGCGCCAGGTGAAATTTATGAAACGCCGAACTGCCGTTTCGTCGCCGACTTCATCGGCAGCGTGAACCTGTTCGATGGCAGCATCACGCAGGATGAACCCGATCATGTGGTGATCGCCACGCCCGATGGCGAGCACTATGTCTCGCATGGCATTACGGGCAACCTGGGCATGGATATCTCGGTGGCCGTGCGCCCCGAAAAAATCGGCATCCAGATCGCTCCTCCTGCACTCGAGGAGCGCGCGTCGCCGGCGGAACACGGCTACAACTGCGCCCAGGGCGTGATCGTCGCCATGGCATATTTTGGCAATGAAACCAGCTACCACGTGCGCCTCGACAGCGGCACGGTGGTGAAAGTCTCGCGCACCAACGCGGCCCGCCACGACGCCGCGCGCCTCGAGCGCGAACAGCGCGTGTGGGTGTGGTGGGATGGCGCCGACATCGTCGTGCTGACCAGCTGAGGCCATCATGACGTCCATTCTGCAATCGCTGCGTAACCTTGTCACCCTGCGCTGGGTCACTGGGCGCAACGCCGTCATCGCCGTGCCCTCGCTATTCCTGGCGGCAGCCTTCCTCGTGCCTTTCCTGATCGTGCTGCGCATCAGCCTGTCCGACATGGACACGGCCGGCAGTCCGTTCGGCGGCTTGCTGTCGTATGTCGACGGCATCGTCGTGCTGAAGGTGAAAATCGCCAACTACCTGTTCATCGCCGCCGATGAACTGTACCTGCTCACCTACCTGAGTTCATTGAAATACGCGGCCATCACCACGGCCATTTGCCTGTGCATCGGCTACCCGTTCGCCTACTTCATGGCGCGCGCCAAGCCGTCCATCCGCCCCGTGCTGATGATGCTGGTGATGCTGCCATTCTGGACTTCCTTCCTGCTGCGCGTGTATGCGTGGAAGGGCATCCTGGCCAACCATGGCTTGCTCAACGATCTGCTGATCGCGCTGGGCGTGGTGAGCGAACCGCTGCACATGATGAACACCTCGTTCTCGCTGGTGGTCGGCATGGTGTACGCCTATCTGCCCTTCATGATTTTGCCCCTGTATGCCAATCTGGTGAAAATGGACATGCGTTATCTCGAAGCGGCGGCCGACCTGGGCGCCACGCCCTTGCAGGCGTTCTGGCGCATCACGGTACCGCTGTCGAAGTCGGGCATCATCGCCGGCGCCATGCTGGTGTTCATTCCGTCCGTGGGCGAATACGTGATTCCCGAGCTGCTGGGCGGCCCGGAAACCCTGATGATCGGCCGCGTGCTGTGGGATGAATACTTCACCAATAACGACTGGGCCATGGCTTCGTCGGTGACGGTGCTGGTGGTCTTGCTGATCCTCGTGCCGATGGCCATTTTTAACAAATACAAGACGGACCAGAACGCGGAGGAGCGCACATGAACGGACGTAATTTCCTGCAGCGCTGGTTCGGGCGCGGCTGGCTCTCGCTCGGCTATCTGTTCCTCTACCTGCCCATTATCGTGCTGATCGTTTTCTCGTTCAACAGCTCGCGCCAGGACATGGTGTGGAGCGGCTTTTCGCTGCGCTGGTACAGCGAGTTGATGAGCGACACGGAAATCATCTCGGGCTTCGGTTTGTCCTTGAAGATCGCCTTCATGTCGGCCACCTCGTCCGTCATCCTCGGCACGTTTGCCGCCTTCGCCTTGACCAGCTACCAGCGCTTCCGCGGCCGCACCGTGTTTTCCGCCATGGTCAGCGCTCCTTTGGTGATGCCGGAAGTGATCATCGGCCTGTCCCTGCTGCTGATGCTGGTGTCCATGCAAAAGGTCTTTGGTTTCCCCGAGCGGGGCGTGCTGACCATCTGGCTCGGGCATACCCTGCTGGGCATGGCGTATGCGGCCGTGGTGGTGCAGTCGCGCCTGCAGGAGATGAGCAAGTCGCTGGCCGAAGCGGCCATGGACCTGGGCTGCCGCGCGCACCAGGTGTTCTTCCTCGTGACCCTGCCGAACATCACGCAGGCGCTGGCCTCCGCCTGGCTGCTGACATTTACCCTGTCGCTCGACGACGTGGTGCTCTCCGCTTTCCTGTCCGGCCCAGGTTCGACGACGATGCCGCTGGTGATCTTCTCGCGCGCGCGCCTGGGGCTCGATCCGCGCGTCAATGCCATCGCTGCGCTGACCATTCTCGTGGTGACGCTTGCCGTGATCGCGTATGCCGTGATGCTGGCGCGCGCGGACCGCAGACGCCGCAAGCAGATGTCTGCGGCCTATTTGGCAGACTAGGAGTAAGCTGGCGTTTTCACCTTGCAGGAGACGACCATGACGGAAAACACCAGCTGGCATGCACGGGCCGCAGCGCTCACGATCGATGGGCGCGCCTTCATCAACGGCGAGCGTGCCTGGGCCGGGTCCGGCCAGACCTTCGACAACTTGTCGCCCATCGATGGGCGCTTGCTGGGGCAGGTGGCCCGCTGCGATGGCGCGGACGTGGAGGTGGCCGTGCAGGCCGCCCGCGCGGCCTTTGACGACCGCCGCTGGGCAGGCAAGTCGCCCGCGCAGCGCAAGCGCGTCTTGATCAAATTCGCTGACCTGGTGCAGAAATACGGTCCCGAACTGGCCCTGCTGGAAACCCTGGATATGGGCAAACCGATCAAGTACAGCCAAAGCGTGGACGTGGGCGCCACGGCCAATTGCCTGCGCTGGTATGGCGAGGCAATCGACAAGGTCTACGATGAAATCGCACCGACTCCGGCCAACAGCCTGGCCCTGATCACGCGCGAACCGGTGGGCGTCGTCGCCGCCATCGTGCCGTGGAACTACCCGATGATCATGGCCGCCTGGAAGATCGCGCCGGCCCTCGCGGCCGGCAATAGCGTGATCCTCAAACCCTCCGAAAAATCCCCGTTGACGGCCCTGCGCCTGGCCGACATCGCGCTGGAAGCGGGCGTGCCGGCGGGCGTCTTCAATGTGCTGCCGGGCTACGGCAACGAGGCCGGCGCCGCGCTGGCGCTGCACATGGATGTCGATTGCATCGGCTTTACGGGTTCCACGCGCACGGGCAAGCTGATTGTGCAGATGGCGGGCCAGTCGAATTTGAAACGGGCGTGGACGGAACTGGGCGGCAAGTCCGCCAACATCGTTTGCGCCGATTGCCCGGACCTGGACAAGGCCGTGGCAGCCGCCGTCGGTTCCATCTTTTTCAACCAGGGCGAAAGCTGCAACGCGCCCTCGCGTTTGTTCGTGGAAGAATCGATCAAGGAAGAATTCCTGGCCAAGGCACTGGCCATGCTGCCGCGCTTCCAGCCCGGCGACCCGCTCGACGAAGCCACCGTCATGGGGGCCATTGTCGACGCCACGCAGATGCAAACCGTGATGGGCTATATCGCTTCCGGCAAGCAGGAGGGGGCACAGCTGCTGGGCGGCGGCGAGGCCGTGCGCACGGAAACGGGCGGCTACTATGTGCAGCCCACCGTCTTTGGCGTGGACGCGGGCATGACGATCGCGCGCGAGGAAATTTTCGGCCCCGTGCTGTCCGTGCTGGGCTTTACGGATATCGCCGAGGCGGTGAAACAGGCCAATGCCACGCCGTACGGCTTGCAGGCGGCCGTATGGACATCCGACATCACCAAGGCCATCCAGACCTCGCGCGCCCTGCGTGCGGGCACCGTGCACGTCAACCAGTACGATGGCGACGATATCACCGTGCCGTTCGGCGGCTACAAGCAGTCGGGCAATGGGCGCGACAAGTCGCTGCACGCGCTGGATAAATACACGGAGCTGAAGACGACGTGGATACAGGTGGGGTAGGTCCGGGGTCAGACCCGTCGGGTCTGACCCCAGTTTTCTGATGATTCGACGGATCGATATTCAAGCGTCACTGGCGGTGCAACGGAGGGCTGGGGTCAGATCCAGCGGGTCTGACCCCGATCAGAAGTCTCGTAGGTCGGCTTGGCGCGCAGCGCGTAAGCCGACTTAAAACAAACGACGTCAGAAGCAGTGTTCCAGCGCCGGGAAGCTGCCATCCTTGACGGCTTTGACATAGCCGATGACGGCGTCGTCGATGCTGGCTGCGCCTTCCATGAAGTTGCGCACGAAGCGTGCCTTGCGGCCCGGGAAGACGCCCAGCATGTCGTGCATGACGAGGACCTGGCCCGAGCAATCGGGACCGGCGCCGATGCCGATCGTCGGAATCGTCAGCATGTCCGTCACTTCCTTGCCCAGCTGCGACGGCATCGCTTCCATCAGTACGATGGCGGCGCCCGCGTTTTGCAGCGTCAGCGCGTCGTTCTTCAGCTCCGTGGCGCTTTCCGTGCTCTTGCCCTGCACTTTATAGCCGCCCAGCTGGTGCACGAATTGCGGCGTCAGGCCGATGTGGGCGCAGATGGGGATGCCGCGCTCGGTGAGGAAGCGGACGATCTCGGCCAGCCAGGCGCCGCCTTCGATCTTGATCATGTGCGCGCCAGCCTGCATCAGGATGACGGCGTTGGCATAGGCTGTCTCGGGCGTGCCGTAGGCGCCGAACGGCAGGTCGGCAAGGATCATGGCGGACTTGCTGCCGCGCGCCACGGATGCCGTGTGGTAGGCCAGTTCGGCCACGGTGACGGGCAGGGTGGAGTTGTGGCCATTGCAGACCATGCCGAGCGAATCGCCGATCAGCAGGATCTCCACGCCGCAGCGGTCCATCAGGGACGCGAAGCTGGCGTCATAGCAGGTCAGCATGGTGATCTTTTCGCCGGCGGCGCGCAGCGTGGCCAGGGTATGGATGGTCACGGCCTTGTTGGCGACAGGCTTGGATGGCGCCGGCGCCGGTGCGGCGGCCTTGTCTTTTGCGGCCAGATCTGTTCCTTGCAAATAAGCGGACATAGGTATTCTCTAGAGTGAAAGGGGGGTGATGCTATTGCGACGCCGCTAGTGTAGTACTTTATGCGGAGTGCTGCAGGAGCGGCATTGCAGAGGAGGGGCGAGGCGGGTCAGAGCTGGCTGATGGCCTGCTCAGCGACTCTTGCCAGGTAGTCCTGTGCCGGCCCGAGTCCGGGCACGGCGATGGCCGGCGCCAGTGCCAGCAGCGGCACCAGCACGAAGGCGCGCTCGGTGATGCGCGGATGCGGCACCGTCAGGGTGGCGCTGGCGATCTGTTCCTCGCCATATAGCAGCAAGTCCAGGTCCAGGGTGCGCGGGGCGTTGCGGTAGGGGCGTTCGCGCCCGTGCGCCGCCTCGATGGCGTGCAGGGCCAGCAGCAGTTCTTCTGCCGGCAGGGTGGTGCTGATGCGCGCCACGGCGTTGATGTAGTCGTCGCCGCTCGAGTCGATGGGGGCCGTGCGGTAGCTGGCCGAGGCGTCGATCAGCGAGGCGCCGGGCAGGCGCGCCAGGCGCGCAATCGCATCCTGTACATTGGCGCGCGCGTCGCCCAGGTTGGCGCCGATGCCGATGTAGGCGATAACTTCCGTTGCTGGCTGCATGGCTGCGTTCATTCGCCGCTGGTGCTGCCGGTGGTCGAGCCTCCGCCGGTACCCGTCTTGCTGCGCGTGCTGCGGCGCGGCGGGCGTTTCTTCTTGACGGCGCCCGGTGCGGCATTGGCGCTGACGAGCAGCGCTTCGCGCGTTTCCTCGTCGCCTTCATAAAAGGCCGTCCACCATTCGCCGATGTCCATGTCGATTTCGCCAGAGGCGCAGCGCAGCAGCAGGAAGTCGTAGCCGGCGCGGAAGCGCAAATGCTCGAGCAGCTTGTACGGCGCCTTGCCGACGCGGCGCTCGAAGCGCGGCTGCATCGACCAGATGTCGCGCATGTCGGAACCGATCTTGCGCTGCAAGGCCAGTTTTTCCGTTTGCGAATCGAGCACGTCGTCGGCCGCCAGGTGCAGCGCGGGAATCGTCGATTCGCCGGCGGCGCGGTAGGCCGTCCATTTTTCCAGCACCTGGTGCCACAGCAGCGAAGCGAACAGGAAGCCCGGCGAGACGGTCTTGCCGGCGGCGATGCGCTGGTCGGTGGCGTCCAGCGCCAGGGTGACGAATTTCGCGCCCAGCGGCTGCTCCAGCACTACGTCGAGCAGCGGCAGCAGGCCGTGGTGCAAGCCTTCCTTGCGCAGCTGCTGCAGGCACGCCAGCGCGTGGCCGCTCATCAGCAGTTTCAGCATTTCGTCGAACACGCGCGGCGCCGGCACGTTGTTGATCAGCGGCGCCATGATGGGAATCGGCGCGGCCGTGTGCGGCTCGATGGTGAATTTCAGCTTGGCGGCGAAGCGCACCACGCGCAGCATGCGCACGGGATCTTCGCGGTAGCGCTCTTCCGGCTTGCCGATCATGCGCAGCGTCTTGGCGCGGATGTCTTCCACGCCGCCATGGTAATCGAGCACTTCCTGCGTGGCCGGGTTGTAGTACATGGCGTTGATGGTGAAGTCGCGGCGCAGCGCGTCTTCGTGCTGCAGACCGAAGGTATTGTCGCGCAGGACGCGGCCATGTTCATCCTTGGGCGCCGAGTCGGCGCCGGCGCCGCGGAAGGTCGTCACTTCCAGCAAATCCTGGCCGAACATCACGTGCACGATCTGGAAGCGCTTGCCGATGATGAAGGCGCGGCGGAACAGGCGCTTGACCTGTTCCGGCGTGGCGTTGGTGGCGATGTCGAAGTCTTTCGGCTTGACGCCCAGCAGCAGATCGCGCACGGCGCCGCCGACGACGAACGCCTCAAAGCCTGCTTCCTGCAGGCTGCTGGTGACGCGGATGGCATTCGACGACACCAGTTTCGGGTCGATTCCGTGTTGCGCGGGACCGAGCACGATGGGTGCCGTGGTGTCGCGCGCTGCCTCTTTTTTAACGCCGAGGATCTTGCGGATGAATTTTTTAATCATTGAATAAGTGGAGTGATGGCCAGCCGTGGAGGGATGCGTGTGCGCTCAAAGCGGTGTTGGGATTGGTCGCGACAGGGTGGGTCACGACCGACAGCAAGGGAATGTCGTTGTGCGAATCGCTGTAAAAATAGCTGCGCTCGAACTGCCCCAGTTCCTTGCCCATCTTTTCCAGCCAGGCGTGGGTGTGGGTCAGCTTGCCCGCGCCCAGGGTCGGCGTGCCGACCAGTTTGCCCGTGACATTGCCTTCGTCGTCATATTCGGGCATGGCGGCCAGCAGGTGCTCGACGCCCAGCGCATCGGCGATGGGTTTGGTGATGAAATGGTTGGTGGCCGTGACGATGGCCAGCAGGTCGCCCGCGTCCTGGTGCTGTTTCAGCAGGGCCACGACTTCCGGGCGGATGGCCGGCATGACCACTTCGGCCATGAATTGCCGGTGCAGCGCTTCCAGGCGTTCGCGCGGAAATTGCGCCAGGGTGCTGAGGGAAAATTCCAGGTATTCCACCGGATCGAGCGTCCCGGCCTGGTATTGCGCGAAAAATTCGTCGTTGCGGCGGGTGAATTCGGCGGCGTCCACGGCACCGATGCGTACCAGGAATTCGCCCCACTCGTGATCCGAGTCGATGGGCAGCAGGGTGTGGTCGAGGTCAAACAGGGCCAGATTCATCATTCTTTCGCTTCCGCCTGCAGCAACTCGCGCAACAATGGCAAGGTGATCGGGCGTTGGGTTTCCAGGGAGTAGAGGTCGAGAGAGTCCAGCATCGTCGACAGCGAACGCATGTCGCGCCGGAAATGGGACAGCAGATAGGGTAACACGCCGGGCGACAAGGTCAAGCCGCGGGTGGTGGCCGCCTGGGTCAGGGCGGCGATTTTTTCATCGTCCGTCAAGCCGTGGATCTGGTAGATCAGGCCCCAGCCCATGCGCGTGCGCAAGTCTTCGCGCACGGGCAGCACGGCCGGCGGCACGGCGCCGCTGCACACCATGAACGCCTTGTTGGCGCGGATTTCATTGAACAGGGCAAAGGCGTCGATCTGCGCCAGCGGCGAGAGCTTTTCGCAGTCGTCGAGCAGGTACAGGTCGACGTCGGGCGAATACACGAATTCGGACTCGATCGAGAATGGCGAAATGTAGCGCGCGCGCTCGGTGCTGGCCAGGGCCTTGAGCAGGTGGCTCTTGCCGGCGGCCAGTTCGCCCCACAGGTAGGCAAAATGTTCGCGCGAAGTGCGCGCGGCGAACTGGCGCATCAGCTGCGCCACTTCGGCATTCTGTCCCACCTCGAAGGTATCGAGGCTGTGCGCCTGGTCTGTGCCTAAATCGAGCACCAGTTGTTTCATGGCGTACGCCTTGTCCTGTTTTTCATTACTGCTTGTGCATCATTGGTATTGCCAGGTTGATATGATATCCGCTTTTACTATGCATTATAGAAGGTGCTGGATAGATAGTGGCGCCGAAGATGCTTAAAAGCGACCATCAGGACGGCAGAAGCGGGTAAAGCGAGCAGTACGCCGACGAAACCAAACAGTTGCCCGAAGGCTAATAAGGCAAAGATCACGGCCAGCGGGTTCAGGCCGATGCGCTCGCCCACCAGGCGCGGCGTGAGGAAAAAGCCTTCGATGACCTGGCCGCAGCCATAGATGACGGCCACGGCGATGACGCCGCTCCAGTCGGCAAATTGCAGCAGGGCGGCGATCAGCGCCAGCATCAAGCCCAGGCCGAAGCCCAGATAGGGGATGAACACCAGCAAGCCCGTGATGATGCCCACAGGCAACGCCACTTCGAAACCGGCGATGGCCAGCGCCGCCGAGTAATACGTGGCCAGCACCAGCATCACCAGCAGCTGGCCGCGCAGGTATTGCGCCAGCAGGGTATCGACTTCCTGCGCCATGCCTACCGTGCGGCCGACCCAGCGGCGCGGCACGGCGCCGGCGATGCGCGCCAGCATGGGATGCCAGTCCAGCAACAGATAGAACAGCACCACGGGAATGAGCACCACGGTGGCCAGCCAGCCCAGCACGGCCGTGCCGCCGATGCGGGCCGAGGCGAGTACCGTGCTCCAGATTTCATCGCCGCTGGTGGCCATCTGCTGGCTCAGCATGCGTTTGATGCCCGTGCCGTCCAGACGCACGCGGATGCCCAGGTCGCGCAGTTTCGGCGCCAGGAAGTCGTTTGCCTTGTTCAGGAACTGCGGGATTTGCGCCTGCAGCAGCGGGATTTCCTTTTGCAGCACGGGCACGACGATCAGCACCAGCGCCGTAATGGCGAGGAAAAACAACACTACGACGACCAGCACGGCCAGCGGACGGGGCACGTAAAAGCGCCTGTAATGCAGGCGCTGCAATCGGTCCACGCCGGGATTGAGCACGTAGGTGAGGATGGCGGCGGCCAGGAAGGGCGTCAGGATGGGGCCCAGGCTGACGAGCAGCAGCAAAAATGCCAGCCAGACCGCGATCCAAAATGCTGTTTGCTTCTGTTCGGCGGTGATGGCGAATGGCATGTAGTTTGTGCTGTTGCGTTAAAAAAAGGCAGTTAATTACGAAATAGCGGGGCAGTTTGATAAAATAGCGACTTGATCGACCGAATTCACCCGCTGGCGTCCTGCCGCACGATGTTGAAAAACATGCTTGCGCGCGCGTGCCGGTGGGTATCCGCCTTCTATTTTACCGCCTCCGCTGCCACCACACCATGAACCAGACTTCTAATGTTTCCCTTTCCTACCGTGACGCTGGCGTCGATATCGACGCAGGCGACGCTTTAGTCGAAGCAATCAAGCCGTTTGCCAAGCGCACCCTGCGCGAAGGCGTGATGGGCGGCCTGGGCGGTTTTGGCGCCATGTTTGAAATCAGCAAGAAGTACAAGGAGCCGGTGCTGGTCTCGGGCACCGACGGCGTGGGCACCAAATTGCGCCTGGCGTTCGAACTGAACCGTCATGACACGGTCGGCATCGACCTGGTCGCCATGAGCGTCAACGACATTCTGGTCCAAGGCGCCGAGCCGCTGTTCTTCCTCGACTACTTCGCTTGCGGCAAGCTGGACGTGGCGATCGCCACCGACGTCATCAAGGGCATCGCCCAGGGTTGCGAACAGGCAGGCTGCGCGCTGATCGGCGGCGAAACGGCGGAAATGCCGAGCATGTACCCGGCCGGCGAATACGACCTGGCAGGTTTTGCCGTCGGCGCCGTGGAAAAATCGAAAATCATCGACGGCACCAAGATCGCCCCGGGCGACGTGGTGCTGGGCCTGGCCTCGTCGGGCGTGCACTCGAACGGGTACTCGCTGGTGCGCAAGATCATCGAAGTGGCGAAGCCTGACCTGGAAGGCGACTTCCACGGCCGCAAGCTGGCCGACGTGCTGATGCAGCCGACGCGCATCTACGTCAAGCCATTGCTGGCGCTGATGGATGCCATGGAAGTCAAGGGCATGGTGCACATCACCGGCGGCGGCCTGGTGGAAAACATTCCGCGCGTGCTGCAGCCTGGCCTGGTGGCCGAGCTGGACTCGAAGGCATGGACCATGCCGCCGCTGTTCACGTGGCTGCAACAGCACGGCGGCGTGGCTGACGCCGAAATGCACCGCGTCTTCAACTGCGGCATCGGCATGACTGTCATCGTCTCGCAGGAAAACGCGGACGCCGCCATCGCCCAGTTGCAGGCGGCCGGCGAAACCGTTTCGCGCATCGGCACCATCCGTGCCCGCGTGGGTGACGAGCATCAGACAATTGTTATTTAAGCTATAGCTTGAACATACAAGGCAGGCACTCGCGAGAGGCCTGCCTTTTTTTACGTCCCGATGGCGCTTACCGCGCGTGCGCCGGCTTCATGCGGCCATCCGGCTGCGAACCGCCCCTGCCGATCATGGCCACGCTGACGGCCGAGACGAGGGAGGCGAACAGGATGTAGCCGACGATGTGCCATGGCTCGCCATTGCCCGTTTTCAGCAGGTAGGTGGCGATGATGGGCGTCAGGCCGCTGGCGAAGATGCCGGAGAACTGGTACACGAAGGAGATGCCCGTGTAGCGCACCTTGGCGTCGAACAGGTCGCAGAACAGGGCCGCTTCCGGGCCGTACACGGCCGAATACAGCACGCCCAGCGGGATGATCACGGAACACCACAGCAGCAGCGGATTGTCGGCGTGATGGAGCATGATCCAGAAGGCGGGAATCGATGACACGCCCGTGATCAACGAGCCCCAGAAAAACACCTTGCTGCGGCCGATGCGGTCCGACAGGCGGCCGAAGAAGGGGATGCAGAAGCACATCACGACGGCCGCCGCCATCACGCCCATCAGCGCTTCCGTGCGGGCGATCTTGATGGTGTTGGTCAGGTAGGTGATGGAAAACACGCCGAAGATATTGAAGAAGACGCCGTCGATATAGCGCGCGCCCATGCCCTTCAGGACATTGCCGGGATAGCGTTTCAGCAGGTCGAAAAACGGAATCTGCGTCTCCGCGTTCTTTTCCTTGACGGCCTGGAATTCCGGCGTTTCCATCACGTTCAGGCGTATCCACATGCCGATGAAGACAAGGGCGGCCGACAGGATGAAGGCCACGCGCCAGCCCCAGGACAGGAACTGCGTATCCGTCAAGGTGTACGACAGGATCGCCACCACGCCGGAAGCGAGGCACAGGCCGATGGCCAGGCCGATCTGCGGCAGGCTGGCATAGAAGCCGCGCTCCTTGGGTGGCGCATACTCATATGCCATCAGCACGGCGCCGCCCCATTCGCCCCCGAGCCCAATCCCTTGCAGCACGCGCAGGAACAGCAGCAGGCCGGGTGCCCAGTAGCCGATGTGGTCATAGGTGGGCAGCACGCCGATCAGGAAGGTGGAGACGCCCATGATCATCAGCGTCATGACCAGCATGCTTTTGCGGCCGATCTTGTCGCCGAAGTGGCCGAAGATTACACCGCCGATGGGGCGCGACAGAAAGCCCACGGCGAAGGTACCGTAGGCCAGCATGGTCGAGACGAGCGGATCGCCGCCCGGGAAATACAGCTTGCTGAACACGATGCCGGCGACGACGCCGTATAAGAAAAAGTCATACCACTCGATGGTGGCGCCGATCACGCTGGCCATCACGACTTTCCGTAGCTCTTTGGCTTTTTTCGGATTGTGCGGATTGTTATCCATAATATCTAGTCTCCAATCGATATCGATTATGTGTGTTTTTTTGATGCTTGGCTTGTCGCCGAGTCATTGGAGGCGGGGCCGTCTGCCCGCCGCTGATATCCTCCCGGGTGAGGTGGAATGGGCAGTGCTGACTAGGCAGCCTGAGGGAGGCGCACGGCGTCCGCCAGGATCATGTCGGCCGCTTTTTCGGCGATCATGATGGTGGGCGCGTTGGTATTGCCCGAGACGATTTCCGGCATGATCGACGCGTCGACCACGCGCAGGTTCTGCATGCCGTGCACGCGCAGGCGGTCATCGACGACGGCCATCGCGTCATGCCCCATCTTGCAGGTGCCGCTGGGGTGGTAGATGGACTGGCTGAAGCGCCGCGCCGCGTCCAGCAGCTGCGCATCCGTCTCGAATTGCGGGCCGGGCACGAACTCGGCAATGATGTGCGGCGCCAGCGATGGCGCGGCGGCGATTTTTCGCGCCACGCGCAGGGCGGCGATTGCCGTGCGCTGGTCGCGCGGGTCGGACAGGTAGTTCGGGTAGATGCCAGGATAGGCGAGCGGATCGGCGGACTTGATCGACACATGGCCGCGGCTGTGCGGGCGCAGCTGGCACACGGACGAGGTGAAGGCGGAAAACGGATGCGCCCCTTCGCCCGGCTTGTCGGCGCTCAATGGCTGCATGTGGAACTGGATGTCGGGCCGCTCCACTTCGGGCGAGGACCTGGTAAATACCGTCACCTGGCTGGCCGCCAGGGTCAAAGGACCCGAGCGCGAAAACACGTATTGCATGCCGACCCACAGCTTGCCCCACAGGCTGTTGACTTCATCGTTCAGGGTTTTCAGCCGCGTCTTGAAGACGAGGCGGATTTGCAGGTGGTCTTGCAGGTTCTGTCCCACGCCGGGCAGGTCGTGCACGAGCGGCACGCCCACTTCTTCCAGCAGGGCGCGCGGACCCACGCCCGAGCATTGCAGGATCTGCGGCGAGCCGATGGCGCCCGCGCAGAGTATCACTTCGCCGCTGGCGCGCGCCTGGCGCAGCTGGCCATCCTGGCGGAATTCGATGCCGACGGCGCGCTTGCTCTCGAACAGCACGCGCGTGATTTGCGCCCGCACTTCCACGCGCAGGTTGGCGCGCTTACGGGCCGGCCGTAAGAAGGCCTTGGCTGTGCTCCAGCGCAAGCCCTTGCTGGCCGTCTGCTGGAAGTAGCCCACGCCTTCCTGCGTGGCGCCGTTGTAATCGGCATTGAAGGGAATGCCGCTTTCCGTGGCGCCGGCAATAAAATGTTCCGCGATGGGGCGGCGCAGGCGCAGGTCCGACACCTTCAACGGGCCACCGACGCCGTGGTAATCGCTGGCGCCGCGTTCCTGGTCTTCCGATTTCTTGAAATAGGGCAGCACCTCGGCATAGCTCCAGCCTGCATTGCCCAGCTCGGCCCAGCGGTCGTAATCTTCCTTCTGGCCCCGCACGTACAGCAAGCCGTTGAGCGAGCTGGAGCCGCCCAGCACCTTGCCGCGCGGCCATTGCAGCTGGCGCCCGGCGATGCCGGCGTCCGCTTCCGTGCGGTAGCACCAGTCCAGCCTGGGGTCGTGCATGGTCTTGAAATAGCCGACCGGTACGTGTATCCATGGATTGTTGTCCTTGCCGCCTGCTTCCAGCAGCAATACCTGCTTGTTGCTGTCGTGCGACAGGCGGTTGGCCAGTACGCAGCCGGCCGAACCGGCGCCGACAACGATGTAATCGTAGTGTGCTTGCAACATTGCTCTTGTCTCCTGCGTTGCGGTATCTCAGCCGCCTCGATGGGCGTTTTTTGCGATACACTGGTCTTTATTGATTATTTTTGGAACGTCTGGTTCCATTTATAAAAGACGTGCAGCACCGGGACAAGCGGAAACATCCGCATACGCGAGAGGTGAAACAGAACATGCATGATGCGTTTCAAAAACGGCAGGCAGAGGCCGAAGAAGGTAGCCAAGCCAGTGCCGGCACGGCGGCCAGCCATGGCGACGAGGCGCGGGGATTGCGCGTGCTGCGCCTGATCGAGCACCTGGCCAGCGCCAGCCAGCCATTGACCTTGTCGCAGCTGGCAGCGCGCATGCAAGTGCCCAAGGCCAGCATGATGCGCCTGCTCGATACCCTGGAACAGCATGGCTATGTACTGCGCACGCCCGTGGGACGCGGCTATGTGCCCGGTGCCGCGTCCACCAACCTGGCGCTGGCCACCCTGCGCAACAATGCCCTGATCCGCGTGAGCCGCAGCATCCTGGGCAGCCTGGTGGCGGCCACGGGCGAGACGTGCAACCTGGCCATTCCCGAGGGCAATGCCATCGTCTACGTGGACCGCGTGGAAACGCAGGAACCGCTGCGCCTGCACCTGGTGCTGGGTTCGCGCGCACCGATGCATTGCACGGCCAGCGGCAAGCTGTTTTTGGCGCATATGAGTTTGCTGGAGCGGCGCGAGTTGCTGGCCATGCTGACCCTGCAGGCGCGCACGCCGAAAAGCATCACGGATCCCGCGCTGCTCGAACGCGAGATCGTGCGCATCGCCCGCCTGGGCATCGGCATCGACGACGAGGAATTCGTGCACGGCATGGTGGCCGTGGCCGTGCCCATCTGCGCGGCCGACGGGCGCATCGTGGCGGCCGTCGCCTGCCACGCGCCCGTGGCGCGCAAATCCGTGGAGCAACTGATGCAGCACGTGCCCCAGCTCAAGGAGGCGGCCGTCAAGCTGCGGCCGCTATTGCTGGCGGAAAACAGCTAGGGTTTCAAGACCTTGGCCACTTTCGCCGCGCGCAGGCGGAAGGCGTCCGGCATGCCCGAACCCAGCAGCGGGCGCAGATACAGGCGGAACGCATCGGTCACGTCCGTGCCGCTGGCACTGATGAACTCATCTTCCATGGTGCGCGTCTTGCCCGCTACCTCGGTGAGCGGCAGCAACTCGTAATCGACGGAATAAAAGCCCGTGCGCTTGATGGCGACGGAACCATCGCGGTCGCCCCACATGGCGAACTGCACCGCCTTTTCGCCCACTTCGCGGGCTTCGCGTTGATCTACATCAGAGACGCAGCCGATGAAGGAGCGTTGCAGATAGCCAAAGGTATCGCCGCGCACGCGCTTGATGCCCAGTTTCGCCTTGATCTCGTCGCACAGCAGGTCGGCCAGCGCGCCCGTGCCCGACAATTGCACGTTGCCGTGCGCATCGCGCTCCACTTCATTGCCCACCTGTTTGGCCAGCAAGCTGGCGATCGGCTCGCCCGAGGCGTCGTGGATGCCTTCCGAGACGGCGATCACGCAGCGGCCATGTTTTTCATACGTCGCCTTCACGTCGGCGAGGAATTGATCCAGCGCAAAGACGCGCTCGGGCAGGTAGATCAGGTGCGGCCCATCGTCGGGGAACTTCTTGCCCAGTGCCGAGGCGGCCGTCAAAAAGCCCGCGTGGCGGCCCATCACCACGCCCACGTAGACGCCGGGCAAGGCCGCATTGTCGAGGTTGGCGCCGGCGAACGCTTGCGCGACGAAGCGCGCGGCCGAGGGAAAGCCCGGCGTGTGGTCGCTGCCGACCAGGTCGTTGTCGATGGTTTTCGGAATGTGGATGCAGCGCAGCGGATAGCCGGCCTTGTGCGCTTCCTCGCTGACGATGCGCACCGTGTCGGACGAGTCGTTGCCGCCGATGTAAAAGAAATGTTCGATTTCGTGCGCGCGCAGCACTTCGAAGATTTGCTGGCAGTAGGCGATGTCCGGCTTGTCGCGCGTGGAGCCCAGCGCGGAGGACGGCGTGGCGGCCACCAGTTCCAGGTTATGGCTGGTTTCCTGCGTCAGGTCGACGAACTCTTCATTGATGATGCCGCGCACCCCATGCAACGCGCCATACACGCGCGTGACATGTTGAAAGCGCCGCGATTCGAGCACCACACCCACCAGCGACTGGTTGATGACGGCGGTGGGGCCGCCTCCCTGGGCAACAAGAATTTTTCCAGACGGCATGGGATTTCCTCGTAAGTGGAACGGCCCTCCAGCCTACTCCTTTTTTGCCGTGGCGCTGTCTTTTCCCATATTCCTGTCGAGGAATTGTTCCACGCGCTGCCAGAAATCCACGCGCGTGGCCGCCAAGCCCCAGCGGCCGCTTTCCTCTGCGTACAACTGCCAGTCGACGCGCGGATTGCTCTGCTTGAGCTTGTCGCGCAATTGCGTGCCCTGATAGACGGGAACGTTGCTGTCGGCTCCCCCGTAGGCCAGCAGCAGGGGCTGCGTCAACTTTTCGGCCCGATACATGGGGGAGTTGGCCTTGAGCAGGGCGGCATCGTGCACGGGATCGCCGATGCGTTGCGGCATGGTGTATTGTCTTGCTTCCTCGCCCATCCGGTGATCGACGCTCCAGTGCTGCGTAAACATTTTCGGCAAGTCGGTGATGCCGCCCCAGCTCACGCCGCAACGGAACAGATCGCCATCCTTGATCAAGCCCATCAGGGAGGCATATCCGCCATAGGCGCCGCCGCCGATGATGCAGATGCGTTGCGGATCGGCAATGCCTTGCGCGATGGCCCAGCGCGCGCCGTCGGCAAGGTCATCCTGCATGGCCAGGCCCCATTGTTTCCATCCTGCTCGCCAATACTGGTCGCCGCGGCGGCCGCTGCCGCGAAATTCGACTTGCAGCACGGCATAGCCGCGCGAAGCGAGAAATTGCCGCTCGCTCTTCCATTGCCACGGGCTGCCACTCCCGCCTGGCGCACCGCGCACAAACAGCACCATCGGCAGTTTCTTGCCACTGCCCTTTGGCAAGGTCAGCCAGGCGGGAATCTCCATGCCGTCGCGCGCGCGGTATGTCATCAAGTCGGTTTGCGCCATGTGCCGCGCATCGATGGCGGGACGGGCGTCACCGATCTTTTGTAATTGACGGGTTTGCTTGTTGTAGAGCAGGAAGATGCTGGGCTGGCGGTCCGAATATGCCGTCACGATGAGCTGCGGGCTGTCCGCCCTGGCGTTCATCGAGATCAGGTTGATGGTTGCCGGCAGTTGCGCGTCGATGTCTTGCTGCACCGCCTTCCAGTCGGCGCTGAACCATTCGGTGGTGGTGGCATCATTGGTGTAGTAGACACCCAGCAATCGTTTCTGGTCCGTGAGGATGCCGCCGTCGAAATCATAGCCTGCCAGCGTCACCAGCGGCTTGCCCGTGACGCGGCCAGCCGCCAGGTCATAGGCATACAGGGCGCGCGTGTCGGCGCCGTTGCGGCTGCTGACATACAAGGTGCCATCGGGACCGAATTCCAGCGGCGTAATGGCGTGAGGTTCGTTGTCGTAGACATCCTGGCTGGCGATGGCACGCCAGCGCTGCTCGTCCTGTTCAAGGTAGTAGAACGTCTTGCGCCGGCCCTCGACAGCCGTAGCCAGGCGCGGTTTGCCGTGCTGGTCGAGCAGCCAGTGAAGCACGCCTTTGGCGGGGGGCGCCACCTTTTCCCATTGCTGGGTAGTGGTATCGAGGCGCAGCAAGTCGAATTGTCCGACCCTCGCCGTATTCTCATTGCGCTCCTTGAGCACGACGGCTTTCTGGACATAAATGGCATCGGAATCCTGGGTACCGAACTGGTCCAGCAGATACACGGAGGACGGCAACTTCCTGGACGCGAAGCGCGGATCATCCGGGATATCATCCATGGAAGCCAATTGGCGGTAATTGCTGCCATCGCGGTCGACGGCGAACATGCCCGGCGCATATTTGCGCTGGCCATCGGCCACCTGCGAGTCCCTGGTATCGAATACCAGCCGCTTGGCATTGACCCATTCCACATTGGCAATGTCGAGGTCGCTGAAGCTGGCAACGACCTTGGCCGACTGGCTCGCCACATCGAGCACGGCCAGGCGCCGGCGCCGAGTGTCGCCCATCAGCAAGATGGCGACCGCGTTGCCGTCGGGCGACAGCGTGACACTGCTGATCTGATCTTCGTCAAAGAAGGCGGCGGCGCCAATGCTTGACGGGACGGCAGCCGAGGTACTGGCGGCTGCCGTTTGGGCGGCTGCCGGCGTCGATGCGACGGCCAGCAACAGGCAGGCCATCGCGGCGCGGATGAGTGCCGCACGGCGGGCCAAAGTGATGTTGCTGGGTGTCATTCCGCCTCCAGGAAATAGTAAATAAGCTATCTATTTATGCACTATTTCTTGAAGGTATCATTGTTTGGACGTTTCAACCAGCAAGGTGTTATTCAGGTGCCCGGATATGCTCGACCAGCCCCGTGCTGCGGCGTCCCGGCGCCGGTGTCAGCCAGCTGACCAGGATGGCGGCAGTCAGGCCGGCTGGCACGCCGAAGATGCCGGCGGAGATGGGGGCGATATGGAACCATTGACCGCTGGCATTGCCGCCCAGCATGGTGCTGGTGTGCAGCATGTAATACAGGCACACGCCAAAGCCCGTCAGCATGCCGGCCAGCGCACCCTGGTGGTTGGCGCGTTTCCAGAAGACGCCCAGCACCAGCGGCGGGAACAGGGTCGAGGCCGCCAGGGAAAACGCCACGCCCACCAGCGACAAAATGTCCGCCGGCTTTTGCGAGGCCGCATAGGCGGCGATGAAGGCCACGGCCAGCAGCAGCAATTTTGAAATCGTCACGCGCTTTTGCGTCGAGGCGGTGGGATCGACCACCTTGTAATACACGTCGTGCGACAGGGCATTGGAGATGGCCAGCAGCAAGCCGTCGGCCGTCGACAGGGCGGCCGCCAGTCCGCCGGCCGCCACCAGGCCGGAAATCACGTAAGGCAGGCCGGCGATCTCGGGCGTGGCCAGCACCAGCACGTCGGCGTCGATGGATATTTCCGCCAGTTGCACGATGCCGTCGCGGTTGACGTCGACGATGCTGATCAGGGGGCTGAGCTTGTCCACGTTGGCCCAGTACGACACCCAGGTGGGCAGGTTCGCGTATTGCGTGCCCACGAGAGCCGAGTAAATATCGTACTTGACCAGCACGGCCAGCGCGGGAATCGTGAGGTAGATCAACAAGATGAAGAACAGGGTCCAGAAGACGGAGACGCGCGTTTCGTGCACGGACGGCGTGGTGTAGGATCGCATGAGGATATGCGGCAGGGCGGCCGTGCCCAGCATCATGCAAAACACGAGAGCCAGGAAATTGTTGCGCTTGATGTCGGACTGCTCCCGGTCGGCGGCGGGAAACGGCTGCGCGTGCGGAATGATCGGCTCGGCGCGTTTCTGGTTCTGCGCCTGCGCGGCTTGCCACAGCACGCGTGCCTCGTCCGGACTCTTCGGGTAGGCGATCAGGTAGCGCTCCGCGTTGCGGATGTCGAACAGCGAGGCATTGCGCTGGCGCAAACTATCGAGCTGGCGCTGGGCCGTCAGATGGCCCTGTTCCCAGGAAGCGGGCAAGCCGTCGATGCGCGCCTGGTAGCTGATGGCGCGCTGGCGGAAGATGGCGCGCACCTCGTTTTCTTTCGGGTCCGTTTCCAGCACGTGTTCGCGCGCGCTCAGTTGCGGCAGCACCTTGCCGTAGGCGATCTGCGGCACGGGATTGTCCGCATGCTTGACCGACAGCCACATGGCGGGAATCAGAAAGGCGACGAGGATGATGATGTATTGCGCCACCTGCGTCCAGGTGATGGCGCGCATGCCGCCAAGAAAGGAGCAGACGAGGATGCTGGCCAGGCCCAGGAAGATGCCGACGGAAAAATCCACGCCCGTGAAGCGCGAGGCGATCAGACCGACGGCGTAGATCTGCGCCACCACATACGTAAACGAGACGATGATGGTGGCGGCCACGGCCACCACGCGCACGCTGGCGCCGCGCTTGTCGGTGCCGCTGCCGTAGCGGGCGGCGAGGAAATCGGGAATCGTGTACTGGCTGAACTTGCGCAGGTAGGGCGCGATCAGCAGTGCGACCAGGCAATAGCCGCCCGTCCAGCCCATGATGAATGCCAGGCCGTCGAAACCGTTCAGGTACAGGCCGCCAGCCAGGCTGATGAAGCTGGCGGCCGAGATCCAGTCGGCGGCCGTGGCCATGCCGTTGAACATGGCTGGCACCCGGCGCCCCGCCACATAGTATTCGGTGACGTTCGAGGTGCGGCTGATGACGCCGATGGTGGCGTACAGGGTGATGGTGACGAGCATGAACAGGTAGCCGATCCACGCGCGCGGCATGCCTTCCTGCTCCAGCACCGACAGGGCCAGCAGGAAGGCGGCGAAACCGGCCGTAAACAGCAGGTAGTAGCGGCACAGCCGCGCAAAGAAGGTGGGCTGGCCGCTCACGCTTGCTCCTCGGCATGAAAAGCCCGGTCGAGACGCCGCATGCGCCAGGCATACAAGGCGATGATGGCCAGGTAGACCAGCGAGGCGCCCTGCGCCGCCATATAAAAGGGCAGTGGCCAGCCGAACAGGTTCAGGTGCAACAGCTCGCGCGCGTAAAACACGGTCAGGAAGCCCGTCAGCAACCAGACCAGCAGCAGGATGGCCGTCAGGCGCCGCGTCCTGCGCCAGTGGAGATCGAGGCGCGCCTGCAGCTCGGGGCCGGGTGTGCGCGCTGGCCGCGCCGGGGGAACGGGTGAGCTCGGCTTATCCATACGTGATGTCATCCTCTTCTGGCGCGTCCGGCAACAGCAGGGCGATGCTCAGGCGCAGCAAGGTGCCCGGCAGCTTTGGCGAGTGCGCGCGCGGATTGTGAAAAATATCGACTTCGGCACCATGCTGCTGGGCAATCTCGCGCACGATGGCCAGGCCCAGGCCGCTACCGTCGACATTGCTGCCAAGAATGCGGTAAAAGCGTTCAAAGACGTGGGCCCGCTCGGCCTGCGGTATGCCGGGGCCCGTATCTTCCACTTCCAAGATGGCCAGTTCCAGGGTGCTGCGCACGCGCACCGTGACGCTGCCCCCAAGCGGCGTGTAGCGTAGGGCATTGTCGATCAGGTTGCTCAGCAGTTCACGCAGCATCATGGCATTGCCGGAAATCATGATCGGATACGCGGGTTGTTCAAAGCCCAGGTCGATATGCTGGGCAAATGAGGCTTGCACCCAGTCCTGCACCACGCCGCGCGCCAGTTCGCTCAGTTCGATCGGCTCGAACGCCGTGCCCGCCTGCGGCTGGTTTTCCGCGCGCGCCAGGGCCAGCAGCTGGTTGACCAGGCGCGTGGCCGCTTCCGAACTTTTTGCCAGTTGCAGCAGCGAGCGGTGAATTTCGTCGTGGTCGGTCTGGCGCAGGGCCAGCTCGGATTGCATGCGCATGCCGGCCAGCGGCGTCTTCATCTGGTGCGCGGCATCGGCGATGAAGCGTTTCTGCATGTCGATCGACAGCGACAGACGCGCGAGCATCTCGTTGAGCGAACCGACCAGCGGCGTGATTTCCTCGGGCACCTGGCCCGATTCGATGGGCGATAAATCGTCGGGCGGCCGGGCGCGTATGCGTTCCTGCAATTGCGCCAGCGGCGACAGGCCGCGCGCCAGGGCAAACCAGACCAGGGCCAGGATCACGGGCAGGATGATGAACTGCGGCAAGATCACGCCCTTGATGATTTCATTGGCCAGTTGGGCGCGCTTTTCCAGCGTTTCCGCCACTTGCACCAGCGCGCGCTGCGGCTCGTCGTCGTTGCCGGAAGGAATGTCGAGATAGCTGAAGGCCACGCGCACGGGCGTGCCGTGGATGGTGTCGTTGCGAAACAGCACCATGCCGCTGCGGTACTTGTCGGCGTCTTGCGGCGGCGGCAAGTCGCGGTCGCCGTCGAGGTATTCGCCGCGCGGACCCACGACCAGGTAATACAGGGTGTCGATATCGTCGCCGCGCAGGAAGTCGCGGCCGCTGCTGCTCTTTTCCGGCAGGCGCCGCAGCATGGCGCCATCGGCTTGCTTGACCTGCTGCGTGAGCACGGTCACGCTGTCTTCCAGCGCATGGTCGAACGGCTGATTGGCGATGCCCTTGGCCACCAGGTAGGTGATGGCGATGCTCATCGGCCACAACAGCAGCAAGGGCGCCAGCATCCAGTCGAGGATTTCGCCGAACAGCGAATGCTCGATGGTGTCATCCTGTTCCGTGGTGGGCGGCTCGAACCAGTCGTCGTCGTCCGCCTCGTCCGCTGGCGCCTCGCGCGCCTTCACTTGCTGGCGGGTCCGCTGGCTGGGTTTGCCGCCTCGCCCGCTTCGGCGTTCAGGCGCGCCGCTTCCGAGTATTTCTCCAGGCAATAGCCGAGGCCGCGCACGGTGGCGATGCGCACGCCGCCCACTTCGATCTTCTTGCGCAGGCGGTGCACATACACTTCGATGGCGTTGTTCGACACTTCTTCGCCCCATTCGCACAGGTGGTCGACCAGTTGCTCTTTTGAAACGAGACGGCCCGTGCGGCCCAGCAGGATTTCCAGCAAGCCCAGTTCGCGCGCCGACAGGTCGAGCATCTGGTCGTTGATGTAGGCGCTGCGTCCCACCTGGTCGTAGCTGAGGGGGCCGTGTTTGATGATGGTGGCGCCGCCGCCGGCGCCGCGGCGCGTCAGGGCGCGCACTCTTGCCTCCAGTTCCGACAGGGCGAACGGCTTGGCCATATAATCATCGGCACCGAGGTCGAGGCCATTCACGCGTTGTTCGATGGAATCGGCGGCCGTCAGGATCAGCACCGGCAGCAGCGAGGCGCGCGCGCGCAGGCGGCGCAGCACTTCCAGGCCGGACATCTTCGGCAAGCCCAGGTCGAGGATCAGCAAGTCGAATTCCTGGGTGGACAGGGCCGTATCGGCCTCCTGGCCCGTCTTGACGTAGTCGATCGCATAACCGGACTGGCGCAGCGAGCGGGTCAGGCCATCGGCCAGCACGCTGTCATCTTCGGCAAGTAAAATACGCATGGTGCACTTCCTATGCTTGCGGCGGTAGAAGTTTGTATTGTGTTTCATTTTCCGCAAGGTGGCGAGTTTTTGTGAAAAACCAGGCTTGTATTGATCTGTTTCAAAACAAATCCACGTTCCGCTTGCATTGATCACTGTTTTTTTATACAGTACTGTCTGTGTAAAGAATTTAACCCACTGGCGCTATCGCAGGCTGCCGGATTCACGTGAATCCGCAACTGTAGAACGGCTGAAAGAACATATGGACGATAAAAAAGCTGTAGTACCCGCATCGGAAAAAGCCAAGGCGCTCGCCGCCGCACTGGCGCAGATCGAGAAGCAGTTTGGCAAAGGTTCGGTCATGCGCATGGATGCCAGCGCACCGATCGAAGAAGTGCAAGTCGTGTCGACCGGTTCGCTCGGCCTCGATATCGCGCTGGGCGTGGGCGGCTTGCCGCGCGGCCGCGTGGTGGAAATCTACGGTCCGGAATCGTCGGGTAAAACCACCCTGACCCTGCAAACCATTGCCGAAATGCAAAAACTGGGCGGCACTTGCGCCTTTATCGATGCCGAGCATGCGCTGGACGTCGGTTACGCACAAAAGCTGGGCGTCAACCTGCACGAATTGCTGATTTCGCAACCGGATACGGGCGAGCAAGCGCTGGAAATCTGCGACGCCCTCGTGCGTTCGGGCAGCGTCGATCTGGTCGTCATCGACTCCGTGGCCGCACTGACGCCACGCGCCGAGATCGAAGGCGACATGGGCGATTCCCTGCCAGGCCTGCAAGCGCGCCTGATGTCGCAAGCCCTGCGCAAGCTGACCGGTTCCATCAACCGCACGAATACCCTGGTCATCTTCATCAACCAGATCCGCATGAAGATCGGCGTGATGTTCGGCAGCCCGGAAACGACCACCGGCGGTAACGCCCTGAAATTCTACGCCTCCGTGCGCCTGGATATCCGCCGCACCGGTTCGATCAAGTCCGGCGATGAAGTGATCGGCAACGAAACCAAGGTCAAGGTCGTCAAGAACAAGATCGCGCCACCGTTCAAGGAAGCGCACTTCGACATCCTGTACGGCGCCGGCACCTCGCGCGAAGGCGAAATCCTGGACCTGGGCTCGGATGCCAAGATCGTGGAAAAATCCGGTTCGTGGTACAGCTACAACGGCGAACGCATCGGCCAGGGCAAGGACAACGCCCGTGCCTTCCTGCAAGAGCGTCCGGCGCTGGCCCGCGAAATCGAAAACAAGGTCCGCGCTTCGCTGGGCGTGCGCGAACTGCCGCCGCTGGCCGCTGAAAAGCCGGAAAAAGCGGATAAGGCCGCCGACAAGGCTGCCAAAGCTGCGGAAGCCAAGGCCGCCGAGTAAGCGACAGTGGCGGGCCAGCCTGGCTCGCCGGCGGCAGCTTGCCGCATCAAAAAGTTCTACAATGATTGCCGCCCTGCGCCTGTGCGCCTGGCGGCAATTGTGTTTTCAGTCCGGTGTGGTAAAGATGGGATATGGGTATGGCAGCGGTACAACTAAGCCTGAAAGGCAGGGCGCTACGCTTTCTGTCGATGCGCGAACACAGCCGCATGGAATTGCGGCGCAAGCTGCAGCGCCATGCGCAGGAGGGCGACGACGTGGAAGCCTTGCTCGACAGCCTGGAGCAGGCGAACTGGCTGTCGCAGGAGCGCTTTTCCGAGTCGCTGATCCACCGCCGCTCGGCCCGTTTCGGCAATAGCCGCATCATGGCGGAGTTGCAAAGCCATGGCATCGGTGGCGAGGCCTTGCAGGAACTCAAGGCGGGCCTGGCCGAAGGGGAGGTTGCGCGCGCCTGCGAAGTGTGGCGCCGCAAATTCGGGCAAGTGGCGCAGGATGCCGAGCAGCGCAACAAGCAGATGCGCTTCCTGATGCAGCGCGGCTTTTCCCAGCGCGCCGTGCAGGTCGCCTTGAAGGGACTGGAGTCCGAGGACGACTAGGTGCGCGCCGCTGGCCGTCCAACTGGCCCTGGTCTCGCTGTGTTCCATCTGCAACAGTTCATGGCTACCCTGTACCTTGCCTGTCAGGCAAGCTCGCTCCAGATCATTGTTTTACTGGTAAGTGCACTTTCCTTGCCATCCGCCCGGCAATCGGATGGCATATTGTTGCGCTGCATGGGGCCGGGCTTGCCCGCGCTGCCGTCGGCTGGGCCGGCGCGGCAATCTAAGGTATGTCGCGGCATCCATCGGCCATATCTATCATCACCATCCGTGATAACAGCGCCAATTTCCATGTGTATTCTTTATGCTTTGAAATGTTTTTATCGAAGCAATGAAAAATTATGTTGCGGCGCAACCGGCGTCCAGTGTGCTACACTTTTAGGGTTTTTGCGGCGCCGCAGGTGCGGTTGCTGTTCGTAGAAGCTGCGAACAGAGTGCTTTAGGCACATGGCTGCTTACTAAATTATGGCCGCGCAAGCGGCATCGGTCTTATGCCCCTGTCAACTCCCGTATCCCGGCGCGCCCTACGGCACACCCGCGTTATCGACGTCCAAGCGTATGTGCGCGACGACGGCCTGTGGGATATTGACGCCCATATCACCGACATCAAAAGCTATGACGCGACCCTGGCTTCCGGCCCCCGTCCCGCCGGCTCCCCTCTGCATGACCTCCATTTACGCATTACCGTCGATCGCGAACTGAACATTGTCGAGGCCGAAGCCGCCTCCGATGCCGTGCCCTATCCCGGTTTTTGCGATACCATCGGCCCCGCTTACAGGGCGCTGATCGGTCTGAACTTATTGAAGAATTTCCGCCGCGACTTGAAACAGCGCCTGGCGGGAATCGCCGGCTGTACCCATTTGACCGAATTGGCGCAAGTCTTGCCGACTGCGACGGTTCAGGCATTTGCCGGCGATGTCTGGTCGACCCGCGACGGTGAGAATGCTGACTTATCGCATGAAAAGCCGTTTCAACTCGACAAATGCCACGCCCTGCGCACCGATGGTGGGGCAGTTGCACGGTATTACCCGCGCTGGGTAGCCAAGGCGTGACCCCGGCGCTTTCCTGTTTTTTTTGCACCACTAACCGTATTTTTACACATCAGTATCAGAAGGGAAGCCAGCATGAAAATCCATGAGTATCAAGCCAAAGAAATCCTCCGGCAGCACGGAGTGACGGTACCACGCGGTATCCCGTGCATGTCCGTCGAAGAGGCAGTCAAGGCTGCGGAAACCCTGGGCGGCCCGGTGTGGGTCGTCAAGGCACAGATCCACGCAGGTGGCCGCGGCAAGGGCGGCGGCGTGAAAGTGGCAAAATCGATGGAACAGGTCAAGGAATACGCTGACCAGATCATGGGCATGCAGCTGATCACGCATCAGACCAGCGCCGAAGGCCAGAAAGTCAACCGCCTGCTGGTGGAAGAAGGCGCCGATATCAAGCAAGAACTGTACGTTTCGCTGGTCACCGACCGCGTGACCCAGAAAATCGTCCTGATGGCTTCGTCCGAAGGCGGCATGGACATCGAAGAAGTGGCCGAGAGCCACCCAGAGAAGATCCACCACGTCACCATCGATCCGGGCGTTGGCCTGACCGATGCCCAGGCAGACGACATCGCCGCGAAAATCGGCGTGCCTGCCGGTTCCATCGCCGACGCACGCGTCAACCTGCAAGGCCTGTACAAGGCATACTGGGAAACCGACTGCTCGCTGGCCGAAATCAACCCGCTGATCGTTACCGGCAGCGGCAAGGTCATCGCCCTGGACGCCAAGTTCAACTTTGACCCGAACGCCCTGTTCCGTCATCCGGAAATCGTCGCCCTGCGCGATCTGGACGAAGAAGATCCAGCTGAAATCGAAGCGTCGAAATTCGACCTGGCCTACATCTCGCTCGACGGCAACATCGGTTGCCTGGTGAACGGTGCCGGTCTGGCCATGGCCACCATGGACACCATCAAGCTGTTCGGCGGCGAGCCAGCCAACTTCCTGGACGTCGGCGGCGGCGCCACGGCAGAAAAAGTCACCGAAGCGTTCAAGATCATGCTGAAAAACCCAGGCCTGAAAGCCATCCTGGTGAACATTTTCGGCGGCATCATGCGTTGCGACGTGATCGCTGAAGGCGTTATCGCCGCAGTGAAAGCCGTCTCGCTGAACGTGCCACTGGTCGTGCGCATGAAGGGCACCAACGAAGATCTGGGCAAGAAGATGCTGGCCGATTCCGGTCTGCCTATCATCGCAGCCGACACCATGGAAGATGCAGCCAAGAGCGTCGTTGCCGCTGCTGCCGGTCAAGCTTAATTAAGGAATCAACATGTCCATTCTGATCAATAAAGATACCAAAGTCGTTACCCAAGGGATCACCGGCAAGACCGGCCAGTTCCACACCCGCGGTTGCCGCGACTACGCGAACGGCAAAGCTGCCTTCGTGGCAGGCGTGAACCCGAAGAAAGCCGGCGAAGATTTCGAAGGCATTCCTATTTTCGCTAACGTTACCGAAGCGAAAAAAGAAACCGGCGCCAACGTTTCCGTCATCTACGTACCGCCAGCAGGCGCGGCAGCGGCGATCTGGGAAGCTGTCGAAGCTGAAATGGATCTGGCCATTTGCATCACCGAAGGCATTCCTGTCCGTGACATGATGGCCCTGAAAGACCGCATGGCTAAAGCCAACAGCAAAACCTTGCTGCTGGGCCCTAACTGCCCAGGCTTGATCACGCCAGACGAAATCAAGATCGGCATCATGCCAGGCCACATCCATAAAAAAGGCCGTATCGGCGTGGTGTCGCGTTCGGGTACCCTGACCTATGAAGCAGTGGGTCAGCTGACCGCGCTGGGCCTGGGCCAATCGTCGGCAGTCGGCATCGGCGGCGACCCGATCAACGGTCTGAAGCACATCGACATCATGAAAATGTTCAATGATGATCCAGATACCGACGCGGTCATCATGATCGGCGAAATCGGTGGTCCAGACGAAGCCAACGCGGCTTATTGGATCAAAGACAACATGAAAAAACCGGTCGTTGGCTTCATCGCTGGCGTGACCGCTCCTCCAGGCAAGCGCATGGGCCACGCCGGCGCGCTGATCTCGGGCGGTGCCGATACGGCACAAGCCAAGCTGGAAATCATGGAAGCTTGCGGCATCACCGTGACCAAAAACCCGTCGGAAATGGCGCGTCTGCTGAAAGCCATGCTGTAATTCCAGCCTGGTCATCGCAGTACAAAAAAAGGAGCTTCGGCTCCTTTTTTTTTGTCCGCATGACGGGCCGATTCCCGGCCCCGGGGCGACGGTGCTGGTCCGAACCTGCCCAAATGTGTCGCTTTTCTTTCCATGTGTACCGCCGCCGCCCGGGCGCGCCGCTGGCATGGCGCTTGCACCATGCACGGCGTGGGCAATGCACAGGAGGATACGATGCGCGCGCAAAGCGGATTTACCCTGATAGAACTGATGATCGTGGTGGCCATCGCCGGCATCCTGGCGGCCGTGGCCATTCCCCAGTATGGCGACTATACGATGCGGGCCAAGGTCAGCAATGTGCTGGCGGCCGCCGCGCCGCTGAAAACGGCCGTGGCCCTGTGCGTGCAGGAAAACGGCGGGCTGGCCACCGCCTGCAGCACGCCCACCCAGGCCGTGCCCAGCGCCATCCCCGTGTTCAGCGCCACGCGCGAAGTGGCCAGCGCCACAGTGGACAAGGGCGATATCGTGCTGACCCTGGCGTCCGACCTGGGCACGGGTATCGGTGGACAAACCGTGACGATGACCATGAAGCCGGGCACGAGCAGCCTGACCTGGTTCAATAGCACCACCGTGACGAATGCGGCAGCGAAGGAAGCGATTACCAAAAACAACATTCCCGAGGTGACGCCGACGCTGTAAGTGGCGCCTGCCGCGCCAGCGTCAGACGATTTTTTGCCGGTCCGCGATCAGCGCTTCATAGGTGAGGTTTTGCAGCAAGGTGTAGTGGGTCGGTTCCAGGTCGATGAATTGCACGCCATATGTATAGATTTCCGCCACCTCGGCGGCGTGGCCATTCGACGGCTTGCCCACGCTGACGTTCTGGATGCGGGCGCGCGTGTTGACGCGCATCTGGTGCTTGTTCGGCTGCACCAGCAGGGTAAAGCTCAGTGCTACGCCCTCGTCGTCCGGCGTGAGCATGCTGGGCGCCTCGATCAGCGCGCCCGAGACGCTGAGGTTGACGATGAACACGGGCACGGCCGCCACGTCGCGGTAGCTCAGCTGCGCCGGAATTTCCACTTTCACGCGCATGGCCGTGCGCAGGCTAGTGCCCTGGATGGCGTCGGGAAAACTCAGGTGGACATAATTGAGCGGGCGGCCGAAGATGCGCAGCACGCTGCAGGAAAACGAACAGACGGTGACGCCGGAAAACACGCGGATGGTCAGCTTGTCGCCCTCGTTGAGCACGATGGACGCGCCGTTTTCCATGGGAATCTTGACGATCAGGTACTCGTCTTTCACATAGCCGATCAGGGTCGAGAAATGCTGGATGGGCTTGATGGTGCGGTGTGTGATGAACTGGATGCGTCCCCCCACTTGCAGATTCATGGCCTCGAATTCGAAGTCCTGGAGCTTGGTTTCTGCGGTGGGTTTGTTGCTTGTCATGCGATGCTCATCTGGATATGGACGACTCGCAGTATGCATGATTTCTTGATGAAAAAGCATTTATATCAATGAAATTCATATTGGCATCGAAAAATGCCCTGCGCGCGTGCCGGGGCGCGATACAGGCTTTACAATTGCGTCAATATTGACGAATGTAAATCCTATGCCACGCAGCTACTTCTGGACCATGTTGTTTCTGATCCTGCATCAAATCGATGCTGCCTACTGGAAAGAGTGGGAGATGTTTCATGTGCCGGGCGGCGTGCAGGGTTTCCTGGTGTTTAACCTGGCGGCGATTGCCCTGGTGCTGGCCGGTTACCGGCACGTGCTGCTGGCCACCCCGAAGGCGACCCTGTATGCGGGCCTGTGCGCCGCGCTGGGCGTGGGAACGTGTCTGATCCATGCCGGCTTTGCGCTGGCGGGGATGGAACAGTTCCACTTGCCCCTGTCCGTGGCCATCATCGCGCTATGCCTGCTGTGTGGCGCCTGGCTGCTGCGCGACTTGCGCCGCGTCAAGATCCATCTGGCGCGCCAGGCAAAATGATCACACTTCGGCGTGCCAGTCGCCCGACTTGCCGCCATGTTTTTCCAGCACGCGCACATTCGTCATGACCATGCCCCGGTCGACGGCCTTGCACATGTCGTAGATCGTCAGCAAGCCGATTTGCACGGAAGTGAGCGCTTCCATTTCCACGCCCGTCTTGCCCGTCGTATCGACCTGGGCGCGGCAGTGCACGCTGTTGGCCGCCTCATCCACTTCAAAATCGACGGTGACGCGCGTCAGGGCCAGCGGGTGGCACAGGGGAATCAGGTCGCTGGTGCGCTTGGCGCCCATGATGGCGGCGATGCGGGCGATGCCCAGCACGTCGCCTTTCTTGGCGTTGCCGGAAATAATCAAGGCCAGGGTGGCGGGCTGCATGCGGATGGTGCCGGCAGCCACGGCGCTGCGGCGCGTGTCTTCCTTGCTGCCCACGTCCACCATATGGGCCTGGCCCGTGGCGTCGAAATGGGTCAGTTCCCCGGCGGGGGCTTGCTTGTCTGCTGTTGTCATGGCGTCAAAATAGGTGAGGAAACGGGGGCGCGGCGCGCCGGACCACGACGTCATGCCACTGGCATGGCGCATGCTTGTTGCGTGGGAATGGGCGCCGCGAACAAGGTATGATAGCACCCGTGAATTCAAAAACTCCCCTTCCGATCGTCCTTGAAAACGCTGCTGCGGCATTGCCGAGCAACTCCCTGCGCGCGTCGGTGCTGGCCGCCCTCTGTTTCGCTGCGCCCTGTGCGCTGGCGCAAACCTTTACCTCTGCTCCTGCAGCGCCGGCCGCCAGCGCATCCGCCAAGCCGGCCGGCAGCTGGACGCCGCTGGCCGTGCCGCCGGCGCCGAACCTGCCGAACCTGGGCGACACCTCGCGCGAAGACCTGTCGCCGGCGATGGAGCGCAAGATCGGCGAGGAAATCATGCGCGGCATCCGCGGCGACCGCGACTACCTCGACGATGCGCCCTTGCTGGAATACCTGAATACCTTCGGCAACGCCCTCGTGGCGGCGCGCCCCAGCGTGCGCGGCGAAACGAATTACGACTATTTCTTCTTTGCCGTGCGCGATCCCCAATTGAACGCGTTTGCCTTGCCGGGCGGTTTCATCGGCGTGCACTCGGCCCTGGTGCTGGCAGCGCAAACGGAGGCGGAGCTGGCTTCCGTGCTGTCGCACGAAATCGGCCACGTGGCGCAGCGCCATATCGCGCGCATGCTGGGCCAGCAGCGCCAGGATGCCCTGATGCCGCTGGCCGCCATGCTGCTGGCAGCGCTCGCTTCACGGGCGGGCGGCGACGTGGCCATGGGCGTGTTTGCCGCGGGCCAGGGCCTGGCCATCCAGCGCCAGCTCAATTTCGGCCGCGACGCCGAGCGCGAGGCGGATCGCATCGGTTTCCAGATCATGGGCGAGGCCGGTTTCGATACCACCGGCATGGTGGCCTTCTTCGGCCGCATGCAGGCGGCCAGCCGCTCGTACAGCGACCTGATGCCCGCCTACCTGCAGACCCACCCGCTGACGACGGAGCGCATCGCCGACATCCAGGCGCGCATCCGCGAGCAGCCCTACAAGCAACGCGCGGACAGCCTGAGTTTTCACCTGGCCCGGGCCCGCGCCCGCGTGCTGCAGGATGAAAGCGTGCAAGGCCTGCTGAACGCCAGGGCCGCCTTCAAGACGCAGCTGGAACAGCAAAGCCGCTTCCAGGTGACGGCCGCCCATTACGGCTTGTCTTTCGTTGCCGTCAAGCAGGGCAAGCCGGCCGAGGCGCAAAAGGAACTCGATGCGGCCAATGCCGCACTGCACCAGCCGGCCGGACCGAATGTGTTTACCACGGGCGGCACGCAGGACCCCAATTCCCTGTTGGCGGCGATGGCGCTGGAAGTGCTGTTGATGCCGGCGCAAAAGAAGGAAGTGGCGCAGCAAGCGCTGAAGGCGGCGGACGCGGCGCGCCAGCAGTTTCCCCTCTCGCGCGGCATTGCCCACCAGTATGCGGAAGCGCTGATGGCTGCCGGCAAGCTGGAGCAATCGACCCTGTATTTGCGCGAGCAGGTGCAGCTCTACAAGGAAGAGCCGGAACTGTACGATTTACTGGCGAAAGCCTACGCGGACCAGGGCAAGATGACCTTGCAGCACATGGCGCTGGCCGAATCCTACGTGCTGCAGGGCGCCACCATGGCCGCGCTGGACCAGTTGACGATCGCCCGCAAGTCGACCGACGCGACTTTTTATGACCAGGCCGTGATCGATGCGCGCGAGCGCGAGCTGCAGGAAAAGCGCCGCGAACAGATCAAGGACCAGAAGGGCTGACTCTTATTCGGCTTGCGGCGCGCGCTGGAAGCCGAAGGTTGGCGCTACCGCGTCGTAGCGTAGCGGCTGCACGGCAATTTCCTTGCCGTCATGCAATAACATCAAGTTGCCTTGCGCATGTTCCAGCCAGGCCAGCAGCGCTTCGTCGCCCACCGCTTGCCCGTCGAGGCGCAGCGCGGGCAGCACGTGGGCCATGTCGCGGTCATCCACCTGCGCCACGATGCCGCCATGGCGCAGGATCAGCGCGCCGTTGTCGCACAGATACGCCGCTTCGACGGCCGCCAGCGGCTCGCCCGTCTGCACACTGAAACCATGCTGCGGATCGCTGCGGGCGATATACGGCGTCGCTTCCAGATTCACATACACGCGTTGCGGGCCATTCTGGAAAAACCAGCAACCGCGTTCGTCCTGGCCGTAATTGCGGTTGATAAATCCCAGCAGGGCCACGTGGGCGATCTTGTCACCCGGCAGTTGTTGCTGTTGCGCATGCTGGTCGCGCATGCGCCAGTGGCCGCGCGCGTCCAGGCCCAGCCAGCCGTAGCAGTGAGGCACGTTCGGCCATTTGGCCAGGGCTTGCTTGACGAGTTCATCCATGTGTAGCGTTTTCCGTGTGAGTGCGCGCACCGCCAGCGTGACAGGTTTGCGGCGCCGATGGCGCCGTGTTGCCGCCTTCAAAAAAGTGGATCAGGCGCTGCGGCAGCCAGCGTGTGCTTCCCGGCAACTTGCCGGCGGCAAAGCCGACGTGGCCGCCGTGGCGCGGATACTCGAGCGTGACCGCCTGCGCGGCGCTGCGCGGCAAGAAGCGCCCGGGCAGGAAGGGATCATTTTGCGCGTTCAGCACCAGGGTCGGCACGGTGATGTCGTGCAGGACGTGCTTGGCGCTGGCGCGGTGCCAGTAATCGTCGGCGTCGCGGTAGCCGTGCAGCGGCGCCGTGACGACGTTGTCGAAGGCGTGCAAGTCGCGCGCGGCCAGCATGGCGTCGCGCGCGAACAGGCCGGGGAACTGTTCCAGCTTGGCCAGGCATTTCGGTTTCAAGGTGTTCAGGAACATGCGCGTGTAGAGCCGGTTGGCGCCGGAAGACAGGGCCTTGCCCCCTTGCGCCAGGTCCAGCGGGGCGGATACTGCTGCGGCCGCATCGATGAAATCGGCCTGGTGCTGCGACTGGCCCAGCCAGCACAGCAGGGCGTTGCCGCCCAGCGACACGCCCGCCGCGTAGAATTTTCCCGTGGCGCGCGGGCGCAGCGTGCGCACGACCCAGTCCACTTCCTGCGCATCGCCCGAATGGTAGAAGCGCGGCGCCAGGTTCGCCTCTCCCGAGCAGCCGCGAAAATGCGGTACGGCGCCGGACCAGCCGCGCGCGGCCACCTCGGCCATCAGGGCGCGCGCGTAATGGCTGTTCGACGAGCCTTCCAGGCCGTGGAACAGCACCACGAAGGGCTGGCCCGGCTGGCCGTCGACCAGGTCGACGTCGACGAAGTCGCCATCGGGCGCTTGCCAGCGTTCGCGGCGGAAGGCCACTGCCGGCTTGGCGAGGCACACGGCCGGATAAATCGTCTGCGCGTGGCCGCCAGGCAGCCAGAGCGGGGCGGTGTAGGGGGCGTTGTAGATAAGAGGCGAAGACATCAGTGCAGGATCTGCGCTCCCGTGGCGTCGGCCGGCGCGCCACCGGGGGCGATCGAGGCGTGGTGCAGCACGATGCGCCAGCCGCGCGGCGTTTTTACGTACACATTCGTCGCCAGCAAGTGCGCCGGACCGCCTTCTTCCTGGGTGACGCCTTCGATCACCGTGTGTACCGAACTCATCAGATTGTGCGTTTCATGCAGCTGGGCCGGCACGATGTGCAGGCCGCCGCCCGCCAGGATGGTTTCCCACGAGGCGCGGATGGCGGCATGGCCGATCAGGCGCGCGCCGCCCGGGTGGATGCAGACGATCTCTTCATCGTCGGCCCATAGCGCCATCAGCGCTTCGAGGTCGGCGCGGTGCAAGGCATCGTAGAACGCCGCCTCGACTTCCGCGGCGCTGCCATTGAGTTCCTTCAGACGTTTCATGACGACTCCGGCTTGATCGGTACAGCTAGCTGTGTAAATGAAAACGGCGCGCTGGGGGCGCGCCGCTGGGCAGTTTAATGATGGCCGGCGCTGGCGCCTTCCTTCAGGGTGTAGGCCGTGCCGCAGTAAGGGCACTTGGCGATGCCGTCCTTGTTGAACTCCAGGAACACACGCGGATGCGACGACCACAGCGGCATGGCCGGGTTAGGGCAGTGGGCTGGCAGGTCTTTACTGTCGAGTTCGACCGCTGGCTGGGTGGTTTTTGTCATCTTGTCATGCTCCGTGAGGCTGTATGGAAGGAAGTCGGCTGCTGCCAAAACCACGATTTTAACGGATTCAGGCAGACAGCAAAAATCATGGCTAAAATGGCGGCTCGATCATCTTCGGCTGCGGCGCGGTTTTTTGCGGAAATATGGCAGCTGCAGCGCCACATTGACTGGATTTGCCTTGCCGGTATCACCGTTGCGGAACCTTTCTCCGCGCACCATTGTTGTGCAGTTACCACATTACGCTTGCCGGAGCGCCGCGTGAACGCCGTCCCGGCCGCCAGCGACGATGCCCTGCTGAAAGACGCCTGGCGCGCCGGCCTGAATCTGGGTGCGCCCAGCCTGCTGGGCATTGCCGCCTGGGGCATGGTGGTGGGCGTGGCCATGGTGAAAAGCGGCCTGACGGTAGCGCAGGCGGGGGCCATGACCCTGTTCGTCTTTGCTGGCTCGGCCCAGCTCGCCTCCCTGCCCCTGCTGGCCGCGCACGCGCCCGTGTGGGTGATCTTTGCCACGGCCCTCGTCGTCAATTTGCGCTTTGTCATCTTTTCCGTGCTGCTGGCCCCCCATTTTGCCCATCTGCCGTGGCGCCAGCGCTTTGGGCTCGGCTATGTGGCCGGCGACATCACGGTGGGCCTGTTCCTGCAGCGCTACCCCCATGAAACGCCGGATCCGGCCAAGCTGCCGTTCCTGAAAGGCTTGATTTATCCCAACTGGCTGGCCTGGCAGACGGGTTCCTTCATCGGCATCGTGCTGGGCGCCGTCGTGCCGGCCGAGTGGGGGCTGGGGTTTGCGGGCACCCTGGCGATCCTGTGCGTGACGGTGCCGCTGATCCTCAGCCGCGCGGCCCTGTGCGGCGTGCTGGTGGCGGGCACGGTGGCCGTGCTGGCCTACGGCCTGCCGTATAAGCTGGGTTTGCTGGTGGCCGTGCTGGTGGGCATGCTTAGCGCCATGGCCGTGGAAGAACTGACAGAAAAATGGACAAAACGCCATGGTTGACGGCATAGACTGGGGCAGGGCAGATGTGTGGATCGCCATCGCCGTGCTGGTGGTGGCGACGGCTGCCACGCGCAGCACCTTCTGGCTGATCGGCCATCACATCACCATTCCGCGCCGCGTGGGCGAGATGCTGCGCTATGCGCCGGCCTGCGCGCTGGCGGCCATCATCGCGCCCGACATGCTGATCGAGGGGCAGCAAGTGCATTTTGAGTTATCCAATTTGAAACTCTTGTCGGGTATTGCCGCCACGCTCTTTTTTGTGATTCGCCGCAATATGTTGCAAACCATCGTGTTTGGCATGCTGGTTTTCACGGGCTTGCGACTGTTGCACGTTTTTCAGTAAAGCAGGACAAATCGGGGATTTGCGCCGGGCATTGCGGTAAAATAGCGCACTTCCTTCCACTCGTCATCTGGATCGCCATGTCAGCTGTTCTCAACTTCATCCGTCTGCAAGATTTGATCGCCCAAAATGCACTGCAAGGCAAGCGCGTGTTTATCCGCGCCGACCTGAATGTCCCGCAAGATGACAGTGGCAAGATCACCGAAGATACGCGCATCCGCGCTTCGGTGCCGGCCATCCGCGCCGCGCTGGACGCTGGCGCCGCCGTCATGGTGACGTCGCACCTGGGCCGTCCGACGGAAGGCGAGTTCAAGCCGGCCGACAGCCTGGCGCCCGTGGCGGCCCGCCTGTCCGAGCTGCTGGGCCAGGAAGTTGCACTGAAACAAAACTGGATCGATGGCGCCGGCCTGGAATCGCTGGCTGCCGGCCAGGTCGTCCTGCTGGAAAACGTGCGTGTCAACAAGGGCGAAAAGAAAAACAGCGATGAGCTGGCGCAAAAAATGGCCAAGCTGTGCGATATCTACGTCAATGACGCGTTCGGTACGGCCCACCGCGCGGAAGCGTCCACGCACGGCATCGCCAAGTTCGCGCCCGTCGCCTGCGCCGGCCCGCTGCTGGCCGCCGAGCTGGATGCATTGGGGAAAGCCTTGCACGCACCAGCCCGCCCGCTGCTGGCCATTGTTGCTGGTTCGAAAGTATCGAGCAAGCTGACCATTTTGAAAGCCCTGTCCGACAAGGTCGATAACCTGATCGTCGGCGGCGGCATCGCGAATACCTTCATGAAAGCCGTCGGCTTGAACGTGGGCAAGTCGCTGGTGGAAGCGGAACTCGTCGAGGAAGCCAAAGCCATCATCGAGATCATGGCCAAGCGCGGCGCGCAAGTGCCGATTCCCGTCGATGTCGTGTGCGCCAAGGAATTCTCGCCAACGGCCGCCGCCACCGTCAAGGACGTGGCCGACGTGGCGGACGACGACATGATCCTCGATATCGGCCCGAAAACGGCGGCCCTGCTGGCACAGCAGATCGCTGCCGCCGGCACCATCGTGTGGAACGGCCCGGTCGGCGTGTTCGAGTTCGACCAGTTCGGCAATGGCACCAAGACCCTGGCCCTGGCCATTGCCGACTCGAAAGCATTCTCCATTGCCGGCGGTGGCGACACCCTGGCGGCGATTGCCAAATACGACATTACCGATCAAATCAGCTATATCTCGACCGGCGGCGGCGCTTTCCTGGAGTTCCTGGAAGGCAAGACTCTCCCCGCCGTTGAAATCCTGATGCAACGCGCCGCTTAAGGCGTTACCGTCAGCAGTTCAGTACCAAGCGCAGCCTGATCGCTGCGCTTTTACCTTGCCGGGCGGTTCAGCCGCCAGGTCTTGCTCACCTTCGCTCGCGCACAAGGACTCCTATGCCACGCGGTACAAAAATCGTAGCAACAATCGGCCCCGCTTCCACCGACTTCGATATCCTGGTGAAGATGATACGTGCGGGTGTCGACGTGGTGCGCTTGAATTTTTCCCACGGCAAGGCACAGGACCATATCGACCGCGCGGCGCTGGTGCGCCTGGCCGCGGCCGAGTGTGGGCGCGAAGTGGCCATCATGGCCGACATGCAAGGGCCGAAGATTCGCGTCGGCAAGTTTGAAAACACGCGCATCCAGCTCGAAGCGGGCGAGCGCTTCATCCTCGACGCCAAGTGGGGCGAGAACGGCGAACTGGGCAACCAGGAACGGGTCGGCCTCGACTACAAGGCCCTGCCGCGCGACTTGCACAAGGGCGACGTGCTGCTGCTGAACGACGGCCTCATCGTGCTGATCGTCGAGCGCATCCACGGCAGCGAAATCCACACCACCGTCAAGATCGGCGGCGAGTTGTCGAACAACAAGGGCATCAACCGCCAGGGCGGCGGCCTGTCCGCGCCGGCGCTGACGGCCAAGGATATGGAAGACATCAAGACGGCCATGAGTTTCCAGGCCGACTATCTGGCCATTTCCTTCCCGAAATGCGCGACCGACATGGAAATGGCGCGCCAGCTGGCCAATATCGCCGGCGAACCGTACCACCACAAGCCGATGATGATCGCCAAGATCGAGCGCGCGGAAGCCATTCCTGCGCTGCAAGAGATTCTCGATGCCTCCGACGGCATCATGGTGGCGCGTGGCGACCTGGCCGTGGAAGTGGGCAATGCGGCCGTGCCGGCCTTGCAGAAGCGCATGATCAAGATGGCGCGCGCATCGAACAAGCTTGCCATTACGGCAACACAGATGATGGAATCGATGATCGTCAACGCCGTGCCGACGCGCGCGGAAGTGTCCGACGTGGCCAATGCCGTGCTCGATGGCACGGACGCCGTCATGACGTCGGCCGAGACGGCTTCGGGCAAGTACCCGATCGAGACGGTGGAAATGATGGCTGCCATCTGCGTGGAAGCGGAACAGTCCGAATACAACAAGCTCGATGCCGATTTCCTCAACGTTACGTTTACCCGCATCGACCAGTCGATCGCCTACGGCGCGCTGTTCACGGCCCACCACTTGCGCGTGAAAGCCATCGTGGCGCTGACGGAATCGGGTTCCACCGCCTTGTGGATGAGCCGCCACAGTATCGACACGCCGATCTACGCGCTCACGCCCAGCGTGACCACTTTGCGCAAAGCCGCGCTGTACCGCAATGTTCGGGCGTATCATCTGATGCAGAATGCCCCCAGCGCGCAAGTGCTGAAGCAGGCGGAAGAGCTGCTGGTGGCGCAGGGCATCGTCCGCAAGGGCGACATGATCGTCGTCACCTGGGGCGAGCCGATGGGACAGGTAGGCGGTACGAATGCCTTGAAGATTGTGAAGGTAGGCGAATTCGACTAAAAACTGCCCAGGGCGTTGTTGCATTGCCTAGTCGTACTTAGTTGTACTGCCTTCGGCAACGCGCCTAGCCCTGAGCAGTTTGTTGGACGTTCTAATTTAGTTGAAAGAATTCAGGCGTCGGCGCGGTCATTGACCACCGCGAAGCGCCGCAACGGTTTCTATTGTTATCTGGAGTATTACCATGTCTCTCGTATCCATGCGTCAACTGCTGGACCATGCCGCCGAAAACGGTTATGGCATTCCTGCTTTCAACGTCAACAACCTGGAGCAAGTGCAAGCCATCATGGCTGCCGCCGATGCGCTCAACAGCCCGGTGATCATGCAAGCGTCCGCTGGCGCGCGCAAGTACGCCGGTGAAGCGTTCCTGCGCCACCTGATCGACGCCGCCGTCGAAGCGTATCCGCACATTCCCGTCGTCATGCACCAGGATCACGGCCAGTCGCCGGCCGTCTGCATGGCCGCCATCCGCTCGGGCTTCACGTCCGTCATGATGGACGGTTCGCTGGAAGCGGACGGCAAGTCGGTCGCTTCGTATGAATACAACGTGGAAGTGTCGCGCGAAGTGGTGAAATTCTCGCACGCCATCGGCGTGACGGTGGAAGCGGAACTGGGCGTGCTCGGTTCGCTGGAAACCATGAAGGGCGACAAGGAAGACGGCCACGGCGCCGACGGCACCATGACCCGCGAGCAACTGTTGACGGACGTGGCGCAAGCGGCCGACTTCGTGCAGCGCACCCAGTGCGACGCCCTGGCGATCGCCATCGGCACCTCGCACGGCGCGTACAAGTTTACCCGCAAGCCGACGGGCGACATCCTGGCCATCGACCGCATCAAGGAAATCCACGCGCGCATCCCGAACACCCACCTGGTGATGCACGGCTCGTCGTCGGTGCCGCAGGAATTGCTGGCCATCATCCGTGAATTCGGCGGCGACATGAAGGAAACCTACGGCGTGCCCGTCGAGGAAATCCAGGAAGGCATCCGTCACGGCGTGCGCAAGATCAACATCGATACCGACATCCGCCTGGCGATGACGGCCGCGATCCGCAAATACCTGTTTGAAAACCCGTCGAAATTCGACCCGCGCGACTTCCTGAAGCCAGCCCGCACCGCCGCCGAGCAAATCGTGCGCGCGCGCATGCAGGCTTTCGGCTGCGAAGGCCAGGCGTCGAAAATCAAGGTCATCACGATGGAAAAAATGGCCGAGCGCTACAAGGCCGGCGAGCTGTCGCAAATTGTGAAGTAAAATTCTGTCTGGAACGGGCCGGAAGCAATGCTCCGTGCCCGATTTTCTCGACCGGCGGGCACCCCCTGCCTGCCGGTTTCGTTTCATCCAACTATTCCCCCGCTATGAACAGCCTCTATCAGACTTCCATCCACTCCCTGCCATTGCTGGGCCACGGCAAGGTCCGCGACAACTACGCCGTTGGCGACGACAAGATCTTGATCGTCACCACGGACCGCCTGTCGGCCTTCGATGTCGTCATGAACGAGCCTATCCCCGGCAAGGGCAAGGTTCTCAACCAGATGAGCGACTTCTGGTTCGAGAAACTGGGCCACATCGTGCCGAACCACCTGACCGGCGTGGCGCCGGAATCCGTGGTAGCGCCCGAGGAAGTGGAGCAAGTCAAGGGCCGCGCCGTGGTGGCCAAGCGCTTGAAGCCGATCATGGTCGAGGCGGTCGTGCGCGGCTACATCATCGGTTCGGGTTGGAAAGATTATCAGGACACGGGCAGCATTTGCGGCATCGCGCTGCCAGCGGGTCTGCAGCAAGCGGAAAAGCTGCCGGAACCGATCTTCACCCCGGCGGCCAAGGCCGAGCTGGGCGAGCATGACGAAAACATCAGCTTTGCTGAAATGGAAGAGCGCATCGGTGCCGACCTGGCCGCCAAGATGCGCGACGTTGCCATCCAACTGTACAAGACGGCCGCCGAATACGCGGCCACGCGCGGCATCATCATCGCCGACACCAAGTTTGAATTCGGCCTGGACGACAACGGCGTCATGCATTTGATGGATGAGGTGCTGACGGCCGACTCGTCGCGCTTCTGGCCCGCCGATTCGTATCAGCCTGGCATTTCGCCGCCGTCGTTCGACAAGCAATTTGTGCGTGACTACCTGGAAACGTTGACCTGGGGCAAGACCGCACCGGCGCCAGCGCTGCCGGCCGACGTCATCGAAAAAACCCAGGCCAAGTACTTTGAAGCCATCGAACGCCTGACGGGCGAGAAGCTGAAGGCCTGAGATGAGCGAGCACAACAAGCCGCTGGTCGGCGTCATCATGGGTTCTTCCTCCGACTGGGAAGTGATGCAGAACGCGGTAGCCATCCTGAAACAGTTTGGCGTGCCGTATGAAGCGCAAGTCATTTCCGCGCACCGCATGCCCGACGAAATGTATGCGTACGCGAAAAGCGCGCGCGCGCGCGGCTTGCGCGCCATCATCGCCGGCGCCGGCGGCGCGGCCCACCTGCCTGGCATGGTGGCCGCGATGACCATCGTGCCCGTGCTGGGCGTGCCCGTGCCATCGAAATACCTGCGTGGCGAAGATTCCATGCTGTCCATCCTGCAGATGCCCAAGGGCGTGCCGGTCGCCACCTTTGCCATCGGCGAAGCGGGCGCGGCAAATGCGGCGCTGACGGCGGTGGCGATGCTGGCCGCCAACGATGACGCCCTGGCCGAGCGGCTGGAAGCGTTCCGTGCCACGCAAACGGCCGCCGCCAAGGCCATGGTCTTGCCTGAATAATGTGTTTGAAAAATAATGAATAGTAAATCGACTTCCCCATTGCTGCCCGCCGCCCATCCACCGGCGTGGCTGGGCGTGATGGGCGGCGGCCAGCTCGGCCGCATGTTTGCCCATGCCGCCCAGAGCATGGGCTACCAGGTGGCTGTACTGGAACCATCGGACGCCTGCCCTGCGGGGCAGGTGGCGCAGCGCCTCGTCAATGCCGGTTATGACGATGTGGCCGGTCTCGACGCCCTGGCGGCGCAATGCCTGGCCGTCACGACGGAATTCGAGAACGTGCCGGCCGACAGCCTGTCGCGCCTGGCCGAACGCGTGTTCGTGGCGCCGGATGCCCATGGCGTGTCGGTGGCGCAGGACCGCATCGCGGAAAAGCGTTTCTTTGTCGACTGTGCGGCCAAGTCGGGCGTGCTGCCGGCGCCGCATAGGGTGATCGCTACGCAGGACGATATCGATGCCATCGGCGACGACTTGCTGCCGGGTATCTTGAAAACCGTGCGCATGGGCTATGACGGCAAGGGCCAGTTCCGCGTGCGTACGCGCGACGACGTGCGTGCCGCCTTTGCGGAAATGGGCGAGGTAACTTGCCTGCTGGAAAAAATGCTGCCGTTGGCATATGAAGTGTCCGTGCTGACGGCGCGCGGCGTGGACGGCGAATCGGTCGTGTATCCGATCGCCGAAAACGTGCACCGCGACGGTGTCTTGTTTACGACGACCGTGCCGGGCCCGAACGTGTCGGACGACTGCGCCGCCCGCGCGCAGCGCGCGGCGCAAGCCATGGTGGCCGAACTCGGTTACGTCGGCGTGCTGTGCATCGAATTTTTCGTGCTGGAAGACGGCAGCCTGGTGGTCAATGAAATGGCGCCGCGTCCGCACAACAGCGGTCACTACACGATGGATGCCTGCGTCACCAGCCAGTTCGCGCAGCAGGTGCGCGCCATGGCGCGCTTGCCGCTGGGCGACGTGCGCCAGCATTCGCCGGCCGTGATGCTCAACATCCTCGGCGACGCCTGGTTTGCCGACGCCAGCGATGTGGCCAGCGAACCGGCGTGGGACCAGGTGCTGGCGCTGCCGGGCGCCTGCCTGCATCTGTATGGCAAGGACGATCCGCGCCGTGGCCGCAAGATGGGCCACCTGACCTTCATCGCGGCGACCTTGCAAGAGGCGCAGCAGCGCCTGCGCGACGCTTGCCTGATCCTGGGAATCGCGCCGTGAGCGTGCCCGCACAAGACCTGGCAGCGGCGGCCGCCGTACTGGAAGCGGGCGGCCTCGTCGCTTTCCCCACGGAAACCGTGTATGGCCTGGGCGCCGATGCGGAAAACCCGGCCGCCGTGGCGCGCATCTATGAAGCCAAGGGCCGTCCTTCCGACCATCCCGTGATCGTGCACGTGGCGCCCGGCGCCGACTTGGCGCACTGGTCCGACGATATTCCCGTGGAAGCGCAGCAACTGGTGGCCGCCTTCTGGCCCGGTCCGCTGACCCTGATCGTCAAGCGCGCCGCGCATATTCCCGACGCCGTCTCCGGCGGCCAGGATACGGTGGGGTTGCGCTGCCCGTCGCATCCGGTGGCTATCGCCTTGCTACGCACTTTCAAGGGTGGCAAGGGCGGCCTGGCGGCGCCGTCGGCGAACAAATTCGGCAATGTCAGCCCCACCACGGCGCAGCACGTGCGCGATGAATTCACGGCGGAACTCGAGAGCGGCTTGCTGGGCCTGGTTCTCGATGGCGGACAGAGCGACGTGGGCATCGAATCGACCATCGTCGACCTGTCGCGCCTGGCCACGCACGGTCCCGTGCTGTTGCGTCCCGGCCATATCAGCAGCGAGCAGATCGCCGCCGTCATCGGCCGCGCACCGGCCGTGGCGGACGCAGCCGCGCCGCGTGCCTCGGGCACGCTGGAATCGCACTATGCACCGCACACCCCTGTTGCGATGCAGCACAGCGACGACGTGCGCGCCACCTTGAACCGCTTGCTCAATGACGGGCGCCGCGTGGCCCTGATCCACTATTCGGATCTGCCGCCAGCCAGCGCCAGCGTGCGCCTGGCAGCGACCCCGGAAAACTACGCACATGCGCTGTATGCCTCGCTGCGCACGATGGACCAGGTCGGCGCCGAGCTGATACTGGTCGAAGCACCGCCCACCGGCCCCGCGTGGCTGGGCGTGAATGACCGTTTGCGGCGTGCCGCATTCGGCTCAAGTGGTATCTTGCAGCAATTTCTATCCGCATAATAAAAGCCCCGCAAGGGGCTTTTTCTTGATGCAGCGCAATAGAGATGCTTGCCACGAAACATCTTAAATCCTCCATAATTCATGCGATCGCCGACGCGTGACGTAGTGCCGTCAGTGTTGTTATTTCGTTGATTTTTAAAACATATTTTCTATACAAGCCTGAGGAACGATGGCATATTAGTTGGGTAGCGAATAGCACGCCCGTTCGTTTAGAAACCAGAAAAAAGACCGAGGAGACAAAATGCATCAAACCAAATTCGCGCTGGCCGTGCTGGCAGCGGCTGTCCTGGCAGGTTGCGGCGGCGCCAGTGGCGGTGATCAAACCTTGAAAGTCAAATACACGGCGCAGGTGTCGTTCGGCGACAGCCTGTCCGATGTCGGCTCGTATGCCGTCGGTACCGTGGCCACACTCGGTGGTGGCAAGTTCACCATCAATGGCGACAATACCAAGATCAATCCTGAACTGACGGGCAAGAACTGGACCGAGCACCTGGCCGCGCAATTCGGCTTGCCGGCGCCATGTGCTGCCGAGACTGGGTTGGAAGGCAATGCGGCGCAGGGCTTGGCCGTTGCCCGCGTCAAGCATGCAGGCTGCTTTGGCTATGCGATGGGTGGTTCGCGCGTCACCAGCCCGGTCGGCCCGAACAACAAGTTGACGGGCAGTGCGCTGGGCGCCTTGACCGTGCCCGTGGTGACGCAGATCGCGAACCACCTGGCTGTGTCCGGCGGCAAGTTCAGCGGCACGGAAGCCGTCTTCGTGATGGCCGGCGGCAATGACGTGCTGTTCCTGCTCGGTGATTTGCAAGCCAAGGCGACAAACGCCGGCGCGAATGCCGGTGCGGCTGCGGGCGCCCAGGCGTTCGCCACCAACCTGGCCCTGGCCCTGGCTGCCGGCGCCACCAACCCCACCACGGCAGTGGCCTCCATCGGCGCCGCCATCAAATCGGCCAGCATGGCGACTGGCGCCACGTCGGCGACCATCGTCGGTGCCGCCGTGCAGGCTGCCGTGATTGCCGGCAATACAGCGGCCGCTTCGCCTGCCGTATATGGTCCGCTGGTTACCAAGGCACAAGCCGATGCGACGGTGACGGGCAACGCTGCCGGCGCCAAGGCTGGCGCCGATTACGCCGCGGCGAACGGCCCCGCGCTGGTCACGGCAATGGGACAGGCCGGCAAGGAACTGGTGGCACTGATCACCAATCAGATCATCGCCAAGGGCGCCAACTATGTGGTGGTCAACAATCTGCCGGACGTGGCCGGTACACCATCGGGCTTGAGCAAGGATGCCAATACCAAGGCGCTCATCAATGCCATGGTCAACACCTTCAACGGCGAACTCAAGGCGGGCTTGACGGGCAATGCGAAAGTCTTGCTGGTCGACGTGTTTGCCGTCAGCCACGACCAGGGCGTCAATCCTGGCCCGTATGGCTTGACCAACGTCACGGAAACGGCGTGCGACCTGACGCCAGCGAAAAACATACTGGGCAGCTCGCTGGTCTGCAATGGCACGAACCTGAAAGCGGGCGACGTCAGCCACTACGCGTATGCCGACGATGTGCATCCTACGCCGTTCAACAACCTGTTGCTGGCCCGCTATGTGGCCAAGGACATGGTCGTGCGGGGCTGGCTGTAAGGAATGGCCGCACCGGCTGTGCCTGTGAAGCGCGGCCGGTGCCGGCAGCGACAAGACTCGAAAGCGGAACACTCCGCACATACTGAATCAGGAGACAAGATGAAGAATCGTTTGAATACCGCTGTACGCGTGCTGGCAGCCGCCGCCGCGATGGCCATGGCGACGGGCGCCTCGGCGCAAAGCGCAGGCACCTGGATGGCCAAAGCCGGCCTCAACAAGATCACGCCGCACGTGGACAGTGGCGACATTTCCGCGCCGGCATTGCCGGGCACCAAGGCTGACGTCAAGTCGGATACCAAGCCCATCCTGACCTTTGCCTACATGATTACGGACAATGTTTCCGCTGAAATGATCCTCGGCGTGCCGTACAAGCATGACCTGATCGGCGCCGGTTCCATCAAGGGCACGGGCAAGCTGGGTACGGCGGAAGCGTTGCCGCCCACGGCCTTCATCCAGTACCGTTTCTTCCAGCCCAATGCGATGATCCGCCCATACGTGGGCGCGGGCTTGACGTATGCCTATTTCCAGAAGGAAACAGGTTCGGGCCAGATGACGGCCTTGCTGGATCCGGGTGGAAAACCAGTGACTTACCGCATGGACAACAAGCTGACCGGCAGCCTGGTGGTCGGCAGCACCCTGGCCTTCAACGAGCGCTGGTTTGCCGACGTGGCCGTGGTCAAGACTTACCTGAAAACCAAGGCGAAATTCTCGACGGGGCAGACGCAGGACATCAAGCTCGATCCGGTGGCCGTGAGTATCAGCATCGGGTATAACTTTACCCTGTAAAACAAAAAATCCGCTTCGGCGGATTTTTTTTTGTCCCGTTCCCGCTCAGGCTGGCGGGGTATTGAACTTTCCATTGTGGAAGATCAAGGGCGGCTGCGCGGCAAACGCGCATTGTTCCACTTCGCCCACGAAAATGACGTGATCGCCTTCGGGATAGCGGCTGCGGTTGTGGCATTCGAACCAGGCCGACGCGCCTTTCAGGATGGGCTGGCCCGTGCGCGACAATTCGTAGTCGACGTCGTCGAAGGGATTGGGCGTGCGGCGTGAAAAGCGCTGCGCCAGTTCCGCCTGGTCAGCGCCCAGCACGTTGATGACGTAATGCGAGTTGCCGCTGAAAATGGGCATGCTGTTCGCCACGGAACCGAGGCTCCACAGCACCAAGGGCGGCGACAGCGAGACGGAATTGAAGGAACTGGCCGTCAAGCCACGGAAACTGCCGTCGGCCAGGCGCGTCGTGATGACCGTCACGCCGGTGGCAAACTGCGACAGTGCCTGACGAAAATGTGTCGTATCGAATTCTTGCGCTGGCGCGCGGGGAGAGCGTGTGTTCATGGGTGACCTGTCTATTTGCTGACATTATGCCAAAAATCGGCCATGCCAGCGCAATCGTGGCCGGCATGCCGCCATGTGCGGTGCATTGCGCGCCGTTTCAAGCGGCGCTGCAGGCCATGGCGCTTTACGTTACAGTGATGAAATGATACGTCGTACAGACGTTGCGGGAGGGCATCATGAATCAACAGACGGAAGTGGCGGTATTCGGCGGTGGCTGTTTTTGGTGCCTGGCCGCCGTGTACGCGGAAGTGCGGGGCGTGACGCGCGTCGAGTCAGGCTACACGGGCGGCAGCGCGCCCGACCCCACGTACGAACAGGTATGCACGGGCGGCACGGGCCACGCGGAAGTGGTGCGCCTGGAATTCGATCCTACCGTCATCCCTTACCACGACTTGCTGGAAATCTTTTTTACGCTGCACGATCCCACCACCTTGAATCGCCAGGGCAACGATGTCGGCACGCAATTCCGTTCCGTCATTTATTACCAGTCGGCCGGGCAGGAAAGCGTTGCGCGCAAGGTAGTCGCCGAGATGGCCGGCGTGTGGGATGCGCCCATCGTCACGCAGCTGGCACCGGCAGCCACCTTTTATGCGGCCGAGGATTACCACCAGAATTATGTCGAGCAGCATCCCTTGCAGGGCTATTGCGCCCTGGTCGTCGCGCCCAAGGTGGAAAAATTCCGCGCCATGTATGCGGGGCGCCTGAAGTAAACGCCCCGCGCGCCGCTCAGGGCGCGAGCACGGGCGCCGGCCTGGCGTCCGGCGCATACATGTAGTTGCGCGACCATGGCAGGGTGGACGAGCGCCGGCCCGCCTTCACGCAGACGATCTGGTACAAGCTGATCAAATCTTGCTCGAAGGCATAGGCGCAGCCGGCCAGGTAGACGTGCCAGATGCGGAAGCGGCGTTCGCCCGCCAGCGGACGTATCTGCTCGGCATGGGCTTCGAAATTCTCCGTCCACAGGGCGCAGGTGCGCGCATAGTGGCGCCGCAGGTTTTCCACGTCCAGCACTTCCAGCCCCCCTTGCTGCATGGTCTTGAGCACATTGCCGATGTGCGCCAGCTCGCCGTGCGGAAACACATATTTCTCGATGAATTCGCCGCCGCCATACGGCGTTTCACCATTGTCCGGGTCGGTCGAGGTGATGCCGTGGTTCATCGCCATGCCGTCCGGCGCCAGCAGCTTGTTGATGATGCCGAAATACTCGGGTAAATGCTTGAGGCCAACGTGCTCGAACATGCCCACGCTGGTGATGCGGTCGAACTGGCCCGTCACGTCGCGGTAATCCTGCAGGCGGATGTCGATCAGGTGGGCCAGGCCGGCTGCCGCCACGCGCTCGCGCGCCAGCGCATACTGGTTTTCCGACAGGGTCACGCCCACGCAGCGGGCGCCATATTGCTGCGCGGCACGAATGACGAGTGCACCCCAGCCGCAGCCGATGTCGAGCAGGGTCTGGCCCGGCTGCAGCTGGATTTTCTTCAGGATATGGTCGATCTTCTTGACTTGCGCCTGTGCCAGGGTTTCATCGCCATGCTCGAAATAGGCGCAGGAATACACGAGCGCGGGGTCGAGAAACTGTTCATAGAAGGCGTTCGACACGTCGTAGTGGTAGCGGATGGCTTCGGCATCCTTGCTCTTGTCGTGCGTAAAGCTGCGCACGATGCGGGCCAGCTTGCCTTCCGGCTTCAAGGTATTGCGCGCCAGGGCATTGCAGATGGAAATCATGTCCATCGCCGTACCCTTGACTTCGATATTGCCTTCCACGTAGGCCGAACCCAGATTGGCCAGCGACGGGTTCAGCAGATAGCGGGCCGAGGCGACGGTGGGCAGGCGGATGGTGACTCTGGGCGTTTCGCTGGACAGGTCGACGTGCTGGCCGTTCCACAATTCTATGCGCAGCGGCAAGGCGGTCTTGCTGCGGATGCCGGCGATCCAGGACTTGAGTTGGTTTTGTACAAACAAGATGGCCTCCAACGAAGCGGCCGCTGTTGCGGCCGCAAATTGAGAAACAATGTTATTTAGTAACTTCTACCCTCATAGCCTACACCTATATTGAACAGCTTGCTTTGCGCCGGCTTCACGGCGCGCTTACGGTTGCAAGCGCTGCATGCTCCATTGCCCGTCAGCACCACGCGTAAACACGATGCGGTCGTGGAAGCGCGAGCGGCGGCCTTGCCAGAATTCGATGCGTTCCGGCTGCAGACGGTAGCCGCCCCAGTGGGCGGGACGGGGCGGCTGGGCGTCGCCGATGGCGGCGGCCACGGCCTCGTAATTGCTTTCCAGCACGGCGCGGCTGGCGATCGGTGTACTTTGCTGCGAGGCAATCGCCGACAGCCGGCTTTGCACGGGGCGCACATTGAAATACTCGTCGCTCTCGGCCGCCGTGGTTTTCACCACCGTGCCCTCGATGCGCACTTGCCGCTCCAGCTCGCGCCAGAAGAACAGCAGGGCGGCGTTGGGATTGTGCTCGAGCTGCTGACCCTTGTCGCTGTTGTAATTCGTGTACCAGGTGAAACCCCGTTCGTCGAACTGCTTGACCAGCACGATGCGCGAGCTGGGCTTGCCGTCAGGACTGACGGTGGACAAGTCCATCGCGTTCGGCTCCATCACCTGGGCCTTGACGGCTTCGCCGAACCATTTCTGGAACTGGGCGATGGGATCGGCCAGCACGTCCGTCTCGTTCAGGCTCGATTGCACGTAATCGGTGCGCATGGCCGCCAGCACGGCGGCCGCGTCCGGCTGGGCTGCCGCTGCGGGCGCCTCCGGCGCGATGCCGCGACGGCGCTGCATGGCCGTGCCCAGCTGCTCCATCTGTTGCGCGCTGAACAGGCGCTTGGCCATCGGCGCCAGCTGGCCCTCTTCCTTGGCCATGTGGGCCTGGTAGGCGGCCACATAGTCGCGCACGCCGTCGGCGGACAGCTGCGTGCCCGTGCCGGCGGCGATGGCGTCCAGTTCCGGGCGCAGGGTCAGCCAGGCCTGGTCCATGCGCTGGTGGTCGGCCAGGATTTCCGGCACCAGGGTGGCCAGCAGGGCGGCGTCCTCGCCCGTGGCGGTCGCTTGCAGCATGGGCATCAAGTCCTGCTCTTCATCGTCATGGTGCAGATGGGCGGCTTTATTGAAGTATTGCAACACTGCCTTGGCCGCCTGCTGCGCATCCGCCGTGTTGCCGTGCTGCGCCAGATGGCCCAGCAGGTTTTGCAAGGTCGTCAGCTGCTTGCGGATCTTGTCGTGGCAATGCTTGAGTACGGCGATGGGCTGGTCAAAGCCGGGAACGGAGTCGAACAGGGGAGAGGTCATGGCGTGTTCTCGTGGTGGGCGGTGTGGGGGCGTGGCGACAATGCAGCTTGTCGCTGTGTCAATTCGGCTATTTTAGAATATCCGCCAGCGCAGTGTCCGTTAAAATGGCGCCATGCATACCTCCACCAATGAACTAATTTCCATGGACTTGACCGAGATCGATTTTGAGCGGCGTTTCGGCGGCATTGCCCGCCTGTACGGCGCGCCCGCGTTGGCACGCTTCCGCGCCGCGCATGTGTGTGTGATCGGCGTGGGCGGCGTCGGTTCCTGGATCGTCGAAGCGCTGGCGCGCAGCGCCATCGGCCGCCTGACCCTGATCGACCTGGATAATGTTGCCGAATCGAACATCAACCGCCAGATCCAGGCCATGAGCGACACCATCGGCAAGGCCAAGATCACGGCCCTGGCCGAACGCATCGAACTGATCAACCCGTTTTGCCAGGTCACGCAGATCGAGGATTTTATTACCCCGGATAATCTGGAGCAGTTGCTGGGCGGGCGCGATTTCGACTACCTCGTCGACGCCATCGACAATGCCAAGGCGAAAGCGGCCGTGATTGCGTATTGCCGCGCACGCAACATTCCCATGCTGACCATCGGCAGCGCGGGCGGACAGACGGACCCGACCCTGATCGCCGTGCGCGACCTGTCGAAAACGGAACAGGAACCGCTGCTCAAGCGCGTACGCAAACTCTTGCGCACCGAATATGGTTTCCCGCGCGGCGTGAAAAACAAATTCAATGTCGATGCCGTGTTTTCCATGGAACCGTTGAGCACGCCCGAGAGCGCGGAAGCGTGCGCCATCGATGGCACGCCCGCCGGCGTCACGGGCTTGAACTGTGCCGGCTTCGGTTCCAGCGTGGTGGTGACGGCCAGCTTCGGCATGGTGGCGGCCGCCCATGCGCTGAAAAGCTTGCGCCAGGACAAACCTGCTGAAGTGCCAGCGCCAGTGCCGGTGCCGGACGCCGCCTGAGTCACGCTGCTTGAATCAGCTTCCTGCTGGCCAGGATGCGGTAGTCGCCGCTGCTTTTGAGCGATTCCACCAGCACCAGTTCGTCCGCCTGCCAGGCGATGGGCGCGAAGTCCTGGCTGGCCGGTGGCGGCGCCTGGCGCGCCAGGGTCACGTGCGGCGTAAAGCGGTCGTGCTCGAAGCGCGGCGCCAGCCCCTGGTCCGCCAGACGCTGCATGCACGCCGCGCGCAAGTCCAGCAGCGCCGGCGAGGGCTGCGCCAGGCCGGCCCAGGCCAGCGCCAGCTTCGCGAAGTGGCTGGCGTGATCGAACAGCAAGGGCATGGGACGCGCCGGCAAGTGCGCCAGGATATCCAGCAGGGCCGGCAGGTCGCTGGCCGGGCGCTGGCCCAGGAAGGCCAGGGTCAGGTGCAGCTTGTCCGGGCGTACGGACTTGCCGTCCAGCAGCACCTGCCAGGCGGCCAAGGCCGCGCGCGTGGCCGCGTCGGGCCATAGCGCGTAAAACAGGCGGGGGCAGTGTGCATCGGGCGACAAGTTTTTCCTATCGTTGCGGCGGTTTGCTATTATTGGCGTTCCCTGCCGCTTCGTTGGCGCAGGGATCTCACCGAAACTCACTGAAAGAATACATCATGACGCGTAGCTCCGTTTTGTTTGCCCTGATCTGCTCCGTCGCCGCGTCGCTGGCGCAGGCACAGGCGCCAGCGCCTGTTCCCGCCTCCGCCGTCTCGCTGAGCCCCGGCCCTGCCGCCGATAAATTGATCCTGATCGACAACAAGGTCGGCACGGGCAAGGAAGCGTCCGCCGGCAGCAACGTCACCGTGCACTACACGGGCTGGCTGTATCGTCCGCTGGCGAAAGATTCGCGCGGCAAGAAGTTCGACAGCTCCGTGGGCCGTGGCCCGTTTGACTTCCCGCTCGGCAAGGGCATGGTCATCAAGGGCTGGGACCAGGGCGTGGCCGGCATGAAAGTGGGCGGCAAGCGCACCCTGATCATTCCAGGCGAACTGGCCTACGGCCCGCGCGGCGCCGGCAATGGCGACATCCCGCCGAACTCGGCACTGATCTTCGATGTGGAATTGCTGGACGTTAAGTAATTGTTCAGTTTGGCGGCGGCGCATGCTCGCGCTGCCGCTAAAAGCGGTAGACTGGGGTTTCTTGAAATAGCGGAGCTTCCTTCCATGAACATCGCCAACGACGTCACTGAACTGATCGGCAACACCCCCCTGGTGCGCATCAACCGCATCGCCGCCGGCAGTGTGGCCACCATCCTGGCCAAACTCGAATTCTATAATCCCGCGCACAGCGTCAAGGACCGCATCGGCCTGTCCATGATCGCCGCCGCGGAAGCCGCCGGCAAGATCCATGCCGATACCGTCATCGTCGAGCCCACCAGCGGCAACACGGGCATCGCGCTGGCCATGGTCTGCGCCGCGCGCGGCTACCGCTGCACCCTCGTCATGCCCGATACCATGAGCCGCGAGCGGCGCATCCTGCTGCGCGCCTATGGCGCCGAGCTGGTGCTGACGCCGGGCAGCGAAGGCATGCTGGGCGCCATCCGCAAGGCCGAGGAACTGGTGGCGGCCGACCCGCGCTACCTGATGCTGCAGCAATTCAACAATCCCGCCAACCCCGCCATCCACCGCGCCACGACGGCCGAGGAAATCTGGCGCGATACGGATGGGCAAGTGGACATCGTCGTCGCCGGCGTGGGCACGGGCGGCACGATCACCGGCATCGGCGAAGTGCTGAAGGAGCGCAAGCCGGGCCTGCAAGTGATTGCCGTGGAACCGGAAGCGTCGCCGATGCTGTCGAAAGGCACGAAAGGGCCGCACCCGATCCAGGGCATCGGCGCCGGCTTCGTGCCGCAGATTCTGAACACGGCCATCTACGACGAAATCATTTGCGTCAAGAATGACGATGCGTTTGCCACGGCGCGCCTGGCCGCCAGCGACGAAGGCTTGTTGGTCGGCATCTCGTCGGGCGCCGCCCTGTGGGCCGCCCTGCAAGTGGCGCGCCGTCCGGAAAACGCGGGCAAGAACATCGTCACCATCATCCCGTCGTTCGGCGAGCGCTACCTGAGCACGGCTCTGTACGCAGGCCTGGGCGACTGATTCAATAGCAGCGGCAGGGCTATCCTTTCCGCCAGCGCGCGGTTGCCCGCGTCGCCCGGGTGCAGGTGGTCGCCCGAGTCGTAGGCTGGCAGCAGGCGCAGCGGATGGGCCGGGTCGCGCGCCCAGGCGTCGAAGTCGAGTACGGCATCGAACGTGTCGCTGGCGCGTATCCACGCATTCAATTGCTGGCGCAGCGCATCTTTTTCCGGCTGGTGATAGTCGCTCAGGGGCGTGCCGGGCAGGGCGCCCTCGAACGGCGTCAGGGTGGCGCCGACCACGCGCACGCCGCGGCTGCGGGCCTGGGCGACCAGCTGGGCATAGCCTGCCGTCAATTCTTCCAGCGCCGGCCGTTTTCCCCGTGGCGCAAACGCCGTGCCGGGCCAGCTGATGTCATTGATGCCGATCAAAACGATCACCGTGCGCACGCCCGGCTGCACCAGCACGTCGCGTTCGAAACGCGCCAAGGCATTCTCTCCCATGCCGTCGGACAACAGCCGCGCACCGGAAATGCCCGCATTGATCACGGCCACGCCGTGCGGCGCCAGGCGTTCGGCCAGGAAATCGGGCCAGCGCGCATCCTTCCCCAGGCTGGCACTGGCGCCATCGGTGATCGAATCGCCGAGGATGGCCACGGTTTGCGCTCCCGGCGCCGCTTCCACTTCGATGGCGCTGAGCAAGAGGCGCGCCGTGGTGGTCTGCACGCCGGCTTGAGCGTCATCGATGCGCGCGGCCAGGGTCTGCTCATGCGGGGCGATCCACGCCGTCTCGCGGCCATCCCAGTGAAACGTGGCAGTCGGGCTGGCTTGCGGCAGGTGGATGCTCACCGTCAGCCGGGCCAGGTCCGGCACGGACAGGTCGACGGGGTCGCTGACGAGCGGCGCGCCCGGCGCCACGCTGGCTGCGGGCTGGCCGGAAAACGTGAGCGGGCGCAGGCTGCCGGGCTTGATGGCTGAGCCGGACGCGGCCAGCGCCACGCTGGCCGCGCCGATGCGCAGCGGCACCTTGCCGTAGGCATTCGACAGCACGATGCGCACGCGCGGGCCGCCCACGCTGAGGCGCGCCACCTGGCGCACGGTGTGCCCGTGCAGCACGGCGGGCACATTGCTGGGGAACAGGAAGTCGCCGTCCCATACGGCTTGCGGGCTGGCCGTCCAGCTGGCCAGCCAGGCTGCAGGAGGTTCGGTCGCATGGACGGGGGAAACACCCAGTGCCAGGCTCAGCAGGGTGGCGGGGAGGAGGGAAAATCGTTGCATGGCGGCTCGCTTCATCAAGGGGGATGTGCGCATGATGAAAGCAAAGCCATTTATGCACTAGACTATCTCATCGAAGAACATTTATGAGTTGAATTCACAATGGCCAGACTGGAAGTGAACCGTTCCGGCGAGCTGGAAGTGTTTGTGCGCGTGGTCGAGCTGGGCGGCTTTTCCGCCGCCGCGCGCGCCTGCGGCATGACGCCGTCGGCCGTCAGCAAGCTCGTCTCGCGGCTGGAAGAGCGCCTGGGCGCGCGCCTGCTGAACCGTTCCACGCGCCAGCTGCAGCTGACGGCCGAGGGCTGCGGCCTGTACGAACGGGGGCGGCACGTGCTGGCGGCCCTGGACGAGGCCGAGCGCTGCGCCGGCGTGCAGGATGTGCCGCGCGGCAAGATACGCGTGAATGCGAACGTGCCGTTCGGCCAGCATTTTTTGCTGCCGCTGGCGCCACTGTTTCTTGAACGCTATCCGCAGGTGACGCTCGACATCGTGCTCACGGATGCAGTGGTCGATATCCTCGAGCAGCGCACGGACGTGGCCGTGCGGGCCGGTCCCCTGAAAAGCTCCAGCCTGCTGGCGCGCAAGCTGGGCCAGACGCGCATGGCGATCGTGGCGGCACCAGGCTACCTGGCGCGGCGCGGCACGCCCCTGACGCCCGCCGGGCTGGCGTCGCACAATCTGCTCGATGCCAATTACGCGCGCGCCCGCTCGGGCTGGCCGCTGCGCTTGCCCGACGGCGATATCGTCGTGCCTGTTATTGGCAATGCGCAGGCCAGCGATGGCGAAGCCTTGCGGCAACTGGCGCTGGCGGGACTGGGACTGGCGCGCCTGGCCGCCTTCCAGACGCGCGAAGATATCGCGGCCGGCCGCTTGCAGGCCGTGCTGGAAGACTGCAACCCGGGCGACAGCGAGGAAGTGCATGCTGTGTTTGTGGGGCAAGGCGGGCATGTGCCGCTGCGCGTGCGCGTCTTCCTCGACTTCCTGGCGCAGAACGTCGACCTGGACTGAGGGTGCCCAAGCGCAATAGGCTACAGGCGGACACGGCAGCGCAGTACAATATCGGACGGGCCGCAATGGTTCGGCCCGTATTGTGCCTTTGAATGGAAATATGTTCCTGGTAAAACCTGAACGCCGCCGCCTGCTGCAGGTGGGTGCAACCGTGGCTGTCATCGCGCTGGGCCTGGCCTCGCGCGCCTATCCCCAATTCGTCCCCGCCGCGCTCGGCAAGTATCCGGGCGACGCCCTGTGGGCCATGATGATCGTCTTTGCGCTGGGCATCGTTGCCACGCGCATGCGCACGTGGCAACTGGCCTTGTGGTCTCTGCTGATCTGCTTTGCCGTGGAATTCGGCCAGCTGCTCCAGACGCCGTGGCTCGTCGCGCTGCGCGCCCATCCGCTGGGGCACCTGGTGCTGGGTACCGCCTTCGGCTGGGGTGATTTGATCGCCTACACGGCGGGCGTGGCGATCGCGGCGCTGGTCGATAAAGCGGCGCTGTTCAAGCGCCGCTGAGCTTTGATATGTGGGGCCAGGCCTGACAGGACTAGCCCCATAAGTATCACTTGACGTTACCCTCCGCATCGCGCAGTTCCACCGGCGCCAGCTTCAGCTTGGACAATTGCGGGGCGATCTTCGCCTTGTCGCCCACGCCGATGACGATCAGCTTTTCCGGCTGCAGGTATTTTTTTGCCACCTGCTGCACCTGCTTGTCCGTCACGCTGGCAAAGCGCTGCGGCAAGGTCGTGTAATAGTCGAGGCCCAGGCCATAGATATACGTGTTGGCCATGCTGGCGCTGATGCTGGCATTCGTCTCGAACTGGCCCGGCAGGGACAGCACTTGCGAGTTGCGCGCATTTGCCAGTTCCTTGCTGCTCAAGGGCTTGGCGATCATGGCGCGGATTTCCCTGACGGTTTCCGATACGGCCGGGCCCGTCACATCGGTGCGCACGCTGGCGGCAATCGAGAACGGTCCAGGCAGGTTACGGTACTGGAATTGCGAACGCACGCCATACGTGTAGCCCTTCTCTTCGCGCAAATTGGTGTTCAGGCGGCTGGTAAACAAGCCGCCCAGGGCCGCGTTCATCACCTGCAAGGGCGCATAATCGGGCGTGGCGCGCGGCACGGCGATAGCGGACAGGCGCACGGCCGTTTGCGGCGCGCCCGGCTTGTCGACCAGGATCAGTTTTGCCTTCGTCGTCTGCGGCGCGGCAGCCACGGACTGCGCCACCGTGCCGGCCTTCCAGCTGCCGAACTTCGCTTCGGCCAGCGCCCTCAATTCCGCCTCGCCGATATCGCCCGAGACGATCAGGGCCGCATTGTTGGGCAGATAATGCTGCTGCCAGAAACCCTGCAGGTCGGCGCGGCTGGCCGCCTTCAGCGCCGCTTCCGTGCCCAGCTGGATGTAGCCATACGGATGCTGCGGGCCATACAGGGCCGCCGCTTCCACGCGGGCCGCCACGGCGCCCGCGTTTTCGCGCTGCTGCGCCAGTTGTCCGATGCGGCTGGCGCGCTGGCGCTCCACCTCTTCTTGCGGGAATTGCGGGTGCAGCACCACGTCGGCCAGCACGTCGAGCGCTTGCGGGAACGTGGCTTTGAGCGACGTGAGCTGGGCAAACGAGGCATCCGTGCCGGAGCCGGTGCTCAGCAGGGCGCCCAGCTGCGCCACATCGTCGGCGATCTGCGGCGCGCTGCGCGTGGCAGTGCCTTCCTGCAGCAATTGCGCCGTAAAGCTCGACAAGCCCGGCTGCGCCAGCGGATTGGCGCCCGAACCGCTTTTGATCACCAGCTGGCTGGAAACGAGCGGCACGGCCCCGTTGTAGTGGTGGATCACGGTCAGGCCGTTCGCCAGGGTGAACGATTTTCCTTGCGGTAAAACAATCTTCGGTGCGGGACCGGCGGCCGGTACCTTGTTGCGCCATGGCTCGTCCGCATTGATGGCCGTGCCCGGCGCAGGCTTGACCTTGCCGGGCGCCGGCGTCGGCACTTCCGCGCCCAGGTCCGGGGTGCCGGGCACGCCGTAGACGACCACGCGCGACTGGTTCTTCAGGTAAGTGTCGACGGCGCGCTGCACGCCGGCCGCCGTCACCTGGCGGTAGCGTTCGATATCCTTGGCCAGGTAGCCGGGGTCGCCCAGGTACTGGTTGTATTCGTTGAGCAAGTTGGCCACGCCGTGGCCGCCCATTTTTTCCACCTGGCTCAGCATGCTGGTCTCGATGCTGTTGCGCGCGCGCTCCAGCTCCTTCTCGGTGGGACCGCTGGCGCGCAGCTGCTCCAGCTCTGCCTGCAGGGCTTGCTCGATTTCCTCGGGCTTGCGGCCCGGGCGCGCCGTCGCATCGATGGTGAAGATGGAAGTGAGGGCGTTCGAGCCCTGGCTGGCGCCCACGTCCTGGGCGATCTGCTTGTCGTACACCAGCGATTTATACAAACGGCTGGACTTGCCGCCGGCCAGGATGTGCGCCGCCATCGACAGTTCCGCGTCATCCCTGGTGTAGGCGGACGGCGTCAGCCAGGCCATGAAGACGCGCGGCAACTCGACCCGGTCCTGCACCACGATGCGGCGCTCCTGCGTGATGGGCGGCGTCACGACATCGGGTTTCGGCACGGCCGGGCCGCTCTTGAAGCTGCCGAAGTATTTGTTGACCAGTTCCTTGGTCTTCGCCTTGTTGATGTCGCCGGCGATCACCAGGCTGGCGTTGTTGGGGCCGTAGTATTTGGTGAAGAATTCCTTGATGTCGGCCAGTTTCGCGTTCTGGATATCCGCGTGCGAACCGATGACGCTGGCGTAATACGGGTGGGTCTTGGGAAACAGCTGGTGGTACAGGGCTTCCTGCACGATGCCGTACGGCGCATTTTCCACGCTCTGGCGGCGCTCGTTGCGCACCACGTCCTGCTGGTTCGTCAGCGCCGTCTGGTCGAGCACGTCAAGCAGGTAGCCCATGCGGTCGGAATGGGTCCACAGGGCCAGTTCCAGCTGGTTCGACGGTACCGTGTCGAAATAATTGGTGCGGTCGAAATCCGTGCTGCCGTTCGAATCCGTGGCGCCCGCGCCTTCGAGCAACTGGTCGGCCATGCCGCGCGGCACGTGCTTGGTGGCGGCAAACATCATGTGTTCGAACAGGTGGGCAAAGCCCGTCAGGCCGGGCGCTTCATTGGCTGGTCCCACGTGGTACCAGATATTGACGGCCGTGACCGGCAATTTATGGTCTTCCACGAGAATGACGTCGAGGCCGTTCGGCAAGGTATATTTTTCGTAGGCGATATGCGGCACGGCCGTCGCGCCCAGGGGCGCCGTCGCGGCCGCATCGGCGGCGTGGGCGAGGGTCGGCGGGGCGCCGTACAGCGACAGCAGCAGGGCGGGGAGGGCCAGTAGTTTGATCGGCTTCATGCATGCTTCCAGGGATGGGTGGAGAAGACGCTGCTGCCCGCTCGTGGCTGGCACAGCGCGACGGTGCTACGGTCGGTGCTACAGTTTATACAGCAGGGCCGCGCCGCCCAGCACCAGCAGCGCGCTGGCGATGGAGACAATGGCCGCCGCGCCCAGCAAACGCCATTCGCGCGGCGTGAAGCCGGTCGGCGCGGGTACGGGGGCTGCCGGCACGGGCTGGGGCATGGCTGCCGCCGGCAAGGGCGGCAAGCCGCCCGCCGCGCGCGCCTGCGCCGCCAGCGCCTGCGTGGCGGCGTCCAGCAAGGCCAGCTGGCGCTCGACGGTTTCCGCCAGCACGGCTTCGTTCAGCGCCACCAGGGCGAATATCGGGTCATCGACGTCGATCTTGATGCCCGTCTTGTCGAACACGTGGCTGCGCAGTTTGTGCTGGTCCATCTACCACTGCACCTTGTCGAGCTGTTCGAAGATGTCGCGGTAGACGACCTTGATGCGCTGCTTTTCCATGATGTTGAACTTGTCGTTCTGCAGCACTTCCTGCATCGTCAGGCGCGCCGTGTTCATCTTCTTGACGTCGGCGCCGAAGGTGTCGGGATTGCGCTGGCTCAAGGTGATGCTGCCTTTCACGCGCGCGCGGTTGTCGGCATACGACTGCGATTCGACGAACTGCTTGCCGGACGCCGATTGCAGCAGGCCGAAGTGTTCGTTTTGCCACAGCACCAGCGGCACCTTCGTCGATTGCGCCGTGGCCACAAAACCCGTGGCCGTGTCGTGCAGGGTATCGCCGCCGCCGACGATGGTGTGGATGTAGACCTTGCGGCCCGACTCTTCCAGCAGCGAAAAACAGTCGTTTTCCAGCAGATAGCCCATCAGCGGCGAAAACGTGTTCGCGCCATTGTCGACCACGCAGTTGCCGTCATCTTCGAGGATATCGATCATCAGCGCGTCGAAACGTTTCGGGTCGATGTTGCGCGCATCCGTCATCACGGGCACGTGCTTGACGTTCATCGCCTTGTAGCGCGAGAACGTGGCGTTTTCCTGATCGGTGTCATAACAGCGCAAAGGCGTGTCGTCCTTGCCGCCTATCCACTGGGCCAGCAGGGTCGAGACGAGGGTCTTGCCGATGCCGCCCTTGCCCTGCAGGATGAAATGTACCGTGTTTTGCATTGCGACTACTCCAAGTTGTTGCGTCAGTGACAATCAAAGATCCGTGACAGCGGCGCGGGCGCCCGGCCAGGCCACGACTGGCATTTTTACCACAATCCTTTGCAAATATGCCATGCGGAACAGCGAATCTGGTTATGATGTTAATCAGGATACCATTGATACAGAGCAAGTTTTGTGTGAAAAATGCACCCCAGAGTGTGAACGAGGACGCAGTGCCGATCTCCAGTCTCGATAAAGCCGACATTGACCGTCTGAATCAGCAAGCCCTGGCTTGCCTGGTCGGCAACCGCCGCCAGGCGCGCCGCCTGGCGCAGATGGCGCTGGCGGCGGCGCAACGGCAACAGTATGCGCGCGGCGGCGCGTATGCGGAACTCAATCATTGCTGGCTGGCGTATTACGCGGGCGAGGCCGAACCGTCGTGCGAGGCTCTGGGCGCATATTTCCAGCAAAGCGGCGACCTGGAAGGGGGCATGGAAGTGGCCGCCCTGCAGGGCGCGTATGCGAGCCGGCGCGGCGATTTTGCCGATGCCGAGCAGCATTTCCTGCAGGCGCGCAGCCAGGCCGCGCAGATCCCCGACTCCCTGCACAAGTTCATGCTGTACGCACGCCTGGGCGTCGATGCTTTGAACCGTGGCGATACGCAGGACGGCCCGCGCAACTTCCTGCTGGCGCTGGACATCGCCGAGCGCTTCGGCAGCCCCGCGCACCGCGTCAACAGCCTGTCGAACCTGGCCTCGTCGCAGCACGACCTGGGCAACGATGAAGACGCGATTCCCCTGCTGGTCGAGGCGCTGGAGATCATCGGCACGCAAAAGCTCAAATACCAGCAAACCATCGTTTCGGCCAACCTGGCCATGTGTTTATTGGCCACGGGCAAGCCGGCCGAGGCGCTGGCGCTGGTGGAACCGTTTTACGAGTGGCCGGAAGAAGACCTGGCCGTGCGCGCCTTTCTGTTCTGCATCGCCGCCCACGCCGCCATCCTGCTGCGCCAGCCCGAGAGCGCCCTGCAATTGCTGCTGCGGGCCGAAGAGTATGCGCGCCGCGGCCAGGACCTGGAAGAGCAGATGCATGCGTGGCTGGTGCGCGGCAAGCTGGACCTGCACGCGGGCCAGACGGCGCAGGCGCTGGCCTCCCTGACGCAGGCGCACAGCCTGCTGAGCTGGACGCGCAATCCGTTCCACCAGCAGCAGATCCTGCGCGGCTTGTCCGACATCAATGCCCAGCTGGGCGAATGGCAGGCCGCGTACGGTTTCCTGCAGCAATACCAGGCCGCCTACGAGGCCAGCAGCAAGTCGGCGCGCGCTTCGCGCAGTCTGATGCGCAACCTGGAAAAGGAAATGCACAGCCTGAAGGCCGAGCGCGACAAGGCGCTGGAACTGCAGGCGGCGCGCGAATCGGAAAACGTCAAGCTCGAGCACCTGAACCGCGAACTGGCGCACCAGATCCTGCACGTCAATTCCCTGCAGGACAGCCTGAAGGAACAGGCCATGCGCGATCACCTGACGGGCTTGTACAACCGCCGCCATTTTGAAACTTGCCTCAATGCCATCCTGCACGAAGCCGATGCGGATGCGCCCGTGGCCATCGCCATCATCGACCTGGATTTCTTCAAGCGCGTCAACGATACCTACGGGCATAACTTTGGCGATGAAGTGCTGATCCAGTTCGCGCGCCTGGTGGAAGGCCAGCTGCGCGGCAGCGACATGGTCTGCCGTTATGGCGGCGAGGAATTCTGCCTGCTGTTGCGCGAAGCAGACAGCCTCATCGCGGCGCACAAGATCGACGATATCGCCGCGCGCTACCGCCAGTTGCTGATCCAGCAGGCGCCGCACAGCCTGTCCGGCTGCACCTTTTCCGCCGGCATCGCCGAATATCCGCGCCACGGCGCCGGCCGCCACGAATTGCTGATGCGCGCCGACAGCGCCCTGTACGCGGCCAAGCAGGCGGGCCGCGACCGCGCCTGCATCGCCGACGCTACTGGATAAAGCGCAGCAGTTCCCGCAGCGCATGCGCCACGGCCTGCTCGCGCACGGCCTGGCGGTCGCCCGCGAATACCAGCCGCTGCGTCTGCACGCGCCCGTCCATGGCCCAGCCGAAGCAGACCGTGCCGACGGGTTTGCCCGGCACGCCGCCCGTGGGACCGGCGATTCCTGTGGTCGAGACGGCCACCTGGGCTTCGCTGTGGGCCAGGGTGCCTTGCGCCATGGCGGCGGCCACTTCCTCGCTGACGGCGCCGTGTGCGGCGATCAGCCCGGCGGGCACGCCCAGCATGCTGCTCTTGGCTCCGTTGGAATAGGTGACGAAGCCCCGTTCGAACCAGGCGCTCGAGCCGGAGATGTCGGTGACGGCTTGCGCCACGCCGCCGCCCGTGCACGATTCGGCCGTGGCCAGCAGCAGGCTTTTCGCCTGCAAGGCCAGGCCGAGCGCGGTGGCAAGGGGGACGAGTTCGTTGCTCATGGATGACTCCTGCATGCGGTGAAAATGGTGGCAAGACTGTAGCATGGCCAACGGTAAAAGAAACTTTCCCCGGTATCAGCGAAAATGCGTACACTCTTTTATACATTTGCTACCACTCCAGGCCGGCAGGCGCTCTGTCGCTGCGCCACCCTGGTGCGCATCGCTCGAATCGGCAAGCGGCATGGTGCCGCGCCTTCGTATTGCATTATCTTTACTCGGTTGTCATGGTAATTCTGAACTGGACCTGGTGGCGTCATCCTGGCCCCCTGCGCCACCCCGCGCGCGGCGCTGGCCGCCGCTCTCTCCGCTGGGGCTGGCTCTTGCTGCTGCTGGGTGCCTTGTGCGCCGATGCGCGGGCGCAGGTGCCGGGGGAGCTGGAACGCCAGGTCAAGGCCGCCTATCTGTACAAGTTTGCCGGCTATGTCGAATGGCCAGACGGCAGCTTTGCCCGGCCCGACGCACCGCTGGTGATCGGCGTGGCGGGCGCCGATGCGCTGGCCGAGCAGCTCGAACAGAGCGTGGCCGGGCATAGCGTCAACGGCCGCGCCGTGCAGGTGAAAAAAGTGCGCCGCGGCGAAGCGCTGGCCGGCTTGCACGTGCTGTACCTGGGCGCGCTGGATAAAACGGCGCTGCAGGAGATGCTGGCCGCCAGCCGTGGCCTGGCGTTGTTGACGGTGTCCGATTCGGATGAGGTCTACGCGATGGGCAGCATGATCAATTTTGTGATGGCCGAGGACAAGGTGCGCTTCGACGTGGCCCTGAAACCCGTGGCGCAGGCGCATATCCGCATCAGCGCGCGCATGCTGCTGGCCGCCTACCGCGTGCAGACGGGAGGCGCCTAGATGATCAGACTGCGTTCCATCCGCCACAAGCTGATGTCGGTGGTCCTGCTGACCACCCTGGTGGCCCTCGTCATTTCGCTGGGCACCATCGTCGTCTACGACTTGCGCGCCTACCACCGCAACCTGGTGGCCGACATCAGTACCCAGGCCGAGCTGCTGGGGCACATGAGCTCGGCCGCGCTGGCCTTCGACGACGAACGTCTGGCGCTGGAAAACCTCAACCTGATGCGCATCCGGCCGCGCGTGACGGCCGGCGCCCTGTACAAGGCCGATGGCAGCCTGTTCGCCAGCTACCGCGCGAATCCGCACGTGGGCGAGCTGCCGGCAAAGGTGGGCAAGGAAGGCGAACGCATCGCGGGCAGCTCGGTGGAATTGTTCAAGCCCATCGTCGACAATGGCGAATTGCTGGGCACCGTGTATTTGCGCGCCGATTACGAGCTGGCCGGCCGCACGGCCGATTACCTGGCCATTGCGCTGGGCGTGACGGTGCTGGCGCTGCTGGTGGCCTTGCTGCTGCTGCGCCGCCTCGATTTCGTCATCACGCAACCGATTCTCGATATCGCCGACGTGGCGCGCGAAGTGATCGAAACGGGCGATTATTCGCGCCGCGCGCGCAAGCTCAGCGTCGACGAAGTGGCGCAGCTGGTCGATTCCTTCAACAAGATGCTGGCCGAGATCGAGCTGCGCACGCAGGCGCTGGAGCGCTCGAACGGCGAGCTGGCGCGCGAAGGCGAACAGCGCACCCAGGCGCAGCAGGAAGTCATGCGTCTGAACCAGGAGCTGGAAGTGCGCGTGCACGAGCGCACGATGCAGCTGGAAATGACGAATGGCGAACTGGCCATGGCGATGGAAGAGGCGCGCAGCGCCAACTATGCCAAGTCGGCTTTCCTGTCGTCGATGAGCCATGAATTGCGCACGCCGCTCAACGCCATCCTGGGCTTCGCGCAAATCCTCAGTTCCGACCGCCTGCCGTCAACGCTGGAGCAAAAGAAGGAATTTGCCGGGCATATCCTGAAATCGGGACGCCACCTGTTGACCTTGATCAATGAAATCCTCGACCTGGCCAAGGTGGAATCGGGCACGGTCAGCCTGTCGCTGGAACCGGTGGGCCTGGACGCCATCTTGCAGGAATGCCGCGACATGATCGCGCCGCTGGCCAGCCAGCGCGGCATCGGCATGGCCTTCCCCGACACCTGCCCCCTGAACGTGCTGGCCGACCGCACGCGCCTGAAGCAGATTCTGTTGAACCTGCTGTCGAATGCGCTCAAGTACAACCGCGAGCAGGGGAAGGTGGTCATCGATTGCGCGCCGCAGGCGGGCGGGCGGGTGCGCATCAGCGTGCGCGACACGGGCGTGGGCCTCGACGGCGAACAGGTGGCGCTGCTGTTCCAGCCCTTCAACCGGCTGGGGCAGGAGGGGGGCACGGAAGAAGGCAGCGGCATCGGCCTGGTGGTCACCAAGCGCCTGGTGGAGCTGATGGATGGCAGTATCGGCGTGACCAGCGCGCCCGGCGAGGGCAGCACCTTCTGGATCGAGCTGCGCGTGGTCGACGCCTTGCCCGCGCCCGACCCGCTGGCCTTGCCGCGGCCGGACCTGGCCGGCGCGCTGCTCGAGCACAGCGCTCCCGTGACCTTGCTGTACGTGGAAGACAATCCCGCCAACCTGACCCTGGTCGAGGAAATCGTGCGCTACTGCCCTCAATTGCAGCTGCTGACGGCAACGGATGGCCGCCTGGGCGTGGACATGGCGCGCACGCATCTGCCGCAGCTGATCCTGATGGACATCAACCTGCCGAACGTGAACGGCACGGACGCGCTGAAACTGCTGCGCGCCGACCCGCGCACGGCGCACATTCCCGTCATCGCCCTGACGGCCAACGCCATGCCGGGCGACGTGGAACGCAGCCTGGCACTGGGCTTTTACCGCTATCTCACCAAGCCGATCAACCTCGATGAATTCACCGAGGCGATCAACAGCACCCTGGCCTATGTGGCGCAGCAGCGCCGGCAGAAGGGAACAGGCGCGCCATGATCAGCCAGGCCGATATCTATGCGGCGAAAATTCTCATCGTCGACGACCAGGAAGTCAATTTGCGCCTGCTCGAGCATCTGCTGCAAAGCGGCGGCTACACGGCCATCAGCAGCACGCTCGACGCGCGCGCCGTGGCCGGCCTGCACCAGCGCCACCAGTTCGACCTGATCATCCTCGACCTGGTGATGCCTGGCATGAGCGGCTACGAGGTGATGGATACCTTGCGCCCGCTGGAACTGGAAGGCTATCTGCCCGTGCTGGTGATCGCCGCCGACCCGGACGCCAAGCTGGCCGCGCTGGAAGCGGGCGCGCGCGACTTCATCAGCAAGCCCTTCGATGCGCTCGAGGTGCTCACGCGCATCCGCAACATGCTCGAAGTGCGGCTGCTGCACCGCGCCGCGCGCCACTACAACACCTTGCTCGAACGCACGGTGGGCCAGCGCACGGCCGAACTGCAGCGCTTTCGCGGCGCCATGGATGCCACCACCGACGCCATCTTCCTCGTCGACGTGCTGGGCATGACCCTGGTCGACGTCAACGACGGCGCCTGCCGCCTGCTCGGCTATGCGCGCACCGAACTGCTGGCGCTGGCGCCCGGCACCTTGCTGCCGTCGCCGCCGGCCCCGCCCCTGGCCGCACTGCCGGGCGGCCCGGCCCACCTGGCCACGGAAGTGACGGAATGCGAACTGGTGCGGCGCGACCTGAGCCTGATACCCGTGGAACTGGGCTGGCACTGGTATGCGCAGGCGCCCGTGGCGGGCGGGCAGGGCACGGGCGGCCTGCTGCTGATCGCCGTGGCGCGCGACATCAGCGAACGGCGCCAGGCGCAGGAGCGCCTGAAGCACCTGGCCCATTACGATGGCTTGACGGGGCTGCCGAACCGCAGCCTGTTCTACCAGACGCTGGCCCAGGCCGTCGAACTGGCGCAGGAAAAAAGCTGGCGCATCGTGGTGCTGTTCATCGCGCTCGACCGCTTTAAAAGCATCAACGATACCCTGGGCGCGGCGCTGGGCGACGAACTGCTGCGCCAGTTCAGCAACCGCCTGGTCGAATGCGTGCGCCTGCGCGACACGGTGGGACGCCTGGGCAACGACGAATTCGCGCTGATACTGACCATGAGCCGCAACCAGCAGGAAGCCGTGGCGGTGGCCAACCAGGTGCGCGAAGCCTTGCGCGCGCCGTTCGACTTGCGCGGCCACGCGGCCAGCCTGACGGCCAGCATCGGCATCGCCATGTACCCGGACGACGCCACCGACCCGGAAACCCTCATCAAATATGCGAATACGGCCATGGGCGGCGCCAAGCAGGCGGGCCGCGACGGCTACCGCTTTTTCACGGCCGGCATGAACGTGCAGGTGCTGGCGCGCCTGGACCTGGAACTGGCGCTGCGCCATGCGCTCGAACACGAGCAGTTCATCCTCTACTACCAGCCCAAGGTGGACTTGCGCACGGGCCGCATCAGCGGCGTGGAAGCGCTGCTGCGCTGGCGCCGTCCCGGCTACGGCCTGGTGGCGCCGGCCGAATTCGTGCCGGTGCTGGAAGACACGGGCCTGATCGTGCGCGTGGGCGCCTGGGTGATCCACGCCGCCTGCCGCCAGATCGCCGAATGGCGCGACAGCGAGGTGGGGCCCGTGCACGTGGCCGTGAACGTGTCGAGCCGCCAGTTTGCCGAAGGCGACCTGGAAGGCGAAGTGACGCGCGCGCTGGCGCTGCACGGCGTGGCGCCGGAATTGCTGGAGCTGGAATTGACGGAAACGGCGCTGATGTCGAACGCCGAGCGCACCATCGTCGTGCTGGGCAAACTCAAGAAAATCGGCGTGAAGGTGGCCATCGACGATTTCGGCACCGGATACTCGAGCCTGGCGTATCTGCAGCGCTTCCCCATCGACAAGCTGAAGATCGACATCGCCTTCGTGCGCAACATCACCAGCAACCCGAACGACGCGGCCATCGCGCTGGCCATCGTCAGCATGGCGCACAGCCTGAAACTGAGCGTGGTGGCCGAAGGCGTGGAATCGCGCCCGCAACTCGAATACCTGCGGCGCAACCGCTGCGATGAAATCCAGGGTTTCTATTTCAGCCGCGCCCTGCCGGCGCTGGAACTGGGGCAGATGATCGTCGCCGGCGCCGGCCTGCCTCCCGGCCACGATCCGGCCGCGCAGCCGGCGCAGACCCTGCTCATCGTCGATGACGACGTCAACGTGCTGTCGTCCCTGCACCGCCTGTTCCGTCCCGAGGGCTACCAGATCCTCACGGCCAGCACGCCTGCCGAAGGTTTCGAGATGCTGGCGCTGCACCGCGTGCACGTCATCGTCTGCGACCAGCGCATGCCGAGCATGAGCGGCACGGAATTCCTCAGCAAGGTGAAGGAGCTGTACCCGGAAACCATCCGCATCATCCTGTCCGGCTACACGGGCCTCGAAGCGGTGCTCGACTCGATCAACCGGGGCGCCATCTACCGTTTCTATACGAAACCGTGGGATGACAACCAGCTGCGCGACAACATCCGCCTGGCCTTCCAGCACTACTGGATGGTGAACCAGCCGGGGCTGGCGCGGGTGACGGTGCGGTAGAACTTATTCGCTGAAGTGGTCGAAAGAAGATAAGCGCAGGTCGAGCGGCTGCCCCGTTGCATCCACCAGCCGCAAGCCCGCCTGCGCCTCGATGCTGCCCACGCGCGTGGCCGGCGTGCCGCAGCTGGCCGCCAGGGCGGCGATGGCCTCGCGCGAAGATACCGGCGCCGTGAAGCACAGTTCATAGTCGTCGCCGCCGGCGGCCGTGTAGCGGCGGCGCAGCGGTGTGTCTTGCCGCGCCAGTACGGGTCCGGCCGGCAGGGCGTCGACGTCGAGGGTGGCGCCCACCCGCGACGCTTTCAAGATGTGGCCGAGGTCTCCCGCCAAGCCGTCCGAAATGTCGATGGCCGCATGCGCGAGGCCCGCTTCGGCCAGCGCGCAGCCCAGCGCCACGCGCGGCGAGGGCGTGTGCATGCGCGCGGCGGCCATCAGCAGGTCGGCTGGAGACAATTCCTGCTCCATGCGGTAGCCGGCCAGCGCCAGGCGCGCGTCGCCCAGGGTGCCGCTGACCCAGATGTCGTCGCCCGCCACGGCCGCGCTGCGGCGCAGGGCCTGGCCCGGCGCCAGTTCGCCAAACACGGTGATGCAGATATTCAAAGGTCCCTTGGTGGTGTCGCCGCCGATCAATTCGCAGCCGAATGCGTCTGCCAGCGCAAACAGGCCTTCGGCAAAGCCGGCCAGCCAGGCGCGCTCGGCTTGCGGCAGGGCCAGGGCCAGGGTAAAGGCTACGGGACGCGCGCCCATGGCGGCCAGGTCGGACAGGTTCACGGCCAGGCTTTTGTGCCCCAGCATGCGGGCGTCGGCGCCGGCAAAGAAGTGCCGGTCCTCGACCAGCATGTCCGAGGAGATGGCGATCTGCTTGCCGGCGCCGGGCGTAATCAGCGCGCAATCGTCGCCGATGCCCAGGGTGGCGCGGCCGGGGCGCTGGCGCACGAAATATTGTTTGATCAGGTCGAATTCGGAAAGCGCGTCGTGTGGGGCCATGGCGTGGTCTGTTCGTTGAATGATGGTGTGGCCCGGCTATTATAGGCTGGCCTACAATAGGCGCCTTTGCCACTGCAGATCAGCTTGCCATGCCCATCCCCGATATTCACGATTTGCTGCAATCCTGGCTCGATCACGGCTGGCTGCGCGACCCGCAAGCCGTCGGCCTGAGCACTTTCGAGGCGCAGGAGCTGGCGGCGCGCGGCTTCTATGCCGTCAGCGACGTCGACCAGCTGTGCCTGTACGAGGACGAGCGCCTGTTCCGCAGGGGACGGCGGCCCGTGCACGCATTGTTCAAGGTGTTTCTGCAGCGCGGCCAGCTGGTCGCGAATGGCCTGGGCCTCGGTGATCAGGTGCACCTGGCCGGCTTCCTGCGCGCGGCGCGGCAGCCTTTGCCGGCGTTTCGCGTGCTGCTCGAGCAGGGGGGCCGCAGCGGCGCCCTGCTGTTCGAGAATGGACTGGTGCTGCAGTTTTGCGCCAACGTGCGGGGCAAGCCCCGCCATTACTACCTGACCCTCGTCGAGGGGAGCGTGGCCGACGCCCATGTTCCAGACCGCCGCGACAGTGATATCGATTTGCGCGCGTCCGCCGCGCGCCATGTCCAGGTCCTGTACGACAGCCGCGACCCTGCCGAACTGCAGCGCCTTGCCCGGCGCGGCAATGCGGCGCTGCGCGAACTGGCGCAGCTGCTCGCCTAGGTTTTCTTCGCCTGCGCCATGCCGTGCAGCAGCTTGGCCAGCAACTGGTCGAGCTGGCGCTGCTCGTCCGCGTTCAAAGCCGAGAGCATGGCGCGCTCGTTCTCCACGTGCAGCAGCACCAGCCTTTCAATCAGTTCCAATCCCCTGTGTGTCAGGGCCACCAGCACGCCGCGCCGGTCCGTCGGATGCTTCTGGCGTTCGATCAGGCCGGCCGCTTCCAGCCGGTCGATGCGGTTGGTCATGCCGCCCGAGGACAGCATGGCCGCTTCGTACAGGGCCGTCGGCGTCAACGCATACGGCGCGCCCGAGCGGCGCAAGGTCGCCAGCACGTCGAATTCGCCCGGTTGCAAGCCGTGTTCGGCAAACAGCGGATTGAGCCAGTCGCGCGCCATCAGCTGCGCCACCGTGCCCAGCTGGCCCACCAGCTGCATGGCACCGGTATCCATCTGCGGCAATTCGCGCTGCCATTGTGCTGCGGCAAATTGCGCGCGTGTGTGTTCTTGCGGGGTATCTGTCATGGGGCATCCTTGTATCTTGGGATCATTTATCTCGGCCTCAAGATAGATTTCTATCTTTATGTTAAGATACTTTTCATCGAGTCATATTTTGATGACGCATTAAACCATGTGCCTCCCAGCGAGGCAAGGACTATCCCATGCCATCCGCACGACCTGCCGCTCCCCCTTCCTCCTCATCGTCTTCGGCCCTGCTGGTGGCCGCCATCATCCTGCTGGGCTTGAACCTGCGTCCCATCCTGGCGGCCATCGGCCCCTTGCTCGACAGCATCCAGGCCAGCACGGGCATCAGCAATGCCGACGCGGGCTTGCTGACCACCGTGCCCGTGTTCGCCATGGGCGTGTGCGCCTTGCTGGGCGCGCAACTGCAGCGCCGCCTGGGCGTGGCGCGTGGCATCGGCATCGGCATCGCCATCATCGCTGCCGCCTGCGCGCTGCGCTGGCCCTTGCACGGCAGTGGCGGCCTGATCGCCACGGCGGCCCTGGGCGGCCTGGGCATCGCGCTGGTGCAGGCCTTGTTGCCGGCCTTCATCAAGCGCCATTTCCCCGCGCGGGCAGGCCAGCTGATGGGCTTTTATACGACCGGCATCATGGGCGGCGCGGCCATTGCCGCCGCGTCCGCTTCACCGCTGGCGCAGTCGCTGGGTTGGCAGGCGCTGCTGGCCCTGTGGGCGCTGCCTGCCGTGGCGGCCGCGCTGCTGTGGCGCCGCGCATCGGCCGCGCGCGTGGAGGTGTCCGGCGGCGCCGGCGCCAGCCTGCCCGTGGGCAGCCCCCGCGCCTGGCTGCTGATGGTGTTTTTCGGCATCGGCACGGGCGCCTATACGCTGGTGCTGGCCTGGCTGCCGCCGTTTTATACGCAACTGGGCTGGAGCGCGGCCGACAGCGGCTTGCTGCTCGGTGGCCTGACCCTCGTGGAAGTGCTGGCGGGATTGGTGATTTCCAGCATCATCCACCGCTTTCCCGACCGCCGTATCCTGCTGCTGTCCGTCTTGCTGGCCGTGCTGGCCGGTCTGGCTTGCCTGATCGTGGCGCCCGCGCAACTGGCGCTGCCCGCCGTGATATTACTGGGCTGCGGCATCGGCTCTTTGTTTCCCCTGTCGCTGATCGTCAGCATGGACCACGTGCGCGACCCGGCCGGCGCCGGCGCGCTGCTGGGATTCGTGCAGGGCGGCGGCTACATCATCGCCAGCAGCATGCCGTTCATCGCCGGCCTGATCCGCCAGCACTCGTCCAGCCTGGCCCAGGCGTGGATGGTGATGGCCGGTGGCGTGGTGCTTCTGCTGCTGATCGCCGTGCGCTTCGCGCCGGGCGCGATGCTGCTCCAGCCGTGCGCCGGCCGCGCATCCTGAGCTGCTATATTGCGCCCACCCGTCTAATCAGGATCCCGCCACGTATGGACATCGTCGACCACTATCTCGCAGGCGTGCTCAAGGCATTGCCACCGGAACCGCTGGCGGAGCTGGCGCTGGCCAGCGGCGCCAGCGCGGCGCAACTGGCCAGTCTGCGCCAGGCGTACCCGCTGTGCCCGGACAGCCTGCTGCGCTTGCTGAGCAATTACAACGGCACCTATTACCAGGAGTATGCCGGCGGCACCGTGCTGGTGTACATGCTGGGCTCGGACGTATTCGAGTATCCGTATTATCTGAGTTCCGTCGAGCAGATCCTGCAGGACGGGCAGGCGAACCAGCGCAGCATCGCCGATATCTATGGGCATTACCTGGAAGACGATCCCGGCATCGTCGACGCCCGCATCGACGCCCGCATCCAACAGGGCCAGCGCCTGTGTTTTTCGCATTGCATGAACAATGGCGGCTCTTCGCGGCTGTATATCGATTTCACGCCCACGGCGTCGGGCAAGGTGGGCCAGGTGGTGCGCTTCCTGCACGATCCCGATAGCTACGTGGTCATCGCCGACAGCTTCGACGCTTATCTGCGCATGCTGATCGACGACGGCTATGCCTTCCTGACCGATGAAAATTTTGAATAGTCCGGCCGCGCCGCCCTCCCTGCTGCCCGCCAACCGCCGCATCGTGCTGTCCGGCGAGGATGCGCTGCGCATCCTGCGCGAGATCGAATTCCTGCTGCAGTCGCTGCATCACATCGGCCGCCATTATTATCCCGACGGCGACGATGACGGCGCCGATGCCCTGCGCCGCGCGCAGTATTGCGCGGAGACGACGCGCTTCATCGACGCGCAGCAAGCGACGACGCGCCTGGCGCTGATGCGCAGCATTTTGTCCGCACCGTTCGACAGTACCCTGGGCGCGGACGACATGGACGATATCGAGCGCGCCGTCGCGGCCTTGCCGCTGTGGCGCGCCGCCGACATTCCATCATAAAAACTAATTGAAATCTAAAATTCGATAGTTTTTCCTGTTCAGGACGTTTGTGCCGCCGCACGGCCTTACAATGCTAGGTTATGCGTTTTCGTGATATCAGACTGTGGCTAGCGGAAAATACCTAGCTAATTGAAAGAATCGGTCTGATAAAATCCGGAACACCCGATCGACCAAACAGGAAGGCAGCACAGCATGGATTCGTCATCTGATAAAAAAGAAGAATTGCGTCAACAATTGCGCTTGGCCGCACTCGAGTATCACGAGTGCCCGCGCCCCGGCAAAATCAGCGTGACGCCGACCAAACAACTGACCAACCAGCGCGACCTGGCGCTGGCCTACTCGCCAGGCGTGGCGGCACCGTGCGAAGAAATCGTCATCGATCCGGCGAATGCCTATAAATATACGGCGCGCGGCAACCTGGTGGCCGTCATCACCAACGGCACGGCCGTGCTGGGACTGGGCAATATCGGCCCGCTGGCCGCCAAGCCGGTGATGGAAGGCAAGGGCGTGCTGTTCAAGAAGTTCGCCGGGATCGACGTCTTCGACATCGAAATCAACGAAATGGACCCGGACAAGCTGGTCGACATCATCGCTTCGCTGGAACCGACCTTCGGCGGCGTGAACCTGGAAGACATCAAGGCGCCCGAGTGCTTCTACATCGAGCGCCAGCTGCGCGACCGCATGAAGATTCCCGTCTTCCATGACGACCAGCACGGCACGGCCATCATCGTCGGCGCGGCCATCCTGAACGGCCTGAAAGCCGTCGGCAAGAAAATCGAGGACTGCAAGCTGGTCGTCTCGGGCGCGGGCGCCGCGGCGCTGGCCTGCCTGGACCTGATCGTCGATCTGGGCTTCCCTTTGAAAAACATCTACGTCACCGACCTGGCCGGCGTCGTCTACAAGGGCCGCACGGAACTGATGGACCCGGACAAGGAACGCTTCGCGCAAGACACGCCGCTGCGCACCCTGGGCGAGATCATCCCGGACGCCGACATTTTCCTCGGCGTCTCCGCCGGCGGCGTGCTGAAGCAAGACATGGTGCGCAAGATGGCGCCCAATCCATTGATCCTGGCGCTGGCCAATCCGAATCCGGAAATCCTGCCGGAAGAAGTCAAGGCCGTGCGCAGCGACGCCATCATCGCCACGGGCCGTTCGGACTATCCGAACCAGGTCAACAACGTGCTGTGCTTCCCGTACATCTTCCGCGGCGCCCTCGATTGCGGCGCGACGACGATCACGCGCGAAATGGAAATCGCCGTGGTGCACGCGATCGCCGACCTGGCGCATGCCGAGCAGTCGGACATCGTCGCCACCACGTATGGCATCAGCAACCTGTCGTTCGGTCCTGAGTACCTGATCCCGATGCCGTTCGATCCGCGTTTGCTGATCAAGATCGCACCGGCGGTCGCCAAGGCGGCCGAGGAATCGGGCGTCGCCACGCGTCCGATCAAGGACCTGCAAGCGTATGCGGACAGCCTGCAGCAATTCGTCTACCGCAGCGGCACCTTCATGAAACCGCTGTTCCTGATGGCCAAATCCACGCCGGCCGACCTGAAACGCATCGTCTACGCCGAAGGCGAAGAAGAGCGCGTGCTGCGCGCCGTGCAAGTGGTGGTCGATGAAAAACTGGCGCGCCCCATCCTGGTGGGCCGTCCACCCGTGCTCGAAGCGCGCATCCAGAAGTTCGGCCTGCGCCTCAAGCAAGGCGTCGACTTCGACGTCATCAACCCGGACTTCGACGAGCGCTATCGCGATTACTGGAATACGTACTACGCCATGACCAGCCGCAAAGGCGTCACCGAGGAATACGCTAAACTGGAAATGCGCCGCCGCCACACCCTGATCGGTTCGATGATGATCCACAAGGGCGACGCCGACGGCATGATCTGCGGCACCTTCGGCACCACCCAGCTGCACCTGAAATACATCGACCAGGTGCTGGGCAAGCGCGCCGGCAGCAATGTGTACGCCGCCATGAACGTCTTGATCATGCCGGAGCGCCAGCTGGTGATGGTCGACACGCACGTCAACGAAAACCCGGACGCCGACCAGTTGGCCGAGATCACCATCATGGCCGCCGAAGAGATGACCCGTTTCGGCCTGTCGCCGCGCGCGGCCCTGCTGTCGCACTCGAACTTCGGTTCCAGCGACAGCGCCTCGGCGCAAAAGATGCGCGCCGCCCTGGCCATCATCAAGGAACGCGCGCCGGACCTGGAAATCGACGGCGAGATGCATGGCGATACGGCCCTGGACAGCAAGCTGCGTCAGAAAATCATGCCCAATTCGGCACTGAAGAACGACGCCAACCTGCTGGTCATGCCAAACATCGAGTCGGCCAACATCGCTTACAACCTGGTGAAGACGGCCGCCGGCAACGGCATCGCCGTGGGTCCGATCCTGCTCGGCTGCGCCAAGCCCGTGCACATCCTGACGCCGTCGGCCACCGTGCGCCGCATCGTCAACATGACGGCCTTGTGCGTGGTCGACGCAGTCGCCCAGCGTAAAGTCTAAGCGTCAGCTGCTCATGGAAAGCCACCCCATCCGCAAGGAGGGGTGGCTTTTTTACATCGGCGCCACGGGCAGGGCCGCGGCGGGCGCATGGCGGCGCAGGTAGTAATGGCGGTACAGCATGATCTCGCCCCACACCAGCAGCAGCGTTACCAGCGCGAACAGGCCCAGCGTGATCTTGAGCGAATTGAAATAGGCGCCGGCCTGGCGTTTGATGGCGTCGATGAAAATCATCGGCACCGATTTGTCGAGTTTGCTGAAGTCGGCATGGCGCGCCACATCGGTGGTCAGACGCACGGCCAGATCGGTGCCCAGCGCGGCCAGTTCGCCCGTCGCCTGGCCACGGAAGTTGGCGCCCTTGAGCGCTTCGCCGAGCAAGCCGACCCTGGCGATCAGCTGTTCCTGCAGCACCTGCGTCAGCAGCGCGCTGCCGCGGCGCAGAATGAATTCATTGATCCAGCGCGCCTTGCTGCGTTCCCAGTAGCTGGCTGACGTGGGCTGGTAATACATGCCTTGCACGAACGGTTCGAGCAGGCTGCGCATGCTGACGGGCTGGCCCGGAGCGATCAGCTTGACCTGCTGTTCCAGGTAGACGCGCAGCGCCGGCATCTGCGCTTCGACCACGGGCTGCAAGTCGCGCTCGAGGGCCTGGTTGACCACGCGGTGCACGCTGTGCACGGCGCCCAGGCCGGCGCCGAGGAGCGGCAGCGCGAGCAGGATCAGCACATAGCTGAGCTTGGCGGCCACATGCCAGGCGGACGGACGGCGCACCAGCAGGCATTTTCTGGCCAGCTGGTAGCAGATGCCGACCGCCAGCACAAAGCCGATCACGCCATACAGCAGCATCCACGGCAGGACTGTCCACAGCAGGTCGCTGCCGAACGGTGCCAGGGCGCTGCCCCAATTGACCAGTTGTTGCTTCATGTACATTGCCTTGACGTAAGTAATCAGGCAATTATAACTATTTAATAAATAGACATGGCGCGCTTGACTTCAATGCGCCATCAGCACCGGTAGCTTCATCTGGCGCAGCACGGTTTCCGTCACGCCGCCCAGCAGGATTTCGCGGAAGCGCGCGTGGCCGTAGCCGCCCATCACCAGCAGGTCCGCATGCACTTCGGCGGCCATGGCCAGCAGCGCCGCGCCGACGTCGCCCGTGGTGATGCTCGCACGCACCTCGACGGGCACGCCGTGGCGGCTCAGGTAGGCGGCGATGTCGGCGCCCGGATGGCGGGCCGGCTGCGCGTGGCCGGCCGGCGGGTGCAGCAGGGCCAGCACCACCAGGCGCGCCGCGCGCAAGAGGGGCAGGGCGTGGCCGATGGCCCGCGTCGCTTCCATGCTGCCATCCCAGGCCAGCACCACCGTGTTATTCAGCTGCGCGAACTGGCCGCTGCGCGGCACGATCAGCACGGGACGGGCCGCGTTCAGCATCACGTAGGGCACCAGGTCGCTCATGGCGCCGGGCAGCGCTTCGCTGTCGTCATGCTGGCTCAGCACCGTCAGATCGCTGTAGCGGGCGCTGACGGCCATGCCGCCATCTTCGTCGTCTTCGATCAGGCGCCGCTCGAGCGAGACGGCGCCGGCCTGGCGCGCCAGCGTCTCGAACTGGTCGAGCGCCTGTTCCGCCTGGCCGTGCAGGGCCGAAATCTGCGCCGCCACGGCGCTGCCGCGCATGCCGCGGTTGTTTTCCAGGGTAAAGCGCGACAGGCCCGTCATGGCGGCGCCGATCAGGTGCGCCTGCTGCGCGTGCGCCAGCCGCGCCGCGATGGCGATGCGCTGCGGCGCATGGCGCGACAGGTCGGCGTGGACGAGGATGGATTTGTAAGCCATGTTGTCACTCGGTAGTCAGGATGGCAACAAGGCTAGAACGGCAACACGGGCAAGTCCAGCATTGCCGCGCTGGCCGGCGTTTTTATTCTGTGGGGCTTGATGTGGGTCAAAAAAATACGGGTCATGGCGCTCTGCAAGGCCGCAGCCAGCAAATGCAGATCTGATTGATGTGCATCAAAATGCCTGCCCCAGCGCCAGCCATAATGGCATTGAACTCTTTGCCCTTTCAGTGGTCTGCATCGGCGCCGGCGCCATCCGTCCGGCACTTGCTTGTGTGACGCAACAACGCTGGCCGTGGCGGGAGTTCACTCTTCAAGCGGGCGCGTGGCTGTCTGCTTTCTCCGCCCAGCGCAGCCGGATGGCGTCGATGGCGGGCAGTTCCCCGACAAACAGGCCGACCAGCCGCGCATCGAAATGGCTGCCTTGTTGCGCTTGCAGATAGCCCACGGCGTCCGTCACCGACCACGCGCGCTTGTACGGGCGCACCGAGGTCAGCGCGTCGAAGACGTCGGCCACGGCGACGATGCGCCCGGCCAGCGGGATCGCTTCGCCCGCCAATCCCTGCGGGTAGCCGCTGCCATCCCATTTTTCATGGTGCGACACGGCGATGGCGCGCGCCAGCGCCAGCATGCCGCCGTCCTCATGCTCGCCGATGATGTCGCCGCCGATGCGCGCGTGCGTCTGCATGACGGCCCATTCGTCCGCGTCGAGCTTGCCCGGCTTTTGCAGGATGCGGTCGGGGATGCCGATCTTGCCCACGTCGTGCATGGGTGCCGCGTGCAGCAGGTCGTCTGCGGCGGCCTCGTCCATGCCGGCGGCCACGCCCAGCAGGCGCGCGTAATGGCTCATGCGGATCACGTGCAAGCCCGTTTCATTGTCCTTGTATTCTGCCGCCAGGCCCAGGCGCTGGACGATCTGCAGCCGCGTTTCCTTCAATTCATCGATGCGCACCAGCGACAGGTGCGTGCGCACGCGGGCGCGCACGATGGCGGGACTGAGCGGCTTGGTGATGTAATCGACGGCGCCCGCTTCAAAACCGCTCACTTCATCGCGCATGTCGTTCAGGGCCGTGACGAAAATGACGGGGATGGCGGCCGTCAGCGGCGCGGCTTTCAGCTGGCGGCAGGCATCGTGGCCGCTCATGCCGGGCATCATCACGTCCAGCAGGATCAGGGCCGGGCGTTCCTGCCGCGCCAGTTCCAGTGCCCGTGCGCCATCCTTGGCGAACAGCAGCGCGTAGTCGTTTTGCAATATCTGGCGCAGCAATTGCAAATTGGCCGCCTCGTCGTCGACGACGAGAATCACGGGCCTGGCGGGTGCATTCATGGAGACTCCGGGGCGAAGGTGTGCAGCAAGTCGTGCAGGAGCGACTGTGCCAGAGGGAAATCAAAGTCGTCGATGGCGTGCCGCAGCGGCGCCAGCGCATCCGCGTGCGCGCCCATGGCGTGCTGCAACTGTGCTTGCGCCGCGTCATCGAGTTCGCCGCGCCGCAAGGCTTGCAGCAGGGAACTGGCCGCTTGCCGGGCGGCGGGCGCGTCGAAGGTACCCGCCGTTGCCGCCGGCAATGCAGGCGGCGCCAGCCGGGCGATGGCGGCCACGGCCGCCGGCCATTGCGTCAGCAGGGCGCCCAGGGTCTCGTCGAGCTGCTGGGGCGTGGCGGGACCGGGACCGGCGCAGCATTGTTCCAGCGCCGCCAGGCTGGCAGCCAGCTGCTCCAGCCCCAGGTTGGCCGCCACGCCGCGCAATTGGTGACTGTGCGGCAAGAGCGCCGCGTGATCGCGCGCTTCGATGGCGGCCAGCAGGGCCGGCGGCAGGCGCGGATGCTCGCTTGCGAAACGGGCCAGCGCCGCGCGGTAGGCGCTGTCGTTGCCGGCCCAGCGCTGCAGGGCGCCCGCATGGTGCAGCACCCGTCCGCCAGCGGGCGCCGCCGGCTCGCCGCCATCGTCGGCGGGGTCCGCCGCCAGGCCCAGCACGCGCGCGATTTCCTGCGACAGCGCCTGCCACTCGACGGGCTTGGTGGCAAAACCGTCCATGCCGGCCGCCCGCGCCGCCTTGCGGTGCGCCTCCAGCACGCTGGCCGTCATGGCGATCACGGGCACGCGCGGGCGGCCGTCGCGCAGGGCGGCGGCACGGATGGCTTGCGTGGCGGCCAGGCCATCCATGCGCGGCATCTGCAAGTCCAGCAGCAGCACGTCGAAGTCGTTCTGCTGCGCCAGTTGCAAGGCTTGCGCGCCATCGCCGGCCGTGACCACCGTGTGGCCGCGCTTGCCCAATAGCAAGCTCAGCAGTTCCAGGTTTTGCGGCACATCGTCGGCGGCCAGCACGCGCAGGGGCGGCAGGCGCACGCTGCGGCGTTCGCTGGCGGGCAGCGCCGCCTGGCGTGCCGGCAGCAAGGGCAGCATGACGTGGAACACGCTGCCGTGCGGCACGCTGGCGTCGGCCCAGATGCGCCCCTGCATCAGGCTCACCAGCTGCCGGCTGATGGTGGTGCCCAGGCCCGTGCCGCCAAAGCGCCGCGTGGTCGAGGCGTCCGCTTGCACGAACGGGTCAAAGATGGCGTCGCGCCGTTCCGCAGGGATGCCGATGCCGCTGTCCTGCACCAGCAGGTGCAACTGGCCATCCGTGAGGCGCGCCGCCAGGCCGACGGCGCCGCTGGGCGTGAACTTGATGGCGTTGTCGAGCAGGTTGCCCAGCACTTGCCGCATGCGTAATTCGTCGCCATGCAGCAGGGCCGGCAGTTGCGGGTCGTACTGCACCTCCATGCGCAAGCCCTTGGCGCGCGCATGGATGCCATATGTGGAGGCCAGTTCATCGACCAGCGCCAGCAGGCTGTAGTCGCGCAATTCCAGCGCCACGGCGCCCTTGTCCAGCTTGGCCGTGTCGAGCACTTCGTTGAGCAGGCGCAATAAGGAGCGGCCGGACTGGCGCACGGTATCGAGGTGGCGCCGCTGTTCCGGCGCCAGCGGCGAGTCCAGCAGCACGTCCGTGAAACCGAGGATGGAATTCATCGGCGTGCGGATTTCATGGCTCATGTTGGCGACAAAGCTGGCCCGCGTGGCGGCGGCCAGCTCCGCTTTTTCCTTGGCCATGCGCAAGTCTTCCTCCATTTGCCGCCGTTCGCTGATGTCGAGGATGACGCCGTCGACCCAGCGCACGGCGCCTGCCGCATCGTGCACGACGGTACCCCGCTCCCACAGCCAGCGCGCCGTGCCGTCGGCATGCAGCAAGCGGTATTCGAGCAGGTAGGGCTCGCCGCTGGCGACGCTGCGGTTGAAGACCTCGATCACGTAGGCGCGCTCTTCGCTGGCGATCAGGCCCGTGATGCTGCGGCGCGGCGCGGCGCCGAGAAAGTCGGCGGGCGGATAGCCGGTGATGGCTTCCACGCCATCGCTGACGAACAGCATGGGCTGGTTTTCCGCCGTGGTGCAGCGAAAGGCGATGCCGGGAATATTGCCGATCAGCGAGCGCAGCTGCTGTTCGCTTTCGCGCAGGGCGGCCAGCATGGCGCGCCGTTCGCTGATGTCCGTAATGAACAGCACATATAAATCCTGGTCGGCCAGGCGCGCGCTGGCCATCGAGCGCTGCACGGCCACTGGCATGCCATCCTTGCGCAGGTAGACAATTTCCTCGCTGGTATGGACGGCGTTGCCTTCGCCCGTGCGCAGGTAGTGCAGCAGGCCGTGCTGTTCCGACTGGCGCACGTCGCTGACCAGCATGCTGACATGGCGGCCGACAATTTCCGCCGACCGCCAGCCGAGGATGCGTTCGGCGGCGCCGTTGAAATCGACGATGCTGCCGTGCCGGTCGATGGTGATGACGCCGTCGACCGTGCTCGTCAGCAGCGAACGGGTCCAGTGCTCGCTCTGGTTCAGGTGGCGAAACAGTTCGCGGTAGCGCAAGATGCCCACGGCCGAGGCGACCAGGATCGTCAGGGCGATGGTCAGCAGGGACACGCTGACCACCAGCATGGGCCGGTTGGCATCGGCATCATTGCCTGGGGGAATTGTTCCCACGAAGCGGGCCGCCTGCATGCCCATGTAATGCATCCCGGCAATCGCGCAACCCATGACGCAGGCGCTGATCAGCGTGCGCCGTGACGAGGATACGCGGCTGCTCCAGCCGCGCAAGCCGAAGCGTATCCACAGGGCCAGGGTGGCCAGCGCCACGGCAACGACGAGCGACAGCGCGAACAGCAGCGGTTCGTAGCGCAGCGACAGGCCCATGCGCATGGCTTGCATGCCCGTGTAATGCATGGCGCCGATGCCCACGCCCACCAGCAAGCCGCTGCGCAGCAGCAGCGGCGCCGTGACGGCGCGCCGGCTGATGGTGCTCAGGGCCACGAACGAGGCCGCCACGCTGGGCACGATGGACAGCAAGGTCAGGCCCGGATCGTAGGCGACACTGGTGCCCAGTTCGAAGGCCAGCATGCCGATGAAATGCATGGCCCACACGCCGCAGCCCAGGGCCAGGCTGCCGGCCAGCAGGCACAGCAAGTGCAAGCGGCGGCTGATGCTCGCCTGCGCGCGGCTGTACGCCGTCATCTGGAACGCCATCCACGACGTGAAAATGGCGATCACGAGCGACAGCAGCACCAGGCCCGGCGCATGTACGCCATGGTGCAACTGGGCCGGGTCGGCGGGAAGGTGGAACAGGTGCTGGACGCTGGCAGGTATCATCGTAGGCAGGCAGGTAGAGCGTCGTGGCGCTGAAAACAGGATCGGGGCCGGCCAACGCTGCGGGTGGCCGATGCAAATGACCTTACCAGATTTCTGGAAACAAATATCTTATTTGTAATTATTTTCCCTGTCGTGCAAGCGCTTCCCAGGCGAAATAAATGGGAGGCGCACCTTGCCATGCCCGTGGAATGGCCGTGCCGGCGAAGAAGTTGCCGTCAAGAATTGTGTGGTTTTTTTGCAAAGTGCGACGTCTTGCCGGGCGGCATGCTACATTCGCGTCCTGCTTTTTTCTGAAAGGATGACGATGCCTTTAGGTAACAACTTCTTGCAGCACAATCAGCAAGCCTGGGATGCCCAGGCTGCACAGAACAGTCCATGGTCGCAGCCCGTTGACAGCGCCACCATTGCGGCGGCACGCGCCGGCCAGTGGCAGATCCACCTGACGCCCGGGCCCCTGCCGGCTGGCTGGCTGGACGCCGTGCAAGGCAAGCGCATCCTGTGCCTGGCCGGTGCCGGCGGGCAGCAGGCGCCCGTGCTGGCGGCTGCCGGCGCGCACGTCACCGTCTTTGATTTATCCGGGCAGCAACTGGCGAAAGACCGCATGGTGGCCGAACGCGACGGCTTGCAACTGGCCACCGTGCAGGGCGACATGCGCGACCTGGCCTGCTTTGCCGACGCCAGTTTCGATGTCATCGTCCATCTCGTGTCGAACCAGTACGTGCCCGACATCGGCCCCGTGTGGCGCGAATGCGCGCGCGTGCTGGCCGACGGCGGCGTGCTGTTGAGCAGTTTCTTCAATCCGGCCGTGTTCATCGGCGACCGCGACCCGCAATGGGCGCAGCAGGGCTTGATACGGCCCCGTTTCGTGCTGCCGTATTCGGATGTGGAGGATATGGATGCCGATGCGCTGGCATCGCGCATGGAGAGGGGCGAGGCGCTGATCTTCGGTCACGGGCTGGACAGCCAGATCGGCGGCCAGCTGGCGGCGGGCTTCGTGCTGGCGGGATACCACGAGGAAATGCATCCCCACCCGCGCTTTGAAATTGAAAAATACTTGCCCAGTTTTATCGCCACGCGCGCCGTCAGGCTGGCGCGCGCGGCATAGCTTTTAGTTGTAGGGCTGCAAGTCCAGCCAGACGGCATACGCCAGGCGCTTGCCATTCCACAGGCCGCCGCCGCGGATGACGGCGTCGCACGAGGTCAGCTGGCCCACCAGGTCCATGCGGCCCAGGTTGCGGCGCAGGCGCAGCGCGTCGTTGTGCGACAGGTAGCCCACCAGCTGGCCGTCGATGAAGACGGCGATGGCCTTGTCCTGGAACGGGTTGGCATCGTCGCAGACGAGCAGGGCCAGGCATTTTTCTTCCGCATTGCCGGGACCATGCTCGCCGGCCAGCTTGGCGATGGCGGGCTGGTACATCGATTCGTTTTCCACTTCCGACGCAAAGCGCCCCTCATCGGTCCAGTGATGCGCGGGTGCGCCCGCAGGAATCGCCGGCACGTACTGGCGCACCGAGACGAGCGGCTTGTGCAGCGGTTTGACGGGCGTGCGGCCGCTGAAGACGTAGTACAGCAGGGCGATGACGATCACGATGGCAAGCAGGTAAAGCATGGTATCTCTCTGATTTCTAAGGGGGGAGCCGGGAGCGCGGGCGCGCCGCGCGGCGTTGCCGCTACTATAGCAAGTTCGCCGCCTGGTCCCGGGTAAATCTGGCCATCAGATGGCGCCGCCGGCGCAGTGCGCGCGGGTCGATCAGCACGATGGGCGAGGCGCCAGTCAGCCCCGAATAGTACTGGCCGTGCCGGCGCAGCACGGTGGCATAGTCGCGCAGCGCATGGCCCAGCGCCAGCATGCGCGCGTCGCAATCGACTTCGATGGCAAAGCGCAGCCGGTGCAACTGCCACCACAGCGGCAGGTTCCACGGCATGAGAAGAATCAAGGCATACGCCAGGGCCAGCCACTGGGGATCGCGCGCGGCCAGCCGGCATCGTGCGTGCGCCAGCAGCAGCGCCTGTTGTTGCGGCGGAATCAGTTGCAGCCAGACGGGCATGACGATGCGGGGCCGCAGCAGCCCCGCCACGCAGGGACCGATGCCGCCGCTCAGGAAGACGGGCGTGCCCAGCAAGGTGGCTTTTTGCCAGCGCCGCTGGTGCGACAGCAGCCAGACGCTGCGCAGCGCCAACAGCAGCAGCATGCCGCTCGATAGCATGAACCAGCCCAGTTTCAGCTGCGCCTGTTCCGCCGGCATGGCCGCCAGCACGCCGGGCAGCCACGCCAGGGGCAGGAGGGCGGACGCGGCGATGGCCGCCAGCCACAGCCAGCGCGTCGTGCGCCCGCGCCGCTGCAGCATGCGCTCGGCCTGCCAGGCGGCAGCGCTCAACAGCAGCGCGAATGCCATGCTGCATACGAGCCAGGCCGGCATCGGGCGCCTAGCGCTTCAGCGCCATGCCGACCGAGGCGGGCGCCGTGTGCTTGAAACCGAATTGCGCGTACAGGTCTTGCGCCTGGCCATCGGCGATCAGGCTGACATACGCGCTTTCGGGCACGTCGCTGTCGATGAACTGGCGGATTTCGCGCATGATCAGCTTGCCCAAGCCCTTGCCCTGGTGGGCCGGCAGCACGGCGATATCGACCACCTGGAAGAAGCAGCCGCCATCGCCGATGATGCGGCCCATGCCCACCACCTCGTCGCCATGCAGCACTTGCACGGCAAACAGGGAATTCGGCAAGCCCCTGGCGGCCGCCTCCGTGGTTTTCGCGCTCAGGCCGGCGGCGACGCGCAGGTGCTGGTAGGTGGCGCTGGCGGGAATGGCCAGGCGGGTGGTGTAGGGCGATGCTGCGGTCAAGGCGGTCTCCTGTAGAAATAGTTTGGAGCGGTAATTATAGGCGGCGATGGATTTTCGTGACGGCAGGCTTTTTTCGCCGCGCGCTATGTTGCCCATGCCGCTTTTGCGCTATGGTGGCGGCATCCCTTGAATTGTTGAAAGCACGCCATGTCCGCAGGATTTACCGCCACCGAGTTGTCCGTCATCCATGAAGACGACGCCCTGATCACTACCCTGGCCGCGCCAGCCGGCAAAGGCGAGCCCGTCTACCTGATGCTGCAGCGCGCCGACGAGTATGACGAGCAGGACGTGGCCATGGGCATGGACGAGCCGTATATCGAATACTGCGGCCAGGAATTTGCCTGGTATGGCCACATGCACGCCGTGATCCTGCATCCGAACCGCCTGTCCGTGCAGATGGATGCCGAGGCCGCCATGCAGATGGACGACGATGGCCAGATCGACGTGCGTTTCAACTTGACGCCGGAGCGCTACGCCCAGCTCCAGCAGGCGCTGCGCACCACCTTCGAGGGCTGCGACTACTATCGCGAAGAACGTTGATCTGCGCGGAAGGCAGCGGCCATGATGCCGCGTATGCTGGATAGAGGAGATGGACTGGGGAGTGGACGATGACGGTGCTGATACTCGGTTTGTTGCTGTTCCTGGGCTTGCATTCGGTGCGCATCGTCGCCGACGGCTGGCGCAGCGCCCAGCTGGCGCGCCTCGGCGAAAAGCGCTGGAAGGGCCTGTATTCGCTCGTGGCGTTTGCCGGGCTTGGCCTGATCATCTGGGGCTATGGCTTGGCGCGCCAGCAGCCGCAGGTGCTGTGGACGCCGCCCATGGGCTTGCGCCACATCAGTGCCCTGCTGATGCTGTTCTCGCTGATTTTACTGGCGGCGGCCAATGTGCCGCGCAACCATATCAAGACCTGGGTGCACCACCCCATGCTGCTGGGCACGCAACTCTGGGCCGTCGCGCATCTGCTGGCCAACGGCAACGTGGCCGACGTGCTGCTGTTCGGCGGCTTTCTCGTCTGGTCATCCGTTGACCTGTATGCCGCCGTGCAGCGCGACCGCGCGGCCGGCGCCGCCTATCCGGGCGGCACCGTGGCAGGCACCCTGATCGCCGCCGGCGCGGGTTGCGTGTTGTGGTTGTTGCTGGCGTTCTGGCTGCATGGCGTGCTGTTTGGCGTGCGGCCGTTTGGCGATTGATGGAGACGAAGATGGAGATGGAACAGACGAAGCACATCGCCTTGCACGGCCAGCTGGTCGAGCTGCTGCCGTTGCAGCCGGAACACGGGCCACAGCTGCTGCAGGCGGCCGCCGATGGCGAACTGTGGAACATGACGGTCACCGTGGTGCCCGGCCCCGCCACCATGGCCGCCTACATCGCCACGGCCCTGGAAGGCCGGCGCGCCGGCACGGTCATGCCCTTCGTCATCGTGCAAAAGTCCACGGGCGCCATCGTCGGCAGCACGCGCTTCTGGAAGATCGACCGTATCAACCGCAAGATGGAAATCGGCCACACCTGGCTGGCCGCCTCCGTGCAGCGTTCGGGCGTGAACACGGAAGCAAAATTGCTGTTGCTGACGCATGCCTTCGAAGCCATGCAGGCCGTGCGCGTGCAATTCACCACCGACGAACTGAACGCCAAATCGCGCGCCGCCATTGTGCGCCTGGGCGCGGTACAGGAAGGCATCGTGCGCCACGAGCGCATCATGCCGGACGGACGCAAGCGCAATTCCGTGCGTTTCAGCATCATCGATACGGAGTGGGAAGGAGTGAAGGCGGGGCTGGAGCGCAGGCTGGGGCGCTGACACAAAAAAACCCGCAGCATCTGGCGATGGGCGGGTTTGATCAGGTACGACTAACGTGTTCTGTGGTGCCGGGAGCCGGAATCGAACCGGCACGCTGTTTCCAGCGCGGGATTTTGAGTCCCGTGCGTCTACCTATTCCGCCATCCCGGCAACGCGAGACGCATTATCACTGATTTATCGCGATACGGCAAGTTTTTCGCTTGGCATACGGTTTAGCCCATTCATCGGATGCTGCCTTTGCATGAAAAACGCCGTCCGGGGCGCGGGCCCGGGACGGCGTTGTCGGACGGCGGCTGGGCCGGTATCAGTTATGCACGGAGTTCAGCTGGCGCGCGATGATGTCGTGGTTGAGCCAGACGACGGGTGCTTGCGGTTCCGACATGGCGTGGAACATCAGCGGGCCCGTGCCCTCCAGTACCAGCGAGCTCAGGTGGTCTGTGATCAGTTCCTTGCGGTCCTTGTGCAGCTTGGTGATGTCGTCCGAGGTGCCGATCATGACGTCGGCCAGCTCCGGCGTGTTGTCCATCGGCCAGGCGGCGAAGTTGCGGAACTGCACGCTGGTGGCGTCGCCATTGTAGGCGGCGATACGGTCGAGCAAGTCTTGCAGCGAGACGCCGTCTTCCAGCAAGCCCTGGCAGGTTTTCCACTGTTCTTCGGCCCAGGCGCTGCCGCCTTCTTTTTTCAGCGCGTCGAGCAGGGGGAACAGGGACAGTTCCACGCCGACGAAAATATCGGACGAGTTGGTGCGGATTTCCGGGCAGTTGAAGACGGTGGCCTTGATGCCTTTTTCCCACGCGGCCTTGGCCACGTTTTCCAGGCGCATCTTGGCCAGGCCCTGGGTGTAGTTGCTGTAGGTTTGCCACTGGTATTTGCCGTCGATCAAGATCTCGGTACCGTGGTAGCCGTAGGCGCTGTAGCGCACCTGGCCGCCCGTTTGCTCGATGCGGGCGCGGATGGCGGCGCTGCCGTCGATCAGGTGCTGCAGGGTGTTGGCCGTGACTTCGTCGAAGTTCATCAGGATCAGCTTGCCCAGGTCGCTGTCGAGCAGCGCGCGCGAGGACATGAAGCGCTCGCCGCGGCCCTTGTAGATGCGGTTGGCAATGGCCAGGAAGACCTTGACCTTCGGAATGCCGCCAGCCATGGTGTGGGCGAAATACACATTGCTGCCGTCAGGAATCAGGCTGTCCAGTTCGGCCATGGCTTTCGCCACGGAAGCGCTGAAGCGGGCGATGCCGGCTTCGCGGCAGCGTTCGATCTGCGCCCAGTCCAGCTTGTCTTCTTGCCAGCTCTTCAGGGTCATGTCGGCCAGCAGGGCCGTCGGCGTCGGCTCGCCCGCTGGCGCGTCGAGGTCGAAACCGGCCATCAGCGGCACATTGATGATGCGGCCGCCCAGGTTGGCTTCGGCTTCGGCCAGCTCTTCCGCGTTCAGCGGGCGCAGCGCCATGTTTTCATCGCGGCGGCCGACCGTCATGCCGACGATATTCATGCCCGCCTTGCGCGCTTCGTCCAGCAAGCCATTGACATAGCCGCGGCCGAACAGCTCGCCGAACAGCACAAAGGTGTCGCCCTTGCGGAAGATATTTTTTTGCGGGATGTCTCTTAAGGACGTGATCTCGGTCATGGTATCAATTCATTCAAAAATTAGCAGGCGGACGATGGGGAGTCCGGCGTGCTGGTTCAACATAGTGATAAATTATGCGCCCTTTCAGTGGCGACAATCTTCTTGCGAACGATTCTCGTCTGGAGCGGCATCTTCTTCTTTGGAACAGCTCTTATTCTTTCGCCATGGCGTATTTTACGCTGCCGCGGCGCACAGCGCCCGTGCACAGGGTCAGATAAGCCCGGCAGGCGCCGATATTACCTCAGCTTGGTCATGCCGGTCAGTAAAATTGATTTAAAACAAATCCTGCTGGCCGGACACAAGGCGCGAAAAATCGTCGCCCAGGAAGGGCAGGATCGCGTCGGCCACCGGCTGCAGCTGGCGCGTCAGGTAATGGTGGTAGTCGATGGGCGAGCGCTGCGTTTCCAGCGGCTCCGGCCCGGCCACCGTGATGACATAGCTGATCCAGCCGCCGTTCTGGTATTGCAGCGGGCGGCCCTGCGCCAGGTTGTAGGCGTCGGCCGTGCGCGCCGCGCGCACGTGGGGCGGCACGTTGCGCTGGTAATCGTCGAGCGGGCGGCGCAGGCGCTTGCGGTAGACCAATAAAGCGTCGAATTCGCCGCGCACCGTGCGCGCCACGTAGTCGCGCACATACTCCTGGTAGGCGGCGCGCTGGAAGATGCGCAGGTACAAGGCTTGCTGGAATTGCTGCGCCAGCGGCGTCCAGTCGCTGCGCACGGTTTCCAGGCCCTTGTAGACCATCTGTTCGCTGCCGTCGGGCTTGCCCACCAGGCCCGCGTAGCGCTTCTTGCTGCCTTCTTCCGAGCCGCGGATGGTGGGCATCAGGAAACGCCGGTAATGCGTTTCGAATTCGAGTTCCAGCGCATTCTCCAGGCCAAACTCTGCGCGCAGATACTCGTCCCACCAGGCGTTGACGTGCGCCACCAGGGCGCGGCCGATCTTGCCCGCCTCTGCATCCGTATGCGCCGTCTTCAGCCAGACGAAGGTGGAATCCGTGTCGCCGTAGATCACCTGATACCCTTGTTCCGTGATCAGCTCGCGCGTGCGGTGCATGATGTCGTGGCCGCGCAGGGTGATCGACGAGGCCAGGCGCGGGTCGAAGAAGCGGCAGCCGCTCGAGCCCAGCACGCCATAGAACGCGTTCATGATGATCTTTAACGCTTGCGACAGGGGGGCGTTGCGCTCGCGCTTGGCCATCTCGCGGCCCTGCCACACCTGTTCCACGATGGCGGGCAGGCAATGTTTGACCCTTGAAAACTGCGCGCCCCGGTAGCCGGGCACGGTATCGGCCTCGTCGCCGCTGGTGCCCACCACCAGGCCCACGGGGTCGATGAGGAAAGTGCGGATGATGGACGGGTACAGGCTTTTGTAGTCGAGCACCAGCACGGAGTCGTACAGACCCGACTGCGAATCCATGACGAAGCCGCCGGGGCTGTTCTCGCCGGACACATCGCCCAGGTTGGGCGCCACGTAGCCTTGGCGGTGCATCAGCGGCAGGTACAAATGTTCGAAGGCGGCCACGGAGCCGCCGCTGCGGTCGGCCGCCAGGCCCGTCACGCTGGCCCGTTCCAGCAGGAAGGTCAGCAGCTCGGTTTTCGCAAAGATGCGCGTGACCAGCTCGCAATCCTTGAGGTTGTAGCGGGCCAGCGCCGGCTTGTCTTTGCGGAAACGCCGGTCGATCTCGGCCATGCGCTGGTAGGGGTTGTCGATGGACTTGCCTTCGCCCAAGAGCGTCTGCGCCACGTTTTCCAGGCTGAATGAGGAAAAGTTCCACGTCGCCGATTTTAACGCTTCGATGCCATCGATGATCAGCCGGCCCGCGGCGGCCGCAAAATAGTGTTCCTGCTTGCCGCCATGCTCGCGCCATTCCATCACGGCGCCGCCCCGTCCCAGCCTCAACGGGACTTGATAACGCTCGGCATGTTGCTTGAGCACGCGCAAGTCGAACTGCACCAGGTTCCAGCCGATGATGGCGTCCGGATCGTGGCGCTCCATCCATGTGTTCAGGCGCTCGAGGATCTGTGCGCGGCTGTCGCAGTATTCGAGGTCGAAGTCGCGTTCCCCGTCGACGCCATTTGGCGGGCCCAGCATGTAGACCTGGCGCTGGCCGCAGCCTTCCAGGGCCAGCGAATACAGCTCGCCATGGGCCGTCGTCTCGATATCGAGCGACACCAGTTTTAATGCGGGACGGTAGCCGGGCGCCGGCCTCAGTTGCACGTCCTGCAGTGTTTCTCCGCTGAACGTTACCGGCGCCGTGATGAAACGCTCCATCAGGTAGCGTTCGGGCGGGCGGATGTCGGCTTCATACACGTCGATGCCGTGGGCGCGCAGCTGCTTTTCCAGCTTCAGCAAATGCCGGTATTGCTTGCAGTACAAGCCCAGCACGGGGCGATGGTGGAAATCGCACAGCGACAAAGGACGCAGCTCCGCATGGCGCTCGCCGCGCAGCAGCTGTTGCGCCTGTTCCTGCTGTTCCATGGGCAGGAAGGCGACGGCCGTCTGCACGGGCAGGCGCACGTGGCGGGGCCCGGCATCCGTTGCCAGCCAGAAATCGACTTCCGTGCCAGCGCTGGTATCGCGCCAGTGGCGGGTCAGGATGAAGCCCTGTTCGGGCGGGTGCTGCGCGTTGCCTGTCATGGTGCCGTGAGTATCGGATGTGCTGGCCTGCACATTACAGCAAGCTGATGCAGGGCGGGGGCGGTTGCGGCTATAATTTTCTGCATCGAAGACGATAACAAGAGCGCGCCGCGCCACACACCCTGGAGACAGCATGCAAGCAATGAGTTATGTACACGGCGCCCACGAGACGCCGTTGATCGGCGAAACGATAGGCGCTTACCTGGACGGCATCGCTGCCCGCCATGGCCAGCACGATGCCCTGATCGTGGCGCACCAGAACGTGCGCTGGACGTATCTGGAATTCCAGCAGCGCGTGCACCGCCTGGCCGCCGGCTTGCTGAAGCTGGGCCTGCAGCCGGGCGACCGGGTCGGCATCTGGTCGCAGAACTGCGCCGAATGGGTGCTGACGCAGTTTGCTACGGCGAAAGCCGGCTTGATCATGGTCAACATCAATCCCGCCTACCGGCGTTCGGAACTCGAATACGTGCTCGACAAGGTGCAGTGCAGCGCGCTGATTTTGTCGCCCAGCTTCAAGTCCAGCGACTACCTGGCCATCGTGCAGGACGTGGTGCCGGAAATCGCCCGTGCGCGCGCCGGTGCCCTGCAGTCGCCGCGCCTGCCGCAATTGCGCCACGTCATCCGCCTGGGCGCGGCCGCCACACCGGGCATGCACAGCTTCGATGCCTTGATGGAGGGCATCGAAGCCGCCGACCTGGCGCACCTGGAAGAAGTGAGCGCTACCTTGCAGTTTGACGATGCCGTCAACATTCAGTTCACCTCCGGCACCACAGGCGCGCCGAAAGGCGCCACCTTGACGCACCACAATATCCTGAACAATGGTTTTTTCATCGGTGAAGCCATGCGTCTCACCGAACAGGACCGTTTGTGCATTCCCGTGCCCCTGTACCACTGTTTCGGCATGGTGCTGGGCAACCTGGCCTGCGTCACGCATGGCGCGGCCATGGTGTTTCCCGGCGAAGGCTTCGACCCGAAAGCCGTGCTGGAAACCGTGCAGGCCGAGCGCTGCACGGCATTGCACGGCGTGCCGACCATGTTCATCGCCATCCTCGACCATCCTGACTTCAAGCAATACGACCTGTCGAACTTGCGCACCGGCATCATGGCCGGTTCCCCTTGCCCGATGGAGGTCATGACGCGCGTCATCGAGCTGATGCACATGGCGGAAATCACGATTGCGTATGGCATGACGGAAACGTCGCCCGTCAGCTTCCAGACGGCCATCGAAGATCCGCGCGAAATGCGCGTGTCATCGATCGGCAGGGTCCACCCGCACCTGGAAGTGAAGATCATCGATGCGGAAGGGCGCATCGTGCCGCGCGGCGAGAAGGGCGAATTGCTCACGCGCGGCTATTCCGTGATGCAGGGCTACTGGGGCGACCCGGAAAAAACAAGCGAAGCCATCGATGCGGCGCGCTGGATGCATACGGGCGACCTGGCCGTGATCGACGCCAACGGCTTTTGCAGCATCGTGGGACGCTCGAAAGACATGGTCATCCGCGGTGGCGAAAACATCTATCCGCGCGAAGTCGAGGAGTTCCTGTACCGCCACCCGAGCGTGCTCGACGTGCAATGCGTGGGCGTGCCGGATGCCAAGTATGGCGAAGAGTTGTGCGCCTGCATCATCCTGCGCCCCGGCACGCAGGCCACCAGCGAGGATATCCGCGCCTTTTGCGATGGGCAGATCGCCTATTACAAGATTCCCCGCTACGTGCGCTTCGTCGAGGAATTCCCCATGACGGTGACGGGCAAGATCCAGAAATACCTGCTGCGCCAGCAGGTGGCTACGGATCTGGGGCTGGGCGCGGATTAAGAGCCTATCCCAGTAGGGAGCGTCATCTGCTGGCAGCGTATCAGGAGCGCGGACAAGGCGTGAGGAGGACGCGTGGCGAGCCACGCAACGACGAACAACGCAGTCCCCGCTTCTGAGGGGCGCCAGCAGAGGATGTATTCATCTACTGGGATAGGTTCTAAGTTTTTCGGCTGCCCATAAAAAAACACCGGGACGCTCGCGCGGCCCGGTGTTTTTTTATTGCTCTAGCGTAAAGCTCAGGCCATCGCGGCTTGCGGTGCGCGCGCTGGCGTGCGGCGGCGCATGAAAGCCAGCAAGCCCAGGCCGGCCAGCAGCATGGCGTAGGTGCCTGGTTCCGGCACGGCCGAGACGCTGACCGTGTTGAAGCCGGCGCCGTTCATCGAGACGTGGCCATAATTGATCGAGCTGACCGAATTGGCGACCAGGGTGCCGTTCATGCTGCCCGAACCGGAAAACGCGGCGTTCGGCGCCAGGATGCTGCCGTTGATGCCAACGTTGTTCAGGCTGGTGGTGGTGGCATTGGCGAAGTTCAGCAGCGTGCGGTCGGCGAAGCTGCCGAAATTGTCGAAGCCGCCGCTCATGGTGATGTTGGTGGCCGTGCCGTTGATGATGATGCTGGCCGTGCTTTTCAGCGAAGACACGTCCAAGGTCAGGTTATGCAGGTCGTTGGCCGAGATGGTGAAGACGTTCACGTCGGCGTTGATGTCGCCCACCAGCTTGAAGCCGCCATATTGCGAGATCACGGTGCCGTTCGATTGCAGCTTGGCCACGTCGCCCGACAGGGTCGTCAGTTGCTGTTGCGCTGCGGCAAAGTCCAGGGTGGAGGCATTGCCCTTGCTGAAGGTGCCCGTTGGGTACCACGATGGGGCCGTTACGTTGCCGTTCGCATTGCTCACGCCATACACGCCCGTACCGTTGATGGTGCCGTTGCCGATGTTCAGGTTGTTACCTGCGACCAGGGTGTTGGCGGCGCTGCCGGCTTTCTTGTTGGTACCGACGCTGTAGCTGTCCAGATAGATATTGCCGCCGGCGGCCAGGCTGCCGCTGACGCTGGTGAAGCCACTGGCGTTGCTGCTGCCGATGTTGCCGAAGATAAAGGCCGAGTAACCGTTGGCGACGCCGAGGTCAATCACGGTTGCCTGGGCCGAGGCGCTGAAGGAAAAGGCGAGCAGGGCGGCGCTGATGAGCGGCAAGGTGCGGGTAGTAAATAATTTCATGGACAATCTCATAGTGAATTGGGGGACGAATCGGGCGGGAAAGCAAGACACCGCCATCGCGCAAGCCATCATTATAATCTAAAAAACAATTCTAGTTCAATTTAGGTAATTAACTATATTTAAAAGCAACACTTTTGTTGTGTGCGAAGGGGGCTTTGCGGGCAAGAAAAAACCGGGACAGGCCCGGTTTTTTGCTGCTTACCTGACGCGCTGGTACAGGCGGAAACGTTCCACGTCGTCCGTGGGACGGCGTCCTTCCCACAGCTTGATCCAGTCCGCGCCGTGGTGCTCTGGCAACTGTTCCTTGCTGTCAGGCACCTTGATGCTGTCTTGCAACAGGAACACGTCGCATTGCTGCTGCCCCACGCTGGCAAACGGCAGGTGGCCGAAGTAGGCGAACGAAGCGCGCTGTGCGGCGCCGACGTTGCTGTTGATGCACTTGCTGCCTGGCGGCAAGTGGACGGAAATCTGGTGCGCCACGCTGGCGTAGCTCTTGCTGTAGTTCAGCGGCGGCAGGAACAGGGTCATGATCAGCACCCAGATCAGGATCAGGCCGCCGGACGACAGGACCACGGCGCGCCACAGCACGGCTGGCTGGCGCGAAATGCGCCAGTGCACCAGCGCTACCCAGCCTGCGCTGGCGCAGGCGGCCACGAAAAAGGCCAGCAAGTCCAGTTCAGGCTTGAAGCCTGGCATGAGTTTCAGGGCATTGTGCGCCAGTTTTGGCGGCCAGCCCGTCAGGATGGCGAACCAGAACAGCCACAGCGCGAGGGCGCAGATGGTCAGCACCATCACGGAGAACCAGTCGATGGCGTTGATGGCGCCCCGCTTCATGGTCAGCAATCCAAACGCGGCCATCACGGCCAGCGGCGGCAGCAGCGGCAGCAGCTGGCTCGGGTCGGGATCGGGATGGCACAGGCCCAGGATGGCCAGCATGGCAACAAAGGTCAGCGGCACGACGATGTGCAGCACGTGGTGCTGGCGGCGCCAGGCATACACGGCCCAGGCGGCGAACGGCCACGCGGGCCAGAAGAACCAGATGCCGACACGCAAGAAATACTGCACGCTTTTCAGGCTCGGGGCGCTGAACTGGCGGCAATTCCACTCCATCCAGGCTTGCAGCGGCGAATGGCCGTACGGCTGCAGCCATTCGCCCGGCAGCAGCCAGGCGAGGGTCAGCGCGGCGCCGATCAGGATCGCCAGCGCCAGGTGGCGTATGCTGCGCAGCAAGGGCAGGCGCAGGAAGAGGGTGCACAGCAGCAGGGCGATGCTCAGCGCCGCGGGCGTGATCCAGCCGCGCGCGAGGGTCAGGCCGCCCATCGCCAGGCCCAGCAGGGCCGCGTTGCGCACGGAGGGGCCTTCCATGTAGCGCACGGCGCGGTACAGCAAATAGGCCATCAGGGATACGTACAGCGCTTCGGCCGTGATGTCGTGGCTGTGTTGCAGCAAGCCCAGGCAGCCCAGGTAGATGAGTACGGCGGCATCGGCCAGGGTGCGGCCGAAATCGTCCGGCTCGGGCTGGCCGCCGAAGGCCAGGCGCAGCGGCTGGGCGTCGTTGCGGCGGCCCAGGTTGAAGGCGGTGTACCAGACGGACAGGGTGCTGACGACGAAGATGCCGATGGTCGACATGCGCGCGCCGAAGACGTCGCCGTCGATCCAGCCGAACAGCTTGATGAAGATGGCGCCCAGCCAGAAGGCCAGCGGGCCTTCATCGGGCAGCGACAGGCCAGCCACGTTGGGCCACAGCCAGTCGTTCAGGCCGCCATGCGCCATGGTCCACATGATGCCGAAACTGGCGGCATCATCGTTCTTCCACGGTTCGCGGCCGATCAGGCCAGGCAGGATGTACAGCAGGCCAAGCGCAAACAAGGCCCATCGTGGCAGCGCGAGTGTGGCAGCGGCGGGAAGGCGGACTGGCTTCATCGATAGTCGGTATCAGAAAAAAATGGCAAGACGCGACGAATGGCGTCGGGTATGCGCGAGTATAAAGTAAAGCGGCCAAAGACAAAAAAGGCAGCCGTAGCTGCCTTTTCTCTGGTAGCCGAAGCTGCCCTTCTTTGCCGCAGAGCGGCAAAAATCAGCCAGCTGCGACTGCGGTTTTCGAACCAACCGAACCGAACTTCTGACGGAACTTCTCGACGCGACCAGCGGTATCGACGATTTTGTGCTTGCCCGTGAAGAATGGGTGCGATTCAGCCGACACCTCGATCTTCACCAGTGGGTATTCTTTACCGTCGTGGGTGATTTTTTCGCGGGTTTGGATGGTCGAGCGGGTAACGAATTTGAAATCGCACGACAGATCGTGGAAAACAACTTCGCGGTATTCTGGATGGGTATCGACTTTCATGGTCTTCTCTCTAGTTTGGTAGCCAAACAGCACTTCGTCGGTCGTCCTGCTTCTTGACCCGATTGCCGATCACTTGCCAGGGTTTAAAATAATGCAACCGTCGATTATATAGCGCTTTCCCGCCGCAGGCAATAAAAAAGCCGCTCAGGGAGCGGCTTTCGCGAGATGATCAACGGAAGGCAGGGGTCAGACCCGTCGGGTCTGACCCCGGAAATCAGCCACCGCGGCGCATCATGTCGAAGAATTCGGCGTTGTTCTTCGTGGCTTTCATCTTGTCCAGAATGAACTCCATCGCCTCGATCTCGTCCATCGAATACAGCAACTTGCGCAAAATCCAGATTTTTTGCAGTTCGTTCGGCTTGATCAGCAGTTCTTCGCGGCGCGTACCCGATTTGTTCAGGTTGATGGCCGGATAGACGCGTTTCTCGGCCAGGCGGCGTTCCAGGTGGACTTCCATGTTGCCGGTACCCTTGAATTCTTCAAAGATCACGTCATCCATGCGCGAGCCCGTTTCGATCAGCGCCGTGGCGATGATGGTCAGCGAGCCGCCTTCTTCGATATTGCGCGCGGCGCCGAAGAAGCGTTTTGGACGTTGCAGCGCGTTCGCGTCGACACCACCGGTCAGGACCTTGCCCGAGGCAGGGATGACGGTATTGTAGGCGCGTGCCAGGCGGGTGATCGAGTCGAGCAGGATGACCACGTCTTTTTTCATTTCGACCAGGCGCTTGGCTTTTTCCAGCACCATCTCGGCCACTTGCACGTGGCGCGTGGCCGGTTCGTCGAAGGTCGAGGCGACGACTTCGCCGCGCACCGAACGTTGCATTTCGGTAACTTCTTCCGGACGTTCGTCGATCAGCAGCACGATCAGGGTGATATCCGGGTGATTCGCCGTGATCGCATGCGCGATGTGCTGCAGGATCACGGATTTGCCGGATTTCGGCGATGCCACCAGCAAGCCGCGCTGGCCTTTGCCGATCGGGGCGATCAGGTCGATGATGCGGCCGGTGATGTTTTCCTGGCCATTCATTTCACGTTCCAGGCGCAGCGGCTCGTTCGGGTGCAGCGGCGTCAGGTTTTCAAACAGGATGCGGTGCTTCGAGGCTTCCGGCGATTCGCCGTTGACCTTGTCTACTTTGACCAGTGCGAAATAGCGTTCGCCATCTTTCGGGGTCCGTACCTCGCCTTCGATCGAATCGCCGGTGTGCAGATTGAAGCGGCGGATTTGCGAAGGGGAGATGTAAATGTCGTCGGTGGACGCCATGTAGCTGGCGTCGGGCGAGCGCAGGAAGCCGAAGCCGTCAGGCAGCACTTCCAGGGCGCCGTCGCCAAAAATCTGTTCGCCGGACTTGGCGCGTTTTTTCAGGATAGCGAACATCAGCTCCTGTTTGCGCAAGCGGGCTGCGTTGTCAATGTCAAGACCGATCGCCATCTCAAGCAGGGCGGATACGTGTAGGGCCTTTAGTTCGGATAAATGCATATGTGTTGAGTGTCCCGAGACGGGATGTAAAGGTAGGGGAGGGGACTGCGTGGCGTTGATTAATTATTCGGGAAGGCTGTGCACGACTGAGGGCAAAGCCGCTTCCCGGTGGTTCCAGTCAGGCGGCGCTGCGGGCGCAGCGCTGCCCATCATACATTAAATGTTGCTGTCGACGAAAGCGGTCAACTGGCCCTTGGCCATGGCGCCCACTTTTTGAGCAGCTGCAACACCATCCTTGAACAGGATCAGGGTCGGGATGCCGCGGATGCCGAACTTGGCAGGTACTGCCTGGTTGGCGTCCACGTCCATCTTGGCGATCTGGATGCGGCCGGCGTATTCCTTGGCCACTTCTTCCAGGATCGGGGCGATGGCCTTGCAGGGACCGCACCATTCTGCCCAGAAGTCGACCAGTACTGGCAACTCGGATTTCAGGACGTCTGCTTCAAAAGATGCATCGCTAATGTGTTTGATATTTTCGCTCATATTTTCCTCAAATGAGGGTGGGATCAATAATGCCTGGAATTAACCATACGCTGGTTCGCCATCCATGCTTCCTGGAATGCAGTGAGAAGATGGGGACAATGGGCACGACTTCAATGTCTTGGAAGGTGCGACCAGAGGTATGCAGGCGGGGATGGCTGAAATAATAACCCATTTTTTCAAAGCGTGGCGATTATTGCAGAAAAACTTGAGGCATATCGTCTCCATGCGTGCCGACAGGGCGGCAAAGCCGCATGCCTGCTGGCCCGCAGCGCCGTGTCCGCCCTCCTGGCCGTCCCGTGCGCTCAGGCTTGTACGCTGGCCAGGCGCGCCGTGTGCTGCAGTTGCAAGTTCACCATGAGCTGCAATTCCGCGCTTTCCATCGGCTTGCGGAAGGTGCCCAATATATGCAGGCCGTTGGCCACGGCCAGGCGTTCGGCCGCCAGGCGCACGGCCGAATGCAGGCCCGACAGCAGGACCACGCCGCCGCGGAAGCCGTTTTCAGCCGCCATGCGCAAGAATTCGATGCCGTCGATGTCGGGCATGGACAGGTCGCAGATCAGCAGGTCGGGCTGGTGCTGCTTCAGGGTCGACAGCGCCTGTTCGCTGTGCGACTCGCAGCGGATGTCGAACTGGCCCATCTGCTCGAGCATGTCGCTGAGCACGTCGAGCATGAAAACGTCGTCGTCCAGCAGCAGCACGCGCAATGGCGCCAGGCCCGCTTCGTTGTGTTCCCGGCTTGCTTGGTTTGATACAGTGTTCATCGTCATGTCTTTCTGTTGATATGCATCGCTGTCGATGCCGATACCTTGCCGCAACCCAATTTGGCGGTAGCTAATCGTCATTGGCAAAGCTGGTGTTATTCATGATTTGTTCGGTAATCTGTTCCAGCAGGGGCCACAGGCGCGTGACGATGCGCCGTGCCCGCTCCGCCTCGTCGGCCGGTTCGCCCGGCGCCAGGGTTTCCAGGTTGTGGCACAGCTCGGCCAGCCCCAGGGCGCCCACGGTGCGCGCCGACGACTTGATGCGGTGTCCCAGTTCGCGCACCTGGTGCACGTCGCCGCGCGCCAGGGCCGCATCGATGTCGCCAAAGCCATCCTGCGTGGTCTGCAGGAACTTGAAGGCGAACTTGCGCACCTTTTCCGGGTTGTAGCCCAGCAACTTTGCCAGGATGGACAGGTCGATCACTTGCGGGTCGCCTGCCAGGGTGGTCTTGAAGGCGGGCGCGGCGCGGCTGCGCGCCGGTGGCGGCGGCGTTTCGCGCGCCGGCAGCCAGCTGGCGATGGTCTGGTACATCATGGCCGGCTGGATGGGCTTGGAAATGAAATCGTCCATGCCCGCTTCCAGGCAGCGCACGCGGTCTTCGCTGGTGGCGGTGGCCGTCATGGCCAGCACGCGCAGGTGCGCCAGCTGCGGGTCGGCGCGGATGTGGCGCGTCGCCTGCAAGCCATCCATCAGCGGCATCTGCACGTCCATCAGCACGCAGTCGAACTGGGTCTGGCGCAGCAGATCGAGCGCTTCCTCGCCATTGTTGGCCAGGCAGACGGAGGCGCCTGCTTCCTCCAGCAATTCCAGCGCCACTTGCTGGTTGAAGGTATTGTCTTCCACCAGCAGGATGCGCGCATGCTTGAGCGTGCGCATCACCAGGGCCGCGTCGGCACTGGCGCGCATGGCGGCCGCCGTCTGCACCATGCTGTCGAGCATGGCGGGCGCCGCCTGGTCGGAAATGCCCAGATTGGCCGTGAACCAGAAGGTGCTGCCGGCGCCGGGACGGCTGTCGACGCCCACGTCGCCGCCCATCAGCTGCGCCAGCTGCTTGCAGATGGCCAGGCCCAGGCCCGTGCCGCCATATTCGCGCGTGGTGGAGGTGTCGGCCTGCTGGAAAGACTGGAAGAGCTTGCTCATTTCATCCTGCGACAGGCCGATGCCGTGGTCGCACACTTCAAAGCGCACGAGGCAGTGTTTCGCGTCCGCCACCACCCGGCGCACTTTCACGGTAATACTGCCCTGTTCGCTGAACTTGATGGCGTTATTGGCGTAGTTGATCAGTACCTGCCCCAGGCGCAGCGGGTCGCCCACCAGCACGGCCGGCAATTGCGGGTCGATTTCGAACAGCAGTTCCAGGTTCTTGCCGGCGGCGCGCGGCGCCACCACCGTCATCAGGGTTTGCACCACGTGGTCGAAACTGAAGTTGACGCGCTCGATTTCCAGCTTGCCCGCCTCGATCTTCGAGATGTCGAGGATATCGTCGATGATGCCGAGCAAGTGTTCGCCGGCAAAGCGGATTTTTTCCAGGTAGTCGCGCTGGCGCGGTTCCAGGTCCGTCTTCAGGGCCAGATACGCCATGCCGATCACGCCATTCATCGGCGTGCGGATTTCATGGCTCATGTTGGCCAGGAATTGTCCCTTGGCCAGGCTCGCTTCTTCCGCCACCTGCTTGGCCTGGTCCAGCTGCTCCGTGCGCTGTGCCACGCGCTCTTCCAGATGTTCATTGAGTTCGCGCAAGGCGCTCTCGCTGCGCTTGTGATACGTGATGTCCGTCAGGCTGGCCACCACCATGCCCACCTTGCCGTACTCATCGCGGATCGCTTCCGTATTCACGGATAGCCACGACAGGCTGCCGTCGGGCTGCTGTACGCCCATCAGCACGTCGCGCATGGCCTCGCCCGTCGACAGGGTGATGTGCACGGGATGGCTGCGCTGGTCGAAGGCGGAACCGTCTTCGCGGATGGCTTGCCACAGGCTGTTGCCGGCCGGGCTGGCCGCCAGCATGCGCTCGGCGGCGGCATTGCTTTCCAATATGTGACCGTGGCTGTCCTGCACCACCAGGCCATTCGTCACGGCGCCGAATACGGACGCCATGCGCTGGCTCGAGTTCGACAGCGCGATCGACGCCTGGCGCCGCTCGGTGATGTCGGTAATCATCGCCAGGGTGCCGCCCGGCTCGCCGTTATCCGACTGGATGCTGGTGCTCGACAGCAAGCCCCACAGGCTGGACTGATCCTTGCGGAAGAAGCGGAAATCGACCTGGTCCGGCTGGCTGGCGAAGCTGCCGTGGCTGGCCAGGCGGCGCTGCATCAGCAACTGGCTGTCGCGGTCCATGAAGTCGAGCAGGGGGCGGCCCAGCATTTCCTGCACCGTGTAGCCCAGCATGTGCGCCATCTTCGGGTTGACGAAGGTGGTCTTGCCGTTCGCATCCGTCATCCAAATGCCTTCGGCGGCCGTCTGCACGATCAGGCGGTAGCGTTCCGAACTGGCGTGCAGCGCTTCCTCGGCGCGTTGCCGCTGCGTCATGTCGCGCAGCGAGACGATGGAAAACACCTGGCCCGCCATGCGCAGCGGCGACAGGCTGACCTTGGCGGGGAAATGCGTGCCGTCGCGGCGACGCGCCATCATCACCCGGCCTGGCAGGCTGTGCCGTCCTTGCGGGTCGCCCACGGATTGGCTGGGCGTGCTTTCTGGCACCAATTGCTCCAGCGACATGCCCGTCAATTCGGCCAGCGGGTAGCCGAAGCAGCGCGCGCCGATCTGGTTGGCGTAATGTACCTTGCCCTCGACATCGGCGATCAGCATGGCTTCGGGGGCCGCTTCCAGCATCGAGCGCATGCGCGATTGCTCGTCCTGCTTGCGCTCGCTGATATCGCAGACGATGCCGCTGGCCTGCGTGGCGGCGCCATTCGAGGCACGCGACAGGACGGCGCCGCGCGCCAGCAGCCAGCGCCAGTGGCCGTCGCTGTGCCGCAAACGGAATTCGCAATTGAAGGTGCCGGGCGCCTGCCCATCCAGATGCTGGCTGAATGCCAGGCTCAGGCGCGCTCGGTCGTCGCGGTGGACCTCGGCCAGCCAGTCGGCCAGCGCATGCTCGAGCCTGGCGCTCTTGTCGCCCAGCACGTCCTGGTACTGGGGCGCGAACTGCAGGCGGTCGGACTGGCGGCGCCAGGTCCAGCCTGCCATGGTGGCGCCGCGCAAGGCTTGCACGGCATCCTGTTCCGCCTGGGCATGCGCGGGCTGGGGCTGGCGGCGCAATTGCTGGCGCAAGCGCCAGGCTTGCCAGCAAGCCAGTCCCGCCAGGGCCGTGGCACTGGCGGCAGCATACGGCCACAGCAATGCCGGCGCCATGCCGGGCGCCGCCGCCTGCACCGGCAGCGAAAGCGCCATGCCTGCCGCCAGCATCGTACGAGCGAGCCGGCGCAGCGCAGGGCGCCGGGGGCGTGGTGCGCTGAAACTCGTGTGGCTGCAATACGACAAATGCATCCCTTTCTGGGGCGTGATTGGACTAGGCTGGCAGTACATGAGGCGCGCTCAAATAAACGCCTGCGGCGCTTTCTGGCGGCAACTATAGCATCGAATATTTACTCGGAGTATTTAAGTTCAGAAACGGCGGAAACGGGATTTTTTTTGCTGCGAAAGGGCGGATTTATTCATTGTTTTGTGAGAATTCGAGAGAAATTCAGCGCAAAATCGTGTTAATGAACCGCCGTCCCGGAAGGCGCCCGACAACGCCGCAGCGAGCCGCTGAGCATCACGGGCCGCAAGGCGCGACGCGCAGCAGGTTTTTCAGGTGTTCTCAGCTAAAGCTGCCGGCGAACTGATAGCGGTGGCCCGGATGCCACATGGTGGCGATCGAGGCGATCTTGCCGCCCGAGCGCGTCTGGCGGCGCAGTACCAGGCACGGCTGTTTGGTGTCGATGGCCAGCATTTCGGCGATGTCGCGCGGCGCCGACAGCGCTTCGATGCTGTAGGTGGCGCCTTGCAGGGGCGCGGCGGCCATCAGGTATTCGTTCGGCGTGATGCTGGAAAAATCCTGCGTCATGTAGTCGGGCGCGCATTCGGGATTGACCCAGCGGTCTTCCACCTGGATCGGCACGCCGTTTTCAAAATGCACGATCAGCGAATGAAACAGCGGGTGGTCCGGCGGCATTCCAAATTGCTTGGCCAGCAGATCGGATGCCTTGGTGCGTTCCAGCAATTGCAAGCTGCTGCGGTGGATATGCCCGCGCGCCCGCACTTCATCGGCGATACTCTTGATTTCCAACAAGGTCGCCTGGTATTTTTGCTGCGCCACATAGGTGCCGGAACCCTGGCGCCGCGTCAGCACCTGCTCGCTGGTCAGTTCGCGCACGGCGCGGTTGACCGTCATGCGCGAGACGCCGAATTGCTTCACCAGCGCTTGCTCGGAAGGAATCACATCGCCTTCCTTCCAGCGTCCGGCGGCGATGCCGGCCAGCAGAAAATCCTTGATGCGCTGGAAAATGGGCGTATTTTCTTGTGTATTGTGGTCGTCCAATGCGGTTTCTCCGGGGCACGGGCAGGGCGCGCCGCCGGCTGGAGGCGCGATGGCCGATTTTAGCACCGAGCACGATGCCTGCCGCCAGCCTTTTTTGAATTCAAAAGCAAGCGCCGGAGTGTGGCGCGCGCGCGTGCCGGCTATGCTGGTGACTTACTACTGACTTGCACGGAGTTTGCCATGGAACACGCTTACCTGACTGACGATGAACGCTGGGAAGCCCTGCAGCGGCGCGCGCCGGACGCCGACGGCGTCTTTTATTACTCGGTGCGCACGACGGGCGTGTATTGCCGGCCTTCCTGCGCCGCGCGTCCCGCCTTGCGCCGCAACGTGGCGTTCCACGCCAGTTGCGAACAGGCGGAGGCGGCCGGCTTTCGCCCCTGCCTGCGCTGCAAGCCCAATTTGCCGCCGCTGGCCCAGCGCCAGGCGGCCGTCGTGGCCGATATCTGCCGCCTGATCGACGCCAGCGACGAGCTGCCTGACCTGGACAGCCTTGCCAGGGCCGCCGGCATGAGCCGCTTTCACTTTCACCGCGTCTTCAAGGCGCACACGGGCATCACGCCGAAAGCGTATGCGGCGGCACGGCGCGGCGAGCGCCTCAAGGCTGGCTTGCAGGGCGCGGCGAACGTCACGGAAACGCTATATGCGGCCGGCTTCAATTCCAGCGGCCGCCTGTATGCCGCCACGCCGGGCTTGCTGGGCATGACGCCGGGGGCGTTCCGCGCCGGCGGCAGCGGCGCCGTGATCCGCTTTGCCATCGGCGCCTGCTCGCTGGGCGCCATCCTCGTGGCCAGCACGGACAAGGGCATTTGCGCGATTCTGATCGATGACGACCCGGAAGTGCTGCTGCGCGACTTGCAGGACCGCTTTCCCCGCGCCGAGCTGCGCGGCGCCGAGCCCGAGTATGAACAGACGGTGGCGCGCGTCGTCGGCCTGGTCGAGGCGCCGGGCCTGGGCCTGGACTTGCCGCTCGACGTGCGCGGCACCGTGTTCCAGCAGCGCGTGTGGCAAGCCTTGCGCGAGATTCCCGCCGGCAGCACGGTCAGTTATGCGGAGCTGGCCCGCCGCATCGGCACCCCGCAAGGCGCGCGCGCCGTGGCCGGCGCCTGCGCCGCCAATGCCCTGGCCGTCGCCATTCCCTGCCACCGGGTGGTGCGCAACGATGGCGCCTTGTCCGGCTACCGCTGGGGCGTGGAGCGCAAGCAGGCGCTGCTGGAACGCGAGGGCGAGCGGTGAGGGCGCTGGACTGGCAGCCGATCGAGGATGAGCTGAATCAATACGGCTGTGCCGTCGTGCCGGGCTTGCTGGACGCGGACGCTTGCGCTGCGCTGGCGGCGCAATATGACGATGCTGCGCGTTTTCGCAGCAGGGTGGTGATGCAGCGCCACGGCTTCGGACAGGGCGAGTACCAGTATTTCGCCTATCCCTTGCCTGACCTCGTGGCCACCCTGCGCGAACAGCTGTACGCTCCGCTGGCGGCCATCGCCAACCGCTGGCAGGCGTCCATGGGGCTGGACGTGCGCTTTCCCCTGGCGCACGGGGACTTCCTGGCGCGCTGCCATGCGGCGGGGCAAACCCGGCCCACGTCCTTGCTCTTGCGCTACCGCGAAGGCGATTACAACTGCCTGCACCAGGACCTGTATGGCGAGCACGTGTTTCCGCTGCAACTGGCCGTATTGTTGTCGCGCCCGCACGAGGATTTCACGGGCGGCGAGTTCGTGCTGACGGAGCAGCGCCCGCGCATGCAGTCGCGCCCGGAGGTGGTGCCGCTGGCGCAGGGCGACGCCGTGCTCTTTCCCGTGGCGCAGCGTCCCGTGAACGGCACGCGCGGCAGTTACCGCGTGAACATGCGCCATGGCGTGTCGCGCCTGCGTTCGGGCTTGCGTCACACGCTGGGCATCATTTTCCACGATGCAAGCTGAACGCTAGCTGCGGCGCTTGAGTTTCCAGGATTACATGGCATGATGGCTGCTCCTTGTCACTCTTTCATTTTTGCCATGTCTGCGTTGCTCCGCCTGTTGTGCCTGTTGACCATGTTTTTCTTGCCCGCAGCCCATGCGGACGATGGCGTGCCCGCGCTCGTTGCGGAGGCCGCATCGGCCGTGGTGCCGTCACCAGCCGCGGCGGCCAGGACGGCGCCGTTGATGTTTGCCAACCGCAAGGTATTCGTCTTCCGCGCCGCGCTGGCCGGCTATCCGCCGGATGAGCGGGCCATCGGCGCGCAGCGCCGCCTGGAAGGCGTGCTGGCGAAGAATGGCCCCTTGCAGACAAGCACCCGGATGATTCCCGAAGGCACGCAAGTGCTGCTCGATGGCGTGCAGCTGTTCGTCGTCGTGCCAGGCGACGTCAACCAGCTGGCGGGCGATACGACGGAAAGCGTGGCGAAAATAGCCGCCGGCGAGCTGAGCAAGGCTGTGCTCGATTACAAGGAGCAAGGCAGCTGGCGCTACCTGGCCATCGCCGCCGCCGTGTGCGCGGCCGCCACCCTCGTGTTCTGGCTCGTGTGGATGGGCTTGACGCGCCTGTACCACTGGGCCAAGCGCCGCAGCGGCGTGCTGCTGGCCTCGCGCTTGCGCGACGTGCGCCTGAAGAATGTGCGCGTGCTCGATGCCGAGCACTACATCGCCTTTGCGTATCAACTGCTCAGTGCCGTGCTGTGGGGCTTGCGCCTGATGGCCACGTATCTGTGGGCCGCCTTCGTGCTGGGCCGCTTGCCCTACACGCGCTCGTGGGGCGAAAGCCTGAGCGGCTATTTGTTCGACGTGGCCGCCGACGTCTTCCACGCCATTATCGGCGCCTTGCCGGGGCTGGTGCTGGTGTGCGTCATCTTCGCCATCGCGCGCCTGATCGCCGCCACGGCTGCCTCGCTGTTCAAGCGCGTGGAAAGCGGGGAACTGCAAATCGGCTGGCTGGACAAGGATACGGCCCTGCCCACGCGCCGCATCGCCAGCGTGGTGATCTGGCTGTTCGCGCTGGCCATGGCGTATCCGTATCTGCCCGGCTCGCACACGGCCGCGTTCCAGGGCCTGTCCGTGCTGGTCGGCCTGATGGTGTCGATCGGCGCGTCGAGCATCGTGGGCCAGGGCGCGAGCGGCCTGATCCTGATGTACACGCGCGCCCTGCGCAAGGGTGAATACGTGCGCGTGGGCGACAGCGAAGGCACGGTGGTCGACGTGGGCATGTTCGAGACGCGCTTGCGCACGGGCCTGGGCGAAGAGGTCGCCTTGCCGAATGCATGGGTGATGTCGCAGACGACGAAAAACTATTCGCGCGCCCAGCCCGGCGGCGGCTTCGTGCTCGATTCCACCGTCACCATCGGCTATGCCACGCCGTGGCGGCAAGTGCACGCCATGCTGGAACTGGCGGCGTCGCGCACGACGGAACTGTCGACCACGCCGAAACCGTACGTGATGCAGCTGGCCCTGCAAGATTACTATGTGCAATACCGCCTGGTGGCCTACGCCAGCGCGGAAGTCCCGCGCCAGCGCGCCGAAGTGCTGAACCGCCTGCACCAGAACATCATCGACGTCTTCAACGAATTCGACGTGCAGATCACCTCGCCGCACTACATCGATGACCCGAAAGAATCGCACGTGGTGCCGCCGGAAGAATGGTTCAGGGCGCCCGCGCAAAAGCCGGAGGACGGGGCCAAATAAGGTCGCGCGGCATGCTGCCCGGCCGTGGCGTGGTGCGCTTCGCGTGAAAATGCCAGCGTATGCCCATGGCATCCTGGCTGCATTGACTGGGCGCAAGGCCTGCGCGCTTGCGCTAAGATGCCGGGCGTTACAACCCAAAGAAAGCCACCCCATGTCCAGCCCTTCCAGCATCGCAGTTTCCCACGCCGAAGCCTCCCGCACCGCCCGCAGCCTGGCCGCCGCCCTGATCGGCGATCCGTTCTACCGCACCGTCACGGTGGCGTGCGGCGACGACGAGGCGGCGCGGCTGGCCATGCTGGAAGCCTACTTCGCGCTGGCGCTGGAAGAAGGCCGCCAGGCGGGCCGCGTCGACCTGGCCGATGCGGCGGGCAATGGCGCCGCCATCTGGACGACGGACACGCCGGCAGCCCAGCGCCAGGCCGCGTATGCGCAACGCGAAGCAGCCTTGCACGCGCTGCTGGGAGAGCGCGGCTTCGCGCATTTCACGGCCATCGTCGGGAACATGGAGCACGCGCTGGCGCCGCATGGCCTGCAGGACGCCTGGTACCTGTCGATCGCCGGCATCGCTCCCGCCGCGCAAGGGCAGGGACTGGGCGCGTCCGTGCTGGCGCCTGGCCTGGCGGCCGTCGATGCAGCCGGCGCCGCGTGCTTCCTGGAGACGTACAACGAACGCAGCCTGCCGTTCTATGCCCGCCTGGGCTTCGTGCCGGCAGGGCGCTACGTGGAAGCCGTCACGGGCTGCGATTACTGGCTGATGCTGCGGCACCCCCCCCCTGCTGACTGATTGACCATTTTGCCAATTTCTATACACTCGTCTTTTTGCTCATTATTCAAAGACCTGGAGATGGAAATGCCGACCCTGCGCCGCACCCTGCTTGTTCTCGCCTGCCTGGGCACCCTGCCCGCCGTGCACGCCGATACCATCATCGACAATGCCAACGGCTATACGCTCAATGCGGCCGGCAAGGTGGTGCGCTTTACGGCGCTGGCGTTTGACGAGGCGGGCAAGCTGCTCGCCGTCGGCAGCGCGGCCGACGTGAAGCGCAAGGCGGCCAGGGGCGTCACCCATGTCGATGTGCAGGGCAAGACCGTGTTGCCAGGCCTGATCGACGCGCATGGCCACGTGTTTGGCCTGGGCACGATCGCCAGCGGCGTGATGCTGTACGGTTCCGCGTCGCTGCCGGCCGCCGTGCAGGCCGTGGGCGACTTCGCGCGCGCGCATCCGGAACGCAGCTGGGTCGTCGGCAATGGCTGGAACCAGGAAATCTGGAAGCTGGGGCGCTTTCCCACAGCCCTGGAACTCGATGCGGCGGAAAGCGCGCGCCCCGTGTGGCTGCGCCGGGTCGATGGCCACGCGGGCTGGGCCAACAGCCGCGCGCTGGCGCTGGCCGGCATCACGCGCGATACGCCCGACCCGGCCGGCGGCAAGATCGAACGCGATGCGGACGGCCATGCCACCGGTGTGCTGGTCGATAATGCGATGGACTTGATGGATGCCGTGCTGCCCAAGCCGGGCGACGTGGAAAACCGCGCCGCCCTCGATGGCGCGCTGGCGCAGCTGTCGCAAGCGGGCCTGACCAGCGTGCACGATGCGGGCATCGGCCAGATGCAGGACCGGCTGTTCCGCGATTACGCGGACCACGGCAAGCTGACGGTGCGCGTCTACGGCATGATCGCCGATACGACGGACGACTTCGACGCGCTGTCGAAAAACGGTCCCCTGAACAGCTATGCGCATGACATGTACGCCTTGCGCGCCGTGAAACTGCTGTCCGACGGCGCCCTGGGCAGCCGCGGCGCGGCCCTGCTGGCGCCGTACAGCGACGATCCGAGCACCAGCGGCCTGCTGTTCTTCAACGATGACGCCATGCGCGCGAAGATGGAAAAAGCCATGCGCGCCGGCTACCAGGTGAATGTGCATGCCATCGGCGACGCGGGCAACCATCAAATCCTCGACGGCTACGCAGCCTTGATCGCGCAATACCGCAACGTGGGCCTGCGCCACCGCATGGAGCACGCGCAAGTGGTGAAATTGAGCGACATCCCCCGTTTCAAGACCCTGGGCATCGTGCCGTCGATGCAGCCGACGCATGCCACGTCCGACCAGAACATGGCGGAGCAGCGCGTGGGCCACGAGCGCATCAAGGGCGCGTATGCGTGGCGCACCTTCCTCAAGCAGGGTTCGCGCATCGCCTGCGGTTCCGACTTCCCCATCGAGTCGCCGAATCCGTTCGAGGGCATCCACGCGGCCGTCACGCGGCAGAACAGCGAAGGCTTCCCGGCGGGCGGCTGGTATCCGCAGCAGGCGATGACGGTGACGCAGGCGCTGCGCTGCTTCACGCTCGATGCGGCCTGGGCGGCGCACCAGGAAAAGGTCATCGGCACCCTGGAAGCGGGCAAATGGGCCGATTTCATCGTCGTCGACCAGGACCTGTTCAGCGTGGAACCAAAGGCCATCGGCAAGACGCAGGTGCTGCAGACGTGGGTGGCGGGCAAGCGGGTGTTCGAGAAAAAATAGGCAGTTTGCGTTTGCAAAAACCTGTTGACTTGGTTGTATAGACAACCTATGCTGGGAGCACCGGAGCGGGCCACGTATCAGGCTAGATACGCCCGCTCGCACCCTACGAGGAGACAGCATGAACAGCACAATGGACACCGATCCACGCTTTGATGCCAGCCGCACCATCCGCGCCCCGCGCGGCACGGTGATGGCTTGCAAGAGTTGGCAGGCCGAGGCGGCCTACCGCATGTTGCAAAACAATCTGGATCCGGAAGTGGCGGAAAATCCGCAGCACCTGGTCGTCTATGGCGGCATCGGCCGCGCGGCCCGCAACTGGGCCTGTTTCGACCAGATCCTCGCCTCCTTACGCGAGCTGGAAGACGACCAGACCTTGCTGATCCAGTCCGGCAAGCCGGTGGGCGTGTTCCAGACCCACGCGGACGCGCCGCGCGTACTGATCGCCAACTCCAACCTGGTGCCGAAATGGGCCAACTGGGAACACTTCAACGAACTCGATCGCCAGGGCCTGTTCATGTACGGCCAGATGACGGCCGGCAGCTGGATTTATATCGGCACGCAGGGCATCGTGCAGGGCACGTATGAAACCTTCGCCGAAGCGGGCCGCCAGCATTTCGGCGGCGACTGGGGCGGGCGCTGGATCTTGACGGCTGGCCTGGGCGGCATGGGCGGCGCGCAGCCGCTGGCCGCCACCATGGCCGGCGCCGTCTCGCTGAATATCGAATGCCAGCAAAGCAGCATCGATTTCCGTCTGCGCACGCGCTACCTGGACAAGCAGGCGGCCAGTCTGGACGAAGCGCTGGAACTGGTCCAATACCACACGCAGCGCAAGGAAGCCATTTCCATCGGCTTGCTGGGCAACGCCGCCGAAGTGCTGCCGGAGCTGGTGCGCCGCGCCAAGGCGGGCGGCCTGGTGCCGGACCTGGTGACGGACCAGACTTCCGCGCACGACCTGGTCAACGGCTATTTGCCGCGCGGCTGGAGCGTGTCGGACTGGAAGGCGGCGCAGCAGGATCCGCAGCGCCACGCGCGCCTGACGGTGGCGGCCGCCGATTCCTGCGCCGCCCACGTGCAAGCCATGCTCGATTTCCACGCCATGGGCGTGCACACCGTCGATTACGGCAACAACATTCGCCAGGTGGCGTTCGACCAGGGCGTGCAGAATGCCTTCGACTTTCCCGGCTTCGTGCCCGCCTACATCCGCCCGCAGTTCTGCGAGGGGCGCGGCCCATTCCGCTGGGTGGCCCTGTCGGGCGACCCGGAAGACATCTATAAAACGGATGCGAAGATCAAGGAGCTGTTCCCGCACCACAAGCAGGTGCACCACTGGCTGGACATGGCGCGCGAGCGCATCGCCTTCCAGGGCCTGCCGGCGCGCATCTGCTGGCTGGGACTGGGCGAGCGCCACATCGCCGGCCTGGCCTTCAACGAGATGGTGCGCACGGGCGAACTGAAGGCGCCCATCGTCATCGGCCGCGACCACCTGGACACGGGTTCCGTCGCCAGCCCGAACCGCGAGACGGAAAGCATGAAGGACGGCACGGACGCCGTTTCCGACTGGCCGCTGCTGAACGCCATGCTCAATACGGCCGGCGGCGCCACCTGGGTCTCGCTGCACCATGGCGGCGGCGTGGGAATGGGGTATTCTCAGCATGCGGGCATGGTCATCGTTGCCGACGGCAGCGAAGCTGCGGCGAAACGCCTGGCCCGGGTGCTGGTCAACGACAGCGGCTCGGGCGTGATGCGCCATGCCGATGCCGGCTACGAAACAGCGGCCGCCTGCGCCAAGCGCAACGGCCTGATTCTTCCCATGCTTCCTTGATACCTAGACGCGAATGACTATGACACAGCACTCCAAAAGTTGGACGTTAACACCCGGCGCGATGACCCTGGCCGACCTGCGCGCCGTCTGGGCCGCACCCGCGACACTGATCCTCGCCGCCGAAGCCTATCCCGTCATCGAGGCGTCGGCCGCCGCCGTGCAAGCCATCGTCGCCAAGGGCGATGCGGCATACGGCATCAACACGGGCTTCGGCCTGCTCGCCAAGACGCGCATCCCCGATGAAAAGCTCGAGCAATTGCAGCGCAACCTGATTTTGTCGCACTCGGTCGGCACGGGCGAACTGCTGTCGGACGCCGTCGTGCGCCTGATCATGCTGATGAAGATCGGCAGCCTGGCGCGCGGCTTTTCCGGCGTGCGACCGCTGATCGTCGATACCCTGATCGCGCTGTACAACGCGGGCATCATGCCGGCCATTCCTGCCAAGGGTTCCGTCGGCGCCTCGGGCGACCTGGCGCCGCTGTCGCACATGACCCTGGCCATGCTGGGCGTGGGCGACGTGCGCGTCAACGGCACGTTGATGGCGGCGCCGGAGGCGCTGGCGCAGGCGGGCATCGCGCCCGTGGTGCTGGCGGCAAAAGAGGGTCTGGCGCTGATCAACGGCACGCAAGTGTCGAACGCGCTGGCGCTGCATGGCCTGTTCATGGCCGAGCGCCTGCTGGAAGCGGCCATGGTGACGGGCGCGCTGTCGCTCGACGCGGCCAAGGGCAGCGATTCGCCGTTCGACGCGCGCGTGCACGCCGTGCGCGGACAGCCGGGGCAGATTTTGGCGGCGCAGATGTACCGCCAGCTGGTGGCGCACAGCGCCATCCGCGCCTCGCACCTGGAAGGCGACGAGCGCGTGCAGGATCCGTACAGCCTGCGCTGCCAGCCGCAGGTCATGGGCGCCTGCCTGGATTTGATCGGCAACGTCGGCCGCACGCTGCTGATCGAAGCCAATGCCGTCACGGACAATCCGCTGATCTTCCAGGATGGCCCCAACGGGCAGGCGGAAATCGTCTCGGGCGGTAATTTCCACGCCGAGCCGGTGGCCTTCGCGGCCGACACGCTGGCGCTGGCGATTTCCGAAATCGGCGCGCTGGCCGAGCGCCGCATTGCGCTGCTGATCGATGCCACCCTGTCCGGCCTGCCGCCCTTCCTCGTGCGCGACCCGGGCGTCAATTCCGGTTTCATGATCGCCCACGTGACGGCTGCCGCGCTGGCGTCGGAAAACAAGTCGCTCGCGCATCCGGCCAGCGTCGACAGCCTGCCGACGTCCGCCAACCAGGAAGACCATGTGAGCATGGCCACGTTTGCCGGGCGCCGCCTGGATGACATGGCGCACAACACGGCCGTCATCGTCGGCATCGAGCTGCTGGCCGCCGCGCAGGGCATCGATTTCCACCGTCCGTTGAAAACCTCGCCGCACCTCGAGCATGTACACCAGCAGCTGCGCCAGAAGGTGCCGTTCTTCGACGCCGACCGCTTCTTCGCGCCCGATATCGAAGCGGCCAAGCAGATGGTGCTGCAAGGTGAGTTGAGCAGCACCTGCAAGAATTTGTTCGCCCCGCTGTACGCTTGAGCGGGAGCAAGGAGACAAGCATGGATTTCCGCTTTAATGAAGGCAGCATTCCGCTGCTCGTGTCGATGCCCCATGTGGGCACCGACATACCCGACGATATCGCCGCGCGCATGACGCCGCAGGCCTTGATCAAGGCCGACACGGACTGGCATCTGCGCGAGCTGTATGGCTTCTTGCAGGAGATGGATGCGTCCGTGCTGTCGGCGCGCTGGTCGCGCTACACCATCGACTTGAACCGCCCGCAGGAAGACACGAATCTGTATCCGGGCCAGGATACGACGGGCTTGCTGCCCAACGATACCTTTCACCGCGAGCCGCTGTACCTGGCTGGCCGCGAACCCGATGCGCAGGACGTGCGGCAGCGCTTGCAGCGCTACTGGGCGCCGTATCATGCGCAGCTGCGCGCGGAACTGGACCGGCTGCTGCGCGTGCATGGCGCCGTGGTGCTGTGGGATGCGCATTCCATCGCCTCGCACGTGCCGCGCTTCTTTGACGGCAAGCTGCCCGACCTGAACTTCGGCACGGCCGATGGCGCCAGCTGCGATGCGGGCCTGACGTCCGCCGTGGTCGATATCGCGCGCGCGCAGGATACATTTACCGTGGCGCTGAACGGCCGCTTCAAGGGCGGGCATATCACGCGCCATTACGGCCAGCCGGCCAGCCGCGTGCATGCGATCCAGCTGGAGATGTGCCAGTGCCTGTACATGGACGAAACGGAACCGTTTGGCTACCGGCCGGACCTGGCAGCGCAAGTGCAGCCGTTGCTACGCCAGATGATGGAAGCGGCCGTGACATGGGTGGCGCGTTGAGCGGCTGTTTGTTCGCGCGCCATGCGCTGCTGCCGCAAGGCTGGCGCCGCGACGTGCTGCTGGAGTGGGACGCGGCCGGCGATTTGACGGCCGTGGCGGACAACGCCGCGCCGGCGCCCGGCGTGGAAGTGGCCGAATATGTCTTGCCCGGCATGGTCAACCTGCATTCGCACGCCTTCCAGCGGGCGCTGGGCGGCATGACGGAAGTCGCGGGGGACGGGCCGGACAGTTTCTGGACCTGGCGCGACCTGATGTACCGCTTCGCGCGCCACATCACGCCGGGGCAGATGGAAAGCATCGCCGCGCAGCTGTTTGCGGAATGCCTGCGCCATGGCTACACGGCCGTCTGCGAATTTCACTACCTGCAGCGCGATATGGCAGGCGCGCTGTATGCGCGTCCCGCCGAGACGGCGGAAAGGGTGCTGGCCGCGGCCCGCGTCAGCGGCATCGGCATGACCATGCTGCCCGTGCTGTACAGCCATGCGGGCTTCGGCGCACAGCCGTTGAAAGCGGAGCAGGCGCGCTTTCGCACCGGTGCCGATGATGTGCTGCGCATCGTCGAGGCGCTGGCGCCGCAGCGCGGCGGGCAGGTCGAGGTGGGCTTTGCGCCGCATTCGCTGCGCGCCGCCGGCGTGGAACAGATCCGCGAAGTGGCGCAAGCGCTGCCGGCGGGCCGCCCCATCCACATCCACATCGCCGAGCAGCAGGGCGAAGTGCGCCAGTGCCTCGACTACAGCGGCCGGCGGCCGGTGCAGTATTTGTACGACCAGGTCGGCGTCGATGCGCGCTGGTGCCTGGTGCATGCCACGCACGTGCAGCCCGATGAAGTGGCGCTGATGGCGGCCAGCGGCGCCGTGGCGGGACTGTGTCCGACGACGGAAGCGAACCTGGGCGACGGCCTGTTCCCGCTGGCCGAATTCATCGCCGCCGGCGGGCGTTTCGGCGTCGGCAGCGACAGCCATGTATCGCAGTCGCCCGTGGAAGAATTGCGCTGGCTCGAATATGGCCAGCGCCTGCAGCGCCAGCAGCGCAATGTGGCCGCCACGCCGCAGCAGCGCCATGTGGGCGACTATCTGTGGCAGGCGGCCTTGCAGGGTGGCGCGCAGGCTGCCGGGCGCAAGCTCGGTGCCCTGGCGCCCGGCTGCCGCGCCGACCTGCTGGTGCTCGACGAGTCGCACGTGAACCTGTGCGGCGTGGCCATCGCCGATGTGCTGGGCAGCGTGCTTTTCTGCGGCAACGACAACCTGGTGCGCGACGTGCTGTGCGGCGGCCAGTGGCAGGTGCGCGATGGGCGCCACGTGGCGCAGGACGCCATCGCCGCCGCCTACAAGCGCACGCTGGCGCAATTGAGGGCGCTCTGATGGCAACCTTCATTCCGCAGGAATGCCTGCGCGCCGCGCCGTGGAAAAACGGCGGCGGCAGCACGATGGAAATCGCCATTGCTCCGCCCGGCGCCGGCCTGATGGAATTTGACTGGCGTATCAGCCTGGCGACGATCACGGCCAGCGGGCCGTTTTCCAGCTTTCCCGGCATCGACCGCAGCCTGATGCTGGTCGATGGCGACAGCGTGCAGCTGACGCTCGACGGTACGCGCAAGGTGACCTTGAGCGCGTCGCAACCGATGCTGTGGTTTCCCGGCGAAGCGGCGGTGGTGGCGCAGGTCAAGGGGACGACGACGGATTTCAATGTGATGACGCGGCGCGACCGCTGCCGCCACCAGCTGGAAAAGATCACGGCGCCGGGCAAGCTGGCACGGCGCAGCGCGGCGACCTTGCTGTTTGTCGCCGGCGAGGGCCACGTGCTGGCGCGCGGTGGCGAGCAGCAGTTCGCGCTGGCCCGCCACGATGCCTTGCTGCTGGACGCCGACGATGCGCAGGAATGGCGGCTCGATGCCTTGCAGCGTTCGGCCGTGTTGTGCGTCGACCTGTTTACCTAGGGAGGGAAAGCGATGCAAGACTGGGATCTGGTCATCCACAACGTCCACCTGGCCACCATGGAGCACGGCTACGGCGAACTGCTCGACGCGGCCATCGCCGTCAAGGATGGCCGCATCGCGTGGTTCGGCCCCGGCGACGAGCTGCCGGCCAGCGGCGCGGTGCTGCACGACGGCCAGGGCTGCTGGCTGACGCCCGGCCTGATCGACTGCCATACGCACATCGTCCACGCGGGCAACCGCAGCGACGAATTCGAGGCGCGCCTGAACGGCGCCAGTTATGAAGACATCAGCCGCGCCGGCGGCGGCATCATGTCCACCGTGCGCGCCACGCGCGCGGCCAGCGACGATGAATTGCTGCGGCAAAGCCTGCCCCGCGTGCTGGCGCTGCTGGCCGAGGGCGTGACCACCCTGGAGATCAAGTCCGGCTACGGTCTCGATGCGGACAGCGAGGCGAAGATGCTGCGCGTGGCGCGCCGCATCGGGCAAGAGCTGCCCGTGTCCGTGCGCACCACCTTCCTCGGCGCGCACGCGCTGCCGCCCGAGTATGCGGGCCAGGCGGATGCCTATGTCGAGCGGCTGTGCGCGCAGATGCTGCCCGCGCTGGCCGGCGCTGGCCTGGTCGACGCCGTCGACGCGTTCTGCGAGCGCATCGGCTTTACGCCGGCGCAAACGCAGCGCGTATTCGCGGCGGCGCAGGCGCTGGGCCTGCCCGTCAAACTGCATGCGGAGCAGCTGTCGGACCTGGGTGGCGCGGCCCTGGTTGCCCGCCACGGCGGCCTGTCGGCCGACCACCTGGAATTCCTGTCGGCAGAGGGCATCGCCGCCATGGCGCAACATGGCACGGTGGCCGTGCTGCTGCCGGGCGCGTATTACTTTCTGCGCGAGACGCAGCCGCCGCCTGTCGCGGCCTTGCGCGCGGCCGGCGTGCCGATGGCCGTGTCTACCGATTGCAACCCGGGCACCTCGCCCATGACGTCCTTGCTGCTGGCGATGAACATGGCGTGCACCCTGTGGCGTCTCACGCCGCAGGAAGCGCTGGCTGGTGCCACGTGCCACGCGGCGCGCGCGCTGGGCTTGCAGAATGACACGGGCAGCCTGGCCGTGGGCAAGCGCGCCGATTTCGCCCTGTGGCGCATCGCGCGCCCGGCCGACCTGGCGTATGCGCTGGGCCTGAACCCGTGCGCGGGCGTGGTGCATGGCGGTGTCTGGCGCGCGCCGGTGGTAAGCTTGCCGGATTGATCATCCGTCCTGGAGCGCCGCGTGCGTGCTGTCTACCTGCTGTTGTTGCTTGTTTTTGCCGCCGCGCCTGCGCATGCCCTGGACGGGGGCACCCTGAAGGTGGGCTCGAAGCGCTTCACGGAATCGTATATTCTCGGCGAAATCCTCCAGCAGAGCGCCGCGCCGCACGTCAAGGCGCAGCACCGCCAGGGCCTGGGCAACACGGCCATCGTGCTCGCTGCGCTGCAGGCGGGCAGCATCGACGTGTATGCCGAATACATGGGCACCATCGCCAGCGAAATCCTCAAGCACGATCAAGCCATCGATCTGGCGCAGATGCGGCGCGAGCTGGCGGCCCTGGGCCTGGGCGTGGCCGTGCCGCTGGGTTTTAATAATACGTATGCGCTGGCCGTGCGCGCGGATGAAAAATCCATCGCCAGCCTGGACCAGCTGGCGCAGCATCCTGCGCTGAAATTCGGTCTGTCGCATGAATTCATCGGCCGGGTCGATGGCTGGCCGGGCCTGGCCGCGCGTTATGGCTTGCCGCAGCGCCCGCGCGGGCTCGATCACGGCATCGCCTATGAGGCGCTGGCACAGCGCCAGGTGGACGTCATCGACATCTATTCGACGGATGCGAAGATCCGCCAGTACGGCTTGCGCGTGCTGGCCGACACGCAGCAGTATTTTCCCCGCTACGACGCCATGCTCTTGTACCGGCTCGACGTGCCGCAGCGTTTTCCCGCCGCTTGGCAGGCTTTGCTGCGGTTGCAGGGACGCATCAGCGAGAGCGACATGATCGCCATGAATGCGGCCGTGGAAATCGATGGCAAGAGTTTTTCCGACGTGGCACGCCGGTGGCTGGCCGCCGGCACGCAGGCGAACAAGCCGGCCGCCGCGCGCAGCAATCTGCTCGATAAACTCATCGGCGATGACTTGTGGACCCTGACGCGCCAGCATCTGACCCTGGTGCTGCTGTCGGTGGCATTGGCGTGCGCGATCGGCATTCCGCTGGGCGTGCTGGCGGCGTTTTCTGCGCCGCTGCGGCAAACGGTGCTGGCCTTGGTCGGCGTGCTGCAGACGGTGCCGTCGCTGGCCCTGCTGGCGATTTTGATTCCGGTGCTGGGCATGATCGGCACCGTGCCGGCGCTGGTGGCCCTATTCGTGTATGCCTTGCTGCCCATCGTGCGCAACACGTGCACGGGCATCTTGCAGGTGCCGCAGGGCTTGCGCATGGCGGCGCTGGCGCTGGGCTTGAGCAAGCGCGATCGCCTGCTGCACGTGGACTTGCCGCTGGCCTTGCCCGTCATGCTGGCGGGCGTGAAAACGGCGGCCGTGATGAGCGTGGGCACGGCCACCATCGCCGCCTTCATCGGCGCGGGCGGCTACGGCGAACGCATCACCATCGGCCTGGCGCTGAATGACAACGACATGCTGCTGGCCGGCGCGATCCCCGCAGCCGTGCTGGCCTTGCTGACGCAAGGCTTGTTCGAGCTGGTGGAGCGCTGGGCCGTGGCCGGCCGGCAGCACTGACGGCATCACGGTTACAGCGAGTGCAGTTTGGAGCGCACCGAGACGACGGCCTGGTGCAGGATGCGTTCAGCCTGGAAGTCGTTCTCGCGCTGTTCGGCGATGGCTTGCAAGTCGCGCGTGTAGCGCTCCAGGCGCGAGCGCAGGTAGGCGCGGTAGATTTTCATGACGAGCGGTTTGGCAGAGACATTCATGATGTGGCTCCCGTGTGCGTAACGATTCGTTCATTGATTCGTTCATTGTGTGTGAGCGCATTGCCGCCATTTTGCGTCGCATCAAACGCCAGCGTGCCGTCACTTTGGCGCGTTTGATATTCCGCAATGCCCCACCAGCAGAAGATGCCACACTGAATCTTCCCTGCCTGGCCATGATCGGCCGCAGGCTCTGATACCCCTGATACCTTCCAACATCATCAAGGAGCGTCGCATGGTCATTTTTGCCGTGGTTGCTGGCTGCATCGCCTGCCTGACAGTGTACCAAATCTATAAGAATGCGCAGGGTGGCAGAGGGGTTGAGCAACAACATATCGGTTTGCACGGCACATTGATTGAACCACGGAAATAATCAGTGTCATTCGAGCGACACTGGGTGACACTTGGTTAGCGGATTTAAGTCAAATGTAAGGCCCGGTAAGCAAATGTAAAGGTCTGCGCCGTGGCAAGCGGCAGCGTTTATATTGATAACCGTTGATTGCATTCTCCCCCTCCCACTTGACAATGGGTTCACCCCGCGGTGCCGCTAGCCCGCGGGGATTTTTTTTGGAACCTGCTGCGCGGCACGCCTTGCCGCCTGCGCTGCGCACTGCACTTGGCATACCGTTCCGCTGCTCGGCCACAAATCGCCTCCGCTCATGACAGTTTCAATGCGATGGATTTGGTGTTCCTGCCGACAATTGCGTCAAGGCATCGCCAGCGACCCGGCAGATGCGCCAGTCCGGCATCACGTCCGCGCCCATGCCCTTGTAGAAGTTGATCGCGTTTTCATTCCAGTCCAGCACTGACCATTCGAAGCGGCCGCAATCGCGTTCGACGGCCAGTTGCGCCAGCGCCACCAGCATCTGCTTGCCATAGCCCTTGCCGCGCACCGATTGCTTCACGTACAGGTCTTCCAGGTACAGTCCCTTGCGGCACAGGAAGGTGGAAAAATTATGGAAGAACAGGGCGAACGTCACCACCGCGCCATCTTCCTCGCCCACCAGCGCTTCGCACGCGGGATGGGCGCCGAACAGGCTGTCGTGCAGCATGGATTCCCTGGCGATCATCATGTGCTCGAGTTTTTCAAACACGGCCAGTTCGTGGATCATGCCAAAGATGGCGGCCACGTCGGATGCGGTGGCGGGACGGATGGCGAGGGAGGAAGAGGTGCTCATGTTGCCTTTGTGGATGAAGTGGTGGAAAGGGAAGCGATGGTACTCGTCTTGCGCGCCCCCGACGTCAGGGCCCAGGCCACGCTGGACAGGCACAGCACCATGCCCGCCCATTCGATGGCGGCGGGCCGGTAGTGTTCGAATTGCACCGACAGCAGCACGGAAATGACGGGCGTGACGACGCCGATATACACGGTCTTTTGCGTGCCGATGCGGGCGATTAACGTGAAATAGGCGCTGAAGGCGATGACCGAGCCGAAGATGGCCAGGTACAGCAAACCCATCCAGTAACTGGCACGCGCGGGCAATTGCCAGGACTGGCCCGTGGCGATGGCCCAGATGGCGACCATCAAGGTGCCCCACAGCATGGTCCAGGCCATGGTCAGCATCACGTTGCCGGAATGTTCGCGCACTTTCATGACGAGGGCATTGCCCACCGTGCTCGACACGGTGGCCACCAGGGCCAGCATGAAGCCGAGCAGGAAATGGCCATTCCCGCCACCCAGAATATCCTGCAGCGCCGCGCCGATGGACTGGTAAAACAGCAGCACGATGCCGCAGATGGCGACGAAGGCCGCGCAGCAGGTGCTCCAGGTGATGGGCGTGCCGAAAGCGATGCGGTTGAGCAACGGCGTCCAGAACACCATCAGCGCAAACAGCACGCTGACGAGGGCCGAGACGAGATATTGCTCGGAACTGTACGTGCACACATAGCTGAGGGCAAACGAGGCCAGTCCCTGCAGCAGCATCCATTTTTGCGCGCGCCAGGGCAGGCGCAAGCGGTCGCCGCGCATGGCGCACCAGGCGAACAGGGTGGCGGACGCCAGGCCGAAGCGGTAGACCACGGAAACGGCGGGGGCGACGTCGCCCAGCTGCAAGGTGATGGCCCAGAAAGTGGAGCCCCAGATCAGGCAGGCAATGATGAACAGGAGAGGAGAGGACATTGCGCAAGTATACGGGCATCGCGCAGGGATGGCGAGTCCAGGCCGAGCTTGCTCAATGTGCCGCCAGGAGACACCCGGTATTGAGCCAGCGCAGTGCTTCTGGAAAATATTGAATTTATGAAAATATTTGCATTAATATCAAGCAAATATTTTCTGAATTGCATCTTTGAAGGGAAGACGCCATGCCAGCCTCACTGCAGATCAAAGTATGGAGCGTGCTTGTATATGTCGTCGTGACGGCTGCGCTTGCCATCTGGCTGCATCCTTCTGCCTTGCTCGCTGCCGGCGCATTCGGCTGAGCGCATGCGCCGGCAAGCAGATCAATGCGTGACGCGGGTCTTGCGGCCATCGGACAGCAGGCGCACGCGCTCGCCCGGGCGGAACAGTTCGTCCGCGTCTTGCACGATGGCGCGCATGTCGCCATTGTCCAGGCGCACGGTGATTTCCAGGCCGGGCTTGTTCGAGGCATTCGCTTCGATGCTCTTGCCGGCCATGCCGCCGGCGACCGCGCCGAGGATGCTGGCCGCGATGGCGCCCTTGCCGCCACCGACGGTCGAACCGGCCACGCCGCCCAGCGCCGCGCCAGCCAGCACGCCCGTGCCCGTTTCGCCCTTGTCGATGGTGACCTGGCGCACGGATTCAACCGTGCCCATGCGGACCGATTGTTCATTCTGCGCCTGGCGCGCGTTGTACACATTTGCCGAGTTCGGTTGTACGGCGCAGCCGGCCAGGGTGGCGAGCAATGCCACTGCAATAATTGGTGCTTTCATGTGGGACTCCCTTGGACAAAAGTTGGTTGCCGATTGCGTCGACCGGCAGTGGATGACTTATCATAAGGACACTTGCCTCAGATAACTAGTTGCGAATAGTAAAAATCTGTTACCGGCCCCGTGTGACTGCGGGACCACGCGACCGCATCACCGCATCCGCTCAATACGCCAGCCGCAGGCGCCGGTACAAAAATCCCAGCACGAACAGCGGCCCCACCAGTAAAAAACGCAAGTCGTCCAGGAACGACGGTTTCTTGCCTTCGATCTGGTGGCCGATGAACTGGCCTATCCAGGCCAGTACGAACAATGCCAGCGACACGGGCAGGATGGTCAGCGCCGGCATGAGCAGCAGCAGGCCCAGCATGGCGGCCAGCATCGCCAGCATGCCCGCCGCAAACGGGCGCGACAGCTTGTAATAATAGTATAAGGCCAGAATACTGCCGAGCAGCGCCACGCTGGGATGGGCGCTCCACAGCAGCCCCAGCAAGCTGAAAACGATCAGCGGCACGCACACGATGTGCACCCATTCATTGACGTGGTTGCGGTGGCTTTCGCCATACTGGGCCAGCAGGGTGTCGATGGTGCGCATGGGCGGTCTCTTGCGTGGGATGGTTGTCCGGGAATTCTACACCGTCGCATGGCCGGGTAAAATGCCCGTTCATTTTGCCTTCCGGATATCTCATGTGAATAGCCCCGTCTTCTTGCCAGACGCTGCCGCCGACCCGCGCAAGCGCTGTTTCGATCCCGTCATCGACGCGGGCACCCGCCTGCTGATACTGGGCAGCCTGCCTGGCGAAAAATCGCTGGCCCATAGCCAATATTATGCGCATCCGCAAAACAAGTTCTGGATGCTGCTGGGCGAAGTGCTGGGCGTGGATTTGACTAGCCGGCCCTATGAGGAGCGTCTGGCCACCTTGCTGGCGCACGGCGTGGGCCTGTGGGACGTGGTGGCGCAGGCGCAGCGCACGGGCAGCCTGGACAGCAATATCCGCGCGCGCGACGACAACGACCTGGTGGCCCTGGCCGCCAGCCTGCCGCAGTTGCACACGATCGCCTTCAACGGCGGCACGGCCGCCAAGCTGGGCATCAAGGTGCTGGGCGAGCACGCGCAGCGTTACCGCATCGTCAGCTTGCCGTCGAGCAGCCCCGCCTACACCCTGGCATATGCGCAGAAATTGCAGGCGTGGCTGGCTTTGCGCCGGTGAGATGGCGTGTCAGGCGGCAAGTTTGTGCAGGAGGCGCTGCGCCTGTTCCTGCCGGTACTGGCGCCGCCAGAACCAGGCGATGCAGATCAAGCCCAGCACGGATGGCGCCAGCTGCGTCCAGGGCTGGCCCATGCGCAGCAGGTTGCCCGCGGCGGCCGAAAGCATGGCGAACAGCGAGGCGAGCAGCTTGTAGATGTGTTCATAGCGCCACAACACGCCATGCCAGCGGCGGGGAAAGAGCCAGCGCGCGGCGTCGTAGACGAGGATGGTGGCCAGGCCGCCCAGCGAGGACAGCACGACGATGGCTTGTTGCCCGGAAGCATCGTGCAGCAGGCGCAGCAGGATCAGCCCGCCCGCCGCCAGCGCGGCTGCCGTCATCGCGCCATCGACGGCTTGCGGACCGGCATCGCGCGTGTACACGGCGCGCCAGCCGCTCAGCAGCTGGTACAGCACCAGCACGGTCAGCACGGCAAAGACGGGGCGATACTCAAACAGCAGATTGCCGATGGCGGCCGTGGCGCAGACCAGCAAGGTCAGCCACGCGAACAGCCTGCCGCGGCGGCGGTGCCGGGGCGTGCCCTTGGCCGTGGCCAGCAGGAAAAGCCCCAGGCCGATGGCGGCACTGCCGGCCAGCACATGGGTGGCAATATTGATCAGTTGCGGCTGGGGCATGCGCATCTCCGGAAGGTGCGCCAGGCTGGCGCGCGCTCGCGGAGATAGTATCTTGATAATTGCCGCTTGCCAAGACGGCAGGCGGCGGGGAGGCGACGGGGCTTACGCGGGCGCGTACGGCTGCGCTTCCAGCGGCTGTCCCTTGGCATCGAACTTCAGCGCCACGGACAAGCTGGTCACGCCGATGGTGGCCAGCGCGTCGCAGATGTCGTCGATCTCGTCCTGCAGGTCGGCGGCCAGGTCCAGCGGCTTGTCGGCGCTGTGCAGCAGTGCGCCGCCTGCCGTGCTGACATTGACGCGCAACAGCATTTCACCGTGTTCATCGGCCGGGCCGACGACCACCGACACGTCGCCGGCATCCACGTTGTTTTCCGCCAAGGCATGGTTGATGCCGGACATCATCTGCAGCATCGCATACTCGCTCATGCCTTGTTCCTTGCCGCCGTGGAACAGATCCTGGTAGAGGAAGCTCACTTCCAGGGCGTTGCCGGCCGGCGCCAGGCAGCGTTTCACCAGATCGCCCACTTCCGTCGTCCACTGCTGGTAGCGGGCCATGCGCGCGTCGAACCAGGCGTCGAGCGCCGCTTCGTCCTTCGGTTCCGCATAGAACGGGTCGTCCACGCGTTTCAAGGCAAAGCCCAGCAGGAAGCGCAGTTCGACGGCCGTGTCCTGCGGGCCGAAGGCCGTCTCGCTCCAGCCGACGATGCTGCTTTCCAGGCCCGGCGTGGCGACGATCTTCTTGTCCGTCATCGACGCGTAGGCATCGCGCACCATCTCGTGCAAATGGCTATAGGTGATGCGGTCGATTTCATCGAGGTCGTAGGCATGGCTCATCAGGACCACCTTGGCCTTGGCGCTTTCCAGTTCTGCCTGTTGGAAACTTTTCACCAGCGCTTCGAACGCGTCCTGGTCCTGGAAGCTGTCCGCCTCTTTCAGGCCGCCCGTGCTTTGTACCAGCAGGGGCACGACGAAGGCGTTGATTTCCATGGCCGGGGCATTCTCGCGGCGGATCACGGAGATGGAGGCCGCTTCCTCGATATGGCTGCGCAAATACTGGTAGGCGCCCACGTCTTCGTACTTGGCGCGTTCGATGGCGTCGTACAGGATTTCATCCTTCTTTTGGTTCAAGGCCTTGCGGATCAGGCGGCCGAACTCGACGGCTTGCTCGGCCAGCACCGTGCCCTGCGATTCGCTGTCTTCCTGCTCCGCCAGGTTCAGGGCCATCGTGCACAGCATGCGTGTGACGGATTCATCCTTGTCTTCGGGCGTGTTGGCGGATTTACGGGGGACAGGGCGCTTATTTTTGGGCATGGCGATCAACAGGTTAAGAAATACGGGTCAGGCAAACGGAAACGGGCGCCAAGGCTTTGCCAGGCGCCGGGACGGATCATACAGGCGGACGCGGCCGCCTGATACATCAATGGTCGGTATCGAACATCTCGTGCAACTCGTCGAGCAGGTCGGCGGCTTCTTCCTGCGACAGGCCGAGATGCTGGCAGGCAAGTTCGCCGCCCTTGTCCCACTCCAGCGAGGTGCTGTTGCCATGGTAGCGCTGAATGCCCTTTTCGGCCAGCAGCGACAGGGCGACGAGCGAGCGGATGGCGTCGTCCGTGGACGGGTCCGCCAACACCGTATAGTCGTGGTGGTGCAGAATCGCCCACGACACATCGGAGGACAGGCCCCAGTTACGTGCCAGCAAGCAGCCGATGGCCGCGTGGTTGGTCTGGTGACGCGCGTCTTCGAGTGTCGTAAAACAATTGTGCGCATCGTTGGCCGCCGCCGCGTAGGTGTTCACGTAGTCGGGGAAGCGGTTCATCAGCAGGGGCACGCCGATATCGCAGAACAGGCCGAAGGTATGGGCGATGTCGGGCGGGGCGATGCGCAGCTTGCGCGAGGTAAATACCAGTGCGCGCGCGCGCTTGGCCGACACATCCCAGAAGTTGGTCAGTTCCACGCCTTCCGCTTCCAGCGCCTGGCGTGCCAGCAAGCCCGTCATCATGGCGCTGCACTGGTTGATGCCGAGAAAGTTGATGCCTTGCTCGACGGATTTGGCCTTGCGCGCGGCGCCATAGAACGGCGAATTGGCCAGTTTCAGCAGGGCGCCGGACATGCCGACATCGTCGGCGATGATGCGCGCGATGCGGCGCGGCGACGGGTCATCCTCGGCCAGTTCGCGCTGCAGGTCGACCAGCAGGCTGGGACGCGGCGGGATACGGATGGACCGCATCAAGGCGTCAACCGGATCTTCCTGCACTACCTGCTTTTGCGCTGCCGCTCTCATCATCACGCTTTCATCATCATTTTTGTGCCCGGTGCTTATTCTGTCGCGCTGCCGCTGCCCGCTTCATGAGCGTCTGGCGCAGTGCCCGACGATTATCGCTGTTTATGCATGGCAATAGTTCATCTCTGCAATATATTCTGGAAAAAATCCCCATTTCGGCCTGCTCCGGCCGCGATTTTTGTCATTTTACGACGCTGCCCATCCTGATATTCATGATGAAAAGATCAAGTTGTATTTGTTTTCAAGGTGGAGCAAGGCGCGCGGCGGGATGCGCGGCAGTACAATTGCCAGATGAAAAAAATTCTCGCGGGTATCGATTTTGCGGACGATTCCAGCAGCGTGGCGCGCCAGCTGATCGGCGTGACCGTGCTGGTCGACGGTGTGGGAGGGCGCATCGTGGAAACGGAAGCGTATGACCGGCTGGACCCCGCTTCGCACACGTATGGGGGCATGACGCCGCGCAATGCGGCCATGTTCGGCCCGCCTGCGCACGCCTATGTCTACCGCTCATACGGTATCCACTGGTGCCTGAACTTTGTGTGCCGCGAAGCGGGGCATGGCGCGGGCGTGCTGATCCGCGCCATCGAACCCGTGGCGGGACTCGATGCCATGCGCGAACGGCGCGGCGTCGAGGATGCGCGGCTGCTGTGCTCGGGGCCGGGCAAGGTGTGCCAGGCGCTCGGCGTGAGCCATCTGCAAAACCGCCTGGCGCTCGATGCGCCACCGTTCATGCTGCTGGCCCGCGAGGAAGAGGTGACGGTGCAGGCGGGCTCGCGCATCGGCATTTCCAAGGCGATGGACACGCCGTGGCGTTTCGTGCTGGCCGGTTCGCGCTATCTGAGTAAACCGATCTAGAAACACCTAACCAAACCTACTGCGCGTCGCGCTTTGCGGCCTGTGATGCTCGCTGTGCTTCAGCACAGCTGCGCTTCTCAGCCACAAATCACTGCCGCTCGCTACGGTTTTGTTAGGCGTTCTTGAGTGTGCCGGTACGTGCCTGCGGCTGGATGCTGGCATTAAACACCGCGTTGGCGGCGGGACGCGTTACCTGGCGCATTGTTGTGTGGCATGCCGCGTAGCGGGCTGTGCAGCGCGCGCCGGTCCTGTTGCGCACCGACTGGATGCTGGAATGCTTCCTCGTCAGACGCGGCCGCCTGCGCGGGCGCCAGCGGGTCCAGGGTGAACACGGCCACGGCCGCCGATAATTTGACGGCCTGGTCCTGCAAACTGGCCGCTGCCGCCGCCGCCTGTTCCACCAGGGCCGCATTTTGCTGGGTGACGTCATCCATTTGCGCGACGGCCTGATTCACTTCCGTGATGCCCGAGGCCTGTTCCGCGCTGGCCTGTTTCACGCGCTGGATGATCTCATTGACTTGCTGCACCGAGGCCACGATGGCGCCCATGCTGTCGCCCGCCTGCTGCACGGCCACGCTGCCGCCATCGATGGTGGTGACCGAGGTGGCGATCAGGGTCTTGATTTCCTTGGCCGCCTGCGCCGAGCGCTGCGCCAGGGTGCGTACTTCGGACGCCACCACGGCAAAGCCGCGGCCCTGTTCGCCCGCGCGCGCCGCTTCCACCGCCGCATTCAGCGCGAGGATGTTGGTCTGGAAGGAAATACCATCGATCACGCCGATAATATCCACGATCTGACGCGAATTGGCGCGTATCGTCGCCATCGTCGTCACGGCCTGCTGCATCGACACGCCCCCTTGCACGGCCAGGCTCGATGCTTGCCCCGCCAGCTCGCAGGCCAGCTGGGCGTTGTCGGCGTTGTCATTCACGGCTTGCGTCAGCGTTTCCATGGCGCTCGACGTTTCTTCCAGCGAACTGGCCTGCATTTCCGTGCGCGCCGACAGATCCAGATTGCCGGTGGCAATTTCGCGCGATGCCGTGTCGATCGATTGCACGGCGCCCATGATGGTGCGCAAGGTCTGGTTCAGGTGGGCGATGGTCTGGTCCAGCACGCGCGACGTGGCGGCGATTTCATCATTGCCCTGCTTGGGGGCGCCGGCCATCAGCTTGCCTGCCGCCAGGTCTTGCACGGCGTCGGCGATGCCGCGGATTTCCACCAGCATGGCGCGCCGCACCAGCATGGTCACCACGATGGAGACGAGGATCGACAGCAGGACCGTCAGCAGCAGGCTCCAGCCAAGGCGGCTGAACTCGGCGCTGGCCGTCGCATGGGCCTGGCTGCTGAGGGTTGTTTCCAGGGCGGACAGCTGCGTCAGCTGCGTATTGAACTGCACGAATTGCGTTTCCGCCTTGAGCATGGAATTGGTGGCGATCGACTGGTCCATCTGCGCCATTTCCATGGTTTCCAGCACGGCCTTGCGATAGCCGGCCAGGGCCGTGATGGCCGCATCGACCAGGGTGCGTTCGGTGCCCGTGGCGGTGGCGCGCAGCGTGTCCAGCTGGGTGCCGATGGCCGCATGGCGTGTCTTGATCTGTTGCTCCAGTGTATCGAGGCGTGCCTTGGCGAAGCTGCCATTCGTCCACGACAGCAATTGGTACATATTGCCATGCACATGTCTGGCCTCGCCTAGTACGTCGGCGGCCGCCTTCAGATGCGTGATGCGTACCCTTACCATGTTTTCCAGTGAGGCATTTTGCCGCACCATGCCATACCAGGCGCCGGTCGAGCTGAGTATCAGCAGCAGCAAGACCAGGGTGGGCGCCAGCAATAATTTTGGCCCTATGCGTAAGTGATTGAGCATGCTTGACTCCTGGCTATGGCTGTTCCAACCGCAGGCGGCGCGGTACGGGCGTGCGCGCGCCGCCCCTGCCTTATTTTTTGTAGATCCCCGCTTCCAGCACCACGTCGTTGACGCGCAGGATGTACGTAGTCTTCGGTTCGATCTTGCCGCTGGTGGGATTCTTGTACTGGTAATCGACCCAGCCCTTGCCCTGCTTTTGCGCCAGCTCAATGATTTCACGGCGATATTTCTTGCCATTCGCATCGGGCACATCCGTCAAATCCTTGCCGACGATGGAAGGATTGATGGGGTGGGCCAGCACGATGCCCGTCTTGATGTCGCGCATGTCCACGTATAGCGAACCCTGCACGAATTCCGGGTCTTTCGCCGTGATTTTCTTCATCATTTCTTCCTTGCCATGCGCCTTCATGAAGGCGGCGCCCCGTTCGGCCATGGCGATGGCGTCTTTTTCCGTTGGTTCGACCGCGGCGCTGACGCTGCCGCCGGCAAATGCCAGGCACAGCAGGCTACCCGTGAATAAGCGTTTCATGAAAGCTCCTTGTGGTATCGAGGGATGTGTTGCCAAGTCGTAATTTACGTCGCCGGCGGTCCCATCAAATTGCGATGGAACAAACTACGGTGTTGCTTGTCGGCAGCATGCAACGTATCGACCGCTTGTTGATATGTAGCAATTTGGTTCCAAGCAGCAAGAACTATGATGACTTTCACAGCATGCCGAGCTGGCCTGGCATGGGGGAGGAAGAAGCTGGAATTGGCCGATATGGGGCTGGTTTCATGAAAGTTATCGCTATTTACAGGCAAGGAGCAGATCGTGTCCGCACCCATTACCGAGCCGTTTTCACCCAAGTTCAAGCCGTATACGCGGCACACCATTCAACAGGCGCGGCAGTGGGAATGGCTGCCGGAAGAGCAGCGCGAAGCCGTGCAGGTGGTGTCGCACGTCTTGCCATTTCGCACCAATGCCTATGTACTCGATCAGTTGATCGACTGGAACAACATCCCTGACGATCCCATCTACCGCCTCGTCTTTCCCCACCGCGACATGCTGTCGCCCGAGCAGTACGCGCACTTGCGCGACCTGGTGCTGGTGCAGCGCGACAAGGCCGCCATCGATGCCTACGTGCATGGTTTGCGCCTGGGCATGAATCCCCATCCGGCCGGCCAGATGACGCACAATGTGCCCCGGGTGAACGACGCGCCCGTGCGCGGCTTGCAGCATAAATATGCGCAAACGGTGCTGTTTTTTCCCAGCGCGGGACAGACCTGCCACGCGTACTGCACCTTCTGCTTCCGCTGGCCCCAGTTCGTCGGTATGGATGACATGAAGTTCGATGCGCACGAGTCGCATGATCTGGCCGCCTACCTGAAACTGCATCCGGAAGTGACGGACGTGCTGATCACGGGCGGCGACCCGATGATCATGAATACACGGCAATTGGCCGCCTACCTGGAGCCGTTGCTGGCGCCAGGCCTGGAACACATCCAGAACATCCGCATCGGCACCAAGGCGGTGGCGTATTGGCCGCAGCGTTTCGTGTCGGACCGCGATGCGGACGACTTGCTGCGCCTGTTCGAGCGCATCGTCAAGGCGGGCAAGAACCTGGCCGTGATGGGCCATTACAGCCATGCCGTCGAGTTGCGCCAGGACATCGCCCAGCAAGCAGTGAAACGCATCGTGTCCACGGGCGCCACCTTGCGCATGCAGGGGCCGCTGATCCGCCACATCAATGAAGACCCGGCAAGCTGGGCCGAGCTGTGGCAGACGGGCACGCGCCTGGGGGCAATTCCGTATTACATGTTTGTCGAACGCGACACGGGCCCGCGCGCCTATTTCGAGTTGCCCCTGGCGAAGGCGCACGAGATTTTTCAGGCCGCCTACCAGATGGTGTCGGGCTTGTCGCGCACGGTGCGCGGGCCTTCCATGAGCGCGTTTCCCGGCAAGATCGTGATCGATGGCATCGTCACCATCCATGGCGAAAAACTGTTTGCCCTGCAATTTTTGCAGGCGCGCAACCCGGACTGGGTGCGCCGGCCGTTTTATGCGAAGTTCGATGCGGACGCGACGTGGATGGACGATTTGAAGCCGGCTTTTGGCCAGGAGAAATTCTTCTTCGAAACGGATGAACCCATGCCGCACGTGCCGCATAAAATCATCCGCCTGGCGCAGGCCGCCTGAGCATGCACGGCGCCGGCGGCTCTTCCCGTTCCGGCGTGGCCGTGTTTTGCCTCGTGTTCCTGCCGTTTGCGCTCGGGCATTACCTGTCGTGCCTGTTGCGCGGCGTGAATGCCGTGCTGACGGCGGAATTGCTGGGTGCCATCGCCCTGACGCCAGCCCAGCTGGGCCTGCTGACCAGCGCCTTCTTTCTCGCCTTTGCGCTGGTGCAATTACCGGTCGGCATGGCGCTCGACCGCTATGGCCCCCGCACGGTGCAACTGTGGCTGCTGGCGCTGGCGGCCCTGGGCGTGTGGCTGTTCAGCCGGGGCCACAGTTTTGCCGAACTGATGTGGGCGCGCGCCCTGATGGGCGCGGGCCTGGGCGGTTGTTTCATGGCGGCCGTGAAAGCGATCTCGTGCGCCATCGCACCGGCTCGCCTGCCTTCCGTGCATGGCTATCTGATCGCCGTGGGCGGCCTGGGCGCGGCCACGGCCACCATGCCCGTCAAGCTGGCGCTGCACTACACGGACTGGCGCGGCGTGTTCCTCGGCCTGGCGCTGGCGGCGCTGGCCATCGGTTTGCTGATCCGCCTGCTGTCGCCGGCCCTGCCCGCGTCCGCCGCTGCGAGGAACAAGGTCAGTGTCTGGAGCGTGTACCGGGACCCCGGTTTTCGCCGCACCATTGCGCTGGTCCTGCTGCCGCACACGGTGTTCTTCGGCGTGCAGGGCTTGTGGGTGGGCCGCTGGCTGGCCGACGTGGGCGGCTTGTCCGACGACAGCGTGGCGTATCTGTTGTACCTGGGCATGGCGGCCGTCATCTTCGGCGCCATCGGCATGGGCATGCTGACGGAATGGGCCGGGCGGCGCGCGATTGAACCCATGCGCGTGGCGGCCGCCGGCATCGTCCTGTTTGTTGCCGTGCAGGTGGCGATGGCGTGCAATGTGCTGCCCAGCCTGCCTTTGCTATCCGTGCTGTTTACCTTGCTGGGCACGGTGACGGGCCTCGAGTATGCGATCGTCGCGCAAAGCATGCCGGCCAGCTTGACGGGCAGGGCGGCCACCTGCCTCAATCTGCTCATTTTCACGGGCGCCTTCCTGGTGCAGGCGGGCTTTGGCCTGATCCTCGGCTGCTGGCCATTGAACAGCCAGCAGCAGTATCCGCCGCAGGCGTACCAGGCGGCGTTTGGCGTGCTGGCGGCCTTGCAATTGCCGGGACTTGCGATGTTTTTCATCCACCGCTACAGGCGTGCCGGACCATCCGGTAAAATGGCAGCCTGCACAGCGGCAATGATCAACTCCAAGGAAGACTATGAAACTCGTTCGTTATGGACGTCCAGGCAAGGAAAAACCGGGCCTGATCGATGAAGAAGGCAAACTGCGCGACCTGTCCGGCGTGATCGCCGATATTGACGGCGCACAACTGTCCGACAAGGCCCTGCGCAAGCTGGCCAAGCTCGACGAAAAGACGCTGCCCCTGGTGCGCGGCAATCCACGCTTCGGCGTGCCGCTGGCGAAAGTCGGCAAGTTCATCGGCATCGGCCTCAATTACGCGGATCACGCAGCCGAGTCCGGCATGGCTATCCCGGCCGAACCCATCGTTTTCATGAAGGCAATTACTTGCCTGAATGGCCCGGACGACAATGTCGTGCTGCCAAAAGGCTCGAAAAAGACGGATTGGGAAGTGGAGCTGGGCGTGATCATCGGCACGCGCGCGCAATACGTGAGCGAAGAGGACGCCCTGAAATACGTGGCCGGTTACTGCGTCGTCAACGACATTTCCGAGCGCTCGTTCCAGCTGGAACGGGGCGGCCAGTGGGACAAGGGCAAGGGCTGCGACACCTTCGGCCCCGTCGGACCGTGGCTGGTGACGCGCGACGAAGTCATCGACGAGCAGGATCTGGACCTGTACCTGGAAGTCAACGGCAAGCGCATGCAGACCGGCAATACGCAAACCATGATCTTCACGGTGGCGCAGATCGTCAGCTATCTGTCGCAATTCATGACCCTGGAACCGGGCGACGTCATCGCCACGGGCACGCCGCCAGGCGTGGGCCAGGGCCGCAAGCCGCAGCGCTTCCTCAAAAAAGGCGACAGCATGCGCCTGGGTATCGCCGGCCTCGGCGAACAGCAGCAGGACGTGGTCGCCTGGACTGCCTGATGGCCGGTAGCGATATCGACCGTTTGCCACCGCTGCCTTTGGCCCGGCTCGACGCCCAGCAGCGCGCCGCCGCGCAAGCCATCATCGATGGTCCGCGCGGGGCGCTGTACGGCCCCTTCGTGCCGCTGATCCGCAGCCCCGAACTGATGGAAACGGCGCAGCGCATGGGCGAGTATTTGCGCTACCGCAGCGCCATCGGCACGCGGCTGTCGGAACTGGCGATCCTGGTGACGGCGCGCCAGTGGGACCAGCAGGTCGAATGGGCCATCCACGCGCCGCTGGCCGTGCAAAACGGCATCGCGCAAGCGGCCGTGGACGCCATTGCCGCGCGGCGCGTGCCGCTCGCCCTGAAGGAAGATGAACAAGCCGTGCACGACTTTTGCATCGAATTGCAGCAGAACAAGCGCATCAGCGATGCCACGTATGCGCGGGCGTTGGCGCTGTTTGGCGAGCACGGCGTGGTCGACTTGATGGGCATCAATGGCTATTACACCTTCCTGGCCATGGTGATGAATGGCGCGCAGACGGCGGTGCCGGCCCTGGGTGTCCCGCCCTTGCCGGCCTGATTAGAGGAGTTCTTCGGGCAAAGATGGACAAATTGTAATGAAGTTGCAATTATTCAATATATAATTTTACTTCCCTGCCATTGCCAAAAAGTTCAATGAAAACTCGTCCGTGCTTCACCCTGATGGGCCGCGCCTTCCTGGCGCTGGCCCTTTCTTTTTGCCCATTGATGACGGTGCGTGCGCTTGCCGCCGAGACAGCCGCCAGCGCCAGTGCTTCCGCGCTGGAAAACTCCGTCGTCAAGGTGTTTTCCACCCTGCGCGGGCCCGACCCCTACAAACCCTGGAGCAAGGCTGCGCCGCAAGAGGTGACGGGTTCCGGCGTCGTCATCGAAGGGCGCCGCATCCTCACCAATGCGCATGTGGTCGGCTATGCCAGCCAGGTGCAGATCCAGGCGAATGGCGCCGGCGACAAGATCCCGGCGACCGTGCTGGCCATCTCGCGCGGCATGGACCTGGCCTTGCTGAAAATCGACGACGACAGCTTTTTCGCCAGCCACAAGGCGGTGCCGCGCGCGAATGTCTTGCCGGACGTGCGCGACGCCGTGCTGGCGTATGGCTACCCGACGGGCGGCACCTCGCTGTCGATCACCAAGGGCATCGTCTCGCGCATCGAATTCGTGCGCTACAACTTCCCCGTGTCCGGCCTGCGCATCCAGATCGATGCGGCCATCAATCCGGGCAATAGCGGCGGCCCCGTGATTGCGGGCGACAAGATGATCGGCCTGGCCTTTGCCGGCATGGCCAATGCGCAAAACATCGGCTACATCATCCCCAATGAGGAAATCGAGCTGTTCCTGCGCGACCAGGACAGCGGCGCGCCCAAGGGCAAGCCGGCCATGCGCGACGTGACGCAGACGCTGGAAAATCCGGCGCTGCGCACCTACCTGAAGCTGGCCAAGGGCGTCGAAGGCGCCGTCGTGATGTCGCCAGCCAGCAGGGAGGCCGCCTATCCGCTCAAGGAGTGGGATGTCATCACGCATATCGGCGATTTTCCCATCGACAACCAGGGCATGGTCAAGCTGAATGCCAACAGCCGCGTGCGCTTCCAGTACCGGGTGCAGCAAGTGGCGAAAGACGGCCAGTTGCCGTTGACGGTGGTGCGCCAGGGCGCGCCCCTGAAAATCAGCGTCCCTGTCTCGGCGGCGCACCCGATGCTCATCGCCGGCCTACAGGGTAACTATCCGTCTTACTTTATCTTCGGCCCGATGGTGTTTTCGCGCGCCACCACGGAATTCATGGCGGCGCCGAATGGCAACCCAACGATTTTGGGCGGCATGGCGTTTGCCGGCAATCCGCTGGCCACGCGGCGCGGCGATGCGCCCGATGGCGAGCGCGAAGAGCTGGTGGTGATCGCCGCGCCGTTCTTCCCGCACAAGCTGATGAATGGCTACAGTACCCGTTTCTTATCGGTCGTCGATTCCGTCAATGGCGTGCGCGTGCGCAGCCTGGCGCACCTGGTGGCCTTGCTGCGCGACCAGACGGATGAATTGCTGACGTTCCGCTTCCAGCAGCGCGATGCGGAAATGGTCGTCGTGCCCCGCAAGGACATGCTGGCAGCGACGGAATCGGTGCTGACGGACAACGGCATCCGCTCGGAAGCGTCGCCCGACATGTTAAAAATCTGGAATGAAAAAACGCCGGTAAACTGATCGTTCCCGGCGTTCCGCAAGACAACAGGCGCGGCGCAGACCGCGCCTGTTTTACTTTAAGCCAATACTTTTTTCAGCCACGCGCCGATGGCGTCGATCTCTTCCTGGCACAGCGAGTGCTGCATCATGTACTCGTGCCATTCCACCTTGTAACCCATGCCGGTGAGCAAGTCGCGCGACTGCTGCGCGCGCGCGATCTGCACCACGGGGTCGGCCGTGCCGTGCGCCATGAAGATGGGCGTCTGCAGGCTGGCCGGCGTGCGCTCAAGAGCCGTCTTGTCGGCCAGCGGCAGGTAGCCGGACAGGCACATCAGGCCGGCCAGCGGTTCCGCGTGGCGCAAGCCCGTTTGCAAGGTCATGGCGCAGCCTTGCGAGAAGCCAGCCAGGATGATGCGGCTGGCGGGAATGCCGCGTGCCTTTTCGCGCGCGATCAGCGCTTCGACCTGTGCCTGCGAGGCGCGCAAGCCGCCCTCATCTTCGCGGCGCACGAGGTCGCTCACGAGGATGTCGTACCAGGCGCGCATCACATAGCCGTTGTTGATGGTGACGGGCATGGTGCCGGCGCTGGGGAAGATGAAGCGGATGGCGGGGCAGCCGCGCAAATCGAGTTCCTTCACCAGTGGCACGAAGTCGTTGCCGTCGGCGCCCAGGCCGTGCATCCAGATGATGGAGACGGTGGGATTCGGTGCGCTGTCGAGTTCTATGGTTTCCAGCAAGGTGCTCATGTATTTTCCTCAGGTAAAGGTTGCGCCGGACGCAGCGCCGATTTGGGACGGAAGGCCTTGCAGATGGCCGGGTCGGTTTCCATGTAGGGGCCACCGATGAGGTCGATGCAATAGGGTACGGCGGCAAAGATGCCATTTACCAATTGATTGCCATCAACATCCTTCAAGCCTTCCAGGGTTTCCTTGATGGCTTTCGGCTGGCCCGGCAAGTTCATGATCAGGGCGGCGCGCTCGGGCGTCTCGCGGATCACGGCCACCTGGCGCGACAAGATCGCCGTCGGCACGAATTGCAGGCTGATCTGGCGCATCTGTTCGCCGAAACCGGGCATTTCCTTGGTCCCGACGGACAAGGTGGCGTCCGGCGTCACATCGCGCCGCGCCGGACCCGTGCCGCCCGTCGTCAGTATCAAATGGCAGTGGCTCAGGTCGACCATGTCGATCAGGGTGTTTTCAATCTGCGAGCGCTCGTCCGGGATCAGCCGTTTTTCCAGGCGGAAAGGCGTACGGATGGCGGCGGACAGCCAGCTTTCCAGGGCCGGGATGCCCAGGTCTTCATACACGCCGCCGCTGGCGCGGTCCGAGATCGACACGAGGCCGATAATCAATTCGTCTTCTATCGTGGTCATGGGGCACCTGTCTATGTCGTAAAAAAACCGGGCTGATCCCGGTTTTTCGTAAATTTTGGGGGCAGGCCCCAGTTGTTTACTCGTCGTCTTCTGGCTCAACGCCATCTTCGTCGGCATCTTTCTTGCCGCTGTTTTTCTTCTTGGCGATATCTTTCAAGATCTGGAAGATTTCGCGGTAGGCCTTGGGCGGCTTGTTCTCGGCCTGCTCCTTGCGGGCATTGCGGATCAGGGTGCGCAGGTGCTGCACGTCCAGTTCCGGGTTTTCCGACAGCAAGACGGTCAAGGCTTTGTCATCCGTCAAGAGTTTGTCGCGGCGGCGTTCCATCGCGTGCATATTGGCCGTGTCGGCTTTCGACAAGCCTTTCCAGCTATCGATGGTGCGCTGGATGGCGGCGACTTCTTCTTCATCCAGGGTGCGCATTTTCTTGCCCACGTATTGCAGCTGGCGGCGGCGGCCTTCGTGATCCTTGATCAGCTGGCATTCGAGGATGGCGTCGCGCACGTCTTCCGGCATCGGAACGCGCTTGACGCGGTCGCGTGCTTCATTGACGAGTTCTTCGCCCAGCTTTTGCAGGACGGTCATCTGGCGCTTGAGTTCCGATTTCGACGGACGTTCATATTCCTGTTCGAATTCGGACGATTGGAAGCCGCAAGCTCCCCGGTTTGGATTTGGCATGATATATAAGGCGGGAGAGGACTTGTGGACCGCTCCTGTAAACTGTAAACGACTGCTATGATAACCTTTTTAGCGGCTTTCCGAAGAAAACAGCGCATGAACGACTCCGTATTTACCCATAGTCAAGAGCAATTGCAGCAACTAGCCCGTGATGTGTTGTCTTTTGCGCGGGAAGCGGGCGGCACCGATGCTGCCGTCGAAGTCAGCGAAGGCGGTGGCCTGTCCGTTTCTGTCCGAAAAGGCAAGATCGAGACGATCGAGCAAAACAAGGACAAGGGCATGGGCGTGACCGTGTTTGTCGGCAAGAAGCGCGGCAATGCCAGTACTTCCGATTTCTCGCCGGCCGCCCTGCGCGCCACGGTGGACGCCGCCTACAACATCGCCCGCTTCACGGCCGAGGACGATTGCGCGGGCCTGGCCGACGCCGACATGCTGGAAATGGCCCCCCGCGACTTGCAACTGTTCTATCCGTGGCTGATTTCCGCCGAGGAAGCCGTCGTGCTGGCCCAGCGGGCCGAAGCGGCCGCGTTCGCCGTCGACCCGCGCATCACGAACAGCGAAGGCGCGGGCGTGCACGTGCAGCAATCGCACTTTGTTTCCGCCAATTCGCGCGGCTTCATCGGCGGCTACCCGTTTTCGCGCCACACCCTGTCCGTGGCGCCCATCGCCGGCAAGGGCGCCAAGATGCAGCGCGACGACTGGTATTCGTCCGTGCGCGACGCCTCCAAGATGTCGAGCCCGGAAGCCATCGGCCGCTACGCCGCCGAGCGCGCCCTGTCGCGCCTGAACGCGCGCAAACTGGGCACGCGCACCTGTGCCGTGCTGTTCGAGGCGCCGCTGGCGGCCGGCTTGCTCGGTACCTATGTGCAAGCCACCTCGGGCGGCGCCCTGTACCGCAAGTCCACTTTCCTGAACGATTCCCTGGGTACGCAAGTGCTGCCGTCGCACGTGCAGATCTTCGAAGACCCGCACGTGATCGGCGGCGTCGGTTCGGCCCCGTTCGATGAAGAGGGCGTGAAAACCGTCAGCCGCGACGTCGTCAAGGATGGCGTGGTGCAAGGCTATTTCCTGTCGACTTACACGGCCCGCAAGCTGGGCATGCAGACGACGGGCAACGCGGGCGGTTCGCACAATCTGTACCTGACCTCGAACCTGACGGCCGCCACCGACGATTTTAGTGCCATGCTGAAAAAGCTGGGCACGGGCTTGCTGGTCACGGAACTGATGGGACAAGGAACCAATTACGTGACGGGCGACTATTCGCGCGGCGCGTCCGGTTTCTGGGTGGAAAACGGCGTGATCCAGTATCCGGTGGAAGAAATCACCATCGCCGGCAACATGAAAGACATGCTGCGCAACATCGTGGCCGTGGGCGCCGACGAACTGCGCCGCGGCACCAAGCAGACGGGCTCCATCCTCATCGAGAGCATGGTGGTGGCGGGCGGCTGAGTGCCGTGACTGCTTTCTGCAAAGGCGCCGCTGGCGCCTTTTTTCATGGGCGTGTGGTTTTTTGCACGGGCAACCCATCGTCATACGGATGAAATATTGCCTTCGTATGATGTCGCCATCTGACGTTATCTGCGCTATTTAGATGCTTTTAATGTAAGTAAGACGAACTTCGTGATATTTCATGCAAGATGCGAGTCTTGCCGTGACGCGTTGTTGTTGATTCAACCTGCATAGTGACCCTCTCCATGACCTACTCCCGTACCCGCATCGCCCGCGCGGTGGCCCTGTTGTGTGCCATGAACGCCCTGTTCGTCCATCCGGCCCAAGCCCATGGCGCCGCGTCCGCTGCGCCAGCTGCCGCCAGCGACGCCATTGACACCCCGCAAGCCGTGATCGTCACGGGCACGCGCGGCAGCAACCGCACGCAGTTCGACACCATGGCGCCCGTCGATGTGTTCAACCGCGAAGATATCGGCGCCGTTGAATCGTCGGACTTGAACGATGTGCTGGCGCAACTCGTGCCGTCGTATGTGGTGCAGCGTCTGCCGATGGCTGACGGGCAAGTGTTCGTGCGTCCCGCCACCCTGCGCGGCCTGTCGCCGGACCAGACCCTGGTGCTGGTCAATGGCAAGCGTTTCCACCGCAGCGCCTTGCTCGGCGCGCGCGGCGCGCAGGCGCCGGACCTGGCGCAGATTCCCGTCTCCGCCATCAAGCGCATCGAAGTGCTGCGCGACGGCGCTTCTGCCCAGTACGGCTCCGACGCGATTGCTGGCGTGATCAACATCATTCTCGACGACACGCTCGGCACGGAGGTCTCCGTGCACCATTCGCAATATTCGGAAGGCGACGGCAAGGGCAATGAAGTGAATCTGAAGACGGGCTTTGCCTTTGGCGAGACGGGCAAGGCGACGATTTTCGGCGCGCTGGCCAAGTCCGACCCCACGTCGCGCACGCGCCAGCGGGCCGACGCCATCGCTTTCCAGAATGCGCATCCGGAACTGAAGGTGCCGAATCCCGTGCAGCGCTGGGGCCAGCCGGAACTCGACAGCAAGCGCATCGGCTTCAACGCCAGCATGGCCCTGTCCGACACGACGGAACTGTACGGTTTCGGCCTGTTCAGCCGCAGTGACGGCACCTCGGATTTCAACTGGCGCAATCCCGATACCAGCACGGGCGCGTATAAAACCAGCAGCCTGTTCCCTGGCTGGGACTTGCGCAGCATCTATCCGCTGGGCTTCAGCCCCAGCTATTCGAACGAGCAGGATGATGTACAGGTGGTGGCCGGCGTGCGCGGCCATTTCAACGACCGCTTCGGCTGGGACGTGAGCGCTTCCTGGGGCCGCAACCGCATCGATTACAACCTGGCCAATTCCATCAACGCCTCGATGGGACCGGGCAGCCCGACATCGTTTTACCTGGGCCAGTTGTCGCAGGTGGAAAAGATTCTCAACGCCAACTTCAACTATGAATTGCCCGTGGCGTCCCTGCCGCAGCCGGTCAACATCGCCTTCGGCGCGGAGGCGCGCAATGAAAGCTATGGCGTGAAGGCGGGCGACTTGGCGTCCTGGACGGTGGGGCCGGGCGCGGCCATCGGCCTCGACGCGAATGCGAATGGCGCGCCAGGCTTCAGCGACCGCCAGGCGGGCAGCTGGGGCCAGGACAGCTATGCGGCCTACCTGGACGTGGAAGTGCCCGTCACGAAGGCCCTGAGCCTGGGCGGCGCGGCCCGCTATGAACATTTCTCGGAATTCGGCAGCACCGTCAACGGCAAGCTGTCGGCACGCTATGCCTTGAGCGAAGACATGGCCTTGCGCGGTTCCTACTCGACGGGTTTCCGTGCACCAACGCCGGGCCAGTCGAACACCAACAGCACGAACCAGGGTCTCGACACCAAGACCCTGCTGCTGTTTACCAGCGGCCGCCTGGCCAACAACGATCCGCTGGCCATCTTGCTGGGCGCCAAGGCATTGAAGCCGGAAAAATCGAAAAACCTGTCGCTGGGCTTTACGTGGAAGACATCGGCGGGCTTCTCCGGTTCCGTCGACGTATATGACATCAAGGTCAGCGATCGCTTCAGCACGTCCGCCGCGTTTGCCGTGCCGGCCGGCGTGGCCAATCCGCTGCGCTACACCTCGGTCAGCTATTTCACGAATGACTTCGACACCACCACGCGCGGCATCGATATCGTCGGCAGCCACCTGAGCCGTATCGGCGACGGCAAGCTGAACCTGACCCTGGCCTACAACTACAACACGACGAAAGTCGACGACGGCAAGTCCAGCCTGGTGACGAATGCGGCCCAGCGCCAGGTCTTCGAGGAGCGCTTGCCGCGCCAGAAAGCCACCATCAGCGGCAACTATGACCTGGGCAACTGGAATACCCTGGCCCGCGTGCGCTATTACGGCGCGTGGACGGACAATTCCGGCAATGCCACGGGCGATATCTTCCAGCGTTTTGGCGCCATGCAATTCCTCGACCTGGCGGCCAGCTACAAGATCAGCGACAAGCAGTCCGTGCGCGTGGGTATCGACAACGTGCTGGACAAGTATCCTGACGAAGCAACCTTCCAGGCCAGCCGCGGTCTGATCTATTCGCGCAATGCGCCGTACGACACGGACGGGCGTAACCTGTACGTCGAGTACAAAGTGAAATTTTAAGGGAGATGACGATGAATCCACAACGCCGCGCCCTGTTGCGCGCCGGTTCGCTGGCGGCAGCGCTGCCCATGGCGGCGGGCGCAGGATCGGCTGCGGCAGCATCTGCCGCCCTGCCTCCATCCTTGCCATCGGTGCCGGCCGGCACCACGCCGGAAGTCCTGGCCAGCAACCAGGCGTACTGGCAGGCCGTGGCCGCGCAGTACGACACGACCGATGCCATCGTGCAACTCGACAATGCTTTCTGGGGTTCGATGGCCAGGCCCGTGCTGCGCCACTACGAGCAGCAGCTGGCCATGGTCAACCGCGACAACGCCTGGTATGCGCGCATGCGCTTTCCGGCCGACTTCGAGGCGGCGCGCGCGGCGGCGGCCAGGGCGCTGGGCGTGGGCATCGATGAAATCGTGCTGACGCGGGGCGCCACGGAAGCGCTGCAAGTCCTGATCGCCGGCTATAACCGCTTGCGGCCGGGCGACACGGTGCTGTACGCGGATATCGATTACGACAATATGATCACCGTCACGCGCTGGCTGCAGCAGCGGCGCGGCGCCCAGGTCGTGTCGATTGCCATGCCGGAACCGTTTACGCATGACGGCGTCATCGCCGCCTATGTTGCTGCCATGGAACGCTATCCGGCCTTGAAACTGATGCTGCTCACGCACGTCAATCACCGCAACGGCATGGTCTTGCCCGTGGCCGAGATCAGCCGGCTGGCACGCGCACGGGGCATCGACGTGATCGTCGATACGGCGCACGGCTTCGGCCAGCTGGACATGACGATTCCTGAGCTGCAGGCTGATTTTGCCGGCATCAATCTGCATAAATGGATAGGCGCGCCCGTCGGCGTGGGCGCTGCGTATATCAAGCGGGGCAGGGTGGCCGATATCGACCCCTATCTGGGAGAAAAGGCGGGCGACGATATCCGCATGCGTGTGCACACGGGCACGGTCAATTTCGCCGCTTATCTGAGCTTGCCGACGGCGCTGGACTTGCATGCGCAGATCGGCGTGGCCAACAAGCAGGCGCGGCTGCGGCTGCTGCGCAACCGCTGGGTGGAAGCGGCGCGCGCCATCGAGGGCGTCGAGGTGCTGGCATCGGGCGATCCGCGCCTGACGAGCGCCATCGCTTCGTTCCGCCTGAAGGGCAAGACGAGCGTGGCCGACAGCTATGCGCTGTCGAAAAAGCTGGTGCAGGAACACGGCATCTTTGCCGTGCCGCGCGACGGCCTTGCCAGTGGCGCGTGCGTGCGCGTCACGCCGGGCATCTTTACGCCCGAGTCGCATCTGGACCGGCTGGTGGAAGCCTTGCGCAAGGTAGCCAAGGGCTGAGAGAAAAGCGCGGCCCGCCTGCGAGGTCGGGCCGCGTGACTGCGGGCGCTGCTGTGCTTAGGCGCGCAGGGTCGCCAGTATCGGTTGCAATACGGCAGCACCCAGGGCGGCGCTGCGGGCGCCGCTCCAGCCCGTTTGCGGGTCGGGATCGTTGGCGTTGTCCTTGAACGGCAGTTCCAGGGTCAGCGACAGGCAGCCGAAGGCGTGGGTGATGTGGGGCGAGCCCATGGTCAGCACTTCCGGCGTGAACGGGCCATCTTCATAGCCGTGCTCATCCTGGAAGTCGGGGCTGGCCACCTTGAAGTCCGCGATGAAGCGGTCTTGCTCGGCTTTTTGTGCTGGCGTGAAATTTTCCAGCGCATCGCTGCCGGCCACGAAGACGTACGGCAAGCCTTCGTCGCCATGCACGTCGAGGAACAGGTCGCAGCCGATTTCATGCATTTTCTGTTTCACCAGGAACACTTCCGGGCTACGCTCCATGGTCGGCGTCATCCATTCGCGGTTCAGGTTGGCGCCGGCCGCGTTGGTGCGCAGGTTGCCATGCACGGAACCGTCCGGGTTCATGTTCGGCACGACGTAGAAGACGGCGTCTTGCAGGCATTGGCGGGCAAACGGATTGGCCTGGTCCAGCAAGGCTTCGAGCATGCCTTCGACAAACCATTCCGCCATCGTTTCACCGGGATGCTGGCGCGCGATGACCCACACTTTCTTCTCGGCATCGGCGTCGCCGACCACCAGCAGGTTCATGTCGCGACCTTCGACGGTGCTGCCCAGGTCGATCAGGCGCACCAGCGGCGACGCTTGCGCGCTGTCGATCAGGGCCAGATGGCGGTCCCATGGGTACGGTTCGAAATAGGCGTAGTACACGCTTTCTTCTTCCGGCGTATGTTCGATGGTCATCACCGTGCCGTCAAAGCTGGTCGGTACGCGGAACCAGGTTTCGCGGTCGTAGCTGGCCACGGCCTGATAATCTTTCCAGCCGTCCGGGTAGGCTGACTTGCCTGCATTCATGAAGCGGATCGTGCACGCCTCGCCTTGCGCGCCTTGCAGGCGGAAGTAAAACCACTGCGTGATGTCGGCGTGGGAATCCTTGCGGATGTTCAGCTCGATGGATTGGGCATCGTCGGCGCGCAGCACCTCGATCGCGCCGGCATCGAATTGCTGGCTGATTTTAATGGTCATGTGTGTTCCTGATAAAAACGTATGGGTTTTGCATCGTGTGCAATGGCGCGATGATACCTGTTTTGCAGCGGTCTTTGTGCTGGCGCAAACGACGACGGACATGCTTTGCTAACGTGATAGCTCCAATACGGGGAGAGCATCATGGATGACAACGGCAAACACATACGCGAACTGGAAAAGAAAATCAGCGCCCTCAGCGATGCACTGGCGCATCTGGGCAAGGGCACGACCTTGCAGGAATTGCTGCGCATCATACGTTTCCCCGGCTATACGACACCGGCGGAATTTACCTTCAATGTCGCCATCCTCGACACCATGCTGGTGCAGGCCAATGCACTGGAAAAGCTGGGGCAGGATCTGTTGGCAGGGGCGAAACAGGTGGTGGCAAAACAGTGAGCAGGCGGTGACTTATTCCTGAGCGCCTGAAAAATGTTCAGGGCAAGGCGCAGGACCGCAGGCAGTACGAAGGGGCGCCCTGGCCCTGCAATGCCGCCATGGACGTGTTGTCAGGTGTTCAGGCCACCGAAGCGTTCAAAAAACCACGGCTCGACGTCCGGGGCGTGCTCATCCTCGCGGCGCAGGGTGGCCAGGATGTGTTCCTCTGCCGCCGCATACGTGATGCGGTAGAGGTCGCGGGCCAGCGCATACGCTTGCGTGCCGGGCCACGGTTCGGGAAGCAGTTCGACGGGCAGTTGCGGGTCATGCAGCTGCACGCGGCGATAGGCGTGCGTCAGCAGCGAGCGGATGACGAAGGCTTGCTCCGCATCGAACACGGGAGCTTCTTGCAGCAGGGTCAGCAGCGGCTGGAAGCTGGCGATGAATTTTTCGTAGCCGGCCATCACTTCCGACAAGTCCCAGCAGTCGCCCACCATGTCGCGCAGCGGGCGTGTGCTGACACCCGGCAACTCTGTTGTGTGGCAGACATACAACTTGCCCTGCACCTCGTTGCGCACGAGGATATCTTCCAGCGCCTCCGTATTGCTGGCCGGATGGCCAAAGATGCCGGGGGAGATCAAACCATAGCCCGCCCACAATAATTCCTTGCGCAGCGCCCCCCGCTCGGCGGCGCCGATGCTGCCGGCCGGCCCGATCACCAGGGTCCAGCTGCCATCCCAGTGCACGACCAGCGGCGCATAGATGCGGCGGTAGGCACGTTCGAAGCGGGCCAGCGCCTCCGGGCGTATCGTATAGGCGCTGCGGCGGCCGTCGCGCTGCGAGCTGAGCCAGCCTTCCTGCGCCAGGCGGAATACACTGGTGCGCAACAAACGGTCATTGACGCCAAACGGCGCCAGCAGTTCGATCAGGCTGCCCAGCCAGATGGCGCCGCCGCGCGGCACGATGGCGTCGCCAAAGATGGTCATCACCAGGGACTTCGAGCGCGGTGGGTCGCTTTCCAGGAAATCGGCTATCCATGCCGTGCAGCGGGTGTTCTTCATGTGGTTCCGGTCTGGCCGTGTTGCGGTCGGTTCAATAAAAGCAGCAGTTTACTTGGCTGCGCGGGTAGCGCGGCAATAATTTGCCGGAAGCGCTGGTGGCGCTCCGTGGTGTTTTCTCATAAGCAATATCATACGCACAAAAAAGCTGCACAAGATACGAATTTTTAAAATGATTCATATCAAGTGTATGCAAATCGTTTTTTGTATCGTATTATCTGTTCATCGCACCGCGTTGCTGCGCAAAATCAAAGACATGGGAGACAGATCATGTACGCACAAATGGTTGAAACCGGCCTCAAGAACGTCCGTTCCCTCGACGACATGGGCCAGGAAGAGCGCGCTTTCCAGGCGCGCATCGACGAAGGCATCAAGATCGAGGCAAAGGACTGGATGCCGGACGCCTACCGCAAGACCCTGATCCGCCAGATTTCGCAGCACGCGCACTCGGAAATCGTCGGCCAATTGCCCGAAGGTAACTGGGTCACGCGCGCGCCGACCCTGAAACGCAAATCGATCCTGCTGGCCAAGATCCAGGACGAAGCGGGCCATGGCCTGTACCTGTATAGCGCCGCAGAAACCCTGGGCGTATCGCGCGATGACTTGCTGGCCGCCTTGCACTCGGGCAAAGCCAAGTATTCCAGCATCTTTAACTATCCCACCCTGTCGTGGGCCGACATGGGCGCCATCGGCTGGCTGGTCGACGGTTCCGCCATCATCAACCAGATTCCCCTGTGCCGTTGTTCCTACGGTCCGTATGCGCGTGCCATGATCCGCGTCTGCAAGGAAGAATCGTTCCATGCGCGCCAGGGCTACGACATCATGATGTCGCTGTGCAAGGGCACGCCGGCGCAGAAAGCCATGGCGCAGGATGCCTTGAACCGCTGGTGGTGGCCATCGCTGATGATGTTCGGCCCGTCCGACGCCGCTTCCGTCAACAGCGCCCAGTCGGCGCAATGGCGCATCAAGCTGTTTTCGAACGATGAATTGCGCCAGCGCATGGTCGACCAGACCGTGCCGCAAATCGAATACCTGGGCCTGACCGTGCCCGATCCCGACCTGAAATTCAATGCGGAAACGGGCCACTATGAATTCGGCGAGATCGACTGGTCCGAGTTCAACAATGTCCTGAAGGGCAATGGCCCGTGCAACCGCGAACGCCTGCAAACGCGCGTGAAAGCGTATGAAGACGGCGCATGGTTCCGCGATGCCTTGGTCGCGTATGCAGACAAGCAAGCTGCTGACAAAGCGGCAGCGTAAATACATAAGACAGATAGGGGATAGCAACATGAGCAAAGAATGGCCATTGTGGGAAGTTTTCATCCGCAGCCAGCACGGCCTGGCGCACAAGCATGTGGGCAGCCTGCACGCTTCCGACGCCACCATGGCGGTCAACCATGCGCGCGACGTCTACACGCGCCGCAATGAAGGCGTGAGCATCTGGGTGGTGCGCGCGGCCGATATCGTCGCCAGCAGCCCCGGCGACAAGGGCGCCCTGTTCGAACCGTCGAACAGCAAGGTGTACCGCCATCCCACCTTCTTCCCGATGCCGGAAGAAGTCAAGAACCTGTGATGGGAGCGCCTGCAATGGATGACAAGGTCAATTACCTCCTGCGCCTGGGCGACAACGCCCTGATCCTCAGCCAGCAGCTGTCGCAGCTGTGCGGTAAAGGCCCTGCGCTGGAAGAGGACATGGCGCTGACCAACGTGGCGCTGGACTTGCTGGGCCAGACGCGTTTGTGGTTCAGCTATGCGGCCGAACTGGAAAATGCGGGCCGCGACGAGGACGATATCGCCTTTTTGCGCGACGCCCACGATTTCAAGAACTGCCTGCTGGTCGAACAGCCGAACGGCAACTACGCCGATACGATGATGCGCCAGTTCTTTTTCGACAGCTGGCACTATTTCCAGCTGCTGGAACTGACGAAATCGACGGATACGCGCATCGTCGAGGTGGCGCAAAAGTCGCTCAAGGAAGTCACGTATCACCTGCGCCGCAGCGGCGATCTTGTCGTGCGCCTCGGCGACGGCACGGCGGACAGCCATGCGAAAACGCAGGCCGCCGCCGACAAGCTGTGGATGTACACGGGCGAGATGTTCAAGTACGACACCGTCGACCAGGCCATGGTCGCCGCCGGCATCGCGCCCCCATCGGACGTGTTGCGCCGGGCTTTCCTGGAACACGTGGCCGAGATCTTCGCCGAAGCCACGTTGACCATGCCGGCGCCCGACGCGTGGATGCAAAAAGGCGGCAAGCAGGGCACGCACACGGAACACCTGGGTTTTATCCTGGCCGAGATGCAGTTCCTGCAGCGTGCCTATCCCGGGGCGGAGTGGTAATGAACACGGCCACGGCAGCGCTGGACGCGGCCCAGGTCTGGGCCTGGCTGGGCGACGTGCCCGACCCGGAAATCCCTGTCATTTCGGTGGTGGACCTGGGCATCGTGCGCGCCGTCGAAGTCACCGGCGGCGACGCATGCACCGTGACGATCACGCCCACGTATTCGGGTTGTCCCGCCATGCAGGTGATCGCCGATGCCGTCACGGATGCCTTGCGCAGCCATGGCGTGGACAAGGTGACCCTGGTGAACCAGCTGTCGCCCGCCTGGACCACGGACTGGATGAGCGAGACTGGCAAGGCCAAGCTGAAAGGCTATGGCATCGCCCCGCCGCAGCAGCAGGTGATCGACATCAGCGGCCTTGGCAGGGGAGCGGCGGGCGGCGTCAAGCGCCAGCCCATGCCGAAGCTGGAGGTGATCTGCCCGAACTGCGGCTCGACGCATACGCAGCTGACCAGCCAGTTCGGCTCCACGCCGTGCAAGGCCCTGTACAAATGCCTGGCTTGCCGCGAACCGTTTGACTACTTCAAGTGCCACTAAAAAAATCAGGCACACGTTCCGAAGAAACTGGAGATGAAGCATGAGTAAATTTTATCCGCTGTGCGTGGCGAACGTGCGCAACGAAACGCGCGACACCATCGCCGTCACGTTCGACGTGCCGGCCGAACTGCAGCAGCAGTTCCGCTTCCAGCAGGGCCAGCACCTGACCCTGCGCGCCAATATCAATGCGGAAGACGTGCGCCGCTCGTATTCCATCTGCTCGGCGGTGCAGGACGGCACCCTGCGCGTGGCCATCAAGCGCACGCCGGGCGGCGCCTTCTCCACCTGGGCCAACGATACACTCAAGGCGGGCGCCACCATCGAGGTGATGCCGCCCATGGGCCACTTCAACGTGCCGCTCGACTGCGTCAACCGCAAGCACTACCTGGCGTTCGCGGCCGGCAGCGGCATCACGCCCATCCTCTCCATCATCAAGACGACGCTGCTGACGGAACCCCTGAGCCGTTTCACGCTGTTCTACGGTAACCGCGCCTCGTCCTCCGTCATCTTCAAGGAAGAATTGACGGACTTGAAGGATGTGTACCTGGAGCGCCTGAACCTGGTCTACGTGATGAGCCGCGAGCAGCAGGACATCGAATTGTTCAACGGCCGCATCACGCAGGAAAAATGCGAGCAGTTCCTGCAGCACTGGATCCGTGTCGAAGACTACGACAACGCCTTCATCTGCGGCCCGGAAGACATGATGCTGGGCGTCTCCGCTGCCCTGCAGGCTGCCGGCATGCCCAAGCAGAATATCAAGATCGAACTGTTCGCCGCCAGCATCCCGAAAAACGCCCACAAGCCGCGCGCGCAGCTCGACGCGGGCGTGGTGCAGGAAACGGAAGTGACCGTCATCATGGATGGCAACCACACCACCTTCACGATGGACAAGGACAAGGAATCCATCCTCGACGCGGGCCTGCGCCAGGGCATCGACATGCGCTACTCGTGCAAGGGCGGCGTATGCTCGACCTGCCGCTGCAAGATCCTCGACGGCAAAGTCGAAATGGACGTCAACTACGCGCTGGAAGACTATGAAGTGGCGCGCGGCTTTGTCCTCAGCTGCCAGAGTTTTCCGGTTACTGACAAAGTCGTTGTCGACTTTGACCAAGCCGAATAACCCAACTGCCACTGCCGGGGTCAGACCCGACGGGTCTGACCCCAGATTTCCGCTGTGGGTTGATAACTAAAATAGCGAGACGCCATGACCTACCAAAACATCCTCTTTACCATCGAGCAGGGCATCGCCACGCTCACCCTGAACCGTCCCGACAAACTGAATAGTTTTACGCAAGCCATGCACGAGGAAGTGCGCGACGCCATCGCCAAAGTCAATGCGGACAGCGCCGTGCGCGTCTTCGTGCTGACGGGCGCGGGCCGCGGCTTTTGCGCGGGCCAGGATTTGTCCGACCGCGCCGTGGAACCGGGTTCGAAGGGCGTGGACCTGGGCGAGTCGGTGGAAAAGAACTATGCGCCGCTGGTGCTGGCTTTGAAAGCCTTGCCGATGCCCGTGATCTGCGCCGTCAACGGCGTGGCCGCCGGCGCGGGCGCCAATCTGGCGCTGGCTTGCGACATCGTCATCGCCGGCAAGTCGGCCAGTTTCGTCGAAGTGTTCTGCAAGCTGGGCCTGATCCCGGATACGGGCGGCACCTTCTTCCTGCCACGCCTGATCGGTTCCGCGCGCGCCATGGGCCTGGCCATGCTAGGCGAAAAACTGACGGCAGAAAAAGCGGAAGACTGGGGCCTGATCTGGAAATGCGTCGAGGATGCCCAACTGGCCGACGAAACGCGCAAGCTGGCCGTGCACTTTTCCACGGCGCCGACCAAGGGTCTGGCCTACACCAAGCAGGCGCTGGCCGCCAGCGGCGCGAATACCCTGCCGCAGCAGCTTGCGCTGGAAGCGCGCATGATGAGCGATCTCGGTAACAGCGACGATTACCGCGAAGGCGTGGCCGCCTTCATGGAAAAGCGCGCACCGCAATTCAAGGGACATTGATATGGCAGCTTTGGACAACAACAGTATCGTCGCCGTCATCGGCAGCGGCGCCATGGGCGCCGGCATCGCGCAGGTGGCCGCCGCCGCCGGCTACCGCGTAAAACTGTACGACACGCGCGCGGAAGCCGTCAGCAAGGCGCTGGCCGACATCGCGAAAATGTATTCGAAGCTGGCCGAAAAGGGCCGCATGACGGTGGCTGAAGCATCAGCCGCCACGGCGCGCCTGCAGTCGGCCGGCAGCCTGGCCGATGTGGCAGATGCTGGCCTGGTGGTGGAAGCCATCGTGGAAAACCTCGACATCAAGCGCGGCCTGTTCGCCGAACTCGAAGCGCTGGTCAGCGACGACTGCATCCTGGCGACCAACACCTCGTCGATTTCCGTCACGGCCATCGCCGCCAAGCTGCGCCGCCCGGAACGCCTGGTCGGCATGCATTTCTTTAATCCCGTACCCCTGATGGCGCTGGTGGAGGTGATCAGCGGACTGGCCACCAGCGAACAGGTCGCCGCCACCGTGTATGACACGTCGATCGCCTGGGGCAAGAACCCCGTGCATGCGAAATCGACGCCGGGCTTCATCGTCAACCGCGTCGCCCGTCCGTTTTACGCGGAAGGCTGGCGCCTGCTGAACGAGCAGGCCGGCGACCCGGCCACCATCGACGCCGTGCTGCGCGAAGCGGGCGGTTTCCGCATGGGGCCATTCGAATTGATGGACCTGATCGGCCACGACGTCAATTTCTCCGTCACGCAATCCGTGTTCGGCGCCTATTTCAACGATCCGCGCTTTACGCCGTCCGTGCTGCAGCAGGAAATGGTCAATGCCGGTTTCCTGGGCCGTAAATCGGGCCGCGGTTTTTACCTGTATGGCGAAGGCACCGTTGCCCCCGTGGCGCAGGCGGAAGAGCCGCAGCCCAAGCCCGAATTCGTCGCCCTGTCGGCCGCCATCGGCGGCGATGGCCGTGGCCATAGCGGCATCATCCACAGCCTGGTGCAGCGCCTGGAGCAGGCGGGCATCACCGTCAGCCGCCGCGTGACGCAGGAAGGCCAGGCGCACGACGAGGCGCCCGCCCTGCATTGCCATGGCGCCGCGATTTACCTGACCGATGGCCGCAGCGCCACCCAGCGCGCGCACGACAACCAGCATCCGGACACGGTGCTGTTCGACCTGGCGCTCGATTACGCCGGTGCCAGGCGCATCGCCGTGGCCCGCGCCGACCAGTGCAGCGACGCCGCCTATGCGGCCGTCGTCGGCTTGTTCCAGGCAGCCGGTTTCATCGTCACGCGCCTGGACGACGTGCCTGGCCTGGCCGTCATGCGCACCGTCGCCATGCTGGTCAACGAAGCGGCCGATGCCGTCAACCAGGGCGTGTGCACGGTGGCCGCCGTCGATATCGCCATGCAGAAGGGCGTCAATTATCCGCGCGGACCGCTGGCCTGGGCCGATGCGGTGGGCATTCAACACATCGTCGCCGTGCTGCACCACCTGGCGCAAGGCTATGGCGAAGACCGCTACAGGGTTTCGCCGCTGCTGCGCCGCAAACTTGCCAATGGAGATCGCTTCCATGCCGAATGAAGACCACAACATGACCGCACAAGCCCTGGCCGAAGCGGCCGCCGCCTCCATGCTGTCGCGCGATAACGCCACCGTTGCCATGGGCATCGCCCTGGCCGAAGTGGGACCGGGCCATGCGCGCATGACCATGACGGTGCGCGCCGACATGCTCAATGGCCACCAGACCTGCCACGGCGGCTTCATCTTCGCCCTGGCCGACAGCGCCTTCGCGTTTGCCTGCAACAGCTACAACATGAACACCGTGGGTGCCGGCTGCACCATCGATTACCTGGCGCCGGGCCGGGAAGGCGACGTGCTGACGGCGCATGCCGTCGAACAGGCGCTGGCGGGCAAGAGCGGCGTCTATGACGTCAAGGTCAGCAACCAGGAAGGGCGCGCCATCGCGCTATTTCGCGGCAAGTCCATTCGCGTGGCGGGTGAAGTCATCAGCAATTGAAGTTACAAGAGCAGGCTTGAACTGCCGGAACGAATTACATAGTTATAGAACCGAATCAGGAGACAGAGATGGTCCAGAGAACCCCAGCACCGAATGACCTCGAGCCGATCGAGCGCGCCAGCAAGGATGAACTGCAGGCGCTGCAGCTCGAACGCATGAAATGGACGCTCAAGCACGCGTATGACAACGTGCCCCATTACCGCGCCGCTTTTGACGAAGCGGGCGTGCATCCGGACGACCTGAAATCGCTGTCCGACCTGGCCAAATTCCCGTTCACCGATAAAAAAGTCTTGCGCGACAATTACCCGTTTGGCCTGTTCGCCGTGCCGCGCGAGCAGGTGGTGCGCATCCACGCATCCAGCGGTACCACGGGCAAGGCCACGGTGGTCGGCTATACGCAGAACGATATCGACACCTGGGCCAATGTGGTGGCGCGCTCGATCCGTGCCGGTGGCGGCCGCGCTGGCGACATGGTGCATATCTCCTACGGCTATGGCCTGTTCACGGGCGGCTTGGGCGCGCACTACGGCGCCGAGCGCCTCGGCTGCACGGTCATCCCCATGTCCGGCGGGCAGACGGAAAAGCAGGTGCAACTGATCCAGGATTTCAAGCCATCGATCATCATGGTCACACCATCCTACATGCTCAACATCATCGAGGAATTCACGCGCCAGGGCCTCGACCCGGCCGAGTCGTCGCTGAAGGTGGGCATCTTCGGCGCCGAACCATGGACGGATGCCATGCGCTCGGAAATCGAAGCGCGCGCCGGCATCGACGCCGTCGACATCTACGGCCTGTCCGAAGTGATGGGCCCTGGCGTGGCATCCGAATGCATCGAGAGCAAGGACGGTCCCGTCATCTGGGAAGACCATTTTTACCCGGAAATCATCGATCCGGAAACGGGCGAAGTGCTGCCGGACGGCGAAGAGGGCGAACTGGTGTTTACCTCGCTCTCGAAGGAAGCGCTGCCCATCATCCGCTACCGCACGCGCGACCTGACGCGCTTGCTGCCGCCGACGTCGCGCTCGATGCGCCGCATCGGCAAGATCACGGGCCGCTCGGACGACATGCTGATCATCCGCGGCGTGAACGTCTTCCCCACGCAGATCGAAGAGCTGATTTTGAAGATGCCGAAGCTGGCGCCGCAATACCAGCTGGTGGTCACGCGCGACGGCCACCTGGACAAGCTGGAAGTGGTGGCCGAGCTGCGCATCGACCTGACGTCCAGCATCTCGGCCAGCGAAACGGACGCGCTGGCGCGCGAGCTGGAACACCGCATCAAGACGCATGTGGGCGTGAGCACGCGCGTGCGCCTGGTGGCCGCTGCCGGCATCGAGCGCACCCTGACGGGCAAGGCCCGCCGCGTGGTTGACCAGCGCCCGAAGATTTTCTCCTGATAGCCCGAACAAGGAACCAGACATGAACGACGCTTTTATCTGTGATGCCGTGCGCACTCCCTTTGGCCGCTATGGCGGCGCCTTGGCCAGCGTGCGCGCGGACGACCTGGGCGCGCTGCCGATTGCCGCGCTGATCGCCCGCAACCCTTCCGTCGACTGGACCGCCATCGACGACGTGTTCTACGGCTGCGCCAACCAGGCGGGCGAAGACAACCGCAACGTGGGCCGCATGGCTGCGCTGCTGGCCGGTTTGCCGGCGGCTGTACCTGCCAACACCATCAACCGCCTGTGCGGTTCCAGCCTGGACGCCGTCGGCATGGCTGCCCGCTCCATCAAGGCGGGCGAGGCGGAACTGATCATTGCCGGTGGCGTGGAAAGCATGACGCGCGCGCCTTTCGTGATGGGCAAGGCCGACAGCGCTTTTTCGCGCGCGGCGAAAATCGAAGACACGACCCTGGGCTGGCGTTTTGTGAACGGCAAGATGAAGGCGCAGTACGGTATCGATACCATGCCGGAAACGGCGGAAAACGTGGCCGTGGAATTTGGCATCAGCCGCGCCGACCAGGATGCACTGGCCTTGCGTAGCCAGCAGCGCTGGGCCGCCGCCCACGCGGCAGGCGTGTTCGAGCGTGAAATCGTGCCCGTCGCCGTGCCGCAAAAGAAGGGTGATCCAAAGATGGTCACGAGCGACGAACATCCGCGTCCGGACACTTCGCTGGAAATGCTGGCGAAATTGAAAGGCGTGGTGAAAGCGGATGGCACCGTCACGGCCGGCAATGCCTCGGGCTTGAACGATGGCGCCTGCGCCATCCTGCTGGCGTCCGCGGCCGCCGTGGACAAATACAAACTGACGCCGCGCGCAAAAGTGCTGGGCATGGCCACGGCTGGCCTGGCGCCGCGCATCATGGGCTTCGGTCCCTCGCCGGCTTCGCGCAAGGTGCTGGCGCAAACGGGATTGAGCATCGGGCAGATGGACGTGATCGAACTCAATGAAGCGTTTGCCGCGCAGGCGCTGGCCGTCACGCGCGACCTGGGCCTGGCGGACGACGCAGCCCACGTGAACCCGAATGGCGGCGCGATCGCCATTGGCCACCCGCTGGGCGCATCGGGCGCGCGCCTGGTGATGGCCGCGCTGAACCAGCTGGAACGCACGGGCGGGCGTTATGCGCTGTGCACCATGTGCATCGGCGTGGGGCAGGGGATTGCTGTAGTAATTGAACGCGTATAAAAAAAGTAAAAACAAAAAAGGCGCAGGCTTGTAAAAAAAGCGCCAACCATACATTGACCGTAGTGCCAACCTGGTGGAGACCACAATGATTGCCAATATCTTCAAGAAAACCCTGATCGCCGGCGTGCTGGCCATGTCCGCCGCGGGCGCGTATGCCGCCGATAACATCAAGATCGGTTCCGTGCTGTCCGTCACGGGGCCTGCCGCCTTCCTGGGTGACCCGGAACTGAAAACCCTGCAGCTGTATATCGAGAAGATCAACGCAGCCGGCGGTGTCCTGGGACGCAAGCTGGAACTGGTGCACTACGACGATGGCAGTGATGCGGCCAAGGCCAACGGCTTTACCAAGCGCCTGATCGAATCGGACAAGGTCGACGTACTGATCGGCGGCACCACCACCGGCGCGACAATGGCGATGGCGCCGCTGGTGGACCGCGCCAGCATGCCGTTCATTTCGCTGGCGGGCGCCGTGGTGATCATCGATCCCGTGAAGAAATGGGTGTTCAAGACGCCGCATACGGACCGCATGGCGGCCGAGAAGGTGTTCGAGGACATGAAGAAGCGCGGCATCAGCAAGGTGGGCCTGCTATCTGAAACAAGTGGCTTCGGCGCTTCGGGCCGCAAGGAATCGCAGATCGTCGCTTCCAAATACGGCATCACCCTGGTGGCCGATGAAACCTACGGCCCGAAAGACACGGACATCACGGCGCAGCTCACGCGCATCAAGAACACAACTGGCGTGCAAGCCGTCTTCGTCTTTGGCCTGGGCCAGGGCCCTGCGGTCGTGACCAAGAACTATGGCCAGCTGGGCATGGCTGCGCTGCCGCTGTACCAGTCGCATGGCGTGGCGTCCGACGAATACCTGAAACTGTCGGGCAAGGCCGCCGAAGGCGTGCGCCTGCCAACGCCGGCCCTCTTGATCGGCGCCATGCTGCCGGACAGCGACGCGCAAAAAGCCGTCGTCGTCGGCTACGACAAGACGTATAAAGAGCGCTACAAGATCGATCCATCGACCTTTGGCGGCTATGCGCTCGACGCCCTGAACCTGTCGGTCGATGCCATCAAGCGCGCCGGCGGCACGGACCGTGAAAAAGTGCGCACGGCGCTGGAATCGACCAAGGGTTTCGTCGGCACCACGGGCGTGTTCAACATGTCGGCCAAAGACCACATGGGCCTGGACCTGTCGGCCTTCCGCATGGTCGAAGTGAAGAACGGCGAATGGCAATTGTCTAAATAAGTTCGAAAAGGTAAGCCGGAAGTACCCGCGCGGGCCGCCCTCGAAGGCGGTTCGCGCGCAGCCGAACATAATGGAGACACCATGGAAGTCGCTCAATTTCTACAATTTCTGTATTCCGGGATGACGGTCGGTTCCGCCTATGCGCTGGCGGCGCTGGGCTTCACCATCATCTACAACACCAGCGGCGTGATCAATTTCGCCCAGGGCGAATTCATCATGCTGGGCGGGATGCTGGCCGCCGTGATGTCGGCCGCCGGCGTGCCGCTGCCGCTGGCCATCATCCTGGCCGTCATCGCCACCGGTATCGTTGGCCTGTTGATGGAAAAAGCCGTGATCGAACCGGCGCAAAATGCGCAGGTCATCACGCTCCTGATTATCACCATCGGCGCGTCACTGGTGCTGCGCGGCCTGGTGCAAATCTGGCTGGGCAAGGATACGCATTCGCTGCCGGCCTTTTCCGGCGATGCACCGATCGAATTCCTGGGCGCCAGCCTGCTGCCGCAAAGCCTGTGGGTGCTGGGCGTGACGGTCGTCATCGTGCTGGTGCTGGGCTGGTTCTTCGGCCGTACCCTGATGGGCAAGGCCATGCTGGCCACCTCGCACAACAAGCTGGCCGCGCAACTGGTGGGTATCAACACGCGCAAGGTGCTGCTGTTTTCGTTCGGCCTGTCAGCCCTGCTGGGCGCGGCGGGCGGCATTCTTGTTGCTCCTATCACGTACACCTCGTATGACGCGGGCATCATGCTGGGCCTGAAAGGCTTTGTCGCCGCCGTCCTCGGTGGCCTGGGCGGTGGCGCCGGCGCGATTGCCGGTGGCCTGATCCTGGGCATCGCCGAAGCCATGACGGCCGGCTACATCTCCTCGGCCTACAAGGATGCGGTGCCCTTCGTGCTGATTTTATTGATCCTGTTCTTCCTGCCGCAAGGCTTGTTTGGCGCTAAAAATTCGGAGCGTGTATGAAGAATTTCCTTACCCGCTCGCGCCACGGCGGCTTGCTGGTGCTGGCCCTGGTGCTGGCCATCCTGCCCCTGTTCCTCAGCAACGCGTTCTACTATGACGTGGCGATCCGCATCGCCCTGAACGCCATCGTCGTCATCGGCCTGAATCTGTTGATGGGCTACACGGGCCAGATCAGCCTCGGTCACGCGGGTTTCTATGGCCTGGGCGCGTATGCGTCTGCCGTGCTGACCACGCACTACAACTGGCCGCCGCTGGCCGCCCTGACCGCCGGCGCCGTTGCTACCGGTTTGCTGGCGCTGCTGCTGGCGCGTCCCGTACTGAAGCTCAAGGGCCACACGCTGGCCATGGCGACCCTGGGCCTGGGCATCATCATCTCCATCGTCATCAACAACGAGACGCAGTGGACGGGCGGTCCCGATGGCATCGGCGTCTCCGCCTTCAGTGTCGCCGGCCTGGAAATCGCCGGTGAAAAATCGTGGTACCTGGTGTGCGCCGTGCTGCTGTTGCTGGTGACGTGGCTGGCCCTGAACCTGATCGATTCGCCTGTCGGCCGCGCGCTGCAGGCCATCCACGGCTCGGAAGTGGCGGCCCGCGTGGTCGGCGTCGATACGACCCGCTTCAAGGTACGCGTGTTCGTGCTGTCGGCCGTTATTGCCAGCATCGCGGGCAGCATCAGCGCCCATTACATCGGCTTCATCACGCCCAACCTGGCCGGCTTCTTCCACTCGATCGAGCTGGTGACGATGGTGGTGGTGGGCGGCATGGCGTCGATCTTCGGCTCCATCATCGGCGCGGCCCTGCTGACGATCCTGCCGCAACTGCTGTCCAGTTTTGAAGGCTGGGAAACGGTGGTGTTTGGCGTAATCCTGATGGCGACCATGATCTTCATGCCCAAGGGCCTGGTGCCCAGCCTGGCCAGCCGTTCGCGCAAGCGGGCCGCCACGCCCAAGGTGCCTGTCAAACCGGTGCAGGAGGTGTGAGATGCTGACGATTAACAATCTGAGCAAGAGCTTTGGCGGCGTGCACGCAGTGCAGGACGTCAGCTTTAGCGTCAAGGAAGGCAATATCCACTCCGTGATCGGGCCGAATGGCGCCGGCAAGACGACCCTGTTCAACCTGATCACGGGCGTGTACACGCCGAGCAAGGGCGAGATTTTGCTCAATGGCGAAAACGTGGCCGCCATGCCGCCCGATGCGCTGGCGCGGCGCGGCATGAGCCGCACCTTCCAGAACCTGCAGGTGTGCATGAACATGACGGCCATCGACAATGTGATGGTGGGGGCGCACTTGCGCCTGAACCAGAACCTGTTCGCTTCCATGCTGCGTTTGCCGTCCGTGCGCCGGGCCGATGCAGCCTGCCGCGACGAAGCGGCGGGACTGATGGAATTCGTCGGCGTGGGCCGGCATATCGACGACGAGGCGGGGCAGATGTCGTATGGCGCGTTAAAGCGCCTGGAAATCGCCCGTGCGCTGGCGGCCAAGCCGAAGGTGCTGCTGCTCGATGAACCGGCGGCAGGACTGAACCACACGGAAACGGGCGAGATCGAAGCCTTGATACGCAAGGTGGCGCAATCGGGCGTAACGGTGGTGCTGGTCGAGCATGACATGAAACTGGTGATGAACCTGTCGGACCATATCCTGGTGCTCGACTATGGCAAGAAGCTGGCCGAAGGGACTGCCGCCGAAGTGCGCGCCAATCCCGACGTGGTGGCGGCATATCTGGGAGTGGCGGCATGATGCAAAATGAAATTCAGGCTCCGCTGGTGCTCGATATCAAAGGGCTGACCAGCCACTATGGCCGCATCCAGGCCCTGCACGGCATCGACCTGCAGGTGCGCCAGGGCCAGCTGGTGGCGCTGGTGGGCGCGAATGGCGCCGGCAAGACGACCCTGCTGCGTGCCATCTCCGGCGTGCAGCCGATCAGTGCCGGCAGCATCGCCTTCGCCGGCCAGGACGTCAGCCGCATGAGCGCCGACAAGCGCGTGCGCAGCGGCATTTGCCAGGTGCCGGAAGGACGGCAAGTGTTCGGCCCCATGACGGTGGAAGACAATCTGCGCCTGGGCGCCTTCACGCGCCCGCCGCAGGACGTGGCGGGCGACATGGAGCGCATGTACGGCCTGTTCCCGATTCTGAAGGAAAAGCGCTTGCTGCTGGCCGGGACGCTCTCTGGCGGACAGCAGCAGATGCTGGCCATGGCGCGCGCGCTGATGGGCCGCCCGCAATTGCTGCTGCTCGATGAACCGAGCATGGGCCTGGCGCCGCTCCTGATCGCGGAGATATTCCGCATCGTGGCCGAGTTGCGCGACCAGGGCATTACCATCTTCCTCGTCGAGCAGAATGCGCATGCCGCCCTGTCGATCGCCGACGTGGGCTACGTGATCGAGACGGGCGCCATCACCTTGTCCGGTCCCGGTCCCGAATTGTTGCATAACGAGCAGGTACAAAGCGCCTATCTGGGCATGTAAGGAGTCTGTATGGTCAAAGTCTACGAAATCAACGGCGTCACCCCCGTCGTCCACCCCAGCGCCTATGTGCACCCGAGCGCGGTGCTGATCGGCGACGTGATCGTCGGTCCGCGCTGCTACATCGGTCCGCTGGCCTCGATCCGCGGCGACTTCGGCCGCCTGATCCTGGAAGAGGGCGCGAATCTGCAGGATACCTGCGTCATGCACGGCTTTCCCGGCTGCGACACGGTGGTCGAAGTCGACGGCCATATCGGCCATGGCGCCGTGCTGCATGGCTGCCGCATCGGCCGCAATGCGCTCGTCGGCATGAACGCGGTGGTGATGGATAACGCCATCATCGGCGAGGAGTCCATCGTCGCCGCCATGAGTTTCGTCAAGGCGGGCATGATCGTCGCGCCGCGCAGCATGGTGGTGGGCACGCCGGCCAAGATCATGCGCGCGCTGACCGACGATGAAATCAAATGGAAAAGCTCGGGCACGGGCCAGTATCACGAACTGGCCGTGCGCTCGATGCACACGATGCGCGAAGTGGACGCCCTGACGGAAGTCGAAGCGAACCGCCAACGCCTCAATTTCGAATCGGCCTTGCCGCTGCATTTGCACAAGAACGCCGCAGCGTAGTAAAAACCAACATAGGAGTAAACCACATGGCTCAAATATCCACCCTGCAAAGCCTGATCGCCGGCCGCTGGCTGGGCGAAAGCGCCGCCGTGCCCCTGCACAGCGCCTTGAATAACCGCGTCATTTATCACACGCATGCGGAAAAGATCGACTTCGACGAGGCCGTCACGTATGCGCGCAAGACGGGCGTGCCGGGCCTGATGGCGCTCGACTTCCAGCAGCGCGCCGCGCGCCTGAAGGCGCTGGCCCTGTACCTGGTCGAGCGGAAGGAAGAGCTGTATGCGATCTCGCATTTGTCGGGCGCCACGCGCGCCGACAGCTGGGTCGACATCGAAGGCGGCACGGGCACCCTGTTCGCCTACGCCAGCATGGGCAGCAACGAGCTGCCGTCGTCGAACGTGCTGCACGAAGGCCCGGCCATCGCGCTGGGCAAGAAAGGCGGTTTTGCCGGCACGCACATCCTGGTGCCGCGCGGCGGCTTGGCCGTGCACATCAACGCCTTCAATTTCCCCATCTGGGGCTTGCTGGAAAAATTCGCGCCCAGCTTCCTGGCCGCCATGCCCTGCATCGCCAAGCCGGCTACGGCGACCAGCTACCTGACGCAAGCCGTCGTGCGCATGATGCACGAATCGGGCTTGCTGCCGGCGGGTAGCCTACAGCTGGTGATCGGCTCCACGGGCGACCTGCTGGACCGCCTGAATGGCCAGGATTTTGTCACGTTTACGGGATCGGCCGCCACGGCCGCCAAGCTGCGCACGAACCCGAACCTGATCGCCCAGTCCGTGCCCTTCAACGGCGAAGCCGATTCGCTCAACTGCGCCATCCTGGCGCCGGACGTCACGCCAGACGACGTGGAATTCGACCTGTTCGTCAAGGAAGTCGTGCGCGAGATGACGGGCAAGTCGGGCCAGAAGTGTACGGCGATTCGCCGCATCATCGTGCCGGAACACTTGATGGACGCCGTCGGTACGCGCCTGCGCGAACGCCTGGCCAAGGTGGTGGTGGGCGACCCGTCCATCGAGGGCGTGCGCATGGGCGCCCTGGCATCGAAAGAACAGCAGAACGACGTGGCCGAACGTGTCGCCACCCTGTCGCAGGGTAACGAGGTAGTGTTCGGTGCGGCCGACGGTTTCAATCCGCTCGGTGATGGTGCGCAGGATGGCAGTTTCTTCTCGCCGACCTTGCTGATGTGCCGCGACGCCTTCGGCAACGACGCCGTGCACGACGTGGAGGCGTTTGGTCCCGTCAGCACCATGATGGGCTACAAGGACATCGACGAAGCGCTGGCCCTTGCCGCGCGCGGCAAGGGCAGCCTGGTGAGCACCCTGGTGACGCGCGATCCGAAGATCGCCGCGCGCGTGGTGCCGCAAGTGGCGGCCACGCATGGCCGCGTGCATGTGCTCGAGCGCGTGGCCTCCGTCGATTCGACGGGTCATGGCTCGCCATTGCCGCAACTGAAGCACGGCGGCCCTGGCCGCGCGGGCGGCGGCGAGGAACTGGGCGGCGTGCGCGCCGTGCGCCATTACCTGCAACGTGCGGCCGTGCAAGGCTCACCGACCATGCTGGCGGCCATCACCGGTGAATACGTGCGTGGCGCGGACGTCAATGAAAGCCCGATCCATCCATTCCGCAAGCATTTCGAGGATCTGAAGACGGGCGACTCCCTGCTCACGCACCGGCGCACCGTCAGCGAAGCGGACATCGTCGCCTTCGGCGGCATCTCGGGCGACTTCTTCTACATGCACTTCGACGAAATCGCGGCCAAGGAATCGCAGTTCGGCAAGCGCATCGCCCACGGCTACTTCGTGCTGTCCGCCGCCGCCGGCCTGTTCGTCTCGCCAGGCGTCGGCCCCGTGCTGGCCAACTATGGCCTGGACAACCTGCGCTTCGTCGCACCGGTGGCGATCGGCGACACCATCCGCGCGCGCCTGACGTGCAAGCGCAAGGTCGACCGCAACCGCAAGGACGTGTTTGGCGTGGGCCAGGGCGTGGTCGCGTGGGACGTGCAGGTGACCAACCAGAACGAGGAACTGGTGGCCAGCTACGACATTCTCACCCTGGTGTCGAAGCGCGAGTAAGCGTTTACTGCAGCACTGGTTTGAACGGCGCCGCCCGCGATCTTCGCGCGGGCGGCGCTTTTTTTATCCGGCTTCTTTTCATCTTGAATTATCCATAAGTGTATGAAAAATATAGCCTAAGTGTGGTTTTGCACGGCGTGCTATTTAGATAAACCCCTCTAGAACGCGTGCTTTTTTCATGAAAAGGGGCGAATTCGCACATTGCCTCAAGAAAACTTTCCAACGTAAAACCTTTTCTCTGTAGCATGGTTTTACTCACTGGTCACGCCGCCATGGACGCCCAAGGCGATGGCGGCGCAAAAAAACGGACCCGGCCTTTTACGGTCGGTGAGCCATCGACCGCGAGTCCCATTCCACGATTAACGTTCACCGCTACGGGTATTTAATTACTATGAATAAACACGTCCTGATTTTCCTGCTGGCCATGCCCCTGGCCATCAGCCATGCTTATGCCGAAGAGGCCACTGGCCCTGCGGTCAAGATCAGCGGTTACGGTACTGGCGCCCTGACCATGGCCGATACCGACAACGCGCAGTTCGCGCGCCCGAACCAGGCTGCCGGCGCTGGACGCACCGCCCGCACGGGTATCGATTCCAACCTGGGCTTGCAAGCCAATGTCACCGTCACCCCATGGCTGTCGGCTACCGTGCAGGGCCTGGCGCGCAAGGATGGCGAAGATGATTTCGGCGCTGAACTGGCGTGGGCTTTTGCCAAGGCCAAGGTGTCGGACAGCTTCAGCGTGCGCGTTGGCCGCATGGGCCTGCCCGTCTTCATGATTTCCGATTATCGTAACGTGGGCTATGCCAACACCATGCTGCGTCCGCCCGGTGAAATGTATTCGCAGGTTCCCCTCAACAGCATCGACGGCATCGACGGCACCTACCAGTTCAGCGCGGGCGATACCAGCATCACCACGCAGCTGGCGCTGGGCCGTACCAAGGCCACCCTGGCCACGGGTCCTGATTCGACCGTGCAGGTGGAAGGCAAGTCCATCGTCGCCCTCAACGTGGTGGCCGAGCATGGCCCCGTCACCGTGCGCTTCGGCCGTGCCGAGACCAAGCTGACGATCAACGATTCACCGAGCCTGAATACCTTGATGGGCAGCTTGCGCGCGGCCGGCAGCGGCTACAAAATCGTCCAGCTTGGCGCCCTGGCTGATGCGCTGGAAGTCAAGGACAAGAAAGCGTCGTTCACGTCCGTGGGCCTGGGCCTGGACTGGAACAATGTGCTGCTGCAGTCCGAATATGCGAAGCGCAAGACGGACAGCTATGTCAGCGACAGCACCTCGTGGTACGTGATGGGCGGCTACCGTATCGGCGCCTTTTTGCCTTACTACAGCCACGCCAGCCTGAAGGCCGATGGCCGCGTGAACAACACCGTGCCCGCATCTTGCCCTGCCGGCTATCCGGCTGCCTGCACGCAGACCCTGCGCGCCCTGTCGGCCGGCGTCGACACCCTCGCGTACATGCGCAATCAGCTGGAGCAGTCGACGGACAGCATCGGCGTGCGCTGGGATTTCCACCGTTCGGCCGCGCTGAAGGTGCAGATCGACCGCATCAAGCCGAAGAACGGCCCTGGCCTGTTCGTGCAAGCCAAGCCAGGCTTCCATGGCCCCGTCACGGTGGCCGCTGCCGCCATCGATTTCGTTTTCTAAGGAGCGCCGCATGAAACCCTACATTTTTGCGGCTGCCTTGCTGGCCTTGTCGACCGCCGTTCCCGCCATGGCCGAAGTGGTCGTGGTGGTCAATCCGAAGAGCGCCGCCGGCGCCATGACGAACGAACAGGTGGCGCAATTCTTTCTCGGTAAATCGACGGCCATGACGCCGATCGACCAGCCGGAAAGCGCCCCCGTGCGCGCCGAGTTCTACAAGAAGGTGACGGACAAGGAGCCCTCGCAAGCGAAGGCCCTGTGGTCCAAGCTGGTCTTCACGGGCAAGGCGACCTTGCCGAAGGAAGTGGCCAATAGCGCCGACGTGAAGAAGGCCGTGGCCGCCGATCCGAAAGCCATCGGCTATATCGAAAAGAGTGCCATCGACGGCACCGTCAAAGTGGTGTTGACGGCGCCATAAAGCCGGTTCGGGCCGCACGCCATGCGGCGGCCCGATAATTCATCAAAATCAGGAGACAGCAATGAGCATCAAACGCAAGATATGGGCGCTGCCTGTCGTCTCGGCCGTGATTTTCGGACTGGGGCTGGCCGTCAGTGCCTATCTGTCCACGGCCACGCTCAATTCCATCCACGCCACCGAAAGCGCCGACTATCCCGTGCTCGACATGGCCAAGTCGCTGACCCTCGACGTGGCGGCCGTCGGCGATGCCCTGCGCGATGCCGTCAGCGAAGGCGACAAGGAGCGCATCGGGCAAGTCGGCGGCCAGGCAGTCAAGCTGCGCGCCAAGCTGGAAGCGTTTGCGGCGATCCCCGGCCAGCGCGAGCAGGGCCTGCGCCTGGCAAAAGAATTCGATGCCTACTATGCGCCGGCGCTGAGTGCGGCGCGCATCATGCTGGAAATGGAAGAGGGCGATCCGCAGGCGACCGTCGCGCGCATGCAGGGCGCGCTGGCGGTACTCAACACCGACCTGGCAAAGACCAACGAACAGGCGCAAGTGCAGTTCAAGCAGGGCATCGAACGCAGTGCGGCCAATGTGCGCAATGCGCTCAATACCAGCATCGCCGTGGCGCTGGCTGTCATCGTCTGCCTGGTGGCCGTGTCGCATTTCGTCGTGCGCGCCATCTGGCAGCAGCTGGGCGGCGAACCCGAATACGCGCGCCAGATCGCGCGTGCCGTGGCCGATGGCGACCTGTCCATGCACATCGTGACCGAGACGGGTGACCAGGACAGCCTGCTGGCGGCGCTGAAGGACATGCGCGCCAAGCTTGGTGGCATGGTCTCGGACATCAAGGCGTCGGCCGAAACCATCCAGGTGGCCAGTGCGGAAATCGCCCAGGGCAATGCGGACCTGGCCGCGCGAACGGAATCGCAGGCGGGCAGCCTAGATCAGACGGCGCGCAGCATGGACAGCCTGACTTCCACCGTGCGCGACAACGCCGCCAATGCGGGCCAGGCGCATGAACTGGTGGTGTCGGCATCCTCGGTTGCCGTGAAGGGCGGACAAGTGGTCAGCCAGGTGGTCACCACCATGGGTGAGATCAACGATTCGTCCAAACGCATCGTCGACATCATCGGCGTCATCGACGGCATCGCCTTCCAGACGAATATCCTGGCCCTGAATGCGGCCGTGGAAGCGGCACGCGCGGGCGAGCAGGGGCGCGGCTTTGCGGTGGTGGCTTCCGAAGTACGCAACCTGGCGCAGCGCAGCGCGGCAGCGGCGCGCGAAATCAAGCAATTGATCGGCGATTCGGTGGCCAAGGTGAATGTCGGCTCGAAGCTGGTCGACGAGGCGGGGCTGACCATGGGGCAGATCGTCGATTCCGTGAAAAAGGTGGCTGACATCATGGCCGAGATCAGCGCCGCCAGCCAGGCGCAGAGCGCCGGCATCGGCGACATCGGCGTGGCCATCGGCAGCATGGACCAGATGACGCAGCAAAATTCCGCGCTGGTGGAGGAAGCGTCGGCGGCCGCCGAATCGCTGCAGGAACAGGCCGTGCAACTGGGCACGGCGCTGGCCGTGTTCAAGCTGGCGCAGGGAGGCGCTGTGTCGGATTACGCGCAGGGCGCCAATCCGACCTACCTGGCATTGCGGTGATACCAGCTTGGCGTGCATGGCATGGCGTAGGTTGGATTAGCGCAGCGTCATCCAACACCTGGACTACGCCTGCAGCCCGAACGGATCGTCGATGCTGTGCGCCGGCTGCGTGAACCAGCGCGGACCATTTTCCGTCATGTAGAAATGGTCTTCATGGCGTATGCCGAATTCGCCGGGGATGCAGATCATCGGTTCGTTCGAGAAGCACATGCCCACGTCGAGCGGCGTCGTGTCATTGCCCACCAGGTAAGGCCACTCGTGGATATCGAGGCCGATGCCATGGCCCGTGCGGTGCGGCAGGCCGGGCAGCTTGTAGCCGGGGCCGAAGCCATCCGCTTCCAGCGAGACGCGCGCGGCGCGGTCCACGTCGCCGCAGGGCACGCCCAGCTGCGCGGCCGCGAATGCAGCTGCCTGCGCCGCCTTTTCGCTGTTCCATACGCCGCGCTGGCGCGCGCTGATGGCGCCAAACACGTAGGTGCGCGTGATGTCCGAGATGTAGTTCATCACCTGGCAGCCCGTGTCGATCAGCACCGTGTCGCCGGCTTTCAACGATTGCACGTAATTGACGCCATGCGGGTAGGCCGTCGCTTCGCCGAATAGCACGATGCAAAAATAGGAGCGCGGCGCCCCTACCTTGCGATGCGCGCGCTGGATGAATTCTTCCACTTCCACCGTCGTGATGCCTTCATACAGCATGCTGGCCGTGGCCACGTGCACGGCCAGGGTCATGTCCATCACGCGCTGCATCAGGGCGATTTCCGCGGCGGACTTGCGGCTGCGGCAGTATGCGGTGACGGCGCGCGCATTTTCCAGCGCGTAGCCGGGGGCCAGCGGCCGGATGCCGTCGTAGATGAAGAAGGCGGCGCTTTCGCAGATGCCCACGCGCTGCGGCTGATTCACATCCTGGGCGATACCCATGCGCGCCAGAACGTCGACGAACAGCTGGTACGGGCTTTCATGCTCTTCCCAGCAATTGACCTTGCCCTCGATGAGCATGAAGCCCGTCAAGGTGCTTTCTTCGAAGGCGGGGGCGATGTATTCGATCTCTCCGCTGGCCGGCAGGATGGCGCCCACCATGCGTTCGCTGGCATACCATTTGGTGCCCGTGAAATAGGTGAGGTTGGCGCCCGCGTTCAGATAGACGGCGGCGATGCCCTGTGCGCGCATGAACGCCTGCGCCTTGGCGATGCGTTGCGCATGTTCGTCCTTGCCGATGGCGACCATGCCGCCCGTCATGTCCGACAGCGATGCCAATGCCTGTTCGATGGAAGTGCCACCTATGCTCATGCCTGCTCCTTTGCTCGATGCTGAATATGGAATGCGGGCATGATATCAGTTCGCGGCTTTCGGCTTGAGTCCGGGCGCGCCGCCGGCGGCATCGGGCGGGGCCAGTACCAGGTCGTGCGGATAGGTAAATTGCCAGTCCGCATAGCGCTGCTTGCGGCGCAGGCTGGCGTCTTCGTCGAGAAAATTGTCCTGCTTGATGGGGATCTGCGGCGACAGCGAATGGATGCCGACGATGCGTCCCTCCTGCCGCAGCACGCCCCATTCCGCCTTGCCCGTGACGGGGTCCGCATACAGGCGACGCAAGTGCCGCCGGGCATTGGCAAAGCGCGGGTCGCGCAGCAATTCCTGCAAAGTCAATGGATAGCGGGGCCGTCCGTCGCCCGGCGTGCTGTCGTAGTAGCGGCCCAGCGCGTTGCGGAATTCATGGCCGATGAACAGCAGCTCGCGTTCCTTGTCGCGCCGCGCGGCCGTGGCATGCAATTCGCTGGCCACTACCAGGCCCACGCCCATGAATGCGACCAGCATCAGGGTCCAGATATACGCGAAACCCTGCGCGCGGCGTCGAAAATCAGAGCTGTTCAAAGGGGATGCCCTCGCGCGTCTTGCCCTTGGCACCGCTGCGCACGTCCGCCACGCCGCCGATCTCGCCATTCGGCGAAGGGATCAGCTGCCAGGTGGAGGCGGACTCCGTGACGGGGTCCAGCGGCACGCTGCGGAAGTAATGGTGGGTCACCAGGTCGGCCAGCGCGGCTGGATACTCGCCCTTGTCGGCATAGTATTTATCCAGTCCGCTCCTGAGCACTTGCAGGTTTTCCTTCAGTGCGACCTCCTTCGATTTTTCCACCGAACCGAAATAGCGGGGAATGGCGATCGTCAGCAGCAGCGAGATGATCGCCAGCACCACCAGCAGTTCGACCAGGGTAAAACCGCGCCGCGGGGATGAATGGGGCATGGGGGTCACCATTGATTGAGCGGTACGCCGTTCAGGCCCACCTTGGTCGAGCGTGAGGCGACGTCGAACACGTCCTCGCCTTCGCTGGGATTGTCGGGCGGCGAGGCATAGGCGCGCTTGCTCCAGCTGTCGGCCGCGCTGCCTTCTTCCCTGGGCTGGAACGGGTCGCGTGGCAGGCGGCGCAAAAAATAGATGTTCTGTTTCGAGGGACTGCGCTGGTCGGGCACGCCCTCGACCAGTTCCTCGAGTTTTTTCGGATAGCCGGATCCTCCCAGCGACAGCTTGATGCGGCCATTGTCCGAGGCGCGCTTGTAGGTATCGATCGCCTCGCGCATCTCGATCAGGGCGCTGCGCAATTGCTGTTCCTTCGCCCGTTGCAAGGCCACCTGCGCCATCGGCACGGCCACCGTGGCCAGGGTCGCCATGATCGCCAGGGTGATCATCAGCTCGATGAAGGTAAAGCCCCGCTGTTTCATGGTCCACCTCACTGGCCACCCTTGACCGTGGCCTTGTCGCCGGCGGCGGGCGTTTCGTCGCCGCCCGTCATGGGCGAACCGCTGCGCGGGGCGGCTTGTTCGGGTGCGGCAATCGCCTCGGGGGAGCCGCCGACGCTGGCACGGCCCCCCACGGATGCCTCGGTGCCGGAATTGAATTCGGCCGTCGTCAGGTCGGGGCGGCGGATGCTGCGCAGCAGGCGCGGCGTGATCGACAGCACGATCTCGCTGCGCATGGCGTCGTCCTTCTGGCTGCCGAACAGGCGGTTCAGCACGGGCAGTTCACCCACGCCGGGCACCTTGTTGGCCGTACCGCGGTCTTCGTCGCTGATCAGGCCCGCCAGCACCTGGGTTTCGCCATCCTTCAGGCGCAGCACCGTCGAGGCGCTGCGCGTGCCGATCTGGTAAGCCTGCGTGCCCGTCTTGCTGATCACTTCCTTGACGACGTTCGACACTTCCAGGTTGATCTTGATGGCCACCTCGTCGTCCAGGTAGACGTTCGGCTCGACGTCGAGTTTCAGGCCCACGTCGATGTAGTTGACGCTGTCGGAACTGACGCCGTTGTTCGTCGTGACGGTGATGACGGGCACGCGGTCGCCGATGAGGATCTTCGCCTTTTCCTTGTTGCGCACGCGGATGCGCGGGTTGGCCAGGATATTGCTGTCGCTATCGGTCTTGTTGGCGTTCAGGGTCACGCCGCCGATGCCCAGGTTGATATTGTCGCCATTGATGCGGTGCAGGTCGGCCACTTTCAGGCCGCCCAGGCCGCCCGTGCTGCCTGCGACGCCGGCCAGCGTCAGGCTGGCCTGGTCCGGCCAGCGCACGCCCAGTTCCATCAGGCGCGTGCGCTTGACTTCCAGCACCTCCACTTCCAGCATCACTTCCGGATCGGCCAGGTCCTGCACATTGATGATGCGTTCGGCCATGCGCACCATCTCCGGCGTATCGCGCAGCATGATGATGCCCAGGCGTTCATCGGTGACGACATCCTTGGCCTTGAGCAGGGTCTTGATGGAAAACGCCACGGTCTTGACGTCCGCATTGGCGAGAAAAAAGGTGCGCACCACCAGTTGCTGGTAATCCTTCACCTTTTGCGGCGTGTTCGGGTAGATCGTGATCGACTTGTCGCTGGTGACGCTTTGTTCCAGCTGGTTGGCGCCCAGCAGCATGGCAATCGCCTCTTCAATGCTGGTGTCGCGCACGGAGATGGTGGCGCGCAGGGCCGGGTCGACCTCCTTGTCGAAGACGAAGTTCAGGCCCGATACCTTGCTGATGAAGTCGAACACGGAGCGCAGCGGTGCGTCGCGAAACTCGAGGGTGACTGGTTTCCTGTAGGCGGCCGCCAGCTTGCCGCCGGCCGGCAGGCTTTTCGATTGCGCCTCGCCGATGCGGCTTTTCAGGGCCAGCGCCTCGCGCTGTGCGGGCCGTTCCTGTAGCACCTGGCGCAACGCTTCCTGCGCCTGCGCGACATTCGCTTCGCCGCCGCGCTGGTAGCTGGCTTGCGCTTCCTGCACCAGCTTGCGGTGACGTTCATCCTGCGCCACGCCTGCCAGGCCCCGTTGCGCCACGTCGTTGCTGGCATCCAGCGCCAGCGCCTGCTGGTACAGCGCTTGCGCTTCGGGCAGCTTGCCCTGCTGGCGCAGCGCTTCGGCGCGGCCGTTCAGGTTGTTCAGCGCGCGCATCCTGCCGTTGGTGACGGCGATGCGGTACTTGGCGTTGGTCGGTTCGGCTTGCGCCGCCTGTTCCAGCAGGGCCAGGCCCTGTTCCGTGCGGCCCGCGCCCAGCATGGCCTGGCCGTCGTTGTAGGCCTGGTTGCCGGCGCAGGCGGCCAGCAGGAACAGCATCGGCAGCAGGGTGATGCCGGTACGTGGTATGCGTCGTTTCAATTGAGGTCCCCTACGGCGAGTGTCTGTTTCAGGTTGAGCGGCAGATAGGTAAATTGCAGTGCGCCCTGCACCACGCCGTCGAAGCGGTAACGCTCTTCGAGCGTGTCGCCAGGGCGCGCCACCACATTGCGTTCGCCCGCTTGCAGGAAGTAGGCCGCCTTGCCTTCGTCGACAAAGCGGCCCAGGAATTGAAAGGGCAGCGGTGGCGGCGCATTCGCATCGACGCGTGGCGCGGGCAGCGCAGCCTGGGCTGCCTGCTGGTCGAGCATGATCTTTTTCGGCGTCTCCGGCTGCCAGCTTTGCTTGGCGAACAGGGTGGCCATTTCCTCGTCATCGAGCCCCCGGCGCGGCGCGATGGCCAGCGCGCGATTGGTTTGCGGGGCAGCGGCAGTGGCTGCAGCGAGCGGTGCGGGCGCCACCCGCTGCACCTGGCGCGGCGTGGCCGTGGCCGGCCCCACGATGCTGCCTTCGTCCTCTGGCGCGAAGAGGGCCGCCAGCAAGGTCGCCACGGCGGCGGCTCCCAATACGGCTTTTTTCATCGGCGCACCTCCGCCTTTTTCACCAGCAGGATGAACTGGATGCGCGCGTCGATCTCGCCCGCCTCGATCTGCTCGCGCTTGAAGAGCACGGAGTCGAGCGTCAGGGTGGGCAGCGCCTGCAGGGCATCGACGATAAAGGTCTGCAGCTGCGCGTATTCGGCCTTCACGGGCAGGGTGATCTGGTAGCGCAAAAAGGCCGTATTGCCGTCTTCCTGCGGCTTGTAGTCGGCCTTGGCCAGGGTGACGCCGCTCTTTTGCGCCACTTCCAGCAAGGTTTTCAGCTGTTCGGGAATGCTGTCATGCGCGGGCAGGTAGGCGTGAAAGGCGGCCAGGCTGTCCGCATCGGCATCGAGCGCGATGGCGACCGGCGGCTGCGCCGACTGTTTCGCCGCAGCGGCCAGTTGCGCCGCCAGTTGCTGCTGGCGTTCGGCCAGCGCATCGCCCTGCTGCATGGCGAAAGCGGCCAGCGCCAGGCAGGCCGCGCCGATGGCGCTGGGCCAGCCCAGGGTACGCCACAGCCGTTGCGCCTCCCACCGCAGGCGCGGCGGCATGCGCAGCTGCAGGCGTGGATGGGCCACGGGCGTGCTGGCTTTGAACACGGGTTTTATTGCCGCCATTGCGCCTCCAGCTGAAAACGGTAGGGGTGTTCGGGGGTATTCGCATTCATCTCATGCTTGAGCAGATATACGGAGCTGAACATGGGCTGCTGGTTCAGGAAGGCCAGGTAGTTGAGCATGTCTTGCGGCGTTTCCGCTTCGGCGGCGATTTTCAGGACGCTGGCGCCATCCTGGCCCTGCTGCGCGTTCAGGTCCAGCCCCAACAAAGCCACGCGCACGTCGCGCGGCGCCTGCACCGTCTTGACCAGGCGCGTGACGGGCAGGTTGAGTTGACGCACGGCGGCAGCCACCTGTTTCAGTTCGAGGTCGCGTTCGCGTTGCTGGCTTGCCGAGAGGGGCGCGCGCTCGGGACGCGCGGGCTGCAGCTGCGCCAGTTGCGCTTCCAGGCGCCGCGTTTCCTGCGCCTGCACCAGCCAGTACACGGCGGCCGGCAGCAGCATCAAGCCGCCCGCCAGGCACAGGGCCAGGCGCCAGCCCTTGAACGTCTGCGCCGCGCCAGGTGGCAGCAATTCCAGGCGGCTCAAGCCCATGCTGCCTCCCGCATCAGGTGCGCGGCGCCGGCCACGGGCAGGGGCTGGAAGCGCGCCGGCAGCGCATCTTGCGGCACGCCGCTCAAGTCGAGCAGCGCCACGTGCTCGATCGCGTCAAGCTGCGGCGCGCGCAAGCTCCAGCGCCGCCACGCCCGATCCAGTTCGTCGCCCCAGGCGGCATCGCAGACCTGGCTGTGCAGGGCCGTGATGCGCCCGCCGCCCGTCGTTGCCAGCAGCAGCCGTCCCGCTTCCACCAGGGCGAAGGCGGCAGGCTTGCTAGCGGCGATGCTGCGCCAGGCCGGTCCGACGATGGGTTCGATGGACAGGCAGCGCAGGCCCTGCGCGGCCGCCGCCTCCTGCACGCCTTGCAGCAGGGCCGCATCGATGCCGCAGGCCAGGCGCGGCTTGCCATAGGGCGCGTCGTCGGCGGCCAGGCGCCAGGCGCGCGCGCCATCGCCGTAGACGGCAGCGAACTGGCTATGCAGGAAGCGCTGTGCGCTGCTCCGGTCGAGCAGGGCGCCGCTCCATGGCACCATCAGCATGGCGCACCAGCGGCTGGCCAGGCTGACGGCCAGCGGCAGTTTTTTTTCATTGTTCTGTTCCAGCCATCCGCGCAAGCTGGCCAGCGCCACTTCCCAGCTGGCGTCGGGGTTCGGGATCGGCAGATGGAAGGCGCTGTCGGGCACGGGACGGCCGGCGCGACGCTGCACGCCGTGCAGCCCGTGCGGCGCCAGGTGCAGGCACAGGGTGGCGCGGGTAAGGCGTTCAATAAGTGACACGATTGAGCTCCGCTAAAGTGGTTTCGCCGCGCCGCACCAAGTCCAGGCCCGCTTCGCGCGCCAGGCGAAAGCCGTTGCGCGCCGCTTCTTCCTTCATCTGGCTCAGGGGCGCCCGCGTGCAGATCATTTCGCGCATGGCGTCGCTGAGCATCAGCACTTCGGCGACGGCCTTGCGGCCCTTGTAGCCGGTGCCGCGGCAGTGGCCGCAGCCCTTGCCGGCCATGAATTGCCAGTCCTGCACCTGGTGCAGGGCCAGGCCGCTGTCGCGCAGCTGCTGCGCATCGGCCAGCACCTCGGCGCTGGCGTCGACGGCGCAATGGGCGCAATTGAGGCGCAGCAGGCGCTGCGCCACGATGCCGTTCAGGGCCGCCGCGAAGCTGTAGGCGTCAACGCCCATGTGCAGGAAGCGGCCCACCACATCGAAGACGTTGTTCGCGTGCACGGTGGTAAACACCAGGTGGCCCGTGAGCGCCGCCTGCACGGCGATCTGCGCCGTCTCGTCGTCGCGGATTTCGCCGATCATGATCTTGTCGGGGTCGTGGCGCAGGATGGAGCGCAGGCCGCGCGCGAACGTCAGCCCCTTCTTTTCGTTGACGGGAATCTGCAGCACGCGCGGCAGCCGGTATTCGACGGGGTCTTCGATGGTGACGATCTTGTCGCGCCCCGTATTGATTTCCGTGATGGCCGCGTACAGCGTGGTGGTCTTGCCGGAACCCGTGGGCCCCGTCACCAGCAGCATGCCGTGCGGCTTGGCGGCCAGGCGGCGTATCTGTTCGATGGCATCCTCGTTCAGACCCAGGCTTTCCAGGCGCAGCGCCTGCGCCGCTTCCGTCAGCGCGCGCCGGTCCAGCAGGCGCAGCACGGCGTCCTCGCCAAAGATATTGGGCATGATGGAGACGCGAAAATCGATCTCCGCCCCTTTCACGCGCACCTTGAAGCGGCCGTCCTGCGGGATGCGCCGCTCGGCGATGTCGAGATCGGCCATGACCTTGATGCGCGAGATGATCTGTTCGGCCATTTGTAGCCCCTGCACCTGGCCTGCCTGCACCAGCACGCCGTCGACGCGGTATTTGATGACCAGGCTGGCCACGTCGCATTCGAGGTGGATGTCGCTGGCCTGGAATTTCAAGGCATCGTAGATGGTGGAGTTCACCAGTTTCACCACCGGACTGCTGTCCTCGCTGATGCGGATCAGGGAGATATCCTCGATGCTCTGGTCCAGGCCCGGCACGTCATCCCCATGCTGCATTTCCTGCATCGCCTGTTGCACGCTTTCCTGCTGCAGCAGATAGGCGGCCAGGTCGTCCGGGTGTGCCAGCGCCACCGTGAAGGGCGTGGACAGGGCGAAGTCGGCCCATTGCAGCAGGTCTTCGGCAAACGGGTTGCCGATGACCAGCACGGGCGGTGCACCGGGGGCGCCCGGCTGCAGCAGCACGCAGTCGCGCTGGGCGCAATCGGTGTAGGGCAGCAGGGTAAAGGCGGGCAAGGCGGCTTGCAGTTCGGCCATCGTCCATGCCGGGTAGCGGAACAGGGCGGCCAGCTGGCGCAAAAAGACTTCGGGCGGCAGGGCCGCCGTTTCCTGCAGCACGGCCATCTGCGGGCGGCCCTGTTCCAGCGCGCTGGCGTGGGCGCGGCGCAGCATGGCAGCATCAAGCACGGCCCGTTCTTCGTCGCGTGCATTCATGGCATGACCCTCACGATAAGCTCCCGGCCAGTTCAAAGATCGGCATGTACATCAGCACCACCACGCCGCCGATGACGACGCCGATGATGGTCATCAGCAGCGGTTCGAGCAGGCGCGAGGCCCAGTCCACCCAGCGGGCAAATTCTTCGTCGTGGAATTTGGCCGAGCGTTCCAGCATGTCACCCAGGCGGCCCGTGTTCTCGCCCACTTTCAGCAGCGATTGCGCCACCGGCGTGGCCATGCCGGCGTGTTCCAGCGCGGTGGAAAACGGCATGCCTTCCTGCACCGCGCGGCGCGCCTGCGCCAGCTGCTCCTGCTGCGCCGGCAGCAGCATGGGCGCGACCATGGCCAGCGCTTTGTGCAGCGGGATGCCCGCATGTAGCAGCAGGCTCAGGGCGCGGTAAAAGCGCGCCAGGCGGAACTCCGCCGCCTTGCCGGCCAGTACGGGCAGGCGCAGCAGGCGCAAGACCAGGGCCTGGCGCGCGCCGGCGTTGGCGATGCCAAAGACCACGGCGGCCACCACGGCGGCCAGCGCGCTGGCACACAGCAGCGGATGCGCGGCCAGCGTCTGGCCAAAGCCGAGCAGCATTTGCGACATCCACGGAATTTCGCGGCCCGAGCTTTCGTAGACGACGCTGAATTTGGGTACCACGTAGCCGAGCAGGAACAGGGTCACCAGGCCGCCGACGACGAGCAGCATGCACGGGTAGATGGCGGCGGAAATGAGTTTTTTGCGGATGGCGTCGAACTGCAGCTGGTAGCCGACGAAGCGCGCCAGCGCCTCGGGCAGGTTGCCCGAGCGTTCGGCCGCATGCACGGTGGCGATGTAAATGTCGGGGAAGATGTCGGGGAAACCGGCCAGGGTGTCGGAAAAGCTTTGCCCTTGCTGCAGGGTGAGCACGATGGCGGCCAGCGTAGCCTTGGCGCCCGCCCGTGTTTCCTTGTTGTGCAGCGTGGCCATGGCCTCGCCCAGGTTCAGGCCCGCTTCGAGCAGGGCCAGCAACTCCTGGCTGAATTGCAGCAGGGGCAGGCCCTGCTTGACCGGGCGGAGGGCGGTGCCAGCATCTTGCGCAACGCCGTCGTCGACGGCCAGCACGCGCCAGCCGCCGCGCACGGCCGCGCGGATCGCCTCGGCCTCGCTGGCGGCGTCGATGGCCAGCGCCTGGCTGCCCGCCGGGCCCTGCACCTGGAGGTGGAACTGCATCGTCGGCTCAGGCGAGCATGGCGGCAGACGTAGACATGGACAGGCTGGAATGGGGGAATGCGCGTGCGGACAAGGTCGAAGTAGGCATCGGTCAGGAACAATCCAAAAAAGTTCAATTCGTCGCGGGTACCGGCAGCAGGCAAGATGCAATCACTGCCTCAGGGTAGACTGGAATTGCCAGGAAATCAATCGTGTTGTGCGGGCAAGCCTTGTATCGATGGCTTGCCCGCATGTTCAGCCGCTTACTGGGTGACCAGGCTGACCTTGTCGATCACGAACGAGGTCTGCAGCGATGCATCCTCGGTCGCGGCAAACGAGATCTGCACGGTCTGGCCCTTGTAGGCGATCAGGTCAAACGTGCGGATCTGGTAGCCGGCTGCCTTGTTCACGTTCGAATACGTGGCCAGGGTGCCCAGCACCGTGCCGGCGCTGTTCTTCACGGTGACGACCAGCTTGTCGTACACGGTATTGCCTGTTTCCGCCGTGTCGATGTGCAGCGCGAAGGTCAGGCTGGCCGAGGTGGCGGCGGCCGGGATGGCCACGCTTTGCGTCAGCGATTCGCTGGCCGTGGCGCCGTTGCCGCCCAGCCAGGCGTATTGCGTGCCTTCATAGGCCACCTGGCCCGAGAAGGTGCCGATGGCGCCCGTGGTGCCGCTCCAGCCCGTGGCGCCGGACTCGAAGCCGCCGTTCGTCACGCGTTCGGTGGCGCTGCTCGTGCCCACCGTCAGCGTGGCGTTGTTCGACGTGGCCGTCACGGCAGGCGAGGACGAATCCGTCACCGTGGCCTTGAAGACGGCGCCGCTGTCGGCCGCCACGGTCGTGAAGCTGTAGGCGGGCGACGTGGCGCCGCTGATCACGGCGCCGTTGCGGTACCACTTGTAGGTGTACGGTGCCGTGCCGCCGCCCGCGCCCACGGCGAACGAGGCGGTGGCGCCCGGCGCGACGGTGATGCTGGCCGGCTGGCTGGTGATGGTCACCGCGCCGCCCGTGGTCGATTCATCGACGTCGGCGCCCACGTTGATGGCCGCATACGCGCGCTTGACGGCGATAGCCTCGGCGCTGCCCACGCCATACAGTTCCTCGGCTGCCTGCAGCACCTTGTTGCGCGCGTCGGCGTAGTTGGTCGACGAAGTGAACTTGGTGGTGGCGGCCTTGAACCAGATGCGGTAAGCCTTGTCGCTGCCGATACCGGTCATGGCCAGCGGGCTCTTGTTCAGGTAGGAGCTGTAGTAGTCGCTGCTGGACGTGGAGTTCGAACCTTGCGACAGGAAGTAGAACATGCGGTTGTTCGGGCCGCTGCTGTAGTGGACGTCGAGGTTCTTGATGGTGCTGCTCCACGCATTCGGGCTGCTGCCATCCTTGCTCGGTTTGTACAGCCAACGCAGCGGCTGGCCATTCTTGGCGATTTCCTTGCCCGTCATCCAATCGTTGCCCGTGTTGGGGATCGTGGTGCCCGTGCCGCCGGCGCGCGCATACGCTTCCACCATTTCACCGGCGATGTCCGAGCTCGATTCGTTCAAGCCGCCCGACTCTTGCGAGTAGATCAGGCCCGAGGTGGCATCCGTGATGCCGTGGCCCATTTCGTGGCCGATCACGTCGATGGAACCGAGGTTGTTGAACGAGCTGCCGCCGTCGCCGATGTACATGCACTTGCAGCTGCTGTCGTAGTAGGCGTTGTCGTAGGCCGTGTTGACGTGGGCGGCGATGTGGGTGGCCGTGTTGTTGCCGTCCAGGCTGGACCAGCCCAGCACATTCTTGTGCGTGTCGTAGGTGTTCATCAGGCCCCACATCGCGTTCACGGCCGCCGTCTGGCCGTTGGCGTTGGTGGTGCTGCCGCCGTTGATGTACTGCTGGCCGTCGCCCCAGGTATTGCTGGTGCTGCTGTACACGCTGCCCGAGCTGGTGCCGTGGTTGGCATTCGTGATGGCCATGCCGCCGAAGCTGCCGCCCGTACCGCGGCTGGGGTCCTTCATGGTGTAGGTGCTGCCCGTGAGCGTGGTGTTGAGCGGTACCTGACCGTTGTACTGGCTGTTGCCGATGCCGGCCACGGTTTTCAGGGCTTTCCATTGGCGCAGGATGCGGCCATCCTTGGCGCTGACGACGGTGTCGTAGTAGACCGGCTTGTTACCGCTGATCATGCGCGTCTGCACCAGGTAGGCCAGCTCGTAGTGGTCGACCACGTCCTGCACGTCGAGGGCGTTCAGCGCGGCTTCCGACTTGTTCTCGGCGCCGGCCACGCGCACGGTTTTCATCACGGGGTAGATCAGCAGTTGCGCATGCGGCGGCACGTGGTCGACGGCCGGCACGCCGATGCTTTTCACGGCGGCGGCGATGGCGGCGGCGGCGCTGACGGCCGGCGTGGTGTCGATATCGGTGGTGGCGCTGCGGGTGACGGAATTGACGCCGCCGCTACCGAGGCCGGAAGCGCGGTCCGACACGGATTCGCTGACGATGTCGCCGGCGTTGTTGCTGACCACGACCGTCTCGGAACCGAAGACGGGCAAGCCCTTGTAGGTGTGCTGTACGCGGCTCACGCGCGTGCCGCTGACGCCCGGATGCTGGGCGCCGACGGCAAAGCCATGCTCGGTATTCAGGCCGCGGCTGCGCGCCTGCGCGGCCAGCTTGTTGACCAGGCTGGTGTTCTCTTGTGGAGAGGCCAGGGTGACCGGGGCAGCCATCAGGGTCTGTGGCAGCGGTGTAGCGGCGTCTGCCGTGGTGGCCATCAGCGGCAGGGCGGCGATGGATGCGGCAACTATCGTCAAACGTAAATTCATTTCTGCTCCATGGTATCGGTTAAGGAAATGGTGAATGAGCTGGCCGCGATGCCTGATGGCCACCCCGACGTGCCTGACAGGCGGATAGCCTGCCGTTTTGTGGTGGCATGACGCCGGGTAGGGGGACACTAAACTTGTCGAGATCGCCATGTCAAAAAATTCAAGAAATGGGTCACTACGCGAATTTTTGTTAAGAATTGAACATTTATCGGCGCTGTATCAGCGCAAAGTTTGATCTACCACAAGCTGCAACTTTTGTTTTGGACTACTTCCCCTAATGGAGCGCTCTGTTGGAAAAACACTGTTGCATTTTCTAAATGTTGCGATCTACACTAGGTCTTCGCGTGACCCACAACGGACCACGCGAAGACAAAAAAAGCGCACGCGGCAATGACCGCGTCCAGATACAGCGCATCGGGAAAAAAATCGGGAGTTTCACATGACGTCAGTTCTGTTTTCTGCTGTTGGTTTCAGCCATTTCTCCTCTGGAGCGGCATTCATGCTGCATCCGCCTTCCTAGCCGCCGCCAGCCGGCTCTTCCCCCGCGAGGGGGTTCTTTTCCGCGAGTCCGACCGCGCCGCCCGGCGCGGCCGCTGGCGCAGTGCATCCTTTTTTCAGGAAGGGTTGCCGGCTCCTGGTGCGTGCACCGGAATCCCCGGCCCGACGAACTATGCTTTCGATAGCGACCAAAGTGGAACAGATCGTGATGGAATCGGCCTTTCTCAGCGAGGGATTGGGCCGGGGTTTGCTGAACCTGTCGGAACTGGCGCGCCAGCTGCAGCCGCAGTTGCAGAGCGACTTGTGGAAACCGGTGGGGCAGGCTGCCGTAGTGATGGCGCTGCGCCGCCTGGCCGAACGGATGCCGCAGCAGAAAAGCGGCGAGATCGTGCTGGCGCACCGCGCGGGCGAACTGTCCACGCGCAGCGAATTGATGATTTTTACCTATCGCTATTCCGACCAGACATATGCCTGCCAGCGCCAGTTGCTGGCGCTGGCCGCCCCCCAGCGCGGCACGTTTATCACCATCACGCGCGGCGTCAATGAGGTGATGGTGATCTGCAGCCGTTCGCTGCATGCGCTGGTGGAAGAGGTTTTCGGCGAAGAGCAGGAACTGGCGCGCCTCGAGCGCGTGACGGCCGTGACCCTGCACCTGGCGCCCGAGACCTGCTACACGCCTGGCGTGTATCACGCCATCCTCAAGCGCCTGGCCTGGGAGCGCATCAACCTGATCAATATCATCTGCACCTACACGGAGCTGACCTTGCTGCTGGAAGCATCGCAGACGGGGGCCGCCTTTTCCGTGCTGTCGAAAATCGTCGCGCAATGAAAAACGCCCCGCTGCAGCGATGCAGCGGGGCGTCCACGGGCGCAGGCGCCGTTTATTTTTCCAGCTGCGTGCGCACGCGGGCGATCGCGGCGCGTACCTGGCGTGGCGCGGTGCCGCCCACGTGGTCGCGCGCGGCAACGGAGCCTTCCAGGGTCAGCACGGCAAACACGTCTTCGTCCGTCAACGGGGAAAACGCGCGCAACTGTTCCAGTGACAGGTCGGCCAGGTCGCAACCGGCATCGACGCAGGCGCGCACGGCCAGGGCCACGGCTTCGTGGGCGTCGCGGAACGGCAGGCCCTTCTTGACCAGGTAGTCGGCCAGGTCGGTCGCCGTGGCATAGCCTTGCAGGGCCGCCGCGCGCATCGCTTCCGGCTTCACCGTGATGCCGCCGGCCATGTCGGCGAAGATGCGCAGGGTGTCGATGACGGTGTCGACGGTGTCGAACAGCGGTTCCTTGTCTTCCTGGTTGTCCTTGTTGTAGGCCAGCGGCTGGCCTTTCATCAGGGTCAGCAGGCCGATCAGGTGGCCGTAGACGCGGCCTGTCTTGCCACGCGCCAGTTCCGGCACGTCCGGGTTTTTCTTTTGCGGCATGATCGACGAGCCGGTGCAGAAGCGGTCGGCGATGTCGATGAAGCCGATGCGTGGGCTCATCCAGATCACCAGTTCTTCGGCCATGCGCGACACGTGCATCATCAGCACGGCGGAGGCGGCGCAAAATTCGATGGCGAAATCGCGGTCCGACACGGCGTCGAGCGAGTTGTGGCACACGTCGTCAAAGCCCAGCGTCTTTGCCACGCGCAGGCGGTCGATGGGGAAGGTGGTGCCGGCCAGGGCGGCGGCGCCCAGCGGCAGGCGGTTGACGCGCTTGCGGCAGTCGGCCATGCGCTCGGCGTCGCGGCCGAACATTTCGACATACGCCAGCATATGGTGGCCGAATGTGATCGGCTGGGCCACCTGCATGTGGGTAAAGCCCGGCATGATGGTGTCGGCATGCTGTTCGGCCAGGTCCGTCAGCGCGCCGCGGAACGTCGCCAGCAGGGCGGTGATGTCGTCAATGGCGGAACGCACGTACAGGCGGATGTCGGTCGCCACCTGGTCGTTGCGCGAACGGCCCGTGTGCAGGCGCTTGCCCGCATCGCCGACCAGTTCGGTCAGGCGTTTTTCAATATTCAGGTGGACATCTTCCAGGTCCAGCAGCCATTCGAACTGGCCGGCGGCGATTTCCTGCGAGATTTGCGCCATGCCGCGCTGGATTTCCGCGTAGTCGGCCGGGCTGATGATGGCTTGCGCATGCAGCATTTCCGCATGGGCCAGCGAACCTTCGATGTCGAACAGCGCCAGGCGCTTGTCAAAAAATACAGAAGCTGTGTAGCGCTTGACGAGGTCCGAGACCGGTTCGGAAAACCGGGCCGACCAGGCTTCGCCCTTTTTGGAGAATTGATCAGTCATGAAAGAAGTCCTTTAGTGTAGGGCGATTATAAACAAGGTTGGCCGGCGGTAGGGCTTTTAGGGGCTTGCAGGGCGCTGAAATGGCCAGGAATGGGGCTGGCAAGCGTCAAATGGCAGGCGCGGACGGTCTTGTGCGTTCCATCCCGGCTTTTTGTATTCTGTCCCGCGAATCGTGCGTTTGGTCGCAATCCGATGGCAGTTCAGGGGGGATCGGCCTACAGTTCAATCATCGCAGGACAAACAGCAACGCCCCTCAACCTCAAGGAAAATATCATGAACATCGCTAAAAACATGGAAGCCATCTTCGTTGCCGTCATCTCCATCGCCGCTGCCACCAGCCTGGCCACCGCCGCCGTGCCGAAGTTCCGCGCCACGCCTGCATCCGTCGTCGCCAGCGCCGATCAAGCCAACATGCACATCGTGCATGTCAGCGCCAAGCGCCTGAGCGCCGAAGAAAAAGCCGCGCTGTAAGCACGGCGCCAACGCGACATTTTCCCTATCGGACCCTGACCCCATGACCTTGAATTATCTCTGGCCCCTCCTTGCCGTTTCGCTCACGGCGACTGCTGCACCCATGCCGGAGGCATTCAGCCCGGCGCCTTGTGAGACGGGCATTTTTCGCCAGGACCAGACGGGCTTCGTCTCTGTTACCAAAGGGGGCAAAGGGTATGGCTACACCTTCAGCGACGGAACCGTCGGCAATACGCAGGATGCCGGGGCGCTGGTCGTGTGCGGAAAAGACGCCGTGCTTGTCGGCGACAAGGAGCGCTGGCCGAAAGTGGCATTGGCCGAATCGAATACGCGCTTTGAATCGCATGGCGTCATGCTCGCGGGCCGTTTGATGGAGGCGCCGGGCGCAGGCAAGGATACGCCGCTGGTCGTGTATGCCCACGGTTCCGAAGGCAGCGGCTGGATCGACCGCGCGCGCGATCCTTACCAGATGGTCGGCCGGGGCGTGTCCGTTTTCGTGTATGACAAGCGCGGTACCGGGCTGTCCGAAGGCGAATATACGCAGAATTTTCCACGCCTGGCCGATGACCTGGTGGCCGCGTCGCGTGAAGCAAAACGGCTGGCGCAAGGGCGCTACGGCCGCTTCGGCCTGATGGGCGTGAGCCAGGGTGGCTGGATCGCCCCGCTGGCGCAGGCGCGCGCCAAGGCGGAATTTCTCGGTATCGGCTATGGCCTGGTGGCCGATATCACGGAGCAGGATGCGGCGCAGGTTGCCAGGGAACTGCAGGACAAGGGCTATGGCGGCGACGTCGTCGCCAAGGCCAGGACGGTAACGGATATCACGGCAAGAATCGTCAAATCCGGCTACAAGGACGGCCTGGACGACCTGTCGGCATTCCAGCAGCAGTTTGGCAAGGAACCGTGGTTTGCCCTCATCAAGGGTGGCTACACGGGCGTGTTGCTGGGCATGCCGGCCGATGAGCTGCGCAAGAATGGCATACCGCGGTTCGACAAGCTCGATATCGACTGGTCGCTCGATCCCGTGCAGATCGCGCGGCAAGTCACGGTGCCGCAGCTGTGGGCCTTGGCAGAGGAGGACCGCCAGGCGCCGCCGGCCGTCACCGTGGAGCGCCTGACGGCATTGCGCGGCCAGGGCCAGGCCATCTCGCTCTACCTCTTCCCGCAGGCCGATCACGGCATGCGCAGCTACGCTCAGGCGCTGGATGGAACGCGCAAGCCGACCATCATCACGCCCGGGTTTTACGATCTGATGGCCGATTGGGCAAAGGGCGGCGTCCATGGGGCCTATGGACAGGCGTACCGCAAATAGCGCCACGGCGACGGCGCGTGGTCGTGCTTATTGCCAGTGCATCAGGCAGGGCGGAATCAGGAGCAGCAGCGCCAGCACCAGGTAAATCAGCTGCAGCGGGATCATCCACTTGGCCCACGTAATCCACGGCACGCGTGCCAGCGCCAGCACGCCGACGGTGATGCCTGACGTGGGGATCATCGGCGTGGTGAATTCGCCGAACTGGAAGGCCAGGATGGCCGTCTGGCGCGTCACGCCCACCAGGTCGGCCAGCGGCGCCATGATGGGCATCGTCAGCGCGGCCTGGCCGCTGCCGGAATGGATGAAGAAGTTGATCACCGACTGCATGAAGAACATTTTTTGTGCGGCGAAGACGGGACTCGACGAGGCCACCAGGGGTGTCAATGCATGCAGCATGGTGTCGATGATCTGCGCGTCGCGCGCCAGGATCATGGTGCCGCGCGCCAGTGCGATGACCAGCGCCACGCTGACCATGTCGCGCGCGCCCTGCACGAAAGACGCCACCAGGCTGTCCATGTCGAGCCGGCCGACCAGGCCGACGACGATGGCCATCACCAGGAACAGGGCGGCGATCTCATCAATGAACCAGTCGTACTTGACGACGCCGACGACCATCGTCAGCAGGGTCGCCATGAAAATCCACAGCACCGCGCGGTGCGTGCGCGTCATGCCGGCAAAACTGTCCAGGTCCATCGAGTGCTCGCTGCGCTTTTCGATGTCGAGCAGATAGGTCGGGCTTTTTTCCGGATGGCGCTTGATGCGCGCCGCGTACCACATCAGGAACACGATGCTGACCGCCGTGGCGATGGCCCACACGATCAGGCGGTAGCCGATGCCGGAAAAGATCGGCACGCCGGCGATGCCCTGCGCGATGCCGACGTTGAACGGATTCAGAAAGGCGGCGGAAAAGCCCACCTGCGAGCCGATGAAGGGAATCGACACGCCCGTGATGGTGTCATAGCCCAGGGCCAGGGCCAGCGGCACGAAGATCAGGATGAAGGGAATCGCTTCCTCGTTCATGCCGAAAGTGGCGCCGCCGAGCGAAAACATGGTGAAAAAGACGGGGATGATGGCGGCGCGCACGAAGCGCGAACTGGTGTGCGCCTTGGCGATGGCCTTGATCAGCGAATCGAAGGCTTCCGTTTTTTGCAGTACGGCGAAGGCACCGCCTACGATCAGCACGAAGCCGATGATCAGGCTGGCATCGACGAAGCCCTTGATGGGCGCCATCATCAGCGCGGCGAGTCCCTGAGGCTTGTTGTCGACGTAATGAAACGTGCCGGGGATGATCAGCTGCTTGCCGTTGACCAGTTGCGTATCGAATTTCCCGCCCGGCACCAGCCACGTCGCCAGGGCGATCATGGCCAGGATGCCGCACAGCAGGACGAAGGTATTGGGCAGCTTGAATTTTCTCATGGCGTCATTGGCTCAGCAGGCTGCCGGCGCGGAAGGCGACGGCGCCGGCGACCTTGCCGACGTTCATGCCGCGCAAGACGTGGCGGTGGGCGCTGCGCGCAAAAAAGACACCGGCGACGGTACAGCGCAAGGTCGTCGTTTCGCCGCTGACGGGGTCGATCAAGTCGGCCACCGTATCACCGGCGGCCAGCTGGTCGCCCATTTCGCGCAGGTAGACCAGCACGCCGTGATGCGGTGCTAGGATCGGTTCCACGCCGGCCAGCGGCGTCGGTTCGCATTGCGGCGCTGGCAGGTCGTCGCCGGCGCCGTCGATTTCCAGCACGCCCTCGATGGCGAGAAAGCGCAGCAGGGCGGTGGCATCGCGCTCTGCCAGCGCGTAGCTTACTTCCACTTCGCCGCGCAACTCGACGGTGGTCGACAGGCAGGCGGCGGGAATCGGATAGCGTCCGCCGAAGTGCGCGTCGAGATCCCACCACAATCGGCTGCATGCCTCATCGAACGGTTCTTCTCCGGCCGCCAGTTCCAGCAGCACGGCGCGTGCGCCCAGCAGCGCGGACAGGGGCGCGATCTGCGCCGCCAGCGGCGTGCCCGTATAAATGTGCAGGGCCGCCTCGTTATCGCAATGCAGGTCGAACACGATATCGGCGTCGATGGCCATGCCCAGCAGGGTTTTCTTCAGCGTCTCCGCATCGGTGCCCGGCCGCCAGGCGGCGACGGCATCGCGCGCGTGCCGGCGTATCAGGGCCACGTTGGCTTGCGCATCCTGTCCCAGCTGGCCGTCGAGCGTGGTTTTCAGTTCATCGGCCACGTGGCGGTAGGCGCGGTTGAAGTTGATGCCGGTGGTCAGGTCGAAGCGGCCGAACGGCGCGCCATGGATGGCTTGCGCCAGGCCGATCGGGTTGGCGGCCGGCACCAGGATGATTTCGCCATGCACCTTGCCCGCCGCCTCCAGCGCCAGCAGTTCGCGGCGCAGGAATTGCGACACCAGCATGCCCGGCACCTCGTCCGCATGCAGCGCCGCCTGGATGTACACCTTCTTGCCGCTGCGGCTGGTGGCTGCCGCGGCGCCGAAGTGAAAGCTGCTCAATTGGCACGCTACGCTGGCGTGCGCGGTGGAGATGGGATGCTGTTGTACTTGCATGGTGAATTCGCCCCAAAACGGGGCGCGGTTGATGGATTCCGGTCGATTATGTAGCAATATTTTCACGAAGTAAATAAATGAAAATCCTTTTACAAATATTTGTTGAGTTTTCTTTTTGATATGAGTACAGTAAGTTCCAGCGACCCGATTTCGCCTTCCGCCAGTGATCCGCAGTGCCCAAGAATACAGGCCGCCAGTGATATGAGAGCATCCGCCAGTCCTGCACGCAGCAGTCGCCACACGCCACGGGTTAACGCGCTGTCGGCGCCCGATGCCGCCTTCGCGCAATCGCCGCTGGGGCAGGCGCTGATGCACGTGCTGGCCAGCGGCTCGGCTTCGCAGCGGCAGATCGCCGACTACCTGCTGCGCAACCAGATGCGCGTGACGGCGCTGGGCATCGAGGAACTGGCCGACAGCTGCCAGGTATCGACGGCCACCATCAGCCGCTTCGCGCGCGATATCGGGCAGAAGAATTATTCGGCCATGCGCGGCGCCATGGCCGAAACCCTGCAATCGCTGTTGCAGCCAGTCGACAAATTGCGCCGCACGATAGAGCGGCGCGCGCGCACCACCTCACCCGTCACGGAAAGCCTGGAATATGCGGCCGCGAACATCGCCGCCACATCCGCTGCCTTGTCGCCGCACGCCATGCAGGCCGTGGTGCGCCGCCTGACGCGCGCCACAGTGGTGTATGTGATGGGTTTTGGCCTGTCGGCCAATCTGGCTGGCATGCTGGTGCAGCATCTGCAGCCGTTTTGTCCGCATGTGGTGGAAGTGGCGGGCATCGGCGGCTCGGAAGTGGCGGCCGGCCATCTGGTCAACCTGACCGCGCACGACGTGCTGGTGGTGATTTCGTTCCCCCGTTACACGCTCGACTGCATTGGCCTGGCCAGCTTCGCGCGCGACCGCGGCGCCTGCATCGTGGCGCTCACCGACTCGCCTGCCTCGCCCCTGGCCGAACTGGCCGACCACGCGCTGTATGCGCAAAGCACCCATCCCGTCCTGCCCAGCAGCGCCAGCACGGCGCTGGCGATGATCGAGGCGCTGGCCGTGGCGCTGATGGTATCGAACAAGAAAAATGTTGAAAAAGCGGCCCGCCTGAGCGAAGTCATCGCCGCCTATCTGTATGGCGGCGAGCATGGCGCGCAGGGGCCCCGGAAAACAGCTTCAAAGCAACGCAAGGCAGTCCCAAAGTCATTATAAAAATCAGGCATCATCATTGGGGAGAATGGCAATGCAGATGAAAAGACAGGATGGCGGCTTCTTGCCACGCGAGTCGGTGCTGGCGCAAGGCGTGCGCCTGGCCTTGGGCGCCCTGAGCGTGTCGGCGGCGCTGGGCATGCTGGCCAGCGCCGCGCAGGCGCAAGAGCAGGGGCCGGATGGGGATGCCGCGCCGAAAAAAATGCAACGCGTGGAGATCACGGGGTCGGCTATCAAGCGGCTGGAATCGGAGACGGCGCTGCCGGTGCAGATCATCACGCGCGCCGAGATCGAAAAGGCGGGCGTGACGACGGCGGCCGAGCTGATGGCGCGCGTCTCGGCCAACGTGGGCGGCCTGACCGATGGCGTCAGCATCAACGTGGGCGGCGACCAGCGCGGCTTCAACAGCGCCAACCTGCGCGGCGTGGGCACGTCATCGACCCTGGTGCTGCTCAACGGCCGGCGCATGGCCAATTTTGCCTCGCCCGGCGACGATGCGGGCGTGGACCTGAATAACATTCCTGCCGCTGCGCTGCAGCGGGTGGAAGTGCTGCTCGACGGCGCCTCGGCCCTGTACGGCACGGACGCCATCGGCGGCGTGATCAATTTTATTACGCGCAAGGATTACCAGGGCGTGGAGCTGAATGCCTACGGCAGCCGCACCGATGAAGGCGGCGCCGGCAAGCGCACGGCCAGCATCACGGCCGGTACGGGCGACCTGGCCACGGACGGCTACAATCTCTTTGCCGTGGTCGACCTGCAAAAAACCGACCGCCTGAGCACTTCGCAGCGCAAGTTCATTCCGAACCTGCATGTGGCGGAACGCCTCGGCCATTTGCTGTCCAGCTATACCAGTCCGGCGAATATCCGCCTGAGCAGCGAGCAGCGCGACTACCTGCAGGAGCAGGGCTTTCTGCTGAATGGCCAGCCGATCACGAATCGCCAGATCAATCTGTCGATTCCGGGCTGCCGCGGCCCGGCCAATGTGTACCTGCCGGCAGGCACGGGCGGCGTCGATGCGTGTACCTATAACTACATGGGCGACACCGAGCTGTATCCCAAGACGGACAAGCAGAACCTGCTGACGCGCGGCGTCCTCAAGTTGAACAACGATCACCAGTTGTATGCCGAGGTGGCGTTGAGCCGTTCGCGCAGCTATTACGTGGGGTCGACGGCGCGGCCGGATGGCGCAATCGACGCCAGCATGGTGCCGCAGCTGAAAGCTGCCGGGCTGACCGGCACGCTGGCCCTGCGCATCCGCCTGAACGAAGCGGGCATGCGCACCAGCGAATTGACCAGCGAAAGCCAGCGTTACGTGGTGGGCGCCACTGGCACCGCCGGCGGCTGGGATTACGACGTGGGCTTGAATCACAGCGTCAACGTGGTACGGGACAAGGACACGCACGGCTACCTTCTGGCCGACCAGTTACAGAAGGGCATCACGGATGGCACCATCAATCCCTTCGGCCCGTCCAGCGCGGCGGGCAAGGCGCTGCTCGAGAGCATCCAGGTCAACGACGAAGTGCGGCATGCGCGCGGCGTCATGGACTCGCTCGACTTCAAGGTGTCGCGCGCCTTGATGGCCCTGGGCGGCGGCGACCTGGCGCTGGCGGTGGGCGGCGAAGTGCGGCGCGAGCGCACGGACTTCAGGCCATCCGCATTGTTGATGAGCAACAACATCACCAACGATGATGCGCCAGAAGGGGGCGTGGCCACCAGCGACAGCCGCAATGTGCAGGCCATCTATGGTGAACTGCTGCTGCCGTTCAGCAAGCAATGGCAGGCGCAGCTGTCTGGCCGATATGATCACTACCAGCAGGTGGGCGGCGCCCTGAGTCCGAAGATCGGGCTGACCTACATGCCCAGCAAGCAGGTGCTGCTGCGCGCCTCGGCCGGCAAGGGCTTCCGCGCGCCGTCGATGTCGGACCTGCACCGGCCCACCGTTTACAGCCAGACGGCGACCCTGCCCGATCCCGTCTACTGCGCGGCCGAGGACAATGACTACTCCATTTGCGCCGACAACTGGCGTACGCGCCGCTACAGCAACGACAAGCTGAAACCCGAACGCAGCCGCCAGTTCACGGCCGGCCTGGTGCTCGAGCCGAGCGGGCACTGGACCTTCAGCCTGGATTACTGGAACATCAAGCGCACGGACCTGATCAGCGAAATCGGCGACGACATCATCCTCGGCAACCTGGCCAAGTACGGCGGCCTGGTGCACCGCGACGAAGACAATGAAATCCGCTACATCGAGCTGCGCAAGGAAAACCGCGGCGCGCAAAAGGCTGCGGGCCTCGATATCACGGCCGACCTGCACGGCGTGCAAACGGCGTGGGGGCGTTTTGGCGGGCACCTGAGCGGCACGTATGTGCTCGATTCGGCAATCCAGACCAGCCCTGGCGACGTCTTCATCAGCAACCTGAATAAATTCGTCACGGATGGCGTGGTGCAGCGCTGGCGCCATACGATCACCCTCGATTGGGATAATGGCCCGTACTCGGCCAGCCTGTCGAACACGTATTCGAGCGGCTACGATGACCAGAACTCGGCCATCAACACGGACGACGGCAGCGTCGTCAAGGCCAACCGGGTGAAGGCGTACACGCTGTGGGACATGTCGGGCGCGTATGCCGTCAGCAAACAGTTCAAGCTGCGCGCGGGCATACAGAATCTGTTCAATACCAGCCCGCCGTACTCGAACCAGGCGTACTTTTTCCTGTCCGGCTATGATCCCAGCTACACGGATCCGCGCGGCCGGCGCTTTTATGCCAGCGCCAATTACAGCTTCAAGTAAAAAACTGGATATATCGCAACAACGCTGTCATATGCGGCGGGTAGCATTGCAGTGCGATGGCGCTGGGTTGCAAGCAGCAGTATTGGCAGCAAGGGCGCATGCCTGTCCCGACTAGTGTGCGCCACTTTCCTTGTATTCGAAAGGCACCATGAAATCATCCGCAAGCCTGTATCACACCTTCCGCGCCGCGCTGCTGTTCGCGCTGGCATTGTGCAGCATCCATGCCGTGGCGGCGCCCGGCGGCAGTGCCATCGGCAGCGCGCCGCAGGGAACGCTCGTCATCATCGGTGGCGGCTTGCGGGCCGACAATGCCGAAGTCTGGCAGCGCATCGTCAAATTGTCCGGCGGGCCAGGCGCGCGCATCGCCGTGCTGGCGTCGGCCGCGATGAACCCGGAAAAATCGGGCGAAAGCATCATCCGGAAGCTGAATCAATATGGCGCCGATGCCTTTTTCGTGCCGCTGGCCGTCAAGCTGCCGAACCGGGATTACCGCAAGGCGGCAGAAGATCCTGCCATCGTCACGCAGATCAAGTCGGCCAGCGGCATCTATTTTGCCGGCGGCGACCAGGGACGCATCACGCAAGCCTTGCTGCGCCCGGACGGCAGCCGCACGGCCGCGCTGGAAGCCATCTGGTGGGTGTACCGCAATGGCGGCGTGATCGCCGGTTCCAGCGCCGGCGCGGCCATCATGAGCACCACCATGTTCTACGACGCCAAGCCCGTGCTCGACATGCTCAAGATGGGCGTCACGGATGGCCGCGAGATCGCGCCCGGCCTGGGTTTCATCGGCAGCGATGTCTTCGTGGACCAGCATCTGCTGGTGCGCGGGCGCTTTGCGCGCATGATTCCCGTGATGCTGAAAAAAGGCTACCACCTGGGCCTGGGCATCGATGAAAACAGCGCCATGGTGGTCGACGCCATGCGCGACGTGGAAGTCATCGGCTACAGCGGCGCCCTGCTGATCGACCTGTCGGGCGCCATCAGCGACCGCGGCGTGAAAAATTTCAATATCAGCAATGCGGCCATCAGCTACCTGGACCGGGGCGACAAATTCAACCTCGTCACGCGCGTGTTTACGCCGTCGCCGGACAAGGCCGACAACAAGCTCGATCCGAACCAGCCCGACATGCGCGAGCCCGTGTTCACCAACGATATCCTCGGCAACAACGCCGTGCTCGACCTGATGGGCAATCTGATCGACAACGCGCAGCAGGAAGCCATCGGCATCGCCTTCGGCAATCCACGCGATCCGTATCCGGACCTGGGCTTCGAGTTCCGCTTCAGTAAAACCGTCAACAGCGTCGGCTACAGCTCGACCGAGGCGGAAGCGTATTCGGTGCTGAAGCTGCGCCTCGATATCCGCCCGATTCAGTTGCGCCAGCCGCTATACCGCTACAAGTAAGCGCCGCGCTACCGCCGCCAGCGCGGCCACGCGGCGATCGTCAAGGCCCTGAGCAGCCACTCGACGGGACCATACGCATGGCCGCGCAGCCACCAGCGGCTCAACGGCAGCTGCACGCAGAAGATGATGGCGGCCAGCGCCAGCGCGCCCAGCGGCGACACGCTGCCCATCAGCCGCGCGCCATACGCGAGGAACAGCACGGCGCAGATGGCCGACTGCAGCAGGTAGTTCGACAGGGCCATGCGGCCCGTGTCGGCCAGCAGGGAAAACAGCGTGCCGCCGCGCAGGCGTTCGAACAGGGCCAGCGCCAGCGCCAGGTAGGCGCCGGCCAGCAGCGGCGCGCTTGCCAGGCCCACGGCCAGTCCCGCCACCTGCCATGCCTGGCTTTGCGCATACACGGAGGTCCATGCATAGAAGGCGGCGCCGGGCAGTCCCGCCAGCACGCCGGCCCATAGCAGGCGGCGGCGCAGCGGCAGATAATCGCTTGCATGCAGCAGCATCTCGCGCTTGCCGGCGGCCAGGCCGCACAGGAACATGGCCAGCGCGCACGGTGCCTGCACCAGCAGCAGGACGATCCAGATTTCACGCAGTTCGCGCAGGTGCTGATGGACGACGGCGGCCGGCGTGGCGCGGTAGGCGGCCAGCGCGCTTGCCGCCTTTTGTGCCATCGCCACGGCGTTGTCCGCGGCGTCCCCCGCCGGCTGCAGGCTTTGCAGCCAGGCCATGCCTACCCAGAACGCCACGCAGACGGCGATGAGGACAAAGGCCAGGGTCAGGGCGGGCCGTTCGCCGCAGCGGTGCAGCGCCAGCAGCACGATGCCCAGCACGGCGTAGGTGGTGAGTATGTCGCCATGAAACAGGAACACGGCATGCAGGGCGCCGATCAGCCACAGGCCCGCTTGCCGGCGCAGCATGCGCGGCATGAACGGCGCGTCGGCGCGCGCCGCCGCCTGCATCTGCAAGGTGAAGCTGTAGCCGAACAGGAAGGAAAACAGCAGGTAGAACTTGGTCTCGAACAGCAGCGCGACGAGGAAGTGCGTAGCGCGGTCCACGCCGCCATGAAAGGCGGGATCGGTCAAGCCCAGGCCGAACCAGGGCGTGGCGAAGGCGCCGATATTGACGACCAGAATACCGAACAGGGCGCAGCCGCGCAGGGCGTCGACGTCGGCGATGCGCGTGGGCCGGGTTGGCATGGCGGCGCTCATGCCAGGGCAGGGCGCAGGAAGCGCGCCAATAACAGGTGCAGGCTGGCGCGCTGCTCCAGCGGGGCGTATTGGGGATCGACGGCGACCCGGTTGAAGATGCCATCGATCAGCGCGGCGATCCAGCCGGCCGTTTGCGCGGCGTCCAGCGCGGCGTCGACCTGACCGGCTGCGGCCGCCTCTTCCAGCAAGGTTTGCAGGCCGCCGCGCAGGCTGGCGTCATTGCGCGCCACCCTGGCGGCGATGTCCGTGTCGCGCATCGCTTCGGCGGAAATGTCCAGCGCCAGTCCCGCAAAATCCGCGTCGGCCGCCAGTGCCAGTACCAGGTCCATGAAATCGAGCAGGGCGCCGTAGGCATCAGCGCTGCCTTGCACGCCGGCGAAATACGCGGCCGTCTCGCTGCCTTCCTGGTCGACGATGGCGGCGATGATGGCTTGCTTGGTGGGGAAGTAGTGAAACAGGTTGCCGGGACTCATGCCCGCTTGCGCGCAGATGGCGGCGGTGCTGGTCTGGTGAAAGCCCTTGCGCGCAAAGCAGCTGCGCGCGGCGGCGAGAATGGCGTCGCGGCGGGCCGCGTGTTTGTCGGGATCGATGGTGCGCATGGTGTCCGTCCGTTTTCTCTGTTAATTCATTAATCGACTAATCAATCTAATATAAAGCGATTGCCGCGCGTGGTCAAGCGCATCGTCCGAAATGGGCGCTTTGCACGCTTGCTTCCTGTCGCTACAATGTGCCGCAGCGGTTTTTCCCGCGCCTGCCGGCAGGCCCGCCGATTGTTTGGAAAACCGATCCCTTCACCTGTTTTTCTACCGTTTTAGGAATGACATGCAGCAGACCCCGATTCGATCCTTCCTCTGCGCGCTGGCGCTGGCCGCCGGCGTCGTCCCTGCCGCGCAGGCGGGCAACGCGCCGCCGCCGGCCACCATGCGCCTCGATTACCAGCACAGCGGCAATGCGCTGGGCGAGCACTATGCGGTCGAACGCGTGCTGGTCGAGCCGCTGCCATGGCCGGGCAACCTGGCGCGCCCCATCGACGACAGCAACCGCGGCAACAACCTGCTGGAAGTGGTCGATATCAAGTCGGGCAAGGTGCTGTATTCGCGCGGTTTTTCCACCATCTTCGGCGAGTGGGCCAGCACGGATGAAGCGAAAACCACCACGCGCGCCTTCCAGGAATCCGTGCGCTTTCCGCAGCCCGACCACCCAGTGCGCGTGCGCATTCTGAAGCGCGACGAGCGCGGCCTGTTTTCCGTTGCGTGGAGCACCGATGTCGACCCGGCGGCGCAGGACGTGATCCGCAAGCAACCGCCGGCGCCCGTCAAGCCCATCCCGATCCGCATCAGTGGCCCATCATCCGACAAGGTCGACCTGCTGATCATGGGCGATGGTTATACTGCCGCCGAAATGGGCAAGTTCGAAGCGACGGCGCGCAAGCTGGCTGACCATCTTTTCACCGTCTCGCCATTCCGCGAGCGGGCCAAGGACTTCAACGTGTGGGCCATGGCCGCGCCGACGCAGGAGTCGGGCGTGTCGCGTCCATCGACGGGCGTGCATCACGCCTCGCCGCTGGGCACGCGCTACGACATCTTCGGCAGCGAGCGTTATGTGCTGACGACGGACAACCGCGCGCTGCGCGACCTGGCACAGTACGCGCCGTATGAATTCATCGAAATCCTCGTGAATAACGATACCTACGGCGGCGGCGGCATCTTCGGCCAGTTCAGCACGGCGGCAGCGAACAGCGATTGGGCCAATTACCTGTTCGTGCATGAATTCGGCCACCATTTCGCCGGCCTGGCCGACGAGTACTACACCTCGCCCGTGGCTTACCAGTCGAATGGCGAGCGCCAGGAGCCGTGGGAGCCGAACGCCACCGCGCTGCGCGATCCAGCCAGGCTGAAATGGAAAAACCACGTCAAGGCCGGCACGCCGCTGCCGACGCCCTGGCCGAAGGAGGCGTACGACAGCCATGCGCGCGAATACCAGAAGCAGCGCGCGGCCCTGCGCGCGCAAAACCGCCCGGAAAGCGAGATGAGCGAGCTGTTCAAGGCCGACCTGGCGTACACGCAGCAGCTGTTCTCGAAGGCGCCGCAGCGCCATGCGGTGGGCGCCTTCGAAGGCGCGAACTACGAGTCGTCCGGCTACTACCGTCCCGAGATGCAATGCATCATGTTCGACCGCAGCGAGACGTTCTGCTCCGTATGCCAGGATGGCATCAGCACCATCATCGACCTGTATTCGCGTCCCGCCCCGGCGCCGGAAAAATAAGACCGTCCAAGTCTGTCCTGTAATGCATGGTGGGTCATGTTGCAACGCAATAGCGTGGCCCCCTTTCTGCGTCTCCCCTGCCGCCTGCCCCCCACTCCTGCCCAGCGCTGCTTGTTTTCCAGGCAATACCAATTGTCGCTCACCTGCGCGCTTTTCTTCCCGCTAGCCCAGTGATATTATCAAATCAATACGCCCGCACGCTTGCCTGAAAAATATTTCATTTAGATAATATTGAGGTAAAATTTGATTTACATCAATGTTGCATTGCCGCAATCGCACTTATAGTTGACCTAGCTCAAAGCGTCATGGAATGCGGATCGGACTCATCACGAATCACGCATCTAAATGCTGTAGAGTAATTTCGCCCCGTACCAGTTCCCCCGAACATGCACTGGTGCGTGCCTCGAATTTCAGTGACGGAAGCCGATTCATGAAGATGCAGATCCCCGCGCCTGGCGCGTGCAGTACCTTACATCCCCACACTCCCATAGCCTTGCCGTATGCGCGCGCCGGTGGCGTCACGCTGGCCATGTGCGCCGCCGCCATGCGCGCCGGCGCGGTGCGATGCGTGCATGCGGCCACGCCGTGGCCCGCCCTGCGTCCAGTCCAGGCATGACGGCCGCCTTGCCGCAGCACTTGCCTTTGCAGGGCAAGCGGGGCCTGGTGGTGGGCATCGCCAATGCGCAAAGCATCGCCTGGGGCTGCGCCAGCGCACTGCGCGCGGCCGGCGCCGAACTGGCCGTGACCTGGCTCAATGACAAGGCCAGGCCGCACGTGGAGCCGCTGGCGCTGCAACTGCAGGCGGCCATCATGGCGCCGCTCGACGTGGCCGTGCCAGGTCAGCTGGAGGCGCTGTTCGTGCAGATCGAACGGCAGTGGGGGCGGCTCGATTTCGTCGTCCATTCCATCGCCTATGCGCCGAAGCAGGATTTGCATGGCCGCGTAACAGACAGTTCCGCCGACGGCTTTGCGCAGGCGATGGATATCTCCTGCCACTCTTTCATGCGCATGGCGAAACTTGCCGAACCGCTGATGCCGGACGGCGGCAGCCTGATGACCATGAGCTACCTGGGCGCGGAGGAAGTCATCGCCGACTATGGCCTGATGGGTCCCGTAAAGGCGGCGCTGGAAGCGTCGGTGCGCTACCTGGCATCCGAACTGGGCCCGCAAGGCATCCGCGTCAACGCCATTTCGCCGGGACCACTGGAGACGCGCGCCGCTTCCGGCATCGCCCATTTCGACCGCCTGATGGCCGACGCCATCGAACGCTCGCCCATGCGACGCCTGGCCACCATCGAGGACGTGGGCGCGCTGTGCGCCTTCCTTGCCGGCGACGGCGCGCGCGCCATCACGGGCGGCACCCTGTATGTCGATGGCGGCTACAACATTCTGAATTGACTGGAAGAAGATGACCATGGCTGTTTCTACTTTGCCCAACCGCGCCAGGATGGCCGCGCTGGCCACCACGCTGGCCCTGGCCGGCTGCGCCTCGATGGCGCCGCCGTATGCGCCACCGCCGCTGCCGGTGGCGGCGCAGTATCCGGAGACCGATCCGGCCGGCGCGCACGCCGCGGACATCGCCTGGCAAGCCTACTTTGCCGATCCGCGCCTGCAGGCGCTGATTGCTCAGGCGCTGGCCAGCAACCGCGACATCCGCATCGCCGCGCTGCGCGTGGAAGAAGCGCGCGCCGCGTATGGCATCCAGCGCGCCGAACAATTTCCGACCATTGCGCTGGGCGCCTCCGGCAGCCGCGCGCGCGTACCCGGTGACTTGAGCGTGACGGGCCGGGCCATGACGAGCGCGCAGTACCAGGCGGGCTTGAACGTGAGCGCCTGGGAACTCGATTTCTGGGGCCGCGTGCGCAGCCTGAAGGACAGCGCGCTGCAAACCCTGCTGGCCAGCGACGAGGCGCGCCGCGCCGTCGGCGTGGCCCTGGTGGCGCAGGTGGCCAATGGCTACCTGGGCTTGCGCGAACTCGATGAGCGCGTGGCGCTGGCGCGCGCCACGGTCGACAGCCGCGCCGAATCGCTGCGCATCTTCACGCGCCGCTTCGAGGTAGGGTCGATCTCCAAGCTGGACCTGACGCAGGTGGAAACCCTGCTCAGCCAGGCCTTGTCGCTGTCGGCCCAGCTGGAGCAGGCGCGCGCCGTGCAGGCGCATGCGCTGGCCCAGCTGGTGGGCGGCCCCGTCGACCTGGCGCCGGTGGCTGGCGAGGTGCGCCGCTTCGACGACGCCAGCGTGCTGCAGCCGCTGCATGCGGGCTTGCCCTCGGCCTTGCTCACGCAGCGCCCCGACCTGATCGCGGCCGAATACCAGCTGCGCGCCGCGCAGGCCAATATCGGCGCCGCGCGCGCCGCCTTCTTCCCGACGATTTCGCTGACGGCGGCCTATGGCACGGCCAGCGCGGAATTGAGTGGCCTGTTCGACTCGGGCAGCGGCGCCTGGAATCTCGCGCCGCGCCTGGTACTGCCGATCTTCGACGCGGGCCGCCTGCGCGCGAATATGGACCTGGCCGAAGTGCGCCGCGACGTGGCCGTGGCCAATTATGAAAAGAGCGTGCAGGGCGCCTTCCGCGAAGTGGCCGACGCGCTGTCGAACCGGCGCTGGCTGGCGCTGCAGGTCGACATCGGCAAGACCACGCTCGCCGCGCAGAGCGAACGGGCGCGCCTGGCCAAGCTGCGCTACGACAATGGCGCCGCGCCCTACCTGGAAGTGCTCGATGCGCAGCGCGACTTGCTGACGGTCGAACAGCAACTGGTGCAGACGCGCCGCGCGCTGCTGTCCAGTCAGGTCAGCCTGTATGCGGCGCTGGGCGGTGGCGCGCCAGCCACTTCCGCCGCCGCTTCCACCCACTAATTTGATCGCCCCGATACCATGACTCCACAACTGAAGAAAAAACTCATCCCCGCGGCGCTGGTCGTGGCCGTTCTCGTACTGGGCTATGTGGCCTGGCAAAAAATGCGTCCCACGGGTCCTGGCGAAGGTTTTGTCAGCGGCAATGGCCGCATCGAGGCGACGGAAATCGACGTCGCCACCAAGCTGGCTGGCCGGGTCAAGGAGATCCTCGTGCGCGAGGGCGACTTCGTCAAGGCGGGCCAGCCGCTGGCCACCATGCAGGTCGATTCGCTGACGGCCCAGCGCGACGAGGCGCGCGCGCGCCAGCAGCAGGCGTCCGATGCCGTGGTGGGCGCGCAGGCGCAGGTGGCCGTGCGCGAGAGCGACAAGGCGGCCGCGCTGGCCATGGTGGCGCAGCGCGAAAGCGAACTCGATGCGGCGCGCCGCCGCCTGGCCCGTTCCGAAACCCTGTCGAAGGAGGGCGCTTCCTCGGTGCAGGAACTCGATGACGACCGCGCCCGCGTGCGCAGCGTGGCTGCGGCCCTGAATGCGGCCAAAGCGCAAGTGACGGCGGCGCAGGCGGCCATCGACGCGGCCAAGGCGCAAGTGGTCGGTTCGCGCTCCGCCGTCGTCGCCGCCGAGGCGACCACGGCGCGCATCGATTCCGACCTGGCCGATGGCCAACTGGCGGCGCCGCGCGACGGCCGCGTGCAATACCTGGTGGCGCAACAGGGTGAAGTGCTGGCGGGTGGCGGCAAGGTGCTCAACCTGGTCGACCTGTCGGACGTCTACATGACCTTCTTCCTGCCCGAGACGGCGGCCGGCAAGGTGGCGATGGGCGGCGAAGTGCGCATCATTCTCGACGCGGCGCCCAATTACGTGATTCCGGCGACGATCTCGTTTGTCGCCGCCAGTGCGCAGTTCACGCCAAAGACAGTGGAAACGGCCAGCGAGCGCCAGAAGCTGATGTTCCGCGTGAAGGCGCAGATCAGCCGCGAGCTGCTGCAAAAGCACCTGGCGCTGGTGAAAGTGGGCTTGCCCGGCGTGGCCTGGGTGCGCCTCGATGCGCAACAGCCATGGCCCGCTGAATTGACGGCCAAGGTCCCGCAGTGAGCATGGACGTGAACCCATTTGTCGTCCGCATCAAGGGCGTCAGCCAGCATTACGGCAAGACGGTGGCACTCGACGCCATCGACCTCGATGTGCCGGCCGGCCGCATGGTGGGCTTGATTGGTCCCGATGGCGTGGGCAAATCGAGCCTGCTGTCGCTGGTGGCCGGCGCGCGCGCCGTGCAGCAGGGCAGCGTGATGGCGCTGGGCGGCGACATGCGCGATGCGCGCCACCGCGACGATGTCTGTCCGCGCATCGCCTACATGCCGCAAGGCCTGGGCAAGAATCTGTATCCAACTTTGTCGGTCGAGGAAAACCTGCAGTTTTTCGCGCGCCTGTTCGGCCACGACGCGGCCGAGCGCCGGCGCCGCATCGACCAGCTGACCCGCAGCACGGGCTTGCAGCCGTTCCTGGCGCGCCCGGCGGGCAAGCTGTCGGGCGGCATGAAGCAGAAGCTGGGACTGTGCTGCGCCCTGATCCACGATCCCGACCTGCTCATTCTCGATGAACCGACCACCGGCGTCGATCCGCTGGCGCGGGCCCAGTTCTGGGACCTGATCGCCGGCATCCGCGTGCAGCGCCCGCAAATGAGCGTGATGGTGGCCACCGCCTACATGGACGAGGCGCAGCGCTTCGATTGGCTGGTCGCCATGGACGACGGCAAGGTGCTCGACACGGGCACGCCGGCCGAATTGCTGGCCCGCACGGACAGCGGCAACCTGGAAGCGGCCTTCATCAAGCTGCTGCCGGAAGCCAAGCGGGCGGGCCACCAGCCTGTCGTCATCACGCCGCTGGACGCGGCCAGTGCGCAGGACGTCGCCATCGAGGCCAAAGACCTGACCATGCGCTTCGGCGATTTTACAGCCGTCGACCATGTGAATTTCCGCATCGGCCGGGGCGAGATCTTTGGTTTCCTGGGCTCGAACGGCTGCGGCAAGTCGACCACCATGAAGATGCTCACGGGGCTGCTGCCGGCCACGGAAGGCAAGGCCTGGCTGTTCGGCAAGGAAGTCGATTCCAACGATATCGACACGCGCCGGCGAGTCGGCTACATGTCGCAGGCCTTCTCCCTGTACAGCGAACTGACGGTGCGTCAGAACCTGGTGCTGCACGCGCGCCTGTTCCACGTGCCCGACAGTGAAATAGGCGCCCGCATCGACGAAATGGCGCAGCGCTTTGACCTGCGCGCAGTGATGGATGACTTGCCCGACAGCCTGCCGCTGGGAATACGCCAGCGGCTGTCGCTGGCCGTGGCCATGGTGCACAAGCCGGAAATGCTGATCCTCGACGAGCCGACGTCCGGCGTCGATCCGATTGCGCGCGATAATTTCTGGCGCCTGATGATCGAGCTGGCGCGGCGCGACCGCGTCACCATCTTCATCTCCACCCACTTCATGAACGAGGCCGAGCGCTGCGACCGCATCTCGCTGATGCACGCGGGGAAAGTGCTGGTCAGCGATGCGCCGGCAGAACTGGTGCGCAAGAAGGGCGCGCCGTCGCTGGAAGCGGCCTTCATCGCCTACCTGGAAGAGGCGGGCGGCGGCACGGCAGCGGAGACAGCGCCGGAAAGCGCGGGGCCCGCGCAGGCAGCGGCGCAGGCCCCGCAGCAGAAGCAGCACCGCAGCCGTTTCAGCCTGGGCCGCATGCTCAGCTACATGTGGCGCGAAACCCTGGAACTGCGCCGCGATCCCGTGCGCCTGACGCTGGCGCTGGGCGGCTCCGTGCTGCTGCTGTTCGTCATTGGCTTCGGCATCAGCCTGGACGTCGAAGACCTCAGTTACGCCGTGCTTGACCACGACCAGACGACCCTGAGCCAGAACTACACGAACAACCTGGCCGGCTCGCGCTACTTCATCGAGCGCCCGCCCCTGCGCGACTATGCCGATATCGACAAGCGCATGCGCAGCGGCGAACTGTCGCTGGCCATCGAAATTCCGCCCGGCTTTGCGCGCGACGTGCAGCGCGGAGCGCCAGCGCAGGTGGGCGCGTGGATCGACGGCGCCATGCCGATGCGCGCCGAAACCGTGCAGGGGTATGTACAGGGCATGCATCAGCTGTGGCTGGCCGACCAGGCCTTGCACCGCTATGGCATCACGATGAACAATCCGGTTGCCATCCAGACGCGCTACCGCTACAACCCGGACGTGAAAAGCCTGCCGGCCATGGTGCCGGCCGTGATTCCCTTGCTGTTGCTGATGTTGCCGGCCATGCTGGCAGCGTTGTCCGTGGTGCGCGAGAAGGAACTCGGTTCCATCATCAACCTGTACGTGACGCCCGTCACGCGCCTGGAATTCTTGCTTGGCAAGCAGCTGCCGTACGTGGCGCTGGCCATGCTCAATTTCATCCTCATGGCGCTGCTGGCGGTCACCGCCTTCGGCGTGCCGATCAAGGGCAGCCTGCCGACCCTGATCGGCGCCACCTTCATCTTCAATATCTGTGCCACCGGCATCGGCCTGTTCGCGTCGACGTTCACGCGCAGCCAGATCGCCGCCCTGTTCGTGACCATGATCGGCACTATGATCCCGGCCATCCAGTTTTCCGGCCTGCTCAATCCCGTCTCGTCGATGGAAGGCGTGGGCAAGGCCATTGGCCTGATGTACCCGGCCACGCACATGCTCAATATCAGCCGGGGGGTATTCAACAAGGCGCTGGGCTTTGGCGACTTGCACGCCTCGTTCTGGCCCCTGATCGTGGCCATTCCCGTGATCCTCGGCGTGACGGTGGCGCTGCTGAAGAAACAGGAGAGCTGATATGCGGCATCTTGAAAATATCTACCGCCTGGGCGTAAAGGAAATCTGGAGCCTGATCCGCGACCCGATGATGCTGATCCTGATCCTCTACACGTTTACGTTGGCCATCTACGTGGCCGCCACGGCCAAGCCGGAAACCCTGCACATGGCCTCGATCGCCATCGTCGACGAGGATGGCTCGCCCCTGTCCGGGCGCATCGCCTCGGCCTTCTTCCCGCCGCAGTTCACGCCGCCGGCCATGATCAACCAGAGCCAGGTCGATGCGGGCCTGGACGCGGGCCAGTACACCTTCGTGCTGACGATACCGCCCAAGCTGCAGGCCGACGTGCTGGGCGGGCGCCAGGCGGAACTGCAGCTGAACGTGGACGCCACGCGCATGAGCCAGGCCTTCAGCGGCAGCGGCTACATCCAGCAGATCGTCGCCGGCGAAGTGGCCGAATTCGCCAAACGCTATCGGGGTGCGACGGTCTCGCCGGTGGAACTGGTGATGCGCGCGCGCTTCAATCCATCGCTGAGCCAGGCATGGTTTGGCTCGCTGATGGAAATCATCAACCAGGTGACGATGCTGTCGATCATCCTCACGGGCGCGGCCCTGATCCGCGAGCGCGAACACGGCACCATCGAGCATCTGCTGGTGATGCCCGTCACGCCGGCGGAAATCATGCTGGGCAAGGTGTGGTCGATGGGCCTGGTGGTGCTGCTGGCCGCCGCCCTGTCGCTGAACCTGGTTGTGCGCGGCATGCTGCACGTGCCCATCGAGGGTTCCATCGCGCTGTTCCTGTGCGGCGCGGCGCTGCACCTGTTTGCCACCACCTCGATGGGCATTTTCCTCGCCACGGTGGCGCGCAGCATGCCGCAGTTCGGCATGCTCCTGATCCTCGTGCTGCTGCCGCTGCAGATGCTCTCGGGCGGCAGCACGCCGCGCGAGAGCATGCCGGAGCTGGTGCAGAACATCATGCTGATCGCCCCGACCACGCATTTCGTCGAATTGAGCCAGGCGATTCTGTACCGGGGGGCCGGCATCGACGTGGTATGGAAACCGTTCCTGGCCCTGCTGGCCATCGGCACGGCCCTGTTTACCTTCGCGCTGGCGCGTTTTCGCAAGACCATCAGCCAGATGGCGTAGGCCCGGCGCCGGAATGTTCCGGCGCCTGTTTGCATGAAAAGGATAGCCATGAAGATCGAATCTGCTCCATTTTTCTCCGCCGGCGGCTTGCCGTCGCTGGGCGTGCTGGGCGACTATGCGCGCGACTCGTGGCAGCGCATCGTGCTGTATGCGGACGTGATGCGCCGGCGCGGCAACCAGTATCAGGAGCATCTGGCCGAGGAAGTGCCGAACGTGCTGGACTTCCCCGCCGAACTGGTGATGTCCGGCCTGGAGCTGGCGCGTCCCGTCAACTACGGCCTGGCGCGCATTCTCACTCCCGATGCGCCGGAACCTGATCCGTCGAAGCGGCCCTTCGTCGTCGTCGATCCGCGCGCCGGCCACGGTCCCGGCATCGGCGGCTTCAAGGCGGAAAGCGAGATCGGCGTGGCCCTGCGCGCCGGCCACCCGTGCTACTTCATCGGCTTCCTGCCCGATCCCGTGCCGGGACAGACGGTGGAAGGCGTGATGCACGCCGAGGCGGCCTTCCTGGAAAAAGTCATCGCCCTGCATCCGCTCAGCGAGGGCAAGCCCGTGGTCATCGGCAATTGCCAGGCGGGCTGGCAAATCCTCATGACGGCGGCCATGCGTCCGGAACTGTTCGGTCCCATCATCGTGGCCGGCGCGCCCGTGTCTTACTGGGCCGGCTGGCATGGCCGCAATCCGATGCGCTACGCCGGTGGGCTGATGGGCGGCAGCTGGGCCACGGCCCTGGCGGGCGACCTGGGCAACGGCCGCTTCGACGGCGCCAGCCTGGTGCAGAATTTCGAGAAGCTGAACCCTGCCAATACCCTGTGGAGCAAGCAGTACAACTTGTACGCAAACATCGACACGGAAGCGCCACGCTACCTGGAATTTGAAAAATACTGGGGCGGCCACGTGTTCCTCAACGACGTCGAGATGCAGTACATCGTCGACAATCTGTTCATCGGCAACCGCCTGGCCACGGCGGAGTTGATCACGTCCGATGGCGTGCGCCTGGACTTGCGCAATATACGTTCGCCCATCGTCGTGTTCTGCTCGAACGGCGACAACATCACGCCGCCGCCGCAGGCGCTGGGCTGGATCACGGACCTGTACCGCGATGACAAGGATGTGCTGATGCACGACCAGACCATCGTGTATGCCGTGCACGACAGCATCGGCCACCTGGGCATCTTCGTCTCGGCCAAGGTGGGGCACAAGGAACACCAGAAATTCGCCAGCAATATCGACCTGATCAACCTGCTGCCGGCCGGCATTTACGAAGCGCGGATCGTCGACAAGACGCCCGACACGCCGAACGCGGACCTGGCCAGCGGCGACTATGTGCTGCAGGTCGAGCACCGCGGCATCGAGGACGTGCGCGCCATCGTGCAGCCAAGCGTGGAGAACGACCGCAAGTTCGCCGCCGCCGCGCGCGTCTCCGAAGTGAACCTGGCCCTGTACCGCACGTTTGCACAGCCGTGGGTGCGTGCCATGGTCACGCCGCAGTCGGCGCGCTTCCTGCAGCTCGCGCATCCGCTGCGCGTGTCGTACGAGCGCTGGACCGACCACAATCCGCTGGCCAAGCTGGTGGCCAAGGAGGCGGAAAAAGTGCGCGCCCACCGCCAGCCGGTGGCGCCCGATAATCCGCTGCTGGCCATGCAGGAAGCCATGTCCGGCGCCATCACGGCCGGCTTGAACGGCTGGCGCGACTGGCGCGACATGGTGCAGGAAACCACCTTCGACCTGGTGTACGGCTCGCCCCTGGTACAGGCGCTGACGGGGCAAAGCCCGAACGACGCCACGCCGCCGCGTCCCCATCCCGGCATTTCGCCCGAACATTGCGAGTACGTGCGCTGCGAAACGCGCAAGATGGACGAGGACATGCAGCGCGGCGGCCTGGTGGAAGCGGCCGTGCGGGCGCTGTTCTACATCTACCGCTTCCGCATGATCGCCGATGAGCGCAGGGTCAACCTGGCCCTCAAACTGATCAAGCCGCAATACCGGCAGGAGGTGGGCATGGAGGAATTCCGCGGCATCGTGCGCCAGCAGGCGCGCCTGATGCTGCATGATTTCGATGCCGCCATCGCCGCTTTGCCGACCTTGCTCTCGCGCGCCGACCCGGACGACATCGGCGCGCTGGCCGAGTGGCTGCAGCAAGTGCTGCAAGTGCCCGAGGCGCCGACGCCGGACGAGGAGGCGAGCCTGCAGCAGATGCTGGACGTCTTCGACCACGCGGTCAAGGCGCAAGCGAAGGCCTTGCCGTCGGACACGGGCGCATCCCCTGCCGGACCAAAAGCCAAGCCGGCCAAACACATTACCCCTGTATAGAAGACCACGATGACCACTACCCAAGACGATGATTTGCATATCGTGCGTAACCGCACCTTCGACCAGATCGCCATCGGCGACACTGCCAGCATCACGCGCACCCTGAGCATGGACGATATCGCGCTGTTCGCGGTCATGTCGGGCGATGACAACCCGCAGCATCTCGATACCGAATTTGCCGCCGCGACCCGCTACCAGGGCGTGATCGCGCACGGCATGTGGGGTGCGGCCCTCATTTCGGCCGTGCTGGGCACGCGACTGCCCGGTGCCGGCACCGTCTACACGGGCCAGACCCTGCGCTTCCTGCAACCGGTGCGCGTGGGCGATACGCTGGCCATCAGCGTCACCGTCACGGCGCTCGAGCCGCGCAACCGTCACGTGACCCTGGCTTGCCGCTGCGTCAACCAGCACGGTGCCGTGGTGCTCGATGGCGAGGCGCAGGTGATCGCGCCCGCCGAGCAGATCGAACGGACGCGCGCCACCTTGCCCGAAGTGCGCCTGCATAACGGCGACGGCACGCGGCGCCTGCTGGAGCACGCGCGTACCCTGGGGCCGATCCGGGTGGCCGTGATCCACCCTTGCGATGAACTGAGCCTGTCCGGCGCGCTCGACGCCTGCGCTGCTGGCCTGATCACGCCCGTGCTGGTGGCGCCGCGCGCGCGCCTGGAAGCGGTGGCGCTGGAGGCGGGCCTGAGCCTGGACGGCATCGCCATTGAAGACGTCGAGCATAGCCATGCGGCCGCCGCGCGCGGTGCCGAACTGGCGGGCAAGGGCGAAGTCGAGGCGCTGATGAAGGGCAGCCTGCACACGGATGAGCTGATGTCGGCCGTGCTGTCGGCCAGCGCCGGCCTGCGCACCAAGCGCCGCATCAGCCACTGCTTCCTGATGCAGACGCCCGCGTATCCGCGCCCGTTCATCATCACGGACGCGGCCATCAATATCGCGCCGAACCTGGCCATGAAGGCCGACATCGTGCGCAACGCCATCGACCTGGCGCACGTGATCGGCGTGGCCTGCCCGCGCGTGGCCATCCTGGCCGCCGTGGAAACGGTGAATGCGGACATGCCGGCCACCCTGGATGCGGCCGCCCTGTGCAAGATGGCCGACCGTGGCCAGATCACGGGAGCGATCCTCGACGGCCCGCTGGCCTTCGACAATGCCGTGTCGATTGCCGCCGCCACCGTCAAGGGCATCGTCTCGGAAGTGGCGGGCCGCGCCGACATCCTGCTGGTGCCCGACCTGGAAAGCGGCAACATGCTGGCCAAGCAGCTCGAATACATGGGCGACGCGGACAGCGCCGGCATCGTGCTGGGCGCGAAGATTCCCGTCATCCTCACCAGCCGCGCCGACTCGCGCGCCAGCCGCATCGCCTCGTGCGCCATCGCCGTGATGCTGGCCAACCATTACCGGAGCACGCCGCCATGAACGCAGCAGTCCAACATGCCGATGGCACCCTGATCCTGGTGCTCAATTGCGGCTCGTCGAGCATCAAGTTCGCCCTGTTCGAGCAAGCGGACGGCGTGCTGCCGCAGCAGGCGCAATGGAGCGGCAAGGTCGAAGGCATCGGCCGCGAGCATGCCACTTACCGCGCCGGCGGCCTGCCTGCCGTCGCTTTGCAGCTGGACCCTGAGCAACCGCACCATGCGGCCCTCGAATACATCCGCGCGCAAGTGGTGGCGCAGCTGGACGGGCGTTCCTTGCGCGCCGTGGCGCATCGCGTGGTGCACGGCGGCAGCAAGTATTTCGCCCCCGTGCGCATCGATTTCACCGTGCTGGCGGATCTGAAAAGTTATGTGCCGCTCGCACCCCTGCACCAGCCGTTCGCCCTGGAGGCGATCGAGGTGCTGCTCGAATCGCGCCCCGACATCGCCCAGGTGGCCTGCTTCGACACGGCCTTTCACCACACGGTGCCGCAGGTCGAGCAGATGCTGGCCCTGCCTTACGATGCGTGGGAGCGGGGTTTGCGCCGCTACGGCTTTCACGGCCTGTCGTATGAATACCAGTCGCTGGTGCTGGAGCAGCGCTTCGGTGCGCTTGCGCGCGGCAAGGTCATCGTGGCCCACCTGGGCAGTGGCGCCAGCCTGTGCGCCATGGAGAACCTGCACAGCGTGGCCACCACCATGGGCTTTTCCGCGCTCGACGGCCTGATGATGGGCACGCGCTGCGGCTCGCTCGACCCGGGCGCCGTCATCTATCTGATGGAAATCGAAAAACTGTCGCTGGAAAAAGTGGCGCATGTGCTGTATCACGAGTCGGGCTTGCTGGGCGTGTCCGGCGTGTCGGCCGATCCACCGGTCTTGCTGGCGCAGCAGGACCGCCAGGATGCCACGGGCGAGCGCATCCGCGCCGCGCTGGCGTTATATATCCGCCGCATCGTGCGCGAGATCGGCGCCCTGACGGCCGTGCTGGGTGGGCTGGACATGCTGGTATTTACAGCCGGTATCGGCGAGCACAGCACCGAGCTGCGCCAGCGCATCTGCGCCGAGCTGGGCTTCATCGGTCCCGTGCTCGATGCGGAGGCGAACGCGCGCAATGCCAGCCGTATTTCCAGCGATGCCAGCCGCATCGTGGTGGGCGTGGAGCCGGCCAACGAGGAGTGGGTGGCGGCACGCCACGCGGCCCTGGCCGTGAGCGCATAAGGTCCTGCAGCGCTCGATGGGAAGTTTGCCGAAATGCACATATTTCCCGTTGAGTGCGCTAACGCACTGTCTGGTTTTGGTTTTGTCTTTACTATGAAGTCATGCCATCGAGCTGCTGACAACCACAGCCCGATGCCTGGCAAATTTTGAACATTTTGCCCGCCTTTAGTAAGAATAAAATTAAACCCTATTGAAAGGTCACATCATGAACAAATTACTCGCCACCCTGATCGCTACCCTGTTCGCTACCGCTGCCATCGCGCAAACGGCGCCAGTCACCCCAGCCGTTGCCAGCGCCCAGGCGTCCGCACAGCATGACATCAACAAGGTTGCCAACAAGGAAGCCAAAGTCGATGCCAAGGCTGACGCGAATGTCGCCAAGGCTGAAATGAAGGCCGACGAAAAGAAAGCCGACGCTCAGCACAAGGCAAATAAAACCAAGGCCAAGGCCCACGACAAAGTAGCTGACGCCGATCCGGAAGATAAGATGAAGGCGCAAGCCAAGGCTGACAAGGCTGCCGCCAAAGCCGATGCGAAAGCGCACAAGGCCACCGTGAATGCGGACGCCAAGGTCGCCAAGGAAAAAGTGGAAGCGAACCAGGATAAAGCCATCGCCGCCACCAAGACGGAAGAAGCCAAGGCCAAGGCTAACGCTGAAATCAAGGCCGCCGCCGCCAAGTAATTCCCCGTTTGCGGGCTTCGGCCCGCATACTGAAAGACAGCTTCGGCTGTCTTTTTTTCGTCTGCCGCTTTTCCCTGGCGCCGCTTGCCAGTCTTGATCTGGCGCAAATGCTCCTCTTGTCGTCGTGCCATAGTGAACCGGCAAACAGACGAAGGGAGACATCATGAGCACCGCTAAAACGAAAAAATCACTCGCCACCGGTTCGGCTGAAGGCGCGCCAGCCATGTCCGCCATGCATTCCATGCCGGTCGAAGGCGACATGCAGGCCGGCGTTGAGGCGGCGGGCGGCGATGCCATGCCGGGGCTGCGCCTCGGCGTGTCGTATGCCGACCAGGCGGCGCTCACCCAGGGCGCGGCCACCGCGGAGGCAGGCGCCATGCCGGGTGGCGGCATGCAGCAGTCATCGCAGGGCATGGCCGGTGCCAGTTGCATGCATGTGGGTGATGGCGGCGGCATGGGTGGCGACCGCGATGCCGGGGACGGCGGAGGTGGCGGTGGCATGGGCGGCGGCGGTGCCCAAGGCGGCGGTACGCCGCGTACGCGCACCTGCGCCACGATGGACGTGCATCGCCGCCTGCTGACCGAAGATCCATCGTATGCGGACGTGCGCGCCGATATCGAAAACCTGGCCGGGCTCTATGAAGGCGACAGCAGCATCGCCGCACGTTCCGGCGTGACGCACATCCCGGTGGTGGTGCACGTGGTGTGGAATGCGGCCGCGCAGAATATTGCGGATGCGCAGATCGCCAGCCAGATCGATGTGCTCAACCGAGACTTCCGCCGCGTCAATTCGGATGTCAACAGCACGCCGGCGCCGTTCCTGCCGCTGACGGCCGATGCACGCGTGGAGTTTGCGCTGGCCACGACCGATCCGCATGGCGCGGCCACCAGCGGCATCGAGCGGCGCCAGACGACGGTAACCTCGTTTGGCGCGGACGATGCCGTCAAGTCGCAGGCGACGGGCGGCATGGATGCCTGGCCGGCCGACAGTTACCTGAATATCTGGGTATGTCAGCTGGGCGGCGGCTTGCTCGGTTACGCGCAGTTTCCCGGCGGTCCGGCCGCCACCGACGGCGTGGTGATTTTGCAATCGGCCTTTGGCACGAGCGGCACGGCGGCGCCGCCGTTCCACCTGGGGCGCACGGCCACGCATGAAATCGGCCACTGGCTGAACCTGAACCATATCTGGGGCGACGACGGCACCGGGTGCTCGGGCACGGACAACGTGGCCGACACGCCGAACCAGGGCGGGCCGAACACGGGCCAGCCCTCGTTTCCCCAGGTGTCTTGCAGCAACGGGCCGAATGGCGACATGTTCATGAACTACATGGATTACGTCGATGATCCGGCCATGTTCATGTTCACGGCGGGCCAGGTGGCGCGCATGCAGGCTTGCCTCGATGGCCCGCGCGCCAGCATCGGCACGGGTGGAACAGGCGCAGGCGCCACGCCGCGCCAGAGCTCTTCTCCCGTCGTGGCCTGGAGCGCGAACCGTCTCGACGTCTTCGTGCTGGGCACGGACCGCGCGCTCTACCACAAGGCCTGGAATGGCACGGCCTGGGCGCCGTCCGTCACCGGCTACGAAGGGCAGGGCGGCATCTGTACCAGTGCGCCGCAGGTGGTCTCGTGGGCGCCGAACCGGCTCGACGTGTTCGTCACGGGCACCGACAGCGGTTTGTTCCACAAATGGTGGAACGGCACGGCCTGGGGACCGTCCCTGACCGGTTATGAAGCGATGGGCGGCTTGTGCGTGGGCGATCCGCGCGCCGTGGCCTGGGGGCCGAACCGTCTCGATGTGTTTGTCGTCGGCACGGACCGCGGCCTGTATCACAAGTGGTGGAATGGCGCCGCCTGGGGGCCATCCCTGACCGGTTACGAAGCCATGGGCGGCATTTGCCTGGGCCAGCCGGAAGCCGTGGCGTGGGGGCCGAACCGGCTGGATGTCTTCGTCATAGGCACGGACCGGGCCCTGTACCACAAGTGGTGGAACGGGACGGCCTGGGGACCGTCGCTGACGGGCTATGAACGCCTGGGCGGCATCTGCACCTCGTCGCCGAAGGCCGTGGCGTGGGGACCGAACCGCCTCGACGTCTTCGTCACGGGCACCGATGGCGCTCTGTACCACAAGTGGTGGGATGGTGCGAAATGGGGGCCGTCCAACGATGGGTTTGAACGGCTGGGCGGCATCTGCGTGGGCGAGGTGGAAGCCGTGTCGTGGGGGGCCAACCGGCTTGACCTGTTCGTCATCGGCACGGACAGCGCCCTGTATCACAAGGCGTGGAATGGATCCGCCTGGAGTCCGTCGCTGACGGGATTTGAAAACCTGGGCGGTATCTGCACCTCGCGTCCGCGCGCCACGGCTTGGGCGCCGAACCGTCTCGACGTGTTTGTCACGGGCACGAATGGCGCCCTGTTCCACAAGGCGTGGAACGGCACGGCCTGGTCGCCTTCCGTGAGCGGGTATGAAAGCCTGGGCGGCGTGGTATCGTGTTTCTGACGTCAATGGCATACACGGGAGGCGGCATGCATGGCATGACAACGGCAATGCCCAGCGGCAGCTGGACGCATTCCTTCGAGGAGGATGCCGGAGGTATCGAGGTGTACCGGCCCACTGCCACGTTTGCCTTTCCTCCCAGCCGCAAGGGGCGCAAGGTACTGGAGTTCGGGCCGCCCGCCGGCGCCATGGCGCAAGCGGAGGCGACATTGGCGTCCATGGCGCCCGGCCCCGACGACCGTCCCCGCGCCGGCCCCGTGACCCGGCTGGTACCCGTGGGCATGGGCCGCTATGCGCTGGACGATGCTGTCGGGGCGCAGGACGTGATCGATATCGTCGAGGCGACGCCCGACGTGCTGCGCCTGTCGCGGCATCAAGGGTGACCCCGGAGCTTGTGCGCGAGCGCCGTGCGGTTGCCCACGCCCAGTTTCTGGTAGATCGCATGCAGCTGGTTGCGCACGGTGGCCGGCGACTTGCCCAGCTCCCTGGCGATGCTTTTATACGGCAACCCCTCGGCCGCCATGGCCGCCACCAGCCGTTCGGCCGGGGTCAAGCGCTGCATGGCAGCCTGCCTGAAACCTTGTTTGCCATCCCTGTTCTCCTGTCCGTGGGCAGCATGCCGGTGGCATGCCTGCAGGGATAACGTGAACGCGGGGCGTATCTGTAAAATTATTCTTGCCTGCCGACGCTATGCGTGATGGGCGAAAAAAAAGACAGGCGAACCTGTCTTTTCGTATGGTGCGATGCTGATCAGCCGATGGCTGTCATCGATACCGGTTTCAGCTTGGCCGCCAGCGCCTTGCCCTTCTTGGCGCGCTTGCCAAAGTGGTCGGCCAGGGCAGTGGCGCCCAGCGACGCATCCTGCGGTTTAGAGGCCCGGCCGATGCCCGAGACCACCACGCCGCGCTGGGTGATCGGCTGCACGGCCAGCAGCTTGTCCTTGGCATCGAGGTCGATCAGCTTGACGCCCGTGCCGCCCTTGGACAGGGTTTTCATTTCATCGAGGCCGAACACCAGCAGGCGCGCGCCTTCCGTCAGACAGGCCAGGGCGCTGGCTGCCTCGGGGATGACTTTCGGCGCCAGCGGCACGTCGCCATCGTCCAGGGTGATGAAGGCTTTGCCGCCTTTCAGACGGCTCGTCATGTCGCCCGCCTTGGCGATGAAGCCGTAGCCGGCGCTCGACGCCAGCAGCAAATTGGTGGCGCCATTGCCCGCAAAGTAATGGAGGATGCGCACGGCATTGCCCGGCGTGCCGCCGCTCAGGTCACACAAGGTCGTGATCGGCACGCCATCGCCGCGCGCGTTGGGCAGCGCCGAGACGGGAACCGAGTAAATCTTGCCGTTGTTGCCAAAGCCCAGCAGGGTGTCGACCGTGCGGCACTCGAAGGCGCCATGCAGGCTGTCGCCGGCCTTGAACGTGAACTGCGCCGCATCGTGGCCGATGCCGGTACGCGCGCGCACCCAGCCTTTTTCTGAAATGATGACGGTGACCGGTTCATCGACCACCTTCTGCTCCGCCACGGCTTTTTGCGCTTCCTCGATCAGGGTGCGGCGCGCGTCGCCGAACTGCTTGGCGTCCGCCTCGATTTCGCGGATGATGGCGCGCTTCATCGAACCCGGGTTGTCGAGCAGGTCTTGCAGCGACTTTTCTTCCTTGCGCAGCTCGGCCAGTTCCTGCTGGATCTTGATCGTTTCCAGGCGTGCCAGCTGGCGCAAGCGGATTTCCAGGATGTCGTCGGCCTGGCGTTCGGACAGCTTGAACGCCTCGATCAGTGCCGCCTTCGGTTCATCCGAATTGCGGATGATCTGGATCACCTTGTCGATATTGAGCAGGATCGCTTCGCGTCCTTCCAGGATATGGATGCGGTCCTTGACCTTGCCCAGTTTGTAGCCGGTGCGGCGCGTGACGGTCTCAAAGCGGAAGTCGATCCACTCGCGCAGGATGTCGCCCAGGCCTTTCTGGCGCGGACGGCCATCGCCGCCTATCATCACCAGGTTGATCGAGGTCGACGATTCCAGCGAGGTGTGCGCCAGCAGCATCAGCATGAATTCCGTCTGGTCCTGGTTCTTCGACTTCGGCTCGAACACCAGGCGCACGGGCGCGGCGCGGCCCGATTCGTCGCGGATGGTGTCGAGCGAATTGAGGATCAGCGCCTTCAGGGCCACCTGGTCCGGCGACAGCGCCTTCTTGCCCAGCTTGATCTTCGGATTCGTCAGTTCCTCGATTTCTTCCAGCACCTTTTGCGACGAGGTGCCGGGCGGCAGTTCCGTCACGACGGCTTGCCACTGGCCGCGCGCCAGCTCTTCGATCTTCCAGCGCGCGCGCACCTTCATGCTGCCACGGCCGCTCGCATACATGTCCTGGATCTGCGATGGCGGCGTGATGATCTGGCCGCCGCCGGGGAAGTCGGGGCCGGGAATGATGGCCATCAGCTCGGCGTGCGTCATCTTCGGATCGCGGATCATGGCGACGGCCGCTTTCGCCACTTCCGCCAGGTTGTGCGACGGGATTTCCGTCGCCAGGCCCACGGCGATGCCGGAGGCCCCATTGAGCAGCACCATCGGCAGGCGCGCCGGCAGCAGCTTCGGTTCTTCCGTCGAGCCGTCGTAGTTGGGCTGGAAGTCCACCGTGCCCATGCCGATTTCATCCATCAGCAGCTTGGCGATCGGCGTCAGGCGCGCTTCCGTGTAACGCATGGCCGCGGCGCCGTCGCCGTCGCGCGAGCCGAAGTTGCCCTGGCCGTCGATCAGCGGGTAGCGCAGGGAAAAATCCTGCGCCATGCGCACCAGCGCGTCGTACACGGACTGGTCGCCGTGCGGATGCAATTTACCCAGCACGTCGCCGACCACGGCCGCCGATTTGCGGGGCTTCGCCGTGGAATTGAGTCCCAGTTCGTTCATCGCATACAGGATGCGGCGCTGCACGGGCTTCTGGCCGTCGCACACGTCGGGCAGGGCGCGGCCCTTGACCACCGAGATGGCGTAATCGAGATAGGCGCGCTCGGCAAAGGTGGACAGGGTCAGCGCTTCGCCGTCGAATACCGGTTCATCCGGCTCGATCGGCTCAGGCTGGGCATCGTCAAATAAATTGGTTTGTGTGGACATGGCGCTTGTTTCGGTGTTAAGTGGTTGCGGTTGAATTCGTGGGGCTGATTATGACAGCCGGGATTTGGAAAAGGACTTGCCGTACGTCAGATACATGTAGCGCAAAGTCAGGTACAGCACGGCCAGGGCCAGCTCGACGCTGTTGTGCATCATCGGCATGGCGCGGCTGGCCGGGGCGTGACCGGCCAGCACGAAGCTGGCGAGCGACGGTACCAGCACCACCGGCCAGATCGTCTTCCATTTGAAATCGGTGGGCGAAAACAGCAAGCCGGCACACGACCAGGCAAACAGCATGGCGCCGACAAGGGCGGCCGACAGCTGTTGCACATACAGTAGCGACAGCAAGCCCGCACAGCCGATCAGCCATGCCGCGCGCAGGCGGGGCAAGAGCGCCTCGGGGAAGCCGCAATCGCCATACAGGCCGGTGGCGCTGCGCAGGGCCAGCGCCGCCAGGCAAAATATCAATGGCATGGCTTCGCCGATGGCCAGCGCCGACGGGCCTTTGCCGCTCATGAACATGGCGGCGAACAGCGACAGGCCCAGGCACAGGAGCAGCAGCATGCCATGCAGCAGCTGGCGGTTCATCGCATACGCGAGCAGGGCCGACGCGCACAAGCCGGCCGCGGTAACGAGGCATATGGTCTCGCCGCGTTCGGGCAGGAACAGCAGCAGTACCAGCACGAGGTAGGGCACGATCCAGCCCAGCTGCCGCAAGCCGGGCCGCTGCCACAGCACGGGCCGGCGCTCCTGCAGCGCTTCCTGCAGCGTCTCGAACCGCGCGAACAGCGGCGCAGGCCAGCGCAAGGCATGCATGGCCAGCAGAGAAAAGGCGAGCGCCTGGAAGCCCAGCAGACTGGCATAGGCAGCCGTGTCGCCGAGCTTGTAGCCGGCCGCATCGAGCACGCCAGCGAGCATGAAGTGCAGCACGAAACCCAGGCCGCACGAGGCCAGTGCCGTCTGCTTGAAGTAGCGCTTGGCATGGACGGCCTGTTCCCATTGCTCGAACAGGTCCATATCGAGCTTGTAGGCCAGCATTTCGCCGTGCTGCCAGCGTATCGCGTGCAGCAGTTCGCGCAGCTGCAGCGTGAATTTCTGGTCGAACAGCTGGCGCGCGTAGGCTGATGGCGGCTGTTGCGACATGATGCAGTCCAGGCCCGGGTAGCTGTCGCGGTTGTCGCTGAAATGGGCGAACGAACGGTCTGCCCGGTAGCGCTGCACGGCGCCGCGCACCAGGTCCGCATGGCTGCGCGCCAGGTAGGAAAAGTCGTGGTCCCAGCCCAGCTGCTCGAACAGTGCCTGGCGCAGCGCCAGGTCATAGCCTGCGCTGGCGCAGTAGCGCAGCGCACACAGGTCGAATTCCTCGCGAACGTCGAGGTTCAGCATGGCGTCGTCCTGCAGTATTCCAGCCAGCACCTCGCTGGCATCCGCGTGCCGCGTCTGCGCCAGGCAGCCTTGCCACAGGTTGGCCGCTTCCTGCGCCGGATCGATGGCGACCACGCCCCATTGCTCCGGCGGCGGTGCGGGCTCCCGGGCAATGACGCCCCACAGTTCCGCAGGTGCTTCCTGCGCTTCCTGCGCCGCGTCGTCGATGACGCCCCACAGCTCGGCCGGTTCCATGGGGGGCGCTGCTGGCGTTTCTGCCGTTGCCGCTTCGGCCGCTGGCGGTTCCGGGAACTCCTCGGCAAACAGGTGCGCATGGCGCAGCGCATATTCATACGCCTCGCGCAGCTCCTGGAAGGCGGCCGGATCGTCTTCGGGACGCGTCACCTTCAGGCGCTTCGCGTACGCGCGTTTGAGCGCTCGCTCGTCGCCCGTCGGCGCCGTGTCCAGGATTTCCCACAGGCTGCGCTGCCCGTTGTGCATGCCGCCGTCCATTTACAGGAAGCTCTCGCTCTCGACCTGGCGCAGCACGTCATCCAATGCCTGGCGCGCCTTGCGGATGGTGTTCGGGTCCTGCGTTTCCAGCGCGGCCTGGAAGTTGGCCGTGTGCGCCGCCAGGTACTGGCGCACGTCGCCCAGCGACTGTTCGTACAGGCGGTCGGCGCGCGTGACCAGGGTACGGTTTTCCATTTGCTCGCGCGGGTGGATCTTCAGGTCGGCCAGTTCCGCAAAGCGCTGCTCGATCTGTTCCGGCGTCATCACGCCCGCGTTGTCGCTGATGATCATCTTGTGGCGTTCCTGCGTGGCCAGCACCGTCACTTCCGCTTCCAGCACGCCGCTGACGTCATAGGTGAAGCGCACGTCGATGCCGATCTCGCCCGCTTTTTTTGCGGGTATCGGGAAGCTGATCTTGCCGAGGAAAACGTTGTCGGCCACCAGGCGCGACTCGCCCTGGAAGATGGCCACGTTGATTTCCTTCTGGTTGTCGTGGATGGTGGTGATGTTTTCCGTGCGCGAGACGGGCACCACGGAGTTGCGTTCGATGATGGGCAGGTAATGCCCGCCTTCGTACTGGTTCGCGCCGACCTGGCGCGAAATCGAAATGCCCAGCGAATACGGCGCCACGTCCGTCATGACCACTTCGTCGAGGGCCGCATCGCGCATCTTGAGGCCCGCCTGCACGGCGGCGCCCAGCGCCACGGCTTCGTCCGGGTCCAGGTGGATGGCGGGGAAGCGGCCGAACATGCGCGAGACGAGTTTGCGCACCAGCGGCATGCGCGTGGCGCCGCCGGCCAGCACCACTTCATCGAGTTCCGCGGCGCGGATGGTGGCGTCGCGCAGCGCCCGTTCCACGGGCAGGCGCAGGCGGGCCAGCAGGGGCTCGCACAGCTGCGCCAGTTTGTCTTCGCTGATCTCCCAGCTGTATTCCTTGTCCTGGTAGCGCGTGGCCATGCGTGCGGACGGCTGGTCCGACAGCAGGCGCTTGACGCGCTCGGCCTCATCGCGCAGCAACTGCTGCTGGCGCGGGTCGAACAGGCGGCTGCCGGCCGCATCGCGCAAGCCGCTGCCTTCCAAAAAGGCGTCGACCAGCACGGTGACGAAGTCTTCGCCGCCCAGAAAATTGTCGCCGGCCGAGGCGCGCACTTCCATCACGCCTTCGAACAGCTCCAGGATCGAGACGTCGAAGGTGCCGCCGCCCAGGTCGAAGACGAGGAATTTGCTTTCCTGTTCCTTGTCGCGGATGCCGTAGGCCAGTGCGGCGGCCGTCGGTTCGTTGAGCAGGCGTTCCACGCGCAAGCCCGCCAGCTGGCCGGCGATGCGCGTGGCCTTGCGCTGCGCATCGCTGAAATACGCGGGCACGGTGATGATGGCTTCCTCGACCTTGTGCCCCAAAAAGGCTTCGGCATCTTCCTTCAGCGCGCGCAGCAGCATCGACGACAGCTCTTCCGGACGGAATTGCTGCGTGCCGAGGGTGATCTTCTTTTCACTGCCCATGTAGCGCTTGAAGACGGCCGCCGTCAGCTGCGGGTGCGTCTGCAGGCGCTCGCGCGCGGCGCGGCCCACCAGCACGGTGCCGTCGTCATCGATGCTGACGCACGACGGCGTCAGGTGTTCGCCGAGCGCATTCGGGATGATGGAAGCCTTGCCGTCGCGCCAGATGGCAACCAGGCTGTTGGTGGTGCCCAGGTCGATGCCGATGATCATCAGATATCCGCCTCCGCCTCATTGCCGTGTTCCTCGATCCAGGCGCGGCGTCCGGCCGCTTCGCCCTTGCCCATCAACATATTGAAGCGGGCGGCGGACGTCATGTGGTCAATTTCACCGAGCGTGACGGGCAGCAGGCGGCGCGTGTCCGGATTCATCGTCGTTTCCCACAGCTGCTCGGCATTCATCTCGCCCAGGCCCTTGAAGCGCGAGATCGACCAGGCACCCTGTTTCACTCCTTCCTTGCGCAGCTTGTCCTCGATGGCCAGCAGTTCGCCGTCGTCGAGCGCATAGATCTTCTGCATCGGCTTCTTGCCGCGTGCCGGCGCGTCCACGCGGTACAGGGGCGGCCGGGCGATGCAGATATGGCCCTTGTTGATCAGCACCGGGAAGTGCTTGAAGAACAGCGTCAGCAGCAGTACCTGGATGTGCGAGCCGTCCACGTCCGCATCGGACAGGATGCAGATCTTGCCGTAGCGCAGGCCGGATAAATCGGGGGTGTCGCCGATGCTGTGCGGATCGACGCCGATGGCCACCGCAATGTCGTGGATCTCGTTATTCGCGAACAGTCGGTCGCGGTCCGTTTCCCACGAGTTCAAGACCTTGCCGCGCAGGGGCAAAATCGCCTGGAATTCCTTGTCGCGGCCCATCTTGGCCGAACCGCCCGCCGAGTCGCCCTCGACGAGGAACAGTTCATTGCGCGCGATGTCCGACGATTCGCAGTCGGTCAGTTTGCCCGGCAACACGGCGACGCCCGAGGATTTTTTCTTTTCCACCTTTTGCAGCGAGCGCTGGCGCGACTGCGCCTGCTTGATCACGAGATCGGCCAGCTTCTTGCCGTAATCGACGTGCTGGTTCAGCCACAGTTCCAGCGGCGGCTTGGTGAAGGTCGAGACCAGGCGCACGGCGTCGCGCGAGTTCAGGCGCTCCTTGATCTGGCCCTGGAATTGCGGGTCCAGCACCTTGGCCGACAGCACGAACGATGCGCGCGCAAATACGTCTTCCGGCAGCAGCTTCACGCCTTTCGGCAGCAGCGAATGCATTTCGACGAAGTTTTTCACGGCGCCGAACAGGCCGTCGCGCAAGCCCGATTCGTGCGTGCCGCCATTCGAGGTGGGGATCAGGTTGACATACGATTCGCGCACGATGGCGCCTTCTTCCGTCCATGCCACCACCCAGGCCGCGCCTTCGCCTTCGGCAAAGCCTTCCGAGTCCGGGCCCGCATATTGCGCGCCTTCGAACAGGGGAATCAGCGTTTCGCCATTCGATACCTGCGCCAGCGTTTCGGTCAGGTAGCCGCGCAAGCCTTCCGCGTACTGCCAGGTCTGCGTATCGCCGGTTTTCGCGTTGGTGAGCGTGACGGTGACGCCCGGCAGCAGCACGGCTTTCGAGCGCAGCAGGCGTTGCAGCTCCGTTTGCGAGATGTTCGGCGAATCAAAATACTTTGCATCTGGCCAGGCGGTGACGCGCGTGCCCGACTTCTTGCCGTCGCGCGGGGCGGGGCGGGAATTCAAGGGCTCGATCACGTCGCCATTCGCAAACACCATGTGATGCAGGCCGTTGCCGTCGCTTTCCTTGCGCCAGACGGTGATTTCCAGGCGCGTCGACAGCGCATTGGTGACGGACACGCCGACGCCGTGCAAGCCGCCCGAGAATGCGTAGGCGCCGCCCGAACCCTTGTCGAACTTGCCGCCCGCGTGCAGCCGTGTAAACACGATTTCCACCGTCGGCACGCCTTCTTCCGGGTGCAGGCCGACGGGAATGCCGCGGCCATTGTCTTCGACGGTGATGCTGCCATCCGTGTTTTGCGTGACGGCGATATGCGTGCAATGACCGCCCAGCGCCTCGTCGGAGGCATTGTCGATCACTTCCTGAATGATGTGCAGCGGATTTTCAGTGCGGGTGTACATCCCCGGGCGCTGCTTGACGGGTTCCAGTCCTTTCAGGACACGGATGGATGATTCGCTGTAGTCGGATGCTGGTTTTTTAGTGGCCATACGTGTTCAAGCTAAGTAAAGACAGTGGTTGGAACGCCAGGCCAGGGTACTGCGGGGCGCAATGACAGCGGCGGCGATAGCTGTATGAATATACAGTATATCCCGTCCAGCGTCACTGGGGGAGGGCAGTGCGGCAGGCTTGGCGTTCTTGTGCGGACGCTCGCGCATTCTATCTTGTCCCGCGAGCAATAGCGCTACTCCAGGGCAACAACAGTGCGCTGCGCGCGTGGTTTGGCGCCAATTGTGATGGATTTTATGCGGTAAAGCCCCCGTTTTTACATCTTGTTTACAGCTGCTTCCCCAGTCTTTACGAATTTTTTAGACCCTTTTGGCTAATCTGCTCACTATCAAAACAAACCTGAATGAGGGTGGGAATGGATCTCGTGTATCTCGGCTTGATTGCCGTGTTTTTCGTCGTGGCAGCCGGCTTTGCCGTCGCCTGCGACAAATTAGGGAGCGTCAAATGAACGCGTTTTATGTGCTGGGCGCCGTCGTCTCGGCTGGCTTGCTCGTGTACCTGCTGGTGGCGCTGCTGAAGGCGGAGGAACTGTGATGACGACGCAATCGATACTGTTACTGGTGGCTTTCCTGGCCGTGCTGCTGGCTGCCGGCTATCCGCTGGGCCTGTACATGGCCAGGGTCGCCGGCGATGATCCCGTGCGCGGCCTAGGCTGGCTGCAAAAGCTGGAAAACCTGCTGTACCGCTGGTCCGGCCTTCCCGCCGACAAGGCCATGGGCTGGAAAAGCTATGCCATCGCCCTGATCGTCTTCAATACCGTGGGCGCCGTCTTCGTGTACGGCCTGCAGCGCCTGCAGGGCTTCCTGCCCTTGAATCCCCAGGGCCTCGGCGCCGTCAGCCCCGATTCCTCGTTCAATACCACCGTCAGCTTCGTCGCCAATACCAATTGGCAGGGCTATGGCGGTGAACAGACCATGAGCTACCTGACCCAGATGCTGGGCCTGGCCTGCCAGAACTTCTTTTCGGCGGCCACCGGCATCGCCGTGATCTTCGCGCTGGTGCGCGGTTTCGCCTCGCGGTCGGGCAAATCGATCGGCAATTTCTGGGTCGACCTGGTGCGCTCGACTTTGTACATCCTGCTGCCGCTGTCCCTGGCCCTGTCTGTTGTCTTTATGGGCGAAGGCATGATCCAGAATTTTTCCGCCTACAAGGAAGTGACCCTGCTCGACCACGTGGCATATGAAACGCCGAAAGTGACGGCCGACGGCCAGCCCGTGCTGGATGTCGCCGGCAAGCCCGTGATGGAAGCGCAAGTGGCGACAACGCAGACGATCGCCATGGGCCCCGTCGCGTCGCAGGAATCGATCAAGCTGCTGGGCACGAATGGCGGCGGCTTCTTCAATGCCAATTCCTCGCATCCGTACGAAAATCCGACCGTGCTGTCGAACTTCCTGCAGATGCTGGCCATCTTCATCATTCCCGCCGGCCTGTGCTTCACGTTCGGCCGCATGGCGGGCGACATGCGCCAGGGCTGGGCCGTGCTGGCCGCGATGACCCTGATCTTTGTCGTCATGACGGCCGGCGTGATGAGCGCCGAGCAGCAAGCCAATCCTGCCCTGCAGGCGCTGGGCGTGGACCAGCAGGCCAGCAGCCTGCAGTCGGGTGGCAATATGGAAGGCAAGGAAACGCGCTTCGGCATCAGCTCCTCGACCCTGTTCGCGGCGGTGACGACGGCCGCTTCGTGCGGCGCCGTCAATTCCATGCACGACTCCTACATGCCCCTGGGCGGCATGGTGCCGCTGCTGCTGATGCAGTTCGGTGAAGTGATTTTCGGCGGCGTGGGCACGGGCCTGTACGGCATGCTGATGTTCGCCATCCTGGCCGTCTTCATCGCCGGCCTGATGATAGGCCGTACGCCCGAATACCTGGGCAAGAAAATCCAGGCCTATGAAATGAAGATGGTGTCGCTGGCCATCCTGGTCACGCCAGCCCTGGTCTTGACGGGCACGGCGATCGCCGTGATGGTCGAACCGGGCACGGTGGGCGTGGCCAATCCTGGCGCGCATGGTTTTTCCGAAATCCTGTACGCCTTCACGTCGGCCGCCAACAACAACGGCAGCGCGTTTGCCGGCCTGTCCGCCAACACGCCGTTCTACAACGTGATGCTGGCGATCGCCATGTGGTTCGGCCGCTTCGGCGTGATCGTGCCCGTGCTGGCGGTGGCCGGTTCGCTGGCGGCCAAGCAGCGCCTGTCGGCCAATGCCGGCACCATGCCCACGCACGGCCCCATGTTCATCGGCCTGCTGATCGGCGTTGTCGTACTCGTCGGCGTTTTGAATTACGTTCCCGCGCTGGCCCTGGGCCCGATCGTCGAACACCTGCAACTTTTCATCAAATAAGAGGCTACCATGTCACGCACAAGCCTGACTTTGTTCGATTTCGCACTGATCGGCCCCGCCGTCGTCGATGCGTTCAAAAAACTCGACCCCCGCACGCAGTGGCGCAGCCCCGTGATGTTCGTCGTCTACGTGGGCAGCATCATCACGACCCTGCTGGCCATCCAGGCCCTGAATGGCCAGGGCGAAGCGCCATTCGGCTTCATCGTCGCCGTCGCCGTCTGGCTGTGGTTTACCGTGCTGTTCGCGAACTTTGCCGAAGCGCTGGCCGAAGGCCGCAGCAAGGCGCAGGCAGCATCCCTGCGCGCCCTGAAGCAGACGGTGATGGCAAAGAAGATGCAGACGCCGAAATACGGCACCTCCTGGCTGCCTACGCCGGCCACCGACCTGCGCAAGGGCATGACGGTGCTGGTGGAGGCGGGTGACGTGATTCCCGCCGACGGCGAAGTGACGGCCGGCGTGGCCTCCGTCGACGAGAGCGCCATCACGGGCGAATCGGCGCCCGTCATCCGCGAATCGGGCGGCGACTTTTCCGCCGTGACGGGCGGCACCCGCGTGCTGTCAGACTGGCTGCTGGTGCGCGTTTCCGTCAATCCCGGCGAAGCGTTCATCGACCGCATGATCGCCATGGTCGAAGGCGCCAAGCGCCAGAAGACGCCGAATGAAATCGCCCTGACGATTCTTCTTGTCGCCCTGTCGATCGTGTTCCTGATCGTCACCGTTACCTTGCTGCCGTATTCGCTGTTTTCCGTGGCGGCGGCCGGCAGTGGCACGCCGGTGACCATCACCGTGCTGATCGCGCTGCTCGTGTGCCTGATCCCGACCACCATCGGCGGTTTGTTGTCCGCCATCGGCGTGGCCGGCATGAGCCGCATGATGCAGGCGAACGTGATCGCCACGTCGGGGCGCGCCGTGGAAGCGGCCGGCGACGTGGACGTGCTGCTGCTCGATAAAACGGGCACCATCACCCTGGGCAACCGCCAGGCGTCGAGTTTTGTACCGGCGCCCGGCGTGACGGAGCAGCAGCTGGCCGATGCGGCGCAACTGGCTTCGTTGGCCGATGAAACGCCGGAAGGGCGCAGCATCGTCGTGCTGGCCAAGCAGAAATTCAACATTCGCGAACGCGAGATGGCTAGCCTGCACGCCACCTTCGTGCCCTTCACGGCGCAGACGCGCATGAGCGGCGTGGATATTCCGGGCGAACAGCAGGTGCGCCAGCTGCGCAAGGGCGCGGCCGACTCCATGAAAAAGTACGTGGAAGCGCTGGGCCAGCCATATCCGGCGGAGGTGGGACGCGCCGTCGACGATATCGCGCGCCGCGGCAGCACGCCGCTGGTGGTGGTCGACGATGGCCGCGTCATGGGCGCCGTGGAGCTGAAGGATATCGTCAAGGGCGGCATCAAGGAGCGTTTCGCGGAATTGCGCCGCATGGGCATCAAGACCGTCATGATCACGGGCGACAACAAGCTGACGGCCGCGGCGATTGCCGCCGAAGCGGGCGTGGACGATTTCCTCGCCGAAGCGACGCCGGAAGACAAGCTGAAACTCATCCGCAGCTACCAGTCCGAAGGCCGCCTGGTGGCGATGACGGGCGATGGCACCAACGATGCTCCCGCGCTGGCGCAGGCCGACGTGGCCGTGGCCATGAATTCGGGCACCCAGGCGGCAAAGGAGGCGGGCAATATGGTCGACCTCGATTCGAATCCGACCAAGCTGCTGGAGATCGTTGAAATCGGCAAGCAGATGCTGATGACGCGCGGTTCGCTGACGACGTTCTCGATCTCGAACGACATCGCCAAGTACTTCGCCATCATCCCGGCCGCCTTCGTGGGCACCTATCCGCAGTTGAAGGCGCTCGACATCATGCACCTGGCCAGCCCCGCCTCGGCCATCATGTCGGCCGTGATCTTCAATGCCCTGATCATCGTCGTGCTGATTCCGCTGGCATTGAAAGGCGTGCAATACCGGGCCATCGGCGCGGCCAGCCTGCTGCGCCGCAACCTGCTGATCTACGGCCTGGGCGGCATCGTCCTGCCCTTCATCGGGATCAAGCTGATCGACATGCTGCTGTCCGCACTCAATTTAGTCTAAAGGAACCATCATGAGCACTATCGTACGTCCCGCCCTGGTCCTGTTTGCCGCGCTGACCGTGATCTGCGGCGTCGTCTATCCGTTTGCCACGGCCGGCATCGGGCAGCTGGCTTTCAACGATGAAGTCAACGGCAGCATCGTCGAGCGTGGTGGCAAGCCTGTCGGCTCGACCCTGATCGGCCAGTCCTTCACCTCGCCCAAGTATTTCTGGGGCCGGCCATCGGCCACCGCGCCGATGGCGAATAACGGCGCCGGTTCGGGCGGCTCGAATCAGGGACCGACCAATCCGGCCCTGGTGGACGCCGTCAAGGCGCGCATCGCCGCCCTGCAGGCAGCCGATCCGGGCAATCGCAACCCGATCCCTGTCGACCTGGTGACGGCGTCGAGCAGCGGCCTGGATCCGGAAATCAGTCTGGCGGGCGCCCTGTACCAGGCGCCGCGCGTGGCCCGCGTGCGCGCCCTGCCGTTGGCGCAGGTGGAAAACGCCATCGCCAAGGTGCAGAAAACCGCGTATATCGGCTTTTTCGGCGAACCACGCGTGAATGTGCTGGAACTGAATCTGGCGCTGGATGGCATGGCAAAGTAAGCTGACAACGGTGCGTAGGTCGGCGTAGGTCGGCTTAGCGCAGCGTAAGCCGACATCACCCACGGCGCAGCCAATAATGTCGTCGGATTACGCGCGCCCTTCGGACGCGCTAATCCGACCTACAATGCCCAGGAAGATTAAAATACAACATGCTCCCCAACGACAGCCAACGCCCCGACCCTGATGCCCTGCTGGCGCAAGTGCAGGCGCAGGAAAAAAAAGCCGCACGCGGCCGGCTGCGCATTTACTTCGGCGCCTCGGCCGGCGTCGGCAAGACCTATGCGATGCTGGCTGCCGCGCGCAAATTGCTGGCCGATGGCCAGGATTTGCTGGTGGGCGTGGTGGAGACGCATGGGCGTCAGGATACGGCGGCCCAGCTTGACGGCTTGCCCGTGCTTCCGCCAAAAGCTATCGAGTACCGGGGCAAGATCCTGTTCGAGTTCGACCTGGACGAGGCATTGCGGCGCGCACCGCCGCTGATACTGATGGATGAACTGGCCCACTCGAACGTGGCCGGTTCGCGCCATCCGAAGCGCTGGCAGGATGTCGAGGAATTGCTGGCGGCCGGCATCGACGTGCTGTCCACCGTGAATGTGCAGCACCTGGAAAGCCTGAACGACGTGGTGGGCGGGATCACGGGCGTGCGCGTGGCCGAAACCTTGCCCGACACGGTGTTCGACCGCGCCGATGAAGTGGTGCTGGTCGATATCCCCGCCGATGAACTGCTGCGCCGCCTGAAGCAAGGCAAGGTGTATCAGCCGCTGCAGGCCGAGCGGGCGTCGCAGCATTTTTTCCGCAAGGGTAATCTGATCGCCTTGCGCGAACTGGCCTTGCGCCGCACGGCGGACCGGGTGCAGGACGACGTGCAGGCGTACCGCGTCGAGAAATCCATCAATCCCGTGTGGAAGACGGGTGCCGCCTTGCTGGCCTGCGTGGGGCCGCACGCAGGCGGCGAGCACGTGATCCGCAGCACGGCGCGCCTGGCCAGCCAGCTGAATGCGGAATGGCACGCGCTGTACGTGGAAACGCCGCGTCTGCAGCGCCTGCCGGCGGGCCAGCGCGAACGCATCCTGAAAACCCTGAAACTGGCGCAGGACCTGGGCGCGCGCACGGCCATTGTGCCGTCGGCCGACATCGCCGGCGCCGTGGTCGAGTATGCGCGCAGCGCGAATATCTCGAAAGTCATCGTGGGCCGTCGCCGCGCTGGCGAATTGGCTGGCGCATTGGCGCGCCTGTGGCACGCGCCGCCGGCCGCGCGCATGGCCAGCCTGGCGCCCGATATCGATTTGATCGAGGTGGGCTTGCCGCCAGCCGATGCGGCGCCCCGGCGCGCAACCGGCGAAGATGCAGAGGCGCCGCGCCGGCCCTCGCGCCATTGGCGCTACATCCTGGCGGTCGGCGCCAGCCTGGCCACGGCCCTCGCCTCGGTGCCACTGCAGCCCTACCTGGATCTGGCCAATATCGCCATGCTGTCCTTGCTGACGGTGGTGCTGGTAGCCGTGCGCCTGGGGCGCGGGCCAGCGGCGCTGGCCAGTCTGGTGGGCGTGGCCTGCTTCGATTTTGTCTTCGTGCCGCCGCGTTTCTCGTTTGCCGTGGGCGACTTCCAGTATGTGATTACCTTCGGCGTGATGCTGGCCGTCGGCCTGATCACGGGGCACCTGACGGCTGGCCTGCGCTTCCAGGCGCGCGTGGCCTCGCACCGCGAAGCGCGCGCCCGCGCCCTGTACGAATTCTCGCGCGAATTGTCCGGCGTGCTGCAGACAGAGCAGATTTTCGACATCACGAAAAACGCCATCGAACGGGCTTTCCGCGCGCGCGCCACCCTGCTGCTGCCCGATGACGAAGGCAGCTTGCAGGCCGCGAACGGCGGCGAGTCGCTCGATATCGGCATCGCGCAGTGGGCCTTCGACCATGCGCAGGCGGCAGGGACGGGCACGGACACCCTGCCGGCGTCGCCCATTTTCTACCTGCCGCTGATCGCGCCGATGCGCACGCGCGGCGTGCTGGCGCTGCTGCCGCTCGACGGTGCGCAGCGGGGGCGCTGGCTGCTGGTGCCGGAACAGCGCCAGCACCTCGATACCTTTGCCGCCCTGGCGGCCATCGCCCTCGAGCGCGTGCACTACATCGACGTGGCCCAGGGCGCGCTGCTGCAGATGGAGTCCGAGCGGCTGCGCAATTCGCTGCTGGCGGCCCTGTCGCACGACCTGCGCACGCCACTGACGTCGCTGGTGGGCCTGGCAGAATCGCTGGCCTTGTCCCGGCCCGCGCTGTCGCCCGCGCAGCTGGACATGGCGCGCTCGCTGCAGTCCGAAACCGTGCGCATGAGTGCCCTGGTGGCGAACCTGCTGGACATGGCGCGCATCGAGAGCGGCCATGTGCGCCTGAACCTGCAATGGCAGGCGCTGGAAGAAGTGGTGGGCAGCGCGCTGCGCGCCAGCGGTCCGCAATTGCAGCAGCACAAAGTGCAGACGCAGCTGGCGCCGGACTTGCCGCTGGTGCGCTACGACGCCGTGCTGATTGAACGCGTGCTGTGCAACCTGCTGGAAAACGCGGCCAAGTACACGCCGCCCGGCAGCACCATCACGGTCGCGGCCGGGGTGCACGGCCAGTTCCTGCAGGTGACGGTGGCTGATGATGGCCCGGGCTTGCCGCCCGGCCGCGAAGAAGCCATCTTTGAAAAATTCACGCGCGGCGAGCGCGAATCGAACAAGCCGGGCGTCGGCCTGGGGCTGGCCATTTGCCGCGCCATCGTCGAAGCCCACGGCGGCACCATCCACGCGCAGCCGCACATGCCGGGACGGGGCGCTGCCATCGTCTTCAGCCTGCCGCTGGGAACGCCCCCGGCGCCGCCGGAGATCGAACTCGATGACGCCAACGACCATGAAACAGGAAAGCCAACATGAACGAACCTTCCGCCACTGCCTTGCTGGTCGAGGATGAACCGCAAATCCGCCGTTTCGTGCGCGCTGCGCTGGAGGACGAGGGCTGGCAGATTTTCGAATCCGCCACCATGCAGCGGGGCCTGATCGATGCCGGCACGCGCCGGCCCGACCTGATCGTGCTGGACCTGGGTCTGCCCGACGGCGACGGCATCGATTTCATCGCCGACATCCGCAAATGGTCGGCCGTGCCCATCATCGTGCTGTCGGCGCGGGTCGACGAGCAGGACAAGATCCGCGCGCTGGACGCGGGTGCCGACGACTATCTGACCAAGCCGTTTGGCGTGGGCGAATTGCTGGCCCGCGTGCGCGCCACCCTGCGCCGACAGCGCCAGCCCGCCGCCAGCGACGATGGCGTGGTGCAGTTCGGCGACGTGCGCGTCGACCTGAAGGACCGCCTGGTGACGCGCAACAAGCAGCTGGTGCACATGACGCCGACGGAATTTCGCCTGCTGTCCGTGCTCGTGAAAAACGCGGGCAGGGTGGTCACCAATCCGCAACTGCTGCGCGAAGTGTGGGGGCCGTCGAACAGTGAAAATGGCCATTACCTGCGCATCTACATGGGCCATCTGCGCCAGAAGCTGGAAGCCGATCCGGCCCAGCCGCAGTACCTGCTGACGGAAACGGCCGTCGGCTACCGGCTGCTGCTGCCGCTCTAACACCTGTGACTCCCCTGTTGGAAAACAGGCGCCGCGCGCGCCAGGGGGACGCTTTACCCATTTTTTTGCAGCGGCGGGCCAGCTGCGCCATGTTGGCAAAGGCCCATTCCACCCATGAAGAAGAAAAAACCATGAACAAAATGCTACTGGCACTTGCCCTAGCCACCCCCTTCACCGCCTTTACGGGCAGCCTGGCCCACGCGGAAGAGGCCAAGCCCGACAATGAAGTCAGTTTCAACGTGGCCGGCGTGTCCGACTACCGTTACCGCGGCATTTCGCAGACGCGTTTGAAACCCGCGCTGCAGGGCGGCGCCGACTATGTCAACAACCCGACGGGCCTGTATGCGGGCGTCTGGGCCTCCACCATCAAGTGGACCAAGGACGCGGGCGGCAGCGGCGATGTGGAAGTGGACCTGTATGCGGGCAAGCGCGGCCAGTTGAGCAGCGATGTTGGCTATGACGTGGGCGTGCTCGCGTATGTGTATGCGGACAACGGCTTGAAGCACGTCGCCGGCCTGGCCGACGCGGACACGCAGGAAGTCTACGGCCAGCTGTCGTATGGCCCCGCCTATATCAAGTATTCGCACGCCGTCTCGAACCTGTTCGGCATCGTCAACAGCAAGAACAGCGGCTACCTGGATATCGGCGCGACCATCGACCTGACGAACGGCTGGAGCGGCAACCTGCACGCGGGCCACCAGAAGGTCAAAAACAATGATGCGTCGAGCTATACGGACTGGAAAGTGGGCGTCACGCGCGACTTCGGCGTGGTGACGGGCGCATTGGCCGTGATCGGCACGAACGCGGGCAAGTCCGCCTATGCTTCGCCCGTGAATGGCAAATTCATGGGCAAGACGGCGCTGCAGCTGACGCTCAGCAAGACGTTTTAATGGACTGAGTTGAGCGATAGGAGAGGCGGCGCATGCGCCGCCTTTTTTTGCGCGATGCGCCAGGCTAGGCCGGCAGGTTGAAAACGGCGCAGTAGAGTTGCCCCAGGCTGACCACGCGGGCAGCCGGAATCTGCGCGGCCAGGGCATGGGCGGGCGCCGCTTGCGTGTCCGTTGCCAGCAGGACGCGCAGGCCAGGATTGACGCTGCGCGCGTGCGCGATGCGGCGTGCCAGGCCTGATTGCGCGGCGTCGTCGACGACACCGTCGAGCGGCACCACCAGCACGCGCGCGGCGATCAGGGCCGAACGGCTGCCCATGGAGTCGCGGCCTTCGCTGTCGATAACGATGTCGTGGTAGCAGTGCACCAGGTGCTCCAGCTCCGGTTGCAAGCCCTTGGCGCTGATGGCGCGCGCCATCAGGCGTGGCCGCGTCAGGCTGCCGTGCATGGCGCCGTCGTGCATGTTCCTGGCCTGCGCCATGGCGCCCTGGCGTGGATCGGCATCGAGCAGCAATACCTTGCGTCCGGCCAGCGCGCGCGAAGCGGCCAGCCGTCCGGCCAGGATGGATTTCTCCATTCCCCCGCGTTCATCCGTGATGGCGATGATCATCTTGGCGCACGGCTGGCATGATGTTGGCAGAGGAGACCAGTTGCAGCAGACAGCCTTCGCGCGGCTCGTCCCTGTCGCTGGCCGTCCATACGGGCAGCGCAAGCAGGGGCTCGAGTGCCGCGGCCAGGGCGGCCTGGCCGGCGGAAGACATGGGCGTCATCGGCAGGCGCAATGCGTCGCGCACCTTGCCCTGCATGGCCAGCGCCGCCTTGACGGGAGCGGGATTCGGTTCGGCAAACAGCAGGCGGATGACGGGCAGCATGGTCTGGAACAGGGCGCCGGCGGCGCCGTGGCGGGCATGCTTGACGAGGTGGTACAGCTGTGCATACAGGTCGGGGCGCAGCTGGGCGGCTGCCGACATGGCGCCGTGGCCGCCCATGGACAGGCTGGCCAGCAGCAGGGCATCGTCGCCGCACAAGACGTCCAGGCGCGTGTCGAGCAGCAGTTCGCCCAGCTGCTGCAGCTGGCCGCCCGCTTCCTTGATGGCGACGAAGTGCGAGTCGCGCGCCAGCAGGGCCGCCGTCTGCGGTTCGATGTTGACGCCGGTGCGGGCCGGCACGTTGTACAGCACGATGGACTGGTCGGTGGCGGCGGCGATGGCCTGGAAGTGGCGCACGATGCCGTCCTGAGACGGACGCACATAGGCGGGAGCGGAGACCAGCAGGCCGGCCAGCGGATGGTCGTTGTAGCGCTGTACCGTGGCGACGACGCTGCGCGTATCGCTGCCGCCGATGCCCATCACGACGGGAAAGCGGGGGCCGACGGCTTCGAGCACGCTGTCGAGCAGCATGGTCTGTTCGGCGGCGCTCAGCATGGCCGCTTCGCCCGTGGTGCCGCACACGACCAGGCCATCGATGCCGCTGGCGGCCAGCTCGCACGCGAGCTGCTGGGCGGCGTCGAAGTCGATTGCACCATCGCCATCGAGGAAGGGCGTGACCATCGGCACCCAGATGCCCTGGAAGTGCGCGGTGATGCGCATTGAAGACATCGCCTGCTCGCAGGCATACTGGTTCATAGCGATTTCCCCTGGCTGATGCGGCCAAATTCCGCCGCCGGCAACAGGCGCATGACGGCATCCATGGTCAGGCGCAGGGCCGGTTCCGTTACGCACAGCCAGACTTTCATGCGTTCGGCATGGTCGACTGCCTCGACGCGCATGAACGACAGCATGCCGCCGCAGGTCCTGACGACCAGCTGGCGCAGCTCGGCCAGGCAGGCTTTGTCGACCGTGATGTGCATGAGGAAGGTGGGCAGGCGGGGATGGCGGTGGGGCAGTGCTTGATGCGCTTGATGCGTTTGCAGGCGTGAATGGAGTTCCATGGTGGCTTTGCAGCGGTGGTTGAGATACGTTCAAGATTAGCAGCGGGGGCGTAAAGATTCTCTAAAAAGCGGGGCCGTGAACGTAAACGGCCTGTATGCGTTTTGCCGGCGGCGTGTTGCGTGGATGCGCCGCGCATGTGCTTTTGTTACAAAATTGAATCGTGCTTTCGGGGGCAGGGGTTTATATTGAAAACGTCTCCGCTTTCAGTCAGCCTTGCCATGTCAGACGAAAAAGATCCCCAGCTTCCCCCTTCCACCGATCCCGCAGCGCCAGCGCCGTCGCGGCCTGACCGGGTGGGCCGCCGGGCGCCCGATGATGAGCACCGTGCGCCCGACGCCGCCCCCCGCTACCTGAAGGACAACGACACGCCGCTGGCGCTGGCCTGGCGGGTGATCTCGTCGCGCTACCGCTCCATGCGCGACAAGGCCAGCCGCGATTTCATGCGGCGCACCCTGCGCATCGGCATCTCGGCGCGCATTTTCCACCCGGAGCCGGGCGCCACTGGCCTGCGCAGCAAGAACCTGCAATACCTGGAAGAGTCGATCGCCCAGTGGGTCATGTCGCGCGACGTGCTGGTGTTCATGATCCCGACGGTCAATACCAGCGGCCTGCTACACCCGAGCAACATCACCTTGCGCCACTACGCGCGCCACCTCGACGGCCTGGTGCTGCAGGGCGGCGCCGACGTCTCGCCACAGACGTATTCCGAGACGGCCACGCGTCCCGAATGGAGCGGCGACCGCGCGCGCGACCTGTACGAGCTGGAGCTGCTGCACGAATTCGTCGACGCGGGCAAGCCCGTGCTGGGTATCTGCCGTGGCTGCCAACTCATCAATGTGGGCTTTGGCGGCACCCTGTACCAGGACATCGCCTCGGACGTGGAAGGCGCCACCTCGCACGTCAACGACCTGTATGACCGCCACCGCCACAGCATCGTCTTCCCGAAAGGTTCGTCCTTGGCGGGCATGTTTCCGAAAACGGGCGAGGCACTCGTCAATTCCATCCACCACCAGTCGGTCAAGGACCTGGGGCGCGACGTCACCGTGGAAGCGTATTCGCAAGGGGATAATATCGTCGAAGCCATCCGCTACCAGCGGGCGCGCTTCGTCATGGGCTTGCAGTGGCACCCGGAATTCCATTCGGCGGGCGGCGTCGAGCTGCTCGATTGCACACCCATCCTCGATAACTTTTTGCGCGCGGCGCGGGAGACGCGGTTTTGAGTGCGCACCTGATGCGCCGGCGCACGCTGCTGGCCGGCCTGCTGGCGCTGCCCCTGACGGGCTTGCGCGCGGCGCCGCGCCCGCATGAAGGCGCGCTGGCGTTTGCGCTGACCTCGGCCGCGCGCGCCCGCACGCTCAAGGCGCGGGTGGCGCCGGCCATTGCCGAACAGGTGGTCAGGGCGGCGCGCAAGGATGCGGCGCGGCCCGTGCATCTGATGGCGGAAGTGCGCACGGGCGGCTTGCTGAAGGGGGAAGGCGGGCGCGAGACCAGCCAGCAGGCGCAGGAAGACTGGCGCCAGGCGCGCCTGCAGGCGCTGGCGTGGCGGTTGTCGGGCGAGATGGCGCATTTCGAGGCGGCGCGCCAGCTGCTGCTGGCCTGGAGCGGCAGCTACCGGCCCTCGTTCAGTCCCGTCGACGAGACGGAGCTGGCCAGCCTGCTGATGGGCTTTGACCTGGTACAGGAACGCTTGAACGGCGTCGAGCGCGAACAGGTGCAGGCGTTTTGCCGCACCCTGGCGCACGGGTACCTGAGTGATCCCGTCAAGGTGGGCGGCCCGTCCACGGCGCGCAATAACTGGCACAGCCACCGCATCAAGATCGGGACGGCCGCCGCGTATGTCACGGGCGATGCCTTGCTGATCGCGCGGGCGAAGGAGCGCTTCCTGGCGCACGTGCCGCGCAATATCGGCGCCGGCGGCGTGCCCTTCGACTTCGAGCAGCGCGACGCCCTGCATTACACCACCTACAGCCTGGAGCCGCTGCTGACGACAGCCCTGATGGCGCAGGCGCATGGCGACGACTGGTATGGCGCGCCGGAAGCGCGGCGCCTGGCCGAGGCGCTGGCCTGGCTGGCGCCCTATGCGCAGGGCAGAAAAACGCACGAGGAATTTGCGAAAAGCGCCGTGCCATTCGACCGCAAGCGCGTGGCGGCCGGTGAAAAGGGCTTTACGGGGAATTGGGAGCCCAAGGGCGCCGCCAACGTGTACCTGCTGGCGGCGCGCTTCGATCCCGCCTACCTGTCCCTGGCGCTGGAACTGCGCCCGCCAGCTTGGGCGCTGGCGCTGTACGGCACTTAGTTGGAACGCCGCGTTAAAACTTCGTGCGCACGGTGAACATCACATTGCGCGGTTCGCCGTAAAAGCCCGTCTGGAACAGGCCCAGTCCCGTCAGGTACTTCTTGTCCAGCAGGTTGTTCACGTTGAGGCTGGCCGTGACGTTCTTGGTGATCTCGTAGCGCGCCATCAGGTTGAGCAGCGCGTAGCTGCCCTGCTTGATGCGTGCATTTTCCTCGATGGCGGGATTCCAGATGTTGCCCTCGTAGCTGCTTTGCCAGTTGATGCCGCCACCGACGGTCAGCTTGTCCAGCCCGGCCGGCAGGCGCCATGTGCCTTGCACGCGCACCAGGTGGGCTGGCTGCGTCGTTTGCAGCATGGTGGAAAAGACGTCCTTGCCATCCGCGTCGCGCACGTGGGTGTAGGTGTAGCCGGCGCTCAGCTTCACATCCTTCATCACTTCGCCCGTCACTTCCATTTCCACGCCGCGGCTGGTGACGCCGTCGATGGCTTTATACGCTTCCTCGCCATTGACTTCGCCCACGGAGCTGGCCACATTGCTCTGGCGGATCTGGAACACGGCGGCGCTGGCATTGACCTTGCCATCCAAATATTCTGCCTTCACGCCCGCTTCCAATCCCTTGCCGCGCACGGGCGACAGGAAGTTGCGGTTCACGTCGCGGTTGCTCTGCGGCGCGAAGATGCTGGTGTAGCTGCCGAACACGGAATAGGTCTTGTCGAGGTCATATACGACGCCCGCATACGGCGTGACGACGCTGGTTTCCTCGATGCGCGAGGTGATGCGCGCGGTGCCGGCATCGAAGAAGGTGCGGTCCTGTTCCTGCTTGTAGTTGCTGACGCGCGCGCCGAGAATCACCGACAGCGCGTCGACGGGATGCAGGCGCATGGCGCCATACAGGCCGCTCTGGCGCGTGCTGTCGTTGTCGTTGCCCAGGCGCTTGAACGCCGGTTCCGCATACTGGCCGCGCCAGTTGAAGTAGCTGCCTTCGAGGGTCGGATAGACCGATTCGTAGACGGGACCATCCTGCTTTGCCGTCGAACTGGAATAGCCGAACATCGCTTCGTGGCGGCGGCCGAACGCGGTAAACGGGCCGCTGGCGTCTACGTTGATGGTGGTCTGGCGACGGTCGCCCTGGTATTTGCCCATGAAGAAATAGGTGCCCTCACCGGTGACGGGGTCGGGATTGCCGCCGCTGGCCGAGCCGAGCACGCTGTCATGCTTGCTGCGCAGCTGGTTGGCGCTCAATTTCACCTTCCATTCGTTGGCGAAGCTATGTTCCAGCGATGAAAACAGCGTGGTGTTCTGCATGTCGCGGCGGCTCCAGCCCGTGGCCGGGTTCCACGAGGTGGGCAGAGCGGTGCGCGTGCCGTCCGAGAACAGCACGGGAAAGCCCGTCCAGGTCGAGCCGCGCGGCTTGTAATCCTGGTGCGTGAAGCCGGCCGTCAGCAGGGTGACGGGTGTCAGGTCCGCCTCGATGATGCCGTAGGCGACGGATTTCTGCTGCGTGTAGCGCTCCAGGTAGGAGTGCTTGTCCTGGTAGGCGCCCACCAGGCGGCCGCGCACCGTGCGGCTGTCGGTCAGGGGGCCGGAGACATCGGCTTCGCCGCGGTAGTTGTCCCACGATCCCGCGCCCAGGGTGGCCGAACCCTCGAAGCTGGCGGTGGGGCGCTTGCGCACCATGTTGACGGTGGCCGACGGGTCGCCCGATCCGCTCATCAGACCCGTCGCGCCCTTCAGCACTTCGATGCGGTCGTAGATGGCCATGTCGCTGTTCGTCGTGCCCCAGTCGTAGACGCCGTCATAGATGGCCGACACGCCGTCGTACTGGAAATTGGTGACGGCAAAGCCGCGCGCCTGGAAGCTCCAGCGGTCGCTGTCGTAGTTTTGCACGCTCACGCCATTGACGTTCTTCATGACGTCGGAGACGGCGTTGCTGTTCTGGTCATCCATCTGCTGGCGCGTGACGATGGTCAGCGATTGCGGCGTTTCGCGCTGCGTCAACGCCAGGCCCGTGGCGCCGCTGGCAGGACCGCCCGTATAGCTGCCCGTGCCGCTGGTGGCGGCGCTGCGCTCGGCCGCCGCCACCACGGTGACGCCGCTCATGACGGCCACGCTGCGGCTGTCCGCCGAAGGGGCGCCGGCGCTGGCGGGGATTTTCTGCAGCAGGTAGCCGCCATTCGCCTGCGGCACGGCTTGCAGGCCGCTGCCGGCCAGCAGCACGCGGAAACCATCCTGCAGGCTGTAGCTGCCTTGCAGGCCGGCGCTGCGCAAGCCTTGCGTGGCATCGCTGGAGAACGACAATAAAATGGCGCTGTCGCTGCCGAAGCGCGTCAGCACGTCTCCCAGCGCGCCGGCCGGAATGCTGTAGGCGCGTATTTGCCGGGTTTGCGCCTGGGCTGATGCCGGCAGGACCAGGACCATGCCGATCTGCGACAGGGCGCAGGCCAGGACGGTGCGGGTGAGGAGGGAACGCGAAGCGTGGTGCATGGAATAAAACCTTTCGTGGATGCGCAAGATGGAGACTGCCTATCTTCCAGGTCACGCGAGCACGGCGAAACAGCTCACTTTGCAGAAAATATTTTTCAGCGTGCCGCCAGTTCGATCCTGACGACCTGATGGCCCCAGAAGCGCGTGACGGTATTGCGCCGCAACTGCAGGCTGGCGCTGACGGCGTCGAGGATGGCGCCGACCTCGGCCAGCGGGTAGGAGCCGGACACGCGCAGGCCGGCGATGGCGGGCGCGCAAGCCAGCGGATGGTCGCTGTAGCGCGACAGTTCGGCGAGGAAATCGGCCAGGCGCATGTCGCGCGCCACCAGCATGCCATCGAGCCAGGCGCCGCCATACGGCGCCAGTGCCTGGCGGTGCAAGCCGGTGCCGTCGAAATGGGCGCCTTCGCCGGGATGCAGCACCAGGCGCTGTGCGCCATCGTCTGCCAGCACGGCGACGGCGCCTTCAAGCACGCCGGCGCTGGCGTACTGCTCGTGCAAGCGCACGGTGAAACGCGTGCCCAGCGCCTGCAGGCTGCCATGCGGCGTACCGACGAAGAACGGCCGCCGTGCCGCATCCTTGCCGGTGGCGATGAAGATTTCTCCGGCCAGCAGTTCGATGCTGCGCCGCTCGCCGTCGTAAGCGATGTTCACGGCGCTGCTGGTGTTGAGCGTGAGCTGGGTGCCATCGTCCAGGGTCACGACGCGGCGCTGGTTGACTGTCGTGCGGTAATTGGCCATCCAGCCGCGCCATGGGCTGCGGCGTTCGAACGCATACAGCGAGGCGCCGCAGGCCAGCAGCAGGGCCAGGGTCTTGACGGCATGGCGGCGCGGCGCATTCGCCTGCACGCAGGCGCGCAGCAGGGTCGCGTGCATGGCGGGCGGCAGGTGTTCATGCTGCGTTTGCAGCTGCTGCCACGCCTGCGTGGCGCTGCCGGCCCGCTGCAAATGGCGTTTTACTGTCGCCAGCGAGATGCCGAGCTGGCGCGCGATGTCATCCTGCGGCAGTTCGTCGAGCTGGCGTAGTAAAAAAGCCCGTTTCACGGCAGGTGGCAAGCCGTCGAGCATGCGGTCGAGTTCAAATACGGTGGCCAGCAGCATTGCCCGTTCTTCCGGCGATGGCGCATGCCGGGGCGGCAGCTGCGCCAGCACGTCGCGGTAAGCCTCTTCGAGCTTCTGGCGGCGGTAATGGTTGAACAGCACGCGCTGCGCGACGGTGGCGAGAAAGGCGCGCGGCTCGCGCGCGGCGACGGCGTCTTCGCGGTCGAGCAGGCGCATGAAGGTATCGTGCGCCACGTCGGCCGCGCACGCCGTGCTGCCCAGCTTTTTGCGCAGCCAGCCCTGCAGCCAGCCATGGTGCTCGGCATATAGTGTCGCGATGTCCTGGCGTTGTAGCGGCTCTGCCAGCGGCATCGCATTCCCCTTGCATGGCCGGCCCGGCAGGATCGGTGGATTTAAACAATAATAAGAATCATTCTCACTTATTGTAACAAGCGGGGGCGGCGGCTGTAAACGATGAGGAGATGGGGTGTGGTTTTTTTGGGTTGACGTTGTTGAATGCTGGGGTCTGACCCGGCGGGTCAGACCCCATGGACGCGACGTTGGCTGGACCGGACAGCGTCAATAGTTCATCGGTTCACCGCGAAAACATCTGATCGCCGAATCGACCATGCCCTCGGCGCTACCCTGCAAGCTGTGCTGCTTGCGCAGGTATTGTGCGTCGCTCCACTGCTTGGCCACGTCCGACAGGTGTTTCAGTGCCGGCGTGCTGCCCAGCGCCTCGGCATGCGGTTCCATCTTGCGCAGGGTGGTCATGATGTCTTCGCGCAGCGACATCGTTTCGTAGGTTTTCGGATGCGTGATGGCGCCATCGAGGCCGAAGCGGCAAGCCTGGAAGCGGTTGTAGTTGTACACGAGGTAATCGTCTTCCACGGGCGGGGTTTCGCGGCGTTCCAGCAGGTAGCGGCACAGTGCTTGCAGGTACGCGGCCAGCGCGGCGGCCCGTTCCACCGTCAGCGGCGTGTCGCACACGCGCAGTTCGATGGTACCGAATTCCGGCTTGGGCCGGATATCCCAGTAAAAATCCTTCATGCTCTTGATGATGCCCGTGTTCTCCATCTTGGCGAAATACTCGTTGGAGAACTGGTCCCAGCTCAGGGTGAACGGCGCGCGTCCGCTCATGGGAAACGCGAACACGGAATTGAGGCGGGCTGAATCGAACAGGGTGTCGCGTCCCTGCACGTAGGGCGAGGACGCCGACAGGGCGATGAAGTGGGGGATGTAGCGGTTCAGCGAATGCAGCAGGAACATGGCGTCGTCGCCCGAGGCGCAGCCGATGTGCACGTGCTGGCCGAAGATGGTGAACTGCTTGGCCAGGTAGCCGTACAGTTCCGAGATTTCCTGGAAGCGGGGCTTGGAAAAGATCTTTTGCGACGACCATTGCTGGAACGGGTGCGTGCCGCCGCCCGCGATGCCGATATTGAGCTTGTCGCCGGCCGTGATCAAGGTGTCGCGGATTTCCTGCAACTGCTCCAGCAGGGGGCCGTGATGCGTGTGCACGCTCGAGTTGATCTCGATCATGCTCTCGGTGATTTCCGGCGTGACGTTGCCGGGGAACGGCTTTTTATTCAGCAAATGCAGCAGGTCGGGGCTGGCGGCCGTCAAGTCATAGTCCGACAGGTTCACCAGTTGCAGTTCGAGTTCGACGCCGAAGGTCAGCGCGGCCGATTGGCCAAAGGGTTCCAGCGGCATTTAGCGCTCCTTGATTTCGTGGGTTTCTTTTGCCAGCATCAGCACGCGCTGCACCAGCACGGGGCCGACCAGTTCCAGGCCCAGGGTGATGGCGGCCAGGGCGTTCAATTCGTCGCCGAAGTTCACGCCATGCTGGCGCGCGTGTTCCAGCAGCAGGATGATGAAGACGGAGACAGGCGTCAGCGCCACGCCCGTCAGCACGCCCTTGCGCCAGGAAATCCCGCTCACATGCGAAAACGCGGCCACGCCGACGACCTTCGTCAGCAGGCGACCGCCGACGACGGCCAGGGCCAGGCCCGCGCCAGCCGCCACGCTGGCCCATTCCAGGGTCGAGGCGGCATACACGAACAGCAGCACCGTCAGCAGCTCGCCCAGCGCGCCGAAATTGCGCTGTGCCTGGCTGAAGGCGACCCTGCGGTGGCGCGCCACCAGGCCGAAGGTGAGGGTGGCCAGCAGCGGCGACAGGCTGGTGGTGTAGGTGAGGGCGACGAGCAGCATCACCGACAGCGCGAACGCCACGGTGGCATCTTGCGCCATATTCCCCAGGCGGCGCAGCATGGCCGGCACGACGATGCCGAAGACGGTGCCGGCGGCCACGGAAGCGGCCAGCACGGCGGCGCTGCTGCTGCTCGCCTCGATCAGGTCGGTGGAGCTCTGGAACATCCAGAAGCCGACGATGATGTTGAACGTGAAGACGGCCAGCACGCAATTGAGGGCGGTGAGGTGGACGATGCGTTCCGTGACCTGGCCCGAGCTGCGTTCCTCGTTGATGACGCGCATGATGGTGGCCGGCGAGGTGGACATGGCCAGGGACGCCAGCAGCAGCGCCGTCATCGAGGTGCTGCCGAATTCGATGCCGATGAAGTAGACGACGGCAAAGGTCAGCAAGGATTCGACCAGGCCCGTGACGGCGATCCACGGGTTGTTCTTCAGCCAGCGCAGGTTGATGCGGTAGCCCACCTCGAACAGGATCAGGCCGAAGGCCACGTCGGCCAGCACCAGCATCGGGCCCGCGTCCGTCTGCGGCAGGATGCCCACCTGCGTTTGCGCGAGGACGAAACCGATCACGCCGTAAAAACTGATGCGCGGCAGGCCAGTCCAGCGGTGGCCGAATTCGCCCACCACCCAGGCCAGGGTAATGGCGAACGGCCAGGACAGGTCGGCGGCGATCGAGATCAGACTTTGCATGCTCATTCCTTTGAAAATGGCGCTGGCACCGGCCGGCAGCACGGGGGCTGGCGCGGCAATGTCGTGGTGCAGCGATGGTGCATAGTTTGCGCAGAGCGATGCGCCGATTCTACCGGAGCAGAAGGCGCGCACGATGTGCGCAATCGAACAGTGTCGCGACCATGGCGGCCGCGCACAGGATGCAGCAGGTTGGGCAGGGCTGGTATCAGCGTATGGTACCCGCCCGCAGCGGAGATGCTCCGCACGGTAGTGCCGTGTCGCAGTGTACGGCATGGCGGCCCCCTGCCGCCATGGACTTTTTGTTGCGTGCTTTTATTTACTGAGCAGACGCATGCCCCGTTCCAGCCCGTCGATCGACAGGGGGAACATGCGGTTGTTCATCAACTGCCGCATCACGCCGATCGACTGGCAGTACTGCCACAATCCCTCCGATTCGGGATTGAGCCAGATGAATTTCGGGAACGCCTGGGTAAAGCGCGCCAGCCAGGTCGATCCCGCTTCCTCGTTGTTGTATTCGACGCTGCCGCCCGGCTGCAGGATTTCGTAGGGGCTCATGGTGGCGTCGCCGACGAAAATCAGCTTGGTGTCGGGCGGGTATTTGCGCAGCACGTCCCAGGTGGAGAAACGCTCGGCGTTGCGGCGCCGGTTGTTCTTCCACAGGGTGTCGTAGACGCAGTTATGGAAGTAAAAGAATTCCATGTTCTTGAACTCCGTCTTCGCCGCCGAGAACAGTTCCTCGGTGCGCTCGATATGGTCGTCCATGCTGCCGCCCACGTCAAACAGCATCAGCACCTTGATGCGGTTCTTGCGCTCGGGCCGCATCCTGATGTCGAGGTAGCCCGCGTTATTGGCCGTGGCGGCGATGGTGGCGTCCAGCGCCAGTTCATCTTCCGCGCCTTCGCGCGCGAACTTGCGCAGGCGGCGCAATGCCACCTTGATGTTGCGCGTGCCCAGTTCGCGCTCGCCGTCGTAATCCTTGTAGCTGCGCGCTTCCCACACTTTCACGGCCGTGCGGTTGCCGCCCTTGCCGCCGATGCGGATGCCTTCCGGATTCGTGCCGCCATTGCCGAATGGCGACGTGCCGCCCGTGCCGATCCATTTGCTACCGCCTTCGTGGCGCTCCTTCTGTTCCTTCAGCAGCTCGTTCAGGCGGTCCATCAGCTTGTCGTAGCCGAATTTCTCCAGCTGCGCCTTCTGCTCCTCGGACAGCTCGCGCTGCATGCGTTTGAGCAGCCAGTCGAGGGGAATCGCCGCGTTCGTGTCGAAGGCCGCGTTGACGCCCTTGAAGTACTGCGCAAACGCGCGGTCGAACTTGTCGAAATGGGCTTCATCCTTGACCAGGGTCAGGCGCGAAAGATAGTAAAAATCGTCCATCGAGGCGCCGATGACGTTCTTTTGCAGCGCCTCAAGAAGGGTCAGGAATTCCTTGATCGAGACGGGAATCTTCGCATCCTTGAGCGTGAAGAAGAAATCGATCAGCATGGCGCTTCCTCTGGCCCCGCATCTCCTGCGCGGGGCAGTGCGGCGATGGGGCGCTGCGCCAGCTTGTAGCGCAGATGGGCGGCAATCTCGGGCCATTCGCCGCGCGTGATGCTGTACATGACGGTGTCGCGCACGGTGCCGTCGCGGCGCAGCGCATGGTGGCGCAGCACGCCGTCCTTTTTCGCGCCCAGGCGTTCGATGGCCGCCTGCGAGGCATGGTTGAAATTATCGGTGCGCAGGCCCACCAGCGCGCAGCCGAGCGTGTCGAAGGCGTGCGCCAGCAGCAGCAATTTGCAGGTGGTGTTGACGTGGCTGCGCTGGCAGCGCTTCGCATACCAGGTGTAGCCGATTTCCAGGCGTTTGATCTCTGGCACGACATCGTGGTAGCTGGTGGTGCCGAGCACCTCGCCGCTGGCCACGTCGATGACGGCAAAGGCGAAGCGCGCGGGGCGCATCTCGATGCCCTTGAAAATGTACTGGTCCACCTGGTCCGGTTCGGGCACGGAGGTGACGCGCAGATTCCACAGTTCGCCATCCATGGCCGCCGCGCGCAAGCCGGGCGCGTGGTGCGGCGCCAGTGCTTCGAGGCGGATGCCGTGCAGTTCCAGGGGGACGAAGACCTTGTCCGGGCTGATGTCGTTCACCGGCGCTCCTTAGCGGTTGGTGCGCGACATGAACATCAGGCGCTCGAACAGGTGCACGTCCTGTTCGTTTTTCAGCAGCGCACCGTGCAGCGGCGGCACGACGGCCTTGTTGTCCTTGCTGCGCAAGGCTTCGGCCGGTATGTCTTCGGCCAGCAGGAGCTTGAGCCAGTCGAGGAATTCCGACGTCGACGGTTTTTTCTTCAGGCCCGGCACGTCGCGCACTTCATAGAAGGTTTGCAGCGCCTGCGCCAGCAGTTCCTGTTTCAGGTGCGGGTAGTGGACGGCGACGATCTGCTCCATCGTGTCCTTGTCCGGGAATTTGATGTAATGGAAGAAGCAGCGGCGCAGGAAGGCGTCCGGCAATTCCTTTTCGTTGTTCGAGGTGATGATGACGAGCGGACGGTGGCGCGCCGTGACCATTTCGCGCGTTTCGTAGACATAGAATTCCATGCGGTCCAGCTCGCGCAACAGGTCGTTCGGGAACTCGATGTCGGCCTTGTCGATTTCATCGATCAAGAGCACCACCGGTTCCGGCGCCGTGAACGCCTGCCACAGCACGCCCTTGACGATGTAGTTCTGGATATCGCGCACGCGCTCGTCGCCCAGCTGCGAGTCGCGCAGGCGCGAGACGGCGTCGTATTCGTACAGGCCCTGCTGCGCCTTGGTGGTCGATTTGATATGCCATTGCATCAGCGGCATGTTCAGCGCGGCGGCCACTTCCTCGGCCAGCATGGTCTTGCCCGTGCCAGGTTCGCCCTTGATCAGCAGCGGGCGTTGCAGGGTCAGCGCCGCATTCACGGCCAGTTTCAGGTCGGCGGTGGCGACATAGCTGTCGGAACCTTCGAAGCGTTGGCCTTGCTGGATGTGCTGTGCTTGCATGAGCGGTCTGCCAAAGTAGGGAAATGGTGAGTATAAACAGAACTGTGGCGCACTGCCACGCGGACGGCCTGTGCCTGCCTGCCTACAATGCGGGTTTTATAGGTGGACTTGCAAGAATATCTTGGCTAGAATCGGCAAGCAGCAGATTAATTGTCAACCTTAATTGTCAACTCATAAAATCAATAAAAACCAGTTCTGGCGTTTCTCCGATTACCTTTGTTCACATTGCCACTATGAAAAAAATATTTGCACTTCTCGTGCTTGCCGGCATAGCAAATGCCGTCACAGCGGCTGACATTGTAGGAAACGCCAAGGCAGCGACTGCCAAGGTGGAAATGTGTATCGGCTGCCACGGCATTCCCGGTTACAAGGCAACCTTCCCCGAAGTGTTCCAGGTGCCGATGATCGGCGGCCAGCCGGCAAAATATATCGAGAATGCGCTGCAAGCCTACAAGAAGGGCGACCGCAAGCACCCCAGCATGAAGGGCATCGCCAGCAGCCTGTCGGACCAGGATATCGCCGATGTCGCCGCGTATTATGCGCAACAAGCCAAGCCGAACTGAGGACCAGCCAGATGATGAAAACACTACTCGCCGCCCTCGTTTGCGCCACCGTCTCGTTTTCCGCCAGTGCCGCCGGCAATATCAACACGGGCAAGGCCCTGGCCGAAAAGTACAGCTGCGCCACCTGCCACGGCAAGGATTACGGTTCGCCCATCGACCCTTCGTACCCGAAACTGGCGGGCCAGCACAAGGATTACCTGGAACACGCCTTGACGGCGTACAAACGTGGCGACAAGGCCAACGGCCGCAACAACGCCATCATGACGGGCCAGGTAAAACCGCTGAGCAACCAGGACATCAAGGACCTGGCCGCCTACTTCCACAGCCTGCCGAGCACCCTGGTCATTCACCGCTGAGCGGTATCGCAGGGTCTACTAGTTGTTCTGATACCTGACAAAACCGTAGCGAGCGGCGATGAGTTGTGGCCGAGACGCGGAGCTGTGCGAATGCACGGGGCCGCCGAGGCAGTGAGCATCGGAGGCCGCAAATCACGACGCGCAGTAGGTTTGGTCAGGCTTTCAAGCCCACCCGGCGCGCCAGCTTGTGTAAATTGCTGGCGTCGAGTCCCAGCTGGCGCGCGGCAGCGGCCCAGTTATCTTGATGCAGGACCAGTGCTTGCCGGATGGCCTGGCGCTGGCTCGCTTCCACGATCTGATGCATGGATAGCAGCGGCGCTGCCGGCATGCCGCACGCTGCCGGCACAGGCGATTGCACCTCCGCGCCGGCCGGCGCTTCCAGCGCATCGAGGTCGAGCATATCCGTTTCCAGGGTCACGATGTCCTTGCGGTCCGCGCCGCGGATCACGGCTTTCAGCGCGGCCCGGCTGATCACATGTTCCAGTTCGCGCACATTGCCCGGCCAGCGGTAATGGCACAGGGCGTTTTCCGCCGCGGCGGACAGGCGCAGGCTGCGCAGTCCCAGGCGCGCGCGGTTCAGTTCCAGGAAACCGCCCGCCAGCAGCAGCACGTCATTGCCCCGCTCGCGCAGCGGCGGAATCGGCACGGGATACACGGATAAACGGTGATACAGGTCGGCGCGGAACGAGCCGTCGCGCACATGCTCGCGCAGGCTGCGGTTGGTGGCGGCGATCACGCGCACGTTGACCCTGCGCGGCCGGTCCGCGCCCAGGCGCTGGATTTCGCCATTTTGCAAGGTGCGCAGCAGCTTGGCCTGTATCGACAGCGGCAATTCCCCCACTTCATCGAGGAACAGGGTCCCCCCTTCGGCCGCCTCGAAACGCCCGGGCCGGTCGCTGACGGCGCCGGAAAACGCACCGCGTACATGGCCAAACAATTCGCTCTCGGCCAGGGACTCGGGCAAGGCCGCGCAATTGACGTGGATCAACGGCTTGCCCGCGCGGCGCGACAGCCGGTGCAGGCGGTGCGCGCACAGTTCCTTGCCGACGCCCGTCTCGCCCAGCAGCAGCACGGGCAGTTCGGAATCGGCGACCACCTGCAATTCGTGCAGCAAGTGCGTGATGGCGCTGCTCTGGCCGACGAAGTCGTGTTCCTCGCGCGGCGCCTGCGCGTCGGCCAGCATGGCGCCGCCCGACAGGCGCAGGGCGCGGATTTCCGTTTCCAGGCGGGTCACGCGCACGGCCGCCTCGATGGCGCAGGCCAGCTCGCCCAGGTCGCGCTGCGCCTGCGTATCGAAGGTGCCCACCCGCAGGGCGTCGAGCGTGATCACGCCCCAGCGTTCGCCTTCCAGGTCCAGCGCCATGCCCATGCAGTCGTGCACGGGCAGCGGCTCGCCGGCCCGCTCGGCGATCAGGCCATCGTAGGGGTCGGGCAGGGAGCTGTCGTGATGGAAGCACAGCACGCCGCGCCGCTGCAGGATGGCGGCCAGGCGCGGATGGTCGGCGACGGCGAAGCGGCGTCCCAGGGCGTCGCTGGCCAGGCCGGCCATCGCCACGGGGCGCAGGTGTTCGCCATCGAGCTTGAGCAAGGCCACGGCCTCGCAGCCGAAGTGGGCGCGCAGGCTGCCGACCAGGCGCTGCAGGCGCACGGCCACGGGCAGGTCGGCAACCAGGTCGGTGAGCAGCAGCAGGTGGATGGCAGTGGTGGTCATAAGTACCATGCAGGGTACAACGGACCATGCTCAAGGAGGGTCATACCGACCCTGCATTTTTCAAATCATTGATTTAAAACAAGTTTTTCCTGGCACACGGTTTGCCTAGGTAAGCGTGTGCCGAACCGGCATACAAGACCAAGGAAAGCTTGATGAAAACGACTCCCTCCCTCCGCGCCATTGCCGCCGCCGTCTGCGTACTGGCCATGCCCCTGTCCGTGCACGCCCAGGCGAGCCTGCCGGCCAGCGCCGCCGCCACTGCGGCCAAACCCGCCGCCGCCGCGCTCAAGCGCTATGAACTGCAAACCAATATCGTCGACGGCAAGATGGTGTTCATCGACGCCAAGGGCCAGGTCAATCCCGTGCTGGCGGCCAAGGTGGGCGACACGGTCGAACTCGTGCTGAAAAGCGGCGAAGGCGCCGAGCACGATCTGCTGATCCCGGAGCTCAACGTGGCATCGGCCAAGTTCAGCGCCAATAGCGGCAGCACCACCGTGCGCTTCAAGGTCACGCGCGCCGGCACGTTTACCTATTACTGCTCGATTCCCGGCCACCGCCAGATCGGCATGGAAGGCAAGCTGCAAGTGAGCGGCACTTCGCTGGCCGAAGCCGGAGCGCCGAAGGCTGCTGGCGCCGGCAGTGCCGCCAGCGAATCGAGCCAGGCCGCCGCGCTGGCCCTGTACACGCCCGCGCCGTCGCCGATGCGCGGTCCCGATCCGTCGGCCGTCAGCGTGGCGGCCAATCCGGCCTCCGTGCCGGGCGCCATCGGCGCGCGCGCGCCGCAAACCCTGAAATACAGGATGGAGACGGTGGAACTGCCGGGCAAGCTCGATGACGGCACCAGTTTTACGTACTGGACCTTCAACCGCCAGGTGCCCGGCCCCATGCTGCGCGCGAAGGTGGGCGACACGGTGGAACTGACCCTCTTCAACGCCAAGGACAGCAAGATGATCCATTCGATCGACCTGCACGCCGTGACGGGCGGCCATGGCGGCGGACAGCACACGCAGGTGGCGCCGGGGCAGGAAAAAACCGTCACCTTCAAGGCGCTCAATCCCGGCCTGTTTGTGTACCACTGCGCCACGCCGCTGGTGCCGCAGCATATCGCGGCCGGCATGTACGGCATGATCCTGGTCGAACCGGAAGGCGGCCTGTCAAAAGTCGACCGCGAGTATTACGTGATGCAGGGCGAGATGTACACGGGCCGTCCGCACGGCGCGCCCGTGCACCAGGAACCGAACCTGGAAAAAATGGCCAATGAACTGCCCGACTACTACGTCTTCAACGGCGAAGTGGGCGCCCTGAGCAAGACGCACAAATTGCAGGCGAAAGTCGGCGAGACGGTGCGCATCTATTTCGGCGTCGGCGGCCCGAACAAGATTTCATCGTTCCACATCATCGGCGAGATCTTCGACAAGGTGTACAGCGAAGGCTCGATCAGCAGCCCGAAACACGACGTGCAAACCACCCTGGTGGCACCGGGCGGCGCGACCATCGTCGAACTCAAGGTACAGCATCCTGGCAGCTATCTGCTGGTCGACCATGCGCTGTCGCGCGCGGGCAAGGGTGCCGTGGGCGTGCTGGAAGTGACTGGCGAACCGGTACCAGGCGTCTACCACGCGGGCGCCGTGCAATAAATTTACCTATTCATCCTCAAGGAACTGTTATGGAAATGATCGAGCTATCCCTGGGCCAGCTGGCCCGCCGCATCCCTGGCGCCACGCGCCTGTTCGATGCGCACCGCCTGGATTTCTGCTGCGGCGGCAACAAGACCCTGCGCGCGGCGGCCGAAGCGGCCGGCGTGGATGCGGCGCCCATCGTCGCGGAACTGCGGCTGCTGGCAGGGCGCGCAGACACCAGCGGAGAGCGTGACTGGCAGGAAGCTTCGGCCACCGAGCTGGTGGAACACATCCTGGCGCGCTACCACGCCGTGCACCGCGAGCAGCTGCCCGAGCTGATACGCCTGGCGCGCAAGGTCGAGCAGGTGCATGGCGACCGCGCCGACTGTCCGCACGGGCTGGCGGAGCACCTGTCGGCCATGGCGCAGGAACTGGAAAGCCATATGCGCAAGGAGGAAGACGTGCTGTTCCCGATGATCGTGCGCGGCCAGGGGCCGCGGGCCGGCGCGCCCATCAACGTCATGCGCATGGAGCACGACGACCATGGCGTGGCCTTGCGCGCCATGGAGGCGATGACGAACGATATCACCGCCCCTGGCGGCGCCTGCACCACCTGGCGCGCGCTGTACGCGGGCTTGCGCACCTTCCGTGCGGACCTGATGGAGCACATCCATACTGAAAACAATATCCTGTTCGAGCGCTTTGCGCCGGCCGTGGTGCACTGACAAAGGAATGACCCATGGGTCCGTACAAAAAACTCTGGTTCACCCTGATCGGTGTGCTGATCGTGACGTTTTCGCTACTCGGCTACTACGGCACGGAAGTGTATCGCCAGGCGCCGCCTATTCCTGTGCAGGTGCTGGCGCAGGATGGCCGGCAGCTGTTCGACCGCGAGGGCATCCTCGATGGCCAGACGGCCTGGCAATCCGTCGGCGGCATGCAGCTTGGCTCCATCTGGGGCCACGGCGCCTACCAGGCGCCCGACTGGACGGCCGACTGGCTGCACCGCGAACTGACGGCCTGGCTGGAACTGGCTGCGCAAGAGCAGCATGGCAAGGCGTACGCGGCGCTCGACGGCCCCGCGCAGGCGGCGCTGCGCGAAGCGCTCAAGATCGAATACCGCGGCAACCGGACCGATGATGCGCAAGTGCTGCGCCTGTCGCCGCGCCGCGTGCAAGCCATCGCCAGCACGGCGCACTATTACGACCAGCTGTTCTCCGACGCGCCGGCGCTGCAAAAAAGCCGCGAGCATTTCGCGATGAAGGAAAACACCCTGCCCAGCGCCGAGCGGCGCGCGCAGATGACGCAGTTCTTCTTCTGGACGGCGTGGGCCGCCGCCACCGAGCGTCCGGGCCAGAAAGTGACCTATACGAACAACTGGCCGCATGAACCGCTGATCGGCAACCAGCCCAGCGGCGAAAACCTCGTCTGGTCGGTTGCCAGCGTGGTGGTGCTGCTGGCTGGCGTGGGTTTCCTCGTCTGGGGCTGGGCCTTCCTGCGCGACCACGATGAAGCGCTGCCGGCGGCCGGTCCGCGCGATCCGCTCACCACTTTCGCGCTGACGCCTTCACAGCGGGGACTGGGCAAATACCTGTTCCTCGTGGTGGCCCTGTTCACCTTCCAGGTCTTCATCGGCGGCTTTACGGCGCACTACACGGTGGAAGGGCAGCAGTTCTACGGCATCGACGTGTCGCGCTGGTTCCCGTATGCGCTCACGCGCACCTGGCATATCCAGGCCGCGCTGTTCTGGATCGCCACGGGCTTCCTGGCCGCTGGCCTGTTCCTGGCACCCCTGATCAATGGCGGCAAGGACCCCAAGTGGCAGCGCCTGGGCGTCGACGTGCTGTTCTGGGCCCTGGTCGCGGTCGTCGTCGGTTCCTTCATCGGCAACTATCTGGCCATTGCGCAAGTGATGCCGCCCGAGTGGAATTTCTGGCTCGGCCACCAGGGTTATGAATATGTGGACCTGGGACGCTTGTGGCAGATCGGCAAATTCGTCGGCATCCTGCTGTGGCTGGTGTTGATGCTGCGCGGCGTAGTGCCGGCCTTGCGCATGCCGGGCGGCGACAAGAACCTGCTGGCGCTGCTGACCGCGTCCGTGGGCGCCATCGGCCTGTTCTATGGCGCCGGCCTGTTCTACGGCGAACGCACGCACCTGTCCGTAATGGAGTACTGGCGCTGGTGGGTGGTGCACCTGTGGGTGGAAGGCTTCTTCGAAGTGTTCGCCACGACGGCGCTGGCCTTTATCTTCTCGACCCTGGGCCTGGTGTCGGTGCGCATGGCCACGACGGCCAGCCTGGCCTCGGCCTCGCTGTTCATGCTGGGCGGGATACCCGGCACCTTCCACCACCTGTACTTTGCCGGCACCACCACGCCCGTGATGGCCATCGGCGCGAGCTTCAGCGCGCTGGAAGTGGTGCCGCTGATCGTGCTGGGCCACGAAGCGTGGGAAAACTGGCGTTTGAAGGAACGCGCGCCATGGATGGAAAACCTGCGCTGGCCCATGATGTGCTTTGTCGCCGTCGCCTTCTGGAACATGCTGGGCGCGGGCGTGCTGGGCTTCATGATCAATCCACCCGTGGCCCTGTACTATATCCAGGGCCTGAATACGACCCCCGTGCATGCGCATGCGGCGCTGTTCGGCGTGTACGGCTTCCTGGCGCTGGGCTTTACCTTGCTGGTGCTGCGTTATCTGCGGCCTGACTACCGCTTCAGCCCGGCGCTGATGAAGACGGCATTCTGGGGCTTGAACGCGGGCCTGGTGCTGATGATCTTTACCAGCCTGCTGCCGATCGGCATCATCCAGTTCCACGCCAGCGTGACGGAAGGCCTGTGGCATGCGCGCAGCGAGGCATTCATGCAGCAGCCGCTATTGCAGAACCTGCGCTGGATACGCACCTTTGGCGACGTGGTATTCATCGTCGGCGCCATCGCCATGGCGCTGCAGGTGGTACTGGGATTGCTGGGAAGAGGGCCTGCACAGGCCTTGCCTCAGCGCATGAAGGAGGCAGTAAAACCGATGTGAGGTAGTACTGGCACAACACCTGGGAAAACCGTAGCGAGCGGCAGCGATTTGTGGCTAAGAAGCGCAATCGTACTCTAGTACGGTGAGCATCGCAGGCCGCAAAGCGCGACGCGCAGCAGGTTTTGACAGGTGTTCCTACCGGCGGCGCACGCAGTCGATATAGGCTTCAGTATCGGGTGGCAAGCCCGAGCGCTGCGAAGCCCAGATCATCTGGCCCAGGCATTCCATCACTTCGTGCTGGGCGGCATGGGCCGAATCGAGGCGCTGCGTGAGTTGCTGGACGGCCGGGCGGATGCCGCGCGGCTGGTCCACCTGCACCTGCTCCGTGATCGACAGATGCATGGACAGGTGCAGGAAAGGGTTGGCTTGTCCGCCTTCGACGGAATAGTCGCGCGCCAGCGCCGCTTCGACGTCGGAGAGCTCGTTTTCATACTCGGGATGTTCCAGGATCCAGTCGAGCGCGATGGCTTCCATCGGCGTGAGGATTTCATGGGCGCGGTGCTTGCGCAATGTTTCACAAAAGAAACGGCGCACATCGTCGGAAGAAGGGTTGAACATGGCTGAAGGACTATGGCTAAAGGGCAGCCGGCATTGTACCGCGTAGCCGTGATAAGTTCTCAGGCCCGGTCGATCCTGCCCGCATAGCAACCACGTTTGGCATTGTGCACGTGGATATAGCTGACAGCCGGGTTCTCAAACAGCCGCGCGATCACGGTTTCGATGGCCGTGCCTTCCACCACATCGGCGTCGACCATCATTCCCTCTTCCGTATAGCCGCGCAGCGACAGCAGCCGGATGCGCATCGATTCCGGCACCTGATCGACGGCGTCATAGGTTTGCGTGGCGCCCTCGCGGACAAAGATGGCGTGCGAGGCGCGGTAGGGCGTGTCCGCATCCTGGCAGACATGGTTCAGCAGCAGCACCGTGTCGCCGATCGCCGCGTCGCGCAGTTCGATGCGGTCCGGGTAACCGGGCTGGCTGTCGACCACATGGCGGATAATGCCCAGCGCGGCCAGTTCGGCGTCGGGCAGGCCGAAACAGGCCTGGAAAGGGGCGGGCGACAGGCCGCGGAGACGAAAAGACATGGTCAGGCTCCGGTGTGGTCAAAGCGTTATCAGACCATGATGAATGCGGGGCCGCCATCCGTTTCTTGCTCCGTGCATTCCTGCATCAACTGGATTTTTGATTCTTGCTTACTGCGAAATTAATACTCCACAGTAAGTGTTATCCACGATCCTGGCGGCCCGGCAAGGGCAAATAACGGTGATAAAATCGCTGTTCTTGATATTTGCTATGGACATCGCTGTCCTTTTGTTGTGAGCTTGGCCCCGCGCGAGGGCCAAAACAGCAGCGGCGCCGTGTTTTCCTTGTCCGCATCATCGCCACCCGATCGCTGCCGCAACCTGCGGCGCGGCGGCAGCATGCTTGCTTCATCACCATCGTTATCCCTTGATCCGGCCGTTTTTTTGCTGGAGGGATAGCCATTTTCCGATGATCCTGCGCTTGCCGCCCGGGTGGCCTGAAAGAACCAACCCTCAGTATTCATAAACGGAGTTACGTATGCGTAAATCGCTATTACTTTTGATGTCGTGCCTGATCCTGGCGGCATGTAACAAGACCCCTCCGGCCTCGTCCGAAAAACCGGTCGACGTGCTGCTGATCGGCGCCGGCACCATGAGCGCCACCCTGGGCAGCATGCTCAAGGAACTCGATCCGTCGCTGACGATGGAAATGTATGAACGCCTCGATTCCGTGGCTGCCGAAAGCTCGGATGCGATGAACAATGCAGGCACGGGCCACTCGGCATTTGCCGAACTGAACTACACGCCGGAAGCGGCCGATGGCAGCATCGAGACCAAGAAAGCCGTTGATATCAACGAGCAATTCGAAATTTCCAAGCAATTCTGGGCTTATCAGGTTGCCAATAAGCATCTGGGTGCGCCGCAAACCTTCATCAACAATGTGCCGCACATGGCCTTTGTCTGGGGCGATGCGAATATTGCTTTCTTGCATAAACGCTATGAGGCGATGCAAAAGCAAAACCTGTTCAAGGGCATGCTGTACTCGGAAGACCAGGCGCAGATCGCGCAATGGGCGCCGCTGGTCATGCAAGGCCGCGACAAGAGCCAGAAAGTGGCGGCGACGCGCATGGAAATCGGTACCGACGTCAATTTCGGCAACCTCACGCGCGGCCTCGTGAAATACCTGACGGACAGCCATGGCATGACCTTGCACCTGCGCCACCAGGTGGAAGACATCCAGCGTGGCGCCGATGGCGTGTGGAACGTGACGGTGAAAGACTTGAACGCTGGCAAGGAAAAGACCGTGCGCGCCAAGTTTGTCTTCATCGGCGCCGGCGGCGGTTCGCTGCCTCTGCTGGAAAAATCGGGCATTCCGGAAGCCAAGGGCTACGGCGGCGTGCCGGTCGGCGGCCAATGGCTGGTGACGACCAACCAGGAACTGGTGGCGGCGCATGCGGCCAAGGTCTACGGCAAGGCGTCCGTCGGTTCGCCGCCGATGTCCGTGCCGCATCTGGATACGCGCATCATCGATGGCAAGAAAGCGCTGCTGTTTGGCCCGTTTGCCACCTTCTCGACCAAGTTCCTGAAAAACGGTTCGTGGATCGACTTGCCTGCCTCGATTGGCACGGGCAATGTGAAACCGATGCTGCAAGCAGGCTACGACAACATTCCACTGACGAAATACCTGGTCGAACAGGTCATGAACACGCCGGAAGACCGTTTGAAAACCCTGCGCGAGTACTTGCCGAATGCCAAGATGGAAGACTGGACCCTGCAAAACGCTGGCCAGCGCGTGCAGATCGTCAAAGATGACCCTGTCAAAGGCGGTTTGCTGCAGTTCGGTACGGAAGTCGTCGGCGCCGCCGATGGCAGCATCGTTGCCCTGCTGGGCGCATCGCCAGGCGCCTCGACCGCGCCGCCGATCATGATCAAGGTGCTGCAAACGGCATTCAAGAGCCGTCTGGCAACGCCGGAATGGCAAGCAAAGATGGTGGAAATGGTGCCGTCGTATGGTCAAAAACTGAACAATGACCCGGCCCTGGCCAACAAGATCCGCCATTACAGCAGCAATATCCTGGGTCTGAAAGCCATCACCCTGGATGTGCCTGCCGCTGCGCCAGCGCCGGCAGCAAACTAAGTCGCTCTGACCGGCAAGGGAAGTTTCTTGCCGGCATGAAAAAAGGGGCAGCCTGTTCAGGCTGCCCCTTTTGCGTGGGAGAGTGCGTTCATTGCGGGGGACTACTCCTTGCCCGGCAAGATCAGTTCCGGCGTACACCCTTCGGCGGCGATGCCGTCGCAAGGCTTGGCCAGTGCCGTACCGTCTTGTGCCCGCGGCGCATGGGGCTGGCGCAGGTAGCGCGACGTGTGGCGGTGCGCTTGCTGTGCGTTGCCATGCACGGGCCAGGTCAGGAAGCGGGACAGCTCCTGCAAGGCGCGCTGGTACACATCGCGTTTAAATTCAATGACGACATCGAGCGGGACCCAGTATTCATGCCAGCGCCAGGCGTCGAACTCGGGATGGTCGGTCAGGCGCAGATTGACGTCGTTATCGCGCGCGCACATTCTCAGCAGAAACCAAATCTGCTTCTGGCCACGGTAATGGCCGCGAATCTCGCGCTTGATGAAGTGGTCTGGCACTTCATAGCGCAGCCAGTCGCGGGTGCGGCCGACAATTTTGACGTGTTCCTGTCTGAGTCCGATTTCCTCTTCAAGTTCGCGAAACATGGCTTGTTCCGGTGTTTCGCCATATTTGATACCGCCTTGCGGAAACTGCCATGAGTGCTCGCGCACCCGCTTGCCCCACCACACCTCGTTCTGGGCGTTTAGCAGGATGATGCCGACGTTGGGTCGAAACCCTTCACGGTCGAGCATAATGCACCTCAAACTTTCTGCGACAGTGCGTCTTTTTTTACATAATTACCCACAACTTCGCAAGCCGGTGACCTTTTCGGGGTGCGAAAAGCGCCGGAATCGCACCAATTGAGCGCATTTGTGTAAAGTATGGACGCATCAGCCAGCTAATCCTTTAAAATTAGGTTGATTATAACCCTCTCTTTTTAAAAAGAATTCACCGTTATGCGCGCCTCCCGTTTTTTTATTTCCACACTTAAAGATGCACCTTCTGACGCGGAAATCGTCAGCCACCAATTGATGATGCGTGCAGGCATGATCAAACGCCTCGGTTCCGGCATCTATACCTACATGCCGATGGGCTTGCGCGTGATCCGCAAGGTGGAAGCCATCATCCGTGACGAGATGAACAAAGCCGCCGGTATCGAACTGCTGATGCCGCTCGTGCAGCCGGCCGAACTGTGGCAGGAGACGGGCCGCTGGACCAAGATGGGCGACGAACTGATGCGCGTGAAAGACCGCCACGGCCGCGAATACGCGATCCAGCCGACATCGGAAGAAGTCATCACGGACGTCGTGCGCACGGAAATCAAGTCCTATCGCCAGTTGCCGTTGAACTTTTATCACATCCAGACCAAGTTCCGCGACGAGCGCCGCCCGCGTTTCGGCCTGATGCGCGGCCGCGAATTCACCATGAAGGACGCGTACTCGTTCGACCGCGACCTGGCCGGCATGCAAGCGTCGTACAAGGTCATGTTTGACGCCTACACGCGCATCTTCACGCGTTTCGGCTTGAAATTCCGCGCCGTGGCCGCCGATAACGGCGCCATCGGCGGTTCCGGTTCGCACGAATTCCACGTCATCGCCCACACGGGTGAAGACGCGCTCGTATACTGCCCGACCTCCGATTACGCGGCCAACATGGAAGCGGCCGAAGCGCTGCCGCCAGCGGGCGAGCGCCCGGCCGCCGCCCAGGCACTGACGAAAACGGCCACGCCGGACACCGTCAAGTGCGAAACCGTGGCTGCCTTGCTGGGCTTAGCCCTGTCGCAGACCGTGAAAACCATCGCCCTGACGGTGGAAACCGTAGGCAAGGATGAGAAAGTCACGAAACAGCACTTCATGCTGCTGCTGCGCGGCGACCATGAATTGAACGACATCAAGGTGGGCAAGGTTGCCGGCCTGGCCGGTCATCGTTTCTCCACGGAAGCGGAAATCCTCGAAGTCTATGGCACCATCCCTGGCTACCTGGGCCCGATCGGCACGCAAGCACCCGTCACCGTGGTGGCGGACCGCACGGTCGCGCACATGAGCGACTTCGTTTGTGGCGCGAATGAGGCCGGTTTCCACTACACGGGCGCCAACTGGGGCCGTGACGTGGCCGAGCCTGCCATCGTGGCCGATTTGCGCAATGTCGTCGCTGGCGACGCTTCGCCGGACGGCCAGGGCGCACTCGCCATCGAGCGCGGCATCGAAGTGGGCCACGTGTTCCAGCTCGGTACGGCGTACTCGGAAAGCATGAAAGCCACCTTCCTCGACGAAAACGGCAAGCCTGCGCCGCTGCAGATGGGTTGCTACGGCATCGGCGTGACGCGCATCCTGGGCGCCGCCATCGAGCAGAACTTCGACGACAAGGGCATCATCTGGCCCGCCTCGATCGCGCCATTCGAGGTCGTGCTGTGCCCGATGGGCATGGACCGCAGCGAACTGGTCAAGGAAGAGACGGAGAAGCTGTACGCGGCCCTGCAGGGCGCTGGCGTGGACGTCATCGTCGACGACCGCGGTTTGCGCCCAGGCGCCATGTTTGCTGACTGGGAGCTGATTGGCGTGCCGCACCGCATCGTCATCGGCGAACGGGGCCTGAAAGAAGGCAAGCTGGAATACCAGGGCCGCCGCGATGCGGAAGCCACCGGCGTGGCGCCGGACGAGATCGTCGCCTTCATCCAGGGCAAAATGGCGCAGTGAAGCGCTTATCGCTAAGTAAAACGGCTGGCGCGCTCGCGCTGGCCGCTGGCCTGGCCTGCGTCTCTCCGGCGCAGGCCGGCAACCAGAAAGAGGAGGCGCTGGCCGACTCCGTCCGCCTGGCCCTGTCGCACGCGATCCGCGACGAACGCCCGCCGCAACCCAGGTTTACGACTCCCATCGAATTGCAGCGCTACCAGCAATGGCTGGCGCAGATGTCGCAACGCCTGCAGCGCAAGCTGCCGGACGCGCAGCTGCGCACGGAATTCCTGGAAACCGTCTGGTACGAATCGCGCCGCGCGGGCCTGGAACCGGCCCTGGTGCTGGGGTTGATCCAGGTCGAGTCGGCCTACCGCAAATATGCCGTCTCGCTGGCCGGCGCGCGTGGCTACATGCAGGTGATGCCGTTCTGGACGGGCGTCATCGGCGACAGCGACCGCAGCAAGCTGTTCCATATGCAGACGAATCTGCGCTATGGCTGCGCGATTTTGCGCATGTACCTGGACATGGAAAAGGGCGATTTGTACCTGGCGTTGGGGCGGTATAACGGCAGCCGGGGAAGGCCCGAGTATCCGAATGCCGTGCGGGCCGCGTGGCGGCAGTGGGAGTTCAAGCCGGCCGGGTGATGGTTTGAGGTCTGACCCTGTGGGACCGTCCTCGTCTGATCTCGGTATGTGCCGGGTTTTATGCGTTTTTAAACCCACCGCAACGGCCGGGGTCAGACCCGACAGGGTCTGACCCCAAAAAAATGCCCCGCTCGCAGTGATGCGGCGGGGCACTCACACGGCGCGGAACGCCCTGTGCGTATCTGATTATTTCAAATGATCGGAGATCAGTTTCGTCATTTCAAACATGGAGACTTGGGCTTTGCCGCCGAAAACTGCTTTCAGCTTGTCGTCCGCATTGATCATGCGGCGGTTGGCCGGATCTTGCAGATCGAGTTTTTTGATGTAATCCCATACCTTTTTGGTCACTTCCGTGCGCGGCAGCGGTGCTGCGCCAACAACGGCGGCCAGCTCTTTCGATGGCGTCATTGCTTTCATGAATGCTGCGTTTGGCTTGCGTGGTGTTGCCGGTGCTGCCGCTTTCTTCGCCGCTGCTGGTTTAGCTGCTGCTTTGGCTGCGGGTGCTGCTTTCTTGGCGGCTGCAGGCTTGGCTGCTGCTGCTTTGGCTGGCGCTGCTACTGGGGTTTTTTTGGCTGTTGCCATCTTCGAGCCTCCTTAACAAACACATGGGAAATTGCGCAATTAATCGCACGGCTAATATTGGTGTGGATTTACCTTGTATGCAAGTGTTTTTCACGTTTTCACTAGGAAAAAGCAGGGAAATGGCCATGCTGTCGCCCGGGCGCACCGCTTGGGGGCGCAGAACGACGTTTTTGCCCGTAAATGGCATGGTTACTGGCTATGCGGGGAGGGGGACTGCGGGGGAGGGAAGTAATGATGCCGGACACATGAAAATGCAATCCGGCATGATTTTATAACAGTGTTTCCTGACTTGAACTACGTCTCACGCGGCGTAAAAAAGGCCTTCAAAATCACAGCGAGCGGGGATGATTTGTGGCCGAGAAGCGCAAGCGCACTCTAGTGCGCTGAGCATCGCCGGCCGCAAAGCGCCCCGTGCAGCGGATTTTGAAGCCTTCCACTACCTCATGCCGGGCATCATACCCTTCATGGAGCGCATCATCTTCATCATGCCGCCGCCCGACAATTTCTTCATCATCGTTTGCATTTGCTCGAATTGCGTCAGCATGCGGTTCACTTCCTGTACTTGCACGCCGGCGCCGGCGGCGATGCGGCGCTTGCGCGTGGCCTTGATCAGTTCAGGCTTGGCGCGTTCCTGCGGCGTCATCGAGTCGATGATGCCGCACATGCGGCGTACCTGCTTGTCGGCCTGGTCCATGTTCTTGCCGCCTGCCGCCTGCTGGAACTGGGCCGGCAGCTTGTCCATCAGGTTGGCCATGCCGCCCATTTTCTTCATCTGGCCCAGCTGCGCCTTGAAATCGTTCATGTCGAACTTGCCGCCAACCTTGATCTTTTGCGCCAGGTCGGCTGCCGCCTTGCTGTCGACGCCCTTGCGCGCCTCTTCCACCAGGGCGAGGATGTCGCCCATGCCGAGGATGCGGTTGGCCATGCGGGTCGGGTCGAACGCTTCCAGGCCATCGAGTTTTTCCGAGACGCCGGCAAACTTGATCGGTTTGCCCGTGATATGGCGCACGGACAGCGCCGCACCGCCACGCGCATCGCCATCGAGCTTGGTCAGCACGATACCGGTCAGCGGCAGCGCATCATTGAAGGCTTTTGCCGTGTTGATGGCATCCTGGCCCAGCATGGCGTCGACGACAAACAGGGTTTCGATCGGTTTCACGGCGCCGTGGACGGCGGCGATTTCGCGCATCATCTCTTCGTCGATACCGAGACGACCCGCCGTATCGATGATCAGCACGTCGTGGTAATGCTTTTTCGCCCAGTCCAGCGCGGCCAGCGCGATATCGACCGGCTTGTCCTTGCTGGTGGAGGGGAAGAAGTCGGCGCCCACCTGGGCCGTGACCGATTGCAGCTGGGCGATCGCGGCGGGACGGTACACGTCGGCCGAGACGGTCAGCACTTTCTTCTTCTTTTCTTCCTTCAGGTATTTCGCCAGCTTGCCGACGGTGGTGGTTTTACCCACACCCTGCAGACCGGCCATCAGGATGATGGCGGGCGGCTGCTGCGCAAAGCTGATCTGCGACGCTTCCGGTCCCAGGTCGGCGCCCATCAGGGCGGCCAGTTCGCGCTGCACCACGCCCACCAGGGCCTGGCCTGGCGTCAGCGAGGAAATGACATCCTCGCCCATGGCTTTTTCTTTGACTTTGGCGATGAATTCGCGCACGGCGGGCAGGGCGACGTCGGCTTCGAGCAGCGCCAGGCGCACTTCGCGCAGCATGTCGGCGGTGTTCGCCTCGGTCAGGCGCGCCTCGCCGCGCATGGTCTTGACGACTTTGGCAAGCCGTTGGGTGAGATTATCTAGCATGATGAACCTGCAATGAAAAGCGTGGGAGTGGGCGGAGCTAAGAGCCTATGCCGGCAGGAGATGACTGCATCTGCTGGAGGTAGGCGCTAAACCGGACGATGGGCGCCATTTTACCTTATCGCGCGTGGCTGGCGGTCCCGCGCTTCATCGCCTGGCGGTTGGCCTGCTTTTGAATTAGTTGGTATTTCTGGCAATGCCGCGATTGCATGAAAGTTATTGCGCGGTTAAAATGAGAATAATTCTTATTTACATTCTCAGGCACCGCATGCCTGAGCGGAAAGGGATGCCATGTCGGCCGCCGATTTTGCACAGCAACAAGACCTGCAAGCGCTCTACAGCAGCCATCATGGCTGGCTGCAGGGCTGGCTGCGGCATAAGCTGGGCAATGCGGGTGACGCGGCGGACCTGGCGCAAGATACCTTCATCAGCGTGCTGACGGCCGATTCCGCGCCGCAGATCCGCGAAGCGCGGCCTTTTCTCGCCACCATCGCGCGCCGCCTGGTGGCGCACCGCTACCGCCGGCAAGTGCTGGAAGACGCCTATCTGGACGCGCTGGCTTGCCTGCCGCCCGAGGTGGCGCCCGCGCCCGAAGCGCGGTTGCTGGCGCTGGAAGCCTTGCAGGAAATCGATGTGGCCCTCGACGGCTTGCCGGGCCCCGTGCGCACGGCGTTTTTACTGGCGCAGCTGGAAGGCCTCAGCTATGCCGAGATCGCCGCGCGCCTGAACGTGTCGGCCAGCTCGGTCAAGCAATACCTGACGCGTGCCAACCGCCAGGTGTTTTTCTCCCTGCCGGCATGAGCACGATGGCAGGCGCCGCAGTCCCGGCAGCCATCCGCGAGGAGGTGCAGCAGCAGGCGGCCGAGTGGCTGACCGTGCTGATGTCCAGCGAGGCCAGTGAAGCTGAACGCCTGGCCTGGCAGCGCTGGCGCGGGGCCGACCCTGAACATGAGCGGGCCTGGCAGCATATCGAGGCGGTGTCGCAGCGGTTCAACGGCTTGCATCGCGGTGCGGCCGCGCAGGCGCTGGCCGGCACGCAGCAGAAAGCCGTCAACGGCAAGCGGCGCCAGTTGCTGGCGTGGCTGGGCGTGGCGGCCGGCGGCGGCATGCTGGCCGCGCAGACGGACGCCTGGGATGGCGTGCGGATCCTGCGCGCCGACTACCGCACGGCCACGGGCGAGCAACGCGAGCTGGCGCTGGACGACGGCAGTGTGCTCAGCCTGAATACGGGATCGGCCGTGAACGTGCGTTTCGACGCCCGCCGCCGCCTGATCGAGCTGCTGGCCGGCGAAATCCTCGTCACCAGCGGCCACGGTGCCGGCAGCGACGCGCCGCTGGAAGTGGCCACGCGCGAAGGCCTGGTGCGGGCGCTGGGCACGCGCTTTGCCGTGCGCCAGCAGGATGGCTACAGCAGCGTGGACGTATTTGACAGCGCCGTTGAAATCCTTCCCCGCGACGGCATCGGCGCGCCCTTGCTGCTGCCGGCCGGGCGCGGCGTGGCTTTCTCCCGTCAGGCGCCAGACGCACCGCATGCCATCGATGCGTATGCGGACGCCTGGTCGCGCGGGCAGCTGATCGTCGACGATGTGACCCTGGGCGATTTCCTGGCCGACCTGGCCCGCTACCGCCCCGGCGTGATTCATTGCGCGCCGGCAGTGGCGCAATTGCGCCTGTCGGGCGTGTTCCCGCTGGCCGACACGCAGCGCATTTTGCACATGCTGCCCAACTCGCTGCCCGTGCAGGTGCATAGCCGCACGCGTTATTGGGTAACGGTCGAACCGGCTCCATAGCACGCTCCATAACAATATTTGGCCATCCGGCTGCCCGTTTTCCGTTTTCGTGGCACCTACAGAGTAGGGCGCCCGTTTTTTACCGTCTCATGACGCCACCATCAGGAATTTGCATGTCGCATGCTTTGAATTTTGTCAGTTTGCCATCGTCTCGCTCCGCACTGCGCCCCTTGGCGCAAGCGGTTGCCGCCCTGTGCCTGGCCGCCAGCCTGCCCGCGCTGGCGCAGCAGGCTGCCCCTGCCACCGCCGCCACCGAGCAAACCATGCTCGGCGTGTCTGTCACGGCAGGGCGCGATGCGACGACGGAAGGCAGTGGCTCCTATACGACGGGCGTGAGCAATACGGCAACCAAGCTGAACCTGTCGCTGCGCGAGACGCCGCAATCGGTCAGCGTGCTGACGCGCCAGCAGATCGATGACCTGGGCATCACGACGCTGGACGACGCCGTGCAGTCGATTACGGGACTGGTCATGCAAAAGGGCAATTTTACGGGCGATTCGGGCAGTTTCAGCGCGCGCGGCTTTCCAATCGACAACATCCTGTTCGATGGCTTGCCCACCAGCCTGGGCGCGAACGGCACCTTCAACGGCGACAATGACGACCTGGCCATCTATGACCGCATCGAAGTGGTGCGCGGCGCCACGGGCTTGATGACGGGCAGCGGCACGCCCAGCGCGGCCATCAATATGGTGCGCAAGCGCCCGACGGCCACGCCGCAAGCGTCGTTCTCGGCCAGCATCGGCAGCTGGAGCAACTACCGCCTGGAAGCCGATGCGGCCAATGCGCTCAACGAAGCGAAGACCCTGCGCGGGCGCCTCGTCGTGACGCTGCAGGACAAGAAGGATTTTGTCGACGTGTTGCATGGCCGCAATCACCAGCTGTACGGCATCATCGAGGCCGACCTGCGTCCCGACACCACGCTGACCCTGGGCGCCCACTACCGCAAGACGGATAACGACGGCGTTACCACAGGCGTGGTGACGGCCGCCGACGGCACTTTTCTGAACTTGCCCCGCTCGACTTATCTGGGCACCGACTTCGATGGCTGGCGCCAGACGGATAAAACCATGTTCGCCGAACTGGAGCACCGCTTCGGCAACGGCTGGAAGGCCAGGCTGGCCGCCACGCGCAAGACGCCCGAGATCGACACGACTTTCTCCGGCATCAACCGCCGCGGCGACACCCTGCGCTTCAATTCGCAAAGCTACCGCGCCGAGCTGGCCAATACCAGCTATGACGCGTATGCCATCGGCAGCTACAGCCTGTTCGGCCGCCAGCACGAGCTGACGGTCGGCGCCAGCCACCGCCGCTCGTCGAAAAACAGCTATGGCGGCTGGGCGCCGTATAGCTGGACTGCTGCTGCGCCGGTGCTCGATCCGTTCCACTGGGATGCGGGCAGCGTGGCGCGCCCCGTCATCAACTACGCGCAGTGGCGCACGGCCAGCATCACCGAGCAAAGCGGCGTGTACGCGGGCACGCGCCTGCGCCTGGCCGAGCCGCTGTCGCTGGTGCTGGGCGGGCGCGTGAGCTGGTACAAGGACGATGCCGGCTACTCGGTGGCGCGCGAATTCACGCCGTACGCCGGTGTCGTGTATGACCTCGACAGGCAGCATTCCGTGTACGCCAGCTGGACCGAGATCTTCCAGCCGCAAGCGTCCACGGACGCCAATGCGCAGCCCCTGAAGCCGATCAGCGGCACCAACCATGAAGCGGGCGTGAAGGGCGAATACTTCGGCGGCGCCCTCAATGCCAGCGCGGCCGTGTTCCAGATCCGCCAGCAAAACCGCGGCGTGGACGACCTGGCTGGCCCGAATCCCTGCCCCGGCAGCACCTGGGGCTATTGCCAGCGCGCGTCGGGCGAAGTGCGCAGCGAAGGCGTGGAGCTGGACGTGGCGGGCGCGCTGACGCCCGACTGGCAGCTGTCGGCCGGCTTCACCTATGTGAAGGCGCAATTTACGCGCGACAGCGATCCGGCCAATATCGGCAAGGATTTCAACAGCCGCTATCCGCGCCAGCAGCTCAAGCTGGCCACCAGCTACCGCCTGTCCGGCGCAATGCAGGGCTGGCGCGTCGGCGCCTCGGTGTACGGGCAGGGCGCCACCGAGTCGACGGACGGCAGCTACCATCTGCGCCAGGGCCGCTATGCGATCCTGGGCTTGAATGCGGCGTGGCAGATCGACAGCCGCGCCGAGTTGCGCCTGAACGTGAACAATGCGCTCGACAAGCATTATTACCAGAGCATCTACTCCGATGTATTCGGCAACCTGGTTGGCGCGCCGCGCAACCTGATGCTGACGTTGAACTACAAGCTGTAAATCACCACTTTTGAATGACCTATCTTGATGAAGGATGCAAGGCTTATGGATGTGCAGTTGAATCTGGCCCGCGCCAGCAATGGCGTGAGCCAGCGTATGCCACGGGGAGCGCCGCGATGATGAAATCGGCCAACATGATGTTGTTCTCGCGCGTGCTCGCCGCCATCTTTGGCGGCTATGCGCTCACGTCCGGCGTGGCCGTGCTGCTGTCGGCCGTGCTGCCGCTGTCGCGCGCCGAAGCCGTGCTGACGGCGACCCTGAGCGCCTTTGTCGTGTATACCTGCGCCGTGATCTGGGTCTTTGCCGTGCAGGACCTGCGCCGCGCCTGGCTCGGCATGCTGTTGCCGGCCATCGTCTGCGGCGGCATCGGCATGCTGCTGTCGCGAGGTGCCGCATGAACGCCGTCAAGGTAGATAAAGTGGTCAAGACGCCGCAGCAGGGCGGCTTGCGCCAGGCCATGGCCTGGCTGCATACGTGGAGCGGCCTGTGGATTTCCTGGCTGCTGTTCGCCATTTTCCTGACCGGTACCCTGGCCGTCTTCGATGACCCGATCGGCCACTGGATGACGCCCGAACACGCTTTGGCCGAGGCGGCGCATGCGAACGATCCGCCGCTGCCGAAGGTCACGGACCGTGGGCACCGCCTGGAACTGGCGCTCGACTTCATGGCGAAGGAGCACCCGAAGGCGGACATGTGGGAAATCTGGCCCGTGCAGCGTCCCGGCCACGGCCTGTCCGCCTACTGGTTCCAGCCCAGCGGCGGCTATGGCTCGGCGGAGCTGGATCCGCTGACGGGCGCCGTCATCGAGCATGCGCGCGAGGCAACGGAGCGGGAAACCATCGGCGGCCACCATTTCGTCGATTTCCACTACGAGCTGCACGCGGGACGCATCGGCGTGTGGATCGTCGCCATCACCACCATGATCATGCTGGTGGCGCTGGTGAGCGGCGTCATCACGCACAAGCGCATCTTCAAGGATTTCTTCACCTTCCGCCCGGCCAAGGGCCAGCGCTCGTGGCTCGACGCACACAACGCGGTGGCCGTGCTGACGTTGCCGTTCCAGTTCATGATCGCCTACACGGGCCTGGCATTCTTCAGCGATGACTATGTGCCGGCCCCCGTGGTGGCGCAATACGGCATGGACAATCCCAAGAAGGCCTTCCTGGCCGACTGGAACGATGCGGGCAAGCCCGTGAAGACAGGCCAGCCGCTGGCCATTCCCGCGCTGGAATCGTTTGCGCAGCGTGCCGAGCAGGCCATCGGCCAGGAAATCCGCGCCGTGGTGCTGGACAATCCGAACGATGCCTCCATGCGCGTCTGCATGTACGGCTGGAATGAAGACGCGGAACTGCTTACGCGCCTCAGCGCCAATTCGGGCCGGGCCTGTTACGCGCTGGCCACGGGCGAACAGGTCGCCGTGCGCCTGCCGGGCAAGTCGGATACGGGCGGCGCGGGCCTGACGCGCACCGTCATGTCAAACCTGCACATGGTCGGCTTTGGCGGCACGCCCATGCGCTGGCTGTACTTCTTCTGCGGCCTGGCCGGCACGGCCATGATGGGCACGGGTGCCATTCTGTTCATGGTCAAGCGCCGCCAGCGCGCGGGCGGCGAGTTCGGCGCCTACACGCAGCGCGTGTACCGCGTCATCGAGTGCCTGAACGTGGCGGCGATTGCCGGCCTGGCCATCGCCTGCGTGGGCTTCCTGTGGGCCAACCGCCTGATTCCCGTCGGCCTCGAGCAGCGCGCCGGCTGGGAAGTGCGCGCATTCTTTGGCGTGTGGTTCCTGATGCTGGTGCACGCCTGCCTGCGCGGGGAAAAGCGCGCCTGGATCGAGCAATTGGGCTTGCTGGCCGCCCTGTGCCTGCTGCTGCCGGTGCTCAATGTCTTGAGCACGGGTGACAACCTGGTGGCGCAGATCGCGCGCGGCGACTGGGAAAGCGCCGGCGTGGAACTGGGCAGCATGGCCTTTGGCCTGCTGGCCGCCAGGGGCGCGTGGAAAGTCCACAAGCGCAAGGAAAAACCGGTCAAGAAGGCTGCGCCGAAGGAAAACGCCGCGGCCACGGCCAGCCTGCAAGTCAATGCGGAAGGACAGTCATGATCCATACCATCCTTTGCGCGCTGGGCCTGTCGTATGCGGGCATGGCCAGCCTCTCGCTGGCGATGGACCGCCACCATGGCCAGGTCTGGGGCAGGGACGCGGCGCCGAACGTGCGGCGCGCGCTGCAACTGGCCGGCGCGGTGCTGCTGGCGCTGGCCATCTGGCCTTGCGTGGCCGGCTGGAGCGCCACCGTCGGCGTGGTTGCCTGGCTGGGATTCATCGGGGTGGGCGCGCTGCTGGTGGCCCTGCTGCTGCCGTATGCCCCCCGCTTGCTGTTTCGTAGTTCCCTGCTGGCAGCCGTCGCCGCGCTGGCAGGTCTTGTGACGTTCCTGCGGTGATGTTGACCGCCATTTTCAAGGATAGACCGATGCATTTTTCACGTTTGGCGACACCGTTTTACTTTATTTGCAACCGCAAGGCGGCCTCCTGATGGCGGCCCGACTGCCTTCCCGCCGCGCCCGTATCCTGGGTGGCGTGGTCTTGCTGGCGCTGTTTGGCGCCGGCGCACTGTGGGCCACGCGCGGCCCGACAACCGTATTCGACACGGCGCCCGTCAAGCGCGGCAATATCGAAGCCAGCGTCACGGCCATCGGCACCCTGCAGCCGCAAACCTATGTCGACGTGGGCGCGCAAGTGTCGGGCCAGATCACGCGCCTGCACGTGCAGCCCGGCAGCGCCGTGGAAAAAGGCCAGTTGCTGGCCGAGATCGACCCCAGCGTGCAGCAAGCCACGGTCGATGCGGGCCGCGCCGCCCTGGCCGGATTGCGCGCGCAGCTGGCCGACCAGCAGGCGCAGCACCGCCTGGCGGGCCAGCAGCATGGCCGCCAGAAGCAGATGGCCAAGTTCGATTCCACGCCGCTGGCCGACCTGGAAACGGCCGAAGCCACGCTGGCCTCGGCCGGCGCCAAGATCGACCACCTGAAGGCGCAGATCGACCAGACCCAGGCCAGCCTGAAGGCGGACGAGGCGCGCCTCGGCTATACGCGCATCTACGCGCCCATGGCTGGCAAGGTGGTGGGCCTGGACGCGAAGGAAGGGCAAACCCTGAACGCCACGTACCAGACGCCGAACATCCTGCGCATCGCCGACCTGTCGGCCATGACGGTGTGGACGGAAGTGTCGGAAGCGGACGTGCGCCGCGTGCGCCCGGACATGCCCGTGTATTTCACCACCCTGGGCGGCGACCAGCGGCGCTGGAGCGGCAAGGTGCGCCAAGTGCTGCCGGCGCCGCCGGTGCCCGGTGGTTCCGCCGCCGGCACGGCCCTGGCGCCGTCGACCAGCAAGGTGATTTTATATACCGTGCTGTTCGACGTGGATAACGCCGACGGCGAACTGATGCCGCAGATGACGGCGCAAGTGGTGTTCGTCACGGCCGCGGCGAAGAATGTGCTGGCCGTGCCCTTGCCGGCCCTGAAGCCATCGACGGAAGAAGGCGCCAAGCCGGGGCAGTTCACGGCCCGCGTCATGGATGCGGACGGCAAGGTCGATACGCGCGCCGTCACCGTCGGCGTACGCAATCGCCTCAGCGCGGAAGTGCTGCAAGGCTTGCGCGAAGGCGAATTGCTGGTGACGGGCGAGCAGCCGGCCAGCGGCGGCGCCAGCAGGTTCCAGCTGTGAGCGCCATGAACGAGGCCAGGTCGCTGGGACCAGCGGGAGCACCTGGCCAGCCGGCGCCCTTGATTGAACTGCAGGGCATCCGCAAGCGCTATGGCGGCCATGACGGGGCGCCGGCCGTGGAAGTGCTGCGCGGCCTGACCTTGTCGATCGGTGCCGGCGAATTCGTCGCCATCGTGGGGGCTTCCGGTTCCGGCAAGTCGACCCTGATGCATCTGCTCGGGTGTCTCGACCGTCCCAGCGACGGCATTTACCGCTTTGCCGGCCAGGACGTGGCCAGCCTGAATCCCGATGAGCTGGCGTGGCTGCGGCGCGAAGCGTTTGGCTTCGTCTTCCAGGGCTACCACCTGATCGCTACCGAATCGGCGCGCGAAAACGTGGAAGTGCCGGCCCTGTATGCGGGCATGCCGGCTGCGGCCCGCCACGCCCGCTCGGAAGCGCTGCTCAAGCGCCTGGGCCTGGGGGAGCGGCTCGACCACCGGCCGAATCAATTGTCGGGCGGGCAGCAGCAGCGCGTGTCGATCGCGCGCGCCCTGATGAATGGCGGGCGCATCATCCTTGCCGATGAACCGACGGGGGCGCTCGACAGCAGCAGCGGCGCCGAAGTCATGGCCCTGCTGGGCGAATTGGCCGACGCGGGCCACACCATCATCCTGATCACGCATGACCGCAAGGTGGCGGCCCAGGCGCGCCGCGTGATCGAGATCAGCGACGGCGAAATCGTCGAAGACTCGGGCGCCGTCGTCATTCCATCCACGTCGACGGCCCTGCCGCCGCTGGACATGTCGCGCGCCGCCCACGACACGGGCGCCTCGCTGGGCACGGAATTGCTCGATGCGGCGCGCGCCGCCTGGCGCGTGCTGTGGATCAACCGCTTCCGCACGGGCTTGACCCTGCTGGGCATCATCATCGGCGTCGCCTCCGTGATCGTCATGCTGGCCATCGGCCTGGGCACGCGCCAGCAAGTGATGGCGCAACTGGGCGCCTTCGGCTCGAATCTGCTGTACATGGCGTCGCGCGGCGAAAGCTCGCGCATCCCCGGACGCAGCATCACCCTGGCCGACCTCGATGCGCTCAAGGACGTGCCGGGCATCACCCACGTGCTGCCGAATGTCACCGGCAACAAGGTGATACGCCACGGTAACCTCGACGTGCAGACCTATGTGCGCGGCACGGGGCCGGCCTTGCCGCAGATCCAGACCTGGCCCGTGGCCAAGGGCGGCTTCTTTACGGAAGAAGACGAGCGCGAGATGGCCACGGTGGCCGTGCTGGGCGCGCACCTGGCGGAAAAGCTGATGCCCGACGTGGCCAATCCCGTGGGGCAGAATATTCTGATCGGCAATGTGCCGTTCCAGGTGATCGGCGTAATGAGTGCGAAGGGCGCGCTGACGGGCGAAAAGGATGAAGACGACGTGCTGCTGCTGCCGTTTTCCACGGCGGGCATCCGCGTCTTCGGCCAGCGCGAGCCGACGTACACGGTGATGGCGGTGGCCGACGTCAAGCGCGTGACCGAGGTGGAGGCGGCAGTCGATGCCGCCATGTTCGAGCGCCACCGCATCCGCGACTACGGCATCAGCAACGCGGCCGCATCGATCGCCGCCGAAGCCAAGACGCAGGACAACATGACCATCATGCTCAGCCTGATCGCCGCCGTCTCCCTGGTGGTGGGCGGCATCGGCGTCATGAACGTGATGCTGATGACTGTACGCGAGCGCACGCGCGAAATCGGCATCCGCATGGCGACGGGCGCGCGCCGGCGCGATATCCTGCGCCAGTTCCTCACCGAAGCCGTGCTGGTGTCGGTGGTGGGCGGCGTGGCCGGCATCGTGGTTGGCGTGACGGTGGCCGGCCTGCTGCTGGTATGGGACGTGCCGGTGATCTTTTCGCTCAGCGCCATCGCCGGCGCGTTTGCCTGCGCAGTGGTGACGGGGCTGGTGTTTGGCTTCATGCCGGCGCGCAAGGCGTCTGCTCTCGATCCGGTGGTGGCGCTGGCGGGACAGTAGCAACAGACGGTCGTCACAATGCCGGCAGCGTGGCTGCCGGCAAAAAAATGTTGCCCTGGCTCCAACACGCGGTACTATCTCCCGATAATAAGAGCAGTGTTTCGCGTAGCTTTGCCCTTGCGGGCATACACCAACCACCACAGGAGAACCCGATGCAGAAAAAATCAACCTTGAAGACCGGTATCGCCGCCGCCCTCATGCTGGCCTTCGGCATGGGTGCCGTCCAGGCGCAGGAAGTCGTGCGCCTGGGTAATTTGAAATTCGCCCATTACGGTGCCGTGTCGTACATCAAGGAAATCGCGCCCAAGTGCGGCATCAAGGTCGAGGAGCATGTCTTTGCCAAGGGCCTCGACGTGATGCAGGCGATTATCGCGGGCGAGCTGGATGTGGGCGCGACGGCATCCGAAGCGGCCATTTCCGGCCGCGCCGGCGGTGCCCCCATCTACGTGGTGGCCGGCTTTGCCAAGGGCGGCGCGCGCCTGGTGGCGGGTGCCGGGCAAAAGATCGCCAGCGTCAAGGAACTCAAGGGCAAGCGCGTGGGCGTGACGCGCGGCGGCATCCAGGAAGTGCTGCTGCTGGCCGAGCTGTCGCAGGCGGGCCTGACGTATTCCGAAACCAAGGGCAAGGATGTGCAACTGGTGTTCCTGGCCTACGCCGACTTGAACCAGGCGCTGATGGGCAAGAATATCGATGCCATGATGCAGTCCGAGCCGCAATCGTCGCAGGCCATCAACAAGGGTTTCGGTACCGAAGTCATCAAACCGTACGACACGCCGATCGGCGAGCCCGTGCGCACCATGGTGATGACGGAAAAGTTCTACAAGGAACGCCGTCCCGTGGCGGAAAAATTCATGCGCTGCTTCGTCGAAGCCACCAAGACCTTTATCGACAACAAGGCGACAGCGGAAAAGTATGTGCGCGAAGTGGTGTTCCGCGGCCAGATCACGAAGGATGACTTCGACGACGCGATCAGCAATTCGCCGTATTCGTATGACATCTCGCCCGAGCATATCCAGATCACCACCGATGTGATGGTGAAAACGGGCGTGGGCCGCATGACGAAGCCGCCCGTGGCCAAGGACTGGGTCAAGACGGACTTGCTGGAGCAGGCGAAAAAGAGCTTGAACGTGAAGTAAATCAGGAAACCATTAAAAAAACCCTCCGTGCCAGCGCTGGCGCGGAGGGTTTTTTGATGGCGAGGTGGCCTTAGCGGGCGTTAAAACCCATCCAGCCCTTCTCCGTCTGGCGGAAGCTCAGCGTGTAGATGCGGGTCAGCGCGTCGCCTTTCTTGAGCTGGCGGTTGATGATGGCGCCATAATTGTCTTGCACGATCTGGTCCGACCATTGCAGCAGGTTCTCGAAACGCTCGGCCGTCATCGCCGCCTGGCGCGCCAGCAGCGGCGCGGGGATCGCCTTCTTTTCCTGCTGCTGCGCCCAGAAATCGCGGAAAACCTTGTTTTCGCCGCCCATGCCGCGCGCCATCAGGCCCAGGCCCATGGTCATGCCGACGGAGCTGTCCGTCTTCGCCTCTGCCTCGAGCTTGTTGGCCACGTCGGCCAGCAATTCCAGGTAGCCCACTCTGGCGCGTAGCACGGCCGAGCCCTTGATTTCGTACTGTTCGTTCTCTTTCCATCCATTCAGTTTTTCCAGCTTCTCGATGTCGAAGTACTCCTTGTACAGGTCATAGCTCTGGATGGAGGTACGGAAGTATTCCTCGTACGTGGATTGGGAAGGCGCATCTTTCATGCAACCGCTTAAGACAGTGCAGGCCGCCAGCAGGAGGCAGGTCCAGGAAAATGTTCGAAAAGACATGGCGAAGGGGCGGTGGCGTCAGGGTGGATAAATATTGCTTTGTGGACATAATTATAGGACTGGCTAATCGGGATGGCAACGTGGCTGCGGCGTGGCGGCAGTGCGCTGAAGGAAAGATTGCCGAAATCTTGAGGGTGCGCCACCCCGTCATGCCTCAGGCGCGATATCATGGCAGGCTTGCGGCATTGGATGGCGGCGTCGTGCCTGTCACCGGGCTGTCGCCTGAATCGCGCTTGTCGGCTATGGTGTAAACTTAAACTATGCAGATCTATTTCTTTTTCATCGCCGCCCTGTTGTATGCGGTGTGCGCGGTGCTTCCCTCGTCCCGTGCCCGGCTCATTGCCGGCCTGACCGGCGTCGCCTGGCTGGCGCATGCCGCCACCCTGTGGTTCGACCTGATGGCGCCCGGGACCTTGCGCTTCGGTTTTTCCGCCATGCTGTCGGCCGCGCTGTGGGTCTCGGTGGGCGCCTACTGGATAGAGAACCGCAATTTCAGCCTGGACGGACTGCGCCGCATGGTCATGCCCAGCGCCGTTCTCGCCATCGGCCTGGCGTGGGCCTTTCCTGGCAGCCAGGTCAGCATGGAAGGCAAGTCGGCCGTCTTCGGCTGGCATATTGCCGTGGCCGTGCTCGCCTATAGCACCTTGACGATTGCCGCCTTTCACGCCGTGCTGATGGCGCTGCAGGAATCGCGTTTGCATACGCGCAGCGAAAGCCGCGGCTTCATCGGCACGGCGCTGGACCAGCTGCCGGCCCTGCTGACGATGGAAAAGCTGCTGTTCCGCATGATCGGCCTGGGTTTTATTTTGCTGAGCCTGACCGTGCTGTCGGGCATCGTGTTTTCCGAGCAATTATTTGGCAAGGCGCTCAACTGGGATCACAAGTCCGTGTTTACCATGCTGTCGTGGCTGTTGTTTGCCGCGCTGCTGGCAGGCCGCCGCTTTCGCGGCTGGCGCGGCAAGACGGCCCTGAGTTTTACCCTGGCCGGTTTCGCCACCTTGCTGCTGGCCTATGTCGGCAGCCGTTTTGTACTGGAAGTGGTTTTACACCGAGGATTCGCATGACACGTGTTTTATTCTGGCTGGCGCTGGTGTTCCTGGTGCTGTTTGCCATCCGCAGCAAGATCCGCGGCATGCAGCAACGGGCCCGCGCGCAGCAGCAACAGCAGCCGAACCCGTTTACGCCGCCGGGCCGGCCGCAGGAATTGCCGGATGCCGAGCTGATGCTGTGCTGCGCCCACTGCGGCGTGTACTACCCGGCTTCCGAAAACGTGCAGGCCAAGGGCCACGATTACTGCAGTCACGCGCACGCCACCGTGTAAGGGTCGTCTGGCGCCGCGTTGCTCATCCGTATCGTAACGTCCTCCGGCATCCGTCCGGCGTAGCATCTGCAGCAGGCGGTTCGTCGCCGCCATCGCAGAAAGGCGCGCATTCCCATGCCCCGTTCCAGTCCGCATATCGTTACCGGCATGCCGCCGGCGCCGCAACTGAGCGGCAACTCGCTGCCCATGCAGGCGCTGCGCGCGCAGATCGGCCGCATCGCCCGCTGTGGCGCGCCGGTGGCCATCCGCGGCGAATCGGGCACGGGCAAGGAACTGGCGGCGCGCGCCATCCATGCGCAGGGTGCGCGCGCCAGCTTCCCGTTTATCGCCGTCAACTGCGGCGCCATTCCCGACGCGCTGATGGAAGCGGAATTCTTCGGCTGCCGCCCGGGCGCTTATACGGGCGCGCTGCACGAGCGCCAGGGCTTGTTCCAGGCGGCCCACGGCGGCAGCCTGCTGCTCGACGAAGTCGACGATTTGCCGCTTGCCATGCAGGTAAAGCTGTTGCGCGTGCTGCAGGAGCGCCGCGTGCGCAAGCTGGGCGGCAGCACTGATGAGGCCGTCGACGTGCGCATCCTGTGCGCCAGCCAGCATGGTCTGGCGCGCGGTGTGGCCGCCGGCACGTTTCGCCAGGACCTGTTTTACCGGCTCAACGTGATCGAGCTGGCGCTGCCGCCGCTGCGCGAGCGGCGCGGCGATCTGCAGGTATTATGTGAGGGGATCCTGGCACGCCTGTCGCCGGGCCGGGCCGTGAGCCTGGCGCCGCCGGTGCTGGCGGCCCTGGCCGCGTATGCGTTTCCCGGCAACGTGCGCGAACTGGAAAACGTGCTGGAGCGGGCGCTGGCCTTTGCCGACGGCGGCGTGATTGCGCTCGACGGGCTGGCCTTGCCGTCCACGGCGGGCGGCATGCCGTTGCGGGCGGCACCGGCACTGCCGACCGTGCCGGAACGGCAACAGTGTCTGCCCGGCATGGCGGCGCATGGCGTGGCCCCGGTCTTGCCGCTGGACGTGTATTTGCGCCAGGCCGAGCGCGACATGATCATGCTGGCGCTGGTGCAGGCGCGCTACCACCGCGCACGGGCGGCGCGCCAGCTGGGTCTGAGCGTGCGCCAGTTGCGTTACCGCATGCAGAAATTGACGATACAGGAAGCCATATTTGATGAGCGCATGGACGATAGATGAAGACGGCTGGTGCGACGGAGCGCTGCGCTATGACTCCCAATACTACGATGCGCGTCCGGACGGTGCGCAAGTCGACTTGCTGGTGATCCATAACATCAGCTTGCCGGGCGGTCACTTTGGCGGGCCGCATGTGTCGGACTTGTTTACGGGCCGGGTAGATTATAATGCCGATCCTTCTTTCGCCGACCTGCGAGGCTTGCAGGTGTCGGCGCACTTTTTTGTGCGGCGCGATGGTGCGTTGTTGCAATATGTTTCTACTGATCAACGTGCATGGCATGCCGGCGCGTCCATCTTCGAAGGACGCCCGCAGTGCAATGGCTATTCCATCGGTATCGAAATGGAAGGCGCCGACGATGTGCCTTTCCAGCGGCGGCAATACCAAGTCCTGGCGGTGCTGACGGCGGTGCTGGTGGCGCGCTACGGGCTGAGCCAGGTGCGCGGCCACGAGCATATCGCGCCGGGCAGGAAGACGGATCCGGGGCCGTTTTTCGACTGGCATTTTTATCAAGAATGCTGGCTGGAAACCCTGCGTGGGCAAGCTGCGTTAGCGCTTACTTCGCGGGGATTGGGCTTCCCATCCATGCCCTGAAAAGTCAACCGAAATCGTATATGAAAATACAAAAAATTACATTGGCGGATGCCGGAAAACTATTGCATCGCCCTTCGATGGGTACTACAATTAGTGCAGAAGTTGGATGTAAAGACTATATGTAGTGCCATCACAGACGTTTTCAGAATTATTGTCAAAGCTACCCGGATTGCTGATAAGGCACTGGAACTGGCGGTTCATCACCCTTGATCGTGTTTCGCGCCAGCCGGGCAGTGCGGTATGGCGATATGGATTCTGACCCTGTTTTATGCATTATAAATTTACTATTTAGCAACAAATACCTGAAGAAACCCTGACCATCGGGCGTTCTATTCAACAACACACGCGGCAGCAAAACTGCAGGCTGACTTTAGCTGACAACGGGAGCTTCAATGCAATCACCACAAGATATTTCCATCCATCCAACGCCAGTATCGCCAGCGCCAGGCGCGGCCAACAGCGTGGCGAGCACGGGCGCGGCATTGGGCGACTATCGCATCATCCGCCGCAACGGCGCGGTGGTGGCATTTGAGCCTTCGAAGATCGCCATCGCCATGACCAAGGCGTTTTTGGCCGTTAACGGCGGCCAGGGCGCAGCCTCGGCACGCATCCGCGAACTGGTGGAACAACTGACCGACGGCGTCGTCGCCGCGCTGGTGCGCCGCCACCCGGGCGGCGGCACCTTCCACATCGAAGACGTGCAAGACCAGGTGGAACTGTCGCTGATGCGTTCGGGCGAGCACGACGTGGCGCGTGCCTACGTGCTGTACCGCGCCAAGCACATGGAAGAGCGCCGCCTGCAGAAGGAAGCGCAAGGCGCCTCCGCGCAAGTTTCCGCACCGCAATTGAACGTGACCGACAACGGCGTGCGCCGCCTGCTGGACATGCAGGAAGTGCGCGACCTGATCAACGCTGCCTGCGCCGGCCTGGAAAAGCACGTCGATGCCGACGCCATCCTGGCTGAAACGGTGAAAAACCTGTACGACGGCGTGCCCGTCGAAGAGCTGCACAAGTCGGCCATCCTGGCGGCGCGCGCGCTGATGGAAAAAGACCCGGCCTACAGCCAGGTCACGGCCCGCATCCTGCTGCACACGGTGCGCAAGGAAGTGTTCGGCAAGGAAGTGCCGCAAGCGGCCGCTGCTGCCGAATACCTGACGTATTTCCCGCAATACATCGCCAAGGGCATCGCCGCCGAGCTGCTGAACCCGGTACTCGCCAGCTTCGACCTGGAACGCCTGGCGAAAGCCATCGTGGCCGACCGCGACTTGCAATTCGGCTACATCGGCCTGCAAACCCTGTATGACCGCTACTTCCTGCACATCCAGGACGTGCGCATCGAAATGCCGCAGGCGTTCTACATGCGCGTGGCCATGGGCCTGGCGCTGAACGAGGCGGACCGCGAAGCGCGCGCCATCGAGTTCTACAGCCTGCTGTCCTCGTTCGACTTCATGAGCTCGACCCCGACCCTGTTCAATTCGGGCACCCTGCGCTCGCAGCTGTCGTCGTGCTACCTGAGCACCGTCTCGGATGACCTGGAAGGCATCTACGACGCCATCAAGGACAACGCGCTGCTGGCCAAGTTCGCCGGCGGCCTGGGTAACGACTGGACGCCAGTGCGCGCTTTGGGCGCACACATCAAGGGCACCAACGGCAAGTCGCAAGGCGTGGTGCCGTTCCTGAAAGTGGTCAACGACACGGCCGTGGCAGTCAACCAGGGCGGCAAGCGCAAGGGCGCTGTCTGCGCCTACCTGGAAACCTGGCACATGGACATCGAGGAATTCCTCGACCTGCGCAAGAACACGGGCGACGACCGCCGCCGCACGCACGACATGAACACGGCGAACTGGATTCCCGACATGTTCATGAAGCGCGTCATGGAAAAAGGCGAGTGGACCCTGTTCTCGCCATCGGATACGCCAGACCTGCACGACAAGGTCGGCAAGGCCTTTGAACAGGCTTACGTGGGCTACGAAGCCAAGGCTGCCGCCGGCGAAATCCGCGTCTTCAAGAAGATCCAGGCGCTGGACCTGTGGCGCAAGATGCTGTCGATGCTGTTCGAAACGGGCCACCCATGGATCACGTTCAAGGATCCTTGCAATATCCGCAGCCCGCAGTCGCACGTCGGCGTCGTCCACAGCTCGAACCTGTGCACGGAAATCACGCTGAACACGGGCCCTGACGAAATCGCCGTCTGCAACCTCGGTTCCGTGAACATGCCGGCGCACATGAAGGAAGGCAAGCTCGATCACGTCAAGCTGGCCAAGACCGTCCGCACCGCCATGCGCATGCTCGACAACGTCATCGACATCAATTACTACGCCGTCGACAAGGCGCGCAATTCGAACATGCGTCACCGTCCGGTCGGCATGGGCGTGATGGGCTTCCAGGACTGCCTGCATATGATGCGCATCCCGTTCGCCTCGGACGCCGCCGTGTCGTTTGCCGACACCTCGATGGAAGCCGTCTGCTACTACGCCTACCTGGCGTCGACGGAACTGGCCGAAGAGCGCGGCCGCTATGAATCGTATGCCGGTTCGCTGTGGGACCGCGGCATCCTGCCGCAAGACTCGGTGAAACTGCTGGCCGAAGAGCGCGGCGGCTACCTGGAAGTCGATTCCTCGTCGGCCATGGACTGGACCCCGGTGCGCGAACGCATCGCCAAGTTCGGCATGCGCAACTCGAATTGCGTGGCGATCGCCCCGACGGCGACGATTTCGAACATCATCGGCGTCTCGGCCTGTATCGAGCCGACGTTCCAGAACCTGTACGTGAAATCGAACCTGTCGGGCGAATTCACCGAAATCAACGGCTACCTGGTGCGCGACCTGAAGGCGCGCGACCTGTGGGATGAAGTCATGATCTCGGACCTGAAGTACTTCGACGGCTCGCTGGTGAAGATCGACCGCATCCCGCAAGACCTGCGCGATATCTACGCTACCGCCTTTGAAGTGTCGCCAAGCTGGCTGGTGGAAGCGGCTTCGCGTCGCCAGAAGTGGATCGACCAGGCCCAGTCGCTGAACATCTACATGGCTGGCGCATCGGGCAAGAAACTGGACGAAACCTACAAGCTGGCATGGCTGCGCGGCCTGAAAACCACCTACTACCTGCGTACCATCGCCGCTACCCACATGGAGAAATCGACCTCCAAGACGGGCGCCCTGAACGCCGTGGCAGTCGATGGCGGCATGTCGGCCAGCGCGCAGAGCGCCCAGGCAGCCGTCGTGGCGGCAGCTGCTGTGGCCGTGGCGCCGGTAGTGGCAGCGGCAGCGGACGACGCCGATGGCGAAGCTTGCTACCTGCGTCCGGGCGATGACGGTTTCGAAGAGTGCGAAGCCTGCCAGTAAGATTTTAGTTGTCAGCCCAGAACTTCTGGGCTGATTCAATGTTGTCAATGTCCGCATTGTCCGATACAACGGGCCTGTTGCGGATCGCCGGCTCGCCGGCATGGAAAGGAAGAAGAATATGTCGTTGTCTTGGGATGATGAAACCACGTCGGCAGCTGTGCCGCGTCCGGCGCAGCAAGCGCCACTGGGAAATACCGAATTGAACCTGCCGGCTGGTGCCGAGCCGTCCGAAGCGAACGCCGAGCAAGTGGCGCGCCGCGTGAATGCCGACGACAAGCGCATCATCAACGGCAAGACGGACGTCAACCAGCTGGTGCCGTTCAAGTACAAGTGGGCATGGGACAAATACCTGGCCGGCTGCGCCAACCACTGGATGCCGCAGGAAGTGAACATGCAGCGCGATATCGAGCTGTGGAAGAACCCGAACGGCCTGACGGACGACGAGCGCCGCCTGGTCAAGCGCAACCTGGGCTTCTTCGTGACGGCCGACTCGCTGGCCGCCAACAACATCGTGCTGGGCACCTACCGCCACATCACGGCGCCGGAATGCCGCCAGTACCTGCTGCGCCAGGCGTTCGAGGAAGCGATCCACACGCACGCCTACCAGTACATCGTCGAATCGCTGGGCCTGGACGAAGGCGAGATCTTCAACGCCTACAACGAAGTCAAGTCGATCCGCGACAAGGATGAATTCCTGATCCCGTTCATCAACACCCTGACCGACCCGGCGTTCACCACCGGCACGGTGGAAAACGACCAGAAGCTGTTGAAATCGCTGATCGTCTTCGCCTGCCTGATGGAAGGCCTGTTCTTCTACGTCGGCTTCACGCAGATCCTGGCGCTGGGCCGCCAGAACAAGATGATGGGCGCGGCGGAACAGTACCAGTACATCCTGCGCGACGAATCGATGCATTGCAACTTCGGCATCGACTTGATCAACACGATCAAGATGGAAAACCCGCAGCTGTGGACGGCCGAATTCCGCGAAGAGATTAAAGTGTTGTTCATGCAGGCCGTGGAACTGGAATACGCGTACGCGGAAGACACCATGCCGCGCGGCGTGCTGGGTCTGAATGCGCCGATGTTCAAGGGCTACCTGCGCTTCATCGCCAACCGCCGCGCGCAGCAGATCGGCATCGAGCCGCTGTTCGCCCAGGAAGAAAATCCATTCCCATGGATGAGCGAGATGATCGACATGAAGAAGGAACGCAACTTCTTCGAGACGCGCGTGACGGAATACCAGACCGGCGGCGCGCTGAACTGGGAATAAGCCAGCCGATAGCGTCACCAGTAATCTCACCAAGGCCCCGCGGATGCGGGGCCTTTTGCCATCTGGCGAGCTTGTTGCGCCGGGCTCACACGGCCCGGATGGTGCCGCCATCGATCACATGCCCGGCGCCGGCGTCGCCGCGCGCCTGGCCGTCAACGACACCACGCTGATCGCCGATGTCGCCCGCTCGGCTCTGGGTTCGGCGTCTATGCCGGACGTGGAAATCGAGGGTGACCTGGCAAGCGCCAGCTTGCAGCGGGTGCGTGAAAACGACGTGCCGCCGACGAGCCGATTGTTCCTGTATTTTCCTGCCCGTATCCAGAGCCGACCCAAACTGCGCGCCGTCATCGATACGGCGCTGGCGTTTTCCCTGCCTGCGTCTTCCGGTAACGCGTAGTAGTCCGGCCTGTTTTTTCCGTCTGTCGCCATCATCCCGGAGGCTGGCTGCGGCATCGCATGCCGCGCTTTTCCGCGCCGTTTTTTCATGGCGCGCGGCGGTGCGGCGGCGCATGTGAATGGCATGCGCCGGCAGCGAAAAGTGCGGCCATTTTTTCGCCGTATCGCGCGCGCCGCGCCGCATTTTTTTGATGGCGTCTATGCGCGCGGGGCAGGCGGTAAATATCGTTTCCAGACACGCTGGCGGCGGCATTTGGCGCGCGATTGTGCGATAGCACGCGTAACGTGCAAAAAAGCGGGCGAAAACGTGTCGTGCCGGTTGCGCATTGACAAGGTTTTCGTGTACTTTATGAGATTGCAAATGCGAGCGTTAGAATGCGGGGTTTTTTAACCAGCGCGGTAGCGAAAAAACCTCGCAAAACAGGGATACAGATTTACACGGATATGCACAAAACCACACCGTTTTCGTCTGCCGCCGTGCCCGAATTTTTTCAGGCATGGCGGTTTTTTATTTGACGCATCGGTGTTGTAGCGAGCGCGATGCGAGGAGCGAAAAAACGCACGGCATCGAAAACGAATGACCGAATTCAGACTTTGCCACCAGCTGCGAGATAAAGCAGGGTGGCACCGACGATGGCTGAAGTGCTGCAAACGTGAGGAGTTGCAGCAGTTCAGCTGGTGCCGAATTCATTAGCGCAAACGACCGTTTGCGCCGATGAATAATTCGCCTGGCCTATCCCTGTGGTGGGTCGGACGGGTTTAAATCTTGTAGCTTAAATTTCTCATCTCAGATGAAGGAGAGACAAATGGCAACAGCCGCTAAGAAATCAGAAGTAAAGAAACCAGCCGCCAAGGCTGCTCCTGCCGCGAAGAAGCCGGCAGCCGCAGCGAAGACGGTTGCCGCTAAACCAGCTGCCAAAACAGCAGCGAAACCAGCCGCCAAACCAGTCGCCAAACCAGTCGCCAAAGCCGCAGCCAAGCCTGCAGCAAAAGTGGCTGCCAAGCCAGTAGCGAAAGCCGCAGCGAAACCAGCGGCCAAGGCAGCAGCAAAACCGGCCGCCAAGCCAGCAGCGAAAGCCGCAGCGAAACCTGCCGCCAAGGCAGCAGCCAAGCCAGTGGCGAAAAAAGCCGCAGCCAAACCGGCCGCCAAGCCAGCAGCAAAAGCCGCAGCCAAACCAGCGGCCAAGGCAGCAGCGAAGCCAGCAGCCAAGCCAGCAGTGAAAAAAGCTGCAGCGAAGGCAGCAGCCAAGCCAGCAGCGAAAAAAGTCGTCGCCAAGGCAGCAGCGAAGCCGGCCGCCAAAGCAGCAGCGAAGCCAGCGGCAAAAGCCGCAGCCAAGCCAGCAGCAAAAGCAGCAGCCAAGCCAGCAGTGAAAAAAGCCGCAGCGAAACCTGCAGCCAAGGCAGCAGCGAAACCGGCCGCCAAAGCGGCAGCCAAGCCAGCAGCCAAAAAAGCCGTCGCCAAGCCAGCAGCAAAAGCTGCAGCGAAGCCAGCAGCCAAGGCAGCAGCGAAGCCAGCGGCAAAAGCGGTAGCCAAGCCAGCGGCAAAAGCAGCAGCGAAACCGGCAGCCAAGCCAGCAACTAAGGCTACAGCCAAGCCAGCGGCCAAGGTAGCAGCGAAGCCAGCAGCAAAAGTTGCAGCCAAGCCAGCGGCCAAGGTGGCAGCGAAGCCGGCAGCAAAAGCAGCCGCCAAGCCTGCGGCGAAAGCAGCAGCGAAACCTGCCGCCAAGCCGGCAGCCAAGGTTGCAGCCAAGCCAGCGGCCAAGGTAGCAGCGAAGCCAGCAGCAAAAGTTGCAGCCAAGCCAGCGGCCAAGCCGGCAGCGAAAGCCGCAGCAAAACCTGCCGCCAAGCCAGCCGCAGCGCCAGTCGTGGCAGCCGCACCAGCAGCAGCGCCGGCCGCAGCTCCAGCGGCACCAGCCGCCGTGGCCGCCAAGCCAGCAGCCAAGAAGGCCGCGCCTAAAAAGGCTGCACCGAAGAAGGCAGCTCCTGTCGCCAAGCCATCGGCACCTATCGCACCTGTAGCAAAAACCGTGTTGGCACCGGCTGCAGCCTGGCCATTCCCAACCAGCACCCGCCCATCGTAATTCCTGCGATACGGGTGCCTGGATGAGGCAACACGCCGCTGTGTGACTCAATCACACAGCGGTTTTTTTTTGGAGAATTAGTCGTGCTGATCGTTATCCTTACATTGATCGTTGATACCATCGCCACCTTGCTGGGCGGCGTGTTGCTGCTGCGCTTCTGGATGCAGGCGGTGCGCGTGCGGCCGCCCTCGTCGGTGGCGCAATTCACGTTTCAATTGTCCGACTGGCTGGTGCGCCCCCTGCGCCGCGTGGTGCCGGGCGTGGGCGGGTATGACTGGGCCAGCCTGATCGGCGCCTTCTTGATCGTGCTGCTGGCCAGCTCGATCCTGTTTATTTCCGGTTATCCCGTTGAAGTTGTGCTGCTCAAGTCGCTGCAACGCTTCCTGCAATGGATACTCTACGGTTTCATGGCCTTGCTGATCATCGAAGCCATCTTCAGCTGGGTCAACCCGCATGCGCCGCTGGCGCCGTTTGTCCGCGCCCTGAACGAGCCGCTGCTGCGTCCGATCCGCAAGGTCGTGCCGCTGGTCGGCAGCCTGGATTTGTCGTTGTTGGTAGCGCTGATCCTGCTGCAGATCGCGCAGGTGCTGGTGGGGATGATTATTGTAGTGAGGTAAAGCGAGAAGGTCGGCTTGGCGCTTGGGCGCAAGCCGACCGGCTTACATATTAATAGCGGTAACCGAACGCTGCTTCAAACTGGTCGGCGATGCTCTCCGGCGTAAACACGTGGTTTTGCGCGCCCTGGGTGGCGATCTTGATGGCACCCAGCAGGCTGGCCAGGCGGCCGCTGGTTTCCCAGCCCAGGTCGTTGGTGATGCCGAACAGCAAGCCGGCACGGTAGGCGTCGCCGCAGCCGGTCGGGTCCAGCACTTCCTTGGCGGTCACGACAGGAATGTCGATGCGCTTGCCGTCCGTATAGATTTCCGACCCTTTTTCGCCACGCGTGACGATCAGCGCTTCCAGGCGGCTGGCGATGTCCGGCAGCGTCAAGCCCGTGCGTTCCATCAACATTTCCATTTCATAATCGTTGGCCGATACATACGTGGCCTTGTTGATGAAGTCGATCAACTGTTCGCCATTGAACCGTGGCAACTGTTGACCCGGGTCGAACATGAAGGGGATGCCCAGCTCGGCCAGGTCGGCAGCGTGCTTGAGCATGCCCTGGTCGCCGTCCGGCGAAATGATGGCCACCTTGGCCGGGCCCGCATTGGCGATCGGGTTTTCATGCGCGAACGACATGGCGCCCGGGTGGAAGGCATTGATCTGGTTATTGTCCGCATCGGCCGTGACGAAGCACTGTGCGTTGTAGCTGTCGGCCTTGATCAGGATATTGGCGGTGGAAATGCCCAGCTTTTGCAGGCGCTCCAGGTAGGCGGCGCTATCTTGCCCCATGACGCCGACGATGCGCGGGTCGCCGCCCAGCATTTTCAGGCTGTAGGCGATGTTGCCCGAGCAGCCGCCGAACTCCGTGCGCATGGTGGGCACGAGGAAGGACACGTTCACCTTGTGCAACTGGTCGGCCAGCAGGGATTCGCCGAAGCGTCCGGGGAATTGCATGATGGTGTCGGTGGCAAGCGAGCCGCAGATCAGCGATGTTTTGGTCATGATAGTGTCTGTTAAGGGTAAAAGATGGCGATATGGTAGCCAGACGCCGTGAGCTGGTCTAATGCAAAGTACAGTTTGATGGTTTGTTCCGAGCGCGGCGCAAACCCCGTGCTCACGTCGATATTGGCCGGCAGGTAGTCGCGCGGCGCGATGACGCGGCGCAAGACCGGCTTGTCGTTGGCATCGTTGAGTATCAGTTCGATGCTGGGCCAGGCTTGCACGCTGCGGCTCTGGTTGCGCAGCAGCGAGACGTAGGAGAAGGTTTGCTCCTTCAAGGTCTGCAACTCGCCCTGCTCGATGGACAGCGCCTCGATCTGCGCCGGCAAGTCGACCTGACAGCCGCTGAGCTTGCACAGCGCGACCAGGGTCGGCTTCCACTGCGGAAACTGCGCCGCCAGCGGATTGCGGAAGGTGGTCATCACTTGCAGGAATAATAAGAGCAGCAGCACCGCCGAGCCGGCGGCCATGGCCACGCGCAAGGCCTTGCCGCTCTGTTCGCGGCGCCGGCCCTGGGTGACGAAAGCCGGCTCGTCGTCGGCTGGCGGCAGGACGGGTTCTTCGTGATCGTCGGCTGGATGCGGCGCAACGGGGGGAGCGGGCAGCGGCGTGAAGGAATGGTCGGCCAGGGTGGGTTCCCGGCGCACAGACACGGGCTTGTCCAGGTTGACTCTTTCGGCGGCAGGCAATGCCGGGGCCGCCGGGGCTGCCGCCGCTTCCAGGTTCGGTTCGCGGCGGCTATCGCGCAAATACGTGGCGAAGGCGGGCGCATCATCAAGCTGGCGGCGCTTGAAGGGCGCCATTGGCTGGGGCAAGGGCGGCTCGGGCAGCGCTGCCGGTGCTTCCGCTGCTGTCTCCAGCGGTGTCTCGAGAGGTTCTGCGGCTGGCGCATCGGCCGGCGCTTCGTCGGGCAGGACCACGTCAAGGTCCAGCTCGATATGCTCGCCATCGTCTGCGTCGTCCTTGAGCTGCGCCGTTTCCGGCAAGATGCCGAACGGATCGAACGAAGTGTCGAAGTCGAGGGAATAAATGGGTTCGTCGTCCGTGGCGGACGGCAGGCTGTTGTCGGCCGGATAACTGGTTGGCAGGGGCGCGGCAGTGCCGGAGGAGGACGTTAAAAACGGCGATGTCGCGGCTGGATCGACCAACGCGGCATTGCCGTCAAACACTTCCCTGCACGTGCCGCAGCGCACGATGCCCCCACGTAACTTCAACTGGTCAGCAGCGACCCGAAATATCGTGTTGCAATGGGGGCATTTGGTGGCGAGTGCCATTGCTGTGCTTATGCACCTTCCGCGCGGGGCGCAGGCGCTTGCGTGCTGCCCAGGCGACCGTGCAAGGCCACCCAGCCGTCTTGCTCGGCCCATACACCCAGCTGGATGAATGGTGCGTAGGCAGCGGCTACTTCTTCCGCCTGACGTGCCAGCACGCCGGACAGGATCAGGGCGCCGCCGTCGGCGACACGGCCCGACAGCATCGGTGCCATCAGTTTCAATGGGCTCGACAGGATGTTGGCGACGACGATGTCAAACTTGGCCGTGGCGTGTGCCGAGGTGGCAAACGTGTCTGGCAAGAAATATTCGATTTCGCACTGGTTGCGTTCGGCATTCTCGCGCGCCGATTCGATGGCTTGCGGGTCGATATCGACGCCGGCGACCGTTTCCGCGCCCAGCTTCTTGGCCACCATGGCCAGGATGCCGGAACCGCAACCATAGTCGAGCACGGTCTTGCCTGGGGCAGGATTGGCTTCCAGCCATTCCATGCACAAGCGCGTGGTCGGATGGCTGCCCGTGCCGAAGGCCAGGCCCGGGTCCAGTTCCAGGATCAGGCCGTCTGGATCCGGTGCCTCGTGCCAGCTGGGCACGACCCAGATATTCTTGCCGATGTGAATCGGTGCGAATTGCGACTGCGTCAGGCGCACCCAGTCCTGCTCTTCCACGGGGCGCATGGCAAAGGCGGGAACTTCCGTCATGCCGACCGCCTGGGCGGCGGCGGCCACGATGGCGGCCTGGTCGGCGTCGACGTCCGTCAGCGCCACCACGCGGCTGCGTTCCCACGCCGCTTCCTTCGGTTCCATGCCGGGCTCGCCAAACAAGGGTTGCTCGGCATCCGTGCCTTCATCGGCGTCTTCCACCGAGACCGACAGGGCGCCCGCTTCCATCAGCGCGTCGGACATGGCCTCGGCGTTGTCACGGGCGATCTCGATGACGATTTCCGTCCAGCTCATGCGCCCGCCTTGATTTCGGATTTCTTGGCGATGCTGGGGCTGCCGCCATTCAGGTTCTTGCCCAGGTCCGGCATGTCGGCCAGCTTCTGTTCCAGATAGTGAATGTTGGTGCCGCCTTCGATGAAGCGCGCGTCGATCATCAGTTCGCGGTGCAGGGCGATATTCGTGTTGATGCCTTCGACCACCATTTCGGACAGGGCGATCTGCATGCGGCGGATCGCCTGTTCGCGCGTGGCGCCGTAAGCGATCACTTTGCCGATCATCGAGTCGTAGTGCGGCGGCACGTAGTAGCCGGCGTAGGCATGCGAGTCGACGCGGATGCCAGGGCCGCCCGGTGCATGCCACGACACGATCTTGCCTGGCGATGGCGTGAACTTGAACGGATCTTCGGCGTTGATACGGCACTCGATGGCGTGGCCCGACAGCAGGACGTCGCGCTGGCGGAAACGCAGTTTTTCGCCGGCGGCGATGCGGATCTGTTCTTGCACGATGTCGATGCCGGTGATCATCTCGGTGACTGGATGTTCCACTTGCACGCGGGTATTCATTTCAATGAAATAGAACTCGCCGTTTTCGTACAGGAATTCAAACGTGCCGGCGCCGCGGTAGCCGATCTTGCGGCAAGCTTCGGCGCAACGGTCGCCAATCTTCTCGATCAGCTTGCGCGGGATGCCCGGCGCGGGTGCTTCTTCGATCACTTTCTGGTGGCGGCGCTGCATGGAGCAGTCGCGCTCGCCCAGCCAGACGGCGTTCTTGTGTTCGTCGGCGAGGATCTGGATTTCCACGTGGCGCGGATTTTCCAGGTACTTCTCCATATACACTTCAGGGTTGCCGAAGGCCGTGCCGGCTTCCGTCTTGGTCATCGCCACGGCGTTGATCAGGGCCGCTTCCGTGTGCACCACGCGCATGCCGCGTCCGCCACCGCCACCGGCAGCCTTGATGATGACCGGGTAGCCGATCTTGCGGGCAATTTGCACGATCGCTTTCGGATCGTCCGGCAACGCGCCTTCCGAGCCGGGTACGCATGGTACGCCAGCCTTGATCATGGTTTGCTTGGCCGACACTTTGTCGCCCATCAAACGGATCGATTCGGAGCGGGGGCCGATGAAGACGAAGCCCGATTTCTCGACGCGTTCGGCAAAGTCGGCGTTTTCCGACAGGAAGCCATAGCCTGGGTGAATCGCTTGCGCATCCGTCACTTCAGCGGCGCTGATGATGGCGGGCATGTTCAGGTAGCTCAGGGACGACTGTGCCGGCCCGATACAAACGGATTCGTCGGCCAGCTTGACGTATTTCGCGTCCTTGTCGGCTTCGGAGTGGACTACAACCGTTTTGATGCCCATTTCGCGGCAGGCGCGCTGAATACGGAGGGCAATTTCACCACGGTTGGCAATCAGGATTTTTTCAAACATGGTAGGTTCGCGTATGTCTGTGAGAGCCGGCGAGCCGGCGAAACAACAAGTGTGAGGGGCTAAAACTGCAAACGGCCGTTGCCGGCCGTGTGGACTGGGTTTTAGCCGATCACAAACAAGGGTTGACCGAATTCGACCGGTTGGCCGTTTTCGACCAGGATCTGGGTCACGACACCGGCTTTATCGGAGTCGATTTCATTCAGGAGCTTCATCGCTTCGATGATGCACAGGGTATCACCTTCCTTGACGGTCGAGCCCACTTCTACATAGGCGGCGCTGCCAGGAGCGGAGGAGCGGTAGAAGGTGCCGACCATCGGCGACTTGACCACATAGCCCGTTGGCTCGGCGGCGACCACGACGGCGGCTGCCGCAGCGGGGGCGGCGGCTGGCGCGGCTGGCTGGTATTGGGCTTGCATGCCTTGCGGCTGCATCATGACCATCTGGTTTTGCGGCATGGCCGACGATTTGACGATGCGAACCTTGCTTTCGCCTTCGGTAACTTCCAGCTCTGCGATATCCGATTCGGCGACCAGGTCGATCAAGGTCTTGAGTTTTCGTAGATCCATGTAAAACCCCTAGGAATGTAGTTTGTTTTATGAGTGATGCGGTGATGTCCAGAACCTATCGCCGCGCTAAATGCGTGCAGATCGCGTAGATTAACGTTTTTTAAGCGCAAAGTCGATGGCAAACCGATATCCATCGATACCCAGGCCGCAGATCGTCCCCTGCGCGATCGCGCTGAGAAATGAGTGATGTCGAAACGTTTCGCGTTGATAAATATTCGAGATATGGACTTCCACGAACGGGATGGCGACCCCGGCCAGCGCATCGCGCAAGGCAACGCTGGTATGGGTCAGGCCGCCCGGATTGATGACGATGGCATCGATCCCTTCCGCTCGCGCGGCATGGATGCGGTCGATCAACGCGCCTTCATGGTTGCTTTGAAAGCAGACCAGGTCGGCACCGGCCGCCATGGCTTGCGCCATTGCTGCCTGCTCGATATCGGCCAAGGTGCTGGCGCCGTAGACCTCAGGCTCGCGCGTTCCCAGCAAATTCAGGTTGGGACCGTTGAGCAGAAGGAGGTTTTTTGCCATGTATGGAAGACCGTTTTAGCGAAAGTTCCGCATTTTGCCGCCAAAGATACGCATTGGCAAGAGAAAAAAGCACGCTCCGAATTTACAATTTATCCAGATCGGCACGCAACTGATCAAATTTCAAGCGGCCAAGATAGGTCTTTTTGACTTCGCCATCGGCGCCGATCAGCACCGTAAAGGGCAAACCGCCCGTGGCATTGCCAAAATGGCGCGACAGGTCGGTGCCGCTCATGCCGGAGACATACACGGGATAGGCGATCTTGACCTTGCTGGCAAAAGTGGCAATATTGCTGGCCGAATCGATGCCGATACCGATCACTTGCAGGTTTTTCGCCCCGTAGTGGCCTTGCACTTCGGATAACTCCGGCATTTCTTCCACGCAAGGCGGGCACCATGGCGCCCAGAAATTGACCAGCAAATTCTTGCCTTTCCACTGTGACAACGCTTGCGTGGCGCCCGCTGCATCCGGCAGGGCCAGCGCATACAGTTCGTTGACGGGACCCGTCGCGCCTGGCGCGATGGCGGTCGTTTGCGGTCCCGCTTCTTTTGCCGCTTCCTTCGCTTTTTCCTTGCTCAAACCGACGTACGCGCCCATGCCGGCAAACATCAGCGCGACGATGGCGCAGGCGATCCAATTCTTTTTTGTCATAACTTTATCTATATCAATGTTAGTCGGCAGCCGGCGCGCCATCGGCGAGGCTGGCGGCCAGCAGGCTGCGCAGTCCAGCGATGTCGGTGCGCAGTACTTTTCCGTCCGCCTTGGCTTTCAGTGCGCCGCGCATATCGTCGAGCTCGTACATGGCCGCGTGCACACCTTCGTTTTTCCACAGGAAACTGGCTGTCTCGACCGCATCATAACGCGCTCCCTTGAAATGCGGGCTTTCAGACATGTCGAGCACGACATTTTTATTCAGCAGGAAGATGTGGATTTCCTTGGCGCTCTCGGCAAACAACTGCAAATAGATCTCGTCGTGGGGGCCGGCCGTGCCATTGAGCACGGGGCCGCTGAGCAGGGGATGAAATTGTTGCAACGCTTCCATCACCTGCAGCGCAATCGTGCGCAGCTGGAACAGCCGCGCCGGCTGGCTGTCGGCCAGGAACAGGGCATTGTATTGCCGCACCTGTTCTTCGATCATATCGTTGTCAGGCAGTATATTGGGCCGGTTCGGCGCGTCCCCCAGGACTTGTCGCGCCGCCTTGCGCTTGGCGCTGCCATAGTCGGCGCCATCCTGCGCCACGAGGCGCGCGGCAGCGGCGGCGATTTCCAGGCGCAACTGCGCGCTATCGTCAAATGCATCGTTCGTCATGAGCGAGATGATACTCCGAAGCGGAAAAAGTCATGGCGTCAGGTAAAATCCTGCACTTGCTGTTTTTTATCTCACCGTCTTACTTACTTAAGCGTGCACCTTTCGCACTGATCACATGCATATTCATATTCTCGGCATTTGCGGTACCTTCATGGGCGGCCTGGCTGTCCTGGCGAAGGAAGCCGGCCATAAAGTCACTGGTTGCGATGCCAACGTGTATCCGCCGATGAGCACCCAGCTGGAATCGCAGGGAATCGAACTGATCCAGGGATTTGATCCGGAACAAACCAAGCTGAACCCGGATTTGTATGTGATTGGCAATGTGGTCTCGCGCGGCAACCCGCTGGTGGAAGAAATCCTCAACCGCAGCCTGCCGTATGTGTCCGGCCCGCAGTGGATCGGCGAACACATCTTGCGCAATCGCTGGGTGCTGGCCGTGGCGGGCACGCATGGCAAGACGACCACTTCGGCCATGCTGGCCTGGATACTCGAGGACGCGGGCTACGCGCCGGGCTTCCTGATCGGCGGCGTGCCGATGAACTTTGGCATTTCCGCCCGCCTCAGCGGCAAGATCGACGGCAAGAACGCCGAGTCGGACTTCTTCGTCATCGAAGCCGATGAGTACGACACGGCCTTCTTCGACAAGCGCAGCAAGTTCGTGCATTACCACGCGAAGACGGCCGTCATGAATAACCTGGAATATGATCACGCCGACATCTTCCCCGATCTGCACGCGATCGAGACGCAATTCCATCACCTGGTGCGCACCGTGCCCGGCATTGGCCGTCTCGTATTCAACGGCGATGAAGCATCGCTGCAGCGCGTGCTGGCGCGCGGTTGCTGGAGTGAAAAGGAAAGTTTTGGTCAAGATGCCAACTGGCAACTGCAAGAGCAGGCCGATGGCAGCTTCGACGTGTATTTCAATGGCCGGCAGGAAGGCCATGTGGCGTGGGCGCTCACGGGCAAGCACAACCGCAGCAATGCGCTGGCGGCCATCGCCGCCGCGCGCCACGTGGGTGTGCCGATTGCCCAGGCCTGCGCTTCGCTGGCCAGCTTCGAGAGCGTCAAGCGCCGCATGGAAGTGCGCGGCGTGGTCAACGGCATCACCGTGTACGACGATTTCGCGCATCACCCGACGGCCATTGCCACCACCGTGGGTGGCCTGCGCCAGAAGATCGGCAGCAGCGGCCGCATCCTGGCCGTGCTGGAACCGCGTTCGAACACCATGAAGCTGGGCGCCATGAAAGATGCGTTGCCGGGCAGCCTGAAGGATGCCGACCTGGTCTTCGGTTTCGGCAGCCAAGCCGCGCTGGGCTGGAGCCTGGGCGACGCGCTGGCGCCGCTGGGCAAGATTGCCAGCGCCTACGAAGACATCGATACCCTGGTGGCGGCCGTGGCCGCCAGCGCCCGTCCCGGCGACCAGATCGTGGTCATGAGTAACGGCGGCTTTGGCGGCGTGCACCAGAAGTTGCTGGAGGCGCTAGGCCGATGATTCTGTACCTGCATGGATTTCGCTCGTCGCCCCTGTCGATGAAGTCGCGCCTGCTGGCCGCGCAGATGCAGGCGCTGGGCCGTGAGGCTGAATGGCTGTGTCCGCAATTGCCGGCCTCGCCGAAACTGGCCATCGAACTGGCCTTGTCGCTGGTCAAGGACGTGGCGCCGGCCGACTTGACGATTATCGGCTCGTCCCTTGGCGGCTATTACGCCACCTGGCTGGCTGAACAGCTCGGTTGCCGCGCCGTCCTGCTGAACCCTGCCATCGTGCCCCTGATCGACCTGGAACAGCATGTGGGCGTGACGACCGAGTTCCATTCGGACAAGCCATTCGAGTTCAAGCGCGAGTACATCGATGAGCTGCGCGCGTTTGCCGTGCCGGCCATTACGCAGCCGCAACGCTATTTCCTGATTGCCGCCACGGGCGATGAAGTACTCGACTACCGCGACATGGTGGCGCATTATCGGGGGGCGCAGCAGTGCGTCATCGACGGCAGCGACCATGGCATCAGCGAATTTGCCGCATACCTGGCGCCCGTGCTGGCCTTTTGCGGCATCGATGCGGATGCGGCCAAGTGAGGCCGGGGTCGCTGCGGCAGGCGCAATGGCATGCGCACGTGAATGCCGTCAATGCGCCGCCGGCCTTGCGCCATTGGCTCACGGGCGGCGGTTCGCTGACGGCCAAGCTGAAAGCGCATAGCAGCGCATTCCGCGTGCAATGTTTGCATCAGGAAACATCGCGCTGTTTGACGGACGAGGCCACCATCATCGGTTTGCACCGTGCGGGCCGGGTGTGGGAACGCGAAGTGCTGTTGCGTTGTGATAACAAACCGGCCGTGTTTGGCCATACCGTCGTGCCCATGCAGGCGACGGCCACGGACTGGCCCTTGTTTTCCGCGCTGGGCGAGCGTTCGCTGGGCACGACCCTGTTTGGCGACCGCATGGTGCGCCGCGGTGAACTGGAATTTGCCCGCTTGCGCGCGGGACACCCGCTGGTGCAGCGGGCGCAGGCGGCGCTGGCCCTGGAAGGGAAGGGCGTTGAAGAGAAGTCGCCCTTTTTTGCCCGTCGCTGCCTGTATCAACGTCACCAGGGATTGCTGCTGGTAACCGAAGTATTTTTGCCGGCGGTGCTGGAGTTGAATCCCTTCACTCGCACCGTTGCAACCGACACATTAATAAACAAAGCATAACAATGAATCTATTTTTTGAAGAATCCGGCGATTTCAAGGTCGGCACGGTCCTGTCGCAAGCGGGTGAAGCGTACCAGGTCGAAATGGCCAGCGGCAAGCGCACCAAGGTCAAGGTCAAGGATGTGCTGCTGCAGTATGAAAAGCCGTCCCCTGCCGAGCTGCTCGAGCAAGCCAAGACTGTTGCTGCCGAGATCGACCTCGATTTCCTGTGGGAAGTGGCAGGCGAAGACGAGTTCGGCTTTGCCGAGCTGGGCGCCGAGTATTTCGGCCACGCACCATTGCCGCCGGAAGCTGCCGGCCTGATCCTGGCCCTGCATTCGGCGCCCGTGTATTTCTACAAGAAGGGCCGTGGCCGCTACAAGGCGGCGCCGGAAGCGTCCTTGAAGGCCGCGCTGGCGGGCATCGAAAAGAAAAAACAGCAGGCGCTGGTGCAAGCCGCGTATGTGGAAGAGCTGAAACAGAACCGCTTGCCTGCCTCGATGCAGCCGATGGTGCTGCAGCTGCTGTTCAAGCCGGACAAGAACACGATTGAATACAAGGCGCTGGAAGCGGCGTGCACGGAATTGCACACGACGCCGCCGCGTTTGATGCTGGCTGTCGGCGGTATTGCTTCGCCGAAAGATTTGCACCTGTCGAAATTCCTGTTCGAGAATTTCCCGAAAGGCGCCGGTTTCCCGAGCGTGCCCGTGCCGTCCGTGACGGCCAAGCTGCCGCTGGCCGACGTGGCCGCTTTCTCGATCGACGACGTGACCACCACCGAAATCGACGATGCCTTCTCGGTGCAGCCGCTGCCCGATGGCACCGTGAAAGTCGGTATCCACATCGCCGCGCCGGGCCTGGGCATCCGCCCGGAAGACGTGGTGGACAAGATGGCGCGCCAGCGCATGTCGACCGTCTACATGCCCGGCGACAAGATCACCATGCTGCCGGACGAAATCGTCAACGCGTTTACCCTGGCGGAAGGCACGACGTGCCCGGCCCTGTCGCTGTACGCGACCCTGGACCCGAAAGCGGACTGGGCCGTGGTCAGCACGCAGACGCGCGCCGAACTGGTGCCGATTGCCAGCAACTTGCGCCATAACCAGCTGGACGACCTGGTCAACGAGGAAACCCTGGCCAGCGGCGAAGGCGAGTACCCGCACAAGGCCGATTTTGCCGTGCTGTGGCAATGGGCGCAGCAGCTGGAACAGGGCCGCATGAAGAAACGCGAAGCGTTCGGCCTGAAGCCGGAACAGAACAACCGCGTCGATTTCAATTTCTATGTGGAAAACGACATCGTCACCGTGGCGCGCCGCAAGCGTGGCGCGCCGCTGGACAAGATCGTCGCGGAACTGATGATTTTTGCCAACAGTACCTGGGGCAAGATGTTGCACGACCATGGCGTGCCCGGCATCTACCGCAGCCAGGGCGGCGGCAGCGGTAATAGCTGGGCGGCAAAGATGCAGGTGCGCATGGTCACCCATGCGGCGCCGCACCAGGGACTGGGCGTGGATCAATATGCGTGGAGCACCTCGCCCTTGCGCCGCTACACGGACCTGGTCAACCAGTGGCAAATCATCGCCTGCGCCGAGCATGGCGTGACGGCGCCGCTGGTGGCCCCGTTCAAGCCGCGCGACGCGAATCTGTTCGCCATCGTCTCGGCCTTCGACGCCGCCTATGCCGCGTATGGCGATTTCCAGTCGAACATGGAACGCTATTGGTGCCTGCGCTGGCTGCACCAGGAAAACGCGCGCCAAGTCGATGCCGTCGTGTTGAAAGATGAAATCCTGCGCCTGGTCGACATTCCGCTGGTCATCAAGCTGCCGGGCATGCCATCGGTGGCGCGCGGCGCCCAGGTGAAACTGGACTTGCTGCGCTGGGATGAAGTCGACCTGAGCATCGAAGCGCGCCTGCTGGAAATCGCCACCGTGCCGAATGCGGCGGCCGATGCCGAGCTGGACTACGAGGAAGAAGCGGGCGACGACGTGGCCGAAGAAGGCGACGTGGCGACCGAGCCATCGCCGGAAGCGGCGAACCAGGTCAGCGACGCCGATGCGGAAGTGGCGGAACTGGCCAGCGAAGACGTGGTCAGCGAACCCGAGGTCAAGTAAGGCGCCCGTCAAGCCACAAAGGCGGTGCTGAAAACTGTTGCCGGCACCGCCCTTTGACGTAGAATTCAGCCATCTTGAATGGTGTGCTTGTTGCGAACTGGGTTGCGCGTGAAGTCTTTCCGAGAGAATCGTTTCCTGATGATAGCCGTGGCGGTATCGCTGCTGGCGCACGGCGCCTTGCTGGCGATGCATTTTGTCGCCCCGGCCCCGCAGCGGGCCGTCGCCACCGATCCCGGCCTGGAAGTGATCCTGGTCAATGCCAAGCATGCCAGCAAGCCGCTGAAGGCCGATGCCCTGGCGCAAGCCAACCTGGATGGTGGCGGGCAGGCCGACAAGGGCCGCGCCAAGTCCCCCTTGCCCGACATGCGCAAGGTGGAAGAGGGCGACAGCGTCAAGGCCAGCGCCCGTCGTATTGCCGAACTGGAACAAAAACAGCAGGAATTGCTGACGCAGGCGGCCAAGCCGACGCCTTACAGCGCCGCGCCCGTCACGGAAAAAGACAAGCCCAATCCCCTGGCCAGCGGCTCGGATTTGATGGAAAGCAGCAAGGCCATCGCCCGCATGGCGGCCGAGATCAGCCAGACCGTGGAAGACCAAAATAAACGTCCGCGCAAGACCTTCATTACGCCCAGCACGCAGGAGGTCGGCTATGCCATGTATTACAAGACCCTGCAAAAGCGCATCGAGGAAATCGGCACCCTGAATTTCCCGCAAAAGAATGGCCGCAAGATGTATGGCGAGCTGGTCGTCTACATCCCCATCTTCCAGGATGGCACGATTTACCAGAAAGAAGGCGGCGCCCGAGTGGAGAAAAGCTCGGGCAACCCGGCGCTGGATGCGGCTGCCCTGGCCATCGTGCGCCGCGCGGCGCCGTACGGCCGTTTCCCACCGAATATGTTATCGAGTGACAAGGATGACCTGTGGGTCGTCATCACCCGCTTCAAATTTACCCGCGAAGAAAAAATGGAAGCTAACCTGACTGGCGGTAGCAATTGAGCAAGCAAAATATTCATCCTGATCAATATTGTGTCTTCGGCAATCCGATTGCGCACAGCAAGTCGCCCCTGATCCACGCCGCGTTTGCCCTGCAGACGGGCGAGCCCATCGTCTATGATCGCCGCCTGGCGCCGCTCGATGGTTTTGCCTTGGCGGCCCGGACGTTTGCGGCCGAGGGAGGCAAGGGCGCGAACGTGACGGTACCCTTCAAGCTCGACGCGTGCGCGCTGGCCACGGAGCTGACGCCGCGTGCCAAGGCGGCCGGCGCCGTGAATACCCTGCGTTTCGATGGCGACACCATTCTTGGCGATAATACCGATGGCGCGGGCCTGGTGGCGGACATCGTGCGCAATGCGGGCGTGAGCGTCGCGGGCAAGCGCGTCCTGCTGCTGGGCGCGGGCGGCGCGGCGCGCGGCGTCGTGCTGCCCTTGCTGGAACAGGGGCCGCAGGAAATCTACATTGCCAACCGCACCGTGGCCACGGCCGAGGCACTGGTGACCCAGTTTGCCGAGGCGCTGGCGCATCCCGCTCAGCTGCGCGCCGGCGGCTACACGCAGCCCGATGGCCAGTTCGATATTGTCATCAATGCCACCTCGGCCAGCCTGGCGGGCGACTTGCCGCCCGTGCCGCCGGGTATCTTCGGCAGCCATACGCTGGCGCTGGACATGATGTATGGCGCCCAGCCTACCGTCTTCATGGACTTTGCCGCGCAGCATGGCGCGCAGGTGCGCGACGGCCTGGGCATGCTGGTGGAGCAGGCGGCCGAGGCGTTTTACGTGTGGCGCGGCGTGCGGCCGCAGACGCAGGACTTGCTGGCGCAATTGCGGGGCAGCCTGTGAGCGGCGGCAAGAAGGGGGCGCGCCGCAGCCGCTACGGCTGGATCAAGTGGGTCTTCATCGTGCCCGTGCTGGCCTTTATCGTCGTGCAACTGTATTTCTTCCTGCAAATCTGGTGGTGGGTCGACCACAACCCGTCCAGCACGGCTTTCATGCGCGAACAGTTGTCTGTCTTGCAGGACAAGAATCCGAATGCCACGATCAAGCAGACGTGGGTGCCTTACAACCGCATCTCGAATAACCTGAAGCGGGCCATCATCGCCTCGGAAGACGCGAATTTTTCCGAGCACGAAGGCGTGGACTGGGATGCCTTGCAAAAGGCATATGAAAAAAACAGCAAGAAGCAGAAGGTCGTGGCGGGCGGCTCCACCATCACGCAGCAGCTGGCGAAGAATCTGTTCCTTTCCGGTTCGCGCAGCTATGTGCGCAAGGGCCAGGAGCTGATTATCACGTATATGCTGGAAAATCTGATGGAAAAGCAGCGCATTTTCGAGATTTATCTGAACGTGGTGGAATTTGGCACGGGCACCTTTGGCGCCGAAGCGGCCGCGCGCCACTATTACCGGGTCAGCGCGGCCGGCCTGAGTGCGGGACAGGCGGCGAAACTGGCCGTGATGCTGCCGAATCCCCGTTTTTATGACAGTCACCGCGATACGGGCTATCTGAACCGGCGCACGGGTGTCATCCTGCGGCGCATGGGAGCGGCGGAACTGCCTTGATGGCGGCCAGCTTTCTTTTCATAAAATTAAAGCTGTCTGATTGGCATTATTGCGGCGTGGCATCTTAATCGGCTCCGTTGGTGCAACGCCGCACTTTTTCAGTGAAAAAGCGCTGCCGGGGGTGGTCGTGAAAAGGCCTTTGCGGGTACACTTGCGCTGTTTTCATTTTTGGCGCCAGCGCCAGCACATCACGATAACCCAACATCCGGCTGAGAGCGCGCATGATCAATGTCTTTGTATTACAGAATGGCCGGCTCAACCAGGTGCCGATCGACAGCCGCGCAGACCTCGAAAATGCCGAACCGGTGTGGGTCGACCTGACCGACCCGACCGATGATGAACGGGCCTGGGTCAAGGCCATCTACAACGTCACCTTGCCGGGCGAAGACGAAGTCAAGGATATTGAAGCGTCGGCCCGCTATTACGAAGCGGAAAACGGCGACTTGCACCTGCGCACGGACTTCCTGCGTGAAGAAGACGACGGTCCCTCGCGCGTCATCACGGTGGCCTTCATTCTTGCCCGCAAGATCCTGTTTTCCATGCATACGGACGACTTGCCCGTGTTCCGCCTGGTGCGCATGCGCGCCCGTTCGCGGCCGGGCTCGATTGCCGACTACATGGACGTGCTGCTCGACCTGTACGCCACCGATGCCGAATATTCGGCTGACGTGCTCGAAGGCATTTATCAGAACCTGGAAGAAGTCAGCACGCGCGTGCTGCAAAAGGAATTTACCGATGCGCACGCGGCCGAAGCGCTGAATGCGATTGCCCACGAGGAAGATTTGAATGGCCGTATCCGCCGCAACATGATGGATACGCGCCGCGCCGTGAGTTTTCTGATGCGCGGCCGCTTATTGAATTCCGAACAGTTCGAGGAAGCGCGGCAGATTTTGCGCGACATCGAATCGCTCGATGGTCATACCTCATTCCTGTTTGACAAGATCAACTTCCTGATGGATGCGACCGTCGGTTTCATCAACATCAACCAGAACAAGATCATCAAGATCTTCTCGGTGGCCAGCGTGGCCTTCCTGCCGCCGACCCTGATCGCCAGCGTCTACGGCATGAACTTCAAGCTGATGCCGGAACTGGAATGGTCGTTCGGCTATCCGTGGGCCTGGGGCTTGATGATCACCAGCGCCATCGCGCCCTTCCTGTACTTCCGCCACCGCGGCTGGCTGAAATAAGCCTGTTTTGCCGGGACGCGTCCGCGCCCCGGCGGCGCCACCGGATCTCCCCGGATTTCAAGGCGAGCGCAACAATTTCAAAAATCAGCGATAATCATTGGTATTGCGTGGTATTGAATTGGTATTTGCGCGTCGACGCTTGCATGACGCCCCATTCTTTCCCCCGTTGGCTGCTTTGGCAGAAAAGTATCGTCATTGATGCGTTTTCTGCGTGGTAGCGTCCGCTTGTTCCACCTATGATCGTTGCTACGCCAGCCTTGGCCGGCTCGCCGCTGCATTTCCCGCCACCGTTGTTCTTCTGGAGAATTCATGCCTGATACCGCCATTGCCCCATTGCGCTTTACTCACCTGATCAGCGACTGCGATGGCGTGCTGATCGACAGCGAAGCCGTGGCCCTGCAAGCGCTGCTGGAATTGCTGGGGCCGCGCCTGCAGCACCTGCCCGAGGGCGTCACCCTGCAAGGCCTGATCGAGCCGCGACTGGGCCAGCGCCTGGTGCCGCTGATGCAGGATATCTACAAGGAGCTGGGTTTGCCGCCATTGCCGGCCGATGACATCATGGCCATCGGCAACGCCGTCGATGCAGCTTGCGACGCGCAATTGCGCGCCGTGCCCGGCGTGGCGCAGGCGCTGGCCGCCATTCCCCTGCCCAAGGCCGTCGCTTCGAACAGCGTCAGCGCGCGCGTGCTGTCGGCGCTTGAGCGCACGGGCATGGCGCCGCTGTTCGATCAGCGCGTGTTTACGCCGGATCTGGTCGGCCACGCCAAGCCGCATCCGGGCGTCTACCTGGCGGCAGCTGCCGCGTTTGGCGTGCCGCCGGGCCAGTGCCTGGTGCTGGAAGACAGCGTCACGGGCGTGACGGCCGCCGTGGCGGCGGGCATGACGGTACTGGGATTCATCGGCGGCGGGCATATCGCCGCCGGCCAGGAAGAGCGCCTGAAGGCTGCCGGCGCGCATGTCGTGTTCAACGACATGGCCAGGCTGCCGGCGCTGGTGGCCACGGTGATGGACACCGTGGCCGTGTAAAGCGCTTATGCCAGTTTGGCAAAGACCTTGCGCGCGGCAGCGATGGTGGCGTCGATGACGGCATCGTCGTGCTGCGCCGAGACGAAGCCCGCCTCGAAGGCGGCGGGCGCAAAGTACACGCCTTCGTCCAGCATGGCGTGGAAGAAGGCATTGAACTTGCTGCGGTCGCCCGCCATCATTTCCGCGTAGCTGGTCGGCGGGGTGGCGCTGAAATAGATGCCGAACATGCCGCCGATGTAGTCAGCGCAGAAGACCACGCCCGCTTCCTGCGCGGCCGCGGTCAGGCCTTCGGCCAGGCGCTTGGCCGTGGCGCCCAGCTGCTCGTAGAAGCCAGGCTGCTGGATCAGTTTCAAGGTGGCCATGCCGGCCGCCACGGCGACCGGGTTGCCGGACAAGGTACCGGCCTGGTAGACGGCGCCCAGCGGCGCCATGTTGTGCATCAGCGCCGCGCTGCCGCCGAAGGCCGCCACCGGCATGCCGCCGCCGATCACCTTGCCCAGCGCGGTGAGATCGGGCTTGATGCCGTACAGCGCCTGCGCGCCGCCCAGGGCCACGCGCAAGCCGCACATGACTTCATCGAAAATGAGCAGGGCGCCGTGCTGCGTGCACAGTTCGCGCATCGCCTGCAGGAATGCCGGCGTGGCTTTCACTAGGTTCATGTTGCCGGCCACCGGTTCGACGATGACGCAGGCGATGTCCGCGCCGAAGCTGTCGAAGGCGTCCTTCAGCTGTTCCACGTTGTTATAGTCGAGCACCAGGGTGTGTTTCACGAAATCTTCCGGCACGCCGGCCGACGTCGGGTTGCCGAAGGTGAGCAGGCCGCTGCCCGCTTTCACCAGCAGCGAGTCGGCGTGGCCGTGGTAGCAGCCTTCGAACTTGACGATCTTGTCGCGTCCCGTGGCGCCGCGCGCCAGGCGCAGGGCGCTCATGGTCGCTTCCGTGCCCGACGACACCAGGCGCACCTGCTCGATCGACGGCACCAGGCGCGTGATTTCCTCGGCCATCAGCACTTCGCCTTCCGTCGGCGCGCCGAACGACAGGCCCAGCGCGGCCGCATCCTGCACCGCCTTCACCACTTCCGGATGGGCGTGGCCGACGATGGCCGGGCCCCAGGAACCGATGTAGTCGATATAGCGCTTGCCGTCCGCGTCCCAGAAGTACGGGCCTTCGGCGCGCGTGATGAAGCGCGGCGTGCCGCCCACGGAGCGGAAGGCGCGCACGGGCGAATTGACGCCGCCTGGCGTGGTTTTTTGTGCGCGGGCAAACAGGATGTCGTTCTGTGAAGTCGTCGTCATGATAATCGTGCCTTGAAAGTGGATCGTTGTCTGTGTCGTCTGGTCGGTGTCTATTGGCCGCCGCGCTGGCGCTGCTGCTGGAACAGGCGGTTCGGCACCAGCTTGCCCATGCCGTGGCGCTGCGCGTGGGCCAGGGCGCCGGCCGTGAATTCCTGCGCCGCCACGACCACCTGCGGCACATCGTCTTCATCGTTCGCCAGGGCCAGCAGGGCGGTGGCGGCGGCCGACAGGGTGCTGCCGGCGCCGTTGAAGATGCCGGGCAGGTGCTGCCATTCGTCGTGGCGCACCACGCCGTCCTCGCCGAACAGGGTGTTGGCGCGCAGCTTGCCTTCGGCCGTGCCGGACTTGCTGGCGTCGGCCGGCATGCCGGTGACGAGCACGTATTCGCAGCCCAGGGCGACTAGGTAGTCGACGTCGTTTTGCAGGGTGTCGTCCGGATCGGCGTCGCGCCAGGTTTCGGCCAGGCGTTCCAGTTCCACCGGCGAGAGCACCAGCAGGGTGGTTTGCGGGATCAGGAGCTGGCGCACTGCCGTGAGGATGTCTTCGTCGTCCATGCCCTGTTCCGGCAGTGCCGAAATGAAGGGATCGAGGATCAGCGGCACGTTCGGATAGTCGGAGACGATTTCGGCGATGGCCGTGACGTTTTCCACGCTGCCCAGCGCGCCGATCTTGATGGCGGCCACGGACATGTCTTCCAGCAGCACGCGCGCCTGGTCGGAAACCCAGTCCGGGTCGACCGCCTGCACGTCTTCCACGCGCGCCGTATCGCTGATCAACAGGCCCGTGGTGACCGACAGGCCATGGCAGCCGAAGGCTGAAAACGTGGCCAGGTCGGCCTGGATGCCGATCGCGCCGACCGGATCGGACACGCCGAAGCTTAATATGAGGGGAGAAGTTTGGTTTTGCACGGCGGGTAGATTAAGATACCTAATTCAGCATTTTACTTGATTGAAGGGTGGCAGAACGTGAGTAGCAACGAAACAACGCAGCAATTCCAAACGTGGATGTGTCTTATTTGCGGCTGGGTTTATGATGAAGCGGCCGGTCTGCCCGACGAAGACATCGCTCCGGGCACGCGTTGGGCCGATGTTCCGATGAACTGGACCTGTCCTGAATGCGGTGCGCGCAAGGATGATTTCGAGATGGTGGCGCTGTAATTAATCGCGCTCCACGGGATGCCGCTGCCGCACGCAGGTATTGCGGCAGCCTGTGCTATGGTATGAAAGATTGTCGAATAATCACATGACGCGCCCCTTCCTGCCCGAGGCACCGTCCGATGCCGTGTGCGCCGGCGCCACGATACTCGTCATCGACGACAGCGCGACGATACGCAGCGCGGCCGCGAAGATCCTTGGCGAGGCAGGGTATCGCGTGGTGGTGGCGGAAAACGGCTTCGAGGCCCTGGCCAAGATCGCCGACTGCCAGCCGGCGCTGATCGTGTGCGACATCGTGATGCCGCGCCTGGACGGCTACCGCACCTGTGCGCTGATCAAGGCCAGCGCGGCCTTCCACGCCACGCCGGTGCTGATGCTGTCGGCGAAGGAAGGCTTGTTCGACCGCGCGCGCGGCGCCATGGCAGGCGCCAGCGCCTGCCTGGCCAAGCCGCTGGCGCGCGAGGCGCTGCTGGAGGCCGTGCGGCTGCACCTGGCCGGGCATTTTGAGTAAGTGGTTTTATTGATTGACAACGCAGCAAGGAAGCAGATGGCCATACACACAATTCTGATCGTCGATGACTCGCCGACAGAACGCTACTACCTGAGCGAGATGCTGGTGCGTGCCGGTTATGCCGTCCTCACGGCGCAGGACGGCGCCGACGCATTGGCGCAACTGAAGCAGGCCAGGCCCGACCTGATCCTGATGGACGTGGTAATGCCCGGTGCGAATGGCTTCCAGATCACGCGCGCCATCGCACGCGATCCCGAACTGCAGGACGTGCCGGTGATTATCTGCTCCAGCAAGAGCCAGGAAACGGACCGCATCTGGGGCTTGCGCCAGGGCGCGCGCGATTACCTGGTCAAGCCGGTGGTGGAAGCCGAGCTGCTGGCCAAGATCGCCGCGCTTTCCTGAGAATGCACACGATGCCAGGTCACGGCGTGTCCACAGCGGCCTTTCCGCCTGCTGCCATGCCATCTTTCGAGACGGGCGCGCGGCAGGGGCGCTTGCGCCAGTATCAGCTGCAATTGATCGAGCGGATACAGGCAGCGCGCAGCGGCGCGCTGGCAGCGCGCAAGGAGCTGGGCGTAATGCTCGGTGGCCGGCCGTGCCTGCTTGACCTGACGCAGCTCGGCGAAATCGTCATTGCCGCCGGCGTGCAGATCCAGGGCGTGCCGCTGGCGCAAGACTGGTACCTGGGCCTGGCGGCCATGCGCGGACGCCTGACGGGGGTCGTCGACCTGGCCCGCTACATGGGCGAGCCGGCTTGCGCGCCCGGCAATCACTGCCGCATCATCACCTTTTCTCCCCGCCTGGGCCTCAATTGCGCCCTGCTGGTCGAACGCGTGCTGGGCTTGCGCCAGTTGCGCGCAATGCAATCCGTAGCCGTTCCCGATGCGGCGCAGGGCGTGTTCCCATCGTGGGCGGCGCAGGCGCTGCGCGACAGCGAAGGGCAGCAGTGGCTGCGCCTGGACCTGGCGCAGCTGGCGCAATCGGAACGCTTCCTCGATGCCGGCTTTGGCGGCTTCCCCGACCACAAGGATATTTGCTGATGGGCGCCCATTCCCCCATTCTGGCCGCCGGCATGCCCGAAGCGCAGCACGCTGCGGACGCGCCGGCATCGGCGGCCGACCTGCCGCTGCGCCTGCGCGACGCGCTGGGACGGCGCAAGTCGCTGGCCAGCGCGCCGGTCAGCGACTTGAAGCTGCCGCTGATCGGCCATTTCCCACTGCAAAAGCAGCTGAGCATCCTGTCGACGGTGATGGCCCTGAGCCTGGCCGCCAGCCTGCTGTTCGTCGGACTGAACACGCGCAGCGGCAATATCGCCTCGGCGCAGACGCAGCTGGCCAGCGATGCGCTGATGCATTCGCAGCGCATCGGCAAGGCTGCGCCAAACGCCGTGCAAGGCAATCCGGAAGCGTTCCGCCAGCTCGAGGAAAGCCGCAATGAACTGAACCAGGATTTCCGCCTGATGCTGCGCGGCGGGACGTATCACGGCCGCGATATCGGCGAATCGCGTTCCGCGCTGCTGGCGGCGGTGGCCGACGCGCGCAAAAAATGGGCCAGCAGCGACCGCGCGGCCAGCACCATCTTGCGCCTGAAACCGGAGCTGGGCGAATTCGACAAGACCTTGCAGCAGTTGAATGCGCTGTCGCCGGCGCTGCTGGCGCAGGCCGAGGAAATCGCCGCGCTGAAGGTGCAGCGCGGCGGCAATGCGCGCGACCTGGCGGTCATCGGCCGCCTGATGATGCTGAGCCAGCGCATGAGCCGCAGCGCCAGCGAATTCCTGTCGTCGGGCAGCATCAGCTCGGAAACGGCATTTTCGCTGGGACGCGACACGACGTATTTCCGCACCGCCGTGGAAGGCTTGCTCAATGGCAGCGTATCGCTGCAATTGGCGCCCACGCGCGACGCCGAACTGCGCGACCGGCTGGTGGCGCTGAAAGCCAGTTTCGACACTTACCAGAAGCTGGTCTCGTCGATACTCGACCGGCTCGATAAATTCAGCTCGGCGAAAAGCGCCGAACAGCTGATCTTCAACGAGAACGAAGACCTGCGCCAGCGTTTGACCCTGCTGCAGCGGATGTACCACGTGAATCAGGAAACCCTCGGCGTCGCCTTCTGGATGATGGTCGGCGGCGTGTTGCTGACCCTGATCGCGGCGGCCGGCATCGGCCGCGTGCTGCTGCAGGACTCCGTCAACCGCACGCGCGACGCCGAGCGGCGGCGCCAGGAAGCGGAGATCCTGCGCCTGCTGTCGCAGGAGAAGGAAGAGCAGGCCAAGGCCAAGAATGAGCAGAGCCAGGCGGCCATCCTGCGCCTGATGAACGAATTGCAGAAGGTCGCCGATGGCGACCTGACGGTGCAGGCCACGGTGTCGGAAGACATCACGGGCGCCATCGCCGATTCCGTCAACTACACGGTGGAGGAATTGCGCGGCCTGGTGGGGCGGGTGACGGCAACGGCGGAACAGGTCAACCGCGCCTCGACGCAGGCGCAAAGCATTTCCAGCAAGCTGTTGATCGCATCGCAGCAGCAGTCGCGCGAAATCCAGGGTGTCAGCGCCACCGTGGTCAAGATGGCCAATGCGATTACCGACGTGTCGAAGTCGGCCAGCGTCTCGGCCGACGTGGCGCGCCAGTCGGTGGCGGCTGCGCAGCAGGGTTCGACGGCGGTGGAAAACGCCATCAAGGGCATGCATGAAATCCGCGAGCAGATCCAGGATACGTCCAAGCGCATCAAGCGCCTGGGCGAATCGTCGCAGGAAATCGGCGAGATCACCGAGCTTATTTCCGACATCACCGAGCAGACCAATGTGCTGGCGCTGAATGCCGCCATCCAGGCCGCATCGGCCGGTGAGGCGGGGCGCGGCTTCTCGGTCGTGGCCGAGGAAGTGCAGCGCCTGGCCGAACGCTCGGCCGCCGCCGCCAAGCAGATCGGCGCGCTGGTGCGCACCATCCAGGCAGATACCCAGGATGCGACGCGGGCGATGGAAACGTCCACGCAGGGCGTGGTCGAGGGCGCGCGCCTGTCGGACGCGGCCGGCGCAGCCTTGAACGACATCAGTCAGGTGTCAAAACACCTCGCTGAACTGATCCAGGGCATCTCGTTCGCCACCGGCACGCAGGCCGGTTCGGCCAGCGGCGTGGCCTTGAATATCCAGCATATCCTGAGCGTGACGGAGCAGACCCAGGATGGCACGCAGCAAACGGCGCAATCGATCCATAAACTGTCGATGCTGGCGCAGGAACTGAAGAATTCGGTGTCGCGCTTCCGCGTCGCCGCCTGAACGCCGCGCCAGTCCAGGCGATTTCCTTACCGAGGCATGCATGAGCACACCTGATAGTCCACAGCAGTCCAAGCCGTTCGACAGCGAACCTTTGTCGTGGGTGATGGTGGAAATCCGCGAAGCGCTTAGCCGCTCGAAAACGGCCCTGTTCGAGGCGGGTGGCCGCGAGCGCGAGGAGCGCGCCACGGCCCTGCAGCATGCGCGCTCGCATCTGCACCAGGCGCATGGCGCGCTGGTGATGGTGGACGTGGCCGGCGCCAGCCTGCTGACGGATGGCGCGGAACAGGCGCTGGCGCGCTTTCGCGACGGCAGCCTCGAATACACGCTGGGCCATGCACAAGTCGTCGCCGAACTGTATCAGGCCCTGACCGAATACCTGGAAGACCTGGTGGCCGGCACGCCGCCGCAGCCGACGCGCTTGTTCCCCTACTACCGCGACCTGCAAAGCATGCTGGGCGCCGAGCGCATACATCCCGCCGACCTGTTCTTTCCGCCAGCGTCGATGCTGGAAGGGCATGCCATCGCGCTGGCGGACGCGCCCCCGGTGGCCGATTATCCGGCCTGGCGCGGACGCTTTGAAAAATCCCTGCTGCCTTTCCTGAAGGCGCAGGATGACGCCGTGCGGCGCCAGCATGCCAGCGACTTGCACGCCACCCTGACCCTGGTCGCCGATGCGCAGCAGGACGCGCCGGCGCGCACCTTCTGGTTCGCCATGCAGGCGTTTGCCGGGCTGGCTGCCAGCGGCGAGGGCATGGGCACGCTCAACGTCAAGCAGCTGTTCGGCCTGATCAACCTGCAATTGCGCCGCCTGGCGCAGGGCACGGCCAGCCTGCCCGAACCGATGCTGCGCGACGCCCTGTTCTTCATCGCCGCCGCCGCCGAGCCGACGCCGGAGGCACGCCAGCTGCGTGCCGCCTTCGCTCTGGAGGGGCAGGTACCCGCCGACGTGGAAATGCGGCGCTACGGCCAGGTCGACCAGGATGCCCTGCAAGGGGCCCGCACGGCACTGGCGCGGGCGCGTGCCAGCTGGAGCCGCCTGGCGCAAGCCGACCTCGATCCAGCCCTGGGCACGGAGTTCGACGCATCTCTGCAGGCGGTGGCGGCGCATGCGGAGTCCCTCAAGCAGCCTGCCCTGGCCAGCCTGCTGCGCGAATGCGCGGCCGTGGCGCGGCAAGCCGTGGCCAGCGGGCGCAGTGCGGCCCTGGAAAATGAAATCGGCATGGCGCTGCTGTTTGCCGACACTGGCCTGGAGCAAGTGCGCCGCCTGCCCGACGATTTCGCCGGCAATGCGGAAACCATCGCCGCGCGCCTGCAGGCGCTGCTGGCTGGCGAAGCGCCGCCGCCCGTTACTGCCGGCGAGCTGTCGCGCCAGATCGAACAGGGCCAGACGGTGGCCGCGCTGGCCGAGGAAATGAAGATGGGCCTGCGCCAGGTGGAAAAGGTGCTCAACGCTTATTACGCGGATGCCGCGGGTGCGGGGACGGGGGCGCTCGATGGCGTCGCGCCCGTGCTGGAGCAGTTGCAGCGGCAGCTGGCCGGGCTGGGACAGGAAGACGCGCGCGCCGCCGTGCTGCAGGTCGATGCGGCCGTGCGGCAGCTGGCCGGTGGCGACGCCAATGCGGATGCGCGCGCCGGGGCGCTCGACGAGATCGCGCAAAATGTCAGCGCGCTGGGCTTTTTTGTCGATATGCTGGGCCGCAATGCGCAGGCGGCCAGCGGGCGTTTCCATTTCGATGCCGCCGCCGGCACCTTCCGCGCCCTGCCATTTGAAAAAGTCGCCGCCGCCGGCGCCGTGCCGGTGCCCTTGCTGGACCAGGCCCTGGCGCCCGCCGCGCCTGCCGGCATGGATGCCGCGCCAGCGGCGACCGATGTCGACGCGGAGATGCTCGACATCTTCATGGCCGAAGCGCGCGAAGTGCTGGCCTTTATCGACACCACCCTGGCCCTGCCGCGCGAGCAGGCTGCCAGCGGCGACCACCTGGCCATGCTGCGCCGCTCCTTCCACACCTTGAAAGGCAGCAGCCGCATGATCGGCCTGGCGCAATTTGCCGAAGCGGCCGGCGCCATCGAGCGCGTCATGAATACCTGGCTGGCCGAGGCGCGCCCCGTCAGCGACGACTTGTTTACCTTGCTGAATTACGGCTGGTACCAGCTCAGCGAATGGGTGGCCGAACTGGAGGGCGGCGCGGGGCGCGAACGCGAGGCCGGCATGCTGCTGGCGGCGGCCGAACGCGTGCGCGAGGGCGGACCGTTCGAACTGCGTAAACCGCGCCCGGCCGCGCCCGTGGCCAGCAATGGCAATGTGATCGGACTTCCCCTGGCCACGGCGCCTACGCTGCACGAAGCGCCGGACGATCACCTCAAGCATGTGGGCGAACTGCGCATCAGCCTTCCCCTGTACAACATCTACCTGGCCGAGACGGATGAATTGCTGCGCGTGCTCACGCGCGACTTCGGCGAATGGCGGCATGAACAGCGCGCCGTCAGCGCGGAGGCGCTGCAAGCCGTGCATACGCTGGCGGGAACGTCGGGCACGGTGGGCTTCCAGTCCCTGCGCGACCTGGCGCACGCGCTTGAAACGGTGATTGAAACGGTAGTGCCGCCGCTGGCCGGCCTGCGCGCCGAACAGCATGACGTGCTGGAACAGGCCACGCAGCGCATCGGGCAGATGCTGCAGGCGTTCGCGCTGGGCGATTTGGCGCCAACGCAGCCGGACATGATCGAAGCGCTCAATACCCTGTGGCGGGCACTGACGGCGGCGCCCGGCGAGAGCCAGGAAGACCGGCTCGACGTCCTGTTTGCGGCCGCCTACGCCAGCATCGTCGGCGCGCCAGCGCAGCCCGACGCGCCGTTGGCCGACGCGCTGGCCGATGTCCCTGCGGCGCAGCTCGAGACCCTGTTCGAGGCGACGTATGCGAGCATCGTCGCCGACGCGCTGCAGCCGGCTGCTGCCGAAGCGCCGGCACCGGCGCTGGCACCGATGCAGGACAGCGGCGCCAGCGACGACCTGTTCGACGCCGGTTTCGAGCACGCGCCGCCATTGGAGCACGCGGCGCCGGAAGCGCCGGCGCCCGGCATCATGCCAGCCGATGCGGCCGCGCTGCTGGCAGCGAGTGCCGGCATCAGCGATGAACTCGACCTCGATTTATTGTCCGTCTTCCTGGAAGAGGGCGCCGACCTGCTGCCGCAGATCGGCGAGGCGCTGCGCAGCTGGCAGCAGCAGCCGCACGACAGCGGCCAGGCGCAGATGCTGCTGCGCACCCTGCACACCGTCAAGGGCAGCGCGCGCATGGCGGGCGCCATGCGCCTGGGCCAGCATGCGCATGAAATCGAGACGCATATCGAAAACATGCTGCACGCGGGCACCGCCACGCCGCAGGCCTTCGAGGAATTGCTGGCGCATTACGACCATGCACTGCACCTGTTCGAGCAGCTGCAGCAGCCCTTGCTGCCTTTGCCGGGCATGGAAGACACGCCGGCCGCCGAACCGAAGGCGGCCCTGGTGCGCGTGCGCGCCGATATCCTCGACCGCCTGGTCAACCAGGCCGGGGAAGTGTCGATCACGCGCTCCAAGATGGAAAATGAAGTCGGCGTGCTGGGCGCTTCGCTGGCTGAGTTTTCCGACAACCTGGCGCGCTTGCGGCGCCAGTTGCGCGAAGTGGAAATGCAGGCCGAATCGCAGATCGCCTCGCGCATGGCTGTCGGCAGCGAGCGCGATTTCGATCCACTGGAATTCGACCGCTTCACGCGCCTGCAGGAACTCACGCGCATGATGGCCGAAAGCGTCAACGACGTGGCTTCGTTCCATGAAAACCTCAGCCACAGCGTCGATGCGGTGACGGACGACCTGGTGTTGCAGGCGCGGCTGACGCGCGAGCTGCAGCGCGACCTGATGCAGATCCGCATGGTGCCGTTTGCCAGCATCGCCGAACGGTTGTTCCGCGTGGCGCGTCAAAGCGCCAAGGAAGTCGACAAGCGCGTCAACCTCGATATCCGCGGTGGTGGCGTGGAAATCGACCGCAGCGTGCTCGAACGCATGGCCGCGCCTTTCGAGCATTTGCTGCGCAACGCCATCGTGCACGGCGTCGAACCGCGCGACGCACGCCTGGCTGCGGGCAAGAGCGAAACGGGCGAGCTGCTGGTGCAGGTCAGCCAGCAGGGCAATGAAGTGGCGATCGCCTTTTCCGACGATGGCGCGGGGCTGGACCTGGAACGCATCCGCGCCAAGGCGCACGGCGCCGGCCTGGTGGCGACGGATGCGCCATTGACCGACGCGCAGGCGGCCGAGCTGATTTTCACGCCCGGTTTTTCCACCGCCGACAGCCTGACGGAACTGGCCGGGCGCGGTTTTGGCATGGACATCGTGCGCTCCGAAGCGCTGGCCCTGGGCGGGCGCGTGGAAACGCTGACGCAGGCCGGCCTGGGCATGCGCTTCACCATCCACCTGCCGCTGACCCTGGCCGTCACGCAAGTGGTGCTGCTGGCCGCGAGCGGCAAGACGTATGCCTTGCCATCGGTGCTGGTGGAACAGGTGCTGCATCTGAAAGGCGAACAGCTGGAGCAGGTGCGGGCGGCCGGGCGCATCGAGTCGCACGGGCAGTCGCTGGCGCTGCACCACCTGTCGGCCATGCTGGGCGAGACGCCGGCGCCGCAAGCCACGCAGCGCTATGCGCCCGTGCTGTTGCTGAGAAATGGCAATGACAGGCTGGCCTTGCAGGTCGATGACGTGGTGGGCAACCGCGAAGTCGTGGTCAAGCACGCCGGCCCGCAGCTGGCGCGCATGCCGGGCATCGCCGGGGCCACGGTGCTGGGCACGGGTGACATCGTGCTGATCCTGAACCCGGTGGCGCTGGCGCAGCACCTCGAGCACCATCCGGAACTGCTGTCGCAGTATGCGCTGGCCAGCAGCGAGCAGCATGCCGCTTCCAGCGCGCTGGCCGTGCCGGCCGTGCGCGTGATGGTGGTCGACGACTCGCTGACGGTGCGCCGCGTGATGCAGCGCCTGTTCGAGCGCGAAGGCTACCAGGTGCTGCTGGCCAAGGATGGCGTCGATGCGCTGGAGCAGTTGCATGCGCTGGAACCGGCTGCCATGCCGGCCCTGCTGCTGGTCGACGTGGAGATGCCGCGCATGGACGGTTTTGATTTGACGCGCAATGTGCGCAGCGATGACAAGACGCGCGCCATCCCCGTCATCATGATCACCTCGCGCAGCGCCGACAAGCACCGCGCGCACGCGTTTGAGCTGGGCGTGAATGCGTATTTCGGCAAGCCGTTCCAGGAGGAGGAATTGCTGGCGGAAGTGCAGCGCCTGCAAACGCTGGATGGTGCCGAAACGCCTCGACAACCATAACAGGCGTGCATCGCCACGCCAGGAAAATAATGAGCCTTCCCGCCAAACTGAAAAAACTCGAAGACAAGGCCGCGGCCAATGGCGAGCATGCGGCCGCCGCGGCAGCTGCCCATCTGCTGCAGGATATCGATTCCCTCGACAGGCAAATCAACCTGGTCGGGGCGCTGCACGAAGCGGGTTACCTGCAAAACTCGCTGAAGCCCTACTGGAATGCATTCAGAGCCGATGAGTCAGCATGGATAGAGCGCTGCCTGGCCAGGCTGCTCATCGCCGATCATGACTATTGGGCACTCGCCGCGCTGCTGGGATGCGATGGCCCGGCCACCATCGGCATCGCCATGGGCAAGGGGTTCAAATCCGCCGCGACGAGACAGTATGAACGTTTCGACAAGCCCGATGTCCATGTCGATACCCTGTATTTGTCAGGCATGGGGAGGGTGCTGCACCCCATATTGGAAGTCGGCTATGACACGCGCGAAATGATCAATGTGGATATGGGAAGGGCGCGGGCACTGAGCCTTGACAATGCGCAATGGCAGTCCGGCGACAAGCTGGGGACGGGCGGACTGTCCCTTTCCATGCAGGCGAAACTGCCGCACGGCGCCTGGCGGTCGGTCTGGGCGCCGTTCACCACACAGGAAGCCGACGGCCTTACTTGACCACTTTGACCACTTCATAACGCTCCAGGGTCTCCTTGCGCGCCTCGTCGTGCTGCACCAGCGGTTGCGGATAATCGCGCCCCAGCACGATGTTTTTTTGCTCGAGCAGCATGCGCGGCACCAGCCAGGGCGCATGGATTTCCTTGTCTCCCAGCGCCTTCAGTTGCGGCAGGTAGCGGCGGATGAAACGCCCGCCCGCATCGAATTTTTCCGACTGCGTGACGGGATTGAAGATGCGGAAGTAGGGCTGCGCATCGCAGCCGGACGAGGAGGCCCATTGCCAGCCGCCGTTGTTCGACGCCAGGTCGAAGTCATTCAGGTGCAGCGCGAAATACGCCTCGCCGCGGCGCCAGTCGATGCCCAGATCCTTGATCAGAAAGCAGGCCGTGACCATGCGCAGGCGGTTGTGCATGTAGCCCGTCTGGTTCAGCTGCGCCATGGCCGCGTCCACCAGCGGATAGCCGGTGCGCCCTTCGCACCAGGCGGCAAACGCTGCATCGGCCTCGGGGCCCGTTTCCCAGGCGATGGCGTCGTAGGCCGGTTTGAAGGCGCCGCCTTCCACGTGCGGATTCTGGTGCAAAATCATGGCGTAGAAATCGCGCCAGATCAGTTCGGCCAGCCACACGGGGGCGCCATCGCCGCCGCCGCCCCGGTCCATCAGGTCGACCACGGTGCGCACCAGGTAGCGCAGCGACACGGTGCCGAAGCGCAGATGCATGGACAGGTAGGACGGTCCCTTGAGGGCGGGGAAATCGCGCGCCACGTCATAGCGGGCCACGCGCGGCAGGAAATCCTCGAACAGCGTGCTGGCGCCCGACATGCCGGTGGGGATGGCCAGTTCGGCCAGGTTGCTGGCCTCGAAACCCAGCTCGCCCAAGGTGGGCAGGGAAGCCGGCGTGCCGGCGCGCGGCGGTGCCAGGCTGGCCGCATGCGGCTCGATATCGAACGGCGCCAGGCAGCCGGGTTCGGCGCGCATTTTCTTCAGCCACGCATTCTTGTACGGCGTATAGACGGTGTAGGGCTTGGCCGAGAGCGTCAGCACCTCGTCCTTTTCAAAGATGACCTGGTCCTTGAAGCTGAACCACAGGCGCGCGTCGCGCGTGAGGGCGGCGGCCACCGTGGCGTCGCGGGCGATCGCTTGCGGCTCGTAGTCGTGGTTGGCAAAGACGGCGTCGGCATGCAATTCGGCGGCCAGGCGCGGAATCGCCTCGGCCGCGTCCGCATGCAGCACGATCAGGTCGCCGCCCAGCTGGCGCAGCTCGCCGGCCAGTTCGGCCACGCTGGCATGGATGAAATCGACGCGCCGGTCACGGCGCGGCAAGGCTGCCAGGATGGCGGTGTCGTACACGAAGACGCAATGCACGGCGTGGCTCTGGCGCAGGGCGTGATGCAGTGCAGCATGGTCAAACGCGCGCAGATCGCGCCGGAACCACACCAGGGAAGTCTTGATTGTCATTATTTCGCGTGTTCAGGGTCAAAGATAGGCTATTTTTTGCCGCCAACAGGGCTTTATGGCCGCTTGCGTCGTGCCTTTGGCGTCGCTGCGGCGGTAATTCAGTGTAAACTACCGGGTATGTTCATGGTGCTTTATGTGCGACAGCAATTTTGCAATCAATTTTACAATTGGCATCGAAATGCGCCGGCAGGCAAAGCGAATGGATCATTAATTTATAACAAAACAAGAATAGCGCCTGGCATCACGGTGCGCGCCGCCCAAGATTCGCGGCCGCCTGCGCCAGGCGTACGATAGCGGGGTAAGCGAGACTTGCCAGCAAGCCCACAGAGAGAGCATCGCGTATGAAAAAGAGTAAAATCGACCAGACTCTACCAGGACATCGTCTGATGCAGGGTGTGGGAGAGCCGGCCGCGACCGGTTCCTCCACCCTGAATCTGGCCAACCATTTCCTGATTGCGATGCCGGCCATGCAAGATCCGGTCTTTGGCGGCACGGTCGTCTACGTGTGTGAACATAATGAAAACGGCGTGCTGGGCGTCGTCATCAACAAACCCACCGACATGACCATGGAAGTGCTGTTCGACCGCATCGATCTGAAACTGGCGGCCGGCAGCGACACGCCCATCATCAACGAACCGATCATGTTCGGCGGCCCGGTGCAGGATGACCGGGGCTTCGTGCTGCATACGCCGGGCGCGCGCTATTCCTCGTCGCTGACGGTGACCGATGAAGTGGCGTTTACCACCTCGATCGACGTGCTCGAAGCCGTCGCCAAGGGCGATGGCCCCGAGCGCATGCTGGTTTCGATCGGCTACTCGGGCTGGAGCCCGGGCCAGCTGGAAGACGAGATCGGCCGCAACGGCTGGCTGACGGTGGGCGCCTCGGCCGACATCCTGTTCGATTTTCCCATCGAGCAGCGCTATGTGGCGGCCATCAAGTTGCTGGGCATCGATCCCCTCATGCTGGCGAGCGAGGCCGGACACGCATGAGGTGGATGCCATAAACCTACTGCGCAGCCCACTTTCGGGCATCCGTTGCTCGCTGTACCTTCGTACAGCTCCGCTACTCAACCCGACATTGAGCTTGCTCGCTACGGTTTCTGGCACCACCTATGTTGATCTTTATTATGGAAAAATGCTGTGACGAGTGACGCCATCGACACCATCCTCGCCTTCGATTTCGGCTTGAAACGCATCGGCGTGGCCATCGGCAATACCATGATTTGCCAGGCCAAGCCGCTCAGCGTGATCACGGCCACGGCGAACGAGCCGAAATTTGCCGCCATCGATAGCCTGATCAAGGAGTGGGGCGCGAGCCGCATCGTGGTGGGCTTGCCCAGCCATCCCGATGGCACGGAACACGAAATGAGCGCGCGCTGCCGCCGTTTCGCCAACCAGGTGCATGGCCGCTTCAACCTGCCGGTGGAACTGGTCGACGAGCGTTATTCCTCGGCCGTCATCGCCGCCAGGCGCGGTGAAGTCATCGACGACCGCGCCGCCGCCATCATCCTGCAACAGTATTTCGACGCGAATTATTAATCCGACCTTAGACCCATTCCTGAATGATCAAGAACTCTATGCCGCATCCTACGAATCCTTCCCAACTCGACGCCGAGGCCCTGTACGCGGTCTTGCTGCAACAGGTGCAGAGCGGCCTGGCGGGCATCCCCAACGTGGCCATCGTCGGCATTCATTCGGGCGGCGCCTGGCTGGCCGAACGCCTGGCGCGCGACCTGAACCTGCTCGACCGCCTGGGCGTGCTCGATGTCTCGTTCTACCGCGACGACTTCGCCCAGAAGGGCCTGCATGCGGACGTCAAGCCGACGCAAATCAGCTTTGACGTGGCCGGCGCCACCATCCTGCTGGTCGACGACGTGCTGTACACGGGCCGCACCACGCGCGCGGCCATCAATGAATTGTTCGACTACGGCCGTCCGGCGAAGATCATGCTGGCCGCCCTGGTCGACCGCGGCGAACGCCAGCTGCCGGTGGCCGCCGATTTCGTGGCCGCCTTCACGGCGGTGCCGCCGGGCCAGGCCCTGGTCCTGAAGCAAGCCGACGATGGAAAATTCACGCTCACCATAGATACCCACCATGCTTAATCCGCAACTGAATAAACACGGCGAACTGCAACATCTGCTGACGATCGAAGGCTTGCCGAAGTCTATCGTCAATCACATTCTCGATACCGCTTCCTCGTTCGTCGGCATTTCCGACCGCGATGTGAAAAAGGTGCCGCTGATGCGCGGCAAGAGCGTTTTCAACCTGTTCTTTGAAAACTCCACGCGCACCCGCACCACCTTCGAGATCGCCTCGAAGCGTTTGTCGGCCGACGTCATCAACCTGAACATCCAGGCCTCGTCCGCCAGCAAGGGCGAGTCCCTGCTCGACACGATCGACAACCTGTCGGCCATGCATGCCGACATGTTCGTCGTGCGCCACGCGCAGTCGGGCGCACCCTACCTGATCGCCAAGCACCTGATCGACACGAAGCAGCCGCACGTCCACGTGGTCAATGCGGGCGACGGACGCCATGCGCACCCGACCCAGGGCTTGCTCGACATGTACACGATCCGCCACTACAAGAAGGATTTCACCAATCTGACGGTGGCCATCGTGGGCGATATCCTGCACAGCCGCGTGGCCCGCTCCGACATCCACGCGCTGACCACCCTGGGCGTGCCGGAAGTGCGCGCCATCGGCCCGCATACCCTGCTGCCGGGCGGCCTGGAACAGATGGGCGTGCGCACCTTCACCAACATGGATGAAGGCTTGAAAGGCGTCGACGTGATCATCATGCTGCGCCTGCAAAACGAGCGCATGAGCGGCGCGCTGCTGCCGTCGGCGCAGGAATACTTCAAGAGCTACGGCTTGACGCCCGAGCGCCTGGCGCTGGCGAAGCCGGACGCCATCGTCATGCATCCTGGTCCGATGAACCGCGGCGTGGAAATCGATTCGGCCGTGGCCGACGGTCCGCAGGCGGTGATCCTGCCGCAGGTGACCTTCGGTATCGCCGTGCGCATGGCGGTGATGAGTATTTTGGCTGGTAATCAGGGCTGATAGCCCAAGGACGAGTAAGCGAGCATGACGACACTACATATCAAGAACGGCCACCTGATCGACCCTGCCAATGGCATCGATGGCTTGCAAGACCTGTTTATCGCCGATGGCAAGGTGCTGGCCGTGGGCAGCGCCCCGGCCGGTTTCAAGGCCGACACCACGTTTGACGCGGCCGGCCTGGTGGTTTCCCCCGGCCTGGTCGACCTGTCCGCGCGCCTGCGCGAGCCGGGCTACGAATACAAGGCGACCCTGGAATCGGAATTGCAGGCGGCGCTGCAAGGCGGCGTCACGAGCCTGGTCTGCCCGCCCGACACCGACCCCGTGCTCGATGAGCCGGGCCTGGTGGAGATGCTGAAATACCGCGCCAAGACGCAGAACAAGGCACACGTGCATCCGCTGGGCGCACTGACCATGGGCTTGAAGGGCAAGTCGCTGACGGAGATGGCCGAATTGACGGAAGCGGGCTGCATCGGCTTCGCGCAGGCGGAAGAGCCGATCGAAGACACCACCGTGCTGCTGCGCGCGATGCAGTATGCGAACACCTTCGGCTACACCGTCTGGCTGCGCCCGCAGGACCCGCACATCGGCCGCGGCGGCATCGCCCACAGCGGCCCGCTGGCCTCGCGCCTGGGCTTGTCCGGCGTGCCCGTGATGTCCGAAACCATCGCCCTGCACACGATTTTCGAATTGATGCGCGCCAGCCGCGCGCGCGTGCACCTGTGCCGCATTTCGTCGGCGGCGGGCCTGGAACTGATCCGCGCGGCCAAGGCCGAAGGCCTGCCCGTCACCTGCGATGTGGGCGTGCACCATGTGCACCTGACGGATGCCGACATCGGCTTTTTCGACCCGAACGCGCGCGTCACGCCGCCGTTCCGCAGCCAGCGCGACCGCGATGCGATCCGCGCCGGCCTGTTTGACGGCACGGTCGACGCCATGTGCTCGGACCATACGCCGGTCGACGACGATGAAAAACTGCTGCCGTTCGGCGAAGCGTCGCCCGGCGCCACGGGGCTGGAGCTGCTGCTGTCGCTGGCCCTGAAATGGGCCGACGATTACGCGCTGGCGCAGCCGCAGGCGGGCGCCCGTCCGCTGGCGCGCGCCGTGGCCAAGGTCACGGCCGACGCGGCCCGCGTGGCCGGCATCCCGGCAGGCAGCCTGGCCGTGGGCGAAGCGGCCGACATCTGCGTCTTCGATCCCGCCGCGCGCTGGACCGTGTCGTCGGCATCGCTGGCCAGCCAGGGCAAGCACACGCCTTTCCTCGGCTATGAGCTGAGCGGCATCGTCAAGGCGACCATCGTTGCCGGACAGGTGGCGTTTCAGCGTTAAAAAATCAGATCCATGGACCGGGGCGTGCTGCCCCGGCATCCCTTGTCTGCTCCCGGATTTCGGTTCTGGTTTATTTGTTGGTGTGATTTGAAACTTCTGCTTACCTACCGCCTCGCGCGCATCGCCATTCACCTGGGCTGCGGCATGGCCAAGAGCGCCGTGCTCTTTCCCTGGCTGGACCTGGAAGGGCGCAACCGGCGCATCCGCCGCTGGTCGACCCAGCTGCTCGACATCTGCGGCGTGCACGTGGCACAGCCCGCAGACAGCGTGCCGGCACTCGACCATGCGATGGTGGTGGCGAACCACGTGTCGTGGCTCGATATCTTCGTCATCAATGCCGTCCATCCCTGCCGTTTCGTCGCCAAGGCGGAAATCCGCACCTGGCCGATCCTCGGCTGGCTGGCGGGGCGCGCCGGCACCATCTTCATCTCGCGCGGCAACAAGCGCGACCTGCGTCTGATTTTCCAGGGATTGGTGGACAAATTGACGGCGGGCGAGCGCATTGCGTTCTTCCCCGAAGGCACGACAGCCGCGCAAGGACAGATCCTGCCGTTTCACGCCAACCTGTTCGAGGCGGCCATCGACGCGCAAGTGCCGGTGCAGCCGTTCGCGCTCGTGTATGTGGATGACAAGGGAGCCTTGCACCACGCCGTCGACTTCATCGGCGAGATGAGTTTTGCGCAAAGCATGGTGGCGATTCTGAGCGGCCCGCCCATCACGGCACGCCTGACCTGTCTGGCGCCAGTGGCGACGCTTGACGCGCATCGCCGGGAACTGGCGGCGGCAACGCAGGCGGCGGTGGCCGCCGCGCTGCCGCTGGACAAGGCGGCTTAATTCTTCACATGCAGCCAGCGCGCATGCGCGGCGCGGGCCAGGTAGTCGAGGATGAAGCCGAGTATGCCGATCAAGACGATGGCTGCCATCAGTTCCGAATACGCGAGACGGTCCCGCGTATCGAGGATGAAGTAGCCGAGGCCGGCCGACACGCCCAGCATTTCCGCCGGCACCAGCACGATCCAGATGATGCCGATGGCCAGGCGCACCCCCGTCAGGATGTCGGCCGTAATGCCCGGTAAAATCACCTTGAAGACGATCTCGCTGCGCGTGGCCGACAGGCTGCGCGCCAGCAGCAGCCAGTTCGGATCGAGCCGCGCCACGCCGGCCGCCGTATTGAGCAAAATCGGCCAGACGGCCGCAAACGCCAGCAGGAAGTACACGGGCGCGTCGCCGACACCGAGCACCATCACGGCAATCGGCATCCACGACAGCGGCGAAATCATGCGCAGCAACTGGAACAGCGGCATGGCCGCGCCGGAAAAACTCTTCGACATGGCCACCAGCACACCCAGCGGCACGCCGATGACGATGGCCAGCCCCAGGCCCACTGCCACCCTTTGCAGGCTCAAGACCACGTGCAGCCAGATATCCGAACCACCCAGCATCTCCTGGAACGCCAGCGCCGTGGGCAAGGGCGCAAAGGCGGTGGCGATCGGCGTGGATTTCTCCAGCGCCGTCACGCCCACGGACCACAACAGCAAGGCACAGGCCAGCCCCACCAGGGGCAGGCCGAACTTCGTGAACAACTTGCTTGCCATCGTCAGACCGCCACGGTTTCGCTGCGCAGCAGGTTGGCCGGCAAGCCGAAGGCGGCCGGGCCGCCGACTGCCGTGATGGCCTTGCGCACGAAGCGGTCATCGACCAGGTCGCGCGCGGCGAACTTCGGATCGAGGTTGGCCAGGAAGCGCGTATCGCCTTCGACCTTGGTACGGCCGATGGCGCGCACCAGTTCTTCCGTGTACGAGGCAAATGGATACGGCTGGAAGTCGATGCGGCGCTGCTGCCAGTTCTTGTGCACGATCAGTCCCTGCTTTTCGTAGCTGGCGTAATCGGTGGTGGCCAGCACCTTGGTCAGCACCTGCAGCGGATGCGGCGTGTAGCGGTGCTCGCCCACGTTCGACAGCAGCTTGGCCGTGTCGACCTGGTTCGAGCGCGTCCACAGCTGCGCCTTGACGATGGCGTTGGTGACCTTTTGCGCCCATTCGGGACGCGTATTGATGTCACGCTCGGACAGGAAGGTGACGCAGCACGCATGGTTTTTCCACACGTCGCCCGAGAAGCGCAGGATCTTGCCGATGCCGGCGTTTTCCGCCGCCGCATTGAATGGTTCGGCCACGATGTAGCCGGCGATGGACTTGCTGGCCAGGGCCGAGACCATTTCGGCCGGCGCCAGCACGATCAGGTTGACTTCATTCGGCTTGATGGCTGCGTTGCGCGCGCGGGTGACCGGGGTCAAGCCATTCGAGGAGAGGATTTGCTGCAACAGGATGTTGTGGATCGAGTACCAGAATGGAATCGCGACCGTGCGCCCGCCCAGGTCGGAGACCTTGTTGATTTCATTGGCCACCGTCAGCGCGGAGCCGTTGACGTGGTTCCAGGCCACGACTTTCGCCGGGAACTTGGCGCCGTAGCGCACCCACAGGGTGGCCGGCGACAGCAAATGGATGACGTTGACCTGGCCGGCGACGAAGGCTTCGATGATCTGCGCCCAGCTGCGGAACAGGCGCGGCGTTTCCGCCTGCAAGCCTTCCGCCTCGAACAGCTTGCGGGCGTGCGCGACGAGCAGCGGGGTAGCGTCGGTAATCGGCAGGTAGCCGATCTTGACGGGTTGATCGTCGCCTTTCGGGCCTTGCTGGGCCATGGCGTCGCCGGCGAACAGCAGCGGCGAGGCGACGCTGGCCGTGGCCAGCGCCGACATGCGCAGGAAGTCGCGCCGCGTCAGGCCGCAATCGCAATCGGACGAAGCGCAGATATGCAGGGGATTGTTATTTTCTGGGAAGGACATGAAGTGCTCCGATTGGTTATAGGGGGGCGAAGGCGGGCGCTTGATCCTGCTTTTGCAGCGCCTGCAGGGCGTCGAGGATGTCCATCTTGAGGGCGATGACGTCGGCGCTGTGGCCGATGCGCGGCTGGGAGATGGCGACGGGCCATTCGCGCACGATGTTGCCGGGCTTGCCGCCCATCAGCAAGATGCGGTCGGCCACGAGGATCGCTTCATCGATATCGTGCGTGACGAGCAGCACGGCCGTGTGCCAGCGGTGCACGACGTCGACCAGCAGCGATTGCATTTCGGCGCGGGTGATGGCGTCGAGCGCGGAAAACGGTTCGTCGGCGAACAGCAGTTCCGGTTCGCGCGCCAGCGCACGGGCCAGCGCCACGCGCTGCGCCATGCCGCCCGACAGTGCGGACGGGTACAGCTTTTCGCGTCCCTTCAAGCCGACCGCCTCGATGGCTTGCGCCACGCGCGCCTGGTGCGCTTCGCGCGTGAGCTGCGGCTGGTGCTTGAAGTCCAGGCCAAAGCCGGCGTTGCCCGTCACGTTCAGCCAGGGCAGGAGGCTCGCTTGCTGGAACACGAGGGCGCTGCGCGGGTCCGGCTCGCGCATGGGCGCGTCGAGAAACTGGATCTCGCCCGTGGATGGCGTCTGCAAGCCGGCCAGCACGCGCAGCAGGCTCGATTTGCCGCAGCCGCTGCCGCCCAGCAGGCAGACGATTTCGCGCTTGCGCACGCCCAGCGAGACGTGCTGGAACACGGGCGCGCTGCCCGCATAGGCATAGCTCAGATCCCGTGCCTGCAAGGCCCAATCAGCAACGCTCATGCCGGCGCTCCCGCCGCCTTGGCCGCCTGCTGGCTGTCGAACAGCTGCAAGGCGGCCTGCAATTGCGTCAGGCTCGGGGTGACGATGGGGATGAACGATGATTCGCGCCAGCGGCGGGCAAAGCCCTGCTGCTCGGCGTTCAGGTAGGCGCGCCCGCCCATGGCTTGCAGTTCCAGCATCAGCGCCTGCTGCAGCACGTCCGCCAGCTGTATGCGCAGGCGGAACATGGCTGGCGCCTGCGTCTTGAAGCGGCCATCGTGCACGCCGGCCAGCAGGTTGGCGACGGCTGTCTCCAGGGTCGCCTGCAGCGCTTCGATGCGTGGCGTGAGCTGGTTGCGCGAGCCGGCGGAAATCTGCGCCGCTTTCGCCAGGCTGGCGCGCGCCAAGCCGATCGACAGGCCGCACTGCATGCCGAGGAACGATGGGCGCACCTGCGGCAGCCAGGCTGGCGCATTGTCGCTGATGATGTCCGCGGCGGGGATGTGCACCTGCGCCAGCTTGACGGAAGCAGTGTTGCTGCCGCGCAGGGCGATCAGGTCCAGGTCATCGCTGCGCTGCACGCCCGTCGCGCTGCTGTCGAAGGCGACGATGACGGGGGGCGCGCCGTCGTTAGGCGCCACGGCGGCCGCTGCGACAAAGCCCGCCTTGCGCAAGTTCGTCACCCAGGCCAGGCCGCCGTCGACCAGCATGCCGTCATCGTGGCGCGCGCCCGTGATTTGCAGCTGCTCGATGCCGGACAAGAATTTCATGGCGTTCGACAAACCGCTGGCGCCGGCCTGCGTGCCGGACAGCAGGCCTGGCAAGCGGCGCTCGGCCAGCGCGCGGTTCTCGCTTTGCAGCAGGAATTCGATGAAGCAGCGCTGGCCCCAGAAGACAAAGGCCGCCGTCACGGATTCTTCAGCCACCCGCGAGATTGCGTCGATGGCGTCGCGCACGTCACCGCCCGCGCCGCCATGTTCCTGCGGCACGCCGACGGCCAGCAGCTGGTCGCCAGCGAGGGCCGGCAAAACGGTTTCAGCCAGTTCCGACGATTGGTCGAGCTGGTCGGCATGCATGTGCAGCCAGTGATTGAGATGGCCCATGTCAGACGGCGCCAGGCAGGTAGGGCGTCAATTGCGGATTGACGGGCGTGCCGGCCAGGCTGTTGGAGAAATTGCACAGGGTCGCCAGGCTGATGCCCAGCACGACTTCCAGCGCCTGCTGTTCGTTGTAGCCGGCGGCCAGGAAGGCTTGATATTCGCTGTCGGCGACGGCGCCGCGCGTGGCGATGACGGCCGTGGCGAAGGCGGCGACGGCGTCCAGTTTAAGATCGCCCGTGGGCTGGCCGTGCTGCAGGGCGCGTACCGTGTCGGGTGTCTGGCCCGCTTTTTTCAGCGAGATGGCGCTATGGCCTGCGATGCAGAAATCGCAGCCATGGATGCGCGCTGCCGTGATCTGCACCACTTCGCGCTCCATCAGGCTCAAGTTGGCGCGTCCATTGATGCCGGATACGGTCAGATAGGTTTCCAGGGCCAGCGGGGCATTGGCCAGCACGCCGATCAGGTTGGGCAGGAAGCCATTGTTGGCGATGGCCTTTTCCACGAAGGGGCGGCTATCGGCCGGGGCGGTATCGAGAGTGTGCAGCGTCAGACGGGACATGGGGTACCTTGCTAAGTTGGTAAGTCACCCGGCCATTATATCGGCCATGCCGTGCGCGCAACAGACGTCAGCGTCGTCCTTTTGTGCTCGTTCGTCTGCGATTGTGCGATCCTTGATTTCAGCTGGCCAGCTGGCGCAATCGCTGGTCGCGCCGGTACGCGCCGGGCTGCTCGCCCGTGACCCGCTTGAAGGCGCGCGTAAAGGCGGCGTGCGAGCGGTAGCCCACCAGTTCGGCGGCGCGTTCGACGGAGACGCCGTCGTGCAGCCGGCGCGCGGCGATCTTCATGCGCAGCAGGAGCAGGAACTGGGCCGGCGAATGGCCGCTGGCGCTGGCGAAATGCTTGCAGAAGCTGGCACGCGACATGCATGCTGCCTTGGCCATGTTCTCGATCGACCAGTCGGCGGCGGGGGCGTCGAGCATGCGTTCGAGCAGCGGCGAAAACGCGGGCTGGTGCAGCAGCGACAGCAGGCCGGCAGCCACCTGTTCGCCCTGCGCCACATGGCGGATCAGGTAAAAGAACAGCAGTTCGACCAGGCGCGCGATGAGCGGCGACGGTTGCTCCGGGTCGCCGCCCGCTTCGGCCAGGATCAGGTCGAACAGCGCCGCGGCGGCGCTGAAGGCGGGCGCATCGCCGCGTATCAGCAGATACGGCGGGAACGAGTCGACGATCAGCGCGGAGAGGGCGCCGCGAAATTGAAAGAAGCCGCAGGCCAGCGCCGTCGCCGGCGCCTCCGTGGGCGTTTGCAGCGGCAGCATGGCTTGCGCGCTCACCGCCTGCAGCGGGTCGCTGTGGGGACTGAGGAAGTGCGGCAAGTCGCGCAGCAGGAAGACGCCGTCGCGTGGGCCGAGGGCAATCGGCGCCGCGCCATCGAGGTGCAAATAGCAGTGGCCATCGAGCACCAGGTGAAAGCTGCCCAGTTCCCGGCCCGCCGTGGAGGCGCGCCAGCGGCCGCAGTACTGGCCCACGTGCAGGACGGCGGTGTCAAGTTCCAGGCTGCCAAGCAGCCAGCGCGCCAGTCTGTCGGTGTCAGGATGCATGGAATCGCAAAGGCAAAAGCTGCATCATACGGGCCACGCGCGGCAAGGCCAACGACGGATTTCGACTAAGCATATGCGCACCATGCTTGACACCTACCGCTTGCCACTGTGCTGCTGGAAGGCGGGGCAGTCGACTTGCAGCAGCGAGCGGTCTTCCAGGCACACTGCCGACAGTTTTCCGCCCCAGACGCAGCCGCTATCGAGGCCGATCAGGCGGGGCCGCAACTGCAGTCCCAGCGCCGACCAGTGGCCAAAGACGATGGTGTCGCCAGCGCTGCGCCGGCCCGGCACGTCGAACCATGGCAGCAGGCCGGAGCCCGGCGGCGGACTGCCGCTCTCCTTCATCTTGAAGTCCATCACGCCGTCCGGCGTGCAAAAGCGCAGCCGCGTCATCGCATTGACGATGCAGCGCAAGCGGTCGGCGCCCTGCAGGTCGTCGCGCCAGGCAGCCGGCTCGTTGCCGTACATGCTGCGCAGGAACGCCACCCAGCCGTCGCTGCGCAGCATGGCGGACACTTCCCCGCTCAGGGACAGGGCCTGGGCTGTGCTCCATTGCGGCAGCAAGCCCGCATGCACGAGCACATGGCCGTCGTGCTCCAGTGCCAGTGGCCGCTGGCGCAGCCAGGCCAGCAATTCCTCGCGGTCGGGCGCGTCAAGGATCTCGGCCAGCGTATCGGACGCATGCTCGGGGCGGATGCCGTTTGCCACGGCCAGCAGGTGCAGGTCATGGTTGCCCAGGACGCTGTCGGCCAGGCCCTGCTGCGCCAGCGCGCGCACGTGGCGCAGGGTGGCCAGCGAGGCGGGGCCGCGATTGATCAGGTCGCCCGCGAACAGCAGGCGATAGGGGCCATCGGCTGCCGCCTGGATCCGCTGGATCAGTTCGACGGTTTGTGCATGGCAGCCTTGCAGATCGCCGATAAAGTAAGTTTTCATATGTGCCGGGTAAAGTGAACTACGCGCATGCATTATAAGCATGCCAGTCCTTTGGCGTTGGGGACATTGCGCGTCTGCGAGCAATTGCGCACACGGCGGCGGGAAGGACAAAGCGGATGCCGATTATGCCGCATGGAGAATTAATGGTGCCGCATTTCCCGCTGGCATATATCGATAATAATCCGCCAGCGCGTTTATCAGAATGGATAGGCGCGCCATGCCAGTCCTGCAAGCAGCATGCGCAGCCATGCGGGAATGCCATTTCATTCATGTTTATTAATTTTCCACGCCTGCTTCGGCATATTCCTCATTGAATCTTAATGTTGAACGGATAAATAAGCCGATGGCCGCGATTCAATGGGCGAACGATTATGCAACTGTGCGCAAATGTTTATACAATGTAGTATATTCCACGTGATTTTATTATTTAAATTAATGTAAAGGATATACCGGATGGATCTGTCAACGATGACGATGCTGGAATTGCGCAAGCTGGAAGATAATGTCAAGCAGGAGTTGAACGGCCGCGAGCGCGAAGACTTGAACAAGGCGCGCGAGCAGATCATGGCCATCGCACAGCAGGCGGGCATTCCGCTGAAACAGCTGATACTCGATGGTTTGCACCCGCGCACGGGCAAGGTCGCGGTGCGTTACCGCCATCCGGACAATGCCACCGAGCAATGGACAGGCCGCGGCCGCCAACCGTTGTGGGTCAAGCAATGGGTGGAATCGGGCAAGTCGATCGATCTGCTGCGCGTATAATTCGGTATACTCTTGGCGCAGCAGCAATCTGCCAGCTGCGCACTGCACCTTGCCAGGCACCCTGTTTATTCCTTGTCCCCTTACTTATACCGCCCACACCATGCTTCCATTGTCCAGAACGATCTTCAAGGCCTACGATATTCGCGGCATCATCGCTAAAACACTCGATGCCAGCGTGGCGCACAAGATCGGTCAGGCATTTGGCCAGGCAGCCCTGGCCAAGGGCGAGCAGCGGGTGGTGATCGGCCGCGATGGCCGCCTGTCGGGACCTGAATTGACGGCGGCGCTGGCGCAGGGCCTGCAAGCGGCGGGTATCGACGTGATCGACCTGGGCGTGGTGGCCACGCCGATGGTTTATTTCGGCACGAATGTGCTCGACACGCGCTCCGGCATCATGGTCACGGGCAGCCACAATCCACCTGACTACAACGGCTTCAAGATGGTGCTGGCCGGCGAAGCGATCCACGGCGAAGCGATCCAGGCGCTGTATCACAGCATCGTCGCGCATGACGGCAGCGCCAGCGCGAACCCGGGAAGCTATGCCACGCACGATATCTGCGCGGCCTACCTGGAGCGCATCCTGGGCGACGTCAAGCTGGGGCGTCCGATCAAGATCGCCGTCGACTGCGGCAATGGCGTGGCTGGCGCATTCGCGGGCGACCTGTTCCGCGGCATGGGCTGCGAAGTCATCGAACTGTTCTGCGAAGTCGATGGCAATTTCCCGAACCACCACCCGGACCCGGCGCATCCGGAAAACCTGCAAGACCTGATCCGCTGCTTGGCCGAGACGGATGCGGAAATCGGCATCGCCTTCGATGGCGACGGCGACCGCCTGGGCGTGGTCACCAAGGATGGCCAGATCATCTACCCCGACCGCCAGATGATGCTGTTTGCCGCCGACGTACTGACCCGCCATCCGGGCGCGCAGATTTTGTATGACGTGAAATGCACGCGCCACCTGGCGCCGTGGATCAGCAAGCATGGCGGCGTGCCGCTGATGTACAAGACGGGCCACTCGCTGGTGAAAGCCAAGCTGCGCGAAACGGGTGCGCCGCTGGGTGGCGAAATGAGCGGCCATATCTTCTTCAAGGACCGCTGGTACGGCTTTGACGACGGCCTGTATTCGGCCGCGCGCCTGCTGGAAATCCTCACGCGCGAAGCCGACCCTTCGGCTTTGCTGAACTCCCTGCCGCAGTCCGACAGCACGCCGGAACTGCACCTGGAATTGAAGGAAGGCGAGAACGTCGCGCTGATGGACATGCTGCGCCGCGACGCCGTCTTCCCCGGCAATGAACAGATCATCACCATCGACGGCTTGCGCGTGGAATACGCGGATGGCTTCGGCCTGGCCCGCTCGTCGAACACCACGCCGGTGATCGTCATGCGCTTCGAAGCGGAAACGCCGGAAGCCCTGGCGCGCATCCAGGGGCAGTTCAAGAGCGTGATCCTGGCCGCCAAGCCAGACGCTGTCCTGCCGTTCTGACAGCATGGCCGGTCAACCTGGCGCACAGGCGCCCTTGAAAATCCTGCTGGTGCGGGTATCTTCGCTGGGCGACGTGCTGCATAACCTGCCGATGGTGGCGGACATCTCCCGCCATTTCCCCAACGCGACCATCGACTGGGTGGTCGAGGAGGGCTACACCAGCCTGGTGCGCCTGAATCCGCGCGTGGCCACCATCTTCCCGTTCGCGCTGCGGCGCTGGCGCAAGAGCCTGGGCAAGAAAGAGACGCGCGCGGAAATCGCCGCCTTCTTCCGCAGCCTGCGGCAGACACATTACGATTATGTGTTTGATACCCAGGGCTTGCTCAAGACGGGCATCATCATGGGCGCCGCGCGCCTGGCGCCGGGCGGACAGAAAGTCGGCCTGGCCAACGGCAGCGAAGGTTCCGGCTACGAAGGCATCTCGCGCCTGTTTCACACCAAAAGCATTCCCCTCGACCCGCGCACGCATGCGGTAGCGCGCGGCCGCCTGGTGGCCGCCGCGGCACTCGGCTACACGGTCGACACGCCGGCTAATTTCGGCTTGCCGGAAGTGTCAGGCAACGAGCCGCGCCCGGACTGGATGGGCGAGGCGCCGTACTGCGTGTATTTCCACGGCACGGCGCGCGACGCCAAGAAATGGGCGCCTCAAAACTGGATCGCCCTGGGGCAGGCGCTCGCGCCGATGCCGATTTTGCTGCCCTGGGGTTCGCCCAAGGAAAAGGCGGAAGCCGAACAACTGGCGGCCGGCCTGCCGAACGCGCGTGTGCTGCCGAAGCTGTCGATGGGCGACGCTACCTTGCTGGCGCGCCACGCGGCGCTGGTGATCGGCGTCGATACGGGCCTGACGCACATCGCCGCCGCCTTTGTGCGCCCGACGGTGGAAATCTATGCCGATTCGCCGCTGTGGAAAACGGAAGGCAACTGGTCGCCGAAAATCATCAACCTGGGCGACAAGGGCGCGCCTCCCGGCGTGCCGGAAGTGCTGGCCGCGGCGCGGCGCCTGCTGGCCGACTATCCTCCCGCCTGACTTCAACCGCCTGACTTCAACATCAAACAATCATGCGACTTCTTTATACCCTTGCCTGGTGGCTGGCCTTGCCACTGGTGCTGGCGCGGCTGTGGCTGCGCGGACGCCAGGAACCCGGCTACCGCCAGCACTGGGGCGAGCGCCTGGGTTTTTATGGACGCCAGCCGACATCCGCTACCGACACCATCTGGCTGCATGCCGTCTCCGTCGGCGAGACGCGCGCGGCCGAACCGTTGATCGATGCGCTGCTGGCCGCATGGCCCGCGTGCCGCATCGTCCTCACGCACATGACGCCCACGGGGCGCGCCACGGGTAAATCGCTGTTCGCCAAGCATGGCGCGCGCCTGGTGCAAAGCTATCTGCCGTACGACACAGGCGCCATGCCGTCCCGTTTCATCCGCCATTTCGCGCCGCGCATCTGCATCCTGATGGAGACGGAAGTGTGGCCGAATCTGATCCACCAATGCAATCGCTACAAAGTGCCCGTGGTGCTGGCCAATGCGCGCCTGTCGCAGCGCTCGCTGGGCAAGGCGCAGCGCCTGGGTAAGCTCATCACCGATGCGGCGCGCGGCATCACCCTGGTGGCGGCGCAGACGCAGGATGACGCCGATCGCGTGCGCCAGCTGGGCGTACGGGACGTGGTGGTCACGGGCAGCATCAAGTTCGACGTCGTCGTGCCCGAGGCGGCGCTGGCGACGGGAGCGGCGCTGCGCGGCGCCATCGGCACGCGGCCCGTGCTGCTGTGCGCCAGCACGCGCGAAGGGGAAGAGCAGCTGATCCTGGATGCCTATGCCCGCGCCAGCTTGCCCGCGAATGCGCTGCTGCTGATCGTGCCGCGCCATCCGCAGCGCTTCGACGAGGTGGAAAAACTGATCGCGGCACACGGCCTGGCCGTGCAGCGCAGGTCCGGCCTGGCGCAGGGCGATGCCGTGGCGGCGGGCACGCAGGTGCTGCTGGGCGACTCGATGGGCGAGATGTTTGCGTATTACGCGGCCTGCGATTGCGCTTTCGTCGGCGGCAGCCTGCTGCCGCTGGGCGGGCAAAACCTGATCGAACCGGCGGCACTGGGCAAGCCCGTGCTGATCGGCCCGCACACCTTCAATTTTGCGCTGGTGACCGAGCAGGCGATTGCCGCCGGCGGCGCCGCGCTGGTGGCAGACGCCGATGCGCTGATGGCGCAGGCATCGGCCCTGCTGCAAGATCCCGCGCGCCTGGCGGCCATGGGAGAAAAAGCGCTGGCGTTTGCCAACCAGCACCGGGGCGCTACGCCGCGCACGATCGCTGCGATCCAGCCTTTGCTGCCAGCTTAATTGAACAGGACTGGCAATTCCTGCGAGCGTTTTCTGAGCGCCTGCTTGGCGCCATCGTAATCGGGATAGATCGATTCCACGGTGGCCCAGAAGCGGGGGCTGTGGTTCATTTCCAGCAGGTGCGACAGTTCGTGCGCCACCACGTAGTCGATCAGCGGCAGGGCGAAGTGGATCAGGCGCCAGTTCAGGCGGATCTTGCGCTCGATGGTGCAGCTGCCCCAGCGCGTGCCGGCTGACGAGAGCGACAGCGAATCGTAGCTTACGCCCAGCTTGTCCGCGTACAGGTCCAGGCGCGTCTCGAACAGCTGGCGCGCTTCGTGCTGGAACCAGCCCTTCACTTTTTCCTTCAATTGCTGCTCGCTGCCCGTGGGCGTGACCCATACGTGCAGCTCATTCGTCTCGCGCTGGAAGCTGGCGCGGTGGCGCGGCGCTTGGTGCAGCCGCAAGGTGATGTCGCCACCGAGGTAGGGCAGCACGGCGCCGTCGACCCAGGCCACGGGCGGGCGCTGCTGGCGCTGCACCTTGCGCTCGCCCCGTTCCAGCAGTTTCGAGACGATCCAGCCTTGCTTGGCGCGGATGGCGTTGTCGATTTCGGCCAGGGTGACGCGCTTGGGTGCCGTGACGCGCAAGCCGTTATCGTCGATCATGAAGCCGATGGAACGGCGCGTGGAGCGGCGCAGGGCGAATTCGACGAGGTGGCTGCCCAGCTGCAGCTGGCGCAATGGCGGGCCATCGGCGGTGCGTGGCGGAGAGGGAAGGACAGGGCGCGCGAGAGGCGTGACAGGCGCCGGTGGCGGCGCCAGGGGGACTACAGGCTTCGCCTCCACGGGCGGCGCTGGCGGTGCCGTGGGGCGCACCGCCGGGGGCGTGCTGGTCGAGACGTCATGCGCGAACAGATCCAGTTGCTGGTCGCCGACCTTGATGGTCTTCATCTGCTGGCGCAGGGTCGGCTCCTGGATGACCGCGCTGATGCCGTCTAGCCAGCGTTGTAGGCGTGAGGCGAAATGACGCGCATTTCTGATTCTATCCAATTTTCCACCTGTTGCATCATGCTGTCCGGGGTTTGCCCTTCCGGCGAAATCGGTTTGCCTATCGAGACGGTGATCAGTCCCGGGCGTTTGAGGAATGACTGCTTGGGCCAGCACTCGCCTGAATTGTGCGCAATCGGCACCACCACGGCACCGGTGGCAATCGCCAGGCGCGTGCCGCCGCTCTTGTACTTGCCCGCCTGGCCCACGGGAATGCGCGTGCCTTCAGGGAACATGATAATCCATTGGCCATCGGCCAGGCGGCGCTTGCCATGCGCGACGACGCTCTTGAACGCATGCTTGCCCTGCTTGCGGTCGATGGGGATCATGCGCAGCAGCGCCATGGCCCAGCCGAAGAAGGGGATGTACAAAATCTCCTTCTTGAACACATACACGAGCGGGCGTGGCAGGCTGGGAAGCAAAAAGATGGTTTCCCATGCCGACTGGTGCTTCGAGAGCACGATGGCCGGCGCATCGGGGAAGTTCTCGGCGCCCTTGACTTCATAGCGGATACCGCAAATGACCTTGGCACACCACAGGATAAACACGTTCCAGCGCGAAGTGACCCAATAGCGCTTGTTGTAGCTCAATGGCGCGGCAAAAAAGCACACGCAGGCCCAGACGATGGTGGCCACGATCATGATGATCATGAACAGCAGTGATCGCAGGAACAGGGAAATATTACGCAATGCGGTTCTCCGAAGATTAGATACTGAATGCCACGGTGGGCGCCGGTGCGGCGGGCGTCTTGAGCAGGTGGCTGACCACGGCGGCCAGGTCGGGGAATACCTGGGTACCAGGCGGCAGGCCACCCGTCTCGTTGGTTTTTTCGCCCTTGCCCGTCAATACCAGGTAGGGCACGCAGCCGCTGATGAAGCCTGCCTGCAGGTCGCGCAGCGAATCGCCGACCGTGGGCACGCCTTTCAGGCTGGTGTTGTAGCGCTGCGATATTTCATGGAACATGCCCGGTTTCGGTTTGCGGCAATCGCAATTGTCCGCACCTGCGTGCGGGCAAAAGAAGATGGCGTCGATATCGGCGCCGACCTGCTGCGCCAGCGTATGCATCTTCTGGTGGATCGCGTTCAAGACCGTCATGTCGAAGTATTCGCGCGCGATGCCCGACTGGTTCGAGGCGATGACGACGCGATAGCCAGCCTGGTTCAGGCGGGCGATCGCTTCGAGCGAGCCGGGGATCGGCAGCCATTCGGCCGGCGACTTGATGAAGTCCGGCGAGTCATGATTAATGACACCGTCGCGGTCGAGAATAATCAGTTTCAGCGCCGGAATACCCATTATGCCGCCAGCTTGGAAATGTCAGCCACGCGGTTCATCATGCCGTGCAGCGACGACAGCAAGGCCAGGCGGTTGTTGCGCAGGGCGACATCCTCGGCCATCACCATCACGTCGTTGAAGAAGCCGTCGACATCGTCGCGCAGCTGCGCCAGCGTTTGCAGCGTGCTGGTGAAGTCGCCCTTGGCGAAGGCCGCGTCGACTTCCGGCTGCACGCGCGAGACGGCGGCGGCGAGTTTTTTCTCCGCTTCATCCTGCAGCAGCGCCACGTTGACACCGCCGGCGGCGACCTGGCTCACGGCTTCTTCGTTCTTTTTCAGGATGTTCGTGATGCGCTTGTTGGCGGCTGCCAGCGAGGCGCTTTCCGGCAGGGCGGCGAACGCCTGCACGGCTTCCAGGCGCTGCACGATGTCGTCCAGGCGGTCCGGGTTTTGCGCCACGACGGCTTCGATTTCATTCGGCGAGAAGCCGCGCTCGCGCAGGATGCCGCGCAGGCGGTCGAGCATGAAGGTGGTCACGTCGGCCACCGGGTCCTTGAAGCCGGGAACCGCTGCGAACTGCGCGGCGGCATCCGCCAGCAAGCCCTGGATGGACAGGGGCAAGCGTTTTTCCAGCAGCATGCGCAGCACGCCCAGAGCGTGGCGGCGCAGCGCGAACGGGTCCTTGTCGCCCGTCGGAGCCAGGCCGATGGCCCAGATGCCGACCAGGGTTTCGAGCTTGTCGGCCAGGGCCACGGCGGTGCCGGTGCCGGTGGTCGGCAGGCTGTCGCCGGCAAAGCGCGGCTGGTAGTGTTCGGAGGCGGCCAGCGCCACTTCTTCCGGCTCGCCGTCATGGCGCGCGTAGTACGTGCCCATGATGCCTTGCAGCTCGGGGAATTCGCCCACCATGTCGGTCAGCAGGTCGGCCTTGGCCAGCAGGGCGCCCCGTTCGGCCAGGGCCACGTCATATTGCAGCTTGGCGGCGATGGCGCCGGCCAGCGACTTGACGCGCTCTGTGCGGGCCGCTTGCGTGCCCAGCTTGTTGTGGTAGACCACGTTGGCCAGCAGCGGCAGACGCGATGCCAGGGTTTTCTTCTTGTCTTGCTCGAAGAAGAACTTGGCGTCGGACAGGCGCGGGCGCACGACGCGCTCGTTGCCGCCGATGATGTGCTCGGGCGTGTCCGTCTCGATGTTCGAGACGATCAAAAAGCGCGAGCGCAGCTTGCCTTCGCTGTCCGTCAGGGCGAAGTATTTCTGGTTCGTCTGCATGGTGAGGATCAGGCATTCCTGCGGCACGGCCAGGAATTCTTCCTCGAAGTGGCATTCATACACGACCGGCCATTCGACCAGGGCGGTGACTTCATCGAGCAGCGCTTCGGGCATCAGCACCTGATCAAAGCCGGCCTTGTCCAGCAGCTGGGCGCGGATGCGCTCCTTGCGCTCCTCGTTGCTGGCGATGACGCTGGCGTTGAGGATCAGCGACGGCGCATAGTTTTCCGCGTGCGCGATGGTGATCGGTTCGCCATCGGTGAGGAAGCGGTGGCCCAGGGTGGTGCGGCCGGCCGTCAAGCCCAGCAGGGTCAATGGCAGGATATTGATGCCGTGCAGGGCGATCAGGCTGTGGGCCGGGCGCACGAATTGCACGGTGGTGCCGTCCGGGCGCTGATAGCTCATCAGCTTTGGAATCGGCAGCTTGGCGCAAGATTCGGTCAATGCCGCCTGTGCGCCGGTGGCAAGCTGGCTGCCTGGCGCCGTGTAGGTATAGAAGAAGCTTTCGGCCTTGCCGTCGGCGGCGCGTTCCAGCTCGGCCACGGTCAGGTCGGGGAAGCCCAGCGCGGCCAGTTTCTTGGCCAGCGGCGGCGTGCCGTTGCCGTTCGCGTCCAGTGCCACGGAGACGGGCAGGACTTTTTCGCGGATCGATTTGTCGGGCGAGACTTCGCGCACGTTGGTGATGGAGACGGCCAGGCGGCGCGGCGAGGCGTAGCTGGTGGCGACGCTGTCGGCTTCCAGGAAGTCGCGCGCTTTCAGGCCGTTGACGATGCCGGCCGTGAAGGCGGCGCCCAGTTTGGCCAGCGCTTTCGGCGGCAGTTCTTCGGTCAGCAGTTCGATGAGCAGTGTTTGGTTCATGGTGTTCTTGTCTGGTACGGCGGTGTATGAGCTAGGCGATCAAGCGGCGGCGGGTTGGTCTGCGGCGGGCAGCATCGGGAAACCGAGGCGCTCGCGCGAGTCGTAATACGCCTGCGCCACCAGGCGCGACAGGGTGCGCACGCGGCCGATGTAGGCGGCGCGTTCCGTCACCGAGATGGCGCCGCGCGCATCTAACATATTGAAGCTGTGCGAAGCCTTCATGATCTTCTCGTAGGCGGGCAGGGTCAGTTGCAGCTCGATCAAACGCTTGGCTTCCGCTTCGTAGTTGCCGAATTGTTCGAACAGCAGCTCCGTATTCGCGTGCTCGAAGTTGTAGGTCGACTGCTCCACCTCGTTCTGGTGGAAGACGTCGCCGTAGGTCAGCTTCTTCGTGACTCCGTTCTCTTCCCATTCGGTCCACACCAGGTCATACACGTTTTCCACGCCTTGCAGGTACATGGCCAGGCGTTCGATGCCGTAGGTGATTTCGCCCAGCACGGGCTTGCAATCGAGGCCGCCGACTTGCTGGAAGTAGGTAAATTGGGTCACTTCCATGCCGTTCAGCCAGACTTCCCAGCCCAGGCCCCAGGCGCCAAGGGTCGGGCTTTCCCAGTCGTCTTCGACGAAGCGCACGTCATTCTGCTTCAAGTCCAGGCCCAGCGCGGCCAAGGAACCCAGATACAGGTCGAGGATGTTTTCCGGCGCGGGCTTGAGCACCACCTGATACTGGTAGTAGTGCTGCATGCGGTTCGGGTTTTCGCCATAGCGGCCATCTTTCGGGCGGCGCGACGGCTGCACATACGCGGCGCGCCAAGGCTCCGGGCCGATCGCGCGCAGGAAAGTGCCGGTGTGGAAGGTGCCGGCGCCGACTTCCATGTCGTAAGGCTGGAGCAGGGCGCAACCTTGCTTGTCCCAATAGGTTTGCAAGGTCAGGATAATTTGTTGAAATGTGAGCATCGTATGAGTTCGCCGCGCGGGAGACTGCGCGCTGTTAAGGTTTGCTTGAAGCCCGGACGCTGCCAGTCAAGCGCGTCCGGGCCGGGGTTTTGCTAATTTTAGCGGTTTTTACGGGCCCACTGTGACTCTTCGGGCAATATCGGCCGCTTATTGCTGCCCGGCGCGGCCACGGCGGGCGGCGCGCGACAGCAGGAAGGCCGCCAGCAGGGCCAGCGCGGCCAGGGCCAGCACCAGTTTATTGCCGTACAGAATGTATGGCGTCATGCCGCCCATGCCTTGCACCTTGGCCGCCAGGGTGGCTTGCTGTTCCGGCGGCAGCAGGCTTTGCACCACGCCCTTGCCGTCGATGACGGCGGTGGCGCCCGTGTTCGTCGAGCGCAGCATCGGGCGGCCCATTTCCAGGCTGCGCATCTGCGAGATCTGCAGATGCTGCGGGATGGCGATCGAGTCGCCAAACCAGGCCAGGTTCGAGATATTCAGCAGCACGGACGCCGACTGCTTGCCATGGCGGTGGGCGCTGGCCAGCTGGCCGGCGATTTCCTCGCCAAACAAGTCTTCGTAGCAGATATTCGGCAGCACCAGCTGGTCGCGCACCTGCAGCGGCGCCTGCACCTCGGCGCCGCGGCCCATGTCGCCCAGCGGGATGGCCATCATGGCGACAAACCAGTGCAGGCCGGGCGGCACGAATTCGCCGAACGGCACCAGATGGTGCTTGCGGTACTGGTAGTAGGGGCCTTCTGTGCCGTTGGGCGTGATCCCTAGCGCCGCATTGTAGAAGCGCTGCTGCTCGTCGAGCACGGGCATGCCGACCAGGATCGTGCTGCCCGTCTGCCGCGAATACGTCGCCAGGCTATCCAGGTAGCCGGGCGGCAGCTGGTGCGGCAGTACGGTGACAGCCGTTTCCGGCGTGGCGATCAGGTCGGCCGGCGCGCTGGTGATGGCGCTCTGATACATCTGCAGGGCGCCGAGCACGAAACCGGGATCGAACTTCTGCTGCTGCGGCACGTTCCCCTGCAACAGGCGCACGGTGATCGGGCGTCCGACCGGATGGGTCCAGTTGACGTATTGCAGGCCAACGCCGGCCGCGTACAGCGCAATGACGCCGCCCAGCGCGCTCCAGCGCGTGCGGTGCGTGAGCAGCAGCAGGGCGCCGGCCGACAGCGCCGCCAGCCAGCCCAGGCCATATGCGCCGACGATGGGGGCGAAGCCGGCCAGCGGGCTCGTATTGTGGGCGTAGCCGGTGGCCAGCCACGGGAAACCCGTAAACAGCCAGCCGCGCGTCCATTCGAACAGGGTCCAGCTGGCAGGCAGCACCAGCAAGGTCATGGCCGGCAGCGAGAGCACCCAGCGCTGGCGCAGCCAGGCGGCCGCGCCCATGGCCAGGGCCACGTAAATGGCCATCAACAGGGCCAGCAGGGCGACGGCGACGGCGGCGATCGGCGCGGCCATGTCGCCATAGCGGTGCATCGAGATATACAGCCAGTGCGTGCCGGCCGCGCACCAGCCGAAGCCGTAGGCCCAGCCGATCAGCGCGCCGGCCTTGACGTTCGCCGCGCGCAGCACCTGGTAGAACAGCACGCCCAGGCTGAGGATTTGCAGGGGCCAGTAGCCGAAAGGGGCGAACGCCAGCACGGCGACGGCGCCTGCAATGGCGGCAGTCAGCATGCGCGCCCACGTGCTGCGGGGCGGTTTGGCGGGGGCGTTGGGGTCAGCGCGTCTGAAACGCATTTACAGCACGCGCATGTCAGAGTTCCAGTTCCGGCACGTTGGGCAGGCGCTCGACCAGCAGCACGTGCACCTGGCGCGCATCGGCGCGCAGCACTTCGAAGCGCAGATTGCCCAGGTCGAAGATGTCGCCCTTGTGCGCCATGCGTCCCAGGTACTTCGACACGAGGCCGCCGATGGTGTCGACGTCGTCGTCGACCAGGTGGCTGCCCACTTCTTCGTTGAACTGTTCGATCTCGGTCAGCGCCTTGACGCGCCAGCGGGGGCCGAACTGGCCTTCCTTGAGCGAGAGGATATTGTCCTCGGCTTCGTCGAAGTCGTATTCGTCCTCGATATCGCCGACGATCTGTTCCAGCACGTCTTCGATGGTGATCAGGCCGGCGACGCCGCTGTATTCATCGACGACGATGGCCATGTGATTGTGGTTGGCGCGGAAATCGCGCAGCAGCACATTCAGGCGTTTCGATTCGGGGATGAAGATGGCGGGGCGCAGCATGTCGCGGACGTCGAAAGTTTCTTCTGCGTAATAACGCAGCAAGTCCTTCGCCAGCAGGATGCCGATGACCTTGTCGCGCTCGCCTTCGATCGCGGGGAAGCGCGAGTGGGCGGTGGACAGGACTTCCGGCATCCATTCCTCGATCGGCTTGCTGATGTCGATGACATCCATTTGCGAACGGGGAATCATGATGTCGCGCGCACAGAGATCCGATACCTGAAACACGCCTTCGATCATCGACAGGGCGTCGGCGTCAATCAGCTTGCGTTCATGCGCATCGTGTAGAACATCGAGCAATTCTGCACGGTTCTCTGGCTCGGGGGAAATGAGTGCGGTCAGGCGTTCAAACAGTGACCGGTGGGGCTTGACGTCAGTTCTGACGCCACTAGGGTGCTCGGGCATAGGAGGCGTGAGCCGTTGTTGCGAAGGGATATAGGATACACCAAAAGTGGGGGAATACCGGATTTCCCCGCTTTTGATGTAAATTTAATACGTTGAAGTGCGCCGTTGCCCGACGTTTCAGGCGTCCGGGCCCAGCACGCGCGCGCGCAGGGCCGCCACGTCGGCCTGCCAGTCGTCGAAATGCTCGCTGTCCTGCCACAGCTGGCGCAGTTCCGACGCTTCGGCCGTGATGCGCTCGAAAGCCAGGCGCGCCTTTTCCAGCAGCGGCGGCGTGACTTTTTTCTTGCAGGCGGCCACCCATTCGTCCACTTCCGCGGTGGCGGGATCGTCCTCGCCCGGCTTGCCCAGGAGGCGCGCGATCACTTCCAGCGCGGCCAGCGCCTCGGCGGCGAACGGTGCTTCGAGTACCGCTTCCTGGCTGTCGATGACGTTGTCGAGCGTCGTCTCGACCAGTTCCAGGGTTTTATATTCGTGCAAATCCTGCGCCCAATCCATGGCGTAGTCGTTGCCGAAGGCATCCAGTGCCCAGGTTCCCATGCTCTTACTCCTTGTACGGGTCGGTAATGCCGAGTTTTGCCAGGATGTCCGTTTCCAGGCCCTCCATCTCGGTGGCTTCCTCGTCATCCATGTGGTCGTAGCCTTGCGCATGCAGCACGCCGTGCACGATCAGATGGGCCGTGTGCTCTTCCACGCTCTTCTTCTGTTCCGCCGCTTCCTTTTCCAGCACGTCGGTGCACAGGATGATGTCGGCGCGCGTCGGCTCGTCGTCGCCCAACTCTTCGCCCTCGTTGTAGGCGAACGTCAGCACGTTGGTGGCGTAATCCTTTTCACGGTAGTCGCGGTTCAGGGTGCGGCCCTCTTCCGCGTCGACGAAGCGGATGGTGAGTTCGGCGGGGGCGAACAGGGCCGCCTTGACCCAGCGGCGCACTTTCGGGCGCGTGATCAGGGTTTCCAGGCGGGCATCCGGATATTGCACGGACAAGGACAGTTTATTTTTTTCGGACATTTTTGGCGGCGGCTGATTTCAACAAGGGGAGTAACTGGGCGGCGTCGGCATTGGCCGCCTGCGCCGTTTCATAGGCGTCGACGATGCGCGCGACGAGCGGGTGGCGCACCACGTCGGTGCTGTTAAATTGCGTGAAACCGATGCCGCGCACATCCTTGAGCACGTGCACGGCGTCGATCAGGCCGCTTGTCTGGCTCTTGTGCAGGTCGACTTGCGTCACGTCGCCCGTCACCACGGCCTTGCTGCCAAAGCCGATGCGCGTCAAAAACATCTTCATCTGTTCGACGGTGGTGTTTTGCGCCTCGTCGAGGATGACGAAGGCGTGGTTCAGGGTGCGTCCGCGCATGTAGGCCAGCGGGGCGATCTCGATCACCTGTTTTTCAAACAGTTTTTGCGTGCGGTCAAAGCCCAGCAAATCGTACAGCGCATCGTACAGGGGACGCAGATACGGGTCGACCTTTTGCGCCAGGTCGCCCGGCAGGAAGCCCAGGCGCTCGCCCGCTTCGACGGCGGGGCGCGTGAGGATGATGCGCTTGACGGCGTCCCTTTCGAGCGCATCGACGGCGCAGGCGACGGCCAGGTAGGTTTTACCCGTGCCGGCCGGGCCCACGCCGAAGCTGATGTCGTGTTCGAGGATGTCGCGCAGGTACGCGATCTGGTGCGGCGTGCGGCCGCGCAGGTCGGCGCGCCGCGTTTTCAGCACGGGGCTGGCGATGTCCGGCTCGACGAAGGTGCTGACGGGCGCGTTGGCGTGGTGTTCTGAGGCGGCGGACAGTCCCGCGCGCTGTTCCACCAGGGCCAGCTGCACTTCTTCCAGCGGCACGACCTTGTTGGCGATGGCGTAGAACTGCTCGAGGATTTCCACGGCGCGTTCGGCATTGCTGCCGCCGACGATGAATTTCTCGCCGCGGCGAAAGATCGTCACGTCGAGGGCGGCGGAAATCTGGCGCAGGTTTTCATCGAGGGGGCCGCACAGATGCGCCAGGCGCGTGTTGTCCAGCGGCTCGGGGATGAAGTAATGCGGCTGTATCGGGGCTTTGGTTTTCAACTGGCTCTTTTCAATGCGGGTGCGCTGGCGACGAGTTCGCCGCGCAGGGTGTAGGAATGGCTTTCGGTGATGCGCACGTCGACGAGCTGGCCGATCAATTGCAAGCCGTCGGGGCCGGCGTCGAAATTGACCACGCGGTTGTTTTCCGTGCGGCCTTGCAGTTCGCTATCGTCGGTATCCTTTTTGGAGCGGCCTTCGACGAGGATGGTTTGCACCGTGCCCACCATGGCCAGGCTGTATTTGCGCGTGTTGGCGTCGATGGCCGCCTGCAGCTGCTGCAGCCGGGCCAGCTTGACTTCGTGCGGCGTGTCGTCTTCCAGGCTGGCGGCCGGCGTGCCGGGGCGCTTGCTGAAGATGAAGCTGTAACTGTTGTCGAAGCCCACGTCGGCGATCAGCTTCATCATGGCGTCGAAGTCGGCCTGCGTCTCGCCAGGAAATCCCACGATGAAGTCGGACGAAATGGCCATGTTCGGGCGCACGGCGCGGATGCGGCGGATGATGGACTTGTATTCGAGGCCCGTATAGCCGCGCTTCATGGCGCCCAGAATCTTGTCGGAACCGTGCTGCGCCGGCAGATACAAATGGTCGACCAGCTGCGGGATCTTCGCATAGGCGTCGATCAGGCGCTGCGTGAATTCCTTCGGGTGGCTGGTGACGAAGCGCATGCGTTCGATGCCGGGAATGTCGGCCACGTATTCGAGCAGCAGGGCGAAATCGGCAATGTCTCCGCCTTCCATCGCACCGCGGTAGGCGTTCACGTTCTGCCCCAGCAGGGTGATTTCCTTGACGCCCTGGGCGGCCAGGCCCGCCACTTCCGTCAGCACGTCCTCGAAGCGGCGCGACACTTCCTCGCCGCGCGTGTAGGGCACGACGCAGTAGCTGCAATATTTGCTGCAGCCTTCCATGATGGACACGAACGCCGAAGCGCCTTCCACCTTGGCCGGCGGCATGTGGTCGAACTTTTCGATTTCCGGAAAGCTGATGTCCACCTGCGAGGCGCCGCTGGCGCGGCGCAACTCGATCATTTGCGGCAGGCGGTGCAGGGTTTGCGGGCCGAAGACCATGTCGACATACGGCGCGCGCTTGACGATGGCGTCGCCTTCCTGCGAGGCCACGCAGCCGCCCACGCCGATCAGCAGGTGCGGCTTGGCCAGCTTCAATTCGCGCAAACGGCCCAGGTCGGAAAACACTTTTTCCTGCGCCTTTTCGCGCACGGAGCAGGTATTGAGCAGGATCACATCGGCGTCTTCCGGCGTGTCCGTGCGCACCAGGCCGTCGGAGGCGCCCAGCACATCGGCCATCTTGTCCGAGTCATACTCGTTCATCTGGCAGCCGAAGGTTTTAATGAATACTTTTTTCTGCATGGAGTCGGGCGCTTATCGGTAAATGTGGCGGCAAATAAGTGGGACAAATAATGGAGCAAATAAGTGTGGCGGCAAATAAGCTGGGCAGGGGGCTGTTGCCTGTGCGCCAATCCGGGCGGAGGCGGTAGATGACCGTCCGGGCGCTGGCTGCCCGCCGGCAGGCTCGCTGCAAGTTCAGGGCATAGTTTAGCGTAAATCGCCGGGGCGGGCCATGTTGTACTTACCTTGCCGACAAGGTTGCCGCCTGCATATGCCGCCCTGTGTCGTGATGCCCAAAAGCATTTATTGCCGTGCGACACCATTGATTTGTAACAAGTTGCTGCAAAGCCTTGTGTGCGCCCGCTGGCATCCTAATGTGTTGAAATAGCATCGTTGCCAAGCCAACCAGCAGCTTGATTGATATTTAACAATCAGGAAGTTTGCGCGCGGCGCAGATGCCGCGTGTTTGGGCTAGTATATTGCCTTATATGCAATTCATTTCAGTGAGTTGCACGTGCTTTTATTCACGCGGCAAGTTGCGTACGTTGGCTGGGCGTGGCAGTGCGAGTCCTGTGCGGGCAGTGCGATAAGGAGGGAGGGCTGAATCCGATGGAAGACGTTTATTTAAACACTCTAAGCCAGCCTTAAGTTCGTATCGGCATTATTTTCTACATTCACCAGACGAGGAAAAATCATGGCACATCATGCATTAGCATCGCAAGAGAGTTACAACCCGAACCACCTGCTGGATATTCTGCTGAGCAAGATGCAGCTGAAAAACGATGCAGCCCTGTCGCGTCTGCTTGAAGTGGCGCCACCCGTCATCAGCAAGATCCGCCACCACCGCTTGCCGGTCGGCGCCTCGCTGCTGATCCGCATGCACGAAGTGACGGGCATGAGCATCCGTGACCTGCGCGACTTGATGGGCGACCGCCGCACCAAGTACCGCCTGTCCGACGCCCAGGGCCGTCCAAAAGCGGAAGACCGCGGCGATGCGCAAGAATCGAATTACGCGCACTGATGTGGCGGTTGCGCGCTGACTGTGCCGCTTGCGTAGCTGCTGGCGGCAACAGGCTGGCGTGGACCGGGCAGCATGGAGCAACCGCAGTACCCATAACGGCTTTCGCCTCGCAGCGAGAGCCGTTTGCGTTTGCGGCAGTGTTTGCCGAGTCCGCTTAAGCAATCAGCTTAACAAGGCCGAGGTGATTTCATCGTAGCGCAGCTCCGTTTCGCGGAACAGCTGCAGATACGTGTCTTCGCCCAGGCCCAGCGCATCCCAGGCCACCGGCGAGACGCGCGGCACCATGTCGTCGCCCGCCTGCGCCAGGTCGAGCGCGCACACGATGGCATTGGCCACGTGGATCAGCGATGCGAGGAAGCCTGCCCCCGGCGTTTCCGGCTGCAGGTAGTTGCCCAGCGCCAAGCGCATGGTGTCGGAAAAATTCCAGTGTTCGGCCAGTGCCACGCCCGCCTGCACGTGGTCCACGCCCAGCACGGCTTGCTCCGCTTCGAGCAGGCTGCAATCGTGCGCCGCCTCGTGCGCGATGACTTGCGCGTAGTGCGCGGGGAAACTGCTGACCAGCACCAGGCGGCCGATGTTGTGCAGCAAGCCGGCCGTGAAGGCGTAATCCTGGTTGAAGCGGATCTGCCGCGCCAGCACCTTGGCGCACGCGGCCGTCGCCACTGAATGGCGCCAGAAGGCCTTGTCGTCGAAACCGGGGCAGCGTCCTTCCGGGAAACAGCCCGTGATGGCGGCCGACGTGATCAGGCTGCGCGTGGTCTGGAAGCCCAGGTAAGTGATCGCTTGCTGGATGGTGGTGGCTTTGACTTGCAAGCCATATTGCGACGAGTTGGCCAGGCGCAGGGTTTTTGCCGTCAGCGCCTGGTCGTACGACACTTTTTTGGCCAGCACGGAAATGTCGACGTCTTCCTGGTCGATGCTGTTGAGTAGTTCCATCACGACGGCGGGCAGCGAAGGCAAGTCATCGAGGTGGGCGACGATATCGTCGAGCGTCAGCTGGGTGCTCATGCGGCCTCTCCCGTACCCAGGCGGTAAGCCGTGACATAGCTGCGCAGCAAGGCGGTGGCTGTGTCGAGGGGATCGTCCGGATCATGCTTGCGGAACAGGTAGGCCAGCCGTTCGCTGTCGGCCGCCTGCTGCGCGGCGATGGCTTCGGGCGAAGGGGGCGGCGCCTGGATCGGCAGCATGTCGATGTTGTGGCGCGGCATCAGGGCCAGCATGTTCTCCGTCAATACCGCGCCTTGCGGCAACAGCACTTGTCCATGCGCATCGAGCAAGACATCCGACAAGACCATGCCAGGACGAACTTGTTCCAGGGGTAGATGTTGATGCATGACCGCCATGACGACTCCTTAGATGATTGCGGGATATTACCATTGCCATGACGCAATGTCTCAACCTGTATCAATGCCTTGTGGAAAACGGCATTGCTGTAAATCTTGCCAATAAGCATGTCATACCGTACATTTGCTTCAGGCTGTTGTCCGCTGACATATCTGCGCCCGCGCCGCGGGCCGGCGGCCGGCCTGGCCCGGGGAGTGTTGATTGATGGTGAGTATCCAAGTCCGGCTGACCCTGCTTTTTGTCGTGATCGTCACCCTGGTGCTGGGCATTTCGGGTACCTATACCCAATATACCTTGAGCAAGGAACTCGAATCGGGCAGCGCGCGCCTGCGCAGCGGCGTGCTCACGCGTTTGCAGACGAGCTTGCCTTCCGCCCTGTGGGACCTCGATAAATCCAAGGTCGACAGCATCGTCGCGGCCGAAATGCTGCCGCCGGAACTGGTCGGCATCCGCGTCTACGACGCCTCGGTCGGCTTGTTCGCTGGCGAAGTGCGCGACGCGGCCGGCACCCTCGTGCCGTTGACGGCCGACGTGGCCATGGGCGGCACGCCCGTCGAGGCGCCGCTGGTGTTCCGCGACGCCGTGGCAGCGGCCACTGGCGGCAAGCCGGTGATCGTCGGCAAGGTCATCGTCAATTTCAGCCGCGCGCAGATCGACGCGGCCCTGCGCGGCGAAGTGCGGCGCAAGGTGCTGGAAGTGTTGCTACTTGACATCATTCTGGTGGGCGCCCTGGCGCTGAGCCTGCGCATCGTCTTCGGCCCCTTGAAACAGTTGCGCGACGGCTTGGTCGACCTGGCCACGCGCGGCAGCGATGACGTCGAAGAGCTGCCGGAAAACCGGCGCGACGAGCTCGGCGACGTGATCCGCGGCTTCAATGCCGTGCAGCGCAAGCTCAAGTCCATCATCGAGGGCAGCCGCGAGGCGGAAGACATGGCGCGCCGCTCGCAGCAGGCAACGGCGCAGGCCATGGACGAGTTGCGCCGCGCGCAGGAATCGCTGCTGCAGTCGGAGCGCCTGGCGTCGCTGGGCAGCCTGGTGGCGGGCGTGGCGCACGAAATCAACACCCCGGTCGGCATCGCGCTGACCAGCGCTTCGGTGCTGAAGGAAGCCACCGATGAGATCAGCGCAGCGGTGGCCGGCGGCAGCGTGAAGAAGACCGATATCGTGCGCTACCTGGAAACGGCCGGCGAAAGTGCGCGCCTGATCATGAACAATGCCTACCGCGCCGCGCACCTGATCCACAGCTTCAAGCAGATTGCCGTCGACCAGGTCAGCGAGGCGCGCCGTTTGTTCGAATTGCGCGACTATATCGGGGAAGTCATCTCGAGCCTGCAGCCGACCCTGAAAAAGACGCGCATCCGCATCGATATCGATTGCCCGCCTGGCATCATGCTCGACAGCTATCCGGGCGCGCTGGCGCAGGTGCTGACCAACCTGGTCTTGAACTGCGTCGAGCACGCCTTCGATGCGGACACGGACGGCCATATCCATATCGGCGTGCTGGGCGACAAGGACTGGATCGCCATGCAGGTGCGCGATAACGGCCGCGGCATCGCGCCCGACATGCTCGACCGCGTGTTCGATCCGTTTGTCACCACGCGGCGCGGACAGGGCGGCACGGGCCTGGGCTTGAATATCGTATTCAACTTGATTGCCAAGCAATTTGGCGGCACCATCACGGTCAGCAGCACCTTGGGGCAGGGCGCGACGTTCCTGCTGCGCCTGCCCAAGGTGACGCCATTGCCGGAAGGCGCAGCCAGCGTGCCTGCCGGCCAGGCATAGGCAAGGAGATAACACATGGCACACATGGAAAACAGTCAGCAAGTGGCGTTTTTGCGCGGGATCAATGTGGGCCGCGCCAAGCGCGTGGCCATGGCCGACCTGCGCAAGCTGCTGGGCGACCTGGGGTTTGCGCAGGTGCGCACCGTGCTCAACAGCGGCAACGTCGTGTATGACGGGGGCAAGGTGGCGCCGGCCGACGCCGCTGCCCGCATCGAGGAAGCGCTGGTGCTGAAACTGGGCGTGGCGGCCAGGGTGACGGTGCTGTCGGCCAGCCAGTTTGCCGAACTGATCGAACAAAACACTCTGGCGCCGGCGGCCGATGCGGCCCGTCTGCTGGCGCTGGTGCTGAATAATCCTGCCGACCTGCAGCGCCTGGCACCCTTGATGCAGCAGCCGTGGCAGCCGGAAGCGCTGGCCCTGGGACAATGGGCCGCGTATGCCTGGTGTCCCGATGGCGTGCTGGCGAGCAAGGTGGTGGCGGCGCTGGGCGTGCTGCTGGGCGATGGCGTCACCTCGCGCAACTGGGCCACCATGCAAAAATTACATGCGCTGCTGAACGGGCCGGAAGCGGCAGCCACATCCTCACTTACCAAGGAGTACTGATGCCTTTCATTACAGGTACCTTCGACGTCACGCTCAATCCGGAAACCTTGTCGGACACGGCCGCGCAATCGGGTCTGGGGCGCTTGTCGCTCGACAAGCGCTACCACGGCGCCCTCGACGCCAGCGCGCAGGGCGAAATGCTCAGCGTGCGCGCCAGCGTGGCCGGTTCAGCAGGCTATGTGGCGCTGGAACGGGTGGAAGGCAGCCTGGACGGGCGCCATGGCAGTTTTTATTTGCAGCACAGCGGCACGATGACGCGCGGCGCGCCCGCCTTGTCGGTGACGGTGGTGCCCGATACGGGGACGGAACAGTTGCAAGGGCTGTCGGGCAGCCTGGCCATCCGTATCGAGGGCGGCCAGCATTATTATGATTTCACGTACGAGATCGCTGAAGCGCCATGAACTGGGACATCGTCAAGGGCGTGCTGATCCTGCTGGTCGCCGTCAGCGTCCTGGGCACGGCCTTCGTGCTCATTTCCGCCTCGGGCACGGACAAGGCGGCCTGCATCGCGCGCGCCCTGAAGTCAGGCATTGCCGTCGGTCATATCGAACGGGTGTGCCGCTTGCTGGACAAGTGAGCATCAAGTGAGCATCAACCCAGGCAAGGCAGGCAAAAAAATTCCGCGCAAGGCGGAATTTTTTTAATGCAGCGGCATCGGCCGCCGGAATAAGGTCAGCTATCGAATTTTTCCTGTTTTTCACCGTGCATGCTAAAGGCCAGCAAGCCCAGTCCCACCAGCAGCATCGAGACCATGCTCGCTTCGGGCACGGGCGGCGGCACGTTCATCTGCTGTACCGCAGGAGTGGTGGCGGTGGGCGCCGGCAGTGCGCCCGGGCGCGTACCGGCGCTGCGCCAGCGCGGGGCCGCATTGAGCGTGCTGCCCTGCGTCAGCAGGCGCGCATACGGCAAGTCCGGCGTTTCCCAGCCGGGATTGTTGCTGATGTTATTGACGCCGAGACTCTCGTCGCTCACGACCTGATCGCTTGCTGCGTGCGGGCTGCCCGGCGTGCCGGCGCCGGTTGCCGCCGCATTCCCTGCACTGGCCGACAGCGCCAGCATGGCCACGCATAGCGGCTGAAGTATCTTCATCTTTGACTCCCTGGTTCACCGTGCGGCGCGGCCGAAACCGGCCTGCGCATGGACGGACAATTCGCCTGTACGGGGGCGTATCACGGTTTTTCTGAAGAGGTCTTATTACAGCACAGATCGTGTCAATTTTGCTACGTATATTTGCTTTAAATTACGAATATTTATCATTTTGATAGCGTGAAGGCTATCGCTGCCGCACACTTTGCATGAGCACGCTATCGTCGAAAAACACTGTTGTTTTTTTGTGCGAATCGCCAGCAGGAAAACAGTATATTGATTAGTATATTGTTTATCGCACGATGTTCAATATGACCGCCTGTGGGAGGGCACGATGGAGACAGTCGCAACACAACACGCCGAATACAACCTCGACGCCATGCGTGGCTCGGCCTACAAGGCCAGCTCGCTGCTCAAAGCCATGGGCAATGCCGACCGATTGATGCTGCTGTGCCAGCTATCGCAGGGCGAGCATTGCGTCAGCGACCTCGAACAAAAAGTGGGCATCGGTCAGCCGACCCTGTCGCAGCAGCTGGGCGTGCTGCGCGAAGAGATGCTGGTGGCCACGCGGCGCGACGGCAAGCAGATTTATTACCGCGTCGCCAGCGCACCCGTGCTGGCCGTGCTGCAAGTGCTGTACGCGCAATTTTGCGCGCCGCGCCCCCTGTTCAACGACGAAGCGGACTGAGCGCAGCCATGAGCATAGCCTGGCAGCACTTCACGCCGTGGGCTTCGCTGGCCGGCGGCATGCTGATCGGCCTGGCGGCTGCCTTGCTGATACTGTTCAATGGCCGCATCGCCGGCATCAGCGGCATCCTCGGCGGCTTGCTGCGCCCGCGCAGAGGCGATCTGGGCTGGCGTATCGCCTTTCTTGCCGGCCTGGTCGGTACACCGCTGCTGTACCAGCTGTGGCAAGCCTTGCCGCCCGTGCAGATCGACGCGGGCACGCCAGCCCTGATCGTGGCGGGCCTGCTGGTGGGCGTGGGCGTGCGCTATGGCGCCGGCTGCACCAGCGGCCACGGCGTGTGCGGCCTGTCGCGCCTGTCTCCCCGTTCGCTGGCGGCCACTTGCGCCTTCATGGCGGCCGGATTCCTCACCGTGTATCTGTTGCGCCATCTGTGAGCAAGCTTATGAGCAAGCTGATCCTTTCCCTGTTGAGCGGTCTCCTCTTTGGTCTGGGCCTGATCGTCTCCGGCATGGGCAACCCGGCCAAGGTGCTCGCTTTCCTCGACCTGGCCGGCGCCTGGGACCCGTCCCTGGCGCTGGTGATGGGCGGCGCCATCGCCGTGGCCCTGCCTGCCTTCTGGCTGGCGCGGCGGCGCGGCACGGCGCTGCTGGGCGAACCCATGCAATTGCCGGCGTCGCGGCGCATCGACCGGCGCTTGCTGCTGGGCAGCCTGGCCTTTGGCGCGGGCTGGGGCATCGCCGGTTTCTGTCCCGGCCCCGCCCTCGTATCCCTGCTGGCGGGGCAGCCGAAGGCGTGGCTGTTTGTCGGTGCCATGCTGGCCGGCATGGCCCTGTTTGAAGTGCTGGAGCGCCGCCAGCTGCCGGCGCCGGCCTGAGACGGTACAATCTGGCGCATCGCCACTTTGGATACTGCTTACATGAAGACCGTGATTTTCCGTGCCGGCGCGCGCGCCGCCCTGCTGTGCAGCGTGCTGGCGCTGGCCGCCTGCGGCAGCTTGCTGAAGAAGGATGCGCCGCCCGCTCCCGTGCCCGTGGCCGACACCTTGCCCAATCCGCAAGTGTTGCTGCTGGGTGAAGTCCATGACAATGCGCAAGGCCAGCGCCTGCGCGTCGCGGAGTTGCAGCGCCGGCTGGCGGCCGGCTGGCGTCCCGTGATTGTCATGGAGCAGTTCGACCGCGAAAACCAGGCCTTGCTGACGCGCGCCGCGCGCGATTGCGCCGACCCCGATTGCATCATCCGCGTGATGGAACAGCCGCGCTGGGACTGGAGCTTGTACCGGCCCGTGCTGGACCTCGTCATCAGCTACCAGCTGACCCTGGTCGCCGGCAACCTGTCGCCCGCCGATGCCTCGCGCATCGTGCGCGATGGCATCCAGTGGGCCATGCCGCCCGCCATGGTGGCCACCTACCTGGCCGCCCCCGTGCCGGCCGATATCCTGGAAGGGCAACAGAAGGAAGTCCAGGCGGCCCGCTGCAACATGCTGCCGGACATGATGATCAACGGCGTCGTCAACGCCCAGGTGGCGCGCGATATCTGGATGGCCAAGCTGATCCGCGACCAGGCGCCGCGCGACGTGGTGTTGATCGCCGGCAACGACCACGTGCGCAAGGATATCGGCGTGCCCCGCTGGCTGAAGCTGGCCGACCCGCAGCTGAACGTGCGCAGCATCGGCTACCTGGAGCAGGGTAGCACCGGCTACAAGGGCACGTTTGACCTGACGCAAACGATGCCCGCGCAACCGCGCCCGGACCCGTGCGCCAAGTTCAAGTAATAAGCGCTACTGCTGCACCCGCACCAGGGCGCTGACCCGGCTTGCCGTCTCCAGCAGTTTCGGCAGGCTGTGTTCCAGCAGGTGCGCGACGGACGGCCCCGCCGTCTGGCCGCTGACGTTGATGGCCGCCACCACCTTGCCGGCCCGGTCGAACACGGGCGCGGCCAGGGCGATCAAGCCCTGTTCCAGCTCTTCCTGCACCAGGCACCAGCCCTGGCGCCGCACTTGCGCAATCTCGTCCATCAAGGCGTCGATGTCGACCTTGGTGGCCGGCGTGATTTTCAGCAGTGCCATCTTCGACAGCCGTGCGCGCAGCATGTCGGGCGCCAGGCCCGACAGTAAAACCCGTCCCATCGAGGTGCAGTAGGCGGGCAGGCGGCTGCCGATGCCCAGGTTGATCGACATGGTGCGGTGCGCGGACAGGCGCACCACATACACGATGTCGTCGCCGTCGAGCACGGTTGCCGAGCACGACTGTCGCAAGGTCTGCATCAATTCTTCCAGCAGCGGCTGCGCCTGCGTCCACACGGGCAAGGACGACAGGTAGGCGTAACCGAGGTCCAGCACCTTGGGCGTCAGTCGGAACAGCCGCCCGTCCGCTTCCACATAACCGAGATGCAGCAAAGTGTGCAGGATGCGCCGCGCGCCCGCGCGCGTCAGCTGCGCCCGTTCCGCCACCTCGCTCAGAGTCTGTTGCGGCGCGTCCGCGCCAAAGCTGCGCAGCACGGCCAGCCCCCGCGCGAACGATTGCACATAGCTGTCGCCAGGGCGGGGCGCACCGTCGGCATCCAGGGTTTCTTCGGCGGAAAGGGAGGGGCTGCTGCGTGCGGTCATGGCAATTCCAATTGGTCAAGGTGGCAATTATAGCCATGGCGCTGGCGAAAACGGCAAATTGACAAGCGCCCCGATCAGGCATATTCTCACGAATAAGTTCTAAATACGAATATTTGTTCGTTGTGCGAACAAATAAAAGATGGCTTTGATTTGGAGGAAGCAGGCAATGATCGACAAACTGCGTTCCAGCGTGCTTGATGCGCTGGCCGATATCCACGATGGCGCCACCGTCATGATTGGCGGCTTTGGCGGCGCGGGCCAGCCGGCCGAGCTGATCGACGGCTTGATCGCCCAAGGCGCGCGCGACCTCGTCATCGTCAACAACAATGCGGGCAATGGCGATACGGGCCTGGCCGCCCTGCTGAAAAACGGGCAGGTGCGCAAGATCATCTGCTCCTTCCCGCGCCAGGCCGATTCCCACGTCTTCGACGCGCTGTACCGCGCGGGCAAGCTGGAGCTGGAACTGGTGCCGCAGGGCAACCTGGCCGAGCGCATCCGCGCCGCCGGCGCCGGCATCGGCGGCTTTTTCACGCCCACGGGCTACGGCACGGACTTGGCCAAGGGCAAGGAAACGCGCGAGATCGATGGCCGCATGTATGTGTTCGAGTCGCCCATCCACGCCGATTTCGCCCTGATCAAGGCGGAGCAGGGCGACCGCTGGGGCAACCTGACCTACCGCAAGACGGCGCGCAACTTCGGTCCCATCATGGCCATGGCCGCCAAGGTCAGCATTGCTTCCGTGCATGAAGTTGCCGAACTGGGCAGCATCGACCCGGAACACGTCATCACGCCGGGCCTATTCGTGCAGCGCATCGTGCAAGTGCCGCGCACGGCCACCGGCCCCGCCGGCTTCAAAGCCGCCTGAGGAGTATTGAAATGAATAAATGGAATCGAGACCAGATGGCGGCCCGCGTGGCGGCCGACATCCATGAAGGCGCCGTCGTCAACCTGGGCATCGGCTTGCCGACCCTGGTGGCGAATCACTTGCCGGCCGGCGCCGACATCATCCTGCACAGCGAAAACGGCGTCATCGGCATGGGCCCGGCGCCCGCGCCCGGCGAGGAAGACTACGACCTGATCAACGCGGGCAAGCAGCCCGTCACCCTGCTGGCGGGCGGCAGTTATTTCCACCATGCCGACAGCTTCGCCATGATGCGCGGCGGCCACCTGGACATCTGCGTGCTGGGCGCCTTCCAGGTGTCCGCCACGGGCGACCTGGCCAACTGGCACACGGGCGCGCCCGACGCCATTCCCGCCGTGGGCGGGGCCATGGACCTGGCCATCGGCGCAAAGAAAACCTGGGTCATGATGGAATTGCTGACCAAGACGGGTGAAAGCAAGCTGGTGCAGGCCTGCAGCTATCCGCTGACGGGCATCGCCTGCGTCAGCCGCATCTACAGCGACCTGGCCGTGCTCGACCTGGGGCCAAACGGCGCCACGGTCGTCGAACTGGTGGACGGCTTGAGTTTTGAGCAGCTGCAAGCGCTGACGGCCGTGCCGCTGGTGGACGGACGTTAATTCACCATTAATACGTCACCATCAATACGCAAACTACTTTCTTGGAGGAAAGAACATGACCCACGCATATATCTGCGACGCGCAGCGCACGCCGTTTGGCCGCTATGGCGGCGGACTCGCCGGCGTGCGCGCCGACGATCTGGGCGCCGTGCCCATCCGTGCCTTGATGGCACGCAATCCCAATGTGGACTGGACTGCCGTCACCGACGTGCTGTACGGCTGCGCCAACCAGGCGGGCGAGGACAACCGCAACGTGGCGCGCATGGCGGCCCTGCTGGCCGGCTTGCCCGATAGCGTGCCGGGCGCCACCCTGAACCGCCTGTGCGGCTCGGGCCTGGATGCCATCGGCAGCGCCGCGCGCTTCATCAAGAGCGGCGAAGCGGGCTTGCTGATCGCCGGCGGCGTGGAAAGCATGAGCCGCGCACCGTTTGTCATGGGCAAGGCCGATAGCGCCTTTTCGCGCGGCATGAAAATGGAAGACACGACCATCGGCTGGCGCTTCATCAATCCCTTGATGAAGGCGCAGTACGGCGTCGATTCGATGCCGGAAACGGCGGAAAACGTGGCGTCCGACTTCGGTATCAGCCGCATCGACCAGGATGCGTTCGCCCTGGCCAGCCAGGTCAAGGCATTGGCGGCGCAGCAGGCGGGCGTGTTCGACAGTGAAATCTGCCCCGTCAGCATCGCCCAGAAGAAGGGCGATCCCATCGTTGTCAGCCGCGACGAGCATCCACGCGCCACCACGCTGGAAACCTTGACGAAACTCAAACCCGTCGTGCGCGCGGACGGCACGATCACGGCCGGCAACGCGTCCGGCGTCAACGATGGCGCGGCGGCCCTGCTGCTGGCCGATGAAGCCAACGCGGCCCGCTTTGGCCTGACGCCGCGCGCCCGCGTCGTGGCCATGGCGACGGCTGGCGTGGCGCCGCGCATCATGGGCATCGGGCCCGCGCCCGCCACCCTGAAAGTGCTGGCCATGACGGGCTTGACCCTGGCCGACTTCGACGTCATCGAACTGAACGAAGCGTTTGCCGCGCAAGGCCTGGCCGTGCTACGCCAGCTGGGTTTGCCTGACGACGACCCGCGCGTCAACCCGAACGGCGGCGCGATCGCCCTGGGCCATCCGCTGGGCGCGTCGGGCGCGCGCCTGGCCATGACGGCCGTCAACCAGCTGCACCGCACGGGCGGGCGCTATGCGCTGTGTACCATGTGCATCGGCGTGGGCCAGGGCATCGCGCTGGTGCTGGAACGGGTCTGATTCCACGCGCCGCAGGCGAAAAAAAGTTGCCGGTGATACGTATTAACCCGTATGCCGGCCGGCTTTTTGACCCTGATCAAGGGCGTATGATGCAAAACCAGCCCGGGCAATCTGGCTGGCGTTGGCTTTTTCACACGAACAAGAAGACTGATATGACATCCCACGATACTCCGCATGACGTTGCGCAGCTGACTTCCCAGCAGCGCATCAAGGCCATCATTGGCGCTTCCTCCGGTAACCTGGTCGAATGGTTCGACTTCTACATTTACTCGTTCTGCGCGCTGTACTTTTCGCACGCCTTCTTCCCGTCCGGTAACCCGACGACGCAGCTGCTGCAGACGGCCGGCATCTTTGCCGCCGGTTTCCTCATGCGTCCCGTGGGTGGCTGGCTGTTCGGCCGCATCGCCGACAAATACGGCCGCCGCCAGTCGATGATGATTTCCGTGCTGATGATGTGCGGCGGCTCCTTGATGATCGCCGTCATGCCCACGTATGACACCATCGGCGCCTTCGCGCCGTTCCTGCTGCTGGTGGCGCGCCTGTTCCAGGGCCTGTCCGTGGGCGGCGAATACGGTACCAGCGCCACCTACATGAGTGAAGTGTCGGAATCGGGCAAGCGCGGTTTCTTTGCCTCGTTCCAGTACGTGACCCTGATCGGCGGCCAGCTGCTGGCCTTGCTGGTGCTGGTGGTCTTGCAGCAACTGCTGACCCTGGAAGAATTGCGTGCCTGGGGCTGGCGCATCCCGTTCGTGTTTGGCGCCCTGGCGGCCCTGGTGTCGCTGAACCTGCGTAAATCCCTGACGGAAACGACCACCGCCAGCGAGCGCAAGGACAAGGACGCGGGCAGCCTGCGCGGCTTGCTCAAGCACAAGCGCGCCTTCATCACGGTACTCGGCTTTACGGCCGGCGGCTCGCTCGTGTTCTACACGTTTACCACCTACATGCAGAAATACCTGGTCAACACGGCCGGCATGGATACCAAGACGGCCAGCGCCGTCATGACCTGTGCCCTGCTGGTCTACATGGTGCTGCAGCCCGTGTTCGGCGCCTTGTCGGACCGCATCGGCCGCCGCACCTCGATGCTGTTCTTCGGCGGCCTGGCCACCCTGTGCGTGTTGCCGATCATGCATGCATTGAAGGACATCACCAGCCCGTACGCGGCGTTTGGCCTGATCATCATCGCGCTGGCCATCATCAGCTTCTATACGTCGATCAGCGGCTTGATCAAGGCGGAAATGTTCCCCGTCGAAGTGCGCGCGCTGGGCGTGGGCCTGTCGTATGCGGTCGCCAACGCCATGTTCGGCGGTTCGGCCGAATACGTGGCGCTGCAGTTCAAGGCCTGGCACGTGGAAGAGTATTTCTATTGGTACGTGACCATCATGTGCCTGATTTCCTTCATCGTCGCCATCCGCATGCCGGACCCGAGCCGCTCGGGACTGCTGAAGTAAGCTTGCCGTAAAATAGGGGGACACTGCGGTGTCCCTTTTTCATCGCCGCCTTTTTATCGTGCCGATCAGGAGTTTTCATGCCGTATGTCATTCCCGCAGCCATCCAGCCCAGCGTTCCCGTCACCGGCAGCGCCGACAGCTTTCCCGTCCACCGCATCTATTGCGTGGGCCGCAACTATGTCGACCACGCCAAGGAAATGGGCCACACGGGCCGCGAGGCGCCGTTTTTCTTCATGAAACCAAACGATGCCGTGCTGCCCGTGCCTGCCGGCACGACGGGAGAATTGCCGTATCCGGCGCAGACGCAGGATTTCCAGCACGAGATGGAACTGGTGGTGGCCATCGGCAAGGGCGGCAGCGACATCGGCGTGGCCGATGCGCTGGCCCACGTGTGGGGCTATGCGATCGGCCTGGACATGACGCGCCGCGACGTGCAGGGCGCAGCGAAAAAGCTGGGACGCCCATGGGATACGGGCAAGGCGTTCGAGCATTCGGCGCCCATCGGCCCCATCACCCCGGCCGCGCAGGCGGGCGACGTCGGGCATGCCGCCATCACCCTGCACGTGAACGGTGAGCTGCGCCAGGGCAGCAGCATCGACATGCTGATCTGGAACGTGGCGGAAACCATCGCCGACCTGTCGACCTACTTTACCCTGCAGCCGGGCGATCTGATCTACACGGGCACGCCGGCCGGCGTGGCGGCCGTGCAGCGCGGCGACGAACTGGTGGGGGCCATCGACGGCCTGGGCACCTTGCGCGTGAAAGTGGTCTAAGTTTTCAAGGAGAGCGGCATGATGCACGACACGTATTCTGTAGCGCAACCGGCGCGCGCCGAGATCGATGCGTTGACGGGGCCGGCCCTGCTGGAATTTGGCACGGGCTGGTGCGGCCATTGCCGCGCCACCCAGGCGCCGCTGGCCGCTGCGTTTGCGCAACACCCCGCGGTGCCGCATATTCGCGTGGAAGACGGCCCCGGCCGCGCCCTGGGGCGCGCGTTCCGGGTGAAACTGTGGCCGACCTTGATTTTCCTCAAGGATGGCCAGGAAGTGGCGCGCCTCGTGCGCCCGCTCGACAGCGCGGAGATCGGCAAGGCGTTTGCGCTGATCGCGGCATAGGCGGTTTCCATCATTTCTTGCCGCACCGCACCACTGCGCGTATCATAAGCCGCTTACAGCAAGATCAACCGCATCCTTCGTGATGCAGGCGCGATCATCGCCGGCCCGCTCCACCCGGAGGGGCCGCAGGCAAGGATTCACCACAAATGACCGATGCCGCGATGCCGACGCGCGGGTCTGGTACGGAATGCCTGGCGATACGCCGGGCCTGATACACGTCGCCCATCCCCTGACGCCTTTCCTGCCGTGCCCCGGGTAACCGGATGGCGCACGACCGTTGTTTCTCTAAATCAGCACTGATCACAGCGCGATAGCGCGCGTTGCCGGCAGTTCGCTACGGCAACAAAAACCGTTGTTTTTGTTTGCAAATTTAATAGCAAATGCGCGGCAAATGCGTGCGCGCACGGCTATGATATGCCAACAACGCGCCTAGACAACGTGCTGTGCTGCTGCCTGAAAAAACATCCAGAGAATGGCCTTTAGACACCCTCCCCAAGGAGCGCAGTAAATGAGCACCCCCCCCAAGAAAAATTCCCCCGGCACGGTGCTGTTCGCCAGTTTGATCGGCACCACCATCGAGTTCTTTGACTTTTATATCTACGCCACCGCCGCCGTGCTGGTGTTCCCGAAACTGTTCTTCCCCGCCGGCGACCCGTCGGCCGCCGTGCTGCAGTCGCTGGCCACGTTCGCCATCGCCTTCTTCGCCCGCCCCATCGGCTCGGCCGTGTTCGGCCACTTCGGCGACCGCATCGGCCGCAAGGCCACCCTGGTGGCAGCCCTGCTGACCATGGGTATTTCCACCGTCATCATCGGCTTGCTGCCCACGTATGCCGCCATCGGCACCCTGGCGCCGTTGCTGCTGGCGCTGTGCCGTTTCGGCCAGGGCCTGGGCCTGGGCGGCGAGTGGGGCGGCGCGGTGCTGCTGGCCACGGAAAACGCGCCACCGGGCAAACGCGCCTGGTACGGCATGTTCCCGCAGCTGGGGGCGCCGATCGGCTTCTTCCTGTCGGGCGGCATCTTCCTGCTGCTCAGCGAAACCATGACCGACGAGCAGTTCTTCAGCTACGGCTGGCGCATCCCGTTCCTGGCCAGCGCGCTGCTGGTCATCGTCGGCCTGTACGTGCGTCTGAAAATCACGGAAACGCCGGACTTCCAGAAAGTCATCGACAAGAACGAAGTCGTCAAGCTGCCCGTCGCTACCGTGTTCCGCCAGCATGGCCGCATGCTGTTCCTGGGCACCATCATCGCCCTGGCCACGTTCGTGCTGTTCTACCTGATGACGGTGTTCGCGCTGAGCTGGGGTACGACCAAGCTGGGCTTCACGCGCAAGGAATTCCTCATCGTGCAGCTGTTTGCCGTGCTGTTCTTTGCCCTGACGATTCCATTCTCGGCCGTGCTGGCGGACCGCCGTGGCCGCCGCGCCACCATGATCTGGGTCTCCGTCGCCATCGCCATCTTCGGCCTGGTGCTGGCGCCCATGTTCGGTTCCGGCGTGACGTGGGAAGTGACGGTCTTCATGGCCGTCGGCCTGGGCCTGATGGGCATGACCTACGGACCGCTCGGCACCATGCTGTCGGAATTGTTCCCGCCCGAAGTGCGTTACACGGGCGCCTCGCTGACGTTCAACCTGGCCGGCATCCTGGGCGCTTCGCTGGCGCCGTACATCGCCACCTGGCTGGCCACGAATTATGGCTTGCAATACGTGGGTTATTACCTGTCGCTGGCTGCCGTGCTGACCCTGGGCGCGCTGCTGATGGTGGGCAAGCCACGCGCGGGCAAGGAAGCCTGGCAGTAACTGCTTTCTGCGCGATGCTCGAAAGCCGCCGGCTGCACAGCCGGCGGCTTTTTTTTGTGCCTACGGCACTGCCACGTGGCCGTAGCAGGCCTTCAGTTGCGCGTAGTCGTAGAAGACGCTGCCGGGCGCGATGCGGGCTTCGTCGCAACTGGCCTGAAAAGCGGTTTCCTTTTCGTTGTACAGCAGGCGCACGATCAGCTGGCCCTCGCCGTTGCGGTACACATCCCACTGCATGTTGGCCGCCAGCGGCGAGACGTTCTGGCCGCGCCATGGATTGCCGGCGTAGCTGTAGCTGGCCGATGCGGGCAAGGGCGTTTGCGCCCCCGGCAAACCCATGGCCGAGGCCAGCGGAATGAGCATTTCGGCGTGCGTGAAGCGCAGCTTGGCCGCATGGCGCAAGTCGCCCCTGGCCAGCGCATCGACTTCCTTGAAAAAATCTTCGCGCAAGGCCAGTGCGAAGCGCCAGGTCACGCCTGCGCTGGCCGTAGTGGCGGGGCCTTTCTGGTAGAAATCCTCGTGGTCGGCGATATAGGCGTAGTAGCGCGCATCCTCGGCAGGCATGTAGCGGTTGAAGTCGGCCTGCACTTCATGCCGCATGCCGGCGGCGATCGCGTACAGCTCATACAGTGTTGTCGCGGCGGCATTCAGGCTGCGGATGACGGTCTTGCCGCTGCCCGTCATGGTGCGCGTGAGCTTGCCGTCCGCGCTGGTGAAGGTGTAGTTGCCCGTGTCCGCATAGCTGGCGGCACCGCGTTCGAGCTGATCGAGGAAGGCGTGCGCAAACAGCCGTTCGAGCACGTGGCGCGCATGCGCGCCCGCTGCAGGCAGTCTGGCCGGCGCATCCATCAGCGCGTGCAGCTGTTTGGTTCTTGCATAGTACTGGTAGGCCTGGCTGGCGGCATAGGTGGCGTAATGCGGGTTGCTGCGGTCGGCAACAAGATCCGTCTGCGGCGCCAGCTTGTGCGCATACAGCAGGAAGCGGTTGACGCCATCGGGCTGCAGCACGGATGCGCGTCCCTGCGGATACGGCGCCGGAGCGGGCGGCAGATACAGCAATGGCGCCAGCGCGGGCGCGTGTTCGAGCAGCGACTGCGTGAAAAAGCGTGCGCTGTCGCGTGCGCGGTCCACGCCGGAATGGATGGTGACGAGCTGGCGCGGCGCCGTCACCGCATCCTGGCCCACTTGCGCAAACAGGGCGGGCAGGCGCGCCAGCAGGCGCGCGGCCAGCTGCTGGTGTTCGGCTATGCCCGTCTGCGACAGGTTGCCGTAGCCGGGCCGCTCGATGCCTGCCACGCCGTAGCCGAGCAAGGCGTTCGCCTGCATCAGGGCCAGGATGTCGGGGCCTAGTGCGCGCCCCAGCGGCGTCAGGGCATTCTGCGCATCCGCCTGCCGCCACATCGCATACAGGGCCGCGTCGCCCTTCATGCCGGTGAGCCCCCGTGAGCCGTGGCGCGCCACCAGCTGCGTGAAAATCGGCTGGAAGCCGGCCGGCGGCACGGCATACGTGGCCGGGTCCTGCTGCGGCGCGTAGGGCGTCTTGGTCTGGTAATGGCCGTCGACGGCCAGGGCGGGGGTGGCGCAGCAGGCCAGGGCCAGCGCAATGCTGGACAGGGAAAGCGGTGGGGACATGGTGTCTTCGTAGTAAATAATTCTTGAATGCAAGCCTAGCACTGAACGAAAAAAAAGCGGGCACGGCTGAATGCCGTGCCCGCCCGTGCTGTCACAGGAAGGTGCCAAGGGTGTCAGCCTACCACTTCGGCGTGTACTTCAGGGTGAACTGCACGTTGCGCGGGTCGCCATAGTAGTTGTTCGAACCGGTGGTGTTGTAGGACGGGATGATGTAGCGCTTGTCGAACAGGTTGTTGACGTTGAGCGACAGGGCCACTTGCGGCGTGGCTTGCCAGCCCAGGCGCGCGTTCCAGATCGAGAAGCCGGCAACCTTGAAGGTGCGTTCGGTATCGACCGTATGGCTTTGCAGGTTGGCGCCGGCGCCCACGCTGAATTTGTCCCAATCGCCAGGCAGGGTGTAGTTCGACCAAAGGCGCAGCATGTGCTTGGGCGTCCACGTCGAGAAGACCTGGCCCTTGTTGTCCGGATCGTCGAGGTAGGTCGTCGTCGTATAGGCGTAGCCGGCCGACAGCTGCAGGCCGCGCGCCACTTCGCCCGACATTTCCGCTTCCAGGCCCTGGCTGCGCACCTTGCCCGAGGCGCGCGAGCAGTACCAGCCGTCGCAGGCGAAACCGGCGGCGTAATCGGTGACGGCGCGGTCCTTGTGGTCATAGCGGAACACGGCCAGCGAGGTGTTGAGCTTGCCGTCCAGCAGTTCACCCTTGATGCCGCCCTCGTAGCTGCTGCCCGTGATCGGCTTGAGGGTCCGGCCTGCCACATCGTGGTTCGTCTGCGGCTGGAACACGTCCGCATAGCTGGCGTAGGCCGACCATTGCGGCGTCAGTGCATAGATCAGACCCACCGATGGCGTGAACTTTGCCGTGGCGCTGGTGGCGTCGCGGTAGCCGTCCGGCGTGGCATACAGGAAATCGTACCAGTTGAAGCGTCCGCCCAGCAGGGCCTTCAGATTGCTCGTCAGCTGGCCGTTCCAGGTGGCGTACAGGCCTTTCTGGCGCATGTCGTAGGTGCTGTAGCTGGTCACGCCCGCTGGGCGCGCGGCGATGGTGTCGAAGTCCTGCCACGGGCGATGGTGGTTGATATTGAAGATATCCGCACCTGTTTCCCACGCCCGCGCATAGCGGTCGGTCGACGTGAAGCTGGCATAGCTGGCGCCGACGACGACTTCCTGCGCGATGCCCAGGCCATTGAATTTGCCGCGCACGAAAGCGTCGATGCCGCGCTTGCGGTTGTCGAAATCGGTGGAAAAGTCGCCATAGCGCGCGCCGCTGCCATCGGGATTGATTTCAAAGGCCGTGCGCTGGTGCGTGGAACTGGTGCTTTCATTCGTGCCCAGCGCCGAGGCTTTCAGGCTCCATTGCGTATTGAAATGGTGTTCCAGATCCACGTAGACGGTGCTCTGCTCGACCTGGCTGCGGTTCCAGTCGGCGCCCGTGAAGGTAGAGCGCGGCAGCGGCAGTGCGCTGCCGTCCTTGTAGCGGGGCAGGCCGATGAACGTAGGACGGCCGTGGGCCTTGACATGGCTGGCGGCAAGGCCCACGGTGGTGGCGGGCGCCAGGTCGTAGTCGAGCGCCGCGTACAGGGTGCGGTTCTTGCTCCATACCTGGTCGATGAAGGAGTGGCTATCGTCTTCATCGACGATGGCGCGTCCGCGCAGTGTGCCTTCCGCATTCAGGGGGGTGCTGATGTCGACCTGGGCGCCATAATGGTCCCAGGAGCCGGCGCGGCCCGTCAGCGTGATCGCGCGCGCGGCCAGCGGACGCTTGCGCACCAGATTGACTGAACCACCGGGGCTGCCCGTGCCGACCAGCATGCTCGAGGCGCCGCGCAGCACTTCCAGGCGGTCGTAGATGACCATGTTTTCCTGGCCCCAGTTGCCCAGCGCATAGGTGTTGCGGTCGATCGGCACGCCGTCGTACTGCCATTGGTCGATCTGGAAGCCGCGCGCCGTGATCACCACGCCCGGCCCCACGCCATGCACGCCCACCACGCCCGTGACGTTGTTGACGGCTTCGCGCAAGTCCGTGATGCCCTGGTCGTCCAGGCGCTGGCGCGTCAGCACGCTCACCGATTGGGGGATGTCCTTCATCGACTGCTCGCCCTTGCCGATGGTGATCTTGCGCGCCGTGTAGGAGCCGCTGCCTTCCGTGGTGGCGCCTTGCTCGGCCTGGCCGACGATGGTAATCGAGGGCATGGTGCGCTCGGCCGCCGAAGCGGCACTGGCCGCCGCCGTGGGCGCGGCGACTGCCGGCGCGGCCACCAGCACATAGCCGGTCGGGGTCTTGCCGATGGCGTAGCCGCTGCCGCGCAGCAGCACCGCGAAACCGTCATCGATGGCATAGCTGCCCTGCAGGCCGGCGCTTTGCAAGCCTTGTACCTTGGCGGCATCGATGACGATGGAGACGCCCGCCTGCTGCGCATAGCGGTTCAGGGCGCCGGCCAGCGGGCCGGCGGGGATGGCGTAGCTGGCGACAGCCGGCACGGCCTGGGCGACTGCCTGGGCGTGCAGGCCGGTGCCAGCCAGCAGCATGGCGGCCAGGGCCAGCGGGCGCAGACGCGTGCGCAGGGTGTTTGGGGAGGAAACGGCAACGACTTGAGCGTACATGTGACAGCCTTTTTTGAATGATCTCAGCTGCCTTGACGCACGAGATGCGCAAAGTGGAACCGCGAACGCAAGAATTCTTTATTTATTTTTTGCGGCGCCGCTGGCGGGGGCGTCGACCATCACGAGATAGCGCGTCAGCATGCGGATGCGCAGTTGCGGGAAATTGTCGATGAGGAGCTGCAGCGCCTTGTCCGTGTCGTCCAGCGGCAGCACGGCGGCCACGCGAATGCCGGCGATCTGTGCGCGGTCGTAATGCAGCTGGCCGGGGCGGTGGCGCGCCAGTTCGTCGAGCACCTCGGCCAGCGGCTGGTCGTCGACCACCAGTTGGTGCGCGCGCCACGCCTCCTGCACGCTGGCCGCATCGATGGCCGTCAGTGGTCCCACGCCATCGTCCGTGATGCGCGCGCGCTGGCCCTTTTGCACCACGACGGCCGGATGTTGCGGCACCTGCGCCAGCACTTTGGACTCCAGCATGCTCAGGATGGTGGCGCCGTCTTCCCTGCGCACGCTGAAGCGCGTGCCCAGCGCGCGGATCGCCGCCTGGCCGCTGTCGACGATGAAGGGCCGCTGCGCATCCTTGGCCACGTCGACGAGAATGTCGCCACGCACCAGTTCCAGGTGCCGCTCGCCCGCATTGAAATGCACGTTGACGGCGCTGTGGCTGCCCAGGGTCAGGCGGCTGCCGTCGGCCAGGGTGTGCGTCTGCCATTGTCCCGTGGGACTGCGCAGGTCGGCCAGCAGGTAGGCCGGGCGCTCGCTGATGACCAGGGCGCTGCTCAGCGCCAGCACGGCCACGGCGCTGGCCGCAGCCAGTTGGCGCAGACGCTGGCGCTTTGGGGCGATGGCGGCCAGGGCGGCGCGCGCGGGCCGATGGTCGCCGCCGGCCGGCTCGCGCACGGCGCTCAATTGATGCAGCAGGTTTTCCATGCCGGCGGCGGCTGTCGCGTGCAGCGGGTCGGCCGCCTTCCATGCAGCGTAGCCGGCGCGCGCCGTAGCACGTTCGGCCGGGTCGTCGGCGCTGAGCTGCACGATCCAGCGGGCAGCCTGTTCGGCTGCGATGTCGGTGCGCGTGCTGTTCATGCTGCCATGGCCGGGCAGGCGTGGCGGCAGGCCAGCAAGGCCTGCACCAGATATTTCTGCACCATGCGCGTGGAGACGTTCAGTTGCGCGGCGACGGCGGCCTGCGGCTGTTCTTCCAGGTAGTGCAGCAAAAAGGCGTCGCGTGCCCTGGCGGGCAAGCCGGCCAGGGCCGTGGCGATCTGCTCGAGGGCCTGCACGGCCATCAGGATCTCGTCCGGCGATGGCGCGCCGGGCAAGCTATCGGCCAGCAGGGCCAGTTCCGCCAGGTAGCTGCGTTCGAGTATCTGGCGGCGCGCGCGGTCGAGCAGCAATCGTTTCGCCGTCGTGGACAGATAGGCGCGCGGCTCGCGCATGCCGAACAGCGCGTCGCGCGAGGCGATGATGCGCACGAACGTGTCTTGCGCCACGTCGGCCGCGCCGTGCGGACAGCTGAGTTTTTTGCGCAGCCAGCCGACCAGCCAGCCGTGATGCTCGCTGTAGAGCGACTGCACTTGCTGTTGCAGGCTGGGCTGGATGGCGGACATGGCTAATGAATAGTATAAATGAGAATTATTCTCATTGTAAGCCGTAGGGGCCGCTTGCCACAATCCCCAATGCATGCGCAGGGGGCAGGTGTTGCGTGCAGGCCGCAATGCGGGGTGGCCGGAAATGAAAAAACCCGCCGCTGCACGGGGCAGGGCGGGTTTTTCAGTGCTGCTAATTCTTGGTGGTGATAGGTGGACTTGAACCACCGACCCCAGCATTATGAATGCTGTGCTCTAACCAACTGAGCTATATCACCAAACAGACCGGTCAGACCGGATGCTGGTTGCAACCATGGCAGAACCATGATTCTTGTTCTTTGGTGGTGATAGGTGGACTTGAACCACCGACCCCAGCATTATGAATGCTGTGCTCTAACCAACTGAGCTATATCACCCAACAGCCGAGCATTATCCAGTCTTCCCATTTCCTTGTCAATGCCGGCGCAAAAAAATGTGCGGATTTTTCACGCGCCAGTGCAGGCATGATTATTTTTGTAACGACGTCAGCAAGGGCTGGATCTGCGCCAGCATGGACGCGGCCGGATCGGCACCCAGGCAATCGATGACGATGCGTTCCGGCATCGAGCGCAGCCAGGTCAGCTGCCGCTTGGCCAGCTGGCGCGTGGCGATGATGCCCGTCTCGCGCAAGGCGGCGCGGTCGATGCGGCCATCGAGATATTCCCAGGCCTGGCGGTAGCCCACGCAGCGCATCGAGGGTAAGCCCGGGTGCAGGTCGCCGCGCCGGCGCAGCTGCTCCACTTCATCGAGCAAGGCATCGTTTTTCAGCATGAGGTCGAAGCGCGTGGCGATGCGCGCATGCAACACGGCGCGGTCCGACGGTTCCAGCGCGAACGACTGCAATTGAAACGGCAGCACGGTCTTTTCGCGCCGCGCCAGCAGGGCCGACATGGGCTGGCCGGACAGCGCGATGATTTCCAGCGCGCGGCCGATGCGCTGCGCATCCTGCGGCGCCAGGCGCGCGGCCGTGACGGGATCCTGCTCCGCCAGGCGCGCATGCATGGCGGGCCAGCCGATGGCGGCCGCGTCTTCTTCCAGGCGGGCGCGCAGCACGGGATCGGCGCCGGGCAAGTCGTCGAGGCCATCGGCCAGGCCCTTGAAGTACAGCATGGTGCCGCCGACGAGCAGCGGCAGCTTGCCGCGCGCCGTGATCTCCGTCACCAGGCGCAGGGTGTCATTGCGGAACTGCGCCACGGAATACGCATCGAGCGGATCGATGATGTCGATCAGATGATGCGGCACCTGGGCCAGTTCTTCCCTCGACGGCTTGGCCGTGCCGATATCCATGCCGCGGTAGACGAGGGCGGAATCGACGGAGATGATCTCGGACGGGATGGCTTGCGCGATGGCCAGCGCACTGGCCGTCTTGCCGCTGGCCGTGGGGCCCATGATGGCGACGGCCAGGGGGAGGTGAGCAGTGATTGTCATGGTGCTTTTTGATGTGCTTGCTATGTCAAACCCAACGACAAGGGCTGGGGGCGGACCCTCAGGGTCCGACCCCAGTAGTCGCCGTTCGGGGTGAAAAGTTACTGGCCGCGCAGGAACAGTTTATCGAGCGCGTTGATCTCGACCTGCACCCACGTCGGCCGACCATGGTTGCACTGGTCTGCCCGTTCCGTGCTTTCCATCTGGCGCAGCAGGGCGTTCATTTCCTGCACCGATAAAATCCGGTTGGCGCGCACGGCCGTGTGGCAGGCCAGGGTGCCCAGCAATTCGTTCTGGCGCTCGATCAGCACGCGCGAGCCGCCGTATTCGCGCACGTCGCGCAGCACGTCGCGCGCCAGCGTTTGCGCGTCGGCGTTTTTCAGCAGGGTCGGCACGGAACGCACGGCCAGGGTGGTGGGCGACAGGGCGGCGATGTCGAAGCCCAGCGCCTTGAGCGTCTCCTGGTTTTCATTCGCCGTCGACACTTCGATGGCATCCGCGTAGAACGTCACGGGTATCAGCAAGGATTGCACCTGCATGTCCTGGCCGGAGACCTGCGCCTGCAGCGCGTTTTTCAGTTGCTCGTACAGGATGCGTTCGTGCGCCGCATGCATGTCGACCAGCACCAGGCCCTTGGTGTTCTGCGCCAGGATGTAGATGCCATGCAGCTGGGCCAGGGCAAAGCCCAGCGGATATTCTTCGCGCGCCATCGCTTCGGGCGAGGCGATGTAGGGTTCCACCTGCGTGATCGGCGAGGATGCGCCGCCGAACAGGGCGCCATACGACGCTGTGTCTTGCGCCACGCCAGACGCGTCGGCAAAGAAGGGACGGGCCGCGCCGGGCGAGGCAGGCGCAAAGGTGTTCGTGAACTGCGCGCCGAACGAGGTCTGCGTCTGCTCGCGGCGCCAGATGCCGGGGCCGCCCATGCCCGTGCCGCTGTCGCCACTCAGGGTGGAGGCGGCCGGCAGGGGCGCCGGCACGCTGCCGAACGCCGTGGCCGACGTCTGCGCCAGCGCGCGCTGCACCGCGTGGAAGACGAACTGGTGCACGGAGCGGCTGTCGCGGAAGCGCACTTCGATCTTCGAGGGGTGCACGTTGACGTCGACCAGGGCCGGGTCGAGGTCGAGCGCCAGCACATAGGATGGAAAACGGTCGCCGTGCAGCACGTCCTGGTAGGCCATGCGCACGGCGTGCACCAGCAGCTTGTCGCGCACGAAGCGGCCGTTGACATAAAAGAACTGGCCATCGGCGCGCGCCTTGGACGCCGTCGGCAAGCCGGCAAAACCGTGAATGCGCAAGGTGCCGGCCGATTCGTCCAGCGCCAGGCGCGCTTCGGCGAAGTCATTGCCTAGGATGTGGGCGCTGCGCTTGGCCAGTTCGCTGATATTCCACTGGTCGATGGTGCGGCCATTGTGCGACAGCGAGAACGATACGTCCGGCCGCGCCAGCGCGATACGGCGCACGACTTCGGCGCAGTGGCCGTATTCCGTCTGCTCGGACTTGAGGAATTTGCGCCGCGCGGGCGTGTTGAAATACAGGTCTTGCACGTCGACCGTGGTGCCGTGCGCGCCGGACGATGGCGAGACGCTGCCATTGTGCGAGCCGACGATTTCCCACGCATGGGCCGCGTCCGCCGTGCGCGACGTCAGGGTGACGGCGGCCACCGAGGCGATCGAGGCCAGCGCCTCGCCGCGAAAGCCCAGCGTGCCCACGTTTTCCAGGTCGCTCAGCGACGCGATCTTCGAGGTGGCATGGCGCGCCAGGGCCAGCGGCAGCTGGTCCTTGTCGATGCCGCGCCCGTTGTCGGTGATCGCGATGCGTTTCACGCCCCCTTCTTCCAGCCGCACGGTGATCTGCGTGGCGCCCGAGTCGAGCGCGTTTTCCAGCAACTCCTTGACGACGGCCGATGGCCGCTCGACTACCTCGCCGGCGGCGATTTGCGAAATCAACTGGTCAGGCAAGGCCTGGATCGGGCGGTGGGGCGTGATGGGAGCGTTCATGCCCTGATTATAACGGGTTCGCAAGGGGAGGCGCTGCTGTGCTGATGCCTGAAACCCAAAACGAAGGCCGGGGTCGTACCCTGAGGGTGCGACCCCGAAATTTGCCCTTCGGCTCGTTTTATTTTGCCATTTCCCGTACCGGTATCGGCGCATTGCACAGGTCGATGTGGCCGGCCGTGACCTTGCTCCACGGGCCGCCGCGATTGCGCTGGGCTTCCAGCACGGCCTGGTAAGCGGCGCTGTCGGTGCGCATCACTTCCAGGTTCGCGCGCTGTGCCAAAGGCACGCTGGCGGCCAGGCGGATCGCCTTGATCGGCACGTTTTTCTCGGGGCTGTCATAAAAGCCCATGGGGCCCGTGCCGCGCGGCAGCGTCGACAGCAATGGCATGCCGGAGACGACTCTGCCGACGACCGTGATGTCGCGGTCCAGGTGGCGCGGCGACTGGCCGATGACGGCGTACAGCTCCGTGCCGCCGCCACTGTCGCTGGCGCTGTCGCGGCCCACGCCCACGGTGGCATAGCAATGCGTGAGCCAGGCCGTGCCGGTTTTCGGATCGCGCGCGGACGGGAAACCGTTCGAATGGCCCACTTGCGGCGCATAGCCGTCGACGTCCGGCAGGCGCGTGAAGTTCTTGATGTTTTTCAGGGGCACCGTGAATTCGCCGGGCAGGGTGCGCTGCGCGTGCTGGATCGGCTTGGGATTTTTCTCGTTCGGATCGCCCCATTGTGCCACCCAGTTGTCCTGCGCACGCGTGATGGCCAGGCCGTCGTAATACTGTTCGGCCACCAGGGCCTTGATGTTGGCCACGTGCTTTGGCGCGAAGTCCGGCGCCAGTTCGATCACCACGCGGCCGGCGGGAATGTCCAGGTACAGGGTGTTGTCCGGGTCCAGCGGACGCCAGTCGGATGGTTTCGAGGCCTTGATCACGTCGGCCAAGGTCGCCTTGGCGGGCAGTTCGGCGGGCGCCTTGATCTGGACAGGCGCCGCGTGGGCAGTCAGATGCGCAAGGCCCAGTACGGTGGCCATGGTCAGGCCGCTCAGTGGGGTTCGATACATGTTTTCTCCTGGTCGGCGCGGGTTGCGCCGGTCAGAAAGTGTATACCGGAATGGCAATATTTCGTTGAAAAAACGTTGCGCAGGCAGAACATGCCATGTCCGCAAGAAAACTGGCCTGAGCGAGTTGGCGGCGGTATTTCCTTAACCTTTCCTTAAAATGCCACACGCGCACGGGCGCCGCATAATTAATCCTGAAATATCGGCCCGGGGACTGCCGTTGCGCTGGCCGGGTGGTGTATGATTCCGCCGCTACCTTTAGGGAAAAATATATGGATTTTGTGCAATTCCTCGACATGATCGTGCATGTCGATAAGACGCTGGGTCTCTTGATCGAGCAGTACGGTACCCTCGTGTATGCGGTGCTGTTTGCCATTATTTTTTGCGAGACAGGCCTCGTGGTGCTGTTTTTCTTCCCTGGGGATACCTTGTTGTTTATCGCCGGCGCGTTTTGCGCGACGGGACAGATGCACCTGGGCTTGCTGATAGCCTTGCTGGTGACGGCGGCCATCACGGGCAACACGCTCAATTACTGGATAGGCGAGGCCATCGGGCAAAGGGTGTTTACCCACGATTACCGCTGGATCAACAAGGATGCCATGCGCCGCACGCATGAATTCTTTGAAAAGCACGGCGGCAAGACCATCATCCTGGCCCGTTTCGTGCCGGTGGTGCGCACCTTCGCCCCGTTCGTGGCCGGCATTTCCGACATGACGCATGCGCGCTTCCAGATGTACAACGTGACGGGCGCCCTGTTGTGGGTGGTGGGACTGGTGACGGCGGGCTACTTCTTCGGCAATATTCCGTGGATCCGCGACCACCTGACCTTGATCGTGCTGATCGGTGTCGGCGCCGCCGTCGTGCCGGTGGTACTGGGCGGCTTGTGGAAACTCTACAAGCGCATGGTCGGCAAGTCGGCCTAAGGCCGCATGGATCCGGGGCAAATGCGCTGCGGCACAGCCCGCAGCCGGCCCCGGATCCCGTTTTTCTCTGCCTTGTTTCTGTTTTACTCCCGCGTTGATTCAAGTTTTGTTGCTTTCCAGCCGTAAACCAGAGGGTATTCTCACTTTCTGGATTTCCATGCGACATTTGAGCGCCCTGTTAGCTTGCAGCCTTGCCGCGATGGCGGCCATGGCAAGCGCCAAAGATGCCCCTGCTTCGGCGAGCGCCACCGCATCCGCACCGATGTCGGCATCGGCGCGCGCGGCCGCCATGAAAACCCTGACCGAATCGGTGAAGGGCAAGGAGGCCAAGGCGCCTGTCGTCGTCGCGCCCACGGCGCGCGAGAAGGAAGAAGCGGCCGAAGTCGACCTGTCCGAACGCATCGCTGCGCGCCTGGCGGAAATGCGCGCCACCCAGGCGGCACGCGCCGCTGCCCGCGCCAAGCGCGCCGCCGTGGTGAAGGCCGCGCCGCCGCCACCGCCGCCCGTGCCGCGCGGCACGCACTGGTCGTACGAAGGCGACAGCGGTCCGGCCAACTGGAGCAAGATCAATGTCGACTGGGCCAAGTGCGGCAATGGCAGCCGCCAGTCGCCGATCGATATCCGCGATGGCATGAAGGTGGAGCTTGAGCAGATCAGCTTTGACTACCATCCGTCGTCATTCAATGTGGTCGACAATGGCCACACGGTGCAGGTGGGCGTCAGCGGCGGAAACTACATTACGGTGCAGAACCGCATGTTCGAGCTGCAGCAATTCCATTTCCACCGCCCGTCCGAAGAGCGCATCAATGGCAAGGCATTCGAGATGGTGGTGCACCTGGTGCACCGCGACGCGGAAGGCCGGCAAGCCGTGCTGGCGCTGCTGCTGGAGCGGGGCGCGCCGCAAGCGACCATCCAGACCGTGTGGAATAACCTGCCGCTGGAAAAATTCGATACCATGCAGCCGACCATCCTGCTCGACCCGGCCGAGATGCTGCCGGCGCGGCGCGATTACTACACGTATATGGGATCGATGACGGAGCCGCCTTGCAGCGAAGGCGTGCTGTGGATGGTGATGAAGCAGCCGGTGCAGGCCTCGCCGGCGCAGATGGCACTGTTCAGCCGCTTGTATCCCTTGAATGCGCGCCCGATTCAGCCTTCGAATGGCCGCATCATCAAGGAATCGAATTAATAGCGCCTGAGAAAAGCCCATGGCGTTGTTGCCTTGCCTCGTAGTACATGCGTACTGCCTTCGGCAAGGCGCCCAGCCCTGGACTTTTTCAGTCGCTCTTATGTAAATTCAAGGCGCTGGCAGCCGGTCCACTCGGCGCCGGCAGCCAGCAGGTCGGGCTGGATCAGGGCCGGCTCGATGCAGATGAAGCGCTGGTATTCGTCGTCGGCCAGGTCGGGCAGGGCGGCCGCGTCTTGCGCGCCCGGGTTCCACACGACGGCATCCGTAAAGCCCCGCTGTTCCAGGCGCAAGGTGTGGCCGCCGGACTGCAGGCTCAAGGCGCCCGGCAGCTGGTAGTAGATGCGATCCAGCTTGTCCGCGAATTGCAGCATCTCTTCCGCCTGCAAGGCATCTAGCGGCGTCTCGTCCGAATAGCGCACGCGCTGCAGGCCGCCGACGCGCGCCTCGTCCAATTGATCTATCGCAAAATAGCTGTGCAGGGCCGCCGAGAACGGAAACGCCTGTTCGCCCGTGTTGTGCACGGACAGGTTCAGTTCCAGCGCCTGTGCCTTGACGGCCACGCGCAGGCGCAGGGTGAAGGCGAACGGCCAGGCGGCGGCGATCGCTTCCGGCAAGTCGGCCTGGGTCAGGATGAATTCCGCGTACGCGGCGCCATCGGCGGCGCCGCTCGATTCCAGCTGCCAGGTCGCCACGCGTGCAAAGCCGTGGCGCATGCCCGTGCCGCGCGCGCCGAACTGGGGAAAGATCACCGGCACGCCGCCACGGATGGCGCGGCTGCCGTCGAGCGCGGAATCGCGGCTGCAGAACAGGCGCTCCTGGCCGTCGCTGGTTTGCCACGAGACCAGGTGGCCGCCGTACAGGGTGACGGTCGCTTGCGCGCCGTCGGCGGCACGGATGGTCACGGCCGGCAGCTCGCCAAAGATACTCTCGCTCATGCTAGGCTTTCATGTCAGGTCAGGCGGCTTTTCGCCAGCGGCGGATTCTTGGCAAAATAATTCTTGATGCCCGTGACGATGGCGTCGGCCATCTGGTCCTGATAGCCGTTGTCGGTCAGCTTGGCCTCTTCTTCCGGATTCGAGATGAAGGCCGTCTCGATCAGGATGGAGGGGATGTCGGGTGCTTTCAGCACGGCGAAGCCGGCCTGCTCGACGGAACCCTTGTGCAGGCGGTTGATGCCGCCGATTTCGCGCAGCACGGCCTTGCCCAGTTTCATGCTGTCATTGATCTGCGCCGTCGTCGACAGGTCGAGCAGCACGCTGGCCAGCTGCTTGTCGTGGTTCTTCACGTTCACGCCGCCGATCAGGTCGGCCTGGTTTTCCTTGTTGGCCAGCCAGCGCGCGGCCGTCGAGGTGGCGCCCTTTTCGGACAGCACGAACACGGACGAGCCGCGCGCCGTCGGCTGGATGAAGGCGTCGGCGTGGATCGAGACGAACAGGTCGGCCTGCACCTTGCGCGCCTTTTCCACGCGCATGCCCAGCGGGACGAAGAAATCGGCGTCGCGCGTGAGCATGACGCGCATGTTCGGCTGCAGTTCCAGCTTGGTCTTGAGGCGCTTGGCAATGGCCAGCACCACGTCTTTTTCGCGGCTGCCCCGGCTGCCCATGGCACCCGGGTCTTCGCCGCCGTGACCTGGGTCGAGGGCGATGGTAATCATGCGCACCACTTTCTGTCCCGGCAGGGGGCGCGCCTCCGGGCGCTGTTCCGGGCGGATGTCGGGCACGGGCGGCACGATGGCCGCGGGCGGCGGCGCGACAGCCACGGGCGGCTTGCCGCTCTCGGGCAGGGGCAGCGCGGGCGGCGGCGTATGCGTGCCGGCCATCGGCGGCTTGGCCGGGTCGCTCGACCAGTCGCCTTTTTCGATCATCTGCGCGATCAGGTCCGGCTCGTGCACGGGGTACAGGTCGAAGATCAAACGGTGGTTGTAGGAGCCGGCCGGCGGCAGGGTAAACAGCTGCGGCGTGACTTCTTCCTTCAGGTCGAACACCAGGCGCACCACGTTGGGCCGGTTCTGGCCCACGCGCACCTGCTTGATGTAGGGGTCGTTTGACTGGATCTTCGCCACCAGGCCCTTCAAGGTGGGATTGAGTTCCAGGCCTTCGATGTCGACCACCAGCCGTTCCGGGTCCTTGACGATGAAGTGGGTCGCCTTGAGGATGCTGTCGTTTTCCAGGGTGACGCGGGTGTAATCCTCGGCCGGCCAGACGCGCACGGCGAGAATTTGCGCCGCCATCGCCGACATGGGCGCGAACACGGACAACAGCAGGGTGCCGCCGGCCTTGAGTACCGTGCGCCGGGTGATGGGCGAGGAGATCAAAGGTTCGGGGCGAATTTGAGACGGTGAAGGCATGACAGACCCAATTCAGAAGACGCTTGCAATTCTACATCACGTCCTGTACCCGCAACGTTCAAATAAATATTCAGGTCGGCCGGCGGCAGCACCGGTTCGGCTTTCTCCGGCCATTCGACGATGCAGATATTGCGGCCGTCGAAGTCTTCGCGAAAACCGGCATCGAGGAATTCCTCTGCGCTGCCCATGCGGTACAGGTCGAAATGGATGACGTTGACGCTTTGGCCATCGAGCTGCACCGTGTACGGTTCGGACAAGGTGTAGGTGGGGCTTTTCACGTGGCCCGCATGGCCGGCCGCGTGCAGCAGGGCGCGCGTGAGGGCCGTCTTGCCGGCGCCTAGGTCGCCGTGCAGGTAGATCGCCAGGCCTGGCGCGAGCGCGCGCGCCAGCGCTGCGCCCAGCGCGGCGGTGCCGGCTTCGTCGTGGAGGTGGGCTTTGAAGTGTTCGGTCATTATCTTCGGTATCGCATAAAATGGAGGCTGCTGTCATTGTAACCGCCCGCGCGCCTGCCGTTTTCCGTAAAGTCCCCTATGTCCGCCACCGTCACCGATCTCGCCGCCTTGGCGCGCACCATTAAAGAATGGGGGCGCGAGCTGGGTTTTGCCGAGGTGCGCATCGCCGACGTGGACCTGTCGCACATGGAAGCGCCCCTGCAGGCCTGGCTCGATGCAGGGTATCACGGCGAAATGGATTACATGGCCAGCCACGGCATGAAGCGCGCGCGCCCGGCCGAACTGGTGCCGGGCACGGTGCGCGCCATCAGCGCGCGCATGAATTATCTGCCGCCGGCGCTGGGGCCCGACTGGCGTGAGCACGAGGCGGCGCGCGACGCCGATCCCGCAGCGGCCGTGATCTCCGTGTATGCGCGGGGCCGCGACTATCACAAGGTGATGCGTTCGCGCCTGCAGCAGCTGGCCGAGCGCATCAAGGGCGAGATCGGCGACTTCGGCTACCGCGTCTTCAGCGATTCGGCGCCCGTGATGGAGGTCGAGCTGGCGCAAAAGGGCGGCCTGGGCTGGCGCGGCAAGCATACCTTGCTGATCAACCGCCAGGGCGGCTCCTTCTTTTTTCTTGGCGAGATCCTCATCGACGTGCCGCTGCCCGTGGATCCGCCGGAGACACCGCGCTGCGGCCAGTGCTCGGCGTGCATCACGGTGTGCCCGACGCAAGCCATCCTGGGGCCGTACAAGCTCGACGCGCGCCGCTGCATCTCCTACCTGACGATCGAATTGAAGGGCGCCATTCCCGTCGAAATGCGCCCCCTGATCGGCAACAAGGTGTACGGCTGCGACGATTGCCAGACCGTCTGCCCGTGGAACAAGTTCGCCCAGCGCGCCGTGGTGCCGGACTTCGACGAGCGCCATAGCCTGGGCAGCGCCGGCATGGTGGAACTGTTCGCCTGGACGGAAGAAGAATTCAACCGCCGCATGGAAGGCAGCGCCATCCGCCGCATCGGCCACGAACGCTGGCTGCGCAACCTGGCCGTCGGCATGGGCAACGCGGCGACCAAGGCCCGGGGCCAGGCCGACATCGTCGCGGCCCTGCTGTCGCGCCGCGCGCATCCGTCGGCCATCGTGCGCGAGCACGTCGAGTGGGCGCTGGCCTTGCACGGCATCGCCTAGAGCGTCCTTAAACCTGCTTCAGGCGCAGCGCCGACCATTCGCCATCGATGGCGACCATCGCCACGCTGTCGAGGCCCACGGTTTGCGCAAAGTTGCGGATATCGTCGCGGTGGATGTCGCTGCCCGCTTTGATGCCACCCTTGCGGTACGCCACCCAGACGGCGCCGCCGGGCGCCAGGCGCGCTCGCGCCGCCGGCAGGAATTGCTCCAGTTCCCCGCGGCTGCGCGCGAACAGCAATATCCAGTCGGCGCTTGCGTTTTCGCTCACCCGCTTCTCCGCCGGCAGCTGCGCCAGCAATTCCCCATGTTCGCCGCCGTCATTGAGCACGGCCAGGGCCGTGGCATTTTTTACATACATTTTTTCAGCGATGGTTTTGTCGGGCATGGCATCGGCGCGTGATTGGGGAACCGCGAGCATAGCAAATTTCTCCTTGACTTATCGATATATCGTTATAAAATGACGATACCTACTAACGATATATCTTTAAAGAGAAAACATGAGAAACTCACACCACGCAGAACACGGCCATCACGGCCATCACGGCCATCACGGCCATCACCATCATCACGGCCATTGCGGCCAGCAGCATCACCATCACGGCGAACACCGCCACGAGCACCGCGGCGAATACGCCATGCATGGCCGCGGCCCGCGCGGCTTCGACGAGCGCGGCGACGGCATGGGCCATGGCGGCCCCGGTGGCCGGGGCGGGCGCGGCGAACGGGCCGAGCGCGTCTTCGGCCGCGGCGACCTGCCGCTGATCGTGCTGGCGCTGATCGAAATCAGCCCGCGCCACGGCTATGAAATCATCAAGGCCATCGAAGAGCGTTGCGGCGGCGCCTACGCCCCCAGCCCCGGTGCCGTCTATCCGACCCTGACCTTGCTGGAAGAGCAGGACCACGTGACGTCCTCCGAAAGCGCCAGCGGCAAGAAGCTCTACACGATCACGGACCTGGGCCGCTCCTATCTCGACGAAAATCGTGCGCAGGTGGACGGCATCCTGGCCCGCCTCGACATGTTTGCCCGCGTGCAGGCGCGCAACGCCTTGCCCGAACGCGTGCGCCAGGCCATGCACACCCTCAAGCATGCGCTGTTGCTGAACAAGACCAGCTGGAGCGACGCGGAAGCCGAGCGCGTCTCCGCCGTGCTGGAACAGGCGGCGAATGCCATCGTCGACGGCCACTGAGCCCACTTTACAAGGATAAGCCATGACTACTGCATCAGCATCACCAGCAACACCACGCCCGCATGCCATCGAGCGCGTGCGGCATGACTTGAAACTGCGCGTGCTCACCGTTGTGCGCACCGAGCAGCTGACGCCGCACATGCGCCGCATCACGCTGGCCGGCGACGACCTGGACGGCTTCGTCTCGCCGGCGCACGACGACCACGTGAAACTGTTCTTCCCCGCCCCGGGCGAAACCACGCCCGTGTTTCCCGTGCTGGGCAATGGTTCGAATCCCGTCCAGTACGCGCAAGGCGCGCGTCCCATCGCCCGCAACTACACGCCGCGCCGCTACGACGCCGCGCGGCGCGAGCTGGAAATCGACTTCGTGCTGCATGGCGACGGCCCCGCGGCCAGCTGGGCGGCGCAAGCGGTGCCCGGCCAGACCCTGGGCGTGGGTGGCCCGCGCGGCTCGATGCTGGTGCCGCTTGATTTCGACTGGTATGTGCTGGTGGGCGACCAGACGGCCTTGCCGGCCATTGCCCGCCGCCTGGAGCAGTTGCCGGCCACGGCGCGCGCCATTGCCGTGATCGAGATCGTCGAAGACGGCGAAGAAATTGCGTTGGAGTGCGCGGCGCGGCTGGACGTGCGCTGGGTGGCGCGCAATGGCCGCAGCGGCGCCTTGCTGCTGGCGGAACTGGCGAAGGTCGCCTTGCCGCAGGACGGCGACGGCTACGTGTGGGTGGCGTGCGAGCATGCGCAGGTGCAGGGCTTGCGCGGGCACTTTATTGACGCTGGCGTGCCGAAGCAGCACCTGCATGTGGCCAGTTACTGGAAGCATGGCGTGGAAGAGCACCATGAGCACCATGACGACTGATTAAAGCCGGGGGCAGACCCCCTCATGCGTCGACGTATGATATTACGTCGACGCGTTTGAGGGTCTGACCCAGATTTCAACTTACTTCAACAACCCCGCCAGCTCCACCGCCGTCTTGACCTGCATCTTGTCGAAGATATGCGCGCGGTGGACTTCCACGGTGCGCATGCTGATGCCCAGCTTGTCGGCCACCACCTTGTTCATCTTTCCCGCCAGGATCAGGTCCAGCACTTCGCGTTCGCGCGTCGACAGGGTGGCCAGGCGCGCGTGCACGGCGGCCAGTTCGCCCGCCTGGCGCGAGTTGGCCAGGCCCTGTTGCACGCGGTCCATCAGGTCGTTGTCATTGAACGGCTTTTCAAAGAAATCGAAGGCGCCCCGTTTCAGGCTGTCCACGGCCATCGGCACGTCGCCATGGCCGGTAAGGAAAATCACGGGCAGGCGCGCCGTCAGGTCGCGCTTGACCAGCTGGTCGAACAGGGCGATGCCGTTCATGTCGGGCATGCGCACGTCGAGCAGCACGCAGTCGCCGGCGGCGTCGAAGCTGCCGTCCAGGCTATCGAGGAATTGCTGCGCGCTGGCATAGTTGCGCGCCTCGATGCTGCGCGAGGCGGCCAGCCAGGACAGGGAGTCGCGTACGACTTCTTCGTCGTCAATGATGTGTAGCATGTAGTCTCCGGCTTGTCGTTATGCGTTATTTGTTAATGCGAGTGCGGCGCGCGCGGCGCGGCCGGCACGCTGAATGTAAAGATGGTACCGCCAGCGGGGTTGGCGCCGAAGGTCAGCGCGCCGCCATGAAACTCGATAGCGGTGCGGCAGATGTTCAGGCCCATGCCCATGCCTTCGGACTTGGTCGAGAAAAATGGCGAAAACAGCCGCTCGGCCACGTCCTGGGGAATGCCATGTCCATGGTCGATCACGTCCACCGTCACCATGCCTTGCTGCGCGTCGTGGCTGGCCCGCAGGCGCATGATACGCCGTCCCGGCGCCGCATCCTGCATCGCTTCGATGGCGTTGCGCGTCAGGTTCAGCAGCACTTGCTCGATCATCACGGGGTCGGCGCGCAGCAGCGGCAAGTCCGGCGGCAGCTCTTCCTGGATGGTGACATAGTATTTGCGCGCCTGCAGGTCGATCAGCGCGCGGATGCCGTCGATCAGGGTGCGGATGGCGATATCCTGGCGCTGCGGCTCGCTCTTGCGCACGAAATCATGCACGCTGCGGATGATCTGGCCGGCCCGCTGCGCCTGCGCGCTGGCTTGCTCCAGCGCCGGTTTCAAGGTGCCCGGATCGACCGGGGCGTCATGCTCGATGGCGCGGCGGATCAGGTTCAGCGCGCCCGTCGTGTAGCTGGAAATGGCCGCCAGCGGCTGATTTAATTCGTGCGCCAGCATCGACGCCAGCTCGCCCATGGTGGCCAGGCGCGAGCTCGTTTGCAGCTTTTCCTGCTGCTGGCGATTCAGTTCCTCGACCCGCTTGCGGTCCGAGATGTCGAGCACGGAACCCATCCAGCCCGTCTGCTGGCCATTCTTGTCCACCAGCGGCGCTTCGAAGATCAGCACGGCCACGCGCGTGCCGTCGGGGCGCTGGAAATAGGTTTCGAACTGCGGCGTGGGATTGCCGGCCAGGGCCTTGACGAAGCGCTGCTGGTATTCCTCCAGCGCCTCGGGCACCCAGTAGGGCATGGGCGGCAAACGGCCCAGGATTTCCTCGGGCGGATAGCCGACGATCTGGCAGAACGCGGGATTCACGTACGTGACGCGGCCTTCCAGGTCGCGCGCGCGCATGCCCGTCACCAGCGAGTTTTCCATCGCCGTGCGAAACAGCATCTGCTGGCGCAGCGCTCCCTCGGCCACCAGGCGGCGCGAAATATGCCGCCACAGGGCCAGCAGGCTCCATAATAAACCCAGCGACAGGGCGATGACGGAGCCGACCAGCAAATTGGGCAGCAGCTTGGGCTGGCTTTTCACACTGTCGGTAAACAGGGTGATGGTGGCGCCGGGCACGTCGAGCGCGCGCTTGTGCGTGTACACGCCGTGGCCAGGCCCGGCGGCGGCGCGCCGCGCCAGCACCTTGTCGTCGCGGTCGATCAGCGAAATCTGGTTGTCCTGGGCGAACCACCACGGCACCATTTCATCGAGCAGGCTGCTGATCTGGTACGTGGCCACCAGGCTGCCCACGTAGCGCTGGCCATCGAACAGGGGCTGATGGTAATCCATCAGCATGGCGCCCGGCGGCGCATCGGGAAAGCCGCTCTGCTGCGAAGGCTGGGCATATTGGCCCCGGTGCAGGCGGCGCGCATTGTCGGCGGCCGTCAGCGAGGCCGGCGAAAACGACAGCGCATGCGGCAGGCTGTTGTCGCTGCTGGCCAGTACCTGGCCGCTGGTGTCGAGCCACAGCACGCGCTGCAGTTCGCGGCCATTGCGCAGCATCTGCTGCAGCCGTTCGTGCACTTTTTCGGCGCCCAGCGAGGCGCTGGCGATATCCACGCCCAGGTTGAACAGGCTTTCCTCGTTGCGCGCCAGCTGGAAGCGGATGGTCTGCTCCACCCACAGCGTGTCGGCGATCAATTGCTCCTGGCGCTCGTTGCTTTCCATCTGGCGCGCCTGCCAGGGCAGCCAGAACAGGATGGACAGGAACAGCAGCAGCAATATGACGGGCAGCAGCCAGCGCATCGGGCTCGATAGCTTGAAGCGGCGCGCAAAGGTGGGGGAAGTCGGCATGGCTGGCAGGGTAGCGGCTTATCGGGAGCCGGCTATTGTGGTTAACCACAATAGCCGGGGCAGTTTCTTTGGCACAATATCCAAGTAGACAAATAATAAAGTTTTTCTAAAAACCATCCAGGAGACAAAAATGCAGATGAAAACCATGTTCGTCGCGCTATGCGCGGCCATTGGCGCCACCGCCGGCGTGCACGCATACGCGCAAGCCCCCATCGTCATCAAGTTCAGCCACGTCGTGGCGACGGACACGCCGAAAGGCCAGGCCGCCGAGCGCTTCAAGCAGCTGGCCGAGAAAGCCACGAATGGCAAGGTCAAGGTCGAACTCTACCCGAACAGCCAGCTGTACAAGGACAAGGAAGAACTCGAAGCCCTGCAGCTGGGCGCCGTGCAGATGCTGGCGCCGTCGCTGGCCAAGTTCGGCCCGCTGGGCGTGAAGGAATTCGAAGCGTTCGACCTGCCCTACATTTTCCCCACCAAGACGGCGCTGTACAACGTCACCGAAGGCGAAATCGGCAAGAGCCTGCTGAAAAAACTGGAACCCAAGGGTATCACGGGCCTGGCTTACTGGGACAATGGCTTCAAGGTGATGTCGGCCAACAAGCCGCTGCATACGCCGGCCGACTTCAAGGGCCTGAAGATGCGCATCCAGTCGTCCAAGGTACTCGACGCGCAGATGCGCGCGCTGGGCGCCAATCCGCAGGTGCTGGCCTTCTCGGAAGTGTATCAGGCGCTGCAGACGGGCGTGGTCGACGGCACGGAAAATCCGCCATCGAATATGTACACGCAAAAGATGCATGAAGTGCAAAAGCACGTGACCGTGTCGAACCACGGCTACCTGGGCTATGCGGTCATCGTCAACAAGAAATTCTGGGATGGCTTGCCGCCCGAAATCCGCGCCCAGCTGGAAAAAGCCATGCGCGAAGCGACCACGTTTGAAAAAGCCATCGCCCAGCGCGACAACGACCAGGCCCTCGACGCCATCAAGAAAGCGGGCAGGACGCAGATCTATACGCTGACGGTGCAAGAACAGGCCGAGTGGCGCAAGGCGCTGGCGCCCGTGCAGAAAGCCATGGAAGCGCGCATCGGCAAGGACTTGATCTCGGCCATCAACAAGGAAAGCGCGAAGTAAGGCGCAGGCAGTAGCGCACCGCCTGGTGCGCCAGGCAGGGCATCCCTGCCACCCGCTCGAATGACTCCTGCGCGTCCTGCGCGGGAGTCCGTGTACCCGCATTCTTTGAAAGTCCACCATGAAATTTCTGGATCACCTGGAAGAGTGGCTGATCGCGACCCTGATGGGCGCGGCCACCTTCATCATCTTCGTCGCGGTCGTGCACCGCTACCTGGCCGGCTTGCCGATACCGGTCGTGCAAGACTTCCTGATTCAAATCAATACCAGCTGGGCCCAGGAACTGTGCATCTACATGTTCGTGTGGATGGCCAAGTTCGGCGCCGCCTACGGCGTGCGCACGGGCATCCACGTGGGCGTCGATGTCTTGATCAACCGCATGAACCCACGCTGGCGCGACCGTTTCATCGTCTTCGGCCTGGCTGCCGGTGCCCTGTTTACGGGTGTCGTGGGCACGCTGGGCGCCAGCTTCGTGTGGTCGATCGGCCACACGGACCAGACCTCGGCCGACATGGAAGTGCCGATGTGGCTGGTTTACCTGGCCGTGCCCCTCGGTTCCTACCTGATGTGCTTCCGCTTCCTGCAGGTGATGGTGCATTTCATCAAGACGGGTGCCTTGCCGAAACACGACCACTCGCACGTCGAGGGCCTGGAAGACGAATTGACGGCGGAAGAAAAAGGAGCCAAGGCATGAACGCGCTGATTATTTTTGTATTGCTGCTGGTGCTGATGCTGACCGGCATGCCGATTTCCATTTCCCTGGGCCTGACGGTACTGACGTTCCTGTTTACCATGACCAGCGTGCCCATCGAATCGGTGGCCCTGAAGATTTTCACGGGCATCGAAAAATTCGAGATCATGGCCATTCCGTTCTTCATCTTGGCGGGCAACTTCCTCACGCATGGCGGGGTGGCGCGGCGCATGATCAACTTCGCCAGCTCCATGGTGGGCCATTGGCACGGCGGCCTGGCACTGGCCGGCGTGATGGCGTGCGCGCTGTTCGCGGCCGTCTCCGGCTCCAGTCCCGCCACCGTGGTGGCGATCGGTTCCATCATCCTGCCGGCCATGGTCAAGCAGGGCTATCCGCGCGGCTTCGGCGCCGGCGTCATCACCACCTCGGGCGCACTGGGCATCCTGATACCGCCATCGATCGTGATGGTGATGTATTCCGTCAGCACGAATACCTCCGTCGGTAAACTGTTCATGGCGGGCGTGATTCCCGGCATGATGCTGGCCATGCTGCTGGGCCTGACCACGTGGTTTTTGGCGCGCAAGCACAATTATCCGCGCATGAAGAAGGCCAGCTGGACGGAACGCTTCGTCACCTTCAAGAAAAGCGCCTGGGGCCTGCTCTTGATCGTCATCGTCATGGGCGGCATCTATTCGGGCGCGTTTACGCCCACGGAAGCGGCTGCCATGGCTGCCGTGTATGCCTTCATCATCGCCGTCTTCGTCTACAAGGACTTGAAGATCAAGCAAGTGGGCAAGGTCTTGCTCGATTCGGCCGCCATGTCGGCGATGCTGTTGTACATCATCACCAATGCCGTGCTGTTCTCGTTCCTGATGACCAGTGAAAACATTCCGCAAGCGATGGCCGAATGGATCACGGGCAAGGGCTTGGGCGTGATCAGCTTCTTGCTGGTGGTCAACGTACTGCTGTTATTGGCTGGTAACGTCATGGAACCGTCATCCATCGTGCTGATCATGGCGCCGATTCTGTTCCCCGTCGCCATGAAGCTGGGCATCGATCCTGTGCATTTCGGCATCTTGATCGTGGTCAACATGGAAGTGGGCATGTGCCATCCGCCTGTCGGCTTGAATCTTTACGTGGCGTCCGGCATCACCAAGATGGGCATCTCCGAGCTGACCGTGGCCGTGATGCCGTGGCTGCTGACGATGCTGGGTTTCCTGGTGCTGATCACCTACGTACCACAAATCTCGCTGTGGTTGCCAAATTTAATTTACAACTAAAACAGTTGTCCCCGTCATGGTGCAAAAAAAGTCGATCCGGCCGAATAAATGCGCTATGATGGGCAGCCTTACGGGGAAACACGTATATGCATATGCGCTCCGGTAGCAAGGCTGAAATACAGAATTGGTAACAAGGTTAGTGGGGGAGTGGTCTATAAAAACGGTATTGATACCGGGGATATATTGAGGAGACACACGTTTCACAGAAGTTGTTGAGTCATAGCTGTCTGCGGCCACAAGCCGGCACCGGCGGACCCAAACGACCGGGAACGTGAAGCAATATTTGAAGCGCACCGACTGGTGCGCTTTTTTTTCGTGCGCGGGAAACGTCCGCCCGCCTGCCCAAAGACGGTGCATAATCGCCTGGGCGCCGCCAGATGCGCCGGCAGGTTGTATATTTGCCACACTTGAACAATGATCAGCAGATGAAAAAACAACAGGGCAGTGAGCTGTTCAGCGCCATCGTGGCCGCGCCGTTCGGCGCCATGGGCGTGCGCGCGCAGGATGGCCGGGTATGCGAACTGGTGTATCTGCCGCCGCACTTCGACGAGAAGGAGCCGCAGGATGCCGTTTCCGAGCAGGCGTGCCAGCAACTGGCGCGCTATTTCCGCGATCCCGATCATGTCTTCGACCTGCCCCTGGCAGGCGTGGGCAGCGCCTACCAGCAACGGGTATGGACGGCGATAGCCGGCATCCCGCGCGGCCAGGTGCGCACGTATGGCGACGTGGCGCGCCTGATCGGCTCGGCGCCGCGCGCCGTGGGCCAGGCCTGCGGCGCCAACTGGTTTCCCGTGGTCATCCCCTGTCACCGCGTAACGGCCGCGGGCGGCCTGGGTGGCTTTGCCCATCACGACGATGCGATGGGATTCCACCTGGGCGTGAAGCGCTGGTTGCTGGCGCATGAAGGCGTGGCGGGCATGGGGTGGTCAACACGATGATGAACAGCCTGCTGGCGCCCGACAACGCTACCCTGATCGATGAATTCTGCGACAGCCTGTGGCTGGAAGACGGCTTGTCGAAAAACTCGCTGGATGCCTACCGGCGCGACATGCGCTTGTTTTCGCGCTGGCTGGAAGTGGCGCGGCCCGGGCGCGAGGGCCTGTACGAGGTGTCCACGGCCGACATCGAAGCATATTTCGCCGCCCGCCACGACGAGAGCAAGGCGACGTCGTCGAACCGGCGCCTGTCCGTGCTCAAGCGTTTTTACCAGTTGGCCCTGCGGCACAAGCATATCGCGGCCGACCCGTGCCTGAAGATGGTCTCGGCCAAACAGCCCGCGCGCTTCGTGCATACCTTGAGCGAAGCGCAGGTGGAAGCGCTGCTGGCGGCGCCCGACGTCAGCACGCCGCTGGGCTTGCGCGAGCGCACCATGCTGGAACTCATGTATGCGAGCGGCTTGCGCGTGTCGGAACTGGTGGATTTGCAATCCGTGGAACTGAGCCTCAACGATGGCGTGCTGCGCATCACGGGCAAGGGCAGCAAGACGCGGCTGGTGCCGTTCGGTGAGCAGGCGCGGCTGTGGATCGAGCGCTACCTGAAGGAAGCGCGCGGCGTCATCCTCGACGGGCAAATGGACGATGCGCTGTTCGTCACGCGGCGCGGCGGCGCCATGACGCGGCAAATGTTCTGGGTCATCATCAAGAAACACGCGCTGAGCGCCGGCATCACGGCGCCGCTGTCGCCGCACACCTTGCGCCATGCGTTCGCCACCCATTTGCTGAACCATGGCGCAGACTTGCGCGTTGTGCAATTGTTACTGGGACACTCCGATATTTCCACCACGCAGATTTACACGCATGTGGCCCGCGAACGCTTGAAACTGCTGCATGCGCAACATCATCCGCGTGGCTAAACATTTGGTGTTTGGTCCAACTACGTCATAATGTGGCTTATATGCTTATCTGTAACATCTAAAAACTAAAGAGGTAGTAAATGGCCAAGACAAATTTCCAATACGAAAAACGGCAAAAAGAGCTGGAAAAGAAGAAGAAAGCCGAGGAAAAAGCCAGACGCAAGCTGGAAGCGAAGAACAATCCGAAGCCGGCCGAAGGCGAAGAGGGCGCCGAGGGTGAAGCGCCTGAAGCGGACGATGCCGATGACGCCAGCGACGCACCTGCCCAGCCCCAGTAATTCCCCTGTTCCTGACGACCGGTGCGGCATGGCCGCGCCGGTATCTCCTCGTTCTCTCCTTCCCCGCTACAAGCGCGGCCGCTGGCCGATCGCCAGTTGCAGCTGCGTGCTGGCGATGGCGGCATCGGCGCGCGCCTGCACATAGCCCTGGTACGCTTCGTCGGCCGAGCGCTGCGCCGCCAGCCATTCCAGCAACGAAGCATTGCCGCTGAAGTAAGACAGGCGCATGCCATCGACCACTTTCTGCGCATCGACCAGCACGCCGTCACGGTAGCGCGCCAGCCTGTCCTGCGCCGCACGCAGCTGCCGCTGGGCCGTGCGCACTTGCGTTTCCGCCTGCAATTCCGCCTGGCGCAGGGCCAGCATCGCCTGCGTCACGCCCGCTTCCGCCTGCACCACGTCGCCCGTGTCGCGCCGCGACAGGGGGATCGGGATGGCCAGCGAGATGGAGAGGGCGCGCGAGCGGGGCGCGCCATCGACAACATCGCCATTGCCGTCGATACCCTCGCGGTAGCCGCGCGCGGCGGCCAGGCCCACTGTGATGGTCGGGTCGACGGCGCGGTTGGCGCGCACCAGTGCCGCGCCGTCGCGCAGATTGTCCAGCGTGGCGCGGGCGATGCGCACGTCGCCGCGCGCGCCGAGCGCTTGCTGCACCAGCATCCTGGCATCCTGGTTTTCATACGCGGCGAAGTCGCACGTCAGCCGCGCCTCCGGAAACAGCGCGTCGAACTGGCGCCCCAGCGGCGGCGACAAATTTAACATGGCGCTGTCCGCCTCGCTGCGCGCCTGCGCCAGGTCGGCCTCGAACTGGTCGCGTTCCACGCGCGACTGCAGCAGCTCGATGCCACCCACGTCGCCCGCCTTGCGCCGCACGGCGTTTGCCTCGACCACCTTGGACAGGGCCGCCATAGTCTGCTCCTTGCGCGCGAGGACCTCGCGCGTGCGGCACGCTTCCGTGAACGCGGCGGCAGCCGTGCCATACAGCTCGCTCCTGAAGCCTGCCACGGTTTCCTCGGCCAGCGCGACATTGCTGTGCGCGGCCTTCAGGCGCGCGGCGCGCTTGCCGCCCGTCTCGATGGCCATGCTGATGGCCGGGTTCCACGTGACGGGGCGGTGTTCGACGCTGCGCACGGTTTCGCGCGTGGCGCCCAGTGTGAATTCCGGGTCGGGACGCAAGCCGGCGATGCCGATGCCCGCCCTGGCCGACGTGATGCCTTCCTGCTGCGACTGCAGCTCCAGGCTGTGGCTTTCCACGGCGGACAGGTAAGTCTCGAAGCTCAGGGGGGCGGCGAGGGCCGCGGGCGCGATCAGCCAGGCCGCCAGCAGTACATTAAAGCGTGTCATGGTTTACTCCTTCGGTAGCGGTCCGGCGTTTTGTCACATGCGCCTCGATCAGGTAATACAGGGCCGGCAACAGCAGCAGGGTGAGCGCGGTCGCCGTCACCAGGCCGCCCACCACCACGGTGGCCAGCGGGCGTTGCACATCGCTGCCCAGGCCCGTTGCCAGCATGGCCGGCGTCAGGCCCAGCGCGGCCACGGTGGCCGTCATCAGCACGGGGCGCATGCGGTCGCGCGCGCCTTCCAGCACGGCGTCGCGCAGGCTTTTCCCCTCGTCGCTGCGCAGGCGGTTGATCTGCGCCAGCATCAGCACGGCATTCAGGACGGCCACGCCGAACAGGGCGATGAAGCCGACGGCGCTCGACACGTTCAAGGTCATGCCGCGCAGGTGCAGCGCAGCCAGGCCGCCCAGCATGGCCAGCGGCACGGCCAGCAAGACCAGCGCGGGCTGGCGCAGGTTGCGGAACTGCCCAAACAGCAGCAGGAACATGGCGCCCAGTGTCATCGGCAGGATCAGGGCCAGCCGGCTTTGTGCGCGCTGCAGGTTTTCAAACTGGCCGCCCCATTCGACGCTGATGCGCTGGTGCTCGTTGGCCACGGCTTGCGCCACCAGCGGGCGCGCTTCGGCCAGGAAGCTCGCCAGGTCGCGCCCGCGGGCATTCAGGCGCACGATGATGTGGCGCCGTCCCATCTCGCGCACGATCACGCTCTCGCCCGAGGTGGTGCTGATGCTGGCCACCTGCGCCAGCGGGATCTTCGCGCCATTCGCCGCCGTGAGCTTCAGGTTGGCGATGGCGTCCGGGCTGGAACGCGTGGCGGGCGGGAAGCGCACGGCGATGTCATAGCTTTTCTCGCCCACGTAGACCTGGCCGATGGGCGCGCCGCCGATGCCGGTGGCAATCAGGTCGGCCACGTCGGCCGCATTGATGCCGTAGCGGGCCGCCTTGGCGCGGTCCAGTTCCACCTTCAGGTTGGGCAGCGGCGGCTCCACGTCCACCGCCACGTCGGAGGCGCCCGGGACGCCTTTCAATACCTTGGCCACCCTGCCGGCGATGGCGCGCACTTCATCGAGGTCGTTGCCGAAGATTTTCACCGTCAGGTCGCTGTGCGCGCCCGACAATTTGTCCTGCACGCCGTCGATCATCGGCTGCATGAAGGCCACCGTAAAGCCGGGCATGCGCGCGAAGCGTTCGTTCATTTTGGCGATCAGCTGCTGCTTGCTTATGCCCGACTTCCAGCTTTTATACGGATGCAGGCCCACGCTCGCCTCGATGTGCGACGGCGTCCAGTAATCGGTACCGTCGTCGTTGCGTCCCGTCTGCGTGACGATGGTCGACACTTCGGGAAATTCCAGCGCGGCGCGGCGTAGTTCGCTGGCCATTTCGGACGCCTTGTCCAGCGTGATCCCGGGCGGCATCTGCACCTGCAGCCATAGCGAACCCTCATCGAGGTAGGGCAGGAAATCGCGCCCGATGCTGCCGCCTAGCAGGGCCAGGCCCGCCAGCGAGGCGGCGCACACCATCGCCACCCAGCGCTTCTTGCCCACCATGCGCTCGAGGAATCGGCCGTACGCGGCCGCCAGCTTGTCCAGTGCGCGGTTATGGAAGGTGCGGCGCGGCTTGCGCAAGGCCAGCCAGGCCAGGCCCGGTATCAGCACCAGCGCCACCACCAGCGCGCCCACCAGCGCCGCGCCCACCGCATACGCCATCGGCGAAAACAGCTTGTATTCGATGCGCTGGAAGGCGAACAGCGGTAAATACGCGGCGATGATGACGGCCATGCCGAACATGATGGGGCGCGCCACCTGCAAGGTGGCGTCGATGGCGTCCTGCAGGGTGAGGGGCCGTTCCTGCTCCCGCTCGCGGCGGCGCAGCATGTTTTCCAGCACTACCACGGAACCGTCGACGAGGATGCCGAAGTCGATCGCCCCCAGCGACAGCAAATTGGCGGGAATCTTAAAATGGTGCATGAAGATGAAGGCGATCAGCAGGGCCAGCGGGATGGTCAGTGCGACGATGGCGGCCGCGCGCGGGCTGCCCAGAAACAGCAGCAGCACGAGGGCGACCAGCAGCATGCCTTCGCCCAGGGTAAATCCCACCGTGTGCAAGGTGGCGTCGATCAGCGAACTGCGGTCCAGGTAGGGCACCACTTTTACATCTTTCGGCAGCAGGTTGGCATTGAGGTCGTCGACGGCCGCGTGAATGCCGGCCAGCGCCTCGGACGGATTGAAATCCTTCAGCAGCAGGGTGATGCCTTCGATGGTGTCGGGGTTGTCGTCCTTGCCGAGGATGCCGCGCCGCTCCACGTTGCCGTAGGCGAGCTTGCCCAGGTCCTTCACCAGCACGGGCACGCCGTCCTTGCTGCTGACGACGACGTTGCCCATGTCGTCGAGCGAATGCAGCAAGCCCACGCCGCGCACCACGTACGATTGCTGGCCGCGGTCGATGACGCTGCCGCCGCCGCTGATGTTGTTGGCGTTGATGGCGTCCTTGACCTGCGCCAGCGAGAAGCCGTAGCTATCGAGTTTTGCGGGATCGAGTTCCAGCATGAACTGCGTCGTGAGTCCGCCGAAATTGCTGACGTCCGCCACGCCGCGCACCTGCTGCAGGCGCGGAATCACCGTCCAGAACTGCAGCTCGGACAGTTCGCGCAGGGACCGTGTTTTTGATTCCAGCGTATAGCGGTAGATCTCGCCCGTGGGCGAGGTGTAGGGATCGAGTCCCGGCTTGGCCTCGTACGGCAGGTTCACGCTGACCAGGCGCTCCTGCAGCCGTTCGCGCGTGAAGTAGCCATCGCTGCCATCTTCGAACACCACCGTGATCAGCGACAGGGCGAACAGGCTGCGCGTGCGCAGCACGTGCATGCCGGGTGTGCCCAGCAGGGCGCGTTCGAGCGGAATGGTGATTTGCTGCTCGATTTCCTCGGCGCCCAGGCCTGGCACCTGCGTGACGATTTGCGAGGTGACGTCGGCGATGTCGGGGTAGGCTTCGATGGGCAGCTGCTTCCAGCAGTAGACGCCGTAGGCGGCGACGAACAGCAGCACCAGCCAGACGATGCCGCGCCGCTGGCAGCAGGTGGCGATGAAACGGTCAATCATTGAGCAGCACTCCTTCCTTGACGACGATGCGTTCGCCAGCCTTCAGGCCGGAGACGATTTCCACTTGCTCGCCATGGCTGGCGCCCACCACCACCGTGCGCGGCGAGAACACCAGCGGGCCGCGTTCCACCATCACGCGCGTCGATGGCCCGCTTTGCAGCACGGCCGACGCCGGCACTAGGAGGGCGCGGCGGCTGGCGCCGGCGAATCCCGCGTGGGCGAACATGCCCGGCTTGAAGGCGCCGGCGCGGTTGTCGATGGCCACGCGCACTTTCACCGTGCGCGTCTCGGGTTCGAGCACGGCGCCCACGTACGCGACCTTGCCTTCGAAAACCTTGCCGGGCCAGGCATCGACGGTGATGCTGCTCGTTTGTCCCACGGCCACCTGCGCCAGGTCCCTCTCGGCCACGTTGGCCGACAGCCACACGGTGGACAGGTCGGCCACCGTCATCACGGGCGCGTTGATATCGTTCCAGTAGCCGCCCTGGGCGCCTTCCATGGCGATCACGGTGCCGGCGATCGGCGAACGCAGCACATAATCGCGGCGCGAACCGCGCGCGCCGGCGCCGTACTGGGCCAGCTTGTCGGCGCTGGCCTGGGCATCGCTGCCAGCCTGCGCAAAAACTGCCTGCGCCGCTTCGTACTCCTTGCGCGCGGCGATTTCCGCCTCGAACAGCGTTTTCTGGCGCTCGAGTTCCTGGCGCGCCTGCAGCAGGGCGGACTTCGCCTTGCTGTCGTCCGCGTAGGCGGCGCTCAGTTCCGCCGAATCCAGGGTGAACAGCGGCTCGCCCGCCTTCACGCTGTCGCCCAGCGCGCGCTGCAAGCGCGTGATGCGCCCGGCCAGGGGCGGCGTGATCTTCACCAGTTTTTCCGGCATCGCTTCGATGCTGCCCGGTGCATCCGTCTGCGTGGCGATTTCCTGTTCCTGCACGGCGGCGATCTGCAGGCGCTGGCGCAGCGGCGACATCTTGTCGACGGCGATGCTGCCATCGTCCAGATGACGCGATTGGACGGGCGGCGTGGCTGCCGCCGTCGGTTTGGCGCAGCCGGCAAGGGCCGAGCAGGCGAGAGCGAGGGCGCAGCTGGCGCCCAGGGCATTGCGGGTGGTCGTGTTCATCCCGTGTTTCCTTGTTATTGATGGTGATGGGGCATGCGTGGATGCCGTGCCCTGGCGGGCGGTCAGAAGGGGGCGCGGGCAGTATCACTACAGCGCCGGGAAAGCATAGCAATGTGGTCCTGAAGAAGCACCCAAGAACGCCTGAATCATTCTTCAGGTTCGTTGCGCGCACGCTGTGGCGCGGTAAAATGCCAGCATGGAAAACAAGGCGCGACGCGAAAGGCAGGCATGAGAATCCTCCTGGTGGAAGACGACCGCAAGGCGGCGCGCCTGCTGGCCCGCGGCTTGCAGGAAGAAGGTTTTGTCGTCGACGTGGCGCACAGCGCGGAAGAGGGCGAGGACGAAAGCTACGCCGTCGACTACGACGCGATCGTGCTGGACTGGATGTTGCCGGGCAAGCAGGGCATCGATTTCTGCCGCGACTTGCGCGCGCGCGGCATCCAGACCCCCGTGCTGATGCTGACGGCGCGCGACGCCACGGCCGACCGGGTGGCGGGCCTGAACACGGGCGCCGACGATTACCTGACCAAGCCGTTCGAATTCGAGGAACTGCTGGCGCGCATCCGCGCCCTGCTGCGCCGCTCCGACATCAGCCGCCCGCTGGTGCTGGCGCTGGCCGACCTGACGCTCGATCCCGTCAGCCACCAGGCGACGCGTGGCGGCGCGCCGCTGGTACTGACGCCCAAGGAATACGCGATTCTGCTGATCCTGCTGCGCCAGGCCGGCGAAGTGGTCAGCCGCGCGCGCCTGGCAGAGCAGATCTGGCAGGCGGACCTGATCGGCATCGACAACCTGATCGACGTCCATGTGCGCAACCTGCGGGGGAAAGTGGATGCGCCGGGCTTGCCGCCATTGATCCACACGGTGCGCGGACGCGGTTTCCGCCTGGCGGAAAACAACGGTGGCTAGCTTTCGCAAGCGCCTGCTGCTGGTGCACCTGGCCGTCATCCTTGCCATCGTCGCCTGTACGGCGCTGGCCGGCTACTGGGGCCTGTCGCGCGCCGTGCACGGCCAGCTCGATGCGGCCCTGCTGGCGCTGGCCGAGACGGAAATGGCCATGCTGCCGGCCGCGCCGCGCCAGCCCGTGCAGGTGCACGAGGTGGCGCCGGGACTGGCGCCGCCGTCGCTGATGCGGCTCGACCGCCTGGTGCAGATCATCGATGGGGAAGGCCGCGTGCTGGCGCGCAGCCGCAACCTGGAAGGGGCGCAGCTGCCGGCGACGACGGCCTTGCTGGCGCGCCTGGCGGCCGGCGAGACAGTCTTCGAAACCCTGCCCAAGTTCGGCGAAGAACCGTTGCGCATGGTCTCGATTCCCGTGCCCACGTCCGGCGCGGGCCTGGCGGTGCAGGTGGCCGGTTCGCTCGACGACACCAACCACGTGCTGGCCGCGGCCACTGTGCTGTTTGGTGCCATGGCGCTGGCCTTGCTGGCAGCCGTGGGGCTGGCCGGCGAAATGCTCACGCGCCGCGTGCTGGGCGCCATCGACGACGTGGTGGACCAGGCGCATTCGATCGGCGAAGCCAGCCTGCACCAGCGCCTGCCCCATCCCGGCACGCAGGACGAGATCGGCCGCCTGGTCGATACCCTGAATGCCATGCTGGACCGCCTGGAACACGGCTACGATGCGCAGCGCCGCTTCACGGCCGACGCCTCGCACGAATTGCGCTCGCCCCTGTCGCGCCTGCGCACGGAAATCGAAATTACCCTGCGCCGCCCGCGCGAATCGGCCGAGTATGTCGATGCGCTGGCATCCTGCCTCGATGAAGTGCAGCGGCTGACGACGCTGGTGGAAGAACTGCTGATGCTCACGCGCCTGGACGTGGGCCAGGAGCGCAATGCGGTGGAAACCATCGCCCTCAATCCGCTCGTGCGGGCGGCCGCGCAGCGCCTGGAAAAGGTGGCGGTGCAGCGCGGCATCCGCATCGTCTTCGATGCAAGTGTGGCCGTGCAGGCGCGCGTGGCGGCTGGCCCGGTGGACCTGGTCCTGGCCAATCTGCTCGATAACGCCGTGAAGTTTTCGCCGCCAGACAGCGTCATCACCGTGCACGTGAGGCGCGACGGCGCGCATGCGATCGTCGGCGTGGCGGACGCGGGACCGGGTATCGGCGTGGAAGACTTGCCGCATCTGTTCGAACGTTTTTACCGGGGCGCGCAGGCGCGCGCGGGGGAGGCACGGGGCTTCGGCCTGGGCCTGGCCCTGTCGCAAGCCATCGTGCACGCGTATGGCGGCAGCATCGAAGCGCAGAACCGCCCGGAAGGCGGCGCCCTGTTCCTCATGCGCCTGCCCGCCTCAGATTGAGGGCGCGACGCCTTCCCAGCGCACTTGCCGCACTTGCGGCCAGGCGCCCGCGCGGTTGACGAAGCGCACCAGCACGGCGCGCTGCACGGCCTGGCACAGCACCGTGGCGATCAGCTGCACCACTTGCCGGGCTTCGTCCCAGCTGCGCAGCATCTGCGACGGAGCCAGGCCTGCTCCCTTGAGTTCGGCCAGCAGCAGACGCACCACGTGGTCGGCCTGCGCCGCGGGGCAGGTGACGGTCAGGCGGTAGGTGGCGACGGCAGGCCCCCGTTTGGCAAACCACAGCATCCATTTTTTCATCATCACACTCCCCGTTCGGCGACAAATTCCGCGTTGTTGACCAGCGCCCAGCGCACGGCCGAGACGCTGCCTTCCAGGCTGACCTGGCTGACGATCTGTTCCAGCAATCCCAGGCTGGACAAGGGCGTGAGCAGGTCGGCCCGCACTTCGATGCGCCCGGCCTGCGCGGCATCCTCGCTGTGCAGCGATTGCAGCATCAGGGCCGGCATGCCGCTGATCATGCGCAGCATCAGGTTGCGCACCTGGACTTCCTGCTCCGCCTCGCACACGGCCGTCACGCGATAGATGCTTTCCGTCTCGATTCCCGCTTCGCTGCCGTGCGCGTTGATGCGCTGCGCCAGGTGGCGCAGCACCAGGTTGGCGATCAGTACGAAGCCCGTGCCGATGGCCGCTTCCAGCGCGAAGCCCAGGCCGCACAGGATGCCGATGGCGGCCGAGCACCACAGGGTGGCGGCCGTGTTCAGGCCGCGCACCGTCATGCCTTCTCGCATGATGACGCCGGCGCCAAGGAAGCCAATGCCCGAGACCACCTGCGCGGCGATGCGCATGTGGCCCGAGGCATCGCCTTCGAGCACGGAAACCATCACGAACAGCGAGGCGCCGACGGACACCAGTGCATTCGTGCGCAAGCCCGCCATGCGCTGGCGCAGCTGGCGTTCGGCGCCGATCATGGCGCCCAGGGTCAATGCCGCGGCAACGCGCAGCGCAAAGTCAAATACCACCATAATTTCTCCCGGCTGGGGAGGAACAGGCGAGTGCCAGGGCGTGCGGAAACCGCCCGGTAAGGGGGGCAGCAGACGATAACGGTGGAACGATGAGGAGGGAAGTGCGGCGAATGGACATCGCCGCTGGTATAACCGCACCTTGCCATGGGCAGGGCGGGCGGAATGCGCGCGTCTTGCCTAAGGCCGATCGCCGATGGTCAATCGACTACTGTCACTGGAACAAGCACCCACGAGTCACTCCATATCATTGATAACGGGGACAGTCTAGCCAGTGGGGCAGCTTTGGTCAACTGAAGCTCTCTTCAGGAAGCCGCCGCGTCGTCCCCGCCAATGCGGGGACGGTGAAGGCGACCGGTCAATCAGTGGGCGTGTGCCGTGCCGTCGTCGGCGGATGCGGCATGCTCGCCGCCGCCGAAGAAGCGTGCGGCGCGCTTGCCCAGGCTGTCGAGGTAGGTGTAGGCGACGGGCACCACCACCAGCGTCAAGAGCGTCGAGGTGATGACTCCGCCGATGACGGCGCGGCCCATCGGCGCCTGCGATTCGCCGCCGTCGCCCATGCCGATGGCCATCGGCAGCATGCCGAAGACCATTGCCAGGGTCGTCATCAGGATGGGGCGCAGCCGCACTTGCCCCGCTTCCATCAGTGCCTCGAACTGCCCCAGACCTTCGCGCTGGCGTTGGTTGGTGAAGTCGACCAGCAAGATCGCATTCTTGGTGACCAGGCCCATGAGCATGATGAAGCCGATCACGGAGAAGATGTTCAGCGTACTGCCCGTAATCAGCAGCGCGGCCAGCACGCCGATCAGCGACAGCGGCAGGGACACCATGATGGCGATCGGCTGCAGGAAGCTGCCGAATTGCGATGCCAGCACCAGGTAGATGAAGATCACGGCGATCCCCAGCGCCATCATGGCGCCGCCCATGGTTTCGGCCATCTGCTGCGCATTGCCAGCCACGTCGAAGCGCACGCCGGGCGGCAGGTCGATGGATTTGATCGCTTTTTGCACGTCGGCGTCGACGTCGCCGGCAGGGCGGCCCTGCACGCCCGCATAGATGGCGACCCGGCGCTGCAAGGCCTGGCGTTTCAGCACCTGCGGGCTGGAGGACGGCACGAAATCGACCACCTGGCGCAGCGGAATCATGACCGGCTTGCCATTGGCGTCAAGCTTGCTCGATGCCAGCGACAGGTCGGCCAGATCGGCCACCTTTTGCCGGCCCGATTTCGGCAGCTGCACGTTGACGTCGTAGTTTTGCCCGTCGGATGCCAGCCAGTGGCTGACCGTGTCGCCCGCAACAAAAGGACGCAGGGCATTGCCGATCTGCTGCACCGACAAGCCCAGGTCGCTGGCCAGTTCGTTGTTGATCTTCACGGTGGTCGATGGATTGGCGCCTTCCTGGCTGTACTCCATGTCGGCCAGGCCCTTGATGGTGCGCATCTTGTCCATCAGGCGGTGCGCCACTGCATCGAGCTTGCCTTCGTCCGTGCCGAGGATGGCGATGAAGATGGGACGGTTGCCGACGGACAGGGTGATGCCGGCGATTGGCGCCAGGCGTTCGCGGATAAGCTTTTCCAGTTCCTGCTGCGAGCGGCGCTTGTGCGTCTTGAGGTCCGTCAGTTTCAGGTTCACCTCGGCCGCGTTGCGTCCATCGGGTGTGCCGATATTGGCCACCAGGCTGTCGATCTCGGGAAATTCCTTCAGGGCCGTTTCGATCTGGCGCACCTTGCTGTCCGTGTAGGCGAGGCTGGAGCCGACGGGCGTCTTGAAGCGCAGGTTGACCCAGCCCTGGTCCGTCTCGGGGAACATCTCGCCGCCGATCATGGGCACGAGCATCAGGCTGCCCGCGAACAGGGCCACGGCCGTGGCCAGGGTGGTCTTGCGCCAGCGCAGGGCCACTTTCAATACCTTGCCGTACCAGACGTGCAGGCGGTCGATGCCCGTCTCGATCCAGGCCATGAAGCGGCCCAGCCACGGCGCATACTTGAAGCGGTCCTTGACGGGGTCGCGCCAGACGGACGACAGCATCGGGTCGAGCGTGAAGCTGACGAACAGCGACACGAGCACGGCGACCGCCACGGTGATGCCGAACTGCAGGAAGAAGCGGCCGATGATGCCGTCCATGAAAGCGACGGGCACGAACACGGCGACGATGGCGAACGTGGTGGCCATCACGGCCAGGCCGATTTCATTGGTGCCGTCGTTGGCCGCCTTGTAGTGGTTCTTGCCCATGCCCAGGTGGCGCACGATGTTTTCACGCACCACGATGGCGTCATCGATCAACAGGCCAATGCACAGCGACAGCGCCATCAGGGTCAGGAAGTTCAGGGTAAAACCGAAAGCCTTCATGGCGATGAAGCTGGCCAGCACGGAGATCGGCAGGGTCAATCCCGTGATGATGGTCGAGCGCCACGAGTGCAGGAACAGGAAGACGATGACCATGGTCAGCACGGCGCCTTCGATGATGGTGCGCTTGACGTTATTGAGCTGGCTTTGCACGCGTTCCGATTCGTCGTCCAGCACGCGCAGCTTGATATCGGGCGGCAGGGTCTTTTGCAGGTCGGCCGCCACTTTCAGGATGCCGGTGCCCACTTCAACCACGTTGGCGTCCTGCACCTTGGTGATTTCCATGGTCACGGCTTGCTGGCCGTTCATGCGCGAGATCGACAGTTCTTCCTGTTCGCCGTCGACGACGGTGGCCACCTGGTCCAGGTAGACGGGGCCGATGGCGCGGCGCGCGACGATGATCTTGCCGAATTCGCGCGCATCCTTGATCTTGCCTTCCACGCGCACCAGTTGTTCGGCCGCGCCATGGCTGATGGAGCCGGCCGGCAGGTTGGTATTCGTGGCCTGGATGGCGCGGATCACTTCATCGACGCCGATGCCCTGGGCATTGAGTTCGATCGGCTTCATGCTGATGAGGATCTGGCGCGCGCGCAAGCCGCGCAGCTTGACTTGCCCCACGCCGGCCACGCCTTGGAAGCGCTTGCTGATGATCTGCTCCGTCATGGTCGACAGCGAGCGCAGGTCATGCCCGGTCGACGTCAGTACGATGGTGGCGATGGGGCGTTCGTTGTCGCCTTCGGCGCGGGCGATGAACGGGTCCTTGGCTTCTTTCGGAAAGCGCGGACGGACCAGGGCCACCTTGTCGCGCAAGTCCTGCATGGCCTTGTCCATGTTCGTCGACAGCTCGAATTCGAGGTAGACGCCGGCGCGTCCTTCCCACGAGTTGGCGCGTATCGTCTTGATGCCGCTGACGGTGTTGACGGCATCCTCGATGGGACGCGTGATGTCGTTTTCCACGGCTTCGGGCGAGGCGCCCGGGTAGTTCACTTCAATGGCGGCAAATGGGAACTGCACGCTGGGCATGCTTTCCACACCCAGGCCACGGTAGGAGAAGATGCCCAGCACCACCAGCGCCACCATGACCATGGTGGCGAAGACGGGGTTTTGAATACTGACTTTGGTCATCCACATGGCTTAATCCTTCCGTGCCAGCACGGCTGCCGGCGCGGCAGGGGCAGTGGCGGGGGCGGCGAAGGTCACGCTGTGGCCCGGCTTGACGCCTTCGAGCCTGGCGATGATGACTTTCGCGCCCGGCACCAGGCCGGACGTCACTTCCGCGTAGCCTTCGTCCTCATTGCGCAAGCCCAGTGTGACGGGCTGGGCGACGACCTTGTTGTTGACCAGCGCATACACGACGGGGCCCTGCTTTTCATTGCGCACGGCCGTCAACGGCACCAGCGGCGCCACGGACGAGCGTTCGGTGACGATGCTGCCCTTGGCGAACATGCCGCCGCGCAGCGCACCGTCGCCATTGTCGACGGCGATGTAGACGAGCATGGCGCGCGAGCCGCTTTCGGTGGTGGGGTTGATGCGCGCGACCTTGCCGGCGAAGTCGCGCGCGCCGAAGCCGTCGACCTTGAAGTGCACGTCCTGGCCCAGCTTGATGCGGGGGATTTCCGCGCTGGGCACGGGCGCTTCCAGGGTCAGCTGCGCCAGGTTGACGATGGTGTAGACGGGCATGTCGGGCGAGACTTTTTCGCCGGCCTGCAGGTGGCGCTTGCTGACGATGCCGGCCATCGGCGCGCGGATCACCGTGTCGGCCAGCGCGATGCGGGCGATGTCGAGCTGGGCGGCGGCGGACTTGACGTTGGCGCGCGCCAGGTCGACCGAATTTTGCGTCGTGTCGTAGGCCGTCTGCGAGATGTATTTTTGCTTGAGCAGCGCCTGGCTGTTCGCTTCATTCTTGCTGGCCATCGACAGGCGCGCCTGCGCTTCGTCGAGCATGGCTTGCTGCTGCGTCAGGCGGGCGCGCTGGTCGGCCGCATCCAGGCGCACGAGGATCTGCCCGTTCGCCACTTGCTGGCCTTCCTGCAAGGTGGTTTCCTGGATCACGCCGGAGACCTTGGCCTTGATGGTGGCCTGGGTCAAGGGCGCCAGCGAGCCGGACAGGGGCAGGCTGATGCTGAGCGCGCGCGCATCGATGGCGGCCACGTCGCCCTGCGCCAGTTCATGCACGGGCGTCTTGGCCTGTTCCTTCTTCTTGCTCGCTTGCAGCTCGGCAGCCTTGGCGGCTTGTTGCTTCGATTGCATCACCGTCCAGCCGCCGCCGGCCAGGCCCAGCACGACCAGGATCAGCACGGGGGTGCGCCAGCGCCGGCGGCGCGTGGCTGCAAGGGGGGAGGCGGGGGGCAGGGTCTCGTTTTTCATAGGTATTTTGGGTCAGGAGCGGCGCAGGGGTTCGGCGCCAGGTCTCGATGCGGCCGGCCTGTCGCTGGCCGGGGGAATTCGGGTAGCGCATCACCGTGGCGGCCGCAGACAGCACGCCTGCCGCTGCGGCCGTTCACGGCGATGCGCATGTTGCCACTTTAGGAAGATTCAAGTCCGGCCGCCATCGCCGTGCGACAGATTGCACAAAATCGGGGCTGGAATGCAAAAAACGGCGACCAGAGACCATTTGCCCGCATCGGCATCGGCACCGTGCGCGTCACGATGCTTGCGCATCCTCAAGAAGCCGATTCGCTGGCGCGCAAGAATGGTCGGGATGGTTGCGCCACCGGACAGGCTACACGCCCGCCGGTTGCCGTGCGGCCGCGCCACGGGGGGCTGATGTCTGATCGGATTGCGGGAGCCGCCCCGTCGCCGGGCCGTTTGCTGGCCGCTGCCAAACCGCAGGCGGGCGCGGCCGGCAAGGCGCTGGACTTGCTGTCTATCATTGTTGCCGCGGTCGAACAGGCACCGGGCCTGGCCGTGCGCGGCATCGACCGCGATGGCATCGTGCGCTACTGGAGCTTGGGTGCGGCGCGGCTGTATGGCGTGGCGCCCGAGCTGGCGCTGGGCCAGCCGTGGGCCACGCTGGCCGCCGCGCTGCCGGACGCCGCCACCGTGAGCGAGGAGGTTGCCGGTGAACTGGCGGCCGTGTGGGAGAGCGGCAAGGCGCGCAGCACGCGCCTGTGGAAGCTGGGCGCCGACGGGGCCGCGCCGCGCTGCATCTGTTCCACCGTGTTTCCTGTCATTCAGTCCGGCCGCGTGCGGCAAGTGGTGTGCATCGATGTCGACATCACGGCCAGCGGCCAGGATGGCGCGGCGCAAGGTGCCTTGTTGCTGATGGGCGACAATTTCCGCCAGTTGTACGAGAAATCCACCGACGCCATCCTGCTGCTGCGCGACGAGCATATCGCCGAGGCGAATCCGGCCGCCATTGCCCTGTTTCAATGCGAGGACCGGCAACGGCTGCTGGGGCGCCGTCTCAGCGACTTTTCGCCCTTGCGCCAGCCCGATGGCGAATTGTCCTCGTTGCGCGGCACGCAACTGGCGGCGCAGGCCCACGCCGACGGCAACTGCCGCTACGACTGGCGCTATCAGACCTGCGCGGGCCAGCTGTTCTGGGGCGAAGTGCTGCTCACTTCCGTCACGCTCGACCACACCTATCTGTTTTACGCCGTGATCCGCGATATTTCTTCGCGCAAACTGGCCGAGCAAGCCTTGTACCTGTCGGCACAGGTGGTCGAGCATGCACGCGAAGCCATCGTGGTGCTGGACCCGCAGCAAACGGTGCTCAGCATGAATCCCGCCTACAGCGAGATCAGCGGCTACAGCCTGGACGACGTGCTGGGCAAGCCCTTCGTCCTGCACGGCGTGGAGCCGGACGCGCTGGCGTTTCTCGACCACGTGTGGGACGAAGTCGACGCCAACGGTTATTGGCAAGGCGATATCGTGGGCCAGCGCAAGGCGGGCGGGCGCTACCCGGCCTGGCTGTCGCTGACGGCCATCCGCGACGCGCAGGGGCAATTGAGCAATTACCTGGCCATCCTCAGCGATATCAGCGAGCGCAAGAAAAGCGAGGAGCACACGCGCCACCTGGCCGAGCATGATTTCCTCACCGACTTGCCGAACCGGGTGCTGCTGCTGGACCGGCTGTCGCTGGCGCTGGCGGCCGCGCGGCGCAAGCTGAGCATGCTGGCCATTTTGTACCTCGATCTCGACCATTTCAAGCATATCAACGACAGCATGGGCCACCACGTGGGCGACTTGCTGCTCAAGGAAGTGGCACGGCGCCTGGTGCGCTGCGTGCGCGGCGTCGATACCGTCAGCCGGCATGGCGGCGACGAGTTCGTCATCATCCTGGCCGAGGTGGGCGGCATCGACCAGGTGGCCCATGTGGCGTCCAGCCTGCTGCATGCCGTGACGCAGGTGTACCAGCTGGGCGAATATGAATTGCATGTGTCCACCTCGATCGGCGTGGCCATCTTTCCCAGCGATGGCGACAGCATCGATACCCTCGTGCACAACGCCGATATCGCCATGTACCACGCCAAGGAAAGCGGGCGCAACAATTTCCAGTTTTTCAATGCGGAGATGAATGCGCAAATCGTCGAGCGGGCCAGCCTGGAGCAAGGCTTGCGCGAAGCGCTGGGTCGCGATGAATTCGTGCTGGAGTTCCAGCCCGCGCTCGATGTTGCCAGCGGGCAGATCCTCGGCGCCGAAGCGCTGTTGCGCTGGCGCCACCCGCAACTGGGCATGCTGCCGCCCGAGCGCTTCATCGCCGTGGCCGAGGAATGCGGTTTGATGGTGTCGATTGGCAACTGGGTGCTGCGCCACGCCTGCCTGCGCGCGCGCGCCTGGCACGATGCGGGCCAAGCCTGGCGCGTGTCCGTGAATCTGTCGCCGGCGCAATGCCTGCACAATAATTTATTGCATAGCGTGCAAGAGGCGCTGGCCGAGTCGGGCTTGCCTGCCGCCTGCCTGGAACTGGAAGTGACGGAGTCCTTGCTGATGAAGGGCGGCGCGCGCTTGGCCGGCGTGCTGGCGCAGCTGCGGGCGCTGGGCGCCAGGCTGGCCATCGACGACTTCGGCACCGGCTATTCGCGGTTGGCCAATCTGCGCCATTATCCGGTGGATAAACTCAAGATCGATCCATCGTTCTTGCCCGCGGCGGCCGATGGCGCGGTCGGCGAGTCCGACACGGCGGTCGCCGCCACCATCATCGCCATGGCGCGCGAGCTGCAATTGACGGTGATCGCCGAAGGCGTGGAAACGGCGCAGCAGCTGGCGTATCTGCGGGGGCAGGGCTGCCAGCAATACCAGGGGCGCTATGCCAGCGCGCAAGTCGAAGGCAGCGCGCTGGCCAAGTTGCTGCATTAGTGACTGAGCTAGTGAATATTTCCCAGCAGCTTGATGCGCGCCAGCACCTGGCCATGGTCGGACGCATGTGGCAAGCCCAGCAACAAATGGTCGTTGAGATAAGTCACTTCCTGCAGCACGCCGATGGCGCGCGGTGAGGCGGGGTGGAAATGTTCGGACACGAGGATGTGGTCGATCGTCATGTAGGCGCTGTCGTGGATATTCGTGTAGCCCACGTGGCGCAGGGCATCCTGGCGCAGCTGGATGGCGTTGGCGTCGTACAGGCGTTCGCGCATTTCCATGCCGGGTTCGCACGGCGCGCCGGCGCCCATGACGATGGACGTGGTGACGGCATTGGCGATGTCGTTGAAGTCGCCCAGCACGATGCGGGGATGGCCGCTCTGCCCCAGTTCGCTTGCCAGCACGCGCAGGGCCACGGCTTCCGCGCCGCGCCGCTGCAGCGAGCGCAGGTTGGCCAGCGCGTAGCTGGCCGCATCGTTGCCGTCGCCATGGCGGTAGTCGGGCCGGCGCGATTTCAAGTGCACCACGACCACGTTCGTGAGTTGTCCACCAGGCAAGATGACCTGGACATGCAGCGGTGCGCGGGCGAAGCGGCAGGGATTGTCCTCGGCAGGCACGCTCACGCCGAACGGGAAATTCGCCCAGGCAACACCGGCGCCGGCCAGCGGCAGGCGCGACACGAGCGCCACCGTGGGCAGCATGCGGCCGGCGGCATCCATCGCATCATGGCCGGCCAGGGCGGCTTCGCGGTAATGGCGCGTGCGCGAGAGCACGTCGCGCAGGGCCGCTTGCGAGAAAATTTCCTGGAAACCGATCACGTCGGCGTCGAGCAGGTCGATCTGCCGCGCCGTCCACTCCGCCTTGGCTTCGTATTGCGCCGGGCTCAACGGTTCCAGGTTGTCATACAATTTCGCCCCGGCGGGGGCCAGGTTGCAGACATTGAATGTGGCAAAGCGGATTTCTTGCTGCATAATTAGCACTCCTCACTGAACGATCAGCGTATCACGCATGGCTAAAAAAGAGCATATTTCCGAAACCCAGGCGACGCAGCTGCTGCGCAAGCATCAAGTTTTCTTCGATGAACACCCGTATCCCTATGAAGAGCATGGCGGCACCAGCGTCTCGGCGCGCGAGCTGGGTGTGCCCGAGCATGCCGTGATCAAGACTCTGGTGATGCAGGACGAGGCGGCCAAGCCGATGATCGTGCTCATGCATGGCGATTGCAAGGTGTCGACCAAGAACCTGGCGCGCGCCATCGGCTGCAAGTCCGTCGAACCGTGCAAGCCCGAGGTGGCGCAGCGCCATTCGGGCTACATGATCGGCGGCACGTCGCCGTTCGGCACGAAGAAGGCCATGCCCGTGTACGTGGAGCAATCCATCCTGGACTTGCCGCGCATCTATATCAATGGCGGGCGGCGCGGTTTCCTCGTCTCGCTGGCGCCGCAAGTGCTTGTTGATTTGTTGCACGCCAAGCCGGTGCAGTGCGCCTTGCAGGATTAAGAGATGAAGAAAGCCGGGCTTCGCCCTGTCCTTGGGCTGGGTGCTGGTGTATATTCTGCTGCGCCAGCCTCGATGCTGGTGCAATAAACACAATAAAGGGAAGAAATGAATCCAGTAATCACAACCGTGGCAATGACAGTGGCCGCTTACTTGCTCGGCTCGATATCGTTTGCCGTGGTGATGAGCAAGGTCTACGGCATTGCCGATCCGCGCACCTATGGCTCGAAAAATCCGGGCGCCACCAACGTGCTGCGTAGCGGCAACAAGGGCGCTGCCATCATGACCCTGCTGGGCGACGGTGCCAAGGGCTGGCTGGCCGTGTTCCTGGCCGACCATTTTGCCACTGCGCTGGGCGTGGGCGACACGGCCGTGGCCCTGGTGGCCATCGCCGTCTTCCTCGGCCATTTGTGGCCCGTGTTCTTCCGCTTTGTCGGCGGCAAGGGCGTGGCCACGGCGCTCGGTGTGCTGCTGGGCATCAATCCCTGGCTGGGTCTGGCGACCCTGGCCACCTGGCTGATCATTGCCTATGCCTTCCGCTATTCCTCGCTGGCAGCGCTGGTGGCGGCCCTGTTCGCGCCGTTTTACTATGGCTTGCTGTTTGGCGTCGATCCCATCTTGTTGGCTGTCATCGTCATGAGCGTGCTGCTGGCTTACCGCCACAGCCAGAACATCGCTAACTTGCTCTCCGGCAAGGAAAGCAAGATCGGCGGCAAGAAAGAGGCGGCCAAGGCGCCCGTCAGGAAAAAGTAAGCGCTTGATTTCCCGCGGCCCGCACGCATATGCTGTGCTTGCGGCGCCGCGCGGTGCGGCCGCCACCGACTCGCGCAAAGGCTGCCCACCATGACTGACTCCACTTCCTCCGCCACGCCCACTCCCATCCGTATCGATTTCGTTTCCGACGTTTCCTGCCCCTGGTGCGTGGTCGGCCTGAAATCGCTGGAGCAGGCGCTGGCCAAGCTGGACGGTACCGTCCAGGCCGACATCCACTTCCAGCCGTTCGAATTGAACGCCAATATGCCGCCCGAAGGCGAGGATATCGGTGAACACATCGCCCGCAAATACGGCTCCACCCCGGAACAGATGGCGCAGTCGCGCGAAGCCATCCGCGCGCGCGGCGAGCAGCTGGGCTTTACCTTTGCCATGGACAAGCGCGGCCGCATCTACAACACCTTCGATGCGCACCGTCTGCTGCACTGGGCCGGACTGGAAGGGCGCCAGAAGGCATTGAAAATGGCGCTGTTCGATGCCTACTTCACGCAGGGCCAGGACCCATCCTCGCACGAGGTGCTGCTGGCCGTGGCCGGCAAAGCGGGGTTGGACACCGTCAAAGCGGCCGAGGTGCTGGCGTCCGATGCCTATGCGGGCGAAGTGCGCGCGCAGGAGCAGTTCTACCAGCAGAACGGCATCAACTCGGTGCCTGCCGTCATCATCAACGAGCGCCACCTGATTTCCGGTGGCCAACCGCCCGAAGTATTTGAGCAAGCCTTGCGCCAGATCATCGCAGGCGCTTGAGCGGGGCGCCAATGGCGCGCGCCATGGCAGACTTTTTGCGCTACACTCGGCGCAGAAGGAGGATAGTCAAATGCCAACAGCCAGCTGGAATGGCGCCGTCATCGCGCAAGCCACCGACGCGCAGGTGCAAGTCGTTGAAAACAATGTGTATTTTCCTTTATCGGCGGTGACGCAGGCGTACCTGCGTCCCAGCAGCCACACGAGCATCTGCCCGTGGAAGGGCACGGCCAGCTATTACGACCTCGTCGTCGATGGCGCCGTCAATGCCAATGCGGCCTGGTACTATCCGGAGCCCAAGGATGCCGCCAAGCAAATTGCCGGCCACGTCGCCTTCTGGCGCGGCGTCAGCGTCGAGCGCTGACTTTTCCCCATAATAAGAATCACCACGAAAGCAGACGATGGATTTACGCCTCGCCGTGTACCAACTCGCCTCGGCCAATGCGCTCGATGCCCAACAAACCCGGCAGTTGCAGGAAGTGGCCGGCTTCCAGCGCGAACCGGCGCGCCTGGCTTACTGGCTGCCGCGCGGCGTGGCCGTGCTGGGCGCCGCACTGCTGGGCATGGGTCTGATCTGCTGGGTCGCCGCCAACTGGGAAAACCTGGGCCGCATGGGCCGCTTTGCCCTGCTGCAAGGAGTGCTGGCCGTCGCCTGCGTGGGCGCATTTGCCGTGCCGAAAGCGCGCGTGCCCTTGCTGCTGCTGGCCTTGCTGGCCATCGGCGGCCTGTTCGCGTATTTCGGCCAGACCTACCAGACGGGCGCCGATCCGTGGCAATTGTTTGCCCTGTGGGCTGTGCTGGCCTTGCCCCTGTGTTTTGTCGCGCGTAGCGACGTGCTGTGGACGCCGTGGATGCTGATACTGTCGACGGCCGCCGCCCTGTGGATGCAGGCGCATGCGCACAACAGCTGGCGCGTCGATTCGACCGACTTGTCCATTTTCGTCAGCGGCTGGCTGGCCGTGCTGCTGGCCTGTGCGTTTGTCTCGCCCCTGCTGGCGCGCTGGACGGGCGCGGGAGGCTGGGCCTTGCGCCTGGGCCTGGTGCTGGCCACCATCCTCATCACGGGCACGGCCGTCAGCGCCCTGTTCGGCAATGATATCGAATCGCCGTACTGGGCCGGACTGGGCTTGCTGGCCGTCGCCGGCATCTTGCTGGCCACGCGCAAGTTTTTTGACGTGTTCGGCCTGAGCGCTGTCGCGCTCGGCATCAACACCTTGCTGGTGGGAGGGCTGACGCACGTGCTGTTCAACGGCCATGGCGATGGCGTCGGCGCCCTGACCATGCTGGGCTTGCTGGCTGCCGTGCTGCTGGCGCTGACCGTGCAAGGCATCCTGTGGCGCACGCGCCAGGAGGCGGCATGAGCACTATCCATGGCCAACGAGCCGATGCGCTCGCCACCCTGATCGACGACGCCACGCGCGCCGGCCTGTTGCCGCCGGGTACCAGCCGGCCGGAACAGGATGTCAGGCCGTGGCCGCTGGTGTTGATGACGGCCTTCGGCGCCTGGCTGGCCGCCATTCCCCTGATGATTGCGCTGGGCGTGGGCCTGGAAAGCGTCGTGCGCCACGGCCCCGGCGCGTATGTTGTCGCCGTCATCGTGCTGGTGGCGGCCGTGCTGCTGATCCGCACGCGCGGCGTGGCGCTGTTCGTCGAGCAACTGGCCGTGCCGTGCCTGCTGGTGGGCGGCGGCTTGCTCGGCTATGCCCTGTTCCGCGACTATGCCACGCAGACGGCCTCGCTGCTGATGTGCCTGGCATGCCTGGTGGTGGCCGCCGCCTTGCCGCGCGACTGGCTGCGCGTGCTGCTGGGACTGGTCGCTTGCGGCTTGCTGGGGCTGGGCATCATCGATAGCACGCGCGACTGGATTTTCGAGAACGACCCCACGCAACTGTATCTGGCCTGGATGCTGGCCCTGGCACTCTGGCTGGGCGCCCACTGGCTGCAGAAGCAAGCCTTCAACGATGGCCGCGGCGCGCCCATCGCCGCTTTCCTCGAATCGCTGTCGACGGGGTGGGTATTGGCAATCCTGCTGGGGCTGGTCTTCTGGTCCGGCATGACCTTCATGCTGGGCGGTGCGCTGGGCAATGGCGTGGCTGGCGACGTGGCGCGCGAAGTGACCCGGCACCGGGCCGGCGCCTGGTATGCGCAAGTGCTGAATGGGGTGTCGCTCGTGCTGGCCACTGCCGCCGCTGTCTGGACGGGATGGCGCTGGCCGGCGCTGCGCCAGTTGCCCGCCATCGGCGTGGCGCTGGTGCTGCTCGTGCTGTCCTGGTTCATGCCGGCGCTCGGTCCCGTGCTGCTGATCCTTGCATATTGCCTGACGAGCGGGCGTTCGCGCGTGGCCGTGGCGGCCGCGCTGGCGGCGGCGTGGATACTCGGCAGCTTTTATTACCAGCTGACCTGGCCGCTGGCCAGCAAGGCGGCGTTGCTGGCCGTGGCGGGCGCCGTGCTGTGCGCCCTGTCGTGGCTGGCCATGCGCGGCGCCGTGCTGCACCTGGTGGAAAGCAAACCGGCGGGCGTGGCTCTTGAGCGCCGCGCCGCGCGCCTGGGCGTGCTGGGGGGCTTGCTGCTGGTGTTGCTGGTCGCTAACGGCGGCATCTGGCAAAAAGAGCAGTTGATTGCCAAAGGACAAGCGATCTTCGTGGCGCTGGAACCCGTCGATCCCCGCTCGCTGATGCAGGGCGACTACATGCGCCTCAATTTCGTCAACCTTGGCGTCCTGAGCACGCTGGCCAGCGTGGAGCGGGCGCCTGGGCGGCCTCTCGTGGTGGCCACGCGCGATGCGCGCGGCGTGGCGGAGCTGCTGCGTCCGTACACCAAAGAAGCGCTGGCGCCCGGCGAATTCCTGCTCGAGCTGACACCGAAGGATGGGAACTGGGTGCTGGTCAGCGATGCCTGGTTCTTCAAGGAAGGCGAGGCGGCGCGCTGGGAAAAGGCCCGCTATGGCGAGTTCCGCGTGCTGCCCGATGGGCGCGCCTTGCTGGTGGGCATGCGTGGTCCGGAGCTGGAGAAGCTGTAGCGCAAGTAGTCGTGCAAGAGCGCGCCGGGGCGGGCATCCTGTAAAATTGCCCGATGGATAATATTACGCATTCGGTCATCGGCCTCGGGGTCGGCGAACTGGTACACCGCAGCCTGCCGCCCGAGCCGCAGGTCCCCGCACAGCGCACCCGGCGCGCGCTGTTTTTATTTTCGGCCTGGTTTGCCAGCAACGCGCCCGACCTGGACCTGGTGCTGACCAAGCTGCTGCCCCGCCCGTTCGGCTACATGCTGCACCACCGGGGCCACACGCACACCTTGCTGCTGGCCTTGCCGCAGGCGCTGCTGTTGCTTGCCTTGCTGTGGCTGCTATGGCCCGGCGCGCGCCGGCTGCTGAAGGAGAGCGTGCCCGCCCGCATCGGCCTGACGGCGTGTCTGCTGCTGGGCTTTTGCTTGCACATGGGCATGGATTTCCTCAATTCCTATGGCTTGCACCCGTTTTACCCGTTTGACAGCCGCTGGCTGTATGGCGACATGGTCTTCATTGTCGAGCCCATGTTCTGGGTGCTGCTGGGCGTGCCCGTGATCATGTCCTTGCGCTATGGCATCGTCAAAAGCGTGCTGCTGGCGGCCCTGGCCGCGGCCCTGTGTTTCTTCACCTATAAAACTTATCTGGCGCCGACCTCGCTGGCCATCCTGCTGGGGCTGGGCGTGATCCTGGCCGTGCTGCAGGGACGGGCCGGCGAGCGGGGGCGCGGACCGCTGCTGCTGGCCTTCGCGCTGGCCGCCACTTTCATCGGCACGCAGGGCGTGGCATCGGCCCTCGGCCGTACGCGCATCGAGGCGGCCGTGCAGCGGCTGGACCCCGGCACGCGCGTGTGGGACGTGGCGATGACGGCGTTTCCCAGCAACCCGCTGTGCTGGATCTATGTCTCGCTCGACAGCAAGACGGACGCCAAGGCGGACGCGTACACCTTGCGGCGCGGCACCCTGAGCCTGCTGCCCGAGTCGCTGGCGCCCGCCGCCTGCCCGGCGGGGCTGGCCGAGACGGGCAAGCGGGGCCAGCAACTGGCACCCGGCATCGCCGTGTCGGCCCAGGCGGCGGGCAGCCTGACCGCCTTGCGCGCCTTGCAGTCGGACAATTGCTATGCCGACGCCTGGTTCCGCTTTGCCCGCATGCCTAGGTTGAATGCGGACAAGCTGACGGACGTGCGTTTCAACCCGGACATGTTGCCCAATTTTACGACCGTCGAACTGCAGCAGTTCCGTAGCCGCCCGTGTCCCGCCTACGTGCCGGGCTGGGACCGTCCCCGCGCCGACATGCTGGCGCTGCCGAAATAGCGAGCGCTTATGTTGCCTTGTGGAAAAATATCGTGTGGGTACTTACTTCGCCATGGTTGCGCATGCGACACTGTCAATTCAGCATTGATGTCATTAAGTTAGGATTATCTTGGAAGAGCAACACGCCTTACCGTATTTGCGGGAAACCCTGCTGTTTCTCGCCCTGGCCGGGATTTTTATTCCGCTATTGCAACGCCTGAAAGTCAACCAGGTGCTTGGTTTCCTGGCCGTCGGCGCCCTGTTCGGTCCCTTCGGCTTCGGCCTGTGGGCCGGCGACTTCACGTGGCTGACGTATTTTTCGTTCGTGCGTGCCGAGCAGGTCAGCGGCCTGGCCGAGCTGGGCGTGATGTTCCTGATGTTCATGATCGGCCTGGAACTGTCGACGGAGCGGCTGTGGGCGCTGCGGCGCTGGGTATTTGGCGCGGGCGTGGGGCAGGTGGCCGTCAGCGCCTGCCTGATCGGCGGCGTGGCGTATTACTTTGGCCTGTCGCTGGAAGCGTCCATCGTGCTGGGCCTGGTGCTGTCGCTGTCGTCGACGGCCGTCGTGATGCAATTGCTGACCGACCAGCGCTCCCTGCAGACGCCGGCCGGCCAGGCGGGCTTTTCCATTTTGATGTTCCAGGATCTGATGGTGGTGCCGCTGTTCATCCTGATCGACGTGTTCGCCAGCGGGCGCAGCGACGACCTCGCGTATCTGCTCAGCTTTGCGGCCGTGAAATCGGCCGGCGCCATCCTGCTGATCTATCTGCTGGGCCGCCGCGTTATCCGTCCCCTGTTCCAGTTTTTCGTCAAGAAACGCCAGCCCGACGTCTTCATGGCCTTGACACTGCTCAGTACCCTGGGCATCGCGGGCCTGACCTACCTGGCGGGCCTGTCGATGGCGCTGGGCGCCTTGCTGGCCGGCCTGCTGCTGGCGGAAACGGAATTCCGCCACGAAGTGGAAGTGACGATCGAGCCCTTCAAGGGGCTGTTGATGGGGCTGTTCTTCATGTCCGTGGGCATGCAGATCGACGTGCGCGAAATCCTCAAGTCGCCGGTCCTGATTCCCTTGGCCGTGCTGAGCCTGTTTGCCTTGAAAACCCTGGTCATCAGCGTGATTTTCCGCATCGGCGGCTTTCACTGGGGGCGCGCCGTGGAAACGGGCGTGCTGCTGGGGCAGGGCGGCGAATTTGCCTTCATCGTCGTCGCGTATGCGCTCGGCACGAAACTGATCGGCCCGCAGGTGGCGCAGTTCGTCATGCTGGTGGTGGGGCTGAGCCTGTTTGCCACGCCGGCGCTGGCCAAGGCGGCGCGCGCCTTCGGCAACTGGTGGGAACAGCGCCACCACCATCAGCTGGCCGACCTGGCGCACGGCGCGCCGCCGCCGCAGGGCAGCACCGTCATCATCGCCGGTTTCGGCCGGGTGGGGCAGTTGCTGGCCAAGGTGCTGACGGAGCAGGATATCGCCTATGTGGCGATTGAAAACGATGCGCGCCTGGTGACGACCCTGCATCCGCGCGGTTTCCCCGTGTATTTCGGCGACGCGTCGCGCGCGGAACTGTTGCAAAAGGTGAATGCGGACCGTGCCGCGGCCGTGGTGCTGACCATGGACCACGCGGCTTCCGTGCTGCACGCCGTGAAATCGATCCGCCGCGAATATCCGCAGCTGCCCGTGTATGCGCGGGCCCGCGACGAGGCGCATGCGGTGGCCCTGATACAGGCGGGCGCCACCCTGGTCGTGCCCGAGGCGCTGGAATCGGCGCTGCAGCTGACGGCCACCGTGCTGCACACGGTGGGCCTGTCGGAAGCGCGCACGACGGACATCGTGCAAGCGGAGCGCGACCGGCGCAATGCCGTGCTGCTGGCGAAAAAATTGGTGTAGTGAAATTTATAGCGCAACCGTGCGTGTCGCCGTGCTTTGTCAATTATCTATACAATCATAGTATATGAGCACATTACCCACATGAAAGCCGCGACGAAGAGCGGAGCGGCGCCCTTGACGCCGCAGCAACTGGCGGCGCAGGAAACGCAGCAAAAATTTGGCAAGCCCGAGCGGGGCTGGCGCGAGCAGGTGTACACCGTCATTTTCGAGGCGGAAACGCGCACGGGCCGCGCCTTCGATTTGCTGCTGATCGCCGCCATCCTGATCAGCGTGACGGTAGTTGTGCTCAGCAGTGTCGCCTCCGTGGCCGAGCGCTATGGCACCTGGCTGACGGCGCTGGAATGGTTTTTCACCATTCTATTCACCATCGAATATTTCGCCCGCCTGTCCTGCCTGCAGCATCCGGTGCGCTATGCCAAGAGTTTTTTCGGCATTATCGACTTGCTGGCCATCGTGCCGACCTACATCGGCTTGCTGTTGCCGGGCGCACACGTGCTCATCGACGTGCGCATCCTGCGCCTGCTGCGCATGTTCCGTATCCTCAAGCTCACCTCGTATGTGCATGAATATACGGTGCTGGGGCGGGCGCTGCTGGCCAGCCGCCGCAAGATCCTCATTTTCTTGTCTTTTGTCATGATGGTGGTCTTTCTGTTGGGTACTGTGATGTATGTCGTCGAAGGGCCGGAGAACGGTTACAGCAGTATCCCCACGTCGATATACTGGGCCATCAGCACCATGACCACCGTCGGTTTCGGCGATATCACGCCGCGCACCGACATCGGCCGCACCATCGCCTCCCTGATGATGCTGCTCGGCTGGGGCATCCTGGCAGTGCCTACCGGCATTATCAGCGCGGAAATGACGGTACAGCGCAGTTCCAAGCTGGTCACCACGCGTACCTGCCCCACGTGCCTGAAAGAAGGGCTTGATGACGATGCCAATTTCTGCAAGAACTGCGGCGTCGATTTGCCGCCGTTGGCCCGCGATTAGCGCATAGACCATACATCAACCGTATTTACTTTATTTTTTAAGGCCAACATGATTCCAGTTCGCCTGATCGCGACGGGCAAGGCCGTGCCGTCGCACAGCGTTACCTCTGCAAGCCTGGACCTGACATTGGGCCATCCGGCGGGCTACACCCTGCGCAAGAGCGGCGTGCTGTCGCGCTTTGTCGCCGCGCCCGATGAATCGCAAAGCCAGCTGGGCGCCGCCGCCCTGCTCGACGCGCTGAAAAATGCCAGCCTGCGTCCGGCCGACATCGACTTGCTGATCTGCGCCAACGGCGTGCCCGAGCAAGCGTTGCCGAACACGGCCTGCTTCGTTGCCGAACATGCGGGATTGCCGCCAGGCACGCAAAGCTTCGACGTCAACGCCAGCTGCCTCAGTTTCATGGCCGCCTTCCGCGTGGCCGCCTCCATGCTGGCGGGCAGCGCCTACCGCCGTATCGCCATCGTCTCGTCCGACCTCGCTTCGCGCGGCGTCGACTGGAGCGAGCCGGAAGCGTCGATGATCTTTGGCGACGGTGCCGCCGCCGTCATCGTCGAGCGGGGCGACGGCAGCGCGGGCATCCGCGCCTACAAGATGGGTACGTATCCGGAAGGGCGGCGCTACTGCGAAATCCGCGGCGGCGGCACCGAGCGCAATCCGCGCAATGGCTGCGAGCCGGGCGACTATCTGTTCCGCATGGATGGCAAGGCCGTGTTCCGCCTGGCCGTCAAGGTGATGCCGGATTTCCTGGCGGAATTAATGCTGGAATCGGGCGCCGGACTGGAAAAAGTCGACGTGGTCGTGCCGCACCAGGCCAGCCCGCTGGGACTGGCGCATGCGGCGCGCATCCTCGACGTCCCCGATGCTAAAATCATCAAGATCTTTGAAACGCATGGCAACCAGGTGGCCGCATCGTTGCCCACCGCCCTGCACGAGGCGGTGATGACGGGGCGGGCCGTGGCAGGCCAGCGTTTGCTGATGATGGGCACGGCCGCGGGTTTGACCATCGGCGGCATGATTCTTGACCTGTGAAGGTGGTGTGATGAGGCGGATACTGGTCACGGGAGCGACGGGCGGGCTGGGGCGCAATGCCGTGCGCACCCTGCTGGCGCAGGGCGTGGAAGTGCGCGCCACGGGCCGCAACGCTGCCGTAGGCCGCGAACTCGAACGCATGGGCGCGCAATTCGTCGCGCTCGACCTGGCGCAGGCATCGCCGCGCCAGGTCGATGAGCTGGTGCGCGGCATGGACACCGTCTGGCACTGCGCCGCGCTGTCGTCGCCATGGGGGGCGGAGCGCGACTTCATCGCCGCCAACGTCACGGCCACGGCCCAGCTGCTGCGCGCGGCCGCCAGCCTGCACGTGGCGCGCTTCGTGCACATCTCCACGCCGGCCATCTATTTCGACTACCGCAACCGCTACGAAGTGCCGGAAACCTTCCGCCCCGACGCCTTCGTCAATGCGTATGCGCGCAGCAAGGCGATGGCGGAAAAACTGGTGCAGGATTGCGTCGACCGCCACCGCGGCATGACGTGCGTGATCCTGCGCCCGCGCGCCATCTTCGGGCCGCACGACCAGGTCCTGATTCCGCGCCTGGCGAGGGTGCTGGAACAGCGCGGCGGCAAGCTGCCGCTGCCCAATGGCGGCGCGGCCAGCATCGACATCACCTATGTCGACAACGTCGTGCACGCGATGTGGCTGGCCACCGTGCACAAGACCATCGCTTCCGGCGCCGCCTTCAACATCACGAATGGCGAACCGGCGCGCCTGTGCGATATTTTGCGCACCCTGTTCTGCGACCATCTGCAGCAGCCGTTCGAGATCGTCAGCGTGCCGTACCGCGTGCTGGCGCTGGTTGCGCGCCTGATGCAGTTCGCTTCGCGCTTTACGCGCCGCGAACCGGCGCTCACGCCCTACAGCATCGGCGCGCTCAGTTTCGACATGACGCTCGATAACGCCAAGGCGCGCAAGGTGCTCGGCTACCGTCCCATCGTCAGCCTGCAGGAGGGCATCGCCCTGACGGCGCAGTGGATGCGCCAGGAAGCGGCGGCGCACAAGGTCGGCAAGGAGCGCAATGGCTAGCATCACCGCGTTTCGCGTCGGCCACTGCACGCATCCTTCGTGCATGGTCTTGAAAGGCAGCGGGCTGGCCAGCCGCTGCTTCCCCTCGCGCGCCTACCTGATCGAGACGCGAGCGGGCCTGTACCTGTGGGACACGGGCTATGCCGAACACTTTCGCGCCGCCACGTCGAAGGGTGTGTACCGCATGTACGCGTGGGTGACGCCGATTTCCTTCGACGGGAACGAATCGTTGCAGGGCCAGTTGCGCGCGCATGGCGTGTCGCCCGGCGACATCCACACCTTGCTGCTGTCGCACTTCCACGCCGACCATATCGCCGGCCTGCGCGACTTTCCCGGCGCGCGGCTGATGGCCTCAAAAACGGGCTGGGATGCCGTGCGCGGCCTGTCCGGCGTGGCCGCCGTGCGCCAGGCCTTCGTGCCCGAGCTGCTGCCCAACGACATCGCCGACCGCCTGGCTTTCGTGGAAAGCGTGCCCGAGACAGCCTTGCCGGCGGCCCTGCTGCCATTCACGCACGGGCGCGACGTCAGCGGCACGGGCGAAATCTACATCGTCGACCTGCCCGGCCATGCCATCGGCCATCTCGGCGCCTTCGTGCTGCAGGAAGGCGGCTGGACCTTGCTGGCGTCGGATGCAGCCTGGGTGCCGGAGAGTTTTCAGCAGCTGCGCGGGCCGTCCGAACTGTCGTTCCTCATCCAGCACAAGCGCGCGCCGTATTACGCCACCCTGAACCGCCTGCACCAGCTGCACCGCTCGGGCAATGCGCAGATCCGCATCACGCATGAAGACACGATCGACTATCTTGCCGTGGCGGGCCGCCCGTGAAGCGCATCGTCTGGCTGTTGCTGTCGTACTGGCGTACGCGCCGCCTGCGCTTTGCGGACCGCGCCCGGCTGGACGCCTACCAGCAGGTGCAGCTGGCGCGCTTCACCGAGGTGCTGTGCGCGCGCAGCCGCTATTTCGCCCCGTACCGCGGCTTGCCCCTGGCGCAGTGGCCGACCATGAACAAGGCGCTGATGCTCGAGCATTTCGATGCCATGAACACGGAAGGCATCACCCTGGCGCAGGCGATGGACGCCGCCATGGCGGCCGAGCATAGCCGCGACTTCACGCCCGCCGTGGGCGACATCACCGTGGGCCTGTCGTCCGGCACGTCGTCGCGGCGCGCCGTGTTTACCGTCAGCCCCCGCGAAAAGGCCCAATGGGCAGGCGTGATGCTGGCCAAGGCGCTGCCCGACGGCCTGTTTTCCGGCGAAAAGGTGGCGCTGTTCCTGCGCGCGAACAGCAATCTGTACACGGCCGTGCGCTCGCCATGGCTGACCTTTGCCTTCTATGACCTGTTCCAGCCGTTCGACAGCCTGTGCGCGCAGCTGGCGCAGTATCAACCCTCCGTCATCGTTGCGCCGGCGCAGGTGCTGCGCCAGCTGGCCCTGCGCGTCATCGACGGCAGCCTGGCGCTGGCGCCGAAAAAAGTCATCTCCGTGGCCGAAGTGCTGGAAGCCCAGGACCGGGTGCTGATCGTGCAGGCGTTCGGCGCCGTGCATGAAATCTACCAGGCGACCGAGGGTTTCCTCGCCAGCAGCTGCGAGCATGGCGTGCTGCACCTGAACGAAGAATACGTGCACATCGAGCCGCAGTGGCTGGACGCTGAACAGAGGCGCTTCGTGCCCGTGATTACGGATTTCACGCGCATCACGCAGCCCATCGTGCGCTACCGCCTGGACGACATCCTGCTCGCGCGCGCCACGCCATGCCCGTGCGGCCGCGCCACGCGCGCCATCGACGGCATCGAAGGGCGCTGCGACGACATGCTGTTCTTGCCATCCTTGCCATCGGCGAACGGCGGTGCCCCCGTCGCCGTGTTTGCCGACGTGCTGACGCGGGCGTTTGCGCAAGCCTTGCCGCCGGACGCCGACTACCGCCTGGCGCAATCGGGCGAGGCGGCCTTGCAGCTGCACGCGGCCCTGGACGATGCCGGCCTGGCCGCCCTGCGCGCGCACCTGGCAACGGTGCTGCACGGCCTGGGCGTGGCCGTCGACGGCCTTGCCTGGACGACGAGTCGCGAACTGCCTCCCTTTGATCCCACCATGAAGCGGCGCCGCATCCGGCGCCTTGCAACCGCATGAACCATTCTTCCATGACCGTACGCGGCCGCCTGCTGCACCTGCTGGCCGGCTGGGGCAGCGTCGGCCTCGTGTATTTTTCCAGCGACTTGCTGCAAGGGCAGGGTGTGCTCTTGCCTGAAACGGCCATCGACCGCGCCATTGCCTACAACGACGGCGCCATCTGGCTGTACCTGTCCTTCTTCATCCTGATCCCGTACGCCTACCTGGCGGCCGATGCGGCGCGGGTGCGCTGGCTGGCGCGCGCCATGGCGCTTTCCGCCGTCATGTGCGGTGTGGTGTTCCTGCTGTATCCGACCACCCTCGCGTATCCGCCCGTCGGTGCAGGCAGTGCCTGGAGCACGCAGGCGCTGCGCCTGCTGCAGGCGGCCGATTCCACGCAAAACTGCCTACCGTCGCTGCACGGCGCCCTGACGTTGCTGTGCGTGTGGGCCCTGTGCGACAGGCGCCACCTGGTGCGCTCCGCGCTGGCCGTGGTGCTGGGCGTGGCCATCTGCTACGCCATCATCGCGCTGCGCCGGCACGTGAGCATCGACCTGGCCGCTGGCCTGGCCGTTGGCATCGCCGGCGGCATGCTGGCGAAAATGCAGGTATCCTTGGCTGCCCGCCGCGCCGTTTCCATGAAAACCGCACCATGATGAATCCATTTGCCCTGTCGTTTCTGATCATGCTGGCCTTCGTGCTGGCCGAACTGCTGATCCTGAAATGGGTACGCAAGACGCCCGTGCCATGGAAGGACGTGATCTTCAACCTCAATTCGGGACATATCCTGATGTGGGTGTTCCGCGGCGTGGAAGTGGCGGCTTTCGCCCTGCTGCTGCGCCATGTGAACCTGCACATCGTCGACCAGTGGCCCGTGGCGGCGCAATGGATCTTTGCCTTCTTTGCCTGGGATCTGTGCTTTTACTGGATGCACCGGCTGCATCACAAAATTCCCCTGCTGTGGGCCGTGCACGTGGTGCACCACCAGGGCGAGCATTTCAACCTGTCGCTGGGCGTGCGCAATTCCTGGTATTCGTCGCTGACGAATTTCCCGTTTGTCGCCATCCTGGCCGTGCTGGGCGTGCCGCTGGAAATCTTCCTCGTCGTCTCGTCCCTGCATTACACGGTGCAGTTCTACAACCACAATGCGCTGGTGAACAAGTCCGGCATCCTCGATAAATTCATGGTCACGCCCTCGCACCACCGCGTGCACCACGGCACCGACAAACGCTATATCAACCGCAATTTCGGCGGCACCCTGCTGCTGTGGGACAGGCTGTTCGGCAGCTTCCAGCCCGAACTCGAGGGCGTGGAAATGCGCTATGGCGTGAAGGGCATGACACCCACGCACAACCCGCTGCTGGCCAGCAACGGCAAACTGTTCACATGGCTGCGCGCGCGCTTTCCCCACTGGCAGTCGCGCGGCACTTTCCACGTGCCCGAGCTGTTCATCGGCATCGGCGGCGTGATCCTGTTTGGCCTCGTAATTTATTACGTCAACCACGAAGCGGTGCTGGCCGGCGCGCAGCAAGCCATCCTGTTCGCGCTGATTTTCGGCGGCACCCTGGCGCTGGGCGGCCTGTCGGATGCGCGACGCTGGGGCGCCATCGCCTGGGTGGCGATCGCCCTGGCCATGCCGGCCCTGTATCTGGGCTGGTATGGCGCGCGCGATGCGTGGGGCATGGTCTTCCTGGCCGCGCTGCTGGCGCATGGCCTCGACGGCGCGCGCCGCCTGTGGTGGCCGGCAGCGGCCGGGACGCGCGCGTGACGCAGCCTGTACCTTCGCTGCCGCCGCTGCGCTTCCAGCCCGCCCGCGATTCCGCCTTCCGCCGCGAATTGCGCGCGCGCGCCGACGCCTACCTGGCGAACGAAGGAAAACACCGCTTCGGCGACGCGCGCCTGCATGCGAAAACCGTGTTCCTGGCCGCGCTGACGGTGGGGCTGTATGCGCTGGCCTTGAGCGCCGACAGCACCTGGCCGTTTGCCGCCAGCTATGTCGCTTGCCTCGTCGCGGCCATGGCGCTGGCCATGAATACCCTGCACGACGCGGCCCACAGCGCCATCTTCCGCCAGGGAGCCTGGAATCGCGTGCTGATCCGCCTGGTCGGCCTGCCCGTGGGCGTGGACACGGATTTCTGGACCATCCGCCATGTGCACTTCCATCACACGTACGCCAACGTGGAAGGCTATGACCTCGACACGGAACCGAATCCGTTCCTGCGCCAGACGCCGTTCCAACGCTGGTCGCCGCAGTACCGCTACCAGTACCTGTACTGGCCCGTGGTGGCGGCCCTGTCGCTGCCGTATCTGAACTGGTATGGCGACTGGCTGGACCGCTTCGGCAAGACACCCGTGGCGGCGCACAGCCGGCTGCAGGGATGGCGCGGCTGGCTGTCGTTCCTGGGCTGGAAGCTGGGCCACGTGGCGCTGGTGCTGGCGCTGCCCATGTGGGTGCTGCAGCAGCACGGCATCGGCTGGGGCGTGGTGCTGGGCGCGTATTTCGTGGGGCAGATGATCGCCTCGTGCGCGCTGGTGGCGCTGATCCTCGGCACGCACTGGGCCGAAGTGGAGTTTTTCCAGCCGGGGCAAGACGGCACCCTGCCGCACGACTGGTACCAGCACACGTTTTATACGGCTTGCGACTGGACGCCGCAGCCGCGCGCGCTGCGCTGGCTCGGCTACTGGCTGGGCGGCTTGAATCTGCACCTGACGCACCATTTGTTCCCCACCTGGAACCACCGCCACTACCCGGCGCTGGCGCGCATCCTGGCCGAACTGGCGCCGCGTCATGGCCTCGTGTACCGCGAACTCGGTTACGGCCAGCTGCACGCCTCGCAGCAGCAATTCCTGCGCGCCATGGGACAGCCACCGGCTGGCATGGACCTGTAACGAATCGCACTTGACTCGGTTTCCGTTCCGTCTTACATTTCTGTAACGACAGAAATAAGAGAAAGCCATGAAATCAAGAACGCCTAACAGAACCGTAGTGAGCGGCAGCGATTTGTGGCCGAGAAGCGCAGCTGTGCTTGAGCACAGTGAGCATCGCAGACCGCAAAGCGCGACGCGGAGTAGGTTATGGTAGGCGTTCTGAGTCCAACTACGCAGAAATATATTCTGCACTGGGGCGAGATGGGTACCCGCTGGGGCGTCAACCGCACGGTGGCGCAAATCCACGCGCTGCTGTTCCTGGCCAACGAACCCTTGACGGCGGAAGACATCGCGGCCAGCCTGAACGTGGCCCGCTCGAACGTCAGCAACAGCCTGAAGGAATTGCAAAGCTGGGGCCTGGCGCGCATTACGCACGTGATGGGGGACCGGCGCGACCATTTCGTCGCCTTGCAGGATGTGTGGGAAATCTTCCGCGTCATCATGGAAGAGCGCAAGCGGCGCGAGATCGACCCCACCCTGACGGTGCTGCGCGAATGCGCGATCGAGGGCGAGCACGATGCGGCCATTCCACCGGCGACCCTGGAGCGCATGGGCGAAGTGCTGGCCTTCCTGGAAATGCTCAGCAGCACCTACAGCGACTATAAGAACCTGCCGCCGGCGACCCTGCAGCGCATGCTGTCGATGGGCGGCAAGGTGGCCAAGTTCCTCAGCCCGGACGACAAGCCAGCCAAACCGAAAAAGCCGGGCAAGTCATGAACGGGCCGTCGGAAGGAGAACTGTTCAAGAAGGTGATGGGCGAGCAGTGGCTGACCCTGCACCCGGACATCCGCCGCCGCTTCGAGAAAAATCCCGCGCCGGGCCAGCCCCTGTACTACCGAGGTGAACTCAGTGAACTCACCAGTTCGCGTCTGGGAAAATTGCTCGGCTGGCTGACGCGCCCCTTCATCGACGGCGCCCTGATCCCGTACGACGACGCGGATTTTCCCGTGGATATCGAAGTCTATTCGCGCCCCGGCTGCCCCTTCATCTTCAAGCAGCGGACGTATCGCCTGCACGGGCGCGCGCCGATCCGCTTCACCTCCTACATGGCCGAAAGCGCAAAGGGCGAAGTGCTCGAATACGTGGGCATGGGGTTGGGCATGAAGCTGCTGCTGCACGTCGAGGATGGCAATCTGCACTTCACCAGTGACGGTTATTTTTGGGACCTGTTCGGCTGGCGCATGCCGTTGCCCGGCGTGCTCACGCCCGGCAAGACCTATCTGTGCCACCGCAACGAGACGCCGCAGCAGTTCAACATCCGCATCGAGATACGCCACGCCCTGTTCGGCACCACTTTTACGCAAGCGGGCGTGTTCCGCGAATCCGCCGCGCCGGAAATGAAGGAGACACCATGAATACGCATCTGCTGGCCCTGCAACTGATGGCGGCGCAAGGCTGCCTGGGGGCCTTCGACACCATCTACCACCATGAAATCACGGAAGCGCTGCCGCAAAAGGCCTCGGCGCGCCTCGAATTGACCATCCATGCCACCCGTGCCCTGATCTACAGCCTGCTGTTCGTGGGCCTGGCTGCCTGGGAATGGCATGGCGCCTGGGCCTGGGTGCTGGTGATCGTGTTTGGCGTGGAAATCGTGCTGACCTTGTGGGATTTCGTCGTGGAAGACCAGACGCGCCTCCTGCCCGCCACGGAGCGGGTGACGCACACGGTGCTGGCGATTAATGCGGGCGCCTTCATCGCCCTGCTGGCCCTGAACAGCAGCGAGTGGGCCAGCCTGCCGACGGCCCTCGTGTGGCAGCCGTACGGCTGGCTCAGCGTCTTCCTGGCCCTGTGCGGCGTGGGCGTGGGCTTGTCCGGCCTGCGCGACGCGTATGCCGTGTGGCAGCTGGGCCGGCGCAAGGTGCAGGAAAAGCAAGAGCAGGAAGAGCACCTGCGCTTTGCCGCCGCGCCGCAGTCCGTGCTGGTGACGGGCGCCACGGGTTTCATCGGCCAGCAACTGGTCAGCGCCTTGCTGGCCGATGGCCATGCGGTGACGGTGCTGACGCGCCAGCCCAAGCAGGCTGCGTGGACCTTCGACGGCCAGGTGCGCTGCATCCAGGCGCTGGACGAATTGCCGGATGCGCGGCGCATCGACATGGTGGTCAACCTGGCCGGCGCGCGCATCGTCGGGAAGCGCTGGACGGAGGCGCGCAAGGCGGCCCTGCGCCGCAGCCGCGTGGCCCTGACGCAGGAGCTGGTGGCGTGGATCGCCCGCGCGCAGCACAAGCCACGGGTGCTGCTGTCGGCATCGGCCATCGGCTACTACGGCGTGCAGCCGCAGGGCGATTCGACGGAATTGACGGAGGAGAGCGCGCCGCAAGCCATCTTCATGTCGCAGCTGTGCCAGGAATGGGAAGCGGCCGCGCGCCAGGCGGAGAGATTTGGCGTGCAGGTGGGCTGCATGCGCTTTGGCCTCGTCTTCGGCCACCAGGGTTCGCTGCCGCAGATGCTGCTGCCGATCCGCTTCGGCGTGGGCGGCCCGCTGGGCAGCGGCAAGCAGTGGCTTACGTGGGTGCATGTGCGCGACGTGATCCGCGGCATCGCCCACCTGGCGCGCCGCAGTGAGCAGGGCACGGTGAGCGGCGCGTATAACTTCTGCGCCCCGGAAGCCATCGAGCAGCGCCGCTTCGCCCAGGTGGCGGGCGCCGTGCTGCACCGCCCCAGCGTCATGCCCACGCCGGCCTTCGTCATGCGCGCCTTGCTGGGCGAGCAGGCCGACCTGCTGCTGGACGGCCAGCGGGTCGCCCCGCGCCGGATGCTGGCGGACGGCTTCACCTTCCGCTATCCGCAGCTGGAAGGTGCGCTGCGCAGCCTGTAGCCTGGCGTAGAATGGGGCATGGGAGGAACCGAAGCATGCCCCGTTTCAGCCATACGATAGACAGCCATACCTATGCGTTCGCCAGCCTGAAGGAGCTGCTGGCGAAGGCCACGCCGCCCCGTTCGGGCGATGTGCTGGCCGGCGTGGCGGCAGCCAGCGCGCGGGAGCGGGTGGCGGCGCAGCTGGCGCTGGCGGACGTGCCGCTGTTGACATTTCTCAACGAGGCGCTGGTGCCGTATGAAGACGATGAAGTCACGCGCCTGATCATCGACACCCACGACCGTGCCGCCTTTGCGCCCCTTTCCCACCTGTGCGTGGGCGATTTGCGCGACTGGCTGCTGGACGACGCGACGGATACGCAAACGCTGTCCCAGGTCGCCGCCGGCATCACGCCGGAAATGGCGGCCGCCGTCTCGAAACTGATGCGCCTGCAGGACCTGGTGCTGGTGGCGCGCAAGTGCAAGGTCGTCACGGCCTTTCGCAACACCCTGGGCCTGGCGAACCGTCTGTCCACGCGCTTGCAGCCGAACCATCCGACGGATGACGCCACGGGCATTGCCGCCTCCATCCTCGATGGCCTGCTGCTGGGCAGCGGCGACGCCGTGATCGGCATCAATCCGGCCACCGACAATGTGGCGCAGGTGGTGTCGCTGCTGCAGCTGCTCGACGCCGTCATTGATCAATATCAGATTCCCACCCAGTCGTGCGTGCTCACGCACGTCACCAATACGCTCGAGGCGATCCGCCGCGGCGCGCCCGTCGACCTGGTGTTCCAGTCGGTGGCGGGCACGCAGGCGGCCAACCGCAGCTTCGGCATCGACTTGTCCCTGCTGGCCGAGGGCCAGGCGGCGGCCCTGTCGCTGGGACGCGGCACGCTCGGCAACAACGTCATGTATTTCGAGACGGGGCAGGGCAGCGCCCTGTCGGCCGGCGCGCACCACGGCATGGACCAGCAGACGTGCGAAGCGCGCGCGTATGCCGTGGCGCGCGCGTTCCAGCCGCTGCTGGTCAATTCGGTGGTGGGCTTCATCGGTCCCGAATACCTGTATGACGGCAAGCAGATCATGCGCGCGGGGCTGGAAGACCATTTCTGCGCCAAGCTGCTGGGACTGCCCATGGGCTGCGACGTGTGCTACACCAACCATGCGGAAGCGGACCAGGACGACATGGATGCCTTGCTGACCATGCTGGGCGTAGCCGGCTGCAATTTCATCATTGGCGTGCCGGGCGCGGACGACATCATGCTGGGCTACCAGAGCACCTCGTTTCACGACGCGCTGTATGCGCGCCGCGTGCTGGGCCTGCGCCCTGCGCCCGAATTCGAGGCCTGGCTGGCGCGCATGCGGATCACGGATGCGCAGGGCCGTTTGAACGCGGCCCTGGCGCCAGCCTTCCAGGCGGCCCTGCTGCGCCTGGACACCTAGGGGGACGCATGGATGGGAACCATCCTTGGCAGGCGCTGCGCGCGCATACGGCGGCGCGCATCGCGCTGGGACGCCGCGGCGTGAGCGTGCCGACCCGCGCGCAGCTGGCGTTCCAGCTGGCCCACGCGCAGGCGCGCGACGCCGTGCACCTGGCGCTCGATGGCGAGGCCCTGGCACGGGCGCTGGCGGAGCAGGGGCTGGCCAGCGTGCAGCTGCACAGCGCGGCCGCCACGCGCGCCGACTATCTGCAACGCCCCGACCTGGGGCGCCGGCTCGATGACGCTTCGCGCGCGCGCCTGGCCGCCGGTGCCACGGGAGCCGACCTGGCGCTGGTGGCGGCCGATGGCCTGTCGGCGCTGGCCGTGCAGCGCCACGCGGCGCCCTTCCTGGCGGCCTTGCGCGAGCGGCTTGCGCTGGAAGCGTGGACGCTGTCGCCGGTATGCATCGTGGGGCAGGGAAGGGTGGCCATCGGCGACGAGGTGGGAGAGCTATTGCAGGCGCGCGCCGCGCTGGTGCTGATCGGCGAGCGCCCGGGCCTGAGTTCCCCGGACAGCCTGGGCCTGTACCTGACGTGGGCGCCCGAAGCGGGTTTGCTGGACGAGCGCCGCAACTGCATTTCGAACGTGCGCCCCGCGGGGCTGGCGTATGCGCAGGCGGCGTACCGGCTGCACTACCTGCTGTCGCAGGCGTTCAGCCGGCAGTTGTCGGGCGTGGCATTGAAGGATGAAACGGTGGAAGAGGGCGCGGCCCTGGCGGGCGCGCGCAACTTCCTGCTGGCGTGATCAGACTTCGCGGATTTCGTCCAGCGGCCAGCGCGGGCGCACGTTGAACGAGTAATCGTGCTTGGCGGCGTCGGGATTGATTTGCAGGCGCATGGCGCCGGCAAAGGCGATCATGGCGCCGTTGTCGGTGCAGAATTCCAGCTCAGGGTAATACACTTTAAAACGCTTCTTGGCGGCGGCCGCGTTGAGCGAGGCGCGCAATTGCGCGTTGGCGCCCACGCCGCCGGCGATCACCAGGCGTTTCAAGCCCGTGTGCTTGAGGGCCGAGACGCACTTGGCCGTCAGCACGTCGACGATGGCGTCGACGAAGCCGCGCGCGATATTCGCCTTGTCCTGTTCGCAGATATTCGCGATGACTTTTTCTTCGTGGTTCTTGACCACCGTCAGCACCGCCGTCTTCAAACCGGAGAAACTGAAATTGAAATCCTTCGAGTGCAGCATGGGGCGCGGCAGCTTGTAGGCCAGCGGGTCGCCGAATTCGGCCAGGCGCGAAATGGCGGGGCCGCCCGGATAACCGAGTCCCAGCAGCTTGGCCGACTTGTCGAACGCCTCGCCGGCCGCATCATCGAGCGTTTCGCCCAGCATCGTGTACTGGCCCACGCCATCGACGCGCATCAGCTGCGTATGGCCGCCCGACACCAACAGGGCGATGAAGGGGAATTCCGGCGGTTCCGACGCCAGCAGCGGCGACAGCAGATGGCCTTCCAGGTGGTGGATGCCCAGCACCGGCTTGTTGATGGCCAGGCCCAGGCTGCAGGCGACGGAGGAACCCACCAGCAGCGCGCCGGCCAGGCCCGGCCCCTGCGTGTAGGCGATGGCGTCGATCTCGGGCAGGGTGATACCGGCCTTGGCCAAGGTTTCTTCAAGCAGCGGGATGGCGCGGCGGATATGGTCGCGCGACGCCAGTTCCGGCACCACGCCGCCATATTGCTCGTGCATGGCTACTTGCGAGTAGAGGGCGTGCGACAGCAGGCCGCGTTGCGTGTCGTACAAGGCCAGGCCGGTTTCGTCACAGGAGGATTCGACGCCAAGAACAATCATGAAGGTACTGAATAGGGAGGAGTAATCCGCCATTGTAAAGGAAAGCCGGGCAGTCCACCGTGCGGCCGGCGCACCATTTCGGCGGCAGTGTGCACTTGCGCAGTGCGCCGCGGGCCGGTTTTCCCCCGGTTTTCGGCCATTCTTCGCCTGTGCGGTACTGGCACCGCTCTTGCTTAGAGGTGCATGTGCCTTTCTCAAGGGAGCTAGCGATGTCGGAACAATGGAAAATGATTTGCCGCCTGAAGGACATGCCGCTGGCGGGCGCGCGCATGGTGCAGCGGGGCCTGGCGTGGCAGGACTTGCCGGGCGTGGCGCTGTTCCGCGCGGCTGACGATGCGGTGTATGCGCTGCTCGACACGGTGCCTTGCCTGGGCGGCCCGCTGGCGCACGGGGTGCTGATGGAGAAAAACCTGATGGGGCCGAAGAACAGCTGGATCATCGAGCTCGATTCGGGCCGCCTGGTGGCGCCCGTGCAGGGCATGGCGCGCCTGTACGCCGTGCGCATCCTGGACGGGCGCATCTACCTGGACCTCAATGAACTCAATATCCCGGCCAGCAAGGCCGAACAGGCGCTGGCGGGATCGTTCGCCGTGCTGCCGCATGTGCAGATGGCGTAGGTGTATGGGGTCAGACCCTCAATGTCGCTAACGTCAGATTCGGCGCCAACGCAAGCGGGGGGCTGACCCCGGCCGTTTATTTAGGACGATTCAACAAATGCGCATGCGCATCGCGCAGCATGGTGGCCGTCGTGTCCCAGTCGATGCAGCCGTCGGTGACGGAGCAGCCGTAGGTCAGTTGCGACAGGTCTTGCGGGATCTTCTGGTTGCCGCCAACGATGTTCGATTCGATCATCACGCCCACCAGCGAGCGGTTGCCCTGGCGGATCTGGTTGACCACGTCGGCCATCACCAGCGGTTGCAGTTCCGGCTTCTTGTAGCTGTTCGCGTGCGAGCAGTCGACCACCAGGTTGGCTGGCAGCTTGGCCTTGGCCAGCGCCTGTTCGGCGATGGCGATCGACACGGAATCGTAGTTCGGACGGCCGTCGCCGCCGCGCAGCACCACGTGGCCGTACGCGTTGCCGCGCGTGCGCACGATGGCCACATTGCCTTCGCCGTTAATGCCCAGGAAGGAGTGCGGGTGCGCCGACGACAGGATCGCGTTGACGGCGATGCTGATGTCGCCATCGGTGCCGTTCTTGAAGCCGACTGGCGTCGACAGGCCCGACGACATTTCGCGGTGCGTCTGCGATTCGGTGGTGCGCGCGCCGATGGCGGTCCAGGCGATCAGGTCGCCCAGGTATTGCGGCGAGATCGGGTCCAGCGCTTCGGTGGCGGTGGGCAGGCCCAGTTCGCACACGTCGAGCAGGAACTGGCGCGCCTTTTCCATGCCTTCGTTGACCTTGAACGAATCGTCCATGTACGGGTCGTTGATATAGCCTTTCCAGCCCGTGGTGGTACGCGGTTTTTCGAAATACACGCGCATCACCAGCAGCATCGTATCCTTGACTTCCTCTTGCAGCGCTTTCAGGCGGCGCGCGTAATCGAGGCCGGCGACGGGGTCGTGGATGGAGCACGGACCGACGACGACGAACAGGCGCTGGTCCTTGCGGTCGATGATGTTGCGCAGCGCTTCGCGGCCGCGGCTGACGGTGTCGAAGGCGCTTTCCGACAGGGGCAGCTTGGCGTGCAGTTCGGCCGGTGTCGGCATGGGCGCGAAGGAGGTGACGTTGATATTTTCGATGTCTGGCGTATTCATGATTCTGGCTCGGCTTTCGCTATTGCGTTCTTTAAGAGGCAATAGTGTAGCGGAAATGCGGCCTGGCGGCGGGGAAGGGGGCAAAACGGGAATGCATGAGTTGTTTTTATGGCAGGGCCGGCACGCCGCCGGCCCCCTGCATGCTCAATGGCCGCCGGCCAGGCTGGCGCCAAAGCTGTAGCGGGCGATGCGCTGGTAGTTGCCGGCCAGCTCGGGTGGCCGGGGCAGGCCGGGATGGCGCCGCACATGCTCGAGGATGGCGCTTTCGTGCTGGCGTATCTGCGCGTCCAGGCAGGCGATCTGCTGGCACAGCAGGGCGTGCAGCGCATGCTGGCCGGCCCGCAGGTGCGCATCGAGGCGCGCCGATTCCTGCCGGCGCACGTCTTGCATGGCGTGCAGGCGGCGCAGCCACAGCCGTAGTTCCACATACGCGGGCGAGGGCGGCGTCCAGCGCGCGGGGCGCCTGTGCTCGCAGTAGTTGGCCAGCACCACGGCGCTGTGCGCCGCGTCGCCGGGCAAGCCATGACCGCGGATATATTCTTCCAGCTGCGCCGGCTGGGCGTCGCACACCAGCATGCCCATGTCGGCCAGCATGCGGGCCGGCACCTCGCTGTACGGCATATCGAGGCGCATGCAGACGCGCAAGCCCATGACGGGCACGTCGTTCTTTTGCAGCCAGCTGCGCAGCCAGCGGTAGCCGGCCACGTCGTTTTCCAGCACCTTGCACAGCACTTCGCCGCCCGAGAGCAGCACGGCTTTCAGCTGCAGTTTGCTCGTTTCGATGCCGACGAAGGCGCTTTCCCCTTTGCTTGCGTATCCCATGATGAGTTCCCTCCTGTGCAGTCATATACGCAGCGGCGGCGCGTTTGGATGCAGTGGCGAGGCACATTCATCCAAATCCGTCCAAAAAATTGCTTGAAAGACTGTTGCATTGGCGCCTATGGCGTCTTCCAGCCCGTCTGCACGGGGAAAAATCCGTGTAAGCTGGCGCCATGACGACTGTTTCCATACCCCATACCGATGTGGCCGGTGAGCCATTCCCCGCAGCACGTTTCATCAAAGAAATAGGACGCGGCAAGAACGGCGCGCGCAGCATGACGCGCATGGATGCCCACGCCCTGTACCGCGCCATGCTCGAGGGCCGCGTGTCGGACCTGGAGCTGGGCGGTATTTTGTTGTCGATGCGCATCAAGGGCGAGTCCGTGGACGAGATTGCCGGCTTCCTCGACGCGGCCGAGGCATCGTTCGCGCCGCTGGCCGCGCCAGCCGGTGCATTTGCCCCGATCATCATTCCCAGCTACAACGGCGCGCGCAAGATGGCCAACCTGACGGCCTTGCTGGCACTGCTGCTGGCGCGCGCGGGCGCACCCGTGCTCGTGCATGGCGTGACCAGCGACCCGGGCCGCATCACCACGGCCGAAGTGCTGGCTGCGCTGGGCGTGCCCGCCTCGCCGGACCATGCGCAAGCCGAGGCGGCCATGGCGCGCGGGGAAGCGGCCTTCCTGCCTATCGACGCGCTGGCGCCGCGCCTGGCGCACATGCTGTCCCTGCGGCGCGTGCTGGGCGTGCGCAATTCTACGCACACCTTGGTGAAAATCATGCAGCCGTTCGCGGGCCCGGCGCTGCGCCTGGTGTCGTACACGCACCCGGAATACCTGGAAATGCTCGGTGAATATTTCCTCACCGCCTCAGATCCCGCGCGCGGCGATGCTTTCCTGATGCGCGGCACGGAGGGCGAGACGGTGGCCAATGCCAACAAGGCGCAGCAGATCGACTGGTTCCATGGCGTGGAGCGCACGGTGCTGGTGGAAAAGCAGTTGCTGGTGGAAGAGTTGCCGCATTTGCCGGCCGAGCGCGATGCGGCCACCACGGCGGCCTGGATCGCGGCCGTGCTGCGCGGCGAGGTGCCCGTGCCGTCATCGATCGCCGAACAGGTGGAACAATGCCTGATGGCATCGCGGCAGATTGCGGCACGGCCGCGCTAGCCGCGCCGCCGCAGTTTACAATGGCGTCTTTGTAATCAGCGGTGACCGGAATTCTTATGGCAAAACAATTTGATGTGGCAGTGATCGGCGCGGGCGCGGCCGGCATGATGTGTGCGGCTGTTGCCGCCCAGCAAGGCAAGCGCGTGGTGTTGATCGATCACGCGGCCAAGCTGGCCGAAAAGATCCGCATCTCGGGTGGTGGACGGTGTAATTTCACCAATATTAACGCCACCCCGCAAAATTTCCTCTCGGAAAATCCGCACTTCTGCAAGAGCGCGCTGTCGCGCTACACGCCGCAGGATTTCCTCGCGCTGGTGAAAAAATACCGGATCGGCTACCATGAGAAGCACAAGGGTCAGCAATTCTGCAATGAATCGGCCGAGCAGATCATCGACATGCTCAAGGACGAGTGCGCCGCTGGCGGCGTGCACTGGCGCATGCCATGCAAGATCGACAATGTTGCCCAGCAAGCAGATGGCGGTTTCGTGCTGCAGACCGATAGCGGCGATATCGAGACGGCCAGCATCGTCATTGCCACGGGCGGCCTGTCGATCCCGAAGATCGGCGCCACGGATTTCGCCTACCGCATCGCCAGGCAATTCGATTTGATGATGGTGGAACCCCGCCCGGCCCTGGTGCCGCTGACGTTCGATGCGGCCAGCTGGGCGCCGTTCGCGGAATTGTCCGGCATCGCCCTGGAAGTCGATGTGGAAACGGGCAGCCTGAAAGGCCGCAAGGCCACGGGGGCGCGCTTCCGCGAAGATTTGCTGTTCACCCACCGCGGCTTGTCGGGTCCGGCGATTTTGCAGATTTCCAGCTACTGGCTGCCTGGCGAACCCATCGTCATCAACCTGTTGCCGGAAGTGGACGTGGCGCAGACCTTGATTGAAGGCAAGGGCACCCTGAAGAAGCAACTGGGCAATATCGTGGCGCAATGGCTGCCGCAGCGCCTGGCGGACTGCTTGCTGGCCGTCAATGGCCTGGCGCCGGATGCGCGCATCGCCGACATGCCCGACGCGCAGCTGCGCAAGCTGGGCCAGGCCATCAATGCCTGGTCCATCGTGCCGAACGGTTCCGAAGGCTACCGCAAGGCCGAAGTGACGCGCGGCGGCATCGATACGCGGGAACTGTCGCAGCAGACCATGATGGCGAATAAGGTGCCGGGCCTGTATTTCATCGGCGAATCGGTCGACGTGACGGGCTGGCTGGGCGGCTACAACTTCCAGTGGGCCTGGGCTTCCGGCGTGGCGGCAGGTATTGCCTTGCAGTAAGCAAGTCTGTAGGATGGGGTTCTGGCGCCCGGTGCGCCGGCCCCGGTGCGTGGTTTACGCCACATTCCGGCAGCGACCGCAGGCTGCATGCCGCACGCAAGTGGGGGAGGGGCTTCCCTTTCCGAATAAAAGCTGCTACTATCTATCTCTTCCTATACACCACCTCAACGGTTTGAATTTTACATGACCACTATTCGCCTTAAAGAAAACGAGCCGTTCGAAGTCGCAATGCGTCGCTTCAAACGCACCATCGAAAAAACGGGTCTGCTGACCGAATTGCGCGCACGCGAATTCTACGAAAAGCCAACAGCTGAGCGCAAGCGCAAGCTGGCAGCTGCTGTCAAGCGTCATTACAAACGCATCCGCAGCCAACAACTGCCGAAAAAATTATTCTAAGACTGTTCAGTCAGAACCAACCCGGGTAGTTCGGCGCATTGTTCGCCACGGGTTTTGTTTTGATTCGCCTGGAGTGATACTTCAGATGAGTCGCATACCCGCTCCGGTTCGCCGCAGCGGGTTTTCGCTTTTGTGGCCGCCTGCTTGGAGTGCCTGACAGAACCGTAGCGAGCGGCAGTGAGTTGCGGCTGAGAAGCGTAGCTGTGCGAATGCACAGTGAGCATCGGAGGCCGCAAATCGCGACGCGCAGTAGGTTATGTCAGGTACTCTTAGTCTGCGCACATTAGCATCGAGCCCTACTTACCAACACGAGGATTGCCATGAGCTTGAAAGAACAAATTACCGAAGACATGAAAAACGCCATGCGCGCCAAGGAAGCGGGCAAGCTGGGCACGATTCGCCTGTTGCTGGCGGAAATCAAGCGCAAGGAAGTCGACGAGCGCATCGAATTGACGGATGCCCACGTGACGGCCATCGTGGAAAAGATGATCAAGCAGCGCAAGGATTCGATCACCCAGTTCGAAGCCGGTGGCCGTGCCGACCTGGCCGACATCGAAAAAGCCGAACTGGTGCACCTGACGGGCTACATGCCTGCCGGCCTGTCGGACGACGAAGTGGCGGCCGAAGTGGCTGCCGCCGTGGCCGCCTCGGGCGCCGCCGGTCCGCAAGACATGGGCAAGGTCATGGCCATCGTCAAGCCGAAGCTGGCTGGCCGCGCCGATATGACGGTGGTGTCCGCCCTGGTCAAGAAAGCCTTGACGCCGGCCGCGTAAGCATACAATAGTAGCAAGGGCTGCCAGCCGTCGCGCTGGCAGCCTGTTAACAGCCCACACGTTGACCTGGCTCAACCTCAGGCCACGTGCGGTAGTATAGTCTGACCTATAACAAGACCCGCCCTAGCCAGTGATACCTCAATCCTTCATTTCCGATTTGCTCAACCGCGTCGATATCGTCGATGTCGTGGGGCGCTATGTGCAACTGAAAAAAGGTGGCGCCAATTTCATGGGCTTGTGCCCGTTCCACAGTGAAAAATCGCCCAGTTTTACCGTCAGCCCCACCAAGCAGTTCTATCACTGCTTCGGCTGTGGCGCGCATGGCACCTCGATCGGCTTCCTGATCGAGTACTCGGGCATGGGCTTTGTCGATGCCGTCAAGGACCTGGCGCAGAACGTGGGCATGGTCGTGCCTGAAGCGGACGACAAGATCCCGCCGGCCCAGCGCGCGCAGATCCAGGCGCAGAGCCTGGCCCTGTCCGACGCCATGACGCAGGCGTGCGATTATTACCGCGGGCAATTGCGCCATGCGCCGGAAGCCATCGCCTACCTCAAAAACCGGGGATTGACGGGCGAAGTGGCCGCTCGCTTCGGCATGGGTTTCGCGCCCGGCGGCTGGGACAACCTGCGCTCCGTCTTCCCCGATTACGACGTGGTGGCCCTGGCCGAAGCGGGCCTGGTGATCGACAAGGTCGATGAAGAGGGCAACAACCGCAAGCGCTATGACCGTTTTCGCGAACGCATCATGTTCCCGATCCGCAATACCAAGGGGCAAGTGATCGCCTTTGGCGGCCGCGTGCTCGACCATGGCGAACCGAAATACCTGAACTCGCCGGAAACCCCCTTGTTTTCCAAGGGTTTCGAACTATATGGGCTGTTCGAGGCGCGCCAGGCCATCCGCGATGCCGGCTATGTGCTGGTGACGGAAGGCTATATGGATGTGGTGGCGCTGGCGCAGATGGGTTTCCCGCAAGCGGTGGCGACCCTGGGCACGGCGTGCACGCCCACCCACGTGCAAAAATTGCTGCGCCAGACCGACAACGTGATTTTCAGCTTCGACGGCGACAAGGCTGGCCGCCGCGCCGCCCGCCGCGCGCTGGAAGCGAGCCTGGCCCACGTGTCGGACAATAAAACCATCAAATTCCTGTTCTTGCCATCGGAACATGATCCGGACAGCTATATCCGCGAATTCGGCGCCGAAGGTTTCGAGCAGCAAGTGCATGAAGCCATGCCGCTGTCGCAATTCTTGCTGAAAGAAGTGTCGGGCGAGCATGATCTGTCGGAACCGGAAGGGCGTGCCCGCGTGCAGTTCGACGCCAAGCCGCTGCTGCAACTGATGGCGCCGTCGTCCCTGCGCCTGCAGATCGTGCGGGGACTGGCCCAGCTGACGCAGTCCACGCCGGCCGAGATCGAAGCCCTGTTCGAGCTGGCGAAACCCGTTGCCGTGGCGCACCGTGCGCCGCCGAAATCGGGCCGCCCCGTGCCTGTCGGCCTGGAATTGAAGATCATGCGCATGCTGGTGGCTCATCCGCCTCTGACCATGCGCATCGACGAGGCCGCACTGGCCGCCTTCCAGCACCTGGGACCGGACGCGGCGCACAGCCTGGGGCAACTGGTGGCCGTGGGGCAGGCGCTGGGCGAGCACGGCAGTTTTGCCGCGTTGGCGCAGCAGTTGAAGGAGCTGGGCAGCGAGTACGACGAGATCATCGGCGAGATTGCGGCCGGCACGGAATCCGATTACGACAGCGAATTGTCGTGGCTGGTGAGCACCATCCGCGAGATCAAATTGAATGCCTTGAAGGCGGAATTGCAGCAATTGTTTGCGTCGGGTTTGCCATCCGAGAAAATTGGTGTACGCTACCGCGAAATCATGCAGGAGCAGGGGGCGCTGGAACGCGAGCGCGATGCCGAGTTGGTGAATCGCTAACCTTGCCCTGAGGGTATGGCGCGCACTGGAAAAACATTTTTCGCGTGCTATAATTAAATGCTAAGTATTGTGTGCTTTGGCAAGCTAGTTCTGTTTCGTAAATAGTATTTGTTTTCAGTAAGTTAGGCTCTTGATCGGCGCGGTGGATCGTGTCGGCAGCCAGGGCCAACTGGCGTTTTCGGCGTTGCGGGCAAGGCTCGCAGACGCTGGCAAGCCGCGCCAGGCTCTCGCTCCCAACGCGGTCGATGCAGGAATTTTTGCCGAGGCGGCTGGCAACAGCCGGTGGACAGGAATTGCTGCGCTTCCCGCGGATCGTGGCCGATGAGGTGTAAGTAACGTAACAGTGTCGAATTTGCGTAGTCGGCAGGTTCGAAGATGGTGGTTCCCGCAGGTAGACAGGGAACTGGCAGCAAACTTTATCCTAATCCACCGTAAAGCAAGTCGTTGTGTAATCGAAAGCGCCTGTGCCAATCAAGAAACCCGAATCCAAAGCGGCTGTAAAGCCCACTAAAGTTACCACGAAAGCCGAAAAGGCGCTCGACCGGCCAGAAGCGCGCGTTACCAGCGCGCCCGTGGTCAGCCAGACCACCGACGCTGCCACCCTGGCAGCCATCGATACGTCCGGTTATGTCTTGCCGTCGGTAAAAGTGCCAGGCCGCCGCGGCCGCAAGCCAAAAGAATTCCAGCCAGAAAATGATGAAGTCGCCGCCCTGAACGCCGTCGAGCGGGCCGAACTGAAGGCCGTCGACAAGGCCAAGGCCAAGGACCGCAAGGCGAAAGAGCGCGCGCTGCTGAAGGATGCCTTCTCGTCCGACACGGAAGCGAGCGAAGAAGAACTCGAGCGCCGGCGCCAGAAACTCAAGACCCTGATCAAGTTTGGCAAGGAACGCGGTTTCCTGACGTACGCGGAAATCAACGATCACTTGCCCGAAAACATCGTCGATCCGGAAGCCATCGAAGGCATCATCGGTACCTTCAATGACATGGGCATCGCCGTCTACGAGCACGCGCCCGATGCGGAAACGTTGTTGCTGTCCGATAACGTTGCCGTCGTCACCAGCGACGACGAGGCGGAAGCTGCGGCCGAGGCCGCATTGTCGACCGTCGATTCCGACTTTGGCCGCACCACCGACCCCGTGCGCATGTACATGCGCGAGATGGGCTCGGTCGAGCTGCTGACGCGCGAAGGCGAGATCGAGATTGCCAAGCGCATCGAAGATGGCTTGAAAGACATGATCCAGGCCATTTCCGCCTGTCCCGTGACGATCGCCGAAATCATCGCCGCCGCCGACCGCATCGCCAACGAAGAGATCAAGATCGACGAAATCGTCGACGGCCTCGTCGATGAAAACGAACCGGTCGCCGCTCCTGTCGTGACCGCGCCCGTCGAAGAGGACGAGGAAGAAGGCGAAGCGGAAGAAGAGGAAGTCGAAGAAGAGGAAGAAGCGAGCGCGTCGGGTGCCGCCGGTTTCTCGGCCGAACAGCTGGAAACCCTGAAACGCACGGCGCTGGAAAAATTCGCCGTCATTTCGCAGCAGTTCGACAAGATGCGCCGCGCCTTCGAAAAAGAAGGCTACAACTCGAAACCCTACGCCAAGGCGCAGGAAGCCATTTCGCAAGAGTTGCTGGGCATCCGCTTCACGGCCAAGGTGGTGGAAAAGCTGTGCGACACCCTGCGCGGCCAGGTCGACGAAGTGCGCCATATCGAGAAGCAGATCCTCGACGTGGCCGTGAACCGCTGCGGCATGCCGCGCGCCCACTTCATCAAGGTCTTCCCGGGCAATGAAACCAACCTCGACTGGGTCGATGGCGAAGTCAACGCAGGACACGCGTACAGCGCCATCCTGGGCCGCAACATTCCTACCGTCAAGGAACTGCAGCAGCGCCTGATCGACCTGCAGGCGAGAGTCGTCTTGCCGCTGCCGGACTTGCGCAACATCAACCGCCAGATGGCGGCCGGTGAAATGAAGGCGCGCAAGGCCAAGCGTGAAATGACGGAGGCCAACTTGCGCCTGGTGATTTCGATCGCCAAGAAATACACGAACCGCGGCCTGCAATTCCTCGACCTGATCCAGGAAGGCAATATCGGCCTGATGAAGGCCGTCGACAAGTTCGAGTACCGCCGCGGCTACAAGTTCTCCACGTATGCGACCTGGTGGATCCGCCAGGCCATCACGCGCTCGATCGCCGACCAGGCGCGCACGATCCGCATTCCCGTGCACATGATCGAGACGATCAACAAGATGAACCGGATTTCCCGCCAAATCTTGCAGGAAACGGGCGCGGAACCCGATCCGGCCACCTTGGCGATCAAGATGGAAATGCCTGAGGACAAGATCCGCAAGATCATGAAAATCGCCAAGGAACCGATCTCGATGGAAACGCCGATCGGCGACGACGACGATTCCCACCTGGGCGACTTCATCGAGGACAACAACACCCTGGCGCCGGCCGACGCGGCCCTGCACGCTTCCATGCGCGGCGTCGTCAAGGACGTGCTCGATTCCCTGACGCCACGCGAAGCGAAAGTGCTGCGCATGCGTTTCGGCATCGAGATGTCCACCGACCACACCTTGGAAGAAGTGGGCAAGCAATTTGACGTGACGCGCGAGCGCATCCGCCAGATCGAAGCCAAGGCGCTGCGCAAGCTGCGCCACCCATCGCGCTCCGACAAGCTGAAAAGCTTCTTGGAAGGCAACTAGAAGCCAATAGGGCTTGACGTACGCCCCTGATACCCCTATCCTCGCGTGTCCGTTTCCAAAACGGCCGCGCGAGGCGGGCATCAACAGCGCCGCCACGCCGCAGTCCCCCGGGCCTCTAGCTCATGCTTGGTTAGAGCAGCGGACTCATAATCCGTTGGTGCCGTGTTCGACTCACGGGAGGCCCACCATTATTTTCCTCACGCAATCGCGCGAGGGTCAGTTCTTCCTCGCTCTGCCAGAGCATTTTCAAGAGGTAAGAGCGTTTTTCATCGTCTGGTTCGCCTTCGGCGCCAGCGATGGCCATGGCCCGTTGAGGGTCTTCACCGATCAGCTCAGCAAGCTTTGCCGCGTAGTAGGGCGAAACATGCTGACGCTTCTTCCAGGTGCTTACGGCACCGTTTCCGAGCGAAAACATCTCAGCGATAGCTACGCCCTTATAGCTTTTCAAAACTTCATTTAATAATTCAATTGTCCGATTCATCATTTCTCTCCGTCAATAATCTCTCAACATGATATATTCTCTCCATGTGAGAGATTCTTGCAATCTCACGTCGTGTGAGTAAACGATAGCACATCTGTGCCGGACTTTAAGCGCGACGGGCGTTGTATTCCGCCATCAGTAGGTTTTCGACGTCACGCCGGATGATTTCTGTTGGCGGAATGCTGTGATAGCGAATTGTGGTGTACCCGGCTTGTTTGAGCATGGCGTCACGCTCTTTGTCGAGTAGTTCGCGGCCTATGTGGCTGCGGTCGTCTAGCTCGATCACTGCGATGACGTTCATTTGTTTGCTGCATAAAACGAAGTCGGCCACTTTGCGATTGAAGCGATTTCGGGATTGCCAGCCTTCGGCGGTAACAAGCGCGGAAAACGAGACCTGAGCAAGCACGACGCATTCAGGCAGGGCAGATGACAGTACAGAAAACATTTGTTGTTCTCGGTTCGTCAGTAGCTGCTTTTTGCTCAGCGTTAGTGGGCTTTTTGAACTGCTGCTTTTCTGATTTATGACGGTACTGACCACTAAAACAATTGCCAGGATGATGACAAAAAATTGAAGAAAGCTCGTAAGCATTTAGGTAGTTCCATTTGTTGGGGAAGTTGTTAAAACCATAGCACAACCGTGCTCCATTGCTCTAGCGGGCAAATCTACTAAAGAGGGAAGAAAATGAAAAACACCATCCAAATTTTGCATGTCACCCAGGTGGCTGGCCGTTCGAAAAAAACCGGCAATGACTACGATATGCGCATGGCGCAATGCATCGTCCACAAGCCAAACCGCGATACCGGCGTCATCGAGCCGTTAATCGGTGAGCTGGTCTTGCCGGAGCGCTTCAAAGACACCCAACCGGGCATGTATGAGGTTGAGTTCGAAGTCTCGATCTCGCAGGACAAACGTGTCGGCGCGCAGGTCTTTTCCATCACTCCTACTTCCGCTGCTTCGCAAGCAAAATCTGCTGCTCCTGCTCCTGCTCCTGGCCCTGCAGCTAAGGCTGCTCCCGTCCAACAAACTGCTTCCTAAATTTCCATGCCTGTCTGTGTCGAAGGAATGTCTTTAGCTACGACCCCGCGTACGCCGGGTCTGTCTCCTTACATTCCTGTTCCCTTTCGCAATGATCCCAAAGCCTGTACTTGGGTCATTCAGACCGGCAATGAATTTGCGGAGGCTCAGGCTGCTCAGCAGGAGTTAGAGGCCATGTTTTTGCCGTGCATTTTGGTCGTGATTTTCGTGCTTGGCTGGATTGCAGGTGCGCAGCGATGAGTGCTCTTTTTCAGAGTGTTTTGCCGGTGCTGTTGTTGCTGGCTTTGTTCGTCGCCGCTGTTCATCTGGTCAAGTTTTTGATCATTCGTATCGTGAGGCAAAAATGACTATTGCAGCTGCTATTGGTTACGCGCTTTCTGCTTTTGGCATCGGTTATGCGGCAGGTTCTGTTCAGCGCATTATCCGTCGCTCCATTGAGGTACTGGATTAGTAGCGCTTCTGGCGATTGGTCGTTGCCAGATTCTATGTAGGCCACTTTTTAAAGGGAGTTTTATATGAATAAAAATGTTCAACGCGGTTTGGCTTTGGTTGGCGTCCTGGCTGCTTCCGGTTCGGCAATGGCCGCTGATGATCCCGGCATCGCCGCTATCACGGCATTGTCCGGTACGGCAACTTCGTACATCACGGCTGCTTTCGCGGTCGCCGTGCTCGTCGCGGGCGGCTTCTGGGGTATCGGCATGATGAAAAAAGCGTTCTCCAAAGCCGGTTAATTTCGGCGTCGGTGGTGTGGGCGGCTTCGGTCGCCCTTTTTTTTGAGTTGGGACTTTTTTTGTTGGGGTGCGGTATGCGGGCCTTTCGCTTGATGGTTTTTTTGTGGCTGTGTGCGTTTTCGTCGTCTCTCGCGTGGGCTGCTGATCCTGTGATGTATACCGTTTATAGGGCGAGTGGTCCGCAGGAAAATAACAACACCTTATCCAGTCCGTTTTTGCAGCTTACTACTGCTTCAATGGCCGCAGCCAATAATAAGACCGGGATTAATGCTTACTGTTGGCCTTACGGCGCGGAGCGGGAGGATAAAAACCGCATCGATTCATTTGCAGTGGGGCAGAGGATCAATTGCACGGCGTTTTTATTTGGCATTCAAGATGAGGGCGGCATTGTTGGCATTTTTAAGTCTCCTTGTAAGGCTGGGGATTCTGTTGGTATTTTGCATGTGCCTATGAGTTATGAGAGTGTCAATTTAGATAAAGAGCATACTGTCGTCGAAAAGCTTAACACAATGTCAACTAATTTTTGCGGGATTGATTCTTGCCTTATCAAACAGGCAAGTAGCGCTGAGTGTCATTACACTGCTTATAAGCCGGGAATTGACTTATACGAGTGTTTTGTTGAGGGAATCAAAACAGGTGCTACTTGCACAGTCGGTCAGGGTGATGACGGCCAGTTACCCAATATGCCCGCTAAACCGTACGATCCTGATAAGCCTACTGATCCTAAGGACCCTGGTACAAATCCAACAGGTCCTGGTGGTGAGCCAGGAAAACCCGGAACAGATGGCTCTGGTGGCTCTGGTGGTAATGGCGGTGCCGGTGGCGTAGCTGGTAAGGATGGTACAGGCGGTGCTGGTGGCGCTGGCGGTGCTGGTGGTGCTGGTGGTGTCGGTGGTCGCGGTGGTGCTGGTGGTGCTGGTGGCATTGGCGTTGGTGGTGCAGGCGGAGCGGGCGGCCCTGGTGGTGGTGGTGGCTCTTGCGGCGGCCCTGATCAACCAAAATGCAAAATCGATGAATCTGGTGTTAGTGGTGGCAACGGCATTTGGGATAGTTTAGGCGATTTGTTCGGCAATGACAGGGACGGAAAACCGGGTGGCCTTGGTGAGGCGGAGGTTTCTGGTAGTACTTTCGGTATGCCGGGTCTTGGTAGTTATATTCCCAATGGCACTTGTGAAAATCCTACTGTGAGTCTTCCGTTTGGTGGGCCTTCCCTTGAGGTCGATGTTTGCAAATATGTTCCGATGGCTTCAGCTATGTTCGCGCTCCTTTGGCAATTTTTGTTTGTCTATGGTTGTCTTGCCACTCTTTCTCGTGCCACTTCCAAACCTGCTACCTAGGAGTTTCTTATGCCAGCTTTAGCCGCGTTATTGCTTGAAATGGTAGTCGGTCTTATCGGTTTTTTGCTGAAGTACTTTACGCAAAAAGCTGTTATTGCCGGGCTTATCGTGACCTTTGTGGTTTCTCTTTTTTATGCCTTGATGGGCACTTTTACAGGTGTGATTAATTCCGCCATTGGTGGTGCCGGTTCTGTACACCCTATGTTTGGTGCCGGGGTGGCTATGGTTATCTCTCCGAATACTGCGTCTTTGCTCGCTGCCTATTTCGTTTTCTTTGGCTTGTGCGAGGTTTATAAGTACAAACTTGCTCTTGTCGCTATCTGGACGAAACAGATATGAAAACCTTGCATACAATTTTTATGATTGTGTTTTTCGTTGCGGTGTTTTGGTTCGTTTGGTGCCACATTGCATCGGACCTTCCGTCTGATTTTCTGGAGCGTTTCGTCAAGAACTCGAAGAAAAAAGGGCGCAAATAATGGCTGTCTACGCTGTCACGGGCAAGCTTGGTAGCGGCAAGGGTAAGGCTGCTATAGAACAGTTGCGGCGCTATCTTCGGGCCGGTAAACGTGTCGCTACCAACTGTGATGTTTTTCTCGATCATCTGATGCCTGGGCTTGATAGGTCGACCGTCATTCGCATACCTGACAAGCCTTCTGCTCTCGATCTTTACATGGTTGGCAGCGGCAATAAATTCATCCAGTTTGATCCTATTTTCAAATACACCGATGCTGCTATTTCTGCTGTGGCGCCTTCGCCTAAGCTGCTCCCAGGCTTCGATGAATCTCACAACGGCGCTCTGATTCTCGATGAGTGTGGCTCGTGGCTCAATACGCGGAATTTTCAGGACAAGGGTCGCGCGGAGTTGCTCGAGTGGGCTATTCATGCTCGCAAGTATGGATGGGACGTATTTTTCATCATGCAGAACGTCTCTCAAATTGATAAGCAGTTGCGTGATTCTTTACTTGAATATGTCGTTCGCATGAACAGGCTTGATCGCATGAAAGTTCCTTTTGTCAGTGCCGGTGTAAAGTTTTTGACCGCTGGCATGTCTGAGGGTAACTTGCCGCGTCTGCACGTTGGTGTGGTGCGGTTGGGGTCTTCCGCTGACGGTCTCGTCGCTGATCGTTGGGTGTTTCGTGGTGACGATTTGAACGCCGCTTATAACACCACGCAAGTGTTTTCCGATGCCTATCCGCATGGGTCGCATTCTTTGCTTTCGTCTTGGCATCTGTCCGCACTTGTCGGGGTTCCTGCCGATTTTATCGGCCCATTGCCGGCATCGCCGGCCGCCTTGTCGCTTCTTCGTCCTCGCGTTTCTCCATCTAAACCTTCTTGGACTCGTATGATTAAATTCACTGTTCTCGTGCTCTGTTTTGGGCTTACTGTCGGGGGTTTTGGTGCTCGTTATGCATATATGCACGGCTATGGATTGGACGTTGAGCCAGACAAGCCTATCGTGTATGAAAAAGGGCTTCAGGGCTTGGGCTACTTTTCCGATGGGCCTGCTTATACCGTTTCACTCTCCGATGGCAGGTTAATGAAAGCACTTCGTTTTCGTCGTGAGACTGTCGGTTGGTCAGCGATGATCGAGCCTAATGTTTGGGTGCGGGGTGGTGTATGAGGCGCTTTTTTGCTGGCTTGTTGCTGTGCGTGGTTGCCTTTACTGCCCGCGCTGAGGTCGTATCGTTCGACTTTAATTCTGTTTCTCTCGTTGCGTTCGCTCAGGCTATTTACCGCAATATGCTTCGTCGCGATTTTGTTATCTCGCCTGATGCTCTGTCCCTTGATCGCAAGTTTTCCCTATCTTTGCGCGCTATTGACTCGTCTAAGGTGCCAGCTCTTGTCGATGGCATTTTGCTGCAGCAGGGTGTCGTCAGTGAGTTGAGGGACGGCGTGTATTACCTCGATTTGTCAAGGGACGCTCGTACGGCGCTGATGCGTGAGAAGGCTGCTGCTCAAGGTCTTGCCGATCATCCGCCAGTGCAAGGGCCGGTTGGCCAGTCTGCGCCGCCTGTTGGCGCTTCTGCGCCTCCTGATGCTCCCTCTGGTGCTTCACCTGATCTTTCTAAGGCGTCGCCCCTTCTGCGTGCTGCTGCTGATGTTTCGCAGGTCTATGAGTCGGAGAATAGGTCTGTTGAGTTTTTGGTCGATGTTATTAAGGCTGCTTTCGGTGATCGTGCGGCCGTGGTTGCCGGTGGCCAGGTCGTTCTGAGTGGTACGGTGGACGATGTTGAAAAAATGTTCGTGCTGCTTCGCGCTATCGATAGGTTGCCAAAGATGGTCGATGTGTCTGCGTCTTGGGTTGAGGTTACGGAGACGGGTTCTGATCAGCAGGGCATTTCAATAATGGCGAACGTGCTTGGGGCAAAGTTCGGGCTTACTCTTGGTGTTCAGTCTGGCTCTAGCGCTATCAGTTTGAAGGGTGCAAATTTTGGGCTGGTTCTCGATGCGCTTCGGACTGACGGCCGTTTTCGTCAGGTATCAAATTCTCGTATCGTCGGTGACGACTATCAAAAAATGACACTGATTGTTGGCGATGAAACGCCCACGATCGCCAGCACTGGCAAGGATAATTCCGGCAATACCGTGCAAAACGTCGTCTATCGGGCTTCGGGGGTCATTGTTGATGTGCTGCCTAAAGTCTTGGGTAGCGGCAAGGTCAATCTTGCCATCGATGGTCAGATCTCTAGTTTTAAGGCCACGGCTACCGGTGTAGTTGGTTCTCCCACTTTGATCAAGCGGCAGGTTAAAACGGCTGTTACGGTGGCGGACGGTGATGTGTTGCTCATCGGTGGTTTGAACGACAGCCAGGACGACCAGCGCTCCAATGGTTTGTCTTTTCTTCCTGCTGCCTGGTCCTTGAAAAACAATACTAAGAGCAGGACCGATCTGGTTCTGGTGTTGAGTGCGCAGGTTTCTCGCGCCTCAGAAAAACAGTGATTTGTCACGTTAATTTCGTTGTGACAGCACAAGCGGCCCGAAGGGCAAAATCTTTGAGGGCCTATCGAAGTCGGCGTTTGATTTTGAAGTAAAGGCTTCTCATGGCCTGTGCGTATCGGAGCGAGGAGCGACACGTTTTCAAAGTTTTAGCGGGTAGTCCGCTTCCTTGTTTAGTACCTCGCTGCAGCACGTTGGCCAGTACTGCCCACTCTGAAAAACTGTTTTGAAAGTATGCATATGGACCCTTCAAATAACGATAGGGCAGTAGGGCGGGGTAGGGGGCGTCCTGCTACTGGTGCGGCAAAGACTCCAGCTGAACGGCAAAAGGAGCGTAGAGCGCGTTTACGTGAGGCTGGCAAGGCATTTCTAACCGTGCATATAGATGAGAAATTGCTTGCTGGTTTGAAGGAATACATCCGCTTTAAGGACGTTACGTCGGATCAGGTGATTGAAAGATTGTTGCGTCAGCAGTTGTTGCGTAAGCGGTAGCGGAAAGCTTCGTGACGCTACCTGTGCGCAGCGCGGGTAGCGGCGCGGAGCGCCGCTAAACTTGTATTAGGGACACTTAAGAACACAGCAGTAGAAAGCGCAGTTACGGGCAAGTGCAGTACAGGATTTCAGATCAGTTTTTGATGGACAAAAAAAAAGCCCCAGGCATCTACTAAATGCCCGGGGCCTTCGATAAACCTGCCGTTACAGGATGACCGAATGACCGAATTAGATTATGAAAACGCTTTAGCGTCAATTGATTTCTCGCCTATAGAGCCATCTGCGCAACATCGCCCCGAGTGGTGGGACGATGATGGGATCAAAAATACGTGGAACGACAACTATACGGCCCGTAAGCGCGTTTTCCCGGACGGACAGTGCGAAGTGACAGTAACCAAGGAACGGCACTTTGTAGGCCCCGCTAGGCTGCTCAAAACGAAGGCCAAGCGCGGCGAGTCCGAAAACCGCGAAGCAAACGATGATGATGCTGGCCGCCGGGCGAAAAAGAACGTCAAACACTGCTGCAAACAGATTGGCGCTGATCGTATGGTCACGCTGACGTATCGAGAGAATATGGTGGATCGTGAGACAGCACTCAAGCACTGGAAAGCATTCTGCCGCAAGCTCGGCAAGCACAAACAATTTCACTACGTCGCCGTCATCGAGGAGCAAGAGCGCGGCGCGCTGCACTTCCATGTGGCGGTCGCAGGTCGACAAATGTACGCGCTCCTGCGCTCGATCTGGCAAAGCGTCTTGGGCCGTGGTCCGGACGGTGAACAGATGGGGCAAGTCAACGTCCGCGATCCGCATCGTTTCGGCTTCGGCGTCACTGGCGCGCACAAAATTGCCAGCTATATTGCCAAGTACTGCGGCAAGGAAATGCAGTGTAGGGCGCTCGATCAAAAACGCTATTTCCGCTCCAAGGGAATCGTGGTGCCCGAAGTCCATTCTTGGCGCCTGTTGGGCTGTACGTCGATGCTTAGTGCCGCACAGGCCGCTTTCCGTGCGATTGAAGGGCATTGCATGGACGGATTGCAGACGTGGTGTAACAATGGCCTTGGCGTCGTCTACCTTGCGACTGCTCCTGGCCTACCTGATTCTGTGCATGAATGTCCATTTTGAATGTTGTATAGTTGATTTAACGTAACACTTGGAGTTGCCTATATATGGGAGTATTAGAGTTGTCACCGTTGGCATTTTCATCGGAAAATGTTATGCAGAAAACATGGGATGATGCCGTTGCCCGGTGGCTAATCGAGAAAGCAGATAAGGCATCTCTAAGGTCGGATCTGTGCATTATCAGGTGGTTAGATCGTTACCTGAGTGGCTTGCCTATTGCCAAAATAACACGGCCAGTCGTTGACTCGCTGGCGCATGAGAAAATTTCAAGTGGCGTAGCAAATGCAACCGTAAATAGGATGCTTGCGTTGTTGCGATCTATTTTGATCAGGGCATCTGTGGATTGGGAGTGGCTTTCGATCATACCTAAAGTTCGCTTGTTGCGTGAACCTGTTCGTAGGGTTCGCTATATTACTAAATTGCAGGCGGAATCCCTGCTGCTGCAACTGCCGCCCCATCTTGCTGAAATGACTGCATTTTCGTTAGCCACTGGACTTCGGAAGAGCAATGTGACAGGGCTATGCTGGGCGCAGGTTGACTTGCCACGAAGGGTTGCATGGATACATCCAGATCAATCAAAGACTCGTAAGGCGATTGGGATCCCATTGAACACCGACGCAGTGCGTATAATTACTTTGCAGATTGGCAAGCATCCACTTCGAGTGTTTAGCTATAACGGGCAGCCTATTGTGCAAGTTACTACTGCGGCGTGGTATAAGGCGTTGAAGCGTTGCGGAATCGAGAATTTCAGATGGCACGATCTGAGGCATACATGGGCTAGTTGGCATGTTCAGAGTGGCACCCCGCTTAACGTACTGCAAGAACTTGGGGGGTGGGAAAGTACTGAAATGGTGAGGCGATATGCACATTTTTCCGCTTCTCACTTAGCAAAATATGCTGAATCGTTACCTGAATTAACTTAGATTGCTGGATCGAATTGAAAATAAGGCAGCATCTGAATTTTTTGAATTAGTTTTGATGTAATTGTATTTTTGGAAATTTAAAATTGGAGTGTTATGAATATTTCTTCCGTTAAGATATTTGGTCTTTTTGAGATATTTAATTACGACATATCATTTGAAAATGGTAGTAACGTTTTAATTATAACTGGACCAAATGGGTTTGGTAAAACAATGGTTTTAAATATTATTTCAAATTTTTTTGGAAGAAGATTTTCTTTTTTTCAAAAATTAATATTTTCCAAAATCGAATTGAGTCTGGATGATGGCACTGTTGTTCATATGCGAAAAATTACTGGTGATGATAAGAAAAAAAAGGGAGTAAAGGATACTGATACCGTTGAATTTGCATTTGGGAGAAATGGAAGATATTTGGATCGGTTTGTTTTTCCAATGGTGTTGAAGGAATACTTTGACAGTGATACTGAACGATATTTAAATAGGAATACTTCATTTAGATCGCTCGGAGAGAATGTGTGGTTTGATGCGCGCAGTGGAAATCATTTATCCAGTTCTGAAGTTTTTGACTATCTTCAAGCTGGGGAATTGAGTCGAGAATTGTCGAATGGAAAATTATTCTCTGGTGAAATAGAAGGTATTTTAAACTCAATTAATGTGCATTTAATTAGAGAGCAAAGATTATTTAAAAAAGTTCTTAGCCGAGATCGGGCTGATAGAGCATATCGGGAAGTTGTTGATAATGAAAATGTCATGTCCGACACAATTCAGGTTTATGCGGAAGAATTAAGGGATTCTATTGCTGTTGCGTCAAAAAATTCATTTTTGCAAACTCAGGAGCTGGATAGCAGTTATCCCGCAAGATTGAGGGGGGAGCGAAATGTTATGAATGAGATTGAGTACGGTATTAGATACCGAGAGTTAAAGAAAAAGCAGGAGACTTTAACTAGGTTGGGACTCTATGATAGTACTCAAGAATTTTTGACTTATTCGCAGGAAGATGCAAAGGCACTTTCAGTTTACATTAAAGATCTTGAAAAGAAATTGGGTGTTTTTGATGCTTTGTTGAAGAAGCTGGAACTGTTTACGAATATTTTGAATAAGCGTAGATTTACTTTTAAGTCTATAAAAATAAGTCGTGAGAAGGGTTTTTTCTTCGAAACAATAGCAGGTAAGCCACTTGAACTTGGGCAGCTTTCCTCTGGCGAGCAGCATGAAGTAATTCTTTTATATGAACTGATATTTAATGTAAAAGAAAATGTTTTGGTTTTAATCGATGAGCCGGAGATATCCTTACATGTTACTTGGCAAAAAGAATTTTTAAGTGATCTTTTTAATATAATACAGCTCCAGAATATTCAAGTTGTAATAGCGACTCACTCACCATCAATAATTAATGGTCGCTGGGATTTGGTCTATAATTTGGAGAAGGTATCTCAATGAAGAAGAAGGATGTAACTTACGAAGATAAGTTTGGGGAGTTGTATATGGATGTCGGTCATCCGAATAATTCTGGAAAAACCTACATTCTTGTCGAAGGAGATAGTGATATTAGAATTTTTAGGAAAATATTTCATCCTATTAATTGCAAGATTGAAAGTATTCCTGGGGGAAATCCGAAGGTCGAGAAAGCAACAAATGATCTTTTGAAACGTTATAATTTGGTATTTGGAATCAGAGATTCTGATTTTATAAAACTAAGTGGTAATCAATATCCTCATGGGGATGTTTTTCTTACCGATTTACATGACATAGAAATGTGTTTGATATCAATGGCTGAGGTTTTTAGTTCATTGATTTTCGAGAACACATCTATTGCTCAAGATAAGCATGTATTTATTCGAGATAATATAATGCTTGCTATTAGCGATGTGTCGTATCTTAAATGGCTAAATTTCAAAGAAGATTTGCAGCTATGTTTTGATTCATCTGGATTCCAAGACTTAATTTGCTTTGATACAAATACTGTTGATATTGAAAAGTACTTTCAGCGGATAATTGCTAAATCTCCAAATGCAAAAATAATTGATATCACATCAATTAAGGATAAAATTGAAAAACTTAAAGAGGAATCTCCAAATCCGTTTCTTCTTTGTAATGGTCATGATTTTATAAAAGCTTTATCGGGATATTTGATAAGCAATCATAATGCAAAACATGTAAGTGAGGCAATTCTCTCGGCTGCGGTTAGAGTGGCGTTTACCAGTGAAATGTGGAAGGGTACTAATTTGTACTCCCAAACAATGTTGTGGGCTACGGAAAAAGGGTGCAGCATATATTCATAGAATTTGATATTTTATGGATATTTAATGTAAAATTTGATTCGCATGGTTGTTATTTTTATTGAATCTTTTTTGATAGAGCATGTGTCTCATAATCCGTTGGTGCCGTGTTCGACTCACCGGAGCCCCACCAGAATTTAGCAATATTAGATCAAGCCCCGGCGGGTAACTGCCGGGGCTTTTTTCGTGCTGTCGTACAATCGCGGCATTACGATTGATGATGGATGAAACGAGATGACGGCTGAAGTTAGGATGGAAGATATCGTCGTGGGCGATGGCAAGGCAGCGGCGCGCGGTGCGCTGATTACGGCCCACTACCGGGGCTGGCTGGAAGATGGCACGGAGTTTGACTCGTCGCACAAGCGGGGTGAGCCTTTTCGCTGCGTGTTGAGCAATAACAAGGTCATCCAGGGCTGGATTCTGGGTTTGCAGGGCATGCAGGTGGGCGGCACGCGCAAGCTGTGGGTGCCGGCAGAGCTGGCGTATGGCGAGCGGCAGATGGGTTTGATTCCGCCGCATTCCAATTTGCTCTTCGAGATCGAGTTGCTGGAAGTGTTGACGCGCGATTGATGTCTAGATGATGTCATCAGGCCGATACGACGCCGGCTTTTTTCAGCAGCAGTTGCTCGATGTCGGCGCGCAGCGCCTGCTGCGTGGGGAAGTTGGCATAGCGTAAGGTCACATAGCCGGCTAGCCTGAGCATGGCGTCGCGCTCCTTGTCCTGGCGTTCGCGGCCGTTGTGGCTGCTGTCATCGAGCTCGATCACGGCGATGACGTTCAGTTGCTGGCTGCACAGCACAAAATCGGCCACCTTGCGGTCGAAACGGTTTCTGTTCGCCCATCCCTTTGCCGTCACCAGCGCGGAAAACGCCACTTGCGCCAGCACTGTGCATTCCGGCAAGGCCGTTGGCAGCAGGTGGTACATTTGCCGCTCACGCGCCGTCATGACGGGTTTCCTGTGCAGCCGCAGCGGCGCACGGGACTTTGCGTTTCCGCGCACGGCCAGCATGGCAAAGAGCAGGAGCAAGGCCGCGATGGCGATCAGGACGGTGTAAGAAGGCATGCGTTGGCACCAGAATGGACGAATCCTGATGGTACGCGAACAGCGGCGTGTTTTCGTGCCGCTGCCGGCGTATTTCAGGTGGTGCGCTTGTTGGCGATCAAGCCTGTTTCAAGTTGACCGGCATCAGGTCCAGCGCCGGCACGATGTCGTGCAGGCTGGCTACTTCATAGGTGGGAGTGGCGGCCGAGGTATTGGCCATGCTGTCAGGGTTGAACCAGCAACTGTCGATGCCGTAGCGGTTGGCGCCGAGGATGTCGGCATCCAGCCGGTCGCCGATGATGATGCTTGTATCTTTGCGGAATGCGCGCGCCATGTTGGCGGCGTATTCGAAGAAACGCACGTCCGGCTTGGCGTGGCCGCATGCTTCCGAGGTGGCGACGAAGGAAATGTAGTCGCTCAGGCCGGACGCGGCGATGCGGCGGTTCTGGATGGATTCGACGCCGTTGGTGATGATGCCCACTTCGCCGAGATGCGACAGTGTTTCGCACACTTGTTTGGCGCCATCGATGAGCACGACCGTGTCCGGCAGGGAGTCCAGATACAGCCGGCTGGCCAGTTCCGGATCGATGGCGATAGCGTTCAGTGCAAACGTCTGGCGGAAGCGTTCCACCTTCAGGAAATCCTTGCTCACGGTGCCCATTTCGAAACGTTTCCACAGGTCGACGTTGATCGCCTGGTATTGGGAAAACAGTCCGTCGATGCCGTCGCGCAAGCCCAGTTCGTGCATGGTGTGCAGGAACGAGCGTTTTTCGGAGGCCCGGAAGTCGAGCAGGGTATCGTCGAGGTCAAACAGGAATAGCTTGTATTTCATGGCGTGTCATTGAAAGGAACTTGTCTTGCATCGTAGCACGTAGCGATGAGTTCGGTTGGCCGTGCCCTGCCTGGGCGATCCGCTACAATCGCTGCCGCACCTGTTACCCTCACTCCATTCCCGCACATGGCCCAGCTCTCCGTCAACGTCAATAAAATCGCCTTGCTGCGCAATTCGCGCGGCCGCAACTTCCCGGACCTGCTCGCGTTTTCCGCGCGCTTTCTCGACCTGGGCGCCGCCGGCATTACCTTGCACCCGCGCCCGGACCAGCGCCATGCGCGCTACGACGATGTGGCCCCGTTGCAGCACCTGTGCGCGGAGCGGGGACGCGAGCTGAATGTGGAGGGCTATCCGACGGCGGAATTTCTGGAAATAGTGAAAAGCGCGCGCCCGGCGCAATGCACCTTGGTGCCCGACATGCCGGGCCAGCTGACGTCCGATCACGGCTGGGACATCGAACGGCATGCGGCGCTGTTGCGCCCCGTCATTGGGGAATTGAACGACCTGGGCATCCGCGTCAGCCTGTTTGTCGATGCCGACTACCCGGCGCTGGAATGGGCGCGCGAAGTGGGCGCGGCGCGGGTCGAGCTGTACACGGAACGGTTTGCCGAGAGTTATGGAGGCGCGCAGGCCGATGCCGTATTCGATACGTATCTGCAGGCGACGCGGCGGGCCCAGGCGCTGGGACTGGGCGTGAATGCGGGGCATGACCTCGATCTGCACAACCTGGCGCGCTTCCTGGACATTCCCGGCATCCTGGAAGTGTCGATTGGCCACGCGTTGGTGGTCGAGTGCATCGAGCAGGGCATGGAGAAGGTGCTGGGCCGCTACCTTGAGATATGTCAATCATAGAAGCCTGGGGCGACGACGCCGTCCGGCCATTGCAGCCTGAGCCGGATTGGCCGCTCTTCGACGCCGATTTTTCCGTGTCGGCACAGATGCTGGCGCAGGTGCAAGCGCTGACGCCCGATGCGGCGGCGCAACTGTGGGCGCGCCATGTGTCGGCCCGGCCCGACGAGACGCACCCGATGCAGCTGCGCGAGGGGCATCGCTTGCAGCCAACGGTATCGGGGCCGGACTGGCTGGCCGAGTTTGATGCCATTTCCAGCGAGCGCGCGGCGCAGGATGGCCGCGTGGCCGCATTCCTCGCTTCCCACTTTCACACTGCCAGGACGGCGCCCGTGTTTTTCATGGCCAGCCGGGCGCTCGCCTATGCGCTGACACCGGCTGCGCTTGGCGCATGCTGGCCTTGCTTGCTGGCCATTTCTGACGAGGGCCCTTTGCTGTACCAGCCTGCCACGGGCCGGTTCGTCTGGTGCCGGCCACATGGGGCGCTGGCCGGTGGCGAGGATAGGCCGGAATCCGCGCCGTGAGTGTGCACGCAGCGATTACATATCCACCCACCAGTTGAGCAAGGTTTCATCATCGTCGTCATCGAGGTTGACGTAGATATTGGCGAAGTACCATTCCACGCCCGTCGCTGTGCGGAAGGCGTCGAAGGGGCCGTTGACGTTGTAGATGCCGTGGTGTCCTGGCACGCTGAAGGTGAGGTTGCCCTTGTACTGGCCATCCATGGTGCCGCCCAGCTGGCTTTGCACATCGCGTTCGAGCTGGTCCACTGCTTCTTGCGGCACGTCGTCGGCATAGATCTGGATGCAGAAGTTGCCGCCGCGCTTCAATACTTCGGCGGGGGCGAGCGGGTCGGCGATGTTGACGATGTCGCCACGCGCCAGGTTCAGGGTCAGGCCAGGCGAGGCCAGCAGTTCGTAGACGTGCTCGTCAATCTGGCGCGCGGGCAGGGTCTCGTACACGGGGCCGCTGGAGTTTTCGCCTGCCAATACGCGGATGTGCGGCAAGCCTTCGCAATTGATGTCTTCCATTTATTCTTTCATAGTGCCGGCGCCATGCGTTGCAGGGCGCGCCAAGGGTTTATGGCAATATTGTACCGGGTGCGTGCTTGCTGGCAGAGCACGCAACGGTGCAAACGAGGAGAGGCAATGGAACATGTGGTCCAAACAGGCGGCTGTCTATGTGGCGCCGTGCGCTTCGAAGTGATGGGCGAGGGCAGCAATCCGCATAGCTGTTCGTGCCGAAATTGCCAGCAGCACACAGGCGCGCCGACGGTGGCGTGGGTGGAGTTTGCGCGCGATCAAGTGCGCTGGACGGGCACGGCCGGTGTGCCTGCCACCTATCGCTCGTCCGATTATTCCAGCCGGGCCTTCTGCGCCGCTTGCGGCAGTTCCATTGGCGCCATCGACGATGCGCCGACGGTGGCCTTGCTGGCGGGCAGTTTTGATGATCCTGGCCGGGCGGCCTTTGCGCCTGCATATCACTCGTTTGAAGACCGCAAGCCGCACTGGTGGCGGGCGGCCACTGCCGTTGCCGATGCGGCGCATCGGGTTGGCAGCGGAGTCCACACCCCGGAATGAAAAAAGCACGCCGAAGCGTGCTTGCGCGCATGACTTGGCGCGATGACTTAATTGTGTGCGCTGATGCCGCTGCGGAATTGTTCGAAACCGGCGCGCGCTGCCTTGTAGCAATTCCCCGCAGCCGCTTCCAGGCCTTCGCGGTCGAGCACTTCGACCGTGCCGCGGCGGTACTGGATCAAGCCTTCATCCTGCAGCTTGCGGGCCGTGACGGTGACGCTTTCGCGGCGCACGCCCAGCATGTTGGCCATGGTGTCTTGCGTCACTTTTAATTCGTTCGACAGCGAACGGTCGAGGCGGTCCAGCAGCCAGCGGCACAGTTTTTGTTCGATGCTGCAATGGCGGCCGCCCACGACGTTCTGTGCCATTTGCGCGAACATGGCGCTGGTGTAGCGCATCAGCAATTGCGCCAGCGCGCCGCCTTCATTGAACACTTCGCGCAGGAAGGCCGTTTTCAGGCGGTAGCCGTAGCCGGCCGTTTGCACGATGGCGGTGCAGGTGGCACGCTCGGCTTCGTACAGCACCACGCCAGCCACGCCTTCGCGGCCGATGACGGCGATTTCCGTGGTGGCACCGTCTTCCATTACATATAGCAGGGAAACGATGGCGTTGGTGGGGAAGTACGTGTATTCAATCTTGCCGCCGCAATCGAACAGGTGCTTGCCGGCAGGCAAAGCGACCAGTTCCAGTTGGCAAAACAGGCGCTCCAGATCGGTGCGCGACAAGGCGCGCAGCAATTCGTTCTGTTGCGCGCCCGTGATGCTGATCATCGGTGTGGCGGGAGCGGCTTGCCAGTTGTGCTGGGCGGCGGCGTGGTTGTTCGTTGCTGGGGTCAGGTTGCTATAAGCTTTGTACATGGTAGGGCCTCGTCTTCTGATTTTGTTGGATGGCGCTGCTTTTCTGGCTTGCTAGCGTTGTGCTGAATCTTGTATCCACTATAGGACCAGGGGGCGCGGACGGGCATCGGATGAGCCGACGCGCTTATGTAGGCTAGGAACATTGCCTCGTGTCATCCGACTCCTACGCCTGCCGCTTCGTTTTTCCTTGTGGAAACACGGCAAAAAATACGTCGGGCTGCCCGCAACCCGCGAACTTCGGGTTCCTACAGCGGTCAAACCACTCTGCGCTGCAGTAGGGCGGTGATAAAATGTTGCATTGCGGAAATTCGACGTGTGTTGCGGGAGGAAGCGCTGTCCTTGCTCTCCCTCGCTGCTCACTTCCGCTGCAACTGCGATGCCTTCCTTGGTCGCCTCATTGTCCGCGCCGTTGCCAGCGCGCGGCCGTCTTGTTCCGTTGTCCCGTTTAATGAAGGAAAGCAACGCATGAAATGGTTTTTTGATTTGAAAATTGCGACCAAGCTGATCTTGTCGTTTGGTGCCGTGCTGCTGTTGACGGCTGCGCTGGGCGTGTCGGCGATCTTTTCCATGGCGCGTATCAATACCGCGTCGACGGACCTGTCCGCCAACTGGATGCCCAGCGTGCTGGCGGCCATGTCCATGCGCAGCGATGTCAGCGATTTCCGCCGCTGGGAACTGGCGCACATGCTGGCCGCGCAGGATGCCGACATGGCGCAGAATGAAACGCGCATGACGGAAACGCAGGCCAAGCTGAAGGCGGACGGCGACAACTACCGCCGCCTGATTTCCGAACCGGGCGAGAAGGAAATCTTCGAGCGCTTCCTGGCGCTCAACGATGAATTCATGCGCCTGCATGCAAACATGCTGAGCCTGTCGCGCGAGATGAAGAAGGAAGAGGCGCGCGCGCTGGCCGTGGGACCGTCCGCCAAGGTCATGACGGACATGATGGTGACCCTCGATCAATTGGTGTCGATTAATACGGACGGCGGCGTGCGCTCGAGCGCCAGCGCCGATGCAACGTATGCGGCCTCGCGCGCCAGCCTGATCGGTTTGCTGGTGGGCATCGTCGTCATCGGCATGCTGCTGGCGCTGTGGGTGGCGCGCAGCGTGGCGCGTCCGCTGATCGAAGCCGTTGGCGTGGCACGCCAGGTGGCAGCGGGCGACTTGACGGCGCATATTATTGTGCAATCGCAAGACGAAACGGGGCAATTGATGCAGGCCCTGAAAGACATGAATGCCAGTCTGCAAAAGCTGGTGGGCCAGGTGCGCAGCGGCACCGATACCATCGCCACGGCATCGAGCCAGATTGCCGCCGGCAATCAGGATTTGTCGTCGCGCACGGAAGAGCAGGCCAGTTCGCTGGAAGAAACGGCCTCGTCGATGGAGGAGCTGACCTCGACCGTGAAGCAGAATGCGGACAATGCGCGCCAGGCCAACACCATGGCGCTGACCTCGTCGAGCATCGCCATCGAGGGCGGCAAGGTGGTCGGCGAAGTGGTGGGCACGATGGCGTCGATCAACGCTTCGTCGCGCAAGATCGTCGACATCATCGCCGTCATCGACGGCATTGCTTTCCAGACCAATATCCTGGCCCTGAACGCGGCCGTCGAGGCGGCGCGCGCAGGCGAGCAGGGACGGGGCTTTGCCGTCGTCGCCACGGAAGTACGCAACCTGGCGCAACGCTCGGCTGCGGCGGCCAAGGATATCAAGGTCCTGATCGGCGATTCGGTCGAGAAAGTCGAGGCGGGATCGAAACTGGTGGACCAGGCGGGCCGCACGATGGATGACATCGTTGCCAGCATCACCCGCGTGACGGACATCATGAGCGAGATCACGGCCGCCAGCAGCGAGCAGAGCGCCGGCATCGAGCAGGTCAACCAGGCCATCGCCCAAATGGACCAGGTGACGCAGCAAAATGCGGCCCTGGTGGAAGAGGCGGCCGCAGCGGCCGAATCGATGCAGGAGCAGGCCGCCAGCCTGAGCGAAGTGGTCAGCATCTTCAAGCTTGACGTTGCCAATGCCGCGCCGAGCCGGCCGCGCGCGCCCGTCAGCGTCAAGACGCCGGCAGCCGTATCGTCGTCAGCGGCGCCGCGTCAGTTGGCAGGCACGGCGCGGCGCGCGGCGCCAGTAGATGAATGGGAAAGCTTTTAATTGAATGGGCTTAAGCGCGCTTGCGCGGCTTCCTGATGCCTGGAGTGGCGGGTGCGGCGGCTTGCTGGCGCTGTTGCCACGCCCTCAGCGCCTCTTCGTAGGCGGCCAGGTCTTCCTGGTACATTTCCAGTATGCAAAAGGTGCAACCGCTGTGGCAGCACTCGTCATTGCCCGGTTTGCTGGGCGCTTGCGGTGGCGGATCGTGGGGTAAAGGCGGGGTGGGCATGGTGAGGGCAAGGGACGGTGGAGCAGGCATCGGAGCAGGCATCATACGGCATCGCGGCGTGCCATTGCTGGAACGCTTTTTGCTCAAAAATCACGGTTTCCGTGTACAGTTGCGGTGAATTAGGGTATCGTTTACAGCACTGATATTGTATCTTCTGCGCGCGATGTTCCGCCGGCGCGATCTCCGCCGCCATCGCAGCACATCTCTTCGACGCTCCCGCATACGCCATACAGCATGTCCCGGAGCACGGAGGTGCCGCAAGAACAATGATCCATGGCTTGCAAGACGGAGCTGCCTGTGCCCCGAAATGTTGTTTATTGAGAAAGCATGGCTTCCGCAGTGCGGAGGCACACCAGAAAATTTATGTCTGAAACCGAATCGACTCCTACGCCCAGCCCGGCGATTGCCCCTGAAGCGGCGCCCGTCGCCGCTGCGCCTGCACCAGCACCTACCGCATCCGCTGCTCCCAGCCTGACTTTTGCCGACTTTGGCCTCGCGCCTGAAATCCAGCGCGCACTGACCGATCAAGGCTACACCCATCCGACACCGATCCAGGAACAAGCGATTCCCGTGGTGCTGCAAGGCCGCGATGTAATGGGTGCCGCGCAAACGGGTACCGGCAAGACGGCCGGTTTTTCCTTGCCGATCATCCAGTTGCTGATGGCGCATGCCAGCAGCAGCATGTCGCCGGCACGCCACCCGGTGCGCGCGCTGATCCTGACGCCGACGCGTGAACTGGCGGTGCAGGTGGCTGAAAACGTCAAGGCCTACGCCAAGCACACGCCGCTGCGCTCGACCGTCGTCTTCGGCGGCATGGACATGAAGCCGCAGACCGTCATCCTGCGCGGTGGCGTGGAAATCGTCATCGCCACGCCGGGCCGCCTGCTCGACCATATCGAGCAAAAGAACATCAGCCTGAGCCAGGTGCAGATGCTGGTCATGGATGAAGCCGACCGCATGCTGGACATGGGCTTCCTGCCGGACTTGCAGCGCATCATCAATTTGCTGCCGAAACAGCGCCAGAACCTGATGTTCTCGGCCACGTTCTCGCCAGAAATCAAGAAGCTGGCAGCGACCTTCCTCAACGATCCGCTGACGATCGAAGTGGCGCGCAGCAACCAGACGGCGGACAAGGTCACGCAAGTGGTCTACAAGGTGACGGAAGACCAGAAGCATGCCCTGGTTGCCCATCTGTTGCGCCAGCGCGACCTGAAGCAGGTCATCGTATTCTCGAACACCAAGATCGGCGCCTCGCGCCTGGCCCGCGTGCTGGAACAGGAAGGCATGAGCGCCACGGCGATTCATGGCGACAAGAGCCAGCAGGAGCGCATGGCCGCGCTGGAAGCGTTCAAGAAGGGCGAGATCGACGTGCTGGTCGCCACCGACGTGGCGGCGCGCGGCCTGGATATTTCCGACTTGCCTTGCGTCATCAACTTCGACTTGCCGTACAACGCGGAAGATTATGTGCACCGCATCGGCCGCACGGGCCGCGCCGGCGCCTCCGGCGATGCCATTTCGATCTATTCGGATAAAGACGAGCGCTTGCTGGCCGATATCGAGAAACTCATCAAGCAAAGCATCAAGCGTGGTGAATTGACGGGCTTCAATCCCGCGTCCTCCCGCGGCAGCGACAGCGAGCGCCGTCCGCCGCGCCGCAGCGAAGGCGGCGAGGCGCGTCCCGCGCGGGCCCCGGAGAGCCGCCATGCTGGCGACAGCAGCCGCGACAGCCGCTCTGCCGAGCGCGGTGCGCGTCCCGCCTTTGGTCCTGGCGCCCGCCGCGAAAAGGCTGATCCCTGGTTCCTGAAGCCGTATGAGCCTGCCAAGGCAGCAGCCCCGGCTGCCGCCAGCATGGCGCCCGTCGCGGCCAAGCCGAAGCAGAAGGTAGCCGCGTTGCTGGGTGGCTTGCTGAAGCAATAATGTCATATGGGAAATAATGGGAGGCGCAGTCCTTATCCAGGGTGTTGATATCGGATAACGCTCGCCACCTGCCAGTATGAAAGAGATGCCCGCCCGCCAAGGCGGGCTTTTTTTTGCTGCGATACAAATATATTTTTCGATATTCAGGCAATGCCCGGCAATTCTTTATGTGAACGATGTCAAATGATTAATTGATATATGCGCCTGTATTTTTCATGTCGCTTGATGTGGGCTGCGGTTAATTGTTTTTCTTTGCCCCTTATTGGATCGAATGCTGCATTCAAATCCCTGCATTCTTTTGCGGCGATATTCCACCTTTTTCGCACCTGTTTTGCACCTGTTTTTCGCTCATTTTTGCCGGCGCGGCGCGAGATGGCGGTGCTCCTGCCTGCGCCGGCGCTTCTGCCGTGTGCCGCCAAGCTTGCCGGCCTGGCTGCGATGACGCTTTGCTGGATGCCCTGCGGTGCATCGGATGGCTCGAGTGGCTGGCATTTTTTGTGACAAGGTGTAAGACACTTTTTTTATTGGATGCATTTGGCATAGGCTATGGTTGAGCCCAGCCGTGAGCTCTTTTTGTTGTTGAAAGTATCATTTGTGCCTGGCCTGGCCTGGCCTGGCCATCTCTTGCGGGGTGTGCCACCTTGACTGTCCGGCCAGCAGTGCGCTTCATGCGGCGGCATCGTCGTGCGCGAAAACGCCGCAGCCGATGTTTTTGCTTGCCGCGAGTGTGTTTTCGATGGCGTTATCTTGGCGTGCCGTGATTATTTTTTGATAATCTTGATATGTTGCGTGATAAGGATGCGATTATTCTGTTTCTGGCATTTTGAGTGTGGTGGTGCCGTACGCATTCTTGAAAAATTTAATATGTACATTGCTGGCGTGTTGTATTTTCTGTTGGCAGGGGATTTGATTTCCGATGCCCGGCTCTGGTAATAAATGTGTGTTTCATTTAAAATGAATGCCCGCATTTTGCTTTGCATGGCATTGATTTATTTGCAATTTCCAATGCGAGGTTTGTTTTTCTTCCACAATGGAATGCTTGACCCAACACAAGGATTCGGTGAACTTTCTTGATAAAGCAGCCAATGCGAGTGCCATGCGCTGTAGTGTTTGGTGTGATGTCGCTGGCATGTGCGGCTTTGGCCGAGCACAGTCCCATGATCGTGGTGCGATCACAGAAAATTGATTTCGCAAATGATTGTCTATGCATGGGCAATGGCCTTTGCGTGGTGATGGGGAGCCTGTCCGTGCCAGTGTCATCCTGACTTCGTTCATTGCCTGCCGATACCGGGCAATGCGTGGTGTGATTATTTTATGCCAGCATTGACGTATTGGCGCACCGGGAAGTCGGGGTCTTTGCGTTGCTGCCCATTGTTTAATGCCTTTGGTAAACCGAGAGTTGAAGATGATTCCTTTAGTAAAAGTTGGCTTCCCTGACAAGCAGGTCCTGATGCCTGCGCTTGAGCAAGTGCTGTATAGCGGTCAGGTCGGGGAGGGGGAGCTGGTCTACGAGTTTGAGCGACGTTTCGCCGAGCATTTTGGTTTGCCTTTTGCATTGGGGATGAGCAGCGGTACGGCAGCCTTGCATGCCGCATTGCATCTGGCTGGTGTAAAACCTGGCGATGAGGTCATTTCGACCAGCATGACGGCAGAGCCAACGAATGTCGTTATCCTGCAAATGGGCGCAGTGCCCGTGTTCGCCGATGTCGATGCGCTTTCCGGCAATCTTGATCCTGCCGCCATCGAGGCAGGCATCACCAGCAAGACGAAGGCTATCCTGATTGTGCACTATGCCGGGATGCCGGTGCGACTGGCCGAGATCGCTGCCATCGCCCGTCGTCACGGCATTGCGTTGATCGAGGATTGTGCGCATGCCATGGGTGCGCGTTACGATGGCGCGGCAATTGGCACGATTGGCGACTTTGCCATTTTCTCGCTGCAAGCCATCAAGCACATGACGACCGTCGACGGTGGCATGCTGACCATGCGCGATGCGTCGCTGATCCGGGAAGCAAAGAAATTCCGCTGGTTCGGATTGGAAAAAGGCGTGCCGCGCACCGAAGTCGACATCACGTCCATCGGTTATAAATACAATATGAATAATGTGACGGCCACGTTTGGGCTGGCGCAGCTGCAAGACATTGATGCCCGCGTGCTGAACCCGCACAAGGAAAACGGCCGTTATTTCGACCGTGCTATCGGCGCCATCCCAGGTCTGGCCGTGGCCGCGTTCGATGAGCTGGCCGAGCCCAGCTACTGGCTGTATACCGTCTTGTCGGACGACTCCGCCGATGTCGAGCGCCGGCTTGCCGCCATCGGCGTATCGGCATCGAAACTGCATCGTCCGAACCACTTGCATAGCATTTTCAAGGAACTAGCCGCTCCCCTGCCGCAGCTCGATACCTACTATCGCCGCATGGTGCATATCCCGTGCGGCTGGTGGCTGGGTGCGGAAGATCGCGAGCGTATTGTCGACGCCTTGAAAAAAGGGTGACGTCCATGTCCGTACTGCCTTTGTTTGGCGTGGTCAACACGCCCGAGATGGAAGCGGCGGCCTTGGCCGTATTGCGCTCGGGGCGCATCGCGTCCGGCCCGCACGTTGCCGCATTCGAGGCTGGCCTGGGGGAATTGCTGGACCAGTCGCACGTCGTGACCACCGTGGATATGACCAGTGCGCTGCACCTGGCCTTGTATCTGGCAGGCGTACGCCCGGGGGATGACGTGCTGACCACGGCTTTTGCGTGCATGTCGACCAATTCGGCCATTGCCGGATGCGGCGGGCGTCCCGTCTGGGTGGATGTGGCACCCGCATCGGCCTGTATGGACGTGGCCGATTTTGAGCGTGCCATCACGCCGGCCACGCGCGCCGTGATTCTGTATCACCTGGCTGGCTATCCAGGCCCGGCGCAGGCGATCGCAGAGATTTGCCGCCAGCGCGGCATCGTTTTGATCGAAGACTGCGACAACGCCTTGCTGGCGACCGTCGACGGACAACAGGTGGGTACCTTCGGTGATTTCGCGGTGTTTTCTTTTTATCCGAACCGGCAAATCAATACCACCGAGGGCGGCGCGCTGGCGTGCCGTGATCCGGACGATGCTGCGCGCGCGCGCAAGCTGCGCCGTTTCGGCATCGATGCCGGCAGTTTCCGCACCGCGGCTGGTGAAATCAATCCGCAATCTGATATTCCCGTCATTGGCTGGTCGATGGCCATGAATAATTTGTGCGCGGCGCTGGGCTCTGTACAATTGCAGGGAGTCGCGCAGCGCATGGCACAAACGCGCCTGCATGCACAGCAGATCAAAGATGGGCTGGCGTCCTGTGCCGGCTTGACCCTGTTGGCGCCGAGCGCCGGAGCGCTGCCGTCCTATTGGGCCGTATTAATTGCGGTTGAGCAACGTGACGTTGTCCTGGCAGCGCTGAAAGCGCGCGGCGTAGCAGCGTCAATATTGCATCAACGCAATGATATTTATTCCGGATTTGCGGCTTGTCGCCGTGAATTGCCGAATACCGAAATATTACAACGTAGCATAATCGCCCTGCCGTGTGGCTGGTGGCTTTCCGCGCAGGACGTCGAGCAACTGATCGCTGCCGTGAAGAGCGCGCTGCACGAGTCTGCCGGTCAAGCCTGACGGCAGCGCCATTTTTAATCTCTACCTTTACCTGGACTGACATGTTTGATAATAAAGTTTTAATGATTACTGGCGGCACTGGATCCTTTGGTAATACCGTGTTGAACAGATTCTTAAACACGAATGTCAAGGAAATCATTGTTTTTAGCCGCGACGAGAAGAAGCAGGAAGACATGCGGATCGCGTTGAACAACGATAAGGTCAAATTCCATATCGGCGACACGCGCGATTACCAGAGCGTTGCGCAGGCGATGGCTGGCGTGGATTATGTTTTCCACGCGGCGGCACTCAAGCAGGTACCGTCATGCGAGTTCTATCCCATGGAAGCGGTGCGGACCAACGTGCTGGGCACGGAAAATGTCCTGAATGCGGCGATCGCCAATAACGTTCAAAAAGTCATTTTGCTGAGTACTGACAAGGCCGTATATCCCATTAATGCAATGGGTATCTCCAAAGCTATGGCCGAAAAAGTGCTGGTTGCCAAGTCGCGCATGGTGCGCCCAGGCGGCCCGGTGATGTGCGCCACGCGTTACGGCAATGTGATGGCATCGCGTGGTTCGGTGATTCCGCTCTTTATTGAAAAGCTCAAGGCTGGCGTACCGCTGACGGTGACCGATCCGGAAATGACCCGTTTCTTGATGTCGCTGGAAGACTCGGTTGACCTGGTCATTCATGCTTTCGAGCATGGACAGCAAGGCGATATTTTTGTGCAGAAGGCACCCGCCAGCACGATCGAAGTACTGGCGCAGGCGATCCAGGAACTGTTCTCCAGCAATGTGCCCGTCAAGGTGATCGGTACCAGGCATGGTGAAAAGCTGTACGAGTCGCTGGTGTCGCGCGAAGAGATCGCCAAGGCAGAGGACATGGGCGATTATTATCGCGTGCCGGCCGATAACCGCGATTTGAACTACGATAAATTCATCCTGGATGGACAGCCAGAAGTGAACCAGGCGCAGGACTACACCTCGCATAATACGCAGCGCCTCGATGTCGAAGGCGTCAAGAAATTGCTGCTGTCCCTTGATTATGTGCAGCAGGAATTGAAAAATAGCTGATAAGCAGCGGAAATGGTACGGCATCGATAACTGATGCCGAACATATTGCTTTAAGAATTATAATAAAAATGAAATCTCCTATCTTGCTGCACCATTCCCCGGATATTCATGATTAAGCGGAATATCACTGCCAATATCGTGGGACGTGCATGGGGCTTCATTTCAGTGTATCTGTTTGTGCCCCTGTATCTGCACATGCTGGGGGCGGAAGCATATGGCCTGGTAGGGTTTTATTCGACACTGCTCGGCGTCATGGCGTTTGCCGACATGGGGTTTTCCGCCACCTTGAATCGCGAGATGGCACGCCTGTCAGCGAGCGCCAATGCGGCGCAGGAGCGGCGCGACCTGTTGCGCACCTATGAACTGAGCTACCTGGTGATTTGCTGCGTGATCGCCGTGGCGCTCTGGCTGGGCGCGCCATTGATTACCGAGCACTGGCTGCAGGCCAGCACCTTGCGTTCCGACGATATCACGCTGGCGATCCGGCTGATGGGCGTTGCCATTGCATTCCAGTTGCCATCCGGCCTGTACATCGGCGGTTTGATGGGCTTGCAGCAACAAGTACGCGCGAACTTCCTGCAGATCGCCTGGAGTGCCTACCGGGGCTTTGGCACCCTGTTGGTGCTGTGGCTGTTTTCGCCAACGATAGGCACCTTTGCTATCTGGCAACTGGTAGCGAATGTGATCTATTGCCTTACAGTACGGCACGGCTTATGGCATGCGCTGAGAACCGATGGCATGCGTGCGGTCGGCTTTTTCCGCAAGCAAGTGTTTCACAACACCTGGCGCTATGCGTCAGGGATGGCGGGCATGGCCCTGCTGTCGATTTTGCTGACCCAAATCGATAAGTTGACGGTTAGCAAGATGTTGTCGCTTGAAATGCTGGGCTTTTATACGCTGGCCGGGACGCTGGCATCGGTCCCGTTGATATTGGCTAGTCCAATCGCCTCGGCAATTTTCCCCCGTTTCACAGAATTGGTCGCACGCAATGAACCCGAGCAACTCATTGCCCTGTATCACCGGACATGCCAGTTTGTTGCCATCGTAACCGTGCCTGGCTGCTTGGTGGTGGCCCTGTTTTCGCAAGATGTGATTTATTTATGGACCGGTTCAGCAGCCAGTGCCCAGGCCGCTGCACTGGCCGCCTCGCTGTTGCTCGGCGGGCAAGTATTGCAAGCGCTGACCGTCGTGCCATATTACCTGGCCCTGGCGCATGGCAATATTCGCTTGAATTTGCAGGTAGGCATTGTGTCCGTGGTCGTCGTGACGCCGATGATGATTTACCTCGTGCTGCACCACGGTTTGGCCGGTGCTGGCTTGTCATGGCTGATCATGAACCTGTGCACGATGCCGCCGTATATGTATTTCTTGCATCGCAATTTCTTGCCGGGCCAGTTTGGACGGTGGTTCCGGCAAAGCCTGGCATTGCCGGTGCTGGCCAGTTTGCCATGCCTGATGTTGGGTTACTGGTGCCTCTCTACCATCGATGACCGGTGGCTGCGCTTGTTGCTCATCGCTGTGACGGCATTGCTGTCCGTTGCTTGCAGTGCGCTGTGCGCGCCAGATATCCGGCGTTGGCTGGCGAACACCAAATTTGTCCGACGGCTGCCGCATTAAGGCGGCATCTGATTGCATTGTTGCTATACCACCCATTTGTTTATACATAATACTTATAATGCCTCTTCTGTCTGCCATCATTCCTACGCATAATCGTCAACGCTATGCGATCAATGCGATTACCACCATCCTGACAAACTTTCCGGACACGGAAGTCATTGTGTCGGATACCAGCGATACCATGCAAATCGCTGAAGAATTGGGGCATTGGATCGAATCGGGACGGCTGATTTACAACCATCCGCAACGTCCGATGGATGTGGTCAGCAATTTTCAGAATGGACTGCGCCTGGCAACCGGCGATTATCTGATCTTCCTCGGCGATGACGATTGCCTGGGACCGGGGGCGGAAGAGCTGGCGCGCTGGGCGCGCGATATGCAGGTCGAAGCGGCTGCTTGCTCCCTGGGTGCCGCCTATTTCTGGCCGGACTTCAAGTCCCTGTATTTTGGAGCCGACTTTACGGCCAAGCTGACGGTGCAGCCATTTGCCGCCACCATTTCCCCGCTCGACGGACCGCAGGTGCTGCAGCAGGCATTGAAAAATTTGGGAACGGGTGTCATGTCCATGCCACGCGCCTATCTGGGCATGATGTCGCGTGCGCTTGCCGAACGTATCGAGCAAAAATATGGTTCGCTTTTTGGCGGAGTCAGCCCTGATATCTATAGCGCGGCGCTGATTGCCGAGGAGTCGCGCAGCAGCGTGCAGATCGACTTCCCCTTCATTATCGCGGGCAGTTCGGGGGGCAGCACCTCGGGACAAAGTGCGGAAGGCGGGCACAAGGGGGGCTTGCGCGACAATGCGCACATCGGCGCCTTCACCAATCTGGTGTGGGACCCCTTGATCCCCGAGTTTTATAGCGTGCCAACGGTCTGGTCTTACTCATTCAAGGCGGCGATCGATAAGATCGGCAAGGCCGAGTACCGCCCCAATCTGCCCCGCCTGTATGCCAAGTGCTGCCTGCATCACCCTAAATATTGGCGTGAAACGAAGGCTTCCCTGTGCGCCTATGTCAAGCGTGAACGTTATAGCCCCGCCTGTTTATCGTTCGTATGGGAACTGTGCCGCGAGTTTTCCCGCCGGGCCTATCGTTTTATGCAGATCAAATTCAAACCGGCGATCAACCGCCAGGCATATGCCCAGCAAAATCTGACGAATATTGGCGAGGCATATGCGCATTTGTTGACGCATGTGCAAGCGAATCTGAGCCAGTTGCAATCCGCCATGAAAGAGTTCAAGCGCTGAGATGGTGCCGCAGTGCGTTGCCGGGCCCTTCGGTGCCTTGCACGCGGCGCCGCAGATACCGCATTTCTGTAGCGCAAGTTCGGCACCGCCCTGTTTGAAAAAGAAAAATGCCAATCGGTCAAGTTTATATACTCGTTTTCCTGCCTGTCTTGATACTCGGGATGTTTACCCAGGATAAGTCGCGTCTGTCATTTCAGATTGCGATGTGCTGCCTGATCACCTTGTGCGCCTTTGCCTTCCGTTCGCCGGAATTCGGCACGGATTCCTCGACATACCTGAACTATTTCTTGACGGCTTGCCAGGGAGGCGGCGGCGCTATCGAAGCCGATGACTATTCCTTCTATGTCATGGACTTCTTTTTTTCCATGGCGCCCGGGGCATTGTGCAACCGGTATGCTTTCGCGAGCATCTGGATTCTCTTCATCGTGTTGCCGATTCTGTTTATGAAAGGCAATATCCGGGTCAAGTTCTTCATGCTGTTCTTCCTGGTTATTTCCCCGGTCGGCACCGAGTTCTTTACAAATGCATTCAGGCAATCCGCATCGGCCATCCTGTTTTGCGTGGCTGTTTCGCGCGGAATGAAACACAAGTCTGGCCTGGTCTTCCTGGTCCTGTCGTTGCTGCTGCACAAAAGTTCATTGCTATTGCTGGCAATTTATCTGTTGTCATGCTGTGACATGCGCCGCCTGCTCCAGGGCGGCCTGGTGGCCTTGCTTTGCCTGTTTATTGTGCCAGCGGACAGCGTCCTGTATGCACCGGTCAACGGTTTTATCTACGAGGTCACGAAATATCTGGCGCATGATAACGATGAAATCCTGGCGCGTATCAGTATCTATGCCAGCTTTTTCTGTCTGTATGCGTTCATGCGCCATTTGAACAAGCGGGAATATATCGACCTGAAGCCCTATGCGAGTTTCCTGTGGCTGCTGTTTATCGCCAGCGTGCTGCTGTTCCCGCTGCCGTACTTCAGTTACCGGTTTGTGTATTCGATTTATCCGATCTTTGTATGGTGCTTTGCCTATGAGCTTGAGCGCAGCCGGGCCCTGGAGATGTACTCGCGCGTGTACTGCTATGTCCTTGCGTCATTTGGCCTGACCATCGCTTTCCTGCTTGGTTCGTCTTCCATTAATTCGGTGAGCTTCTTTTAAATTATGACTATCGGAAAAACATTTGGCATTACCGTGGTCATACCCGCGTATGCGCGCTATGACGCTTTGCTTGATGCCATCGAGTCGGTCACGACCGCCGCCATTGAGCAGGTTGAGATCGTGGTCGTCGACGATTGCTCGCCCAATCTGGTGCTGGCCGAGAAATTGCCTGCTTGCAATTCGTCGGGCGTACCCGTACGGATTTACCGCCTGGCGAAAAACAGTGGTCCCCAATCGGCGCGCAATCTGGGCGTGCGCCGCGCGCGCTTCAGTTTCGTGGCGTTTCTGGACTCGGATGACCGGTTTGCTCCGGAGAAAATTGATTTCCTGCTTGGCTACCTGAAGCAGGGTACCTGCGATATTGTTTATCATCCCGTCGATACGCCGACCAATATCAACGCCATCAATGCGCGCTGGTATGCGGGGCGCCTGCGCCATTTGCCGTTCAAGTATCTGCTGGCGGCGCTCAATCCCGTGTATACCCCCTGCCTGGCAGTGCGGCGTAACCTGGGCCTGGGCGTGCCGTTGATGCGCTATTGCGAAGATTATGCGTATCTGCTCAATATTAATGCGCGGGCCAAGGCCGTGCATTTCGTTCCTCTGCCCATGACGACGCTGTCGCGCGCGCCGGGAAGCACGGGCGGCCTGTCTTCCGCCCTGTTCAAGATGCGTATGAATGAATTCCGCGCAAAGAAAGTGATGCTGCGCCACTGGCGCTTTTATGGCATCGGCTGCCTGATGATTTCCGTCGCATTCGGTTGTTTGAGAATATTGTCAGATGTGCTGAAGCTAAGATATTTCCGTAAATAATTAGTTGTATTGCCTATCGGATCGTCTTGCTGCAGGCAGTATGCGCGAGAGGGCATTTGTGTTGAATGACAAGTTAAAAATGAAGGTTGGTAAATGAAGATTGCAATTATTGGAACGGTGGGTTTGCCGGCAAAATACGGTGGGTGGGAAACGCTGACCGAGCATCTGACGGATAATCTGTGCGACAAGTTTGATATCACCGTATACTGCAGTGGCAAAAAATATGCCGAGCAGCCGCCGACTTACAAGGGCGTCAAGCTGAAATATATCAATCTGGACGCGAATGGCGTGCAGAGTATTCCATACGATATCGTTTCCATGCTATCCGCGCTCCGCTATGCGGACGTGCTGGTGATCCTCGGGGTCTCAGGCTGTATTTTCTTGCCTGTTATTAAGTTGCTGAGCAAGAAAAAAGTCATCGTCAATATCGATGGCATGGAGTGGCGCCGCGCCAAATGGGGGCGTTTCGCCAAATGGTTCCTGAAGCTTTCCGAGGCGACGGCGGTGCGTTTTGCCGATGTGACGGTTGCGGACAACAAGGCGATTCAGCAATACGTCAGTGCGCAATATGGCCGTCCCAGCGAACTGATCGCGTATGGTGCCGACCATGTGACGCAGCAGCCCATCAGCGGCGAGGTATTGCAGCGCTTTCCTTTCCTGCAGCATGATTATGCCTTCAAGGTATGCCGCATCGAGCCGGAAAATAATGTGCACTTGATCATCGATGTCTTTGCTTCGCAAACGCGCATGCCGCTGGTGATTGTCGGTAATTGGGCCAATAGCGCATACGGGCAGGAGCTGAAGCAAAAATATGCGCAGGTGGCGCATGTGCACTTGCTTGACCCGATTTATGACCAGAGCATCCTGAACCAGTTGCGCAGCAATTGCCGCATGTATGTGCATGGCCACAGCGCCGGTGGAACGAATCCTTCGCTGGTGGAAGCGATGTACCTGGGCTTGCCCATTCTGGCATTTGGCGTGAGCTACAACCGGGAAACAACGCAAAATCAGGCCCGCTACTTCGACGATGAAGCCGGTTTGCTGGCCATCCTCAATACCGTGCAGCCAGATGAGCTGCAGGCAATTGGGCGTACCATGAAGCGGATCGCCGAAGAAAATTATACGTGGAGCACAATTTCGGCGAAGTATGCCGCCTTGTTTGACACGCCGCGCCCGGTGCGCTAATGGCAGGATCAGCCGCCCATGCGGCGCACAGGATGCCGGCCCGGCACCCTGTCCCGATGTTTTTGATTAGGAATGTATTGTGGTGTTATTGACTGGAGCGACCGGATTTGTCGGCGCCGCCTTGATTGAACGGCTGGCCCGCATGGGCGATGGACGCATTCGTGCGTGCACGCGCGATGCCGGTGCCGTGTTTCCCGATGCGGTGGAAACGTTTGTCATCGGCGATCTGTCCGGCCAGACATGCTGGGACCATGCTTTCGACTCGGTGAGTGTCGTCGTGCATGCCGCGGCGCGCGTGCATGTGATGAACGAAACGGCGGCCGATCCGCTGCAGGAATTTCGCCGTGTAAATGTCGATGGCACCCTGCACCTGGCACGCTGCGCCGCACGCGCGGGGGTCCGGCGTTTTGTGTTTATCAGTTCCATCAAGGTGAATGGCGAAGCGACGCTGCCTGGTCAGGCCTTCTCTGAAAGCGATGTTCCGGCACCGTCGGATCCCTATGGTATTTCCAAGCTGGAAGCCGAGCAGGGATTGTTTGCGCTGGCCCAGGAAACCGGCATGCAGGTGGTGGTGGTACGGCCGCCGCTGGTGTATGGGCCTGGGGTCGGGGCCAATTTCCTCAGCATGATGCGCTGGCTGCGGCGCGGCGTGCCGCTGCCGCTGGGTGCGATCGACAACCGGCGCAGCCTGGTTGCGCTGGGCAATTTGGCGGACCTGGTGGCCGTATGCGCGGAACACCCGGCGGCGGCCAATCAGGTCTGGCTGGCGGCCGATGGCGAAGACTTGTCGACGAGCCAGCTGCTGCGCCGCATGGGCCAGGCGCTGGGCAAGCCCGCGCGGCTGCTGCCGGTGCCGGCATGGATGCTGGGCGCGGCATGTGCCGTGATCGGCAAACGCGGCTTCGCGCAGCGCCTGTGCGGGTCCTTGCAGGTGGATATTTCAAAGGCGCGACAGCTGCTCGGCTGGGTGCCGCCGTTGAGTGTGGATGAAGGTTTGCGCCGTGCGGCGCGGGGAAAATAAATGAAACGTTTGTTTGATGTAATTGTTGCCTTGCTGGCCATTGCCGTGCTGTCCATACCGCTGCTGGTGGTCGCCGTGCTGGTCAAACTGACCTCGCCCGGGCCCATCGTGTATTGGTCGGACCGCGTGGGGCGCCATAACCGTATTTTCCGGATGCCGAAATTTCGCACCATGCGTGTTGACACCCCGGCGGTCGCGACCCATTTGCTGTCCGATCCCAAGCGCTTCCTGACGCCGGTCGGCCCGTTCCTGCGGAAATCCAGTCTGGATGAGTTGCCGCAGCTGTGGAGCATCCTTGCCGGCGACATGAGTTTTGTCGGTCCGCGTCCCGCCCTGTTCAACCAGGATGACCTGATTGCCTTGCGTACCGAATATGGCGTAGACCAGGTATTGCCTGGCTTGACCGGCTGGGCGCAAATCAACGGCCGCGATGAATTGCCGATACCGGACAAGGTTCGCCTGGATGCCGAATATCTGCAGCGCCAGTCGTTTTTCCTCGACTTGAAAATTATCTTCCTGACCTTCCTGAAAGTGGTGCGTCGCGATGGCATCACGCATTGATGCCCAGGTTGCGCCTGCATATTGAGATTGGTAAGAATTGATGACTCCTTTATCGAATTTCCCGCGCTTGCAAAAGCAGCTGATCGCCGCATCTGCGGACATGTTCTTTTTGCCGCTGACATTTTGCGTGGCGATACTGCTGCGCTTTGACGGCGTCAGCCTCGCCGCATTCCGCCCGTATTTCTGGCTGATTCTCCTGGCGCCACTGATTTCCATCCCGATCTTTATCAAGCTGGGACTGTATCGCGCGGTGATCCGTTTTATCGACTACAAGATAGTCTACGTGGTGGTGCTGGGCGTGACGCTGTCGGTGGCGGTCTTGCTGGCCTTTGCGGCCTTCTCGACGCATATGATCGGCCTGTCGCGCGGTGTCTTTGGCATTTACTGGGTCAGTGCGATCATGTATGTGACGGCCAGCCGTTTCATGGCGCGCGGCTATTTCGCACGGGTATCGGGCGTGACCGGTGGCATTCCTGTCGCCATTTATGGCGCCGGCGCTTCCGGCAGCCAGCTGGCACAGACGCTGAGCTATGGCACCGAGTACCGCCCGGTGGCGCTGATCGATGAGAAAAAAGAGTTGCACGGCGCAATCATCGCCGGCATTCGCGTGTATGCCCCCGATGACTTGCCGGAACTTGTGGTGGACAAGGGCATCACCAAGATCCTGGTGGCCCTGCCATCCTTGTCGCGTGCGCAGCAGCGCCGTATTCTCGACAAGCTGGAACCCCTGAAGATCAAGACGCTGGTGACCCCGCCGATCAAGAGCCTGATCAGCGGCCTGGTTCGCCTGCAGGACTTGCGCGAGATCGAGATCGAGGATTTGCTGGGGCGTGACGCGGTCGAGCCTGACCATGACTTGATGGCCATGTGTATCACTGGAAAGACCGTGATGGTCACGGGCGCCGGCGGCTCCATCGGTTCCGAATTGTGCCGCCAGATCTTGCGGCAGCGGCCTGCGCGCCTGATCTTGCTCGAGATGTCGGAATTTGCCCTGTATACCATCGAACAGGAATTGCAGGGCTTGCGCAAGGCGCAGCATATCGAACTCGAGCTGTTGCCATTCCTGGGCTCCGTCCTGGAAACCGAGAAATGCGAAAAAATCCTGCGTACGTTCAAGGTGGAAACGGTATATCACGCCGCCGCATACAAGCATGTGCCGTTGGTGGAACATAACCCGATCGAGGGGATACGCAACAATGCCCTGGGGACATTGAGCATGGCACGGGCCGCCATCGCCGCCGGGGTAAAACGCTTTGTGCTGATTTCCACCGACAAGGCCGTGCGGCCAACCAATGTCATGGGCTCGACCAAGCGTCTGGCGGAATTGATCTTGCAGGCATTTTCACGCGAACAGGACAAGACGCGTTTCTGCATGGTGCGCTTTGGTAATGTCCTGGGCTCATCCGGCTCGGTCGTCCCCCTGTTTCGCAAACAGATCATGGCGGGCGGACCCATCACCATTACCCATCCGGAAATCACGCGTTACTTCATGACCATTCCGGAAGCCGCGCAACTGGTTCTGCAAGCGGGCGCCATGGGCGAAGGAGGCGACGTCTTCGTGCTGGACATGGGCGATCCGGTAAAGATCGTCGATCTGGCCAAGCGCATGGTGCATCTGAGCGGCCTGGAAGTGCGTAGCGAACAGACGCCGAATGGCACCATAGACATCCATCACGTGGGCTTGCGTCCCGGCGAAAAATTGTATGAGGAACTGCTGATCGGCGATAACGTTGAAGGTACCGATCATCCCTTGATCATGCGTGCCCAGGAAGCCGAATTGCCCTGGCCGCAGCTGGAGCTGCTGCTCGATGATCTGACGCAAGCATGCGCACGGTTTGATCATGAAGCCGTCCGCGCCTTGCTGCTGCAGGCGGTAACCGAATATGCACCTCAGTGCGGCATTGAAGATTTGATCTGGTGCGCCCGTGGCGATGCCGCGTTGCCGCAGCCTTGAACAATCAGGTAGCGCCCGCGCACCTCGTGCCTTGCGGCATCGGTGGATGGATATATTTACTTTCTAAAGAAGAAACATGGAAAATTTGAATCAGCTTGACAAGCACAATGGCGAGAACGTTGTCAATTATGTGAAAGCCTTGCGTGACGCGCGCAAGTGGATAGGCGCTGCCACGATAGCCGTCATGGCCGTCGCCGTGTCCGGTGCCTTGTATCTGGGGCAGTATCGTAGCGAAGGCTTCCTGCAGTTTGGCGGTCCGATTCCCCTGCCACTGGAGACGCTGGACAAGGACAAGGACAAGGATACGAAAAAGGACAAGGACAAGGAAGGTAATCCGGGTATCGTATTGGCGGATTACAAACGCTATGCCGCCGCCTTCAGTACCAGCGAGCGCTTTGACGCTTTTGTGCAGGCGAACAAGCTGCAGGGAGTCGACGGTATCGGAGGATTGCGCAAGGCCATGGCCAGCGGTGACGGATTTAACAAGATGGTGGAGCCGATTTTCCCCTTCACCAAGATGGATGCCAAGGAGTTGATGGAGCAACCCAAGGATGGCGGCAATAATGTGATCGGCTTGCGTATTTCCTACGCCGCAGGCAGTGCCGAGAGTGCCCAGCGCATGGTGGGCTTGCTGGGGCGCTATACCATCGACAGCATCATCTACTCCAATTATTCCGATGTGCTGCGTTTCAAGCACATTGAATTATCGGCCAAGATCACCAAGCTTGATAACGACATCATCACCATGAATGAGCGGCTGGAGATGTATCAGCGCAAGGGCGTGGTACTCAAGAAGATCGTGGGCAGTTATCCCGAAGCGGCAAACAAGTCGGCAACTGCGGTGATTTCGGTCACGGAAGACAGCGCCCGTTATTTGTCGCCGATTACCCATCTGATGTCCGGCGAAGTGGAAGCCTTGAGCACCAGCGAAACCATCATCCGCCTCAAGCGCGAGCAGGCACAGAGTATTCTGTTGCGCGAGTATTACGACCAGGCCAAGAGCCTGCTTGATACCAACCAATCGGGCGAAGCGCTGCTGCGCGGTCTCGAGGCGGTGAAGGAAGGCGTCTTCAAGACCAAGAATCTGAACGATGAAGTGGTCAAGGAAGTCTATAACATGATCACGATTGATAACCAGCGTTCCATCAATTTGTATCTGGAAAAGAGCCGCTTCATCGCTGGTCCTACCTTGCCGGAGAAGCGCAATATCCGTATGTCCGCGGTATTGCTGCTCAGTCTGCTATTCGGCTTCTTCCTGTCCTCGGCGATCGTGCTGCTGCGTAAATGGTGGGCGCTGAATATGGATGGCGTTCGTCCTTGAGTGGAACGGGCAGTCGCGGGGCGCCTGTTGGACGCGCCGCCGCGAATGCCGTCTGCTGCCTCTTCTCACTGTTCATGTTGGAGCGGATTAACTCATGGAATCGTCGAAAATGGTTCATGCAGAGGGCGTGACAATCACACTCTCCACGGTGGCATCCGAGGCCTTGAAAGCGTTGTTCTGGGACGTTTTCTTCCAAAGTAAAAACCGTGGTGTGACGCTGCAGCGTCATTTCCCCTGGCTGTCGGCGGCGTCGAACGGCGTGATTTTTGCCGAGGCGCGCATCGGCACGGTGACCGTCGGCGGACTGGTGTTGCGGGAAAAGCGGCATCAGCTGGGCGAGCGCCCGCTGCGCATCGCGATGATCGGCCTCGTCTGCGTGGCACAACGGGAGCGCGGCAAGGGTATCGCCAACAGCATGCTGGAAGCCATTATTGCCCATGCGCGAGAGCAGCAGTTCGATTACCTGACGCTATGGACCAGCAAGTATTCGGTGTATGAAAAGCACGGTTTCCAGGTGGCTGACCGCTGGATGTATGGCTGGGTCAGGGGAGGTGAGGGCAATGATCGGCAGCCATTCGAGCCCGATGGCAAACTTGTGCCCGACACCCGCTTGCCCTTGCCGCCGTTTGCGCGCGCCGTATATTGCTATAGCGACCCGGTGTGCTCGATGGTCGTGCTCGAGGATGCCCATGGCGCCATTGTCACGGCATACGACGGCTTGCCTGCTGCGGCCGCCTTGGCGATGGTGCGCCATCTACCCTCTTGCTGGCGCCTGAACGTGCTTGCCCAGGATGCGATATTGCATGAGTTGCAGCGCCATGGCAAGACGCTCGAGCTGGCCCCCGTCCGGCTCCAGATGTGGCTCCCACTGCACGATCTGCTGCCCGTGGAACAGGTACTCGAGCATGTGACGTTCCCGGTGCTGGATAGAATCTGACGCCGTTGCGCTGCTCGACAATACTTGCAAGCTTTTGTTTTTAAGTCAGCATATTGGCATGAGTTTTATTCTGGTCACGATAACGCGAATGATCGACAAGTGCGTGGAAAACGCCGAAAGAAAAGGTTGCACCGATGATTTTTAGTTCCGCTCAGTTCATTCTGTTATTCCTCCCCATCTCGTTCTTTGGCTATTTTTTCCTTAACCGGATACGGCTTGTCGTGCTGGGTAAAGCATGGCTGGTGGCGGTCAGCCTGTTCTTTTACGCCTATTGGAATCCCGCCTATATCCATTTGTTGCTAGGCTCGATTCTGTTCAATTTTTCGATCGGCAGCCACCTGGCTTCGGATTTCCGTTCGCGGCATTTCCCATTGTCGCGCCGCACCGTCCTGACACTGAGCATAGGCTTGAATCTCGCCTTGCTCGGCTACTTCAAGTACACCAATTTTTTGGTAGACAATATCAATGCCGTATCCGGCGCCGCCTATGTGGTGCCGCAGATCTTGCTGCCATTGGGGATCAGTTTTTTTACGTTTACACAAATTGCCTATCTGGTCGACAGCTATCGTGGCGAGGCCAAGGAATATGATTTCCTCAATTACGCGCTGTTCGTCACCTTCTTCCCGCACCTGATCGCCGGTCCGATTCTTCATCATCACGAGATGATGTCGCAGTTCAAGTCGCAGCGCAATTTGTCCATCCGTCACCGTAATATCCTGCTTGGGCTGTTCATTTTCAGTATCGGCCTGTTCAAGAAAGCCGTGATCGCCGACACCTTTGCCATCTGGGCCAACGCAGGTTTCGACGGCAAGGCGCAACTGGATTTTTTCAGTGCCTGGCTGACCAGCCTGTCGTATACCTTCCAGCTGTATTTTGATTTCAGCGGCTATTGCGACATGGCGATCGGGGCATCGCTGCTGTTCAACATCTGGTTGCCGATCAATTTCAATTCGCCATATAAAGCGCTCGATATCCAGGATTTCTGGCGCCGTTGGCACATGACGCTGAGCCGTTATTTGCGCGATTACCTGTATATTCCGCTCGGCGGCAACCGCTGTTCGCCTGGGCGTGTCTATTTCAATTTGATGGCCACTTTTGTCCTGGGTGGGCTGTGGCATGGTGCCAGCTGGATGTTCATTATCTGGGGGGCGCTGCACGGCGGCGCGCTGGTGCTGCACCGTTTCTGGAGCGGACGGGGCTGGAGCATGCCAAAGCCGCTGGCCTGGCTGGTGACTTTCCTGTTCATTAATGTCACGTGGGTCTTCTTCCGCGCCAAGGACATGGACGATGCACGTCGCATTCTGGGCGGCATGGTCGATTTCGCATCGATTCAGCAGTTGCCGCTGGTCGCGGTCCCCAGCAACCAGCTGGCCTGGGGCGGCTGGCTGACCGACTATCTGCTGCGCTGGTTGCCTACCGGATTGGCGGCGAACTTCCTGTGCTTCTGCGCAGTCGTGGTGGCCTTTGTGATTGTCCGGCAAAAGAATTCCTTTGACTTGATGCAGAGCGGCTTGAGCCGGGCAAAAATGGCTGGTGCCCTGTTCCTGTTTTGCTTTGCAATGTACTCGGTGCTGGTGACAACGACGTCCGTCTTCCTTTACTTCAATTTCTAAGCGGTATCATCATGAAAAAAAGGATTCTTACCTTTATCGGCCTGGCATTGCTGGCGTTGTCGCTGGTACCCTTGATTAACCTAAGCCTTGGCACAGTGCAAAAAAAGCCGGGCGAGGCCTGGTGGCACCGCGCCGTGCTGTACAACCTTGACTTTGCCTTGCCTTACTGGAGCCGGTTACTGTATGGCTTTGGTATCTCCACCAGCCCCAGCCAGGTGACGATAGGCCGGGATGGCTGGTTGTATCTGGGGGACCAATATGAACAGACGCTGACGGTGACCCGGCGCGGCAGCACACCTGCCGATGTCGAAGCGGCAAGGAGAATTGCGCTGGCTACCGCAGGCTGGGAACAATGGCTGGCAGCGCAAGGCGTGCAGGCGTTCCACGTCGTCCTGGGGCCGAACAAGGATAGCGTGTATGGCGACATGGCACCTGGCTGGGCGCAGGCGCTCAAGCCATCGGCTACCGATACCCTCATCGCTGGCATGAAGCCAGGCCAGTATGTCGATGTGCGGCCTGCCATGCTGAAAGCCAGGGCAGAGTTTTCGCCCCCCCTTTACTACAAGACCGACACCCATTGGAACCAGCTTGGCGGATGGATTGCCATGCGAGCGCTCGGTAAGGAGCTGGCACGCACGGCACCGGGACTGCAGACGCTTTCCGGACAACAGGTGCGGCCCGGTACGGTCAGCCAGCGCAACGGCGGCGATCTGGCCAATTTCCTCAAGTTGAGCGAGACCTTGCATGACAGCGAGGTTCCTGTGGCGATTGATATCGGGCGTCCGGTGGAAACGGCGAAATATGACTTTGATACGGGCCGTTTGCTGGAATCGGGCGGCAATCCCGAGGTGGGCGCGCCGCGCACGCCGGTGCTTGTCAAATCACCCAATGCCCTGAATCAAAAGAAAGTACTGTGGCTGCGCGACTCTTTCGGTACTGCCATGTCGCCCTATATGGCAGCGACGTTCAGTGAAACCTTGCAGATCCATTATGGGGTGACCGATGCCGCCATGGTGGTGAAGCTGGTGAAGAAGTATCAGCCTGATTATGTGTTTTTCACCGTTGTCGAGCGCGATGCGAGAGCCGCCCGCTTCGAACAGGCACCGCCTCTGCAGGTGACGGCCAAGCCGGCCAATTTCGTGGCCATGGCGCGTGGCACGGAGTCCTCGGCGAATGACCTGGCAGCCGTGCCTGCTTCTCGGGCTTACCGGGTCACCGGTGGCGATGCTTTCCTGACGTTCAAGCTGGCACCGGCAGTGCGTGCCGCCGAGGCGTCCAGAGTGACGTTTAACCTGGGCTGCGACGACAAGTCCGTGGCGGTGCCGCTACAACTGTTCTGGCACGCGGCGGACGGCCATCCGGGCGAAGCGCTCAGCGTCCGTTTCATGGCTACGCCTGGCAGCAATTCCATCGATCTGGCGACGCTGCCGGCATGGCAGCCAACGGCCACGATCGCCGGCGTGCGGATTGACCTCGATTCTCCCGACGCTTGCTCGATGCTGACGATCGATGCGGTGGAGCTTGGCCGCTAGTGCTTGGCCAGGCCAGCGCGCGCGCTGGCGCGTGCTGCCAGCCAGATGATGATGGACAGGCTGGTGGCAATGATGCACCAGTAGATATAGCGGAAATCGGCTGACGGGACGCTCGCCAGGTAGCCCAGGAAGTAGCCGAGCGCAGAGGCGTTCAATGCCAGTATCTGGGTCTTTTCCAGCGATGGACGCATGCGCCAGGCAAGCACCATCATGGCGATGGCCAGCAGCAGCCAGGAATACGGCTTGAAGAGTTCCCCAAGCGGCGCGACCTGGCTGCCTTCGACATAGGCTTGCATCAGGTGCGCCAGTTTTGGATTGTCCAGTTTGATTCCCAATTCATTGTCCATGATGCCTGGATGCCAGGCATAGTAGGGTTCCAGCGTGGGCGAGCGCAGGAAATACAGGAATGCGCCGCCCTTGATCTGCAGGTACGGCAGCGGATGCTCGAGGATGGTTTTTTTCCATAAGGCGTGGGCTTCCGTATGCGGCAGGCCGGCAAACAGGCTGCCGCTAGGGTCGTAACCCTTGCGTACAAAGCACATCGCCCGTTCATATTGGATGGGCATGGGGGAGCAGGCGGCATTGTCTTCAGGCTTTACCCAAGGCATCAAGTTTTCGCCCGTCATGAAGCCGATCCTGGCCACCTCATCTCCCATCGTTAATGTTTCAAAGTGCTTTCTCTCCGCATGCAGCACGTCGTAGCTGAGAACCGACGTGGCCAGGGGCAGGGTGGCGGACAGCAGCACGCTCAAGATCGCCATTTGCACGATGGATCGTGTCGGCCAGAAGTAGCGCAGTGCATAGTAGACGAGGGGCACGATGGCCAGGATGGCATTGTGCCTGACGGCGGAAGCATAGAAAATTAAAGGAAGGGCCAGGGCGGCGACTCGCCAGTTCTTCTTCCTTGTATACAGCAGGCCCGTCGCCACGAGCAGGGCAAAGGCCATGCCCACGTCTTTCCATAGTACACCGGCAAAATTGACGACCCATGGCAGCAGGCACATGGCGGGGATCAGCAGGGCCCAGCCACGCTGTGCCATATTGCCGTACCAGATCAGGATGCCTGCTGCCAACAAGGCGAGGTGCAGCATCAGCAGGCTTTGCGGGCCGGAAACCAGGTACAGGCACAGATGCCACACATAGGACATGATGGCGGGATTGCTATCCGTATAGTACTGATTGAGTGCCGTCTTGTATTGCACCATGGAATCATATGACATGAAACCGGGGGCAAAGCAGAACCAGATGACAGCCAGGACGATGACGGTCAGGGCAACGGCCAGCGGAGTGAAAACCTGATTTTTCATGGGTAACTTCAAATTCGAGCAAGAGAATGGACCGGCACTGCGGGTGGCAGCGACAGGGTGCTTATGCCTTCGTGGCAACAAGGATGCCGATGATGATGAGTGCGACACCGATCATGTATTGGGTTTGGAAGCGTTCGCCAAAGAGAAAATGGCTGCCGATCGGCACCAGCACAAAGGCCAGCGCCATCAGCGGGTAGATGCGGCCCAGTTCGATGCGCTGCAGTACCCAGACCCAGGCCAGCGTCGTCAGTCCATAGAGGCCGATGGCAGCCGACAGTGCCGCCAGGGTTTTGACGGAAAAAAAGCTGCCGCTCTGCAGCAATCCATTGGCACTGATTTTAAACAGGATTTGCCCGGCAGCAATGCCAAGCACGCATAACAGGGCCACGATGTAAGTCATTCATTTATCTCCATAGAGTTGCTGGGACGATGCCCCGTGCGCCGCCTCCCGTGCACGGTCGTCTGCCATTGCCTGTCGTGTGTCCGCCAGGCAATGCAATCGCGCCTTCACTTCCTGCCACGCCGGATGCGATGGAAGGGTTTTTTAGGGATCGAGCCGATATCGTGCCCGAGAAAGGCCAGTATTAATTGCAAGCCGACAATCACCGGCAAGCCTGACAGCATGACTGTCCCTGCCGAGGCGGGCATGGCGTCATGGACGGAATGCAGCCACTGCGTCGCACCAAACACGCATCCGAAGGCAACCATCAGGACACCGATGGGCAGCTCAATGGAGGCAATGGACAGGTCCCGCAAGTAATAGTTGTAGAAAATGCGTTTGAAGAAATTGCGCAGATGTTTGGCAAAAAATTCCAGCACCACCTGGGAAATCTTCAGGTTGCTGACCTCATCGCCATATTTGGCATCCATGGGGATATCGGCGACGACGGCGCGCAATGTATTGAGGCGAAACAGGATGTCAGTTTCAAAAAAATAACGGCGGCTGATTTTCTGCATCGGCAGGTGGCGCACCACCTCGCAGTGGATGGCGGTGTAGCCGTTGGTCGGATCGAAGATATCCCAATAGCCGGAAGAGATCTTGCTCATGAAAGACAGGATCGCGTTGCCAAAAAGACGCATCTTGGGCATGCTGCGCACGCTTTCCAGATCGTAGAAGCGGTTGCCCTTGGTGTAGTCGGCTTCGCCAGCAACAATGGGCGCGATAAAGTCGGGAATGCAGGCGGGATCCATCTGGCCATCGCCATCGACCTTGACGATGATATCCATGCCGTCGTCCAGCGCGGCGCGATAGCCGGTCATGACGGCGCCGCCGACGCCCTGGTTCTCGGTATGGCGCAACACGACCACGCGCGGGTCGCTGCAGTGAGCCTCGACCAGGTCGCCGGAGCGGTCCGGGCAGCAGTCGTCGACGACATAAATTCGGCTCACTTCGGCGCCAATCTGACTGATGACGGAAAGGATATGCCTATCGACCTTGTAACTGGGTATGACGACCGCAATGGCCAAGCCTTGTTTTGTCATCTTGTTATTGCTTGTCTCTATTCTGCATGGTGGCGTTTCCCGCGGTCGGGCAATATCGTGAATTATGACATGCGCGGTTGGTGCGCCTCTGGCGCTGGCGGGGGAATGGCGCTGTTGCGCGCCATCAGGCGCGCATGGGCAAGGCAAGGCTAGTTCTTGTTGCCGTAGCAATGCGGGCAAGACACTTCATACACATATTCGGGCGCCAGCTGCTGGCGCGGCGTGACGACGGCGCGGCAGACGAAACACTGCACCGTTTCCGTCGGTTCCAGTTTCGGATTCAGCGCCGTGCGGTAGTCGAAAACGAAGCAGTCGCCCGTGTAGTGCTCGCCGCCCACTTCCTCGAAATATTTCAAGATGCCGCCGTCGAGCTGGTACACGCTGTCGTAACCGATTTCCTTCATGTGGATGGCGGCCTTTTCGCAGCGGATGCCGCCCGTGCAGAAGGTGACGACGGTCTTGCCTTCCAGTTCATCCTTGTGGGCGGCTGCCACGGCCGGGAATTCCGTAAACTTGTCGATACGATAATCGAGCGTGTTGTTGAACGTACCCACGTCCACTTCAAAGGCGTTGCGTGTTTCCATCATGACCACGGGTTTGCCCGCATCGTCGACGCCGGCGTCGAGCCAGCGCTTGAGCGTGTGCGCGTCGACGGAAGGGGCGCGGCCCAGTTCCGGCTTGATCAGCGGCATGCGCATGGTGATGATTTCTTTTTTCAGCTTGACCAGCATGCGCTTGTGCGATTGTTCGTTCGACAAGCTTTCCTTCCATTCCAGATCGGCCAGCCGCTCGTCGCTGCGTACCCAGGCGAGGAAGGTATCGATATGCGCGCGCGTGCCCGACAGGAACATATTGATGCCTTCCGGCGTCAGCAGGATCGTACCCTTCAGTTCCAGCGTCAGGCATTGCTCCTGATACAAGGGGCGCATGGCTTCCGTATCGTCGAGCGTGATGAATTTATACGCAGCGATATTGACAAAGGTGGCGGCGGGCGCACTGACGGCGGCGGAAACGGCGGGTGCTGCTGGGGTGATGGCTTGCATGATGGCGATCGGGTTAGACTGAACAGCCGATATTATAAGCCCGACAGGCCAGGCAGGATACCCGGCCAGCCACGTTTTGCCGTGCCGGCGGGCTGTGCACGGCAGGAATTTCTTGCCCGCAACCGAGGGCCGCACCGCCGGTCCGGGGCCGCGACGCGGTAGAATAGACCCCATTGAATTTTGCACGAAACGGTACACAGGATGGAAATGGTAATGCAAGAGGCCGGCGCTCCGGCAGGTTCACAGCAAGCGATGCAGCCCGGTCCTGCCTTCGTCCACTTGCGCGTGCACTCGGAGTACTCGATCGTCGATGGCCTGGTGCGCATCGACGACGTGGTCAAGGCGGCGGCGAAGGACAAGCAGGTGGCGCTGGCCGTCACCGACCTGTCGAACCTGTTTGGCATGGTCAAGTTCTACAAGGAAGCGCGCGGCAAGGGCATCAAGCCCATCGTCGGCGTCGACGTGTGGATCACGAATGACGACAACCGCGAAAAACCGTCGCGCTTGCTGCTGCTGGCGAAGAACCGCATGGGTTATCTGCAACTGTGCGAACTGCTGTCGACGGCCTGGCTGACGAACCAGTACAAGGGCCGCGCCGAACTCCGCATCGAGTGGCTGCAGGCGCTGGCGACGAATACCTACGACCTGTACCCGGGCGAAAGCGCCGCGAATGGCTTGATCGTGCTGTCCGGCGCGCACTTCGGTGATGTCGGTACGGCCATCGAAAATGGCAACCTGGCCCTGGCCGAGCGCAACGCCCAGCGCTGGGCCGAGATTTTCCCGGGCCATTTCTATATCGAGATCCAGCGCGGCGGCCAGGCCAACCAGGAGGCGCAGGTGCGCCATGCGGTGGCCCTGGCAGCCAAGCTGGGCTTGCCCGTGGTGGCCACCCATCCCGTGCAATTTATTTCTCCAGAGGAATTTATTGCCCACGAAGCCCGCACCTGCATCGCCGAAGGCGAAATGCTGGCCAACGCCAAGCGCGTGAAACGGTTTAACGACAGCCAGCGTTTCCTGTCGCAGGCCGACATGGCGGAATTGTTCGCCGACCTGCCGGCCGCGCTGGCCAATTCCGTGGAAATCGCCAAGCGCTGCAATCTGACGCTGACCCTGGGCAAGCCGCAACTGCCGAACTTCCCCACGCCGGACGGCATGACGATCGACCAGTTTCTCGTTGCCGAATCGCAGGCGGGCCTGGAAAAACGCTTGTTACAGCTGTATCCCGATCCCGAGCGCCGTGAAAAGGAGCGCCCGCGCTACGAGTCGCGCTTGAAGTTCGAGACGGACACGATTTGCAACATGAAGTTCCCCGGCTACTTCCTGATCGTGGCCGAATTTATCCAGTGGGCCAAGGAAAATGGCGTGCCCGTCGGCCCGGGCCGCGGTTCGGGCGCGGGTTCGCTGGTGGCGTATTCGCTGCTGATTACCGACCTGGACCCATTGCAGTACAACCTGCTGTTCGAGCGCTTCCTGAATCCCGAACGCGTTTCGATGCCCGACTTCGATATTGACTTTTGCCAGGAAGGGCGCGACCGCGTCATTCAGCACGTCAAGGATTTGTATGGCAAGGAGGCCGTCTCGCAGATCGCCACCTTCGGTACCATGGCGGCCAAGGGCGCGATCCGCGACGTGGGCCGCGTGATGGACTTCGGCTATAACTTCTGCGACGGCATCTCGAAGCTGATCCCGTTCAAGCCGGGCAAGCCCGTGTCGATCGCCGATGCCATCGAAGAGGAACCGCTGCTCAAGGAACGCCTGGAAAACGAGGAAGAGGTCAAGCAGCTGCTGGACCTGGCGCAGCAAGTCGAAGGCATCACGCGCAATATCGGCATGCACGCGGGGGGCGTCCTGATCGCTCCGGGCAAGTTGACGGATTTCTGCCCGCTGTACACGCAGGGCGGCGACTCGGGCGTCGTGTCGCAGTACGACAAGGATGACGTGGAAGCCGTCGGCCTGGTGAAGTTCGACTTTTTGGGTCTGACGACCCTCACCATTCTCGACCGTGCCGTGCGCTACATCAAGCAGCTCGATCCGGCGCAGGCGAATTTCGATCTGGCAACGTTGCCGCTGAACGACAAGCCGTCGTACGACTTGCTGACCAAGGCCAAGACCGTGGCCGTGTTCCAGCTGGAGTCGCGCGGCATGCAGGGCATGCTGAAAGACGCGCGTCCCGACCGTTTCGAAGACATTATCGCGCTGGTGGCGCTGTACCGTCCGGGCCCGATGGACCTGATTCCCGACTTCTGCAAGCGCAAGCACGGCGAACGCTTCGACTATCCTGACCCGCGCACGGAATCGATTCTGTCCGAAACCTACGGCATCATGGTGTATCAGGAGCAGGTGATGCAGATGGCGCAGATCGTCGGCGGCTACTCGCTGGGCGGCGCCGACATGCTGCGCCGCGCCATGGGTAAAAAGAAAGCCGAGGAGATGGCCGAGCACCGCGAGATCTTCCGCGCCGGTGCCGCAAAAGACGGCTTGACGGCGGAAAAGGCCGACGAGATCTTCGACTTGATGGAAAAATTCGCCGGCTACGGTTTCAACAAATCGCACGCCGCCGCCTATGCCTTGCTGTCCTACCACACGGCCTACCTGAAAGCGCACCACACGGCCGCCTTCATGGCCGCCAACTTGTCGCTGGCCATGGACGACACGGACAAGATCAAGATCCTGGTGGAAGACTCGCTGGAAATCTGCAAGCTGACCTTGTTGCCGCCGGATATCAACGAATCGGACTACCGCTTCATGCCGAGCGGCGCGGCGCCGTCCGTGAGCGGCAAGAAAGTCACGCAGATCCGCTATGGCTTGGGCGCCGTGAAGGGTTCCGGCCAGAACGCCATCGAAGCCATCATCGCCGCGCGCGAGGCGGGCGGGCCGTTTACGAGCCTGTTCGATTTCTGCAAGCGCGTGGACAAGAAGCAGATCAACCGCCGCACCATCGAATCCCTGATCCGCAGCGGCGCTTTCGATTGCCTGAAGGTCGACCGCGCCATCCTGCTCGCGTCCGTGGCATTCGCCATGGAATGCGCCGACCAGGCCGCCAAGGCGGCGAACCAGGTGAGCCTGTTCGGCGGCGACGACAGCGACATGGTGGCGCCGCCCGAGTACGTCAAGGTGCCCGTGTGGACGGATAAACAGCGACTGACGGAAGAAAAGATCGCGCTGGGCTTCTACCTGTCCGGCCACCTGTTCGATTCGTATGCGCCCGAGGCGCGCCGTTTTGCGCGCACGAAACTGTCGGAACTGTCGCCGTCGCGCGAACCGCGCATGATGGCCGGCGTCATCACGGGCTTGCGCACGCAGATGACGCAACGGGGCAAGATCCTCATCGTCACCCTGGACGACAAGAGCGGCACGGTGGAAGTGACGGTGTACGGCGAGTTGTTCGATGCCAACAGGAAAATCTTCAAGGAAGATGAATTCCTGGCCGTCGTGGGCAAGGTGTCGGAAGACCGTTTCTCGGGCGGCTTGCGCATCACCGCCGAGAGCGCCTTCGACATCATCGCCGCGCGCGTGCAGTATGGCCGCCAACTGGGTCTGACCTTGCCGGCCACCCTGGACGCCAAGCGCATCCGTGAGGTGATCATGCCGCACCGCGCCGAGACGGGCTTGCCGATTGCCGCACGGGTCAGCCCACAGGGCGTCAGTTGCGTGCTGCAGTTTGGCGACGAGTGGAAAGTGGCGCCATCGGATGAATTGCAGATGGCGCTGGAGCAGGTGCTGGGCGCGCAAGAGGTGGCGGTCGAATACTGACCGGCACCGCCCGGCGCATGCAACAAAGCCAAACCGCAGGCATGCTGGTTTGGCTTTTGTCGTTTACATGTCTTTCAGTCCCGTGATCGCATAGCCCTTGGCGGCGATCTGCTGGTGCGGCTGTTCGATATGGTAGTTGGGCAAGGCCTGGGCATCGTCGGCCACTTCGCTGGCGCGTACTTCCAGCTGCCAGTCGGTATTGGTAACTTCTTCCGGAATGAGCTTTCCTTCCGGCACGGCGAGGTAGGAAAAAATGCCGTCGTGCTCGGCCCGGCGGTAGATGTCTACGCGCATGAATGCCTCCTAGTAAGCGTTGGGGGAACCGGTGCACCACAGTGCATGCCGATAGCGCTAGCGTAACAGGATTGGGCCGTGCATGGGTTGAAGCGTGTGTCGCGGCAGGGGGGGCGGTGCGGGAGTGATGGCAAACAACGATGCGGGGGCGGGGCATCGTGCGGTGGCCGGGGGACGTTCAGGCGACAGCGGAAGCGTAGTCGTCGTCTTCCAGATCGGCCGATTGCCGTACATCGTTGGCGGCTGGCGCAATGCCTGCTGTGGCGACTTGCAGCGGGCAGCGATGGGTGTCGAGGCCGTTACGCAGGCTGCCGATCATGGCCAGCGTCAATTCGTGGCGTTTGCGTGCTTCCGAGCGTTTCTTGGACGGAATGTCTTCCAGGGCTGGCAGGGGCAAGTTTTCGCATGGCAGTTCAAAATCGCCATCCTTGCGTGCCTGGGCGCCGAGTTCTTGCCATAAGGCATTGTAGTCGGCGAACAAACGGCCTTTTTTTGCGGAATGATGGACGGCGCGGTTGGCGTTGCCTACAAGTATCATGTTGCGGCAACCATGTTCATGTCCCAGCTGGCGCACCAGGCGCACCATCAGCGCCTTGGGACGCATGCCGTGCAGGTCGCGCGTGGCCTCGCGCACGCGGCGCAAGCCTTCCGCGCCGCGCGGGCCCTGGATGCAGCCGATGCCCACGCTCATGCTGGCGCGCGCGCGGGAACCGAAAAAGGTAAAGGCGACCGAGTAGATCACGTCATCGCCGTGCGCCAGTTGCAGGACCATCTCGCCTTCGCGGTCCATCGGCTGTAGCGAACACAGCTGCAGGTGGTAGGGCGCGCCCGATTTCCCCGGCACGGTGCCCAGACGCACAGGGGCGCGCGCTGCCTGCGTCATCAACTTGCCCCAACCTTGTTGCAGGATGAAATGATAGTGCTCAACCAGCAGGGCGACGCGCTGGCGGCACGACAGGTTCGTGCTCAGGTAATGGCGGTACACCTTGTGCATCATGCGGGGATAGGCTTGCAGCAAGTCCTGGAATACGGGATGGGAATTGAGCAGCTGCAGCCAGATGCGCGTCTGCGGGCGCTGCAGCTGCGCCCGCAATTGCAGCTTGAGCAGCTCGCGCACGCGTGACATGCCTGGCGGCATATTGCTCAGGCCCGCGTGCAGGGTAATAGCTTGTGTCATCAAAGAGTTTCCATGTATAGGTGGATGGCCGGGCGCCGGCGGCGCTTCAGGCCGGTGGCGGCCCGCTCATGCCGTCGGTATCGGCCAGCAATACCGTGGCGCTGCGCGTGGCGCGCGCCAGCTTGCGCGCCAGCGCACCGGCAAAGCGGCGCTGCCAGGGACTGTGGCGCAGGGCCGGCAGGACGATTTCGTGGCAACCGAGCAGTTCAGCCGTATCGAGGATGGTAAACAGCAGCTCGCCGGCGAAAATATGGGTCGTGAAGGCGAGTTGCGAACGGCTCAGGTAGAGTCCCGCCTCGTGCATCATCTGCTGCGTGGCCAGGTCCAGCGCATGGCATTCACCGGCGTTGTGCTGGGGCAAACCATCGGCCTGGCGCGGCGGTGCCGGTGTCACGTGCAGCAGGCTGACGCTGACCTTGATGCCCCATTCCTGCAAACGCCTGGCGTAGCGCGCGCCGTAGATGATGTCGCTGGCGCGCTTGACGGGCAAGAGCAGCAGCAAGGTATCCTGGCACGGCTTGCCGCCCGCGCCCGCGGCACTGTCCGGGGCGCGGTGACGTTGCGGAGCAGGGTGCGATGCATGCATGGAAGGGATGACCATAGTCGGAAAACCATGTCATGTTATCCATGCCATCCCCCTGTGTAAATTGGCGAAATAGCGTACGGGTTTCCCTTATGCCGCCTTGATGTTAATAGCGGTAGGTGACATACACGGCGCCGATCGGGGATGTCTTGCGCTGCACGATGGGGCTCTTGGCCGCGTCGCCCATGCGGTGCTCGACGCCGACCAGGGTATTGATGCCCCAGCGCGCATCGAAGCGGTGCTCCCAGTTGACGGTGGCCTGCGCTTCATAGAAGCCGCCCTTGGGCGTGTATTGCTTGAACGAAGTGTTCGCGGCCTGGGCGGCCGTCACACCGTACATGGTCTGAACGTACTTGCGCTCGCCCCAGCCCAGCTGGCCGCTGATGCTCACGCTGTCTTGCTGCGCGCCCTTGGCATCGGCCCGGCCGTAAATCTGGCCGCTGGCGCCAAAATGCACATTCGCGCCATTTTCGCGGTTCGACAGGGGAACGTCGCTCGACACGCTCAGCGACAGGCCCGGCAAGGGCGAATAGCCCGCGCTGAGCAGGGCGCTGGCGTTGCCCTTGACTTCGCCCATGCCCTTCAGGTAATCGCTGCCGCCCCAGCCATTAATCCCCTTGCGCTTGTGGTCTTCGCGGTTGCCGCGGTAGCCCAGCGCAGCGCTGTAGCTGAAAGGGCCGGCCTGGCCGCCATAGCCGATGCCGCGCGAGGTGCTGATGAACAAGCCATTGGCCATGGCATAGTCGAGGATGATCAGCGGCGAGGCCGACAGCTTGTTGGAGCCGGAATAGCTGGACACGGCAGCGACGCCGCCGCCGATGGTGAAGACATTTTCCGCCGAGGGTTCGGCCGCGGTGGCGGCCAGCGGGTTGAGGATCATGCCGCTGGCAAGTGCCAGCGAGGTCAGCAGGGTTGTGGGTGCGTGCATGGAGTTTTCCGTCAGGTGGAGAACCGAGTCCGGAGTGGCTCGATTGACAGCCGACAGTATGCATTCGTGCCATGAAGGAAGAATGAGCCTTTTATTAAGATTGCATGAAGACGGCTTCTTTACCCATTCTTCAGCTTGTGGTGGTTTAATACTCACCATGAAGATACTGCTGATAGAAGACGATATGGACCTGGGCAATGGCGTGCGGATTGCACTGCGCGACCAGGGCATGCAAGTGGTCTGGGTGCGCAGCCTGGAAGACGCGGCGCGCAGCATCGAGCACGACAGTTGCGAACTGGTGCTGCTGGACCTGGGCTTGCCTGACGGCGATGGCCTCGATTTGCTGGCGCGGCTGCGCGCGGCGCGCCTGCCGGTATTGATCCTCAGCGCCCGCGATACGCTGGAGCAGCGCTTGCGGGGCCTCGACGGCGGCGCCGATGACTACCTGGTGAAGCCGTTTGTGCTGGCCGAGCTGCTGTCGCGCGTGCGCGCCCTGGCGCGCCGCAGCTATGGCTTCGATGGCGATACCATCGAGTTGCGTGGCCTGCTGCTGCAAGTGCCCACGCGCCGCGTCAGCGTGCACGGCCGGCCGGTGGAGCTCACCGCCAGCGAATATGCCTTGCTGAAGACCCTGCTGATGCGCGCCAACCGGGTCATCACGCGCCGCGTGCTGGAAGAGCATATCCTGCCTGGCGGGCTGGCCAATGCCAGCAATACCCTGGATGTGCATATGGGCAACCTGCGCCGCAAGATAGGCGAAGGTTATATCCGTACCGTGCGCGGTGTCGGTTATGTCATCGACCAGCAGGGCGAGACAGCCACCCCGCCGGGTGCTGGCGCATGATGGGGCGTTTCTGGGCCATGCTGCGCCGGCCCACCCTGGTGCGCCGCCTGATGATCGCGCAGATGCTGATGCTGACCGTGCTGTGGAGCCTGGCCGTGGCGTACGTGCTGTTCGAGGGGACGAGCGAAGCGAGTACGGTGAGCCGCGGTGTCCTGCATGCGATTATCAGCGTGGCCGATAACCTGGCCGAGCAGCCGCAGCGCCAGGAGCAAAGCTTGCGCGCCATCGACGAAGCCTTGCGCGAAGAATTTGAAATGGGGCAAGTGCCGGAGCTGGCGCCGCGCATCCTGGTCTGGCGCGAAGGCAAGCTGGTCTACAAGTCCCCCGCGGCGCCCAGCGGCATCCGCAGCGCCGGCCCGGAGCAGATGGAAGTGGTGTATATCAAGGGCCAGGCCTGGCGCAGCCGCAGCCTGGCCGAAGGGGCCACCCGCGTGACCGTGCTGGAGGTAGGCGGCGCCTGGCAATTTTTCGTCACGATCAATTCACGCGGATACTACCTGCTGCCTTTGCTGATCAGCCTGCCGTTCCTGCTGGTGCCGGCCTGGCTGTCGATCCGGCTTGCCATGCGCCCGTGGCGCAAGGTGGCGCAGGAGGTGGCGGCGCGCGGGCCGCAGGATTTGCGTCCGCTGGCCTTCAAGCCGCCGCATGGCGAACTGGCGGCACTGGTCGACAATATCAATGCGCTGTTGCAGCGGGTCGATGCCAGTGCCGCGCGCGAACGCAGCTTCATCGCCGATGCCACGCATGAGCTGCGCACGCCACTGGCGGCCATGCGCGTGAATGTCGAGGCCTTGCAGGGGCAGGCCCATGATGCACGCCAACAAGAGCTGCTGGACGGTATCTTGAACAGCGGCAACCGCGCCGCGCGCCTGGTGGGCCAGCTGCTGCAGCTGACGCGCAGCGAAGTGCAGGCGGGCGGGGGCGAGTTGCCGCGGCGGCAGGCGCTCGATACTTTGCTGCAAGACCGCCTGGCGGCCTTGTCCGGCCTGGCCCAGGCGGGCGATATCGAGCTTGAATTGCAAGCCAGCATCTCGCTCAGCGTGGCTGGACAGCGCGAGAGCCTGGTCTCGCTGATCGACAACCTGGTGGAAAACGCCATCAAGTACAGCCCGCGCGGCAGCAGCGTGACGGTGTCGCTGCATGCGGAGCGGGGCCAGGCCGTGCTGCATGTGGCCGATCAGGGACCGGGCATTGCGCCAGCCCTGTATGAGCGCGTGTTCGACCGCTTTTTCCGTGCGCCGCAGCAGGCGCAGCCAGGCAGCGGACTGGGCTTGTCCATCGTCGCCTCCGTCGTGCGCCAGCACGGCGGCACGATTCAGTTGCATAGAGGCAATGGCGGCCTGGGCTTGCTGGTGGAGGTGCGCTTGCCGTTGGCCGAGGCCTGATTCGGCCTGCCTGCCCTGCGATGTTGCATGAAGATTATTTCATGTGCATATAACGCAATATGGCATGGCGTGGCGCACGCTTGCGATGCATAATGCGGGACAGTTAAAAAACACCGTTATGCGCCCATTCCTGTCCCGCTACCTGTCGTATCCCGCCTTTGTCGGCCTGTATCTGCTATTTGACTGGGCCACGTATATCGACCCGATGTACGGGCTGAACATCACTCCCTGGAATCCCGATCCTGCGCTGGGCCTGGTATTTTGGCTGATCCACGGGCGCAGGGCGGCGCTGCCGTGGTTTGTCGCCCTGGTGGCTGGCGAGGTGCTGGTGCGCGGCATGCCGGCAGGCCTGCCTCTGACCTTGCTCTGTTCGGCGTGGCTGGTGCTCGGCTATGGCGGTATCGGCGCCGTCTTGCGCCGCAGTTTCAGCAGCAGCGATATCTTCGACAACCGGCGCCGCCTGAGCGCCTGGGTGGCCATCGTGCTGCTTGGCACGGTGCTCAATGCGCTCGGCTATATTTCCTTGCTGTCGCTGACGGGACGCATTCCGGCTGGCGAATGGGGGACGGCAGTCTGGCGTTTCGGCATCGGCGACATGGTCGGCATGCTGGTATCGATGCCGCTGATCTGGGTGCTGTTCAGCAAGCGGGGGCGCGAGCGCCTGCATGCCGCCGTCTGGCGCTGGGAAACCCTGGCGTATCTGGCCCTGGCCAGCTTCGTGCTGTGGAGCGTCTTCGGTTCCATCGTGCGTTCCGAATACAAGCATTTCTACTTCCTGTTTCTCCCCGTGATCTGGGCTGCCTCGCGCCAGGGTTTGCATGGCGCCATGCTGGCCGTGTTCGTGTTGCAGCTGTGCATCATCACTCTGGTGAAATGGACGCATGCGGTCGATATCCAGTTTTATGAATTGCAACTGCTCGATGCCGTGCTGGCGCTGGTGGGATTTTTTATCGGCATCGTCGTCGATGAAATGCGCCAGGTGGCCGACGAGCTGAAACACACGATGCGCCTGGCCGCCGCCGGCGAGATGGCGGCCGCCCTTGCGCATGAGCTGAACCAGCCGCTGACGGCCTTGTCGACCTATGGCAAGGCGTGCGAATACCTGCTGGAACGGGGCGAGACCGGCGCCTTGCTGCAGGGCGCAGTGGGGCATATGATCGTTGAATCGGGGCGCGCCGCGGACGTGGTGCGCCGCTTGCGCGACTTTTTCCGCACGGGCGCGATGCAGCTCGAAGCGGTGGAGGCGAGCGCCTTGATCGAGGGCATGGCGCGCCAGTTCACGCCACTGTTCCATGAGCATGGCATCGAGCTGGTACTGGCGCCGCCGTCGCCGCTGGCCGTCAATGCCGACCGCCTGCAGATCGAACTGGTGTTGCGTAATTTACTGGCCAATGCGCAGGATGCGGTGATGGGCCAGCCGCGCGGCCGGCGCCGCATCACGGTCTCGGCAGAGCGGCTCGAAGGCGGGCGGCTGCGCCTGTCCGTGGAAGATAGCGGTCCCGGCATTTCCAACAGCCTGGCGGCACGCCTGTTCGAACCGTTCGTCTCGACCAAGGCCAGCGGCCTGGGGCTGGGGCTGGTGCTCAGCCGCAGCATCGTCGAAGCGCATGGCGGCCAGCTATGGGCCGAAGTGGGCACGCATGGCATTTTTCGTTTTGTCCTGCCCCTGGCGCGCGCCAGTGCGGCCGCTACAGGAGAGTATGGTGACAAGTAATTTGACGGTGTTTATCGTGGACGACGATCCCGCCGTGCGCGATGCGCTGGGTTTGCTGCTGGGCATACGCGGCTACCGCACGGCCCTGTTTTCCTGCGGCGAGGATTTCCTGCACAGCTGGCAGCCCGAGTGGGCCGGCTGCCTGCTGATCGATATCCGCATGTCGGGCATGGATGGCCTGAGCCTGCAGCGCCGCTTGCTGGAACTCGGGTGCCTGCTGCCCATCATCATTATCACGGGACACGGCGACGTCGCCCTGGCGCGCCAGGCATTCAAGGCGCAGGCCAGCGATTTCCTGGAAAAACCGTTTGACCACGACAAGTTGCTGGCAGCCATCGATGAAGCGTTTTCGCGCGAGGCGCATGCGCGCGGCCAGTTGCTGCGCCAGGTGGAGGGGCAAGCCTTGCTGCGCGCCTTGACGCCGCGCGAGCGCGAAGTGATGCATCTGGTCGTGACGGGCCAGCACAACCGCGATATCGCCCCGGCACTGGGCATTTCCGTGCGCACGGTGGAGGTGCACAAGGCGCGCCTGATGGAAAAGCTGGGTGTCGATAACGTGGCTGACCTGGTGCGCATCAGCATGCTGGGCACCGGTTAGCCGCTGAAGCGTTGTCTAGGCGATGGTCTGCAATACCTGATCGACCGAGATCGCCTTGACCCAGTCGCTGCGCCGCGCCACCGTGATGACGGTGCTGTTGGCACTGTCGAATGGCGCCCATTCCGGATTCTTCTTGCGCATCAATGCCACCACGGGCACATGCACGGCGTTCGCCAGATGCATGATCGACGTTTCCACCGAAATAATCAGGTCGCATTGCGCCAGCATGGCCGGCAGCTGGAAAAAGTTGTCGACGGCGCTGAAGGCTTGCGTGCGCGGCAAGCCACGCGCCTGCACGACGGCATCCACCTTGGCCAGTTCCTGCGGCATGGCATTGATCAGGAAGCAGGCATTTTCCCATTTCGGCATCGCTTGCATGCGCGCGATCAGCTCGGCGATGCGTTCCAGCGGCCAGCCGCGCTTGTGCGACTTGGCAAACGGGTTCAGGAGTACGAGCGGACCCTGGCGCGGGGCGAAGCCCCAGGCGCTCAGTTGTTCCTGTGCCTGCTGCAGCGCGTGTTCGGGAATGTGCACGAAGGGATAGCGTTCGGCCACGGGAATGTCGAGTCCCGTCAATTGATGGAACCAGTCCGCATACACGCTGCTGATATGGTGTTCGCCGGCATCCTGTCCCGCATACGACGCCAGCACGGCATCGATCTTGCGGTAGGCCAGGTAATGCCAGGGGCGTAGCGGGCTGAACGGCTTGCGCGTGCCGATCACCAGTCCGTTCGGACTGATCGCGCGCGCAAGATCCGCATACTGCTGTGGCCGTACGTGGGCCAGTGACACGACGACAGGATAGTGTTCCGCCTTGGCTTCGCGCAGTGACTCTTCGTACAGCGCCGGACTGTAGGTCTTGCGGTATACCTTGGCAAACAGGCCCGACTGCTCCACCCAGTCATACAGCGAATAGGTGCGCAAACCCTCCCATTGCTTCGCGTCGGACGTGCGGCGCACTTCATCGACCCACAGGTGGATCTGAATATGGGGATAGGCCGCGGCAAAGGCGCGGAAACCGTTTTGCAGGTAGGTAAAGTCTCCCAGCGCCAGATGGGCGATGAAAAGAATTTTGTCCGACTTTTGTAGAAGTTCGGCGGGAATCAAAGGCGTCATGTATCAGTACGATTTCAGGTATTCATTCGATGGTGTCAAGCCACTTGCTGGGAAAATTGCAGGCGATGCAGATTGGCATAGGCGCCGTTGGCATCCAATAATTGCTGGTGACTGCCGGTTTCCATTATTTTCCCATGTGACAATACCACGATACGGTCCGCACGTTCAATTGTTGACAGCCGATGCGCAATAACGAGGGTGGTTTTACCTTGCATCAGGTGTTCCAGTGCCGCTTGCACGGCCCGTTCCGCCTCCGTATCCAGTGCCGAGGTGGCTTCGTCGAGGATCAGGATGGGCGCATCCTTGTAAATCGCGCGGGCGATGGCCACGCGCTGGCGCTGGCCGCCGGACAGGCGCGAGCCATTGTCGCCCAGCCGCGTTTCCAGGCCGTCGGGCAAGCCGTCGATGACGTCCGACAGGAAGGCGGCCGCGGCCGCCGATTCGATGCGCTGCCGGTCCGGCGCCGCATCGCCATACGCGATATTGGCAGCCAGTGTATCGTCGAACAACACCACCTGCTGGCTGACCATGGCGATCTGGCTGCGCAGGCTGGTCAGGGCGATGGCATCGATATTTTGCCCATCGAGCAAGATTTCACCGCTGCTGGCCGAGTAAAAGCCGGGCAGCAGGCTGACCAGGGTCGATTTGCCGCCGCCGGACATGCCGACAAAGGCAACCGTTTGTCCTGGCGCAATGCTCAGATTGATGTGTTGCAGGGCGGGCTCCGGATGTCCGGGATAGGCAAAGCTCACGTCCTTGAACTCGATGCGGCCTTTGCTGCGGCCGGCGAGCGTTTGGCCGCCCGTGCGCTCCGGCGTCTTGTCGATCAGCTGGAAGACTTCCTCGGCGGCGGCCATGCCGCGCTGCAGGGGACCGTTGACTTCGGCCAGTTGCTTCAGGGGCGTCAGCAGCATCAGCATGGCCGTGATGAAGGAAACAAACCCGCCGACCGTGATCTGCCCCTGCTCCGACTGGAACAGGGCCATCACGATGACCAGGGCCACGGCGGCAGCCGTGATCACCTGCGTGATGGGCACGGTGGCGGAAAAGGTGGTGGTCATGCGCATGCTGTAGCGGCGCAATTGCTCGGCGCGCTCCTCGAAGCGCGACTTTTCATAGTCCTGGCCGCCGAAGATCTTGATCACTTGCTGGGCGCGCGTGGTTTCCTCGATGACCTGGGTCAGCTCCGCATTGACGGCCAGCGAGTCGCGGTTGAGTTTTTTCAGGCGCTTTCCCGTGGTGCGCACGACGATGGTCAGCAGGGGCAGCAGCACCAGGGTTACCAGGGTCAGCACCCAGTTCAGGTACAGCAGCCACGCCAGCAGGCCCAGCACCGTCAGCGAGGAGCGCACGATCGACGTAAACACCTTGGTCACCATCTCGATGATTTGTTGCACTTCGAACATGATCGAGTTGATGACCTTGCCCACCGTGTGCGTGTTGTAGAAGTCGATGGGCAAGTTCAGCATGCTGGCAAACATCCTGCGGCGCAACTCGTTGAGGATGCGCGTGGAGACATAGCTCATCAGGTAGCTGCTGGCAAACGTCGACGCGCCGCGCATGGCAAAGATGCCGATGACGATCAGCGGCACCAGCCAGAAGGAGAAATTCACCTTGCCGCCAAAGCCATTGTCGAGCAGCAGCTTGAGCGCATACGGCAGCAGTGGTTCCGTGGCCGCCGTGACGACCATCGCCAGCAAGGCCAGGGCCAGGTGTTTCTTGTAGGGCGCATGCAGCGCGGTGAGGCGCTTCAGGTCGGGCGTGAGCATCGGTATGGTTCCTTGCAGGGGACAGCAACAACGGTCGGGCGAAAACTCAGGCAATGCGTTCTTGCCGGCGCAACAGGGCCCACAGTATCACCATCGGGAAGACCAGCATGATGATGCCGATATTTAAGGTGAGCGAGTTTGTCGTCAAGCCGAACGTGATATAGCAGGAAAGCAGGATGACGCCGGCCAGCGCATACGGTTGTGTCGCTTGCCCACTCCCAGCCTCCCGCAGGGACTGGGTGAACAAGCGCAGCGGGAGGAAAAACAACGCCAGCAATGCTGACAGGCCCAGCAGGCCGCGCTTGACCAGCGAATCGATATAGTCGTTGTGGGCATTCGTGAAATCGCGCGCCACGGCATTCATCTTGCCTTCGGCTGCCAGTTCCTGCTTTTGCGCCAGATAGCCATTGCGGCCGATGCCCAGCAACAGGTTTTCATCCGACATGCGCAGCGCGGAACGCCACATTTCCACGCGCTGGCCAACTGAAGAATATATATTGCCGGAATCATTGAAACTGTTGAGTTCGTTGATGGCGGCGACGCTGCGCTCCCGCACCGGCGAGTTGGGCAGCGCATAGACCAGGGTGCCCAGGACAACAAAGGCGGCTGCGACACCGAGCAGGTAGCGGTTGCCGTATTTTCTACCATGATGCAGGGCGATGATGCCGACACAGATCGGCAATGCCAGCCAGCCGCCACGGCTACCGCTGATGATCGACCCCGCGATTCCAGCGATGCAGCCGCACAGCATCAGCACCGTCCACAGGCGCTGGCGCGATTGAGCGCGTGCCCACGCGACGCCGCACAGCGAGAGCATGCCCAGCAGCATGCTCACATTGCCATAATGGATGGCGTTGCTCGTGGCTGCCTGGGGACGGCTGATATCACTGGCAAAATATTGCCAAAATGCCAGTACTGCACCGCTGATGGCGCCAATGGCAACACCGCTCCACCATGCCTCGGGCCGCGGCGGGTAAGCGAGCAGCAGCAGCAGCACGGGCGCGGCCAGCAGTGCCCGCAGGGGCATGTCGAGTTCGCGCGCCGGATCTGCGTGATACAGCATGTTGGCCGTAAAAATGAAGAAGTACAGCAGCAGCGTACCGAGTATCAGATAATCGCGGCGTTGCAGATTCAGGCGGGGGCGTTTCCATAGCAGCCAGCTACTGGCCAGCAACAATACCAGCGCGCCAAGGGAGTATCCGCTGGTGACAGCCAGCGCCAATGCCGAAAAGAGAAAAACACAAACAGAGGTCAGGCCGAGCATGAATATCCTTGGTAACGCACGACGTCGCCATTATGGCAACTGTAGCAACATAAAGTAGGCGTCATTGTAATCGAAGGTGGCAGCAAAAACGGGGGCTTGGACTTTGTTCTTTGATAACTATATAGGCGGTCTCAAGGGGGAAATGAAAAAAACCATGGTTTTGAGCCATGGTTTTTTTGTAAGCAATGGTAACTTGCTGTCGATTTGCTAAGGCAGGAACGCCTGCCAGGCGTATCAGGCCGCTGCTGGCACGCGAGTGGCGACGCCGGTGGCGATGGCCGCTTGCGACACTGCCGGCGCGACCCAGCTGCGCAGACGCTCGTCGAACGGCGACGGTATCAGTTGCAGCGGCGTCAGCGCGCTGCTCTCGTGACCCGGCAGCGGTTCCTTGGCCAGTGCGGCGATGGCACGCACGCAGGCCAGCTTCATCTCTTCATTGATGGTGGTGGCGCCCACGTCGAGCGCGCCGCGGAAAATGTAGGGGAAGCACAGCACGTTGTTGATCTGGTTCGGATAGTCCGAGCGGCCGGTAGCCACGATGGCGTCGTCACGCACGGCATGCACTTTTTCCGGGGCGATTTCCGGATGCGGATTGGCCAGGGCGAAGATCAGCGGCTTGGCGGCCATCGATTCGACCATCTGCGCGCTGACCACGCCGCCCTTCGAGACACCGATGAAGATGTCGGCGCCGACCATGGCGTCGGCCAGGTCGCGGTCGCTCGTGTCATTCGCGTAGCGCGCCTTGTTTTCTTCCATGTTGGCATCGCGGCCCGGGTAGATCACGCCCTGGCTGTCGCATACTTTCAGCAGCGACTTATTCAGGCCCAGCGAGACGAGCAAGTCCAGGCAGGCGATCGAGGCCGCGCCGGCGCCCGAGACGGCCACTTTGACGTTGCCGATATCCTTGCCCACCAGTTCCAGGCCGTTCAGGATGCCGGCGGCGACGATGATGGCCGTGCCGTGCTGGTCGTCATGGAAGACGGGGATGTTCATGCGCTTGCGCAATTGCTGTTCGATATAGAAGCAGTCCGGCGCCTTGATGTCTTCCAGGTTGATGCCGCCGAAGGTCGGCTCCATGCGCACCACGGTGTCGATGAACAGGTCGGGATCGTTCTCGGCCAGTTCGATGTCGAACACGTCGACGTCGGCAAATTGCTTGAACAGGCAGGCCTTGCCTTCCATTACCGGTTTGCTGGCCAGCGGTCCGATATCGCCCAGGCCCAGCACGGCCGTGCCGTTGGTGATCACGGCCACCAGGTTGCTGCGCGAGGTGTAGATGCCGGCCGTGCGCGGATCTTCCACGATGGCTTCGCAGGCAAAGGCCACGCCGGGCGAGTACGCCAGGGTCAGGGCGCGGGCGTCGCCCAGCGGTTTTGTTGGTGTCACGGAAATCTTGCCTGCGCGAGGTTCGGCGTGATAGGCGAGGGCGGCTTCTTTCAGGTTGAAGGTTTCGCCGTTCTGTTCGGCGTGCTTGCTGTGGGAAGTAGACATAAGAATTCTGGGAAGGGCAACCAGGCCCGAGTGATCAATCCGAGTCATGTTATGCAAGCGTTTGCACGCTGTCAAGGCTGGATTGTGCTTAAGCCCACCAAAACCGCTTTGGGCAACCCGATTATTTCAATGCAAGCGTTTGCTCGGTTTTTGACGGAAAGGGGAATTTTTACGATAAAATCACGGTATTGCGATCCGGGAAGCCCATGACAAACAAGAACCCCACCTTAAGCGACGTTGCCCGGGCCAGCGGTGTGCACTTTTCCACCGTGTCGCGCGTGATGAACCCGCAAACGCGGCAAATGGTCAGCGCCGAGGTGGCCGCGCGCGTGCTGGCCGAAGCTGGCCGGCTCGGCTACCGGCCGAACCGCGCCGCCTCCACCCTCGTCACGCGCAAGTCGCGCATCATCGGCGTGGTCTTGCCCGACATTACCAACGCTGTCTTTCCACCGATCTTGCTGGGCATCGAGGAAGGCTTGCGCAAGCATGGCTACCTGGCCATCGTCGCCAATGTGGGGGCCGACGAGGAAGAGCAGCTGTTCGTCATCAACCGCCTGCTGGGGCAGCAGGTCGACGGCCTGATCCTGGCCACGGCGCGGCGCGACGATCCCGTCATAAAGATGTGCATCGACCAGAATGTGCCCGTCGTCACCGTCAACCGCAGCGACGAGACGGGCGTGGCCTCCTGCGTCGTCAGCGACGACGTGGTCGGCATGCGCCTGGCCGTGGAACACTTGCTGGCGCTGGGCCACCGCCATATCGCGCATATTGCCGGCCCGGAAAACCTGTCCACCGGCCACGTGCGCCGCCTCGGCTTCCTGGCCGCCATCCAGGCCAGCGAACTCGATCCCTCGCAAGCATTCGTGTTTGAAAGCAGCGGCTATTCGCGCGAATGCGGCAAGGCGGCCCTGCTGGAGCTGCTGCGCCAGTCGCCGCAGACGACGGCCGTGGTGACGGGCAGCGACCTGGTGGCCCTCGGCTGCTATGACGCCATCCGCGAACTGGGCCTGAGCTGCCCCGAAGATATTTCCGTGGTGGGCCACAACGACATGCCGTACATGGACATGATCCGTCCGCCCCTGACCACCATCCGCATCCGCCACCACGGCATCGGCACGGAAGCGGCCCGGCTGATCCTGCAGACCATCGACTCGCCCGATTCCCCGGTACTCGACGTGCGCCTGAAACCCGAACTGGTGGTGCGCGAATCGACGGCCGCTCCCAGGGGCTGAAGCCGCGCCCGGGGCGGGGCCGCTGCAAGGTGGTACACTGGCGCCCCTCAACGTATTTTGCCCCTCTATCGCCATGACCAAAACCAACACGCCTTCCCCGAAACGCCGCGAAGAGGGCGTCGCCAAGCTGACCGTCAATCCCTTCCTCGACGCCGAGTTCTATGCGCGCATGCGCGACTACACGGAGCGCGATGCGGCCATCATCAAGGAACTGAAGGCAATCGCCGAGATCCGCGCCGGCAACAAGCAGCCCGATCCCCGCCTGGCGCCGTCGTTGCAAGCATTGCGCGATACCGTCAAGAAAGGTTTGACGTTTGGCGAGATGCTCGAGCGCATGGCCGCCGGCAAGGAAAAAGGCCTGTGGGAGCCATGGATGACGACCTTCGGCATCGAAATCCGCGCCGTCAACTACGGCGCCGGCCCGCGCAACGCCTGCCTGGTGCTGGACCTGGCCGCGAATGCTCCGGCCCACGCGATGTTCGCCAAGGCCGGCATCCAGAACTGGCGCAGCCTGGCCGCCGACGACTGCTCGGTCGTGCGCTCGGAAAAGGCCACGGAAACCACGCCCTTGAAAGTGTATGCCGTGTTTTACCTGGATCCGTTGCCCGCCTGAACCAGCAACAGCACCGCCAGCACGATCAGCATCACGCCCGACAGCCGTTCCAGCAACGGCAGCGCGCGCGCAAAGCGCTGCCGCAGGGCGGTGCTGCCGATGGCCAGCGCCACCGCCATATCCCACGCCAGCACGGCAAAGACCATCCACGCGCCATACGCCGCCATCGCCGCGGGACTCGTCTGCCTGGCGGCCAGCACGGTGGCCAGGCTGACATAGAACAGCGCATTCTTCGGATTCAGGATGGCGGAGACAAACCCCATCACGACACCGCCGCGCCAGCGCGCCTTGCCGCTGGCGGGCTTCGCATCCAGGCTGCTCTTGCCCGCATGGCGCAGGAACAGCCAGCCCAGGTACAGCAGATAGGCGCATCCCGCCAGCCGCACCAGCATGAATGCCGTACTTCCCGCCCGCAGCACCGACAGCCCTGCAAATGCCGCCACGATAAATACCGCATTGGCCATGGTAATGCCCACGCACGTGCCGGCTGCGCCGCGCCAGCCATGGGCCAGCGAGGTGCGCGCGATCAGGAAGAAATCGGGACCGGGAGACAACAAGGAAAGAAAGTGGGCGGCGGCGATCAATAAAAAGTCCTGCATGGCTTGCGCTCCGTAACGATAGGGAGGCGAGTATGCAATGCGGCTGCCGGCGCGTATTGAAGAAAATTGCAGGCTAGCGATAGCGCCCTGGCGTGATGCCCGCATGCGCCTTGAAGACGCGCTGCAGGTGGCTCTGGTCGGCAAAGCCCAGCTCATGCGCCAGCTGTGCCAGCGCCGTCCCTTCCTGCAAGCGGCTGCGCGCGCGGTTGACGTGCATATTGAGCTGGTAGGCATGCGGCGTCAGGCCCGTGGCGGCGCGAAAGGCGCGGATCAGTTGATACGGGCTCAGGCCAGCCGCCTCCGCCAGTTGCCGCAGGCTGGCCGAGGGCTGCGCCTGCAGCGTCGCGAGCACGGGCGCCAGCTGCTGGGGCAGCGGCTTGCGTTCCGACGGCAGCACGTCTGCACAGGCGCTGGCGCAGGCGTCCAGAAACGCCAGCAGAGCCGCATCCTTTTCTGCCGCGCCGGCCGTTGAAAACAGCAGCGCATTCATGCCGCAAAACTGCGCATACAGTAGCGGGCAATGCAACACCGCCGCCGTGTCGCCATCGAGCGCCGGCGCATGTGCCTGCAGCCATTGCGCATCGAGATGCAGCATCTGGTAGCTCCAGAGGGCGTCAGGCAGGGGATTGCAGGCGTGCACGCAGCCGGCCGGTACCAGCACCAGGCTGCCATTGCCGAGTGCGACCTTGCCGTCTTTGCTGCCCGTGAAGATGCTGCCGCCAGAGTCGACGGCGCCGATGGAAAACGTGGGATGGCTGTGCGGCCTGTAGCACGCGCGGCTGTGGCAGGCGCGCCGGCTCTCCACGTGGGGTAGAAGCGGGTCGCGCCAGAAGGCGGTGCTGCCCGGCATGGCTACATCAGGATCACGTCGTACTGCTCCTGGTGGTAGGCGTTCTCCACCTGCAGCGAGATTTTCTTGCCGATGAAATCACCGAGCATGGCGAGGTGCTGCGATTCTTCTTCCAAAAACAGGTCCACCACTTCCTGCGAGGCGAGGATGCGGAATTCGCGCGGGTTGAACTGTTTCGCTTCGCGCAGCAGTTCGCGCAGGATTTCGTAGCAGATGGTGCGCGAGGTCTTCACTTGTCCCTTGCCGGCGCAGGCGGGACAGGGTTCGCACAGGATGTGGGCCAGCGATTCGCGCGTGCGCTTGCGCGTCATTTCCACCAGGCCCAGCGGCGAAAAATTGCTCACCGAAACCTTGGTGCGGTCGCGCGACAGGGTGCGTTTTAGTTCGGCCAGCACGGCGTTGCGGTGCTCGGCATTGTCCATGTCGATGAAGTCGAGGATGATGATGCCGCCCAGGTTGCGCAGGCGCAGCTGGCGCGCGATGGCGTGCGCCGCTTCCAGGTTGGTCTTGAAGATGGTGTCGGCGAAGTTGCGTCCGCCCACGAAACCGCCCGTGTTGACGTCGATGGTGGTCATCGCTTCCGTCTGGTCGACGATCAGGTAGCCGCCCGATTTCAGGTCGACCCGGCGGCCCAGCGCGCGCAGGATCTCTTCTTCCACGCCATATAAATCGAACAGCGGGCGCTCGCCCGTGTAGTGCTGCAGGCGCGTCAGTTCGCTGGGCGTGTAGATTTCCGCGAATTCGCGCAATTTCACGTAGTTCTCGCGCGAGTCGACCTGGATGGTGGCTGTTTCATCGCCGACGAAGTCGCGCAGCACGCGCTGCGCCAGGCTCAAGTCCTGGTGCAGCAGGCTGGTGGCGGGACGCGTGCGCGCACCGTGGGTGATGGTGCTCCAGGTCTTGCGCAGGTAGTCGACGTCCGCCTTCAGGTCCGCGTCGGACGCATCCTCGGCCATCGTGCGTACGATGTAGCCGCCTTTTTCATCGGGCGGCAGCAGGCTTTGCAGGCGCACGCGCAACTGCTCGCGCTCCGCTTCCTTTTCGATTTTCTGCGAAATGCCGATATGTTTATCCTGCGGCAGGTACACCAGCATGCGTCCGGCGATGGAAATCTGCGTCGACAGGCGCGCGCCCTTGGTGCCGATCGGGTCCTTGATCACCTGCACCGTCAGCACCTGGCCGTCGAAGAGGATTTTTTCGATGGGGGCGGGCGTGGCGTTCTGGCCATCGTGGCCGCGCGCTTCCCAGATATCGGCCACGTGCAGGAACGCGGCGCGTTCCAGGCCGATGTCGATGAAGGCCGACTGCATGCCCGGCAATACCCGTACCACTTTGCCGGAATACACATTGCCGGCCAGGCCGCGCGTGAGCGTGCGCTCGATGTGCAATTCCTGCACGGCGCCCTGCAGGATGAGGGCGACGCGCGTTTCTTGCGGCGTGATATTGATCAGGATGTCTTCGTTCATGGAGGCGGGGGAGTGGAGGCAACGAATGACATCATACCCGGGATCAGGGCAGGGGCAAACCTGCTTGCCTCAGCAACTGTGCGGTTTCGTACAGGGGCAGGCCCATGATGCCGGAATGGCTGCCTTCGATATGCTCGACAAACAGGGCGGCGCTGCCCTGGATGCCGTAGGCGCCGGCCTTGTCGTACGGTTCGGGCGTGGCGCAGTAGGCGGCGATCGAGGCGGGCGAGAGCACGCCGAAGCGCACTTGCGACACCTGCGTGCGCTGCTCGGCGAAATCCTTGTAGTGCACGGCGATCGAGGTGAGCACCTCGTGCGTGCGGCCCGACAGCTGCTGCAGCATGGCCACGGCCTCAAGGCGGTCGGCCGGTTTGCCGAGGATGACGCCATCGATGGTGACGGTGGTGTCGGCTGCCAGTACGGGGCGCGGGGTCAGGTGGCGGCGGCGCACCAGGTCCCAGGCGAAGGCGGCTTTTTCATTCGACACGCGGGCGACATAGTCGAGCGCCGATTCGCCGGGCAGGACTTCCTCGGTGACGTCGGCGCCGCGCGGGCCGTCGCTGCGCAGCAGCAGCAATTCGAAATCGATGCCGATCTGGCGCAGCAGTTCGCGCCGGCGCGGGCTTTTGGAGGCAAGGTAGATCTTGTGATCAGCCGTTTTCATGGGGGAGTTCAGACGCGGTGGTAGGGGTGGTTTTGCGTGATCGACCAGGCCCGGTACAGCTGCTCGGCGAGGATCACGCGCACCACGCCGTGCGGCAGGGTCATGCTGGAAATGCGCAGCATGCCTTCGGCACGTGCCTTGAGTTGCGGATCGAGGCCGTCGGCGCCGCCGATCAGGAAAGCCGTGTCGCGGCCATCCTGCTGCCACGCCATCAACTGCTGCGACAGGCCGACACTGGTCAGGTCCTTGCCGCGTTCGTCGAGGGCGATGATGCGCACGCCCTTGGGCAGGACGGCTTCGATGCGTTCGCGTTCCAGCGCCATCGCCGTGGCGGCGGTCTTGCTGCCGGAACGCTCCACCGGCTTGATTTCTTTCAGCACGATGCGCAATTCCGGCGGCATGCGCTTCGCGTATTCCGCGAAGCCCGTCTCTATCCAGGCCGGCATTTTATGGCCGACCGCAGCGATGATGAGCTGCATCGAGGCTTACGCTTCGACTTTTTTGATACGCTTGATCACGGTTTTTGCCGGTGCAGCATCGGCTGCCGGCTTGGCCGCGCGTGGGGCGCGCACTTTTTTCTCTGGCAGCGCTTTCAAGGCTTTCACGGCAGCCGCTTCGGTCTTGGTTGGCGCGACTTTCACGGTCTTGCCGACGGCTTTGGAAGCGGTGGCTTTCTTCGCCGGGGCTTTCTTGGCGGCGGTGGCGGCCGTGGCTTTCTTGGCCGGTGTCTTTTTCTCGATCACGGGCGAAGCTTCCACATTGGCCTTGCTTGCCGCCAGATGGCCGCTGACCTTTTTCGGCTCGTCGCCGGCCGCTTTTTTCGGCGCGCGCTTGGCGGCACCCAGCTTGACCGGGGTGTCGCCCCAGATTTCTTCCAGGCGGTAGTAGGCGCGGATAGGCGCTTGCATGATGTGGACGATCATGTCGCCCAGATCGACCAGCACCCATTCACCGGTGTCCTCGCCTTCCATGCCGATGATGTCGCCGCCGGCGTCCTTGACCTTGTTGCGCACCGAGGCGGCCAGCGCCTTGGTTTGACGGTTCGAGGTGCCGGAAACGATCGCGATGCGGTCGAACAGGCTGGTCAGGTGACTGGTTTCGAAGACGGCGATGTCTTGGCCTTTGACGTCTTCAAGGGCGTCAACGACGAGGGTTTGCAGTTTTTTGATGTCCATTTAGCTTTTGTATAAATTATGTTGTTCAATATAGTCTAGCACTAGCGGGGAAACAAGCGAGTTTGCCCGATTCCCCCGTTGTAATGCCGCACGTATTTCGGTGGCGGAGATATCCACCGCGAAGTCCTGTGCCAGATAAGTCAGACCGTGCGGCGTGTTGCGGATGCTTTCCAGTGACCCCAGGCGGCGCGAAAATTCTTCGGCGACCACTTGCGGCACTGCGGTGTCATTCAGCGCGAAGCCGGGTCGGGCTGCGACGCAGATATGCGCGTATTCAAATAATTGCTGCCATTCGCGCCAGGTCGCGAGCCGCTGCAGCTGGTCGGCGCCCATCAAGAAGACGATGGAAGCGCGCGCTCCCAGCTCGGCGCGTACCTGGCGCAAGGTATCGATGGTGTAGCTGGCCTGGCCATGTTCGCTGCGCTCGATTTCCTGGCGGTCGATCACGACCGGCAGCGGCAAGCCGGCAAACGCCAGGCTGGCCATCTCGGCGCGCTGCTGGCCGGTGGCGCCCAGGTTGCCCTTTTGCCAGGGGGCGCCGGCCGGAATCACGCGCAATTCATCGGCGTGCAGCAGGCTGGAAAAATGCCTGCCCAGCGCGACGTGACCACTATGTACCGGATCGTAGCTGCCACCGAGTAGCGCCACGCATGCCGTACCGCTTCCCTTCACGTTTGCAGCCAGTCGCGATGCACGAGGAAGTCAGTATACAACGCCGCTTCGGGACTGCCCGCTTCCGGGTGCCAGTCGTAGCGCCACTTGACCACGGGCGGCATCGACATCAGGATCGCCTCGGTGCGTCCGCCCGACTGCAGGCCGAACAGGGTGCCGCGGTCGAACACCAGGTTGAATTCGACATAGCGTCCGCGCCGGTAGCACTGGAAATCGCGTTCGCGTTCGCCGTAGGGCGTGTCCTTGCGCCGCGCCAGGATCGGCACATAGGCATCGATGAAGGCGTCGCCTGCGCTGCGCAGCATGGCGAAACTGTCGTCAAAACCCAGGGCATTGAAGTCGTCGAAGAAAATGCCACCGGCGCCGCGCGCTTCGCGCCGGTGCTTCAGGTAGAAATAATCGTCGCACCATTGCTTGAACTTCGGATGCAGCTGCGCGCCAAACGGCGCCAGCGCATCATGGCACACCTGGTGGAAGTGCTTCACGTCGCCCGCGTCGCCATAGTACGGCGTCAGGTCCATGCCGCCGCCGAACCACCATACGGGTTCGCCAACCGCATTGACGGTGCTGAAAAACCGCACATTCATGTGCACCGTGGGCGCATACGGATTACGCGGATGCAGCACCAGCGACACGCCCATCGCTTCCCACGCCTTGCCGCCCAGTTCAGGGCGCGCGGCCGCTGCCGACGGCGGCAATGCGGCGCCGGTGACGTGCGAAAAATTCACGCCGCCCCGCTCGAATACATTGCCTTCCTCGATCAGCCGCGAAATGCCGCCGCCGCCCTCGGGGCGCTGCCAGGCATCGGTCAGGAAGGGCTTGCCGTCCTGTGCTTCGAGCGCCTGCACGATACGGCTTTGCAAATCGAGCAAATAGGCCTTGACGGCCAAAGGAGAGGGAGTTGACGACATCGCGTGGGCCGACGAGGCCGAAATAAAAAAGTAAGGACGGATTGTACCCTGTTACGGATTTTTGTGATAGCAAAACCGGCGATGCTGTTGCCGGCCCTGCTTTACCGAGACGGCTTGTCCTGCACCACCTGGACATCATATTGCACGCTGTCATGGCCCGGTTGGCGGGCGGCGTCGAGTGCTTGCGCCGCACGCTGGCGCAGCTCGTCGCGTTCCACCGTGTCTACCGGCTGCGCCAGCGGTGCCGCAGGCGTTGGCTGTTCGCGCTTGAACCACAGCGGCCCCGCGATCGCCACGAGCATCAGCATCACCAGCATCAGCACTATCATCAGGACGTTGAACGGGCGCGCGGCGCGCCGGCCATACCGGGCCGGCGGTTTGCCGGCAGCATCGACGATCACGCGCGCCAGCGGCGAGCCGTTCGCGCGCGTGCGCGCTTGCAGCTCCTTGTATTGCAGCGGCGATAGCGTGCCCTGTTTCAGCATATGGCGCAGGGCCGCGACGGGCGTGGCGGCCAGGTGATCGGCTGGCAGGCGGTCGTGGGCGGCGTCGCGCTGCCACGGGTTGATCAGGTTCTGCTGGTACAGCGCGTCGACCGCCTGCCGGTTTGCCTGCTGCAGCGCGGCGCTGGCCAGTTGCCGGCGTGGCGCATCGGCGGGCAGCGTGCGCAGCATCTTGAAAAAACGGTCCTCGGGCACGAGTTCGGTGCTCAGCAGCCAGGCCAGCGTCCTGATCTGGTCGGCATTCATCGCCAGTTCCGGCACGTCAATGTCTTCGGCAGCATTGTGCGCGCGCTGCAGGTCGATGATTTCCAGCTCGGCCAGCGTATCGCCGTATTCGTCGCGGGTGATCAGGCCAAGGCGCAGCAGTTCTGCCAGCGGCAGCAGGCGTGGATCGGTGCTCATTGCCGCAGGCCTCCGGTAAGCAAGCCATACACGACGGACATCACCAGGATCAGCCCCAGCACGATCAGCGCCCCTTTCCAGGCCGGTGGCCGCTTGTACGGGATGCGGTCGTGGCCATGGCGCAGCCTGGACGCTTCCATGATTTCGCGCGCCAGTTCGCTGCCATGTTCACGCACGTGCACTTCCAGCGCCTCGAACTGCGCCGTCGGCAGGATGTCGTTTGCCACCAGCCAGCGCATGGCGATCCAGGATGTATAGAACATGCGGTCGGCTGGCGCCGCCGCGTGTGCCGCGTCGCGCTGGAACTGGTTCAGCAAATCGAGCTCGTACAAGGCGTCGACTTCGCGGCGGTTGTAGTGCCGCACCCCCTCTGCTGCCAGCGCCTGTTGCCGGGGTGGCAGTTTGGCCACGCGCTTGTCGAAGTCATTCTTGGGCAGCAGATCGGTCAGCAGCAGCCAGCCCAGGGTGCTGACCAGGTCGGCGTCCTGCGCCAGTTCCGGCATGTCGACCGGATCCTCGGGCGGGTGCAGGCGCTCATGGGCGGCGACATCGCGTTCCGCGTTGGCCTCGTCCAGTTCCTGCGCGGTGAGCAGGCCAAGCTGGTGCAGCTGGCCCAGCGATGCGTGGGGCGGTTCGATCTGCATGGATTTACTCTTTTGCTTTGGCCAGGCGCAGTTCGCCGACAAATTGCGGCGTCACCGGGCAGCCATTGCCGGCCGCGTCGCGCTGGCAGCGCGTGAGCAGCTTCAGCACATGCAGCGCCTCGGCGGAAGCATGCGCGGACACAGGTGGATCGCTTGTCATCGGGCGTGGGTTTATCAAGAGTAAAGATGATAAATTTTACAATGTAAACTCGTTTCCCCAGCACACTATTGAAGTTGCGCCTGCTCCAGTTCTGTCTTGAACCGCGGTGTTACCGACCAGTTCTTGCCATTCTTGCTGCGTTGGAAAGTAAAGTCGCCTTGCTGCAGCACCGAGACGGCCAGCACCTTTGTTGCGGCAGCGGACGCAAGGTCGTTGCGGGCCAGCAGCAGGCGGCAGGAAACCACGCCGGGCAATACTTCCTTGCATGGTCCCAGCGCTTCAATATCGCCGATTTCACGGTAGTGCTGCGGCGACACCACCGCGTTGAGATTGACATGGTAGAGCGGCTTGCCGCGCAGTGCATCCATGCCGGCCAGCAGCGCATTCTTCAGCCCATCGCGTCCGATGGGCTGGCCCTGCGGCGCAAAGCCGCCATGCCAGGCGATGTCGGCAAAGCGCGCTTGCACGATGCCAGGATGCGCGTGGTCATACTCCAGCCGGCTTTTGCGGCGGCCTTCCACGCGTGAAATGGTCCAGGCGTATTGCATCGGCTTGTCGTCCTGGATGACGGTGGCCAGGCAGCCACGGGTTTTTTGCGACCAGGCATAGCCGGCCTGTTTGATATCGTGCAGGCTGAATTTGCCATCCGTGACCGCGGCCACGGTTTGCCTGGTGCCACAGCCCGGTACGGCATAGCTGCTGAACCAGTACCAAGCCAGGCCGGCAACGAGCAGCGAGGCAAGCGTCAGCCATGCCAGGGGACTCACCGGGGCATCGTTGTCGGGTGCGGCAGGGCCGGCTGGAGTGGTCATGGCGAGGAATGGGGGGCAATCAAAATGAAAACGGGCCGGGCGGATGCATTCCGCGCCGGCCCGCCGTGTGATCGTTATGGGGCGATCAATGCTTCAAACCGCGCCAGCCGATGTCGCGGCGGTACTGGGCGCCGTCGAAATGGATTTTTTCCACGGTTTCATACGCCTGCTTCTGCGCCATCTTGATGCTGTCGCCCAGGCCCACCACGCACAGCACGCGGCCGCCGTTGGTGACCAGGCGCTCGCCCTCGATGCGGGTGCCCGCATGGAATGTGACGGAATCGGGCGTTTCGGCCGGGATGTCGCCGATGGACGTGCCCTTGACAGGATCGTCCGGGTAGCCGGCGGCAGCCATGACGACGCCGACGGCCGTGCGGCGGTCCCATTCCAGTTCCACGGTGTCGAGCGTGCCGTTGACGGCGTGTTCCATGACGGTGACCAGGTCGGTTTTCAGGCGTGCCATGATCGGCTGCGTTTCCGGGTCGCCCATGCGGCAGTTGAATTCCAGCGTCTTCGGCGTGCCCTTGTCGTCGATCATCAGGCCAGCGTACAGGAAGCCCGTGAACGTGATGCCATCCTTGGCCATGCCCTGGATGGTCGGCACGATGATTTCGCGCATGACGCGCGCATGCATGGCCGGCGTGACGATAGGTGCCGGCGAATACGCGCCCATGCCGCCCGTGTTCGGGCCCTGGTCGTGGTCTTTCAGGCGCTTATGATCCTGGCTGGTGGCCAGCGGCAGGATGTTCTTGCCGTCGCACATGACGATGAAGCTCGCTTCTTCGCCGGCGAGGAATTCCTCGATGACGATGCGCGCGCCGGCGTCGCCGAACTGGTTATCGGACAGCATCATGTCGACCGCCTGGTGCGCTTCTTCCAGGGTCATGGCAACGACCACGCCCTTGCCGGCGGCCAGGCCGTCGGCCTTGATGACGATGGGCGCGCCCATGGCGTCGATGTAGGCGTGCGCCGGGGCGACGTCGGAAAACGTCTGGTAGGCGGCCGTCGGGATGCCATGGCGCTGCATGAAGGCCTTGGCGAAGTCCTTCGACGACTCCAGCTGCGCCGCCTCTTTCGTCGGGCCGAAGATTTTCAGGCCGCGCGAGCGGAACAGGTTGACGATGCCCGCCGCCAGCGGCACTTCCGGACCAACCACGGTCAGGCTGATGTGTTCCTGTTGAACGAAATCGGCCAGCAATTGCGGATCGCTGATGTCGAGATTGACCAGGCGCGCATCGCGCGCGGTGCCGCCGTTGCCCGGCGCGACATACACCATCTGTATGCGTTCGGACTGGGCCAGTTTCCAGGCCAGGGCGTGTTCGCGGCCGCCAGAGCCGACTACCAGAATTTTCATAGGGACCGTTCGTTCAGTGTGGGTTGCAGGGCGGCAGTGCCGCCCTTGTGTGCAGAGTGATTAATTCTCTATCAGCGCGTTGGTGAAGACTTCTTGGACGTCGTCCAGCAGTTCCAGCGCGTCGATCAGTTTTTGCATCTTGATGGCGTCGTCGCCCGCGTAGACGGTTTCCGTCGCCGGTTTCATGATGACTTCGGCCACTTCGGCCTTGAAGCCGGCCGCTTCCAGCGCTTCCTTGACGGTGGCGAAATCGTGCACCGGAGTGACCACTTCGAAGCCGCCTTCTTCATCGGCGATGACGTCGTCGGCGCCCGCTTCCAGGGCCGCTTCCATCAGCTTGTCTTCGTCGGTGCCCGGCGCGAACAGCAGCTGGCCGCAATGCTGGAACATGAAGGCGACCGAGCCTTCGTTGCCCATGTTGCCGCCGTTCTTGTTGAAGGCGTTGCGCACCTCCGCCACCGTGCGCACCTTGTTGTCGGTCATGCATTCGACGATGACGGCCGCGCCGCCCACGCCGTAGCCTTCGTAGCGCACTTCTTCGTAGTTGGCGCCATCGACGCCGCCGCTGCCGCGGTTGATCGCGCGCTGGACGTTGTCTTTTGGCATGTTTGCATCGGCTGCCTTGTCGACGGCCAGGCGCAGGCGCGGATTGGTGATGGCATCGGCGCCGCCCATGCGGGCCGCGACCGTGATTTCCTTGATCAGGCGCGTCCAGATTTTGCCGCGCTTGGCATCCGTGGCAGCCTTTTTATGCTTGATATTGGCCCATTTGCTATGTCCTGCCATGTCGAATCTTCCTTAGACGGGGGTTCAATTGTGGCCGACATTTTAGCATATCGGCCCCCCGCCAAGCGGCATGGCCCGGTCATCAAGCGGACACATTTTGTTGTTAAAGTGACGCGCTTTCATGTTATGCATCATCCCACCACTCCAATAATCAAGATTAAGGGCGCGACATCATGGCAAGTCAAATGGACAGGCGGCAATTTCTGAAATTGGGCGGCTTTATCACCGTCTCCGTCGCCACCGCCGGCCTCGCCGCCTGCGGCAGCACCGATTACAGCGACCCCGGCGTGCCGCTCGCTTCGGGCAGCGACTGGAAATTCCCGCAAAGCGTGGCCTCGGGCGACCCGCGCGCCGACAGCGCCATGCTGTGGACGCGCGTCGTGCCCGCCAGTTTCGATGCCGTCGCGCCCGCCGTGGTCGGCAAGGAGGAGGTTGCCGTCCGCCTGATCGTCAGCGCGAGCGACAATACAGCCGCGCTGGGCAGCAACACGGCCCTGGCCGGCACGCCCATCGTCGATGCGAAATTGCCGCTGAAAGCCGATTTCGACAACACGCTGCGCCACAAGGTGACGGGTTTGCAGCCGGGCCAGGTGTATTTTTACCAGTTCATCGCCGGCGACGTGCGCTCGAACGTGGGCCGCTTCAAGACGGCGCCCGCCGCCACGGCCGACGTGCCGCAGCTGCAGTTCGCCTACCTGACGTGCCAGGACTGGAGCATCAACCACTGGGGCGCGCTGTCGCACATCGCCGCCAACGAGTCGCTCGACTTCATCGTCCACCTGGGCGACTACATCTATGAAACGGTGGGCGAGGCCTTCCAGAGCGGCGCCGTGGAAAGCCGGCACGACCAGCTGAAACTGCCCGACGGCACGTTCAAGAGCGGCACGTCCGGCGCGAAATACGCCACCACGGTGGCCGATTACCGCTACCTGTACAAGAAATACCGCACCGATACGCGTCTGCAAGCCGTGCACGAGCGCTTTGCCTTCATCGCCATCTGGGATGACCACGAATTCACGGATGACGCCTGGCAGGATGCGTCCACCTATGAAGGCATCGTGGCCGCCGATGGCAGCGATTTGCACCAGCCGGCCCGCCGCCGCAGCGCCAACCAGGCCTGGTTCGAATACATGCCGGCCGACGTCACCTTCGACGCCGCCGCGACAACCTTCCAGAACATCCAGATCTACCGCGATTTCCAGTTCGGCAAACTGATGCAGCTGGTGATGACGGACGAGCGCCTGTACCGTGCCGACCATGCGATCGCCGAATCGACCATCAACCCGGCCACGGGCAAGCCGCTGGGCAGCATCGGCAGCCGCTACCTGGTGCCGCAAGCGCTGTTCGACAGCGTGGAAGGGCAGAAAATGGCCGCCGCCAGCAAGGCCGGCGCCGACCCGCTGGCCGCCGTCGGCATGCTGGGCACGACCCAGCGCGACTGGTGGAAAAGCAAGATGAAGGCGGCGACCTCTACCTGGAAGCTGTGGGGCAATGAAGTGTCCTTGCTGCGCATGGGCCTCAATGGCACGGATGCGATCGCCACCCTGCTGGCCCTGAGCGCCATGGCGAACGTGGGCAAGGCCATCGCCAGCACCCTGCCACTGGTGGGCGGCAGCGTGCCGCTGGCCTCAGGCATCGTGGCCGCTTCGACGGCGGGCGCATCGGCGACCCTGGCGCAAGCGGCGGCCATGGCGATTGCCGGCGCGGCAGCCAATACCGGCGCGCAAGGCGCCGCTGCCGTGGGCGCCGGCTTGAGCGCGGCCCAGGCCGGCATCACGGTGGCCGCCTACAACAGCGGCTCGCCAGCCGCCGCCGCGCAAGTGATCGCCTTCGGCTGGATCAAGCCGGACGTGCAGGCCAAGGGCGCCGCGTCAAGCTTTGTCGCCGCTTCCGGTCAGCAAGCGGCGCTGGCGCCATTCTTCACGCGTTTCCTGCTCAATTGCGACCAGTGGGACGGCTACAACAGCGAGCGCAAGAACCTGATGGCGCACCTGAAAACCAATGCCATCGGCAACGTGGTGGCGATCACGGGCGATATCCACTCGTTCTTTGCGGGCACGGTCAGCGACGATTTCGATGCCGCCGGCGGCGGCACGCCCGTCATGGTGGACCTGGTCTCGGCTGGCGTGAGTTCCGACTCCTTCTTCAGCTACCTGAAGTCGGCCGCCGGCAGCATGGGCGATATCGGCACCCTCGTCAGCTATCCGCTGGCCATCCCCGTCACGGGCCTGGGCACGGTGAATCTCGACATCAACCTGCTCGACTACACCATGGGCAAGGCGGCACCTAGCGTCGACAGCCTGCTGGAGCAATTGCGCGTGCAATTGCGCGGCGCCCTGGCTGCCAAGGGCGTGCCGGAAGCGCAACTGGACGCGACGGTCGCTGCCGTGCAGGCTGGCTTGAAAGCGAGCACTGACTTCAGCGCAACCCTGCTGGGCCTGGCGCAGCAATTGGCCGGCCTGGGCAACAACCCGTGGATCAAGCATCTGAATACGGATGCGCAGGGCTACACGGTGGTCACTTTGACGCCGGGCAAGCTGGTGGCGCAGTTCAAGCAGGTGCATAAACTGATCGGCACGGCGGCACCAAGCAACGTGATTGCGCGGGTGACGACGGCGACCGTGACGGCGGGTGCGGCGGCGGTGGTGGTGTCCTAAGGCCGAACTGCTGGGGTCAGACCCTCAATACGGCTAGCTCTGAGGCTTGCGCTGCCGCCCGAGGGGGTCTGACCCCGGCTTTTGCCTTACAATCTGGAGATGAGCTCCAGTTCCCCGCAAGCAACCCCTGCATCCATTCCCCGTTCCGTCTACCTCGGTGGCCTGGCCATCGCCGTGGGCGGCGCGGTGCTGTTTTCCACCAAGGCCATCGTCGCCAAGCTGTTGTACCGCTACCAGATCGACGCCGCCACCCTGATCGCCTTCAGGATGATTTTCTCGCTGCCCGTTTTTGCCGTCATCGCGTACTGGCAGATGCGCACGGAGCCGCCGCTATCAAACAGCGACCGCTGGCGCCTGGTCGGGCTGGGGCTCGTCGGTTACTACCTGTCCAGCTATCTGGACTTTCTTGGCTTGCAATATATTTCCGTGGGCCTGGAGCGGCTGATCCTGTTCCTCACGCCCACTTTCGTGCTGCTGATTACCACCGTGTACTTCAAGCAGCGCATCAGCCGCCTGCAGTGGCTGGCACTGTTCACGTCCTACTGCGGCATCGTGCTGGTGTTCGTGCACGACTTGCAGGGCGGCGCCAGCAATGTGGCGCTGGGGTCGACGCTGGTGCTGGGCTCGGCCTGCGCGTATGCCGTGTATCTGCTCGGTTCCGGCGAGCTGGTCAAACGCATCGGTTCGATGCGGCTCGTTTCCTACGCGATGTGCGTGGCCAGCTTTGCCTGCATCGCCCAATTCTTCATCCTGCGCCCCGTCGAGCTGCTGATCCAGCCCATGCCCGTGTATGGCTTATCCCTGTTGAACGGCATCTTTTGCACGGTGATGCCCGTCTTCATGACGATGATCGCCGTCGAGCGCATCGGCGCGCCCGTCGCCTCGCAAGCGGGCATGATAGGCCCCGTGTCGACCCTGTTCCTGGGCGCCATGATTCTCGATGAGCCGATCACCAATTGGCAACTGGCTGGCACCAGCCTGGTATTGGCCGGTATTTACTTGCTGTCAAAAAAGAAATAATTCCTCCACCCACTGAAATGGTCCTCACCATGAAAACACGCATCGCCCTGATTGCCCACGACAAGAAAAAAGATGACATGATTACCCTGGCGGGCGAATACCTGGACTTTTTGCAGGGCTGCGAACTGTCGGCCACGGGCACCACGGGCGGCCGTTTGATCAACGAGCTGGGCCTGGCTGTCGAACGCAAACATTCGGGCCCCTTCGGCGGCGACTTGCAGATCGGCTCGCTGCTGGTGGAGGGCTTGATCGATTGCGTGATCTTCCTGCGCGACCCGATGACGCCGCAGCCGCACGAGCCGGACATCAACGCCCTGGTGCGCGCCTGCGACGTGCACAACGTGGCGTGCGCGACGAATCTGTCGTCGGCGCACCTGGTGTTGTCGCAGCTGCAGGCGCGGGCCAACGCGGCCGCCTGACGTTTTTCCCGATTCTTCTTCAAGGAGCATATTGTGAGCGCAACGATTACCACCAAAGCCATCCGCGTACAGCGCGTGGGCGGCCCGGACGTGATGGAATATGTGGACGTGGAATTGCCGCCGCCCGGCCCCGGCGAAGCGCGCGTGAAGCACGAGGCCATCGGCCTCAATTTCATCGACGTGTATTTCCGCACGGGCCTGTATCCGCAGCCGCTGCCCAATGGCCTCGGCGTCGAGGGCGCGGGCATCGTCGAGGCGGTGGGCGAGGGCGTCACGGAAGTGAAGGTAGGCGACCGGGTGGCGTATGCGGCGCGCATCAATGGCGCGTATGCACAGCAGCGCAACCTGCCGGCGGCGCTGCTGCTGGTGCTGCCAGAGCGCATCGCTTTCGATACGGCCGCCGCCATGATGCTGCAAGGCTTGACGGTGCAATACCTGTTCCACCGCACGGTGGCCCTGAAGGCGGGCGACACGGTGCTGTTCCACGCAGCCGCGGGCGGCGTGGGCCTGATCGCCTGCCAGTGGGCGAAAGTGCTGGGCGTGAACCTGATCGGCACGGCCGGTTCCGATGAAAAGGCGGCGCTGGCCAAGGCGCACGGCGCGACCCACGTCATCAACTACAACACGGAAAACTTCGTCGAGCGCGTGCGCGAGATCACGGGCGGCAAGGGCGTTTCCGTCGTCTACGATTCCATCGGCAAGGACACGTTTACGGGGTCGCTCGATTGCCTGGCGCCGCTGGGCATGATGGTCAGCTTCGGCAACGCTTCCGGTCCCGTGCCCGCCTTCACTTTGAGCGAACTGGCGTCGCGCGGCTCGCTCTTCATCACGCGTCCGGCCCTGTTCAGCTATGCCTCGAACCGCGCCAACCTGGAAGAGATGGCCACCTCGCTGTTCGGCGTCGTCAGCAGCGGCGAAGTCAAAATCGAGATCAACCAGCGCTATAGCCTGGCCCATATCGCCCAGGCGCACGCGGACCTGGAGGGACGCAAGACGACCGGCTCGACCATCATCGTGCCATGAGCGGCGGCAATGATGGCACGCCGAAGTTCGGCCGATTGCTGATCGTGCTGTTATTGGCCGTGGCCCTTATCGGCGCGCTGACGTTTGCGGCCGAGGCGTATTATTCGTAGACATAAAAAAACCGGCTGGCGCATCGCTGCACCAGCCGGTTTTTTTTAAAGTACTCCAGACTTCTCGCGCCTGACAAAACCGTAGCGAGCGGCAGTGATTTGTGGCCGAGAAGCGCAACCGTACTTTAGTACGGTGAGCATCGCCGGCCGCAAAGCGCGACGCGCAGTAGGTTTTGGCTGGCGCTCTCAGTCTATCTTGACTTCCACCTTGCGGGGAACGCCACTTTGTCCGGGGAAGTCGGCAAAGGCGCTGGCGACCATGGCCGGCATCACCTGCGACGTGGCGCGCTTGTTGCTGGTCGATTGCACGGTCACGTCATACAGTTTCTTGCCGTTGCGGTCATTGATCGTCACGCGCAATTCGCGTTCGTATTTATGGCGCACGGTTTCTTCCATGTCCATCGGACCATACCAGTAGGGGTTGTAGCCAAAGCGGCCATAGCCTGGCCATGCGCCGTAGCGGTAGCCGTAGCGGCCAGGCCAGTAGCCGGGGCCATACCAGAATGGGTCGGATGCCTGCAGCACGCGCTCAGGATAGTCGACGGTGGAAAACTGCATCGCCACGCGCAGATTGGCTGCCGCCGGGCCGGAAGCTTCGCCGAAGCCGTGCTTGGCCAGCTCCGCGCGCACCAGGTTCTGGTAGCTGCGGTATTCCAGCGTGTCGTTTTCCGCCGCTGGCGCTTCAAACGCATACGATTTGTCCTGCAATTGCGCAGGCCATTCATGGAAGACGGTGACATCGCTGCGTATGGTGGTGGCGCATCCGGTCAGCAACACGGTCAATGCGGCCATCATGATGGTGAGATAACGTTTCATTGCATGACCTCCTGATAGTAGACACAATTCATCGCTTAGTATTATAAGAATAGTTCTATTTGTTTCTATTCATTATTACAGAATGTTACCGAGCATGTCGGCGTGTAAGGGAATCCAACATTCCTGGCCTGAATCACGACTTTCGGGGGCTGGTGTTGGTAAAATAGGCTTTTGCCTCCGCTCCCACCCAAATCCCTATGCGCACAGACAGCCCTCAGACGATTTACCGCAAAGATTACACGCCGCCCAGCTTCCTGGTTGACAGCGTCGAACTTGGTTTCGATCTCGATCCCGCCCGCACAGTGGTGGCGAGCCGGATCCGCATGCGGCATAACCCTGCCAGCACCAGCCGCAGCATCGAATTGCACGGCGAACATATTGAACTGGTGCAAGTACGCCTGAACGGCAAGCTGCTCAAACCGTCGCACTACAAGCTGACGGCCAGCATGCTGACCATTCCGAAGGCACCGGACGATGTTACGCTCGATATCGAAACCGTGCTGGCGCCGCAAGACAATACCTCGCTGTCCGGCCTGTACGTGTCGAACCATAATTTCTTCACGCAGTGCGAAGCCGAAGGCTTCCGCCGCATCACCTTCTTCCCGGACCGACCCGACGTGATGGCCAGGTACACGGTCATGCTGCGTGCCGACAAGGACAAGTATCCGGTGCTGTTGTCGAACGGCAACCTGATCGAAGAGGGCGACCTCGGTGACGGCCGCCACTATGCCAAGTGGGAAGACCCGTTCAAGAAGCCGTCCTACCTGTTCGCCCTGGTGGCGGCGCGCCTGGTGTGCCAGGAAGAGCGCTACACCCTGAAGTCGGGTCGCGAAGTGCTGCTGCAAGTGTGGGTGGAAGACGGTAACCTGGACAAGACCGACTATGCCATGCAGTCGCTGAAAAACTCGATCCGCTGGGACGAGGAACGCTTCGGCCTGGAACTGGACCTGGACCGCTTCATGATCGTCGCCGTCGGCGATTTCAACATGGGCGCCATGGAAAACAAGGGGCTGAACATCTTCAACACCAAGTATGTGCTGGCCAATGCGCGCGTGGCGACGGATGTCGACTACGCGGGCATCGAAGCGGTGGTGGGGCATGAATACTTCCATAACTGGACCGGCAACCGCGTCACGTGCCGCGACTGGTTCCAGCTGTCGCTGAAGGAGGGTTTGACGGTCTTCCGCGACCAGGAATTCTCGGCCGACATGATCGGCACGGACACGGGCCGCGCCGTCACGCGCATCGACCAGGTGCGCACCCTGCGCCAGGCGCAGTTCCCCGAAGACGCGGGCCCGATGGCGCACCCCGTGCGTCCCGACTCCTTCGTCGAGATCAATAACTTTTATACGGTCACGATCTACGAAAAGGGCGCCGAAGTGGTGCGCATGTACCAGACCCTCGTGGGCCGCGACGGTTTCCGCAAGGGCATGGACCTGTATTTTGAACGCCACGATGGCCAGGCCGTGCAGTGCGATGACTTCCGCGCCGCGATGGCGGACGCGAACGGCCGCGACTTTGTCCAGTTCGAGCGCTGGTACAGTCAGGCCGGCACGCCGGTGGTAGCGGCTTCCACGCGCTATGACGCCGCCAGCCAGACGTTCGAGCTGACCCTGGCGCAAAGCTGCCCCGCCACGCCGGGCCAGCCGAACAAACTGCCGTTCCACATTCCCGTCACCGTCGGCTTGCTGGCCGCCGATGGCAGCGACCTGCCGCTGTACGTGGATGGCGTTGCGGCCAATGGCGCCACCAGCGTCGTGCTGGAACTGACGCAAGCGTCGCAGACCTTCCGCTTCACGCAGGTGACGCAGGCGCCCGTGCCATCGCTGCTGCGCGACTTTTCCGCGCCCGTGGTGCTGGAATATGACTACACGGATGCGCAGCTGCTGCACCTGTTCCGCCACGACAGCGACCCGGTCAACCGCTGGGAAGCTGGCCAGCGCCTGGCCATGGAACGCCTGCTGAAACTCACGGACGCCGTGGCCGCCGGCGAGACCCTGGCGCTTGACGACACCTTCATCGAGGCGCAGCGCGCCCTGCTGGCCGACGAAACGCTTGATCCCGCCTTCCGCGAGCTGGCCCTGATCCTGCCGTCGGAAACCATCATTGCCGAACGCATGGCGCGAGTCGACCCGCAGGCGATCCACGCGGCGCGCCAGTTCATGCGCACGACCATCGCGGCCGCGCTGAAACGGGAACTGCTGGCGCAATACCACGCCAACCAGACGCCGGGCGAGTACAGCCCCGACGCCCTGTCGGCCGGCAAGCGCGCCTTGAAAAACCTGGCCCTGTCCTATCTGCTGATCGCCCCGGGCGAGCAGGAACTGGCCCTGGCGCAGCAGCAGTTCGACGGCGCCGGCAACATGACGGACCGCGCGGCCGCCCTGGGCGCCCTGATATATTCCGGTTCCACAGAGCACGCGCAGGCGGCCCTGGCCAGTTTCTATGCCGACTTCGAGAACGAGGCGCTGGTGGTCGACAAGTGGTTCGCCATGCAGGCCGCCGCGCCATCGACCGACGTGCAAGCCGTGCGCCAGCTGATGACGCATCCGGCCTTCACCCTGAAGAACCCGAACCGCGCGCGCAGCCTGGTCTTCAATTTCACCAACGGAAATCCGTCGCAATTCCATGCGGCTGACGGCAGCGGCTATGCCTTCTGGGCCGAACAAGTCATCGCGCTCGACGCCCTGAACCCGCAAGTGGCGGCGCGCCTGGCGCGCTCCATGGACCGCTGGCGCCGTTACGTGCCGGCGCTGCAAAGCCACATGCGCGAGGCGCTGGAAAAAGTCGCCGGCCAGGTCAGCCTGTCGAATGACGTGATGGAAGTCGTCAGCAAGGCATTGGCCAATTAACACCGTAACACCGCAATAATTCATCAAAACAGAGGGATTTCATGAAACGCATCAGTCTTACGCAATACCTGGTTGAAGAGCAGCGCTCGAACAACAGCATTCCGGCCGAACTGCGCCTGCTGATCGAAGTCGTCGCGCGCGCCTGCAAGACCATCAGCCACGCCGTCAGCAAGGGCGCGCTGGGCGAGGTGCTGGGCACGGCCGACACGGAAAACGTGCAGGGCGAAGTACAGAAAAAGCTCGACATCATCTCCAACGAGATTTTGCTGGAAGCGAATGAATGGGGCGGCCACCTGGCGGCCATGGCGTCGGAAGAGATGGAATCGATCCACCCGATCCCGAACCGCTATCCGAAGGGCGAATACATGCTGCTGTTCGACCCATTGGATGGCTCGTCGAACATCGACGTCAACGTCTCCATCGGCACCATCTTCTCCGTGCTGAAAGCCCCTGAAGGCATGGGCGAGCCGACGGAACAGGACTTCATGCAGGCAGGCAGCAAGCAAGTGGCGGCCGGCTACGCCGTGTACGGCCCGCAAACCATGCTGGTGCTGACCTTCGGTAATGGCGTGAACTGCTTCACCCTGGACCGCGAAATGGGTTCGTGGGTCCTCACGCAAAGCAATATGCAGATTCCGCCGACGACGAAGGAATTCGCCATCAACATGTCGAACGCGCGCCACTGGCATCCGCCCGTGAAACGTTACGTCGACGAACTGCTGGCCGGCGACACGGGCCCGCGCGGCACCAATTTCAACATGCGCTGGATCGCCTCGATGGTGGCCGACGTGCACCGCATCCTGAACCGCGGCGGCATCTTCATGTACCCGGCCGACCTGCGCGACACGTCCATGCCGGGCAAGTTGCGCCTGATGTACGAAGCGAACCCGATGGCCTTCATCGTCGAGCAAGCCGGCGGCGCCGCCACCGACGGCCAGCAGCGCATCATGGACATCGCTCCGCACAAGCTGCACCAGCGCGTGCCCGTCTTCCTCGGTTCGAAAGACGAAGTGGCCCGCGTGACGTCCTACCACGCAGAGTAAAAAAAGCCGCACTTTTCCACGATTTTCAGCGGCCCGCAGCCGGGCTGCTAAAAAAATGCAAAAAAGTTCGCGTTGACACTAGCAAATTTTGTGCATTGTTTGTAGAATGTGGGTCTTCGCCGTTGTAGCTCAGTTGGTAGAGCAGCACATTCGTAATGTGAAGGTCGCCAGTTCGATTCCGGCCAACGGCACCAAGTTTCATCAGAAAACCCGCTTGCTTGCAAAAGTCAGCGGGTTTTTTGTTGTCTTCGATTTCAACTGCATGGCATGCAGCCTCTTGTGATCAGGAGGCACGGCATCTGGAAGGCAGCCGTCACCTTGCTGCGCGCTCGAACCCGGGGGCGGTGCTTTGCCGGGATACGCGGTCCGCGGATTACAATATGGCATTGTCTTTCACATCAACGGAACTGTTCCCATGCCCGACAAAATCTACCAGTACCTGACCTCGCCCGGAGTGGACGATGGCGATACGCCCCCCGTTGTCGATCTCGATCTCTACTTCGCAGGCAATGCCGACGAAGAGTCGATCGCGCCGAACCAGTGGGGCTATGGCCGCCCGCCGATTGCACAGCTGTATGACATGTTCCGCGAGATCGCCGCCAGGCCGGACGTGGAAAAGGTGCTGGTCGGCTTGCACCAGGACTGGTGCGATTATGGCCAGGCGGACGTGGACGCGAAATGTTTTCCGCCTGCGGAAAACGTGCATATCTTCACGTCCGCACCCCAGGACGAGGTGGAACGCTGGATCGCCGGCATGGAAGCCGACGGCGTCATCCCCGGCTGGCCATACGGCAAGCCCGCCAACGCTCCTGAGCCGTCAGAGGGCTATGCCGTGCTGTCAGTCTGCTGGGACTGAGCGCCGTTCAGAAATTGTGCCTTATCCCCAGCGCCACGCCCGACATGGTGGCGCCCGTAGTGCCTGTTTCGTGTCCCAGGCTGTTGATGGCAAAGTCGGCGATGCCGTGGCGGCCGTTGGCCAGGCGCGTGTAGTAGGCATACAGGCTGCTGCGTTTCGACAGCTGGTAGTCGTAGCCGGCGGTGGCGTGGGTGGCGCCCGTATCCGCTCCCGCACGCACGGTGCCGATGCTTTCCAGCGCGCTGCCGCTGGCGCTTTGGGCATGCGCCAGGCCGAAACGCAGGCCATGGCGGCCGAACTGGCGCGTGGCGGAAAAGTAGGCCGTGCGCCGGCGCAGCTGGCCCGTGGCCGTGGTGTAGCGCAGGCTTTCCAGCACCACAGCCAGCTGCGTGGCGCTGTCGACGCGCCAGGCCAGGGCCAGCTTGCTGCCACGGTCGGAGAGTCCGCGTCCCTGATAGTCGTGGTGTGCCTCATGCGCCAGGGTGGCGTACAGGGTGCCACCGTCATAAAGCAGGGCGGCCGACGCCAGGGCTGGCCGCGCGCCGTTGGCCAACCGTTCTTCCGCCATGCCGCGCGCCACGCGCAGCGACCAGCCTTGCCACTGCGGCGTCCAGTAATGCACGCTGTTTTGCTGGCGCCGGTCGAAGGAATACGGGTTGCTGGTATTGCTTTCGGTCGCGCCCACGCCGTTGCCCATCAGGCTCATGTAGCCGGCCGTGGTGGGGTAGAACGGGTCGAGCGCGGAAGTGGCGCTGTTGTAGGGCAGGGTCCAGTTGCCGGCAAAGAGCGTACCCCACGGCCCGGCAATACCGAGGCGCGTGTCGCGTGCGGCGATTGATCCTGCGCCCGTATCGGGTGACAAGGTGCCCTCGACCTGGAACAACGCCTGCCAGCCGCCGCCGAGGTCTTCGCTGCCGCGAAAACCGAGTACCGAGCGGTTGTTGGACAGGCGCTGCACGCTGTCGCCGCTGGCGGACGAGTGCAGCGCCTCGAGCGCCACGTTCAGGCGGCCGTACAGCTGCACATTGTCCTGTGCCGCGGTGGGCAGGGCAGCCGCCAGCGCGAGCGCGCCGGCCGCCAGCATGGGCAATCGCGTCAGCATGGCATCAGAACGCAAAGCAGCTGCACCCCAGCGCACCCCAGAAGCCGGAGTGGCTGGAGACGGGCACGGAACTCTTGCGCGCCACGTCGTGGGCGTGGGCGTGCACGCCGCAGGCGCCCTGGCACTGGTGCTGTTGCATCACGCTGGCCGTTTTCGGCGGCGCGGACCGGTAGTGGCCAGCCACGTTTTTCACGGGCGACCAGTCCGGCAATACCGGAATGGGAGGCGGCGCCAGGCTGGTAAATTCCGCCTGACCGTAGACGATCTTGCCGCCGACGATGGTGAGCACCGATTCGATCGACTTGATCGCCTCTTCAGCTATGCTGAAAAAATCCGCGCTCAGCACGGCCAGGTCGGCCAGCATGCCTTCCTGGATGCGGCCCTTCTTGCCTTGCTCGTTGGAGAACCAGGCGCTGCCCGCCGTCCACAGTTCCAGCGCCGTGTCGCGCGACAAGCGGCTGCCCGCGTCGTACAAGCGCAAGCCGCCCACGGTGCGTCCCGACACGAGCCAGTACAGCGCCGTCCAAGGGTTGTAGCTGGCGACCCGGGTGGCGTCGGTGCCGCCGCCCACCGGTACGCCCGAGGCAAGCATGCGCGCGATCGGCGGCGTGGCCTTGGCCGCTTCCGCGCCGTAGCGGTCGACAAAGTACTCGCCCTGGAAGGCCATGCGATGCTGGATGGCGATGCCGCCGCCCAGCGCCTTGACCCGGTCGATGTTACGCGGCGTGATGGTTTCGCAGTGGTCGAACATCCAGTGCAGGCCGTCGAACGGGATATCGCGGTTGACCTTTTCAAACACCGTCAGCATGCGGTCGATCGATTCGTCATAGGTGGCATGCAGGCGGAAGGGCCAGCGCTTGGAGACCAGGTGGCGCACCACTTTTTCCAGTTCGTCGTCCATGCCGGGCGCCAGGTCCGGGCGCGGCTCGAGGAAATCCTCGAAGTCGGCGGCGGAAAAGACCAGCATTTCGCCGGCGCCGTTATGGCGGTAGTAATCGTCGCCCTGGCCCGGCGTGACCATCTGCGTCCATTTCTCGAAATCCTCCAGTTCGCGGCCCTTGTTTTGCGTGAACAGGTTGTAGGCGATGCGAATGGTCAGCTGCTCTTTTTGCGCCAGTTCCTCGACCACGGCATAGTCTTCCGGATAATTCTGGAAGCCGCCGCCCGCGTCGATGGCGCTGGTCAGGCCGAGGCGATTGAGTTCGCGCATGAACTGGCGCGTGGAATTGACTTGCAGTTCGCGCGGCAGGGTCGGCCCCTTGGCCAGGGTCGCATATAAAATCATGGCGTTCGGGCGCGCGATCAGCATGCCCGTGGGGTTGCCGGCCGCGTCGCGCACGATTTCGCCGCCGGGCGGGTTCGGCGTGTTCTTGTCGTAGCCGACCACGCGCAGGGCGGCGCGGTTCAGCAGGGCGCGGTCGTACAGGTGCAGGATGAAGACGGGGGTGTCGGGCGCCGCCGCATTGATTTCATCGAGGGTCGGCATGCGCTTTTCCGCGAACTGGAATTCGTTCCAGCCGCCCACCACGCGCACCCATTGCGGATTTGGCGTGCGCAGCGCCTGTTCTTTCAACATGCGCAGGGCGTCGGCCAGCGAGGGCACGCCTTCCCAGCGCAATTCCAGGTTGTAGTTCAAGCCGCCGCGGATCAGGTGCAAATGCGAGTCGTTCAGGCCGGGAATCACCGTGCGGCCACCCAGGTCGATCACGCGGCTGTCGGGCGCGCGGTGGCGCATCACGTCATCGGCATCGCCGACGGCGAGAAATTTGCCGTCGGCGATGGCTACCGCACTCGCTTGCGGGCAGCTTTTATCGACGGTATGGAAGCAGCCATTGAGCAGGATCAAGGGTGCGGCGGCGGGGAGGGTGTGTTCTGGCATGGTGCAGCTCCATGGTTGCGGTGCGGGGAGGGCCGGCGTGCGCGGCGCGAAAGTCACGTCGGCCAGTGTAGCGGACGTCCCGCGCTTGAACACGGGCCAAAAGATCAGGTGGCGCCAGGCGCACTGGCCGAAGGACGGGGGCGGCGGCCAGCCGTATGGCTTACCATGCAGGAAGCGGCGCCGGGGCGCTTTCCTGGCGCGTTTTTTGTTTTTTTAGTGCATTGCACGGTATCGGGAGTCATTCGATGGATCAGCCACCACACAGCCGCCTGTTCGGCACCAGCCTGGGATTTTTAGCCGGGTATGTCGATACCCTGGGTTTCATTGCCCTGTTTGGCCTGTTTACGGCCCATGTCACGGGCAACTTCGTGCTGATCGGCGCCGCCCTGGCCGAACCGACGCGCATCCCCATCCTGCTGAAAATCCTCGCTTTTCCCGCCTTTATCGCGGGCATCGTCGCCACGCGCCTGATGGTGCTGGCCATCGAGCGCCGCGGCGGTCCGGCGCTGACGCTGGCCTTCCTGCTGCAATGGATCTTGTTGGCTGGTTTCATGGTGTTTGGCATCCTGGCCGAGCCGATCGGCAAGGATGCCAGTTCCATGGCCATGGCGGCAGGTTTGCTGGGCACGGCCGCCATGGGCGTGCACAGCGCCACCAGCCGGCTGCTGCTGGCGCATCTGGCGCCCACCTCCATGATGACGGGGAATGTGACGCAGATCGTGCTCGACACCGTCGACGTGCTGCGCGGCGCGGCCGACGGGGGCACGCGCGCGCGCTGCGGAAAGTTCTTTTGGCCGCTGCTGGCCTTTGCGCTGGGGGCCATCGCCGCCGGCTTTGGCTACCTGGTCTTCGGTTTCGCGGCGCTGGCCGTGCCGCTGGTGCTGCTGGGGGGATTGATCGTCGTGCAGCAGCGTAGCGGGCAGCCGCGCGTGCCGGCGGCCTGAGCGTGCTGGCGCGGCTCAGGCGTCGAGGATGCCGCGCCGTAGCGCAATGGTGACGGCGTGGGTGCGGTCGCGGGCGCCCAGCTTGGCCAGGATGGTGCTCATGTGCGCCTTGACGGTTTCTTCCTTGATCTCCAGCAGGGCGCCCGTTTCGCGGTTGGAATTGCCTTGCGCAACCTGCTTGAGCACCTCCAGTTCGCGGTTCGACAGCACGTCGCTGCAGGCATACAGCGCCAGTTCCGCCTCGATCTCGGGCGTGATGTGGCGCCGCCCCGCGTGCACGTTCTGTATCGCCTCCAGCAATTCGTGGCGCAGCGCGCTTTTCAGCACATAGCCGCATGCGCCGGCGCGGATGGCGCGCAGCACCTGCGTGTCGCCCTTGTAGGTGGTCAGCACGATGATGCGCGCCTGCGGATGGCGCGCGCGGATGGCGCCGATGGCATCGAGGCCGCTCATGAGGGGCATCTGCAGATCCATCAGCGTGACATCGGGCTGCAGCGCGTCAAATTGCTGCACCGCCTGCTGGCCATCGGTGGCCTGGCCCACCAGCGCCACGCCGGGAAAGGCGCGCAGCAGGGCTGCGATGCCGTCGAGCAGCAACTGGTGGTCGTCGGCGATGAGGACGCGTATCGGCGCCGTATCGCTGCGCAGGATGTTGCCGGGCGAAGGGGAGTTATCGATCAAGAGTCGTCGGAACATGGTAAGCAAAAGGTATTTTACCGCAGCGCTCGCCGGGCTGCAGGGGGATTCCCCAGTGGCAAGCTCCATGTCAGCCTATATTTAGATAGTGGTGCGGGCACGCCGCCAGGCATACGATGCACGGCAGTACCCACTCAACCCTGTCTTCATGGATGACATCATGACCAATCCGAAACTGGAAGTCCTTACCCCCGACAATTGCCAGATCATCTTCATCGACCAGCAGCCGCAGATGGCGTTCGGCGTGCAATCGATGGACCGGCAAGCGCTGAAAAACAATACCGTGGGCCTGGCCAAGGCCGCCAAGGTGTTCAACATCCCCACCATCATCACCACGGTGGAAACGGAGAGCTTCTCCGGCCATACCTATCCCGAGCTGCTCGACGTCTTCCCCGGCAAGGATATCCTCGAGCGCAGCTCGATGAATTCGTGGGATGACCAGAAGGTGCGCGACGCGCTGGCCGCCAACGGCAAGAAGAAAGTCGTCGTGTCGGGCCTGTGGACGGAAGTGTGCAACAACAGCTTCGCCCTGTGCGCGATGCTCGAGGGCGACTACGAAATCTACATGGTGGCCGACGCTTCCGGCGGCACTTCGAAGGAAGCGCACGACTACGCCATGCAGCGCATGATCCAGGCCGGCGTGGTGCCCGTGACGTGGCAGCAGGTGCTGCTGGAGTGGCAGCGCGACTGGGCGCACAAGGCTACCTATGACGCCGTCATGGCCATCGTGCGCGAGCATTCGGGCGCCTACGGCATGGGCGTCGACTACGCCTACACGATGGTGCACAAGGCGCCGCAGCGCATCCACGGCGAACACGCCACCCTGGCGCCGGTGCCGGCGAAGTAAACGCCACAAGGTAGTGCCATGCGCCGCGCGCCTGACCGCGCGCGGCGTTTTTTTCAACGAAAGGAATGCGCCATGAAGTTATATGTGATTTCGCTGGCAGTGGGTTTGCTGGTTGGCATCATCTACGCCGTCTTGCAGGTGCGCTCGCCGGCGCCACCCGCGATAGCCCTGATCGGCCTGCTGGGCATGCTGATCGGCGAACAGATCGTCCCCGGCGTCAAGCGCCTGATGGCGGGGGAAGCCATCACGGTGTCGTGGCTGCGCAGCGAATGCGTGCCGAAGATCAGCGGCGTGGAGGCGAAGCCAACGCTGGCCAAGGCCGCGGCAAAGTTGGATGATGATGCAGCGTAAATGCTGGGGTCAGACCCGGCGGGTCTGACCCCGGTTCCCTGCAGCTAGAACGCGGCCAGCAAGCCGCGCCGGGCGGCCACCGTGGCCGCCTCGGTGCGGCTTGATACGTTGAGCTTGGTCAAAATATTATTCACATGAAATTTGACGGTGCCCACCTCGATGCCGGCGCTGCGCGCGATCATCTTGTTGCTCTTGCCCGCGGACAGGTGCAGCAGGATGTCGTGCTCGCGTTTCGACAGGCGGTTCGCCTCGATGCGGCCGGCCTGCTGCGCCGCCAGTTCCGGCGGCAGGTAGTGCCTGCCGGCTGCCACCTGGCGGATGCATTGCGTCAGTTGCAGGAAGCCGGAATCCTTCAGCAGGTAGCCGCGCGCGCCGGCGCGCAGGGCCCGGTGCACATTGTCTTCGCCCTGGTAGGTGGTGAGGATGACGATCTTCGCCTGCGCGTCGTCTGCGCAGATGCGTTCGATCGCCTCGACGCCATGCATTTCCGGCATATTCAAATCCATCAGCACCACGTCGGGCCGCAGTTCGCGGTACAGCGCCACGGCGGCGTGGCCCGTGCCGGCCTGGCCCAGCAGGCGTAAACCCGGCAGGGATGCGATCAGCGAGGCCAGGCCGGCCAGGATCAGTGGGTGGTCGTCGGCGATCAGCAGCGTAGTCGGCGGATCGGCCGGGGGGATGGTCGTGTACATGGTTGTGCTCATGGTGCTGGCAGGGTGAAGTGGAAGACGCTGCCGTGGGGCGCGCCGGGCGCATGCCACAGGCGGCCGCCATGCGCGTCGAGGATGCGGCGGCAGATGGCCAGGCCCATGCCCATGCCGTCCGGCTTGCTGGAATACAGGGCGTGGTACAGGCGGTCGGCCGCCTGCGGCTCGATGCCGGCGCCATTGTCGGCGATGCTGAAATGCTGCCCGCCGCCATCCAGGCGCGAGGACAGCAGCACCGTGCGCGGCCGGCCGCTGGTGTCGCGCAGGGCTTCAATGGCGTTCATCAGCAGGTTCAGGATGACTTGCCGGAATTGCGCCGGGTCGGCGTGCAGCATCGGGCGGCCCGGCGCCAGTTGCGTTTCCAGGTGGATGGCGTGGCGTTGCAGTGGCGCGCGCAGCAGCGGCAGCACCTCCTGCACGGCGTCGTCGGCCACAAAATCACCGTGGCTGCCCGGCGCGTTGCAGGCCAGGCCATGCACGCTGCGCAGCACGGCGCTGGCATGGCTGCCGGCGCTGGCGACCAGGGCCAGCGCCGCGCGCGCCTCGTCGAGGCGGGGCGGATCGTGATCGAGCCAGCGCAGGGCGGCATCGGCATTGAGCGCGATGGCCGCCAGCGGCTGGCGCACCTCGTGCGCGACCGATGCGGCAAATTCGCCCATGCCGCCCATGTGCTGCGCCTGGACCAGGCCGGGGTCTTGCTTTCGAGTGAAATAATGCATGCTGACCATCGCGGAACTCCTGTCGTTCGCCGCGGCGTATGCCGCGCTGCAACAAGTATGCACGGCCCGGCAGGCAAGGCAGTTATACGAATGGGGGAGGCAGGCGGTTTTTTTGCACGGCGGAGGGGCCGGCGGGGGAGGGAAGCACCGCCGGACGGGCCGGCGGCGCGGGCAGCGCAGAACGGTCAGGACTGGATAAAGGCCAGCAAGTCTGCGTTCAGGCGGTCCTTGTGGGTGGCCGGCAAGCCATGCGGCGCGCCTTCATAGATGACCAGCCGGGCGTTCTTGATGAGCTTGGCCGCAGCCTTGCCGGAAGCGTCGATCGGCACGATCTGGTCGTCGCCGCCGTGCACCACCAGGGTTGGCACGGAGATTTTCTTCAGGTCGGCCGTGAAATCCGTCTCGGAAAACTGCTTGATGCAATCGTAGGCGTTCTTGATGCCGCACTGCATGCCCTGCAGCCAGAAAGTGTCGCGCATGCCTTGCGACACCTTGTTGCCGGGACGGTTGGCGCCAAAGAACGGCACGGTCAGGTCCTTGAAAAATTGCGAACGGTCGGCCAGCACGCCGGCGCGGATGCCGTCGAAGACGGACATCGGCAAGCCGCCCGGATTCTTGTCCGACTTGACCATCTGCGGCGGCACGGCACCCACCAGCACGGCCTTGGCCACGCGCTTTTCGCCATGGCGGCCGATGTAGCGCGCCACTTCGCCGCCGCCCGTCGAATGGCCGACCAGGGTCGCGCCCTTGATGTCGAGCGCGTCGAGCAGGGTGGCCAGGTCATCGGCGTAGGTATCCATGTCATTGCCCTGCCATGGCTGGCTGGACAGGCCGTGGCCGCGGCGGTCGTGCGCGATCACGCGGTAGCCGTGGCTGGCCAGGAACATCATCTGGTCTTCCCAGGCATCGCCCTGCAAGGGCCAGCCGTGGCTGAAGACGACGGGCGTGCCCGTGCCCCAGTCCTTGAAATGGATGACGGTGCCATCCTTGACGGTGACCTTGTTGACGCTGAGCTTGCCCGGCGCGGCGGCGGCGGCAGGCTTGGCGGCGGCGCTGGCGCCACCGGCGGCCAGCAGGCCCGCGCCGGCGGCCACGCCGGCGACGCTGACGAGCAGCTGGCGGCGGGAGTTGACTTCTTCGGCTTCGATTTTCTTCGGCATGATGCATTTCCTTCGGGGATGGGGGAGGGGCCAGCTACGGCCTGGGGCAGTGATGGCAGCGGCCAGTCTAGGCCTTCGCGCGCGCCGGCGCCTCTGCCAAAAGACCAGTCGCGCCCACGCGCCCGCCTGCCTATGATGGCTGGCAGCGGCGCGCCGCGCCGCCTGGTTTTCCCACTGGAGCGATCATGAAGAAACACTGGATGGCGGCGCTGGCCGGCCCCTTCTTGCCCGATGCGGGCTTGCTGTTTGCGCGCGTGGCGGGCGCGCTGCTGGTGCTGCACGTGCACGGCTTGCCCAAGCTGCTGCACTTTTCCGATGAACTGGCGCGCATCGACGACCCGCTGCACCTGGGCCACGCCGTCACCCTGTACTGCGCCCTGTTCGCGGAAATCCTCTGCCCGCTGCTGGTTGCCGCCGGCTTGCTGACGCGCCTGGCCTGCCTGCCCCTGCTGTTCCTGCTGGGCGTGTCGATGCTGCTCGTGCACCCGGACTGGAGCATCGCCGATGGCCAGTTCGGCTGGCTGCTGATCATCGTCTTCGGCAGCATCGCCATCAGCGGCGCGGGACGTTATTCGCTCGACGCGAGCTTGCGCGGCTAAATCACGAATTCCTGGTGCAGCACCGGTTTGTGCGCCAGCAGCAGCGACAGCTTTTTCAAGGCGTTGGCCAGGCGCGCGCGGTCGCGGATGCTGCCCAGCGAGATGCGGATGGCGTTCGGCGGGCGGCTGTCGTGGAAGGCGTCCGAGGCCGTGACGGCCACGCCCTGGGCGCGGGCGGTGGCGGCCAGTTCGCGCGAGGTCCAGTAGCTGGGCAGCGAGAACCAGACGTGGATGCCATCGCTGCGCGGGTGTGTGCTGCCCGTCAGGATGGTGCGGATGACGTCCTGGCGCGCGTCGGCCTCGCTGCGTATGCCGGCCAGCAGCGCGTGCGCGGATCCGTCGTGTATCCATTGCGTCGTCAGCGCCGTCGTCACGGGCGTGGCCATCAGGGAAAACGAGCGCATGGCCTGCAGGAAGCGTTCGCGCAGCTGCGCGTCGGCGATCAAGGTGTAGGCCATGCGCAGGCCGGGCGCCAGGCATTTCGACAAGGTGGCGATATACGACACGTGGTCCGGTGCGTAATGGGCCAGCGGCGGCGGCGCGTCGGAGGCGAGCAGCCAGTACGGGTCATCCTCGATGATGTGCATGCCGCAGCGCTGGGCCACTTGCGTGATGGCCAGGCGGCGCGCGGCCGGCATGGTGTGCGTCGTGGGGTTTTGCAAGGTGGGATTCAGATACACGAGGCGCGCGTTGTGCTTGCGGCAAGCCTTTTCCAGCGCCTCGGGCAGCATGCCGTCCGCATCCGTTTCCACGGCGATGGCCTTGCGGTTCAACTGGCCCGCCGCCAGGCGCAAGCCCGGGTACACGGCCGGCTCCGTCAATATGCTGTCGCCGTGCCGGCTCAGGGTCAAAATCAGCGCTGCCAGCGCCGCCTGCGCGCCGGGGCAGGCCACCACGTGTTCCGCGTCGACATCGCCAAACATGGGCGCGAGCCAGACGGCGCCCGCCGCGCGGTCGGCCTTGCCGCCGCCGCTCAGGTGATAACTCATCAACAGATCGCTGTCCGTGCGCATCAGCACCTGCGCCACGCCCTGTTTCAGCAGGTCGTCGAAATCCACGCCCACGGGCGGCGGCGGGATGTTCATGCTCAGGTCCAGCATCTGCGTCAATTCCACTTTCGGCGCGGCCGCATAGGTGCCGCGCGCGCCCTGTCCCTCCAGCAGATTGCGGCGCTTGGCTTCGTCATAGGCGCGCGTCACCGTCGTCAGATCGACCTGGAGCAGCGCGGCCAGGCGGCGCTGCGGCGGCAGGCGGTCGCCGGGTCGCAGGCTGCCGTCGGACAGCGCGCGCTCGAGCATGCCGGCGATCTGCAGGTAGCGCGGACCGCCATGCTGCACGAATGGCGTGATCCAGGTACTGGCCTGGCCTTCTGTTTGTATGGATTTTGATTGGGACATTTTGACTTTATGTATGGGTATTGCCATCCGTGATTATGGGGAAAAGACCTGTAAAAATCCATACATTTGTCTGTGGAACGGGCTTTATCTCAAGCGAAGGAGCATGCGTGACACATCGTTTCCCGGCCGCCGCGCCAGGCTGGCGGGGATTGTTATTTCCGACAGGCATTTAAGTCTGGCCTTCAAGGTGTGGCAGCGCACGGTGGCGCACGGCGGGCGCGGTTAAGGTGGTGTCAACAGCTTGCTGCTGATCCACTGTTTGATATGGCTCAGCCCGGCAGCGTTTAGCCGCTTCTTTTTCCCCGAAGCGAGGAGAATCATGATTCGGTCACGGCATCGAGCATGGTTGAAATTATTCACTATTAAAGGAAACCATCATGAACGCGATTGAAAAAACCAGCTCTGACCTGAACGGCACCGCCCAGGATACGCGCCAGGAGTTGCACCGCGCCATCGACAAGGTGGCAAGCCAGGCCCAGCCTCTGGCCGACAAGGTCGCCACGCGCGCCCATGACGGCGTGGACCAGGTGGGCGACCGCATCGGCCAGGTCAGCGACACCGTCAACAAGGCTTCCGAAACCTTGATGGCGCGCGGCAAGCAGTTGGGCGCCGCCTGCCAGCGCGCCGGCGAGACGGGCCGCGATTACGTGCGCGAGCGTCCTGCCGTATCGCTGTTGATTGCGGCAGCGGCCGGCTATGGCCTGTCGAAACTGCTGGGTTCGCGTAAGTAACTGTACGCAGCCAGGCAAGGTCGTTGTCGTGGGCGCTGGCCCGGTCTGCCTTCATTGTGGGCCTGGCCAGCGCCCACGCGCACAAGGTAGCAGCAAGCAGCAAGCAGTAAAAAGGAGAGTGATGATGCGCTCCATTTTGTTGTGGTTGATCGGTGTACCTGTTCCCATCATTGTTCTGATTGCCCTGTTTGTGCGCTGAATGAGGGAGTTGTAGCGTTCTCCCGGGGCAGACTACTCACAGGAGACGTAATGGCTACCAACAAGAAAACGCCGTCCACGGACGGTGCAGGTTCCGTATTGAGCAGCATGTCCGGCCCATCCGACAGCAATGCGCCGCACAGCCTGGGGACGGACAATGACGTGGCCCGCGCGCTGCTGCAAAAGACGGCCGCCAGCCAGCAACTGGCCGCCGCCATGGCCGTCAATCCCAAGGAAGAGGGCCAGTATGGCGAGGCGGCGCGCACGCCGGCCGAAGGTGTGCATGTGGCGGCAGGCGAAGCGCTGGCCACGGCCAGCACCACGGGCGAAACGATAGCTTCGCCGAAGACGGGCGATGGCCAGCCCGCGCTGGGCGAGAATGCGCTGAATAGTTCGCTGGATCACGCTCGCAGCGACGACAGCGGCTGCGTGCTGACGACCAACCAGGGCGTGCCCGTCGGCGACAACCAGAACTCGCTGAAGGCGGGCTTGCGCGGCCCCACCCTGATGGAAGATTTTATCCTGCGTGAAAAGCTCACGCATTTCGACCATGAACGCATCCCCGAGCGCGTCGTGCATGCGCGCGGTTCGGCCGCTCACGGTTACTTCGAATGCTACAAGGAGCAAGGCAAGCATACGCGCGCCGCGCTGTTTGCCAAGGCGGGCAAGCGCACGCCCGTCTTCGTGCGCTTTTCCACGGTGGCCGGCGAGCGCGGGTCCACCGATACGGCGCGCGATGTGCGCGGTTTCGCCGTGAAGTTCTATACGGACGAGGGCAACTGGGATTTGGTCGGCAATAACATGCCTGTCTTCTTCATCCAGGATGCGATGAAATTCCCCGACCTGATCCACGCCGTCAAGCCCGAGCCGCACAATGGCATGCCGCAGGCGGCCAGCGCGCACGACACCTTCTGGGACTTCGCCTCGCTGTCGCCGGAAATCACGCACATGCTGATGTGGGCCATGTCCGACCGCGCCATCCCGCGCAGCTATCGGATGATGCAGGGCTTCGGCGTGCATACCTTCCGTCTCGTGAATGCCAAGGGCCAGTCCGTGTTCTGTAAATTCCACTGGTCGCCCATGGCCGGCACGCACTCGCTGGTGTGGGACGAAGCCGTCAAGATCAGCGGCGCCGATTCCGATTTCCACCGGCGCGACCTGTGGGAAGCCATCGAGTGCGGCGAGTATCCCGAATACGAGCTGTCCTTCCAGGTGTTCACGGAAGCGCAGGCGGACGCGTTCCCCTTCGACGTGCTCGATCCCACCAAGCTGATTCCCGAGGAACTGGTACCGCTTGTCCCCGTCGGCAAGATGGTCTTGAACCGCAACCCGGACAATTTCTTTGCCGAGACGGAGCAGGTGGCCTTCTGCACGGCGCACATCGTGCCCGGCATCGATTTCAGCAACGACCCGCTGCTGCAGGGGCGCATCCATTCGTATGTCGACACGCAGATCACGCGCCTGGGCGGCGCCAACTTCCATGAGATTCCCGTCAATGCGCCGCTGGCGCCGCTGCACAACAACCAGCGCGACGGCATTCACCGCCAGGCCATCAACCGGGGGCGGGTCGCGTACGAGCCCAACTCGCTGGCGGGCGGCTGCCCGTTCCAGGCGGGCGCGAAGGGTTTCAACAGTTTTCCCGCCTCCGCCGAAGGCGACAAGGTGCGCGGCAAGCCCGAGAAATTCGCCGAGCACTATGCCCAGGCGCGCCTGTTCTGGATCAGCCAGACGCCGGTGGAACAAGACCACATCGTGCATGCATTCCGCTTTGAGCTGAGCAAGGTGCAGACGGTGGCCATCCGCCAGCGTATCGTCGCCATGCTGCGCAATGTCGACGAGACCCTGGCGCAGCGCCTGGCCGATGGCCTGGGGCTGGCGCTGCCGCCCGTCATGCCGCGCGCCTCCCTGCAGCCGCTGCCCGCGTATCCGCCATCGCCGGCCCTGTCGCTCTTTTTCCGCCCCGGCAAGACGGGTATCCATACCCTGCGCGTGGCCATCCTGGTCGGGCCGGGCAGCGATGGCGCGCAGGTGCGCAATATCTATGCCTCGCTGCTGGCCGATGGCGCCGTGCCGCGCCTGGTGGGCAGCCACCTGGGGAAGGTCGATACCAGCGGCGGCGCGCCGCTCGACGTGGAAATCTCGCTCGAGGCGGGACCGTCCGTGCTGTTCGACGCCGTCGTGGTGCCTGACGGCCAGGGCGCCGTGCAGCAGCTGGGCGGCGATGCCAACGCGCTCGACTTCCTGCGCCTGCAATACCGCCACTGCAAGCCGATGCTGGCCATCGGCGCCGGCAAGGACTTGCTGGACAATGCTGGCGTGCCGGCGGCCCTGCCCGATGGCAAGCCGGATCCCGCCATCATCGTCGCGCCTTCCAGCGGCGCGGTGAAAGCCGTGGCGGCGTTTAAAAAGGCGCTGGCCGCGCACCGGTCGTTCGCGCGCGAGACGGACCCGCCCAGGGTCTGAGTGGCGGCGTCGGCAAGGGGGCCGGATGCGCCGGCCCCCTTGCATACGCTGTTTGAGCGGCATGCGCAACGCCATGCAACAATGTAAACAATGAAAACGTCCTGCGGTGATATGCTGCTGACTAGAACTGTTCATTTGCCACTATCTGTATAACAGCAGCAAGGAACGGCTTCAGCAAACCGGATCGCGATTACTGCATGGACAAGTACACACCTCGCACCTGGGGGCCGGGCGAACGCCCGACCTTGCCCGGGTCGCCATCGATGCCAGAACATTCGACGCCCAAGCGTGTCGCGTATTTCATCGTCGGCCTGATCGTCGCGCTGACGGGGGGACTGGGCAATGGCCTGGTGACGGCCAATTTGCTGAACCTGCAAGGTTCGCTGGCTGCCTATGCCTACCAGATGCAGTGGCTGCCGGCCGCTTACGTGATGACCATCGTTTCCATGAATCTGCTGCTGGTGAAATTCCGCCAGCAATTCGGCCTGCGCCTGTTCACGGAAGCGTTCCTGGTGCTGTATGCGCTGGTGACGTTCGCCCACTTGTATGCCAATACCTTGCCGTCGGCGATCGCCGTGCGCGCCGCGCATGGCATGGTGGGCGGCGCGCTGGGGGTGCTGGGTCTGTACTACACCTTGCAGGCGTTTCCCGCGCGGCACCGCCTGAAAGGCGTGGTGCTGGGTCTGGGCTTTGCCCAGCTGGCGCTGCCCCTGGCGCGCATCTTCACGTCCGAACTGCTGCAGATCGGCGAATGGCACGGCCTGTACCTGTTCGAGCTGGGGCTGGCCCTGCTGGCGCTGGGCTGCGTGCTGGCCCTGAAACTGCCGCCTGGCGACAGGGTGCAGACGTTCGAACCGCTCGATTTCCTCACCTTCATCCTGTTCGCGCCCGGCGTGGCCCTGCTGTGCGCCGTGCTGGCGCAGGGGCGCACGGCGTGGTGGATGGAATCCGAGTGGGTGGGCGTGTGCCTGGCGTGCTCCATCGCGCTGATCGCGGCCTCGCTGGCCATCGAGCATAACCGCGCGCGCCCGCTGCTCAACACGCGCTGGCTCACCACGGGCAAGATCGCCAAGCTGTTCCTGTCCGTGCTGCTGTTTCGCATCGTGCTGTCCGAATCGACGGGGGCGGTGGGTTTCCTGCAGGCGCTGGGCTTGAACACGGACCAGATGCAGAACCTGTTCATCGTCGTGCTCCTGGGCAGCGTGGCGGGCCTGGTGGTCAGCGCGCTGACGATCAATCCTGCGACCCTGAACCGCTCGCTGATGTTCGCGCTGCTGCTGATCGCCGCCGGCGCCCTGATCGACGCGCACGCCACCAGCCAGACACGCCCCGTCAACATGTATGTCAGCCAGTTCCTGCTGGCCTTTGGCGGCACGTATTTCCTCGGCCCCACCATGGTGGCCGGCATGGGCGCCGTCATCGCCGAACCGCGTAACCTGGTCAGCTTTTCCGTGATGTTCACCATGACGCAGAACCTGGGCGGCCTGCTCGGTGCGGCCATCGTCGGCACCATCCAGACGGCGCGCGAAAAATACCATTCCAGCTATCTGGTCGAACATCTCACCATGCTCGACCCGCAGGTGGCCGCGCGGGTGCAGTCGGGCACCGCAAGCTATGGCGGCGTGCTGATGGACCCCGCCTTGCGCAGCGCCCAGGGCGTGGCGCGCCTTGGCGCCATCGCCACGCGCGAAGCCAATGTGCTGGCCTACAATGATGTCTTTCTGATGATCGCCGGCGTCGCCATCGCCACCTTGATCTGGATGCTGGTCAGCCAGTCCTGGACCCGCATCACCACCGGCGCGCGCCGCCTGGTCGGCCCCGTGCGCGATGCGCAGACGGCCATGGCCATCGTCCCCATTACCAATTCGGAACCGAGCAATGACAGAAAATAACCCCACGCCGCCAGTACCAACACCAGCACCCGCTGCGCCACCTGCTGCGCCACCTGCGGCAGGCAGCACGCCGCCGCAGCCGGACCGGCGCCACCAGTGGCTGTCCGCGCTGGCCTTTGCCTCCGTGGCGCTGGTGGGCGTGCTGATCGTGCTGTATGCGTGGCGCTTGCCGCCGTTCACCAGTCCCATCGTGACGACGGAAAACGCCACCGTGCGGGGGCAGGTGACCATCATCGGCACGCAGCTGTCGGGCTATGTGGTGGAGGTGACGGTGCAGGATTTCATGGACGTCAAGGAAGGCCAGCTGCTGGTGCGCATCGACGACCGCATCTACCAGCAGCGCTACGAGCAGGCGCAGGCCCAGCTGGCCGCGCAGCAGGCGGCGCTGTCGAACTGGGCGCAGCAAAAGGCCAGCGCGCAGGCGGGCATTGCCGTCAGCCAGGCCGTGATGGCGAATGCGGAAGCGCAGGCGCGCAAGGCCAGCGCCGACCTGAATCGCGTGGAGCAACTGGTGGCCGACGGTTCCCTGTCGCAGCGCGAACACGACCAGTCGCGCGCCGCGCAGGCGCAGATGGCGGCGGCCTTGGCGCAGGCGCGCGCCAATCTCGACATCGCCCAGCAAAGCGTGCATAGCGTGGTGGTCAACAAGCAGGCGCTGGAAGCGGCCGTGGCGAATGCGCAGGCGGCCGTCAAGGCGGCGAAGATCGACCTCGATAACACGCGCATCGTGGCGCCATCCGATGGACAATTGGGCCAGGTGACGGTGCGCCAGGGCGCGTACGTGAATTCGGGCGCGCAGCTGATGGCGCTGGTGCCGCGCCAGATGTGGGTGATCGCCAATTTCAAGGAAACGCAGATGAACGGCGTGCAGGAAGGGCAGAGCGCCACCTTCCACGTCGACGCGCTCGACGGCGCCGTGCTGACGGGCCAGGTGGAGCGTATCTCGCCGGCCACCGGTTCCGAATTTTCCGTGCTGCCGGCCGATAACGCGACGGGCAATTACCTCAAAATTGCCCAGCGCATTCCCGTGCGCATCCGCATCGACGCGGGGCAGGCGAATGCGCGCCGCCTCGTGCCGGGCATGTCGGTGGTGGTCAGCGTCGATACTTCCGCCGTGCTGAACGACTCGGCGAACAATCCGGCGCCGCCGCCAGCGCCGAAGAAGGCCAAGTCATGAGGCGCCGCGCCTTGCTGATGGCCGGTGCGCTGGCGCTGGCCGGCTGCGCCGCCAACGCACCGCCGCAGCCCGCATCGGCCTTGCAGCTGCCATCCGGCTGGCGCGCGCAGGCGGCCGGCGCACCCGCGGCGACTGGCGCGCAGGTGGAACAGCTGTGGTGGCAGGCCTTCGGCGATCCGGTCTTGAGCGATCTGGTGGGCGAGGCGCTGGCGCGCAATGGCGACTTGCGGGTGGCGCGCGCCCGCGTGCAGGAATACCGCGCGCGCCTGGCGCAGGCCGATGCGAACCGCGCGCCGAACCTGGCCTTCGATGGCTCGCCCACGCGCACGCGCACCCTGGCGTCCAGCGGCAAGCCGTATGTGACGAATGTCTTCCAGGCCGAACTGCAGGCCAGCTATGAAATCGATGTGTGGGGCCGGCTGGTCAGTCTGAGCGATGCCGCCGGCGAGAGTTACCGCGCCGAGCAGGCCAGCCTCGATGCGGCGGCCCTGTCGATCGCCGCCAGCGTGGCGACGAGTTACCTGAATCTGCGGGGCCTCGACGCGCAGCTGGCGCTGACGCAATCGACGCTGCAGTTGCGCGAACAGTCGCGCGAGCTGGCGCGCAAGCAGTTCGAGGTGGGCTACAGCTCGCGCCTGGAATGGCTGCAGGCGCAATCGGAATACCATGCGGCGGCCGAGCAGGTGCCGCAGCTGCAGCGGCAGATCTTCGAACAGGAAAACGCGCTGGCCGTCCTCGTCGGCGGCAATCCCGGCCCCATCGCGCGCGGCTTGCCGCTGGCCGAGCTGTCAGCGCCTGGCGTGCCGGCCGGCTTGCCGTCCGAATTGCTGCGCCGGCGGCCCGACATCGCGCGCGCGGAACACAACCTGGCGGCGGCCAATGCCAGCCTGGCCGCCACGCGCGACCAGCTGCTGCCCTCGTTCAAGCTGACGGCCGTGGGGGGCGGGCAAGCCACGACGCTCACCGATTTCCTGCATGCCCCGACGGCCCTGTGGCGCCTGACGGCGCTGGCGGCCGGCCCCCTGTTCGACGGCGGCCGCGTGCAGGCGCAGACGGATGCGGCCGGCGCGCAGCGCGACCAGCTCGTGTACGCGTATGAAAACGTGGTGCGCAATGCCTTCGCCGAAACGGAGAACAGCCTGGGCGCCATCTACCGGCTCCGGCAGCAAGCCGTGGAAAACGACGCGCGCCGCGCCACGGCGGCTGACACCCTGCGCATCGCGCACAACCGCTACCGCAATGGCTACGCTTCGTACCTGGAAGAACTCGATGCCCAGCGCACCCTGTACAGCGCCGACGTGGGCCTGCTGCAGCTGAAGACGCGCATCCTCGTCGCTTCGGTCGACCTGTACCGGGCCATGGGCGGCGGCTGGTCGGCTGCGGCCCGCCCGTAAAGCCGGTCCGGCTGGTCCCGCCAGCGGATGGGCTCATCTGCAGGACAAGCGGCTGGCCTCCGTCACTGCGGCATCCTGGTGCTTTGCCAGGATGCTGACGGGCGGCGTCCTCCTGCTGTCTTTTTTCAAAAATCTCCGCCGTTCTCCTATCCGCGACGGCGCGCTGCCAATTTCTTCTGTTGTATTTTAACAACTCCCTTTTCGCCGTGTCGTGCATAAAAAATTTCCACATGGAATTCTTTGGCGATTTTCACCGCACAGCGCCGGTGATACCAATAAATATTGTCATTTCAATTATTTTTAGTATCACATGAGAAATACTTTATATTTTGATATGTACGCTAAGGTACATAGCGACACATAGGCTGAAATTGGCGTCTTTATCCTCATTTTTCATCATTTCAAGGGCATGCTGCCCAAAAAAACCTGTCTTAGTACCAATTTCAAAAAAATAACAAAATAGACACACTTGTTGGCATGTGCGCAAGTACCTTTGGGGATTCTTTGCATTTTCTTGCCTAATCTCAATTACTTAATTTTTTAATATTTTTATTGCTTGTGAGGCATTAAAAAATGCACCAGAATGTCGCAAATCATCAATGTTGCTAAAAATTACACATTGAATATTTGTTGACTTTCGTGCCGCCTTGTCATGCCAGCAGGGTGAAAAAGCAGGCTGTTTGCTGTTTTTTCTGGGCCGGAAGTGCCGTTGCAGCACACCGCACAACCCCCTGACGACTGCCATGCCTATGTCCTCCTTTTTGCGCACTATCTTCTCCTGTCTCATCTCCTGCAAGCGGGGAGGGCCGCGCGGTCTCCTGCAGCGCCTGTTATGGCTGATCGCCTGTTTCTGTACCCTTGGCGCGGTGGGCGCGGCGTCGGCGGCGACAGTCGACTTGTCCGTCTCCGCCTATCTGCAAGCGCCGGACCCCGTGTCGCGTGGCGGCAAGGCCAGCTTTTCGGTGGTGGTGACGAACAATGAGGACCTGGTCGATGCGACGGGCAGCGTGCGCCTGGCGGTGGAACTTCCTGCCAATGTGAATTTTGCATCGAGCACGGCGCCGGCCGGCTGCGCCTTCAATCTGGCCGCCAGTCCGCAATTGCTCACTTGCACGCGCAACGGACTGGGCAAGACCGCGAACTGGACGGTCAATTTCAGCGGCACCGGTTCGGCCGCGTCTGCCGTGGTGACCAAGGCCAGCGTGTCTTTTGCCAACGTGGACACGGACGGCAACAGCTTCAACAACGATTCGATCAAGACGGTCACCGTCATCAAGGGCGCGGACCTGAGCGTGGCCGCCAGCGGCACGACGGGCTTGAGCGGCTGCCCCGCCGCTTGTACGGCAGCGGCCGGCGCAACGGTGGGCTACCGGGTGGACGTGGCGAATGCCGGTCCGGACAGCGCATCGCAATTCAAGGTCACGTACAACTTGCCGGCCAGCGCGGACTTTACCTACGCGTCGGCGTCGGGCACCGGCTGGACATGCGCCCGTTCGGGCACCGTGCTGACCTGTACCTACAGCGGCGCGGCCATCGGCGTCGGGCAGCAGGCTCCCCCCATCACGATCGGCGGGCGCATCGTCAAGAGCATCGCCGGCACCATCACCAATGGCGCGTCGGTGGCCTCCAGCGACTTGCAGACCGGCGATCCGGAAGACGGCAACAACGGACCCAGTCAGGTCATCGTCACGGTCAAGCCGGGCACCGACCTCGACGCCCGGCAAACCCTGGTGTCGAACGCCAGCGGACTGAGCTCGTTGACGCAGGGCGAGGCGGTCAGCCTGAACCTGTGGGCCGTCAATAGCGGCACGCAGGACGCCAGCGGCGTCACCGTGAAGACGACGGTGTCCAGCGATTTCACCATCGGCACCTTGCCGGCCGGCTGCGCAAGGGCTGGCCAGACGATCACCTGCAGCGTGGGCGCGCTGGCGCTGGGCGCCACCTCTTCCAAGTTCCTGATTCCGCTGACCGTCGCCACCGGTGCGACGGGCGGCGCGAATGTGGTGGACGTGGCCCGCAGCGACCCGCTCGATGGCTTGAACAATCCCGCCTCGGCCACCTACACCATCGTCGCGCCATTCGCCCACCTGACCCTGACCAAGAGCAAGTCGCCAGGGCTGGTCGCGGCCAATGGCCTGATCACCAATACCATCACGGTCACCAATGCGAGCACCTCCACCAGTGCCGCCAGCGGCACCGTGACCGTGACCGACACCTTGTCGCCGCAAGAAGTCTATGTCGGCGCCAGCGGCGCGGGCTGGACCTGCAGCGCGGCGGGCCAGCTGGTGACCTGTACCTACACGATCTCCGGCAGCCTGGCGCGCGGCGCGAAACTGCCTGCCCTGGTGCTGACCACGCGCGCGCAAGCGGGTTTTGCCGGCACCTTGAGCAATACCGCCTGTACCGGCATGGCCGCCGGGTCGGCGCACCAGCCGCCGGACAATGCGAGCATGGGCAATTGCGCCACCGCCAGCGTCACGTCGACGCCGCTGAACGTCGACCTGGCCATCGTCAAGACGGCGTCCCTGGTCAGCTTGCCGGCCGCGTCGAATACCTTCAGCTACACCCTGGTGGTCAGCAATGCCGGCCCGGACAGCGCACCGACCGTCAAGGTGGTCGACGCCTTGCCGCACTGGTACAACGGCAGCGGCGGCACCACGGGCGGCAGCGTTGCACTGGCAGGCAGCGGCGCAGGCGAAAGCTGCAGCTTTGCTTCGACTATCACGTGCACGCTGCTGAACCTGGCCAACGGCGCCTCGCGCAGCATCACCATCACGCTCAACCGCCCGTTGAAGGACGGTGCCTTGCTCAATACCGCCACGGTATCGAGTCCCGATGCCATCGACACGGATGCCGCCAACAACAGCTCCGGCGCCACCGTCACCGTGGTGCCGCGGGCCGACGTCGGCGTCACGGCGATGTCCGGTGCGCCAAACCGCGTGCGCGTCGGCGTGCCACTGGTGTACACCACCTCGATCCGCAACAATGGGCCCAGCAGCGCGGCCAATGTGGTACTGCGCCAGGTCATCGATCCGGCCCGCATGGCGTATGTGACCGGCTCGGCCAGCATCGCGGGCAGCGCCGCGCAATGCACGCTGGTGCCTGCCTTCAGCGGTGCGCCCTATGCGGGACAGTCCGGCATCGAATGCGGGACCTTCGGGCTCGGCGATGGCGAGACGCGCCAGCTGATCTTCTCGGTCATTCCCGTGTTCCCGTACCCCGATGCGCTCGACGCGGCCTATGCCAGCAGCGCCACCATCAGCACGACGACCGACGACAGCAATGCGGCCAACGACAGCAACAGCACCACGGTCACCGTGATCAGCAAGGAGCTGGACTTGAGCGTGTCGGCCGTCGATACGGGCTACGAACAGAGCCCGTTCGGCGATGCCCTCGTGTACCGGGTCACCGTGCAAAACAACGGGCCTTCGCTGGCTACGGGCCTGAAGCTGGTCGTGGTTCCCGTGCCGCCGCCGCAAAACGGCGCGGCCGCGCCGTATACCATGCTGTGGAATGCCGCCGGCAGCACCTTGCCGGCCGGCGCCGCGTGCAGCCAGCCGGGCGGCGCGGGCACGAACCTGGTGTGCTACCTGGCTAGCTCATCAGCTGGCAGCACCTTGACCAGCGGCGCCAGCCGCGTGTTCGGCCTGAAATTCGATACGGGTCCCGTCAGCAATGCGCCGCTGGGATCGATCACCTACAAGATCAATGCCAGCGTCGAATCGCTGGAAACGGGCGCGGCGCCGTTTACCGGCGACAAGCTGGCGACGAACAACGTGGTCGAAGAAACCACCACCGTGCTGCCGAAGACCGATCTGATGCTGGTATCGAAAACCGTTTCGCCCGCATCGCCGTTCAGCATCAACCAGCCCTTCAGCTATACCCTGGTGGTGGGCAATCTGGGACCCGCCCTGGCGGCCAGCACGGTCGTCACCGACGTGCTGCCGGCCGGCTTCGTGCTGACGGGCGCGCCGACGGCACGCCTCGGCTCGGGCGCTGCGCTGGCCTTGAACAACTGCGTCAGCAGCGGTTCGCCGGTCACCGTGACGTGCACGCTGGGCGTGCTGCCGATTGCATCGGGCGCAGCCGACACGGCCAACCTGGTCAGCATCACCATCCCCGTGAAGGCGCCATATCCGGCCTATGCGGGACCGTTCGCCAGCAATATCACGAATACCGCCAGCATCGTGCCGACGCCGGGCACGTCGCGCGATCCGAATGCCGGCAACAACAGTGCCAGCGTCGACGTGCAGATCGTCAAGTCGAGCATCGCCGGCTCCGTGTATAACGATGCAAACCGCAGCAACGGCATGGATGCCGGTGAAAAAATCACCAGCAGCGTGACGTTCTCGCTGTACGGCCAGGATTTCTGGGGCAACGATATCGGCACGGCGGGCGCGCCGCTGACCCTCAGCACCAGCAGCGGCGACTTCCTGTTCGACCGCCTGCCGCGCTCCGCGGCCGGCGGCTATACCCTCGTCGAAACACAGCCGGCCAGCTACGCCGACCTGTTTGAAGTCGCGGGCACGGCCGGTGGCACGCCGCCGCCGGCCAGCTGCGATGGCGGCGCCAACTGCTCCGCCAGTGCGGTACACAACACCATCGGCCAGATCGTGCTGGCGCCGAATACGGCGGCGACCGGCTACCTGTTCCAGGAATACGCGCACGCGGCCATCAGCGGCTACGTGTACGCCGACAGGAACAATAACGGCTTGCGCGAGGCGGGCGAAAATGGCATCGCCGGCGTGCAGGTGAAGCTCTCCGGCCTGACCTTCTGGGGCGCCGACGTGTGCGTGGCGATGGGCAGCGCATGCACGGCCACCACCGACGCCAATGGCAAATACAGCTTCACCAATGTCCCGCCTAGCCGTCTGGGAGAATCCTACACGGTGACCGAACTGGCCCAGCCTGCCGGCCATGCGGATGGCAAGGAGCAGAACGGCGCCAGCAATGTCGTGGCGAACAGCGCGGGACGCGCGTCGCCGGAAGGCATCGTCATCGGCAGCATCGAACCGGGCCTCAGCTACACCGAGCGCAATTTCGGCGAACTGGCGCTGGCGTCGATTGCCGGCAGCGTCTACATGGACAGCAACCGCGATGCGGTGCGCCAGGGTGGCGAAAGCACGGGCGTGGCCGGCGTCACGCTGACCTTGAGCGGCAATGACCATCTCGGTCGTCCCGTCTGTCTGGGCAATGGCGTGCCGAGCTGCACCTTCCAGACGGGCGCCGATGGCAGCTACCTGATTGCGGGCCTGGCGCCGAGCGATGCTGCCGGCTATGCCGTGACGGTCACGCCGCCGGCCAGCCTGTATCACACGGGTGCACAGGCCGGCAGCCTGGGTGGCCTGATCGACGGCGCCGTGCGCGTGCCTGGCACAGGCGTGCCCGGTGCGGCGATCCGCACTGCCGGCGCCATCGTGCTGCTGCCCGGTGCCACGGCGACGGGCTACCATTTCGGCCAGGCGCCAGGCGCGTCGGGCGGCGTGGCGCAGTCGCTGTCCGGCTACGTGTATATCGATGCGAACCGCAACGGCCGCAAGGATGGGGGCGAGACGGGCATCGCGGGCGTGACGCTCACCCTGTCGGGCACCACGGCGGACGGCTTCGACGTCTGCAGCGTGATCGTGCCTGCCGTGTGCACGCTGCAAACTGCGGCCGACGGCGGCTACAGCTTCACGGGCCTGCCGCAAAGCGACGGCAACGGCTATGCCGTGGCTGAAACCCAGCCTGCCGCCTACCTCGATGGCGCGGAAAGCGTGGGCACGGTCAATGGCGTGGCGACAGGCCGCATCGGCGGCAGCGCGCCCCGTTTCGACCAGTTCAGCGGCATCGTGCTGCCGAACGGCGGCAGCGCGCGCGACTACAATTTTGGCGAACTGATGGGCAGCATTGCCGGCAAGGTGTACCTCGACGTGGATGGCAATGGCGCGGTCGGCAGCGGCGACACGCCGCTGGCGGGTGTGACCTTGACGCTGACGGGTGGCGCAGGCGGTCCCGTGACGGTGCTGACCGATGCCAGCGGCGCCTACCGTTTCGACGGCCTGCTTGCCGGTACCTATACCGTGACGCAAACGCAGCCGGTCAATTATGCCGATGCGGCGCAGGCGGCCGGCAATGGCGGCGGCAATACCGGCGTGGCCAACGTGGTCAGCGCCATCACGCTCGCGCCGGGCGCGCAATTGACGGGCTACGATTTCGGCGAGAAGACGGGCGCCATCAGCGGCGCCGTCTACGTCGACGCCAACGACAATGGCGTACGCGATGCGGGTGAAACCACGGGCATCGCCGGCGTTACCGTCAGCCTGTCCGGCATCGCCCGCGACGGCGTCACGCCGGTCAACCGCACGGCCATCACGGCCGCCGACGGCAGCTACAGCTTCCGGGACCTGCCGCACGCGAATGCGGCCGGCTATACCTTGGTGGAAACGCAGCCGGCCGCCTACCTGGACGGACGCCAGCGCAAGGGCCTGATCGACGGCGCCGCCTCCTGCGCCAATCCGGCCTGCGACATCGGCACGGCCAATACCATCGCGCGCATTCCATTCGATGCGGCGAAGAGCCATACGCGTTTCGACTTCGGCGAATTGCTGGCGGCGAGTATTTCCGGCCGCGTGTACGGCGATACGAACGACAACGGCAGTTACGAGAAGGGCGAAGGCCTGCCGGGCGTGAGCCTGACGTTGAGCGGTCTCGACAGCCACGGCAAGCCGGTCAATGTCAGCGTCGTCACGGACGCCGATGGCAATTACTCCTTCCCTGGCCTGTATCCATCGGGTCCTGCCGGCTACACGGTCACTGAAACGCAACCGGCCGGCCTGGGGAATTATCCAGGCGCCACGGGCACGGTTGTCGGCAGCATCAACGGCAAGCCGGTCGGCACCGGCGTGGCGGATGTCATCAGCGCCATCGTCCTGCCGCCACAAGGCAATGGCAGCGGCTATGATTTCCGCGAACAGGTGTCGTCGTTGCGGGGTTTCGTGTATCGCGACCTGAACGACAACGGCGCCATGGACGCGGGGGAAGCAGGCATCGCTGAGATTGAAGTCACCTTGCGCGGCGCGAACGGTTTTAGCCGCACGGTGGTGACGGGAAGCGATGGCAGCTACCGCTTCGATGGCCTGCCTGCCGGTACCTACAGCCTGCTGGAAAGCCAGCCTGCCGTGTATCTCGACGGCCGGGAAACGGCTGGCAGCGTCGGCGGAAAAGTGAACAACGCCAGCTTCGGCGCGGCGCCGGAACACAATACGATCGGCGACATCGTGCTGCCGGCGGCGACGCAGGCGAGCGGCTACCTGTTTGGCGAACGCCATATGCTGGGCAAGCTCGGTGGCGTGGTGTATGCCGACCTGAATAACGACGGCGTCCGCAACGATGGCGAGCAAGGCATTGCCGGCGTGACGCTGGTCCTGAGCGGCACTTCCGTCGATGGCAAACCGGTCAAACTGAACGTGGTGACGGGGGCCGACGGCAGCTATCTGTTCGATACGCTGCCGGTCAGCGACGCCGCCGGCTACACCCTGACGGAAACGCAACCGGCCGGCTATGTGGACGGCAAGACGGTGGTGCTGCCAGGATCGGTTGGCACGGCCAACGCCGGCAAGCCTGTCGGCGTGGGCAACAAGGATACGATCACGGGCATCAGGCTGGCGGCGGGCGACGACATGCGCGGCTATCTGTTCGGTGAGAAGGGCATCCCGCAATTGAAGCCGCCCATCATCAACGGCTACGTATGGCTGAACCGCGACGGCAGCCGCGTGCGTCCGCTCGACGGCAGCCAGGCTGGCGTGGCTGGCTGGACGGCCGAACTGCACCAGGAAGGCAAATTGATCTGCCGCGCCATCACGGACGAGCAAGGCTTCTACCAGTTCGACAACCTGCATTGCCCCGGCTACGAGGCGAGCGGCTTGCCGACGGGTTCCGGCTACGCGATCACCTTCCTCAAGGATGGCAACAACATGCCGAATGTGCCCGTGTCGACGGGAGGCGAAGGCGTGGTGGTGCCGGGCGGCAGCCGCATCACCAACCTGACCTTGCGCGACGGCGACCGTGTCGTCGAGCAGAATCTGCCGCTTGATCCGGCCGGCGTGGTGTACGACTCCGTGACGCGCAAGCCGGTGGCTGGGGCCGTGGTGTCGATCAGCGGCCCTGCCGGTTTTGACAGCGCCACGCACCTGGTGGGCGGTATTGCCGAGCAGACGCAAACCGTGGGCAGCGACGGCATGTACCAGTTCCTGCTGCAGAACGGCTTCCCCAGCGGCGTGTATACGCTCAGCGTGGTGGCGCCGGCAAACTACCTGCTGGCGCCGTCCGGCAGCCTGCCGGCCTGCAAGGGACCATTGACAGTGGGCCTGGTGCCGGATCCGGCCTTTATCCAGGCCAGCGAGCTGGCGCCGGCATTGTCGACGAAGATGGAACTCGATCCGAACAACTGCACCGGCCTGATCGCCGGCGGCGCCAGGACCACGCAGTATTACCTGAGCTTTGTCATCACGAATGGCGGTTCGGCACCGATCCTGAACAACCATATCCCGCTCGACCCGCTGGGCAGCGACAGCATCATGGTGACGAAGACGACGCCGATGCTGAACGTCACGCGCGGCGACCTGGTGCCGTACACGATCACGGCCAGCAATCCGCAGGCGGCAACCTTGGGGACGATGGAAGTGCGCGACCTGATACCGGCCGGCTTCAAGTACCGCGTCGGCAGCGCTACCCGCAACGGCGTGCCGGCGGAACCTGTCGTCGATGGCCGCAGCTTGCGCTGGAAGGAAAGCGGTTTCGCGCCGAAGGAGAAGAAGACCTACAAGCTGATGCTGATGGTGGGCAGCGGCGTTGGCGATGGCGAATACGTCAACCAGGCCTGGGCAGCGACGGGCGAGACGCGTATTTCCAACCTGGCTACCGCCACGGTGCGCGTGGTGCCAGATGCCACTTTCGATTGTCCCGACATCATCGGCAAGGTATTCGACGACCGGAACGCGAATGGCTACCAGGACGAAGGCGAAGCGGGCATTGCCGGCGTGCGCATGGCGACGGCGCGCGGCTTGCTCGTCACGACGGATGCGGAAGGACGCTTCCACGTGGCTTGTCCGGCGATTCCGAATGCGGACCGCGGCTCGAACTTCGTCATGAAGCTCGACGACCGCACCCTGCCGAGCGGCTACCGCGTCACGACGGAAAATCCGCGCGATGTGCGCCTGACCCGAGGCAAGGTGGTCAAGCTGAATTTCGGCGCCACGATCCACCGCGTCGTGCGTCTTGAGTTGAGCGACGCCGCATTCGTTGCGGGCGAAACGGCCTTGCAGGCGGAATGGGCCGGGCGCATCGAAGGACTGGTGAAGCAGCTGCGCACCAAGCCATCGGTACTGCGCATCGCGTATGCCGCTGGCGGCGATGCCGCGCTGGCGCAGCGCCGCAGCAAGGCGATCGAAAGCGAGATGCAGGCGCGCTGGCAGGCACTGCAAAACGAATATCCCCTCGTCATCGAGATCGAGGGCGCACAATGAAACCGAAAATGACCATGAACGTTAGCAATCAAGGCACCCTCAAAGCGGCGGCCAGGCCGGCCCCCAAGCGGCTGGTGTATCTGCTCGGCAGCATAGGCTTCGTCTGTCTGGGCGCCCATGCGCAACAGGGAAACGAGCACGCGCTGCGGGGAAAAATGCTGGACCGGGGCCAAAGCATGGGGGCGCAGCAGCCCTCGAGCGGCGAGCAGGAATCGCCCGCCTTCAGCGGACTGGCACCGTCCGGCTTGAGCCGCGCCGAGCGCCGCGTAATCCTGGAAGCGGCGCCGCCGGCCGCGCCGGCACAGCAGAGCGTGACCTTTGACGACCTGCTGTCGGGCACCAATTTCGAATCGGGCCGCGACGTGCTGCTGCCGGCCGCCACGGCCCGTCTCGACGCGCTGGCCGAACGCCTGAGCGGCAAGCAGAAGGTGCGCGTGCAGGTGATCGGGCATACGGACAACCAGCGCATCGCCGCCTGGCTGAAGCCGACTTTCCCCACCAACCAGCATCTGTCGGAGGCGCGCGCGCTGGCAGTCACGGCCTATCTGATGCGTGCACTGGACTTGCCGGCAGCGGCTTTTTCAGCCAGCGGCAAGGGCGAGAGCGAAGCGATCGCGTCGAACGCCACGCCGCAAGGCATGGCGCAGAACCGCCGCACGGAAATCCGTGCCTGGTACGAGGAGGCCGTCGAACTGCCGGCCGTCGCCGCCGCACCGCTGAAGCGCATCGAGACGGAAGTGCTGGTCGACGATTGCGCCGTCGCCAGCCAGGTGGCCAACCGCGATGCGGCCTTCTCCATCAGCATAGACGGCGTGGTGCAGGAAACCGATACGCAGCAGCAGGAGGCGGACCGCCAGCGCTGCGTCGACGTGGCGCTGGAGCGTTCCGACATCCAGGTCAAGTACGATCCCCTGAACGTTGCGCCAGCCTTGAATGTCTGGCTGGCGGCGCCCTATGCGCAGCGCCAGGCGCCCGTGCGTTTCGGCACCTACACCAATTACGCCTTTTTCCAGCAGCGCGCCGAGATCCGCATCTTCGCCAAGGGACAGGGCACGCAGGAGCAGCCATTTGCCATCGTGCCCGCGACGATGGGCGAAGTCGCGGCCTGGCAGGCGCCGGCCGATGCGCCGGAGCAGATCGGCTACCTGCTGCGCGTGTACGACGCAGGCGGCAAGTTCGACGAGACGCGCCTGCAGCCACTGCGCCTGCTCGATGCGGCGCCGCTCGAAGCGCCGGGCAAGAAGGCCGGCGGCGAAGCGTTGGCCGGTTGGGGCGAGTCGAGCCTGATCCTGCGCAATATCGATGCATCGGGCGGCAGCGTCACCATCAGCGGCGAGAAGATCAAGCCTGGCCAGCAGGTGACGGCGCTGGGCATGGTCGTGCCGGTCGACGCCAGCGGCAAGTTCGCCATGCGCCAGATCATGCGTCCCGGAGCGCATACGGTGGAAGTGGCGGTGAAGGATGGCAGCGGAGCCGGCATGACCTTCCGCCGCAACCTGAACATCGCCGACAGCGACTGGTTCTATGTGGCGCTGGCCGACCTGACCATTGGCCGCGACCGCACCAAGGGACCGGCGGAACTGGTCACGGGCGACACGCAGCACTACAGGAACGAGACCTGGGCCGATGGCCGCGGCGCGTTTTACTTGAAGGGCAAGATCAAGGGCGACTATCTGCTGACGGCCAGCGCCGACACGCGCGAGCAGCCGCTGCGCGATTTGTTCCACAACTTCCAGAGCAAGGATCCGAACTACCTGCTGCGCCGCATCGATCCGGACAAATACTATCCCGTGTACGGCGACGACAGCACCACCGTCGACGATGCGCCAACCCAGGGGCGTTTTTACGTGCGTCTGGAAAAAGGCGATTCATCCGTCATGTGGGGGAATTTCCAGACCACCTGGAGCGGCTCGGAACTGGCCCAGTACAGCCGCGGCCTGTATGGCGCGAACCTGCTGTGGAATGGCGCCGCCAGCACCAGCCATGGCGAAAAGGCCAGCACGCTCAACGCCTTTGCCGCTTCGCCGGGCACCTTGCAGTCGCGCGAGGAATTTCGCGGCACGGGCGGTTCGCAATACTATCTGCGCCACCTGGACCTGACGCAGGGCTCGGAGCGCCTGTGGGTGGAAGTGCGCGACAAGGATTCGGGCCTGGTGATCGAGCGCATCCAGCTGACGCCGTCGCAGGATTATGAAATCAACTACCTGCAGGGACGCCTGACCCTGCGCTCGCCGCTGTCCTCCGTGGCCGATGGCGGCGCGCTGGTGCAAAGCGCGAGCCTGAGCGGCAATCCCGTGTACCTGGTGGCGACGTATGAGTATGTGCCGGGCCTGAGCGCCATTTCCGGCACCTCGGTGGGCGTGCGCGCCAGCCACTGGTTCAACGACCATGTGCGCATCGGCGCCAGCAATTACCACCAGGGCGAGCAGGGCTCGGACCAGACCCTCAAGGAGCTGGACCTGACCTTGCGCTACAGGCCGGGCACCTGGATCAAGGCCGAGGCGGCCCGTTCCAGCGGCGACGCCAGCAGCGTGCTCAGTTCATCGAGCGGCGGTTTTGATTTCAACCAGACGACGGCGGGCGGGCGCCCGGCCAATGCGAAGCGCTTCGACGGCGCGCTGGACCTGGCCGACCTGGGTGGCGCGGCGCGCGGCCGTATCGCCGCCTACTGGCAGGACCGCGAAGCCGGTTACGCGGGACCGGGCATGCAGACCCTGAACGGCGAAGCCGTGCGGCAAACGGGCCTGGCGGCGACCTTGCCGCTGGGCGAGCGCACGGAAATGTCGCTGAAGGCGGACGACCGTACGGCCACCAGCCAGGATGCGCGCGCCGTGGAAGCGGCGCTGCGTCACAAGCTCGATGCGGAGTGGGGCGTGTCGGCAGGCCTGCGGCACGACCGCCGCGACAACGCGATGGGCAGGGACAATGCCAGCGCCATCCTGAGCCAGGATGGCGGGCGCAGCGACGCCGTGCTGCGCCTCGACTATCGTCCATTGCAGGAAGGCCAGCAAGCCCGGGACGGCGCGCTGGAAAAGAAGCCGGCGTCGAACGCCGTGCCGCAGCAACAGGGACTGGAAGGCGGCATCACGGGCCAGCTCGTGACGCAGGGCCGCGAGGCGGGCATGGCTGGCAGTCCGCAGTACGGCCCCGATACCACGCTCGCTTCCGGCGTGGCCTCGGCGCGCGTGGCAGGATTGCTGTATGCGCCGTGGGACATGTATGGCTTCGTGCAGCACACCCTGGCGCGCAGCGGCAACCGAGCCCTGAACGACCGCGCGGGACTGGGCGGCACCTACCAGGTGAGCGAGCGCCTGCGCCTGGGGGCGGAAGCGTCGGGCGGCAGCGGCGGCGCGGGTGGCCAGCTGTTCGGCAATATGCAGATGGATGAGCGCAGCAGCGTTTACCTGAACTACCGCATGGAGACGGAAACGCCGGATGTGAACTACAGCGGCCGCCAGTCTACCTTGACGGCGGGCAGCCGCTACCGCCTGAACGACAAGGCGGGCCTGTTTGCGGAAAGCCGCTGGGGCAATGGCGCGGGGCCGCAAAGCCTGACGCACGCGTTCGGCGTGGACCTCGCGCCCACCGAGCGCTGGACCACGGGCATCAAGTTCGAGACGGGCACGCTGTCGAATCCCCTGTCGGGCGACTTGAAGCGCGACGCCATCGGCCTGACGGCGGCGTATGCCTACGAGCGGCTGAAATTTTCCAGCGCGCTGGAGTTCCGCACGGACCGCACGACGTCGCTGGGGACGGTCGACGGCAGTTGCGCCACCGTGCCGGCCGACGGCGGCTGCGTCACGGACGCGAACAGCGAACACCGCAAGGTGTGGCTGACGCGCAATGCGCTGAGCTACCAGCTGGACCGCGATTGGCGATTGCTGGGCAAGTTCAACCTGTCGCGCAGCAGCTCCACGCGTGGAGCCTTCTACGATGGCGACTATACGGAAGTGGTGACGGGGGCGGCCTATCGCCCGGTCGACAACGACCGCTGGAACACCCTGTTCAAGTACACGTACTTTTACAATCTGCCATCGCCAGGCCAGGTTGACGGCGTCACAGGCGGCGTGCTCGATTACACGCAGAAAAGCCATATCCTGAATGTCGATACGACGTATGACGTCAGGCCATGGCTGTCCGTGGGCGGGAAGTTCGGTGTGCGCACGGGCCAGTTGCGCGCGTCGAAGACGCAAGGCGACTGGTTCTCCAGCCGCGCGGAATTGCTGGTGCTGCGCGCCGATATTCATATCGTCAAGGAGTGGGACGCCCTGATCGAGGGACGCAGGCTGAAGGCGCGCGAGGCGGGTGATGCCCGCGCCGGCGCCCTGATCGGCGTCTACCGGCATGTGGCGAAGCACGCCAAGATCGGCATCGGTTACAACTTCACGACCTTCTCGGACGATTTGACGGATTTGTCGTATCGCAGCCGGGGCTGGTTCCTGAACGCCATCAGCACGTTCTGACGCGCACATGCGCAGCAGAAAAGCGGGACAGTTTCGCGGCTGTCCTGCTTTTTTTTCGCCGCTCGCATGTCTCCCCGGCGAGCTTGCCGCGGCGGCCGGTGTAATATTCTGGGCAGGGAAAGCGGCGGCATGGTGCCAGCTGCTCCCGTCACGAACGAACGAGGTCGCAGCATGACGATTTTTGGCATAGGCATCCACATCCTGATCGCGGTATTTTTTGCGGTGCACGTGGTGCGCAACGGGCAGCAGCTGTACTGGCTGCTCATTTTATTCATGTTCCCGCTGCTCGGCAGCGTGGTGTATTTCTTCGCCATCTACCTGCCCAATTCGCGCCTGCCGCAAGGCGCGCGCAAGGTCGCGTCGGTGGCCGTGCAGGTGCTCGATCCGAACCGGGAATTGCGCGAGGCGAAAGCCGCTTTCGAGTACACGCCGACGGCGCAAAACCAGATGCGCCTGGCCAGCGCGCAACTGGAAGCGGGCGATGCGCAGGAGGCGGCATCGACGTATGAAGCATGCCTGCAGGGAGCGTTTTCATCTGACCTGGAAATTCGCCTGGGGGCGGCGCGTGCCTATCTGGAATGCGCGCGCGGCGCCGAGGCCTTGACGCACCTGGAATTCATCCGCCGCACGGATATCCATTTCCGTCCCGAGATGGTGTCGCTGCTGATGGCGCGCGCGCTGGCGCAAAGCGGGCGGCAGGTGGAGGCGAAAGCGGAATTCGACGACGCGCTGACGCGCTACAACAGCTTCGAGTGTCGCGCCGAGTGCGCGATCTGGGCGCTGCAGCAGGGCGACAAGGTGTTGTCGGAACGCCTGCTGCTCGATATCGACAGCGCCATGGCCCGCTGGAGCAGCCATACGCGCTCGATGTATGCGCCGCTGCTGGCACGCCTGGAGGCGGCGCGCCGCTGATGTTTTGCCGCTGCCTGGCTCAGACGCCAGGCACCGTGTTCTTGCCCTCGACCAGTTTGTACCCCTTGCCATCGAAGCCGTAGCGCGCGTGGCCGTTCAGGGACGTGGCGATGCGCGGCGGATCCTCGTCCGGCTTGACCGTGACGCCCGGCTTGATCTTCTCCGAGGCGCCCGTGAAATCGATCAGCAAGTCATCGTAGGCGCCGCCATTGCGCGCGGGGGCGAAGCGCCACTTGCCTTCGACCATCCAGCATTCATCCATGTCAGGCGTGCAGGCGCCCATATTGTCCGAGTACAGGTCCATGCCGCCATCGAGTGCGGTCACCTTGCCGTCGCCGATTTCAAACAGGGCCAGTTGCGTGATGGTGTAGCCCTGGCCCGTATAGCCGTGGCGGATCGCCAGCCCGGGCTTGTTCGCCCCCAGCATGACCCAGTGGACTTCGCCCAGCTGTCCCGATGAACCGAGGGCAGCGATGTTTTCCAGCCGCTTCACGACTTGCCACTGGCCGTCTTCCGGCTGGCCCTTGGGCGCCAGGAAAAAGACGTTCAACAGCCCCGACGAGGCGTGCGCCGATTCCGCCGTGCCTTCCGTGTTGGCCGTTTCCGCATTCGCCACCAGGATGGCGCGGCCATCGGGCAGCAGCTTGTGGCTGACGGCACTGACCACGTAACTGAGTTTGTCGACGTGGTTGTCAGGATCGGGCAGGTCGGCCAGTGCATCGTCGCTGTCGCTGCGGTAGTCCTTGCCGAAGACGGCGCGCATCATGCCCATTTCGCGCTCGCGCGCCTGCGGCGTGTTCATCGCTTCCGTCCGTGGCGCAGTGGCGGCCGGCGACGGCACATGTTCGGCCGATGCCGTATCGTCAGCGGCAGCGGGAACATTGGCGACCACGTCAGCTGCCAGATCGGCGCTGGCGGGGGCGGTCTTGTCCGAGCAGGCGCCGAGCAGTGCGGATGCCATTAGCAGGACGAGCGGGGTGCGGTAATTCATAGGCAGGGCAGATTGCGTTCATGGAGAATGGGCGCAGTATGCCAGATAGATGGAAGCGAGGGAGCGCGGCCTGCCGGCCCGTCCTTCGCTTCCTTGCCCGCAAGGGGCGATTTTGCAAACAATGGCGGCGCCTATTTTTCCAGCGCCACCTTGTCATCGCGCCGCAGCGGCGCCTTCTGGCGGCGCAGTTTCGCCATGCCGCGCTTGAGCAGGTGCTCCAGGTCGTCGATGTAGGTGAACACGGCCGGCACCACCAGCAGGCTCAGTAAGGTTGACGTGATCAGGCCGCCGATGACGGTAATGGCCATCGGCGAACGGAAACTGGGATCGGCGCCCCAGCCCAGCGCCAGCGGCATCATGCCGGCGCCCATGGCGATCGTCGTCATCAGGATGGGACGGCTACGCTTGTGGCAGGCGTCGACCAGCGCATCGAAGCGGTTCATGCCGGCCTGGCGCGCCAGGATCGCATAGTCGACCAGCAGGATCGAGTTCTTCGTGACGATCCCCATCAGCATGATCAGGCCGATCATCGACGGCATCGACAGGGCGCTGCCCGTGATCAGCAGGGCCACGAAGGCGCCGCCGATCGACAGCGGCAGCGCCGCCAGGATGGTCACCGGCTGCATGAAGTCCTTGAACAGCAGCACCAGCACGCAGTAGATGCACAGCACGCCGATCAGCATGGCCAGGCCGAAGCTGGCGAACAGCGACGCCATCTCCTGCGCGTCGCCCAGTTCGGCGATCTTCACGGAAGGCGGCAAATTCTTCATCGATGGCAGCGCGCGCGCTTCCACGTTCAATTCGCCGAGGGTGCGCGAACCGAGTTCCACGTCCAGGGTCACGTTGCGGCTGCGGTTCAAACGGTCGATCTGCGCCGGGCCGCTTTCCATCGTCACCGTGGCCACGTTCGCCAGCCGCACGGGGCCATTTTTTCCGGGCACGGTCAGGCGCTCGATGGCGGCCAGGTCGGCGCGCACGCTGTTGGGCAGCTTGACGCGGATCGGCACTTGCCGCTCGGGCAGGTTCATTTTCGTCAGGTCCGTGTCGTAGTCGCCAGCCGTGGCAACGCGCACGGTTTCGCCGATGGCTGCCGCCGTCACGCCCAGGTCGGCCGCCCTGGCAAAATCAGGGCGCACGATGATTTCCGGACGCACCAGCGAGGCGCTGGAATTGACGTTGCCGATGCCTTTCAGACCGCGCAGTTCGCGCTCGACCTTTTGCGCCGCGGCCATCAGCGCCACCGGATCTTCCGAGCGCAGCACCAGCTGCATCTTGACGCCGGTGTCGGGCGGTCCCACCGTGAAGCGGGCGCCGGGAATCGCATCGAGCTTGTGGCGCAGCTGCGTTTCCAGGCCGGCCATCGATTCCTTGCGCTCCGTACGGTGCACGGTGGTCAGGGTCAGCACGGCGCGGCGCGCCTCGGCCGCTGCGCCGGGGGCGAAGGCATCGCCGCTCGAGCCGCCGCCAATCGAACTGAAGACGCCCTTGATGCCAGGCGTGCGCATGGCCGCATCGCGCGCCATGGCTGCCACGGCCTGCGTTTCGCCCAGAGTGGAGCCGGGTGGCAGTTCCAGGTTGATCTGCGTCTGCGCGCGGTCGGCGGCCGGCACGAAGCCCGTCGGCAGCAGCGGCACGAGCGCGATGGCGCCGACAAAGAACAGGGCCGCGGCGATGGCGGTGATGCCGCGGTGGTTCAGGCACCAGCGCATGACGGTCAGGTAGCGCGTCATCAGCCAGCCATCCTGCTCCTCCTTGTGCGGCAGCGGTTTCAGGATGTAGGCCGCCATCATCGGCGTGAGCAGGCGCGCCACCACCAAGGATGCCAGCACGGCCAGCACGGCCGTCCAGCCGAACTGCTTGAAGAACAGGCCGGGGATGCCGCTCATGAAGGCCGTCGGCAGGAATACGGCCACCAGCGCGAAGGTGGTGGCGATCACCGCCATGCCGATTTCATCGGCCGCTTCCATGGCCGCTTCCATCGGCGACTTGCCCATGCGCAGATGGCGCTCGATGTTTTCGATTTCCACGATGGCGTCGTCGACCAGCACGCCGACCACCAGGGCCAGCGACAGCAAGGTGACGGTGTTGAGCGTGTAGCCGAACCAGTAGATGCCGAGGAAGGCCGGCATCACGGACAGGGGCAGGGCGGCGGCCGCTACCAGGGTGGCGCGCCAGTCGCGCAGGAACCACCACACCACCAGCACGGCCAGCAGCGCGCCTTCGTACAGCAGCTCCATCGAGCCGTCGAAGTTTTCCTCGACGGGGAAGGCATTGTCGATCGACTGCTGCAGCACCACATTCGGGTTTTCCTTCTGCAGGTCGGCGATGGCGTCGCGCGCGCCCTTGGCGACGGCCACTTCGCTGGCGCCCTTGGTGCGGAATACCTCAAAGGCGACCACCGTCTTGCCATCCTGCTCGGCCAGTGCGCGCGGTTCGGCGATCGTGTCGCGCACGGTAGCCACCTGGTCCAGGCGCACATGGCGGCCGTCCGGCAGCGGCACTTCCACGCGCGACAGTTCATCGGCCGTCTTGACGGTGGCGATGGTGCGCACCGACTGCTCGGCGCCGCTGATGTCGCCCCTGCCGCCAGGCGCTTCGCGCTGCACCAGGCGCAGCTGGCGCGAGACGTCGAGGGCCGACACTTTCAATGCGGCCATGCGTGCCTCGTCGAGTTCCACCTGGATTTCGCGGTAGACGCCGCCCACGCGGGTGACGGCGCCCACGCCGGGCACTGTCAAGAGGCGCTTGGCTACCGTGTTGTCGACGAACCAGGACAGGTCGGGAGAGTCGAGCGAGTTGTCCACGCCCGGTTTCGCCGTGGCGATAAAGGTCAGCACCACGCGACCTGCCGTGGATGCCTTGGTGACGGTGGGGTCGCGCAGCTCGGCCGGCATGTCCGCCTTGACCCGCGCGACGGCGTCGCGCACGTCGTTGACGGCTTCGGCGATCTGCTTTTCCAGGATGAATTCAACGGTCACCGTGACGACGCCATCGAGCACCTTGGTGTAGATGTTTTTCACGCCTTGCAGGGTGGCGACGGAATCTTCGATCTTGCGCGCCACTTCCGTTTCCAGCTGGGCCGGCGCGGCGCCGGGCAGCACCGCGCTGACGGTGACGATGGGCAGTTCGATGTCAGGGAAATCCTGCACCGGATTGGCCTTGTAGGCCAGCAGCCCGGCCAGGGTCAGCAGCGCGAACAGCATGATGGCCGGGATCGGGTTCTTGATCGACAGGGAGGAAAAGTTCATGGTTTTCCTTACTTTTTCGCCGTGGCCGGCTTGGCCGCTGCTGCGACCGGGGTTGGTACATTCCGTACCAGGTCGCCGTCATTGAGGAAGCCGGCGCCGCTGACGACGATCGTCGTCTCGGCCGTGATGCCGCCTAAAATCTCGATGCGGTCGCTCAGGCGCCGTCCGGCCTGCACCTTGATCTGGCTGACCCGCTGGTCGGGATTCAGGCGGAAGACATAGCTGAAGCCATCGCGCACGGCAATCGCCTGCTGCGGTACCGTCAGCGCGCCCGAGTTACCCAGTTCGAATTCGCCGCTGGCGTACATGCCGGCCTTGAATGGCGCATTCGTGCCGGTGCTGGCCGGCAGGTCGACGTACACGAGGGCGGAACGCGTCTGCGGGTCGACCGTGGGGGCGATCATGCGTACCTTGCCCGTCAAAACGCTGCCATTGGCCGCCTTCACTTGCGCCAGGGTGCCCGCTTTCAGGTTCAGCAGCTCGGTGGCCGTCACTTCGGCGCGCCATTCGAGGCGGCCCTGGCGGATCATGCGGAACAGTTCCGTGCCGGCGCCCACGACGGAGCCGACGGTGGCCGAGCGCGAGGAGATGATGCCGCTGTCGGGCGCCACCACCTGCGTGTATTTGAGGCGCAGCTGCTGCGACGCCAGTTGCGCCTTGGCGGATGCGATGCGCGCGTTGGCCGTCTGCTCGGCCGTCAGGTACTGGCTGATCTGCTGCGCGCTGATGGCACCCGTGCTTTGCAGCGAGCGGGCGCGCTGCGCGTTGGCGGCCGCTTCCGCTGCATTCGCTTCCGCCTCCAGCACGGCGGCCTTCGTCTGCGCCACGTCGGCGTTGACCGTGTCGTTCGAGAACACGGCCAGTACCTGGCCGGCGCGCACGACGTCGCCGACATTCACGCGCACGTCCGTCAGGCGCAAGCCGTTCGATTCGCTGCCGATGACGGCCTCCTGCCAGGCGGCCACGTTGCCGTTGGCCTTCAGCTTGATGGGCAGGCTGGCCGTCTGCGGCTTGGCCGTGGTGACGGTGAGCGCGGGCTTTTGCGCCGCGTTCTTATCCTTGGCGTCGTCGGCCGCCGTGGAGGATGGGGAGTACACGGCCACGCCGGCGCCCAGCACAACGCAAAGGGCGGCCAGGGCGAACGCCATCGGTTTCAAGGTCAGTTTTTTCATGTTGTCGTATCCGTCAGGGTGCGTTGTTGGCGATGGCGCTGCTGCTGTTCCAGCCGCCGCCGGCGGCGCGGTACAGCGCCACCCAGGCGGCGCTGCGTTCGCGCTCGAGGTTGACCAGCGTGTTTTCGGCGGCCAGGCGCGTGCGGCGCGCGTCTTCCAGTTCGATCAGGCTGGCCAGGCCATTCTTGTAACGGTCTTCGGTGGCGATGAACGACACGCGGTAGCCTTCCAGGGCCGTTTTCGCATGGCCGCTGCGTTCATCCGTGCTGGCCAGGTTGACCAATGCCTCTTCCACTTCGCGCACGGCCTGGCGCACGCCGGCGCGGTATTTCACCACCGCCTCGTCGTAGCGCGCCGTCGCCGCATCGATCTGGGCGCGGCGCGTGCCGCCGTCGAAGATCGGCAGGCTGACGGCCAGCGGGCCGATGCTCCAGGTGCTGGCCGTGATGCTGGTGCCGCCAGCGCGGATATTGCCCTTGCCGATGGAGCCTGCCAGGCTCAGGCGGGGATAGCGCTGCGCCTGCGCGCCGCGCACTTCGAAGCTGGCGGCCGCCACTTCGCGCTCGGCGCTGTAGATGTCGGGCCGCTGGCCCAGGGTTTGCGCCGGCAGTTCGGCAATTGCCACGGGCGAGGGCAGGATGGCGGGGCTGGCCGCCAGCTTCTGCCGCAGCGATGCTTCCGGCATGGCCGACAGGGCTACCAGCGCCTTGATATTGACATCGCAGGCGGCGCGCTGTTCGATGGCGCGGCTGGCGCCTTCGGCGGCGCTGGCGCGGGCCAGCGCCGCGTTGGCGGGTGGCTGGAAGCCGGCGCCGGCGCTCAGTTCCGTCAGGCGTGCCGAGTCGCGGCGCGAGATGGCATCCTGTTCGGACACGGCCTGCAATTGCTGGCAGGCGCGCAAGGCGTAATACTGGTTTGCCACTTCTGCGGCGACCGAGACGCGGGCTTCGTGCCAGCCGGCGCGGGCGCTGTCGTAGCGCTCTTGCGCCGCGTCGCGCGTGGCGCGGTTGGCGCCGAAAACGTCGATTTCCCACGACGCCTGCAAGGCCGCCTGCGAGGTGGTGCCGCTGGGCTGGGCCGACTGCTGGCTGGTGCGCACCACGCTGCCCGTCGCGTCCAGCGTGGGCGCCAGCGCGGCACCGCTGGAGATGCGGTCGGCGCGCGCCTGCACGATGCGCGTGCCGGCGGCGGCGATGGTGGGGCTGACCTGCTGCGCGTCGGCGATCAATTCCACCAGCAGGCTGTCGCCCTGGCCTTGCCACCAGCTGGCCAGGTCCGTCAGCTTGCCGTTGTGCGGCAGCGGCGCCTGCCATTGTGCGGGGGCGCTGGCAGCCACGGCGGCGGGAGGCCCCTGCAGCGCGCAGCCGCCGAGTGCCAGCACGATGCTGGCAGCCAGGGCGCTTCGAACGGCGTATCGGCTAGTCGTCATGCTGGTCCTTGTGCTTGTCGTTGAGCGGTAGTGGTGTGGGGGAGGGGAGAGCGAGGCGGCGGCGTTCCACTTCCGCCATGGCCAGCGCATAGTCGGTCATGCGATCGAGCCAGGTGGCGACGGCATGCGGCGTCTCCAGCAAGCGCGGGCGCAGGGTTTGCAGCACCTCGGCGCCGACCATGTGCTGCAGGGCCAGCGAAGCGATGGAAAACGCCAGCCGGTGCATGTCGTCGCTGTTGTCGGGCGCGCCCAGGTGGCGCGCCAGCACGCGCGTGAGCGCTTCGTGCTCGGGGCGGATGTTCTGGTCGATCTCGCGCGCCCACAGGCCCGTCGGTTCCAGCATTTCGCGGCACCACAGGCGCATGCAGTCGCGCGCGATCTCGCCCTGCTGCATGGGCGCGAGCATTTGCGCATAAAAGCCTTCCAGGCTTTGCCGCAAGGTGAAATGGGGCTGGTCGTACAGGGCGATATTGTCTTGCGGGTTCGACGACTGCTCGGTGAAGGCGGCGCGGTACAGGCCCGCCTTGTCGCCAAAATAGTAACTGATGGCGGCCGCATTCGTGCCGGCCGCCTGCGCCAGTTCGCGCGTGGACGTCTTGGCGTAGCCCTGCTCGGCAAACAGGCGGATGGCGCTATGCAGCAAGCGCTCGCGCGACTGTTCGCCATCGGAGCGGGGCTTGCGCGTCACGCAGCGGTCAAACAGTTTGCGCCAGCCAAGCTCGCAAGTTTGCCCGTCCTTGTCCGACGCTTGCAGTGTTGGGGGCGAGGAAGGTTTTCTCATGCGTGGAATTAAATCACATAACTAAAACAAATGATATAACTTAATCACTTGGTTTAACTAGAGAGGCGTAACGCGAGAAGTAGCGCCGCACGAAAACGCAGGCAAAAAAAAGCCCGCGAACCTTGCGGCGCGGGCTGAATCCAATGTTCGGAGAACGAATTGGAGGAGACAGTTCCACTATAGCGCTGAAAATGGTGCAGTGCAATACCGTAGAACTACTGTAGTGGTCTGTTTAAGATGGCAGAAAATCAAAATTGCATGCTGCGGCGCACAGAAACTCAGGCCTTGCTGCGCAGGGCCAGCGTAAACGTGCTGCCGGAACCGTAGTCGCTGTTGAAGAACAGGGCGCCGCCGATGGCGTTGGCCAGGTTCTGGCACAGGTACAGGCCCAGTCCCGCGCCTTCCACGTGGCGCGTGGAGGTGGAGTCGAGCTGCGAGAAGGCCTGGAAGAGCTTGGCCTGGTCTTCTTCCTTGATGCCGGCGCCGCTGTCGGCGATGCTCATTTCCGTCACCAGCACGCCGTCTTCGTCGCGCTGGGCCAGGCTGATGCGCACCGTGCCCTGCTCCGTGAACTTGATGGCGTTGTTGAGCAGGTTGATGAGGATTTGCGTCAGCGCGCGGCGGTCCGTGTCGATGATGGCGGGCGGCTGGCCCGCCTCGCCCAGTGCCGTTTCCAGCGCCAGGCCTTTTTGCTGGGCCAGAGGGCGCAGGGTGTCGGCCACCTCGGCCATCAGCTCCTGGCAGTGCACGGGTTCGATCGACAGGGTCAGCTTGCCCGCCTCGATCTTGGCCACGTCGAGGATGTCGTTGATCAGCGAGAGCAGATGGCGCGCGCTGGCGCGGATGGTATTGAGTTGCTTGTCCTGGTCGGACGTCAGGGGGCCGGGCAGTTTCATCAGCAGCGCGCCGGTGAAGCCGATGATGGCGTTGAGCGGCGTGCGCAGTTCATGCGACATGTTGGCGATGAAGGCGGACTTCATGCGGCTGGCCTCGGCCAGTTCCAGGTTTTTCAGGGCGATTTCGCGGTTGATGGTTTCCAGCTCGGCCGCATGGTGCGCCAGGCGCATGTTCAGCTCGATTACCTGGCGTTCGCGCGCCTGCAGTTCGCCGTTGACCTGCACCGCCTGTTCATACGTGGAAATCAGCAAATCGAGGATTTGCTGGCGCTCCGCATTGATAAAATGCTTCTGGTCGCCCAGGTACAGCGCGATGCCGATTTCCACATTCTGGTTCTTGCGCAGCTTCTGGTTCATCAGCATGTGGCTGATGCGGTTGAGCAGATAGTCTTCCGCGTAAGGCTTGCGGATGAAATTGTCGGCGCCGCATTCGATGCCGCGGATGATGTCCTTCGGGTCGTTGAGCGAGGTGACGAGGATCACGGGGATGTCGCGCAGGGTCGGATCGGACTTGATGGCGCGGCACAGGTCGTAGCCATTCATTTCAGGCATGACGATATCGGACAGCACCAGGTGCGGCTTGCGCTCGCGGATGGCCGCCAGGGCCAGCTGGCCATTTGCCGCCACGCGCGCGTTATAGTGCAGGGATTGGATCAGGCGGCGCAGGCGTTCCGCCTGGGTCGGGCTGTCCTCGACGATCAGGATCTCGATTTCGTCAGGCTTGATTTGGTTGTTGGAGTCCACAGACCTCTCCTAGAATTTCAGTGTGGTGATGCTGGGCGCGGTGAGCGCGCAATATCGACATCCTGTGACTATATCGGATTTAGGTCTGCAAAAGTAACTTCCAAGTAACTATTTTGGCCCCAGGGAATGCTGTGGCCGCCTGTCAGTTTTCGCCCTGGAACTGGCCTGCGCGATAGGTCAGCACGAGCGTATCGCGGTGGCCATGCTCGCCGAGGGGCTGGATCGGCGTCGATTCGTGGATCACGGCGGCATCGTCGAGCAGCAGCAGCGACCACGGCTCGGTCAGGGTAAAGCGCTTGCCGTTGGGGCCGTCTGCTTCGAAGATGCGCGTCTCGCCGCCCTTGATCTGTTCGCGCCCGATCAACAGCACGGCGACGAAATCGACGCCGTCGCGGTGCGCGCCTTCTGGCGTGGGGCGGCCGATGCCATCGGTCGTATCGATGCGGAACTGGTGCGCCTCGATGAACCACGGCTGGCTGCCCTTGACCTGCGAGCAGGCATCGCCCAGCGCGCGGATCAGCTGCTGCCAGGCCGCTTGCGCGACGATGGTCGCTTCGACCGGTTCGAACAGGCGGTGCATGCCGCCGTGCAGGGCGTTGTATTCCACCGGTTGCCAGTGCGGACGGTGCGCCGTCTGCGTCAGGCGTTCGCCATCCTGCACGAAGCACGAGTGGCGCCGGCGGCGATAGCGGCCGCCATCCTTCAGGTAATTGTCCAGCGCCAGGGTGTTCCAGCTCGGTTCCAGCGCGCGCAGCGCGGCCAGCGGGCAGCCGGCCAGCGCGGCCACGTCCTGCGGGCGCAGCACGGCATAGCCGTCATCGCGCAAGGCATCCTTGAGGCGGGACGGGTCGGTAAAGATCGGTGCGGAAGTGCTCATGGCGGTGCCGGCCGGGACGCGGCCTGTATCAGTTTATCCAGCCTGGCATTCTACGACTTCGCGGCAATTCTTGTGCTACGTCCGACAGGAATTATTCTTGCTGCGTTAAAAATTCTTTACCAGGGTCACGCGCAGCGAGCGTGACTCCACCGGATGGAAGTGGATATCGTCGACGGGCTGCGCCTCGCCGGGCAGGCGCGAGGCATAGTAATAGTCGATGGCCGAGTCGCGCCGGTTGGCCAGGTTGTAGCCTTCCAGCTCCACGCGCAGGGTCTTGTCGATCTGGTAGGCGATGCGCCCGTTCAAGCCCACGCTGGCCGCGGAGCGCACGCTGTTGTCTTCAATGAGCGGGCGCGGGCCGAAGTAGCGCAGGCGCAAGGAGCCCGACCATGGCCCTGTCGGCGTCACCGTCATGGCCAGCTGGGCCACGCCTTCGATGGCGCCGGGGATGAAGTCGCCTGCCGGGTCGCTGCCGCGCGAGCGGGCGCGCGCATACGCCAGGTCCAGGTCCAGCGACAGCCAGCTGGCCGCCTTGTAGTAGCTGGAAAACTCCACGCCGTAGCGGCGGCTGGGACGGCCCGTCTCGGTGGCACCCGCGTCGCCGATGAACAGCAGCTCGGAATCGAAGTCCAGGCGGTACAGCGACAGCGACGTTTGCAGGCCGGCGATGGCGGCGCTGCGCAAGCCCAGTTCCAGCCCGCGCGAGCGCACCAAAGGCGTGACCTTGCCGGCCGTCTCGCCCGTCTTCGGGTCGACCGTGATCGTCGTGCCGCGCGCGTCGTTGCTGTGAAAACCATTGCCGATGTTGAAATACGCTTCCGTATCGCGCCACGGCCCGACGATCACGCTCAGGCTGGGGCTGAGCAAATGGTCGCTGGCCGTGCCCGCATTGGCGGCGCGGTCGCTGCGCACGTCGAAGCGGTAGGCATCCGCGCGCAGGCCGGCCACGGTGCGCAGCCAGCGCGACCAGCGCGTGCTGTTTTCGCCATACACGCCGATGCTCGATTCGACGATATGGTCTTGCCGCGTGGTTGACAGGATCTGCCGCTGCCGCGTGTTGTACAGGCCATTGTGAATATTGTCGTTCTGGAGCTGCAGGCCGATGGTGGTATCGCTGCTGCCCCCGTCCGTGTGGCGATGCCAGGTGTGGCTGGCATCGAGGCCGGTCGTCACGCGCCGGTCGGGCTGGGCGAACTGGTCGCCGTTGTCGGGATCGTCCATCGCATACGTAAAATTCGAGAACAGGGCCAGGCGGTTGGCGATCACATACGCGCTGACCCTGGACGACACGTCGTCCGTCGTCTGGCGCCAGGCGCCCGACAGGCTGTAGCGCTGGGCCTTGCCGCCGTCGCTGGCATCGATGGCGTCGAAGCGGCCCAGCGTGCCATCCTGCACGGCGCGCAACGGAATCTGGTCGGTGGCGTGCCAGCTGGCGTCATACGCCATGGCCGTGACGTTGAAGCCATTGTTGGCATAGCCTTCGCTGTAGCGCAGCACGCCATTGAGCTTGCGGTAGCGGTCCGGCTGCGTGAACGGCCCGTCGTTATGCTGCGCTTCGAGCGCGTACAGCAGGCTGCCGTCGCCCGCATCGGGCGAATCGGCCAGCAGGGCGCGGCGAAAGCCGTTTTGTCCGATGCCCACGCTGGCGATGCCCTGCGTCAGGCGATTCGCGTAGACGACGGACGCCGCGCCGGCCGAGGAAAAATCGCCTTGCGCCGCCGAATACGGCCCCTTCCTGTAATCGAGGCGCATGGCCAGTTCCGGGATCAGGAAGTTCAGGTCGGTCCAGCCCTGTCCGTGGCCATGGCTGCGCTGGTTGACGGGCATCTCGTCGACGGTGGTACGCAAATCCGTGCCGTGATCGAGATTGAAACCGCGCAGGTAGAACTGGTTGGCCTTGCCCTCGCCGCTATGCTGGCTGACGATCAGTCCCGGCACGGCTTCGAGCAATTCCCCGGGCCGGTAGCTGGTGCGCGCGTCGAGCTGCTTTTGCGTGACGCTGCCCGCGTTGGCCGAATCGGCCACGCCCAGCTGGTTCAGGCGCGAACCGTCGACCAGCACGCGCTGGAAGATGTCGTCGGCATGGGCGGCGGTGGCTGAAAACAGGGTGGCGAGGAGAAGGGGAAGGTAGCGTGGCGTCATGGGTCTCTGGGAGTGGCGGTGGTTTGCCGGTGGTTACCTGGTCGGCAATTCCGTGTTCTGGCGGTCGAAAATCAGCGTCTGGATGCTGCCGCTGTCCTGCACGTTGAGGGTGTTGCGCTGGCTTGGCAGGAAGTCGATCAGCAGCTGGTTATGGATGCGCGTGGCAGGCGCCAGGCGCGTGTGTTCGATTTCCTGGAAGATGACCACGTTGTCGGCATTGACCTTCATGCCGACCCAGTTCAGGCGCAGACGCTTGCCGTCCGGCCCCACGAGGTAGAACTGCTTGTCGACATAGCGGCGCAGGGCCGCTTCGCTGTCCTCCTGGCCCAGGTCAAACTGGCGCTGGTACAGGTTCGTCAGCAGCGCTTCGACATCGTGGCCCGTGTAAGTATGCACCACTTCCGTGCTGCCGCTGGCCGCGTTATAGCTGATGTCGGCGATACCCATGTGGAAGTTATGGGCGCCGGCCGCCATGCTGGCGCAGGCCAGCATGGCGCAAGCGAGCAGGCGCCAGCGCTTCATGCCTCGTCGCCCTTGGCCGAGCCGCCATTCTTGCCTTTCAATGGCGTATTAAAATCGCGCATCAGGTTATCCTTGGGCGACTTCTCGCTCTTGAACAGTTCCAGGCGCGATGGCGTGATTTTTCGCGGCCAGCTATTGTTGCTGGTGTCGATGTCGGCCGTTTCCCAGTACGGGTCCTGCACCAGGCCCACCATCGGTTCATCCGTGATGACGATCTTGGTGATTTTCTTCGGCGAGTAGCGCCACACTTCGGCCGGCACGCGCTCGACGTACTTCTTGCCGCTTTTCAGTTCGATCTCGAGGATCAAGGGCATGACCATGCCGCCCACGTTCGACAGGTCGACCAGGTACAGGTGCTTGCCCTGTTTCAGCAGGTCCTTTTCCCACGGTTCCAGAGCGGCCAGCGCTTCGGCATAGGCGTTGCGGTCCTTGTTGGTCACCGTGAAATCGTCGTGCTGGTTGTAGAAATCCTTCAGCTCCGGATGCGCGTCGACGCGGCGCGGCATGCCCTTGTTGGCGCGGCTCGTGACGGATTCCGGCTGGGCGTCCTTCTGCGCCTTCTTCCAGGCCTTTTCCGTTGCCGGATCTTTTGAACTCACGCCATATTCGCTGATGCCGTCGATGCTGATGTCGACCGGGTCGGTGGTATAGAACCAGCCGCGCCAGAACCAGTCCAGATCCGTGCCCGAGGCGTCTTCCATGGTGCGGAAAAAGTCGGCAGGCGTGGGGCGCTTGAATTTCCAGCGTTGCGCGTACTCCTTGAACGCGTAGTCGAACAGTTCGCGCCCGAGGATGGTTTCGCGCAGGATGTTCAAGCCCGCCGCCGGCTTGGCGTAGGCGTTGTTGCCGAACTGCAGCAGGGATTCGGAATTGGTCATGATCGGCACCTGCTCGCGGCTACGCATGTAATCGACGATCTCGCGCGGTTCGCCGCGCGAGGCCGGGTAGTTTTCTTCCCACGCCTGCTGCGCCAGGTATTGCACAAAGGTGTTGAGGCCCTCGTCCATCCACGTCCACTGGCGCTCGTCCGAGTTGATGATCATCGGGTAGTAGTTGTGCCCCACTTCGTGGATGATCACGCCGATCAGGCCATACTTGGTGCGCTTGGAGTAGGTCAGCTCGCCCGTCTTTTTGTCTTTCACAGGACGCGGGCCGTTGAACGAGATCATCGGGTACTCCATGCCGCCCACGGGTCCGTTGACGGAGATGGCCGTCGGATACGGATAGTCGATGCTGTACTTGTTGTACTGTTCAATCGTGTGCACGATGGCTTGCGTGCTGTACTTTTCCCACAGCGGATTGCCCTCTTTCGGATAGTAGGACATGGCCATCACATCGCTGCCGCCCTTTTTGTAGCCCTGCGCATCCCAGATGAACTTGCGGCTCGAGGCCCAGGCGAAGTCGCGCACGTTGGCCGCCTTGAAGTGCCACGTCTTTTGCGCGCGGCTGACGGATTTTTCGGCTGCCTCGGCTTCCTTCTGCGTGACGATGACGACGGGCTTGTCGCTGCTGCGGGCCTTTTCCAGGCGCTCGCGCTGCGCGGGCGACAGCACGTCCTGCGGGTTTTGCAGCTGGCCAGTGGAGGCGACGATATGGTCGGCAGGTACCGTCAGCTGCACGTCGTAGTCGCCGAATTCCAGGGTGAATTCACCCGAGCCGAGGAACTGCTTGTGCTGCCAGCCGGCCGCGTCGTAGTAGGCGGCCATGCGCGGGAACCACTGCGCCACTTCGAACAGGGCGTTCTTGTCGTCGAAGACTTCATAGCCGGCGCGCCCGCCTAGCACCTTCTGTTCGTTGATGCGGTAATCCCAGTCGATCTGGAAGGCGAAATCCTGGCCCGGTTTCAGGGGCTGCGGCAAGTCGATGCGCATCATCGTGCGGTTCACTACATATTTCAAAGGCTGGCCGTCCGCGCCTGTAAGGCGGCGGATATTGAAGCCGCCCTGGAAGTCGCCGCGCGCCAGGATGCCGCGCAAGCCTTCGAACTTCATCGTGTCTTCGCCCGCCGTCTTGGCCCAGGCCTGGCGCGAAGGCGCCGTGGCCATGCGGCGCGCGTCGGAATCGGGCTTGTAGATATTCTGGTCCAGCTGCACCCACAGGTAGCCGAGCGTGTCGGGCGACTGGTTATGGTAGGTGATGGTGCCGCTGCCGGCGATCTCGCGCCTGGCTTCATCGAGGGTGGCGCGGATGGTGTAGTCGGCGCGTTGCTGCCAGTAGGCGTGGCCCGGCGCGCCGGAGGCGGTGCGGTAGGTATTCGGGGTGGGCAGTACCTCTTCGAGCTGGCGGAACTTGTCGTCGAATGGTTCGGCAGCGAAGGCCGAGACGGTAAAGCAGAGAGCCAGCGAGGCTACGGAGCCGAAAGGTATGCGCATATTCACCCTGATGTTGTTGTAAGGAAATAGTGGCAACTATTCTATACGCAGGGTGGGGCCATGCATGTATCGATTTGTAATAAAGAAAGGTGGATTTTGCGCCAGCTTTTGCCTGGCGCTGTCAGGGGAATGCTTTACCTGATTTTGCTCGGAAAAGCAGCGCTTTTACTCACTTTTCATCAGGCTGTCGCGCAACTGGTTCAGCTGTTGTTTCATGTCCACAACCTGCTCCACGCTGCAGTGGCTGGCCGTCAGGATGGCCTCGGGCAGCAGGGCCGCCTCATGGCGCAGCTGGTCGCCCTGCTGCGTGAGGGAAATGATGACCTGGCGCTCGTCGCTGGCGGCGCGCGTGCGCGTCAACAGGCCCGATTGCTCCATGCGCTTGAGCAAGGGCGTCAGGGTGGCCGAGTCGAGGAACAGGCGCTCGCCCACTTCCGATACCGTCAAGCCGTCGCGCTCCCACAGCACCATCATCACCAGGTATTGCGAATAGGTCAGCCCCAGCTTGCGCAGCAGCTTGCGGTACAGCTTGTTCATGGCAAGCGAGGTCGAGTACAGCGCAAAGCACAGCTGGCCGTCCAGGCGCGGCACCTGGTGCAAGGGGTTGGGGGCGGTGGTTGTATCCATGGGCACAGTATATATAGTGCGCTACTTAGTTGCAAGCGACCTCACTGCCTGGCGCTGCTACATGGTGTTCAGCGCCGCCAGTGCCTGCCCGTCGAGCCTGAGCGCGCCGGCCGCGACGTTCTCGCGCAGATGCGCCACCGACGAGGTACCGGGAATGACCAGCATATTCGGCGCGCGCTGCAGCAGCCAGGCCAGCGCCACCTGCATCGGTGTGGCCTGCATGGCGGCCGCCACCTGGTTCAAGGTGTCGGACTGCAGCGGCGAAAAGCCGCCCAGGGGGAAGAACGGCACGTAGGCGATGCCTTGCGCGGCCAAGGCATCGATCAGCGCATCGTCCGCGCGGTGCGCCAGATTGTAGTGGTTCTGCACGCAGACGATGGGGCTGATCCGCTGCGCCTCGGCCACCTGGCCGGCATCGACATTGGACAGGCCGATATGGCGCACCAGGCCTTCTTGCTGCAGCTGTACCAATGTGGCCAGCGGCGCGGCAAGCGACGAGCCGTCCGGGCCGGCCATGCCCGGTGCGCGCAGGTTGACCACATCGAGCACGTCCAGGCCCAGGTTGCGCAGGTTGTCGTGCACGGCGTCGCGCAGTTGCTGTGGCGATGCGGCCGGCAGCCAGGACTGGTCGGCGCCGCGCATGAAGCCGATCTTGGTGACGATGGTCAAGCCGTCGCGATAGGGATGCAGCGCTTCGCGGATGATCTGGTTGGTGACATGCGGGCCGTAGAAGTCCGACGTGTCGATATGATTGACGCCCAGCTCAATGGCTTCGCGCAGCACGGCGATGGCGGCGGCGCGGTCCTGCGGCGGCCCCCAGACGTGCGGACCGGCCAGCTGCATGGCGCCGTAGCCGGTGCGCTTGAATGCGATGTCGCAATGGGCGGGCGTGAATTGGTCGCGGGTGGGGGAATAGGTGTTCATTGGCGCTCCTGTGTGCTGGTAGGGGACGGGAGCAGCCATCGTAACGGCGATTGCGCTGTATGATAATCGGGTCAATCCGGCACAGGCTGTACTTGATTCCGCACAATTGCGCACATTGAAAGCTTCCTCATGCATTCAGACAACCCTTCCATGGCCGACCTGTCCGCCTTTGCCCTGGTGGCCAGGCACCAGGGTTTTCGCCAGGCCGCGCGCGCCAGCGGCCAGTCCGCGTCGGCGCTGAGCGAAGCGCTGCGGCGGCTGGAGCAGCAACTGGGCATCCGCCTGCTGGAACGCACCACGCGCAGCGTCACGCCGACGGCGGCCGGTGCGCTGCTGCTGACGCGTTTGCGCCCGGCGCTCGATGAAGTGAGCAGCGCGCTCGATGTGCTGAACGACTTGCGCGACAGCCCGCGCGGCACCTTGCGCCTGAACGTGCCCGTCAACGCGGCGCGCTTCTTCCTGCAGCCCATGGTCGACCAGTTCCTGCGCGCCCATCCGCAGATCCGGGTCGAACTGGTGGTCGATAATAATTTTGTCGATGTCGTCGCCAGCGGCTGCGATGCGGGCATCCGCTATGGCGAGCGGCTGGAGCAGGACATGATCGCCATTCCGATCGGTCCGCGCACGCAGCGCTTTGCGGTGGCGGGCGCGCCGTCCTACCTGGCGCAGCGCGGCGTGCCCGTGCACCCGCGCGATCTGCTGCAGCACGCCTGCCTGCTGGGGAAATTCCTCAGTGGCGCGGTTCCACCGTGGGAGTTCGAGCGGGACGGGCAAAAAGTGAGCGTGGAGCCGGACGGCCCCGTGATCGTTACGCCGACGGCGGCCGACTTCGCGGTCAGCATGGCCATCGCCGGCCATGGGCTGGTGTATCTGTTTGAAGAGTGGCTGCAGCCGCATATCGATGCGGGCCAGCTGCAGCCCGTGCTGGAAGACTGGGCGATGCCCTTTCCCGGCCCGTTTTTATACTATGCGGGCCGGCGGCACCTGCCGGCGCCGCTGCGCGCCTTCATCGACTTCGTGCAGGCCAATTTTGCGCAGCTTCCTCACTCGGCCGGATAGCGCTGGCGTAAAAGCTGCAGCATTGCGACGTTCTGTTCCCACGCGTCGCTCACGGGCTGCTGCGTGTATGGCAGCGTTTGCGTATAGGGCGCGGGGCCGAATTCGGGCGTGAACGTCATGTACTCGGCGCCGGCCGCGCGGCGCAGGGCGACGATGGCATCCCACCAGGCCAGGTGGGCGTCGAGCGCCTGTTTCGCTTCCGGCGCGCGGAAGTCGGCAACCTGCGGACCCTGCGCATGGCCCACGCGCGCATGCACGTGGCGCACCAGCGGCAGTACTTGCGCCAGGGTCTGCGGCTGGTCTTCCAGCAGCGATTCGCAGGCGCAGCACCAGTGCGACAGGTCGGCCGTCAACGGCAGCTCGGGATACTGCGCCAGGTAGGGCAGCAGCAGCATCGGGTGGCCGGAAAAGCGGCTGCGGTGGATTTCATGCACGATGGGCACGCCGTGCCTGGCCGAGATGGCGGCGGCCAGGTCGAGCAGCTCTGCGTTCTGCGCCCGGGTATAGTAATCCTTGCCCGTGTGCGTGTTGACCAGCACGGGACGCGCCAGGCAGGCGTTCTCCAGCAGTTCGGCCAGGGCGGCGCGGTGCTGCTCGAAGTCGCTGTGGAACACGGTTTCCCACTGCGCGGCGATCAGCTGCAGTCCCGCTTTGGCGATGCGGTCCGTCCATTCCTGGCGCAGGGCGGCGTCCAGCGGCAGCGACATCTCGATGCCGTCGAAGCCGGCCGCCAGTACCTTGTCGATGAAGACGTTGGGCGCCAGCTCGTTATTGCCCCAGTGGGCGGCAAAGACGTCGATGCGCATCAGACGAAGCCCCGCACAGGGAAGGCGTCGTCGCGCTGAATCCAGTTGTGGGCCGCGTATTCCGTCTGGCCGTCCGTGGCGTGCAGGGTGTAGGCGTGGCGCGAGACGGGCGAGCGGTTCGGCGCGCTGTAATGGGGCAGCAAGCCGTGGAAGCAGACGAGGGCGCCGGCCTTGACTTCGAGCGGGACGGCCGTGCTGTCGTCGGGCCACGGCATGGCATCGAGTTTTTCCACCCGCACCTGGTCGCCGTTGCGGATGAAGCGTTCGCGCAGCGGGCCGCGGTGGCCGCCCGGTTCCGCCCACAGGCAGCCGTTGTCCAGGGTCGCGTCTTCCAGCGCGAACCAGAAGGTGGTCACGCTGATCGGCGTGGTTTCGAAATACGTGGCGTCCTGGTGCCAGCGCACTTCGCCGCCGATGCCGGGCTGCTTGAAAATGTACATCGATTGCCATACCTCCGCATCCGCCAGGCCCAGGTCGCGCGCCACTTCGGCCAGTTTCGGGTCGCTGGAAAAGCTGCGGAAGACGGGGTCCAGGTCATGCATGGCGTGGCCGATCTTGTTGATCGACAGGGACTTGGCCTGCTTCAGCTGGCCGTCCGGACCAAACGCCTCTTCCTCGAAGAAGCAGCGGATGGTGTTGTCGGAAGCGAGAAAATAATCGTTGGTGTTCTTCGCCTGGTCGCGCGTGGTGAAGATGGACTGGCTGACGCTGGGATCGAATTCGTTGACAATCTGCTCGGCGCGCGCGCGCAGGGCGGCGATTTCATCGGCGCCCTTGAAATCGGGCAGGATGATGTAGCCGTCGCGTTGGTATTGTTCTTGTTGTGATTGATTCAGCATGGCGGCGGCTCCGGAGGTCAATGGAAAGCGCCATTGTAGGATGGGCGAGGGCGGCAAACAATCGCCCCGCGGTTGACAGATTGTCGCCAAAGCGCAGACAATCTTTGACATGGATCAACTAAAAGCGATGGAAATCTTTGTCGAAGTGGCGCGCCAGCGCAGCTTTACGCTGGCGGGACAGCGTCTGGGCCTGACGCGGGCCATGGTCAGCAAGACCATCATGCAGCTGGAGGAGCGCCTGCATGCGCGGCTGCTGCACCGCTCCACGCGCGAGGTGAGTTTGACGGATGCGGGCCGTGCCTATCTGGCGCCCTGCATGACTACCGTCAGCCAGGCGCAGGAAGCGGCGCGCATGGTGGCGCACGTGGCGCAGGCGGGAGCGGGGGCGGAGCTGGCCGGGCCGCTGCGCATCCAGGCGCCATCGAGTTTCGGCAGCGCGTGGCTGGCCGACGCCGTCGCCCGTTTCAGTTTGCTGCACCCGCAGGTGCAGGCCGAGTTGTTTGTCGACGATGCCCTGCTCGACCCGATACGCCACGGCTTCGATTTGACCATCCGTGTGGGCGGCATCCCGGACAGCAGCGCGCTGGCCATGCGCCCGCTGGCGCCATGCCGCGCCGTGCTGTGCGCCAGCCCCGCCTATCTGGCGCAATGGGGCGTGCCGCAGACGCCGCAAGACTTGTTGCAGCACCAGTGCTTGCATTTCAGCCATCTGACGGATGGTACGAACTGGCATTTCCAGCGTGGAGACGGCGACCAGCAAGAGGCGGTGAGCGTGCGCGTGCAGGCGGGGTTTACGGCGAATAATGGCCTGGTGCTGCACCAGGCGGCGCAGCGGGGACTCGGCATCGTCTACAGCACCACCTTCCTCGCCTGGCGCAATCTGCTCGATGGCAGCCTGCTGCCCGTGCTGTCCGGCTGGGAGCTGCCCCTGAATCACCTGAGCGCCCTGTATCCGGCCAGCCGCCAGCCATCGCCCAAGGTGCGCGCGCTGATCGATTTCCTGGTGGCCGAATACCAGCCCGTGCCGCCGTGGGACCGCGAACTGGCAGCGGCAGGTTTTTTCAGCTGAGGGTCAATTGAGGCTCAGTTGAGCGCGAGGGGTTCCACCGTCCACGCGCCATCCGCATACACGCGCTCGTCGTCCAGATAGACGGCTTGCGTGACGGCGAAGATGTCGACGTGATAGCGCGCATCCTTGCGCTTGAATTGCGGCTTGGTGTAGACGCCGTGCTTGGCGCCCAGCGACAGGTGGATGCCGCACATGCGTTCATACGTGCCGATGTCGTTGACCAGCTGCTCGCGCGAAAAGGCGCGGTTCATGCCGAAGCCCAGTTCGCGCACCCACACTTCGCCCTCATGCGCGCGGATGATCTCCAGCATGGCGGTAAATTCCGGCGTGGCATTCTCCGTGCCCGTGACTCTGCCCTTGTCGATGATCAGGGTGATCGGCGTGTCGGGACGGTTGACCATGAAATGCGTGTCGCCGAAAACGAAGATGCGCACGCGCCCGTTCACGGCTTCCAGGTCTTGCGCTTCCGTAAACACTTCGCCCAGCGGGAACTGGCCGCCGATATTGTTCATGCCGCTGTAGTCGCCGATATTCAGCTTGGCCGATTCGAACGGCGAAGCGAAGACCAGCTGCTCGCCGCCGCTGTCGACCATGCCGTGGCGGGCGCCGTCGATGCGCGCCTTCAGTGCATGGCCGACGCCGCGATAGTAGGCGGGGTCGTAGGCCAGCGAGGCGATATAGTGCAAGCCCTGCACGCCGGGCATGCGCGACAGGTGCACGTGCTCGATGACCTTCAGGCCCCGCTTGAACAGTTCGATGCGGATGCGGAACGCTTCCAGGCGGAAACTGGTCGACTGTATCAGCACGACGAGGCTGCCGGCCGGCAGTTCGGCAAACGCGGCCAGCACGGCGTCCGGCGTGACCTCGTCGAAATCGATGAAGGTCGCGTCCGGCAAGGCCTGGCGATACGCTTCCGTCAGCACCACATTGAGCCAGCTGCGCTTGTCGCAGACGATCAGGGCCGGTTCGTCCGGGCGGTGGCAGATGGCCATGGCCAGCAGGTCGGCCACGTTTTGCGCGGCCACTTCGGTGGCGGCGGCGCTGATGGCGTCGAGCCGGCTGGTGTCATTCTCGGGAAGCGTCATGGTGCGGAGGTGGGGGGCGTGAAGTAATCGCAGCATTATAAGGCGATTGCCGCCGGGTACACCATTCCCCATCCAGCCGAGGGCAGGCAGAGCTGAGCGTCCCTGATTATCTTGTGTAGTGCTTTACGGCAATGTATTATTTGACAAACAGCCTGGGAGCAGCCCGGCGCAGCGGCAAACGCCCGCATGCGCACGGCACGCTTTCAGTGATGCAGGGACAACAAGCCAGCAGGCGATGACTAAGAGTGTGATGTGATGAGTATAATCGGACAAGATATTCCCATGGAGCGGCCGGATACGGATGGGCGCGCCGCCGTCTTCGTTCCCGTCACAGGCGTCAAGGAAGATGTCCTGTTGACCATACGCAAGGGGGCGGCCATCGTCGGCTTTGCCAACCATGACCGCACCATCACCGTGTATTTTGAAAGCAACCGCTTTGACGACCCTGTACTGGCCAAGTGGGAGCACAAGGCGCGCAAGGCCTACGACCGCCTGGTCGACAATGCGCCCACGGTGTCGAAGCTGACCACCAGCCCCGCCAATTTCGAGCAGATCGGCTATATCAATGGCAAGGGCATCACCATCCGCCGCATGGAAAGCCTGCAACGCTGGCTCGCGTATTCGGAGGCGATGGAGTCTTGTCCGGCAATGGATATTATTCCGAGAACGGTGATCGCCAAGCCCGAAAGCGTCAAGGTGTAGGAGCGGTTGATACAACGCCCAGGGCGTGGTTGCCTGCCCCGCTGATCCGACCTGCGCGACCTACGCCTGACTTCGCTCACGCCCCCCCTCACACCACGACGATATTCGCCTGCGCCTTGAGCGGGCAGGGCAGGCTGTCGTCGAAGGTGATTTCGATGGCGCTGGCAACGAACATGCCGCCGATGTGCTGGGCCGCGATTTCCGGCGGCGTGCCGGGCTTGGTCAGGTTGACGTCCTGGGCGAAGACGAAGACGCGCCAGGTGCCAAAGACCTTCTGCCCATATTGCAGCAGGGTTCGGTAAGCCCGTTTCAGGTCCAGGCTGCCTGCATAGACGCCGTCGTTGGCGCCCGGATCGAAGCCGAGGCCGTCATCGGTCAGCGATTCGACGAAATACAGGCCCTGCGGCGCCTGGAACAGCACGAAGGCATACAGCTCCGTGCCGCGGAAAACATTGCCATTGTCGCGCTTGAAGCTGGCGCGCAGCCAGAGCGGTTCGTAGGCTTGCACGACGGCGGGCGTATCCGTTTCCACGGGCCCCGCCACATGGATGTTGACCTGCGTTTCGCTCACGGCATGCTGGTAGGTGGCGCCCGTGGTGAAGCGCTGATATTCCCAGCTGATGTCGGCCTTGTAGGGCAGGCCCGCGTTCGGCGCTTCGGGCAACACCCATTTCGCCACCACTCTTTCGGCCAGGGTCAGTTCGCCGGCGGCCGGTGGTGTTGCTTCCTGGCCACGCCAGAACGGGTCGGCAATATCGGAGCAGGCGACGGCGATGGCGCCCGAGGCGATGGCCGAGGCGACGCCCGCCACCGTGAATTCGGGCTGGCCCGAGCCGGCCCCTTCGAGCGAGCAGCAGTCGACGCTGGGATCGGTTTCCTCGAAGGTACCGCCCACGCTGAAGCTGGCCTTGCCGGACCCGAGTGCGGCTGAAATGATGGCCACCAGCGCGGCGATGATGGCGATGATGATGGCGAGTATCTTCCACCACGGGTCGGCAAACGGCAGCTCGCCATGCGTGCCCGCGTAGGCGGGATTCGGCGTCCAGACGAGGGTCATGCCGGTCGGCACGATGGGCCCCAGGCCGGGCGGGCAGCGGCAGTCTTTCCCGTCGCCGCCCGTGCTGCCCCAGCGCTTGCCGGGGAGGTGGCCCTGCGGCTTGGACAGTTCCAAGGTGCCTTCCTCGACCGTGCACGTGTACGTATTGGTGGCGCTGTCGAAGCGCGTCTGTGAGACGAAGATTTGCTGGATCGAGCGGTGCGGCGTATAGCCGTCCGCCTTGGCGACGAAGCTGACGAGGCGCTTGCCGGGCGCCGCATGCTGGAAGTCGGCATCCCACATGACCAGCATGGCCGCACCGGCGGGAATGCTGGCAAAGAAAAAGGTGTGCGCCGCGGGCACGATGCCGGGGTCGCCCACGCTTTCCAGATACACCGTGACATTGTTCAGGGCGCTGCTGGACATATTGGTGACGTGGGCGGCGATGCGCAAGCCATAGATGGCATTGTCGAAGATGCCATCGGGCAGCATGATATTGGTGACGGGCTCGATCGCGAACGGCCGCGTCAGCACCTGCAGGGGGGTATCGCTCATGATGCTTGCTCCTCGGGGCTTTGCTGCTCTTGAGCTTGCTCTTTCTCCCGGTCGGTGACGACATACGTGATGCCGCCCATGACCTCGCCGTCCTGGCTCTCCAGCACGCGCAGCAGCGCATATTGGCGTGGCGGCAAGGCTTCGGCGCGCACGCTCAGGTACACGGCCTGCGCCTGGCCGCGCGGCACCTCCAGCGCCAGCTTTTGCTCGCCGGGCGCGTCGCCATTGCAGTGGGGCGTACGCGCCAGGCCAGCGACCAGGCGCGCGTCCCTGGCCGGCTGCCATCGGTCCAGCCCCAGCGTGGCCAGGAGGTGCTCCGGCAGCTCGCCGCCCTGCTCGATCTGCAGTTCCACCTTTTTCGTTGCGCGGGGCAGGGCCGCCACCGCGATGCTCAGCAATTGCGCGCGCCGGGCCGCCAGCACCACGGTGACATTGCGCTGGGCGATCTGCTCGTGCTGCTTGGGCTGGAAGGGATAGCCGCTGGGCAGGGGATCGGGCAGCGGGTTGACGTCGCCCTGGCCATGGGCCACGGCCAGCAGGCATTCGTGGCCGCCATTGACGATGACGGGGATCCACGGCACCAGGCACAGCACTTCCTGCGTGGCGCCGGGCGGCAGGTCGGCAAAGGCGGAGCCGACCTGCGTGGCGGCGCCGACGGCGATCTGGCCGGACGGGTCGGCCCAGTAAAAATCCACGCGCACGCCGTTCGAGGCGCTGTTGCCCGTGTTGTGCACGCGGCCCCACAGGTAGTTGGCGGTGCCGGCGATGGGCGCGCCCGGCGGGCCATTCGGATCGTTGCCCGGCACGACCCAGATATCGGCGCTGTCCCACCATGAGGGCTGGCCGTCTTCGATGATCAGGTGGGCTGGCATGGCGTTCTCCTTGTCCGTGGCCGCTGCTTGTAGCTTAGGCCGCGTCGGCGGATGCTTGTTGATCGGTATCAAGGCCATGGAACACGGCGCCGGTGCGCCGTTGCTGTGCTTGCGTAAGGTAATATTGCGGCAGAACGCAGTGGAATGACTCCAGGAAAAGGTTGGAATGTGCTTGAAACAGTGAATGACGTTTGCATCAACGCCGCTTGCGGCCGGACCTTGCCGCTGCGCGTGGCGCATTGCCCGTTTTGCGGCGCGCGCCAGGTAGCGCAGGTGCCTGTTCTGGAGAAAACCGTGGCAGTAGCGCCGCCGCCGGTGCCCATCGCTCCGCCTCCGCCGTTTCCTTCGCCTGCTCCTGCGCCCACCCCCGTGCCGCAGCCCGCACCCGCTCCCCAGGCAATCCCGCCAGCGCCGTCCGCGCCGGCGGCTGCGCCGTCCAAGGCGCCGCCCGCCAAACCGGTCACAAGGGGTTCGGTGCCGCCACCGCGCCCGCCCGTGCGCCTGCGCACGTGGATCGCGGCGGCGGCGGTGCTGACGGGTATCTGGTTCTTCAACAAGCCCGCCGACAAGCCGGCCAGCGTGGCGGAACAGGTCGAGGCCGCCACGGCGCTGGCGGCGCAGTGCGACCTGGATGGGGCGCGCAGCGCGCTGGCCGTGCTGAAAAGCGCCAAGGCGCCCGCCGCGCAGATCAAACGCTTGCAGGCGAGCATCACCAAGTCCGCCGCCACCTGCGACAGGCAACAGCAGCGGGCACAGGCGTGGCTGGCGCTGCAAGGCAGCGTCAACCAGGCCCTCGATGCGGGCAAGCCGGACGTGGCCGCCACGCGCCTGGCCGCGCACGTCAAGCGCTGGGGCGACGATCCCGACACCCTGGAACTCGATGCCAAGGTGAAAGTGGCGCTGGCCAGCGCCCAGCTCGACCTGGCCGACGCCTGCCTGGCGCGTTCGGACCGGGTCTGCCTGGAAAACAGCCTGATCGCCGCCGAGCGCTACAAGCGGCCGGAACTGGCGGCGCGCACGCAGGCGCTGCGCACGGCATTGTCGCAATTGCTCGAGCGCTCGCTGCTCGATACTGCCCCGGGCCAATAGCGCCAACGCGTACAACGCCCGCCGGGATCAACCGGGCGGGCGCATTTTACTCAGCCTTACTCTTGCGGCACCAGCGCCAGCGCCGCGCTGAAGTCGCCCATCGGCTTGCCGCCGTTGGCCACCAGCGCCTTGTCGCGCGTGCTCAAGCCATCGAGCACGGGCAGCGCAAAGCGGTGCGTGATGGCGCGCAGGATGGACGCCGAATCGTATTGCGTATGATCAACCAATCCCTTTTTCACGTACGGCGAGACGAGAATGGCCGGCACGCGCGTGCCCGGACCCCAGCGGTCGCCCTTCGGCGGCGCCGCGTGGTCGTAGAAGCCGCCGTTTTCATCGTAGGTGACGATGACCAGCATGTTCTTCCACTGCGGACTCTTTTTCAGCTGGGCGATGACGCTGGCGATGTGCGCGTCGCCGTCGGCCACGCTGGCGTAGCCCGCATGCTGGTTCAGGTTGCCTTGCGGCTTGTAGAAGGCCACGGGCGGCAGCTTGCCGGCGCTGGCTTCGGCCAGGAACTGGCTGTCGAAGTCGCGCAGGTGGGCGGCGCGGTAGGCGGGCGCCTTGACGGGGTCCATATTCGCAAAGTAGTTGAACGGCTGGTGGTGGAACTGGAAGTTCGGCGGATTCGGGAAGCTGCTGCCGCGCGCGCTGGCCGTGGCCAGGGCCGTCGTATCCTTCCAGGCGCCCGCATACCAGGCCCAGTCGATGTTCTTGCCAGACAGCAAGTCGCCGATGTTCGTCTGCGTCTGCTGCGGCAGGGTGGTGGCCTTGCTCGTATCCGCATACAGCTTGCTGCCGTCGCCCGAGGCCGGGGCGTTGCTGCTGGGCTGGAACGGCGGCTGCATGGTGTTGACGGCATAGAACATGCCCGTGCTGTCGGCCGGCGTCAGCGCGCCATCGTTGGCGTAGCCGGGCGCGCCGTTCAGCACCGTGGCAGGCGCTGTGGCGGACGGCGTCAGGCGCACGAAGTTGCCCTTGGCGTCGACGTCGATCTTGGCGATCGAGCCCTTGGCCACCGAGGTGTCGGCGTTCGGGTAGGTGGGCGCGCAGGCGCAGATCAGGTACTGGTGCGTGAGGAAGGAGCCGCCGAAGGCGCCGATGAACAGGTTGTCGGCCAGCGCATACTGCTTGGCGATGTCCCACAGCTGCATCTTGCTGCCGTCGTAATAGCCCATGCTCAGGCCACCCGCGTCGGAGTACGCGGCGAACTTGTCGTTGGCGCCGCCGTTGATCTGCATCTGGTTGTTGTAGAAGCGGTGCACCAGGTCGCGCGTGATGACCGATTGCGGCAGGTACAGCGGGCTGCTGGCGTCGTCGATCTGGAACGGTTTGTTCGGCAGGTTGGCCGATTGCGCCTGCGTGATGACGGTGCTCTGGCCGGCCGCCGTCATGCCGCCCCAGGTGGGCGGCAGCACGGGCAGGGTACTGCCGTCGATGTCTTTCTGCGCGACATACGAGGAGGTCGATGTCGGATTGACGCCCGGCACGCCATTCGCGCCCGGGAACAGGCCGTACAGGTTGTCGAAGCCGCGGTTTTCCGCGTAGATGACGACGATGGTCTGGATATTGTTCAGCGCCAGCGCGCCATTCAGCGCGGCCAGCGCGTCGGCGGGCGCCGCCTGCGCGCTGGCGCTGGCGATCAGGCTCGTCACGCTGGCGTTTTCCGCCTTCAGTTTCGCCAGTTCGTCGCCGCTGGCCTTGTTGAAGTCCGATGCCAGGCCCGCTTCGGATACGCCCAGGCGCGCGGCCAGCTTGCTGCTGGCGGCGGCAAAGTCGCCGCCGTTGCCATCCATGACTTGCGCCAGTTCCGTCGACAGGGCGCTGACGAAGGCGCTGTGCCCGGCGGGAGCGCGCAGCAGCAGTTTTTGCGTCACCTTGCTGCCCGTGTCGCCGATGCTTTCATGGCGGATGGCGTCCGTGCCGATGGTCACCAGCACGGCACCCTGGCCGTCGAGCGTGTAGCTGCCGTCGGCTGCCGTGCGCACGGTGCTCGAGGCGCTGTCGCACGTCAGCTTGGCGCTGGCGCTTTCCAGGCACACCTGGGCGTTTTCATAGTAGCTGCCGATCACCTGGCCCTGGGTGCTGGGCGTGATCGCATAGTCGCTGCCGCAGGCGGCCAGGCCCAGCGTCAGTAACAACGGCAGGGGCCGTAAAGAGGTTTTTGCGTGCAAGTTCATTTTCATGCCTTCTGGGTGGAAAACGTCGCATGCTAGGCAGGCAATATGTCAGCTGCGTGACATGTCGGCGCCTGTTACATGACGTAATGTACGGACTTGATACATTAGGTTTTGCAGGGGTTTGTCACGCAGCTGTCACATGCCGTTGCTACGCTGCCAGCCCATGATGAAAACGACCCTCTCCCTGCTGCTGGCCATGTGCATGCTGTCGGCCTGCCAGCCCGCGCCGCAAAAAGACGCGCCCGCGCCCGCCGCCTACCTGGCCGGGGCCTACGCGCCCACCCTGAAACGCCAGCCTTCCGTGGCCCAGATGACGGCCATGGGCCGCGCCATGTTCTTTGAACCGAGCTTGTCCGTGTCGGGGAAGATGGCGTGCGCCAGCTGCCACAGTCCGGAACACGCGTATGGGCCGCCGAACGGGCTGGCGGTGCAGCTGGGCGGCCCTGAGCTGAAGGACGCGGGCACGCGGGCGGCGCCGTCGCTGCGCTACCTGCAGACGGCGCCCGCCTTTACCGAGCATTTCCATGACGACGATGGCGATGACAGCGTCGACGCGGGTCCCACGGGCGGGCGCAACTGGGATGGGCGCGCCCAGTCCGGCCACGAACAGGCGCTGGCGCCGCTGCTCTCGCCGCGCGAGATGGGCAACCGCGATGCGGCGGCCGTCGTCGCCAAATTGCAGGCCGGCCCGCTGGCGGCGCAGTTTCGCCAGACGTACGGCGCGGATATCTTCGAACAGCCGGGCCAGGCGCTGCGCTGGGCGCTGATGTCGCTGGAAGTGTTCCAGGAAAGCCCGTTGGATTTCTATCCGTACACGAGCAAGTACGACGCCGTGCTGCGCAAGCAGGCCGCGTTGAGCCCGCAGGAAGCGCGCGGCCTGGCCCTGTTCAACGATGAGCGCAAGGGCAATTGCGCCTCCTGCCATATCAGCCAGGTGAGTGCCGGCGGCGCCTTCCCGCAATTTACGGATTACGGCTTGATCAATATCGGCGTGCCGCGCAACGGCAGGCTGCCGGCCAATGCGGACCTGGCGTTCTTCGACATGGGCTTGTGCGGCCCGGACCGCACCGACTTGATGGCGCACAAGGAATACTGCGGCAGCTTCAAGACGCCGTCCCTGCGCAATGTTGCCCTGCGCAAGGTGTTTTTCCACAACGGCAGCTTTGACAGCCTGGAGCAGGTGCTGCGTTTCTACGTGCAGCGCGATACGGCGCCGCAAAAGTGGTATCCGGCGGATAAACACGGCAAGGTGCGCAAATACGACGATCTGCCACCCGGCCTGGCGGCGAACGTGAACGTGGAAGCGCCGTTCGACCGCCAGCCGGGCCAGGCGCCCGCGCTGAATGACGCGGAGATCGCCGACGTGATCGCCTTCCTGCACACCCTGACGGATGGCTATCAGGCCCCCCGTCCGGGACAGGGAAAACATGGCTGAAAAGATATCAAGATACCATTGCTTACAACTACGCCACAAAAGCCTGTTTTTATGTGCGTTAGCGCACGCTAGAAAATTTTAGGCAGGTGTATATTGCGAACTGATCTGTGTCTTTTGATAACAATGAAAGGGAATATCATGAAAGTAAGCAAAAATTGGATGACCGTGTGCGCCGCCGGGATGATGGTTGTGGCACTGGCTGCCTGCCAGAAGAAGGATGATGTCGCTGCCGGCCCTGCTGAACAAGCTGGCCAGAAGATCGATGTGGCCGCCGCCAAGGCTGAAGCCGACATCAAGGCCGCCGCTGCCAAGGCTGACACTGCCGTGAGCCAGGCCGCTGCCGATACGGGCGCCAAGATGGACCAGGTCGCCGCTGACGCCGACAAGAAAATGAGCGAAGCGGCCGATGCCGTGGGCAAGAAAGTGGAAAAAGCGGGCGAAAAGATGCAGGACGCCGCGCACAAGTAATCGCCCTAACAGGCGCGCCAGGGCCGGCCTCTGCCGGTCAGGTTCCCGCCGCTGCCGTCAGGTGACGGCAGCGGCGGCGACGCCATTGCTGGCTTGGCCGCCCGGCACCGCTGTCCCCGCCATCTCCGTCCTGTCCATTGCGTCCGTTCCCCCCAGCACCACGCTCAAATCGACAAAGCCGTCGCGCCATGCGCGTTCCAGGTCTTGCTCCACCGCTTCCAGGGTTGTTTTTTCCACCTGCTGAAAACCGCGCAAGCCATACGCCCGGTTGCGTCCGTGCGCCTTGGCCAGGTACAGCGCCATGTCGATCAGGTTGACGCTGCGTTCCCACGTGAGCGGCCGTCCCAGCGGCGCCAGCGGATAGGGCGCAAAGCCCACGGAGACGTGCACCTTGATGGTTTGCCTCTGGTAGTGGATGCTTTGCGCCGCCATGCCGTTGAGAATGCGCCGCGCGATATCGTCGAGGCCATCGCGCGCGACGGCCGGCAGGAAGGCGAGGAACTCTTCGCCGCCCCAGCGCACGATCATGTCCGTTTCGCGCAACACCTCATGCAAGGTTTCGGCGATGGTGGTGAGCACCAGGTCGCCCGCCGCATGACCGTAAGCGTCGTTGATGTGCTTGAAATGGTCGACGTCGAGCAGGAACAGGGCGCCCACGACATCGGCGCCGCCATAGGCCGGCAGCGGCTTGCCCGCATGACTGCGCATGAATTCCTGGAAATGGCGGCGGTTGTACAGAGCCGTCAGCGGGTCGCGCGAGCTCTGGCGTTTGAGTTCCTGGTTTTTTACCTTCAGCTGCACGTTCGCATGGCGCACCTTGCGGTACAGCAAGCCGACGATGACGGAGGCCATGGCCAGTACCAGCGCCAGCAGCCACCACACGCGCTGCTGCAGGCGGCGGTTGTCGATTTCCGTGCTTTTCAGCTGATTTTCCCGACTCAGCAGCTCGATCTGGCGCTGCTTCTTTTCCGCCTCATACTTTTCTTGCAGCTCATACACGGCTTTTTGCCGCTGCTTCTCGAACAGCTGGTTGGAAATGCCCCGCTCGCGGTGGTAGGCCGTGACGGCGCCGCGCATGTCGCCCGCCTTTTCCAGCGCCATGCCGTATTCCAGCAACACGGCTTGCATGTCCGGCTGGTTGGCCGTGCGTTCGTAGTAGGCCAGGCCCGTGGCCACGCTTTGCTTGCCTTCCTGCAAGCGTCCCTGGCCGATCAGCGCCTGGCCGATGTTCAGGCGCGCCGTCGCCTCCACCTGTTCATTGTTGACCAGGCGCCCCGCCGTGATGGCTTCATTCGCATAGCGCAGGGCGCGCGCGTAATCGCCTTCCTTCAGGTAGCTGTCCGACAGATTGACGAGGGTAACGGCGACCATGCCGCGCGCGCCCAGCTGGCGTTCCAGCGCCAGGGCCGCCAGCAGGGCGCGCTGGCCTCGCTGCGGCTGCTGCGCGTCGAGTGCCAGCCCGTATTCCGTGTTCTTTGCCTGCGCCATGCGGCCCGGCGATTCCAGCGTGCCGGAGACGGCCAGCAGCTCGTCGAGCACCTCGAAGCCCTTGTCGTATTCGCGCATCTGCGTGTACAGCAAGGTGAGGGCATTCAGGGCGGCGGCCAGGCTGGAGGGGGAATTGCTCTGGCGCGCCAGGTCGACGGCCGCCTGCAGCTTGGCCAGCGCAAACGGGAAATTGCCTTCCTCGGCCCACGACTGGCCCGCGCTGATGGTGGCCTGCACGCGCACGGGCAAGTCGTCCGTGCGGTTGGCGATGCGTTCCGCCTCGAAGGCCAGCAGGTGCGAGGCGCGGCGCTCGTTCATGGCGAACGTGACGTAAGCCTTGCAGAGGATGCCTTTTGCCAGCGCCACGTCGCTCTTGTTCAGGTGGGCGTAGGCGATCAGCTCCTCGGCCAGCTGCATGGCGATATCGTTCTGCCCCAGGCGCATGCGCACCGTACTCAGCTGCGTCAGGAATTCCGCGCGCACCAGCAGGGGCGCGCTGCGCGCCTGCGTTTCCACCTCCTGCAGGCGCTGCAGGGCCCGCGCGGGCACGAAGCGGCCATCTTCGCGCACGGCGGCGATGTGTTGCTCAAGCTTGCTGACCTGGGCATGCGCGGCAGGCGGCAGCAAGCAGGCCAGTACCAGCAGCCAATGCGCCTTTCGCCATGATGCCCGTCTCTGTCTGCCTGCCAACGTCCCGCTCCCGCAATGACCCACTGTCTGCAACAATTATATTCTGTTGCAATCAAGAAATATCATGCGGGGCGCAGAAATTTGCGAAAGTGCACACGTCAGGCATTGACAGGGCCTCTTTACTGCGCCAGCTGCTGCAGCAGGTACAGGCGCTGGTACAGGCCGCCTTCGATCTGCATCAGGGCGTCGTGCGGCCCCGCTTCCGTGATGCGGCCATGGTTCAGCACGATGATACGGTCGGCCTCGCGGATGGTCGACAGGCGGTGCGCGATGGCGATGATGGTGACCTTGCCGCGCAATTCATTCAGGGCCAGCTGCACGATCTGCTCCGTCTGGCTATCGATGCGCGACGTCGCTTCGTCCAGCAGCAGGATGCGCGGCTGGCCGGCCAGCGCGCGGGCAATCGCGATCAGCTGCTTTTGCCCCGACGACAGGCGCGAGCCGCCTTCGCCCAGCGGCGTGTCGTAGCCGTGTTCCAGCGCGGCGATGAAGTCGTGCGCATGCGCGGCGCGCGCGGCCGTCTCGATCTGCGCCTGCGTGTAGCCGCGGCCCATGTCGATGTTTTCGCGCGCCGAGGCGGCCAGCAGGAAGGGGTCTTGCGGCACCAGGCCCACGTCGGCGCGGAAGCGCTCGTTGTCGATGCTGTCGAGGGCGACGCCATTGATGGCGATGCTGCCCTGCGTGACGGGATAAAAGCGCAGCAGCAGGGAGAGCAGGGTCGACTTGCCGCTGCCCGTGTGGCCGACGATGCCGAAGAAGGCGCCCTGGGGGATGCTCAGCGACAGGTCGTGCAGCACGGGCTGGTTTTCCACGTAGGCGAAGGTCAGGCGGGAAATGTCCACGGCGGGCAGGTCGCTGCCCGCTTGCGCATGCCGCGGGGCCGGGGTTTCCCTTCCCTGGGCGTGCTCCAGCGCCTGCGCTTCGTCCAGCAGGGCCGAGACGCGCGCCGTGGCCACTACCGATTGCTGCAACTGGCTGAACTGCATGGTGATCTGGATCAAGGGTTCGATCACGCGCGCGATGTAGCTGATGAACGCATACAGCACGCCCACTTCCACGGCGCCCATTTCGCGCCGGCCGAAGCTGAAGATGACGACGGCCAGCAGCACGATGTTGAGCATGTCGAGCGCGGGGCGCAGCAGCCAGGCGTTGGCGCGCAATTCCTGCATGCGCGCCGTGTAGTGGTCCTGGTTGATGCCCGTGAAGCGCGCGCCGAAGCGCTTTTCCGCGTTATTCGCCTGCAGCACGCTCATGCCGCCGATCGATTCGGCGATCTGGCCGTTGATTTCGCTGCGCAGGGCGCGCGCGCGCGTGACGGCCGGCGCGCTCCAGCGCTGGTACAGGAAGACGATGACCAGCACGGCCGGCAGCAGGGCCAGCACGATCAGCATCAGCCGCCAGTCGAGGTAGGCCATGGCGGCCATGGTGCCGACCAGGACGATGGAGCTGTCGAGGATGACGAACAGCACCTGCACGTACAGCGATTTCACGGCTTCCGTGTCGTTCGTGACGCGGCTCACCAGTTGCCCCGTGATGGCGCGGTCGAAGAAGGCCATGGGCAGGCGCAGCACGTGCTGATACACGGTTTCGCGCAGGCGCTGCACCGAGCGCATGGCCAGGCCGGACAGGCGCACCAGCTGCAGGTAGCGCAGGCCGGAAGCGACCCAGCCCGTCAGCAGGCAGCCGCCCAGCAGCAGCGACATGCGCGTCCAGTCCAGGTTACGCGGCAGCAGGTGCTGGTCGATCAGGGCCTTGCCCAGAATCGGCCCCGTCACCTCGAGGGCGGCGGCGAGGATCAGCCAGAACGTGGCCCAATATAAATGGCGCAGGTCGGGCGCGGCGGCGCGGCGCAGCAGGCCGATGGCTTGCGCGGCCTGGCGGCGCACGGATTGCGTGGCGGTGGTGGCTTGGTCGGTCTTAGATGGCATCGAGGCTGGCTTCCAGTTGTTGATAGCGCCACTGGCTGGCATACCAGCCGTCACGCTGCATCAGCGCGTCGTGGTTGCCCGTTTCCGTCACGTGGCCATCGCGCAGGACCAGGATCAGGTCCGCGTTGACGACGGCGCTCAGGCGGTGGCTGGCGATGATGGCGCTGCGCTCGGGGCGGCGCGCGCGCAGTTCTTCCAGGTGCTGCAGGATGCGCGTTTCCGTGCCCGTGTCGACGGCGGACAGCGCGTCGTCGAGCAGCAGCAAGCCGTTGTCGGCCAGGAGAGCCCGGGCGATGGCCACGCGCTGGCGCTGGCCGCCGGACAGGGTGATGCCCTTTTCGCCCACGTGCGTCTGATAGCCGTCGGGGAATTGCAGGATATCGTCGTGGATGTCGGCCAGCCGCGCCGCCCGTTCCACTTCCTCGCGCGTGGCGCCGGGGCGGGCCAGCGCGATATTGTCGGCGATGGTGGCGGAAAACAGGAACGATTCCTGCGGCACCCAGCTGATGGCCGCGCGCAGCGCGTGCAGGGTGTAGGCGTCCAGCGGCTGGCCGCTCCACGTGGCCGTGCCCGATTGCGGCGTGACCTGGCGCAGCAGCACGCGCAGCAGGGTCGACTTGCCGCTGCCCGTCGGGCCCACCAGGCCCAGGGTCTGGCCCGGTTCCAGGCGCAGCGAGATGTGCGATAGCGCCGGCGCCGTCTGGCCCGCGTAGGCGAAGCCGACGTCCTGCAATTGCAGGGGGCCGGGCGCCAGCGTGGTGATGCTGCCATGGTCGTCGATGGCCAGCGGCGCGTCGAGCATCGGCTGCAGGCGCTGCCAGGCGGCGCGGCCCCGTTCGATCAGGGAAAGCACCCAGCCGGCGGCGAACATGGGCCAGATCAGCTGGCCCAGGTACATGGAAAAGCTCGTCAGCGCGCCGATGGTCAGCTGGTCTTGCCACACGAGGTAGCCGCCCAGGCCCAGGGTCAGCGCCGTGGCGGCCGTCAGGGTCAGGCCGACGGCCGGTTCATACGCCGCTTCCCAGCGCTGCGCCGTCAGGCTGGCGTTGGCCGCGTGGCCCGCCAGGGCGGAGAATTGCTGGCTGCTGCGCTCTTCCAGGCCCAGCGCGCGCAAGGTGCGCACGCCCGACAGCGATTCCTGCACATGGTCGTTCAGCGCGGAAAAGCGTTTTAGCGAATCCGTCGACGCCGTGTGGATATGGCTGGAAATGCGCCAGAAGGCCAGTCCCATCAGCGGGAAGGGCAAGAGGGCGATGCAGGCCAGGCGCCAGTCCACGCCCAGCAGCATGATGCCCAGCACCATCAGCAGGGTCAAGGTGCCGTCGAAGCCGGCCAGCATGGCTTCGCCGGCGGCCATTTCGATGGCGTCGATGTCGTTCGTCGCCAGCGCCATCAGGTCGCCCGTGCGCTGGTTCTGGTAAAACGACGCGCCCTGCTGCGACATGCGCGTGTAGAAGCGCGTGCGCAGCATCACGCCCAGCTGGTAGGCGGCCTTGAACAGGGTGATGCGCCAGCCCACGCGCAGGAAGTAGATGACGACGCCGACGGCGAGCAGGGTCAGCAGCTCAAGCCACAGTTCGGTCGCCGTCATGCGGTGCGCGGCCAGGGCGTCGATGATGGCGCCCACGCGGCGCGGGATCCAGACGGTCAGTGTTGCCACGCCGGTCAGCATGACGGCAGCGGCGGCATACGCCGGCCAATGCTGACGCACGAAGCCGGCGATGAGCCTCGATAAACTCATGGTTACCTTTTGTTTTTCAGTAATGGGGTGTCGCGGGGCGGAAGGGCGGGCACGCGGACGGAAAGTATGCGTAGGATACAACAAGGCGGAAAAGCGCGCTGTGGACGGGCACGCAAAAAACGGGCCGTAGCCCGTTGTTTTGCTGCGTCAGTGCGGTGCGCAACGCTTACAACGCCGAACAAAACCGTAGCGAGCGGAAGTAAGGCTCGGCGCCCCCGTCGGCTCGAGAAGCGCAACGGTACGAAGGTACGTGGGCGCCGAGCCAGTGCGCATCGCAGGCCGCAAATGACGACGCGCAGCAGGTTTTGATGGGCGTTCTTACTTGCGGCCGCTGCCCTTGCCGCCGCCCAGCATGTCGAGCTGTTTCGATGGCGTGCCCTTGGGCGCTACCTTGGCTGCCGGCTTGGCGGCAGGCGCAGGGGCGTGCTTCACGGCAACCTTGGCCACGGTCTTGCCGGCGGCGCTGGCCGGCTTGGCGGCCGGTTTGTTAGCAGGAAATGGTTTGCTGGCCGGCTTGGCCGGTGCTGGCGCGGCCGCTTTCGCTGGCGCGGCGGCAGGCGCCGGTGCGGGCTTGGCCGCTTCAGGCTTGGCCGCCGGCTTGGTTTCGGCCGCTTTCACGGCGGGCTTGTCGGCGGCCTTCTCGGCAACCTTGGCAGGCGCTGCCACCGGCTTGGCTGCCGGTGCGGCGACAGGGGCTGGCGCGGGCGCCGCCTTGGCGACAGGCTTGGCCACATCGGCCGGCTTGGCGGCAACGGGCGCTGGGGCCGCTGCTGGCGCGGCTGCCGGCGCAGGTGCAGGTGGCGGCGCGACGGCGGCCAGCGCTGGCTTGGCGGCGACCGGCGCAGGGGCGGTTGCGGCGACAGGGGCGGCTGCATCGAGGCGGGCCTTGGCCGAGGCCAGCAATTCAGCCTGGGTGCTCGAGGCGATGCCGAACAGCTGGCGGCTATACGCCAGCACGCTTTCAATATTCGGTTGCGCCTGGCTGGTGCTGTAGCTGAAGAAGTCGCGCGGGTCCTGCGTTTCCAGCAGGTGCTGCGCCGTTTCCGCCGTGTGCGACAGGGCGGCCTTGCCTGCGTTCAGGTTCAGGGCGATGATTTTCTCGGCGCTTTCGAAGACTTTGCTGGTCAGGGTGCTGAAGATTTGCAGCTGGTTTTCCAGTTGCGACTTGGCGGCGCTGGAAAGGTGTTCTGGAAGCGGAAACATATTTACTCCTTTGTACGGATTAAAATGCTGGCAAAACGCTCTGCAAAATCCCGAAAACCAGAGTTGGCCGCGTTTTGTAAAGAGGGTAGCGTGCTGAATAGCTGATCATGGACTGATTATGATGCAACGCAATATGAATATTCTAGCGGTGATTCGAGTTAGTTGAAAGTTATTTATTCAGCCCGTGCGGCGCATGCCTGCTCCATTCATGCGCCCGGCAGCATTCGCGGAAAGTTTGCGCATGCGCAAGGTGTTGTCAACGAATCTATGGCTATGCTTTTGCCAGTAGCTCTATTCGTGCAGTGCAACATCGATGAAAATAGCACAATCAACTGGAAGCGCCAGGCACCGCAGTCAACCGAAGGAGTGTCCGCATGGACCTAGTCATCCGCAATGCCAGCCTGCCCGATGGGCGCCGCGCCATCGATATCGCCATCGAGGGCGGCCGCATCGCCGCCGTCGGCCCCGCCTTGCCCGTGACGGGCGCGCAAGAGATCGACGCGGCCGGCGACCTGGTCACGCCGCCGTTTGTCGACGCCCACTTCCACATGGACGCCACGCTCAGCTACGGCTTGCCGCGCGTGAACGCCTCCGGCACTTTGCTCGAAGGCATCGCCCTGTGGGGCGAGCTGAAGCCGCAGCTGACGCAGCAGGCGCTGGTGGACCGCGCCTTGCAGTATTGCGACTGGGCCGTGGCGCGCGGCTTGCTGGCCATCCGCTCGCACGTGGATATCTGCGACCCGCGCCTGCTGGCCGTCGAAGCGCTGCTCGACGTGAAACGCCAGGTGGCGCCCTACCTCGACCTGCAGCTGGTGGCCTTCCCGCAGGACGGCATCCTGCGCAGCCCGGGCGCCTTCGACAACCTGAAGCGCGCCATCGCCATGGGCGTCGACGTGGTGGGCGGCATCCCGCATTTCGAGCGCACCATGGCGGACGGCGCGGAATCCGTGCGCCTGCTGTGCGAATTTGCCTGCGAGCGGGGCCTGATGGTCGACATGCATTGCGACGAATCGGACGACCCGCTGTCGCGCCACATCGAGACCCTGGCCTTCCACAGCCAGCGCCTGGGCATGCAGGGCAGGGTGACGGGTTCGCACCTGACGTCCATGCATTCGATGGACAATTATTATGTGAGCAAACTGCTGCCGCTGATCCGCGAGGCGGGCGTGGCGGCCATCGCCAACCCCCTCATCAACATCACCCTGCAGGCGCGCCACGACACGTATCCGAAGCGGCGCGGCATGACGCGCGTGCCCGAGATGCTGGCCGCCGGCATCCCCGTCGCCTTTGGCCACGACTGCGTGATGGACCCGTGGTACAGCCTGGGCTCGGGCGACATGCTGGAAGTGGCGCACATGGGCCTGCACGTGGCGCAGATGACGGGCCAGCAGGCGATGCACGACTGCTTCCTGGCCGTGACGGAGACGCCGGCGCGCATCCTGGGCCTCGATGGCTATGGCATCGCGCCCGGCTGCCATGCGGACTTGCTGATCCTCGATTGCAGCTCGACGGTGGAAGCGCTGCGCCTGCGCGCGGCGCGGCGCCTGGTGCTGCGGCGGGGGAAAGTCGTCAGCGAGGCGCCGCGCGCGCAATCGCGCCTGCAACTGCCGGGCCGGCCCGAAACGGTCAATTTCCGCCTGGGGCGCTGATACAATCTGCCATCACTTGTTATCGGGAGCACCGCCTTGAAAGAAATTGATATCCGCCCGGCCAACGAAGCCGATTTCGATGCCATGTGGGCCATCTTCCAGGTCCTGGTCGCCGGCGGCGACACCTATACCTTCCCCGCCGATACCACGCGCGAAGCATGCCACGCCTACTGGTTCGGCCCCGGCGTGCAAAGCTTTGTCGCCGTGATGGGCAGCGAGCGCCTGCTGGGCATGTACAAGCTGCTGGCGAACCAGCCGGGCCATGGATCGCATGTGGCCAATGCCTCGTTCATGGTCGATCCCGCCGCGCAGGGCGTGGGCGTGGGCCGCCTGCTGGGCGTGCACTGCATGGAAGAAGCGCGCCGCGCGGGCTTCCTGGCGATGCAGTTCAACTTCGTCGTCAGCACCAACCTGGCCGCCGTCACCCTGTGGAAAAAGCTGGGCTTCAGCGTCGTCGCCACCCTGCCGCTGGCCTACCGCCACGCGCAGCTGGGCTATGTCGACGCCTACGTGATGTACCAGCTGCTGACCGACCCGATGCAGTGGCCGGCATGAGCGGCGCCGTCACCGTGATCGAGACGCCCCGTCTGCGCTTGCGCACCGTCGCGCCCGACGATGCGGCGTTCTACCTGGCGCTGGTCAATGAACCGTCATGGATCGCCCATATCGGCCAGCGCAACTTGCACACCGTGGACGCGGCCCGCGCGGCCCTGGAAGCGGGAGCGATAGCGCAGTTTCGCCAGCATGGCTACGCCTTCTGTATCGTCGAACGGCGCAGCGACGGCATCGCCATGGGCATCTGCGGCCTGATACTGCGCGCCAGCCTGCCCGGTCCCGACATCGGCTACGCCCTGCTGCCCGCGTACTGGGGCCACGGTTATGCCTACGAGGCGGCAGCGGCCATCATGCGCCACGCGCAGCACGTGCTGCGCCTGCCCGCCGTGTACGGCATCACGTCGCAGCAGAACCAGGCGTCGATCAATCTGCTCAACAAGCTGGGGCTGCGCTTCGAGCGTTTTTCGCGCCTGCCGCCGGATGGCAAGGATACGAATGTCTACCGCCGCGACTTCCGCCAGCATGGTTGAACGCGCTGGCTGGCGCGTATCGGCAAAGTGCGAAAAAGTATGCGGAAAAGCGTGCTGCCGACGGTGCCGCGCGATTACCATAGCGTGAAATCGCCGCCGCGCGCGGCCGCCCATTCACTTTTCATGGAACCATCGTGACCTATCTCGGTATCGATATCGGCACTTCCGAAGTCAAGGCCATCCTCACCGATGACGCGCAAACCATCCTCGCCAGTGCCGGCGCGACCCTGCGCGTCTCGACTCCCCATCCCGGCTGGTCGGAACAGCATCCCGAAGACTGGTGGCATGCCACCCTGGACGTCATCGCCGCCATCCGCGCGGCGCAGCCGCTGGCGTTTTCGGGCTTGCGCGGCATCGCCCTGTCGGGCCAGATGCATGGCGCCACCCTGCTCGACAAGCAGCAGCATGTGCTGCGTCCGGCGATTTTGTGGAACGACACGCGCGCGTTTGCCGAGTGCGGGGAACTCGAGGCGCTGGTGCCCGAGTCGCGCGCCATCACGGGCAACCAGGCTATGCCGGGCTTTACGGCGCCCAAGCTGCTTTGGCTGCAAAAGCACGAACCGGCGCTGTTCCGCACCACGGCCACCGTCTTGCTGCCGAAGGATTACGTGGCCCTGCGCCTGACGGGCGAGTGCGTCTCCGACATGTCCGACGCTTCCGGCACCCTGTGGCTGGACGTGGCCAGGCGCGACTGGTCCGAGCGCATGCTGGCCGCCACCGGCCTCTCGCGCGAGCACATGCCGCGCCTGGCCGAAGGCAGCGCCGCCGCCGCGCAGGTCCGGTCCTCCCTGTGCCAGGAATGGGGCATCGCGCACGCGGTGCTGCTGGCCGGCGGCGCGGGCGACAACGCGGCCGCCGCCGTGGGCCTGGGCGTGGTGGAGCCGGGCGCCGGCCTGCTGTCGCTGGGCACCTCGGGCGTGCTGTTTGCCGGCAGCGACGGTTTTGCGCCGAATCCGGGCCAGGGCGTGCACGCGTTCTGCCATTGCCTGCCCGAGCGCTGGCACCAGATGAGCGTGATCCTCAGCGCCGCGTCCAGCCTTGCCTGGGTGGCGCGCTTGACGCAGTCGAGCGACGTCGGGGAACTGGTGACACTGGCCGAAAGCGTCGAGGCGCGCACGGCGCCCGTCTTCCTGCCCTATTTGAGCGGCGAGCGTACGCCGCACAACGACGCTTCCGCGCGCGGCGTGTTCTTTGGCCTGTCGACGGAACACGGGCGCGCCGAGCTGGCCTACAGCGTGATGGAAGGCGTGGCCTTTGCCATGGCCGACGGCAATGCGGCCCTGCGCAGCGCCGGCACGCAGCTGCAGGAAGCGTCGTTCGTCGGCGGCGGTTCGCGCAGCCGCTTCTGGGCCCAGTTGTGCGCGAATGCGTCCGGCCTGAACGTGCTGCGCCACGACCACGGCGTGGCTGGCGGCACCCTGGGCGCGGCGCGCCTGGCGCAGATGGCGGTGACAGGCATGCCGGCCGCGCAGGTGTGCACGCGCCCGCCCGTGCAGGAAACCATCGCGCCGCAGGCGTGCGCCGTGCTGGACGAGCGGCTGGCGCGCTACCGGCGTTTATATCCGCTGCTGCGCGAGGAGTTCGCGGGAGCAGCTGTGGTGGCGCGCTGACGCCGCCGACAAGATTGCCGGCCTGACCATGCTGTGGGCACGCCAATATGGCCAGGCAGTCAACTTTTCCATGTAATTTGTTGTTTCTATGTTGAAAGTGTTTCTCTAACGAAAGCGCTGCTTGGTTTTTCACGGCGCGCGCCGCATGATTTCTTCATTTGGTGAGAATTGGTTAGTTTTGGCGGCGCCTTTGTTGCCATCCTGTTCTTGCAGCCGGGAGAAACACATGCAACTCGCGAATCTGAAAATCTCCGTCCGCCTGGGTCTGTTGGGCGCCTTCTTTTTTCTTGCGCTGGTGTTCGTGGGCGTGCGCGGCTGGAGCGCTCTCGACGCGGCCAGCGCGCGCAGCGCGGACGCCATGCAGCGTTCCGTCGCCTTGACGGAAGCGGTCGACGCGGCGCGCAGCGCGCAGGTGGAATTCAAGATCCAGGTACAGGAATGGAAAAACATCCTGCTGCGCGGCGGCGATGCGGCCGCCTTCCAGCGCTACCGCGAAGCGTTTGTCGCCAGCGGCGCGCAGACGCGCAAGGAACTGGCCGGCCTGCAAGCGATGATGGCCGGCTTGAAGCTCGATACGGCGCCCGTGGCGCAAGCCATGCAGGCGCACGACGCGCTGGGCGTGAGCTACCTGGCGGCCCTGCAAAAGTATGACGGCGCGCGCGCCGACAGCGCGCAGGCCGTCGATGCGCTGGTCAAGGGCATCGACCGCGAGCCGACGCGCCAGATCGATGCCATCGTCGCGACCATCGGCAAGCAGTCGCACAGCCTGATGGCGCAGATGAAGGAGCAGGATGCGGCCGCGCACCGCAGCGCCAGCATCGCCATGCTGGCCACCGTGCTGGTGACCCTGGTCGTCGGCAGCGTGACCGTGTGGTGGCTGATCCGCAGCATCACCGTGCCGCTCGGTGCGGCCGTCGGCATCGCCCAGCAAGTGGCGGCGGGCGACCTGCGCGCCGTGGTGGCCGACGGCAGCCGCGATGAAATCGGCGACCTGCTGCGCGCCCTGAAGGCGATGAGCGGCAACCTGGCCGCCATCGTGGGACGGGTGCGCGCCGGCACGGACGCCATCGCCACGGCGTCCGGCGAAATCGCCAGCGGCAATATGGACCTGTCGTCGCGCACGGAAGAACAAGCCAGTTCGCTGGAAGAAACGGCTGCCTCGATGATCGAGCTGACGTCCACCGTGCGGCAGAATAACGACAACGCGGACCAGGCGCGCCAGCTGGCCGGCGGCGCCTCCGACGTGGCGCAGCGCGGCGGCGAGGCCGTGGCGCAGGTGGTGCAGACCATGAGCCATATCAATGCCTCGTCGAAGCGCATCGTCGACATCATCGCCGTCATCGACGGCATCGCTTTCCAGACGAATATCCTGGCCCTGAATGCGGCCGTGGAAGCGGCGCGGGCCGGCGAGCAGGGACGCGGCTTTGCCGTCGTGGCCACCGAGGTGCGCAACCTGGCGCAACGTTCGGCAGCGGCGGCCATGGAAATCAAGCAGCTGATCGGCGAATCCGTGCGCACGGCGGAAGAGGGCAGCGTGCTGGCAGGCCAGGCGGGGCGCACGATGGACGACGTGGTGAGCAGCGTGCAGCGCGTCAACGCCATCATCGGCGAGATCGCCGTGGCCAGCGTGGAGCAGCGCGACGGCATCGAGCAGATCAGCATCGCCATCAGCCAGATGGATGGCGTGACGCAGCAGAATGCGGCCCTGGTGGAGCAGGCCGCCGCCGCTGCGGACGCGCTGCAGCAGCAGGCGGCCAGCCTGGCCGACGCCGTCAGCATCTTCAAGCTGCATGCGGAGCCCGGCGCGGCCGCACCGGCGGGCGCCGCGCGGGCCCGCACGCTGTCGCTGGCCTGACGTAGACCCGCCCCGTGCCGCTTGATGCCAGTCAAGCGGCCCCCGATCAGGCAAATGTCGCGCCCAAATTCTTATACTATTTCCTTTCCGCATGGTTCTGCGCCCGGCCGCATGGCGCGCGTTGCAAAGGAAAAGCATGTCTTCCACCTCTTGCCTGCCGGGTGACGCATGACGGCGCTGCTGCTGGCGCTGTGCCTGACTCTGGCCGTGATGCTGAGCGTGCTGCTGGCCTGCCAGTGGCAGGCGGCGCGCATGTGGCGCATGCGCCATGCGGCCAGCGCGGTGCTGCAGGCGGTGCAGGGCCAGCGCATGGCAGATGCGCTGGCCCTGCTGCATGCGCTGCCGGCGGCCGTCATCGGCACCGACCACGATGGCGTGGTGCAGTACCTGAATCCCCGCGCCAGCGCCATGGGCGGCTTGCTGGGCGACGATGGCCTGGGCCAGCCCGTGGCGCAGCTGCTGCCGCTGTTCCATGACGGCACGCCGATCGATGCGGCGCGCCAGGTGCGCGACTGCGTGGCGCAGCAGGAAGTGCTGGAAGTGGCGCGCGGCGCCGTGCTGCTGCGCCATCTCGACGGCAAGCGCATCGACGTGCAGTACAGCTGCGCGCCGCTGGCGCAGGGGGGCGCGGTACTGCTGCTGCACGATGTGTCGGCGCGCCGGCGCGCCGAGCAGCAGCTGGAATTCATCGCCCACCACGACGGCTTGACGGGCTTGCCGAACCGGCTGCATTTCCAGATCCGCTTCGAGCACGGCATCGCCTACGCGCGCCGCCACCAGGCCTTGCTGGCGGTGCTGTTCGTCGACATCGACCGCTTCAAATCCATCAACGACAGCCTGGGGCACGACGTGGGCGACCAGGTGCTGACGGAGTTCGCGCGCCGGGTGCAGCAGTGCGTGCGCAAGGTCGACACGGTGGCGCGCCAGGGCGGCGACGAATTCATCATCCTGCTGACGGAATTGCGCACGGCGCACGATGCCGAGCGGGTGGCCGAGAAAATCGTCGGCGCCATCGCCGCCCCCTTCGTCATCGGCGAATACAGCCTGTCGGTGGCGGCCAGCGTGGGCGTGGCCCTGTATCCGGACGATGACGACGACGTCAATGCGCTGATCGAAAAGGCCGACCTGGCCATGTATGCGGCCAAGCGCCACGCGCCCGGCACCTGCCTGCGCTACGCCGCGCGCATGCAGACGCAGTCGTATTCGCGCACCATCCTCGAGACTGCCCTGCGCCATGCGCTCGAACGCAACGAGTTCGCGCTGTTCTACCAGCCTCGCATGGATTTGAAGACGCGCACGATCACGGGCGTGAAGGCGCTGCTGCGCTGGAAGCACCCGGAACTGGGCCTGATGATGCCGCTCGATTTCCTGCCGGTGCTGGAGGAAAGCGCCTTGATCCTGCCGGTGGGGGCGTGGGTGATGGCCACGGCGGTGGAACAGGCGCGCAGCTGGATCGCGCAGGGGCAGATGCTGACGGTGTCCGTCAGCCTGTCGGCGCGCCAGTTCTACCAGCGCGATATCGCGCGCAATTTCGCCGCCGCGCTGGAGGCGGCCGGCGTGCCGGGGCATTGCATCGAACTGGAAATCGCCGCCGGCATCCTGATCGACCGCAACCAGAACTGCGAACTGATACTGCGCCAGTTCCGCCAGCTGGGCATGGCGATCGCCATCAGCGATTTCGGCACGGGCGACGCGTCGCTGAACTACCTGAAACGCTTTCCCACGGATGCCGTGAAGATCGAAAAGTGCTTTGTCGACGACGTGGGCAAGCCGGGCGGCGACGGCGCCATGGTGCGCGCCATCGTGGCGATGGCGCGCACGCTCGGGTTGCGCACCATCGCCGGCGGCGTGGAAAGCGGCGAGCAGCTGGAACTGCTGGCCGGAATGGGCTGCGACGAGGCGTTTGGCTACTACCTGGGCCGCGCCATGGCGCCCGAGGGCATCGAGGTGCTGCTCAAAAGTGGCGAAGCCATTCAGAACTGATAGCGCAGCGACAGCATGGCGTTGCGCGGATCGCCGTAGTAGCCGCCCATGCCCGTCGAGTAGTAGCGCTTGTCGAAGACATTGTTGACGTTCAGGGTCGCCAGCAGCTGCTTGCTGACCTGGTATTGCGCCATCAGTCCGGCCACCGCATACGCCTTCTGCGTGAAGCGTTCGCCATTCGGCCCGCGGTCATCCATGTAGATATCGCTCTGCCAGTTCACGCCGCCGCCCAGCACCAGGCCCGGCACGCCTTGCGCCAGGCGCCAGGTGGTCCACAGCTTGGCCATGCTCTGCGGCTGGTTGGTCTGGATGCGTTCGCCGGCGGCATTGCGGATGCGGCTATACGCATAGCTGGCCGTCAGTTGCCAGTCGGGACGCAGCTGGCCCGAGACTTCCGCTTCGAAGCCGCGCGTGGTGGCGCCCTTGACCGTGTGGTAGGCGTAGGAACCGCCGCCCGTGCCGATGATCCAGACATTGCCCGGATCGGCTTCAGCCAGGTTCTCCTGCTTCAGCTGGAACAGGGCGGCGCTGGTGGTGAGCTTGCCGCCGAAGAATTCGCCCTTGGCGCCCACTTCGTAGTTCTTGCCTTCCAGCGGCGCCAGGAAACGGCTGTTGACGTCGCGCTGGCTTTGCGGCGTGAAGATGCTGGTGTAGCTGGCGTAGGCCGACCAGTGCCGGCCCAGGTCGTAGACCAGGCCCGCATACGGCGTGATCTTGCCGTTTTCGCGCATGGCGTCGTACAGGTCCGTGTCGTTGAAATAATCGCTGCGGATGTCGCGCTTCCAGTACGACAGGCGCGCACCCAAAATCACCGACAGCGCCTCCGTCGGGCGCAGGCGCAGGGTCGAATACACGCCGCTTTCCCGTTCCTTGTCGTACGAGCTGCCCAGGCGCGTGCCGCTGTAGTCGGGCACCGGCATGGCGCCGTTCCAGGCGTGGATATCCGGCACCGTGTAGTCGTAGCCGTCCAGGCGCCAGCCCGGATAGATGGGGCTATCCGTCTTGAGTTCCGAGGCGCTCACGCCCAGCACCAGTTCATGCCGACGGCCGAAGGCCTGGAACGGGCCGCTGACATAGGCGTCGAGCGAGGTCTGTTGCGGCTTGCTGTGCCAGTTGGCCAGCCACAGCTTCATGCCGCCGCCCGTCACGCGGTCCGGGTAGCCATTGCCGGAAAAGCCCTGCAAGGCGTCGTACTGGTTGCTGCTGCGGCTGACGGCCACCTTGGCGATCCAGTCGTTGTCGAAATAGTGGTCGAGCGTGGCGAACAGCATGCTCTGTTCGCGGTCATACGTGCTCCACGCGGCCGTGCCGTTCATCGAGCGGGGAAAACGGGTTTGCGAGCCGTCGGCGTAGAACATGGGGAAGTCGCGCCCCGCGCCCTTGAGCTTTTCCTGCTGGTAGTTGATGCCGGCGCTGAGCACCGTCGACGGCGTCAGGTCCGCTTCGACGATGGCGTACAGCACGTCCTTTTTCTGCTGGTAGCGGTCGATGAACGAGCGCTGCTCTTCATGCGCGGCGACGATGCGCGCGCGCACCTTGCCGTCCGCCGTCAAGGGCGTCGAGACGTCGCCTTCGATGCGGTAGCGGTCCCACGAACCGAGCTGCGCGCCGGCCGTGGCGGCAAACGCGCGGCCCGGGCGCTTGCGCACCAGGTTGATGGCGGCCGACGGGCTGCCCGTGCCGCTGATCAGGCCCGTGGCGCCGCGGATGATTTCGACGCGGTCGTAGATGGCCATGTCGTAGGTGCGCGCTTCCAGGTTCTTGCTGGTCGGGATGCCGTCGAACATGTACGACGTCACTTCGAAGCCGCGTGAAAATACCTGGTCGTATTCACGCGTGCTGGACGAATGGTCGACCGTGATGCCGGGCGCCTGCAGCAGCACGTCCTGCAAGGTGCGCAAACCCTGGTCTTCGATCTGCTGGCGCGTGATGACGCTGACGGCTTGCGGCGTTTCGCGCAGCGACAGGTTCAGGCGCGTGGCGCTGGTCAGGCCCGCGTAGCCGCGCTTGCCTTCCGTGGTGCCGTCGCGCAGGGCGCTGGAGCTGACGGCCACTTCGCCCAGCGTGGCGGCGATCGGCGCGGCGGGCGATGCCGTGCCTGACTTGCGCAGCACGTAGCTGCGTTCCCCGCTGGGCAGCGCTTCCAGGCCCGTGCCGGCCAGCAGGCGGGCCAGCGCCTGCGGCACCGTGTAGCTGCCGTTCAGGCCCGGCGTGCGCACGCCCTGCAGCAGTTCGGCCGCCGCGCCCACGCTCACCTTCGCCTCGATGGCAAAGCTGGCAATGGCGGCGGACAGCTCGCCGGCCGGCACGTTGAAGGCCGTTTGCGCGGCGGCTGGCGCGGTGGCGGACGGGGCGGCATCGGCCGCCATGGCCGGCGCCTGTGCCAGCGACAGCAGGATCACGGCGCTGCCGATGGCGCGCGCGAGGGGAGTCAGACGGGGAGGGTGCATGGTCTTGCCTTTCCGATGAGTGTCGTTGTAATACTCACAGGACAGGCCGGGGTGAAAAAAAGGGCCAATTTTTATAAGTTATTTTTTGCGGGCCGCGATGGTGACCCAGTATGGGGTGCGGTACAGCACGTCGACGGGCAGCATGCGCGCCAGGCTTGCCAGCACGGCGTCCGTGTCGTCGAGCTGGAAGGCGCCCGACAGGCGCAGGGCAGCCACCTGCGGCTCCACGCGCAGCAGGCCGGGGCGGTAGCGTGACAGCTCAAAGGCGAAGGCATCGAGGCGCATGTCCTGCGCCGCCAGCATGCCGCGCGCCCATGCATCGGCTTGCAGTGGCGCCGGCGTGGGCAGGCCGGCGTGGCTGGCGTCAAAGCGGCTTTGCTGTCCCGCCACGAGCGTGCGGACGGTGGCCGAGGGCGCGCGCGGCGTGATTTCCACCGCGTGTTCGAGCACCGTCACGCGGCTGCTGTCGTCGTCGACGCGCACGGTGAAGCGCGTGCCCAGCGCGCGGATGCGGCCATGGCAGGTGGCGATGATGAAAGGGCGGCTGCCCGCATGATCGGGGCGCGTCTGCACCAGCACTTCGCCGCGGCGCAGGGTCAGCAGGCGTTCGCCGGCGCCATACGCCACGTCGACGGCGCTGTCCGTGTTGAGCACCAGGGTGCCGCCATCGGGCAGGGATACGTCGCGCCGCTGGCCCACGCCGCTGCGGTAATCGGCCAGCACGTCGTGGCGCGCCAGCAGCCAGGCGGCCGGTGCCGCCATCAGCGCCAGCAGCACCTGCACGGCCACGCGGCGCTGCGGCCGGCGCAGCACGGGCACGGCCAGGTCCGGCGGCAGCAAATTGGCCGTCTGGCCCACCTGGCGCACCCGGTTCCAGGCGCGCGCGTGTTCCGGGTCGAGCGCGCGCCACTGCGCACTGGCGGCCAGGTCGTCCGGCGTGGCCTGGCCCGACTGCTCCAATAAATACCATTCGACGGCCTGGCGCGCCACCTTGCGCGACAGCGGTGCAGGCAAAGGCGCCGCCGCGCTCATGCCGGCAAGTCCGGCGCCAGCAGTACGCATTCCGTCAGCGCCTCGGCCATGTAGCGCTTTACGGAGCGCTCGCCGATGCCCAGTTGCGCGGCGATGTCCGCGTAGGCATGGCCTTCGATCTGCGCCATGATGAAGACGGCGCGCACCTTCGGTTTCAGGCCGTCGAGCATGGCGTCCACCGCTTGCAGCGCCTGCAGGATTTCCGCGCGCCGCTCGGTCGATGGCAGATGCTGTTCGGGCAGGGCCGCGAGCGCGTCCAGCCACGCCCGCTCCAGCGACTGGCGCCGCAAGTGATTGATCAGCAGATGTTTGGCGACGGTGGCCAGGTAAGCCTTGGGCGCGCGCAGGGCCGGCGTTTGCGGCTGCATTGGCGCGCCGGCCAGCAGGCGCGTGAAGGTATCCTGCATCAGGTCGGCGGCCTCGGCAGCATTGCCGAGGCGCCGCTGCAGCCAGTGCGCCAGCCAGCCGTGGTGCGCGCGGTAGTGGCTTTCCAGTTGCGTGGGCAACAGGGGAGAGGGCGCGAACGGACTGCCTGGCATGGTGGGGATGGCCTTAATGCAAATAAGAATTATTCTCATTTTAGCGCGGCGAGCGTGCTGGCGCAATGTGCTGTTGTTGTCCCACCACGCATTGGCCGCCGCGTGGTGGGACAGCCAGGCCCGCTACAGCACAGCCAGCGCGATGGCGGCCAGTACGGCCGCGCCGCCGATGACGCGCGCCAGGCGCATGGCCTGGTGCGGTGCATAGGGCAGCAGCCAGATCAGCAGCAAGCCGCAGCCCGTCAGGCTGCCCACCCAGTAGACGAGGCCGTAGCCGCCGCCCGCGATGTGCATGGCCCAGGCCAGGCCGGCCGCCAGCGCCAGCCAGCCGGTCCACTGCAGGCGGCGGCGCAGCGGCGCGGGCGGTTCGGCGCCGCGCCCGTGCAGGTCGGCGTAGTGGCGGTCCATCGCCAGGCACAGCGAAGACAGGCCCGCATAGCACAGGGCAAACACGAGGAAGTTCGACAGCAGCTCCATCACGCGGCCTCCATCGTTTGCGCCGGTTTCACCGGTGCCGCCTTGGCGGCCTTCACGGGCAGCGGTTTCAATTTGACTGCCGCATACGCGAGGCCCAGGCCCAGCACCAGCACCACCAGGTCGAAGGCGGCCACCGCCACGGGGCCGCGGCCCAGGAACAGGGTCACGCCCAGGTGCGAATTGGTGGTGAAGACATTCAGCACGGGCAGCGACGCCAGCAGGAAGGCGCCGGCGGCCAGCTGCATGCGCCACATGGCGCGCGACGGGCGCAGCTGGGCGATGATGGCGGCCAGGGCCCAGGCGCCGAAGAAGCAGGCGATTTCCTCTTGCGGCCGCTCTTCCATCGTCACCGACAGCAGGCGGTTGGCCCAGAAGTAGGCGCCGAAGGCGATCGGGATGCCGGCGATGGCGCCGATGTTGAGCGCTTCGACCAGGCGCAGGCCGAAGCTGGCGCGCTTGCCGGCGGCCAGCGCCTTGGCTTGCTTCTGGCGCGTCTTGACGGCCCACAGCAAGGCGCCCGTGGCGACCATGGCGCAGCCGGCCAGGCCGGACAGGAAGAACAGGGCGCGCAGCAGCGATCCGCCGAAATGCGCGACGTGCAGTCCGACCATTACGCCTTGGGTGGCGGCCGCGCCGGGCTGCGCATCGCCATCGCTTGACAACAGCTTGCCGGAAACGCCATCGAATTCCATCGACGGCTGCTTCGACGACATGTCGCGTCCACCGGCGCGCGTCAGCGAAATGGTGGCGTTGGCGTCGCCCGGGTGGTTGACGGAGATGCGCTCGACCTTGCCGCCGCCCCAGTGCTGTTCCGCCTGGCGCACGAGGGGCGCCAGGGCTGTCAGCGGCGCGGCCACGCCGGCCGGCTTGCTGTCGCCGGAGCGGCCGGGAAACGCTTCGGCGAAGAAGGCATCCTGGTCGCCCTTGTAGGCGGCCGTGGCGCCGGACGGCATGTACAGGAACATCAAGGTGACCAGGCCCGTGTAGGTGATCATGATGTGGTATGGCAGGGCCAGCACTGCCGTCACGTTGTGTGCGTCCAGCCATGAGCGCTGGCCTTTTTTCGGCCGGAAGGTAAACAAGTCCTTGAAGATGCGCTTGTGCGTGACGATGCCGCTGATGATGGAGACGAACATGAACATGGCGCAGAAACCGACGATCCAGCGGGCCCAGATGGCCGGCATGTAGTGCAGGTCGAAGTGCAGGCGGTAGAGGAATTCGCCGCCCCGCGTCTCGCGCGGCTTCGACAGCACCTCGCCCGTGGCGGGGTCGGCTTTTTCGCTATGAAAATTGCCGCGCCGTCCGCGTTTCTTTTCGCCGGGCTTCGAAGGCTTGCTCCAGCCCAGTTGCGTGGCCGGGCTGCGTTCGCCGGGCAGGCTGATGAACCAGCGCGTGGCGCCGTCGGCCCGCTCTTGCATCGCCTTCTGCGCCACGCTGGCCGCTTCCTCCGTCGTCACTTCGCCGGCGGCGGCGCCGTGCAGTTCGGGCTGCATCCACAGCGTGATTTCATTGCGGTAGTAGCTGGCCGTGCCGGCGCAAAACACCAGCAGCAAGATCCAGCAGACGAGCAGGCCGGACCAGGTGTGCAGCCATGCCATCGACTGGCGGAAACCTTCTTTCATGCGAGACTCCAGGATAGTGCGTCCATCCAGTGCAGGATGGCGGCGATGACGGCGGCGGGAATCAGAAGGCCCAGCCAGGCGCGCAAGGCGCTGCGCGTGGCAAAGACCCACATCACGGCGCAGGTGTAGATGGCGAACGACAGCAGGGTGGCGCTCATGACGGCTTCGGAACGGGCCATGGGCAGGCTTACCGACAGCAGCATGGTGACCAGCGCGGCCAGCACGTAGCCGCCGACGATGGCCGCCACGCTGCGCGAAGCCACGCCGAGGCGGTAGAGCGCGCCGGCGGAGAGCCGCAGGCGCGGCATTTTAATGATGGCTGGCGCTTGCATGGTCAGTCGTGATCCTTGCTCGGTGGCTGGGCCGGACCGGCCGGCAGCGGCGTCACGCCTTGCGGCTGCAGCAGGCTCAGGGTGGTCACGAACATGGCCTTGTCATAGGCTTGCGCGCCGCGCTGGCCGGCCGTCTTGTCCGTGTGCTGCACTTCCAGCACATACGTGCCTTTCCATGGCAGCGGGAAGCTGACCAGGCCTTGCGCATCGCTCCACGCTTCCTTGCCCCAGCCCGACTGCACCACGGCGTTGACCTTGGCTTGCGCCAGCGGCTTGCCCTGGTAGCTGACCTGGAACTGGCCTGGTTTGCCGGTCGGCACCAGGTCCAGGGTCAGCGCGGGCGCTTGCGCCTTGCCGTCGGCGATCAGGCGCGCGGCGGGTATCCACACGGTGCGCGTGGCCTTGCCATCCTTTTTCTCTTCCCACGACGGGTAGTTGTCTTCCTCGACGATGATGCTTTCGCCGGTGCCCACCTTGCCGTTCAGGATGAAGGCGCCGGCCGTCTTGCGCGCCTGCAGCGGCTGCGCGCCCTTGGCCGATATCCACGTCACATTCTTGATGCTGAACTTGTCCAGCAGGCCGGGCGACGCTTCGCGCAGGTTGTCGCCGAATTCGCCGAAATACACGCTGGCCGCCTTGGCGTCCTGCTGCAGCCAGATCTGGTGCGCGCTGGCCGTGCCGGAAGCGAGGGCCGCGCCCAGCAGGGCGGTGGCGAGGGCGCCGAGGCGCGCGATGGAAGTGAGGTGCATGGTGTATCCCTTATCTTTTTATGTGAAATGGAAAAGCGGCCGCGCTCCCGGGGGGATGGCGGCCGGCGATGCATCAGTACTGGTAGCGCAGGTTCAGCGCCACGTTGCGCGGTTCGCCGTAATAGCCGCCGTTATAGAAACCCACGCGGCGGAAATACGTCTTGTCGAACAGGTTGTTGACATTCAGGCTGGCCGACAGTTTCGGGCTGATCTGGTAGCGCGCCATCAGGTTGGCCAGCACGTAGCTGCCCTGGCTGACCCGTATCTTGCTTTTGTTCGGCAGGGTGGCCGTCGTCCAGATCTCGTTCTGCCAGTTCAAGCCGCCGCCGATGGTCAGGTTCTGCAGCTCGCCCGGCAGGCGGTAGGTGGTCGAGAGGCGCAGCATGTTGGTCGGCTGGATGGTATTGGTCACCACGCCCTTGCCCGTCTTCGATTTGTTGTGCGTATAGCCGGCGAACAGCTGCCAGCCGCTCAGGGGGCTGCCCGACACTTCCGCTTCGTAGCCCTTGCTTTTCGTGCCCTTGCCCGCCGAGACATAGGGGCGGCTGCCGTCCGGCAGCACGAAGGCCAGCGGCACCGATCGGTCTTCCTCGCCCAGGTTGTCCTGCTTGGCTTCATACACGGCAAACGAGGCGTTCACGGCGCCGTCGAAGAATTCGCTCTTCACGCCCGCTTCCACGTTGCTGCCCGTGATCGGATCGAGGAAGGCGTTGTTCTTGTCCTTCAGGTTTTGCGGCTTGAACAGGTCCGTATAGCTGGCGTACAGCGACGTGCTCTTGCTGACGTCGAGCACCACGCCCGCGTATGGCGTGACGACATCGTCCGTCTTGTAGGCCGAGCTGCGCTTCACGAAGGCGCCTTTAGTATCGTAGCGGTCGTTATACGTTTCCCACTTCGAGATGCGCGCGCCGGCCAGCACCTTCAGATTGTCCATGACGTTGATGCGCGTGGCGATGAAGGCGCCCGACTGCTTGGTGGTGGCGACGTCGCGCGCGCCCGTGCGCGTGAGCACCGGTTCGGGCACGTCGCCGGTCCAGTGGCGGAAGTCGGGGATGGTGGTGGCGAATGGCAGCGGATCGGGCAGCAAGGTTTCATTCGTCGTGCCGGTGCGCTTCCAGCCGTTCACGCCCAGCACCAGGTCGTGCTGGCGGCCGAACAGGGGGAAGGTGCCGTTGGCCGACAGGTCGAAGTTGTCCTGCTTTTCATCGTAGGGGAAGGCGCCGCTCCACACTTCCAGGCCGCTGCCGTCGCGTTTTGGATAGCCGCTGCCGCCGTAGAACAGCTTGCCGTTCGAGGAGCTGTCCAGGCGGCCGTAGGCGGCCTTGACCTTCCAGTCGTTGGCGAAGCGGTGTTCGAGGTAGACGTATTTGTTCTCGAATGCGCGCTCCCAGCTGCTCCACTTGGCCGCCATGTTGAACGAGCGTGGCATGTTGGCCGGCGTGCCGTCCGAGAAGAACAGGGGCGTGGTGCCCCAGCTCGTGCCTTTCGGCGTGTTCTTTTGATAGTCGATGCCGGCCGTCAGCAACGTTGCAGGCGTCAGGTCCGCCTCGACGATGACGGCGCCCACCAGCTTGCGTTCCTTGTACAGGTCCATGTAGGAATGGCGGTTCTGGCCGGCCACCACGACGCGCCCGCGGATGCTGCCATCGGCATTGAGCGGCGCGCTGATGTCGCCTTCGAGCCGCACCTTGCTCCACGAGCCCACCGTCAGGCCGGCCGAGGCGGCAAACTCCTTGCCGGGGCGCTTGTGCATCATGTTGATGGTGGCCGACGGGTCGCCATTGCCGCTGACCAGGCCCGTGGCGCCGCGCACGATTTCGATGCGGTCATAGATGGCCGTGTCGAACAGCGCATTGCTGCCCGAATTGACGGCCACGCCGTCGATCTGGTAGTTGCCGATGGAAAAGCCGCGCGCCGAAAAACTCGTGCGTTCGCTGTCGTTTTCCTGCACCGTCACGCCCGTCGACTGCACCAGCACTTCGGCCAGGCTGTTCAGGCCCATGTCGTCCATGCGCTGGCGCGTCACCACGGAAATCGATTGCGGCGTTTCGCGGATGGACAGGCCCATGCGCGTGGCCGTGGACATCTGTTTGGTCGTGTAGGAACCCGTGTTTTCGGTCGATGCCTTGTCTTGCTGGCCCAGCACCTTGATCTCGCTCAAGGTGGCTTCGTCGGGCTTGGCCGGCGCGTCGGCGGCCAGGGCCGCGCCCGCGCCCAGCGCCGCCGTCAGCAGGGCCGAATGCACGGCGAAGGCAAGCGGGCGGATGCGCAATGCGGGGGCCGCAGGGAAAATCGTGGCGGCAACGGTGCCGGCCAGCGAACGTGTTCGTGCCATGAAGCATCCTTCTTCTCGTGTGCCTGCCGCCGTGCGGCACGCATGTCTTATTGGTATGGGAAGGCTTGCTTGGCGGGTGATGCCTGGCTGGCGCAGCGTGTCATCCAGCTGCGCATCAGCCAGGCGGCTGCGTGCGGACTCTGCTGAGAGTCCAAATGTGAATGAGAACTATTCTTATTATAGTGCGAGGTTGCGAGACATGCAAGAGTGCGATGCGGCAATGGGGCCGCGGCGATGCCGCCCACGCGCACGGCCGCCGCGGGATTGCGGCGGCCGTGCGTGCATGGGAGCGCGGGCGTTTACAGCTGGCCGCGCAGGGTCAGCATGGCATTGCGCGGCTCGCCATAGAAGTTGGAACCATAGGCGGCCCACACGCGCGTGTAGTATTTTTTGTCGAACAGGTTGTTCACCGTCAGCGACAGCTCCAGTGTGGGACTGAAGCGGTAGCCAGCCTGCAAGCCCACCGTGGTGACGGGGCCCTGCTCGAATTTCACGGGCCCGTTCAGGCGGTACATGCTGCTGACGCTGCGCAAACCGCCACCCACGCTGATCTTGTCGAGCGCGCCGGCCAGCCGGTAGTTGGTCCACAGGTTGAAATTGTGGCGCGGCGCGATGAAGGTGTACAGCTGCGCCTTCTGGTCGTCGCTGCCTTCCAGGGTGCGCGTGCTGGTGTAGGAATAGCCGCTCGTGATGTTCCAGCCCGGCAAGGGGCTTCCGCTCAGCTCGGTTTCCACGCCCTGGCTGCGCATCTTGCCCGCGCCGATGGAAAACAGCGGGTTGACCGGGTCGGGCATGACGCGGTTCTCGTCTTCCATGCGGAACAGCGCCGCATGCGCGTTGACGTTCTTGTCGAACAGCTCGGCCTTCAGGCCCAGCTCGAACTGCTGGCCCGTGCGCGGCTTCAGGGTCTGGCCGGCAGCGTCCGTGGTCGACTGGGGCGAGAAGATGCGCGTGTAGCTGCCGTAGGCCGATACTTGCTTGTCGAGCTCGTAGACCAGGCCCGCATATGGCGTGAACTTGGCCTTGATGGTATTGCTGACGTCGGTGAACTGGTTGAAATACGCGTTGCGGTTGACGGTATGGTTGTCCCAGTGCGTCAGACGCCCGCCCAGGTTGACGGCCAGCCGGTCCGTCGCCTGCAGGCGGGTACGCGCATACAGGCCGAACTGTTTGGTGCGGTTGTCATTGCCGTTGGAAAAGGTATAGCTGGGCCGCGCGATATTGTTATCCGGGTGGAAGATGTTGACCGGCGCATTGTTTCCGCCGCCATACTGGAAATTCTTGTGCACCTGGCGGTAGTCGGCGCCCACGATCAGGTCGTGGCTGCGGCCGAACGCCTGGAACGGCGTGGCCAGCCAGGCGTCGAGTCCCTGCGTCTTCCAGTGGCTGCGGTAAGTCCAGCTGACCAGGCAGCTGTCGCCCGTGACGGGATCGGCCGCGCAGTCGGACCAGCCGAAATTGCGCGACGGTTCATCCTGCTCGCGGTGCAGGGCCGTCACCTTGAACTGGCCGCCGTTGTCCAGTTTGTGATCGAGTTCGGCAAAATACTCGGTGACTTTTTCCGTGATGTGGTTCCACGCCGGGTCGAGGTAGGTGGAGCGTGGCACGTCGAGCAGGCGCCCGTCTTCATACGCTGGCAGGCCGAAGGCGGGGCGGCCCTTGTACTCCTGGCGAGTGATGCCTCCCGTCAGCACGGTGGCCGGTGCCACGTCGACGGCGATGGTGCCGTACAGTAGCGGTTTTTCCGCATACACATGGTCGACGAAGGAGCGCCGGTGTTCATACGCGGCCACCAGGCGGCCGCGCACCTTGCCATCCGCGCTCAAAGGACCCGTGACGTCCGCTTCCGCATAGTAGCGGTCCCAGGAACCTGCGCTGAGCACGCCGCTGGCGGCGAAGGTGTCGCGCGCGCGCTTGCGCACCAGGTTGATGGTGCCGCCCGGGTCGCCCGCGCCCTGGAACAGGCCGGCGGGGCCGCGCAGCACTTCCACCCGGTCATAGATGGCCAGGCCGAAGCCGGCCGACAGGTCGTTGCCCGTGCTGGCCGGCGTCATCACGCCATCGACCTGCACCGAGTCAAGCGCATAGCCGCGCGAGTAAAAGTTGCCGTGGTTGCCGCCCGTGCTGCTCGCTTCGACGGTGATGCCCGTCACGCCGCGCATGGCGTCGTCCAGACTCAGCAGATTCTGATCGTTCAATTGCTGGCGCGTCAGCACGGAGACGGACTGGGGAATCTCGCGCAGGCTTTGCCGGCCCTTGCCGATGCTCACCGCTTGCGCCGCATACGACTTCGTCAGCTCCGTATCGCTCGTCGCGTCCTGGCGCGCGCTGACGGTGATTTCCGCCAGGGTCGCCACCTTGCCCGTGGCGGCGGGCGCCGGGCGGATGATGACGCTGTTGCCATCGATGCTGGCAGCCAGGCCGCTGCCGGCCAGCAAGCGCTCCAGGCTATCGGCCACGCTCAGGGTGCCGCTGACGGCGGGCGCCGTCTTGCCCGCCACCAGTTCCGGTGCGAACAGCAGTTGCAGATTGGCTTGCCGCGCCAGCTCATTCAGGGCTTGCCCAAGTGGCTGGGCGGCGATGGACAGCTTGACGGGTGACAAGGTTTGCGCCTGTGCCAGGGGAATGTTGCCCAGGGCCAGCATGGCGGCCAGGGCGAGGGGGGCGGGTGTCAGATTGAGGCGGGGGGACCACATGTTGCATTTCTCCAGGTTAATTTATTGTCGATTAACTTGGTAGACGCGGCAGCGGGCAAAACCCTCACCTGCGAATGCGAATTATTTTCATTTATTTTTTTGCAGTTGCATTGCCGGCCCCTGCGCGGCGGCTTTCGGCGCCATGCCGATGGTGCTGGTGGCGCCGCTGCGCACGATCTGCACGGGCAACAGCTGCGGCAGCGCGGCGGCGAAGCGGTCGAGCTGGGTCAGGCTGAAGCTGCCGCCGATGCGCAGGCTGGCGACGGCGGGATCGCGCACGACGAAGCCCGTATCGCCATAGCGCTCGAACTCGGCCAGCGCCGCGCCCAGCGGCACATTGTCGAAGGTGATCCTGCCGTTGCGCCACGGCGCCACGCTGCCCGGGTCGAGGCTGGCGACGGCGGACAGGCGGCCGCTGGCATCGCTGCTGACGCCCTGGCCGGCGCGCAGCTCGAGCCGGTCCTGTCCTGTACCCGCCACGCGCACGTGACCATGCTGCACGGCCACGCGCAGCTTGCCGTCGTGCGCGAGGGTATTGCGCACGGAAAACTGCGTGCCCACCACCGTCACTGTCAAGGGGCCGCTCAGCACGTCGAAGGGCTGACCCTGCTTCGATGCCACCTGGAACAGCGCCTCGCCGTGCGCCAGGCGCACTTCGCGCCGCTGGCGGTACAGGGTGACGTGCAGCCGCGTGGCCGTGTCGAGCTGCACCTGGCTGCCGTCGGGCAGCGCGACGGCCAGGCGCTGGCCGCGCACGGTGGCATACGACTGGCTGAACGTCGGTTGCCGCCACCACTGGTAGCCGCCCGCGCCCACGCAGAGCAGCAACATGGCGGCGGCCGCATATGGCAGCGCGCGTAGCCAGTGGCGGCGGGGGCGGGAGGATGGCGCGGCGTGGGGCACTGCCCAGCGCGCGGCGACCTGCGCGGGAATCTGGCGCGCCGCGCGGTGCGTGTGTTGCAGTTGCGCATACGCTTGCGCATGCAGCGCATCGGCCGCCAGCCAGGCGGCACATTCGGCCTGTTGTTGCGCATCAAGGTTGCCGCGCCGGCTGAACCAGCTTGCCGCGGCCAGCGCCACGCCATCTTGCGTGGCGGCAAAGTCGGCGTACTCGCGCAACTCCGCCTGCTCCTGGGCAGAGGGGCCGAAATCATGGCGGGGCGGATGGGCGATCATGGACGGCATTATGCGCATTCCCGCAGAGAACGCAACTGCGCCTGGCAACTGAGCATGCCCCGCGCGATATGTTTTTCCACCATGCTGACGGAAATGCCCATGCGCGCGGCGATCTGCGCATGCGGCAATTCCTCGAACACGTGCAGCACGAAGGCGTCGCGGCAGCGTGGGGGCAAGGCGTCGATGGCGGCCACGCAGGCTTGCCAGTCCTGGCTGCTTTCCAGCGCCTGCTCCGGCTGCAGATGGCGCGGCCCTGCCGGATGCGCGGCCTCCGGCAGGGCGTCGAGTTCCTCGTGCTGGCGCAAGGCGGCGCGGCGGTGCTTGTCGATCAGCAGATTGCGCGCCGTGCGGTACAGCAGCGCGCGCGGTTCGCGCACGGCCGCTTCGCCCAGCACGCGCGCATAGCTTTCCTGCACCAGGTCGGCCGCAGCCTCGCGGTTGCGCAAGCTGCGCCAGCAAAAGTTCAACAGTTCTTTGTAATAGCGTGCAACCACGGCGTCCGATGTATGAGTCCGCAGCCAGAAGTGCCGCATATGAGAATGATTCTCATTATATGGCATGCCGGGATGCCGCGCTAAGCGGCTTGGCACACCGTGGCAGGCGTACAACGCTTTGCCGCTTGCCTGGCATGCGTTACCATCGGAAGTTAATATGGAGGCAAGATGGCTATTCAAATCATCAACACGGCGCCGGTAGCCGGCCAGCGGCCCGGTACTTCGGGCTTGCGCAAGAAGGTGGCTGTCTTCAGCCAGCCGCAGTATCTGGAAAACTTCGTGCAGAGCGTTTTTGACACGCTCGGCGACTGCCATGGCCAGACCCTGGTGCTGGGCGGCGACGGGCGCTTTTACAACCGCGCGGCCATCCAGACGGTGCTGCGCATGGCGGCCGCGCACGGCTATGCGCGCGTGCTGCTGGGGCAGGGCGGCATCCTGTCGACGCCGGCCGTCAGCTGCGTGATCCGCAAGCATGGCGCCAGCGGCGGCATCATCCTGTCGGCCAGCCACAACCCGGGCGGCCCCGATGGCGATTTCGGCATCAAGTACAACATCGCCAATGGCGGCCCGGCACCCGAAAAGGTCACCGAGGCCATCTACGCCTGCACGCAAGGCATCGCCGAGTACCGCATCAGCGACGCTGCCGACATCGATCTCGATACCCTGGGATTGGCGCGCATCGAACAGATGGATGTCGAAGTGATCGACCCGGTGCTCGATTACGCGGAACTGATGCAGCAGCTGTTCGATTTCGACGCCATCCGCGCCCTGTTCGCGGGCGGCTTGCGCATCTGCTTTGACGGCATGCACGCCGTTTCCGGCCCGTATGCGACGGCCATCCTGGAAGGCATGCTGGGCGCGCCGAAGGGCAGCGTCATCAACGGTGTGCCCCTGGAAGACTTCGGCGGTGGCCATCCGGACCCGAATCCCGTCAACGCGCGGGAATTGATCGCCATCATGGCGGCCGACGGGGCACCGGACTTCGGCGCCGCCTCGGATGGCGACGGCGACCGCAACATGATCGTCGGCCGGCGCTTCGACGTGACGCCCTCGGACAGCCTGGCCATCCTGGCCGCCAACGCCACCGTGGCGCCAGGCTACCGTGCCGGGCTGTCCGGCATCGCCCGCTCGATGCCCACCTCCGGCGCGGCCGACCGGGTCGCTGGCGCGCTGGGCATACCGTGCCACGATACGCCGACGGGCTGGAAGTTCTTCGGCACCCTGCTCGACGCGGGCCTGGCCACCCTGTGCGGCGAAGAAAGCTACGGCACGGGCTCGAACCACGTGCGCGAAAAGGATGGCCTGTGGGCCGTGCTGTTCTGGCTTAACCTGCTGGCAGCGAAAGGACAGTCCGTGGAAGACATCGTGCGCGCCCACTGGGCTACCTATGGCCGCAATTATTACTCGCGCCACGATTATGAGGACATCGACGGCGCCGCCGCGGCGCAGCTGATGGAAGCCGTGCGCGGCCAGCTGGCCGCCTTGCCGGGCCAGACGCTGGGCAGCTACACGGTGGCGCTGGCCGACGATTTCAGCTACACGGACCCCGTCGACGGCTCCGTGGCGACGCAGCAGGGCATCCGCATCATTATGACGGACGGCGCGCGCATCGTGCTGCGCCTGTCCGGCACGGGCACCGAAGGCGCCACCCTGCGCCTGTACCTGGAGCGCTATGAAGCCGATGTCGCGCAGCACGGCATTCCGACCCAGGAGGCGCTGGCGGGACTGATCGCCGTGGCGGAAACAGTGGCGCAGATCCGCGCGCGCACGGGGCGCGATGGGCCGACGGTGACGACGTAAAAAAAGGGCGCCCGAGGGCGCCCTTCTTCATTGCGGCGGATCAAACCGGCATCATGCTTTCGCCGGCACCACCGCCTGGCGGTAGTTGTCCACCATCTTGTAGCGCTTCGCATACAGGCCGAAGGCCAGCATGGCCACGGCGGCGAAGGCGGCGAAGAAGAACATCTGGAAGGCCGTCACGCTGATGCCGCTTTCGGCGATCTTGCCGATCACGCCTTCGTTCATGACGCTGCGGTTGACGATCAGCACCCACAGGTTGCCCACCGTGGTCGACAGATTCCAGAAGCTCATGATGGCGCCTTTCATCGAGACGGGTGCCTGGCTGTAGGCAAACTCCAGTCCAGTGGCAGAGACCAGCACTTCGCCGAACGTCAGCAGGGCATACGGCAGGATCTGCCACATGATGGAGACGGCGTTGCCGCTGTCGAGGGCCAGCTGCAAGAGGCCGATGACGATCCACGCCAGCGAGGAAAAACCGATACCGGCCGTCATGCGGCGCAGGGCCGTCGCTTCCAGGCCGAAGCGGTTCAGCATCGGGTACAGCACCAGGTTGTTGAACGGGATCAGCAGCATCACCAGCATCGGGTTCAGCGCCTGCATCTGCGCCGGCAGGAACCAGCTTGGTTTTTCCATGGTGTTCGCTTGCACGATCCACGTCGAGGCCTTCTGGTCGAACAGCGAGAAGAACGGCGTGACGAGGGCGAAGATGACGAGGATGCGCAGCACGGCGCGCACGCCTTCGACGGCTTCGTCAGGGTGGATGCCGCGCGCGCGTTCCAGCTGCATGGCCGTGCCGATGCTGCCGAAGGCAAGCAGCAATACCAGCGCGGTACACGCGGAAATCACGAAGCCCCATTCGGGAATGCTGTAGAACGCATACAGGGCGCCGATCACGCCGACGTAGGCCACGTACAGGCCGGGACGCGAACCGCCGTCGACACGGGCCAGCAGGGCCGTGCGGGCCACGCGGGTGAACGAATCGGGATTCGGCGGTGCCGGCGGCACGTGCACGTATTTCTTGGCGCCCATCCAGAAGACGATGGTGGCGGCCAGCATCATGATGCCGGGGATGCCGAAGGCGATCGATGGGCCGTAGTCGCGCAGGAACATCGGCATCAGCAGCGAAGCGAAGAAGGAGCCGAAGTTGATGATCCAGTAGAACAGGTCGAAGACCAGCTTGGCCTTGTGCTTGTTGGTCTGGTCGAACTGGTCGCCGACAAACGAGGCCACCAGCGGCTTGATGCCCCCGGAACCGAAGGCGATCAGGAACAGGCCGAAATAGAAGCCGTTGACGCTGTTTTCAAACAGGGCCAGGCAGGCATGGCCGGCGCAATACACGAGGCTGAGCCAGAAGATGGTGTTGTACTTGCCAAAGAATCGGTCGGCCAGCCAGCCGCCCAGCAGCGGGAAGAAATACACGCCGATGACGAAGGTGTGGAAGACGTGCTTGGCTTCGCCCGTGCGCTGGTCGATCGGGATCATCAGCAGCAGGGTGCTGATGAGGAATGGCGTCAGGATGTTGCGCATGCCATAAAAGCTGAAGCGTTCGCAGCCTTCGTTGGCGATGATGTACGGTATTTGCCGGGGCATTTTGCCCGTGGCGGTTTGTGTCTCGGCCGATGACATTGGCTCTCCCCAAGTTTTTTTTGTAAGCCGCGATGCTAAGGCCTGCCGCGTTTGCTTGCAACAGAAAAAACGGCCTGTCCGCTATTTCGCAGGGATTTGTAAGGTATTGATTTTCATAAAGACATTACTTTCGGCACTTGCACGCGCCGGGCGGGGCAGCAACAGCTGCATTTGCAGCATGCCATCCGGCGCGGGGCAGTCCTCCAGGACAAAGCCGCAAGCCAGGTACAGGGTCAATGCCGCGTGGTTGTCCTGCGCCACGGCCAGGCGCACGCGGCCCAGCTCGGGAATGGCGCAGGCATGGTCGATGGCGGCCTGCACCAGCTGCCGTCCCGCGCCGCGTCCGCGCGCCTGCGGCGCCACGTAGACGCTCCACAGGCTGCCCTTGTCGTGCACGACAGCGATCGGTTCGCGGCGCAGGCCGGCCATGCCGATCAATTGTTCCTTGTCGAAAGCGCCAAATATTATTTGGCAGGAGGAGGCGCGCAAGCGCTCGGCTATCTGTGCCAGCGGCAAGCCGCTTTCTGCCGCATGCGTGGTGCAGAAGGCGGCGGGCAGTTCGGCAATGCCGGCCAGGCGCAGGGCGCGGTAGGCGCTGGCGTCGTCGGGCGCGAGGGGGCGGACGGTGATGGCGGGCATGTGGGCGAGTATCGGGCTTTGATGCCAGAAAGTAAAGCTTGTGCTGCGCCGCCAGCGTCCCTGGCCATCGCGCCGGCTTCGGGCGTTACTGCGTGGCGATGCGCTGCATGGGCGCGTTGTCCTTGCGCCATTGTTCCAGGCTGATCAGGTCGCCGCTGACGATGTCGTCGACGAGGATGCGCTTGCCGTCGGGCGTGACGACAAAGCTTTCCCAGCGGTGCGCCGCATCGGGCGTGTTTTCAAAAAAGCTCAGCTGATAGCAGGCGACGCCATCGACGAGGCGCGTCTCGGGCGACGTTTCCATCACGGCGCCGTGCGCGCGGCCGCCCGAAGCCTTTTCGATATGCGCCGACCAGGCCTTGATTTCCGGCAAAGCCATCAGCGCATCGACGGCGCGCGCGTTCTGCTCCGGCGCCGCCGCCTGGCTGCCCACGGCATTGTCTGCCTGCGGCGCCGGCTGCTGGTGCAGGTAGAAAGCGCCGAGCCCGGCGGCCAGCAAGCCGGCCAGGATGCCGGCGATGATGGTGGTTTTGGAGGAAGAGGCGCGTGGCGGCATGATGGTGGGCGTGAGAAAGAGGGACGATGGCGGCCATGCTAAAGCAAAATGCACAGGCCGGCAATCGCCGGGCTTGTCAAATCAACAGGCCAACAGGCGAAAAAAAAGCTACCTTCCGTAGAAGATAGCTTTTCGGGGCTGCCGGGCAGGCGCAAACAGCTTTTGGTCTGCCTGTCCTGTCCCGGCGTATGCGGCTGAGCGCGCCGTCGCCTGCGCGCTCAGCCGCCGGACATTACATCATGCCGTCCATGCCGCCCATGCCGCCCATACCACCCATGCCGCCGCCCATGCCGCCGCCTGCTTTGTCGTCAGCGATTTCGCAGACCATGCAGTCGGTCGTCAGCATCAGCGAAGCGATCGAAGCGGCGTTTTGCAGCGCCGAACGGGTCACTTTGGCTGGGTCCAGGACGCCCATTTCAACCATGTCGCCATACGTGCCGTTGGCCGCGTTGTAGCCGTAGTTGCCCGTGCCAGCCAGTACGGCTGCCACGACGACCGACGCTTCTTCGCCAGCGTTTTGCACGATCATGCGCAGTGGCTCTTCCATTGCGCGCAGGACGATCTTGATACCAGCGTCTTGATCAGGATTGTCGCCCTTGACCGTGATGTTGGCGCGTGCGCGCAGCAGGGCTACGCCGCCGCCTGGCACGATGCCTTCTTCCACGGCAGCGCGGGTCGCGTGCAGTGCATCTTCAACGCGGGCTTTTTTCTCTTTCATTTCGACTTCGGTGGCTGCGCCAACCTTGATCACGGCAACGCCGCCAGCCAGTTTGGCTACGCGCTCTTGCAGTTTTTCACGGTCGTAGTCCGAGGTCGCTTCTTCGATCTGTACGCGCACTTGTTTCACGCGTGCTTCGATCGAAGCTGCTTCGCCGGCGCCATCGATAACGATGGTGTTTTCCTTGCCCACTTCGATGCGTTTCGCTTGGCCCAGTTCGGCCAGGGTCACTTTTTCCAGGGTCAGGCCGACTTCTTCAGCGATCACTTGGCCGCCGGTCAGGACAGCGATGTCTTCCAGCATGGCTTTGCGGCGGTCGCCGAAGCCAGGGGCTTTCACTGCGCAAGTTTTCAGGATGCCGCGGATGTTGTTCACAACCAGGGTGGCCAGCGCTTCGCCTTCGATGTCTTCTGCGATGATCAGCAGTGGACGGCCAGCTTTGGCGACTTGTTCCAGTACCGGCAGCAGGTCGCGGATGTTCGAGATTTTCTTGTCGCACAGCAGGACGAATGGGCTGTCCAGTACGGCAACTTGTTTCTCTGGGTTGTTGATGAAGTATGGCGACAGGTAGCCGCGGTCGAACTGCATGCCTTCAACGATGTCCAGCTCGTCGTTCAGCGACTTGCCGTCTTCAACGGTGATGACGCCTTCCTTGCCGACTTTTTCCATCGCTTCAGCGATACGCTCGCCGATCGAGTAGTCCGAGTTCGCCGAGATCGCGCCAACCTGGGCGATTTCCTTGGTCGTGGTGCAAGGACGGGCGATTTTCGCCAGTTCTTCGACGGTCGCTGCAACAGCCTTGTCGATACCGCGCTTCAGGTCCATCGGGTTCATGCCGGCGGCAACGAACTTCATGCCTTCGCGCACGATGGCTTGTGCCAGCACGGTGGCGGTGGTGGTGCCGTCGCCGGCGTTGTCGCTGGTGCGGGAAGCAACTTCCTTGACCATTTGCGCGCCCATGTTCATGAGCTTGTCTTTGAGTTCAACTTCTTTCGCTACCGAGACACCATCCTTGGTGACGGTAGGGGCGCCGAACGAGCGCTCCAGGACCACGTTGCGGCCTTTCGGGCCCAGCGTTACTTTGACTGCGTTGGCGAGGATGTTGACGCCTTCGACCATCTTGGCGCGCGCTGCGTCGCCGAATACTACTTCTTTAGCTGCCATGTTCAATTCTCCTGAGTTTCGGGATGTATCTGTCTACAACGTGGAAACAATTACTTGACGACGATCGCCATGATGTCTTCTTCGCGCATGACCAGCAGCTCATCGCCGTCAACTTTGACAGTTTGGCCGGCGTACTTGCCGAACAGGACGCGGTCGCCCACTTTGACATCCAGAGGACGCACTTTGCCGTCGTCGAGAATCTTGCCATTGCCTACGGCAAGGACTTCGCCTTGATCCGGTTTTTCAGCAGCTGCATCAGGAATGATGAGGCCGGACGCAGTCTTGGTTTCCTGGTCGAGGCGTTTGACGATGACGCGATCGTTCAATGGGCGCAGATTCATACAAAACTCCTTAAAGTTCAATGGATAGGTGTTGCTAAATGAATACATGCCTGGCACAGCGCCAGGCGTGCTTTCAGTGACCGCCGTTGAAAGCAGCCCGCAACGGTCAAGCAAACCCCATGTCATCCTGTCCTTGCCTGTATCCGGCAGTGGTGCATCGCGGCGTCGCCCGCCGCGTAGCGTTCCCTGCAGTGGCCTGGCAAGCACCATCAGTCCTGAGGATTGCTACGAAAGAGTTTGTTAGCACTCTCTACTAACGAGTGCTAATTATAGGGACGGTAGGGGGCTTATTCAAGGGCTTATTCTGCGGGAAGATAAGCATAGACGTTCTGCGCAGCCTGCATTTACGCAGGGTTTGCGCTGGCGCAAGCCAACTTCCCGGGCGTCAGCAACAGGCGCGACTCTAGCATGCCGTCCGGATAGGGGGCGTTCCTGTACGCACAGGAAACACAGTTTCACTATGGAATTTGATAAGATGATTGGAATTGCATATCAATATCGCCACATACCGCCACTTGCACCAGAAAGTACACCATGTCCTTCCCGATTTCCCATCCCGCGCTGCGCCTGCTGGGCGCTGCCGTCATCGGCCTCGCCTGCCTGGGCAATGCCGCCGCGCAGCCTGCCACCATTCTCGACGAGATCACTGTGGCTACCCTGACCTCGCTGGAAAAGGAAATGCTGCTCAATGACTTGTTCAACGATCTGAACAAGGACGACGACGACCAGGAAGCGCACGTGTGGGACAACGGCGGCGACAGCGGCGTGCTGGTGAAAGCCACGTATAACTTCAGCAATTCCGGCATGACGGAGCACAGCCTGAAGGCGCACGTCTGCCGCGACCTGAAATTCGTCGTCACGGCAGCCGATAAAACGCAGGACCTGAGCCGGCGCACCTGTTCGCAGAACAGCGGGCGCTGGGACGTGCAGGGCAAGGACCCGGCGCCCGTCGTGTCTCCGCCGTTCCTGTCCGACGTCACTATCGCCAAGCTGAATGCCAGGGAACAGAAAGCACTGCTGACGGCCGCCGTGCGCACCTTGAAGGATGAAGAGGATGGCAAGACGCGCCAGTGGAGCAACAAGGGCTTGGGCAATGCGGTGCCGCTGGCAGTGCGCCTGACGCCTTCGGGCACGGACGCCAAACCTGGCAGCTACCGCGAGACTTGCCGCGACCTGACGATGGTGCTTGACGGCAAGGGCGGACAACAGACGCTGACGCGCCGTTCCTGTGAAAACCGCTATGGCGGACTCGATATCGAACCCGATTACGTCGACGAGTAAAACGCTGCCATCGCGGCGCTGGCGGATGCGCGCACTTGGCGAAAAGCGCCGGAAAAAGCGTGTATTGTCCGCCAACTGCCCTGCATTGATGTAAATATGTGTGACAGCGGCGTGATTCGATTGACGCCCATGGAGCGTCCGCCCTATAGTGGCGGGATGATTTCCGAATTCAACGAATTATCCGACAAAATAGGCCTGCTGGCCGAAATGACCCATGCGCTGCGCCGTGAAAACGCGCAACTGCGCAAGGACAATGCCGCGCTGGCCGCCGATAACGCGCAGTATGTGCAGCGCATGCGCGAGGCGCAGGAGCGGGTGGAGGCGTTGCTGGAGAAAATTCCCGAACTGGTGCAAGCCGGTCTGGAGCAAGCCGCTTCCGAAGCGGGCGCCTATATTGGCGAGAACGAGAAGGAAGCGTAATGCCGCGTGTCGATGTCAATATCATGGGCCAGTCCTACAGCATGGTGTGCCGCGACGGCGAAGAGCGCGCGCTGCGCGAGGCGGCGATCTATCTTGATAGTAAAATGAAAGCCATCCGCGACGCGGGCAAGGTCAAGGGCAACGACCGCATCGCCGTGCTGGCCGCCTTGGGCGTGGCCGCGGAATTCCTCTCCGTGAAGTCGCCGCAAGGCCCGCTGTCGGAATTGACGATACTGGAAGTAAAGCAGAAAATCTCGGCCATGCACACGGTGTTGGATAGCGCGCTGACGCCCCAGGAAAACCTTTTTTAAGCGTGCACGCGACGATTTGTCTTTGCGATGCGCGATCAAAGGAGTAAACTTGGGTCTACCCTGCGGTGTTCGCGATTGCCATATATTCCTTGAACCATTTATGCGCATCGGTTGCGAATTTTGTTTGATGGGAGTGAGCGTCGCTCGTTCGACGAACCCGAAATTGAACTAACGTGACCACCTTGAACCGTTTGGTTCGGGATGCCGGCATAGCGGCACAGGCGGGGCCCAATTTGCAGTACATTGGTAGTACAACTGAAAACGGTTGCCGCATCATGCGCAACCGTTTTTTTACGTCTGCCGCTTTGACACGGAGTCTGCATGAAACAATACTGGCTGATGAAATCCGAACCCGATGAAGTGAGCATCGACGACCTGATGGCCGCGCCCCAGCACACCATGCCGTGGTTTGGCGTGCGCAACTACCAGGCGCGCAACTTCATGCGCGATGGGATGAAAGTGGGCGATGGCGTGCTGTTTTATCACTCGAGCTGCCCGCAGCCTGGCGTGGCGGGCGTGGCCGAAGTGGCCAGCGGCGCGTACCCCGATCACAGCCAGTTTGAAGAGGGTGGAAAATATTTCGACCCCACGGCCACACAAGAACAGCCGCGCTGGATCAGCGTCGACGTGCGCGGTGTGAAAAAGACGGCGCTGCTGCCCCTGTCCGAGATGCGCCAGATGCCGGAACTGGAAGACATGCTGCTGCTCAAGAAAGGCAGCCGTCTGTCGATCACGCCCGTGACGCCGGCGCAATGGAAAGTCATTACCGGCAAGCTGGCAGGCTAGCAAGCTAGCCCTCGACCCGGTTGCGGCCATTCTGCTTGGCCCGGTACAGGGCCTGGTCGGCGGCGGCCAGCAATTGTTCCGGCGTCTGTCCCGCGTCATTCAGGGCCAGGCCGATGCTGGCCGTCACCAGGCCGCCGCGCGACGGCGCATGGGCGATGGCGGTAGCGGCGATCGCTTCCTGCATCTTCTGCGCCACCGCCAGCGCGCCCGCGCGGTCGGTGGCGGGCAGGATGGCGGCAAACTCCTCGCCGCCGAAGCGCGCCGCCAGGTCGCTGGCGCGCGGCAGCGCGGAATGCAGGGCGGCCGCGATCTGCACTAGGCAGGCATCGCCATACGGGTGGCCGAAGGTATCGTTGAGGCTTTTGAAGAAATCGATATCGATGATCAGCAGCGCCAGCGCTTGATTGCTGCGCGCGGCGCGCTGCCATTCCAGCTGCAGGGTCTGGTCGAAGCAGCGCCGGTTGGCGATGCCCGTCAAGCCATCCGTCAGCGACAGTTTTTCCAGCTTGTCATGCGCAGCGCGCAAGGCCAGTTCGCTTTGCATGTAGCGGCTTTGCAGGGTGGCCGAGCGCAGCGCGTGGACCAGCAGCGCGACGAACAGCGACGTCGCCGCCAGGTAGAAGTGCGCGCGCATGACGGCAAAGCCCAGGCCCAGCAGGGCGGCCGTAAAGAAGATGGGACTGAAATTGTCGATCAGCAAGGTCAGCTTTTGCGGCGCATACTGCGCCGCTGCGCTTTCCGCGGGCTGGGCCGCCGGGACGTGCGCGGCCAGCACTACCAGCAGCAGGAATGGCAGGCCCGGCAGCACCTCGCTCCAGGCTTGCGTCACGCCCTGCAAGGTCAGATAGTTATACGCGGCCGCGCAGCCCGCATAGCACCATAAGAACACCGTCAGCAGCAGATAAAAGCGGCCCTGTTCGCCATCGCGGCGGTGCGCCAGCAGGCGCAGCGAGGCGCAACAGGCCAGGGCCAGGTTTTCCACGTTGTAGGTCAGCACCAGCAGGCTGGCGGGAATCGGCGCGATGGAGCGCTGGTCGAAGGGCGACACGGAAAAGATGGCCGTATAGGCCAGGTAGGCCGCCAGCAGCACTTGCACGGCATCGAGCCACTGCAGGGTGCGCGAAGGATGCTCGTGCGCCACGGACGACATGGCCAGCAGCAGGGGTGCGCCATACATGAAGTAGGCGAAGTCGGAAAAATACGTGGCGTCGGAGGCCACTTGTCCGCTCAGGTCTTGCCAGGCCGACAATATCATGCCCGTGCTCCAGAACAACATGGCCACGGCGAACAGGGCCCAGCCTGTCCTGGCGGCGCCCGCCGCGCTGACATAGGCGCAGCGGCAACAGGCGGCCAGCGCCAGCAGGGGAGAGACAATGCTGAATGCATAGCTGACCCAGGGTGCACGCGTGCCGGCCCAGGCCGTCAAGGTCAGCTGGGCCAGCACATAACAGGCGCCCAGCGCAATCGAGCATGTCAGTTTTTGCCCGGCAGGCGGCATGGCAAGGCACTCCCCGGTGGCGGCACGTGAAAACGATGATACCCAGATGTCAACAGCAAGTCCATTCCATACGGAAATTTTGCTGTTTTTAGGGAAATGTTGCCGGGGAGGGAGGAGGGGGGCGCGCCTGCCTGGCGCGCCACCGGGGGAACAGCGGTTTAGGTATTTGCCGGGCGGGCCTTGGTGGGTGGCGTGCCCACCACCTGGCTTTTATACGCCCACACCAGCAGCGCGATGGCGCCGACGATCATCGGCAGGGACAGCATCTGGCCCGAGGTGATCGGCACGCCCAGCCACACGACTTCCCAGTCCGGCGTGCGGAAGTATTCCGTGAAGAAGCGCGCGCAGCCGTACAGCAGGGTGAACATGGCGCCCACGGCCATGCGCGGGCGCTGCTTGCGCGCATACAGCCACAGGATGATGAACACCAGGATGCCGTCGACCAGCATCTGATAGAGCGGCGACGGATGCACGGGATACGGAATGCCTGGCCACTGCATGGCCCACGGCAGGGTGTCCGGGGCGATGCGGCCCGGCAGTTCGGCATTGATGAAATTGCCCAGGCGGCCGGCCGCGTAACCGAGCGGCACCAGCGGAGCGATGAAGTCGAGCACGTCGAACAGGTTGCGGCCCGCCTTGCGGCTCCACAGGTACATGGCCAGGATGACGCCGAGGAAGCCGCCATGGAAGGACATGCCGCCATGCCAGACCATGAAGATCTCGAGCGGATTGTGCAGGAAGTATTCGGGGCGGTAGAACAGCACTTCGCCCAGACGCCCGCCGATCACCACGCCCAGCATGCCGTAGAACAGCATGTCATCGAGGTCTTCCTTCTTCCAGCCCAGCACGGCAATATGCGGTTGCTTGATGCGCACGCGGCCCAGGATAATGAACAGGGCAAAGGCCAGCACATACATCAGGCCGTACCAGTGCACGGCGAGCGGGCCGATCTGGATGGCTATCGGGTCGGGCATCGGGTGTATCAGCATGGGGTTTCTTTCTTTGTTTAAAGCCAAGGTTGCGTAGTATGGGGGCGCTTGCGGTTTTTTGCCTTAGCGGCCACTTAATTTATCGTGCCGGGTGGCCTATCTGCTTGCGCAACAGCGCCAGAAAGCCTTGCAGCACGGCGGACGGATTGTCGCGGCGCCAGGCCAGGCCCGTTTCCACCAGCGGCGTGGCGTCCTGCAGCGGCCTGTATTCTACGCCCGGGCGCATCAGATTCGATACCGATTGTGGCACAAGCGCGATGCCCATGCCAGCCGAGACGAGGCTGACGATGGTTTGCATCTGGATCGCCTCCTGGCCGATCTGCGGCGTGATGCCGGCCGCGCGGAACACGCCGAGGATGGCGTCGTGCAGGGCGGGCGAGATGGCGCGCGGAAAGATGATCAAGGGCAGGGCCGGCACGTCGCGCAGGCGCACGGGTCCCGGCGACTTCAATACGTCGAGGCCGGACGGCGCGGCCAGCACCAGGGGTTCGGCCAGCACGGGCAGGTAGTCGAGTTCCCCCTTGGCCTTCTCGGGCAGGGGCGGAATCAGCAGGCCCGCATCCGTGCGCCCGGCCAGCAGTTCGTCCAGCTGCAGGTCGGAGGTGGCTTCCTGCAAGGCGATCTGCACCTGCGGATAGGCGGCGCGGTAGGCGCGCAGCAGGGGCGGCAGCACGCTGTAGTCGGCCGAGGAAACAAACGCCAGGCTCAGACGCCCCGCCTCGCCCTGTGCGGCCCGCCGCACGAGTGCCGGCAAATCCTGCGCCTGGGCCAGCAGCCGGCGCGCCTCGGGCAGCAGGGCCGTGCCGGCCGGCGTCAGCTGCACCTCGCGCCGCGTGCGCACGAACAGCGGGGCGCCCAGCAACTCTTCCAGGGCCATGATGGTCTGCGACAGGGGCGGCTGCGTCATGTGCAGGCGCGCGGCGGCGCGGCCGAAGTGCAATTCCTCGGCGACGGTGACAAAGTAGCGCAGCTGGCGTAGTTCAAGGTTCATATGCGTTTCCATGTGGAATAAGTTCTGTGATATATAAAACGACTCACAGACACGTGCATCATATATTTGACACTGGGACGCGCGCAAGGCAATCTGGCGTACCCCCACTGCATGCAGGGTTTTGTTGAAAATCCGGGCAGTCAGGCATCATTCATTTCTCGGAAGGTCCCCATCATGCCGCAATACCGCTCCCGCACCACCACCCACGGCCGCAACATGGCTGGCGCCCGCGCCCTGTGGCGCGCCACCGGCATGAAGGACGGCGACTTCGACAAGCCGATCATCGCCGTCGTCAACTCGTTCACCCAGTTCGTGCCCGGCCACGTGCACCTGAAAGACCTGGGGCAGATGGTGGCGCGCGAAATCGAAGCGGCCGGCGGCGTGGCCAAGGAATTCAACACCATCGCCGTCGATGACGGCATCGCCATGGGCCACGGCGGCATGCTGTATTCGTTGCCTTCGCGCGACCTGATCGCCGACTCCGTCGAATACATGGTCAACGCCCACTGCGCCGACGCCATGGTCTGCATCTCGAACTGCGACAAGATCACGCCGGGCATGCTGATGGCCGCCATGCGCATCAATATCCCCGTCGTGTTCATTTCCGGCGGGCCGATGGAAGCGGGCAAGGTCGTCAAGGTGGTCAATGGCACGCAGAAGATCATCAAGCTGGACCTGGTCGACGCCATGATCAAGGCGGGCGACAGCACCGTCTCCGACGCCGACGTGGCGGAAATCGAACGCTCGGCCTGTCCCACCTGCGGTTCCTGCTCCGGCATGTTTACGGCCAACTCGATGAACTGCCTGACCGAGGCGCTGGGCCTGGCCCTGCCCGGCAACGGCACCATCCTGGCCACGCATTCGGACCGCCAGCAGCTGTTCCTGCGCGCGGGCCGCCTGATCGTCGAACTGGCCAAGCGCCACTACGAGCAGGACGATTACTCGGTGCTGCCACGCTCGATCGCCACCAAGGCGGCGTTTGAAAACGCCATGGCGCTCGACGTCTCCATGGGCGGCTCGACGAATACCGTGCTGCACTTGCTGGCCGCCGCGCACGAGGCGGAAGTGGCATTCACGATGGCCGACATCGACCGCATTTCGCGCAAGGTGCCTTGCCTGTGCAAGGTCGCGCCGATGACGGACAAATACCATATCGAAGACGTGCACCGCGCCGGCGGCATCGTGGGCATCCTGGGCGAACTGGCGCGCGCCGGCCTGCTCAACACGACCCTGCCGACCATTCACGCGCCGACCCTGGCCGACGCCATCGCGCAAAACGACATCATGTGCACGGACAATCCGGCCGTGCATGAATTGTTCCGCGCCGCGCCGGGCGGCGTGCCGACGCAGACGGCGTTTTCGCAGTCGGAGCGCTTCGCGGCCGTCGACACGGACCGCAGCACGGGCTGCATCCGCGACAAGGCCCATGCGTACTCGCAGGATGGCGGCCTGGCCGTCTTGTACGGCAACCTGGCCGAAAAGGGCTGCATCGTCAAGACGGCGGGCGTGGATGAAAGCATCCTGAAATTCTCGGGCAAGGCGCGCGTGTTCGAAAGCCAGGACGCGGCCGTGGCAGCCATCCTGGAAGACACCGTGCATGAAGGCGACGTCGTCATCATCCGCTACGAAGGTCCGAAGGGCGGCCCCGGCATGCAGGAAATGCTGTACCCGACTTCGTACATCAAGTCGAAGGGCCTGGGCAAGGCGTGCGCGCTGTTCACGGACGGGCGCTTCTCGGGCGGTTCCTCGGGCCTGGTGATCGGCCACGCTTCGCCGGAAGCGGCCGAAGGCGGCGCCATCGGCCTGGTGGAAGAGGGCGACTTCATCGACATCGACATCCCCGAGCGCACGATCAACCTGCGCGTCACGGATGCCGAGCTGGCCGCGCGTCGCGCCGCCATGGAAGCGAAGGGCGATGCGGCCTGGCTGCCCGTCAACCGCGAGCGCTATGTGTCGCAGGCGCTGCAGGCGTATGCGGCCCTGACGACGTCGGCCGACCGGGGCGCCGTGCGCGATCTGTCGCAGCTGAAGAAACAGAAACGCTGATTTGTTGCATAAGTGCGACTGCCGGCCCCGTTTGACGATGCGGGGCCGCTTGTCGTTACATCGCCTTACAAACAACATGGTCATGCGCGTGCAGTTGGGGCAGAATGTAAGTGCCTGAAACGACGACATTGCGTTACTACATTGAAACGCTTGATCTGGGCTCGTGGTGCATCTGCGGAAACACAGTAAAATGCCGCAGGAAGTAACTTTGGAGAAAAGACAATGAAACGTTTTATGTTGGTGAGTGTATTGGCCGTATCGGCTCTGGCATCGCAAGCAGCGTTGGCCAATCCGGACCTGGCGAAAGCAAAAAACTGCATGGCTTGCCACGCGGTGAGCACGAAACTGGTGGGCCCTGCGTTCAAGGACGTGGCTGCCAAGTACGCCGGTCAGAAAGACGCGGAAGCCAAGCTCGTGGCGAAAGTCATGAAGGGCGGTTCCGGCACCTGGGGCGCGATCCCGATGCCAGCGAACCCGCAAGTGAGCGATGCGGAAGCCCACACCCTGGTCAAATGGGTACTGGCACAGAAATAATCTGTGCCGCAGTACCTGCAATTAGCGCGCCGGCAATCCCGGCGCATTTTTTTTGCCCGTTGCCTTCCGCAGATTGCCCATGCCTTCCAGGCTTGCCCGCACGGCCTCGTCGAGCGGCGTATGCGGCTCCTGGCCCAGCACGGCCAGCAGATGCGCATTTCCCATGCGCAAGGGCGTTTGCCACAGATAGCGCATCTCGCGCATTTCGCGCAGGGTCGCCACGAAGGGCGACGCCAGTGCCACCAGCCACCACGGAAAACGCCGCATGGCGGGCGCGGCTCCTGTCGCCTGTTCCACCACGCGGGCAATCGCCCCTGTCATTTGCCGGCCGTCGTGGTCCCAGTGCCCGGCCATGTGAAAGCGCGCAAACGGGGGCAGGGTGTCGCGTATCGCCAGCAATTGCAGCATCGTGCGCGCCACGTCGGGCAGGTAGGACCACTGGTGGCCCACGCCGGGCGCGCCCGGATACAGCACCTTGCGCACTTCCTGGCCCGGTTTTACCAGTCCCTGCGAAAACCAGTTGTTGCCGGCGCGGGGGCCGAAGAAGTCGCCTGCGCGCACGATGATGACCCTGGCGCCCTGCGTGCTGGCCCATTCCAGCCGCGCTTCCAGTTCCACGCGGATGGCGCCCTTGCGCGTCAGCGGGCGCTGCGGCGCGTCTTCCGCAAGCAAGTCTCCCGATGCGGGAAAGGCGTCGGGCCCGAAGTTGTACACGGTGCCAGGCAGCACGATGGTGGCGCCTTCGGCAATCGCCGCGGCGATGGTGTTGTCGAGCATGGGCAGCACCAGCTGGCCCCAGTTCCGGTAGCCGGGCGGGTTGACGGCGTGCACGATGACGGCGCAGCCCTTGGCGGCCGCCAGCACGTCCGCGCGCGACAGCGCATCGCCGCGCAGCCACTCGATGCTATCTCTCCGTGGCGATGGCGCTTCTGCCCGCGTCAGGGCGCGCACCTGCCAGCCCGCCGCCAGGAGCTGGCGCATCATCTCGCCGCCGATGCCGCCCGTGGCGCCCAGTACCAATGCCGTGTTTTTCGTGTGCTCCATCATGACCTCCGTGTGGTTGATGGCGCCAGTATCTGCCGCGCAAGGTTAATTGGGAATTGACGAGTGTCGACCATAGGCTATACATTTATGTATGACTACCGCCATCGCCTGGGAATATTACCGTTCGCTATTGGCCGTGCTGAAGCACGGTTCCCTGTCCGGCGCGGCACGTGCGCTGGACATCACGCAGCCCACCGTCGGCCGGCATATCGCTGCCCTGGAGCAGGCGCTGGGCGCGACCCTGTTTACGCGCTCCCAGTCGGGCTTGCTCCCCACGGAAGTGGCGCTGGCGCTGCGGCCCCATGCGGAAACGATGGAGCATACGGCCGCCCTGATGCAGCGCGCCGCCAGCAGCCAGGGGCAGGGCGTGGCCGGTGTCGTGCGCATCGCGGCCAGCGAAGTGGTGGGCGTCGAGGTGCTGCCGGCCATACTGGCCCGCCTGCGCGCGCGGCATCCGGGCTTGATCATTGAATTGGTATTAAGCAACAAGGTGCAGGATCTGCTGCGCCGGGAGGCGGACATTGCCGTGCGCATGCTGCGTCCGCGCCAGGAACAGCTGGTGGCGCGTAAGGTGGGCGATATCGAACTGGGCCTGCATGCGCATGTGGATTACCTGGCGCGGCATGGCACGCCGCTGGCGCTGGCCGATCTGGCGCGCCATGCCGTCATCGGCTACGACGAGGCGAGTCCCTTCGTGCGCAACGCGGGCGCGGCTTTCAATGGATTTACGCGGGAAAACTTTGCATGGCGCAGCGACAGCGACCTGGCGCAACTGGCCCTGATACGCGCGGGCGCCGGCATCGGCGTGTGCCAGGCGGGGCTGGCGGCGCGCGATCCGGCCTTGCGGCGCGTGTTGCCGCAAGCGTTTGCGCTGCCGATGGAAACCTGGATCACCATGCATGAGGATTTGCGCGGCAGCCTGCGCTGCCGCGCCACCTTCGACGCGCTGGCCGAAGGGTTACTGGCTTATGTAGCCGGACAGCCGTTTATTTAACGACTTCCATCTTGGTCTTCTTGCCGTCACGGTAAGTGAACAAGGTCAGCGCGCCATCCTTGATGTCGCCGTTGGCATCGAACGAGATCGGACCCGTCACGCCCTGGTAGTGCACCTTCGCCAGGAACGGCAGGTAGACGGACGGTTTCGACGACTTGGCATCCTGCATGGCGGTGGCCATGGTCATCACGGCGTCGTAGACGTACGGCGCGTACAGCTGCACTTCCATGTTGTACTTTTGCTTGTAGCGGGCGCGGAAATCGTCCATGCCTTTTTGCTGCGCGCCCGTCACGCCGCCCGCTTCCGCGCAGGTGACCATGTCTTCGCCCACGGCGTCGCCCGCCAGCTTGCCCAGCGGTTCCGTGCACAAGCCATCGCCGCCCATGAACTTGGCCTTGATGCCCAGCGCCTTCATCTGGCGCAGCATGGGGCCGCCGACGGAATCCATGCCGCCAAAGAAGACCAGGTCGGGATTCTTGGATTTGATGCTGGTCAGGATGGCATTGAAGTCGGTCGCGTTGGCATTCGTAAATTCCTTGCCGACGATTTGCACGCCAGGCGCCGCCTTCTTGGCGCCCTTGACGAACTGTTCCGCCACGCCCTGCCCGTAAGCCGTGCGGTCATCGATGACGGCGATTTTCTTCGCCTGCAGCTTGCCTACGGCATATGCGCCCAAAGTCCCGCCCAGCTTGTTGTCATTGGCGACGACGCGGAAGGCCGTGTTGAATTTCTGCTGGGTATATGTCGGGTTGGTGGCGGCCGGCGAAATCTGCGGAATGCCGGCATTGAAGTAAATGCGCGAGGCGGGAATCGTCGTGCCCGAGTTCAGGTGGCCGACCACGCCGTTGACCTTGGCGTCGACCAGCTTTTGCGCCACGGCCGTGCCCTGCTTGGGATCGGCTGCGTCATCTTCGGGCACCAGCACGAATTTCACGACTTTGCCGTCGATCTTGAAGCCTTTGGCGTTCAGATCCTCGATCGCCATCTTGGCCGCGTTCTCATTATCCTTGCCCAGGTGGGAGCTGGCGCCAGAGACCGGGGCGACGTGGCCTATCTTGATGATTTCCTGCGCGTCCGCATGGCCGGCAAAGGCGAGGGCGAGGGCGAGAGGAAGGACTTTGGTCTTGAGCAGCATAAACATTCTCCAATGGATAAAGATACGGCGGCGTCTCGTGAAAACCGCTTCGACAGGCGGTACGTGTGAAGAAAGGTACAACAAAAAACAGGCGGCGCAAAGCCGCTTTTCGGGCTTTTTGCATTTTGTCGCAACAATCACCAAAGTGAGGCGCGATGCACCGATTTCGCAGGCGCGAGCGCACCAAAGAATGGCGTTGCAAGAAGGAATAGGGTAGGTGGGTAGGTCGGGTTAGGGGGAATGCTGGGGTCAGACCCGTCGGGTCTGACCCCGGATTTTTGCCGGTGGGTGAAATGGTGCCACCGACAGACGGACGTGCAGTTACTGCGCGGGCGGATGCAAATGCCCCAGTTCGTGGCTCACCGCATGCGCGACGATCTGTTCCAGCGACTGCTGCAAGTCTTCGCGCAGGGCGCCGCGCATGCCGATCAGGGCGTTTTGCAGGGCCGTTTGCAGGACGTGGGCGATGCGCTCTTCCAGCAGGTGGTCGATCTTGCCCTGCACCTGGTGCAGGATGCGCTGCGTCAGCCGCTGTTCGATGGCGTCCCAGTCGGGCTGGACCACGCTTGGCGGCAACGCCGGCGTTTCCGCGACCGCTAGCGTAGCCGCAGCTGGCGCCGCCTCGGCCACTTCCGGCCCCAGCAGCACCTCCGTCAGCAGGGGGATGCCCTGGTCGAATGGCGGTTGATTCATGTCTTCCCTGCCACGAAGTGGGTCGGCTGCACGTTTTGCTGGCGGTAATGCAGGAAGCGCTGGCGGCCCGCCTGCGCATCTTGCTCATCCATGGAGACGATCTCGAAGACGCGCTGGAACTGCGCGTAGTTGGCGGGCGGCAACTGGGACAGGTTGACGAGGATGTCGTGATGGGGCAGCTCCGCCGCTGCGTCATCGGTGAGGATGATGGGCGTTTGCGCCGCCAGCGGATCGCCGGCCAGCACATGCGGCAGGAAATCCGTGGCGGAAATGGTCCACATGGCGCTGTTCAAGGCGTCGAGCTGGGCGCTGTCTTGCGCCAGCACGACGACCTTGTTGCCGGCCATATAGGCCTTGCGCGCCAGGCGGCAGGCGTAGGCCAGCTTGTCCGGCACGTTGCTGTGAAAATCGACGCGGCTCATGGCGGCTCAGGCTGCCATGCCGCTGTGGCGCAGCAGGGCGTCGATCGACGGTTCGCGACCGCGGAAGGCCGTGAATGATTCCAGCGCGGGGCGCGAGCCGCCGACGGACAGGATTTCCTGCAGGTAACGCTTGCCCGCCGCCGTGGTGGCGGCAGGTCCCAGCGCCCTGGCTTCCTCAAACGCCGCATACGCGTCGGCGGACAGCACCTCGGCCCACTTGTAGCTGTAGTAGCCAGCCGCGTAGCCGCCGGAGAAAATGTGCCCGAAGGCATTCTGGAAGCGATTGAACGGGGGCGGGATGAGCAGCGAAAACTTGGCGCGCACGCCGTCGATCAGCTGCTGCACGCTTTGGCCCGTGCCGGCATCGTAGTCATAGTGCAAATGCATGTCCAGCAAGGAAAATTCCACCTGGCGCAAGGTTTGCAGGCCGGACTGGAAATTCTTGGCGGCCAGCATCTTGTCGTACAGCGCGCGGGGCAGCGGCTCGCCCGTGACGGCATGCGCCGTCATGTGTTCGAGCACTTCCCATTCCCAGCAGAAATTTTCCATGAATTGCGACGGCAGTTCCACGGCATCCCATTCGACGCCGGAAATGCCCGACACGCCCAGCTCGTCGACCACCGTCAGCATATGGTGCAGGCCGTGGCCGAATTCGTGGAACAGGGTGATCACTTCGTCGTGCGTGAACAGGGCAGGCTGTACCTTGCCGTCGACCACGGCCGGTTCCGTGAAGTTGCAGGTGAGATAAGCGATCGGCGTTTGCACGTGTTGCGCGTCGGCGCGGCGGCCGCGCGCGTCGTCCATCCAGGCGCCGCCGCTCTTGCCGGCGCGCGCATACAGGTCCAGATAGAACTGGCCGACCAGCTTGCCGTCGCGCTCGATGCGGTAAAAACGCACGTCCGGGTGCCACACGGGCGCCGTATCGGGCTTGATCTCGACCGCGAACAGGTTCTGGATCTGGCGGAACAGGCCGTCGATCACCTTGTGTTCAGGGAAGTACTGTTTGACTTCCTGGGCCGAGAACGCGTAGCGGCGTTCCTGCAGCTTTTCGGAAGCGTACGGCACGTCCCACGCCTGCAGCTCGGCGATGCCCAGTTCTTCCCGTGCGAATTGTTTCAGTTCTGCCAGGTCCTTCTCGGCAAACGGGCGCGCGCGTTTGGCCAGGTCTTCCAGGAAAGCGATGACTTGCGCGGGCGAAGTGGCCATTTTGGAGACCAGCGACACTTCGGCGAAATTGGCGTAGCCGAGCAGTTTTGCCTCTTCGTCGCGCAACTGCAACAGGGTGACGATGTTGTGCGTGTTGTCCCACTCCTCTTTTTTGCTGAAGACCTCGCCCTGGTCCGACGCCTTGGTGGCGTTGGCGCGGTAAATGGTTTCGCGCAGCGCGCGGTTGTCGGCAAATTGCAGGATCGGGTAGTAGGAAGGGAAGTGCAGCGAGAATTCATGGCCTGGCTTGCCGGCTTTCTCGGCGGCGGCGCGCGCGGCGGCCTTCACGTCGTCGGGCAGGCCGGCCAGTTCAGCTTCGCTCTCGACCAGCAACTTGTAGTCATTGGTGGCATCGAGCACGTTTTCGGAAAAACGCGTCGAGACGGCCGCGTGTTCTTCCTGGATGGCGCCAAAGCGCTCTTTCTTGTCCTCTGGCAACTCGGCGCCACCGAGGCGGAAGTCGCGCACGGCATTGTCGACGATGCGCCGGCGCGCCGGCGACAGGCTGGCGAAATCGGCGCGCGCCTGCAATTGCTTGTATTTGCCGAAGAGGATTTCGTTCTGGCCCAGCTCGGTCCAGAATTCCGTCACCTTGGGCTGGTTCGCATTGTAGGCGGCGCGCAGTTCCGGCGTATCGACCACGCTGTTCAAGTGGTTGACGATGCTCCAGGCGCGGCCCAGGGTTTCGGCGATCTGGTCCTGGGGGGCGACGAAGTTTTCCCAGCTCACTTCTTCCATGGGCGCTTCCAGCTGCGCCACCGTGGCGCGCGCCTGGGCCAGCAGGGTATCGATGGCAGGCGTGACATGCTCGTGCGTAATCGCGTCGAAGCGTGGCAGGCCGGAAAAATCAAGCAGGGGATTGGTGTTCATCGTCGGTTCGTCCATTCTGTCTTCATATATGGAGCGCCTGAAAAATGTTCAAGGCCAGGCAACGCCGCCATGAGCATTGTCTCAGGTGCTCCTCTTAAATGCGCTCGGCGGCTTCGACCGTATTCATCAGCAACATGGTGATCGTCATCGGCCCCACGCCACCCGGTACGGGCGTGATGTGCGACGCGACGTCTTTCACTCCGGCAAAATCCACGTCGCCGCACAGCTTGCCGTCATCGTCGCGGTTCATGCCCACGTCGATGACGATGGCGCCCGGCTTGACCATGTCGGCCGTCAGAGTGTTGCGGCGGCCGACGGCGGCCACGACCACGTCCGCCTGGCGCGTGTACAGGCCCAGGTCCGGGGTCGCACTATGGCAGATGGTGACGGTAGCGTTCGCTTGCAAGAGCAGCAGGGCCATCGGCTTGCCGACGGTGTTGCTGCGGCCGATGACGACGGCGTGCTTGCCGCGCAGGTCCACGCCCGTGCTTTCGATCAGTTTCATGCAACCGTACGGCGTGCACGGGCGGAAGCCTGGCAAGCCCGTCATCAGTTCGCCAGCGCTCAGCACGGAATAGCCATCCACGTCTTTCGTCGTGGCGATCGCTTCGATGACCTTGTGCGGGTTGATGTGCTTGGGCAAGGGCATTTGCACGAGGATGCCGTGGATGGCCGGGTCGGTGTTCAGGCTGGCGATGCGTGCCAGCAAGTCCGCTTCGGACAGGTCCGCTTCATATTTTTCCAGCACCGAGTGAAAACCCACGTCGCCGCACGCCTTGACCTTGTTGCGGACATACACCTGGCTGGCCGGGTCTTCGCCGACGAGTATCACGGCCAGGCCGGGCTGGGTGCCCTTGGCCGTGAGGGCGGCGGCGCGCGTGGCGATCTCGCTGCGCAGTTTTTGGGAGAGGGCGATTCCGTCGATCAGTTGTGCTGGCATGGTAGGGAGGCTGAGAGCTGGTGGGAGGGAAAAGTCAGATTATAAAGCCGGGCGGCGCAAAGGGGCGGTTTTGGCGCCAATGCCGTGACGTTAAAAGGCGGGCCGGAGACGCGAGCCTGAGAAAATGCCGATGGCGGCGTTGCAGCTCCTTGCCGTACTGGCGTACTGTCTGTGTCGCCGCGCCTTGCCCTCGACATTTTTCAGGCCCGCTTGGCCCGGCATGCCTGTGCGAACGACTGGGGTGTCAATGCGTTTTGCTGGTGTGCCCGTGGGCCGTACCCCTCCCGAGATTTGCTTTGAAGGGGAGGAGGCCGCCAACTTGCCTGCATTCCGCTTGTGGCGCCGCCATTTGCTACTTTGCACATCCTAGTTTCCGGGCAGAATTTGCGGCAGTGCAGCATAAATTTCATAGGGTGATTTCATGATGTGAAATGCTATATCGTAATTTGAAAAATAGTAAATACGCTGTTAGAATCCCCACACTAAACCGACTTAATAGTAAATAATCAGCGAAATACCGTCCGACAGCGATCCGGAAAATCGGGGTGGGGCGTTCACAAAGGAGACTCAACAGATGTCAGCTCAACTGAACCAGGTAACGACACAGATCGGCACCGACCCGGATATGCAGGAAACCAAGGAGTGGCTGGACGCGCTCGAAGCCGTTCTGGAAAATGAAGGTCCGGAACGCGCGCATTACCTGATGGAGCGCATGGTTGACCTGGCTCGCCGCCGCGGCGCCCAGATCCCGTTCTCCAGCACCACCGCCTACGTCAACACCATCCCCACCAAGCAAGAAGCACACTGTCCCGGCAACCTGGAATACGAAGAGCGCCTGCGCTCGTGGATGCGCTGGAACGCCATGGCCATGGTCGTCAAGGCCAACCGCGCCGACGGCGACCTGGGCGGCCACTTGTCCTCGTTCGCTTCGCTGGCGAACATGCTGGGCATCGGTTTCAACCACTTCTGGCACGCGCCAACGGCCGACCACGGCGGCGACCTGCTATACATCCAGGGCCACTCCTCGCCCGGCGTCTACGCGCGCGCCTTCCTCGAAGGCCGCTTGACGGAAGAGCAGATGCTGAACTTCCGCAAGGAAGTCGACGGCAAGGGCCTGTCCTCGTACCCGCATCCGAAGCTGATGCCTGACTTCTGGCAATTCCCGACCGTGTCGATGGGCCTGGGCCCGCACATGGCGATCTACCAGGCACGCTTCCTGAAGTACCTGCACGCACGCGGCATCGCGAAGACCGACAACCGCAAGATCTGGGCCTTCTGCGGCGATGGCGAGATGGACGAGCCGGAGTCCTTGGGCGCGATCGGCCTGGCCGCACGCGACATGCTCGACAACCTGGTCATCGTGGTCAACTGCAACCTGCAGCGCCTGGACGGCCCTGTGCGCGGCAATACCAAGATCATCCAGGAACTGGAAGGCGAATTCCGCGGCGCGGGCTGGAACGTCGTCAAGGTCATCTGGGGGCCGGGCTGGGACGCCCTGCTGGCACAGGACAAGGAAGGCATCCTGCAGCGCGTGATGATGGAAACCGTCGACGGCGAGTACCAGAACTACAAGGCGAAAGATGGCGCCTACGTGCGCAAGCACTTCTTTGGCAAGCATCCGAAGCTGCTGGAAATGGTTGCCAACATGACGGACGACGACATCTGGCGCCTGACCCGTGGCGGCCACGATCCGCACAAGATCTACGCGGCATTCAAGATCGCCCAGGAACACAAGGGCCAGCCTACCGTCCTGCTGGTGAAAACCATCAAGGGTTACGGCATGGGCAAGTCCGGCGAAGCGCGCAACACGGCGCACCAGACGAAAAAACTCGACGACGAAGCCATCCGCGAAATGCGCGACCGCTTCTCGCTGCCGATCCCGGACGACAAGCTGGCCGACATCCCGTTCTTCAAGCCTGCCGACGATGCGCCGGAAATGGTCTACCTGCACGAGCGCCGCAAGGCCCTGGGTGGCTACCTGCCGCAGCGCCGCCAGAAGTCGGAAGAAACCCTGCCGGTGCCTGGTCTGGACGCGTTCAAGAACGTGCTCGAAGCGACGCCTGAAGGCCGTGAAATCTCGACCACGCAAGCATTCGTGCGCGTCATTTCGACCCTGCTGAAAGACCCGAACCTGGGCCAGCGCGTGGTGCCTATCCTGGTCGATGAATCGCGTACCTTCGGCATGGAAGGCCTGTTCCGCCAGATCGGCATCTACAACCCGAAAGGCCAGTTGTACGAGCCGGTCGACAAAGACCAGGTCATGTACTACCGCGAAGACAAGGCTGGCCAGATCCTGCAAGAGGGCATCAACGAAGCGGGCGGCATGAGCTCGTGGATCGCCGCGGCGACGTCGTATTCGACCAACGACCGCATCATGATCCCGTTCTACACTTTCTACTCGATGTTCGGCTTCCAGCGCATCGGCGACCAGGTGTGGGCTTCGGCCGACATGCGCGCCCGCGGCTTCCTGATGGGCGGCACCGCTGGCCGTACGACCCTGAATGGCGAAGGCTTGCAGCACGAAGATGGCCACAGCCATATCTTCGCCGCGACCATCCCGACCTGCATGCCGTACGATCCGACCTTCAGCCATGAAGTCGCCGTCATCATCCAGGACGGCCTGCGCCGCATGATCGCCAACCAGGAAGATGTGTTCTACTACATCACGATCATGAACGAGAACTACGCCCAGCCAGGCATCAAGCCAGGCCAGGAAGAAGGCATCCTGAAAGGCATGTACAAGCTGCAGGAAGGCCAGGCTGACGCCAAGCTGCGCGTACAGCTGATCGGTTGCGGCACCATCCTGCGCGAATCGATCTTCGCCGCCGAGCTGTTGCAAAACGACTGGGGCGTGGCTGCGGACGTGTGGTCGGCGCCGTCGCTGACCCTGGTGGCCCGCGATGGCCAGGATGCGGAACGCTGGAACATGGTCAACCCGTCGAAAGAGCAGCGCGTGCCGTACGTGACGTCGCTGATGCAGGACACGGATGGCCCGATCGTCGCCACGACCGACTACATGCGCGCGTTTGCAGAACAGATCCGCGCCTTCATGCCGAAGGGCCGCACTTATAAAGTGCTCGGTACCGATGGCTTTGGCCGCTCGGACAGCCGCGCCAAGCTGCGCGAGTTCTTCGAAGTGAACCGTTATTATGTCACCGTGGCTGCGCTCAAATCGCTGGCCGACGAAGGCAAGATCGACGTGTCGGTGGTGGAGCAGGCGATCGCCAAGTACGGCATCGACGCGAACAAACCGAATCCGGTGACCCAGTAATCGTTGTGCGGACCCGATGATGCCAGGGCGGTGCGAAAGTGCCGCCCTGGCGTGTGTGCGGGTCCATCTGACAAATAAAATAACGGAGCAAGCTATGAGCATTGTGGAAGTCAAAGTCCCGGATATCGGCGATTTCAAGGAAGTCGAGATCATTGAACTGATGGTCAAGCCAGGCGATACGGTCAAGGTCGACCAGTCCCTGATCACGGTCGAATCGGACAAGGCCAGCATGGAAATTCCATCGAGCCACGCCGGTGTCGTCAAGGAATTGAAAGTCAACGTGGGCGACAAGATCGCCGAAGGTTCGCTGGTCCTGCTGCTGGAAGTGGCGGACGACGCTTCGGCACCAGCGCCTGCCGCTGCCGCTCCGGCACCGGCTGCTGAAGCTGCACCAGCCGCCGCTCCTGCGGCCGCGCCAGCGCCTGCCGCTTCCGGCGCGCCTGCGCTGGTGGAAGTGACCGTGCCCGATATCGGCGACTTCAAGGAAGTCGAAGTCATCGAACTGATGGTCAAGGTGGGCGATGCGATCAAGGTCGACCAGTCGCTGCTGACGGTCGAATCGGACAAGGCCAGCATGGAAATTCCATCGAGCCATGCCGGTATCGTCAAGGAATTGAAGGTCAAGGTTGGCGACAAGGTTGCCAAGGGTTCGCTGGTGCTGGTCGTTGAAACGACCGGCGGCGCTGCCGCTCCTGCTGCAGCACCTGCCGCCGCACCGGCGCAAGCTGCCGCCGCGCCAGCCGCTGCCGTCGCTTCGGCGCCGGTGCCTGCCGCAGCACCTGCTGCTGCCCCGGCGCCAGTGGCCGCCGCCCCTGCCGTGAATGGCAAGCTGGCGCACGCCTCGCCATCGATCCGCAAGTTCGCGCGCGAACTGGGCGTGGACCTGACCCGCGTGGGCGGCTCCGGTCCGAAGGGCCGCATCACCCAGGAAGACGTGCAGAACTTCGTCAAGGGCGTGATGTCGGGCGCCGTCGCCGCGCCGAATGCGCCGGCCGCCAAAGCCGGTTCGGGCGTGGGCCTGGATCTGCTGCCATGGCCGTCGCTGGACTTCAGCAAATTCGGCACGACCGAATTGCTGCCGCTGTCGCGCATCAAGAAAATCTCGGGTCCTAACCTGCACCGCAACTGGGTCATGATCCCGCACGTCACGCAGTTCGACGAAGCGGACGTGACGGACCTGGAAGCGTTCCGCGTCGACACCAACGCGGCCAATGCGAAGAACAAGGATGCGGCCAAGCTGACCATGCTGGCCTTCGTCATCAAGGCATCCGTTGCCGCGCTGAAGAAATTCCCCGCGTTTAACGCTTCGCTCGACGCCAAGGGCGAAAACCTGATCCTCAAGCAGTACTACAACATCGGCTTCGCTGCCGACACGCCGAATGGCCTGGTGGTACCGGTGATCAAGGGCGCGGACCAGAAGTCGGTCTCGCAGATCGCCCGCGAAATGACGGAATTGTCGTTGCAGGCGCGCGAAGGCAAGCTGAAACCGGCCGACATGCAGGGCGCCAGCTTCACGATTTCGTCCCTGGGCGGCATCGGCGGCACGCACTTCACGCCTATCGTCAATGCGCCGGAAGTGGCGATCCTGGGTCTGTCGAAAGCCTCGATCAAGCCGGTATGGGATGGCAAGGCCTTCCAGCCGCGCCTGATGATGGGCACTTCGCTGTCCTACGACCACCGCGTGGTCGATGGCGCGATGGGCGCGCGATTCTCCGTGTACCTCGGCGAAGTCCTGGCCGACATGCGCAAAATTCTGCTGTAAGGAGCGATTGATGAGCACAGTAGAGGTAAAAGTACCGAATATCGGCGACTTCAAGGAAGTCGAAGTCATCGAACTGATGGTCAAGGTAGGCGACACCATCAAGGTGGACCAGTCGCTGATCACGGTCGAATCGGACAAGGCCAGCATGGAGATTCCATCGACCCACGCGGGCGTCGTCAAGGAAGTCAAGGTCAAGGTCGGCGACAAGATCGCCGAAGGCAGCGCGTTGCTGCTGGTGGAAGCATCTGAAGGCGCGGCGGCTGCCGCTCCTGCGGCCGCTCCTGCGCCTGCGGCAGCCGCTCCGGCAGCCTCTGCCGCACCGGCACCTGCGGCCGTTGCCGCCATCCCGGCCGGCAATTACAGCGGCCAGGTCGACATCGATGTCGACATGATGGTGCTGGGCGGCGGTCCTGGCGGCTACTCGGCGGCGTTCCGCGCGGCCGACCTGGGCATGAGCACCGTCATCGTCGAGCGCTACGCCACCCTGGGCGGCGTGTGCCTGAACGTCGGCTGCATCCCGTCGAAGGCGCTGCTGCACGTCGCTTCCGTCATCGATGAAACGGCGCACATGTCCAACACGGGCGTGACGTTTGCCAAGCCGACCATCGACATCGACCAGGTACGCAAGTACAAGGAAGGCGTCATCTCGAACATGACGGGTGGCCTGGCCGGCATGGCCAAGGCGCGCAAGACGCAAGTGGTCACGGGCGTGGGCCAGTTCCTCTCGGCGAACCATATCGAAGTGACGGCCGGCGACGGTTCGAAGAAGGTCGTGCAGTTCAAGCAGGCCATCATCGCCGCCGGTTCGTCCGTGGTGAAATTGCCATTCGTGCCGGAAGACCCGCGCATCGTCGATTCGACGGGCGCGCTGGAATTGCGCCAGATCCCGAAGCGCATGCTGGTCATCGGCGGCGGCATCATCGGCCTGGAAATGGCGACCGTCTATTCCACGTTTGGCGCGCGCATCGACGTGGTCGAAATGATGGATGGCCTGATGCAGGGCGCGGACCGCGATGCCGTCAAGGTGTGGCAGAAGTTCAACGAGAAGCGCTTCGACAACATCATGACCAAGACCAAGACGGTCGCGGTGGAAGCGTTGCCGGAAGGTATCAAGGTCACGTTCGAAGCGGCCGAAGCGGGTGCCACGGCACCGGCGCCGCAAGTCTACGACTTGGTGCTGGTCGCCGTGGGCCGCAGCCCGAACGGCAAGAAGCTGGCGGCCGACAAGGCCGGCGTGCAAGTGACGGACCGCGGTTTCATCAACGTCGACAGCCAGATGCGCACCAACGTGCCGAACATCTTCGCCATCGGCGACCTGGTGGGCCAGCCGATGCTGGCGCACAAGGCCGTGCATGAAGCCCACGTGGCAGCGGAAGCAGCCTCCGGCCAGAAGTCGCATTTCGACGTCAAGGTGATCCCGTCGGTCGCCTACACGGATCCGGAAGTGGCATGGGCCGGCATCACGGAAGACGAAGCGAAAGCCAAGGGCATCAAGGTCGAGAAGGGCCACTTCCCGTGGGCCGCTTCCGGCCGCGCCGTGGCCAATGGCCGCGCCGAAGGCTTCACCAAGCTGCTGTTCGATGCGGAAACGCACCGCATCATCGGCGGCACCATCGTCGGTACGCATGCGGGCGACATGATCGGTGAAATCGCGCTGGCCATCGAAATGGGCTGCGACGGCACCGACATCGGCAAGACCATCCATCCGCATCCTACCCTGGGCGAGTCGATCGGCATGGCTGCTGAAGTGTACGAAGGCGTCTGCACGGACTTGCCGCCGCCGCGCAAGCGCTGATGCTGTAGCCGTACCCGTACCATGTAGCACTAAAAAACCCGCAAGCGATTGCGGGTTTTTTTTATATCCCTTGATCCTGGCAGCGTAAACCGCATACGGACTGTGGCGGATAGGTCCGATGTGAAAATTGGTGAGTATTGCCGTATGGAAAAAGTGGCAGAATGGAGGTCTGTCACCATGTTCTGCTTTTTACTTCAACAGAAGCGTGTGATTTTTCTAGGAATGTTGCCAGCGTGGGTTTCGGTCAAGTTCCGCTGTACTGAGAGAGTTTTGCAACAATGAAAAAATTTACCGCCCTTCATATTGCCGATGTCCGTTTGCGCCGGGCTGATGAGCAAGAGCAAGCCGTGATGCTGCATGCCTTGTATCAGGATGTGGCTGCTATCCTGGCGGCGGGCAAGAAGATCGATGCGATTTTCTTCACGGGTCAGCTGGTGGCGCCCGACGCCTGTGCCGGCACGACGCCCGTGTATGTCTATGAATACTTCCTGCGCCCCTTGCTGCAGGCGGCCAGCTTGCCAGGCGCGCGTTTCTACCTGGTGCCGGGCAGCCGCGTGCAGGGTGTTGCGGCTGCGGCGCTGGGCAATGCCGGCTTCAGCTTTTTCTCCGCCGATGAGCACGCCAGTGCCGAGCAGCGCGCGCACTACAAGAATATCCACGCCGTGTTCCATGGCCACCAGCATACGGGCGATGCCAGTTCGCTGATGAAGTCGTTGGGCATCCTGTTCAAGAGCAATCCCGGCAGCCTGTATGGTGCGAATGGTCAGATGGCGGCGTTTGCCGTGCTCGAGTTCGGCACGGGCGCGGCCGATGGCGGCGCGCCAGGTACGCAGTGGACGGTGTCCCTGCGCGAGTTTGATGACGTGAGCAAGAACTTTGCCCTGTCGGTGCTGTACACGCCGAACGGCCAGGAAACGGGGCAGATGGATGCCGAATATGTGTTTGCCACCTTGCTGCCGCAACTGGCGGGCGAGCGTGCTTATCTCGATGGCTTGCTGGGCAAGGCCGGCGCGCAGCAGCGCGTGACTGGCGGCGTGGCTGCCGATGCGCGCGAATTCCTGATCGAGCTGGCGTTCGTGATGTTCGAAGCCAAGACCCTGTTTCTCGGCGAGGCGGAACTGGAGCGTTTTGCCAGCGACTATTGTGGCGTGAAGGGCTGGGGCATGGCGGCCGGGGATTGGCTGGCGCCGTTGTATGCGCACGGCTTGCTGCTGCGGGCCGATGGCCAGGTGGCGTTTTCCTTCGACTACTTCCGTACGTATTTCCTGGCGCAGCGCTTTGAAACTTCGTTCGACCTGATGCGCTATGGCCCGGATCGCTACGATGGAAGTGAGTCTTCACTCGGTGTGCATGGCGCGTCGGCGGCACAGCCTTTCCTGCGCGCGCTGGGCTTGAGTGATGAACACGCTGAAGCGGCGGTGCCGGAAGGCTGCAGCCGTCCTGGCTGACCTCCCGGGTCAGCCGTTCCGCGTCAGTCCGCCAGCGGCTGGCGCAAGGTGCCGCGCAGGAACAGGTCGAGGCTGACCGCCACCTTGGCGCGCAACTGCGCCACGTCCGGTTGTGCCTGTGGCGGAAACAGCAGGCGCGACATCTGGTCGCCCAGCAGGCAATTGAGCAGGTGCAGCGCCAGCATGGACGGCGTCAACTCGGCGCGAAACAGCGGCGCGATGTCGGGGCGGTTGAAAAACTTGACCAGCATCTCGCGCGTCTGTCCCGGTCCCACCTTGTAAAACGTTTCCGCCAGTTCCGGGTGCGTGGCCGCTTCGGCCACCACCATGCGATTGAGGCGGATCGCCGCCGGCATGGTGACCAGTTGCACGAACAGCAGGCCGAATTCGCCCAGGATGGCGGGCAGGGGACGCATATCCGTTTCCAGCGCCGGCATGGTCGAGAAGTAGGCGGCGCGGCGCAATTCCACCACGGCATTGAACAAGCCCGACTTGCCGCCAAATTTCACATAAATCGTGCGCACGGCCACGTGGGCTTCGCGGGCGATCATTTCCAGGCTCACCTTTCCATATCCCTTTTCCAGAAACAGGCAACCGGCCGTGTGCAGCAGGTTTTCCATGCGCGCTTCCATGTCGGCCGCGCGCGGGCGGCCGGCTGGCTTGCCGCAGCAGGAAAGCTCCTGGGTGGCGTCGGAGTCTTTATCGGTAGGCAAGGTATCGCTGAGGCCGGGATCGGACATGGTCTGGGTCTCTTTATAAGGTGGAAGGTAAGTGATGGCTCACACTGTAGTGCAAATTAAAATGAAATGCAATCGTTTCATTTCTTGACTTTGGCTTTTCTTTGCCCAATAATGAACCTATATCATTTCATTTCCGGAGCAAGTATGTCCAACCAGCCAGGCCAAGCAGAGCACAAGGTGCTGAGCGCCGTCCCACCCGCGGCCACGGCCGTACCTTCCGCGCCCGCTGCTTCCGCCAGCTCCGCACCACCCAATAACCGCGTGAAAATCATCGCCGGCCTGATCGTCCTGGTCGCCCTGGGCGCCGGTGCCCGCATGTGGTACCGCAGCCATTATTTCGTGGAAACGGAAAACGCCTACGTGGCTGGCCACGTGCATCCCGTCTCGGCGCGTATTTCCGGCGTCGTCACCAAGGTCTTCATCGATGACAATCAAATCGTCAAAGAGGGCGACGTGATTGCCGAACTCGATCCCTTCGACCAGCGCGTGAAAACGGAGCAGATCGCCGCGCAGATCGCCAGCGCCGAGCAGCAGGTGCTGCAAGCGGACGCGCAGATCGCCCAAGTGCAGGCGCAGGCGAGCGGCGCCCAGGCGCAAGTGGCGCAAGCCGATGCGCAATTGTTGCGTGCGAAACAGGATGCGGACCGTTATGGCCAGCTGTACACGAGCCAGATGAAAGCCGTGTCGAAAGCGGAACTCGATGCGGCCAACGCGGCCCGCTCGAGCGCCGTGGCCGACCTGGCCGCCCGCCGCGACAGTGCTTCCGCCGCCAAGGCGCAGATCGGTGCCGCCCAGGCCGCGCGCGACGTGGCCAAGGCACAAGTGGCCGTGCTGCGCGTGCAATTGAAGGACGCGGAACAACAGCTGCAATACAACCGCATCCTGGCGCCCGTCGCCGGCCGCATCGGCAAGCGCAACGTGGAAACGGGCATGCGCGTGCAGCCAGGCCAGCAATTGACGGCCATCGTGCAGGACAACGTCTGGGTCACCGCCAACTTCAAGGAAACGCAGCTGGCCGACCTGCACCGCGGCCAGAGCGTGCATGTGAGTATCGATGCCATGCCGGGCAAGAAACTGGTGGGCACCGTGGACAGCTTCGCGCCTGCCTCGGGCGCGCAATTCGCGCTGCTGCCGGCCGATAACGCCACCGGCAACTTCACCAAGATCGTCCAGCGCGTGCCGGTGAAGATCGTCTTCCAGCCGGAAGACATCAAGGCCATGAATGGCCGCCTGGTGCCTGGCATGTCGGTGATCGCCGAAGTGGAAGTGAACCAGCCCGCGTCGGCCCAGGACAAGGCCGAGGCCCCGCGCCACGCCGCCGCTCCCGCTGCCCAGACCGCCACCCGCTAAGCTTCCATGAGCAGCCCTACCACCACGCTGGCGAAGCCGCCAGCGTTTCCCGTGATCGACGAAAAAGTCTCCGGGCGCACCTGGCTGGCGGTCGCCGCCGGCATGCTGGGCGCCTTCATGGCGGTGCTCGACATCCAGATCACGAACTCCTCGCTCAAGGATATCCTTGGCTCGCTGTCGGCTACCCAGGAAGAGGGTTCGTGGATTTCCACGGCCTACCTGGTGGCGGAAATTATCGTCATTCCCCTCACCGCGCTGCTGGCGCGCGTGTTCGGACTGCGCACCTACATGATCGGCACCACGGCTTTCTTCCTGCTGTTCTCCACTCTGTGCGGGGCGGCCTGGAACCTGGAAAGTATGATCGTCTTCCGCATGCTGCAGGGGTTTACCGGCGGCGCGCTGATACCGATGGCGTTCACCCTGGTGATGCTCAAGCTGCCCGCGTCGAAGCGCGCCGTCGGCATGGCCATCTTCGGCCTGACGGCGACCCTGGCGCCGGCCATGGGCCCGACCCTGGGCGGCTACCTCTCCGAGCTGTATGGCTGGCCTTCCATCTTCTACATCAACTGGGTGCCGGGCGTGTTGCTGATCGCCGGCATGATCTATGGCCTCGACAAGGAGCCGATGCAACTGAAGCTGTTCTGGAAAGCCGACTGGCTGGGCATCTTCTTCATGGCCCTGGGCCTCGGTTGCCTGACCATCTTCCTGGAAGAGGGCAATTCGAAGGACTGGTTCGACTCGGGCTTCATCATCGCCTTTGCCGCGCTGGCCCTGACGGGTATCCTGGGCTGGGTCGTCACCAGCGCCACGCGCGCCGAACCGTTCGTCAACCTGGCCCTGTACGGCCAGCGCAATTTCCTGGTTGCCACCGTGCTGTCGGCCGTGACGGGCATGGGCCTGTATGGCTCGGCCTTTTTGCTGCCCCTGTTCCTGGGCCAGATCGCCGGCTATTCGCCGATGCAGATCGGTGAAGTCATCATGTGGGTGGGCTTGCCGCAGCTGTTCATCATGCCCTTCGTCGCCAAGCTGTCGTCGACGGTAGATAACCGCATCCTGTGTTCGATCGGCCTGCTGCTGTTTGGCGGTTCGTGCATGATGAATGCCTATATGGACGCTTCCACCGGCTATGACCAGCTGCTGTGGTCGCAGGTGGTGCGCGCGCTGGGCCAGCCCTTCGTCATGCTGACCCTGTCGAACTTCGCCATGAAGGGCATCGCGCCGAAGGACATGGCGTCCGCTTCGAGCCTGTTCAACATGACGCGCAACCTGGGCGGCTCGATCGGCATCGCCCTGCTGGCTACCGCCCTGAGCACCCGCGAGCACTTCCACTCGCAACGCCTGGGCGAAGCGATCAACGCGTATTCCAGCGCCACGCAGCTGCGCATCGACCAGTTGACGTCATCGTTCATGGCCAAGGGCTATGACGCCGTCACGGCCGGCAACCAGGCCTTGCAGGCGATCGACGGCATCGTCCGCCGCGAAGCGTATGTGATGGCTTACAACGACGGCTTCTTCCTCGTCGGCGCCATCCTGCTGGCCTGTATCGTGCCCCTGTGGCTGGCCGACAAACTCAAAGCCCCCGGTGGCGGTGGCGGCGGTCATTGACCGCGCACGGCAGCCCCTCAAGAACAAGAAGGTACACATCATGCAAACAGTATTGACGAAAATCGCGCTGGCCGCTTCCCTTGCCGTGGCGCTCTCCGCCTGCGGCACCGTGGGCCAGGATTTCAAGGCCCCGGCAAACGTGGCCGGCATCGACAACGCTTCGTTCCGCCACGGCGCGGCCGCCGCGGATGCCGCGCAGCTGCCGAAAGAGTGGTGGCGCATCTACGGCGATGCCGCCCTGGACCGCCTCGAGCAAAGCGCGCTGCAGGACAATCCCGGCGTGAAGGCGGCGGGCGAGCGATTGCTGCAGGCGCTGGCGCAAAGCGGCACGGCGCGCGCCAACCAGGGCCCGAGCGTGAACGTCAGCACGGGCATCTCGAACTCGCGCACCTCGGCCAACACCTCGCAGGGCCTGGCCCTGGGCAACCGCTCGATCAGCGGCAACAATTTTTCCGTGGGCGGCACGCTGTCGTACGAAGTCGACTTGCTGGGCCGCGTCAAGCGCCTGGTCGAAGCGGCCGATGCGCAGGCGCTGGCGGCGCAGGCCGACCGCGACGGCGTGCTGCTGATGCTGTCGGCGCAGGTGGCCAGCAATTACTGGCAGCTGCGCGGACTCGATGCGGAAATGGCCATTTTGAATGGCGCGCTCGACACGCGCCGCGAATCGGCGCAGCTGGTCGAGGCGCGCTTCAATGCGGGCCTGACGAATGAGCTGGACCTGGCGCGCGCGAAAGTCGAACTGTCGAACGCGCAGGCCGACCTGCATGAAGTCAAGCGCCAGCGCAACCAGCTGGAAAACAGCCTGGCTACCCTGACGGGCAAGCCGCCATCGGCGCTGCAGTTGCCGGTGGCCGCCGAACCGTCGGCCTTGCCGCTGCCGCCCGCCATTCCCGTCGGCTTGCCGGCCAGCCTGCTGGCGCACCGTCCGGACCTGGTCTCCAGCGTGGCGGGCCTGCGCGCGGCGAATGCGCAAGTGGGCGTGGCCGAAGGCGCGTTCTATCCGTCGCTGCAATTGACGGGCAATTTCGGCTATGCGTCCGAAAAGCTGCGCGACCTGGCGCAGGGCGGTTCGCGCCAGTTCAGCTTTGGTCCGCTGGCCCTGTCGCTGCCGATCTTCGACGGTGGCCGCAACCAGGCCAATCTGGACTTGAGCAAGGCGCGCTATGCGGAAGCCGTGGCGAACCATGAAACCAAGCTGCTGACGGCCTTGCGCGAAGTGGAAGATGCACTGTCCGACGTGGAGCAGCGCCAGTTGCAGGGCGACGCCCAGGCCCTGTCACAGGCAGCGGCCGCGCGCGCCTACCTGGTGGCGCGCACGCGCTACGAGCGCGGCATCTCGACCTATCTGGACGTGACCGATGCGCAGCGCAGTTCGCTGGCCGCGGACCGCGCCGCCGTGCAGATCAAGACCCAGCGCCTGCTGGCGACGGTTGCCGTGGCCCGTTCCCTGGGCGCCGGCTGGCAGCATTGAAGGACACCAGATAAAACCTACTGCGCGTCGCGCTTTGCGGCCGGCGATGCTCACCGTACTAAAGTACGGTTGCGCTTCTCGGCCACAAATCACTGCCGCTCGCTACGGTTTTCTCAGGTGTCGCAATGTCAACCATGAGCAAAAAATGGTAAGTCAATTCAACTAGTTACGTGAGCGTGGCCGGCGGCGGTGTCGCCGCCGGCCCGTAGCGTTCCAGCAGAAAATCGATGAAGGTCGTCAGCTTGGGCGTGGGCTGGCGGTCGCGCGGATACAGCAAGTGCATCAGGCGCGGCGCCGGCACATAATCTTGCAGCAGCGGTACCAGTCGTCCCGCCGCGATGTCGTCGGCCAATAAAATCTCCGCCTGCATGACGATGCCGAAGCCGTGCAGGGCTGCCATGCGCAGCGCCTGGCCATTGTTCGAACGGAAGCGGCTCTCGGCCGCAGCGCCATCGTGGCGCGCTTCCTTGCCGCTCAGGCGCCAGCGCATATGGCGCGACCACTGCATGAAATCCACGCATTCGTGCCGCGCCAGGTCGTCCGGCGTGCGCGGCGTGCCGTGTTTCGCCAAATACCCGGGCGAGGCGCAGATGACCATCGCATAGTTCTGCAAGGGCCGCGCCACCATGCCGGAATCCTCCAGCGCGCCGATGCGGATGGCCGCATCGAATCCTTCCTCCACCAGGTCCACCATCCTGTCATTCAGATTCAGCTCGAGGCTCACGTCCGGGTAGGCCGTCAGGTACTCGGCCATCAGCGGAGCGATGCGTTCGCTGCCGAAGGACACGGGTGCCGTGATTTTCAGCTTGCCGCGCGGCGTGGCCCGCATCGCTTCCGCACCCGTTTCGGCCGCCGCGATCTGCGCCAGGATCTGCCGGCATTGCTCCAGATACTGCTGGCCGATTTCCGTCAGGCTCTGCCGGCGCGTGGTACGCGCCAGCAAACGCGTGCCCAGCCGCTCTTCCAGTTGCCTGATGTGCTTGCCCACCATCACGGGCGAGATGCGGAAAGTGTCGGCGGCGGCTGTGAAGCTGCCCTGGTCGACGACGGACACGAAGATTTCCATGCTGCGCAATTTATCCATGGGCACCTGATTGCTAACTGTGGGTTGGTAATCTTGTAAATTCTAGCGTATTTATTCCTTTTTGGAAGCGGCGCATACTGGCTCCATCGTTCAACCCACACAAGGAAGCAGCATGAAAATCGTCATCATCGGCGCCAGCGGCACCATCGGCACGGCCGTCGCCGCCCAACTGGCGCAACGCCATGAAATCATCGAAGTGGGCAGCCGCAGCGGCACGCACCAGGCCGACATGGGCGATATCGCGCAAGTGCGCGCCCTGTTCAAGCGCATCGGCAAGGTCGATGCCGTCGTCGTCACGGCCGGCAAGCTGCATTTCGGCCCGCTGGCGGAATTTACGCCCGAGCAATTCCAGCTGGGCCTGGACAGCAAGCTGATGGGCCAGGTCAACGTGGCACTGGTGGCGCAGGAATACCTGAACGACGGCGGTTCGATCACCCTCACCAGCGGCATCGTGGCCGAGCAGCCGATCCGCTTCGGCGCGGCCGCCAGCATGACGAATGCGGCCGTGGAAGGCTTCGTGCGGGGCGCCGCCATCGAGTTGCAGCGCGGCGTGCGCATCAATGTCGTCAGCCCGACGGTGCTGGAAGAATCGCTGGAGGCGTATGGCCCCTTCTTCTACGGCTTCGAGCCGGCCGCCGCCAGCCGCGTGGCGCTGGCCTACAGCCGCAGCGTGGAAGGGGCGCAGACGGGGCAGGTGTACAGGGTCTGGTAAGCCGCTTGCCATGCCATGGGGCAGGTGGGACAATCGCAGGCTGAACAAGGAAGCGGCCGTGCCGTGATGGTGCGGGGCGCTTGCTTGCTGTGAACCATACACCGAGGCCCCATGAAAAAACTCCTGATTCCCCTGCTGATGGCCGCCGCCGTCGGCAGCGCCTGCGCCGCAACGCAAGCGGCCGCACCCGCAACCCCGGCCACCGCCGCGCAACTGACGGCCATGAGCGCCCGCTACGCGCCCGTCGCGCTGACTGCCGATGTCACGCACCTGTCCCCGGGCGACCGCCAGGCCATCGCCAAGCTGGTCGAGGCGGCCAAGCTGGTCGACGTGCTGCAGCTGCGCCAGCGCTGGTCCGGCAACGAAGCCTTGTGGGCAGCCCTGAAGAAGGACAAATCAAAGCTGGGCCAGGCCCGTTTGAATTATTTCTGGATCAACAAGGGCCCATGGTCGGTGCTCGATGCCCACGCCTCGTTCATGCCTGCCAGCTATGCGGGCATCGCGATTCCCGCGAACAAGCCGGAAGCGGGCAACTTCTATCCGCAGGGCGCCACCAAGGCCAGCCTGGAAACGTGGATGAACGGCTTGCCGGCCGACGACAAGCAGCAGGCGCAATGGTTCTTCACGACGATTCGCGCGGGCAAGGATGGCAAGTACCAGACCGTCAAGTATTCGGACGAGTACAAGGTGGAACTGAAGCAACTGGCCAAGCTGCTCGACGAGGCGGCGGCCGCCACGGACAATGCGTCCCTGAAGAAATTCCTGACCCTGCGCGCCAAGGCTTTCCTCGACAACGACTATCTGCCGTCCGACTTCGCCTGGATGGACCTCGATTCGCCCGTCGACATCACCATCGGCCCGTATGAAACGTATAACGACGAGCTGTTCGGCTACAAGGCCGCGTTCGAGGCCTACGTGAACATCCGCGACCAGGCCGAGACGCAAAAGCTGAACTTCTTCGCCAAGCACATGCAGGAGCTGGAAGACAACCTGCCGCTCGACGCCCAGTACCGCAACCCGAAAGTGGGCGCTCTGGCGCCGATGGTGGTGGTCAACCAGGTATATGGCGCCGGCGACGGCAACATGGCAGTGCAGACGGCAGCCTATAATTTGCCGAACGACGAGCGCATCATCAGCGCGCGCGGCTCCAAGCGCGTGATGCTGAAGAACGTGCAGGAAGCCAAGTTCAAGGCCACCCTGACGCCGATCTCGAAACTCGTGCTGACGCCCGAAGCGCAGCAGGACGTGGATTTCAATTCCTTCTTCACGCACATCCTCGCGCATGAAATCATGCACGGCCTGGGCCCGCACGCCACCATCGTCGACGGCAAGCCATCGACGCCGCGCCAGGACTTGAAGGAAGCCTACTCGACCATCGAAGAGGCCAAGGCCGACATCACAGGCCTGTTCGCGCTGCGCTACATGATGGACAAGGGACAGCTGAACGACACCCTGGGCCAGGGCGACGCGGCCGAACGCAAGCTGTACAACACTTTCCTCGCTTCCGGTTTCCGTACCCTGCATTTCGGCCTGACGGATTCGCATGCGCGCGGCATGGCCATCCAGATGAATTACATCCTCGACAAGGGCGGCTTTGTGTCGCTGGGCGATGGCAAGTTCGGCGTCGATTTCGGCAAGATCAAGCAGGCCGTGATCGACCTGGACCGCGAATTCCTGACCATCGAGGCGACGGGCGACTATGCGCGCGCGAAAGACCTGATGACCAAGTACGTGGTGATCCGTCCGGAGGTGCAAGTGGCGCTCGACAAGATGAAGGCCGTGCCCAACGATATCCGCCCGGAATTCGTCACGGCCCGCGCGCTGGACAAGGCGGCGAAGAAATAAGCTGACCTTGATTATTATCAGTGTGAAAAGCCGGTGCCTCTGCGCCGGTTTTTTTTCGTCTTTATTTGTGAAAAGTTGCCAGTTTTTCCTTGTGGAAATTTTTCCCCCGCTTACTCTGCAATCGTCAATCCCCCTTTTCCCTCTTGCCGATCCCATGTTGAAATTGCTCTCGCTGATGAGCTTGCCCATCGTTTTGTGGCCTGCCATGGCCGCCGCCAAACTCACCGATCTGGAAACCCGCTGGCTGCAGGCGGGGAAACCCGTCATCGATTATGCGCGCACGCAGGGCTTGCCCATCGATATCATCGTGCAGCCGCAGGAGGCGCCGGGCGCCGTGCCGCTGGCGCTGGGCTACGCGGCAGGGCGCTGCAAGCTGGTGCTGTCTTTGCGCGGCAATGCGCAGGCGGACAGTGTCCTGCAAGGCGTGCCGGCTGCGCGCCACGGCCTGATGATGGAAGCGATGACGGCGCATGAAATCGGCCATTGCCGGCGCTATGCGCAGGGCGACTGGCATGCCTTGCCACGGGGCTTTGTCGAGCCGCCCAGCATGCAGCGGGGCCAGCTGACAGCGCTGGCGCAGGAGCTGCGCGAGACGCGCCGCGAAGAGGCCTATGCGGACCTGGTGGCCCTGGCCTGGATGCATGCTCGCCACCCGGGGCAGTACCAGCAGGTGCTGGCCTGGATGCGCGGCGTGCGTGCCGGCGGCGAGGCGGCAGGCGGCTCGCACGCCACGCAGGCATGGCTGGCGCTGGCCGATGGCGCAGGCATATTTGATGAGTCCGCTTCACCATTTGAACAGGCGCAAGTATTGTGGCGGAAGGGCTTGAGCGGCGACAAATAAACATGCTTTTTTACGCGGATGGCCTGTCAGCGTGTGCTGTCGCACGGAGCTTTGCGCGCGGCAGCGGTCTAATCTGGGCATCAATTAACCAGAGAGGAACCATCATGAACAAAATGATCGCACTCATGCTGGCCGCCAGTGCCAGCGCCCTGCTTGCCGCCACGCCCGCGTATGCGCAGGATGCCTCGTACAAGAGTTTGACGGACAAGGCATCCAGTGACTACAAGCAGGCCAAGGCCGCCTGCGACGCTCACAGCGGCAACGCGAAAAAAGTCTGCGTGGAAGAAGCCAGGGTGGCGCGCGCCAAGGCCGATTCGGACGCCGTGGCCCAGTACCGCAACACGCCGCGTGAACTGGGCAAGGCCCGCAAGGACGTTGCCAATGCCGAGTATGACCTGGCCAAGGCCAAGTGCGGCGACCGCACGGGGGCCGACAAAACCACGTGCATGAACGATGCCAAGGCAGCGAAAACGGCGGCGCTGGCCGACGCCAGCACGGGTGCCCGGGCCGGCACCAACGTGGCGCAAAATCCGCCTGCCGCCACGAAGGAAAACTGCGACGCCATGGATGCGGCGGCCAAGGCCGCCTGCGTGACGCGCAACGCGGCCGGCAGCACCAAGGTGGCCGTGGCCGACTCCGTCATCACTACGAAAATCAAGGCGGACCTCGTCAAGGACAACGACTTGAAAGCGCTCGACGTGCATGTGGAAACGGTCAACGGCGTCGTCATGCTCAGCGGCTTTGTGCCTTCGCAGGCGCAAGTGAAAAAAGCCGCCGACCTGGCCCGTGGCGTGGAAGGCGTGACGGATGTGAAGAATGGCTTGAAAGTGAAGTAAACCGCACTCTGTCGATGCGTCAAAGCCGGGACTGGAGCCGCACGCAGCAGTGCAGCTCCAGTTTTTTTGATTGTATAAATTACGATCATCATATAACATGGGAAAACATCCCGTCGGCTGGTGCTGGCCGGTGTTCACTTTTTCTCATGAGGACTGCATGCTTTCCCTATCTTTTTCGCAATGGCTGGAGCGGCGCGGCATCCACTTTGCCTGGGTCATCGTCGCCATCACTTTCCTCACGGCACTAACTTCGTCGGCCGCGCTGGGCTTGCCGGGCGCGTTGATGCAGCCCTTGAGCCGCGAGTTTGGCTGGGATGCCGAGCAGATTTCTTCGGCCCTGGCCGTGCGCTTCGTGCTGTTTGGCTTGATGGGGCCGTTTGCCGCCATCCTGATGGAGCGCTTCGGCTTGCGCAATGTCATCTGCGTGGCCCTGGGGCTGATCGCCAGCGGCATGTTGCTGGCCACGCGCATGACGCAGTTCTGGCATCTGGTGGCCTTGTGGGGCATCCTGCTGGGGCTGGGCTCGGGCATGACGGCGCTGGTCTTGAGTGCCGTGGTGGCGAACCGCTGGTTCGAGACGCACCGGGGCCTGGTGGTGGGCGTGCTGACGGCCAGCTCGGCCACGGGCCAGCTGCTGTTCCTGCCCGTGGGCGCCTGGCTGATCGAGCACTACGGCTGGCGCACGGCCGTCATGCCCGTGTTTGCCGCCTGCGCCATCGTCGCCGTGCTGGCCTTCCTGTGCATGCGCAACCGTCCGCAGGACGTGGCCTTGCGTCCGTATGGCGCCGACCCGGCCACGCCCCTGGCGGCGGCGCCGGCAGCGAAGATGACGTTTGCCACGCCGTTCGTGATTCTGCGCAGCGTGGCGGCGAACCGCACCTTCTGGATATTGTTCGGCACGTTTTTCATCTGTGGCCTCAGCACCAACGGCTTGATCCAGACGCACTTCATTTCCCTGTGCGGCGACTCGGGCTTGTCCGCCGTGCCGGCCGCGTCCGTGCTGGCCATGATGGGGGCGTTCGACCTGTTCGGCACGATCCTGTCCGGCTGGCTGTCGGACCGCTATGACAACCGCAAACTGCTGTTCTGGTACTACGGCTTGCGGGGTTTGTCGCTGTTCTGGCTGCCGTATTCGGAATTTACCCTGTATGGGCTGTCCCTGTTCGCCATGTTCTACGGCCTGGACTGGATCGCCACCGTGCCGCCGACCGTGAAGCTGGTGGGCGCCACGTTTGGCCGGGAGCGGGCGGGCATGGTCTTCGGCTGGATCTTTGCCGGCCACCAGCTGGGCGCCGCCGTGGCCGCGTATGGGGCGGGCCGCATCCGCACCTTGATGCTGACCTACAACCCGGCCCTGTTCGCGGCCGGCGCCGCCTGCCTCGTCGCCGCGCTGATGGTGCTGGCGATCGCCCGCCAGAAAGCGGCCGTACCCGCCGCCCAGCCCGCATGAAAAAAGCCAGGCCCGCGTGTGCGGAGCCTGGCTTTTTCAAGAACGCCTCAGAACACGTTCAGGGCAAGGCGCATTGCCGAAGGCAGTACGAATAGTACGACTAGGCAATGCAACGCCGCCATGGACTGTTCTGTGGTGTTCTTATTTCAAGTACTTGGCCAGCCAGCCTTCCACTTCGCTGTAGAAGAAGCGGCTGTTCTCGCCCTTCAGGATCCAGTGGTTTTCGTCCGGGAACACCAGCAGTTTCGCCGGGACGTTCAGGCGTTGTTGCACGGCAAAGTTCATCAAGGCATTGTTGGCCGGCACGCGGTAGTCGAGCTCGCCCACGGTGATCAGGATGGGTGTGGTAAAGCCCGTGCCTTTTTCGTGGTTGCCCGCTTGCATGACGGGGCTTTGGTCGCGCCACACGGGCAGGTTCGACCAGACGGGGCCGCCCGCATTCGTTTCGCGGCCGAAACCGCCGTCGCTGGTACCCCACTGCATGATCAGGTCCATTTCGCCCGCGTGCGAGACGATGGCCTTGTAGCGCGTGGTGGTGGCCTGCAGCCAGTTGGCCAGGTGGCCGCCATAGCTGGCGCCGCCGGCGGCCAGTTTCGTGCTGTCGATAAATGGATATTTCTTGATGGCTTCATCGACGCCCTGGTTGACTTCGTCGCCCGGGCCCTTCAAGGGGTCGAATTGAATCGAGCGCGAGAATTCCTCGCCATAGCCGGTCGAGCCCTTGTAGTCGGTCAGCAGCACGACATAGCCTGGCTTGGCCAGCAAATGGTAGTTCCAGCGCAGCACGAACTGGTCGCGCCACATGCTGGCCGCGCCGCCGTGGATGACGGTAAACAGCGGATATTTCTTGTTCGGGTCAAAGTTGGCCGGCTTGACGAGCATATTGTGGATCTGGCGGCCATCGGCCGTGGTGAACCAGAAGTGCTCGGGCGCCTGCCAGTCGATCCTGGCGGCTTTGTCCGTGTTGAAGGCCGTCAGGCGTTTCGGCTGCTTGCCGTTGAAGGCGTAGATTTCCGGCGGGTTGATGGCGGACTCCCACACGCCCACCAGGGCCTTGCCGCCGCTGCTCAGCGAATTGATGGTACCCGTCGGCAAGGATGGTTCCTCGCGCACGTCGCCGCCCTTGGCGTCGATCGAGTACAGTTTTTCCAGGCCCGCATGTTCATAGCTGAAGATGACGCGCTTGCCGCCTTCGGGCAGCACGAAGCGGGAGATTGAACGGTCCAGCTTGGCCGTCAGGATGCTCGGCACAGGGTTGCTCATCGGCCAGGCAAAGCTGGCCAGGCGTTTCACGTCATACACTTTGCCCGGCGTTTGCGCGTCGCTGAGCGCGAACAGCGTCTTGCCGTCGGCGGCAAATTTCAGGGAACCGTAGCTGTGTTTGTCCTGCGTCAAACGCTGCGCTTCACCGCCCGCCACGGGCAGCAAGTACAGTTGCGAGTAGACGGCTTCGCGCTGGGCCGCATCGCGGTTGGTGGCCGCATTGAAGACGACGGCCTTGCCGTCTGGCGTCCAGACGGCGTCCAGCGACTGCCCTTCATCGCCCTGACCGCCGCCAAAGCCCGGCAGGGTGACCAGTTGCGTGCCCGACAGGATGTCGCGCGGGGTTGCCGCGGCGTCAGCGTCGACGATGAACAGCCGCACCTGCTTGTCGGTCAGCCACTTGTCGAAATAGCGGGGCGCCGTCGTTTCATACGAACGGGCGCTGTATTTGCGTTCCTTGCGCTCTTTCGCGCTTTGCTTGACGTCGGCTTCCGTCTTGTTGCCTGGATAGATGTCGCTGATGAACAGCAACTGCTTGCCATCCGGGCTCCATTTCGGCATGCGCGCGCCCAGGGTGAGCGAGGTCAGGCGCTGCGCTTCGCCGCCAGCGGCCACGTCGAGGCGGTAGATCTGTCCTGCTTCGTCGCCGTCGCGCTTGGCGACGAAGACCAGCTGGCGGCTGTCCGGCGACCAGGCCACGGCGCTTTCGCCGCCCTTGGAGAACGTCAGGCGGCGCGCAGGGCTGTCGTCAAGCAGCGACTTGATCCACAGGTCCGACGATTGGTCTTGGCTAGAGTAGGCGCTGTCGACCACGGAAAACACGGCCCACTTGCCGTCCGGGCTGGCGACGGGCGCGCCCACGCGTTTCATCAGCCACACGTCTTCATGCGTGATGGCATGCCTGGCATGGGTTTGCGTGGCGGCAACTGGTGATGCCGGCGTGGTATCGGCGGCGTGGGCGGTCGTTGCCAGCGAGGCGCAGGCCGCTGCGATCAGCAGGGAGCCGAGGGAACGGCGAAGACGGGGTGAGGTCATGGGCGTGGTCCGGAGTAGTGAAAAAAGTACAGCGGGCAACATTATTGCCCATGGTTTCCTCCGCTGCCAAGGTCGTGTACCGTTACTTACCAGACGGGACGGCCACGTATCGGGCGGGCGCGCCATGGCCGATCAGTTAAACTTGTTCTTTTACTGACGCTACCTGTGGCCGGCCATGAAAATTAGTCTACCCTTATTGAAAACGTTATTGCTGGGCGCGAGCTGCCTGCTGGCCGCCCCGGTTTTTGCCGCTGCGCCCGCTCCCTACCCGAATACCAGCGCCATGGGCGTCGGTCACGCGGAAAGCACGGCCTGGTATGCGGGTTGCCTGAAGGTCAAGGATGCGGCGCCGCCGCCGGCCGACCTGCCGGCCCCTTCCGCCGTGGCATCGCTGCAGCAATGCCAGGCAACAGACCTGTATTACGATACCAAGAGTATGTCCTCGCCCAAGCCGGCCGACTGGCGCCCCGCGCGCCATTGCGCCATGGCCACGCAGAACAGCGCCGTCCTGATGATGCTGTACCAGAATGGACAGGGCGTGCAGAAAGACCCGTTGCTGGCGCTGAAGTACGCGTGCAGCATCGACGCGGCGCCGGCCGAGATGCAGGGGCGCATCGAACACTTGCAGAAGATCAATGCCAGCGGACGCGGCATGATCGATTTGTGCGACGACATCACCAGCGGCTACATGATGGGCGTGTGCAGCGCCATCGATGCGCGGCAAAAGCAGCGCGTGCGCACGCAGGCAACGGGCAAAGTCAGCGCAAGCATGCCTGCCGCGGCGCAAGCGTCGCTGCAAAAACTGCAGGCGGCGGCAAGCAAGTTTGCCGATGCGCGCGCGGCCAATGAAACGGATTTGAGCGGCACGGCGCGCGCCGCCCTGAGCATCGCCGCCCGCACGGCCGAGCTTGATCTGCTGGCGCACGACCTGCGCGAGTACGAAGCGGGCAAGCTGCCGGCCAGCATGTCCAGGGAGCAGGCAGCGGCGCTCGACAAGGAACTCAACGCCATCTATGGCAAGCTCATGAAGAAGCCGGCGGAAACCCATGCGGGCGCCGTGGGCAAGGATGGCATCCGCGCCACCCAGCGCCTGTGGCTGGCATACCGCGATGCGTGGATGAACTTTGGTGCCGTGCGTTACCCGTCCGTGACGAGCGACAGTTGGGCCGGCCTGCTGACATCGCGGCGCAATGTGCAACTGCACGACTTGCTGGAGAATTGAAGCATGCGGGAAGCGTACTATCACGAAGATGACTTTTGCATGATCGAACTGCTGCCGCTGGATAATTTACAGCATTGCCTGACGCAGATGGGCGAGCAGCAGGCGTTCGCCGATGCGCACCGCAGCGGCCCTGGCTGGACGGACATGTATGTGATCGAGGCGCCGCCGTCGCCGCTGTCCGCCCTGGGCATGACGGCGGACCAGTTGCGCCTGGCGCTGGCCGATGCCTTGCCGCCGTACGATGCCGTCTACACGGGCTACAGCAGCTACCGGGTGGCATGCAAGAATGTGCTGGCCTTTGGCGGCGAGCACACGGAAACCCTGTTTGCGGGCCTGAACGACGACGGCATCGTGTGCGACCTGTGGTGCAGCGATGGCATGTCGCCATTGCTGCTGCTGCCCCTGAAGGAACAACTGTTGCTGGCCGACTGGGGTGCGGGATTCGCGTGTCCGCTGGCCGATGGGGAGCTGTTTGCCCGTTATCTGCAGGAATACGAACGCGATTGATTACTCGCAGGCGATGGCGTTCGGTTGCGCCACCTTGACCACCGACGCCAGGCGCGCCATGTCGTTGCCGTCGCCTTGCTCCACATACGGTTGATACGTGTCAATGATGATGCGGGCGCGGGCTTGCCAGCCGCAATTGTCGGCCTGGCGCGCGGGCACGCGCAGCAGCCGGCGCGCCTCGCCATCGTTGGAAAAGCAAAACCACGCATCGTGCGTGGCGGCAGGGCGGGGCAGGCGGCCCCACTGCGCCTTGTCGGGCACGAAGCAGATGCGGTTGCCGATGATCTGCAGGCTCATCTCGTCCGTGCGCGCGCTGTACTGGCCGTCGAGCACGATGGGCGTTGGCCCCTGCGCCTGGGCCAGCAGGGGCAGTGCGCACAGCAGCAGATGGGGGGACAGCAGGGCGGCAAGTTTCACGGTGTATCTTTCCGGATCGGCATGGGATGCACCAGTATAGCTGCCATGCGCTGTTACGCTTCAGCAAAAAAGCATGGGCTGATAAAGCAAGCACAAGTGCAATAAACTGTGTATTTTCAAACAATAAATATCTGTATATTGAAGTGCATCAATGGCGCGCTGCGCGCCATCCCGCATAGTTTTGCCTGCAACTGGCGTGTCGCCATGTTTGCCGGACACTAGAGGAGAGCATGCGATGCATTCCAGACGAGAGTTTGTTGGCGCGGCAGTCGCGCTGGGAGCCTTGGGCCTGCTCGCTGGCGGCAAGGTGCTGGCGCAGCCGGATGCATTCGATACCTTGCTGCGGCAGGCAATCAACGATCCGTCGCTGCTTGAGGCGACGCGCACCAGTCGCGAAGGCTTCGGCGAGCATTACGAATCGCGGGCCATTGCGCCGCACATTCCCTTGTCTTCGCGGGCAATCTCGGAAGCCGCCATCACGCTCATTACCACCTTCGAAGTGACCGACCGCGCGCGCTACGAGGCGAAGTTCCAGCAGCCGATCTGGCCTGCCGGCGATTCGGGCGTCACGATAGGCATTGGCTATGATTTGGGATACGTCACGGTCGACTGGCTCAACGAAGACTGGGAAGCCCGGCTCGCTGACGGCGAACTGGCAACATTACGCAAGGTCTGTGGTTTGAGGGCGGATAAGGCCCGCGATGCCTTGGCGCAGGTGCGCGACGTAGCGGTTCCGTGGGACATCGCCGATCAGCAGTTTCGTACGCGCCTGTTGCCGCGCTACGTGGCGCTGACGCTGGCGCGCCTTCCCAACACGGACAAGCTGTCCGATGACAGCCTGGGTGCGCTCGTGTCGCTGGTCTACAACCGGGGCGCCAGCTTCCGCAAGGAGGGACCGCGCTATCGCGAGATGCGCATGATCCGCCAGCACATGGTCAATGAAGCCTACGATGCCATCCCCGCCGAGTTGCGCTCCATGGCGCGGCTGTGGACCGACGTGCCGAATATGCGCGGCCTCGTGCTGCGGCGCGAGCTTGAGGCCGCGCTGTTCGAGCGTGGCCTGAAAAGCGCTTAGGTCCGCCCCGGCATCCACCCTGGCCAATCGAGGAGTGATATCGTGCATCCGCTCAAACGCGTACTAGCCTTGCTCTGCATCCCCGTGTCCGTGCTGCTGGCCTTTCCCTGCCAGGCACAATCCGGCCCGCCCAAGCGTGTCGCCTTATTGATCGGCAACTGGGATTACGACCAGAACGGGAAATTCGATCCCACTCCCTCGGGCGATTACATTGCCGACCTCAAGAATCCCTGCAGCGATTCGGATCTGGTCAAGAGCCAGCTGGCCAAATTCGGCTTCGAGATCCATGACTATTGCAATGTGGACCAGGCGACCTTCAACGCCCGTGTCGCCGACTTTGCCAACAGCCTGTCGGACTTGCCCAAGGGATCGATCGTCTTCCTCTTTTATTCCGGCCATGGCATGCAGTATCACGGCCACGCGTTCACGGTGCCGGTGCTGTTTCGGATGGATCATGCCGCATTCAAGAAGGACGATGACCTGGAGCAATTCAAACTGCTGCAAAAGAATGCCAACAACGTCGCCGAGATGCTGCAGAAATTGCCGGACGACAAGAATGTGGCACTCGTCGTGGCATTGGACAAATGCCGCGACGTGCCGGTCGATGAAAAGGTCACCTACAGCGAGGCCGTGTCGATCCGCACCGGACCGAACACGCTGATCCAGTACGCCACCACCGCTGGCGACCGCACGCCCGACAACGACGGCAAGGGCCATAGCGCCTATGCGCTGGTGCTGGCCGACGAACTGTCGAAAGGTGGTGACATAGGCGACATCATGGCCGCCGTCGGCATCCGCGTCTGGCGTCTGTACGACAGCGGCAAGCGCGATACCTATGCCGAAACCAACGTTGGCCCTGCCTTCTCCGCCCTGAAGTTCAATCCGCTCAAGGCCGGCATGTCAGCCGCGCCGCGCGACGTGGCGGCGGCCGTCAGCCGCAAGCGCCAGATGGTGCGCGATCGCTACGACGGCGTCACGCTCGACATCTTCTGGTGTGAAGGCGATGGCGAGCAGGCGCGCTATGCCTTTGCCACGTCGCTGGCGCGCGACATTGCCATGCGGGCCAGAGAGTTGGGCGTGGGACGCGTGATGGTCAAGCCCCTGTCGCAAGACATGAACAATAACAATGGCTACAACGTGCATCGCAACATCATGCGCTACGACCAGGCCTATCCGCTTGAGCGGGAAATGCTCTTCAAGATCGCCAGTGCCTATCCGGTCGGCAACTTCCTTCCGCAGCGCGGCGTCGGCGTGAATGGACAGGCGACCAAAAACTATGTGTCGGCATTCGTGTGCGGGCGGCTGGCCGACGGGCGGGCCAATGTGGCTGCATTGGAGCAGGCCAGCGGCCGGCGCTAGCGGTTCAGGCAAGCGCAAAAAAGGGCTACGCGCCGAAGCGGGTAGCCCTGATCTGTACTGCTGTATTCGTGGTAGGCCGTGCGGGATTCGAACCTGCGACCAACGGATTAAAAGTCCGCTGCTCTACCAGCTGAGCTAACGACCCGAAAGAGGCCGCATTATATATCAGTTGAAAAAGAATGCAAAGCATTCCTGCGAGAAAGTGCTGGCCTGTCAATGCAGGGCTGCCGTGAGCTTCAGCACTTCATCGATGCTGGTCGTGCCATCGATGATTTTACGGGCGCCGGCGATGCGCAGCGGCGTCATGCCGTCGAGGATGCTCTGGCGGCGCAGGGCATGCAGGTCGGCGCCCGCCTTGACCAGCTGGCCAAATGTTTCCGTCACGCCCAGCAGTTCATAGATGCCGGCACGCCCCAGATAGCCGCTGTGCCGGCACAGGGCGCAGCCGACGGGGCGGTACGTGGCGGCAGGCCGCTCCAGCTGGCCGCCCGTCAGGCGCTGCCATGCCGCGGCGCCGGGGGCGGCGTCCGGCTGTTTGCAGTCAGGGCACAGGCAGCGCAGCAGGCGCTGCGCCAGCACGCCGATCAGGCACGCTTCCAGCAGATAGGCGGGCAAGCCCAGTTCCAGCAGGCGCATGACGGCCGATGGCGCATCGTTGGTATGCAGGGTCGACAGCACCAGATGCCCCGTCAGCGCCGCCTGGATGGCCATCTCGGCGGTGGCCAGGTCGCGGATTTCTCCCACCATGATGATGTCGGGATCTTGCCGCATCAGCGCCCGCACGCCATCGGCAAACGACAGTTCGATGCCGGCCTGGGTCTGCACCTGCATCTGGTTGAAGGCCGGTTCGACCATTTCGATGGGGTCTTCCACCGTGCACACATTGACTTCGTTGCTGGCCAGCGCCTTCAGGGTGCTGTACAGGGTGCTGGTCTTGCCCGAGCCGGTGGGACCCGTCACCAGCACGATGCCGTGCGTGCGCGCCGTCAGCTGGCGCCAGCGTTCGGCGTCCGCGGGCGGAAAGCCCAGCTCGGCCAGGCTCTTGACGGCCACTTCCGGGTCGAAGATGCGCATGACGAGTTTTTCGCCGAAGGCCGTGGGCAAGGTCGACAGGCGCAGCTCGATTTCCTGGCCCTGCGCATTGCGCGTCTTGATGCGGCCATCCTGCGGACGGCGCTTTTCCACCACGTCCATGCGCCCGAGCAATTTGATGCGCGCCGTCATGGCCAGCAAGACCACGGGCGGCAGCTGGTAGGCCTGGTGCAGGCGGCCGTCGATGCGCAGGCGCACGAGGCCCGCGTCGCGTTTCGGTTCCAGGTGGATGTCGGAAGCGCGCTGGGCAAACGCGTATTGCCACAGCCAGTCGACGATGCGCACCACATGCTGGTCGTTGGCGTCGAGGCTGCTCTTGTTGCGTCCCAGTTCCACCAGCTGTTCGAAATTGTGGCGCAGCGCCAGGTCTTGCGTGGACGCTTGCCGGGCCACCTTGACGGCACTGGCCAGGCTGAAAAATTGCGCGATGGCGTCGGCGATGTGCAGCGGATTGGCGATGACCAGGCTCAGCTTGCGTGGTGCCAGCTTGCCCAGCTGCGCCTGCCAAGCGAGCGCGTATGGCTGGGCCGTGGCGATGACGATGCGCTCCGGCGTGCTTTCCACGGGCAAGATGTTGAAGCGGGCCGCATAGCCGGCCGTCATGACGTCGGCCACCCGGCTGAAATCGATACTCAGGGGATCGATGCGCACGTACGGCAAGCCGGAGCGTTGCGCCAGCCAGGCGCACAGGGTGTCGAGCGTCAGCGCGCCGTGGGCGATGCTGCACAGCGGATGCACGGCCGCTGCCGGCAGCAGGGCGGCCTGGGCGTCGATGGCGGCCGCTTGCGCCGCATCGAGCAAGCCGTCTTCCTGCAGCCAGGCCAGCAGTTGCGGCAGTTGCAGCGGCGTGTCGGGTGCGGGAGGAGGGGATGCGGGCATGGCCGGCGCCTTTCCGGGCGGCCGGCCTTGCCTGGGCAGGCCGGCGGTTACAGGGTGCTGGCGATGCCCTTGACCCAGGTCTTGGCGGGCAGCTTGGTCTCGGCGACGATCTGCTTGGCCCGTTCCAGCAAGGCGGCTTGCGCTTCCGCATCGAGTGCCACTTTCGTCTTGAAAGCGATCGCCACCACGTTCCCATCATGGACTTCCGGCAGGCAGATCACCTGTTCAAACGCAAACTTCATCGCCTTGATGTTCTTCGCGTAGCTGGGGTGGTCGCCAAACAGGTTGACCGTCATGATGCCGTGCGGCGCCAGGCAGGCGCAGCAGGCCGAATAGAAATCGGCGCTGTCGAGCACGGGACCGCGCGCCGTGGCGTCGTACAGGTCCACCTGCAAGGCATCCAGGGTGCCGTGGTTGGCGTCGTCGTTGACGTAGTCGAGCGCATCCATCTCGCGCACGTGCAGGCGCTCGTCGTTGGGCGGCAGCTTGAACATCGATGCGCAGATGGTGATGACGGATGGGTTCAGTTCGATGGCATCGACCTGCGCCTGCGGGAACTGGCGGTAGCAGAACTTGGTCAGCGCGGCCGTGCCCAGGCCCAGCTGGGCGATGCGCTGCGGTTGCGCGATCCACAGCATCCACGCCATCATCTGCTGCGCGTACTCGAGTTCCGGCCAGTCCGGCTTGCGGATGCGCATGGCGCCCTGCACCCATTCCGTGCCGAAATGCAGATAGCGCATGCCATCCATTTCCGACAGGGTCACGGGGGCGTAGCGGGGCTTGCGCGCCGGGCGCGAGGATTCGATTTGTTCGATGGATTTTCGTTTGATAAGCATAAGGCGGCCTGAAAGTGTGCCGCATTATAGCCCGCGCCGGGGTGCCATAAAAAATGCCGGCCCCATGAGAACGACTGGGACCGGCATTTTAAATTGCTGTGCAACGACGCGCAGCAGCTTATGTCAAGCCTTACTGTTGAGCAGGCTCGATGGAGACGCGCAGACGGATGCGTTCGCCCGGATCGTAGGACATGATGCTCGTGTAATTGCGGCCGCGGTAGTCGTAGGTGACCTGGTAGCCATTGTTGCGCGATTCCCAGTGGTCGACCTGGCGGCATTGCTTGACGGCTTGTTCCTGCATGCCGCCCTGGTAATTGTTCTGGTTGTCGACACGGTCGCCGACGACGGCGCCGGCAATCGCGCCGGCAGCGGCGGCGGCCGTGCGGCCATTGCCTCCACCGACCTGGCTACCGAGCAGGGCGCCGGCGATACCGCCGACGATGGAGCCGCCAGCGCTGCGCTGTTGCGGCGGGGCCTGGACTTGCACGTATTCCGTGCGGCATTCCTGGCGTGGACGGTTGATCTGTTCCACCTGCGGCACGACGCGCACGACCTTGCCGAAATCTTCAAAGTCGGCGGCCTGGGCGAGTGGCAATGCACCGATACAAAGGGCTGACATCATCAATTTGGCTTGCAAGTTCATTTGTAACCTCGTTATCTAGAGAATCTTTCAGGGTATTTTTTACAACTTGGGACTATAGTAATCCCGCCAGACCGGGACGAGTGTTTCGCATGGCAACAAAATGTAACAGCCCAAGCCCCTTGCCCCACAGTCTGTAACATGCACTTTCAATCGATACAAGATGTTGAAGTGACTTGAAACCGGCGGTTTGTAACAAATCTTGCGTTTGACATCATATTCGGGTTGATTCATGCAGGACAACACGTTACCCTAATACGCGTATGGCTTATATAAAATCGCACTGAATCGCATAAAAGTTGATACAGATCGAATCACCGCGTGCGCATTGACCCGCGTGCGGGGATGCAATAAGAAGAGCAGCTAGAAGAGATCCATACATAACAGGTCGATTTGAGGGAAAAATGAGTTTGTTACTAACCGTGCCGCCCAACCTTGTCCAGTCCATCCGTGCCTTTCGCGTGACCGAATTACAAGACGAGGCGATCCGTCTCGGGCAGCACTTTTTATATGCGCATTGCAACGCGGGACAGACCAAACAACAAGTCATCGGCATTATTGCAGAAGCATTCCTGTTTCCGAAAAACCTGGCGAAGAATTTCGATGCCCTGCGCCTGTGCCTGACGGACACCATGTTCAAGGCCGGCACGCAGACGGGTTTCCTGGTGGTGCTCGAGCAATTGCCAAATACGCAAAAATTCGACAAGGAAGCGCGCGAGATCCTGCTCGACGTGTTCCGCGACGCGGCCGACTACTGGGCCGAGAAGAAAGTGCCGTTCCGCGTCTTCTATTCGTTCGAGTAAATACTTACTCTTGCCGCGGCGCCAGTAAAACCGGCTCCCGGCGCAGGTGAGAACCGGCATCGCCGGGCGGCTGCGGCGCGCCGGCGCCCATGTTGCGCCGCAACAATAATACCGGCCTTTCTAGATTCGCATCGCCATAGCGGGTACAATGCGCGCTATGAAAAATATCGTTATCCTCATTTCCGGACGCGGCAGCAACATGGAAGCGGTCGTGCGCGCGGCGCAAGCCGAGCAATGGCCAGCCCGTATTGCCGCCGTCATCAGTAACCGGGCCGATGCCCAGGGACTGGTTTTTGCCGCGGAACATGGGATAGCGACGGCTGTCGTTGCCAACAAGGATTATGCCAGCCGCGAGCAGTTTGATGCGGCGCTGCAAGCCGTGATCGACGGCTATGCCCCCGATCTGGTCGTGCTGGCCGGTTTCATGCGCATCCTCACGCCGCCCTTCGTCGAGCATTACGCAGGGCGCATGCTGAATATCCACCCGTCGCTGCTGCCGCTGTTCCCGGGCATGGCGACGCACCGCCAGGCGCTCGAGGCGGGCGTAACGGAACACGGCGCGACCGTGCATTTCGTGACTGCCGAGCTTGACCATGGCCCGGCCGTGGCGTGCGCGACAGTCCCCGTCTTGCCAGGCGACACAGAAGACAGCTTATCGGCGCGCGTGCTGGTACAGGAACATCTGCTTTACCCGCGCGCCATCCGCCTGTTCATTGACGATAAACTGTCAGTCGAGCATGGCCAGGTCCGCGTGGACCCTCAATAAAATATTACAGGAAGAATAACAATGAGATTGCCACCAGCGATACTTGCCAATGCTGAAGAAGTATTGCGCGAAATTTTACGTTTCACGGCCCCGGCCGACACCACCCTGTCGCGCTATTTCCGCGACCATCCGCGCCTCGGTTCGCGCGAACGCGGCGCCATCGCCGAAGGCATTTATGCCGTGCTGCGCAACAAATCGTTCTTCACGGACTTTGCCGAAGCGGGCAGCGGCCCGACCATGCGCCGCCTGACCATCCTCGGCCTGGCCGAAGCCGTCGGTGCGGACTCCCTGGGCGGCCTGACGGAAGAAGAAGTGGAATGGCTGGAACGCATCACGCAGATCGACCGCAGCCTGATGCCGTCGAACATGCGCGCCAACATGCCGACCTGGCTGTTCGATAAATTGATCGCCCAGTTCGGCGAAGCGGAAACCATGAAGCTGGCCGATGCGCTGAACGCGCCGGCGCCGCTGGACTTGCGCGTCAACTCGCTCAAGGCCACGCGCGACGACGTGATGCTGGCCCTGGCCGAAGCGCCTATCCTCAGCACGCCAACACCGTATGCCCCGCTGGGCTTGCGCGTGATCAAGAAGCCATCGTTGCAAAACCTGCCATTGTTCCAGAGCGGCGCCATCGAAGTGCAGGATGAAGGCAGCCAGATCCTGTCGCAGATCGTCGGCGCCAAGCGCGGCGAGATGGTGGTCGATTTCTGTGCCGGCGCGGGCGGCAAGACTCTCGCCTTGGGCGCGCTGATGCGCAACACGGGCCGTCTGTATGCATTCGACGTGTCGGAAAAGCGTTTGGCCAAGCTGAAACCGCGCATGGCCCGCAGCGGCCTGTCGAACGTGCATCCGGTGCAGATCGCGCATGAGCGCGATGCCAAGATCAAGCGCCTGGCCGGCAAGATCGACCGCGTGCTGGTCGATGCGCCATGTAGCGGCCTGGGCACCCTGCGCCGCAATCCGGACGTGAAATGGCGCCAGCAGCCGAACTCGATCGTGGAATTGCAAGCCAAGCAGGCAGCCATCCTGGCCGGCGCGGCGCGCCTGGTCAAGGGCGGCGGCCGCCTGGTGTATGCCACCTGCAGCTTCCTGAACGAAGAAAACGATTTTATCGCCGAGCAATTCCTGGCGGCCCATCCGGACTTCACCCTGGTGCCAATGAGCAAGGTGCTGGCCGAACAGAAGATCGAGCTGGAAATGGGCGATTACCTGAAATTGTTGCCGCACCTGCACCAGACCGACGGCTTCTTCGCCGCCGTGTTCGAGCGCAAGGTCATGCCGAAAAAAGTCTACGCCGATGAAAAGCCGGCCGACGACGTTGACGCTGAATCAGCCGAATAAGGCTGTCACGGGCCGCCGCTGCAGCATCGCAGCGGTGGCCATGCACTTGCGCCAGCCTGTCTGGCACAGGCTGTGGGCACCCCGCCCGGTTATTTCTCCGCACCATCTTCCAGACCCCATCCGCCATGAACGAAACCCCGCTGCTCAATCTGATCACTGACTTTGTCGACGATTTCCGTCAACCGGCCATCCTGTGGCAGGCGCTGGTCATCGTCGCCTGCCTGGCGCTGAGCTGGCTGCTGGTGCGGCAGTTGCGCGTGTTCCTGCACCAGCGGGCGGAAGCGGCCGCTGTCCCGGCCACGCCGGAAACCTTGCAGCGCACGGATAGTTTCATCCGCATCCTGACACCCGTGCTGGCGGCCATGCTGCTGGGCATTGCGCAGCATTTCCTGGCCAAGTTCCAGTCGGTGAACCTGCTCAGCATTGCCATTCCCCTGTGCACGTCGATGGCGCTGGTGCGCTTCGGTTTTTACGTGCTGCGCCGCATTTTTGCCCGCCATGGCGACATCAGCCCGACCATGTTGCTGCTGGAAAAGATCTTCACGGTGGTGGTGTGGGCCGGCATGGCCTTGTATATCACGGGCCTGTGGCCGGAATTGCACACCTTCCTGGAAGGGATCGTCGTGCCGCTGGGACGCAACAAGGTGTCCGTGGCTGCCATCTTGCAAGCCGCTATTTCGGTGGCCGTGCTCCTGGTCCTGGCCATGTGGGCTGGCACCTCGCTCGACGAGCGCCTGATGAAAATGCAGGGCTTGCACACTTCCTTGCGCGTGGTACTGTCGCGCATGGGGCGCGCCGTGCTGATCCTCGTGTCCGTGCTGGTCAGCCTGTCGCTGGTGGGCATCGACCTGACGGTGCTGTCCGTGTTCGGCGGCGCCTTCGGCGTGGCGCTGGGCTTTGGCTTGCAAAAGATCGCCGCGAACTTCGTGTCCGGTTTCATCATCCTGCTGGACCGCAGCCTCACCATCGGCGACATGATCACGGTGGGGCAATTCACGGGCAAGGTCACGCAAATCAATACGCGCTATACTGTGTTATTGGGTGGCGATGGGGTTGAATCCATCGTGCCGAATGAAATGCTGATTTCCGGCGGCGTGCAGAACATGTCGCTGAGCAACCGCATGGTCTGGCTGTCGACGGCCGTGTCGGTGGGCTATGAAACGGATCTGGATGTCATCTTCCCCTTGCTGGAAGCGGCGACGGCCAAGGTGCCGCGTGTGTCGCAAAGCAATCCGCCATCGGCCACCCTCGTGCGTTTCGGCGCCGATGGTCTCGACGTGCAGATCGGCTTCTGGATCGCGGACCCGGAAAACGGCACCGGCGGCGTGAAGTCGAATGTGAACCGCGCCATCTGGCGCACCTTGCAGGAACATAAGGTCACTGTACCGTTTCCGCAACGCGAATTGCGTATTGTTGGTACGCCTCCTGCCCCGCTTGCCAGCGCGGCAGAGGGTGAGTCCGCTCCCTCCGGCACCCAGCCTTAACCTCGCTGCCTGCCTCCGATTTTGCCTGATCGCACCCATTAGGGCGTACAATCACGCCTAAAATTAACTCTGCCGGACCTCCAGAGTCACTGGAGCGACCGTGCGCACGCCCTGTCCACTTGGAGTAGCAGTAATGACATTGAGTTCCGTTTTACACGACGTTTTGCAGTTCATGGCAACTGGTGTTACCGATCTGTCCGCATGGCAAGTTTTCCTGTACACCATGGTGGTCACCCACATCACGATCGCCAGCGTCACGATTTACCTGCACCGCCACCAGGCTCACCGCGCGCTGGAATTGCATGCGATTCCCAGCCATTTCTTCCGTTTCTGGCTGTGGCTGACGACGGGCCAGGTCACAAAGGAGTGGGCGGCCATCCACCGCAAGCACCATGCCAAGTGCGATACGGAAGAAGATCCGCACAGCCCCGTGACGCGCGGCATCAAGAAAGTCTTCTGGGAAGGTGCCGAGCTGTACCGCGCTGAATCGAAGAACATGGAAACCATGGCCAAGTACGGTCATGGCACGCCGACGGACTGGATCGAGCGCAACCTGTACACGAAGTACAGCTGGCTGGGCGTGGTGTCGCTGTTCGTCATCAATTTCATCCTGTTCGGCGTGATCGGCATTTCCGTGTGGGCCGTGCAAATGATGTGGATTCCCATCACGGCAGCCGGCATCATCAACGGCATCGGCCACTACTGGGGCTACCGCAACTACGATTGCGCCGATGCGGCCACCAACATCATTCCGTTCGGTATTTTGATCGGCGGCGAAGAGTTGCACAATAATCACCATACGTATGCGACGTCGGCCAAGCTGTCGTCGAAATGGTACGAAATCGATATCGGCTGGGCGTATATCCGCGCGCTGGAAATGCTGGGCCTGGCCAAGGTGAAAAAGCTGGCGCCGGAACCGAAGTTTTCGCACGGCAAGCTGGAAGCGGATTTCGAGACCTTGCAATCGGTCATCGCCAACCGCTACGACGTGATGGCCAAGTATGCGAAATCGATCAAGCATGCCTGGAAGGAAGAGCTGGAACACCTGAAGCACAAGGCCGAACTGGAAAAGCGTTTCCTGAAGTCGTCGCGCAAGCTGATGCAGCGCGAGCCGGGCAAGCTGGCCGACGCGCACCACGAACAGCTGTCGGAATTGTTCCAGCACAGCAAGGCGCTGGAAACCATGCACCACATGCGCGTGGAACTGGGCGCCATCTGGGAGCGTTCGCACTTTACGCGCGAGCAATTGCTGCACAAGCTGCAAGACTGGTGCACGCGCGCCGAAGCGTCGGGCATCAAGTCGCTGCAGGATTTCTCCTTGCGCCTGCGCAGTTATGCCTAAGTAAGCTGTTGTGCCATATCAAGGCCCTGGATTCCAGGGCCTTTTTTTCGTCCCGGCACGAGGAGGGGGAGCGGCGAGATGAAAATCAGGGCGAAAAAAAACCGCTCATCGGAGCGGCTCTTTTTACAGAACACAATATCAATTACTTGATTTTGGTTTCTTTGTACGTTACGTGCTTGCGTGCTTTAGGATCAAATTTCATGATCTCCATTTTCGCAGGCGTCGTACGCTTGTTTTTGGTAGTCGTGTAGAAGTGACCCGTACCTGCAGTCGATTCTAACTTGATTTTGTCGCGGCCTGATTTTGCCATGATAGCTCCCTTATTCTGCTAATTAGACTTTTTCGCCACGAGCGCGCATATCGACCAATACGGCGTCGATGCCGACTTTATCGATGACGCGCAGACCGGCGTTGGACAAACGCAGGGAGACCCAGCGGTTTTCAGATTCAACAAAAATACGACGATTCTGCAAGTTAGGCAAAAAACGACGTTTGGTTTTGTTGTTTGCATGGGAAACATTGTTGCCGACCATCGGCTTCTTCCCAGTGACTTGGCAAACACGTGCCATGGCGCACTCCTTAAAGATATTCCAAATTGGAAAAACGAGAGTATATCCAAAATAAGCCGATTTATCAATGACTTGCGAAAAACAATTGTGTCATGTTGTATTGAAATAATTTAACAATTTGACTTTTACCCTTCTTCATAGGGGAAAGCACTGGTAAACAGCGCTGTTTGCTGTTAGATAAGCGTCCCGGCGCCGTCACGTATGTCCTTGTTTACACATGGTTAACCGGCAATTGAGCAGGGTCGGGCGGGATCGGCACTAGATCTGGCCGTGCTCCGCAAAGGAATGCACTTGCCGTCCGGCCACGACGAAATGGTCGAGGATGCGCACGTCCACCAGCGACAAGGCTTGCACCAGCGCGCGCGTCAGCAATAAATCCGACTCGCTGGGCTCGGGCGTGCCGGATGGGTGGTTATGCGCCAGCATGACGCTGGCCGCGTTGTGCAGCAGCGCCTGCTTGACCACTTCGCGCGGATACACGCTGGTGTGGGTGAGGGTGCCGCGAAACATTTCCTGCGTCGTGATCAGGCGGTTCTTGACGTCCAAAAACAACACGTGAAACGCTTCATGCGCCAGGTGGCCCAGGGTCAGGCGCAAATAATCTTTGACGGCATGCGGCGAATTGAGGGCCTGGCCCGCCTGCAAGTCCTCGATGATGGCGCGCCGCGCCAGTTCCAGCACGGCTTGCAGCTGGGCAAACTTGGCGCTACCCATGCCGTGCACGGCGGAAAAACTCACGAGGCTGGCGCCAAACAGGCCACGCAGCGAGCCGAAGTGTTCGACCGTGTCGCGCGCCAGCTCCACGGCGCTCTTGCCGCGCACGCCCGTGCGCAGGAAGACGGCCAGCAATTCCGCGTCCGACAGCGATTGCGCGCCATCCTCGATCAGGCGTTCGCGCGGCCGTTCGCCGGCCGGCCAATCCTTGATGCCCATCTTGCCTCCCGTTCGCGCCCGGCTGGTCGTGGCGCCTGCCCACGATTGTCGCGCTTTCCCCGGGCGGCCATGCTGCGCTAGCTCGTCTTCATGGCGAATCATATGAAAAAAACAAAAGCCAAGATGCCCGGCCTGGCCATTTTCAGACGCTATGATTTGCCTGTCGTTGCATTCCATGCAAGTTGCAGCGGCGGGGAGTCAGGGCCCTGAACTCAATGTCTTCCACTTGTTTTACAGGAGTCGTCATGCCGTACATCAAAGTTATCAACGGAGTCATGCAAGAGTTCAGCGCCGCCGGCGTCAACACGGGCAAGGTCAGCGGCATCGGCCTCAATGCGCACGCGTATCTGGAGCACCGCAACTGGAGCGTTACCGCACCCCTGACGCCGGACGTGAAGAACCCTGATTACAGCACGGATTTTCCCTATCTTGCCGCCAACGGCTTCAAGTACCTCCAGGTGATGCTGGCGCCTTTCAACGGCGAGGATGGCGCTTGGAACTGGGGCGAGGTCGTTGGCAAGCCCAATTTCGCAACCGACAACACGCTGACCGCGCTCAATATCAAGCCCGAATACTGGGCCGCGATCCAGGCGCTGCTCGATTGCGCATTGGCCAATGGCATCGGCATCATCGCCTGCCCATTCTGGAATCCCTACGCCGTGCCGCAATTGGTGGGCGAGGCGGGCCCTGCGGGCGCTAAAAAAGACGAGATGGCGGCCGCCGCGCGCGTCGCACTGGCCAATCCGCAGTCGAAAACACGCCGCTACATGCGTGCCTTTGCGCAGGCTTTTGCGCAGCACTACAGCAACCATGCCGGCATCGCCGCCTGGATGGCTGCGCAGGAACTGAAGGGCGTGACGGACATGAGCTTGAGCGTTTGCCGGGAAATCATCCAGGAGACGGCGCAATTGCTGCGTGACAACGATGGCCTGGCGCGCATGATTTCTTCCGGTAACGCGGGCATTGCCCATACTTCGCCCCGGCAAGGCTCGTTGCAGCAATACGTCACGGAAACCTTGCCATTGATGAATCCGGACCCGGTCGACTGCCTTTGTGAAAACCTGTTTCTGGGTAATGAATATGTGAGCAGCGCCCTGGGCAACAGCGCGGATCTGCCGGCCGACTTCGTCTCGTCTTCGCTCGCTTACCTGCAAGTGATGCAGCGCGCGGCCAAGGCCTTGGGCAAGCCGTATTATCTTGGCAGCTTTTGCCTGTCGGAAAAGCAGGAGCAGGCGTTGCAAGATACCGAACGGCAAGACAACTTGCACGCCTTGCTGAGCGCCATACGCCGTACGGGCGTGCAACTGGCATGCTATTGGGACTGGAACGGCGGCAAGCCCATGGCAGACGCCGGTCTGAACCTGGTGGAAACACCCGCCTACAGCAACGGACGCAAGGCCGTCTGGGACGCCTTGCGCGGCGCCGACGCCGTCCGTCAGGCGCCGCCCACGCCTTGCTTCGGCGTCAAGAAAACCTTGCAATTCCAGCCGGGCCTCCTGCTCACCGTGCCGTCATCCGCGCGCTACGAGAGCGCCGATTTCTCGCTGTCGTATTGCATCCGGCAGCAGGCGTTTTCCACGATGGTGGGCCGGGGCGGGGCGTTTGTCGCGCGCCAGGCGAACCTGAAAGGATGGACGCTGCTGACGCAGGATATCCAGACGTTCCTGTTCCTGCGCAACAGTGCCGGTGCGGGCTTCAATAACAATGGTCACGGCGTGAGCGTGGATAGCGCCAACCGCTGGTTTCGCTGCACCTACACCGTCAAGCATGATGGTTCCATCAGCCTGTACGTCGACGATTTCCTGATGTCGCAGGGCAACAAGATGGCGACGCCATTCGTGCAGGCCAGCGGCGCGCCTCTGGTGATCGGCCGCACCGTGGATGCGCTGGAGCAGGGCGCGCCCGCCTGGCAGTTGTCGGACGTCATCCTGTACGACCGCGTGCTGACGCCCAAGGAAGTGTATGACTATGGCCAATATGGCATCGTGCACCGGCCCGTGGGACGCTGGAAGCTCGACGGCAACCTGGAGGACAGCTCCGGCTTCGGCAATCACGCCAGCACGGCGGGCGGGTTGACGTACGTCAACGTCTGATTCGCTGGATCGACGTCGGATGTGTTGCGCGGCCATGTTTTTTGACAAAAGCATGGCCGCGCCGAGATGGCATGGGGCGCGCAGGCTCAGGGTGGCTTACAATATCGTTTTGCACCAGTTACTTGAAAACTACTATGTCCAACGAGCAACCAGCAGTCGTCACCGAAGCGGCTTACCTCACCCTGCATTATCGTCTTGCCACTGTTGACGGTACTGACATTGTCACGACCTTCAGCGGCAATCCCGCGACCTTGATGCTGGGACAGGGCCAGCTGGCGCCATTCCTCGAGCAGCGCTTGCTGGGCCTGCCTGAAGGCACGCACCAGACGTTCGAGCTGGCCGCTGGCGAAGGCTTTGGCGAGCGCAATCCCGAGCTGGTGCAGTCTGTCTCGCGCGCGACCCTGGACGAAAACTCGGTGCCGGGCGCCGATTACAAGATCGGCGACCTGGTCGACTTCGCCGCGCCGGGCGGCGGCCGCTTTGCCGGCGTGCTGCGCGAAATGCGCGAGGACTCGGCCCTGTTCGACTTCAACCATCCGCTGGCCGGCCAGCCGCTGCGTTTTGAAGTCAAGCTCATTTCGGTCCTGTAAGGAGTAGCGATGGATAAGGAACTGTTACTGGCCCAGCCCCGTGGTTTCTGCGCTGGCGTCGACCGGGCGATCGAAATCGTCGAGCGTGCCCTGCAGCAATTTGGCGCGCCGATCTATGTGCGCCATGAAATCGTCCACAACGCCTATGTGGTGGCCGACCTGCGCAACAAGGGCGCCATCTTCATCGATGACCTCGATGACGTGCCTGCTGGCAATACGCTCGTGTTTTCCGCGCATGGCGTGTCGAAAGCCGTGCGCGCCGAGGCGGAATCGCGCGGCCTGAGCATTTTTGACGCGACGTGCCCCCTGGTCACCAAGGTGCACATGGAAGTGGGCAAGATGCGCCGCGAAGGCCGCGAGATCATCATGATCGGCCACGATGGCCATCCCGAGGTGGAAGGCACGATGGGCCAGGCCGACATGGGCATGCATCTGGTGGAAACGCTCGAAGATGTGGCGAAACTGCAGGTCGCCAATCCGGACAGCCTGGCCTATGTTTCGCAAACAACGTTGTCAGTTGACGACACTAGCGACATTATTGCGGCCTTGAAAGCGAAATATCCGAATATCGCCGAGCCGAAAAAAGGCGACATCTGCTACGCCACCACCAACCGCCAGGAAGCCGTGAAATTCATGGCGCCGCAAGTGGAAGTGGTGATCGTCGTCGGCAGCCCGAACAGCTCGAATTCGAACCGCTTGCGCGAAGTGGCCGAGAAGATGGGGACGCCAGCCTACATGGTCGACAATGCCTCGCAGATCGATCCCGCCTGGCTGGAAGGCAAGCTGCGCGTGGGTGTGACGGCTGGCGCCTCGGCGCCCGAAGTGCTGGTGCAAGCCGTCATCGACCGCTTGAAAGAGTGCGGCGTGAAGAGCGTGCGCCCGCTCGACGGCGTGCAGGAAGCCGTCACGTTCCCGATGCCGAAAGGCCTCGATGGCATCAAGCGCGACGTCGCCTGAGCCTGTCTGGCTGTTGAGTATCGATGAAATAGTTACCTCAAAACCGAATTTAATTCGGAAATTATTGATGTATTCCAAGCTTAGTTTTTGCAAAAGATCGTTATGATTGCCTCAAGCTTGAATATGTTGTCGTTATGACTAAGCAAGGTCACGCCCGTTTTCAGTGCGCGCACCATGCTGGTGAGAACGGTCCAGGGATGGCACTGCAGGAATTCTTCCTCCGGTGCCGTTTTTGTATCAGCGACACATGTTCTGGCGGAAGTTGTTCCCGAAAAATGCATATTTGATAGGGCAATCATGGATACATTCATCCAGCAGATCATTAACGGCTTGGTGCTGGGCAGCATGTATGCCTTAGTCGCCCTCGGTTACACGATGGTGTACGGCGTTCTGAACCTGATCAACTTCGCCCACGGCGACGTGCTCATGATCGGCGCCATGGTGGGCTTGACCATCCTCAAGCTGCTGGGCATCTATGTGCCCGACTGGCCCGGTTATCTGAAACTGGCCACCGCCATCCTTGGCGCCATTCCCATCTGTATTCTGGTCAACATCATCATCGAGCGGGTCGCCTACCGCCGCCTGCGCAACGCTCCCCGCCTCGCCCCCCTGATTACCGCCATCGGCGTCTCCATCCTGCTGCAAACTTTCGCCATGATGATCTGGACGCGCAATCCCTTGCCTTTCCCGCAATTGCTGTCGACCGACCCCATCAACATAGGCGGCGCCGTGATTTCGCAAACGCAAGTGCTGCTGCTGGCCCTGGCCGCGCTGTCGATGGGCGGATTGGTGTTGCTGGTGGAAAAAACGAGAATGGGCCGCGCCATGCGCGCCACGGCGGAAAACCCCCGCGTGGCAGGACTCATGGGCGTCGATTCCGACAAGGTCATCGTCGCCACCTTCGCCATCGGCGCCGCGCTGGCCGCCGTGGCGGGCGTGATGTGGGGCGCCAACTACGCGTCCATCCAGTTCTCCATGGGCGCCATCCCCGGCTTGAAGGCTTTCTGTGCGGCCGTGCTGGGCGGCATCGGCAATATCTATGGCGCCATGCTGGGCGGTATCTTGCTGGGCATTATCGAGAGCCTGGGCGCCGGCTATATCGGCGACATCACGGGCGGCTTCCTGGGCAGCCACTACCAGGATATCTTTGCCTTCGTCGTACTGATCATCGTGCTGACCCTGCGCCCGTCCGGCATCATGGGCGAACGCGTGGCCGACCGTGCCTGATGTGAAACTGGGAGATTAAATCATGGCACTACTCGATTTTGACGCTAAGAAAAATCCGGCCAAAGCCTACGCCGGCATGCTGGGCCTGGCCGCGCTGCTGATGGTGTTCCCGTTTTTTGCCGCGCAGTTCGGCAACTCGTGGGTGCGCATCATCGACATGGCCTTGCTGTACATCATGCTGGCCCTGGGCCTGAACATCGTCGTCGGCTTTGCCGGCCTGCTCGACCTCGGCTACATCGCCTTCTATGCCGTGGGCGCCTACCTGACGGCCCTGCTGGCGTCGCCCCAGTTCGCCATCCTGCTCGAATCGGTGGTGAATCAATATCCTGTGCTGGGTGAAACCCTGGTGCAGCTGATGGGGCCGGAGATCCGCGAAAACGGCATCCACCTGTCGATCTGGATCATCGTGCCGCTGGCCGCCTTTGTTGCCGGCCTGTTCGGCGCCTTGCTGGGTGCGCCCACGTTGAAGCTGCGCGGCGACTACCTGGCCATCGTGACCCTGGGCTTTGGCGAGATCATCCGCATCTTCATGAACAATCTGAATGACCCGATCAATTTCACGAATGGGCCGCAAGGCATCAATCTGATCGACCCGATCCGCATCTTCGGCGTCAACCTGGCGGGCGAGGCGGGCACCAACAGCACCGTCGTGGTGGGCGGCTTTTCCATGCCGTCCGTGAATGCGTATTATTTTCTTTTCCTCTTCCTGTGCATCGCCGTCGTGTTCGTCACCAAGCGCCTGCAGCATTCGCGCCTGGGCCGCGCCTGGGTGGCCATCCGCGAAGACGAGATCGCCGCCAAGGCCATGGGCATCAATACGCGCAACGTCAAATTGCTGGCCTTTTCCATGGGCGCCTCGTTTGGCGGCGTGGCGGGCGCCATGTTTGCCTCGTTCCAGGGCTTTGTCTCGCCGGAATCGTTCTCGCTGACGGAATCGATCGCCGTGCTGGCCATGGTCGTGCTGGGCGGCATCGGCCACATCCCCGGCGTGATCCTCGGCGGCGTGATCCTCGCCTCGATACCGGAAGTGCTGCGCCACGTGGTGGAGCCGGCCCAGCAGGCGCTGTTCGGCCACGTGGTGATCGAAGCGGAAGTGTTGCGCCAGCTGCTGTACGGCCTGGCCATGGTGTTGATCATGCTCAACCGTCCTGCTGGCCTGTGGCCATCGCCGAAGCACGAAGACCGGCCCGACCACGATGTGGACCAGCCGAACAAATCCACCGGCGTCGTGTCCGCTTAAGGAAGGCATACCATGAGCGAACAGATCATTCTCAATATTGCCGGCGTGAACAAGCGTTTCGGCGGCTTGCAAGCGCTGACCGACGTGGGCATCACCATCCGCCAAGGACAGATCTATGGCTTGATCGGCCCGAACGGCGCCGGCAAGACCACGTTCTTCAACGTGATCACGGGCCTGTACCAGCCTGACACGGGCACCTTCGAGCTGGCCGGCAAGCCGTATTCGCCGTCCGCGCCGCACAAGGTGGCGAAGGCGGGCATCGCCCGCACCTTCCAGAACATCCGTTTGTTTGGCGACATGACGGCGCTGGAAAACGTCATGGTGGGGCGCCACGTGCGCTCGCACCAGGGCGTGTTCGGCGCCATCTTCCGCCACAAGGCGGCGCGCGAGGAAGAGGCGGCTATCCGCCGGCGGGCCATGGAGCTGCTCGATTTCGTCGGTATTGCCCAGTTCGCCAGCCGCACGGCGCGCTTCCTGTCGTATGGCGACCAGCGGCGCCTGGAAATCGCCCGCGCGCTGGCCACCGACCCGACCCTGCTGGCGCTCGACGAGCCGGCGGCGGGCATGAACGCGACAGAAAAGCTGGCCCTGCGCGAGTTGCTGGTGAAAATCAAGGCCGAAGGCAAGACCGTGCTGTTGATCGAGCACGACGTGAAACTGATGATGGGACTGTGCGACCGCATCACGGTGCTCGAGTATGGCAAGCGCATCGCGGAAGGCTTGCCGGCCGAAATACAACAAAACCCGGCCGTCATCGAGGCTTATCTGGGGGGATCGCACGCATGACTCACAATGGATTGACCAACAACGTACTCAAGGTCGCGGGCCTGCACGTGGCCTACGGCGGCATCAAGGCGGTGAAAGGCATCGACCTGGAAGTGAACGAGGGCGAGCTGATCGCCCTGATCGGCGCGAATGGCGCCGGCAAGACGACGACCTTGAAAGCCATCACGGGCACCTTGCCGGCTTGCAAGATCGAAGGGACGATCAGCTACCTGGGCGAGTCGCTCAAGGGCACGAAATCGTTCCACCTGGTGGAAAGGAAACTGGCCATGGTGCCGGAAGGGCGGGGCGTGTTTACCCGCATGTCGATCCGCGAAAACCTCATGATGGGCGCCTACACGCGCACGGACAAGGCGGGCGTCGAGGACGACATCGCGCGCTGGTTCGATGTCTTTCCGCGCCTGAAGGAAAGGGCGGCGCAGATGGCCGGCACCCTGTCGGGCGGCGAGCAGCAGATGCTGGCCATGGCGCGCGCGCTGATGAGCCATCCGAAGCTGCTGCTGCTCGACGAGCCGTCGATGGGCCTGTCGCCCATCATGGTCGAGAAAATCTTCGAGGTGATCCGCAAGGTCTCGTCCGAAGGCATCACGATCTTGCTGGTCGAACAGAATGCCCGCCTGGCCCTGCAGGCGGCGCACCGCGGCTATGTGATGGATTCCGGCCTGGTCACCATGGGCGGCAACGCAGCCGCCATGCTCGACGACCCGCGCGTGAAGGCGGCGTATCTGGGTGAGTAAGAGGGATCGGGCATAAAAAATGCCCCAGCTGGGCTGGGGCATAATGGCATCCGTCGGGGAAGTACGGGATGGATGCCTGGAGGAGCTGGTAATGGCGGACCGCCGTGGCGGTCGCTTGATAATTACTTGGCGGCAGTGCGCGGCACGACTTTTTCAGCCGCTTGCGTGAACTGGTTCACGGCCGACGTCAGGTTGGCTTCGATGGCTTCGACGGCTTGCTTGCTGGTTTTCGAGAATTGCTCGTAGCCTGCATTGGCGTTGCCGATGGCGCTTTTCAAGATGGCGACGGCGTTTTCCGAACCGGCTGGCGCGTTCTTGGTGACTTCTTCCACCAGCGACAGGACTTTACGGTTGGTTTCAGCGATCTGCGATTCAGCAGCTTTGCTGAATTCGGCTTGCGTGCCGGACGTGATGGCAGCCAGGTGACGGCCGTAAGCGATGGCTTTTTCGGCGCCAGGCTGGGCTTGGGCAGAGGCCAGCGAGAAGAATTCTTGTGGATCTTTTGCCGACAGCAATTGCTTGGCGGCGGCGGTCGATTCTTCCAGCGTTGCTTTGGCAGCGGTCAGGTTCAGTTCGACGATCTTTTCGATGCCTTCGAAGGCTTTGCCCGTCAGCGACGAGAACAGGGCGAATTGGGCTTCCAAGTTGGCTTTGGTAGCGGACGAAAATTGCTCAGGAATTGAAAACATATAAATCTCCAAAAAATCGAAATCTGGTTAATTTGATGCTGCGTGTACCGTTTGGGAAAGCAGGTGAATCTAAATTTTTCAAGCTGAACAAGAATTGTGCAACGCAACAAACCCTATTCTACGGTGAAAAAAAACGAAGTCAAGCGATTCTTGTGCGATGCAACAATTGAATAGATTTGGGTCAAAAGCCATTGTTTCTAAACGGAAATATTTGATTTCTGAGTGTTAATGGTTTAGCCCTAAACCATTATTTCCCCGCCTTTCAGGACGGGTGCGGCGCAGCATGCTAGACTTTGCCTCCCGCACTGGCGCAGCACTCCGGTGCCGATCCTGTTTCCCGAGTCGATACCATGTCCAATCTTCCCGCCGCGGCTGGCGCCAGCGGCAAAGCCCCCAAAAGCCATTTCCTGAGCAGCCTGGCGCCGATGGCCTTGCCCGGCTTCTTCGTGTTGTTATGGAGCACAGGTTTTATCGTGGCCAAGTTCGGCCTGCCGTACGCGCCGCCGCTGACCTTTTTGCTGCTGCGCTTCCTGGGCGTGCTGGTGATCCTGCTGCCGCTGGTGCTGCTGTTGCGCGCGCCGTGGCCCGTGGGGCAGTTCCGCCAGATCGCCGTGGCCGGCATCCTGATGCAGGCCGGCTACCTGGCCGGCGTCTGGTGCGCCATCAAGCTGGGCATGCCGGCCGGCCTCTCTGCGCTGATCGTCGGCATGCAGCCCGTGCTGACGGCCTGCGCCGCGCCCCTGATCGGCGAATCCGTGCGCCCGCGCCAGTGGCTGGGCCTGTTCTTTGGCTTGCTGGGCGTGGCCCTCGTCGTGTATGCGAAGATCAACCTGGTCGGCCTGACCGTGGAAAGCGTGCTGCTGTGCGTGTTTGCGCTGCTGTCGATGACGGCCGGCACCATGTATCAAAAACGCCACTGCCCGCAATTTGACTTGCGCACCGGCACGGTGGTGCAGTTTGCCGCCTCCATCGTGGTGGTCTTGCCGTTCGCCCTGTATTACGAAGGGCTGGACCTGCATTTCAGCAATGTGCAATGGACGGCGAATTTCATCGGCGCCTTGCTGTGGTCGGTACTCGTGCTGTCCATCGGCGCCATCTTCCTGCTGTTCGCCCTGATCCGCCGCAGCGATGCCACGAAAGTGACGGGCTTGCTGTACCTGACGCCGCCCACGACGGCCGTGATGGCCTGGCTGATGTTTGGCGAAGCCTTTAATATGCTGGGCATCGCCGGCATGCTGGTGGCCGTGGTCGGCGTGGTGTTTGTGGTCAAGAAATAGATAAGCTATAGCGGGAGAGCAGGGCAGTGAACAAGCAAGCATTGGAAACACAGGCGGCGCAGCAAGCCGTCGACGCCGTCATCGTGTCGCGCCGTTCGATCCGCGCCTTTTTGCCCACGCCGGTGGCGCAGGACGAGATCGCGCGCATCCTGGAAGTGGCGGCGCGTGCGCCTTCGGGCGCCAACATGCAGCCGTGGAAGGTGTATGTGCTGTCGGGCGAGGCGCGCCTGCGCCTGTCGCGCCGCATCCTGGCCGCCTACGACGCGCCGAAGGCGCCCGATGCGCCCGCGCGCACGGCCTCGTATACCTATTACCCGCGCCAGTGGACGGCGCCCTTCATCGAGCGTCGCCGCAAGATCGGCCTGGACCTGTACCAGCTGCTGGGCCTGGAGCGGGGCGACATGGCCGGCATGGCGGCCCAGCATGGGCGCAATTTCCAGTTCTTCGATGCGCCCGTGGGCCTGATCTTTACCATCGAGCGGGTGCTGGAACAGGGTTCCTGGCTCGACTACGGCATGTTCTTGCAAAACATCATGCTGGCGGCGCGCGCGCGGGGACTCGATACCTGCCCGCAAGCGGCCTTCATCCATTACCATGACATCATCCGCGACGAGCTGGGCGTGCCGGCCAGCGAAATGGTGGTGTGCGGCATGGCCCTCGGCCATGCCGATCCGGACAAGGTCGAGAACCGCCTGAACACGGAACGCGAGCCGCTGGCCGGGTTTGTTAAATTCATGGACAAATAGATATTAGTGGCGAGGAGCACGGCCAAACAGCCGATCAAGGATGAGCTTGTTTGCTGATCGCCAACGATTTGTATTCCATTACTGCAATAAATACTGTCTTAACTGTTAAATAGGCTTGCGATTACTCTGCATTTCGCTACACTGCAATAAGGCAACAGCTTCACGGGGAATTATCGAATGGCTAAGTTTAAACTTGCGCTGGGCATCCTGGCTTCCCTGCTGTTTGCGCTGGCGCCGGCTGCGGCCGTGCACGCCAAGGAAGCGAACGGCAAATCCTCAGCCTCCAAGAAACACAATACCAAGAAAATCAAGGTCGTGCTGCGCAAGGGCGCGACGGCCGCGCCGCGCGAAAAGACCGTGCGCCGGGTCGTCATGGTGCGCGGCAAGCGCAAGGTCATCTATCAGAAAGTCAGCAGCGTGGCCGTGCCGATGGCCGCACCGATGCCGACCATGGGCGACCTGGCCGGCCTGAACCTGACGCGCGATCCGCTCGACCTCAAGTCCAGCGTGGCGCTGGTGCTGGACCAGGCCAATGCGGAAGTGCTGTTTGAAAAGAATTCGAATGTGGCCCTGCCCATCGCCTCCATCACCAAGATGATGACGGGCCTGGTGGTGGTCGAAGCGCGCCAGGACATGGATGAAGTGCTGACGATCACGGACGAGGACGTCGACCGTGCCAAGTTCAGCAGCTCGCGCCTGAAAGTGGGTTCGCAATTGACGCGCGCGAACATGCTGCATATCGCCCTGATGAGCTCGGAAAACCGTGCCGCCTCGGCGCTGGGCCGCAATTATCCGGGCGGCTTGCCTTCGTTTGTCGACGCCATGAACAGCAAGGCGCGCCAGCTGGGCATGATGGATACGCATTACGTCGATTCCAGCGGCCTGTCGAAAATGAACGTGGCCAGCGCGCGCGACCTGGGCAAGCTGGCCATGGCCGCCTTCCGCCATCCGCTGCTGCGCGAGTACTCGACGGACCCGAAAGCCATCGTCGAAGCCAGCGGCCAGCCCATGCAATTTGGCAATACGAATCACCTGGTCGCCAATCCCGGCTGGGAGATCGGTTTGCAAAAGACGGGGTTCATCAATGAGGCGGGACGTTGCTTGATGATGCAGGCTGTCATCGAAGGACGGGCCGTGATCATGGTCTTCCTCGATTCCAAGGGGAAACAGTCGCGCACGGCCGATGCGGGACGCATGCGCAAGTGGCTGGAAGCTTTGAAACCTGCCAACATGAGCCTGCCCGGCGGCTAAAAATGTCCATGGCGGCGTTGCACTAACTCGCCGTACTAGTCGTACTGCCTTCGTTAGTGCGCCTTGCCCTGAACATTTTTATGCGGAAGTCAGTCTTGCGGGATATAACCTAATGTGACGGAAATCTGGTTCGCCGTCTCCACCAGGTCCACCAGCCACTCGTCCTGCAGACGGTCGGCAGGCGCCGAGATCGACAGGCCGGCGATCAGCTTGCCGGAGTCGTCGCGGATGCCGGCCGCCATGCAGCGCACGCCCAGTTCCAGCTCTTCATTGTCGCGCGCATAGCCGCGTTCGCGCACCAGGCTCAGCTCGCGCTCGAGCTTTTGCAGATCCGTGATGGAATTCTTGTTGTGCCCGGCCAGGCCCGTGCGCGTGGCGTAGGCGCGGATGGCTTTCGGCTCGTCCACCGACAGGAACAGCTTGCCCGTCGAGGTCAGGTGCAGCGGGCCGCGGCCACCGATGGCGCGCACCACCTGCATGCCCGAACGCTCGGAAAAGGCGCGGTCGATGTAGACGATTTCGTCGCCCTGGCGCACGGACAGGTTGATGGTTTGCTGGGTTTTCTTGTGCAGCTGGCGCATGAAGTCCAGCGCCGCTTCGCGCACGCTGAGGCGGCTTTTCACCACATTGCCCAGTTCCAGCAGGCGCATGCCCAGCCGGTACGTGCCCGGTTCGATGCGGTCGACAAAGCGCGTCAGTACCATGTCGTTGAGAATGCGGTGCGCCGTCGAAGGATGCAAGCCGGAGACCTTGGATAATTCCTTCAGGCTGACCGGGTCCGAGTATTTGGCCAGGGCATCGAGCAGGGCGACCATGCGTTCGATCACCTGGATCGTCGTCTTCGGGGCAGCGACCGGTTCAATTTTCATGATGGATTTGGTGCAATGCAGTATTCATGCTTCTTTATACCATGATGTGAAAAAATAGTGAAATGTTCCGAGATATTCAGCGAAAAAATTGTCACAATTCCTATTCCGGCCCCCATAATGTGAGCATCGCACTCGCTGGATACCGTGGAAGACTATGCAACCTGTAAATGAATTCAAGAGTAAAAGTGGCTTGAAACGAATTTTTTCCGCCTTTTTCTACTCGCTCGATGGCTTGAAGGCGGCCTGGCGCCATGAACACGCATTTCGCCAGGAGCTGGGCCTGTTCGTCGTCGGCACGGTAATCGCCTTGCTGCTGCGCATCTCCGCCTTTGAAAAGCTGGTGCTGGTCGGCGTGCTGCTGCTGGTGCTGATCGTCGAGCTGATCAATTCTGCGCTGGAAGCCGTGGTCGACCGCATTTCGCTGGAGCGTCATCCGCTGTCGAAAAACGCCAAGGATTTCGGCAGCGCGGCCGTGTTGCTCACCTGCATACTGGCCTTCGCCACGTGGGCCGTCGTATTATTTAACCGTTTCTATTAACCGCTTTATCCCCGGTGCGCGCCGTACATATGCGAAAAATGTATATCAAACGGCGAAACGCTTCGTTCTCTTTGCGGCCGTTGCGCCGTAATCTGGTGGCTCTGAAAGTTCAACCACTCGGGGATCTTAGATGCTGTCGAAAAAAATCATCATTGCCGCCGCCATCAGCGCGTTTGCCCTTCTGCAAACGGCGCAGGCCGCCGATATCACCCTGCTCAACGTGTCATACGACCCGACGCGCGAGCTGTACCAGGATGTGAACACGGCGTTTGCCAAGGAGTGGAAAGGCAAGACGGGCGACAACGTCAAGATCAAGCAATCGCACGGCGGTTCCGGCAAGCAGGCACGCGCCGTCATCGATGGTCTGGAAGCGGACGTCGTGACCTTGGCCCTGGCCTATGACATCGACGCGCTGGGCGAGCACAAGCTGCTGGCCGCCGACTGGCAAAAGCGATTGGCGCACAACAGCTCGCCTTACACTTCGACCATCGTGTTTCTGGTGCGCAAGGGCAACCCGAAAGGCATCAAGGATTGGAATGACTTGATCAAGCCGGGCGTTTCCGTCATCACGCCGAATCCGAAAACCTCGGGCGGTGCCCGCTGGAACCATCTGGCAGCGTGGGGCTATGCGCTGCGCCAGCCGGGCGGCAACGAAGCCAAGGCCAAGGATTTCCTCGGCAAACTGTATAAAAATGTGCCCGTGCTCGATTCCGGCGCGCGCGGCGCCACCACCACGTTCGTCGAACGGGGCATCGGCGACGTGCTGATCGCCTGGGAAAACGAAGCTTACCTGGCCGTCAAGGAACTGGGTCCGACCAAGTTCGACATCATCACGCCGTCCGTCAGCATCCTGGCCGAGCCGCCCGTCGCCGTCGTCGACAAGTTTGCCGACAAGCACGGCACGCGCAAGGTGGCCGAGGCTTACCTGAACTACCTGTACACGGACGAAGCGCAAGACATCATCGCGAAGAACTACTACCGTCCGGCAACGGACAAGGCGGCGAAGAAATACGCGTCGCAGTTCGCCAAGGTCAACCTGTTCACCATCGAGCAGATCGCCGGCGGCTGGACGGCGGCACAGAAGGCGCACTTTGCCGACGGCGGCATCTTCGACCAGATCTATCAGCCGAAGTAATCTTCACCGGCAGGCGGCAACGCTTGCCGGAATCGATCACGCAAGGACACATCATGGCGCTGCGCAGCTTTTCCGATTACCGGGTACTGATCGTGCCGGGCTTGCATAACAGCGGTCCCGAGCATTGGCAGAGCCGCTGGCAGCGCCTGTATCCGCAATTCGAGCGGGTCGAGCAGGACGACTGGAACGCTCCCGACCTGGCCACCTGGTCGGCGCGCCTGGACCAGGTGCGGCGGCAAGATGCGCGTCCCACCCTGATCGTCGCCCACAGCTTCGGCTGCCTGACGACGGCGCACAGCCTGGCCCGCGACCCGCAGGGCGTGGCCGGCGTGCTGCTGGTGGGGCCGGCCGATCCCGACAAGTTTGGCGTGGCCAAGGCCTTGCCGCAAAAGCGGCTGCCTTGCCCCGGCATCCTGATCGCCAGCCAGACCGACCCGTGGATGACGGCCGAACACGCGGCGCAGTGGGCACGGCGCTGGAATTGCAAGTATATTGATGGCGGTGCGCTGGGCCATATCAACGCCGAGTCGCGCCTTGGTGACTGGGTCTACGGCCAGGCGCAACTGCAAACACTGTTTGATCTGGCGCAAAGCGACAAACGCCACCGTCAGGCAGCCTGATTCGACGCACACCCCATTGCCACACAACCTCACAAGGAGATCACGATGACTTTACGCCTGGGCGATGTCGCCCCTGATTTTGAACAAGACAGCTCGATCGGTCCGCTCAAGTTCCACGAGTGGGCTGGCAATTCCTGGGTGGTGCTGTTTTCCCACCCGGCCGACTTTACCCCCGTGTGCACGACGGAACTGGGCCTGACGGCCAAGCTCAAGCCGGAATTCGACAAGCGCAACGTGAAGGCCATCGCCCTGTCCGTGGACGCGGCCGAGTCGCACAAGAGCTGGATCAAGGATATCGAAGAGACGCAAAACACCGTGGTGGGCTTCCCCATCATCGCCGACGTCGACAAGAAAGTATCGGTGCTGTACGACATGATCCACCCGGAACAGTCCGTCACGGCCACCGTGCGCTCCGTCTTCATCGTCGACCCGAACAAGAAGGTGCGCCTGATCCTCACGTATCCGCTGAGCACGGGCCGCAACTTCAATGAAATCCTGCGCGTCATCGACGCCCTGCAGCTGACGGATGGCTACACGGTGGCCACGCCCGGCAACTGGAAAGATGGCGACGACGTCATCATTCCACTGACCGTGCAAGACCCGGACGTGATCAAGCAGAAGTATCCGAAGGGATTTACGGCGGCGAAACCCTATCTGCGCCTCACGCCGCAGCCGAACAAGTAAGAACGGGGTCAGTTGCTTCGCAATCGGAATGCGTCCCATTGGGACGCATTCCCCCTCGGGGTCTGACCCGAGCCGTCAAAGTGTTGGGTCAAGTGTGTGCCCAACCCCACCCCAAAAGCCGGGGTCGGACCCACAGGGTCCGACCCCTTTTTTTTCGCCCCACGTTTCTGTCGGCAAGTATGCAAAATCCATCTAAGCAAATGAGAAATGGTTAGTTCTTTTTATAACGATTGCATGTGATTATTGCGGCCTATAACTCAAAAATGTAATAAGAAGGAGTTTCTATGTCTGCAGCATCAGCAGCACCGCTCAAGGCGCGCGGGGCGCCGTTTCGGGTCATGCCGGGGTTTAAGCTGTCACTGGGCTTCACGCTCTTTTACCTGGCCTTGATCGTCCTCATTCCGCTGTCGTCGGTGTTCCTGAAAACTTTCACCATGACATGGGACGCCTTCTTCAGCGCCGTCACGTCCGACCGCGTGATGGCGTCGTACCGCCTGACGTTCGGCGCTTCGCTGATCGCCGCCCTGTTGAACGTGGTGTTCGGCGGCATCCTGGCCTGGGTGCTGGTGCGCTATAAGTTTCCTGGAAAACGCATCATCGACGCGCTGGTCGACTTGCCGTTCGCCTTGCCGACGGCCGTGGCCGGCATCACCCTGACGGCCCTGTATTCGTCGAACGGCTGGTTCGGCCAGTTCATCGAAGGCGTGCTGGGCATCAAGGTGGCGTTCACGCCGCTGGGCGTGGTGGTGGCGCTGACCTTCATCGGCTTGCCCTTCGTCGTGCGCACCGTGCAACCGGTACTGGAAGACGCGGAAAAGGAACTGGAAGAAGCGGCCGCCAGCCTAGGCGCCAATTCATTGCAAACGTTTATCCGCGTCATCTTCCCCACGATTTTGCCATCCCTGCTGACGGGCTTTGCGCTGGCATTCGCCCGCGCCACGGGCGAGTACGGTTCCGTGATCTTTATCGCCGGCAACATGCCAATGGTGTCGGAAATCACGCCGCTGTTCATTATTACCAAGCTGGAGCAATACGATTACGCAGGCGCCACGGCCATCGCCGTGGTGATGCTGGTGGTGTCTTTCCTGCTGTTGTTGACGATTAACCTGCTGCAAGCATGGACGCGCGGAAAGGCGAAGAAATCATGAGTACGAATACGACTGCCATCGGTGGCGTGGACAATGCGCGCCCGACGGCGCGCCGCTTCGAGCCGAATGTCGGCCCCGTCGTGCTGGAACCGTTGTGGGTGCGCACGGTATTGATCACCATTGCCCTGCTGTTCCTGACGACCTTTTTGATCGTGCCCCTGGTGGCCGTGTTTGCGGAAGCGTTCAAGAAGGGCTGGGAAGCGTATATCGCCGCCATCATCGATCCGGACGCGATTTCCGCCATCAAGCTGACCCTGATCACGGCCGCCATTGCCGTGCCGCTGAACCTGGTATTCGGCGTGGCCGCTTCCTGGTGCATCGCCAAGTTCGACTTCCGTGGCAAGAGTATCTTGCTGACCCTGATCGACTTGCCGTTTTCCGTCTCGCCCGTGATTTCCGGCCTGATCTATGTGCTGATGTTTGGCGCCCAGGGCTGGTTCGGCCCGTGGCTGCAGGCGCACGACATCAAGATTCTGTTTGCCGTGCCCGGCATCGTGCTGGCCACCATCTTCATTACCTTTCCCTTCGTGGCGCGCGAGCTGATCCCGCTGATGCAGTCGCAGGGCAGCGAAGAGGAAGAGGCCGCCATCGTGCTGGGCGCCTCGGGCTGGAATACCTTCCGCCGAGTCACCTTGCCGAACATCAAGTGGGGGCTGCTGTATGGCGTGATCCTGTGTAATGCCCGCGCCATGGGCGAGTTCGGCGCCGTGTCCGTCGTCTCGGGCCATATCCGCGGCGAAACCAACACCATGCCGCTGCAAGTGGAGATTCTGTACAACGAGTACAACTTTGCCGCCGCGTTTGCCGTCGCCTCCCTGCTGGCCCTGCTGGCCTTGGTGACCCTGGCCCTGAAAGCCTTCATTGAGTGGCGTTTGAACGAGAGCGACGCCGACGATTCCGCCTTACGTTCCACGGAGCACTGATATGACCATCGCAGTTAAAAACATCCACAAGCGTTTCGGCGATTTCGTCGCCCTCGACAATATCTCGCTGGACTTTCCCGCCGGCGAACTGACGGCCCTGCTGGGTCCATCCGGTTGCGGCAAGACCACCTTGCTGCGCATTATTGCTGGGTTGGAACATCCGGACAGCGGCCAGGTGCTGCTGGACGCGGAAGACGCGTCGAACCGCCACGTGCGCGAGCGGCAAGTGGGTTTCGTCTTCCAGCATTACGCGCTGTTCAAGCACATGACCGTGTTCGAGAACGTGGCCTTCGGCTTGCGCGTGAAGTCGCGCAGCGAGCGCCCGTCGGAAGACCAGATCCGCCGCAAGGTGAAGGATTTGCTGGAGCTGGTGCAGCTGGACTGGCTGGCCGACCGCTATCCGCCGCAGCTGTCGGGCGGACAGCGCCAGCGCATCGCCCTGGCGCGCGCGCTGGCCGTCGAGCCCCGCGTGCTGCTGCTCGACGAGCCGTTCGGCGCCCTGGATGCCAAGGTGCGCAAGGAATTGCGCCGCTGGCTGCGCCGCCTGCATGACGACTTGCACGTGACCAGTATTTTCGTCACGCATGACCAGGAAGAAGCGCTGGAAGTGGCGGACCAGGTGGTGCTGATGAACAAGGGCACCGTCGAGCAGCTCGGTTCCCCGGAGCAAGTTTATAACCATCCCGCGTCGCCGTTCGTCTACGGTTTCCTCGGCAACGTCAACCTGTTCCACGGCCGCGTGCATGACGGCGTGATGGCCACCGGCGACGCCAGCTTCGAAGTGCCCGATTACGCGGGCGTGAGCGACAGCAAGGGTACGGCCTATGTGCGTCCGCATGACCTGGAAATCGACCGCTACACGCAAGGCGCGGAAGGCATCGTCGTCAAGCTGAGCCGCGCGCATGCGATCGGCCCGCTGGCCCAGCTGGATTTGCAGCGCGTCGATAACAGCGAGCTGATCGAAGCGGTGATGTCGAACGAGCGTTTTACCCATCTGCAACTGAAGGAAGGCGAGACATTGGTTGTCCGCCCGAAATGCCTCCATGTATTTGTGGAACCCACCCGAACTTGATACAGGATAGCCATGAACTTTCAACAATTGCGTTCGATCCGCGAAGCGGCCCGCCGCGGCTATAACCTGACGGAGGTGGCCAACGCCCTGTTCACGTCGCAGCCGGGCGTGAGCCGGCAGATCCGCGAACTCGAAGACGAGCTGGGCGTGGTGATTTTCGAGCGCAACGGCAAGCGCTTGACGGGCTTGACGGAGCCGGGCAAGGGCATCCTGAAGATCGTCGACCGCCTCTTGATCGAGGCGGAAAACCTGCAGCAGGCCAGCCTCGAATACAGCGGCCAGACCAGCGGCACCCTGTCGGTGGCGGCCACGCACACGCAGGCGCGCTATGCGCTGCCGAAAGTGGTGCAAAGCTTCCGCGCCGCTTTCCCCGACGTGCGTATTGCGCTACAACAAAGCGCGCCCGAGCACATCGCGGAATGGGTGCTGTCCGGCAAGACCGATATCGGCATCGCCACGGAAGGCCTGAGCCAGTTCCCCGACCTCGTGTCGTTTCCGTGCTACCGCTGGAGCCACCTGATCGTCGTGCCGGACGGCCATCCGCTGCTCGAGCATTCGCCCATCCGCCTGGAAGACCTGGCGAAGTATCCGCTGATTACCTACGACAAGGGTTTCACGGGACGCGGGCATATCGACGATGCGTTTGCCAAGGCGGGCGTGGCGACCGACATCATCCTGACGGCCATGGATTCCGACGTCATCAAGCAGTACGTGGCGCTGGGCCTGGGCGTGGGCATCGTCGCCTCGATGGCCTTCGACCATGGCCGCGACAAGGGCTTGCGGGCCGTGGAAGCGTCGCATCTGTTCGCCACCAACACGACGCGCCTGGCCGTGCGCCGCGGCGCCTACCTGCGCGCGTATGCCTATGAGTTCATCCTGCAACTGGCGCCGGACCTGACGCGCGAAGACATCGACCGCGCCATGGCGGGCGAGGACGCCCTCTAGGCGATGGCTGCCCTTTGCGCGCGCGTCAGGCTGGCCACGGCGCGCGCGTAACTATCCTGTACCAGTTCCGCCAGGTAATCAGCCGGGAAGCGCGCCACATCGACGATCGTTATCCAGTGAAAGCGGCCCATGTAACGGGCCGGTTTCACGCCCGGCATGTCCGTCAGTTCGACAAACCGTCCGGCGCTGACCCGCAGGCTGAAGCGCCACTGCTCCGGTGCGCTGGTCTTGAAGTACGCAAATTTTTTCCCCGCCACTGCATACACGAGGATGTTCGACGGCGCACCGTACAGCACGGCTTGCGCGCCGGGCAGGGCCGCGCAAAACTCCTTCAGTTCATTTGTTGTCATTCGTCAATCGCCATGAATTGTTGCGTGTTATGGTCGAAGGCATAGGCCGATCCGGCCGGAGCATCCAGCAGCGCAATGAACCGGTCGTCCACGCCGAGCACGGCGCCAAGCGAGACGAGGGCCACGTTGGCACTGTCGTTCATGTAGTCGTCGCTCTCGTCGTTGGCCGTGAAGCGCCAGCCGCTGTCGTCGGCATTGTCGGGCTCTTCGCGGTACAGGTAACCGACGGGCGCGCCGTCTTCCAGCACTTTTTTCGTCACGAAGCACAGGCCCGCGTAGCGGTTGACGAGATTGTCGTCATCGTCGTGCTGCGTATTGATGATGTGGCGCGCCGCGAAGGCGACGGGGTCTTTGGCCTGCAGATCCCGGATGTAGCCGGGCATGTTGTCGAGCTTGCCGGTGAATTGGCCGCCGGCGTCCACCGTATCGACCAGCACCCACATGCGCTCGGCACCGGGAGCCTGCGGATCGTCGCTGTGGAAGGCGAAGATCAGCTTGACCACCTCGCCGGGGCGCACCTGGGCGATGGCCTCGGGAGGCGATTTATAGAAAGTATAGGGATGGCGCGCCGCCAGTTCGGCAGCGTCGGCCAGGTGCCAGCTGGGCATGGGAATCCGTCATCAGGAAGCGTAAAACCCATGGTAGCCGATTGCTGGCCTGAAAGCACGCCGCGCGCGGCCCTGAATCAATGCTGCGCGACAAATAAGAAAGGGAGGCGCGCGGCCTCCCTTTGCATGTGCTGCGGTTGCGCTTACCAGCTATAGCCAGCCTTGGCGTAGTAGTAGCGGCCGTTGAAGCCGTTCGGCGCGAAGATGCTGTACGGCTGGGTGCCGTTGACGTTCAGGTTGCCCGCGCTCGTCACTTGCGCCGGGTAGCGGTTGGTGACGTTGTCGATGCCGGCCACCAGGCGCCAGTTCTTGCCCAGTTTCACGGAGCCGGACACGTCCAGCACCCATTGCGGGTCATACGTCTGGTCCAGCTTGACATCGTTCTGCGGCACGGTGAAGCTGCCGTAGCGCGTCACGACGCCGTGCGCATTCCAGATGCCGAAGCCGTAGTCGGCGGCCAGGCTGAACTTGTCCTTCGGCGAGGCCACCGTGATGCGGTCGATGCTCTGGCGGTCGATCAGTTTCAGGTTGTTGGCCGTCAGGATGGCTGGATTGTCGGCGATTTTCTGTACCGTGCTCTTGTTATGGTTGTAGGCCACGGTGAGATCGAGGCGGTCCTTGTCCTGCAGGTCGATGCGGTAGGTGCTGACGATGTCCACGCCTTCCGTGCGCGTGTCGACGGCGTTGGTGAAGTAGCGCGCCGCGCCCACGCTCGAGCCTTGCGTCGCCAGCTGGGCCTTGAGCTTGTCGTTCAGCGCCAGGTTGGCCGAGAACAGGATGCGGTTGTCGATGTCGATGCGGTAGGCGTCTACCGTCGTGGTGAAGTTGCGGCTAGGCTGGAACTGCAGGCCCAGGCTGTAGTTGCGGGCTTTTTCCGGTTTCAGGTCCTGTGCGCCCAGGGCGCGCGCCTGCGGCGTGTTGACGGCAAAGGTGCCCGTCTCGATGGCCGTATTGTTGCCGTTGATGACCTGGAAGTTGGTGGTGGTGATGGTGTAGTACTGCTGCGCCAGCGATGGCGCGCGGAAGCCGCTCGATACGGTGCCGCGCAGGGACAGCGCGTCCGTGAAGGAGTAGCGGGCCGAGCCCTTGGCCGAGGTGGTGCTGCCGAAATCGCTGTAGCGCTCATGGCGCAGGGCCACGCCGCCCGACAGTTTCTTCGTCGCTTCCGCTTCCAGGTTCACATAGATCGACTCGTTGTGGCGCGAGTGGCTGCCTGCGTTGGCGGGACGGAAACCGGAAAAGCCTTGTGCGCCGCCAGCCAATTTCGGATCGGCGGTGATGTATGACGTTTCCTCGCCGGCGCCGATGCTGTACTTTTCATGGCGCGCTTCGGCGCCCACGGCCACCGTCAGGGGGCCGGAAAAGAAAGCGACGGGGAATTCGCGCGCCGCGTCCAGATTGAATACGGTCTGTTCGTTTTTCAGCGAGCCGGCGTAGAAATGCGTGGGGCTGTTCGCGCCCAGCGACTGGTTGACCGTGTTGTCCAGGTCCAGTTCGAACTTGTTGCTGCCGTAATTGATGCTGGCATCCCAGCGCCAGCCGGCCGCGTCACCGCGCAAGCCCGTGACGAGGGACTGGTCCGTCAGGGTGCTGTTTTGCAGCGGCAAGAAGCCTTCGGGATAGATCGGCGTGCGCTGCGAGTAGACCTTGGTGACCGGGTCCTGGATCAGGGCCGTGCGCCAGGTGGCGGCGGCCGACGTGTCGCGCTTGCCATAATTGCCGAAGGCATACCAGTCGATATTGTCGCTGATGCGGTATTCGCTGTTGAGGAAAATCGTTGCCGGCTTGCTTTCCGGATCGCCATAGCGCTGGTTGACCTTGCCGTAGCGCGGTTCCAGCGGATTGCGGAAGTCGGCGCCGGCGCGGTTGGTCGGGTCGCGTTCCGCCACTTCCGCCGAGACGCGCACCCAGCCGTCGTCACCCAGGGCGAAGCCGGCCGAACCCTTGATGGATTTTTGCTTGCCGTCGCGTTCCTGCGTCTGGCCATAGCCCACTTCGATGTCGCCGCCGGCCGCGCCTTTTTTCAGGATGATGTTGATCACGCCGGCGATGGCATCGGAACCGTACTGGGCCGCCGCGCCATCGCGCAGCACTTCCACGTGGTCGATGGCGGCCAGCGGGATGGCGTTCAGGTCGACGGGCGCCGAGCCGCGGCCCAGGGAACCGTTGACGTTGACGACGGCCGAGGTGTAGCGGCGCTTGCCGTTCACCAGCACCAGGGTCTGGTCGGGCGACAGGCCGCGCAGCTGGGCCGGACGCACGGCGTCGCTGGCGTCGGCGCCCGTGGCGCGGGCAAAGTTCAGCGATGGCAGCAGGCGCGCCAGCACGGTGGCCAGTTCTGCCGAACCCGTGCTTTGCAGGTCGCGCGAGGTGAGGATGTCGATCGGCGATTCGGAATCGATGGTGCGGCGGTTCTTGGCGAAGGTGCCGGTGACCACCACCGATTGCAATTCACCTTCGGCCGGCAGCTCTTGCTGCGCTTGCGCCTGCATTGGCAGGCTGAAGCAGGCGATCAGGCTGGCGGCGATAACGGTTTTCACGGGCAGGGCGGGAAGCTGGGAGCGGGCGGTGCTTGAACTCATCGACAATATCTCTTCGGTTGGTGGATGCGCGAACCATGGCGGTCCGGTGATGACATCAGAGTAACAGTGGGCCTGTGGCGTGCTTACGAATCGTTCTGTCTATCGATATGCAATAAATGTCTGATACGCGTCCAAATGGCGCGGGTAGCGCATATGGCCTCGTTTCCAGCATACGGCCGGGCACGGCAAGGCCGCAATGCTGCACAGCAGTAAATTGCCAGCTGTTGTATAAATACGACTATCTGCGATGAGCGTGGGCAGCCTGGCGGCGGCATGCGCGGCCAGACGGAGCGAGCCTACTGTCCCGGATTGGGCAGGCTGGCGTGGATGGCGTCGACGGCCGCCACCAGTTCCGGCGACAGGGTGACTTGATGGGCGTCGATATTCTGCTGCAACTGCGCCACGCTGGTGGCGCCGATGATGGTCGAAGCGACGAACCAGCGCGTATAGCACCAGGCCAGCGCCAGTTGCGCCGGCGTCAAGCCGTGCGCGCGGGCCAGCGCCGCATACTGGCGCGCCGCTTCGACGGTGGCGGCGCGCACGTAGCGGGGACTCCAGCCGGCCGGGAAGCGCGTCAAACGGCCCTGGGCTTGCGGATCGTCGATGTATTTCGCCGTCAGCTGGCCGAACGCCAGCGGGCTGTAGGCCAGCAAGCTGACATTTTCCCGGTGGCAGGTTTCGTCGAGCAGGCTCGTCTCGAAATGGCGCGCCGTCAGGTTGTACAGGTTCTGGATGGAGGCGATGCGCGGCAAGCCTTTCAGCTCGGCCTGCTTGATGTATTCGCACACGCCCCACGACGATTCGTTCGACACGCCGATGTGGCCGATCTTGCCTTCGTCGACCAGTTTACCGAGCACGGCCAGCGTCTCATCGATGGCGACCGAGGCGTGTTCCTTGCGCGGGTTGTACACGCTGGCGCCGAACATGGGCAGGTTGCGGCTGGGCCAGTGCAATTGATACAGGTCAATGTGCTCCGTCTGCAGCCGGCGCAGGCTGTCTTCGACGGCGGCGCGGATGTTGACCGCGTCGTGGTCCGTCTTGCCCTTGCGTATCCAGTGCATGCGCGAGTTCGGCCCGGCCACCTTGCTGGCCAGCACGATCTGGCTGCGCTTGCCGCTTTTCTTCAGCCAGCTGCCGATGCAGCGCTCCGTGCTGCCCTGCGTCTGCGCACTGGCCATCACCGGATACATCTCGGCCGTGTCGACGAAGTTGATGCCCCGTTCCAGCGCGTAATCGAGCTGGCTGTGCGCTTCGGCTTCGCTGTTCTGCTCGCCGAAGGTCATCGTGCCCAGGCAGATCCGGCTCACTTCCAGGCTGCTGGTACCCAGCTTGATCTTGTTGATCATTTCGCCTGTTTGCCGCGCAGCGCGCGCGCGCAAACCTTGATCAGCGCCGGGCCAGCGTAAATCAGGCCGCTGTACAGCTGCACCAGCTGCGCGCCCGCCTCGAGCTTGGCCACGGCGTCGCTGCCCTGCATGATGCCGCCCACGCCGATGATGGGCAGCGCGTCGCCCAGTTCCGCCTTCAGCAGGCGGATCACATTGTTCGACAGCTCGAACACGGGCGCGCCCGACAGGCCGCCCGCTTCCGCGCCGTGCGGCATGCCTTCCACGGCGCTGCGGGACAGGGTCGTGTTGGTGGCGATGACGCCGTCGATCTGGTGGCGCGTGAGCGACTCGGCGATGCTTTTCACCTGTTCGCCATCCATGTCCGGCGCGATTTTCAGGGCCAGCGGCACGTAGCGTTTGTGCTTGTCCGCCAGGCGCGCCTGGGCATCCTTCAGCTGCGACAGCAGGGCGTCGAGTTCCGACGCGCCCTGCAGCTGGCGCAGGTTTTTCGTGTTCGGCGACGAGATGTTCACCGTCACATAGCTGGCATACGGGTAGACTTTTTCCAGGCACAGCAGATAGTCGTCGGCCGCGCGCTCGATGGGCGTGTCGGCATTCTTGCCGATGTTCAGGCCCAGCACGCCGGCGCGGTCCTGGTAGAACTTCGATGCCTGCACGTTGGCGACGAACGCGTCCACGCCGCCATTATTGAACCCCATGCGGTTGATGATGCCCTGTGCCTGCGGCAGGCGGAACATGCGCGGCTTCGGATTGCCCGCCTGCGCGCGCGGCGTGACGGTGCCCACTTCGATGGAGCCAAAACCCAGGTCGGCCAGCGCGTCGATGTAGGCGCCATCCTTGTCCAGGCCGGCGGCCAGGCCCACGGGATTGGGGAAGGTGATGCCCATCACCGTGCGCGGGTCCGCCGCCGGTTTGCCGGCCAGCTTTGTCAGGCCCAGCGCGCTGGCGCGTTTCAGGGCGGGCAGGGTGAAATGGTGGGCCGCTTCGGCATCCATCGAAAACAGCAGCGGGCGGGCGAGGGAGTACAGGAATTTTTCAGACATGGGGCGCTTTGAGTAGGTGTGCGGGCCGCCGGGAATGACTGGCGGCGCACGGAATAAGTGCCGTATTTTACCGTGTTCCGCGCGGCTGCCGGGTGTATAGTTCTTGTTGGTCTAATGCAATATTGATCCCTTGATAATCTGCATTCGGCCTTGGACTTTCCTGTTTCTTCCCTGTTTTCTTTACTTCATAAGCGAGACATCGATTGAAAAAGACACGCATCCTGACCGCCATCGCGGCCGCCAGCGCACTGCTGCTGAGCCACCCGGCCCTGGCCCTGCCGAATACCCAGGACACCCGCATGCTGAGCGAGCCGGCCGTCTCCAGCCGCCACATCGCCTTCATCTATGCGGGCGACCTGTGGCTGTCCAACCTCGATGGCGGCGGCGCGCGGCGCCTCACTTCCGATCTGGGCGACAAGTCCAATCCCGTGTTCTCGCCCGACGGCAGCCTGATCGCGTATAGCGCGAATATCGACGGCAATGTCGACGTGTATGTGATCGCGGCGGCCGGCGGCGTGCCGCGCCGCCTGACCTTCCATCCTGGCGCGGACCTGGCGCAGTCGTTCACGCCCGATGGCCAGTCCGTGATGTTCACCTCGCCCCGCGCCGCCTTCAACAACCGCTTCCAGAAGCTGTTTACGGTGCCCGTGGCCGGTGGCGTGGAAACGCAGCTGGAAATCCCGAACGCCTCGCGCGCCACCTATTCGCCCGATGGCAAGCGCATCGCCTACAACCCGCTGGCGCCCGCCTTCAAGCAGTGGAAGCGCTACCGGGGCGGCACCAATTCCTGGCTGTGGCTATTCTCTTCCGCCGACAAATCGATCGAGAAGATCCCCCAGCCCACCACGCGCTCGAACGACGTCGACCCCATGTGGCTTGGCGACAGCGTGTACTTCCGCTCGGACCGCAACGGCGAATTCAACCTGTTTGCCTACGACGTGAAAACGAAAGCCGTGCGCCAGCTGACGCAGCATGCGGATTTCCCCGTGCTGAACGCCTCGGCCGCGAACGGCACCATCGTCTACGAGCAGGCCGGCTATTTGCACTCGTTCGATATCGCCAGCGGCCAGGCGCACAAGCTGACGATAGGGGTGGCCAGCGACCTGGGGCAGACGCGCCCCCGCTGGGTCAAGAACGCGAAATACATCCGCGACGCGTCGATTTCGCCGTCGGGCGCGAGGATCGCCTTCGAGTACCGGGGCGAGATCGTCACCATCCCCGCCGACAAGGGCGACGTGCGCAACCTGACGCAGACGGCCGGCGCCCACGAGCGCACGCCGATCTGGTCGCCCGATGGCCGCTCGGTCGCGTATTTTTCGGACGAGTCGGGCGAATACGAGCTGCATGTGCGGGCGCAGGATGGCAAGGGCGCCGTGCGCAAGTTCAAGCTGAATGGCAGCGGCTTCTATGACAACGCCGTCTGGTCGCCCGACAGCAGGAAGATCGCGTTTGCCGACAATGGCTGGAGCATGTATGTGATCGACATCGGCACGGGCAAGGTGCAGAAGGTCGCCACGGAGCCGATGTATGGCGTCGACAAGAGCATGCGCGCCTCGTGGGCGCCCGATTCGCGCTGGCTGGCCTACACGCTCAATTCGCCCACCTATACGCGCAGCGCCTACATCTATTCCGTCGAGCAGAACAAGTCGATGCCCGTGACCGACGGCTTGTCCGACGTGGCCCAGCCGGTGTTCGACAAGAGCGGCAAATACCTGTACTTCTTCGCTTCGACGAATGCTGGCCCCAGCAACAACTGGTTCTCGCAGCAGAATGAAGACAACCTGGTGACGCGCACCGTGTGGATGGCCGTGCTGCGGCGCGACTTGCCGTCGCCCCTGATCAAGGAAAGCGACGAGGAAAAGGCTGCCGGCGCCGACGTCAAAAAAGACACGGCGAAGGCGGAAACGGAAGCAAAGAGCGAGCCGAAGGTCGATCCGAAGACGGGCCGCGACGATCCGAAGGTGACGGTGGCGCCAGTGGCGCCGATCAGCATCGATTTCGACGGCATCGCCACGCGCATCGTCGACTTGCCGCTGCCGGCCGCGCAGTTCTCCAATCTGACGGCTGGCGCCGCGGGGCAGATCTTCCTGCTGCGCGAAAGCGACGGCAAGAAGGCCGTGCAGCGTTTTGACTTGAAGGAGCGCAAGGCGGAAACCGTGGTGGCGGAGGCCGATGATTTCGAGGTCTCGGCCGACGGCAAGAAGCTGCTGTACCGCCAGAAGGATAATTGGGCCATGGGGTCCGCCACGGGCAAGCTGCTGGCGCCGGGCGAAGGCAAGATCAAGGTCGATGCCATCGAAGTGAAGGCCGATCCGCGCGCCGAGTGGACGCAGATTTTCAACGAGGTGTGGCGCATCAACCGCGATTATTTCTATGACCCGGGCATGCATGGCGTGGACTGGAAAGCCATGCGCGACAAGTACGCCGTCTTCCTGCCCGAGCTGTCCAGCCGCGCCGACCTGAATCGCCTGATCCAGTGGATGTGCAGCGAGCTGGCCGTGGGCCACCACCGCGGCGGCGGCGGCGATGATTTTATCGAGGTGAAGAAGGTGCCCGGTGGCTTGCTGGGCGCCGACTACGAAGTGAGCAATGGCCATTACCGCTTCAAGAAAGTGTATGGCGGCTTGAACTGGAATCCGGCCCTGCGCGCGCCGCTGACGGAGCCTGGCCTGAACGTCAAGGCGGGCGAGTACCTGCTGGCCGTCGACAGCCGTCCTTTGCTGCCGCCGACGAATATCTACAGCGCCTTCGAGAACACGGCCGGCAAGGCCATCGACCTGACCGTGGGGCCATCGGCCGACGGCAAGGGCGCGCGCACGATTACCGTGGTGCCCGTGCCCACCGAGGATGCCTTGCGCAACCGCGACTGGATCGAAGGCAATATGCGCAAGGTGAATGCGGCGACGGGCGGCAAGGTGGCATACGTGTACGTGCCGAATACGGCGGGCCTGGGCCACACCTACTTCAAGCGCTATTTCTTCCCGCAGGCGGACAAGCAGGCCATCATCGTCGACGAGCGATTCAATGGCGGCGGCAGCGTGGCCGATTACTACATCGAGATCCTGCAGAAGAAGGAAATCGCCTGGTGGACCATGCGCTACGGCGCCGACATGAAGACGCCGTCGGCATCCATCCAGGGGCCGCGCGCCATGCTGATCGACGAGACGGCCGGTTCGGGCGGCGACCTGCTGCCGTGGATGTTCCGCAAAAATAACATGGGACCGCTGATCGGCAAGGCCACCTGGGGCGGCCTGGTGGGCATCCTCGGCTTCCCCGTGCTGATGGATGGCGGCTTCATCACGGCGCCGAACCTGGCTTTCTGGACGCGCGAGCATGGCTGGGGCGTGGAAAACGAAGGCGTGCCGCCCGATATCGAGGTCGAGCAAACGCCGGCCGACGTCATCGCCGGCCGAGATCCGCAGCTGGAAAAGGCGATTGAAGTGATCCAGGCCGAACTGGCGAAGAATCCGCCCGCGCGGCCTGCACGTCCGGCGTTTCCGGACAAGAGCAAATAAAAACGAAAACCCCATTGCAAAGACTGGGGTCGGACCCTCAGGGTCCGACCCCGGCCCTTAGCCGTTTTGGGGGGATTACATCACCACCCACTGCCCCTTGATCCGCGCTTCCAGTGGCTTGAAATTGATTTTATACGCCATCTTCGGGCTCTGTTCGATCCAGTAACCCAGGTAGATGTAGGGCAGGCCCAGTTCCTGCGCCTGGGCGATTTGCCACAGCACGTTGTAGGTGCCATACGAAGCGCCCGGCACGTCGGGATCGAAAAAAGTGTAGACGGACGACAGGCCATCGGCCAGCACGTCGATGATGCTGACCATGCGCAGGATGCCTTCGGCATCGCGAAATTCGACCAGGCGCGTGTTGACGCGGCTTTGCAGCAGGAATTGCGCGTACTGGTCGCGGCTGTCCTGGTCCATGCCGCCGCCCGCGTGGCGCGTGCTCTGGTAGCGCAGGTACAGTTCGTAATGCTCGTCGAGGAAGGAGAGGGTGGCCACGCCCGCCTGCAGGTCGGCGTGGCGGCTCCAGGCGCGGCGCTGGTTGCGGTTCGGGCTGAAGGACTGCGTCACGACGCGCACGGGAATGCAGGCCTGGCAGCCGTCGCAATACGGGCGATAGGTGAAAATGCCGCTGCGGCGAAAGCCATTGCGCACCAGTTCCGAATACACGTCGCTGTTGATCAGGTGCGAAGGCGTGGCCACCTGCGAGCGTGCCTGGCGGTCGTCCAGGTAGCTGCACGGGTAGGGCGCCGTCGTGTAGAACTGCAGGGTGGCAAACGGTAGTTCGTTCAGGTGCGTCATGCTGGTCCTGTCTGGTCTGTCCGCGGCAATGGAAGTCTGCGTGGAGATATCATAGCTTTTTTATGCCGGCGGTGCAGCTTGCCAATCCGTGATTTGCGCTGCTTCAATGGCGACGCGCACATGGGCCAGGAAGCGGGCGCGCGAAATGGGCGCCGCGCCCAGCGATGCCAGGTGTTTCGTTTCTTGCTGGCAGTCAATCATGGTCACGCCGCGCGCTTTCAAAAAGCGCACCAGCTGCGCCAGCGCGATCTTCGAGCCATCCGTCGCGCGCGCGAACATCGATTCGCCATAGAACATGCGTCCGATCGACACGCCATACGCGCCGCCCACCAGCTCTCCATCGAGCCACAGTTCCGACGAATGCGCGTAGCCGAGTTGGTGCAAGCCAGTGTAGCCGGCGATGATTTCGTCGGAAATCCACGTGCCCGGACCGTCCTTGCGCGGCGCCGCGCAGGCGCGCATGACGGCGTCGAAATCGCCGTCGAAGCGCAGCTGCCAGCGACCGTCTGTGGCGGCGCTGCGTTCGACCTTGCGGATCGCCTTGGCCAGGCTGTCGGACACCTTGAAGTCGTCCGTCATCAGCACCATGCGCGGATCGGTGCTCCACCACAAGATAGGCTGGCCTTCGGAAAACCAGGGGAAGATGCCGCGCCGGTAGGCGTCGAGCAGGCGCGCGGGCGACAGGTCGGCGCCGGCCGCCAGCAGGCCGGGCGCCTCGTCGGTCAGGGCGCGCGCGACGTCGGGGAAGGGAGTGTGGATGTCGAGCCAGGGAATCATGCGGCGTCAAAGGTGGCAGGTGATGGGGGCTTACTCAGCATCCGTGCGCGCCATCGGGCGCGTGATGTCGCCCGTATGGACACCGTAGCTGCCGCCTTCGCGGATTTTCACGCGGTCGGCAAAGAACAGTTCCAGGGTGGCGCGGATGGTGGGGAAGGCCAGGTCATCCCAGGGGATCTGCGCTTCCGTAAACAGCTGCACGTCCAGGCTTTCGATGCCGGGCGCGAAATTGAGGTCGCGCAAACGCGCCAGGTAAAACAGGTGCACCTGGTGCACGCGCTGCACGTTCAGCAGCGAAAACAGGGGCCCCAGTTCGATATTCGCGCCCGCTTCCTCCACCGTTTCGCGCTCGGCCGCGTCGGAGGTCGTTTCATCGTTTTCCATGAAGCCGGCCGGCAGGGTCCAGTAGCCCAGGCGCGGCTCGATGGCGCGCTTGCACAGCAAGACCTGCAACTGGCCATCTTCTTCCCACACGGGGATGGAGCCGACCACCATTTTCGGGTTCTGGTAATGGATGGCGTCGCAGTTGGCGCAGACATAGCGCGGACGGTTGTCGCCTTCCGGGATGGACAGGCTGACAGGATGGGCGCATTCGGAGCAGAATTTCATGGGCGGGCTTCGGAAAATGGATGTCTAGTGTAACGCTTACTGTACACCGATTGCGCGCGGCGTGGCGTGACGGGCGGACACAATGCCAGCCGGCGATTGGCCGAGTTTTTTAATTAAATGGTTCTATTGCAGTCTAAGTTGAGATAGCTATTGCCTAAGCCACCCGTTTGCCCTTATAATTCTTGTGCGGGGTGGAGCAGTCTGGCAGCTCGTCGGGCTCATAACCCGAAGGTCACAGGTTCAAATCCTGTCCCCGCAACCAATACCGGAAAGCCGCTGACTCTTGCAAAGGAGCAGCGGCTTTCTTCATTTCCACCCGGCGGCCAAGGCCGGGAAACAGGGAATGCATGGAATTGTCAATTCTTGCCCTTTACGGCCCGCAACAATCTGGTATATAATTCTTGTGCGGGGTGGAGCAGTCTGGCAGCTCGTCGGGCTCATAACCCGAAGGTCACAGGTTCAAATCCTGTCCCCGCAACCAATTCGAAGCCGCTGGTTCCTCGCAAGAGGGCCAGCGGTTTTTTCGTTCTACGGCGCCGCTTCGGGTGCTGCTTCCTGCGGCAGCTGGCGCGCATACACGACCAGCCGCAGATGGCGGTCCGCATCGATGGTCAGCGAGGTGTGTTCATACGCGGCCTCCTCGCCATCGGCGTCCAGGCGGCGCACGCCGGAACACGGCGCATGCACGTCGTGGCGGCGCCACCACAGCTTGAATTCGGGCGAGACTTTTTCCAGTTCTTCCACCAGCGCGTGGATGTCCGCTTCCTGCGTGGCGCGCGCGTAGTCGCGGCGAAAGCTCGACAGCATCAGCGGTGCCTGTTCTTCCCAGCCGATGAAGCGTGACCGCAGCAGCGGATCGGTAAACAAGAGCCACAGCAGATTGCGCCGCGCCGGCACGTGCGCGCCGAAGCCGAACAGGGCGTCCGCGCCCGCATTGAACACCAGCACGTCCCAGCGCAGGTTGAGCACATATGCCGGATGCGCCAGTTCGTGCATCAGGCGGCGCACCAGCGGCGGCACCACGCAAAACGTCTTGCCTTCTTCGGCCGGCGGACGCGCATGCGCCAGCAGGAACAGGTGGCGCCGTTCGCCCGCGTCCAGCTTCAGCACTTCGGCCAGCTTGTCGAGAAAGGCGCTCGAGACGCCGATGTCGCGTCCCTGTTCCAGCCAGGTGTACCAGGTCAGCCCCACGCCGGCCAGCGCCGCCACTTCTTCGCGGCGCAAGCCGGGCGTACGCCGCCTTCCACCGCCGGGCAAGCCCACGTCTTCCGGCGACAGCCGCGCGCGGCGCGCCTGCAGGTAGGCGGCCAGTTCGTGGCGGGTGCGGGCCAAAGTGCGCATGGTGCGGTCTTTCCTGTGAGCCTGTTGCTATCAGTAATAGCATAAACAGTTAAATTGTAATTGTTTATATTGTATTCCAGAATGCCTGCTTTCTTCCTGAAGGCTTGCCATGTCCGACTATTCTTCTCACGCCAGTAGCGGCACTTCCGCCGCCGCGCTGCCTTCCACCGTCTACCTGATCGCCGTGGGCGCGTTCGCGCTGGGCATGGCGTCGTATGTGACGGCGGGCCTGATGCCGATGATCGCCGGCGCGTTCGCCGTTTCCCTGGCGATGGCCGCGCAGCTGGTGACGGCGTTTACGCTGGCCTATGGCCTCGGCTCGCCGCTGGCCGTGGCCCTGCTGCCGGCGCGCGCGCAGCGCTCGGGTCTCCTGATCGCCCTGGCCGTGTTCGTGCTGGCGAATGGGGCCAGCGCGCTGGCGCCCGGTTTCAGCAGTTTGCTGGCCTGGCGCGCCATTGCCGGCATCGGTGCGGGCGTCTACCTGGCGCTGGGTATCGCGGCGGCGGCGGGCGTGTCGGCGCCGAAGCAGCGGGGCAAGGCCATCGGCGCGATCATGGGCGGCATGGCGGGCGGCACGGTGCTGGGCGTGCCATTGAGTTTGCTGCTGGCGCAGCAGTTGGGCTGGACGGCGGCCCTGTGGCTGGTCGCGCTCCTCGGTGCGCTGGCGTTGGCGGGCTTGCTGTGGAAGTTGCCCGCGCTGCCGGCGGTGCCGGCCATTTCGCTGCGCCGCAAGCTGGCCTTGCTGGCCGACGGGCAGGTGCTGGCCATCTTGCTGGTATCGCTGCTGGCGGCCATCGCCAGCCTGGGCATGTACACGTTTATCGCGCCGCTGCTGGCGTGGTCGGCGAAGGGCTTGGCGATCTCCGCCACGCCCTTCCTGTGGGCGTGGGGCGTGGGAGGGATCGCGGGCAGCGTGCTGGTCGGACCATGGGCGGACAAGGTGGCGGCGCCGAAACTGACCTGCTTCATCTTGCTGCTGCTGGCGCTGGCCCTGTGCGCGCTGCCGCTGGCGGCCGGCTGGTCGGCCTGGCTGATGCTGGCGCCGATCGTGCTGTGGGGCGCGGCTGGCTGGGCCCTGCAAGTGCCGCAAAACCAGCAGCTGCTGGCCGTGCGCGCGCCCCAGGGCGACGGCAACCTGGCCATCGCCCTCAACGAATCGGCGCTGTACCTGGGCAGCGCCATCGGCGCCGCCACGGGCGGGGTGCTGCTCCTGCTCGACTGGCCCATGTGGCTGCTGGCGGCCGGCGCCGCCCTGGTCGCCGCCGCCGCCTTGCTGCTGCAGTTGCCGGCGGCGCGGCGCGGCTAGCCTTTCTTCGCCAGCTGCATGCCCACGGGCAGGGCGCGGATGCGCTTGCCCGTGGCGGCGAAGATGGCGTTGCACAGGGCCGGCGCGATGGGCGGCGTGGCCGGTTCGCCCACGCCGCCCAGCTCCATGTCCAGGGTGCCCGGCACCAGGTGCGTGTGGATCACGCGCGGCGCGTCGGCGGCGCGCAGCACGGCGTAGTCGTGGAAATTGCTTTGCTCGACCCGGCCATTCTTGAAACTGATCTCGCCGCTCATGGCCAGCGACAGGCCCATGATGCAGGCGCCCTCGATCTGCGAGCGCACGCGGTCCGGGTTGATCTGCGGGCCGCAATCCATGGCGATGTCGACCCTCGGCACGATGACTTCGCCGGCCGCATTGATTTCCACCTCGATCACGGCCGCCACATAGGTGACGAAACTGTAGGACACGGCCAGGCCCAGGCCCCGTCCCCTGGGCAGCTTGCGGCCCCAGCCCGCCTTGGCCGTCGCCAGCTCGATCACGTGGCGCATGCGGCCGATGTCGACCGGATACTTCGCCGGATCTTCGCCATAGTTCCAGCCGTCGGACAGGTCGGCCGGATTGATCTTGCGCGCGGGGCCCAGCAGTGCCAGCAGGTAGTCGCGGTGGTCCTTCTTTGCCGCGTGCGCCAGTTCGGCCGTGAACGACTGGATGGCGAAGGCGTGCGGGATGTTCGACACGGAACGGAACCAGCCGATGCGCGTGTGGGCCGGCACTTCGGGCACTTCGACGCGGATGTTTGGAATGGCGAACGGCACGTTGATGGCCGACATGCCCAGCTCGAACGGCGCCTGCTTGTTCGCGCCGGCAGCAAAGGTCGACGTGATGGTGGGGGCTGCCGTGCGGTGCAGCCAGGCCGTCGGCATGCCTTTCGCGTCCAGCGACGCTTCCAGCCGTTCGACGGAGACCGTGTGCAGGTAGTCGTGCTGCAGGTCGTCGTCGCGCGTCCACGTCAGCTTGACGGGCGCGCCATCCATGGCTTTCGACAGCAGCGCCGCCTCGACGGCGAAGTCGGGTTTCGATTTGCGCCCGAAGCCGCCGCCGAGCAGGGTCACGTGGACGGTCACGTCGTCATGCGCCAGCCCCAGGGCCTTGGCCACGTTGCTGCGCGTTGCCTGCGGCGCCTGCACGCAGGCCCACACTTCGGCCTTGCCGTTGGCGATGCGCACGGTGGCGGCGGGCGGCTCCATGGTGGCGTGGGCCAGGTGGGGCAGATAGTATTCGGCACTGAGCTTGCGCGCGGCGGGAGCGGCGGCCAGCGTGGCCACCGTCTTGCCCTGGTCGCGCGCCGGGCTGGCCGGCTGGCGCACGGCCGCTTCCAGCGTCTTGCGGAAGGCCTTCGAATCGTAGCCGCCGTTCGGGCCATCTTCCCATTCCAGCACCAGCGCTTCGCGGCCCTTGATGGCGGCCCAGGTATTTTTCGCGATGACGGCCACGCCGCCCAGCGGATTGAACATGGCCGGCGGCGGGCTGCCCGCCAGTTCGACGATGCGCAGCACGCCCGGCACTTTCAGGGCCGCCGTCTTGTCCACGTTTTTCAGCTTGCCGCCGAAGACGGGCGGACGGGCGATGACGGCATACGCCATGCCATCGAGGCGGGTGTCGATGCCGAAGTGGGTATTGCCCGTGACGATGTCGTGCAGGTCGATGCCGCGCGTGCTGGTTTGCCCGATGTAGCGCAGCTCGTCCGCCGTTTTCAGGCTGATGCGCGCGCGTGGCGGCACCGGCAATTTGGCCGCTTCCTCGGCCAGTGCGCCGAAGGACAGCGAGCGTCCGCTGGCCGCATGCACGACGGCATGGTTGACGGCTTTGACTTCCGTCACGGGCACATCCCAGTGCACGGCGGCTGCCGTTTCCAGCATCAGGCGCGCCGTAGCGCCCACGTGGCGCATGGCGCGGAACGAGTGGCGCATGCTGCGCGAGCCGTCCGTATCCTGGCTGCCGTAGCGCGCTTCGTCGGCGGGCGCCTGCTGCACGCGCACCTGCGCCCAGTCGGCGCCCAGTTCGTCGGCCGCCACCATGGGCAGGCTGGTGCGGATGCCCTGGCCCATTTCGGAGCGGTGCGCCACGATGGTGACGATGCCGTCGGCGCCGACCGACAGGAAGACCAGGCTGTCGTCGACCACGCCGCCAGCCATGCTGTCGCCGCCGTATTTGACGGCATCGGCCGCCATCACGAGGCCGGAAGGGCCGGCCACCAGGGTCAAACCGGCCAGCGCGCCGGCGGCCTTGAGCCAGTTGCGCCGCGCAGGCGAATGGGCGGCAGGAGTGTCATGCATGCTCATTTGGCCGCTCCTTTCGCGTGGATGCTGGTTGCGGCCTGCTTGATGGCCGCGTGGATGCGCGTGTAGGTGCCGCAGCGGCAGATATTGCCGCTCATCGCTTCGCGGATCTGCTGGTCATTCGGTTTTGGCGTCTTGTGCAGCAGGGCCGTGGCCGACATGATCTGCCCGGCCTGACAGTAGCCGCATTGGGGCACGCCGTGTTCCTGCCACGCTTGCTGCAGGGCCAGGCCGACCTTGTCCTCGCCCACCGCTTCGATGGTGGTGATCTTCTTGCCGGCGGCGGCCGACAGCGGCGTCACGCAGGAGCGGATGGCATCGCCATCGAGATGCACGGTGCAGGCGCCGCACAGGGCCATGCCGCAGCCGAATTTGGTGCCGGTCATGCCCAGTTCGTCGCGCAGGGCCCACAGCAGGGGCGTGTCTTCAGGCAGTGCAAGGTCGTGCTGCTTGCCATTGATGGTCAGGGTCGTCATGTGTATTCCTCGGAAGGGGATGGTGCGGGAAAGCGCGACGGCCATCCGCCAAACGGATTAGCTCATCAGTATGGGATGGTAGCACCAGCCGCCCCGCGTTGCAGGAGATGGGACCGGTGGCATACTGCGGCTTCTGATAGCGGAGTTTTCCATGACATACATCACAACGGCGCCGGGCTTGCCCGACATCCTCGCTCCCGGCTTGCAGGTGGTTTTTTGCGGTCTCAATCCCGGCGTGGACGCGGCGGCGGCCGGCCACCATTTTCTCGGCCGCGGCAACCGCTTCTGGCCGGTGCTGCACCTGGCCGGCTTCACGCCGCACCTGGTGGCGCCGCAAGACGATGCCGGCGTGCTCGGTTTCGGGCTGGGGTTGACGGCCGCCGTCGGGCGCCCGACCAGCCGCGCGGACCAGGTGGGGAAGGATGAATTCGCGCAAGCGGCGGCGGGCCTGCAACAAAAACTGGCATTGCTGCAGCCGCAGTGGATCGCCTTCCTGGGCAAGGCCGCCTACGCGGCGATGACGGGAAAGCGCCAGCTGGCGTGGGGCGAACAGCCGGAGCGCTTCGGCGGCGCGCGCGTGTGGATCTTGCCCAACCCGAGTGGCCTCAATCGCGGCTATTCGAAGGAGCGCCTGGTCGAGGCGTATGCGGAACTCAGGCGCGCGCTGGACTGACGTCCAGTTTCACCGCGCGCAACAGCGGCGTGACGAAATCGAGGAAGGCGCGCAATTTCAGCGGCAGCGGCGCTTGTCCCTTGTGCAGCAGGCTGACGGGCAAGGGCGCCGCTTCGAACGGTTCGAGCACGATGCGCAGCCTGTCGTCGCGCAGGGCGTCCATGACCTGGTACGACAGCACGCGGATCACGCCCGCGCCCAGGGTGGCGGCGGCGATCGCCGCGTCCACCGTATTGATGGCCAGGCGCGAGTGCACGGGCACGGATTGCGTGGCCTTGCCCGTGCCGAAGACCCAGGCGCGCCGCGATTCCAGCACCTCGAAGCTGATGCAGGCATGGGCTGCCAGGTCGCCTGGCGTGGCCGGTGTGCCATGTGTGGTCAGATAGGCGGGACTGGCGCAGACGACCCGGCGCACCGTGCCGACCCGCGTCGCCATGAAGCTGCTGTCGGGCAGGTCGCCGATGCGCACGGCCACGTCGACCTGCTCGTCCATCAGGTGCAGGACGCGGTCGGTCAATACCAGCCTGATTTCGATGTCCGGATAGTGGGCGAGAAACGCTGCCACCACGGGCACAATGTGCAGGCGTCCGAACATGACGGGCGCGGTGATCGTCAGTTCGCCTTTCGGCGCCGCATATTCGCCCGTCGCCGTGCGCTCCGCTTCGCTGATCTCCTCGAGGATGCGGCGGCACGCGGCCACGTAGGATTGGCCGGCCTCCGTCAGCGACAACTGGCGCGTCGTACGGTGCAGCAAGCGCGTGTTGAGGTGCGCTTCCAGCGCCGCCACCTTGCGGCTGACGGTGGCCAGCGGCATGCCGATGTGGCGCGCGGCGGCCGACAGGCTGCCCGCGTCCACCACCGCCAGCAGGATGGTCATGGATTCCAGCCTATCCATGGTTTGTTCTCATGTGTTCTATCGAATTTTGGAAGAATGATTCTCAATCTTATGGGATTCTCTTTGTGTGTGCAAGTACGTAAGCTGGTCTCCTTCGCCGTGGCATGTTGCCGCGGTCACCCAGAAAGGACAGCACCATGCGCCCCACGCCCATGCCCCCACCCGATGTACACACCGCGGCGTCCGAGCCGCGCGGCAAGATCCTCATGATGGCGGTGATCGCCGGCGCGGTCATCACCAACATCTATTGCACCCAGCCTATCCTGCCCCTGATCCAGTCCGGCCTGGGCGTCGATCTGGCGGCCGTCAACCTGGTCGCCGGCGCGGCGCTGCTGGGCTTTGCCACGGGGCTGGCCTTGCTGCTGCCGCTGGGCGACCGCTACGACCGGCGCACCCTGGTGCTGGGGCAGATCGCGCTGGCCTTCGTTTGCGCCCTGGCGGCGGCGCTGGCGCCCGGCATCTGGCCGCTGATCGGGGCCTCGTTTGGCCTGGGCATCGTCAGCTGCGTGCCGCAGCAACTGGTGCCGCTCGCCGCGAGCATGTCGCCGCCCGGTGAGCGCGGCCGTTCCGTCGGGACGGTGGTCAGCGGCATCATGGTGGGCATCCTGCTCGGGCGTACGGTGGCTGGCGTGGTGGGCGAAGCCTGGGGCTGGCGCGCCGTGTACGCCATGGAAGCGGCGTTCATGGTGCCCGTGTGGATCGCGGCGGCAGCCCTGCTGCCGCGCGGGAAACCCGGCACGCACCTGTCTTACGTCCGCCTGCTGGCATCGCTGTGGCCATTGGCGCGCGACCATCGGCCCCTGCGCGAATCGATGCTGATCCAAGCGCTGTTATGGGCCTGCTTCAATGCGTTCTGGGTCAACCTGGCGTCGCTGCTGGCGCATGGCCCATGGCACCTGGGCAGCGCCTGGGCCGGCGCCTTCGGCATCATCGGCGCGGCCGGGGCGCTGGCCGCCACCCTGGGCGGCAGGGCCACCGACAGACTCGGTTCGCGCACGGTCATCGGCCTGAGCATCGCCATCGTGACGCTATCCTACCTGCTGCTGGCGGGCGCCGCCTCGTCGCTGGTCCTGCTGGTGATCGGCGTCATCGTGCTCGATATCGGCGTGCAGGCCGCCCTGGTGGCCAACCAGACGCGCGCCTTTGCCGTCGATCCGGGCGCGCAGGGCCGCATCAACAGCCTGTACATGACGGCGACCTTCATCGGCGGTGCCGCCGGCGTGGCGGCCAGCGGCTGGCTGATGCAGCGATTCGGCTGGTCAGGCGTGGCGGTGTTTGGCATCGTACTGGGCCTGGCGGCGGGCGGCATCCACCTGGCCGGCGCACGCGCACAACGAAGAGTGACGGCCCTGCCATAACGGCCAGGCGTCATTTATCGGGACTGTTCCAGCTGCGCGTACACGGCGTCGGCGATCTTGCCCAGCGCCTGTTTGGGCAGGCTCGCCGACAGGGCGTAACCGAGCTGGCCATCGATCCAGTAAAACACGCTCAGATCCTTTTCCTGCGTATAGCGGAAAGCCGTTTCCTGGCGGCCGGCCCGTTCCTTGGCCACGTACAGGGTCAGGCGCTTGCCGCCGCCATCTTCGTACATGAATTGCGCCACGGGGCCGTCGCCATCGCCGGGCAGCAGGCGCCCGCCGATCAGGTGATAGCCGAGCGGCGACAGCGCGGGCGGCTGCAGTTTCGTGCCCAGGCGTTTCGACAGCCATTGCACCAGGTGGGCCTCCTGTTCCGCGCCTACTTCCACCGGGTGGCGCACTTCGGGCGTGTAGACGGCATGGGCGATGGCGGCGCTGCGCGCCAGGGACATCGGGCTGGCGCTGGCGGTGCGCATGTCGCCGCCATCGCCGCCATCGCCGCGCAGCAGCCAGCCGCCCGCGCCGCCGGCAACGACCAGCACGATGGCCGCTGCCGCCTGCATGGCGTGGCGCTGCCAGGCGCCGTTCGCCGCCGGTGGCAATGCCGCCTGCAGCAGGGCTGGCGGCACGCTTTCGTCCAGCACGGGGTCGAACAGGGCGCGCAATTGCCGGTTCTGTTCACGCCAGGCGTCCACCCTGGCGGCGTCCTCGGGATGCGCGCGCAGGTGGGCGTCGATGGCCGCGCGCTGCGCCTCGGGCAGGACGCCGTCGGCCAGGGCGTGCAATTGCGCTTCGCTGATGGCTTGCCTTGTCATTTCACGACTTTCAGGGTGGGGGCGCCATGGCTGCCGGCGGGACGGCCGTCGAGCAGTTCGCGCAGCCGCTCGCGCCCGCGCGACAGCCGCGACATGACGGTGCCGGCGGGGATGCCCAGGGTGGACGCCACCTGTTCATACGGCATCTGTTCCAGCGCGACGAGCAGGATGACTTCGCGCTGCCCCAGCGGCAAACGGGCCAGCGCCGCATCCATTTCGCCGATGGCGATGGCTTGCCCCGGCGCGTGCTCCGGCGCGGGCAGCAGGGCGTCGTCGTCGAGCTCCTGCAGCGCCAGGCCGGGGCGGCGCAGTTGATCCACGTGCAGGTTATGCATGATGGAAAACAGCCAGGGCCGCATCTCGCCGCCCCGTTGCCGCTGGTCGAACTTGCGCCAGGCCCGCTCCACGGTGTCCTGCACCAGGTCGTCCGCGTGCACGGCGCCCGCCAGCGCGCGCGCATAGCGGCGCAGACCGGGCAGGCACGCTTGCAACTGGCGGCTGTCTTCTTGCGTGGTCATCGTGGCGGCGGGATGGGGGGCTTACGGCTTGACGACGTGCCACACGTTCTTGAAATTGTCGCCGGCCACGTCGCCCGGTTTCTTGTCTTCCTTGTACAGGTACAGGGGCTTGCCCTTGTAGGTCAGCTGCATGGCGCCATTGTCTTCGCGCTTGATGCTGCCATACGGGGCGGCAGGCGCCGCTTCGGTGGCGATGACGGCGGGCCAGGCTACCAGGCAGCCGCCGCTGCAGGCGCTCTTGCCGCTGTCGGCGACATCCTTGTCGAACACGTACACGGTCATGCCGCTGGCGTTGACCAGCATGCCGTTGGCGGGCATGACGTCGGCCGCGAAGGCCAGGGGAGCGGACAACAGGGCGGCGAGGGCGGTAGCGGCAAAAGTGGTAAAGCGCATGATGGTCTCCTTGAGGTTTTGGGGGCTTGCAAGGGATAGACGCCTGCCGCCTGCCGTTTATTCCCGGGCAGGCAAAATATTTTTTTCCGGCGCGTGCAGGCTGGCCCACAGGTGGGCGGCGGCCATGGTGCGGTGCGGCGCGTACTGGCGCAGCCACTGTTCCGTGCGCGCCATGTCCGGCTTGCCCTCTTCGCCGAGCAGCTTTTGCAGGGCGGCGCGGATGGCCACGTCGCCGTGCAGCGAGCAGTCGGCATAGCCGTAGCCGCGCAGCAGCGCGTAATTGACGGTCCACGGGCCGATGCCCTTCACGGCCAGCAACGCCTGGGAAATCGCCGCCACGTCGCCGGAGGGCGGCAGCTCCAGCGACAATTTCCCATCGTTGACGAGATGCGCCAGGCGCAGCACGGTTTCCGCCTTGGCGAGCGAGAATTTGCGGCTGGTCAAATCCTCGATTTCCAGCCGTGCCACGTCGCGCGCCTCGGGATAGCACCACAGACCGCTGCCGTGCCGGCGTCCCGCCTGCAAGATGAAGGTGCGGCGCAGGGCGATGGCGAACGGCAGGTTGATCTGCTGGCCGATGATGGCCCAGGTCAGCGCCTCGAAGGGGCTGGCCGATTGCACGATGCGCAGGCCCGGATTGCGCCGGATCAAAGGCGCCAGCAAGGCGTCGCCGGCGGCCAGTTGCGCGAATGGCTGCGGATCGATGCGCAGGCCGAGGATGTTGAGCAGGGCGCCGTGCAGCGGTGTCTGAAGACCGGCATCGGCATCGCTGTCGATCTCGGCGCGGCAGATGGCCGCAGCGTCCGTGAATGCCACGTCAAGCACCACGGGCACGCCGCGCAGCAAAATGCCCTTGCGCAGGCCCGTCGGCGTAACTTGTTCCGCCACGGCTTCCCCGTCGCGGCTGTGGAAGGCGATGACATCGTCGCGGCGGTAGCCGGCGGGCAGGGGGAGAGTCCAGTGCAGCAGGGTCATGGAGGGAGCCAAAGTCAGGGACGGTATCAGGGGAACGATGCGGGCGCACCGCGTTTCTTGCTGTTTGCCTTAGCGCGCGCAGATATCGGTGCCGGGCGGGCTCAAGGCGGCCGCGTGCTGGATCTGCAGTGCGTCGGGCACGCCATTTTTCACGGCAGTCAGCTCGGCCAGGATGGAGATGGCGATTTCGGCCGGCGTCTTGCTGCCGATGTACAGGCCGATGGGGCCGTGCAGGCGCGCCAGCTGTTCCGCGCTGACGTCGAACTGCAGCAGCCGCTCGCGGCGCTTGGCATTGTTGGCGCGCGAACCGATGGCGCCCACGTAGAACGCGGGGGATTTCAATGCTTCCATCAGGGCCAGGTCATCGAGCTTGGGGTCGTGCGTGAGGGCGACGACGGCGCTGCGGCTGTCGAGCTTTAAATCCAGCACCAGGTCGTCCGGCATGGCGTGCAGCAGGGGCACGCCCGGCACATTCCAGCCGCCGCGGTATTCCTCGCGCGGGTCGCAGACGATGACGTGGTAATCCATGGCCGTGGCGATTTGCGCCACGAAGCGCGACAGCTGGCTGGCGCCGATGATCAGCAGGCGCCAGCGCGGGCCATGCTGCGTGGTGAGTACCCCGTCTTCCAGGGCCAGCACGGCGCCCGGCGCGGCGCGCTGCAGGGTGACCGCGCCGCTGCGCAGGTCGAGGCGGCGTTCGACCAGTTCATGCGCTTCCAGGCGCGCCAGCAGTTCGGCCACGCGGCTGCCCGCATGCAGCGGCTCGATGGCCAGCTCGATGGTGCCGCCGCAGGGCAGGCCGAAGCGGTGTGCCTCGTCGGCGCTGATGCCGTAGCTGACGATTTCCGGCTGCGTGCGCACGATGCCGTGCACGCGCACGGTATCGATCAAATCATCTTCGATGCAGCCGCCGGACACGGAGCCGACCACCGTGCCATCGTCGCAGATGGCCAGGGTGGCGCCCACGGGGCGGGGACTGGAGCCCCAGGTCTTGATGACGGTGACGAGTTCGCAGCGGTGGCCGGCGGCGAGCCAGGCGGCGCTGGTTTTCAGAACTTCAAGGTCGATGCTGTCCATGGCGCGTGCGAGTTACATGCCGCATGTTTGCGGCAAAGTATGGAAAAGTATTCAAGATTGTGGATATACTACCTGTTCCATCACCCTGCGGAGAATTTTCATGTCAAATGAAGTCAAGACGCAAGAAGAGGGTATCCCCAAGTTCGGCAAGCTGCTCATTGTCCTGTTCTTAGCCGTGGTGTTCTGCGGTGCCCTGACCTGGATCATGGGCACCTACTTCCCCAACTTCCCCGGCGCCTGAGCAAACCCTGTTTGATCAGGATGAAGAACGTCTGACAGAACCGTAGCGAGCGGCAGCGATTTGTGGCCGAGAAGCGCAACTGTGCTTGAGCACAGTGAGCATCGCAGACCGCAAAGCGCGACGCGCAGCAGGTTATGGTAGGCGTTCTAAGGCTTCAGCGGCTTCTTTGCCGCCTGCTTGGCGCGCACGTCGGTGACGGCGCGGTTGACGGCCGCCATGCGCGAGTTGGTGCCAGGGTGCAGGGCCGTGTAGCCATTGGCGACCGTGGCCGGCACTTGCATGGCCAGGCGCTGCCAGAAGCGGGCCGCGTTGTCGACGTTGTAGCCGGCGCGCGCCAGCAGGTAGATGGCCAGGGTGTCGGCTTGCACGTCGAGTTCCTGCGGCATGGCCTTGATGCCGGCGGCACCCGTCAGCATCGACACGTCGGGCTGCACGGCGCCCAGGCTGTCGATGATGCTGCCGGCCGTGCCGGCCGTGCGCTGGCTGCGCGCGTGGTCGAGGATGTTGTGCGCCATTTCGCGGGCGATCACGAAGGCGATGCCTTCGTCGCTTTGCGCCGCATTGACCATGCCGCGCGTGAGCATGATGCGCGCGCCGTCCGAATACGCGTTGACATTGTCCGCATTGCCCAGGGCGACGCGGAAGGCGCAGGCGCGCGTGACGGGAATCTTCAGGTCTTGCTGCTCGCCGTCGCGGGCGATGGTCATGTTCAGGCTTGCGCTTTTCGAGGCCAGCGGGCCGACGATGGCGCCGAAGGGGCCTTCCGCTTTCGGGCCGGCCGGCAGCGGTTTGCCTTCGGCGGCCAGCAAGCCGTCGCCCTTGCGCAAGCCGGCGCGGGCGGCGCCGCTGCCCGGCAAGACGCCGGAGACCTGCATCTGTTCGCCGTAGCCGAGGGCCGCCTGCGCCGCGTCGGCATAGATGCCGGGGTAGGAATACTTGTTCTGCGCCGTAAAGCCCAGCAGGTTGCGCGCATACGTCTTGCACAGGTCCGCATTGTTGATCAGCAGGGGCGCCGAGACTTTCGACAGGCGGTCCTGCAGGGCCACCATCTTCACCAGTTCTTCCTGCGCCGCCTTTTGCTGCGCCGTCGGCGCGGGCGCATCGGGTGCCGGCACGACGTTGAACGGGCCGCTGACATGCGTTGCCGGCGTGGTGCAGCCGGCGAGGATGGCCGCACTGGCCAGCAGGAGGGGAGTGGCCAATCGGCGCAGCGAAGTCTGGGCTGAGATCAGATGGCGGAAACCTGGCATAAGACGATCCTTAATGTTTGCCGGTGCTGCCGAAACCGCCAACACCGCGTTCGCTGTCGCCGAATTCCTCGACGACGTTAAAGCCCACTTGCAGCACCGGCACGATAATCAGCTGCGCCAGGCGTTCCATGGGATTGAGCGTGAAAGCGCTCTGGCCCCGGTTCCAGGTCGATACCATCAGCTGGCCCTGGTAATCGGAGTCGATCAAGCCTACCAGATTCCCCAATACGATGCCGTTTTTGTGGCCCATGCCGCTGCGCGGCAAAATCATGGCCGCATACGACGGGTCGCCGATGTGGATGGCCAGGCCGGTGGGAATGAGCACCGTCTGGCCGGCTTCGATGGTGATGGCCTCGTCGATGCAGGCTCGCAGGTCCAGGCCGGCGCTGCCTGGGGTGGCGTAGGCCGGCAGCAGTTCTTGCATGCGGGCGTCGAGGATCTTGATGTCGATATTTTTCATTAATCTAACTAAGCTAAAATGTATAAAGGGTTATTTGAGCAGCGAATTTTTTGCCAGCCGCTTCGAGATTTCCGAAATCAGCTGGCGCGCCAGGTTCAGCTTCGAGGCGCGCGGCAGCACGGTATGGCCCTCTTCATCGAACAGGATGATGGTGTTGTCGTCCTGGCCGAACGTGTTCTGGCCGATGTTGCCGACCAGCAGAGGGATGCCTTTTTTCTCGCGCTTGGTCGAGCCGAATTCCACCAGGTTTTCCGATTCGGCGGCAAAGCCCACGCAGTACGGATAGCCGGCCAGGTTGGTGCGCGCCGCCACGGTGGCCAGGATGTCGGGGTTTTGCGCGAACTGCAGTTCGGGCACGGAGCCGTCGGCCTGCTTTTTCATCTTCTGGTCGCTGGCGTTGGCCACGCGCCAGTCGGCCACGGCGGCCACGGCGACGAAGACATGCTGGCCGTCGACGTGGGCCAGCACGGCGTCATGCATCTGCTGCGCGCTTTGCACGTCGATGCGGCGCACGCCGAAGGGCGCGTCCAGGGCCGTGGGGCCGGAAATGAGCAGCACCTCGGCACCCGCTTCGCGCGCCGCGCGCGCCACCGCATAGCCCATCTTGCCCGAGGATAGATTGGTGATGCCGCGCACGGGGTCGATGGCTTCGAACGTGGGCCCGGCCGTGACCAGCACGCGCTTGCCTGCCAATACTTTCGGCTGGAAGGCGGCGATCAGCTCCGTCAGCAGCTGCTCCGGTTCCAGCATGCGGCCCAGGCCAACTTCGCCGCACGCCTGTTCGCCGGCGGCCGGGCCGAACAGCTTGATGCCGTCGTCGCGCAGCTGCTGCACATTGCGCTGCGTGGCGGGGTTCTGCCACATTTCCACGTTCATGGCCGGCGCCACCAGCAGGGGCAGGTGCGAGGGACGGGCCAGGCACAGGGTCGACAGCAGGTCGTCGCACACGCCATGCGCCAGCTTGCGCATGAAGTCGGCCGAACACGGCGCGATCAAAATCGCGTCCGCATGGCGCGTCAAATCGATATGCGCCATGTTGTTGTCGATGCGCGCATCCCACTGGCTCGTGTGCACGGGGTGGCCGGACAGGGCCTGCATCGTGACGGCCGTGATGAAGTGGCTGGCCGCATCCGTCATCACCACTTGCACCGAGGCGCCTGCCTTGGTCAGCGCGCGGCACAGTTCCGCCGCCTTGTAGCAGGCGACGCCGCCCGAAAGTCCCAGGACGATTTTTTTGCCGGACAGTTCCATGCCGTTCTCCTGCGTGTTTATTTGTTTACCCGGCGCAGTTCATCGATGATGAACAGGGCCGCGCCGATGCAGATGGCGCTGTCGGCGATATTGAAAGCGGGGAAATGGCCCCAGCTTTTCCAGTGGAAGTCGAGGAAATCGACCACGTGGCCGTACATCAGGCGGTCGATGGCGTTGCCCAGTGCGCCGCCAAGGATCAGCGCCAGGGCCCAGCAGAACATGCGCTGGCCGGCGTGCTTTTTCAGCAGATAGATGATGTAGGCAGCGGCCGCCAGGGCGATGCCGGTGAAAAAATAGCGCTGCCAGCCGCCCTGGTCGGACAGGAAGCTGAACGCGGCCCCCTTGTTATACGCGAGCACCAGGTTGAAATACGAGGTGATGACCATCTCCTGCGCATAGCGGAAGGTCTTCAGGATCGTGATCTTGGTGATCTGGTCGAACAGGATGACGATGGCGGCAATGCCCAGCCAGGGCACGAGCGACGCCGAAGATGACGATTTCGATGAAAAACGGTTTTTAGTGGCCATATTTTTCCAGGGAAGATAAAGCCGCCGCTACCCTTGCGGGCAACGGCGGTGGGAGGCGGTCGGACCGGGTATTAATGCCAGTTCCGTGCCGTCTTAGGCGAAGCGGCGTTTCTCGCCCTTGCCAAACAGGTTGCTGACGCAGCGGCCGCACAGGGTAGGATGCGCGGCATCCGTGCCCACGTCGCTGCGATAGTGCCAGCAGCGCTCGCACTTCGGCGCCGTCGACGCGGCCACGACCACTTCCTCGGCCGCTTCGTCGGCCACCTCGGCCACGCTTGCCTGCGAGGTGATGAAGACGAACTTCAAGTCGTCGCCCAGGGTGGTCAGCAGCTTGTACTTCATCGGCGCGGCCTTGATCGTCAGTTCCGCCTGCAGCGAGGAGCCGATGGCGCCCGAGGTGCGCAAGTCTTCCAGCTGTTTCGTCACGTCCGTGCGCACGGCGCGCAAGGCCGTGTATTTCTCCAGCAGCTCGGCGGCATCCGCCACTGCCGGCAGCTGCCACCAGGTTTGCGTGAAGATGGTTTCATCGCTGGCGGCATACGCTTCCGCGCCGGCGAAGACGGCCCACGCCTCTTCTGCCGTGAACGACAGGGCCGGCGCCATCAGGCGCAGCAGGCTTTGCGTGATGTGCCACAGGGCCGTCTGCGCCGAACGGCGCGCGTGCGACGTCAGGCCCGAGGTGTACAAACGGTCCTTCAGGATGTCCAGGTAGAAGCCGCCCAGGTCTTCCGAGCAGTATGTCTGCAGCTTCGACACCACCGGGTGGAATTCGTAGCGCGCGTAGTTGCTCTCGATCTGCGCTTGCAGCGATGCCATGTTGGCCAGCGCATAGCGGTCGATTTCGAACATCTCGGCCACCGGCACGGCGTCCGTGGCCGGATTGAAGTCCGAGGTATTGGCCAGCAGGAAGCGCAGGGTGTTGCGGATGCGGCGGTACGATTCCGTCACGCGCTTGAGGATTTCGTCGGAGATCGACAGCTCGCCCGTGTAGTCGGTCGAGGCGATCCACAGGCGCAGGATGTCCGCGCCCAGGGTGTCCGAGATCTTTTGCGGCGCCAGGGTATTGCCCAGCGACTTGGACATCTTCTTGCCCTCGCCATCGACCGTGAAGCCGTGCGTCAGCAGGGCCTTGTACGGCGGACGGCCGTTCAGCATCGACGAGACCAGCAGCGAGGAGTGGAACCAGCCGCGATGCTGGTCCGAGCCTTCCAGGTACAGGTCGGCCGGGAATTGCAGCTGCGTCGAGTGCGAACCGTGCGCCTGCGGGCCGCCCAGCACCGTCTGGTGCGTGGCGCCGGAATCGAACCACACGTCCAGGGTGTCCTTGTTCTTGGCGTAGATGGCCGCTTCGTCGCCGATCAGGTCAGCCAGGTCCAGCGCCTGCCATGCCTCGATGCCATCCTTTTCGATCAGCTTGGCCACTTGCTCCAGCAGTTCCGGCGTGCGCGGATGCAAATCGCCCGTTTCCTTGTGCACGATGAAGGCCATCGGCACGCCCCACTGGCGCTGGCGCGACAGGGTCCAGTCGGGACGGTTGGCGATCATGCCGTGCAGGCGTGCCTGGCCCCAATCCGGGAAGAACTCGGTGTCGGCGATGCCTTGCAAGGCCGTCTCGCGCAGGGTCGCGCCGCCGTCTTTCGGCGTCACGTCCATGCCGGCAAACCACTGCGAGGTGGCGCGGTAGATGATCGGCGTCTTATGGCGCCAGCAGTGCATGTAGCTGTGGTCGAACATCTTGACTTCGAACAGCGCGCCCGCTTCGCGCAAGGCGTTGCAGATCGGTTTCGACGCTTCCCAGATGGTCATGCCGCCGAACAGGGGCAGGGTCGAGGCGAATTTGCCGTCGCCCATCACCGGCTTGATGATGTCGTCGTCCTTCATGCCGTGCGCCTTGCACGAGATAAAGTCGTCCAGGCCGTAGGCCGGCGCCGAGTGCACCACGCCCGTGCCGCTTTCCGTGGTCACGTATTCGGCCAGGTACAGCGGCGACAAACGGTCGTAGAACGCGTCGCTGGCATGCAGCGGGTGGCGGAAGCTGATGCCGGCCAGGGCCGCGCCGTCGCAGGTGGCGATGGTCGTGCCATCGAGCTTGAAGCGCGCCAGGCTGGCCACGACCAGGTCTTGCGCCAGGATCAGCAGCAATGGCTGGCCATCGCGCTCGGCTTTCACCAGCGCGTATTTGACTTCCGGATGCACGTTCAGCGCCTGGTTCGACGGAATGGTCCACGGCGTGGTGGTCCAGATGACGATGAAACCGTTCTCCGTCGGCAGGGACGGCAAGCCGAAGGCGGCCGCCAGCTTTGCCGGCTCGGCGAACTTGAACCCCACGTCGATGGCGGGATCGCGTTTTTCCGCGTATTCCACTTCCGCCTCGGCCAGCGCCGACTGGCAGTCGAAGCACCAGTTGACGGGCTTCAGGCCGCGGTAGACATAGCCTTTTTCCAGCAGCTTGCCCAGGGCGCGCAATTCGTCGGCTTCATTGCCGTGCGCCATCGTCAGGTAGGGGTTGTCCCACTCGCCCAGCACGCCCAGGCGGATGAAATCCTTTTTCTGGCGTTCGACCTGCACGTTGGCGTAGGCGCGGGCCTTTTCCAGCACTTCGGCCGTCGGCAGGTTCTTGCCGTGCAGTTTTTCGATCTGGATCTCGATGGGCATGCCGTGGCAATCCCAGCCAGGTACGTACGGCGCGTCGAAACCGGACAGCGAGCGCGACTTGACGACCATGTCCTTCAGGATCTTGTTGACGGCGTGGCCCAGGTGGATGTCGCCATTCGCGTACGGCGGGCCGTCATGCAGGATGAATTTCGGGCGGCCGGCGGCAGCCTTGCGCACGCGCTCGTAAATTTTCTTGTCTTGCCATTGCTGTACCCATTGCGGCTCGCGCTTGGCCATGTCGCCGCGCATCGGGAACGGGGTTTCCGTCATGTTGACCGGGTATTTGCTTTCAGGCTTTTTGTTCTGCTTGGGCGTGGCTGGCTTGTTTTGATCGGACATAATCTTCTTTAATGGTGTTGAATGGTTTGCGGCGGCGGGCGCCGCCAGGCGGCGGAGTTGGCCGGCGTCAAATTCGGTCGGTGGCGGTAATGGCGCCGCTGCGCTGTTCGAAGTAGGCGCGCGCCTGGTTCGAGTCGCGCTCGATGGCGGCCGTCAGGGTGGGCAAGTCGTCGTACTTTTCTTCGTCGCGCAGTTTTTCCAGGAATTCCACGCGCACCAGCTTGCCGTAGCAGGACTGGGCGAAATCAAACAGATGCACTTCCAGCAAGACGCGGCCGCTGTCATCGACGGTCGGGCGCACGCCGAGGCTGGCCACGGCTGGCAGCGGTACCGGTCCCAGGCCGTGCACTTGCACGATGAAGACGCCGGATAGGGCGGGGCGGTGCGCCACGCGCAGGTTCAGGGTCGGAAAGCCGAGGGTCCGGCCCAGCTTCTGGCCGTGGATGACGTGGCCGGAAATGGCGTACGGATGGCCCAGCAACTGCGTGGCCAGCGGGAAATCCCCGGCCGCCAGCGCCAGGCGCACGGCCGAGGACGAGATGCGCGTGCTGCCGTTCATGACGGTAGGCAATGTTTCTACATGGAAGCCATATTGGCGGCCCGCTTCCTGCAGCATGGCCACGTCGCCGGCGCGCCGGGCGCCGTAGCAGAAGTCGTCGCCGACCATCAGCCATTTCACGTGCAAGCCGTCGACGAGGACTTTTTCCGTGAATTCCTGCGGCGTCAAGGCGGCGAACTGGGCGCTGAAATGCTCGACGACGACGCGGTCGATGCCGGCGTCTTCCAGCGATTGCAGCTTGTCGCGCAAGTTGGCGATGCGCTGCGGGGCTTTGGACAGGTCGCCCGCGCGCTGCGCGAAGAATTCGCGCGGGTGCGGTTCGAACGTCATCACGGCCGCTTCAATGCCGAGTTCGGTCGCGGCGCCGCGCACGCGCGCCAGCAAGGCCTGATGGCCGATGTGGACACCGTCAAAATTGCCGATGGTCAGAGCGCAAGGCGCTCGTGCCTGGGCATTGGGAAGTCCGCGGAATACCTTCATAGGAATCTGATGAAAAACTGTGCCAAAAGGGGGATTATACGGACTGTTTCAGGGATGCACACCCGACAGGGCGGGCACAGGGCGAATTTCACTGCTGAAATAACGAAAAGCGTTGCCGGCGGGTGTGCCGGCAACGCTTTTTGGGAACTAACGGCTTGACAACATGTTCAGGGCTAGGCGCCGCGTCGAAGACAGTACAAATGTACGGCGAGACGCGGCAACAACGCCCTGGACGTGTTGTCTTACTTGTTCATGAGGGTCCAGTAACGGGCCAGGTCAGCCGCGCCATCCGTGCCCTTGACGGCTTTGAGTGCCGTCGAGGCATTGGACTTCTTGCCAGCGTGAATGTAAGCGATGCCCAGATGCAGCTTGGCTTCTTCGGCATACTTGGCTGTGCCCAGTTTCACGGCGTCGTTCATCAAGCCCAGGCCCTTTTCAGCCTGGCCATCGTACACCAGGGCGAAGCCCAGCTTGCTCAAGCTGTCCGCGTCCTTGTTCTTGACGTATTCCGCTTCCGACTTGGCGGCGCCGGCTTTCAGGTCGGCCTGGGTTTTCAGGGCCAGGTCTTTCAGGCGCTGGTGACGTGGCGCATCGGCACCGGTGCCCAGTACGCCTTTTTTGTAGCCTTGCTCGATGATGCTCAAAGCTTCGCCTGGATTGCCTGCTTGCAGGGCCAGTTGGCTGATTTCCATGTATTCGGAAGGCTTGCTGAACAGGCCGTTGGCCAGGCGCAGGCGCTGGACGTCCAGGCCCAGGCGTTGCGAGAAGCCAGGTTTGCCCGAAACGCGGTTCAGCAGGTCAGCCCAGTAGCTGGTTTTCGGATAGCTCGATGCCAGTTTTTCCAGGGTGGCGACGTAGCCGCCCTTGTCGTTTTGCTTCAACTGGATGTTGGCCAGCATCTGCAGGCTCGCTTCCGAATTGCCGCCGCGCGATTGCAATTCTTTTGCCGCTTCGGCGTAGTTGCCGCTGACGTAGTAGGTCTGGATCAGCAGTTCGCGCATTTGCGCATCGTCGCGGTCTTTCAGCGAGCGTTTGATCCAGGTGATGGTGTTTGGCCAGTCCTTGGCGCGGTAGTACATGCCTGCCAGCGCTTGCGTGAATTTCGGGGCTTCGGCGGCGCTCAGGCGGCCGGAATTGATGACGGCTTCAAAAGCCTTGATGGCGGTGCCGTTGTCGCCGGCAGCAGCAGCGGCCGAGGCGCGCACGCGCTCGATCTGGTAGCTTTCAAAGGCAGTCTTGCCGCCGACGCTGTCGGCTTCGCGCAGCTTGGCCAGCGCTTCCTTGTTTTTGCCGCTGCTAGCGAGTTTTTGCGCTTCTTGCAATGGCTTGCCCACTTCGGCACGCACGGTGTCCGCGGCGTATGCCAGCGAGCCCAGGCCGATTACGGGAGTTGCTGCGGTAAAACCGATAGCGGCCATGACGAGGCCGAGATGAGCGAGACGAAACTTGGACATGAGAAAGTCTTTCAGTAAAAAGCGAATAGGCAGGAAGTCCTGCCTATTCGGATGTAAAGAGAACCTGATTGCTGCAGCTTACTGGAATTGCTCGTTGCCGACCAGACCGATTTTGGTCACGCCCAGACGCTGCGCCGACGCCATCACACCGGCGACGACTTTGTACTCCACCAGCTTGTTCGGACGCAGATGCACTTCCGGCTGGTCTGCTTGCGCAGCAACGTTGCTCAGCTTGGCTTCCAGCGAAGCGCGGTCAGGAATGACCTGATTGTCCCACAAGATCGTACCGTCAAAATCGACATCGATCGTGACGACCACTGGTTCGGTTGTCGGTGGCGGCGGGGTACCGACCGGCATGTTCAAGTTCACCGAGTGGTTTTGCTTAGGAATCGTGATGATCAACATGATAATCAGCACCAGCATCACGTCGATGAGGGGCGTCATGTTCAGTTCCATCATTGGTTCCGGATCCGCGCCTGCTGCGCTTCCCGAACCGACATTCATACTCATAGTGTTTCCTTTAAGAAGTCCAACGAAGCACCGGGCGAAACTGCCGCCCGGTCAGCTTCTGGCGGTGGCATCCCCATGTTGCCGGGACGCCGCCGCCAGTCGCTATCAGCCCTTGTCAGGTGGTTCGGTGATGAAGCCGACCTTCTGGATCCCGGCACGTTGGGTCGTGTAAATAACCCGGCCGATCGATTCGTAGCGTGTTTCTTGGTCGCCACGAACGTGTACTTCCGGCTGCGGTACTTTCACTGCTTCAACTTTAAGATAATCGAACAATTCGTTCGTGTCTTTCAGTCTGGTCTGGCCCAGGTAAATCTCACCGTCCTTGTTAACAACGATGTTGACGTTTTCTGGCTTGCTTTGAAGGGCTTGGTTGGCCTCGATCGGCAGATCGATTTTCTGCAATTTGAGGACAACCGGACTGGTGATCAAGAAAATGATCAGCAAAACCAACATGATGTCGACGAGCGGCGTCGTGTTGATTTCTGACATTACTTGATCTTCATCTCCGCTGTCGGAGCCGACGGACATCGACATGATTCTTATCCGATCTTTTTAGCGCCGGCAGCACGGCCAGCTTCGCTGGTCGACATTACGCCGGAAACCAGAACCGAGTGAACGTCGGCGCTGAACGAGCGGATGTCTTCCATTGCGGATTTGTTACGACGAACCAGCCAGTTGTAACCCAGAACGGCAGGAACGGCGACCAGCAGACCGAAAGCGGTCATGATCAGTGCTTCACCAACTGGACCTGCAACTTTGTCGATCGATGCGTTACCGGTCATGCCGATAGCGGTCAGCGCGCCGTAGATACCCCAAACGGTACCGAACAGACCGATAAACGGTGCGGTCGAACCAACGGTTGCCAGGAACGACAGGCCATCTTGCAGACGCGATTGGACTTTGTCCGAAGCGCGCTGGATCGACATCGTCACCCAGGTCGACAGGTCGATTTGTTCCAGCAGGGCGCCGTCATGGTGAGCCGTTGCCTTGGTGCCCGATTCAGCGATGAAGCGGAATGGCGAGCCTTCGCTCAGGGTTGCCGAACCAGCAGCGATCGAAGGAGCTTTCCAGAATTTGGAAGCGGCTTCTTTTGCTTGCTTGAAGATCTTCATTTGATCCAGCAGTTTGGTGATGATGATGTACCAGCTGCCGATCGACATGATGGACAGGATGATCAGGGTAGCGCGTGGCACGAAGCCGCCGTCCCATACTGCGGACAGGCCGAACGGGTTGTGCACTTCTTCGGTTTTGGCTGGAGCTGCTGCGTCAGCGGCTGGAGCTGCTGCGTCTGCTGCTGGAGCGGCTGCATCTGCAGCAGCTGGTGCTGGTGCAGCGTCTGCCGCAGAAGCCGAAGCGGCAGCCGATGCTGGCGCGTCAGCGAATGCCGGTGCTGCTACCAGAGCGGTAGTAGCGGTGACGGACAACAGAACCGCGGCAAAAAATGCGGACAAACGGGTATTCTTAAACATGCTTCCTCCAAAATTAAAAATAACAGATCGCTGAACGTAATGACAACGAAATCATAGTGTGAGACAGGGGATAACTGTCTCGGGTTTTAATCCAGCGACCAAACGTATTGCATTTGCTGCCAGCCTTGTTCCGGCTTGCCGTCAACTGTTGCCGGCTTAAATGTACAGCGGCTGATACCTTGCACCGCAGCTTTGTCCAGGTCTCTGAAGCCGCTGGACTTCACGATCTTCGAATCAGCGACCTTGCCGTCTACACCGATCAGGAACGACAGTGTCACCACACCGGTTTCCTCATTGCGCTGCGACGACTTTGGATAAGCCGGTTTTTCGCAGACACTGAAGTCAACCACGGCCGGTGTACGCACCGATTTGGCTGGTCCAGGAGTTGGCGCAGGCTGTGCAGGCGGTGCTGGCGGTGCCAATACATTCGTGGCTGGCTTCACGGCAGTCGTATTTGCAATCACGTTCTGCTGTGGTGGCGGCTGCTGCACGTTCACCTCGACTGGCGGAATGAATGGCGGCGGTGGCGCCTTCATTTCTGGCGGCGGTGGTGGCGGTGGAAGATCCTTCGGTGGAGGCGGTTTGACTTCCTCGATAATCTTGGTTTCAACCGGTTCCATCATTTTGGTAACTAACCGCTTGCCCAAGCCCGTCGCGATCCCGTAAGCCGCGAGAACGTGCAGCAGGACAACGACAGTTATGCCTGTGTAGTTCTTGGGACTTTTCTCGTTCGAAAAATTCATGCCTGCTTTCTCCAAATACCATCTCTTGTCTTGCAACTGAACCCCAAAATGACGACACAAAGCTCCAGCCGTATCCGGGACGTCGCCGAATTATACATACGAATTCTTTATTTTACACAGATTTTTAACGCCTAAAACCGGTTAAATTTTTGGCGCTTTTGCGCCCTGAAAACGTACTTGCTTATGTCATCTTTGCACGCTTTCGGACAGAAAAAAAGGCGGTCTTATCGGTTTTTTACAGCCGTTTTGGGCGACCGCTGCTAAGTTCTTCGATGTGTCGATCTGGCGGAATTATATTTCGTGATATTCAATATGGAAACTGCTAAATTTGGAGAAAAATCTTTCTTTTGGGAAATGTTTTGGCTCGGAACCAGACCACTTAGCCATCCGCGCGCACCAAACGGGTGCGGAACGCACTTCACCCAGGTCAAAAAAGGCGCTCCCGGCAGCCATTTCGACGCCGTCAGGCCATACTGAATTCCTATATAGGCATAGGATACGCTTATATTCTTGCTATTGATTATTATCAACAAATCACTTTATGGCCGGGCAACCTGGTCATCGCGCCGGTTGCGCTTCTCGCGCCGGCAATTCAGGGTGCCCAGGACCACGCCCTGGGGATCGACCGTATCGAGATGCACATCGAAGCCCCACAGCCGGGCCACGTGTTTGAGCACCTCGGCTGCCTGCTGGTTCAGCGGGCGGCGCTGGAATTGCGTGTGGCGCAAGGTCAATGCGCGGTCGTCGCGCGTATTGACGGACCAGACCTGGATGTTCGGCTCGCGGTTGCCCAGGTTGTACTGTTCCGCCAGCTGCTGGCGCACGTAGCGGTAGCCGGCATCGTCATGGATGGCGGAAATGGCCAGTTTTTCATTCTTGTCGTCATCGAGCACGGCAAAGAAGTGGAATTCGCGGATCAGCCGCGGCGACAGGTACTGGGCGATAAAGCTTTCATCCTTGAAATTGCGCATGGCAAAGTCCAGGCTCTTGCGCCAGTCGCTGCCGGCCATGTCGGGAAACCAGGCGCGGTCTTCGTCGGTCGGATGCTCGCAGATGCGGCGGATGTCGCTCATCATGGCGAAACCCAGCGCATACGGGTTGATGCCGCTGTAATAAGGGCTGTCGATGGGCGGCTGGTAAACCACATTGGTATGGCTTTTCAGGAATTCCATCATGAAGCCGTCGCCCACGACGCCTTCGTCGTACAGCTGGTTCAATATCGTGTAATGCCAGAAGGTGGCCCAGCCCTCGTTCATGACCTGGGTTTGCCGCTGCGGATAGAAGTACTGGGAAATCTTGCGCACGATGCGCACCATCTCGCGCTGCCACGGTTCCAGCAGCGGCGCATATTTTTCGATGAAGTACAGCAGGTTTTCCTCGGGTTCGGGCGGAAAGCGGGGCGCGGTCTTGCGTTGGTCTTCCTCTTCCTCGTCATCCTCGCGCCGGGGCAGGGTACGCCACAGCTGGTTGATCTGCGACTGCACGTAGGCTTCGCGCTCTTTCTGGCGCGCATACTCCTTCGCCATCGACAGTTTCGCCGGGCGCTTGTAGCGGTCCACGCCATAGTTCTGGATGGCGTGGCACGAGTCGAGCAGCAATTCCACGGCATCGACGCCATGGCGCTGTTCGCATTCGGCAATGTAATTCTTGGCAAACACCATATAGTCGATGATGGCGTCCGCATCCGTCCAGGCGCGGAACAGGTAATTGCCCTTGAAGAAGGAATTGTGGCCGTAAGCCGCATGCGCGATCACCAGCGACTGCATGGTCAGGCTGTTTTCCTCCATTAAGTAGGCGATGCACGGGTTCGAGTTGATGACGATCTCGTAGGCCAGGCCCATCTGGCCCCGCTTGTAGCTTTTTTCGGTAGACAGGAAGTGCTTGCCGAACGACCAGTGGTTGTAGGAGACGGGCATGCCGACCGAGGTGTAGGCATCCATCATCTGTTCGGCCGTGATGATTTCCAGCTGGTTCGGATAGGTGTCGAGGCCAAACTGCCTGGCGACCCGGCGGATTTCCTCGTGGATTTGTTCGATCAGCTCGAACGTCCATTCCGACTGCTCGGGCAGGGCGTTCGGGTGGCGCAGGCGCACGAACGGTTCGCCCGGGGTATTGCTGGCGCGGTCAAAGGCTGCACTCATCATTTCACCTGTTTCTTGAACAGTTCGCGGAAGACCGGGTAGATATCGGCCGGCGTGACGATCTTTTGCATGGCGAAATGGGCGTGATGGTCGAGCACGCCCGCGTATTGCTCCCACAGGTTTTGCTGCGGGCCATCGGTGATCTCGACATAGGTGTAGTACTGCACCTTGGGCATGATGGTGTTGATCAGCAACTGGCGGCACAGCACGGAATCGTTGTCCCAGTTGTCGCCGTCCGATGCCTGCGCCACATAGCTGTTCCATTGCCCGGCGCCATAGCGCTCGTCGATGATGGTGTTCAGCAAGTGCAGGGCGGACGACACGACGGTGCCGCCCGACTCGCGCGAATTAAAGAATTCGTGTTCGTCCACTTCCGCCGCCGCCGTATGGTGGCGGATGAAGACCACCTCGATCTTGTCGTAGGCGCGCTTGAGGAACAGATATAACAGGATGAAGAAGCGCTTGGCCGTGTCCTTGCGCGATTCGTCCATGGAACCGGACACGTCCATGATGCAGAACATGACGGCTTGCGTCATCGGCTTGGGCACCTTGATGCGGTTGCTGTAGCGCAAGTCGAACGGGTCGATGAAGGGGATGGCCAGCAGGCGCGTGTGCAGGTGGTGGATCAAACGGCGCAGCTCCGTGACCAGCGGGTCGCTGTCGGGCGCGCCGTCGTGTAGCAGTTCGGCCAGGTCTTCCTCGGCCTGCGCCAGCTGCTTGCGGGCGCCGCCGCCGACGGCGATGCGCCGCCCCAGCGCGCCGCGCAAGGAGCGCAGCACGTGGATGTTCGATGGCGTGCCCGACATATTGTAGCCGGCGCGCTGGTTCTTGAATTCCGTGGTGGCCGTCAGCTGGGTTTTCACCATGTGCGGCAGTTCCAAGTCCTCGAAGAAATAATTCATGAATTCTTCGCGCGACAATTCAAAGATGAAATCGTCTTCCGTCGTCTCGTCGCTATTGCCCGCCTTGCCCCGTCCGCCGCCACCGCCGCCTTTCGGCCGGGCGATCTGGTCGCCTTTCAGGTATTCCTTGTTGCCGGGATTGACCACTTCCCACACGCCGCCATGCGCGTGGCCGAACGACGGTTCGCCCACGTCCTTGACGGGGATGCTGACCTTCTCGCCATTCTCGACGTCCGTGATCGAGCGTCCCTTGATGGCGCGCCCCACGGCATCCTTGATCTGGCCCTTGTAACGCCGCAGGAAACGCTCGCGGTTGACGGCGGATTTATTCTTGCTTTGCAAGCGCCTGTCGATGAGGTATGTCAAAGGGTGCCTCCTTGCCTCTCGTCTTGCGCGCCCCGCCATGCATCGGGCGGGAGCGCGCCACCGCTGTCCGCGCTAGGATGACTTGCGCACGCGCAAGTACCATTCGCATAACAGGCGTACCTGCTTGGCCGTATAGCCTTTTTCCACCATGCGGGCCACGAAGTCGGCGTGCTTGTTGGCATCGTCGGCACTGGCCTTGGCATTGAAGGAAATCACGGGCAGCAATTCTTCCGTATTCGAGAACATTTTCTTTTCGATCACGGTACGGAACTTTTCATAACTGGTCCAGGCGGGATTCTTGCCGCCGTTCGAGGCCCGTGCGCGCAAGCCGAAGTTCACGATTTCATTGCGGAAATCCTTCGGATTGGAAATGCCGGCCGGCTTCTCGATCTTCTCGAGTTCATTGTTCAGCGATTCGCGGTCGAAACTTTCGCCCGTGTCCGGATCGCGGTATTCCTGGTCCTGTATCCAGAAATCGGCAAACGTCACGTAGCGGTCGAAGATGTTCTGCCCGTATTCCGAATAGCTTTCCAGGTAAGCCGTCTGGATCTCCTTGCCGATGAATTCCACATAGCGCTGCGCCAGGTGCTCCTTGATATAGGAGAAGTAGCGCTGCTCGAGTTCCGGCGCGAACTGTTCGCGCTCGACCTGCTGTTCCAGTACATATAATAGATGCACGGGATTGGCGGCCACTTCGGAATTGTCAAAGTTGAACACTTTTGACAGGATCTTGAAGGCAAAGCGCGTCGACAGGCCGTTCATGCCCTCGTCCACGCCCGCGTAATCGACGTATTCGTGCATGGACTTGGCTTTCGGGTCCGTATCCTTGAGGTTTTCGCCATCGTAGACGAGCATCTTCGAGAAGATGCTGGAGTTTTCCGGGTCCTTCAGGCGCGACAGGATGGCGAACTGCGCCATCATGCGCAGGGTGCCGGGCGCGCACGGGGCCTTGACCAGCGAGGAATTGGCCACCAGCTTGTCGTAGATCTTGATTTCATCGGAGACGCGCAGGCAATACGGCACCTTGACTATATAGATACGGTCAAGAAACGCCTCGTTGTTGCGGTTGTTTTTAAACGTCTTCCATTCCGACTCGTTCGAGTGGGCCAGGATGATGCCGTCGAACGGGATGGCGCCGAAGCCTTCCGTGCCCTTGTAATTGCCTTCCTGCGTGGCCGTCAGCAGCGGGTGCAAGACCTTGATGGGCGCCTTGAACATTTCCACGAATTCCATCAGGCCCTGGTTGGCCAGGCACAGGCCGCCCGAATAGCTGTAGGCGTCCGGGTCGTCCTGCGCATAGTCTTCCAGCTTGCGGATGTCGACCTTGCCCACCAGCGAGGAAATATCCTGGTTGTTTTCATCGCCCGGCTCCGTCTTCGAGATGGCGATCTGTTTCAGCACGGACGGGTAGCGCTTGACGACGCGGAACTGGTTGATATCGCCATTGTATTCATGCAGCCGCTTCACGGCCCACGGGCTGGGGATGTTGCGCAGGTAGCGGCGCGGGATGCCGTAATCCTCTTCCAGGATGGTGCCGTCTTCTTCCTCGTTGAACAGGCCCAGCGGCGATTCGTTGACGGGCGAGCCTTTCAGGCAATAGAAGGGCACGTGTTCCATCAGCGACTTGAGCTTTTCCGCGATCGACGACTTGCCGCCGCCGACAGGCCCCAGCAGATACAGGATCTGCTTGCGTTCTTCCAGGCCTTGCGCCGCGTGGCGGAAATACGAGACGACTTGTTCGATGACTTCCTCGGTGCCGTAGAACTCGCGGAAGGCGGGATAGATCTTGATGATCTTGTTGGCGAAGATGCGCGACAATCGCGTGTCGTTGCGCGTGTCGACCAGCTGCGGCTCGCCGATGGCGGCCAGCATGCGTTCGGGCGCGCTGGCGTACGTCAGCTTGTCCTTCTTGCACAGGGCCAGGTATTCGGTGAGCGACATTTCCTCTTCGCGGGTGCGCTCGTAGCGTGCTGCATAGTTATCAAAAATGGTCATGTCAATGTCCTTTAATGTAAACCTGTACTGCCAGTCACCATGGCCGCCCGCCTGGCACTCGCCTGGGCTTGCCGCTTGAATTTTTTCCTGTACCCCGTATCGATTTTTATTGTTGTTTCAAGCCCGGCTGTCTTTGCGAGTCCGGATTGCCCGGACCAAAAAACTGGCGCTTGATGCCGTGTGCTGACGTGGCCAGCCGGCTTTTTTTCACTGTTGATAGCGCTTGTTGCACCTACCTTTACCCCATGAAATTAATTATTGCTCTAAAGGATCAGGAAGTCAAAAGATATGTCAGCATATCCTTAAAACTTGTTTGTAAATTGTTGATTTAATTGGATAAATCATCAAATTTTTCATCGATTTCAATGAACCTTTGTGTACCTTTTAAACCATCATACGACAATTCGTCAGCGCGTGCCGGTGTCGGCCATGGCGCTGCCGCGGCCGGCGCCATGGCGGCCGGGCGCCGGTGAGGCTGGCCATCTTGCGCTAAGATGCCTGCATGTCTGATGGCCCTGCGCGCCGCGCGTGCGCGTGCGCGAGCCAGCATTTTTATCGTCACCCTATAAGGAACACCCATGATGAACCCCCAATTGCGCGCGATCGTCCGCGGCATGCCGAAGGCCGAATTGCATATCCATATCGAAGGTTCGCTGGAGTCGGAATTGATTTTCGCACTGGCCGCGCGCAATGGCGTGCCGCTGGGCTATGAATCGGTGGAACACTTGCGCAGCGCCTATGCTTTTACGGATTTGCAGTCTTTTCTCGACATTTATTACGCTGGCGCAAGCGTGCTCTTGAAAGAGCAGGATTTCTATGACATGACGCAAGCCTACCTGCAGCGCGCCGAAGCCGATAACGTCTTGCACACGGAAATTTTCTTCGACCCGCAAACGCACACGGCGCGCGGCGTGGCCATCGCCGACGTGATCAACGGCATCCACCGCGCCTGCCAGGACAGCCCCGTCAGCGCGGCCCTGATCCTGTGCTTCCTGCGCCACCTGAGCGAGGAAGAAGCGTTCGAGACCCTGGCAGACGCGCTGCCGCACCGCGACAAATTCATCGGCATCGGCCTCGACTCCTCGGAAGTGGGCAACCCGCCCGAGAAATTCTCGCGCGTGTTCGCCCGTTGCCGCGAGCTGGGCTTGCACCTGGTGGCCCACGCGGGCGAGGAAGGCCCGCCCGCCTACATCCGCACGGCGCTCGACGACCTGCAGGTCGAACGCATCGACCATGGCGTGCGCTGCCTGGAAGACGCGGAGCTGACGGCCCGCCTGGCGCGCGAAGAGATCGCCCTGACCGTCTGCCCGCTGTCGAATACCAAGCTGCGCGTGTTCGACCAGATGCATGACCATAACCTGGTGCAATTGCTCGACGCCGGCCTGCTGGTGACGGTGAACTCGGACGACCCTGCGTATTTCGGCGGCTACATGAACGACAATTTCGATGCCATCTTCGACGCCTTGCCGCTGGGCCTGTCCCACGCGCAACGCCTGGCGCGCAACGGTTTCATCGCCGCCTTCCTGCCGCAGGCGCAGAAAGACGCCTTCCTCGCCACCGTCGATGCGTATTTCGCGCAGCACGCCGCCGCCCACGGCAGCGCGCAATAACATCTTCATAAAGACCCGCCGCCCATGTTCCGCCTCTCCCTGAAAATGACCGGCCGCGACTGGCGCGCCGGGCAACTGCGTTTCCTGCTCGTCGCGCTGATCGTCGCCGTGGCGGCCCTGTCGGCCGTGGGTTTCTTCGTCGACCGCCTGCGCGCGGGCCTGAACCGCGACGCGCACCAGCTGCTGGGGGCCGATCTCGTCATCAACGCCGACCAGCCCGTCAATCCCGCCTGGCGCGCCGAAGCCGTCAGGCGCGGTTTCATCCTGGCCGACACGGTGACCTTCCCCAGCATGGCGCAGGCGGGCGAGGGCGAGCAGTCGCTGTCGCAACTGGCATCCATCAAGGCCGTCTCGCCCGGCTACCCGCAGCGGGGCAAGCTGAAGATCACGACCAAACCGAGCGAGGCGCAGGATGCCGTGGGCCAGCCAACGGACCAGGTGCCGGCGCCCGGCACCCTGTGGGTCGACGCGGCCATCCTGTCCAGCCTGAACGCCAGGCTGGGCGACACCCTGACCCTGGGCGACAAGGCATTTACCGTCACGCAACTGATCGCCAGCGAGCCGGACCGCGGCGCGTCCTTCTTGAACTTCGCCCCGCGCGTGATGCTGCCCTTGAGCGATCTGGCCGCCACGGCGCTGGTGCAGAACGGTTCGCGCGTGTCCTACCGCTTGCTGCTGTCGGCGCCGCCCGCCAAGGCGGCCGAGCTTGCGCAATATCAAGCCTGGCTGGAGAGCCAGATCAAGACGCAGGCGATCAAGGGCGTGCGCATCGAATCGCTGGAATCGGGCAGTCCGCAGATGCAATCGACCCTGGACCGCGCCGACCGTTTCCTGTCCCTCGTCGGCTTGCTGTCGGCCATGCTGGCGGCCGTTGCCGTGGCCATGGCGGCGCGCCGCTTCATGCTGCGCCACCTCGATGCCTGCGCCATGCTGCGCTGCCTGGGCTTGACGCAAAACCAGGTCACGGCCATGTACGTGATCGAATTCCTGTTGGTGGGACTGGCCGGCAGCGTCGTCGGCGTGGCGGTCGGCTTTGGCGGCCACCTGGTGCTGCTGGAGTTGCTGGGCAAGCTGGTGCAGAGCGACTTGCCGCCCGTCTCCATGCTGCCCGCGCTGCAAGGCGTGGCCACCGGCATGCTGTTGCTGCTCGGTTTTGCCCTGCCGCCGATTTTGCAGTTGCGCAATGTCCCGCACAACCGCGTGATCCGCCGCGAACAGGAGCCGCCGCAGGCGCTGGCCCTGGCCACCTATGGCCTTGGCATCGCCGCCTTCGTCGTGCTGCTGTTGTGGCAGGCGGGCGACGTGAAACTGGCGCTGCTGACGGCGGCCGGCTTCCTCGGCGGCTTCGCCCTGTTCGGCCTGGCAGGCTGGCTGGGCATCCGCTCGCTGAAAACCCTGCGCGGCGCCTTCAAGCACCAGGGCTGGCGCTTTGCCGTCACGTCCCTGCAGCGGCGCCCAGGCGCCACCGTCATCCAGGTGGTGTCCCTGGCCTTGGGCCTGATGGCCTTGCTGCTGCTGACGGTGGTGCGCGGCGATTTGATGGTGGCCTGGCGCAACGCCACGCCGCCGGACGCGCCGAACCGCTTCATGATCAATATCCTGCCGGAACAGAAAGACCCGATCGCCGCCCGCCTGGCCCAGGCGGGCGTGGCCAACGCGCCCCTGTATCCGATGATACGCGGGCGTCTGGTGGCCGTGAATGGCAACGTCATCACGGAAAGCACTTACGAGGATGACCGCGCCAAGGGCCTGGCCGACCGCGAATTCAACCTGTCGACGATGGCCGCCATGCAGGAAGAAAACAAGCTGGTCGCCGGCAAGTGGTTCAGCGCTGCGCCGGGCGCGCCGGCCGAGGCCTCGGTGGAAGAGGGCATCGCCAAGACCCTGAAGCTGAAGCTGGGCGACAAGCTGCGCTTCGACATCGCCGGCCAGCCCGTGGAAGCGGCCATCACCAGCTTGCGCAAGCTGGAATGGGGATCGATGCGCGTCAATTTCTTTGTCATCATCAATCCGGCCGCCATGGCCGACACGCCGCAGACGTGGATCACGGCGTTTCACCTGCCGCCCGCGCAGGCGGACCTGGGCAACGCCTTGCTGCGCGACTACCCGAACCTGACGGTGGTCGACGTGGGCGGCGTGCTCAAGCAAATACAGGGCGTGCTGGACCAGGTGGTCACGGCCGTGGAATTCCTCTTCGCGTTTACTTTGGCCTCGGGCTTGCTGGTGCTGTATGCGGCGCTGATGGGTTCGCAGGACGAGCGCACGCGCGAAGCGGGCCTGCTGCGCGCGCTGGGCGCCACGCGGCGCCAGCTGGCGCAGGCCCAGCTGATCGAGTTTTCCCTCGTCGGCGCCCTGGCCGGCCTGCTGGCGGCATCCGGCGCGGCCGCCATGGGCTGGGCCCTGGCGACGTACCAGTTCAAGTTCGCCTGGAGCTTCGCGCCCGGCGTGTGGGCCTTTGGTTTGCTGGCCGGCGCCCTGTGCGCGATTGCCGGCGGCTGGCTGGGATTGCGTAACGTGCTGAAACATCCGCCGCTGCAGACCTTGCGCGAAAGCTAGGGTGCCGGCTACGCGCTGACGCTGTCGCCGGCGCCCGCCCGCAGAAATTGCGCGTAGGACATGACCGGCTGCCCCAGCTGGTGCGCCGGCACGTCGAACAGGGCCCAGAAATACGTCACGCGGCCCAGGCAGATGGTGGGCGCGGCACAGTAGCGGAACCAGTTTTCGCCGATCTGCGCCGCGTACATGCCGTCGCTGTCGGCGTCGGAGAAGTAGGGAATCACGCGCATTTCCAGCAGGGCCAGCAGCAGGGACTCGGGCGCGTCGCTGTCACGCGCCATTTCGTACTGCGTGTGCAGGCTGCGTTCCGTCTCGATGATCATCAGCTTGGCGTGGCCGTCGCGCGTGAAGAAGAGGATGCCGCTGGGATTGGGGAAAATATAGTATTCGACAAAGCCGTGGCGCTGGCACAGCTCGTGCACCACGGCGGCCAGCGCTTCGTCTTGCAGGAAACTGTAGTCGTGCAGCATCAGCAGGTCGCGCACGGTTTCCGATTGCTGCAGGAAGAATTCGCGCTGCAGGGCAACGATTTCCTGTTCCAGGATGTCGAGCGCATCGTCGTCGCTCTTCTTGATGTAGCGGTCGATCAAGCCCCGGTTGAAGGCCGTCACGGCCACCTTTTCATCGGCCGCGCCCGTAAATAAGATCTTCTTGCACGGCAAGTCGCGCACGGCCTGGCAGAATTCCAGGCCATTCATCTGCGGCATCGAATAATCGACCACCAGCACCGAGGGCACGGCAAAGCGCTGCGCCTGGCCGCTGATGCGCCAGATGCGCTCGATGTCGAGCGCCACGTTGCACTGGTCGGGCGGCAGGTTTTGCGTGTCGAAGTTGACGTGCAGCGGCGTTTCGCCCGGCTGCGCGCTCTGGCGCAGCCAGTGCAGGGCGCTGCTGGTGTCGTGGAAAGTCTTGCGCGCCAGGCCAGGATCGAGCTGGAACGCCAGGCTTTTCAGGAAGGAATCGCTGTCGTCGATCAATACGGTCAGGGTCGGATGGGTGTAGACGGGCAGTTGCATGCGTCACCTCGCGCGGTGGATGGATGGAAAACGGGTGTGCGTGGGCACGGGCAGGGGCTGGGGAAATTCCAGCACGAAGATGGTGTAGGCGCCTTCGCGCGCGACGCAGCGGATGCGTGCCTGCCAGGCTTGCATGATTTGCCGGCACAGGGCCAGGCCGATGCCGCTGCCATTGTGCGCGGGATAGGAATAGAAGCGGTCGAAGATCAGCGGCAGGCGGTTGCTGGCGATGCCGCAGCCCGTATCGATGAACAGCAGGCGCGGCACGGGATGGGCGCCATCGATGATGATGCGCACGCGCCCCTTGCCGGCGCGGTGGATGCTTTTCAAGGCATTGCGCAGCAGGTTGAGCAGGATCACCACGCACAGTTCCGACTGGCCGGGAAACGTGAAATCGGCGCGCACGTCGACCTTGACGATGTCGCGCTGCGCCGTGCTGGTAAACGGGTAGCGGCGCAGCACGGCGGCCACGCTGTCGTGCATGGCCACCGCTTCGTTGGCTTCGAGCTTGCGGTTGACGGCGCTGGCGCTGAGCAGGAACAGGTCGATCATGTGGTGCATGTGGCGCACTTCGAACTGGATGCGCGCCAGCGCTTCCAGGCTGGCCGCGTCCGGCGGCTGGCCTTGCTGCCCTTGCTGCCCTTGCTGCAGTCCCCGCTGCAGCCCGCGCACATTCGCCTCGACGCTGACGAGGGGCGTGCGCAATTCGTGGGCCACGCTGCCCAGGCCGGCCGCCAGCCCGGCCAGTTTCTCTTGCGCGCCCACGTGGCGCCCCACCTTGACCACCGACAGCACGGCCAGCGTGAACCAGTGCACGGGCAATTGCTGCAAGACGTCGCGGCTGAGCAGGAAGGCGGGATCGCCGGCCACGGCAAACGCCAGGCAGGCCAGCAGCGTGCCGCTCAGGTAAGCGAGCATGGCGATGCGCGTATCGAAGTGGAACAGCACGATCAGCGCCACCAGCAGCGAATGCACCCACAAGGTCGACGCGTGGTTCATCAGGAACATGTACGTGAAGAAAAAGGGCAGTTCGAAGGTCAGCCCCAGGAACAGGTACACGCTGAACCAGGTATTGCTGAAGCGTCCCGGCCACAGCGCGGGCAGGAACAGCAGCGCCGCGACGCTGCGCAGCAGCAGCGATTCGTATTCCTGCGGAAAAAGATGCTGCCACAGCGCGTAGTACAGGGGCATGCCCAGCGCACCGATGACGGCCAGGGTGCGCACCTGCGCGCGCCGCACGGGCGTGTGTTCGATGGCGTCGTGGAAGTGCAGGAAAGGCTGGAGAATCTTGCCTTGCCACCGATTTCCGGAAGGGGACTGCACGTGCATCATGGTCGGGGGACGTGTTCGTTGAGGCGTGTCAATGCAACATGATCGGCGGGTTCCCTCCTTATCAGCACAATATCGGCATAACTGTTGAGCTGTATCAATCTCTTGCCGAATGGCTCGCGCATGTTGGACGCGGTAGTTCCCCCCGCAACCAATCAGGAGTTCCTATGTCACACGCCCTTTCCTCCCTCTCGTCCCCCGTCATCCGCGCCGAACAACAATTGCCGGCCTTCGTGCGCGCGCGCATGGATGAACATTATGTCGAGCGCATCGAGAAGCTGCTTGGCGGCGAACACCTGCATGAATGGCTGGCCATGCCGGCCGGTGCAGTCATGCTGGCGGGTAATGATTATCTGAACATCGCCGGCGAGGCGGCGCTGCTGGCGGCCCAGGCGCGCGTCTTGCAGGACGGCGGCGCCATGCTGATGTCATCCGTGTTCCTGCAGGAAGGCAGCCGCCAGCACCGCCTCGAACACAAGCTGGCGGCATTTCTCGGCAGCGAGGCGTGCGTGCTGGCGCAGTCGGGCTGGGCCGCCAACGTGGGCTTGCTGCAAAGCCTGGCCGGCCCCGGCGTGCCCGTCTACCTGGACATGCTGGCGCACGCTTCGCTGTGGGAAGGCGTGCAATCGGCGCAAGCTGTGCCCGTGGCCTTCCTGCACAACGATGGCGCCCATTTGCAGCGCCAGCTCGACAAGCATGGCCCCGGCATCATCGTCGTCGACGCGCTGTACAGCACCAACGGCAGCGTGGCGCGCCTGCTGGCGGTGGTGGAGATCGCCGAGCACAGCGGCAGCATGCTGATCGTCGACGAGTCGCATTCGCTGGGCACGCACGGCCCGCAGGGCGCGGGGCTGGTGGTGGAGCTGGGCCTGGCTGACAGGGTGCATTTCCGCACGGCCTCGTTGGCCAAGGCGTTTGCGGGCCGCGCCGGGCTGATTACCTGTTCAGCCCGCTTCAAGGGCTATTTTTTATCCGCCTCGCGGCCTGCCATCTTCAGCTCTTGTCTGCTGGAACACGAGCTGGCATGGTTCGACGCGGCGCTCGATTTCATCCGCGCCGCCGATGACCGCCGCGCCGCCCTGCGCCGCCACAGCGTGCAGCTGCGGCATGGGCTCGCCGAGCTTGGCTACAACGTCAGCGACGGCACGGAGCAGATCATCGCGCTGGAAGCGGGCAGCGAACCTGACACCTTGATCCTGCGCAAGGCGCTGCAAGGGCACGGCATCTACGGCGCCGTCTTCTGCGCGCCGGCCACGCCGAAGAACCGCTCGCTGGTGCGCCTGACCCTGAACGCGGGCTTGCGCGAGAACGAATGCGCGCGCGTGCTGGCCGCCTGCGCCGCCATCCGCGATGAAACGGGCATGGCGCGCTGGCCGTCGACGCGGCGTTTGCGCAAGCTGGCGCTGGTGTAAGGGAAAATATCAGCCGTTGGCGGGCTGGCTGCCGGCGATGCCGGCCAGCAGCATGGACAGCGGCGCCAGCTGTTCCGCGCTGGCGCTGCCCAGCAATTCCTGGCCCAGCGCCAGCGCCGTCGCATCGGCGTGGAGCAGCAGGGCTTGCCCCGCCCCGGTGATGACGGCATAGCCGACGCGGGCATCGCGCGCATCGGCCTGGCGCGCCACCAGGCCGATTTTTTCCAGCGGCATCAAGGAACGCGTGATGCCGGACGCCGTCAGCGCCAGGCGCTCGGCCAGGTCGATGCGGCGCAGGCGGCCGCCAGGCGCGCGCTGCAAGTGGTACAGCAATTGATAATCGCTGAAACTCAGGCCATGCAGATTGCCCAGGATGCTGTCGAAGCGGCGCACCAGCACGGCCTGGGCGCGTGCCAGGCGCAGGCAAAAGTCCAGCGCGCTGGCGCCATCCGGTGGCGGGGGAGTGGAATCGGTCATGGTTTTCTTTGAGTTGACTGCGCAGTGCTTGAGTGCGCAAGTGTAACGCATGGCCGCTCAATAGCGTGCCTGTCCCTGCTCCAGCAGTTGCTCCTGGTGCAGCGCCAGCAGGGCGTCCAGTTCGCCATCCACGTCGAAGGCGGGATCGTCGGGCACGGTGACGGCATCGAGCAGCTCGAAGCGGAAAGCCGCCGCGCCGTCGCGTTGCCAGTCCGCCTGCAGGAGGGCGTTGCGGTGCTTGCCCAGGTTCAGTTCGAAGCGGTGGCGGTTCAGCGCGCCGGGCGCATTGCGGCTGCGTTCGAGCAGGGTGCGTCCGCTGGGCAAGTGGCGCAGCGCGATGATGCCCAGCGCCGGTGCTTGTTGCCGGTAGGCCGCTTTCAGGGCCGCTTGTCGTGTTTTATCCATGCTGTGACTGCCTTAAGGTTGGATTGCGTAATCGCCGGTCCCGATACGGGGGATGTCCGTCCACAGGACGGCGGCCACGGCAGCGGCCAGCAGCAGGGTGCCGCCGGCGCAGAACAGCTCGCCCACGCTCAGGTGGCGCAGCAGTGCGCCCGTGGCCGCTGCCGACAGGGGGGCCAGTCCCAGGAAGATGGCCATGAACAATGCCATCGCGCGGCCCAGCATGGCGGGCGCCACGCGCCGCTGTATCCACGTAAAGATGGCCACCTGCACATAGCCGCCCAGCATGCCCGTGACGGCCAGCAGCGCCGCGCCTTGCCAGACCGTGCCGATTTGCCCCAGCGTCATCAGCAGTACGCCCACGACGGCATCGACGAGCAGCAGGGTGGCGCCGAAGCGGCGGCGCAGCCAGGCGCCGCCCAGGCTGGACGCCAGCATGCCGGCCAGGGTGCCGGCGCCATGCGCGCCCATCAGCAAACCCAGCGCCGCGGCGCCGTGCAGGCGCTCGCTGGCCAGCACGGGCAGGGCCACTTGCAGCGGCCCCATGACGAAGAACGCCACCACGGCCCAGTACATATAGCAGCTGCGCAAGGGAACGTCGCGCCACACCGTGGCCAGGCCCGCCGCCATGTCGCGCCACATGCCCTGTGGCGCAGCGGCCGCCGCCAGTGGCCGCAGGCTGACTTGCCGCAAGGTCCAGGCGGAGAACAGGAACGTCAGCGCATCGATGGCAAAGGCGGCGGCCAGGGCCGCCATGCCGGTCTGCTGCGCGCCATCGTGGGCGCCGAGCACGAGCGCCGCCAGCAGGGGACCGGCCAGCAGGGACAACTGGCGCGCGCCCATCTGCAGGCTGTTGGCCGTCTGCAGCGTCTGCGGCGGCACGGCTTGCGGCAGGATGGCCGTGCCGGCCGGGATGGCGAAGGCGGAAGCGATGCCCAGCGCCAGCGCAGCCGCATAGGCCAGCGCCAGGCTGGCCTGGTCCAGCAGCAGCAGCCCGGCCAGCGCCAGCAGGATGGCGGCATTGGCCAATTTGCTCGCCAGCAGCACGCGCCGGGGCGAATGGCGGTCGGCGACGGTGCCGCCCAGCAAGATGAGCACGGCGCGCGGCGCGCCCATCAGTGCCACGGCGATGCCCAGGCTGAGGCCATCGCCCGTCAGGCTCAGCACCAGCCAGGGCAGGGCCAGCATGCTGAACTGGTCGCCCAGCATGGACACGAGGCCGCCGCCCAGCAGCCAGCGGAAGTTGATGTTGCGCATCAGGTGGGATTCTGCGGTGGTCGACATATTTTTCCTGCCCGTATTTAAAGATTGCATAGTAGTTGATATAAACTTGAGTAGTCAAGTTTATTGCTCTTTATTGTGGCAGCGGCAGCTGGCGCCGCATGGGCCGCCAGCGCTTGCGCTATCATGGCGGCCATGACTGATACCACTGCCCCCACTCTGTACGAGACCATCGGCGGCGCCCCCGTGCTGCGCGAAATGGTCGACCGTTTTTATGACTTGATGGAACTCGAGCCCGAGTTCGCCGGCATCCGCGTCATGCATCCGCCCTCGACGGATGGCTCGCGCGACAAGCTGTATTTCTTCCTCACGGGCTGGATGGGCGGACCGGACTTGTATATCGAAAAATTCGGCCACCCGCGCCTGCGCGCGCGCCACTTGCCCTATGCCATCGGCACCAGCGAGCGCGACCAGTGGCTGCGCGCCATGGCCTGGGCCATGGAAGACACGGGCATCGAAGAATCCTTGCGCGTGCGCCTGATGGAATCGTTCTATCAGACGGCCGACTGGATGCGCAACAAACCTGACTGACACCCATGAGCCCTATCGAGTTTTACAGCCTGCTGGGCGCCGCCATCGTCGCCATCGTCCTGTTGCTATTGATCTTGCTGCGCCCCCGTGGCGCGGCCGGCGATGGCGCCACCACCCTGGCCCTGGTGCAGCAGCACCAGCAGCAAAGCCTGGAGCGCATCGACCGGGTCGAGCGCGAAGTGCGGCTGCAACTGCAGGCGTCGGCGCAAGCGGCGCGCCAGGACCTGGCCACCAGCCTGGCGCAATTCCAGGCAGCGACCCTGCAGCAGCTCGACAGCCTGCGCACGCAGATGCAGGCGCAGGGGAAAGTCGGGCGCGAAGAACAGGCGCAAAGCCTGGCGCGCTTTGCCGACAGCACCAACCAGACCCTGGCGCAGCTGACGGAATCGAATGCGCAGCGCATGCTGGAAGTGCGCGCCACCCTGGAAAGCAAGATCCGCGACTTGCAAGCGGACAATGGCGCGCGCCTGGAAGAGATGCGCAAGACGGTCGACGAGAAGCTGCACGCCACGCTGGAAACGCGCTTGACTGCCTCGTTCCAGCAAGTGTCGGAGCGGCTGGAAAAAGTCCACCAGGGACTCGGCGAGATGCAGCAGCTGGCGCTGGGCGTGGGCGACCTGAAGCGGGTGCTGACCAACGTCAAGACGCGCGGCACGTGGGGCGAAGTGCAGCTGGAAATGCTGCTGGAGCAGGTACTCACTGTCGACCAGTACGCGAAGAACGTGGAAACCTTGCCCGGCAGCGGCGCGCGCGTGGAATTCGCCCTGAAACTGCCGGGCCTTTCCGATGGCGGGCCGCCCGTGTGGATGCCGATCGATGCGAAATTCCCGAAAGAACAATATGAGCGCCTGGTGGACGCGGCCGAGCGGGCCGATGCGGACGGCGTGGCGCAGGCGGGACGCGAGCTGGAACGGGCCGTGCGCGGCGAAGCGAAAACCATCGCCGAAAAATACCTGGCGCCGCCGCTGACCACGGACTTTGCCATCCTCTTCCTGCCCACGGAAGGCTTGTATGCGGAAGTGCTGCGCCGCCCCGGCCTGGCCGACGAATTGCAGCGCGTGCACCGCGTCAGCATCGCCGGGCCATCCACGTTGACGGCCTTGCTGAACAGTCTGCAGATGGGTTTCCGCACCCTGGCGCTGGAAAAGCGCTCGTCGGAAGTGTGGCAGGTGCTGGGCGCCGTCAAGACGGAGTTCGGCAAGTTCGGCGACGTGCTGTCGCAAACCCGGCTGACCCTGGAAAAGGCGGCGAAGAATATCGAAAGCGCGGAAGTGCGCAGCCGGCAGATGGCGCGCAAATTGAAATCCGTGGAAGCCTTGCCGGGCGAGGCGTCCGCCTTGCTGCTGGGTAAGGCGGACGCGGGGCTGTCGGCCGAGGCGGACGGCGAATAGCGCCGTTGGCGCCTATGCCGCCGCTGGCCGACGGCGCAGCGTGGCGCCGGCCAGCAGCGTCAGTCCCGCCAGCAGCATGGCCCAGGTTTGCGGTTCCGGCACGGCCGGCAGGACGGACAGGTCGGTGGGCGGCAGCGAAGGCAGGATGACGGTGGGGATAAACGGCTCGACGATGATGCTGCTGCCGCGCGGTGGCTGGCCACCGCCTATGCCCGACGGCAACATCGTGTCGCGGCTGCCGCGCACGACATCGAAGGCCAGCAGGGGCAGGCCGGCCACCACGGCCGGCGGCGCCGAGCCCGTGAACGAGCCGCCATGCGCGGCGCCGGGATTGTCGATGAGTGGCACCGATGGCGCTGCCGCAGGTGCGGCGGCCACCGGGGTTGCGCCGCCTGGCGCGGCGCCGCCAGGCGCAGCCCCCGCGCCGCGCGGCCCGGCCGCCGCCTGCGTGATGCGGCTGACATTGCGGCACACGGTGGGCACGAGGATGCAGGCGCCCTGCACGCAGTACACGAGCCCCCGTTCCTGCATCTGCTCGCTCCAGCCTGCACGCGTGACATTGCGGCAAACGCGGCCCGGGCCGAAATGCATGTCGCTGATGCGCGCATCGTAATTGCCCTTGCCGCGGATGGCGTCGCGGCTGATCACGACGATTTCATCATACTGGCGCGCGCGCATGCGCGCCTTCAATTGTTCGCGCACCTGCGGCGCGATATCCGGGTAGCGGTCCACGGCGGCCACGACATCTCCCATGAACGGGTCGGCGCCCGGGCGGTTCCAGCTACAGTTTTCCAGTACGTCGGCCCGAGGGGGCCCTTTGGCATAGGCGGGCAGCGGTGCCAGGGACAGCATGCCAAGCAGGCAAGCCGCTCCCAGCATGCTGGCGCCCGCAATCCAGGAGCGGTGTCTCATTATTAGTTTCCTCGTGAAAACAATATCAAAATCGAACTTTTCTTATAAGTCCAGATGTTATCACTGAAGAAACTTCAATATCAACAAATAAATAAAATAATTACAATTAGTGTTGTGATTGTTGATATGTTATTTAAAGAAATAATTAATATTTTTATCTCAATAGGCGAGCAGTTTCCGTGCAGGAAATTGATTGCGAAGAGGCAATGCAAACGGCCCGCGCAGGGCGGGCCGGTCAGGAGGGGGGATGTGGGTGGCGCAGCGTTGAATGCGGCCCGGCCAGCGCGTCAGCCTGGCCGGCGGTGGCGCATCAGGTCAATCCATGGAACAGCACGATGTCGACTAGGTCGCCGGCCGCCACGTGGCCTTGCGCCTCGTGCAGCACGATCATGCAGTTGGCTTGCGTCATCGAGCGCAGGATACCCGAGCCTTGCGCGCCCGTCACGCGCACGTGCTGGCGTCCGTCCGCGTCCCGTTCGACGATGCCGCGCTGGTATTCCGTGCGGCCCCGCTTCTTGCGTATCGGCGCTTGCGCCGCCACCTGCAGCAGCGGCAGGGCGGCCGTATCCGCATCGGCGCCCATCAGGCGCAGCAGGGTGGGGCGGGCGAGGAAATAGAACGCCGCCATCACGGCCACGGGGTTGCCGGGCAAGCCCAGCAGCAAGGCCGATTCGCCCTCGCTGGCAATCCGCCCGAAGGCCATGGGGCGGCCCGGGCGCATGTTGATTTGCCAGAAGGCCACTTCACCGAGGCGCGCCAGGATGTCGCGCGTAAAGTCGGCCGCGCCGCTGGATACGCCGCCCGAAGTGATGATGACGTCGGCCGAGGCGCAGGCGCCGCGCAGGGCCGCTTCCAGCGCTTGCGGATTGTCCTTGACGATGCCCATGTCGAGCACGTCGCAGCCGAGGCGCGTCAGCATGCCCAGCAGGGTGTAGCGGTTGCTGTCGTAGATGCAGCCCGCGTCGAGTTGCTCGCCGATCGAGCGCAATTCGTCACCGGTGGAAAAGAAGGCCACGCGCAGGCGCCGGCGCACGGGCACCGTGGCGATGCCCAGCGAAGCCAGCAGCCCCAGTTCCGCAGGACCCAGGCGCTTGCCTTGCAGCAGGGCAGGCTGGTCCTGCATCAAGTCTTCGCCCTTGAAGCGGCGGTTGTCGCCCGCGCGGATGCAATCCGGCGCGACGGTGATCTGCTGTGCGCTGGCGTGCTGCACCAGTTCCTGCGGCACCACGCTGTCGCAGCCATCTGGCATGACGGCGCCCGTCATGATGCGCGCGCATTGGCCGCGTCCAATCTTGACCGTGCCGGGACGCCCGGCCAGGATGGTGTCGGCCACGGCCAGGGTGACGGGGGTGTCGCCGCCGAGGTCGGCGCCAAGGTCAGCTCCGTAAAGCGCGTAGCCATCCATGGCGGAATTGTCGTGCGCGGGCACGCTGATGGGCGAGATGATGTCGGCCGCCAGGATGCGTTCGAACGCTTGCGGCAGCGGCAGTTCCTCGATCTCGGCCACGGGCGCGACGGTGTCGGCCAGGATGGCTTGCGCCATCGGCACGGACAGGCCCTGCGCCTGCAGGGCCGCCAGCTCATCCGGGGTATTGATGTTGCCGAACGCGCTATTGTTCTCGAAGAGCACCTCGGCCAGTTTCAAGGGGCCGTGCCAGGTGCGCATGCGGCGTTCGCCGTTGCGCAGATAGGCATCGAGCTGGGGCAGGGCGGATGTTTTTACCAGGCAAAAGACGGGATGGGGGCGGCGCACGGCCGCGCCCGTGGCGGGATCGATGTCCTCGGTGACGGCGATGGCCAGGTCGGCATTGCTTTGCGTCAAGCCGGCGGCCAGGCGCGCTGCCAGGTCGGGCGGCAGCAGGGGCGAATCGCACGGCACGGTGAGCAGATAGGGCGTGTTGGCGTGCTGCATGCCGCTGTGCAAGCCGGCCAGCGGACCCAGCTGGCCCGGCAGCACGTCCGGCCACACGGGCAGGCCGAAGCGCGCGTAATCTCCCGCATCCGCGTGGACACTGAGGGCCAGCTGGCCCACTTGCGGCGCCAGGCGCTGGGCCACGTGGCGCGCCAGGGGCTGGCCATGCAGGGGCAGCATGCCCTTGTCGCGCTGGCCCATGCGCGTGCCGAGGCCGCCAGCCAGGATCAGGCCGGTAATGTCGTGTTTGTTGATCATGTCAGGTAGGAAAATTGGTGCATGCGCCATGGTAGCAGCGGCGGGCCTGCGCTGCCGCCGATTCAGCCGCCGATATACGACATTTCCACTTTCTTTTTACCGTGCTCAAGCGCGCCGCCCGTCAAATCCGTCTGGCTGGTGCGCAACTGCGAATAGCGGTCGCCGCGGCCGCGCCATAACTGCGCCACGGCCGAGGAGATTTCAGCATCGCTGTGGCCGCCGCGCAGCAGGCTGCGCAAGTCGTGGCCGCTGCTGGCGAACAGACACGTGTACAGCTTGCCTTCGGTCGAGAGGCGGGCGCGGCTGCAATCGGCGCAGAACGCTTGCGTGACGCTGGAAATGAGGCCGATTTCGCCGCTGCCATCCGCATAGCGCCAGCGCGCCGCCGTCTCGCCCGTGTAGTTCGGGTCGATGGGCAGCAAGGGCATGTGCGCGCCGATGCGCCGCACGACGTCGGCCGATGGGATGACTTCCTGCAAGTTCCAGCCGTTCGAGGCGCCCACGTCCATGTATTCGATGAAGCGCAGGATGTAGGGCGTGCCCTTGAAATGGCGCGCCATGGGCACGATTTCCTGCTCGTTCATGCCGGCCTTGACGACCATGTTGATCTTGATGGGACCGAGGCCCACGGCGTGCGCGGCGTCGATGCCGTGCAGCACGTCGGCCACGGCGAAATCGACGTCGTTCATGCGCTTGAAGGTGGCATCGTCGAGCGAGTCGAGCGAGACGGTGACCCGGTTCAGGCCCGCGTCCTTGAGCGCCTGCGCCTTTCTGGCGAGCAAGGAACCATTGGTCGTCAAGGTCAGGTCCAGCGGCTGGCCCGATGGCGTGCGCAGGGCGGCCAGCATGGCGATGAGCTTTTCGATATTCTTGCGCAGCAGCGGTTCGCCGCCCGTCAGGCGGATCTTTTCCACGCCGTGCGCGACGAACAGGCGCGCGATGCGCGTGATTTCCTCGAACGACAGCAAATCCGTGTGCGGCAGATACACGTGGTTCTTGTCGAACACGTCCTTCGGCATGCAATACACGCAACGGAAATTGCAGCGGTCGGTAATCGAAATGCGCAGGTCGTGCAGGGGCCGGCCCAGGCGGTCGGCCACGTTGCCGCTGGGGCTATCCAGCTGCGCTGGAATCGCCGGTGCCCCGTTGCGGGCTTCGGCGAGGTAGATAATCTTGTCAGCCATGAAAGTGATGCCAGTTACCAGTTACGTTGAGTCGTTCAAGGCAGATACGATAGCACGAGGCCGAAGATGGCACAGGCGAGCAGCAATTTGATGGTTCCTGTTTGAAACCTGATCAGCGCCACGCCGGCCGCCAGCGCGATGGCAATCGCCAGCCCATCCCAGTGCGGCAGCGGGTTTTCTTGCCAGAAGACGTGGCGGCCAAAGAACAGGGCCAGGCTGGCGATGACGCCCACCACGGCTGCCGAGATGGCCGTCAGCGGCGCGCTCAGGCGCAGATTGCCGCGCGACGCTTCCACCAGGGGCGCGCCGGCCAGGATGAAGATGAACGAGGGCAGGAAGGTAAACCAGCTGGCGACGAGCGCCCCGCACACGCCCGCCAGCCACAGGTGCTCACCTGTCACGGCATGGCTCCAGCCGCCCACAAAACCGATGAAGGCGACGATCATGATCAGGGGGCCGGGCGTCGTTTCGCCCAGCGCCAGGCCATCCATCATCTGTGCGCTGGTGATCCAGTGGTAGTGCTCGGCGGCGCCCTGCACCAGGTAGGGCAGCACGGCATACGCGCCGCCGAACGTCAGCAGGGCGGCCTTGCTGAAAAACACGCCCATCTGCGCCAGCGGCCCGTCCGCGCCGCCCGCCAGCGCCAGGCCCAGCCAGGCGAGGAAGGCCAGCGCCAGGCCCACGGCGGCCGTGCCGAGCAGGCGTGGCCATTTGAGCTGCGCGTGCTCCGGCGTGGGCGTGTCGTCATCGATGAGGGCGGCGCCGTAGCGGGCCGCGCCGCCATGCGAGGCGGCGCCGGCATGGAAGTGGGCCGGCAGCCAGCGTCCGCCCGCCATGCCCAGCAGGGCGGCAGCGAGCACGATCAGCGGAAATGGCAGCCGTAGCACGGTGATGGCGACAAATGCGCCCGCCGCGATGGCGATCAGGCCGCGGCTGCGCAGGGTGCGCCGGCCCAGGCGCCAGGCGGCCGCCAGCACGATGGCGACGACGGCCGGCTTGATGCCGTACAGGACGGCGGCGATGGCGCCCACGTGGCCATACGCCATGTAGAGCCAGGACAGGACGAGCAGCACCAGCAGCGAAGGCAGCAGGAACAGCAGGCCCGCCACCAGCGCGCCGCGCGTGCGGTGCATCAGCCAGCCGATGTAGATGGCCAACTGGGTCGCTTCCGGCCCCGGCAGCAGCATGCAGTAGTTGAGGGCGTGCAGGAAGCGCTGCTCGGAAATCCAGCGCCGCTTTTCCACCAGTTCCGCATGCATCATGGCGATTTGCCCGGCCGGGCCGCCAAAGCTGACGCAGCCCAGCTTGAGCCAGTACCAGAAGGCGCTGCGCAGGCTGACGGGGGCGGGAAGTTGATTGGCGTTCTCGTGCATGGCGGTCGGATGGCTGGCAAAGAAGGGGGCGTAAAAAAAGGGGAAGCCTGAGCTTCCCCTTTCATCATTGGCGGCTGGGCGAACCCGGCACGCTTATGGACGTTGCGTGTTGACCTGGATCAACGGCTCATCCGATTGCGGCGGCAATGGCTTGCGTTCGCGCGGCTTGCGCACGGGAGCGACTGCCTTGGCAGCGGCTTCCTGCGCCAGGCGCAGTTTTTCCGGATCCGTGGCGGCCAGGGTCAGGCCGGCCGAACCGAGCACTGCGCTCAAGTCCAGCGGCGCGGCGATTGGCGCAGCCGGAGCCGGTGCAGGAGCCGGAGCAGCCACAGGGGCTGGCGCAGGAGCCGGAGCCGCTTCGGCAACTACCGGGGCCGCTTCTACCACGGCAGGCGCCGCTTCCGCTACCGGCGCTGGAGCTGGTGCTTCTTCGGCCACGGCGGCGGTTTCCACGACGGCAACCGTTTCCACGACTGGCGCCGCTTCGACGATGACTTCCGCCGGAGCAGGCACGGCTGCGGCTTCCGCTTTCTCGGCAAAGCTGTACTCGGCAGCGGGTACTGGTTCGGCAGCGGCTGGTTCAGCTTGCGCTGCAGCAACGACTGCTTCGACAGGGGCTGGCGTCACGATCGCTTCAGCGGCAGGAGCGGCTTCTTCAACCTTGGCGACTTCGACCACTTCCACTACTTCCACCACTTCTGCCACGACGGCTGGTGCGGCCTCGACGGCAGCTTCCACTGGCGCGGCGACGGCGACGACAGCGGCGGCAGCCACGATGGCGACTGGCGCCACATCGGCGGCATCGGCAGCTTCCGGCGCCGGAGCGACCGTAAAGCTGATCACTGGCGCGTCCTGGCCTTCGTTCTCGCCGTTTGCCGATTCGATCAGCTCGCCCGTTTCGCGGTCGCGGCGGTTGCGGTTGCGGCCACCACGACGACGGCGGCGGCGCGGTTCTTCGCCTTCCACGTCGTTTTCCGTCTCTTCGCCTTCAGGACCGGCATTCGCCGGCGCTTTCAGCAGGTTGGCCGGTGCGGCTTCGGATTCCGGGCCGTTCGACGGCACGACGACATTCACTGCGCTGGCGCTGGCGCCAACCAATGCCAGTTCGTCAGCTTTCACTTCAGCAACAACAGCCTTGTCGGCGCGCGGTTCGCGCGCTTCGCGTGGCTGGCGTGGCGGACGTTCCGCGCGCTCTGGACGTTCTGCGCGTTCCGGACGCTCGGCGCGCTCTGGGCGTTCCGCGCGCTCGGGACGTTCGCCGCGTTCGCGCGGCACTGCCGTTGCATCGCCGCCTTCGCGCGCTTCACGCGGTTCGCGTGGCGGACGCGGCGGGCGTGGCGGACGTGCCGCTTTTTCCAGTGCTTCCGCTGCTGCATCGTCCTGGGCTGGGCGGCCCTGGCCTGGTTCGCGCTCTTCGCGGCCAGGCTTGCCGTTGCGGCCACGGCCACGCGGGCCACGGCTGTTGCGGTCGCCACGGTCGGCGCCGGCCGGCTTGGCTGGTGCGACAGGGGCGGGTGCCGGTGCCACCGGTGCCGGGGCGCCGGTGAAGAAGCTGATGATCTTGGCGATCAGGCCTTGCGGCGCGGCAGGCGCGGCCACGGGAGCCGGTTTCGCTTCGACGGGCTTGCGCTCGACCAGCGGTGCCGGCTGGTCAGGCGTGATCGTCTTGACGACGGCTTCCTGGCGCGGCTTGGCTTCTTCCTTCTGGCGCTTGCTGTAAGCCATGTCGGTTTCAGCGCTTTCGGCCAGGTTGTAGCTGGCCTGGCTGTCTTCCAGACGCGGATCGTCGTGCTTGATGCGTTCCAGCTTGTAGTGCGGCGTTTCCAGATGCTTGTTCGGGATCAGGATCACGGCGATGCGGTGGCGGTTTTCGATCTTCAGCACTTCGCCGCGCTTTTCGTTCAGCAGGAAGGCGCCCACGTCCACGGGCACTTGCACGTGGATGGTGGCCGAGTTTTCCTTCATCGCCTCTTCCTGGATGATGCGCAGCACCTGCAGGGCGGACGATTCCGTGTCGCGGATGTGGCCGGTGCCGGAGCAGCGCGGGCACGTCACGTGCGAGCCTTCGGACAGCGAAGGGCGCAGGCGCTGGCGCGACAGTTCCATCAGGCCGAAGCGGGAAATCTTGCCCATTTGTACACGGGCACGGTCATGGTGCAGCGCATCTTTCAGGCGCTGTTCCACTTCGCGCTGGTTTTTCGCCACTTCCATGTCGATGAAGTCGATGACGATCAGGCCGCCCAAGTCGCGCAAGCGCAGCTGGCGGGCCACTTCTTCGGCCGCTTCGCAGTTGGTGTTGAAGGCGGTCGTCTCGATGTCCGAGCCGCGCGTGGCGCGGGCCGAGTTGACGTCGACGGAGACCAGCGCTTCCGTATGGTCGATCACGATGGCGCCGCCCGATGGCAATGGCACGGTGCGGCTGTACGCCGTTTCGATCTGGTGTTCGATCTGGAAGCGCGAGAACAGCGGCACGTCGTCGCTGTAGCGTTTCACGCGGTGCACCATGTCGGGCATCACGTGGCTCATGAACTGGTGCGCCTGGTCGTAGATCTCGTCGGTGTCGATCAGGATCTCGCCGATGTCGGGCTGGAAGTAGTCGCGGATGGCGCGGATGACGAGCGACGATTCCTGGTAGATCAGGAAAGCGCCGTTGGCCGATTTGCCGGCGCCTTCGATGGCGCGCCACAGTTGCATCAGGTAATTCAAGTCCCACTGCAGTTCATCGACGTTGCGGCCGATGCCGGCGGTGCGGGCAATGACGGACATGCCAGCAGGCAAGTCCAGTTTATCCATGGTTTCGCGCAATTCCTGGCGCTCTTCACCTTCCACGCGGCGCGATACGCCACCGCCACGCGGGTTGTTCGGCATCAATACCAGGTAACGGCCGGCCAGCGAGACGAACGAGGTCAGGGCGGCGCCCTTGTTGCCGCGCTCTTCCTTTTCCACCTGGACCATGATTTCCTGGCCTTCGCGCAGCGCTTCCTTGACGGAAGCGTTACGCACATCCACGCCTTCGCGGAAGTACGTGCGGGCAACTTCCTTGAAAGGCAGGAAGCCGTGGCGGTCTTCGCCATAGCTGACGAAGCACGCTTCGAGCGATGGCTCGATGCGCGTGATCACGCCCTTGTAGATGTTGGATTTGCGCTGTTCGCGCCCGGCTGTCTCGATATCGATGTCGATCAGTTTTTGTCCGTCGACAATCGCTACGCGCAGTTCTTCTTGCTGCGTGGCATTAAACAACATGCGTTTCATTTTTATAACTCCGCGACCCGTAGGCCATCTCAAAGCCGCTTCCGGGGAAGCGGCGAAGTACAGGGATATATGCGAGAACGGGAGTGCTGGCGGGGGAAATGCCTAGGCGTGCGGAGCAACAACGCGTACGAGGTATACGTTACGGCCGCAACAGGCGCGGTGAGGTCGATCGTCATGCCGAGTGCACAGGACACTTGCAACTCATCTGAAACAGCCCGGATGTCGGGGGCAGAGAATGCAAGTGGTCAGCAAATTCAGAGCCAAATCGTAAGTCGGCTTATTACAGGGATCGCGATGGCGAGGCTTGGCCTCAGCCTATTCATCGACAACCCTCAGTATTGTGGCCGCATACGGGGTTTGGCGAAAACGGCAAGCGTTATCAACTTCATCAACCCGCGAGCCCGACTCGATAAGTCGCGCTAACGGGTACTTATCCTTATAATCCAATACACTCACTTCAGCATCTCCACGCGTTATCCGATTACAACTACGGTGCAACCTTGATTCGCGCAGGGATGGTGCATATACATTTTTTTCCACCGAATTTGCAATTTGGCGAGGCCGGTGGAGACGCCCCTGTGTAAAATGTGCTTTTATTCTTACACTCGCAGCAGCCAGGGCCGCAGCAAAAACAATTATATATTCAAAATGAAGGACTTAGAGAGATTTCTGGGAAGACATAGTAAATGAAGAGTCAAAATGATGTTGTTCCCCCTTCAACACCCCCGGTTCAGCCGCAAGCCCAATTCGTAACGATCGCCGAGGAAGAAGCAGGCCAGCGCATCGACAACTACTTATTAAGAGTGTGCAAGGGAGTGCCTAAAAGCCACATCTACCGGATCTTGCGATCGGGAGAAGTGCGGGTTAATAAAGGCCGTATCGATCAGCTGTACCGTCTCGCCGCCGGCGACGTGGTGCGCATTCCACCCGTGCGCGTGGCCGAAAAGGCCCCCACGGGCGCGCCGGCCGCCGAATTCAAGATCATCTTCGAAGATACGCAACTGCTCGTCATCGACAAGCCGGCCGGCGTGGCCGTGCATGGCGGCTCGGGCGTGTCGTTCGGCGTGATCGAGCAATTGCGCGCTTCGCGCCCCGACGCCAAGTTCCTGGAGCTGGTGCACCGCCTGGACCGCGACACGTCCGGCCTGCTGTTGCTGGCAAAGAAACGCTCGGCGTTGACGAACTTGCACGAGCAGATGCGCGACGGCGTCACGGACAAGCGCTACCTGGTGCTGGTGGCGGGCGACTGGAAGAATGCGCGCCAGCATATCAAGTTGCCATTGCATAAATACACGACGGCCGAAGGCGAGCGCCGGGTGGCCGTGCAAGCCGATGGCCTGGCGTCGCACACGGTGTTTTCACTGTTGCATAAATATCACAACTTCGCCTTGCTGGAAGCGGAATTGAAGACGGGACGCACGCACCAGATCCGCGTGCATCTGTCCTCGTCCGGTTTCCCCATCGCCGGCGACGATAAATATGGCGACTTTGCCCTCAACCGTGCCCTGTTGAAGGCCGACAGCACGCGCGGCGCCCTGAAGCGCATGTTCCTGCACGCGCACCAGATCACGTTTACGCATCCGGAAACGGGCAAGACGATGACCTTGAACGCGCCGCTGGCTGCCGAATGCGAGCGTTTCTTGGTAAGCTTGGGCAAACCATTGGCCGTTGCCGCACGATAAGTAAGCACCGTGCGCGCGACACTACCCACAAGGTAGTCAGTCGCCATCATTCATTCTCAAGGAGCCGGCGGCTATGCCGTCGGGAAACATGGCAAGAAAGCAATTTGATCTGATCGTCTTCGATTGGGACGGTACGCTGATAGACAGTACCTCGACCATCGTCAAGTGCATCCAGGCGTCGGCCAAAGACCTGGGCTTGCCAATTCCCACCGAGTTGCTCGCTTCGCACGCGATCGGCCTGGGCTTGCAGGAAGCCATGCAGCTGGTGATGCCCGACGTGGAGCCGAAATACCATGCGCGCATGGCCGAGCGCTACCGTTATCACTATCTGTCGCGCGACCATGAGCTGGCGTTGTTTCCTGGCGTCTACGAGATGCTGCAGGATTTGTCGCAGCACGCGTACTTTCTTGCCGTCGCCACGGGCAAGAGCCGCGTCGGCCTGAACCGCTCCTTGAATGCCGTCAAGCTGCTGTCCCTGTTCGATGCGACGCGTTGCGCCGATGAAACCTTTTCCAAGCCCCATCCGGCCATGCTGCAGGAACTGACGCGCGAGCTGGGGCAGGATATGCGCCGCACCGTGATGATCGGCGACACCAGTCATGATTTGTTGATGGCAAGCAATGCCGGCGCGGCTGGTATTGCCGTAGAGTATGGGGCGCATCCGGTCGATCAGTTGCAAGCTTGCAATCCCCTGTATTCGGCCGCCACGGTGGCCGACCTGCATCAATGGCTGAGCGAGCACGCATGATGAACGATGTTGTCGACGTTTTCATCTGTGCCGCCGACGCCGTCGCTGACGGTGGCAAGGGCGTGCGCTTTCCCGTCTCGGCCGGTGGCGAGACGACCACGGGCTTTGTCGTGCGCCATGGCGGCAAGGCGTATGGCTACCTGAACCGCTGCGCCCACGTGCCGATCGAACTGGACTGGGCCGAGGGCGAGTTTTTCGAATCCAGCGGCCTGTATCTGATGTGTTCGACGCATGGCGCCATCTATGTGCCGGAAAGCGGCTTGTGCGCGGGCGGCCCCTGCAAGGGCGGACGCTTGCGCCCGATCGCCGTGGCCGAGCGCGATGGCCAGCTGTACTGGCAACCCGACGAGTATGTCCAGCCACTGCCAGCCTGAGGCCGGGGCAGGCCTTTTGTAATTTAAGCAAAGTGAACCATGAGCGATAACACGAATGACAAGCTGGACAGCAGCGCGCCAGCCGCCGGCCACGGCGCCCCTGCGGGACACTGGGAGCGCGACGTGCTGGAAAAGCTGGTATTTGCCACTTTGCAAGAGCAACGCGCACACCGCCGCTGGAGCATCTTTTTCAAGGTCTTCAGCCTGCTGATCGTGCTGTTCGCCCTGTGGGTGTTTTATGACTACAACACGGCCGACGACAGCGAAACCCTGGGCCGCCACACGGCCCTGATCGACATCAGCGGCGCCATCGAGTCCGAAGGCAGCGGCTCGGCCGCCGTCGTCATCCCCGCGCTGGACAAGGCGTTTTCCGATGCCGGTTCCGTGGCCGTGGTGCTGCATATTAATAGTCCCGGCGGCAGTCCCGTGCAGGCCGGCATGATCGTCGACGAGATGCAGCGCCTGCGCAAGGGCTATCCGGACAAGCCTTTATATGTGGTGGTCGATGAAATGTGCGCCTCGGGCGGCTATTACATCGCCGCCGCCGCCGACCGCATCTACGTCAACAAGGCCAGCGTGGTCGGTTCCATCGGCGTGCTGATGGATGGCTTCGGCTTTACGGGCGTGATGGAAAAAGTCGGCGTCGAGCGCCGCTTGCTGACGGCAGGCGAGAACAAGGGTTTCATGGACCCGTTCAGCCCCCTGACGGAAAAACACAAGGCGTATGCGCAAGGCATGCTCAATGAAATCCACCAGCAATTCATCGACGTCGTGCGCGCGGGACGGGGCAAGCGCCTGAAGGAAACGGCCGATACCTTCTCGGGCCTGTACTGGACCGGCGCGAAAGCCGTGGAAATGGGCCTGGCCGACGATTTCGGCACGGTCGACAGCGTGGCGCGCGACGTCGTCAAGGCGGAAGACATCGTCGACTACACGCAGCATGAAGGCTTGCCGGAGCGGGTGCTGAAGAAGTTTGGCGCGGCCATGGGCGCGGGTGCCATGAAGGCGGCCGTGCAGCAGTCACAACCGGCGTTGCGCTGAGGACATCACTCTTGGCTGGCAGGCAAGCCAGTCGAGAATGATTTTCAATAAGGTGGTAAATTGGCTTGAAAATGGGGCTGCTTGGGCTATAGTGAAAGCGTAGTTCTTTTCAAGGAGGGGCGATATATCAACTATGTTGTCAGTACTAACTTGATTGGCAGGTCTTGGAACTACTCGCCGCATCGCAGATGTGGTTTTGAGTGAATTTACATTCCTCACTAAAGTCCCGATGGGGCTTGGGAACGGCGGCGCAATGCCGCCGTTTCCTTTTGTGCGTGCTCGATAGGCCGGTGTCGGCGGATGCGTCTGGGCGTGCTGGCAAGGCAGGCATGCGAAGGCAGGGCATGGCTGGTCGGACGGGCCGCGCTCAGACGGCGCAGCCGTTGCAGTGCGCGGGCACGGTGGCGGCTTGCCGGGCCGGCGTTGCGCTGGCGCCAACGCCGGCGTTGATGCTGGTGTCGAGCGGCGTGTCCGCCATGGCCGGCGCGCTCACGTCGCCGCTTTCCGCGTCCGCATCCGCGCGCGCAAAACCACCCAGTTCCAGCCAGCACATGAAATGGCATTGCGCCTCGGCATGCCAGCGTGTCTGGCTTGCTGGCGATGGCGGCGCGTCCGCATCCTGCGGCGCAGGGGCGTTGCTCCAGCGCGCCACGCCGAGTCTGACTTTGTGCATGGCCGCCTGTTCTGCAGCGATGCACTGGCGCATGTCGTCGATGCTGCCTTGTAGGGCGATGGTATCGGTATGCTTCATACAATGTCCTTGTCAGTCGTTGCCTGGTTATTATTCCTAAAGCTCGTTAGGCGGATTCCTAACGAAGTTTCAGTCTATCAATGCGATATTCCGAGCGCTTGATATATCTCAAAGGAATCAGCCATTTCTCGCCAAATCTCACCTTGTTCTTTTTGGTATTTCTGCGTGTGCCATGGTTTCGTGCCGCCTGCACCCCCGTGCAGGCGCCAGGTGCCGCCGCTTCACGCTGCCAGCCGCTTCTGGTAAAGTCACGCCCATGAGTAAATTATCCCTAGACCGCATCCTGCAATCGCAGGGTTTTGGCACCCGTAAATATTGTCGTTCCCTCATCGAGGATGGCGATGTCGTCATCGATGGCGTCACCCAGACCAATTACCGTACCACCGTCGAGACCGAAGGCCTGGTGCTGCACGTGTTCGAAGAAGAGTGGGTGTACCGCCAGCACCTGTACCTGGCGCTGTACAAGCCCGCCAACTTCGAATGCTCGCGCAAGCCCAGCCATCACCCTGGCGTGCTGACCCTGCTGCCGGAACAGTTCACCTGGCGCGAAGTCCAGCCCGTCGGCCGGCTCGACCACGATACGACCGGCATGCTGCTGATGTCCGACGATGGCCCGTTTATCCATGCACAATCGTCGCCGAAGCGCCACGTTCCCAAGATTTACCAGGCCACCACGCAAGAACCCGTGACCGATGAACTGGTGGCTCTGCTATTGGCTGGCGTGCAATTGCACGATGAACCGGCCCCGCTGGCGGCCCTCGTCTGCGTCAAGCGCGGCGAGCACCAGCTGGAAATCGTGCTCGAGCAAGGCAAATACCACCAGGTCAAGCGCATGCTGGCCGCCGCCGGCAACCATTGCAGTGCGCTGCACCGTTCCGCCATCGGCAGCCTGACCCTGGAGTCGCTGGGCATCGCCGAAGGCGAGTGGTGCTACCTGACGCCCGAGCAGATCGCGCTGCTGGCGTAACGCCCTCCTGACCGCCAAAGCCGGGGATTTCCCGGCTTTTTGGCGTCTTTAGTCTCCTATTGCCTGCATTTGACGAAGTTTCCCGCACATGAAATTAGCTACCCTGAACGATGGCACGCGCGACGGCCAGCTGGCTGTCGTCTCGCGCGACCTGAAAACGGCCCATCTGGCCGATGGCATCGCCTCGACTTTGCAAAAGGCGCTCGACGACTGGAGCTTCATCGCGCCGCAGCTCGATTTGCTGTACCAGACCATCAATAGCGGCCGCGGCCATCGGGCCTTCGAGTTCGACCCTGCCAGGTGCATGGCTCCCTTGCCGCGCAGCAGCCTGCGCGTGGCCGGTGCCGCTTACCTGCAGCAGATCGAGCGGGCCTGCAAGGCGGCAGGCAGCGAGGCGCCCGCCAATCTGCGCGAGGCGCCGCGCCTGTACCAGGGCGCCAGCGACGATTTCCTCGGCGCCAACGACGACATCACCCTGGCGCACGAGCAGTGGGGCATCGATTACGAGGCGGGCATTGCCGCCATCACGGACGACGTGGCCATGGGTTCCACGCCGGACCAGGCGCACCTGAACATCAAGCTGTTGATGCTGGTCAACGACATCACCTTGCGCAACCTGGTGCCCGACGAGCAGGCTGGCGGCTACGGCTTCCTGCAGGCGAAACCGGCCATGGCCTGCTCCCCCGTCGCCATCACGCCCGACGAACTGGGCGACGCCTGGCGCGGCGGCAAGGTGCATTACGCCCTGCGCTGCAGCCTGAACGGCAAATTGACGGGCCAACCCCACGCGGGCGCCGACATGGCGTTCAATTATCCGCAATTGCTCGCCCATCTGTGCCAGACGCGCAACGCGCGCGCCGGCAGCGTGGTCAGCGCGGGCGGGGTCGCCAACAAGGAAGTCAAGAAGGGGTTTTCCAGCATCGTTGAGCGACGTAACCAGGAGATGATCGCCGATGGCGTCGCCAGCACGCCATTCCTGCTGTTTGGCGACGTGGTCCGGCTGGAAATGCTGGGCGATGACGGCAAGTCCCTGTTTGGCGCCATCGAGCAGACCGTGAAACAGGCCGAGGCGAGGAAAAACCGTTAGGAGCCCCGAGAAAATGGCCATGACTGCGTTGCAACCCCTCGCCGTACTATTCGTACTGTCTTCGGGGCTGCGCCTTGTCCTGACCATTTTTCGGTCTCCTTTGAAGTGGGCGCCTGCGGCGCCTTGTTTCATTTAGGCAAAGGAAATACAGGGCATTTGTCCCTTTGTTCCGCCGATGGCGTGTGCCCGCTTGAACCGATAATGCCCCATGCCCAGTCCGTATTGCGCCTAGCCAGGCCGCAGGACTTCACCGGAGTTGATTGATGTCGGAAGACAGCGACGCAGAAAAGACCGAAGCCGCGTCACCGAAGCGCCTCGAGCAGGCGCGTGAGGAAGGCGACGTTCCGCGATCGCGTGAAGTGGCAACGTTCACGGTGCTGATGGCGTCCGGCTGCTGCCTGTGGTTTGCCGGCGACGCCATCGTGCGGCGGCTGACGGCCGTCATGGTGTCCGGCCTGACCCTGGACCGCGAGCAGATCCTCAATCCCGATGCGATGATGTTGCGCATCGGCTACGACGTGGGCTCCGTCTTGCTGACCTGCCTGCCGTACGCGCTGGCCATCATGCTCGTCGCCCTGGCGTCGCCCGTGCTGGTGGGCGGCTGGCTGTTCAGTTCCAAGGCGTTCACCCCCAATTTTGGCAAGCTCAATCCGATTCGCGGCCTGGGCAATATGTTTTCGAAGAATGCGCTGGTGGAATTGCTCAAGGCCATCGCCAAGACCCTCGTCGTCGGCGTCGTCGCCTGGATGGTGATGCAGCATCAAAAGGATGCCGTGCTGGGCTTGTCGGTGGAATCCCTGCGCGCCGGTTCGGCCCATCTGATCAGTTTGCTGATCACGGCCTTTTTGCTGATCGTCGGCGCGCTGGGCCTGATCGCCGCCATCGACGGTCCGTATCAGATGTGGCACTACGCCAACAAGATGAAAATGTCCTTGCAGGAAGTCAAGCAAGAGTCGAAAGAGTCGGACGGCAATCCGCAGATCAAGGCGAAGATCCGCCAGATGCAGCATGAAATGTCGCGCCGCCGCATGATGGCCGACGTGCCGACGGCCGACGTGGTGGTGACCAATCCTACCCACTACGCGGTGGCCTTGAAGTATGGCGAGAATTCGCGCGGCGCGCCGCAGGTGGTGGCCAAGGGCATCGACGAGGTGGCGGCGAAGATCCGCGAACTGGCCGGTGAACACAAGGTTGCCATCCTGGAAGCGCCGGCCCTGGCGCGCGCGCTGTATAAGCACACGGACATCGGCGACGAGATTCCCGAGGCGCTGTACGGTGCCGTGGCCGAAGTGCTGGCCTATGTGTTCCAGCTGCGCAGCTACGGCAAGGGCCAGGGCGAGCGTCCCGACAAGCCGAAGAAGCTCGACGTGCCGCCCGAGCTCGACCCGCAGAACCCCGCATCGCAGACACCGCCCGCAGCCGGCGCGGCAGACAAGAATAAAGGAAGTACACCATGAACGGCCTGAGATTGCCAGCCTGGCTCAGCGGAATGAGCAACAACGCCAGCAAGGGCCTCGCCGCGCCGATCATCATCATCATGCTGCTGGCGATGATGGTGTTGCCGCTGCCTGCCTTCATCCTCGACATCTTCTTCAGTTTCAATATTGCGCTGTCCATCATCGTGCTGCTGACGGCGCTGTACACGGTCAAGCCGCTCGACTTCATGGCGTTCCCGACCATTTTGCTCGTGTCGACCATGCTGCGCCTGTCGCTGAACGTGGCGTCCACGCGCGTGGTGCTGACGGAAGGCCATACGGGCGCCGACGCGGCCGGTAAAGTGATTGAAGCGTTCGGCCACTTCTTGATCGGTGGCAACTACACGGTCGGTATCGTGGTCTTCATTATTTTGACGATCATCAACTTTACCGTGGTGACCAAGGGTGCGGGCCGTATCGCCGAGGTGGGAGCCCGCTTCGCGCTGGACGCCATGCCGGGTAAACAGATGGCCATCGATGCCGACCTGAACGCGGGCCTGATCGGCGAAGACGAGGCGCGCCGCCGCCGCACGGAAGTGGCGCAGGAAGCGGAATTCTATGGCGCCATGGACGGTGCCAGCAAATACGTGCGCGGCGACGCCATCGCCGGCATCATGGTGACCGTCATCAATATCGTCGGTGGCTTGCTGGTGGGCTTGTTGCAGCACGATATGGGCTTTGCCGATGCGCTCAAGAACTACACCTTGCTGGCCATCGGTGACGGCCTGGTGGCGCAGATTCCTTCGCTGATCATTTCCACGGCGGCCGGTATCGTCGTCTCGCGCGTGGCCAGCGAACAGGACATCGGTACCCAGCTGGTGGGGCAATTGTTTGCGAAACCGCAGGTGCTGTATATTACCGCCGGCATCATCGGCGGCATGGGCTTGATTCCCGGCATGCCGAACATGGTCTTCATCCTGCTGGCCTCGTTGCTGGCCGGCTCCGCCTATCTGATCAGCAAGAAGCGCACGCAGGAAAAGGCGGCGGCCGAAAAGCCGGCCGAAGCGCCGCAAGCGACCGTGGCGCCCGAGCAGGAAGAAGCCAGCTGGCAAGACATCATGCCCGTCGATACCCTGGGCCTGGAAGTGGGCTACCGTTTGATTCCCCTGGTCGACAAGACGCAGGGCGGGGAATTGCTCAAGCGCATCAAGGGCATCCGCAAGAAATTCGCCCAGGAAGTGGGTTTCCTGGCGCCGCCCGTGCATATCCGCGACAACCTCGAGCTCAAGCCGTCCGCCTACCGCATCACCCTGAAGGGTGTGGAAGTGGGCGTGGGCGAAGCGTTCAATGGCCAGTTCCTGGCCATCAATCCCGGCATGGCCAGCGGCACCTTGCCGGGCCTGGCCACCAACGACCCCGCCTTCGGCTTGCCCGCCACCTGGATCGACGCCAGCTTGCGCGACCAGGCGCAATCGATGGGCTACACGGTGGTCGATGCGGGCACCGTGGTGGCCACGCACCTGAATCACCTGATCACCTCGCACGCTTCCGAGCTGCTGGGCCGCGCGGAAGTGCAGTCGCTGCTCGACCACCTGGGCAAGGATGCGCCGCGCCTGGTGGAAGACCTGGTGCCGAAGATGCTGTCCCTGTCGACCTTGCAGAAGGTGTTGCAGAACCTGCTGGCCGAAGGCGTGCACATCCGCGACATGCGCACCATCATCGAAACCCTGGCCGAGCATACGGTCAGCACGCAAGACCCGAACGACCTGACGGCGCTGGTGCGCGTGGCCCTGGGCCGCGCCATCGTGCAGCAACTGTTCCCCGGCGCGGCCGAACTGTCCGTGATGACACTCGACAGCCGCCTGGAGCGGCTGCTGATGCAGGCGATGGGCAATGGCGGCGACGGCGCCGGCATCGAGCCGGGCCTGGCCGACACCATCGCGCATCAGGCGGGCCTGGCTGCCCAGCAACAGGAAGCGCTGGGCCTGACGCCGGTGCTCTTGGTGCCGGCGCCGCTGCGCGCCTTGCTGTCGCGCTTCCTGCGCCGCGCCTTGCCGCAGCTCAAAGTGCTGTCGCATGCGGAAGTGCCGGAAACCAAGACGATACGGGTGACGAGCCTGGTGGGGGCGCAATAGTTGGCTTTGTCAATGCCGGGGTCAGACCCTCAACACCGCCAACAGCGAGGTCATTGCCAACGTGTACGGGGGTCTGACCCCAGCCTCCCAATGGAGGAAGGTCTGCCTGACGAAGGCGCCCACCTGCCGTTTTTGCTTATTTTTTCATCAATTTCTTCGCGGCAAACTGAATAACGGGTACTTTCCCGTCCTGTTCCTTCGATCGTTTCCTGCAAGCATCGCTAATAATGGAAACTGTCCGGGTGATCTGTGTCCATGTGGAAGACAGCACTCAAGCAACAGGAGTCGATGATGGTCACACAGTTCAGCCAATATTGCGCCACCCCCGCCTCGGGAGGCCGGTCATGAATGTGAAGAAATTTACGGGCGCCTCGTCGCGCGATGCGCTGCGCAAGGTGCGCGAAGCGCTGGGCCCCGATGCCGTGATCTTGTCGAACCGCCAGGCCGATGGCGTGGTGGAAATCCTCGCGCTGGCCAATGACGATGCCGCTTCGCTGGCGTCGCCGCCGGCCGCGTCCGAAATGGCCCAGCCCCGTCCCCAGTTGCAGACCCAGTTCGCCACGCCGCAGCGTCCGGCCGCCCCGGCCCAGCGCCCGGCCGCGCCACGTCCTGCCGCGCCGCGCCAGGCTGCCTCCGAGCCAGTGGACATGGCCCGCATGCAGCAGATGATGGCCAGCGCGCTGGCGCACGTCAAGGAAAACGCCGCCGCCGAGATGAGCGGCATGATGAATGAAATCCGCGCCATGCGCGGCATGATGGAAACCCAGCTGGCGGAAATCTCGTGGGGTTCGACGCAGCAGCGCGAACCGCAAAAAGCCGTCGTGCTGCGCGAAATGCTGGCTGCCGGTTTTTCGGCCAGCCTGGCGCGCTACCTGATCGACAAGCTGCCGGCCGGCCTCGATGGCGCGCAAAGCATGCGCTGGATCAAGACGGTCCTGAGCCGCAACCTCAATACTGTGGCCAATGAAGACGCCATGCTGGAGCAGGGCGGCGTGTTCGCTCTGGTGGGCCCGACCGGCGTCGGCAAGACCACCAGCACGGCCAAGCTGGCGGCCCGCTGCGTGATGCGTCACGGCCCGGAAAAGCTGGCCCTGATCACCACGGATGCCTACCGTATCGGCGCGCATGAGCAGCTGCGCATCTACGGCAAGATCCTCGGCGTGATGGTGCATTCCGTGAAGGACGAGGCAGACTTGCGCATCGCCCTGAAGGAATTGAAGAACAAGCACACGGTGCTGATCGATACGGTGGGCGTGAGCCAGCGCGACCAGATGGTGACGGAACAGGTGGCCATGCTGTCGGGCGCCGGCGCCGATGTGAAACGCCTGCTGTGCCTGAACTCCACGGCGACCCAGGAAACCCTCAACGAAGTGGTGCGCGCGTATCAGGGCAGCGGCCTGGCCGGCTGCATCATGACCAAGCTCGATGAAGCGGCCTCGATCGGCAATGTGCTCGACGTGGTGATCCGCCAGAAGCTGAACCTGTTTTATGTGTCGAACGGCCAGCGCGTGCCGGAAGACCTGTACCTGGCCGACCGCGGCTACCTGATCGACCGCGCCTTCAAGCTCAAACGCGATGCGGCGGCCACGCAGTTTTCCGATGCCGAATTGCCGCTGCTGATGGCGCAGGCGGCCGCCCGCAATAATGAAGCGCGCGGGGTGCACCTTGGCTAATTTCGATTTCGACCAGGCCGAAGGCTTGCGCCGCATGCTGGCCGGCCCGCAGCCGCGCGTCATGACGTTCCTCTCGGCCACGCCGCAGGACGACAAGGGCGCCATGCTGGTCAACCTGGGCGCCTCGCTCGTCTACGGCGGCAATGACGTGCTGCTGCTCGACGCCAGCGGCGGCAGCGATGGCGTGGCATCGCGCCTGGGCCTGGCGCACGGCGCCAGCTTGCGCGACGTGGCGCGCCAGCAGTGCGGCCTGAACCAGGTCATCCACCAGGTGCCGCAAGGCTTCGGCGTGGCCAGCCTGGGCGCGCGCAACCATTTGATGGACAGCATGGACTATGCGGGCGAGGACGAACTGCGCCGCCTGGGCAAGACGTTCGAGGTGCTGGCGCGCCAGAGCGGCATCGTGCTGGTCGACGGCGTCGTGGCCGACGAGGGCGCCTGCTTCCCCGTGCCCCTGATGGCCTCGTCCGATATCGTCGTGCAAGTCTCGACCAGCGCCACCTCGATCAAGGCGGCCTACTGCCTGATCAAGCGCCTGAGCCAGGAACTGGGACGCCGTCCGTTCGGCATTCTCGTCACCGGCGCTTCCGAATCCGAGGCAAAAGTGGTATACGATAATATGGCGCAGGCGGCGAGCCGCTATCTGGCCGTGAAGCTGACCTCGATGGGTTCGGTGCCTGCCGATGAGTATCTGCACCGCGCGGCGCGCCTGGGCCGCAGCGTGGTCGATGCGTTTCCGCTGGCGGGAGCGTCGGTGGCGTTTCGCGGACTGGCCGAGCGGCTGGCCCGTTCGGCGGCGCCGGTGCTCGGCGGCACCTTGTACCAGACGGGGAGCCCGCACCAGTTCAGCGCCTGAATCGAACCGTAGCACCAGATAAGATGAGAAAACAATAAGCAGCCTATGTACACGGTCAAAGGGAAATCGAACAAGGACTATTTGCTGACGGAGCACATTCCGCTGGTGAAGCGTCTGGCGCACCATATGAAGGCGAAATTGCCGCCTTCGGTCGAGGTCGATGACCTGATCCAGGCCGGCATGATCGGCCTGCTCGATGCCATTAGCCGCTATGAAGAGACGCATGGCGCGCAGTTCGAGACGTATGCCGTGCTGCGCATTCGCGGCGCCATGCTCGATGAATTGCGCACCAGCGACTGGCTGCCGCGCAGCATGCGCCAGAACATGCGCAAGATCGAGGAGGCGATGAGCACCCTGCAGCAGCGCCTCGGCCATCCGCCGACGGAGTCGGAAGTGGCGAAACTGCTCAAGATGTCGCTGGCCGACTACCAGGAAATGCTGGGCGACGGCGGCGGCCACCAGCTGGTGTACTACGAAGACTTTCATGACCCGGACGGCAATGACAGCTTCCTCGACCGCCACTGCGTGGACGAGGACAGCGACCCCTTGCGTTCCCTGCTCGATACCGATTTCCGGCAATCCGTGATCGATGCCATCGACGCGCTGCCACCACGCGAGAAAATACTCATGGGCCTGTACTACGAAGAAGAGCTGAACCTGAAGGAGATCGGCGCGGTGATGGGCGTGTCGGAATCGCGCGTCTCGCAGCTGCATACCCAGGCCGTCGCGCGCCTGCGCGCAACCTTGAGGGAGCAGGCGTGGACTGGTCCAGCGTAATCGGGCTGCTCCTGGCGCTGGCGGGCCTGCTGGTCGGCCAGGCACTGGAAGGCGGCAAGATGGCCTCCCTGCTGCAGCCGGCCGCCTTTGCCATCGTCATCGTCGGCACCTTCGGCGCCGTGCTGCTGCAAACGCGGCTGCGCACCTTCGTGCGCGGCCTGGAAATGCTGCGCTGGGTGTTTTTGCCGCCGGCCGACACGCGCGCCGCGCTGGCGCGCGACATCGGGCAGTGGAGCCTGACGGCGCGCCGCGACGGTCCGCTGGCGCTCGAGCGCCTGATGGAAAACACGGCCGACCGCTTCAATGCCAAGGGCTTGCGCATGATCGTCGACGGCATCGCGCCCGACAAGCTGCGCCAGCTGCTCGACGTGGAAATCTCCGCCTATGAAATGGCCGAGCGCCAGGCCGTCAAGGTGTGGGAATCGGCGGCCGGCTATTCGCCCACCATCGGCATCCTGGGCGCCGTGCTGGGCTTGATCCACGTCATGGAAAACCTCACCGACCCGAGCAAGCTGGGCGGCGGCATCGCCGTGGCGTTTGTCTCGACGATTTATGGCGTCGGCCTGGCCAACCTGCTGTTCCTGCCGGTGGCGAACAAGCTCAAGGCCATCGTCTCGCGCCGCGTGCTGCAATACGAAATCACGGCCGCCGTGCTGTACGACATCGCCACGGGCGACCACACGCGCATCATCGAAGAGCGCGTTTCCAGCCTGCTGCACGAGCATTGACCATGATGCGGCGCGCGCGCAGGAAGTATGACGAGGAACCGGACAACCAGGACCGCTGGCTGATCTCGTACGCCGACTTCATCACCCTGCTGTTCGCCTTCTTCGTCGTGATGTATGCGATTTCGCAAGTCAACGAAGGCAAGTACCGCGTCTTCCAGAATGCTATCGGCCAGGCCTTCAGCCTGGAAAAGGGCGCGCCGCCCATCATCATGGAAGCGCCGCAAGCCATCCCGCTGCCGAACCCCGCCCTGAAACGCCGCACGGAAGCCATCCGCCGCGAGCGCGAACACATGACGCGCCTGGCGCAGGACCTGACGTCCACCCTGGCGCCGCTGGTGAAGGAAGGCAAGGTGCGGGTCACGCAGACGAGCCGCGGCGTGAGCGTGGAAATCAATGCCAGCGTGCTGTTCGACCCGGGCGCCGCGGGCCTCACGGCCGAATCGGACCAGGCCCTGCGCGCCGTGGCCGTGCTGCTCAAGGACGATACGCACGACGTGCAGGTGGAGGGGCATACGGACGTGCAGCCGATCAGCAATTCCAGCTTTGCCTCGAACTGGGAACTGTCGGCCGCGCGCGCCAGCGCCGTGGTGCGCCTGTTCATCGCCAGCGGCGTGCAGGCCTCGCGCCTGACGGCCGTCGGTCACGCCGATAACATTCCCGTGGCGCCGAACGCCACGCCGGAAGGGCGCGCGCGCAACCGCCGGGTCGCCGTGACGATTTTGTCGGGCATTCCCGAAACGGTGACGGAAGTGCCGACGGCGCCCGTGGCGCCAGCACCTGCACCAGCCAACTGACGCTCGTCAACTGCGGATTGGCGCTTGGTACAATCGCGCTTTCTTCCTCTTTTTTCTTTCCCTCATGAAAAGCAGCTCCCTGGGCGGTCTCGTCTATTCCACCGAAACGGGCCGCATGTGCCCCGCTTGCCGCCAGCCGGTGGCGCAATGCGCGTGCAAGGCGCAGGCCAAGGCGGCGCCCGTGGGCGATGGCGTGGTGCGCGTGTCGCGCCAGACCAAGGGCCGCGGCGGCAAGAGCGTCACCGTGGTCAAGGGCTTGCCGCTGGACGCCATCGCGCTGGCCCTGCTGGGCAAGCAGCTGCGCACGCAGTGCGGCTCGGGCGGCACGGTCAAGGATGGCGTGATCGAAGTGCAGGGCGACCATGTCGATACCATCCTGGCTGCGCTGAGCAAGCTGGGCCACCAGCCGAAAAAGGCCGGCGGCTGAGGGTGCGGAGGCGTGCGGGACTGTGCCGCAGGCCTGTGGTAACGTGCATTTCCTTTTATGCGCCACCTCATCATGAATAGCAAACTGACCGGCATCGCCATCGCCGCTGCCATCGCGGCGGCGCTGGCGCTCGTGTACTGGCCCGCGCCCGACGGCGGTGCGCCGCCTGCGGGCGTCGCTGCCGCCGGCGCGCCAGCGGGGCGCAGCCTGGAATCGTATCTGAATATCGACGCCGCCCCCGTCGCCGATGCCGCGCCCGTTGCCGTGACCCTGGCGCAGCGGCTCGAACGCCTGGCCGCCAGCGGCAGGGCGGAAGACGCATATGCGGCCTACAATCTGCTCGACGACTGCATTTCATTTGAGAAAGAAGGGCGCCTGCCCGGGCTGGAATTCGAACTGGGGCGCGAGATGGCGGTGGAAGAAAAAGCCGCCCAGCGGCAACTGTGCGCGGGCCTGACGCAGCGCCAGCGCGAGGACCGCCTCGGCTACCTGGCCACCGCCGCCAAGGCGGGCGTGCCCGGTGCCGCCACCCTGTTCCTGTCGGAAGGCCCGTTCGGCGACCGCAGCGCGCTGCGCAACCGTCCCGACGATCCGCTGGTACAGGCGTGGAAGCGGCAAGCCATCGCCCAGCTGAAGGCGCAGGCGGACGAGGCGGAACTGAGCAGCGTGGCTACCCTGATGATGGCGTACCTGCGCGATGGCGAGGTGGTGCAGAAGGATGCGCCGCAAGCGTATGGCTACCTGCTGGCCCTGCGCCTGGTGTACGACGACATCCTGACGCCGGGCGCCACCAATCCCTACCAGGACGAGTACTGGCACTGGCTGCAGGCGGAACTGACGCCGGAGCAGCAAACGGCTGCCAGCGCCAGGGCGCAAGCCATCGCGGCGAAATATCGCCAGCATGCGGGGCGTCCCGCGCACGGTTGAGCTGGCAAGGCGGCTGCGCCTTGCCGGTGGATCGCTGGTTAAATAAGGAAACTAGCCGATGACGACGCGCCGGCTGGCCGTGTTCGTCGTCGGTTGGCCGCTGGGGCCGTAGAAATTGCCGCTCTGGGCCGGGGGGCGCATGGCGTTCAGGGCGCCTTGCGTATGTAGCATGTGCTTGTTGACGAGCAGGCTGTTCAGCCTGTTCTGTTCCTTGGCTTCGCGCGTCGTCTCGAGCAGGGCTTTCCACAGGGGCGCCGCTTCCGCTTCGCCGGCGCCGACCAGCCAGTCTTCCATGCCCGCTTCGGCGGCCGTGAAGCCGGCTGCCGCCAGCGCCTGGTGGCGTTGCGCCGCCAGCTGGCTCAATTGTCCCACCAGTGCCGTCTTGCGCGCCGTGAGCTCCGTGATCGCATCGATGTCAGCGGCAACCAGATGCCGCTGTTCTTCTTTCATCAATGCCAGCAATGTGGTCATGAGCTGTTGCTCGTCGCGCAGGCTGGAAAACGGAGTCACTGATTGCATGAGGAAACCTATCTATTTCGTGAGTGCAGCAAGTCCTTGACCGTGTCGAGGAGACCGTCCGCCACTTTTTCTGAGTTGACCTGGAACTGGCCGTCGGCGATCGCCAGCTTGATGCGTTCGACCTTTTTCGTGTCGAACACGGCGCCGCTGCCGGCAGTTGCACTGGCCGCTAATGCCTGTCCTTGCGGCGACAGGCGTACATTGTCCGACGTCGTCGGTGTTGCCTGGGCTTTCTCGGCATTCCGGGCGCCGGAGGTGCTCGCGGGCGCCACCGGCAGGCCGGGATTGCTTTTAATGGTGTTGTCGGTAATTTTCACAGCGTGATCCTCGTCTGGTCGAAGTCAAAAAACTCCGGGATATGTGTCATTATCGGCACCTTCTTCCGAAACTTTAGTGCGCCAGACCACAATATCGCTGTCCATCCGTGTTCAGAATGCTACTTCGACCATCCCCCCGGCCCGCGCCACGCCGCTGATCTGCTGGCCGCTCTGCGTGCGTACCTGCACCGTCTGGCCATCGCCGGCGCTGCCGATGGCGCGTCCTTCTGATGCTACCTGGAAACCGTTGCCACTGGAAACGACACGCACCAGCTGGCCCTGCATCACCACCGGCTTGCGGCGCAGGGTGTCGAGGCGCATCGGCGTGCCCGGTGGCAGGGAAATATTCGTGCTGGCGCCGACCACCTGGGCCATGTCCGTGGCGATGCCTGCCGGCAACGCGGCCAGGTCGCCCTGCATCGTCACCAGCTGGCTGGCGTCGATGGCTTGCCCTTGCGCCAGCGGCACGGCGCTGGCCACATAGTCGCCGACGACGGCCACGTTCGCTTGCAGATAGATGGTCCAGTTGCTGGGCGCCGTGCAGCGCACGCCGACGGTGGTCTTGCCCCAGGCGCGGGCGCCCGGCGCCATGAACGCTTGCGGCGCGGGACAGGCAGCCAGGTTCAGGCGCGGATCGACGGCGCCGACGGTGACCGTCACCTTGCCGGGCAAGCCGTTGCTTTGCACTTGCAGGAATTGTTCCACGCTGTTGCGCAGCGCTTCCGGCGTCTGCCGGCCGGCGTTTTGCGCCTGGGCCAGCAGTGGCAGGGCGGCAAGAGCGAAGAGGAAAGCAAGCGGTGTTTTCATGGTGATAGGTCTCTGGAATACTGCCATGATAGTGCGCGCCGCCCCGTTCGAAGCGCCGATTAAGGGGTAAAAGTATGGTCTGATCCGGCGATGGCCGTGCCGGTGGGCACCGTACTATGTTTCCTGTCATCACTAATCCGCCATCCTTCCGCCATCTTGGGCGCCAGTGGCAGATCTTTCCGGAGCCTGACATGATAGGGAAACTCGACGATTACATGCGCTTCAACGAGACGGCGCTGAGCCTGCGCTCGACGCGCCAGGAATTGCTCGCCTCGAATATCGCCAATGCCGACACGCCCAATTACAAGGCGCGCGATGTCGATTTCGCCGCCGCCCTGAAGGGCGCGATGGCGCGCAAGGATGGCGTGCCGCCGGCCCTGAAGGGCACGGCGCCGCAGCATATGCCGGGCAAGGGCGTGGCCGCAGCTGCGGGCGCAGCCGGTGGCGGCAAGGTCGAGACCCTGGCCGACGGCACACCGCTGCTGTACCGCGCGCCGGCCCAGGGCGCCGTCGATGGCAATACGGTGGACATGGATCTCGAGCGCAACGCCTTTGCCGACAATGCCATCCGCTACGAGGCTGCCGTGACCTTCCTCAACTCGCAGATCAAGGGCATGCTGACGGCCATCCAGGGAGGACAATAATCATGTCGCTATTTAATATCTTCAATGTTTCCGGTTCGGCCATGAGCGCCCAGGCGCAGCGCCTGAACACGGTGGCCAGCAACCTGGCCAATGCCGACAGCGCCACCAGCGCCACGGGCGAAGCCTACCGCGCCAAGCAAGTGGTATTCGAAGCCGTGCCCATGGCCAACGGCGCCACGGCCGTCAAGGTGCAGAAGGTGATCGAAGATCCGTCGCCGATGAAGCTGGTCTACGACCCGAAGAACCCGCTGGCCGACGAGAAGGGCTACGTCACCATGCCGAACGTGAATACGGTCGACGAGATGGTCAACATGCTGTCGGCCTCGCGCTCGTACCAGACCAACGTGGAAACCATGAACGCGGCCAAGTCGCTGCTCCTGAAAACCCTCACCCTCGGCCAATAAGGCTGACTGATCATTATGGCAACCATCGATACGAGCAACACCGTCACCACCGACCTGATGGCGACGATGAATCCGAAGAAGACGACGGCCGAGGCAGGCAGTGTCGAAGCGGAAACGAACAAATTCCTCACCCTGCTGGTCACGCAGCTGAAAAACCAGGACCCGATGAATCCGCTGGACAATGCGCAATTGACCAGCCAGCTGGCGCAACTGTCCACGGTGACGGGCGTCAACAAGCTCAACACGACACTGGAAACCCTGAAGGCCAGCTACCAGCAAGCTGAATCGATGCAGGCAGCCAATATCATCGGCCATGGCGTGTTGACGGCGGGCAAGGACATCAACCTGAGCAAGAGCGCCGCGCTGCTGGGCGTGGACCTGGCCACGGCTGCCGACAAGGTCAAGGTCGTCATCTACAAGGATGGCAAGGAAGTCCATTCCATCGACCTGGGCGCGCAGGCGGCGGGCACCTTGCCGCTGGGCTGGAACGGTTCCACCGCCGACCTCGACAAGGATGGCAAGCCGGTCGTGCTGGCCGACGGCGCCTATACCTTCACGGTGGAAGCGACGCGCGGCGGTACCAAGCTCAAGGATGCTACGGCGCTGATGTTCGGTTCCGTCGCCAGCGTGTCGACGGGCGCGAATGGCGTGAAATTGAATGTCCCGGGCGTGGGCAGCATCACCATGGCCGACGTGAAACAGATTCTGTAAGCCGCTTCCCCTTAGCGTGACCCTCTACCCCTAATATCTACCAGGAGAACACAATGTCTTTCCAACAAGGCCTGAGCGGCTTGAATGGCGCCGCCAAATCGCTGGACGTCATCGGCAACAACATCGCCAACTCGTCGACCGTGGGTTTCAAGCAATCGCAGGCCCAGTTCGCCGACATTTATGCCAACTCGCTGTATGGCGTGGGCGGCAACCAGGCGGGGATCGGCGTGGCGGTCTCGCAAATCGCCCAGCAATTCAACCAGGGTAACCTGGAAACGTCGTCGAATCCCCTGGACATCGCCATCAATGGCGGCGGCTTCTTCCGTACCAGCGTCAACGGCGCCGTCCAGTACTCGCGCAATGGCCAGTTCCAGGTCGACAAGAGCGGCTTCATCGTCAACGCCCAGCTGGCGCAGCTGACCGGCTATGCGGCCGATGTCAACGGCAAGATCGTTGCCGGCGCCGTCGTGCCCCTGCAGATCGACCAGTCGGACATGAAGCCCCAGGCAACGACCAAGATCGACACGCAAGTGAACCTCAATTCGAATACGGCCATGCCGACCACGGTGCCGTTCAAGTCGACGGACGACACCTCGTACAGCAAGTCGTTCCCCGTCGAAGTCTTCGATTCGCTGGGCAATTCCCACATCATGTCGAATTTCTACGTCAAGACGGGCACCAACACCTGGGACGTCTACTCGGCCGTTGACGGCACGGAAGTGACCAGCATGAAGGCTGCGGCCGCCCTGCAGACGGACCCTGCCTCGCTGGCCGCGCGCGCCGCCTACCAGGCCGCCGCCACGGCCGTGCCGCTGGTGCCGGCCAACGTGACGGCCGCCGCCGTCGCCTACGGCAATGCGGTCGGTGCCGCCGTCTCCGCCGCCGCGGCCGCCGCGGGCGCCACGCCGGCGCAGCTGGCCGCCATCGCCGCCACCTACGGCAGCGCCGTGCCGAACGGCGTCAACTCGAGCCGCACGCCCGACCAGATCGACGCGGCCATTCGCGCCGTGACCGTGGTGCCGGCCGTCAAGACCGGTTCGCTGGTCTTCAACACGGTCGGCAGCCTGGACCGGGCCGCCATGCTGGCGCTGACGCCGCCGCAAACCTTGCCCGTCACCGTCAACCTGCCGATCTTCCCCGCCACGGGCGCGAATGCGACCCTGTCGGTGCAGGTCGATTTCAGCAAATCGACCCAGCTGGGCACGGCCACGGCGGAAAAGAAAACGGAAGCGGACGGCTACAAGGCGGGTCAATTGAGCCAATTCATCGTCGGCGACGACGGCATCATCCAGGGCCAGTACAACAATGGCAAGACGCGCGCGCTGGGCCAGGTGGTGTTGAGCAACTTTACCAACCCGAACGGCCTGGAACCGCTGGGCAACAACGCCTGGGTGGAAAGCTCGGCCTCGGGCAAGCCCATCACGGGCGAGCCGAAGACTGGCACCCTGGGCAACTTGCGCGCCTCGGCCGTGGAAGTGTCGAACGTCGACCTGACGGCGGAACTGGTCAACATGATCACGGCCCAGCGCGCCTACCAGGCGAATGCGCAGACCATCAAGACGCAGGATTCCGTCCTGCAAACCTTGGTCAACCTGCGTTAATAGTACCGGGGTCAGACCCGCCGGGTCTGACCCCAGCTTTCTGCCTTGGGTTGAAGGCAACAGGAGAAATAAAAAATGGACCGTCTCATCTACACCGCCGGCTCGGGCGCCAAGCACATCCTGGACAAGCAGGCGACCACGGCGAACAACCTGGCGAACGCCACCAGCACGGGTTTCCGCGCCCAGCTCGACTCGTTCCGCGCCGTGCCCGTGGTGGCCGATGGCATGATGCCGACGCGCGCCTTCGTCGTCGATTCGACGGTCGGTTCCGATTTTACGCAAGGTCCGATGCAGCACACGGGCCGCGCGCTCGACGTGGCCGTGGAAAATGGCGGCTGGATCGCGGTGCAGTCGGCCGACGGTTCCGAAGCCTACACGCGCAACGGCGCCCTGAAGCTCAATGAAAACGGCATGCTGCAAACGCAGGGCGGGCTGATGGTGCAGGGCGATACGGGCCCCATGGCCATTCCGCCCGGCGTGACGGTGGCCATCGCCAGCGATGGCACGGTGGGGACGATTTCCACCGACGTGCCGCCAGGCCCGTCGACGGTGCTGGGACGCATCAAGCTGGTCAACCCGCCGGAGCAGCAGCTGGTGCGCGGCGACGACGGCCTGTTCCGCCTGAAGGATGGCACGGTGGCGCAAGCCGACCAGGCCGTCAAACTGACCACCGGTGCTCTGGAAGGCAGCAATGTCAGCCCCGTCGACTCGATGGTCAGCATGATCGCCCTGGCGCGCCAGTTCGAAACGCAAATGAGCTTGTTGAAGAATGCCGAGAATAACGCGGCGAAAGCCACCCAGATCCTCGCTTTGAATTGATGGGGGCCACCGCATAATGGTCACATAGAAATAGTCTACAGGGCTGCTGAGCGCTGTTATTGGAGAAAAATCATGATTCGTTCCCTTTGGATTGCCAAAACCGGCCTGGAAGCGCAGCAGACGCAGATGGACGTGATCGCCAATAACCTGGCCAACGTCAGCACCACGGGCTTCAAGAAGTCGCGCGCCGTGTTTGAAGACTTGCTGTACCAAAACGTGCGCCAGCCGGGCGCGCAATCGTCGCAGCAAACCCAGCTGCCATCGGGCTTGCAGATCGGCACGGGCGTGCGCACCGTGGCCACCGAACGCATCCATACGCAGGGCAATCCCCAGGCTTCCGGCAATTCGCGCGACGTGATGGTCAACGGCACCGGTTTCTTCCAGGTGCTGATGCCGGACGGCGCCACCGCCTACACGCGCGACGGCTCGTTCCAGACGGATGCCAACGGCCAGCTGGTGACGTCCGAAGGCTTCGTCATCCAGCCCGCCATCACCGTGCCGACCAATGCGCTGAGCCTGACCGTGGCGCGCGACGGCACCGTGTCCGTCACCTTGCCCGACACCGTTGCGCCATCGCAAATCGGCTCGCTGCAGCTGACCACCTTCGTCAATCCCGCCGGCCTGGAATCGAAGGGCGAAAACCTGTACATGGAAACGGGCGCTTCCGGCGTGGCGCAAACCAACACCCCGGGCACGAATGGCGCCGGCGTGCTGATGCAGGGCTATATCGAGACGTCGAACGTCAACGTGGCCGAAGAGATGGTCAACATGATCCAGACGCAGCGCGCCTACGAGATCAACAGCAAGGCCATCACCACATCCGATCAAATGCTGCAGAAATTGTCGCAACTTTAATTTTCATAGTCGTCATGCCATCCGCCGCCGGATGGCAGCGGAGGTTCGCCATGCAATACCCCATCATCGCTTTGTTCTCCGCAGTCCTGCTGTCCGGCTGCGCCATCACGCCTACGTCCATCGTGCAATATCCGACCACCACGCGCGCGCCGATGCCGGAACCCGTGGTCGTCAACAATGGCTCCATCTACCAGCCGTCGACCTACCGTCCCGCCTTCGAAGACCGCCGCGCGCGCCACGTGGGCGACACCATGACGATCGCCATCACCGAGCGCACGAATGCCGTCAAGGCGGGCGCCAGCTCCGGCAACAAGTCGGGCAGCGTGGGCTTTTCCACGCCCGGCATCGCCCAGGGCCGCTTCGGCGGCACCGTGGCGGCGAATGGCGCGACGAAATTTGCCGATGGCGACAACCAGTCCGCCAGCAACACGTTTTCCGGCACGATCGGCGTGACGGTGATCGAGGTATTGCCAAACGGAAACCTGATCGTTGCCGGCGAAAAACAGATCGCCATGAACAAGGGCACGGAATTCATCCGCTTCTCGGGCATGGTCAATCCGGATACCATCGGCACGGGCAACGTCGTGCCCTCGACCCAGGTGGCCGAAGCGCGCGTCGAATACCGCACCAACAGCCAGATAGACCGCGCCGAAATGGCCTCGATGGCGTCGCGCTTCTTCCTCAGCCTGCTGCCATTCTGATCATGGCCACGTTGACTCTCCCCCGCTTCTTCGCCATCTGCGGCCTGGCTGCCTCGCTGCTGGCACCCGTGGCGCAAGCCGAGCGCATCAAGGACCTGGCCAGCATCGCCGGCGTGCGCCAGAATCAGCTGATGGGCTATGGCCTCGTCGTCGGCCTCGACGGCAGCGGCGACCAGACCACGCAAACCCCGTTCACCATCCAGAGCGTGGCGGCGATGCTGCAGCAGCAAGGCATCAACTTGCCGCAAGGCACGAGTTTGCAGTTGAAAAACGTGGCCGCCGTGATGGTGACGACGGCCTTGCCCGCGTTTGCCCAGCCGGGCCAGTTGCTCGACGTGACGGTATCGTCGATGGGCAATGCGAAAAGCTTGCGCGGCGGCACTTTATTGATGACCCCATTGAAGGGCGCCGATGGCCAGGTGTACGGCATGGCGCAAGGCAATGTGCTGGTGGGCGGCGTGGGCGCGCAGGCGGCCGGCAGCTCCGTCGTCATCAACCACCTGAGCGTGGGACGCATCTCGGGCGGCGCTACCGTCGAGCGCAGCGTGCCTTCGGCGCTGGGCGCCAACAACACCATCCGCCTGGAATTGAATGCCACCGATTTCGCCACCGCCAGCCGCGTGGTCGATGCCATCAACAGCCGCTACGGCGCCGGCACGGCCGCCGCGCTCGACGGCCGCGTGATCCAGGTGCAGTCGCCCAGCGGCAGCGACCAGCGCGTGTCCTTCCTGGGGCAGCTGGAAAGCATCGAAGTCAATCCGGCCCGCCTGGCGGCCAAGGTCATCATGAATGCGCGCACCGGTTCCGTCGTGATGAACCAGTCCGTGACCCTGGAAACGTGCGCCATTTCGCACGGCAACCTGTCCGTCACCATCAATGTCGAGCCGCAGGTGAGCCAGCCGGCGCCGCTGTCGGGCGGGCGCACGGTGGTCACGCAGACGGCGCAGATCGATATCAAGAAGGAACCGGGCAAGGTCATGCTGGTCAAGGGCGGCGCCTCGCTGTCCGACGTGGTCAAGGCCCTGAACGCCATCGGTGCCTCGCCGCAAGACTTGCTGGCCATCCTGCAGGCGATGAAGGCGGCCGGTTCGCTGCGCGCCGAACTTGAAATCATTTGATGGACACGCCATGATCAGTCAAACCGACCTCAGCAATACCGCCGCCTATGACGTGAAAGGCATGGATGGCTTGCGCCAGTCCGCCAAGGCGAAGGACCCCGCCGCCCTGAAAGAGGCGGCCACGCAATTCGAAGCCATGTTCATCAACATGATGATGAAGAGCATGCGTGAAGCGACGCCGCAGGACGGCATCATGGATAGCCAGCAAAGCAAGATGTACACCTCGATGCTGGACCAGCAGACGAGCCAGAACCTGGCCAAGCGCGGTACGGGCCTGGCGGACGTGCTGATCCGCCAGCTGTCGTCGTCGAACCAGGCGCTGGCCGCCGACGGCGCCGAAGCGCCGTCGCCCCGCTCCTCGAGCATGGCGCAGGCGCTGGCCGCCTTCCGCCAGCAGCAGGGCGCCCTCACCGATGGGGTGGCCGCGGCCGGCAGCGGCAAGACCCTGAGCGACAAGGCCAATGCCACGCAGGCGCCGCACGTGCGCGCCTTCCAGGAAAAGCTGGGCGTGCATGCGGAAGAAGCCAGCCGCGCCACCGGCATCCCGGCCAAGTTCATGCTGGGCCAGGCGGCGCTGGAAACGGGCTGGGGCAAGCGCGAAATCATCGCCCGCGACGGCAGCAGCAGCCACAACCTGTTCGGCATCAAGGCATCAAGCGACTGGAAGGGCAAGGTCACGGAAGCCGTCACCACGGAATACGTGAATGGCAAGGCGCAGCGCAAGGTGGAAAAATTCCGCGCCTACGACAGCTACGCGGACAGCTTCAAGGATTATGCACAGTTGATTACCAACAACAAACGCTACGAAAAAGTGCTGGCCAGCGCGGGCGACGCCAGCACGTTCGCCCAGGGCTTGCAGAAAGCCGGCTATGCGACGGACCCGAATTACGCTGCCAAACTGACAAAAATCATCAAGAATTCGCTGGTCGGCTAAGCCGCGTCCATACCCTTGTGCAGGTCGCGCGCTTCAAGTTTTCGCCGCGGCTGCCGTAAATACATTTGACGGTAACCAATAAGACACCATGACTTCGAATCTACTCAGCATCGGTAAGAGCGGTTTGCTTGCAGCGCAGGTGGGCCTGTCGACGACCGGGCATAACATCACCAATGCCAACGTGGACGGCTACAACCGCCAGGTGGTGCTGCAGCAGACGGCGCAGTTCAACAATGCCGGTTATGGCTTTGTTGGCAATGGCACCGAGGTATCGCAAGTCAAGCGCCAGTACGACGGTTTCATGGCGGCCCAGGTGAATGGCGCGCAGTCGGCCACCAGTTCGCTCGACGCCTACTACACGCAGATCAGCCAGATCGACAATATGCTGGCCGACCCCACGGCCGGGCTGTCGCCGGCGATGGCCGATTTCTTCAAGGGCGTGCAGGATTTCAGCTCGAATCCCTCGTCCGTGTCGTCGCGCCAGGCATTGCTGTCGAGCGCAAACTCGCTGACCGCGCGTTTCCAGGGCCTCAGCGCGCGCCTGACGGAAATCGGCGACGGCGTCAATTCGCAGATCACCTCGAACGTCAAGGTGATCAATTCCTACGCCAAGCAGATCGCGGAACTCAATACCGCGATTACCAACCTGACCGTGAATGAAAGCAATCAGCCCAACGATTTGCTGGACCAGCGCGACCAGCTGATCACGGAGTTGAACAAATACGTCAAGGCAACGGTTCAGCCTGGCGCCGGCAACTCGATTACCGTCTCGATCGGCTCGGGTCAGCCGCTGGTGGTGGGCAACAAGAACTTTGAACTGGCCACCACGCCGTCGCCGACGGACCCGAACCGCCTGGACGTGGGCTATGTGACGGGCACTTCCGTCACCAAGCTGTCGGAAAGTTCCCTCAGCGGTGGTGCGCTGGGCGGCTTGCTGGAGTTCCGCAGCGGCAGCCTGGACCGCATCCAGAATTCGCTGGGCAAGGTCGCCATCGCACTGGCTTCCTCCTTCAATGAACAGCACAAGCTGGGCCAGGACTTGAATGGCGACATGGGGGGCGACTTCTTCAAGTTGCCCGATCCCGTCATCGGCGCCGACTACCGCAACAATGCGACCAGCACCACCGTGCTGTCGGCCAAGGTCAGCGATCCGACCAAGCTGACGGCCAGCGATTATGCCGTCAAGTATGACGGCGCCAATTATGTGGTGACGCGCCAGAGCGATGGCGCGAAAACGACCATCAACCCGTATCCGCAGACGGTGCCGCAGACCATCGACGGCGTGGACTTCTCGATCACGGGCGCGGCTGCCGAAGGCGACAACTTCATGGTCAGGCCGACGGCGCACGGCGCTTCCGACCTGGCCGTGGCGATTACCGACCGCAACAAGCTGGCCGCCGGCGCGCCGATCGCCACGGGCGCGCCCGTCAGCAATACGGGCAGCGGCAAGTTGGGCGCAGGTAGCGTGGACAAGGCGTATTTAACGCCGGGCAACGCGTTGACGGGCACCGTCACCTTGACGTACGACAAGGCGACCACTTCGCTGTCGGGTTTCCCGGCGGGCCAGGCCGTGACGGTGAAAGGCTTGAACGGCGCCACCACCACGTATCCGGCCGGCACGGCGAACATCCCGTACACGGAAGGCGACAGTTTCAGCTTTGGCGGCATCAACGTCAACATGACGGGCGCGCCCGCGCAGGGCGATAAATTCACCATCGCGCCGAACTCGGGCGGCGTGGGCGACAACCGCAATGCCTCCCTGCTGGCGGGCTTGCAGACGAAGAACATTCTCGATGGCGGCAAGGCCACGTTCCAGGGCTCGTACGCGGAAACCGTCAGCTATGTCGGCAACAAGACGCGCGAAGTACAGGTCAGCGGCCTGGCCAGTCTTGCGTTATTGCAACAAACCAGCACGCAGCAGCAGGCCGTTTCTGGCGTCAACCTCGATGAAGAGGCGGCCAACCTGCTGCGCTACCAGCAAGCCTACCAGGCTTGTGGCAAGGTCATGCAGATCGCCAGTACCCTGTTCGACGTGGTCATCGGCCTCGGACGTTAATTATTCAAGCGGCGGCGCATAGCGCCCCGCCGCCATCAGGAAGGGCAGCATCATGCGCATCAGTACCAAAATGATCTATGACGCGGGCAGCACGCAGCTGAACAATCTGCAGGGCGCGTTGAACCGCACCCAGATGCAGCTGTCGGCGAATCGCCGCAACCTGACGCCGGCCGACGACCCGATCGCCTCGGCGCGCGCGCTGGAAGTGACGCAGTCACAGACGATCAACACGCAATTCGTGACGAACCGCTCGAACGCCAAGAATTTCCTGTCGCAGGAAGAGCTGGCGCTGGCCAGCACCACCTCGCTGATCGCCGACGTGCAGCAACTGGTGCTGAAGGCTGGTAATCCGGCATTGAAGGATATCGACCGCCAGAGCCTGGCCACGGAGCTGAAAGGCCGCTTGACCGACCTGATGGGCATCGCCAACACGTCCGACAACGCGGGCGGCTACCTGTTTTCCGGCTACAAATCGACCACCCAGCCGTTCAGCCAGACGCCGGGCGGCGCCACCTATGTGGGCGACCAGGGCCAGCGCGAACTGCAAGTGGGCTCGGCCCGCTACCTGGCCACCAGCGACTCAGGCGCGACCGTATTCGAGAACAATTTGACGGGCAACGGCAAGTTCACCACGGCGGCCGATCCGGATAACTTCACGCGCGGCGGCGCCGGCATCATTTCCGGCGGCACCGTCACCGATCCCACCAAGTTGACGGGGCACAAGTACTCGATCGACTTCCAGGTGACGGGCACGGGCACGGATGCAAAGACGACCTACACCGTGACGGACGTGACCCTGGGCCAGACCATCCCGAATCCCGCCGTGCCGGTGGCCTACAAGTCGGGCGACGCCATCAACTTTGACGGCCAGCAAGTCAATGTCGCGGGCAAGCCGGCCGACCTGGACAAGTTCACCCTGGAGCCCAGCAGCAAGGAATCGATCTTTACCACGATTACCAACCTGATCGGCGCACTGGGCCAGCCGGCTTCGGGCGACGCTGGGCAGGCGCGCCTGACGGCCAGCCTGAACTCGGCGCACGATCTGCTCGACACGGCCTACGACAACGTGCTGTCGGTGCGCGCGGAAGTCGGTTCGCGCCTGAAGGAACTCGATACCCTCGACAGCGCCGGCGACGACCTCGACCTGCAATATGCAAGCACCCTGTCGGGCTTGCAGGATCTGGACATGGTGAAGGCGATTTCCCTGTTCAGCCAGCAGCAGATCACCCTGCAGGCGGCGCAGAAGTCGTTTACCTCGATCTCGGGCCTGTCGCTGTTCAACTACATCAGCTAAGCGGTCCGCAGCGCAGCAGGACCGGCAAGCCGGGGCAGGGAGGCCATCTCCCGCCCCGGCTTTTTTGCGTCCGCAAGATGGCCGTCTTGACAAGGTATGCAGTCAAACTGTGCAGTCTACCTGTCTATCTGTTATAGTAGAGGCTGTTGATCCACCACACGGCTAGCATGCGCACCCCACAAGAAGACCACGAACAAGTTCTGCAACTGGCCGGCGAATTGCGCATCCTGGTCGGCAAATTGCGCCGCCGCCTGCGCGAAGAGGCGCACCTGGGCGATGTCAGCATGTCGCAGGCATCCGTGCTCAGCCGCCTTGAGCGCGACGGTCCCGCTACAGCCAGCAGCCTGGCGCGCGCCGAAGGCATGCGGCCCCAGTCGATGGCCGCCACCGTGCAAGCGTTGACGGAGGCGCAGATGGTGACGGGCTCGCCCGATCCGGCTGACGGTCGGCAAACCATCTTGACCTTGACGGACAGCTGCCGCGCCTGGATCGCGGCCAGCCGCGCCGCGCGCGAAGACTGGCTGGCGCGCACCATTGAAACCCGGCTCACGCCGGACGAAGTCACCGAATTGAACCATGCGGTGGCATTGCTCAAACGCTTGGCGGAGTGATCCGCTGAATTTTTCACCACGACCCCGGCAAGGAGCCCGCACGCCCAGATGAACAACACATTCCGTTCGCTACGCATTCCCAATTACCGTATCTGGGCCGGCGGCGCCCTCGTGTCGAATATCGGCACGTGGATGCAGCGCACGGCGCAGGATTGGCTGGTGCTGAGCGAATTGACGCAGCACAATGCCAGCGCCGTCGGCATCGTCATGGCCTTGCAATTCGGCCCGCAACTGCTGTTGCTGCCGCTCACTGGCATGGCGGCCGATTTGCTCGACCGCAGGAAATTGCTGCTGTGCACGCAGGCGGCCATGGGCTTGCTGGCGCTGGGACTCGGGATATTGTGCATCAGTGGACAGGTAGCACTGTGGCACGTGTATGTGTTTGCTTTCCTGCTGGGCTGCGTGACGGCCTTCGATTCGCCCGTGCGCCAGACTTTTGTTGCCGAAATCGTCGGCGAGGAAGACCTGACGAATGCCGTGGCGCTCAATTCCACCTCGTTCAATGCGGCGCGCATGCTGGGCCCGGCTGTCGCCGGCTTGCTGATCAGCAGCGTCGGCAGCGGCTGGGTCTTCATCATCAACGCCGTCTCGTTTGCCGCCGTGATCGGTTCGCTGTTGCTGCTGCGCGTGGAATTGCTGCGCCGCGCGCCGCGCCTGAAGGCCACGCGCGCCAGCCTGGGCGAGGGTTTCCGCTACGTGCGCCAGCGGCCCGACCTGATGGCCATCCTGCTGATGCTGTTCCTGATCGGCACCTTTGGCCTGAACTTCCCCATCTTCCTGTCGACCATGTCGGTGACGGCCTTCCATGCGGGTGCCGGCCAGTATGGCGTGCTCAGTTCGATCATGGCGTGCGGCTCCGTGGCCGGCGCCCTGCTGGCGGCGGGACGCGGCCAGCCCACGCTGGCCTTGCTGCTGGGGGCGGCGGCGCTGTTCGGCCTGGCCAGCGCGCTGGCCGCCGTGATGCCCAATTACTGGCTGTTCGGCATGATGCTGGTGCTCATCGGCATCGCCGCGCAAACCTTTACCACCAGCGTCAACAGCAGCGTGCAACTGTCGACGGCACCCGCCATGCGGGGCAGGGTCATGGCCATCGTGCTGGCCATCTCGGCGGGCGGCACGCCGCTGGGCGCGCCCATCGTGGGCTGGGTGGCGGACACCTTCGGCCCGCGCTGGGCGCTGGGCATCGCCGCCCTGTCGGGCCTGGCGGCGGCCCTCGTCGGCGTGCGCTACCTGGTCAAGCATCACCAGTTGCGCCTGAATGCCGACTTGCGGCGCTGGCGCTTCGCGCTCAGCAGCGACCAGCCCTGAGGCGGCCAATCAGGGCGGCAGCAGGCCCGTGCGGGCGGCCGCCAGGATGGCGCCGCTCAAGCCGTCGAGCAGGCCGGACGCGGCGCGCGCCGTATGCCAGTGCAGGGGCACATCCAGTGGCGTACCGGGCAGCAGTTCGACCAGGCTGCCATTGTCGAGATGGGGCTGGATCAGCGCCTGCGGGTGCAAGCCCCAGCCCATTCCCGCCAGGGCGGCCGTGACGAAGGCGTGCGACGAGGGCAGGGCATGGCGTGGCAATTCCACGTGCCGGTGGCACAGGCGCCGCACCCAGCGCGCCTGCAGCTCATCCTTGGTATTGAAGACGAGGCTGGGTGCCAGCGCCAGGCTGGCGGCGCCCACGCCGTTGGCAAAATAGCGCTGCAGGAAGGCGGGACTGGCGGCCGCCAGGTAGCGCATGGCGCCCAGCGGGCGGCTGTTGCAGCCCGATGCGGGCCGGGCCGTGGCGCTGACGGCCGCCAGCACGGCGCCGCTGCGCAGCCATTCGGCCGTATGGTCCTGGTCGTCGACGGCCACTTGCAGCAGCACCGGGTGCCCGGCCGCAAAGGCGGCGATGGCGGGCGCCAGCCAGGTGGCCAGGCTGTCGGCGTTCACGGCGATGGGCACGCTGGCGCGCGACTGCCCCTGCGCTGCCAGCGCCGGCAAGGTCCCCTGCAGATCCTGTTCCAGCAGCTGCACCTGGTCCACGTGCTGGCACAAGCGCCGGCCCGTTTCCGTGGCGCGGCAGGGCTGGTCGCGTATCACCAGCGCGCAGCCGACGCGCTCTTCCAGCAGGCGGATGCGCTGCGAAATGGCCGATGGCGTCACGTGCAAGGCGCGCGCCGCGCGCTCGAAACTGCCTTCGCGGATGACGGCGGCCAAGGCAGCGAGGGCGGCATAATCGAGCATGGATGAAGTTTTCCTTAACTAGCTGTAGAAAAGGTAGTTTGCCTTCATTCCTTCCGGCTGGCAAGATCGCCGCATGACACTCTCGACCGCCACCACACCACTGTTTTTTCCCGTCTTTTTCCAGGGCTTGACCCTGGGCCTGGGCCTCATCGTTGCCATCGGCTCGCAAAATGCCTTTGTCTTGCGGCAAGGCTTGCGCCGCGAACACGTGGGTGCCATCGTGCTGTTTTGCGCGCTGGCCGACGCGGCCCTGATTGCCGCCGGCGTCCTGGGCATGGCCAGTGCGCTGGGGCAGCGACCCTTGCTGGCCAGCGCGCTGGCGCTGGGCGGCGCCGTCTTCCTGGCCGGCTACGGTTGGCAAGCCCTGCGGCGCGCCCGCCGGCCGCAGCAGTTGCGCGCCGCCGAGGGGGGCGCGGGACTGGGCCTGGCGGCCATCCTGGCTCAGGCGGCGGCTTTTACCTTGCTCAACCCGCATGTGTATCTGGATACGGTATTGCTGGTGGGAAGTATTGGCGCCCAGCAGCCGGGCGCGCTGCGCGGCTGGTTTATTGTTGGCGCGAGCGCGGCCAGCCTGCTGTGGTTTGCAGCGCTGGGATATGGCGCGCGCTGGCTGGCGCCGTGGTTTGCGCGGCCGCGGGCCTGGCAAGTGCTCGATGGCTTGATCGGCGTCACCATGTTCGTGCTGTCCGCGCTGTTGCTGCGCCACGCGCTGGGCTGGTAGCCCTGATCAGCGCGCGGGCGGCAGCGGTGCCGGTGCAGGCGCTGCCGGGCGCAGGGGATTCGGTGGCGCGGGCGGCGGCGGCCGGTCGCGCGTGGCAAAGCCGCGCGGCAGCAAGCGCGCCGTTTCTATGCCGCGCAGGAACATGTTCTGGAAGGGCGTGGCCAGGTAGGGCAGGACCATGCCGATCACCAGCAAGCCCACGCCCAGGGTGACGGGGAAGCCGATACCGAAAATGTTCAGCTGCGGTGCGGCGCGCGTCAAGATGCCCAGCGCCACGTTGGTCAGCAGCAAGGCAGCGATGATGGGCAGGGAAATTTGCAGGCCGGAACGGAAGATTTCCCCACCCCAGGCCGCCAATTGCTGGAATCCCCCGCCGCTGATGGGACTCGATGAAATCGGCAGGCTGACAAAGCTTTCCGCCAGCGCCGCCAGCAAGACCAGGTGGCCGTTGACGGTCAAAAACATCAGGGTGGCCAGCATGACGAGGAACTGGCTGATGGCGGACGACCTGCCCTTGGTTTGCGGGTCGAAGAACGAGGCGAAGCCCAGGCCCATGGTGAGACTGCTGATTTCACCGGCCATTTCGATGGCGGAAAACACGATGCGGATGGAAAAGCCCATGGCCAGGCCCACCAGCATCTCTTGCGTGAGGATCAATAAGCCCGGCAAGGACATCGGGTTGACTGCAGGCAAGGCCGGCACGGTGGGGGCGATGATCATGGCCAGCAGCGCGCCCAGGCACACCTTCACGGTGGCGGGCACGGCTGCATTGCCAAACAGGGGGGCGGCCGCGATCAGGCCGAGGATGCGGCTAAGCGGCCACAGCAGTGCTGCGATCCACGTGTTCAGTTCGATGCTGGACAGGGTCAGCATGGCAACAAGCGCCGCACTAGCCCACCAGGTTCGGGATGCCCGTGAAGACCTGGCGCATGTAGTCGAGCATGACGGACAGCATCCACGGGCCCGCCACGACGAGGGCGACGAAGATGCCGACCAGCTTGGGGATGAAGGACAGGGTCGCCTCGTTGATCTGCGTGGCCGCCTGGAAGATACTCACGATCAAGCCGATGATGAGGGCGACGAGCAGCATGGGCGCGGCCACCATGAGCGTGATTTCCATCGCATGGCGGCCCAGGGTCATGACGCTTTCGGGTGTCATTGTATTTCCCCTAGTAAAAACTCTGTGACAGCGAGCCCAGCAGCAACTGCCAGCCATCGACCAGCACGAACAGCATCAGCTTGAACGGCAGCGAGATGGTGGCCGGCGACATCATCATCATCCCCATCGACATCAGCACGCTGGCGACCACCATGTCGATGATCAGGAAGGGGATGAAGATGGCAAAGCCGATCTGGAATGCCGTCTTCAGTTCGCTGGTGACGAAGGCGGGCACGAGGATGCGCAGCGGCACGTCTTCCGGGCCTTGCAGGGCAGGCGAGCGCGACATCTTGGCAAACAGGGCCAGGTCGGCCTGGCGCGTCTGCTTGAGCATGAAGGTTTTCAGGGGATCGACCCCCTTGTCCATCGCCTGCTGCATGCTGATCTTGTTTTCCTGGTAAGGCAGATACGCATCCGTATAAATCTTGTCGAACACGGGGCCCATGACGAACAGGGTCAGGAACAGGGCCAGTCCCACCAGCACCTGGTTCGGCGGCGCCGATTGCGTGCCGATGGCCTGGCGCAGCAGGGACAGCACGATGATGATGCGCGTAAAGCAGGTCATCATCAGCAAGGCCGCCGGCAGGAAGGTGAGCGACGTCATCAGGATGAGCGTCTGCACCGGCAACGAATAATTCTGGCCGCCGCCCGGCGCCGGTGTGCTGTTGAAGGCCGGGATGCCCGGCTGGGCCATGGCCCACAGCGGCAAGGCCAGGGCAGCTGCCGCCAGCAGCCAGGTCAGGGGAGTCTTCAGGGTGGACCACGCCATCTGCTGCTTATTTCCCATTGCGTTTTTCGATGGTCTGTTTCAGCCACTCGGAAAAATTGGCGGCCGCGGGGCCGTTTTGCGCCGTGGCCAGTTGCGGCAGATCGCCTTCCTGGCGCGGCATGGTGGCCAGCGCGTTGATCCTGCCGGGCGAGGCGCCGACGACGATCCACTGGTCGGCCACTTCGACGAGGACGATGCGTTCGCGTCCGCCCAGGTTGAGCGAGCTGACGACGCGCATCTTGTTGTTGCCGCCCATCACCTTGGGGCCATAGCGCTTCATGAACCAGGCCAGGCCGATCAGGAGGGCCAGCACGAACATCAGCGCGAGGATGGTTTGCAGCAGGCTGCCGGCCGAGCTGGTCGGCGCCATCGTCATCGGTGCGCCGGGCGGCATGGCGGGCAGGACGGCGGCAGGCGCGGCGTCCGGCACGGCTGCGGCAGGCGCGGCGGCCGGCAACGCCGCGGCGGCTGGCGGCGTCTCGCTGGCCGGCGCCACGGCAGCGCTGGCGGCGCTGGCCGCCGGTGCCGGGGCGGCTGCCGCTTCAGCTTGGGCAATGCTGCATGCCGCCAGGAGCGGCAGCACGGTGGAAATCAACAGGCCAGGCTTCATTTATTGAGTTTTCGGATACGTTCGGAAGGCGTGATGATGTCGGTCAGGCGGATGCCGAACTTGTCATTCACCACCACCACTTCGCCCTGGGCGATCAGGCAGCCGTTCACCAGCACGTCCATCGGTTCGCCGGCCAGGCCGTCGAGCTCGACCACGGAACCCTGTGCCAGTTGCAGCAGGTTCTTGATGGCGATCTTGGTGCGGCCCAGCTCGACCGTCAGCTGCACGGGAATATCGAGGATGAAATCGATATCGTTGTGCGTTTCCGACTTCGATGCCTGCTTGGAAAAGTCCTTGAACACGGCGGCGCTGGCCGCGCTGGCCGTATTGGCGGCCTGGTTCTGCAGCGCTTCGGCTTCCGCCTTGGCCTGCTCGGCAATGGCCGCGCCCCAATCGTCTTCCGCGCTTTGGTCGTCTTGGTTGTCAGACATGTGTTTCTCCTGTTGTACTGATGCGGACCGCAGCGGCCCGGGTAGGTATTTAGTGGTTATTCATGTTATCGGCATTTGCCAGCAACTTTTCAACTTTCAGCGCATATTGTCCGTTCAACACGCCGTACGTGCAATCCATCACGGGCACGCCGTCGACGGTGGCGGCGATCAGTTCGGGTATATTCAGCGGAATGATGTCGCCCACCTTCATGTTCAGGATTTCATCGAACGACACGCGCGCCGTGCCCAGCGAGGCCACCAGCTCGACTTCGGCGATCTGGATCTGCTGCGTCATCAGGCGGATCCAGCGCTTGTCCACTTCCAGCGCCTCGCCCTGCAGGCTCGAGGTCAGCGAATCGCGGATCGGCTCGATCATCGAATACGGCATGCAGAAGTGAATTTGTCCGGAAACGGAGCCCAGTTCCACCGTAAACGTGGACGCCACCACCACCTCGTTCGGCGTGGCGATGTTGGCGAACTGCGTGTTCATTTCTGAACGGATATATTCGAACTCGACGGGGAAGACCGGCTCCCACGACTTGGTATAGGCTTCGAAGACGATGTCGAGGATGCGCAGGATGATGCGCTGCTCCGTCTGCGTAAAGTCGCGCCCTTCGACGCGCGTATGGAAGCGTCCGTCGCCGCCGAACAGATTGTCGACCAGCAGGAAGACCAGGCCCGGATCGAAGACCATCAGGGCCGTGCCGCGCAGCGGCTTCATGTGCACCAGGTTCAGATTGGTCGGCACCACCAGATTACGGATGAACTCGCTGTATTTCGACACGCGCACGGAACCGACCGACACTTCGGCGCTGCGGCGCAGGAAGTTGAACAGGCCGACGCGCAGCAGCCGGGCGAAACGCTCGTTGATAATTTCCAACGTTGGCATCCGGCCGCGCACGATGCGCTCCTGGGTTGCCAGGTTGTAGGTACGAACTCCCGTGACATCTTCCGGCGCCTGCGCGTCGTCCTGGTCTCCGTTGACGCCCTTCAGAAGGGCATCGACTTCTTCCTGGGAGAGGAAATTATCGGCCATGGCTGCTTATTGAATGATGAATGCGGTAAATAATACGTCCGTCACGTCCTGCTCCGGCCCTTTGTCCTCGAACGGCTGGTTCACCTGATTGATGATTTCGGCCGCCAGTTGCTGCTTGCCTTCCACGGTATTGAGTTCGGAAGCCTTCTTGCCGGACAGCAGCAGCAATAAACGGCTGCGCACCTTCGGCATGTTGACCTTGATCAAGTCCATTTCTTCCGGGCTGCTGGCCTGCAAGGTAAACGCGATCTGCAGGTATTGCTCGCCATTTTCCGGCTGCAAATTGACGGTGAAGGCATCGATGGGCACGAAGACGGGCGGACCTGCCTTGGAAGCGGCATGTTTTTTCTTGCTGGGCGCCGATTCTTCTTTATCGGCCTTGCCATGCAGGAAGTACCAGGCGGCACCGCCACCGATACCGCCAGCCACCAGCACCGAGGCCAGCACGATGATCAGAAGCTTCTTTTTCGAGGCGCCGGCGGGAGCCAGGCCTGCATCTGCTTTCGGATCTGCTTTCATTTTTGGATTTGCTTTCAATGGTACTCGAGTGCATGGAAGTGGATCACGACGCCATTATGTCATTATCGGCAAATTCTGCGCAGAAGGATGCAGTGAAAAGAGGGCGGAAGCGCCCTCAACTCGCTGTTTTTAGACGAAAAGTTACGCTGTGGGGCACGCCTGTGGCCCGAGGACGACGAATTATCCTCAGGCGAAGGTATCCACTGCACTCAGGCTGGGCCGGCTGCGTGTGCCGGTGGCCGGCGCGATGGCGATCTCGCCACCCGCCACGCCGCCGCCCTGGCCATTGCCGCGGCGTTCGCCCGAGGCGGCGCGGTCGCCGTTGTTCTGCTGTTCCGGCGTGCCGGCCGAGACCGTGGCGCTGCCAAAGGCGATGCCCGCTTCGCTCATCATTTCTCGCAGGCGCGGCATGGCCGCTTCCAGCGCCTGGCGCACTTCCGGCTGGGCCGACATGAAGGCGGCATCGGCCTGGTCATTGGTGACCGTCAGTACCACTTGCACGGGGCCCAGGTCGGGCGGATTCAGGGTCAGCGTGGCGCTCTGGTCGCCGCCGGCCGCCATCCACACGACTTTCTGCCCCAGTTGCTGGTCCCAGGCCGGCGTGCCGACCCGGCCCGCCAGCTTGTCTGCCGGCACGGCCACGGCGGCCGCCGCCTGCTGCAGCGCGCCCGGCTGCAACTGGGCCGCCAGGCGGCTCAGGTCGGCAGGCGCTTCCTTGAGGACCGGTTCGGCCACGGCGGCACCCGCCTTGGCGGTGGCTGCCAGCTGGGCGTCGATGGCCAGCTTGCCAAGTTCGGCCTTGCCGGTTGGCACGCTGGCGCCTGGCGCGGCGGCCGTCTTGCCCTGGGCCTGGCCCAGGCTGTCGGCAAAGTCGCCGCTGTCCGTTTGCGCGGCGGCGGTGGCGGCGGCCTTGCCGCTGCCCTGGCCGGCGGCCAGCAACGGCCCCGTTGCCAGGTTCTTGCCCTCGGCCTTGACGCTGGCGCGCGCCGGCAGTTCCGGCCCGCCCTTGGCTGCCGCCGCTGGCGGCTGGATGGCCAGCTGGATGCTGCCCACCAGGGCCAGCATCTCGGCGGCCGGATCGGCCGGCGGCGTGACTGGGGCTGCGGGGGCGGCAGGCACGCTGGCCTCGGCCGTGGCGCTGTCGGCTGTCGCCGCCTCGCCGGATTGCGCTGGCGGCTGTTCGCTGCCGGCCGCCGGTTCCGTGCCCGCTTGCGCCGGTTTCGCTTCGCTCGCTGGCGCCTGGGCCGGTGCCTGTGTGGCGGCAGGGCTGGCGGGACGGGCCGCCGGCGCAGGCGCTGGTACTTGCGCCTGCGCCATATTGCGGCTGGCCTGGCGTTGCTCGATCTGGCGGTTCAGGGTGCGCTGGAAGTCGCCCGCCGTGCCGCTGGTGGACTGCTGGCTGCGGTTGGCGGCGCCCGGCGTGGCGTTCGGCGAGACTATCTGGGAAATCGGGGTTGGCTGGGTTTGCATGATGCTGCCTCAGTGTTGCTTAGCGTTTGTAATAGGCTTGTCGCGCCGCGTGCTCATCCATTGCTTTCTGGTCGCGCTTGTTTTCCAGCTTCAGCGCCTGTTCCTGCGCCCGGTTGTTCAGGGTGGTGTACGACATGCGCTTGCGTTCGGCCAGCTGCCAGCGCATCTTTTCATTGTCGCTGCGCGCCTGCGCATGCTCGACCACTTGCTGCTGGCCCAGGATGGCGCTGTCGAGCTTGACCATGAAGGCCTGGAAGTTGCGGTAAGCCATGGGCGTAATGCCGCTGCTCATGCTCGCTTCGAAGCGCTTGGCATAGTCGTCGCGGTAGCCGGACAGCATGTCGAGCTTCTGGCGGCAATCGTCGAGCGCTTTCAGGGCCGCGCCCAGGCGCTTGGCGCAGTCATCCGTTTCGCGCTGGGCAAGGTCGATCAGGGTTGCAAGTTGGGAAGGAGAAGCCATGGTTGATTATATTCCCGCTATGCAAGCCCTAATCAGTCGAATAGAGCGGTAAGTTGCCCCAAGCTCTCGTCCATGCTGACCCGCTCCGTGATTTGCTGTTGCAAAAACGCCTCGATCTTTTCATGCAGGGCGATGGCCTGGTCCAGCACGGGGTCGGTGCCGGCGCTGTAAGCGCCCACGCTGATCAGGTCGCGGCTGCGTTCATAGCGCGAATACAGCTGTTTCAGCTTGCGTGCCTGCTGCTGGTGCTCGTGCGTGGTGATCGAGTGGGCGGCGCGCGAAATCGATTGCTCGATGTCGATGGCGGGATAATGGCCCGCTTCGGCCAGGCGCCGGTTCAGCACGATATGGCCGTCGAGAATCGCGCGTGCCGAGTCGGCGATCGGGTCCTGCTGGTCGTCGCCCTCGGTCAGCACGGTGTAGAAGGCCGTGATCGAGCCGCCGCCTTCCTCGCCATTGCCGGCCCGCTCCACCAGCACGGGCAGCTTGGCAAAGACGGACGGCGGATAGCCCTTGGTGGCGGGCGGCTCGCCGATGGCCAGGGCGATTTCGCGCTGCGCCATGGCATAGCGGGTCAGCGAATCCATGATCAGCAGCACGTTTTGCCCCTGGTCGCGGAAGTGTTCGGCAATCGCCGTCGCATATGCGGCCCCTTGCAGGCGCATCAGCGGCGGCGTGTCGGCCGGTGCGGCCACGACGACGGAGCGGGCCAGGCCTTCGGGGCCGAGGATCTGCTCGATGAATTCCTTCACTTCGCGTCCGCGTTCGCCGATCAGGCCGACGACGATCACGTCCGCTTCCGTGTAGCGGGCCATCATGCCCAGCAGCACGCTCTTGCCCACGCCGGAACCGGCGAACAGGCCCATGCGCTGGCCACGGCCCACGGTCAGCATGGCATTGATCGAGCGCACGCCCACGTCCAGCGTGTCGACGATGGGCGCGCGGCCCAGGGGATTGGCGGGGCGCACATTGATGGGGGCGCTGTCGGTCGTGTGCAGCGGACCGAGCTGGTCGAGCGGGCGGCCCGCGCCGTCGAGCACGCGGCCCAGCAGTTGCGGCCCCACGGGCAGGTGGCGCGCACGGTCGCTGGGGCGGCGGCGCGGATGCGCCACGCTGCCGGGGCGGGGGATGGCCGGTTCGACGGAAAACACGCGCGTGCCGGGCACGATGCCTTCGACGTCGCTTTGCGGCATCAAAAACAGGCGTTCGCCTTCAAAACCCACGACTTCCGCCTCGACCCGGCCGCCGTTCGGCAGCGGCACGGTACAGGCGGCGCCGACGGCCAGGCGCAGGCCCACGGCTTCCATCACCAGGCCGGCCACGCGCGTGACGCGGCCTGAAATCTGCATCGGTTCGACAAAACCGACCACGGCGGTACAGTCGCTCAGGTAGGCGCGCCAGCGCGCCGCATGGGCAGCCGGGCCTTTGACTGGCTCGCTCACGGCGCCAGCCAGTCCAGGTCCTTGCCCAGCGCATGCGTCAGGCGGTGCCAGCGGGTGGACGTCTGCGCGTCGATCTGGTTACTGGCCGTGTCGATCTTGCAACCGCCGCGTTCCACGGACGGGTCTTCGATGACACGCCAGCCACCCTTGTCGAGCTCATCGCCGATGCCGTCGCGCACCACTTGCGCATCTTCCGGGTTGAGCATCAGCAAGGCAGGTTGTTGTAGCACAGGCAAGTATTCGATGGCTTCGCGCACCATCGGCAGCATCAGTTCGGGGCGCACGGGCAAGGCCGTCTTGAGCATGCCCTTGGCCAGTTGCAAGGCCAGTTCCATCACGTCGTTGGCGATCAGCTCGTCTGCCTGGCGCACGGCCGTGCCGAAGTCGACGGCGATGGTTTGCAGGTGCGCCAGCTCCACGGCGGAAGCCGCCTTGCCTTCCGCATGCGATTGCGCATGGCCATCGGCATGCCCGGCCGCATGGCCTTCCGCATAGCCGGCCGCGCGGCCTTCATCGAAGGCCGTGGCGCGCGCCTCTTCGCGGATGGCGTCGAGTTCTTCCTGCGTCGGATATTCGAGCGGCGGCGCCAGCTCTTCCTGGTGCAGCTCGCCGTAGGGATCGGCTTCCGGATCGATTTCCGGTTCCGGATCGGGTTCGAGCAGCTTGCGCGCCGCCACCACGCTGGGACGCTCGTCGCCAAACGAGGTCATTTCCCAGCGCTGGTAGGCGGTTTGCTGCTCTTTGGGAATTAAACTAGACAAACGAATCCTCGCCTTTTCCGCCTAAGACAATCTGCCCCTCGTCCGCCAGGCGGCGCACGATCTGCAGGATCTGTTTCTGCTGCGATTCCACTTCCGACAGGCGCACGGGGCCTTTCGACTCGAGGTCTTCGCGCATCATCTCGCCGGCGCGCTGCGACATGTTCTTGAAGATCTTGTCGCGCAGCTCTTGCGAGGCGCCTTTCAGGGCGATGATCAGCATTTCCGACTGCACTTCGCGCAGCAGCAGCTGGATGCCGCGGTCGTCGATATCGATCACGTTGTCGAACACGAACATTTCGTCCATGATCTTTTGCGCCATGTCATTGTCGTAATTCTTGATATTGTCCATGACGGAGCCTTCCTGCTCGCCGCTCATGAAGTTCAGGATCTCGGCCGCCGCGCGCACGCCGCCCAGTGACGATTTCTTGATGTTTTCGTTACCGGACAGCAGTTTCGTCAGCACGTCGTTGAGCTCGCGCAAGGCGGCTGGCTGCACGCCGTCCAGGGTGGCGATGCGCAGCACCACGTCGTTGCGCAGGCGGTCCGTGAAGTGGCCGAGGATTTCGCAAGCCTGGTCGCGTTCCAGGTGGACCAGGATGGTGGCGATGATCTGCGGGTGTTCGTTGCGGATCAGCTCGGATACGGATTGCGAATCCATCCATTTCAGCGATTCGATGCCGGAGGCATCCTTGCCGCCCAGGATGCGCGACAGCAGCACGGACGCCTTGTCGTCGCCCAGCGCCTTGGTGAGGACTTGGCGGATGTATTCGTCCGAATCGAGGCCGACGGTGGAATTGAGCTCCGTCTGCGCGCGGAAGTCGTCGAGCACTTCGACCACTTGCTCGTGCGCAATGCCCTTCATGGTGGCCATGGCGGCGCCCAGTTTCAGCACTTCGCGCGGGCCGAGGAATTTCATGACCTCGGCCGCTTCGCTTTCGCCCAGTGCCAGCATCAGGATCGATGCTTTTTGCAGTCCCGTTGTCTCAGTCATTATTGCCTATCCATGCTTTGATTACGTTGGCCACCACGCGCGGGTCTTCCTGCGCCAGTTTCCTGGCCATCGCCAGGTTTTCGCGATAACCGCGGGCCGTATCTTCTTCCAGTTCTTCCAGCTCCGCTTCGCTGAGCAGGACTTCGTTTTGTTCGCCATCCTTGCTCAGTTCCGGCTCGATGACGGGCGGCGGGGCGCCGAAATCGTCGATCTTGCGCATCACGGGGCGCAGCATCGGGCGCACGATCTTGATGAAGATATACAGCAGGATCAGGGCCGTGATGAGGAATTTCGCCAGTTCCTTGGCCAGCGGCAAGTTGGCCGGGTCGCGCCACCACTCCAGCTTGCCTTCCGGCGCGCGGTCGATGCCGTCGAAGGGCGAGTTGGCCACGCTGAAACTGTCGCCGCGTTCCTTGTTGTAGCCCATCGCTTCCTTCACCAGATTATTGATCTGGACCATTTCGGCAGGGGAGATCGGCTTGACGGTGACCTTGCCATCCTTGTCGAAGGTGCGGCGGTAGTTGACGACGACGGCCACCGACAGGCGGCGCAGGCCGCCCATGGATTTCTGTTCGTAGCGCACGGTCTTGTCAACTTCATAATTCGTCGTCGATTCCTTCTGCGTCGGCGCCATCGGCGCGCCGCCCGGGGCGCCTGGCGCCTCGGCCGTCAACGGCGCCGTGGCCACGCCTGGCGGCTGGTTCGACAGCGCGCCCGGCACGCCGGACGGGTTGGCATTGCCGGCGCCCGTCGATTCGCTCGTCTGCTGGCTGCGGATGGTAGACGCTTCCGGCGGCGAATTCGGCTTGTAGGTTTCGGCCGCCTGTTCGCTTTGCGAGAAATCCACGTCGGCCGTCGCTTCGGCGCGCACATTGCCTTCGCCGACGATGGGCAGCAGGATCGATTCGACTTGCTTGATCACGCTTTGCTGCAATTGCTGCACGTACTTCAGCTGATTCGGGTCCAGGCTCTTGATACCGTTGGCGCGGTCCTTGTCCTTTTCCTGGTTCGACAGCAGGGTGCCGGCCTGGTCGACCACGGTGACATTGATTGGCAGCAACTCCGGCACGCTGGACGCCACCAGATGCACGATGGCGCTCACTTGCAGCTGGTCGAGGCCGCGGCCCGGGTGCAGGTTCAGCAGCACGGAAGCCGTCGGTTTTTGCTGTTCGCGCACGAAGACTGACGGTTTTGGCAGGGCCAGGTGGACGCGCGCCGTGTCGACGGCGGACACCGATTCGATCGATTTCGCCAGTTCGCCTTCCAACGCGCGCTGGAAGTTGACCTGTTCCAGGAATTGCGAGACGCCCAGCTTCTGGTTTTCCATCAGCTCGAAGCCGACGTTGCCGCCCTTCGGCAAGCCTTGCGCGGCCAGTTTCAGGCGCGCATCGTGGACTTGCTCGGATGGCACGAGAATGGCGCCGCCGCCTTCGGAAAACTTGTGCTTGATGCCCAGCTGGTCCAGCGAAGCCGTGATGGCACCGCCGTCGCGGTCCGTGTAATTGGAAAACAGGACTTTGTATTCGGGTGGCTGGTTCCACATGTACAGGGCCACGCCGATGGCGATCAATGCCGCCACGCCCAGGCCGCGCAGGAAATTCTTGCCCATCGGCGTCTTGGCGAAGGCTTGCACGGACTCCACGGGCGAGCGGGCAGGCGCCAGTTCAGGCGGTATGCGGTTTACATCGATTTCTTCGGCTACAGCCATGATTGCCTTCCAGGGCGTGTGGTTTGACGGGTATTCGGTGCTGCGTGGGGGCCGCTTCCTCGGGAGGAGGGGGCGATATGCAGAATTATCCGCCACTGTCACGCGCTTCAATCGTCCAAATAGAAGGCGCTTTTGCCGCCTGCTCGGCCGAGCGGCTGGCGTTGGCGCTGGTATTGTGGAACCCTGGCAACATGTGACGGAAGTTATTGTACCCGTCGTTGCCTTGCAAGCCAGGGTTTTGTTCTCTGGGTGCAACAGGCAAGGAACAGTTATGCAGCAGACCAGAATCGGGAGGCAAAGTGAAAACAGGCGGTATCGATAGCAGCAGGATCGAGGCGATGATCGCGCAACTGAAGTCGGCGGCCACGCGGCCGGAGGCGAAGATACCGGCGATCCAGACCGAGATGCCGGCAGCGAAGGTGAATTTTGCCGATGCCTTCAAGAGCGCGCTCGATTCCGTGAGCAGCTCCCAGAAGGCTTCGTCGGCAATGGGCCAGCGCTTTACCATGGGCGACGAAAAGGTCAGCCTGTCGGACGTGATGGTGTCGATGCAGAAGTCGAGCATCGAATTCCAGGCGACGGTGCAGGTGAGGAATAAATTAGTTTCTGCGTATCATGAGATCATGAATATGCAGGTTTAACTGTTGATGACCCAAAACGAAGACCGGGGTCGGACCCTCAGGGTCCGACCCCAGCCCTTGCGTTCTGGGTCAACTGACGCTTAGCCCAACCCCGCCATGCGCGCATTACGTTCACGCTCCAGTCGCGTGATATAGCGCTGCACATGCGCCAGCATGCTGCGCGGCAGGTCGACGAACTGGCAGCCGAGGCGGCGGTTCAGCTTGTTGTTCAGCAAGGTCATGTCCAGCGAATTGCGAATTTGCAAAGTCGCGGTGACGATGCCGACGTCGGGCAAGTCGATGCGGCAGCCGGGATAGTCCCTGCCGATGGTCTCGCCCAGCATCAGTTTGTTGTCCAGGATGGCGATGCCGCCGCAGCTGATGTCGGCCAGCGGGAACAGCGTGTCGGCGCCGCCCAGCGAGGGCGGCAGGGGAATCGAGACGCGCACGGGATTGCTCACGGGCGTTGTCATGCGGTAATACTCGCGCCGCTGCAAGCGGATCAGTGTTTCTGGAATGGCAATTTTCAAGGCGGGCGTGCCGCCGTAATTGCACTCTTCCACCAGGGCGCTGGAAAACAGGATGCGGATCTTGTCGAGCGAGGTTTCAAACGAGATGCCAGTGGCGGCCACCATGCGCCGGTTCTGGTCGGCGTTCACGGAACGGTCGAGGATGACGGTATCGCGTTCGGCATCGACTTCCAGGATGGACGTGACGCACACATCGGATTCACCGTGGATCAGCATGCGGATCAGCTGGTTCTTTTCGCTGATACCGCGCAGCAAGGCGATGATTTCCCGCCGCGATTCCACTTCAAAATCATGCCAGTTTTCGAGGCCGGAATCCATAATATGTGCTTGCATTGATGCCTGTCTATGTATCGGTAAGGTTGACGCTGGTGTCGGGCGGCGGCGGGATGGGCCCGCCATTCGCAGATTCAATATGATATAACCAGGCCAGCAGTTCCGCAATCGCCCGATACAGGCCGGGCGGAATCTGGCGGTCCAGGTCGACATCCATCAACAACGCCACCAATTCCTTCGATTCATGCACGAAGACGCCGTGTTCGCGCGCCGTGCTGATGATCTGGTCGGCGATCAGGCCGCTGCCCTTGGCCACCACCTTGGGCGCCGGCGTGCCGCTCTGGTAGGCCAGCGCGACGGCCGTCTGCGGCACCTTGCGCCTGGTGTCGTCAAGCATCATCTGCTTCCGCTGGCTCGGCAGCGTCCGGCTTGCCGGCGATCGTCAGCGACGACAATGGCCATCCCGCCGCGTCGAGCGATGCTTCCAGCCGCGCCGCATGCTGGCGCAAGGTGTCGGCGCTGCCTTCGCTGCCCGCTTGCAGCTGGATGGCCACGCGGCCGCCCTGCAGGACCACGTGCGCGGCCAGGTCGCCCAGCAGGGGAAACTGGAAGCGCACATTGCTGCGCCAGGCCGTCGCTTCCTCGTCGCCATCGCGGCCATCGTGCTGCTGTCCTTCCGGCGCATCCTTGCTGATATCCCACTGCATCTTCTGGCCGGGCCAGGCTTCGCCCTGCCACTGCACGCGCGCCTGTTCATGCGTATGCAGCTGTAAATTGATCAGTTGTGCCGAGGCCAGGTCGGTACCCGTTCTGGCCACGTCGCCCTGTGCCGCCTTCTGCATTTGCGGCTCCAGCAGCAGCGACGCCAGCGGCCGCTTGCCTTCGGCCCATTCGGCCACATGCGATTCATAGAACAGGCCGCTGCTGCCGACGGCATCGCGCAGGTTCTGGGCTACCTGGGCCGGGGCGGCGCCCGGCGTGGCCATCAGCGGCGTCTTGCCGACCAGCGACAGGGGCGCGCCGGGCACGCTTTCGGCCTGGCTGAGCACGGTGCTGATGGCGCGCGCGGTGGTGCTCAGCTCGGGGGCAGGCGTGTCGCCTGCGAGGGCGGGCAGCAGATTGGCTGGCGTCAGGGGGGCGCGGCTGAGCAGGGTGGCGGCCGTGCTGCCGGCGCGCGTGCCCGCCTGGGCGGCGCCGGTCTGGGGGCCACGCGTTTCGGCCGCGTCCGGTTCTGCTTCCGCATCCGCATACGTCAGCAGGGCACTGGCGGGCTGGTCGCGGTTATTGCCGATCTGAAAAGAGGGGCGGGGATTGATGCCGATCAAGGTCAGGGGGATTTCCATGCCCGGCTGGGCGCCGGCGGGCAGCTGCATGCGGGCTGGGGTGCCGGCCACGCGCACGAGGAAGCTGCCGTCGCCCATGCGGGCCAGCACTTGTCCCTGCATGGATTTGCCGATCAGTCCCTGCAGCGAGCGCTGGAACTCGGCCTGGCGCGGGTCGGCGACGGCATCGGCCGCCCGCGTGACCTTGACCGGGGTCAAGGGCGTCATGCCGATTGCATCCATCTTCGGCAACATGGCGCCCCCGTATGCGCTTACGCGCCGTAGGCGTTGGCCAGGCGCCGTTCAGTGCCGGTGCTGTTGATCAGCTTGGACAATTGCGCCATCCATGGCATGGTCAGGTCGCGGATCTTGCGGTCGTCTTCCAGGATCTGCTTGATCAGGGCAACCTTGCGCTGGCGGCCAGCACTTTCCAGCACGACTTTTTCTTCATTCGCCTTCAGCGTGGCCACATGCGCGCTGATGCGCTGTTCCAGCGCTTCGAGCTCGTCCCAGTCGGCGTTGGTGGCGGCGGTTACCATCTGGCCCGTCAGGGTCTGCATGGCTTCATAGGTAGTCAGGACTTCTTGATTCGTCATCATGGGTCAGGCGCTCGCAAGGCTGGGCATACGTTTCAAATCGGCACCAGGAATGGCGGCGGGGGTGGCGCCGATGGCGTTCCAGGTTTCGCGCAGGTCGGTCAGCAGGCGCTGCACTTCTTCCAGCAGGGTAATATCGTTGTTCAGGTTGGCCGTCAGCAGGCGCGCGCTCATGTACTCATACAGGGCGTCGAGGCCTTCGGCGATCTGGCCGCCCGCTTCCTTGTCCAGGCTGGCGCGCAAGCCATTGTCGATGATCTGGATGGCTTTCGAGATGGACTTGCCTTTTTCCGGCACATTACCCGATTTCATGTGCATCTGCGCGCTGAGCACGGCCACCAGGGCGCCGTCGTACAGCATCACGATCAGCTTATGCGGCGAGGCCGAAACGATGCCCGTTTCCAGGCCGACCTTGGCATAGGCGTTGACGCCGCGTTGTTGGGTTCCAAACATATGTTCTCCTGATGGTTGGGCTTAGCGGTTGGCGGCGATGGAGGCCAGCTGCTGGGTCAAATAAGTTTGCGTGGACGTCAATTTGCTCAGCGTCACGTCCAGGCGCGAATACTGGGCGCGGTAGCGCGCCTCGATGGTATTGAGCTTGTCGGCAAAGCGCTGGCGCTGGTCGGCCACATCCTTGATGCTGTTATTGATACCCGTGGTGCGGCCCGTGATGAGGCCGTCCGTGCCAAGGAAGGAGGCGGCCATGTTGTTCAGCTGGTAGGCATAGCCTTGCGAAAAGCTCACCGTGCCCCGGTCGCCCAGGCCACCGCCCGTCACTTCGACCTTCAGGCCGTCGGCCGGCGAACCGGGCGCGCCTGTCAGGGTCTGGCCCGAACCGATGACGGGCTGGCCGCCGATGGTGCCGGCCACGTCCGTGCCCTTGGTCGGGGTGATGCCGGCGCCGATCAGCGACTCGACGCCCGTACCGGTCACGCTGGCCACGGCCAGGTTGGAGACGGAACCATACCGGGCCGACGCTACCACCAGGCGGCCGCTGCCATCGATCGAAGCCGTCACCGATCCGCCGTTTTCACTGAAGGTCTTCACCCCGTTGATCGACGACTGGATCATGCCGGCCAGCTGGGCGGGCGTATAATTGCCGGCAGGAATGGTCACGGTGGCCGTATTCTTGGCCGCCGCAGGGTCCGTGTCGTTCAGGGTGACGCTCCAGGTGGTGTCGCTGGCGATCGTCGTCGATGCCGGCAAGGTCAGGGCGCCCTTCAGGGTGCCCTGGCTGGCCATGTTGGTGATGTTCAGCGCGTACGTGCCAGGCTTGGTGGCGGCCGTCGAACTGGTGAAGCTGACGTTGCTGTCCGTGGTTTTCCCCAGCGCGGAGAAGAGGCCGGCCACGTCCGAGAAGTTGGCGCTGATGGCCTTGTCCAGCACGGCCGAGTCCAGCACCAGGCTGCCGTCTTTCTGGAAGGTAATACCGACCTGGTCCAGGGTCTTCAGGTTGCCGGCCAAGCCGCTGATCGAGGTGCTCAGCTGCTTGCGCAGCTGGGACTGGATCGATTGCGTGGTCGAATCGCCCAGCATGACGCCGGCCTGCTTGGTTTCCGCATTGTAGGACGTCATCTTGGCGATCGACGCGTTCAAGTCGTTGTAAGCCTTGACGAAGGCGGTGACGCTGGTCTTCACCGTCGACGTATCCTTGGAAACGGACAAGGAGCTGTTGCCCACTTTCAGCACGTTCAGGGTCACGCCTTCGATGGCGCTGTCGATGCTGTTCGAAGTGTTCGTGATGGGAATGCCATTGACGCTGAGCATGGTGTTCTGCGCGGCGCTGTTCTGTTTCAGGTTTTGCGTGCCCGACGCGTCGTACGACAGCAAGTCGCTCAGCGCGCTGTCGGCCGGCTGGCCATCGCTGCCGCTGAGTGAAATCTTCATGCTTGAATTGGCGCCCGACTTTGCCGAGCTCAGCACCAGATGGTGGGGCTTGTCCGAACCATCGGAAACGATGCTGGCGGTCACGCCCAGGCCCGCATTGTTGATGGCGTCGCGGATGCCTTGCAGCGAGTTGTTCGTGGAATCGATGACCACCGTGCCCGTCGCCTGCGTCGCATCCTGGGTAAAGCCGCTGCCGATATAGGCGCCGCCCGTGCCGGCCGTCAGTCCGGCCGCCGCCGGATTGCTGCCGGCAATCGTGATGGGGCTGCCGTTGGTCGAACTGAGCGTGATGGAGCTGGCAACGGTGACGTTGAAGCCTGTGTTGGTGGCCGTGGACGCATGGCCGATGCCGCCCTTGACGTCGCCCGTCACCACTTCCTCGATCTGGATGTTCGTGCCGTCGGCGCGCGTAAATTGCAGGGTGCCGTCGGCAGCCTTGCCGGTGACGGTGATATTGGCATCGGCCAGCGCATTCGAGATGGCGTTCGGGCCGGCCAGGGTGGTGTCGAGCGAGGCGCCCGTGATGCCGGCGCCGGCACCCACGCCATTGCCTTGCGTAACGATATTGATGCCGCCGACGGACAGCGCATAGGTGCCATCGGCACCGGTGGCAACATTGCCATAGCCGGCGAACAGGGTGGCGCTGCTGGCGGCCGGCTGCGCCGTGGCCGTCACGCCCGTGGTGCTGCTCTTGGCATTGATGGCTTCGGCCAGCGCGCGCGCGCTCTTGATCGTGCTATCCGTGGGAATGGCCGTGCCATTCAGTGTCAGGGAGCCGTTGCTGATGCCATTTTGCAAAGTCGCGCCGCTGAGCGCCGTGCCGTTCATGCCGAAGGTGCCGCCGGCAACTTTGCCGAGCTGGAAGGAAATGGTCGTCTTGGCGCCCGAGCCGATGGTGGAAATCTTGCTGGCGTAGCCGGCCGAGGTCAAGGTTTGCGATTGCGCCAGCTGGCTGACATTGATATTGTAGTTGCCGGCCACGGCCTTGGCGCCGGCCGTGGCCGTAAATACCAGCGGGTCGCCAGGCATTGCCGAGACGGCGCGGAAGTTGTTGCTGTTGCTCAGGCCGGAGAGCGACGTCTGGAAGGCACCCACGGCGCCGCTCAGGGTGCCCAGCGCACTCAGCTTGGCCTGGTAGGAAGCGGTTTTCTTGTCATAGCCTGCCAGGGGCGCCGATTCGGCGGTCATCAGCTTTTCGATGATGGAGTTCACGTCCAGGATGCTGTTGCCGATGCCCGGAGAGGATAAGGTTGGTGCGATGGCCACTGTCTGCTCCTAGGAAAACACTAATATAAGCTGTTATCGGCAGAATTAATCAGGACTTGAGAGGGGCTTTTATGGCCCTGTTTCCTATTTGCGGAAAAGTCAGGCGGGAAATGTGGAGGAATGTTGCATGAGTGGCATGATAAAAGGCAGGGCCAGACCGGAGGTTATCTGGCTGGCCCTGGCTCGCGCTTTCCTTGCTATGTTGCGATACTGCATTGGTTCTGCGCTTGCTGTCGGCATGGGCCTAGACGCTCTGGCTGATCAGCTGGCCTTTTGCCGAGGCAAATGACTTGGCGATTTCCAGCGCTTCCCGGGTAGGGATCTGGCGCAGGACTTCCTGCGTTTCCTGGTCAATCACTTTGACCACGGTACGCTGGCTGTCTTCGTCGATGGAAAATTGCAAGCCCTGGGTTTTGACCTGTGGCGACTGGTTCAGTTCCGAAACGGCCTGGTCCAACTCTTCGCGGCTCGGTTCCTTGGCTTGGTTGGCCGTCGCGTCGATGCCGGTGTTCGCGCTGCGTGCCGTCTGCGGGCGTGCGATAGCCGCTTCCGTGGATGGATAGTTCTTGTCGATGCGCGCTGCGGAGGCGGCAGCTATGGTGTCGATAGTCATGTTGCTCCCCTAGTGAAAATTCCCCTGCCGAAGAAATCCGGCAGGGGAACCTGAGTCCAGCGATGTAGCGTTGCTAATCGAAGATTAGCCGCGCAGCAGGCTCAGCACGCCGTTTGGCAGCGAGTTCGCTTGTGCCAGCATGGCGGTACCAGCTTGTTGCAGGATCTGGCCACGGGTCAGGCTGGCCGTTTCTGCAGCAAAGTCGGTATCGACGATACGGCTGCGCGAGGCGGACAGGTTTTCCGTCGTCGATTGCAGGTTGCTGATCGCCGAGGAGAAGCGCGATTGCAAAGCACCGTACTGTGCGCGTTGGCTGTTGACCGTGGACAAGGCTGCATCCGTGATCTTCAGTGCCAGCTGAGCGCCATCAAAGGTCGTCACATCCAGGGTGGACACTGCTTTCAGGGTCGAGCCCTTGTTCACGCCTGCAGCTGCACCCGACAGGCCCAAGCCAGTTGCGGTTGTTTCGCTGACCGAGAAGCTGCTGTCGCCGTCGAAGGTGACGCGGCCGTTGGCAACTGCCGATGCAGTCGATGCTGCAACGGTTTGCGGCGCAGCCAGCTTGACACCTTTTTCATCATAGGTGCCCACGCTCAATACCGTATTGGTTTGCGTGTTGGTGATCTGGATGTCTGCGCCACTTGCGTTGCTCAGTTTGATGCCGCCTTGCGAAGCATCGTACTGGGCAGTCACGCCGGTTTTGGCCGTTTGCGCATTGATTGCGTTGATGCCAGCGGCGAAGTCGGCAGCTGTACCGGCAGTGCCAGTGACGGCGAACGATACGGTGACGGCGTCCGCTGCGGCTGAGTTATCCGAATTGATCTTGAAGGAATATGCTTCCACGCCCAACGTCAGGTTGGCGTCGGTGCGCGCGTCAGCCGTTACGCCGGTATTGGCAGTCTTGGCATTCACGGCGGCAGCGATCGACTTGGCCGACGAAGTGGTTGCGGTGGCAACGGTTGCGGCACCAAACTTGCCCGAAATTGCCAGGGCACCAGCGGCGGCTTTGCTGACCGTGCCGGCTTGGACTGCAGCATTTTCCACGCGGTTGTTACCGTAGGTGCTGGTCAGGAAGTTCGCGCCATTGGCCGAAATCAGTTGGTTGGCATCGGCGCCGACCTGGAAGTTGGCCGTACCCATCGTGCCGTCCAGCAAAGCCTGGCCGTTGAACGAGGTGGTGGTAGCGATACGGTTCAGTTCCGAATTCAGCTGGCCGACTTCAGTTTGCAGCGCTTGACGGTCGCTGGCCGAGTTGGTGGCGTTCGACGATTGCACGGCCAGTTGGCGGATGCGTTGCAGGATGTCGCCCGAGCTCGACAGTGCGCCCTCAGCCGTTTGCGCCAGCGATACGCCGTCGTTGGCGTTGCGGGTCGCTTGGGTCATGCCGTTGATTTGCGACGTCATGCGGTCGGAAATCGACAGGCCGGCGGCATCGTCTTTGGCGCTGTTAATACGCAGACCGGAGGACAGGCGTTGCAGCGAGGTGCTCAGGGCCGATTGCGAGGTCGACAGGTTGCGTTGCGAGTTCAGGGAAGCGATGTTGGTGTTAATTACTGCAGCCATTTTAATTCTCCAGACAGGTACTACATTGCGCTATGTGCTATTCACGTTGGTCTGCCTCTGTACTTTGAAGCAATCAAACCGTCGTTGTAATGTTTATCGGTGGCTGCCTGAAAAAGTTGATAGGGAAAAACATTCTTTATTTTATTTTTTTACCCTCATTTTTCCGTGCCGCGGCACGTTAGACGACAGGGGCGGGAAAAACTTGAGGGTGGAAAAATGTTTATTTTCAGTATGTGGGGCGGCTGCTTTACGTGCACAGGAGTCATGAGGGCCTTCCTTATCATTCTGCAAAGCATCTATAAGCCCCCCCTTTCCCCTCATACTCCTCGTCTTGGCGCAAGGCGTAGCTGTTAGTATTGTTACCAAATCGCACATTCCGCCTGCCGTGGCTGTCGTGGCAGCGCGATCTGGCCTAACTTCGAGCTTTTATGATAACGACTGATATGGACGCAAACAGCTCCGCCGCCGCGCCGCTGTCACAAGAGGTAACACAGGCCATCAATGCGGCGCTGGACATGGCGCAGCAGCATTTGCGTGACAACGAGCTGGACCTTGCCGCACAACTGTTCCTGGCGGTCCTCGAACTGGCGCCGCAGGAGCCATTTGCTAATCGACAACTTGGCTTGTTGTGGATGCGGGTTGGCGACGCGGCCGCTGCCGTACCTTGCTTTGCTGTCGTGCTCGCGGCGCAACCTGATCAATCCACGAGCTGGCTCGACTATATTGAAGCGTTGATCCTGTCTGGCCAGCATGAAACGGCACAGCAAATGCTGGCGCTGGGGCGCAAGCACGGACTCGATAGCCTGGACGCGGACCGCTTGCAACAGGCATTGCTTTTGGGCATGAATGGCATACCCGATGGGGCAGCAATGCCATCGACGCCGGCAAAGACCCCGTCCGAGTCCGATCAACAGCCGAATGCCCACATGAATGTGCTATTCGATCAGCAACGCTATGCTGAGCTGGAACGTGAGGCGCGCGCGCTGACGCGCCGCAAGGCGAATGACGGCGTGGCCTGGAAGATGCTGGGACTGGCCTTGTTGATGCAGGGGCAGCTCCGCTCCGCGTTGCCGTGCATACAAAAGGCTATCCGGCTATTGCCGCGCGATGTGGAAGTGCAGAACAATATGGGGCTGGTTCTGCAGGAATTGGGGCGGCTCGGCCCGGCGGAGCTCAGCTATCGCAGGGCGATCACCATGATGCCCGAGTTTTTCAGTGCTCATAGTAACTTGCTGATGTTGCAAAGTTACAGCGCCACGAGCGCCACAGGTCGCCACCTGGCCGAAGCCAGGCGGTACGGCAAAGCGGTGGCGTCCAGTGCCAGCAAGCCTTTCGAAAGCTGGTCCTGCCGGCGCGATGCCGCGCGCTTGCGCATCGGCATCGTCTCGGGCGACTTGCGCAAGCATCCGGTCGGATATTTCCTGGAAAGCATGCTGGCATCGCTGAACACGCGGCGAGTCGAACTGATTGCCTATCCGACCGTGATCAAGGTGGATGACTTGACGGACCGCATCGCTCCGCATTTTTCCGCCTGGCGTCCCATTGTCAACAAGACAGACGAGGAGGCCGCGAAAATGATCGAAGCCGATGGCGTGCATGTCTTGCTCGACCTGTCTGGCCATACGGCCGATAACCGCCTGCCGCTGTTTGCCTGGCGGCCCGCTCCCGTGCAGACCACCTGGCTCGGCTATTTCGCCACCACGGGCGTGCAGCAGATGGATTATCTGCTGGGCGACCGCTTCGTCGCGCCGCTGGAAGAGAGCGGTGCTTTCACGGAAACGCTGTGGCATATGCCGGACAGCTATTTGTGCTTCACTCCGCCAGACTTTGATATTTCCGTCAGCCCCTTGCCCGCCCTGGAAAACGGCTTTGTCACGTTTGCCTGCTTCAATAAACTGAACAAGATGAATGATGGCGTGGTGGCCGTGTGGGCCAGGATCTTGCATGCCGTGCCCGGTTCCCGACTGTTTCTGAGAGCGCTGCAATTGAGTGACGCCGCCGTACGCAGCCGTACTATTGCCCGGTTTTCCAGTTGTGGCATTGGCGCCGACCGCCTGCGCCTGGAGGGCGCCGCGCCGCGCGACGAACTGCTGGCCGCCTATCAGCAAGCCGACATCGTGCTCGATCCCTTCCCGTATCCGGGCGGCACGACCAGCATGGAAGCACTATGGATGGGCTTGCCCATCGTCACGCGCTGCGGCAAAAGTTTCCTGTCGCATTTAGGGGAATCGGTACTGCACAATGCGGGCTTGCCGGACTGGGTCGCCGCGGACGACGAGGAATATGTGGCCATCGCGGCCCGGAAAGCCGGGGACCTGGCGCAGCTGGCGGCCCTGCGCGCCGGCTTGCGCGCCCAGGTACTGGCCTCGCCCCTGTACGATGCGCCCCGTTTTGCGCGCCATTTCGAAGACGCCATGTGGGGCATGTGGCAGGCGCGGATGGCTGTGATTGACAACGCAGGAGAACAATGATGGCCCGTACCACTCTGATTACCGGCGGTGCCGGCTTCCTCGGCTCGCACCTGTGCGACCGCATGATCGCCGACGGCCACGATGTGTTGTGCGTGGATAATTTCTACACGGGTAGCAAGGACAATATCCGCCACCTGCTGGGCCACAAGCGTTTCGAGCTGCTGCGCCACGACGTCTGGCTGCCGCTGTATGTGGAAGTGGACCGCATCTACAACCTGGCGTGCCCGGCCAGCCCCGTGCATTACCAGAATGATCCCACCTCGACCACCAAGACCTCGGTGCTGGGCGCCATCAACATGCTGGGTTTGGCCAAGCGCAAGCGCGCGCGCATCCTGCAGGCGTCTACCTCGGAAGTATATGGCGATCCGCAAGTGCATCCGCAACGCGAGGATTACTGGGGCCACGTCAATCCGATCGGCCCGCGCGCCTGCTACGATGAGGGCAAGCGCTGCGCCGAAACCCTGTTCTTCGATTACCACCGCCAGTCGGCCGTGGATATCCGCGTCGTGCGCATCTTTAATACCTATGGCCCGCGCATGCATCCGAACGATGGCCGCGTGGTCAGCAACTTCATCGTGCAGGCGCTGCGCGGCGATCCGATCACCCTGTACGGCGATGGCCAGCAGACGCGCTCTTTCTGCTATGTCGACGACTTGATCGAAGGCATGGTGCGCATGATGAATCAGACGCAGGAAATCGGCCCCATGAACCTGGGCAATCCCGCCGAATTCACCATCCGCGAACTGGCCGAGCTGGTGCTGCGCCTGACGGAATCGAAAAGCGAACTGGTCTTCCGTCCCTTGCCGGCCGACGATCCCGTGCGCCGCCAGCCCGACATCGCCAAGGCGCGCGCCGCCCTGGAATGGGAGCCGACGGTGAGCCTGCATGATGGTTTGAAAGAAACTATTGCCTATTTCAAGAAAGTGATCTTCGCATGAAACAGCAATTGCTCCCGGCAGTGTGCCCGGTCTGCGCCCACACGGTGGCGGCAGCGTTTTTCGACGGCGGCCAGCAAGCCCTGGCTACCCTGGGCTGGCCGGCCAGTGCGGCCGAAGCGCAGGCAATGGCCGCGCAGCCGCACGATTTCGTGCAGTGCCCGCAGTGCACCCACGTCTGGAACCGCGCGTTTTCCTATGACGCCATTCCCTACCAAAACAATCCCAACCGCATGTTCAACAAGGGCGGCATCTGGAAAGGCCACCTGGCCGATACGCGCGACGTGCTGCTGGCCCAGTTGCCGGCTTCGCCCACGGTGATCGACATCGGTTGCGGCGAAGGCCATTTCGTGCGCGCGCTGGCCGATGCCCGCAGCGAGCAGGGGCGTTTCATCGGCTTCGATCCGAACGCCACGCCGGAAACGGGCCGTGGCGTGGAGTTTCACGCGCGTTATTTCCAGCCTTTGCAGGACGTGCCCGAATTCGCGCCCGATGCGCTGGTGATCCGCCATGTGCTGGAACACCTGACCGACCCCGCTTCGCTGGTCGAGCAGATGGCGTGGGCTGCCTCGCGCTCCGACAAGCCGTGCTGGCTGTTTGCCGAAGTGCCGTGCATCGACCGGGTCTTCGCCACGGGCCGCCTGGCCGATTTCTTTTATGAGCACATGTCGCACTTCACGACGGAATCGTTCCGTACCCTGATGCAGCGCGCAGGCGAGGTGGTGCAACTGGCGCATGGCTATGACGGCGAAGTGGTGTATGCGCTGGTGCGCCTGCAGATTCCGAAGGCGCTGCGCGACCAGGCGCGCCACAGCAATGCGTTTGCCGTTGCCGCCCAGCGCAGCCGCAAGACCATTGCCGCCCAGCTTGACACCCTGGCCACGGGCGGCCAGCGCGTGGCCATCTGGGGCGGCACGGGCAAGGCCGCCGCCTTCATGCACCAGTTCGGCGCCGACGCGCAGCGCTTCCCGCTGGTGGTCGATTCCGATCCCGACAAGGCCGGTACCTTCGTGCCTGGTCTGGGCCAGGAAATCGTCTACCGCGACGTGCTGAAAACAGCGCCCGTCGACGTGGTCATCATCCCCACGCAGTGGCGCGCGCGCGATATCGCCGCGGAAATGGCGCGCGAGGGCATTATCGCCAAGTCCATCCTGATCGAGCACGAGGGTGGTTTGATCGATTTCTTTGCCGACGAGCATCCTTACCGCTGATGCTCCCGCCAGGCGCCCAGCTGGCGCCGGAATGCAAAAATGCCGCTCGATGAGCGGCATTTCTATTGGCGCGTACCGTGTGAAGTGGCTCAGTCCGCCACTACCACGCGGTTCTTGCCCGTCTGCTTGGCCTGGTACATGGCGCGGTCGGCGCGCTTGACCAGTTCGGCCTGGTCTTCGTTGGGCAGGCGCAGGGCCACGCCGGCGGAAAAGGTGATCAAGACCTTTTCGTTGTCGTGCAGGAAGAAATGCCGGGTCAGCTCGCGCTGCAAGCGCGTCATCGTCGACGAAGCGGCCTCGACCGTGGTTTCCGGCAGCAGGATGAGGAATTCCTCGCCGCCGAAGCGGGCGATGACGTCCATCGAGCGCAGGGTTTCCTTGACGATCTTCACCAGATGTTTCAAGGCGGCATCGCCGGCCAAATGGCCATAGGTGTCGTTCAGGCGCTTGAAATCGTCCAGGTCCAGCATGGCGATGCACAGCGGCGTGCCGCGGCGGTCGGAACGGGCCGTCTCGCGCTCGAACACGTCGTCCAGGCCGCGACGGTTCAGACTGCCCGTCAGCTGGTCTTCCCGCACCAGTTCGCTCATATGCTGGAGCTTGGCTTCCAGGGTGTGGATGCGCTGTTCCGCATCCTGCACTTCCTGGCGCGCCAGCACCATCTTGTCGCGTGCGCGCAAGGCCTCGTTCTGCACCATGCGCGTTTCGCGCAAGACTTCGTCGAGAACACTGTTCAGTTCGCTAATATTTTCCGCCTGGCTGATCTTTTCCGAATAGCCGCCGATCTTTTCGTGGAAGTCGCCCGTGCTGGCCGCCACTTGTCCCAGGCGGTCGATGAAGGTCATCATCATGTTCTTCACCGTCAGCTTGACGTCGGACAAGCTGTGCTTGAGCTGGCCCTGCTTGTAGATGACTTCCTTCAGGCTGCGCGTGGCGTCTTCCAGCGCGCGCTGGTCGAGCGGGCCGGCGATCAGGTTTTGCACGGCATCGACTTGGCCGCGCAGCCAGCTGTCGTCGTCGAGCAACTGGCTGACGTTGTCCAGCAGCAACTTGAACAGGCGCAGCAGCAGTTCCTGCTGTTCGGCCGTGTCGCCGCTCTTCAATTCGATCTGGTAGCACAGCTGTTTCAGGCGCAGGGCCGCTTCGTTCAGCGCTTCTTCCGTGTGGGCCAGCTTGATGGCCGCGCCCAGCGATTCGGCCTCTTCCACCAGCGCGGGCGTGCCCGTCAGCAAGGTGGCGACGGCAAAGCCCAGGGTGCGGCTGAGCAATTCGCGCAGGGTGCGCGTCTGTTCGCCGTCCGGCAGGGGCGGCAATTCGATGCCGCCGCCTTTCTTGACCTGTTTTTCCGCCAGTTGCGCCAGCGTGCGCGCATAGCTGTCCCAGTCGCGCGCTTTCAGGGCGCGCTGGAAGCGCCGGCCAAAGTCGCCCAGTTCGCCCGTCGATTCGCTCATCTTGGCGGCAAACTGCGTCAGGACGTTTTCCGCGCCGCTTTCCGCGCCCTTTTCCACATTGGCGCTGGCAGCGAGCACGGCGCCCGGCGCGGCAGGGCTGTCCTCGGGTTCGCTGATGCCGGCGATTTCATTGTAGATATCGCGGTAGGCGCTGGGCGTGGGGGCGATGCGGCGCGTGGCCAGGCGGCGAAACGCCTCGCGGGCGATATCGGCCGGGTTCATCGCCGCAGCGGCGGCGGTATGCGTGGCGCCAGCGGGAGCGCTTGCTGGTGAAGAGGGCAATTTACTGGACATGTAGGCACAGCCTTTTTAGATATTTCTAATTATCCTCATGATATGCGAGTTGGCAAAGAACTTATTGTGCGAGAAGCAAGGAGAAGTCCTGTCAATTCGCCCGATGCCAGCGTGCATGCCGCTTTGCCGTCAATCCACCAGCTGGTTGCGGATGGCGTAATGCGTCAGTTCGGCGCTGTTCTTGAGTTTCATCTTGACCAACAGGCGGGCGCGGTATTCGCTGACGGTTTTCACGGATAATTTCAGCTCTTCGGCGATGGCGCCCACCGCCTTGCCCGAGGCAATCATGACCAGGGTCTGGTATTCGCGGTCCGACAGGGTGTCGTGCAAGGCCGTTTCGTGGTCGTCGCCCACCGTGTTGGCCAGTTCCTGCGCCAGCGAGGCGCTGATGTATTTCAAGCCTTGCGCCACCTGGCGGATGGCCGTGACCAGTTCGCGCGGCGCGCTCTGTTTCGTCAGGTAGCCGGCCGCGCCCGCCTTGAGCGAACGGATGGCGTACTGGTCCTCGCGGTGCATGGAGAGCATCAGCACGGCCAGCTCCGGCTTTTCCTTCTTGATCTGCTTGAGCACTTCGATGCCGCTGCGATCGGGCAGGGAGATGTCGAGCAGCAACACCTGGCATTTCGAGCCGCGGAACAGCTTGATGGCGTCGTGGCCATTTTCGGCCTCGCCGGCCACGATGATGTCCTTCGTGTCGGCGAGGATTTGCTTCAAGCCCTCGCGCACGATCGCGTGATCGTCGGCGATGAATACCCGGATGGTGGCTTTTTCTTTCATGACTGCGTTGTTTCCTATCTGAATCCCTGCGCCCGGCGGCGACCCTGTGGCCTTACGGCGGACCGCTTTGCGCTGGTGCGCTGGCTGCAGCCGCTATTATCGCCTCTCGCGGCGTGGTCAGCCGGATTTTTATGCTCAGGATGGTGCCGCCGTCCGGCCCGTCCATCAGGCTCAGGGTGCCGCCCAGCGCTGCGGTGCGTTCCGCCATGCCGCGGATGCCGAACGATTGCGGCTTGGCGCGGTCGGACAGGCGCATGCCGACGCCATTGTCGGCGATGGTCAGGCGCAGATGCTGGCGTTGCCGGGCCAGGCGCACGCTGACCTTGCTCGCCTGCGCATGCTTGGCGATATTCGTCAGCGCCTCCTGGGCGATGCGGAACAGGCTGGTCGCCTGGTCCAGCTCCAGGTCGATATGCTGGCGGTTCGAAATGAACTGGCATTCGATGCCGGCCTGGCGCGCGAATTCCTTGACTTGCCAGTCCAGCGCGGCGACCAGGCCCAGGTCCAGCATGGAGGGGCGCAAGTCGAGCGAAATGCGGTGCACGGCGTCGATGCTGCGGTCGACCAGGGCATCGACATAGTCGGCCTTCTCCTGCAGCAGCGGGTCGTCCGGCGGCAGGCGGCGCGCCAGCATGGCCAGCGCCATCTTGATCGCCGTCAAATTGCCGCCCAGGTCATCGTGCAGTTCGCGCGCCAGGCGCGTGCGTTCGTGTTCCTTGACCTTGTCGATATGCGCAGTCAGCTCGGCCAGGCGGGCGCGCGACTGGCGTACTTCGATCTGTTCCAGCCGGCTTTCCGTGATGTTCGTCATGATGCCTTCCCACTGCACCGTGCCGTCGGCCAGCGCGCGCGGCGTGGAGCGCAGGTTGATCCATTTGACGTCCTTCCAGGCATCGATCCAGATGCGGCCTTCCCAGTTCCAGCTCCACAAGGCCGTCTTTGACGCCTGCATCGACTCGAGATACGAGGCGCGGTCGTCAGCGAGGATCAATTGATAGAACAGTTCCGGGCGCGCGTGCAGCTGTGCCGGCCCCAAACCCAGCAAGGCCTGGCAGCCGTCGCTCAGGTAGGGGAAGGCGGCGCGCCCATCCGCATGCAGGCAGAACTGGTACACCAGGCCCGGCGTATTCGAGACGATGGCGTTGAAGCGCGACTGCACCTGCGCCAGGGCGGCCGCCGTTGCCTGCGGCGTGCGCAAGTCTTCTCCTTCGGCCAGCAGCAGGGCGCGTCCCTGGCGGTTGGCGCGCGACAGGTGCAGGCTGAGCGAATACAGGCTGCCATCGCGGCGGCGCTGCTGTACATGCAGCCGGGCTTGCGCGCCGATGCTGTCGTCCAGGGTGGCCAGTACGGCGCTCAGCTGCTGCGCGTCGAGCTGCGGCGCCAGGGTGAACGGTGTCATCGCCAGCAATTCCTTGCGTGCATACTGCAAGTTGTCGCAGGCGGCATCGTTGGCGTCCAGCAATTGCAGGCTGGCAGCGTCAAACAGGTAGATTTCCGGCGCCGCCGCGCGCATGGCGGGCGCCAGCCGGGGAGTGTCGTGCATGGAGTTGCCTTTCTTCATCAGCGGCGCGCGCGCCAGAAGGCGGCAAAGCGGCGCAACACCCGTGCCGGGCGGGAATTATGGCGGCCTGGCGTGCCTTTGCGCAGGCGTTGCCACCAAGCACGGCGGGCACGGCCCAGCGCGGCCGACAGGCGGCTGACGCGGCGCCAGGGGCGCGTGGCGCGCAGGCGGGCGATCCAGCGGTCCTTGGTTTCCATGAACAGGCCATGCCAGCGCGCAAACCACGGCAAACTGAGCAGGGTGGGGCGCGTCAGACTGTACAAGCGGGCCACGGCGGCGGCGCCACCGAGCTTGGCGATGACGATCACGCCGATGCCGGAAAACGCGTGGCCGCGCGCGATGGCCAGCAGGGCCAGCAGCTTGACGGGGAACAGCAGCACGGCCGGCAGCACGAAGATGGCCAGCGCCCAGTATGGCGGCAGGCGCTTGATCCACGCTTCGAGCGCATGCAGGGGCGGAAATTGCGCCACCACCTGCATGATGCGCGCACCCGTCGCCCACAGCCATTCCTCGATCAGCAGGAAGATGGCGGCCAGGTAGACCAGCGGCGCGAACAGCCAGCGCCTGACTCTGTAGAATTTTTTCATCCGTCTCCGTGTGCGGCGCACGTTTGCCGCGATTGCCACGATGATACGTCAAAAAAGCCCGTTTGCCCCCGCATCCCGTGTGCCTGCGCCTGCCTGGCGGGGCTACAATAGACAGATGAATAAAGCCTTTGTAAAAGAATCCGACAACGACGACGATGAAGAAGCGGCCGCGCTGGCGCTGGCCATTCCCGCCGGCGCCAAGAACTACATCACGCCGGCCGGTTACCAGCGCATCAAGGATGAGCTGCTGCAGCTGATCGACGTCGACCGTCCGGAAGTGGTGCGCATCGTCCATTGGGCGGCGTCGAATGGCGACCGTTCGGAAAATGGCGACTATATCTACGGCAAGCGCCGCCTGCGCGAAATCGACCGCCGCATCCGCTTTCTTACCAAGCGCATGGACCTGGCCGCCATCGTCGACCCCAGCGTGCACCATGGCAACGACCAGGTATTTTTCGGCGCCACGGTAACCTACCGCACCAGCGACGGCGAAACGCACACCATCACCATCGTCGGCATCGATGAATTCGACCCCCTGAACGGCAAGATCAGCTGGGTCTCGCCCATGGCCCGCACCATCACCAAGGCGCGCGAAGGCGACGTGATCACCCTCAACACGCCGCTGGGCGAGCAGGAACTGGAATTGCTGGAAGTGACGTATCCGGCGCCGGGGGAAGGGTAGGCTTGCGGTGGCGCAGGGCGGGCGCTGACAGGCATGTCAGGCTGGGGCTTTTCCCGATGGGAGTATCTCATGGCCCGCGTCCAGCGTTTGTTTATGCCGGGCATGCCCTTGCATGTGGTGCAGCGTGGGGCGGACAGGCAAGTCTGCTTCTTTGAACCCGCCGATTCTCTCTGGTACCTGCAACAATTACAACGACACTCGCGTACGCAAGGCTGCGCGCTGCATGCCTATGTGCTGATGACGAATCATGTGCATTTGCTGCTCTCTGCGGATAGTGTCCGGGCTGTCTCGCGCATGATGAAGGCCCTGGGACAGGAGTACGCTCATTACGTCAACTGGCGCCACCGCCGTACCGGGCCGCTATGGGATGGGCGCTACAAGTCCTGTGTCGTGCAGGATACGACCTATCTGCTGGCATGCCAGCGTTATATTGAACTCAATCCTGTGCGTGCCGGCATGGTGCGCTATCCGGGGCATTACCGCTGGTCCAGCTATCGGTGCAATGCCGAGGGAAAGGACGATGCCTTGGTCCAGCCACATCCACTGTATTTCAGCATGGGGAAAAACCAGGGGGAGCGGCGGTACGCCTATGCCGCTTTATTTCATGCCGATGAGGAAGTGGCGCTGCAGGCTTTGCGTGTCGCCAGCCGTGGCAATGGGGCGGTGGGAAGTGACGAGTTTGTGAGGCAATTGCAAACCCCTAAAGCGTAAGGGCCGGGGTCGGACCCTGAGGGTCCGACCCCAGTCTTTGCCTTGGGGTTAATTACGTTCGCGCAAGATGCGGTTGACGCCGGCGACGCGGCGCACGTTGCGCAGCAGGGCGGCCAGGTGGACGCGGTCCTTGACTTGCACGGTGAAGCGCAGCTGGTCGAGGACGTTGTCCTTGTCTTCGTCCATGCCCACATAGATGATGTTGGCGTCGGACTCGCCGATTTCGGCGGCCACGCGGGCGAGGATGCCCCGTTCGCTGTTGATCAGTACCTTGATGCGGCAGTCGAAGCGGCGGTTCAGTTCGGTTCCCCAGCGCACGGCGATCCAGCGGTCCGGCTCCTTGGCGCGCTGGCGCTTGGCTTGCGAGCAGTCGCTGGTGTGCACCAGCAGCCCCTGGTCGCGGCGCAGCTGGCCGATGATCTGGTCGCCGGGAATCGGCAAACAGCATGGCGCCAGTTGCACGGAAACGCCTTCGCTGCCGCAGATGGTGACTGGGTCGAGCTCGCTGCCGCTATTGTGTTCCACCGGCATGCTGGCCGCTTCGCCGCCGATCAAGCCGAAGATGTGGCGCGCCACCAGGGTGGCCATGCGCTTGCCGATGCCGATGTCCGCGTACAGCTCGTCCATGGAATTGGCGCTCGATTCGTTGAGCAGGCGTTCCACCAGCGGCGCCGGCAGGTCGGCGTCGATGTTCAGGGCGTGCAGCGCCTGCGACAGCAATTGCTGGCCCAGGGCGATCGATTCGGGCAGGTTGATCGTGCGCAAATGGTGGCGGATGGCCGAACGGGCCTTGCCGGTGCGCACGAATGACAGCCACGTCGGGCTGGGGCGCGACGAGGAGTCGGTGATGATTTCCACGATGTCGCCATTGTGCAGCTCGGTGCGCAGGGGCGAGGTTTCGTTGTTGATCTTGACGGCAACGGTCTGGTCGCCGATGCCCGTATGGATCGAATAGGCGAAGTCGATGGCCGTGGCGCCGCGCGGCAGGGCGATGATCTTCGACTTCGGCGTAAACACGTAGACGGAATCGGGGAACAGGTCGACCTTGACGTGTTCGAGGAATTCGGCCGAGTCGCCCGTCTGTTGCTGGATGTCGAGCAGGGATTGCAGCCAGGCATGCGTGCGCTGCTGCAGGTCGGACGGGTTCGATTCGCCGCTCTTGTACAGCCAGTGCGCCGCCACGCCGGATTCGGCCGTGCGGTGCATTTCCTGCGTGCGGATCTGGAATTCGACGGGCGTGCCGTACGGACCGATGACGGTCGTGTGCAGCGACTGGTAGCCGTTCAGCTTGCGGATCGCGATGTAATCCTTGAACTTGCCCGGCATGGGCTTGTACAGGCTGTGCAGGGTGCCCAGGGTCACGTAACAGTCGGCAAAACTGCCCACCACCACGCGGAAGCCGTACACGTCCAGCACTTGCGAGAAAGACAAATGTTTGCTGCGCATCTTTTTATAGATGTCGTACAGGGTCTTTTCGCGGCCCGTGACGTCGGCCTCGAGCTCGGCCATGGACAAGGTGCTCTTTACGGCTTCCATGATCTTGTTGACCACTTCGCGCCGGTTGCCGCGCGCCGCCTTGACGGCTTTCGCCAGGGTGCGGTAGCGCATCGGGTACAGGTGCGAGAACGACAGGTCCTGCAGTTCGTGGTAGATGTTGTTCAGGCCGAGGCGGTGCGCGATCGGCACGTACACTTCCATGGTCTCGCTGGCGATGCGGCGCTTTTTTGCCGCCGTCATGAAGTCCAAGGTGCGCATATTGTGCAGGCGGTCGGCCAGCTTGATCAGGATCACGCGCACGTCGGACGCCATGGCCAGCAGCATCTTGCGGAAGTTTTCCGCCTGCGCTTCGATCTGGCTCTGGAATTCGATCTTTTCCAGCTTCGACAGGCCGTCGACCAGGTGTGCCACGGGCGCGCCGAAGCGTTCGATCAATTCTTCCTTCTTGACGTCCTGGTCTTCCATCACGTCGTGCAGCAGGGCGGCCATGATGGCTTGCGCGTCGAGCTTCCAGTCGGCGCAGATTTCAGCGACGGCGATCGGATGCGAGATATACGGCTCGCCCGAGCGGCGCATCTGGCCCAGGTGCATTTCGTCGGAGAAGCGGTAGGCTTCCTTGACTTTTTTCAGGTCGGCGGGAGACAGGTATTCGGCCAGCTTGTCGGCCAGGTGGCTGACGGAGGCCACGCCCAGGGCGGGCGCCGGCGGGACTGCGGGGGTATTGCTGCCGGACGTGCCGGTGCCGGGCGCGGAAGCGCCCTGCGATTTTGCCGCCTGGCGCGAGGCCAGGGGCGGCAGTGCTGCGGAAGTCGTGTCGGCTGGGGTCAGACTCATAAAACGTCGCGTTGCTTCACAGTGTGAATAAAGGATACGGTAGAACCAGGGGTCAGCACTGTTCCGGCACGCGGGTTCCCACTTACATCGGGACCTTTTTCAGCATTTCGATGCCGACTTTACCGGCAGCGATTTCACGCAGTGCGACAACGGTAGGCTTGTCCTTGGCTTCCACCTTAGGGGTGTGGCCTTGCAACAACTGACGTGCGCGATAGGTCGCAGCCAGGGTCAGCTGGAAACGGTTAGGGATCTGCTTCAGGCAATCTTCGATTGTGATACGGGCCATAGTAACTCCTAAAATTTTTGCGTGGTGCTGTGTATGAACTGGCGTGCAGGCTCGATTACTCTGCGTGCAGGCCCAGCTGGGCGAATAGCGATGCGTTGCGGGCCGCTTGTTGCGCAAACCGGCAACGGGCCGCTCTCACGATCGCGCTCAGTTCGGACAAAGCGACCGTAAACTCTTCATTGATAATAACATACTCGAACTCGGGAGCGTGTGCGATTTCGCCGCCGGCGGCCAGCAGGCGGCGCGTGATCACGTGCGGCTCGTCCTGGCCGCGCTTGTTCAAGCGTTCTTCCAGCGCATCGATCGACGGCGGCAGGATGAAAATGCCGGCGGCGCGGGGGAATTGCTTGCGCACCTGGCGCGCGCCCTGCCAGTCGATTTCCAGCAGGATATCGGTGCCCGCCAGCATTTGCTGTTCCACCATGATGCGCGAGGTGCCGTAGTAATTGCCATGCACTTCCGCCCATTCCAGGAATTCACCCTGGTCGGCGCGCGCGACAAAGTCTTCCGCGGTCGTGAAATAGTACTCGCGGCCATGCTGCTCGCCCGGACGGGGCGCGCGCGTGGTGGTCGAGATCGACAACTTGATGCCGGGCTCTTGCGCCAGCAATGCATTGACCAGTGTCGATTTGCCGGCGCCCGATGGCGCGGCGACCACGAACAGGCTGCCGGAGAAGGCGGTAGGGTGGCTCATGCGGATCTTTCCATATGCGTGTGATGGCGGCGTTTGCGCTTGCATGGGCGCCGCCCAATCCGGTATTTTACCAAGAGGCACGGCGGCGGGCCAGCCCCGCGATGCGCCTTGCCGCCAGGCTTGCGCATATTTTGCTTGTTATCTTGAGGAAATAGTTATTTAATTTGGAATGGTTTTTTCTTGATAACTTTTCGCCGACAGGATGCGCGCATGAAGAATTTCCCGTTTATCAGTGTTGCCCAAGCCATGTTGCTGCTGCGCGTGGCCATCGCCGTGATGTTCATGGCGCACGCCATCACGCGCATCGCCAATGGCACCATCCCCCGCTTTGCCGGTTTCCTGGAAGACAAGGGATTTATTTACGGCCTGGCCGTGGTGTGGGCGATTACCGTTGTCGAGATCGTTTGCGGCAGTTTGCTCATCGCCGGCAAATACACGCGCTGGGCGGCGGCCGGGCTGATGGTGATCTGCGTCGGCGGCATCGCCATCGTGCATGCGGCCAAGGGCTGGTTCGTGGGCGAGCATGGCGCCGGCGGCGTGGAATACAGCATCGTGCTGTTTGTCGCCTGCGTCGTCATCGCCGCCGGCGACAGGGGGCGCGCCGGGACGCGCCTGGCCTGAGGCGGGGAGTTATTCCAGGTTCTGCACCTGTTCGCGCATCTGCTCGATCAGCAGCTTCAAGTCCATCGAGGCGTCGGCCAGTTCCTTGACGGACGCCTTGGCGCCCAGCGTATTGGCTTCGCGGTTCAGTTCCTGCATCATGAAGTCGAGGCGCTTGCCGACTTGCCCGCCCTTGGTGAGGATGTGGCGCGTTTCGCCCAGGTGCGCCGACAGGCGCGCCAGTTCTTCCGACACGTCGATGCGGATGCCGTACAGGATGACTTCCTGGCGGATGCGCTCCATGGCGTCCTGGCGCGACAGGGCCGAATTCGAGCCCTGGCTGGCCAGGCCCAGCGCATCCTGCATGCGTTCGATGGCTTTTTGCTGGAAGGCCGCCACCACTTGCGGTATCAATGGCGTGATGCGCTTGACGATGGCTTCCATCGCCTCGATGCGCGACACCAGCACCGCTTCGAGCGCCGCGCCTTCGCGCTTGCGGCTGTCGACGAAGGCGGCCACGGTGCGCTTGGTCAGCGCGCCCACGTCCGCCTGCAGGGACTCTTGCCCCACTTGCGCTTCTTCGATGACGCCAGGCCAGCGCAGCAGTTCGGCCACCGTCATGACGGGAGCGGAGACAAAATGCTGGCCCACTTCGTTTTGCAGGCGTGCCAGTTCTGCCAGCAGGGGCAGGTTCAGCGCCTGCGTGCCGTTTGTGGCGGCCTTGCGGCCAAAGCTCAGGCGTACCTCGACTTTGCCGCGCGTGATGGCGGACATGACGGCGGCGCGCAAGTCTGGCTCCAGGGCCCGCAGATCGTCGTTGATCCGGAATTGCAGGTCGAGAAAGCGCGAGTTGACGCTCTTGATTTCAATTGTCAGTGTGCCTGCAGCACCTTCGCTGGTGGCAACCGCGTAGCCTGTCATGCTTGAAATGCTCAAAGGATTCCCCGATTTGATCTTGTATACAGTCACTTATACACTTAATCAGCCAGCGCAGGCAATACCGCCCGCGCCGCAAAACAGGACCGAAGTGCACGATGGCCTGAAAATTGCTGAATAGTGTGCGTTTTACGGCATTGTAAAGAAAATTGTGTTTGGCGGGGCAGGATTGTAGGGATCATGTGTGCGCCGCCTGCCATTGCGCCTTGCGCTGTTGCATGACTGCAAATAGACGGGCGCGCGGTGGTAAAATCGCTGCCGCAACCCCAATCACACAGGACATCCCATGACATTTGAATCCCGCCCGAGCGGCCGCGCCGTCGACGCGCTGCGCGCCATCCGCATCACCCGCCAGTACACCAAGCATGCCGAAGGCTCGGTGCTGATCGAGTGCGGCGACACCAAGGTCATCTGCACCGCCAGCATCGAAGACAAGGTGCCGGGTTTCCTGAAAGGCAAGGGCCAGGGCTGGTTGACGGCCGAGTACGGCATGCTGCCGCGCTCGACGCACACGCGCATGGACCGCGAAGCGGCGCGCGGCAAGCAGTCCGGCCGCACGCAGGAAATCCAGCGCCTGATCGGCCGCTCGCTGCGCGCCGCCTTCGATTTGCAGGCGTTCGGCGAACGCACGCTGCACCTCGATTGCGACGTCATCCAGGCCGATGGCGGCACGCGCACGGCCTCGATCACGGGCGCCATGGTGGCCGCGTATGACGCGTTTTCCCAGTTGCAGGCACGCGGCGCGATTGCCGCCATCCCCGTGAAAAGCTTTGTCGCCGCCATCTCGGTGGGCGTCTACCAGGGCATGCCGGTGCTGGACCTGGACTACGTGGAAGACTCCGGCTGCGACACGGACATGAACGTGGTGATGACGGAAGCGGGCCACTTCATCGAAGTGCAGGGCACGGCCGAAGGCGCCGCGTTCGACCGCGCCGGCATGAACCGCCTGCTGGACCTGGCGCAGGGGGGGATTGCCGACCTGATCGTCATGCAGAAGCAGGCGCTCGGCCTTTAATCTGCTTTTAATCTTTACCTGGATTTACATCCTGTTGCCCGTTGCGGCGGGCAAGAAACCCACGGCTGCCGCTTTTTGCGGCAGCGGCAGGCCAGGGTGAGGGAAGCGCAAAAGGTTTACAATGTCGGCACTTCAACCGGACTACTGACATGACCCAACGCCTCATCCTCGCCTCCAACAACGCCGGCAAGCTCAAGGAATTCAACGAGCTGCTCTCGACCATCGGTTTTTCCGTCCATGCCCAGGGCGAGTACGCCGTGCCGGAAAGCGACGAACCATTCCACACCTTCGTTGAAAACGCCCTGCAAAAGGCGCGCCACGCGTCGCGCCTGACGGGCTTGCCGGCGCTGGCCGACGATTCGGGCGTGTGCGTCAATGCGCTCGGTGGCGCGCCGGGCGTGTATTCGGCCCGCTATGCGGGCGAGCCGAAATCGGACGCGGCCAACAGCGCCAAGCTGATCGCCGACCTGGAAGCGCATGCCGACAAGTCCGCGTACTACTACTGCGTGCTGGTGTACGTGCGCCATGCGGACGACCCGCAGCCGGTGATCGCCGACGGACGCTGGAATGGCGAGATGGTCCAGGCGCCGCGCGGCAACGGCGGCTTCGGCTACGATCCGCACTTCTTCATTCCCGCGCTGGGCAAGTGCGCGGCCGAATTGACGTCCGATGAAAAGAACGCGCTGTCGCACCGTGGCCAGGCCCTGCGCGCGCTGGTGGAAAAGCTGCGATGATTCCGATCAAACTGGTGGGCGCCGTTGCCAAATCCGCAGCGAAACCCGGAGCCTCGCCCGCGCCGCAGGAAGGCATTTCCGGCGCGGCGGGAGCGGCCCTGAAATACCTGCAGCCGGGCGCGCTGAACCTGACGGCCCTGCCGCCGCTGTCGCTGTACATCCATTTCCCGTGGTGCGTGAAAAAATGCCCGTATTGCGATTTCAATTCGCACGAGGTGCGCGGCGACTTGCCGGAAGCGCAATACCTGGCCGCCCTGCGCCTGGACCTGGAAATGGCACTGCCGCTGATCTGGGGCCGCAAGATCCACACCATCTTCATCGGCGGCGGCACGCCCAGCCTGATGTCGGCGGCGGGCCTGGACCGGCTGATGTCGGACGTGCGCACCCTGCTGCCCCTGGAGCCCGACTGCGAAATCACTATGGAAGCCAATCCGGGCACCTTTGAAGCGGAAAAATTCAAGTCTTACCGGGCCAGCGGCATCAACCGCCTGTCGATCGGCATCCAGAGCTTCAATGGCCGCCATTTGCAGGCGCTGGGGCGCATCCACGACGACAACGAGGCGCGCCGCGCGGTGGAGATCGCGCACGCCAACTTCGACAATTTCAATCTCGACCTGATGTACGCGCTGTCCACGCAAACCCTGGCCGAGGCGCAGCAGGACCTGGAAACGGCGCTGTCGTTTGCGCCGCCGCACCTGTCGCTGTACCACCTGACGCTCGAACCCAACACGCTGTTCGCCAAGTATCCGCCCGTGCTGCCGGACGACGACGAGAGCGCCGATATCGCCGACATGGTGGCCGCGCGCGCGGCGCAGGCCGGTTACGGCCGCTACGAAGTGTCGGCCTATGCGCAGCCGGGCCGCCAGGCCAAGCACAACCGCAATTACTGGGAATTCGGCGACTACCTGGGCATCGGCGCGGGCGCCCACTCGAAGATCTCGTTCCCGCACCGCGTGCTGCGCCAGGCCCGCTACAAGCAGCCGCGCGCCTACATGGACGCGGTACTGGCCGGTAACCCGGTGCAGGAAGAGCGCGAACTGGCGCGCGAGGAAATGGGTTTCGAGTTCATGTTGAATACCCTGCGCCTGACGCAGGGCTTTGCACCGAACCTGTTCGCCGAGCGCACGGGCCTGGCCCTCAACGCCATCGAGCAGCCGCTGAATGCGGCCGAAGCGAAAGGCTTGCTGTACCGCGACCATCAGGTCATCCGCCCGACGGAGCGGGGATTGTGCTTCCTGAACGACCTGCAGCAGATGTTCCTGGAAGACTGACGCGGCCTAATGCGCGGTGGCGGCGCGCAGGCGCTGCAGCTTGGCCGCGTACAGCCCATGCTCGCTGCGCGTGGTGCTGTTGTCCATCGCCAGTTCCAGCTGCCTGTCCGCCTGCGAGAGCTGTCCCATGCGCGCATATGCCTGCGCCAGCCAGAAGTGGAATTCATGGTAGTACGGATCACGCGCGATTTCGCGCTTGAACAGGCGTGCCGCTTCCTGATAGTCGGCGGCCTCCATGGCGCGCTGGCCCAGGTTGAAGAAGTGGAAGGGCGGCTCTGGCTGCAAGGCCAGCAATTTTCTCCGTAGCAGCTGCGCTTCGTCCGCGCGCCCCAGGCCGTCGAGTGCCTGCGCCAGGTTGGACAGCAGCACGGTATTCGATGGCGAGCGTTCCAGTGCGTAGGCGAGCGTGCGCCGCGCCGGCTCCGTGTCGCCGTGGCGCAGCTGGATGATGCCCAGCGTATTGAAGGCGCCCGCAAACGTGGGATCTTGCAGGATGGCGGCGCGCGCATACCAGTAGGCTTGATCGAGCTCGCCGCTGGTCATAGTTTCGGCAGCGCGATTGTTGAGATACATGGCCAGGATGGTCGCCTCGCTGATTTGCAGCGTGCGCTGGCCGGCGAGGTCTTCGCCAGGCAGGAAGTCGATGAGCAGGATGGCATCGGCGTCGTAGCCGACGGTATTGCTGGCGGCACGGCGTTCCAGCGCGAGATTGACGTGGCCGGCGACGAAATACATGCCGCCGCTGCGGCTCCAGCTTTCCTCCCCCAGGACCAGCTGGTAGTGCACATCGAGTCCCATGTCCTTGGCCAGCGCGGCCGTCATCAGCACCAGCGACAGGCAATTGCCGCTGCGCGCATCGAACGCCTGTGCCGCCGTGCGCGTCATGGCGGCATCGTATTCCAGCTGTAGCCCGGCCCGGTTGCGCAGGGCCTCGGCCAGCGCGCGGCGCGGATTCTTGCTGCGCGCCTCGCGCGCGATATCGACGCGCACGTAGTGCCGCATGGCCTCGCTCATGGCAAACGCCTGCTGCGGATCCACCGGCACGCGCGGTGCGGCAAAGCTGGTATCGTTGAAAAGGTCGGGCGGAGGCGGGGGGGCGGGCGCCGTGGCGCAGCCGGCAAGGGCTGCACACAGCAGCAAGGGGGACAGGAGGCCCAGGCGCAGCCGTGCGCTGACGCGGCGGATACATTTCATGTTCATGCTCCCGCAGAACGATGTCAGGCGCAACACGTATTGCTGCCGGTGGTGCGCCATGCCACCTGAAACAAGTATCCTCGCGCGCCACGGCGCTGTCAAACCCTTTTGACGAGCCCTGTTGCCAGCCTTAAAACTCTTCCCAATCCTGCTCGCCAGCCACCTGCGCCTGGGGCTTGCGCGCCGCAGGCGCGCTCCTGGCCGCGCTGCCTGGCTGCCTGGCGGTGGCGCTCCTGGCCGCCGGCTTGGCCAGCTGGGCGGGCGCCGGCCGCGCGCTGCGTACCGGTGGCGCCGTGGCCAAGTGTTCGAGCTGGAAGCCGGCCGCCACCTGCGCCAGGCGCGCTGCCTGGTCCTGCATGCTTTCGGCGGCGGCCGCCGCTTCTTCCACCAGGGCCGCATTTTGCTGCGTCACCTGGTCCATCTGCGCGATGGCCTGGTTGACCTGGTCGATGCCCATGCTTTGCTCGGCGCTGGCGGCAGTGATCTCGGCCATGATGTCGGTGACCCTGCGCACGCTGTCGACCACTTCGCCCATGGTGCTGCCGGCTTGCTGTACCAGCCGCGTGCCGTTGTTGACCTGCTCCACCGAGTCGCCGATCAGGGTCTTGATTTCGCGTGCCGCCGCGGCCGAGCGTTGCGCCAGGCTGCGCACTTCCGTGGCGACGACGGCAAAGCCGCGCCCCTGCTCGCCGGCGCGCGCCGCTTCGACGGCCGCGTTCAAGGCCAGGATATTCGTCTGGAAGGCGATGCCGTCGATGACGCCGATGATGTCGACGATTTTCGTCGATGCCGTGTCGATGGCGCCCATGGTGTCGACCACCTGGCTGACGATGCTGCCGCCCCGCTCGGCCACGCCGGAAGCGGCCACCGCCATCTGGTTGGCCTGGCGCGCATTGTCCGCGTTCTGCTTGACGGTGCTGGTCAGTTCCTCCATTGACGACGCCGTCTCTTCCAGCGAACTGGCCTGCTGTTCCGTGCGCGCCGACAGGTCCTGGTTGCCGGCGGCGATTTCGCCCGAGGCCGTGGCAATCGCATTGGTGCCCGTCTGCACTTCCGACACCACCTTGCGCAGCGCTTCGTTCATGCCCTGCAGCGCGCGCATCAGGTCGCCGATTTCATCGCTGGCAGGCGTGCCGAAATGCGTGCGCAGGTCGCCGTCGGCCACCGTTTCAGCTACCTTTACGGCGGCTTTCAATGGCTGCGTGATCGAGCGCGTGATCAGCCAGGCGCAGACGCTGCCCAGCGCCACCACCAGCACGCACAGGGTCAGCAGCAGGGTGAAGCTGCGTTCATTGGCCGCTTCGATCGCTTGCGCCGTGGCGTCGATGGCCTGGCGCTGCTGCGCCAGCAGGGCCTTGACGTTGTTCTGGTAATTGGTGGCGGCCGGCGCGAAGCTGTCGCGGTAGGTGCTTTCCGCCTGCGCCGCGTTGCCGGCCTTGCGCGCATTCATCACCAGGGTCTTGGCATCCTGGTACTTGACGCGTTCGGCGATGGACGACTTGAAGATGGCTTTTTCTTCATCGCTGTCGAGCAGCGCTTCGATTTTCTTCAGCAGTTCGCTGCCCTGTTTCGTGCTGTCGGCGATGGTGTCGGCAAACACGCTCGACAGGGTTTCATCCGTGCTTCTGGCGATCATCGAGGTGCGCGCAATGGCCGAGTAGATCAGCACGTACCAGTCCGATACCAGGCGCTCCTTGGCCAGCGGTTTTTCCATCATTTGCCGCGTCGCTTCGGCATTCACGTGGGCGCTGTACAGCGCGTACGAGGTGGAGATCACGGACAGCAGCAGCACCAGGGCGAAGCCTGCAGCCAGGCGCGTGCCGATACGAAGGTGGGAGAGGGCGTGCATGGTCGGAACTCCTGTCGCAGAGGGGATTGAAGGTTGCCTGTGCGACATAGTATGCACTGATAAGTGACCAATAGGCGAGGGAAAAGCGCGCTTGTTTTGGCGCCTGTTGCAGTCTCGCCCGTGCTACAGGTCGAGCGCCTGGCGCAGGTCCGGCTGCTCGGCCCAGCGGGCGAAGGCGGCCGCCATGCGTTCGCTTTCCGCGATGGCGCGGCGCCAGTCGCGCATGCGCGCCGCGTGGTCTTGCCCGTAATGGGCGAAGTCGCGCCGGTCCGGTAGTTTGCCGTTCGGCAAGCTGGCCACGAAGGCAGGCGAGGGCGAGACGAGGATCATGTTGTCGAGTGCACTATCGCCGCTGCGCGCGCGGCGCCAGGGCATGGCCTTGTCCAGCCAGCCCGGCACGATATGGTCGGCAAAATGCGGGTACAGCACCAGGTCCGGTTCTCGCTGGTAAGGCAGGTGCAGATGGTAGTCGACCAGGCCGCCGTCCCAGTAGCGCCCGGGCGGCGCGCCGGCGATGTCCGTGACCGCGTCGAGCACCAGCGGGATGGAGCCGGAGGCCAGCAGCGCGTCGCGCAGGTTGTCCTGCGCCAGCGGCACGAAATGCGAATGAAAGGCGTCGAAGCGCGAACGCAGCCAGCTGGCGCCGTCCGGCCCCGCATGGAACACCGCGCGTTCCAGCGAGGCGGCCAGGCGTGCGCGCGCCACGGCATTGCCGGCCGCCGCCAGCAGGAAGCCGCGCCGGTCGCGCCATTTGCCCGGCTGCGCCAGCGCGCCGATGCCGCGCACGGCCAGCACCGCCAGACTGTGCTGCGCGTGCTGCAGCAGCTGCGCATCCTGGCCATTGAGGACGGCGTCGAGCAGGGCGCGGCAGGTGCGGCTGACGTGCGCTGCCTCGGGCTTGTCGGGATAGCGCTGGCCCACGTAGGCGCGCACCAGGCGGCGCTGCGCGGCCACCGGGTCGGGAAAGACGGCGGCGGCCATGCGCCAGGCGCCGATCGAGGCGCCGACGAAGTGGCGCGGGCGCGGCGCCCGCGCCAGGAAGTCGCCGAACAGCCAGCAATCGAGCTGGTGCAGGATCAAGCCTTTCGGTCCGCCTGCGGCAGCCGGGACGATGGCGACGTCAAGTGCGCGCAAGCCGTTGTCGGCGATGCGGGCGCGGGCACGGCGGCCCAGGCGGACGGTGATCGGTGATTGCATGAGTAGTCGTTGACGGCCTATGGCCAGCTATTTTACCGCCAGCGTGGCGTCACGACACAGTCGCGTTCGTTATAGTCACATTGTTAGTATTAATAAATTTCTTTAAGGCAACCATTCTCTTGAGAAATGTTGCATAATATTGGACGTTGAATTTTTGGCATGTGCCAAGGGTTCCTTATGCCCTGCTTTTTTATTGGAATCGTATGCAATTGAATCACGCTTTTGTTTTGACCCTCATCGCTGGCTCTCTCGTTGCCTGCGGCGGTGGCGGCTCGTCCTCCCCGACTGACCCGGTGGTCGCCGTGAATCCACCCGTGACGCCCGTTGCTCCGCCAGTGGTGCCTGTTGCGCCGCCAGTGGTACCCGTCACGCCGACTGCCACCGGCGAAGACACGGGCTCCGTCAGCGCCCGTTTCGTCAATGGCGACAACAGCCGTTTCGTCTTTACGTCGATCGGCTTGCAGAGCAATGGCAAGGCCAGCACGCTGGTGCAGGACGCCTCCGGCGCCTTGAGCACTATCGGCAGCATCGTCCTGACGGGTAATCCGTCCGTGACGCGTGACATCAGCGGCGACGCCGCCTTCGCGCAGGGCCGCTGGTTCAAGGGCGCGTTCAGCAATATTTCCGGCGCCACGACCTTGACCGGCAACAATGCCAGCGCGCATTACGTCGCCTATAACGTGCTCGCCGCACTGCCAGCGAGCGGCACGTTCACCTGCGATGCGGGCGCGTTCACGGCGCCAAGCTATACGGGCGGCAGCAGCGTCTCGTCGACCGCTTACTTCGGCACGGCCAGCGGCAATGCCAGCCTGTCCTTCGATGGCTCCGGCGCCAAGGTGGCACTGACCATCGACGCCAGCGCCGGCGGCAGCACAGGCAAAGTGACGGCGACCACCACCCTGGCTTCGGCAGCGTCGAGCAGCATCACCGGCGGCTATCTGTCGAGCGGCACGGGCGCGCAGCTGATGCTGGGTGACGGCGGCACCGGCCGCTATCTGCTGCTGGCAGCCTACAAGGCGCAGCTGGCCAACGGCGCCAATTACCAGGGCGTAGCGACCTTCCGTTGCTCCTGATCGTCCCGGCATGAAAAAAGCGGCGCCGTGCACTGCACGGACGCCGCTTTTTTTACGCCTGTCGAAATGAAACGATCAGCGCAGCGCCGCGATCATCTGTTTCAGCTTGCCGGAATCGACGCAGAAGGCGCGGATGCCTTCGGCCAGTTTTTCCGTCGCCATCGCGTCTTCATTCATCATGAAGCGGAAGGCTTCTTCGTTCAGCGACATTTGCACGATGTTGGTCGATGGCGCCGCTTCGGCGCTCAGCTTGCGCTCCACCGGCGCATCGCTGTCGGCCAGCTTTTGCAGCAGGTCGGGGCTGATGGTAAGCAGGTCGCAGCCGGCCAGTTCGAGGATTTGCGACGTGTTGCGGAAGCTCGCGCCCATGACTTCCGTCTTGTAGCCGAACTTGCGGTAGTAATTGTAGATGCGGCGGACCGATTGCACGCCCGGATCTTCCGCGCCCACGTAGTCGATGCCCGTCGATTTCTTGTACCAGTCGTAGATGCGGCCGACGAATGGCGAAATGAGCTGCGCGCCCGCTTCGGCGCAGGCGATGGCCTGGGCCAGCGAGAACAGCAGGGTCATGTTGCAGCGGATGCCTTCCTTTTCCAGGATGGCGGCGGCGCGGATGCCTTCCCAGGTGGAGGCGATCTTGATCAGCACGCGCTCGCGGGCAATGCCGGCGTTCGAATACAGGGCGATCAGGTCGCGGCCCTTGGCGACAGTACCTTCCGTGTCGAACGACAGGCGCGCATCGACTTCGGTGGAGACGCGGCCGGGAATGGTTTGCAGGATTTCCACGCCAAACGCGATCAGCAGGCGGTCGATGATTTCGGCGGTGGAGGCGTTCGGATGGTCGCGCACGGCCTTTTCCAGCAGCGGCTTGTATTCATCCTTTTGCACGGCCTTCAGGATCAGCGACGGATTCGTCGTCGCATCGCGCGGCGTGTAAGCCTGGATCGATTGGAAGTCGCCGGTGTCGGCCACCACGGTAGTAAATTGCTTCAGTTGTTCGAGTTGGTTCATGGCTGCACGGGAAAGAGTGAATGGGCTTGCCGGAGTATTGTACCGAATCCGTCGCATCAAGCATCGACTATTGTCTTCGCCGCCACTACTTGCTCAATTGAATCTTGCTTTTTTGAGAACTCGCGCATAATTGCCTGGACTTGTATATTTTGCACACTGTTCTGATAAGCAATGTGCGATGCCACACTCCAGATGAAGAGCATCTTTTGACACAAGATATCGTGAGCGCATTGGCCGCCGTCAACGGCGCGGCACGCCTGTATGCATTGGCTATCGGCGACGATGGCCAGGACAGCGGCTTGCTGGTCGAAGCCTTTGCCGCCGACGAACGGCTGCAGGAGCTTGGCGCGCGCGACATCATCGCCTTGTCCACCAGCGCCCATGTTGCGCTGACGTCCCTGCTGGGCCAGCCGGCCAGCCTGCATATCAGCCTGGCGGATGGCACGCGCACGCAGTTTTCCGGCTACATCAGCACCGCCGCCGCGCTGGGCAGCAATGGCGGACTGGCGCGTTACCGGCTGCGCCTCACCCCATGGCTGTGGCTGCTGACGCAGGCCCGTAACAGCCGCGTCTGGCAAGACAGGAGCGTGAGCGCCATCATCGACGAGGTATTGCAGGCGTATGCGCCATACGCGTTATGGCGCTGGAGCGACGAGGTCGCATCTTTCATGCAGGACGTGGGCAAACGCAGCTATTGCTGCCAGTACCGCGAATCGGATTTCGATTTTATCCGCCGCCTGCTGACGGAAGAGGGCATCGCCTGGCGCTTCGAGGCGCACACACTGGTCCTGTTTGCCGATAGCAGCCAGCCCTGCGCCACGCCCGAGGACGCCAGCAGCGCGCAGGCGGGCGGGCTGCGCTTTCATGGCGCGCGCGTCGGCGAGCCGGGAGACAGCGTGCAGGCCTTGAGCGCGGGGCGCAGCCTGCAGGTGGGCCTGAGCAGCGTGCTCAGCTATGACTACAAGGCGAAAAAGGCCGTGGCCGCCAGCGTGCCGGCCAACATCGCGCTTGGCGGCAAGAACGCGCCGGTGCTGGAAAGCTACGATACGCCGGGCCAGTACTGGTACGCCAGCGGCGCCCAGGCGCAGCGCTACGCGCAGTTGCAGATGCAAGCCCATGAAGCGCGCGCCCAGCTGTGGCAGGCCCGTTCGACCGTGCGCACCCTGCGCGCCGGCACGCGCTTTAGCCTGATGCAGGGACCGTTAGCGCAGGCCGATGGTGCCGCCCCCGAGTATGTCGTGCTGCGCGTGGCCAGCATCGGCGTCAACAACCTGCCAGTGCCGGCCCTGGAGGGATTGGCGGAACTGTTCGGCCCGATACCGGAATTGCTGGAAGAAAGCGTGGCAGGGTGGGGGGCAGGGTTTCCCGATGTCGCCGCCGCGATCGCCCAGGCGCAAACCAGTGGTTACGCCAACTGCATCGAGATGATCACCGCAAGCACCCCGTGGCGTCCGGTGCATGACAGCAACGATGCGCGCCAGCATGCCACGCCGACCGCCCTGGGCAGCCAGAGCGCCATCGTCGTCGGCGCCGATGGCAATGACGTGGCCAGCGGCGCCGATGAAATTTACTGCGACAGGCTGGGCCGGGTGCGCATCCGCTTCCACTGGCAGCAGGAAACGGGCGCGACGTGCTGGGTGCGCGTGGCGCAGCGCGCGGCTGGCGGCGGCATGGGCAGCCAGTTCCTGCCGCGCATCGGCCAGGAAGTGCTGGTGCAATTCCTGGAAAACGATATCGACCGGCCCGTCATCATCGGCGCGCTGTACAACGGGCAGGGCGAGGGCGGCACCGCAGCCACGCCGGGCGGTATTGCGCGCGATCAAAACGACGCAGGCGTTTTCCAGCCGGCACACGATCACGCCGTAGCGGGCCAGGGCAACCTGGCGGGCGGCAACAGTCCCTTGTGGCATGGCGCCGCAGGCGCCAGCGCGGCGCACCGCAATGGAGCAGCGCAATGGGGCATCCGCAGCAAGGAGTTCGGCAAGGCGGGCGGCATGGCCGGCTACAACCAGCTGCTGTTCGACGATACCGACAGCCAGGGCCGGGTGCAGCTGAAAAGCAGCCATGCGGCCAGCGAGCTGAGCCTGGGCCATCTGATCCACGGTGCCGACAATTACCGCGGCAGCCTGCGCGGCGCCGGCGCCGAATTGCGCACCGATGCATACGGCGCAGTGCGCGCCAGGGCGGGCTTGCTGGTGACCAGCTATCTGCTTGGGCACGACGCGTCGCAGCGCGATCCGGCCGGCGACAATGCCGGCGGCATCGCGCTATTGAAGCAGGCCGTGATGCTGGGCGACACATTTAACACTGCCGCCAAAACGCATCAAACCGTAACGTACGCCAGCCATCTTGGCGCAAAGACGCCGGACGCCAGCGTGCTCGACAACAAGGCCGCGCCGCTCAAGGCGATGCTGGCCACTGTGGCGGGCATGCACGACCAGTTGCCGCACACAAAGGACGCCATCATCGCGATTGCCGCCAGGGCCGGACTGGGCGTTGTCGCGGGGCAAGACATGCAACTGGCCAGCGGCGAAACCGTCACACTGATGAGCGGCCAGGATACCCAGTTCACCGGCGGCGGCCAGCTGCGCGTGCACAGCGGCCAGGCCATCGGCGCCCTGGGCGGCGTGGTCAAGGCGGGCGAGAACAATATCGGCCTGCAGATGATCGCCGCCAAACAGGCCATCGACGTGCAGGCGCAGGCCGACCTGCTCCAGGTCCAGGCGCGCGAACAGGTCAATATCGTCAGCGCCGCCGCGCATATCGACTGGGCGGCGGCCAAAAGCATCCGCTTGTCGACGGCGGGCGGGGCGAATATCACCATCGAGGGCGGCAATATTACGATCCAGTGTCCGGGCAAGATCACGGTGCATGCCGGCAGGAAGAGTTTTATCGGGCCGACACGGCTCGCTTATCCATTGCCGGCGCTGCCTGCCAGCGTCTGTAAAGCGTGTCTGCTGGCAGCATTGCGTAGCGGTAGTCCGTTTGTCGCACCCACGGCAGCCTAGAAAAGGAGCCCTGATGTACTTTGCCATCGATGTTCCCGACCCAGAAGTTCCAGCGCTGATCGCGCAGCAACTGCAGGCCTTGCGTGCGGACGCGGTAGTGGCGAACGGCGGCCAACCCCTGCATCTGCTGGCGCTGCTCGACGGCGCCTGCGACGAGGAATTTTTCACCAAGCGCTACCCGAGCCGCTTGCGGCGTCAGTCGCTGTATGCGTATACCTCGCTGCAAAACTTCAAGAGCGCCGCACCGCATTTAATGGCGGCACCATCGGCAAGCAGCGAGCAGGCCGCGTGGCTGCAGCGCCTGTTTTCGCTATGCGCAGGCAAGCCCATGCTCAGCATCATCGCCAGCACGCTCGATATCGACCGGCTGGAGCAGCATTTGCGCCCGTATTTGATTGCAATCACGTCAGATACCGTCGAATGGCCAGTGCGCTGGGCCGATAGCCGCACATTGCCGGCCTTGCTGGCAGCCTTGACGCAAACCCAATATGCGCATTTGCTGAGTCCCATCTACCGCTGGTGGTCGCTGCGGCGCGATGGTTCCCTGATCAGTTGGCAGGGCGAGGCTCAGCCCAGTCCCGTCCCTGCGGAGTTTGATAAATTCCCCCTCAGCGACACCGCCTTTACCGCACTGGTGGATACCGCCGAGGCCGACGCCATCCTGGCCAATTTGCATGATGTGCAGCCGGACCTGTTTCATTCCGGTACCCCGGCCGAGTGCCACGCGCGCGTGGCGCGTCATTTGCTTGTGGCAAATGCCAGCGGCATCGAGGCGGCGGGCCAGCGTCAGCATTTCAGCGCCCTGGCCTTGATGCTGGCCGACGATTTCACCTTGCATCCGGCGATGGTCAGCCTGTTGCGGCGCACGCGCCAGGGTGCGAATTACCTGTCCGAGCTCGATACGCTGCCCGACGATTTCTGGCAGGCGCGCTCGGCTGCCTAGCCTTGTTCATTCAACTGCTTACTTTGATAAAAGGAAAATCATGAAATGGATTATGTATCTTGGCGCCGCCTTGCTGCTGAGCGGTTGTGCCCTCAAGGCCAGGCAGGTTGAGCAAGCCGGTCCAAGTCCTACCGCGACAGCGCAGGTGGGTATAGTGAATCATACGGGCGAATTTATTTACTCCGCATCGGTTGATGGGGCGGGAGGGGGAAATATGGCCAGATGGGGGGCGGGACTTGCCAATATATGCTGCACATCCATTCCTCGAGTGTGGTATCCGGGAATGAAAGTCTTGGTGCGGTGGGATATGCCGGATGGACTAAAGCATATTGTTAAGGAAAAAATGGTGGAAGTGGAAAAATACAATGAGCCGGGAGATATCTATATGCATTTTTTCCCCAATGACGAGGTGAGAGTTGTCGTGTCAAATGCCGGAGGGCGTGCAAAAACTCATCCTATTCTTCACTCCGGAAAACCTGCCAATATTCCTTGATATCATGATCAGTGAAACCCCCAATTCCGCGCCGTTTCCAGTCGATTTCTTTCTAAAACCGTCGACGAAAGAACAATCCGAAATTGCCAAGGATGCATATGCTAATAAAGATGGCGCGCCGTGCAGTATTCCAGTGAGAGTTGGACTTTTCTTTGATGGAACCAATAATAACCTGGAACGCGATAGGAATGGAGTTAGGACAGGTGTGCTCGACCCGAAAACGAAGAAGCCTATTCCTATAAATATCGCAGTAGTAGAGGCTAGTAGCGCCAGTCATAGCAATGTAGCTCGGCTGTTTTCAGCATATCCTGGTGAGAAGAGCGGATATTATCCGTATTATATTCCTGGTGTTGGGACGCCATTTAAAGAAATAGGAGAGTTTACCGAATCGGATGAAGGGAAGGCTTTTGCTAAAGGGGGACAGCCACGTATTATTTGGGGTTTATTGCAAGTTTTAAATGCAATTCATCGAACAGTATATGGGGATGAAATTCCACTATATAAATCAGATAAGGCTGGCGAACTTGCCCGTACTTATGATAATGCCGTAGGCCACAAAAAGGTGCCGCATCCCTTAACCGGCAGGGAGCGTTTCATGACCCACTCGGACTGGTTCGCTGAGCATATTGAAAAACTCAAAGCGGCGATGGCGGCACAACCGAAACCGCATATCCCATCGCTGACCCTGTCCGTGTTCGGTTTTTCGAGGGGCGCCGCCGAGGCGGTGGCGTTTTGCCAGCTGTTTGCCGATTTGCTCACGCCGGGTGAAGGTGAGGTGCAGAAGTTTGCCGGCATCCCCGTCAGCATCGATTTTCTTGGCGTCTTCGACACGGTGGCAACCGTGGGCAGTTCGGCGTCTGTCGCGAAAACCACGATCGCGCCTGGCGCGATGTTCGATGGCCATTGGGCCTGGGCCAATGAATTGCTCAAGCCGCTGCCGTCCTGCGTCATGGCAGGTTTGCATTGTATTGCCACGCATGAGCAGCGCATGAATTTTCCCGTCACGCGCCTGACAGGGAAAATCGAGGAGGTATATTTTCCTGGCGTGCACTCCGACGTGGGAGGCGGCTATGGTCCGGGCGAGCAGGGAAAGGGGCGTGGCGGACAAGCGGCCTTGCTGTCGCAAATCCCGCTGGCGCACATGTTCAAGGAAGCGCGCCTCAAGGGCGTACCTTTGAGGCCGTTCAGCGAACTGGAGGCTACAGTACAAGTTGATTTCCAGGTCAGTCAAGAGCTTGCCAAGGCATGGGAAGCATATACCGCCGAGCTTAACAAGCAAGGCGCCTTGCTGAGCAAGCATATGGAGCTGTATTACCGCTGGCGCGCCGTGCGCGTCAAGACCCTGGAAGCCACGGCCAGCTTCAAGGCAGCCAGCGCGCAGGAGCGCGAGGATCTGGGCTCCTACAACCGCTTGCTGGCAGGCGATCTGGAAGCGTTGCGCGCGCGCAAGGCCTTTCGTCATGGCGATGAGGAGAAACCGTTCAGCGCCCGGGATATTGCGCGCATCAATCACTGGCAATACTATCGCGCGCAAAATCACACGCCCCTGGATGAATGGGAAGCATGGGCGCTTGATATATTCGATCACCCCAAACCGCTGCCGCCCGAAGTGATGCGGTTTTTTGACGACTATGTACATGATTCCCTTGCCGGCTTTTATATGGCGGGCGAAGTGACGGAATACGACAAGCGTGCCAAGATCGCCTCGTTCGCCAATAAGCCGCCTGAAGACGGCTTTTATAAACGCGCATATGAGCTCAGCCGGAAGACGGAAGCCGCGCAACTGAAGCAGAAGAATGGCGAAGCATTGACGCCGGATGAGGAAGCACTGGTCAAGGAAGCGCAGTACGGCACTCCCTATCCAATCCGTACGGATGCCGACAGCGCCGACATGCGCAGCGGGCTGATCACGACGCAAACCTATACGCGTCGCGAGGGTGGCGGCTATATCCTGCGCCGTGGCTATTACCCGCAAAGCGGCTTCTTCCGGAAAAGCGTGCACGAGAAGGAACTGCAGCGCATGCCGACGACCGGCATCAAGGCAAAAGAAGCACCAGAAGAATTCGTGTGGAGCGACAACTTAACACAGGATATTGCGCAAGGCAAAGCCGATGAAGAAATTTACCTGGCGCAGCAGCGCTCTGCAACGCGGGTCGAGGCGCTCGCTTAAGGCGTGATTTCAGTGCGGCTGGAGCCGAAAGGAAAATGATGAAATGGATTATTTATCTTGGCACTGCCTTGCTGCTGAGCGGTTGTGCGTTCAAGGCCAGGCAGCTTGAGCAAGCCGGCCCAGGTCCTACCGCGACGGCGCAGGTGGGTATTGTGAACCATACGGGGAAATATATTTACTCCGCGTCGGTGGATGGGGCGGGAGGCGCCAATATGGCCAGGTGGGGAGCGGGAGGGGCAGAAATTTGCTGTGCGTCTATTCCGAGAGTGTGGTATCCGGGAATGATGGTTCGGGTGCGGTGGGATATGCCGGAAGAACATACGCATATTGTCAAAGAAAAAATGGTGGAAGTGGAAAAATATGATAGACCCGGAGATATCTATATGCATTTTTTTTCCAATGACGAGGTGAGAGTGGTAGTGTCAAATGTGGACGGCGATAGTAAAAACCATCCTATTCTTCATTCCGGAAAACCTGCCGATATGCCTTGATGTCTGTCGCGGAAAGGATCCCCACCAGCGAGGCTGGCGCCGATGGAGGATCAGCCGATGAAGGAGTCGAACTGCATGTCGAATTCCTGCAGCGCCTTCTGCGCATTCTGCATCTTCTTGCGGAATTCCGGGCCCCGTTGCAGGGCCAGGCCCACGGCCAGTACGTCGATCACGACCAGGTAGGCCAGGCGGGCGGAAATGGGGGTGTAGGGATCGGTGTTGAAGACCAGGTCGATCGGGATCAGCACGGTCGCCAGGTCGGCCAAGGGCGTGCCTGATGGGGCCAGGACGACGACGTCGGCGCCGCCGCGGCGCGCCAGTTTCACGGAGCGGACCAGGGCGGGGCTGTTGCCGCGCTGCGAGATGGCCACCAGGCAGTCGCCGCCGCGCAGCAGGGCCGCCGCGATGCTGTGGATGTTCGGGTCGCTGTAGGCCACCGTCGGCACGCCCGAGCGGAAGAACTTGTGCTGCGCGTCGGCCGCCACGATGCCGGACGTGCCCTGGCCATAGAATTCGATCTTGCTGGCGCGCGACAGGATGTCGAGCGCGCGCTGGATCGCTTCCGGGTTCAGGTTGTTGCGCAGGTCGAGCAGGGTGTTGATCGAGCGGCTGCAGATTTTATTCACCAGGTCGGCCGCCAGGTCGTCCTGCGCCGGCTGCTCGTTCGCGCCCGGCATGGCCAGGGCCAGGCCCTGGGCCAGCTTCAGCTTGAATTCATGCCAGCCGTCGTAGCCCAGGGTGCGGCAAAAGCGCACCACGGTCGGTTCCGACACCTGCGCGCTTTTCGCCAGCGCCGTGATGTTCTGGCTGACCGTCTGGTTCGGCTGGTCAAGCACGGCCAGCGCGACCTTTTTCTCCGACTTGGAGAGCGAATCGAGCTGGGTGCGGATGGAATCGAGTAGCATTGATTAATCTTCTGGCGTAATGCCGTAAGTTTGCGTCCTTTTCACCCCAAAAGCAAAGTTCCGGGGTCGGACCCTCAGGGTCCGACCCCAGTATTTCACCGTTCAGGGTTAAGCCAAATCTTAACGGCTTCAGTCCTCTGGCAAGGCTTCTTCACGCCACTGCAAGCCGTCGCGGCCGATCAGGGCGCTGGCGGCCGCGGGGCCCCAGGTGCCGGCCGTGTACGGAATCGGCGCGCTGTCGTTCTGTTCCCAGTTGTCGAGAATCGGCTCGACCCATTCCCAGGCCGCTTCCAGTTCGTCGCCGCGCATGAACAGGGTCAGCTGGCCGCGTAGGACGTCGAGCAGCAAACGCTCGTAGGCGTCCATGCGCGGGGTCTTGAACGATTCGCGGAAATCGAGTTCCAGTTCCGCCGGTTTCAGGCGCATGCCGTCGCCCGGGGTTTTTGCCATCAGATTCATGCGCAAGCCTTCGTCCGGCTGCAAACGGATCACCAGGCAGTTCGGCTGGAAGCTGGACGTCGGCTGGTTGAAGATCGAGTGCGGAATCTGCTTGAAGCGCACGACGATCTCGGCCAGGCTGTCAGCCATGCGCTTGCCCGTGCGCAGGTAGAACGGCACGCCGGCCCAGCGCCAGGTGTCGATTTCCGCCTTCAGGGCAACGAAGGTTTCGGTGCGCGAATGTTCCGGCGCATCCGGCTCGTCGCGGTAGCTCGGCACGGTGGCGCCGTCGACGTGGCCGGCGCGGTACTGGCCGCGCACGATGTTTTGCGCCAGGGTGGTGGGCGTGAACTTTTTCAGCGAGCGCAGCACTTGCAGCTTTTCATCGCGCACGGCGTCCGGCGCGATCGAGGTCGGCGGTTCCATGGCGACGATGCACAGCAGTTGCAGCAAGTGGTTTTGCAGCATGTCGCGCAGCGCGCCCGAGGTATCGTAGTAACCCATGCGGTTGCCCACGCCCAGCTTTTCGGCGATGGTGATCTGCACGTCGGAAATCCATTCGCGGCGCCACAGCGGTTCGAACAGGATATTGCCGAAGCGCAGGGCCAGCAAGTTCTGCACGGTTTCCTTGCCCAGGTAATGGTCGATACGGTAGATCTGCGATTCCTGGAAGACCTTGCCCACTTCGGCGTTGATCTGCTTGGCGCTGGCCAGGTCGCGGCCCAGCGGTTTTTCCAGGACCACGCGCGAATTCGGCGTCACCAGGCCGTTGTCTTCCAGGTTGTCGCAGATCAGGGCGAACAGATGCGGCGGCGTCGCCAGGTAGTACACGCGCGTCAGGTCGGCATCGCCGCGCAGCGCTTCGACCAGCGGCGCGTACGTGGCCGCATCGCTGGCGTTGAGCGACACATACACGATGCGCGCGCAGAATTTGCTCCAGGTGGCGGCATTCAGGGTGCTGGCCTTGATGTGGGGGCGCGAGTTGCTTTCCACCATTTTCAAGAAGGCATCCTGGCCGCTGTCCTGGCGGCCCACGCAGATGATGCGCGCCGTCGGCGGCAAATCGTTCGCGACGTCGCGCGCATACATTGCAGGCAACAACTTGCGCATTGCTAAATCGCCGCTGCCGCCAAACAGGACCAGGTCAAAATCGGTAAGTGCCATAAGTGAGTGTCGTCGCAAAAGTAAAAGGGCCGGAGCGGGGAGGAAGCCGACCGGAAGTGCCAGTCTGTCGCTACTATAATCTGTGGTGTAAATTTACTACGTAGAACAGGCAATTGCAAGAAATTTTACTACATTTCATCCCCTGTCGTCGCCATTTTGCCCGCCGTGCCTGCCTGTGGCGCCAGCATGGCCATTATATGCCGTTCGCCGACGCCGGCGCAGCGCCATGCTTGTCGCATGGCTTTTCAAAGCAACCATGGTTGCCAGGGAAATTTTCGATTCTCTCCGTCATCATTTGCGCTGTAGCAACAAGCAAATCAAGAAATACTGTCAGGATCGCTGTTGGCAGCGTAAAGTGGCTTTGAGGAAAGTAAAAAACCGTATAATTCAAGCTCGAATCGATAGCAACTATTGGTTGTAAGAAATTGTACGATATACACTGCACCGTTAGCGCCGGCCATGCCCCGAACCCGCCATCCGACGTCCATGCGACGTGCAGTCCGCACTGTCCGCAGCATCAAGGGCAGGCGACTTAACTTTACAAGACGGCTCAAGGGGACACAATGAATTCAATGCAGCAAGATGTCGATGAACGCACCAGCCTGACAGGCAATAACAAATTCGAACTGTTCCTGTTCAAGCTGGGTACCAGTGATCATTCGACCAGCCGCGAACTGTTCGGCATCAATGTGTTCAAAGTACGTGAAATCATGGAAATGCCGGCCATTACGGCGGTGGCTGGCTCGCACCCGCACATGCTGGGCGTGGTCAATATCCGCGGCCAGATCGTGCCCGTGATCGACTTGCCGATGGCGGTGGGCTGCAAGAGCAATGGCTTGAAGATCCTGATGGTGACGGAATTTGCCCGCTCGACACAGGCGTTTGCCGTGGAAGAGGTCGATGAAATCGTGCGCCTGGAATGGAACCAGGTGCTGTCGGCCGAATCGAGCGTCGGTGGCGGCCTCGTCACCAGTATCGCGCGCCTCGATGGCGACACGGACAAGACGCGCCTGGCGCAAGTGCTGGACGTGGAGCAAATCCTGCGCAACGTGCTGCCATCGGGTGACCCGGATGTGGACGAGAACAGCATCGGCCCGCAAGTGCGCTTGCCGGCCGGCGCCGTGATCCTCGCGGCCGACGATTCCTCGCTGGCCCGCTCGCTGATCGAAAAGGGCCTCGAAGCGATGGGCGTGCCTTTCATCATGACCAAGACGGGCAAGGAAGCGTGGGAACGCCTGCAGGCCATCTCGGCCCAGGCGGCCACGGAAGGCAAGACGGCGAAAGACAAGGTCGCGCTGGTGCTGACCGACCTGGAAATGCCGGAAATGGATGGCTTTACCTTGACGCGCAACATCAAGAACGATGGCCGCTTCGCCAACATCCCCGTGGTGATCCACTCGTCGCTGACGGGCTCGACCAACGAAGACCACGTCAAGGGCGTGGGTGCCGATGGCTATGTGGCGAAATTCGTGGCGGCCGAATTGGCTGAAACCATCCGCAAGGTGCTGGCGCGGTAAGCTGAAGCAACCGTAGGTCGGATTGGCGGTGTACGCCGCGTAATCCGACAACAGTGAGCGTAAAAAAAGCGCCGGACCCTCGCAGGTGCCGGCGCTTTTTCATGTCTGGAACGATTACGCCTGGTAAGCCGTCTCCGGCTGGCCCGCTACGTCCACGCGCACGGACAGCACGTGGCCGCTCAAAGGGTGATCGGCGATCTCGGCGCTTGATCGGTTGTGGCTGGCGCTGGTGATGTACAGGGTGCGCAGGTCGGGGCCGCCGAACGTCACCATGGTGGGGCAGCGCACGGGCACGGTAATTTCGCCCAGCAGATGGCCATCGGGGGCGAAGCGCAAGATCTTGCCGCCTTCAAACATGGCCGACCAGTAATTGCCTTCGCTGTCGACGGCCGCGCCATCGGGGCGCCCGCCGTAGTCGGCAGCCTTCTTGTCCATGGAAAAACGCTGGAACGGCTGCGGCGCGGAAATGGCGCCCGTGGCGGCGTCGAAATCGAAGCGGTCGATGCGGTGCGTGGTGGTATCCGAGTGGTACATGGTGCGTTTGTTCGGGGAAAAGCCCAGGCCGTTCGACACGGTCATGCCGCCCGACCAGACCTTGCGCACTTGTCCTTTTTCCAGCACGAACATTTCCGCCGCATCAGCGTTGCGCGGCTCGAAAATCGTGCCGACCCAGAAGCGGCCGGCCGGATCGACCTTGCCATCGTTGAAGCGCGTGGTGGCCATGTCGAACGGCGCCGGGGCGATTTCCGCCAGGCTGCCCGTCTTTGTGTCGAGGTGGGCAAAACCGCTGCGCAGGGCCACGATCAGGCCGCCGCCGGCGTTGATCGCCAGCGCCGACGGTTCCGTCGGCATGCTCCACTGCTCATGCTTGCCGCTGGCCGGGTGCAAGCGGTGCACGGTGCGGCCATCGATGTCGACCCAGTACAGGGCCGCTTCCTTGCCATGCCATAGCGGGCATTCGCCCACTTGCATGGGCTTGTCGCTGACTACCTTGATTTCGTAAATGTTCATCTATCTCTTTTTAATATGCGGCTTTTGCAGCCTTCGCCAGGGCAATCAAGCCATTGGTCGAGCTGTCGTGGTGGTCGGGACGGGCTTCGCCCGTCAGTTCGGCCTGGATTTTCTTCGCCAGAACCTTGCCCAGTTCCACGCCCCACTGGTCGAAACTGTTGACGTTCCACAAGACGCCCTGCACGAAGGTCTTGTGTTCGTACAGCGCGATCAGGGCGCCCAGCGTGGTCGGCGTGAGCTGGTCCATCAAAATGGTGTTGCTGGGGCGGTTGCCGGGGAAGGTCTTGTGCGGCACCAGTGCTTCGATCTCGCTGTCCGGCAAGCCTTGCGCCTGCAAATCCAGGCGTACTTCCTCGCCCGTCTTGCCCGTCATGAAGGCTTCCGACTGGGCAAAGCAGTTGGCCAGCAGGGCGTCGTGGTGGCCGGGCAAGTCGTGCGTGGCGCGCAGGGCGGCGATGAAATCGATGGGCGTGATGTCGGTGCCCTGGTGCAGCAGCTGGAAATACGCATGCTGCGCATTCGTGCCGCAATCGCCCCAGATGACGGGACCGGTCGGCACGCCGACAGGCTGGCCATCCTTGGTGACGCGCTTGCCGTTGCTTTCCATGTCCAGCTGTTGCAAATAGGCGGCGAAGCGGCTCAAGTCCTGGTGATATGGCGCGATGGAAACGGAGCCGCAATCGAGGAACTGACGGTTCCAGAAACCCACCATGGCCAGCACGACGGGCATGTTGTCTTTCAGTGGCGCCTGGCGGAAGTGCTGGTCCATCGCATGTGCGCCGGCGAGGAAATCGCTGAAGTATTCAAAGCCCACGGACAGCGCCACGGCCAGGCCGATCGAGGACCAGACGGAATAGCGGCCGCCGACCCAGTCCCAGAACGGGAACATGTTTTCCGGCGCAATGCCGAAGTCGACGATGGCTTGCGTGTTGGTCGAGACGGCCACAAAATGCTTGGCCAAGTCGGTTTCTTCGCCTTCGAGCAGGAACCAGGCGCGCGCCGTGTTGGCGTTGAGCATGGTTTCAGCCGTAACGAAGGTTTTCGAGGCAACGATGAACAAGGTCGTTTCCGGATCGACCTTCGACAGGGTCGCTTCCATGTCGTGGCCATCGACGTTGGAAACAAAGTGCATTTCCAGGCCCGGATTGGCGTAGGAGCGCAGCGCCAGGCACGCCATTTTCGGACCCAGGTCCGAACCGCCGATGCCGATGTTGACGATGTCGCAGATCGGCTTGCCAGTGTAGCCGAGCCAGCTGCCATTGCGTACCTTGTCCGTAAACGCTTTGACGCGTTGCAGCACATCTTGCACGTCGGCATCGATATCCTGGCCATCGACCACTAGCTTGGTGCCGCGTGGCGCGCGCAAGGCGGTATGCAGAACGGCCCGATGTTCGGTAAGATTGATTTTCTCGCCTGTGAACATGGCTTCGCGCTGCGCTTCCACGCCGCGCTCGCGGGCCAGGTCCATCAGCAGCGCCATGGCGGTGGCATCGACGCGGTTCTTCGAGTAATCGAGCAGCAGGCCGGCCGCATCGACCGTCATCGTCGAGAAACGCGCGGGGTCGGCCGCGAACAGCTGGCGCAGATGCACGTCGCGCAGGCTGGCGCCATGTGCTTGCAGGGACTGGAAACTGGCGGTGGCGGTGATGGCAGGAGTAGGTGCTGGCTGGCGCATGGCGGTCGGCTTGGGTGCTTGTCTCGGTTGAAAGGGGCGCGGCGCGTTCGCGGTGGCGAACAGCGGATCCGGCGTTGGTGTGAGAATAATACATCAGAAAAACGTAATTTCACTACAGTTTGTGATGCGAAGCCGATTTTGTTGTGCTTTTTTTAGCGATTTCACCAGTGCGATATATGGGATGTGTCGGCGGGTGCCGATACGCGATATTTGCCCGGTTTGCTTTGATACGCCGCAATCCGTGGCTTATTTGTGTTGTTGGCCGATGCAAGAGTGCTTCTTCTCCACCGTTTTGTAGTAAAATTTCACGAAATACTCATTTTTAAGGAAATCCATATGGCGCTGCATCCAGTAGTCGAATCCGTAACAGCGCGCATCATCGCGCGCAGCCGGCCATCGCGCGGCGCCTACCTGGCGCATCTGGATGCTGCCCGCATCCAGGGCGTGCAGCGCGGCGCCCTGTCGTGCACCAACCTGGCGCATGGCTTTGCCGCCTTTCCCGCCAACGACAAGCTGTCGCTGAAGGAATACAAGAAACCGTCCGTGGCCATCGTTTCCTCGTACAACGACATGCTGTCGGCGCACCAGCCCTTCGAAGGCTTCCCGCAGATCATCAAGCAAGCCGTGCGCGAAGTGGGCGCCGTCGCCCAGTTTGCCGGCGGCGTGCCTGCCATGTGCGATGGCGTGACGCAAGGCCAGCCGGGCATGGAACTGTCGCTGTTCTCGCGCGACACCATCGCCATGTCGACGGCCGTGGCGCTGTCGCACAATATGTTCGACTCGGCCCTGTACCTGGGCGTGTGCGACAAGATCGTGCCGGGCCTGCTGATCGGCGCGCTGCACTTCGGTCACTTGCCAGCCGTCTTCGTGCCGGCCGGTCCGATGACGTCGGGCCTGTCGAACCAGGAAAAAGCCAAGGTGCGTCAGCTGTATGCGCAAGGCAAGGCCACGCGCGAAGACTTGCTTGAAGGCGAGTCGAAAGCCTACCACGGCGCCGGCACCTGTACCTTCTACGGTACCGCGAACAGCAACCAGATGCTGATGGAAGTGATGGGCCTGCACTTGCCGGGCGCCGCCTTCATCACGCCGAACACCCCGCTGCGCGATGCGCTGACAAAAGCCGCCGCCCAGCGCGCCGCCGGCATCACGGCGCAAAGCGCCAATTACTTGCCAGTCGGCCATATCGTCGACGAGAAATGTATCGTCAACGCCGTCGTGGGCTTGCTGGCCACGGGCGGTTCGACCAACCACACCCTGCACCTGGTAGCGATCGCCAAGGCGGCCGGCATCGTCATCGACTGGAACGATTTCAATGAACTGTCGGCCATCGTGCCGATGCTCACGCGCATCTACCCGAACGGCGACGCCGACGTGAACCATTTCCACGCGGCCGGCGGCACGGGCTATCTGATCCGCGAATTGCTGGACGCGGGCTTGCTGCACGAAGACGTCAACACCATCCTGGGCCACGGCTTGCGCGCGCATTGCATGGAACCGTTCCTCGGCGAAGACGGCAAGGTCTTCTGGAAAGATGCACCGGTCGCCAGCGCCGACGAAAGCGTGCTGCGCCCGGCCTCGAACCCGTTCGCGCCGGACGGCGGCATGGTATTGGTCGCGGGCAACCTGGGCCGCGCCGTGATGAAGGTCTCGGCCGTCAAGCCGCAGCATCGCACGGTGGAAGCGCCGGCGCTGGTGTTCAATTCGCAGGAAGATTTCATGGCCGCCTACAAGGCGGGCACGCTGGACCGCGATTTCGTCGCCGTGCTGCGCTTCCAGGGCCCGCGCGCCAACGGCATGCCGGAACTGCATGCGCTGACGCCGGCGCTGGCCAACCTGCAGGATGCGGGCCGCCACGTGGCGCTGGTCACCGATGGCCGCATGTCGGGCGCGTCGGGCAAGGTGCCGGCCGCCATCCACGTCTCGCCTGAAATCCTCGCCGGCGGCCCGCTGGGCCTGGTGCGCGACGGCGACATCATCCGTCTCGACGCCTTTACCGGCGTACTGGAAGCGCTGGTGCCGGCCGACGTCTGGCACGCCCGTTCGCTGGTCACGGCAGATTTGTCGCCGAACCACGTCGGCATGGGCCGCGAGCTGTTTTCCATGTTCCGTTCCACCGTCAGCGCGGCGGAAGAGGGTGCCACCACCTTCGGCCTGCCGTCGCCGATTCCCACCACCGTCGCCTTGCACGACGCCGACAATGTCGGTGATACCGTACCGGGTTCCGATGAAGACTTTTTGGCTAGGAAATAAGAGATGACCATGACACTACTGGAAATTATGCGCACCTCGAGCGTGATCCCCGTGATTGCGATCGACGATCCTGAACATGCCGTACCGCTGGCGCGCGCGCTGGTGGCGGGCGGCATCCGCGTGCTGGAAGTGACCCTGCGCACCAAGCATGGCCTGGAAGCGATCCGCGCCATGTCGGCCGTGCCGGGCGCCATCGTCGGCGTCGGTACGCTCACGCGTCCCGAGGAATTCGTCCAGGCGCGCGATGCGGGCGCCGTGTTCGGCGTCTCGCCAGGCCTGACGTCGGCCCTGGTGGCGGCGGCGAAAAGCAGCGGCCTGCCCTTGCTGCCGGGCGTGATGACGCCGGGCGAAGTGATGGCGGCGCGCGAAAACGGCTTCCAGCAGCTGAAACTGTTCCCGGCCGTGCCGGCCGGCGGCATCGGCATGCTCAACGCGATTTACGGCCCCTTGCCGGATATCACGTTCTGCCCGACGGGCGGCATCTCGCAAGAGACGGCGTCGCAGTTCCTGGCGTGCAAGAACGTCGCCTGCGTGGGCGGTTCGTGGCTGACGCCGAAAGACGCGATCGCGGCCGGCAACTGGGACCGCATCACGGAAATCGCGAAAGCGGCCAGCGGCCTGCGCTCGGTCTAATCGGTACCGGCGCGGCAGGCTTGCATGCCTGCCGCGCTTTCTCCTCCTCTTCTCATGCGCGTCTTGCGCCGCCCCCTCACCATCGGCGAAACCGCCATGGCCCGCAGCGTCTTCCAGGGCGCCATCGACTACGCGCGCGTGCGCGTCGTGCGCGGCTCCTTTCTACCGTTTGGCTTGCAGGACCAGAACACGGCCATGACGCCGCGCGGCAGCCTGCACTTCATGCCAACCCAGTACCGCGACGATTTTTCCCGCGAAGGCAACAGCGGCAAGCTGTTCTTCATCCACGAAATGGTGCACGTGTGGCAGTACCAGCTCGGCTACGGCGTGCTGCTGCATGGCGTGCTGCTGGCGCTGTGCGGCGGCTACATCCGGCAGCGCGCCTACCGCTACGACGCGCAGGCCGGCGGCGTCCTGTCCGACTTCAACATGGAGCAGCAGGGCGACATCATCGCCCACTACTTCGGCGCGCGCCAGCTGGGCATTCCCGCCTACGTGGCGAAACTGCCGCAGCTGCAGGATATCCTGCAAGGCTTCCTGATCAACCCTGCCGACCGTCGCTTGCTTCCGCGCTAATTTCGTTTCCGATCGTTATTTTGTGTACGCGTGAATTTGTATGTAATTTGCATGTATTCAGACCTTGACTTTCGGCTTTGCATTACCTAAATTAAATTATTCAAAGAACAATTTATTTAGTTTTATTGCAACTTCGGCGCGAGACCGAGAGCAACCTGTCCAAGCGAGTAAATCATGCAGACTAGAAACAGCTGTAGGAGAAAGTTGTGCCTGAAAAATCGCCCACGTGGCGCTGCGATGGTGGAATTTGCCTTGATCGCCCCCATCCTGTTTTTCCTCATCGCCATGATCATGGAGCTGGGGGTCATGTTCTGGGTCAACCTGACGATGCAGTATGCCGTGCGCGAAGGGGCCCGCTACTCCATTACGGGACAAAACAACCTCGATCCCGCCAGCGCCAACAAGCAGCGTTATGAAGCGGTGCTGAGAAAGATCAACGACAGCTCGCTGGGCCTGTATGCGATGGTCAGCCCCGTGGTAGTGGTCAATGGCGTATCGCAAGCGCCTTCCTCGTACAACAACAATATGTTTGGCGCGGCCGGCGATATCGTCGTCTTGCAGGTGAACTGTACCTGGCCCGTCATCACGCCCGCATGGCGTCTGATGGCCCTGCTCAATCCTAAAACCTCCACCAGCGCGCCCGGCCAGTACTCGTTCAGCGTCGCTGCCACCATGCGTAACGAGGCCTTCTGATGCTACCTCCTACACTTTCCCGGCGCGTGCGGCGTCAGCAGGGCGTGGCCGCCGTGGAGTTCGCCCTGGTGCTGCCCTTCCTGCTGATGATGGCCGTGCCCGTCTTCGATCTGGCACGCATCGTACAGGGTGACATGATATTGACCAACCTGAGCCGCGAAGGCGCGAACCTGGCGTCGCGCTCGTCGCAGGATCCGCAAACCATCATGACGGCGCTGGCGATGACGACGCCGCCGCTGGACATGGCCAGCAATGGCAGCATGTACATCAGCAAGATCATGGGTAATGGTCCCGGCAAGCAGAACGTCATTCTCGAACATTATCGCTGGACCAACGGACCGCAGCAGGCCAGCAAGGTGTGGAGCTGCGGCAGCTGGGCCAGCGACGGCACGGGCAAGTGCACCAGCATCCCCAGCGCGGGTTCGCCCATCAACGATGCCATGAGCAACCAGCTGGCCAATGGCGAAGTCATTTATGTCGTCGAGGGACTGTATCGCGCCAACATTCTGTTTGCTGGCATGAACCTGGGCTTTGGTGCGCAAACACCCCAGCTGAGCGGCAATCTGTATGCCAAGACCATTTTTTAGACACGCTGTCATCATTGCGCAGGCGGCCGTGCAGGCGCCGGGAGAACATCATGAAAAGCATACGCAAGCGGACTGGAAAACAAAAGGGACAAGTTCTGATCGTCATCGGCCTGTCGATGGTGGTGCTGATCGGCGCGGTGGGCCTGGCCATCGATTCCGGCCTGGGTTTCATCATCCGCTCCAAGCTCAATGCGGCCGTTGATGCGGCCAGCATCGCCGCCGCGCGCGCCGTCACGCAAGGCGTCGGCGAGGCGGCGCAGCGGGCCAGCGCCCAGGCGGCCGCGCAGAAGTTTTTTGCCGCGAATTTTCCCACCGGCTACCTGGGTGCCACGCCCACCTTCAACGATCCCAGCGTGACCTTTGACGCTGGCAAGGTGACGATCGATGCGGCGGCCACGGCCGTCGTGCCCGTGACCCTGATGCGCGTGCTGGGCTTCAATTTGCTGACGGTCAGCGCCTCGGCGCAGACCATCCGCAAGGACCTGGACCTGGCCTTCGTGATGGATACCTCGGGGTCGCTGGCGCCCGTCGGCGCCACCGTCATCAGCAGTGCGCAGCTGTTTCTCAGCAAGTTCAACCCCGCGCTGGACCGCATGGCCCTGATCCATTTTTCCTACGGCGCTGAAGTCGATGCACCGATCAGCAAGGTGGCGCGCGGTTTCGACCAGGCGGGCATGAAGACCACCATTGGCAAGTATTCGTTTGACGGCTTGACGAATTCGGCAGAAGGCGTGTGGAACGGGCGCGATCAGCTCAACAGCATCGCCCTGGCCAACCGCTCCAGCCTGCGCGTGATCGTGTTTTTTTCCGACGGTTCGCCCAATACCATTTCCTCCGTCTTCAAGTTCAAGACGCCGGCCGACTGCACCACGGCAGGCTCGCTGGTGACGGGCGACGGCACCAGCACCGGTACACCGGCTGGCCTGTGGCTGATCAACAAACAGGGCACGACGGCGGCCGGCAAGTGCAACCAGGGTTCGAACATCGTCAAGAACCTTGATGCGGCCGCCTTGCCGCAATGGTATAACGCGCACAACCCCACGAACTTGCCGGCCTTGCAGGAGTTTCCCGTCATCACGGCCACGCCGCGTGCCGTCACCAACGACACCAGCAGCAATGCGGCCACCTGGATCAATGTCAACCGCGCCTCGCGCAACTTGCTCGAAGCGGTCGCCGCCAAGGCCCGTGCCGAAGGCATGTACGTGTTCACCCTGGGCCTGGGCAGCGAGTTGACGGCCGCCAACGGCCCTGCGCCCAGCGACAAGGGTGAAGACATTCTCAAGTGCATGGCCAACACGCCGGACGCCCTGTCTCGCTGCGTGAAAGCAGGCGCTGGCCAGCCAGTGGGCATCTATTGTCACGCGGCAAACTCGGATGAGTTGAAACCTTGCTTCGAGAAACTTGCTTCTGCCATTTTGCGTATCAGCATGTAGATACGCAAAACAGATGGCCAGGGCCGGATATCCCCTCCGGCCCTTTTTTATGCCTGTGCATTTCGGCTGCCGCCCGCACACCATGCCACTGTGCCGCTGAACCTCACTCGCCGAGGAATCGATGGCGCATGCAGCGGGATAGTCGTGCCGTATGGCGGAGCACCCCTGGCAATATGCAGACCTCGGGTCCTCAAGGTTTTGGTCAGCCAAATCCCGCCTGTTTTCTGCTCTTGGCCGTCCATGATCGGTCGGTTGGCCACTGATTGCTCACAGGGGCTTGGCTCGGGTACATCCCGACGTCATCCGTACGCGGAGGCAAAGGCTGGAATCGGTTACCGTGCCCGTGCGGCCCAGCGGCCCTGTGCCATGCGCAGTGCCTGAGGCGCCCGGCAGCGTTGCAGGAACTCGTGTTTCAGTGGCAAGGGCAATGCAGGGAGGTAGGAGAACAGGCAAACGGCGGGGAGAGTCGTGGGGGAGACCTTTGGCCCCGCCAGCGCTGGCTGGCGGGAGCAGGCGGGGAGGAGGCTGCTGTCCTAATTGCCACCGGCCATGCCAGGCAGCAGCACGCGGTAGATTTGCAGGAAAGCGGGCCCCATGAGGACCACCAGCAGCGACGGGAAAATGAAGAAGATCAGCGGGAACAGCAGCTTCAGGGCAATCTTGGCGGCCTGCTCTTCGGCCAGCTGGCGCCGCTTGGTGCGCAGCTGATCCGATTGCACGCGCAGCGAGGCGGCGATGCTGGTGCCGAAGCGTTCGGCCTGGATCAGCATGGCGACCAGGGCATCGACATCTTCCACGCCCGTGCGCAGGGCCAGGTTGCGCAAGGCCCGTTCCTTCGAGTTGCCGGCGCGCAGCTCCAGGGTCAGCAGGTGCAGTTCTTCGGCCAGCACGGCGCTTTTCAGCGTGATTTCGGATGCCACCCGCGCCAGCGCCGCATCCATGGCCAGGCCCGCTTCCACGCACACCGTCATCAGGTCCAGCGCATCGGGGAAACTTTCAAAGATGTCGCGCTGGCGCAGGCGGATGCGGCGGTTCAGCCAGGCGTTCGGCAGGTAGTAGCCGAACGCGGCCGCTAGTAGCAGCCACAGCAGCAAGGCAGTGCCGCTGTAATGCACGCCTGCCACGCTCAGGCCCAGGAACAGCAGCACGGGCAGGCCCACGGCGAGGGCCGTCTTGGCGCCAAAATACAGCAGCGGCGCCGATGGGTGACGCAGTCCCGCATGCATGAAACGCAAGCGTATTTTCGATGTCTCCCAGCCGTCTTCGGGCAGGGACAGGCGCGCCAGTGGTCCGCTCAGCTTGACGAAGTGCACCAGCCAGTGGCGGGCGCCGCCCGGCGCTGCAGCACCCACGCTGTCGAGGCGCTGGCGCAGCGGGTCGGGCATGGCCAGCAGCAGCACGAACATGGCACCAGCGAAGACGGCGACAAACAGCAAGCCGAGAAAGCCCATTTGCAAGGTAGTCATGATGTCATTCCCTTCAAAAAATCACACCCGGATATGGATCACCTTGCGCATGATAATGACGCCGACCAGCATCAGCAGCAGGGCGCCGACCAGCATCTTCTGTCCGCCGGGATCGCGATACAGCAGCTCCAGGAAGGTGGGGTTGGTCAGCTGGATCATGGCTGCCGCGCCGAATGGCAGCAGCGCCAGGATCCAGGCCGACAGCCGCGCCTCGGCCGACAGCACGCGTACCTGCCCCAGCAGCTTGATGCGTTCGCGGATGATGTGACTGATGCTATCGAGCAATTCCGACAGGTTGCCACCCGTCTCGCGCTGTATCAGCACGGCGATGACGAAATAGCGCACATCCGTGCTGGGCACGCGCGTGGCCAGGTTCATCAGCGCGTCCGGCATGGCGATGCCGAAGTTGACTTCGTCGAAGGCGATGCGAAATTCGTCGGCCAGCGGCGCGTTCATTTCCTCGCCGACCATTTTCAGGGCCGTGGGAAAGGCATGGCCGGCGCGCAGGGCGCGGCTCATGAGTTCCAGCGCGTCTGGCAACTGCTGGCCGATGCGCTGCAGGCGGTGCGCCTTGGCGCGCTCGATGTAGTACAGGGGCAGCAGCGCACAGGCGGCCGCTACCAGCAGGCGCAGCAGCCAGGGCAGGTCGATCAGGCTGGCGCCGACCAGGCCGACGAGGAAGGCCAGCAGCACCAGCATGGCCCACTGTGCCACGCTCCACGTCAGCCCTGACTGTTCCAGCAGGCGGTCGAGTGCATGCACGCGCGGTACTTCCAGCAGCAGCTTCTGCAGCGCCGGTGTGTCGCTGAGCAGGCGCTGCTTGATCATCGACGTGTTCTGTTCGCCCGCGTGGGCTCCGGCCGACATCACGCGCAGGCGCCGCGCCACCCGTTCCGATTCCGGCCCGCGCACATTGTTCCAGCTCTGGTACAGGCCCGTGACGAGCAGCAGCACGGCGATGAAGATGAGGGCCCCGAAGACGTAATAACTGGTGTCCATGGCGTGGCTCCTCAATGGTATTGGCGGTTGGGATCGAACAGGCTTTCCGGCACGACCACGCCAAAGGCGCGCAGACGGTCGAGGAAGCGGGGACGCACGCCGCTGGCCTGGAAGTGGCCGCTGACGGCACCGTCCTGGGCCACACCCGTCTGGCGGAACGTGAAGATTTCCTGCATGGTGATCATCTCGCCTTCCATGCCCGTGATCTCCTGGATCGACACCACCTTGCGCTTGCCGTCCGTCAGGCGCGCCACCTGCACCACCACGCCGATGGCTGCGCTGATCTGCTGGCGCATGGCCTTGCCCGGCAACATGGAGGCGGCCATGCTGATCATGTTTTCCAGCCGCGTCAGTGCATCGCGCGGGGTGTTGGCGTGGATGGTGGCCATCGATCCCTCATGGCCTGTATTCATCGCCTGCAGCATGTCGAGCGCCTCGGCACCGCGCACCTCGCCCAGGATGATGCGGTCGGGCCGCATGCGCAGGGCATTGCGCACCAGCGCGCGCTGCGTCACTTCGCCCTTGCCTTCGATGTTCGCTGGCCGGGTTTCCAGGCGTATTACGTGCGGCTGCTGCATTTGCAGCTCCGCCGCATCCTCGATGGTGACGATGCGTTCGGTGCCGCTGATGAAGCCCGATATCGCGTTGAGCATGGTGGTCTTGCCGCTACCCGTGCCGCCCGAGATCAGGATATTGATCTTGGCCTTGCCCAGGCCCTGCAGGATTTGTGCCATTTCGGCCGTCAGGCTGTGATGCTCGACCAGGTCGGAAAGCCGCAGCGGCTGGGCCGAAAAGCGCCGTATCGACATCACGGGCCCGTCGATGGCCAGCGGCGGGATGATGGCGTTCACGCGCGAACCGTCCGGCAGGCGCGCATCGACCATGGGGCTCGATTCATCGATGCGCCGCCCCACGCGCGAGACGATCTTGTCGATGATCTTCATCAGGTGCGCATCGTCGGTGAAGCGGATGTCGCTCAGCTCGAGCTGGCCATGGCGTTCGACATATACCTGGCGGTGCGTGTTGACGAGGATGTCCGAGACGGTGGGGTCGTTGAGCAGCGGTTCAAGCGGGCCAAAGCCCAGCACTTCGTCCTGGATGTCGCGCACCAGGGTGCGCCGTTCCAGGTCGTTGATGACGACGCTGTCTTCTTCCAGCAGGCGCCCCACCAGAACCTTCAGGTCGTCGCGTATCTGTTCCTGGGACAGGCGTTGCATGCCTTCCAGGTCGATGCGGTCGAGCAGGGACTGGTGCACGTGCTGCTTGAGTTCCTGGTAGGCGGGATTGTCGATGCTGCCGCCGCGCACGGTGCCGAAGGCCGTATTGCCGTTCGCGGCCGGGGCGCTGCCAAGGCGTTCGCGCAGGCTGGGGCCGGCGCCATTGATGTCGATGCTCATACTGTTTCCCCTCGAAGATGGATGGGCCTGTTACGCTGGAACAGGCGTGAAAACAGGCCAGGCACGCTGGCCGCGCGCGTGCCGCCCAGCTTGCGCGCACACTCCTGCAGTGATTTGGCCAGCGGGCTGCCGGGGGCCAGCTTCAGTACGGGCACGCCCTGGTTGACCGAGGCTGCCGCCACCGCGTAGTGATTTGGCATGGCGTGGAAGATGTGCTGGCCATAGGCTGTTTCCAGGTCGCGCCCGCGGATTTCATCGGCGCCCGCATGGCGGTTCAGGATCAGGTGAATCTTGCTGGCCGGGTATTCCAGCGACTGGAACACCTGCAGCAGCCGCTTGCCATCGCGGATGTAGGGCAGGGTTGCCTGTACCACGGGGCAGATCATGTCGGCGTGATCGAGCGCGCGCACGCTGACGGCATCGAGGCCGCGGCCCGTGTCGAGCACGATGAAGTCATATTCGTGGCGCGCCAGATGCAGCAGCTGGTCGATGTGCTCGGGCTTGATGTCGCTCGCGTGGCCCGGATCTTCGGGAGCGGCCAGGATGCTGAAATTCGGCGTCACCTGCACCATGCTGGCGGTGAGGAAGGAGGGGTCGAGGCGGTGGATCTGCTGTGCCACGTGCGACAGCGTGGCGGCCGGCTTCTGATCCGAGACAAACAGCGCCGCATCGCCAAACTGCAGGTTCAGGTCGAACAGCGCCACGCGCTGCTTGTCCTGCGCCAGCGCATATGCCAGGTTGGCGGCGAGGAAGGTAGCGCCGCTGCCGCCCTTGCACGAGACGAAGGCGATGATCTTGCCATCGCGCCGCACGTGGCGCGTGCTCTTGTCCTCGATGCGTTGCAGCGCCGTATTCAGGGCGGCGCCGTTGTCGGCTTGCGGCAGCACTTCGCGCACGCCCGCGCGCATGGCTTGCAGCAGGAAGTCGCTGCCCTGCTGCTGGCACTGCAGGATGATGGCCATGGCGGGCTGGCGGCTGGCCAGGCGTTCGATGCGCACCAGGTCGGTTTCGTCGATGACGGGCTGCGCCAGCAGCAGCACGTCTGGCGCAGCCATTTCAGCCGTGCCGGCCAGCCGTTCCAGGCTGCCGACGGCGCTGTCGATATCGTCGCCCGGGTGGCGCTCGCGCAACAGCGCCGTCATCGCGGCCAGTTGTTTTTCGTTACTGGAGATAATGAAGATTTTCACGGCAAGCTCCGGCAGTGGCTGGGGTGGATGCGACGCGGCTCAGCGTTTGCTGACGCCGATGGTCAGCACGTCGGGAATCGGGTCGGGGGCGCTGTACGATTTCTGGTACAGCTTGTAGCCGCTGACGGCTGCCTTGCCATCGAGGCCCAGCACGGGATTGTTGTTGTAGACGGCGTTCGGATACAGGATCTGCTGCTGCTTGAGCAAGGTCACCGACTCGCCGAAATGGCTGTCGAGCACCGGGGTGGTGGTGGCGGCACAGCCGGCCAGCGCGCCGATCGCCGCAGCGCACAACAGGCAGCGGGGCAGGGTGGTTGCGAAGGTTTTCATGGGGATGCTCCTATTTGAGATCATCGATGACGCTGGCCGACGGCGTGCCCGCATCGGCTTTTGGCACGGCGCGATATTGCGGCACGTCGTTGTTACCCGCCGTCGGCGTGGCGACGGGCATGGCTGCCGGCAGGGCTGGCGGTACGGGGGCTGCCAGGGCTGCCGGCGGCGGAGCGGACGCTGGTGCCGGCATCGGCATCGGCATCGGCATCGGCATCGGTGCTGGCGCTGGCTGTGGCTGTGGCGCTGGCGCCGTGCCTTCCATCTTGCCTTGCATGAACATGTCGCCGCGCGTGGGCTGCACGTACGGATCGGTGGGCAGCTTGTAGTCGGGCGGCAGCGGCTTGACCAGGTGCGGCGTGATGATGAAGACCAGTTCCGAGCGGTCCGTCTGGAAGTCCGTGCTGCGGAACAGGGCGCCCAGCACGGGCACTTCACCCAGGCCCGGCAAGGCCTTGATATTGCTGGTCACATTGTTTTTGATCAAGCCGCCGATGGCGAAGCTCTGGCCGTCGAACAGCTGCACCGTGGTGGTGGCGCGCCGCGTGGTAAACGAGGGCAGGATGGCGGTGGTCGAGATGCCGGTGGCCGTGATGCCGATGCCTTCCTTGTTCAGGTCTGACACTTCCGGCGACACCTTCAGGTTGATGCGTCCCCCTTCGAGCACGGTGGGGGTGAATTTGACGGCCACGCCAAACTCTTTTTCTTCCAGCGTGATGGTGGGCGTGCCGCCGTTGTTGGTCTGGCTGACGGGGATGAAGATCTTGCCGCCGGCGAGGAAACTGGCTTCCTGGCCGCTGATGGCCATGATGTTCGGTTCGGCCAGTACCTTGATCAAGCCATCGCGCTTCTGCGCATCGAGGCCCAGGAAATTACCATTGCGGCTGTTGTTGGCGCCGAAGCCGCTGGGGTTGTTGCTGAGCAAGTTCGACAGCAGCGAATAGGTCCAGCCGCCGATGGTCTTGCTCAAGCCCAGGTTGGCGCCCAGTTGGTCGACCAGGGTTTTCGACACTTCCGCCACCTTCACTTCCAGCATCACCTGCTGTGGCGCGGCGATCGCCATCAGGTTGATCACGCGCGGCGAGGCCGATGGCCCGCCCGAAGGGTCGGGCGCTGCGCCGGCCGCGGCCATGGGCGCCGCACCGCCGGCAGCGGCGCCGGCAGCCGGCCGCGAACCGCGCTGTGCATACGCGTTGGCCAGCGACATCGCCTGGTCGGCCTTGACGGTGTCGCTGACGACGCCCGACAGGATCAGGGTATCGCCGGCCACCGTCACGCGCAGATCTTTTTCATTCGGCAGCAGTTCGGCCAGGCGCGCCTGCAGCAGGCTGGCGTCGATGCTGACGGACAGGTCGATGATGCTCGCTTCATTATTGCGGTTCCACACGATCAGGTTGGTCGTGCCCACGGATTTGCCCAGCAGGTAGACATCGGTGGTATTGAGCAGGATCACGTCGGCGATGCGCGGATCACCCACCGAGACGCGGGCGACAGGAAACGGCAGGTGCATCAGGGTGGACTTGCCTTCGGCCAGGGCCATGTTGCGCGACAGTTCGGCGTGTCCGCCCATCTGGTCCTGCATGGCTTGCTGCGTCACGGGCTTCATGCGCGGCGCACGGCGCACGACCTTCGGCGGCGGCGTGCTGACAGTTGTCGCTGCGGCGGGGGCTGCCGTGGCGCCGGGCGGCGTGGCCGACAGGCCCGGCGACGTGGCCGGTGCGCCCGCTTCGCCATGGGCGGCCGGGATCAGGGCGCCGATGGCGGCGATGGCGAGTGCCATGCGCAGGATGCGGCTCCCGTTTGCTGTGCTCAGTTTGCTCATGGTGCTCATGGCATGCTCCTCGTGGTGCGGATCGGATGATGATCGGCGTGGCGTTGTTCAGAATTGTTGGGAGCTGCGTTCCAGCCCCTTGATGACATCGACTTGCGGCCCGACGGGTCCTTGCACTACGCGGCGGCGCACGACTGGCCGGGGAGCGGGTGCGGCCACCTGGGCGGCGACCTTGGCGTCAAGCAGGCTGGTCTTGGTGGCGCCGTCCGTGTTGACGGGTTTGTCTTCAATCTGGTTGCGCAGCACCAGCGAGAGGGTGCCCACGCTGCGCGCCAGGTCGAGTTTTTCCGTCTGGTCGGGCGTCAGCTCCAGGGTCACGGCATTGACCACCTTGGGCTTGGTGTCGTCGCGGTTCGATTCCTGTGCGATGGCCAGCACGAGTATGCGTTCGAGCACGATTTTGGAGATGCTGGGGTCGCGCCCGGTGCCCGTCTTGGCTGCGTCGTCCTGCGTGTTGACGAGGATATCGACATAATTGCCGGGCAGGGCGAAGCCGGCCACGCCGACCACGTCATTGACACGCACCGTCATGGCGCGCTTGCCTTCGCCCACCACGGCCGACAGGCCGCCCTGGGTGCCGGGGGGCGCCAGCTTGCTCTCCATGATCGGTTCGCCGTGCTGGATGCTGGTGCGCGTGACGCGCGCATCGAGCAGTTTCGGGTCGTTGATGGCGCCCGGCGGCAGCGCGCTGCTGGGCCAGTCGACCATGCGCACCATTTCCGGCGCGATGCGCGCGCCCAGGCTGATGTCGACCAGGGCGACAGCGACCTTGTTGGTATTGCCCGAAGCCTGGGCATTGATCCAGCGCGCGGCCACGATGACCGCCACGAACGCCAGGATGACCGCGAAGGCCATCATCGTCAGAGCGCGTGCGTTTCTCATTTTGATACTCCTTTATGCAGGACCGCAGCCGGTCCGTTCTGGATGCCGGCGGAGCCGTCGGCGGCGCCGAAATAATTGTTCCAGGCCCAGTGCAGCGCGTCGGCTTCGAGCCGGGGCGGGCGGCCTTCATAGCGGGCCACGTCGCACAGCTGGGCCAGGATGTCGCGTGGATAGCAGGCCAGCAGGGGCCGCGCGTGCTGGCCGTGCAGCTGCAGCAGGTAGCGGTAGGCGGCATGGTTGAAAGTCATGCCGAATTGTTCGCAGACGTGGCGGAACACGGCTTCGTAGTGGTAGCCGCTCAATTCGCCGACATGGATCTTGTAGCCGATGCGGCGCAGGAAGGAGTCGTCGGCCAGCTGCTGCGGCGCCAGGTTCGAGGAGAAGACCACGATGACGTCGAAGGGCACGGGAAACTTGTAGCCCGTGTGCAGCGACAGGTAATCGACGCGGCGCGCCATCGGCACGATCCAGCGGTTCATCAGTTCCACGGGCGAGCAGCGCTGGCGGCCCAGGTCATCGATGATGAAGATGCCGTTGTTTGCCTTCAGGTGCGGCGGCGCCTGGTACAGGCGGGCACCGGGATCGAATTGCAGGTCGAGCATGTCGAGCGTCAGTTCACCGCCCGTCAGCACCGTGGGACGCGATGCGCGCACCCAGCGCGGGTCGGCCGGCGGGGCCACGTCGGCAGCCAGCGTGTGCAGCATGGGGTCGAGGAAGGGCAGAACTTCGCCATCGACCATCACGGCGTGCGGTAGGGCGATGGTGCCGCTGAGTAAACCGTGCAGGCGCTCGGCCAGATACGTCTTGCCGCTGCCGGCGGGGCCGTGCAGGAACAGGGCGCGGCCCGAATTCATGGCCGCGCCCAGCTGGTCGAGCACCGAGGTGCAGGCCACCACGTCGTGGAACTGCTGCATCATGCTTTCGCGCGTGACCTGCATGTGCGCCACGCTTTGCGCCAGCACCTGCGCGCTGTAGTGGGCCAGGGTGACGGGGGCGGGGCCGCTGTAGGCATTGCGCCGCAAATAGTCGGCGGCGCGCAGGCGGCCTTGGTCGACCAGGTGGTAGTGCTGGTCGGCGTCCGTGCCGCTGTAGCCGTTGCGCTGCACTTCGCACAGTTTTTCGGCGCGCATGAAGGTCAGCAGCGGTTCGAGCACGCCGGCGCCCAGTTTGACATGCGACGACAGGGCCGGCAAGCCGATCTGGCCGCGCAGGAACATGACTTTCACCAGCAGTTCCACCAGGAACAGGAAGGGCAAGCCAGTTTCGGCCACGTTGCGCGGTGCGCGCTGCATGGCCGGCATGATGCTGCCGTCGGCAGGCGCTTCTGGGTAGGTATCGGGCATGATGATCGCTCCTTTTGCCGGGTGGCGAGGTCAGAAGATGAAGGGCAGCAGCCGGTATTTCACTTGCCGCATGTACACGCGGTAGCGCACGTCGGTGGACAGGAAGCGCTCTTCGCGCAGCAGGCGCAGCACCAGCAGCAGCATGGCGACCGCATACACGGCCGTGTTGCCGGGCGATGCATTGCTGAGCAGATAGGCGGTCGACGACACCACATAGCTGGAGTACACGGGATGACGCACGAAGCGGTACATGCCGTGCGTCTTGATGCTGCGCTGCGCCGCCACCAGGCCGAAGCTGCGGTTCAGCGACAGCAGGCCGGCGATCTGCAAGGCGCAGCCGAAGGCCAGCAGGTAGCGCGCGGCGGGCCAGATGGTCATCTCGGATGGCGAGAAAAAGAACGGCGCAAAGGTGGCGCCGACGGCCAGCAGCCAGTCGCCCGCATCGGTCGAGACGCTGACGGGCGCGGTGCGCACGATGAACAGCAGGGCCGAGATGGTTTCGGCGCCGCAGAACAGCAGATAGCTCCAGTCGCCGCTGTGCTGATAGGCCAGCACATGGACCCAGGCAAACACGCTCCACAGGCAAGCCATGAAGATGCTGCAGGCGTGGCTGACGCGGCGTGAACTGAACAGAGTGGCGATGTTTTCCATGGTCGTAGTCCCGGTTGGGTGGCGCGCCGTTCAGCGCAAGCTCCACAGTTGCGTGTAATGGAGGAAGAGTTGCAGTCCCGTACCGCTGGCGATGGCGAAGGCATACGCCAGCCTGCCGCTGGCGGCCGGCGGTTCGGCGATGCTGGCAACGCCGCCGGCAAGGCTGTGCAGCAGGGCGCCCAGCAGCATGTCGCAGGTGTTTTTCAGGACCTGCCGCAGGCGTCGCCCCGCCAGCGCGGCGGCCAGCGCCAGCACGCCGCCGGCCAGGCAGGTCAGCAGCACGGCTTCGAGTACGCCGAGTGGCCCCAGGAAGGCGCCGCACATGGCCATCAGCTTGACGTCGCCGGCGCCCAGAGCGCGCAGCAGATACATGGGTAGCAGCAGGGCCAGTCCGGCGCCGGCGCCGGCCAGCGCCTGCAACAGGCCCAGGCCGCCGAATGCGGGGTCGAACAGGCCGCTGCCAGCTGGCACGGCAGTGTTCAGCAGCAGCCCTGCCAGCGTGCCGCACAGCACCAGACGGTTGGGGATGCGGCGGCTGCGCAGGTCGTGCCACAGGGCGGCGGCCAGCAGGCCGGCGAGGATGAACAGGCACAGCAGCATGGCAGGATGGGCGTTCATGGCGTCAGCCCTTCCTTGTTGAGGCAGGGGGGGATGCCCAGCGACAGGCTGGCTGGCGCGCCGCGCCTGCGCAGGACCAGGCCCACCGCTTGCCAGATCAAGACGGCGCCGGCCGCTCCCACGTAGCCGTCCAGCGCGTAATGCCAGCCCAGGTGGACCGAGCCGAGCATGATCAGCACGGTAAAGGCGGCCAGGGCGATGCCGGCGGTACGGCGGATGGGCCAGGTGACCAGGGCCATCAGTACGGAGGTGGCCACGTGCATGCTGGGCATGGCAGAAATGCCCAGTTCGCCAACGCTGCCGCCGCTCTGGTAGCCCTGCCACAGCATGTCCTGTACCTGCAGGGCCCAGACGGGAACGCGGTGGTTGCTTTCCTGCAGGTAAGCCATCAGCGGCGCATACGGATCGCTGGCATGGAAGTGGCCGTAATAGCAGGGGCCGGCGGAGGAAAACAGGACGGCCACCACGCTGCCCAGGACGATCCAGGCGATGGTAAAGCTGAGCAAGAACTGCATACGCAGCAGGGGGCGCCGGGTATCGAGGATGAGCCAGTACAGCAGGGCGTAAAACAGCAGGAACCAGAAATGGTAAGCCACGTTCAACAGGCCCGTCAGCAGGGGATGGCCCAGCAGCGGCTGCAGCCAGACCCACGGAGCCGTGCCGCCATGCAGGGCGACGTCGATGGTCGACAGGCGGGCGTCCCAGTCATATGGATGCAGGCGGGGAATGGCGGCCTTGAACGTGGTAAAGCTGAGAGCGAACAGCGGCACGAGCAGCAGCGCAGGCAGCGCATGCAGCAGGCGCTCGCGGTGCAGGTGGCGGCGCAGTGCCTGGTACAGGAAATGACACAGGCGCGCGGGGCGCAGCGTGCACATGACGTAGCCTGTCCAGGCGCACAGCAGGAAGACGGGGCCGGTCAGCGCGGCCAGGGCAAAGCTGGCCAGCAGGGGGGCGATATCGTGGCGTGTCGGCTTGCTGCCGGCCAGCAGCAGGACCACGGCCGTGTAGGCCAGCACCAGCAGCAGCAGCGCGCGGTGGCTGTGCAGGGATGCGCGCAGGCTCGATGGGATAGTCATGACAGCGCCAGGATGACCTGGTCCTTGATGGTGGTAAACAGCAGGGCCAGACTGTCGCCGGCCAGGCTCACGGCAGCGACGATGACCACGGCCAGCAGTCCTGCCAGAAGCGCGTATTCCAGCGCCGTGACGGCAGTTTCCTCGTACAGGCAGGACAGCAGAGAATTCACGATGGGCCTCGCAGTCGATGGATGGCAATGCGGGTGGGCGGTCAAGGCGGCGTGCCGGCTGTGCCGCCTGCTGCACTCCGGACAAGGCGGCTGCCTTGCCCGGAGTGCAGCGCTTAGGCATTGGCAGTGGTCAGGGCCGTCCCGATCTTCGTGAACGTCGTTCTCAGTTGCGTGCCGACGATGGTGACCGAGGCGATGATGACGACGGCGATCAAGGCGGCGATCAGGCCATATTCAATCGCGGTCACGCCATCTTCTTCGCGGATGAAATTTTTGATGAAATTCATGATGACTCCTAGAGTAAAAGAGAACTGCAGGGAACGACAAAGGTTGAACAACATGGTTGCCGTGAACGGCGGCATCATGGACTTTGCCCCAATGCCAGCAGTCCGATGATGCAGACCACCACCACCAGCGCCGCCGTCAGCGCATAGCGGTAAAACGCCGCTTTTTCCTTGCCTTGCAGATACGTAGCCAGGCGCGAGGGGAGGTACTTGTCAAAACGCATGCTGTACTCCGTCTCGGTGGACTGCGACTGGTGGCGGAATGGACACTGGTACGTTCACTATAGAAGTCGAGGTATTGATCTGCATCAGAAGAACCTCCCGTTTATGGCGGGAGGATTTGCTCGATTTTTTCGTGACAATTGTCCTGCCCGAGGCCGCCACGCGCAGGGCGAGGCCAGCCGCTGGTGCCAGGGCCATGGAGACGCGGGAGTGGCAGGAAATTGCGCGAGCGGCCGGCGCTCAGGCGGGGGAGGTCAGGCGGCGGGCGGCAGTTCGCCCAGGCGGTGCTTGGTGGCGTAGGCGTACAGTTCCAGGCGGTTGTAGACGCCCAGCTTGCGATAGATCGAGGTCAGGTGGTTGCGCAAGGTGTGTTCGGAGATGAACAATTGGTCTGCCAGCAGCTTGGCCGGCGTGCCGCTGCCGTGCACTAGGGCGGCAATGATTTTTCTTTCCTTGAGAGTCAGGCTGGCGACGGCGATCGCTTGCGCCGAGCTACCGCCGGGCTGGGTCAGCTGCGTCATCATGCGGCCTAGCATGGCTTGCTCCAGCCATAGTTCGCCATGGCTGACCTTTTCGATGGCTTTGAGCACCAGTTCCGGTGGTGCATCCTTGCTGATGATGCCGCGCGCGCCATGGAGCATGGCTTGCTCCATGACGGCCTGATCGTGGCTGCCTGTCAGCACGAGGATGCGCGTATTGCCGTTTTGTAGCAACTGCGGAATGATGGCCAGCGAGCTGACGCCGCCCAGGTCCAGGTCCAGCACGATCACGTCAGGGCAGGTGATGGTCGCCTGCGCCAGCGTGCCGGCGCTGTCGCAGGCCGTGGCGACCACCTGCATGCCGGAATGTTCGCCGCCGATCAGCCGTTCCAGGCCCCACAGCATGGTCTTGTGGTCATCTACCAGCATGACGCGGATGGCGGTATGGGATGGGGGTTGGCGGTCATTCATATCGGAATCTCGATCTGCACGGAGGTGTTGCCCAAGGTATTGTGCGTGACCCTGGCGCTGCCACCCAGCGCGGCGGCGCGTTCGGTCAGTGAGTCGGGCAGGAAATCAGGCACGTGCGCGGCCGCGCATTCATTGTCGATGCTGATGTGCAGCGCGCCCTGCACGCAGGTCAGCTTGACGGCACCATGGCGCGCCGACGTATGCTTGCGGATATTGCTCATGCCCTCGTTGACGATCTGGAATACTTCGGCCGCCAGGCGGTCGTTGATGTGGAGGTCGCCTTCTATATGCAGGGCGATGTCGATACCGTAGAACTCGCGGATCTGCGTGGCCTGGCGGCGCAGCGCCACCAGCAGTTCCGGCTCGCTTTGCACCTGGCCGTTCTTGAAGGTGCGCGCATAGCTGCGCAGATCCGCGATCACCTGGCCCGACATGAGGAGCAGTTTTTCCAGTTCCGGCAGCAGGGGGTTGCCGGGTAGAGCCTCGTTGCGCAGGGCGGCCAGACCGTGGCGCAGGCCGATATACGGCTGGATGGCCGTGTCGTGCAGGTCGCGTGCGATTTTTTCTCGCTCGCGCGAGGCCGCCTGAGAGGCAAGGCGGTCGAGCAGATCGATGTTTTCAATGACGGGAAACGCCTGCGCGCCGATATGACTGAGGAAAAGGGCGTCGGTCTTGCTCAGGCTGGAAGTGGAAACGATGTAGAGGCGCCCTGTTCCATTGCGCAAAGGCAAGGGGGCGCTGATGAAGGAGTGCGCTTCGAGCAGCTCGGCCAGGCAGGCGCCGGCCGTATCGTCATGTCGTGGCCAGCGCCCGCTGTCCGCGTCCAGCGTACGCACGCCGCCTGTCCACGGCAGCCAGCTGGCCAGGGGGCGGTTGTAGAGCACGATCTTTTCGGGCGGGAAGGCCAGCAGGGGGCTGGCCGCCTCATCACTGAGGATGGCGCTGGTCGTGACCAGCTCCGTGCCCGTATGCACCGCACTGCGCAATGACCAGTGCGGTGCCCCCTTGTCCTGCATCGCCAGCAGGCAGCTGCGTGCATGGAAATAGCTGCGCGTTTTTTCCAGCACCGAGGTGATGGTCTGGTCGACGCCGAAGCGGGGGTTCGACAGCTGGCTGACATCGCGCAGCAGGGCCAGGTGGCTGCGCTGCGTGATGGCCGAGCCGCCCCAGTAGGCGATCATGTAGCCGAGCGCCAGCAGGAAGGTGGTGCGCAGCAGCAGGCGCGACAGTTCCGCATCCGTTTCGCCGAACAGGGCGGTGGCGGCGAACAGGCCGGCCGAGGCCAGGGTGATGCGCGCGCCTTCCTCGAAGCCCCGCTGGAACGAGGAAGTCAGGATGGCAAAGAAGAAAAACAGGAAGAACAGGTTGTTGTGGCTGCTGCTGGAAAATACGATCAGCCCATACCAAGCCACGTCCAGCCAGTACAACAAGATGTCCTTGGGCAGGCTGAAGCCCAGCAGTGCCAGCACGTAGAGCAGCAGGCTGTGCACGGTGTAGGCGGAAAAGATCAGCCAGGTGATCTTGCTCATTTTGCCGGCGCTTTCGGGGTCGATGAACAGGGTCAGCAAGGTGGCGCTGGACAACAGCAGGCGCATGCCATTGACCATGGTCGTATCCAGGCCGGTGCCCGGCAGGTGGGATTTGAGGGGCAGGTCGAGGTTCACAAGCACTCCTGGCCGTATCCGCGCATGCATGGAGCATGCGCATGAAGGATGCCGCTGATAAATCCTTGTTGTTTTTGCTGCAATAATGAACGAGTCTACGCACACGCCGTAAAGATGTCTACAGGAATCCTTTGTCCTGCGTTGCTTTTTTTATAGCGGCTGCGCCATCACGCGGTTGCGCCCGGCGCCCTTGGCCAGGTACAGGGCGCGGTCGGCGGCGCCGATCAGGGCGGAGATGGCCAGCGGCTGCTGCGGGTGCTGCGTGGCGATGCCGATGCTGACCGTGATGTGCTTGACGTCATTGCCCGTTTTGGCATGTGGAATGCGCAGGCCGGCCGCATGCTGGCGGATCGCCTCGGCCATGCGCAGCGCTTGCGCGGCGTCCGTATCGGGCAGGATGGCGGCAAACTCTTCGCCGCCATAGCGCGCCAGCAGGTCGGTGGGGCGCTGCAGCATGGCGGCCAGCTCTGCCGCCACGCGGATCAGGCAGTCGTCGCCCTGCTGGTGGCCGTAGTGGTCGTTGTAATCCTTGAAATGGTCGATGTCGATCATCAGCAGCGACAGCGGGCTGCCGGTGCGCATGGCGCGCCGCATTTCCTTCTCGATCGCCACGTCGAAGTGGCGGCGGTTGGCGATGCCCGTCAAGCCATCGGAAAAGGTTTGCGAGCGCAAGACCATGGTCTGTTCGCGCAACAGCTTTTCGCGCCCCACGGCGATGGTGACATCATTGATCTGGATCAGGCAGTGGCGCGGCGAACCGGGTAAATTGATCGGCGTGACGGCAATAGCTTGCTGCATGCGTTCTTCGCCATCGTTGCCGGCCGTGGCCGCGCCATGCGTGTACAGCGCAAACGGCGCCTTGTGCAGGGTTTGCGACAGCAGCGACTGGAAATTGTCGCGCAGGGCCTGGGTGATGGCCGAGTCGATGCGCTTGTGCTGCAGCTCCGGAAAGATGGCGAAGAAATCCTGTCCCAGCACGGCCTCGGCCTGGCGGGCCGAGTGGCGCGCCATCCACTTATTCCACAGCACGATGCGGCGCTGCTCATCGAGCACGATGGCGCCCAGGTTCACGGCGCCGAGTATGCTCTCGAGCAGGGCGAGTCGGTGTAATGCATCCGGCATGATCGTCACGCCTGTCCCAGGACCTTGGCCAGGTAGCGGCTGACCTGCTGTTTCAGGTCATGCAGGGCGGACAGGTCGAGCACGAAGGCCACATAGCCATGGATCTGGTGCTTGGACAGCACGAAGTCGATATGCAGCATCAGTACGACGGCCTCGTCATCGTGGCCGCCGAACGAGGACAGGATTTCCGCGCTGGTGCCCACGTGGTACAGGGGCAGCGAGCCATGCAGTTCGCTGTCGAACAGGTTGGCCAGCGTCCCGACGCAGGAATTGAGGATGATGTTGCCGATTTCGCTCATCGCCTCCTGTTCCATCTCCGTCAGTTCCTGCAGCGGCATGGCGTCGCCCACCATCAGGCGCACGATTTCCAGGCTCTTGTCCTCGGGAAACATCAGAATGGCTTCGGTGGCGAACGCGCCATCGTAATGCTGGCTGACGCCGCAGATGCGTTCGCCATCTTTCTTGCTGCCCAGCAAGGCTGCCGCGTCGGCACGGTTCAGGAAGGTGATCGACGGCACCGACATGGTGACTTCTTCATTCACGATCTCGCTCATGGCCGCCGCCGCATGGCCCACCCCGATGTTGAATATCTCTACCAGGGCATCGTTCTCGAGTTCGGAGAGATTGACCATGCTCACAGTCCCAGTGATTCGATCAGCTGGTGGATGCGCGTTTCCGTGATCGGTTTTTCCATGAAGCCGACGCCCAGTTCGCTGGCGCGGTTGCGGGTGGCGTTCTGTACATTGGCCGTGACGAGAATGATGTGCGTCTGCGGGCACAGCACGCGCAATTGTTCTGCCGCTGCCATGCCGCCCATGCCGGGCATGTTGACATCCAGTAGTATCAGCACAGGGCTGGCGGTCTTGACTTTTTCCAGGGCTTCTTCACCCGTCGCGGCCTCAATCACTTGCCAGTCGGCATGTTTGCTGAGGATGAACTGATGCGACATCAAACGTGAAACCCGGCTGTCATCGACAACAAGTACCTGTTTACTGTGATTCATGTGCTATTCCTGAAACGTCATATCTGTCAATCGTTCCATTTTCGCATATTTTAAAGGGCATAGAGTGTAATTGGCTGCGTAATTGCCCTAAGGCAAGGTTTTCCCGCTTGCCTGTTGTATCGCGTCGCCTCATCGGTCATGATGGCCGGCTGGCCGGGCTGGCAATCCGTTAAAATAGCGCCATTCCCCACTTTAGCCTGAATGTCATGACCCAAGACGAATTGAAGCAAGCCGTAGCCCGCGCCGCCATAGCCTATGTGGTCGACGGTGAAATCATCGGTGTCGGCACCGGTTCCACCGCCAACTTTTTCATCGATGAACTGGCCAAGATCAAGGACCGCATCAAAGGCACGGTCGCGTCGTCCGAAGCGACGGCCGCGCGCCTGGCAGGCCATGGCATTCCCGTCTTCGACCTGAACGACGTCGAGTCGATCGCCGTCTACATCGACGGCGCCGATGAAATCACGGCCAGCGGCGCCATGATCAAGGGCGGCGGCGCGGCTTTGACGCGTGAAAAGATCGTCGCTTCCGTATCGAAACAGTTCGTCTGCATCGCCGACGGCTCCAAGCTGGTAGACACCCTGGGCGCCTTCCCGTTGCCGGTGGAAGTGGTGCCGATGGCCCGCGCCGCCGTATCGCGCCAGCTGGCCGCACTGGGCGGCACGCCCCGCTTGCGCCTGAAGGCCGGCAGCACGGATGCGTTCATTACCGATAACGGCGGTGAAATCATCGACGTGCTGGGCTTGGAAATTTCCGACCCGGTGGCGCTGGAACAGCAGATCAACCAGATCGTCGGCGTCATCGCCGTCGGCCTGTTCGCCGTGCGCGGCGCCAATGTGTGCCTGCTGGGCATGCCGGAAGGCGTGCGTACCCTGGCGTACTGATACGCAGCCGAAATCCGGGGTCAGACCCGCCGGGTCTGACCCCAGCCTTCCGTTTTTACCGTCCGGTACACGGCCACGGTGCGCAGCAAGCCACCGAGGAATATGCCGCTGAAGCAGCCATACGCGAGGCAGACAGGCACGATGAAGCTGGTCGCATGGGCATAGGCCGGGGCGATGGCCAGGGTCACGGCGACTGCATATTTCATGCAGAAAATGCTCATCATCAAGATCATGGGCACCCAGCTACCGGGGCGCTGCACGCTGCTGCGCGCGGGAATGGCGACGATCTTGCGTGCATCGGCCAAGGTCCACGCCAGCGCCGCGCCGGCCAGCGCGCCGGCGCTCCAGGCGAACGGCGCCACGCCGTCAAAGCCGAAACTGCCATGCACGCCGCTCAGCGACAGGGCCAGCATGACCAGGGGAATGATGCACAGCTTGCGCAAGGTCACTTCGCGTGCGCGGCTAGCCAGCACGCCGCGGTAGACGAGAAAGCCCAGGATGGCCCAGACGTAGAGGGGAGTGTGGCTGAAGATTTGCTGCAACATGGTGTCCGCCTTGGAGTGAGGTTGTCGATGGACGTACTGTGCCAGCCGGCGGCGGGGGCGGCGAGCGGGTTGCGACGAAACGGGGAGGCGGTGCCGTGAAACGGCGGGGGAGGGCGTGAAACGAAGGCGTAACTGCCCGTGACGCGGTCACGGGCAAGCGATAAGACTTATTCCGTTGGCGGAACGTAGCCCATGGCCGCATCGGCGCCATCGCCGAAGAAATGCTTTTCCATCTGCGTGGCCAGGTATTTGCGGGCGCGCGCGTCGGCCAGGTTCAAGCGGTTTTCATTGACCAGCATGGTCTGGTGCTTGAGCCAGGCAGCCCACGCTTCTTTCGACACGGATTCGTAAATCTTCTTGCCCAGTTCGCCCGGGTACGGCGGGAAATCCAATCCTTCGGCTTCCTTGTTGAGTTTGATGCAGTGGATCGTGCGGGCCATCTGTGCTCCTGAATCAGTGTAGAGATAAAGCGTGATTATAAGGCACTTTGCGCCTGTCCTCCCGGGGCCGTCGCGGCCTGGCGACAAGCCGTTTGCCGTGCCCTTGCGCTGGATCAAATTTGATCTGCGCCGCCCTAGCTAGTAAGATGCCTTATCGCGCCGGCCGCTGGCTGCGCCCCTTCCAACCAAGTAGTAGTAATTAACCAAGATGGAATCCCTATGACCTCAGTGAAAGTCCATGGCATCGATGTCAGCAATACCGGCAGCTTCGCGCTGTTTGGCGGCATCAACGTGCTCGAATCGCGCGATCTCGCCATGCGCGCCTGCGAAGAATATGTGCGCGTGACGCAAAAACTGGGTATTCCATATGTGTTCAAGGCCAGCTTCGACAAGGCCAACCGTTCATCGATCCATTCCTACCGCGGCCCGGGCCTGGAGGAAGGCATGCGCATCTTCCAGGACGTCAAGGCGGCGTTTGGCGTGCCCGTGATTACCGACGTGCATGAGCCATGGCAGGCGCAGCAGGTGGCCGAAGTGGTCGACGTGCTGCAATTGCCCGCCTTCCTCGCGCGCCAGACGGACCTCGTCGTGGCGCTGGCGAAAACCGGTAAAGTCATCAACATCAAGAAGCCGCAATTCCTCAGCCCTGGCCAGATGGCCAATATCGTCGAGAAATTCAAGGAAGCGGGCAACGATCAACTGATCCTGTGCGACCGCGGCACCTGCCTCGGCTACGACAATCTGGTGGTCGACATGCTGGGCTTTGGAGTCATGAAAAAGACCTGCGACGACTTGCCGATCATCTTCGACGTCACGCATGCCCTGCAGCAGCGCGACCCCGGTGGCGCCGCTTCGGGCGGCCGCCGCCAGCAAGTGGCGGACCTGGCCCGCGCCGGCCTGGCCGTCGGCATCGCCGGCCTGTTCCTGGAAGCCCACCCGGACCCCGACAACGCCCGCTGCGATGGCCCCAGCGCCTTGCCGCTGGACCAGCTGGAACCGTTCCTGGCGCAATTGAAGGCACTGGACGACCTGGTCAAATCGTTTGCGCCGCTGAACATCAAGTAATGATGCTTCAGTAAAGAAAAAGCCCGGCATGCCGGGCTTTTTCAGTTTTACAGTGTCTTGATCAGTACTTGGGATTTGCGCTGCCAGTTATACATGTGCTGGCGGTCCTTCGGCAGATCGTCGACGGTGGCCGGCACGAAGCCGCGTTTCTTGAACCAGTGCGAGGTGCGCGTGGTCAGCACGAACAGCTTGTTCAAGCCGGCGGCGCGGGCGCGGTTTTCCATGTGTTTCAGGATGCGCTCGCCGTCGCCCTGGGCTTGCACTTCCGGGTTGACGGTCAAGCATGCCATTTCCGCCATTTTTTGCGCGGGGAACGGGTACAGGGCGGCGCAGCCGAAGATCACGCCATCATGCTCGATGACGGAGAAATAATCGATTTCCCGTTCGATCAGCTCGCGGCCCCGCTTGACCAGCGTGCCGTCCGCTTCCAGCGGCTCGATCAGCTTGATGATGCCGCCCACGTCTTCGATGGTGGCCTGGCGCAAGCTTTCCAGGTTTTCATGGCTGATCATGGTGCCCACGCCATCATGGGTAAACAATTCCAGCAGGGCCGAACCATCCATCGAGAACGGCACGATGTGCGAGCGCTCGACGCCGTTGTGGCATGCTTTGACGCAATGTTTCAGGTAAAACGCCGTGGCGTCCGGCAAGAAACCGGCCATCAGCACGGCTTCGGCCTGGTGCGACGACAGTTCGCGGATTTCCACGCCCGTGGCGTCTTCCATCATCGGCGTTTCCGTGATGAAAATCAGCTTGTCCGCGTGCAGGGCGATGGCGGCGCTGCACGCCACGTCTTCCATGGTCAGGTTGAACGCTTCGCCGGTGGGCGAGAAGCCCAGCGGCGAGAGCAGCACCAGGCCGTCCGAACCGAGGATGGAGTGGATGGTTTCGGCGTCGACCTTGCGCGTGATGCCCGTCAGTTCCAGGTCCACGCCGTCGATCACGCCCAGCGGGCGCGCCGTGATGAAGTTGCCTGAAATGATACGGATGGCCGCATGCGACATGGGCGTGTTCGGCAAGCCCTGGCTGAAGGCGGCCTCGATATCGAGGCGCAGCTCGCCGGCGGCTTCCTTCGCGCATTCCAGCGCGGCAATATCGGTGATGCGCACGCCATTGTGGAAGCGGCCTTCGACGTTACGCAGGGCCAGTTGTTCCGCCACCTGCGGCCGCGAGCCGTAGACGACGGTGACATTGATGTCCAGCGCATGCAGCAGGGACAAATCATGGGCCAGCACCTGCAGCGCCCCGGCGCTGACGAGTTCACCGGGGAAGGCGACCACGAAGGTCTTGCCGCGAAAGGCGTGGATGTAGGGCGCGACTGAGCGCAGCCATTGGACGAATTGGGTAGGGTTTTCCATTAAGCGCATTATAATTCGCTGCGCGATGTGCGCGCTTAAAATACCTGTAAAAAACAATGTCTTCAGCCAGCAATAAGTCTTCCCCTCCTTCCAACGTTGCAAATGTGCCCGCCAGCGGGGATGTTTCCGCGCCTGCCGCCACGCCTGCGCAGGGCCGCCAGCGCCCGCCCGTGAGCCAGCAAAGGCAGCAGCCGCCGCGCGCGGAGCAACAGAAACAGCAACAGCAGCAGCGATCGGGAGAGGGCAAGCCCCAGGCCGCGCGCCCGCCGCGCGAGGGGCAGGAAAGCCGTGAAAGCCGCGACGCTGCCCGCGCCGCGCGCGAGGCGGAAAAGGCTTTCCGCAATCCGCTGCCGCCGATTACGTATCCGGAAGACTTGCCCGTCTCGGGCCGGCGCGCGGAAATCGCCAAGGCCCTGACGGAAAACCAGGTGATCATCGTCTCGGGCGAGACGGGTTCCGGCAAGACGACCCAATTGCCGAAGATTTGCCTGGAGCTGGGACGCGGACAGAAGGGCTTGATCGGCCACACGCAGCCGCGCCGCATCGCCGCCTCGTCGACGGCCAAGCGCATCGCGCAGGAACTGGGTACGCCGCTGGGCGAAACGGTCGGTTTCAAGGTGCGTTTTGCCGACACCCTGACGAAGGGCGCATCCGTCAAGCTGATGACGGACGGTATCTTGCTGGCCGAGACGCAGACCGACCCGTTGTTGAAAAATTACGATACCATCATCATCGATGAGGCGCACGAACGCAGCCTGAACATCGATTTCCTGCTCGGCTACCTGAAGCAGCTGCTGCCGCGCCGGCCGGATTTGAAGATCATCATCACTTCGGCCACCATCGATGCGGAACGCTTTGCGCGCCATTTCGGCACGCCGGAAAAACCGGCGCCCGTGATCGAAGTGTCGGGCCGTCTGTACCAGGTGGAAGTGCGCTACCGTCCCGTCGAACGCGAACAGGTGGCCATGCCGGGCGCCGGCAGCAATGCCGACAAGCCAGGGCAAAGGACTGCTGCCGCGCGCGAAAAGCGCGACTTGATGGATGCCGTCGTCGATGGCGTGGAAGAACTGTGCCGCATCGGTTCGGGCGACGTGCTGGTGTTCTTGCCGGGCGAGCGCGAAATCCGCGACTGTGCCGAAGCGTTGCGCAAGCACCATCCGCCGCACGTGGAAATTCTGCCCCTGTTCGCCCGCCTGTCTGCCGAGGAACAGGAGCGCGTGTTTAAAACCAGCAATGCGCGCCGCATCGTGCTGGCCACCAACGTGGCGGAAACCTCGCTGACGGTGCCCGGCATCCGCTACGTGGTCGATGCGGGCCTGGCGCGCGTGAAACGCTACAGCTACCGCAACAAGGTGGAGCAGCTGCAGGTCGAGCCGATCGCCCAGTCGGCCGCCAACCAGCGCGCCGGGCGTTGCGGCCGCGTGGCCGATGGCGTCTGCATCCGCCTGTACGAAGAGCAGGATTATCTGCTGCGTCCCAAATTCACGGAACCGGAAATCCTGCGCTCCTCGCTGGCGGCCGTCATCCTGCGCATGAAATCGTTGCACCTGACGGACGTGGAAACCTTCCCCTTCATCGAGCCGCCGCTGGCGCGCGCGGTGGCCGACGGTTACCAGTTGCTGCAGGAACTCGGCGCCGTCGATGACGTCAACAAGCTCACGCCGCTGGGCAACAAGCTGGCCAAGCTGCCGCTGGACCCGCGCGTGGGCCGCATGATCCTGGCCGCGCTCGACAACGCGTGTTTGACGGAAGTGCTGATCGTCGCCTCGGCCCTGTCCGTGCAAGACCCGCGCGACCGCCCGATGGAGCACCAGCAGGCGGCCGACGAGGCGCACAAGAAGTTTGCCGATGAAAAGTCGGAATTCCTCAGCTACCTGAAAATCTGGCGCTGGTTCGAATCGGCCATCGAACACAAGAAAACCAACCGCCAGCTGCAGGACAATTGCCGCACGAATTTCCTGTCGCAGATGCGCTTGCGCGAATGGCGCGACGTGCACTCGCAGTTGTTGACCATCGTCAAGGAACAGGGCTGGCGCCTGAACGAAGCGCCCGCTACCTATGATAATCTGCACATGGCTTTGCTGACCGGCTTGCTGGGCAATATCGGTTTCAAGGGCGAGGACGAGCCGGGCGCCGGCTACCTGGGTGCGCGCGGCATCAAGTTCCACATCTGGCCCGGTTCCTCGCTGCTGAAAAAGCCGGGCAAGTGGATCATGGCGGCCGAACTGGTCGACACGACGCGCCTGTACGCGCGCTGCGTGGCGCAGATCCAGCCCGAGTGGCTGGAAAAAGTCGGCGAGCATCTGCTGAAGAAATCGTGGGGCGAGCCGCGCTGGGAAAAACGCTCGGCGCAGGTGACGGCGTCCGAACGGGCGACGCTGTACGGGCTGGTGGTGTACAGCCAGCGGCGCATCAATTACGGCAATTTCAACTTGCCGGAAGCGCGCGAAATCTTCATCCGCGATGCCCTCGTCGGCGGCGACTTCGACACGCGCGGGCCGTTCTTTGCGCACAACCACAAGCTGATCAAGGATATCGAAAACCTCGAGCACAAGTCGCGCCGCCTGGACGTGCTGGTCGACGATGAACTGATCGCCGCCTTCTACGACAAGCTGCTGCCGGCGGACGTGTGCAATGGCGCCGGTTTCGAGAAATGGCACAAGGAAGCCACGCGCGAGAATCCGAAGCTGCTGTACCTGAACCGCGAAGAGCTGATGCGCCACGAAGCGGCCGGCGTGACGACGGACCTGTTCCCGAAAACCATGTCCGTGACGGGACTGGAAATGGGCCTGACGTACCACTTCGAGCCGGGCAGCGTGCGCGATGGCGTGACTTTATCCGTGCCGCTGTATGCCTTGAACCAGTTGCCGCGCGAACGCTGCGAATGGCTGGTGCCCGGCATGCTGAAGGAAAAAGTGCATCTGCTGCTGAAATCGTTGCCGCAAAAGCTGCGCCGCCACTGCGTGCCGCTGCCCGATTACGCGGCCAGGTTCTGCGAGCGCGTGCATGAGGCGGGCGTGTTTGGCCGCGGTGACTTGATCGACGCCATCATTCTTGATATCCGCACGCAGATCACGATCAATGTGCTGACGACGGATTTCAAGCCGGAAACCCTGCCTGCCCATCACTTCATGAATTTCAAGGTGATCGACGAGCACGGCCGCCAGCTGGACATGGGCCGCAACCTGGCCACTTTGCAGGCGGAATTCGGCGGCCAGGCGCGCCAGAGTTTCCAGAAGCTGGCCGAAGTGTCGGGCGTGTCCGGCACCGGTACGCCAGGTGCCAAGGTGGCGGGCGTGCAAGTGGCGTCGCGGCTGCAAGCGCAAGCGCAGGGCGGCGCCGCCAACGCGGCAGCCGGCAAGGGTGGCGCGCCGGCCAAGGGCGCGGCCGCCGCTGCCGCACCGGCGTCAAGCAATGCCACCGTCTCGCAGCACATGGGCTTGACGGGCTGGACCTTTGGCGAATTGCCGGAGTTGCTCGAAATCGTGCAGGGCAAGCTGACCCTGATCGGCTTCCCCGCGCTGGTCGACAAGGGCACGCATTGCGACCTGGAAGTGTTCGACGATCCGACCGTGGCTGCCCGCACGCACAAGATCGGTTTGCGCCGATTGTTCGCGCTGCAGATGAAGGAGCAGATCAAGTACGTCGAGAAAAGCATACCCGGCCTGCAGCAGATGGGCATGCAATTCATGGCCCTCGGTTCGCAGGAAGAGCTGCGCGAGCAAATCATCAACAAGGCGCTCGACATCGCTTGCCTGCAAGATCCGCTGCCGCTGGACGCCGCCTCGTTCGCCAAGCGCCAGGCCGAGGGCAAGTCGCGCCTGGTCCTGCTGGTGAATGAAATCGCCCGCTTGCTGTCGCAAGTGCTGACGGAATTTCACGGCTTGCCCAAGCGCCTGCAGAATATCCCGGCAGCGGCCGCCACGGATATCCAGGCGCAGCTGCAGGGGCTCGTGCACAAGCGCTTCCTGACGGAAAACGAGTACACGCAACTGGCGCATTTCCCCCGTTACTTAAAAGCGATCAATGTGCGCCTGGAAAAGCTGCGCGCCGACCCCGCGCGCGACACCAAGTTGATGGCCGAGTGGCAATCGGCGGCCGCGCCGTATTTGCGCCAGACCAAGGACCGCCAGGCTGGCAAGAACACCGACCCGAAACTGGTCGATTTCCGCTGGATGCTGGAAGAGCTGCGCGTGTCGCTGTTTGCGCAGGAGTTGAGGACGCCGATGCCGGTTTCTGCCAAGCGTTTGCAGAAAGTGTGGGAGTCGATGCAGCGGTAGGTTTCTCAGCCCCAGGCAAATACTGGGGTCGTACCCTCAGGGTACGACCCCGGCCCTCGTCTGTCGGGTTTGTTTGCTTGCCCCCTCAACTACGCTCGTCGCGCCCATCGTCGCCGAGCGCCGAACGCGACCCCAGGTTGCCCTGGCTGCTGCCCGTGCCGGCGCGGCTGCCGCTCATCGAGCCGCCCGACATGCTGCCCTCGCTGCCCGATTGCAGGCTGGCGCTGCCGCGCAGGCCGCTGCCCGATGGCATGCCTGCCATGGCGCCGCCGTAGCGCGTGCCGCTGCCATAGAACGCTTCCATCTGCTGGTTCCATGCATCGCTGCCCATGTCCGGCCAGTTGTTCTTGTCAAAGCCGGGGGCGTCTTTCAGCAGGTCTTTGTCCACGTTGAGCAGGAAGCGCTTGTTGACGGTGTCCAGGGTCAGGCGTTCCCAGGGCACGGCAAACAGCTTGTCGCCCATGCCCAGCATGCCGCCGAAGGAGAGTACGGCATAGGCGATCTGGCCGGTGCGCATGTCGAGCATGATTTCCTTGATGTCGCCCAGCTCTTCGTCGTTGTGATTGTAGACATCGTCCCCGATCAGGGTATCGGCCCCCATCAGGGCCGGCCCCGGGCCGTCGTCGTTGCGGTACATGCCCAGGATGTCGCGGTCCAGATAGCTCATGGTGTTCTCTCCTCTTGTGAAGTGCTGATCGAACATCCAGAGTAAGCATGCGTCCGAGCCTGCCCTTGATCTGCCTCAATCGTGCCAGCGGCACTTTTATCGGTGTGCAAACGTACGGTGTTGCCGGCCAATTGCGGTACCCTATGCGTTCTACGGAGGAGGCCGCACATGCTGACGATGCAACGATGCAGAGGGATGAACTTGCGGTACGCTCCACCACGCCACGCGCGCCGCTTGCCATGGTAAAGCCCGCCACCAAATGGTTGCGCGGGCTGCTGCGCGCCGGTAAGGCGCAGCAGCGCACGGCGAGCAAGCTGGCCAAGGTGCTGTTCGGCCCCGTGCCAGCCAAGCCCAAGGCCAAAGCCCGCAGCAAGGTCGTGGCCAAGACCACGCAGGCGAGTCCCAAGCCGCGCGCCAGGCCCGCCAGCGACGCCGTGTCCGCCCTGGCGCCCTTTGCCACGCCCCTGTCGCCTTCGCGCGTGCGCAAGCGAACGGCGCCCCCGCCGGGCAAGTGGCTGGCCGCCCACTATGCGCCATTGCCGGAGCTGGGGCAGTTGCCGGGCCGGCGCCTGCCGTATTTCATGTACCTGCCCGACAAGGCGCCGAGCGCTGCCATGCGCAGCCGGGGCCGGCCGCTGCTGGTGATGCTGCACGGCTGCGAGCAGAGCGCCACGCAGTTTGCCGAAGGCACGCGCATGAACCGCCTGGCCGAGCGCAAGGGCTATGCCGTGCTGTATCCGCAGCAATCGCTGCGCTCGCATGCGCGCCGTTGCTGGAAGTGGTACGACAAGCTGACGCAGGAGGGCGGCGGCGACGTGCGCCTGATCGTCGGCGCCATCGAGCAAGTGGCGGCCCGCTATGCGATCGACCGCGCGCGCATCTATATCTGCGGCATTTCCGCCGGCGCCGGCATGGCGCATATCGTGGCCCTGAACCATCCCCATCTGTTCGCGGCGCTGGGCCTGCATTCCGGGCCCGTGTTTGGCGCCGGGCATAACCTGATCGGCGCGCTGGGCGTGATGCAGCATGGCGCCAGCGCCCGTGCCGACGCGGCCATCGATGAAGTGCTGGCGCGCCAGCCCGCGTTTCCCCGCCTGCCCACCATCCTGCTGCAAGGGCTGGCCGACAAGGTGGTGCGGCCCATCAACCAGACGCAGCTGGTGCGCCAGAGCGTGCGCGTCAACCGCTTGTCGGGCGATACCCTGGTGACGGCGCAGCGCCTGCCTGGCGGCGCGGCGGGCGGGCGCAATCCGGCCCATGCGTATGGGCTGCATGATTATCAGGTGGGCAAGGAGGTGCTGCTGCGCGTGGTGCAGGTCGAGCACCTCGAGCACGCGTGGAGCGGCGGCGACGCCAGCCTGCCGTTCAACGACAAGGCCAAGCCCGACGCCAGCAAGATGCTGCTCGATTTCTTCGCCAGCCACCGCCGCCGCTAAGCCGCCGTGCCGTGCCGCGCGCCGCAACGGCGCGGCAGGCACTGGTACGCATTGCTCCTGCATGCCCGCGCAAGACTGCGCCAGCGCGCCGGCACGCTGGCCGGCCCTTTTCAGCCTAGATGTGAAATGCCGCAGCACCATGGAATTTCTTAAGTGGTATTGCTGCGGTATTTAAAAATCATAAAAACAGGCGCTAAAAATACTAACTGGTATACAATTGGTACACGTTTTCAGTGTGAAACCGTGTCTGCCCTCCCATGCCCCGACGGCAGATACGCACTGACGGCAGCCACCCACGTTACGGAACGCGCCATGTCCATCAAGTCCAAGCAGTTGCTGTGGTTTTTTGCGTTTTTCCTCGTCTTTGAACTGAATATCTATCTATCGAACGACATGATCATGCCGGCGATGCTGGGCATCGTCGGCGAGTTCCAGGCGGAAGAAAAATTCGTCCCCCTGTCCCTGAGCCTGTATCTGCTGGGCGGCAGTTCCCTGCAGATTTTCCTGGGGCCTCTAGCCGACACCATCGGCAAGCGCAAGCTCGTACTCACCGGCAATGCCTTGTTCCTGCTGGCCACGCTGGCCGTGCCATTTGCCGCCTCGATCGAGCAATTTCTCGCCGCGCGTTTCATCCAGGGCATGGGCTGCTGCTTCATCTTCGTCGGCTATGCCATGATCCATGAACTGTTCGACGACATGGCGGCCGTCAAGCTGAGCAGCATTCTGTCTAGCACCACCATCCTCGCGCCCCTGGCCGGCCCCATCCTCGGCAGCGCCATCATCAGCCGGCTGGACTGGCGCTACGTGTTTTTCCTCTCGGGCCTGCTGGCGCTGCTGTCACTGCTGGGCCTGTTCAAGAGCATGCCGCGCGCGGCGCCGGCCGTCACGCGCCTGGACCTGGCCGCCATCGCGCGCAGCTATGCGGCCATTTTCAGCAACAAGCGCTTCATGTTCGGCATGTTCACGGCCGGGCTGGCCACCGTGCCCCTGACGGCCTGGATCGGTTTTTCGCCCATCTTCGTGCTGCAGGAGATGGGCGCCTCCTACGCCACGTATATCGCCCTGCAATGCGTGATTTTGTCGGGCTTTGTCCTCAGCAGCATCGCCATCCAGCGCCTGCGCCAGGATTTCCCCCTCGTGCATCTGCTGCGCCTGGGCGGGCTGATCGCGGCCGCCGGCATGCTGGGCGCCGGCGCGGGCCGCCATCACGTCGACGTGTTTGCGGCCTGCATGTTTGTCTATTCCATCGGCTTCGGCCTGTTCAATGGCGCCCTGATCCGCAGCGCGATCACGGCCAGCAAGGAATCGATGACCTTGACGACGGCCGCCATGAGCTTGCTGTACTGCATTTACCTGTCCGCCTGGCTGCAGCTGTACAACGTGCTGTGCCAGCGCTTCGGCTATGCGCTGGAAACGTATGCGCTGCTGAATATTCCCGTCATCGTGGTCATCGCCGCCTGCCTGCTGCTGTTTACGCGGGGCATGGCGGGGCGCCGGGAAAGCGAGGTGCGGCTCGTCCGGCACTGATGGCGCAACGATGCGCATGTTCTCGACCTTGTTTTACCTCCTGCGAAGTTTATTGACACTCTCCTGCGGAAAATGGTGCGCCCATGAAAATAGATGACCTGGCCTCGAAACACGATCAAGCAAAGATTTTCAACCTGGAATACGAGTTCCGCATCAACCGGCTGAAACTCGACTACATCACCCTGGCCGATGTCCGGCCGGCCGGCAGCGACCTGGAACAGCTGGCCGTGGAGCACCAGGCGGGCATCGCCGCCCTGCGCAGCTTCGTCGCCCTGAACTTCAACCATTTCAATGCGGCAAGCTGTTCCTCGCTCAGCTGCATCCCCACGCGCGCGCTCGGCGACGACGAGCGTTACCTGCACCGCATCTGGATGGGCGGACCGTTGCCGGCCATCGCAGCCGAAGCGATCCAGCAGTGGGGCGCGGCGCTCGACGACGTGCGGCACAACGGCGGCGCGCCGTATGTCTCCATCCTGTGGGTGTGGGATGCGCAGCAGTTGCGCAATGACGAGCGCTTCAGCCCCACGGGCGGCGCCGGGCGCTACACGATAGGCCGCTACGCCATCGGCGGCACGACCCTGCATATCAACTCGCTGCGCGCGCTGGCGCTGGACTTCGCGCCGGCCCGCTTCGGCATACTCGATATCCTGCATACGCAGCGCTATTTCGCCACCTTGTCCGATTATTTCCGCATCCTCATCATGTGCGAATACGGCGGCATGTATATGGATGTCGATACGATCCCGCACAATCCGGCGACGATTTTCCTGATGAAGCCGGAAGTGCCCGATTATTTCCAGCGCAGCGATGATGACGGCGAAGAGCGCCGGCATGTCAGCTGGATGAATCTGTTTCTCGATGAAACGGGCATGCTGATCGCCAAGAAGAACGATGCCGCGCTGCGCGTGATCCAGCGCAATGTGAACCTCGCCTATGCGGGTATCGATGCGCAGATTCCCCGTTCCTGTCCGCAATTCGAGGCGCAGCTGTTTGGCCAGTTCTATGCCGAATGGAAGAAAAACCTGGGCGTGACGGTGCTCAGCCATGCCGAGTTCTACCAGCACTACTGCGTGCTGTACGACGGCGCGCGGGAAGCGGTGGCGGGCGGCATCCGCGGCATGCGCTTGCTGGACGACATCATTACCGACATGCATATCCCCTTGAGCGATGAGGAACGGCGCGCGTATGCGCGCTGCGTGGCACGGCTGGACGAGATCGGCTGGCAACTCGACGATCCTTTGATCCTGCCCAATATCGTCGACGTGTTCGACATCGAGGAAGTGCCGCGCATGGCGTATGCTGCCCAGCTACGGGCGGAGATCGATCATTTTCACTATTACTCGGTGCTGTCGGACGACCCGCAGCTGGACCGCGTGAATGGCGTCTTTTGCCGCTACCTGCTGGCCCACCGTTCGCAGCATATTGCCTCAGGCAACTTCTGGCGTCCCACCGTGGGCCGCCACGGCAGCCGCATGCCGGCCGCCGGCGATGCCGCCCCGCCAGGTGACGAGGTGCAGGCGGGACTGCTGTCGCATGCGCCGCTCACGCTGGTGCCGGGCGAGCTGCTGGGTGACGAGGCCAAGAACCGCATGGCGAAATTGCTGTTTGCCACCAGTTACCTGGAATACTGTTCGTTCGGCAATAAACTCAACCTGCAATTCGTTGAATTGCAGCGGCGGCAGAACATCGACCCGTACCTGGCGCACATCCATGGCCTGCATGACGAGGAAGGGCGCTTCATCGGCTTTTTCACGGCCGCGACGATGGCCCAGTTCCAGGCCTGCGGCGCCGTCTCGTATTACCGCGATGACATGAAGGCGCTCGACGATGCATATGACGCCTTCGTGCTCGCGCATGCGCGCGCCGACGACTGTTTCGTCAGCAGCCTGGCGATCGACGAGAAATACCGGGGGCAGGGCCTGTTCCGGCAGATGTTCCATGAAATCCGCGACCTGGCCAGCCGTAAGGACTGTGCGCGCATCACCCTGACGGTATGGGAAAAGAGCGAAGCGCTGCAAGTGTATCTGCACAAGGGTTTTCGCAGCGTGGGCACGTTCGACTATGCCTACAGCCTGTTCTATGACCGGCTGCATTTCCTCGTGTACGAGGGGAACTGAGGAAGGTAACTGGGGGGAGGAAGCGGGGGCGGCAAGCAGCCGCCCCGTGATGCAACTTACAGCGCCAGGAAGGCCAGGCCCGCCACGGCCGTCGGCAGCAGGGCGCCGGCCAGCAGGCCGATGGCGCCGATCGATTCATCCTTGAAGCCGCGGCGCAGCAGGGCCACGCCGGCCGGGTTCGGCGCATTGGCGATGACGGTCAGGCCGCCGCCGGCCACGGCGCCGGCCATCAGCATGTACTTCGCTTCGTCCGTCATGCCGACGATCAGCGAGCCGAGGTAAGTGAGGGCCGCATTGTCGGTAATGGCCGTCAAGCCCAGGGCGCCGAAGAACAGGGCCAGCGGCTTCAGGCTGGAAACGATGGGCTGCAGCCACCATTGCTGCATGCCGCCCAGTACCACCAGGCCGCCGAGGAAGAAGCCGACCAATAAACCCTCTTTCAGGATCAGCGGGCTTTGATAGCGCTCATACGCCTGCACGAAGCCGAGGAAAAACAGGAACAGGCCGATGAACAGCACGGGATGGTGCGCCAGGGTGACCACGCCGGCCAGCACGATCATGTGCACCAGGCTGACGGCCAGCGGCACCTTGGGCGCTTCGACTTCACCGGCCTTCGGCTTGATGTCGGAAGTATTGCTGTGCAGATATTTGCGCAGCAGGATGCTCACGCCCGTGGCGTTGACCAGCACGGCGATGGCCGCCTTCCAGCCGAAATGGCTGGCCATGTAGGCGCTATCCCAGTTCCACGTGGTGGCCACCATCAGCACGGGCGGCGCCGCGTACGAGGTGAGCGTGCCGCCGATGGAAACGTTGACGAAGAGCACGCCCAGCGCGCCGTATTTCAGCCATTCAGGAATGCCCGGGCGGAAGATTTGCGGCGCCAGCATCAGCGCGGCCAGGGTCATGGCGGCCGGTTCCGTGATCAATGAGCCCGTCAGGGGCACGAGCGCCAGGCCCAGCCAGACGAGGGCCAGTTCCGTGCGCAGCGGCATCACGCGCGCCACGCCTTTGAGCAGGCGCTGCACGGCATCGAGCACGGGACGCGAGGCGGCCACGACCATGACGACAAAGACGAACAGCGGCTCCGTGTACTGGCGCGACTCGGCATACTCGATGGCCGCATCGCCGCCCGAGACAAAGGCCATGATGATGATCAAGATGAAGGCCCAGAAGCCGAACACGACTTCCACTTCGCCCAGCAAATGCAGCAGGCCCGCATGGCGGGGATGGCGCCGCGACAATGTTTCAAACGACTTGGCGGCGAAGGTGTGGATGAGCGCAAGGCCGAAGACGATGGCGCTGATGATTTGGATGGTGGTCAAATGCGTTTCCTTTGGACGGAGGAAGCCGCCCGGTGCATTGCCGAGCGGTAAGGAGAGTGCTTATGGTACAGCAATCGATGTGAAAAACGGTGTTTTTCGGACGTGGCGGGACGGCCCCCGGGGAGGCGCTGCGCAGATAAGCCTTGCCAAAAGCGGGACTGGATAGTACTGTATATACATACAGTATTCATCTTCATATTCAATTATGCAACATTCCGAATTGATGGCCTCGCCGGAAGCCTTGCACCCGTCCCTGTGGCGCGCATCGCAGCTGGGGCAGGGCGCCACGCGCTGCCTGGACACGGGCTTTGCCGCCCTGTCCGCGCAGCTGCCCGGCGGCGGCTGGCCTAGCGGCAGCCTCATCGATCTGCTGGTGCAGCAGCCGGGCAGCGGCGAATTGCGGCTGCTGGCGCCCGCGCTGGCGCAGCTGCCGGGCTTGCCCATCGTGCTGCTGCAGCCGCCCCATCCGCCGCAGGCCCTGGCCCTGGCCGCGCAGGGGCTGGCGCCGTCGCAATTGCTGTGGCTCAAGAGCGCCGGCAGCAAGGATGCCCTGTGGGCGGCGGAAAATATCTTGCGCAGCGGCACATGCGGCGCCTTGCTGTTCTGGCAGCCGCACGTGCGCGCCGACAGCCTGCGCCGGCTGCACCTGGCCGCGCAGTCCGGCAATACCCTGTTCTGCATGCTGCGCCCGCTGCACGGCGCGCAGGATGCGTCGCCGGCACCGCTGCGCCTGTCCGTGCGTCCGGCCGCCGGCGGCATCGAGATCGGCTTCATCAAGCGCCGGGGACCGCAGCGCGACGCCCCCCTGTTCCTGCCCCTGCAACCTCCTTCATTACTGCTACGCCATGCGACTCTGGATCGGCCTGTGCCTGCCCCGGCTCCCGCTCGAAGTATTTTGCCCGCGCTGGTCGGTTGACAGCCTCGGCGTGGTGCTGGAGCAGGAGCAAGTGATGGCCGTGTCGCCGCTGGCGCGGGCGGCCGGCATCCGGCCGGGCATGCGCCGCGCCGGCGCGCTGATGCTGGCGCCGCAGGCGCGCCTGCACGAACGCTCCCAGGAACTGGAAGCGCAAGCCTTGCAAGCGGTGGCGCTGGCGCTGTTGCAATACTCGCCGCTGGTGGCGCAGGCCGAGGAAGCGACCCTGCTCGTCGATGCGGGCGCCAGCCTGCGCCTGTTCGGCGGCGTGCGCGCCCTGTGCCGGCAAATCGCGGCCAGCTTGCGCGCACTCGGCTACACGGCCCAGCTGTCGTGCGCCCCCACGGCGCGCGGCGCCTGGCTGCTGGCGCGCGCCGGGACGCGCCGGGGCCGCACATTGAGCATGGCCAGCCTGGTGCGCCGTCTCGACCGCCTGCCGTGCGCCTTGCTGCCGCCCGCGCGCCCCTGGCTCGACTGGTTCGAAGGTATCGGCTGCCGCACCCTGGGACAGCTGCGCCACTTGCCCCGGCCCGGCTTGCAGCGCCGCTGCGGTGGAGCCCTGCTCGACATGCTCGACGATGCGCATGGCCACGGCACGGAACTGTACCTGTGGCTCGAAGCGCCGCCCACGTTCCGCGCCAGCCTGGAATTGTTCGACCGCGTGGAGCACGCCGACGCGCTGCTGTTCGGCGCGCGCCGCTTGCTGCAGCAAATGACGGGCTGGCTGTGCGCGCGACAATTTGCCGTTGAGCGCATTCAATTGTTGCTGGCGCACGAGCGGGGCAGGGTGGCGCGCCCGCCCACCGTCATCGACCTGGCGCTGGGCGAAGCCGTCTGGCGCGACGAGCATTTATTGCGTTTGCTCAAGGAACGCCTGGCGCAGCTGGTGCTGGATGCGCCCGTGATCGGCCTCACCCTGGAAGCGCTGCAAGTGCAGCCGATGGCGCCGCCCAGCGACACCCTGTTTCCCGAACCGGGCGGCACGCCGCAAGAGCGCCAGCGCTTGCTGGAATTGCTGGTGGCGCGCCTGGGCACGGAGAATGTCTTGCAGGCCGCGCCGCGCGCCGATTACCGTCCCGAGGCGGCCAACCAGTGGCTGCCGCTGCCCGCCAAGGCCAGCGGCAGAAATGCGGTGCCGGACTTGCCACCCGGCTTGCCCGGCATGCCCCGTCCCGGCTGGCTGCTGGCCCAGCCCATCGCCCTCCTGATGCGCGAACACCGGCCATTCTATGGCTCGCCCCTGAAAATGGTGTCGGTTGCCGAGCGCATCGAGGCGGGCTGGTGGGGCCAGTCGCAGGCGCGCGATTATTTCATCGCCGAAGGCCTCGACCATGCCCACTACTGGGTCTACCGCGAACGCATCGCCGGCCGCGGAGACGATGCCGCGCCGCGCTGGTTTTTGCATGGCTTGTTTGCTTGAGTGCAGACCCGCCTGGTTCCAGCGCTGCCCAGCAGAAGCGCGGATGCTTGGCTATACTTGCTTTTTTGCGCCGCGTCATACACTTCAATAAGGATTTCCATGTCCCAACTCTCCGACTTCCCCATCACCCAAAAATGGCCTGCCCGTCATCCCGAGCGGCTGCAGCTGTACTCGCTGCCGACGCCGAACGGCATCAAGGTCTCGATCCTGCTGGAAGAGCTGGGCCTGGCATACGAGCCGCACCTGGTCAGTTTCGAGCAAAACGATCAATTGTCGCCCGCCTTCCTGTCCCTCAATCCGAACAACAAGATTCCCGCCATCCTCGACCCGAACGGTCCCGATGGTAAGCCGCTGGCCCTGTTCGAGTCGGGCGCCATCCTGCTGTACCTGGCCGAGAAAACGGGCAAGTTCATCCCGCAGGACGCGGGCCTGCGCTATGAAACGATCCAATGGCTGATGTTCCAGATGGGCGGCATCGGCCCCATGTTCGGCCAGGTGGGCTTCTTCCACAAATTCGCCGGCAAGGATTACGAAGACAAGCGTCCGCTGGAACGCTATCTGGGCGAGGCCAGGCGCCTGCTGGGCGTGCTCGAGCAGCGCCTGCAGGGCCGCGACTGGATCATGGGTAGCCAGTACACGATTGCCGACATCGCCATCTTCCCGTGGGTGCGCTGCCTGGTGGGTTTCTATGGCGCCGGTGACCTCGTCGGCTTTGCCAACTTCCCGAACGTGCAGCGCGCGCTGGACGCGTTTCTGGCCCGTCCTGCCGTCATCAAAGGATTGGACATACCGAAGCGCGGTTAAGGCTGGCCAACTGCGGCGATGGCCGGGCGGCGCTACAATGCGCCATCGGCCGCGCTGCGCGGCAGCTTTGATCTGAGACAATGAAATCCACCCGGCAAGATTTTCCCGGCGCACACGGCCATGTGCTGGCGGCGCGCCTCGATGCGCCCGACGGCGCCATCCGCGCGTATGCGCTGTTCGCCCACTGCTTTACTTGCGGCAAGGATGTGCTGGCCGCGCGGCGCATCGCGCAAGGCTTGACGCAGCACGGCATCGCCGTGCTGCGCTTCGACTTTACGGGGCTGGGCGCCAGCGAGGGCGAGTTTGCCGCCACCAATTTCTCGTCGAACGTGGATGACCTGGTCGCCGCTGCGGATTTTTTGCGGGCAAAACACGTAGCACCGCAATTGCTGATCGGCCATAGCCTGGGCGGCGCCGCCGTGCTGGCCGCTGCCGCGCAAGTGCCGGAAGCCACCGCCATCGCCACCCTGGCCGCTCCCAGCAAGCCCGCCTACGTGACGCGCATGTTCAGCGACCACCTGGAACAAATTGCCGCCGAAGGCGAAGCGCTGGTGCAGCTGGAAGGGCGGCCCTTCCGCATCCGCCAGCAATTCGTCGACGACGCGGGCAGCCACAGTTTGCAGGGGCACATCGCCGGCCTGCGCCGCGCCCTGCTGGTGATGCACGCGCCGAACGACACGACGGTGAGCCTGTCGAACGCCATGGAGATCTTCACGGCCGCCAAGCACCCGAAAAGTTTCGTTTCGCTCGATGATGCCGATCATCTGTTGACGAGGCGCGATGACGCGGCCTACGTGGCCAACGTCATCGCCGCGTGGAGCGCGCGCTATATCAGCTAAGTAAGCAAGCGGTCGCCCATGAAAAACGCCGTACCGGCAAGTCGCGGGTACGGCGCAGATGGGGAGAAAGAGGCTCAGTCTTCGTCAAACTCCGCCGAAAGATCCTTCCAGCCCTTGCTTACGGCAAAGGCCGAAAATTCCTCGGGCGCTTCCAGAACGATCAGTTTCTTGTCTTGCAGGCCCAGGTCGCCATGGCCGAAATCGGGGCCTACGTAGCCGAGGCTGCGCAGGCGGGCCAGGATGTGGCCGACCAGGGTCTTGTCCTTGCAGGCGCCCGCTTCGAGCGGGGCGGCGAAATCGACGTAGACGTCGATGATGCCGTAGCCTTCGTCGAAGATGCGGATGGCCTTGATGTCGTGGGCACGGCCGGAGCCGTCGGTGGCCTTGAAGGGGCCGCTGAGCTGGATGTCGGTGTCATTGTTCATGCCGCCAGCATACACCAAAAGCCTGCACCGCATCGGGAGCGGGGCGCAAAATTGCCCATGTTATTTCCGCCTCAGCGCGCCTGCAGAATGGCCGACAGGCGGTCGCGCGTGCCGGCGATGCGTTCCAGTTGCGGGTACCGCAAGCCGCCGTGGTAGTCGAGCGCCACCGTCTGGAATTGCTTGTTCTTCCTGACCAGCAAATTGATCGGCTGCGGGCTGGCCTTGGCCGCCTGGATGGCTGCTTTCAGGAGCTTGGGCGTGTAGGCCATGCCATTCACGGCGAGCAAGGTCGTGTTGCCTGACAAGCCAGCCTGGAAGGCGGGGCCGTCCCACAGCAGCTTGCCCAGCTTGCCATCCTTGTCGATCGTCAAGCCCAGCGAATAGCTCAGGTCCGTGCTCTCGCTGCGCTCTTCGTTCGCTTTCAGGAAGGGCGTGGGCGTGTCGCGGTAGACCAGTTTCCAGCCGGCACGCGCCAGGCCGTCCAGCGGCGCGCCGGGGCCGTGGCCGTCGAGGCGGCTGCGCAGAAAAGGTGCCCAGTCGTGCGGCTGCACCGCGTTCAAGGCCTTCACCACATCCTCGAAGGTGTAGGGCAAGGGCGTGGTGCTGCCATCCTGTACGCCAAAGAAGCTGCGCGCGAAGTCGTCGAGCGAGCGGCGCTCGCCGGACAGTGCGCGGATGGTGGTGTCGACGTCGAGCCACACCAGCGCGCCTTCCATATAGTAGTCCTCGTCGCGCTGCCAGCTGCTCCAGCCGATGGGGCGCCGGCCATTGATGATGGGATCGTTGGTCGTATCCTGCATGGCGCGCCAGCTGCGCCCCGGCATCGCGTCGTATTGGGCGGCCGTCGCGGCGAACAGGTCGCGCATGTGGGCCGGGGCGACCAGGCCGGAGCGGGCCGCCAGCACATTGCCCCAGTACTGCGTCTGGCCTTCGTACACCCACAGCAGGCTGTTTTGCAGCGGCGTATTGAAGTCGGGCGTGTCCTGGCCGGCGGGGCGGCGGAACTTGCCGTTCCACGAATGCGTGAGCTCGTGCGGCAGCAGCACGCGTTCCGCCTCGTTTTTGTCCCAGTCGCTGAAATAGCCGGGCTTGACGCCGTTTTCGCTCGACTGCATGTGCTCGCGGCCGATGCCGCCGAACTCGTCGCTCAAGGCCAGCAGGAAGTCATAGTGGCGGTAATGGCGCGCGCCGAACAATTTATAGGCTTGCTGCAGCATGGCGCGGTGTTTCTCGACTTGCTGCGGCGTCGCATCCAGGCTGTCGGCACTGTCGGCCATCACATTCAGGTGGACGGGAACCTTGGCGCCCGGGTCGAGGTCGATGCGTTCGAAATGGCGTCCGGCAAAGACGGGCGAGTCGACCAGGGTGTCGAGGTCCAGCGGTTCGAAATCGACTTGCTGGCCGGCCGGCGTGGCCGCGCGCGCGCGCACTTCCAGGGCGCTGGCAAATTCCCAGCCGGCCGGCAGGGTCAGGCTGGGCTGCACGCTGATGTCGCGCGCGGCGCGTCCGGCCGGATACAGGGTCATCGCATGCCATTGCACGCCCAGCATGGCGCTCGTCATGGTGATGCGGCCCTGGCTCGTCTCGACGGGCGAGAGGAACTGGTACTGCGCTTCCACGCTGCTGGCGCCGGCCGGCACGTCCACATGGAAGGCGAACATGTTGACGGGGTCGCGCCGCCATTCCAGGGGCTGGCCGTTGGCGGACAGGCGCAGGCCGGCCAGCTGGTTGAGCGGGCCGCTGGGGCCGTGGTTGCCAGGCACCCATTGCGGATACAGCAAGGTCAGCTTGCCGGGCGCGGCGGGGATGCTTGCGCGGATGCTGAACAGCTGCTGCGCCACATTGCTGGCGTCGACGTGCAGCATGATGGGAGCGGGAGCGGGTGTGGCGGCCTGGACTGCAGCGGAAACGAGCAGCGAGAGCGATAGGCACAGGAAGGAACGGGACATGGGGCGGCGGGCTGGGTGGCAAAGGCCGAGTCTAGCATCGTGTAAAAATTTCTTACAAATTCTTCGCCGTCTGGGGCGTCTTTCGCCGATTTCAAGGCCTTGAAAGGGCGCTGGCAGGCCGTATATCGGTAACAGGCGGATGCTCATGGTGAGGTCCGCCCCTCTTATCGCTTCATTTGAAAAGGATAGTTATCATGCGTACTTTTGACCTTGCTCCCCTGTACCGTTCCGCCATTGGCTTTGACCGCCTGGCACAATTGCTCAACGAACAGCGCGCCGATGCGCAGCCGAGCTACCCACCGTACAACATCGAACTGGTATCGGAAGACAAGTACCGCATCGTAATGGCATTGGCCGGCTTCTCGCGCGAAGAGATCGACATCATCACCGAACGCGACTCCCTGCACGTCACGGGCCGCAAGCAGAAAGATGGCGTCGAGCGCACCTTCTTGCACCGTGGCATCGCTGCCCGCGATTTCGAACAGCGTTTCCAGCTGGCCAACCACGTGAAGGTCACGGGCGCCACGTTTGAAAACGGCATGCTGACCATCGACCTGGTGCGTGAAGTGCCGGAAGCGCTGAAACCGCGCAAGATCGAGATCGGCACCGGCAGCGACACCAGCGCCACCGCCGCCAACGTGAATGCGCTGGAACAGCGTCAGGCAGCCTGAGCTGATCTTCCCGGCGCCCCGCCGGGCGCTTGAGCAGACGGGAGGGTCCCGCCCTCCCATGCAGTAGAATACTGGCCGGTTGATCCGGCCAGTGTCACGTCCAGAGCCCGTTCGGGCACGATATCGGTCGCCATGCGACGTGCGTGCGGCGCGCAAGATTAAACCCCGCTTAAAGGCGCAAATGCCTGTTTCCAAATGGAAAAATGTTAAGCACCGCCTAAGACTCGTGGCCCACTATTGCATACATCAGAATCTCATTGAATGAGGAGCAATTCATGGAACAGCAAACGAATACCGCATCGCTGAAAATCAAACGCACCGTAGCCGCGCTGGCCGCGATCGGTGTGCTGGGCGCCGGTGGCGCCATGGTGATGCATCAGAACAATGCCGGCGCGAATGCCACCGCTGGCACTCCCGCCGCTCCCGTGGCTGCTGCCGTCGCGCCTGCCGCTGCCGCGCCGCTGGTGGCCTTGCCCGACTTTAGCCAGATCGCTTCGCGCAACAGCCCGGCCGTGGTGAATATCAGCGTCACGGGCAGCACCAAGGTCGCCTACGACCCCTCGGCCCAGGCCGGCAACGACGATTTCGGCAACGACCCCTTCTTCGAGTTCTTCCGCCGCTTCCAGGGGCCGCAAGGCGGGCAGCGCGGTGGCCGCGACGTGCCCACGCACGGCCTCGGTTCCGGCTTCATCGTCAGTCCGGACGGCGTCATCATGACGAATGCCCACGTGGTGCGCGATGCGCGCGAAGTGACCGTCAAGCTGAACGACCGCCGCGAATTCCGCGCCAAGGTGCTCGGCACGGATCCGAAGACCGATATCGCCGTGCTGAAGATCGACGCCAACAACCTGCCCATCGTGCCGCTCGGCCATTCGAGCGACCTGAAGGTGGGCGAATGGGTGCTGGCCATCGGTTCTCCTTATGGCTTCGACAGCACGGTGACGGCCGGCGTGGTCAGCGCCAAGGGCCGTTCCCTGCCGGACGACAGCAATGTGCCGTTCATCCAGACGGACGTGGCCGTCAACCCCGGCAACTCGGGCGGTCCCCTGTTCAACACGCGCGGCGAAGTGGTCGGCATCAATTCGCAGATCTACAGCCAGACGGGCGGCTTCCAGGGCCTGTCGTTCGCCATCCCCATCGACTTGGCCAGCCGCATCAAGGACCAGATCGTTGCCACGGGCAAGGCCAGCCACGCCAAGCTGGGCGTGACGGTGCAGGAAGTCAACCAGGGCTTTGCCGACTCGTTCAAGCTGGCCACGCCGGAAGGCGCCCTGGTCGCCAACGTGGAGCGGGGCAGCCCGGCCGACAAGGCGGGCCTGAAGTCGGGCGACGTGGTGCGTAAGGTGAATGGCCAGCGCATCGTCGCTTCGGCCGACTTGCCAGCCTTGGTGGGCACATCCTTGCCAGGCGACAAGATCAGCATGGATGTCTGGCGTGACGGCAAGATCGTCAACCTGACGGCAACGCTCGGCAATGCGGCCGACAAGGTGGCCGAAGTGGCGAAGAGCGACAGCGCCGCCGGCAAGGTAAAGCTGGGCCTGGCCCTGCGTCCGTTACAATCGGATGAAAAACGCGAGGCGGGCATCAGCGCCGGCCTGCTGGTGGAAGACGCGGGCGGTGCCGCCGCGAATGCCGGAGTGCAGCCGGGCGACGTGCTATTGTCGGTGAATGGCCGTCCCGTCAACACCGTCGAGCAGGTGCGCGACGTGGTGGAAAAATCCGCCAAGTCCGTGGCCTTGCTGATACAGCGGGGACCGGACAAGATTTTCATTCCAGTACGCCTGGGTTAATTAGTACCGGGGTCAGTCACTTCGTGATCGGAATGTGTCCCATTGGGACACATTCCCCCGTCGGGGCCGACCCCAGCCTTTCATCTTTTTGGGTGAAAGCAAGCATAACAAGATAGAGAGGCAAGCCATGCGCTTATTGCTGGTAGAAGACGATACGATGATCGGCGAGGTGGTGCTCGATTTGCTGCGCGCCGAGCATTACGCGGTGGACTGGGTCAAGGATGGCGACATGGCCGATACGGCCCTGCAGACGCAGACCTATGACCTGGTGCTGCTGGACCTGGGCTTGCCGCGCAAGGATGGCCTCGACGTGCTGCGCTCGATGCGTTTGCGCAAGCTCGACACGCCCGTGCTGGTCGCCACGGCGCGCGACGCCGTCGAGCAGCGCATCGCCGGCCTCGACGCGGGCGCCGACGATTACGTCCTGAAACCGTACGACCTCGACGAATTGCTGGCGCGCATACGCGCGCTGCTGCGGCGCGCCTCGGGGCGGCCGGAACCGATCTTCGAGCACCAGGGCGTCTCCATCAATCCGCTGACGCGCGAAGTGATCGCCGAGGGCCATCCCGTCAACCTGTCGGCGCGCGAATGGGCCGTGCTGGAAGCGCTGATCGCCCGTCCCGGCATCGTGCTGTCGCGCGCGCAGTTGGAAGAAAAACTGTACAGCTGGAAGGATGAAGTCAACAGCAATGCCGTGGAAGTGTATATCCATGGCTTGCGCAAGAAGCTGGGCAGCGACTTGATCCAGAACGTGCGCGGCCTCGGCTACATGGTGCCCAAGGCATGAGGATGAAGGTCACGGTGACGCACTCGCTGCGCGGCCGCCTGCTGTGGTTCCTGCTGGCGGCCATCATCATGGCGGCCCTGGCGCAGGCCTCGATCGCCTACCGCAGCGCCCTGTACGACGCCGACCAGATTTTCGACTACCACATGCAGCAGATGGCCCTGTCGCTGCGCTCCGGCGCGCCGCTGGCCAACCACGCGCAAGCCTTGCCGGCCGACCCCGTCAACAACGACATGGTGGTGCAGGTGTGGACGCCGGACGGCGTGCAGGTGTTCCGCTCGATCACGCGCGCGGAACTGCCGCAGCGCGCCGTGCTGGGCTTTTCCAACGTGAAAGCCAACGGCACGACCTACCGCATCTTCTCCGTGCAAACCAGTTCCCAGACCGTGCAGATCGCCCAGGACATGGCCGTCAGGAAGCGCATGGCCGGCAGCCTGGCCTTGCGCACGGTGGGCCCGATCGCGCTGATGGCGCCGATTCTGATGCTGGTCGTCTGGTGGGTCGTCAGCGGTTCGCTGGCGCCCGTCTCGCGCGTGCGCAAGCAGGTGGCGGCGCGCCAGGCGGACGATCTGTCGCCCGTCTCGGAAGCGGGCTTGCCCGACGAAGTGCGGCCCCTGGTGCATGAATTGAACCTGCTGTTCGGGCGCGTCAAGACGGCGTTCGACGCGCAGCAGCATTTCGTCGCCGACGCCGCGCATGAATTGCGCACGCCGCTGGCGGCCCTGAAACTGCAGGTCCTGAGCCTGGAACGGGCCGAATCGGAGGAAAAACGCAGCCTGGCGATCAGTCGCGTGAGCGCCGGTATCGAACGGGCCACGCGCCTGGTCGAGCAGCTGCTGGTGCTGGCGCGCCAGGAAGCGAGCGCCGCCAGCGGCGACCAGCTGCAGGCGGTGGACTTGAACGATGTCGTCAAGCGCGCGCTGGGCGACATGGCCGGCATCGCGCAGGCGCGCAAGATCGACCTGGGCCTGCATCACATGGACCCGGCCAAGGTGGCGGGGCAGGCCGATGCGCTCAACATCATGCTGCGCAACCTGGTCGACAACGCCATCAAGTACACGCCGCAGGGCGGCACGGTCGATATCGACCTGCGCGCCAGCCCCGTCGGCGTGACCTTGTCCGTGGAAGACAGCGGCCCCGGCATCCCGCCCGAGGAGCGCGAACGCGTCTTCAGCCGCTTTTACCGCGTGCCCGGCACGGACGCCAACGGCAGCGGCCTGGGACTGGCCATCATCAAGGCCATCGCCGAACGCCATGGCGCGCGCCTGGTGCTGGACAAATCCGAGCGCCTGGGCGGCCTGTGCGTGCGCGTGGAGTTCCCGCAAGCCGTGAAATGAGCGTTTTGATCAGGATCTTTGGCATGTTGCATTGACGCGCGCGCCGCTGGCATATATTGTCTGCGCAATAAGCAATCAAGCAAACGGAGCGCAGCATGCAGAAGATCGGCTTTTCAGGCACCCTCGACCCCATCACCAACGGCCACATGTGGGTGATCGGCGAAGCGCGTTCGCTCGCCGACGAGGTGATCGTGTTCCTGTCGCAAAACCCCGCCAAGAAGCCGCAATTTCCCGCTGAAGACCGCAAGCGCATCATCGAACAGAGCGCGCGCGAGTGCGGCTGGGAGAATGTGCAGGTCGTCATCGTCAAGGGCGACTACACGGCGCGCGCGGCGAAAAAGCATGGCTGCGACTACCTGATCCGCGGCATCCGCACGACGGCCGATTTCGACTATGAAAACCTGATCCAGCAAACCAATGTGGACGTGCTGCAGGGCGCCAAGACGATTTTCGTCATGCCGCCGCGCGACCTCGGTTCCGTCAGTTCCAGTTTCGTCAAGGCGCTGGAAGGCCCCGTGGGCTGGAACTGGACCATGAAGAAATTCGTCCCCGGCCCGGCTTACCAGGCGTGGATACTCGACTGCCTGCGCAAGGAGTGGGAAGCGCTGTGGCACTACGCCTCCGCCTCGCAAGCGGACATCGCGCAGGCGGACCACTGGTTTGCCCACCTGACGGGGCCGCAGGCGTATGGCGGCCCTGACCGCCACTATCACAACCTCGACCACCTGGTGCACGGCCTGTCCGAAATCCGCGTGTGGGCCGACAATACCTATGCGCCCAAGCGCGACAGCGCGCTGGTCAAGAAAGCGTTCTGGTTCCACGACGCCGTCTACAGCCACGATGACGATGCCCTGTATTCCAGTGAAGAGGCGAGCGCCCAGCTGTGGCTGGCCAGCGGCCTCGATGCGGGCGACAACCTTGATGTCGCGCAATTGATACGCGTCACCGACCATTTCCAGGGACCGGGCATCAGCCACCCGCTGAAAGACGCCATGCTCAGCGCCGACCTGGCCATCCTGGGCCAGGATGACGAGGTGTACCAAGCCTACACGCAAGCCATCGGCCGCGAATACGCGCACGTGGACCCTGTGCGCTTCAACGAGCAGCGGGGCCTGGCCCTGCAGCACCTGTGCGGCAAGGCGCAGGCGGGCCAGCTGTTTGGCGATGCGTATTTTGCCGGCCAGTACAACGAGCGGGCCATTGAAAACATGCAGAAGGAAATCGCGGCGCTGGCGGGTCGCTGAGTTTAACGGCGGCAGGCTGCTGCATGCAGCAGTGCATCCTCGAGCCGGTCGTTGCCCCAGAATAATTCCCCAGCGCTGATGAAGCTGGGCGCGCCGAACAGCTCCAACGCTTGCGCCTGCTCAGTCTGGCGGCGCAGGCGCAGCTTGTTGTCCTGTGTCAACGCCAGCGCCAGAATGGCGCGCGCATCGAGGCCCAGTCCCTCCAGGGCTTCGCTGACGGCCTCGAGGTTGTCGATGTCGCGGTCTTCGGCAAAATTCATCGCCATCATGCGGCGCGCAAACGGCGCGACCCAGCCCTGGTCCGTGCCGATCAGGGCCACACGCATGGGCAGCAGGGCCGTGCGGGGGAAGGAACTCGGTTGCTGCCATGGCAATGCATACTTTTCGCACTGGCGCGCCATGTCGCGCCACGTGTAATCGCCCTTGAGCTTTTGCAAGATGAACGGCGATGTCTGCCAGCCCAGCGCCTTGAAGACGAGGCCCAGCAGGAAGGGTTTCCAGATGACCTGCACCTGCTTTTCACGCGCCAGCGCGTCGATGCGCATGGCGCTCAGGTAGCTGTAGTTGCTGCCGAAATCGAACCAGAATTCCAGTGTGGCCATGGTTTCCTTTCCATGCGGTCGCGCAGGGTGGATCCTGCGCCGGGGCGCGAAGGCGCGACTGCCGCGCCGGCCCCCGCTTGTCGTCCTAGCGGGCCGCCGCCTTGGCGCGCGCCGCGTGCAATTTCTTGAAGCTGTCGATCAGGCGCTGGTGCCGGTCGAGGCCTTCCAGTTGCATGCTGGTCGGGGTCAGGCCGAAGAAGCGCACGCTGCCGTCCACCGAGCCCAGCACCGCATTCATGCGGGCGTCGCCAAACATGCGGCGGAAATTGACCACGTAATCTTCCAGCTCCAGTTCGTCATCGAGTTCCACTTCCAGCACCACGTTCAAGGCTTGATAGAACAGTTTGCGCTCGAGCGTGTTGTCGTTGTACTGCAAGAAGGTTTCCACCAGCTCCTTCGCTTCCTCGAACTGTTGCAGGGCCAGGTGAATCAGCAGTTTCAGTTCCAGGGTCGTCAGCTGGCCCCACACCGTGTTTTCGTCGAACTCGATGCCGATCAGGGTGGCGATGTCGCCGTACTCGTCGAGCTCGCTGTTTTCCAGGCGGTCGAGCAAGTCTTCCAGGCTGGCATCGTCCAGGCCATGCAGGTTCAGGATGTCGGCGCGGAACAGCAGCGCCTTGTTGGTGTTGTCCCAGATCAAATCCTCGACCGGATATACCTCGGAATAACCGGGCACGAGGATGCGGCAGGCCTTGGCGCCCAGCTGGTCATACTCGGCCGTGTAGACTTCCTTGCCCATGTCGGCGAGGATGCCGAACAGGGTCGCCGCTTCCTCGGCATTCGAGTTCTCGCCGTGGCCGGAAAAATCCCACTCGACAAAATCGTAATCGGCCTTGGCGCTGAAGAAGCGCCACGAGACGATGCCGCTCGAATCGATGAAGTGTTCGACGAAATTGTTCGGTTCGGTGACGGCTTCGCTGGCAAACGTCGGCTGCGGCAAGTCGTTGAGGCCTTCAAAGCTGCGGCCCTGCAGCAATTCCGTCAGGCTGCGCTCGAGCGCCACTTCCAGGCTCGGGTGCGCGCCGAACGAGGCAAACACGCCGCCCGTGCGCGGGTTCATCAGGGTGACGCACATCACCGGATAGACGCCGCCCAGCGACGCATCTTTGACCAGCACGGGGAAACCCTGTTCTTCCAGGCCGACGATGCCGGCCAGGATGCCCGGATACTTCGCCAGCACTTCCTGCGGCACGTCGGGCAGGGCGATTTCGCCTTCGAGGATTTCGCGCTTGACGGCCCGCTCGAAAATTTCCGACAAGCATTGCACCTGTGCTTCGACGAGGGTGTTGCCGGCGCTCATGCCATTGCTGACGTACAAGTTTTCGATCAGGTTCGACGGGAAGTACACGACCTCGCCATCGGACTGGCGCACGTACGGCAGCGAGCAGATGCCGCGTTCCGCATTGCCGGAGTTGGTGTCGATCAGGTGCGAGCCGCGCAGCTCGCCATCGGCATCGTAGATGTCGCGGCAGTAGGCATCGAGAATCTCTTTCGGCAGCGCATCCTTGCGGCCCGGCTTGAACCAGCGCTCGTTCGGGTAATGGACAAAATCCGCGTTGGCGATGTCGTTACCCCAGAACGATCCGGCGTAGAAATGGTTGTTGCTGAGGCGCTCGATATACTCGCCCAGGGCCGACGCCAGCGCGCTTTCCTTGGTCGCGCCCTTGCCATTGGTGAAACACATGGGCGAATGCGCATCGCGGATGTGCAGCGACCACACGTTGGGAATGATGTTGCGCCACGAAGCGATTTCAATCTTGATGCCCAGGCCCGCCAGCAGGCCCGACATGTTGGCGATGGTCTGTTCCAGCGGCAAATCCTTGCCGGCGATATAGGTATTCGCGCCTGGAGCGGGATTCAGGGCCAGCAAGGCCTGGGCATCGGCGTCCAGGTTCTCTACCTCTTCAATCACGAATTCGGGGCCCGTCTGCACTACTTTTTTTACCGTGCAGCGGTCGATCGAGCGCAGGATGCCCTGGCGGTCCTTGGCCGAGATATCGGCCGGCAACTCGACCTGGATCTTGAAAATCTGCTGGTAGCGGTTCTCAGGATCGACAATATTGTTTTGCGACAAACGGATATTTTCAGTGGAAATATTGCGCGTATCGCAATACAACTTCACGAAGTAGGCCGCGCAGAGTGCCGATGATGCCAAAAAGTAATCGAACGGGCCTGGCGCCGAACCATCGCCCTTGTAGCGGATGGGCTGGTCGGCGATGACCGTAAAATCGTCGAACTTGGCTTCGAGACGCAGCTTGTCGAGAAAGTTGACTTTAATTTCCATGAGGTAATCCAATACTGTGCTTATGAGTTAGCCGCTATTATCCGTGCTTTCCGCCGCAGGGCAAAGATTGTTCGCTGCGGCCGTGCATGCGGGCGCAGCGTCCATCGGCGGGCACCGCTGTCTTCGTGACAATGCATGAGTTTTCCGGATCGATAATTGGCTATCCTCCATGGGGGCTGCCTGCAGCCACTGCTGGACGGTTGGCAGCATCTGAATCTCCTGCTGGTGACCGTTCCGTCACTTTCGCTTTGCCCAACTTGATGCAAGGATGAGCTGATGCAATTATCCAATTATCTTTTCTTTACTACGACTTGCGAACAAGCATTGGCGTTCTACACGCAATGCGGGCTGGGCAAGATGAGCGATGTCTTGCGCTTTGGCGTGGATGGCATGCCGGTCCGTCATGAAGCCATGCGCGGGAAAATCATGCATGCCCGATTTGAAGGACCAGGCGTGTTGTTTTTTGCTTCTGATAATGACGATGCCGAGCCCATGCGCGGGTCCGCGCATATTTTGCAAATGCATGACAGGCAGTTGACGAAACAGCTTTTTGACAAGCTGGCGCATCAAGGAGTGGTGACGACACCGCTCGCGATACAGGTATGGGGCGATTATTACGGTAAATTGACGGACCAGTTCGGGGTGCAGTGGATGCTGAACTGTTCGGCCTAACTAAAAAACAGTGGCTGCCCAAGCTGGCGCAGCCGCTGCTTTTATGCGGACACGGTGATCAGAACTTCACCCACAGCCGCCCGAAGTAGGAAGCGCCGTTCAAGCCGAACTGTACGCTGTCGTATTTGAAGCCGTTATCCGTCTCATCCGCGTTTTGCGTGGTGGGCTTGACGTTGAAGATGTTGTTGCCGCCAAAGGTCAGCTTGGTGTTCTTGCTGATGCTGTAGGTGAAGCTCAGGTCGGCGGACGTCTTGGCCGCGTAACGGGCGTTCGGCACGCCTTCGGCCGTGCCGCTGAAGGTGCCCAGGGTTTGCGGGCCAAAATAAATGATGCGCAAGTCCGATTCCAGCTTGCCCGTGATGTAGTCGAAGCCCAGGGTGGCTTTCGCGCGCGGGCCGCCCTGTTCGATGAACAGGCGTTCGCGCTCGGACAGCAGGACATCCTCGAAGCCCGTCAGCGAGGCGGGCGTCTTGACTTTCGTCACTTCCGTTTTGCTCAAATTCAAGGCCAGGAAGGTGTTCAGGCGGTTGCCGGCCAGCTCGCCCTTGTGCGAGGCCGTCAAGTCGAGTCCGCGCGTGCGCGTGTCGATGGAATTGACGAAGAATTGCGCCTCGCCCACGCCCAGCAGGGCCAGGCGCGCGGCCAGGTCCGGGTAGTTGTCGGCATTGAAACGGCCCGACAGCACGATGCGGTCCTTGATCTTGATGTTGTACAAGTCGGCCGTCACGGAAATGGCTTGCGTCGGCGTCCAGGTGGTGCCGAAGGTAAAACTGGTGGATTTTTCCTCTTTCAGCTTGGGGATGCCGGCCGCATTGGCGACGGCACCGCCATTCGGCGCCAGCACCACGTCGGTGGGCACGCCGCCGATGAAGTCCGTGAAGGTGGACGAGAAATACACTTGCTGCAACGATGGCGCGCGGAAACCCGTGCTGGCCGAACCGCGCAGCAGCACGTTGGGCGCCACTTTATAGCTGGCGGCCAGCTTGCCCGTCACGGTGGAACCGAAGTCGCTGAATTTCTCATAGCGCAAAGCCGCCTGGGTTTTCAGGCGCTCCGTCCAGTCCAGTTCCACGTCGCCATACGCGGCGATGCTGTGGCGCTTGGCCTTGGTGGCGTCGCCGGGCTGGAAGCCGGGGAAGCCTTGGCTGCCCGCATTGCCGCCCGTGCCCACGCCGTCGGCGTCGCTGTAGGAGCCCGCTTCGCCGGCCATGATCTTGTATTCCTCGCTGCGGTATTCGGCGCCGAAAGCCACGTTCATGCCGCGCATCACCGTGTCGTAGTAGCGGCTGAAATCGGCATTGCTGGTCAGCTGCTGGAACGAGAAGCCGCCCGCGTCGAAACGGCTGGGGCTGACGCCCTTGCCGCCGTTCATCAGGTCGAGGTTGGCGATCGAGGCGTTCAGCGTGTTGCTGATGTCGTAGCGCATCTTGTTGTAGCCATACGTTTGCGAAAAATCAGCATGCCATTCGCCGATCTGGCTGCGGTGGCCGACGGTGGCGTACTGGTCGTCGATCTTGCCGTTAATGAAAGGCACGAAACCGTCCGGGTACATGGCGGCCGAATTGCGCGATGGAATGTCGTCGCTGCCGATGCCGCCCCGGCCGAACGCGGCGCTGGACGCGTCGCGCGTCTGCGCGCCGGCCGTGAAGTACAGCTTGCCCGTGGGGCTGGTGGCGTAGTCGCCATTCACGTACAGGGTCTTGTTCTTGGACTTGGTGTCGCCGATGATGCGCATGCTGTCGGAATCGGCGCGGTTCGAGCGGCCGCGGTCCAGGTATTCGCCCGTGATGGCCAGGGTGCCCTTGTCGCCCAGCGCGATGCCGCAATAGGCGGAGGTCATGTAATTCTTGCCGTCGCCTTCGGAATACTGGCTGTAGCCGGCCACGGTTTCGCAGCCCAGGCTTTTCTTGAGTTCGATGTCGATCACGCCGGCAATGGCGTCCGAGCCGTACTGGGCGGCGGCACCGTCGCGCAGCACTTGCACGTTCTTGATCGCCAACAAGGGAATCGCATTCATGTCCGTACCCGTGTTGCCGCGGTTGCGCGCGCCAAACAGGTTGACCAGGGCCGTCGTGTGGCGCCGCTTGCCGTTCACCAGCACCAGGGTCTGGTCCGAGCCGAGGCCGCGCAGGGCGGCCGAATCGATCAGGTCGGCCCCGTCGGCGCCCGTCTGGCGCGTGGAGTTGAACGAGGGCGAGATGTATTGCAGCGATTGCGCCAGATCAAACTGGCCGCCTTGCTCGGCCACCTTGGAAATGGGAATGATATCGACCGGCACCATGGTATCGGTGGCGGAACTGGCGACCCGGCGCGAGCCGACCACGCTGACCGTTTGCACGGGGCCATCCGTGGCGGCCGCTTCCGTGTTCTGGGCCATGACGGCGGGGCTGAAGGCGGCCAGGGCGGCGCTGCCGTACAGGCTGATGAGGACTGCTTTACGCAAGGTGGTGAGGGTCGGCACGCAGTATCTCCAAGTGGCTGATGAGCAAGATTCGTGACTTGATTCTAGTGCCATCATTTCAGCATTCACCAGCGATACTTTGTTTTGTTATTACAAATTTGCTGTAACTGTTGTTTCCTGGTTGATTATCTTTTGGCCACTGCCCGGCTTGCCTTGCGCTGGTGCGGCATGCCCCATTCAGGTGCTGCGTTGCACCATGCCGCCCACCCGGATGGCCTGCGGGCTGTATTGCACTTCGATCAGACACGGCTGCTGCGTCACGTGGCCCTGGTGCAGGCGCAGCGACTGTTGCCAATGCGCTGCCAGCGCGCCCGCCGCCACGCCCGTGGCGCTGTCTTCCAGCGCCGGGTCGAGGTGGTTGAAGTTGCGCCCTTCGTATTCCTGCTCGCCCGTGCGGCAATACGCATAGCAGCCGTTGACCTGGTGCAGGGCGCTCCAGTCGGCGATCAGTTCCAGGTTCGGCCGCAGCGCGCGCAGCGTGGTGCGGTCGGCCACTTCCAGCAGCAGCTTCGGGCTGCCCACGGACGCGATCACGGGCGGCGACGCCAGGTGCATGTGCTGGCCCATGAGTTCTGACGGCACATATTTTTCCAGCATGACGGCAGGCGCCGGCTGCGGCGCCAGGCCGATGAAGAATCCCTCCGCGCGGCGCACCAGCTGCAAGGCTTGCCCGCGCATGGCGGTGCTCACCGTCAGCGCCGCCGGCGCGCCCGGCGCCGTCAGCAGCACATGCGCAGCGGCCAGGGTGGCGTGCAGGCACAGGGGGCTGCGCGTGTGCGGATAAAAATAGTCGAGCACGATGCTGCCGTCCGCTTGCCGGTCGATGAAGACGCAGGCATTCACTTGCCGCTCGCGGGCGAATTGTTGGCGCGCCGTTTCGCTGCCCTGGCCGTTTTCCACGACCAGCGCCGCATTGCCGCCACCGGGTGCGGCACCGAAACATTTTAATGAGTGGACGATCATGGCGGACGCTGTGCAAGGTAAAACATCAGCATAAACGATAAGCCGTATTCCAGATGAGTATAATATACTGTGTTTATATACAGTATTGAGGTAGATCATGTGGGGCGCAGTCTTACCCGAGTATGCTGAGTTGTACTGCCTGAGCAATTTCAGCTTCCTGCATGGGGCCTCGCATGCGGAAGAGCTGGTGGCGCGCGCCGTCCAGCTTGCTTACCGGGCGCTGGCGATTACCGACGAGTGCTCGCTGGCCGGTGTCGTGCGCGCCCATGCGACGGCCAAGCGGGCCGGTTTTCCGCTGATTATCGGCGCGCACTTTCATTTGACGCAGGCCGACGGCAGCCCGGGGCCGTCCCTGCTGGCGCTGGTGCAAGACATCGACGGTTACGGCAACTTGTCGGAACTGATCACCATGGCGCGCACGCGGGCGGCCAAGGGGCGCTATCTGCTGACGCCAGACGATTTCGCCGCGCCGTCGGAGGAGTGTGCCCATTTGCAGGGGCTGCCGGGCTGTCTGATGATTTTGCTGCCCAGCTATCCGGCCCAGCCCGAGGCGCTGCGCGCGCAGGGGGCGTGGATGCTGGCGACCTTTGGCAGCGAGCGCAGCTGGATCGGCCTGAACCTGCTGCAGCGGGCGCAGGATGACGCGCACCGCAGCGCCGTGCAGGAAGCGGCGCAGGCGCTGGGCTTGCCCGTGGTGGCCGTCGGCCATGTGTGCATGCACGTGCGTTCGCGCAAGCCCTTGCTCGACACCCTGTGCGCGATCCGCGTGGGCAAGCCGGTGGCTGAGTGCGGCTATGCGCTGGCGCAAAACGCGGAGCAGCATCTGCGCGCGCGTTTGCGCCTGGCCAATGTGTATCCGCCGCAGGCGCTGGCGGAAACCGTGCGCATCGCGGGCATGTGCACATTCTCGCTCGACAGCCTGTGCTATGACTATCCCGACGAGCTGGTGCCGCACGGCCACACGCCGGCGACGTATCTGCGCGAAGAGACGTATGCGGGCGCGCGCATCCGCTTTCCGCAGGGTATTCCGGCCAACGTGCAGCAGCAGATCGAACATGAGCTGGAGCTGATCACGGAGCTTTCCTACGAAGCGTATTTCTTGACCGTGTACGACATCGTGCGCTTTGCCCGCTCGCAAAACATCCTGTGCCAGGGCAGGGGCTCGGCCGCCAATTCGGCCGTCTGCTATTGCCTGCATATCACGGAAGTGGATCCGGCGCGCGGCAATTCGCTGGTCGGGCGCTTCATGTCGCGCGAGCGCAACGAGCCGCCCGATATCGACGTCGATTTCGAGCACCAGCGGCGCGAAGAGGTCACCCAATATATCTACGGCAAATATGGCCGCGAGCGGGCCGCGCTGGCCGCTGTGGTGATCAGCTACCGGCCGAAGAGCGCCTTGCGCGACAGCGGCCGGGCGCTGGGGATCGACCTGGCCATCGTGGAAAAAGTGGCCAAGGCGCATCGCTGGTTCGACGGCAAGCGCGATCTGCTGGAGCGCCTGGCCGAATGCGGGCTGGACCCGGAAGCGGCATTGTCGCAGCAGTGGGCCGGCCTGGCGCAGCAGTTGCTGGGTTTTCCCCGCCATTTGTCGCAGCATCCGGGCGGCTTTGTCATCGCTCAGGGGAAATTGTCGCGCCTGGTGCCGATTGAAAATGCCAGCATGGCCGAGCGCAGCGTCATCGAGTGGGACAAGAACGACCTCGAGGAGCTGGGCTTGATGAAGGTCGACGTGCTGGCGCTGGGCATGCTGTCGGCCCTGCGCCGCGCCCTGGAACTGGTGAGTGCGCGGCGCGGCGAGGACTTCCGCCTGCAGGATATCCCGGCCGAAGACCCCGCCACCTACGACATGATGTGCCAGGCCGACACCATCGGCGTATTCCAGATCGAGTCGCGCGCGCAGATGAGCATGCTGCCCCGCCTGCGTCCCCGCGAATTCTACGACCTCGTCATCGAAGTGGCGCTGGTGCGCCCCGGCCCCATCCAGGGCGGCATGGTCCATCCATATCTGCAGCGGCGCCAGGAAAAGGAGCCGGTCGACTATCCGAAGGGCCTGGAAAAGGCGCTGGGGCGCACCCTGGGCATCCCGATCTTCCAGGAGCAGGTAATGCAGGTGGCCATCATCGCGGCCGGTTTCACGCCCGGCGAAGCGGACCAGTTGCGGCGCGCCATGGCGGCCTGGAAACGCAAGGGCGGCATGAACAATTATCATGACCGCATCGTCGATGCCATGGTCGACAATGGCTATGAGAAAGTATTTGCCGAGGCTATCTTCAGCCAGATCGAAGGCTTTGGCGAATATGGTTTTCCCGAGTCGCATGCGGCCAGTTTTGCGCTGCTGACGTACGCCAGTTCCTGGCTGAAATGTCACGAACCGGCCGCCTTCCTGTGCGCCTTGCTCAACAGCCAGCCCATGGGTTTTTACAGTCCTTCGCAACTGGTGCAGGATGCGCGCCGGCATGGCGTGCAGGTGCTGCCCGTCGATGTGGCGATCAGCGGCTGGGAGGCGGAGCTGGAAGAGCAGGGGGGGCGGGGTATCGCGCCCGCCGTGCGCCTGGGCTTGAACAGCCTGTTCGGCATGCGCGTGGAGGCGGCCCAACGCATCGAGGATGCGCGCGCCATCGCCGCCTTTGCCGACGTGGCCGATCTGGCCCGCCGTGGCGGCCTGGACCGCCATGACTTGCAGGTGTTGGCCGCCGGCAATGCCTTGCATGCGCTGGCCGGCCACCGGCGCGAGGCCCTGTGGCAGGCGGCCGGCGCCGTGCCCGACAAGGATTTGCTGCGCGTCACCACGCAGGAGGAAGACTTGCCCGTGCTGGCCGCACCGACGGAAGGCGAGAGCATCGTCAGCGACTACCGCGCGCAGGGCCTGACCCTGGGCCGCCACCCGCTTGCGCTGCTGCGCGCGCAATTGCTGGCAGAACGCTTCCTGCCCGCGTCCACCTTGATGGCTTACACGAACGGACAGCTGGCGCGCGCCTGCGGCATCGTCACCGTGCGCCAGCGGCCGGGCACGGCCAAGGGCGTGATCTTCATGACCCTGGAAGACGAGACGGGCACGGTGAACGTCATCGTCTGGCCCGACCTGGTGGCAAGCCAGCGGCGTGAAGTGCTGAGCGCGCCGCTGCTGGGCGTGTACGGCGTGTGGCAGCGCGAAGGCATCGTGCGCAACCTGGTGGCCAAGCGCCTGGTCGACATGTCGCATCTGCTGGGACGCTTGCGCACCAGCAGCCGCGATTTTTGTTGAGAGTTGCCGGTGGGGAGGAGGGCATGGCATTATTTGAAGATGACAACCTTGCCCGAACCGACACTGCGTCCCGCCCTGGTCGCCGACGCACCCGCCATCGTCGCCCTGATCGACGACCTGATGCCTTTTTTGACCCTGCACCCCGATGGCGCGGGGGCGGAAAAGTTCATCGAACATTGCCGCCAGCCAGCCATCGAAGGCTATCTGTCGCAGTCGCGCTACGCGTATCAGCTGGCGCATATCGACGGCGCACTGGCCGGCGTGGTGGCCATGCGCGACAACACGCACCTGTTCCACATGTTCGTGCCGCGCGCCCTGCACCGGCGCGGCATGGCGCGCCGCCTGTGGCAGGCCGTGCGCGACGCCTCGCTGGCCAGGGGGAATGTCACGGCGTTTACCGTCAATTCCTCGGCCTACGCCTTGCCCCTGTACGAAAGCTTGGGCTTTGTTGTCACGGGGCCGAAGGTGGAAATGGACGGCATCGCCTTCGTGCCGATGCGCATGGAATGGTCAAGATAACCCAACGGCAGGGACTGGGGTCGTACCCTTAGGGTACGACCCCGGCCATTGCTGTGGGGGTTGATTACCAGCGCACGATCTTGCCCGGATTCATGATGTTCTTCGGGTCCAGCGCGTGCTTGAGGGCGCGCATAGTGTCGATCGCGCCTGCACCATGTTCTTCCACCAGGAAGGCCATCTTGTGCATGCCCACGCCGTGCTCGCCCGTGCAGGTGCCGTCCATGCCGATGGCGCGCGTGACCATGTCGCTGTTGACCTTTTCCGCGCGCGCGATGTCGGCAGGGGCGTCCGGGTCGACCAGCATCTGCACGTGGAAATTGCCGTCGCCCACGTGGCCGATGATGGCGTAGACGAGGCCTTGCGCTTCGCAATCGGCCTGGGTGGCGAGGATGCATTCGGCCAGGCGCGAAATCGGCACGCAGCAATCGGTGGAAATGGCGCGGCTGCCGGGGCGCATCTGCAGCAGGGCGAAATACGCGTTATGGCGCGCGGCCCACAGGCGCGAGCGGTCTTCGGGGCGGCTGGCCCACTCGAAATCGCTGGCGCCGTGTTCGGCCGTGATGGCTTGCACCAGCTGCGCCTGCTCAGCCACGCTGGCCGGCGTGCCGTGGAATTCAAACAGCAACAGCGGCTTTTCCGGCAAGGCCATCTTGTCGTAGGCATTGATGGCCTTGACGCCGTTTTCATCGAGAAACTCGACCCGCGCCACAGGAATGCCCATCTGGATGGTCTGGATCACGGCGCTGACGGCCTCGCCCGTGCCGGGAAACGAGCAGACGGCCGCCGAGATGGCTTCCGGCAGCGGGTACAGTTTTACGGTCACTTCCGTGATGATGCCCAGCGTCCCTTCGCTGCCGACGAACAGGCGCGTCAGGTCGTAGCCGGCCGACGATTTTTTCGCCCTGGTTCCCGTTTTGATGATGCGCCCATCGGCCGTCACCACCGTCAGGGCCAGCACGTTTTCGCGCATGGTGCCGTAGCGCACGGCATTCGTGCCCGAGGCGCGCGTGGCGGCCATACCGCCCAGCGATGCATTGGCGCCCGGGTCGATGGGGAAGAACAGGCCCGTGTCGCGGGTTTCTTCGTTCAGTTGCTTGCGCGTCACGCCCGCCTGCACGGTGGCCGTCAAGTCTTCACTATGCACCGCTACCATCTGATTCATTTGCGACAGATCAATCGTCACGCCGCCATGCAGGGCCAGTACGTGGCCTTCGAGCGAAGTGCCGCTGCCGTAGGCGATGATGGGCACGTCGTGCGCGCTGCACAGCTTGACGGCGGCCGCCACTTCCTCGGTGGAATGGGCGAAGATGACGGCGTCCGGCAGCATGGGGGGATAGCTCGACTCGTCGCGGCCATGGTGTTCGCGCATGGCTTGCGTCATGGAAAAACGGTCGGCAAAGATCAGGGAAAGTACGGCAGCAAGGGATACGGGCAGCGGTTTTTTCAGTACCGCCAACTGGTCAGTTTGATTCACGCAAGTCCTCCGGTTTTTTTTATTCTACTCCGCAGCCAGGAATTTCACCGAAGCACCATATTGATTTTTTGCCAGTTGTAAAAAAATCTGCATGGTTGACCGTGCATTGGTTGTAAATGAGAATCATTTCCATTAAAATGCCCGCCTGAGTGTTTTTGCAACAGCGTTGACCCGAAAGGCCATGCCATGAAATTTCCCCTGTCCCTCACCGCCGTCCTGCCCGCCTGTGTGCTGGCGCTGAGCGCCTGCAGCAGCGTTGCGCCAGTCAACGGTTCCGGCGTTACCGCCGTTGCGCCTGCCGCTGCGCAAGACGTGCGCCAGCTGGGCGAGATCGTCGACTTGCGCAGCGGCCAGCCCGTGAGCGCCGAACAATTGCTGGCCCAGCTGGCCGCCGCGCCGAGGATCATCATCGGCGAGCAGCATGACCAGCTCAGCCATCATCGGATCGAGCAATGGCTGTTGCAGCAGTTGCAGGGCCAGCGTCCGCAAGGCAGCGTGCTGCTGGAAATGCTGAACCCGGACCAGCAAGCCAAGGTGGACAAGGTCAAGCCGTGGCTGCAGACGGACCCCGTCGTGCGCCCCGAGCACGTGGCCGAGCTGCTGGCGTGGCAGCCCAGCTGGAAGTGGGAGCAGTATGGCGACCTGGTGATGACCGTGATGCGCGCGCCGTATCCCGTCTGGTCGGCCAACCTGGACCGCAGCGAAATCAAGCAGCTGTTCATCGACAAGCCGGCCGTGCAGGGCAAGCACTCGAACCTGGCCAACGATGGCAAGGTGCATGCCAAGCTGAAAGACATCATCCGTGTCATGCATGACAACCAGATCGACGAGCCGCGCCTGGCGGCCATGCTGTCGGTGCAGCAGCAGCGCGACCGCCGCATGGCCGAGCGCCTGCTGGCCGCGCCAGCGCCGGCCGTGCTGATCGCCGGCGCCTACCATGCGCACAAGGACCTGGGCGTGCCGCTGCATGTGCAGGACTTGACGGGCGGCCCCGCGCCGCTGGTGCTGGTGCTGGCCCAGAAGGGCGCCGCCGTGCAGGCGCTGCAGGCGGACTTCGTCTGGTTCACGCCGCCAGTTGCAGCAACGGCAGCCGTCGCTAGCGCCAAGTAAGCCGTTTCACCTCCGCCGGGCGGTCAGCCCGGCATTCTCCCCCAGCAAGCTCCCCCGCAGCAGCCAGGTAGTCCGTCCGATTTTTTTGCATGCGCGTGCGCGCCATTGGCGCAGCCATGCCTGTTACCTGTCAAAGTTCTCATGCGTATCCCCTTGTTCCATATCAAAGCCGCCACCGGCGGTGTCGTTCTTTCCCTGTTGCATGCCACCGCGCAAGCGGCCGCCTTGTCACACGACATGTCGCCGCTGGGCATGTTCTTCGCCGCCGACCAGGTCGTCAAAAGCGTGCTCATCGGCTTGCTGATTGCCGCGCTGGCCACCTGGGTGGTCTTGCTGGTGAAGGGCGCCAGCTTGCTGCAGGCCCGGCGCGCGGCGGCGCAAGCCGTCGCCATGCTGAAGACGGCCAGCTCGCTGCCCGACGCGGCCGCCAAGGTGGAGGGCGCAGGCAGCACTTCGCTGGCGCAGCAGTTGCTCGATGACGTGCAGCAGGAACTGAATCTGTCGCACGCCAGCGCGCCGGCGGCGGCCCTGAAGGAGCGGGCCGGCTTTCGCCAGGAACAGCTCATTGCGCAGCAGGTACGCGCCATGACGCAAGGCATCGGCCTGCTCGCCAGCATCGGCGCCGTGGCGCCGTTCGTCGGCCTGTTCGGCACCGTGTGGGGCATCATGAACAGCTTCATCGGCATCGCCGTCAGCCAGAGCACGAATCTGGCCACCGTCGCGCCCGGCATCGCGGAAGCCTTGCTGGCCACGGCCCTGGGCCTGGTGGCGGCGATTCCCGCCGTCGTCATCTATAACGTCCTGAGCCGCGGCATCAACCAGTACAAGGCGCAGCTGCGGGCCGCCTCCGCGCAAGTGCTGCTGATGCTGAGCCGCGACCTCGACACGCGCAAGCAGGCCTGAGCCATGGCCAGCCTTTTTCCCACGCCGGACGACGACACGGCCGACATGCCGGAGTTGAGCGAGATCAATGTCACGCCCTTCATCGACGTGATGCTGGTGCTGTTGATCATCTTCATGGTGGTCTCGCCGCTGGCCACCGTCGACCTGAAAATCGACTTGCCGGCCGCCACGGCCAAGCCCGAGCCCCGTCCCGAAAAGCCCCTGTTCGTGTCCCTGAAAGCGGACCACAGCCTGTACCTGGGCGAATCGCCCGTGGCGCGCGAGCAGCTGGGCAGTTTGCTCGATGCGCAGACGGGCGGCGACCGCCAGCGCCCCTTGTTTTTCCAGGCCGACAAGCAAGCCGCGTATGAAGACGTGCTGGGCGTGATGGATGCCTTGCGCCAGGCCGGCTACTTGAAAGTGGGCCTGGTGGGCCGGGAGGGCGGGTGAAAGGGCCGGCCACGCTGGCGCTGCGTCCCGTTCTGAGCTGGGGCATCGCCACGGCGCTGGTGGTGGCGGGCGCGCTGGCGCTGCTGTGGGCCGGCTGGCAATCCGTCGCCGTCGCGCCCGCCAATCCTGCCGCCAGCGTGATGGTGGTGTTTGCCGCGCAGGCGATGTCGCCGGAAACGCAGGTGGCGCACGCCGTGGGCGCGCGCCAGTCGGCGGCGTCCGGCGCCGTCCGGCCGCCGACGAGTGCGGTCAGGCAGGAAGCGCTGCCGGTGCTGGCGCGCGCCGCCGCGCCGCAGATCGTCGCGGCGGAAAAAGAGGAAAAGGCGGCTGCCAGCCCATCGGCGGAGCCGGGCAAGGGGGCCGCGCAGGAAGCATCCTTGCCGGCGCAAGCCAGCAGCAGCGCCACGCCGGCGCCCGCCGCCATGCGCGGTCCGCAGGCGGCGCCGTTCGACAGCGACACGCCGTCGACCAGCGCGGCGCCCGCCAGCTGGCAAAGCCGCGTGCTCAGCCATTTGGCGCATTTCAAGCGCTATCCGGGCGATGCGCGCCAGCGCAAGCGGGCCGGTGCCGCCTGGGTGCGCTTCCAGGTGGACCGCGACGGCAAGCTGCTGGCCAGCGAACTGGTCACTTCGTCGGGCACGGTGCTGCTCGACCGCGAAGCGCTGCAAGTGCTTGAGCGCGCGCAGCCGCTGCCGGCGCCGCCCGATAACGTCCTGCACCAGGGCACGGTGACCGTCACCTTGCCCGTCTCGTTCAAGCTGGAGCCAGGACAGGACAAGGCATGAGGATGCCATCGCTTTTCATTCAAAAAATCTATTCATAACAAATCGAGGGTGTATGCATATCAAGACAATGACGCAGGCCGTGGGCATCTGCATGGCCTTGCTCGCGCAGCAGGCATGGGCGCAACAAGTCCAAGACAGTGGCAAGGTGGAATTTCCGCCGCTGAATGTATCGGGCGAGGCCGTGCCGGCGGACCGGCAGGCGCTGGAAAAACCGGGCGCCGTCAGCGCGCGCGGGCCGGACACGCGCTTGCAGCCCGTGGACCAGATCGTGCGCAGCATGCCGGGCACGTTTACCCAGATCGATCCGGCGCAGGGCGCCGTCAGCGTCAACATCCGCGGCCTGTCGGGCCTGGGGCGCGTCAACATGATGGTCGATGGCGTGAGCCAGAATTACTATGGCAGCGCACCCTCGTCCGTGTCGCACGGCGGCGTGCCCAGCAGCCAGTTCGGCGCCCTGATCGACCCGAACTTCATCATCGGCGTGGACGTGTCGCGCGGTAATGTCATCGGCGGCGACGGCGTCAACGCGCTGGCCGGCAGCGCCAATTTCCGCACCATCGGCGTCGATGACGTGGTCTTCGCCGGCGAAAAAACGGGGGCGCGCACGAAGATGTCGGCTGGCAATAACGGCGTGGGACGTAGCGCCATGCTGGCCGTGGCCATGAAAAACCCTGCCTTCGATGGCGGCAGCGTGGGCTTCATGGCCGCCACCAGCGCTAGCGTGATCGGCAACAACTACAAGAATGCGAAGGGCGTCAACAGCGAGGAATTCGGTTTCGGCTACAACCGCTATTACAAGCAGAAGCCCAAGTCGCAGCTGCTGAAGCTAGACTTGAAGCTGAGCGACTTCCACGCGCTGGAACTGTCGGCGCGCGATTACCGCAGCACGTTTACGCGCCGCGACATCCAGAGCGATGACTACTATGTAAAATATCACTACACGCCGTTTTCGGAATTGATCGACCTCAATGTGGTGGCCAGCAGCAGCCGCGGCAACCAGAAATACATGCCCGAGGCGCTGACCAATTTCATCAACACCAACGCGGCCAACCGCGCCGACGCGCTCGACATCAACAACACCAGCAGCTTCAGGCTGGCGGGCGGCGATGCGCTGGTGACCATCGGCGGCAAGCTGATGCGCAATAAATACAGCAAGCACGTGGAAAGCCTGGTCGACGATCCGGACAACCCGGACGCGAACCAGCAATCGATCGAAAACAATACGTTTGGTCCCGAGGGCGTGCAAAAGATCAACAGCCTGTATGCGGGCCTGCAATACAACCGCGGCATTGTTCAAGTCAATGCGGGCCTCAACTACACGCACTTCGACCTGACCGGCTACAAGCCCGCCTGCGACCCGCGCGTGCAGTGCTTCCCGCAAGGGGCAAGCAATATTGCGCTCAAGGAGCATGGCATCAATCCCTCGCTGCTCGTTTCCGCGCAAGTGACGCCGTGGTTCCAGCCGTTTGCCAGCGCCGAGCGCACCATGCGCGGACCGAATCCGCAGGAAGTGTTTTTCTCGAATGACGGCGGGGCGTCGATGAACCCCTTCCTGAAGGGCGAGAAAGCGACGACCTACCAGCTGGGCTTTAATTCCAGCCTGCATGGCTTGCTGAGCAAGAACGACGTGCTGAACTTCAAGGCCCTGTATTTCAAGAGCAAGATCGACGGCTATATCACCAGCCAGTCCTTCCTCGTGTGCGACAGCGGCCGCAAGTGCAATATCGCGGAAGTGCTTGCCAATGACTGGCAGAACGTCGACGACTACATGACCAATATGTATATCTACATCAACTCGGCCACGCCCGTGCACTCGCGCGGGTGGGAACTGGAAGCGCAGTACCAGCTGGGCCCGGCTTTTGCGCGCCTGTCGTACACGCGCGAAAAGAGCAGCCAGCCCACGTCGATCGCCAGCGCCTGGTTTGGCGCGGCCGACATCAGCGAGCTGCCCAGCGTGTACTACAACCTCGACGTGGGTACGCGCTTGCTGGACAACAAGCTGGAGGTGGGCGCCATCCTCAAGCACACGGGCTCGAACCGCCGTCTGTCGCCGGAGAATGAAGCCGATGAAGCGACGGGCGAAGTGCTCAAGGCCGACAACCCGAAGATCCCGGCCGTGATCGACCTGTATGCGAGTTACCAGGTGTCGAAAAATCTGTTCCTGCGCCTGTCCGTGCAGAACGCCATGAACAAGGATTTCTCGGAAGCGCTGAACCGCCTGAATTCGATGCCGTCGCAGTCGCAGGACAACACGCCGCTGAGCACGGCAAGGGGCAGGACGTATGTGGCGGGGTTGGAGTACCGCTTCTAGTTTTTTACCAAAGTTGCGACGCCTGACAAAACTGTAGCGAGCGGATGTGATTTGTGGCCGAGAAGCGCAACTGTGCTGTAGCACAGTGAGCATCGCCGGCCGCAAAGCGCACCGCGCAGTAAGTTTTGTCAGGTGTTATCAACGCGGCGTGGTGCCGTAGTAGCTGTGGATGGAGTTCACCCACGTGGTATCGGCCATGTTCGGCCAGTTATCCGTATCGAAGCCGGGGGCGTTTTCGATGCGTTCCTTGTCGACGTTCAAGGTGAAGCGCTTGTTGACGGTGTCGAGCAGCAGCGCTTCCCACGGCACGGCGAACAGCTTTTCGCCGATGGTGAAGACGCCGCCGTGCGACATGACGGCGTAGGCGATTTTGCCGCTGCGCATGTCGATCATGATTTCCTTGATTTCGCCCAGGTGTTCATCCTTGGCGTTGTGCACATGGTCGCCGATCAGGGTGTCGGCACCCATCAGTTCAGGGCCGGGGCCTTTGTGGCCGCGGTTGACATACATGCCGTAGGCGTCGCGTTCTTCGTAGCTCATGGTGGACCTCCTGTTGAAAAATCCCAGTCTGCGGCCAAGGCGCGGCAGGGTCTGTTCGCTCGCCCACACAAAGTATGGAATTGGAAATATTTCAATTATTACTATTGGGTAATTTTGTTGTGCGTAGACAGCAGGAGGGGGAGGGATAGTCGTCATTTGGCGCAAATTTCCACGCGTGGGGAGCGACGCAGGCGGGCTTTAGTGTATAATTTCAATTTCCCGCACGTGCCGTTCGGCACCATCTGCAATGACCAAATTTGTCTTCGTCACTGGTGGCGTTGTGTCTTCCCTTGGAAAAGGGATTGCCGCCGCCTCCCTCGCCGCGATCCTCGAATCGCGCGGCCTTAAAGTCACCATGCTCAAGCTCGACCCGTATATCAACGTCGATCCTGGCACGATGAGCCCTATGCAGCACGGTGAAGTATTCGTTACCGATGACGGGGCCGAAACCGACCTCGACCTCGGTCACTACGAGCGCTTCATTTCCACCCGCATGAAAAAGGTGAATAACTTCACCACTGGCCAGATCTATGAATCGGTGATCCGCAAGGAACGCCGGGGCGAATATCTGGGCAAGACCGTGCAGGTGATTCCGCATATCACCAATGAAATCCAGGATTACATCCGCCGTGGCGCCGAAGGCTACGACGTGGCCCTGTGCGAAATCGGCGGCACCGTCGGCGATATCGAATCCTTGCCATTCCTGGAAGCGGCGCGTCAGCTGAGCCTGCGCGCCGGCCGCAAGAACACGGCTTTCGTCCACCTGACCCTGGTGCCTTACATCGCCTCGGCCGGTGAACTGAAAACCAAGCCGACCCAGCACTCGGTGCAAAAGCTGCGCGAAATCGGCATCTTGCCAAACGCATTGCTGTGCCGCGCCGACCGCGCCATCCCGGAAGACGAACGCGCAAAAATCTCGCTGTTCTCGAACATCGAGGAAGACGCCGTCATTTCCGTATGGGACGTCGACACCATCTACAAAGTGCCGCAAATGCTGCACGACCAGGGCCTCGACAAGATCATCTGCGACGCGCTGGACCTCGATCCGGCACCGGCCGACCTGTCGATCTGGAGCAAGCTGATCTACACGATGGAGCACCCGAAGGCGGAAATCACCGTCGGCATGGTCGGCAAGTATGTCGAGCTGACCGAGTCGTACAAGTCGCTGATCGAAGCGCTGCGCCACGCCGGCATCCACACGGAAAGCCGCGTCAACATCGAGTACATCGATTCGGAAGAAATCGAAACGACCGGTTGCGACAACCTGGGCAAGTACGATGCCATCCTGGTACCGGGCGGCTTCGGCAAGCGCGGCGTGGAAGGCAAGATCAAGGCGGCCCAGTTCGCCCGTGAAAACAAGATCCCTTACCTGGGCATCTGCCTGGGCATGCAAGTGGCCCTGATCGAATACGCGCGCAACAAGGCAGGCATGCCGAACGCGAATTCGACCGAGTTCGACCTTGATACGGATCAACCTGTCGTTGCACTGATCAATGAGTGGCAAAACCACGATGGTAAAGTCGAGTTGCGCGATGAAAACTCGGACCTGGGCGGTACCATGCGCCTGGGCGCGCAGACCTGCGCCGTCAATCCGGGCACCCTCGCCGCCGAGATCTACGGCAGCGTGGTGACCGAGCGTCACCGCCATCGCTACGAAGCCAATAATCATTACCTGGCCCGTGTCGAAGCGGCTGGCCTGATCGTGTCGGCCCGCACGCCGAGCGAAGATTTGTGCGAAATCATGGAATTGCCACGCACGGGCGAAAATGCCCACCCATGGTATATGGGCGTGCAATACCATCCTGAGTTCAAGTCGACGCCACGCACCGGCCATCCGTTGTTTACCTCGTTCATCAAGGCAGCGCTGGCGCACAAGGAAGCCAACGCCGCTGCGGAATAACGCGGTCGATCGCGACAGTATTACCCGTAAGACAGCTCCCGGCCTGATAGTCTCCGCCGGGAGTTTCTTTGCCCACTTTGTGCAATTGCGCATCAGAACGCAGTGTGCAGCCCCTGTTACGCTTAACTTTGGAGAATGACATGAGTGCTATTGTTGATATTATCGGTCGCGAAATCCTGGACTCGCGCGGTAACCCGACCGTCGAATGCGATGTGTTGCTGGAATCGGGCGTGATGGGCCGTGCGGCCGTGCCGTCGGGTGCCTCGACCGGTTCGCGCGAAGCCGTGGAATTGCGCGATGGCGACGCCAAGCGCTACTTCGGCAAGGGCGTGCTGCAAGCATGCGAGAACATCAATACCGAAATCTCCGAAGCCATCATGGGCCTGGACGCCAATGAACAGGCTTTCCTGGACCGTACCTTGATCGACCTGGACGGCACGGAAAACAAATCGCGCCTGGGCGCCAACGCCATCCTGGCCGTCTCGATGGCTGTCGCCAAGGCTGCCGCCGAAGAAGCGGGCTTGCCGCTGTACCGCTATTTCGGCGGTTCGGGCGCCATGCAGATGCCAGTGCCGATGATGAACGTCATCAACGGCGGCGCGCATGCCGACAACAACCTGGACATCCAGGAATTCATGATCATTCCCGTGGGCGCCCCGTCGTTCAAGGAAGCCGTCCGCTACGGCGCGGAAGTATTCCACACGCTGAAAAAGATCCTGCACAAGAAGGGCCTGAACACCAACGTGGGCGACGAAGGCGGTTTCGCGCCATCGCTGGCCAACCATGAAGAAGCCATCAAGCTGATCATCCAGGCCATCGAAGAAGCGGGCTACGAGCCAGGCACGCAGATCGCCATCGGCCTCGATTGCGCCGCATCCGAGTTCTACAAGAACGGCAAGTATGAAATGGAAGGCGAAGGCCTGAGCCTGACGGCCACCGAATTCACCAACCTGCTGGCGACCTGGTGCGACAAGTACCCGATCATCTCGATCGAAGACGCGATGCATGAAGGCGACTGGGACGGCTGGGCGATCCTCACAAAGGAACTGGGCAAGAAAGTGCAACTGGTCGGCGACGACCTGTACGTCACCAACACCAAGATCCTGAAAGAAGGCATCTCGAAAGGCATCGCCAACTCGATCCTGATCAAGATCAACCAGATCGGCACCCTGACGGAAACCTTCGCCGCCATCGAAATGGCCAAGCGCGCCGGCTACACGGCCGTCATCTCGCACCGCTCGGGCGAAACGGAAGACTCGACCATCGCCGATATCGCCGTGGCCACCAATGCCCTGCAGATCAAGACCGGCTCGATGTCGCGTTCGGACCGCATGGCCAAGTACAACCAGCTGCTGCGCATCGAGGAAGACCTGGGCGACATCGCCAGCTATCCTGGCCGCGATGCGTTCTATAATCTGAAGTAAGCTGATGTAAAACCCACTGGCCGGCCGGAGATGTTCCGGCCGGTTTTTTAACTGAATGCCCCATGCGCCTGATTACGCTCGCCCTGGCAGCCCTGCTGCTGTTGATACAATTTCCCCTCTGGCTGGGTAAAGGCGGCTGGCTGCGTGTTGCCGACATGGAAGCCCAAGTGGCGGTGGCCAATAAAAAGAACATGGAATTGAAGGCGCGCAACGCCAAGCTCGAATCCGAAGTGCGCGACCTGAAGGATGGTACGGGCGCCGTCGAAGAGCGTGCCCGCTATGAGCTGGGCATGGTCAAACAGAATGAGATTTTCGTGCAGATCGTGCGCAAGGGCCAGACCCCGCCACTGCTGGAAACGCCGGTGGACGCTGCTGCGCCACATTAAGACAGTACTTACTACTTCCCCCTTGCCAGCCTGGACCGATTGCCAGGCTGACCTATCACTTTACTTCCTTGTACTTATTACCTTGTACTGCTGCACACGCATGGCGCGGCGTGCTGCTGCCTTGCTGCCGACTGATCAGAAACGGGCCTTGCCGGTCGTGATCAGGTAAAAATGGATGCCGGTGACCACGACGGCCACGGCGATCAATGCGGTTTCGAGAAACATCATAAAATTTCCTTGTTAATATTTAGTGAGCTTAAAAAACGTCCGGGGCCAGGCGCCAAGCCGCAGACAGTACGTCAGTACGGCGAGGCGCAGGCAACGCCGCCATGAACGTTTTTTAACCGCGCGACGCCAGGAAGCGCAGTTCTGCGGCCAGATTCGGCATCAGCTTTTCGTAGCGGTTCGCTTCCGAGTTCAGCAGGGCGAAATCGCGCTTGCTTGGGCGCACATAGCGCGCGTCATCGGCGTTGCTCGTGGTGGTGGCGATGACTTCCTTCTGCGCCAGTTCGCTGTACGGCTTGGACGCGAGCAGGGCGCCCAGGAAGGCGCGCGTGGCGCGGCCCAGGTTGCTGAAGTAGTTATCGTTGTCGTTGCTGTAGGTGTTGGTAAAAGTGGACATATGCCCTCCATGAATGGTCTGTTGTTGCATTGCACAATAATGGAGTTTGCGATATGCGTCCAATTTCAAATTCCAATTTCAGAAATTCAAGAAACGCATAATAAGGGCGTAGCCATCGGCCACGCCCTGAAAATGAATTTGTTACGAAATGTTTATCCTGCGGCGATGCGTCCCAAACCCGGATCGTCGCTGAAAAAGCCGTCCAGTCCCGTCTCGATATAGCGCCGCATTTCCGCCACGGAACCGGCCTCGTTGCGCGCATTTTCGCCATTGCCATCGCGGAAATCGGCCGCCAGGAAACGGTTTTCCGGACGGAAGGTCCACGTGTGCAGCAGCAAGCCCGCCTGGTGCGCATCGTCGACGATGGACGAAGGTTGGGCCAGGCGCTGGTCGGCGCCCAATGGGATGACGCCCCGCGTGGGCGGCGCCACCACGTCCGCGTAGGCGGCGATGTCGCGCAGGCCGGCCGGCGTCGTCATCTGCCCGAACGTCAGCTTGCCGCCCGCCTTGGCCACGTCCATCGGGCGGATATCTCCGCCCACCACCAGCTGCATCAGGCGCACGTTGGCGCGCCGTCCCAGCTTCTCGCGCAGGTACTTCAGATTCGCCACTTCGAAGGACTGGATCTCGATCGGCGCGCGGCGCGTGTACTCGTGCGCCAGCATGGTCGACAGGAAACGGTCTTCCAGCGCCAGGCCCGCATCGCGGAAATACGTCGAGCTTTTCAGCTCCGGCACCAGGCCGATGACGCGCCCGCTGGCGGCCGATTGCGCTGCAACAAAATCGATGATTTCTTCCCAGGTCGGGATCTGGAATTGTCCATCGTACAAGGTGTTGCCGGTGCGTACTTTCGGCAGCCGCTCGATGGCGCGCAGGGTTTTCAGCTCGGCCAGGGTGAAGTCGTCGACGAACCAGCCTTCGTGCCATTCGCCGTCGACCATCTTCTTGCCGCGCCGGCTGGCAAACTCGGAACGGCGCGCCACGTCGGTGGTGTCGATCAGGTTGCTTTCATGGCGGGCCACGAGGATGCCGTCGCGCGTGGCGACCAGGTCCGGCTCGACGTAGTCGGCGCCGTCGAGGATGGCCTTGGCGTACGACGCCAGCGTGTGCTCGGGACGCAGGGCGCTGGCGCCGCGGTGGGCGAACACCAGAGGACGCGCCGGTTTTGTCTCCAGCAGTCCGGCCGCGAAGCCGGGCGCGGCGGCCAGGGCCAGGCCGCCGGCGGCCGCCTGGACAAAGCTGCGGCGCGAAAAGTGACGCCGGGGCAGAGCGGGCGCGCGCATCAGAAATCCGCCGTCAAGGTGAGGAAGCCCTGGCGCGGGGCGATCGGGAAGGTGTTGTACGTCTTGTCGGCCGCGCCCACCACCACGTTCAAGGCACCTTCGCGGTTGGCCAGGTTGCTCACATTCACGCGCCAGCGCGGGTTTTTCAGCCAGCTGGCCATGGCCGGCAGCTTGCCCGACACGCCCAGGCCCATCAGGAAATAGCTGGGCACGGACAGATCGTTGGTGTACGTCGCGTAGCGCTTGCCCACATAGTCTCCCGTCAGTTGCACTTCGATGTCGCCAAACGTGGCCGAAGCCACGAACTTGTTCAGCCACTCCGGCGAGCCCGGCACGTTCTTGCCCGCCGTCTGCACCAGCGCGGCGCCATTGTTGTAATTGTCCGCGTACTGCGAGCGGTTGTACGACAGGGCATTGTAGAACGAGAAATTGTTGCCGAAGTGAATGGTACCCGCGATATCGATGCCGTCCGTGCGCACGCTGCCCACGTTGGCCAGCACGGGGTTGCCGCCAATGATGGAGGAAATCACGGGCGTCGGGCTGATCTGCAGCAAACGGTTGCTGAAATCGACGTGGTAGACGTTGACCTGGCCATTGATGGCCGTGATGGCGCCCAGGCTCAATGGGTGGCTGCCGCGCACGCCCACTTCATAGGTGAGGGCCGTTTCCGGCTTGGCATCGCGCTTGAACAAATCAAACGCGGCCTGGCTCGACAAGCTCCACGGCGAGGCGCCGCCGCCGCCGTAGGTGACGAACTGGCGCATGTTTTTCTGGATATTGAAGTACAGCTGGTCTTGCGGCGTGAAGTCCCAGCGCGCGCCCACTTGCGGCAAGAACCATTTTTTCGTGTTGATGGTACCGACCGGCAAGGCCGTCGAGCCGCCGGAAATGGCGCCCTTGGCCGGTTGCACGGGGAACTGGCCGTCGGCAAACTGCAGGCTGGACTTGAAACCGGCCTGCAGGGCGATATCGGGGCGGATGCGCCATTCATCCTGCAAGTGCAGCTGCACCACCTTGTTGTCGATCTCGCTGCCATATTGTGTGATCAAGGGATTGCTGGGGCGGTCGTACGGCGACGTCGGATTGTTGACGTCCAGCGCATACCAGCGGCGGTAGGCGGACGAGCGGTTCTGTTCCAGCCACAGGCCCGCTTCCAGCTGGTGCTCGCCGATTTCCTTGCGCAGTGTGGAAATGAAGCCGCCGCGTTTGATGTCGTATTCCGTCGTGCGCACGGCGTAGCCGGAATTGCCGAAGACTTCCTTCAGGTTCTGTTTCGGGTAGTACACGCTGAACAGGCCCGGCAAGCCGGCCACGCCGATGGGGCCGGCTACCACGCCCGCGCCGTCATCCTTGTGGTAATACACCTGGTTCGACCACGTCGTGCCTTCGGACAGGTTGGCGTCGAACTTGGCATACGCCAGGTAGTCGGTGCGCTGCGCATCGCTGTAGTAATTGCGGTAATTGTTGCCGTCGGCGGCAGGCGTCGCTCCCGTGGGCGACAGGTAATTCAGGGCGGCCTTGAAATCCGGATACAGGAAGGGGCGCGTGTACGGCGAGCTCGTTTCGCCGGCCACGTGCACGGTGCTGTCTTCGTTCGGCTCGATCTTGTCCGAGTAATTGAAGAACAGGGTCAGCTTGCCCGCGTCGCTGCGGTTGACGTACTTGGCGTTGAACTGGTCGCCGCCCTGGCGCGCATCGAAGTCCCAGGCGCGCGCTTCATGGTGCAGGATGGAAAAATAGGCGCTGCTGCCATCGCCAAAGGCGCCCGTGTCATAGCGGGCAAACGTGCGCGAGGTACGGTGGCTACCCACGGTTTGCTGCACGCTGGCGCCTTGCGCGGCCAGCGGGTCGCTGGAATAGGTTTCGATGGTGCCGCCCAGGTTGCTGGTCGAGGCCGTGGCCAGGTCGCCCGCGCCCGACGACAGCACAACGCTGCGCACGTTTTCGCTGATCACGGCGCGCTGCGGCGACAGGCCGTTGTAGTTGCCGTACTGCTGGTCGCCCAGCGGCACGCCATCCATGGTGTAGCCCAGTTGCTGGCCGGAAAAGCCATGCACGAACAGCGACAGGTTCTGCTCGTTGTTGCCCCACGGATCGGCCGTCTGGAAGCTGACGCCGGGCAGGGTTTGCAGGGCCTTCAGGGGATTCGTGCCGGGCAGGATCTTCTGGATTTCATTCTTGCTCAGGGCGACGGAAGAGCGCGTCTTGCGCGAGGAAATCTCCACGGTGGTGATCGGGGCATTGTCGTCGGCAGCCGGGGCAGCCGCAGCGGCCATGTCGGTGGCGGCGGACGCCACGGCGGCAGCGACGGCCGTTTGCGCCAGGGCCGGCAGGCTCAGGCCCGCGGCGCAGGCGCCCAGCAACACGTGGAAGGAATGGCGGCGCAGGGCCAGCGTCAAGTGGGTGGTCATCATCAGCCTGTGGAAAGTATTGGAAGTAATACAAGCTGCGCAGCGTAACGGCGGCGCGTGACGGGCTGATGACGAACTGATGACGGGAAGATGACAGCGGAAACAATTGCGCCGCCTCAAGGGCGGCGCGGAGCGATTATGGCGAAACTGTAATCATCAGTTGATGCTGGCGGCTGGCGGGATGAGCACCTCGGCCGGCGCATCCGTGATGAACAGCTGCGCGCAATCGACCTTGTCGAATTCATAGTGCTGGCCGCAGAAATCGCAGTTCACGCCCACCTGGCCCACTTCTTCCAGGGTGCTGTTGACTTCTTCCTCGCCCAGCATCTTGAGCATATTGCCCACTTTTTCGCGCGTGCAGCTGCAATGGAAGCTCGGGTGCAGCGGGTCGAAGACGCGGATCGTTTCTTCCCAGAACAAACGCTGCATCAGGGTGTCGATGTCCGTCGACAGGATTTCCGCCTCTTTCAGGGTCGACGCCAGCATCACGGCGCGGTTCCACGTGTCCAGCGCATCTTCTTCCGAGACGGGCGTCGCTTCGGCCTTGCCGCCATGGTGCGGCAGCTTTTGCAGCAGCAGGCCGCGCGAGACGGTGTCGTCCGTGGCCAGCCACAGGCGCGTATCGAGCTGTTCCGAGCGCAACATGTAGTTTTCGATCACGGTGGCCATGTCGTCGCCGTCCAGCGGCACGATGCCCTGGTACGGTTGCTGGCCGGGCACCTTGTCGGCCGGATCCAGGGTGATGATGAAGCGGCCCTTGCCGGTGGCGTTGAGCAACTGCGGCACGGTGGCCACGTCGGCAATGGTGGCGTCCGGGTCCAGCTTGGCCGTGGCGCGCAGGCGCAGGTCGGAATCGCACTCGACCACCATCAGGCGCACGGGACCGTCACCGTGGATCTGCATGATGATGGAGCCGTTGAATTTCAGGTTGGCCGACAGCAGGGCGGCGGCGGCCACCATTTCGCCCAGCACTTTTTTCACGGCCGTCGGGTAGGCGTGGCGCGAGACCACTTCCTGCCAGGTGCCGGAAACGTCGATGAACTGGCCGCGCACGGCGGCGTTGTCGAAAATAAATTTTTGCAGGGTATCCTGGCCGGTAAGGGCTGCGCTGACTGCGCCCGTGGTTTCAGTCGTCATTCTTTTATCCAATCTTCTTGAGTTGCGTATTAAATAGCTGGCCGCGTTGCACATAGTTCACGGCGTTGCCTTGTAGCCTGGTGATATCGTCTGCCGTCAGGGCCCGCACGGCTTTCGCCGGTGAGCCGATGATCAGCATATTGTCGGGAAATTCCTTGCCTTCCGTGACCAGCGCGCCCGCGCCGACCAGGCAGTTCTTGCCGATCTTCGCGCCGTTCAGGATCACGGCCTGGATGCCGACCAGGGCGCCATCGCCGATCGTGCAGCCATGCAACATCGCCTGGTGGCCGATGGTGACGTTCTGGCCGATGTCCAGCGGGTAGCCCGGGTCCGTATGCAGCACGGCGCCTTCCTGCACATTGCTGTTGGCGCCCACGGTGATGCGTTCGTTGTCGCCGCGAATCGTGGCGCCGAACCATACGGACGTATTCGCTTCCAGGGTCACCTTGCCGATCACATTGGCCGTGTCGGCAACAAAAGCGGAAGCATCAATCTGTGGCGCATCGGCGCCCAATTGGTAGAGTGTCATCGTTAGCCTGTGGCGGTGGTGGAGGCGCCGGGCACGGCCGGACGCTGAAGTTTTATTGTGCTGCGTACGCTATTTTACGCTGTTGCAGGACAAGTCCTGGCGCCGACCGCCAATCCGGTATAATTATCGAACGGTCGTACTTTTATGCGTACCCTATCTACAGACACAGCATGTGGCGCCATCTGCGCCACTTTCAAGGCAGGCATCCGATGAAACCCATGAAACTTTCCCGTTCCGAATTCATCAACATCCGCGGCGCACGCACGCATGTGCGCCATTGGGGCCGCGAAGGCGCGCCCATCCTGTTCATGGTGCACGGCTGGATGGACGTGGCCGCCTCGTTCCAGTTCGTCGTCGACGAGTTGCAGGGCGACTGGCATGTGATCGCGCCCGACTGGCGCGGCTTTGGCCTCAGCGACTACACGCAATCGGATACCTACTGGTTCCCCGACTACCTGGCCGACCTGGACGCCATGCTGCTCCATTACTCGCCGGACGCGCCCGTCAACCTGCTGGGCCACAGCATGGGCGCCAACGTGGCGGGCCTGTATGCGGGCGTGCGGCCCGGGCGCATCAGCCGCTTCATCAACCTGGAAGGCTTCGGCATGATGGCAACCACGCCGGAGCAGGCGCCGGGCCGCTACGCCAAGTGGCTGGACGAATTGCGCGAGCCGCCCGCCATGCGCAGCTATCCCACGCAAAAGGCCGTGGCGGAACGCCTGCAAAAGACCAATCCGCGCCTGCCGGACGCGCGCGCGGCCTTCCTGGCGGAACACTGGTCGGCGCAGAACGAGGCGGGCGAGTGGGACATCATGGGCGACCCGCAGCACAAGCGTGTCAATCCCATCCTGTACCAGGTGGAAGAGGTGATGGCGTGCTGGCGCCGCATCACGGCGCCCGTGCTGTGGGTGGAGGCCGATGACACGAATATGTGGCAATGGATGGGGCCAAAGGAGCAGGCGCGCATCGAAATCGACCGGCGTTTGGCCTGCATCAAGGATGTGCGCTGCGAGATGATGCTGGACGCGGGCCACATGCTGCATCATGATCAGCCGCAAGCATTGGCACGGCTGGTGGAAGCCTTTTTGGCCTGATGTGTGTCGGGAACGCTGCAGCGCTATTTGACAAGCAGCGTACAATGAAAACTTCTTCCATGCTGAGCCCGTGCAGGGTATTGTTTTCACATGCTTAAAGTCGACCTGCATTGTCATTCGAATATCTCCGACGGCGTGCTGTCCCCCGCTGCCGTGGCTGCGCACGCACGCAAGGCGGGCGTGGACGTGTGGGCGCTGACGGACCACGATGAAGTGTCCGGCATCGCCGCCGCGCGCACGGCCGCGCTGGACCTGGGCATGCGCTTCGTGGCCGGCGTGGAAATTTCCATTACATGGGCCGGCGAAACCGTGCACATCGTCGGCTTGCAAGTCGATGAAAACAATCCGGGTCTGGTGCAGGGCTTGCACCAGACGCGTTCCGGGCGCGACGCGCGCGGCCGCGAAATCGCCCGCCAGCTGGACCTGGCCGGCATCCCCGATGCCTATGAAGGGGCCTTGAAATTCGTCGGCAACCCTGATTTGATGTCGCGCACGCACTTTGCCCGCTACATCGTGGAAACGGGCAAATGCGCGAACATTCCCGATGTGTTCAAGAAATACCTATCGGAAGGCAAGCCGGGCTACGTCGAGCACCGCTGGGCTACCCTGGCCGAAGCGGTGGGCTGGATACGCGGCGCGGGCGGCGTGGCCGTCATCGCCCATCCGGGCCGCTACCGCTTCAGCGACATGGCGCAAGGCGTGCTGTTCGATGAATTCAAGCAGCTCGGCGGCGTGGCCATCGAAGTCGTCACGGGCAGCCACAGTCCGGACCAGTATCCGGAATACGCGCAGCTGGCCAACGCCTACGGCTTCCTCGCTTCGCGCGGCACGGATTTCCATGCGCCGGGCGAGTCGCGCGTGGATTTTGCCATGCTGCCGCCACTGCCTGCCAGCGTCACCCCGATCTGGCACGACTGGTTTTAAGGCCGTTGAAAATCTGCTGCGCGGCGCGCCTTGCGGCGGCGATGCGCCGCCGTGTCGCTGCTTGAAATCAGCGTTAGCGTACCTATCTTTTAGTTATTCTTGTTATAAATAGTCATCTGGAGCCATCGCCCATGAAACGTATCGTCCTTTTTATCGCAACCAATCTGGCCGTGATGCTGGTGCTGTCGCTCGTGCTCAGTTTGCTGGGCGTGGGCAATCCGGCGCGCGGCAGCACCCTGAACCTGGGCAGCCTGCTGGTGTTTTCGCTGGTGGTGGGCTTCACGGGCTCGATCTTTTCGCTGTTGATCAGCAAACCGATGGCCAAGTGGAGCACGGGCGCGCGCGTGATCGACAACCCGACGTCGTCGACGGAGTTGTGGCTAGTCAATACCGTGCGCGCGCTGTCCGAGCGGGCCGGTATCGGCATGCCGGAAGTGGCCGTGTACGACGGCGAGGCGAATGCGTTTGCCACGGGCGCCTTCAAGAATTCGGCGCTGGTGGCCGTCTCCACGGGCTTGCTGCAAAGCATGAACCGCGATGAAGTCGAAGCCGTGCTGGGCCATGAAATCGCCCACGTGGCAAACGGCGACATGGTCACCCTGACCCTGATCCAGGGCGTGGTGAATACCTTCGTCGTCTTCATGGCCCGCGTGGTGGGTTTCTTTGTCGACAATGTCCTGTTGAAAAATAACAACCGCGAAGGCGGCGGACGCGGCATCGGTTATTTCGTCACCGTGATGGTGTGCGAAGTGATCTTCGGCTTGCTCGCTTCCATCATCGTGGCCTGGTTCTCGCGCCAGCGCGAATTCCGCGCCGACGCCGGTTCCGCCAAGCTGCTGGGCAGCCCCACGCCGATGATGCACGCGCTGGCCCGCCTGGGCGGCGTGCCGCCGGGCGAGCTGCCGCAATCGATGCAGGCGCTGGGCATCAGCGGCGGCAATGGCGGCTGGGGCGCGCTGTTCGCCACCCATCCGCCCCTCGAACAACGCATCGCCGCGCTGCGCGGCGTACAATAATGCTAACTTAACAAGCTGGTTCGCCAGAACGCTTACACATGAGTCAATTTTTCCAGATTCACCCTGACAATCCGCAATTGCGCCTGATCAAGCAGGCGGCGCAGATCATCCAGTCCGGCGGCGTCGTGGCCTTGCCCACGGATTCCTGCTACGCGCTGGTGTGCCAGCTCGACGACAAGGGCGCCGTCGAGCGCCTGCGCCGCATCCGTGGCGTGGATGAAAAGCACCATCTGACCTTGCTGTGCCGCGACTTGAGCGAGCTGGGCGTGTATGCCCGCGTGGACAACCGCCAGTTCCGCCTGCTCAAGGCGGCCACGCCGGGCGCCTACACCTTCATCCTGGAAGCGACCAAGGAAGTGCCGCGCCGCCTCAGCCATCCTTCGCGCAAGACCATCGGCCTGCGCGTGCCGCAGCACCGCATCGTGCAATGCCTGCTGGAAGAGCTGGGCCAGCCGCTGCTGGGCGCGACCCTGACCCTGCCGGGCGACGAAGACAGCCTGACGGATGCGGACACGATCCGCGAGCGCCTGGAAAAGCTGGTCGACCTGATCATCGATGGCGGCGTCTGCGCGCATGGCCCCAGCACGGTGATCGACCTGACGGGGCCGGAGCCGGAAGTGGTGCGCGTGGGACGCGGCGACCCGGCCGTGCTGGGCTTGTAGGAGATTGCATTTACCTATCTTTACAACGCCTGACAAAACCGTAGCGAGCGGAAGGGAGTTGTGGCCAAGAAGCGCAGCCGTGCTTTAGCACAGTGAGCAGCGCAGGCCGCAAATCGCGACGCGCAGTAGGTTTTGGCAGGTGTTCTTAATGACAACGTAAGAAAGTGCCTGGGACGGCTCTGGTAGAATCGCGGTCATGAGCGATTTCAATACGATAGTCCAGACCGTTGCGGTGTACCTGGTGCCGGTGCTGTTTGCCATTTCCCTGCATGAGGCGGCGCACGGCTACGCGGCCCGCTATTTCGGCGATCCCACGGCCTCGAACGAGGGCAGGCTGAGCCTCAATCCCATCCGGCATATCGATCCTTTCGGCACGATCTTGCTGCCCTTGATGCTGTATTTCACGATCCAGGTGCCGTTCGGCTATGCCAAGCCGGTGCCCGTCGATTTCAGCCGCCTGCGCAATCCGAAGAAGCAGATGGCCTGGGTGGCGTTTGCCGGTCCTGGCGCCAATTTTGTCATGGGCCTGGGCTGGATGATCGCCTTCGTCGTGCTCAGCGTGCTGCCGCCGACGGAAATGGGCATGTTTTTCCGCAAGATGGCGGGTGCCGGCGTCAGCGTGAATGCGGCCATGTTCGTCTTTAATCTGATTCCCGTGCCCCCCCTCGATGGCGGACGCATCATGACGGGCTTGCTGCCGATGCAGCTGGCGCGCCCTTACGCCAGCATCGAGCGCTACAGCCTGTATGTCTTCGGCGCCCTGGTGCTGCTGATGTACACGGGCGTCTTGAACCGCGCCTTGCTGGCGGCGATCGAATTTGTCATCGGCATCTTTGTCACCCTGGTCACGCCCCTGACGGCCCTGTTGACTTGATACAAGCAACTGGATGGCCACACATAATTGATGGAAGTACCGATGCAAGCAACTGAACAAGTAGTAGAAAACGAAGCGATTTCCGGCTGGCTGCGCCGCTGGGCGCCCCTGATCCCCGGTGGCGAAGTGCTGGACCTGGCCTGTGGCGCAGGCCGCCACGCGCGCCATCTGGTGAGCCTGGGCCACCCGGTGATCGCGCTCGACCATGATCCGGAAATGCTGGAAAAGGCGGCCGGCACGGGCATCACCACGTCGCTGGTGGACCTGGAAGCGCCGGGCGCCGTGTGGCCCTTCGCTCCCGGCCGCTTTGCCGGCATCGTCGTCACCAATTACCTGCACCGGCCGCTGCTGGAAGCGATGATTGCCAGCCTGGCGCCCGATGGCGTGTTGCTGTATGAAACGTTTGCCGAGGGCAATGAGCAGTTCGGCAAGCCGTCGAATCCGAAATTCCTGCTGAAGGAAGGCGAAATGCTGGCCTGGGCGGTGCAGCACGGCTTGCGTGTGGTAGCGTATGAGGATGGACGCGTGGAACAGCCAAAAGCTGCTCTAGTGCAACGAATTTGTGCCGTCCGGCCAGATTTTCCACGGTTGGCAGCCCTGCTGCCGACGTTTTGAGCGGCCATACTATGTCAGAATGCACCACAGGCGCGGGCTATCCGCTACAATCGTTGTTTTATTTATCGGCGCTATAAACTTACTATGATCAAGGGCAGCATTGTAGCAATCGTCACCCCGATGCACGCAGACGGCAGTCTGGACTTTCCAGGTCTGCGCAAGCTGATCGACTGGCATATCGCCGAGGGTACGGACGGCATCGTCATCGTTGGCACGACGGGCGAATCGGCAACAGTCAGCGTGGAAGAACACTGCGAACTGATCCAGTTGACCGTCGAACATGCCAAGGGACGCATTCCTATCATCGCCGGCGCCGGAGGCAACTCCACGGCCGAGGCCATCAAACTGACGCGTTACGCGAAAGAAGCGGGCGCCGATGCTGTCTTGCAAGTGGTGCCGTACTACAACCGTCCTACCCAGGAAGGCATGTACCAGCACTTCAAGGCCATAGCCGAAGCCGTCGACATTCCCGTCATCCTGTACAACGTGCCTGGCCGCACGGTTGCCGACATGAGCAACGAGACCATCGTGCGCCTGTCCGCCATCCCGAATATCGTCGGCGTGAAAGATGCGACCGGCAATATCGGCCGCGGCATCGACCTGCTGCGCCTCGTGCCGGCCGACTTCGCCGTGTATTCGGGCGACGATCCGACCGCCATGGCGCTGATGTTCTGCGGCGGCCACGGCAACATCTCCGTGACGGCCAACGTTGCGCCGCGCGCCATGCACGAACTGTGCGTCGCGGCCATGGCGGGCGAGCGCGCCACGGCGATTGCCATCAATAACAAAGTTTTTCCTCTGCACCAGAAATTGTTTGTCGAGCCCAACCCGGTGCCCGTCAAATGGGCGCTGGCCGAAATGGGCCTGATGCCGGCCGGCATACGCTTGCCACTGGTGCCGCTGGCTGAAAATTGCCATGCCACCGTGCGCGATGCCTTGCGCGACGCTGGCATCCTGTCTTAAGCCGAAATTCAAGCCCGGACTTGACCAGTCCGGACCTTCCCTGATTCCAGCTGCTACTTAGCTTCTTATCCAGTTACGACATGACTAATTGCAAGAAAACCAAACCGGCGCCTGCCACCATCGCCGTCCGCGGCATCGTCATCGGCGCCGTCGCAGCCAGCCTCGCGGGCTGCGGCATGATCAGTTCGGTAGTCGGCGGCGACAAGGTCGACTACAAGTCGGTCAAGAAAGCCGGCACCCTGGACGTGCCGCCTGACCTGACGCAGTTGCAGCAGGACAACCGTTACTCCTTGCCCGATGCGAAAAACGGCGTGGCCACGGCTTCCGGCTACAACGCGCAGCGCAACGCCTCGGCCGGTACGCCTGCCGTCGTGGGCGCCGATGGCGTGGTGGGCGTGGTGCCCGTCACGGCAGGCGGCGTGAAGGTCGAGCGCGCGGGCAACCAGCGCTGGCTGGTCGTCAAGCAGTCGCCTGAAGTGCTGTGGCCGCAACTCAAGCAGTTCTGGGAAGATTCGGGCTTTACCATTGCCCTCGACCAGCCGACGGCTGGCATCATGGAAACCGAGTGGAATGAAAACCGCGCCAAGGTGCCGCAGGACTTTATCCGCAGCACCATCGGCAAGGCCTTCGATTCGCTGTATTCGACGGGTGAAAAAGACAAGTTCCGTACCCGCGTGGAGCGCCTGGCCGATGGCTCGACCGAGATCTACATCAGCCACCGTGGCGTGGAAGAGGTCGTCACGGGCCGCGACAAGGAAACCACCACCTGGACCGCGCGTCCCAACGATCCGGGCCTGGAAGCGCAATTCCTGGCCAAGCTGATGACGCGCCTGGGCGCGGCCAGCGACGATGCGCAGGCGAAGACGGCTGTCGATGCCGCTATCGTGCAGCCGCAGCACGCCAAGCTGGTCGGCGACGCCGCCACGCCGGCGCGCGCCATCGAAGTCGATGAAGGTTTCGACCGCGCCTGGCGCCGTGTTGGCCTGGCGCTGGACCGCGTCGGTTTCACGGTGGAAGACCGCGACCGCACGCAAGGCACGTATTTCGTCCGTTACGTCGATCCGGATGTGGTCAAGAAAGATGGTTTCTTCTCGAAACTGTTCAGCTGGGGCTCGTCGTCCGACAAGGACAAGGGCGCGCAGCGCTACCGCGTCCTCGTCAAGGCCGGCAATGGCTCGACCAGCCAGGTCAGCATCCTCAGCAACGAAGGCCAGCCGGACGTCTCGCCAGTGGCAGAGAAGATCCTGGGTCTGCTGAATGACCAGTTGAAATAAGTTCGCAGGGTGGCGGCTATCAAAAGCTGTCACACATCATAAAAAAGGCTGGCCCGGTGCAAACCGGGTCAGCCTTTTTATTTTGGGTATGCAATCGGTGCTTGCGACGTCCAGCAAAACCGTAGCGAGCGCCAGTGATTGGCGGCCAAGAAACGCAACCATACTTGCGTACGGTGAGCATCGCTGCCGCAAAGCGCGGCGCGCAGCAGGGTTGCTTGGGCGTTTGCCCAATAAAAAAGCCGGCCCGAAGGCCGGCTTTCTTTAGTGCAGGGTGCTAAATTACTTAGCAGCCGATGCAGCAGCCGAAGCAGCCGAAGCAGCGTCGGTAGCGGCCGAAGCGGCAGCCGAAGCAGCAGCAGCAGCGTCGGTAGCGGCCGAAGCAGCAGCGTCAGCAGCAGCAGCTGGAGCAGCTTCAACTGCTGGTGCTGGTGCTGGGGTTTCAACTACTGGTGCTGGTGCAGGAGCTTCTTCTTTTTTGCTGCAAGCAGCCAGAGCAACAACCATCAGGGAGGCGATCAGCAGGGATTTTTTCATTTGTTTTCCTTAATTATTTCAAAAAATAAATCAATATTGTTGCGATGAATAATTACCGGTAATTATCGCTCGTTAGGTCGTCTTCGAAGGCTTTTCGTACCAGGTGGTGCCTGCCAGACAACGGAAACTTCCTAACCGAATATTATAGCGATTTTTGGTGCGTCGCAATAGGAGCAAGAGGCAAATTCGCAACTATTTTGTGATATCGCAATATTTGCCGAAGCAAATTGCAAGCAAGTGTAAGCGATTTGCGAAAGCGCGACAAAACGATATAAAAATAATATGTTTCATTGTGCTGGCGCAGACGCTGTTATTTTACCTACAGTAATACCACTTTGTTACGTTACACCCATTCAAGCCAGTTCGATCCAGCCATCCTGATACCAGGTATATAAGGCATCCATCACGTCATCGGAAGCCTTGGCCACGGCGGCGCCATCGAGGGCGCGTTCATTGGCCAGGGTTTCCAGGGTCGTTTTATCGGCCTTGCCAATGGCAAACGATTCGCCATTGATGAAGACATTCTTGCCACGATACAGCATCAGGGTCTTGCGCGACAACACGACACCCTTCTTCTGTGCGGCGTCCGCGAAGCGGCCCACCGTCAGCGGCTTGGACAGCGGCGTGAAAAAGACATTGTGCTTCGGTTCCGACAGATGTTCACCGAGGAAAATGGTCACATCTTCTTCCGTGAAGCGCACCTTGTTCATTTCTTCCGTGATGGTGCTGAGCATTTCACGGGGGATTTCCGCCGGTTTGCCCGACGCTGTCAGGTCCGGATCGCTGTAGATGCCCGGCAAGTCGATCGAGTCGGCCATGAATTGCAGGAAAGCTTCGCCCAGCTCCTGGAACGTGGGCGAGCGGAAGCCGATCGAATACGTCTGGCAATCGCCGATGGCCACGCCGTCGTGCGCGTAGTGGGGCGGCAGGTACAGCATGTCGCCCGGCTCCAGGGTGAATTCTTCGTCGGGCGTGAAGTTGCTGAGGATTTTCAACGGCAAGCCGTCGATCAGGCTCAAATCCTTCTGCGCGCCGATGCGCCAGTGGCGCTTGCCCTGGCCTTGCAGCAGGAACACGTCATAGGAGTCGAAATGCGGGCCCACGCCGCCGCCATCGGTGGCGAAGCTGACCATCAGGTCGTCCAGGCGCGCATCCGGCAGGAAACGGAACTGGCGCAGCAGGGCGTCGGCCTTGGCGCTGTGCAGGTTGGCGCCCTGCACCAGCAGGGTCCATTCCTTCTGTTTCAGCGAGGGCAGGCTGGTCAATGGACCTTGCTGCATGTTCCAGTGGCCATCCGCATGGCTGACCAGGCGCGATTCGACGTGGTCGAGGGTGGCCAGCTCGGCCAGGGCCTTGAAATCGAACAGCGCCTTGAAGCCAGGTACGGCTTGACGGATCAACAAGGGTTTTTTATGCCAGTAGTCGCGCAGGAATTGCGCCGGCGTGATATCGCCGAGGAGAGTTAATTTTTTCATGCGCCCATTATAACAACCGGAAATGCAGGAATGCGCCTGCCGTTGGCGGCGTGAAGGTATAATTTGCCAGCTTATACAATGAAAGGAAGCATAATGAAGATTGCCAAAAATACGGTCGTGACTGTCAACTACAAACTGTCAGACGCGCAAGACAATCTGATCGAAGACGGCCGCCAGCCGATGGTCTATCTGCACGGTGATTATGAAAACACCCTGCCGAAGATCGAAGAAGAGCTCGACGGCAAGGAAGTTGGCTATTCCAACACGATCCAGATCGAACCGGATGATGCTTTCGGTGAATACGATCCAGCCCTGGTGAAGGTCGAGCCGCGCAATCGCCTGCCTGAGCCGCTGGAAGTGGGCATGCAGTTCGAAGGCATGCCGGAAAGCGATTCCCCGGACGAAGAAGCGATGATCTTCACGGTCACCGATATCGCCGACGACAAGGTCGTACTGGACGGCAACCATCCACTGGCCGGCATCGCGCTGCGCTTCTCGCTGACCGTCGCTGACGTGCGCGCAGCCACCGATGAAGAAATCGCTCACGGCCACGTGCATGGCGCACACGGCCATGACCATGGCGATGAAGATGATGAAGGCGAAGAGGGCGATCACTTCCGTACCCACCCTATTCATTAATACCTGACCAAACCTGCTGCGCGCAGCGGGGCGCGGCCGGCGATGCTCACCGTACTAGTGTACGGTTGCGCTTCTCGGCCACGCCGCGCAGCTGCTCGCGACGGTTTTGTCCGGCGTCGTGACGTCTGTTGGGCGTGACGCTGCTTGAATGAAAACAGGCCGGCTACATGCCGGCCTGTTTGCTGATGCGCTAACGGCGCACGGTCGACGCCCTGGCCCTGGCTTGCGCCGATGGCCTGACGGCGCGTTGACGCACCTCAAAGAATGGCGTCTTGCCGGGCCGTACGGCGATGGCGGACCAGTCGTTGTCGATGCTGACGTGGCCCAGGTTGCCTTTCCAGCTGATTTTCGGCCCGCCTGCTCTGGCTGCGGCCTTTTTACTCTTCCCTTCCTTGCCGTCCGCATCGCCATCGCGCTGCGTATCGACCAGTAACACCTTGCCGCTGAATTTCTTGGCCAAGGTGCGGACCTGCTTGCGCGGTCCTGCAAAGCCATCCTGTTTCGAACTGAAGCTGGGCAGCAGCGAACTGTCGTCCTCGTCCAGCACGCCCATGTCGCCGTCGGAAAACAGCACGATGCCATCGAGTTTCTTGCGCTGCGCCATGGCGAACAGGCGCTGCAGCCAGGAGCGGTTGGCGACCAGGCGGTCTTCGAATTCGCTGTTGCGTCCTGCTTCTGGCAAGAAATGGTTGTTATTCGCGGGCAGGTTGACGGTAGCGAACAGCACACCGCCGTATTCCCAATGGGCATTTTCCGCATAGCTGCGGAACTTCGCCGTCGATGACAGCCGCGACAGCGTCAGCTTGCGCTGGCCCAGGCTCTGGTCGTCGGCGAAATACACGTCGCGCAGGCGGTTCAGGCGTTCGATGGCGTTGACCCTGCCGCGCGAATTGCGGCAGTTGGCCCAGTCGCTGGCCGACAGCGAGACGATCAGCGGCGGCCCGCTGGCGTCCAGCAAATCCTTGCGCTGGCTGTACAGCTTGTCGCTGCACGATTCGCTGGCGGCCTTGATGCCGGTGGCCACGACGAACGACGCATTGAAGGCGCTGGTGTCGGCGATGGCTTTTTTCAGGGGGCCGTCGTCCGGCCCCCCGTTGAAGGAATGGCCCAGCACGGCAAACTCGAAGCCGGCCTGGTCGCCCGGCGCGGCCAGCGCCGCCTGCCATGGCAGGCTGGCAGCCAGCAAGCCGGCGGCCAGCAGGTGTATCGAGCTGCGCCGGCAGGTCATGCGGCGGCCAGCCGTTTCAACTGGTACAGCTGTTCCAGCGCGTCGCGCGGCGTGAGCGCATCGGGATCGAGGTCGGCGATGGCATCGAGCAAGGCTTGCTGCGCCGCGTTCAACGCGGCCAGCGGCGCCGCCGCTTCCTCTTCTTCCTCTTGCGCATACGGATCGGCGGAAGGCAGCGCGAACAGGTCGCGCTGCGGCGTGGCGTCGAGCGCCTGCGCTTCCAGGCGCGCCAGGTGCTTGCGCGCCGCCTTGATCACGGGCTGCGGTACGCCAGCCAGCTGCGCCACCTGCAAGCCGTAGCTTTGCGAGGCGGGACCGGCCTGCACGGCGTGCAGGAAGACGATGCTGTCCTTGTGCTCGACGGCGGACAGGTGCACGTTGGCGGCGCTCGGGTGACTGTCCGGCAGTTGCGTCAGCTCAAAGTAGTGCGTGGCAAACAGGGTGAAACTACGGCTGGTATCGATCAGATGGCGCGCGATGGCCCAGGCCAGGGCCAGGCCGTCGAAGGTCGAGGTGCCGCGGCCCACTTCATCCATCAGCACCAGCGAATGTTCGGTGGCGCCGTTCAGGATCGCCGCCGATTCCGTCATTTCGACCATGAAGGTCGAGCGTCCGCCCGCCAGGTCGTCGGTGGCGCCGATGCGCGTGAAGATGCGGTCGATGGGGCCGATGGTGGCGGAAGCGGCCGGCACGTAGCTGCCCACGTAGGCCAGCAGGGTGATCAGGGCCACCTGGCGCATGAAGGTCGACTTACCGCCCATGTTCGGACCGGTAATCAGCAGCAAACGGCGCTCGTTGACGAAGCGGCAATCGTTGGCGATGAAGCGTTCGATCTGTTTTTCCACCACGGGGTGGCGGCCTTCGACGATGTTGATGCACGGTTCCTCGACCAGTTGCGGCGCGGCCCAGTTGTGCTGTTGCGCATGTTCCGTCAGCGCATTCAGGGTGTCGAGCTGGGCCAGGCCCTGCGAAATCGTCTGCAGGGTGCCGATGTGCGGCGCCAGGTCAGCCAGCAGCAGGTCGTACAGCAGCTTTTCGCGCACCAGGGCCTTGTCCTGTGCCGACAGGGCCTTGTCTTCGAACACCTTGAGTTCGGGCGTGATGTAGCGCTCGGCGTTTTTCAGGGTCTGGCGGCGACGGTAGTCGTCCGGCACCTTGTCCGTCTGGCCGTGCGTGACTTCGATGTAGAAGCCATGCACCTTGTTGTATTCGACGCGCAGGTTGGCGATGCCCGTGCGCGCCCGTTCGCGCGTTTCCAGGTCGAGCAGGAACTGGCCCGCGTTTTCCGACAGCGCGCGCAATTCGTCGAGCTCGGCGTCGAAACCGGTGGCGAAGACGCCGCCGTCGCGCACCATGGCGGCCGGTTCCTGCGCCACGGCGCGCACCAGCAAGTCCAGGCAGGCGGTCGGCGTGGCCAGCGCCGCGTGGATGGCGGCCAGCAAGCCGGTTTCGCCGCCCTGGCCGCATTGTTCACCCCTATAGCAGCGGACCACGTCGCCGCGCAGGGCCGGCAGTTGCAGCAAGCCGTCGCGCAGGGCGGCCAGGTCGCGCGGACGCGCCGACAGCAGCGCGATGCGCGTGGTGATGCGTTCGATGTCGGGCACTTGCGCCAGGGTGGCGGCCAAGGGCCCCGCCGCTTCGCTCTGCGCCAGTGCGGCGATGGCTTCATGGCGCGCGCGCGCCACGTTCTGGTCGCGCCGCGCATGGTGCAGCCAGTGGCGCAGCATGCGCGAGCCCATGGCCGTGCGGCAATGATCCAGCAAGGAGAACAAGGTCGGCGACTCCTGGCCGCGGATGGTTTCCGTCAGTTCCAGGTTGCGCCGCGTGGCCGCATCCAGGCCGATGAATTCGCTTTCCGTTTCCGTCGTCAGGGAGCGCACGTGCTGCAAGCCGCGCCCCTGCGTCGATTGCGCATAGCGCAGCAGCGCGCCGGCCGCGCCGAACGCGGCGCCGAGGCCATCGGCGCCGAAGCCCGTCAGGGTCGCCACGCCCAGTTGGTCGAGCAGGGCCTTGTGGCCGCCGACCACGTCGAAATGCCAGTCCGGCACGCGGTTGATGTGCGTGCCCGCGTAGTCGTCGAACAGGTTGCCATTGTCGCCGCTGAGGATTTCGGCCGGCACGATGCGCTCGAGCTCCTGCTGCAATCGCACGGCCACGGTGGCGCTGTCGCCGGAAAACTCCATCAGCTTCAAGGCGCCGCTGGCCAGCGACAGCCAGGCCAGGCCAGTGGTGACCGTCTTGCGCTGCGTGATGCTGCACATGGCCAGCAGCGGGCGCTCGGCCTTCTCGGGCAGCAAGTCCGCATCCGTCAGGGTGCCGGGCGTGACGACGCGCATGACCTTGCGCTCGACGGGCCCCTTGCTGGTGGCAGGGTCGCCGATCTGCTCGCAAATGGCCACCGACTCGCCCAGCTTGACCAGCTTGGCCAGGTAGCCGTCCAGCGAATGAAACGGCACGCCGCACATCTTGATCGGGTTGCCGCTGGCCACGCCGCGCGCCGTCAGGGTAATGCCCAGCAGGCGCGAGGCTTTTTCCGCGTCTTCGAAAAACAGCTCGTAGAAATCGCCCATGCGGTAGAAGACCAGCATCGTCGGGTGGTTTTCCTTGATGCCTAAATATTGCTGCATCATCGGTGTGAGCTTTTCAGCCGAATTCTTCTTTGCCGCGGCGGCGTTGATTTCTTTTGGGACGGTGGTCATGTGTTCTTTGTCGTTGGTCCGGCGGCCGGGAAATGCGTGCCTGCCGGGCTGTGGGTGGTGCTGTGTGCGTGCCAGGCCGCGCCAGGGGGCGGAGCTTGGGTTCAAGGCCGTCATTTTACCGCTTTCGGCGGGCGGGGCGGCGTATTGCGTGCGGATGTGAAAAAGCCGCGCTGGTGGGGTGGCCTGGAAGTTGACTATGCTGTGCTCAACGGAGAGCGTGACGACACGGATCGTGTCTGGACAGCAGAACTGGCCCTGGCCCCGGTGAATGCCGGTAGGCAGCCTGTGCCTGCCGATGCGTTCTTGGCTGGTGGGGTCCCGCCATGCTGGCATATGGCGGGACAAGGAGTTTTACCAGTCGGTATTGCCGCCAACCGAGCTTTCCGGGTCGAAGGAGAAAACGCGCAGCTCTGGTTGAACGCCTTCGCCGCGCATGATGCGCACTGTCATGACGAAAGACAATTCCCAGCGGCCGCTGGCATAGCCCACATCCAGATTGTGCTTCCATTCCTGGCGGATGCGGTGCAGGGCCGGCAGTTCCGGTTCGCCCAGTATTTGCTGGATTTCGAAGTCCAGCGGCAAGCTATAAGTGGCGCCTACGGCTTGCAGGAAGGGCGAAGGCGGCGAGTAGATGGTTGCTACTTTCGGGCCGATCTGTGTCAGCTGCGGCACGCTGACGATGCAGCAGTCGACGATCTGGAACGAGGTGAAGCCGCTTTCCTTGGAGCCGCAGCAGGTGACGTCGAGATAGACATGCTGGCCTTTCTGGAAGTGCACGCCGCCCATGTAGGGACCGTGACGTGGATCGGCCGTACCATCGCACGAGGTGAAGCTGTAGTCGAGTTGATTGGTGATCTGATCTGCGTCAAAATGCACGGACAATTTCATCCAAGGGCTTACATAAGTCATTTTTTATCGTTTCTTTCTATATCAAGTAATTGCTGGTAGCGAGTATCTCGCCGAAGATTCAACAGATCGGGTGTGGACTCGATCAGATTGATAGGGTAGCCACGCTTGATCGCCTGCGTCAGGGCGGTGAATGCTTCAGCGCGATTGCCTATGAGTTCATAGGTCAAGGCGGCGCGAAAATGAATATCGGGCGCCTCGGGCGCCAGCGTGATAGCCTGTTTCACATGAGCCAGGGCCAACTGTTTGATATTTGCGTAAGCGCAATACAATGCCATCCTGGAGTTGAATGTGGGATCATGGGGCAGGCGTTTCAGCAGCGGCGTCAATAGTTCGATGGCCCGTTCGTAGGAGCGCTGCGATGCTTTCGCCTGGGCCGGCACCCAGCGCTGGGCATCGGCCAGATTGGCCCACAGCCAATAGTTACCGGGATTTCCCTTATTGTCGGAAACGGCATTCTCGAATGCCTGGACGGCACCCGAATAGTCGCCCTTGGCAAATAGCGATGTCCCCAAATTAGTGTATAGCTCCCAGTCGGGACGTACCTGCAATCCCTGCTGCAATACCTGCAATGCTTCATCGGGACGATTCTGGCGCAGCAGGACGGCGTTCAGCTGGGCATAGGAGCCGGGCGTTTGCGGATCCATTTTGATGCTTTTGCGAAAAGCCTGCTCGGCAGCCATATAGTCAGCCTGCTTGTAGTACATGGAGCCAAGCTGAGATATGAAGAGACGCTCCTGTGGATAGGTCGCAATGGCGTGTTCCAGCAAAGCCTTGGCTTGCTCAAATCTTTGCGCATGGATCAACAGGCGCACTTTCCCATACAGCGCCATGACATTGTTGGGCTCCAGGTTCAGGGCCGCGTTGGCCAGTTGCATGGCCTCGGCGCGTTTTCCTTGAAATTCCAGGACCCAGGCTTGCGCCACATGGGCGAGTGCCAGTTGATTGTCCGCTGCTAATGCCAATTTGGCACTGATATCAGCACGCTGCAGCCAGGTGGGGTCGCGGCCATTGCCGATGTAGCGCAGGCCGGATGCCAGCGACAGACCGGCGGCCGCCGCTGAATGGTTTGGGGTATGGGTCAGAACCTTGGTAAATTCCTGGATGGCCAGTTGCTGGTTGGTATCTCGATCAAACACCCGCAACGCCTCCATCCCCGCCGCCATGCTGGCCATTTCCGAATATGGCGCGGGCGCCTTTTCTCCCGTGACGAACGATTTGACGGCAGGAATGATATTGGGCAGCTGCCATCCTGCCAGCACGGCCAGCAGCGCCACGCCCGCGCCCCACTTCAGGGCGCGCTTGCGCGGCAGGGGCAGGCGGATGGAGACGCTGGCGGGCGGCTCTTCCTTCGCAGGCGGCTCGTCGGCCAGGGGCGCAGCCAAGCTGAGCGGTTCGCCGCGCTGCGCCCCTATCGCCTCGCGCACGGCGCGCATGGTGCGTGGCCGTTCGGCCGGGTCGTGCGCCGTCATCGAACGCACGAGGGCGTTGATGGCGGGCGGGACGGAGTCGGGCAGGTCGGGCCACGGTTCCGTCGCCTGCATGTGGGCGGCGGCCAGGGCCAGGCCGTTCAGGTGGGCGAAGTGGCGCTGGCCGGCCAGCATTTCGTACAGCATGGCGCCCAGGGCATACACGTCGCCGCGCGTGTCGGGCAGGCGGCCCATCAGGCGCTCGGGCGCCATGTAGGCGATGGTGCCCTGCAAGTCGCACAGGGTGGTCGTTTGCGTCGCTTGCGGGTCGATGTGGCGGGCCAGGCCGAAGTCGAGGATGCGCACCTTGCCGCCTTCCTCCAGCATCAGGTTCGACGGTTTCAGGTCGCCATGCACGAGGTCCATGGCGTGCGCCTCCTCCATGGCGTCGGCGATCTGGTAGGCGATGTCGAGCGCCGCCTGCAAGTCCGCCTTGCCGCTGTGCATGAACTGGCCCAGGGTCTGGCCTTCGACCAGTTCCATGACGATGGACTGGCTCGTGCCCTGGCCCTCGATGGCGAAAATACGCACGAAGGCCGCATGCTTGAGCGAGGCGGCCAGGCGCGCTTCATTGATGAGTTTTTCCGGATGCAGCACGTCGGCTTGCGGTTTCAGCCGTTTCAGCGCCACGCTGCGGCACAGCTTGGCATCCCAGGCTTCGAAGACATGACCGAAACCGCCTTCACCCAGCAAGCGGCGCACTTCGTAGTGCCCGCTGATCGTGTCGTCTTGCGGCGGGGTCTGACGCAGGGAGTCGAGCAGTTCCATATACCTTGGCTTCAGAGTGCATCAACGTGGGCATCCCGCATCGAAAAGGGACAATACGATGTTGGCATGCTCAGGATGATTGATTTTGAGTAACTTCCTGATTTAAAACGATTGTTTCGAATAAGTCAATTAATATTGACAAGGAGTGAACAAAAGTTGCTGGCAGAGTCCTTTGTGCGATTCTGCCGCAGGCTTGCGCGGCTAGGCCACGCAGGCGTCGATGGCCGCGCCCAGCTTGTCGACGATCTCATCGACATGGCCGGCGTCGATGATGTAGGGCGGCGCCAGCAGGATGTGGTCGCCGTGCAGGCCGTCGATGGTGCCGCCCATGGGATAGCACATCAGCCCGCCCTGCATGGCGTGCGCCTTGATGCGCGCGTGCAGGCTGCGGGCGGGGGCGAACGGCTGCTTGCTGGCGCGGTCCTGCACCAGTTCCAGCCCCAGGAACAGGCCGCGTCCGCGGATGTCGCCCACGTGCGCGTGGTCGTCGAAGCGATGCTGCAGCCGCTCTTGCAGCAAGCCGCCCATGGCGCGCACGTTGGCCAATAAATCGCGTTCCTCGATCTGCCGCTGCACGGCCAGGGCGGCGGCGCAAGCCGTGGCATGGCCGATGTACGTGTGGCCGTGCTGGAAGAAGCCGGTGCCGGCGCGGATGGTGTCGCGGATGTTTTTGGACACCATCACGGCGCCGATGGGCTGATAGCCGGCGCCCAGGCCCTTGGCGATGCAGACCATGTCGGCCGTGATGCCTTCCTGCTCGCAGGCGAACAGGCTGCCCGTGCGGCCCATGCCGCACATGACTTCGTCGAGGATCAGCAGGATGCCATGGTGCCGGCAAATGGCGCGCATGTGCTGGAAGTAGCCGGCGACGGCGGGCAGGGCGCCGGCCGTGGCGCCGACGACGGGTTCGGCGATGAAGGCCATGACCTTGTCCGCGCCCAGCTCGGCGATAGTGTCTTCCAGTTCCTGGCCCAGGCGCGCCACGTAGTCGCCGTCCGTTTCATGGGCTGGCTGGTCGCGCCAGGCGTAGCAGGGCGACACGTGCGTCACGTCGATCAGCAGCGGTTCGAATTGCTGGCGGCGCCAGGCGTTGCCGCCCGTGGCCAGTGCGCCCAGGGTGTTGCCGTGGTAACTCTGGCGGCGCGCAATGATGTGGCGGCGCTGTGGCTGGCCCCGTTCCACGAAATACTGGCGGGCCATCTTGAGCGCGCTTTCCACGGCTTCCGAACCACCGGAGACGAAATACACGCTGTCGATGCCGGCAGGTGCACGGGCGACGAGAAAATCGGCCAGCTGCTCCATCGGCGCGCTGGTAAAAAACGAGCTGTGCGCGTAGGCCATGCTGGCCACCTGCTGCTGCACGGCGGCGATGACGGCCGCATCCGAATGGCCCAGGCAGGAGACGGCCGCGCCGCCGCAGGCGTCCAGGTAGCGCTTGCCATCCGCGTCGATCAAGTAAAGGCCGTCGCCGCCCATGGCGACGGGATAACTGGCATTCAAGCTGCGGTGGAAGACATGGCTCATGGCATCGCTTTCTTATCGGCAAAGGGGAGATGGCCGATTATAGGAGGCGTTGCGTCGCAATGCAACGTTTGATGTATTTGTTTTTAATTTACATCATTTGATGTTTTTGCGTAGGCGCCCAGCATCCGCAGCTGTTTTTCCGCCGCGCCGATGGCCGTGACGGCATCGGGCCCCGCGCGCGCCACCAGCAGTTCCACCAGGCTTTCCACCGCCGCGACGCCGGCCACGATGGAGGGAAAGAACGAGGGGCTGTCGACGGCGATGACGATGCTGGCGTCAGCCTGCAGGGCCAGCGGCGACATGGCGCTGTCGCTGATGGCGACCACCTGGCAGCCGGCCTGGCGCGCCGCCTGCGCCGTCAGCAGCGCTTCGCTGGAATACGGCGCGAAGCTGACGACGACGACGGCTTCGCCCGCCTGCAGGGCGCGCAAGTCCATTTCCAGGGTGCCGCCCTGGCCACTCAGCAGCTGCACGCTGGGGCGCAGCAGCCGGTACAGGTAGTGCAGGGTGTAGGCGATGGGGTGGGCGGCGCGAAAGCCGGCCACATGCACGCGGGGCGCCGCCTGCAGCAGGCTGGCGGCCGCATCCAGGGCGGCGTGGTTGGCGTTTTCCGTGGCGGCCAGGTTGCGCTGTTGCACCGTGAACACTTCGGTGACCAGATTTCCCTGCTTGCCGGCCAGCGCGCCGGCTTTTTCAGCATACCCGGCCGGTCCCGCGCGCAGGCGTTCGACGAAAATGGCTTTCAGTTCGGGCCAGCCGGCAAAGCCCAGCTGCTGCGCCAGGCGCACCAGGGCGGCCGATTGCACCTGTGCCCGCGCGGCGATGCTGCGCATCGACGAGACGGCCACTTCGTCCGGATGGTCGGCCAGGTAGCGGGCGCCAGCCTGGAATTGCGGGCTCAGTTCCGCATGGCGCGCCTTGATCAGGTCCATCAGTGCCGCATAGGAGTCGTGGGGTGTCGCTGCCTGCATCGCCGTGCCTCGTTCAATAGGTTGCGGCGATGGTACAGGATTCGTCAGCGCGCCGGTAGCGGCATGCCTTGCGCCAGGGCGGCCGTGCGCGGACGCAGGCGGGCAAACAGGTGCGGCCCGGCCGGTTTGCGGCGCGGTCCCGTCGTCAGCACGCGCAAGGCGGTCGACAGCGGCACGTCGTGGCAATGCAAAAACAGGGCGGCGGCGCCCGTGCCGGCCATTTCCTGCAAGGCCAGCGCATGTTCGACCAGTGCCGCCGTGCGCATGTCCAGCCGTACGGGGATGTCGGGCTGGAATAATTGTGTCCTGAGTCGTCGCGTGTCGTCCATCGCCACCTCCTGCCGAGCTTTCCAGCTTAGGAGGCTGGCAAAAGACGATATTGCGAAAAATCAACTTCCCTTTACGGCATGGCCGGGCGTGCCCGGGGATCGTCGCCAAATGTTTCTATTTGGGAAACGGCGATCGCTGCGCCGCGATACGTGGCGGGCCTCCAGGCGCAGGCGCCGACCGACGTCAGGATCGCTGCATCAAGCGCCGGACTGCCGCTGCTGTCGAGTATGCTGGCCCAGCGTGCCTGGCCGTCGTTACCGACCTGGAAGCTGGCCGTGGCATAGCTTTTGGGCGCATCGGCAGGATACGTAAAGGGTGGGCAGCGCGCCGCTATTTTTGTCGGCGAGACGAGGCGCTCTTCGGTTGCGGCCGCATCATCGGACGGCCTGGCGGGCGGTGGGAGCTGGCTGAAGAACTTGCCGTTGAAGCTGAGTTTGTTCTGCTTCAGGCGCATGGTCGTACGCAGTTCGTGTTTCACGATGCTGGCGTACCCGTCGGCGACCAGCCTGCCGACGAGCTGATCGCCGATCTGCCTGGCATCGCTGCGCCCCAGGTGCTGGCCGACAGCCTGGCTGATTTCCTGAATCAGCGGCAGGGGCAGGCGGATATCGAAGCGGATGTCGAGTTTTTCCGCGACGTTTTCGCCGCGCTCCATGTCGCGCTCGCTCAACGTATTGAAGCCGATCTGGCCCTTCAGGCTGGCGCGGTGGCCACGGTAGCTGGCGCCCAGTTCATCGATGACAATCGCGGCGCCGGCGTTGATCGTTTCCATGGTGAATTTTTGCATGTGCTGCAACATGGCAGTGGCTTGCTGCGCGCCGTTGCCGGCCTGGGACTGGAGCCGTGTCATGCTTTTCTTCAGCGCGGCATAGCCATTGCCGTCAAACTTGACGATGCGCATGCCGAAGCGGATGTCGTCGATTTCCACGCCAGCCATGCTGGTCTTGTGTACGCCACCGGTGTAGCGCAATTCGTCAAACTGTGCGCCACGCAGATGATGCGTGTCAAAACGGATGTCTTCGAGCAGCAGCGTGGGGCTGCCGGCGATGGCGATCTTTGCCAGTCCCAGGCGATTGCGGCTTTTGCCATACCAGTTGCCGTTGCCTGCCTGGCGCTGCACGCTTGCATGATCAAGGCCCAGCAGCAGGAGATCGTCTGCGCCGATCGCGATGTTCAGCATCTTCTAGTAGCCTGAGGCTGTCAACTGGCGATCCTTGTCCCTCGTCTCGAAGCTGGCCAGCACGGGCGAGATCAGGTAGCGCAGGCCGTTCGGCGAGACTACCTTGGCACCGCTCTGGCGCACCGCGAAATGTTCCTTGCCAGGGCCCGGCCGCGTGCGCACCACGCTCAGGGGGGCGCTCGTGCCAAAAACCTTAACGAGCTTTGCCTTGGTCGTTTCCGACCACTGGTCGGGGAAATTTCTCAGCAGTTGCAGCAACTGGGCATCGGCGCCCGCTTTTTCCTGCCATTCGCGGTGCATGGCAAGCATGGCGTCGTTCAACAGATTGCCAGGCGGGGCGGCCTGCGCGGCGGCGGGAGTGTCCGCGAGGGGAGCCGTCTTGTCGGCGACTGCGCAGGGCGAAGCGAACAGCATGCCTGCCAGCGCCAGATGGGTATATGTATTTTTCAAACCAGCCTGAATGAGTCGGGGTGCAGCGAAATGAAGTGCAGCAGGCTTTGATTGCGTCAAGCAAAAATGGCGAATCTACGAGATGCCATATTATCCATTGCCTAAAAGAAATTGTCATTGGGCAATTTTTTCGGATGGCCCGAGCTGGCGCCCCAAAAAAAACGCCAACCGTTGCCGGCTGGCGCTGAAAGCCCTCAAGGAAGAAAGCGTGGCGATCGGGCTAGTAGCTCCACCGTACCGATAAGCCGACGACCTTGTCATAGCGCCGCACGTCGCGCACATACTCCGGCGTGTCGTGGTAATCGCGGTAGGTCGAATCGAGCAGGTTGTTCGCGTCCAGGGTCACCGTGGTGTTCGGGTTGAGCTTGTACGACACCGACGCGTCCAGGGTCTTGGTGGGCGCGACGGTCAGGTGGATGCCCTTGCCGCGGTAGTTGTAGTCGTCGACATACTTGTCGCGCCAGCTGTAGGCCAGACGCGCCGACCACGGTCCCTGTTCGTACAGGCCGACGAGATTGGCCGACCACTTCGACATGCCCGTGAACGGATGCACGCCGCCATCGAGTTCTTCCAGCTCGCCCGTCATGTAGGTGGCGTTGGCTTGCAGGCCCAGCCCGCTCATCCAGCCGGGCAGCTTGTCGTAGAACTGCTGGTAAGCCATTTCCACGCCTTGCAGATGGCCCTTCGAGGTGTTGCGCGGACGCGTGATGTCGTACTCGATGCCGCCATACGTTTCCTTGGCCGAACCGGACAGGATGTAATTCTTGAAGTTGTGGCGGAACACGGTGGCCGTGACGGAACCCGTCTGCGCGAAATACCATTCCAGCGCCACATCGAGGTTCTTGCCTTCCACCGGTTTCAGGTCGGGATTGCCGCCGCCGCCCGTCGGACGCACCATCTCCAGGCTCTGGCCCAGGCTCACGCCGGGGTTGAAGTCGGCAAAGTTGGGGCGCTGCACGGCCTTGCCGGCCGTCATGCGGGCGATCAGGTCCTGGCGCAGCATGGCTTTCAGGGTCATGCTGGGCAGCACGTCCGTATCCGAAGTCTGCACGCGCACGGGCGTGACGATGTTGTTTAGCGAGGAATTGCCTTGCAAGTCCTGCTTGGTCTGCACCACGCGCACGCCGACGGTGCCGTCGACCGGTACTTGCGCCAGGTCAAAGCCGATGCGCGCCTTGCCGTAGACAGCATTGGTTTTTTCCACATCCTTGTAGTGGGTCATCGGATCGTCGGGGCTGCGTTCGCTGCTGCCCGTAAACAGCTGGCGCAGCGCGGCCGTGTTGTTGAGCATGAAGTCGCGGCATGGCGTGAGCCAGCTTTGCAGGCCGAAATTGCCCGTGTTCTGGTGCGAGGCGCACGCCAGGCCGGGAATCGCATCCGCAGTCATGATCGACGTCAGCCCGCCCTGGCCATTTTTTTCGCGGATCGATTCGGCCTTGCGCTTGGCCAGGCGCACGCCGCCCGAAAATTCACGGAAGAAGCCCGTGCTGTCCATGTCGTAGGTGAGGTCGCCGCGCCAGTCGGTCGAGCTGCCTTCGTCGTGGCTGTGATTGTCGTAGAAGCCGAGCAGGGTGTAGTTCTTCGGATCCGTCATGTTGTAGCCGGGGTAGCTGATCTGCGCGCCGCCGTTCACGTTGGTGCTGCCGATCACGCTGGTCGGATGGGCGAGGAAATCGAGGATGGGAAATTCGCGCTCGAAGTTGCTCACCGTGCGCGCCAGTTCCGTGGTGGCGCGCAGCTGCGGCGTGATGTCCCAGCGCGCGCCGATGGCGCCCTGCGAGCCGATCGAGCGGTCGCGCCGCGCCTGGGTCGAGCCCAGCGTGAACGGCGACCATGGGCCGTCGATCTTGCCCACCGTGGCCGCCTGATTGGTGCCGGGGATCAGGGTGATGTCCGGGTTCTGGCCCCAGGGCAGCGAACCGACGAAGAACTGGCTGTCGAACGCATGCTTGATCAGGGTCGACATGCCTTCCGCATACACTTCCACCTGCGAGTTCGGGCGCCACTGGAAGGCCGCATTCGCCGCGTAGCGCTTGCGGTCGCCCACGGTCGGGATCATGCCGACGGAATCGGGACCCGTGATGTTGCCCGCGTCGGGGCGCTTGACGGGTTCGGCGTTCCAGATCGTTTCGTCATAGTATTTGCTGCGCTGATAGGACAGGCCGAGCAGGGCGCCGAATTCGCCGTACGGGGTTTTCCAGCGGTTCGACACCATGCCGCTGACGTTCGGGTCCGTCGAGCCGGACTTGTCGCGGTGCTCGGCGCGCACGTTGCCCGATGCCGTAAAGCCCTTGAAGTCGAACGGGCGGTTGGTGCGCACGTCGACCACGCCGGCCGTGCCGCCTTCGACCATGTCGGCGCCCTGCGATTTGTACACGTCCACGCGCTGCAGCATGGCCGTCGGAATGTCGGCCAGGTACAGGCTGCGGCCCACGGAGGTGAACATTTCACGGCCGTTGAGCAGGGTCACCACGCCGGGCAGGCCGCGGATGATGACGGAACCCGCCTCGCCGCCTTCGCGGCGGATCTGCACGCCCGTCACGCGGCCGAGAATTTCGGCCACGTTCTTGTCGGGGAATTTGCCGATTTCATCGGCGACGATGGAGTCGACCACCTGGTCATTGTTTTTCTTGATCGTCTGGGCGCTCTGTGCTGCCCTGCGTACGCCCGTGACGGCGACGACGGCGATGCCGGCATTGTCGGCTGGCGCTGCCGCCGGTGCGGTTTCCACCGTTTCTACCGCTTCTACCGCTTCCGCGGCGGGCGCCTGCTGCGCCCAGACGGACGCGCTGCTCAGCAAGCCGGCGCCGGCCAGGGCGGCCACCGTGGCCTTCAAGGTCAACCGTGTGTTTTGCCTGGGCGTGCGGGGGCCCGTTGCCATCAATTGCTTCATCTTGTCTCCACCTGTATTTTAGTTATGTTGAGAACGCCGCGGCAGTCGCCGCCAGAGCTGGAACTTGCTCAGAAACATGGTAGGTGGGAATGACTTTGCCCCACAAATGACTTCTTTTGCGATGTCAATACCAATTCCGGTATCCCTGCTGCATCCATGCGCCCTGGCGGCGCGCCGCGCGTTGCCGAAGCTGGCGCGTGCGCGTTGCGGGTGCTCCACAGCGGGTGTCAGGCGGCGCAGGGCGCGGCGCTGTGCGCCAGCCAGGCCATGAAGTGCGCCTGCGGCATGGGGCGGGCAAAATAGTAGCCCTGCAATTCATCGCAGCCGGCGTGGCGCAGCACGTCGGCATCGGCCGCGCTTTCCACGCCCTCGGCGGTGACCGTCAGGCCCAGGGTGTGGCCAAGGCCGATGATGGTTTTCGTCACGGCCAGATTCTGCGGCGAACCGTGGATGTCCTGCACGAAGCTCATGTCGATTTTCAGCTTGTCGAGCGGGAAGCGGCACAGGTAGTTCAGGCTCGAATAGCCGGTGCCGAAATCGTCGATCGACAGCGCAAAGCCCAGTGCCTTGATGGCGTGCAGGGTGGCGATGGTGTCGTCCACGTTGTCCATCAGGATCGATTCCGTCAGTTCGAACTCGACCTGTCCCGGCATGACGGGAAACTCGCGCAGCACTTCGCGCAAGGTGGCCACCAGGCTGCCGCTTTTCAGCTGGATCGCCGACAGGTTGATCGACACGGCGATGTCGCCCGCGCCCGCCTCGCGCCAGGCCACCTGCTGGCGGCACGCTTCGCGGATGACCCAGGCGCCGATGGCGACGATCAGGCCCGATTCCTCGGCGGCGGGTATGAAACTGTCGGGCGCGATCAGGCCGTGCTGCGGGTGCTGCCAGCGGATCAGGCTTTCCACGCCATTCAGGCGGCTGCTCTTCGCATCGATGCGCGGCTGGTAGTACAGCACCAGTTCCTGCCGTTCGATGGCGTGGCGCAGATCGCTTTCCAGGTGCAGCTGCTGCAGCTGCTGTTCCTGCATCTGCGGCGTGAACATGCGCGCGTGATCGCGCCCGCCGCTCTTGGCCTGGTACATGGCCGCATCGGCGTGGCGCATCAGGGTATCCATGTCGCCGCCGTGGTCCGGGTAGATGGCCACGCCCACGCTGCACGAGACATACAGCTCGTTGCCTTCCACCTGGTGCGGCGCGCGCATGGCGGGGATCAGCCGCGTGTCGAGCAGGGCGGCGATGGATGCGGCATCGCCGATGCCATTGAGGATGACGACGAATTCATCGCCGCCCAGGCGGCTGACGGTATCGCCTTCGCGCACCAGTTGCAGCAGGCGCGCCGACACCGATTGCAGCAGCGCGTCGCCCACGTGGTGGCCCAGCGCGTCGTTGACGTGCTTGAAGCGGTCCAGGTCGACGAACAGCACGCCCACCTTTTCGCCGCTGCGGCGCGCCTGCGCGATGGCGGCCGCCAGGCGCAGCTTCGACACGTGGCGGTTCGCCAGTCCCGTCAGCGCGTCGTGGTGGGCCATGTGCTCGATCTGCCGCTCGCTGGCCTTGCGTTCGCTGATGTCGAGCGAGCTGGCGATGAAATGCGTGGTGACGCCATCGAGGTCGCGCACGGCGTTCATCACCAGCCAGGCGGGATAGCTTTCCAGCGACTTGCGCTGCACCCGGATTTCGCCCTGCCAGTAGCCGCGCCGCGCCAGGGTCTGGCGCAGGCTGTCGAGCTGCTCGGGCGGGTTCTCCGGCGCGAGCAGGAAGGCCGGGCGCTTGCCGATCAGTTCCACCATGTCGTACAGCGAATGGCGGCGGAAAGCCTGGTTGACGGTGATGATGCGCATGCCGGCATCCATCACGATCAGGCTTTCGGCCGATGCCTCGAAGACCTTGGCCCACAATTCCAGGCGCGACTCCATCAGCTTCATCTTGTTGATCGGCGTGAAGGTCGACAGCACGGCGCGCCGGCCCTGGTAGTCGATCAGGCGCGCGGAAATCAGGGCCCAGGTGGGCGTGCCGCTGCCGCTCCAGCACACTTCGAATTCATCGACGGCGCCCAGGTCGCTCAGGCGCTGAAAGAAGCGCGAACGGGCTTGCGGGCTCATGCCGCCCACCCACGGGTCCAGTTCCAGGCCGCCCTGCCACGCGTGCGCGGCCTGGTTCGCGTGCAGCACCTGATGGTGTGGGATCGAGGTGACCATCAGCGGGATGGGAATGGCGTCGACCAGCTGGCGCTGCGCGTCGGCCGCGCTGGCGCGCGCCACCAGTTCCTGCTGCGCCATGCGCTGGAAGTCCAGCTGCTGCAGCATGGTATTGAAGGCGCTGACCAGGCGCCCCGTTTCATCTTCGCTATCCCACACGGCGCGCAGGCTATGGTCGCCCGTTTCGCGCACTTCCTGCGCCACGCGCGCCAGGCGCCGGATGGGCAGGGCGATCTGGCGCGCGACGAAAAACACCAGGCCCAATATCATCACCAGCAGCAGCACGGCCGTGCCCAGGTGCAGCCACATGCGCGTAAAGAAGCCGTCCACGCGCAGCTGGATCAGGCGGTGCAATTGGCCTTCCGCCTCGCGCCAGGCTCGCTGCAGGGCCGCGGCGGCCGTCGCATCGTGCCGCAGCAGTTCCTGCGTGCCAGCGGCTTTGCCTGGCGCGCCGGCCAGCACCTGGGTACTGGCGCGAAACTGCGCCACGGCTTGCTGCAGGGCTGCGCGCGACGCCTCCAGGTGCTGGCGCAGCAGGGGCGTGCTGGCCGCGAACGCTTCCGTGTAGTCGCTGCCGATGCCGCCCATGGTGGCGTCCATGCGCCCTTCCAGGATCAGGAACTGGGTCTGCAGGCGCTGGCGCTGCGCGCCTTCGGCCGTGGCCAGTTGCAAGGCCAGGGCGCGCGTGCTGTTGATCACTTCCAGCAGTTCCGGAAAGCGCAGGATCACCAGCGACATCGTGTAGTAGCTGTCCAGGTCCGGGTCGAGGATCAGGTTCGACTGGTTGCCCACGCGCGTGAGCAGTGCGCGTCCGGCAACGAAGGCGGGCGAGGGCGCGATGCCGTCGTCCGGAGCAGGAGGCGTGCTGCCTGACTGGCGCAGCAGGGCGGCAAATTGCGCATTCAGTTCGTCGCTGCGCATGCCGGCGCCGAAGCGGCGTTCGGCCTGCTCCACGGCGGCGGCCTGCGCGCCCGGGTGCGCCGTGCCGCGCGCCATGGGCAGCAGCGCATCGCGGATCGCGGCGATGTAGTCATTGCCCGCCATTTCCTTGCGCGAGAAATCGATGGCGATGTATTTTTCGTTGATGAGGATGCCGGAAATGAAGATCACGGCGGACAGGTCGAGCAAATAGATCAGCGCCAGCTTGCGCCCCACCGTCAATTTTCCGATCATGCGCGAGATTCTGCCCACCATGCGTGCCCCACCTTCTCGTCAGCCAAGTTTGTGTTTTCTTATGAGCAATTTCCATGCCCGAATTTACAAGCTTGCAAGGTGGATATCAGCAGTTGTTGCACCATGCGGGTGCGCGATTGGCCCCGGCGCGCGCCAATAAAAAGGGCGGCCAGCAGGCCGCCCTTGCATGCAGTCAGGCTGCGCTTACGCTTCGGCGACGCGCTTGGCGATGTGCGCCAGCGCTTCTTCCACCTGGTCGATCAGGATCAGGCACAGATCGCCTTCGCTCAAGCGCGCCAGGGCCTTGTCGATGGCGACGAATTCGCCGTTGATCTCATCGATATGGCTGGTGCGCTTGGCGCCGTTCAAACCCTGGCGCAGCAGCGCCACCACTTCGCCGTCGGCGCGGCCGCGCTGGCACTGGTCTTGGTACAGCAACACGTCGTCGAAGGCGGCGCCGAGGATTTCCGTCTGTTGGCGGATGTCTTCGTCGCGGCGGTCGCCAGCGCCGCTGATGACCACCGAACGGCGCTTGGCCGGCATGCTTTCCACGGCCTGCACCAGCGCCAGGATGGCGTCGGGATTGTGGCCGTAGTCGGCGATCAGCGTGGCGCCTTTGTAATCGAAGACGTTGAAGCGGCCCGGCGCATTGTCGGCTTCATTGGCAAAGGTTTTCAGGCCCAGCGCGATGGTTTTCCAGTCCAGGCCCACGGCCCAGGCGGCGGCCAGCGACGCCATGACGTTGTCGACCTGGAAGCCGATGGCGCCGTTGCGCGTGATCGGCACCTGCGACAGGGCGATCTCGTGGCGCTCGTTGCCTTGCGCCGCGACCAGCTTGCCGTCTTCCACGTACACGACGCGGTTGCCTTGCGCGCGGTGCGTGGCCATCACGGGATGCGTCTTGTCGGCGGCGAAGAAGGTCACCGTGCCGCTGCAATTCTTGGCCATGCGCGCCACGGCCGGATCGGTGGCGTTCAGCACGGCCACGCCGCTGTCGGCCACGTTTTGCACGATCACGCGCTTCAGGACCGCCAGGTCTTCCACGGTGGTGATGTAGTTCAGGCCCAGGTGGTCGCCGGCGCCGATATTCGTCACCACGGCGACCTGGCAGCGGTCGAAGGCCAGGCCTTCGCGCAGCATGCCGCCGCGCGCCGTCTCGAAGACGGCCGCGTCGACGTCAGGGTGCAGCAGCACGTTGCGCGCGCTGCGCGGGCCGCTGCAGTCGCCGCTGTCGATCTGGCGTCCTTCGATGTACACGCCATCCGTGTTCGTCATGCCCGTGCGCAGGCCGGAAGCCGTCAGCAGGTGGGCGATCAGGCGCACGGTGGTGGTCTTGCCGTTGGTGCCCGTGACGGCGACGACGGGAATGCGGCCATCGTCGCCTTCGGCGAACATGGCGGCGATGATGGCTTCACCGACGGGGCGCGGCTTGCCGAACGACGGCGCCAGGTGCATGCGCAAGCCCGGCGCGGCGTTCACTTCGACGATGCCGGCGTTCTGCTCTTCCAGCGGTTTCAAAATGCTGTCGGAGACGACGTCCACGCCGCAGATGTCCAGGCCCACCATGTGCGCGGCGGCGACGGCGCGCGCCGCCACTTCCGGGTGCACGTCGACGGTGACGTCGGTGGCCGAGCCGCCCGTCGACAGGTTGGCGTTATTGCGCAAGATCACGCGCTGGCCCACGGGCGGCACGGAGTCGGCCACATAACCCTGCTTGGCCAGGCTGGCCAGGGCGATGTCGTCGAAGCGGATCTTCGTCAGCGAGGTGGCGTGGCCGCTGCCGCGGCGCGGATCGAGGTTGACCTGGTCGACCAGTTCGCGCACCGTGTGCTGGCCGTCGCCCACCACTTGCGGCGGGTCGCGGCGGGCCGCTGCCACCATCTTGTTGCCGATGACGAGCAAGCGGAAATCGTGGCCCGGCAGATAGCGTTCGACGAGGATATCGTCGCGGAATTCCTGCGCCGCGAGGAAGCCGGCCGTCAGCTGTTCGCGCGTGGTGACATTCACGGTGACGCCCTTGCCCTGGTTGCCATCTTTCGGCTTGACGACGACGGGCAGGCCGATTTCGCAGGCGGCGGCCCAGGCATCGTCCGCATCGATGGCGACGCGGCCTTGCGGCACGGGCACGCCGGCCGAGTCCAGCAACTTCTTGGTCAGTTCCTTGTCTTGCGCGATGGCTTCGGCGATGGCGCTGGTGCCATCCATTTCGGCGGCCTGGATCTTGCGCTGCTTGCTGCCCCAGCCGAACGTCACCAGGCTGCCTTCGGTCAGGCGGCGGAACGGGATGTTGCGGGCCACGGCGGCGTTGACGATGGCGCCCGTCGATGGACCCAGGCGCACGTCTTCATCGAGTTCCTGCAACTGGTGCAGCGCGCCGGCCAGGTCGAATGGCGCGTCGTCGAGCGCGGCCTGGCACAACTGCTGCGCCAGGTCCAGCGCCAGGCGGCCGACGGCTTCTTCCGAGTATTCGACGACGACCTGGAAGATGCCCGTCTCCAGGGTCGGCGTGGTGCGGCTGAAGGTGACGGGGCAGCCGGCTTGCGCCTGCAGGCCCAGCGCCGCCAGTTCCAGCACTTGCGCCATCGGCGCGGCGTTGTAATTGCCCAGCGGTTGCAGCGGGCTCAGTTGCGGGAAGCGCGCGCGCAGGCGGGCTTCGAAGCCCGGCAGCTGGGCGATGTCGAGTTCCTGCGTGGTGCAGGAAACAATGGCTTCCACGGCGGTGTCGTGGCTCCAGAGGTTAGGGCCCCGCAAGGCCCGTACGCGAGATACTTCCATAATTAAACCGTAATCCTGTTGTGTTCTTGTGGGCCCGGCCTTCATGGCCGGGCTTGAGTGCTTCTTTGCCTGTGCTGTCAGTTGCCGATGCAGCCGGGGGCCGCGTCGAAGGTGCGCAGGCCGGCGCAAATCAGATCGACGGGCAGGTTCAGGGCCCAGGCGGCGGCCGCCACGGCCAGCACGCTGTCGACATTGCCGGCCGTGGCCGGTTTCAGCAGGTCCAGGCACAGCAGGACCGTTTCGATGCCGCCTTCGGCCAGCACGATGTGGTTGCCGCGCACGAACACGGCGCGCTGGCCGGCGGCCAGTTGCGCCGCGATGGCGGCCAGGCTGCCGTCCTGTGCGTACAGGGTCACCGTGCCGTCGCACAGCTCGGCCAGTTCCAGCACGTGCGCGTTGGCGGCATTGAGCACGGCCGCGCCCGTCGGCACCACCACGTCGACCTGGCTGCGCACGGCCTTGTACAGGCCCGCTTCGTCCAGCACGTCGAAATCCTTGACGCTATCGAGGCTGCCCATGTCCGTGACGACGCCGATCTGGCACTTGTCGTAGGCCAGGCCTTCGGCCAGGATCATGCGCGGATTGCTTTCGAACAAGGCCGTCTGCACGGTGCGGTTGAGCAGCAGGCGCTGGCCTGCGTCCCAGTTCACGCAATCGCTGCTGACGACGCGGCGCTGGTCCAGGTACATGCCTTCGCTGCAGACGGCGCCCGTGTGCAGGCCCGACAGGTTGAGCAGTTTGCACAGCATGCGCACGATCAGGCTGGCGCCGCGCGTGCCCGTTACGCCGATCAGCGGAATGCGGCCCGTTTCCTCGGGCGCGAACAGGTGGTCGACGATGGCCGCGCCCACAGGGCGGGGCTGGCCCACGCCCGGCTTGATATGCGCCAGCAGGCCTGGGCTGGCATTGACTTCGATGATGGCGCCGCGCTGCTCTTCCAGCGGACGCGTGATGTCCTTCGTCACCAGGTCGATGCCGGCGATATCGAGGCCCACGACCCTGGCGGCCAGCAGGGCCGCATGCACGACGGACGGATGCACGTCGTCCGTGACGTCGATGGCCACGTTGCCGTTCGGCTGGATCAGCACTTTCTGGCCCGCCTGCGGCACGGACAGGGCGGTCATGCCCTGGCGCTGCAGTTCCAGCACGATTTCGCCCGATTCGTGCGGCTTGACGGTGCCCAGCGGGAAATCCTCGCCTTCGCCGCGGCGCGGGTCGGTATTGATCTGCGTGTTCACCAGTTCCAGCACGCTGGAGACGCCGTCGCCGTCGACCCACAGGGACTCGCCCTTGGCGGCCGCGATCAGCTTGTTGCCGACCACGAGCAGACGGTGTTCGTCGCCCGTGATGAAGCTTTCCACCAGCACGGCCGAGCTGTCGCCCTTGCGCGCGGCCAGTTCATAGGCTGCCTTCACGTCCGCTTCCGTCATCAGGTTGAGCGACACCCCGCGGCCATGGTTGCCGTCATACGGCTTGACGACGACGGGCACGCCGATGTCCTGCGCTTCTTCCCAGGCCGCTTCGGCGCTGCGCACCAGGCTGCCCTCGGGAACGCGCACGCCGCACGATTTGAGCAGGAATTTGGTCAGGTCCTTGTCGCTGGCGATGCCTTCGGCAATCGCGCTGGTGCGGTCCGTTTCGGCCGTCCAGATGCGGCGCTGCGCGGCGCCGTGGCCCAGTTGCACCAGGTTGCCGTCGTTCAGGCGCAGCGAAGGGATGCGGCGCTCGGTGGCGGCATCGACGATGCTGGCCGTGCTCGGGCCCAGGCAACGCGCGTCGACCATGTCGCGCAGGGGCGCCAGGGCCGCTTCCAGGTCGTAGGCTTCATCGTTGATGGCAGCCATCAGCAGTTCGCGCGCGGCGGCCAGGGCGGCGCGGCCCACGTGCTCTTCGCGCGTGCGGAAGGCCATCTTGTAGACGCCGCGCTGGCTGGTCGAGCGCGTCTGGCCGAAGCCCGTGCGCATGCCTGCCAGGTTTTGCAGCTCCAGTACCACGTGTTCGAGGATGTGGGCCGACCACGTGCCTTCGCGCAGGCGCTCGAAAAAGCCGCCCCGTTCGCCCACGCCGCAGCGGTGCTCGATCATGCCGGGCAGCCACGCCACCAGGCGCTCGTACAGGCCGGGCAGGGTATTCGATGGATAGTCTTCCAGTTCGCCGATGTCGACCCAGGCTTCAATCACCGGGCGGTAAGTCCAGATGTTGGGGCCGCGCAAATGGGTGACGCGGGCAAATTCGATGTTCTTCTTCTTGATCATGTAAGTGGTTTCTTGATAACAAGCCAGGCGTCTGGGCGCCAGATACTTTATGTTGGCTCTACAGAGTCTTTTCAGGCTCGTGCTTGGTTCTTTATCCCGGGTATGCGCAGTGTGCCACTTTTAGCGGCCTCTTGTCGCGTTTGCTTCTCGTATTCTGCTGGTGTTGTCATTCTAATTGTTACTAATTGTTGCCATACTTGTTATAAAGATACCGACTCTGCTCAAAGCTGGAGCATTTGCGCAACAGCAGGCTGTTGTATACTTGCTCCCGTACGACGGCCGCTCATTTTTTTGCGCCGTTTTGCCATCATTCATTACCGGCAGGCATCCATTCGATACAATACAGGAAATTGCCACTGGTGCATCCACCTCGCCATCGCGCAGTACACAAACATTGATCGGGCGTCTGCCCCATCCCCCAAATCCCGCCCTGAAGGGCTTGGCCTCGAGCCGGAGTATGCTTTACGATGACAACTGAACTGAGTGTTCCTGCAACAACTATTCCCCTCACCTCGCTGCCGCAACACTGGCTGGCGGAAGTGGAGAGCAACCTTTCTCCAGGGGAGAACGTTTTAAGTAGCGTTGAGGTTGACCTCGATGCGCGATTACGTTTCACAAAAGGCATAATTGTTGTCACCGAGAAGCGTTTACTGGCCCGTTCACCGGGCGATACCGCGTGGAAAAGCTGGTCTTTCCGCCCTGGATTGCGCCTGACGCACCATGACCACGCCGGTGTCGGCCACCTGGAACTGTTCGACGACCACGGCCGCCTGGCGTCGTGGCGCTTCACGTTGGGCCAGAACCTGCATGCGATCCGCGTGCTGGAGCAGTTCGTCGAGCGCCTCGACAGCCACCTGACGGGCCAGCCCGTGCTGGAAGCGGAGCAGGAAGTGTGTCCCAGCTGCAAGGCGCCTTTGGAGCCGGAGCAGGAAGAATGCCCGATCTGCGCCAAGGTGCTGCACACGCCGCCGTCGACCTGGACCCTGTTCCGCCTGTGGCGCTTCGCCCATCCCTACCGTGGCCAACTGGCGCTGGGCTTCATGCTGATGCTGCTGAGCACGGCCGCGCACATGATTCCGCCCTACCTGACGGCACCGTTGATGGACAATGTGCTGATCCCGTATCAGAACGGCAAGCATATCGACCCGTGGCTGGTGGTGTACTACATGAGCGGCTTGCTGGGGTCGGCCCTGCTGGCCTGGCTGCTGGGCTGGGGCAAGACCTATGTGCTGGCCCTAGTGTCCGAACGCATGGGCGCCGATTTGCGCTCGGCCACGTATGAGCACCTGATGAAACTGTCGCTGGAATTTTTCGGCGGCAAGCGTACGGGCGACCTGATGGCGCGCATCGGCAGCGGCAGCGACCGCATCTGCGTCTTCCTGTCGCTGCATTTGCTCGATTTCGCTTCCGACGTGCTGATGATCATCATGACCGGTGTCATTTTGTGGTCGATGAACCCGTGGCTGGCCATCATGACCCTGGCGCCGCTGCCCTTCATCGCCTGGATGATCCACCTGGTGCGCGACCGTTTGCGCACGGGCTTTGAAAAGATCGACCGCGTGTGGAGCGAAGTGACCAATGTGCTGGCCGATACCATCCCCGGCATCCGTGTCGTGAAGGCGTTTGCGCAGGAAAAACGCGAAGCGGCCCGCTTCCGCGACGCCAACGCGCACAACCTGGCCGTCAATGACAAATTGAACAAGGTCTGGTCGCTGTTTTCGCCGACCGTCTCCTTCCTGACGGAGATGGGTTTGCTGGTCATCTGGTGCTTCGGCATCTGGCAGCTGTCGCGCGGCGAAATCACCGTCGGCGTGCTGACCGCCTTCATCGCCTACAGCACGCGTTTCTATGGCCGCCTCGATTCCATGAGCCGCATCGTCTCCGTGACGCAGAAATCGGCGTCGGCCGCCAAGCGCATCTTCGACATCCTCGACCACGTGTCGAGCGTGCCGGAACCGGCGCAACCGGTCAAACTGGAGAAGATCGAAGGACGCATCGACTTGCGCGAAGTCGGTTTCCGTTATGGCAACCGCGCCGTCAACCGCGGCATCACCCTGAACATCAAGGCGGGCGAAATGATCGGCCTGGTGGGCCACAGCGGCTCGGGCAAGAGCACCCTGGTCAACCTGATCTGCCGTTTCTATGACGTGTCGGAAGGCGCGATCTTGCTCGACGGCGTAGACATCCGCTCGTTCGCCGTGTCCGACTATCGCCGCAACATCGGCCTGGTGCTGCAGGAGCCGTTCCTGTTCTTCGGCACCATCGCGGAAAATATCGCCTACGGCAAGCCGCACGCGACGCGCCAGGACATCATCGCCGCCGCGCGCGCCGCGCATGCGCACGAATTCATCCTGCGCCTGCCGCAAGGCTACGATTCGATGGTGGGCGAGCGTGGCCAGGGCTTGTCCGGCGGCGAACGCCAGCGCATCTCGATCGCCCGCGCCCTGCTGATCGACCCGCGCATCCTGATCATGGATGAAGCGACATCGTCGGTCGACTCGGAAACGGAAAAAGAGATCCAGAAGGCGCTGGACAACCTGGTGCAGGGCCGCACGACGATCGCCATCGCGCACAGGCTGTCGACCCTGCACCGGGCCGACCGCCTGGTGGTGCTGGACCGCGGCCAGGTCGTCGAAGTGGGCAGTCACGATGAACTGATGGCGAAAGAGGGCGCCTATTTCCGCCTCTATGAAGCACAGGCGCGCAACAACGAACTCGCCCTGGATGACAAGGAATAAGCATGGCCAGTACAACTTTTACATTAAGCCGCGACAGCTTCGGCAAGCTGGTGATGACGGACGCGGACGGCCAGGTCTTTGAGGGCGTGGCGCCCGTGCGCGCCTTCCCCATCCAGTCGCCCGACGAAGGCATTTCGCTGGTGCTGGGCAATGGCAAGGAAGTGGCGTGGATCGACCGCATCGACGCCTTGCCGGAGCCGGCGCGCAGCCTGCTGCAGGAAGAGCTGGAAGGGCGCGAATTCATGCCCGAGATCGCGCGCGTGAAAAGCGTTTCCAGCTTCGCCACGCCGTGCACCTGGTACGTCGATACGGACCGGGGCGAGACGCAATTCGTGCTCAAGGGCGAGGAAGACATCCGCCGCATCGGCGCGACGTCGCTCTTGATCGCCGACAACCACGGCATCCACTTTTTGATCCGCGACATGTTCGGTATCGACAAGAACACGCGCAAGATACTCGACCGCTTCCTGTAGGCGCCAGATCTGTCCGAAAGCCGCTGCCTGCAGCGGCTTTTTTTTCGCCTGCCGGACATGAAAAAAGCCGCATAAGAATGCGGCTTTCGAGGGCAGTGCCGGCAGCCCGTTTCAGGCTGCCGGCAATGGCGTGAGATTACATGAACTTGTAGCCTGCACCGATGTAGAAGTAACGGCCGCGCGCGTTGTACAGCTGGGCAAAGCCCAGGGTGCCGTACTGGTTGGTGGCACCCGTCGCGCTAAACGGTGGCATCTTGTCGAACAGGTTCTTGATGCCGGCCGTGAAGGTCAGGTTTTGCATCGCCACGTACTGGCCCGTCAGATCCACTTCGGTGTGCGAAGGAATCGTGCGGGTGCCAGGCTTGATTTCGTCGCGGCGCAAGTCCGAGTCGATCATGTCGCCCGTCGTGCGGATGACCAGGGAACCGGACATATTGTCCTTTTCCAGGCTGGCCGTGAAGGTGTTGCGGTACTTCGGATTCATGAACGTCTTCAGCGTGCTTTGCACCGGATCGGTTTCCGTATCCTGCGTTTCCATGCGGGTGTAGATGGTGGACGCATTGCGGATCGTGAATTTGCCGAACATCGTTTGCGGCGAGGTGTAGCGCAGGTCCGTATCGAAACCGCGCACTTCGGTGGTGGCCAGGTTCTGGTTGTTCAGCAGGATGCGGGCGTCGCCATTCTTGATTTCGACGTTGCCGCGCTCGATGGCCTTCAGTTCCGACAGGGTGCCGATTTCGTTCTTCTTGTCGATCTTGAAGTAATCGATGCTGACCGTCAGCGAGTTCACTGGCGAGAACACCATGCCCAGGTTGTAGGTCTTGCCCGTTTCCGGTTTCAAGTCCTTGTTGGAACCGGTGACCAGGTAGTAGGAGAAGGTTTGGCAATTGCCGGCAATCGATGGGAAGGCTTTGCAGATATCCGCATCGCTGGTCGTGTTGGCGCCCGCATCGACGCCGCCGAACATCTGTTTCAGCGATGGCGCCAGGTAGCTGCCCGCATACGAGCCGCGGAACATCAGGTTGTTCAGAGGCTGGTAGCGCAAGGCCAGTTTCGGGCTGGTCTTGCTGCCGACATTCGAGATGTCGTCATAGCGCAGGGCGACTTGCGCTTCGACGTTTTTCAGGAACGGAATCGACAGTTCGCCGAAGATGCCCTTGGAATTGCGGTCCGCCTTGACGGCAGCCTGCTGGATGCTGCCGAAGACCAGGTCGTCGATCTGGTTCTGGTCAGGCTGATCGCTCAGCGTTTCCTTGTTGTACGACACGCCGACGGCGTAAGCCATCGCGCCGCCTGCCAGGTCCATGATCGGCGCGGAAGCCTTGGCATTGAAGAAGGTCAGTTCCGACTTGCCGGCGCGCGTAGGCGTCAGGCGAATCTTGTCGACGGCTGCCTGGGGATTGTCGGTGCGGGTTGGATCGATCGAACCATTCTTGATCGCTTCGTTGAACAGCTCGGATTGCGCGTAGTTCGAATCACGGTTGGTGGCCTTGCTCACGCCCTTGCCGATGGCGACGTCCCAGTCGATGCCGCGCGTCGTGCCTTCCAGGCCCGTCGAGAACTGGGTCATCGTGCCCTTGCGGTTGGTCTGGCGCGGGCCCATTTGCATGAAGCGGCCGGCAACGGTTTTGCCATTAACCATGAAGTTGCCAGGCGCAGGCTGGGACGAGAAGTCGTCCTTGCTTTCGGAATAGGTAAATTCCGCAAACGCGCGGATGCTGTCGCTGATTTTCAGGCTGCCGATCAGCATGCCGCTGGCGCGATCGGCGCCGTTGGTCGAGGTCAGCAAGGTCTTGTTGACGTCAAAACGGCAGCCGTTCGGGCTGACATCGCCCGCCGGGCAAGGCACCAGGGTGGTGCCGCCTACGTTGCCGCTAGGGTGGAAGCCGCTGCGGCCATCGGGACCGCCAAAGCGGCGGAAGTCGGCCGAACTGGTCAGGTCGCGGTCCTTGCGGTAGATCGGGTCGCGCTTGAACACGTCGACCGTGGCCAGCACGTTGAAGCCCTGGGTGTCATAGTCGCCAAAACCGTAGACGAGGTTGGCCGTCTTTTCCTTGGCGTCCGAGCGCGAGCTTTGGCCGTAGCTGGTTTTCGCTTCCAGGCCCTGGTAATTCTTTTTGGTGATGAAGTTCATCACGCCAGCCACGGCATCGGCGCCATAAATGGCGGAACCGCCGTCCTTCAGGATTTCAATGCGTTCCAGCGCGCTCAGCGGGATGGCGTTGACGTCGACTGCGGCACCGGCGCCCGAACCGTCAGCCAGCGCATTGGTCGGCAGGCGGCGGCCGTTCAGCAGGATCAGCACGTTGCGCTCGCTCAAGCCGCGCATCTTGATGTTGGTGGTGCCGGAGCCGGAAGGCGAGCTGGCGCTCAGTTCGCCCTGGTCGTTGATGTCGATGGAGGCCAGGTTGCGCACCAGTTCGGCGACACTGGTGGCGCCCGTGCGCTCGATGTCTTTCTTGCTATAGATTTCCACTGGCGCGGCGGTTTCGGCATCCACGCGCTTGATGGCGGAGCCGGTCACGACCACGCGTTGCAATTTCTCGTCAGCCTTGGCTTCCTGTGCCTGGGCGGCCTGGTGCATGAAACCGGCGCCCATCATCAAGGTGCCTGCGAACATCATGCGCAAGGATTTGCTTAATTTCTTTTCAATCATTGTCTGTCCTCCAACTAGGAAACTTTAGTTTCCTTAGGGTTTTATTTAGCTATTTGAAATTTTTTCAAAATGACCATGTTTACAAATTTAGTATTTTAAATTTGCAATTCATCAGACCATTTTTTGATCTTGGCTGTCAAGAACTGCCGGATATTTGTGCATGCGCATGGCACGCGCAAGAGTGAAGAGGTATGAATTTTATTTGTGGCGAGCAGGAAAGTGTTAAATTCGAATTGTTAAATTAATTAAATTTGCCAATTGGAAAAAATGTCGTTGAAAGTTTGGTGTTAGTCAGGTACCTGTCTAGACAGCTGTTGTTTTTTTGTGACGATATGGACGCCCGATACGGTGACGCGAACGGCGTTGCCGAGGGCGGGGCGCCGGGCAAAAAAAAGCCGCCCGGCGTGGGCGGCTTGCATGAGAAGTGCGGAATTTACTGAAATGCCACTTCCGCAAAACTGCGCAATTTCCGGCTGTGCAGCCGGTCCACGCCCTGGCGGCGCAGCAGTTCCACGGCGCGGATGCCGATGCGCAGGTGCTGGTCGACCCGTTCGCGGTAGAAGTGGTTGGCCATGCCGGGCAGCTTGATTTCGCCGTGCAGCGGCTTGTCGCTCACGCACAGCAGGGTGCCGTAGGGGACGCGGAAACGGAAGCCGTTGGCGGCGATCGTCGCGCTCTCCATGTCCAGCGCGATGGCGCGGCTCTGGCTGAAACGGCGCTCCGGCGTGCGCTGCGGCAGCAGTTCCCAGTTGCGGTTGTCCGTGCTGGCCACCGTCCCCGTGCGCATGATGTGTTTCAGGTTATGCCCCGTCAGCTGGGTGATTTCCGCCACGGCCGTTTGCAGCGCCTGCTGGATTTCCGCCAGCGGCGGGATCGGCACCCACAGCGGCAAGTCTTCGTCGAGCACGTGGTCTTCGCGCACATACGCATGCGCCAGCACGTAGTCGCCCAGGCTTTGCGTGGTGCGCAAGCCGGCGCAATGACCGAGCATCAGCCAGGCGTGCGGGCGCAGCACGGCGATATGGTCGGTGATGGTCTTCGCGTTCGCCGGTCCCACGCCGATATTGACCATGGTGATGCCGCTGCCGTCCGCGCGCAGCAGGTGGTAGGCGGGCATCTGCGGCAGGCGCGGCGGCGCGGCGCCCAGCGCATCCTCGCTTTCGACCGTCTGGCCGACCCGGCGCGTGACCACGTTGCCCGGTTCGACAAAGGCGATATAGCCGTCGTCGTCCGAGGGCGCGCTGGCGTCGGGCGCGCGGTCCATCATGGCGTGGCCGAGGCGGATGAATTCATCGATGTAGAACTGGTAATTGGTAAACAGGACGAAGTTCTGGAAGTGCTGCGGCGAAGTGCCGCTGTAGTGGCGCAGGCGCTGCAGCGAGTAATCCACGCGCGGCCCCGTGAACAGGGCCAGCGGCTGCGCTTCGCCATGCGCCGGTTCATGCGTGCCGTTGGCGATGCCGTCGTCCATGGCCGACAGGTCGGGCAGGTCGAACAGGTCGCGCATGGCCAGGCGGCGGCCCGCATCCATATTGCCCTCGATATGGTCATGCTCGGCGAACGAGAAATGCACGGGGATCGGCTGGGCGCTCACGCCCACTTCCAGGTGCACTTTCTGGCCGCTGTTATGGTTTTTCAGCAGCAGGGTGAACTGGTCGAGATAATAGTCGCCGAACAGGTCGGGGCGCGTCAGGGTGGTTTCAAACACGCCGGGGCCGGCGACAAAACCGTAGGCCAGCGGCGAGTCGGCGCGCGCCACGGTGTCCGTCTGGATGCGCACGAACGGGTAGCAGGCACGCACTCTTTCGTGCATGTCTTCGCCGGCGACAAAGCGCTGCAGCGCATCGCGCAAGTGTTCGATGCTGCTGCGGTAAATGGCTTGCACTTGGGCCAAAGCCATGCGTGGATCGTCGAAGCGGGAGGAGGCGATGAAGGGGGGCGTAAGCAAGCGGATTCTCCTTGTGGCGGTTCGTGCATACCATTGTAAGGCAGCAAGGCAACTCTTGTTTGTCCCGTCTTCGCCGAACGGGAGCGCTTGACGGATTCAAATAGAATCTGTATTCTATTTGAATGGTCAGACTAGCCAAATTCAACGAAAACAACTTCATCGACAGCGCGATTGCCGTCGCCGCCCAGTGCGGCGTGGGTGCCGTCTCGATGGCCGCCATCGCCGTCAAGGCCGGTGCGCCCATCGGTTCCGTGTATCACCGCTTCGATTCGCGCAACGCCATCCTGGCGCGCGCCTGGCTGCGCGTGAAAAGCGACTTCCGCGAGGAAGTGGCCAGCCGCTGGCTCGGCGGCGACACCTGGGCCGGCGTGCACGGCTTGCTGGACTGGTGCCGGCGCAAGCCCGTGTATGCGCGCTTCCTGCTGCAATGCGCGGACAGCCCCGATTTCAGCAGTGGCCTCAGCGAGGAATTGCTGGCCGCCGTGGAAGAAGAGCAGGCCGCGCTCGACGCCTGCTTCGTGCGCTGCGCCGAAGCCATGCCCGCCACCACGGAGCTGGACCTCGATCACATGCTGCTCAAATTCGTCCTGATCGACGCCCCCGTGGCCGTCGTCAAGCCTTATCTGACCCAGGAGCGGCCGATCCCGGCCAGCGTCGACGCCATGCTGCGCGCCTCGCACGATGCCGTGCGCGGCTGGGCTGCCCACACCACACACTAACCAAGAAGAAAACCATGCGCTATTCCACCCAGCTTGAACACGGCAAGAAAATCCCCCTGCACGACGAAGAAGGTTTCATCGGCATGCGCGCGGCCGGCCGCATCGCCGCCGACACGCTCGACTACATCGCGCCTTTTGTCAAGCCTGGCGTCTCGACGGCCAAACTCGACGCCCTGTGCGAAGAATTCATGCGCGCCGCCGGCGCCATCCCGGGCACCATCGATTACCACGGCTACAAGCACGCCAGCTGCATCTCCGTCAATCACGTGGTCACGCACGGCATCCCGTCCGAGACCAAGATCCTGAAAGTGGGCGACATCCTCAACATCGACGTGACGCCAAAATTCAACGGCTGGTTTGGCGATACCAGCCGCACCTTCAAGGTGGGCGCCGTCTCCATCCTGGCCAACCGCCTCGTCAACACCGCGTATGACGCCATGATGGCCGGCATCCACACCGTGCGACCCGGGGCTACCCTGGGCGACGTGGGCGCCGCCATCGAGGCGGTGGCCAAGGCACAGGGTTTTTCCTCCGTGCGCGATTTCTGCGGCCATGGCGTGGGCCAGGTCTTCCACGACACGCCGCAAGTGCTGCACTATGGCCGCGCCGGCACGGGCATCGTGCTGGAACCAGGCATGATCTTTACCATCGAACCGATGCTCAACGTGGGTAGCTACCAGGTCAAGGTTCTGCCGGACAAATGGACGACGGTGACGAAAGACCGTTCGCTGTCGGCGCAGTTCGAACACTCGCTGGCCGTGACGGAAACGGGCTTTGAAATTTTCACGCTGACCGGTTCGACCGAGCCGCTGGTGTAAGCATGGATGCGGCGCGCCGGCAGCAGCTCACCGATATCGTCGCCGCGAAAGCCGGCGTGGATGTCGCCTGCGCGGCGCGCCACCTGGCGCTGCACGATGACGACGTGGCGGCCGCCCTGCGCGGCATCGACGCCGAACGCTACACGCTCACGCAGCGCCTGCTGAACAAGTACCGGCGCGATCCGGAAGACGCGCTGCAGCACGTGGCGCTGGCCGTGCTGCAGCACGAAGACATCCGCAGCGACAGCGTGCTGCGCGCCGAACGCATCGCGGCCCTGGCGCCGGAAGTGGCATGCGTGCTCGCGCTGGCCGAGTGGCTGGCCTATGTGGACTGGGAAGGCTTTGACAGCGCCCTGTACATGAATATCGATGCCGTGGCGGCGATCATCGCCGGTGCATTGGGCCTGCCCGAGGTGGCTGCCAACCTGCTGCAGGCGCGCGATGACGCCGTGTTTGAAACGCAGCGCCCCGCGCTGGCGACAGCGGCCCTGCTGTTCGTGGAACGCCACATCGCGCTCTTTCCCTGATAGCGGCGGGCGTCTTACAATGGCGGCAAGCACTGTTGCCCCATTTTGAAGACTTCCGCATGAGCGATTTTCCCGAAGATATCTACACCGAGCCGTCCGCCGACGTGCATACCCTGAACAACCTGGGCCCGTTGATGGGCATGGCCGGCATCTGGACAGGCACGCGCGGCCTGGACGTCAAGCCGAAAGCGGATGGCCCGCGCAAGCAGGCATTCGTCGAGCGCATCGAACTGCAGCCGATCGACCCCGTCACCAACGGCCCACAGCTGTTCTACGGCCTGCGCTACTACATCCACATCACCAAGCCGGATCAAGTGAAAACCTATCATGAACAGGTCGGCTACTGGCTGTGGGAGCCGGCCACGGGCGCCGTGATCCAGACCCTGGCCATCCCGCGCGGCCAGATCGCCATGGCGTCGGGCACGACGACGGCGGACGCCACCAGCTTCGAACTGGTGGCCAAGCGCGATTCGACGGCCTACGGCATCTGCTCGAATCCCTTCCTCGAACACGCGTTCACCACCGTCGAATACCGCATCAAGGTCGATATCCACGCCGATGGCACCTGGGGCTACGACGAGGACACGGTCATGCTGATCCGCGGCAAGGACGAGCCGTTCCACCACACGGACCGCAACCTGCTGACCAAAGTCGGCGAGCCGACGCCGAACCCGATGGCCTTGCAGGCGCTGGCGGCGGTGTAAAAATCAAAAAGCGGCGACTTTTTCCGCCGCTCTGCTGGAGCGCCTGAAAAATGCTCAGGGCTAGGCGCGTTGCCGCAGGCAGTACGAACGTACGGCCAGGCAACGCAACAACGCCATGGGCTTTTTCTCAGGTGCTCCTTAAGGCTGTCCCTGGGCCACGGCCTTGACCGCGCGCTCCTCGCCCATGGCGGCGGCGATCTTCCAGCGCTGCATGGCGCTGGCGCGGTCGGGGCGTTTTAAGCCAGCGCCTTCCCAGTCCATCAGTCCCAGGTTGTAGATGTCGCCCGCGCTGCCCTTGTCGGCGGCCAGGGTGAACCATTTGCGCGCTTCCTTGTGATTGACGGGAATCTGGTAGCCGCGCACGTGGTACAGGCCCAGCAAATGCATGGCTTGCGCATTGCCCTTGTTCGCGGCCTGTTTCAGCAGGTCGAGTCCGCGCGCCATGTTGCGCGGTTCCTGCCAGCCTTCGGCCAGCATCACGCCTTTCGCCGTCAGCGCATAGCTGTCGTTCTTCACGAGGCCCTTGCCGATCAGGGGCTTGGCGGCCAGCTGGCGCGCTGCGCGCTGCTGCGCCGTCGGTGCCGTGACGGGGCCGGGCTTGCCTTCGCCCATCAGCAGCATCCAGCCATACAGGCCATACGCGCCGGCGTCGCCCTTGCCGACCAGGCTTTCCAGCATGGCCAGCGCCTGCGCCTTGTCGCCATTTTCGTACAGCTTGACGGCTTTGGCGCTGCTTGCGTCCGGCGGCACGGCGGCCGGCGCATGGGGCGCGACAGGCACGGACGCCATGGCCGCCTGCGGCGGCGCAGAAACCGGGCGCACGCGCACAGGCAAGCCATAGCTGGCGGCCAGCACGGCCAGGCTGGCGGGAACGAGGATCAGCACGTGCGCCAGTTGGTTGCGGCGGCCCTTGCCGGCGATGCCCATGGCACGCTCGGCTTGCTGCTCGCCGCCCAGCGCCTCGCTGAGCACGGCCTTCACCTTGCGGTTGAACAGCCAGTAGCCGGCGCCCGTGACGAGCATGCCGGCGAGGGCGGCGGCACCGCGACCGGCGAAGAACCAGGTGGCGATGGCGGCGGCCAGGGCAGCCAGCGCGCTTTTCCACCAGAATTGCTTGGCCAGCCGCGTGTAGACTTGGCGCAGGGCGCCGAGCACGCAGGTGCGCACATTGTTTGCATAGTCGGCGGAGACGACATCGACGTGCGCGTGGTCCGCGTCGCCGCTGAGGACCGATTCGATCACGTCCGCATTCAGTTCCGAGGCGGCCACGTCGCGCAGCGGCGTCAATAAACCCTGCACGTGGGCCGAGAACAGGCCGTCGTCGGCGCTGCCGGCCAGCGCGTCGCTGAGCGCCTTGAGGTCGCCGCGCAGCAGCTTTTCCACGATGTCGTCCAGGGTCAGCCAGCGCAGATCCGTGCCATACGCGACCAGGTGGTGCTTTTCCCCGTTGCACGATGCGTCCAGGCGCACGATGCGCAGTTTGCCGCCATACAGGGCGTCGACTTCCTGCGGCTGGTCTTCATTGTAAATGCTCACTTTCGCCAGGGCCAGGCCGCTGGCAATGGCTGCCAGTGAGTGCACGCTTTCCTTGTCGCGGATGCGGCGCGCGTCGTCGGGCGCCTGCTTGGGCAGGTTGACGCTGTAGCCTGGCGCCACGTGCACGTCGACCCAGGCCGCCTTGCCCACCTTGCCGGAACCGTCGCACGGGTTGCAGCGCAAGTCGCCCACGCCGCTGCAGGTGCGGCAGGTAATACTGCCGCTGGCGCGGCAGGTGCCGCAATTGATGTTGCCGGAGCCGTGGCAGGTGCCGCAACTGACCTTGCCAAAGCTGCAATGGTAGCAAGAGCGGTATTCGGTGCGGTACTGGGGCCGCGTTTCGCTGTGGTAGCTGGTGTGCGAGCTGCCGTTGCTGTAGGTGGTAGTGGGCACTTGCACCGTGATGTAATCGGTGACTTGCTCGGACACCGTGCCGCTGCCGCTGCAATACGAGCACGACACCTTGCCGCTGCCGTAGCAGCCATACGCGTCGCAGCTGACGGTGCGCCCGCCGTGGCAGTTCCAGCAGGTTTCCGTCGTCGCGCCGTGGCAGGTGTGGCAGGCGATGCGGCCGCGGCCGGTGCAGGCGCTGCAGGTGTCGAGGTGCCAGTACTTGACGGCGTGCGGCAGGTAGACGCCCGCTTCGACGCCATTGTAGGCCTGGCCCGCCTGGCGCAAGGCATTGTCCAGCTTCCCTGCGGCGCAGCGCAGCCGTTCCTTCTCCTGCGCGTGAGCGAGCGCTCCCACCTCGTGCGAGCCGCAATGGCAGTCATTGCCCGCTGGCGTGAAATAGCCATTGATGACGCGCTGCTCGAAGCGCGCCTCCAGCGCGTAGTTCGCTTGCAGGGAAAAATCCTGCAGCACGTCTTCTTCGCCCAGCGGCGTGATGTCGTGCGGCTCGAAACGCGTCTTGTCCTGCACCAGGGTGCGCAGCTTGCCCAGCACGCTGGGTATCTCTTCCTTGTCCAGGCGGATGGGCGCAGGCGCCGTCACGGTCGATGCTGGCGCGTCGGGCAGGTCGCTGCTGCCGGCAGTATCGGTGGCCGTCTCGGTGCTGGGGTTCATGCGCGTCCTTTTGCTCTCTGGAAAGATGTTTGAATTTTAGCATCCCCATATGACAAACCGGCCCCGCTTTTTCAGCGCAGGCCGCGGCGAAACTGGTCGGGCGTGCCGCCGCTTTGCCGGCGGAACATGGCGATGAAGGCCGAGGCCGTGCTGTAGCCCAGTTCCAGCGCGATCGCCTGCACGGTGTCTCCCCGTTCCAGCAGCGGCAGGGCCGCCAGGAAGCGCTGGCGCTGGCGCCATTCGCCGAACGGCATGCCCAGTTCGCGCTGGCAGCGCCGGGCCAGCGTGCGCTCGGTAACATGCAATTGCGCGGCCCACTCTGCCAGTGAGCGGTTACTGCCGGGATCAAGCTGCAGGGCCGCCAGCAGCGCCGCGATGACGGGCTCGTCGCTGCCGGGCAGGTAGTTGCGGCTGCACGGCGCCAGCTGCAACTGGTCGACCAGCACTTGCGCCAGGCGCTGGTCGGCCTCGGTGGCGGGCGTGGTGACGCCCCGTTCGGCAAAGTCGCCGAGGATGGCTTTCAGCAAGGCACTCAATACCAGCGCGCATGGCTGCGCCGGCAGCTGCGCGCACAGGCTGGCGTCGATGTAGGCCGAGTGAAACACGACATCCTGGCGGATATAGCCGTCGTGCAAGGTCTCGGGCGGTATCCACACGGCGTACTGGGGCGGCGACAGGTAGCGCTGGCCCGCCACCATGATTTCCATCACGCCCGTGGAGCAATACGTGAGCTGCCCCCACGGATGGCTCTGGTAATCGAATTGCTGGTGCGCGTGATAGTCGTCGAGGCGGAAATACACGGGATAGGGCAGGGCGTCGGAAACTGCGGGGAAATGCTGGTTGCTGGCCATCGTGTCTTTGTCCGGTTCTTCGCATCGTTTGTCCGGTTTTCATTATATCCATGGAATCGGCCCATGCGAAAATGGCGGTCTTGAATATTGGAGTTCTTTGCATGCAAACCAGGCATTACCTGTTTCCCGTGATCGCCGTGCTGATCTGGGCCATCAATACCATCGTCAGCAAGATGGCCGTGGGCGTGATCGATCCGGCCGCCATCTCGTTCTATCGCTGGCTGCTGGCCGGCGTGCTGCTGGCGCTCGTGTTTGCACGCGGCGTGTGGAAGCAGCGGGCCGTGGTGCAACCGTATCTGGGGAAATTGTTCGTGCTGGGCATGCTGGGCATGGTCATGTACCAATGCCTCGCCTACATCGCCGCGCAAACGACGACGGCCACGAACATGGGCATCCTGGCATCCATGATGCCCTTGCTGGCCGTGGGCCTGTCCGTGCTGTTGTTGAAAGAGGCGCCTACCGTGGGCGGCGTGTTCGGCGGTATCGTATCGCTGCTGGGACTGGGCTATCTGCTCAGTCATGGCGATCCGGCCGCCCTGATTTCCCATGGCGCGGCCGTCGGCGACGCCCTGATGCTGCTGGCGTGTCTGTCGTATGCGGGCTATGGCGTGCTGCTCAAGCGCTGGAAGATTCCCCTGAATAACTGGCACTCCCTGCTGATCCAAGTGTGGTGCGCTGTGCCCGTGCTGTTCGTGTATTACCTGAGCCAGTCCGCGCCGCCCGTCACCGGCGCCGGCCTGCCGCTGGTGCTGTTTGCCGGCATCCCCGCGTCCATCATCGCGCCGTTCTTGTGGATGCATGGCCTGGCCAAGCTGGGACCGAGCCGCGCCACGACCCTGATGAATCTGCTGCCCGTGTTCACGGTGATCATCGCCATGCTGTTCCTCGGTGAAACCTTGCACAGCTACGATGTGATCGGCGGCGGCGTGACCCTGCTGGGCGTGGTGATGGTGCAAACCCTGAAGCGCCCGCTGCGCCGCGCCAAAGCCTAGTTTCTTTGCTATGCTGGCGTTTTGAACAAGGAGGCGGCATGCACAGCATCGATACCCTCGATACCCTATTAAGCGAACTGGAAGCATTCGGCAACGCCAATGATGCGGCGCATGTGGAGCGGGCCAGCCGCATGCTCAATATCACGCGCGACACGGGCGAATTGCTGGCCGTGCTCGTGCATGCGCGCGGTGCGCGGCGGGTGCTGGAAATCGGCACCTCGAACGGTTATTCCACCCTGTGGCTGGCGCGCGCGGTACAGGCGCTGGGCGGCAGCGTGGTGACGGTGGAAAAGGCGCAGGACAAGTTCGACATGGCGCATGCCAACTTTGCGCGCGCGCAATTGCAGGGGGTGATCGGGCAATTGCTGGCGGACGCGGGCGACGTGCTGCGCGATGCGGCGGACGGCGCCTACGATTTCATCTTTCTCGATTCCGCGCGCCAGCAATATGAGTCCTGGTGGCCGCAGCTGGACCGCGTGCTGGCGGCCGGCGGCGTGCTGGTGGTCGACAACGCCAGCTCGCACTACGCGGACATGGCCGGCTTTGTCGAGACCATCCGCGCCGACAGCCGCTACACGGCGTGCCTGGCGACGGTCGGCAAGGGCGAATTCATCGCCGTCAAGGCGGGTAACTAACTACTTATTTACCCGGCAACGATGGACGCTTCCAGCACGCGCACCAGCGATTCGACGCCTTGCGCGTCGACATCATCGAAGCGGCCGACCAGCGGGCTGTCGAGGTCGAACACGCCGATGATCTGGCCGTTCGCAAACACGGGCACGACCAGTTCCGAACGGGAATTCACGTCGCAGGCGATGTGGCCAGGAAATGCGTGTACGTCCTGCACGACGATGGATTTGCCTTCGACCACGGTGGTGCCGCACACGCCGCGCCCCTTCTTGATGCGGATGCAGGCGGGCTTGCCCTGGAACGGCCCCAGCACCAGTTCCTCGCCTTTGAGGAAATAAAAGCCGGCCCAGTTGAGGCCCGGCATGGTGTTGAAGACCAGCGAACTGAAGTTGGCTGTGTTGGCGATGAAATCGCTTTCGCCCGACAGCAAGCCTTGCAGCTGCGAACGCAGGTCCGCATACATGGCTTGCTTGGCTGCGGGGGTATCGGTGCCGTAGGCGGCGTCGCTGATGGTAAACGTCATGGTCGTGGTGGCGCTCGAAAATGGGGAAGGCGCCATGGTAGCGCGTCTGGCGCATCCGCGCGCGGCCTTTACTTTTTCAGATGCTCTTGCGCCAGCTGGCGCAGCAGGGGCAGGGCCGCATGGCCATGGTCTTCTTGCCAGGCCAGGCCGATGCCGGCCGCCAATTCCTCGCCTTCCACCAATTGCCGGTAGACCACGCCATCGAGGCGCAATGCGCGGAACGAGTCGGCCAGCAGGGCCATGCCCTTGCCGGCCGCCACGTCGCCGAGCAGCACATGGTGGTCGGGCGCTTCGCGCAGGAAAACCGGCGCGTAGCCATGCCGGCGAAATACTTGCTGGCAATGGTCGAAGAAGGCGGGCTGGCGCGCCCGTTCGAACCAGTAAATCGATTCTGCCGCGATGTCGGCCAGGCTGAGCTTGCGCTTCTTCGCCAGCCTGTGGCCGGCAGGCAAGGCCAGCATCATGGGCTGGCGCGCCAGCGGCTGCACGGCCAGCTCGAAGGTGGCGCTGGGCAGGGCCAGCAGGGCCGCATCGAGCTGGCCCTTGCGCACGGCTGCGACCAGGCGCGGCGAGGGCGCCGCCGTCAGTTCCAGGCGAATACTGCCCAGTTGCTCTTCCAGCGCCGCCAGCAGCGGACGGAACAGGCCGGCCGCCACGGCACTCGTCAAGCCCAGGCGCAGGCGCGCGGGCGCACTGTTGCGCAGCAGCGATTGCCGCGCCGTCTCCAGCAAATCGAGGATATGCAGCGCCTGCGGCAGCAGGGTGCGCCCCGCCTGCGTCAAGGCCACGCCCTGCGTGTCGCGCTCGAACAAGCGGGATCCCAGCCGCTCTTCCAGCGCCTTGATGGCGCGCGACAATGGCGGCTGGGTCATGTGCAATTGCTCCGCTGCCTGGCGGAAACTCAGGCAGCGGGCGACGGCGCAAAACAGGCTCAAGGCATGGGTATCGAGGGCTCTCATACCAGAAAGGTATCACGAAATCGCCCATTCCCCCGCCAGCCGAAGCGGCCTAGACTGGCCGCATTGACGTGAACACTTGAGGGAGATCAACATGCAACTGCAACAACGACGCATCGGCAATAGCGGCTTGACCAGCTCGGCACTGGGCCTGGGCTGCATGGGCATGTCGGAATTCTATGGCGCCACGGACGAGGCGCAATCGCTGGCCACCCTGGAAGCGGCCCTGGCGGCGGGCGTGACCCTGTTCGACACGGCCGATGCCTACGGCTTCGGCCACAACGAGCAATTGCTGGGGCGCTTTTTACACGGCCGGCACGGACAGGCGCTGGTCGCCACCAAGTGCGGCCTGGCGCGCGAAGCGGGCAATTATGCGCGCCGCGTGGATAATTCCCCCGCCTACATCCGCCAGGCGTGCGAGGCGTCGCTGGCGCGCCTGGGCGTGGACACCATCGACCTGTTCTACCTGCACCGCCTGAATCTCGACATCCCGCTGGAAGACTCGATGGGGGCGCTGGCGCAATTGCTGCAAGCGGGAAAAATTCGCGCCGTGGGCCTGTGCGAAGTGAGCGCTGCCACCCTGTTGCGCGCGGCGGCGCTCTGCCCGGTGGCCGCCGTGCAGAGCGAGTACTCGCTGTGGACGCGCGAGCCGGAGCAGGGCGTGCTGGCGGCCTGCCGTAGCGTGGGCGCCAGTTTCTTTGCCTACAGCCCGCTGGGGCGCGGTTTCCTGACGGGCGCCATTGCCGATGCGGCCAGCCTCGACGCAGGCGACTTTCGCCAGTTCAATCCACGCTTCGCCGCCGAGAACCTGGCGCGCAACCAGGCCATCGTCGCGCAGCTCAGGGACCTCGCGCGCGCAAATGGCTGCACGCCGGCCCAGCTGGCGCTGGCCTGGCTGCTGGCGCAGGGGGACGACATCATCCCGATTCCCGGCACCAAGCGCATTGCGTATCTGCACGACAACCTCGGCGCGCTGGCCGTGCACCTGGACGGGGAGGAACTGGCGGCGATGAGCGCCGCCTTTCCCCTGGGCATGGCGGCGGGCGAACGCTATACCCTGGAAGGCATGAAGGGCGTGGATGCCTGAAAAAAGGCGGCGCAGTGTACGCCAACGTACCTAAATGAAACTTTCCCTGCGGGATAATTGCCGGCGATCTGCTAGCATTTGGCAGTGGCTGCGCAGTGCACGTTGCACGGCGTTCAACGGTCAGGTATCCGATGAGGTGGATGTTGTTAGATGACGATATTTTTGATATAGAACTGAAGTTATTGCTTGAGGGAATACTGCTGCGGTATCAACACGATTTCCGCGACTATTCCGTGGCATCGCTGCGCCGGCGCATGCGCCAGGCCATGGAGCGCTTCGGCTGCGCCAGCCTGTCGCAGTTGCAGGACCGTATCTTGCACGAGCCGGCCATGTTCGCGCAGATGCTGCAGTTTTTCACGGTGCAAGTGAGCGAGATGTTCCGCGATCCCGCATATTTCCGTGCCTTGCGTGAAAAAGTCGTGCCCATCCTGCATACTTATCCTTCCATCAAGATCTGGGTGGCCGGCTGCAGCAGCGGGGAAGAGGTGTGGTCGCTGGCCATCTTGCTGGAAGAGGAAGGCTTGCTCGAACGCAGCATGATTTATGCGACCGACATCAATGTGGAAGCGCTGGCCGCCGCCGAAGCGGGCATCTATCCGATCGAGCGCATCGCCCAGTTCAGCGAGAATTACCAGCTGGCGGGCGGCAAGCGCTCGCTGTCCGACTATTACACGGCCGCCTACAAGGGCGCCATCTTTGAGCGGCGCTTGCGGCGCCAGTTCGTCTTCGCCGACCACAGCCTGGCGACGGACAGCGTGTTTTCGGAGGTGCACATGGTTTCCTGCCGTAACGTCATGATCTACTTCAATAAAGACTTGCAAGACCGCAGCCTGGGCCTATTCCATGAAGCGCTGGTGAACCGGGGCTTCCTGGGCCTGGGCATGAAGGAAAGCCTGCATTTCAGCCGCCATGCGGCCAGCTTCAACGAGCTGAGCCCGGCTGAGCGCATCTTCCAGCGTGCCTGACATGTTGCCGAGCTGCGACGTGGCGCCACCGCCCGCGGGCCTGCGCCTGATCGCCATCGGCGCTTCGGCCGGCGGCGTGGAGGCGCTGGGCATCGTGCTGCGCGCCTTGCCCGCCACCTGCCGCGCGGCCGTGGTGGTGGTGCTGCACCTGGCGCCGGGCCGCTCGAGCCAGTTGCCGCAACTGTATGCGGCGCGCTGCGCGCTGCCCTTGCGCGAAGCGCAGGACAAGGAGCCGCTGCAAGCGGGCGTCGTGTATTTCGCCCCGCCCGATTACCACCTGCAAGTCGAACCCGATGGCTGCTTTTCCCTGTCGCAGGAAGCGCCCGTGTATTTTTCGCGCCCGTCCATCGACGTGCTGCTGGAAACGGCGGCCTACGCTTACCGGCGCGCCATGCTGGCCATCATCCTGACGGGTGCCTCGGCCGATGGCGCGGCGGGCCTGGCGCGGGTGCGGCAGCTGGGCGGCAGCGCCTGGGTGCAGGACCCGCAGCGGGCCAGTTGTGGCATCATGCCGGCCTCCGCGCTCAAGCGGGCCGGCGCCGACCGCGTGCTCGATTTGCCGCAGATGGCTGCCAGCCTGGCTCTGCTGGACAACGGGGAGGGCAAGTGAATGGAAGCATGACAGTGCGTGTAATATATGCAAAGACTGAAACAATATTAATTTCCATATCGAAATATTATGGCATTCTGCCGTGACGATGCCTGAAGACTGATCCGTGACCGACCCTATCCATATCCTCGTCGTTGACGACATCGCGCAAAACCTGGTCGCCGCCGAAGCCGTGCTGGCACGGCCCGGTATTGTCATCCTGAAGGCAAATTCGGGCGCGCAAGCGCTGGAATTGCTGTTGACGCATGAAGTGGCACTGGCCCTGATCGACGTGCAAATGCCGCAAATGGATGGTTTTGAACTGGCCGAGCTGATACGCGGCAGCGAGCGCACGCGCAGCATTCCCCTGATTTTCCTCACGGCCGCGTCACGCGAACCGAGCTACAGCTTCCGTGGCTACGAAGCGGGCGCCGTCGATTTCCTGTACAAGCCCATCGACGTGAAAGCCTTGCAAAGCAAGGTGGCGGTGCTGGTCCAGCTGTACCAGCAGAAACGCGAATTGTCAGCCCAGCTTGCGGAGCTCAAGCATGCGCTGCACCTCAATGAATTATTTACGGCCGTGCTGGGCCACGACTTGCGCACGCCCTTGTCGGTGGTGATGAACGGCGCCATGCTGTTGCCGATGATGAGCGACCACCCGAAGGTGATCGTCACGGCGCAGCGCATCGAAAGCAGCGCCAAGCGCATGGGGCGCATGGTTGACCAGTTGCTGGACCTGGCGCGCATCCGTTCGGGCACGATGGAGTTGCGCAGCAGCACGCACGACTACCTGGCCCTGGCGCGCGCCATCGTCGATGAGTTCGAGACGGCCGGCCAGGCCCCGCTGGTCGAGATCAGCAGTGTGGGCGAGCTGCACGGGCAATGCGATGCGGGCTTGCTGTCGCAAGTCATCTCGAATCTGTTATGCAATGCCCTCACGCATGGCGAGGCAGGCACGCCGGTGCAGCTGGCCCTGGACGGACGGGCCGCCGACAGCATTGAATTGCGCATCGCCAATCGTGGCGTCATCCCCGCCGCCTTGCTGCCGACCCTGTTCGAGCCATTCCAGCAGGCGGGCGAGAAGCGCAGGACGGGGCAGGGCCTGGGGCTGGGCCTGTACACGGTGAATATGTTCGTCAAGGCCCACGGTGGTACGGTCGAGCTCAGTTCGACGGCCACGCAGGGCACGCTGGTGACGGTGCGCATCCCGCGCCAGTGCCAGGTGCGCGTGCAAGCGGGATTGGCCACATGAGCGCGCCAGCCTGGCCGCGCGGCGGCGGCAGCATGGGCGAGCTGGTGCGCCAGCACGACTGGTCCGCCACCAGCCTTGGCGCACTCGCAGGCTGGCCGGCCAATTTGCGCACCAGCGTCGACATCATGCTCAATTCGCCGATGGCGATGGTGCTGATGTGGGGGCCGCAGCACGTCATGATTTACAACGACGACTATATCCAGATCGCCGGCGAGCGCCATCCGGCCGCGCTGGGCGGCACGGTGCCGGCCGTCTGGCCCGAAATCTGGGACTGGAACGCGCGCATCCTCGAAGCGGGACTGCGTGGCGAGACGCAGGTGCACCGCGAAAGCTGTTTGCCGCTGTTGCGTAATGGAAAGCCGACGGATGTTTGCTTCGACCTGTTTTATGCGCCCGTGCACGGCGCCGACGGCCAGGTGGATGGCGTGCTGTGCACGGCGCTGGAATTGACGGCGCGCATGGAAGAGGGGCGCCAGCTGAAGCTGGCCACGGCGGAGCTGGGCGAACTCAACACCACCTTGCAGACGGAGAGCGAAGCCGTGCGCGCGGCCAACCGCCGCCTGGGCGAGGAGCGCGCGCTGCTGCGCGCCCTGTTCCAGCAGGCGCCGAGCTTCATGGCCATGCTGCGCGGGCCGCACCATGTGTTCGAACTGGCGAATGAACATTATCTGCGCCTGGTGGGACGCCCCGAACTTGACCTGCTGGGAAAAACCGTCGAACTGGCCTTGCCCGAAGTCAAGGCGCAAGGTTTCATCGACTTGCTCGACCAGGTCTACCGCACGGGCGTGCCCTTCGAAGGACGCCAGGTCAAGGTGGATTTGCAGACGGCCGATGGGCAGACGGCGCAGCGCCAGATCGACTTCGTGTACCAGCCCATCAAGGATGACGACGGCGCGGTCACGGGCATCCTCGTCGAAGGCATCGACGTCACCGAGCGCATGGAAGGCGAGGAGCGCTTGCGCCTGGCCCAGCAGGCTGGCGGCATCGGCACCTTTGAGTGGTTCCCCGAGACGGGCGCGATGCTGGTGTCGCCCACCTTCCGCCACCAATGGGGTATCGCCGACACGGAAGAAGTCACGCAGCAATTGCTGGTGAGCCTGATCGACGAACGCGACTTGCAGAAGGTCGGGCCCAGCAAGCTTGATCTGGCGCAAAATCCCCTCGAATACGTGGAATACCGCGTCCGCCGCCCCATCGATGGCGCGCTGCGCTGGATCGCGCGCCAGGGCGAGGTGGTGGCCGGCCGCGTGCCGGGCCAGCGCCGCTACGTGGGCGTGTCGTTCGACGTGACGGAACGGCGCCTGATCGAGGATGAGCTCAACGCCAGCCAGGAGCGCATGGCGGCCATTTTCGGCCAGGCTTCGGTGGGCTTGTCGGAACTGGGCCTCGATGGCAGTTTCCAGCGCGTCAACGGGGCCCTCTGCGGCATGCTGGGCCGTTCCGCCGAAGAACTGCTGAGCCTGAACATGAACGACATCATGCATCCGGCGGACGTGCCTGGCAACAGCGTGCTGTTCCAGCGCCTGGTGGAAACGGGCGAATCGTTCTCGCTGGAAAAGCGCTACCTGAAGCCCGATGGCTCGCAAGTATGGGTGTCGAGCAATGTCAGCCGGCTGGTGGATGAGCAAGGTCATACACGTTCCTTGATCGCCGTCAAGACGGACATCACGGACCGGCGCCGCGTGGAAAAAGCGCTGCATGAATTGAACGAAACGCTCGAACACCGGGTCGAACAGGAAGTCAATGAGCGCACCAAGGCGGAAGACGCCCTGCGCCAGGCGCAAAAAATGGAAGCCGTGGGCCAGCTGACGGGGGGGATCGCGCACGACTTTAATAATGTGCTGCAAATCATTTCTGGCAATTTGCATCTGCTGCATCACCTGGCCGGCACGGACGGCTTGATGCGCCAGCGCCTGGACACGGCGATTGCCGCCGTCGAGCGGGGTGCCAAGCTGTCGTCGCACCTGCTGGCGTTTGCGCGGCGCCAGCCCTTGAAACCCGTGGTGGCCGACCTGACGCGCGTGGTGCGCAACATGGATGCCTTGCTGCGGCGTGCCTTGGGCGAAGCGATCGATATCGTGCTGGTGGGCGGCGGCGGGCTGTGGAATACCCTGGTTGACCGCAGCCAGATCGAGAACGTCATCCTCAACCTGGCCATCAATGCGCGCGACGCCATGGATGGCGTGGGCAAGCTGACCATCGAGCTGGGGAATGTCGTGCTCGACGAACAGTATGTGCACAAGCTGGTCGACGTGCCGGCGGGCCAGTACGTGATGCTGTCGGTGACCGATACGGGCCGGGGCATGAGCGGCCCCGTGCTGCAGCGTGCCTTCGAACCGTTCTTCACGACCAAGCCGGAAGGCGCGGGCACGGGCCTGGGCTTGTCGATGGCGTATGGCTTTGTCACGCAAAGCCGCGGCCATATCCGCATTTACAGTGAACCTGGCGTGGGCACGGGAGTCAAAATCTATTTGCCCCGCTCCCTGATGGCCGAAGCGGACGAGGAACTGGAATTGAGCGGCGTCGTCACGGGCGGCACGGAAACGGTGCTGGTGGTGGAAGACGACGTGGGCGTGCGCACCACCGTGGTCGACATGCTGGGCGCGCTGGGCTATACGGTGCTCAAGGCCGAGGATGGCGAAAGCGCGCTGGCCGTGCTGCACAGCGGCGCGCAGATCGACTTGCTGTTTACGGACGTGATCATGCCCGGCCCCGTCAGCAGCACGGAGATGGCGCGCCAGGCCCGCGAGTTGCAGCCCGATATCGCCGTCTTGTTTACCTCGGGCTACGCGCAGGATGTCATCGTGCACGAGGGGCGTCTCGACGCGGGAGTGGAGTTGCTCAGCAAACCGTACCGGCGCGAAGAGCTGGCGCGCAAGCTGCGCCATGTGCTGGCCAACCGCCAGCAGCAAATGCGCGCGCGCCAGTTTGAACGCTCCGGCGCGCCGCTGGCCGGCAGCACGTCGGCCGGCGTGCTGGGCGGCGGCACGCCGGGGCTGGACTTGACGGGCCATGCTTTGGTACCGCAGGGGGACATGCCGACATCGATGAAAATACTCGTGGTGGAAGACAATCTCGATTCCCAGCTGATGGTGTGCGAGCTGGTGGGCATGCTGGGCCACACGGTCAGCGGCGTGTCCGATGGCGAGGCGGCGTGGGAGTTGCTCAACGAGCAAGACTTCGATATCCTGTTTACGGATGTCAGCCTGCCCGGCATGTCCGGCATCGCGCTGGCACGCATGGTGCTGCGCGAGAAGCCGGACATGCGCATCATCTTTTCCACGGGGTATGGCAAGGAATCGATGGATGAACTGGGCTTTTCCGCCAGCGTCTTGCGCAAGCCCTATGATTTGATGGAGTTGCAAGCGGCACTCGACCAACCCTGACGGGCACGCGCCGGCACGGCTTGCCTATCTCACTCTGCAGAGGTAACGGATGACCCCTGAACTGACGATGCTGGCCTGTACCCTCGTGCTGGCGCTGCTGCAAATCCTGCTGCCCGCCCTGTTTCGCACGCGCGAAACAGGCACGGCCTATAACGTGAGCGCGCGCGACGGCGACGGGCCGCCCGTGGGCAAGATCACGGGCCGCTTGCAGCGGGCCCAGGCGAACCTGTTCGAAACCCTGCCCCTGTTCGCCGCCGCCGTGCTGATCGCCCACGTGACGGCGCAGGAAAGCGCGCTGACCCTGTACGGCGCCGCCCTGTACCTGGCCGCGCGCGTGCTGTACCTGCCCCTGTACGCGTTTGGCGTGCCCGTCGTGCGCACGCTGGTCTGGTGCGTGTCGATTGCCGGCCTGCTGATGCTGTTCTGGGCGATCCTGTTTGCTTCCTGAAATCCTACGCTGGCTGTGGCGCCCGTCCTATGGCGGTGCGCCTGGCCCGGCCGTAAAGTAGCTGTACCGTGGCGCTGGGGCGCCAGCGTCGCAGTGTCACTTTCGGGACGGTAATGATGAGCAGTACAGCGAACCAATCCGGCAAGCCCGGCAAGCCCGGCAAGCATATTCAGCGCCTGCTGCGCTCGGTCTTTGGCGTGGCGCGGCTGCGCACGGGCCAGCAGGACGTCATCGACAGCGTGCTGGCCGGGCGCGACACCCTGGCCATCATGCCCACCGGCAGCGGCAAGTCGCTGTGCTACCAGCTGCCCGCCGCCCTGTTGCCCGGTGCGACCCTGGTCGTGTCGCCGCTGATTTCGCTGATGAAAGACCAGCTGGAAAAGCTGCACGAACTGGGCATCACGGCCGTGCAGCTCAACAGCAGCCTGTCGCGCGCGGAAGAGGACGAGGCCATCGCCCGCATAAGCCAGGGCGGCAGGATCATCATCTTTTGCACGCCGGAACGCCTGGCGACGCCCGGCTTCCTGTCGCTGCTGGCCAGCGCGCCGCCCAGCCTGGTCGTCATCGATGAAGCCCATTGCATCTCCCAGTGGGGGCACGACTTCCGTCCCGCTTACCTGGACATTGCGGCCGCCCTGCGCGCACTGGGCCGTCCGCCCGTGCTGGCGCTGACGGCCACGGCCACCGGCGAAGTGGTAGACGATATCGACGCGCAACTGGAAGCGCGCAAGCTGCAGGTCATCAATACCGGCATCTACCGCGCCAATTTGCGCTACCGCGTGATCCAGGTCACGAATGCGGGAGAGAAACAGGACGAAGTCTTGCGCCTGCTGCGCGAGACGCCGGGCGTGGGCATCGTGTATGCGGCCACCGTCAAGGCCGTCGAAGACCTGGCGGCGCGGCTGGACGCATTGGGCGAGAGCGTCACGTGCTACCACGGCAAGCTGGCGGCGCGCGAGCGCAAGCACAACCAGGATTTGTTCATGAACGGCGAACGCCGCATCATGGTGGCCACCAACGCCTTCGGCATGGGCATCGACAAGCCCGACACGCGCTTCGTCATCCACTTGCAGGTGCCGGCCAACCTGGAAGCGTACTACCAGGAATCGGGCCGGGCGGGACGCGATGGTTTGCCCGCCGGCTGTACCTTGCTGTATTTCCAGGAAGACAAGCGGGTGCAGCAATTCTTTCTGGCGAAACACTATCCCACGGCCGGGGAGCTTGCCGCCATCGTCGCCGCGGCGCAAGACTTGCCAGCCACGTTTGCTTTCGCTGCGCTGGCGTCCAGCCTGCCGGAGTTTTCCGACGGCCACCTGAAGGTGTGCCTGAAACTGTTGAAAGACGGCAAGCTGCTGCGCCAGGACCGCAAGCTGGGCTACCGCTTGACGGCTCCCCCGGCCGCCACGCCTGCATATGCGCAACTGGCGCAGATCTATGTCGACAAGCAGGAGCGCGACAAACAGGCACTCGAGCAGATGGTGGCATATGCGCAGAGTGGCCTGTGCCGCTGGAAACTGCTGCTCGATTATTTTGGCGATGCCGGCGATTTCGAGCGCTGCTGCAGCTGCGATAATTGCCAGTCGCCGCCCGCGCTGGCCGCGCCCATCACTCTGGACGAGTTGCCGCCGGCGCCTGTCCAGGTACCTGCGCCGGTGCCGCAGATCGCCGTCGGCAGCCGCGTGCGCGTGCCCCGCTACCAGATCGGCACCGTGCTGTCGGTGGCGGGCGACCAGGTCACTATTGCCTTTCCGGAAAACACCACGCGTACTTTCATGGCGGAATTCGTTGTGCCCGCGTGAAGCCATGGTGCGCTGTCGAACAGTGATCTGGCGCAAGCGCGCTAGAATCAGCCCATTCCAACGCGCTTTTTTAACGCAGGGAGCAGGGCATGGCAGACATGGTGGTGGTACGCAAGGAAGGCTTGTACTGTGTGCCGGGTCAGTTCTACATCGACCCGTGGCGCCCCGTCGAGCGCGCCATCATCACGCACGCGCACGCCGACCATGCGAGAGTCGGGCACCGGCACTACCTGTGCGCCGCGCCCGGCGAGCAAGTGCTGCGCGCGCGCCTGGGCGCCGTTTCCATCCAGGCGCTGGCATATGGCGAGACGATCGAACACCACGGCGTGCAAGTGTCGCTGCATCCGGCCGGCCACGTGCTGGGCTCGGCGCAAGTGCGCATGCGGCACGGCGGTGAAGTATGGGTGGCGTCCGGCGACTACAAGCTGCAGCCCGATCCCACTTGCATACCGTTTGAACCCGTGCGCTGCGACACGTTCATCACGGAATCGACCTTCGGCCTGCCCATCTACCGCTGGCAGGCGCCGCAGGAAATTCTTGACGACATCAACCAGTGGTGGCGCAGGAATGCGGCCGAGGGGCGCACCAGCGTGCTGTTCTGCTATGCCTTCGGCAAGGCGCAACGCATCCTGGCGGGGCTCGATGCCAGCATCGGTCCCATTATCTGCCATGGCGCGGCGCAGGCATTGACGCAGGTCTACCGCGCATCCGGCGTGGCCTTGCCCGCCACCGTCATGGTCGATGAGCTCACGCACAAGGCTGCCCTGAAGACGGCGCTGGTGCTTGCGCCGCCGTCGGCCGCCGGCTCGCCGTGGATGAAGCGCTTCGGCGACTACAGCGATGCGTTTGCCAGCGGCTGGATGCTGCTGCGCGGCGCGCGCCGGCGGCGTGGCGTGGACCGGGGTTTCGTCCTGTCCGACCATGCCGACTGGCCCGGCCTGATGCAAGCCATCACGGCGACGCAGGCCGAACGCATCATCGTCACGCACGGTTCGATTCCCGTGATGGTGCGCTGGCTGCAGCAGAATGGCTGGCAGGCGGGCGGTTTCGAGACGGAATATGGCGATGACGAGGCCGATGACAGTGTGCCTGGCGCGTCCACGGCGCCGGAGGACGTCGTCCATGCGTGACTTTGCCAGGCTGTACGCGGAACTCGATGAAACCACGTCCACCAGCCGCAAGCTGGCGGCGCTGCAAGCCTATTTTCGCGGCGCCTCGCCGGAAAACGCGGCGTGGGCCGTGTATTTCCTGGCGGGCGGCAAGCCGCGCCAGGCCGTGCCCACCAGGTTGCTGCGCGTATACGCGACCGAACGGGCCGGCCTCGACGCCTGGCTGTTCGACGAGGCCTACCACGCCGTGGGCGACCTGGCCGAAACCATCGCCCTGATCTTGCCCGCGCCCGCCAGGCGCAGCGACATCGGCCTGGCCGAGTGGGTCGAGCAGCGCATCGCACCGTTGCGCGGCGCGGCGCCCGACGCCATCCGCACCGACTTGCTGGCCTACTGGGACGAGCTGGAAACGCGCGAACGCTTCCTGCTGATCAAACTGATCGGCGGCGGCTTTCGCGTGGGCGTGTCAAAACTGCTGGTGACGCGCGCGCTGGCGTCCATCGCCGCCGTCGACAGCAAGCTGATCGCCCAGCGCCTGATGGGCTGGACCGATGGCAAGGTCAGTCCCACGGGCGCGGGCTTTCTCAAACTGATCGCCGCGCAATCGGATGGCGAGCATGCGCTGCGCGGCGGCCAGCCTTACCCGTTTTTCCTCGCGCACCCCTTGCAGGCGGGGCCGGAGACGCTGGGCGACATCGGCGGCTGGCTGGTGGAGTGGAAATACGACGGCATGCGCGCCCAGCTGCTGCGCCGCGAGGGCGTGAATTGGCTGTGGTCGCGCGGCGAGGAATTGATCACGGAACGCTTTCCCGAGCTGGCGCAGCTGGCCTTGCCTGAAGGCACCGTGCTCGATGGGGAAATCCTCGTCTGGCAGCCGGGCGACGTGCCGGCGCCATTTGCCGATTTGCAGCAACGCATGGGCCGCAAGACGGTGTCGTCCAAGCTGCTGGCCGAGCTGCCCGCCGTGCTGGTGGCCTACGACGTGCTGGAAATGGATGGCGTGGACGTGCGCCAGCTGCCCCAGCTGGAACGCCGCGCGCTGCTGGAAACCGTGGTGGCCGGCGTGAATTCTCCCGCGCTGCGCCTGTCGCCGCGCATCGAGGCGGCAAGCTGGGAGGCGCTGGCGGCCATCCGCGCTGAATCGCGGGCGCGCGGCGTGGAAGGCTTGATGCTCAAGGCCGCGTCGGCTGCGTATGGCGTGGGCCGCACGAAAGACGTGGGCACCTGGTGGAAGTGGAAGATCGACCCGTATGCCATCGACGCCGTGCTGATCTACGCCCAGGCAGGCCATGGCCGGCGCGCGTCGCTGTACACGGACTACACGTTTGCCGTCTGGGACAGTGACACGGATGAGGAGGGCGGTGAAGAGCGCAAGCTGGTGCCGTTCGCCAAGGCGTATTCGGGCTTGACGGATGCCGAAATCGGCCAGGTCGATGCCGTCATCCGCAAGACCACCATTGAAAAATTCGGTCCCGTGCGCAGCGTGCGGCCGACCATGGTGTTCGAGATCGGCTTCGAAGGCATCGCCGCGTCCAGCCGCCACAAGGCGGGCATCGCCGTGCGCTTTCCCCGCATCCTGCGCCGGCGCGAAGACAAGGCCATCGCCGATGCGGATACGCTGGCCACCCTGAAGGCCATGCTGGCCCAGGCCCAATGAGCAAAAGCGCGCTGGCGCAGCGCATCGATGCGTGGTTTGGCGCGCGCGGCTGGACGGTGTTCCCGTTCCAGCGCGGCGTCTGGCGTGCCGCCGCGCAGGGGCAGTCGGGCTTGCTGCATGCCAGCACCGGGTCCGGCAAGACGTATGCCGTCTGGTTCGGCACCTTGCTGCGCGCCGAGCGGCTGGCGCGCAAAGGCAAAAAACAGAGCTTGCGCGTGCTGTGGATCACGCCCATGCGGGCGCTGGCGGCCGACACCGTGCGCGCCCTGCAAGGTTCCAGCGCGGAGCTCGCTCCCGGCTGGCGCATCGAGGCGCGCACGGGCGATACCAGCGTGGCGCAGCGGGCAAGGCAGGCGAAAGCCTGGCCAGACGTGCTCGTCACGACACCGGAAAGCCTGTCCCTGATGCTGAGCCAGGCGGACGCCCAGGAGCGTTTCAGCCTGCTGGAAAGCGTGATCGTCGATGAATGGCACGAATTGATGGGCAGCAAGCGCGGCGTGCAGGTGCAACTGGCCCTGGCCCGCTTGCGCCGCTGGAATGGCGCATTGATGACGTGGGGGCTGTCGGCCACCCTGGGCAACTTGCGGCAGGCGCAGGACGTCTTGCTGGGCGAGGAAAACGCCGGTGTGCTGGTGGAGGGTAAAGTCAAAAAGCGCATCCTCGTCGACAGCCTGATCCCCGTCAATCCCACGCGCTTTCCCTGGGGCGGGCATTTGGGCATCCAGATGCTGCAGCCGCTGATCGCCGAAATCGAGGGCAGCGCCACCACCCTGGTATTTACCAACACGCGTTCGCAGGCCGAGCTGTGGTACCAGCACCTGCTCGATGCGCGGCCCGACTGGGCGGGCCTGATCGCGCTGCACCACGGTTCGCTGGACCGCGAAGTGCGCGAATGGGTCGAGCAGCATTTGAAAACGGGCGAATTGAAAGCCGTCGTGTGCACGTCCAGCCTGGACCTGGGCGTCGACTTCCTGCCCGTCGAGCGGGTCTTGCAGGTGGGTAGCGCGAAGGGCATCGCGCGCCTGGTGCAGCGGGCCGGGCGCAGCGGCCACGCGCCGGGGCGCATCTCGCGCGTCACCCTGGTGCCCACCAACAGTCTGGAGTTGCTGGAAGCGGCCGCTGCCCGTGCCGCCCTGGCGCAAGGACACCTGGAAGCGCGCCCGGTGCCGGACAAGCCGCTCGACGTGCTGGTGCAGCACCTGGTGACGATCGCCCTGGGCGGCGGTTTCCGGTCGGCCCAATTGTACGGGGAAGTGCGCGCGGCCTGGTCGTACCGCCACCTGACAGCGGACGAGTGGCAATGGGCGCTCGATTTCGTTGCGCGCGGCGGGCAAAGCCTCACCGTGTACCCGGAATACCGCAGAGTGCTGCCGGACGAGGAGGGCGTGTACCGCGTGCCGGACGTGGCGCTGGCGCGGCGCCACCGCATGAGCATCGGCACCATCGTCTCGGAGGCGGCGATCCAGGTCAAGTTCCTCGGCGGCGGCCGGATCGGCAGCATCGAGGAATCGTTCATCGCGCGCCTGAAGCCAGGCGACCATTTTTTGTTCGGCGGGCGCATCCTGGAATTCGTGCGCGTGCACGAGATGACGGCCTACGTGCGGCGCGCAACAGGCAGCCGCGGCGCCGTGCCGCGCTGGCAGGGCGGCAAGATGCCGCTGTCGTCGGAACTGGCGCATGCCGTGCTGGACCAGTTGCAGCTGGCGCAAGAAGGCAAGGCCAGCGGGCCGGAAATGCGCGCGCTGGCGCCGCTGCTGGCCATCCAGCAGACATGGTCCAGCCTGCCCACGCGCGCCAGTCTGCTGGTGGAAACCCTCGCCAGCCGCGAAGGCCACCACCTGTTCGTGTATCCGTTCGCGGGCCGCTCGGTGCACCTGGGCCTGGCGTCGCTGCTCGCGTATCGCATCGCGCGCGTGCAGCCGGCGACCTTGTCGATCGCCGTCAACGATTACGGCTTTGAATTGCTGGGCGCGGACGATATCGATTTTGCGCCGCTGTTGACGGCCGCCAGCGGCGCCGATATTGCCCTGTTCAGCACGGACAATCTGCTCGAGGACGTGCTGGCCAGCCTGAACGCGACGGAGTTGTCGCAGCGGCGCTTCCGTGAAATCGCCCGTATCGCCGGCCTCGTGTTCCAGGGCTATCCGGGCCAGCCGAAAAGCGCGCGCCAGTTGCAAGCCTCGTCCTCGCTCTTCTTTGAAGTGTTCCGCAAGCACGATGCGGCCAATTTGCTGCTCACGCAGGCGCAGCGCGAGGTGCTGGAACAGGAACTGGAACTGACGCGGCTGCGCGCCACCTTGCGCGAGCTGCATGGGCGGCGGATTTCCCTGCAAGCACTGGAGCGGGCGTCGCCGTTTGCCTTTGGCCTGATGGTCGAGCGTTTCCGCGAACAGCTGACGACGGAAAAGCTGTCGGACCGGGTGGCGCGCCTGGTGAGCGCGCTGGAAAAGGCGGCCGCATGAATGGCCAGCGCCAAACTTATTGCGTGGTGGAACTGGCGGGCGAGCTCGTCTGGCTGCTGGCGCACAAGGCCGTGTACTGGCCGGCGCGCAAGATGCTGGTCATCGCCGACATCCATTTCGGCAAGGCAGCCGCGTTTCGCGCGCTAGGTGTGCCCGTGCCGCGCGGCACCACCACGCAAAACCTGCTGGCGCTCGATGCCTTGCTGGCCAGCCATGCTTGCGAGGAAATCGTCTTTCTCGGGGACTTCCTGCACGCGCGCGCCGCGCATGCGGCCGCTACCGTGGCGGCCATGCTGGCCTGGCGCGCGCGCCATCCGGACGTGCGCCTGACGGTGGTGCGCGGCAACCACGATGCGCATGCGGGCGACCCGGCCGCCGCGCTGCGGATGCGTCTGGTCGATGAACCGCACACGGTGGGTAATCTGTCGTTCTGCCATCACCCGGATACCGTGGCGCCTGGCTATGTGCTGGCGGGCCACGTGCATCCCGTGTTTCACCTGCGCGCCGACACGGGGGGCTTGCGCCTGCCGTGTTTCCTGCTGGGGCGGCAGCGCGCCATTCTGCCTTCGTTTGGCGCATTCACGGGCGGCCATGCGGTGCGGCCGGCCGCTGGCGAGCGCATCTACGTCACGGCGGACGCCGCGGTGTTCGCACTACCCGCTAACTGCTGAGTGTCTGGTACTTTTGGTGGAAAACTGAAAGTAACTACGCTACCGTAGGCGGGACTCTTCCTACATGCGCTCTTGCCATCCTCCTATTTCTTGCGCCCCATGCGCGCACTAAGATGACGGTTCCCTTGCCATGCGAGGGGAAAGAATTGCATGGTTTGCACTGTTTCCGATTCCATCGATCAAGGAGATCATCATGGCCACATCGAGCGACAATAAACAGCAAGGTAGTAAAACCAGTAGCAGCAGCGGCAGCGGCGGCAACAAGCAAAGCGATACCAGCAAGCGTGGCTTCGCTTCCATGGACCCCGCCCAGCAGCGCGAAATCGCCAGCGAAGGCGGACGTGCCGCGCATGAGAAGGGCACGGCGCATGAATTCACGTCGGAAGAGGCCCGCCGCGCAGGCAGCCAAAGCCACAAGAACGATGCCAACCGGCAAAGCGCCACCAGCCCCGGCGGTTCGCGCGACAATGCCAGCATGAACCAGGAAGGCAACCGCGACAGTGGCAACAAGCAAAGCGGCGGTCCGGGATCGAGCTCGGGGTCGCGCAATAAGTAGTCGCCAGCAGTATTGAGCAGTAGCAAGGAGCAGTAGCAAGTGAGCATGGCCAGCGGCAGGCAGGCACGCCGCTGGCCATGGCCGCATCTGTCCGTCGCCGCAAAATTTTGATGCAATGCAGCAGGCATGGACTATGATGAATGAGCTGCGCCAGCAAGGTGCAATCACCTGGCAGTCACCTCGCAGTCAACATACATTGATGATCAGGGAGAAGATAATGGGCAACTCGAATACGCCGCAACCGGGCAATAGCCAGGGCGGCACGCCATCCACGGCGGGCAGCAAGCAAAGCACGGCCGATTCGGCCGAAAACTTTGTGCTGGTCGATAGCGAGCAAGGCCTCGATATCGGCGACGACCTGTTTTCCATCGGCGAAGTGCGGCGCGCCGACCGCTTGCCGCATCACCAGTCCGGTTCCGCCGGGCAGAGCCGGCAGAGCGCCGACGATGCGCCAGACACCACAGGCAGTACGGGCGTCTGAGCTGGCAGCCTATCTTTCTTCACTCCCGGACCATCCCGGCAGGGCCAGCTGCAAGACGTGTTCGCGCACGTCGGCTGGCCAGTCCTGCACGCACGCCTGGAACGCCGGCTGCTTGCCGGCGAACAGGGCGCGGCTGGCTTCCTCGAAGCCGGGCGCATCGCCGGCCAGCGCATTCATGACCTTGTAGGCCGCTTCGCGTGCCTGGCGCTGCTCATCGTGCGCCTTGTTGCCGCGCTGCGCGTGTTCCACCAGTTTGCGCAAGGCCACGGAGGCGCCACCCGGCTGCGTTGCCAGCCATTCCCAGTGTCGGGGCAGCAGGGTGATTTCACGCGCCACCACGCCCAGTTTCGGGCGTCCCGCCGTGCGCGCGGGAGTCTCTTCCTGCGGCGCCGGCGTCGCTGCGCGCGGCAGGCGTTGCAGCACCTCCGCCAAGCTGCCATGCAGGTTCAGGTCCACCTGGCTGCCGCTGGCGTCGTCGAAAATCAGGATTTGCGCATCGGGGTCGCGCGTCACCAGTTCTTTCAATGTTTGCGCGACCGCGTGCAAGGGGCCGGCGGCCACTTTCCGTTTGCCGGCGAAGGCGGTGAGCCGGGGTGTTGCGGGGGGATGGGTCTGCATGTCTTGCCTCCATGGGGAATGCAGGCAATTTTACACGGGTTAAATTAAAAGTCAATAACACCCGGGTAAAATGGGGGCTTTCTACAGATCGACCCGGCCGTGTTCGCCCAGGTCCTTCGGTGGCTCGCCCGTGATGGCGGCCTTGGCCATTTCATAGAATTGCATCATCTTGCTGGCGCTGCTATCCCAGTATTCGGCCGACTGGATGGTCACCTTGATCAGCGACAGCTTCGGATCGTCGAGTCCGCCCGGGAACCAGGCTTTGACCAGCGGGCTCCATAATTCCTCGGCCTTGGCGCGGTCTTTCAGCAACTGCGCGTGGCCGCAGACGGACACATACAGGCTGTCGCCCGTGTCGACAAAGCTGACGTTGACTTGCGGATTGTTCAGCAAATCGCGCGTGTAGGCGGCATCGTCCGAGACAAAGAACCAGATCTGCCCCGCATGGTCTACCTGCTGCTGCGTCAGTGGCCGGCTGGTGAGGGTGCGCATGTCGTCGCTGGTGGTCAGCATGCCGAATTTGACGTCCTTGATCTTGGCCGCGATGCTGGCCAGTTGTTCGCTGGAATACGCTTGCATGGGGTGCTCCCTTGTTGGTTGTCCTGAACAAGAGCATAGGCGCACACCGCATGCGGCTCTGTACGGCAGCTTACGTAGCGGCGCGCATCGCCCTGTCACGCCGTGCATGTTTCAAAGCTGTTACAAAACGCTGGCCCGGCAGGGCGCCCCATGTATTGACTTAATAAATGATAATCATTATCATTTGTTTGAAGATATGGGCAATACAGGCATGAATTTTGATTGAAGGATGGGAATGAAGCACACTGACTTGTCGCGCCACCTGGCCCGCTCCTTGCCGGGAGCGCTCGATGGGTAATGCGGGCGCCGCAGACAAGGCCAAGAACAATGCCAGCCGCGCCGTCTGGCTAAAGAATTTGCATCAATGGCACTGGGTCAGCTCGGCGCTTTGCCTGCTGGGCATGTTTCTGTTCGCCATTACCGGCATCACCCTGAATCACGCTGGACAGATCGAATCGAAGCCGGCCATCACGCGCCAGAAGGCGGAATTGCCGGCTCCCCTCGTCACGCAACTGGCCGCCTATGCCGCCAAGCATGATGGCGCCAACGCGCCCATGCCCGCTGCCGCCGAAGCCTGGCTCAAGCAGCAATGGTCGCTCAACGCAGGCGGCCGTCCTGCCGAATGGTCGGTCGACGAAGTGTATCTGCCGCTGCCCAGGGCGGGCGGCGACGCCTGGGTGCGCATCGGCCTGGAAGACGGGGCCGCCGAATACGAATTGACGGACCGGGGCTGGGTGTCCTGGCTCAACGATGTCCACAAGGGCCGCAATACGGGCGTGGCCTGGAGCTGGTTCATCGACATTTTTGCCGGTGCCTGCATCGTGTTTTGCCTGACGGGTTTATTGATTTTGAAGTTCCACGCGGCCAACCGGCCATTTACCTGGCCGATGGTTGGCCTCGGTATCTTGATACCCTGCGCGATCGCCTTGCTGTTTATTCACTGATCGTTTTTATTTTTCCTTTTTACAGGCACACCATGAAATTACGCTACACCCTGGCGCTTGGCCTTCCCCTGATCGGTACTTCGGCGATGGCTGCCGATTTGTCCCTCAAGCTTGAACTTCCGCAATTGAACGTGGCGGAATACCACCGTCCCTATGTGGCGGCGTGGCTGGAAACGGCGGACCAGAAGGTGGTTGGCAACCTGGCTGTGCTGTATGACGTGAAAAAGAAAGACAAGGCAGGCGAGAAATGGCTGAAGGACATGCGCCAATGGTGGCGCAAGAGCGGCCGCGACCTGGCCATGCCGGTTGACGGCGTCAGCGGCGCCACGCGTGCGCCTGGCGAACATACCCTGACGTTCCCGGGCGCCAAGGCGTTGCTCGACAAGCTGCCGGCCGGCGAATACCAGGTGGTGGTGGAAGCGGCGCGCGAAGCGGGCGGACGCGAACTGGTGCGCGTACCGTTCCAGTGGCCGCTGAAATCGGCCCAGTCCGTGCCTGCCAAAGGCAAGGAAGAACTCGGTAATGTCGTCGTCCAACTCAAACCATAAGGCGCACATCATGTTCAATCGATTCAACCAATCCCTGATCGCCCTGGCCCTGGCCGGCCTGGCCATGAACGCCCACGCCCACCGCGGCTGGATGGTGCCTTCGAGCACGATGGTGGAAAGCAAGGACGCCTGGGTGACGGTGGACGCCGCCGTGTCCGACGGCCTGTTCGAGATCGACCACCAGCCGCTGCGCCTGGACGCGCTGCAAGTCTTTGGCCCGGACGGCGCGAAAGTCGCGCCGGCAAATACCCTGACGGGCCGCTTGCGCAGCGTCTTCGACGTGAAGATGGAAAAGCCGGGCACGTACAAGGCGGCCATCGTGTCGCAAAACGTGATGGGCAGCTACACCGTAAATGGCGAACAGAAGCGTTTCCGCGGCAACGAAGAGACGTTCAAGAAAGACGTGCCGGCCGATGCGAAAGACGTGAAAATCACGCGCACGGCAGCGCGCCTGGAAACCTTCTTCAGCAATGGTGAAACCAGCACGGAAGTGTTCAAGCCGACGGGCGTGGGCCTGGAATTCGTGCCCGTCACGCACCCGAACGACTTGCGCGCGGGCGAGAAAGCCACGTGGCGCTTCCTGATCGACGGCAAGCCGGCGGCGAACCAGGCGTTCAGCCTGGTGCCAGGCGGCGTGCGCTACCGTGGCGTGCTCGGTGAAATCCGCCAGAGCACGGATGCCAAGGGCGAGATCACGTTCACCGTGCCGGCGGCCGGCATGTATTACCTGAGCAGCACCTGGCCAGCGGCCGCGCCAGCCGTGGCCGGCCAGCCGCCCGTGATGCCGGAACGCCGTGCTACCTACGCGGCTTCCGTGGAAGTGCTGCCGCAGTAAGCGGCGGCATCTTCGCGAGCGAGAGCGCCGATGCGCCGGGTCCTGTTGCCGCAGCATATTTCCGATCAGGTCGCGCCGCCCGGCGCCGCGATCCGGGACTTGCGCGGCCTGAGCATGGGTACCAGCTGGTCGGTGCGCTTGCTCGAGTCCGCCATGCCGGGACGCGCGGGCAGCGCCGACTTGCAGCAGGGCTTGCAGCAGCAGCTCGACCTTGTTGTCGCGCAAATGAGTCACTGGAGCGACGAGTCCGACCTGGGCCGCTTCAACCGGGCCGAGCCCGGCAGCTGGCACAGCCTGCCCGCCGCGTTTTGCGAGGTGCTGGGCCTTGCCATGCACGTGTCGCAGGCGTCCGGCGGCGCGTATGACCCGTGCGCGGGCGCCCTCGTCAACCTGTGGGGCTTCGGCCCCCGCAAGCGCTACGATGAACCGGGCTTCCTGCCGCCGAAAGACGATACCGTTGCCTTGCTGCTGGCGCAGCGCCAGCGCCGGCGCCTGGAACTGGACTTGCCGGCCCGCCGCGCGCGCCAGCCGGGCGGCTTGCTGCTGGACCTGTCCGCCGTGGCCAAGGGCTATGGCGTGGACCGCCTGGCCCGCTACCTGGACAGCCAGGGCATCCAGCATTACCTGGTCGAAGTGGGCGGCGAGCTGCGCGGCGCCGGCAGCAAGCCCGACGGCCAGCCGTGGTGGGTCATGCTGGAACAGGTCGATGGTGCCGATAATGCGCAGCATCCGCCGGAAATGCTGCTGGCGCTGCACGGCCTGTCCGTGGCGACGTCGGGCGACTACCGGCGTTTCTTCCAGGACGGCACGGTGCGTTTCTCGCACACCATCGATCCGCGCAGCGGCATGCCGATCGCCAATCAACTCGCTTCCGTCACCGTCGTGCATGCCGAATGCATGGCGGCCGACGCCTGGTCGACGGCCCTGACGGTGCTGGGTGTCGAGGCCGGCATGGCGCTGGCCGAAGAGCAGGGCCTGGCCGCGCGCTTCCTGCAGCGCGACGGCGATGGCTACCATGAAACGCTGAGCAGCCACATGCTGGCCATGCTCGACGAATGAACGATTGATTCCATGATTTTTACGCACGATACGACGCGGCTGGCCTTGCTGGCCGCCCTGTCCCTCAGTTATGCGGGCGTGTGCCTGGCTCCCTGGCTGCGCGCGCGCGCCAAGCGCCGCGCGTCCGACGCCGCCAAGGCGGCGCTGGCCAACAGTCCCGCCTGGCTGGTGGCGTATGCGAGCCAGACGGGCAATGCGGAAGAGCTGGCCACGCAAACGGCGCGCAATTTGCAGCTGGCCGGCATCCCCGTGCGCCTGTGCGCGCTGGCCGACGTCACGGCCAAGGATCTGCAACAAGCCGAACGGGCCTTGTTCCTGGTCAGTACCTATGGCGAAGGCGACGCGCCCGACAATGCGGCCGCCTTCATGGGCCGCTTGATGACGGGCGAGCTGGCGCTGCCGCAATTGCATTACGCCGTGCTGGCCCTGGGCGACCGCAGCTATGGCCATTATTGCGGCTTCGGCCGCGCGCTCGATGCCTGGCTGGCGGCGCAGGGCGGGTCGCGCCTGTTCGAACGCATCGAAGTCGACCGCAGCGCCAGCGCTGCCATCGAGCAATGGTTCCAGCACCTGAGCCACCTGGCCGGCACCAGCGACGCGCCCGACTGGAGCGCCCCCGCTTTTGGCGACTGGCGCTTGACGCAGCGACGCCACCTCAACCCTGGCAGCGCCGGCGGCGCCATCTACCACGTGGAACTGGCGCCGGTGGCGGGCAGCTTGCCTGACTGGCAATCGGGCGACCTGGTGCAGGTGACTGCCCCGGCCGACCCATCGCAGCCGCGCGAATACTCGATCGCCTCGATTCCGCACGATGGCGGCGTGCACTTGCTGGTGCGCCAGCATGCGCATCCTGATGGCAGCCTGGGCCTGGCCTCGGGCTGGCTCACGGCGCAGGCCGCTGTCGGCGACGTGGTGCAACTGCGCCTGCGCCAGCACCGGCGCTTCCGCCTGGAAGACAATGCTCAGCGGCCATTAATTCTGATCGGCAACGGCAGCGGCATCGCCGGCTTGCGCGGGCATCTGAAAAGCCGCGTGCTGGCGGGGCAGCGGCGCAACTGGCTGATCTTTGGCGAGCGCAACCTGGCCCACGATTTCCATTATCGCGAGGAAATTGAGCGCTGGCACGCCAGCGGCGACTTGCCGCGCCTGGACCTGGCATTTTCGCGTGACCAGGCGGAGCGGACCTACGTGCAAGACCGCTTGCGCGGCAATGCCGACGAGGTGAAACTGTGGCTGGAGCAGGGCGCCGCCATCTACGTTTGCGGCAGCCTGGCCGGCATGGCGGGCGGCGTTGACCAGGCCCTGCAGGAAATGCTGGGCCGGCCCGCGCTCGACGCGCTGGCAGCCGAAGGGCGCTACCGGCGCGACGTGTACTGAGTTTTTTGTCGTCGTCAGCGCGTTCGCGCGCGCCCGGCTATCATGATTGTTTCATCCAAGGAGAACCATCATGAGCGACAGCATTTACGACATTCCCTTGCGCCGCATCAATGGCGAGCCCACCAGCCTGGACGCCTATCGCGGCAAGGTCGTGCTGGTGGTCAATGTGGCCTCCGCCTGCGGCTTGACGCCGCAGTACGAAGGCCTGGAAAAACTCTATGCAGACAAGCAGGCCGAGGGCCTGGTAGTGGCTGGTTTTCCCGCCAATGAATTCGGCGCGCAGGAGCCGGGCAGCAATGCCGAGATCGCCGACTTTTGCCGTGGCACCTTCGGCGTGCAATTTCCCATGTTTGAAAAAATCGTCGTCAAGGGTCCGGGCCAGCATCCGCTGTACCAGCGCCTGGTCGCGCAGCAGCCGCAGGCGCAGGAAAAGCCGGGCAGCGATTTCCGCGCCAAGCTGGCCGGCTACGGCATCACGCAGGAGCAGCCGAGCGACGTGCTGTGGAATTTCGAGAAGTTCTTGATCAGCAAGGAGGGCAAGGTGGTGGGGCGTTTCTCGCCCGACACCACGGTCGACGATGCGCTCTTGCGCGAGGCCATCGCGCGCGAGTTGCAGGCCTAGGTTTTAGTCGGAGGCGTCCAGCACGGCAGGCTCCATCTCGCCACTGACTTCCTGCAAGCCCCGCGCCAGGCTGGAAATGCTGGGGTTGTCGATGAAGACGCAGCGCTTGCCCGTGCGCTTGCAGTAATCCTTGACGCGCCAGTAGGCGCTGTGGCTGATGCAGCCCGTCTGGCAAATCACCAGGTCGGCCGCCGCCAGGCTCGAATCGAGCAGGTTGGCATTGTCTTCCAGGCCGCCGTCGTGGTGGGCAAATTGCGCGCCGACCCGCTCGATCAGGGCGCGGTAGGTGGCGACATTGCCGCTGCGTCCGCCGACGCACAGCACGCTTTGGTCGACCAGGCGGATCGGCATTTTCAGCTTGCCGCCCGTCGGCACTTCCAGCTTGGCCGCCGGTGGCGGCGCGGCAGCGGCCGGGCGTGGCTGGGCCTGCTTCAATTCCGCGATTTGCTGGCGCAATTCCTTTTCGCGCTCATCCATTTGCGCCAGGCGCTCGACCAGGCGCGTGCGCGATTCCAGCGCCGGGATGGCCGCCTGCAATTGCGCCAGTTCCGCGCGCAAGCCGTCGATCACGCTATCCTTGCCGATGGCCTCGGCACGCGTGCGCAACAGCACGGCTTCCTGGCGTTCCAGTTCGCCCGTCTTTTCCATCAGTGCGGCCTGGCTGCGCTGTTGCAGCTTGGCCAGTTCGTGCGTCAGGCGCGCATTTTCTTCCTGCAAGGCCGTAAATTTGCCCATGTCGGCGCGCACGCAGGCGCCGGCCTGGTGCTGGATCATGTGCAAGTCTCTGCACATCTGCTCTTCCAGCTCGGCATCGCAGCGCGGGTGCGTCAGGCCGGCCCAGAAAGCGCCCGACACGTCGCCGTTGGCGACGGCCGTGCGCCACAGTTGGGCTACGTGCTCGGTGGTCTTGGCGCCGCGAAAGCGCAGGATCACGGGAGCGTAGCGGCGTTCGAGTTCCTTTTGCAGCGCTTCGGACAGGCGGTTGCGCGCGCCGCATTCCGTCACGGCGCCCACGTGCACTTCGTAGTCGTCGGCCAGCACGCGCCCGCCCGTCATCTTGCCCACCAGCTTGCGCAGGTATCCCAGCGGCAAGCCCACGCCAACCAGCGGACAATGGCAGGTGTGCGACAGTTCCCACAGCCGCCGGCGGCGTGAAGCGAGCGCGGCCGTATCGGCCCCGTCGCTGGAACAATTGCTGATGACGGGCAGGGACTGGTCTTTGTCACACATGGCGATATCCTGTTGGGCGGTGGCGGTGTTGAGGAGAAATCATTGCGGCAGGGGCGAGGCAGGGCGCTTGGCGCTCAGCATGCGTGCTAGGCGCTCAAGCAAGGTGATGCTGGGCGGCGCGGGCCGGTGCAGCGCCTCCAGGGCAGCCCATTGCTGCGACAGCTGCTGGCACGTCGCTTGCAGCACGGGACCCAGGCCGGGCGAACTCGCCAGCACTTGCAGATGGCGTTCGATGACACTGGCCAGTTTCTCGCAGGGACTGCCCGCATGGTAGTGCGACATCAGGTGCAGCACGGCCGACAGCAGCAGTTCAGGCTGTTGGCCTTGCGGAGAAGGAAACATCGGGGAAGGTCGGTCGTTCGCCATCAAACACTCCTGTGCGGTGGTTTGGCTGGCTGCGCGCACGGAGCGCGACTGGCTGGCGAGTGTGGTGACTGTCTGCCGTGCTGTTTCAGGCAGTCAGGATCAGCTTGTTCAACTGGGTGACGCGCAGGCGATAGATCTTGCCGCTGTGCTCAATCTCCACTTCACGGCCCTGCTGCAGCAGCGCTTCGCTGGTGATGCGGCGCGCCGGCTGCGCCATGCTGACGGGAGGACGGACGTGGGCGGTAGCGGCATCCTGGATCAAGGCTGGTTTTGAGCTTTGCATGTTGGGCTTTCTTTATCTCAGTTGAGAATGATTCGTATTTGCATTATTGTTGAATGTGGCCCGAAAAGCAAGGCTTATTTGTGCGGAATCCGCGCTTTTTTATGGCGGCATGGCGGCGTGGACGAGGGCGCTGCGCCAAGGGGGCCGCCGGTGCGGTGCGGGAGGGAGCGGCAGCAAAAAAGACCCGGCAAGGCGTTGCGCGCCTTGGCCGGGTCAAGCCTGTGCCAAGCTTGAAGAAATCGGGATGGAGCTAGATAGTCGCCAGCAATTGCGCCGAGGTGGCAGCGGCGGCCGTGGTGTCGGCCTTGAGCTTGGCGGCGGCCAGCTGCTTGGCGCGCGAGCGCGACGGTGGCAGGCGGCGCAGGGTTTTCAGGGCGTCCGGATCCTTGATGCCGATGGTGCGCTGGTCGACCGTGATCAGGCCGATTTCATTGAAGGCGGACAGGGTGCGGCTCACCGTTTCCAGGGTCAGGCCCAGGTAGCTGCCGATTTCATGGCGCGTCATGCGCAGGTTGAACAGCTTGCTCGAGTAGCCCATCTGCGCGAAGCGGTCGGCCAGCGAGACGAGGAAGCGCGCCACGCGGGCTTCGGCGCTGAGCGCGCCCAGCATGCCGATCATGGCTTGCTCGCGCACCAGTTCGCGGCTCATCACGCCATACATGACGTTTTCCAGTTCCAGGTGCACTCTGCCCAGCGCCGTTAGTTTCTTGAACGGCAGCAGGATCAGGTCGCAGTCGGACAGGGCCACCGCTTCCGAGGAGTAATGGCGCGAGTGGATGCCGTCGACGCCCAGCATGTCGCCCTTCATGGGAAAGCTGAGCACCTGTTCATTGCCGAATTCATCGATGAGCACGGTTTTCAGGAAGCCCGAATTGACGATGTACAGGGTGTCGAATGGCTGGCCGATGGTATGCACGCGCTGGCCCGTCTTGAATTGCACGTGCTGGAACAGCAGTTCATCGGCGGCGATGGTGCAGGCGCTGGAGATATGCAGCAGGTCGCACACCTCCTTCAGGTTCGACCAGAGCCGGCCCTGGCGCTGGCGCCCCGCCTCCATCGGAGAGGAGGGGGGCAGCGATGGCGAGGCAGCGCGGGTGTCGGGCGTTTGCGTGGACAGCATGTTCATCTCCTGGTGACAGGTAGTTCAGAGTTGAATGACGGGGTGCACGGGACGGCGGGCAGGCAAGGGTCGGCGGCGCGCGTCCAGGCGGGCAATGCTCAATTCGCTGAAGACTTGCTGTGTGATGAAATAACTTCCAGCAACTTGATTACTGGTTTCAGTATGCCAACAAGCGTATGCAATTAATATCAGCAGTGGCTGAATATGGCAGTAGGAGCTGCGGCAGATGGAGTAGGATTGTTCCTACAGCTGACGCGCGGGCGCGCGTCGCCGGAATCACGTCTTGAAGGGGGAGAGCAGGCGGTGCGCCACGGCATACTGGACCATTTCCGACAGCGAACTCATGCCCATCTTTTGCATGATGCGCGTCTTGTGCGTGCTCACCGTCTTCACGCTCAGATGCAGATTATTGGCAATTTCCGTGATCGACTTGCCTGCCACCAGCAGGGAAAAGACTTCGAATTCACGGTCCGACAACTGTTTGTGCAGCAAGCTTTCATTCGGCATCATGATGTTGAGCACGAGCTGCTCTGCTACCTCGGCGCTGATGTAGGGACGTCCCGACGCCACCTTGTGGATGGCGCCCACGAGCTGGGTGCCCGCGCTCTCCTTGGTCAGATAGCCTTGCGCGCCGGCGCGGATGGCGCGCACCGCATATTGCTCTTCCTCGTGCATGGTGAGGATCAGGATGGACAGCTTGGGCGCCTCGCTGCGGATCTGCCGGATCAGGTCGACGCCGCTGCGTCCCGGCATCGACAGGTCGAGCAGCAGCAGGTCGAAACCGCCCTGGCGCACGTGGTTGAGGACTTCAAAACCGTCGATGGCTTCACCCACGATGTCGATATCCGGCGCGCCGTCTAGGATGCGCTTTAATCCTTCACGCATGATGGTGTGGTCGTCGGCAATCACAATACGTATCATAGGCGGGCAATCGGGTGGCGTGTAATCTGCTGTGTCCGTCACCGGACAATCAAATGTTAAGAAACGGGAAATATTGTCATTTTAACCGAGGCGGCCGCACTTTGCCGTTTTCTTACTGTGCCGGCAACGGCGGCCCCCATGGCCATGGACCCCTTATTTTGCCTGGGGTTCCTTGATCAGCCGGTGCACGAGCACGGGCAATTTCGAGTGCGACAGCACTTTATTGGTGACGCTGCCCAGCAGCAACTGCCCCCAGCCGCTGCGGCCATGCGAGCCCATGAAGATCAGGTCACATTGCTGCAATTGCGCCACTTCCACGATTTTCAGGGCCGGGCTGTCGGAAAAGGCCGTCAGGCCCGTCGCCTGCAGGCCCCGCTTGGCGGCCGCGTCGAGGATGGGCTGCCAGTGGTCGGCGCCCGCCTTGCGCATGGCGACGCGGTATTCCTCTTCGCTGGGATAGCTCGGTGGAATGATTTCGATGTACACCGGGTACTGGTACTCGGGTGCCACGTAGACGGCAAGGATGTCGGCGTGCATCTGTTCAGCAAAGGCAACGCCGGCACAGGCCGTCAAGTTGGAGACGGTGGAGCCGTCCGTGGCGATCAGAATTTTCTTATACATGGCAGGTCCTTTGGCGATGACTCAGCGCGCGCAACGCCTCTTATTGTAGACGCGGCGGCAGCATTGTATTCATGTAAAGACTTGATAATTATCAATACTACTGCACCTTCAGTATAGACAACATTGGCAGAAAGATCGTGTTTAGGGTGCAACGCTGTCCCGGCGATATCCCTGCGGCGCTGTTGCGCAGGCGCCCGCGGGCAGGATTTCTTGTGCGGCGCGTGGTCTTGCACGCACGCCAATGGTAGTATTTCAAAATACAACAGCAGGAACACTTATTTCCTGGCGGAAAAGCTCTTGTGGACCCGCTTTGCACCAGGAAGCGCGTTTTGAGATTTACCAACAGGGCGGCGCCCTGCTACACTCGCACCATCGCAGCGGTATTGCCTCAAATCATCTTAATCGAGAAATTGTGGGTATCAGTCTGTAAAACGCACAGTTCAGGCGGAATTTTGACAAATTATGGAGAAGCAGGGATATGACCAACGCCGCTGATGATTTCGATGCATTATTCGATGAAGTATCCGCGCAAAGCGCGGCCGCAGCCACGCCGGCGCCTGTCGCCGCGCCTGCTCCCGCCGTGATCGCGGATGACGATTTTGACGCGCTGTTCGATTCCGTGTCGGCCAGCGCCGCCGCACCGACAGCCGCAGCGGCGCCGGTGGCTGCCGCGCCAGCCGCATCGGAAGCGGCAGCCGTGGCCGGCGCCGACGCGCCTGGCGAAGCGGCCGATCCGGTCGACCAGTCCGACAAGCCGATGTTCGAGCGCCTGGGCGGCATCGTGCGCCTGCTGCACGATTCGCTGCGCGAACTGGGCTACGACAAGGCGCTGACGGAAGCGTCGTCGCAGATCGTCGACGCCCAGGACCGCCTGGAATATGTCGCCACCCTGACGGAACAGGCCGCCAACAAGGTCCTGAATACCCTCGACGAAGGCATGCCGGCGCAAGACGTGCTGTCGAAGAAAGCCAAGGACATGGACAGCCGCTGGACGGCGCTGTTCGACGGCAAGCTGAGCCTGGAAGAATTCAAGGCCCTGGCCGGCGATTCGCGCCAGTTCGCGCAAGCCGTTGCCGAAGCAACGGAAGCGGAAAAAGCACGCTTGCTGGAAATCATGATGGCCCAGGACTTCCAGGACATCACGGGCCAGCTGATCAAAAAAGTGGTCAACATCACCAAGACGGTGGAAAACGAGCTGGCTCAGCTGCTGCGCGACAACGCGCCGGCCGAGGTGCGCGAAAAGCTGGCGCAAAAGCCGGTGCCGCTGATGCAGGGCCCGTCCGTGCCGTCGGTGGCGCTGGACCAGGATAATGTAGACGACCTTCTTGCGGATTTGGGATTCTAATGGACGATATGCTCAAGGATTTCGTCGTTGAGGCGATGGATCTTGCGGTTAATGTTGAAGAGCACTTATTGCGCCTCGAGCGTGATCCTGACAACAAGGAAACACTGAATGCCGTGTTTCGTTCCTTCCACACCATCAAGGGCGGCGCCGGCTTCATGGGCTTGCCCGCTCTGGTGGCGGCCTGCCATCTGACGGAAAACCTGTTCGACGCCTTGCGCACGGGCGCCGCACCGGTAACCCCCATCGCCATCGAGGCGGCGCTGCAAGCGTCCGGTTTCGTGGCCGACCAGCTGACGGAATTGGCGAACGGCGCCGCGCCGGAAAGCTTGCCGGCCATGCCGGAAGAGCTGGAACACATCCTGACGAACGCCATCGAAGGCAAGGGCATGGATGCGCCTGCGCCTGTCGCCGCCGTGGTGGCCGAAGTCGCCGTGGTGGTGGCCGACGTCGTTGTGGCCGCGCCCGCCGCTGCCGTTGCCACTGCCGGCGCCGATGGCCTGGACTGGGAAGGCATGTATAACGCCGTCGTGCCGGCGGGTAGCCAGATCGCTGCCGCACCAGCGTCCGCTGCCGCCGCTGCGCCTGCCGCCGTGGCCGCCGCGCCTGTTGTTGCCGCTGCCGCCAAGCCTGCCGCCAAGGCCTGGGATGGCGCGGAACGACGCGAAGAGCGTCCGGAAGTGCGCCATGCCGCGCCCGTCAAGGAAGACAGCATCCGCGTCGACGCCGTCAAGCTCGACGCGCTGCTGGAAGTGGCCGGCGAATCCGTGCAGGCCGCCAACCAGGCTGCCGTGCTGCTCGAGCGCCTGCTGCAATTCAAATTCGAAGGCCAGGCCGCCACCTTGATGGCGACCCTGGCGGAAACCCTGGAACGCGCTTCGCGCTACTCGACGGAACTGCAGCGGGCCACCCTGGCCACGCGCATGCAGCCCGTCGGCCGCCTGTTCCAGAAGTTCCCGCGCCTGGTGCGCGAACTGGCGAAAGACCTGGGTAAGGATGTCGAACTGACCATCGAAGGCGCGGAGACGGAAGTCGACCGCGTGGTGGTCGACAGCCTGTACGATCCGCTCGTGCACATGCTGCGCAACTCGCTCGACCATGGCGTCGAATCGCCGGAAGCGCGCCTGGCTGCCGGCAAGCCCGCCAAGTCGTATATTTCGCTGAAAGCATGGCAGGAAGCCAACAGCGTCATGATCGTGCTGCAGGATGACGGCAAGGGCATGGACCCGGCCTTCCTGCGCAGCAAGGCCCAGCAAAAGGGCTTGATCAGCGAAAACGCGCAACTCAGCAACGACGAATGCTTCCAGCTGGTGTTCCTGCCGGGCTTCTCGACCAAGGAAGTCGCATCCAGCGTTTCCGGGCGCGGCGTGGGCATGGACGTGGTGAAAACGGCCGTGGAGAAAAACCGCGGCGCCATCCACATCGAGTCGGCGCTGGGCAAGGGCACGAAATTTGCCATCCGCCTGCCGATCGAACTGTCGATCGTGCCGACCATGCTGGTCTCCACCTCGGGCGCCGCGCTGGCGCTGCCGATGGCGGTGGTGCAGCGCGTCGTCGAATTGCCGGAAACCTTCATGGAGGTGGGCGGCGCGCCCGTGCTGAAAGACCAGGGCCGTCCATTGCCCGTGCGGTCGCTGGCCGGCTCGCTGGGCTACGAATCGTGCAGCGAGCGCGTCGGCATCGTGGTCGCTGCGCCACAGCCGTACATCCTTGCCGTGGAAGCCGTCGATGGCACGGCCGACCTGGTGATCAAGCCGATGACGGCCATCACCGTGGAAGGCATCACGGGCACGGCCCGCTCGGCCGAGGGCGAGCTGGTGCTGGTAGTCGGCCTGTCGTTCCTGATGGACGGGTGCCGGGGTAGCGTGCGTTTGGCTGCATGAGGGCACCTGACCAAACCTACTGCGCGTCGGTATAGGCGGCCTGCGATGCTCACCGTACCTTCGTACGGTTGCGTTTCTTAGCCACCTCTCCCTTCCGCTCGCTACGGTTTTGTCAGGCGCTGTCAATATCGTTTTATTCATGAGAAAGCCCGCTATATGTAGCGGGCTTTTTTTATGGCGCCAGCGATGTCAGATGTTGTCCGGGCGTAGCGTGCCCCCTTCAAGCCAGTGCTGCACGCGCAGCACTTCCTGGGCGCGCTCTGCCTCGTCCTGCGGCGGCGGCAGGTAGATATCGGGCATGATGCCGCCAAGATCCACCTGCAGCTGCGGCAAGCGGGCCGAGCGCGAGGTGGCGTATTGCAGTTGGCGCTGTCCCGACGGCAGGGCGTGCAGGCGCAGGTTGGAATAGTCGAGTGCGCCGTAACTGTTGCGGCCGATCAATTTCACATGAAAACTTTGGCGCGCCGCCAGCAGGAATTCTTCGCAGGAGCTGGCGCAGTCGCGGTCGACCAGTATGGCCACGCGCGCCGGCCGGCGCGGTTCCGGCGTGTCCGCGCGCAGATAGCTGATGGTGCCGCTATCGTGCTGTGGCGCGTATTGGCCCGGCTTGACGCTGCGCATCTGCGCCACGGCCTGGGCGGCAAAGGCTGCGCAGGCCTGGTCGCCTGGCGCCAGCAACGCGCAGACGCTTTCCTGGCCTGCGATATTGGCCGGCGTGGACAGCCATTCGGCGCCCATGCGGACGATCTCTCCCGAACTGATCCAGGACAGCAGCGGCGCATACGTGCTGTCGCTGCCGCCGCCGTTGCGGCGCACGTCGAGGATCCAGTTGGGGCGCGCCGCCAGTGCCGCGTGGTGCATATCGAGCAGGGCGGCCACGGCGGCGCGGTAGCTGCCGTGAAAGCTGGGCAAGGTCAGCAGTACAGTCGCGTCCGACAATATCCGCAGCGCCGGTTCCTTCGATGCCGCCGCCTGTCCCGGCGCGGCGGGCCGTGCTGGCGCCGGTTTGGCGATATCGAGCGCGCTGCCCGGCTTCACATGCAGGTGGCCCTTGCGCCACATGCCCGCATAGCTTTCCAGGATCGCGTCGCAGGCCTTGCCATCGGCCGCGCCGGCCGCCGCCGTGGTGGCGGTGGCCAGCGCCAGGTCGAAATACGCCTGTCCCTTTTGTTCCAGGTGCTGGCGCGCGCCCGTGTCATTTTCCAGCAGGAAGGGCGCAATGGCGCGCAAGTCCTGCACGCATGTTTCTCCCGGAGTGGCCGCCGCCGCATGGGCGCTGGCCAGGGTCAGGGCGGCCAGCGCCAACAAGTTCAGTTTCATCGAGGTCTCCAGTGTGGTGGCGCGCGCGCGCCGGTCATTATTGTCGAAACACAATACACGAAAGATTGAGGAAAAAACATGCTTTTCTGCCGCCGCCGTCAGTCCTTCGGCAAGCCGCGTGCGGATGGGCTTGTGATGGCGCTGATAAGGCGATATCGGCAATTTCCAGCTCATATCCAACAATGTGACCAAACTTTGTATCGCCAATCCCACGCTTTTACCTGTTTCAGTTCTGTGTCGCCCAATATATGGCATAATCCTTGTGGATCACCGTATGACCTGGTATCACTTGATCACTTAAACAGGCTGTGGCAACGCTGCATAAATCATGATGAAGACGCTTTACGACAAACTTTGGGAATCCCACGTTGTTCGGGCCGAAGATGATGGCACGACAATTCTGTACATCGACCGGCACCTGCTGCACGAAGTGACCAGCCCGCAAGCCTTCGATGGCCTCAGCGTGGCGGGCCGCCAGCCGTGGCGCATTTCCGCCAACCTGGCCGTGGCCGACCACAACGTGCCCACCACCAGCCGCGTCGACGGCATTGCCGACCCGGTCTCGCGCCTGCAGGTGGAAACGCTGGACAAGAACGCCAAGCACTACGGCTTGACCTACTTCAACATGAACGACAAGCGCCAGGGTATCGTGCATGTGATCGGCCCCGAACAGGGCGCGACCCTGCCCGGCATGACGGTCGTGTGCGGCGACTCGCACACGTCCACGCATGGCGCGTTCGGCGCGCTGGCGCACGGCATCGGCACGTCCGAAGTCGAGCACGTGCTGGCCACGCAGACCTTGCTGCAAAAGAAATCCAAATCCATGCTGGTGCAGGTCGACGGCGCCTTGCCGGCCGGTGTGACGGCAAAAGATATCGTGCTGGCCATCATCGGCAAGATCGGCACGGCCGGCGGCACGGGCTACTGTATCGAGTTCGGCGGCTCGGCCATCCGCGCCCTGTCGATGGAAGGCCGCATGACGGTGTGCAACATGGCCATCGAGGCGGGCGCGCGCGCCGGCATCATCGGCGTGGACGACACCACCATCAATTACGTCAAGGGCCGTCCGTTTTCGCCGGCCGGTCCGCACTGGGAGCGCGCCGTGGCTTACTGGCGCACCCTGCATTCGGATCCGGGCGCCCGCTTCGACCTCGTCGTCACCCTCAACGCGGCAGACATCGTGCCGCAAGTGACTTGGGGCACCTCGCCCGAGATGGTGACCGGCGTCGATGGCCGCGTGCCGGACCCCGACCAGGAAAAAGACAGCGTCAAGCGCGATGCGATGGAAAAGGCGCTGGTTTACATGAACCTCAAGCCCAACACCGCCATCGAGGATATCCGCATCGACAAGGTCTTCATCGGCTCCTGCACCAATTCGCGCATCGAGGATTTGCGTGCGGCCGCCGCCGTGGTGCGCGGCAAGTACCGCGCCTCGAACGTCACCCTGGCGCTGGTGGTGCCCGGTTCAGGCCTCGTCAAGGACCTGGCCGAGCGCGAAGGACTGGACCGCATCTTCAAGGATGCCGGCTTCGAGTGGCGCGAGCCGGGCTGCTCCATGTGCCTGGCCATGAATGCGGACCGTCTGGAACCGGGCGAACGCTGCGCTTCCACGTCGAACCGTAACTTCGAAGGCCGGCAAGGGCAGGGCGGACGTACCCACCTGGTATCGCCCGCGATGGCGGCCGCGGCGGGTATCGCCGGCCACTTTGTCGACGTGCGGGGATTGCGATGACGGCAGGGGTCGGCGCCGCTGGTTTACACTAGCGTTCCCGGTCCCTCATTTATTATCAAGAAATCATCATGAAAAAACTCTTCGCCCTCCTCATCGCCACCGTCATCCTGTCTGGCTGCAACACCGTCTCCGGCATCGGCCGCGATGTGCAGAAAGTCGGCCAGGTCGTCACTGGCGCCGGCGGAAAATAAACCGCGACGTGCCGGCGCCCTGCGCCGCGCGTCCTACCGAGTAGAAACAGCATGGATAAATTTACGATTTACGAAGGCCTGGTCGCCCCGCTGGACCGCGCCAACGTCGACACCGACGCGATTATCCCGAAGCAATTCCTGAAATCGATCCACCGCAGCGGCTTCGGCCCCAACCTGTTCGACGAATGGCGCTACCTCGACCATGGCGAACCGGGCCAGGACAACAGCCGCCGCCCGCTGAACCCGGAATTCGTGCTCAACGAGCCGCGCTACCAGGGCGCTTCCATCCTGTTGACGCGCAAGAACTTCGGCTGCGGCTCCTCGCGCGAACATGCGCCGTGGGCGCTCGATCAGTATGGCTTTCGCGCCATCATCGCGCCATCGTTTGCCGACATCTTCTTCAACAACTGCTACAAGAACGGCTTGCTGCCCATCGTGTTGTCGGAAAGCCAGGTCGAGCACCTGTTCAATGAAGTCAAGGTCTTCCCCGGCTTCAAGCTGGTGGTGGACCTGGAGCAGCAATGCGTGCGCACCAGCAATGGTTCCGTCTCGTACCCGTTCGAGATCGACGCCTTCCGCAAATATTGCCTGATGAATGGCCTCGACGATATCGGCCTGACCCTGCGCCACGCCGACGATATCCGCGCCTTCGAAGAACGGCATCTGCACAATCAACCCTGGCTGGCCAACGTTATCTAAAAGATTAATCCATGAAAATTGCAATCTTACCCGGCGACGGCATCGGTCCTGAAATCGTCGCGCAAGCCGTCAAGGTCTTGAATGTGCTGGGCGAATCGTTCGAGCTGGAAACGGCGCCCGTGGGCGGCGCCGGCTATGCGGCCCATGGCCATCCCTTGCCGGAAGGCACTCTTGCCCTGGCGAAAGCGGCCGACGCCGTGCTGTTCGGCGCCGTGGGCGACTACCAGTACGACAACCTGGAGCGCCAGTTCCGTCCCGAGCAGGCGATTTTGGGCTTGCGCAAGAACCTGGGCCTGTTCGCCAACCTGCGTCCGGCCATTTTGTACCCTGAACTGGCGGGTGCCTCGACCCTGAAGCCGGAAGTGGTGTCCGGCCTGGATATCCTGATCATCCGCGAATTGACGGGCGACATTTATTTCGGCCAGCCCCGCGGCGTGCGCGAGTGCCCGGACGGCCCGTTCAAGGGCCAACGCGAAGGCTACGACACCATGCGCTATGCGGAAGGCGAAATCCGCCGCATCGCCCACGTGGCGTTCCAGGCCGCGCAAAAGCGCGACAAGCGCCTCACCAGCGTGGACAAGGCGAATGTGCTGGAAACCTTCCAGTTCTGGAAAGACATCGTCATCGACGTGCACAAGGAATACCCGGATGTTGCGCTCGATCATATGTACGTCGATAACGCGGCCATGCAACTGGTGCGGGCGCCGAAGAAATTCGACGTCATGGTGACCGGCAACATGTTCGGCGACATCTTGTCGGACGCGGCCGCCATGCTGACGGGCTCGATTGGCATGCTGCCGTCCGCCTCGCTGGACGCCAACAACAAGGGCTTGTACGAGCCATCGCACGGTTCGGCGCCCGATATCGCGGGCAAGGGCATCGCCAATCCGCTGGCGACGATCTTGTCGGCCGCCATGATGCTGCGCTATTCGCTGAACCGCGAAGAGCAGGCAGACCGCATCGAAACGGCCGTCAAGCGGGTGCTGGCGCAGGGCTTGCGCACGGCCGACATCCACGAAGCGGGCACCACTTTGGTCGGTACCGAGGCCATGGGTGATGCAGTTGTAAAAGCACTGGGATAAAATAGTCTAATGACGGCAGTCGCCGTCTCATCTTGAGGAATGGTAATGAAATTAGTTGGCTTGGTAGGTTGGCGCGGTATGGTCGGTTCGGTCCTGATGCAGCGCATGCAGGAAGAGGGCGATTTCGCCCACATCGAACCGGTGTTTTTCACGACGTCGAACACGGGCGGCGCGGCGCCGGCCATGGCGAAGAATGAAACCATCCTCAAGGATGCCAACAACATCGCCGAACTGTCCAAGTGCGACATCATCATTTCCTGCCAGGGCGGCGACTACACGAGTGCCGTCTTCCCGCAGCTGCGCGCAGCGGGCTGGAATGGCTACTGGATCGATGCGGCCTCGACCTTGCGCATGGAAAAAGACGCCGTCATCGTGCTCGACCCCGTCAACCTGCACGTCATCAAGGATGCGCTGGGCAAGGGCGTCAAGAATTACATCGGCGGCAATTGCACGGTATCGTGCATGATGATGGGCCTGGGCGGCCTGTTCCAGCACGACCTGATCGACTGGATGACGTCGATGACCTACCAGGCGGCATCGGGCGGCGGCGCGCAGCACATGCGCGAACTGCTGACGCAATTCGGCACCATCAACGGTTCCGTCAAGGCGCTGCTGGACAACCCGGCGTCCGCCATCCTGGAAATCGACCGCCAGGTGCTGGCCACCCAGCACGGCTATTCCCCGGATGAAATCAAGCAATTCGGCGCGCCGCTGGCCGGCAACCTGATCCCGTGGATCGACAAGGACCTGGGCAACGGCCAGTCGAAGGAAGAGTGGAAGGCCGGCGCGGAAACCAACAAGATCCTCGGCCGCGGCATCGATTTCGGCACCAAGGAAATCCCGGTCGACGGCCTGTGCGTGCGCATCGGCGCCATGCGTTGCCATTCGCAAGCCTTGACCATCAAGCTGAAGAAAGACGTGCCGCTCGATGAAATCAACGACATCATCGCCAGCAACAATGAGTGGGTGAAATTCGTGCCGAACACGCGCGAAGCGTCCGTGCGCGACCTGTCGCCGGCCGCCGTCACGGGCAGCCTGACGATTCCCGTCGGCCGCGTGCGCAAGATGAGCATGGGCGGCGAATACCTGTCCGCATTCACCGTGGGCGACCAGTTGCTGTGGGGCGCGGCCGAGCCGCTGCGCCGCATGCTGCGCATTTTGCTCGACGCGTAATGGCAATAAATTGCTGATCCAGATCAAGCCGGGGCTGTTTTCCCGGCTTTTTTTTCGGCCTGAGCCCGTCAAGGCTCAACCATGCGGAGCTTGCATAGCTCTGGGCATGATGATATGTTGATACCTCTGGAAAAGTAACAGTTTTCCCATGTCAACTAAGATGCCGCCAACTATGCCTGTACACACTCGTCCCCGGGTCGCCTCCCTTGCCATTAAAACACTCAGCAGTGCTGTCGCCTGTGCGGTGTTATTGTCACCGGCGGTATCCGCAGCCGAGCTGGGCAAGATCACGGTGCTGTCCGCCGCCGGCCAGCCGCTGCGCGCCGAGGTCGAATTATCGGCCGTCAAGCCAGGCGAGGCGGCTGGCCTGCTGGCCAAGCTGGCGCCGCCGGACGCCTACCGCCAGGCCAACGTGGAATTCAATCCCGCCCTGAACGCGCTGACGTTTGCCGTGGAAAACCGCAACGGCAAGTCCTTCATCCGCATCAGCTCGGCGCAACCGGTGGCCGAACCCATGGTGGATTTGCTGCTGGAGCTGAGCAGCAAGAGCGGCCGGCAGGTGCGCGAATATGCGTTCGTGCTCGACACGCCCGAAGCGCGCCAGACGCGCGGCGCGCAGGTGGCGGCGCCAGTCGAGCCAGGCAAGGCCAAGCCGGCCGCTGCCGAAGCGCCGGCGCCGAAGAAGGCCGCAGGCGAATACAAGGTCAAGGCGGGCGACACCCTGAGCCGCATCGCCAGCGAACTGAAGCCGTCGGGCGTGTCGCTCGACATGATGCTCGTCGCCCTGTACCGCGCCAATCCGGACGCCTTCAAGGGCGAGAACATGAACCGCATGCAGGCTGGGCGCATCCTGGCCGTGCCGGGCGCGGACACCGTGCGCGCTACCGGCGCGGCCGAAGCGAAGGGCATCGTGACGGCGCACGCCATCGATTTCGAAGCCTACCGCAACAAGCTGGCAGGCCAGGTATCGCAAAGCAAGCCGGCCAAGGCGGCGCAGGCGACGCAAAGCACGGCCGGCAAGATCGGCGCGACCAAGGTGCAGGAAAAGCCGACGGCCGTGAGCGAGTCGCAGGACAAGCTGAAACTGTCGAAGGCGGAGCCGGCGGCCAAGTCGGCCGGCAAGAGCGCCGTTGCCAGCGAGGAAGACAAGATCGCCAAGGCGAAGCAGGTCGATGAAGCTGCCGCCCGCGTCAAAGAGCTGGAAAAGAACGTCAGCGACCTGGAAAAGCTGATGGCCGTCAAGAGCAAGGCCATGGCCGACAAGAGCGCTCCCGCCCCGGCCAAGCCGGCCGAGACTGCTGCCAGCGCACCGGCCAGCGCCATCGCCAGCGCGCCGGCCGAGGCCCAGCCGCCCGTGCCGAAGGCGAAACCGGTGCCGTTGGTGAAGAAACCATCGCCGCTGGAACCGACCTTCGCCGACAAGATCAGCGATCATCTGGGTGCCATCGGCATCGGCCTGGCCGCGCTGCTGGCGGCCGTGGCCGCGCTGGTGATCGCGCGCCGCCGCAAGGAGGCGCCGCCGCCCGCCGACAATGTCGCCCCCGTGTTCGAGCCGGAAGCGCCAGTGGCGCCGCCGGCCGGCCTGGCGCCGGAAGACCAGCAGTCCGAAGCGAGCAACCACCTGTTCGGCACGGGTGCCGCCGCTGCCGGCGTCGCCGCCGTAGCGGGCGCCAGCATGCTCGATGCGAATGAGACGGACCCGGTCGCCGAAGCGGACGTGTATATCGCCTACGGCCGCGATGGCCAGGCGGAAGATATCCTCAAGGAAGCCTTGCGCATCCACCCGGAACGCCATGCGGCCCGCCTGAAGCTGCTGGAAATCTATTCGGCGCGCAACGACGTGCGCGCGTTTGAAGACCAGGCCAGCGAGCTGTACAGCCTGACGCGGGGCCAGGGCGAGGAGTGGCCGCAGGCGGCCGCGCTGGGCCTGGCGCTCGATCCTTCCAATCCCCTGTATGGCGATACGGAAGACGACGCCGTTGTCAGCCTGAGCAAGGCTGCCGGCGACGACTTGCATGGCCAGAGCATGGACTTGTCCGACGATCTGTCTGCTCCTGAATCGGCGCCAGCGGCCGACCTGGCGCCGGCCGAGCCGCTGTCCTCCGTGACGGCCCGCGATGCGCGCGCGCCCCTCGATTTTGACCTCGACAGCCTCGATTTCGAGCCCGTTTCCACCAGCGAGCCGATCGTCATGCCGGGGCCGGACGGCCATCCGGCCTCTGCCGCGCAGGATGCGCAGTATGACGCCAGCATGGATTTCGGCCTGGACCTGGAGCCGCCAGCCGGCCCCGTGAACGGCGTGGGCGCCGGCCTGACGCCGTTGCCGGATCCGTTGAAGGATGTCGACCTGGCGCATTTTGACCTCGACGAGCCTGTCGCGCCCGCTGCCGCGCCGGTGGCGGCGGCCGAGCCTTCCATCGACAGCCTGTTTGACGACGCGCAAACGCCGGCCACCTTGCCGGAAGCCATACCGCCGGCACAGGAATTCGACCTGTCCGGCATCGACCTGGACCTCAACGACGGCAAGACGGCCAGCGTGGGCGTGGACGACCCGCTGTCGGCCATCCACATGGAAATGGATACCAAGCTGGACCTGGCGATCGCTTACCAGGAAATCGGCGACAAGGAAGGCGCGCGCGAGCTGATCGATGAGGTCATCAAGGGCGGCAGCGAAGAGCAGGTGAAGAAAGCGAATACCATGAGAGCTTTGCTCAGTTAAGCACCTGATACGACGTCCATGGCTGCGTTGCACGGTCTCGCCGTACTGGTCGTACTGTCTTCGACCGTGCGCCTTGCCCTGAACGCCGTCTCAGGCGCTTGTGTCGTCGGGAGGCGGGGCCGTCTGCGCGCCGGTATAATGCTTCGATGCAAAATATTACGACAGCAACGCCATTGAAGCGTATCGTCCTCGGCCTGCAGTACGACGGCACGGCATGGCACGGATACCAGAAGCAGGAAGATGGGCAAACGGTGCAGGACCAGCTGGAAAACGCGCTGGAGCAGTTTGCCCGCGTGCGCCTGGCCACCACCTGCGCCGGTCGCACGGATACGGGTGTGCATGCGCTCGAGCAAGTCGTGCATTTCGATACGGAATTGAACCGCGACGTGCATTCTTGGGTGCGCGGCGTCAACGCCTTCCTGCCGAAATCCATCGCCGTGCGCTGGGCCAAGGAACTCGAAGGCGATCCGACGGTCAATGACTTCTTCCACGCCCGTTTCAGCGCCCGCGCGCGTACCTATCATTATGTGTTGTACAACAACGCTACCCGTTCGCCGCTGGTGGAAGGGCGCGCCGGCTTCTTTTTCCGTCCGCTGGACGTGGAACTGATGCGGCAAGCCGTGCAGCCGCTGCTGGGGTGGCACGATTTCACGGCCTTCCGTGCCGCGCAATGCCAGGCCAAGTCGCCCGTCAAGCTCATGCACGACATCCACATCGAGCGGCGCGGCGATTGCGTCATTTTTACGATTACGGCCAATGCTTTCCTGCACCACATGGTGCGCAACCTGGTCGGTTCGCTCGTGTATATCGGCACGGGGCGCGAAAAGCCGGAATGGCTCGGGCACTTGTTGGAAAGCAAGGACCGCCACGCGGCAGCGCCGACCTTCATGCCGGACGGCCTGTACCTCGCGCAGATCGATTACGATCCGAAATGGGCCTTGCCGCAGGACAGTAGCAGCGCATTGCCCTGGTTTTGATCTGCATCAAATCAAGTAAAGGATTGCCATGCCTCGCACACGCATCAAGATCTGCGGCCTGACCCGCGCCGAAGACATCCAGGCCGTCGTGGCGGCCGGTGCCGACGCCATCGGTTTCGTGTTTTATCCGAAAAGCCCCCGTTACGTCACGCCAGAGCAGGCTGCCAGCCTGATCGCCGCCATGCCGCCCTACGTGACGACGGTGGGCCTGTTCGTGAATGCCACGCTGGAGGAGGTGCGGGCCACGAAGGCCGTGGCGCCCTTGTCCCTGCTGCAATTTCATGGCGATGAGGCGCCCGAACACAGCGCCGCGCTGGCGGGTGCCGTGAATACGCCGTTTACGCAAGTGTTCCGCGTCAAACCCGACACCTCCTTTGAAGATTTGCTAGAATACGAACAGCGCTATCGCGCCGCCAGTCCCTTGTTCTCCAGCCTCTTGCTCGATACCTATGTGGATGCCTATGGTGGTGCAGGAAAGGTATTTGATTGGTCCCTCATTCCAAAAGAACTCGCGCCTCGGGTCGTTTTAAGTGGTGGCTTGAGCGTACAAAACGCGACTGACGCAGTGGTGCGCGTGCGCCCTTACGCCGTCGACATCAGCAGTGGTGTCGAAGCGTCCAAGGGCATCAAGGACGCATCCCGAGTCCGCGCGTTCATCGCCGCGGTGCAGGATGCCGATGCCATCATTGCCAGAGGAAACCATCATGAATGACCACACCACCGCGCCCGGCGCAGCCGCCGCATTGTTCCACGCCACCGATTACCCGTTTCCCGACCTGCGGGGCCACTTCGGCCCGTACGGCGGCTCGTTTGTTGCCGAAACGCTCACGCATGCGCTGGCCGAACTGAAAGACGCCTATGCCCGCTACAGCGTCGATCCGGAGTTCCTCGAAGAATTCCGCTACGAGCTGAAACATTTCGTCGGCCGTCCGTCGCCGATCTACCACGCCAAGCGCTGGTCCGAGATGGCTGGCGGCGCGCAAATCTATTTCAAGCGCGAAGACTTGAACCATACGGGCGCGCACAAGATCAACAACGTGATCGGCCAGGCCCTGCTGGCCAAGCGCATGGGCAAGCCGCGCATCATCGCCGAGACGGGCGCCGGCCAGCACGGCGTGGCGACGGCCACCATCTGCGCCCGCTTCGGCCTCGAATGCGTGGTCTACATGGGCAGCGAAGACGTCAAGCGCCAGGCGCAGAACGTGTACCGCATGAAACTGCTGGGCGCCACCGTCGTGCCCGTCGAATCCGGCTCCAAGACCCTCAAGGATGCGCTGAACGAAGCCATGCGCGACTGGGTCACGAATATCGAAAACACCTTCTATATCATCGGCACCGTGGCCGGCCCCCATCCGTATCCGATGATGGTGCGCGACTTCCAGTCCGTGATCGGCGAGGAATGCCTGGTGCAGATGCCGGAAATGACGGGCCGCCAGCCCGACTACGTGCTGGCCTGCATCGGCGGCGGCTCGAATGCCATGGGCATCTTTTACCCGTACATCGACCAGAAGGACGTCAAGCTGATCGGCGTGGAAGCGGCCGGCGAAGGACTGGAGACGGGCAAGCACTCGGCGTCGTTGACGGCCGGCTTCCCGGGCGTGCTGCACGGCAACCGTACCTACCTGCTACAGGATGAGAATGGCCAGATCATCGAGACGCACTCCGTCTCGGCCGGCCTCGACTATCCGGGCGTGGGCCCGGAACACGCATGGCTGAAAGACTCGGGCCGCGCGCAATACGTGTCGATCACGGATGAGGAGGCGCTGCAGGCTTTCCACGACTGCTGCCATATCGAAGGCATCATCCCGGCCCTGGAATCGTCGCACGCGCTGGCCTACGCGGCCAAGCTGGCGGCCACCTTGCCGAAAGATAAAATTGTACTGGCCAACCTGTCGGGCCGTGGCGACAAGGACATGCATACCGTGGCGGAGCGCATGGGACTCAATTTCAACTAACAGCGTGTCAACGGGGTCAGACCCGCCGGGGGAGTGCGCGCCAGTGGTGCGCATTCCGATCCCGCAGGGACTGACCCCAGCCTTTGCTTTGGGTTGAAATCATTCCATCTATCCATCATTAAGAAAGCTCATCATGTCCCGTATCTCCACCACCTTTGCCAACTTAAAATCGAACAACAAGACCGCCCTGGTCACCTTCATCACCGCCGGCGACCCCGGCCCCGACGCCACCGTGCCCCTGATGCATGCGCTCGTCGAGGGCGGCGCCGACGTGCTGGAGTTGGGCGTGCCGTTTTCCGACCCCATGGCCGAAGGTCCCGTCATCCAGCGCGCCTGCGAACGGGCCTTGAAATTCAATGTGGGCATCCACGACGTGTTCGGCTATGTGCGCCAGTTCCGCGAAACCAACCAGACGACGCCTGTAGTGCTGATGGGCTATGCCAATCCCATCGAACGCATCGGCAGCGCCGCGTTTATTGATGCAGCGCAAGCGGCTGGCGCCGATGGCGCCATCGTCGTCGACTATCCGCCGGAAGAGTGCGAGGAATTCGCGGCCGCCATGCGCGCGGCGGGCCTCGACCTGATTTTTCTCCTGGCGCCCACCTCGACCGAAGAGCGCATCGCGCAAGTGGCCAAGGTTGGCGGCGGCTTCAGCTATTATGTGTCGCTGAAAGGCGTCACGGGCGCCGGCAACATTGATACGGAACAGGTGACAGAGCGCCTCGCGGCCATCCGCCAGCATGTAAAATTGCCTATCGGCGTGGGCTTCGGCATCCGCGATGGTGCTACGGCCAAGGCCGTTGCCAAGGTGGCCGATGCCGTCGTGATCGGCAGCCGCATCATCCAGGAGATAGAAAATGCTCCGGAAGGGGGCGCCGTGGACGCCGTGCGCAGCTTTACGGCAGGCATCCGCGCCGCACTGGACGCCTGAGCAAGCTTGCCGTTTACGCAATATGCGTTGGCGGCAAAGTTCGACAGCCCGGCGATAAACGGCTACACTTCGGCCACTGATTTGCCTGTTATTGTGCAATAGATAAAATTTTTGGTGGCGCCCTGCGGGGCGTCGCCGTTTACCGTCTGCCGGGGGCGTCCACCGACGCTACCCCTACAAGGGCCCAAGGAGAAAATATGAGTTGGTTGGAAAAACTGCTGCCACCGCGCATCCAGCGTTCGGACGCCGCCGCGCGCAAGACCATGCCGGAAGGCCTGTGGGTCAAGTGCCCGTCGTGCGAAGCCGTGCTGTACCGTACGGACCTGGAATCGAATTTGCACGTCTGCCCGAAATGCGACCATCACATGCGCATCCGCGCGCGTGAACGCCTCGACAGCCTGCTCGACGCGGGCGGCCGCTATGAAATCGGCCAGGAAATCCTGCCTGTCGATACCTTGAAGTTCAAGGACAGCAAGAAATACCCGGATCGCCTGAAGTCCGCCATGGAAGCGACGGGCGAGACGGATGCGATGGTCGTCATGGGCGGCGCCATCATGAGCCTGCCAGTAGTCGTGGCGTGCTTCGAATTCGAATTCATGGGCGGTTCGATGGGTTCTGTCGTGGGCGAGCGCTTCGTGCGCGGCGCGCAAATCGCGCTGGAACAGAAAGTGCCGTTCATTTGCATCACCGCCACCGGTGGCGCGCGCATGCAGGAAGGCTTGCTGTCGCTGATGCAGATGGCGAAAACCACGGCCATGCTGACCAAGCTGTCGGAAAAGAAATTGCCATTCATCAGCGTGCTGACCGACCCGACCATGGGCGGCGTATCCGCCTCTTTCGCCTTCATGGGCGACGTCGTCATCGCGGAACCGAAGGCGCTGATCGGCTTTGCCGGCCCGCGCGTGATTGAAAACACCGTGCGCGAAAAACTGCCGGAAGGCTTCCAGCGCGCCGAGTTCCTCGTCACCAAGGGCGCCGTCGACATGATCGTCGACCGCCGCAAGATGCGCGAAGAAATCGCCCGCCTGCTGGCCTTGTTGCAGAACCAGGCCGTCGAAGTCTTGGCGTAATGCCAAAGTAACAGGCCGGGCGGCGTCCGAAGGACACGCCCGGTTGCCACGCCACACCGTCTCCGCGCCCCGCGCACTGTCTCCTCATCAAGAAGTCTCCCATGCACAACCTTCCCACCACCTTGCCGGACTGGCTCGCCATGCTGGAAACCCGCCATTCGGAAACCCAGATCAACATGGGCCTGGACCGCGTGCAAGCCGTCAAGGCGCGCATGCAGCTGGCTTTTACCTGCCCCGTGATCATGGTGGCGGGCACGAATGGCAAGGGTTCCACCTGCGCCATGCTGGAATCCGTGCTGTTGCGTGCCGGATACAAAGTGGGCCTGTACATCAAGCCGCACTTTCTCGACTTCAATGAGCGCGCGCGCGTGCTGGGCGAGATGGCCAGCGATGAACAGCTTGTCGCCAGCTTCAACGCCGTCGAAGTCGTGCGCGCCGACACGCCGCTCACGTATTTCGAATTCACCACCCTGGCCATCCTGCACCTGCTGTCGCAAGCCAAGCTGGACGTGGCCATCCTGGAAGTGGGCCTGGGCGGGCGCCTCGATGCCGTCAACGTGATCGATGCCGACGTGGCCATCGTCACCAGCGTCGATATCGACCACACGGATTACCTGGGCGACACGCGCGAAGCGATCGGCTTTGAAAAGGCCGGCATCTTCCGTCCAGGCAAGGCGGCCATCTGCAGCGACCCCGTGCCGCCGCAGTCGCTGATCGACCATGCGACCGCCATCGGCGCCGACCTGTGGCTGATGGGCCGCGACTTCAATTATTCGGGCGACAAGCAGCAGTGGAACTATGGCGGGCGCGAGCAGCGCCGCAATTCTCTGGCGTATCCAAGCTTGCGCGGCGCCAACCAGATCCTCAACGCGACGGCCGTGCTGGCCGCGCTGGAAGTGCTGAAGCTGAAACTGCCCGTGGGTGCGCAGGAAGTGCGCACGGGCCTGGTGATGGTGGAGCTGCCTGGCCGCTTCCAGGTCTTGCCTGGCCGCCCCAGCGTGATCCTCGACGTGGCGCACAATCCCCACGCGGCGTCGGCGCTGAACCAGAATCTGGGCAATATGGGTTTCCATCCGTACACCTATGCCGTATTCGGTTCCATGCTGGACAAGGATATCGATGGCGTACTGGCCGCGATGAGCGAGCACGTCGACCACTGGTGCCTGACGGGCCTGCCTTCATCGCGCGCGGCCACGGCGTCCGAACTGGCCGCCAAGGTGCAGATCATGCTGGAAGACAAGCCCGACAGCAGCGAACATACTGTGTCTATTTTCGATGATCCGGCACAAGCTTTTGCAAATGCAATGAGCCGGGCCGGTGAGAATGATAGAATTGTGGTCTTTGGTTCTTTCCTCACCGTTGCCGGCGTGATGAAGGCCCGAAAATCCTCACTTCACTGAAACGCACTCGACTGAAAATCACGCATGGGCTTGTTCTCGAAACTGTTTAAAAACAAGCAAGAATCCTCTGGCGAAGACAGCGGCTTTTATGTCCCTGGCGAAGCACAGTCGCCGACCCGCAAGCGCGCAGCCAACACCTCCGGTGGCGGCGGATCGCGCCGTGGCGGCAAGGAAGCGCCGGATCCGGTCTTGCCTGAAAAAAAGCGCGCACGCCGCCGTCTGGTCGGGGCCATCGCCCTGGCCCTGGGTGTAGCCGTCGGCTTGCCGATGCTGCTCGATTCCGAGCCGAAGGCGCCTTTCAACGATATCGCCATCGATATTCCGTCGAAGGAAAAGACCGTCGCGCCTGCACCGGCGCCCGTGCCGGCCGTCCCGGCCCAGGCTTCGGCAAATGGCTTGGACCAGTCCGAGGAAATCGTCGACACGCCGCTGCCGCCGGCGACCAAGCCGACGCAGGCACCTGCACCGGCACCGGCACCCGTGCTGGCCGCTGTCCAGCCTGCACCGGTCAAGCCAAGCTATGTGGAACCGAAACCGGAGCCCAAGCCGGTCAAGGTGGAGCCAAAGCCGGAACCGAAGCACGAAAGCAAGCCGGAACCCAAGGTCGAGCCGAAACACGAGTCCAAGCCTGAACCCAAGCATGAAGTAAAGCCGGAAGCCAAGCCTGAGACTAAGCCTGCCAAGCCTGCGCAATCGGCCGACGATGCCGCGCGTGCCATGGCGATTCTGGAAGGCAAGCCACTGGACAAGCCGCAGGAGAAGGCTCAAGACAAGGCTCAAGACAAGGCACACGACGCCGGCAGCGGCAAGTTCGTGGTGCAAGTGGCGGCCCTGGCGACGCAGGACAAGGTTGACGAATTGCAGGACAAGCTGCGCGAAGCGGGCATCAAGTCGTACACGCAGAAAGTCTCCAGCCCGGCTGGCGAGCGTATCCGTGTGCGCGTGGGCCCGTTCGGCAGCCGCGAAGACGCTGAAAAGACCCGTGCCAAGCTGCAGAAGCTGGGCCTGGGCGGCAGCCTGGTACCGGCGTGATGTTGCCAGGCTGAACGCGCGTGACGATCTTCGATTACCTGGTGTTGTTCGTGCTGGTGACGTCCGTGCTGATCAGCATGATGCGCGGCCTGGTCAAGGAAATACTGTCATTGGTCAGCTGGATCGTGGCTTTCGTCATTGCCAACGCCTATGGCGCCACCCTGGCGAAATTCCTGCCGGAAGCCGTGCCGGGCGAAGCCATCCGTTTGTTGCTGGCTTTCGTGGTGCTGTTCATCGGCGTGCGCATTTTGATGGGGTTGCTGTCTATGACGGTCGACGCACTGGTCAAGGTGACGGGCCTGAGCTTGGCGGACCGTACCCTGGGCAGCCTGTTCGGCGTGGCGCGGGGCCTTGTGATCGTGCTGACCGCCGTCATCTTGTGTGGCATGACATCCATACCGCAGCAGCCATTCTGGAAAAACGCGCAGCTCAGCCCGCTCGCGGAACAGGGCGCGCGCGCCATCAAGCCTTATCTGCCTGCCGCTTACGCGCAGCATGTGAAATTTTGAATTTTTTTAAAATCAGTAGCACAGTTTAGGAGCACACCATGTGTGGCATCGTCGGCGTCGTTTCCCATCAACCTGTCAATCAATTGCTCTATGATGCATTGTTGCTCCTGCAACATCGCGGTCAGGACGCGGCAGGGATTGCGACCAATCACAGCAGTATGTTTTCCATGCACAAAGCCAATGGCCTCGTGCGTGACGTCTTCCGTACGCGCAACATGCGTTCGCTGCAAGGCACGACGGGCATCGGCCATTGCCGCTACCCGACGGCCGGTTCGTCGAGCGAAGAGGAAGCACAGCCGTTCTATGTGAATGCGCCGTTCGGCATCACCCTGGCGCACAATGGCAACCTGACCAACTGGGAACAGTTGAAGCAGGAAATGTTCAAGAACGACCGCCGCCACATCAATACCGATTCCGATTCGGAAGTGCTGCTCAACGTGCTGGCGCATGAAATCCAGGAAGCGACGACGGGCCTGAACCTGGACCCGGAAGCCATCTTCAAGGCCGTCACCGTGCTGAACCGCCGCGTCAAGGGTGGTTATGCTGCCGTGGCGCAAATCGCCGGCGTGGGCTTGCTGGCTTTCCGCGACCCGCACGGCATTCGTCCGCTGTGCCTGGGCATCAATGAAACGGAGCAAGGTCCGGAATACCTGATCGCCTCCGAATCCGTGGCCCTGGAAGGCATGGGCTTCCGCTTCGTGCGCGACATCGGTCCCGGTGAAGCCGTCTTCATCGATGCCGACAAGCAATTGCACAGTGCCCAATGCGCCGACAACGCCAGCCTGAACCCGTGCGTGTTCGAGTTCGTCTACCTGGCCCGTCCCGATTCCGTCATCGACGGCGCCTCCGTGTACGCCACGCGCCTGAAAATGGGCGAATACCTGGCCGAGAAGATCCGCGCCGAATTGCCAGGCGTGCATATCGACGTGGTCATGCCGATTCCCGATTCCTCGCGTCCTGCCGCCATCCAGCTGGCCATGGCGCTGAACATCGAGTACCGCGAAGGCTTCATCAAGAACCGCTACATCGGCCGTACCTTCATCATGCCGGGCCAGGCGGCGCGCAAGAAATCCGTGCGCCAGAAGCTCAACGCGATTCCATCCGAATTCAAGGACAAGGTCGTGCTGCTGGTCGACGATTCCATCGTGCGCGGCACCACCAGCCGTGAAATCGTGCAGATGGCGCGCGAAGCGGGCGCGACGAAAGTCATCTTCGCCTCGGCCGCGCCACCGGTGATCTACCCGAACGTGTATGGCATCGACATGCCGACGCGCGACGAACTGATCGCCTATGGCCGCACGACGGAAGAAGTGTGCCGCGAGATCACGGCCGACTACCTCGTGTACCAGGATATCGGTGCGCTGAAGCAGGCGATCGCCGACGTCAATCCGGCCCTGACCAACTTCGAGGCGTCGTGCTTCGACGGCGTGTACGTGACGGGCGACGTGTCGCAGGAATACCTGGACCGCCTGGAATATGCGCGCCACCATCCGAAGGCGGCAGCGCCCGAAGATACGCCGCGTTCCCAGCTGAACCTGAACCTGGCAACAACAGAAGCATAAGTAAGCTGCCCGGCCGATGCCGGGCATTTTTTTCTCCGCGATCATGAACGATAAAAAAAACTACGGCTTTACCACCACCATCCTGCATAACGACCGCCGCAAGGGCATCGAACATGGCTCCCTGCACAAGCCCGTGCATACTTCCGTTGCCTTCGGCTACGGCGATGCGCGCCAGCTCGCATCCGTATTCCAGGGCAAGGAGCCCGGCTTCCGCTACGGCCGCCAGGGCAACCCGACCGTTTCCGCGCTGGAAGACAAGGTCAACAAGATGGAAGACGGCGTGGCCACCCTGTGCTTCGCCACCGGCATGGGCGCCATCGGCGCCGTGGTGCAGGCGCTCTTGCGCGCGGGCGACCATGTCGTGTCGTCGGCCTTTTTGTTTGGCAACACCAACAGCCTGTGGCAAACGGTGACGGGGCAGGGCATCGGCGTGTCGTTCGTCGACGCCACCGATGTCGCCAATGTGGCCGCGGCCATCACGCCGGCCACGCGCATCGTCTTTGTGGAAACCATCGCCAATCCGCGCACGCAGATCGCCGACCTGGCAAAGATCGGCGCGTTGTGCAAGGAGCGCGGCATTTTGTACATCGTCGACAACACCATGACGACGCCCTACCTGTTCCGCCCGAAAGCCGTGGGCGCGGGCCTGGTGGTCAATGCCTTGACGAAATCCATCGGCGGCCACGGCAATGCGCTGGGCGGCAGCCTGACGGATACGGGCGTGTTCGACTGGACGCAGTATCCGAACATCTTTGAAAACTACAAGAAGGCGGCGCCGGCGCAGTGGGGCATCGCGCAAATCCGCGCCAAGGCCTTGCGCGACTTCGGCGCGTCACTGGGCCCGGAGGCGGCGCACCATATCGCCGTCGGCGCGGAAACCATGGCCTTGCGCATGGACCGCACCTGCTCGAACGCCCTGGCGCTGGCCACCATGCTTGCCGCCGACCCGCGCGTGGCGGCCGTGCATTACCCGGGCTTGGCGTCGCACCCGCAGCACGCGCTGGCGAGCGGCTTGTTCCGCAGCTATGGCTCGCTGTTCAGTTTTGAATTGAAGGATGGCATCGATTGCTTCGATTTCCTGAATCGTTTGAATCTCGCCATTCCAGCGAGCAACCTGGGTGACACGCGCACCCTGGTGATTCCCGTCGCCCACACGATCTTTTACGAGATGGGGGCCGAGCGCCGCGCCAGCATGGGCATCGCCGAGTCCCTGATCCGCGTCTCCGTCGGTATCGAGGATGAGGCGGACTTGCTCGAGGATTTCCGTGGCGCTCTGGATGCATAAAACGCCCGGGCAATAAAAAAGGGCCGCAACAGTCATGCTGTTGCGGCCCTTTTTACATGCGGTGGTTCAATGCCAGCTGCGCATCAAGCCTACCGCCAAACCTTCCAGGGCAAACTCGTCTTCCGGCGACACGGTGATGACCTTGAAGTCGGGGTTTTCCGGCAGCAATTCGATGACGGAACCGGTTTTCTTGTAGCGCTTGACGGTGACTTCGTCGCCGATGCGGGCGACGACGATCTGGCCATTCTTGGCGCTGTCGACTTTCTTGACGGCCAGTAAATCGCCATCCATGATGCCGGCGTCGCGCATGGACCAGCCGCGCACCTTCAGCAGGAAGTCGGGCTTGGCCGAGAACAGGGCGGGGTCCACGTTGTAGCTCGCTTCCAGGTTTTCCTGCGCCAGGATGGGTGAGCCTGCCGCCACCCGGCCGATCAGGGGCAGCGACATCAGCAGCGCTGCCGGCACTTTCGACGGCAGTGCTTCGGCGGCCGCGCCGATCAGGCGGATGCCGCGCGAGGTGCCGGGTGAAATCTCGATCGCGCCCTTGCGGGCCAGGGCCTGCAAATGCTCTTCGGCCGCATTGGCCGATTTGAAACCCAGTTCATTGGCGATTTCGGCACGGGTGGGAGGAAAGCCCGTGTTTTCAATCGCGTCCTTGATCAGGTTCAGGATTTGTTCTTGTCGTGCTGTCAGCTTGATCATGAGCGGTGGGTGCATACTAAAATGCTGTCTATATGAACAGTCTGTATTTTTGTACAGTATCGCCCACTATGCAAGGGGATTTCCGTGTTTTGGACGAATTTCGCAAGAAATACTTGTCCAGGGGCGGAAAGCACGGCGGCGCGCCGGCTTTTTGGGCGCTGGTGGAAGGAATGATTGAAACGTTTGCAAAAGGCGGTTATAATCTTCGGCTGACCTTCCCACACCCGTCTTGACGCCGGGGTGGGCGATTATCAATCCGACCTGAAGGAGTTTGCATGCGTCATTATGAAATAGTCTTTATCGTCCATCCGGACCAAAGCGAGCAAGTGCCCGCGATGATCGAACGCTACAAAGCCAGCGTAACCACCCGCGGCGGTTCGGTTCACCGCGTGGAAGATTGGGGCCGCCGTCAAATGGCTTACTCGATCCAAAAGCTGCCTAAAGCACACTACATCTGCCTGAACATCGAATGCGACAACGAGACCCTGGTCGAGTTGGAAACAGCATTCAAATTCAATGATGCCGTGTTGCGTCACCTGACCGTTAAAATGAAGAAAGCTGAAACAGCTCCTTCGCCGATGATGAAATCGGTACAACGCGAAGACGCGGCCAAAAGCCACCGCACCGAAGCACCAGCAGCCGCTCCAGCCGCAGCAGCAGCTTAATTCTTGACCAGGATCGTGCGCTGAACCAGCTACAAGTCACCGCCATCATTGCCGAGCGCGAAATATTGCGCTATACCCCGGCAGGGCTGCCGATTGTGAATGCAGTATTGCAACACAGTTCGCAGCAGATGGAAGCAGGGATTGCCCGTTTGACCGAGTTTGATGTTGCCGCGCTAGCCGCTGGCGAAATCTCAGGCAGGTTCAGCCAGGCAAGCTTGGGCGGGGTGTATCAGTTCACGGGTTTCCTGGCCAGGAAGAGCCGCAACAGCAAGAGTTTGGTGTTTCACATCATTGATTTTAGTGCAGTCAATTCTGACTAGCGCATTTTAGATACAGGAGCCTGACATGGCATTCGGTAAAAAGTTCGACAAAAATAAGCTCAAGCTTAAAGAAAAACGCAAACAGCAAAACCCGTTGTTCAAACGCAAGAAGTTCTGCCGCTTCACCGCAGCTCACGTTGAGCAAGTCGACTACAAAGACGTCGACACGCTGAAAGACTTCGTCCAAGAAAACGGCAAGATCATGCCAGCACGCCTGACCGGTACCAAAGCGCACTACCAGCGCCAAGTTGACACCGCAATCAAGCGCGCTCGCTTCCTCGCGCTGCTGCCATACACCGATCTGCACCACGCTTAATCGGTCAGATATTCCTGGAGAAGAACTATGCAAATCATTCTGTTAGAAAAAGTTGTTAACGTCGGTAACCTCGGCGAAGTCGTCAAAGTCAAAGACGGTTACGCACGTAACTTCCTGATCCCGCAACGCCTGGCACGTCGTGCTACGGCAACCGCTGTGGCTGAATTCGAAGTCAAGCGCGCCGAACTGGAAAAAGCTGCTGCTGCCAAACTGGCCGCATCGCAAGCCCAGGGCGAAAAACTGAGCGGCCTGACCGTTCAAGTTGCTCAAAAAGCTGGTGTTGATGGCCGTCTGTTCGGTTCCGTCACCAACTTCGACATCGCTGAAGCGCTGACCAAGCAAGGTTTTGCTGTTGAAAAAGCACAAATCCGCATGCCTACCGGCCCGCTGAAGATCGTTGGCGAGCACAACGTTTCGGTTGCTCTGCACACCGACGTGGTCGTGGAAGTTGTTATCGCTGTCGTTCCAGACGCGAACGCGTAATCGTCTGCGGGCCTGGCCCGCAAGCGTTGCCGCACTATGAAAAGCCGGGTTCGCCCGGCTTTTTTGTGGCCTTTTTTTCGCTCAATTTCAGCCCTTTATTTTTGCCAGCACGCCGAAGCGGGTATAATTCGCGCCATGAACGCCCCCTCTGATCCGCAACTGGATTCCCTCCGTATTCCGCCGCATTCGATCGAAGCAGAACAATCCGTTATCGGTGGTCTGCTGCGCGACAATGCCGCGTATGACCGCATCGCCGACTTCATGCATGCGGAGGATTTCTATCGCTATGACCATCGCATCATCTTCGAGCAAATCGTCAAGATGGTTAACGCTTCCAAGCCAGCCGATGTCATTACTGTTTTTGAAACCCTGACCCAGCTCGGCAAGGCCGATGATGTGGGCGGACTCGCTTACCTGAACGCCATGGCGCAAAACACGCCATCGGCCGCGAACATCCGGCGCTACGCCGAGATCGTGCGCGACCGCGGCGTGCTGCGCAAACTCATCACCGTCGCCGACGATATCTCCGGCACGGCCTTCAGCCCGCAAGGCAAGGAAGTCAAGCAGATGCTTGACGAGGCCGAATCGAAGATTTTCGCCATCGCCGAAGAAGGCGCGCGCGGCGCCCAGGGCTGGACCGCCATCCAGCCCCTGCTGACGCAAGTGGTCGAGCGCATCGACGAACTGTACAGCCGCGACAACCAGAGTGAAATCACGGGCGTGCCCACCGGTTTCATCGACCTCGACCGCATGACCTCCGGTCTGCAGCCGGGCGACCTGGTGATCGTGGCGGGCCGCCCATCGATGGGCAAGACGGCGTTTTCCGTCAACATCGGCGAAAACGTGGCCATCGACAGCGGCTTGCCCGTGGCCGTGTTCTCGATGGAGATGGGCGGCGCCCAGCTGGCCATGCGTATGCTCGGCTCGGTCGGACAGCTCGACCAGCACCGCCTGCGCACGGGCCGCCTGAACGACGAGGACTGGCCGCGCCTGACGAATGCGATCCAGAAGATGAACGACGCGCAGTTGTACATCGATGAAACGCCGGCGCTGAACTCGATCGAATTGCGCGCCCGCTCGCGCCGCCTGTCGCGTCAATGCGGCAAGCTTGGCCTGATCATCGTCGATTACTTGCAGCTGATGTCGGCCAATACGCCGGGCGACAACCGCGCAACGGAGATTTCCGAGATTTCGCGGGGCTTGAAAGGTCTGGCGAAAGAACTCGGTTGCCCCGTGATCGCGCTGTCCCAGCTGAACCGCTCGCTGGAGCAACGTCCGAACAAGCGTCCTGTCATGTCCGACTTGCGCGAATCGGGCGCTATTGAGCAGGATGCCGACGTAATCCTGTTCATTTACCGCGACGAGGTGTATAACCCCGACTCGCCGGACAAGGGAACGGCCGAAATCATCATCGGTAAACAACGTAACGGTCCAATCGGCAGCATCCGCCTCACCTTCATGGGGCAGTACACCAAATTTGGCAATTACAGTGGTGGCCTGGCGCTTTACCAAGGCGACTAAGACTCAGCAGCACTGGCAATTCCATCGGCCGCCCCCGACAACGGGGCGGCTTTCTGTAGTAAATAACACGACTCAATGCTTAACGGAGAATGACATGTTTGGACGCTTGATGCCCACTGAGGGCAAGTTTTTTGAATTGTTTAACCAGCACGCGGAATTGTGCGTCAAGGGCGCCAAAGAGATGCTCGGCCTGATGACCAATTTCGACGACCTGGAAAACCGCGTGCATGCGATCGAAAGCATCGAGAAACAGGCGGACAAAGTCACCTACGCCACCGTGGAAATGCTGCACAAGACCTTCATCACGCCGATCGACCGCGACGACATCCATCAGCTGATCACGCGCCAGGACGACATCCTCGACCTGCTGGAAGATGCGGCGCAAACCGTTTCGCTGTACGACCTGAAAGCCGTCACGCCGGAAGCCAAGCGCCTGGCCGAACTGGTGCTGGCCTGTACCGAAAAAGTGCGCGACGCCGTCGCCATGCTGCACAACATGGACAACTCGCGCAAGATCGTCGCCATCTGCGAAGAGATCGACCGCCTGGAATCGGACGCCGACCACGTGATGCGCGCCGCCATGTCCAAACTGTTCCGCGACGAACCGGACGTGCGCAACCTGATCAAGCTGAAAGCGATCTACGAAATTCTGGAAACCGTGACCGACCGTTGCGAAGATGTGTCCAATATTATCGAAGGCATCATCGTCGAAAACGCGTAAGCGTTGGGCCTGTCCTGAACCAGAATCAGAAAAGAAACTACAATGACCATACAAATCAGCATCTACGTGCTAGGCCTGTTGATCGTCCTCGCGCTGCTGTTTGACTTCATGAACGGCTTCCACGATGCCGCCAACGCGATCGCCACGGTGGTCTCGACGGGCGTATTGAAACCGCAGACCGCGGTTGCCATGGCCGCCACGTTCAACTTCGTCGCCATCTTCGTGTTCCACCAACTGACCGTGGCCGCCACGGTGGGCAAGGGCACCATTGATCCGGCTGTGATCGACCAGTACGTGATCTTCGGCGCGCTGATGGGCGCCATCTTCTGGAATTTGTTTACCTGGTACTACGGCATTCCCTCGTCGTCTTCGCACGCGCTGATCGGCGGCCTGGTGGGCGCAGCCGTCGCCAAGTCTGGCACGGGCGCGCTGGTTGCGGCCGGCCTGTGGAAAACCGTGGCCTTCATCGTCATCGCACCCGTGCTGGGCTTTGTGTTCGGCTCGATCATGATGCTGCTCGTGTCCTGGATATTCGTGCGTTCGACGCCGCGCAAGGTCGACAAGTGGTTCCGCCGTTTGCAGCTGGTCTCGGCCGCGGCGTACAGCCTGGGCCATGGCGGCAACGATGCGCAAAAAACCATCGGCATCATCTGGATGCTGCTGATCGCCGCCGGCTACTCCAGTGCCGCCGATGCCATGCCGCCGATGTGGGTCATCATCTCGTGCTACACGGCCATCAGCTTCGGCACCTTGTTCGGCGGCTGGCGCATCGTCAAGACCATGGGCCAGAAGATCACCAAGCTCAAACCGGTGGGCGGCTTCTGCGCCGAAACCGGCGGCGCGATCACGCTGTTTGTTTCGACGGCGCTGGGCATTCCCGTGTCGACCACGCACACCATCACGGGCGCCATCGTCGGCGTCGGCTCGTCGCAGAAAATGTCGGCCGTGCGCTGGGGCGTGGCGGGCAATATCGTGTGGGCCTGGATCTTCACGATTCCCGCTTCCGCCTTCGTTGCCGCAGTCGCCTGGTGGATTGGCCACCACATCATGTAATGGATAGCCAACGCCAGTAAAAAGGGAGCCTTGCGGCTCCCTTTTTTTGTCTACTGGCCGCGCGGACCCTTGTCGCCGCCTTGATGTTGCTTCAGTCCATCATTCTGGCGGATCGCGCCTTTGTCGTGTTCAGCTTGCTGGCGGATCTTGTTTGCTTCCTGCTGGGCTTGCTGATCTTCCTGTTGCTGCTGTTCGCGTGGCGTATCGTGCGGTTTGCTCATGGCGCTCTCCTTGAAGAATGAGCGTCCATGATGGCGGCTTGCGGCCAACCCTACCGTTCGTTGTGCAACATAGTGCCGGCACGGCTGCTCAAGCCAGTTCCACCGTCAGCCCCTCGTAGGCGAGGAACACCTGCAAGCCGTCCAGGCGGCTCGCATAGCGGCCCATCACGTCGGCAAATACGGCTTCCAGCTGGTCGTCGCTGCGCGTCGGTTCGTGGTGGGTGCAGTACAGGCGCCGCGCGCCGCAGCGCAGGGCCAGGTCGAAGGCGGCGTCGAAGGTGCCGTGGCCCCAGCCCTGCTTGCCCGGGTATTCCTCGCGCGTGTACGAGCAATCCATGATCAGCGCATCGACGCCGGCGACCACCGCGTCGATGCCGGCCTGGCGCTGCGCATTGCGCGCTGCGCAAGCCGCATGCTCGGCATGGCCGGGCGGATGCAGGTTGTAGTACGGTTCATGGTCGCCGCTGAAAAACAGCGCGGCGCCGCCGCAGTCGATGCGGTAGCCGAGGTTGACGACGGGGTGGTTCATTTCCGCGCCGCGCACGCACGCGCCGCCCACTTCGACGGCTTCGCCGGGCGCCAGGGTGCGGTACTCGATGCTGGCCGCCATGGCCGCTTCGCTGACGGGAAAATAGCTGTTTTGCAGCTGCACCGCCATCACGTGCTCGATGCCGCGTCCGGCGGCCGCATCGTGGGCGCCGTGCAGGCGCATGCGGTTGCCGGCCACGAACAGGGGGGAAAACATGGGCAAGCCGTGGATGTGGTCCCAGTGGCTGTGCGTGATGAAGACGTGGGCGTCGACGGGTTCGCCCGGCGGCAATTGTTGCGCCAGCGAGAAGATGCCGCTGCCCGCATCGAGAATGATCAGGCTATTGTTGTCCGTGCGTACTTCGATGCACGTGGTGTTGCCGCCATAGCGCGCCGTGCGCGGGCCGGGGGAGGGGATGGAGCCGCGCACGCCCCTGAACGTGAATTTCATTCAGTACCTTGTTACGGTGTAATTATTGTTGATTCTATTCTAATTAATGAGATTGGCGGCAACATTTATGCGTGTTGCGATACGGCAAGTTATTTCATTTTGTTGCAACTAAGTAATGTACAGTGCGCAAGGTGGCCGTTACACTGGCGCTTGCCGACTTTCCTTTCCTTACCTGATTGCCACCAACATGCCTCAGTTGCACCCTGAGAAAATCGCCCACAGACTGGAGCAATTGACCGAACTCAGTGTCGCGCTTGGCCATGGCCTGGGCGGCGAAGGGCATGATATCGGTGCGCTGTTGCAGCGCATCGTGCTGCTGGCAAAAAGCATGAGCGGCGCCGATGGCGCCACCCTGTACCGGCCCATGGCCGGGGGCCGCCAGCTGGCGTTCGACATCAGCGTCAACGACAGCCTGGGCATCGCGCAGGGCGCCGACATGGGCCTGCCTGGCGTGCCCCTGTTCGATGGCGCGGGCCAGCCGAACCTGGCATCGGTGGCCGCGTATGCGGCGAACATGCGCCGCAGCGTGAATATCGCCGACGTCTACCGCGACGAGGACTTCAATTTTTCCGGCATGCGCGAGTTCGACCGCCACCATGGCTACCACACGCAATCGATCCTGACGGTGCCCATGAGCGACCATGAGGGCGACCTGATCGGCGTGCTGCAGCTGGTCAATGCCAAGGATGGCGACACGGGCCAGGTGCGCGCCTTCTCCTCCACCGACCAGCGCTTCATCGAGGCGCTGGCCGCGCAGGCGGGCGTGGCGCTGACGAATCAATTGCTCATTTCGCAGCTGGAAGAGCTGCTCGAATCCCTGGTCACCCTGATCAATATCGGCATCGATGAAAAGTCGCCCTACACGGGGCGCCACTGCCAGTTCGTGCCCGAGCTGACGATGCTGCTGGCCGACGCCGCGCACGCCACGCAAACGGGGCCGCTGGCCGATTTCCGGCTCAGCGACAACGAGCGCAAGCAGCTGTGGCTGGCTGGTTTGCTGCACGACTGCGGCAAGATCACCACGCCCGTGCACGTGGTCGACAAGGCGACCAAGCTGGAAACCATTTTCGACCGCATCGCCCTGATCGACACGCGCTACGAAGTGCTGCTGCGTGACGCCGAGATCGCGGCCCTGCGCCAGCAGGCGGCGCAGCCGCAGCAAAAGGAAGCCATCGCCCGCGCGCTGGCGCTGGAACAGGCGGCGCTGCGCGAAGAGCGCGACTTCATCCGCACGGTCAACGTCGGCGGCGAGAGCATGGCGCAGGCGGACCAGGAAAGAGTGCGGCAGATCGCCAGGCGCCGCTGGCGCGCGGCCGATGGCGAACTGCGCGATTTTCTTGATGCCGACGAGACGGAAAACCTGACCATCCGCGCCGGCACCCTGACGGCGGCCGAGCGGGCCATCGTCAACAACCATATCAGCGTGTCGATCCGCATGCTCGAAGCGCTGCCGTGGCCCAAGCACCTGCAAAAAGTGCCCGAATACGCGGGCGGCCACCACGAGCGCATGGATGGCAAGGGCTATCCGCGCGGGCTGACGAAAGAGCAGATGTCGGTGCCGGCGCGGCTGATGGCCATCGCCGATATTTTCGAGGCCCTGACGGCGCGCGACCGCCCCTACAAGAAGGGCAAGCCGCTGTCGGAATCCCTGCGCATCCTCGGCAATTTCAGCCTGAACGGGCATATCGACCCGGAGCTGTTCGACGTCTTCATCCGCAGCAAAGTCTATCTGACCTTCGCTGAAAAACACATGCATCCGAGCCAGATCGATGCCGTCGACGAGGCGGCCATTCCGGGCTATACCCCTTGAAGCTGTCGCTGGCCTGGCGCAAGCATGGGGCGCGGTCGCTGCTGGGCATATTGCTGACCTTGGCGGCAGCCATCCTGTGCCTGGCCGGCAGCGACACTGTCGCGCGGCTGGACGCCATGCTGGGCGACTGGCGCATGCGCGCGGAAACGCCGCAGCTGGACCGCCGCATCGTCATCGTTGACATCGACGAGCAAAGCCTGGCCCGGGTGGGCCGCTTCCCGTGGAGCCGCGACATCCAGGCGCGCCTGGTGCGCCAGTTGACGGACAGGTATGGCGTGGCCACGCTGGGCTTCGATATCTCGTTTCCCGAAGCGGACACCAGTTCCGGCTACGCCGTGCTGCAAGGCCTGGCGCGCGGCGAACTGGCGGGCGTGGCAGGCTTGCCGGCGCAGCTGGAGAAACTGCGCCCGGCCATGGACTACGACGGCCTGTTCGCCGGGGCCATGCGCGGCCAGCCCGTGGTGCTCGGCTACAGCGTGTCGGAGCAGCAAAGGAAGGGCGTGCTGTCCAAGCCCGCCTTCACCGTCGCCGATTTGAACGGGCGCAGCGTGACGGCCTACGTGGCGCGCGGCTACGAAGCCAATATCGCGCCCCTGCAGGCGGCCGCGCAAGGCGCCGGCATCTTCACGGCCCTGACCGATGCCGATGGCGTCGTGCGTTCCTCGACCCTGTTGCAGCGCATCGGCGACGGTTACTATCCTTCGCTGTCGCTGGCCACCGTCGCCGTCTACCTGCAGGCGCGCGCCATCGCTCCGCGTTTCACGGGCACGGCCGATACCCTGTCGGCGCGCGAACTGGCCAGCGGCGGCCTCGAACACATCATGCTGTTTACGCCGCGCGGCGCGCTGGCGATCCCCGTGGGCGAAGCCCTGACCACCACGGTGCAGTACCGCGGCGCGGGCGGCCCCGATGGCGGCGCCTTCCGCTATGTGTCGGCGTCCGACGTGCTGGCCGGGACGGTGCCGCCCGCGCTGCTGAAGGGCGCTATCGCGCTGGTGGGCACCACGGCGCCCGGCTTGAACGATATCCGCGCCACGCCCGTGAATGCCGAGTATCCGGGGGTGGAAGTGCACGCCAACCTGATCAAGTCCATGCTCGACGGACGCTTTAAGGCGCGGCCCGACTATGCGCTGGCGTTCGAACTGGTGCAGATCGTGCTGTTTGGCCTGCTGCTGGCGGGCGCCCTGGCCGTGCTGCCGCCGGCCGGCGTGATGCTGGCCACCGTGGTTGCGCTGGCGGCCGCCATCGCCATCAATCTGTACCTGTATGCCGCGCACGACCTGGTGCTGGGCGGCGCCGTGCTGCTGTTGCTGATCCTTGCACTGTTCATCGCCAATCTGGCATGGGGTTACTTTTTCGAGGTGCGCAAGGGACGCGCGCTGGTGGCGCGCTTCGGCGAATATGTGGCGCCGGAGCTGGTGGCCGAGATGGCCGACGATCCGCGGCGCTACACCATGGAGGGCGAGAACCGCGAACTGACGGTGCTGTTTGCCGACGTGCGCGGCTTCACGGCCATCTCCGAGCAGCTGGCGCCGGCCGCGCTGCGCGAATACATCAACGCATACCTGACGGCCATGTCGGAAGATATCCGCGACAGCCATGGCGGCACCCTCGACAAATACATCGGCGACGCCGTGATGGCGTTCTGGGGCGCGCCCGTCGCCTTCGCCGACCACGCCAGCCGGGCCGTGGCCAGCGCCCTGCTGATGCAGGGCAGCGCGGCGCGGCTGAACCAGCAGTTTTGCGCGCGCGGCTGGCCGGCGCTGCGCATCGGCATCGGCATCAATACGGGCCCCATGCATGTGGGCGACATGGGCTCGCGCATCCGCCGCGCCTACACGGTGATGGGCGACAGCGTCAACCTGGCAGCGCGCCTGGAAGGGGCCAGCAAGCGGTATGGCGTGGGCATCGTGGTGGGCGCGGCCACGCGCGCCGCCGCCCCGGATTTCCTGTACCGCGAGCTCGATCGCATACGCGTGCTGGGCAAGCAGGAAGCGGTGGCCATCTTTGAGCCGCGCTGCCTGCTGGCAGCTGCCCCTGCCGCCGAGCTGGCGCAGCTGGCACGCTGGCACGCCGTGCTGGCCAGTCTGCGCGCGCGCGACTGGGCGGCGGCTGGCGCGCAGCTGGTCCGCTTGCAGGCGGACTTTCCCGACGATGGCCTGTACCGGCTGTACGCGGCACGCCTGGAACAATACCGCGATGCGCCGCCACCTGCCGGCTGGGATGGCGTGACAGAACTGCACAGCAAATAAGGTGGTCATGGCGGCGGAAAATGCAAGCGATTGCGGCATTTTCACCCCTGTCGGCGCACCGCTTGTTGCGCTGCGATAAAAATCTGGGAGAAATGTTAGAAATTTCTGACTGGAAACTAAAAGCCGTCTAAAATTTGTCTTCAATCCATTGCCGGACACGCTGGCGCCTGCGGGCCGCGCGCTTGTCCGGTTACACAAGAAATCCTTCACATGACATATCGTTTGGTGCACCTGCTTGCGGGTTCCGCGCTGCTGTTCGCCGTCGGCGCCGCCGGCGCCGCCGTTTCCATGGATGACGCTGCTCCTGCCACGCAGGAAGACGGCGTGCCGCGCTTCGAGATCCGCCGTTTCGACGTCCAGGGCAATACCCTGCTCACGTCCGCGCAGGTGCAAGCCTTGCTGGCGCCCTTTACGGGAGTCCAGCGCGATTTTTCCGACATTGCCCGCGCCGTCGAGGCGCTGGAAGCGGCCTATCGCGCGCGTGGCTACAGCGCCGTGCAGGTGCAACTGCCCGAGCAGGAGCTGGAACGGGGCGTGGTGCGCCTGAGCGTGCTGCAAACGCCGCTGGGCAAGGTCGCCATCAGCGGCAACGCGCATGTCGACGAGGCCAACGTGCGGCGCGCCCTGCCGTCGCTGCGCGAAGGCGAGACGCCGAACATGCCGGCCCTGTCGCAAAGCCTGAAGCTGGCCAATGAAAACCCGGCGCGCAAGATCGAAGTGCGCCTGCAAGCCGACGAGCCGGCGGGCGCCATCGACGCCATCGTCGCGGTGGCCGATGAAAAGCCCTGGAAAGCCATGCTCAACGTGGACAATACGGGCAACGCGCAAACGGGCAAGACGCACGTGGGCGTGGTGCTGCAGCATGCCAACCTGTTCGGCCGCGACCATGTCGCCAGCCTGCAATACACGAGCAGCCTGGAAAAGCCGGACAAGGTGGGCGTGTATGGCGCCGGCTACCACTTGCCGCTGTATGCGCTGGGCGACTCGATGGATTTTTTTGCCAGCTATTCGAACGTCGATTCGGGCAGCGTCTCGGCCGGCATCTTCGACCTGGCCGTCAGCGGCCAGGGCAGCATGGCCGGCATCCGCTACAACCAGAACTTTGCCCGCAGCGACGATTTCGAACCCAAGCTCGTGTATGGCGTCGATTACAAGGCGTACCGCAACAGCGTGCAGCTGTTCGGCATGGAACTGGGTGCCGACGTCACCGTGCATCCGCTCAGCGTCAGCTACATCGGCAACTGGACCTTGCCCACGGGCGAAACCAGCGTGGCGGTGACCTTCGCGCACAATATTCCTGGCGGCAAGCACGGCGCGCAAGCCGATTTCGACCGCGTGCGCGCGCATGCCAAGGCGGCCTACAACACCTTGCGCCTGAGCGCCAGTTCCGGGCGCGTGCTGGCCGGCGACTGGCAATGGCGCGCGCTGCTCAATGCGCAGGTCACGCCCGATGCGCTGGTGCCAGGCGAGCAGTTCGGCGCCGGCGGCGCCGCATCCGTGCGCGGCTTTGCCGAGCGCGAGGTGGCCAACGATTCGGGCGTCAATCTGAACCTGGAACTGTACACGCCGAACTGGTGCGGCCAGGCGCTCGGCTACCAATGCCGCGCGCTGGCGTTCTATGACACGGCCTGGCTGCGCCGCAACCATGCGCTGCCCGGCGAAGGCGCTTCGCAAGGCATCAGCAGCGGCGGCCTCGGCCTGCGTTTGCTGCTGAGCCGCTATGCCAATCTGCAACTCGATTACGCCCATGTCGTCAATGGCGGCGACACGGGACAGCGGGGCGCCAACCGCCTGCATTTCCGCCTCGCCTTGGCCTACTAGCATCAGGATGAACACCATGCACACTCACGTCCAGCACGCCTCCGTTTTCGTCCTGACGCCATCATTTTCGTCACCGTTTGCGCCGCCCTTGCGCCGCACGGCGCTGGCGCTGCTGCTGGCCGGCTGTTTCGGCGCCGCGCAGGCCAACCCCGCCCTGCCGCAGGTGGTCAGCGGACAGGCGACGTTCAACCAGCAGGGCAACATCTTCTCGATCACGAACACGCCCAACACCATCATCAACTGGCAGAGCTTTTCCATCCATGCCGGCGAAATCACGCGCTTCATCCAGCAGAACGGCAGTAGCGCCGTACTCAACCGGATCACGGGACAAGACCCCAGCAAGATCCTGGGCGCGCTCGAATCGAACGGCAAGGTCTTCCTGATCAACCCGAACGGCATCGTCTTCGGCCAGGGCGCGAAAGTGGACGTCAACGGCCTGGTCGCGTCCAGCCTGGGCATGACGAACGAGGATTTCCTTGCCGGCAAGCGCCAGTTCACGGCCGGCGGCGTGGCCGGCGGCGTCAGCAATGCTGGCGTGATCAATGCGGGCAAGGGCGGGCAAGTGCTGCTGATCGCGCCGAACGTGGAAAACACGGGCATCATCACGGCGCCGAATGGCGAAGTCATCCTGGCGGCCGGACGCAGCGTGCAGCTGGCCGACCCCGGCAACCCGCAATTGCGCGTGCTGGTCTCGGCGCCAGCGGACCAGGCCCTGAACCTGGGCCAGATCATCGCCCAGGGCGGCGGCATCGGCATGGCCGGCGCGCTGGTCAGCCAGCGCGGTGTGCTCAACGCCAACAGCGCCGTCGTCGGGGAACATGGCAAGATCGTGCTCAAGGCCAGCGGCAAGGCGCTGCTCGAAGCGGGCAGCGTCACCAGCGCCACGGGCGCGGCCGGCACGGGCGGCCAGATTCATGTACTGGGCGAGCAGGTGGGCTTGCTGGGCAATGCGAAAGTCGATGCCAGCGGCGCCACGGGCGGCGGCACAGTCTTGCTCGGTGGCGACTACCAGGGCAAGAACGCGGCAGTGCAGAATGCGCGCCAGGTGCTCGTCGGCAAGGATGCCAGCGTGACCGCCGATGCCATCCATCGCGGCAACGGCGGCAAGGTCATCGCCTGGGGCAATGAGTCGGCGCAGGTGCACGGCAGCATTTCCGCGCGCGGCGGCGCGCAGGGCGGCGACGGTGGCTTGGTGGAAACGTCCGGCCATTACCTGGCCGTTGACGGCATCCGCGTCGATACGTCCGCTTCGCGCGGCAAGCGCGGCAACTGGCTGCTCGATCCGTATGACATCGACGTGGTGCAGGGCGGCGGCGGCAACCTGGACCATGTCGACCAGTTCAGCGATGCGCCATCCACTGGCAGCACCAGCATCGGCGCCGATACCATTTCCGGCGCCAGCAGCGATGTCACCTTGCAGGCCTTGCACCGCATCAATTTCAGCAGTTCGGTGGACATGCTCAATTCCGGCATCAGCTTGACGGCGACGGCGGGCGAAACCATCAACGTGTACGCCGCCATCACCACCAAAGGCGGCAACGTGACCCTGTCGGCGAACGATGCCAGCAGCCCCGGCGGCGCTTTTGGCGTGGGATCGAACGTCAACCTGAATGCCGCCATCACCAGCAACGGCGGCAACATCTCCCTGTCCGGCGCCAGCGTGGCGGGCAGCGGCGTGGTCAATGTCGGCAGCGGCAACCTGTCCCTGCGCGCCAATTTCTCGGGCGGCGAAATCAACCTGACGGGCGGCGGCGCAAGGCTGACGGGCAGCGGCGCCGCCGGCCAGACGGTGACCTTGCAGGCCGACAGCATCAGCCTCGGCGGCACGCTGGATTTCGGCGGCACCGGCGGGCGCGCCAGCGTGGCGATCAAGCCCCTGAGCAGTTCGCGCCTCATCGACCTGGGCAGCAAGTCCGGCGGCGCCCTGGGCCTGGACGCGGCCGAGCTGGCCGGCATCTCGGCATCCTCGCTGACCATCGGTGACGGCAGCAACACGGGCGGCATGCGCATCTCGAATGCGATCAGTCTGGCAGGCGACCTGCGCCTCAATTCAGCTTCCCCCATCACGGCCACGGGCGCCGTCACGGTCGGCGGCCTGTTTGCCCTCGACGGCGGCGCGTGGACGCAAAATGCCCCCGGCCTGGCCGCCTTCTCGGCCAGCCGCTTCGCCATCGCGCCGGGCGCCAGCTTCCTGCGCGTGAGCGGCGGCGACGGCAGCACGGCCGCGCCTTACCAGATCGTCGATATCTACGGCCTGCAAGGCATCGGCAGCCTGGGGCTGGGCAATAACTACCGACTGATGGGCAATATCGACGCCAGCGGCACCGCCAGCTGGAACCAGGGCGCCGGTTTCGCGCCCATCGCCGGCGGCGATGGCGCAGGGTATGCGGGCATGTTCGACGGCGGCGGTTTTGCCATCAATGGCCTGTATATCAATGCCCTGAACCCGACCGTCAGCTCCGGCGTGGGCCTGTTCGGCAAGGTGCAGGGGGGGACGGTACGCAAGCTGGCCCTGCAGAATGGCAGCGTGGCGGGGGTGAACAATGTCGGCGCGCTGGTCGGCCTGAATGTGGGCGGGACGCTGGACACCGTGCGCAGCAGCGCCGCGGTCAGCGGCGCCAGCGCCGTCGGCGGCCTGGTCGGCAGCAACGGCGGCACGCTGCGCAATGCCAGCGCCAGCGGCAACGTCGCGGGCATCAATGCGGCCAATGGCGGCAGCATCGGCGGGCTGGTGGGGGCAAACCTGGCCGGCGCCAGTATCGATGCCGCCTACGCCACGGGCGACGTGACGGGCGCGCGCGACAAGGTCGGCGGCCTGGTGGGAAACAATGACGGCGCCATTGCGCAGTCCTACGCCACGGGCGCCGCCCGCGGCGCGGCCAATATCGGTGGCCTGGCGGGACGCAATGGCGGCAGCATCAGCGACGCCTACGCCACCGGCGCCGTCGGCGTGTCGGCCGATGGCGACCTGGCGGTGCCCCGCGAAAACCTGGGCGGGCTGATCGGCTGGAGCGTGGCGGGCAGCAGCGCCAGCCACGTCTACAGCAGCGGTGCCGTGGCCGGCAGCGGCTTTGCCGGCGGCACGGTGGGCGGGCTGGTGGGCCGCGCCGACGTGGGCGCGGGCATTGCGTTTGGCTTCTGGAACTATGAGACGGCCGGCATCCAGATGGACCAGGGCGGCGCCAGCGGCCGCACCACGGCGCAGATGCAGCAGCAGGGCAGCTTCAACGATTTCAATTTCAGCAGCGTCTGGCGTATCTACGATGGATATACGACGCCGATGCTGAAGGCCTTCCTGAAACCGCTGCAAGTGAACGTGTCGGACAATGCCAGCGGCAAGGTCTACGATGGCCAGCTGGCCGCCTTCCTGGGCACGATAGGCTACGTGGGACTGCTCGATGGCGACACGGGCGTGAATGGCAGCCTCGGTTACGGCAGCAATGCACGCAATGTGGGCACCTACGGTCTGTCGGGGCTGTGGTCGACCAAGTACGACATCACTCTGGGCGGCACGACTACCTATGCCATCACGCCGCGCATCCTGACGGTGGGCATCGGCGGCAATGGCAAGGTGTATGACGGCAACCTGGGCTATGACGGCGCCACCTTCGTGCTGGGCAATGTGGTGACGGGCGATAACATCAGCATCAGCGGCAGCGCCGCCTTCCTCGACAGGAACGCGGGCAGCGGCAAGGCCGTGCATGCCAGCGGCCTGGTCCTGGGCGGTAACGAGCTGGGCAACTACAGCCTGGCCGCGACCACGGCGGACGGCACGGCGGACATCAGCGCGCGCCTGCTGAACTATGGCGTCACGGGCGCCCAAAGCCGCGTCTACGACGGCACCTTGCAGGCGGCCCTGAATGGCTACTTCGAAGGCCTGGTGGCGGGCGACCAGGTCAGCATGGCGGGTTTGCTGGGCAGTTTCCGCGACAAGAACGTCGGCATCGGCAAAGTGGTCGACTACGAGGTGTCGACGGGCCAGCTGACGGGCGCCGATGCGGGTAACTATGTGCTCAATGGAAATGCTGGCAGCACCACGGCCGACATCGCGGCGCGCACCCTGAACGTGAGTTTCAATGGCGTCAACAAGACGTATGACGGCACGACGGGCGCGCAAGTGAACTTTGGCGACGACCGCATCCAGGGTGATGCCTTGACGGTGGCGGGCAATGCCGCGTTTGGTAACAAGAATGCGGGTGTCGGCAAGGCCGTCAATGTCAGCAACGTGGCGTTGAGCGGCGGCGATGCCGGTAACTATGTGCTGGGCGCGAGCACCGGCAGCACCACGGCCGATATCGCGGCGCGCACCCTGAACGTGAGTTTCAACGGCATCAACAAGACGTATGACGGCACGACGGGCGCACAGGTGAACTTCGGCGACGACCGCATCCAGGGCGACGCCCTGACGGTGGCGGGCAATGCCGCGTTTGGTAACAAGAACGCGGGTGTTGGCAAGGCCGTCAGTGTCAGCAACGTGGCGCTGAGCGGCGGCGATGCCGGCAACTATGTGCTGGGCGCAAGCACCGGCAGCACCACGGCCGACATCGCGGCGCGCACCCTGAGCGTGAGTTTCAATGGCGTCAGCAAGACGTATGACGGCACGACGGCCGCGCAAGTGAACTTTGGCGATGACCGCATCCAGGGCGATGCCTTGACGGTGGCAGGCAATGCCGCGTTTGGCAACAAGAACGCGGGTGCCGGCAAGGCCGTCAATGTCAGCAACGTGGCGCTGAGCGGCGGCGATGCCGGCAACTATGTGCTGGGCGCGAGCACCGGCAGCACCACGGCCGACATCGCGGCGCGCGTGTTGAACGTGAGCTTTAGCGGCATCAACAAGACGTATGACGGCACGACGGGCGCGCAAGTGAATTTCGGCGACGACCGCATCCAGGGCGATGCACTGACGGTGGCGGGCAATGCCGCGTTTGGCAACAAGAACGCGGGTGCCGGCAAGGCCGTCAATGTCACGAACGTGGCGTTGAGCGGCGGCGATGCCGGCAACTATGTGCTGGGCGCAAGCACCGGCAGCACCACGGCCGACATCGCGGCGCGCACCCTGAACGTGAGTTTCAACGGCATCAACAAGACGTATGACGGCACGACGGCCGCGCAGGTCGGCTTCGGCGACGACCGGGTCAGCGGAGACAGCCTGACGGTGGCGGGCAATGCCGCGTTTGGCAACAAGAACGCGGGTGTCGGCAAGGCCGTCAATGTCACGAACGTGGCGCTGAGCGGCGGCGACGCCGGCAACTATGTGCTGGGCGCGAGCACCGGCAGCACCACGGCCGACATCGCGACGCGCACCCTGAACGTGAGTTTCAATGGCGTCAACAAGACGTATGACGGCACGACGGGCGCGCAAGTGAATTTCGGCGACGACCGCATCCAGGGCGATGCCCTGACGGTGGCGGGCAATGCCGCGTTTGGCAACAAGAACGCGGGTGTTGGCAAAGCCGTCAATGTCAGCAACGTGGCGCTGAGCGGCGGCGACGCCGGCAACTATGTGCTGGGCGCAAGCACCGGCAGCACCACGGCCGACATCGCGGCGCGCACCCTGAACGTGAGTTTCAATGGCGTCAACAAGACGTATGACGGCACGACGGGCGCGCAAGTGAACTTCGGCGACGACCGCATCCAGGGCGACGCCCTGACGGTGGCGGGCAATGCCGCGTTTGGCAACAAGAACGCGGGTGTTGGCAAAGCCGTCAATGTCACGAACGTGGCGCTGAGCGGCGGCGATGCCGGCAACTATGTACTGGGCGCGAGCACCGGCAGCACCACGGCCGACATCGCGGCGCGCACCCTGAACGTGAGTTTCAATGGCGTCAGCAAGACGTATGACGGCACGACGGGCGCGCAAGTGAGCTTTGGCGACGACCGCATCCAGGGCGACGCCCTGACGGTGGCGGGCAGCGCCGCGTTTGGCAACAAGAACGCGGGTGTTGGCAAGGCCGTCAATGTCAGCAACGTGGCGCTGAGCGGCGGCGATGCGGGTAACTATGTGCTGGGTGCGAGCACCGGCAGCACCACGGCCGACATCGCGGCGCGCGCGCTGAACCTGTCCGGCGTGGCGGGCAGCAAGGTCTACGATGGCACGACGGGTGCGCAGTTGAGTATGGGTGATGACCGTATCGCTGGCGATAGTTTGACGGCCTCGGCAGTAGCCAATTTTGCGGACAAGCACGTGGGCGCTGCCAAGGCCGTGCAGCTCAGCGGCGCGGCGCTGACGGGCGCCGATGCGGGCAATTACTTTATCGTCTTGCCGACGGGCTTGCTGGCCAGCATTACGCCCGCCAGCCTGACCCTGGCAGGAGTGAGTGCCGCCGGCAAGGTGTATGACGGTACGACTTCCGCGATGGTCAGCGCGTCGGCGAACGGTGTGCTGGGCCAGGACGTGGTCAGTGTGGTGGGCGGCAGCGGCAGCTTTGCCGACAAGAATGCGGGCGCGGGCAAGCTGGTGACGGCCAGCGGTTTCCGCCTGGCGGGCGCGGACGCGGGCAATTACACGCTGGAGGCGACGGGCGGCACGGCGCAGGCATCGATTGCGCAAAAACAATTGTCGACCTGGGTCGGCAGCGGCAGCGGCTTGTGGAGCGATGCCGCCAACTGGGACGGCGGCGTGGTGCCGGAAGGCGCGAACGTGCTGGCTGTCGACTTTAGCAACAGCAAGGGCATCGTCACCTACAGCGCGGCGGCCGGCAGCACCATCCTGAAAAACCTGAACTCGGCGTCGGGCTTGCTGTTGACTGGCGGCAGCCTGACCCTCGGTGAAAGCGCGCTCGACAGCTCCGTGCTGGGCGGCCTGGCCGGCCTGGAAATCACCGGCGGCAGCCTGTTGCTGAACGGCAGCCTGTCGGCGGACCGCTACGCGCAAGGCGGCGGGCTGCTGAGCGGCAACGGCAACTTGCTCGTCGCCAACAGCTTCAGCCAGGTGGCCGGCGCCATCCGGCTGGCGGGCCAGCTGGCCATCACGCAAGCCAATGGCAACTTGCGTTTCGCCAGCCTGGCGGCGAACGCAGTGCAATTGAGCGCCCTGAACGGCGCCATCGGCCAGGACGGCGCGCTGCTCGCCAGCAGCCTGGCTGCGCAGGCGCGCGATGGCATTGTGCTGGGCAATGCGGGCAACCAGGTGGGCAGTTTTACCGCCAGCAATAGTGCGGGCGGCGGGATTGTGCTGAACAATACCTCGGCCCCAGGCACCTTGATCCTGGGAACGCTGACCACGGGCGCGGGCAATATCGCCATCGACAATACGGGCGGCGTCACGGCGGGCAATATCAATGCGCATGGCGGCAACGTCAGCGTGACGGCGCACAGCCCCGTCACCGTCAGCGGCAAGATCGAGGGCAATGACATTGCGCTCAATGCCAGCACGGATGTGCTGCTGGGCGATGGCGCGCAGCTGGCAGCTGCGCGCCATGTCAATTTGACGGCGGGTCGCGACATCCATGTCGGCGGCAATGCGAAGATCGTTAGCGGCGGCAATTTCAGCGCCAGCGCGGAAGGCCATGTGCGCTTTGCGGACACGGCAAGCATCGCTTTGCCTGCAGCGTCCAGCATGAGCGTGCTGGCGAAAACGGGCAGCATCACGGGCGACTCGGGCGTGCGCATCAACCGCCAGCGCGCCGATGTCAGCTTGCTGGCGCCGAATGGCAAGGTGAGCATGGCGGACGCCATCTTCCTGCCGGCGACGACCATCGACAAGCCCGTGATCGATGCCGCCACGAGCGCGGCCATCGACGATGCCTTGCGCATCATCAAGCAGGCTGACCGTGCCAACGATACGCTCGCGTCCACGCCGCCAGCCAAGCTGGACGACAAGAAGCCGGATAGCAAGGATGTAGCCGATGCCGCAGATAAACCTACAGGATACAAATTCGATGACCCTACTAAAAAAATGTACTGCAATTAAGGCTCTGCTGTGGCTGGCCCTGATGTGCATGGGTGCGCACGCCTGGGCCGGGCAAGTGGCGGGCACGGTGATGCAATTGAGTGGCCCGCTGATGGCCAAGAAGGCGGATGGCAAGGTGAAAATCCTGGCCATCCGGTCCGAAGTCGAGCAGGGGGACACCTTGCTGACGGAAAAGGAAACCTATGCCTTGATCAAGCTGATCGACAATAGCGAAATCACCTTGAAGCCGAATACCAGTTTCGTGATCGAGCAATTCAGCTACACGGCCGAGCAGCCTGACGGCGACCACGCCATCTTCAGTTTGCTCAAGGGCGGCTTGCGTTCCGTGACGGGATTGCTGGGCAAGCGCAACAAGGAGCGCTTCGAGATGAAGACGCCGGCCGCCACCATCGGCATCCGCGGCACGACGTTTGTTGCCAGTTACGTAGCACCGTCGGCACCGGCGCTGCCAACGGTATCGCCGCCAGTCGGGGCGGCGAAGGCGCCGGGCTTGTATGTGCAGGTGCTCGATGGCTTGATTCATGTCACCAATCCTGCCGGGACGCAAAATTTTGCCGCCGGCCAGTTCGGTTTTACGCCCAGCTTCAAGCAGCCGCCCGTGATGCTGCCGGTCAATCCCGGCATTCCGTTCACGCCGCCGCCGGTGTTTTCGACGCCACTGTCCAGTACCGGCGCCGGCGCCAACAGCGGCAAGCCGGCCGCCATCGATTGTGTGGTGCGCTAAGCATCGTCAAACAAGCCCGGCACACCGTGCAAATAGGGCTTGACCTTCCCATCATGGGATAGCAGATCCTGTATCCATCAGTAACTCTTTCGTACAGGATCTGCCATGCACCAGACCGCACTCGTTCCCGCCGCTTCACCTCCCGCCGCCGCGCATGCGCAGGCCCTGGCCATCGAAGGCATGAGCTGCGCCTCGTGCGTGGGTCGCGTGGAAAAAGCCCTGGCCGCCGTGCCCGGCGTGACCCAGGCCAGCGTCAACCTGGCCACGGAAGTGGCCAAAGTCACGTCCAGCACGCCGATTTCCCTGGCGACCTTGCAGGCTGCCGTGGAAAAGGCCGGCTACAGCGTGGCGCAGCGCGAGATCGACCTGAACATCGCCGGCATGACGTGCGCCTCTTGCGTGGGCAGGGTGGAAAAAGCCTTGCTGAAGGTGCCGGGCGTGCTGGCTGCCAGCGTCAACCTGGCCACGGAAAGCGCGCGCGTCAAGGTGACGGGCGAGGCCGATGCGGCCACCCTGGTCGCCGCCATCGACAAGGCCGGCTATGCAGCCAGGGTGCCTGCCGCCAGCCAGGCCAGCGCGTCCGCCGTGCTGCCCAACCGCGACGGCATGAAAGTGGCGTTTGCGGCCGTGCTGGCTTTCCCGCTGATGCTGCCCATGCTGCTCGAGTGGGCCGGCATCCATTTGATGCTGCCGGGCTGGCTGCAATTCGCGCTGGCCACGCCTGTGCAATTCTATTTTGGCGCGCGCTTCTACAAGGCGGGCTGGAAGGCGGCCCGCGCCGGCAGCGGCAACATGGATTTGCTGGTGGCGCTGGGCACGAGCGCCGCGTATGGCTTGTCCGTCTATCAATGGCTGACGGCGGGCGCGATGCTGCCGCACCTGTACTTTGAAGCGTCGGCCGTCGTCATCACCCTGGTGCTGCTGGGCAAATGGCTGGAAAGCCGCGCCAAACGCCAGACGGCCTCGGCCATTCGCGCGCTGCAAGTCTTGCGGCCGGAATCGGCCCGCGTGCGCCGCGACGGCGTGGAACTCGACTTGCCCGTGGAGCAGGTGAAGGTGGGCGACCTGGTGGTGATCCGTCCCGGCGAGCGGGTGGCCGTCGATGGCGTGGTGGTGGAAGGCGCCAGCCAGATCAATGAATCCCTGATCACGGGGGAAAGCTTGCCCGTCGATAAGCATCCGGGCGACAAGGTGACGGGCGGCGCCATCAATGCGGATGGCTTGTTGCTGGTGCGCACGCAGGCCGTGGGCGGCGAGACGACCCTGTCGCGCATCATCCGCCTGGTGGAAGATGCGCAGGCGGCCAAGGCGCCGATCCAGCACCTGGTCGACAAGGTCAGCGCGATCTTCGTCCCCGTGGTGCTGCTGCTGGCGTTGCTGACCATGCTGGGCTGGTGGTTCGCTACCGGCGAGCTGGAAAACGCCATCATCAATGCCGTGGCCGTGCTGGTCATCGCCTGTCCCTGCGCGCTGGGCCTGGCAACGCCGACGGCCATCATGGCGGGCACGGGCGTGGCTGCCCGCTATGGCATCCTGATCAAGGATGCGGAAGCGCTGGAGGTGGCGCACGCCGTCAATACCGTCGTGTTCGACAAGACGGGTACCCTGACGGTGGGAAAACCGGCGCTGGCGGCCCTGCATGCGCATGGCATCGAGGACGCCCGGTTGCTGCAGCTGGCGGCCAGCATCCAGCGCGGCAGCGAACACAGCCTGGCGACGGCCGTGCTGGATGCGGCTGCCGCGCGCCACATCGATCCCTTGCCAGCCACGGCCCTGTCGGCCTTGCCGGGCCGCGGCCTGGCGGCCCATGTCGATGGCCTGGAACTGAAGCTGGGCAGCACGCGGCTGATGCAGGAACTGCACGTGGACATGGCGCCGCTGGCCGCGCAGGCGCAGCAACTGGAAGCCACGGGCAACACGATTTCGTGGCTGGCTTCGGGATCTGAATTGCTGGGCCTGTTCGCTTTTTCCGACCAGGTCAAGCCGAACGCGCAGGCGGCCATTGCCCATTTGCACAGCCTGGGCATCCGCACGGTGATGTTGACGGGAGATAACCAGGGCAGCGCGGACGCCGTCGGCAAGCTGCTGGGCATCGACACGGTGGCGGCGAAAATGCTGCCGGCCGATAAAACCGCTAAAATTGTCGCGCTGAAAGGCGAAGGCGCGAAAGTGGCCATGGTGGGCGACGGCATCAACGATGCGCCCGCGCTGGCGGCGGCCGACGTGGGCATCGCCATGTCGACGGGCACGGACGTGGCCATGCATGCGGCCGGCATCACCCTGATGCGCGGCGATCCGGCCCTGGTGGCGGACGCCATCGATATCTCGCGCCGCACCTACAGCAAGATACGGCAGAATCTGTTCTGGGCCTTCATTTATAACCTGATCGGCATTCCGCTGGCCGCCTTCGGCTTGCTCAACCCCATGGTGGCGGGCGCGGCGATGGCCTTCAGTTCGGTCAGCGTGATCAGCAATGCCCTGTTGCTGCGGCGCTGGAAAGCCCGCAGTCATGCAGCTAGTGCGCATACCAAGGAGCAATAAGGATGAATATCGGCCAGGCGGCAAGCGAAACGGGCGTATCGGCAAAAATGATACGCTACTACGAAAGCATTACCTTACTAAAACCCAGCGCGCGCAGCGATGCCGGTTACCGCATCTACACGCCGAACGACTTGCACGCCTTGCGCTTCATCAAGCGCGCGCGCGGGCTGGGCTTTTCGCTGGAACAGATCCGCGAGCTGCTGTCGCTGTGGCAAAACGACCAGCGCGCCAGCGCGGACGTAAAAGGCATCGCCCTGGCCCACGTCGCCGATTTGAATCAGCGCATCGCTGAACTGACGGAAATGCGCGATACCCTGGCCCACCTGGCGCAATCGTGCCACGGCGATGACAAGCCCGATTGCCCCATCCTGCAAAGCCTGGGGCTGGCTGGTGACACGGACGCGAAAGCATGTTGCCATTGATATAAATCAACGGAGGTGTGCATGGCCTATGAACTGTACTACTGGCCCACGATACAGGGGCGCGGCGAATTCATCCGGCTGGCCCTGGAAGAGGCGGGCGCCGACTACCGCGATATCGCCCGCTTGCCTGAACGCAAGGGGCAAGGCGTTCCCGCCATGCTGGCCTGCCTCGATGGCGACAGCACGCCACAGGCCGCTTACGCGCCACCCGTGCTGCGCGATGGTGATTTGCTGATCGGCCAGACCACGAACATCCTCTTGTACCTGGGCCGGCGTCTGGGCCTGGCGCCGCGCGCGGAAAGTGGCCGTTTGTGGCTGAATCAGCTGCAACTGACGATGGCCGACTGGCTGGCGGAAGTGCACGATACGCACCATCCGCTGTCGATGAATCAATATTACGCAGAGCAAAAAGCGGCGGCCATGCTGCGCAGCGCGGATTTCCGCGCAACACGCTTGCCGAAATTCCTGGCCTACTTCGCGCAAGTGCTGCTGAACAGCCGCGGCCAGTATCTGCTGGGTGCAAAACTCAGCTATGGCGACCTGTCGCTGTTCCAAATGCTGGCCGGCCTGCAATATGCGTTTCCGCAAGCCATGGCACGCCTGGCGCCGCAGTATCCAGCCCTGTTTGCGCTGCACGATGCGGTGGCGGCGCGGCCGAACATTGCCCGCTACTTGCAGTCGAAGCGCAGGATACCGTTCAATGAAGACGGCATCTTCCGCCATTACCCCGAGCTGGACGGATAAAAAAACAGCCGGCGCAAGGGCCGGCTGTCCTGGTGCTGCTCTGCTGTTATTGTGCGCTGGTGACGGGGTAGCCCGCATCGACGATGGCGGCGCTGATGGCGCCCAGTTCGCTCGATGACTCCACCGTGACGCGCTTGCTGGCCAGGTCGATCTGCACCTGAGCGGCAGGATCGATGCCTTGCACCGCTTTCGTGACCGAGCCGACGCAATGGCCGCAGCTCATGTTTTCAACTTGTAACTGATACATGACAAGCACTCCTTGAATGATTAAGTGCTTCCACTGTAATCCTTGCCCCGGTGGGAAGGTCAAGCGGAAGCGTGATCAATGACTTCAGTGCAGCAGAAAATCGACGGCTTGCATGGGCGGCGGCACGTTCTCATCCTGCACGGATTCGCGCAAGCTGATGTCGATGGCGCGGCACATGGCAGACAGCGGCAAATCGTTGGCATCTTCGCCGAACGGTTCCTCGATCTCGTCGCCCAGCGCATCGAGGCCAAAGAAGGTGTAGGCGACGATGGCGACGACGAACGGCGTCATGAACCCGAGCGAATCGACGAGGCCGAAGGGCAGCAGGAAACAGTACAGGTAGGCCGTGCGGTGCAGCAGCAGTGAATACGAGAATGGAATCGGCGTGCTGCGGATGCGCTCGCACGACGCGCCGGCCGCTACCATGGCCGAGACCGTGTTATCGATCTGCGTGGCGAGGATGCTGTCGATGCGGCCCTGCGCGATGCAATCGGCCAGGTCGTGCCCCATCTGCAGCATCAGGTAGTCGGACGGGTTCGCCGCCTTGCAGGCCACTTCCCATTCGGCCGGGCGCAGCAGCGGCTGCAAGTCGGCCGGTCCGCGCGTGTCGCGCAGCTGGTGGCGCAGCGCGTGGCAAAAGGCGATGGTGCGGTAAATCATGCGCACGCGCACATCGCCCAGGCCCAGCTTCGCGTGGGCCGGCGTGTCGCTGCGTATCATCGTCTGGCATTGGCGCGAGAAATTACGGCTGCGCAAGACCAGTTCGCCCCACAGCTTGCGCGCTTCCCAATAGCGGTCGTAGGCGGCCGTGTTGCGAAAGCCCAGGAAGATGGCCAGCGGCAAGCCGATCAGGGTAAACGGGATGGTGGTGAGGATCACCTTGTGGTCGAACAGGGTGCCGTGGCACCACGTGACGAGGGTGGCGATCAGGGTATTGACGATGAGCGTGGTGCGGATGCGCGGCAGGACGGAACCGCGCACCACGAGGAACAAGCGTAGCGCCGAAGGACGCTCGCGCACGATCATGGCGTGCTCCCTGGCGGGAGCTGGGCGGGTGGGGAAAGGCGCGCCCGGTGATCGGTAAGAGGGGAAAGACAGCGTGGCAATTGCCGGGAACAAAAAGCCCGCGATGTATGCGGGCTGAGCAGGGTGTGCATGGGAAGCAATGTAGGGGAGACGGCATGAGTATAGGCCGCAGGCCCGCTTCCAGCCAATTCACAGTGATAATGGGTATTATTCATTTCATGAATGAATATTTCATTTGTAAGTATTCGTGTGAATTTCAGTTGTCCGGGTTCTGCCCTTGCCTGATCTTCTTGCGATGTGCCGCCTGCTGCTGTTTCAATGCCTTGCTTGTCGTATAGCTATTGCGAAACCAGCTTGTCTGCTTATGCTGGCCCGGCCAACTGCAGTTCAGTACATTTGCCACGTCGGCGCAGTCGCAGGCGCAGTCGACCAGGGGCACATCGCAGTCGCAATACCCCGCCTGTGCCTGCCGGCGCGCACTGCGCCGTGCCCGTGGCTGCAGCGCGCCGTGCTGGCGATGGCGTTCGCCGCAGGCGCGCAAGCGCCGTTGCAGCAAGGGCAAGCCTGCGCGCAAGCCGTGGCGTGCAATCACCTTGTAGCCATAGGCGGAGCAACTGTCGCGCCCCGTCAGCACGCGGTAGGCGCAGGAAAAACCCTTCCAAGGCGACAGGTAGCGCTGGTAGGCGCGTATAGTCCACAGGGCCAGGTGCTTGCCACAGGTATCGAGCGTAAAAATGATGCATCCTTTGCGATGGTCGTAAGCCGGGTTTCGAGCATACGACAGGTGGCCCGAAATGCATAGCGTTGGGCCAGCATGAATTATCAATGTGACAAATGGAGAGAATTGCTCAGGTTGCGTCTGCTAGGCTGAATGAGCTATTTGGAAATATTTCCTAAAGCAAAAAATGTCATCCCGATAGCCGCCGCCAGGGGCATGACCAAGCTTGTTTATCCTTCCTGTGAAAGTGATCTGCATGTTTAAAGTTTCCAGCATCTGTCTCGCCACGTTGATCCTGTTGCAAGCGCCAGCCGGCTGGGCCGGCCAGCCAGCGCCCCTGAGCCAGCAGCAGCAAGCGCTGGCCGCGCAAATCGACGCCAGCATCGCGCCGTACTACAAGTCCACCGAGCCCGGCGCCGTCGTGATCGTCGTCAAGGATGGCCAGCCCTTGCTGCGCAAGGCGTATGGCCTGGCCAGCGTGCAGGACGGCACGCCGCTGACGCCGGACATGTCGTTGCGCCTGGGGTCGATTTCCAAGCAATTCACGGCCGTCGCCATCCTGTTGCTGGCCGACCAGGGCAAGCTGGCCGTCACCGATGACATCACGAAATTCCTGCCCGACTATCCGACACATGGCAAGAAAATCACGATCGAGCAGTTGCTCGCGCACACGTCCGGCATCCACGACTACACAAGGAAGCCGGAATTTGTGCCCAACAGCACGAAAGACTTGAGCGTGGCGCAGATGATCGATTTCTTCAAGAACGATGCGCCCGACTTTGAACCAGGCACGCAGTGGAGTTACAGCAGCTCCGGCTATTTCCTGCTGGGCGCCATCATTGAAAAGGCATCGGGCCAGCCGTATGCCACGTTTGTGGAACAGCAGATCTTCGTGCCGCTGGGCATGAACGATACGGCCTATGAAGGCCACGAGCGCCGGCCGGCCAAGCGCGCTGCCGGGCATATCCGTTCGGGCGAGACGTATGTGCCGAACTTGCCCCTGAGTATGACGCAGCCCTATGCGGCCGGCGCGCTCGTTTCCACCGTGGACGACCTGGCGCGCTGGGACGCGGCCATTTCGGACGGCAAGCTGCTCAAGGCTTCCACCTGGCAGCAGGCGTTCACGCAGGCCAAGCTGAGCGATGGCAAGGCGACCCGTTCCGGCCTGGGCTGGAAGGTGGGCACCTGGCAAAACACGCCCGTCATCCACCATAGCGGCGGCATCAATGGTTTTGCCACGTATGCGATGCGTTTGCCGAAGGAAAAAGTCTACGTGGCCGTGCTGGAAAACTCGGACACGGGCCTGGTCAACCCCGACGTGGTGGCGCGCAAGGCGGCCGCCATCGCCGTGGGCCGGCCGTATCCCGAGATCAAGGTCATCACGCTCAAGCCCGCCATCCTCGATGCGTATGCGGGCGTGTACGCGATCAATGACAAGGCCGGCTACACGATCCGCAACTTCGAGGGCAATCTGCTGCTGCAGCGCACGGGACGCCCGGCGCAACGCATGCTGGCGTATTCGCCAAATGGTTTCCTGATTGAAAATACGCTCACCACCGCCGAATTCGAGCGGGGACCGAAAGGCGAAGCGCAGCTGATCCTCAACGATGGCGGCGAGTCGAAGTCCGTGCACGAGCGCGCCAGCGCCGTCAAGCCGGCCCGCGCCGTGGTGGCCATGACGCACGCGCAATTCGATGGCTACGTGGGCCGCTATGCGCTGGCGCCCGAGGTCTACCTGGAAGTGACGCGCGAAGGCGACAAGTTCTTCGCCCAGGTGACGGGTTTCCGCAAGCTGGCCATGCTGCCGATGAGCGAGACGGCTTTCTTCTCGAATGAAGTCGATGCGGAAGTGCGTTTCAGCAAGGATGCCGATGGCAAGGCGCAACAACTGGTGCTGCGCCAGGAGGGGCAGGATATGCCTGCCAAACGCGTGAACTGATCGCCGCAGTACAGCGCATGCCTGCCGGCCAGTCGATACTGCCGGCAGGCATTATTTTTTCGTGTCCAGCCTGACCGATTCGCATTCTCAAGGCACCTGCTAAGTAAGGGAATCATTTCAGCAGTCCATTTGAGAGGCTTTACACCATGTCCGTTCGTCGCAAGCAGCGCTACTATATTTCTACACCGCAAATCCTTCCCATCGCCCGTGCCGTGTCGCTGGCCGTGTGCAGCCTGGCGCTGTACGCCGCCATGCCAGCCCTGGCGCAGGCGCAAGCGGCCAATGCCCAGCAGGCTGGCGCCATGCGCCTGGCCTACGACATCCCTGCCGGTCCGCTGGCGCCCGCGCTGCGCAGCCTGGCCAGCGCGGCGAATGTCTTGCTCAGCTACACGCCAGACCAGGCCAGCGGCAAGAGCACGGCCGGCCTGCAAGGCCAGTACACGCCGCAGGCTGCCCTGGCCGTCTTGCTGGCGGGTACGGGCTTGCAGGCGGTTGAACTGGAGGCGGGCAGCTACGTGCTGCGCGCCGCGCCTGTCGTGGGCAGTACGGCGCCCGAGGCCGTCATGCCATTGATTTCCGTCATGGCAGCGGCTGACGCGGGCGAGGGCACGGTGGCGCGCGGCTATGTGCCCATCAGCGTGGCCGCCACCAAGATGGGCACGCCATTGCTCGAGACGCCGCGCGCCATTTCCGTTGTCACGCGTGAACAGATCAAGACGCAGGCCCCGAAAAGCATCGAACAGGCGCTGGCCTATACGGCGGGCGTGCTGACGGACGTGACGGGTGCCGACGTGCGCATGTCGGGCGCCACCATCCGCGGCTTCAGCGATGGCAGCTCGTACTACCAGGATGGCTTGAAGCTGCTGTCGGCGGGCAGTTATGGTTCGTGGAATAGCGAAATGGAAGACCTCGACAGCGTCGAAGTCATCAAGGGGCCCGCGTCCGTCTTCTACGGCCAGGGCCGCCCGGGCGGCATGATCAATGTCACTTCCAAGCTGCCGGGTGCAGACCACGTCAATAGCGTGGGGTTTTCCGCGGGACGCTATCACCGCTATCAGATCAATGCGGACCTGGGCGGCGCTGTCGCGGGCAACGATGGCTTGCTGTACCGCGTCACGCTGACGGGCCGCGATGCCGACGATCGTCCCATCGAGTCGAAGAACAACCGCGTTTCCATCTCGCCCTCGCTGCGCTGGGACATCTCGGCGCGCACCAGCCTGATCGTATTGGGCACATATTCGCAAGAGCGGGGCACGCCGAAACCATGGTGGCCCAGTCTGTTTGTGCATCCGCACATCAAGGACTTGCCCGTCAGCCGCACGGCGGGCGACCCGTCCTTCGACTATTTCGACCGCGATACGCGCGCCCTTGGCTATATGTTCGAGCATGCAACAGGGAATGGCTGGAAGCTGACGCAAAACTTGCGCTATGCCACCATCAAGGTTGATTACCAGCATATCTACGCCATGGATTTGCTGCCTGACGGGCACACGGCCACGCGCGGCAGCCTGGCGGAAAAAGTGGACGGCAAGATCTGGACGGTCGACAGCCGCGCGCAAAAGGACTTTCGCTGGGGCGAGATCGGGCACCGCTTCGTGGCGGGCATCGATTACCTGAAATACAAGGAAAACGATGGCCTGGGCTTTGGCTGGGACGTGCCGAACCTCGATATCCATGCGCCGGTCTACCATCAATCGATCGCCGCGCCCGGACTCGACTATACCGACACTGAACTCAAGCAGACGGGTATCTACACGTTGAACCAGTTCAAGCTGGGTGCATGGGTGGCGAACGCCAGCCTGCGCCACGACCGCGCGCGCAGCACGCAGCTCAATTCGGCGAGTACGCGCATCGACGACAATGCGACCACGGGCAGTGCCGGCCTGCTGTACCTGTTCGACAATGGCGTGGCGCCGTATGCCAGCTATGCCACCTCGTTCGACCCGGCCACGGGCCGCGACTTTGACGGCAAGGCTTTTCAGCCACGCAAGGGCAAGCAGGTGGAACTGGGTATCAAGTACCAGCCTGCCGGCACATCGACCATGTTGACGGCATCGCTGTTTGATCTGACGCAAACGAATGTCACCACGCCGGATCCGCTGCACCCGCGTTCGTCACTACAGACGGGCGAGGTACGTTCGACGGGCGTGGAACTGGAAGGTACGTTCAAACCCTTGCCCGAGTTGAGCGTGCTGGCCGGCTATACCTATCTGGACCCGCGCACGACGAAGAGCAACCGCGACTACGAAATCGGCCGCCAGACCCTGCAGACGACGCGCCATGCGGCCAGCGTCTGGCTCGACTACCGGCCCATGGCCGTGCCCTGCCTGATGCTCGCTGGCGGCCTGCGCTACCGTGGCAGTTCACCCTACAATGGCGCGGCCAATGCGCTGTACATAAATGATCCGTACACCCTGGCCGATATCGCCGTGGCCTATGAAACGGCGCGTTACCGCCTGGCTCTGAATATCGGCAATGTATTTGACAAGAAATACTTTGGTGGCATCTTCCGTGGCGCCGAACGCGAAGCCCTGCTGAGCCTGAAGGTGAATTTCTAGCTGTAGCCAACTGGGGCTGTGCGATTACAGCCCCAGCGCGCGCCAGCAATACACGGCCAGTGCCGCCGCCCACGCCAGCAGGATCGCCAGCCCCGGCAGCAACAGCCATTTTGCCGCCGTCTCTTCCCACGTCACATACGGCTTGCCGCCGCGCGCGATGGCCAGCAGCGCCTGTCCCCCGTTCAAGCCGGCAAACGGCAACAGGTTGAAGGCGCACAGGTTCAACGAGAACAGGGAGAACGCCAGCGCAAAGCCGTGCGTGCAGGCAAATGCCTCTCCATTGCCCAGCAATTCCTGCGCCGTCGACAGCGGTGCCAGCGCGCCGTGGACAATTTGCCCGAAGGCAGCGACAAAGCTGTCCCAGCCCGCGCCTCCCATGATGCCCAGCGACAATGCCAGCAGCATCCCCACGCCGCTCAATGGCAGCAGCACCTGCTTCCACAGCGGCTGGAAGTTATACGCGTCAAGGCAGGGATCGTCGTCGTACAGGGTTTCCTCGCGCGTATCTTTCAGCACCACATTGCCGGCCAGCGGCAGCAGCTTGACGTGGACTTTTCCCCAGGTCAGCACAGTCGGTCCCACGCCATAGCTGACGCTGCGGACCGTGATGCCGGACAGCCTGGCGCAGGCCGCCATGACGGAAATGTGGATGAACATGAAGAGTATGAAGCAGAGCAACAACTGAAAGGCGGGATGCATCGGGCTATGTGTCCAGAAGGAAAGGAGCGGTATTAGAACATGTCGCAGGGAAAAGTCGCGCACATGAAAAAAGCCCCGTCTGCATCGCTGCAGCCGGGGCTTTCGAATGACTGGGCAGCTTGCGCCGCCCGCTGGTGCTTACAGCACTTCGCTGGCGTGGTCGGCCAGGCGCGAACGCTCGCCGCGGGCCAGGGTGACGTGGCCGCTGTGGGTCCAGCCCTTGAAGCGGTCGACCACGTAGGTCAGGCCGCTCGAGCCTTCCGTCAGGTATGGCGTGTCGATCTGTGCGATGTTGCCCAGGCACAGGATCTTCGTGCCGGGGCCGGCGCGGGTGACCAGGGTCTTGACTTGTTTCGGCGTCAAGTTTTGCGCTTCATCAATGATGAGGAACTTGTTGACGAAGGTGCGGCCGCGCATGAAATTGAGCGACTTGATCTTGATGCGCGAGCGGATCAGGTCTTGCGTTGCCGCACGGCCCCATTCGCCGCCATCGGAGTCGGACTTGTTCAGCACTTCCAGGTTGTCGTCGAAGGCGCCCATCCATGGCGACATCTTTTCTTCTTCCGTGCCCGGCAGGAAACCGATGTCTTCGCCCACCGGCACCGTCACGCGGGTGACGATGATTTCATTGTAGAGCTTGGTTTCCAGTACTTGCGCCAGGCCGGCGGCCAGGGCCAGCAGGGTCTTGCCGGTACCGGCCTGGCCCAGCAGGGTGACAAAGTCGCATTCCGGGTTCATCAGCAGGTTCAGCGCGAAGTTCTGCTCGCGGTTGCGCGCCGTCACGCCCCACACATTGTTCTTCGTGTGGCTGAAGTCGCGCAGGGTCTGCAGCACGGCCGTCTTGCCGTTGATCTGTTTCACTTGGCCGTAGAACGGCGTTTCGCCGTTTTTCGGTTCCAGGTAGATGAACTGGTTGACCAGCAGGGATGGAATGAACGGGCCGGTGACGCGGTAGAACGTCGAGCTGTAGCCATTCTTGCTTTCCTGCCACGATTCCATGTCCTTGCCGTGCTTGTTCCAGAAGTCGTCCGGCAATTGCACGATGCCCGAGTACAGCAAGTCCGTGTCTTCCAGCACATGGTCGTTGAAGTAATCTTCGGCCGGCAAGCCCAGGGCGCGCGCCTTGATGCGCATGTTGATGTCTTTCGACACCAGCACGACGGGACGGCCTTCCTGTTCCGACTCCAGCGAGCGCACGACGGCCAGGATCTGGTTGTCGGCCTTGCCTACTGGCAAGCCAGCCGGCAAGTCGGCGCTTTGCAGGCGCGTCTGGAAGAACAGGCGGCCCTTGGCATCCTTGTTGCCCAGCTTGGACAGCAGGATGCCGTGTTCGATGGCGTCGTCATCCGTGTTGCTGATCAGGGCATCCAGGGTGCGCGAAACCTGGCGCGCATTGCGCGCCACTTCCGTCATGCCTTTTTTATGGTTGTCCAGCTCTTCCAGGGTCATCATCGGCAGGTATACATCGTGTTCCTCGAAGCGGAACAGCGACGATGGGTCGTGCATCAGCACGTTCGTGTCGAGCACGAACAGCTTGCTGATGCCGCGCTGGTCGGCGGCGCGGCTGGCGGACGACTTGAGCTGCACTTCCACCGCCTTGTGCTTGGCCGGATGTGGCTGTTCGACTTGCTTGACGGACTTGATCGGCGTGACCTTGCCTTTTGCCGCCGGCTTGGCTTTCGCTGCAGGCGCAGCCACGACGGCTGGCGCGGCCGCAACGGGCGCAGGTGCCGCAACGGCGGGTACGGGCTTGGCGACCATCAGGGCCGCTACTTGCTTGATCTTCGTGGCCGCATTGCGGACCGGCTTGGCAACTTCGGCGATCGCCGCTTCGATAATCGGTGCAGCCACTTTCTTGGCTGCCGGGGTTTTGGTGGCCGGGCGCGCTGCGCCTGCGGTTGGGTAATCTTGGGTGGCCAGGATGGTGGCTGGCTTGCTCGGTAATTTTGGCAGTGGCATCAGGATCTCAATCAAAAAATTTCTGGAATGAATCGCCCATGGGCAGCCAGCTTCTGGCGGCACTTCTCATGGGGTGGATGCGGGGGAACAACAATGCTACAGGACGAGTAACTGCCGGAAGGCCGGCAGCATGGCCGGTCATGGACGCCGTCGGCGGGATGGTGGCCCGCCTGGCGCAGTGGGTGGAGGCGCTTCGTTGACTCAAAATGGCGATAGGTACCGTGAACTGAACTGCGGTTGAACCAGGCTCGCTGGAAGCCGACAACGCGCATTGGATCAAAACGGACGATCAATTCAGATGCGCTACGAATTCCAGCACTTCTTCCACGTGAGTTGCGACCTTCACGCCTCTCCATTCTTTCACCAATCGGCCCTGGGCGTCAATCACAAACGTACTGCGCTCGACGCCACGGACCGTCTTGCCGTACATCTGTTTCATCTTCATGACGTTAAACAGCAGGCAAACGGCTTCGTCCGGGTCGGAAATGAGCTCGAACGGCAGGTCCAGCTTGGCTTTGAAGCTTTCGTGCGAGCGCAGGGAATCGCGGCTGATGCCGTAGATTTCCACGCCGGCGGCGACGAATTGTGAATAAGCATCGCGGAAGGCGATGTTTTCCGTGGTGCAGCCAGGGGTGTTGTCCTTTGGATAGAAAAACAGCACCGTGGCCTTGGCCGGGCGGCCCAGCAACTGAAAGGTCTTGCCGCTGGTCATGGCGGCGCTAAAGTCGGGTATGCTAACGAGGGATTGGCTATCAGCCACAGGTTCTCTCCTGAACGGTGATCATCAGCGCTGTTTTTAATCTGGCAACGCATCCAGGTGCAACAATACAGCATTCAGGCCGCTTTGCCCTGCACAATCAGGCGTCCCGAACGGCCTGGCAACTCATCCCAGGTGACGGGACAAACGGGCAAGTCCGTATCTTGTATCTTTTCATAATAGTCGCCCATCGAGGCGAACTGGTAGCCCTGGGCTTTCCAGCCAGCCAGCAGTTGTTCGAAAATGGGGGCGAGTTTCTGTCCTTCAAGTTCCGCATGCAAGGTATACACGTGATCGCGGGGATTATCCGCCGTCAGTGACAATATATGCGCGGCAACATTGCCGGTTGTGATCAGTTTTCCGTCGATTTCGCAGCCGAGCAATTCATCCAGGGTGGGCAGGGTGGTGGGCAATTGCACGCATTGCAGGATGGTGTTGCCATTGCGCACACGGTGCGGGCCATTGCTTGGATGCAGCATAGCGCCGCGCGCGTCGAGCATGGCGCGGCCGTCGGAGGCAAAGCGGTAGCCGGCCGTGTCGTGCTCGACAAAGGCGCTGACATTCATTTGCCAGCCGGCCGCGCCGTGCGTGTGCGGCGCCACGCCAAACACTTGTTCATAGCGGTTGGCGGCCTTGCGCATCATGTTGATGGTCCAGGCGGCGTTGCGCTTGGCCACATTGTCTTGCCACAGGGTGTGGTCCCAGGTGTGGATGCCGCACTCGAAACCGGCATCGCGCACGGCGCGCAATTGCGCCGCGCAGAGCTTGCCGATATCGGGTCCCGGCAGCAAGGTGCCGTACATCAATGTTTTCAAGCCGTAGTGCTCCACCACCGACGTGCGCGATACCTTGCTGAAAAAGCCGGGCCGCAAGGCGCGCCGCAGGGCCCAACCCGTGTGGTCGGGGCCCAGCGAGAACAGAAAGGTGGCCTTGGCCTGGTGCGCGGTCAGCATGCGCACCAGATTGCCCATGCCTTCACGGGTGCCGCGATAGGTATCGACGTCGATTTTCAGGGTCAGGAACGGCTTGCTCAACATTAATCCATCAGTGCTTTGGCTTGGGCTACCTGGCTGCGGTAGGCGTCGAAAATATTGCGCAGGGAATCGGCCATGGTGGTGGTCGGTGCCCAGCCCAGCTCTTCGCAGGTATTCGTGATTTTCGGCACGCGGTTCTGTACGTCCTGGTAGCCGGCGCCGTAGTAGGCGCCCGAGGTCGTTTCCACGATTTTCACGTGTTTCGCGCCTTCGGCGTATTCCGGGTACTCGGCAGCCAGGGTCAGCATCATGCCGGCCAGGTCGCGGATCGAATAGTTGTTGGTCGGATTGCCAATGTTGTAGATCTTGCCGCTGGCGATGCCGTTCTTGTTGGCGATGATACGGATCAGTGCATCGATGCCGTCGTCGATGTAGGTGAACGCGCGTTTCTGCGCGCCGCCGTCGACCAGCGAGATGTTTTCGCCGCGCACGATATGGCCGAAGAACTGCGTCACCACGCGCGAGGAACCTTCTTTCGGCGTGTGGATCGAATCGAGGCCGGCGCCGATCCAGTTGAACGGACGGAACAAGGTGAAGTTCAAGCCTTCCATGCCATAGCCCCAGATCACGCGGTCCATCAGCTGCTTGGCGTTCGAATAGATCCAGCGTGGCTTGTTGATCGGGCCGCAGATCAGTTCCGAGTTTTCCGGGTCGAATTCCTCGTCATGGCACATGCCATACACTTCCGAGGTCGACGGGAAGACCAGGTGCTTGCCGTACTTGGCGGCCGAGCGCACGATGGGCAGGTTGGCTTCGAAGTCCAGTTCGAAGACGCGCAGCGGCTGCTTGACGTAGGTCGATGGCGTGGCGATGGCCACCAGTGGCAGGATCACATCGCATTTCTTGACGTGATACTCGACCCATTCCTTGTTGATCGTGATGTCGCCTTCAAAGAAGTGCATGCGCGACTTGTAGTTGTCATCTTCCAGCAATTCCGTGATGCGGTCCGTGTTCATGTCCATGCCGTAGACATGCCAGTCGGTGGTTTCCAGGATGCGCTTGGACAGGTGGTGGCCGATGAAGCCGTTGACGCCTAAGATGAGGACTTTTTTCATGTGAGATTCTCTTGAGTGATATCAGTGTGTGCTGACGTGGGTGGTCAGGCTTGCTTGCAATTGCTGAGCCGAAATCGGCTCCCCGGCAGCCCTCAGCGCGGAAATGGCCAGCATGCGGCCGTCTCCGCAGACGCCAAAGATGCAATTATCCACTACCGCCAAGCCCGGTGGCAAACTTCCTGCGGAATGCTTGCTCAAACGGGCTTTTTCGATGATGTAAATGACATCGTTGACTTCGGTGAATGCGCCAGGATAGGGTGGCGCGACGGCCCGGTGCAGGTTGTATACCTGCTGCGCGGGTAACTTCCAGTCGATCCTGCCGTCTTCGGGCTTGCGCCCGCCAAAGTAGCCGCCCTGGCGTAAATCGTTGAGCTGGCGTGGCGCCGTGCCGTCCAGCAACGCCGGCAGCACGTTCCACAGGGTTTGTTCCGCCGCCACGGTGACCTTGCCGAAGACTTCGAAAGCCGTGTCGTCGGGCAGGATCGGCACGGCCGTTTGCGCCACGATGGCGCCGGCATCGGGCTTGACCGTCATTTCGTGCAAGGTGGCGCCCGTTTGCGGGGCGCCATGCAGCACGGCCCAGTTGACGGGCGCGCGGCCGCGGAACTGCGGCAGCAGCGAGCCGTGCATATTGTAGGCGGGCGCCACTTCCAGGATGCTGGCGGGCAACATGTGGCGGTAGTAAAAACTGAACAGCATGTCCGGCCTGGCCGCCTGTACCCGCGCCAGCAACTCGGGCGCGCGGGCGTCCGATGGCGTGATGTACGGGATGCCTTCTTCCTGGCACAGGCTGGCGACGGATTCGAACCACAGGTTTTCCGTGGGGCTGTCTTCGTGCGTGACGACCAGGGCGATGTCGACGCCGCCGGCCAGCAGCACCTTGATGCAGCGCACACCCACATTGTGGTAGCCGAAGACGACGGCGCGTGGGGCGCCCATCAGCGGCCCACCTGGCGTTTTTCCAGGCGCACATACGATTGCGCCTCGGCTTCCGCCTGGGTCATGCCGTCCTGCAAGATGGTTTGCACCACATAGCGGGGACGGGCACGTACTTGCTGGAAGATGCGTCCCACGTATTCGCCCACCAGGCCGATGCCGAACAGGATCACGCCCATGAAGAAGAAGGCGATGGCAAACAGGGTGAACACGCCTTCGGCTTCGGCGCCCAGCAGGAAGCGGCGTACCAGCAGGAAGATCACCAGCAATGCCGAGCCCAGCGACATCGCCATGCCCAGCATGGAAAAGATTTGCAGGGGAATCAGCGAAAAGCCCGTGACCAGGTCGAAGTTGAGCCGGATCAGGCTGTACAGCGAGTATTTCGATTCGCCGGCGGCCCGTTCCTCGTGCTCCACGGTGATTTCCGTGGGCTTGCGGGCAAACGTGTAGGCCAGGGCGGGCACGAAAGTGTTGACTTCGGCGCACTGGTTGACCAGGTCGATCACATTGCGGCCATACGCGCGCAGCATGTTGCCCTGGTCCGTGATCTTGATGTTGGTAATGCGCTCGCGCAGCCGATTCATCATTTTCGACGCCAGGGTGCGCCAGGCCGAATCTTGCCGCTTGCGCCGGATCGAGCCCACGTAATCGTAGCCTTCGCGCATCTTCGCCACCAGGTTGCCGATTTCTTCCGGCGGGTTCTGCAGGTCGGCATCGAGCGTGATCATGATCTGCCCGCGCGAGGCTTCAAAACCGGCCAGGATGGCCATGTGCTGGCCATAATTGCCATTAAACAAGACCACGCGCGTGACGTCGGGGCGCTGGCGGAACTGTTCCGCCAGGATGGCCACCGAATTGTCGCGGCTGCCATCATTGATGAAGATGATCTCGTAGCTCGTCTGCAAGGCATCGAGGGCAGGGTACAGGCGCGCGAACAGGGCGGCCAGGCCATCCTGTTCGTTGTAGATTGGAATGATAATCGACAGTTCAGGTTTCATCGGCGCGCTGCTCATTTGATGAGAATGGATTTGACGGTGGCGACGGCGCGTTCCACGTCCTGTGTCGTCATGGCGTAGAACATCGGCAAGGTCACGGTCAGGCGTCCGATCTTTTCCGAGACGGGGAACATGCCTTCGGTAAAGCCGCGTTCGCGGTACATGGTAAACAGGTGGATCGGTGCGTAATGATAGCCCGTTCCCACGTTTTGCTGCGCCATTTGCTGCATGAAGGCGGCGCGCGTGCCGGGGCCATTGTCGGGCAGGATGATCTGGAACAAATGCCAGTTGCTGTTTTCAAAGTCCTGCACGGGCAGCTGGGCGCCGCTCTGCGCTTCGAAGTCGCTGCCGAATTGCGCAAAATAGTGGCGCGCCAGCGCGCGGCGGTGGGCCGTGATGGCGTCGATATTGGCAAACTGGCCCAGGCCGATGGCGGCCATGATGTCGCTCATGTTGTATTTGCCGCCCAGCACGTCGACGTCGATGCCGTCGACGCCGCTGCGCGTGACGCCCTGCAGCCGGTATTTCTCGGCCAGTTTGGCTTCTTCCAGGTTGTTGAGGACGAGGCAGCCGCCTTCGCCCGTGGTGATGTTCTTGTTGGCCTGGAAGCTGAACGAGACGAAGTCGCCAAACGCGCCGATGCGCTTGCCCTTCCAGGTGGAGCCGAACGCTTGTGCAGCGTCTTCCACGACCCTCAAGTTGTATTTTTCAGCGATCGCGTACAGACGGTCCATGTCGACGGGCAAGCCGGACAGGTAGACGGGGATGATGGCCTTCGTACGCGGGGTGATGGCCGCTTCCAGCTTGTCGAGGTCGATATTCCGCGTGACGGGATCGATGTCCGCAAACACGGGCGTGGCGCCCACTTCGATGATGACGTTGGCCGTCGCTACCCACGACACGGGCGTGGTGATGACTTCATCGCCGGGGCCGATGCCGGCGATGCGCAGCGCGATTTCCATGGTGCACGTGCCCGAATTGAAGGTGCGCACGGGACGCCCGCCGAAATACTCGGACAGCTGGGCTTCGAATGCCTGTACTTTCGGGCCGCTGGTGATCCAGCCCGAGCGCAGCACTTCGCCGACGGCGGCGATGGTCGCTTCGTCGATGGTGGGTTTGGAAAAGGGCAAAAAGGGCAGGGTAGAGGTCATGGGGCGCGGTTCTCGGATCTGTATGGTGTCAGGGTATCGGTGTCGCCGAGGCGGCCGGTGCGGTAAAAAGGCGCCGGCAGGCATGGCTATTTTATATCGTTAATATAGCGGCGCAGCCGGTTCAGCGGTGAAAATTCCTGCTGATGCGGGGGTGGGGCAAGCTGGCCGGGGGGCGCGATCCATGCTGGCTCGCGCCCCTTTAAATATTTATTTGTTGGCAATGACCATGCGGCGCGCATCTTCGGCAATCACACGCATGGGCACGCCACGCGCCTGCAATTCCTTGTAGCGGTTCAGGCTGATAATCGCCATGTCGCGCACGCCGGCGTTGGCATCGTTCGTCCATTGCGTGATGAAAGGCTCGATGGTCGGGATGGACAGTTCGGGCTGCTGTTTCAGGCCAAACGTGAATTCATCCCAGTAATCGACGAGGATCACGGGCCGCTGCAGGTAGTACGTCAGCGACTGTTCATAGATGCCGACCGAATAGAGCTTGGTATCGGCCGTCAGTTCGGCCTGGATCTGCGGCAGCATGTCGGTGCCCGCGCGGTTCTGGCCGTACAGTTCGGAGCCGGCCAGGATGCAGTGCGTGGCCAGGAAACCGGCGCCGGCGATGGTCAGCACGGTCATGTCGCGGCGCAGCTGGCGCGCATGCAGCAAGGCCAGGGCGCCGCCGGCCAGGGCAAAGAAGCCGGCAGCCATCAGCCATGGCTGGTAGCCCTTGAGCGCGATCAGGGCGGCCGGATCGCGCGCACTGGCCTTGCTGAAGCCGATCGGTCCGCCGATCAGGATGGCTGCGCCCAGCACGCACAGCAGGCCGGCGGCAAACAGGCGCTGGCGGCGCGAGGCCGATTCCAGGTACAGCGCCACCAGCAGGGCCAGCGCGGGGAAGATGGGCACGATATAGCCGGGCAGCTTCGAGGTCGAATAGCTGAAGAAGAAGAAAATGAAGACGGCCCAGACAAGCAGCATCAGGCGGGGCTGGAAGGCGCCCTGCTGGCGCTGGAAGGCGGCGGCCAGGCTTTGCGGCAGCACGCCTATCCATGGCAGCATGCCGGGGATCAGCAGCACCAGGAAGTAGTACCAGGCGCCTTCGCGCTTGTGGCCCTTCATCAGGAAGCGCTGGAAATGTTCGTGGATGAAGAAGAAATGCGGCTGTTCCGGATTGCGCAGGGCGACCAGCACGAACCACGGCGTGGCGATGGCAAAGAACACCAGCAAGCCCTTGACCAGATGCAAACGCGTCCAGATGCGCCAGTCGCGCGCGCACAGCGAATACAGCACCAGCACGGCGCCCGGCAGCACGATGCCGATCAGGCCCTTGGCCAGCACGGCCAGCGCCATGGCGGCCCAGCAGGCCAGCATCCAGTTGCGCCGTTCAAGCGCCGTGGCGTCGTCGCGCTGGGCGATCAGCAGGCTGCCCATGGTGAGGGTCATCATGCCCGACAGGCCCATGTCCAGCGAATTGATCTGGCCGGAAGCGAGCCAGAACAGGCTCGACGCCAGCACCAGGCCCGCATACAGTCCCACGCGCGGGCCGAATACTTTCTTGCCAGCATAGGCCGTCATGCACACGCCGATGATGCCGCACAGGCCCGTCCACAAACGGGCTTGCCATTCGCCCAGGCCGAAGGCGGCGAAGGTCAGCGCATTCATCCAGGTTTGCAGCGGCGGTTTTTCAAAGTATTTGATGCCGTTCAGGCGTGTGGTGATCCAGTCGCCCGTGACGAACATTTCGCGCGCCATCTCCGCGTAGCGCCCTTCATCGGGCGGTACCAGGGTGCGCACGCCCAGCGCATACAGCGTGACGACGATGAAGATGCCCAGCAGGGACCACATCAGCACCCGCGACGAGTGCAATTCGTTGACGTTGATTTTCATGCGGCCTTGCCCGCGGCCGGCGCCAGGATCAGCGCCAGGGTGACTTTGCGGCCTTCGCCCATGAGGATATTGTAGGTGCGGCAGGCCGCCTGGCTATCCATGCATTCGACGCCGATGCGGCGCATGGTCAGCGCGGCCGTCAGCTTCGGGTGCACGAAGCGCTGGCGCTCGCCCGTGCCGAGGATGACCACGTCGGGCGCATCGGCCAGGATTTGCGCGAAATGCGCCTCGCTCAGCTGTTCGAAACTGCCCACCTCCCATGCCCGCGGCGGCATTTCCGGCATGACGATCAGGCTGTAGTTGTACGGCTGGGCATTGATCTCGACGCCGTTTTCGTCATAGCCGGTGACAGTCTGGTATTGTTGGGTGCTGCTGGCATGGAGTTTCATGGCGATATCGGGGGCTGGTCGTGTCGGTTTATCGGTGCGCGCGCGGGCAAACTGCGCGCCGCGGCCAAGGGCGTAAGCATGCCATAAATGACAGAAAAGAGCGACTGAAAAGCAACATCCTTTCCAAATCGCAATGTTCGGCGCCACAGTGGCGATGCCTGCCTGCGCCATGGTAATGCTGCAAGATTAAGGGAAGATGAAGATGGCGCCCGTCGGAGCGTCGTCCGGACGGGCCGGCGTGGCAGAATCGGCGTCAAATGCCGGGGTTGGCCATGTTTAATTTGATAAAATGGCCTGTTTTCGGCGAGAATGGTTGTTTTCGCCTTGCAGTCTTTCGCATCGCAGTTTCACGGCTTCATAGTTCTGGCGCGGCTATCATGCTGCAAGTTCTGGTCACCGCGCCGCATCACGACAGGGATTTATTTTGCGACCGATTCAGAAATCGAATAAATTGGCGGACGTCTGCTACGACATCCGCGGCCCGGTCCTGGAAAAATCCAGGCAAATGGAAGAAGAAGGCCACAAGATCACCAAGCTCAATATCGGCAACCTGGCCGTATTCGGCTTCGATCCGCCCGACGAGATCGTGCGCGACATGATGCTCAATCTGCAGAACGCCGCCGGCTATACGGATTCGAAAGGCATGTTCGCGCCGCGCAAGGCCGTCATGCACTACACGCAGGGCAAGAATATCGCCGGCGTCACCATCGATGACATTTACCTGGGCAATGGCGCTTCAGAACTGATCGTCATGTCGATGAACGCCCTGCTCAACAGCGGCGATGAAGTGCTGGTGCCGGCGCCCGACTACCCGCTGTGGACGGCCGCCGTCAGCCTGTCGGGCGGCAATCCCGTGCATTATGTGTGCGACGAGCAGAACGAGTGGTATCCCGACATCGAGGATATGCGCCGCAAGATCACGCCGCAAACGAAAGCCATCGTCGTCATCAACCCGAACAATCCCACGGGCGCGCTGTACCCGGTTTCCGTGCTGCTGCAGATCGTCGAACTGGCGCGCCAGCACCAATTGATCATTTTCGCCGACGAGATCTACGACAAGGTGCTGTACGACGAAGCCGAGCACGTGTCGATCGCTTCGCTGGCCGACGACGTGCTGTTCATCACCATGAACGGCCTGTCGAAAAATTACCGCTCCTGCGGCTACCGTTCCGGCTGGATGGTGGTCTCGGGCGAAAAACGCCACGCAAAAGATTACATCGAAGGCCTCAACATGCTGGCCTCGATGCGGCTATGCGCCAACGCGCCGGGGCAGTTTGCCATCCAGACGGCGCTTGGCGGCTACCAGAGCATACAAGACCTGGTGGGGCCCGGCGGGCGCCTGTTGAAACAGCGCGACCTGGCGCACAAGCTGCTGACCGATATTCCGGGCGTCACCTGTGTCAAGCCCAAGGCCGCGCTGTACATGTTCCCGCGCCTGGACCCGGAGATCTACCCGATCGCCGACGACCAGCAGTTTGCCTATGAATTACTGGCCGAAGCCAAGGTACTGATCGTGCAGGGCACGGGGTTCAACTGGATCGCGCCCGACCATTTCCGCGTCGTCTTCCTGCCGAACTCCGATGACCTGACCGAGGCCATGGGCCGCATTGCGCGCTTCCTCGAAGGTTACCGCAAGCGTCACAGCCGGGGCTGAGCCGGCCAGTAGCAATATCGATCAACCTGGCGCCGCCCAACGGGGCGCCACTTATGAGCAGTCAAGCACAACTATGAAATCCATCAAGATCGGCCTGCTGGGCCTGGGCAATGTCGGTTACGGCACGTTCAGCGTCCTGAAACGCAACCAGGAAGAAATCAAGCGCCGCGCCGGCCGCGGCATTGAAGTCGTCGCCGTCGCCGTGCGCGACGTGGCGCGCGCCGAAGCGCTGGTCGCCGGCGGCTGCAAGGTCGTCAATGACCCGATGCTGATCGTCAACGATCCCGAGATCGACATCGTCGTCGAACTGATCGGCGGCTACGACCTGTCGAAAACCCTGGTGATGCAGGCGATCGCCAACGGCAAGCACGTGGTGACGGCCAACAAGGCCCTGCTGGCCGTGCACGGCAATGAAATCTTCGCCGCCGCCCAGGACAAGGGCGTGATGGTGGCTTTCGAAGCGGCCGTCGCCGGCGGCATCCCCATCATCAAGGCGCTGCGCGAAGGCTTGACGGCCAACCGCATCGAATGGATCGCCGGCATCATCAACGGCACCACCAACTTCATCCTGTCCGAAATGCGCGACAAGGGCCTCGATTTCGCCACCGTGCTGAAACAGGCGCAGGAACTCGGTTACGCGGAAGCCGACCCCACCTTCGACATCGAAGGCGTGGACGCCGCGCACAAGGCCACCATCATGTCGGCCATCGCCTTCGGCATCCCGGTGCAGTTCGACAAGGCCTACGTGGAAGGCATCAGCAACCTCAATGCCGTCGACATCCGCTACGCCGAGCAGCTGGGCTACCGCATCAAGCTGCTGGGCATCACCAAGCGCGCCACCGTCAATGGCGTGGAAGGCATCGAGCTGCGCGTGCATCCGACCCTGATCCCGGCCAAGCGCCTGATCGCCAACGTGGAAGGCGCCATGAACGCGGTGCTGGTGCATGGCGACGCCGTCGGCGCCAGCCTGTACTCGGGCCGCGGCGCGGGCGCCGAGCCGACCGCCTCGTCGGTGATCGCCGATCTGGTCGACATCACCCGCCTGGCCACGGCCGATCCGGAGCACCGCGTGCCGCACCTGGCGTTCCAGCCGAACGCGATGACCGATATCGCCATCTTGCCGATGTCGGAAATTACCACCAGCTACTACCTGCGCATGCACGTGGCCGACCAGCCGGGCGTGCTGGCCGACCTGACGCGCATCCTGGCAGAACGCGGCATCTCGATCGACGCCATGCTGCAGAAAGAGCCGGCCGAGGGCGAAACGCACACGGACATCATCATGCTGACGCACCAGACGCAGGAAAAGAACGTCACGGCTGCCATCGAGAAAATGGAAGCGTTGAACAGCGTGGTGGGCACGGTCACCAAGATCCGCCTGGAAAACCTCAGCTGAGCGTTTGCGGCGAGCCATGCAAAACGGCGCCCGAGGGCGCCGTTTTTTCATCCGCAGACTTTGCTTACAGCTGCGGCGCGTCGGGCGCGCCGACGGGGCCCACGTCCATGCCGTCATAGCTGGCCAGCTGGTTGTCCTGGGCGAACGCCATCAGTTCGCCATTGCGCGCGTGCAGGCTGTCGACGCCATGCACTTCGGCCTTTTCCACGTGCAGCACCCACACGGGCGCGGCGGCCGGATCGTCGAGTTCCGGCTGGTACAGTTCCACCGGGCGGTAGCCCTGCAGCGCCAGCAGGGTGGCGGCCTGCTCCAGCGGTTCGGACGTCGGATTGGTGAAGTAATAGCCCCACAACAGCGGCTGGGTCAAGTCCCAGGGCGCGTTCTCGGCGATATTGGCAAACAGTTCGGTCACATCTTCTTTGGTCATCATGGCGTGGGCTTTCAGTCAATTTCAGGGCGCGATCTTAACATCCATGCCGCAATACGTCATGCGCGCATAAAAAAACCGGCCAGGCGGCCGGTTTTTTTATCCGCCGTTAACAACGGCGTGATTCTGATTCGCGCGAGCGTGAATTAGAACTTGTAGCGCAGGCCGATCGACAACAGGTCGGCTTTCAATTTCATGCCGTCTTGGCTCAGCGTTTTGCCAAAGTTTTCATATTCAGCAACGGCCGACAGGTTTTTATTGATGTTGTAAGCAGCGCCGATGCCAAACAGGGCAGCGGTTTTGTTTTTCGATTCGCTGGCGCTGAAACCGATCAGGTTCAATTTGGCTTTGGTGTGGTTTTGAGTAACGCCAACTTTTGCAAACAGCGAGAATTCAGCGTTCAATGGCAAGGTACCGGTCGCGGCTGCGTAGATTGCGCTGGTTTCCATGCTCAGCGATTCCTTGCCTTCGCTTTCCTTCAGTTTGCCGAAATTGACATAACCGGCTTCTGCGCCGAAGTTAGGCGTGAAGTCGTAGCCGGCATAAACTTTAAAACCGGTTTTGTTTTCTTTGCCCGAAGCGACATCGCCCGACAATTTCAATTCCGAACGGCCAGCATTCGCGCCGACATAAATGTTTTCAGCTTGTGCAAACAAAGGGAATGCCAGGGCGGCGCCGACGACTACTGCAAACAACTGCTTTTTCATATTAATCCTAGATAATTAATGCGGCGAGCGTGTCTCGCCGCTTAATGGGAGCCGAATTGTATAGGGATGAATATGTTTATGTAAGGCAATTATTTAAAAAATATTAGGAATAAATCATTTGTTGTTTTTGAGCAACGCAGCATGGGAAATCCATGTCTGCGCAATCCGTCATGCGCCACCGCTGAAATGCACGCTGACCCTCAATCCATGTCCATTTGCCGCTGTCGCCAGTTCCAGGCGCGCGCCATGCAGGGCGGCGATGTCGCGCACGATGGCCAGGCCAAGCCCGGCGCCGCCAGGATTGCTCTCGAGTGCCGCGCCGACCCGGTAGAACGGCGTCAACACGCGTTCGCGTTCCGCGGGCGGAATGCCGGCGCCGCTGTCTTCCACCTCCAGCACGGCGCCCTGTCCCTCCTGCGCCGCGCGCACGCGCAGGATCACGCTGCCGTCCTGCGGCGTGTAGCGCAGGGCGTTGTCGACCAAGTTGGCCAGCAGTTCGTGCAGCAGCAGGGCCTGGCCATGCACGGGGGCTTCGTCGGGCGCTTCCAGCGATAAATCGATATGCTTGCCGACGGCGGCCATGGCCATTTCCAGCCCCACCTGTTGCGCCACGTCGCGCAGCGCGACGCTGTCCATGGCCAGGTTGTCGCCGCCATGCTCGATGCGCGCCAGGGTCAGGAGGCGGTTGGCCAGCAGCACGGTCGAATCGGTAGTGGCGGCGATCGAGCGCACGATGTCGCGCAGGGCGGCGATGTCCGGCGGCGAACCCGCCTGGCGGTCGCACTCGCGCATGGCCAGTTCGGCCTGGGTTTTCAGCACCGTCAGCGGCGTGCGCAACTGGTGCGAAGCGTCGGCGATGAAGCGGCGCTGGCTGGCGATCAGCTGCTGCAGGCGCGACATGGAGCCGTTCATGGCGCTCACCAGCGGGCGCATTTCCTTGTGCACCAGCGTGGGATCGACATCGGACAGGTCGGACAGGGTGCGCGTCTCGACTTCCGTTTTCAAGCGCATCAGCGGGCGCAACACCAGGCGCACGGCAAACCACACGAGGGCACCCATCACCAGTATCATGGCGGCCTGCCAGCTCAGGGTATCGAACAGGATCTGGTTCGACAGGCCGCGCCGCGCGTCCAGCGTCTCGGCTACCTGGATCAGTGCGATGCCGCGCATCGAGTCGTCATACACGGGTTGCAGCAGGGCCGCGATGCGGATCGGCTTGCCGTGGTAGTCGGCGTGGTAGAAGCGCACCAGGGCCGGATAATTTTGCGAACGGGGCACGTTCTTCGGCACGGGCGGCAAGTCGCCATAGCCCGACACCAGTTCGCCATTGATGCCCGTGACCTTGTAGTAGATGCGGCCCAAGGTGTCGGTCTCGAAGCTGTCGAGCGCCACGTAGGGCACTTCCGCCACCACCTTGCCGCCGACGATGGAGACGCGCTCGGCCAGCGCGCGCGTCGACGCCAGCAAGGAGCGGTCGTAGGCCATGTCGGCCGCGTCGAGCGCGTTGCGGTAGACAAAAACGGCATCGAGCAGCACCAGCATCACCAGCGGGATCAGCAGCCAGCGCAGCAGCTGGCTGCGCAGGCTGCCCAGCGGCCGGCCCTGCACCCAGCGTTGGCGCAGGCGTTCGAGCAGGGGCGGGCGCGAATGCGGCTGCTGCCTGGCGGCGCTCATTTTGGCGCGGCCGGCGCCATCGCGCTGCGCGGCTGCAGCAGGTAGCCGATGCCGCGCAGGGTGGTGATGGCGGCGGCATCGGGAGAACCGTTTTCCAGCTTCTTGCGCACGCGGTGGATATACAGTTCGATGGCGTCCAGGTTGGCGTCGTCGGCCAGCGCGAAGACTTCGTCGAACAGCTTTTCCTTCGACACGGCGCGCCCCGAGCGCGTGATCAGCGCTTCGAGCACGGCGTGTTCGCGCGGCGTCAGGGCCAGCGCCACGCCGCCATAGCTGAACATGCGCGTGACCGTATCGAAACTGAGGGCGCCGCAGGTGTGCACCAGCGCTTCGTTGCCCTGGCTGCGGCGCAGCAGGGCTTTGACGCGCGCTTCGAGCTCGGCCAGTTCGAACGGCTTGGCCATGTAGTCGTCGGCGCCCAGGTTCAGGCCCTGCACTTTTTCATCCAGGCCGCCGCGCGCCGTGAGTATCATGACGGGAGTCTTGCCGCGCGTGCCGCCGCGCGCGCGCAGGCGGCGCAGCACGTCCAGGCCGTCCATCTTCGGCAGGGTCAGGTCGAGCAGCACCAGTGAATATTCCTGCGTATGCAGCAGGGCGTCGGCATCGGCGCCGTTGTGGGCGGTCTCCACCGTCAGGTGCGCGTCGCGCAGGGCCTTTGCCAGCCAGTGCGACAGCTCCAGATGGTCTTCCACTAATAATATGCGCATGGTCTCCGCCATTCGTTTGAATTGGTGCAGTGTAAGCCTGCCGGCGCGCCGCCGACAGGGGCGGCGATGAATATGTTGCTCCCCCTTGTGGCTGGCGAACGACACCTGTCAGTCTGAAAGCGAATTGAAAGGATCGCGCTCATATAGTGTGATCCTGATTCATGAAATTGATCAGGCATATCACTAATAACTATATCTAAGGGAGACACTCTACATGAAGAAAACTGCATTCTCGCTGGCCGCCATGGCGGTACTCGCTGCTGCCGGCAGCGCCCAGGCCCAGTCGAACGTCACCCTGTACGGCCGCCTGGACGCCGGCATCAGCAACACCAGCAACGCCGGTCCGAACAAAAGCTCGATGACGCAGGTGAGCTCCGGCGGCATGAACACTTCGCGCTGGGGCATCCTGGGCAGCGAAGACCTGGGCGGCGGCCTGAAAGCAGTCTTCAATCTGGAGGGCGGCATCCTGGTGGACACGGGCGCTGCCGACGGCGCGCTGTTCAAGCGCCAGGCCAACGTGGGCCTGGAAGGCGCGTTTGGCCGCGTCGTGCTGGGCCGCTCGTTCACCACAGTGTATGACTTCGTGCTGCCGTTCGATCCGATGGCCTATGCGCCGTTCTACTCGTGGGCCACTTCGGCCCATGCGACGGGACCGAGCAAATACGGCATGACGACGGCCTTCGACAACATGGTCAAGTATTCGGGCAAGACGGGCGATTTCAGCTACGGCGCATCGTACGGCTTCGGCGAACAGTCGACGGGCAATTCGGACAGCGCCAAGCTGTCCACGGCCGTCACCTACAAGACGGGTCCCGTCAGCCTGCTGGCCACGTATGAACAAGTCAACGGCAATGCCATCGCCGGCGGCGCGCGCGACAAGACCACCGTGTACCACCTGGGCGCCATGTATGACGACGGCCCGTGGAAAGTGCAGGCGGCAGCGCGCGACTACAAGCTCGATCCGGCTGCCGCAGGCAAGGCCGACGTGCGCGGCACCCTGTACTGGGGCGGCGTCAGCTACAGGACCACGCCAGTGATCACCCTGACGGGCGTGATCTACTACCAGGACGTGAAAAACGTGGCTGCCAACCTCGATGCCGATCCGATCATGTACGTGGCGCGCGTGCGCTATGCCCTGTCCAAGCGCACCGACCTGTATGTGGCCGGCGCGTACGCCAAGGCCAAGCACAACCAGCTGGTCAGCCTGTCGCGCGACGATGCCGGTTTCGGCGACACGCAGCGCGGCCTGATCGCCGGCATCCAGCACCGCTTCTAAGCCATGACCATGCTGCGCTCCCTGTTCCTGTCCTTGCTGTGCCTGCTGCCCGCCGCGGCGGGGGCGCAGGCGTCCGCACCGGCCGAGTGCGTGGTGCCGTCCAAACCGGGCGGCGCCATGGACCTGACGTGCAAGCTGGCGAAAAAAGGCCTGGCGCAGGAGGGCGCGGCAGCCACGGCTGCGGGGGCGGCGATGCGCATCAGCTATCTGCCCGGCGGCATCGGCGCCGTGGCCTGGCATTCGATGGCATCGCAACGGCGCCGCGCGGAACCGAATACCCTGGTGGCGTTTTCGGGCGGTTCGCTGCTCAATCTGGCGCAGGGCAAGTTTGGCAATGCCAAGGCGGGCGACGTGCGCTGGGTGGCGGCGCTGGGCGCCGACTACGGCATGATCGCCGTGCGCAGCGACTCGCCCTACAAGACGCTGGCGGACCTGATCGCCGCGCTGCGCCAGCATCCGGACAAGGTGCTGATCGGCGTCTCCGGCACCATCGGCAGCCAGGACTGGCTGAAGATGGCGCTGGTGGCGCGCCATGCGGGCATCGATCCGAAAGTGCTGCGCTTCGTCGCGCTTGAAGGCGGCGGCGAAGTATTTACGGCGATGCAGGCCGACTACGTGCAGGTGGTCTCCGGCGACACGTCGGAGGCCACCCTGAACGCCAGCGCGAACCATGCGCGCGTGCTGGCGGTGCTGTCGGAAAAACGCCTGCCCGGCGTGCTGGCCGGCGTGCCGACGGCGCGCGAGCAGGGCGTCGACGTCGTCTGGCCCATCATCCGCGGCGTGTGGATGGGACCGCAGGTGCCCGAGGCGGACTACCTGCGCTGGGTGGCCACCTTCGACCGCGTCATGGCCACGCCGCAGTTCGCCGAATGGCGCGCGCAGGCAGGCCTGTACCCATTCGCCCTGACGGGGCCGAAGCTGACCGCGTATGTCAGGAAAGCGGTCGACGAGTATGCCAGGCAGGCCAGCGAGCTCGGATTAATGCGCTGAACGACATCCTATTAAAAAACCTATTCATAGACGGAGACAACCCCATGCAAACCAAGACCCTGCTTCAAGCCGCCCTTGCCACCGCGTTTGCCAGCCTGGCCGGCGCCGCGTTCGCGCAAGTGCCGGCAGGCTATCCGGCCGACTACCAGAAGATCATCGACGCGGCCAAGAAGGAAGGCAAGGTCGTGATCTACAGCGCCACCGACAGCAAGGCCGCCGCCCCGCTGATCAAGGATTTCAGCGCCCTGTATCCCGGCATCTCGGTCGAATACAACGACATGAATTCCACGGAAGTGTACAACCGCTTCATTTCCGAAGTGGCTGCCGGCGGCAACACGGCCGACGTGATGTGGTCGTCGGCGATGGACTTGCAGATGCGCCTGGCCTCGGATGGCTACGCCCTGAAATACAAGTCGGTCGAAGCGGCGAAGATTCCCGGCTGGGCCATGTGGGATGACCAGGCCTACGGCACCACGTTCGAGCCGGCCGCCATCGTCTACAACAAGCGCCTGCTCGATCCGAAGGAAGTGCCGAAGAATCACGACGACTTCGTCAAGCTGATCGCCACGCCGAAATTCAAGGACAAGGTCACCACCTACGATATCGAAAAGTCGGGCGTGGGCTTCATGTTCATGGCGCAGGATGCCAAGGAATACCCGCAATTCCTGGCGCTGGAAAATGCGTTTGGCACGGCCAAGGTGCGCGTGCAGTCGTCGACGGGCACCATGATGGAGCGCATCTCGTCGGGTGAAAACCTGATCGGCTACAACGTGCTGGGCTCCTACGCCCTGGTGCGCGCCAAGACCGATCCGTCGATCGGCGTGGTGCTGCCGAAGGATTACACCCTGATCCTGTCGCGCGTGCAGTTCATCAACAAGAATGCGAAGAACGTCAACGCCAGCAAGCTGTGGCTCGATTACGTCCTGTCGCACCGCGGCCAGACCATCATCGCCAATGGCGCCAAGCTGTTCGCCATCCGCGCCGACGTCACGGGCGAGACCACTTCGGCGGACCTGATCAAGGAAATCGGCGCGGCCAACGTCAAGCCGATTCCCGTGCATCCGATCATCTTGCAATTTTTGGGACCTGCCAAGCGCATGGCCTTCTTAAAACAATGGAAAGAAACAGCCGGCAAGAAATAACGCCGACTTAGCCGCCCGCGAGCCTGGCTCGCGGGCGCACGCCGCACCCTTCATTCATTGGATTCATCATGCAAACTGCCATCTTGCCGCTGCCTGCACGGTCGCGCTCTCCCTTGTCGCGCCTGAACTGGTCGCGCGGCGTGGTCGTGACGATCACGCTGGTCGCCATCTTCCTGCCGCTCTTCCTGATTTTTTACCAAAGCTTCTTGAACGCGCCGTTTTTCATGCCCGTGCGCGAATTCGGCTTTGACTCCTACCGGTTCATCTTCGATGACCCCGATTTCTCCATGGCCTTCAAGAATGGCCTGATGCTGGCCTTCGGCCTGACCGTCATCGCCGTGCCGCTGGGCGGCATGCTCGCCTTCCTGATGGTGCGCACCGATTTGCCGGGCCGCGGCTGGGTGGCGCCCATGCTGCTGGTGCCGATCTTTGTCTCGCCGATGGTGATGGGCTTCGGCTACGTCGTCTCGATGGGCCCCGTGGGCTTTTATTCGATCTGGGCCAAGGAGCTGCTCGGCTTCGTGCCCTGGAACATTTACTCATTCACCAGCATCGTCATCATCGCCGGCCTGACGCACGTGCCGCACGTCTACCTGTACGCCTCGTCGGCCCTGAAAAGCCTGGGTTCGGACGTGGAAGAAGCGGCCCGCGTGGCCGGCGCCTCGCCGATCCAGGTGATGCTCAATGTCTCGCTGCCGATGATCATGCCGGCGCTGGCGTATGCGGGCGTGCTGGTGTTCTTCCTCGGCTTCGAAGTGTTCGGCCTGGTGCTGGTGCTGGGCGATCCGGAAGGCCACCTGGTGCTGCCGACCTATCTGTACAAGCTGACCAACAAGCTGGGCACGCCGTCGTATCACCTGATGGCGGCCGTCGCCGTCTGCCTGGTGATGGTGACCATGCCGCTGGTGATGATACAGCGCTGGCTGCTCAAGTCCGCCAACAAGTATGTGTCGATCAAGGGCAAGGGCGCGCGCAGCAAGGCCATGCCGCTGGGCCGCTGGAAGTGGCTGGCGTTTGCCTTGCTGGCCGGTTGGCTGATCTTCACCATCATCCTGCCGCTGACGGGCATCGTGCTGCGCTCCTTCGTGCAGTACTGGGGCGAGGGCGTGCACCTGGCCGACGTGCTGACCTTGCAGCATTTCCGCGATATTTTCGACCAGCCCTCGCTGGTGCGCGGCATCGTCAACACCATCCTGATCGGCGTCGTCGGCGGCGCCCTGGCCGTGGGCTGCTACAGCTTCATCGCACTGGCCATGCACCGCAAGCAGGACGGCATCACGCGCCTGCTCGACTACAGCGTGCTGGTGCCGCGCGCCGTGCCTGGCCTGCTGGCCGGCCTGTCGTTCCTGTGGGTGTTCCTGTTCGTGCCGGCCTGGCTCGACGGCATATTGAAAGGCATGGACAACGGCGTGGCCCTGTGGCTCAGCGGCCATGTGATCCCCGTGCTGCGCGAACTGCGCTCGACCATCTTCGCCCTGTGGCTCGCGTATTCGGTGGTGTGGATGGCTTACGGCATGCGCCTCATTTCCACCGCGCTGCTGCAAGTGGGGCCGGAGCTGGAAGAGGCGGCGCGCGCCGTCGGCGCCAGCCGCGGCCAGGTAACGCGCGATGTCACGCTGCCGCTGATCAAATACGGCTTGCTGGGCGCCTGGCTGATGGTCTTCCTGATCTTCGAGCGCGAATATTCGACGGGCGTGTACCTGCTCTCGCCGGGCACGGAAGTGATCGGCGCCATGCTGGTATCGCTGTGGGCGGGCGGTTCGACCGACCTGGTGGCGGCGCTGTCCTTCATCAACATCACCCTGGTGGCCATCGGCCTGGGCATCGCGCTGCGCTTTGGCGTGAAGTTACATAACTAATTAGAGACTGAGACAAGATCATGAATGAACTGACCGTCAATGAGCTGTACCTGGACTACGGCACCGGCGCTGCCGCCAACCAGATCCTGAAGGGTGTCTCGATGCACCTGAAAAAAGGCGAAGTGGTCGCCTTGCTGGGGCCTTCTGGCAGCGGCAAGACCACCTTGCTGCGCGCCGTCGCCGGGCTGGAAAGCCCGAAGGCGGGCACGATCCAGATCGGCGAGCGCAATGTCTACGATGGCGCGAAACACTTCGAAATGCCGGCCGAGCACCGCAACCTGGGCCTGGTGTTCCAGTCGTATGCGCTGTGGCCGCACAAGACTGTGTTCGACAACGTCGCCTATGGCCTCAAATTGCGCAAGATGGGCAGCACGGAAATCGCCGCGCGCATCAAGGAAGTGCTGACGCAGCTAGGCCTGGGGCACCTGGGCGAGCGCTATCCGCACCAGCTGTCCGGCGGCCAGCAGCAGCGCGTGGCGATCGCCAGGGCGCTGGTGTACAACCCGCCCGTGATCCTGCTCGACGAACCGCTGTCGAATCTGGACGCCAAGCTGCGCGAGGAAGCGCGCGCCTTCCTGCGCGAACTGATCGTGCGCCTGGGCCTGTCGGCCCTGATGGTGACGCATGACCAGGGCGAGGCGATGGCCATTTCCGACCGTATTCTGCTGCTCAATAACGGCAAGATCGAGCAGCAAGGCACGCCGCAAAGCATGTATGAAACGCCCGATACCCTGTTCACGGCCGAATTCATGGGCAGCAACAACCGCCTGCCCGGCAAGGTGGTGCAGCGCGAAGGCAACCAGGTGCGCCTGCTGGTCGATGGCGCCGCCATGCAGGGCGTGGCGCGCGGCGCCAACGTGGGCACGGAAGTCACCACCATGATCCGCGTCGAGGAAGTCAAGATCAGCGCCACGCAGGTGGACAACGCCATCGAACTGCCGCTGCTGACGTGCATGTACCTGGGCGACCGCTGGGAATGCCTGTTCGAACGCGGCGGCGCCGAGAACATCAGCCTGCGCGCGTATTCTCGCCACAAGCTCGAGGCGGGCAAGTACTGGCTGCATATGCCAGCCGATAAGCTCTGGGTGTTTTAACGGTGCCGTGGTGGCCACGCTGGCGCGCCGTCGGCGCAGCGCTGGCCACGGGTCTGCTGGGCGCCGCCATCTGCCTGTGGCTGCACACGCCGCTGCCGTGGATGATCGGCCCCCTGTTTGCCACGGCCGCGCTGCGCCTGGCGGGGCGCGAGCTGGCTTGCCCCGTGCGCGTGCGCGAAGCGGGCCAGTGGGCCATCGGCACGGCGCTGGGCCTGTATTTTACGGCGCCCGTGCTGGCTGTGCTGACTGTCTATACGCCGTGGATTGCCGGCGCCGTGCTGTTTGCGCTGGCGCTGGGCGGCCTTGGCGCCATGCTGCTGCGGCGCCTCTCCGGCGTCGACCATGCCACCGCCTTCTTTGCCATGGCCGTGGGCGGCGCGTCCGAGATGGCGGTGCAGAGCGAGCGCCATGGTGCCGACGTGGGCAAGGTGGCCGCCGCGCACAGCCTGCGCATGATGCTGGTGGTGGCGACCATCCCGTTCGGCGTGCGCTACTGGGGCAGCCATGGCCTGGCAGCGGGGCATGAAAGCTTTGTGCCGGGCGCCGCGCTGGTCGACTATGGCGGGCTGGCGCTGCTGGTCTGCATCACGGTGCTGGCGGCCCTCGCATTCAAACGGGGCCGGCTGCCCAACGCCTGGGTCATCGGCCCGCTGCTGGCCGCGCTGCTGCTGACGGCCTGCGGCATCCACTTGTCGCGCCTGCCCGAATGGATGATACGCACGGGCCAGCTGTTCATCGGCATCGCCCTGGGCACGCGCTTCAGTCCCGCCTTCCTGCATGCCGCTCCCCGTTACCTGGCCGGCGTTGCCCTGTGCAGCGTCTTGATGCTGTTGCTGGCGGCCGGCTTCGGACTGGGCCTGTCGCACTGGCTCGGCATCCACCCCGGCATGGCCATCCTGGCCACTTCGCCCGGCGGTATCGCGGAAATGTCGCTGACGGCCAAGACCCTGCATCTGGGCGTGCCCATCGTCACGGCCTTTCACGTGGCGCGCATGGTGGTGCTGGTATTGCTGACCGGTCCGCTGTTTCGCCTGCTGCGGCGTCCTTAGTTCCCCCGCACGACGATTTCCTGTATCTGCGGTTCGCGCTGGCGCATGAAGCGCACGATGGAGTCGACGGTGACGACGTCGATCTGGCGCGTCATGCGGCGTTCGAACGGGTGGTCGTCGAAGGCGATATTCGCGCGGAACATGCGCGCGCCCAGGCGCGTGGCGGCGGGTATGCTCAGCGTTTGCGGCGCGTAGCTGGCGCTGCGCAGCCAGCCCTGCGCTTCGGCGCGCGTTTCGATCTTGCCCGGCTCGTTGCTGGCAGCGGCCAGGGTTTCCAGCACCCACTGGTTCGAGTTCTGGTACTTGGTGGAAAACGGGTAGGCCAGCATATTGTAGTGCGGCTCATGCAGGCGTTTGGGCGTGTTCGACGTCAGCAGGCGCACCAGTTGCTGCTGCGTATCCTGGCCCGGGACCAGGACCAGGGTTTCATACATGAACACATCATCCATGAAGAAGTTGCCCAAGCCTTCGTTGTACAGCGACGATTGCGCCGTGCCGCATTCATTGAGTTCATGCACCACCAGCCAGCGCCCTTTCGGATGGTCGCGCCAGGCCAGCGCCATGTGCGAATAGCGCAAATTGTATTTCGACAGGTCCTGGCCGGCGCGCGCCACCAGCGCCACTTGCGCGCCCGAACCCTCGAGCGCCTGCAAGGTCTTTTGCGCCAGGTCCATCGATTTGACGAGGGTGCTGGCATCCGTTTGCTTTTCCTCGCACGAGCGTCCCGCATGGGCGGTGCCGGCCAGGGCCAGGCTGATGACAATGGCAGTCAGGCGTTTCATGGATTCACGCTTTCGAGTGGTGGAGGATGGCATTGCCGGCCGCATTCGGCACATAGGCGATGGCCTTGCCCGACAGCACCAGCATGTGGCCCGTGGAGACGGCCACCACGCTGACGGCCGTGCCGGCCGCCAGCGACAGGCCTTGCATGGCCTTCTGGCTCAGCTTGACGGACGCCGTGGCCGCCTGCGAGGCACCCTTGGCCGCGCTTTTGAGCACGAGGACGCTACCGTCGGCCACGTCTTCCACCTTGTCGATGACGATTTCACCGGCGGCGGCCAGTACCGACATGGAGCCGACCAGCACGATGGCCGAGGCCATGCTGGCGTTGTCGGACGCGTTGGTGGTATCGGAGTTGGCGGCCTGGGCCAGCGGCGCCAGGCTGGCGGCGCACAGCAGGGCGGTGGCGAGCAACTGTTTCATGGGATGTCCGTTCTTCATTGGTGCTTACGCTTTGGAGTGGTGCAGCAGCGCCTTGCCCAGTTCGTTCGGGATGAAGGCGATGGCCTTGCCCGACAGCACCAGCATATGGCCGGTGGACAACGCCACCACATTGACCAAGGTGCCGGCGGCCAGCGACAGGCCCTTGGCCGCTTGCGTGCTCATCTGGATGGACGCGCCGCCAGCCTCGGAGGCGCCTTTCAGCACGATGACGATGCCTTCGCCCACTGTTTCCACGCTGGCAACGACTACCTGGCCGGACGCGACCAGCATCGACATGGACCCGGCGACAACGATGGCGGAACCCTGGCTCAGGTTTTGCGAGCCTTTCGACAGGTTCTCGGACGCGGCAGCGTGCGCCAGGCCGGGGGCGGCCACGGAGAGCGTCAGCAGCGACAGGGACAGGCAGAGGGGCAGCAGGCGTTTCATGTGTTTCTCCTTCAAGTGTGCCAAGTGGCAACGCCATCATTGTAGACTGTGGGCAATTGGTCAATGAAAACGCTACTCGTAGCGGGCAGGCATACCGCAGGTAGCGTATTGCGCTACTTTTTGCCGCTGGAACCGATGCTATTTTTATAAAGGAAGTGCATGCCGCAAACCCACGCCTTGATCGAAGCCTTGAAACGCCTGTTGAAAGCGCGCGCCGTCACGTATGCCGAGCTGGCCCAGCGCATCGGCGTATCCGAAGCCAGCGTCAAGCGGATGTTTTCGCAGAAACAATTTACCCTGCAGCGGCTGGACCAGATCCTGGTCGCCATCGGCAGCGATTTCCAGCAGCTGGCGCTGGCCGTGCAGTCAGCCCAGGCCGCGCCCACCCTGATCACGGGACTGACGTATGCGCAGGAAAAGGAAATCATCGAGGACACCCGGCTGTTCGTGGTGGCCGTCTCCGCCCTGAACCTGCTGCCGCTGGAGCAGATCGTCGCCATCTACGACATCAGCGAAGCGCAAGCCGTGAAATACCTGCTGCGCCTCGACAAGATCGGTTTTCTGGAACTGCTGCCGAATAACCGGGTCAAACTGCTGGTGGCACGCACGTTTGCGTGGATACCGAACGGTCCCATCCACACGTATTTCAAAAAGGAAGCGTATGGCGACTATTTGAATTCGCAATTCGATGGCGAGACGGAATTGCTGCGTCTGGTGAACGTGATGCTATCGAAGAAATCCACGGCAGCCTTGCTGGAGCGCTTGAAGCAGGTGGCGGTGGAGTTCTCGCAGCAACACCAGGAAGACGCGCGCCTGCCCGGCGAGGAGCGCCTGGCCATCAGCTTCATGCTGGCGGCGCGGCCGTGGATGCCGCAGACGTTCAAGGCGCTGCTGCGGCAGTGAGTCGGCAAGCAACGCGCTCAGGCGGCTAATGTTCCTGCTTGTCGCTACTGCCTTGTTCTTCTTTCATCTGCGTCAGCAAACGCCAGGCAAAAAAGCCTAGCACGGATACGCCCAGCAGCAGGGTCGCCCACAGCGCGGCCAGGCGCAAGCCTGCGCCGTCAGGGGTTTTCTCGACGGGGGCGTCGCTGGTCAGCGCCACTACGCTGGCCGCCTTGGCGGCAGGCAGCGCCAGCAATTCTTCCTGCGTGAAGCCGGGCGCCACCTGCGACAGGGGCAGCGCTGCAGAGGTCGCGCCATTCTTGCCGAAGACCAGTTGATATGGCCCTTTGCCGCTGGTCAGGAACACCAGGCTGGCCGGTGTCCAGCCCAGGCGCAGGACGGAGTTGAGATTCGGGTTCGTGCCGCTTTGATATTGCGGGCGCAGCACCCATTGCGCCGTCTGCACGACGGGCATGGACAGGTCGCCGGACACGCGTTCCCTGCCATCCATGCTGATGCGGTAGAAGGTGGTATTGAGCAGTGGCTCGAAGTAGGCTGCTTGCGTGGCGTGCGCCTGCGGGCGCAGGTGCAGGCGATGGCGCGGTGCTTCGCTGGCCGGATGATACACGCCCAGAGTGACGGGCATGGAGGTGTTGCCCTCATCCAGCTGCAAGCCGATGCTGTCAGCGGGAATGGCGATCGGCGTGGCATACAGGCGCTCGTCGACGCTCTTGCCTGTCGTCCCCTTCAGCGCGATGGTGGCGCGCGGCGGGACAATGGCCGTGACACTGACTTGCTGTGCGGCGATGCTGGCGAAAGTGATGGGTTCGCCATATTGCCAGCTTAGCCGCGCATAGCGGAAGCTACGCGGAGAGAATTCGATGCGGTCGTTGGCCAGGGTTTGCGTGTCGCTGTTGCGCAGCCAGTTCAAGGTGGTGGTGGCGATGGCATCCCACTGCTTCAAGTCGTCGCTCACTTCGAGCAGCACTTGCGCATTGTAGTTGTCGGTTCCCGGTGGCAAGGTAAAACGCAGGGCGTCGATGCGGCTGTCCTTGGCGGGCGGACCCGAGTCGAGGATCAGCCCCTGCAAGCCCGGCGTTGCATCGTGCGCACTGCCGCCACGCGCCGTCACGGACAACAGGCGGCCGTCATTGCCGGTGCGGATATCTACGTTGTCCAGTTCGTGGTAGCCGATGTGGCTGCCGTTGACGGGAAAGATGCGCATGGCAATCGTGTCGCGCTGCGTGCGCGACTGCGTTGGTGAGGCCGTCAGGGCGAACGCCAGTGGCTTGCCCATCGCGTCAAACAGGCGCACGTCGGCCAGGCTGGCCGAGCGTGCATGCAAGTACACGTCGGTGGGAACGCTTAAGCGGCTCAGGCCGGCACCTGGCTGCGGTGTCAGCGCGATGCTCCAGCGATAATCCTGTGGCCGGTCCTGGGACTGGGCGGCCAGCGCGGTGCCAGCCAGTAACCATGTACCAAAGAGGAATGCGGGTTTCATGCTGCTCCTTGTTGCGGTTCGGCCGGCGCTGGCGCGGCAGCCTTGGGGAAAGGCGCCAGGTAGCCGATCAGGACCATCAGCAAGCCCACGCCGACAAACGAGACGATGCGTTCGATGCCGCCCACGTTCGACAGGTCGATCAGGAACAGTTTCACGACGACCAGTCCCAGCAGCACGGCACCCAGGCTCCATTGCTGGCGCCGCTGCTGGCGCGCCGCGTGGCGCATCAGCAGCAGGGCCGTGACGCTCCATACCAGCGACAGCATGGCTTGCACGAACTGCGAGGCCAGCATGGCGTCAAAGGTGTACGGCACGCCCAGGTAATGCGACACGGTGCGCAGCAGCATCAGGTTGAACCACGCATACGCACAGCAGGCGGCCACGACGGGCAAGCGCGCCTGCCACAGTGCGGGCAGCGGCAACTGGCCTGCCGGCAGCAGGCGGTAGCTGGCAATGGCCAGCAGGATGGCAAAGCCCGTGCTCAAGTCCAGCGGATTGAGCAGCGGCAGGTAGGGCAGCGGTGCCATGGTGCCATCATCGAAGATATTCCAGGCGGCAATCAGCAGCAGCGACCAGAGCGCGCCCAGCGGTATCAGGGTGCGCTGGTACCACGCAGCAATCGGCGCCACCGGCCAGCCTCCCGCGCGGCAGCGGCGGATCAGCCAGGCCAGTGCCAGCATCATGGCCCAGGCCGGCAAGTAACGGGCCCAGGCCGGGCTGACGCGGTCTTCATGCTGTGCCAGCCAAGCGTTGACATGCATGGCGCCAACCGGCCACAGCATCAACCATGGCGCGGCCGTGCGCAGCGTATGCAGGAAACGCAGCGCGCGCGCGTCGAGCTGCCAGCCCGCTTGTGGCCAGGCCAGCAGCAGGTATTCGCCGGCGGCCAGGGCGCTGGCCAGGGCCAGCCAGCTCAAGCCCGTCGGCAGGTAATCGCGCAGGTACAGCGCCAGCAGCATGTTGGCGCTCCACAAGCCCAGGCCGAGCCAGGCGGCCATGCTGAACCAGCGCAGCTGCGGCCACTCCAGGCGCCGCGCCAGGATGGCTAACACGGGTGTCGTGACGGACACGGCGATCAGGTACAGGGCCAGCCAGTGTTCGCCTGCATGCGGTTGCATGCTCAGGTCGCCGTCGATCAGACGCAGCAGCCAGCTGACGAGCGGTACGAAGATGGCGGCAAACCACAGCAAGCCGCTCCAGACCAGCAGGGGGCGCGCTGCCAGGGCCAGCAGTTCGTCGCCGCCACGCGCGCGCAGCGCAAGGAAACGGGCGCTGGCAAAGGCGGCGGCGCCCAGCAGCAGCGCGCTGAGGAAGGAACCGTCGAACAGGCTGGCCGGGTGCTGTTCCCAGGCCCAGCTGGCACGGCTGAGCATGACCATGCCGGCCAGCACTTGCACGGCCAGCAGCAGTGCGCGCGGTGCATGCCATTGCTCGCGCCGCGCCACCCAGGCCAGCAGGGCGGCCACCGCCAGTGCGCTGGCGGTCAGCAGGTTCAGTTGCGTGGTGGCATCCGTGCGCAGCAGGATTTCGCTCCAGATGCCGCCCAGCAGCCAGGCCGTGGCGGCTGTCAGGAACAGCACGGACAGGCCGCTCATGAGCTCCGGATGCAAGTGGCCGGCGTGGCGGCGGAAATTGTAGGCCATCACCAGCGCGGCGGCGGCCAGCAGCGCGCAACCGAGCCAGATGTTGGCGTGCAGGGCCGTTGCCGCATCGAGTTCCTGCATGGCGATGAGGAAGGCGATCCAGGCGGCCGCCTGTACCAGCAAGCCGAAGGCCCAGGCCAGTGTCTGGCGCTGGCGCAAGCCGACCCAGACGATGCCCGCGCCTTCGAGTGCCCAGGCGGCCGACGTCCAGCGGCCGTCGAGGGCAAACGGGATGGCCAGGGTGCCGAAGACGATGCCCAGCGCCAGGAAGGCTTCGGCCAGCAGTTTGAAACCTGCGCGGCGCCACAGGGCCACGGCCAGTCCCGTGTAGCCCAGGCCGGCAATCAGCGCGGAAAACGCCAGGCCGAAGTGAAAGTGCTGGACCAGGCCGTATTGCAAGCCCATGGCCGCCAGCGGCGTGCCAAAGACGAGGGTGCCATCCACGTAGTGCTTGAGGCGTGGCGCCTGGCGCGCGCAGTAGGCGATGGCGATGCCGATATAGAACAGCACGAACAGGATCAAGAACAGCTGCGTCGACAGGTAGTGCTCAGGCGTGTAGCGCAGCAGGCCCCAGGTGGTGGCGACGACAAAGGTAAAGCCGAAGCTCAGCACATTCAGGACGCGCCAGGCGCGTTTCAGGGCGATGGCGAAGACGCCCGCATTGAGCAGCGCGTAATAGCTGAACAGGCCGATATGGTTGCCGCTGCCCGTCGACACGAGCAGGGGCACGGCAAAGCCGCCGACGATGCCGAAGACGGCCAGCCAGACGGCGTTTTGCAGCACGGCCAGCAAACACGTGAACGCCGTCAGCACGAACAGCACGGCAAACGCCAGGCCGCCCGGGATCAATTCATACAGGCGGAAGGCGCCAAAGGTGACGAGCATCAATATCGCCAGCGCCGTGCCCTGCAACGGCAGGCTGATGCCGGGACGGCTGAGGCGGATGCGCCAGGCCCAGGCCAGCAGGGCGATGTCGGCCAGCACGATGGCGGCCAGGCGCAGTTCGATGGGCAGCGTGACCTGCGCCGACACGTACTTGAGCAGGAAGCTGACGCCGAGGAAGAGGATCAGCAAGCCCAGCTTGGCAACCAGGTTGCCCGTGAATAGCCAGTTCTTTGCCTTGGCAACGAGGCCGTCCGGGTGCGCGATCCAGGAAGGGGTGTTGGGGACGGCAGGAGCGGGCCGGGCTGGAATCGGCGGGGCTGGTTTTGGCGGCACGGGCGCGGTGGGTGCGGGCTCTGCTGCCGGCGCGGCCTGCGCCACCTCGGCCACCTTGAGCGCGGCAGCTTGCGGCACGGGGGCGGGCGTGGGCGGCGGCATGGGTGCCGGCACTGCCGCTGGCGCCACGCTAGCGGGCACGGCGGGTGCGACGGGCGTAGCCGCGGGCGCTTCGGCCTGGCCATCCAGCGCTCGCAGGCGCTGCTGGATGCCGTCGACTTCCTTGCGCAAGCGCGCCGTCAGCAACTCCAGATCCGCTACTTTCCTGCGGTGCTGCAGCACCAGCACGAAGGCGGTGACCAGCAAGGCCAGAATGGTCAATGATATGAATCCAGACATGTCGGGAGCTTTCCGGGAGGGGCGGGCAAGGGTGCCAGCGGTATGCGCACATTACCTTATTATCAAGAAACAAGCGATTTCTGTTGTGTCAGGTTAATTGCCAGCCAGCGCATGTGGCGGCAAGGCGAGCATGACGTGGCATGCCGTTTTCCATATTGACGCCAAGCAAGATGACGACAATCAGATTGTCGTGCGCGAGATAGTGCTGTATTTTAGCAATTCCTTAATTGCCAGTTCCCCATGCCATGAGTCAAAGCAGCCAGTTTTCCTTATTGTCGCAGCGCCGTTTCGGGCCGTTCTTCTGGACCCAGTTCTTTGGCGCCTTCAACGACAATCTGTTCAAGACGGCCTTGATGGTGATTCTCGCCTACGATGCGCTGAGCTGGACCACGCTCGACCCGTCCACCATCACCAACCTGATACCCGGCCTGTTCATCCTGCCCTACGTCGTGTTTTCGGCGACGGCCGGCCAGCTGGCCGACAAGTTTGAAAAGGCGGGCCTGGCCCGTTTCGTCAAATGGATGGAACTGGCCATCATGGCCGTGGCCGCCGCCGGCTGGATGACGCATACGCTGTGGCTGCTGGTGGCCGCCGTGGTGGGCATGGGCGTGCACTCGACCCTGTTCGGCCCCGTCAAGTATGCGTACCTGCCGCAGCAGCTCAAACCGGAAGAATTGGTGGGCGGCAATGGCCTGATCGAGATGGGGACGTTTGTCGGCATTTTGCTGGGTGAAATCCTTGGCGCCGTCCTGATCGTGCACAAGCCGCTGGGCGTGGAACTGGTGGCCGGCGCCACGATTGCCGTGGCCATTTTTGGCCTGGTCGCCAGCTACCGCGTGCCGCGCACGCCCGCACCCGAGCCGGACTTGAAGGTGAGTTTGAACTTTGTTGCCGAATCGTTCCGCAACCTGAACTTTTCGCGCAAGAACCGTCCCGTCTTCCTGGCCATGCTGGGCAATTCCTGGTTCTGGTTCTATGGCGCCCTGATCCTGGCGCAGTTCCCCGTGTATTCGAAGGATTTCCTGCATGGCGACCACAGCGTGTTCGTGCTGTTGCTGACCGTGTTTTCCGTCGGTATCGGCACGGGCTCGCTGTTGTGCGAAAGGTTGTCCGGCCACAAGATCGAGATCGGCCTGGTGCCGTTCGGCTCGATTGGGCTGTCGCTGTTCGGCATCGACCTGTATTTCGCCAGCAATGCGTATGCGAATACGCAAGTGGTCGATGCGCTGGCGTTCGTCAGCCAGGCGGGCGTGCCGCGCATCTTGCTCGACATCGTCATGATCGGCGTCTTCGGCGGCTTTTTCATCGTGCCCCTGTTCGCCCTGATCCAGACGCGCTGCGACCCGAAACACATTTCGCGCACGATCGCCGGCATGAATATCCTCAACGCGCTGTTCATGGTGGCGGCGGCCGGCGTGGCCATCGTGCTGCTGGGACAAGGCTTTACGATCCCGCAGCTGTTCCTCGTCACCGCCATCCTGAATGCGCTGGTGGCCGCCTACATCTTCTCGCTGGTGCCGGAATTCCTCATGCGTTTCCTGGCGTGGATTCTGATACAGACCGTGCACCGAGTGAAAGTCGTCGATGGCGAGCGCATCCCGACGGAAGGCGCGGCCGTGCTGGTGTGCAACCACGTCAGCTATGTCGATGCCATCGTCATCATGGCGGCCAGCCCGCGCCCCATCCGTTTCGTCATGGACCACCGCATCTTCAAGATGCCGCTGATGGGCTGGATTTTCCGCACGGCCAAGGCGATTCCCATCGCGCCGGCCAAGGAAGATCCTTTCCTGATGGAAAAGGCTTTCATCGACATCGCGCAAGCGCTGCACGAGGGCGAGCTGGTGTGCATCTTCCCGGAAGGCAAGCTGACGCGCACGGGCCAGATCAGCGAATTCAAGGGCGGCATCGCCAAAATCGTCGAGCGCAGCAAAGTGCCCGTGATTCCGCTGGCGCTGCGCGGCTTGTGGGGGCATCTGTTGAGCCATCGCAATGGCCATCTGTTCGAGCGCGCCTTCAAGGCGGGCTTGCGCTCGCGCCTGTCGCTGGCCGTGGGCATGCCCGTGGCGCCCGAGGCCGCCACGCCGGAATTGCTGCAGCAAAAGGTGCAGGAATTGCGCGGCAAGTGGAAGTGACGCTCATTCCGGCTGCCTGGCTGCCGCCGTCCGCTGCGCCAGATGCTGTTCCAGCAGGGCGGCGATAGCGGCGAAATCCACCGGTTTCGTCAGGTGATGGTCGAAACCGGCCTGTTCCGTGCGTGTGCGCACTTCGCCCCAGCCCGTCAGGGCGATCAGCAGCACCTCGCGTCCCTGCGCACGCTCGCGTATCTGGCGTGCCGCTTCATAACCATCCATGTCCGGCATCCCCAGGTCCATCACGACCAGTTGTGGCCACGCCATGTCGACGGCCGCCAGCGCTTGCGCGCCGCCATACGCGACCCTGGCGGCATAGCCCTCGAGCTGGAACAGGCTTTGCAGGGAATCGGCCGCATCGAGGTTGTCATCCACCACCAGCACTTGCACGGGCGGGGCCGCGTCGGCGGGCGCCTCGCTGCCAGCGGCCGCAGGCGTGGCCGGGGTGGCTGTCTGGGCATCGACGGCGCTGGCCGGCAGGCTGACGACGAAGCGGCTGCCACAGCCGGGGCCATCGCTGTACGCATCGATGCTGCCGCCATGCATCTCGGCAAATTGGCGTGCCAGGCTCAAGCCGATGCCCAGGCCGCTGGCCATCTGGCCTTCCACCGTGCGTCCCTGTTCGAACATGGAAAAGATGCGCGGGATGGCATCGGGCTCGATGCCGATGCCATTGTCTTCGATCGTCACCTGCAGCTGCCCCTGTCCCAGGCGCACTGTAATGTGGATGTGGCCGCCGTCCGGCGTGAACTTCACGGCATTCAAAACGATATTGGCAAAGATCTGCACCACCCTGGCATAGTCTGCGTACAGCGTGATGAGCAGCGGCGGCAACGCCTGCGTGATGCTGATGTGCCGGCTGTCGGCGGCGGGCTGGCACAATTCGATCACCTGGTCGAGTACTTGCTGTAATTCAATATTTTCGCGCTGCAGCAGTACCTTGCCGCTGGTGATGCGCGCCACGTTGAGCAAGTCATCGACCAGCCGCGTCAGGTGCGTCACCTGGCGCTCGATCACGCCGCTCACTTTGCTGACCTGCTCCGAGGCCGGATACAGGTGCTTGAGCAGGGCCACCGAGGTCTTGATGGGCGCCAGCGGATTGCGCAGTTCATGCCCGAGGCTGGCAAGGAACTCATCCTTGCGCCGCTGCGTCTCGCGCATCTGATACTGGCGCTGGCGCGCGCGCAGCATGGCGTGGGCGGAGGTGATCAGGGTCAATATGTGCACGGGGCGTTCCAGCAGGGTCAGATTGCCCAGGGTGGCAACGGCTTGCCGCAAGGGCAGGGAATCGAGCCCAGCGTGCGTCAGCAGGATGATGGGCAAATCTGACCAGTCCGGCTGCTGGCGGGCGTAGGTGTCGAGCACGGCGTAGACGCCTGCATGCAAGGCCTCGTCCACGGTCAGCACGCCGCCGGCGCCCAGCACCAGCTGCTCGGCCAGCTCGTCGGCGGAGCGGCAGGCATGGCTGGCGATGGCCTCGCTGGCGAGTACCCTGGCGGCCAGGGCGGCATCCTGGCCGCCGGGTGCATAGATCAGGATGCGCTGCTCCATGGCAATTCCTAGGGGAAGGGCGTGCCGCCGATGGTGGGCAAGCCTGACAGGATGCCGTGAAAGCCGGCCAGGGCCTGGCCGATGCGGATGCCCTGAGGGCGGATCTCGAAGCGGCGGATGCTGCGTTCGTGCGCGCTGCCGCGCTTCTTGAAGACGGAAATGGCTTGCCGCACCTCGCCTTCCGTTTCGTAGTAGCGCAGCATGATGACGTTATCGGCCAGATAGCTGGCGTCGGCGGCCGTCGTCATGGACGTGCCCAGCATGTTTTGCTGCACGCCGACCAGCAGGGTGGCCACGCCGCGCTGGCCCAGGTAATTGAGCAGTTCATGCAGATAGGTGCTCTGGAAGCGCTCGTCGGGCACGGCATGCATGTAGCCGTTCAGGCTATCGATGACGATGACCCGGGCGCCCCGTTCCGCCGCGTCGACCACGGCCTGGGCGAATTCTCCCGGGGCTAGCTCGGCCGGATCGACTTGCTGTGCGCTCAGCAGGCCTGTGTCGAGCGCCGCCTGCAGGTGCATGCCCACGCCATCGGCCCGGTTCAGCAGCTTGCTGCGCGCTTCCTCGAACAGGAACATGGCGCACGGTTCGCCGCGCGTCGTGGCCGCGTGCACGAATTGCGCCGCCAGGGTGGACTTGCCGCTGCCGGCCGGGCCGGATATGAGCGTGCTCATGCCTTCTTCCAGGCCGCCGCCTGTCATGGCGTCGAGTTCGGGCACGCCGCTCGACAGGCGCCGATGGTCGCCGTCGCGCCGCGTATCGGCCGCCACCAGGCGCGGATAGACCACCAGGCCGCCGTGGACGATCTTGTAATCGTGCGTGCCGCCACGAAATGGCACGCCCCGGTATTTCACCACCCGCACGCGGCGCCGGTCATTCCCATAGGCCTGGTGTTGCAGCTCCAGCGAAATGACGCAGTGGGCCACGCTACGCACTTGCAAGCCGTCGTCCAGCGCGGAACGGTCATCGATCAGCAGGGTGGTGCAGTGCCGGCTGGCTAGATATTGCTTTAATGCAATCACCTGGCGCCGGTAGCGCAGGGGGTTTTCCGCCAGCAGCTGCAGTTCGGACAGGGAATCGAGCACGAGGCGGGCCGGGCGGTGCTTTTCGATGGCGGCGAGGATGCGCTGGTTGGTCGAGGCCAGTTCGATCTCCGACGGGTGGAAGAGGGTGTATTGGCGCTCGGGGTCGAGCATGTCGTCGCCGGGTGCCACCTCTTCGATGGCGATGCCGGCCAGATCCCAGCCGTGCGACAGGGCCGCGCCGCGCAGCTCGATCTCGGATTCCGCCAGGGCGATATACAGCACGGGCGCACCGCTGCGCGCGCCTTCGGCCAGAAATTGCAGCGCCAGGGTGGTCTTGCCCGTGCCAGGGCTACCCTCGACCAGATACAGGCGCTCGGCCAGCAAGCCGCCCGAGAGAATGGCGTCGAGGCCGTCGACGCCTGTCGACAGCAGTGGCGGCGCGTCCGGGACGCCCGCGCCATCGTGCTGCCTTGTGTTACGCGCCTGTGCTGTCATCGCTGCGCCCCCGCTTTGCCACGCCGTGGCTAACATACTAGCGCGTCCTCCGCGGCATGTCTTTTCGATACCATTGGTAAATATTCATGGCATCGGGACGTCCGTGAGCCAGGCAGTGTTGCGCGCGCGCTCAAGGCTTCAGCAAAAAACGCATTACCCTGCTACAGTATTCATTCAATCCAACTTTCCCGCATTGCCGTTTTGCCGCCGTCCGCCAGCTCCCTGTTCCAATTGGCTGACGTGCAGACGCTGTCGCTGTCCTCATTTTATTGCTTCATTGATAATTTAATTCGCTTGATAGTTACTATGTTTCAATTGTAACGATGCTTGACGATTTTAGAATGATCGTTCATTCTTTGATCTGCGTTAATAAATTTAGTCATTTCTAACGACACTAGCCAGCTTCTTTTTCAGAAAGTCCAAGATGCAACCAACATTTTCCTTGACGTCGCCGCGTACGAGCGGCGCTATTGCCGTTCTGTGCGCCACTGTAATCATGGCCGGCTGCAGTAAAAAACAGGAAGCACCGCACGCGCAGCAAGCGCCGCAGGTGGTCGTGTTTACTGTTAATCCGGCCGCGTTGCCGATGAGCGCCGAATTGCCCGGCCGCACGAATGCCTACCAGGTCGCCGATGTGCGTCCGCAAGTGGGTGGCTTGATCCAGAAGCGCCTGTTCGTCGAAGGCAGCGATGTGAAAGCAGGCACGGCCCTGTACCAGATCGACCCGGCCACCTACCAGGCTGCCTACAATTCGGCCAAGGCCGCGTTGTCGAAAGCCAAGGCGAACCTGCTGACGGCAGGCCCGAAAGCCTCGCGCTACAAGGAACTGGTCGCCATCGAAGGCGTGAGCCGCCAGGAATACGATGATGCCGTCGCCGCGTTCGAGCAAGCCAAGGCAGACGTCGAGTCCGCCACTGCGGCGCTGGAAACGGCGAACATCAACCTGAAATACAGCACCGTGACGGCACCGATCAGCGGCCGCACCAGCCGTTCGAGCGTGACGGCCGGCGCGCTGGTCACGGCGGGCCAGGCCGATGCCCTGACCACCGTGCAGCAACTCGATCCGATGTATGTCGACGTGACCCAGTCGAGCACGGATTTGCTGCGCCTGAAACGCCAGATGGCTGACGGCTCGCTGAAAAAAGTGGGCGAAGGCCAGGCCAAGGTCGACCTGATCCTGCCGGACGGCAGCAAGTACAGCGAATCGGGCAAGCTGCAGTTCGCTGGCGTGACGGTCGATCCGACCACCGGCAACGTGATCTTGCGCGCGCTGTTCCCGAACCCGAAAGGCGAATTGCTGCCAGGCATGTACGTACGTGCACAGCTGGAAACGGGCGTCGATGAAAAAGCCATCACCGTGCCGCAAGTGGGCGTGACGCGCAACCAGAAGGGCCAGGCAACCGCCTTGATCCTGAACAAGGAAAACAAGGTCGAGCAACGCGTGCTGACCACCAGCGGCACGGTCGGCAACGACTGGCTGGTGACGTCCGGCCTGGCCGCAGGCGATCGCGTGATCGTGGAAGGCTTGCAAAAAGTCAAGCCAGGCGCTCCAGCCGTTGCCGTACCGGCCAAGGCCGAAGCTGCTCCTGCGCCTGCCGCTGCCGCCTCTGCCGCAGCATCGGCTGCCAGCGCCCACTAATTCAGGAGAATATTAATGGCCCGTTTTTTCATTGACCGCCCGATTTTTGCCTGGGTGGTCGCGATCGTCATCATGCTTGCCGGCGTGATTTCGATCCTCAGCCTGCCGATCGCGCAGTACCCGAGCATTGCTCCGCCGTCGATTTCGATCAGCGGCTCCTACCCTGGCGCCTCCGCCAAGACCGTGGAAGATGCGGTAACCCAGGTCATCGAACAAAAGATGAAGGGTATCGACGGCTTGCGCTACATGGCCTCGTCGAGCGATGCCACTGGCGGCATCAGCATTACGCTGACGTTTACCAGCGGCACCAACCCTGACATCGCCCAGGTGCAGGTACAGAACAAGCTGCAGCTGGCCACGCCACTGCTGCCGACGGCTGTTACGCAACAGGGTCTCGTCGTGTCGAAAGCGACGAAGAACTTCCTGATGGTGTTCGGTTTCATTTCCGAAAACGGCAAGATGGACCAGACCGACTTGAGCGACTATGTGGCCGCCAACGTCGTCGATCCGCTGAGCCGAGTGGCCGGCGTGGGCGACGTGACCCTGTTCGGTTCGCAGTACGCCATGCGTATCTGGCTCAATCCGGCCAAGCTGCAAAGTTTCAACCTGACCCCGGCGGACGTGATCACGGCCGTGCAGGCGCAGAATGCGGAAGTGTCGGCCGGTGAACTGGGCGGAACGCCGTCCGTCAAGGGCCAGCAGCTGAACGCGACCGTGTCGGCACAGAGCCGCTTGCAAACGGTGGAGCAGTTCGGTGCCATCTTGCTGAAAACCACGACCAACGGCGCCATGGTGTACCTGAAGGACGTGGCCAGCATGGAGCTGGGCCGCGAGAACTACAACACCGTGGCCCGCTATAACGGCCATGCGGCAACCGGCGTGGCGATCAAGCTGGCGACGGGCGCCAACGCGCTCGATACGGCCAACGCGGCGAAAGCCATGCTGGGCAACCTGAGCAAGCAATTCCCTGAAGGCATGAGCTACCAGGTGGCGTTCGACACGACCCCGTTCGTGAAACTGTCGATCGAAGAAGTGGTCAAAACCCTGGTCGAAGCGGTCATCCTGGTCTTCCTGGTGATGTATCTGTTCCTGCAGAACTTCCGCGCCACCCTGATTCCGACCATGGCCGTGCCGGTCGTGCTGCTCGGTACCTTCGGCATCCTGAACGCGTTTGGCTATTCGATCAACACCCTGACCATGTTCGCCATGGTGCTGGCCATCGGCTTGCTGGTCGACGATGCGATCGTGGTGGTGGAAAACGTCGAGCGCGTGATGAGCGAAGAGGGCTTGTCGCCGCTGGAAGCGACGCGCAAGTCCATGACGCAGATCACGGGCGCGCTGGTCGGTATCGCCATGGTGCTGTCGGCCGTGTTCGTACCGATGGCCTTCTTCGGCGGTTCGACGGGCGTGATCTACCGCCAGTTCTCGATCACGATCGTCTCGTCGATGGTGCTGTCCGTCATCGTCGCGCTGGTCTTTACGCCAGCCTTGTGCGCCACGTTGCTGAAACCGGTCGAAAAGGGCCATCACGCGACGAACAAGGGTTTCTTCGGCTGGTTCAACCGCAGCTTCGATAGCAGCAGCAACAAGTACCAGGGCATGGTTGGTGCCATGATCACGCACCGCGCCCGTTCGATGCTGCTGTACGTGCTGCTGCTCGCCGGCCTGGTGTTCATCTTCATGCGCTTGCCGACCTCCTTCCTGCCGGAAGAAGACCAGGGCATCCTGTTTACGCAGATTCAATTGCCGACGGGCGCCACGCAAGAGCGCACCCTGAAAGTGATCGAGCAGGTCGAAGACCACTTCATGAACAGCGAGAAGGACAACGTCGCTTCCGTGTTTGCCGTGGCCGGTTTCAGCTTCGGCGGTAATGGCCAGAACACGGGTATTGCCTTCGTGCGCCTGAAAGACTGGTCGCTGCGCAAGGACGTGGCGCAAAAAGCGCCGGCCGTAGCCGGTCGCGCCATGGGCAAGTTGTTGCAGATCAAGGATGCGATGGTGTTTACGTTTGCTCCGCCTGCCGTGCTGGAACTGGGTAACGCCACCGGTTTCGACATGCAGCTGCAGGATATCGGCGGTGTCGGCCATGACGCCCTGATGGCGGCGCGTAACCAGTTGCTGGGCATGGCGTCGCAAAATCCGGCCATGGTCGGCGTGCGCCCGAACGGCCAGGAAGATACGCCGCAGTACAAGATCGACATCGACCAGCAGAAAGCCACGGCGCTGGGCTTGCAGATCTCGGAAATCAACCGCGTGCTGAGCGTCGGCTGGGGTAGTTCGTATGTGAACGACTTCCTCGACCGTGGCCGCGTGAAGAAAGTGTTCATCCAGGGCGATGCCAGTTCGCGCATGCTGCCGGAAGACTTGAACAAGTGGTTCGTGCGCAATACCGCTGGCCAGATGGTGCCGTTCTCGGCCTTCGCCACCGGCAAGTGGATTTACGCGTCGCCACGCCTGGAACGCTACAACGGCTTGCCGTCGGTAGAGATCCTGGGTACGCCGGCGCCGGGCCAAAGCACGGGCGCCGCCATGAACGCGATGGAAGAGATGGTGGCCAAGTTGCCGCCTGGCATCGGCTTCAGCTGGACCGGCGTATCGCTGGAAGAGCGCGAATCCGGTTCGCAGACGCCGCAGCTGTACGCGCTGTCGCTGCTGATCGTGTTCCTGTGCCTGGCCGCGCTGTATGAAAGCTGGTCGATTCCATTCTCCGTGCTGCTGGTGGTTCCGCTGGGCGTCATCGGTGCCGTGCTCGGTACGTGGATGTTCGGCCTGTCGAACGACGTGTACTTCCAGGTGGGCTTGCTCACGGTGGTGGGCCTGTCGGCGAAGAATGCGATTCTGATCGTCGAGTTTGCCAAGGAAATGCAGGAATCGGGCATGTCGCTGCTGGACGCGACCTTGCACGCGGTGCGTCTGCGTCTGCGTCCGATCCTGATGACCTCGATTGCCTTCGGCCTGGGCGTGTTGCCACTGGCCATCTCCAGCGGCGCCGGTTCCGGCAGCCAGAACGCCATCGGTATCGGCGTGCTGGGCGGTATGTTGACGGCCACCTTCCTCGGTATCTTCTTCGTGCCGGTGTTCTTCGTGCTGGTGCGCGGCTTCTTCTCGAAGTCGGACGCGCCGACCACGCCGGCGACGCCTGGTTCGCCAGCCGTCACGCTTTCTAAGGATGCGCATTAATATGAAAAAAACGCTACTCTCCATGGCGGCACTGGCCTTGCTGGCCGGTTGCAGCCTGGCCCCGACGTATGAGCGTCCGGCAGCGCCGGCGCCCACAAGCTGGCCGACGGGTCCTTCCTACAAGGCCGACACGGCCGCCGCCGACGCCAAGCCGGTGGCGGACGTCGCCTGGCGCGAGTTCTTTGCCGATGCGCGCCTGCGCCAGGTACTGGAACTGGCGCTGGCCAACAACCGCGACCTGCGCGTCTCGATCCTCAACATCGAGAAGGCGCGCGCCACGTACGGCATCGAACGCGCCGCGCTGATCCCGACCCTGTCGGCTTCCGGCGGCCAGTCGGCCAGCCGCGTGCCGAAGAACGCCAGCGCCAACGGCGAAGCGTCCATCAACCGCCAGTACACGGCGAACCTGGGCGTGTCGGCGTACGAGCTGGACTTCTTCGGCCGCGTGCGCAGCCTGTCCGACAGTGCGCTGGAACAATACCTGGGCACGGAAGAAGCACGCCGCGCGCAGCAGATCAGCCTGGTGGCCGAAGTGGCCAGCACGTATCTGAACCTGGTGGCCGACCAGCAGCGCCTGCGCGTGGCGCAGGACACCCTGAAGAGCCAGCAATCGTCGTATGACCTGGCCGTGCGCCGCTTCAGTGCCGGCGCCACTTCCGGCCTGGACAAGTACGATGCCCAGACCAGCGTCGAGTCGGCCCGTTCCGACGTGGCTGTCTACACGAGCCAGGTTGCGCTGGATCAAAACGCGCTGGTCTTGCTGGTGGGTGGCCCCGTGCCGGCCGACCTGCTGCCGCAAGGCGAGTTCGGCGCCGTCACGGCCCTGGCGGAGATTCCGTCCGGCTTGCCGTCGGACGTGCTGCAACGCCGTCCCGACGTGCTGGCGGCCGAGCGCACCTTGCGCGCGGCCAACGCCAACATCGGCGCGGCGCGCGCGGCCTTCTTCCCGCGCATTTCGCTGACGGCCACGGCCGGTTCGCTGAGCGACAACCTGTCGGGCCTGTTCAAGGCGGGCAGCGGCACGTGGAGCTTCATTCCGCAGATCAGCTTGCCGATCTTCGATGGCGGCGTGAACCGCGCCAACCTCGACATCGCCAAGGTGCAGCGTGAAATCTCCGTGGCGCAATACGAAAAGGCGATCCAGGTCGCCTTCCGTGAAGTGTCCGATGCGCTGGCCCAGCGCGGCACCATCGACGAGCGCCTGCAATCGCAGGTCTCGCTGGTCGAAGCGTCGACGAAGAGCTACACCATCCACGACGCGCGCTACAAGCAGGGTGCCGAGTCCTACCTGAACGCCCTGGTGGCCCAGCGCGCGCTGTACACGGCGCAGCAAAGCCTGATCACGGCGCGTTTGGCCAAGTCGACCAACCTGGTGACCTTGTACAAGGTGCTGGGCGGCGGTTGGCAGCCTGAGCAGACAGCCGTCGCGGCGGCTGGCGGCGTCCAATAATCACGGGGACGCCGACGCCAGCCTTGCCCGCAAGGGCAGGGCCGGCGCGCTACTGGAAAATCATGAACCAAGTTGAAAAGAAGCATCCGGATCCCGAGCGCGCCAACACGCGGCGCAAGCAGGTGCTCGATGCTGCCGAAAGCTGTTTCAGCCGCCGCGGCTTCCACGGCGCCAGCATGGCCGAGATCTCGAAAGCGGCCGGCATGAGCGCGGGCCACATCTATAATTATTTCGACAGCAAGGATGCGATCATCGCCGCCTTCGTCATGCAGAATACGGAGCGGGTGTCGAACCTGATGCAGGATCTGGCGCAGCGCGAAGATCCGCTGCAGGCCGTGATCGACAATGCGGGCGAGCATGTGCTCGAAGCGCTGGACCCGAAAACGTGGATGATGCCGCTGGAAATTTTTGCCGAAGCGTCGCGCAATCCGGCCATTGCTGAAATGCTGCAATGCTCGGACCAGCGTTCGCGTCAGTTATTTCTCTCCATCATCCGCGACGCGCGCATCAAGCGTGGCTTGCCGGCCGACGAGGAAATGCTGCAAGGGCGCCTGAACGCCCTGGTCGCCATGTACCAGGGATTGCCGGTGCGTTTCATTCATAACCCGGACGTCAAGGTCGAGCCCCTGATCGCCGGTTTCCGCATCGTCCTGACGGCGCTATTGCTGAACGAATAGGCCGCTTGCCGCGGGCATGCAAAAAAGTTTGCGCAGTTCGATATGAATCATGCGCAAAGCATGGCAAAAACCTAAAAGCCTCTGCTATAATTCCCACCTCGTCGGGGCGTAGCGCAGCCTGGTAGCGTACATGCATGGGGTGCATGGGGTCGGAAGTTCGAATCTTCTCGCCCCGACCATTAGATTCAAGGACTTAGGCCACTCTTCGGAGTGGCCTTTTTCTTTTTGTGCGACGTCGCCATGACGGCATCATCATCGGCTGTGCCTTTCATCCCCCGTTTCCACCCGCCTGTCCCCCGATTTCCGTCCCCTGTCGCGTAGTCAACCTGGCAATACTATTTTGGCCTATGATTTGCTGGCACATGCACGTGTGAAGTTTCCCTTCATTCATCAACCATGAGGTGTCCATGATTCGCTATGCCCTGCCTGCCCTGTTGTTCGCCAGCGTACTGCCGGCGCACGCCCAAGCTCCTGTCAATGACACGCCGCTGATCGAGCGGGCGAAGATCTTTGGCAATCCCAGCAAGTCCGGCGGGCGCATCAGCCCGGATGGCAAGTGGCTGTCGTGGATCGCGCCGCGCGACGGCGTGCTCAATGTGTGGGTGGCGCCGGCCGGCAATCCGGCGCAGGCGCGTCCGTTGACGGAAGAAAAGGTACGTCCCATCCGCAGCAGTTTCTGGTCGCCCGACTCGAAAACCCTGCTGTTTATCCAGGACAAGGGCGGCGATGAAAACTTCCTGCTGTATGGCGTGAATGTCGTGAGCGGCAAGCAGGTCAGCTACACGCCGTTCGAGAAGACGCGCGTGCGGATAGTCCAGATCAGCAGCAAGGTGAAGGACCGCATTTTGATCGGCATCAATAACCGCGATGCGCGCTGGCACGATGTGTACAGTCTGGATCTGGCCAGCGGCAAGCTGACCCTGGTGCAGCAGAACGATGGCTACGGCGGCTATGTGGCCGACGAGCTGCTCAACGTGCGCATCGCCAGCAAGGCGCGCGCCGATGGCGGCATGCAGTACTTCCGCATAACGGACGGCAAGGCCGAGAGCACGCCGCTGGCCGAAGTCGGCCTGGAAGATGCGCAGACCACGTCGCCGCTGGCCTTCACGGCCGATGGCAAGACCTTGTACTGGACCGATTCGCGCGGCCGCAATACCTCGGCGCTGCTGGCGCAGGACGTAGCCAGCGGCAAGACCACGCTGGTGGCGCAAGACCCGCGCGCCGACATTTCCGATGCCCTGTACGACACCCGCACGGGCAAGGTGCAGGCGTATTCCGTCGACTATCTGCAGCACGAATACCTGCCGCTGACGGACGACCTGAAGGCCGACCTGGCCTTCCTGAAGAAGCATGCCAAGGGCCAGTTCAACGTGACGTCGCGCACGGACGCCGATGACAAATGGCTGGTGGGCGTCGATGCCGTCACGGCGCCGGCATCGAGCTGGCTGTACGACCGCAAGAGCAAAAAGCTCACGCAGCTGTACGTGACGCGGCCCGAGCTGGAAGGCGCGCCATTGTTGCCCATGTATCCGCAGCAAATCAAGGCGCGCGACGGCCTGACCCTGGTCTCCTATCTCACCTTGCCCCAGGCATCGAAGGCGGGCGCCGGCGGCGTGCCGTCGCAGGCGGTGCCGATGGTGCTGCTGGTGCATGGCGGCCCGTGGGCGCGCGACACCTATGGCTATAACAGCTACCATCAATGGCTGGCCAACCGCGGCTATGCGGTGCTGTCCGTGAATTACCGGGGTTCGACGGGCTTCGGCAAGCAGTTCATTTCGGCCGGCGACCTGCAATGGGGCCGCAAGATGCACGACGACTTGCTCGACGCCGTGCAATGGGCGGTGAAGAGCGGCGTGACCACGGCCGACAAGGTGGCCATCATGGGCGGCTCCTACGGCGGCTACGCCACCCTGGCCGGCATGGCGTTCACGCCTACCACGTTTGCCTGCGGCGTCGATATCGTCGGTCCTTCGAACCTGTTCACCTTGCTGCAAACCATTCCGCCGTACTGGGAAGCGGGCAAGCAGCAGTTCTACAAGCGCATGGGCGACCCGACCACGGAAGAGGGCAAGGCGCTGCTGAAGGAGCGTTCGCCGTTGAACTTTGCGCAGAACATCCAGCGCCCGTTGCTGATCGGCCAGGGAGCGAACGACCCGCGCGTCAACGTGGCTGAATCGGACCAGATCGTGGCGGCCATGGCAGCGAAGAATATCCCCGTCACGTACGTGCTGTTCCCCGACGAGGGCCATGGCTTTGCCCGGCCCGTGAACAACATCGCCTTCAATGCGGTGACGGAAAACTTCCTGGGCCAGTGCCTGGCGGGCCGCGCCGAGCCGATCGGCGCCACGCTGAAGGCGTCCACCGCGCAGGTCAAGCATGGCGCCGGGTTTGCGCCTGGGCTGGAGGAGGCGATGCGGTAGGCGAAGAAACAGTGCGGCAGGCTCTGCACAGGCGGCCGGGACGGATGCCCCTGGCTGTCGCGTGCAGGGGTGAAGACTTTCATGTCAAAAACTGTGTAAAAGCAGCAATGCTTCCATTAGAATAAATCATTGTTTCAATCACACAGCCCATGAAATGGAATGCCTGCAATGATGAATGTATTGACCCTGGAACACTTTGCCGCGCGCCTCAACGACACGTTTATCTCGGTCGGCGACGGGAATGCCGCTTTCATCCTGAAGGAAGCGCGCCCGTTGCCATCGGCCACACTGGAAGGCCTGTTGCGGGCGCCGTTCAGCTTGTTATTCCATAACAGTTCCCCCATCCTCTTCAGCCAGAAAATCTTTCAGCTGCAGCATGATGCGTTTGGCGAGGTGGGTATCTTCCTGGTGCCGGTGGCGCGTGACAACCACGGCTTCTTGTATCAGGCGGTGTTCAACTGAGAATGCCGCTGAGGCGGGGCAGGCAGGGCCAGGCGGAGCCCGATGGCGCCGCCTGGCCGGAGCGTTCAAGCCTCAATCAAACGCGGGAAACTCGCCCTGCAGGGCGATGCAGAAATTTACCGCCAGCAAGGGCTGGCGATTTTCATGCGCCTGGCCGCCACCCGCGCTGCCGATGGTCAGTGGCGACAAGGTGGTGTTCGGCGTTGTCGCCGGCACGAATGCGTTCGTGCCGGTGATGCTGGTCAGGCCATCGCCATTTTGCGGCACGTTGCGCTGCAGGGTGGCATTGGTCTGGCGGCTCAAGGTCAGTTGATGGGTGTGGTTGGGAATCTGCGTGATATTCAGCTGGACACTATTGCTGCCGAACGTTTCGCCCATCACGCGCTGCGTCAAGTTTGGCCCCTGGCCCTGGCTGCAGGGCGCGCGTCCTGTGAAGTTGGGCAACTGGAAGGTGTTGACGCCATCGCCGCCATATTGCGTGCCGATTAATGAAAACAGGGCGCTGAATTGCCTTATCTGCAGGGTGGCGCCATTACAGCTTGCCCACCCGGCAGGTGTGAAATTGAAGCCAAAGACTTGTATTTCGCCAAGATATGGTGATGTCACGGTAGGTTCTCCTGATCGATTTTATGGGCTGCGCTTGCGTGCTGGCTGTTATTGTTGGGATGGGTAAATGCCTGCCCATGCGATGCAAAACGAGGCGGTCAGGGTGGGCATGGTGTTGTCATGCGGCAAGCTGCTGCCTGCAGTGCCCGTTGCTGCGGGCGCCATGTCATAGGTCGTGAGGCCAGCCAGGCTGCTCGTGTACATCTTGTCGTTATTGACCGGTGCCGCCAGCTGTGCGCTGGGGCCTGGCGTGTTGACCGTCGCCAGCGTGCTGATCGCACTGAATACGTGCGTATGCGCAGGCATCTGGGTCGGCAGCAAGGTCACCGTTTCGCTGCCCCCCTTTTGTCCCATGATCCGGGGTGTCAGGCTGGGGCCTGTGCCCTGATGCAAGGGCACCTGGCCGCGCAGGTCGGGTACACCGAATGTATTGACGCCGTCGCCGCCGTAGGTGGTGCCCAGCAGGGTATATAGCACCTCGTTATTGGCGATGGACTTCAGGCTGCCGTCGCAGGCAAACCAGCCTTGCGGTATGCGGGGAAAGGAAAACAGGCGGATCTCGCCGACATAAGGTGTAGTCATGACTCTGCTCCGTGGGAAGTGGCTGGCATGTTAGTTGCGCGATGGGAAGACGCCGTTCAGGGCGATACTGAAATTGAGTACCTGGAATGGCTGCATATTGCTATGCGGCAGGCTGCCGCCTGTCTGGGCCAGGACCAGGTTGTTCAAGGGCACTTGCGGACCTGCCGTGCCATAGATGGCTTCCGTGCCGCTGCCGCCATACAGGGTGTTGGTGGGATTCTTGGTGGTGCCCGGCGTGGTCATCGCATTGGCCGCGTGCGTATGCGGTGGAATCTGACTCAGTGTCAAAGTGATAGCTTCCGCACCGTTACGGGCACCGACCTGGTAGGGGGTGGGTTGCCAGGTAGGGTCCACTGAATTGCCTGAGCCGACAGGGGTGCTGCCTTGCAAGTTTGGCAAGGCAAAGTTGGTCGTGCCGTTCCCGCCGTAAAAGGTACCCAACAGGGCAAACAGCGCCTGATTCTGCGTAATTGGCAGCAATTGCCCGTTACATGCCGCAAATCCACGCGGCGCAAACCCAAATCCGCTCATCATGATTTGTCCCAAATACACTTCAGCCATCATCGTTCTCCCGCGGTTGGAATGTTATTAAATGCCAAAGGAATAATATTTTCCATTTGCAATCAATATTGTTTTTTGAAAAACCCTTTTTGTTATAGTTACTTTATTGAAATCTCGAGGTAGCATACGTTGTCGTATGGCAAGCGTCAACATCTGTTGGCTCTATGGAAGAGCCCGGAATAGGGATCGCTTGCAGCCTGAATCCATGGTTCTTTTTGTCTAAAAAACTCTGTATTGGAGAAATCATGTTGCGTATTTGCAACGATATCGTCGCCCGCCCGGCACATTTTTTGTTCCTTGCTTTTATCGCAGGAACTCGAAGGCGGGCAGCGGCTCGCCGGGTTGGCCTGGCGCCAGCGTTTGGCCGTTTCCTGCATTGCTGCGTTACGCTGTGCCTGCTGATGCTGGCGCTTGGCGCAGGCCCGGCGCAGGCAGCCAACGGTGATCCGAGCACGAAATGTATTCCCAATCAGAGGAGTTTTACCGTCGCATCAGGCGATTCCTATGTCATTGATTTGTCGCTGTGTAGCTCATTTGGTCTGACGGACAATGGCGCGACGGCCTTGCACGGCACGATTACCGGTCTCGTCAACAACGGTACCGGTATTGCGACCTACATCAATAATGGCGACGGGGCGCTGTCCGACAGCTTTGTCCTGTGGGATGAGGACAGCAAGGCGGTGACTTTTACGGTGACCGTCCTGCCCCCTGCGGCTGCCTTCACCGTGACACCGGGCAGCATATCGGCGCCCGTGATCAGCGTGCCGTACAGCCAGGCGATGTCGTCGACCGGCGGTGTCGCGCCTTACAACTACGCGCTGGTGTCTGGTGCTTTGCCACCTGGCATCACTGTGTCGTCCAGCGGCTTGATTTCCGGCACCGTGACGGCGACCGGCGCCTATGTGTTCGGCATCAAGGTGACCGACTCGACCTCAGGCACGCCGCTGACCGTCACCAAGAATTACTCCGTGTCGATCGCCGTGCCCACCCTGAGCATCACGCCCACCGTGCTGCCGGCCGGCGGGTTGTCGGTGCCGTACAGCCAACCGATGTCTACCGCGAATGGCACCGCGCCCTTTGCGTATGTGGTGGAATCGGGCAGCCTGCCGGCGGGCATCACCCTGTCAAGCAGCGGCTTGCTCTCGGGCACGCCCGGTGCCTTGGGCACCTACAACTTTGTGATGAAATCGACGGACAGCACGGGCGGCAACGGACCCTACAACACGTCCAGAAGTTATTCCCTGGTGATCAATGCCCAGCCGCCGCCGACCATCACGGGGGTCTCGCCGGCGCTCGGTCCGCTTGGCGGCGGCACCGCCGTCAACATTACCGGCACCGGCTTTACCGGCGCAACGGCACTCAAATTCGGCAGCAACAATGGCCTCAGCGTTACCGTGGTCAATGCCACGAGCATCACCGCCACGTCGCCACCCGGTACCGGTGTCGTGAACGTATTCGTCACTACGCCAGGCGGCACCAACGCCGCCGATCCGGCAAACCGGTTCACCTATGTTCCGGCACCAGCGATCACGAGTATTTCGCCGACAGCGGGTCCCTTGGGTGGCGGCACCACGGTCACCATCAATGGCTCGGACTTGACCGGCGCGACAGCGGTGACCTTCGGCGGCGTGGCGGCGACCGGTTACACGGTCAACAGCGCTTCGCAGATCACGGCGACGGCGCCCCCCGGTACGGGCACGGTGGATGTGCGCGTGACCACGGCCGGCGGCACCAGCGCCATCGTCGCGGCGGACAAATTCACGTATGCCGCAGTACCTGTGGTGAGCGGCATTTCGCCGACGGCGGGTCCCCTGGGGGGCGGCACCACGGTCACCATCAACGGCTCGAACTTGACCGGCGCGACAGCGGTGACCTTCGGCGGCGTGGCGGCGACCGGTTACACGGTCAACAGCGCCTCGCAGATCACGGCAACGGCGCCAGCGGGTACGGGCACGGTGGATGTGCTCGTGACCACGGCGGGCGGCACCAGTGTCATCGCCGCGGCGGATAAATTCACGTATGCGGCAGTACCCGTGGTGAGCGGCATTTCGCCAAACTCCGGATCCGTCGCAGGCGGCGCCAGCGTCATCATCACCGGTTCGAATTTCAGCGGCGTCACGGCAGTGAAGTTTGGCGCCAACAATGCCAGCGGCTTTACGTTCAACAACGCCACGCAGATCACGGCGACGGCACCCCCGGGCATTGCAGGCACGGTGGACGTGACGGTCACCACGGCTGGCGGCACCAGCGTCACCAGTTTGGCGGATCAGTTTACTTTTGTGGCCGTACCAATTGCCGGCAATACCAGCGCGACGGTGGCGTATGGCAGCGGCGCCACCGTAATCCCCCTGAACCTGAGCGGCGGAGCGCCGACCTCGGTTGCCGTGGCAAGCGTTCCCTCGAACGGCACGGCGACAGCCAACGGCACCAGCATCAGCTATACGCCGACGGCAGGTTTCGGCGGCAACGACAGCTTTACCTATACGGCCAGCAACGGCGTCGGCACCTCGACGGTGGCCACCGTGACGATCACGGTCAGCCCACCGACCGTGACGCTGGCACCGACCAGCGTGGCAGCAGCAACGGTCGGCACGGCATATAGCCAGACCGTGACGGCCTCGGGCGGCAAGGATACCTATACCTACGAGATCCTTGCCGGCGGTACCTTGCCGGCCGGCGTGAGTCTGTCCAGCGGCGGCATTCTGTCGGGCACGCCGACGGCGGCCGGCACCTTCAATTTCACCGTGCGTGCCAAGGATAGCTCGACGGGCAGCGGCCCGTATTATGGCTCGCAAGCCTATACGCTGACGGTGGCGGCGCCGACGATCGTCGTCGCGCCGACAGCCCTGTCGGCGATGGTGGTCGGCGTTGCCTTCAACCAGAGCATCACCGCCACTGGCGGGACGGCCACGTATGGCTTCGTCGCCAGCGGCACCGTACCTGCGGGCTTGACGCTGGCGGCGAACGGCACCTTGTCCGGCACGCCTACCACGGCAGGCGCGTACAATTTCACCGTCACGGCTACCGACAGCAGCACAGGTACAAGCGCTCCTTTTACAGGTACGCATACGTATTCCGGCACGGTGGCACCGGGTGCGCCAGTTGCCGGCAATACCAGCGCGACGGTAGCGTATGGCAGCGGCGCCACCGTAATCCCCCTGAACCTGAGCGGCGGAGCGCCGACCTCGGTTGCCGTGGCAAGCGCTCCCTCGAACGGCACGGCGACAGCCAACGGCACCAGCATCAGCTATACGCCGACGGCAGGTTTCGGCGGCAACGATAGTTTTACCTATACGGCCAGCAACGGCGTCGGCACCTCGACGGCGGCCACCGTGACGATCACGGTCAGCCCGCCGACAGTGACGCTGGCACCGACCAGCGTGGCAGCAGCAAAGGTCGGCACGGCATATAGCCAGACCGTGACGGCCTCGGGCGGCAAGGATACCTATACCTACGAGATCCTTGCCGGCGGTACCTTGCCGGCTGGCGTGAGTCTGTCCAGCGGCGGCATTCTGTCGGGTACGCCGACGGCGGCCGGCACCTTCAATTTCACCGTGCGTGCCAAGGATAGCTCGACGGGCAGCGGCCCGTATTATGGCTCGCAAGCCTATACGCTGACGGTGGCGGCGCCGACGATCGTCGTCGCGCCGACAGCCCTGTCGGCGATGGTGGTCGGCGTTGCCTTCAACCAGAGCATCACCGCCACTGGCGGGACGGCCACGTATGGCTTCGTCGCCAGCGGCACTGTGCCTGCGGGCTTGACGCTGGCGGCGAACGGCACCCTGTCCGGTACTCCTACCACGGCAGGCGCATACAATTTCACCGTCACGGCTACCGATAGCAGCACCGGGACAGGTACTCCCTTCAATGCCCAGATAAATTATTCGGGCACTGTCGCTGTTGCTGTGCCCATTGCCGGCGCCGTCAGCGCGACGGTGGCGTATGGCAGCAGCGCCAATCCGATCCCCTTGAACCTGAGCGGCGGCGCGGCGACGTCGGTGGCGGTAGCCTCCGCCGCCGCCCACGGCACGGCGACGGTCAGCGGCACCAGCATCACTTACACGCCGGCGGCAGGTTATTCCGGGCCGGACAGCTTCTCCTACAAGGCCAGCAATGGTAGCGGCACGTCGGCGGAGGCCATCGTGACGATCACGGTAACGCCCAGCGCGCCCGTTGCCGGCGCCGTCAGCGCGACGGTGGCGTATGGCAGCAGCGCCAATCCGATCACCCTGAACCTGAGCGGCGGCGCGGCGACGTTGGTGGCGGTAGTCTCCGCCGCCGGCCACGGCACGGCGACGGTCAACGGCACCAGCATCACTTACACGCCGGCGGCAGGATATTCCGGGCCGGACTTCTTCTCTTACACGGCCAGCAATGGTGGCGGCACGTCGGCGGCTGCCGTCGTGACGATCACGGTGACGCCCAGCGTGCCCATTGCCGGCGCCGTCAGCGCGACGGTGGCGTATGGCAGCAGCGCCACTCCGATCACCTTGAACCTGAGCGGCGGTGCGGCGACGTTGGTGGCGGTGGCCTCCGCCGCCAGCCACGGCACGGCGACGGCCAACGGTACCAGCATCACCTACACGCCGACGGCAGGCTATGCCGGGCCAGACAGTTTTACCTATACGGCCAGCAATGCCGGCGGCACGTCTGCGTCAGCCACAGTGACGGTCACAGTAGGCAATCCTAGCATCAGCCTGACCCCGGCCACCTTGCCCAACCCGACGGCGGAGGCAGCCTACACTGCGACCCTGGCGGTGACGGGCGGCACGGCGCCGTATACCTACAGCGTGACCAGCGGCACTTTGCCCGTCGGCCTGAGCCTGAATGCGGCCACCGGCGTATTGTCCGGTACGACCAATGTGGCCGGCAGCTTCCCTGTCAGCATCAAGGTCGCGGACAGCAGCACCGGCGTGGGGGCACCGTTCAGCGCCAGCAACAGCTATACCTTGATAGTGGTTGCCCCCGTAATCACGGTGACGCCAGGTTCGCTGGCGGTGCCGAAAGTGGCCACGGCGTATAGCCAGCAATTGACGGCCAGCGGCGGCGTCGCTCCCTATGCCTACACGGTGTCGGCTGGCAGCCTGCCTGCGGGCCTGACGCTGAGCAGCAGTGGTCTGCTGAGCGGTACTCCAACGGCGGGCGGCAGTTTCACCGCGACCGTGCAGGCGGCCGATGCGCACCAGTTCACCGGCACGCAAAGCTATACCCTGGTGGTGTCCTCGGCCACGGTCAGTCTGACGCCGGCCACCTTGCCGAATCCAACGGCGGAAGCGGTCTACACTACGACGCTGACGGCAGCGGGCGGCACGGCGCCGTACACCTTCAGCGTCAGCAGCGGTACCTTGCCCGCTGGCCTGAGCCTGAATGCGGCCACGGGCGTGCTGTCCGGCACGACGAATGTGACCGGCAGCTTTACCTTCAGCCTGCGCGCCAGCGACAGCAGCACGGGCGCGGGCGCGCCGTTCAGCGCCGCCAACAGCTATACCGTGACGGTTTCCGCGCCGACGATCACCGTGACACCCGGCACCTTGCCGGCGGCGACAGTGGCCACGGCGTACAGCCAGCAACTGTCGGCCAGCGGCGGCGTCGGCCCGTATGCCTATACGGTGTCGAGCGGCAGCCTGCCAGCAGGCCTGACCTTGAGCAGCAGTGGTTTGCTCAGCGGCACGCCGACCGCAGGTGGCAGTTTCACCTTGAACGTGCAAGCGGCCGATGCGCACCTGTTTACGGGTACGCAAAGCTATACCCTGACAGTGGCGTCAGCCACTGTCAGCCTGACGCCGGCCAGCTTGCCCAATCCGACGGCGGAGGCGGCCTACAGTGCGACCCTGACGGCGACGGGCGGCACGGCGCCTTACAGCTATGCCGTGGTGGGCACCTTGCCCGTGGGCCTGAGCCTGAATACGGCGACGGGCGTGCTGTCCGGCACGACGAATGTGGCGGGCAGTTTCCCGTTCAGCATCAAGGCCACCGACAGCAGCACGGGCGTGGGCGCACCGTTCAGCGCCAGCAACAGCTACACGCTGGCGGTAGCGGCTCCCACCCTGACACTGACGCCAGCCAGCCTGGCGGCGATCCGCGCCGGCGATGCCTACAGCCAATCATTCACGGCCGCCGGCGGTATTGCGCCCTATGCGTACTCGCTCAGCAGCGGTACCTTGCCGACCGGCCTGGTACTCGATGCGGCAAGCGGCATCGTCAGCGGCACGCCGACGGTGGCGGGCAGCTTTGCCTTCACCCTGCAAGCGAAGGACGCGCACCAGTTCACGGTGCAGCAAGCGTTGACCTTGCAGGTGAATCAGGCGCCGCCACCGGTGGCCAACGAGACCACCACCACCTCGGCCAACCAGGAAGTGAGCCTGACCATCGCTTCCACCGATGGCAGCCCGATTACCGACGTCACTATCGTCACGCCGCCGCAGCATGGGCGCGTCACGGTGGTGTCGACGGGAGCTTCGGCACGGATGGCACGCGCCGTCGGCGCGAGTTTTAAAGTGACGTATGTGCCGAATGCCAACTATTTTGGTCCTGACGCCTTCAGCTACACGGCAACGGGCCCGGGCGGCACTTCCGCGCCTGCCACCATCAGCGTGACTGTGGCGCCGCAGCCGGTGCCTGTGCCTGCCGCCAAGACGGCCACGGTACTGGCCGGCACGCCGGTGACCCTGCACGTGACGGAAGGCGCCACCGGCGGTCCGTTCACGGCGGTGGCCATCACCACGCAGCCAGCCAGCGGCACGGCGGTGGTCAGCGGCATGGACATCGTCTACACGCCAGGCATCAGCACCAGCGGCGACATCAGCATCGGCTACACCGTGTCGAACGTGTTCGGCACCTCGGCGCCGGTGAAAGCGACCATCAGCGTCAATCCGATGCCGCAGGTGGTCAGCCAGAGCGCCACGGTGGTGGCCGGCCTGACGGTCACGGTCGACCTGACGGCGGGCGCCACGGGCGGCCCGTTCACGGCGGCGAATGTGCTGAGCGTGGCGCCGGCGGAGGCGGGCAAGGTGGTGGTGCGCGACGTGGGCACGGCCGGCAAGCCGTCGTACCAGCTGAGCTTTGCGGCCTCGGGCAAGTTTGCCGGCGCCGCCGTGGTCAGCTACACCCTGAGCAATGCCTTTGCCACCTCGAAGCCGGGTGTGGTCAACGTCACCGTGACGGCGCGCCGCGACCCGTCGGTCGATCCGGAAGTGATCGGCCTGCAGGCGGCGCAAGCCGATGCGGCGCGGCGTTTCGCCAGCGCGCAGCTGTCGAACTTCACGCAGCGCCTGGAAAGCCTGCATGGCGATGGCTGGGGACGTTCCAGCTTTGGCCTGAGCCTGACGTCGCCGAGCGACAGCGGCAATCCGACGGCAGCGCTGGCGCGCTGGCAGGAGCAGGAAGCGGACCGCGTGTACGGCACGGCCGTGAAGCCGTTCATGCGCAAGGCGGCCCTGCGCCAGCCGGACAGTGGTTTCAGCAGCGAGCGGCAGCAGGTGGATGTCAGCCAGGCCACGAATGGCTTGCCGGACATGCCGCAAAAGCCGGACACGCAGAAACAGGCCCTGGCATTGTGGCTGGGCGGCGCGGTGGACTTCGGCCAGCACTATGTGAATGGCCGCGATACGGGCTTCCGCTTCCGCACCAACGGCGTCAGCGTGGGTGGCGATTACCGCATCAGCGACCTGGCGACCCTGGGCGTAGGCGCCGGCTTCAGCCATGACCGCAGCGATGTGGGCCAGAACGGCAGCCGCAGCACGGCTGACAGTGCCGTGGCGGCCGTGTATGGCAGCTTGCGCCCAAGCAAAGGCGTCTTCCTCGACGGCGTGCTTGGCTATGGCACCTTGCAGTACGATGCTTCGCGCTACCTGAGCGACGGCAGCGGTTTCGCCACCGGTGAGCGCGATGGCAAGCAAGTGTTCGGCGCCGTCGTCGGCGGTATCGAGATGCGCCACGACACCTGGATGTGGTCGCCATATGGCCGCGTGGAACTGATGTCGGCCAAGCTCGATCCGTACACGGAGAAGGCGACGGGCATCAATGCCTTGAGCTACTTCAAGCAAACCGTGCGTTCGCGCATCGGCGCGCTGGGCGTGCGGGCCGAGGGCTTGTACGTGGGTGGCCTGGGCACGTGGTTCCCGCGTGCGCGCCTCGAGTATCGCCACCAGTTCCAGGGTGCCGATGATGCGCGCCTGGCGTATGCCGACCTGGTGGCCGACGGCCCCGTGTACGTGATCCGCACCTTGCCGCAAGAGACGGGCAACTGGACGGCGGGACTGGGCGTGAAGCTGCTGCTGTCGAATGGCATGACCATCACGCTGGACTACAACAGCAATCTGAATATGGATAGCGGGCGTACCCAGTCGGTGATGTTCGGTATCGCGATGCCGCTCAAGTAATCACATCGTTAGGCCAGTCCTGATCGCCGGCCCGGAAACACTTCCGGTCCGGCGATTTTTTTTGGGCTATGTCAGAGCGCCCACGGATGTTCTTCGGCGCCGGCGACGATGCCGCCCAGCACGGCCTGGTCGCGTTCCGCGTGGCTCTGGCGCAGGAAGACGGGCAGGTCGGCCGCCAGGCGCGCGAAGCGGGCGTCGCGGCACAGGGGGCCGGCGCCCAGCGCACGCGTCGTCAGGTGCAGGACCAGGGTGGCGGCATCTTCCGTCGCCAGGCGCAGGCGCAGCGCCAGGCCCATGGCATCGCGCTGCGGCTGCGCGTCAATCTCGGCGGCGCCTTCGCGCAGCAGGGCGCCGGCGGCGCGCAGCGCACAGTCGATTTGCCCCAGTTGCGCCAGGCGCACGGGATCGGGGGCGGCGTGCTGCGCGCGCGCATGCAGGTGGCTGGCGACGGCGCAGGCTGCGCCATACCAGGCGGCCGCGATGCCGGCGCCTCCATGCCAGTAGCCGGGACGGGCCAGATATGCGCCCGGCGCCCCTACGGGCACGGCGCGCGCGTGGGAAAAGGTCACATCGACGCTGGCGCAGGCCAGCATGCCGGCGGCTTGCCAGCCTTCGTCCGTGACGCGCACGCCGGGCTGCGCCAGGGCCACGGTGGCCAGGCAAGCCTGGTTATCGTCGTTCCAGCAGCTGATCAAGGCATGGCTGAGGCCATTCGCCTCGGCACACCAGACCTTGCGTCCGTCGAGCACATGGCGGCCGTCGGCCGTCTGGCGCAAGCGCACGCGCGCGCCCGGCATGTCCGCGCACCAGACGCCCCAGCTGCCGCCGGCCGGCACGCCGGGGCCGCCGATTTCCGCCAGGATGGCCAGGGCATCGGTATGGCTTTCGTACAGCTTGAGCAGGGAGAGGTCGATGGCGGCGATGGCGGCCAGCATTTGCCAGCGCCGCAGGGTGGCGCCGTGGCCGGGCAGGGGCAGTTGGTCCAGTCCCGCGTCGCGCAGGCGCCGCAAGCCCTCGATGGGGTGGAAAGCGCTGTCCTGTGGCTGCAGCAGGGTGGTCAGCGCAGCGTCGGACGGCAGGGAGAAAGCGTTGGGCGACATGGCAAGCTCCTTTTTTTAACAGGATAGCTTTCTGCTTTTGCAATGTCTGTTCGATTCTACACCTAGCCTCGCTGACGGGCGCGAGGCCATGAAGCTGCGGGGCCACGGGCTCCGCAGCCAGTCGCGCGCTTATTTTTTTACATACAGCATGTCGGGCACATAACTGGTGCCGTTATGCGAGAAGGTGTAGAGATTGTTGTCGCGCAAGACGATGCCACCTTTGATGGTTTGCGCCGGGCGCATGCCATCGTCGAGCAGGCAGGTGGAGCCGCCTTCATATTCGATGCACCATTGCTGTTTGCCATCCTTCTTCACGTATTGCACGCCAGGCCCCGTGACGTTGAAGGCATACGCGGGAATGGACAGGTTCAGCTTGTCGATGCGCACGTTGCTCGCGGCACCATTTTCCGTCAGTTTGACCAGAACGTCGACCACGCCATCCGGTGTTGCGCTGATCTTTGCAGTCATGGTTTCCGTCCCCAGCAAGGTGCCGCTGCAGCCGGTCTTGAGATAGGTTTCGGTGGTGGAGGTGAGTTCCATGGCGCCGCTGCCATCGGCTTTGGCTGCGACGACCATGGTTTGACGTTCATGCTCGTCGCATGGCGCTTGCCAGGTACCGACGTAGGGAGCCAGCGTCGATCCAGCATTGGCATTGCCGGCATCGCTGCTGCCACCGCCGCCGCAACCAGCCAGCAGTGCGGTGCTTGACGTCAATAATACTGCCACTATGTTTTTCATGCCCTATCCTTTTATTCCGGCAAGCATGCGTGCCGTGAGCGCGGCAACAGTATAAAAGGATGGATAGGGGGCAATTCTCACCGAATGTATTCGTGACTTGATTTAAGTCAAGAGCAACGCGCTGCCGGCCGGCATGGCAGGCTTAAAACTCTTCCCAGTCGTCACCTGCCGGCGCCTTCGCGGACGCGTGCTGTGCCGCTGGCGGCTTGGCGACGCTCAGGCGCCTGGCTGGCGCGGGTGTCTTGGGTGGCGCGGCGCGCGGCGTGGCTGCCACGGCTGCCGCCGGCGCCGCCTGGCGCACCTGTTCGCCCAGCTTGAACACGCTGACCACATCCGCCAGGTGGCTGGCCTGGTCTTGCAGGCTTTCGGCGGCCGCTGCCGCTTCCTCGACGAGGGCCGCATTCTGCTGCGTCACGCCATCCATCTGCGCCAGCGCCTGGTTGACCTGGGCGATGCCGTCGCTTTGCTCGGTGGTGGCGACGCTGATGTCGGCCATGATGGCGGTGACCTTGCGCACGCTGTCGACCACCTGTTCCATGGTGGCGCCCGCCTCATCGACGAGTTTGCTGCCGGCGGCCACCTTGCCCACGGAATCGTCGATCAGCAGCTTGATTTCCTTGGCGGCGGCGGCCGAGCGCTGCGCCAGGTTGCGCACTTCCGTGGCGACGACGGCAAAGCCGCGGCCCTGTTCGCCCGCGCGTGCCGCTTCCACGGCCGCGTTCAGGGCCAGGATATTCGTCTGGAAGGCGATGCCGTCGATGACGCTGATGATGTCGACGATCTTGTTCGACGAATCATTGATCGAGGTCATGGTTTCGATCACCTTGCCGACCACTTCGCCGCTCTTCTGCGCCACGCTCGATGCGGAGGCGGCCAGCTGATTCGCCTGGCGCGCATGATCGGCGTTTTCCTTCACCGTGCCCGTCAGCTCTTCCACGGAGGCGGCCGTCTCTTCCAGCGAACTGGCTTGCTGTTCCGTGCGGGCCGACAGGTCGTTATTGCCTTGCGCAATTTCCGCGCTGGCCCGTGCCACGTTGTCGGCGCTGGCCTGCACTTGCAGCAGCACGGCGTGGATCTTTTCCACGAAGTCGTTGAAACCCTTGCCGATGACGGCCAGCTCGTCGGTGCCCTTGACTTCCAGCTTGACGCGCAAGTCGGCGTCGCCGCTGGAGAGGTCCGTCATGGTGCGGCCCAGCGTGCGCAGCGGACGCGTCAGCTGGTTCACGACGAGGATCAAAATGCCGGCCGTGGCCGCCGCGCACAGCAGGGCGACGATCAGCGTGTAGATCATCAGGTCGCGCGCTGAGGCGGTGGCCACGCTTTTCGGGAAGTTCAGTTCCACGCTCCACGGCGCGATATCGGGGTGGATCTGCAGCGGCTGCAGCAAGTGGATGTAGCCCTTGTCGTCCTCGTATTCATACGGCTGGCCCTGGCGCACTTTCTCCAGGCCGGCGGCCGGCACGTCGTCCGCCTTCTTGCCCAGGCGCTCGGGCACGGGGTGGCTGGCGTACAGGCCGCCATTCGAGATCAGCGCCAGCTTGCCGCCTTCGATCACTTTCAGGTCGGCCAGGATCTTCGCCAGGCGCGTGAGCATGAAGTCGGCGCTGGCCGTGCCCTTGAAGCTGCCGTCGATCATGATGGGCGCCACCAGCGAAGCCATCAGCACATTCTTGCCATCGACGGGGTAGATATACGGTTCCGTGAAAAACGTCTTGCCGGTGCGCTTGGGCACGTCGTACCAGTCGTTGGCGCCCGGTTTCGGGTCGAAGACGATGGGTTCGACTTGCAGCTTGCCGCCGGCACCGCGCGTCCAGTAGGGCATGAAGCGGCCGCTGGCGTCGTAGTTTGGTTTCTGGTTGGCAAATTCCGCATCCTTGCCGTCGAGCGCATTCGGCTCCCACGTCACGGCCGAACCGAGCAAGTCTTCCGAGCTGGTCAGCGTCGCCTTGGTCAGTTCATTGATCTGCTCGCGCTGCATGGGCAAATTTGCGCTTTTGGTGCCGCGCATGGCGCCGGCCAGGCTGGACACGCTGGCCAGGTTGCTGGCGATGCGCGCCTGCAGGGCGCCCGCCACTTCGCGCGCCGAGGTGCGCGCCAGGTCCAGCGCGGCCGCTTCGGCGCTGGCGCTGCTCTTGTAGCCGATCACGGCCGCCGTGACGCCAAGGCTGAGGACGGCGAGCGCGGTGGCGGCGACGCAGATTTTACTGTTCAGTGATAGTTGCATGATGCTGTTCCTTGGTAGGGAGGGATATCGGTGTCATGGGCGCCGCGGGTAGCGCGCCTAGAAAGTCTTGCTGACGGCCAGCACGACGGTGGCCGCGGCCGGGTTCGAGGTGTCGAACCGGCCGGCCGCATTCGGAATGCCGAGGGTGTAATGGTCATAGGCGTCGGTGGCGCCCCAGGCGCGCGTCACGGCAGCGCTGGCGCTCCAGCCGCCGTCGAAGGCCCGCGTCACGCCCACCTTGGCGTCGCGCCAGTTCCAGATGGCATTGCCGCTGCCAGCCACCCGGCCATTGCCGGCGTGCAGGTTCAAGCTCCAGGCATTGCCCAGGTCGACATTCGCGCCCACGTCGAGGTAGCCGGTGCCGCGCGCATTGCTGATGCCGAAAAAGTCGCGCGTGACGGTATGGTTGTACTTGGCGTACAGCATCTTGTAGCTGAGCCCCAGCGACAGTTCGCCATAGTCGTACTTGACGCCCGTGGCGCGGTAGACGGCGCCCGGATACTTGTAGTAATACGCGAGCATGCTGTAGCCCAGCTCGCCCACCGTGCCGCCGTAGCCGCCGTACAAGTCCCATTCGACAGTGGCGTCCTGGATGTAGCGGTCGCTGACGGTGGAAGCCCAGGTGCCCAGCGACCAGCCGCTGGGGTGCGCATAGTCAACGCCCGCCTGCAGCGCGGGCTTGCCCCAGGTCTGGCGAAAGCCGCGCGAAATGTATTGCGAGGTGAGGCTGGCATTGGCGCTGAAGGTGGCGGCAGGATTGTCCGTGGTCTGCGCCTGCACGGGCAGGGCGGCGGCCAGCAGGAAGGCGCAGCCGAGCAAGGATGTTGCAGGAAAAGGGTGGTGCGATGGCATGACAGTCAGCTCCGTATTTGCTGGCAGCGGCCGTCCAGGCGCGTTGCCCTGATGGTTGCAATAAAAATGCGGAATGGACTTTTGTGGGGGCAAGGCGGCTTGCGGGCATGCTCGCATGAACATGCACACATTCTCACCAAACGTAACTGAAAGGATAGGGGCTAGGGCTAGTGGAAGTCAATAAAGTTGCGCTGTGGAAATCGTAAGTTGTTGTTTCTTGGCACTTTTTCATGCGCCGGTCACATGCGCCTGTCACACTCGCGGCCGGCCCCGGCTGGCCGCCTGTTGCAAGCTGGCCAGCAAGCCTGGCATGGCTGCATGCAGGGCTGGCAGGGCGTTTGCCGCCATCTCGGCTTGCGTTTCCACCAGTCCCGATGGCTGGCCCCAGACGACCTGGGCGCTCAGCCGGGCGCCGGCATCGAGGCCCGTGACGCTGACCAGCAGGGCGACTTCCTCGGGGGCATCGTCGGGCACGTCCTCGAGCAGGCAGGAAATGCCGAAGTGATAATCCTGGAAGGCGCTGGCCGTGCCGCTGGAGAAGGCGAAGACGGAGGCGAGCACCTGTGGCGCGGCAGCCGCGAGCTCGGGCAGGGCGGCGCGGAACAGGGGCAGCAAGTCGTTTTCCAGCTGGCGTACCAGCGGATGGGTGTGGACGAGGACGGTCATGTGAGGCTGGCAGAAGTGGCGGCGCGCGATGGTAGCAGTTTTTGCGGCTGCCGTGCTCTTGTACTGGTCCTACCAGTGGCCTCAATCGTCATCGCTGGTGACGCGCGTGCGCACGAAATCGATGTGGCCTTGCATGGCCGTGCGCGCTTCCTCGGGCTGGCGGGCGCAGATGGCCTCGCACAGGGTGCGGTGCTGCGCCAGCAGGTGCAGCGAAGTGGCGTCGTCCTGCTGGCGCAAGCCGGTGCCATTGATGGTGATGTGTTCGCGCAGCATGCCGATGATGCTGGTATGCAAGTGCAAGAACATGGTGTTGTGTGACGCTTGCGCGATCACTTCATGCAGCCGCGCATCGGCCTGCGCCTCGCCGTGCTTGTCGTCGCTGGCGCGTGCCTGTTCCAGCTCGGCCAGCAGCGCCATGATCTGCGCGCGCTCGTCGCTGCTGGCCCGCTGCGCTGCAAAGTAGGCCGTCGCCCCTTCCAGCACGCGGCGAAATTCCAGGATGTCGTCGCGCAGGGCGGGGTGGTCGGCCACCAGCTGGCTCCACGGCGAAGCCATGCCCGTGCGCAGCTGATCCGTCACGAACACGCCGGCGCCGCGCCGGCTGCGCACCAGTCCCCGCGCCGCCAGCCGCTGCACCGCTTCGCGCACGGTATTGCGCGACACCCCATATTGCAGCGCCAGCAGGCGTTCCGCCGGCAGCTGCGCGCCCGCCGGCAAGCTGCCGTCCAGCAGGGCGGTTTCCAGCCTGCGCATCACCATCTCGACCCTGCCCCGCGTTTGCATGCCTGTCGCCATCGCTGTCTTCCGGTGTTGTTTTAAAGTGGTCCGAGCAATTTGAAGTGGCTTGCGGAAGCTGGAATTATGCGTGAACCAGTCATTCTTAACAACACACAGCGGCGCCGCAGCAACACACAGAGCGCCGGGGAGACACACTCATGCAGCCAGACCCGCGCCAGCCACGCCACTATCCACCCGCACCGCTCCAGGTGTACCTGTTCGCCACCTGCCTGGTCGACCTGTTCGTGCCGCAGGCGGGGCTCGACGCGGTGCGCCTGCTGGAGCGGGAAGGCTTGCTGGTGCATTATCCGCGCGGCCAGAGCTGCTGCGGCCAGCCTGCCTACAGCAGCGGCAACCCGGAGCAGGCGCGCGCCGTGGCCCGCGCCCAGCTCGACCTGTTTGCGCAGCCGTGGCCCGTGATCGTGCCATCCGGCTCCTGCGCCGGCATGATGCGCCACCACTGGCCGCAGCTGTTCCAGGACGACCCCGTCGCCGGTCCCAAGGCATTGGCGCTGGCTGAGCGCGTGTATGAACTGAGCGAATTTCTCGTCTGTGTGCTGCGGCTCGACCTGGCCGGCCTGGCTGGCGCAGGGCAGGCCGATGAAAACGTGGTGCTGCATACCTCGTGCGGGGCGCGCCGCGAAATGGGCACGCGGGTGCATGGCGTCGCCCTGGTCGACGCCTTGCCCGGCGTGACGCGCATCGAACACCAGCGCGAATCGGAGTGCTGCGGCTTCGGCGGCACGTTTTCATTGAAACACCCGGATATTTCCGGCGCCATGGTCAGCGACAAGATCGCCTCGGCCTGCGCCACGGGCTGCGACCGGCTCGTCTCGGCCGACTGCGGCTGCCTGCTCAACATCGGCCACGCCGCGCAGCACCAGGGCGCGCCGCTGCCCGTCGAACACCTGGCCAGCTTTTTGTGGCGCCGCACGGGAGGCGCGGCATGAGCGCGATCTTGACCGCCCGCGAGCGCATGCTGGGACGCCTGCGCGCCGCCGCGCCTTCCGCGCCTGAAGCGGTGGAGGCCATCGATGCCGCCATCGACAGGCATTACGCGGCGCGGCGCGCCGCAGCGCCGCTGCCGGCACGGGACAGGATCGCCGCCATGCAGGCCGCCCTGCGCGCCGCGCATGCGGAAGTCGATTGCGTGCGCAGCGAAGCCTGGCCCGCCTTGCTGGCGCGGCGCCTCGGTGCGCACGGCGCGCGCCGTTTGCTGCTCGATGCCGGCAGCGCCGAGGGGCGGGCCTTGCGCGCCGCCTTGCCGGAAGGCGTGGAAGCGCTGTCTTTCGAGCGTCCGCTGGCACAGTGGAAGGGCGAATTGTTCGACACCGTCGATGCCGGTTTTACCGTCGCCCGTTCCGGCATCGCCGCCACGGGCACCCTGGTCATCGCGCCCGATGCAGCCACGCCGCGCACGGTGTCGCTGGCGCCGCCCCTGCATATCTGCCTCGTGTATGCCAGCACCCTGCACGTGGACTTGCACGCGGCGGCGCGCGCCGAGTGCTGGGCGGACGGCATGCCATCGAATTTGGTGCTGGTGTCTGGCCCCTCGAAAACGTCCGATATCCAGCAGACGCTCGCCTACGGCGCGCATGGCCCGCGCTGGCTGTGGGTGCTGATCATCGATGACTTGCCAGCCCAGGAAGGAGGCCAGCCATGAACGCCAAGCCACTGCAATTCGTCAAGCCGGCGGACTTCCATGCGCGCGCCCGCGCCGCGCTGGATGACCCGAAACTGCGCCGTAGCTTTCGCGGCGCCATGGATTTTTTGCAGGACAAGCGCAGCGCCCAGTTCCCCGACGGCGACGAACTGGAACGCCTGCGCGACATCGGCCAAGCCGTGCGCCAGCACGCGCTGGCGCGCCTGCCCGAGCTGCTGGTGCAGCTGGAAGAGAAGCTGACGGCGGCCGGCGTGCAGGTGCACTGGGCCGAAGATGGCGAGCAGGCCAACGCCATCATCCACGCCATCGCGCAGCGCAATCAGGCGACGCGCTGCATCAAGGGCAAGTCGATGGCCAGCGAGGAAATCGAGCTCAATCACTACCTGGAAGCGCGCGGCATGACGTGCCTGGAGTCGGACATGGGCGAGTACATCGTGCAGCTGGCCGGCGAAAAGCCGTCGCACATCGTCATGCCGGCGATTCACAAGACGAAAGCCGACATCGCCGGCCTGTTCGCCGAGCATATTCCCGACGCGCCCTACACGGAAGACGTCGACAGCCTGATCCAGACGGGGCGGCGCGCCCTGCGCCAGGCGTTCGTCGAGGCGGACATCGGCCTGTCGGGCGTGAACTTCGCGGCGGCCGACACGGGCACCCTGTGGCTGGTGGAAAACGAGGGCAATGGCCGGCTGACGACGTCCGTGCCGGAGGTCCACATCGCCATCATGGGCATGGAAAAGGTGGTGGCCAAGCTCGATCATATCGTCCCGCTGGCCAGTCTCTTGACGCGCTCGGCCACGGGGCAGGCCATCACCACGTATTTCAACCTGATTTCCGGCCCGCGCCGCGCCGGAGAAAAGGATGGGCCGCGCGAAGTGCACCTGGTCCTGCTCGACAACGGCCGCAGCCAGGCTTACGCGGACGAGCAACTGCGCGCCACCCTGCAATGCATACGCTGCGGCGCCTGCATGAACCACTGCCCCGTCTACACGCGCATCGGCGGCCACGCCTACGGCACCACGTATCCGGGGCCGATCGGCAAGATCATCTCGCCCCACTTGCTGGGGCTCGATGCGACGGCGGACCTGGCCACCGCATCGAGCCTGTGCGGCGCCTGCGGCGAAGTGTGCCCTGTGCGCATCCCGATTCCGCAGCTGCTGGTGCGCCTGCGCACGGAGGCCAACCGCAATCCCGGCGAGCAGGTGGCGCACCCGCTGCGCGGCCAGGGCGCCAGGTTCAGCCGCGGCGAAAGCCTGATCTGGCGCTTCTGGAGCGGCGCCTTCGCGCGCCCTGCCAGCTACCGTCTGTTCCGCTGGGCCGCCACGCGCCTGCGCATGCTGACGCCGCGCAAGCAGCTGGGCTGGACGCAGCACCGCAAGCCGTTGACGCCGGCGCCGCGCAGCCTGGCCGACCTGCTGAATGCGCGGGGCCAGGAAGAGTAGCGCCGGCTTCCACAGAAAAATACGCCGCAAAAAAATACAGCAAAGCCGTTTTTTCAATCAACCCGCATCCACCGGAGGAGACCCGACATGCAAACCTGGACCCAACTTTATACACCGCTCGGCAGCCTGTGGCTGTCGTCGCTGGCGGCAGCCGTTCCCATCATTTTTTTCTTCATCGCTCTGGCGGCGCTGCGCATCAAGGGCCACGTGGCGGCTGCCGTCACCCTGGCGCTGGCGCTGGCCGTGGCCATCTTCGCGTATGGCATGCCCGTGCCGCAGGCGCTGGCGGCGGCCGGCTATGGTTTTGCGTATGGCTTGTGGCCCATCGCCTGGATCATCGTCACGGCCGTCTTCCTGTACAAGATCGTCGTGAAGACGGGGCAGATCGAGATCATCCGCGCCTCCGTGCTGTCGGTAACGGACGACCAGCGCCTGCAGGTGCTCCTGATCGGCTTTGCCTTCGGCGCCTTCCTGGAAGGGGCGGCCGGTTTCGGCGCGCCCGTGGCCATCACCTCGGCCCTGCTGGTGGGCCTGGGCTTCAACCCGCTGTATGCGGCGGGCCTGTGCCTGATCGCCAATACGGCGCCCGTGGCCTTTGGCGCCATGGGCATCCCCATCATCGTGGCGGGCCAGGTGACGGGCATCGATCCCTTCCTGATCGGCGCCATGGCGGGCCGCCAGCTGCCGCTGCTGTCGCTGGCCGTGCCCTTCTGGCTGGTGTTCATGATGGATGGCGCGCGCGGCGTGCGCGAAGTGTGGCCGGCCGCCCTGGTGACGGGCGCCAGCTTTGCCGTCACCCAGTACTTCACCTCGAACCATATCGGGCCGGAGCTGCCGGACATCACCTCGGCCCTCGTCAGCCTCGTGTCGCTGACCCTGTTCCTGAAAGTGTGGCAGCCGAAGAATGCCAAGGTGGTCAACGCCGTCGGCGGCGGCGCCGCTGCGCTGTCCGGTTTTGGCGGTGGCGCAGGCAGTGCGGACTTGCGCGGCAGCGGCAGCCGCGCCGCTTCGCCCTACACCTTGGCGCAGACGGCGCGCGCCTGGGCGCCGTTCGGCCTGCTGACGGCCATCGTCACCGTCTGGAGCTTGCCCGGCTTCAAGTCCCTGTTCGCCGCGGGCGGCGCGTTGTCAAACCTGGTCGTCAAGATCCACGTGCCTTACCTCGATAAACTGGTGATCAAGACCATGCCCATCGTGGCGGAAGCGAAGGCGTATGACGCCGTCTTCAAGCTCGATTTGCTGTCGGCCGTGGGCACGGCGATCTTGCTGACGGCCGTGCTGTCGATGTGGATGCTGCGCATGAAGCCGCGCGATGGTCTGAAGGCGTTCGTGGAAACGCTCGTGGAATTGCGCCGTCCCGTGCTGTCGATCGGCCTGGTGCTGGCGTTTGCCTTCGTTGCCAACTATTCGGGCATGTCGTCCACCCTGGCCCTGCTGCTGGCCGGCAGCGGCGCCGCGTTCCCGTTCTTCTCGCCGTTCCTGGGCTGGCTGGGGGTGTTCCTGACGGGGTCCGATACGTCGTCGAATGCCTTGTTCTGCTCCCTGCAAAACACCACGGCGCACCAGATCGGCGTGTCCGACACCTTGCTGGTGGCGGCCAATACGACGGGTGGCGTGACGGGCAAGATGATTTCGCCCCAGTCGATCGCCGTCGCCTGCGCGGCAACCGGTCTGGTGGGCAAGGAGTCGGACCTGTTCCGCTTTACCTTGAAACACAGCCTGCTGTTTGCCGTCATCATCGGCATCATCACCACGCTGCAGGCGTACGTGTTCACCGGCATGATCCCGCATTGACCGGTCCGTAGAAGTACGTAGTAAAACTAGATGAAATGATAGTAAAACGTGCAAAGGGTCATGAAAATGACCTGATGCGCTGCAACATATCGACGCTACCCGGCGTCGTGCCGGGCGGCCGCCTGTTGCCGCGTACCCATCCCGTGCTCAAGCGCGAGGCGAGCAGGATGGGGCTGGCGATGGTCTTGCTGGTGCTGCTTGCTTCCGGTTCAGGACATTAACGGCTCAGGCCGCTCATCCAGCTTGGCTGCGGATTGGCACGGGCCAGTTCGCGCATGCGGTATTCCAGATCGTAGCGGTCCGTCGATTCGGCCAGGTAGGCTTCTTCGTAAGCGCGTTCGCGGCGGTCGCTGCTTTGGTTCAGCCAGGCACCGACGCGCTTGGCGGCGTGGACCAGGGTGGCGACGATATTGCTGTTTTGCGTAGTGTGGTAAGTAAATGCGGTAGACATGGCAGACTCCTTATATGGCGTGCCGCGTTGTGCTGCACTGCAATATAAGTATAGCGATTCCAAGTTATAAGGCTACTTTTGATTTCAAATGTCAGATATTCATTTTTTAAATAACAGGCGGGAAAGCTGCGCAATACGGGGCTTTAAGGCATAATGCCGGCGCAGTATCGTAGTTTTACTACAAGACGTTTTGTCCTCGATGTTGTTTTCGGACGTAGCCCGCAGGCGTGCCGCGCCCACGAGACATCATTTTGACGAGAAACGGTCGGCCGTGCGCCTGCCGCGCGCAAGAAGTGCCATGACTGCCACCGTATCGCTGATGGCAGTCATGGCCCACGCTGATAACTGCGTGGCGCTTGCGCGTCCTGGTGCTGCCCGGGTGGAAACGCTTCCATGCCTGGCGCGATCAACTTGGAATTGAAAAATGGAGAAGGTATGGAATACGTAAAGCAAGGCCAGGGCGTACCGTCCGCACAGGCCGGCACGCAAAACAATACAGGCGCCCTGATCATTGTCACGGTGCTGTTTTTCATGTGGGGATTGCTGACATCGCTCAATGATGTGCTGATTCCCCATCTGCGCTCGATCTACACCTTGACCTATGTCCAGGCGATGCTGGTGCAGTTCTGCTTCTTTGGCGCCTACGCCATCGTCTCGCTGCCGGCCGGCATGCTGATCAAGAAGATCGGCTACCAGCGCGGCGTCGTCGCCGGCTTGCTGATCGCGGCCGCCGGCTGCGCCATGTTCTACCCGGCCTCCACCGGCAGCTACGCGCTGTTCCTGCTGTCCTTCTTCATCCTGGCGGCCGGCATCACCGTGCTGCAAGTGGCGGCCAATCCGTATGTGACGGAACTGGGCGACCCGCAGACGGCATCGAGCCGATTGACCCTGACGCAGGCGTTCAACGCGCTGGGCACCACCGTGGCGCCGGCCCTGGGCGGCATGCTGATCCTGTCGGGCACCGTGCTGACGGTGCAGCAGTTCGACCTGCTGCCGGCTGCCGAGCAGCTGGCTTACCGCGCCAAGGAAGCGGCTTCCGTGCAAGGCCCGTACCTGGTGCTGGCCGCCACACTGGTGATACTGGCGGTGCTGTTCGCGCTGGCCAAACTGCCGAAGATTTCGCATGCCGACGACGCGGCCGCCCTGGCGCAGGATGGCCACAAGGTCTCGATCTGGTCGCACCGCCACCTGGTGCTGGGCGCGCTGGCCATCTTCCTGTATGTGGGCGGTGAAGTCAGCATCGGCAGCTTCCTGATCAACTTCCTGGGCGAGAGCCATATCGCTGGCCTCAGCCACGCCGATGCCGCCTATTTCGTCAGCTATTACTGGGGTGGCGCCATGCTGGGCCGCTTCGTCGGCTTTGCCGTGATGCGCTATGTCAGCCCGGGCAAGACCCTGGCCTTCAACGCGGCCGTCGTCATCGCGCTGATCCTCGTCGCCGTGTTCTCCAGCGGTCACACGGCCATGTGGGCATTGATCGCCGTCGGCCTGTTCAACTCCATCATGTTCCCGACCATCTTCAGCATGGCGCTGAACAAGCTGGGCGCGCAAACGGGACAAGGTTCGGGCATCCTGTGCATGGCCATCGTCGGCGGCGCCATCGTGCCGTTCATCCAGGGCTTCCTGGCCGACCACATCAACCTGCAGCTGTCCTTCCTCGTGCCGGCCCTGTGCTACACCTTCATTTTGTACTTTGGCTGGAAATACGCCAGCATGTACAACGACGACGCCGCCAAATAAGCAGGGTGGCGTGATCAATCAAAAGGGTGGCCTCGGCCACCCTTTTTTACATCAGTGCGCGAACTGCGTGCCCAGCACCTCCTGGCACACTTCCAGCCAGGCGCGCGCCGCATGCGACAGATAGCGTCCGCTCCAGATATGCGCCACCTGCCATGCCACCTCCGGCTCGATGATGCGCACTGCCTCCAGCGGTTCGCCGGCCAGGCGGTGGATGAACGGCTCGGGCAGCAGGGCCACGCCCAGGCCGGCCGAGGCCATCGCCACCAGCCAGTCCCACTGCCCGCTCTGGGCCGCAATCGTCGGCGCAAAGCCGGCCTGCGCGAAATGCTGGCGCAGGCTGCGCGTGAGGGCGAAATCATCTTTCAGCAGTACCAGCGGCAAGTCGGCCAGCGCCTTGAAGGGCAGCGTCGTGCGGTTTTTCTGGAACGTGCCCGGTTCGGCCAGGGCCCAGATCGGGTAGCTGGCCACTTCCACCGCCACGAGATCGAGCTCCGGGTCGGCCGGCAGCACCGTCATGCCGATTTCCAGCTCGCCCCCCGCCACCTTGCGCTCGATCTGCTGGCCCGTGTCTTCCTGCAGGGTCAGGCTGATGTGCGGATGGCGCGCGCGGAAGGCCTTCAATACGGGCGTAAACAGCACATTGATCATGGGCGGGATGCCGACCGTCAGGCTGCCGCGCTGCAAGGCCTGCGTGTCGCGCACTTCCAGGGTCAGAAGGCGCATATTCGCCAGCATTTCCTGACCGTGCTGGTAGACGATGCGGCCCGTGTCCGTCAGGGTCAGCTTGCGCCCGTCGCGCACCAGCAGCTGGGCGCCCACCTCGTCTTCCAGCTGGCGCACCATCTTGCTGATGGTGGACTGGGTCAGGTGCAGCGATTCGGCCGCCTGCGTAAAGCTCGACAGGCGCACGGTTTCCACGAAATAGCGCAGGGAACGGATATCCAAGGGGTGCTCGGCAGTGGCAAGGCATGAAAATATCGACTGGATGTGACGAAATTAATTCATGCCATGCATGTAGCCTGGATTTTATACTGAAACCCACTTATGGGGCTGGTGTATGACAGCCATCCAGTTTGAGAATATTAAGAATATCAGGAGCATCACGATGTACGAGGACCGTATCCGCCACCCAGGCTTGCTCGGCAAAATCATGAGCGCCGATGAGGCAGCCAAATTGTTCCACAACGGCATGCGTGTCGGCATGAGCGGCTTTACCCGTGCCGGCGACGCCAAGGCCCTGCCGCGCGCGCTGGCCGAGCGCGCCCTGCAAGATCCCTTGAGCCTGACCCTGATCACGGGCGCCTCGCTGGGCAATGGCAGCGACGGCCTGATGGCCGAGGCGGGCGTACTGGCGCGCCGCATGCCGTTCCAGGTCGACCCCGTCCTGCGCGGCAAGATCAACAACGGTGAAGTCATGTTCATCGACCAGCATCTGTCGGAAACGGCCGAGCAGTTGCGTTCGGGCAATCTGGCTGCCGTCGATATCGCCGTCATCGAAGCGACGGCCATCACGGCCGCTGGCGCCATCATTCCGACCATGTCGGTGGGCAACTCCGCCGCCTTTGCCCAGCAAGCCACGCAAGTGATCATCGAGATCAACCTGTCCACGCCGCTGGCGCTGGAAGGCTTGCACGACATCTATATTCCGCAAACCCTGCCGGGCCGCGAACCGATCCCGCTCACGCGCGTCGACCAGCGCCTGGGCAGCACGGCCATCGCCATCGACCCGGCCCGCATCGCCGCCATCGTCATCACGGACAGCCCCGACAGTCCATCGAGCGCCTTGCCGCCCGACGCGGAAACGCAGGCCATCGCCGGCCACGTGATTGCTTTTCTCGAAGGCGAAGTGGCGGCCGGGCGCATGGGGCCGGAATTGCTGCCGCTGCAGGCGGGCATCGGCACCATCGCCAACGCCGTGCTGCATGGCCTGATCGGTTCGCCCTTCAGCAACATGACGATGTATTCGGAAGTGCTGCAGGACAGCGCCATCGAGCTGCTCGATTCGGGCCAGCTGGCGTTTGCCTCGGCCTCGTCGATCACCCTGTCGGCTGCCGTGCACCAGAAGCTGATGGACAATATCGACCATTACCGCTCGAAGATCGTGCTGCGCCCGCAAGAGATCAGCAACCATCCCGAGATCGTGCGCCGCCTGGGCATCATCGCCCTGAACACGGCGCTCGAGTTCGATATCTACGGCAATGTCAACTCCACGCACGTGTGCGGCACGCACATGATGAACGGCATCGGCGGCTCGGGCGATTTCGCGCGCAATGGGCAAGTGTCGATGTTCGTGTCGAAGTCGGCGGCCAAGGGCGGGCGCATTTCCAGCGTCGTGCCGATGGTCTCGCATGTGGACCATACGGAGCATGACGTCGACGTGCTGGTGACGGAGTGGGGTTTTGCGGACTTGCGTGGCCTGGCGCCGCGCGAACGGGCGCCGCTGATCATCGAGCGCTGCACGCATCCCGATTACCGCGCGCAACTGCGTGCCTATTACGACGCGGCATGCCAGCGCGGCGGCCACACGCCGCACATTCTGGAGCAGGCGCTGTCGTGGCATACGCGCTACCAGGAAACGCAGAGCATGCTCGAAGCGTAGTCAGTCTGGCTAATATACAGGTGGGGCAGGGCGGTGCGGCACCGCGCCTGCCCATTTTTTGATCTGGCGCAGATTGCGCCGGATCAAGGGTCAGGCGGCCGGTGCAAAGCGCAGGCGGATGCCTGCCGTGACGACGGCGAGCAAGTCGTCGATATGCGCGTTCATTTCCGGGTGCGGCGTCCATGGGTCGCCCGCATCCATGACGATGCGCAGCGACACCAGGCCATGCAGCGATTGCCAGAAGATTTGCGTCATCGTGTGCAGCGCCAGCTCATCCTGGCGCACCAGGCCTGTCTGCGCCAGTTCGCCGAACAGGTGCAGCGCGTAGGCATACGGATCCTGCTCGATATTGCCGTGTTCGACCTCGACGGCGTCGATTTCCGCATGCGGGCGCAACTCCATGAAGATCAGCGAATACTCGTCGGGATGCTGGAAGCCGTACTCGATGTAGGCGCGGCCGACCAGGCTGATGCGTTCCCACGGATCGTCACTGTTGGCGCAGGCCGTGCGCATGGCGCGTACCAGTTCCAGCAAGTCCTTGTCCATGGCCTGGGCGATCAGGGTGGCCTTGTCGCGGAACAGGGCGTATACGACGGTGGTGGAAAAGCCGGCCGCCTCGGCCACCTTGCGAATGGAGACGGCGCGCGCGCCTCCCTTCTTGATGAGATCTTTGACGACGTCGATGATGTGCTCGCGCCGCGCCTGAGCCTCGCGTAACTTTCTTTCCTGGATATTAGTTAACTTCTTGTCCACGACTCTTTCCTGGCGACTCTATGAAAGCAAGAATTATAGGGGGGCGGCCCGGTGCCAATGTGTCAGCCGCTGTTACAAATCAGTTTTTTGTCCGGTAGATGCAACAGCTGACCGATTTTTCGCGCTTTTGCCCGGCACTTTTCCATCGATGCCCCGGATTGGTGCATAAATCGCCGGGCCAGGCTTTGCGAACGGGCCCAAAGGGCGGAAAATAGCGGGATAGCTTACACTGCGTTTTTTAGCGCGCCGGCAGCAGCCCACGAGGCAACGCCGGAACACTTACATTCGGACGGGATCATTACATGACCATTAAAATCAGCCAGAACTTCGACTCGGGCGCCATCGACGTGGTGAGCGCCACCAGTGCCGGTGCCATCGACCTGAACTTGCGCAAGGACAGCCACGCCGACATCCACCAGTGGTTCCACTTCCGCCTGCAGGGCGCGCGTGGCCAGGCATGCACGATGCGTTTCCTGAACGCGGGCCAGGCCACCTATCCGGCCGGCTATGAAGACTACCAGGCCGTGGCCAGCTACGACAGCGAAAACTGGTTTCGCGTGCCGACCTCGTTCGATGGCCAGGTGATGACGATTTCGCACACGCCGGAACTCGACAGCGTGTACTACGCCTACTTCGAGCCGTATTCGTGGGAGCGCCATCTGCGCCTGCTGGGCGAAGTGGCCGAGCATCCGCTGGCACGCGTGTCCGACCTGGGCAGCACGGTCGATGGCCGCGACATGAACATGGTGACCATCGGCAACCCGCAAGCGGAAAAGAAGATCTGGGTCATCGCGCGCCAGCATCCGGGCGAATCGATGGCCGAGTGGTTCGTCGAAGGCTTGATCGACTCGCTGCTGGACGACGCCAATCCGATCGCGCGCAAGCTGCTGCAGCGCGCCGTGTTCCACATCGTGCCGAACATGAATCCGGACGGTTCCATCCGCGGCAACCTGCGCACGAATGCGGCCGGTGCCAACCTGAACCGCGAATGGATGACGCCATCGCTGGAGTCCAGCCCGGAAGTGCTGTGCGTGAAAAACAAGATCCATGAAACGGGTGTCGACATGTTCTTCGACATCCACGGCGACGAAGCGCTGCCGTACAATTTTGTGGCCGGCAATGAAATGCTGGAAAACTTCACGCCGGCGCAAGCGGCGCACCAGAAAGCCTTCATCGAGCGCTACAAGCAGGCCAGCCCCGACTTCCAGGACAAGTTCGGCTATGCGGCCAGCAAGTACAAGTCGGACATGCTGACCCTGGCGTCGAAATACATCGGCCACCACTTCGGCTGCCTGGCGCTGACCCTGGAAATGCCGTTCAAGGAAAACGCCGACTTGCCCGACCCGGCCGTCGGCTGGAACGGCGCGCGCAGCGCGGCCCTGGGCGCGGCCATGCTGCAGCCTATCCTGCTGTCGCTGGATTGAACGGCGTTGTTCATGGGTATCGAGATCGAGCGTAAATTCCTGCTTGCCGGCGACGCCTGGCGGGGCCTGGGCCAGCCGGTCCTGCTGCGCCAGGGCTATCTGTCGTCGGCGCGCGAGCGCGTGGTGCGCGTGCGCATCGAAGGCGGGCAGGCGATGCTGACCATCAAGGGCGCCAACGTGGGCGCGACGCGCGGCGAGTGGGAGTATCCGATTCCGCTGGCCGACGCGGCCGAACTGCTCGACGGCCTGTGCGAACAGCCGCTGATCGAAAAATACCGCCACCGCATCGAACACGCGGGCATGGTGTGGGAAATCGACGAGTTCCTGGGCGCCAATGCAGGCCTGGTGGTGGCCGAGATCGAACTGGCCTCGGAAGACCAGCCCTTCGAGAAGCCGGAATGGATCGGCGCGGAAGTGTCGGGCGACGCGCGCTACTACAACGCCAACCTGATCCGCCACCCGTTTTCACAGTGGTGACGGTGGATGACTGGACGTGGTAATGAAAAAGGCGAAACCTCGGTTTCGCCTTTATTGCATCAGGGGTGTTGTCGGATTACGCCGTACCGGCTAATCCGACCTACGGCCTATGCCAGCAGCGTAGGTCGGATTAGCGCGCAGCGCGTAATCCGACAACACCGTTACAGCATCAATGGAAGTGTTCCGTGCCCTGTGGCGTATCCTCGGGCATTTCCGCATGCGCCAGTTCGCCAACCGGGTCGGCAAACAGCGGCGCGCCGCAATCGTCGCAGTATTCACCGACAAAACGTTCCGCGTGGCGCTTGATCTGCGTCACGCCGGCAGCGTTCAGGTGCTCTATGATTTCATCGACGGGCGTCTTTTGCTTGTCCAGCGCCGCGATGCCGACCTGGATCAGACCTTCGATCGGCGTGCCATCCTCGTCTTCCTGGCCGTACAAAGGCCAGACGATGCCGTAGATAACGTCCGGCGCCTGGCGCAGGGTGAAGGCGATGCGGTACTCGTCCACCTGGCCATCGGCCGCTTCCTCGCCGAAACCGGCGATGACGGCGCGCAGTTCCGACGGCTCGATGGCCAGCGTATGCGTCAGGTAGTGCACGGCGGCGCGCACGGAAACAGGACGTATCAGTTTGTCCGCTTCGCGGCAAGCCACGTAGTACGCTTCCGGCAGCAGCAATTCCAGGCCGCAGCCGGGCAGCAGGCGGGCAATCGTCGGCGTCGCCTGCGTGCGCCATTGTTCCAAGGCGGCGCTGCGCTCGGCGATGAAGTCGAGCTGGCTGGCCGGCGTCTGCCAGCGGAACAGCGGTGCGCCGGCAGGGGCCACCACGGCCACCAGCAGGTAGCGCGTGTCGGCCAGGAAGGGCGCCGTTTCCGCTTCCTTGCCGGACGGCTTGACGGCCGTGCCCTTCAGGGCGGCCAGTGCCAGCTTTTGTGTCTTGGCATAGGTCTCGACGTGGCTGCGCGGCAACTGGTCGATCGAGTACAGGGTCGGCGCCATGGCCATCTTGGTGCCGTCGGCCAGCAGGTGGGCGGCGAAATGCGCCGACAGCACACCGTGCGCGTCGCCGGCCATGGGGCCGGAGGCGATGGAAAAGCGCGTCCACGCGAGGATGGGCACGGCGACGAGCAGGGCGTCGTAGCGCACGTCGTCATGTACGACGACGGTCGATTCGCTGACGGCTTCAACGCAGTCCATCAGTACGTCGTAGGCGTTCAAGTCTTCCTTGAACAGGCTGCCAAGGGTGTTGTCGATGGTGTCCTGGTGGCCAGTTTTGAGTAATTTCTGGAGCTGCGTATCCAGGCTGTGTTCCCAGGACCGCTCTTCGAGACGGCTGGCTGCCTGTACGATCGCCTGGGCAAAGGTGACCAGGCGCTGGCTGTCGGCAGTCAGTTTATGGGATGAATCTTTGGAAGGACGACGCATAGCGGGATAAGAGTCTCGGAAAGTGAAAAAAATGGATCAGTCAAACAATGATAAACCCTTATAACCGTATTGTAGAGGATTCAGCCGCACGCAATACGTAAGCTATCCTTAGATCATGCCAATAGTCGAAATTTCAAGGAAGAACGGCGCGCCGGGACGAAAAAAAGCGCCGGTCGAAACCGGCGCTTTTATCTTGCCTCACAGCTGGGCTGATTACTCGGCCAGCAGTTGACGCAGCACGAATGGCAGGATGCCGCCATGCTTGTAGTAATCGACTTCGATCGGCGTATCGATGCGCAGCAGGACTTTGACTTCCTGGCTGCTGCCGTCGGCGCGGTGGATCACCAGGGTCGCCAGTTGCTGTGGCTTGATTTCGCCTTCGAGGCCTTTCAGGTCGAAGGTTTCCTTGCCGGTGATGCCCAGCGTTTGCACGCTGTCGTCGCCGATGAATTGCAGCGGCAATACGCCCATGCCCACCAGGTTCGAGCGGTGGATACGTTCGAACGAACGGGTGATCACGGCTTTCACGCCCAGCAGCTGGGTACCCTTGGCTGCCCAGTCGCGCGACGAGCCGGTGCCGTACTCTTCGCCGCCGAAGACCATGGTTGGCGTGCCTTCAGCAACATATTTCATCGCTGCGTCGTAGATCGACATTTCTTCGCCGGAAGGCTGGTGAATCGTGATGCCGCCTTCGACCGCCGAACCGTCTGCCTTGGCAGGGATCATGCGGTTCTTGATGCGCACGTTGGCGAACGTGCCGCGCATCATGATTTCATGGTTGCCGCGACGCGAGCCGTAGGAGTTGAAGTCCGCTTTCAGGACGCCGTTTTCCTTCAGCCACTTGCCTGCAGGACCGTTTTCCTGGATCGAGCCGGCTGGCGAGATGTGGTCGGTGGTGATGGAATCGCCGAACACGCCCAGTGCGCGCGCGCCTTCGATGCCGGTAGCCACGGCTGCTGGCGTCATCGAGAAGTTGTCGAAGAACGGTGGTTCCGCGATGTAGGTCGATTTCGGCCAGTTGTAGACTTGACCGGACACGGTCGTGACTTTTTCCCACAGCTTACCTGGCGCGCCCTTGACGTCGGCGTAGTTGTCCTTGAACACCTTGGCGTTCATGGCGAACTTCATCATGGCCGAGACTTCAGCCGAGGTCGGCCAGATGTCGCCCAGGTAGATGTCCTTGCCGCCCTTGCCCTTGCCGACAGGTTCCGTCATCAGGTCGCGCGTCATGTTGCCGGCGATGGCGTAAGCGACGACCAGCGGTGGCGAAGCCAGGAAGTTCGAGCGGATGTTCGGGTGAATGCGCGCTTCGAAGTTGCGGTTGCCCGACAACACGGCCGATGCGACGATGTCGTGCGTGGCGATGGCGGCGTTCAGCTCGGGCGTCAGGTCGCCCGCATTGCCGATACAGGTGGTGCAGCCGTAGGCGGTCACGCCGAAGCCCAGTTTTTCCAGGTATGGCAGCAGGCCGGCAGCCGTCAGGTACTCGGTCACGACGCGCGAGCCGGGGGCCAGCGAGGTCTTGATGTGCGGAGCGACTTTCAGGCCGGCTTCCACGGCTTTCTTGGCCAGCAGGCCGGCAGCCAGCATCACGCTCGGGTTCGAGGTGTTGGTGCACGAGGTGATCGCGGCGATCAGCACGTCGCCGTTCGACACTTTTACGCCGTTCGTTGTTTCATACACGGCAGCCAGGTCGGCCGGGTTCTTGTTGAAGCCGTTTTCCGTCGTTGGCTTGGCGAACAGCTCGGCGAAGTTCGCCTTGACGTTGCCGATTTCGATACGGTCTTGCGGGCGTTTCGGGCCGGCCAGCGACGGAGCGACCGACGCCAGGTTCAGTTCCACCACGCGGGTGTAGTCGATGTCGCCGGCTTTTGGCACGCCGAACAGGTTTTGCGCCTTGAAGTAGCCTTCGAACGCGGCGATTTCAGCCTTGCTGCGGCCGGTGCCCTTGAAGTAATCGATGGTGGCTTCGTCGACCGGGAAGAAGCCCATGGTCGCGCCGTATTCCGGTGCCATGTTGGCGATCGTCGCGCGGTCGGTCAGGGTCAGCGATTCGGTGCCTTCGCCGAAGAATTCGACGAACTTGCCGACGACTTTCTCTTTGCGCAGCAATTCGGTGATGGTCAGTACCAGGTCGGTGGCGGTGCAGCCTTCGCGCAGCGCGCCCGACAGGTTCACGCCGATGACGTCTGGCGTCAGGAAGTAGACCGGTTGGCCCAGCATGCCGGCTTCCGCCTCGATGCCGCCCACGCCCCAGCCGACCACGCCGATGCCGTTGATCATGGTGGTGTGCGAGTCGGTGCCGACCAAGGTGTCAGGGTAGTACACGTCGCCGGCTTTCTTGCCTGCGTGGTGCACGCCGCGCGCCAGGTATTCCAGGTTGACCTGGTGGACGATGCCGAAGCCTGGTGGCACGACGCCGAAGGTGTCGAAGGCTTGCATGCCCCATTTCATGAACTGGTAGCGCTCGTTGTTACGCGAGAATTCCAGTTTCATGTTCAGGTCCAGCGCTTTCTTTTCGCGGTAGTGATCGATGGTCACCGAGTGGTCGACCACCAGGTCGACCGGTACCAGCGGTTCGATCTTCTTGGCATTGATGCCCATTTTGGCAGCCACGTTGCGCATGGCGGCCAGATCGGCCAGCAGCGGTACGCCGGTGAAGTCTTGCAGCACGACGCGCGCCACTACGAACGGGATCTCGTCGGTGCGCTCGGCGGTCGGGCCCCAGCTCGCCAATTGCTTGACGTGTTCTTCGGTGACTTTTTTGCCGTCGCAGTTGCGCAATACCGATTCGAGCACGATGCGAATCGACACCGGCAGGCGGGAGACATTGATGCCCAGGCTTTTTTCCAGCGCAGGCAGGGAGTACAGCTTGCCCTTCTTGCTATCCGAAATATTAAAGTCCTTGAGCGTGTTCAGAGTGTTGCGGGACATGACCTCTCCTTGTTGGGTATCGTCTATTTATTGATTATTCAAATTACAAAACATGACTGAGCCCCCGAAGAGGCCCTTGCTGCTCACATCAGCCGCCGGTCGCCGGCAGCACGCCCAGCGATGGCGCGGCTTCCACCACTGCCGCCGGCTTGGCTTGCTCCGCATCCTTGCATTCATTGGCCAGCTGGCGGCCCTGCTTGGAATCGAGCAGCATGCCTTTGGCCGGGATGCCGATCCAGACGAGACCGTACAGACGGTTCTCGAAGCGGTTGGCGCCGGTGGTGGTGCCAACGCGGCTCAGGCGGTGCAGGCGCTTCTTCCAGCGCAGGGCGATGTGTTTGTCATCAGTCGCATTGGTGTAGATGGTAATTTTATTACCAAGTTCACAATTGAAATCGGTGGAGGCGGAGCCGGCGGTGTCCGGCTCATCGGATTCTTCCTTGTCGACCACCGACATGGCCAGCGGATGCGCTTCCTTGGCGGCAGCTTTGGCCTTGGTGGCCTTGGCCTTCGGCTTGGCCTTGACGGCCTTGGCTTTTGCCGGCTCCTTGGTGTCCGTGGCGGCGAAGCTGGCCGGCGCCAGCGTGAGGGTCATGGCGCCCAGCGCGACGCTGCAGGCAATGGCTAATTTGGAGAGGGACATCGTGTAATTCCTGTCAGTTTTCAGTGGTGCTGGAAGAGGGGGTGTTGAGTAATGCGGCGGCCGCCTCGGGCAGGCCGAGGCCTGCCAGTTTGGCGCGTTGCAAAACGGTCCAATAATATCGGTAGCTGGCGCGGTCGTGCAAGCGGCCATTTTGCGCAATCGGTCCCCAGTTGGCGCGTAGCGCTTCATTCAGGATGTTGCTGGCCTCATTGACTTCGGACAGGCGCGGCGTGAAGGCCTTGATGATGGGCTTGATCTGGTCCGGGTGGATGCTCCACATGCGCGTGTAGCCAAACTCGGCTGTAGCGCGCTGGGCGTCATTCGCTACCACGGCCGAATCGCGTACGTCGGTCGTCACGTTATGCGACGGCACCTTGCCGTGCGCGTGGCAGGCGGCCGCCACTTCCAGCTTGGCGCGCACCACCAGCGGGTGCGTGAACTGGCCCGGCGTGCGCATGGCCGCGGCGGGAACGGCGCCATAGTGGGCCGAAACGAAATCCATGATGCCGAAGGACAGGCATTCGACCTGGGGCAGGGCGGCGATCGCGTAGGCGTCGCGCAGCGCGCCATGCGTTTCGATCAGGATGTGCACGGGCAGGTTGTCGCGGCCGGCGCGGCGCGCGTGCAGATTGATCAGGTCGATGGCCAGCATGGCATCCTGTACGCCGCCCACCTTGGGCACGGCGATGTAGGCCAGGCGGGATGCGGCGCCGCAGATGATTTCCACGTCGCGCGCGAAAAACGGGCTGTCGACGTCGTGCACGCGCACGCCGATGCGGTTGAACTGGTTCTCGTCGCTGGCCAGCAGGCTGGCGACCAGGTGTGCGTGGGCTTCCTCGTTGCCGGCGCTGGCGCCGTCTTCGCAGTCGAACGTGATGTCGAACAGGGGGCCAAGCTCTTGTTGCAAAGCAATCGATTTACGCATCAGCTTTTCAGAGCCGGCGTAGTGGTCGCAAGCGGCGAGCAACAGCGGCTGGCGTTTGCCTTGGAATAAAACCTCGGAAGGGTGCATGCTTAAGGCATTTCTGCAGGTAAAAACTACTTGAGAAAACAGCCGCGCCGCGAATCTCGCGGAGCGGCCTTCTTGGCGGGCGGCGCTCAGGCCGCGCCGCCAATACTGGATTTAGGCCAGCAGGTGTTTCACGCCTTCGCGCTCTTCGGTCAGTTCTTTCAGGGTCAGGTTGATGCGCTCTTGCGAGAATGCATCGATTTCCAGACCTTGAACGATGGTGTACTCACCGTTGTCGGTGGTGACCGGGAAGCCGAACACGGTGCCTTCAGGGATGCCATACGAGCCATCCGAAGGAACGCCCATGGTGGTCCACTTGCCGGCGGTGCCCAGCATCCAGTCATGGATGTGGTCGATGGCGGCGTTCGCTGCCGACGCTGCCGACGACAGGCCGCGCGCTTCGATGATGGCCGCGCCGCGCTTGCCGACGGTTGGCAGGAAGGTGTTGGCGTTCCATTCCTGGTCGTTGATCAGGTCTTTCACAGCCTTGCCGTTCACGGTGGCGAAACGGTAGTCGGCGTACATCGTTGGCGAGTGGTTGCCCCACACGGTCAGCTTCTCGATGTCTTTCACGGCGGTGCTGGTCTTGGCAGCCACTTGCGACAGGGCGCGGTTGTGGTCCAGGCGCAGCATGGCGGTGAAGTTTTTCGCTGGCAGCGATGGCGCCGATTTCATGGCGATGTAGGCGTTGGTGTTGGCAGGGTTGCCGACCACCAGGACTTTGACGTTGCGCGAAGCGACGGCGTCGAGCGCCTTGCCTTGCACCGTGAAGATCTGGGCGTTCGCTTCCAGCAGGTCCTTGCGTTCCATGCCTGGGCCGCGTGGACGCGCGCCCACCAGGACGGCCACGTCGACATCCTTGAATGCGGTCAGCGGATCGGAGTGGGCGGTCATTTCCGTCAGCAGCGGGAAGGCGCAGTCGTCGATTTCCATCATCACGCCCTTGAGCGCCTTCTGGGCTTTTTCGTCCGGGATTTCAAGCAGTTGCAAGATGACAGGCTGGTCTTTGCCGAGCATGTCGCCATTGGCGATGCGGAACAACAGGGCGTAGCCGATCTGGCCGGCGGCGCCGGTCACTGCAACACGCATTGGGGTTTTAGCCATGATGAATCTCCAAAAATGGGAAAGAAAACGGGCTTGAAGCTGGGCTTACGCTTATCCGGAAAAACTATAATGATACCAAAACCGGCCCGCGCCACCGAATTGCTGGTGTACGCTGCCGTCACGCTTGTGCTGCACGAGGCCAGAGTGGCTGGCCGACAACATAAAACGCTGGCTCACAAGTTTTATCGAGGGCAGTTTAGGCCTCCGATCTCTATCTGTCAATCATATCTTATGTCTTATATAAGACAGATAACTGCGAGTGTTTTACTGGACGCGGGCAGTGATTTGTGTTGAAATGTCGGACTATGAATTCCGCCTCGTCCAATCTGACCAACAATGCCACTGCTGCAAGCGGGGCGGTCAGTCCGACCGCGGGCACCCCGGCCACGCCTGCTGCCGCAGCGGCCAGTGCCGCCGCCGCCCCTGTCGCCAGCGTGAATACCACTCCTGCCGTGGCCGCGCCTGCCGCGAATGCGTCGCCCACCTTCAGTCCCCTGTACCAGCAGATCAAGGCGCTCATCACGCAAAGCCTGCAATCGGGCGAATGGAAGCCGGGCGAACTGATTCCCAGCGAAGTCGAGCTGGCGGGGCGCTTCAAGGTCAGTCAGGGCACGGTACGCAAGGCCATCGATGAACTGGCCGCCGAAAATCTCGTCATGCGCCGCCAGGGCAAGGGCACCTTCGTTTCCACCCATCATGAGGCGCGCGCGCATTTCCGCTTCCTGCGCCTGGTGCCGGACGAAGGCGTGCCGCATTATCCCGAAAGCAAGTTTATCGAAGTCAAGCGCGTGCGCGCGCCGGCCGACGTGGCGCGCCTGATGGACCTGAAGTCCGGCGACGCCGTCATCTTCATCAAGCGCGTGCAGTATTTCGACGGCGTGCCGACCATCGTCGAGGAGCTGTGGCTGCCCGGCCTGATCTTCAAGGGTCTGACGGCCGAGCGCCTGGTGGAATACAAGGGCCCCATGTACGGCCTGTTCGAAACGGAATTCGGCACGCGCATGATACGCGCGTCCGAGCAGATCCGCGCCGTGTGCGCCGACGCGGGCGCCGCGCAATTGTTAAATATCGACCTCGGCACGCCCTTGCTCAGTTCCGAGCGCGTGTCGTTTACCTACGGCGACAAGCCGGTCGAACTGCGCCGGGGCTTGTACCTGACCAGTCGCCATCATTATCAGAATGAACTCAGCTGAAGCGGCGGGACGCCTGCGGGCGTCCGAACAAGCAGCAAGGCTGAAGTGCATCGCTTGCAAGATGCCTGCCGCAAGGCGGGCAACGGAGACAACGGAAAGCGCAGCGACAGCATGGCCCGCCCCGGCGGGCCGTGTTTTGCCGGCGATTCTGTAATTAAATTACGTGAACTACGGAAAGTAGCGCGGTATTTTGTAGTAAAAAACCATTTTGGTTATATGTAACAATAGATATTGGTATGGGTTGCGAAAATCGGCGAAAATCGCGGCTTCAATATTTAGTTGAAATTCAAAGGGGAGGTTTTTGTTATGTCTGAAGCCGTAAGAGAAGTACCAAAAAAAGAACGGCCGCAATTCCGTAACATCCATGTTACCGAATTGTCGAACTACCGCATGGCGATCGGCGCCATCGTCTCGATCCTGCATCGTATCAGCGGCATCATCATTTTCGCCCTGCTGCCGTGCATCCTGTACATGCTGGAACTGAGCCTGCGTTCCGAAATGTCCTACGCCTACTTCCAGGGCATCGCCTCGCACTGGTTCGTCAAGCTGATCACGCTGGGTCTGGTCTGGGCCTTCCTGCATCACTTCTGCGCCGGCATCCGCCACTTGCTCATGGACGTGCACGTCGCCGCCGAGAAAGAGCCCGCGCGCAATACCGCCAAGTTCGTTCTGGTGATCAGCCTGGTACTGACCGCTCTGGTCGCTTTGAAACTGTTTGGAGTATTTTAATGGCAAACAATAACATCGGACCGAAACGCCTCGTCGTCGGCGCCCATTACGGCTTGCGCGACTGGCTGGCGCAACGCGTCACCGCCCTCGTCATGGTGGCCTACGTCGCCATCCTGCTGATCGCCTTCCTGACCGGCAGCAACTTCAGCTATGAAGGCTGGGCAGGATTGTTTGCGCAGCAATGGTTCAAATTATTCAGCCTGGTGACGTTTGTCGCCCTGTTCTACCACGCATGGGTCGGCGTACGCAATATCTGGATGGACTACGTGAAAAGCGTTGGCCTCCGCATGACCCTGCAAATTGCCACCATGCTGTGGTTGATCGCTTGTGCCGGCTGGACGGTACAGATACTCTGGAGTGTGTAATCGTGGCAGCATATAAATCTGCAATCCCTACCCGCCGCTTTGATGCGGTAATCGTTGGCGCCGGCGGTTCCGGCATGCGCGCGTCGTTGCAGCTGGCTGAAGCCGGTCTGAACGTCGCTGTCCTGTCGAAAGTTTTCCCGACCCGCTCGCATACCGTTGCGGCGCAGGGCGGTATCGGCGCGTCGCTCGGCAACATGGCCGAAGACAACTGGTTCTGGCACATGTTCGACACCGTCAAGGGTGGCGACTATCTGGGCGACCAGGATGCCATCGAATTCATGTGCCGCGAAGCACCGAAGGTCGTGTACGAGCTGGAACACTTCGGCATGCCATTCGACCGCAACCCTGACGGCACCATCTATCAGCGTCCTTTCGGCGGCCACACGGCCCACTTCGGCGAAAAGCCGGTGCAGCGCGCTTGCGCGGCAGCTGACCGTACCGGTCACGCCCTGTTGCACACCCTGTACCAGCGCAACGTCCGCGCGCGTACGCACTTCTTCGTCGAATGGATGGCACTCGACCTGATCCGTGACGCCGAAGGCGACGTGATCGGTGTTGTTGCGCTGGAAATGGAAACCGGCGAATGCATGATCCTGGAAGCAAAAACGACGGTCATGGCAACGGGCGGCGCAGGCCGTATCTTCGCCGCGTCGACCAATGCCTTCATCAACACCGGCGACGGCATGGGCATGGCGGCACGCGCCGGCCTGCCGCTGCAGGACATGGAATTCTGGCAGTTCCACCCGACCGGCGTGGCCGGCGCGGGCGTATTGATCACCGAAGGCGTGCGCGGCGAAGGCGGCATCCTGATCAATAGCGAAGGCGAACGCTTCATGGAGCGCTATGCGCCGACGCTGAAGGATCTGGCGCCGCGCGACTTCGTTTCGCGTTCGATGGACCAGGAAATCAAGGAAGGCCGCGGCTGCGGTCCGAACAAGGACCATGTGATGCTGGACCTGCGCCATATCGGCGCCGACACCATCGCCAAGCGCCTGCCGTCGATCCTGGAAATCGGCCACAAGTTCGCCAACGTCGACGCGACCAAGGAACCGATTCCTGTCGTGCCGACGATTCACTACCAGATGGGCGGCATTCCAACGAACATCCACGGCCAGGTCGTCACCCCGACCGGCCCGGACAATTCGGCGAAAGTCGTCAACGGCCTGTACGCGATCGGCGAATGCGCCTGCGTTTCCGTGCACGGCGCCAACCGCCTGGGCACGAACTCGCTGCTCGACCTGGTGGTCTTCGGCCGCGCGGCCGGCAACCACATCGTCAACAGCGGCCTGAAAGCCAAGGAAAACAAGCCTTTGCCAGCCGACGCTGCCGATTTCGCCATGGGCCGCCTGGCGCGCCTGGAAAACTCGACCGGCACGGAAACCGTGCAGGGCGTGGCGAACGAGATTCGCGCCACCATGCAGAAGTACTGTGGCGTGTTCCGTACCGACGCGATGCTGGACCAGGGCGTGATCGAAATCATGAAGCTCGACGAGCGCCGCAAGCACGTCTCGTTCAAGGACAAGTCCATGGTGTTCAACACGGCCCGCGTGGAAGCGCTGGAGCTGGACAACCTGATCGAAACGGCGAAAGCGACCATCGTCTCGGCAGCGGCCCGCAAGGAATCGCGCGGCGCCCACGCCCAGGATGATCACCCGACCCGCGACGACGACAACTGGATGAAGCACACGCTGTGGTACTCGGAAGGCAACCGCCTGGAATACAAGCCAGTCGTGACCAAACCGCTGACGGTCGATACCTTCAAGCCAAAACCACGTACTTTCTAAAGGTCAGAACATGGCACGCACTCTCAAATTCAAAATCTACCGCTACGATCCTGACCAGGATGCCAAGCCTTACATGCAAGACCTGACGGTCGAACTGAAAGACACCGACAAGATGCTGCTCGACGCACTGCAGCGCATCAAGTCGGACGTCGATGACTCGCTGGCCCTGCGCCGCTCGTGCCGCGAAGGCGTGTGCGGTTCGGACGCGATGAACATCAACGGCAAGAACGGCCTGGCATGCACCACCAACCTGAACGAACTGTCGGAGCCTATCGTGCTGCGTCCGTTGCCAGGTTTGCCAGTCATCCGCGACCTGATCGTCGACATGACGCAATTTTTCAAGCAGTACGATTCGATCAAGCCTTTCCTGATCAACGACTCGATCCCGCCTGAAAAAGAACGCCTGCAGTCGCCGGAACAGCGCGAAGAACTCGATGGCCTGTACGAGTGCATCCTGTGCGCATGCTGCTCCACGTCGTGCCCGTCGTTCTGGTGGAATCCGGACAAGTTCGTCGGCCCGGCCGGCCTGCTGCAAGCCTACCGCTTCATCGCCGATTCGCGCGACGAAGCCACCGGTGCGCGTCTGGACAACCTGGAAGACCCGTACCGCCTGTTCCGCTGCCATTCGATCATGAACTGCGTCGACGTCTGCCCGAAAGGGTTGAACCCGAACAAGGCGATTGGCAAGATCAAGGAATTGATGGTCCGCCGCGCGATCTGATCCCCTGATCGCGTCCGCCGGGCGCCGTTTGCGGGAAGAGGGTATCCTCTCTTGCCTGCAGGCGGCGCCTGCAAAGCAGCACCGTGCCGCAAGGCACACGTAAAGTGGTAAACCAAATGACAGAATCAATTTTGTCCTCGCATCAGGCCGACCCGGCCAACCGCGCCCGCCTGCGCTGGCGTTCACGCCGTGGCCTGCTGGAAAACGACATTATCCTGACCCGTTTTCTCGATGCGTATGAAACCGAATTGACCGATGAAGAAGTTGACGCGCTGACGCGTTTGCTGGATTTATCGGACAATGCGTTAATGGATCTGGTACTGGCCCGTAAAGAGCCGGAAGGCGAAGTCGATCTGCCGCATGTGCGCGCACTGCTGCAACGACTGCGCATTGCCTAGACGCCTGGGCGATATATTGCAAACGGTGCGAGTGGCGCGCTGTAGCACTGCCGAATTGCGGTGCGAATTGCAGCCAGAATTTTTGATTTTAATTTCGACTCACTCCCGAGAAGGAAGAGCCCATGAATATCTCTGACACAAAAGCTACCCTGTCGTTCTCCGATGGCAGCCCATCGCTTGAATTTCCAATCTACAAAGGCACAGTTGGTCCGGACGTCATCGACATCCGCAAACTGTACGCCGGTAGCGGCAAGTTCACCTACGACCCAGGCTTTATGTCGACGGCCGCCTGCAACTCGTCGATCACCTACATCGACGGCGACAAGGGCGAGCTGCTGTACCGCGGTTACCCGATCGAACAGTTGGCCGTCAACGCCGACTTCATGGAATCGTGCTACCTGCTGCTGAATGGCGAATTGCCGAACGCGGCGCAAAAAGCCAAGTTCGTCGACACCGTCACCAAGCACACGATGGTGCACGAACAGATGCAATTCTTCTTCCGTGGCTTCCGCCGCGACGCGCATCCGATGTCGGTCCTGGTGGGCACCGTCGGCGCGCTGGCATCGTTCTACCATGATTCGCTGGACATCAACGACCCGCGTCACCGCGAAGTGTCGGCCATCCGCCTGATCGCCAAGATGCCAACCCTGGTCGCCATGACCTACAAGTACTCGGTCGGCCAGCCGTTCGTGTACCCGCGCAACGACCTGTCGTACAGCGCCAACTTCATGCACATGATGTTTGCCAACCCGTGCGAAGAGTACAAGGTCAACGACGTGCTGGTGCGCGCCCTGGACCGCATCCTGATCCTGCACGCGGACCACGAGCAAAACGCATCGACATCGACCGTCCGTCTGGCCGGTTCGTCGGGCGCCAACCCGTTCGCCTGTATCGCTGCCGGTATCGCCTGCCTGTGGGGCCCTGCCCACGGCGGCGCCAACGAAGCGGCACTCAACATGCTGAAGGAAATCGGCACCGTCGAGAACATCCCTGCCTTCATCGAGCAAGTCAAGGACAAGAACTCCGGCGTCAAGCTGATGGGCTTTGGCCACCGCGTGTACAAGAACTTCGATCCACGCGCCAAGCTGATGCGTGAAACCTGCTACGAAGTGCTGCAAGAACTGGGTCTGCAAGATGATCCGCTGTTCAAGCTGGCGATGGAACTGGAAAAGATTGCACTGAACGACGAATACTTCGTTTCGCGCAAGCTGTACCCGAACGTCGACTTCTACTCGGGCATCGTGCAATCGGCGCTGGGCATCCCCGTGTCGCTGTTCACCGGTATCTTCGCTATGGCCCGTACGATCGGCTGGATCGCCCAGTGGAACGAAATGATCGCCGACCCAGAGCAAAAAATCGGCCGTCCGCGCCAGCTGTTCGTCGGTTCGACCACGCGCGAAGTACTGCCACTGGACAAGCGTTAATCCAGAGCGGTATCGAGCAAACAAAAAACGGGCTTCGGCCCGTTTTTTTATGCGCGTCTTGCTGCGCGATGCAAGCCGGGGGGGCAGCCGGGCTGTTATGCTCGGGCCCTGGTTCAACAGGGAGTACAACGCGATGAATGAAGAAATATGCGCCCCCAGCGGCGTGGCCCTCGGCGATACGGGCTTTGGCTATACCTTGTCGCTGATCGGCGGCAAATACAAGATGCTGATCCTGTATGCGCTGGCGGAAAACACCGTGCTGCGGCATAACGAACTCAAGCGCCATCTCGGTGGCATCGCCTTCAAGACCCTCAGCGTCGTGCTGAAGGAGCTGGAAGCCGATGGGCTGATCGTCCGCAAGGAATATCCGCAAGTGCCGCCCAAGGTGGAATACTCGCTCTCAGGCAAGGGTGCGTCGCTGATCCCCGTACTGCATACCTTGTGCGAGTGGGGTGAACGGCACCAGTCAGCCTGAGGCGGATGCGCATGGCCCAGCGTCTTTCCACGGCCTTTAGGCTTACTTTTCTTACTGTATGAGTGGTAAATGTGCGTACTTGTGAAAAGTACTCGGCATGGTTATGCTGTTTTTGCCCCTGCAGGCGCGCGGCCACATGCCGCGCGCCACGGGGCAGGGTACCGGCTTGCCTGCTTTCCTGTGCAGGCGGGCTGGTGCATCCATCCCATTATCAGGAAAGCAGCATGAAGAAAACCCTCGTTATCGTCTTCCATCCCTCCATCGACACGTCGGTCGCCAACAAGCGCTGGCTGCAGGAGCTGGCGCAGTATCCCGACCGCTACACCATCCACGACGTACAGCAGGCTTATCCGGATGGAAACATCGACGTGGCGCGCGAGCGGGCGCTGGTGGAGGCGCACGCCAATGTCGTCCTGCAATTCCCCGTCTACTGGTTCAACTGTCCGCCCTTGCTGAAGCGGTGGCTCGACGACGTGCTGGCACATGGCTGGGCCTACGGCACGGGCGGCGATGCCTTCAGGGGGCGCAAAGTGGCACTGGCCGTCACGGCAGGCATCCGCGAGGAAGACTTCACGCCGGAAGGCAAGTGGAACGTCACCCTGGCGCAGCTGCTGGCGCCGTTCGATGTCACCCTCGCGTATATCGGCGCCGACAACCGCCGCTTCTTTGCCTTCTACGGCGCGGAAGACGGGCCGAAGGAGGCGGGCTATGCCGGGCGATTGGCGCGCAGCGCGCAAGAGTACGAGCGCTTCCTGGCTGGGCTGTAGGCCCGACCGGGATGGCCTCAGTTCAGGGCCGCTTCCAGGTGCCGCAGGGCGACGTGCCGTCCCTCGAGCTGCAGGCTGTCGCCTTCATAGGGCTGGGGCAGGACGATGCGGTGCGGCGCATTGTGCTTGAGGATGCCGCCCCAGTGGGCGACCCTGGCGCCGGCCTGGCGGCGTATTGCCTCGACCGTGGCGCCGCTGGCGAAGATGCGGGCTTGCGGAAAGGCTTGCTGCAGCACGCCCAGGCCGAAATAGGCTTGCGGGTCGGCCGCGCTGATATAGATGGTGGTCAGGCGCTTGCCGCTGGCGGCGATGGTGTGCGCTAACTGCGCCGCATCGTCGCGCAGGAACTGCGCGTTGACAAGGATGGCATCGGCCACGCCGCTCAGCAGCAGCGAAGTGGACGGCGCGCGGCCCAGCACGTCCAGCTGGAAGGTTTCCAGCGTGCGGGAGGGGAGGGCGGCGCGTGCAAACATATTATTCTTTCTGCATTGGATGCTCTTGTCGCATATTATCCTTTCGACCAGACGCGAGAAATAGGGTAGATTGCAATACTTAGTTGCATGGATCGGACGAATCAAGGGAGCACCGCATGGACCGCATCACCGCCGCACAAGTATTCGTCGCCATCGCCGAGCGGGGCAGCATGGTGGCCGCCAGCGACGCGCTCGACATGTCGCGCGCCATGGTGACGCGTTACCTGGCCGAGATGGAGCAGTGGGCAGGGGCGCGTCTGCTGCATCGCACCACGCGCCGTCTGAGTCTGACGGATGCGGGCGAGGCCACCCTGGCGCGCTGCCGGCAGATGCTGGAAGTGGCCGGCGCCATGGCCGTCACCTCGCCCGAGGGGCTCGACACGCCACACGGCTTGCTGCGCATTACCTGTTCGCAATCGCTGGCGCAGACGGCGCTGGCCGGCGCAGTGACCGCTTACCTGCGGCGCTACCCGCGCGCCGCCGTCGACCTGCAGATGGAGAACCGCGCCGTCAACCTGGTGGAGCAGCGCATCGACCTGGCGATCCGCATCACGAACGCGCTCGAGCCGAACCTGATCGCGCGCCAGCTGGCCAGCTGCGCCTCGGTGGTGTGCGCCGCACCATCGTACCTGGCGGCGCACGGCACGCCGCGCCGGGCGGAAGACCTGGCCCTGCACAACTGCCTGACGTACACGTATTTCGGCAAGAGCCTGTGGCAGTTCACGCATGGCGGGGAAGCGCTCACTGTCCCCGTCAGCGGCCGCCTGTCGGCGAATGAATCGCTGGTCCTGCTGGTGGCCACGGTGGCGGGGGCGGGCATCGCCATGCAGCCGCGCTATTCGGCCGCGCCGCTGATCGCCAGCGGGCAGCTGGTGGAACTGCTGCCCGCCTATCAGCCGCAGGATATGGGCATCTACGGCGTGTATACGTCGCGCCAGCACATGTCGCCCCTGCTGCGCACCATGCTCGACTTCCTGGTGGAGTGGTTTGCTGGCGATGCGGCCTGGCTGGCGGCCATCGCGGCGGGGCCGTTGCCGGGCAGACCAGTTGGGCGCAAGCGGCACGCCGGCAGGGCCGCCGATGTGCTGTAAGTGCAACAGTGGCAGGCTTGCAAGCCCGGGAAAATCAACAACACAGCTTACATTTGCTTGCCAAATAAAATTCAACTAGCGGTTGTTGCGTTACAATACCGCGTGCTATTCTAAATGACGGTATGCAGAATGCTGGTGCAATAAAAAAGCCCTTCCCCACAACTTGATGTGCAATCCGCTAACCGGTCAGGCCGTGTCGCGGAAGGTTAGATTAACCCGCTAATTCCTCGCGAAGCGCGAAGAAAGGTGAGCAATATATGCAGCAATTAACGACCAACTCCTACCTGTTCGGTGGGAATGCTCCGTACGTGGAAGACCTGTACGAGGCGTATCTGAACAATCCAGGCTCGGTACCCGATAACTGGCGTTCCTACTTCGACGCAATGCAGCACGTGCCTGCCGTCGATGGCACCAACAAGCCTGACGTGGCGCATGCCTCCGTCGTCGCCTCGTTCGCCGAGCGCGCAAAAGCAGGTCCTATCCGCACAGTGACCGCTTCCTTCGATGCTGAAATGGGCCGCAAGCGCGTCGCCGCCACGCAGCTGATCGCCGCTTACCGCTACCTCGGTTCGCACTGGGCCAACCTGGATCCGCTGCAACGCCAGGAACGTCCGATGATCCCGGAACTGGAGCCGAGCTTCTACGGCTTCACCGACGCGGACATGGACACCGTGTTCAACATCAGCAATACCTATTTTGGCCCCGAGACCGCCACCCTGCGCGATCTGCTGAACTATCTGCGCGATACCTACACGCGTTCGATCGGCGCCGAATTCATGTACATCTCCGACCCGGCCGAAAAGCGCTGGCTGCAAGAGAAACTGGAAGCGATCCGCTCCACCCCGAATTTCACCCCAGAGAAAAAAATCCACATCCTCGACCGCCTGACCGCGGCTGAAGGCCTGGAACGCTATCTGCACACCCGCTACGTGGGCCAGAAGCGCTTCTCCCTGGAAGGCGGCGAAACCTTCATCGCCTCGATGGATGAAACCATCCAGCGCGCCGGCGAAAAAGGCGTGCAGGAAATCGTCATCGGCATGGCCCACCGCGGCCGCTTGAACGTGCTGGTCAACACCCTGGGCAAGGCGCCGCAGGAACTGTTCGAAGAATTCGAAGGCAAGCATGGCGACGACCTGCCTGCCGGCGACGTGAAGTACCATCAAGGCTTCTCGTCGGACATCTCCACCGCGGGCGGCCCGGTCCACCTGTCGCTGGCGTTCAACCCGTCGCACCTGGAAATCGTCAACCCTGTGGTCGAAGGTTCCGTCAAGGCGCGCATGGACCGCCGCGGCGACGCGCAGGGCGCGCAAGTGCTGCCTATCCTGGTGCACGGCGATGCCGCTTTCGCCGGCCAGGGCGTGGTCATGGAAACGCTGAATCTGGCGCAGACCCGTGGCTACCATACGGGCGGCACGGTGCATATCGTGATCAACAACCAGATCGGTTTCACCACCTCGGATCCGCGCGATGCCCGCTCGACCCTGTACTGCTCGGACGTCGTCAAGATGATCGAAGCACCGGTCCTGCACATCAATGCCGATGATCCGGAAGCCGTGGTGCTGGCGACGCAGATCGCGCTCGACTACCGCATGGAATTCAAGAAGGACATCGTCCTCGACATCATCTGCTACCGCAAGCTGGGCCACAACGAGCAGGATACGCCGGCACTGACGCAACCGCTGATGTACAAGAAGATCGGCCAGCATCCAGGCACCCGCAAGCTGTACGCGGACAAGCTGGTAGCGCAAGGCGTGATCCCTGCCGATGGCGGCGACAAGATGGTGGCCGCGTTCCGCGACGCCATGGACGCCGGCAAGCACACCGTCGATCCGGTCATCTCGAACTTCAAGAACAAGTACGCCGTCGACTGGCTGCCGTTCCTGAACAAGAAATGGACCGATTCGGCCGATACCGCCGTGCCGATGACGGAACTGAAACGCCTGGCCACCCGCATCACCAGCGTGCCGGAAGACTTCAAGGTCCACTCGCTGGTTGAGAAAGTACTGGGCGACCGCGGCACCATGGGCCGTGGCGAAATGAACCTGGACTGGGGCATGGGCGAACACCTGGCCTACGCATCGCTGGTATCGTCCGGCTACGCCATCCGCCTGACGGGCCAGGATGCCGGCCGCGGCACCTTCGTGCACCGCCACGCCGTCTTGCATGACCAGAACCGCGAGCGTTGGGATGCAGGTACCTACATTCCGCTGCAAAACGTGTCGGACAACCAGGCGCCGTTCACCGTCATCGACTCGGTGCTGTCCGAAGAAGCCGTACTGGCCTTCGAATACGGCTACTCGACCGCTGAACCGAACACGCTGACGATCTGGGAAGCCCAGTTCGGCGACTTCGCCAACGGCGCGCAAGTGGTCATCGACCAATTCATCAGCTCCGGCGAAGTGAAGTGGGGCCGCGCTTCGGGCCTGGTCATGATGCTGCCGCACGGTTACGAAGGCCAGGGTCCTGAGCACTCGTCCGCGCGTCCAGAGCGTTTCCTGCAGCTGTGCGCAGACAACAACATGCAAGTGGTGCAGCCGACGACGGCTTCGCAGATCTTCCATTTGCTGCGCCGCCAGATGGTGCGCCAGTTCCGCAAGCCGCTGGTCATCCTGACGCCGAAGTCGCTGTTGCGCAACAAGGATGCCGGTTCGCCGCTGACCGACCTGGCCAAGGGCGGTTTCCAGACCGTCATCGGCGAAGTCGACGACAAAATCGACGCCAAGAAAGTCAAGCGCGTGGTCGCCTGCTCGGGCAAGGTCTACTATGACCTGGTCAACGCACGCAAGACCCGTGGCCAGACCGACACGGCCATCGTGCGCCTGGAACAGCTGTATCCGTTCCCGCACAAGTCGTTCGCTGCTGAACTGAAGAAGTTCCCGAACCTGGTCGAAGTCGTCTGGGCGCAGGACGAGCCGCAAAACCAGGGCGCCTGGTTCCAGATCCAGCACAACATCTTCGAAGGCCTGGAATCGGGTCAGCGTCTGGCCTACGCCGGCCGTCCTGCTTCGGCGTCGCCTGCTGTCGGTTACTATGACAAGCACTACGCCCAGCAAAAAGACCTGCTGGAAACGGCATTCTCGAAGCTGAAGGGTTTTATCCTGACCAAGTAAGTGGCAGGATGGCGGGTGCCATGCGCATGCATGGCGCCTGTTCGCATACATCGTGACGGAGCGCCGCCCTTGCTACGCAGGGACGGCGCCGCAATAACAAAATAAACGGAGTTTTACATGGCACAAATCGAAGTCAAAGTTCCCCAGTTGTCGGAATCGGTTGCAGAAGCGACCCTGCTGGCATGGCACAAGAAAGTCGGCGAACCAGTCGCGCGCGACGAAAATATGATCGATATCGAAACCGATAAAGTGGTGCTGGAACTGCCTGCGCCAGCCGCTGGCGTGATCGTGCAAATCATCAAGGCTGACGGCGCCACCGTCGTCGCCGGCGAAGTCATCGCCATCATCGACACCGACGGCTCGGCCAAGGTCAGCCCGATGGAAGTGTCGGCCGTGCCTGCGCCAGCCCTGGCCGCCGCCGCGCAAGACGCATCGACCGCTTCGGCACCAGCCGCCGCGACCAAAGGCGATGTCGCCATGCCTGCCGCTGCCAAGATCCTGTCCGAAAAAGGCCTGTCCGCTGGCGACGTCGCCGGTTCGGGCAAAGACGGCCGCGTGACCAAGGGCGACGCCCTGGCCGCTTCCGCCAAGCCAGCTGTCGCGCCACTGGCGCCAGCCGCTGCCAAGCCGGCGCTGCAACAAGTTGCCACGCCGTCGGCCGCCAGCCTGGGCGACCGCCCTGAAGAGCGCGTGCCGATGAGCCGCCTGCGCGCACGTATCGCCGAGCGCCTGCTGCAATCGCAATCGACGAACGCCATCCTGACCACGTTCAATGAAGTGAACATGCAGCCGGTCATCGACCTGCGCAACAAGTACAAGGACAAGTTCGAGAAAGAGCACGGCGTCAAGCTGGGCTTCATGTCCTTCTTCGTCAAGGCCGCCGTCGCCGCCCTGAAAAAGTACCCGATCATCAATGCTTCCGTTGACGGCAACGACATCGTTTACCACGGCTACTTCGACATCGGTATCGCCGTCGGTTCGCCACGCGGCCTGGTCGTGCCTATCATCCGCAACGCGGACCAGCTGTCGATCGCCGACATCGAGAAAAAAATCGGTGAATTCGGCGCGAAAGCCAAGGAAGGCAAGCTGACCCTGGACGACCTGACGGGCGGCACGTTCTCGATCTCGAACGGCGGCACCTTCGGCTCCATGCTGTCGACCCCGATCATCAACCCGCCGCAGTCGGCCATCCTGGGCGTGCATGCGACCAAGGACCGCGCTGTTGTCGAAAACGGCCAGATCGTGGTGCGTCCGATGAACTACCTGGCCATGTCCTACGACCACCGCATCATCGACGGCCGCGAAGCCGTCCTGGGCCTGGTGGCGATGAAAGAAGCGCTGGAAGATCCTGCACGCCTGCTGCTGGACCTGTAAGCACTGTGGTCCCCCGGCGTCGCCGCCGGGGCAATGTAGCTGATACCCCTTGCCAGAAGACGCAGCTGGCTGATCTCAATGAAAGAGGATTCCCATGAACGTCTCTGAAGAAATCAAGCGTCTGCACGAGTTGCACCTGGCGGGCGCCCTGAGCGACGCGGAATTCGCGCAAGCGAAAGCCAAGCTCCTGAGCAATATCAACCTGGACAAGCCGGACAGCACGTCCGCTGCCGGCGCCGATGCGGCTGCCGGCCCGGCGAACGACCTGGTGCAGGAATTCAACCGCCTGCGCCGTTCGCGCAACGACCGCTGGCTCGGCGGCGTGTGCGGCGGCCTGGGCCGCGCTTCGGGCATGGAAGCGTGGATCTGGCGCCTCGTCTTCGTCCTGTTTACATTGACCTTCGGCTTCGGCGTGGTGATTTACCTTCTATTGTGGATTTTCGTACCAGACGAAGAGATTGGAATAACAAAACATGAGTACTAAACAATTTGACGTAGTTGTCATCGGTGCGGGCCCTGGCGGCTACATCGCCGCCATCCGCGCAGCGCAGCTGGGCTTTTCCGTCGCATGCGTCGACGAGTGGTCGAACGCCAAGGGCGGCGCCGCTCCTGGCGGTACCTGCACCAACGTCGGCTGCATCCCGTCGAAAGCGCTGCTGCAATCGTCCGAGCATTTCGAACACGCGGGCCACAGCTTCGCCGAGCACGGCATCGATGTCGCCGGCCTGAAGCTGAACCTGGGCCAGATGCTCAAGCGCAAGGACACGGTCGTCAAGCAAAACAACGACGGCATCCTGTACCTGTTCAAGAAGAACAAGATCGCCTTCTTCCACGGCCGCGCCGCTTTCGCTGCCGCCGCCGCTGGCGCGTACGAAATCAGCGTGACGGGCGAAGCCAACGAAACCCTGACGGCCAAGCACGTGGTCATCGCCACGGGTTCGAACGCGCGCGAACTGCCGGGCGCACCATTCGACGAGAAACTGATCCTGTCGAACACGGGCGCACTGGCCATCGACGCCGTACCAGCCAAGCTGGGCGTCATCGGTGCCGGCGTGATCGGCCTGGAAATGGGCAGCGTCTGGCGCCGCCTGGGTTCCGACGTCTCCGTACTGGAAGGCCTGCCGGTCTTCCTGGGCGCCGTGGACGAGCAGATCGCCAAGGAAGCGTCGAAGCTGTTCACCAAGCAAGGCTTGAAGATCAACCTCGGTTGCAAGATCGGTGCGATCACGCCAGGCAAGAAAGACGTCACCGTGGAATTCGTGGACGCCAAGGGCGAAGCGCAAAAAGCCGTGTTCGACAAGCTGATCATCTCGATCGGCCGCACGCCGAACACGAATGGCCTGGGCGCGGATAAAGTCGGCCTGCAGCTGGACGAGCGCGGCTTCATCGCCGTCGACGGCGACTGCAAGACCAACCTGCCGAACGTATGGGCAGTGGGCGACGTCGTGCGCGGCCCGATGCTGGCGCACAAGGCGGAAGAAGAAGGCGTTGCCGTGGCCGAGCGTATCGCTGGCCAGCATGGTCACACCAACTTCAACACGATTCCCTGGGTGATCTACACCTCGCCGGAAATCGCGTGGGTCGGCAAGACCGAGCAAACCCTGAAGGCCGAAGGCATCGCCTACAAGGCCGGCACCTTCCCGTTCATGGCCAACGGCCGTGCGCGCGCGCTGGGCGACACGTCGGGCATGGTGAAATTCCTGGCCGATGCGACGACCGATGAAATCCTCGGCGTGCACATCGTCGGTCCGATGGCGTCCGAACTGATTTCCGAAGCCGTCGTGGCGATGGAATTCAAGGCCTCGGCCGAAGACATCGCGCGCATCTGCCACGCTCACCCATCCCTGTCGGAAGCGACCAAGGAAGCGGCACTGGCGGTTGACAAGCGCACGTTGAACTTTTAATTGTAGTTAGTCCTACGGGGGCGCTCGCGGATTTTTTCCGCCGGCGCCCTTGTGCGTTAAAGCGAATCCCATGAACGTAGAAGAGTTTTACCAGCACGCGCTGCAGAAGCGTGATTTCAAGGCCGATGCCGCCCAACGGCGCGCGGTCGACCGCCTGCAGCTGTGCTATGACGAGTGGGTGGCCTACAAGGGCCAGCGCTCGAGCACCTTCAAGCGCCTGTTGAACCGTCCTGCCGTGCCGAAAGGCGTGTACATGTGGGGTGGGGTGGGGCGCGGCAAATCGTTCCTGATGGACAGTTTTTACTCGGTCGTGCCTCTGGTGCGCAAGACGCGATTGCACTTCCACGAATTCATGCGCGGCGTGCACCAGCAGCTCGATGAATTGAAAGGCGTGGCCGACCCGCTCGACGAGGTGGCCAAGCGCATCGCCAAGAAGTACCGTTTGATCTGTTTCGATGAATTCCACGTTTCCGACATCGCCGACGCGATGATCCTGTACAACCTGCTGTCGGCCCTGTTCGCCAATGGCGTGTCCTTCATCATGACCTCGAATTACGATCCGGACCTGCTGTATCCGGACGGCTTGCACCGCGACCGCATGCTGCCGACCATCGCGCTGCTGAAAGACAAGCTCGATGTGATGAACGTCGACGCCGGCGTCGATTACCGCGGCCGCGCGCTGGAACAGGTGGAAAGCTACTACACCCCGCTGGGCGCCGATACCGACAAGGCCTTGCGCGACGCCTATACGCGCATCGCCGAGACGGCCGACGAAGACGCGCGCATCCGCATCGAGAGCCGCGAAATCCATTGCCTGCGCCGCGCCGGCGGCATCATCTGGTTCGATTTCGCCACGCTGTGCGGCGGTCCCCGCTCGCAAAATGATTACCTGGAAATCGCCAGCCGCTTCCATACGGTGATATTGTCCGGCATACCGGCCATGTCGGCGGCGCAGTCGTCCGAGGCGCGCCGCTTTACCTGGCTGATCGACGTGTTTTATGACCAGAAGGTCAAGCTGATCATGTCGGCCGAAGTGGCGCCGGACGAGCTGTACACGAACGGCATGCTGGCCAACGAGTTTCACCGTACCGTTTCGCGTATCATCGAGATGCAATCGCGCGAATACATGGAAAAAGAACAGCGCGGCGCGGCCGACGCGATCGTTTGAGGCAGGGATAAGGAACATGATGGCAAATACACTATACAAGCTGGGTGCGGCGCTGGGCCTGGCCCTGGCGTTGTCCGCCTGTGCGCACCAGGGTGCCCCTGCATTGGATGAGGTCGGCGCGCCGCAGGTGCCCGCCACCCTGTCCGTGGAAGAAGCGGACGCCAAGCTGAAGCAGTCGGCCAGCGAGCGCGAGGCGGCGGAAACCGAGTTTGCCGCACGCGAACTGGAGTGCTACAACAAGTTTTTCGTGAATAACTGCCTCGACCAGGCCAAGGAAAAGCGCCGCCTGATCCTCGTGCGCCTGCGTGCCGTCGATGCGGAAGCGAACTACTTCAAGCGGGCCGAGTCCGTGCGCCTGCGCGATATCGATCTGGCCCGGACGCAGGAAAGCGCGCGCCTGGATGCCGAGCAGCGTGCCGCGGCCGTGCCCAAGCCCGTGAAAGTGGTCACGCCCGAACCGGCGCCGCCCAAGCCGGAAGGCAAGAGCGTGGCCGAACGCGAAGCTGAGCACGCGGCGAAGATGGCGAAACAGGCTGCCGCCGATGCCGCCGACGCGCCGCGCCGCGCGGCCCGTGAAGCGCAGTATGCGAAAAAACAGGCGGATGCCGTGGCACGCCAGAAACGCGTGGCGCAACGCCTGGCCGAGCGCCAGGCCGAAGCGCAGGCCAAGGCTGCCAAGGCGGCTGCGGCCGCTGCCGGCACGCCGGCCGTTGCTGTGCCTGTACCGCCTGCCAAATAATACCGCCGCGCAGGGGCATGCCGGAAATGGCGTGCCCTAACGCGCGCGGCAGGTTAAACTACGCACCATGGCTGCCCGCGTACGCTGCGCGCGCCGGTTTCCCAACACTGTTACCAATACTGCCTGGAACGCAACACATGAGCGATGCACAGCAAATAGAGCGGCGCCTGATTGAACTCAACGTGGAACACCGCGACCTCGATGCCGTCATCGAGTTGCTGATACTCGATGGCCACCATGACGAGCTGCAACTGCGCCGCCTGAAAAAACGCAAATTGCAATTGAAGGATCACATCACCTTGCTGAAAATGCAGTTGGTGCCCGACGTTCCCGCCTGAGGGGCGCCAGTAGCGTCCAGTCCAGCCTTCACCTAAGTATATTTTGACCGATCACAATTTATTGCCAGTAAACCCAGATGGCCTGCCGACCGATCTGCCAGCCAGCCTGCCAGCCGAACCCCAGGCGGCGCCTGGCAAGCACGATGCCGACATCGAGCGCCTGTTTGGCGCCGGCGGCCCGCTCGGTCCTGCGGTTGGCAGCTACAAGCCGCGCCGTTCGCAAACGGAAATGGCCAAGGCCATCGCCAGCGCCATCGACAGCCAGACGACCCTGATCGCCGAGGCGGGCACGGGCACCGGCAAGACCTTCGCCTACCTGGTGCCGGCCCTGATGTGGGGCGGCAAGACCATTGTTTCCACCGGCACCAAGAACTTGCAGGATCAATTGTTCCTGCGCGATATCCCCACCGTGCGCGCCGCGCTGCAGGCGCCCGTTTCCGTTGCCCTGCTCAAGGGCCGCTCGAACTACGTCTGCCATTACCACCTGGAACGCACCCTGCAAAACGGCCGCATGACGTCGCGCGACGACGTGGGCCATCTGCGCGAAATCTCGCGCTTCATCAAGATGACCAGCTCGGGCGACAAGGCGGAACTGACCAAGGTGCCGGAAAACGCCATGATCTGGAACCTGGTGACGTCCACGCGCGACACCTGCATGGGCGCCGAATGCCAGTATTACCAGGATTGTTTTGTCATGAAGGCCCGCAAGGAAGCGCAACAGGCCGACGTGGTGGTGGTCAACCACCACCTGTTCTTTGCCGACGTGGCCCTGAAAGACACGGGCGTGGCGGAATTGCTGCCATCGGCCAATACCATCATCTTCGATGAGGCGCACCAGCTGCCCGATACGGCCACCTTGTTCTTCGGTAACACGGTGTCGACCTCGCAAATCCTGGAACTGTGCCGCGACGTGCTGGCCGAGGGCCTCGCGCACGCGCGCGGCATCGACTGGGCCAAGACCGTGACGGTGGTGGAAAAGGCGGCGCGCGACCTGCGCCTGACCTTCCCGCAGGATATCGTGCGCCTGTCCTTGCCGCAGATCGCCCCGTCGAGCGACTTTTTCCCCGCGCTCGACACCCTCAAGGATGAGCTTGACGGCATGGTGGCCGTGCTGGAAACCCAGGCGGAACGGGCGGAAACGCTGGAGCAGTGCCGCGTGCGCGGCGTCGAGCTGGCGCAGCAGCTGAGCGGCTGGAAGTTCGATCCGAAGGCCAAGGTGGCGGCTGGCGAGGAAGCCGTGTTCTGGGTGGAAGCGTTTTCCAGCTCCCTGCAGTTGCATAAAACGCCATTGTCGATCGCGCCGATCTTCAACAACCAGCGCGAAGGCACGCCGCGCAGCTGGATCTTCACGTCCGCCACCCTGGCCGTGAAGAACGATTTCAAGCACTTTTCCGAACAGATGGGCTTGACGGGCGAACCGTCGCACACGTGGCCGAGCCCGTTCGACTATGGCGAGCAGGGCTTGCTGTTCGTGCCGCAAAACCTGCCGCAACCCAATTCGCTGGGCTACACGGACGCCGTCATCGACTGCGCCCTGCCCATCATCGAGGCGGCGGGTGGGCGCACCTTCTTCCTGTGCACCACCTTGCGCGCCGTCAAGCGCGCGGCCGAGCGCCTGGCCGACGAGTTCAAGCAGCGTGGCCTGAACTTCCCCCTGTTTGTACAGGGGGAACGGGGCCGCACGGAATTGCTGGACCAGTTCCGCGCGGCCGGCAATGGCGTGCTGATCGGCAGCCAGAGCTTCTGGGAAGGCGTCGACGTGCGCGGCGATGCGCTGTCCCTGGTGATCATCGACAAGCTGCCGTTCGCGCCGCCCGACGATCCCGTGCTGGCGGCGCGCATCGAAGTGATGGAAAAGCAGGGCAAGAACGGCTTCATGCACCATTCGCTGCCGGAAGCCATCATCAACCTGAAGCAGGGAGCGGGCCGCCTGATCCGCGACGAGGGCGACCGGGGCGTGCTGATGATCTGCGATCCACGCCTCATTTCCAAGCCTTACGGCAAGCGCATCTGGCAAAGCCTGCCACCTTTCAAGCGCACGCGCGATACCGCCGAAGTGGTGGAATTCTTCCGCAACCTGCCCGCCAAGGGCGCTTAAGTCCTCGCTTAAGTTTTTGCCTGCCGGCGCCATCCGCGCGTCGGCATATTTCCCTATGTTATCAAACGAGTAGCGATTTTTGCGCGGCGCCGGCTTGCGCGCCTGGCATACCAGAAATCGGCGCGATCGCGCCAGTTTCTGGCTTTTTTCCGCGTGTCCAGGACGCCAGACACTTCTTTGCGCCAGCGCAAACAGGCTTGTTGCCGGGCGGTCTACAGTGAGCTCATGCCTTGCAGGATCAAGGCGCGGCGATGGCAGGGCCGCACGGGGAACAGGGGGATGCCATGGAGATCCGCTACGGCTGTTTCTTGAGCTACGCGCACGGCCAATATGCGTACATGAACAAGTTCAAGAATGACCTCATCGAGGCCCTGGCCTGCTATCTGGAACCGCACCTGGACCGCGAGGAAGTCCTGTTCATCGACAGCGAGCAACTGGGCGGCGGCGACGACATCGACCTGCGCGTGGCTCGCGCCATGTGCCAGAGCGTCTGCATGATCGTGCTGTACACGCCCAAATATGAGGCGCACGGTTACACGCGGCGCGAATTTGCGGCGATGCAGCTGATCGAGCAGGAGCGGCGCGCCTGGTACGACTTGCCCAGCCATCTGATCATCCCCATCATCATGACGCGCCATCCGGACGGCTTGCCGCCGCAAATCACGGAGTCGGGCCTGTACGTCGATTTCTCCGGCTATACCCTGGCCAGCGGCGACCTGAAATCGAATCCGCAATACCTGCCCGACATCGAACGCATCGTGCAGCGCATCGCCACGCATTACCACTTGCTCAAGCGGTCAACACCGCCCGGCCACGATTGCAGCCGTTTCGTGTTGCCCGATATTCCACCGGAATGGCGCGCCATTCCGCCTCCCCACTTTCCGCGTTAATCACGTAAAAGGTCCTGTCATGGAATGCCAACGCCTCTCCCTGCCACCTTTGAGCGCCCCTGGCGAAGTCGTCACCTTCTATTCCTACAAGGGCGGCACCGGCCGCACCATGGCCCTGTCGAACATCGCCGTCCTGCTGGCGCGCCGTGAAAACGCCAGCGTGCCCGTGCTGATGCTGGACTGGGACATGGAAGCGCCGGGCCTGCACCATTATTTCGAGCAGCACGAGGAGCGGCCTGGCGTGCTCGAGTTCTTCGAGGCCTGCCGCCAGCAGATCGAGCGCATCAGCCTGGAAACGGCGGGCGGGCGCGCCGGCGGGCAGGCCAGGGGGCGCGAAGACGGGGGGCGCGAGGACGCGGCGCTGGCCCAGCGCGTGCTCGACGCCATCGACTGGCAGCAGTACGTGGTGCGCGTCGACCAGGGCAGCCCGCTGTACCTGATGCGCGCGGGGCGCTTCGACGCCAGCTACAGCGAGCGCCTGGCGCAGATGCGCTGGGATCAGCTGTTCGACGCGTGCCCGGCCCTGTTCCGCTGCTTCGCCGATACCCTGGCCCAGCATTTCCGCTATGTGCTGGTCGATTCGCGCACGGGCCGCACGGACAGCGCCGGCATCTGCACCACCTTGCTGCCGAAAAAGCTGGTGGTGGTCTTCACGCCGAACCGGCAAAGCCTGGAAGGCGTCGACGCGCTGGTCACGCGGGCCATCGAGTACCGCCGCAGCCATGAAGACGAACAGCGCCCGCTGCTCGTGTACCCCTTGCCCTCGCGCATAGAAATGGGCGACGGGGCGCAGCGCGCCGAGTGGCGCCGTGGCGACGCGCACAAGGGCATCGCCGGCTTCCAGCCCATGTTCGAGCGCCTGCTGCGCGCTTCCTACGGCTTGCCGCAGATCGCCCTCGACAGCTATTTCGACGAAGTCCAGCTGCAGCAGACGAAGACCTTTGCGTACGGCGAGCAGCTGGCCGTGCGCATCGACCAGGGCGGCGACCGCTTTTCCCTCACGCGCACCTTCGAAGCTTTTTTGCACTGGCTGACGGGCGGCTACTTCCCCTGGCAATCGAGCCGTGAAATCGCCTTGCTGGGCGCCATCAGCGAAGCGCGCCAGGCCTTGCTGCTCGAACCGGGCCGCGCCGTGGCCCTGCCGCTGGCGCGCGACCTGGCCCGCCTGGGCGAGCTGTACCGCAAGGACGGGCGCAGCGGGCAGGCGCTCGACGCCTTCCGCCAGAGCGTCGAGATCCGCGTGCGCCTGCTGGGCGAGGAGCATCCGGACAGCCTGGCGTGCAAGAGCGGCATGGCACGGCTGCTGCGCCAGCTGGGCAAGCTCGATGAAGCCCGCTTCCTGGAAGAAGACGTGCTCGACGTGCGCGAGCGCGTGCTGGGCAGCGAACATCCCGATACCCTGGCCGCCCGCGCCTGCCTGGCGAAAACCCTGTTGCTGCAGGGGGAGCTGGCGGCGGCCCTGCTGCTGCAGGATGCGGTGCTGGCAAGCCATGCGCGCCAGCTGGGCGGCGAGCATCCGCTGACCCTGGAAGCGATGGATGGCCGCGCCGCCACCTTGCTGCGCATGGGCCGGCTGGCGCAGGCGCAGCAAGTGCTGGCCACGGTGGTGGCGGCGCGCGAGCGCCTGTTTGGCGCCGAGCATGGCGATACCTTGCACAGCAAGCTGGCCCTGGCGCAGGCGCTGGGGCGCGAAGGCGACCTGGAAGGCGCGCGGCGCCTGTTGGCTGCCGTGCTGCAGGCGCAGGAGCGGCGTCTGGGCAGCGACCATGCGGCGACCCTGGCGACGCGCGATCTGCTGGCCGATATCGTGGCCGGGCAGGGCGACTGGGCCGGTGCGCGCCAGCTGCACGAGGACCAGGTGGCGGCGCGCGAGCGCACGCGGGGGCTCGACCATCCGGAAACCCTGATGAGCCAGCGCAAGCTGGCCGAGGCGCTGCTGCGGCGCGGCGAACTCGATGCGGCGCGCAGCGTGCAGGAGCAGGTGCTGGAAGTGCATGCGCGCCTGCTGGGCGAAGACCACCTCGACACCCTGCACAGCAAGACGCAACTGGCCGGCACCTTGCAGCAGCAGGGCGACAGCGAGGCGGCGCGCCTGCTGGAAGACGCCGTGCTCAGCGGCAGCGACCGGCTGTTGAACGCGCCCGTCACGGGGCATGCGGACAGCGTGCTGGACGGCGCGCGGCATTTGCAGGAAACCATCCTGGCCGGCCGCGCCAGCGGGCACGACGGTGCCGAGCCGGATACCCTGGCCAGCATGATCTCGATGTTGCAAGGCATGATAGAGCGCGAACAGTATGCGCAGGCGGGCGAACTGGCCGAACATCTGAAGTCCTGCCTGCTGCGTCCGGGCGTGCCGGGCAAGCTGCGCAGGCGCGGCATGGCGCAGCTGAAAAGAATGTACAAATTACAAGGCGACCTGAATGCCTTGCTGGCCTTGCAGGAGGATGAAGTGCAGGCGCTGGAAGGGGCGTTGTCGGAAGCGCGCATCGAACAGCGCTGACGCCGCGCGCCATGCCGGCGGGGCGGCATAAATAATGCTGTCTATCGGCGTGCGGTACGCGCAGTGTTGGCATTGCTTCAGGTAAAATCTCGTTATGAGAATTCTTATCAGTAACGACGACGGCTACCTGGCACCAGGCCTGGCGGCCCTGGCCGACGCGCTCGCACCCATTGCCGACATCGTCGTGGTGGCGCCCGACAGCAACCGTTCGGGCGCATCCAATTCGCTGTCCCTGGACCGGCCCTTGTCCGTGCACAAGGCCGCCAACGGCTTTTATTTCGTCAACGGCACGCCCACCGACTGCGTGCACGTGGCGCTGACGGGCATGCTCATCGAGCGCCCCGACCTGGTGGTCTCCGGCATCAACAACGGTCCCAACATGGGCGACGACACCCTGTATTCGGGTACCGTGGCCGCTGCCACGGAAGGCTATCTGTTCGGCATTCCCGCCATCGCCTTTTCCCAGTCGCAATTCGGCTGGGCCAATCTGGATGCGGCCGCCCGCGTGGCCAGGGAAATCGTCGAGCGCCAGTTTGACGCCCTGCAGAAACCGTATCTGCTGAATGTGAACATCCCCGCCATTCCTTACGAGCAAATGCAAGGCGTGGTGGCCACGCGCCTGGGCAAGCGCCATTCGGCCGAGCCCGTGATCCGCGCGCTCGACCCCCGCGGCCGCGAAATCTTCTGGATCGGCCCCGCCGGCGCCGCCAAGGAAGGCGGTCCGGGCACGGATTTCCATGCCGTTGAACATGGACAAGTCTCGATCACGCCGCTGCAGATCGACCTGACGCATACCACCCAACTCGATGCACTGGCAAAAGGCCTGGCATGACCGCTCACCATGACTGACAAGCCGCGTACCTTCCCCCTTACCCTCGATTCGCTGGCCGGCAAGCCCGCCAGGCAGGGCGGGGGGCAGTCGCTGGCCCAGTCCAGGATCGCCACGCCGCAGACGGCGACGCAGAATGCGGCGCAAAACGCGGCCCGCGGCGGGGCGCAGCCGTATGGCGCGCACGCGGCCATCGCGCCGTCGCGCGCCCAGGCCATCGCCAATGAGCGGGCGCAGCCGGCGGTGGCGTCGCCGCCACGGCAAAACCCGCTCGTCTCGGAGGCCGTGCGCCGGGCCATGGTGGCCCGCGTGGCGAAGCAGGGCGTCAAGGACCAGGTGGTGCTGGACGCCATGCAAGCCGTGCCGCGCCACATGTTCATGGACGACGCGCTGGCGTCGCAGGCGTATATCGACGCCTCCCTGCCCATCGGCCATCACCAGACCATTTCACAGCCGTACATCGTGGCGCGCATGATCGAAGTGATGCGCCAGGGCGGCAGCTTGCAGCGCGTGCTGGAAATCGGCACGGGCTGCGGCTACCAGGCGGCGGTGCTGTCGCTGGTGGCAAAAGAGGTGTATTCGATCGAGCGCATCCGGCCCCTGCACGAGCTGGCGAAGGCCAATCTGCGCCCGCTGCGCGTGTCGAATCTGCGCTTGCAGTACGGAGATGGTATGCTTGGCCTGCCGCAGGCGGCGCCCTTCGACGGGATCATCCTTGCCGCAGCCGGCCTGGAAGTCCCGCAAGCCTTGCTGGAACAGCTGGCGCCCGGCGGGCGTCTGGTTGCGCCGGTGGGGGCTAAATTGCAACACTTACAACTCATTACCCGGGTGGGGAAAATGGAATGGACCAGCCAAACCCTGGAAGATTGCCATTTCGTACCTTTGCGCCCGGGCACCATATGATCCCCGGATCAGCTAGCAAGCAGGACCTAAATATACATGCGAATGATTAAGAAAAGTAACGTACTCCTCTGCAGCCTTGCGCTGGCAGCCCTGTTGAGCGGTTGCGGCACGACCGGCGTCCAGGCGCCTGTCGTGGAGCGCCAACCATCGAGCAGCAATGCCGCCGCCAGCGATCCGCGCGACCGCGACCCGGCCTATTACACGGTCAAGCGTGGCGACACCCTGTTGCGCATCGCCCTCGAGCACGGCCAGAATTACCGCGACCTGGTGGCCTGGAATGACTTGAGCAACCCGAACGACATCAAGGTCGACCAGGTGCTGCGCGTGCTGCCGCCGAATGGCGACACGGGCGGCGCGCAAACGTCGGCCATCGTCATGCCGCCGGCGACGGAAGTCAAGCCGGCCGCGCCCGTCGTGCCGAAGAAAACGGGTCCGCGCGGCGAGAAGCGCGCGTATTCCGACGCCACCCTGGCCGAATTGCGCGCCGATGGCGGCACCGGCGACGCCAAGCCGGCGCCGGCAGCGCCAGCGGCCGTGGCTGCCGCACCGGCCGCCGCCGCGGCAGCCCCTGCGGCATCGGCGCCTGGCGACGACAAGATCAGCTGGATGTGGCCGTCCGAAGGCAAGGTCATCGGCACTTTTGATGAAGGCAAGAACAAGGGCGTCGATATCGCCGGCAAGGCGGGCCAGCAGGTGGTGGCCGCCGGCGCGGGAAAAGTCATGTATGCCGGGAGCGGAATCCGTGGTTATGGTAATCTTGTCATCGTGAAGCATAGTAATAGTTTATTGTCGGCGTATGCGCATAACCGCAGCATCCTGGTGAAGGAAGGGCAGAACGTCAACAAAGGCCAGGCCATCGCTGAAATGGGCGATTCCGATGCCGACCGCGTGAAGCTGCACTTTGAAATCCGCCAGCAGGGCAAGCCTGTCGACCCTTCGAAATTCCTGCCTAACCGTTAGGTAAAGCAATGACACACGCGCCGCACGACCAGCTGGACGATGACCCGGAACTGCCGGAAGACGGGGCAGACGAAGTCGTGACGGACGATGCCGGCGAACTCGACGGCATTGACGCCGTCGACGCGGGCGAGGGCGGCGAAGTGGCCAGCGTCAGCGTGCTGGTCGAAAGTGTCGATGAATTGAAAAAAGTGCTGGCGGCCGAGCTGTCGACCGATACCACCCAGCACTATCTGAACCAGATCGGCACGCGGCCCCTGCTGACGGCGGCGCAGGAGGTGCATTACGCCACCCTCGCCAAGCAGGGCAACTTCGAAGCCCGGCAAACCATGATCGAGCACAACCTGCGCCTGGTCGTGTCGATCGCCAAGCATTACATCAACCGCGGCGTGGTCTTGCTCGACATGATCGAGGAGGGCAACATCGGCCTGATGCGGGCCATCGACAAGTTCGAGCCCGAGCGCGGTTTCCGTTTCTCTACTTACGCCACCTGGTGGATACGCCAGAGCATCGAGCGCGCCATCATGAACCAGGCGCGCACGGTGCGCCTGCCCGTGCACATGGTGCGCGAACTGAATCAAATTCTGCGCGGAAAATACCACCTGGAAGCCCAGCACCACGATGGCAAGGATGCCACCGCGGAAGACATCGCCCACCTGGTGGGCCGTCCCGTGGAAGAGGTGCAGGATATCCTGGCCCTGTCCGAGCACGCCACGTCGCTCGACGCGCCGCTCGACAACGACCCGCAGTCGTCCCTGATGGACATGTTGCCCGGCGCCAGCGAGGACAGCCCCGACGCCCGCGCGGAACACCATGAAATGACGGTGCTGGTGCGCGACTGGCTGACCAAGCTGCCCGACAAGCAGCGTGTGGTCATCATGCGCCGTTTCGGCCTCGACAATGATGACCCGGCCACCCTGGAAACCCTGGCCGAGGAAATGGGCGTGACGCGCGAGCGCGTGCGCCAGATCCAGCAGGAAGCCTTGATCAAGCTCAAACGGGCTATGGCCGCACGCGGCGTCGTGCGCGACTCCTTACTGTAGCAAGTCTGATAAAACGCCCATGGCGGCGTTGCATGGCCTCGCCGTACTGTCGTACTGTCTTCGGCCACGCGCCTTGCCCTGCGCATTTTCTCAGGCTTGCTGCCCGGTGCGGGCTTGAGCGGCTTTTGCCTGTCGCGATCTGCTATCATACGCCCCGCTCGCGGCGCCTGACCTTTCCCCCATTCTTTCAAGTTCCAGCGCGGCCCTGCGTCCTGGCCCACTCTTACCTATTGATCGCTATGCAAGAAAATATCATCGAAATCAAATCGCTCGACATGGACGCCCGTGGCGTTGGCCATATTGAGAACGAAGACGGCTCGCCGGGCAAGGTTGTGTTTGTCGAAGGCGCATTGCCGGGCGAGCGCGTCAGCTTTGTGACGTTCAAGAAAAAGAAGAACTGGGAAATGGCCCGCATGACGGCGCTGCACCGCGAATCGTCGATGCGCGTGACGCCCAAGTGCAAGCATTTCGACAATTGCGGCGGCTGCTCGATGCAGCACCTGGAACCGTCGGCACAGGTGGCGATCAAGCAGCGCGTGCTGGAAGACAACTTGTGGCATATCGGCAAGGTGCGTCCGCAAAGCATCATGCGCCCCATGTATGGCCCGACCTGGGGCTACCGCTACCGCGCGCGCCTGTCCGTGCGCCACGTCAAGAAGAAAGACGCCGTGCTGGTGGGCTTCCATGAAAAGAAATCGGCGTTCGTGGCCGACATGGATAGCTGCGAAATCTTGCCGCCGCACATCTCCGCCATGCTGCTGCCGCTGCGTGGATTGATTGCTTCGCTGTCCATCTTCGACCAGATGCCGCAGATCGAGCTGGCCGTCGGCGAAGACGTCACGGCCATGGTCTTGCGTATCATGGCGCCCTTGACGGCGGATGACGAAACGAAATTGAAGGCCTTTGCCGACGAATACGGTGTGCAATGGTGGTTGCAGGTCAAGGGGCCGGAAACGGCCGTGCCGTTCTATCCGCTCGACAAGCAATTGCATTACCTGCTGCCGGAATTCGGCGTCAAGATGCCGTTCAAGCCCGTCGATTTCACGCAGGTGAACCACCACATCAACCGCGTGCTGGTGTCGAAAGCCCTGCGCCTGCTGGAAGTGCAGCCGACGGACCGCGTGGCCGACCTGTTCTGCGGCCTGGGCAACTTTACCTTGCCGCTGGCCACGCAAGGCAGCGAGGTGGTGGGTATCGAAGGCAGCACCACCTTGACGGAGCGGGCGCTGGAAAACGCGCTGGCCAATGGCCTGGCGGAAAAAACCTCGTTCTCGACGCGCAATCTGTTCGAAGTGACGACGGACGATCTGATCGCGCTGGGCAAGTTTGACCGCATCCTCGTCGACCCGCCCCGCGATGGCGCCATGGCCCTGTGCCAGGCACTGGTCGGCCTGTCGCAAGTGCGTCCGGACCTGCTGCCGAAACGCATCGTCTACGTCTCCTGCAGCCCGTCCACCCTGGCGCGCGATGCCGGCATCCTGGCGCTGGAAGCCGGCTATGTGCTGAGCAAGGCGGGCGTGGTGAACATGTTCCCGCACACTTCCCACGTGGAATCAATGGCGGTCTTTGATTTGCCTCAATAAGTAGTGCAGCGCGGCGGGTGGCCAGGCAGGCACCCGCCGCTGCCGCGTTCAGCGGCGCCGCGAGCTCCCCCAATACCACTTACAGCGTGTTATAAAACTGGTCTGTCTTTTCCCGATCCAGCGTCTTTTTTCATCCTCCCTCTGCCTTTTTTTGATCGTCCAGTAGGACAACATGCCGTCTGCCTCTGCTGTTGCGCTTTTGGCGCGAAGTGGTATTGCCCACTTTGAGTCCACTTCAAAACCACTTGACCGCCTATTTTTTCAGCAGCATGCTGTTCTTGCAACTGCAAAAAACAAAATCACAGGTAGCTTTTTATTGAAGCAGAGTGGTATTTCCGCAAACCTGAACAGGAGACAACGTGGAAAATTTAATACTCAAAAAAACGATCAGAAACATGATGGTATGTCTGGCCAGCGGCGGCGTGCTGGCGGCATGCGGTGGCGGCGGTGATGCCGGCGCGCCGGCCGGCTCGCAATTGCTGGCGGCCAGCACTGTGGTCGCGTGCGTGCCGTGGCAAGAGGGCGGCACGTATAACGCTGGCACGGTGGTCACCTATCTGGGCGCCAACTACACGGCCCTGGTGACACAGACGGATCACGTGGGCTCGGGTTGGAACCCCGTTTCCACGCCGAGCCTGTGGAGCGCCGGCGGCACGTGCGATGGCGGCACCACGCCGACCCCAACGCCGACTCCGACCCCGACCCCGACGCCAACCCCGACGCCGGCGCCAACGCCGAACCCGACGCCTACTCCGACGCCGACGCCGACGCCTACGGGCGGCACGTGCGCGCTGGCGTGGGTGGCCGGCACGGCCTACAGCGCGGGCGCCACCGTCAGCTATGCGGGCACGAATTACCGCGCCAATTACTGGACGCAGGGCGACAACCCGTCGACCAGCAGCGGCGCCGCCGGCACGGGCAAGCCATGGACCAGCCTGGAGATCTGCAGCACCACGCCGACTCCAACCCCGACGCCAACGCCTACTCCAACGCCGACCCCGACCCCGACGCCGACGCCGACGCCGACGCCGACGCCGACGCCGACTCCGACGCCGACGCCGACGCCAACGCCAACGCCAACGCCAACCCCAACGGGCCGCGAAGTCGGTTCCTATTTCGCCCAATGGGGCGTGTATGGCCGCGACTATGAAGTGGCGAACGTACATACCAGCGGCGTGGCCGACAAGTTGACTTTCATCAACTATGCTTTCGGCAATATCTATCCGAAAAACGGCGGCTACGAATGCGCCATGATCACCAAGACGGAGCCGGGCGCGACGAATCCGAATTCGCCGGACGCGGGCACGGGCGGCGATGCCGAGGCCGACTACATCCGCACGCCGAAGCGCACCGTCGATGGCCAGGCCATCCCTTGGGACGCACCGTTGTCGGGCAACTTCCTGCAGCTGAGAAAACTCAAGGCGGCGCACCCGAACCTGAAGCTGTTCATCTCGTTGGGCGGCTGGAGCTGGTCGAAGAACTTCTCCGTCGGTTCGGCCACGGATGCGCTGCGCAAGCAGATGGTGCGTTCCTGCATCGACATCTACATCAAGGGCAACCTGCCGGTGCAGGGCGGTCGCGGCGGCGTGGGTGCGGCGGCCAACATCTTTGACGGCATCGACATCGACTGGGAATATCCGGTCGGCGGCGGCCAGCCGTACAACACGGTCAGCCCCAACGACAAGCGCAACTTCACCTTGCTGATGGCGGAATTCCGTGCCCAGCTCGATGCGCTCGGCGCCGCCAACGGCAAGCGCTATCTGCTGACGGCCGCTGTCGGTGCCGGCAAGGACAAGATCGACAACACGGAACCGGCCCTGTACTCGCAGTACATGGATTGGATCAATCTGATGACCTACGACTTCCACGGCGGCTGGGAAACGAGCACCAACTTCAACGCCCAGCTGTTTGCCGACCCTGCCGATCCGTCGACGGGCATGGCGCGCGAATACGTGGGCGACAAGGCGGTGCAGTACATGATTGCCGCCGGCGTGCCGCGCGACAAGCTGCTGCTGGGCATACCGTTCTATGGCCGCGGCTGGACGGGCGTGGCGCCGGGACCGAACGGCGACGGCCTGTACCAGGCAGCAACGGGCACGGCGCCGGGCACCTACGAGTCGGGCATCGAGGACTATAAAATCCTCGTCGCCAAGACCGGCACGCGCTACTACCATCCCGTGACCAAGCAGTTGTACCTGTACACGGGCGCGGGCGGCCAGTGGTGGAGCTATGACGATCCGACCGTCATCGGCACCAAGGTGAAATACGTCAAGGACCAGGGCTTGCGCGGCGCGTTCTCGTGGGAACTCGATGGCGACGCGAATGGCGTGCTGGCGACCGAGGTGTGGAAAGTGCGGTAATGTTGATGTAACGTAAGAAGCGGCCGGATAGCCATGCTGTCCGGCCGTGTATTCACACAAAATACAGGAGACGGGCAATGGCGGCGGTATCGACATTCGGAGTCAAGCAGCAGGAGAAGAAGCTGGAGCAGGAGCAGGAGCTGGGCCGCGAGTGGCGCAGCTGGATCGCGGAAAACCTCATGCTGGGCAGCCATCCGTCGGCGCTGATGCCGGTGCTGCAGCAGGCCGGCATCGCGGAGCCCCTGGCGCGCCGCGAAATCGAGCTGGCGCTGCAGAGTCCCTACCTGGCCGGCGCCGTGCGCCTGTCGAACCGCCTGGCCAAGCGCGACTGGGTGATCGACATCCAGCGCAAGCTGAACCAGCTGCGTCCACCCGAGATTCCCCGCCGCGAAAAGCTGACGGCGCAAGAGTTCCTGACGGAGTTCTATTCCACCAACCAGCCCGTCATCATCACGGGCATGATGGACGACTGGCCCGCCATGGCCAAGTGGAGCCCGGCGTATTTCCGCCAGCATTACGCGCAGCGCGAAGTGGAAGTGCAGTTCGGCCGCGAGGCGGACGCGCAGTATGAAATGAACAGCGTGGCCCACAAGCGCAAGATGGCGTTTGGCGAGTATGCCAGCCTGGTCGAGGGCAGCGGCGCGACCAACGATTTCTACATGACGGCGAATAACAATTCGCAGAACCGGCAAGCCTTGCGCGAGCTGTGGGACGATATCGGCCAGCTGCCCGAATACCTGGAACAGAGTGGCGGGCCTACGGGTTTCCTGTGGTTCGGCCCGGCCGGCACGGTGACGCCATTCCACCACGACCTGACGAACAACTTCATGGCGCAGGTCAAAGGGCGCAAGCGGCTGCGCATCATGGCCGCCTGCGAGGTGGCGCGCGTGTACAACCAGCGCCACTGTTTTACGCCCGTCGACGGGCGCGACATCGACCTGCAGCGCTATCCGCTGATGGCCGACGTGCAGGTGCGCGAATGCGTGCTGGCGCCGGGCGAGATCCTGTTCCTGCCCGTCGGCTGCTGGCATTTCGTCGAAGCGCTTGACATATCGATGACGGTGGCGTTTACCAATTTCAAATGGAATAACGATTTTTACAGCAAGTATCCATCGAATCACGACTTTTGATCGGCGTGCGCATCGCCGCGAACGCGTAGGGAACAGCCGCCGTACGGGCGGCTTTTTCATGTTTACGGCGCGCTTCTTGTATAAAATATTTCCACAAAATAATTGATTCAAATCATTTTACAGCAATTATTTTGATATGAATGACCATGATGTTTCATTATCCAGATGGCCATGGCGGGCGGATAATTTTATGGCTGGCGCGGCGCCGGGCCGCTGAGCGGACTTGCCGGCGCGCCAGCACCGACAACCATCTGGAGGCGGCAGGGCATGAACACGCAGCACACGACACAAGCATCTATGCAGTTGCAGCACACATCGAAAATCACCGTGGACACGCGGCTGACGCGCGAAGCGGCCGAATTGCTGGCCAGGGCCGACATCCATTTGAATGGCCGCGCCGCCTGGGACATGCAGCTGCGCAAACCGGGCGTGCCCGAGCGCGCCTTCGCCAGCGGCAACCTGGGCCTCGGCGAAGCGTATATGGATGGCGACTGGGATGCGCAGCAGCTCGATGAATTCTTTTGCCATTTGCTGCGCGCCAGGGTGACCGACGATGTGCGTCCCATGCGCCTGGCCTTTCACGCCCTGTATGCGCGCCTGTTCAACCTGCAGACGGAGCGCCGCGCCTGGATGGTGGGCAAGGAGCACTACGACCTGGGCAATGCCTTCTATGCGGCCATGCTCGACCCGCGCATGACGTACACCTGCGGCTACTGGAAGGATGCCGGCAACCTGGCCGAGGCGCAGGAAGCCAAGCTGGACCTGATCTGCCGCAAACTCAGGCTGGAACCGGGCATGCGCGTACTCGATATCGGCTGCGGCTGGGGCAGCTTCATGCGCTATGCGGCGGAAAAATACCAGGTGCAGTGCGTCGGCGTGACGATCTCGAAGGAGCAGGCGGCGTATGCGCGCGCCATGCCGGGCGGCGAGCATCTGGACTTCCGCCTGCAGGATTACCGCGACACCGATGAAAAATTCGACCGCGTCGTCAGCATCGGCATGTTCGAACATGTGGGCCACAAGAACCACCGCAGCTTCATGGAAGTGGCGCACCGCTGCCTGGAAGACGACGGCCTGTTCCTGCTGCACACGATCGGCAAGAACAAGCGCCATTCCACCTGCGACCCGTGGATCGACAAATACATCTTCCCGAATGGCGACTTGCCGTCGCTGGGCCAGATCGGCGACGCCATGGACGACCTGTTCGTGGCCGAGGACTTGCATAACTTCGGCGCCGACTACGACAGGACCCTGATGGCCTGGCATGCGAATTTCGAGCAGGCCTGGCCGCAGTTTTCCGCCCAGCTGGGCGAACGCTTCCACCGCATGTGGTCCTACTATCTGCTGTCCTGCGCGGGCGCCTTCCGCGCGCGCGATTTGCAGCTGTGGCAATGGGTGCTGGCCAAGCAGGGCGTGCTCGGTGGCTACGAGCGTGTCAGTTGAGATATGCGGCAACTGATATGATGGATTGATGGATATCAATCAAGCGCGTACCTTCCTGGAAGTGGCGTCCTGCGGCAGCTTCATCATGGCGGCCGAGCGCATGCACGTGACGCAGACGGCCGTCAGCGCCCGCATCCGCACGCTGGAACAGCAACTGGGGCGCCAGCTGTTCGTGCGCAACAAGGCGGGCGCGCGCCTGACGTCGGCCGGCGAGCGCTTCATGCGCCATGCGGCCACCATGGTGCAGGTGTGGGAAAGGGCGCGCCACCAAGTGGCCTTGCCGCCGGGGCGCGATGACGCCGTCAGCATCGGCTGCGAGCTGAGCCTGTGGCAGCCGCTGCTGGGCGATTGGCTGATACGCATGAGCCGCGATTGCCCCGAGATCGCCTTGCGCGCGGAAGTGGACAGTCCCGCGCGCCTGCTCGATGCCGTGCATGACGGCTCGCTGGACCTGGCCGTGCTGTACAACCCGCCGCAGCGCCCGGGCCTCGTCAGTGAATTGCTGGCCGAGGAAAAGCTCGTGATGGTGACTTCGCGCGACGACGGGCAGATGCATGCCGATGCGTATGTGTACGTGGACTGGGGGCCGGCGTTTGCCGCCAACCACCAGGCGGCCTATCCGGAGCTGAGCAGTCCGCCCGTCTCCATCTCGCTGGGACCGCTGGCCCTCGTGTATCTGCTGGAGGTGGGCGGTGCCAGCTACTTCCGCATCGGCTCGGCCCAGCCCTACCTCGATGCGGGCCTCCTGCACCGCGTGCGCGACGCGCCCGAATTCTCGCACTCCGCCTACGCCGTGTATGCGGCCCAGCGCGACAACCCGACCCTGGACCGTGCTCGCGCCTGCCTGCTCGATGTGGCCGAAAAGGTCAGGTAGAGCCGACAGGCGTAAAAAAGCCGACCCGCGGGTCGGCTTTTATTTTCGTGCGTTAGCGCTTAGTCGCGGCTGCCGCCTGCAAATCCTAACAACGACAACAGGCTGGTGAAGATGTTGTACACGTCCAGGTAGATGCGCAGGGTGGCCGAGATGTAGTTGGTCTCGCCGCCGTTGATGATTTGCTGCACGTCATACAGGATGTAGGCCGAGAAGATGGCAATGGCGACCATGGAGATCACGATCGACAGTGCCGACAGTCCCAGGAAAATGTTCGCCACCGATGCCAGGATCAGCACGATCACGCCGGCGAACAGCCATTTGCCCATGGCCGAGAAGTCGCGCTTCGAGACCGTGGCGATCGTCGCCATCACGGCCAGGATGGTGGCCGTGCCGCCGAATGCCGTCATGATCAGCATGCCGCCATTCGAGTAGCCGAGCGTGCGCGTCAGGATGGGCGTGAGCATCAGGCCCATGAAGAAGGTAAAGCCCAGCAGGACGGCGACGCCGAGGCCCGAGTTCTTGGTCTTTTCAATCGCGTACATGAAGCCGAAAGCGACGACCATGAAGATGATGAAACCCATGCCGCCGGTCAGCATCGGCAAATGCATCTGCACGCCGATGAAGGCGCCCAGCACGGTCGGGATCATGGACAGCGCCAGCAGCCAGTAAGTGTTGCGCAAGACCTGATGGCGGACTTGCTGCATGCCCCCCGACAGATCAAAGGTGCGTTGCATGTTCTGATTCATAGTGCCTCCGTGTTGTCAATTCAAATTACTGCTTTACCCAAGGATAGCATGAGGGCCGGAATTTGCCAAAAAAGCAGCTTAAGATTTCATTAAACGGGGGTAGGGCGGCAAGATGCCCCCTGCCTGTCTGGGTGATATGGGGTGGAGTATGGTAAAATCAAAGGTTGATTGAGTTATCAATTTACCGTTTTAAACCTTACTTTTTATTGGAGTTTTCACACATGGCAATCGAACGCACCCTGTCGATCATCAAACCAGACGCAGTTGCAAAAAACGTAATCGGTCAAATCTACTCCCGTTTTGAAAACGCTGGCCTGAAAATCGTTGCAGCACGCATGACCCAACTGTCGCGCGAACAAGCTGAAGGCTTCTACGCAGCGCACAAAGAACGCGGCTTCTTCAAGGATCTGGTCGACTTCATGGTTTCCGGTCCAGTCATGATCCAAGCCCTGGAAGGCGAAAACGCCGTTCTGGCCCACCGTGACCTGATGGGCGCGACCGATCCGAAGAAAGCAGAAAAAGGCACGATCCGCGCCGATTTCGCCGATTCGATCGACGCCAACGCCGTACACGGTTCCGACGCTGTCGAAGCTGCTAAAGTGGAAATCGCTTACTTCTTCCCAGAACTGAAGGCTTAATTGCCTTAGATAACGTTATTTCCTGGCGTTATCTGTGAAATAACTTATCACCCCCTGTTCCCGCTGCGCTGTGGAGTTTTCGCTCCGGATGCGCGCGGGGACGGATTTTTAGAATAGACAAGATCATGAATACGACGACCCTCACCAACTTGCTGGACCTCGATCCCGCGCAACTCATCGCCTACTGCGCCGAGTTGGGAGAGAAACCGTTTCGTGCGAAACAATTGCAACGTTGGATACACCAGTTCGGCGCTTCCGATTTCGACGCCATGACGGACCTGGCCAAGTCGCTGCGCGACAAGCTGGCCACGCGCGCCGAAGTGCGCGCCCCGGCCATCATCAGCGACCACACGTCGACGGATGGCACGCGCAAGTGGCTGGTCGACGTAGGCAATGGCAATGCCGTGGAAACCGTGTTCATTCCGGAAGAAAACCGCGGCACCCTGTGCATCTCGACCCAGGCCGGCTGCGCCGTGAACTGCCGTTTCTGCTCGACGGGCAAGCAAGGCTTCAACCGCAACCTCAGCGTTGGCGAAATCATCGGCCAGCTGTGGATGGCCGAATTCGAATTGCGCCGCACCAAGGGCATCGAACCGGGCCCGAAGGGCGAGCGCCAGATCACCAACGTGGTGATGATGGGCATGGGCGAGCCCCTGCTGAACTTTGAACCGACCGTCACGGCCCTGAAATTGATGCTTGACGACAACGCCTACGGCCTGTCGCGCCGCCGCGTGACCCTGTCGACGTCGGGCGTGGTGCCGATGATGGACAAGCTGTCGCAGGAAGTGCCGGTGGCCCTGGCCGTCTCGCTGCACGCCTCGAACGACGCCTTGCGCGATGGTTTGATTCCACTGAACAAGAAATACCCGCTGAAGGAATTGATGGCGGCCTGCAAGCGCTACCTGGAATTCGCCCCGCGCGATTTCATCACGTTCGAATACTGCATGCTGGACGGCGTCAACGACAGCGACGAGCACGCGCGCGAGCTGTTGGCGCTGGTGCAAGACCGCGAGTTTGGCGTGAACTGCAAGTTCAACCTGATCCCGTTCAATCCTTTCCCCGAGTCGGGCCTGTTTCGCTCGAAAAACCCGCGCATCAAGGCATTTGCCCAGGTGCTCATGGATGGCGGCATCATCACCACCGTGCGCAAGACGCGCGGCGACGATATCGATGCGGCCTGCGGCCAGCTGGCCGGCGAAGTCAAGGACCGCACCCGGGTCCAGGAACGCATGGAAAAGATGACTGAGTATCAACAGAAATTTGGTGCCAATTTCGGCAAGATCGTGGAGATCCGCTCCTGATGAGGGAAGGCATGGCTTACCAACGCTCGCTCGCTGTGGCCGCTGTTTGCCTGGCCGTGCTGCTGGTCGGCTGTGCTTCCGCTCCCGTTGACGCGGGCGCCGCCTTGCGTCAGGATGCGCAGGCCGGCACGCGGGAACGCGCCGCGCTGCGCTTGCAGCTTGCCAGCGCGTATTATGCGCAAGGCCAGCTCGGCGTGGCCCTGGCGGAAGCGGAGCAGGCCGTGCAGCTGGCGCCGAACGATGCGCAAGCCTATGGCGTGCGCGCCCTGATCTTCGCGGCCCAGCGGCAAACTGCGCCTGCCGAGAAAGATTTCCTTTACGCTTTGCGCCTTGCGCCCCACAATCCTGAGTTGAGCAATAATTACGGCCTGTTTTTGTGCCAGACGGGACGCGCCGCGCAATCGCTGGCGTATTTCGATGCGGCATTGGCGGACGCGGCGTATGTATCGCCGGAAAAAGCGCTCAACAATGGAGGCGCCTGCAGCCTGGCCCTGAATGATTACCCGCGTGCCGGCGCATATTTGATGCGCGCCGTACGCATCGCACCGGACGTGGCAGTGACGAACGCCGGCCTGGTGCGCGTGTATTACCAACAGCAAGACTACCGGCAAGCGGCTCATTACCTTGGGCGGCTCGGTAAAGTAGCGACAATGGAGAGCCAGACGGCCGATGTGCTGTGGCTCGGGATCAAGGTGCAGCATAAGCTCGGGGATGCGGGTGCGGAAGCTGGCCTGGGGGCGCATTTGCGCAACCACCATTCCGGCTCCCCCGAATATGCTGCTTATCAAAATGGGGCGTTTGATGAGTGAGACAGGGATACCAATGAATTCAGAGTGGGCAGAAACGCCTCAGCAGCAGCCCCAGGGCAATCTTGCGTTGGCAGGCGCACAGTTGAAGGCGCAGCGCGAAGCGCTTGGCTGGCCGGTGGAGCAGGTGGCCGACCAGCTCAAGCTGGCGCCACGCCAGGTGATCGCGCTGGAAGAGGGCGACATGGCGGCCTTGCCGAATGTGGCCGTGGTGCGCGGTTTCGTGCGCGCCTACGCCAAGGTGGTGCGTCTCGACGCGGCACCGCTGGTGGCCATGATCGAAGTCCATGCGGCGCCAGCGCAGGACCCGGCCGCGCCCGTGCGGCGTGAAATTTCCGCCACGTTCTCGGAATCGCGCTTCCCGTCGATGACGCAGCGCTCGTCGAACCAGACTCCCCTCTGGATCGCCGGCGCCGTGGCCGTCGTCGTGGCCGCCGCCTTTGGCGCCTATAAACTCGGTTACGTGCCCGCCAGCCTGCTGTCCTCGCACGCCGAGAAGGAAGCGCCGCATGCGGAAGTGGGTCCCGTGGAAACGACCCTGATCAAGCCGGGCCAGGATTTGACGCCCGTGCAGTCCCCGTCCGTGCCCCTGATTTCCGTGCCGCCGCCGCCAGGCAACGATACGCAGACGGGCGCCCCTGCCGCCAACGTCGCTTCGGCGCCGGCCGCTGCCGTGGTGCCGCCGGCCGCCGTGCCAGCCCCTGCGCCAGCGGCGACGGCTGCCGTCACGCCACCCGCGGCTGCCGCTACGGCTGCCGTGGGCGCGAATGCGCTGGTGCTGAAGGTGGAGCAGGATTCGTGGGTGGAAATTCGCCGTCCCGGCACGACGCCGCTGATTTCGCGCATGGTCAAGGCGGGCAGCACGGAAACATTCGATATCACGGGTCCTGCCACCCTGGTGGTGGGCAAGCCGGGTGTGGTGCAGGCAACCTTGCGCGGCGCCAAGCTGGATCTGCCGACCGTTGCGGGCGGCACGATTTCGCGTGTCAGCATCAAATAATTGCAGTAACCGTTCAAGCAAACTCAGAAGATAATATTATGGCTACCTCGAAAACAGCGATCGGCTCCGGTCCATCCGGCCGGCGCGACAGCCGCAAGGTGCTGATCGCGCACGGCCAGCGCCAGATCTGGGTGGGCGGCGACGCCCCCGTGGTGGTGCAGTCGATGACGAACACGGATACGGCCGACGCCATCGGCACGGCGATCCAGATCAAGGAACTGGCGCGCGCCGGTTCGGAGCTGGTGCGCCTGACGGTGGACCGTCCGGAAGCGGCTGCGGCCGTGCCTTACATCCGCGAGCAGCTCGACAAGATGGACATCGACGTGCCGCTGGTGGGCGATTTTCACTATAACGGCCATACCCTGCTCAACGATTACCCCGATTGCGCGCGCGCGCTGTCGAAGTACCGTATCAATCCGGGCAACGTGGGCAAGGGCGCCAAGCGCGACACGCAATTCGCGCAGATGATCGAGGCGGCTTGCCGCTACGACAAGCCGGTGCGCATCGGCGTGAACTGGGGCAGTCTGGACCAGGCCTTGCTGGCGCGCATCATGGACGAGAACGCGGGCCGCGCCGAACCGTGGCCGGCGCAAGCCGTCATGTACGAAGCGCTGGTGACGTCGGCCATTGAAAACGCCGTGCGCGCCGAAGAGCTGGGCCTGGCGCGCGACAAGATCATTCTGTCGTGCAAGGTTTCGGGCGTGCAGGACCTGATCGCCGTGTACCGCGAGCTGGCGCAGCGATGCGACTATCCGCTGCACCTGGGCTTGACGGAAGCGGGCATGGGCAGCAAGGGCATCGTGGCGTCCACCGCGGCCCTGGCCGTGCTGCTGCAGGAAGGCATCGGCGACACCATCCGCATTTCGCTCACGCCCGAACCGGGCGGCGACCGCACGCGCGAAGTCATCGTCGGCCAGGAAATCCTGCAAACCATGGGCTTGCGCAAGTTTGCGCCCATGGTCATCGCTTGCCCGGGTTGCGGCCGCACGACGTCGACCACCTTCCAGGAACTGGCCGACAACATCCAGACGTATCTGCGCGAGCAGATGCCGGAATGGAAGAAATCGTACCCTGGCGTGGAAGCGATGAACGTGGCCGTGATGGGCTGCATCGTCAACGGCCCCGGCGAATCGAAGCATGCGAACATCGGCATCAGCCTGCCCGGCACGGGCGAGTCGCCAGCCGCGCCCGTGTTTGTCGACGGCGAAAAAGTCGTCACCCTGCGCGGCGAACGCATCGTCGAGGAATTCCAGGACATCGTCTTGAATTATGTAAAGAGTCACTATGGAAACACGGTTGCCGTCTGAGCCTGATCCGATAAAAAAGTAAAGAAGAACACTATGTCCGAAAATAAAAAGCTCGACAAAATTACTGCGGTCAAAGGCATGAACGATATCCTGCCAGCTGACGCCCCGCTGTGGGAATTGTTTGAAAACACGGCGCAATCCGTGCTGCAAAGCTATGGCTTCCAGCAAATCCGCACGCCGATCGTGGAAGAAACGAAATTGTTCGCGCGCGCCATCGGCGCCGTGACCGATATCGTGGAAAAGGAAATGTATTCGTTCACCGATTCGATGAACGGCGACAACCTGACCCTGCGTCCTGAAGGCACGGCCGGCGTGGTGCGCGCCGTGGTCGAGCACAACCTCGTCTACGAAGGCCCGAAACGCCTGTGGTACAAGGGCCAGATGTTCCGCCACGAGCGCCCGCAAAAGGGCCGCTATCGCCAGTTCCACCAGTTCGGCGTGGAAGCCATCGGTTTCACGGGCCCGGATATCGACGCCGAGATCATCATGCTGTCGCGCCGCCTGTGGGATGACCTGGGCCTGGAAGGCATCCGCCTGGAACTGAACTCGATCGGCGACGCGGCCGAGCGCCTGCGCCACCGCGCCGACCTGATCGCCTACCTGGAAAGCCACAGCGAGCTGCTCGACGAAGAAGCCAAGCGCCGCCTGCACAGCAATCCGCTGCGCATCCTCGACACCAAGAACCCTGCCATGCAGGACCTGGTCAATGGCGCGCCGAAGCTGCTGGACTATCTGGGCGAAGAATCTCTGGCCCACTTCCACGGCGTGCAGAAGATATTGAACCACAACAATATTCCGTTCACCATCAATCCACGCCTGGTGCGCGGCCTTGATTACTACAACCGCACGGTGTTCGAGTGGGTCAGCGACAAGCTGGGCGCGCAAGGCACGGTCTGCGCCGGTGGCCGCTATGATGGCATGGTGGAAATGTTTGGCGGCAAATCGACGCCCGCCGTCGGTTTCGGCATGGGCGTGGAACGCCTGGTGCTGCTGATGAAGGATGCCGCCGAGCCGGAAGCCCCGGCCCAGTGCGACGTCTATCTGGTGCACCAGGGCGAGCAGGCAGGCTTGCAAGCCTTCGTGCTGGCCGAGCGGATTCGCGATGCTGGCCTGGACGTTGTGCTACATTGCGCAGCGAGCAACGGCGGCGGCAGCTTCAAGACGCAAATGAAAAAGGCCGATGCCAGCGGCGCGGCGTTTGCCGTGATCCTGGGCGACGATGAAATCGCCAATAACGTTGCTACGGTGAAAGCCATGCGCGAAGCCGATGCCGGCGCGCAGCAGAACACGGTGCCGTTCGACGATGTCGTCGACTACGTGGTGGACCAGATCATCGGCGACCACGATTGCGGCCATGACCACGGTCCTGGCGGCCACGTGCATCACCACCACTGATTTGCAGCAAGACCGTTCTACCCTCGATCAACTACTCATTAAAACTGACGACCCATGGCATACGATCACGAAGAACAAGAACAACTGGCAACCCTCAAGGCCTGGTGGCAGCGCAATGGCAATCTGACCTCCTGGGTCCTGATCGTGGCGCTGGCAGGCTACAGCGGCTGGGCTGGCTGGCAGTACTACCAGCGCACGCAGGCTGCGCAAGCGGGCCAGCTGTACGACGAACTGCAAAACGCCATTGCCGCCAAGGACACGGCCAAGGTGATGCGCGCGGCTGGCGACATGCAATCGCGTTTCAGCGGCACGGCGTATGCGCAGATGAGCGCCCTGGCCGCGGCCAAGGTGGCGTTCGACGCGAACGACCTGAAAACGGCCAAGACCCAGCTGCAATGGGTGGCCGAGCATGGCACGGAAGAGTACAAATCCATCGCCAAGCTGCGCCTGGCCGGCGTCCTGCTGGACGAGAAGGCCTACGATGAAGCGCTGAAGGTGCTGGCGACGGCTTCCGTGGCGCAATTTGCCGGCGCCGTGGCCGACCGCAAGGGCGACATCCTGGTGGCGCAAAACAAGCTGGCCGATGCGCGCACGGCCTACCTGGCCGCGCTGGCTGCGACGGACAAGAACAATCCAGGCCGTCAATTGATCCAGGTCAAACTGGAAGCGATCGGCGGTACGGTACCGGAAGACAAGGCCAAGGCTGACAAGGCTGCCGCCTGACAGGAACACTGATGGCGTGGCCGTGCGGCGTCGTGCGCCGCCTGCCTCGCCCTTACAAGTACAAGAAAAAGGTTGGATAACACTTATGCGTGTCACTGAAAAGCTGGTAGCTGCAAGTCTGTTGGCCCTGATGGCCGGTTGCTCGTCCTGGAACCCGTTCGCCTCGAAAGATCCGAAAGTCGAACCGGCCAAGCTGGTCGAGTTAAAATCGAGCATCGCCGTGCGCGACGCCTGGAAGTATTCGATCGGCAAGGCTGGCGTGTACGCGTTCACGCCTGCGCTGGCCGGCAACAGCCTGTACGTGGTCAGCGCCGATGGCGCGCTGGCGCGCCTGGATGCGGCCAGCGGCCGTGAAACGTGGCGCATCAAGGCCGGCAGCGACATCACGTCCGGCGCCGGCAGCGATGGCACGCTGGTGGCCGTGGGCGCCGCCAAGGGCGCCGTGCTGGCGTTCGACGCCGATGGCAAGCAGTTGTGGAAGGCGCAGGCTTCCAGCGAAGTACTGACGGCGCCGGTCGTGGGGCAGGGCGTGGTCGTGGTGCGCAGCGTGGACAACCGCATCGTCGGTTTTGATGCCAAGACGGGCGAGCGCAAGTGGACGGTGCAGCGCGCCACGCCGGCATTGACCTTGCGCAATGCGCCGGGCATGGTGCTGGGCGACGCCAACATCTATGTGGCCCAGCCGGGCGGCAAGCTGCTGGCGCTGACGGCGGCCACCGGTGTGGTACGCTGGGAGATCGTCGTCAGCGAACCGCGCGGCGCTACCGAACTGGAACGCGTTTCCGATATCGCCGGCGCGCCGGTGGTGTTCGAAGGCGAAGTGTGCGCCGTCACCTACCAGGGCAAGGCGGGCTGCTTCGATGCCGCCACGGGCGTGCCGCGCTGGAGCAAGCCGATCTCGTCCGATGTGGGCGTGGCCGTCGACCAGCGTTTCGTGTTTGTTGCCGACGCCCAGGGCGCCGTCGTGGCGTTCAGCCGCGAAGGCGGCCAGAGCGCCTGGAAGAATGAGGCGCTGGCGCGCCGCCGCCTGTCGACGCCGGCCTCCTACGGCCGCAGCGTCGCCGTCGGTGACTATCAAGGTTACATCCACTTCCTGTCACGGGAAGATGGCGCATTAATAGGTCGTGTCAGCACCGACGGTAGCCCGATTGTTTCGGCTCCCGTTGTTGCCGGTTCGAATTTGATTTTTCAAACCCAATCAGGGACAGTGACCGCTCTCGCGGTCGAGTAATACAATGAAGCCGGTAATTGCACTAGTAGGTCGACCCAATGTTGGGAAATCGACTTTATTCAATCGTCTGACCCGCTCGCGCGATGCGCTGGTGGCGGATTTGCCTGGGTTGACGCGCGATCGTCACTATGGCGAAGGCCGTGTCGGCGAACGTCCCTTCCTGGTCATCGATACGGGCGGTTTCGAACCCGTCGCCAAGGAAGGCATCATGCACCAGATGGCACTGCAGACCAAGCAGGCCGTGGCCGAGGCCGACGTGGTGGTATTCATCGTGGATGGCCGTCAAGGCCTGACCCCGCATGACAAGACCATCGTTGACTTCCTGCGCAAGAGCGGCCGCCCGGTCTTGCTGGTGGTCAACAAAAGCGAAGGCATGCGCTATACGGCCGTCGTGTCCGAATTCTATGAATTGGGCATGGGCGATCCGTACGCGATCTCGTCGGCGCATGGCGACGGCGTCAACGACCTCGTCGAAGTGATGCTGGACCTGGCGTTCGCGCAGCGTCCGGATGAGCCTGAAGAGCTGGAAAAGACCGACCGCGGCATCAAGATCGCCCTCGTCGGCCGTCCGAACGTGGGCAAGTCGACCTTGATCAACACCCTGCTGGGCGAAGAGCGCGTGATCGCCTTCGACATGCCGGGCACGACGCGCGATTCGATCGAAATCCCGTTCGAGCGCGATGGCCAGCAATACACCTTGATCGACACGGCCGGTATCCGCCGCCGCGGCAAGGTGTTTGAAGCGATCGAGAAATTCTCGGTGGTGAAAACGCTGCAGTCGATTTCCGAAGCCAACGTGGTGGTGCTGATGCTGGACGCGCAGCAAGATATTTCCGAACAGGATGCGCATATTGCCGGCTTTATCCTGGAATCGGGCCGCGCGCTGGTCGTGGCCGTGAATAAATGGGATGGCTTGCAATCGCACCAGCGCGACGAAATCAAGATCGATATCGACCGCAAGCTCGATTTCCTGTCGTTCGCGCAGATGCATTTCATTTCCGCGCTGAAGGGCACGAACATCGGTCCACTGATGAAGTCGCTTAATGCCGCCTACGCGGCCGCCATGTGCGACCTGTCGACGCCGAAGCTGACGCGCGCCCTGATCGAGGCCGTGGAGAAGCAGGAACCGCGCCGCAAGGGCTCGATTCGTCCGAAGCTGCGCTATGCCCACCAGGGCGGCATGAACCCGCCTGTGATCGTGATTCACGGCAATGCGCTCGACGCCGTTGGCGACCCTTATAAACGCTATCTGGAAAAACATTTCCGCGATACGTTTGCATTGGTCGGTACGCCATTGCGCATCGAACTGCGCACGGGTAAAAATCCATTTGCGCGCACGCCCAGCAAGTAAAAATGCACTGAGTTAAGCGTCAATTAAGGCGCCGCAGTAATAATGCGGCGCCGACAGCGAATAAAGATGGCCATTCGCACGGAAATAATAAAGTGTTAATGCGCCATGCGCGACAGCGATCGCGAAAACAGGTTACAGTAGCTATGACGCATCTTTCTTTCTTTGAAAGGTGTGAGAGCACTTGAAATCAAGCGAGTCGCCTCCAATTCTTACACAACAACATAAACAACGGAGCTGTTATGAGCAACAAAGGGCAACTGTTACAAGACCCATTCCTCAATGCATTACGCAAAGAGCATGTTCCTGTCTCGATCTACCTGGTCAATGGCATTAAATTGCAGGGCCATATCGAATCGTTCGATCAATATGTCGTATTGCTGCGCAATACGGTGACACAGATGGTGTACAAGCATGCCATCTCGACAGTGGTGCCGGCCCGTGCCGTCAATCTCAATATTGAATCTGAAGCGGAGTAAAGCGTTGAGCTTGACGGCCCAGCGCCTTTCACCCTCCATCGCCCCCGTCCGCGCCAGCGGCGCTGATGCGTTTGCATCGGCGTCGGCGTCCGCCGCAACTCATCAGATGCCATCATGCGCGCGGCACTAGTCGGGGTTGACTTCGGTCACAGCGACTTCGCCGCCAGCATGGAGGAACTCATGCTGTTGTCGCGTTCGGCTGGCGCGGACCCGATTTCCACCATCACGGCCAAGCGTTCCAGTCCCGATTCCGCGTATTTCGTCGGCAGCGGCAAGGCCGATGAAATTGGCGACGTCGTCGTCAACGATGGCCTGGAAATCGTCATCTTCAACCACGCCCTCTCGCCTGCCCAGCAGCGCAATCTGGAAAAGCGCCTGAATGTGCGCGTGCTCGACCGTACCAGCCTGATCCTCGACATCTTTGCGCAGCGCGCCAAGAGCCACGAGGGCAAGCTGCAAGTCGAGCTGGCCCAGCTGCAGCATCTGGCCACGCGCCTGATCCGCGGCTGGACCCACCTTGAGCGGCAAAAGGGCGGTATCGGCTTGCGCGGTCCCGGCGAGACGCAGCTCGAGACCGACCGCCGGCTGATCGGCGACCGCGTCAAGGCCTTGCGCGCGCGCCTGGAAAAGCTGCACAAGCAGCGCGAAACGCAGCGCCGCGCGCGCGGCCGCAATCACACATTCTCGGTGTCCCTGGTCGGCTATACCAATGCCGGCAAGTCGACCCTGTTCAATGCCGTGACCAAGGCCGGCGTGTATGTTGCCGACCAGTTGTTCGCCACCCTCGACACCACCTCGCGCCGGGTTTACCTGGGCCAGGAAGTGGGCAACGTGGTGATCTCCGACACGGTCGGCTTCGTGCGCGAATTGCCGCATCAGCTGGTGGCCGCTTTCCGCGCCACGCTCGAAGAAACCATCCATGCCGATTTGCTGCTGCACGTCGTCGACGCTGCGTCGCCGGTGCGCATGGAGCAGATCGAGCAGGTCAACCTGGTCTTGAAAGAGATCGGCGCCGATCATATTCCGCAGATTCTCGTGTGGAACAAGATCGATGCGGCCGGGCTGGAGCCTTCGGTGGAGCGCGACGAATATGCTACGATCAGTCGCGTGTTCGTCAGTGCGCAAAAGGGCAGCGGGCTCGACCTGCTGCGCGATGCGATAGTCGAGATGGCCAGGAAGGCGCCCGGTTCGGCCCACCTGTACCAGAATGATGAAGCACTGCAGGAAGATCAGTTTGACGGTCAGTACGACCAGCACGATGGCGCCGCCCCGGACCAGGACGAAGAGCCTGGCGAGGACGATAGGATTTCCACCCACTCCCAAGTCGGAACACGATAGTTATGCTTGTCTCCCTACTCAAAAAAACAGGCTTGAAGTTGTCCCTGAACGATCCCCGCTGGGGCAATCGCAAGGATGACGGCAAGAAAGCCCAAGAAGGCAAAAAGCCCGGCGAAGGTCCGCCGGACCTCGATCAGCTGTGGCGCGATTTCAATCAGCGCCTGAACGCCTTTTTCGGACAGAAGAATCGTCCCGACAACGGCGGCAATAACAACGGCGGTGGCGGCGGTCCGCGTCCCGACATGAAGGGCGCCGGCATCACCGCCGGCGTGGTCGGCGTGATCGCCGTCTTCATCTGGCTCGCCAGCGGCGCCTTCATCGTGCAAGAGGGCCAGAACGGCGTCGTGCTCACGTTCGGCAAGTACAGCCACACCACGCCGGCCGGTTTCAACTGGCGCTGGCCGTACCCGTTCCAGACCGACGAAACCGTCAACGTGTCGCAGGTGCGCACGGTGGAAGTGGGTTACCGCCAGTCGCTGCGCAACAAGCAGGCCAGCGAGTCGCTGATGCTGACGGACGATGAAAACATCATCGACATCCAGTTCGCGGTGCAGTACACCTTGAAAGATCCCGTGGCGTGGCTGTTCAACACGCGCGACCAGGAAGACACCCTGCGCCAGGTCGCCGAAACGGCGATCCGCGAAGTGGTCGGCCGCAGCAAGATGGACTTCGTGCTGTACGAAGGCCGCGAAAAGGTGGCGTACGATACGCAGCAGCTGATGCAGCAGATTCTCGACCGCTACAAGGTCGGCGCCGTCATCACCAACGTGACGATGCAGGCCGTGCAGCCGCCGGAGCAGGTGCAAGCCGCCTTCGACGATGCCGTCAAGGCAGGCCAGGACCGCGAACGCCAGAAGAATGAAGGCCAGGCCTACGCCAACGACGTCATTCCAAAAGCCCGTGGCGCCGCTTTCCGCCTGATGGAGGAAGCCGCCGCGTACAGCGCGATGGTGACCGAGAACGCCGCCGGTAATGCTTCGCGCTTCAAGCAGGTGCTGGTCGAGTACCAGAAGGCGCCGGTCGTCACGCGCGACCGCATGTACCTGGAAACGATGCAGCAAGTGTTCAGCAGTGCCAGCAAGGTCATGGTCGACGCGAAGACGGGCAGCAATCTGCTGTACCTGCCGCTCGACAAGCTGATCGCCCAGACGGCGGCCACCGATGCTGCCGCTGCTGCCGCCCGTGCTGCCGCGACACCCGCAGCCAACACCGTTTTGCCACAGGAAGCCATGCCGACAGTAGAAGTCAATACGCGCCGCGACAGCCGCTCTTCGCGTGAACGGGAGAGCCGCTAATGAACCGTATCGTAGCCGCCCTGATCGCGGGCTTTATCGCGATCATGCTCTTGTCCTCGACCGTGTTCGTGGTCGACCAGCGTAAGTATGCGGTCGTCTTCGCCCTCGGCGAAGTCAAGGAAGTCATCAGCACGCCGGGCCTGTATTTCAAGCTGCCGCCGCCGTTCCAGAACGTGCTGTACCTGGACAAGCGCATCCTGACCCTGGATACGCCGGAACCGGAGCGCTTCATCACGGCCGAGAAGAAGAACATCCTCGTCGACGCGTATGTGAAATGGCGCATCGCCGACCCGCGGCTGTATTTCCGCAGCTTTGGCGGCGATGAAAAGCCGGCCCGCAACCGCATGTCGCAAATCGTCAAGGCGGCGCTGAACGATGAAATCACCAAGCGCACCGTGCGCGAAGTGATCTCGGGCCAGCGCGGCAAGGTGATGGAAGCGATCCTGGCGAAGGTCTCGGCGGAAGCCAAGGCCATCGGCGTGGAAATCGTCGACGTGCGCCTGAAGCGCGTCGACTACGTCGAGCAGATCAACAACTCCGTGTACGAGCGCATGAAGTCCGAGCGCGTGCGCGTGGCCAACGAGCTGCGTTCGACCGGTTCGGCCGACTCCGAGAAAATCCGCGCCGACGCCGACAAGCAGCGCACGGTGATCCTGGCCGAAGCGTATCGCGAAGCCGAGAAGATCCGCGGCGAGGGCGATGCCAAGGCGTCGCAGATCTATGCGGAAGCGTTTGGCAAGAATCCGGAGTTCTACAAGTTCTACCGTAGCCTGGAAGCCTACCGCGCCACGTTCAAGGACAAGGGCGACGTGATGGTGGTCGATCCGAGTTCGGAATTCTTCAAGTACTTCAAGGGCGGCGGCACAGCCGGCCCGGCCAAGAAGTAAGGCAGTATCGAGACTGCGCCCGGCCGCAAGGGCGGGGGCAGCAGCAGCGGGGCCGGCGTGAATGCCGGCCCCGTTTTTTTGTGCCCGTCATGCTGTTGCGGGAAGGCGTAAAATGCGGTGTTTTTAGGGCTGTGCGGCAGCGTTTCGGACAACTTATCCCTAAAGGCCCGTGTTTTCGCGTAAAATATCAGGTTCGGCCTCTTGCCTGGCGCGCCTGCCGCTGCCTCGCATGATGCATTTTTTCAACTTTCTTCCGTATCTCGCTCCCTCATGCCGAATTGGCTTTTGCCCGAAAATATTGCCGATGTTCTGCCGTCGGAAGCGCGCAAGATCGAAGAGCTGCGCCGCCTCATGCTGGATAATTTCCGTCTGTACGGATATGAACTGGTCATGCCGCCGCTGCTCGAGTATCTGGAATCGCTGATGACTGGCGCTGGCAAGGATACCGACCTGCGCACGTTCAAGCTGGTCGACCAGCTGTCGGGCCGCATGCTTGGCCTGCGCGCCGACATGACGACGCAAGTGGCGCGCATCGACGCCCACCTGCTCAACCGTGCCACCGTCACCCGCCTGTGCTACGCCGGCAGCGTGCTGCATACCCGTCCGTCGGGCCTGCACGCCACGCGCGAGCCGCTGCAGATCGGCGCCGAAATCTATGGTCATGCCGGCCTGGAAGCGGATGCCGAGATCCAGGAACTGGCGCTGGCCTCGCTGGCACTGGCCGGTTTCGACAGCGTGCGCCTGGATTTGTCGCACGTCGGCCTGTTGCGCGCTATCATTGCGCAAGACGCCAATGCCGTGCGCGACGAAGCTGCGCTGTACACCCTGCTGCGCGCGAAAGATGCGCCGGGTTTGCGCGCGCTGACCGCCGGCTATGACGCCGTGACGCGCGATGCGCTGCTGGCCCTGCCGAACCTGTACGGCGACATCGACGTGCTGGTGCGTGCGCGCGAAGTGCTGCCGCCGCTGCCGGGCGTGCTCAAGGCGCTGGCCGAACTGGCCGCGCTGGCAGGCTCTGCGCTGGGCCGCGCCGAAGTGGCGATCGACCTGGCCGACCTGCGCGGCTACCAATATGAAAGTGGCGCGATGTTTGCGCTGTATGTACCTGGCTTGCCGAACGCGGTTGCGCGCGGCGGCCGTTATGACCACGTCGGCGAAGCGTTCGGCCGGGCTCGTCCCGCGACCGGCTTCTCGCTCGATTTGCGCGAACTGGCGCGCCTGTTGCCGACCGCGGAACGGAAGCATTCGATCCGCGCGCCGTGGGGCAGCGCGCCAGAATTGAAGGAAAAAATCGCCGAGTTGCGCAAGGCGGGCGAGGTCGTGATCCAGAGTATGCCGGGTCACAGTAATGAACAAGACGAGTTCGAGTGCGATCGCGTGCTGGTACTTGCCGATAATGGTAGTAGCTGGATTCTTAAAAACTTAGGTTGAGTGATGTCAAAGAAAATTATGGCAAAGAACGTTGTTGTCATCGGCACCCAATGGGGCGATGAAGGTAAAGGCAAGATCGTCGATTGGTTGACCGATCACGCCCAAGGTGTGGTGCGCTTCCAGGGCGGCCACAATGCAGGCCACACGCTGGTCATCGGCGGCGTGAAAACCGCGCTGCAGCTGATTCCGTCGGGCATCATGCGTCCAGGCGTTGCCTGCTACATCGGTAACGGCGTGGTCGTTTCCGTGCCGGACGTGCTGCGCGAAATCGACAAGCTGGAAGCGGTCGGCGTCGAAGTCGCCTCGCGCCTGAAAGTGTCGGATGCCGCACCGGTCATCCTGCCTTACCACTCGGCACTCGACCTGGCCCGTGAAGCTGCGCGCGGCGCGGCCAAGATCGGCACCACGGGCAAGGGCATCGGCCCGGCCTACGAAGACAAGGTGGCGCGCCGCGCCATCCGCGTCGCCGACCTGCTGAACGAGAGCCGTTTCGCTGAAAAACTGGCGGAAAACCTCGATTACCACAACTTCGTGCTGGAGCACTACCTGAAAGCTCCGCGCATCGATTACCAGAAGACCCTCGACGACGCGCTGGCCTATGTGCCGCGCCTGCGCCCGATGGTTACCGACGTGTCGAGCGCGCTGTACAAGGCGCACAAGGCCGGCGCGAACCTGCTGTTCGAAGGCGCACAGGGTTCCCTGCTCGACGTCGACCACGGCACCTATCCGTTCGTCACCTCGTCGAACTGCGTGGCCGGCAATGCCGCCGCCGGTTCGGGCGTCGGTCCTGGCATGCTGCATTACATCCTGGGCATCACCAAGGCTTACACGACGCGCGTCGGCTCCGGCCCGTTCCCGTCGGAACTGCCAACGGATGCGGGCGTCGGCCACCACCTGGCGCAAGTCGGCCATGAATTCGGCACCGTGACGGGCCGTGCCCGCCGCTGCGGCTGGTTCGATGCTGCCTTGCTGCGCCGCTCCGTGCAGATCAACGGCGTGACGGGCATGTGCCTGACCAAGCTGGACGTACTGGATGGTATCGAAACCTTGAAACTGTGCACCGGCTACACCATCGACGGCGTGGCCACGGACATCTTCCCATCGGGTGCCGAAGAAGCCGCCCGTTGCGTACCGGTGTACGAAGAGATGCCAGGCTGGACGGAAAGCACGGTCGGTGCCAAATCGCTGGCGGCCCTGCCGGCGACGGCCCGCGCTTACATCAAGCGCATCGAAGAACTGGTCGGCGTGCCGGTGGACATGGTTTCGACCGGTCCGGATCGTGAAGAAACGATCGTGCTGCGCCATCCATTCGAGTAAGCTGCTGGACACAATCCGCCGCAAGGCGGATTTTTTTAATCACGCTAATAATAAGATTCCACTATCATGACTACCCCACAATCGAACGATCAACATCTCTGGGTCAACTGGGAAGAATACCACCGCCTGATCGAGCGCCTGGCGCTCAAGGTCTACGAATCGGGCTGGAAATTTGACCAGGTATTGTGCCTGGCGCGCGGCGGCGTGCGTCCTGGCGACGTGTTCTCGCGCATTTTTGATTTGCCACTGGCCATCCTGTCGACCAGCTCCTACCGCGAAGACGCGGGCACGGTGCGCGGCGACCTCGATATCGCCAAGTACATGACCATGACCAAGGGCCCGCTGGCCGGCCGCATCCTGCTGGTCGACGACCTGGCCGATTCCGGCGTCACCCTGGACAAGGTCACGCGTCACCTGAAGGAAAACTTCCCTGACGTGACCGAAGTCAAATCGGCCGTGATCTGGCTGAAGGGCTGCTCCGTCGTGCGTCCTGACTACTTCCTGGACGAACTGCCGCACAATCCGTGGATCCACCAGCCGTTCGAAGACTACGATGGCCTGCGTCCGCACCAGCTGGCGGCATGGATCAAGAAGGGCGAAGCAGGCAAGTAATTGCGTGTGCGCTTGCAAAAAAAAGACGATCGTGTATCGTCTTTTTTTTCGTCCAAGGAAATGCGATGACCATACTGACGACGGCGCGCCTGCGCCTGGAACCGATCACCGAGCAGCACTACGAGCGCATGCGCACGCTCAACACGGATCCCGAGGTGATGACCTATATGAATGCGGGCCAGCCCGAGACGGAAGAAAATACGCGCGCGGCCGTCACGCGCATCACGGGCCGCTGGGCCGAGTGGGGCTATTCGTGGTGGGCGCTGATCCGCCTCGACGATGGTGAAATGGTGGGCATGGCTTGCCTGCAGCATCTCGATGGCGACAAGAGCAAACCGCATGAAATCGGCTGGCGCCTGGCACGCACGGGCTGGGGCCAGGGCTATGCCAGCGAGGCGGCTGCCGCCATCGTCGCGCACGCGTTCGATGTCGTCGGCGCGCCCGCAGTGGTGGCCGTGGCCCATCCCGACAATGCCGCTTCGATCAAGGTCATGACGCGCCTGGGCATGCAGTACGTGGGCATGGAGCGGCATTACGACCTCGATTGTGTCGTCTACCGCCTGGCACGCCCGTGACGGCGATGCGCAAGCCCTTGAAGCTGGGCTGCAGCTATGGCGTGCGGTTCTCACCCGATGGCACGCGCCTGGCCGTGCTGGGGCGCGACCTGGTCCTGTGGGACGTGGCGGCGCGCCAGAAACTGTGGCGCGGCAAATTCATCGCGCACATGTCGGGCATGGCCTTCTCGCCCGACGGCAGCCGGCTGGCCATCAAGAGCACGACGGGCCAGCTGGCCGTGGTGGATGCCGAGGCGGGACAGTTGCTGTTCAATTTCCAGAACAAGAAGGATGGCGAAGGCTGCGGCCCCGCGTGGTCGCGGTGCGGCCGGTATCTGCTCGATGGCGGCTGGGATGGCCGCCTGCGGGTGCGCGACGCGCAGACGGGCGAGGCGCTTTTCACGCAAGCGCACCCGGGCGAGATGCTGCGTGACGTCTACGCCATCGATGGCGGGCGGCGTTTGCTGCTCCAGCATGGCGTCAAATCGGTGGAGGAAGGGCAGGTGCAGCCGCCCGACTACTGCAGCGTGTGGGACTGGCCCCTGCAAGACGGCGGCGGGCGCATGGCGCTGTCGCTGCCTGGCCTGATGTCGTGCGCGCCATCGCCGGACGGAGCGTCTCTGGCCGTGCTGCATCACGAGGGTAGTGCGGAGTTCCTGTCCGTGTACGCGCTGGCCGATGGCCGCTGCCTGGCCAAGGCGCCCGTGGAATCGGGCGGCGGCACGGGCAATGCCTTGCGCTGGCTGCCCGACGGCAGTGCGTTGGGACGCATCGGCAAGGGCAGGCTGCTGTTTTATGGCTGGCCCGGCCTCGGCGTCCTGGCCGAACACGCTTTTAACTACCCCTGCGCGCTGGACTTTGTGCCGGGCACGCCACTGGCCGCCATCGGCTCCTGGGAAGCGGGCATGCTGATGGAACTGAATTTACAAAAGGAAGACTCATGATCACCTGTTACCTGCGCTACATCATCGATCCGTACAAACTGAAGGAATTCGAAGCCTACGGCAAGCTGTGGATACCGCTGGTCGAACGCTTCGGCGGCCAGCATCACGGCTATTTCCTGCCATCGGAAGGTGCCAGCAACGTGGCCCTGGCCATGTTCTCGTTCCCCAGCCTGGCCTTGTACGAGCAGTACCGCAGCGACTCGATGCAGGATGCCGAATGCCAGGCCGCCTTCCGCTATGCGGAGGAAACGCGCTGCATCGTCAGCTACGAGCGCAGGTTCTTCCGCCCCGTGTTTGCCTGAATCGCGTCAGTCGCGCTGCGGCGCGCCCAGAGGGAAGAGGTGGCGGTAAGGGCGTGCCTCTTCCACCGCGCGGGCGAACGATGGACGGGCCAGCAGGCGCGCGCGGTAGGCGCGCAGCAGGGGCAGCGTCGCGGGTATCGGCTGCGTCCAGTCCGCATAGAACAGCGAGGGAGCGGCGGCGCAGTCGGCCAGGCTGAAGTGTTCGCCGGCGGCCCACGTCTTGCCGGCCAGGTGGGTTTCCAGCCAGGCGTAGGCCAGGTCCAGCTTTTCGCCGGCAAATGCACGCCCTTCGCGGGTCTTTGCCGGGTCGCCAGTCAGGGCGGCGCCGACGGCATGCTGTACCGGCGTCATGACGTGCAGGTCGAAATAGCGGTCGAGAAAACGCACGTCCAGCGCCTGCATCGGGTCGTCGGGCAGCAGGCGCAGCGGGCCCGGATGGGCCAGTTGCAGGTATTCGATGATGATGCTGGTCTCGGCGACGTTGCGCTCCCCATCCGCCAGCAGCGGAAACTTGCGCAGTGGCCAGCGCTCGAGCCATTGCTGCAGGTTTTCCGGCATCTCTTGCGCCAGGCAGCGGAAGCTGAACGGTATGGCGTTTTCGTACAGGGCGATGAGCACCTTCTGCGTGTACGAGGAAAAGGGATGGCCGTAGAGGATGAGCGACACGGTGGGATCTCCTGTGCAAGGTTGGCAACACGCGCATGCTGCAACGATAGTGCAATGACAGGCTCAATGCAAGCGACCTGGGCAGGGCATCAGCGGATTGCCGTTGCGCCTGCCATATTCAACGCAGCGTCTTCCGCCCCGTCTTCGCGTGTATGGTACCGGCTTCAGTCCGCATGAAACTCGCTGGCCGAGACGAACAGGTCCCACGAGGCGATGAACAGGGCCGCCACCACGGGGCCGATGACGAAGCCGTTCAGGCCAAACAGGGCCATGCCGCCCACGGTCGACAGCAGCACCACGTAGTCGGGCATCTTGGTATCCTTGCCCACCAGAACGGGGCGCAGCACGTTGTCGACCAGGCCGATGACGAAGACGCCGAAGGCGGCCAGGCCCGCGCCTTGCCAGATGGCGCCGGTGGACAGGAAGTACACGGCCACGGGCGCCCAGACGAGGGCAGCGCCGACGGCCGGCAGCAGCGACAGGAAGGCCATCAGCACGGCCCACAGCAGCGGCGCCGGCACGTCGAGGAACCAGAATGCCAGGCCGCCCAGGGCGCCCTGGGCGATCGCCACCAGGATATTGCCTTTCACCGTGGCGCGGATCACGGTGGTGAAATTGGTGAACAGGCGCTGCTTGTATTTGCGGCTCAGGGGCACGGCATCGCGGATGCGCGCCGACAGGGTCGAGCCATCGCGCATGAGGAAAAACAGCAGGTACAGCATGATGCACAGGCTGGTCAGGAATTCAAACGTGTACAGGCCTGCATTGATGGCTTTCACGGCCACCACCTGGCTCACCTGCTTGGCGCCGTCGGCCAGCTTGTCCTGCAGGCTGGCCAAGCTGGACAGGTTGAAGCGTTCCAGCAGGTTGATCAGCCATTGCGGCAGCACGGCCATGATTTTGTTGAAGAACATGCCCACGGTGATTTCGCCCGAGCGCACCATCTCCACCACGCCCGCCGCCTGGTTCACCAGCGACACGGAAATGAGCGACAGGGGCAGGATGACGATGACGATAATCAGCAGCAAGGTCAGCAGCGACGCCAGGCCGGCGCGCCCACGGGTCTTGAGCAGCAGCCAGCGGTAGACGGGCGCGAACAGGATCGCCAGCACCACGCCCCAGAAGATGGCGCCCGCATACGGCGCCAGGATCCAGCCAAAGCCGATGGTGACAATGCTCAGCAGGAGCAAGAACACTTTCTGGTGCAGCGTGAGGGTAGGCATGGGCGGTAGCGGAATGATAATGGTTGAGTTGCCCCATCATAAGCGAGGCCAGGGGGCCGGGGCTACACAATTGTGGCGTTGCGTGCGCCACGCCACATGGATCGGACACATGCGGCACGATGCCGATATGCGCTGTGGAAAAATCCTGTGCCAGCATGCCGCAATTTGCTGCTGCCCCGCGGGAGCGTGCGCATTAAAACCGGATGGGGCAGGGCGCCGCAGTCCCCTCGCCAAAACCGGCGTAGCCGGATCGCGCGCTGAGGTTCAGCGACATGCTGCCTTTGTCCGGTAAATAAATGCAGTATTCGCCGGCCGCCGTGATGACGCGGTAGATGCGCTTGGGGTCGTTTGGTGCGCTGAACAGCTCGATACGGGCCGCTTCGAACCACTTCGGCTTGACCGCCGCATGCGCTGCCGCGAAGCCTTTCGCCAGGCGCGTCTGCGCCGTATCGGGCGGCGCCGCGAACTCCTGCGGATGTTCGGCGCGCAGCTGGCGGTCGATGGCGCCGGCGGACAGCAATGCCTGTTGCGCCAGCGAGCTGGACTGCGCCTTAGGCGCGGCAGGCGCCGGTTCCGCCAGCAGGTCATTGTCTGGTGGCTTCATTTGCGTGAATGCTTGCGTCGATGCCGGCGACGTGGGGGGAGCCGTATCCTTCGGTGGCGACACGCTCGCCGCACTGCCGGGGAGGGCTGGCAGAGGGGGCGGGCGCGCGGGCTGTGGCGCGCGCCCGGCTGGGGAAGCGACGCCTGTTGCTGGCGGCAATGGCGGCATCAGTTGCAGCCAGACCCGGTCGTCGTGCTCGATTCCCTGGTGCGCCGGCCGCGTGGCCGCCCAGAACAGCGCCAGGTGCAGCACGGCAATCGCGGCGATGCAGCGGCCCTGAGGGCGCCGGCCGAGAGAAAAATCATGGGCATGTCGCGCAAGGTTGGTGCTCATCTGTTCCACGGTTCCCGTGATGAAAGTGACACCAGTATGCAAATTTGCAACAGCGCTGTAAACAGGTTTCGGCCAGAGCGCGGATGGCGCTCCCCAGGGTACTGGAAAGCGCGCCCGCGCGATGATTTTGTTAAGCTGTCATTCCAGGCGCCCGATCCCCGGCGCCGTTTACTTCAGGAATGCGTGTGACCGATCCCATTCACTTTTATGAGCCTGCGCACGGCCATGGCTTGCCGCATGATCCCTTCAACGCCATCGTCGGGCCGCGGCCCATCGGCTGGATCGCCTCGCGCAGCAGCGCAGGCGTGCTCAATCTGGCCCCGTACAGTTTTTTCAACGCCTTCAATTACACGCCGCCGCTGATCGGTTTTTCCAGCATCGGGCGCAAGGATACCTTGCGCAATATCGAACAGACGGGCGAATTCGTGTGGAACCTGGCCACGCGTCCGCTGGCCGGAGCCATGAACGCCAGCTGCGCGCCGGCGCCGCCCGAGGTCGACGAATTCGCGCTGGCCGGCCTGACGCCGGCCGCCTCGCGCATCGTGAATGTGCCGCGCGTGGCCGAAAGCCCCGTGTCCTTCGAATGCCGGCGCACGCAGATCATCGAGCTGCAGGGCGTGAACGGGAGCGGCGTCGGCAGCTGGCTGGTGCTGGGAGAAGTGGTGGGCGTGCATATCGCGCGCCACCTGCTGGCCGATGGCGTGTACGACACGGCGGCCGCTGCGCCGATATTGCGCGGCGGCGGGCCAGCCGACTATTTTGAAATTGGCCCGGACAGCCTGTTCCAGATGCGCCGGCCCAGCTATCCCTGAGCCAGGATTTATTTCTGCATGATGGGGTCGCGCCCCAGGGTGCGGGCCAGCGCGCCGCCATCGCCGCGCCAGAATTCGCGGTCGGCCAGGCGCACGCGCTCGGCCGCGTGCTGCATGTGTTCCATGGCCGCCTGGCGCGCCCGCTGCGGGTCGCCGTCGGCGATTGCCTGCACGATCTTTTCATGTTCGCGCCGCACTTCGATGGAAAAGTCCGTGCGCCGCGCTTCATTCGCGCGCGTCACCTTCACGGCCGAGCGGATCGGGTCGGCAAACATGGCGACGAATTTCGGCCAGTAAGGGTTACCCGTCGCTTCGGCGATGCACAGGTGCAGGCGCACGTCTTCTTCCACCCCATCGACGCCGGCCGCCACGGCTTCTTCGATCCTGCGCAGCGCATGTTCGATGTCGGCCAGCTGGCCCGGCGTGCGCCGCACGGCCGCCAGCGCGGCGATTTCCGCTTCCAGTCCCTGCCGCACTTCGATCAGGTTCAGCAGCGATTGCACCGATTGCTCCGTCAGCGCATCGCCCCTTTCCCCGGCCTTCGCGCCATCCTGCGCGCACACGAAGGTGCCGCTGCCCTTGCGCGTGACGAGGATGCCATCCGCCTGCAGCAGGGCAATGGCTTCGCGCAGCACCGTGCGGCTGACGCCGAAGTGGCTGGCCATCGCCTGCTCCGACGGCAGACGCGTGCCGCCGGCCAGGCCGTCGTGATGGAGCTGCTGGCGCAAGCGGGCCGCTACCCGCGCACCCAGGGTGCCGGTGGTGAAGCTGCCTGCGGCGGGCTCCGGCGCGGGGAGGGTAAAGCTGAACGTGCGGTCCATCGGTGCATCCTTGTGCTAACGGTTCTCATGGGGCTTGCCTGCTTGCCATTATATGGAATATACAGCTTGACACACACAAAACACACACATAATATACATCCATACAAATTTTAGACAAGTTGCCAGCCACCTCCGGTGGACCATAAAAATCCGGCACGGTCGATCCCCCAGCGATCAGGAGACAAGCATGGAAGTGTCACAAGCAATGCCGGGCCAGCCGGCCGGCGCCGGCGCCAGCCAGAAAACCATCGACGACGCCGTTTACCGCAAGGTGACCTGGCGCATCATCCCCTTCCTCATGCTGTGCTACATCGTCGCTTACCTCGACCGTGTGAATGTGGGCTTCGCCAAGCTGCAAATGCTGGCCGACCTGCAGTTTTCCGAAACCGTGTATGGCCTGGGCGCGGGCGTGTTCTTCCTTGGCTACTTCCTGTTCGAAGTGCCCAGCAACGTGATGCTGCACAAGATCGGCGCGCGCGTGTGGATCGCCCGCATCATGATCACCTGGGCCATCATTTCGGGCGCCTTCATGTTCGTCACCACGCCGACCCAGTTCTACGTCATGCGCTTCCTGCTCGGCATCGCCGAGGCGGGCTTCTTCCCCGGCATCATCCTGTATCTGACCTACTGGTATCCGTCCGAGCGCCGCGCGCGCATGGTGTGCACCTTCATGGCTGCCATTCCCGTGGCGGGCCTGATCGGCGGCCCCCTGTCGGGCTGGATCATGGAAACCTTCGCCGGCTGGCACGGTTATGCGGGCTGGCAGTGGATGTTCGTGCTCGAAGCGATTCCTGCCGCGCTGATGGGCGTGGCCGTGCTGCTGTACCTCGATAACAGCATCCGCGCCGCGAAGTGGCTGACGGAAGATGAAAAAGTCATCCTCGAACAGCGCATCGCCACGGAAGCGCAGGGCAAGGTCTCGCACCCGTCGATCCGCGCCATGTTTGCCGATCCGCGCATCTGGGTCATGGCCCTGATCTATTTCTGCTGCGTGATGGGCCAGTATTCGCTGACCTTCTGGCTGCCCAGCCTGATCAAGGCGGCCGGCGTGACGGGCGTGCTCAATATCGGCCTGTTCACGGCGATTCCGTACTCGGTAGCCGTGGCGTCCATGATCCTGCTGGGCCGCAGCTCGGATAAATACCGCGAACGCCGCTGGCACATGGCCATCCCGCTGGTGGTGGGCGCCGCCGCCATCGTCTGCAGCGCGCTGGCCGGCGCCCACAACACGGGCTGGGCCATCTTCTTCCTGACGATCGCCGCCGGCGGCATCCTCGCCGCCTCGCCCATGTTCTGGAGCTTGCCGACGGCCTTCCTGGGTGGCGTCTCGGCTGCTGCCGGCATCGCCGCCATCAACTCGGTGGGCAACCTGGCCGGTTTCGCGGCGCCGTACATGATCGGTTCGATCAAGGACCTGACGCAGTCGACCGACATCGCCATCTACCTGTTGGCCGCCATCTTGGTGATTGGCGCCATCATCATCATGCGCGTGCCGGCCAAGCTGGTGAACAAATAAAACTGGAGTAGCAGATGAACGTAGCAATCAAAAAAGTGGGCGTGATCGGCCTGGGCGCCATGGGCATGGGCATCGCGCAATCCCTGCTGCGCGCGGGCTTCGACGTGCATGCCTGCGACGTGCGCCCGGAAACCGTGCAAACGCTGGTCGGCCAGGGCGCCCATGCGGCGCCGTCTCCCGCCGCGCTGGCGGCGCAGGTGCAAGCCTTGCTGATCGTCGTCGTCAATGCGCAGCAGACGGAGTCCGTGCTGTTTGGCGAACACGGCGCGGCGGCCAGCCTGGCACCGGGCAGCGTGGTGATCGCCTGCGCCACCGTGGCGCCGGAGTTTGCCGAGGCGCTGGGCGCGCGCCTGGCGGCCATGGGACTGCGCTTCATCGACGCGCCCATTTCCGGCGGCGCGGCCAAGGCGGCGGCCGGCGAGATGTCCGTGATGGCGGCCGGCGCGCCCGACGCGTTCGACGCCTGCGCGGGCATCTTTGACGCCATCTGCGCCAAGCTGTACCGCCTGGGCGAACAGCCGGGGCAAGGCTCGAAAGTCAAGATGATCAACCAGCTGCTGGCCGGCGTGCATATCGCCGCCGCCGCCGAAGCGATGGCGCTGGGCTTGCGCGCGGGCTGCGACCCGGATGCCCTGTACGAAGTGATCTCGAACAGCGCGGGCAGCTCCTGGATGTTCCAGAACCGCGTGCCGCACATCCTGAAGGGCGACTACACGCCGCTGTCGGCCGTGAATATCTTCGTCAAGGATTTGGGCATCGTGCTCGATTACGCGAAAAAAAGCGTGTTCCCATTGCCATTGTCCGCCACGGCGCACCAGATGTTCATGCAGGCGTCGGCGGCGGGTTTTGGCGGCGAGGATGATGCGGCCGTCATCAAGACTTTCCCGGGAATTAGCTTGCCGGCGAAAGCGTAACTGAATCTAGAAGGAACAATCATGACCGTACTACTGGGATGTATCGCCGACGATTTCACGGGTGGCACCGACCTGGCCGGCATGCTGGTCAAGGCCGGCATGCGCACGGTGCAGCTGATCGGCGTGCCGCAAGGTCCGCCGCCAGCCGACGTCGATGCCGTCGTCATCGCGCTCAAGTCGCGCACGAATGCGCCCGAGGAGGCGGTGGCCGAATCGCTGGCCGCGCTGGCCTGGCTGCAGCAGGCCGGATGCAGGCAGTTCTATTTCAAGTACTGCTCCACGTTCGATTCCACGCCGCGCGGCAATATCGGCCCCGTGGCCGAAGCGCTGATGCGGGCGCTGGACACGGATTTCACCATCGCCTGTCCGGCGTTTCCCGCCAACGGCCGCACCATCTACAAGGGCAACCTGTTCGTCGGCGACGTGCCGCTGGCCGAATCGGGCATGCGCGAGCATCCGCTGACGCCGATGACGGATTCGAACCTGGTGCGCGTGCTGCAACAGCAGGTGCAATCAAAAGTGGGCCTGGCCGATTTCTCCGTGGTGGAGAAGGGCGCGGCCGCCATCGCCCAGCGCTTCACGGACTTGCGCGGCCAGGGCTGCCATTTCGCCGTCGTCGATGCCGTCTCGAACCGCGACCTGGAAGCCATCGGCGCCGCCTGCGCGGACCTGAAACTGATCACGGGCGGCTCCGGCATCGCGCTGGGATTGCCGCAGAATTTCCGCCAGCGTGGCCAACTGGCGCCGTCGCCCGCGGGCCAGGCGGGGCGTCTGCCGCCGCCGACCGGCTTGCGTGCCGTGATCTCGGGCAGCTGCTCCGTGGCCACGCAGCAGCAGGTGGCGCACCTGCGCGAAGTGGCGCCATCGTTCCACATCGACCCCTTGCAGCTGGCGGCCGGCGGCGAGGTGGTGGACGCCGTGGTGCAACAGGCGCTGGCCTGGGCGGCTGAGCACCTGGCGCAAGGCCCTGTGCTGATCTATGCCACGGCCACGCCGGATGCCGTGCGCGCCGTGCAGGCGCAACTGGGCGTGGAGCGGGCCGGTGCCCTCGTCGAGGAAACCCTGGCCGCCATCGCGCAAGGCCTGGTGCGCCTCGGCGTGGGCCAGCTGATCGTCGCCGGCGGCGAAACCTCGGGCGCAGTGGTGAAAGCGCTGGGCGTGGCGGGCTTGCGCATCGGCCCCGAGATCGACCCTGGCGTGCCGTGGACGCAAGCCTTGCCCGCATTGGGCGAGGATGGCGCGGCGCCATTGGCGCTGGCACTCAAGTCCGGCAACTTCGGCTCGGTCGATTTCTTCAGCAAGGCCTGGCAGGTGCTGGCATGAGCACCACCGAATCGCGCCAGCGCGAGCAGATCGTCGAATTCGGCAAGTCCCTGTTCGAGCGGGGACTGACGGCCGGCAGCAGCGGCAACCTGAGCGTGCGCCTGTCCGATGGCTGGCTGCTCACGCCGACGAATGCCAGCCTGGGACGGCTCGATCCCGCGCAATTGTCAAAGCTGGACTGGGACGGCAATCTGCTCAGCGGCGCGCCGCCGTCAAAAGAGGCTTTTCTGCACCGCGCCATGTACGCGGAGCGCGGCAGCGCCGGCGCCATCGTGCATTTGCACTCGACGCATTCGGCTGCCGTGTCCTGCATGTGCGGCCTCAATCATGACGATTGCATTCCGCCGCTCACGCCCTACTTTGTCATGAAGGTGGGGCGCCTGCCGCTGGTGCCGTATCACCGGCCGGGCGACCCGGCGCTGGCGGGCGCGATTGGCGCCATGGCGCGCAAGCACTCGGCCGTGCTGCTGGCCAATCACGGTCCCGTCGTCTCCGGCACGAATCTGGAAGCGGCCGTGTATGCGGCCGAGGAACTGGAAGAGACGGCCAAGCTGTTCCTGCTGCTGCGCGACGTGCCCACGCGCCCGCTCGACGCGGCGCAGATCGCCGACCTGAAACACACATTCAAACTCGACATATAAGAAATCCAGGAGATACGCATGCCCCGCTTTGCCGCCAATCTGACCATGATGTTCAACGAAGTGCCTTTCCCGCAGCGCTTTGCGGCCGCCGCGCAAGCGGGTTTCCAGGGCGTCGAATTCCTTTTCCCGTACGACCACGCGCCGCAGGAAGTGGCCGGCTGGCTGCGCGAGAACGGTTTGACGAATGTGCTGTTCAACCTGCCGCCGGGCGACTGGGCGGCCGGTGAGCGGGGCATCGCCTCGCTGCCTGGCCGCGAAGCGGAATTTCGCGCCGGCGTGGCGCGCGGCATCGACTACGCGCTGGCGCTGGGCACCCCGCGCGTGCACATGATGGCGGGCCTGCTGCCAGCCGGCGCCGACCTTGCCCTGCACCGCGCCACCTACCTGGCGAATCTGCAGTATGCAGCCAGGGCCGTGGGCGAACATGGCATCGAGCTCTTGATCGAACCGATCAACGGGCGCGACATGCCCGGCTACTTTCTCGTCACGCAGGCGCAGGGTCATGCGCTGCGCCTGGAGTCGGGCGCATCCAACGTCAAGGTGCAGATGGATTTTTACCACACGCAGATCGTCGAGGGCGATATCGCCATGACGTTCAGGAATAACTTCGACGGTATCGGCCACGTGCAGATCGCCAGCGTCCCGACCCGCAATGAACCGGACGATGGCGAAGTCAATTACCCGTATCTGTACACCCTGCTGGATGAACTGGGCTACGACGGCTGGATCGGCTGCGAATACCGCCCGCGCGGACGCACCGAGGATGGCCTGGGCTGGCTTGCCGCATACAACAACAAACAAGGAGCATGAAGATGAAAGTACTCATTACCGGCGGCGCCGGATTCCTGGGACAGCGCCTGGCGCGCCAGTTGCTGGCGCAAGGCCAGCTGACGGACAGCCATGGCCAGTTGCAAACGATCAGCGAGCTGGTACTGGTCGACGTGGTGGCCGCGCATGACTTCAACGATGCGCGCGTAAAAGTGGTCACGGGCGACATCGCCGACGGTGCCTTGATGCGCGCCACCGTCGATGCGCAGACAAGCTCGATCTTTCACCTGGCCGCCATCGTCAGCGGCCAGGCGGAAGCCGATTTCGAGCTGGGCATGCGCATCAACCTCGATGCCTCGCGTTTGCTGCTCGATATCTGCCGCGAACTGGGACACAAGCCGAAAGTGGTGTTTACCAGTTCCGTGGCCGTGTATGGCGGCAAGCTGCCGGACGTGGTGCAGGACACCACCGCCCTGAACCCGCAATCGTCGTATGGCGCGCAAAAGGCCATCGGCGAACTGCTGCTCAATGATTACAGCCGCCGCGGCTTTGTCGATGGCCGCGTGCTGCGCCTGCCGACCATCAGCGTGCGTCCGGGCAAACCGAACAAGGCGGCGTCGTCGTTCGCCAGCGGCATCATCCGCGAACCCTTGCATGGCGAGGCGGCCGTCTGCCCCGTGTCCACCGATTTGCGATTGTGGCTGCTGTCGCCGCGCGGCGCCATCGCCTCGCTGATCGCCGGCCATGAACTGGCGGGCGAGGCGTTTGGCGCCAGCCGCACGGTCAACTTGCCTGGCTTGAGCGTCAGTGTGGGTGAGATGATCGCCGCGCTGGAGCAAGTCGCTGGCGCGGACGTCGTGGCCCGCATCCGCTACGCGCCCGATCCCGCCATTGAGCGCATCGTCAAGAGCTGGCCTGGCGCCTGGAACACGGCCCGCGCCGAAGCGCTGGGCTTGACGGCGGATGCGGATTTCGCCAGCATCATCCGCGCCTACATGGACGATGTGAAGGCGTGACGACGTAAAAACGGCCAGCGCAGGCTGGCCGTGTCGCGACGTCGATGGGGCCGGGAGATGATCCCGGCCTTTTTATTTGCCCAGTATCGACGCCACGTTGTCGGTGCCGGGCGCACCGAACAGCTGCTGCTTGAGGACATGCAGCTGGTCGCGCACCTGCGCCGCCTTTTCGAACTCGAGGTTCTTGGCGTGGTCGACCATCAGTTTTTCCAGGCGCTTGATTTCCTTGCTGACCTGCTTCTCGCTCATGGATTCGAACTTGGCCGCCTCCTGCGCCACTTGCAGGGTTTCGCGCGCTTCCTGCGGGCTGTAGACGCCGTCGATCATTTCGCGGATCGATTTCTTCACGCCGATCGGGATGATGTTGTTGGCCGTGTTGAAAGCGATCTGCTTGGCGCGGCGGCGCTCCGTTTCGTCGATGGCGCGGCGCATGGAGTCCGTGATGCGGTCGCCGTACAGGATCGCCGTGCCGTTCAGGTTACGCGCGGCGCGGCCGATGGTCTGGATCAGGCTGCGCTCGGAGCGCAAGAAGCCTTCCTTGTCCGCGTCGAGGATGGCGACCAGCGACACTTCCGGCAAGTCCAGGCCCTCGCGCAGCAGGTTGATCCCCACCAGCACGTCGAAGGTCCCCAGGCGCAGGTCGCGCAGGATTTCCACGCGCTCCACCGTCTCGATATCGCTGTGCAGGTAGCGCACCTTGATGCCATGGTCGCCCAGGTATTCCGTCAATTGTTCCGACATGCGCTTGGTCAGCGTCGTCACCAGCACGCGCTCGTCCTTCTTGATGCGCTCGACGATTTCCGACATCAGGTCGTCCACCTGGCTGCTGGCCGGGCGCACGATGATCTGCGGGTCGACCAGGCCCGTGGGGCGCACCACCTGTTCGACCACCTGGTCGGAATGCGTCTTTTCGTATTCGGCCGGCGTGGCCGAGACAAACACGGTCTGGCGCATCTTCTGTTCGAATTCCTCGAACTTCAAGGGACGGTTGTCGAGCGCCGACGGCAGGCGGAAGCCGTAGTCGACCAGATTCGTTTTGCGCGAGCGGTCGCCGTTGTACATGGCGCTCAACTGGCCCGTCAGCACGTGCGATTCGTCGAGGAACATCAGGGCGTCGGGCGGCAGGTAGTCGACGAGGGTCGGCGGCGGTTCGCCCGGCAGCGCGCCGGACAGGTGGCGCGAGTAGTTCTCGATGCCCTTGGTGAAACCGATTTCCGCCATCATTTCCAGGTCGAAGCGCGTGCGCTGTTCCAGCCGCTGCTCTTCAATCAGTTTATTTTCCTTGCGGAAAAATTCGAGCCGTTCGCGCAGCTCATCCTTGATGGTTTCCACGGCGCGCAGCACGGTGGAGCGTGGCGTCACGTAGTGCGAGCCCGGGTACACGGTAAAGCGGGGGATTTTTTGCCGCACGCGGCCCGTCAGCGGGTCGAACAGCTGGATCGATTCGATCTCGTCGTCGAACATTTCCAGGCGCACGGCCAGCTCCGCATGCTCGGCCGGGAAGATGTCGATGGTATCGCCGCGCACGCGGAAGGTGCCGCGGCCGAAATCGACTTCGTTGCGCGTGTACTGCATCTGGATCAGGCGCGCGATGACGTCGCGCTGGGCGACCCTGTCTTTTACGCGCAACGTCAGAATCATCTGGTGGTATTCGTTCGGGTTACCGATACCGTAGATGGCCGAGACGGTGGCGACGATGATGACGTCGCGCCGTTCCATCAGCGACTTGGTGCACGACAGGCGCATCTGCTCGATATGCTCGTTGATCGACGAGTCCTTTTCGATGAACAGGTCGCGCTGCGGCACATAGGCTTCCGGCTGGTAGTAATCGTAGTAGCTGACGAAGTATTCGACCGCGTTCTGCGGGAAAAAGTCGCGGAATTCGCTGTACAGCTGCGCCGCCAGCGTCTTGTTCGGCGCGAAGACGATGGCGGGCCGGCCCATGCGCGCGATGACGTTGGCCATGGTGTAGGTCTTGCCGGAACCGGTCACGCCCAGCAGGGTCTGGAAGGCCAGGCCATCGGCGATCCCCTCTGACAGCTGGGCGATCGCCGTGGGCTGATCGCCGGCCGGAGGGAAGGGCTGGTGCAGCTTGAAGGGGGAGTCCGGGAAAGAGATAATTGCGCTTTCCGCCTCGCTGGCGGTAGATAATTCGGGCATGTGAATCAGACCTTTGTTAGAATAGTGCTCTGCTGGCGGCCCTGGCGTTGTATTTTGGGGCGCTGTCTACAACTCCGCTGTGAACCTGCTTCCAATCGAATCCAATCTTATCATGACGAACCCAACTGTTTCTGCCAGTCTGTTTAGCGCCATCGAGATGGCCCCACGCGACCCGATCCTGGGCATCACCGAAGCATTTAACGCGGACCAGAATCCCGCCAAGATCAATCTGGGCGTTGGCGTCTATTATGACGACAACGGCAAGGTGCCTCTGTTAGCTTGCGTACGCAAGGCGGAAGCCATCCTGATCGAACAGGCAGCCCCACGCACCTATCTGCCGATCGAAGGCCTGGCTGCCTACGACAAGGCCGTGCAAGAACTCGTATTTGGCGCCGATAGCGCCGTAATTCAAGAGCGCCGCGCCGTGACCGTGCAAGCCATCGGCGGCACGGGCGCGTTGAAGATCGGTGCCGACTTCCTGCAGCGCTTTGCGCCGGGTGCCCAGGTCTACATCAGCGACCCAAGCTGGGAAAACCACCGCGCGCTGTTCGAGAACGCCGGTTTCGTCGTGAATAACTACACGTATTACGATGCCGCCACCCATGGCGTGAACTTCGACGGCATGCTGGCCAGCCTGAACGCCATGCCAGCCGGCTCCATCGTCGTGTTGCACGCTTGCTGCCACAACCCGACCGGCGCCGACCTGAGCGTGGCCGAGTGGGATCAGATCATCAGCGTGGTGACGTCGCGCGGCCTGGTGCCGTTCCTGGACATGGCGTATCAAGGCTTCGCCAACGGCATCGCCGAAGACGGCGCCGTGGTGCGCCGCTTTGCCGACGCGGGCGGCCCGCTGCTGGTATCGAACTCGTTCTCAAAATCGTTCTCGCTGTACGGCGAGCGCGTGGGCGCCCTGAGCGTCGTCGCTGCCAGCGCCGACGAAGCGGCACGCCTGCTGTCGCAGCTGAAGCGCGTCGTGCGCACCAACTACTCGAACCCGCCAGTACACGGTGGCAAGGTCGTCGCCACCGTCCTGGCCACGCCGGAACTGCGCCAGCTGTGGGAAGAGGAACTGGCCGGCATGCGCGTGCGCATCCGCGAAATGCGCAATGCCTTCGTGGAAAAACTGAAAGCCAAGGCGCCAGCCCACGACTTCGAATTCGTGCGCCAGCAAATCGGCATGTTCTCGTACTCGGGCCTGACCAAGGAACAAGTGGCGTCGCTGCGCGAGCAGTCGATCTACGCCGTCGATACGGGCCGTATCTGCGTGGCAGCATTGAATTCGCGCAATATCGACATCGTTATTGACGCGATCGCCAAAGTGCTTTAAGATCTTGCTTCTTCGGCGCTGCATGCAAGTGCGGCGCTGATGGCGGTAGAAAGTCGGCGATGGCCGTGTTTGTGAAGATGAAGTATCAGTCTTGCAAATATGGAACAAGCGACATATAATATTGCCTCTTTTCCCTGATAGCTCAGTTGGTAGAGCGACGGACTGTTAATCCGCAGGTCCCTGGTTCGAGTCCAGGTCGGGGAGCCAGAATTCTGAAGGCCACGTTGAAAAACGTGGCCTTTTTTGTTTTTGCGGCGCAGGCACGTAACTTGGGGCAAGATAAGATTTTCCCTATGGAAATCTGGACAGCGCCAAGTTTGGCCTATATAATACGGCCTCTTTTCCCTGATAGCTCAGTTGGTAGAGCGACGGACTGTTAATCCGCAGGTCCCTGGTTCGAGTCCAGGTCGGGGAGCCAGAATTCGGAAGGCCATGTTGAAAAACATGGCCTTTTTTGTTTTCCGCCGCAGCCGGCAGCGCTTGCCTGTGCGTGATCGCGTTTTGCGCTATCCTGAATGCATCACTTCAGGAGCATCTTCCCATGACTTGTCCCTCCGCCTTGCGCCACATCGTCCTGTGCGACTTTCTCGATGGCATCACGCCTGCCAAACACGCCGAGCTCGTCTACGAGTTTTCCCAGCTGAAACACCGCATTCCCGGCGTGCGGCAATTTGAATGGGGGCCGAACGTCAGCCCGGAAGGCCTCGATGACGGCTTTACCGATTGCTTTACCCTCACCTTCGATGATGCCGGCGCGCGCGACGTGTATCTGACCCACGCGGCGCACCTGGCCTTTGTCGAGCAGCTCAAGCCATGGCTGGGCCGCGTGCTGGTGTTTGACTACTATCCGCAAGAGCAGCCTGGCTGACCGCTGCCAGGCAGGGTAGCGCCGGGGAAATACAGATTTTTCTGGGGGAAATCTGGACATCGTAAAATTTACCCTATAGAATGCGGCCTCTTTTCCCTGATAGCTCAGTTGGTAGAGCGACGGACTGTTAATCCGCAGGTCCCTGGTTCGAGTCCAGGTCGGGGAGCCAGAACACGCAGTAGCAGAAAGCCCAGCCTTGAACGGTTGGGCTTTTTGCGTTTCAGGTCCGGTGTGAGGCGTCCGTGTCGCCTGCGCTTGATCCACCGCATGGACCGCCAGGCAGGCAGCGATAAGCTGAAGGCAGCAAGGCGGTGGCGGCTCTGCCATTGCCTGCAACTGCGGGAGGGGCTGACATGGATGACATCGCACGCGCCGGACTGGCAACGATCGTGCTCGTGCATGGTGGTTTTGTCGACGGGTCCGGCTGGGAAGGCGTTTACCGGGCACTGCGTGACGAAGGCTGTCACGTTGCCATTGTGCAAAATACAACGCTATCGCTGGCGGACGACGTGGCCGCGACGGGCCGGATCATCGCCGCAGTGCCTGGTCCCGTGGTGCTGGTCGGTCATTCGTATGGGGGCGCCGTGGTCACGCAAGCGGGGAACGATCCCAAGGTCAAGGCATTGGTCTACATCGCGGCGTTTGTGCCGGACCAGGGGGAGTCTGTCGATTCCTTGCTGAAAAATGCCCCGCCTGGCGCGCCGGTGCCGCCGATCCTGCCGCCGCACGATGGCCTCCTGTTGCTCGACCAGAAAAAGTTTGCGGCCGCCTTCGCCGCCGATGTGCCCAGGCACAAGGCCAACTTCATGGCGGTATCGCAAGTGCCCTGGGGGATGGCTGCCTTGACGGGCGTGGTCAGCGCGCCGGCGTGGAGGAGCAAGCCCAGCTGGTACCTGGTCGCGACCGGGGACCGGATGATTGCCCCGGCGATGCAGCGCCAGATGTCGGAACGGGCGGGCTCGACGGTGGCCGAAGTTGCTGGCAGCCATGCCATTTACATTTCGCAAGCCCAGGCGGTGGCGTCGCTGATCCGCAAGGCCGCTGCCGGCATTGCCGGCGACTAGGCCAGCGGTGCGCTGGCCAGCCCGTCGGCCCCCGAAAAGGGCCCCATGTCATGGGGCGTCGTATCAGAACTTGGCAGCCGCATCCAATGTCTTGATGATGGCTTCTTGAAATAGCACCGGTTCATCCTGGTGTATCTGATGCCCGGAATGCTCGAAGAAAAACAGCCCCTTCCTTGGCGCCTTCAAGGTGTCGAAATACGCTTGCGTGATCCTGGTCGAGGTCTGGATATCGTTTTTGCCGACGAAGAAATACACGGGGCAGTCAACGCTTTGCAGGGTCTTGGGCAGATCAATGTTCATGACCTCGTTCCAGACGGGCGACCAGGTTTTTGACCATTGCAGAAAGCCCGTCTTGAAACCTTCGCTCGTTGCAAATGCCTTGCCATCCTTGTAAAAAAGCCATTTCCTTAGATAGAACATGCCTTCGTCACTCGCAAACGGAAAACTGATGCTGTTCAGTTCCTGGCTGGCGACGGCATTGTCCTTGAAATGCACTTTCAAGGCCTGCAGCAATTCCTTTTCGCTTTCCAGCTGGCTCACGACAGGATTTGACGCGAAATAGGCATGCAGCAGCTCCGGGTGGCGCTTGACGATATCAAAGCCCAGGACGTTGCCCCAGGAACTGCCCAGCAAGTATATTTTGTCCTGCTTTAACTCCTTGCGCAGAAACTGGATGACTTGATACGTGTCCTGCTCCATCTGCCCGACGGACGGCTGCGTGGGGGAGGGGTTCAGTTTCAGGGTTTTTCCGGCATCCCGCTGGTCCCATTGCACAATCGTGAATCTGCTTTTCAGGAGATTCGTAAAGGTATCTGCCCCCTTGATCATGGAGCTTCCCGGGCCGCCGGATAAAAACAGCAGCACGGGCTTGTTCGCGTCGTCCGTCTTGATTTCCACTACCTGCTTGATGCCGCCAATATCGGGTGTCAGGGTGGTGGTGACTTCCGCGGAAGCCGGTTTCGCTTCCGCCGTGGTTTGCGCCTTGCATGCGTAAAAGGGAATCAGGGCGGTCAAGAGCACTGCCAATGTCATTTTTTTTATCATGGTGTGAGGGTCAGTTTCAGGTTGCTTGCACCGGCGCATTCCGCGCCGCAGTTGAACAGCTAATTTATCGCATGGTTTCCAGCGGGTACGTCCACATGCCTCCTTGTTGAAAAGTTGTTTTTATAAGAATCATTAACCTTGCCCGGCTTGCTGTCGCAACGCTTCCAGCGCCAGGTAAGCCGGTTGCAATTGCGCGGCGATGGCGACCAGGCCGCTTGCCGCGGGCATGGGCGGATCGCCGTGGTAAGCCGTGCCGTACTTCGCATGCACGCCGCCTTGCGCGCGCATCGCTTGCCACTGCGCCGCTGTCGGGGCGATGCCGAAGCGCGGCAATACATCGTGGAAGACGATGTCTGGCAATTGCTTGTAGTCAATTAACTGCAGCTGGCCTGCGGCCGCATGGGACTGGGCGGCATCGAACAGGCCGGCCAGCACGAGGCCCGTATAGCCATCGAGGTCGCCCGGCGCCAGCTGGTGCGCGGGCAGCGGCAGCTGTGCCGGGTGCAGCATGCCGGGCACCATTTGCGGGCCGCGCTGGCGCTGGTGCGAGGCCAGCACGGCCAGCGGTTCGCGGTAGACGAACAGGCAGGGCGTGCCGGGAAACGCTTGCCGCAGCAAATCCAGGCTGTGGATGTGCCAGCAGTCGAACTTGATGATGAAGTGCGTCTCTGCGCCGGAGCGGCGCTGGCCCAGCGCCAGGATGGCCTGGCGCAGCAGGGCGATGCCGGCGGCCGGGTCGCTGCTGTCGTGATGCAGGCGCAGCAGCGAGTCGACGACGGGCGGCTCGGACATGACGATGCATTGCGGCAAGGACGCCAACAGCTGGCTCAGCAGGGTTGAGCCGCAGCGCGAGACGTGGAAGATGAAGGCGTCGGGCGCCAGGCAATCGCCGAGCGTCGCCAGCGCCGCCAGCGGCGTGCGGCAGACGCGGCGCTCGCCGTGGGGCTGGCGCGCCAGGGTATTGACAAAGAAGGCGTCGCTGAACGGTGTTTTTCCCAGCTCGCGCCAGCACATGGCGGCGTCCACCCACGTCTCGCCCCGCTCCACGTACAGCGGATACCAGCCGCGCAGGTCCATGCCCTCGTGCCACGGCACCGTCTCGCCCCTGGCCAGCAAGCGTTCCTGCTGGGCCAGGCCCGGCGCGGCGCTCACGGCGCGCTCCCGTCGGCCAGGGCGGCCAGCGCGCTGGCCAGCGCCAGGCTGGCGGGCGAGGGCGATAGCCGCAACTGGGCGATGACGGCCCGCACATTGCCATCGTTGATGCTGGGGTCGCCATACTTGTGGGGCGCTTTCGGCACGAAGCCGGCCGAGGCGAACAGCGCTTCGAGCCAGGCATTGCTGATGCAGTCGAGCACGAGGTGGATGCGCGGCGTCGCGCCCCGGTTGTGCACCGCGTGCAGGCAGCTGGCATCCATGTACCAGGCGTGCCCGGCCGTGAAGTGGACGGTCTCGCCATCGATGGTAAACAGCACCTGCGGCGAGGTGTGGATGGGGATATGGAGGCGGACCAGGCCATCGGCCAGCGACATGCCGGCGTCGCGGTGCTCGCGGATGAGGGCGCCCGGCGCCAGCGCCATCAGGCGCGCGGCGTGGAGCTCGCATGCGAAGCTGGCAAGCACCTCGCGCAGGCAGGGGCAGCGCGCCAGTTGCGGCGTGGCGGCATAGGCGGGGCCGTTGACGGGCATGATATCGCCGGCGGCTCCACCTGGCGAGCGCAGCGGTACGCAGCTCCAGCCCGTGTCGTAGGCGCCCGTGTTGAAATGGCTGATCCACTCGCCGGCGGCGAACTGGTCGCTGTCGCCCTGCATGCGCGCCACGTCGAAGCGCAGCGGCAGTTGCAGCCAGGTGCTGGGCAGATTCGGCGCCGGCACTATGGCGCGCTCCATTCCAGTTGCTCCTGCACCTCGTTTTCCCCGCGCTGGCGAAAGCCCAGCCGCTGGTACAGGGCGCGCGCGGCGGCGTTGCTCTTGTTGACGGCAAGGTGGATCCGGCATTGCTGCGCAGCGGCTTGCGCCTGCAGGCCGCGCAGCACGGCGCTGCCGGCGCCCTGGCCTTGCGCGGCGGGCAAGATGGCGATGTCGACCAGGTGCAGCACCTGATTCCTGCGCTCCAGGATCAGGCGGCCGACGGGCGTGTCGCCGTGCTGCAGCACCAGGTAGGCGGCGTGCGGATACGCCTGGCGATAACCGTGGCTTTGCATGCGCTGCTGCATGGCGATCAGCTGTTCGATGACGGCGGGCGCGGCCGGCATCTGGCGCAAGTCGTCACGCGTGGAGCCGTACAGCGCGGCGGCAAAGCTCTCGTCGTCGTCGCGCTGGATGCGCAACTGGTAGGGGGCGGGCAGGCTGGCGAGTACGAGGCTGAGGTCGGAAAGCGGCAAGGCGTGCATCGGTGCTCCGGTAGGTGGTTGCCATGGTGGCGCATGATGGCAAATGCGCAGGCGTTTATTTATTTGCTATGCTGCCAATTTTTCCGCGTACTTGCAATCATTTCAAGGAGGCCGCCATGCATTTTGTGTTTATCCCGCCGTGCCCGTGGAGCCGCGCGTGAATCCGGCGCGCGCGGAACTGGCCGCCTTGGCGGCCGCGCTGTGCGATCCGCAGCGCTCCCTGGCCAGCCTGGTCGGCGAAACGGTGCAGCTGCGCCAGCTCGTCGAGCGCCATTCGCGCCTGTGCATGGACCGGCAGGACGGCTTGCGCGACGGCGAAAGTTTCCTCCCCAGCGGCTGGGCCATCTCGCCCGTGCAGGCGGGCCTGTGCGCGCGCGAGCCGTACCGCAGCGCCGCCTTCATCCAGGGCCTGGCGCTGGCCGTGCGCGAGCGCCTGGCGGTGAGCGGCGGGCGGCCCGTGCGGGTGCTGTATGCGGGCTGCGGCCCGTTCGCCCTGCTGGCCTTGCCGGTGATGGCCATGCTGGATGCGCAGTTGGTGCAGTTTTCCATCCTCGACGTGCATGCCGAGACGCTGGCGTATGCGCGCGACCTGATCGCAGTCCTGGGCCTGGACAGCCACGTCGCCGAATACCTGTGCGCCGACGCGGCCGCCTGCCGCATTCCTGCCGGCGCCATGCCGGACGTGATCGTCAGCGAAACCATGAACACGGCGCTGGGCAAGGAGCCGCAGGTGGCCATCCTGCGCAATCTGCATGCGCAAGCGCCCGCGGCGACGCTGCTGCCGGCGGCCGTCACCGTGCACCTGGGCCTGGACCGGCGCGCGCCGGATGCTCCGTGCACCGACTGGGGTCGCGTGTTTGCCCTCGATGGTGACGCCTTGCGCGCCTGGCAGGACGAAGGGGGCGAGAGCTTGCCGGCCGCCAGCATCCGCCTGCCCGACGTGCTGGAGCAGGCGCCGCGATTGCTGACGCGCATCCGCGTGCATGGCGACATCGTCCTGGGCGACCATGAGTGCAGCCTGAACCTGCCCTTGGCCTTGCCCGGCAAGCCCAGCCTGGCCGGCGGCAGCGTGCTCGATTTCCATTACCGCCTGGGTAGCCAGCCGGGACTGGCGTTTTGCCTGCGTGAAAAACAGGAATCGCACAGGGCAGATTCTCAGTAGTAGTACTACATTGGCAGACTATTTACTTCTGTAGGATAATATGGAACCGGTTCCAACTATGCGCAAATGCAATGTGGCGCAATCATCGAAGTCAATAAAATAACAAGTCTTGCGGGAGTCTCATGAACCATCCAGGCACTGAACCATCTGCAACATCCGTTTCATCCCTTCCCCGCATCAGCCGCCGCCACGCCCTGATCGGCCTGGCCGCCTTGCTGGCGCAGGCCGGTTTCTGGAGCAATCCCCTGTCCGCCGCCATGCAGGCGCCGGCCAGCGCTCCGGCGCCCGGCCTGGCGCCCGCCACGATGCTGTTCTACACCTTGTCGCAAACGATCACGGGCCACCGCGATTTGTCCACCGCGACGGCGGCGCGCATCGAACAAGCCATGCGCACCAACGTGCCCGGCTTCGCCGAGCGCTTGCCGCAGCTGGGCGCGCTGGTCGTCACGGGCCAGGAAGCCAAGGTCCTGCTGGCGGCCGCCAGTGCCGTGGACGCCAGCCTGCGCGAGCTGGCGCTGGCCATCGTTGCCGCCTGGTACACGGGCACCGTCGCCGGCCATCCGGCGCAGGGCACGAAATCCATCGTCGTCGCGTATGCCGAAGCGTTGATGTACCGCACGGTGGCCGATGGCCAGGTCGTGCCCACCTACTGCAATTACGGCCCCCTGTGGTGGCTGAAGGCGCCGCCCGCCGTGCGCGTCTCCGCGCCCGTGGCGCCAAAACCCGTACCGGCCCCGGCCACCACCGGCACTCCCGAACCGAAAGGCAAGCAAGCAAAATGAAATCCCCCCAATTCAAGAGTAATGGCGACGTCGTCGCCGATGTCGTCATCGTCGGCACGGGCGTCGTCGGCGCCATGATGGCCGACCAGCTGGCCGCGCAGGGTCACTCCGTGATCATGCTGGAAGCGGGCTTGCGCATCGAGCGGGGACAAGCCGTGGAAAACTGGCGCAACATGCCGTTCGAAAACCGCGTCGGTTCGGACTTCCAGGGCCTGTATCCGCAGGCGGACAACGCGCCCGCGCCCCTGTATTTCCCGAAGAATAACTACGTGGAACTGTCCGGCCCCAGCGGCAGCAGTTTCCAGCAGGGTTATCTGCGCACCGTGGGCGGCACCACCTGGCACTGGGCCGCGTCGTGCTGGCGCCACTTGCCGTCCGATATGCGCATGAAGAGCGATTACGGGGTAGGGCGCGACTGGGCCATTTCCTACGATGAGCTGGAACCGTACTATTGCCGCGCCGAGCAGGAAATGGGCGTGGCCGGCCCCAACGATCCCGCGCTGCAATCGCCGAGCGAGCGCAGCGCGCCGTATCCGATGGACATGGTGCCCTGGGGCTATGGCGACAAGCGCTTTGCCGAAGTGGTCAACCCGCACGGCTACCGCTCCGTGCCGATCCCGCAAGGCCGCTCGACGCGCCCGTGGCAGGGCCGTCCCACCTGCTGCGGCAATAACAATTGCCAGCCGATCTGCCCCATCGGCGCCATGTACAACGGCATCCACCACGTGGAGCGGGCCGAGCTGAAGGGCGCGGGCGTGCTGGCCGAGGCCGTCGTCTACCGCATCGACACGGACCAGAACAACCGCGTGACGGCCGTGCACTGGTATGACGCGAAGAAACAGTCGCATATGGCGACGGGCAAGGCTTTCGTGATTGCCTGCAATGGCATCGAGACGCCCCGTTTGCTGCTGCTGGCGGCGAACCAGAACAATCCGAACGGCATCGCCAACAGTTCGGACCAGGTGGGCCGCAACATGATGGACCACTCGGGTTTCCACTGTACCTTCCTCGCCAATGAGCCGATCTGGACGGGCCGCGGCCCCGCGCAGAGCAGCTGCCTGGTGGGCCCGCGCGACGGCGCCTTCCGCGCGCAGTATTCGGCCAACAAGATGATCCTGAACAATATCACCCGGGTCGGACCTGCTACCCAGCAGTCGTTGAAGCTGGGTCTGGTGGGCAAGGATCTCGACGACGAGATCCGCCGCCGCGCCGCGTTTGGCGTGGACTTGTCGATCAGCCTGGAACCGCTGCCCGAAGCGCATAACCGTTTGACCTTGAGCAAGACGCGCAAGGACCCGCTGGGCCTGGCCTGTCCCGACATTTACTATGACGTGGGCGACTACGTGCGCGATGGCGCGAAGGCGGCGCATGCGCAGCTCGAGCACATCGGCAAGCTGTTCGGCGCCGTGGAATTCCATATCACCGACAGCCTGAACGCGAATAACCACATCATGGGCGGCGTCATCATGGGTTCGAATCGCGCCGATTCCGTGGTCGACGGCAATTGCCGTGCGCACGACCATGCCAACCTGTGGCTGCCCGGCGGCGGCGCCATGCCGTCGGCCAGCGTCGTCAACACCACCCTCAGCATGGCTGCGCTCGGCTTGCGCGCGGCCGACGACATCGCCCGTACCCTGGCAAGGGAGGCCGCATGATGCGCCGTTTATTGCTGAGCCTGACCTTGGCGGCCGGCTTGCCGCTGGCCGTGCACGCTACGCCGCCGGCACCGCCCGTCACGCTGACGCCGGACCGTCCGGCCGCGCCCGTGGCCGCCAAGCCCGATGCGCGCCTGGAGCGGGGCCGCTACCTGGCCATCGCGGCCGACTGCATGGCATGCCATACGGCAGCGGGCGGCAAGCCGTATGCGGGTGGCTATGCCATCGATTCGCCGCTGGGCACGATTTACGCGACGAATATCACGCCGTCGAAACAAGGCGGCATCGGCCACTACACGGAAGCCGACTTTGCGCGCGCCCTGCGCGAAGGCGTGCGCGCCGACGGCAGCCACCTGTATCCCGCCATGCCCTACACCAGCTATGCGCAGCTGACGGACGCGGACGTGGGCGACCTGTATTACTACTTCATGCAGGCGGTTAAACCCGTCGACGCACCGGCGCGCCAGACGGCCTTGCCATTCCCGTTCAATGTGCGCCTGTCGATGCTGGGCTGGAACACCTTGTTCCTCGACAATAAGCGCTTCGTGCCAGATGCCGCGAAGAGCGCGCAGATCAACCGCGGTGCCTACCTGGCCGAAGGCCTGGCGCACTGCAGCGCCTGCCACACGCCGCGCAACGCGCTGATGGCGGAAATCGGCAGCCAGACCCTGGCGGGTGCCTCGCTCGGTTCCTGGCATGCGCCGAACATCACGTCCGACAAGGTCAGCGGCATCGGCGCGTGGACGGACGCGGAAATCACGGCCTACCTGAAGACGGGCCACGTGGAAGGCAAGGGGCAGGCGGCGGGCGGCATGGCCGAAGCCATCCAGAACAGCCTGCAATTTTTGCGCGACGACGACGTGGCCGCCATCGTCGCCTGGCTGCGCACGGTACCGCCCGTGCGTGCGCCGGGCCAGACGAAGGCTGCCTTCAGCCATGGCAGCGCCGCCAGCGAAGAAGCTGCGCTGCGCGGCATGGCCGGCGCCACCGAGCGCCATTCGCTCAATAGCGGCGCCGTGCTGTTTTCCGGCTATTGCGCCAGCTGCCATTCGGCCAGCGGCGCCGGCAGCACGGGCCAGGCCTATCCTGCCCTGTTCCACAACACGGCGACGGGCGGCAGCACGCCGGCCAACCTGGTCTCGGCCATCCTGTTTGGCGTCGAGCGCAAAATCGAAGGGGAAGAGCACGAGGCGTTCATGCCCCGTTTCGACCAGCGTTCCTACGTGCAGCCATTGACGGACGAACAGGTCGCCTCGATCGCCAACTACGTGCTGAAACAGTATGGCAACCCGGACGTGTCCGTCACGCCCGCCTACGTGGCACAGGCGCGCAGCGGCGGCGAGAAGCCCGTGCTGGCGCGCGCACAACCGTTCATGCTGCCGGGCGGCATCGTGGGCATCTTGCTGCTGATCGCGCTGTTCGTGTGGCTGCGCAGGCGCCGCCAGCGCAAGGGACAAGAGTAGAAGCGACGCCGCAGCGGCGGCGAATATGAACGTCGGGCGCAACTTGCAGTAAAATGTAGGCTGAAAAATGGTTACGAGCAATCGTAGCCATTTTTTATTCTGGCACTATCCTGGCGAGTGTGTTCGCCTTATTTGAAAATTGACAATGTCCCATTCCCTGCATCACCAATTTTTACGTTTCGCCGCCGTCGGCGCTTCCGGCACGGCCGTGCAGTACAGCGTGCTGTGGGGCGGCGTGGAATGGGCCGGCATCAGCGCCGCCGCCGCGTCCGGCATCGGCTACATCCTCGGTTCCGTCGTCAACTACCTCCTCAATTACTTTTTCACGTTTAAAAGCGACAAGGGGCATGGCGAGGCGGCTTCCAAGTATTTCACCTTGCTGGGCATCGGCTGGTGCATCAATACGGGCCTGATGTGGCTGCTGGTACACCAGCTGGGCTGGTATTACTGGCTGGCGCAGGTGCTGGCGACGGGCATCGGGCTGGTCTGGAATTTCGCGGGCAGCCGCTGGTGGGCCTTCAAGCCGGCCGGCGCAGCGACCAAATAAAATAGTGGCAAGAAAAAAGATGCGCATTGGCCAAGACCAGGCGCGCGGTTTTACCAAAACAAGGGGTTAATCATGCAGTTCCTGGAACGCTATTTCAAACTGAAGGACAACGGGACCAATGTGCGCACGGAGCTGCTGGCCGGCCTGACCACGTTCCTGACGATGGCCTACATCATCTTCGTCAACCCGTCCATCCTCGGCGACGCGGGCATGCCGAAAGACTCCGTTTTCGTTGCCACCTGCCTGGCCGCCGCCATCGGCACCCTGATCATGGGCCTGTACGCGAACTACCCGATCGCGCTGGCGCCGGGCATGGGCTTGAATGCGTATTTCTCGTACACGGTGGTCAAGGGCATGGGCATGAGCTGGGAAGTGGCGCTGGGCGCCGTCTTCATTTCCGGCTGCCTGTTCATCCTGGTGAGCCTGTTCAAGGTGCGCGAGATGATCATCAACAGCATCCCGCCCGCGCTGCGCACGGCCATCACGGTGGGTATCGGCCTGTTCCTGGCCATCATTTCCCTGAAAAGCGCCGGCGTGGTGGTGTCGAACCCGGCCACCATCATCGCCCTGGGCGACTTGCACCAGGCGGCACCCATCCTGGCCATCCTCGGTTTCTTCATCATCGTCGCGCTGGACCGCCTGAAAGTACCGGGCGCCATCCTGATCGGCATCCTCACCATCACGATTGCCAGCTTCTTCTTCGGCGGTAACCAGTTCAACGGCATCGTCTCGGCGCCGCCCGCCATCGAGCCGACCTTGTTCAAGCTCGACATCATGGGCGCGCTGTCGATCGGCATCGTCAACGTGGTGCTGGTATTTTTCTTGGTGGAATTGTTCGATGCGACGGGCACCCTGATGGGCGTGGCCAACCGTGCCGGCCTGTTGAAAGACGGCAAGATGGAACGCATGAACAAGGCCTTGCTGGCCGACAGTACGGCGATCGCCGCCGGCGCCTGCCTGGGCACGTCCAGCACCACGGCCTTCGTGGAAAGCGCGGCCGGCGTGCAAGCGGGTGGCCGCACGGGCTTGACGGCCGTGGCCGTCGCGCTGCTGTTCCTGGGCAGCCTGTTCTTCGCCCCGCTGGCGCACACGGTGCCGCCATACGCGACGGCGCCCGCGCTGCTGTACGTGGCATGTCTGATGCTGCGCGAACTGACCTATATCGACTGGGATGACAGCACGGAAAGCATTCCTGCCGCCATCACGGCCCTGATGATGCCATTTACGTATTCCGTGGCCAGCGGCGTCGCGTTCGGCTTCATCACCTATGCGGTATTGAAACTGTTGACGGGCAAGGGCAAGCAAGTGTCCGTGGTGGCTTACATCATCGCCGCCATCTTCCTGTTCAAGTTTATCTACCTGGGCGAATAGCCCGCTTGCCGGCAAGCCGTTGCCGTCGCTTGTGACAAGGCCGCCCGGGCATCCGCAGGGGCGGCTTTTTTTTTGATGGCGCGGCTGAGAACCTATCCCGGTAGATGCATACATCCGCTGCCGGCGCCCCTCGGAAGCGGGGACTGCGTTGTTCGTCGTTGCGTGGCTCGCCACGCGTCCTCCTCACGCCTTGTCCGCGCTTCTGATCCGCTGCCAGCAGAAGACGCTCCCTACCGGGATAGGCTCTTACATCAGCAGCGCGGCCACCAGGTCTTTCCTGGCATCGCCGGCGCTGCCGTCGAAGCGCAAGGCCGCTTCCACATGCGTCAGGTGCTCGACCATCAGGCGCGCCGCCAGGTCTGCGTCGCCGTTGCGCGCCGCCTCGAGAAAGCGGCCGTGTTCGTCGTACGAGCAGGCGGCAGCGTGGCCGGACTGGTACAGCATGGTGATGAGCGAACTGCGGCCCACCAGTTCGCGCACGATGTCGCGCAGGACGGCGTTGCCGGCGATATCGGCCAGCAAGACGTGGAAGTCGCCCAGCAGTTGCGAGCGCAGCGGCGTGGCCTGGGTTAGCGCCAGGCGCTCCGCTTTCAGGTGCCGCTCCAGCATCCTGTAGTCGGCAGCTTTGGCCCGCGTGACGAATTCGCGCGCCAGGGCCGCTTCGATGATGCGCCGCGCGGCAAAGATGTCGCGCGCTTCCGCTTCGGTCGGCTGGCTGACGAAGGCGCCCTTGTCGGGCACCATGCGGATCAATTTATCTTTTGAAAGAATGAGCAGGGCGGCGCGGATCTTGGTGCGGCTGACGCCATACAGCCGGCACAGCGCCTCTTCGCGCAGCCGCGTGCCGGGTGGCAATTGGCGCGCCACGATGGCGGCCGCCATATGCTCGGCAATTTCCGCCGAGCTGTCGCCGCTGCCGGGTTGGTCCACCAGGGATGCGCTTGATTCTGTCATGTCGGGTGAGAGCAGTAAGCCAGGGGCAAGGCGAACCTTGCAAGCGCATGTCCGCGCGGCGGCGTGGTTGACGCCCCGCTGCCGGCATGCCGTTGTGCGCCTTCCATGTCGGCAAGGCCTGGCTATTCTACTATCTTGCGTGACGCCGCGCAGACGAGCCCAGCCACCTGGCGGGGCTTGCTCCCCGGCGGCCTGTTTTGCTGGCCATGCAGCAACCATGTAGCAACGACTGGACATGAGAAATTTTGACGTATATAATTCGGCCTCCTTTCCCTGATAGCTCAGTTGGTAGAGCGACGGACTGTTAATCCGCAGGTCCCTGGTTCGAGTCCAGGTCGGGGAGCCAGAACAAGCAGCAGCAAAGGGCCACGTGGCAACACGTGGCCCTTTTGTCATGCGCGCACGGTTTTCCGTTCGCACTTGCCATCGCTTCAGTGTCCTAGCGACGTGCGCGATGCCGGCCCGCTGGTGGCAGAGGCACGCTCAGTGTTTCCCCGTATCAGGGATCGACAAACACGTCGAAACGGACCTTGAGCGGGCTGCCCCACGAGATATCCACCCAGGCCCGGAAGCCGCCGTTATAGGGTGCGATGTTGTACACGGCCATGCGGGCGGCGCCGATGAAACGGTCCTGGGGCGTCGCGGCATACTCGCTGATGTTGAGCAGCACGCGCGAATTGGCCTTCACGTTGGCGTTGGTGAAGTTGACCGAAGGATGAACGCCATTGGCGGTCCAGGTGTAATAGGTGGTGAAGGCGGCGGCGCTCAGGTTGAGATCCTGTGCTGCCGCGCCTTTTGCACTCTTGCCTTCCTGCTCCGTCGGCGCATCGGTTTCTTCCAGTGCCAGGTTGCTGCCGGTGCGATGTTCTACTTTCATTTCCATGATGTACTCCTGATCGATAGTTTGGACGCCGCGCCTGTCGTCGTGCGGCAAGACGCCCTATCTGTTGCCGTGACGGCCAGTGTCACGTCCTGGCTGATAAGGTAGCCGCCTGCTCCATGCTGTGGGAGTAAGCCATTCTAGGCAAACGCACGGGCAAAAAGTGCGCGGCACCACTGGAAAAACAGCGTTCACTTGTGCTGGCGCAAACACCTTGCAGGCAAGCGGCAAGATCTTTTCCAGCAAGCTATTTTTACGGGGGCGCCGCGCATGCCGCACAGGACAATGGCACAATAGGTCCAGCCGACCTGTCGATGCGGAACCCGTTGCGAGCCTAGCCCATGCCGATACTGAACCTGAGTGCCGAAACCGATATCTATTACGAATTGATCGAAGGCGACCCCGCCAAGCCCTGCCTGGTATTCCTGCACGAGGGACTCGGTTGTTGCGCGATGTGGAAAGATTTTCCCGCGCAGCTATGCCAGGCGACGGGGTGCCGCGGCTTGCTGTACGACCGCCATGGCTATGGGCAATCGTCGCCGCTGGCGGCGCGCCGCCAGCTCCATTATCTGCACGATTACGCGCTGTGCGAACTGCCGCAAGTGCTCGCGGCACTGCTGCCGGGACAGGACCATTTTCTCGTCGGCCACTCCGATGGCGGCAGCATCGCCCTGATTTATGCGGCGCAGCAACCACCGCGCTTGCGCGGCATCATCACCGAAGCGGCGCACGTGTTTGTCGAAGGCATCACGCTCGATGGCATCCGCGTGGCGGACGCGGCGTTTGGCGCGGGCAAGCTGCGCGCGCTGGCGAAATACCATGGCGACAAGACGGAAAGCATCTTCAAGGCCTGGTCCGATACATGGCTCAGCTATGGATTCCAGTTCTGGAACATCGAGTATCTGCTGCCTTCCGTCGAATGCCCGGCGCTGGTAGTGCAGGGCAGCGAGGACCAGTACGGCAGCGCGGCCCAGGTCGACACGATCGTGGCGCAGGCGCTCAACGCCATGCCCGCCATGGTCGAGCAGTGCGGCCATACGCCGCACCAGGAGCAGCCGCAGGCATTGCTGGCCCTGATGGAAGGCTTTCTGCAAGGCCGCATGGATGCGGCCGCTCACCCGAGAAATACATGATAGACCACCTCGATCACCTCGTATTGACCACCCGCGACAAGCCGGCCTGCATCGATTTCTATACGCGCGTGCTGGGCATGCAGCTGGAAACGTTTGGCGCCGGCCGCCACGCCTTCAAGTTTGGCGCGCAAAAGATCAATCTGCATGAGGCCGGCAAGGAATTCCTGCCCAAGGCGGACTTGCCCACGCCCGGGTCGCTGGACCTGTGCTTCATCGCCGCCGTGCCGCTCGACGCGTTCATCGCCCACCTGGCGGCGCTGGGCATTGCCATCGAGGAAGGACCGGTGGCCCGCACGGGGGCCAATTGGCCCATCCGTTCCGTGTATCTGCGCGACCCGGACCGCAATCTGATCGAAGTGTCCGAGCGCGCCTGAGGTTCGCCAACCGCCGGCAACAGCCGTCAATGGCAGGCGGGATCGCTGTCCCAGCGGCCCGAGCAGATGCGCGAGCGGCACAGCATGCCTTCGATCAGGCCTAGCTGCTGGCAGCGCTGCAACAGTTCCGCCGTTTCCTCTTCCCGTTGGCGCAGCACCACGTCGCGCACGGGCGCCGCCCTGTCTTCTTGCCGGTGCGCATGGGCCACCATCGCCGTCAGCAAGGCGACGTCGCTGTCGCCGGGCGCGGTCACCGGCCTCGGCCCCTGTGGTCGGGCCGCCGCCTGGCGCACGGGCAGCGGCGCCTTGCGCGGCGCGCCCGCGCTTGCTGTCGTGGCGGATGCGGCAGGCAAGGGCGGCCCCGCCGTATTGACGATGGTAGCCGCTTGCGTCGCATGCGGCGGCAGCGCTGGCGCGGGCGGTGCGGGCGGCGCCGTGGTCATGGTCATGGCCTCGGCCATGGCGGGTGCCGGAGCCAGGGGCTGCACCTCCGTGTCATACGCGAGCATGGCCGTCATCAGCGCCGCCAGGCACAGCGCGCCAGCGGCCCCGTGCCGCCAGCCGGGGCGCCAGCGCAGGGCGTGCCTGGCCACGGGCGCGGCGATGCCGTGTTCGAGCTGCGACAGGATGCCCTGGCCTTCGATGCGCGCGCCAGCCTTGCCCAGCAGGTCAGGGCCGCGCGCCTGGCCATCCCCGGTTTTCAATAAAGACAAAATATCACCTCCGCAGTGGATCAAACTCGACTGACCTTGATGTAAACCGCGCTCATGCGGGCCGCGGACGCCTACGATCTAGCGATACCGCCGAGCAATTAGTTGCGCGGCCCCGCCGATTCCCGTCACGGAGCGCCCCATGTTCGTCGCCCTGGTCCTGATGTATTTCCTGCTCGCCTGTTTTGCCTGCTGGCTGCTGCTGTTTCCCGCCGGCCGCGCCAGCGTGCTGCACACGCTCGTCAACCTGGGCTGGCGCATGCAGCGGCGCGCGCAGCACCTGAAGGGCGGCAGCGGCGCGCAGTGGCAGCGCGTCCAGCGGCATACGGGCTCGGGCATGGCGCGCGCCTGGCAGCTGCTGTGGCGGCATCGCTGGCTGAGCCTGGCAGGCAGCGTGCTGGTCATCGTGCCGCCGCTGCTGGCCTGGCTGTCCAGCGACCGCATCGTCTTGCGCGGCTATGCCGACCAGCAACACGCGATCAATGACCAGGTCAGCGACTTGCTGAAAGGCGAGCAGCTGGTGCCGCCGCCGGCCTTGCCGCCGCTGCTGTTTTCCACGGCGGAAGTAACGCAATTGCGGCCGCTGCTGGGCGGTGCCAGCCGCAACTGGCAATTGCTCGACCACGATTTCGCGCAGCGCCTGCTGCTGGTGTTCAAGATCATGAAAGACGTGCATGGTTACGACATGGTCTTGCTGGAAGGCTATCGCAGCCCCGCGCGCCAGGACCAGTTGGCGGCGGCCGGCCCGAACGTGACGAACGCGAGGGCGTTTCAAAGCTATCACCAGTATGGCCTGGCGGCCGATTGCGCATTCATGCATGAAGGAAAGCTCATCATTTCTGAAAAAAATGCCTGGGCCATGCGCGGCTACCGTTTATATGGCGTGACGGCCGAATCGGTGGGCCTGCGCTGGGGCGGGCGCTGGGCCATGATGGATTTTGGCCACACGGAATTGCCGCAACCGCGCGTGCTGGGCAAGTAAGCCGCGCCAGCCATTCTAGCGCCGCGTCCCGGCCTGTTTTTCACACCTGCAAGCTTGCTTGCGCAGCGTCAATGGCACAGCGGCGCCTGCCGCGCGCTGGCGCCTGGTACTTGTCATATGTCAACAAAGGCGCGCCGCATTGCTGTCAGCATGGGCCGATGCCGCCTCGCTGCGCGGCGGCATGCCTCCTGCTTTGCGACCTCACCCTGGGCTCACCATGCTGCGACGACTCTGGCATTTCCTCACCGACAGCCGCAATCTGACCATCCTCGGCTTCGTGGCGCTGGCCGTGTTCCTGTACCTGGGCGCCGAGGTGCTGGAAGTGGCGCTGGTCTGGGCCCTGGCCTTGCTGCTGCTGGCCTTGGTGGCGTGGCTGGGCCTGTGGCTGTGGCGCCGGCGCCGCGCGCGGCGCGATGCGCAGGCGCTGGGGCAGGCCATCCTCAACGAGGCCGAGATCGCCGCCGCGCAAGCGGCCTCGGCGTCCACGGCCGGCAGCACGCAGCGGGGTGAACTCGGCGCCGTGCGCACGGGCATGCTGGCTGCCATCGAGACCATCAAGACGTCCAAGCTGGGCCTCAAATCGGGCGCCGCCGCCCTGTACGAATTGCCGTGGTACATGATCATCGGCAATCCGGCCGCCGGCAAGAGCAGCGCCATCCTGCATTCGGGCCTGCAATTTCCCTTCGCCGACGGCAAGATCGTGCAAGGCGTGGGCGGCACGCGCAACTGCGACTGGTTTTTCACCACGGATGGCATCGTGCTCGACACGGCGGGGCGCTACTCCGTCGTCGACGAGCACCGCGGCGAGTGGTTCGGCTTTCTCGACCTGCTGAAAAAATACCGGCGCAAGGCGCCCATCAACGGCATCCTCATCGCCGTCAGCATCGCCGAATTGAAAGGCGACCCCGACGTCGGCATGCAACTGGCGCGCAGCCTGCGCAAGCGGGTGCAGGACGTCATCGAACGCCTGGAAGTGTTCGCGCCCCTGTACATCGTGTTTACCAAGGCGGACCTGATCGCCGGCTTCACGGAGTTTTTCGCGGATGCCGAGCGCAGCGAGCGCGAGCGCGTATGGGGCGCCACCATGCCCTACCAGCGCAAACTGCCCACGGCCGACTTGCTGGCCTTCTTCGACCAGGCTTTCGATGAATTGCACGATGGCTTGACGGAGCTGAGCCTGGCCAACATGGCGCACCGGCAACGCAAGACGATGGCGCCCGGCGTCTTCACCTTTCCGCTCGAATTCGCCGCCAGCAAGCCGGCCCTGCGCGCCTTCATCGCCACCCTGTTCGAGGAAAATCCGTTCCAGTTCCAGCCCGTGTTCCGCGGCTTTTACTTCACCAGCGCGCTGCAGGAAGGCGAGCCCGTCAGTGCCTCCTCGCAGCAGGTGGCGCGCCGCTTCGACCTGGCCTTCGCGCCGGCCCCGTCCGCCGCGCCTGCGGGCGCGCGCCAGCATGGCTATTTCCTGCTGGAGCTGTTCCGCAAGGTGATTTTTGCCGACAAGCACCTGGTAGCCAACTATGCCAACCGCGCCAAGCTGCGTTTCAAGTATGCCGTGTTCTTCGCCGCCACGGTGTCGCTGGGTGCCTGCCTGGGCGGCTGGAGCTGGTCCTACCTGGGCAACCGGCAACTGGTGGCCAACGTCGAGGCCGATTTGAACAAGGTGGTGAAGCTGCAGGAGCGGCGCCTGGACTTGCAGTCGCGCCTGGAAGCGCTCGAGATCTTGCAGGACCGCATCGAACAGCTGGAAGCGTACCGCACGCAAAGGCCGTGGTCCTTGCGCCTGGGCCTGTACCAGGGCGAATTGCTCGAACGCAAGCTGCGCGAGGAATACTTTGCCGGCGCGCGTCAGGTCATGCTCGGCCCCGTGGCGGGCGCGCTGGAAGCCCTGCTGTTCGAGATGAACGCCAGCGCGGATCAGCTGCAGCCCACGGCACGCACGCCGCAGACGCCGGCCGCCGCGCCAGCAGCGCCCGCGGCACCGCGCAGCGTGCAGTACCAGGCGGCCAGCGCGACGAATGTGGAAGACGCCTACAACGCGCTGAAAACCTATCTGATGCTGGCCGATAAGTCGCATGCGGAGAGCAGCCACCTGAACGATCAGATGACGCGCTTCTGGCGCGCCTGGCTGGAGGGCAACCGGGGCGCCATGCCGCGCGAGCAGATGATACGCAGCGCGGAACGGCTGCTGACGTTTTACCTGGCACAGATTGGCGATCCGTCCTGGCCGCGCATCGAACAGAAGCTGGCGCTGGTCGACCAGGCGCGCGAAAACCTGCGCCGCGTGGTGCGCGGCATGCCGGCGCGCGAGCGCGTGTATGCCGACGTCAAGGCGCGCGCCTCGACGCGTTTTCCCGGCATGACGGTGGCGCGCATAGTCGGCGAACAGGATCAGGCGCTGTTGGCCGGCAGCTACTCCGTCTCCGGCGCCTTTACGCGCGCGGCCTGGGAAAAGTTCGTCGGGGGCGCATTCCGCGACGCCGCCAACCGCGAGCTGCAAAGCGCCGACTGGGTGCTGAAAAGCGCCTCCACCGACGACCTGACCCTGGAAGGCAGTCCGGAACAGATCGAGAAAAACCTGGTGGCCATGTACAAGGCCGACTATGCGCGCGAGTGGCAGAAATTCGTGCAGGGCGTGGCCGTCGCCGACCTGAAAGGTTTTGATGGCGCCGTGCAGGCGATGAACCGCCTGGGCGACCCGCAGTCGTCGCCGATCGCCAGGCTGCTGACGACCATTTACGCGGAAACGTCGTGGGACAATCCGGCGCTGCAGAATGCCCAATTGCGCCAGGCCGAGCGGGGCATCGTCGCCTGGTTCAAGGAGACCGTGCTGCGCCGCGCGCCGTCGCAGCTGACATCGAATCCCGGCATGAATGCGCAGCTCGACCCGGCCCGCCTGGACAAGCCCATGGGGCCTGTCGGGCGCGAATTTGCCGGCGTGGGCAAGCTGGTGGCGGCCAGGGACGACAATGCGTCCCTGATGCGCGCCTACCTGGAGGCGCTGTCGAAACTGCGCAGCCGCCTGAACCAGCTGAAGAACCAGGGCGACGCGGGGCCGGGCGCGCGCCAGTTCATGCAGCAGACGCTGGAGGGCAGCGGTTCCGAGCTGGCCGACGCCCTGAAACTGGTCGACGAGCAGCTGCTCACGGGGATGAGCGAGGCGCAAAAGCAGGCGATCCGCCCCATCCTCGTGCGCCCGCTGATGCAGACCTTTGCCGTCATCGTCGCGCCGGCCGAACTCGATATCAACAAGACCTGGGCGGCGCAGGTGTATGAACCGTTCCAGAAATCGCTGGCGAACAAATATCCGTTTGCGCCCGCGGCGCGCATCGAGGCGAGCAACCTGGAGATCGGCCAGTTCTTCGGCCCGGAAGGCCTGGTGGCGAAATTCGTCACGACGTCCATGGGCCCGCTGGTGGTGCGGCGCGGCGACGTGCTGGCGCCGCGCACCTGGGCCGACATGGGCATCAGCCTGTCGCCGCAGGTGGTGGCGCGCTTTCCCGGCTGGATCGCGCCGCTGGGCGCGGGCGGCGTGGCTGCCACCTCGACGGCGGCGCAAACCGTCTTCCAGATCCAGCCGTCGCCCGCGCCGGGTACGCTGGAATACACGGTGGAGATCGACGGCCAGCAGCTACGTTACCGCAACACGCCGGCGCAGTGGACGAACATGGTCCATCCGGGCCCGCAGGGCGCGGCGGGCCAGCAAGGCGCGCGCATCACGGCCGTCACCTTCGACGGGCGCACGGTGGAACTGTTCAACGAACCGGGCCAGTTCGGCTTGAAGCGCATGATCGATGCGGCGGCCAAGAAGCGCAGGGACGGCGGCGTGTTCGAGCTGCGCTGGACGCGCGGCGAAGTGGCCGTGGCGGTCGACCTGAAAATCACCAGCAGCGCCGAGACGGCGGGCGCCGGCGCGGGCGGGGCTGCGGCGCTGCAGGAGCAGGGCTTTCGCGGCATGCAGCTGCCCGAGACCATCGTCGGCGCGCCCGGTGCTCCTGCCGCGCCTCCCGCGCCGGCCATCGCCGCCGCAGCCATGCCCGGGGTGGCGCCATGATGCGCGCGGCGCAGCAGGTGCGCCTCGGCTACTTCGGCAAGATTCCCGCGCGGGGCGATTTCATCAAGGCTTGCGACAATCACGCGCTGGTGCAGCTGCTCGACGACTGGCTGGCGCAGGTCATGACGGCCCTGACGGTGGAGCCGCGCTGGAAGCTCAATTACGACGCCTTGCCGCCGCTGTGCTTCGCCTTTGTCGGCACGCGCAGCCGGCGCGCCATCGCCGGGCGCCTGGAAGCGAGCAACGACCAGTCGCTGCGGCGCTTCCCCTTCATGGCCATGGGCGCGCTGGAAGTCGATGACGCCGAGCTCTTTGTCGCTTGCAGCCCGCTGGCGCTGGCGCCGCTGTGGCAGCGGGTGGAGCAGCTGTCGCGAGGCATCGTGGCCAGCGCCGAACCGGGACCGGCGCTGCTGGCGCTGGCCGGCAACGTGGTGGAAGTCGAACCGGCCGCAGCGTGCCACGCGGCGCGGCTGTCCGCCTTCCTGCAGGCGCAGACGGTGCATGGCTTGCAGACCATGCTGGCTTCGCCCGCGTTTCCCGTGACGGTGCGCGAACTGCTGCTGGGCCTGGGGATGCTGCTGCAGCCGGTGCGCCAGAGCGGCTTGCCGCGCCTGGAAAAAAGCCTGGTGCTGCCGCTGCCGCAAGACGCGCAGCTGCGCGAACTGGTGGCCAGCTTCTGGCTGCACCTGATCGCGCCCTTCCTGCGCCAGGCCGATTTCGAACTGGCGCTGTTCTTTTCCCACCTCGACGAGGCGCCCGTGCTGGTGATCGGTTTTTGCGGCGCCGACCCGCATGGCTTGCGCGCGCTGATCGATCCGCAGGCCGGCTGCGAACGGCTGATCGTGTTCGACCAGCTCGACTGGGTCGAGGAGCAACTGGGACGCGATGCCGCCCTGCGCCAGTTTTCCGCCTGCCTGCAGCAGGACCAGCTGTCGCTGCGCTCGGCCTGCGCCATGTTTGCCGATACCTTTGTCTGAAGGAGTGCGATGAAAACGCTTGCCACTTTCCTGCTGCTTGCCGCCGCCGCGCCCTGCCACGCCCAGGCGCAGGCGCCCCAGACGCCGCTGCCGGGGCAGATCCTCGTCACGGGGACTTTGGCCGACGAGGCGGGCAAGGCGGCCGTGTTGGCGCGCCTGCGCGAACTGTATGGCGCCGAGCGCGTGGTCGACCAGATCGCCATCGGCAAGGTGGCCGTGCCGGCCAACTGGAACGCCTACGTGCACAAGCTGATTGCGCCGAACCTGAAGCTCATTTCACGGGGGCAGATCAGCATCGACGGCAACAACGTCAGCGTGCGCGGCGAAGTGGCGAACGAGGCGCAGCGCCAGCAGATCGCCAGCGACATCGCCACCAGCCTCAATCCCACGTATGTCGTCAACAATGGCTTGCGGGTCAAGGCGGCGGAGGCCGAGCAGGGCTTGCTCGATGCGGCGCTGGATAAACGCATCATCGAATTCGACAGCGGCAAGGCGTCCATCACGCCGGCTGGCCTGGCCATCCTCGACGAGATGGCGGCCGCCATGCTCAGGCTGCGCGGCCGCAAGGTGGAGGTGATCGGCCATACGGACGACACGGGCCTGCGCGCCAGCAATGTGGCCTTGAGCCAGGCGCGCGCCGAAGCCGTGCGTGCCTACCTGGCCAGCAAGGGCATCGTGGCCGATTCGCTGCTGGTGTCGGGCCAGGGACCGGACCGTCCCGTGGCCAGCAACGCCACGGCCGATGGCCGGGCGAGGAACCGGCGCATCGAGTTCAGGATCGCGCAGTAGTCAGCTGCGCTTCACGGCAGCGTGATGGTCAGGTTGGCTGGCCGTGGCGCCAGCTTGACCAGGTCCGCATACGCGGCCAGGGTCGTTTGCGTGCCGCGCGTCAGATGCATTTTCAGGCCCAGGTAGGCGCAGATGGCCAGCAGGGCGAAAAAGCTCGACAGCGCCCACAGCGGCACGTCGCTGCCGCGCTTGTTGACCACCTGGTCGGGGCGTTCCGCGCGCGGCGCAAAGCCGCGGCTCTTGCCCTTGATGTGGGTGATCTCGTCGCCCAGGCGCGCCGTCAGGTAGCTGAGTTTTTCGCCGCCGTCGATCGCATACTTGCCCTGAAATCCCAGCAATAAACACAAGTGGAAGACCTGCAGCGCCTGCACGCGCATGGCGCCCTTGCCGCGCAAGGCGTCGAGACGGTCGAAAAAGTGTTCGCCGGCCAGCTGGTCGCCGAAGATCAGCAACTGCAGCGGACGCCGCTCCCACTGCTTGCGCAGGGCGAAAGGCGAGGCCAGAATGATTTCATCGACGGCCGCGCAGAACGCATACTTGGCCGCCTCGATATCGTCGCCATCGGCGCGGATCTTTTTCGCTTCGCGTTCGAAGTCGTCGAGGAAGGCCGTGATGCGGTCCATGAAGCTTTGCTCGTCGCCGGGCGCCGAACCGTGCTTCAGCATGAACAGCATGTAAAAGCCTTCGTGCATCAGGTCCAGCAGGGCGCTGCCGGCATGCCGGCTGCCGCCTGCGGGAGCGGAGCCGCGTGGTCCCAGCAGGGAGGGCGCCGCGCGCCGTTCGATGAGCTGGCTCATGCCGTCACCGCGATCAGTTCCAGCTGCAGGTCGCGTATGCCGGCCGGCACGTACACGGAAATCGACTGCGCCTTGAGCATCTGTTCATACAGCACGCCACGGTTTTCAATCGCAAAATAATAGGTGTCGGGGCGCACGGGAATGGCGGCCGGCACTTGCGGCGCATGCGACAGTTTCAGGCCGGGCATGGCCGTGAGCACGCACTTTTCCACGTCGTCGGGCGCGCCCACTTTCACGCGCAGCGGCACCACGTCCACCAGTTCGATGGCGGGCATGGCGGCGCGGATCGCCAGGTACAAGGTGGTGTGCTGGTCGATCTTGCCCGAATCGAGCTTGCCCAGGTAGTACGACGGCTGGTCCTCGAGCAGGGCGATGGAAAAATACTTCGACGAGATGACGGTGTCGAGCAGTTCGCGGATGATCGCGTCGATGGCGTCGAAGCAGGCGCCCGGTTGCGCGTGGTCGTAGGCGGGCAGGCTGGCCAGGGTGTAATGCTTGGAGTAGCTGAGCAGGCCGCCCGCCAGTCCCAGCAGCGCTTCGTACAGGCGCTCCGGATGCAGGGCCGGATGGCGCACATAGTGCATCAGCGCGGCGGCGGCCGTGCTGACCGTGTGCAGCAGCCAGAACGAGGACACGTCGCCGGAGCGGAACTCGATCACGTTGCGGCTCGGTTCGCGGTGGTGGCCGTGCAGCGCGCTCACCTTGGCCTGCAGCGCGTCGAGCAGGTGTTCCAGCATGCCCTGCAAGCGCGGCGCGCTGGCGATCGCCAGGCTGGGCGCCATGAACGAAGGCACGGGTTCGAAGCCGCCCGACACCGTGCGCCGCAGGGCGATCAGCGGCAGGCAATCGTAGGAGCCGCGCGCCTCGCTGTCGGGAATCAGCCGCACGGTCTTCTTCAGGTACGCCACGTCGGCCACGGCGGACTCCGTAAACAGGTCGGGCGTGGCGCGCATGGCGTGCGCAAAACGCGTGGCCGCCGGCATGCCTGCCGTGGATGCCTGCGCCGTGTAATTCATGCCTTCGCGGTTGAGGATGGGCAGCGCCGCGTAATACGTCACTTCCTGCACCGCCGGCGGCAGCGCTTCCAGGTCCACCGGCGGGGGCAGGGTATCGCTGCCGGGCGCGCCGTCGCCCAGCGCCTCGAACACTTCGCCGTCGCGGAAGATCGCCGACAGGGCATGCAGGCGCAGGGTGCCCGTCTTCAGCGCCGCCAGGTCCCACGCCATGTGCGCCACGCCCCACAGGTAGGGATGCAGCGCGCTGGCCGTGTGATGCAGGCGCGCTTCGTGATATTGATCCTGGCGCTGGAAATGCTGCGGCCGCAGGAACAGGCCCTCTCCCCACAAGATTTTCGCTGCCATGCCCATTGCGTTTCTCCTTGAATGTGTGGCGTGCCGCATTCGCCTGCTTCACTGGCAGCGCGGGACCGACAGCGCGGCTATGCCGCTGTCGATGCCGGCCACGCTCAGCGCGCAGGCGTGCAGGCCGACGGTGATGCCGCCGCGTTCCGCGTCGGCGGCGGCAAAGGTGGCGCGCCAGCGCTGTGCCGCAGGCGCGCGGAACAGGGCCACCACGCCGATGAAATACGCTTCCTTGCTGACTTTTTCCTGCACTTCGTAGCGCTGGCCCGGCACCAGCAGCACTTCCTTCACTTCCATCAGGTCGGGGCCCAGCGCGGCCTTTTCGCGCTGCGCGTCGAGGAAGCTGTCGTAGGGCGCCTGCTCGAAGGCGGCGCTTTGGCGCAGCTTGTAGATGCGCGCCACCAGCGCCAGCGGCCGGCCGCCGGCATCCGTGTTGAGGCGCTGCGCCGCATGCAGGCGGATGCTGACATTGCGCGGCGGCTGTTGCGCGTCCGGCAGTGCCGCTGGCGGCCTGGCCACGCCGGCCACTTGCAGCGCCGCGTTGGCCAGGGTGCCGATGGCGCCGCCCGCACAGCCGGCCAGCAGAAGGGCCGGCAGCAGTGGCGCGGTGGCGCGGGCCAGGCGGCGGAGCGGGGCGTCAAATGGCATCGCTGATCTTTGCAAGGTGAAGAGTGGAAATAAAAGTGTTGCAGTCATTTAAACGCATGCATGGGCGGCCCGCTTGCGTTGACGCAAAGTCCGCTTGCGATCAAGACAATTACTGCGCCAGATCAGGCTTCATGGCGCTGTACGCGGCTGTGATGTGGAACTTCTTCTTTGCTGACTAATCTCAATTTGGCAAAAAAATTGGCGATCAATAATGGTCTCCACCACGGCGCCGCCCATCTTTCCCAGCGGTAGCGTCCTCCACGTGAAGGAATGCCCCGATGAAGCCAGCCACCATGTTGCCCCGTATTGCCTGCCTCGCCAGCGCCTTGCTGCTGGCCGCCTGCGCCACGCCGGACCTGCCGGCGCCCCAAAAACCTGCCGCGCCGACCCTGGCGCAAGTGATGAGCGACGCCGATGCGGCCGCGCGCGCCGGCCAGTACGAGCGGGCCATGACCTTGCTCAAGGGCGGCGGCAGCAGCTACCCGGCCGACAAGGCGCCATGGCTGCAAATGGCGCAGATGAAGTTCGACCGTGGCCAGTACGGCGACGCCATCGGCCATGCGCTCGAAGCGCTGGAACGCGACCCGGACGACAAGGTCGCCAACAGCATCGTCGCCGTCAGCGGCCTGCGTTTGTCCGGCAAGGCGCTGGCCGATTTGTCGCGGCAAAACAATCTGAATGGCTCGCTGCGCTCGGAAGCGCAGGACCTGGCCAAGCTGCTGCGCGCGAGCATCGGCGAAGACGTGCTGCTGCCGCCGGCCAAGCGCCCGCCGGCGGCCGGCAAGCGTGCAGCCATATCCGGTTCCGGCGCGCCGGCGGCGAAGGGCGCGGCAGCGCCGGCAAGCGTGGCCGATCCGTTCAGTGGCCTGAAATAAGCGAGCATCCCCACCATCCCCTTGCAAAGGAAGCGACATGCCCAAGTCCGACAGCGTGCAGAAACGCCTGCAGAAGATACGCGCGCCGCGCGTGCAAATGACCTATGACGTCGAGATCGGCGACGCGATTGAAAACAAGGAGCTGCCCTTCGTGGTCGGCGTGCTGGGCGACTTCGGCGGCAATCCGGACGGCGAAAAAAAGCGCCTGAAGGACCGCAAGTTCGTCGCCATCGACCGCGACAACTTCGACGAGGTGCTGGCCGGCGTGGCGCCGGTGGCCCGTTTCGCCGTGCCGAACCGCCTCGGCGAGGCGGGCGGCACGTTTGCCGTCGATCTGCATTTCCGCTCGATGGACGACTTCCGTCCCGAATCGGTGGTGCGCCAGGTGGCGCCCTTGCGCAAGCTGCTCGAGGCGCGCACCAAGCTGGCCGGCAACGACAAGCTGGAAGACTTGCTGACGGAAGTGCTGAACAGCACGGACAGCCTGGCCAGTTTGAAACCGCAGTTCCCAGCGCAGGAGGATTGAAATGAGCGCCCAGGCAGAAGCCCCAGAATCCCTCGCTGTATCCGCATCCGATGCGCCAGCCGCCACCGACCTGCTCGACCAGATCGTCGAGCAAAGCCGCGTCGCCAAGTCCGGCGCCGAACATGCGCGCGCGCGCGACCTGATCTCGGAACTGGTGGCGCAGGTGCTCGATGGCACGGTGCTGATGTCCAGCAGCCTGTCGGCCACGCTGGACGGGCGCGTGGCGGAAATCGACCGCCTGATCTCCGCCCAGCTCAGTGAAATCATGCATGCGGCGCCGTTCCAGCAGCTCGAACAGAGCTGGACGGGGTTGCGCTACCTGGTCGGCAATTCCGATACGGGCACGCGCCTGCAGATCCGCATGTTCAACGCCACCAAGCGCGAGCTGGTGAAGGATTTCCAGGCCGCGCTGGAGTTCGACCAGAGCAGCATGTTCAAGAAGGTGTATGAAGAGGAATTCGGCACCTTCGGCGGCGCGCCATTCGCCGCGCTGCTGGGCGACTTCGCCATCTCGCGCCAGCCGGAAGACATGTATTTCGTCGAGCAGATGTCGCACATCGCCGCCGCCGCGCACGCGCCCTTCATCGCCTCGGCCGCGCCGGAACTGTTTGGCCTGGAAAGCTACGGCGACCTGGGCAAGCCGCGCGACCTGGCCAAGGTGTTCGACACCATCGAGTACGCGAAATGGAAGGCCTTCCGCGAATCGGAGGACGCGCGCTACGTCGGCCTGACCCTGCCCCGCTTCCTGGGGCGGCTGCCGTTCAATCCCGTCGATGGCACCACGGTCGAAGGTTTCAACTTCGTCGAGGAAGTCGATGGCAGCGACCATCACAAATACCTGTGGTGTAACGCCGCGTATGCGTTCGGCTGCAAGCTGACGAGCGCCTTTGCCGACTACGGCTGGTGCGCCGCCATCCGCGGCGTGGAGGGCGGCGGCCTGGTGGACGACCTGCCGACCCACACCTTCAAGACGGACGAAGGCGACGTGGCCCTGAAATGCCCGGCCGAAGTGGCGATCACCGACCGCCGCGAAAAGGAATTGTCGGACCTGGGCTTCATCTCGCTGGTGCACTGCAAGAACACGGCGTATGCGGCGTTTTTCGGCGCGCAGTCGGCGCAGAAAAGCCGCAAGTACAACAGCGACGCGGCCAACGCCAATGCGGTGCTGTCGTCGCAGCTGCAGTACATCTTTGCCGTCTCGCGCATCGCCCACTATATGAAGGCCATGATGCGCGACAAGATCGGCAGCTTTGCCGCCGCCTCCAACGTGGAGGATTTTCTGAACCGCTGGCTGATGCAGTACGTGCTGCTCGACGATAACGCCAGCCAGGAACAGAAGGCGCAGTTCCCCCTGCGCGAGGCCTCGGTGCAGGTGCATGAAGTGCCGGGCCGGCCCGGCGTGTACCGCGCCGTGTCGTTCCTGCGGCCGCACTTCCAGCTCGACGAATTATCCGTTTCGCTCCGACTGGTCGCGGAGTTGCCGAAGTCGACCAATTCCTGATTCACCCATCTTCCAACCAGAGGAGCACACCATGGCAATCGATGTATATCTGCAGATAGACGGCATCAAGGGCGAGTCCACCGATGACAAGCACAAGGACTGGATCGAGTGCAAATCGGTCAGCTGGAGCGTCGCGCAGCCGAAGTCCGCCACCGCATCGACGGGCGGCGGCCACACGGCCGAACGCTGCGAGCACAAGGACATCGTCATCTCCAAGCTGGCCGACCTGGCCTCGCCGGTGCTGCTGCAGACCTGCTCGGCCGGCAAGACCATCCCCAAGGCGCGCTTCGAATTCATGCGCGCCGATGGCCAGGGCGAGCGCGTCAAGTACTTTGAAATCGAAATCGAAAATGTGCTGATCGGCGCCGTGACGCCGAACGTGGAAGAGGGCGACATCCTCGGTGAACACGTCGGCTTCAAGTTCTCGAAAGTGAAGTGGAAATACACGCAGCAAAAAGTGACGGGCGGCGCCGGCGGCAATACCTCGGGCGGCTGGGATTTGGCCGCGAACCGCGTGGCTTGATCCATCCTCGCGCGGCGCGCGGCGGCCACCTTCGCCCGCGCGCCGCGCCGACTTTTCAGGAGAGCGCATGGACAGTTATGTACCTGGCCTGTTCGACCGCCTGATGGGCGACGGCGGTGCAGCGGCGGGCGGCGTGGCGGGGCGCCTGTCGCTCGATCAATTGAAGGATGCGGTGGCGCGCGACCTGGAAGAGCTGCTCAATACGCGCGTGGCCCTGCCGCCCGGCGCGCTCGACGCCTATCCGGAGTGCGCGGCATCCATCGTCAACTATGGCTTGATCGACTTCGCCGGCATGTGCTTGTCCAGCAGCGATGACCGCGCCCGCATCTGCGCCGCGCTGAAGGCTGCCATCGAACGCCACGAACCGCGCCTGCGCAATGTGCGCGCCCGCCTGGAGCGCGAAGCGGGCGCCATCAACCGGGTCGGCTTTGTGATCAGCGGCACCCTGGCCGTGCGGTCAGGCGGCGAGACGGTCAATTTCGACGCCGTGCTGCAGCCGTCGTCGCTGCGCTATTCGATCAACCGCAAGGGAGCCGCCGCATGAGCCATCATTTGAAAACCCTGATCGCCAAATTCAATGACACGGCGCGCACGGCCGCCACCCGCGCCGCCGCCATCTGCGTGGGACTGGGGCAGTACGAAGTCGATATCGAACATCTGTTTTTGGCCTTGCTGGAACAGGAGCGCAGCGATTTCGTCACCATCGCGCGGCGCAGCGAAATCAGCCTGACGGCGCTGGAGGCGGACCTGCGGCGCGAGATCGGCAGCTTCAGGACGGGCAGTGCCCGCACGCCCGTGTTTTCGCCCCACTTGCCGCTGCTGTTCGAACATGCCTGGCTGATCGCCTCGCTGGATGCGGCGCAGCCGGGACCCATCCGCAGCCGCCACCTGTTGCTGGCGCTGCTGACGGAGCCGGAGCTGTCGCAGCTCGCGTATCGCGGCTCGAAGCTGTTCGCCCGCTTCAGCGTGGAGCAATTGAAGCACCATCCGGACAGGCTGACGGCCGGCTCCGCGGAGGAAAGCGAGGCAGTGCCGCGGCTTGCCGACACGTCCGACGATCCTGTTGCTGCCCTGGCCGGCAAAACCCCGGCGCTGGACCAGTTCACCACCGACCTGACGCAGCTGGCGTGCGACGGCAAGCTCGATCCCGTGATCGGCCGCGAGACGGAGATACGCCAGGCCGTCGACATCCTGCTGCGCCGGCGCCAGAACAACCCGATCCTCACGGGCGAGGCGGGCGTCGGCAAGACGGCCGTGGTGGAAGGCCTGGCCTTGCGCATCGCTGCCGGCGACGTGCCCGAGGTGCTGCAGGGCGCGCGCATCCATGCGCTCGACATGGGCTTGCTGCAAGCCGGCGCCAGCGTGAAGGGCGAGTTTGAAAGCCGTTTGAAAAACGTCATCGACGAGGTGACGAAAAGCCCGCACCCCATCATTCTCTTCATCGACGAGGCGCACACGATGATCGGCGCCGGCGGCCAGGCGGGGCAGAACGATGCGGCCAATCTGCTGAAACCTGCGCTGGCGCGCGGCGCCCTGCGCACGATCGCCGCCACCACCTGGAGCGAGTACAAAAAATATGTTGAAAAGGATGCGGCGCTGGCGCGGCGCTTCCAGGTGGTGAAGGTGGAAGAGCCCGGCGAAGACATCGCCTGCGCCATGCTGCGCGCCATGGCGCCGCTGATGGAGCGCCATTTCGGTATCCGCGTGCGCGACGCCGCCATCGTCGAGGCGGTGCGCCTGTCGCACCGCTACATCAGCGCGCGCCAGCTGCCCGACAAGGCCATCGGCGTGCTCGATACGGCATGCGCCAAGGTGGCGCTGGGCCAGCGCGCCACGCCGGCGCAGCTGGAAAACGCGCACCGGCGCCAGGAACGCATCGGCGCGGAAATCGCCGCGCTGGCCCGCGAGGCGGCCGATGGCGAAGTGCCCGATAAAGCCGGCATCACGCGTCTGGCGCAGCTGCGGCGCGAACATGACGAGGGGCAGGCGACGGTCGCGGCGCTGGCGCAGCGCTGGGAGCGCGAAAAGGCGCTGGTGGCGCAGATCGGCGAATTGCGCGCGCAGCTGCGCGGCGAGCGGCCGGGCGAGATCGGCGCGGCGCGCCTGCTGGCGCTGAAGGAAGAACTGGCGGCCCTGCAGGGAGAAGCGCCACTGTCGCCGCTGGAAGTCGATGCGCAGGTGGTGGCCGGCATCGTCGCCGGCTGGACCGGCATCCCGCTGGGGAAAATGCTGAAGGACGACATCCGCACCGTGCTGACCCTGGATGGGGCGCTGCGCGAACGGGTGCTGGGACAGGACCATGTCATCGACGCGGTGGCGCAGCGCGTGCGCACGGCGCGCGCCAGCCTGGACGACCCGGACAAGCCGCAAGCCGTGTTCCTGTTCACGGGGCCGTCCGGCACGGGCAAGACGGAAACGGCGCTGGCGCTGGCCGACCTGCTGTATGGCGGCGAGCGCAAGCTCATCAGCATCAACATGAGCGAATACCAGGAGGCGCACAGCGTGGCCGGCCTGAAAGGCTCGCCGCCCGGCTATGTCGGCTATGGCGAAGGCGGCGTGCTGACGGAAGCCGTGCGGCGCCAGCCCTACAGCGTGGTGCTGCTCGATGAAGCGGAAAAGGCCCATCCCGACGTGCTGGAGCTGTTCTTCCAGGTGTTCGACAAGGGCGTGCTCGATGACGCGGAAGGGCGCGAAGTCGACTTTCGCAACACCATCATCATCGCCACCTCGAACCTTGGGTCGGGCGCCATGATGGCCGCCTGCCTGAACCGGGCGGCGCAGGACTTGCCCACGCCGGCCGCGCTGGAAGAACTGGTGCGTCCGCAACTGGTGGCGCACTTCAAGCCGGCCTTGCTGGGTCGCCTGAAGGTGCTGCCCTTCTATCCCCTGAACGACGCGGTGCTGGCCGAGATCATCGCGCTGAAGCTGGCGCGCATCGGCGCGCGCATCGCGCGCAACCATCAGGCGCAGTTCAGCCATGACGCGGGACTGGTCGACGCCGTGCTGGCGCGCTGCACCGAGGTCGATTCGGGCGCGCGCAATGTCGACCAGATCCTCAACGGCAGCCTGCTGCCGGCGATCGCCGAAGCGGTGCTGGCGCGCATGGCCGAAGGCGAACCGGTGGCGTCGATACGCGTCAGCGCGAATAAGCAGGGACAGTTCAAGTACACGATCCGATAATCCATCTTCCGGAGAGCGCCATGTTCAATCTGGAGCAATTGCTGCACCCCGTCAGCGCCGTCAGTCCATGCGGCGACGACATTACCTTCAGCCAGGAGCTTGACGCCATCGCGCGCGCGCGCCAGCACGATGATCCCACCCTGGACCAGGGCGAGTGGGTGACGGCGCTGAAGGAAGCCGACTGGCCTTTCGTGGCGACGCGCTGCGAACAGCTGATCGCCACGCGCAGCAAGGATCTGCGCCTGGCCGTGTGGCTGGCCGAGGCGCATGCGAAGACGCGCCACTTCCGTGGCCTGGGCGATGGCTGCGCGCTGCTGGCCGGCCTGTGCGAGCGTTATTGGGATGGCCTGTACCCGCCGGCGGAAGAGGGCGACCAGGAACAGCGCATCGGCAATGTCTTCTGGCTGCTGTCGCGCACGCCGCAGCTGCTGCGCGAGATCCCGCTGACCGAAGGCGCCGACGGCCTGTTTTCATTGCAGGACTTCGATGCGGCGCGCCAGCGCGCGGCCGCCAGCCTGGCGCAGGGCGCAGCGGATCAGGGCTGGGGCGATGCCCGCCACGATGACGGGGCGACCCTGGCGCAGATGGAGGCGGCGCGGCAAAGGAGCACGCGCGCCTTTTCCGACGGCTTGCTGGCCGATGCGCAGTACTGCATGCAGTCGCTGCTGGCGTTCGAGCGCAGCGTCGATGCGCGTTTGGGCGCCGATGGCCCGAGTTTTCGCGCCGCGCGCGAAGCGCTGGAAAACGTCATCCACTTCATCGCGCCGCTGTCGCCAGGCTCGGATCTTGCCGGCGCGCCGCCCGCTGCCGGCCAGGGCGCCGGCGCCGACGGCGGTGCAGGCGCCATCGTGCAGCGCCAGCAGGCGCTGGCCCAGCTGCGCCAGGTAGCCGATTTCTTCCGCCGCACGGAGCCGCACAGCCCCGTCGCCTACCTGGCCGAGAAGGCGGCCAGCTGGGGCGAGCTGCCGCTGCACCTGTGGCTGCGCGCCGTCGTGAAGGACTCCGCCACCCTGGCGCAGCTCGACGACATGCTGGGCACGAACAGTGCAAACGGATGATGGCGTTTGCCCCTTCCATGCTACTCTTCGGGCATGTCCAGAATGCTCATCTTGCCTGCCGCGCTATGCCTGTTCATCGCTGCCGGCGCGCGGGCCGAGCGGGTAACGCCGCTGGTGATTTATGGCGACGATGATTATCCGCCGTACTCCTACGTTGACAACGGCCAGATGAAAGGCATCTACACGGAGATCGTGCGCGAAGCGGCGCAATCGATGCCGCAGTATGCGGTGCAGCTGCGCCCCGTGCCCTGGAAACGGGGGGTGCTGATGCTGCAGACGGGCGAGGCGTTTGCCCTGTATCCGCCGTATTCGTGGCGCAGCGAGCGGCCGTACGTGCGCTATTCCGTGCCGCTGCTGATGGAGCAGCTGGTGGTGCTGTGCAACCAGGACGTGCTGGCCAAACGCACGCTGCGGCAGTGGCCCGCCGACTACGCCGGCCTGCACATCGGCGTGAACGCGGGTTTTTTGCTGGGCGATGCGAAGCAGACGGCAGCCCTGCAAGCGGCCAGCATCGTGTTCGATACGGCCAAGGGCACGCGCACGAACCTGCTCAAGCTGATGCGCGGGCGCATCGATTGCTATGTCAGCGACCGCTTGTCGGCGCAATGGGAATTGCAGCGCATCCGGCGCGAAGGTGCGCCGGGCACGCCGATGCAGGCGATACAGGAAACCGCGCAGCTGGCCAGCCAGCAGGGCCACCTGGGGTTTACGGCGCGCCGGCCTGCCGCCTACCCATATCGTGATGACTTCATCGAACAATTCAATGCCGCCATCGTGCGCATGCAGCACAATGGCGCGATCCGCCGCATCGTCGACCGCGCGCTGCAACCCTGACGTTGTTGTCCCGACGTTGCCACCCTGATTCCACCAATGGAGAAGACCATGAAAAGACTGCTGTTCCTGTGTGTGCTCGTGCTGGCCGGCTGCGTGGGCCGGCCCGAGAATGTTCATCCCGTCAACAACTTCGACACGACCCGCTATCTGGGGAAGTGGTATGAGATCGCGCGCCTGGACCACTCGTTCGAACGTGGCCTGAGCCATGTGACGGCCGACTACAGCCTGCGCCAGGATGGCGGCCTGAAAGTGCTCAACCGCGGCTACAAGGATGCGGACGCCGCCTGGAAGGATGCGGAAGGCAAGGCGTATTTCGTCGACAAGAAAGACGTGGGCTACCTGAAGGTGTCGTTTTTTGGTCCCTTCTATGGTTCCTACATCGTCTTCGACCTCGACCAGCAAAATTACAGCTATTCCATGATCAGCGGCCCCGACAAGTCTTACTTCTGGTTGTTGTCGCGCACGCCGACCATGGACCCGGCCTTGCAGCAGCGCCTGCTCGAGAAAGCCGCCGGCCTGGGTTTCGATACGTCAAAATTGATCTATGTAAAGCAAAACTGACCTTGCTTGCCTGCCGCCCGTTCGTGGCGGCATACCGCCTTCTGGCTGTTGCTTTTCTGCATGTTATTTCTTGCAATACCACTCTGATTCACTCACAATCTGCTGCAAAGTAGTGCGCTGCGGCGCGCTGCCATTCCGGTGGCGAAGTGTCCGTTGCGCCACCGCTCGTGATTGCCGCACGGCAGATGCCTGCTATATTGATACGTAGCAGTTGCTCGGTTTCGTGGCGTCTGTGCATCGTTTTTCTTCAGATAGGAATCACGCAATGAAAAACCTCAAAATCGGCGTACGTCTCGGTGGTGGTTTTGCCGCCGTCCTGCTCCTGTTGACCAGCCTGACCGTGGTGGGCATCGTGCAGATGCAAAGCGCCAGCAAGGAAACCGATGCGCTCGTCAACGTCAAGGTGCGCAACGAGCGCCTGATCGGTGAATGGACCAAGGTCATCGAGGTGAATGCGGCGCGCACGGCGGCCGCCTGGAAAGTCAGCGATCCCGAACACCAGAAGCAGTTTGAACAGGAAATGGCGGTGTCGTCGGCACGCGCCACGGAAATCCAGAACGATATCGGCAAGAGCGAGCTGAGCGCCGAAGAGCAATCGCTGTACCAGGAAGTGTTGAGCACGCGCAAGGCGTACACGGAAGTGCGCAAGAATGTGTTCAAGGCCAAGAATGCGGGCGACCTGGAACTGGGCAAGCGTTTGTATGAAGGCGACATGGCCGTCAAGCGCGACATCTATCTGGCGTCGCTGAAGAAGCTGGAATTGCTGGAAGCCAAACTGCTCGATGAAACGGCCGCGCAAATCCGTTCGCGCTACGAAAACGGCCGTTTGCTGCTGATCTCGCTGGGCGTGGTGGCCATCTTGCTGGGCATTGCCTGCGCGTACTGGATCACGCGCTCGATCACGCGTCCCATCACGCGCGCCGTCGAGGTGGCAGAAGCCGTTTCCGCTGGCGACCTGACCAGCCATATCGTCGTGGAAAGCCGCGATGAAACGGGGCAATTGATGCATGCGTTGAAAAACATGAACGATAAACTGGTCAGTATCGTGGGCCAGGTGCGTGCCGGTACGGAATCCATCAGCACGGCGTCGAGCGAAATTGCCGCCGGCAACCTGGACCTGTCGTCACGCACGGAAGAGCAGGCCAGCTCGCTGGAAGAGACGGCATCTTCCATGGAAGAGCTGACGTCCACCGTGAAGCTCAATGCGGACAATGCGCGCAGCGCCAACCAGCTGGCCATCGACGCTTCGCAGATCGCCAGCAAGGGCGGCGTGGTGGTGTCGGAAGTGGTCAGCACCATGGGTTCGATCAACGATTCCTCGCGCAAGATTGTCGACATCATCAGCGTCATCGACGCCATCGCCTTCCAGACGAATATCCTGGCCCTGAACGCGGCCGTGGAAGCGGCCAGGGCCGGCGAGCAGGGCCGTGGTTTCGCCGTCGTGGCGTCCGAGGTGCGCAACCTGGCGCAGCGTTCCAGCGCGGCAGCCAAGGAAATCAAGGGCTTGATCGACGATTCCGTGCAAAAGGTCGAGGCCGGTTCGCAACTGGTGGACAAGGCGGGCCGCACCATGGACGAGATCGTGCAAAGCATCAGCCATGTGACGCAGATCATGAACCAGATCACCGACGCCAGCGATGAACAGCGCGCCGGCATCGAACAGGTCAACCAGGCCATCGGCCAGATGGATCAGGTGACGCAGCAAAATGCAGCCCTGGTGGAAGAAGCGGCCGCGGCGGCCGAATCCATGCAGGAACAGGCGGCCAAGCTGGCCGACGTGGTGGGCTTGTTCAAGCTCGATGCAACGCAGCATTATGTTTCCGCCAGTGCTGGCCCATCTGCGACGGCGTCTGCGCCAATCAAGGCTGCCATGCCGGCTGACACGCGAGCTGCCATGCGGCCCGCCATCCAGCCTGCCAAGCACCGCGCGCCGGCGGCAACGGTAGCCGCGTCCGCGCCGGGCAAGGCGGCGCAAGCGGAAGCGGTGCGCGCACGCCCGCCGAAGACGCCGGTGGCATCCGGTGCCGACGAATGGGAAGAGTTTTAAGCGCAGAGTTCCCTTGGCATGGCGCGGACGCTACAATCGCGGCTTGAAGACAGCCGCGAACGCGCTCCGCCATGACCACCCGCCGTACCTCCAGCCCGATTTCCAGCCCTATCGCCAGCCCTGCCGCCGCCTCGTCCTTCCTGGCTGAACCCGCCAAGCGCGCGCGCTGCCCAGCCTGCCTGCGCGCCGCATCCAGCTGCATCTGCCGCTGGATCGCCCCCGTGTCCCACGCGGTGGAGGTGCTGATCCTGCAGCATCCACTGGAAGTCCACAATGCCAAGGGCAGTGCCCGCCTGCTGCACCTGAGCCTGCCCAACAGCCGCATGCTGACGGGCGAGCAGTTTGCCCCGGATACCCTGGCCGACCTGCTGGCCGACAAGCACAACGTGCTGCTGTACCCGGATACGCCCGGTGACCGTTCGCTGGGCATTGCGCCGCCGCCAGCGCTCGATCCCGCCATCTTGCTCGGTTCGGCCCAATTTTCGTCCCGCTTGCAGCTGGTGGTGCTCGATGCCACCTGGCGCAAGAGCCGCAAGATGCTGTATCTGAATCCCCTTTTGCAACAGCTGCCGCGCCTGCCCCTGCGCGATACGCCCGCCTCCCATTACCTGATCCGCAAGGCGCACGCGCCAGACCAGTTATCGACCCTGGAGGCGACGTGTTATGCCCTGATGCAGTTGGAGCAGGACGCGGAGCGCTTCGTTCCCTTGATCGCGGCATTTGACGGCTTTGTCGCGCAGCAGTTGAGTTATGTCATGCCGCATGGTGAAAAAGCGTGAAACCGCATCACGCCAGCCCTTGATCTTGCCCGCGCAGCGGCATAGTATACTGTACGTATATACAGTTGATGGGGCCGTTCATGAAAGCAATCATTCCAGAGCACGATGACAGCTTCGCCGGGCAGGCCATGTTGCCGCCGCAATCGCTGAAAGCCCGCAAGGGACGCGGTGCCGTCTCGAACCTGCAAGGGCGCTACGAGGCGCACGCGCGCGCCGGTTTCGACGATGGCTGGAGCGTAGGCGGCCTGGATGCGGCTGGGGACGAGGCGGCGCCAGGCTGGAAGACGCAGGTCAGCGAGGAACAGGCGCGCACCATCCTCACGCGCAACGCTTCGCCCGATTTGCCGTTCAATGTGTCGCTGAACCCGTACCGGGGCTGCGAACATGGCTGTATTTATTGCTTTGCCCGTCCCACGCACAGCTATCTGGGCCTGTCGCCGGGCCTGGACTTCGAAAGCCGCATCTACGCCAAGGTGAACGCCCCGGAACTCTTGCGGCGCGAACTGGCCAAGTCCTCCTATGTGACCGAACCGATCGCCGTGGGCGTCAATACCGATGCGTATCAGCCGTGCGAACGCGAACGGCAGCTGACGCGGCGCGTGCTGGAAGTGCTGCACGAATGCGACCACCCCGTGGCGCTGATCACGAAATCGTCGCTGATCGAGCGCGATATCGACATTCTGGCGCCGATGGCGGCCAGGCGCCTGGCCGCTGTGGCCGTGACTGTCACCACGCTCGACCCGGCCATCGCGCGCACGCTGGAGCCGCGCGCGGCCGCCCCGGCGCGGCGGCTGCGCACCATCCGCACCTTGACGGATGCGGGCATTCCCGTGGGCGTGAGCATCGCGCCCATCATCCCCTTCGTGACGGAACCGGAAATCGAGCAGCTGCTGGAAGCCGTGCGCGACGCGGGCGCCATCCACGCCCATTACGTGGTGCTGCGCCTGCCGTGGGAAGTGAGTCCCTTGTTCCAGCAATGGCTGGAAGCGCATTTCCCGGAACGGGCCCAGCGTGTGATGAACCGGGTACGAGAGATGCGTGGCGGCAAGGATTACGACAGCGCGTTCGGCACGCGCATGCGGGGGGAAGGCGTATGGGCCGACCTCATCCGCCAGCGCTTTGAAAAAGCCGTGCATCGGCTGGGGCTGCACGGCAAGGGCGGCCGCTTCAAGCAGCTCGATTGCACGCAGTTCCGCCGGCCGCTGGTGGTGCCGCCGCTGGGCGCGAAAGTGAAAAAGGGCAATGCGGGGCAGCTGGATTTGTTTTAAGAGCCTATCCCAGTAGGGAGCGTCTTCTGCTGGCAGCGTATCAGGAGCACGGACAAGGCGTGAGGAGGACGCGTGGCGAGCCACGCAACGACGAACAACGCAGTCCCCGCTTCAGAGGGGCGCCAGCTGGGGATGTATTCATCTATTGGGATAGGTTCTAAGTCAAACCGTCTTCAGCACTGATGCGCAGGGGGGCGCTGACGCGCTGGAATACGGGCGCGCTGGCTGGCGGCTGTCGGAATGCCGACGCGCTCGAGGAATGGCGCGCCACCGTCCTGCATACCGGAAACGGGGTCTGGCCTGAGGTGCCAGAGGGCGCTGCGGCGCCAGCGTGCCGCGCTATCCTGCGGCGTTATCCTTTGGCTGCGGCTGCGGCTGCGGCTGTGTCTGTGCCTGCATCTGTGCCAGATGTTGCTCGATGGCAAAGACATGGGGATCGCTCTTGCCCAGTTCGCGCAGGGCGCTGGCCAGGTGCAGCAGGTATTCGCTGTTCGGGCCGCTGGGGCCGTTTGAACGGGCGATCTGGCGCGCGATGTCCAGTTCCGGGGCGGCACCCAGGAAGGCGGCGTTTTCCTCGTTGGCGATGTACACCAGGCCTTCGACCTTGCTGCCATCCTCGAAAGTGATGTCGGTGGCCAGGCGCAGGTAGCCGTTTTTTTCGCGGTGGTCGAGGTGGGCGAAGACTTCGGGCGTGATCAGGTAGGCCATGCCGTCGCACACGGCGCCCGCCTGCGGCACGATGGTGGCGACCCGGCCCGGCGCCATCGGCGTGCCGCGGTGGTCGTGCGAGCCTTGCCAGAAGCGCCGCGTCCAGCCGGCGATGCTGGCCGGGCGGCGCTCGATGTAGGGGAAATCGGCCTTGTAGATCAGCGAGCCATAGCCGAACAGCCAGACTTGTGCATGGCCGTCGAATTTGTTCATGCGCTGGTTGATGGCGATGGTGGCGGCGTCGATGGCGGACAGGTCGTTCTGGTCAGTCTGGGTCATGGCGTGTTTGCAGAGGGGCGATGCGCCATTATAAGGCGCTGCCAGCGGCGTTGTCGGCGGGCAGGGCGTCGCGTGCGCTGCCGTTGCCGCCCACGTTCCATTCGTGCGTCTCGACGAACTGGAACAGGAAGGCCATGAAGCTTTCGGCCGCCGGCGACAGCGAACGTCCCGTCTTCGTGTAGACGAAAAAGCGCCGCGTCAGTTCCGGCTCGTGCAGGGCGCGCATGTGCAAATTATATAGTTTGACCATCGGTTCCGCGTACGGCAGGCAGACCGTGATGCCCAGGTTGGCGCTGACCATGGCCAGCGCCGTCGTCATGAACGTCACTTCATTGTAGGGATTGAGCGACAGTTCGCGAAACGCGCCGTGCATGTCGCGCAGCAGGCGTTCCGTGAACTGGCCCTGCAGCGAAATGAAGGGGTAGTCGCCCACGTCGGCCCAGGTGACCCTTTCCTTTTGCCGCAGCGGGTGCTGCTCGGGGAAGACCAGCACGAAGGGCATTTCGAACAGCATTTGCGCGGCGATTTCCGCCGTCGGATCGCGCTCGGGGCCGATGCCGAAATCGACTTCGCCGCTGAACACGCGCGCCGAGACATTCTCCACGGGGCAGTCGACCAGGCGCAGCTGCACGTCCGGGTGCGCCTGGCGGTAGGCGGCGATCACTTCCGGCAGCAGGGTGCACGCCATCATTTGCGGCGCGGCGATGCGCACCATGCCTGTCTTCAGGGCCTTGCGCTGGGCGATGCCGGCCATGGCGCCGTCGAGGTCTTCGATCATCTTTTCAAACAGCGGATACAGCTCGCGGCCGATTTCCGACAACTGCGTCTTGCGCGTGCTGCGCTCGACCACGCGCACGCCCAGCACGCTTTCCAGTTCCTTGATCAAGCCGCTCAAGGCCGATTGCGTCACGTGCAGGTATTCGGCGGCCAGGGTGAAACTGCCGGTCTTGGCCAGCGCCACGAAGGCGCGCATCTGTCGCAGGCTTGGACTCATAAGATAATCCGATAAATCAATGGTTAAAAATTGTTTGTATGATAGCTGTAACTGGATTCTAATGGTGAAAAGCTGAAAAACAGGCCAGCCATTGCGCCCAGCGCGCCATCCATCGGAGACAAGCACCATGAAAATCAAGCAGATCCACCACGTCGCCTACCGCTGCATCGACGCGAAGAAGACCGTCGAGTGGTACGTCAAGCATTTGAACATGAATTTCGTCCTGGCCATCGCCGAAGACCTGGTGCCGTCGACCAAGGCGCCGGACCCGTACATGCACGTCTTCCTCGACGCGGGGCAGGGCAATGTGCTGGCCTTCTTCGAGCTGCCGACGCAGCCGCCGATGGACCGCGACCGCAATACCCCGGCCTGGGTGCAGCACCTGGCGCTGGAAGTGGGCAGCATGGAAGAGCTGCTGGCCGCCAAGGAGCGCCTGGTAGCCGGCGGCATCGAGGTGCTGGGCCCCGTGAACCACGCCATCTTCCAGTCGATCTATTTCTTCGATCCGAACGGCCATCGCCTGGAGCTGGCGGCCAACGTGGGCACGCCCCAGATGATGGCCAAACTGGACGCCGTCAAATGGGAAATGCTGGAAGAATGGTCGCAGACGCGCCGCGCGCCCAAGCACGCCGCCTGGATGCACGCGCCGGCGCAAGCCTGAGCGCAGTAGCTTGAATACGGCAGACCGACACTCTCTGACATACATCGAACAAGGAAAACCATGAAACTCGCAACCCTGAAAAACGGCAGCCGCGACGGCGCCCTGATCCTCGTCAGCCGCGACCTGCGCCAGTACCAGCGCGTGGCCGCCATCGCGCCCACCCTGCAGGCAGCGCTCGACAACTGGGACGCCGTCGCGCCGAAACTGGAGCAGGCGTATGCCGACCTGAATGCGGGCCGGGCGCCGGACGCGCAGCCGTTTGACGCCGCGCTGTGCCACTCGCCGCTGCCGCGCGCCTACCAGTGGGCCGACGGTTCCGCCTACATCAACCACGTGGAACTGGTGCGCAAGGCGCGCAACGCGGAAGTGCCTGCCTCGTTCTACACGGACCCGCTGATGTACCAGGGCGGCTCCGACAGCTTCATCGGCCCGCGCGACCCCATCTTCGCCCTGTCGGAAGAGTGGGGCATCGACCTGGAAGCGGAAGTGGCGGTGATTACGGGCGACGTGGCCATGGGCGCCGGCGTGGACGACGCTGCGCAAGCGATCCGCCTGGTGATGCTGGTCAACGACGTCTCCTTGCGCAACCTGATCCCGGGCGAACTGGCCAAGGGTTTCGGCTTCTTCCAGTCGAAGGCGGCCAGCGCGTTTTCTCCCGTCGCCGTCACGCCTGACGAACTGGGCGCCGACTGGGTCGACAGCAAGTTGCATTTGCCGCTGCTGGTGGACCTCAATGACAAGCCCTTCGGCAAGCCGAATGCGGGCGAAGACATGACCTTCAACTTTGCCCAGCTGGTGGCGCATGCGGCGAAGACGCGCGAGCTGGGCGCCGGCAGCATCGTCGGTTCGGGCACCGTGTCGAACAAGCAGGGCAACCTGTTCGGCTCCAGCATCGAGAACGGCGGCGTCGGTTACTGCTGCCTGGCCGAAGTGCGCATGTATGAAACCATCGAACACGGCGCGCCAAAGACGGCGTACCTGAAGTTCGGCGACACGGTGCGCATCGAGATGCGCGACGCGGCCGGTGCCAGCATCTTCGGCAGCATCGAGCAGACCGTGGCCCTGTACGCTGGCGCCACGCGCGCCTGAGGAGGCCGCCCATGAAGCTGTACACCTACTTTCGCAGTTCGGCCGCCTACCGCGTGCGCATCGCCCTCAATTTGAAGGGCGTCGCCTACGACAGCATTCCCGTGCACCTGCTGCAAGACGGCGGCCAGCAACTGCTGCCAGCCTACCGCGCCGTCAGCCCGTCGGCCCTGGTGCCGGCGCTCGATGACGACGGTGCCATCCTGACGCAGTCGCTGGCGATGCTCGAATATCTGGACGAGACGCGGCCAGCCGTGCCGCTGCTGCCGGCGGACGCGCTGGAACGGGCGCGCGTGCGCGCGCTGGCGCTGGCGATCGCCTGCGACGCGCATCCGCTGACGAATCTGCGCGTGCTGAAATACCTGAAAGCCACCCTGGGCCTGTCGGACGAAGCCAAGCAGGAGTGGTACCGCCACTGGATGGCCGAGGGCCTGGCGGCCGTGGAAGCGCTGCTGGCGCAGGGCGACCCTGCCGGCACAAACCTGTTCTGCCATGGCGACCGCCCGACGATGGCCGATTGCTGCCTGGTGCCGCAGGTATTCAATGCGCAGCGCTTCGCCATCGACCTGGCGCCATACCCGCGCGTGGCGCGCATCCATGCGCATTGCGCCGGCTTGCCAGCCTTTATTGCCGCGCACCCGTCGCAGCAGCCCGACGCCGAATAGTTTTTACACGGTGCAAGGCAGGAAGCCCCGTCCGGCAACAGACGGGGTTTTTTTATGCGTGCTTGATTTTGGGCAGTCAATGCGCGCTTGCCGGTGCGCTACAATTTGCGTTTGCCCAAATACTTCACGCCCCATGACCGCAACAACCGTTCCTGCCAGCATCACCGATGCCCTGTCCCTGGCGCATGCTTCCTGGCGTCCCATCCTGCTGCGCGGTTTGCAGGCCGTGATGGCGGCCGATCCAGCCTACCTGCCGGCGCTGGCCGTCGACGATTACCTGCCCACGCAGGGCCGGCTGTTCGCCGCCTTTGCCTTGCCGCTGGCGCAGGTGCGCTACGTGCTGGTGGGCGAGGGGCCGTATCCGCGTGCGGAGAGCGCCACGGGCGTGTGCTTCATGGATGGCGCCGTCGGCAGCCTGTGGTCGGCGACGGGGCTGTCGAAGCCCGTCAACCGCGCCACGTCCCTGCGCAACTTCATGAAGATGCTGCTGGTGGCCGATGGCCAGCTGCAGGACGGCGACACGTCCGGCGTGGCCATGGCACCCGTGGCGGCCGCCGCGCAGCTGCCGGGCAGCGGCGTGACCCAGACCTTGCCCGACTTGCAGCGCAAGATGACGGAACAGGGCTTCCTGCTGCTCAACGCGGCGCTGGTGTTCCGTTCCCACGTGCCGCCCGTGCAGGATGCGCGCGGCTGGCTGCCCTTCCTGCAGGTGGTGCTGGAAGCGCTGGCGCAGCAGGGCGGGGCAGCCATGCCGCAACTGGTGCTGTGGGGCAAGATTGCCGAGCTCGTCAAACGCTTGCCGGTGGCCGCATCCTTGCCGCAGGTGACGGCCGAACATCCGTATAATCTGTCCTTTATCGGCAATCGTGACATGCAGGCCTTGTTTGGTCCGATGCAACTATTGCGTGCTTGAGCTTGAATGATCGCCTGTCTGGCGGAAATGCGGGGAATATGCAAATCAGTAACGTGGAAGAATTGAAGGCGTGGATCGCGGCGGGCGGCGTGCCCGACTATCTGTATTTCTGGGGGCACACGCCGGCGCAGCCGCAAGTGCCGGACAAAAGCTGCTTCAGCCAGTGGTTTCCGTCGCCGTTCAGCCTGGCCGGCGTGACGTACGCGACGGCCGAACACTACATGATGGCGCAAAAGGCGGCCCTGTTTGGCGACACGGCCGTCCAGGCGCGCATCGTGGCGGCCGAGCGGCCGTCGGAAGTGAAAAAGCTGGGGCGCGAAGTGGCAAACTTCGACGCCAAAGTATGGGAAGCGGCGCGCGCCGGCATCGTCTTCGACGGCAACTTTGCCAAGTTCTCGCAAAAGGCCGCGCTGCGCAAGTTTTTGCTGGGCACGGGCGAACGCGTCATCGTCGAAGCCAGTCCCGTCGACCGCATCTGGGGCGTGGGCCTGGCGTCGGACAATCCGCGCATCGGCGATCCTGCCCGCTGGGACGGCTTGAACCTGCTGGGGTTTGAACTGATGAAAGTGCGGACCGCTTTACGGGGCTGAGAATTGACGCTGCACCCGCCCGCGACTTCCCGACTGTTGTTTTCCTGATGCCGCCGCGCCTGGCGCGGCCGGCCATGCCCCTTCCAGCCCTGTGGTCATCGAGGGGCGCTCTGACAAACCCCGCCGAATTTGTTATACTTGACTAAATCATTCAACTACTCGGGGTTTGAGGAGTTGAAAAACCGCAATATTTTAAACCAGTTGACCAGAGGATGTATGCGTCTGACTACAAAAGGCCGTTTTGCCGTGACAGCGATGATCGATCTTGCCCTGCGCCAGGGCAAGGGACCGGTCACCTTGTCCGGCATCAGCCAGCGCCAGTCGATTTCCCTGTCCTACCTGGAACAGCTGTTCGGCAAGCTGCGCCGGCATGAGATCGTCGAGTCGATCCGCGGCCCCGGCGGCGGTTACAGCCTGGCGCGCCGCGCCGACAAGGTGACGGTGGCCGACATCATCATCGCCGTCGACGAGCCGCTGGACGCCACGCAGTGCGGCGGCAAGGAACATTGCCACGGCGCCGATGCGGCCACGGGTGCGCGCTGCATGACGCACGAATTGTGGTCCACACTCAACGAAAAAATGGTCGATTATCTGGATTCTGTGTCCTTGCAGGACCTGGTCGACCAGCAGAGACAAAAGAATGCCGAACAAAGCGTGATGGTGATGCACCGTAACCACGCCGCCCTCGGTTGATAATGACAAAAATACCAGTTGCTGATTGCAGGAGTTATTGATGAACGCCCCAGAAAAAAACGTAGGCCAAGTGCACTTTGAAACCGCACCGCATTTCCCGATCTACATGGATTACTCGGCCACCACGCCGATCGATCCGCGCGTCGCCGACAAGATGATTCCCTACCTGCGCGAGCAGTTCGGCAATCCGGCATCGCGCAGCCACATGTATGGCTGGACGGCGGAAAAAGCCGTGGAAGAGGCACGCGGCTACGTGGCGGCCCTGGTGAACGCCGATCCGCGCGAAATCATCTGGACTTCCGGCGCGACGGAAAGCAACAACCTGGCCATCAAGGGCGCGGCACAGTTCTACAAGACCAAGGGCAAGCACATCATCACCGTCAAGACCGAGCACAAATCGGTGCTGGACACGGTGCGCGAACTGGAACGCATCGGCTTTGAAGCGACGTATCTGGAACCGCAGGACAACGGCCTGATCACCGTCGAGCAGCTGGCAGCGGCCGTGCGCCCGGATACCATCCTCGTGTCGGTCATGCTGGTAAACAATGAAATCGGCGTGATCCAGCCGATCGACGAGATCGGCGTGTTCTGCCGCTCGAAAGGCATCATCTTCCATTGCGACGCCGCACAGGCGACGGGCAAGGTCGTCATCGACCTGCAAAAGACCAAGGTCGACCTGATGACCTTCACGGCACACAAAACCTACGGCCCGAAAGGCGTGGGCGCCCTGTACGTCTGCCGCAAGCCGCGCGTGCGCCTGGAAGCGCAGATGCACGGTGGCGGCCATGAGCGCGGCCTGCGTTCGGGCACCCTGCCGACGCACCAGATCGTCGGCATGGGCGAAGCGTTCCGCATCGCCAAGGAAGAAATGGACAGCGAAATCGGCCGCATCAAGGCCTTGCGCGACCGTCTGGCCAAGGGCTTGCAAGAGATCGAAGAAGTCTACATCAACGGCGACATGGACCACCGCGTGCCGCACAACCTGAACGTCAGCTTCAACTACGTCGAAGGCGAGTCGCTGATCATGGCGATCAAGGATATCGCCGTGTCGTCCGGTTCGGCCTGCACCTCGGCCAGCCTGGAGCCATCGTACGTGCTGCGCGCCCTGGGCCGCAGCGACGAACTGGCGCACAGCTCGATCCGCTTCACCATCGGCCGCTTCTCGACCGAGGAAGACATCGACTTCGCCGTGAACCTGCTGAAATCGAAAGTACACAAGCTGCGCGACCTGTCGCCGCTGTGGGACATGTTTAAAGATGGCATCGATATCAATTCGATCCAATGGGCTGCCCACTAACCAACACCGCGGCCCCTGTTGACGGGGCCGGCAAGAATATTTAAGGAGCATCAAAATGGCTTACTCGGACAAAGTACTCGATCACTACGAAAACCCGCGCAACGTGGGCGCTTTCGACAAGGGTGATGAAACCATCGGAACCGGCATGGTCGGCGCGCCTGCCTGCGGCGACGTGATGAAACTGCAGATCAAGGTCGGCGCCGATGGCCTGATCGAAGATGCGAAATTCAAGACCTACGGCTGCGGTTCGGCCATCGCGTCGAGCTCGCTGGTGACCGAATGGGTCAAGGGCAAGACCCTGGACCAGGCACTGGCCATCAAGAATACGCAGATCGCCGAAGAACTGGCCCTGCCGCCAGTGAAGATCCACTGCTCCATCCTGGCGGAAGACGCCATCAAGGCGGCAGTGCTGGACTACCAGACCCGCCATCCGGCAGCGTAGAGCGCCTGAGAAAACGCCCATGGCTGCGTTGCATTGCCTTGTCGTACTAGTCGTACTGCCTTCGGCAATGCGCCTTGCCCTGAACGTTTTTCAGGCACTCTAGAATTTGTTGGATTTTGATACCTGTTCCCATGTGGGAACAGGAGCGGAGAAATACATGATCACACTGACCGAAAAAGCGGCGAAGCACATCAACCGTTATATCGAACGGCGCGGCAAGGGCATGGGCCTGCGCTTTGGCGTGCGCACCACGGGCTGCTCGGGCCTGGCTTACAAGCTTGAATATGTCGATGAAGTGGCGGCCGAAGACAGCGTCTTCGAATCGCACGGCGTGAAAGTCTTCGTCGACCCGAAAAGTCTGCCTTACATCGACGGCACGGAACTCGATTTCGCGCGCGAAGGCTTGAACGAAGGCTTCAAGTTCCACAATCCGAACGAAAAAGACGCCTGCGGCTGCGGCGAGTCCTTCAGGATTTAAACAGCTGGCAAGACCCCGGTCGGTGCGCTGTACCCATCGATTGCGGTACAGCGACCACCGACCATTATGCAAAACCACTTCGAATTATTCCAGTTGCCGGCGCAGTTCTCGCTCGACATGGGCGCGCTCGACGCTGCCTACCGCGACGTGCAGGGCAAGGTCCACCCGGACCGCTTCATCAACGCCAGCAGCGCTGAAAAACGCGTCGCCATGCAATGGGCCACGCGCGCCAATGAAGCCTATCAAACCCTGAAAAGCCCGCAAAAACGCGCGCAATACCTGTGCGAACTCAATGGCGTCGACCTGCAGACGGAATCGAACACGGCCATGCCGGTCAGTTTCCTGATGCAGCAGATGGAGTGGCGCGAGGAACTGGGCGATGCCCGTGCCGGCAAGGATGCCGAAGCGCTCGACGCCCTGGACCGCCAGCTGCGCGGCGAACGCAAGACGCTGCTGGCCCAGGTGGCGGCCCAGCTGGACGCGGCCGACTATGTCAATGCCGCGCAAAGCGTGCGCGCCCTGATGTTCCTCGACAAGTTCGGCGAGGAAGTGCGTTTTGCATACGAAGCCATGGAAGCCTGACTGTCCAATCGCTTGACCGGCGTGCCAAGCGCCAGTCTGGCGCGCGCCTTATAATGCGCGACAGGCATCAGCTGCATCACGCAAAAAATTAATCGAGGCACGAATACAATGGCACTTCTGCAAATTTCCGAACCAGGCATGTCGACCGCGCCGCACCAGCACCGCCTGGCCGTCGGCATCGACCTGGGCACCACCAATTCCCTGGTTGCCACCGTCCGCAACAGCATTCCCGAGGTGCTCAACGATGAAGACGGGCGGTCCCTGCTGCCCTCCGTCGTGCGCTACCTGCCGAACGGCCACGCGAACATCGGCTACAAGGCCCTGTCCGCGCAAACCACCGACCCGAAGAACACCATCGTTTCCGTCAAGCGCTTCATGGGCCGCGGCCTGGCCGACATCGCCTACGCGGAAAACCTGCCGTATGACTTCCAGGACACGCCTGGCATGGTGCAGCTGAAAACCGTGGCCGGCGTGAAAAGCCCCGTCGAAGTGTCGGCGCAGATCCTCGCCACCCTGCGCCAGCGCGCGGAAGACTCGCTGGGCGACGACCTGGTGGGCGCCGTGATCACCGTGCCGGCCTACTTTGACGACGCGCAGCGCCAGGCCACGAAAGATGCGGCGCAATTGGCCGGCATCAATGTCTTGCGCCTGCTGAGCGAGCCGACGGCCGCCGCCATCGCGTATGGCCTCGACAACGCTTCCGAAGGCGTGTACGCCGTGTATGACCTGGGCGGCGGCACCTTCGATATCTCGATCCTGAAACTGAGCAAGGGCGTCTTCGAAGTACTGTCCACGGGCGGCGACTCGGCCCTCGGCGGCGACGATTTCGACCGCCGCCTGTTCTGCTGGATCAGCGAGCAGGCCAAGCTGGCGCCGCTGTCGGACGAAGACACGGCCATCCTGATGGTCAAGGCGCGCGAGATCAAGGAAACGCTGTCGACCAAGTCGGAAACGATGATCGACGCGGCCCTGAACTCGGGCGAAGAGATCCACTTGCGCATCACGGCCGCCGACTTTGCCGCCATGACGCAGCACCTGGTGGTCAAGACCATGAACGCCATCAAGAAAGCCTTGCGCGACGCGAACGTGGATGCGGACGACGTCGACGGCGTGGTGATGGTCGGCGGCGCCACGCGCATGCCGCACGTGCAGCGCGCCGTCAGCGAATTCTTCCACACGACGCCGCACGCGAATATCGACCCGGACAAGGTGGTGGCGCTGGGCGCGGCCATCCAGGCGAACTTGCTGGCAGGCAACCGCGCCGCCGGCGACGACTGGCTGCTGCTGGACGTGATTCCGCTGTCGCTGGGCATCGAGACCATGGGCGGGCTGGTGGAGAAAATCATCCCGCGCAATTCGACCATCCCGTGCGCTAGAGCTCAGGAATTTACGACATTCAAGGATGGCCAGACGGCGCTGGCCGTGCACGTGCTGCAGGGCGAGCGCGAACTGGTCAGCGATTGCCGTTCCTTGGCGCGCTTCGAGCTGCGCGGCATTCCGCCGATGGTGGCGGGCGCCGCGCGCATCCGCATCACCTACCAGGTCGATGCGGATGGCTTGCTGTCCGTCTCGGCGCGCGAACTGCGCTCGGGTGTGGAAGCGTCGATCAGCGTCAAGCCGGCGTATGGCCTGGGCGACGACGACATCGCGCGCATGCTGCAGGATTCGTACACCTCGGCCGACGTCGACATGGTGGCGCGCGCGCTGCGCGAAGAGCAGGTGGAAGCGGAGCGCATCCTGCTGGCCACGCAGTCGGCGCTGGACGAAGATGGCGGCTTGCTCGATGACGCGGAACGCGTGGCCGTCGACGGCTTGATGCACAAGGTGCGCGACGCCATTGCGCAATCGCAAAGCGGCGCCATCGACCACCAGGCCTTGAAGCTGGCGATCGAGGCGCTCGCCGACGGCACCGAGGATTTCGCCTCGCGCCGCATGGACCGCAGCGTGCGCACGGCTCTCACCGGCAAGTCCCTGGACCAGGTCGTTTAAAACTAATTGACATGCGCGCCGCAGGCACATGCTGCGGCCGCGCCCCGAATGACAGACTGAAAGAAGACACCATGCCACAAATCGTTATCCTGCCGCACGCCAAGCTTTGCCCGGACGGCGCCGTCATCGAAGCACCTGCCGGCAAGTCCATCTGCGACATCCTGCTGGAAAACGACATCGACATCGAGCACGCCTGCGAAAAATCGTGCGCCTGCACCACCTGCCACGTGCTGGTGCGCGAAGGCATCGACTCCCTGAACGAAGCGACGGAGCTGGAAGAAGACATGCTGGACAAGGCCTGGGGCCTGGAAGCCGTGTCGCGCCTGTCGTGCCAGTCCATCGTGGCCGAGGCCGACCTCGTCGTCGAAATCCCGAAATACACGATCAACCAGGTCAGCGAAGGCAGCCACTAACATGAAATGGTCCGACATTCACGCGATCGCCGAGGCGCTGTACGATGCGCATCCGGACATCGATCCCCTGACCGTGCGTTTCACCGACCTGCACAACTGGGTGGTGGAACTGGACGGCTTCGACGATGACCACACGCGCGGCGGCGAAAAAGTGCTCGAAGCGATACAGATGGCGTGGATCGATGAAGCGCGCTAAGGGCGCGGCAGCCGCCGCCACCGTCGCCGCCGTGCCGAAAGACGTCATCACCGCCGCCAGCAACATGCCCGAGATCAAGGATGGCCAGTCGGTCGCCTTGCTGCAGGAATTGCACATCCTGACGCGCGACGGCAAGATGAACCAGGACAGCCGCCGCAAGCTGAAACAGGTTTATCACCTGACGCAATTCATCGAGCCGCTGCTGCGCGAAGTGCAGCTCGACCATCCCGGCGTGTCCCTGGTGGACCACGGCGCCGGCAAGTCGTATCTGGGCTTCATCCTGTACGACCTGTTCTTCAAGAACGGCAACGACGGCTCGCACATCTACGGCATCGAGACGCGCGAAGAGCTGGTGCAGCGCTCGCAGGAGCTGGCGAAGAAATTCAAGTTTCCCGGCATGTCGTTCTTGCCGCTGTCCGTGGCCGAATCGACGGAATCGACCCTGCTGCCGCAGCAGATCGACATCGTCACGGCCTTGCACGCATGCAACACGGCCACCGATGACGCCATCCACTTCGCCTTGAAGAAGAAGGCGAAGTTCATGGTGCTGGTGCCATGTTGCCAGGCGGAAGTCGCTTCCGTGTTGAAGAAGAACAAGGGCAAGAGCCTGGGCAAGAGTGTCTTGACGGAATTGTGGCGCCACCCGCTGCACACGCGCGAGTTCGGCAGCCAGATTACCAACGTGCTGCGCTGCCTGCAGCTGGAAGCGCATGGCTACCAGGTCAGCGTGACGGAACTGGTGGGCTGGGAGCATTCGATGAAGAATGAGCTGATCATCGCCAGCTACAAGAACTTGCCGCGCCAGCGGCCGACGGAGCGCCTGCAGGAAGTGCTGCAGACCTTGGGTCTGGAAGAGATGGGCCACCGTTTCTTTGCCGAGCAGCTGGCCAAGGCGACGGCCTGATTGTTGGATTACGCGGCAAGCCGCTCATCGAACCTGCGAAACGGATTGTTGGATTACGCGTACCGCTAATCCAACCTACCTGATGCACCACGTAGGTCGGATTAGCGCAGCGTAATCCGACGATCACCGGGTAATCAGTAACAACGGCAACAAGAGGGGAGGAGCGGGTCGGTTACAATACCGGCTTTCTCCTCCCTTGCTTTTTGCGCCTCCCCATGACCACACCAATTGAAATGCCCACCGTCCGCCTGGCCAAGCGCCTGTCTGAAGACGTGCCCTGTTCGCGCCGCGAGGCCGAGCTGTATATCGAGGGCGGCTGGGTAACGGTCGATGGCGTGCTGGTGGAGGAATCGGGCGCGCGCGTGGCCGATAATCAGACGGTGGTGCTGTTGCCGAACGCGACTCTGGAAGAAATGCCGCCCGTGACGATTCTGCTGCACAAGCCGGCCGGGATCAACGGTGGCGTGGGCAGCGAGGGAAAACCGGCATTGAGCTGTTTGCGTCCCGAAGAGATTTTCACGCCGGAAAATGTGGCGCCCAGCTCCGTCACGCGCTTCCTCAAGCGCCACCTGATCGGCCTGACCATCACCAATCCGCTGGAAACCATGGCCTCCGGCCTGCTGGTGTTTACGCAGGATTTCCGCGTGGCCCGCAAGCTGGTCGATGAAGCCAAGACGGTGGAGCAGGAATTCATCGTCGAAGTGTCGGGCGACATCATGGAAAACGGCCTGGCGCTGCTGAATCACGGCTTGCCGTTCAATGGCAAGCCTTTGCCGCCGATCAAGGTCAGCTGGCAGAATGAAACGCGCTTGCGCTTTGCCCTGAAAAACGTGCAGCCGGGCCAGATCGCCCACATGTGCAAGATGGTGGGCCTGGACGTGGTGGCCATGAAACGCTTGCGCATCGGCCGCATTTCGATGGGCGCCATGCCGTCAGGTCAGTGGCGCTACCTGCAGGGTTACGAACGCTTCTAAAGCTGCGGCGCCACGATGGAATTGCTTTCCGCAAAGCTTTTCCATAGCCGTTCGGCAATATTCAAGGCGATGGTATCGGCCTTCTCTTGCAGGGCTGCATTGCCCATGCTTTCTGTCGTGGCGAAGAACAAGGTCAGCCAGCGGCGGAACATGCAGGGCGTGAGGTGTTCCATTTGCGCGTGCTGGGCCAGCGGCTTGCCGTGGTAGCGCATGGTGCCGCGCAGCAAGCCTGACCAGAAATCGACCAGTGTGGCCAGGTGGGCATCCCAATCCTTGACCTCGGCGGCAAAGATGGGGCCCAGCATGGCGTCCTCGCGCGCGGCCGCATAAAAGGTGTGGACGAGATGCTTGACTTCGTCTTCGCTGCAGACTTCCGCGCGGTATGGGGCGAAACGTGTGTGGGGGAGGGGGGCGGTAGTATTCATGGCATGCCATGATCGCAGAGCCCCCGCGGCGCTTCAATGACGCAGGTCAAGCCGCGCAAAAACTCAGGCGGCGACTTTCTTCGACTTCTTCGCCGGGGCCGGCAATTGCACGATCTGCGTGCCCGCCAGCTTGTCGTGCAGGAATTGTCCATTACCCGTGAACAGGGCCGTGCCGGACCAGGCCAGGATGCCGATGCCGATGGCGCCCAGGGCCGTCCAGTGCTGCAGGTCGAAGGCATACGCTGCCACGAGCGCGGGCAGCAGCCACATCCATGACAGGACGTAGCGGTAGGCGGCCACGCGCAGCGGCACGTGGCCATGGCCCGGCAGTACCACTTTCAGGCGCCACGTCTTCATGGCCAGGGTTTGCCCTTCGCGGCTCCATTGATGGATGAAATACGCGCCCATGACGAGGAAGGCCAGGCATTGGCGCATGTGTTCCGTCAACGGCGTATGCGCGCCTTGCACGGCCAGTTCAAACAGCAGGAACGGCAGAAACAGCACGGCCAGGGCCAGCAGCGATTCGTACACCATGGAAATCAGGCGGCGCTTGATCGTGGGATGGGAAGTGATGCTGGCGGCAGGCGTGCTATTTGGCATTGGTCGGCAGTGGGGCAGGCGTGGTGGGTGGCGTGACGGGCACGGTGGCGGGGGCCACGGCAGGATCGGCTGCCGGCACGGCTGCCGCTGCGGGCACTGGCGGCAGGACGGGCGCGGCGGTGGCAGGCGCTGCCGGCGTGGCGGGCGGCAGGACCGCGACCGGTTTGCTCGTATTCGAATTGATCGCAGGCACCTTGCCCAGCGGCTTTTTCGGCACGAGCTCCGTCGCCAGCTTTTTCTTTTGATCTTCCGGCAATTGCTGGTATTGCTCCCATTGCGCGGTTTTTTGACCCGGATCAATCTTCTTCGTGCGCGTATAGTTTTCGCGCACGAGGCGGCGCTGTTCCGGCGTCAGCTTGATCCATTCGCGCATGCGTTCATGCACGCGGGTTTGCTCGTCCGGCGTCATGGAAGCAAAACGGCTGGCGATATCGAGCCATTTCTGCTTGCGCAAGGCTTCCAGCTTGTTCCATTCGCCCGCCAGCGGCTGCAGGGCTTCCTGCTGCGCGCGCGACAGCTTGTTCCAGGACGGGTTATCGCTGGCCTTGGGCGGCGTGCCGCCCTTGACGGCCGTGCGGGGCGAGCCGGGTTTGACGGCCGGGGCTGGCGCCACCACGGGCGCGGCTGCCACGGGAGGGGCGGCGGGCGCGGCATGTTGCTGCGCGCCCACCCAGGCGGCGCCGGCCAGGGCGCAGGCACCCAGGCCGATGCCGCCGGCCAGCCAGCCTTTGCGTACGCTCGAGCGTGCCATACTTATTGCTCGCGTTTCGTCAGGTAGGCGTTGAAGCCATGGTCCATATAGGCGGAGAGCGGCAATTCGTCCGACAGCACGGCGGCGTCGATTTCTGCCAGTTCGGCAATATGTTGTTCTTGCTCAAACTGATAGATGCCCACCATGCCGCCGACCAGCAGCAGCAGCGGGATGATGACGCTCATGCGGCCCAGCCACGACAGCGGCTCGACAAACAGGCTGCTGGCCACGCCGGCGAACACGTTCTGGCGCACGGCGACGGCGGCGGGCGCGTCCGCCTTCTTGCGCGACAGGGCCAGCTTGCGTGCCGCTGCCAGGCGATCGGTGGCCGATGCGGGCAGGTCGTCGAGTTTTTCGTTCAGTGCATGGCGCACTTTGTAAGCGAAATTGAGATCGTCGGTGTTCATAATTTAATTCCCTTGGCTTTCAGCGATTCGGCGAGCGTGTGGGTAGCTCTAGAGCAATGTGTTTTCACGCTACCTTCGGAGCAACCCATCGCTTCCGCTGTTTCAGCCACATCCATGTCCTGCCAATAACGCATGAGGAAGGCTTCGCGTTGACGTGACGGCAGTTTTTGTACCTCTGCATCAATCAAATCAAGGATTTGCGCGCGTTCGACCTGGTCGGCCGAGGATTCGGCGGCACTCGAGCCCTGTTCCGATTCATAAGTGTCAAGTATATCAAAATCCTCATGCTCGTCGCCCGAGGGCTTCATGCCGGAAAACAGGCTGACCCAGGTGTTGCGGACTTTTTCGCGGCGGAAATAATCGAGTATGGTGTTTTGCAGGATGCGCTGGAACAGCATCGGCAGCTCGGCGGCCGGCTTGTCGCCGTACTTCTCGGCCAGCTTGATCATGGCATCCTGCACGATGTCGAGTGCCGATTCTTCCTTGCGGACCGCGTAGGCGGCCTGCTTGAAGGCGCGCCGCTCGACATTTTCTAGAAAGTCGGATAATTCTTTGTCTGTTGCCATGCGGTATGGGGGATCTTAGCGGCTGCGGGGGCGGTGGGCGAATTGGGGCGGGTATGCTTTTTGCAACCCCGTGCATGCTAGCAAAAAATGTGCGTTTCCGCAGGGTTTTTGCACGGCGTGCGAGCAAAAAGGCCTTTCGGCTGACATTTTCCTTGACCATAATGGTGCGACGCGATACCGTATAGGACGCTTTGAACACCCCAAAGCCCTATGGTCAGGTCGCGACCGGCACACAAGGCCATCCGCGACAAGACGCGCTTTCATTTGTAGGCAGTTTGTTCTAACCCGCGCCACAAGCGCGAGCGGTTCGTACAGGCGCCACAGAAACTCCGGCCAAACGAGTTGCGTTAAGCGTTGTTTTGTAAGGTATCTATGGGTGCCCAAAGAAATTGCGTGACCGCATGAAAAGGGAAGCAGGAGCACTGTCGCGCACAGCGAACTTCGTCAGGAAAGAACATCCGATCAATCTCCAATGGACCTTGAAAGGAATGTTTCATGAATACCGAAGCAGCAGCAGGACCAATTACCGGCGCAGAAATTGTCGTGCGCTGTCTGGCTGAAGAGGGCGTCGAGCACGTCTTTGGATATCCGGGCGGAGCCGTACTCTACATCTACGACGCCATCTTCCAGCAAAACAAATTCCAGCATATCCTGGTACGCCACGAGCAGGCCGCGATCCACGCCGCCGATGCCTATTCGCGCAGCTCGAACAAGGTCGGTGTCGCCATCGTCACGTCCGGTCCGGGCGTCACGAATGCCGTCACGGGCTTGTCGACCGCGTACATGGACTCGATTCCCATGGTCGTGATCTCCGGCCAGGTGCCGAGCCATGCCATCGGGCAGGATGCGTTCCAGGAATGTGACACGGTCGGCATCACGCGCCCCGTGGTCAAGCACAACTTCCTCGTCAAGGACGTCAAGGACCTGGCAGCGACGATCAAGAAAGCCTTCTTCATCGCCCGCACCGGCCGTCCGGGACCCGTGCTGGTCGATATCCCCAAGGATATCAGCATGCACAAATGCCATTTCGACTATCCGAAGGAAGTCGAGATGCGTTCCTACCGTCCCGTCGACAAGGGCCATTCGGGCCAGATCCGCAAGGCCGTGCAGCTGTTGCTGCAAGCCGAACGCCCGATGATCTACACGGGCGGCGGCGTGATCCTGGCGCATGCGGCTCCCGAGCTGAACAAGCTGGTCGACCGCCTGGGTTTCCCGTGCACCAACACCTTGATGGGCCTGGGCGGCTACCGCGCCTCGAGCGAGCAGTATGTCGGCATGCCCGGCATGCATGGCACCTATGAAGCGAACATGGCGATGCAGAATTGCGACGTCCTGATCGCCATCGGCGCCCGTTTCGATGACCGCGTGATCGGCAACCCGAAACATTTCGCCTCGCATCCGCGCAAGATCATCCACGTGGACATCGATCCCTCGTCGATTTCCAAGCGCGTCAAGGTCGATATTCCCATCGTCGGCAACGTCAAGGATGTGCTGATCGAATTTCTGGCGCAACTGGACGCGGCCGAAGCCAAGCCGAACGTCAATGCATTGAGCAACTGGTGGAAGCAGATCGCCGAATGGCGTGGCCGCGAATGCCTGAAATACCCGACCTCCGACCTGGTCATCAAGCCGCAATCGGTGGTGGAAAAAGTGTTTCAGATCACCAAGGGCGATGCTTTCATCACCTCCGACGTGGGCCAGCACCAGATGTGGGCCGCGCAATACTATGGCTTCGACAAGCCGCGCCGCTGGATCAATTCCGGCGGCCTGGGCACCATGGGTGTGGGCTTGCCGTACGCCATGGGCGTGCAGATGGCCAACCCGGACGCCACCGTTGCCTGCATCACGGGCGAAGGCTCGATCCAGATGTGCATCCAGGAATTGGCGACGTGCAAGCAGTATCATTTGACGCCAAAGATCATCATGCTCAACAACCGTTTCCTCGGCATGGTGCGCCAGTGGCAGGAAATCGATTACGGTTCGCGCTATTCCGAGTCGTACATGGATTCGCTGCCCGACTTCGAGAAGCTGGCCGAAGCGTATGGCCACGTGGGCATGAAAATTGAAAAACCGGGCGACGTCGACGGCGCCCTGAAAGAGGCGTTTGGCATGAAAGACAGGCTGGTATTCATGAACTTCATTACCGACCAGTCCGAAAACGTGTGGCCCATGGTGAAAGCCGGCAAAGGCCTGTCCGAAATGATGCTCGGCTCGGAGGACCTCTAATCATGCGCCATATTATTTCTGTCTTGCTGGAAAACGAAGCGGGCGCCCTGTCGCGCGTGGTGGGCCTGTTCTCGGCACGCGGCTACAACATCGAAACATTGACCGTGGCGCCGACGGAAGACTCGACCCTGTCGCGCATGACCATCGTCACCAGCGGCTCGGACGACATCATCGAGCAGATCACCAAGCACCTGAACCGCCTGATCGAAGTGGTGAAGGTGGTGGACCTGACCGAAGGCCAGCATATCGAACGCGAGTTGATGCTGATCAAGGTCCGTGCCGTGGGCAAGGAACGCGAGGAAATGAAGCGCACCGCCGATATCTTCCGTGGCCGCATCATCGATGTCACCGAAAAGACGTACACGATCGAACTGACCGGCAACAAGGTCAAGCTCGATGCGTTCATCGATTCGATCGACCGCGCCGCCATCCTGGAAACCGTCCGCACGGGTGGTTCCGGCATCGGCCGCGGCGAACGCATCCTCAAAGTATAAAAAGACAAGCAGCTCTGCGCGGCCCTGGCGCCGCATTTAAAACAACAACGCATCATCAAATTATAGGAAATACCATGAAAGTTTTTTACGACAAAGACGCTGACCTCTCCTTGATCAAAGGCAAAAACGTTGCCATCATCGGCTACGGTTCGCAAGGCCATGCGCACGCACAAAACCTGAACGATTCGGGCGTCAACGTCACCGTCGGCCTGCGCAAGGGCGGCGCGTCGTGGACCAAGGTCGAGCAAGCGGGTTTGAAAGTGGCGGAAGTAAACGACGCCGTGAAAGCGGCTGACGTCATCATGATCCTGTTGCCGGATGAAAACATCGCCCAGGTCTACAACGAAAACATCGCCCCGTTCGCCAAGCAGGGCGCCGTGCTGGCCTTCGCCCACGGCTTCAACGTGCATTACGGCCAAGTCGTGCCACGCGCCGACCTGGACGTGATCATGGTCGCGCCGAAAGCCCCGGGCCACACCGTGCGCGCCACCTACACCCAGGGCGGCGGCGTGCCCCACCTGATCGCCGTGTACCAGGACAAATCGGGCATCGCCCGCGATATCGCCCTGTCGTACGCGTCGGCCAACGGCGGCGGCCGTGCCGGCATCATCGAAACGAACTTCCGCGAAGAAACCGAAACGGATCTGTTCGGCGAACAAGCCGTGCTGTGCGGCGGTGCCGTGGAACTGATCAAGGCAGGCTTCGAGACCCTGACGGAAGCCGGTTATGCGCCTGAAATGGCCTACTTCGAGTGCTTGCACGAACTGAAGCTGATCGTCGACCTGATCTATGAAGGCGGCATCGCCAACATGAATTACTCGATCTCGAACAACGCCGAATACGGCGAATACGTGACCGGTCCTAAAGTCGTGACCTCGGCCACCAAGGATGCGATGCGTCAATGCCTGAAAGACATTCAAACGGGCGAATACGCAAAGAGCTTCATCCTGGAAAACAAGGCGGGCGCACCGACCCTGATCTCGCGCCGCCGTCTGACGTCCGAGCACCAGATCGAAGAAGTGGGCGCGAAACTGCGCGCCATGATGCCTTGGATCGCCAAGAACAAGATGGTCGACCAGTCGAAGAACTAAAATCTGCTGGGCGGCGCGATTTGCGGCCTGCGATGCTCGCTGTACTAAAAAGTACAGCTGCGCTTCTTGGCCACAACTCGTTGTCGCTCGCTACGATTTTCATGCGGCAGGTTTGCCTGCCCATCATATGAAAGCCAGGTTTCCATAGTGGAACCTGGCTTTTTTGTTGCAGGCGGCCGCTTCTGGCTTGCCGCGCATTGATATCTGTTGGATTTTTGTAAATACTGCGCGGTAGCGCCGCCTGCCGGTGTTACCCTGAGGACTGCCGGTTTCGGCACCATCTTGATCAGGAGGCGCACGTGCACACGATAGCCCTGGCTTCGCTCCCAACTCGTCTGTTGGGCCTGTTTCTGACCACCGTTCTGACCTTGTTTTCCTTCACCAGCGCGCAGGCGGGCGTTCCTGCCTATCCGAAAAGCTTCAAGACCATGGACGTCGCCACCCCCGACGGCACGATCCACGTGCGCGTAGGGGGTAGCGGGCCGGCCGTGCTGCTGCTGCACGGCTTTGGCGACACGGGCGACATGTGGGCGCCGCTGGCGGCGGCGCTGGCCGCCGAGCACACGGTGGTGGCCCCCGACCTGCGCGGCATGGGCCTGTCCTCGCGTCCGGCCGCAGGCTATGACAAGCGCACCCAGGCGGCCGACATGCGCGCCGTGCTCGACAAGCTGGGCATCGACCATGCCGACGTGGTCGGGCACGACATCGGCACCATGGTGGCATACGCGTATGCGGCCCGCTATCCGGACAAGACGGACCGGCTGGTGGTCATGGATGCGCCCGTGCCCGGCATTCCGCCGTGGGAGCAGATCGTGCGCAGCCCGCAGCTGTGGCATTTCTCGTTCGGCGGCCCCGATGCCGAGCGCCTGGTGGCGGGACGCGAGCGCATCTACCTGGACCGCTTCTGGAACGAGTTCGCCGGCACGCCATCCAAAATCGACGAGGAAACGCGGCGCCATTACGCCAGCCTGTACGCGCGCAAGGGCGCCATGCATGCGGCGTTCGCGCAATTCCTGGCGATACCGCAAGACGCCGAAGACAATCTGCGCTCGATGGCGAGCAAGCTGGCCATGCCCGTGCTGGCGATCGGCGGCGCCAAGTCGTTTGGCGCCAACGAGGCGGTGGTCATGCGCAATGCCGCCAGCAACGTCACGGAACTGGTGATACCCGATGCCGGCCACTGGCTGATGGAAGAGCAGCCGGTGGCAACGGTCAACGCCATCCAGGCTTTCCTGCGGCGCGGCAAGTAAGGCGCGCTGTCAGCCACACAGGAAACCAGGTTCCCCACGGAAACCTGGCTTTTTCTTGCGCGCACGTTTTTCGCCCGCCGCCTGTCTTTTTATATTCCTATATAATTCCGCCCTTCCTTTGCAGTTTCACATGGACTGCATCTGTTTCGGTATCTGCCGACCGCAACGCGCATCACCGCTTTTGTAGCACGCCAGGCGCTAATTGATCAGCCGCTTGCGCAACCTGAAGGACCCCTATGACCGACCGCATTACCGCCACAGTACCCATGCCGGGCACTGCAGAATCCTCCGTTTCCGAACGGCTTCCCGTCCTGGCCCTGCTGGCCCTGGCCATGACGGCGTTTCTCGCCCTCCTGTCGGAAACCTTGCCGGCCGGCTTGCTGCCGCAGATTGCCCGCGACCTGAATATTTCCGAAGTCATGACGGGCCAATTGGTGACCGTGTACGCCATCGGCTCGATCCTGACGGCGATTCCCCTGACGGCCCTGACGAGCGGCTGGCGCCGGCGCAATGTCTTGCTGCTGGCTATCATCGGCTTCCTGATCTTCAATACGGCGACGGCCCTGTCGCCCAACTATATGGTTGCCCTGGTCTCGCGCTTCGTCACGGGCATGGCCGCCGGGCTGGCCTGGGGCTTGATGGCTGGCTATGCGCGCCGCATGGTGTCCGTCGAGCAGCAGGGCAGGGCGATGGCCATTGCCATGATCGGCACGCCGCTGGCCCTGTCGCTGGGCGTGCCGCTGGGCACCCTGATGGGCGGCGTGCTGGGCTGGCGCAGCATCTTCGGCATCATGTCGGGCCTGGCCGTGGTGCTGGTCGCGTGGGTGCTGCTGGCCGTGCCCGATTATCCGGGGCAAAGGAATGGCGAACGCCTGTCGATCCGCCAGGTGTTCATGACGCCGGGCGTGCGGCCGATTTTGGCCGTGATCGTTGCCTGGATGCTGGCGCATAACATTCTGTATACCTACATCGCACCGTTCCTGGCGCCCTCCGGCTTGCGTCCTCGCGTCGACCTGGTGCTGCTTGTGTATGGCGTGGGTTCGCTGGCCGGCATCTGGCTCGTCAGCCAGCTGATCGACCGCTGGCTGCGCCCGCTCGTGCTCGGCTGCATCGCCGCCTTTGCCCTCGTGATGGTGGCGCTGGGCCTGGCGATGGACTCGCCTGCCGTCATTTATGTCAGCATGGCCATCTGGGGCATCACCTTTGGCGGCGCGGGCACCTTGCTGCAGACGGCGTCGGCGGACGCGGCCGGTGACGGCATGGATGTGGCGCAGGCGATGGTGGCGACCATCTGGAACGTGGCCATCGCGGGCGGCGGCCTGGCGGGCGGCATGCTGCTCGACGGCTATGGCGCTGCCTCGTTTCCCTGGGCCATGCTGGCCTTGCTGCTGGTGGCATTGACCATCGCCTGGTGCGCGCACCGGCACAGTTTCAAGCCGGGCCGGCGCAGCGGCGGCGCAGTGCACGGTCACTAATAACGTTGTTATTTTTAATGTCGGCGTGTTGAAATGTGAGCAGATGTGACTGACGAGCACATTTTGTGACGATTTGTTAATTTGCGCCACAGGAATGAATGAGGCGTTAGAATCTACACAGTTTGACAAGTTTCTCAAGCGAAAGGGATGGCAAAAGCGTCCCCTTCGCTGGCTGTCAGCCATATTAACTACCTAGGAGTACCCCCATGACCGTGATGAAATCCGTCCTTGTTGCCGCCGCCGCCACCGTTGCCCTGAGCGCACAAGCCCAATCCCTGCCGACCAACGGCACCCTGGTGGTCGTACCCGCGTTTGGCGAAGTCAAGCATGTCAATGACCAGGTGGTCGCTACCCTGGCTGTCGAAGAACAGGACAAGGACAAGGCTGCTGCCGCGTCGAGAGTCAACCAGAAGATGAACAAGGGTATCGCCATCGTCAAGCAGGCCGATCCGTCGGCAGCATTGAAATCGTACGGCTACTACACCTATCCCGTGTATCCGGAAGAGCGCCCATTGCCGGCCGGCGCCGTGGCCAAGCCGCGTTTGCCAACGGCATGGCGCGTGGGCCAGTACCTGGAAGTGACGACGGCCAACCTGGCGTCCCTGCCAAAAACCGTGTCGGCAGCGCAAGGCGTGCTGACCCTGAATGGCTTGAATTTCGGCCTGAAGCCGGAAACCATCCGCCTGCTGGACGATCAGCGCATCGCCGCCACGTATAAGAACCTGAACGAGCGCGTGGCCGCCATCGCCAAAGCCATGGGCCGCAACGTTTCCGACGCCGTGCTCGATACGGTGGACTTCGAAGGTTCGGGCAACTATGTCACCGAAAACCGTGCTGCCGCCGCGCCGATGATGATGCGCAGCGCCAAGATGGCTGAAGACAGCACCGTTGCCGAACCGAGCTTCGAGCCGGGCGAAACGACGCTCGACATGCGCGTCGTCGGCAAGGTCAAGTTCAAGTAAGCTCAAGTAAGCTGATTCGCGCGGAAATGCTTCCGCGTTAGCATGTTGTAAAGATCATGGGGCTGTTGGCCCCATGGTCGTTTTTGTCCCACTATTTTCCAGGAGAACCCATGACCGTCATGAAATCGATGTTGGCAGCCGCCGCCGTAACCGTTGCCCTGGGCGCACAAGCCCAGGCCTTGCCCACTTCCGGCACCCTCGTGGTGGTGCCCGCCAACGGCGAAGTGGTGCATGCGAATGACCAGGTGACCGTCACCCTGGCCATCGAAGAGCAGGACAAGGACAAGGCGGCGGCCGCGTCGCGCGTGAACCAGAAGATGAACCAGGGCGTGGCCATCGTCAAGAAAGCCGATCCGCAAGCCGTGCTGAAAACCCAGGGTTACTACACGTATGCCGTGTACCCGGAAACGGCGCCCCTGCCGCCAGGCGTCGCCGCCAAGCCGCGCGTGCCGACCGGCTGGCGAGTGGGCCAGTATCTGCAGGTCACGACGACCAACCTGGCCGCCTTGCCAAAAACCGTATCCGCGGCGCAAGGCGTGCTGACCCTGAACCGCTTGAATTTCGGTCTGGCGCCCGCCACCATCCGCAAGCTCGACGACCAGCGCATCGCGGCCGCCTACAAGAACCTCAACGAACGCGTGGCCGCCATCGCCGGCGCCATGGGCCGCAATGTCAACGATGCCGTCATCGACACCATCGATTTCGAAGGTTCGGGCAATTACGCGCAGCGCGTCAGCGTGACTGGCGCGCGCAACATGAGTGCCGATGCCATGGGCTATGGCGGCAACCAGGTGGCAGAACCGAGCTTCGAACCAGGTGAAACGACCCTCAACATGGGCCTGGTGGCGAAGATCAAGTTCAAATAAGGATAGTATCGGCGTCAATATTGTCAGCTTGACGCCGCCGCGCTTTTCTTTGGCGGTGGCTCCTCTATAATGACAACATCGGCGGGCGCATGCGATGACAGTCACGCGCCCGCCATCTGGCACCGATTCCCCCGCAGTACACAAAATATGGAACAACATGGCAAACTTCCCCCGTCGTAGAGGCAAGAACGGCACTCCCGCAGCATCCAAAGCGTCCCGCTTCAGCAAATTCGTGCGCCAGCCGGTGACCGATGGCACTGGCAAGAAAACCTTGCGCCGCCGCGGCATCTATCTGTTGCCGAATGCCTTCACGACGGCAGCCCTGTTTTGCGGCTTCTACGCCATCGTCATGGCCATGAACCAGAAATTCGAACACGCGGCCTGGGCCATCTTCATCGCCATGATCCTCGACGGCCTCGACGGCCGCATCGCGCGCCTGACGAATACGCAGAGCGAATTCGGCGCCCAGTACGACAGCCTGTCCGACATGGTGTCGTTCGGCGCCGCGCCGGCGCTGGTGATCTATGAATGGTCGCTGCGCGGCATGGGCAAGCTGGGCTGGCTGGCCGCCTTCGTGTATTGCGCCGGCGCCGCCTTGCGCCTGGCCCGTTTCAACACGAATATCGCCGTGGTCGACAAGCGTTTCTTCCAGGGCTTGCCCAGCCCGGCGGCGGCGGCCATGGTGGCCGGTTTCATCCTGCTCATGAACGACCTGGAATTTGCCGGCAACCAGCTGGCGTGGGTCTCGTGGACGATCGCCCTGTTCTCCGGCCTGACCATGGTCACCAACGTGCCGTTCTACAGTTTCAAGGATGTGAATTTCCGCAAGTCCGTGCCCTTTATCGTGGTATTCCTGCTGGCATTGTTCTTTGCGCTCATTTCCATCGATCCGCCGAAAGTGCTGTTCCCGATCTTCGTCGCCTATGGCCTGTCCGGCTACGCCGTGTTTTTCTGGCGCATGGCGAAGGGCAAGCCCGTCAGCATCATCCAGACCGACCCCGAGCATTAATGAGGCGAGTCGGTAGCGTCGCCAGTCTTCAGCCAGCCAGGAGCAGCCATGAACACCAGCAACCGACTCATCATTTTTGACACCACCTTGCGCGACGGCGAGCAATCGCCGGGCGCTTCCATGACGCGCGAGGAAAAGCTGCGCATCGCCAAGCAGCTCGAACGCATGAAGGTCGACGTGATCGAGGCGGGCTTCGCCGCTGCCTCGCAAGGCGATTTCGAGTCGATACGGGCAATTGCGGGCGCCGTGCGCGAGTCCACCATCTGCTCGCTGTCGCGCGCCAATGACCGCGACATCGCCCGCGCCGCCGAAGCCCTGCAGCCGGCCGAGCGCAAGCGCATCCACACCTTCATCGCCACGTCGCCGCTGCACATGCAGATGAAGCTGCGCATGACGCCCGAGGAAGTCTTGCTGCAGGCGCAGAACGCCGTGCGCTTTGCGCGCCAGTTCACGGACGACATCGAATTCAGCCCCGAAGACGGCAGCCGCTCCGACGAGGATTTCCTTTGCCGCGTGCTGGAGGGTGTGATCGCCGAGGGCGCCACCACCATCAATTTCCCCGACACGGTGGGCTACGCCGTGCCGGAAATCTTTGGCAATACCATCAAGCGCTTGCGCGAACGCATACCGAACTCCGATAAAGCCATCTGGTCTGTCCATTGTCATAACGACCTGGGCCTGGCTGTGGCCAATTCGCTGGCCGGCGTCATGATCGGCGGCGCGCGGCAGATCGAGTGTACCGTCAATGGCCTCGGCGAGCGGGCCGGCAACACGGCGCTGGAGGAAGTGGTGATGGCGCTGCGCACGCGCGCCGCCTATTACAACTTGACGGTGGGTATCGACACGACGCAGATCGTGGCCGCGTCCAAGATGGTGTCGCAGATCACGGGCTTTGCCGTGCAGCCGAACAAGGCCGTCGTCGGCGCGAACGCCTTTGCGCACGCGTCCGGCATTCACCAGGACGGCATCTTGAAGGCGCGCGAAACGTATGAAATCATGCGCGCCGAAGACGTGGGCTGGACGGCCAACAAGATCGTGCTGGGAAAGCTGTCGGGCCGCAATGCCTTCAAGCAGCGGCTGCACGAACTGGGCATCGCGCTGGAATCGGAAGCGGACATCAACGCCGCCTTCCTGCGCTTCAAGGAGCTGGCGGACCGGAAATCCGAGATCTTCGACGAAGACATCATGGCCCTCGTCAGCGAGGAACAGCAGGCGCAGGAGAGTGAGCACTACCGTTTCATTTCCCTGATGCAGCAGTCGACGACGGGGGCCGTGCCGCATGCGCGCGTGGAGTTTCTCGTCGGCGGCGAACAGCGCAGCTGCGAAGGGCGGGGCGACGGCCCCGTCGACGCCACGGTCAATGCCATCGAAAGCGCGGCCGCCAGCGGCGCGGAGCTGGTCTTGTTCTCCGTCAATGCCATCAGTACGGGCACGCAGTCGCAGGGTGAAGTGACGATGCGCCTGTCGCGCGACGGGCGCATCGTCAATGGCGTGGGCGCCGACCCGGACATCATCGTGGCCTCGGCCAAGGCGTATCTGTCGGCGTTGAATAAACTGCACGCCAAGGATGAGCGTATCGACCCGCAGCCTTGAAAACGCTTGTCCGCGACCGGTGGGCTCTTAACGCAAGGGCAAGTCGCTGCCGTACCGGATCGACATTTGCGTGCGCGTGCCGGCGCACATGTCGTCGATATCGAGCGCGACCCGCGATGGCTGGCCGGTGGCGTCACGCGCAAATTCGAGCACAGTGAAGCTGCCTGCGGCAGAGGTGCATTGCGGTAAATTGTAGCGTCCGAGCAAACCGCCCTCGACGCCGTCAGTGTTGCCCGGCCCATAGGAAAAGGTGGTGCCGGCCTGCCAGGCCTGGTTGGCAGGCAAGCCTGTCAGGAAGCGCAGATGGCTCCGGGTGGACATGATATCGAGCACGTTCTTGTCCAAAAAGTAGCGCACATAGCTGGCTTCCGCAGTGGCGGCGTTGCTGTCGATCACCGGGGCGCCAGTACCGATCCGATGGCTGAAGACCAGCGCCTGTGTGGTATCGGTCAGTACATCAATGCTGATGCGCTGCTTGTCGGATTCGCCTATGGCGTTGCTTGCTTCCAATTCAATGACGGCCACGCCCTTGGCTGGTGTCGGGCTCGACAGCGTGACGCGTTGTGCATTCGGCTGATCCATGACGAGCGCGGGGCCGGAAAGCTGCCGCCAGCGCGTGCCGCTGGCCGGCGCACCATGGGCCGATGAGCCGCCGGCATCGAGTGTCAGCGTGGCGCCGGCGCCCAGCATCAAGGCCGGCGTTCCATTGGTGCCGATGACTGCGCTGATGCTTTGGGTCACATTCACGATGCCGGCTGGCGCACTCAGGGCATTGCCGGCCATATCGCGTATGGGATCGCTTTGCAGGTTATCGAATGTCAGCTGATAAGTGGCACCGGCCCGCAGTTGTGTGGCCGGCTGGACTGTCAGTATGGCGCCATTGGTGCTGATGGTTGCAGGAATATCCACCGGATCGTTGCCCTGCTGCCGGAACAGCGCGTTGTGCAGCCGCGGCGTGTCCAGCGTGCGCGTATATACCCAGCGCAGTGTGCCGGCGGGGGCCAGTTTGGCCGTGTCCGGCGCGATCAGCAGCTGGAAGCCGCTGGGCAGGTCGGACTTTGTGTCGTAGCGGTCCAGGCTGGCATTTTGTGGCCGCCAGGCGCCACTGCTCCATAAAAAGCCTGTGCCTTGGGCCGGGGCGGTAGCCAGTACGGTGTCGCCGAGCAAGATGTTGAGCTGGTCCGGCGTCGGGCGTGGATTGACGCGCAGGCTGGCCTTGCTGTTGTTCGCACCGGTCAGCAGCAGTTCCCCTGCGTCGGGGTAGGTGTCGAACCAGGCGCGCCATGGCGTTGCCGTGCTGACCTCAAGGCTGCCGCCGAGCAAATCGCTGGCCAGCCGGTAGCGCATGCTGGTGGTGGCGCGTGCCGTATCGATGCGCAACTCGTGCTGTAACTCCAGCGCGGTAATGCTTTCCTTTTTAGTCTGGTTGGCGTCGGAATACGCCATGATGAATGGTTGCGTGTCGGAATGAATGCGCAGCATCCGCGAGAGTGGCCCGATGCTATGGTCAAAGCGCAGGCTGCCCGCCAGCTCTTCGCGCGGTGTGCTGGTGTGGTCGCCAAAGCCGGGAGCAAAGCTGATCGCTCCCGCCAGATGCTGGTCGTTGACTGGCGCCGCAAACGTGACATTCATGGTGCCGTCGACAACGCCTTCCAGTTCCTTTGAATAGCAAGCGACATATGTCACGCTGAGCTTGTCGCCCGCGTCGACCTTGCCGTTGGCGTTGGCGTCGCTAAACGTGGCGCTTTGCGTGCCGCCGCCGCGGCAGGGCTTCGTTTGCGTGCTACTCGTGCTGAGTTGGCCCGCCCAGTCGACGACCATTTGTGCTGCGCCCAGTGCCACGGCGCCATTGCCGAAGGCCAGAACGGGGGCCGCCGAGGCATTGCTTGCCGTGAGTAGCAGTGGCGTATCGCTGCTGCTGGCGGGTGGCGTCACCGGTGGCGTGACGGGCGGCGATACGTCCCCGCCGCCCCCACCACCGCCGCCGCAGGCGGACAGCAGAAGGGCGAATGCGAGGGACAGGGGAGGGGCGAAACGATGATATGGACGGCTGACTTCCTGCTGATGCGGCATCTGGTTCCTTGCAGTCGATTGAATGTGTGGCCAGCACGGCATGGGCCATTTTATCCGCAGGACTTTACACAATGTTCACAGGTGAAAAGTCACACATTGTCACAACACACAGGAGCATGGCTGCTTGCCATGCCAGCTACCAGAAAAAGCGCCGCTCTTCCTTGGCCGGGTCGGGCCCGTTCATCATCATGCGCACGATGCCGTCGTGGTCGAAGTGCACGTGCATCATGGAATCCCAGACGCCCGATTCCTTGTAGCGGTAGGACCAGACGTGCAGTTTCGGCAGCGACAGATACGATGTTTCCGTCGGGCGGCCCAGGGTGTGCAGCACGTCTTGCTGCGTCGACACGCCCACCTTGATGCGGGCAAAGCCAGGCGTGTCGAGCACTTGCTCGTAGGAAATCAACTTGTCGTCGGGGCCGAAGCGGGCCATGTACGTGTACTGGCCGTAGGGGCCCGTCGCATATTCCAGTTCAGGCCCGGTGGGCAATTGATAGATATTCGTCGGCCGGCCCAGGCGCGCTTCCACGGCGGCGCGCGGCTCGCCCGGCTGGGGCGGCGGGACGTTCCAGCTGGCGCAGCCGGCCAGCGCGGCAAACAGCAGCGGTGTTGCTAATTTGAGCAGATTTTTCATGTTTGACCTCTTGAAATGCAGGAAAACCCTATCATGCACCGAGAAAAGCGCGCACGGCAGGATACAGGCGGGCATTTTTCCGATATACTTGCGCGTCTGGTTGGCAGCATAGGCCAGTATTTTAATAATCGTAGTTCACGGTGGATAGGGTTCAGACTCTGTGCACCGCATGTGAAAGGTTTATCATGACAGTAGAAAACATCAACAAAGCCGCTATCATCGCGGACAACGCACGTGGTCAAAACGACACCGGCTCCCCTGAAGTGCAAGTTGCACTGCTGACAGCTCGCATCAACGAACTGAACGGCCACTTCAAAGCCCACTCGAAAGATCACCACTCCCGCCGCGGCCTGATCATGATGGTCAACCGTCGTAAGAGCCTGTTGTCCTACCTGAAGGCTAAAGACGCTACCCGTTATCGCGACCTGATCGCTAAACTTGGTCTGCGCAAGTAATTTTTGCCGTACAAGGTTTATACAGAAATGCCTGCGCCAGTTCGCTGACGCGGGCATTTTGTCATTTGAATTCCGGATTTATGTCGAGAAGTACAGTATTCTCTCCCGATATCATGTTTTAAAAGTAAAGTGGTAAAGGTGGCAACGATGTTTCTGCCGCCTGTGGTGAGGTGAACGACAGCCCCTGAAAATCTGTCGGCAATTAGAAAAGGGATACCCCATGTTTAACAAAGTTACGAAAACCTTCCAGTACGGTCAACATCAAGTGACCCTGGAAACCGGCGAAATCGCACGTCAGGCATCCGGCGCAGTGCTGGTGTCGATCGAAGATACCGTCGTTCTGGCAACGGTAGTGGCGCGCAAAGATGCCAAGCCAGGCCAGGATTTCTTCCCTTTGACGGTTGATTATGTCGAGAAAACCTATGCTGCCGGTAAAATCCCGGGCGGTTTTTTCAAGCGCGAAGGCCGTCCTTCCGAAAAAGAAACACTGACATCCCGTTTGATCGACCGTCCTATCCGTCCGCTGTTCCCGGAAGGCTACCTGAATGAAGTGCAAGTCATCATTCACGTGCTGTCGGTCAACCCTGAAATCGATCCGGACATCGCCGCCATGATCGGCGCCTCGGCTGCCCTGTGCGTATCGGGCGTGCCTTTCAACGGTCCTATCGGCGCCGCGCGCGTCGGTTACGCCAACGGCCAGTACATCCTGAACCCGACCGTCCAGCAACTGAAAACGTCGGAAATGGACCTGGTTGTCGCCGGTACGGAAACGGCCGTGCTGATGGTCGAATCGGAAGCGAAACAGCTGTCCGAAGAAATCATGCTGGGCGCCGTGGTCTTCGGCCACGACCAGATGAAAGTCGTCATCGACGCGATTCACGACCTGGTGCGTGACGGCGGCAAGCCGGAAGTGGAATGGGCGCCTGCGCCGAAAAACGAAGCACTGATCGCCCGCGTCGCGCATTTCGCCAACGCCAAGATCAATGACGCGTATCAAACCAAGGACAAGCAGGAACGCACGGCCAAGCTGAAAGCAGCGACGTCGGAAGTGATCGCCGACCTGTCGGCCGAAGCGGCTGCCGCCGGCGGCGCAGCTATCGACAGCGCCGAAGTCAACAACATCCTGTTCGACATCGAAGCGAAAATCGTGCGTACGCAGATCCTGGACGGCGAGCCACGCATCGACGGCCGCGACACGCGCACCGTGCGTCCGATCTCGATCCGCACCAGCGTGCTGCCACGCACCCACGGTTCGGCCCTGTTCACGCGCGGCGAAACGCAAGCGCTGGTCGTGGCCACGCTGGGCACCGCCCGCGACAGCCAGAAGATCGATGCGCTGATGGGCGAGTTCACGGACTCGTTCATGCTGCATTACAACATGCCTCCGTTCGCCACCGGCGAAACGGGCCGTGTCGGTACGCCAAAACGCCGCGAAATCGGCCATGGCCGCCTGGCCAAGCGCGCGCTGATCGCCGCCCTGCCAGCAGCTGAAGAGTTCAGCTACTCGGTGCGCCTGGTATCGGAAATCACGGAATCGAACGGTTCCTCGTCGATGGCATCGGTGTGCGGCGGCTGCCTGGCACTGATGGACGCCGGCGTGCCGATGAAAGAGCACGTGGCCGGTATCGCCATGGGCCTGATCAAGGAAGGCGGCAAGTTTGCCGTGCTGTCCGACATCCTGGGCGACGAAGATCACCTGGGCGACATGGACTTCAAGGTAGCCGGTACCCGCAACGGCATCACGGCGCTGCAGATGGACATCAAGATCATGGGCATCACCAAGGAAATCATGCAAGTGGCACTGGCGCAAGCCAAGGAAGGCCGCGAGCACATTCTGGGCGAAATGCAAAAAGCCATGCCGCACGTCAAAACCGAACTGTCCGATTTCGCACCGCGTCTGATCACCATCAAGATCAACCCGGAAAAAATCCGTGACGTGATCGGCAAGGGCGGCGCCGTGATCCGCGCGCTGACCGAAGAGACGGGCACCCAGATCGACATCAGCGACGAAGGCGTGGTCACCATCGCTTCCGTCGACGCCGCTGCCGGCCAGGAAGCCAAGCGCCGCATCGAAGAGCTGACCGCGTCCGTCGAAGTGGGCAAGACCTACGAAGGCACCGTGCTGAAACTGCTGGACTTTGGCGCCATCGTGCAAGTCATGCCAGGCAAGGACGGCTTGCTGCACATCTCGCAGATCGCCAACGAGCGCGTCAACGCCGTGGCCGACTACCTGAAAGAAGGCCAGCTGGTGCGCGTCAAAGTGCTGGAAACGGACGACCGCGGCCGTCTGAAGCTGTCGATGAAAGCTGCCGAAGGCAACGAAGCGCCAGCCGCTTGATGTCCTTCAGGTTCGCCTGAGTGCGGCTTCGGCCGCATGCTCAACAACCGCCAGCGCGCAAGCCCTGGCGGTTTTTTTATGCGCAGTAAGATTTATGCACGGACTTTTATGTTTTTCGTGATGTTTTGGCGCAATTCATGACATAAATGCAGGAGGGCCGAAGCAAGTATCAGCGAATCGGGGGATCACTAAGTGCGGTCATACTAACGATGTGAGGGATGATGAATCGTGTTTGATCGCATCATTGTATGGGACTATCGCGTAGAAAAGTTTTTGTGGTGTTATTAATACGTTGCTCATATGGTGCGTTACGGATTCAAGTGGTGAAAACTACTGAATAATTTTCATCTCTACCAGATCCCCTCTTATTTTTTATGCTGACCAGAAACATGCATAGCCTCCATCCTGTTTTTATAAAAATATTTTCAAATGTCGCAATCGTCTAAGACGCAGAAATTTTATATTTATATTTTTTTGAAAATGTGCTTTGCAATTTTCTTGCGGCAATGAAAAAATTGAGGCAAAATAAGTTGTTTTTATAGGAGTATTTAAGTTTGGCGCTGATCATAGGAATTGCAATCTAATTTTCCAATTGTAATTTATTTCGACCGAAAAATAATTAATTAAAAAAATTTTATCTGAATTTAAGTGTTGATTTAATTTGATGCTTAACGATGGTTTTTATGTTTTATCTCTCATGTTTAATTTTTATATTTTATCTAGGAGTTTTTTTGAATACAATACAATTTGGATATATGTTAGAGGCAATTCGTCGTTCTCATATTTTCGAGGGTGCAATTTTATATAAAAAAATTGATGAGAAGTGGGGTGCCATTGAACCCGGCGGAAAAGAGGATGATGAAGAATTGATAAGAGCATTTTCAGAAATAAATAGCGCCAGAAGATTTTTTAAAATTAAAAAACCAAATAGATTAATTATTTCATTTGGAAAAGAAAAATTCGCTATTTCTATTGGCATCGGAGTTAGAATAAATGCGGTTACAGTTGAAAAGTATATTGAAAATTTAGATGCTTGCGAGCAGTCTTCTAGAAGTTTATTTCATGCAAATCATGATGAGTTGACTAATGTTTTAAATAGAAATGGTATAAAGCATAAATTAGATAAAAATCTTAAAAAATCAGGAGGTGGTGAAGGTGAATCCTCTGCAAATATTGTTGGGAGGGATGAATTAGTCATTTATTCCTTTGATGTGGATAAATTTAAATCTGTTAATGATACGTATGGGCACGAAGCTGGCGATGTTGTATTGGCGTCATTTGCTAGTAGGTTAAGTAAATTTATACTAATTTTAGAATCTGAATATTCAGCTAAATTTATTTTCGGCAGGCCGGGAGGTGAAGAGTTTGAGTTAATTATATTGGGGAATTTATCTTTAAAAGATAAAAAAGAAATAGGGGATAGATTGATTAATGCAGTTAGAAATCCTGGTCTGCCTAGTTCAAAAGAAATAGCTGAATTTGGAATAAAAAAGAAAAGTAAGAGTGATCAAGATTATCCAAATGGTGTAAAAGTTAGTATTGGTATTGCATGGGGGAATGATGGAGGTGAAACAGAGGACAGAGAAAATATACATAAGGCGATTAGGAAGCAAGCTGATGCTGCGTTATATAGGGCTAAATCGGATGGTAGAAATTGCGTCAGAATTTACGATGATATAAAAAGTAAACATGGGAGAATTGTAAAGTATTTCAATGATTCAGAAGTAATACAGATTGATATTGGTTCAAGTGTTGGCGTTGAAAGTGGTAATGTTTTTTTAGTGAACTTCCCGCCATTTACTGGAAATGAAAATGTGCAAGAGCGAGAGGGGAGTGAGAAAATATTGGGAAAATATCCAAATATTGAATCAGCTAAAATTATTGTAATTGATAGTGAGAGAGAATTTAGCACGTGTATAGTTTTGGAGAAAATAAATAATAATGGTTTCCCTAAGGGCGCGCGATTGACGTATGTACACATCGGCTCTAATGTTCCATTTTTTGATAGAGTAATTGATCTGAATAGATCTTTGGGGAAATATTCTGATTTTTTTGGGAAGGTAAATAATTTAATTGGTGTTGGGAGATTGGGGGCGGTTTGCCGACTATCAGGTGAATTTAAGAAGTCTAAGGAGTTTGATCAAGAAATTTCTTTTGATGCAATGAGTAACATTTTATCTATAGTCTTTCCAGAAAAAACATATTTTTTTAAGCCGTATAGTGGTGGACTTTACGCAGTTGTGGAAAAATTTGATGACGCTCTAAGTTCGAGGCAAGAGAAAATTAATGAAATTTATTCAAGGTTAAAATCCTTTTTTGTTAATCTTAGTATGCAAGTATGTGTTCCAGAAATGTTGCCTGATGATGTAAGTTGTGACGCTGAAGCAATAGCTTTTTATTGCCAATCCTCAATTGTTAGACGTGTGAAAAATAAAATTGAACCGTATTTCTTTAGTGGATCTTCTCCAGTAGATGTTATATATGGTTGGAGAGATGATGCATCATATAAGGATGCATTACTAGATTATAAGTTGTTTAAATATTACGGATTTTCATCGCCGAATCTTGATAATCAAATAGGACTATCGATTTTAGAGGCAGATGCAAAAGAGTACTTTTTATTCTCCGAGATGGCTTTTATTGATGCATCCACTAAATCAGATTTGGAGGGGGATAATTTTAGCTATAAGGCCAATCTGTCAACAATTAGAGCTAAAATGGGGAAGTTTCATGAATCATACAGTGGATTTAGGCTTTTGGATGTGGAGAAAATTGTAGTAAATGACACATATGCGATTGCGTATGCTAAAAGTATAGTCGAGGAATATGAAATTGGTGGGATTGTTCCTAGTAGTGAGCTTGGTTTGGTTTTGCTCAAAGCATTTGAAATATTGAGCAAGGGAAATAAAAATAATGAAGATTATGTTTGGATAAATAAGATAGGTGCAATGCTTAAGACGAAATATTTTGATTGAAATTGGATCGTCGGCCTCGATTTCAGTGGGAAATTTCGCTTGCTTTTACTTTTATTATTCTATCGACGCCGCTGCTGGCCAGGAAGCCAAGAGCCGTATCGAAGAACTGACCGCGTCTGTCGAAGTGGGCAAGACCTACGAAGGCACCGTGCTGAAACTGCTGGACTTCGGCGCCATCGTGCAAGTCATGCCAGGCAAGGATGGCTTGCTGCACATCTCGCAGATCGCCAACGAGCGCGTCAACGCCGTGGCCGACTACCTGAAAGAAGGCCAGCTGGTGCGCGTCAAAGTGCTGGAAACAGACGACCGCGGCCGTCTGAAGCTGTCGATGAAAGCTGCCGAAGGCAACGAAGCGCCAGCCGCTTGATGTCCTTCAGGTTCGCCTGAGTGCGGCTTCGGCCGCATGCTTAAAAACCGCCAGCGCGCAAGCCCTGGCGGTTTTTTTATGCGCCGCGTTTGCGCTGCATCGAAGGCGTGTGCCGGCTTGCCCGCCTGTCTGCACCGGCCTTGATCCAGCGCGTATCGGCCGCCGCCGCGCCTTGTAGATTCGGTAGGGGATCTTCCCCTGAACGAGTCTTCCAAGGAGATGCAGCATGCGCACATTCTGCGGGCTGGCCGCCGCCTTTCTGCTTGCCGTCGCGCCCGGTGTCCGGGCACAGCTGGACAACGCACCCACGCCGGTGCCGCTGCCCATTCCCATCGCCGCCGCCTCTGCGGCCATGCCGGCGCAAGACCTCGACGCCTTGCGCGCCGTGCATGCGCGCGAAATCAATGACCTCAGCACTTTCAAGACGGCGGGCTTGCAGCGCGAAGCGATCGATCCCTACCTGGACAGCGCGCCGGGCCGGCAATTCCTGCGCGAACTGCGCGCCGCCGATCCTGCCGCCCCGGCCGAGACGATTTACGCGCGCGCGGTCGAGCAGCTTGCTTCCGGCAGCACCTTGCCCGATTTGCAAGCCATGTCGGCCGCGCTGGTGAAGATCGTGCCGCATGGCCAGAACGTGTCGCCGTACTCGCCGTATTTCACCACCAGCGCGCAATTGCAGCTGGCGTCGGGCCAGTGCGCCACCCTGGCAGACTGTTTCGGCTTGCCCTTGAAGAGCGAGGCGCCGCTGTATGATGTGTATCAGATCATGCCCAAGGGGACCGTCAACGTGTTCATCAGCCAGGTGGCGCCGACGGAAGAGCTGGGCGGGCTGGTGCGGCGCCGTGGCGGGGCACAGCAATATCTGCTGCCCAACCGCAGCCTGTGGTCGGCCCCCGTGCTGATCGGCACGATCAAGAATTGAGGAGGGATAATGGATCAACAACGTTTGCACGCCCATGCCGCCGAACTGGAGCAATTGCTGGCCCGGCTGGCGCCCGCAGATGGGGAGGTTGCCGACCTGCGCAGCGCGCTGGAGCCGCTGCTGGCCCTGGCGGGCAGCGGGGCCTTGAGCGCGCCGCTGCCGTGGGGCGATATTCCCGGCGGGCGCTACTTTACGGAAGGCGGCTTGCGCCAGTACCCCGAACTGGAGCAGGCATTTGCCCGTTTCCGCATCGAGGCGACGGGTGGCGAATCGCCGGCCCTGCGCCAGCTGCGCGGCGAACCATAATTAATATATGGTATCAATTGTTGTTTATGGGTAATTGACTGTCAGTATTGCTTGACGACAAAATCTTATTCATCGACCATGGCGCATCCCTCCCGATTTTCACTTTTTTATTGGATGCACCATGTTGTCCTCCCTTAAGGCGCGGCTGATCGCCATCGCCGTTTCCATCGTCGTGCTGGCCATGCTGGCCGTCGCCATCGCCAACTTCTTTACCACCCGCTCCAGCACCCTGGCCGCGCTCGACACGCAGATGCTGCAGTTGTCGCACAGTCACGCCGCCGCCATCGCCGAATGGCTGCGTTCCAAGCAGGCCGTCGTCGGCTCGCTCAAGCAGGGCGCCACGGCGGCCGATCCGCTGCCGGCGCTGAAGGCGGCCGAGCAGGCCGGCACCTTCGACATGGCGTATATCGGCTTTGCCGACAAGCACGCCGTCTTCTCCCAGGAGCGCAAGCGCGCCGCCGACTACGATCCCACGGCGCGGCCCTGGTACAAGCTGGCCTCCGAAGTGGGCGGCCCCATCATCACGGCGCCCTACATCGGCGCCAGCACGGGCAAGCTGGTGGTGACGTTTGCCGAGCCGCTGGGCGGCAAGGGCAGCGTGACGGGCGTGATGGCGGCCGACGTGATGATGGATGCGGTGGTGCAAAACGTCGCCTCGATCAAGCCGACGACGTCCAGCTACGCCTTCCTCGTCGATGGCGGCGGCAAGATCATCGCCCACCCGGACGGCAAGCTGACCTTGAAACCGCTGGCCGAGCTCGACCCGGGCCTGAGCGCGCAGGCGCTGGCCGATATCGAAAAGAGCGGCAATGGCGCCGCCATCCGCCTCGGCGAGCGCGACGGCATCTTGCATGTGAGTCAGGTGCCGGGCAGCGACTGGTTGCTGGCGACCGTGCTCGACCGCGCAGAAGCGACGCAAGCCCTGAGCTCCATGCTGCGCGCCTCGGCCCTGACGGCCTTGCTGGTGCTGGCCCTAGCCGCCACGGTATTGAGCGCGCTGGTGGCGCGCGCCTTGCGCCGCCTGGGCCTGGTGCGCGATGCGATGGAAGCGATCGCCACGGGCGATGGCGACCTGACCAGCCGCCTCGACGCGGAAGGCTCGGACGAGCTGGCGCAGATCGCCAAGGCGTTCAACCTGTTTGTCGAAAAGATCGCCACCGTGCTGGTGCAGATCCGCAGCATCAGCACCCTGGTGCGCAGCGAGTCGGCCGATATTGCCGCCGGCAACGCCGACCTGTCCTCGCGCACGGAAGCGCAGGCGGGCGCGCTGGAAGAAACGGCCAGCTCGATGGATGAGCTGACCTCGACCGTCAAGCAGAATGCGGAAAACGCGCATGCGGCCAATGAGCTGGCCGTATCCGCCTCGGAAGTGGCGGCCAAGGGCGGCCGCGTGGTGCAGCAAGTGGTCGGCACCATGGCCGGCATTCAGGAAAGCTCGCGCAAGATCGTCGACATCATCGGCGTCATCGACGGCATCGCCTTCCAGACGAATATCCTGGCCCTGAACGCGGCCGTCGAGGCGGCGCGCGCGGGCGAGCAGGGCAGGGGCTTTGCCGTGGTCGCATCCGAAGTGCGCAACCTGGCGCAACGCTCCGCTGGCGCGGCGAAGGAAATCAAGGAATTGATCGGCGACTCGGTGGAAAAAGTGGATGCGGGCGGGCGCCTCGTCGATGAAGCGGGCCAGACCATGGATCAGGTGGTGGCCTCGGTGCAGCAATTGACCACCATCATGAGCGAGATCACGGTGGCCAGCCGCGAACAGAGCGCCGGCATCGGCGAGATCAATACGGCCGTCACGCACATGGATACCATGACGCAGCAAAACGCGGCCCTCGTCGAGCAAGCTGCCGCCGCCGCGGAAAGCCTGCAGGAGCAAGCCGTGGACCTGGCGCAAGCCGTCGGCATGTTCCGCCTGGGCGATGCGCCTGCCGCGGCACCGGCGCCCGTGACGCGCCTCAAGGCCAAGCCTGTTGCCCCTGCGCCGCGCGCGCCGGCCCGCGCGCTGCCGCCGGCCAGGCCCGTCAAGGCGGCCAAGTCCGGCGCCGACGAGTGGGAAGAGTTTTAAACACGCAGCAGTAGCGACGCTTATTCGGCACGTTAATCCGCGTTTTTGTCAGGCCAGCCTGCCAAAAGCGCAGTTCGTCGCAATCGGCGTGTCTGCCGGGGGCGGTATGGCTATAGTGACACCATACCGCAAGCCCACTGCCAGACACCCGAGGAGAACAACATGAACGTCGCTAAAAACATGGAAATCATTGCCGTTGCCGCCGCCATCCTGCTCAGCGTCAGCTGCTACGCCACCGCCCCATCCGCTCCGGCCCTGCAAGTGCCCAGCTCCACCGCCACCCTGGCCGCGCCAGCGCACAAGGCTGACATGCAGGTGGTGGTAGTCAAGGCCAAGCGCCTGACCGCCTTGGAAAAAGCCCGTTTCGCATAATTGATTGTCAGCAATTTTTGCTGCTGCTACAGTGGCAGCCAGTGGCAATGCGCGGGAGCCCCACGAAGGCGCCGCGGCACATAAAAACAAGATACCGAGGATGCACTACATGAAAAAGATACTGCAATTGGCGCTGCTGTTCCTGGCGACATTGGGCCTGGTGCGCGGCGTGTCCGCCGAGACCCGCTTGCTGGAAATGCGCAACGTCGACGCCCGCGTGGTGCGCGTCAAGCTCGATGGCGTGATGGAGGTGCGCATTCGCCAGGGCAATGTGCCTTCGCTGAGCATCACGGCCGACAAGCGCTATATCGCCGATGTCAGCACGGCGCAAAGCGGCGATACCCTGCACATCGAGACGGAAGTGCGCGGCTTCAAGATCGGCCCCTCGTCGATCCGCGCCGACCTGGTCCTGCCGAATTTGCGCGAGTTGAGCTCGGAAGGTTTTGGCAGCACGGACATCACGGGGTTCAAGGGCGAGGAACTGACCCTGTCGCTGGAAGGGGCGGGCAGCATCAAGCTGGTGGGCGACTACCGCAAGCTCAATGCCAGCCTGGGCGGCGTGGGCAGCATGCAGATATGGATAGGCAATAATGAGCGGGCCGAGCTGGACTTGCAGGGCGCGGGCTCGGTGATGCTGGGCGGACGCGGGCGCATCCTGAAAGCCAGCCTGGGCGGCCTGGGCAGCCTGAATGCGCAGCAATTCGAAGCGGACGCCGTCAACCTGGAATTGAGCGGCCTCGGCAACGCCACGGTGAATGCCCATACGAATGCCAAGCTGAACCTGAGCGGGCTCGGTTCGGTGGTGGTGTACGGCAAGCCAATCAACCGCGACGTCAGCGTCGAGGGTCTGGGTAAAGTTAGCTGGAAGTAAGGGGATCCTGCCCGAGGCAGGATAAGAAAAAGCAGTCAGACCACATCCCATTCCGATGAAAAAACTGATCATTACATTACTCATGCTGTTGACGATACAGCTACCCGCGCGGGCTGGCTTCGCCGAAGGCGCCAGCGCCTACAACAACAAGAACTACGCGCTAGCCTACAAGGAAATATTGCCACTGGCTAAAACCGGCAGCGCCGATGCCCAGCACTTGCTGGGCTTGATGTATTACATGGGGCGGGGCTTGCCGCAGGATTACAAGCAAGCCATGTTCTGGCACCGCAAGGCGGCCGAGCAGGGCAAGGCCGACGCCCAGTATGTGGTGGGCGCCATGTATTACACGGGCAACGCCGTGCTGCAGGATCACAAGCAAGCCGTCGGCTGGTTCCGCAAGGCGGCCGAGCAGAACCATGCCGAAGCGCAGCAGGTACTGGGTTTGATGTACCGCTACCACATGGGCGGCGTGCAGCAGGATAACGTCATCGCCTACATGCTGTGGAATCTGGCGGCGGCGAATGGCAACGCGAATGCGGCCGACCAGCGCGCCGCCGTGGTGCGCAAGATGACGCATGAGCAAGTCGAGGAAGGGCAGGCCCTGTCGGCAAAATGGAAGCCCGGCACGCCGCTGCCGCGCCAGTCGAAGACGGGCGGCGCTTAAGGGGAAGCGGTGCCCTGCAAGGGCTGGCGGCTTGGCGTACAATCGCCGTTTTCCCTTGAGAGAGTCCCGCCATGCGTGCAGTTGCCATCAGCCAGCCAGGTCCCGCCGACGTTTTGCAGATCGCCGAACGTCCCATGCCGCAATATAAGGCGGGCGAACTGCTGATCAAGGTGCACGCGGCCGGCATCAACCGTCCCGACGTGCTGCAGCGCCTGGGCAAATACGCGCCGCCAGCCGGCGCGTCGGACTTGCCGGGCCTGGAAGTGGCGGGCGAAGTCGTCGATGGCGATTTCAGCAACACCGCATTCAAGAAGGGCGACCTGGTCTGCGCACTGGTGCAGGGCGGCGGCTATGCCGAATACTGTGCCGCACCCGCCGGCCAGTGCCTGCCTTTGCCGAAAGGCTTGACGGCGCTGGAAGGCGCGTCCCTGCCGGAAAATTTCTTTACCGTCTGGAGCAATGTCTTCGACCGCTGCGCGCTGGCCGATGGCGAAACGTTATTGGTGCAGGGCGGCACGTCCGGCATCGGCGTGACGGCCATCCAGCTGGCGGCCGCGCTCGGTCACCGCGTGTTTGCCACGGCGGGCAGCGACGAGAAGGCGCGCGCCTGCGAGGCCCTGGGCGCCGAGCGGGGCATCAACTACCGCACGGAAGATTTCGTCGCCGTCGTCAAGGAATTGACTGAAGGCAAGGGCGTCGACGTCATCCTCGACATGGTGGGCGGCGACTACCTGCCGCGCGAAATCGATTGCCTGGCCGACGATGGCCGCATCGGCCTGATCGCCGTGCAGGGCGGCACCAAGGCGGAGCTGGACCTGGGTAGCTTGCTGCGCCGCCGCCTGACGGTGACGGGTTCCACCCTGCGTCCCCGTTCGGTCGCCTTCAAGGCGGCCATCGCCAACCACCTGCGCACGACCGTCTGGCCGCTGATCGAGGCGGGCAAGATCAAGCCCGTGATCTATAAAACTTTCCCATTGGAAAAAGCCAACGAGGCGCATGCCTTGATGGAGGCGAGCACGCATGTGGGCAAGATCATGTTGCAAGTTGCCTGAAACGGGGCACTGCCTGTTTGACCGGCATCGGTGCCGGAGTTAGAATGACGGGTTATTAGAATTTAGGCTACTATGCGTCGCAAACTCGTCGTCGGAAATTGGAAAATGAACGGCAGTCGCACCTCGAACGCGGTGTTATTGTCTGAAATAGTTGCTGGCCTGGCTGCCTCTGGCGCCGCCAGCGCCGTCTGTGTGCCTGCGCCGTATCTGGCGCAGTGCCAGGCGCAATTGGCAGGCACGGCTCTGGGCTGGGGCGCGCAGGATGTGTCCGCGCATGCCGGCGGCGCCTACACGGGAGAAATCTCGGTCGCCATGCTGCAGGATTTTGGCTGCAGCCATGTGGTGATCGGGCATTCCGAGCGCCGCGCCTACCATGGCGAGAGCGATGCGCAGGTGGCGGCCAAGACGGTTGCCGCGCTGGCGGCGGGTATCACGCCTATCGTCTGCATCGGCGAGACGCTGGCGCAGCGCGAAGCGGGCCAGACCAATGCCGTGGTGGCGCAGCAACTGGGCGCCGTGCTGGCGGCCATCGGCGGCGACGACGTGGCGAAACTGGTGCTGGCCTATGAGCCAGTCTGGGCCATCGGCACGGGCAAGACCGCCACGCCGCAAATGGCGCAGGACGTGCATCAGGTATTGCGTGCCCAGCTGGCGGCAAAGAATGCGGTAGCGGCCGCCGGCGTGCAAATCCTGTACGGCGGCAGCATGAAGCCGGAGAACGCAAAAGAATTGATGGCGATGCCGGATATCGATGGCGGTCTGATCGGTGGAGCAGCATTGAAGGCGGCGGATTTCCTGGCGATTATTCACGCCGCTGATTGAATTACTTTAAACTAAGAATGGAATTGCAATGAACATGATGTTCAATCTGGTAGTGGTAGTACAGGTTATTTCGGCATTGTCGATTATCGCGCTGGTGTTGCTGCAGCACGGCAAGGGCGCCGACATGGGTGCCGCCTTCGGTTCGGGCGCCTCGGGCAGCCTGTTCGGTGCGACGGGTTCGTCGAACTTCATGTCGAAATCGACGGGTGTTGCCGCCGCGATCTTCTTCGGCGCCACCCTGGCCCTGTCGCTGATGGCCAATCAGCGCGCCACCACGGTGGGCGGCGGCGTGATGGATAAAGTCGTCAAGCCAGTGCCGGTCACCGGCGCGGGCGCGATCCCGACGACGGTGCCTGCAGCTCCGGCCGCCAGCGCTCCAGCAGCGGCGGCACCGGCTGCCAGCACCCCGGCAGGCGCGATTCCGAAGTAATTGGATGGTCGCCGAGTAGTAACTCGATACCTCATCGAGAGTAATTCTCATTACGGGCAGATTATTGCTCAATGTTTTAGCAGCGCGGCAGGAAAAAATCGTGACGCGCTGGAAGATGTAAAAATTTATCGTTTTTATCTGTGTTTTGATGCATTTGTGCATTAACTTTAGCGGCAAAGCAGAGTAGAATACGGGCCTTACCGCCGACGTGGTGAAATTGGTAGACACGCTATCTTGAGGGGGTAGTGGCGAAAGCTGTACGAGTTCGAGTCTCGTCGTCGGCACCAGAAATCAGAAGCCAGCAACGGCGCACGAGCCATGGCTCGTACAAAGTTGCTGGCTTTTTTTACGAGGATGTGTCGTTCGATCCTGGTCTTAGCTTTGATTGGGGTCGTGCGTTAGATACGCTGCAAATGATCGCAGCGTCCTCATTTAACCGATCGTTCAATATAAGCTCATCAATCGTGAACCTCGAAAATTACTTCCCCGTCCTGCTGTTTATTATTATCGGCCTTGGTGTCGGTATCGCTCCCCAGCTCCTGGGGCGCCTGTTAGGCCCTAACAAGCCTGACGCAGCAAAACTCTCCCCGTACGAATGTGGCTTTGAAGCATTCGAAGACGCGCGCATGAAATTTGATGTGCGCTACTATCTGGTCGCAATCCTGTTTATTTTGTTCGATCTGGAAACGGCATTCTTTTTCCCATGGGGCGTTGCAATGCGCGACCTGGGCTGGGCCGGTTTCGTCACGATGATGGTGTTCATCGCTGAATTCGTGGTCGGATTTTGGTACATTTGGAAGAAAGGTGCCCTTGACTGGGAATAAGCCATGGCTATTGAAGGCGTATTAAGCGAAGGTTTCATCACCACCTCGGCCGACAAGCTGATCAACTGGGCGCGCACCGGGTCTATGTTCCCGATGACGTTCGGTCTGGCCTGCTGTGCGGTCGAAATGATGCATGTGGGCGCAGCCCGCTACGATATGGACCGTTTCGGCGTCGTGTTTCGTCCGTCGCCGCGTCAGTCCGACGTCATGATCGTTGCCGGCACCCTGTGCAACAAGATGGCGCCGGCCCTGCGCAAGGTCTACGACCAGATGGCAGAGCCACGCTGGGTCATCTCGATGGGTTCCTGCGCCAATGGCGGCGGGTACTACCATTACTCCTATTCCGTGGTGCGCGGTTGCGACCGCATCGTGCCCGTCGACGTGTATGTGCCTGGCTGTCCTCCGACCGCTGAAGCCTTGCTGTACGGCATCATGCAGTTGCAGAACAAGATCAAGCGTACCAGCACGATCGCACGCTAACGGGGCCGCTTCAGATTATGACAACACATTTAGAAGTATTGCAAAACGCCCTCGGCACTGCCCTGGGCGATCGCGTTAGCACGACGGTTGCACTGGGCGAAGTCACCCTGGTCGTCAAGGCCGAGGACTACCTGGCCGTGATGCAGACCCTGCGCGACGATCCGACCCTGCATTTCGAGCAGCTGCTCGACCTGTGCGGCGTCGACTACTCGACCTATGGCGACGGTAGCTGGGATGGCCTGCGTTTCGCGGCCGTTTCGCACCTGCTGTCGGTCAAGCACAACTGGCGCGTGCGCGTGCGCGTGTTCGCGCCGGACGACGACATGCCGCTGCTGCCTTCCGTGGTCGGCATCTGGCGTGCCGTCAACTGGTACGAGCGCGAAGCATTCGACTTGCTGGGCATCCTCTTCGAGGGCCACAACGACTTGCGCCGCCTGCTGACCGACTACGGTTTCATCGGCCATCCGTTCCGCAAGGATTTCCCCGTCTCCGGCTATGTCGAGATGCGCTACGATCCGGAACAAAAGCGCGTGATTTACCAGCCCGTGACGATCGAGCCGCGGGAAAACGTGCCGCGCGTGATCCGCGAAGAACATTACGGGATGAAATAATGGCTGAGATTAAGAACTACACCCTGAACTTTGGGCCACAGCATCCGGCCGCGCACGGTGTGCTGCGCCTGGTGCTGGAGATGGATGGCGAAGTCATCCAGCGCGCCGACCCGCATATCGGCCTGCTGCACCGCGCCACCGAGAAGCTGGCCGAGCAGAAGACCTACCTGCAATCCGTGCCGTACATGGACCGTCTCGACTATGTGTCGATGATGTGCAATGAGCATGCGTACGTGATGGCCATCGAAAAGATGCTGGGCCTGGAAGTGCCGCTGCGCGCGCAATACATCCGCGTCATGTTCGACGAGATGACGCGTATCCTGAATCACCTGATGTGGCTCGGCACCCACGCGCTGGACGTCGGCGCCATGGGCCCGTTCCTGTATTGCTTCCGCGACCGCGAAGACTTGTTCGACGCCTACGAGGCAGTGTCGGGCGCGCGCATGCACGCCGCCTACTACCGTCCGGGCGGCGTGTACCGCGACCTGCCGGATGCGATGCCGCAGCACAAGGCGTCGATCATCCGCAACGCCAAGGCCATCGGCAAGCTCAACGAGAACCGCCAGGGTTCCCTGCTGGACTTCATCGAAGACTTCGCGCGCCGTTTCCCGAACTCGGTGGACGAGTACGAAACCCTGCTGACCGACAACCGTATCTGGAAACAGCGTACCGTCGGCATCGGCGTGGTCTCGCCGGAAGATGCGCTGGCCATGGGCTTTACGGGCGCCATGCTGCGCGGCTCGGGCGTGCAGTGGGACTTGCGCAAGAAGCAGCCGTACGAAGTGTACGACCTGATGGACTTCGACATTCCTATCGGCACCAACGGCGATTGCTACGACCGCTATCTGGTCCGCGTGGAAGAGCTGCGCCAGTCGAACCGCATCATCAAGCAATGCGTGGAGTGGCTGCGCAACAATGAAGGTCCTGTCATGACCAGCAACCGCAAGGTGGCGCCTCCGGGCCGCGTCGACATGAAGACCAACATGGAATCGCTGATTCACCACTTCAAGCTGTTTACGGAAGGTTTCCACGTGCCGCCAGGCGAGGCCTACAGTGCCGTGGAGCATCCGAAGGGCGAGTTCGGCGTGTACCTGGTGTCCGATGGCGCCAACAAGCCGTACCGCATGAAACTGCGCGCGCCAGACTACGCCCACTTGCAGTCGCTCGACGAGATGGCGCGTGGGCACATGCTTGCCGACGCCGTGACCATCATCGGGACGCAAGATATCGTGTTCGGCAGTATTGACCGCTAAGAGGCAAAAAGTATGTTGTTATCAGAGCAATGCTATAAGAAAATTGACCGTGAGTTGGCCAAGTACCCGGCCGACCAGCGTCAATCCGCCGTCATGGCCGCGCTGGCCCATGCCCAGGATGAACTGGGCTGGCTGGCACCGGAAACCATGAAGGAACTGGCCGATTACATCGGCATGCCGGCGATTGCCGTGCAGGAAGTGGCCACGTTCTACAATATGTACAACGTGAAACCCGTGGGCAAGCACAAGATCACCGTGTGCACCAACCTGCCATGCGCCCTGTCGGGCGGCGTGCGCGCTGCAGACTACCTGAAGCAGAAGCTGGGCATCGATTTCCGCGAAACCACCCCTGACGGCCAGTTCACCCTGGTTGAAGGCGAGTGCATGGGTGCGTGCGGCGATGCGCCTGTCTTGCTGGTCAGCAATAAAACCATGTGCAGCTGGATGTCGAACGAGAAGATCGACGCCATGCTGGAGGAACTCAAGAAATGACGTCACTCCACAACCGCCATATCGATCCATTGATCCTGAAGGATCTGGATGGCAAGAACTGGCATTTGCAAGATTATGTGAACCGCGGCGGCTATTCGGCCCTGCGGCGTATCCTGGAAGAGAAAATCACGCCGGAACAGATCATCGCCGACCTCAAGGCTTCGTCCTTGCGCGGCCGTGGCGGCGCGGGTTTCCCTACCGGCCTGAAGTGGAGCTTCATGCCGCGCCAGTTCCCGGGTCAAAAATACCTCGTCTGCAATACAGATGAAGGCGAGCCGGGCACTTTCAAGGACCGCGACATCATTCGTTACAATCCCCATGCGCTGATCGAAGGCATGGCCATTGGCGCTTACGCGATGGGCATCACCGTGGGTTACAACTACATCCACGGCGAGATCTTCCAGGAATACCTGCGTTTCGAAGAAGCGCTGGAAGAGGCGCGCGCCGCCGGTTTCCTGGGCGACAAGATCATGGGCAGCGAGTTCTCGTTCCAGTTGCATGCGCACCATGGTTATGGCGCCTACATCTGCGGCGAAGAAACGGCCCTGCTGGAGTCGCTGGAAGGCAAGAAAGGCCAGCCGCGCTTCAAGCCGCCTTTCCCTGCCTCGTTTGGCCTGTACGGCAAGCCGACGACGATCAACAACACGGAAACCTTCGCGGCCGTGCCATTCGTGCTGAACATCGGTCCAGAGAAATACCTGGCGATGGGCAAGCCGAATAACGGCGGTTCGAAGATCTTCTCGATCTCGGGCGACGTGGAAAAACCGGGCAACTACGAAGTGCCGCTCGGCACCCCGTTTGCGACCCTGCTGGAACTGGCAGGCGGCATGCGCGGTGGTAAAAAGATCAAGGCCGTGATCCCTGGCGGCTCGTCCGCTCCGGTGATCCGCGGCGACATCATGATGCAGACCGACCTGGACTACGACTCGATCGCGAAAGCCGGTTCGATGTTGGGTTCGGGCGCCGTCATCGTGATGGACGAAACACGCTGCATGGTAAAGGCGCTGGAACGCCTGTCCTACTTCTACTTTGAAGAATCGTGCGGCCAGTGTACGCCTTGCCGTGAAGGCACAGGCTGGATGTACCGCATGGTGCACCGCATCGAGCAGGGGCAGGGTCGTCCAGACGACCTGGACATGCTCAACTCGATCGCCGACAACATCCAGGGCCGCACCATTTGCGCGCTGGGCGATGCGGCTGCCATGCCGGTACGGGCCTTCATTAAGAATTTCCGTGAAGAATTTGAATATCATATCGAGCACAAGCATTGCTTAGTGCCCGCATATATCTAAGCTGCGTCAGGTAACGATCACCATGGTTGAAATCGAAATAGACGGCAAAAAAGTCGAAGTCCCTGCTGGTAGCATGGTGATGGACGCCGCCAACAAATTGGGAACCTACATTCCGCACTTCTGCTATCACAAGAAATTGTCGATCGCAGCAAACTGCCGCATGTGCCTGGTCGAAGTGGAAAAGGCGCCCAAGCCTTTGCCCGCTTGTGCGACCCCGGTCAGTGCCGGCATGATCGTGCGCTCCGCCAGCGACAAAGCTGTGCAGGCGCAAAAGTCGGTCATGGAATTCTTGCTGATTAACCACCCGCTCGATTGCCCGATCTGCGATCAGGGCGGCGAATGCCAGTTGCAAGACTTGGCAGTGGGCTACGGCAAGAGCGAATCGCGCTACAAGGAAGACAAGCGCGTCGTCACGCCGAAGGAAGCCGGTCCGCTGGTTTCCATGCAGGAAATGTCGCGCTGCATCCAGTGCACCCGCTGCGTGCGCTTTGGCCAGGAAGTGGCCGGCGTGATGGAGCTGGGCATGATCGGCCGCGGCGAACACTCGGAAATCGTGTCCTTCGTCGGCCAGTCGGTCGACTCCGAACTGTCGGGCAACATGATCGACCTGTGCCCGGTCGGCGCACTGACCTCGAAGCCGTTCCGCTACAGCGCCCGTACGTGGGAACTGTCGCGCCGCAAATCGGTCAGCCCGCATGACGGCCTGGGCGCAAACCTGATCGTGCAAGTGAAAGCTGGCAAGGTCAAGCGCGTATTGCCGCTGGAAAACGAAGCCGTCAACGAGTGCTGGATCTCGGACAAGGACCGTTTCTCGTACGAAGCGCTGGACAGCGCCGAACGCCTGACTTCCCCGATGCTGAAACAAGGCAACGAGTGGAAAGAAGTCGATTGGCAGACCGCGCTGGAATACGTGGCGCACGGTTTGAAAAATATCAAGCACGAGCATGGCGCTGACGCCATCGCCGCGCTGGCAACGCCGCATTCGACCGTCGAAGAGCTGGTACTGCTGCAAAAGGTCGCCAACGGTCTCGGCAGCGAGAACGTCGACTTCCGCCTGCGCCAGACCGACTTCGCGCTGGACGCCGGCGTCAAGCCATGGCTGGGCATGCCGATCAACGAATTCGGCCAGATCAAGCGCGCCTTCGTCATCGGCTCGTTCCTGCGCAAGGATCACCCGCTGCTGGCCACGCGTCTGCGCGCGTCCGTCAAGGGCGGCGCCAAGCTGTCGATCCTGCACGCCTCCGACGATGATCAACTGATCACCATCGCCAACAAGATGATCGTCGCGCCTGGCGATTGGCTGGCGGCCTTGTCGGAAGTGGTCGTTGCAGTTGCCAAAGCGAAAGAAATTGCTGCACCGGCCGGTTTCGAAGCGATTGCCGCTTCGGACGTGGCGGTGGCCATCGCCGCCAGCCTGATGGCCGGCGACCACGGCGCCGTGCTGCTGGGTAATGCGGCAACGCAACACCCGCAAGCGTCGCAATTGCATGCTGCCGCGCAATGGATCGCCGAACAGACGGGCGCCAAGCTCGGTTACCTGACGGAAGCGGCCAACACGGTTGGTGCGCACCTGGTCGCCAAGCCGCGCGCCAACGTGCAGGCTGCCTTTGCCGTGCCGAAAAAAGCCTACGTGCTGCTGCACGCCGAGCCGGAACTCGATGCCGCCAACCCGCAAGCGGCCCGCGCCGCCCTGGATGGCGCCGAGATGGTCGTGGCCATGTCGGCCTTCAAGCACGGCATGGATTACGCCGATGTCTTGCTGCCGATCGCTCCGTTCGCTGAAACCTCGGGCACCTTCGTCAACTGCGAAGGCCGCGCGCAAAGCTTCAACGGCACCGTGAAACCGCTGGCGGAAACCCGTCCAGCCTGGAAAGTGCTGCGCGTCCTGGGCAACATCCTGGGCCTGGCCGGTTTCGACTACGACACCTCCGAAGCGATCCGCGACGAAGCGTTTGGCGCTGGCGTGACCGATCTGTCGGCACAGCTGAACAACATCGCGAAAAACGCCCCGGAAGCGGCAAGCTACGCACCGGCTTCGCCTGCGCTGCAACGCATCGCCGACGTGCCGATCTACTTCGCCGACGCGCTGGTACGCCGCTCCGAACCGCTGCTGCGCACGGTCGATGGCGCCGCGCCGCAAGCGCACCTGTCCCTGGCGCTGGCTGAAAAGCTGGGCATCAAGGCGGGCGACAAGGTCAAAGTGGCGCAAGGCTCCGGCAGCGCCATCCTGGTGGCGGCACTCCATGCCGGCCTGCCAGCCAATGTGGTCAAGGTGTCGGCGGCGCATGCCTCGACGGCTAGCCTGGGCGGCATGTTCGGTGACATCACAGTTGAAACAGCAGAGGGGAAAATCTGATGGCTCTGCCTGAATTTGTAAACGTCATCAACACCGGCGGCCAGGATTTGCTGGGCGGCTCCTGGCCGTTCTTCTGGACCCTGATCAAGATCCTGTGCGTGCTGTTGCCGCTGATGGGCCTGGTTGCCTACCTGACCTTGTGGGAACGCAAGCTGATCGGCTGGATCCAGATCCGCGTCGGCCCGAACCGCGTGGGTCCGCTGGGCTTGCTGCAACCGATCGCCGATGCGCTGAAACTCTTGTTCAAAGAGATCATCATCCCGTCCAAGGCCGCCAAGGGCCTGTTCGTGATCGGCCCGATCATGACCATCATGCCGGCCCTGGCCGCCTGGTCGGTCGTGCCGTTCGGCCCGCAAGCCGTGCTGGCCAACGTCAACGCAGGCTTGCTGATGCTGCTGGCGATTACCTCGATGGAAGTCTACGGCATCATCATCGCCGGCTGGGCCTCGAACTCGAAGTACTCGTTCATGGGCGCCATGCGCGCTTCGGCACAGATGATTTCGTATGAAATCCCGATGGGCTTCGTGATGGTCATCGTGCTGATGGTCTCGGGCAGCCTGAACTTCATCGACATCGTCGGCGGCCAGCAAATCGGCTTCTTCGCCGACAAGGGCGTGAACTTCCTGTCGTGGAACTGGCTGCCGCTGCTGCCGATGTTCGTCATCTACCTGGTGTCGGGCCTGGCTGAAGCCAACCGTCACCCGTTCGACGTCGTCGAAGGCGAGTCGGAAATCGTTGCCGGCCACATGGTCGAGTACTCGGGCATGGCCTACGCCATGTTCATGCTGGCCGAATACGCCAACATGATCCTGATCGGCGCCCTGGCTTCGATCATGTTCCTCGGTGGCTGGTCCGCACCATTTGCTTTCCTTGAGTTCTGGGGTGGTTTCGGCGGCTTCTTCTGGCTGTTCGCCAAGACCTTCTTCATCGTGTCGGTGTTTATCTGGGTACGCGGTACTTTCCCACGCTACCGTTATGACCAGATCATGCGCCTCGGCTGGAAAGTGTTTATCCCGTTGACGCTGGTCTACCTGGTCTTCGTCGCTGCCTGGATGCAGACATCCTGGAATATTTGGAAGTAAGAGAGTGCATACGAATGGATAAGGTAAAAGATTTCTTCAGCAGCCTCTTGTTAGGCGAGCTGATCAAGGGCATGGCGTTGACAGGCAAGTACATGTTTTCGCGCAAGATCACGGTGCAATTCCCGGAAGAGAAGACACCGATCTCGCCGCGTTTCCGTGGCTTGCACGCGCTGCGCCGCTACCCGAACGGCGAGGAACGTTGCATCGCCTGCAAACTGTGCGAAGCGGTTTGCCCGGCGATGGCCATCACGATCGAATCGGAACAGCGTGACGACGGCTCGCGCCGCACCACGCGTTACGATATTGATTTGACCAAGTGCATCTTCTGCGGTTTCTGCGAAGAGTCCTGCCCGGTCGATTCGATCGTCGAGACGCAAATCCTGGAATACCACGGCGAGAAACGCGGGGATTTGTATTACACGAAAGAGATGTTGCTGGCCGTGGGTGATCGTTATGAAAATGACATCGCCGCTGCGCGCGCCGCCGACGCACCTTATCGCTGATGGATGCGCCGCAGCTGACCAGCTGCGGCGCGCCCCTCGTTCATCTGTACGTCTATTGGGTTTTTTATGGACTTTAAAACAATTTTGTTTTACGCCTTCGCGCTGATCTTGATTCTGGCAGCGACGCGCGTCATCACGGCCCGTAATCCGGTCCACGCAGTACTGTTCCTGGTACTGTCCTTCTTTTCCGCAGCGGGCATCTGGATGCTGCTGCAAGCTGAATTCCTGGCCATCGTGCTGGTATTGGTGTATGTCGGCGCCGTGATGGTGCTGTTCCTCTTCGTGGTCATGATGCTCGATATCAATATCGACCGCATGCGCGAAGGCTTCTGGGGCTATCTGCCGCTGTCCGTGACGGTGGGCGTGATCATCGTGCTGGAAATGGCCGCTGTCCTGTGGCACGGTTTCCGCAACTTTGCGCCTAGCATCGCTCCGGTGAACGTCAACCTGGGCGGCACCAAGGAACTGGGCCTGCTGATCTACACGAAATATGTGTTCGCCTTCGAGATCGCTGCCGTCGTGCTGCTGGTGGCCATCGTTGCCGCGGTCGCACTGACTTTGCGCAAACGCAAGGACACCAAGCATTTTGCTCCGGGCGATGCGGTACGCGTGAAGCGCAACGACCGCCTGAAGATCATCAAGATGGACGCGGTCGTCGAGCGTCCTGCGGCTGAGCCGGAAGTTAAGGAGGCACCATGACATTATCGCTCACACATTTTCTGGTCCTGGGCGCGATCCTGTTCGCAATCTCGATCGTCGGTATTTTCCTGAACCGCAAGAACATCATCGTATTGCTGATGGCAATCGAATTGATGCTGCTGGCGGTGAATATGAATTTCATCGCGTTCTCCCATTTCATGGGCGACGCGGCCGGTCAGATCTTCGTTTTCTTCATCCTGACGGTTGCCGCCGCTGAGTCGGCTATCGGTCTGGCTATTCTGGTGGTGATGTTCCGTAATCTGGATACCATCAACGTCGAAGACCTGGACAGCCTCAAAGGCTGATGTTTTTCAGACTCGATCTCTCGAATAATAACGATTAAGGTTCATCATGGCGGGGCAACTCCTCAACCCTAACCTCCTTCTTGCCGTACCGCTGGCGCCGCTGGCCGGTGCCGCGATTGCAGGCTTGCTTGGCACCCAGTTCCTGGGTAATTTGGTCGGACGCAAGACGTCGCATACCGCGACGATCCTGGGCGTACTGATTGCGTTCATCCTGTCCGTGCAGACATTGCTGGCAGTGATGGATGGCGCGACATTCAATGGCACGATCTATAACTGGATGACGATCGGCACCCTGAAGATGGAAGTGGGCTTCCAGATCGATTCGCTGTCGGCGATGATGATGTGCGTGGTCACCTTCGTCTCCCTGATGGTGCACATCTACACGATCGGCTACATGAAGGATGACGAAGGCTACAACCGCTTCTTCGCCTACATCTCGCTGTTCACGTTCTCGATGCTGATGCTGGTCATGGCCAACAACTTCCTGCAACTGTTCTTCGGTTGGGAAGCCGTGGGCCTGGTTTCCTACCTGCTGATCGGTTTCTGGTACCAGCGTCCGACGGCCATCGTGGCCAACATGAAGGCTTTCCTCGTCAACCGCGTGGGCGACTTCGGCTTCATCCTGGGCATCGGCCTGCTGCTGGCCTACGCCGGCACCATGAACTACCAGGAAGTGTTCGCCAAGAAAGACGAACTGGCGCTGCTGAGCTTGCCAGGTACCGACTGGGCCCTGCTGACCGTTGCCTGCATCTGCCTGTTCATCGGCGCGATGGGCAAATCGGCGCAGTTCCCGCTGCACGTGTGGCTGCCTGACTCGATGGAAGGTCCTACCCCGATCTCGGCACTGATCCACGCCGCGACGATGGTGACGGCCGGTATCTTCATGGTCTCGCGCATGTCGCCGCTGTTCGAACTGTCCGACACGGCACTGTCCTTCATCCTGGTGATCGGCTCCATCACGGCGCTGTTCATGGGCTTCCTGGGCATCATCCAGAACGACATCAAGCGCGTCGTCGCTTACTCGACCCTGTCGCAGCTCGGCTACATGACCGTGGCGCTGGGTTCGTCCGCGTACTCCGTGGCCGTGTTCCACCTGATGACGCACGCATTCTTCAAGGCACTGCTGTTCCTGGGCGCCGGTTCCGTCATCATCGGCATGCACCACGACCAGGACATCCGCAACATGGGCGGCCTGCGCAAGTACATGCCAATCACCTGGATCACCTCCCTGGTCGGTTCGCTGGCCCTGATCGGCACGCCGCTGTTCTCCGGTTTCTACTCGAAAGACAGCATCATCGAAGCCGTCGAAGCGACGCACATCTGGGGCGCTGGCTTTGCCCAGTTCGCCGTGCTGGCTGGCGTGTTCGTCACTGCGTTCTACTCGTTCCGCATGTATTTCCTCGTCTTCCATGGCAAGGAACGTTTCGGCCAGGCGCATGCGCACGGTCACGACGACCATCACGCACCGAAAGCGGCCCATGGCGCGCACGGCGATGCGCATGACGACCACCACGAAGAAGAGGAAGACGACCACGCGCACCACGGCCTGGAACCTGGCCAGAAGCCGCACGAGTCCCCATTCGTCGTATGGTTCCCGCTGGTGATGCTGGCGATTCCGTCGCTGATCATCGGCTACCTGACGATCGGCCCGATGCTGCATGGCGATTTCTTCAAGGGCGTGATTTTCGTGGGCGAAAACCATCCAGCAATGGAAGAGTTGTCGCATGAATTCCACGGCGCAATGGCGATGGCGATCCACGGCCTGTCGACGGCACCGTTCTGGCTGGCATTGTCCGGCGTGGTGGCAGCCTACTACTGCTACATGGTCAACCCGCGTGTACCAGCCTGGTTCTTTGCCAAGTTCCACGCGATCCACACCCTGCTGGACAACAAGTACTACATGGACAAGTTCAATGAAGTCGTGTTCGCCGGCGGTGCCCGCTTGCTGGGTAATGGCCTGTGGAACTTCGGTGACAAGAAGCTGATCGATGGCCTGCTGGTCAACGGTAGCGCCAAGGTCGTCGCCTGGCTGTCCTCGCTGTCGCGAGTGCTGCAGACCGGCTACATCTATCACTATGCATTCGTGATGATCCTGGGCGTGCTGGGCTTCCTGATCTATTTCCTGCCATTCTGGCCCGCTAAGTAAGCTGACCTGATAAAAGAATACTGAGAACCATGATGCAGTCTACGATTTCTACACTACCTCCTTACCTGAGTCTGTCGATCTGGGTGCCGATCATTTGCGGCGTCCTGGTCCTGGCTCTCGGCCGTGACAGCAAAGCGGGCTTTACCCGCTGGCTGTCGCTGGCCGGCGCGGTGCTCAGCATGCTGTGCACCTGGCCACTGATCCAGCATTTCGACAACGCCGCACACGGCATGCAATTCGTCGAAAAAGCACCGTGGATTGAAACCTTCAATATCTGGTACTCGCTGGGTATCGACGGCCTGTCGCTGTGGTTCGTGCCACTGACGGCGTTCATCACCGTCATCGTCGTCATTTCCGCTTGGCAAGTGATCGAGAAGCGCATCGCCCAGTACATGGGCTCGTTCCTGATCCTGTCGGGCCTGATGATCGGCGTGTTCTGCGCGCTGGACGGCTTGCTGTTCTACTTCTTCTTTGAAGCAACCCTGATCCCGATGTTCATCATCATCGGTATCTGGGGCGGTTCGAACCGCGTGTACGCGTCGTTCAAGTTCTTCCTGTACACCTTCTTCGGTTCGCTGCTGACCCTGGTTGCCATCATCTACCTGCGCAATGTGTCGGGTACCTTCGACATCCTGGCCTGGCATGCGTTCAAGCTGACGATGAACGAGCAGATCTTCATCTTCCTGGCCTTCCTGATGGCGTTTGCCGTGAAAGTGCCGATGTTCCCCGTGCATACATGGCTGCCGGACGTCCACGTGGAAGCGCCAACGGGCGGTTCCGCCGTGCTGGCCGCCATCATGCTGAAACTGGGCGCCTACGGCTTCCTGCGTTTCTCGTTGCCCATCACGCCGGACGCCAGCCACTACCTGTCGGGCTTCATGATCGCCTTGTCGCTGATCGCCGTGATCTACATCGGTCTGGTTGCCCTGGTGCAAACCGACATGAAAAAACTGGTCGCCTATTCGTCGATCGCGCACATGGGTTTCGTCACCCTGGGCTTCTTCATGTTCAACGACATCTCGGTGCAGGGCGGTATCGTGCAGATGGTCTCGCACGGCTTCATCTCCGGCGCCATGTTCCTGTGCATCGGCGTGCTGTATGACCGCATGCATACCCGCAACATCGCCGACTACGGCGGCGTCGTGAACCGCATGCCGAAATTTGCCGCCTTCTTCGTGCTGTTCTCGATGGCCAACTGCGGTCTGCCAGCGACGTCCGGCTTCGTCGGCGAGTTCATGGTGATCCTGGGCGCGGTGAAATTCAACTTCTGGATCGGTCTGCTGGCTGCAACGGCACTGATCTGGGGCGCGGCGTACTCGCTGTGGATGGCCAAGCGCGTGGTGTTCGGCAAGATCAAGAACAAGCATGTGGCCGAACTGACCGACATCAACAAACGTGAATTCTTCATGCTTGCTGTGCTGGCCATCGCCGTGCTCGTGATGGGTCTGTACCCAGCCCCGTTCACCGACACGATGCAAACTTCGGTTGCTGACCTGCTGCAGCATGTCGCCACCAGCAAGTTGCCTTAAATAGAAGACCGATAACATGACTAATGCACCTAATCTGGTACCGCTGTACGCGGAAATCTTTCTGCTGATTGCCACGTCGGCGCTCTTGCTGATCGATATGTTCTTGCCTGCGGCGAAGCGTTCGATCACTTACGTGCTGGCCTTGCTGACCCTGGCTGGCTGCGCCTTGCTGACCGTGGGCGACTTCAATGCGGGCACCACCGTCTACACGTTCCACAACATGTTCGTGTCGGATCCGATGTCGCAGTTGCTGAAACTGTTCTCCTACGGCGCCGTGGCGCTGACCCTGATCTACTCGCGTGCCTATGCCACCGACCGCAGCATGCTGTCGGGTAACCTGGGCGGCGAGTTCTACGTGCTGGCCCTGTTTGCACTGCTGGGCCAGATGATCATGATCTCGGCCAACAACTTCCTGATCATCTACCTGGGTCTGGAACTGATGTCGCTGTCGCTGTACGCACTGATCGCGCTGCGCCGTGACAATGCCAAGGCCACGGAAGCGGCCATGAAATACTTCATCCTGGGCGCACTGGCCTCCGGTTTCATGTTGTACGGTATCTCGATGCTGTACGGCGCGTCCGGCACGCTGGACCTGGGCGAACTGCGCGTGGCGCTGGAAAACGGCAAGACCAACGGCACCATCATGGTCTTTGGCCTGGTGTTCCTCGTTGCCGGCCTGGCCTTCAAACTGGGCGTCGTGCCATTCCACATGTGGGTGCCTGACGTGTATCAAGGTTCGCCGACGGCAGTGACCCTGCTGCTGGGCGCGGCGCCGAAACTGGCTGCCTTCGCCATCACCCTGCGCTTGCTGGCCGAAGGCTTGCTGCCGATGGCGCATGACTGGCAGCAAATGCTGCTGGTGCTGGCCGTGATGTCGCTGGCCATCGGCAACTTCACCGCCATCGCACAAACCAACCTGAAGCGCATGTTGGCGTACTCGACCATCGCGCAAATGGGCTTCGTTCTGCTGGGCTTGCTGTCCGGTACCGTCGATGCACCGAACAACACCCTGAACGCGGCCGGCGCAGCCACCGCCTATGGCGCCTCGATGTACTACGTGATCACCTACGTGTTCACCACCCTGGGTACCTTTGGCGTGATCATGTTGTTGGCACGTAATGGTTTCGAAGCAGAAGAATTGGCCGACTTCAAGGGCCTGGGCAAACGCAGCCCGATCTTCGCGCTGGTGATGACTCTGTTCATGTTCTCGCTGGCCGGCGTGCCGCCACTGATGGGCTTCATGGCCAAGTACTCGGTGCTGGCTTCCGTGCTGGCCACGGGCCAGCTGTGGCTGACCATCGCTGCCGTGCTGTTCTCGCTGATCGGCGCCTTCTACTACCTGCGCGTCGTGAAAATGATGTGGTTTGACGAGCCGACGGACAGCAATGCGCTGGTCGTGCATGGCGACATGCGCGTGGTGCTGGCCCTGAACGGCGTGTTCGTCCTGGCGCTGGGCGTGATGCCTAACAGCATCCTGGCTGCCTGCGCGACCGCCATCACCAAGACCCTGGCGTCCTGACCGATGGATGTCGCCGCCTCGAGCTGGCTGGTGATCGCCCTGGGCATCCTGGGCGCCAACCTGCCTTTCCTGAACGAGAAGCTGTTTGCCGCCGTGCCCCTGAAAAGGGCGGCGCAGGCAGAGCAGGGCTGGCGCAAGCCGCTGGCGCTGCGCCTGCTGGAGATGGTGATTCTGTACTTCATCGTCGGCGCCGTGGCGTTTGCCCTCGAAGCGCGCATCGGCAACGCTTTCCCGCAGACGTGGGAATTCTATGCCATCACGGGATGCCTGTTCCTGGTGCTGGCCTTTCCCGGCTTTGTCACCCGCTACCTGCGCAAGCGGCGCTAGAACGCTGACCAAACCTACTGCGCGTCGCGCTTTGCGGCCTGCGATGCTCACTGTGCTCAAGCACAGTTCCGCTTCTCAGCCACAAATCACTGCCGCTCGCTACGGTTTTGTCAGTGTTCCTCCCCTCCGAAAGCGGCGCCTCTGGCGCCGTTTTTTATTGAATAAAGGAATTTCATGGATACGAATCTGATTGAAACCAAAGTGGACGGCGAGCTGGCCTACCAGGGCAGCTTCCTGCGCGTGCAGCGCGACCGTGTTGCGCTGCCTGACGGTAAGATCACGGTGCGCGAATTCGTCCTGCATCCGGGCGCCGTCGTCATCCTGCCGCTGCTCGACGATGGCACCGTGCTGATGGAACGCCAGTACCGCTATCCGCTGGACCGGGTCTTCATTGAATTCCCTGCTGGCAAGATCGACGCGGGCGAATCGCACCTGGCCTGCGCCCAGCGCGAGTTGCTGGAAGAGACGGGCTACACGGCCAGCGACTGGCAATTCGTCTCCACCATCCACAACGCCATCGCGTATTCGGATGAACACCTGGAACTGTTCCTGGCGCGCGGCCTGGTTGCCGGCGAACGCCAGCTCGACGAGGGCGAATTCCTGGAAACGTTTACGGCCACCGTGCCGCAGCTGCTGGACTGGGTCAAGGATGGCACGATCACGGACGTGAAAACCGTCATCGGCATCTTCTGGCTCGACAAGATTACCAGCGGCGCCTGGCAAGCGGCTTGATACAGCGCATGCGCGCGGCGATCTTCCTGTTGCTGGCATCGGCCAGCCTGGGCGCGCACGGGGCGGCGCGCACGCCGTTCCAGGTGCGCTGCGAAGACACGATCAGCAAGACGGTATCCGTGCTGACGGCGCAGCAGAATGGCTACAGCATCGACACGCATTTGCCGTACAAGGCCCTGACCGTGATGAAGGGCACGGCGCGCGCCAATACCTGGGTACTGGGATTGACGAAGACGGATTCGCGCGTGGCCATCGCCCTGGCCGGCCCCATGCTGCAAGACCCGGCCAGCGGCTATGAATGCGTGGCGCCGCAGATTACCGTGTCCCTCACATATGCGCCCGTGGTGATCTATATCGGCCGCGAGTTTGCCCCCGGCACTTGCGCGTATGATGAGATACTCGCGCACGAGCTGCGGCACATGAAGACCTATATGGAACACTTGCCGCGCGTGGAAAAGACCGTGCGCGCGGCGCTGGCCAAACGCTTCGAGGCGCGGCCCCTGTACGCGCCCAGCGGCACGGCGAAGGCGGCGCTGGCGCGCGAGATCGACACGGGCTGGTTGCCGTATATCAAGGCCGAAATGCGCAAGGTGGAAACCTTGCAGGCGGCCATCGATTCTCCGCAAGAATATGCGCGCCTGGGCAAGGCGTGCAAAGGCGAAATCCAGAACATCCTGGCGGGCAAGGCAGCGCCCGCCAACTAGACAAGGAATGGCATGACAGTAGCAGCACCGAATAGCGTCCGTTACGTTGCGCTGATCCCCGCCGCCGGCGTGGGCGCGCGCATGGAAGCGGGCAGTCCCAAGCAATATTTACCCATCGCCGGCAAACCCATGCTGCGCCACGCGCTCGACGCCTTTCTCGCCAGCCCCCTGATCGCGCACACGTATGTCGTCGTCAGCGCGGAGGATGGCGTGATCGACACGGTCGTGCCGGAGCAGGGCGTCACTGTGCTGCGCTGCGGCGGCGCCACGCGCATGGAAACGATATTGAACGCCCTGCAGGCGCTGCACGGCAGCCTGGCCGCGGATGACCAGGTGCTGGTGCACGACGCGGCGCGGCCCGGCCTGACGCCGGCCCTGATCGAAAAACTCATCAGCGAGGTGGGCGACCACGCGGCCGGCGGCTTGCTGGCCTTGCTCGTGGTCGACACCGTCAAGAAGGCCGGGCCTGGCGGCCTGTCGGCGCAGACGGTGCCGCGCGACGGCCTGTGGCTGGCGCAGACGCCGCAAATGTTCCGCTATGCGCTGCTGCACCGGGCCCTGTCGCAAGCGCCCGATCCGCAAGCGATTACCGACGACGCCAGCGCCGTCGAAGCGCTGGGCCTGGCGCCCAGGCTGGTCGAAGGCCACCCGCGCAACCTGAAGGTGACCCTGCCGCGCGACATCCACACGGCCGAGCTGTATTTGGCCAACCCTTGAATTCCAGAGAGACCTGCATGAACACAACGACTCCCGTACTGCCTTTCCGCATCGGCCAGGGCTATGACTGCCACGCGCTGGTGGAAAACCGCGACCTGATCATCGGCGGCGTGAACATCCCCCATCACCTGGGCTTGCTCGGCCACTCCGACGCGGACGTGCTGCTGCATGCGATCACGGACGCCATCTTCGGCGCCGCCGCCCTGGGCGACATCGGCCGCCATTTCCCCGACACGGATGCGCAGTTCAAGGGTGCCGATTCGCGCACTCTGCTGCGCGAAGCCGTGCGCCGCGTGCAAGCGACCGGCTATATCATCGGCAATATCGACGCCACCATCATCGCCCAGCGCCCGAAGATGGCGCCGCACATCGCCGCCATGTGCGCGAACGTGGCCGAAGACCTGGGCGTGAGTGTGGGCCAGGTCAACATCAAGGCCAAGACGAATGAAAAACTGGGCTACCTGGGCCGCGAAGAGGGCATCGCGGCCGAAGCCGTGGCCTTGCTGCTGCGCGCCTGATACGCCACCGACTATCGACCACAGACAGGAGAGAGCATGTTCCAGCGAAGCCGTACCAGCATCTTGCTTGCATTGGCACTGACCGCCGCGCCATCGGCATGGGCCGAACTGCAAGCCACGGGCGAACCGCCCGCCGCGAAACAGGGCTGGAAGGCCGAGACCGTCGCGCAGGGCGTGCGCCAGCCGTGGGGCATCGCCTGGCTGGGCGAGGGCCGCGCGCTGGTCACCAGCAAGCAGGGCACCTTGCATCTGCTGAATGGAAAGACTTTTACCGACGTGGCGCTGGAAGGCATGCCCAAGGTGTTTACGGGCGGGCAGGGCGGTTTGCTCGATATTGTGATTCATCCGCAGGATGCCGCCAAGCCGAACCCGCGCGTCTACATGACGGTGTCGACGGGCACCAATGACGCCAACCGCACGACCCTCGTGCGCGGCGTGTTCGACGGCAAGAAGGTGACGGGCATCCAGACCCTGTTCAAGGTCGCCACCGACAAGAGCGGCGGCCAGCACTTCGGCTCGCGTTTGCTGTGGCTGCCGGACGGCACTTTGCTGATGAGCGTGGCCGATGGCGGCAACCCGCCGCTGCGCATCGGCGACCGCCTGGCGCGCGAGCAGGCGCAGAATCTGGCCACGCACCAGGGTTCCATCCTGCGCCTGACGGAAGACGGCAAGCCGGCACCGGGCAATCCGCTGGCCGCCAAGGGCGCCTTGCCGGAAATCTGGTCGTACGGCCACCGCAACGTGCAGGGACTGGCGCTCGATCCCGTCTCCGGCCGCGTGTGGGCCACGGAACACGGTCCGTATGGCGGCGACGAGCTGAACCTGGTGGTAGCGGGCGGCAACTATGGCTGGCCCCTGCAAAGCTATGGCGCCGACTACACGACGCACGAACCGGTCGGCAAGCACGAAGTGGCGGGCATGCTCAACCCGAGCGTGGCCTGGGTGCCGTCGCCGGCACCGTCGGGCCTGGCCGTCTACACGGGCGACAAGATCGCCGCCTGGCGCGGCAGCATCTTCAGCGGCGGCCTGGCGGCCAAGGATATCCGCCGCATCGCCGTCGATGCCAGCGGCAAGGTTACGGGGCAGGACCGCCTGGCCATCGGCGCGCGCGTGCGCGACGTGCGCCAGGGACCGGACGGCTACCTGTATGCGCTGACGGATGAAGACAATGGCCGCCTGCTGCGCATCGTGGCGCAGTAGCACGGCAGGCGCCATCTTCGCTTAAGATGGCGCCTTTACTTCATTCAAGGTGGCGGCATGGCCCGTGATACTTATGCATACCGGCACGTCGCCGTCGAATCGCGCGCGATTAATGGCCGCGTGGAAATCCGCCCCGTGCCGGGCCAGGCTTTTTCGCCCGAGCTGGCCGTGCAGTGCTCGCGCCGCCTGGTCGACCTGCAGCGCTACCCGCTGGGCAGCCGCTTTCTGCTGTTCGCCAAGCTGACGGACCGCCTGGGCGGCACGCCCTTCCTGTACGCGTATCACGCCGATGCGGACGTGCTGATGACGCCGGCCGAAGTGACGAAATTCCTTGGCGAATTCCGCCGCGGCCGCATTTGATTCCTACGATGTGACGCAGGCCGGGCCGGCCTTGGGGCTGGCCTGCGGCTTGCCGAAGATGGCGATCGTCAGGGCGCAGCTCAGGGCGAACAGTCCGCCGACCAGCATCGCGCTGGACACGCCCAGCCGGTCGACGGCCATGCCCCCCAGCAAGGCGCCCGACGCCAGCGACACTTGCACGATGGCAACGAAGAGCGCGCTGCTGCCTTCCATCAGCTCCGGCGCCGCCTTGAACATCCACGTTTGCACGGCGATCGGCATGGCGCCGAAACCTAAACCCCACACGGCCACCAGCAGCATGGCCGTGAGCGAATGGCTGCCGAACGCGGCCAGCGCCAGGGTGGACAGGCCCAGCACGGCGCCCGTCGCCATCAGCGCGGCCCGTTCGTAGCGGCCGGCGGCCCAGCCGCCCGCGAGGTTGCCGATGAAGCCGGAAGCGCCGTACACGAGCAGCATGGCGCTGACCGTGCCGGCGGCCAGGTGCGAGATTTGCGTGAGGAAGGGCGCGATATACGTGTAGGCGGCGAACTGGCCCGTGAAGAGCATGGCCGTGGCGATCAGGCCCAGCCTGGCCTTGCGGATGCCGAAAATCATCGGCAGCTGGCGCAGGCGGATGGCCTGTGTCGGCGGCAGCTTGGGCAGCAGAAACAGCTGGCCGAGGAAGACCAGCACGGCAATGGCGCTGGCCGCGCCGAACGCGACCCGCCAGCCCACCAGCTCGCCCACCAGGGCGCCGGCCGGCACGCCCGCCACCGTGCCCAGCGAGACGCCGGCGAAGATGATGGACATGGCGCGCGACGCATGCTGCGGCGCCACCAGGCGCGGGCCGATGGCGCTGCCGATGGCCCAGAAACCGCCCACGCCCACGCCTAGCATGGCGCGGCCAAGCAGTATCCACGCATACGAAGGCGCCAGCGCCACCAGCAGGTTCGACGCGACCAGCAGGGCCGTGAGCGCCAGCAGCACGATGCGGCGGTCCAGGCGGCCCGAGCCGACGGTGACGAAGATGGCGGCAAACGCGGCAACGATGCCGGGCGTGGTGATCATCAAGCCCGCCTGGCCCTTGCTGATGGCCAGTTCGGCGGCCATGGCCGGCAGCAGGCCGACGGGCAGGAATTCGGAGGTGACGAGGGCGAAGGCGCCGATGCCGACGGACAGGACCGCCAGCCACGGCGCCACGGTGGTATCGTCGTCGGTAGCGTTGGAAAGTGTATGCATGAGAGGTTCCTGAAAAGCCGGGAGGTTTTTAACCGGTCGGTATATAATCAGGGCAGGCGGACAGTGTTGTCAATAATTTTTTACCGAACGGTATGAAACAAGATAAAAAAGAGGAAGCGGTCAAGGCGAAAACGGGGCGGCCACGCACGTTCGACGCGGACGAGGCGCTCGATTGCGCCATGAAGGTATTCTGGGAAAAAGGCTATGAAGGCAGTTCCTTGCCGGAATTGACGAAAGCCATGGGCATGAACCGGCCCAGCCTGTATGCCGTCTTCGGCAACAAGGAGCAATTGTTTCACAAGGCGCTAGAGCGCTACAGCGACACGCGCATGCGGTTTTTCGACGCGGCGCTGGAGCAGCCGACGGCGCGCCAGGTGGTGGAAGCCTTGCTGACGCAATATGTCGACGCGCAAACCATGCCGGACGGCCCGCACGGCTGCATGGGCGTCAATGCGGCGCTGGCCTGCAGCGACGATGCCCTGCCGATCCGCGATGAATTGTTTGCGCGCCGGCTGCGCGGTGAAATCAAGCTGCGCGACCGCTTGCGGCGCGCCAGGGAAGAGGGGGATTTGCCGCCCGATTCCTGTCCCGAGCAGCAGGCGCGCTTTGTCGTGACCCTGTCGCAGGGCATGGCCATCCAGGCGGCGGCCGGTGTATCGCGCGAGCAATTGCAGCAAATGGTGGGATTGCTGCTGCGCAATTGGCCGATGTAACTACCCTGTCGGGGCGATGGTCTTGGCCAGGTCGCTGGGCGCCTTGCGCCGCCAGGCTGCCGTCAGGGCGGCGGCCAGCATGTCCAGTTCGGCGTCCGCCAGGCGCACCGTGATGCCGGCCAGGCGTTCGCCCCACCAGAGTTTCTCGCAGCCCGATGGCGTGATGACGGTGGCGATATGCGCCGCTTCCGCATCGAGCAGTACGTTGATGTGCTCGTCATCGGGCAGGGTGGCAAAGATCTTCCCGCCCACGCGGAAGGCCGGACGGTCGTGGTGTTCTTCCTCGGTAGTGTCGGGAAACGACAGTGCCAGATAGCGTAGTTCTTCCAGGTCGACCATTCCTCTTTCCCCCTGTTCGGATAGATAGCAGCGTGACTACATTTTGCCATGCTGTTTCGCCCCGTGGTGCAGCGGCATGCGAAAAGAAATGCGCACGATGCGACACTGGCGCGCGCGGTTGTGGCGCTAGCGCGACAGGTCCGGCGACCGCGCCAGGGGCAAAATGCCCGTGCGGGCAGGATTGTTCAGCTTGTTTCGGTGTGCTTGTCATAAAAATATCTTACATGGCTAAAAGAAAAATACTTTTCTTATAGGGAATTTAAGATAGAATAGATTCAACGTTTCACCTGACCCGTCAACTGTCTGGTTTTGTCCCGGGAACCCGAACCCTTTCCAGGACGCTTGCAGTGCCGCCATGGCACGCCGCAAGTCCGCGCTGTTTTGCGGAAGCCACGTCCCCGACCGCTCATCCTTGCAATTCTTGCGCTACGCCGACACGCCTCAATGCAGCGTGTATTCAGCTCAAGCGCCTTCTCGCCTGTTGCGCCCGTTGAATACTTACTGAATGGATACCATTATGAAAAACTTGCCTAAAATCGCCCTGTCTCTGATCGCTGTTGGTGTGTTTGCCCACGCGAACGCCAGCACCATCACCCTGTCCACCGGCTACTCGAACGCCGGCGCGCAAGCGTCCGCCGCCGCTTACCAGTCCGTCGTGAATGCCGCCGTGGCCACGCCAGGCGCAGGCTATGGCACGACGACGATTGCCAGCTACAACAATGTCACGAATAGCAGCCTGTTCGGCAGCGGTTCGAACATCGCCTTCAAGTCGGTGATCAATTTTGGCGTCAGCGCGGCCGATGCGGGCGCCTGGAGCTTCCGCAGCGGCGTCGATTTCGGCAAGGGCGGCGCCCTGTTCCTCGATGGCGTGGCGCTGGACTACAAGAGCAGCGACCTGTGGTGGGCTGGCAACTACAATAGCAGCAGCCAGTTCCTCTCCGGTTCGGGCACCTTGTCTGCAGGCAACCATACCTTGAGCATCTTTGGCCTGGAAGGCTGCTGCGATGGCGGCCAGCAAGTCCAGTTCAAGGCGGGCAACGGCAATTTCGCCAGCTTTTCCAGCACCGATGGCCTGGTGTCGGCCGTGCCGGAACCAACGACCTACGCCATGCTGCTGATCGGCCTGGGCCTGCTGGGCTTCACGGCGCGCCGCAAGCAGGAGGCCAAGTTTTAAGCGCAAGTTTTAAGCCGTCATATTCTGCGCGCCGCATGGCGCACGTAAAAAAGCCCGCCGGTCCGTCAGGACACGACGGGCTTTTTGCTTGGGCTTAATCGCCGCTGTCTTCATCGTCGTCGGCGCCCTTGGCCGCCTTGCCGCGCTCGGCGTCGACGGCGCGCTGCAGGCTGGCCGCATCGCGGAAGAAGGCGTCCGTCGTGTGATCCGGGCTCAGGCGCAAGGCGGGCGGGTAGATCACGGACATGTAGGTCTCGTCGGCCAGGCGGCCGCTGGTCTGCAGGTTGCTCAGCAGGATCAGGGTCGAGCCAAGGATGGCCAGCACCATGGCAACGAGGCCGAAGCGGCGCGGGTGCTGCGGCTTGATCGTGCACAAATGGTAGTAGATCATGGCGCATACAATGACGATGAACATATGCCGTCCGTAGCGCGTCAGCACTTCCAGCGACAGCGCATACGCGGCCACATTGCTGCCCAATTCCCACACTTCCATGGCCAGCAAGCCGCAACCGATGATGAACAGGTGGCGGCCGAAGCGCGCCACATGGCCGAACAGGCGGTTTGCCACGGCCCAGATCGACGCCCACACGAGGCCGCCGGCCAGCGCGTAGGCGATGATCATCAGGTAGGAAATCGGGTCGAAGGCGTCCGCGTCGCCGAGCCAGTTGCTGAAGGCGGCCGAGGCGCCGATCATGGCCAGGCCGGCGATGGCGGGGCGCAAGCCCTCCCAGTCGTGCCTGGTCGTGTCGCCCAGTTCGGGCGCCACGGGATGGTCGCTGGCGCGCACGCGCAGGCGCGTGTGTCCCAGGCGCACGATGCTGTTGCCGCTCAAGGCCACTTGCAGTTGCCGCTGTCCCCGGTGGATCACGCCATTCTGGCTGCCCAGGTCGCGCAGCAGCAGGCCGCCTGCGCCATCGTCCTCGACAATGGCATGGGCGGGAGCCGTGTGCGCATCGTCGAGGATGAAGTCGTTGTCATAGCCGCGGCCGATGCGGATCGGCAGGGATGCAATCCGCTGGCGCTGCCGCACTTCGCCGTTGTCGGCGAGGATTTCGATGTAATACGGAGGCTTCATGGCTTGCGTCCACTTTCCCGCGACAGCGCTTCGAGGAAGGTGCGCGTGACGCGCATGCCGTTGGCGTAGGACACGCCGCGCGCGTCGATGCGGCTTTGCAGGCTCATCAGTGGCTCATCGGTGCTGGCGGCCAGCAGGGCAAAGTCGTACAGTCCCGTAAACTTGCGGTAGGCGCGCACGCACAGGACGGCGCGCAAGGGCAGGGTGGCGTTCTTGACGAACTGTTCGGTGCAATGGGGCCCCGTCAGGTGCGCGCTCTTGTAGCTGCCGAAACTTTCATTCTTGAATGAGTTGCTGGCCAGCTCGGAAAAGCGCAGCGCGCCCAGTTCGCTGCTGCGCAGGAATTCGTGGCGCATCGACACCTGCCCCGTCTGCAGGGCGCCGGAAATGAAGATGGCCGATTCCATGGCGCAACTGGTGTTGTCGAGCATGTAGGGCTTGTCGGACTTGACGTTAGAGCGGCCCCAGCAGCGCATCTGGTCGGATTCGCGCACGGGCACGCGGTACGGGCCCATGGCTTTCAGGCTCAAGGGCGTGTCGAGCAGGCGCGCCAGCATGACTTCCTGGTGCGCCAGCAACTGCGCCGTCACCAGCGGCTTGAAGTCCTTCGGCGGCTTGCCTTGTTGCGCCACCTTGGCCAGCAATTGCTGGGCATAGCGGGCGGGCACGAGAAAACTGACGAGTTCGCCATCGAGGCGTTTCGAGACGTTCACGCCGGCCACGTCGCCGTTCGCGGTGACGCTGGGACCGCCGCTCATGCCGGAATTGATCGGCCCCGTAAACATCAGCTGGTCGTAGAAGCTGCGCGTGACGACGCCATTATAGGACCCTTCCGAAATGGCGAAGCCCAGGTCCAGCGGATTGCCCATCGAATACAGGTACTGGCCCTGCGTCAGCGGCGCCAGCCCTTCCGGCATCTTGAAGAAACCCGTGCCGTGGCGGTTCACGCGCAGCACGGCCAGGTCGTGCAGCACGTCGACGGCCAGCAGTTCCACATTGCCGCGCTGGCCGCTGGTGTCGACCCATTCGCCCACATAGGTATCGGGGTCGAGGGCGAACTGCGACACGACGTGATAGTTGCTGACCACCAGGTCGCCCGTGCCGATCAGGAAGCCCGAGCCCACCGACGACTGGGTGCGGCCGTTTTTCAGCAGCACGCGCACTTGCAGGATGTCGGCGCGCGCGGCCGTGTACAGCTTTTGCGCGGCGGACGAGGGCGGCGGCAGGGCCGCATGTTCGGTGGCGGCCGGCGCGGCGGTGGCCGGCGGCGGCTTGATGGGGGGAGTCGAAGCGGTGGGAGCCGCGGCTGGCGCGGCAGGTACAGGCGCCGGGGCCGCGTGTGCGCCTGCGGCAGCGCACAGGCTGGCCAGCAAGCAGGCGTAGTTAGATAATTTCATGCATCCTTTGTGCGTGAGCAGGAGCGAAGGGGGTGCGGGCCGGCGCGGCAACGGCGCATACGCGGCCCCGACCCGGCAAGCCGGAGCGGCAAGCCGGTGCGGCAATTACAGGGCGCCGTCTTCCAGCGCCGGCGCCGTTTCCGGCGTCATCATGTGGCCCAGCTTGCTTTGCTTGGTATTCAGGTAGTGCTGGTTGAAGGCGTTGCGGTTGACCAGCAGCGGCACCCGTTCGGCCACCGTGATGCCCAGCGCTTCCATGGCGGCGATCTTGCGCGGGTTGTTCGTCATCAAGCGCAGGCTGTGGATGCCGAATTGCGCAAACATGGGCTTGCACAAGGTGTAGTTGCGCGCGTCGGCCTTGAAGCCCAGCTGTTCATTCGCCTGCACCGTGTCGGCGCCGGCCTCTTGCAGGCGGTAGGCGCGGATCTTGTTGATCAGGCCGATGCCGCGTCCTTCCTGGCGCAGGTACAGCAAAATGCCGCGGCCTTCCTCGGCGATGCGCTTCAGGGCGCCCTCGAGCTGGGCGCCGCAGTCGCAGCGCTGGGAAAACAGCACGTCGCCCGTCAGGCACTCGGAATGCACGCGCGCCAGCACCGGTTCGCCGTTGCCGATGTCGCCCAGCACCATGGCCAGGTGTTCCTTGCCCGTGGCGTGCTCGACAAAGGCGTGCAGGGTGAACTGGGCCCACGGCGTCGGCAGTGCGCAGGAAGTCGTGTAATCCAATTCGCCTGTCGCCAGGATGTCTGCGCCGCTTTGCATGGTTGTGCTCATATAAGTAATTATCAAAAAATAAAAGGCGCGCGGCACCACTCCGGTGCCGGCGCGCCTTGCCATCATACCAAAAAGCAGGGAAACGTTTTCCCCGGCCGCCATTCGGTCGTTGCAATGTCTGGTGATGAGCCTTACTTAGGGGCACTTCCTCCATTTACAAGGTGAATTGCTGGCTTTGCCTGGCGGATGCCGCCGCCAGGCACGGGACATCAGCTGCCGATGCGTCCGCCGTCGTTCTTGGTGATGACGATGGTGGCCGAGCGGGGACGCTTGCCGGCGCCATAGCCGGCGTTGGCCGGCCATTGGCTCGTGTATTTGGACGGATCGCCGATATTCGCCAGCGCGGTGGTTTCACCCGGATGCTGGATGTTGATGAACATGGTCTTGCCATCGGGCGTTTCGCTGATGCCCGTGATTTCCGAGCCGACCGGCCCCACCAGGAAGCGCTTGAGCGTGTCGGCCGTGGGTTTCTTGCCGATGAAGGTGTCGACCGCCAGGTTGCCGCCGGCCGCCGTCGCGTAGTTCAGGGTGGACTTGGCGCCATCGCCGACCTTGCCGGGGATGGCCGCCAGCATCATGCAGTTGGTCACGTCCGTGTACGCGCCATCGTCCGTCTGGATCCAGCAGATGCCCGTGTAGGGACTGAAGGCCAGGCCGTCGGGGCTCGAGAAATCCTGTTCGGCCGTCAGGTTCGACAGGTTGATCTTGCTGGCGTCGGCGCCGCTCTCGGCGCCAAACAGGTAGACATCCCAGGTAAAGCTGGTGGCTGCGGCTGCGCCCGTGCCTTCCTTGAAGCGGATGATGTGGCCGTTCGGATTGCCGTTTTGCGCCGTCGTGCCCTTCATGTCCGTGTAGGCGCGCGGGTTGGCGCTGTCCGGCGCCAGCTGCGACGAGCCGCTCGGATTGACGGTGCGGTTCGAATTGTTGGTCAGCGTGTAATAGATTTCGCCATTCGCAGGATTGACCGAGCACCATTCCGGACGGTCCATCTTCGTCGCGCCCACGGCGTCGGCCGCCAGGCGGGCATTCACCAGCACGTCGGCCAGGTCGGCGAACTTGTAGGCGCCGTAGGCCTGGATCAGCGCGTTCGACATGGCCAGCTCGATCCACTGGCCCGTGCCGTCGGCGGCCAGCTTGGCCACGTACAGCTTGCCCGAATCGAGGTATTTGTCGCCGGTGGCGATGCGGTCGGCCGGGTTGGCGTCCGCGGCGGCCCAGACGGCCGTCGTGACGAATTTGTAGATGTATTCGTTGCGCGAATCGTCGCCCATGTAGACGGCCAGCTGCTGGCCCACGGCCGGCACGCTGAAGGCGGCGCTTTCGTGCGCGTAGCGGCCCAGCGCCGTGCGCTTGCGGATAGCGCGGGTCTTGTCGTACGGGTCCATCTCGACGATGTAGCCCATGCCGTTCAATTCATTGCGGTAGTCGTCGCTGCCGTTGGCGGAGGCGCCGATCTTGCTGATGTTCCAGCGCGCGTACTTGTCGTCGCTGCCGCCCGTTTCCCAGCCGTGGCGCGAGGCGCCGCCCTGGCTGCGGCCATAGCGGTTCAGTGAAGCGACGGACTTGTCGCCGCGCGCGGCATTGTCGGTGGCCGAGCGGGTGAAGTAGCCGGCCCAGTTTTCTTCGCCGGAAAGGTAGCTGCCCCATGGCGATTTGCCCGTGCCGCAGTTGTTGATGGTGCCGCGCGTCTTGGTGCCGGTCGGCGAATACTTGGTCACCACGAGGGCGTTGCCGCGTACCGGGCCGGCAAGCTCGATGTCCGTCAGCGGCGTGACGCGGCGGTTGAAGGCGGAATCGTTGACGGTGGCCCAGGCGCTGCCCGTCTTCTTCACTTCGACCACGCTCAGGCCGTGGACGGCCACTTCCTTGTCGACTTCGGCCGCGGGGCGCGGCAGCGTGGTGGTGCCGCCATTCACGTGCAGGAAGTGCGAGGACAGTTTTTCGTCCGTGGTCGCTTCGTGGTTCATGGCCAGCAAGCCCCGTTCGGCGCCGGATGCCAGCGGCGCGCCGGCGGCGGACAGGCCGTAGTATTCCATGCCGTCGTGGTGGTCGCCGGCGCGGTTGTCGAAATCGGTATCGCTGCCGTCGTTCTTGTAGGCTGGCGTGGCCGCGCGCAGCGAGTCGCCCAGCGCATACAGGGCGGTGGCCGTGTAGCCGGCCGGCACCGACACGACGTCAGCCAGGCTTTTCGGCACGGCGCTGAAGGCCAGCAGTTTTTCGGGCGTCGGCGTCGGCGTGACGGCGGCCGCATCGCTGCCGCCACCGCAAGCGGACAGGCCCATCGAGCCCATGACGGCGCTAGCGGCCGTGACGGCGCTGCCGCGCAGCCAGTTGCGGCGGCTCAGGCGGGCGTTCAGGATGCTGTTGAAATGGTTGTCGTGGGACGCGTTGCTGTCAATGTCGTTCAGATCGGTGGCGCTGATGGCCAGATCGTTGGGCTTGTTCATGGGCTGCGATGTCCTGTGGTTGCGTGATTTAAAGGCAACCGCATGATAGTCAGCGCATGTGACAGCGCCATGTCAGCTGGATGACAAAACGGTGACAGGCTGCCGGCCGGGCGGGCCGCGTCCGTGACGGGCCCGTTCGGTGCGGCAGCCTTGGCCTTATCTGGCCCGGCGAAAGCCGCGCTCCACCAGCAACAGCATGCCGCCGAAGATGGAGAGGTTCTTCAGGAAGTTCGTCAGCTGGTCCTGGAAGTGGGCCGCATCGGCGCTCCAGAAGGCGTGGAAGATCAGCGTGGTGGGGATCAGGAACAGCGCCAGGGCCAGCGCCGCCCAGCGCGCCTGCCAGCCCGTGATCAGCAGCAGGCCGCCGCCCACTTCCAGCACGATCACGCCCACCAGCAAGATATTGGCGACTGGCAAGCCCTGGCTGGCCATGTAGCCGGCCACCCCCGCAAAGCCGCCGATTTTCAGCAGGCCCGAGACAAAGAACAGCACGCCGAGGGCGGCACGGCCGAGGGGGAGCAGGATATCTGTATTGTTTTTCATGACGATTTCCTTATTTAGGCAAGTCGAACAGCAGGAATTCCGCGTCTTCAGGCTGGGTGATGGTCACGGCCGCTTCCTGCGTCAGTTTCAGCGCATCGCCCGCTTTCAAGGGCGTGCCGTTGACGACCAGGCTGCCGCGGATCAGGTGCACATAGGCGAGGCGGCCTTCTTCCAGCGCATGTTCGGCCTGTTCGCCTTCCTGCAGGATGCTGGCGTAGATGGCCGCATTCTGGTGGATCAGCACGGAACCCTGGCGGCCGTCGCTCGAGGCGATCAAGCGCAGCTTGCCCTGTTTGCTTTCCGGCGTGAAGTGTTTCTCTTCATAGCTGGGCGGAATGCCCGTCACGTTCGGCTGGATCCAGATCTGCAGGAAGTGCAAGCCGTCCGTTGCAGAGTGGTTGAACTCGCTGTGACGCACGCCGCTGCCAGCGCTCATGCGCTGCACATCGCCGTAGTGCAGGACGGAACCGGTGCCCATGCTGTCCTTGTGCTCCAGCGCGCCGTCGAGCACATACGAAATGATTTCCATGTCGCGGTGGCCGTGCGTGCCGAAACCCTGGCCTGGCGTCACGCGGTCTTCATTGATCACCAGCAAGGGGCCAAAGCCCATGTGCAGCGGATCGTGGTAGCTGCCGAAGGAAAAGCTGTGGTGGGAATTGAGCCAGCCGTGGTTGGCTGCGCCGCGTTCTTCGCTATGACGAATCTGTAACATGGTGGACTCCGTTTCTAAAGGTTAATGTGCGATAATTTCGAAGGACCGTTGCCTGGCGCTACGCCGTGGCTTCTTTTATGCCCTTCGCTGTACGATGGAGAAAGTATAGGCGCCCCTGTCCAGAAAGAAAAACGGAAAATCTACCGTACTATGATCGAAAAAATCGAATGTTAAGACTGAGCCTGGAAGCCCTGCAAATCGTGGACGCCATCGACCGCCGCGGATCGTTCTCGTCAGCCGGCAAGGAGTTGCATAAAGTCCCGTCCACCATTTCCTATACGGTGGCCAAGCTGGAAGACGACCTGGGCGTGCAAGTGTTCCAGCGCAACGGCCCGAAAGTCATGCTGACGGCGGCTGGCCAGGAATTGCTGAAAGAGGGCCGCTACCTATTGAAGGCGGCGCAGGACCTCGAGCACCGCGTGCGCAGGGTGGCATCCGGTTGGGAAACGGAATTGTCCATCGGCATCGATTCCATGTTTTCCGCCGTGGCCCTGGCCGACGACGTGCGCGCCTTTTACGACGTGGCGCAGCAGACGCGCTTGCGCCTGTCGCAAGACACCTTGTCGGGCACGTGGGAAGCGCTGCTGGACCGGCGCGCCGACTTGCTGGTGGGCGCGCCCGGCGACGGGCCGGCCGGCGGCGGCTACATCGCGCAGCCGATCGGCATGCTCGACTTCGTGTTTGCCGTGGCGCCCGCGCACCCGCTGGCGCAGGTGGCGGAACCCTTGTCACGCGGCCACCTGCAGCAGCACCGTGCCGTGGTGGTGGCCGATTCGGCGCGCCAGATGGCGCCGCGCACCGTGGGCTTGTTGCTGGGACAGGACGCCTTGAGCGTACCGAACATGCAGATCAAGTTCGATTACCAGGTGCTGGGACTGGGGTTTGGCTTCCTGCCGGGGCCGTGCGCAAGGGCCGCCATCGCGCGCGGCCTGCTGGTGGAAAAGGCCGTGGAAGAGCCGAAACCGTCGGAAACCTTTTACCTGGCCTGGCGCGTGGGCGAGGATGGCGCGGCATTGCGCTGGTGGATGGCGCGCATGCGCGAACCGGATGTGTTTGCCCGCCTGGCGCAGCATCTGCCAGGCCATTCTGCGTAGGTCTTAAAATGTTGACATACGCCAACATTTTTAAGTTACCATATTCACAGTATTTCCGCCCGACCGCCACGCCCCACAGTGGGATTTTGATGATTACACACACCGCAGCGCCCCTGATATGTTCCCCTGACCTGGCCCAGGAGTGGGGTTGCCATGCTTGAGGCGAAGGTTGCGCTGTGCCTGCGCCTGGCCCAGGATGCCCGTGAACAGGCGGGGCCGCAGCAGGCCGCCACCATGGCGCGGCTGCAGGAAGAACTGGAGCGGCTGCGCGGCGCCAGCCGGCCCGTGGTGCGCGTGGCGCCCGCCGACGCCTTGCTGGAAATCGATCCCGACGGCTTTTTGATCGGCTGGAACCATGGCGCCGAACAGATGTTCGGCTATTCCGAACTGGAGGCGCTGGGCCAGCACATCCTGTTCCTGTATCCGGAAGACGACGCGGAAGCGAGCGTGCTGGAACTGCATTTCACGCAGGGCGACGTGGCCACCGACGTGCGCCGGCGCAAGAAGTCGGGCATGGTGACGTGGCTGCGCATGCACCGCCACGTGATCCACGACCAGGCGGGCAAGGCGTGCGGCATGGCCGTGCGCCTGTCGGCCATGAGCGAGCCGCTGTCCGACGTGGACAAGGTCAAATTGCACGCGCGCATCATCGAAGACAGCGAGCAAGCCGTGCTGATCACGGACGCGGAAGAGCGCATCGTCTCGATCAACAGTTCCTTCAGCCGCATCACCGGCTACTCGCCGGCCGAGGCCATCGGCCGCACGCCGGACTTGCTGCGCTCGGGCGTGCACGATCCCGATTTCCGCGCCAAGGTGCGCGCCGCCATGCGCGGACACGGCTCCTGGCGCGGCGAAATCATCGGCAAGCGCAAGAATGGCGAACTGTTCCCGCAAGACGTCACCATCAGCGTCGTGCGCGACGAGTTCGGCGAAATCAGCCATGTGTTTTCCCTGTTTTCCGATATCTCGGTGCACAAGGATGCCGAAGCGCGCATGCAGCGCATGGCCAACTACGACAGCCTGACGGGCTTGCCCAACCGCTGCCTGCTGAACCAGCTGGTCGACCAGGGCCTGGCCGAAGCGAAACGCCAGGGCACGCATGGCGCGCTGATGGTCATCGACATCAGCCGCATCGGTTCCATCAGCGACACCTTGGGCCATGAAGTGGGCGACCAGCTGGTGATCGCCATCGGCCAGCTGTTCCGCGGCGCCCTGCGCGACGCCGACATCCTGGCGCGGGTCGACAACAGCAAGTTCGTCGTGGCCCTGCTGCATATCGAAAAGCGCGAACACGCGGCGAACGTGGCGCAAAAACTGCTCAACCTGTTGGAAGCGCCGATCAATATCGATGCGCATGCGCTGCACGTGGGCGCCAGCATCGGCATCACCGTGTATCCGGAAGACGGCCTGGAAGCGCCGGCCCTGTTCCGCTTTGCCGACGTGGCCGTGGCCAAGGCGGGGCAGACGATCGAATCGACCTTCCTGTTCTACCGCGAAGACATGAACCGCCGGGCCAAGGAACATCTGCGCCTGGAAAGCGAAATGCGATTGGCGCTGGGCGACAAGGAGCTGGAATTGCATTACCAGCCGAAGGTGAGCCTGGCCAGCGGGCGCATCGTGGGCGCGGAAGCCTTGCTGCGCTGGAAGCATCCGATGCGCGGCATGGTCTCGCCCGGCGTCTTCATCCCCGTTGCCGAGGAAACCAGCCTGATCCTGGAGCTGGGCACCTGGGTGCTGGACGAGGCGTGCCGCCAGATCCGCAGCTGGGAAGACCGTGGCCTGCACATGCCGGCCATCGCCGTCAACCTGTCGGCGCGCCAGTTCGACGAGCAGTTGCCGGCGCGCATAGCGGCCGTGCTGGAGCGCTACGGCGTGCGGCCCGACCAGATCATGCTGGAAATCACGGAAAGCCTGCTGATGCGCGGCGCCGACAAGGTGATCGACATCATGAACCAGCTGGTGGCCATGGGCCTGGCGCTGGCGCTGGACGACTTCGGCACCGGCTATTCCAGCCTGGCCTACCTGAAGAAATTCCCCATCAGCACACTGAAAATCGACCGCTCCTTCGTCATCGGCTTGCCCTTCGAGGAAAACGATTGCGCCATCGCCCGCGCCATCGTCACCATGGCGCAGCAGCTGCGCCAGGAAATCGTCGCCGAAGGCGTGGAAACGGCCGAGCAGATGCGCTTCCTGCGCGAACTCGGTTGCGACCAGTTGCAAGGCTATCTGTTCAGTCCAGCCGTGCCGGCGGCGGAATTCGAAGTGATGCTGGGCGAGGGGCGGCAGTTGCGCCTGGAAGCGGTCGCCTGAGCCGCGCCGCTCAGACGCGCAGCAATCCGCGAAAGCCCCGGCTCGCGTAATACGACTCGGCGCCATTGTGGTAGACGAAGACCTGTTCATAGCGGCGGTCGCAAAACAGGGCGCCGCCCAGGGACCGGACAGGGTCCGGCGTCGCAATCCAGCTCGAGGTCTTCCGGTCGAACGGTTGCAGTTCCTGCAATTGGCGGTACTGCGCCTGCGTCAGCAGTTCGATGCCCATCGCTTGCGCCATGGCAACCGCGCTGCCGGCCGGCTTGTTGGCCTTGCGGGCGGCCAGGGCCGCGGCATCGAAACACAGGCTGCGCCGGCCGAGCGGACTTTCTGCTGAGCAATCGCAAAACGTGATGGCATCCTTGTCGCCGGCATGCCCGATGACGTCCGGTTCGCCGCCCGTGTCTTCCATTTGCCGCAATACCGTCAGGCTGGCGGGAGCGGCCTTCAAGCGCGCCAGCACGCTGTCCCAGGTCAAGTCTGCATGGCGGTGCATGTGCTGGCTGAAGCGGGTTTGCAAGGTGTGGATCAAGTCTTCATGCATGACGGGGCTCCCTGGAAGTCCGACGATATCAACGATAGGGCGATTATAGGACGCGATGCGGGCAGGGCTCATCCCAGCTGCACTTTTTCCAGCAGATAATCGAGCATCACGCGCACCCTGGCCGGCACCTGCAGGCCGGGGCCCACGAAGACGGCGTGCACGAGTTCCCTGTCGCCCGGATTGTAATCCTGCAGCACCGCGATCAACTCGCCTCGCTCGATGTCGCGCAGCACGTGCTGGCGCGAAAAGCGTCCCAGCCCCATGCCGGCCAGCACCAGCTGGCGCATGCTTTCGCCATCGCTGACGCAGGTATTGCCCTGCGGCGCCACCTGCATCGTGCCGCCCGCGCCATCGAGGAAGGGCCAGGTTTCGTTCTGGCAGCGGAAATTGAACGCCAGCAGATTGTGTTCGGACAAATCCTGCGGCGTGCGCGGCAGGCCGTGGCGTGCCGCGTAGGCAGGCGATGCCACCACGACCATCGCGTCTTCGCCCAGTTTGCGCGCCACCAGGTTCGATTCCTTCAGCTTGCCCGTGCGGATGGCGATGTCGGTGCGGTCTTCCAGCAAGTCGACGATGGCGTCGCTGACCACCACGTCGAGCACGATGTCGGGATAGCGCTGCGCGAATTCGGGCAGGATGGGCAGCAGATGGCGCACGCCGAACGGCACGAAACAGTTGATGCGCAAGCGCCCGCGCGGCGCCGCCCCCTGCGCCGCTTCGCGCTCGGCGCCATCGATATCGTCGAGGATGCGCTTGCACTGCACGAAGAAAGCGTCGCCCTCGGGCGTGGTGTGCAGCTGGCGCGTGCTGCGCTGGAGCAGCCGCGCGCCGAGCCGCGCTTCCAGGCGACTGACGAGTTTGCTGACGGCCGATGGCGTCAAGGCCAGGCGGCGCGCGGCGGCGGAAAAGGCGCCCGTTTCCACCACGGCGGCAAACACGGCCATCTCGAATGCGCGGTTGATGTCTTGCCTGGCCATTATTGAATCCATTTCACAGGTGTTTCCATTATTGGAGTCTATATCAAAAGCATTTCCATCGATACACTGGCTGGCTTGAACTCTGCCGGAGAAATACCATGACCACCGCAAGCCCTGTTTCACCGCAAGCCAGCAAGATGCCGCCCGGCGTGCTGGCGCTGGCCGTCGGCGCCTTTGCCATCGGCGTCACCGAATTCATCGTCGTCGGCATCTTGCCGACGATTGCGAAAGATTTGCATATTTCCATCGAATCGGCCGGCTCGCTGGTCAGCCTGTATGCGCTGGCGCTGGCCATCGGCACGCCGCTGCTGGTGCTGCTGATGTCGCGCCTGCCGCGCAAGGCGGCCTTGCTGGGGCTGATGAGTGTGTTCCTGGCCGGCAACCTGCTGGCCGCCTTTTCACACACGTTCGAACTGTTGCTGGCGGGACGGGTCATCACGGCTGTTGCGCACGGCACCTTCTTTGCCATCGGCGCCACCGTGGCCGCCAGCCTGGTCAGCAAGGCGCAGGCGGGCAGGGCGATTTCCGTGATGTTTGCCGGACTGACCCTGGCCATGGTGATCGGCGTGCCTTTCGGCAGCTTCCTCGGCAATCTGATGGGCTGGCGCCTGCCCTTCTTTGCCGTCGTCGTGCTGGCCGCGCTGGGATTGGCCGCCATGGCGCGCTGGCTGCCGGCCGGTTTGCAGCAGGGCAAGGGCGGCAAGGCCATGACGCAGCTGGCGGCCCTGGGCAGCGGCCCCATCCTGACCATGATGGCGATTACGACGTTTGGCTTTGGCAGCAGCTTTGCCGCGTTCACGTTCATTACGCCCATCCTGACGGATGTGACGGGTTTCTCCGCCACCATGGCCAGCGCCTTGCTGATCGTGTTTGGCGCCGCCACCTTTGCCGGCAACCTGGCGGGCGGCTACCTGACCAGCCACCTGGGCTGGCAAAAGGCCTTGCGCCTGATGCTGCTGTTGCTGGCCGTCACGCAAGCGGGTGTGGCGTTGAGCATCAGTTCGCCCTGGATGATGACGGTGATGCTGTTCGTCTGGGGCGTGTTTGCCTTCGGCCTGTCGCCCGCCTTGCAGGCAGGCATGCTGGCCACGGCCGAGCGCTACACGCCGCAAGCCGTCGATTTCGCCTCGGGCCTGAACATTTCCGCGTTTAACCTCGGCATTTCCTTTGGTTCCATGCTCGGTGCGCTGATGGTCTCGCGCCAGCTGATGGCGTCGTCGCCATGGGCCGGCGTGGCCGCCGCGCTGCTGGCCCTGCTGCCGCTGGCCTGGCTGGCGCGCAAGAACCTGGCGTCGCACGTGGCGGGTGCTGCCGCGCACTGAGGTTCAGGTATGCACGGTGGCGGCCGGCGCAGCGCGTTTCTGGCGCTGCGCCATGTACGAACTGCCCATTGACGCGGCCATGATCATGGCGATGGCCAGCCATTGCCCGGCACCCAGCTGCTCATCGAGCAGGAGGTAGGCCAGCATGGCGGCCACGGCCGGTTCCATGCTGCTCATGATGCCGAACGCTTGCGGCGTCAGCCGCTTCAGGGCCACCATTTCCAGCGAGATCGGGATGGCGCTGGAAATGAGCGCTACCCCCAGGCCTATGCCCAGCACGAGGGGCGAGAGCAGGGCGGCGCCGCTGTGCATCACGCCCACGGGCACGACCACCAGCGCCGCCATGGCCAGGCCCAGCGACACGGAATGGCCCGCATGCAAATGGCTGGCGCGCTTGCCGAAGACGATGTACGAGGCCCAGCAGACGGCGGCGCCCAGGGCGAACAGCACGCCGGTGGGGTCGAGGTTGCTGACGTCGTGGCCGAGCGGCAGCAGCAGCGCCAGTCCCGCCACGGCCAGGGCCACCCAGACGAAGTCGATGGGACGGCGCGAGGCCAGCAGCGCCACGGCCAGCGGGCCGGAAAACTCGATCGCCACGGCGATGCCGAACGGTATCGTGCGCAAAGCCATGTAGAAGCACAGGTTGGTCAAGCCCAGCGCCGCGCCATACAGGGCCACCGTGCGCAGGTCGGCGCGGCTCAGCTGCCAGCGCCACGGGCGCCAGAACAGCAACAGCAGCAAGGCGGAAAAGCCCACGCGCACGGCCGTCGTGCCCTGTGCGCCCACCAGCGGGAACAGGCTGTGCTTGGCCCATGACGTGCCCAGTCCCAGGCAGGTGACGGAGCCGAGGATGGCCAGCAAGGGAATCAGCGAGGAATAGCGGCGTAATGGCATGGTGATAAATGGCTTGATATCGAAGTGGTGAAAGTTTATTGTGTCTGCTCCGATATTTGCACTGCATTTTAACCTTCATGACGCAACTTTCGCTCACGCCTTCCCTTGCGCTCGATGCCTTCGACCTGGCGATCCTCGACATCTTGCAGCGCGATAACACGACCTCGCAGCGCGAAATCGCCCAGGCCGTGCATTTGTCCGCGCCGGCCGTGCAGCGGCGCATCCGCCGCCTGCGCGAGAGCGGCGTGATCCGCAACGAGGTGGCCGTGCTCGACGCGAGCCGCCTGGGCCGTCCCCTGATATTGACGGTGGAAGTGCATTTGCACGACGAGCATCCGCAGCGCACGGCCGGCATGCGCGCGCGCATCATGGCCGAACCCGCCATCCAGCAGTGCTACGGGATTACCGGCGAGGCCGACTACCTGCTGGTGATCACGGCCAGCAGCATGGCTGAATACGAAGCGCTGACGGAACGCCTGTTCGGCGGCGACGACAATATCCGGCGCTACCGCACCTCGGTAGCCTTGACTTGCCTCAAGATGGGCTTGCACGTGCCGCTGGGATAGGGAAAGGGCCAGGCCGATGACGCGATCCAAAAAGATGCCGCCCGCCGTGCTGGCCGCCATGCCCGCCAGCATGCGCGCCGCCGTGGCTGCCTATCAATGGGCGCGCGACGGCGTCGGCGAGTCGGACGCTGCCGTCTACCGCCTGCAGGGCAGGGATGGCGCGCCGGCCCTGTTCCTGAAACATGGCACGGGTGCCGCCGCTGCCGACATCGCCGATGAAATGGCGCGGCTGCGCTGGCTGGCGCGGTACTTGCCCGTGCCGGCCGTGCTCCAGTTCGCCCGCGCGGCAGACCCGGACCAGGCATGGCTGCTGATGACGGCCATCCCCGGCACAACGGCATCCGCCGTGCTGGAAGCGAACCCTGCGCTGGGACCCGCCGTGGCCGACGCGCTGGCGGCCTTCCTGCGCCGCCTGCACGCGCTTCCCGTGAGCGACTGCCCGTTCGACGCCGGCCATGCCGTCCGGCTGGCGCAGGCGCGCCAGCGCATCGACGCGGGCCTCGTCGATGCCGGCGATTTCGATGCCGGGCGGGAAGGCTGGACGGCGCAGCAAGTGTGGCTGGCGCTGCAAGAGTACCTGCCGCTTACCCCCGACCTCGTCGTCACGCATGGCGATTTTTCGCTGGACAATATCCTGATGCACTAAGGCGCCGTCGCCGGCTGCATCGACGTGGGACGGGCGGGCGTGGCTGACCGTTATCAGGACCTGGCCATCGTCTGCCACGGTCTCGCTGAGTTGGACGCCGCGCTACCGCAAAGGTTGTTGCGGCACTATGGGATATTTGATGCCGATCAAGGCAAGCTGGAATTCCATTTGCTGCTCGACGAGCTGTTCTGAATGCAGCCAGTCATCATGGCTCCTCGCGTTCGGCGTCGCGTTCGCGGCAGCTCAAGGACGCGTAATGGCCTTTCGGCAGCCGGGTCTTGATGGCTACTTCGCGCAGGTTCTGCCGGATATCGACGGGGTCGGTCAGGGTGCAGCGCTGGGCGCTGGCGAACGCCTGCAGCTTTTGCGTGCCGCCGCGTACCTTCACCGTGACGCCGGCCCCGGGGCTGACGCAGCAGCCTATGTATTGCGTGATGTATTCCTCTTCGATGAGCACCAGTTCGTGTCCCATGAAGCTGGCGGGCTTTTTCAGCAGGTAGTAATCGGTGTAGTCGGCGCGCTGGTCGGGGCGCTTGCCGACGTAGCCTTCGCGCATGTAGGCGGCGATGGCCTTGCCCGAGGTGCCCACTCGCTGCGTCGTGCCCTTTTTCAGGTGCAGCGCATTGATCAGGCCGTTTTCGAGCTCCCCATCGGTAACGGCAGCGGCGGCGCTGGCGCTGGCGCAGGTGGCGGCGAGCAGAAGAGCGCCGAGCAGGCGGCGGGTGCGGTATTCAGGCATGGGCATGATTCCTTGCATATATTTCACGCGGAGAGGAGAAGAGGCGCAGTGTAGCCCACGCCGGCCCGTGTGCGTGGCACAATGCGTGATCCGCACGCCACGTGCCGCTCACCCCAGGACTTTCATGACCCGCTCCATCCTTGACGAATCCCAGATCCATCCCGCCGCCCGCCCTTTGATCGGCAGCAAGCACAAGGACATCGTGCGCGAAGTGCAGGCGGCCATCGCCGCGCACCAGGTGGTCGTCGTCGGCATGGCGCTCAATCCGTTTCCCCGCAAGGCGCGCAAGATCCTCGACGTGCTGGGCACGCCCTACCAGTACCTGCAATACGGCAGCTATCTGAGCCAATGGCACCGCCGCAATGCCCTCAAGATGTGGACGGGCTGGCCCACGTTTCCCATGGTCTTTGTCAACGGTGTGCTCATCGGCGGCGCCAGCGAGCTGCGCAAGCTGGTGGAAAATGGCGAGTTCAGCGCCATGCTGGCAAAGAAAGTGCGCGAGTTTTAAGGCGGGCCTTATTCGCCCGGCCGCCACGGCGACTTGCGCGTGCGCAAGGGGTCGAGCAAGCTGCGCAGATCGTTGTGGTCGAGCTCGTACATCAGCGCAATCAGACTACCCAGTTCGCCCGAGGGAAAGCCCTCGCGCGCGAACCAGCCCAGGTAGTGGCCCGGCAAGTCGGCCAGCAAGCGCCCCTGATATTTCCCATATGGCATTTCGCGCGTGACCAGCAGCGCCAGTTTTTCTGAATTCATGGTGGTGACCCCGTGTGGATGCGGCCAGTGTAGCAGACCGCTCCATTGTTGATCCATGCGCAACTATCTTCTGCCTGATGAGGTATTTTTCGAAACAAAGAAAACCCCGATACTGCATGCCAACATCATTTATCGGAGTTTGCCATGCCCATTGCCTTGCTCGCGCTGACCCTCAGCGCATTTGCCATCGGAACCACCGAGTTTGTCATCGTCGGGCTGTTGCCCACCATCGCCGCGGACCTGGGCGTCAACCTGCCATCGGCCGGCTTGCTGGTCAGCCTGTATGCGCTGGGCGTCGCCGTCGGCGCGCCCGTGCTGACGGCCCTGACGGGCAAGATCCCGCGCAAGACCTTGCTGCTGTCCCTGATGGTCTTGTTCACCCTGGGTAACTTGCTGGCGTGGAAGTCGCCCGGCTACGAAACACTCGTCATCGCCCGCATCCTGACGGGGCTGGCGCATGGCGTATTCTTTTCCATCGGCTCCACCATCGCCACGTCGCTGGTGCCGAAGGACAAGGCGGCCAGCGCGATTGCCATCATGTTTACGGGCTTGACCGTGGCCCTGGTGACGGGCGTACCGCTGGGCACCTTCATCGGCCAGCATTTCGGCTGGCGCGAAACCTTCCTCGCCGTCTCGGCGCTGGGCCTGGTGGCCTTTATCGGCAGCCTGCTGTACGTGCCATCGAACATCGCCCACAGCAAACCGGCGTCCTTGCTGCAGCAAGTGCAGGTATTGGCCCAGCCGCGCTTGTTGCTGGTGTATGCCATGACGGCTGTCGGCTATGGCGGCTCCTTCATCGCCTTTACGTATCTGGCGCCGATTTTGCAGCAAGTGTCGGGTTTCAGCGCCGGCGCCGTGGGCGTGGTGATGCTCGTGTATGGCGTGTCCGTGGCGTTCGGCAATATCTGGGGCGGCAAGCTGGCCGACAAGAAAGGCCCTGTCAGCGCCCTGAAACTGATCTTCCTGCTGCTGGCGGCCGTGCTGCTGCTGTTGACCTTCACGGCGCCGCATCCCGTGCTCGTCGTCATCACCGTGCTGCTGTGGGGCGCCGTGGCCTTCGGTAACGTGGCTGGCCTGCAAGTGTATGTGGTGCAGCAAGCTGAACACTTCACGCCCCGCGCCGTCGACGTGGCTTCGGGCCTGAACATCGCCGCTTTCAATCTTGGCATCGCCGGTGGCGCCTGGGGCGGCGGCCTGATCGTGGAACACCTGGGCCTCGTGCATACGGGCTGGATCGGCGCCCTCGTGGTGCTGGGCGCATTCGGTCTGACGGCCTTGAGCGGCCGCATGGACCGCCGCTATCCCATCCCCGTGCGCGCTGGCGGTGAAAAGTCGATCCATGCGGTGGGGCATTAAATTGCTGCTGGCCTGGCCTATACGGTAAGTTTCTGGCAGAAAACACCAAAACGGGGGAAAATGGCGCTTCCCCTCCTTTAGCGTCCTCTACCATGTCCGATACAGCAGCTTTACCGCTACGCTTGCGCGCCGTCATCAATCCGAAACCGCTGGGCGTCGCCCTGCTGCTCATCGTGCTGGGCGCGTGGTATCTGGCGCAAACGGTCGGCATCAAGCAGGCCGCGCTGTACGTGGTGGGCGCCTTGCTCGGCATCACCCTGTATCACGCGGCCTTCGGCTTTACGTCCGCCTGGCGCGTCTTCATCGCCGATGGCCGCGGCGACGGCTTGCGCGCGCAAATGCTGATGCTGGCCGTCGGCGTGGCGCTGTTCTTTCCCGCGCTGTCGGCCGGCACCCTGTTCGGCATGCCCGTGGCGGGCCTCGTTTCTCCCGCCGGCACCTCGGTGATCTTCGGCGCCTTCATCTTCGGCATCGGCATGCAGCTGGGCGGCGGTTGCGCTTCCGGCACCCTGTACACGGTGGGGGGCGGCAGCACGCGCATGCTCATTACCCTGGCCGCCTTCATCGTCGGCTCCGTGATCGGCACGGCGCACATGCCGTTCTGGACGGCGCTGCCGCAACTGCAACCGATTTCCCTCGTCACGAGCCTGGGCCTGGTACCCGCGCTGGCGCTGAACTGGATCGTCTTCGCGCTGATCGCCGGCGTCACGGTGCTGGTGGAAAAGCGCCGCCATGGCAAGCTCGTCGCCACGCCCCTACGCCCGGCGCAAGCGTCGCCCTGGCTGCACGGCCCCTGGCCGCTGGTGGCGGGCGCCGTTGCGCTCGTCGTGCTGAACTTCGCCACCCTGGCGCTGTCGGGCCGTCCATGGGGCGTGACGTCCGCGTTCGCCCTGTGGGGCGCCAAGGCCGCTTCCGTGGTCGGCATCGACACGGCCAGCTGGGCTTACTGGTCCACCAAGGCGAATGCCGCCGCCCTCGCCGCGCCGTTGACGCAAGACAAGACTTCCGTGATGGACATCGGCATCGTGCTCGGTGCCATGCTGGCGGCGGCGCTGGCCGGCCGCTATGCGCCCGTGTGGCGCATCCCGCGCCGTTCGGTGATCGCCGCCATCGTCGGCGGCTTGCTGCTCGGCTACGGCGCGCGCCTGGCCTACGGCTGCAATATCGGCGCGTATTTCAGCGGCATCGTCTCGGGCAGCCTGCACGGCTGGCTGTGGCTGGTGTGCGCTTTCCTCGGCAACGTCATCGGCACGCGTTTGCGTCCGTGGTTCGGCCTGGAAGTGGAGAAAGTCAAACCGACCGGCTGCTGATTCTATAATTGCCGATTGAATGTCCGTCGCCGGCCAGTGCCAGCGAGGGCGATGCATGCATGAATGGGAGCAGCACGGATGGATGTAAGGTACCAGGCGTTTTTACACGCATTTCCCCCAGCGCAGCGGGTGACGGCCGATGCCGGCAAGATGGCCGCCTTTACGGAGCAGGCGCTGGGTGCGGCTTTGCCCGAAGAACTTGCGGCAGTCTTGCGGCAGGTGGGTGGTGGCTATTTCGGCAGTAATGACCTGTATATTTTTGGTGATGGCGATGGACCCGCGCCGCGTGATTCGTTTCAGGACTGGAATCGTAAAGATTTCTGGCCGGATATTTTCCCCCGTCCTGCAGAGGGCGGTCCCGTGTTCTTTGCCGAGACCTGTTTTGGCGATCAACTCGGCTATCGCTACGACGGCAACAGTGTGCTCTATATGCTGTTCGCCATTGATACCTTCGAGGCGTTCGTGATTGCGCATAGCGCACAGGAATTGTTTGAACATGTGCTGACGGACCGCTTTGCCCTGGTCGATGCGCGGCGCTTGCTGGCGCTGGAAAGCCGGCAGGGACCACTACGCCAGGGCATGCATTATGCGCCGCTGTCGAGCCCGTTGCTGGGTGGTGGCGGCACAGCAGACAACTTTTGCCAGGAAACGCCGAATGTGCATTTCAGAACGGCGCTGGCCGCTTTGCATGCCGTGCGGGCCGCCTCGGGTAGCTAGCGGGGCAGTTGGCGGGCGCGGTTTTTAGCCGCCCGCCAGCAACAGGCGCGGCAATCCAGTGTATATTGCCGCCCACCTTGTTCATCGCCGTATCCTACATGTCTCCCACCATCCTGTTTGCCGTCGTCCTCGCGTATTTCCTGATCCTGCTGGGCGTGGCGTGGCGCACCTCGCGTCATGCCACCAACGACAGTTTCTTCATTGGCAATAAGGACAGCAACTGGATGCTGGTAGCCTTCGGCATGGTGGGCACGACCTTGACGGGCGTCACCTTCATCAGCGTGCCTGGCGCCGTGGGCAGCAACGGTTTCGGCTACATCCAGCTGATGATCGGCTATGTGCTGGGCTACCTGGCCATCACCTTCATCTTGCTGCCGCTGTACTACCGGCTGCAGCTCACGTCGATCTACCGCTACCTGGAACTGCGCCTGGGGCGGCGTTCCTACCAGAGCGGGGCGGCGTTTTTCATCGTCTCGCGCCTGCTGGGCGCCACGGCGCGGCTGTATCTGGTGGTCAATATCCTGCAGGCAACGATACTCGACAGCTTCGGCGTGCCGTTCTGGCTGACGTCGAGCGTCGTGCTGCTGCTGATCCTGCTGTACACGTATGAAGGGGGCGTCAAGACCATCGTCTGGACCGATACCCTGCAAACGGCGTGCATGCTGGCCGGTCTCGTCATCTGCAGCGTGTTTTTGCTGCGCCAGATGGACCTGTCGCTCGTCGACAGCCTCGAACGCATGCGCGCGCAAGGCCTCACGCGCATCTTCACCACCGACCCGGACAGTCCCGCCTATGTCTGGAAGCATATTCTTGCCGGCATGTTCATCACGGTCGCCATGACGGGCATGGACCAGGAAATGATGCAAAAGAACATTTCCGTGCGCACCTTGCGCGACTCGCAAAAGAATATGCTCAGCCTGACCGTGGTGCTGACCGGCGTGCTGCTGCTGTTCCTCTTCCTCGGCGGCTTGCTGCACCTGTACGCGCCGCTGGCCGGCGTGACGGCCACGGGCGACAAGCTGTTCCCCGCCGTGGTGCTCGGGCACTTTCCTGCCGTGGTGCAGCTGATCTTCTTCATCGCCCTCATTTCCGCCCTGTTTCCCAGCGTGGACGGGGCGCTCACCGCCTTGACGTCCACCTTCTGCATCGACATCCTCGGCGTGCAGCGCAGGCCGGATTTGAGCCCGGCCGTGCAGATGCGCTGGCGCCGCCGTGTCCACCTGGGCTTTGCGGCCCTGTTTTTGATCCTGATCATGGCCTTCAAGTGGCTCGATGATCCCAGCATGATCGGCGTGATCCTGAAGCTGGCCAGCTATACCTATGGTCCGCTGCTGGGCTTGTTCGCCTTCGGCTTGTTGAGCCGGCGCGGCGTGCGCGACCGCTGGGTGCCGCTGGTGGCCGTGGCCGGGCCGCTGCTGTGCGCGCTGATCGAGCAGGAGCAAACGCTGCTGTTCGCGCATTACCGCATCGGCCTGGAGTTGCTGGTCCTGAATGGCGCCCTGGTGCTGGGCGGCCTGTTCCTCATTTCCGTGCCGCCGGGGCAGGGCGGGCAAGGCGCGGCACACTTGTCAAAATAAGACGATTCCAGCCGTTTTCAGTTATATTGATTTCCTTTAGGTACATAACCTCACGGAGCATCAATGTCACTCAACCCCTTCCCGCCGCTGCGCCGCGGTTTTGGCGCATTCTGGCGCGCGCTGGACGCCACCCGCCGCGCGGTCATCAATCTGATTTTCCTGCTGATCGTCATCGCCATCCTGATCGCCATCTTTGGCGGCGGCGCCAAGCCCCTGGCGGAAAAGACCACCCTGGTGCTTGACTTGCAAGGCCCGCTGGTCGAGGAAACCCCGGGCGGCGTGCGCGAGGCGGTGCTGGCCAATGTCAGCGGCGAAGTCAAGAAAAACGTGCAGCTGCGCGACGTGCTGGCCGTGCTCGAGACGGCATCGAAGGACAAGAACATCGGTTCCATGGTCATCCTGCTCGACGAATTGCAGGGCGGCGGCCTCGCTTCGCTGCGCGAAGTGGCGGCAGGCGTGGAACGCTTCCGCGCCACGGGCAAGAAAGTCACGGCCTGGGGTTCGAGCTACAACCAGCGCCAGTACCTGGTGGCCGCCAAGGCCGACGAGGTATTCCTGCACCCGATGGGCGGCGTCATGCTGGAAGGCTTTGGCCGCTACCGCAATTACTACCGCGACGCGCTCGACAAAGTCGGCGTGACGGTCAACCTGCTGAAAGTGGGCACGTATAAAAGCGCGGCCGAGCCGTTCATCGCCAATGGCCCATCCGAAGCGGCGGCCGAAGCGGACCGCTACCTGAACAACGGCCTGTGGACCACCTACACGACGGACGTGGAAAAGGCGCGCAAGCTGCCGGCCGGCGCCATCATGCAGGCTATCGATGCGCTGCCCGCGCTGATGACGGCGGCCGGCGGCGACCTGGGCAAGCTGTCGCTGGACGCCAAGCTGGTCGACGGCCTGAAGACGCGCGACGAACTGCGCCAGTTCATGATGGCGCGCGGCGCGAAAAACACGGAAGGCACGAACTTCCGCCAGGTGAACTACACCGATTACCTGGCGCGCCTGCGCCCCGTGCATATCGGCGACGCCGTTGGCGTGGTCATCGCCTCCGGTGAAATCGGCGACGGCATCGCGGCACCGGGCTCCATCGGCGGCCTGTCCACCTCGCGCCTGATCCGCCAGGCACGCGAAGACAAGTCGATCAAGGCCGTCGTGCTGCGCGTCGATTCGCCGGGCGGCAGCGCCTTCGGCTCGGAACTGATCCGCCGCGAACTGGAACTGACGCGCGCCGCCGGCAAGCCGGTGGTCGTCTCGATGGGCAACGTGGCCGCTTCCGGCGGCTACTGGATCAGCACCTCGTCCGATGAAGTGATCGCCGACGCGGCCACCATCACCGGTTCCATCGGCGTGTTCGCGATTTTGCCGACGGCCGACAAGGTGGTGGAAAAGCTGGGCATCCACACGGCCGGCTCGCCGACCACCTGGCTGGCCGACGCGAGCAACCCATTGCGTCCGCTCGACCCCCGCTTTGCGCAAGTGATCCAGGGTTCGATCAACCACGTGTATGGCGACTTCCTGAACCTGGCCGCCAAGGCGCGCAAGACGACGCCGGAAAAGATCAATGAAGTGGCGCAGGGCCGCGTCTGGACGGGCTTGCAGGCCAAGGAACGCAACCTGGTCGACCGCATCGGCAGCTATGGCGATGCGCTGGCCTCGGCGGCCAAGCGGGCCAACCTGGGCGCCGACTACCGCGTGACGTACCTGGAGCAGGAAACGTCGAATGTGGACCGCCTGATCGGCATGTTCGGCTCCAAGGCCATGGCCTCGCTGGGGCTGGGCGAACACGTGAAACTGGGCCTGGCCGGCACGGGCTTGCCGGCCGATGCGGCGCTGGGCATGGCGCAGGACCTGAGCTGGCTGTCGGGCATCACGCGCGAGCACAAACCGTTCATGGCCCTCACGCACTGCCTGTGCGAAGTGCCACTCGGCGGCAAGTAACACCAGCATAGCAACAACCTACCCAAGCCGGCTTCGCCCGGCTTGTTTCATATGCAGGACAGCGATGAGGAGCAAGGCATGGCAAGCGACATGAGCGGAGAAACCGACACGGCGATCACCATCCGGCCGTGCGCGAAGGGCGACGAGCTGGCGCTGGCGCTGGTGGGACAAGCGACCTTCCTGGAAGCGTTCGCCGGCATCCTCGATGGCGCCGACGTCATCGCCCATTGCCAGCGCCAGCACGACGCGCAGCTGTACCGCGACTGGCTGGCGCTGCCGTCCATGCGCCTGTGGCTGGCCGAGGCCACGCCCGGCGGCGCGCCCGTCGGCTACCTGGTGCTCAGTCCCGCCAGCCTGCCGGTGGCCGACCCGCGGCCGAATGACCTGGAAATCAAGCGCATCTACCTGCTGCACCGCTTCCAGGGCCAGCACGTGGGCCAGCGCCTGATGCAGGCGGCGCTGAGCCAGGCGCGCGCCGGCGGGGCGGGGCGCGTGCTGCTGGGCGTGTACGCGGAAAACCGCGATGCGCTGGCGTTTTATGCGCGCTGCGGCTTTGCGCAGGTGGGCCGGCGCACCTTCCGCGTGGGCCGCACCGACTATCAGGATGTCATCCTCGGCATGGCGCTGTAAGCGCAAACGTCCCCGCGCGGCGCCAGGTCAAGGCGGCTGGCGGGAGATTTGTAGCGAGTTTGTATCTGCATGCGAGTCGCCCTCGCCACGCGGTCGCCCGCCTGCGGCGCCCCGCAAGCCTGATTTTTCCACCGTTCCGCCACAGGGGCGGCGTGCCCGCGGGCCCGCCCGATCCTTCCATGCCTGGCTGGCTGTGTGTAATTGTTTCAAGTAGAAATGAAACAGTTACATGACTATGCTAGAGTCGTTTCACGCTAGGGAGCGATGTTTTTTCAGCTGATTTTCAGCTCTTGACTCCTCCGGCGGTGTACCGTAACAACCCCGAAAAACGGCCGTCCTGCCTGAGTGTGTCCCACCTCGGCCGGCGCCACAGACTCGCCGTGCCAGCGGCCTATACAAGGATAAGCGATGGATTCGCAGACAACACCCAACACCCCGCGGCGCAGCCGCCGTTCGAAAATCGTCGGCACGGTCATCGCGCTGGCCGTGATGGCTGCGCTCGGGGGCGGTGCCTGGTACCTGACCCACTCCGGCACCAGTGCCCAGGGAGGCCCCGGCATGGGCGGCCCCGGCGGTGCAGGCGGGCCCGGCGGCCCGGGCGGGCGCCGCGGCGGCCCTTCGACCACCGTCGGGGTGGCCACGGCCGTGAAATCCGACTTGCCCGTGGTGCTCGATGCGCTGGGCACGGTGACGGCGGCGTCCACGGTGACGGTGCGCCCGCAAGTGTCGGGCATATTGAAAGAATTGAAATTCAAGGAAGGCGGCATGGTCAAGGCGGGCCAGGTGGTGGCGCAGATCGACCCGGCCCAGTTCGAGATGGCGCTGATGCAGGCCTCGGGCCAGCGCCAGCGCGATGAAGCGCAGCTGGAAAACGCGCGCCTGACCCTGAAACGCTATCAAACCCTGCTGGGCCAGGATTCCATCGCGCGCCAGGACGTCGACACGCAGGCCGCCCTGGTGAAACAGCTGGAAGGCACGGTCATGACGGACCGCGCCGCCGAAGGCACGGCCAGGCTGAACCTGGGCTACACCAAGGTGGTCTCGCCGATCAGCGGGCGCGCGGGCCTGAAGGTGGTCGACATCGGCAACCTGGTCAGCACCGGCGATACGGGCGGCGTGGTGGTGGTGACGCAGCTCTCGCCCATCGACGTGGAATTCTCCGTGCCGCAGGATAAGGTGCAGACCATCCAGGAACGCCTGAATTCGGGGTCGGCCCTGGCGGCGCTGGCGCTCGACCGCACGCGCACGCATACCCTGGACAAGGGCAGCCTGACGGCGCTCGACAACCAGGTCGACGTGCAGACGGGCACCGTGCGCGCCAAGGCCCGCTACACGAATGACAAGATGGCCCTGTTCCCCAGCCAGTTCGTCAACGTGCGCCTGGAGCTGGGCAACATCACGGGCGCCGTGCTGGTGCCCGTCACGGCCCTGCGCCACAGCAACAACGGCGACTTCGTGTATGTGCTGAAAGCGGATAAAACCGTCACCGTGCGCATGGTCACGCGCGGCCAGGCCACTACCGACATGGTGGAAATCCGCGCCGGCCTGGAAGCGGGAGAACAAGTCATCACGGAAGGCGCCGACCGCCTGAAGGAAGGCGCGAAAGTCACCCTGGCGGGCGACAAGCCGGCCATGGGCGGCGCCGGTGCGGCCGGTGCGAACGGCGAACGCCGCCACCGCCGCCAGCACGCTGACGGCGCTGCCAGCGCCTCGGCCTCGGCATCGGCCTCGGCATCCGCACAGGCCAGTGCGCCAGCCGCGGCGCCGGCGAAGGGCGCAGCGCAATGAGTCCATCGACTCCCTTCATCAAGCGCCCCGTCGCCACGGCGCTGCTGATGCTGGCCATCGTGCTGGCGGGGCTGGTCGGCTTCAAGTTCCTGCCGCTGGCCGCCTTGCCGCAGGTGGACTTCCCCACCATCCAGGTGCAGACCCTGTACCCGGGCGCCAGTCCCGAAGTCATGGGGCAGACCGTGACGGCGCCGCTGGAGCGCCAGTTCGGGCAGATGTCGGGCTTGCAGCGCATGAGTTCCACCAGCGCGGCCGGCGTCTCCATCATCACGCTGCAATTCACGCTCGGCCAGACGCTGGACGTGGCCGAGCAGGAAGTGCAGGCGGCCATCAACGCGGGCGGCTCGCTGCTGCCCACCGACTTGCCGGCGCCGCCCGTGTACGCGAAGATCAACCCGGCCGACGCGCCCGTGCTGACCCTGGCGATTACCTCCGACACGATGCCGCTGACGCAGGTGCAGAACATCGTCAACACGCGCCTGGCCCTGAAGATCAGCCAGGTCAATGGCGTGGGCCTCGTCTCGCTGTCGGGCGGCCAGCGTCCCGCCGTGCGAATCCAGGGCGACACCAAATTGCTGGCGTCGTACGGCCTGGGCCTCGACAGCCTGCGCACGGCCATCGCGGCGGCCAACGTCAACAGCGCGAAGGGCAGTTTCGACGGCCCCACGCGCTCGTTTACCATCAACGCCAACGACCAGCTGGTTACGGCGGAAGACTACAAGCGCCTGATCATCACCTATAAGAACGGCGCGCCCGTGCGCCTGTCCGACGTGGCCAACGTCGTCGACAGTGCGGAAAACACGCGCCTGGGCGCCTGGTCCGGCAAGCAGCCGGCCATCATCCTGAACGTGCAGCGCCAGCCCGGCGCCAACGTCATCAAGACGGTCGACGCCATCAAGGCCCTGCTGCCCGACTTGCAGGCCAGCCTGCCGGCGGCCATGAAGCTCGACGTGCTGAGCGACCGCACGACGGGCATCCGCGCCTCCGTCGAACACGTGGAAATGGAACTGCTGCTGTCCGTGCTGCTGGTGGTGCTGGTGATCTTCGCCTTCCTGCACAGCATGCGCGCCACCGTGATCGCCAGCCTGTCCGTGCCGATCTCGCTGATCGGCGCCTGCGGCGTCATGTACTTGCTCGGCTACAGCCTGAACAACCTGTCGCTGATGGCCCTGACGATTGCCACCGGCTTTGTCGTCGATGACGCCATCGTCATGATCGAAAACATCGCCCGCTACATCGAGGAGGGCGAGACGCCGATGGCCGCCGCCCTGAAAGGCGCGTCGCAGATCGGCTTTACCATCATCTCGCTGACGGTCTCCCTGATCGCCGTGCTGATTCCCCTGCTGTTCATGGGCGACGTGGTGGGCCGCTTGTTCCGCGAATTTGCCATGACCCTGGCCATCACGATCCTGATTTCCGCCGTGGTCTCGCTGACCCTGGTGCCGATGATGTCGGCGCGCTGGCTGAAGAGCCACGCCGATGAAAAGATCAGCGCCACGGGCCAGCGCATCCAGGCTTTCCTCGACAAGGTGATCGTGCAGTACGACCATGCCCTCGTGTGGGTGCTGAAGCGCCAGGGCCTGACCCTGCTCGTGGCCCTGGCCACCCTGGTGCTGACCGTCATCCTGTACATCACCATTCCGAAGGGACTGTTCCCCACGCAGGACACGGGCCAGCTGCAGGCGCGCATCGAAACCTCGCAAGCCGTCTCGTACGAGCGCATGGCCACCTTGCAGCAGGCCGCCGCCAGCGCGCTGCTGGAAGACCCTGCTGTCGATACCTTGAGTTCCCTCGTGGGCGTCGATGCGGCCAACAATACCATGCTGCACACGGGTAGCATGCTGATCAATCTCAAGCGTCCGCGCAGCGGCAGCCAGGACGAGATCATGGAGCGCCTGCGCGACCGCGTGGCCAAGGTGGCCGGCGTGACCCTGTATCTGCAGCCGACGCAGGATCTCACCATCGATGCGGAATCGGGGCCGACGCAGTACCGCGTCTCGCTCGAAGGGGCCGACACGGCCACCGTCACCGAGTGGGCCGGCAAGCTGGCGGCGCGCATGCGCGAGAAGTCGCAGCTGCGCAACGTCGTCACGGACGCGGGCGCCACGGGCGCCGCCGTCACGGTGGCCATCGACCGCGACAGCGCCGCGCGCATGTCCGTCACCACGGCCACCGTCGATGACGCGCTGTACAACGCCTTCGGCCAGCGCATCATTTCGACGATTTTCACGGAAACCAACCAGTACCGCGTGATCCTCGAAGCGCAGCCGGGCATCGTCACGACGCCGTCCGACCTGTCGGACCTGCAGGTGCGCACGGGTTCCGGCAAGTCGACGCCGCTGTCCGCCTTTGCCAGCGTCAGCGAAAAACAGGCGCCGCTGCAAATCACGCACGTGGCGCAATACCCGGCCACGACGCTCGGCTTCGACACCACGCAGGGCGTGGCGCTGGGCAGTGCCGTCGACGCCATCCGCCAGGCCGCAAAGGATATCGCCTTGCCGCCATCGGTGACGTTGACCTTCCTCGGCGCGGCCGGCGCGTATGAAAACTCGCTGTCGAACCAGCTGTGGCTCATTCTCGCCGCCGTCGTCTGCGTCTACATCGTGCTGGGCGTGCTGTATGAAAGCTACATCCACCCGCTGACGATCCTGTCGACCCTGCCGTCGGCCGGCGTGGGCGCCTTGCTGGCGCTGATGATCTCGGGGCAGGACCTGGGCGTGATCGGCATCATCGGCATCATCCTCCTGATCGGTATCGTCAAGAAGAACGCCATCATGATGATCGACTTTGCCATCGAGGCCGAGCGCGATGAAGGCAAGAGCCCGCAGGAAGCCATACACCAGGCGGCGCTGCTGCGTTTCCGCCCGATCCTGATGACGACCCTGGCGGCCCTGTTCGCGGCCGTGCCGCTGATGCTGGGCTGGGGCGAAGGCGCCGAGTTGCGCCGTCCGCTGGGCCTGGCCATCTTCGGCGGCCTGATCGTCAGCCAGGTGCTGACCCTGTTTACCACGCCCGTCATCTATCTGGGCTTCGACCGCCTGGGCCAGCGCTTTGCGCGCAAGACACCCGGGGTGAACCTGGACAAGCCGGCCGATAACGCGGGGAGCGCCGCGTGAACCTGTCCGAACCGTTCGTCAAGCGCCCCATCGCCACCGTGCTGCTGACCATCGGCATCGCGCTGGCGGGCATCGGCGCCTTCTTCGTGCTGCCCGTCTCGCCGCTGCCGCAGGTCGATTATCCGACCATTTCCGTCAGCGCCAGCCTGCCCGGCGCCAGCCCCGCCACCATGGCCACGTCGGTGGCCACGCCGCTGGAACGGCGCCTGGGCGTCATCTCCGGGGTGAACGAGATGACGTCGTCCTCGGGCACGGGTTCGGCGCGCATCAATTTGCAGTTCGACCTGAACCGCAAGATCGATTCGGCCGCGCGCGAAGTGCAGGCCGCGATTGCCGCCTCGCGCGTGGACTTGCCGGCCACCTTGCGCAGCAATCCGACCTACCGCAAGGCCAATCCGTCCGACGCGCCCGTGATCATCCTGGCGCTGACGTCGAAGACGCGCACGCCGGGCCAGATCTACGATGCCGTGTCGAACCTGGTGCAGCAGAAGGTGGCGCAAGTGAAGGGCGTGGGCGACGTGGAACTGGGCGGCGGCTCGCTGCCGGCCGTGCGCGTGGAACTGCTGCCGTACCAGCTCAATCACTATGCCGTGTCGATGGAAGACGTGCGCGCGGCCATCCAGGCCAGCAACGCCAACCGCCCGAAAGGGGCGATTTCCGGCGACGAGCGCAGCCTGCAGATCTATTCGGGCGCGGCAACGGCGTCGGGCGGGCGCAGCGCCGCCGATTACCGCAGCCTGGTGGTGGCCTGGCGCGACGGCGCCGCCATCCGCCTCGACGACGTGGCCGAAGTGGTCGACGGCGTGGAGAACAACAATACCCTGGGCCTGTTCAATGGTGACCCGGCCGTCATCGTGCTGATCACGCGCCAGCCCGGCGCCAACGTCATCGCCACGGTGGACGGCGTGCGCGCGCTGCTGCCGCAACTGCAGGCGCAGCTGCCGGGCGACATCAAGCTGCAGGTGGCGTCCGACAGCACCAACTCCATCCGCTCGTCCCTGCACGAGATCGAGTTCACCCTGATCCTCTCCATCGTGCTGGTGGTGCTGGTGGTCAGCGCCTTTTTGCGCAGCGTGCGCGCCACCATCATCCCGGCCGTGGCCACCATCGTCTCCTTGCTGGGCACCTTTGGCGTGATGTACATGCTGGGTTTCAGCCTGAATAACCTTTCCTTGATGGCGCTCACGGTGGCCACCGGCTTTGTCGTCGATGATGCCATCGTGGTGCTGGAGAACACGCAGCGCCACATCGAGGCGGGCATGGACCGCTTCAAGGCGGCCCTGCTGGGCGCGCGCGAAGTGGGCTTCACGGTGCTGTCGATCAGCCTGTCGCTGGTGGCCGTCTTCATCCCGCTGCTGTTCATGGGCGGCCAGGTGGGGCGGCTGTTCCGCGAATTTGCCGTGACCCTGTCGGCCGCCGTGATGATTTCGCTGGTGATTTCGCTGACCACCACGCCGATGATGTGCGCCTGGCTGCTGAAAAGCGGCGAGCAGCACAAGCCGCCCGGCCTCGTCGCGCGCTGGTTCGAACGCGGTTTCGAGCGCATGCTGAACGTGTATGAACACTGCCTGGACTGGGCGTTGTCCAGCGCCGCTCTCGTGATGACGATTCTCGTGTTCGTCGTCGGCCTGAACGTGTACCTGTTCGCGGCCGCGCCCAAGGGCTTCTTCCCGCAGCAGGACACGGGCCAGATCAACGGCGGCATGCGCGCCGACCAGAGCATCTCGTTCCAGGCCATGCAGGCCAAATTGCGCCAGCTGGTCGACATCATCAAGGACGATCCGGCCGTCGCCACCGTCGTGGGGTTTACGGGTGGCGGCAGGGCAGGGGGCGGCTTCATGTTCATCGACCTCAAACCCGCCTCGCAGCGCACGGACAAGGGCCAGGCCGTGATCGCGCGCCTGCGTCCGCAACTGGCCAAGGTGACGGGCATTTCGCTGTTCCTCAACCCCGTGCAGGATTTGCGCATGGGCGGGCGTTCCAGCAATTCGACGTACCAGTACACCCTGATCAGCGACAACCAGGCGGACCTGAAGAAATGGGCGGCCAGGCTGGCCGACCAGATGAAGATGCAGCCGGCCCTGATCGACGTGGACACGGACCAGGCGGAAAACGGCGTGGAAACCTTTGTCAGCATCGACAAGGACCGCGCCACGCAGCTGGGCGTGCAAGTCAAGGATATCGACAATGCGCTGTACAACAGTTTCGGCCAGCGCCAGGTGGCGACCATCTACGATGAGCTGAACCAGTATCACGTGATCATGGAAGTGGCGCCGCGCTATGCGCAAAGCCCGGAAGCGCTGCGCTCCGTTTACGTGCCCGCGTCGAATGCGGCAGCCGTCGCCGCCACCGGCACGACGGCCGCCAGCGCCGCTGCGGCCAGCACCAGCGTGGCGGCGACGACGTCCAACACGACGGCGGCGCGCGATCCGTCCAGCGGCTCGGCCCTGTCCACCACCCTGGCGCACATGGTGCCCCTGTCCTCGTTCAGTACCTTCGCGGAAAGTTCGACGGCCACCTCGATCAACCACCAGGGCGGCGAACTGGCCACCACCGTGTCGTTCAACCTGGCCGACGGCTATCCGCTCAGCGACGGCCAGGCGGCCGTGGCCCAGGCGGAGTCGGAAATCGGCATGCCCGTGAACGTGCGCGGCAGCTTCCAGGGTTCGGCCAAGAGCGCGCAGGACAGTAACAAGGAGCAGCCGCTCTTGATCCTGGCGGCCATCGTGGTGATCTACATCGTGCTGGGCATCCTGTACGAAAGCCTGATCCACCCGGTCACCGTGCTGTCGACCTTGCCCTCGGCCGGGGTGGGCGCCGTGCTGGCATTGCTGCTGTTCCGCATGGAGTTTTCCATCATCGCCCTGATCGGCGTGTTCCTGTTGATCGGTATCGTCAAGAAAAATGCTATATTGATCATCGACTTCGCGCTGGAGGCCGAGCGTTCGCGCGGGCTGACAGCTGTGGAAGCGGTGCGCGAGGCATGTTTGCTGCGTTTCCGCCCCATTCTGATGACCACCCTGGCGGCGGCGCTTGGCGCCTTGCCGCTGGCGATCGGTTTCGGCGAGGGGTCAGAGCTACGCCAGCCCTTGGGGGTCGCCATCATCGGTGGCCTGATTGCCAGCCAGTTACTCACATTGCTGACCACCCCGGTGGTCTACATCCTGCTCGACAAGCTGCGCACGCGCAGCGCCGACGAGCAGCAATTGAGCCGCATTCCTGGGCCAGATAACCCGAGCACACAATCATGAAGCAAGTAAAACCTATCGTATCGACCGTTCCCGCACGTCGCCTGCTGTCGCTGGCCACGGCGGCCGCCTTCCTCCTGCTGGCCGGCTGCGCCGTCAGCCCCGCGTATGAAACGCCGACGGCCGTTGCGCCGCAAACGTTCAAGGAGGCGGCCGGCTGGCAGCCAGCCGTGCCGGCCGACACCCTGGAGCGGGGCCCGTGGTGGACCCTGTTCGGCGACGCGCAGCTGAACCAGCTGGCCGACAGCATCGACATATCGAACCAGAACGTGGCCGCCGCCATCGCCTCGTATGAACAGGCGCGCGCGCTGGTGCGGGAACAGCGCGCCTCGCTGTTCCCCACCGTGAACCTGACGGGCAGCGGCGCCCGCTCGGGCGGCGGGGGCGAGCAGCAGACGAACAACAACTTCAAGGCCGCCATCGGCGCGTCGTGGGAGCCGGACGTGTGGGGCAAGCTGCGCGCCGGCGTGACGGGCGCGGACGCCAGCGCCAGCGCCAGCGCGGCCGACCTGGCCGCCGCCCGCCTGTCGGCGCAGGGCGAACTGGCGACGAATTATTTTTCGCTGCGCCAGAGCGATGCGCAAATCGCCTTGCTCAAATCGACCATCGACGGCTACCAGCGCGTGCTCGAGATCACCGGCAACCGTTTTAACTCCGGCATCGCCGCCAAGTCCGACCTGCTGCAGGCGCAGACGCAGCTGGCCAATGCGCAGATCGACCTGTCCAGCCAGACGCGCGCGCGCGCCCAGCTCGAACATGCGATCGCGATTCTGCTGGGCAAGGCGCCGTCCGACTTCAGCCTGGCCGTGGCGCCGTGGACCCTGACCGTGCCCGAGGTGCCGCTGGGCGTGCCGTCGACCCTGCTGCAGCGCCGTCCCGACATCGCCGCCGCCGAGCGCCGGGTGGCCGTGGCCAACGAGCAGATCGGCATCGCCCGTTCCGCCTACTATCCAAGCCTGAACCTGACGGGTTCATATGGCTCCGGCGCCAGCAAGGTGGGCGACCTGTTCAATGCATCGTCGAGCCTGTGGTCGCTGGGCGTGTCGGCCGCGCAAACCCTGTTCAACGCGGGCGCCACCACGGCCAGCGTGGATGCGGCCAAGGCGGGGCATGAGGCGGCCGTGGCGCGCTACCGCCAGACGGTACTGTCCGCTTTTGGCGCCGTGGAAGACCAGTTGTCGGCCACGCGCGCGCTGGCCGAGCAGCTGGCCTTGCGCCAGCAGGCGTCGTCCGCCGCCGACCAGGTCGAGCAGCAGATGCTGAACCGCTACAACGCGGGCCAGGTCGGCTACACGGACGTGGTGACGGCACAGGTGACGGCTCTGTCGGCGCGCCGTTCGCTGGTGCAGGCGCAGGCGGACCGCCAGACGACGGCCGTGGCCCTGATCCAGTCGCTGGGCGGCGGCTGGCATGTGCCGCAGGCACAGTAGGGAGGCGGCCTGGCGCAGGGAAACCCCCGGCGCCAAATTCGTGTTTTCTGCGCATCTTGAATGCTAGAATGCAAGATTATCAATTCCCAGCCTGACGCCTTGGCCGTGGCTGCATTCTTGCCGACGATGACACGCAGTAAACACAGCAATGCTTCCGTCCCTGACGTGGCCACCATCGTTTTCCCCGTGGTGGCCATCGGCGCATCCGCCGGCGGGCTCGATCCCATCGTCGCGTTCCTGGCGAACGTGCCGCAGGAAAGCGGCATCGCCTATGTGGTGATCCAGCATCTTGATCCCACGCAAAAGGCCATGCTGCCGGAATTGTTGCAACGCGCTACCAGCATCCCCGTCACGGAAATCACGCAGCAGGCGGAGTTGCGCCCGAACCATATCTATGTGATTCCCTCGAATGCCGACCTGGGCCTGTCCAAGGGGCATTTCGTGCTCAGCGAGCCGGTGCAGCTGCGCGGCCACCGCTTGCCCATCAACACCTTCTTCGAGAGCCTCGCAAGCGAGCTGGGCGAGCTGGCCGTGGGTGTGGTGTTTTCCGGCATGGGCAGCGACGGCACGCGCGGCTTGCAGGCGATCAAGCACGCGGGCGGCCTGACCCTGGCCCAGCATCCCGATACGGCCAAGTTCGACATGATGCCGCAAAGCGCGATTGCCGCGGAAGTGGTGGACCTCGTCGATTACCCGGACAAGATGCCGGACAAGATCATCAGTTATCTGTTCCGCAGCAGTTTCCTCAGCCTGCCGGAACATGAACCGAACGGACGCAATTCCTTGCAAGAAATTGTGGCCTTGTTATCCGAGCACACGGGCAACAGTTTTACGGATTACAAGATCAACACGGTGCTGCGGCGCATCGAGCGGCGCATGAGCTTGTATCAAATGACGTCGATGGAAGAGTACGTGCCGTATCTGCGTGCCAATCCGGGCGAGATCGACCTGCTGTTCAAGGAATTGCTGATCGGCGTGACGAGCTTTTTCCGCGATCAGAAAGTGTGGGAGTACCTGAAGATGGTGGTCTTGCCGCAAATGCTGGCGGCCTACCCGGAGGGGCGCGCCTTCAAGGCCTGGATACCCGCCTGCTCCACGGGCGAGGAAGCGTATTCTCTGGCCATGGTTTTCCATGAAGTGGTGGCCAGCATTAATCCACCGTCGAAATACAGCTTGCAGATCTTTGCCACCGACCTGTCGGCCGACGCCATCGACCGCGCGCGCCAGGGGCGTTTTCCGCAAACCATCAACAGCGATGTGTCCGCCGAACGCTTGCAGCGCTTTTTCTTGCTGGAAAAGAACGCTTACCATATCAAGAAAGAGATCAGGAACATGATCATCTTTGCCCAGCAAAACATCATTTCCGACCCGCCGTTCACCAAGCTCGATATTTTGTGCTGCCGCAACCTGTTGATCTACCTCAATGCCAAGCTGCAGCAGCGCCTGATTCCCCTGTTCCACTATGCGCTGAAACGCGACGGGATTTTGCTGCTGGGCAGCGCCGATACGCCCGGCCATTTTTCCGACCTGTTTTCGCCCCTGACCACGTCGACCCGGCTGTACCGCCGCCTCGACAACCTGACGCGCCAGCGCCTGCCCACCTATTTCCCCACCAAGGTCTCGACGGCATCGCCGCCGGCACCGAGCGACCCGAGAGAAGCCAGCATGACTGGAAAGATTCAATCCCATGTCGAGCAATTATTGCTCCAAAAATATACCCCGGCCGCCGCGCTGCTGAACCAGGATGGCGACATCCTGTACATCAATGGCCGCACGGGCGCCTTCCTCGAGCCGGCGGCCGGCAAGGCCAACTGGAATATCCATGCGATGGCGCGCGAAGGCTTGCGCTATGAGCTCGCCAGCCTGATCAAGCAATCCTTGCAAAGCGAGAGCGTGGTACGGGTGAGGGGGCTGGTGCTCAAGGATCATCTGGGCCCATCGCTGGGCGTGGACCTGAGCGCCGAGGCGCTGGCCCAGCCGGAATCCTTGCGCGGCATGGTGCTGGTGACGTTTTCCAGCGTGCCGCTGGTGGCCGAGGCGCGCCGCAGCCGCTCGCCAAGCCCCAAGGTGCTGGAACTGGAACAGCAGCTGACGCAGGCGCGCAATGAAATCCAGGCCGTGCGCGACGAGATGCAGACCTCGCGCGAGGAACTCAAATCGGCCAACGAGGAATTGCAATCGACCAATGAGGAACTGCAATCGACGAACGAGGAACTGACCACCTCGAAGGAAGAGATGCAGTCGCTCAACGAAGAGCTGTACACGGTCAATGCCGAACTGCAATCGAAGGTCGATGATTTGTCGCTGGTCAATAGCGACATGAAGAATCTGCTCAATAGTACCGATATCGCCACCATTTTTCTCGACAGCGCCCTGCGCATCCGCCGCTTCACGGCGCCGGCCACGCAAATCTACAAGCTGATCCAGACGGACTTGCGCCGTCCGCTCAGCGACATCGTCAACGACCTCGATTATCCGGGCCTGGAAGACGATGCGCTGGAAGTGATACGCAGCCTGGTGTTTTCCGAGCGGCAAGTGGAAACCAAGACGGGGCGCTGGTACAACGTGCGCATCATGCCGTACCGCACGATCGAAAATGTGATCGATGGCGTGGTGGTAACCTTCATCAATATTACAGAATCGAAGCTGCTGGAAGCCCAGCTGCGCCAGATCCAGTCCGGCGCCGTGGCAGGCGGCAGTAGCGGCGAGCACATGTCATGAGCGAACCATTCGACGGCGGCGTGCCGGCCCGCCTGAGAGAGCAGGCGGAACAATTGGCCGCGGAGCAGCGCCCGGCCGTGCCGCAGTCGAATGAAGACGTGATGCGCCAGCTGCATGAATTGCAGGTCAGCCAGATCGAGCTGGAAATGCAGAGCGCGGCCCTGGCGGAACTGGAGCAGCTGAAGAATGCCTTTGAAAGCAGCCGCGACCGTTACGCGCAGCTGTATGAGCAGGCGCCCGTCAGTTACTTCTCGCTGGCGCGCGAAGGCGTGATCACGCGTGTCAACGTGGCGGCTTGCGGCTTGTTGCAACGCGACAAGAACCGGCTGCTGGGACGGCGTTTCGAGCAATTCGTCGCGCCCCAGGCGCAGGGTGATTTCCGGCGCTTCCTCGACACCGTCTTCGCCAGCGGCGCGCGCCAGGTGCTCGAAGCGCAATTGTTCGAAGGCGAAGCTGGCGGCATGGGCGGCATGGTGCGCATCGAAGCCAATTACGATGCGGACAGCGCCACGGCGCGCATGGTGGTGACGGACCTGGGCGACGAGCATGCGCGCGAATCGGCCTTGCGGCGCGCTTTCGTGATTCTCGACAGCATACGCGAAGGCGTGCTGGTGACGGACAGCGCCAACCTCATCATTTCCGTCAACCCCGCTTTCACCACCATCACCGGCTACCAGGCGGAGGAAGCCATCGGCCGCGATCCGTCCTTCCTCGGCGGCGGCACGCATTTGCCGCATTTTTATGAAGCCATGTGGCGCAGCCTGCACCAGGATGGCAGCTGGTATGGCGAACTGGTGAACCGGCGCAAGAATGGCGAGCGCTTCGTCGAATCGCTGTCGATCACGCCCATGCGCAGCCCGGATGGCGCGATCAGCCATTTTGTCGGCGTGTTTTCCGATATCACCGAGCGCAAGCTGGCCGAGGCGGACTTGCGCGAGCTGCACCGCGAACTGGACCAGCGGGTGGTCGACCGCACGGCCGAGCTGCTGCGGGCCAACCAGCATCTGCAGCTGGAAGTACACCAGCGCGAGCGGGCGCAGGAAGCCTTGCGCGATGCCGAGCGCTTCTTTCATGCCACCATCGATTCGCTGACGGACCGGGTGCTGGTGCTGGACCAGGCCGGCCGCGTCCTGCATGCCAACCAGGCTTGCCTGGCCTTCGTCGGACAAACGCCGCAGCCGCTGCACTACCTGGAATTTTGCGACACGGACCCGCGCTGGCGGCGCAGCGCCGGGCGCGAGCTGGCCGCCGGCATCCGCTCCGTGATTGCCGGCAACGCGGATACGTTTGCGCTCGAGTATGAGTTTGCCACGCGCTCGGGCCCCCGCTGGTCGCAGGCCAGGATCAGCCGTTTCCTCGGCGAAGGGCCGCTGCGCGTGGTGGTGGCGCACACGGACATTACCGAACGCAAGCTGATGGATGGCGCCCTGCGCCAGTCGCACGCGCAGCTGCGCCAGCTGGCGCTGCACCTGGAAACGGCCAAGGAAGACGAGCGCAAGCGCATTTCGCGCGATATCCACGATGAACTGGGGCAAAACCTGCTGGCGCTGCGCATCGATATTTCCATGCTCAGCGCGCGCACGGAAGGTTCCCATCCGCGCCTGCACCGCCGGGTCGGTGCCGTGCTCAGCAATGTCGACACCACCATCAAGAGCGTGCGCGGCATCATGAACGAGCTGCGCCCGATGGCGCTGGACCTGGGCTTGCAGGCCGCCATCGAGTGGCAGGTGGGCGACTTCCGCAAGCGCAGCGGCGTTGCTTGCCAGCTGCTGATACGCGACGAGGCGCTGTTCTCCGCCATCGGCAGCCAGGTCGAGATCGTGCTGTTCCGCATCGTGCAGGAAGCGCTCAGCAACGTCATGCGCCATGCCCAGGCCAGCCAGGTCGAGATCGAGCTCAGTTCGGATGCCTGCGCCGTGTACGTGGCCATCAGCGACAACGGCATCGGCATCACGCCGCAGCAGCAGAGCAAGAAGCAGTGCTTTGGCCTGATCGGCATCGCCGAGCGGGTGACGGCGCTGGGCGGGCACTTCGAGGTGGGCGTGCCGGTATCGGGCGCCGGTTGCCGCCTGTTCCTGCAGATTCCCCTGCAGGGGGCGGGACGGCCGACCGCCTGATACAGAAATTGCAACGGGTTAATTTTTGCCGACTCATGCCGCCTGGACAGGCTATACTTTCGCCTGCTATTTATGGAGGGGCATATCTTGTTCAAAACAATCGTTTTACCAGTCGCCTTGCTGGGCGCGTTCGCCGGCGCACACGCCGACGAAGGGCAGTGGCAACCACACCAACTGCCACAGCTGAAAGCCGAACTCAAACGGGTCGGCATCGACATTCCCGCAGAAAAACTGGCCGACCTGAGCAAGCACCCGATGAGCGCCATCGTGTCGCTGGGCGGCTGCTCGGCCGCTTTCGTTTCCGACGCCGGCCTGGTGGTGACGAACCACCATTGCGCGTACGGCGCCGTGCAGCGCAATTCCACGCCGGAACACAATTACATCACCGACGGCTTCCTGGCCAAGACGCGCGCTAGCGAGCTGCCGGGCGGTCCGAACAGCCTCGTGTATGTGACGGACAAGGTGGAGAACGTCAGCGACCGTGTCTTGAAAGGCTTGACGGCCGACATGAGCGGCCGCGCGCGCCACGAAGCCGTGGAAAAGCGCGTCAAGGACCTGATCGCGGAATGCGAAACGGACAAGATGTACCGCTGCTCCGTGCCCGCCTTCCACCGCGGCCTCGAGTACTACCGCATCCGCCAGATGATGATACGCGACGTGCGCCTCGTGTACGCGCCATCGGACAAGATCGGCAACTTCGGCGGCGATATCGACAACTACGAATGGCCGCGCCACACGGGCGATTACTCGTTCCTGCGCGCCTACGTGGGCAAGGATGGCCGTCCGGCCGACCCGTCGCCCGACAACGTGCCGTACAAATCGAAGGATTTCCTGGTGGTCTCGGCCGAAGGCTTGAAAGCCGGTGACGGCATCTTGCTGGCGGGCTACCCCGGCCGCACCAGCCGCTACAAGCTGCCGGCGGAAATCCGCTTCGCGCGCGACACGGCCTTCCCGCTGAAAGTGTCCGAACTGCAAGCCGACCTGGCCGTGATGGCCGACGCGACGAAGGGCGACGCGGCCGCTGCCGTGCGCTATGCGAGCGTGGTGAAAAGCATCAACAACGTGCTGAAGAAAACCCAGGGCTTGCTCGACGGTTTCGCGCGCAAGGACATCGCCGCCATCAAGGACGTGCAGGATGCCGAGTTCCGCGCCTGGTACGCCAAGCAGCCGAACGTGTCGACTACCCTGCTGGCCGAACTGGACGCGGCGATCGCCAGCGACATGGCCTTGAGCGAAGAAGAGTTCGCCTGGAGCGTGGCCACCAACAGCGACTTGCTGAAAAGCGCGCGCACCATCTACCGTTTGTCGCTGGAGCGCCAGAAAGCGGACGCCGAGCGCGAATCGGGTTTCCAGCAGCGCGACCTGGCCTTCATCAAGGCCCGCCTGGCCCGTCTGGAACAGTCGTATGTCAACAAGGTCGACCAGGCGCGTTTTGAAGCCGGCCTGAAGCGTTATGCGCAACTGGCGGCGAAGAGCCATCCGCAAGGCCTGGACGCGCTGCTGCCGGCGCCAGCTGCCGTGGCGGCCCTGTACCAGCAGACGCAACTGGCTGACACGGCCAAGCGCCTGGCCTGGCTGGAAAAGGACCAGGCCGCTGTTGCCCAGTCCGACGACGCCTTCATGGCGCTGGCCATCAAGTTGCAGCCCGTCGAGGCGGCGCTGGAAGAGCGCCGCAAGGAAATCGACGGCAACCTGGAACGCGTGATTCCGCAATACATGCAAGCCGTGATTGCCTGGAAGAAATCGCAAGGCAAGCCGGTCTATCCTGACGCCAACTCGACCCTGCGCGTGACCTATGGCACCGTGTCGCCTTATTCGCCGCGCGATGGCATTAGCAAGGGACCGTTCACGACCGTGGAAGGCATCGTCGAGAAAGTCACGGGCAAGGCCCCGTTCGAAGCGCCGCAAGGCTTGATCGACGCCGTCAAGCAAAAACGCTACGGCCAGTTCCGCGACCCGGCCCTGGGCACGGTGCCCGTCAACTTCCTCACCAGCGCCGACACCACGGGCGGCAATTCCGGTTCGGCAGTGATGAACAAGCGTGGCGAACTGATCGGCCTGAACTTCGATTCGACGTATGAATCGATCACCAAGGACTGGTACTTCGACACGGCCATCACGCGCGCCATCCACCTCGACATCCGCTACATGCTGTGGGTGATGAAGGAAGTGGACCACGCGGATAACCTGCTGCAGGAAATGACGATCAAGTATCCGAAGCCAGTGAAAGCTGCCAAGAAATAAGCTTTAGCTTGCGCCAGCGCAAAGCCGCATCCGCCGCAGGGCCGATGCGGCTTTTTACGTATGGGTAACTAGTTTGAGTTCCATCAATATGCCAGCGTTCACCATGGTTAGCATAAGCCAGGGAAACAAGTTTGAAGGGGGCAAGATGGATGATGGCGAGCTGGCAGCCGAACTGGCGCGCCTTTTTGGAGCGAGCTGGCGAGTCCAGGACAGCCGCTTGTTGCGTATGGATTTTCCGCGCGACGATGGCCCGCCTGATACCGCGCTGCTGGTCAACAGTTTGCAGGCACACGAGGAAATGTCACGCGACTTCCGCTTCGACGTCGAACTGCTGTCCGACAATCTCCATGTTCCCCTGACAGCGATGATGGGACGCATGGTCACGATTTCGATGGTGCGCGATGACGCCAGTTTGCGCTATTTTAATGGTTATGTCGGCGAATTTCGCTTGTTGCGCAGCGATGGCGGTTTCGCGTTCTACCAGATGGTGCTGCAACCCTGGCTGGCGTTTTCCAGGCTGCGCATGGACAACGTCTCGTTCCACGAACGCACGGTCATCGACATCAGCGAAACCACCTTCGATCATTATGTGCAGCGCGACTGGCAAAACCGGCTGCATGAGGAAAAAGCGATATTAAGCTGCGCCAACCAGCATAATGAAACCGATTACAATCATCTGCACCGGCGCTGGGAAGACCAGGGTATCCATTACTGGTATGAACATCGCGCCGACGGTCATACGCTCTGTTTGGGCGACAATACCTGGCTGAGCGACAGCATTGATCCAGGCGACCGCGATGCCAGTGTAGCCGACGAGATGGTGTTTCGCAGCGGCGCGGGCTCGCTGGAGGGCGACGGCATACGCGATTGGCAGGCAATACGGAAGATCGCTTCAGGTTCGCTCACGCTGGCCAGCTTCAACTACAAACAGCCGTATGCCAGCCGCGCCAGCGGCTATGCGCTGCACCAGCAGGGCGACGTGTTCGCCCATGAACTGTATCAAAACACCGGCTATGGCTATGCCGACATGGGTGACGGCGAGGCGTTGGCGCAACGCCGCCTGGAGGAGCATAGCTGCCAGGCGCAATACTTCGAAGCTGACGGCAATCACCGCTGCGCCCAGGCCGGGCGCAGTTTCACGCTGGGCGGCCACTTCAGCGGCAAGCAATCCATGCCGGCCAGAGGTGAAGCGACGCGCCCGGACATCGGCTCGCGCGAATACCTGATCCTGTCGGTCGATCATACCGCCAGCAACAATTACCAGGCAGGGACGGGCGCGAAGTCGCATTATGAAAACCGTTTTAGTTGCATCCGCAAGAGCATCCGTTGGTATCCGGGGCGGCAGTTCAACAGCACGCCTTGTGCGTTGCCCGGCGTGCAGACCGCGATTGTCACCGGGCCGGCAGACGAAACCATCCATACCGACGCGCTGGGCCGGGTGAAGGTGCAATTCCACTGGGACCGGCTGGGCAAGTTCGACGCGGGCAGTTCGCCATGGATCAGGGTCATGACGCCATGGGCGGGCCAGGCGTTCGGCCAGATCGCGTTGCCGCGCATCGGCCAGGAAGTGCTGATCCAGTTTCTCGACGGCAATATCGATCGTCCCGTCATTGTCGGCGCTGTGTACAACGGCAAGCATGCTCCGCCGTGGAATTTGCCGGGGCAACGCATGCTTGGGGGGTGGCGCAGCGCCGAGCTGATGCCTGGTGGCGGCTACGGCGTGCGCGGCAACCAGTTGGTGCTTGACGACACGCACCAGCACATCCAGGCGCAACTGAAAAGCGATCATCAGCACAGCCAGTTGTCGCTCGGCTGCATCAGGCGCATCGAAGACGCCAGCGGGCGCAAGGATGCGCGTGGCGAGGGCTGGGAACTGGCGTCAGACGCTTGGGGCGTGGCGCGCGCCGGCCGCGGCATGTTGCTGACCACCGAAGCGCGCCCTGGCGCCGCCTCGCATATCAAGAGCATGGATGAAACCTTGCGCCGGCTGGCCGAGGCTGCTGATCGGCACAAGGCGCTTGCCACCTTGGCGCAGCATTACGGCGCGCAAGAAAGCGCCGCCCAGCAGGGTGCCACCGCCGATGTGCTCAATGCCCAGCATGCGGCGATCAAGGGTGCCGGCGGTGGCGAAGGCGTGTTTCCGGAGTTATCCAAGCCGCATCTGGTGCTGGCCAGTCCGGCCGGTATCGAAACGACGACCGCGCAATCGACGCACATCGCCAGCGCCGAGTACACCGCGCTGACGACCGGGCGCGACCTGTCGCTGGCGGCCGGCGGCGGCCTGTTCGCCAGCATCGGCGCAGCGCTGCGCCTGTTCGTTCACAAGGCTGGCATGAAACTGATCGCCGCAGCTGGCCCGGTGCAGATCGCGGCGCAAACCGATGCGGTCGATATCGTCGCCAACAAGGTGCTGGAATTGATCAGTCAGACCGACTGGGTGAATATTCGCGGCCGCAAAGGCGTGCGCCTGCATGGCGCCGATTGCATGCTTGAAATTAGTGACAAGGTACAGTTTTTTACCGCGTCACCGACGCTGTTTCATGGAAACCTGGAAACGCTGGCGCCCAAGAACCGGGCGCAACCGGAGATGGAATCCCCCATCGCGCCGGTAGCAGGGCAATTGCAGCATACGATCCAGGCCCATGCGGATGGCGGCCAGTACGCCAATGTGCCATACACGCTGTACAACGGCGAAGCCGAAGTCGAGCAAGGCCTGACCGATGAATTCGGCCGCATCCTGATCGCGCACCAGGACGGCACCCCGCGCTACCGTGTCGTCCTTGGCAATGGCGAAGAGTTTTCATTGCAGGCCAGCGCACGCTTCGACCCGAACGCGGCGCCTGACGGCGAACAGAAGCTGTCGAACCGCGGCTTGCGCGCGCTAGACGACACTGCCGATGGCCGCTGGGTTCAATGATGCACGACACTGACTGGAGAGCGCCATGCCGGAATCGAGCGGCCGCATCGAAACCACCCACATCGACGAGGTTGGCCGTACTGCGGCCAGTTCGCTCCAGTGGCTGCTGGAAAACCGCAACTTGAAGGGCAAGGCCACTCATCCGATTACGCACAACAACAAGCTCGCGCTGTTCATTTGCGGCCAGGAAGCGTTCGCCGACATCGCCGGCGAGATCGCCAGGGCTGAAAAGTCCATCGACCTGTGCTGCTGGGGCTTCGACCCGGGCATGGAACTGGTGCGCGGCAACAGCGCCACCTGGCCGCGCGGCGACACGTATGGCGACTTGCTGATCGCCGCCGCCCGGCGTCACGTCAGGGTGCGCCTGCTGATCTGGCATGACCGGATCGGTTCGCCGATGGTGCACAATATGCCGGGCCATTCGCACGGCACCTCGCCATGGAAAATCGATGGACAACGCACCGACAAGCTCAGCGCTAAAGCCAGCCTGGCGATGTTGCACGATGCGGTCAAAAAAAAGAAACCGGTTGTAGGCAACGGTTATTGGGGCGAGTACATCCGGCCTGAGGATATCCCGATGCTGGCGCGTGAAGAATATTGCCACAGCTGGTATGCGGCCGCGTTCAGCGGTTTGTTTGGCGGCCTTGAGATTCGCTTGCGGCACGGCGACAGCGGCGCGATCGGCAAGAGCATCGCGACCGAAATAAACCAGCCGGGCGGCTTGACGATGGGGGAAATCGAGAAGCCCGGCATGCAATACCTGGGCACGCACCACCAGAAGCCGGTTCTGATCGATTTCGACCACGAAGAGGGGGCCAAGGCCGTCGGTTACGTGATGGGCCTGAACTCGGTGACCGATTATTGGGACACGACGGCCCATCTGCTCGACGATACGCGCCGCGAACAGGGCGGTGTCAACGAGCGGCGCGAGTGCTTGCAGGGAAGGGCTGCGGACGGCGGGTTCGCCACGTTGAAACCGTATCAGGATTACGCCTGCCGCATCGACGGTGGCAAGGCATTGATCGCGCTGTACAACAATTTCGTGAAGGCATGGGACCGCGCGATCGACGACCGCACGCGTTCGGCTTCCACCGACTGTGTAAGCCGGGAGTTGCCATGTGGCAGCCCACCGGCGCGGCTGTTGCGCGAGGCCGGGAAGGATGACTCCACCGTGCAGATCGTCCTGACCCAGCCCGAGGAGCAGGACAAGACCATCAAGGAAACCTACTTTCGCGCCGTGACCCAGGCCAGCCTGGCTGCCGGCTACCTGTACGTGGAAAACCAGTATTTCCAATATGAAGAATGGGCGCGGCACTTGCTGGCCGAGCGCAAGAAGGTGGTCGCCGCCTGGAAGGCCGGCAGCCTGAAAGCGGGCAAGACCATGCGTGATATGCCGATCATGCACGTATTCATCGTCATTCCGGTGCCGGAGCGCGCGCAGATGGTGCCGCGCACCCATGACACGCTGGCGGCGCTGGGGCAGCACGCTGGCATGACGGGGCAAAACACCATGATCGACGGTTACAACAAGCGACCGAAAACCCGGCGTGTCAGGGACGAATTCGGCGTTCCCTCCGAGGTGGCGGTCCAGTTGCCTGACGTGGTGCGGCACTCCAACGGCATCAACAAACCCGGTGCGATGACGCTCGAGAGCGAATTCGGTCTGAAGGTATCGGTGGCCATGCTCAATGTCAGCGCGTTTGACAACGACCGCTGGCGCTACCGTGAAATCTACATCCATTCCAAACTGATGCTCGTCGACGACGTGTTCATGACGCTGGGGAGCGCCAACCTGAACCAGCGCAGCATGGCCGTCGACAGCGAAATCAATATCACCACCATCGACCACCGCGTGGCGCGTGATTTGCGCAAGCGGGTGTGGGGCATGCATAGCGGGGGATTGGTCGATGGCGGGGGTGGGACGAAGGCGGAGATTGTGTCGGCGTTCGGGAAATGGGTGGAGTTAATGGGAGAAAACCGTGGCAAGAAAAAATCTGATTCTGCAAGTGCGGACGACAAGAGAATGACCGGCTCCTTGCTCCCCTTGGAAGATAAACGCAGTTCCACGATGCGTTTGGGGTGAGCATGAAAAAGTATAAAAATCTCCCCCTGCCTCTTCTTATCTTGGCAGTTTTTCTCTGTATTCCTCTAATTTCATGCAAAATGCCTAACGACACAGTCCTGCCACGCAACCAAAGCCTGCCCTTGTTCAATCCTCATGTCCCCGACTTCATTTGCGAAATTGAGGCGAGGAAGGTGCCTCCCATCGATGCGCAAGCCGAGGACTGGTTCCTCGAAGCACGCGCCTTGGAGGATCCTGAAATTTTCGTGGAAGACCGCGATTACAAAAAAATCGTCGCTCTGACGCGTCAAGCGGCAGAGCGGTTGCACTGGAAGGCGATGCTCAACCTGGCCAGCCTGTATGTGGAAGGGCGCGATCCTTTATATGGTGAGGAAGAAGCGGTACAACTGGTGGAAAAGGCGATGCGGCTCGGGATTCCAGCGGCATATGACCGAATGGGGACGTATTACGCGAATGGCACCGGTGTCAACGGCGACATCACGCGTGCCTATGCCTTCTGGCAAAAGGCAGCACAGATGGGTAATCCTCAAGCGATGGATTTTTTGTCAGATAAACTAAATGTGGGTCCTGCAAATGAAGGCGCAGGGTATTGGGCTAATATTCCTGTTGCAATAAAAATGATGGAATGTGCATTTTCCCAAGGGTACGGACCAGTTGCATATAATTTATCTTACATGTATGCCTCTCCGAGAATGGCCTCAGGGAGAGTTAGCGGGCCGCGAACGCCAGAAACTAAAGCACTTGCTCTTAAAGTTCTACATGAGGGAGTAGCATTCGGCTGCGAAAAGTGCGCAAACAAACTGGAGATTGAGTTCGGAGAACCATTTAATCTTGCAACCATGTTGGCTCCTTACATTGATAAAGCGAGAGCGGAACGTTACGGCGTACTTAATCGTGAACTGGGATTCAATCCCAATGCGCGCTTTCCTAATCTGGACAAGGTCTTGCCGCTCCCCCCCGCCGATCTGCCGCCCTGGAATGGCGACAGGGATACCTTGCTGCATGCCGCCAAGGGCGTGCGCCCGCCACCGGCCATCCCACCGCCAAGCGCCGCCTCGTTGTTGCACGAACCATATTTCCTGGCCGCCGACTATGCGCTGCGCCCCACCGGCTTGCACAGCGACGCGCCGAGTGCGCCGTTTTCCGCATACTGGCAACCTGCCGCTGGGCAGGGCTTGACGGAACCGGCCCGGCTGTTCCGTCAAGGTGAAGAGTTCCGCCATTTCAGCGTGCTCGATGCCGATGGCAGGAGCCGTTATGGCCTCGTGACGTGGGAACAGTGCCTGACGATACGGCATAACCATGGGGCCGTGGAACCGCGCGCGGCGCGCGGTTTGCTGCGCGAGGTGGTGCGACCCGAGCCATGGTTGAGCTGCACTTGCGGGCAAGCCTGTCCGGTCAGCGGCGTCTGGCAACCGTGGGTAGCGGCTGACCATCCGCTGCAGGCCATCGTCAACCAGTACTGGCGCCAGGTGTGGTTAAGCAAGGGCGCGCCGTTCCCGCGACCGCGCCGCGACTGGCTGCTCGATTTGCCGGACGACGACGTGATGTGGCATTTGATGGATGCGTCCATTGCAGACCCGGCAAACGCTTAACGTTCACAGCTGTGCTGGCGTCATTGCCGCCACCGGCAACTGAAAAGACCGTGGCACCATCGCCGGCGACAGCTCGTCGCCGCCGTCCGCCATGGCCAGGCGGCCCCTAAGCAGCATCACGTAGCTGTGGCCCAGCGACCAGCCGGCGTTCGCGGCGGCCTTATCCCAGCGGGGATCGAGGCCCGCTTCGCGCACGGCCATGCTTGCTGCCTGCAGCACATACTGGAAGCACGCTTGCACAGATTCCTGCAGGGCGGGGAACTGGCGCACCTCCTGGTGCTCGAACATCTCTGACTTGCCGGTTTACGGTCCCGCCATCGTCCGCACTGTTCACGCGCCAGCGCCTGCCGCATCGGCTGCGCCACGTATAATTCTTCTCACTTTCCACGCATATTTTTTCTACAGGCCCGCCATGCCCCCGACTCCCGCTTTGCCCCTTGATTGGCAGACATTTGAAACTGCCTACGACGTCGAAGAAACCTGCTTCAAGCTGGCCAGCGCGTCGCTGGCCTTGCTGGGTGCGTCCCCATTCAAGGATCAGGCATTTTCCGCCTTTGCCTTCAACGCCGTATCGTTTCCCTCCCTTTCGCTGAGCCTTGACACCGATCCTGGCAACCGGGAGCGCGATTACTATCCTCCGGACTGGTCGAACGAGTGCATCGAAGTCGATGTGCCGGAAATCGGCCAGTTGTGGGAGGAGGGGTATGCCAGGATCGAAGGCGCGCTGCTCGAGCTGATCGACGCTGCCGATGACGAACTGCTCGAAGCCATCGAGGAGGGCTATCTGCACAGCCTGAGGAAAACCATGGTGCGGCTTGAAACGAGCCAGGCTTTCGAGCAGATCAGGACCTGCCCGCAATTCTGGACCGTGGTCACGCAAATCGATGCGGATACGCAGGAAGAGGAGCGGCTGCTCGACCAGGTGCGCCAGCGCGCCACGGCGTGAGCTTCCGCCGCCCTTGCCGGCCGTATGCTAAAGCAGGGCCTGCCAGCGCCTGACTTCCCCGTCCGTCAGCATCGGCCCCCAGCCGCCGCGCAGCGCCGCATCGTGCTGCACATAGTGCGCAAGCGGTGGCGCCGCCACGCCGTGCCTGGCACAGATATCAAGCACGGCTTCCAGCTGCCGCCGGCTTGCCGGAAGGTCATCGCCATGCCAGGTGCAGGCGCTCGTTTCCAGCACATGCCCGACAAGCCGCTCCAGCGTACCGAACAGGTGCCCGGGCATGGCCATGCGGACGTCATCCGGCCAGGGGTCGCCCATGCCCGTGACGGCCAGGCAAGCAAAGCCGCGTTCCCAGGCGGCAAAATCCCCAGGCGCGAGCTGGGCCACTTTCCAGACGTGGCCGGCGAACGCGGACAGCGCCGGATGGTGAATGTCAAAGCGCTGGCAAAAGCGTTGCAGGCAGCTTACGGCAATGCATTGCCTGGCGGTCACCGAGAGCGTGTCTATCGATATGTTGCGCATGAAAGTTCCTGACGTTGGCACTCGCCGATCACTGGGTCAATCTGACTTGATTGCGGTTGCCACGCCTGGCAAGGGCGACTGCCGCAGCGTCTCCACCGGCAACTGAAAAAAGCGCGGCACCATGGCCGGTGACAGGTCGTCGCCGCTGTCCGCCATGGCCAGGCGGCCGCTCAGCAGCAGCATTACGTAGCCGTGGCCCAGCGACCAGCCGGCGCTGGCGGCGGCCTTGTCCCAGCGCGCATCGAGGCCCGCTTCGCGCACGGCGGCGCCGGCCGTCTGCAGCACGTACTGGAAACACGCTTGCGCCGCTTCCAGCAGGACGGGGAACTGGCGCACGTCCTGGTGCTCGAACATCAGGCGGTAATGGGCCGGCGCGGCCAGGGCGAATTCGATGTATTGCTGGCCCAGCAGCTGAAAACGCTGCTCGGCGGGCAGGCTGCCCTGCGGCGGCAATTCTGCCTCCCATTTGGCGATCAGGCTGGCGAAGCCGGCTGCCGCCACGTCGGCCAGCAAGGCTTCCTTGCTGGGGAAGTGGCGGTACACGGCGGCGATCGACACGCCCACCGTGCGCGCCAGTTCGCGCAGCGAAAGGGTGGCGTCGTGCTGCTGCGCCAGCTGGGCGATGGTGGTGGCGACCAGGGTGTCGCGCAGGTTGCCGTGATGGTAAGTACTTGTGCTTGTCATTCTATGTTATCGCTGTTCACATTGTCGTGTATGATGGCCATGTTATCACTGAGCACATGGAGAGCACATGCAAGAGATGAACAACGTGGTACGCGCCGTGGCCTTGCCGCCAGGCGCCAGCATCGCCCCCTTGTACCCGGGCAGCAACCTGGCCGACGCGTATGCCGTCGGCCTGCCCAGCGCTGGTGTGCGGCAGATGGATATGCAGGCCCTGGCGCGTGTGGTGCTGGGCAGCCAGCCGCGCTGGGCGCAGTGGCTGCTGGCGGTGCGCGACACGATAGTCTCGCCCTTCGGCATCAAGACGGCAAGACAGCTGGCGGCCAAGCCTGATGGACGCATCGGCATCTTTCGCATCTATGCCGTCAGCGATGATGAAATCATCGTGGGCGAGGACGATAGCCACCTGGACTTCCGTTTGTCCGTGCTGCGCAACCGGGACGCGGGGCTGCATGGCAGCGTCACCTTTTCCACCGTCGTGCATTGCCATAACGGGGTGGGGCGTACCTACATCCTGCTGATCCGGCCTTTCCACAAGCTGATCGTGCGGCGTACGCTGGCGCGCGCCGCCAAGGGCGGCTTTGCCTGAGCGCACTGAGTTGGGAATCTTGCTTATTCATGGCCGGTATTGCATACTGCACCACCAGCCTCATCACGATTCCCATGAACGATACGCTTCTCCTGCTGGGTTTTGCCACCACGCCGCTTGAACTGATTTCCTTTGTCCTGGCACTGACAACCGTTGCGCTGAACATCCGCCAGAATCACTGGGCGTGGCTGTTCGCCATCATTTCCTCGGCCGCCTACGGCTTCGTGTTTTTCGAGTCGCGCCTGTACGGCGACATGGCCTTGCAACTGCTGTTCATCAGCGTCTCGTTCTGGGGCTGGTACCAGTGGCTGCACCCGGCCAGCGGCGGCAAGACCCTGCCCGTCACGCGCCTCGATGGCCGCGGCTGGCTGGCGTGCGCCGCCGGCTGGCTGGTGGGCTTCCTGCTCATTGCCTGGCTGCTGACGACGACGGATACGGACGTGCCGCATGCGGACGGCTTCCTCACGGCAGGCAGCCTGGTGGGGCAATTCCTGTTGTCGCGCAAGAAACTGGAAAACTGGATCGCCTGGATCATCGTCGACGTGCTGTACGTGTGGCTGTATGTGCACAAGGGCCTGACCCTGACGGCCGTGCTGTATGCCTTCTTCGTCGTGATGGCCATCATCGGCTTGCTGGCGTGGAAAAAATCGGCCCCGGCCGCGCCCGGCGCGATGGTCCTCAAGTGATGGAGCGTTGCGTGCGCGTAGCGATCCTGGGCGCGGAATCGTCGGGCAAGTCGACCCTGGCGGCCGCCCTGGCGGAACGCTACGGCAGCGTCTGGGTACCGGAATACTTGCGGGAATTCGTGGAAACACAGGGCAGGGTGCCCGTCGCGGCCGACCAGTATGGTATTGCGCGAACGCAAGTCGAACGCGAAGCGGCCGCTGCCGCCCAGGCCCGCCACTTCCTGTTTTGCGATACGACGCCGTTGATGACGGTGGTCTACAGCCGCCATTATTTCGATGGCGCCGATGCGCCGCTGGCGGCGCTGGCCGATGCCACGCGCTACGATCTGACCCTGGTGACGGCGCCCGACAGCCCATGGGTGGCGGACGGCTTGCAGCGCGAGTCGGAAGCCGTGCGCCAGCTGATCTACCGCTACCTGCTCGACGAGCTCGACGCGCGCGGCATCACCTACCACGTGCTGCACGACAGCCTGGAGGCGCGCCTGGAACAGGCGGATGCCTGGTTGGCCGCCAGTTCCAGGCGCATGGTGGAGTAAGGTTGCCTTATTGGCCGATGTGTTTGGCCAGGAAGCTTTCCAGCTGTTGATAGAAGGCGGTGGCGTTCTTGGTCATGTAGAATCCATGCCCTTCATTTTGCGCCATCATCCATTGCGGCGCATTGCCTGCCCTGGCCAAGGACTTGCGCATCAATTCGGCATGTTCCGGTGGCGCCGTCGTGTCTTTGTCACCGTGCGCCAGCAACACTGGCACCTTGATGCGGTCCGCCAGGCGTGAAGGCGAGATGGCGTCGAGTTCCTTGTTGTTCTCGCCGATATAATCCAGGTAGGCATGCCGAATATATTTGTGGCGGCGTGCATTATCTTCTTCTTTGAATAACCTAAGCTCATATACGCCAGCATAGCCGATAGCGCATTTGAAGGCGTCAGGTGCACGTATGGTCAACATCATTGCTGAGTAGGCGCCGAAGCTGGCACCGTAGGAGCAGACGCGCCCGGCATCGACTTCACCTTTGGCGATCACAGCGGCGAGGCCATCCAGAATGTCGTCCTGGATCTTTTCGCCCCATTGACGGTAGCCGGCCCGGATGAAGGCCTCACCGCGCCCGCCGGAACCACGGAAATTAACCTGGAGTACAGCGTAGCCGCGACTGGCGAGGAACTGCGCATCGTTGTCGAAAGACCAGGTATCGTGGACGCCGTGCGGTCCGCCGTGGGGTATGACAACCAGCGGCAATTTGACGCCTGGCGCATGCTTCGGCATGGTCAGATAGCCATGCAGTTGCAAGCCGTCGCGCGTCTTGAAGGCAATGGGGCGGCGCTCGGCCATGCGGTCCGGATCGATGCCAGGCATGGTCGAGTACAGCAGTTCCGCTTTATTGCTGGCCTTGTCGTACAGATAATAGCTGCCCGGGTCGCGATCGCTGTAGACGGAAAACAGCAGGGTGGTGCCGTCATCGGTGAAGTTAATGAAATGGACATGTTCGTCTGGGAATGATGCGCTCAATTGCTTGTGCAGTTGCGCGTCCGGGCTATTGGCGTCCAGATAGATGGTACGGGTACGGCCCAGTTGATGAAGTACGGCGAAGGGCATATCGTTGACGCCATACATCACGCTGCCCAGGTCGGCAACCGGATCTTGTGCCAAAACCACTCGCTTGCCACTGGTCAGCTCTTCTCGCATCAGAGCTTTAGGGCCACCGTTGACGGAATGGGTAGCAAAAAAGGCGCTGTCGTCCATTGTGAAATGGAGCGGAATTGTGGTTTGTTGTGGGATGGGAGGGGTGAGACGCCACTGGCCGCTGGCATCATCAAGACGGTACAGCACCAGCTCGTTCTTGTCGTCCCAGCCATAGGCGAAGCGCGGTACGTTATTTTGCTGCTGCACAAACTGCAGGCGTGGCACGGCAATGTCGGCTAGCGTCTTGCGATAGACCTTCTTGCTGTCGACATCGTATAGTTTTGATCGGTCACGATCCCATTCCTGGGCAGACAGAAAGACGTGATTATTGCGCGGCAAGGGAACTCCGCTGATGCGGGCATAGCCGTGGTCATCGTCGATGCGGTTGCCCCGGCTCGACGAGTGGTACATGTCGTAGCCAAACAGATACTCCTGGTTGGAGCCGTCGAAGTCAAAAGCGATGATTTCGCCGGTTGATACCGGCTGCTCCAGCTCCCCTAGTTCAAGACCCTTGCGCAGCACCAGGCGGGTGTCCGTCAACCACAGATAGTTGAGCGGCACTTCAAATGCGCGCAGGCGCAGCATGCCTACCGGTTTCATGTCCGGTAACGCATAGACGGTGATCACGGGGACTGTTCGCTCGCCTTGCTGCATCTGCATGGTGACAGCGATGTGCTTGCCGTCCGGCGACAAGCGTGGCGTGCTGAACCGATCCTTGCTGGTGAAATGTTCTATGGGAATCGCGGCATCGGCGGCATGGGCGCCGCTTCCCGTGATTAGGGCCAGGCTGGCAAATACCAGCGACGCCACATGCTGTTTCATGAAGATGCTCCACACGGATAATTAAAATAAAGGTGATGATTGTAGCAATTTAAATATTGCCAAAGTGAGATATTTTAATTATTTGATATCTGCATCCGGTAGCAGGGGCATGTCGTGCGCATGCCCCATATTGCTGTTAAAAGTCGAACTGCGCCGAAACCTTGAACGTGCGGCTGGCGCCCGGATACAGATAGCCGTCCGATTCCGGCGTCACGTCGCGCCAGTAGAACTTGTCGGCCACGTTGTTGACGGCGGCGCGCAGCACGGCGCGCGTGCCGGCGATGCGCGTGGCGTACGCGGCGCCCAGGTTGAATACGTTGTAGGATGGCACGAAGGTCGTGTTGTTGTATTCAAACGCTTTCTTGCCCGCATATTCCCAGCTGCCATTCACGCTCAAGCCCGCCACCTGTTGCACGGCGTAGTCCGCATGCACGGCCGCCTTGAAGGCCGGCACGTTGGGCACGCGCTTGCCGTCGAGGTCCGCATTGCCCGTGCCCGACTGCTGGCTGTTCAGGGCCGTCACGGACGCGCCGAGGCTCAGGCTGGACGACGCCTTGCCCTGGGCCGACAATTCCAGGCCACGGTGCTGGGCCTGGCCTTCGCGCACGAAGTTATAGGCGCTCTTGCCGCTGTCGACGTACTGGTTGAATTCCAGGCCCTTGCGGATCTGGAACAGGCTGGCGGCCAGCATGAAGTCGGGCGTCACATCCATCTTCACGCCCAGTTCGACCTGCTTTGAACGGCTGGGCGACAGTTCCACGTTCGCATTGAGCGCCTTGCGGTCGGCCGTGCCGCCATGTTCCATGCCTTGCGAATAAGCCGCATACACGGAGAGATTGTCGAGCGGGGTGTAGACGAGCGAAACGTTGGGCAGCAGGAAATCGTGCTTGGCGCGGATTTCCGTATCGGCCTTGAGTACGTACTGGTAGCCGTCGACATTGATATGGCGCAAGCCGCCATGCAGCTTCCAGTTCGGCGCCAGGCTGACGATATCCTGCACGAAGACGGAATTTTCCGTGTCCTTGCGCACCAGGCGCACGGGGCCTTGCACGCCCGTCGACATGTCGACGATCTGCGGGCGGTAGATATTGCTCACGCCAGCCCAGTCGTACACGTACAGGCCGGCGCGGTCCTTGCGGCGGAAGGTCGAGACGCCGGCCGTGAATTCATGGCGCAGGGAACCGGTGGCGAACTTGCCCTGGATCATGGCTTGCGCGCTCAGCGGTTTTTTCGTCTCGCCCAGGCTGCGGTAGTCATACACGTCGTAGTCGCCATTGCCGCAGAAGCCCGGGTACAGGTCTTGCGCGCTGCAGCCGTACGGGAAGGCCGTGTAGTCGTCGCGCTTGAACGAGTGCTGGTTGGCCGACAGGGTGGCGTGCCAGTCGTCATTGAACGCGTACTGGAAGCGCAGGCCGATATTGCTGGTGACGGTTTCCACGGGGCGCGTCCACGGCTGCAGGTTGAGCATGGCATCGGCGCTGATGCCGGTTGGTAAGGTTTTATTGTTCAGCAGCTGGAAGCCGGGCGCCGTCGCCTGTGCCTTGTCCTGGTAATCGGCATCGATCTGCAGCAGCGCCTGCGGCGAAATCTGCCAGTCGAAGGCGCCGGAAATGAACTTGCGGTTGCCGTCGGCGCCCTTGATGTAGGAGCGCAGGCGCTCGGCCGCCACGTTGACGCGGTAGCCGAAGCGCGTGTCTTCCAGGCGGCCGCCCAGGTCGACAGCGCCGTACAGGGTGCCCCGTTCGCGCGTTTCCACGGTGACCGTGCGCAGCGGCGCGGCGGTGGGGCGCTTGACGATGAAGTCGATCACGCCGCCCGGCGCGGCCACGCCGGCCTGCAAGCCGGCCAGGCCCTTCAGCACTTCGATGCGTTCCTTGTTTTCCAGCGGAATTTGCGTGTCGCCAGGAATGGCCACGCCATCCTTGCGGTAGCTGGAATTGTTGTCGAGCTTGAAGCCGCGGATGGAAAACTGTTCCGCATAGCCGACGGCGTTGTAGGCGTCGTTGATGCTGGTGTCGAGCTTGACGGCATCGCTGAGATTGCGGATCTGCAAGTCCTGCATGTCTTTTTGCGAAATGACGGTGACGGACGCCGGCGTCTGCAGCAGCGGCGCGTCGGAAAAGCCGCCCACGGAGGCGCGCTTGGCGGCCGGCGCCTTGCTGGCCGTGACGACGACTTCGGCCATGCTTTGGGCCTGCGGGTCGGCGGCCTCGGTGGCGTCAGGCGCGGCCAGGGCGGGCGCGGCAAACGCGTGCAGGATCGCCAGGGTCAATACAGGACGGGAAAAATGCGCAGATAAATTCGGTGTGGACATAGATTGCTCGTGGTTCAAGCCGTCTCGGAAAAGAGCACGGCAGGCTGCTTGTTCGGCTGGCGCCAACGCAGGAGCTATCAAAGGAGGGAGGTACTTTGCGCTTTCCTTCGCTGGCATTATCCAGATCAGGTACGAAGGGTATCTCTCACCCGGATGACTGCTCCAGGACCCCTAGCGAAATGACAGCTTAGCATGAACCACGGCCAGCTGTCCCCCTGGCTGACCGTTTTACAACAGTGTGGCTGGAATTCGTAAACTGGGCTACAGACTGAGCTCGAGCACCTTGCGGCTGACGGCGGGCGTCACTTCGCGCTGTTCGCCCAGCGCCGTCATGCCGTGCGCTTCCAGGGCGGACACGACGGCATCCACGCTAGCATGGTTCAGGCCGTAGTCGGCCAGGCGCGTCTTGACCCCCATGTGGCGGAAGAAGAATTCCGTGCGCGCGATGGCCGCCTCGATGCGGCCATCCTCGTCGCCGCCGTCGAGTCCCCACACGCGGGCCGCATACTGCAGCAGCTTGGCGCGCTTGGCCTGCTTGCGCACGCGCAGCATGCTGGGCAGGATGATGGCCAGGGTTTGCGCATGGTCGAGCTCGTACAAAGCCGTCAATTCGTGGCCGATGGCGTGCGTGGACCAGTCCTGCGGCACGCCCACGCCGATCAGGCCGTTCAAGGCCAGGGTGGCGCTCCACATCACGTTGGCGCGCACGTCGTAGTCGTCCGGGTGCGACAGGGCTTTCGGACCTTCCTCGATCAGGGTCAGCAGAATGCCTTCGGCGAAGCGGTCCTGCACCGACGCGTTCACGGGGTAGGTCAAATACTGTTCCATGACGTGCGCAAACGCATCGACGACGCCATTGCCCACCTGGCGCAGCGGCAAGGTGAACGTTTTCGACGGGTCCAGCACGGAAAATTTAGGATATACCTTGCGGCTCATGAACGAGCGTTTTTCCTGCGTGGCCTTGCGCGTGATCACGGCCGAGCCATTCATTTCGGAGCCCGTGGCCGGCAAGGTCAACACGGTGCCGAAGGGCAGGGCGGCTTCGACGATCTTGCCGCCTTTCGCCAGGATGTCCCACGCCTCGCCTTCATGCAGGGCGGCCGCGGCGATGAACTTGGTGCCGTCGACCACGGAGCCGCCGCCGACGGCCAGCAGGAAATCGATGCGCTCGCTTTTCACCATGGCCACGGCCTGCATCAGCGTTTCATAGCTGGGATTGGGCTCGATACCGGAAAATTCGAGCACCGTGTGGCCGGCCAGCGCCGCCTTGACTTCATCGTAGACGCCGTTCTGCTTGATGCTGCCGCCGCCGTAGGTCATCAGGACCCGCGCCTGCGGCGGGATCAGGCTGGCGATGGCGGCGATCTGGCCCTGGCCGAAGAGGATTTGCGTCGGATTGTAAAAGTCGAAATTGAACATGGGGCTCCTGCCGCTGAGGTTTGCGCTGTTGCTGAGCCATGATTATGGCCGAACGGGTGGAAACGTGTCGTGGACGCTTGAGCTTTTCGTCCGCGCGGTGGAGAATGCAGCCGATGTCACCACCACGCGAAAAGGAATGCGCATGACCAACCTCCCACTGGAAGAATCCGGCTTGCCGGCCACCGCGCTCGACATGCACCGCGCCATCGGCGCCACCATCGCCGCGCTGCAGGCGCTGGACTTGAACAGCCAGCGCTTCGAGGCGTGCACGGACCCGGAACTGCGCCGCGTGCTGGCGCATGCGGGCGACACCAGCCGCAAGGAAGCGGCCATGCTGCTCGAATGGATGCGCCGCCGCGACGCGCGCCTGGACACGGCCATGAAGGAAGCGCTGTTCAAGGCGGGGCCGATTGTTGCCCAATATCACTATGACGAGAAAATATTGTAACTATTGGTTTGTTGCTGTGGCGTACCATGCGCCACTTTCGCCCCGCTTCGCGTAGACTGTGCCCCGAACACGATTTTGGGGGAGTTTGCAACGATGAGATCATTACCATACCGAGAAGGCAGCTGGTTTGCCGTGCCCTTGCCGGGCGGCGGCTATGCCGTCGGCGTGGTGGCGCGCAGGGCGCCTGCCGGGCGCATCATGCTGGCGTATATGTTCGGGCCGAAACGCGACAGCCTGCCCACGCTGGAAGAGCTGGAAGGCTTGCGGCCGGAACAGGCCGTGCGCCGCCTGCGCACGGGCGACATGGCCCTGCTCAACGAGCGCTGGCCCCTGCTGGGCGACAGCCGCCACTGGGAGCGCGATGCCTGGCCCATGCCGGCCTTTATCCGCCGCAATGAATCCCTGCAGCGCGCCTGGCGCGCCAGCTATGCGGACGCGGACCCTGCCAAGCTGAACCGCGAGGAATCGATCCCCTTCGACACGCCGGGCATGGAAAGCGATTCCCTGTACGGCTACGGGGCGACGGAATTGCTGATGAATAAATTGCTGGCGCAGGAGCAGGCGTCCGCTTGAGCGTTGTCGGGCGGCGGAGACGCCGGAGCCGGCAGCGTAGGCCGGATTCGCGCCTGGCGCGTAATCCGACAGGAATAGCCAACAATGTTGTCGGAGTACGCGAGGCAAGGCCTCGCTGATCCGACCTGCGCCGCTTATGCCGCTGGCAAGCTGATCTGGAACGCCAGGCCGCCGCCTTCGCGGTTGCGCACTTGCAATTCGGCGCCATGGCGCAGCAGCACGCGGTCGACGATGGCCAGGCCCAGGCCGGCGCCGTTTGCCTGTCCGCGCGCCGTGTCGAGGCGGGTGAAGGGCTTCATCAGTTGCTCGATCTTTTCCGCCGGCACGCCGGTGCCGTGGTCCTGCACCTCGATGATGACTTTTTTCGTACCGTGGCTGGTGCGCACCTGGCAGGCGATGTCGATTTCCGTCATGTCGCTGCCCGGCGTCTTGCCATAGCGGCGCGCATTCTCGATCAGGTTGTTCAGCACGCGGCGCAGGTCGGTGGGGTTGCCCATCGCATGCGCGCCCTCGGCGATGCTGGCGTTGATCTTCACGTCCGGCAGGCGCATGGCTTCGCGCGTCATGTCGCTGAGCAGGCCGCTCAGGTCGACATCGGTAAAGCTCGACGCTTCCGTCGGCTTGGCATAGTCGAGGAACTGGCCGATGATGGCGTCCATCTGCCCGATATCGGACTGGATGCCTTCGCGCGCCTCGTCCGACAGGTTCGCCATTTCCACTTCCAGCTGCATGCGCGCCAGCGGCGTGCGCAGGTCGTGCGAAATGCCGGCCAGAATCACGGCGCGGTCCGATTCCACCTGTTTCAAATCGTCGACCATCTGGTTGAAGCTGCGGTTCGCCTCGATGATTTCGATCGGGCCCTTTTCCGGCAGCGGCGCCGGCTGCTTGCCCTTGGCGATGTCGCGCGCGGCCGCCGTCAGGCGCGACAGGGGCAGATTGATCAGGCTGGAAATGATGGCCGCGCCCAGCACGGACAGCACGGACACCAGGCTGGCCCAGCCCAGCCACTGGAAGCCCGTCAGGCCGCGCAGGCGCTCGCGGTCCAGCATCAGCCAGTACTCGTCGTCGTCGATCTTGAAGCTGACCCAGAAGCCGGCCACGCCGTTGACGCGCGCGGAAAAGCGCGTGTCCTTGCCCAGCTTGGCCTTCACCAGCGCCTCGATGTCGGGCATCAGGTAATTGTCGGGCGGCGGCTCGATGCGGTCGTCCTCTTCCAGCGAGAAGATGCGGATGCCTTCGTTGCTGACGAGGTCGAACAGCAGCTCGCGCCGCAGCTCGGGCGCCGAGTGCGTCAGTGCCGCATGCGTAATGGTGACGACGGAAATGATCTGGGCGGAAATCTGCTGCGCCTGCGGCTCGCGCTGGATGACGGAAATCATGCCGATCCAGGTGATCATGCTGACCGTGGTCAAGGTGCCGAGCAGCAAAAAGGTGCGCCAGAACAGGCCGCTTTTCAGCCGCGCCAGGCTGATATCGGGAACAAGCTTCATCATGCCTTGCCTGCGATCAGCGCGGCTGTCCGTCCGGGATGAAGACGTAACCGAGGCCCCACACGGTCTGGATGAACAGCGGGCTCGACGGATCGGGTTCGATCAGCTTGCGCAGGCGCGAAATCTGCACGTCCAGGCTGCGGTCGAAGACTTCGTATTCGCGGCCGCGCGCCAGTTCCATCAGTTTCTCGCGCGACAGGGGCTGGCGCGCATGGCGGGCAAACACTTTCAGCACAGAAAATTCACCGGTTGTCAGCGGCACCGTTTCGCCATTCTTTTTCAGCGTGCGCGTGCCCAGGTCCAGCACGAAGTCGCCGAATTCGAAGGTTTGCGGCGTTTCCGACGGCGCGCCCGGGATTTCATCGGGACCCTTGCGGCGCAGCACGGCGCCGATGCGGGCCACCAGTTCGCGCGGATTGAACGGTTTCGGCAGGTAATCGTCGGCACCCATTTCCAGGCCCACGATGCGGTCCACGTCCTCGCCCTTGGCCGTCAGCATGATGATCGGCGTCTGGTCGCCCGCGCCGCGCAGGCGGCGGCAGATCGACAGGCCGTCTTCGCCGGGCAGCATCAGGTCGAGCACCAGCAAGTCGTAGCGCTCGCGCAGCCACAGCTTGTTCATGGCCGTCGCGCTCTCTGCCGTGAAGACATTGAAGCCCTGTTCGGTCAGGTAGCGCCGCAGCAGGTCGCGCAGGCGCACATCGTCATCGACCACCATGATTTTTGCCTGGTGGCCGTGGATCGATTGCGTTGTTGTATTGCTGCCGGAAGTGGAGGTTGTGGTCATTTAGGGTGTCGTGTTATCTTATATTAGTTGCTATAGTAACGCCTCGCGCGGCGTCGGCAAGGGGCTGTGGCGACCCATTACAAAGTGTTACAAACTTTACCCAATTACTCTTACTGCACCGTGTAAAGCATCATACACTGGGGCCACAGTGGAAATCAGCTTTAGTTTATACGGCATCGCGGAAGAGGAACTCAATGAATATCTTTACTAAAAAAATTCACGCCGCTCCCAGCGCAGTTATTGCCGCACGTACGACTGTGCTGTCCGCATTTGCCGTTTGTTCCGTGTTTGCCGCCAGCCTGGCGTCAGCGCAAAACCAGCCGCCGCCACGCCGTGACGACCAGCAGCAAATGCAGGCCCAGCGGTATGAGCAGGTACAGCGCAGTAACAGCAATGATACGCGACTGCGCGAACAGCGTGACGCACGCAGCTTCGACACGCGCGCCGAAGAGCAGCGCCGCGCCAACGAAGGTGCCGACGCCTCGCGCCGCACGGGCCGCATGACGCCCGACGAACGGCGCGACCTGCGCCGCCAGATCAACGAAGTGGGGCAGGATATTTACTCGAATCCGCCGCGCCGCTAGGCATCGCACCCCCCCATCCGACAGGGCCATCTCGCAAGACATGGCCCTGTCTGCATTTGGCTCCCGTATTGCTGCTCAGTCAGGCACACGGCCCCGCCCCGTGATATTGTTCTAACGCAATGAGGCAATTCTCTGAATTTGTTGCTGGGGGAGGCAAGTGGTGAGCGACGACGACACACCCGTTCCGGATGCGGCCCCCGCAGGCGGCTTGCCGCCCGGCCTGCTCCAGCGCGACGAGGGCGTGTTCCTGGACCTGTCGCTGGCGCCGGCGCAGCTGCGCGCCGCCGTCGAGCAGCTGTTCCAGTCGGGCCAGCTGCTGGCCGGCCTCGATTACGGTTTGTTCCTGCTGACCCTGTTCCACGCCCCCGCGCCCCGCGCCGCGCCCAAGGGCGATGCCTTGCTGCGCATCGCCGTGCGGGTGGCGCCATTCCCGCCCGCGCGCCGCGCGCTGTATAAACAAATCAAGATCCGCGGCGACAGCGCCGAGTTTTACTTTGAAGCCTTGCCTCCCGACGCGGATGGCCAGGTGCCGGCGCGCCGCGAGTTCGACGAGCTGGTGGCCGACCTGTGGTGCAAGGGCGTGCATTACGGCATCGATGGCGCGGCCGTGCGCGCCATGCTTGCCAGTGGCAAGGCCGAGCGCATCACGGTGGCGCGGGTGCTGCCGCCGCAGCCGGGGCGCGACGCCCAGCTGGTCGAAGTATCGCAAGGCATCCACCGCGACGATGCGCCGCGCGAACGCTCCGATGGCCGCCTGGATTTGCTCAGTTTCAAGAACCGCTTTCCGCAAGTCAAAAAGCACGCGCGCCTGCTGCGACTGCTGCCGGGCACGCCCGGCTTGCCTGGCTACGACCTGGCCGGCAAGGCGCTGCCGCCGCCCGCGCCGCTGGAACTGGACCTGGCCACCGTGGCGGGGCCAGGCACGGCGGTCGAGCATTTCAGCGATGGCGATTTCGTCGTCGCCACCATGGATGGCTATGTGAATGTGGATGAGCACGGCAAGATGTCCATCGAAAACAAGATCGTCAGCCGCGAAGGCGTCAGCAGCCGCACCACGGGCAATCTGAAGCTGCGCGCCGCCTACGAGGAGTACGGCGAAGTGCAGGAGCAGCGCCAGCTCGACGGCAGCGACATCACCATCCATGGCGACGTGTATGGCCATCTGCACTCGCATGGCGGGCTGATATGGCTGAAGCGCAACCTGGTGGGCGGCACGGCCTTCAATGAACATGGCGACGTGCGCGTCGAAGGCGTCGCCTCCGGTTCCGTGCTGCAGGCGCTGAGCGGCGAAGTGCATGTGAAGCGCGCCGAAAGCTGCGTCATCGCCGGCACGCGCGTGGTGATCGACAGCGCCAGCAATTGCGAGATCATTGCCGACGAGGTCGTCATCGAACTGGCGGAAGGCTGCGCCGTGGCGGCGCGCACCATCCGCATCGGCAGCGCCGGTCCCCGCAAGCAGGTGGAGATGCTGCTGTTCCCCCTCGTGCCCGACCTGGGCCCGCTGGAGCAGAAGATCGGCGAGAGCCTAGCGAAGGCGGCGCAATTCCTGCAGGTGCAGCACAAGCGCCAGCAGGAAATCGACGCCATCGCGCAATTGCCCGAGGTGCGCAACTACCTGACCCTGGCGGGCCAGCTGCGGCGCGGCGAATTGCAGCTGCAGCCTACGCAGCAGCTGCAGTACGACAAGCTGGCCGCGCGCATCGCCCCCGTCCTGAAGGAAGTGGCGCGGCTGCGCGTGGAGGTAAAGCAGTCAGAAATCCTGCATGCGCAGATGCTGGCGCTGGTGGCGCAGCTGCGCCAGGAGCGGCAGGCAACGGCGGGCCAGTCGCGCTGTACCCTGGGCCTGGTCGATGGCGAGACGACGGTGTGCGCCCTGGTCGTGCCGCCCGGTCCGGCCAAGGTCTACGACCGGCCGCCGAAGGAGATCAAGGCCTTGCTGCGCAGCGCCACGCCGGTCACGCAAGCCGTGTTCGCGGACAGCAGTGGCAGCCTGGACTGGACCTACCAGCCGCCACTCTGATCAGTCGATAACCTTGCCGCGGGATTGTTTGAGGACGCTGTGCGTGCTCTTGCTGTCGAGACGGCGCCGCTGCGAGCTGCGCGTGGGCTTGGTGGCGCGCCGCACGGCGGGCAGGAAGGTCACGCTGTCGATGATTTCCTGCAAGCGCCGCAAGGCTTCTTCCTTGTTCTGCTCCTGGCTGCGCGACTGCTGCGCCTTGAGCACCAGCACGCCATCCTTGCTGATGCGGCTGTCGCGCAGGGCCAGCAGGCGTTCCTTGTACGCTTCCGGCAGCGACGAGGCGGCGATGGGAAAGCGCAGATGGATGGCGCTGGACACCTTGTTGACGTTCTGCCCGCCCGGGCCCTGGGCGCGGATGGCGGAGAATTCAACTTCAGCGGGATTGACGAGGTGTTGCATGGCCTGCCTGTGGGGAAACGATGTGGGTATTGTAAGGGAAGATGGCTGCGCCGGCGCAAGGCCGGGTCCGCCGGTCGATGATGCTACCCGGGAAAGTTGATGTTTCTCAACGCCGCCTGCGGCGATGCTGGTTAGCATGGGGCCAACGTTGCGCCACTGCGCATCCTGGCAGCGCTTACCGGATGAAAGGAACATCATGCAGCCCACGACCACGCCTGGCGCCGCAACGACCCAATCCCTGACGCAGTACTTGAGCTTCCGGCTCGGCGGCCTGGAATACGGCCTCGATTACCGCTGCGTGCGGGAATTGCGCCCGCTGAAGGAACTCGACCGTTTTTCCTCGGAAGGGGAAGTGCTGCACAGCGTTGCCGTTTCGCGCGGCGTGATCATCCCCATCGTCGACATGCGCGCCGCGTTCGGCAGTGCCCACGGCGCGCCCGATCCCGCCACCGACGTGATCATCCTGCAGCTGAGCAATGGCGTGATGGGCATGGTGGTCGATGGCGTCACCGATATCGTCAGCCTGACGCCCGCCGACATCGCCGCCGTGCCCGGCCTGGGCGAGGTGGAAGCCGATTACCTGCTGGGTCTGGGCACGGTGGCGGGGCGCCGATTGATCCTCGTCGACATCGACCGCCTGATGGCGATCCGCAGCCCCAGCCCCATGCAGGTGGCATAAAAAAAGACGACCCGGGAGTCGTCTTTGTGTTTTGCGTTAGCCCAGTTTCTCCAGCTGATCCTGCAAGTCCAGCCATTCCGCTTCCAGCTGCGCCAGGTCCTTGGTGAAGAAGGTCTGGTCGGCCAGCAACTGCTTCAGCTTGGCCTTGTTGGCGGCGTCATAGATGGTCGGCTCGCCCAGCTTTTCTTCCGTTTCCGCCTTTTGCGCGTTGCGCTTGGCGATCTGCTCTTCCTGGCGCTTGATCTTGTTTTCGATCGGCTTGCGCAAGGCGGCGGCCTTCTGGCGGTCTTCCGCTTCCTGGCGCTTGTCGCGCACGGGCGCGGCAGGGGCGGCCGCTGCCGGCGCAGGGACGGACGAGGTCACGGGGAAGTCCGTCTTGTTGGCCTTGCCGGCGGCCGGCAGCACGTCCGTACCCTTGCCCAGCTTGGTCTTGAACAGCCAGTCCTTGTAGTCGTCCAGGTCGCCGTCGAACGGTTGCAGCTTGCCGTCGGCCACGATGATGAATTCATCGGTGGTGGCGCGCAGCAAATGGCGATCATGGGATACGACGACCAGGGTGCCTTCGAACTGGGCCAGCGCTTCCGTCAGCGCTTCGCGCGTTTCCAGATCCAGATGGTTGGTCGGTTCATCGAGCAGCAGCAGGTTCGGACGCTGCCAGACGATCAGGGCCAGCGCCAGGCGGGCTTTTTCGCCGCCCGAGAACGGCGCGATCGACGCGGTGACCATGTTGCCGGGGAAGTTGAAGCCGCCGAGGAAGTTGCGCAGCTCCTGCTCGCGCACGGTCGGGGCGATCTTCGCCAGATGCCACAGCGGCGATTCGTCGTGGCGCAGCATTTCCACCTGGTGCTGGGCGAAGTAGCCGATGTTCAAGCCCTTGCCCATGGTGGCGTCGCCATTCAACGGCATCAGTTCGCCGGCGATGGTCTTGATCAGGGTCGATTTGCCGGCGCCGTTCTGGCCCAGCAAGCCGATACGCTGGCCGATCTGCAGCGAAAACTTGATGCCGTTGACGATGGTTTTATGCGTGATTTCGCCCGTCGCCTCGTTTTCGATCTTGTAGCCCGCATCGACGTCTTCCATCACCAGCAGCGGGTTCGGCGCAGACAGCGGCTCGCGGAATTCGAACGAGAATTCGGCGGCGGCGCGCAATGGCGCCAATTCTTCCATCTTCGCCAGCGCCTTCATGCGGCTTTGCGCCTGGCGCGCCTTCGAGGCTTGCGCCTTGAAGCGGTTCACGAACGATTCCAGATGGGCGCGCTTGCGCTGCTGCTTTTCCAGCGCGCCGGCGGCCAGGATCATCTGCGCCGCGCGCTGGCGCTCGAAGCTCGAATAGTTGCCCGAATAGCGCTTCAACTTGCGCTCGTCGATGTGCACGACCACGTTGACGACTTCATCGAGGAAATCGCGGTCATGGGAAATGATCAGCAGGGTACCGGCGTAGCGCTTGAGCCAGTCTTCCAGCCAGATGATGGCGTCCAGATCCAGGTGATTGGTCGGTTCATCGAGCAGCAGCAGGTCGGACGGGCACATCAGCGCCTGCGCCAGGTTCAAACGCATGCGCCAGCCGCCGGAGAAACTCGCCACCGGCTGCTGCATCTGGTCCAGGGTAAAGCCCAGGCCCAGCAGCAACTGCTCGCCGCGCGACTGCACGGTATACGCGTCGGCATCGGCCATGGCGCTGTAGATTTCGCCGATGGCGATGCCGTTTTCCGACGTGGCCGGCTCCGATTCCAGGCGCGCCAGTTCCGCTTCCAGTTTACGCAGGGTGATGTCGCCATCGATCGCATAGTCGAGTGCGGCACGGTCCAGCGGCGGCGTTTCCTGCGCCACGTAAGCCACGCGCCACTTGGCGGGGAAATCGATCTCGCCCTGGTCAGGGTGCAATTCGCCACGCATCATGGCGAACAGGCTCGATTTGCCCGCGCCATTGGCACCGATCAGGCCGATCTTGTCGCCCGGATTGAGGGTGACGTCGACTTGTTCGAGCAACGGTTTGATGCCGCGCATCAGGCTTACTTGTAGGAAACGTATCATTTTTTTCTTTGTAAAGGCTGGGCTTTGACCCCCGCCGTAAAAACATCGTGTAGGTCGGATTAGTCCGAAGGACGTAATCCGACGGGTGCCGCACAGGCATGTCGGATTACGCTACGCTAATCCGACCTACCAATTCCATTAAACCAGCTTCAACTGCTCGGCCGTCAGCAGGAATACCATGTCGTCGCCGGCGCTCGTCGTCAGCCAGGTCAGGCCCAGCTCGCCGAAGGCCGCTTCCGCGTAGGCGCGTTCGTTGCCGATTTCAATCATCAGGATACCGTCGTCCGTCAGGCGCTCGGCCGCGCCGGCGATGATCTTGCGCACCAGGTCCATGCCGTCGCTGCCGCCATCGAGGGCGATTTGCGGTTCGGCCAGGTATTCCTGGGGCAGGGCGCCCATCGACGCGGAATTCACGTACGGCGGGTTGCTGATGATCAAATCATATTTCTTGGCCGGCACGTTCGCGTACAGGTCCGATTCGATCAGGGTGACGCGGTCCTGCAATTTGTAGGTGTCGACGTTGCGCTTGGCCACGGCCAGGGCGTCGGCGGAAATATCCACGGCATCGACGGCGGCGTTCGGGAAGGCGTCGGCCATCATGATCGATAGGCAGCCCGAGCCGGTGCACAGTTCCAGGATGTTTTCCACGGCTTCCGGTTCCGCCACCCATGGCGAGAAGTATTCAGGGATCAGCTCGGCAATGAAGGAACGCGGCACGATCACGCGCTCGTCGACGTAGAAGTTATACGTGCCCAGCCAGCCTTCCTTGGTGATGTAGGCGGCCGGCACGCGGTCGATGCTGCGGCGGTCGATGACGCTCATCACGCTGGCCACTTCCGACGGCAGCAGCTTGGCGTCGAGGAAGGGTTCGAGCTTGTCGAGTGGCAACTTCAACGTGTGCAGGATCAGATAGGCCGCTTCGTCGAACGCTTCGGCGCTGCCATGGCCGAAAAACAGCTTGGCGGTATTAAAACGGGTAACGGCGTAGCGCAGCAGGTCGCGTGGCGTGGAAAACGGGTTCGGGGTCATGGCATTCTCGAAAAGACGGTGTTCTGGCCCGCCGTGACGGGCCTCGGTATTCTGGTTCAGACGGGCAGCAAATGCTCCAGCGTGCGCCGGTAAATATTCTTCAGGGGATCGATGTGGCGCAGTTCGATGTGCTCGTCGATCTTGTGAATACTGGCATTGGGCGGCCCGAATTCTATCACTTGGGGGCAGATTTGCGCGATAAACCGGCCATCCGAGGTGCCGCCCGTGGTCGACAGCTCCGTCGCGATGCCCGTTTCTTCCAGGATGGCGGCGGACAGCGCATCGGAGAGGGTGCCGCGCGGCGTGAGGAAGGGCAGGCCGCTCAGGATCCACTGCAAATCGTATTCCAGGTCATGCTTGTCGAGGATGGCGTGCACCCGTTGCTGCAGGTTGTCCGCCGTGCTGGCCGTGGAAAAGCGGAAATTGAAATCGATCACCATATCGCCCGGAATCACATTGTTCGCGCCCGTGCCCGCGTTGATGTTGGACATTTGCCACGTGGTCGGCAGGTAGTACTCGTTGCCGGCGTCCCATTTTTCCTCGACCAGGTCGGCCAGCGCCTGCGCCGCTTCGTGGATCGGGTTTTTCGCCAGGTGCGGGTAGGCGATATGGCCTTGCACGCCCTTGATCGTCAGCCGGCCCGACAGCGAACCGCGGCGGCCATTCTTGATCATGTCGCCCAGCTGCGCGCTCGACGTCGGCTCGCCCACCAGGCAATAGTCGATCTGCTCGCCCCGTGCCTTCAGCTGCTCGCAGACGATGACGGTGCCGTCCGTGGCCGGGCCTTCCTCGTCGCTGGTGATCAGAAAGGCGATCGAGCCCGTGTGCCCGGGCGTGGCGGCGATGAATTCCTCGCAAGCGATCACCATGGCGGCGATCGAGGTCTTCATGTCGGCCGCACCACGGCCGTACAGCTTGCCGTCGCGGTGCGTGGGAATGAAGGGCAGCGAGCGCCATTGCTCGACGGGGCCGGTCGGTACCACGTCCGTATGCCCGGCAAAGACGAACACGGGCGAGGTGGTGCCGCGCCGTGCCCACAGATTGGTGACGTCGTTCGACTGTATCGTCTCGCAGACAAAGCCCAGCGGCGTGAGGATATCGATCAGGTGCTGCTGGCAGCCCTTGTCGTCGGGTGTGACCGAGGACAGGGCGATCAGTTTTTCGGTCAGGGCGAGGGTTTTGGAGGTGGTCATGTTGTCGAGCGGGGTCGTACCCTTGAGTGCGGCCCCAGCCTTGCAGGTGTCGGGTTTAAACTGAAAAAATGGTCTGGTACTGCGCATCGGAAAACGCCACGCTGAACTGGCCATCCTTGTCCAGCACGGGGCGCTTGATGATGGACGGGTTTTCCAGCATCAGCTCCAGGGCGCTGGCCGCATCGGTGATCGATGCTTTGCGCTCGTCGGACAGGGCGCGCCAGGTCGTGCCTTTCTTGTTGACCAGCACATCCCACGGCAATTGCTGCAGCCACGCTTCGACCGTGGCGCGTTCCAGGCCCTGCTTCTTGAAGTCGTGGAAGGTGAAATCGAGTTGCTGCGCGGCCAGCCAGGTGCGGGCCTTTTTGACGGTATCGCAGTTGGGGATACCGTAGAGTGTAATGGTCGTCATGGGTAGGGCTAAGGGGAATGAATGCGGTTCGCTTGATCGCGGCGCTTGCGCTGGCGCGATATGCGATGTTAGCCGACATTATACAGTCGATGCGCAGTCGATGCGGCAGTGCAACACAGCCCCATGCTTTTCCCTATACGGGCCGTGGCGCCGCCTTGCCCGATTCTGCCGGACCGAAATGCAGGCCCAGCCGCAAGGCCAGGGCGCGCAGGGCGCCGCTTTCCTGCAGGTGCAGGGCCAGCGCGATGTGGCCGTCGGGGCGCACCAGGTAGGCCGCGTCGCGGCCCAGGCCGGCCAGCTTGGCAGCCACGTTATAGGTGTAGCAATGCACGGGCAGTTTCAGCACGCGCGCCTCGTCCAGCAGTTCGGGCGCCGCTTCGCCATAGATGTGCAATTGCCAGTCCATGCTGCGCAGGGCCGTGAAATTGTCTTGCGTGCCATCCGAGAACCACGGCAGGCGGTCGCCGCCGCGCAGGTATTCCGCATGGCCGGCGGAGAGGGCGCTGCCTTCATAGCTGATCTGGATCTGCGACACGGTCTGGAACAGCAGCCGGCGCGCCCGCGCGAAGCCGGAGAGGAAGGGCAGCGCGTGCGGCACCAGCCAGCGGCGCAGGAATTGCCCGGCGATGCCTTGCGCGACGATGGCCTGGAAGGCGCGGTCGGTGGTGGCGACGAGCTTGCGGGCAAACACGATGCGCTCGCTTTCATAGGTGTCGAGCAGGGCGTCGTTGCTTTGTCCCCGCAGTTTTTGCGCCAGTTTCCAGGCCAGGTTGACGGCGTCGCCCAGGCCCGTGTTCATGCCCTGGCCGCCCACGGGGCTGTGCAGGTGGGCCGCGTCGCCGAGGATGAAGCAGCGCCGCTCGCGAAACTGCGCTGCCACCCGGTGGTGCACCTTATACGTGGAAAACCAGTTTACGTGTTCGACCTGGATGCCCAGCAAGGTTTCCACGTCGCTGCGCACGTCGTCGAAGACGGGCGCGGGTGCGCCATCGGGGCGGTCGGGCAGGATGCCGATCAGGCGCTGCATGCCGCTGGTGCGCACGGGCAACATCAGCGCAAACGAATTTGCGCCCAGGTGGGCGTGCAAGTCCGTATTCTTGCCCGCCACTTGCGCGTCGGCCACGTAATACAGGTGGTCGTAGGTGCCGCCGGAAAACTCGAAACCGGCGATCTCGCGCACCTTGCTGCGGGCGCCGTCGCAGCCGCAAATATAGTTAAACGTGCAATATTGCCGCTCGCCATTGTTGAGCAGGATGGCTTGCACTTCGCTATCGTCCTGCGTCCACAGGTCCAGCGCGACGTTCCATTCCACATGCACGCCGGCCGCCGCCAGCTTGCTGATGAGGAAGCGTTCATGCTCGTCCTGTGGCAGGCTCAGCACGAAAGGGTAGGGACTCAGCCCTTCGCCGATCTCGCCCAGCGCCAGTTTCACCAGCTCCTCGCCGCCTTCGTGGATGTGCATGGCATTGATCTTGATGCCCAGGCTGACCAGCTCGTCGGCAAAGCCCAGCTGCTGGTAAAACTCCAAGGTGCGCGCATGCACGGCCATGGCCCGCGACGCCTGCCCCGGTCCGCTATTCCTGTCGATGATGCGGCAATCGACGCCATGGCGCGCCAGGCGCAAGGCAAGCATGAGGCCGGTAGGACCGGCGCCGACGATCAAGACGGGAGGAGTATTCATGCCATCCAGTATAGGACAGGATGGGGGATGGCTGCGCGACGATTGAAGTTGCTGGCCGGAAATGAAAATGTCCCGCCGGAGCGGGACATTCAGGTATTGCCGATACTTCACTGCGCAGTGATCAAATGCCGCGCAGCAGCTCGTTGATGCCTGTTTTTGCGCGGGTTTTTGCATCCACGCGCTTGACGATCACGGCGCAGTACAGCGAGTACTTGCCGTCTTCCGAAGGCAGGTTGCCCGAGACCACGACGGAACCGGCTGGCACGCGGCCGTAGGTCACTTCGCCCGTGGCGCGGTCGTAGATCTTGGTCGACTGGCCGATGTAGACACCCATCGAGATGACGGAGTTTTCTTCGACGATGACGCCTTCGACGATTTCCGAACGGGCGCCGATGAAGCAGTTGTCTTCGATGATGGTCGGGTTCGCTTGCATAGGCTCCAGCACGCCGCCGATGCCGACGCCGCCGGACAGGTGGACGTTCTTGCCGATCTGCGCGCAGGAACCGACGGTGGCCCAGGTGTCGACCATGGCGCCTTCATCGACGTAGGCGCCGATGTTGACGTAGGAAGGCATCAGCACGACGTTCTTGGCGATGAAGCTGCCGCGGCGGGCGACGGCTGGCGGCACCACGCGGAAACCGCCCTTGACGAAGTCTTCCTTCGTGTAGTTGGCGAACTTGGTCGGCACCTTGTCGTAGAACTGCATCGTGCCGTCCGATGGCAGGACGACGTTGTCTTCCAGGCGGAACGACAGCAGCACGGCTTTCTTGACCCACTGGTTGACGACCCAGTCGCCCGAGGTTTTTTCCGCCACGCGGATGCTGCCGTTGTCCAGGCCATTGATGACGTGGGAGACGGCGTCGCGCAGTTCGGCCGTGCCGTTGCCTGGATTGATCTCGGCGCGGTTTTCCCAGGCCTGGTCGATGATGGTTTGCAGTTGTTGGCTCATGATGATGTCTTGTTTATGTAGGGGTTGATGCGGATGCGGAAAGCTGCTGGCAGAATTTTACTATGCGCAACGCTGCTTCCAGCCCTTCGGCCGTTTCGGCCACCAGGGCCATGCGGATGCGGTTGCGGCCCGGATTGATGCCGTGCGCGTCGCGCGCCAGGTAGCTGCCAGGCAATACCGTGACATTATATTCGGCGTACAGGCGTTGCGCGAATTCGGTGTCGGACAGTCCCGTGCGGCTGACGTCGGCCCACAGGTAGAAGCCGGCGTCCGGCAATTGCACGTCCATCACCGATTGCAGCAGCGGCGTGATGGCGTCGAACTTGGCGCGGTACTTGGCGCGATTTTCCTCGACATGGGTTTCGTCGTTCCAGGCCGCGACGGAGGCCGCCTGCACGGCAGGGCTCATGGCGCCGCCGTGGTAGGTTCGGTAGAGCAGGAATTTTTTCAGGACTTCCGCGTCGCCGGCGACAAAGCCCGAGCGCATGCCCGGCACGTTCGAGCGCTTCGACAGGCTGGAAAACACCACCAGGCGCGCATACGGGCGCTCGATGGTGGACAGGCCCAGCATGTGCGCCGCCTGCAGCGCGCCCAGCGGGGGCGTGTCGCCGTGATAGATCTCGGAATAGCACTCGTCGGCAGCGATGACGAAGTCGTAGCGCTCGGACAGGGCGAACAAATGTTCCCAGTCCGTCAGGGTCAGCACGGCACCGGTCGGGTTGCCGGGCGAACACAGGAACAGCAGCTTGACCTTTTCCCACACGGACGCGGGCACGCTGTCGTAGTCGCAGCCGAAATTGCGCGCCGGGTCGGAATTGACGAAATACGGTTCGGCGCCGGCCAGGTAGGCTGCGCCTTCATAGATCTGGTAAAACGGATTCGGGCTGATCACGAGCGAGCCGGCCGACGGATCGATCACCGTTTGCGCCAGCGCAAACAGCGCTTCGCGGGAACCGTTCACGGGCAGGATTTGCGTGGCAGGATTGAGCTTGGGGATGCCGTAGCGGCGCTCGAGCCAGCCGGCGATGGCCGTGCGCAAGGCTTCCGAGCCGATGGTGGTCGGATAGCTGGCTAGGCCATGGATATTGTCGGTCAGCGCCTGCTCGATGAAGGCCGGCGTCGGGTGCTTGGGTTCGCCCATGCCCAGGCTGATGGGCGCGTACTCGGGGTTGACCGTCACGCCGGCAAACAGCTGGCGCAGCTTTTCAAATGGATATGGTTGCAGTTTAGCAAGAAGTGGATTCACGGAACGGACCAGGGCAAGAGTGGAAAGACGATGTTGCTAAGCGACTAACTGGCGCGGCAAACTTGATGCCGGTCAAATAATAAGCTGCGTCTTTCATTATAGCCGTCCTCGCGGGCCCGCTGTGCAAGCCGCATCGCGCCGCACCGGCCTGATCGTTGCCCGGCTTGCCACGGCATGCCGTAGCGGGGAGTGCCGCGCCATGGCCTGGCAAGGTAAAATACGCTATGTCTACCTTACTTCCCACCCTGCTTGCTATTGAAACCTCGTCCGAACTCGCCTCCTGCGCCTTGTTGCGCGGCGATGTCGTCCTGTCCCGCGCGTCGTCGGGCGTGCGCACCCATTCCCAGTCTATCTTGCCGATGGTGCAGGAATTGCTGGCTGAAGCGGGCGTGACCCTGGCCGACGTCGATGCCATCGCCTACGGCTCCGGTCCCGGCTCGTTTACGGGCGTGCGCACGGCGTGCGGCATCGCGCAAGGCCTGGCCTATGGCGCCAATCTGCCCGTCGTGCCCGTCGTCACCCTCGACGCCATGGCCCTCGCTTGCCACCAGCAGCATGGGGCGCAACGCATCGTGACCGTGCTCGACGCCCGCATGGGCGAAGTGTACTGGGCGCAATATGATTGCCAGGATGGCTTGCAGATCGTTTCGCCACCGGCCCTGAGCGCGCCCGCCGGCGTGGCGCCGCAAGGCGACGTCGCCGGTTGCGGCAACGGTTTCAGTGCCTATGCCGAAGCGCTGGCCCCGCTGCCATGCGCCGCGACTGCCGACGCGGCCATCATGCCGCACGCCGTGCAAGTGGCGCAACTGGCGCGCATCGCCTTCGCCGCCGGCCAGTTCGTGAAGGCGGCCGACGCGCAGCCTTTGTATTTGCGCAACAAGATCGCCTACACGAGCGCGGAACGCCTCGACATGCAGGCTGCCAAGGCCGCCGCGGAGCCGGCACAATGAGTGTGGCGGGCCAGGAACGTGCTGACGGCTGGGACTTGCTGCGCCTCGACTATCAGCCCATGGTTGAAGCGGACCTGGCTGAGGTGCTGGCGCTGGAACAGCGCGTGTATCCGCATCCCTGGACGCATGGCAACTTCGTAGACTCCCTGAAGAGCGGCTACCCGGCTTGGGTGCTGCGCGACGTGGACGGCACCTTGCTCGGCTACTTTTTGCTGATGCTGGTCGTCGATGAAGCGCACTTGCTCAACGTGGCCGTCGAGGGCGCCATCCAGGGCCAGGGACTGGGCCGCTTCCTGCTGAACCAGTCCTGCGCCTGCGCGCGCCAGCTGGGCATGGAATCGATGCTGCTGGAAGTGCGCCCGTCGAACGTGCGCGCGCTCGATATTTACCAGCGCTATGGATTTGAACAGATCGGCCGGCGCAAGGGATACTATCCGGCCAGTAACTCGCAACGTGAGGACGCCATCGTGATGCGTTATACCTTATGAGCCGCAGCGCCGTTTTCCTCGATGAAATGGGCGTCGGTCCCCTGTGGCGCCTGCGCCAGGGCGCCGCCCCCGAGGCGGTTGACGTCGTCGACGCTCCCGTGGCGGTGCAAGTCGCCGTGGCGGTTCCCGTGGCCGAGGTCGCTGAAGCCGTGACTGAGGTGGTTGCCGAGGTGGCCGCTGCGGTCGTTGCCGAAGTGGTCGCCGAGGTGAAGGCTGACGTACCCGTCACCGTTGCCGCCACGCCAGTGCCCGCCGCCGCGCCCGACGACACGGCCTGGTTCGACGATGCGCCGCCACCGCCGCCGGCCAGACAGCTGAGCGATGCGGATATCGCCGCCCTCGACTGGGATGGCTTGACGGCGGCCGTCGCCAAGTGCGCGCGCTGCGACCTGTGCAAGACGCGCAAGGGCGTCGTCATGGGGCGGGGCGAGCGCCAGGGCGATTGGCTGATGCTGGCCAGCAGCCCCTCGCGCCTGGAAGAGCGGGAAGGGCGCGCCTTGCCGGGCGAGCAGGGCAAGTTGCTCGACAATATGCTGAAAGCCATCGAAGTCGATGCGGGGCGCGACGTGTACATCACGCACTTGCTGAAATGCCGTCCGCTCGACGAGGCGGGCCAGGAGCGCTTGCCGACAGAAGCCGAGGCCGCCGCCTGCCGTCCGTACTTTGACCGCGAACTGGCCCTGCTGCAGCCGCGCACCATCGTCACCCTCGGCTCGATGGCCGCCGCCGGCATCCTTCCCGGCGAAAAACCCGTGCGCGGCACGGTGCGCCAGCTGGGCCATGCTTCCGTCGTTGCCACCTTCCATCCGGAAATGTTGCTGCAGGACGAGACGGGCAAGGCCAAGGCGCGTGCCTGGGCCGACCTGTGCCTGGCGAAAAGCGCCCACGGCGATTCGCACGGTGAGTGATGCGGCCGGCGGCACGTTCCAGGCCCGCTTCGAGCAGCGCTGGGGGCATCTGACGCACCCCCGCGTGCGCGCGCTGGCCTGGCTGCTCGACTCGCCCGATGTGCTCGATCCGTGCAGCCCCCACTGGGGCGGGCGCATCGCCAGCCTCGCGCCCGTCACGCCCCTTGTCGCGGCATGGCTGGGGGCGCTGCAGGATGATCCATCGCCGCTCGATGCGGCGCTGGGGCCGAAATTCTATTCCCGCCTGGGCCTGTATGCTGAAAAGCTGCTGGCCTTTTATTTTGAGCAACATGGCGTATTGCAAGCGCATGGCTTGCAAGTGCAGGTCAACCGCAACGACACGGTGGGCGAGTTCGATTTCCTGCTGCGTGATGGGGCGGAGGGTGACGCGTTGCTGCACTGGGAATTCGCCACCAAGTTCTACCTGCTGGAAGGCGCGCCCGATCCCGGCGTCTTCAACCACTTGATCGGCCCGAACCTGGCCGACACTTTGGGTTTGAAGATGCGCAAGATCCTCGACAAGCAGCTGGCCTTGTCCCGCCATCCGGCCGCGCAAATCCTGCTGGCGCAGCCCGTGCGCGCGGCCCAGGCGCTGGTCAAGGGCTGGCTGTTTTATGCGCTGGGCGCCATGCCCGGCATGGACGGTATTTCCCAAGAGCATGGACACGGCTTCTGGTGCACGCCGGCGCAACTGCAGGCGCAGCGCTATGTCGTGCTGCCGCGCCTGCAATGGCTGGCGCCATACAAGGGGCGCGACGTGGACGTGCTGGACGTGGATGCCTTGCGCGCGCAGTTGTTTGATCTGGCGCAACCCGTGATGGTGGCCACGGTGGATACTGTCGAAGGCTGGGAAGTGGAACGCGAGAGAGGGTTTGTCGTGCCCCATGACTGGACGGAGCAGGCTGCCGCGCGGCGGCTGACAGGCACGCTACCTGCGTAATGCCGGGGTCAGACCCGCCAGGCCAGACCTCGAAATTAATGCATCTGCTCGCGAATCCAGGGCAGGTTATCGGATGTAAAACTCTCAACCCAAAACGAAATCCGGGGTCAGACCCTGAGGGTCTGACCCGAGCCCTTGCTTGGGTTTAATGTTTCTGCTCGCCAATCAAGGACAGATTGTCGTGCTCTGCCTGGTTCAGCTTGTGCTTGCGCATGATCATGTACATCGTGCCGGCGACGAACAGGCCGAACAGGGTGATGATGATATTGAGCGGCAGGTGCAGACGGATCATGATCGAGTACACGGCCAGCATGGTCAGAATCGACAGGTTTTCATTGAAGTTCTGCACGGCGATGGAATGGCCCGCGCTCATCAGCACGTGGCCGCGGTGTTGTAGCAGGGCATTCATGGGCACGACGAAAAAGCCGGACAGGGCGCCGATCAGGATCAGCAGCGGGTAGGCGATCCACACGGAGTGCACTTGCGTCATCATCATGACGATCACGCCCATGGCGATGCCGAGCGGAATGACGGTCAACGATTTGCGCAGCGGAATGAAGCGCGCCGACAGCACGGCGCCGGCGGCCACGCCGATGGCGACCACGCCCACCAGGCTGGTCGCCTTGTCGAACGGCATGTTCAAGGATTGCTTGGCCCATTCCAGCACGATCAGTTGCAGGGTGGCGCCAGCGCCCCAGAACAGGGTCGTCACGGCCAGCGTGATCTGGCCCAGCTTGTCTTTCCACAGGATGGAATAGCAATTGGCAAAATCGGTAATCAGTTTGATAGGATTGCGTTCCTGGTGCGGATACACGCAGCCCGTGTCGGGAATCTTCAGGTTGGCCAGGGTTGCCAGCACATAGATGCCGACCACCACGCACAGGGCCGCTTCCGTCTTGTTGGTGATGCCCGTGTCGATCAGGGGGAAGTCGAAGGACAGCAGCATGTCGGACACGTGGCCGCTGACGAGCGCGCCGCCCATGACGGTGCCGAGGATGATGGAGGTGACGGTCAAGCCTTCGATCCAGCCATTCGCCGCCACCAGCTTTTCCGGCGGCAGCAGTTCCGTCAGGATGCCGTACTTGGCGGGCGAGTACACGGCCGCGCCAAAACCGACGACGGCGTAGGCCAGCAGCGGGTGGACGTGAAAGAAGACGAGGGCGCAGCCGAAGATCTTGACCATGTTGGCGATGAACATGACCTTGCCTTTTGGCAGAGCATCCGCGAAGGCGCCGACAAAAGCGGCCAACAGCACGTAAAACAGCACGAACGACAATTTGAGCAGCGGCGTGATCCACGCCGGTGATTTCATGGACACCAATAAATCGACGGCGACAAAAAAGAGGGCGTTATCTGCCAGCGAGGAAAAGAACTGCGCCGCCATGATGGTATAAAAACCACGATTCATTCTGGATTGCCTGAAATCATATCTGGCTTGCTTTATACCACGAAAAAACGGCAAACCCCAAGTTTGGAAGGGGCCGCTTTGCATAGTCTTGCCTAAGCGAAGCTTAATTTTTCTGCCGTAGAAAAATACACATACATGTGAGCATTTTATACATGCTGTCCTGGGCGACCATCGCAGGCATTCCCTTGCCGGCTTGCCGACCCGCATCCAGCCCATCCGGTAAAATACGGCTTTCCCACCCGCCGTGAACGACGCATATGCCCAGGCCCCTCATCGCCACCATCCATCTCGATGCCATGCAACACAATCTGGCGCGCGCCCGCGCCGGTGCCCGCGGCGCCAACGTGTGGGCCGTCGTCAAGGCAAACGCCTACGGCCACGGCCTGGAGCGGGCCATGCGCGGCTTTGCCGACGCCGATGGCCTGGCGCTGGTCGAGGTCGATTATGCCGTGCGCTTGCGCGAACTGGGCTGGACCAAGCCCATCTTGCTGCTGGAAGGTTTTTTTGACGCCAGCGATCTGCCTGTCATGGCGCAACACGGCTTGAACGGCAGCGTGCATTGCGAAGAACAGATCGCCCTGCTGGAAGCGGCGCACTTGCCGCGCAGTATTGATGTACACCTGAAAATGAATACGGGCATGAACCGCCTGGGTTTCACGCCGGGCGCCGTGGCCGCCGCGTATGCGCGTCTGCGCGCCATCCCGCATATCGGCACGATCACGCTGATGACGCATTTCGCCAATGCGGACGAGGCGGCGCCCACGCGCTTGCCCCTGGCACAGCAGATGCTGCGCTTCGAGGCGGGCGCGGCCAGCATCGGCACGTCTTTGCCGCGCAGCCTGTGCAATTCGGCCGGCGTGCTGCTGCACCATCTGGACAGCGACTGGGTGCGCCCCGGCATCATGCTGTATGGCGGCACGCCCAGCGGCGCTCCCGGCGGCACCTCGGCGCAGGCGTTCGGCTTGCTGCCCACCATGACCTTGCGCAGCAGTATCATCGGCATCCAGGATATCGCCGCCGGGGAAGCGGTGGGCTACGGCAGCCGCTACGAAGCGGCCGGCAATATCAAGGTGGGCGTGGTGGCGTGCGGCTACGCGGATGGCTACCCGCGCCATGCGCCCGAAGGCACGCCCGTGCTGGTCGACGGCGTGCGCACGGGCCTCATCGGCAGGGTGTCGATGGACATGCTGATGGTCGACCTGACGCACGTGCCCGGCGCAAAAGTCGGTAGTGCCGTCACCTTGTGGGGCCAGGGCATGCCGATCGACGAGGTGGCCCTGGCCGCCGGCACCATCGGCTACGAGCTGATGTGCGCACTGGCGCCGCGCGTGCCCGTGCTCGAAGCAACACAGTGACGGCGGCCCGCCGTTTGTATATACTGTATATATAGACAGCAGTTTCACCTTACCCGGGCAAAGTACACCATGGCAAAAGTCAAGACCATCTACACCTGCAGCGATTGCGGCGCCATCAGCAACAAATGGATGGGGCAATGCACCTCGTGCAACCAGTGGAACACCATGGTGGAAACCCTGCCCGAGACGGGCGGCAACAACCGCTATTCGAATCCGCAGCACATGTCGCTGGCGCAGACGGCGCCCGTGCTGTCCCTGGACGATATCGACGCCATCGACGTGCCCCGCTTCGGCACGGGCATCGAGGAATTCGACCGCGTGCTGGGCGGCGGCATGGTGGCGGGCGGCGTGGTGCTGATCGGCGGCGACCCCGGCATCGGCAAGTCGACCCTGCTGTTGCAGGCGCTGGCCAACATGTCGCACCACAAGCGCGTGCTGTACGTCAGTGGCGAAGAGTCCGGCGCGCAGATCGCCCTGCGCGCCAAGCGCCTCGTCATCGATGCCAAGGAACTCAAATTGCAGGCGGAGATCCAGCTGGAAAAGATACTGTCTACCTTGAACGACCTGAAGCCGGAAGTGGTGGTGATCGACTCGATCCAGACCGTGTATTCGGACGCGCTCAGCTCGGCGCCTGGTTCCGTGGCGCAAGTGCGCGAATGCGCGGCCCAGCTCACGCGCGCAGCCAAGCAGACGGGCGTGACCATCATTTTGGTCGGCCACGTGACGAAAGAGGGCGCGCTGGCCGGTCCCCGCGTGCTCGAGCACATCGTCGACACGGTGCTGTACTTCGAGGGCGACGCCCATTCCAGCTTCCGCCTGGTGCGCGCCATCAAGAACCGTTTCGGCGCCGTCAACGAACTGGGCGTGTTCGCCATGACGGAAAAGGGCTTGAAAGGGGTGTCGAACCCGTCTGCGCTGTTTTTGTCGCAGCACGACAACCAGGTGCCCGGCTCCTGCGTGATGGTGACGCAGGAAGGCACGCGCCCGCTGCTGGTGGAAATCCAGGCGCTGGTCGACACGAGCCACTTGCCGAATGCGCGCCGCTTGTCCGTCGGCCTGGAGCAGAACCGCCTGGCCATGCTGCTGGCCGTGGCGCACCGCCATGCGGGCATCGCCGCGTTCGACCAGGATGTGTTCATCAACGCCGTCGGCGGCGTGAAGATCACGGAGCCGGCGGCCGACCTGGCCGTGTTGCTAGCGATTAACTCGTCGATGCGCAACAAGCCGCTGCCACGGGGGCTCGTGGTGTTTGGCGAAGTGGGGCTGGCCGGTGAAATCCGCCCCGCGCCACGGGGCCAGGAGCGCTTGCGCGAAGCGGCCAAGCTGGGCTTTACTTTGGCTGTCGTGCCCAAGTCGAACCTGCCCAAGCAAGTCATCGACGGCCTCAAGGTCATCGGCGTGGAGCGTATCGACGAAGCGTTCAACAAGTTGCGCGACCTGGAGTAAAAGTTGGTATGGTTTAAATGCCAAGCTTGAGACAAGTCAAACAGAATTTCCGTTTAGAACTATAATATTTGTCCGATGGATTCTCCCCATGAATCCGCGTCGACAATGAATTGATAGAGAAGCGGAATACAGTGTCAGTTGAGCAAAGGCAGGGCGCACGCAAGATATTGCGTGCCAAGGCAATGTTGGTAATGGATGGCGCGGGCCCCGTGGCGGCGCGCACCCTCGATGTGGGGCCGGGCGGCATGGCGGCCGTCATCGCGGAACCGGTGCCGACAGGCAAGAAGGGCAAGGTCTTGTTCGAGCTGTTTTACGATGGCTCGGCGCACATCATCGAGGCGAGCGTGTCCGTCTCGCACTGTATTTTCAGCAGCGCAGGTTTCAAGGTGGGACTCACTTTCCTGCAGCTGGACATGGCCGTCAGCAGCGCCATCTCGAAATTCATGCGCTAGGCACGGCTGGCGACGGGCGGTAAATGAGATGCGCTAAAATGGTGCATATGGGTTTGCAGTCAGGAAAAACCTGTTCTGTTCGCTGTTTTGATATTCCGGTAATACTGCATAATTATCAACCAGAAGAGGGACCTTGTCGCGCCACGCGCGCCTGCCGTCCGTTTCCAGCGCAGCACGGTCACGACCTGAACCGTGTGCCATGACCTTACACCCGACGGGAACGCCTACCATGTTTAATTCGACCATCAACAGCAGGGCCTACACCAACAATACGCAGCAGACGACGCAGGGTAATATCTCGGCCGATGTGTATGCGAAGGTGGAGCGCCAGATGCAGTCGCAAAACACGGGCGTCGTCAAGCTCAACGCCAGCCTGGCGCGCGACCAGGCCAAGTTCTCGGGCCTGGGCCAGCTGCAATCGGCGCTGGCGAAATTCCAGACCGTGGCCAAGAACATGGCCGGCAGCGGCCTGGCCACGTCGGCCACGTCCAGCAGCAAGGATGTGCTGAGCGCCACCACCACCGACAAGGCTGCCAGCGGCAGCCATGAACTGAACGTCAAGCAATTGGCGCAAGGCCAGACCCTGCTCAGCGGCGCACAGAAATCCTCGAGCGCCGCGATCGGCACGGGCGCGCCCGCGCTGGTGAAGATCGAAGTGGGCACGGCCGACGGCAAGCAATTTACGCCCGGCAGCGGCAAGATCATTTCGCTGACCATCGACAGCAGCAACAATAGCCTCGACGGCATCGCCGCCGCGCTGAAGCAGCAGGGCATCGACGCCAGCGTGGTGAAAGGCGCCGACGGCTACTCGCTGGCCTTGAACGGCAAGAGCGGCGCCGACAGCAGCATGCGCATCAGCGTGTCCGGCGACGCGGCCGTCAGCAATCTGCTCAGCTATGCGCCCGGCGCCGGCAAGGGCATGCAGCAGACGGCCGCCGCGCAGGATGCGCTGCTGACCGTTGACGGCAAGGAAATCAAGAGCGCCACGAATACCCTGACGACGGCCGTCGAGGGCGCCACCATCGAATTGAAGAAAAAAGGCACGACGGACCTCGTCATCGCCAAGGACAGCAGCCAGATCGCCAGCAACGTGGCCAGCTTCGTCACGGCCTACAATGAGCTCAACAGCAAGCTGCAGAGCTTGCAGCAGGGCGATTTGAAGTCCGACACGGCCCTGGGCCAGGTGCGTTCGCAGATGGAGCAGGTGCTGCGCACGGCCAGCACGGGCGTGCCATCGTCGGTGCTGGGCAGCGCCGGCGTGACACTGGGCAAGAGCGGCGAGCTGGTGCTCGACGATAAAAAGCTCAAGGCAGCCATCGCGGCCGATCCGGACGCCGTCAGCAAGATGTTTACCAATAACGGCAAGGGCGTGGCGGACCAGTTCGCCAGCAAGATCGGCGAGCTGACGGGCGAAACGAGCATCATCCGCAAGGAAGTGCAGACGGTGGGCAAGGACATCACGACGCTCACCAACAAGAAAGCCGTGCTGGCCAAGGCGCTGACGGCCCAGGCGCAGGCGCTGGTGAAAGCGTATTCGGCCCAGGAACAGATGGGAGCGAACTCGGCCTTGCCGGGCTATACCGGCAAGAATTCCCTCTTCGACTTCATGGCTTGAGAGCGCACCGCTAAAGCGCCCATGGCGGCGTTGCACCGCCTTGCCGTACCAGCGTACTGCCTGCGGCGCTGCGCCTTGCCCTGAACGCCATATCGGCGCGCTTTCCAGCTGGCTAGATTCTGTCGCCCTGGGCAAAGAAGGCCGACGGCGAGCTGCCGAAGGTCTTCTTGAACATGGCGGAAAAGGCCGACTGGCTGGCGTAGCCCAGTTCTTCGGCCACCTGCGACAGCGGCACGCCGCGCGCGATCAGGGGCGCCGCGTGCGCCAGGCGCACCTGCTGGCGCCACTGGCCAAAACTCATGCCCAACTCCCGTTCGAACAGCCGCGCCAGGGTACGCTCCGAGGCGCCGACCTGCTGCGCCCAGTGTTCCAGGGTCTGGTGCGAACCCGGTTTCTCGATCAGGCTGTCGCACAGGGTCTTCAGGCGCTTGTCGCCAGGCAAGGGGACGCGGATGGGGCGCGTGGCCGAGCGTTTCAATTCATCGAGGATCAGTTCGGCCAGCAGGGCTTCGCGCGCCGGTTCCTGGCCCGGGTCCAGCTGTTCCAGCGCCATGATCAGCTGGCGCAGCAAATTCGATACTTCCAGCACCTTGCAGTCGTGGCCGGCAAATGGCGCGCGCGCGGCATGGATGCACAGGGGGCGCAAGCGGGTTTTTTCCAGTATCGTGACGGCATGCACCACGTTGGGCGCGATCCAGATGGCGCGCATGGGCGGCAACACCCAGCTGCTGTTGTTGGCGGTGATGCGCAGCACGCCCTCGAGCGCCATGGTGACCTGGCCCCAGGGGTGGCTGTGCGGCAGTAAAAATTCATCGGGTTGCAGGTCGCGCGCGATCATGGTCACGGGGATGGTCGCGCTGGGCGCTTCCCGTGGCGGACACATACGGGTATGGTGGAGGATAGGTACACCCATCAGCTTGGCCTTAATTCGATAAATTATGTCGTTCTGTCGGAAAACAGACGATGGTATTTTGCATACACTTGAGCTTCACCAGTATAAGACAGGGTATGACATGATAACAACTAACTCGGCAACGGACTTGCCACCGCAGTCACCGCCCACCCTGCGCAGCGATGCGCGCGTCATCGCCCTGGTGGGGCTGGCGCATGGCGTGTCGCACTTCTACCACCTGATCCTCGCGGCCCTGTTCGTCTGGCTGAAGCCGGCCTTCGGCCTGTCGTATGCGGAATTGGGCCTGCTGATGACGGTGTTCTTCATCATCTCCGGCGTGGGGCAGGCGCTGGCCGGCTTTGTCGTCGACCGCTTCGGCGCGCGCGCCGTGTTGTTTTCCGGCATCTTCTTGCTGGGCGTGTCGGCGCTGGCCCTGTCCACCGCGCACAGCTATGCGGCGCTGATGCTGGGCGCCATGCTGGCCGGCATGGGCAACAGCGTGTTCCATCCGGCCGATTACACGATCCTCAACCAGCGCGTCTCGGCGCCCCGCGTGGCCTACGGCTTTTCCGTGCATGGCATCAGCGGCAACATCGGCTGGGCCCTGTCGCCCCTGTTCATGACGTATGTGGCCACCCAGTATGACTGGCGGGTGGCGCTGCAATGCGCGGCCGTGCTGCCGTTCGGCGTGCTGCTGATCCTGTTCCTGAACCGCCATGCCATCCGCCCCGAGCCCGTGAAAAAGGCGGCGCCGGGCCAGCCGGCCGGCGCCGAAGGGGCGCTGGACTTCCTGCGCCTGCCCGCCGTGTGGATGTGCTTTGCCTTCTTCTTCATTACCGCCATCGCCCTGGGCGGCATCCAGAGCTTTGCCAGCGTGGCCCTCGTCAAGCTGTACGGCATGAGCCTGGCGCTGGCCACCAGCGCCTACACGGCCTATATGCTGGCCTCGGCCGTGGGCATGCTGGCCGGCGGCGTGGTGGGTGCGCGCAGCAAGCAGCCGGACCGCAACGTGGCGATCGCCTTTTCCGCCGCCGCGCTACTGGCCGTGCTGCTGGCCATGGCCGTCGTGCCGGCCTGGGGCGCGGTGGTGCTGATGGGCGCCATCGGCCTGACGTCGGGCGTGGCCGGGCCCTCGCGCGACCTGATGATACGCGCGGCAGCGCCGAAGAATGCCACCGGGCGCGTGTATGGCGTCGTGTATTCGGGGCTCGACAGCGGCCTGGCCGTGGGTCCTTTGTTCTTTGGCGCGCTGATGGATGGCGACCATCCGGCCCTGCTGTTCGTGTTCATCGGCCTGTTCCAGGCGCTGGCGATTGCCACGGCCGTGGGCGTGGGCGGCAAAACACGCGCCGCGGCGCTGCAAAAGGCATAGAATCGTTGCCATCCGCCACTCAAGGAGTCCCCATGACTTTTGCCACCACCGACCTGTGCGACGACTATGCAGCCATGCTGGACGATGGCACCCTGGCCGTGCTGCCGCCCGTGTACCGCGCCTTTGGCCAGCGCGTGCGCTTTTGCGGCCCCGCCACCACCTTGCACGTGTTTGAAGACAATGCGCTTGTGCGCAGCACCCTGGAAACGCCGGGCCAGGGCCATGTGCTGGTGATCGATGGCGGCGGCAGCCTGCGCCGCGCGCTGGTGGGCGGCCAGCTGGGCGTGCTGGCCGAAAGCAACGGCTGGGCCGGCATCGTCGTCGATGGCTGCATCCGCGACAGCGAGGAGATCAATGTCTGCCAGATCGGCGTGCGGGCCCTGGCCACGCATCCGCGCAAGAGCAACAAGACGGGCGCCGGCCAGCGCGACGTGCGCGTGCAGATCAGCGGCGTGGCCGTGCATCCGGGCGACTGGATCTACGCCGATGCGGATGGCATCCTGGTGGCGCGGCAAGAACTTGATTGAGCCGTCGCCGTCCGGGAGCAGGGCGTGCGAAGACGTTGCAAATTGTTCACATTAAATATATTTTTGCAAAGTTCTTTGATTTTCATCACGGCTGGGATATGATTTCACTTAAGGTAACTTTAATGCCAATAAGGCAAGGAAATCAACTCATGAAAATCGCCACCATCGCCGCAGTTGTCGCCCTGTTCGCCGCCGGCAGCGCCAGCGCCAGCCCCGTCAACCTGATTACGAATGGCAATTTTGAGACGGTTGCTTCCGGCTACACCTTCGACAGCGGCTTTAAAGTCGTCAACAGCGGTTCGTCGGCCATTACGGGCTGGACCGTGGGCGCCAGTTCCGTCGACCTGATCCGCAATGCGTATAACGCCATCAACGGCTACAGCATCGACCTGCTGGGCACGCCAGGTCCGGGTTCGCTGTCGCAAAGCTTCAGTGTCGTTGCCGGCCAGACGTATAACCTGAGCTTTGACATGGCGCGCAATTCCGGCGGCCCAGCAGGCCAGGGCGTGGCCGTCAATTTCGGCGGCGTGGTGGGGGATTTCTATTCGACGGCTGCCGCCTCGAATACCTTGTACAGCAACACCCTGAGCTTCACGGCCGCTTCCACCGGTCTGGCGACCCTGTCGTTTGCCAGCGCCGCCAAGGCCGGCACGCCGTTCGACAATTACTCGGGCGCCGTGATCGACAATGTCTCCGTGATGGCCGCCGTGCCGGAACCGGAAACCTATGCCATGCTGCTGGCCGGCCTGGGCCTGATGGGTTTCCTGCGCCGCCGCAAGGCCGCCAAGTAATTCCAGTTTTGCGCCACGTCAAAACCGCCTGCGGCCATGCCCAGGCGGTTTTTGTTTTTCAGGGGGCTGGTGCTGCATCGGCATCTCCCCGCAACGGACAGGCGGCCGCCTGCGGCGTCATCCGCCGCGCCAGTTCGCCGCGCAGCTGCGTCAAGCCGGCGATGCGCGCATCGATGTCGGCCAGCTTGCGCGCCAGCGCCGCGCGCAGCAGTTCCGCCATGGCCGGATCGCCTGCGCCGGCCAGCAGCGGCATGTCGGCCTCGATTTCCGCCAGCGTAAAACCCAGCTGCTGCGCCGTGCGCAGGTAGCGCAGCCAGTCCGCCGCTTCGGGCGGATAGTCGCGGTAGCCATTCGCGCCGCGCCGCGCGCGCAGCAAGCCCCGTTCTTCATAGAAGCGCAGGGTATCGCGGCTCAAGCCCGTCGCCTGCGCCATCTCGCCGATCTGCATGGAACTGTTCCTTCATAAAATGCTTGACCATGGAGTGTACTCCAGCCTTGAGAATGGATGCTTTCCATAGACAGGAGTTGCCATGTTATCGGTTGTTGCTTTCCGCCGCCTGGTGCGCGCCAGCGCCATGTACGATGTGCTCATGACGGCCGCGTTTGTCACGCCGTGGACGTTCCTGCTCATGCGCGAGCACTTGAACGCCCTCAACCTGGCCCTGGGCGGCGCGCCGCTGCCCGTCTTCGAACCCTTGCATTTACTTATCAGCAGCATGATGGGCAGCGTGGTGATGGTCTGGTCGGTGCTGCGCATGCTCGATCCGCAGCCGCGCTTCGGCCGCTACGACGCGGTGGCCCGCTACCTGTTTTCCACCTGGATGGCGTGGGCGCTGCTGGTGACGGGCCAGCCCCTGCTGTGGCTGTTCCTCGTGCCGGAACTGGCCTGGGGCCTCGCGCAAAGCCTGCCGGTGCGCCGCAGCGAGGGTGGGCGGGAAGGGCGCGCGCGCGAATCGCTGTTGAGATGACGATAACGAAATGCAATAATGGCCGTGCTCGCAGTGCAACAATGACTGCAATGAACGACTATTAAGGGAATGACTATGCAGCAGGATGCCGCAGGAAAAAACATGGCGTTGCTCGATCCGGTGGTGGCGCCGCGCATCGCGGTGACGCGCCTGGTGACGGGCCTGCTGCAAGGCTTGCTGCTGTACTGGCTGTACAGCACGGCGCAAGACAAGGTCTGGCCCGCGACGGAAGCCTACCTGCTGGGCCCGTTGATGCTGATCAGCTTGCTGCTGCCGATCCTGCTGGTGTCCAGCCTGGGCCATATGTCGGCGAAGCGCATCGTGCTGTGGATGGCGGGCGCGGCCGTCGTGCTGGCCGTGCTGGCCTGGCATGACGTGGCGCGCGGCGCCGAGCATGTGATCTGGGGCAACTACAAGCCGGGCGCGCCCTTGCGCGTGATTTCCGCCCAGCTATTCGGTTTTTGCGTGGTGGGCTTTTATATCGCCCATGCGTTGGTGCTGGCCAGCGCTCAGGATGGCCAGCGAATCGCCCGCTATCCCACCTATTTTGAAATCGCCTGGAAGCTCGGCATCCAGCTGCTGTTTTCCCTGCTGTTCGTGCTGGGCCTGTGGCTGGTGCTGTGGCTGGGCGGGCAGCTGTTCCTGCTCATCAAGCTGAGTTTCCTGAAAAAACTGCTGGGCCAGGCCTGGTTCGTGATCCCCGTCATCTGCTTCGCGTTTTCATTTGCCATCCACATCACGGACGTGCGCCCATCCATCGTGCGCGGCATCCGTACCTTGCTGCTGGTGCTGCTGTCGTGGCTGATGCCGATCGCCGCCGTGCTGGTCTCCGGTTTCCTGCTGACCTTGCCCTTCATCGGCTTCGAGCGCCTGTGGGCCACGCGCCACGCGGCGTCCGTGCTGCTGGGCATGGCCGGCGTGCTGGTGGTGCTGATCAATGCCGCCTTCCAGAATGGCGAAGTGGGCCATGGCGTGGCGCGCGGCATCCGCCTGGGCACGCGCCTGGCTTGCCTGCTGCTGCCGTGGGTGGTGGGCATCGCCATCTATGCGCTGACCTTGCGCGTGATGTCGCATGGCTGGACCTCCGACCGCCTGATCGCTGCCGCCTGCCTGCTGGTCGCCACCTGTTACGCGGCTGGCTATGCCTGGGCGGCCAGCAAGTATGGCGACTGGCTGCACCTGATCGCCAACGTCAACGTGGCCACTGCCGGCGTCACCCTGCTGGTGCTGTTCGCCCTGTTCTCGCCGCTGGCCGACCCGGCGCGCATTTCCGTGGCCAGCCAGATGGCGCGCCTGGACAGCGGCAAGGTTGGCGTGGACAAGTTCGATTTCGAATACCTGCGCTTCCAGGGCGCCCGCTATGGCCAGGCGGCCTTGCAGGAATTGAGCAAACGCACGACGGGGCCTGACGCGGCCATCGTGCGGGCCCGCGCCGAGGCCATGCTCAAGCGCCAGAACCGCCTCGACGAGACGGGCGCGCTGAGCGACGTGTCGATCAACCTGACCCTGCGTCCGGCCACGGCGAAGCTGCCGGAAAGCTTCCTGCGCCAGGACTGGACGCAAGTGAGCCCCGCCTGGCGCCTGCCCGCCTGCTTGAAGCGGGCAGGGCCGCAGTGCGACGCCTACCTGCTGGATTTCGATGGCGATGGCAAGCAGGACGTGCTGCTGATCAGCAATGACCCGCGCGCCTCGTCCGTGTTGCTGGCGGAAAAGGAAGACGGCAGCTGGACCGCGCGCGGACAGATCCCCACCGATGCCCTGCGTTGCAAGCCCTTGCGCGAGAAGCTGCAAGCGGGCGACTTCCAGCTGGTGCCGCCGAAAGTGCGCGAGCTGGAAGTCGACGGCCAGCGCGTGCCGATGACCTTGTATACGCCAGAGGACGAAGTCAGCTGCCCGCATGAGACGGCGCCGGCCCTGTAAATGGCAGGAAGCGGGCCGGAGGCTGCCACTGAAGCGTTGAATCTGAAAGCGCTGGCCGAAGCCCCCTTCTGGCGAGAGCGGATCGGATGGAAGCGGATGTTGTCTGCTTCCCTCATCGAGGTGATCTGATTTTTATACAATATGTTGCGCAATATGTTGTATGATCGAGTCTCACCTAAGGGGGAACATCAGAATGCGTTATCACCCATGTCTGCTTCAAGCGCTGTCGGCGCTGTCCATCATGTGCGCATCGGGCGCTTTTGCCGGAGAACCCGGCCTCTCGCGCACCGAAAAGAGCGAGATCATCGCCTCCCTCAATCGCACCTTGCATGCAAACTACGCGTTTCCGGACATCGCAAACAAAATTGCGCCGGTGCTGCAGGAACATCTGGCAAAGGGCGAGTATGACTCGGCGGCGACGAAGGCGGCGTTTGCGGGCAAGCTGACCGACGATCTCATCAAAGTCAGCGGCGACCTGCATTTCTTCGTGGGCGCCGACGCAAAATGGGTCGCGGAATTCAAGGCGAAGGCCGACCCGGCGCTCAAGGCCAAGATACGGAAAGAAGAATCGGCCAGCCTGGAGGAGAGCAATTTCGGTTTCGACGAGGTCGCCCGCCTGAAGGGCAATATCGGCTATATACGCTTCAGCTATTTTGCCGATCCGGAATTTGCCTATGATACGGCGGCGTCCGTCATGCGCTTCGTCGGCAATACGGATGCCCTCATCATCGATTTGCGCTACAACAATGGCGGGCATCTGGAAATGGCGCAGTTTCTAGCGAGCTATTTCTTCTCCAGCGAGAAAGACCAGCTGCTCTTCGACTATTATTACAATGAAGATGGCAAGCGTATCGAGCGCGGACAATGGGTGCTGCCCGGCCTGCCGGGCAAGCGTATGGTGGACAAGCCCGTGTATATCCTGACCGGTTCCACCTCGTTTTCTTCCGCAGAATGGTTTTCCTATGCGATGAAGAAACTCGGGCGAGCGACACTGATCGGGGAGCGGACCGCCGGCGGCGCGCATCCGGTGGCGCGCAAACCGGTCAACGACGAATTCTTCGTGCAAGTGCCGATCGGCCAGATCCGCGATCCCGTGGACCATGGCGATTTCGAAGGCGCCGGCGTGCAGCCCGATATCCCAAGCCCGTCCATCCGCGCGCTGCCTGTGGCGCACAAGCTGGCGCTTGAAAATCTGGCGAAGACCGATGACGCCAGGCGAACCGAACTTGCCTGGCTGCTCCCCGGCTTGACGGCGGCCATCGAGCGCCCGCGCGTCGATGCCGCGATGTTGACGAAAGCCGCCGGGAAATATGAAGGCCGCCAGATCGTCCTGGACAATGGCACGCTCTACACTATCTGGCGCGAGCGGTTCCGCGTCGCGCTGGAGCCGATCGGTCCCGACCTGTTTGCGGTGGAAGGCGTGTCCGATTTCCGATACCGCTTGAATGTTTCGCGTGGAAAAGTGACGGCGCTGGAACGCGTGAACCAGGACGGCAGCATCCAGCGGTACCAGCGCCTTGAGTAAGGGAACACCTCACCCGGCCGCGATCGATGACGCCGTGTTTCTCGGCCGCGCCGTCGAACGGCTGAGCGTCCTGATCGCGGAGCAATCCCAGACTGTCTTCGATACGATGGGGATCGTCATCCCGGTGCGTTCGTGTTCGCTGATGACTGTTCTTGCAGCGCTCGGCACGGCCTCGGCCTCGGACCTGGCGCGCGAACTCGGACATTCGCACCAGCTGGTCATGCAAAAGATACCCAAGCTGCTCCGTCTGGGCCTGATACAGTATCGGAACGATGACAAGGATGCCCGGCGACGGATATTCATGCCCACTGATGAAGGCCTGTCGCAGCTTGCGAAATTCGAGCAGTGCACGGTGCTGATACGGGCGGCCTATGCCGGCTTGTTTGCCGAGGTGGGGGACGTCAGGCAATTCGTGGATCGCGCCGCCGATGCGCTCAACGCCAGGCCGCTGGACAAACGCATCGATTCCCCGGGCTGAGGCAGACGCTGTCCACTTGAGGCCGCGAGCAGGGCTTGCCGCATGCTTGTCCGGGCGGGGGGCGCTGTTGCAGTCGTTCGACTGATACAGCATGTGCCTGCATGCGTCGCTTTGTGCCTTGTCCCTGTCGCGCCGCGCTTCTAGACTGGGGCCTTCTCCACCTTGCGACGGCATACCATGACCGAACTCCTGCCCCTGATGAGCTATTGCTTTGTGATGTCCGCCACGCCCGGGCCGAACAACGTCATGCTGGCCACCACCGGCGCCAATTTCGGCTATCGCGGCGCGCTGCCGGTGATCCTCGGCATCCAGGCCGGCATCTTTGTGCAGACCGTGCTCATGTGCGTGGGGCTGGGCAGCGTGTTCCTCGCCTACCCGATGGCGCAGCAGGTACTGCGGATCGCGGGCGCGCTGTACCTGATGTTCCTGGCCTGGAAGCTGGCCGGCGCCTCGGTGGCGGGAAGCAGCGCACCGAAGGCCGTGTCGTTTGCGCAGGCGGCGCTGTTTCAGGGGCTCAACCCCAAGAGCTGGCTCAAGGCGGTCACCATGGCGTCGGTCTTCATGCCTGCGCAGGGCAACATGCTGGCCAGCGCGCTGCTGGTGTCCGTGATCGGCACCGTGGTGGGCATGCCGTGCAACGCCATGTGGGCGCTGTTCGGCGTCTCGATCCGCGGCGTGCTGAAAGCGCCCCGCAACCAGCGCATATTCAATCTGGCGATGGGGGCCATCCTGCTGGTACTCGCCGTGATGTTTTTACGCTAGACTTCCCCCCATGTTCGCCATCGACCGCTCCTCCCCCATCGCCCTGTTCCAGCAGATCGAGGCCGCATTGCGCCAGCAGATCGCGCAACGCGTCCTGCCTGGCGGGACCCGGCTGCCGTCGATCCGCCAGCTCGCCACGCAGCTCGCGGTGAGCACCAACACCGTGGTGTCGGCGTATGACAGGCTGGTGGCCGCAGGCGTCATCGATACGCACGGCACGACAGGCTTCTTCGTCCGCACGCCAGCCGACGCCAGCCGCGCCATTCCCGACGAGGTGGCGCTGGAAGCGGGCGAGGAGCAGGAGCCGGTTTGGCTGAGCCAGCAAGTGAACGACCAGCGGCCGGGCGTGCTGCTGGCCAGCAGCGGCGCCTTGCCGCCCACCTGGCTGCAGGACGCGCTGCCGGCCGCCGCCGTGCAGCGTGGCCTGGCGCGCAGCGCGGCCGGCATGGCCTCGCGCTGTCCGCCGCAAGGGCTGGCCGAACTGCGCGAGCAGATCGCGCTGCTGCTGCGCGGCATCGGCATCGCCGCGGACGCCAGCCACATCCTCACCACTTTCGGCGGCACCCATGCAATCGATCTGATCTGCCGCACGTTTCTGCAGCCCGGCGATACGGTGCTGGTGGAAGACCCCGGATACTTCCTGATGTTCGGCAGGCTGCGCCAGGACGGCGTGCGCCTGGTGCCCATCAAGCGCCGCCCCGATGGCCTCGACCTGGACGAACTGGACGCCGCCTGCCGCGCGCACCGTCCGCGCCTGCTGTTCGTGCAGACGGCGTTGCACAATCCCACCGGGTGGAGCAGCAGCGCCGCCAATCTGCACAAGGTGCTGATCATGGCGCAGCAGTATGGCTTCCTGATCGCCGAAGACGACGTGCACGGCCATTTCCAGCAGGGGCACAGCACGCGGCTGGCATCGCTGTCCGGACTGGACGGCGTGATCTACTATTCCAGCCTGTGCAAGGCGCTGAGCCCGGCCCTGCGCATGGGCTACCTGGCCGCGGCGCCTGCCCTGCTCAAGCTGTTGATGCGCACCAAGATCCACGCCATCATGACTTTGCCTGCGCTGAACGAATACGTCCTGCTGGAAGTGCTCAAGGCCGGCAACCTGCGCAAGCACCTGGAGCGGCTGCAACGCAAGATCATGGTGGCGCGCAACGCCAGTACGCGGCAGCTGAGCGCGGCAGGCGTGCTGTTCGAGCAGCCCGGCGACGCAGGCATTTTCCTGTGGGGCAGCATGCCCGAAGGGCTGGACGTGGACTTGCTGGTGCAGGATGCCTACCGCAACAAGATCCTGCTGATGCGCGGCGCCGCGTTCTCGGCCAACGACACGCCCGACCAGCACATCCGTTTCAACGTCGCCTTCAGCCAGCATCCCCGCGTGAGCGCCTACCTGGAAGAGCGCCTGCGCGCGGTGGCTGGCGCGCGCTCCAGCCTGGCCCGCGCCAGCGCCGCCGCCGGCATCGGGGGCAAGCCCTGAGCATGATCTGCGCCGTTCTTTACTATTTATTGATATTCTAGAGGGGCTCTTTTTTCGCCAGCGTGTCAATTTGGTGCGCCGCCACCCGTAGCCGGGAGGTGCACCGGTTGCCCATTCCACTTTCACCAGGGAAACAAGGAAGCGCCATGAACAAACAGATCATCCTCAACCTGCCCGTGAAGGACCTGGATACCTCCAAGGCCTTCTTTTCCGCCCTCGGCTTTACCTTCAATCCCCGCTTCAGCGGCGAGAACGCGGCCTTCATGAACATCGTCGACGGCAGCATCCAGGCCATGCTGACGACCGAAGCGTTCTTCCAGTCCCTGATCGGCAAGCCGGTGGCGAATGCGAAGGAAGCCAATGAAGTGGTCATTTGCCTCAGTTGCGAAAGCCGGGAAGAGGTGGACAGCCTGATCGCCAGGGCCAAGGCCGCCGGTGGCCGCATACCGCACCCGCCCGAAGACCATGGCTTCATGTATGACCAGGGCTTCGAGGATATCGATGGCCACCTGTGGAACCTGGTCTGGACGGCGCCGGAAGCCTGAGGCGCCGGGCAAGTGGGCCCGGCGGGATCAGTTCTTCGTGCGCACCTGGCGCACGTGGTTTTCCAGTTCGCTGAACGAAGGGCGTTCCGTGGCGGAAATGACCTTGCGGCCGAATTCCACGGCCAGCGCCGGGGCATAGCCGTTCAGGCTGGCCAATAAGGTGACTTTCACGCACTGGTACATCTTTGCCGTTTCATGGTGCTTGCGGCGCAGCAAACTGGCCAGCGGCGCGATGAAACCGTAGGCCAGCAGGATGCCGATGAAGGTGCCCACCAGCGCCTGCGCGATCAGTACGCCCAGCTCGGCCGGCGGCAAGCCGACGGACGCCATCGTGTGCACGACGCCCATCACGGCGGCCACGATGCCGAAGGCGGGCATGGCGTCGGCCAGCTGCGAAATCGTCTGGATCGGCATTTCCGCATCTTCATGATGCGTCTCGATCTCGTTATCCATCAGGTTTTCGATCTGGTAGGCATCCATATTGCCCGACACCATCAGACGCAGGTAATCGGTGATGAATTCCAGGATGTGCTCGTCACCGAGCGTGTACGGGTATTTCACGAAGATGGGACTGCGGTACGGGTCGTCGATATCGTCCTCGACCGACATCAGGCCTTCCTTGCGGATCTTGCTGAGGATTTCATACATCAGCCCCATCAGTTCCATATAGCGCGCCTTCGTGTATTGCGAACCGTGGAACAGGGTGGGCAGGGCGGCGAACGTGGCGCGGATGGCCTTGGCGTCATTGCCGACAAAGAATGTGCCCAGCGCGGCGCCGCCGATCATCAGCAGTTCCAGCGGCTGGAACAGGGCGCCCAGGTGGCCCCCCTGCATGGCGAAGCCGCCGAAGACGGAAAACAGCACGACGAGAAATCCGAGTATGACTAGCAAAACCTACTCCTTCATAATATTGCCATATCGCAATATTGTAGTTTAACCCGATTTGCCTGCAGTAGCCGAGTCCGGCTGCAAATGCTGGCCGAGAAAATTGATAAAAGCGCGCACTTTGGCGGGCAACTGGTGGCGGCTCGGGTAATAGGCGTACAGGTCGGCCGGCGCCAGCGTGTAATCTTCCAGCACCACGCGCAGGCGGCCGCTGTCGAGGTAGCGGGCCAGGTCCCATTCCGAGCGCAGCAGGATGCCGTGGCCGTCCAGGGCCCAGCCCAGCACCACGTCGCCATCGTTGCTGGCCACCGTGCCGCGCACCTTCACCGTGTGCGTGGCGCGGCCACGGCTCAGGCGCCAGATGCCGTAGGCGTCGTCATTCTGCCGGTGCACGATGCAGCGGTGCTGCGCCAGCTCGTCCGGGGTGCGCGGCGTGCCGTGCGCCTGCAGGTAGGCGGGCGAGGCGCACAGGAAGCGCCGGTTCGACATGATCTTGCGCGCCGACAGCCGCGTGTCGGGCAAGTCGCCGAAGCGGATGCCCAGGTCGTACGCCTGCTCGACCAGGTTGATGGGGCTGTCCGTCAGTTGCAGCTGCACTTCCAGCTGCGGGTGGCGCAGGGCGAATTGCGACAGCAGGGGCGCGATCACCGTGCGGCCGAAGCCCAGGGTGGCGTTCACGCGCAGCAAGCCGCGCGGCTCCGCTCTGCCGCTGGCCAGGGACTCTTCCATGGCGCGGATATCGTCGAGGATCTGCCGCGCCTGCTGCAGATAGCTTTCGCCATCGCCCGTCAGGCTGACGCGCCGCGTGCTGCGGTTCAGCAAACGCACGCCCAGGCGCTGCTCCATCAGCTGCAGGCGCTTGCTGACGGCGGGCGGCGTGATGCCCAGCTCGCGCGCCGTGGCCGACAGGCTGCCCAGCTTGGCCAGCAGCACAAAGAAAGCCATTTCCGTGGTGGCGTCACTTTTCATTATTAACCTGAAGTGAAGAATGGTTTAAATTGGACTCGATTATACGACTCTCATTCGCGGGTAAGCTGGCGTCACCATTCAAGCACAGGAGACCCGCATGAAAATCGTCGAGATCCGCGAAAAGACCATCCCCATCTCTTCCCCCATCCGCAATGCCTACATCGATTTCACGAAGATGACCCTGAGCCTGGTGGCTGTCGTCACGGATGTGATGCGCGACGGCAAGCCCGTCGTCGGCTACGGCTTCAATTCGAATGGCCGCTATGGCCAGGGCATGCTGATGCGCGAGCGCTTCATCCCGCGCATCCTCGACGCCGATCCGGCCAGCCTCGTGACGGATGACGGCAGCAACCTCGACCCGCACAAGGTGTGGGACTGCATGTACACCAATGAAAAGCCGGGCGGCCACGGCGAACGTTCGGTGGCCATCGGCACCATCGACATGGCCATCTGGGATGCCGTGGCGAAGATCGACAACAAGCCGCTGTTCCAGCTGCTGGCCGAGCGCCACGGCACGGGCGTGCCGGACAAAAAAGTGTTCGTGTATGCGGCCGGCGGCTATTACTATCCGGGCCAGAGCCTGACGGCGCTGCAGGACGAGATGCGCAGCTATATCGACCGCGGCTATACGGTGGTCAAGAAAAAGATCGGCGGCGCCTCGCTCGATGACGATCTGCGCCGCATCGACGCCATCATGGAGGTGCTGCAGGATGGGCAGAAGCTGTGCGTGGATGCGAACGGTCGCTTCGACCTGGATACGTCGATCGCCTACGCCAAGGCGCTGCGCCAGTACGACCTGTTCTGGTATGAAGAGGCGGGCGACCCGCTCGACTTCGAGCTGCAAGCGACCTTGCGCAGCTATTATGACAAGCCGATGGCGACGGGCGAGAACCTGTTTTCCATGCAGGATGCGCGCAACCTGATCCGCTACGGCGGCATGCGCGCCGACCGCGACTGGCTGCAGTTCGACTGCGCCCTCAGCTACGGCCTGGTGGAATACCTGCGCACCCTGGACATGCTGCGCCAGCACGGCTGGTCGCGCAGCCGCTGCATCCCGCACGGCGGCCACCAGATGTCGCTGAATATCGCGGCCGGCCTGGGCCTGGGCGGCAACGAATCGTATCCGGACCTGTTCCAGCCCTTCGGCGGTTTTCCCGACGGCGTGCGCGTCGAAAACGGCCACATCACCATGCCGGACCTGGTCGGCATCGGCTTCGAGGGCAAGGCCAACCTGTATGCGGAAATGCGCGCCCTGAGCGGACAGTGAGCCTTATGGCGTTTTTTGCCAGAAGCGCAGCCGGTTGCCGAACGGGTCCGCCACTTCCAGGATGCGGCCCCAGTCCTCGTCGCGGATGCCGGGCCGCGCATACGGGTAATCCTTCGCTTGCAGCTCCGCGTGCAGGGCGGCGATATCGTCGACGGGGATCAAGAGCGCAGCACCCGGCGTGGCGTCGCCGTAGTGTTCGGACAGGTGCAGCACCAGATCGCCGCGCGTCACCTGCAGGTACAGCGGCGCCGTGGGCTCGAAGCGGTGCTGCCAGTCCAGGGTAAAACCGAGGAAACCGAGGTAGAACTCGCGCGCCTTGGCTTCGGAAAAGCTGCGCAGGATGGGGATGGGAGCATGCATGGCGGGGCTGTCAACAAGGTGGCGATGCCTGTATTTTAGCCTCGGGCGGGCGCCTGGCGTTTCACCTGCGCCGCGGAGCTGGTCTTCTCCCAGCGGAACAGCCACATGATGATCAATTTGGTCGTGGCGCTGACGCAGGCCAGCAGCAGCAAGGGCCAGCCTGTTTTCAGTCCCATGACGCAGGCAAAGAAGATGGTGCTGGCATCCATCGCCAGGATGAACTGGCTCATCTTCAGGGACACGGCACCCGTCTTGCCCGAGCGCCAGATCAGCCGGATCTGGTGCGCATAGCCCTGCGCCAGCAGCACGGTGACGGCGACGATCAGGCTTTGCGAGATCGCGCGCTTTTCATCCGTGAAGGTGGGGCCGAACAGCAATCCCGCCACGCCGGCGCCCAGCAGCAGCGCGCAGGCCAGCAGCGCGTTGCGCGATGCCCGGCTGCGGCGGTCGCGGTCGATTTCATACAGGATGGCCAGCGCGATCAGCGAGGCGATCAGGCGCGGCCAGACGATGTAGTGGTTGAAGGGCGTGATCGAATAGCCGTACACGAAGAAGGCGCAGTAGGCGAGGAAGCTGACGCTGAACTGGTTGAGCGACAGGATGTCCGTCGCCTGGCCTGCGCCCAGGCTGGCGTCGTGCTTGCGCCGCCAGATTTTCTGCAGCTGCGAGCATAAACCCAACAGGCTGACGACGATGAAGAGGGAGTTGAGGCTGCCGGCGAGGGCGTACAGTGAACTGGATTGCAAGGTGTCTCCCTGGAGGACAAGGCGGTCCTGCGAGATGGGACGCCTTGTCTATACATTTTGCAATATATTCTCATGAGGTAAATTGCCATGCAAGCAATATTTTATGTCTGGCTGACTTGGCCAATACTTGCCCGAACTCACCTCTTGCCGTACTTACCCCTATAATCATGGCATGACTTTCTTATCACTGCGTGCCCGCTCCGTGCTGGGCAGTATCGGCAAAATGGCCGTTTCCCTGATTCTCCTGCTGACCGCACTGTGGGGCGCACTGGCGCTGTGGTACCAGTTGTCCGGCGGCACGGCCGCGCAAGCCATCGGCGCGCTGCTGTGGGGCGCGCTGGGCGTGGCCAGCATCGCGCTGTGGTGGATGCGCGGCGATGCGCGCGTGCTGCTGCCGTATGCGGCCGGTTTTATCCTGCTGCTCCTGTGGTGGAGTCTGATCACGCCGAAACAGCAGCGCGTGTGGGCCGACGACGTGGCGCGCAACGTCACGGGCACGCTCAAGGGCAATCTCGTCACGCTGGACAATGTGCGCAATTTCGACTGGCGCAGCGACGACGACTACACGGTCAAGTGGGAACGGCGCAGCTACGACCTCGACGAACTGCGCACGGTGGACACGGCGCTGTCGTACTGGACGGGACCCTACATCGCGCATACCCTGATCTCGTTCGGCTTTGCGGACGGGCGCTTCCTGACGTTTTCCATCGAAATCCGCAAGGAGAAGGGCGAGAGCTTTTCCGCCATCGGCGGCTTCTTCAAGCATTTCGAGATGAGCCTGATCGCCGCCGACGAGCGCGACATCCTGCGCGTGCGCACGAATGCGCGGGGCGAGGACATGCATCTGTACCGCGTGATGATGCCGAAAGCGGCCATGCGCTCGCTGTTCCTGGCCTACCTGGACGAGGCGCAGGCGCTGAAAAACACGCCGCAGTTCTACAACACCCTGACGGCCAACTGCACCACCATCGTCTTCGAGATGGTGCGCCGCATCGTGCCTGGCTTGCCGCTCGATTACCGGCTGATGGCTTCGGGCTACCTGGACCGCTACCTGTTCGACGTGAAAGGCCTGGTGCCCGGCCAGAGCTTCCAGCAGCTGCGCGATGGCGGCCACGTCACGGCGCGCGCGCGCGCCGCCAACGACGACGCGGACTTTTCGCACGCGATCCGGCGCGGCATGCCGGGCTATGACGATGCGGGCTTCCCGAAGCTGCAAATGCCCAAGCAGTAAGCGCCTGCTTTATACTGTCGCTATTCCGACCGGCCGCACATTGCGGCCGGTCTCACTTCATGACTAAATAATAAGAAGGCCCGCTATGCCATTTTCCTCACTGGGTCTGATTCCCTCCCTGGTCCGCGCCGTCGACAAGGCCGGCTATGCCGCGCCGACGGCCATCCAGGCCGCCGCCATTCCCGCCATCCTGCGCGGCAGCGACGTGCTGGGCGCGGCGCAGACGGGTTCCGGCAAGACGGCCGCCTACGCGCTGCCGCTGCTGCAGGCGCTGATGGCGCCCGTTTCCGGCCCGCGCCAGGTGCGCGCGCTGATCCTCGTGCCCACGCGCGAGCTGGCGGCGCAGGTGGGGCAGACGGTGCACGCGCTGGCCAAGCCGCTGCCCGTCAAACTGAAGATTTCCGTGCTGTTCGGCGGCGTCTCGATCAATCCGCAGATGATGGACTTGCGCGGCGGCGCCGATATCGTCGTCGCCACGCCGGGCCGCCTGCTGGATCTGATACGGCAAAATGCCGTGAAACTGGGCGGCGTATCGCTCTTCGTCCTGGACGAGGCCGACCGCCTGCTCGACATGGGTTTCAGCGAAGAGATCAACGCCATCCTGGCGCTGCTGCCCAAGCAGCGGCAAAACCTGTTCTTCTCCGCCACCTTCCCCGACAGCGTGCAGGCGCTGGCCGACAGCCTGCTCAGGGAACCCGTGCGCATCGAAGTGTCGTCCGAGCCGCAGGACAAGCCGGACATCGTGCAGCGCGCCATCACGGTCGACGTGCCGCGCCGCACGCAGCTGCTGCGCTACCTGATCCTGCAGCAGCAGTGGGAGCGCGTGCTGGTGTTTGTCGCCACCAAGTACGCGGCCGAACACGTGGCCGACAAGCTGCAGCGCGCGGGCCTGCACGTGGGCGCCTTCCACGGCGAATTCAGCCAGGGCACGCGCAGCCAGCTGCTGGCCGACTTCAAGGCCTGCCGCTTGCAGGTGCTGGTGGCCACCGACGTGGCCGCGCGCGGCATCGACATCGCCGGCCTGCCGGCCGTCGTCAACTACGACTTGCCCCGCTCGGCCGTCGACTACACGCACCGCATCGGCCGCACGGGCCGCGCCGGCGAAAGCGGCACGGCCATCAGTTTCGTGACGGCCGATACGGAAGCGCATTTCCGCCTGATCGAAAACCGCAACGACTTGCGCATCGTGCGCGAAGTGGTGGCCGGCTTCGAGCCGACGGAACTGCCCGCGCCCGTGAGCACCGTGACGGACACGGTGAACGGCGGCGTGAAGGGTGCGCGCAAGAGCAAGAAGGATAAATTGCGCGAAGCGGCAGCCCTGGCGGCGAAGGCGGCCGAGGGCAATTAAATCGCCCTTATGTGCGCTAGCCGCTTGAACGGCTGGCCGTCCCGCCTTAAGATGATGTTTCTATAAAGCAAGGGGACTGTTGATGCACATGACATTCATCACACGCGCGGGCACCCTGGCTTGCGCACTGGCGTTGGCAGGCTGTGCCGGCATGGGCGGCAAAAGTGATGGCAGCGGCATGCAGATGCCGGGCAAGACGCCGGCCGATGCCGCCGTGGCCGCCACCTGGTACAACCCGCCCAGCGAATTTCCCGGCATTTGCCTGACCCAGTTCAAGGATGGCAGCCTGCGTTTCGATGGCGGCTTCGCCTTCTATAATCCGGGCCGCTGGGCGTATGACAGCGCCACGTCCGAGCTGCGTTTGCAGCTGGCGCCGACCCCATCGCTGGAACTGTCGCACGCGCAAATCGTGCAGCACATGAACCTGCTGCGCATCGAGGCGGACAGGAGCACGCTGGTGTATGGGGTGAAGGCCGATACCAAGGCCATCGGCCTGGGCGGCTTTGTGTTTTACCGCGACACGCCTTGTCCTGCACGGCGCGGATAAGCGCTGGATAAGCGCCGGATAAATGCCATACAGGAATATTTAGTCGTATAATTTCAAGGCAGGCTGGCTGCCGCGCAAGACTCTCGCGCGCGGCAGATCTCCCCTCCAGGCAAGCTCCGATATCGCCGCGGCGATGAGAGGATGGTCCGATGGATGTGCACGACGAACAGGGTATGCCAGGGACTGTGGCGGCGGATGCCGTGGCGCCACCGCGCACCTTGCTGCTGGTCGATGACGAGCCGAATATCCTCGCTTCCCTCAAGCGCCTGCTGCGGCGCGATGCCTACCATATCCTCACGGCCGGCAGCGGCCAGGAAGGTCTGGACGTGCTGGCCAGCCATGCGGTCGACGTGATCGTGTCGGACCAGCGCATGCCCGGCATGCTGGGCGCCGACTTCCTGCGCAAGGCCAAGCTGCTGTGTCCGCAAACTATCCGCATCATGCTGTCCGGCTATACCGAGTTGCAGGCCGTCACGGACGCCGTCAACGAGGGCGCCATCTTCAAGTTCCTCACCAAACCGTGGGAAGACCATCAGCTGCGCGAGCATATCGCCGAAGCCTTCCGCCTGAAGGGCATCGACGACGACAATGCGCGCCTGAATGCGCAGTTGCGCGACGTCAACCAGGCGCTGGCGGCCGCGAATGCCGCCATGCAGGCGCTGGTGCGCCAGCAGCAGCATCAGATCAGCCGCGATGAAGTCAGCCTGGGCATCGCGCGCGAATTGCTGCAATTTCTGCCGCTGCCCGTGATCGGGCTCGACGAGGACGGCATGATCGCCTTCATCAACGCGGCGGCGGCCAACCTGTTCGAACGGGGCGCGGCCCTGCTGGGCAACGAGGCGGCGCTGGCCTTGCCGCAATTGTTCGACGGGCAGGGCGCGCCGTGCCTGGCCGCCATCGACGGCCAGCCGTATGCCGTGGAAGTCCATCCGATGGGCTTGCATTCGCGCTCGCGCGGCAGCCTCGTCACCCTGAGCCGTCATGGAGCGGATACATGAGTGCAAGCGTGAGTGAAAGCGGACGCGAGATTTCCATCGAGCAGGCGCAGGAAGGCATGGTGCTGGCGCAGGCGCTGAGCGACGCCAGCGGCGCCGTGCTTCTGGCCCAGGGCGCCACCCTGACGGCGGCGAACCTGACGGCCTTGCGCAGGCGCAATGTGGAGCGCTGCCACATCGTCGCGCAAGACGCCCCTGACCCCGCCGCGCAGGCGCATGCCGAGCAGGAACGGGCGTGCCGGCTGGAACGGCTGGCCGTGCTGTTCCGCGCCACGCCGTCCGATTCCGCCGGGGCGGAGCTGCTGGCGCTGCTGCAGCGCTACCGGCAGGGGAGCGCGGCATGACACGCCTCAGTTTTGAACACATCATCCGCCAGATACAGGAACTGCCCTCGCTGCCCGTGGTGGTGCTGGAATTGCTGTCGAGTATGGACCAGGACGACACGGACGTGCATGTGCTGGCGCAAAAGATCGAGCTGGACCAGGCCCTGGCGGCGAAAACCTTGCGCATCGCCAACTCCTCGTTCTACGGCATGCAATCGAAGGTCACCAGCATTCCGCAAGCCGTTTCCGTGCTGGGATTTCACAGCATCCGCACCGTCGTCACGGCCTGCGCCCTGACGAGCAGCTTCGCGCCTGTCAGCGGCGGCTTCGATTTCCAGGCTTTCTGGCGCCACTCTCTGGGCACGGCCATCGCCGCGCGCCTGCTGGCGCCGCACTTGCGCGTCAATCCCGAGACGGCCTTCACGGCCGGCCTGCTGCACGACCTGGGCACCCTGGTGCTGGTGACGCGCTTCCCGGCCGAGCACGCGCTCGTGCGCAGCTACCGCCAGGCGCATGACTGCCAGATGGCCGAGGCGGAACTGGCCGTCATCGGCATCGATCACGCGCAGGTGGGCAGCGCCCTGGCCGCCTACTGGAAATTCCCCGCGGCGATACAGCAGGCGGTGGCGGACCATCACGCCATCGACCGGCTGGACGCGGGCGGCTTGCCGCTGGTCGTGCACATGGCCAATGCCGTCGCCCTGGCGCTCGACCTGGCCGGTATCGACGATGCGCTCGTGCCGCCCCTGTCGCCCGCGGGCTGGGACAGCCTGGCGCTGGACGAGCGGGCCTGGTTCACGCTGCTGCGGCAAACCGAAACGACCTACGATGAGATGTCCCGGATCATGCTGGCATGAACAGGAAAGAGGCCATGGACACAGATGCAGGGCACGCGCGGCCCGCCGCGCCGGCAGCCCGCCAGGGCGATTCCATCGCGCTGTCGGCATTTTTCGACGGCCATCCCGTGGCCACGTTCGCCATCGACACGGAGCACGTGGTGACGCACTGGAACAGCGCCTGCGAACAGTTGCTGGGCTTTACGGCGGCCGAGATGGTGGGCACGCGCGAGCACTGGAAGGCGTTCTATCCGCAGCCGCGCGCCTGCCTGGCCGATTTGCTGGTGGCCGACGATATCGCGTTCGGCGAAAGCGAGCTGTACCAGGGAAAGCTGCAGCGTTCCGTCGTCATCCCGGGCGCCTACGAAGCGGAGGATTTCTTTGCGAATATCGGCCCCGACGGCCACTGGCTGCACTTCACGGCCGCGCCCCTGCGCGACCTGGACGGCCGCCTGGTGGGCGCCATCGAAACCCTGCGCGATGTGACGGAGCGCCATCGTGCGGAAAGCGCGCTGCGCAAGGCGCACGCCAACCTGGAACATCTGGTGGCCAGGCGCACGGCCCAGCTGGCCGAAATGAACGAGCGCCTGGCCGACGACATCCGCCAGCGCGAGATCGCCGATCTGGAATTGCGCGAACGCAACCTGGCCCTGACGGAATTGAACAGCAAGCTGTCGCTGGCCCAGCAAAAGCTGCTGCAGTCGGAAAAACTCGCTTCGATCGGCCAGCTGGCTGCCGGCGTGGCGCACGAGATCAACAATCCCATCGGCTATGTGTTTTCCAATGTGGGCACCCTGGAAGGCTACCTGGACGACCTGTTCAGCATGCTCGATGCCTATGAGGAAGCGGAACCGGCCGTCGCCGACGCCGTGGTGGCGGCGCGCCTGCGGGCGCTGCGCGAACAGATCGACCTGGACTTCCTGCGCACCGACATTCCGCTGCTGATGGGCGAGTCCAAGGAAGGCATCGCACGGGTGCGCCGCATCGTGCAGGACCTGAAGGATTTTTCGCGCACGGACGCGCACCAGGAGTGGGTCTGGGCTGACTTGCGCCAGGGCATCGACACGACGCTCAATATCGTGAATAACGAGGTCAAGTACAAGGCCGACGTGGTGCGCGAGTATGGCGACATTCCCGATATCGAATGCCAGCCTTCCGAGCTGAACCAGGTGATCATGAACCTCGTCGTCAACGCGGCCCACGCCATGGGCGAGGCGCGCGGACGCATCACCCTGCGCACGGGCAGCGACCAGGCGACGGAAGTGTGGATCGAGGTCGAGGACACGGGTGGCGGCATCGCGCCCGAACACCTGTCGCGCATCTTCGACCCGTTCTTCACCACCAAGGCCGTCGGCAAGGGCACGGGGCTGGGCCTGTCGCTGGCCTACACCACGGTGCAGAAACACCACGGCCGCATCGACGTGCGCAGCATGATCGGCAGCGGTACCACCTTCCGCATCACCTTGCCCGTGCGCCAGGCGCAGGCCGTCGCACCATGACCGAACAGGACAGCATGAGCACCAGCACCAGCAACGCGGCCGCGCCGCCCACCATCCTGTGCGTCGACGACGAACCGAATATCCTGTCGTCGCTGCGGCGGCTGTTCCGCCCGCACGGCTACCGCGTGCTGACGGCCGAGAGCGGTGCGGCCGGCCTGGCCCTGCTCGAGAGCGAGACGGTGGACCTGGTCATTTCCGACATGCGCATGCCGCACATGGATGGCGCGCAATTCCTGGCCCAGGTGCGCCAGCGCTGGCCCGACACCATGCGTTTGCTGCTGACCGGCTATGCCGACATCCAGTCCATCCTCGACGCCATCAACCAGGGCGAGATCTACCGTTACGTGACCAAGCCGTGGGACGAGAACGATATCGTGCTGGTGGTGCGCCACGCGCTGGAACGGCGCGCGCTGGAGCAGGAAAAACGGCGCCTGGAAGCGCTGACGGCCAGCCAGAACGTGGAATTGCAGGCGCTCAACGCCAGCCTGGAAGCGAAGGTGGCCACGCGCACGCAGCAGCTGAAACAGTCGCACGACGAGGTGCAGGCGGCCAACGAGCGCCTGAAGGCCACGTTCGTGACGACGATCAAGGTATTTTCCAACCTGATCGAGATGCGTGGCGGCAAGCTGGCCGGCCATGCGCGGCGGGTGGCGGAACTGTCGCGCAAGCTGGCGCAGGCGCTGGGGCTGGAAGGGCAGGACGCGCGCGACGTGTTCATCGCGGCCCTGCTCAAGGATATCGGCAAGCTCAGCTTGAGCGACGACGTGCTGGAATTGCCGGCCAGCGCCTGGACGGGCGAGCAGCTGGCCGCGTTCCGCAAGCATCCGCTGCGCGCCGAGCAATTGCTGATGGCGCTCGACGAGCTGCGCACCGTTTCCGTGATCCTGCGCTCGCAGCTGGAGCGTTTCGACGGCGGTGGCTTTCCCGATGGCATGGTGGGCCTGGCCATTCCGCTGGGCGCGCGCATCCTGGCGCTGGCGTCGGACTACGACGGCTTGCAGATCGGCGCCATGGTGCAGCGCAACCTGCGCGCCGACGAAGCCCGCAGCCTGATCTACGACAGCGTCGGCAAGCGCTATGACCCGGCCGTGGTGGCCGCATTCCGCGGCATCATGGAAGAGACGGAGCCGCCGGCGCGCGACCTGACCGTGCTGTCGGGCCAGCTGGAGCCGGGCATGGTGCTGTCGCGCGACCTGATCAGCCGCGATGGCCTGATGCTGCTGGCGGCCGAACACGTGCTGACGGCCCGCGTGATTGCCCAGCTGCTCGACTTCGAAGGCAAGAATGGCGGACGCCTGAGCATCCGCGTGTATGCGCCCGTCAAGGAAGCCTAGGCGTTCGTGGCGCCCGGCGGCTGCAGCGGCAGGTGCACGGTAAAGCGCGTGCCTTGACCTACTTCGGAGGCCACCTCGATGCGTCCGCCGTGCTTGTTGACGATGCCGTACGACAGCGACAGGCCCAGGCCCGTGCCGCTGCCCACGGCCTTGGTGGTGAAGAACGGCTCGAAGATGCGGTTCAGGTGCTCGGGCGCGATGCCGGCGCCCGTGTCGCCGATTTCCACCCAGACCCAGTCGTCCGCATGGCCGGTGCGGATGCTGATCACGCCGTCGCTGCCGATGGCCTGGCCCGCGTTGACGAGCAGGTTCATGAAGACCTGGTTCAGCTGCGAGGCCAGGCAGAGTATCGGCGGCAGCTCGCCATACTGCTTTTCGATGCGCGCCTTGTATTTCAATTCGTTGGCGACGATATTCAGTGTGCTGTCCAGGCCCGCATGCAGGCTGGCCACTTGCCAGTCCGTCTCGCCCACGTGGGAAAAATCCTTCAGCGCCTGCACGATGTCGCGCACGCGCTTCAAGCCATCCATCGATTCGCGCACCAGGTCGCCGATGTCGTCCTGCAGGAAGGCCAGGTCGGCCTGCGCGCGCACCTGGCCCACGCGCGCGGCCATGGCCGGGCCGTCGAGCGGCTCGCGCATCGCCGCTTCATATTGCCCGATGACGTCGAACAGGGTGCCGACATAGGCTTGCAGCGAACTCATGTTCGAATTGACGAAGCCGATGGGGTTATTGATTTCATGCGCGATGCCGGCCGCCAGCTGGCCGATGGAGGCCATCTTTTCCGATTGCAGCAGCTGGTCGTGCGCTTCCTGCAGCTTGCTGATCAGTAGTTGCTGCTCTTCGCCGCGCGCCTGCAGCATCGCTTCCATGCCCTTGCGTTCAGTGATGTCCGTCAGCGAGCCGATCACTTCGAACGGCACGCCGTGCTCGTCGCGCACCAGGCGCAGGCTGTCGTGCATCCACAGGTAGCTGCCGTCGCGCACGCGGAAGCGGTATTCATAGGCGCGCGCGCCTTCGACGAAGATCTGCGCCAGGCTGGAAAAGATGCCGGGCGCATCGTCGGGGTGGATGTGGTCGAACCAGAAGTTGGGATCGGCCACCATCTCCTCGGGCTGGTAGCCCAGCACGTTCAAGGCATTGTTGCTGACAAAAGTCATCTTGAAGTCGCCGCTGGGCACGGTGCAATAGATGATGGAGGGGGTATTGTCGAGCAGGTATTGCAGGCGCACGGCCGTGGCGGCCGGTGCGTCATCGCCAGGCGCCGCCCCGGCATGCCGGCCGGTATCGTGAGTGGAAAGGTCGAAATCCTCGAACTGCATCGTCACACCTCGCTGCCTGCATGGCATAGCTGTCATCCTGGCTCGATTATGCCTGATTCCGCCTGCCGTGGGCCGGCCATCGGCCCGTTCAGGGCGCCAGCGGCTGCTCGACGATCGCCATGCGCCGCGCGATGCGCAGCGCCGCTTGCGTGTCGCCCGCCTGTTCGGCGCGCAGGCGTTGCACGCCCAGCCAGGCCAGCAGCGGCCGGCGCCAGCCCTGGTCGGAGGCGGTGGCCACGGCCGTGTCGAGCAGCTGCGGCGTGGCGCGGCCCGAGCGCAGCAGCACGCCGGCCGCCACCAGCTGCGACAGCGGCTCCTGGATGGCGGCCACGGCGCTGGCGGCGGCCGTGTCGGAAGCGGTGCCCGCCACGGCGCGCTGCGCTTCCGGCAGCAGGGCGGCATCGGCCGTTTGCCCCTTGCCAGCCAGCCAGGCTGCATACGCGCGGTCGGCGGCTGTCGCATCGGCTTGCAGGGCGTCGAAGCCGGCGCAGTCCTCGAAGGCCAGGCTGGCCACGCGCGTGGCGCAGCGCAGCAGTTCGATGCGCGCCACGAGGTCAAGCTTGCCCGTGCCGGCCACCTGGCTGCGGGCGCGCCGGAATTCCGTCTGCTCGACGAGGGTGTTGCCGCTCAGATAGGCCGCCTGGAAGCGCTCGACGGAACTTTGCGCATTCATTTTCCAGTCCGGCACGGGCGGGCCGCTGGAGCAGGCGGCGAGCAAGGCGGACAGCAGCGCGGCGATGGCGGGGCGGGATGGTTTCATGGCAGTTTGATCTCCGGATTGCGCTTGAACGGCCATTTGCGGTTGATTTCATTGACCAGCTGCTCGACCTTGCGCAGATTGCTTTCCACGTCGGCGCGCAGCGGCCCCAGGTCGGCTGTCGCCGCCTTGGCGTTGGCGCCCACGGCTTGCGCCTCGACCAGCACGGCATCGACTTTTTTCAGGCTGGCGCGCGTGTCGGCCAGCAGGGCGTTCAGCTGCACGATGGTCGCCTGCGCATCCGTCATCACGCCCTTGTCGCCGAAGACGCGCGTATCGGCATTCGCCACCAGGCCATCCGTGCGGCGGGCCAGCTGGTCCGCCGTGACGAGCAGGGCGTTGGCCCGCTCGACCAGCAGGCGCGACTGCTTGTCGTCGCCCGTCAGCAAGCCCATGGCGCCGCCCGGGCCGCTCAGCTTGCCTGTGACGGCCTGCACGTTGCGCAGGGTGCCGTCGAGGGCGGAATCGGTGCCCGTCAGGCTGGCCACGTTATTCAGCAGATCCTTGGCGGCGGCCAGCAGGCGGGGGATTTCCGCCGCCATGTCGCCCACCAGCAGGTCGCGCGTGGCGTCGTCGGGCAGCGGCGGGTCCGTCAGGATGCCGCTGTAGGCGCGCAGCTTGGCGCCGCCGACGATGCCACGTTCCAGGGTAAAGATGGAGCTGGAGCGCAGCCAGTGCGCGTCTTTGCGCGGCACGTCGACGATGACGCGGGCCTTGCCGTCCGGCGCCAGCTCGATGCGCTGCACGCGGCCGATGGGGAAGCCGGAAAAGGTCAGGTCGGCGCCCACGCCGACGCCGTCCGAATCGTCGGTCGTCAGCACCAGGGTCTGCGTGGCTTCGAAGGCGCCGCGCGCATACATCAGGTAGACGACGGAGCCGACCACCAGCACGAACATGAAGACGAGCAGGATGGCCGCCTTCAGTTCGGCGTGGCGCACGGGCGGCGGGGCGGGCAAGACGGCGTCGGGCGCCGTGACGTCGGTCTGGTCGGGATTCGGTGGCTGGCTCTGGCTCATGGCTTCTGGCTCTCGTATGGGGGGGGCGGGGATCGCTGGCGGTGGCGGCGGGGCATCAGTAGTAATTGCCCATCAGCGAAGCCACTTCGATCAGCAGGATGACGGAAAACAGGCGCAGCATTTCGGACAGGCCGTGCGCGGCCCACAGGCGGTTGCGCCGGCCGTGCGGCTCTTCCGGATAGTACGAGGAGGCCAGCGGGATCAGGGCCACGGCAAAGCTGAAGAAGATGACCTTGAGCATCAGGATCAGGGCCACGGCCGGATTGAAGATTTGCCCCACGACGCGCGTGTAGCCTTGCAGCGCCCACGGCGTAAAACCGTAGATGGTGATATACGCGAGGATCAGCGAAGTGACGCAGCTGACGATGGCCAGCATCCACACGGCGAAGATGCCGGACATGACGCGTGGAAAGTATTCGCGGCGCAGCAGGTCGACGCCCTGGCGCTGCATGGTATCGAGCATGCCGGAAGAGCGCATTTGCGCGAACGCAATACCGTCAGGCAAGGTCAGGCGCAGCGCGACGAACAGGGCGGCCGTCAGCGGGATCAGTTCCAGCACCAGCACGCGCACCACCATTTCCAGCGCATAGCGCGACAGGCCATAGCTTTGCGCGCTGACGACGACGATGCGTATCAGCACCAGGCTGACCAGCGCGCAGGCGACGCTGAACCAGACGAGGTTGGGTGCCGTGTTCGTCACCAGGCGGTGCGCGAGGATGGGGCGGTTGTCGCGGTTATAGCTCGAGGGCGACAGGGCCAGCGAAAACACGAGGATGGCGAAATGCAGCATGCGCCACCAGCTGACCAGCCAGGCCATGGTGGCCCGGTGCAGGCGGCGCAGGCTGATGATGAGGGAGACGGATAGGGTCATCATGGCATCTTAACATTGGATGCGTTCGTTACAAGCGATTCTCCAGCCGTGCGCCGTGCAGGCCGGGCCCGCTATTGGCCGGCCACGCTGGCGATGATGGCGTCGGCCGCTGCCCGTACCCGGGCAGAACGGTTCAGGTCGGCATGCATGACCAGCCACACGTCATACGCCTCCGCCCGCTCGGGCCAGATGCGCACGAGCAGCGGGTCGATGTCGCCCAAATGGGTGGCCAGCTCGGCCACGCCCAGGCCCGCGCGCGTTGCTTCCTGCAGCATCGCCGCCGAGTTCACTTCCATGGCGACCCGGGCATTGGCGACGGATTCGCCGGCCAGTTTTTCCCCATGGCGGGGCGCGACGGAATGGTGGTAGATGACGATGTCGTGGCCGGCCAGCGCCGTGCCGCGCACGGGTTCGCCCCGCTGCGCCAGGTAGGTTTTTGACGCGTACAGGCCCAGGCTGCGCTTGACGAGGTGGCGCGAAATGAGGTCCGGGTCGGTGGGGCGCACGCCGCGCACGGCCAGGTCCGCTTCGCGCCGCGTCAGGCTGGCCAGTTGCGGCGCCACGTGCAGCACGATGCGGATGTCCGGGTGGGCCGCATGCAGCTGCTGCATGGCGCGGATGACGAAATGGCTGGCCATGGTGTCGGTGGTGGCCACGCGCACCAGGCCCGACAGCCGGTTGTCGACGCCCTGCATCTCGCGTTGCAGCTTGTCGGCCGCCCGTTCCATCGCTTCGGCCGCGCTCAAGGCCAGCTCGCCGGCCGGCGTGGGCACGTAGCCCGACGGCGTGCGCAGGAACAGGGTGGCGCCCAGCGAGCTTTCCAGCGCGGCCAGGCGGCGCCCGCAGGTGGCCTGGTCGATGCGCAGCAGGGCGGCCGCGCCGCGCAGGGTGCCGGCCCGGCCGATGGCGAGAAAGATGCGCGCGTTATCCCAGTCCATAAGCCCAGTCCATGGCGTGTTTTCCTATCGTGATGGTGATGCATTTTTGCATCGCGGTGCCGATTTTATGCCTGTTTACTGCATCGTGCAACGCTCGCATAATGGCTGCCCCGCTGTCCCTGCAAGGAAATGCCATGTCTGCCCCCACCCCGCGCCGCGCCAGCGGCTTGATCCTGCTGACCCTGGCCTTCGGCTTCGTCATGGCCATGCTCGACGTCACGGCCGTCAACGTGGCCCTGTCCGATATCGCGCTCGACCTGGCGATACCGCTGACGGGCCTGGTGTGGGTGGTCGATGGCTACACCCTGACGTTTGCCGCGCTGCTGCTGGCCGGCGGCGCGCTGGCCGACCGCTACGGGCCGAAAGCCGTGTACCAGGGCGGCCTGGGCGTTTTCATCCTCGGCTCGGTGCTGTGCGGCGCCGCGCCCGACGGGCATTTCCTCACCGCCGCGCGCTTGCTGCAGGGGGCCGGCGCGGCCCTGTTCATGCCCAGTTCGCTCAGCCTGCTGACGCACAGCTTTGACGACGAGCGCGAGCGTACGCGCATGCTGGGTGCCTGGTCGGCCCTGGTGGGCGTGGCCGGCGCGTCCGGCCCGCTGATCGGCGGCATCCTCGTGCACCAGTTCGGCTGGCGCAGCGTGTTCTGGGTGAACGTGCTGCTGGGCGTGCTGGCCATCGTCATGGCGCAGCTGCTGCTGGCCGCGCCGGCGCGCCAGCCGCGCGATTTATCGCTGTTCAGCCATGCGCTGGGCGTGGCGGCGCTGGCGGGCCTGAGTTTCGTGCTGATCGAAGGGCCCGTGCTGGGCTGGCTGTCGCCGGGCGTGCTGGCGGCGGGGGCCTTGACGGTGCTGTCTGCCGGGCAATTGCTGCGGCGCGAGCGCAGCGGCAGCCATCCGCTGCTGCCGCGCGCATTGTTTCACAGCAGCAGCTTTGGCGCGGCCAATGGCGTGGGTTTCCTGATCAATTTCTGCGTGTTCGGCCAGCTGTTCCTATTGAGCCTGTTCCTGCAGCAGTCGGGCGGCGCCGATGCCCTGCAGTCGGGCTTGCGCCTGCTGCCCATGATGGCGGCCTATACGGTGGGAAATTTCATGGCGGGAAGTATTGCGGCGCGGCATGGCACGCGCTTGCCCATGCTGGCGGGCTTGCTGGTGGGCGCCGTCATGGCCATGCTGCTGATGGCTTTGCGGCCCGGCACGCCATATTCTCTGCTGGCGCTGGGCACGGCCATCATGAACGTGGCCATCGGCATCGCCATTCCCGCCATGACGGCCACCGTGATGCGGGTGGCCGGCAAGCAGCATGCGAACAGCGCGGCGGCGGCCCTGAATGCCAACCGGCAAATCGGCGCGCTGGTGGGCGTGGCCTTGATCGGCAGCATCCTGCACATGGTGCCGGACTGGGCGCTGCGCTTGCCGCTGGCCTACGCGACGATTGCCGCCGCGTATGGCCTGGCGGCGGGCCTCGTGTACAAACACGTGCATTTGCCCAAGGCCGTGGCCGCCTGAAGATGGCTTACTGTTCGCGCGTGCTGCGCCACTCCACCAGTTCCTCGATGGTCAGGATCGGCATGCCGTGCAGCTCGGCGAAGCGTTCGATATCGTCGCCGCGCATCATGGTGCCGTCCGGATTCATCAGCTCGCACAGCACGGCGGCCGGGTTCAGGCCCGCCATGCGCGACAGGTCGACGGAGCCTTCCGTGTGGCCACGGCGCTCGAGCACGCCACCGGGTGCGGCGCGCAGGGGGAACACGTGGCCTGGACGCACCAGGTCGGCGGGCTTGGCATTCGGCGCGATGGCGGCGCGGATGGTGGTGACCCTGTCGGCCGCCGACACGCCCGTCGTGACACCGTCGCGCGCCTCGATGGAGACCGTGAATGGCGTGCCGTAGCGGCTGCCATTGTCGGACGACATGGGCGGCAATTCCAGCGCGCTGACGACGTCCGTCGGCAAACACAGGCAGACGATGCCGCTGCATTCGCGGATCAGCAGTGCCATGGTTTCGTTCGTCAATTTTTCGGCCGACAGGATCAGGTCGGCTTCGTTTTCACGGTCGAAATCGTCGAGCAGGATGACGGGAATGCCGGCGCGCATGGCGGCCAGGGCGGATTGGATGCGACCTTCCAGGTCGTTGGAAAGCAGGGTATAGCTGTTGACTAACATGGTGAAACGCTCCTCGCATAGGCGAAAAACGCTGCAGGGCAAGCGAATAGACGCAACTGGCCGCATCGCCGTGGCGACGGGACATCACACTACTGCACATCTTCTTTCATCCGGACTATACCGTCGGCTCTGGAGTTACACCAGATCTGCTGACCTTTCCTCGGATTGGCTTATTAACCTGCTGCGCAGCCCACTCTCGACTTTGCGTTGCTCACTGTACCTTCGTACAGTTGCGCTACTCAAGCCGATATTGAGCTTGCTCGCGACGGTTACTAATGCCAATCCTTGTCGGAAAGCGCTCGCGGGCTTGACCGTTGCCGGTCTTACCGCCGGTGGGGAATCGCACCCCGCCCCGAAGACGTATTGTTGTGCCGGTCCACATGACCGGCGGCAACACTTTAGCACAATTGAAAAAATGTGGCAGGGCAATGCTGAGTTTGTCATTCGGCAAAGTTGCCTGGGGAAAGCAGTTCTTCCTAAGCTGTTTTTAATGGCGGAAAGACGATTTCAGTGTAAGGTACGCTTACTGAATCTTACCGTTGAGAATACATGAAGCTGAGTAAATTACGCCTGGTCTCGGGCGCCGTCTTGCTGGCCTGCGCCTGCATGGCCCAGGCAGAAATCCGTTTGAGCGATCCCTTGCCGCTGGCACCAGAAGTGACCGTCGGAAAGTTGCCGAACGGCTTGACCTACTACATCAAGAAAAATGCCCGTCCCGCGCAGAAAGTGGAATTGCGCCTGGTGGTGAAAGCCGGTTCCATCCTGGAAGACGACGACCAGCAAGGCCTGGCCCATTTCACGGAACACATGGCCTTCAATGGCTCCACGCATTTCAAGCGCAATGAACTGATTTCCTATTTGCAATCGATCGGCGTGAAGTTCGGCGCCGATTTGAATGCCTACACGAGCTTTGATGAAACCGTGTACGTGCTGCCGATTCCGACGAACAAGAAGGAAAACCTGGAAAAGGGTTTTCTCGTGCTGGAAGACTGGGCGCATGGCTTGAAATTCAATCCGGCCGACATCAACAGCGAGCGCGGCATCGTGCTGGAAGAGGCGCGCCTGGGCAAGGGCGCCAGCGACCGCATGAACAAGGTCCTGTATCCGAAGCTGCTGAACGGTTCGCGCTATGCGGAACGCATGCCGATCGGCAAGGAATCCGTATTAAAGACGTTCAAGCCGGAAGCCATCAAGCGTTTCTACAAGGATTGGTACCGTCCCGACCTGATGGCCGTGATGGTGGTCGGCGACGTGGAGCCAAAACAGGCTGAAAAGCTGATCCAGCAGCATTTCGGCAAGCTGAAAAACCCCGCGAAACCGCGTCCGCGCCTGTATGCGGAAGTGCCGCAGCGCTCGCAAACGGAAGCGCTGGTGATCACGGACAAGGAAGCGCCGGACGACACGGTCTTCATCCGCTACCCGATCCGCGCCGCGCAAGAGCCCGTCACCATCGCCGACTACCGCCGCCAGATGATCGAAAACCTGTATGGGCAAATGCTCAGCGCGCGCATGCAGGAATTGACGCAGCAGGCGAACCCGCCATTCATCCAGGGCGGCAGCAGCATGGGCAAGCTGGTGCGCGGTTATGAATCGTTCAGCGCGTATGCCTTGCTGGGCAAGGGCGGCGTGCAGCCGGCCGTCGACGCGCTGGTGCAGGAAGATGAGCGGGCGCGCCGCTTCGGTTTCAGCCAGGATGAGCTGGACCGCGCGCGCAAGGACATGCTGCGCAATTACGAGCGCGCGTACAGCGAGCGCGACAAGTCCGATTCGGCCGGTTTCGTGGCCGAGTATTCGCGCAACTTCCTGGAACAGGAAGCCATTCCCGGCATCGCCAATGAATTGCTGTACGCACAGGAACTCTTGCCGCAGGTAACTCTGCAGGAAATCAACGAGACGGTGGCCAAGGTCATCCCCGACCAGCAAAAGAAACTGGTGGTCTTCATGGGCGCCGAGCCGAAAGCGGGCGCCAGCGTGCCGACGCAGCAGCAATTGCTCGATGCGGTGGCGAAGGCCGAGCAGCAAACCATCGAGCCGCGCACGGAAAAAGTCCTGGCCAGCAAGCTGATGGACGGCCCGCCGGCCGGCGGCAGCATCGCCTCGGAAAAGTTGAATAGCGCCATCGGCGTGACGGAGCTGACCCTGGGCAATGGCGTGCGCGTGCTGCTCAAACCCACGGACTTCAAGAATGACCAGGTGCTGATGGGTTCGACCCGCTTCGGCGGCCAGTCGCTGTTTGGCGACGCCGACATCTACAATGCCCGCTACGCGAGCGCCGTGGTCGGCAGCATGGGCCTGAAAGACCTGGCGCCGCTGGACTTGCAGAAAGTGCTGGCCGGCAAGACGGTCAACGTGGGCGCTTCGCTGGGCGAACTGAGCGAAGGCTTTGGCGGCTCGGCCAGCAGCGCCGACGTGGAAGCCATGCTGCAACTGGTCTATCTGTATTTCAACGACGTGCGCAAGGATGCGGGCCTGTACCAGTCCTTCATCGGCAAGCAGCAGGATCTGGCGAAAAACAGCATGGCGCAGCCGGAAGCCGTGTTTTATGATGCCATCCAGCACGCCATGTTTGGCGACAACCCGCGCGTCGACGGCGTGCCGCGCGTGGCCGACTTCGACAAGGTGGGCCTGGACCGTTCGCTGGAAATCTTCCGCCAGCGCTTTTCCAGCGCGCGCGACATGACCTTCATCTTCACGGGCAGCTTCGAGCTCGACAAGATCAAGCCGCTGATCGCCAGCTACCTGGGCACCTTGCCCGTGGCCGACGTGCCGCACGCCTACCGCGACGTGGGCATGCGCCCGGTAACGGGCGTCGTCAAGAAGGATATCTACATGGGCAGCGAGCCCAAAAGCACGATTTCCATCACCTTCAATGGCGACGTGGCGTATTCGGACGAGCAAAAGCTGACCCTGCAGGCGCTGGGCGAGGTGCTGAACCTGAAAGTCATCGAAGTGCTGCGTGAAAAGATGAGCATGATCTATGGCGGCGGCTTTGAAACCTCGATGGGCCAGCATCCGTATGGCCATTATTCGGTGGCCTTGAACTTGCCCACGGGACCGGAAAACGTCGACAAGGTGATCGCCGCCGCGTTTGCCGAAATCAACAAGATGAAGACGGACGGGCCATCCGCGGCAGACCTGGAAAAGGTCAAGCTGAACTGGATTACGCGGCAGCAAAAGTCGCTGCGCGAAAACCGCTACTGGATGAGTCAGTTGATGGGTTCGGTGACGCAGGGGCGCGACCCGGCGCACATCCTGCGCTACGAGCAGCGCGTGCGCGCCATCACGCCGCAAGCCGTCAAACTGGCGGCGCAGCGCTACCTGGACATGCACAACTATGTCCAGGTGGTACTGTATCCGGAATGTAAAAACGTTGCAGCCAAGTAAGCTTCATTGTTGAACTGCAGGGGCGGCAAGGTGGCGAAGCTGTTAAACTGCTGCTTATTGATGTGATCGCAATTTAACAAGCAAGGAAATACGATGGCTAAGAAAGAAGAACTCGATCCGGAAACTCTGGAGTTGATCAACTGGTGTATCGAGGTCGAAGGCTTTCTCGTGGCGGGCGGCGCCACCGTGGCGCAGGCGCAAGACCACATCGAAGAGCAGGTCGAGTGGTTTACCGACCAGTTCTATGACGGTTTGACGCCGGAAGAGGCGGCCAAGGAAGCCTTGGCCTGACCTGACAGCAAGACTTCAGCAAGACATATGCGGGCGGTGCCTGCCGGGCATCAGCCCGGTAGCGCCGCCCGCTTTGTTTTTCTGAAAAGATTTCCATATGGAAATTGTTTATAATTCCACATTTTATTCTCTACCCAGGCTCCCATGACTCTCCGTTCGCGCATTCTCCTCTTGTGTTTCAGCACCTTGCTGGGCATCGTCCTGATCGCCTCGTTTTCCCTGTATTCATTGCGCCAGACCATGATGGCGGAAAGGGTGGAGCAGCTGACGGTGCTGGTGGAATTGGCGAATGCCTCGGTGGAAAAGGCGTATGCGCTGGAACAGTCGGGCAAGCTCACGCGTGAGCAGGCGCAGCAGCAGGCCAAGCTGGCCATCGGCAGCTTCGTCAAGGACGAGATGTATTATTTTGTGCGCGATTTCAGCACGGACTTGCTGTACGTGCACCCGAATGCGTCGCGCATCGGCACGCCGCAAAAGAACATGAAGCAATCGGGCGACCGCTACCGCGCGGCGCTGGCCAACAGCCGCATCGGCCTGGTGCAGGCCGATGGCACGCGCCCGGGCGTGAAGGACCCGGTGGCGAAGATGTATGCCGTGGTGAAATTTGCGCCGTGGGACTGGCTGCTTGGCACGGGCACGTATATCGATGACATCAACCACAAGTTCTGGGCCCAGGCAGGCGTGCTGCTGGCCATCGGCGGCGCGCTGATGCTGGTGGTGGGCGCCCTGGCGGCCTTGATGCTGCGCCGCATCCTGGGCCAGCTCGGTGGCGAACCCGACTATGCAGCGGCCATCGTGGCGCAGATCGCCAAGGGCGACCTGACCACGCAGATCGACACCCGCCCCGGCGATACGTCCAGTTTGTTGATGGCGATCAAGGCCATGCGCGACAACCTGGCCCATCTGGTGAGCCAGGTGCGCAACGATGCGGAATCCATTTCCACGGCATCGGGCGAAATCGCTTCCGGCAACCACGACCTGTCGGCGCGCACGGAACAGCAGGCGGGATCGCTGGAAGAGACGGCATCGACCATGGAAGAAATGACCTCGACCGTGCGCCAGAATGCGGACAATGCGCGCCAGGCCAACCAGTTGGCTATTTCTGCCTCGCAAGTGGCGACGCAGGCGGGCGGCGTGGTGAGCCAGGTGGTCGACACCATGGGCGCCATCAATGCCTCGTCGAAAAAGATCGGCGACATCATCGCCGTCATCGACGGCATCGCCTTCCAGACGAATATCCTGGCCCTGAATGCGGCCGTGGAAGCGGCGCGCGCGGGCGAGCAGGGCCGTGGCTTTGCCGTCGTCGCCAGCGAAGTGCGCAACCTGGCGCAACGCTCGGCCGCGGCCGCCAAGGAAATCAAGCAATTGATCGACAGTTCCGCCGAGCAAGTGGGCGCCGGTGAAAAACTGGTGGCGCTGGCTGGCGAGACGATGGAAAAAGTCGTCTCCAGCGTGCAGCACGTGACCGATATCGTGGCTGAAATTTCCTCGGCCAGCGCCGAGCAGAGCGCCGGCATCGAGCAGATCAACCAGGCCATCGTCGAGATGGACAACATGACGCAGCAAAACTCGGCCCTGGTCGAGCAGGCGTCGGCGGCGGCGCAAGCCATGAACGAGCAGGCGGCCGGGCTGGCGCAGATCGTCAGCGTGTTCAAGGTGGGCGCAGTGGCACCGGCAGGGGCACCGCGACGCCTGGCGCGCTAAGCACTTTTTCTGTCATTGGGGAACTTATCCCCGGCTCACCTGTCCAAACTTTTTCGTCCGCACTGGACGCACAGACGAGGTGAGCATGACAGACGGTTTTTCCTATCACGCGGCGTTCGCCCGCAACCTGGGCTGGGTCACGCAGGCGGAGCAGGATAGCTTGCGCGGCAAGCGCGTGGCCATTGCCGGCATGGGCGGGGTGGGCGGCGTGCACCTGCTGACCCTGGCGCGGCTGGGCATCGGCGCCTTCCACATCGCCGATTTCGACACCTTCGATATCGCCAACTTCAACCGCCAGGCCGGCGCCATGGTCTCCACCCTGGGCCAGCCCAAGGTGGCCGTGCTGGCACAGATGGCGCGCGATATCAATCCCGAACTTGAGATTAAACAATTTCCAGACGGCATACACGACAGCAACCTGGCCGAATTCTTTGCCGGCGTCGACCTGTATGTGGACGGCCTCGATTTCTTTGCCTTTCCCGCGCGCCAGGCCACCTTTGCCACCTGCGCCCGCCTGGGCATCCCCGCCATCACGGCCGCGCCGCTGGGCATGGGTACGGCCGTGCTCAGCTTCATGCCGGGCGGCATGACGTTCGAAGAGTATTTTGGCTGGGGCGACTTGCCCGAGGAAGAAAAAGCGCTGCGCTTTCTCGTCGGGCTGGCGCCGGCCGGCTTGCACGGCCCCTATCTGGTCGACCCGTCGGCCATCAACCTGAAGGAGCGGCGCGGGCCGTCGACCATCATGGGCTGCCAGCTGTGCGCGGGTGCGGCCGCGACGGAAGCCTTGAAGATATTATTGAAGCGTGGCAAGGTGATGGCGGCGCCGCACGGCGTGCATTTCGACGCCTACCGCAACAAGCTCGTGCATACCTGGCGTCCCGGCGGCAACCGTCATCCGCTGCAGCGCCTGGCGATGGCCATCATCAAGCGCCGGCGTGCGGCGCAGGAGGTATAAATGGCGCAAGCACTGCTGATCGATCCCGTACTGGAAAATATCCTCGAGCAGGCGCGCTGGGCGCCCAGCGGCGACAACACGCAGCCGTGGCGCTTTGAAATCGCGGACCGGCGCCACGTGGTCGTGCATGGCTTCGATACGCGCAGCCACTGCGTGTACGACCTCGACGGCCATCCCAGCCAGCTGTCGCTCGGCGCCTTGCTCGAAAGCATGGCACTGGCGGCCAGCAGCCATGGCTTGCGCATGGAAGCGCGCCGGCGCCTGTCCATGCCGGACACCCTGCCCACCTTCGACGTGCGCCTGGTCGACAGCCCCGGCATGCAGCCCGATCCGCTGGCGGCACTCTTGCCGCAGCGCAGCGTGCAGCGGCGCCGGCTCAGCACGCGCAGCTTGCGCGCCAGCGAAAAGGCGGCGCTGGCGGCCAGCTTGCCGCCCGGTTATGGCGTGCAGTGGTTCGAAGGCGGGCGCGCGCGCCTGGCCTGCGCGCGCCTGATGTTCGACAATGCGAAGCTGCGCCTGACCATGCCCGAGGCGCACAAGGTGCACCGCGACGTGATCGAGTGGGGCGCCCGCTACAGCAGCGACCGCATCCCGGAACAGGCGCTGGGCGTCGACCCGATGACGGCGCGCCTGATGCGCTGGGTCATGCACAGCTGGCGCCGCGTGGATTTTTTCAATACCTGGCTGGCGGGTACCGTTGTGCCGCGCCTGCAGATGGACTTGCTGCCCGGCCTGTATTGCGCCGCGCATTTCGTGCTGCTGGCCGATGCGCCACCGCGCCACATCGACGATTACGTGGCGGCCGGCCGCGCCATGCAGCGCTTCTGGCTGACGGCCACGCAGCTGGGCCTGCAATTGCAGCCGGAACTGACGCCGCTGATCTTTGCCCGCTATGTGCGCGAACGGCGAAGCTTTTCGCGCACCGACGGCATGCAGGAGCTGGCGCAGGAGCTGGCGGCGCAATGCCAGGCCGTGCTGGGGGACGATGCGTTTGAGCGGGCCGTGTTTCTTGGACGCATAGGCGCCGGCCCGGCGGCCACTGCGCGTTCGCTGCGCCGTCCGCTGGCAGACTTGCTCGTCGCGCCGTCCCCGGGGCAATGAGCGGCCGCCGTGCGCATCAAGGGCGGCGCCGGCCTGCCAAGGCCAGCATGCCCAGGCCGGACGCCAGTAGCGGCAGGGTGCCCGGCAGCGGCACCGGCGTGGTGCTCGGCACGTAGACCAGTTCGGAACTGTTCAGCAGGTTCAACACCAGCGTGTAGTTGCCCGCCACCAAGTGATCCGTGACGGCGCTGTACTGCCCGCCGCACGTCGTGCCGATGCCCGTGCCCGTGGGGGCGCCGCAGCCGCTGGGGTCGTAGGTGAACATGCTGCCGCTGGTGAGCGGCGTTTGCGCGTAGCCCGTATTGAGGTTGGCGGCATCGGCCAGTTCGCTGCCGCCCAGGATGCCCGAGCCGAGATTGCCGTCGGGCGCCCAGTTGAAAACGATCTGGCCATTTTCATCGATGATGGTAAACGTCATCGCCATATTCGTGGTCGCCGCCGATCCCGTGCCAGCCTGCGCGTCCAGGTACAGCTGCATGAAGGGCAGGGCCTGGAAGTCGAAGGCCATGGTTGCGCCCGGCTGGCCGACGACAAAATTGACGGTCATCGCGGTGCTGGAACCATTGCGTCCCGAGGCGTCGGCGCTGCCGCCGCCCGCCAGGAAGGTTTCTGCCGCGTTGACGGTATGTGTGCTGGTCGAGCCCGGTGGAAAGGGGGGGATTTGCGAGGTGACGATTTGCGCCTCGCCGCGCGCATACGAGGCATTGCCCATGCCTTGCCGGGTAAAGTCATTCTCTCCCTTGGTGACGGCGCCGCGTGTCGCTTGCGGCGCATCGATCTCGTTGCTGCCGCCGTTGATGATGCTGCTGCCGTTGAGCGTGGCGGTGGTGCGCGACAGGTCGATGTTGCTGAGCAGGGAGACGGAGCCGGCGGGATTGCTGATGACCAGGCCAAAGACACTGGTGTACGAATAGCCGTAGGCGGCGGCGCTGGCGCTGCCGCTGCTGGCCAGCAACAGCAAGGCCAGCAGGGCCACTGGCAGCCGGGCGCTTAAAAAGGTAGTCATGAAAATCCTCATCTCCCGGTCGGCCCCGTTGTAAGGAAAACCGACAGGCTTGCCACATAAAAAAGGCGAGGAAACGCCCTCGCCTGTGAAGCCCCCCTGTTGCCTGGTTCAGGCGGCAACCTTGCGGCGACGGGCATAGCCCAGGCCAGCCAGACCCAGGCCCAGCAAGGCCAGGGTGCCCGGTTCCGGTGCCGCTTGCTGTTTCACCAGATCCACGCTCTCCACCGCATTCAAGGTCAGGGTGTAGTTGCCGGTCGCGAGGGCATTGCTGACGGCGTTGAAGTTGCCGCCGCAAGTCGTGCCCACGCCGGTGCCGCCAGGCGTGCCGCAACCGGTGGGGTTATACGTAAACAGGTTGCCGCGCGTCAGGAAGTTGGTCGCCAGGCCGGTGTTCAGGTTGGCCGCATCGGCGTTCTCCGTGCCACCGAAGATGCCGGAGCCGATGACGCCATCGGGCGTCCAGTTGAAGACGGTCGCGCCGGTCGAGTCGGTGATGGTGATGGTCATCACCAGGTTGGCCGTTGCGGTGGACAGCTGGCCCACGGTGCTTTGCAGGAAGACTTGCATGAACGGCGAGGAGAAGAAGTCAAAGCTCAGCGTTGCCGTGGGCGAACCGACGACGAAGTTGACGGAGAAGCCCGTGGTCGAGCCGTTGCGCCCGGATGCATCGGCCGTGCCGGCAGGGCCGTCCAGGTGGGCCTCGGCCACGTTCACCGCCTGCGTGGAAGTGGAGCCGGGCGGGAACGAGGGGAACTGCGTGCTGACGATCTGCGCATCGCCGCGCGAGAAGTTGCCCGAGGCACCTTGTTGCGTGAAATTGTTTTCCCCTTTGGTCACGGCGCCGACGGCGGCGCGGGGCGAGTCGAGCAGGCCGGGACCGCCATTGATGACGCTCACGCCATTCAGGGTGGCCGTGGCGCGCGAGATCGTGGTGCTGTTCAGGGCGGTGATGGAACCCGTGGCGGCGGCGATCTGCAGGCCGAAGATGTTGTTGTAGGCATAGCCGTAGGCGCCCGCCTGTGCGCTACCGGCGGCGCACAGCATGGCCAGTGCCGCTGCGGCCGGGAGCAGTTTCAGTTTCGAGAGTTTCATCGTATTCACCTCGTGGTTGAGTGAGTCTGGAAGTGTTGCCTGAGTCCTGTCGGCAGGTGCTCATGGCCAGATCCAAGCGACTTCCATGCCAACGCATGAGGTTCTTTTGAAATCAAGGACTTGGCGTGCTTTTGTTGACGTGAGGCAGGCTTTGCCGGCGGCGCTGTAAGAAAAACCGACGCTGCCTGTCAAGGCGGATCGCCTTGCGGCAACGTACCCAGCAGGGCATGCATATGGGGCCGCAAGCGTTGCCCTGGCACATAGTCGCGCATGGCCGTGGCCAGTTGGCGCGCCGCCAGCCTGGCCCGGCCATCGTCGAGCATGCGCGTGGCGGCATGGCGCAGGGCGGTTTCGTGGAAGCGGTCGGCGCGCAGCAGCAGGCCGGCGCCGCCCTCCGCGATGCCGTGCATGTTGAGGAATTGATCGAGGTTGCCGGCGATGCCGATGACGGGCACGCCTGCCGTCAGCGCCTGCTGGCTGGTCGGGCTGCCGCCGTTGCAGATCACCAGGCTGGCGCGCCGGGCGGCGGCATCGCCCGGCAGAAAGGGCGCGACATAGGCATTCGGCGGCACGGCATCGACGCGGATGGTGCCGGCCGTGGCCGCCAATACGGTGACGGGCAGGGGCGCCAGTGCGCGCAGCACGCGCGGCAGCAACTGCCCCTGGCCGGAGCTGCCCAGGGTGACATAGATGACGGGACGTCCGCTGCTCAGTTCCGGGCGCTGCCACCAGTCCGGCAAGTCGAGCGGCGGGGCCCAGATGATGGCGCCCAGGTAGTCGTGCGTGGACGGCATGGCATGCGGCGGGAACAGTTGCGGAATATCCGCGTACAAGGTGCGGTCGGCATCCGTATAGATGCGCCGCAGGTCGCTGCCCAGGGATGGTAAGCCATGGCGACGGCGCACGCGGTTCAGGGGCACGGCATGCGAGGCGAAGGCCAGCGGGCGGATCAGGCGAAACAGGGGATTGGCCAGCCAGATGGGCAGCATGCCCGTCAGGGGCAGGCTGGGCACCGTGTAGTGCTGGCGCACCCAGGGACTCCAGTAGGCATTGCTGACGGTAATGTAGGGAATGCGCTGCAGGCGGGCGCTGACCGACAGCGACAGGCGGAAGTCGCCGATCACGAGATCGGGCTGGACGGCATTGAGCAGGCGCAAGTCGTCTTCCACATACGCGTGCAGGGTGCTTTCCGTGTAGACAGGCTTGCCCTGGGCCAGCGCCTGCAGGAATTGCTGCGATGAAATACTGTCGATGCGCCAGCGCCGGAAGGTGGCTTGCCTGAAGCAAAAGTCATAGCCATCGGCGCAGGCAAAATGCACCTCGTACTCTTCCTCGTCCAGGCCCTGGGCCAGGCTCAGGGGGCGGCCGACATGGGCCAGGGTCACTGCCTCGGCCATAAAGAGAATTTTCTTGCGCGCCATCGTTGTGGGAGTCGCTTGCACTCGTGCTGGAGGGGATGCCTGTCAAGTTGGAGTGGCGCGGCGCCGTTTGGTTCCCCGCGGCCTGCCACTTGCGGGCGCCAGGATTTGCCCGCATCGGCTACAGTGGAACAAAGGAGGCCACCATGCAGCCACAATTCAGTCTTGCCCCGTTGCGCGCGCACAGCACGCCCGAACCCGATATGCCGCCGCCGCCCGAGGGCGATCCCGTCACGCCGCCTCCGGAGACGCCGCCGCATATCGATCCCGTGCCGGTCGAGGAACCCACGCCGCCGCCGCCGCCCGTGAAAATGCATTGACCGGGCCGCCGTGCGCGGCGGGTCGTCGCTGCCCGCGCAGCCATGGCGCCTGGCACCCCCGTCATGGCGGTTGCGGGGGAGAGGCGCGCCGCGTTTATTTCCAGTCGGAAATGGACTGTGCGGTCGCCGCCAGCGCCACGCCATTTAAACAACAAAAATGCCAATAAACGTTGCCGAGTGGATACAAATCAAGCTCTAACTGTTGAGTGTCATGCGGCCGTCACGATTCTGTTCTTATAATGAGACATCATAAAAATTCTTGTACAGGAGACCATCATGGGCAATTCCTTGCATAACAAAATCTACCTGGGACGTCGTCCTGTGATGACCAGCAAAAACCTCGTGGCGCTGGCGCTGGCGGGCGCCGTGGCGGGTTGCGGCCTGGCATGGCTGCTGCTGCGCAGCTATAAATAAGGGCTGTCCAGCCCGTCTTCCAGTCCACCGTTCGCGGCGCGGGCGGTGACTGATTCACGTTGCCTGTTGCCGATGCGCAGCGGGGCGCGTACCATGGGGGCCGAACACCTGGCCTTTTATGGAAAAGTAATGAAGAACGAGAAATTAACAACCGATGAATATGACGCGCTGGAGCAAGTTGCACGCGGCATCAAGACCGAGCGCCCCAGCGCTTGCGTTGCCCGCAATGCCAAGCGCCTGTCCGGCCTGAAGCTGCTCAGCTATGCACGCGATGGCCGTCTGTCCATCACCGAGAAAGCACAACAACTGCTGTTCCTGCGCCGCTGCATCATGGGGCTGCGCGCCGTGGCCACCGATCCGCTGACCAAGCTGGAGTCGGACGTGGCGTATTTCCTGGGCAAGAAAGCCCACATCGTGGCGCGCGCCGAAGGCGAAGGCTACGACATTTCCGACAAGGGCCGCGAGTCGCTGGCCGACATCGACACCCTGGGCCTGTAAGGCTCGCCAACCGGCCCCTGGGGCCGGTTTTCACATCCCCACTCTTTTTCTTATTTCCCCTTTGGAGAACACTTTGGACAGCGCGATGAACTGGTCGGCCCACGAACTGACGATGACGGTCCTGATGACGCCCGATATGGCCAACTTTTCCGGTAACGTGCATGGCGGCACCATTTTGAAATACCTCGACAGCGTCGCCTATGCCTGCGCCAGCCGCTATTCGGGCAGCTACGTGGTCACCCTGTCGGTGGACCAGGTGATGTTCCTGCAGCCTATCCACGTGGGCGAACTGGTGACGTTCCTCGCGTCGATCAATTACACGGGCACGACGTCGATGGAAGTGGGCATCCGCGTGGTGACGGAAAACATCCAGCAGCGCCTGGTGCGCCACGCCAACAGCTGCTACTTCACGATGGTGGCCGTGGATGCCAACCGCAAGCCGGTGGCCGTGCCGCCTTTGGCGCTGGAGACGCCGGAGCAGCAGGTGCGCTTCGAACAGGCCAAGCTGCGCAAGCTGTCGCGCCAGAAGGTATCGAAGAAATAAATGCGCCGGACATGAAAAAAACGGCCACCAGAGCGATCTGGTGGCCGTTTTTCATTGCATGCCTAGAGGCAATGGCAAACCGTGATTAACGGTCGCCGTAGCTGCGGCGTGCGCCGTCGGTGCTGCGCGGGTTGGAACCCTTGTAGCCGCCGCCGGTGCTCGGTGCGCCGTCTTTACGCGGTGCGCCCGGCTTGCTGAACGTGCGTTGGCCTGGCTTCGCGCCGCCACGGTTGTCGCCTGGTTTCCAGCCGCCTGGACGGGCGCTCGAACGTGGTGCCGATGCCGTTTTCTTAGGCTCGAAACCTTCGATGACATTGACCGGGATCAATTGCTTGGTGAAGCGTTCGATACGCTTGACGTTCATGCCTTCAGCGTGGTTCACCAGCGAGATGGCCAGGCCGTTGCGGCCAGCGCGGCCGGTACGGCCGATGCGGTGGACGTAGTCTTCCGGGAACTTCGGCAGATCGTAGTTGAACACGTGGGTGATCGTCGGCACGTCGATACCGCGGGCGGCAACGTCGGTGGCAACCAGCACTTTGACCTGGCCGCGGCGCATGCCGTCCAGGGTGCGGTTGCGCGCGCCCTGATGCATGTCGCCGTGCAAGGCGGCAGCCGAGAAGCCGGCGATGTTCAGACGGTCGGCGATGGTGTCGGCGTCACGCTTGGTGGCGGTAAACACAACAGCCTGGTCCAGCGACTCGTCGCGCAGCAGGTGGTCCAGCAGGCGATTCTTGTGCGACAGGTCGTCGACGAAGTGGACGCGCTGCGTGATGTTTTCATGCTTGTTGCTCGAGCTTGCCACTTGGATGACCAGCGGGTTCTTCGTGATGCGGCGCGCCATGTTGCCGACGACGCCGTCCAAGGTTGCCGAGAACAGCATGGTTTGACGGCCTTCCGGCGTCGCTTCCACGATTTTTTCGATGTCGTCGATGAAACCCATGTCCAGCATGCGGTCGGCTTCGTCCAGCACCAGGATTTCCAGTTGCGAGAAGTCGATCTTGCCCGAATCCATGTGGTCGATCAGACGGCCAGGGGTGGCGACCAGGATCTCAGGATTCTTGGCCAGCAATTGCATCTGTTTAGGGTAAGGCATGCCGCCCAGGATCGACACAGCCTTGATGCGGCGGATGCCGGTGCTGTACTTGTCGGTGTTGGTGGTCACTTGCAGGGCCAGTTCGCGCGTTGGCGTCAGCACCAGCATTTTTGGCTGGGCAGCCTTGAAACGTGGACGCTCGCCGCGGGCGCGCGATGCTTGCATTTCCTGGTTCGGCGTCTTGCCGGCGGCGCTTTGTTCGGCGCTGGCCAGTTTGTGCAGCGATGGCAGCATGAATGCTGCCGTCTTGCCCGAACCGGTCTGCGACGAGACCAGCAGGTCACGGCCTTCGATCGCGGCTGGAATCGCTTGCGACTGTACCGCGGTTGGCGCGGTGTAGCCCGATTCGGTCAGAGCGGCGATGATGGACGGATGCAGGCCTAAGGATTCAAATGTCATTCTTTTCTTTCGTAAAAATCAGCGTTCTTGCAAAAAGCAGAACGCAAAATAGCAACGCCAACCAAAACGAAATGACTCAACTAGAAAGAAATTTCGGCACAAAAGCTTTGCGCCGGGACGGTGTCAGGTGCGACACACAAGGCGGGAGGGCTTTATAAGCGGCATCCTGTGGATGCGCTAAGGCTTGCGAAGCTGCTAAGTTTGTAGTGCTGTACTGCGGTGTTGCCATCGCTTCAAGGGAACATATTGCAGCGCACAACGACACTATACCGTATTTGATGCCGTTTTGCACGGCCTAAATGGGAAGAAACGCAAGTCCTACCACGTTTTGATCATGTTTCCTATGTGAAATCAGTAGGAATACGTAGTTTTTCGCCAGTCAGGCGAGCATGGCGGCGATGGCGGCGATGGCGGCGATGGCGGCGGGCAGCGGGGGCGCCTGCGCCGCTTCCCTGGCCAGGTTGATGTGCCGGGCCGCTTGCACCACGCCGGCCAGGTGCCAATTACTCCACTTCGGGATTCACGGCCATCACTTGCGAAAAGCCGCCATCGACGTAGGTAATCTCGCCCGTGATGCCGGAGGCCAGGTCGGACAGCAGGAAGGCGGCCGTGTTGCCCACTTCCTCGATGGTGACGTTGCGGCGCAGCGGGGCATGTTCGGCCACAAAGCCCAGCAGTTTGCTGAAATCCTTGATGCCGGAGGCGGCCAGTGTCTTGATGGGGCCGGCCGAAATGCCGTTGGCGCGGATGCCGCGCGGGCCCAGCGATTCGGCCAGGTAGCGCACGGATGCTTCCAGCGAGGCCTTGGCCAGGCCCATGGTGTTGTAGTAGGGCACGGCGCGCATGGCGCCCAGGTAGGTCAGGGTCAACACGCTGGCGCCCGGATGCAGCAGGGGCAGGGCGGCCTTGGCCATGGCGGGAAAGCTGTAGGCGGAAATGTCGTGCGCGATACGGAAGCTGTCGCGCGACAGGCCATCGAGGAAGTCGCCGGCGATCGCTTCGCGCGGCGCAAAACCGATGGCGTGCACCAGGCCATCGAGGTGTTCCCAGTGGCGCGCCAGGTCGCTGAAGACGGCGCTGATCTGTTCATCGCTGGAAACGTCGCAGTCGAATACCAGTTCGCTGCCGAATTCCGCCGCAAATTCCGTGATGCGCTCCTTGAAGCGTTCGCCCACATACGTGAAGGCGAGGGTGGCGCCTTCGCGGTGGCAAGCCTTGGCGATGCCATAGGCGATGGAACGGTTCGACAGCAAGCCCGTGATGAGGATTTTTTTGCCTTGCAAGAAAGCCATGACGACTCCTGTCTGGGTAAGGTGGGCGGGGTGGGCGGATGTGCAACCGGCCGCGACAGCAAAGCTGTGGCGGCCGGTGAGGTATGTCAATACGGCTCAGGCGATCAGTGACGGGCCTTGGCGCGACTGTTGCCGCCGCCGCGCTGGATGCGCGGTTTCACCAGGGAAATTGGCGCGGCTTGCACCTTGCCGCCCTTGGCGGCGCGGCGCAGTGCCTTGGCGGCCCGTTCCGGACGGTCCGCTTCCAGCAGCATGGTGGCGCTGTCGGCGATTTCCTGGGTAATGTCCTTGTTCATCGTGGCCGAGGTTTTCGGCACGAGGATGGTGGAGCCGGCGCGCAGGCTGGTGCGCTGGGGAATGTTGTTGGCCTGGCGCAGCACGTCGGCCGTGGTGCCGAATTTCGACGCCAGCGTTTCGATGCGTTCGCGCGCATTGGTGATCTTGTGCGTCGTCCAGCTCGACAAGGCATGGCCCCATTGCGCCAGATTGGTGGTGAACTTGGCGGCGTTTTCCTGCGGCAACAGAATCTTGGTCTTTTCGCCGCCGATGATGACGGGGCGGTTAAATTGCGGATTCAAGGCCTTGAATTCATCCATCGACAGTTCGGCCAGCTGGGCGGCAACGGTGATGTCGATGTCGCTGGTCTTGTCGATCGCCGTGAAGTAGGGCTGGTTGTCGACCACGGGCAGGGTCAGGCCGAACTGGGCCGGATTGGCGATGATGTTTTTCACCGCTTGCAGTTTCGGCACGTAGTTGCGCGTTTCGGCCGGCATCAGGTCGGCCAGGCTTTCGAAATCAGTGGGCTTGCCCAGCGCCTGGTTTTTCTTGATGGCCCGCTGCACCGAGCCTTCGCCCCAGTTGTAGGCGGCCAGCGCCAGTTGCCAGTCGCCAAACATGTCATACAGGCGCTGCAGATACGTCAGGGCCGCATCGGTCGAGGCCAGCACGCCGCGGCGCTCGTCCTTGAACATGTTTTGCTTGAGGTTGAAGTCGCGTCCGGTGGCGGGCACGAATTGCCACATGCCGGCCGCGTTGGCGCTGGAGAATGCCTGCGGGTTGAAGGCGGACTCGATGAACGGCAGCAAGGCCAGTTCCGTCGGCATGCCGCGCTTTTCCAGTTCCTGCACCACGTGGAAGATGTAGCGCGAGGCGCGCGCCGTGGTGCGGGCGATGTAGTCGGGACGGGTGGCGTACCAGTTGACGTGGTTCGCCACCAGCTGGTTATTGATGTCGGGAATCGCATAGCCGCTGCGGATACGGCCCCAGACGTCGGCTTCGCGCAGCGGATCGGAATTGTCGCTGAGGTTTTTCAGCAGACGGTCGGTCTTTTGCAGGCGGTTGTCGAGGGTGGGGAGTTTCGCCGTGACTTGGGCGGTCATCGGGATCAGGGCAGGTGTGGTGGCGGCGACTGGCGCGTTATCGCTCTCAACACCGGCTTCGTACGCCTGGCTGAGGGCGGGCGCAAGCGCCAGGGCCAACGCCGCCAGGACGGTAGATTTAAAGGAGTTTTCGTGCATAGTGTTCCATTGTTGTCGTCGAAGAAACATCGGACAGACCCATGATCAAGCAGCGAGTGTACGTATATCCACATGCTGGAGTCAAGAATTATGTCAGCATGATGACAGCATATAGGCGGGAATAGCTAAGTTTCCATTCGCTAATAGTGTAATTTTGAAAATTTAATTTGCCCAATGCGCGATTCGGCCGCTGTTATAGCATACATGCAGAAGGACATGGCGCAAGCCTGGACAGCGCCGGGCATGAGGCTGCGCAAAAGTGCGTACAATTTGGCTTTGGCCGGCCATTCGGCTGCCGGCCGCCATATTGATAGAGAGTTAAGTATATGAACACCCCGACGCGCCACGACGACGACGATGCCGTCATCATCGCCAATACCGTTGCCTGGCTGGAAAAGGCCGTGATCGGCCTGAACCTGTGCCCGTTCGCCAAGGCCGTGCACGTCAAGAAACAGATCCGCTATGTGGTGTGCGAATCGAGCAATCCCGAAGATCTGCTGGCGCTGCTGATGGACGAGCTGCAAACCCTGGCCGACACGGATCCCGAGCAGATCGACACGACCCTGCTGATCCACCCGTACACTCTGAACGATTTCCTCGACTACAACGAGTTTCTCGACGTGGCCGACGCGGCCGTGGAAGACATGCACCTGGCGGGCGAACTGCAAGTGGCCAGTTTCCACCCGCACTACCAGTTTGCCGAGACGTTCGAGGACGACATCAGCAACTACACCAACCGTTCGCCCTATCCGACCCTGCACCTGCTGCGCGAAGACAGCATCGAGCGCGCCGTCGAGGCCTTCCCGGAAGCGTCGGACATCTTTGACAAGAATATTGCCACGTTGGAAGCGCTGGGCGCGGAAGGCTGGGAAAAGCTCGGCTTGCCGAAGGTGTCCTGATGGCGGACAAGGAATTGCCGCTGCGTCCCGATACGCCCTGCGTGGCCGTGTGCTCGACGACGTTCGATGAAATCTGCCGCGGCTGCGGCCGCAGCGTCGTGGAAGTGGCCCACTGGGTGTCGATGACGGATGAAGAGAAGGAAGTGGTGTGGGTGCGGATTCTGGCGCAAGGGTATCCGCGCCGGAATACCTGATTTGACCCAACGGCAAAGGCCGGGGTCAGACCCCCTCACATGTCAGCGATGACTTTGGTGTGAGCGGCATTGAGGGTCTGACCCCGGTACTGTTGGCGCTAACGATCAGAAGCTGCCGATGAAGTCTTTTTTGCCCACTTCAATGCCGTTGTGGCGCAGGATGTCGTAGGCCGTCGTCGCGTGGAAGAAGAAGTGCGGCAGCGCGTAGTGGAACAGATACGTCTGGCCCGTGAAATGCTTGGTCTTTTCGCCGCTGCCGGTGGTGATGGCGCGCGTTTCGCTGCCGTCGATGTCCGCTTGCGGCAGGCTTTCCAGGAAGGCGATGGTTTTCACGATGCGCGCCTTCAGTTCTGCAAAGCTCTGTTCGCTGTCTTCATATGGCGGCACGGCGACGCCGGCCAGGCGCGCGCCGCAGCCCTTGGCGAAGTCGGTGGCGATCTGGATCTGGCGCATGAACGGCAGCATGTCCGGGAACAGGCGGAATTGCAGCAGGGCGTTCGGGTCGATTTTCTTGTCTTGCGCGTGCGTTTCCGCCTTGTCCAGGATGGCGGCCAGGCTGCCCAGGATCTGTTTGAAGACGGGGATCGAAGCGGAGTAGATGGAGAAGGTCATGGTGGTTCCTCTAGGTAAAGTGGCGCGATGATAGCAAGCTGCGCGCTTTTCTGCAGGCGCCGGCCGGGCGCGCCGGCCCGCGTGTGGTTTTTCAGCCCTGTTTATATGACATGAGGTAGGCGCCGGCGTGTGTTTATTGGTGACTTTCCCCGCTTTTTGCATGCATAATTGCTCCTGATAAAGTTTCGTCCCGCCTGACCACCCGACTTCCCCTGTAAAGTTCAATGATCGCCCGCCTGATCCCTGTTGCCCTGTTGCCGCATGTTTAATTCACCTTATCAGCGCCTGCGCGCCAGCCTGCGCGTGCTGTATGGCTCGTCGATTTATGGCGCCTTGCTGCTGGTGGTATTTGGCGGCCTGGTCATTCCTGCCATCTTCGGCAGCTATGTGCTGGTCGGCGTGCATGAGCGCCAGTCGGCGCGCACCAGCCTGAACGAGGCCTTGCAGCGCAATGCCGACATCCTGGCGCTGGGCATGCAGGAGTCGCTGTGGAACATGAATGCGGAATCGGCCCATTCGCTGGTCGAGTCGGTGATGCGCGACCGCGCCGTGCTGCTGGTGAAGGTGCTGGGGCAGGGCGACACGGAATTCATCAGCCTGCAGGCGCCGCAGCGGCCCGTGGGCAATCTGTACCGCGCCGAGCGCGACATCCTCGTGCGCGGCGAACGCATCGGCCACGTCGTCGTCGAGATGGACGATGCGCGCAGCCAGCAGGAGCTGCGCGAAAAGCAGGTCTCCTATATTTTTGTGCTGGGCGCGCAGCTGGCCGTGTCGATGGCGCTGATCGTGCTGTTCCTGAACCGCCGCCTGCTCAAACCCCTGCGCCGCCTGACGCGCTTTTCCGACCGCCTGTCGCATGGCGATTTCGATACGCCCCTGGCCTCGCACAGCAATGACGAGCTGGGCCGCCTGACGGCCCAGCTCGAGCAAATGCGCGCGGCCATCGGCCAGCTGTTCGAGGACGTGGGCCAGCGCGAGGAGCGCTTCCGCACCATCGTCACGCAGGTGCCGGGCGCCGTCTTCCGCTACCGGCCCGACGGCCCCATCGATTTCGTCAGCGACGCCATCGAAGAGATTTCCGGCTATTCGGCGCGCCAGTTCATGCGCGGCACCACGCACGCCTGGGCCGACCTGATCTGCCCGGAAGACCGCCGCGAGCACCGCCGCGCCGTCCGCCAGGCGGTAGCCGAGGTGCGGCCGTATGCGCTGGAATACCGCATCATCGACGCTTTCGGCATCGAGCGCTGGGTGGCCGAGAATGGCCAGCCGCAGGCGGGCGAGCAGGGCGTCATCTGGGTCGACGGCATCATCGCCGACATCAGCCAGCGCAAGCACCACGAAATGCGCATCGAAGCGCTGCTGACGGAGCAGAGCGCGATTCTCGACAACGTGATGTTCGGCGTGATGTTCGTGCGCCACCGCCGCATCATTTCCGTCAACCGCCGCTGCGAGGAACTGTTCGGCTACGGCCATGCCGAGATGACGGGCAGTTCGACCGCCATCGTGTTCATGACCTCGTATGACTTCGAAGAGGCGGGCGAGCGCCAGTATCCGGCGCTGGCCCTGGGCGGCGATTTCAGCGAGGAGCGCCAGTACAAGCGCCGCGACGGCAGCCTGTTCTGGGCGCTGGTCAGCGGCTGCGCGCTCGATCCGCTGCGCCCCAACGAAGGCAGCATCTGGGTGTATGCCGATATCACGGCGCGCAAGGAAGCGGAAGAAAAACTGCGCCTGTCGGCCACCGTGCTCGAACATATCGCCGATGGCGTGATGGTGGTCGACGCGAACGGCATCATCGTCACCGTCAACCCCGCCTTCACGCAGATCACCGGCTATACCGAGGCCGAAGCGGTGGGCCAGCATTCTGCGTTGACCCGCTCGGCGCGCCACGACGCGGCGTTCTACCAGGCCATGTGGGGCGAGCTGAAGGCCAGCGGTTTCTGGCGCGGCGAGATCTGGCACCAGCGCAAGAACGGCGAGCTGTATCTGGAGTGGCTGACCATCAGCGCCGTGCGCGACGCGCGCGCCGATACCACGCATTACGTGGGCGTGTTCAGCGATATCACCCTGATCAAGGAGTCGCAGGAAAAGCTCGACCACATGGCCCACCACGACCCGCTGACGGCGCTGCCGAACCGTCTGCTGTTCCACGACCGCCTGCAGCATGCGCTGCTGCGCGCCGCGCGCGACCAGGAGCAGCTGGCCGTGCTGTTCATCGACCTGGACCGCTTCAAGAACGTCAACGACACCCTGGGCCACCATGTGGGCGACGAATTGCTGCAAAAGGTGGCCGGCCAGCTGGCGGCCCGCCTGCGCGAAGGCGATACCCTGGCGCGCCTGGGCGGCGACGAATTCATCGTGCTGCTCGAACGCATCGACGGCGAGTATGGCGCGACGCAGGTGGCGGAAAAGCTGATGACCATGTTCGACCAGCCGTTCACGGTGGCCGACCACGAACTGTTCGTCACCTGCAGCGTGGGCATCAGCCTGTATCCGGACGATGCGCTGGACTTGAACATGCTGATCCGCAATGCCGACGTGGCCATGTACCAGGCCAAGGCGCGCGGGCGCAACGGCTACCGCTTCTATGCGCCGTCGATGACGGGCGAAGGCGTCGAGCGGCTGCGCCTGGAAACCTTTTTGCGCCGCTCGATCGAGAAAAACGAGATATTCCTGAATTACCAGCCGCAGGTGGAAATCGACACGGGCCGCCTGGTGGGCGTCGAGGCGCTGGTGCGCTGGAACCACCCGGAACTGGGCCTGGTGCCGCCGGCGCGCTTCATCCCGCTGGCCGAAGATAGCGGTTTCATCAACCAGCTGGGCAAATGGGTGCTCGACGAGGCGTGCCGCCAGATGATGCGCTGGCAGGCGCAGGGCTTGCACGTGCCGAAGATGGCCGTGAATCTGTCCGTCAAACAGTTCGAGCGGGGCAGCATTGCCGGCATGGTGGCCGACATTCTGAAGGAAACGGGCCTCGAACCGCAGCGCCTGCAGCTGGAAGTGACGGAGTCCGTCATCATGAACACGGGCGACGCGCTGGGCTTCATCAACGACTTGCACGCCATCGGCGTGGGCCTGGCCATCGACGATTTCGGCACCGGCTATTCCTCGCTCGCGTATCTGAAGCAGCTGCCCGTGCAAACCCTGAAAATCGACCGCTCCTTCATCAAGGATATCTCGACGGACGTCAATGACGAGGCGATTGCGATTGCCATCATCCAGCTGGGCAAGAGCATGCAATTGTCCGTGATCGCCGAAGGCGTGGAGACGGAAGAGCAGGCCGCCTTCCTGCTGCGCCATGGCTGCAAGCTGGCGCAAGGTTATTTTTATAGCCGTCCGGTGCTGGCACAGGATATGCTGGAGCGCTGGAGCGATCCGCTGGAGCGATCCGCTGGAGCGATCCGCTGGACCGATCATTAACTAATTAAAGGGTATCCCATGGCCGGAGAAAAAAACACGTCGCGCCGCCGTTTCCTGCTTGGCGGCCTGGGTCTCGGCGTGGCCGGCGTGGGCGCCCTGGTGCTGGGCTGGGGCGTGCTGCCGCCACGCCAGCGTCTGCATGGCAGCGCGCCGCTGCCGCTCCAGGATGGCGCCGTGGCCCTGAACGGCTGGCTGGCGGTTCAAACCGATGGCAGCGTGATCCTGGCCATGCCGCGCAGCGAGATGGGACAGGGCGTGCACACGGCCTTGCCGATGCTGGTGGCAGAGGAGCTCGACATGCCTTTGAGCAGCGTGAAGCTGATCCAGGCGCCCATGGACAAGATCTTCGGCAATGTGGCCATGCTCACGGATGGCTTGCCGTTCCACCCGGACGACCAGGGCCGCGTAAAAGCGCTGGCCCAGTGGACGGTGGCCAAGGCGGCGCGCGAACTGGGTGTGATCGTCACGGGCGGCTCGTCGAGCGTGAAGGATGGCTGGGGCCCCATGCGCGAGGCGGGCGCTTCCGCGCGCGCCATGCTGGTGGGGGCCGCCGCCGCGCTGTGGCAAGTGCCGGCCGCGCAGTGCCGCACGGAAAATGGCGCAGTGCTGCACCCGGACGGCCGGCGCGCCAGCTACGCCAGCCTGGCGCAGCGCGCCGCCGCCATCGACCCGGGCACGCCCGTGCTGAAGCTGCCCAGGGATTTCAAGCTGATCGGCCAGCCGGCGCCGCGCCGCGACACGCCGTCCAAAGTGAATGGCAGCGCGCGTTTCGGCATCGATGCGCGCCCGCCCGGCATGCTGTATGCGGCCCTGCATCTGCCGCCGCGCCTGGGCGATACCCTGTCCGCGTTCGACGCGGCGCCCGTGCTGGCCATGCCCGGCGTGAAGAAGGTGCTGGACCTGACGCCGCACCTGGCCCAGCGCAGCGTCTCGTGCGCCGCGGTGGTGGCCGACACCTGGTGGCGCGCCAAGCAGGCGGCCGCCGCCTTGCCGACGCAGTGGAAGGCTGGCCCGCAGGCGAACTTGTCCAGCGCCGGCGTGTATGCGGAGTTTGCCCGCCTGCTCGACAGCGAAGCCGGTTATGCGTACCACGCCAGCGGCGAGGTGGAAAGCAAGGCCGTGCAGGGTTTGCGCAGCATCAAGGCCGAGTACCGCGCCCCGTTCCTCGCGCATGCCGCCATGGAACCCGTCAACTGCACCGCGCAAGTCAAGGATGGCAAGGTGATGCTGTGGGTGTCGACGCAGGCGCCCGGCATCGCCGTCGACGTGGCGGCGAAGGTGGCCGGCGTCGATGCGAAGGATGTGGCGATCGAGGTGCTGCTGCTCGGTGGCGGTTTCGGCCGCCGCCTGGAAGTGGACATGATCGCCCAGGCCGTGGCCATCGCGCTGCAGTGCGGCGGCGCGCCCGTGCAGCTGGTGTGGACGCGCGAGCAGGATACAAAGCACGACATGTACCGTCCCGCCGCGCTGGCCCGCTTTGCGGCCCGCCTCGACGAACATGGCCGCATCGCTTCCTGGGACAATAAATCCGTCAGCGGCTCCATCACGCACCAGTTTCTGCAGCGCAATTTCGGCTTGCCCGGCGCGGGGCCGGACAAGACCACGGCCGAAGGCGAGTTCGACATGCCGTATGAAATCGCCAACCAGCGCATCGCCCACGTGATCGCGGACAGCCCCGTACCCATCGGCTACTGGCGCTCGGTGGGGCACTCGCACAACGCTTTTTTCAAGGAAAGTTTTATCGACGAGCTGGCGCATGCGGCGGGACAGGACGGCATCGCCTTCCGCCGCGCCATGCTGGCGCAGCATCCGCGCCACCTGGCCGTGCTCGATGCGGCCGTGGCCAGGGCGGGCAGTCCTCCGGTCGGCCATGCGCATGGCGTGGCCCTGCACCAGTCGTTCGGCAGCATCGTGGCGCAAGTGGCGCAGGTATCCGTGGAAAACGGCGAGATCCGCGTGCAGCGCGTGGTGTGCGCCATCGATTGCGGCATCGCCGTCAATCCGAACATCATCGCTCAGCAGATGGAGTCGGCCGTGCTGTTCGGCCTGTCGGCGGCGCTGGGCGGCGAAATCACGTTCAAGGACGGGAAGGTCGAGCAGGCTAACTTCCACGACTATCCCGTGCTGCGCATGGGGCAAACGCCCGAGGTGGAAACCGTGATCATCGCCAGCGCGGAGCACCCGGAAGGCGTGGGCGAACCCGGCACGCCGCCGATCGCGCCGGCCGTGGCCAACGCCGTGTTCATCCTGACGGGAAAACGGCTGCGCAGCCTGCCGCTGCGCCTGGGTTGATTTACATCAAGCCAGGGTGGCGGCGAGGAGGTTGCGCAGGTTGCAGTCGCGCTGCCAGTCGCGCCGCTCCTGCGTGCTGCCGGCCAGCGCCGCCAGTTCATCGCCGCTGAGCGCCTGCTGCGCCTGCACCATGCGGTGCGCCAGGCCGCCGTCGGGCAGCACGGTGCCGAAGAAGGCCACGTTGTCCTCGTGCTGGATCAGCAGGGTGGGGAAGTTGTCGATGTCGAGGTCGCCCACCACGTCGGCCTGGTCTTCGATGTCGATCCAGACGAAGACGGTGTCCGGGTGGCGCGCGGCCAGTTCCTCGAACGTGGCGCGGTAGCTGCCGCACGTGCCGCACCACAGCGCACACAGGCAGGCCACCGTCCAGCGCGGGCCGGCCAGGGCTGTTGCGACGTCGGCGCGGTTGTCGGTCGTGAGGGTCAGGCTGTGCATGGTCGTATCTGGTTAGTAGGGCGGATGGGCGCCAGGCGCCCGATGCGCGTATTCTACCGCGCCCGGCCACCACAGTCCCGAGAATGCATGGGCTTGTTTATCCGTGTTTTTTGATGCAATACACCTTTCTGGTGGATAATGCTGGTAATTGCGCGCTGATTACGCTGGTCCACGCTGTTTCCCGACCCCGCAGCCTGACCCCTCCAGTCTGTTTTCATGCCCTGCCCGGTGTCAGCGCTCCCGCCTTTGTTTATTTTTATTATGGAATTAGCCAGCTTATGTTGAGTTACCGCCACGCCTTTCACGCGGGTAATCACGCCGATGTGTTGAAGCATTATGTGCAGATTCAGTTGTTGCAATATCTGAATCAAAAAGATACCGCCTATAGTTATATCGATACCCACTCCGGCGCGGGCGTGTATGCGCTCGACGGCGGTTATGCCTCGAAGAATGCCGAGTACGAAACGGGCATCGCGCCCCTGTGGGACCGCACGGACCTGCCAGCCTCGCTGGCCGAGTACATGAAGCTGATCAAGGAAATGAATCCGAGCGGCAAGATGCGCTACTACCCGGGTTCGCCGTACTGCGCCGACAAGGTCAGCCGCGAGCAAGACCGCCTGCGCCTGTTCGAGCTGCATCCCGCCGACGCCAAGATTCTGGCCGACAACTTCCGCAAGGTCGAGGCGCATGCGCTGGCCCAGGGCGAGCGTCCTACCGTGCGCGGCAAGCGCGTGCTGATCACCAAGGCGGACGGCTTCCAGAGCCTGAAAGCCCTGCTGCCGCCGCCATCGCGCCGCGCGCTGGTGCTGATCGACCCGCCGTATGAAGACAAGATGGATTACCGCAAGGTCAAGGACACCCTGGCCGACGCCCTCGTGCGCTTCCCGTCCGGCATGTATGCCGTCTGGTACCCGGTGCTGCAGCGCATGGAATCGCGCCAGTTCGCCGACAAGCTCAAGCAACTGCCCAGCTCGGACTGGCTGCACGTGACCCTGACGGTCAATACCCCGTCGCCGGATGGCTTCGGCTTGCACAGCAGCGGCATGTTCATCTTGAACCCGCCGTACACCCTGGAGCCGATGTTGCGCGAAGTCATGCCGTACCTGGTGAAGGTGCTGGGCCGCGACGATGGCGCGAAGTTCGTATTGGAAACGGGCAAGGGCGGACAGAAGAATACCGGTACCCGTCGCGTGTAGTGACTGTCGTAGCGGGGTAAGGCAAACGCCACGGTGCATTTGACCGTGGCGTTTTTTTATGGGCGGGGGATTACTGTCCCAGCAGCAAGAACACGGTCGGTTTCTTGTGGAAGTCGGGTGCCTTGCCGGCAGCCAATTGTTTCTTCCACTGTCCGCCATTCCACGTCTGCACGCTTTCCGTGTCCAGGCTCAGGTCGGTGGCGACGCAGATCAGGGTCGATGGCGCGCATTGCGCCACGAGGGCTTCGAGCATGGCGGCGTTGCGGTACGGCGTCTCGATGAACAGCTGGGTCTGCTTTTCATTGCGCGAACGCACTTCCAGTTCCTTGATGCGCTTGGCGCGCAGGGCCGCATCCGTGGGCAGGTAGCCGTTGAAGGCGAAACTCTGGCCGTTCAAGCCGCTGGCCATCACGGCCAGCAGGATCGACGATGGGCCCACCAGCGGGCGCACCTTGATGCCGTGCTGATGCGCCAGGCGCACCAGGTCGGCGCCGGGGTCGGCCACGGCGGGCACGCCCGCTTCCGACACGAGGCCCGCATCGCGTCCCGCCAGCAGGGGCGCCAGCAAGCCGGCCAGCGCTTGCGCCGGGGTATTCACGTTGAGTTCGGAGATCGTGATTTCCTGCAGCGGCCTGGCCAGCGGATGCTGGTTACCGATCAATTTCAAAAAGGCGCGCGCCGTCTTGGCGTTTTCCGCGACGAAATAATCGAGCTGCGACGTGATCTGCCGTACTTGCTCTGGAATGATGTGGGCCAGCGGGTCGGCCGGGCTGTCGGACAGGCCGAGGTGGTTGGGAATCAGGTACAGGATGCCGGTCATATTGTTATTGTCGGTATATTCAATGAATTAAAGGGTGAAGAACGCCACGCCGGCGCGGCGCAGCATGCCCGTCAGGGCGATCAGCGGCAAGCCGGTGAGGGCGGTCGGGTCGGTGCTGTCGATGCGCTCGAGCAGGGCGATGCCCAGGCCCTCGTTCTTGGCGCTGCCGGCGCAATCATAGGGTTGCTCGATGCGCAGGTAGGCGTCCAGCTCGGCATCGGACAAGTCGCGCACGCTGACGAGGGTCTGGATATCTTCCACTTGTGCCACAGGCGGACTCTGGCGGCCGTCGAGCAGGCACAGGGCCGTGTGGAAGACGGTCTGGCGCCCGCGCATGGTCTGCAGCTGCAGCAGGGCGTTGGCATGGTTGCCGGGCTTGCCGATCTGCGCGCCGTCCAGGGTGGCGACCTGGTCGGAGCCGATGACGAGGCTGCCAGGGTAGCGGTCGAGCACGGCCTGCGCCTTGGCCCGCGCCAGGCGCAGGGCCGTGGCGCTGGGGCTTTCGCCTGGCAGCGGGCTTTCGTCGAGATCGGGCACGGCGACCTCGAAAGGCAGGCGCAGGCGTTCCAGCAATTCCTTGCGGTAGGTCGAACTCGATGCAAGAATCAAGCGCAATGGGGCGGAAGTTGGTATCATTCGGTAGTGGATGGCGGCCAACATGGCCGCGCTGGTCGATGTCAGTGGAATTTCACGCAAATTCCCGGGCGCAGAGCCCATAACTGAGGCTCCATGCGGCATGACGGTGTTGATGAAATTGTCATGTTGATGGCAATGATTGCGTCAAAAAAGATGCTTAGCCTTTGACTCCGTGCTAAAAACCCTGTTATTATCGCAGGTTTTCCGGGGAAATTTTCTACCAATGAATGCTTTTGTGATCGACGCCTTTGATTTTTGTCGTATCAGCGGGAGCCGCGAGGGTGTAACTCCTGTCGCTGAAATGACCCGGTTGACCAAGGATTGTGCAGATAATTCCGGCGAGATCGCCTGGAAGATCGTCGGCGGCACCAGCAAGCTGGGCTACCCACAACTGACCTTGTCGGTCAACGGCACCGTTCAGCTGGTTTGCCAGCGCTGCCTGACTCCGTATGCTTACGCGATAGATTCTTCGACTGTTCTGATGCTGGGCAAGGATGACGAGCATGCGGACGAGATCGAAGAAATCATCAACGATGAAACGATCGACGTGATCGTTGGCAGCCGCACCATGGATGCCGCGGCCCTGATCGAAGATGAAGCCTTGCTGGCCCTGCCGCAGGTACCCAAACACGACGTCTGCCCCGATACGGCGCAGCTCGATGCTCTCAAGACTGAAAAGAAGTCGCCGTTTGCGGCACTGAAAGACTTGAAGCCAGAATAAGTTAAGTAGTAGTGGTAGTTTGTAGGGGGCCTCAAAAACCGTAGCGAGCGGTCCAATATCGTCTTGAGTAGCGCAAGCGTACGAAGGTACGCTGAGCAACGCCGAGGCGATAGTGGGACGCGCAGTAGGTTTGTGAGGTCCCGTTTAGAGAACGTGTCAAACGCGTGTAGTAATCGAGTATGGCAAGTGTAGTGAAATGTAATTGTAATAAACGATGTCGGTCCGGGCTATTTTCGGGTAGTCTTTGCCGCTGGGATACTCGATTCGCATGTATTTGCTAATCGATTGTGCTAAAATTTTAGAACTTATGTATTAGGAGTCATCATGGCAGTTCAACAGAACAAGAAAACCCCTTCCAAGCGCGGCATGCACCGTTCGCACGACTTCCTGGTCGCGCCGCAATTGAGCGTCGAGCCAGTAACCGGCGAAACACACATGCGTCACCATATCAGCCCTAACGGCTTCTATCGTGGCCGTAAAGTGTTGAAGACCAAAAACGACGAGTAATCGACGTTTTTGTTGGGTAAGATGAAAGCGGTGTTGCGTGGTTATTCGGCGTGGCGCCGCTTCTTCTTTTTTATCGGCTGCAATTCATCTTGCGCACCCGTCATTTTGAATCAAGCTTGCTCAGGCGGTGCATGACATGCTGCGCCCTGCATATGCTCCAGTCCGATTCACATCTTGCCGCACGCCCGCAGCGGTATTGAATCAACACAAATGACAATCAAAATTTCTATCGACTGCATGGGCGGAGATCACGGTCCCTCAGTCACTATCCCCGCAGCAATTTCCTTCGTAAAACATGAGCCTGAAGCCGAACTGATCCTTGTTGGATTGGAAGACGTGATCCGTGCCGAACTGAAAAAACATAAAGCCGACACGCATCCGCGCCTGTCGGTACTGCATGCCTCCGAACAAGTTACCATGGACGATCCCCTGGAAGTGGCCCTGCGCCGCAAGAAGGATTCCTCCATGCGCGTGGCCATCGAACAGGTCAAGAGCGGCGTGGCGCAAGCCTCCGTTTCCGCCGGTAATACGGCAGCCCTGATGGCCGTGTCGCGCTATGTATTGAAAACCATGTCCGGCGTCGACCGCCCGGCCATCTGCAGCATCTTGCCGAATCAAAAGAACGGCCCCACCTACATGCTGGATCTGGGCGCCAACGTCGATTGCGAACCGCATCACTTGCACCAGTTCGCCATCATGGGGTCCGTGCTCGTTTCCGCCATGGAAGGCATCGAACGCCCGACGATCGGCTTGCTGAACGTGGGCACGGAAGATATCAAGGGCAATGAAGTGGTGAAACTCACCTCGAAGCTGCTGCAGGCCGACCACGAGCGTGGCGCGCTGAACTTCTACGGCAACGTGGAAGGCAACGACATCTTCAAGGGCACGACCGATATCGTCGTCTGCGACGGTTTTGTCGGCAATGTCACCCTGAAAGCCATCGAAGGCCTGGCGCGCTTCATGAAAGACGTGCTTACTTCCGAATTCAAGCGCAATCCGATTACCATGCTGGGCGCGCTGATCGCCCGCGGGGCCCTGAAAGCCATCGGCAACCGCTTGAATCCATCGCGTTATAACGGCGCCAGCCTGCTGGGCTTGCGTGGCCTCGTCTTCAAGAGCCATGGCAGCGCCGATGCCTATTCGTTCGAATGGGCCTTGCGCCGCGCCTTTGATGCGGCAAAAAATGACGTGCAAGCGCACCTGGCCAGCCTGATCGCCGAGCTGATGCCGCGCACGCCAGCACCGGACGAACCTACATCAACAAGCTCTACCATTTAGTGGACGGGTATTTGCATGACTGTTTTTAGCAAAACTTACAGCAAAATTATCGGTACCGGCAGCTACTTGCCGGAGAAGCGCGTCACCAACCAGGATTTGACCGAACAGCTCGCCGCCAAGGGCATCGAGACGTCGGATGAATGGATCGTGTCGCGCAGCGGCATTTCGGCGCGCCATTACGCGGCGCCGTCGCAAAATTCCTCGGACCTGGGCGTGGAAGCGGCCAAAAAGGCCTTGGAAATGGCCGGCCTGAACGGCAATGACCTGGACCTGATCATCGTTGCCAGCTCGACCCCCGATTTCTTCGGCAGCTTCCCCAGCACCGCCTGCATCGTGCAAAACAAGCTGGGCATCACCAACAACTGCGCCGCCGTCGACGTGCAAGCCGTCTGCAGCGGCTTCGTGTATGCGGTGGCCACGGCCGACAGCTTCATCCAGTCGGGCATGCACAAGAACGTGCTGGTGATCGGCGCCGAAGTGTTTTCGCGCATCCTCAATTTCGACGACCGCGGCACCTGCGTGCTGTTCGGCGACGGCGCCGGCGCCATCGTCATGACGGCTTCCAGGGAGCCGGGCATCTTGGCCACCAAGCTGCACGCGGACGGCCGCCACTCGAACATCCTCAGCGTGCCGGGCAGCCTGGCTGGCGGCGCGCTGGACGGCAGCGCCTTCCTCTACATGGATGGCCCGGCCGTGTTCAAGCTGGCCGTGTCCGTATTGGAAAAGGTCGCGCACGAAGCCCTGGAACACGCCAACATGACGTCGGACCAGATCGACTGGCTGATTCCGCACCAGGCGAATATCCGCATCATGAACAGCACGGCCAAGAAACTCGGCTTGCCGCTGGACAAGATGGTCGTCACGGTGGACCAGCATGGCAACACCTCGGCCGCCTCGATCCCGCTGGCGCTCGACATCGCCGTGCGCGACGGCCGCGTCAAGAAGGGCGACAACGTCATGATGGAAGGCGTGGGCGGCGGCTTTACCTGGGGCGCCGTATTGGCGCGCATGTAATCCCGCAATACTATTAAAAAAACGGAGTCACCATGACACAATTTGCATTTGTTTTCCCAGGCCAAGGCTCGCAAGCGATTGCGATGCTCGACGGTTTCGCCGGCAACCCCGTGGTTGCGCAGACCGTGGCCGAAGCGTCGGACGCCCTGCAATTCGACCTGGGCAAGCTGATCGCCGAAGGTCCGAAGGAAGAGCTGGATCTGACCACCAACACGCAGCCGGTGATGCTGACGGCGGCCGTGGCCTTTTACCGCGCCTGGCTGGCCGCTGGCGGCCCCGTGCCGACGGTCGTCGCCGGTCACAGCCTCGGTGAATACTCGGCGCTGGTTGCCGCCGGCGTCATCTCGTTCAAGGATGCCGTGCCGCTCGTGCGCTTCCGCGCGCAAGCCATGCAGGAAGCCGTGCCCGTCGGGCAGGGCACGATGGCTGTCGTGCTGGGCCTGTCGGATGACGACGTGCGCGCCGCCTGTGCGGAAGCGGCGGCGGAAAACCCGGCCCTGGTGGTCGAGCCCGTCAATTTCAATGCGCCAGCGCAAGTGGTCATCGCCGGCCATACGGCTGCGGTCGAGCGCGCCTGCGAACTGGCCAAGGCCAAGGGCGCCAAGCGCGCCATGAAACTGCCCGTCTCCGCGCCGTTCCACTCGTCGCTGCTGAAGCCCGCGTCCGACCGTTTGCGTGAATATATGGCCGGCTTGACGTTCTCGGCGCCGCAGATCGCGCTGATCAACAACGTCGACGTGGCCATCGTCAACGACGTGGCCGGCATCAAGGATGCGCTGGTGCGCCAGGCCGCCAGCCCCGTGCGTTGGGTGGAAACCATGCAAAAGGTTGCCGCGGATGGCATCACGCAAGTGATCGAATGCGGTCCGGGCAAGGTCCTGATGGGTCTGGCCAAGCGCATCGACCCGGTGCTGGTGGGCGACGCCATCGTCGACCAGGCTTCGCTGGAACGCATTTTGACGCAGCTCAAATAAACATCAGATCGCGGCAGCCTGCCTGCCGCGGTTTCTCTTAAGGATACTCATGAATTTAGCAAATCAAGTCGTGCTGGTCACGGGCGCCTCGCGCGGCATCGGCCGCGCCATCGCCACCGAACTGGGCAAGCAGGGTGCCACCGTGGTCGGCACCGCCACCTCGGAAAGCGGCGCGCAAGCCATCACCGATTACCTGGCCGCCGAAGGCGTGGCGGGCAAGGGCCTGGTCCTGAACGTGACCGATGCGGCGCGTTGCGCGGCCGTCGTCGATGAAGTGCAGAAAACCTACGGCAGCCTGTCGATCCTGGTCAACAATGCAGGCATCACGCAAGACCAGCTGGCCATGCGCATGAAGGACGAAGAGTGGGATAGCGTCATTTCGACCAACCTGTCGGCCGTCGGCCGCCTGTCGCGCGCCGTGCTGCGCGGCATGATGAAAGCCAAAACTGGGCGTATCATCAACATCACGTCGGTGGTGGCTTCGTCGGGCAATCCCGGGCAAATGAATTACGCGGCGGCCAAGGCCGGCGTGGAAGGCATGAGCCGCGCCCTGGCGCGCGAAATCGGCAGCCGCAACATTACCGTGAACTGCATCGCCCCTGGCTTCATCGATACCGACATGACCAAGGCCCTGAGCGAAGAGCAGCACGCGGCCCTGTTGACGCAAATTCCCCTGTCGCGCCTGGGGAAACCGGAAGACGTGGCCGCCGCCGTGGCCTTTTTGGCCTCGCCGCAAGCGGCCTATATCACGGGCACGACCCTGCACGTGAACGGTGGAATGTACATGAATTGATGTGAAAGCTAGACGGGGCGGGCGTTTGTGGCATGATTCAACGGTCGTTTTTGTCTATAATCGCATCTTTTAGCAGCAGCTTCGGTCGAATTAGCAGCAGACACCGAAATTAGTATTCGGACGCGCAAACCTGATAAAATGCGCGCACTTTCCGTAACACACACTTTGGAGCCATAACATGTCGGATATCGAACAACGCGTTAAGAAAATCGTCGCTGAGCAACTGGGCGTTGCAGAAGCAGACATCAAAATCGAATCCTCCTTCGTCGACGATCTCGGCGCCGATTCCCTGGACACCGTGGAACTGGTCATGGCCCTGGAAGACGAATTCGAAATGGAAATCCCTGACGAACAAGCTGAAAAAATCACCACCGTGCAACAGGCGATCGACTACGCCACTGCACACGTCAAGGCCTAAGCCTGTCTGACCGACTTCAGGAGAATCGCTTGAGCCGTTCTAAAAACCGTCGTGTTGTTGTCACCGGCCTGGGCTGCGTTTCACCTGTCGGCAATACTATTGCCGAGGCGTGGGGCGCAATCATTGAAGGTAAATCCGGCATTGCCACGATTACCAAGTTTGATGCACAGCCATTCACCACGCATTTTGCTGGTGAAGTCAAAGGTTTCAATATCGAAGAGTACATCTCCGGTAAGGAAGCCCGCCATATGGATACCTTTATCCATTACGGCATGGCTGCGGGCATCCAGGCGATGCAGGACTCCGGTCTGGAAGTCACCGAAGAGAACGCCGAGCGTATCGGCGTGATCATCGGTTCCGGTATCGGTGGCTTGCCGCTGATCGAGGAAACCAAGTCCGAGTACGAAAAGCGCGGTCCGCGCCGTATCTCGCCATTTTTCGTGCCTGCCTCGATCATTAACATGATCTCTGGCAACCTTTCGATCAAATATGGTCTGAAGGGCCCGAATCTGGCGATCGTGACGGCGTGTACTACCGGTTTGCACAGCATCGGTGCCGCAGCGCGCATGATCGAGTACGGCGATGCCGACGTCATGATCGCCGGCGGTGCCGAATCGACCGTGTCGCCGCTGGGCCTGGGCGGTTTCGCTTCGGCGCGTGCCTTGTCGACCCGCAACGACGATCCGGCAACGGCATCGCGTCCGTGGGATGCCGACCGCGACGGCTTCGTGCTGGGCGAGGGCGCTGGCGTCATGGTGCTGGAAGAGTACGAGCACGCGGTGGCCCGTGGTGCCAAGATCTATGCCGAAGTGCATGGTTTCGGGATGAGCGCAGATGCTTATCACATGACCTCGCCGCTGGAAGATGGTAGCGGCGGCAGCAAATCGGTGATCGCGGCCCTCAACAACGCAGGCTTGAACGCGGATCAGATTCAATACCTGAACGCGCACGGCACGTCGACCCCGCAAGGCGACGTGGCGGAAGTGATGGGCATCAAACGCACCTTCGGTGATCACGCCAAGAATCTGGTCGTCAACTCGACCAAATCGATGACGGGCCATTTGCTGGGCGGCGCGGGCGGTCTGGAAGCGGTGTTTACGGTCCTGGCATTGCACCATCAGGTGTCGCCACCGACCATCAACATCTTCAACCAGGATCCGGCGTGCGATCTCGACTTCTGTGCCAACACGGCGCGTGATATGAAGATCGATTATGCAGTGAAGAATTCGTTCGGCTTCGGCGGAACGAATGGCACGCTGATTTTCGGTAAAGCGAAATAAGCAGGAACTTTCAAGCGCTCGCTACGGTCAAATCGTAGTGAGCGCTGATTCGGCGCCAACGTTCGTTGGCGCCTGAATTTGCCCGGCATGGTGCCGGCGCGCCTTTTTTTCCCATTAAGTATGTCGATCGCGGTAGCGGCTGTCATTCGCACGCCTGTCTGTTTGCGCCTGTTGCAAGCGGTGCTGGGGCTGTGCGCCTTGCTGGCCGCATGGCCCCTGAGCGGCGCGTGGCGCGCTGCGGCCCTGTCCGGGTCTGCTTCCGGCCCTGGCCAGCTGGTGGGCGGCTATGCGTTGGGCTGGCCTGGAGCTTTGCTGAGTGCGGCTGGCGGCGTGTTTTTGCTGGCTTTGCTGCGCTGGCGCAGAAAGCCGCAGGCGCTTGATATTTCGCCGGTTGGCCAGTTGCGCCTGGCGGTATATCTGGAGCATGGCGGGGTGCCGGGGGCGGGTGCCGGCGGGGTGGCGGCGCCGGCCGGGCCAGAGCCGGCGGTGGCGCCGGGGCTGCGCCTGTTGCCGGGCTCGACCCTGTGGCCGTCGCTGCTGGTGCTGTGCCTGGCAGATGCCGCCGGGCGGCGCGCGGATGTGCTGGTGCAGCGCGGCAGCGGCTGCGCCGCCTTCCGCCCGCTGGCCGTGGCTTGCCGGGCTATCGCGGCGCGGAACAGGGAAGAATAAAAGTGGGACGAACACTGAACTTCTTGCAGCGGGCCAACTCTATATCCATACAGGCGCCCACGCTGCATGACTACAGGGACATCGGGCGTGAGGACAGAGCGCGAGTATGATCAGTTACTGGTCGAGCGGGTGCAGGCTGGCGACAAACGGGCATTCGATGTGCTGGTATCGAAATATCAGCGCCGCTTGATGCGCCTCGTGTCGCGCCTGGTGCATGACCCGGCGGAGGCCGAAGATGTGGTGCAGGAAACCTTTATCAAGGCATACCGGGCGCTGCGCCATTTCCGCGGCGAGGCCGCCTTTTATACCTGGCTGTATCGCATCGGCATCAATACGGCCAAGAATTATCTCGTTACGCAAGGGCGCCGCGCCGCCACCTCCAGCGACGCCGACGCCGAGCAGGCGGAGTCTTTCGATGACGGCAATAAATTGCGCGACAACAATACGCCCGAATCGGTGCTGGCCAGCAAGCAGATTGCGGCCACCGTCAATGCGGCCATGGATGTGCTGCCCATCGAGTTGCGCACCGCCATCGTGCTGCGCGAGATCGAGGGCCTGAGCTATGAAGAAATATCGGAGATCATGGCGTGCCCCATCGGCACCGTGCGCAGCCGGATTTTTCGCGCGCGCGAAGTGATTGCGGAGAAATTGAAACCGTTGCTGGACATGCCGATTGACAAGCGCTGGTAATCTGGGGAATATGTGGTTGGCATGGCTGCGTCCGGTTTCCGCACCGATCCTCTTGAAATGGCAGGACCCATCATGGATACGCACACACGATTGCACGAGACTATTTCCGCGCTGGCCGATGGCGAGCTGGCGGCGGGCGAACTCGAACTGGCTTTTGCCGCCCTCGATACGCCATCGGGCCGGCAAGCCTGGGATGCCTATCGCCATATCGGTGACGTGCTGCGCTCGGAGCAGTACGGCCATGCACTGAGCGCCCAATTCGATGCGCGTCTGGCGGGCCGCCTGGCCGCCGAGACGGCGCCCGATGAGCCGGCTGCCCATGCGGAACCGTTGCTGCCCCTGCCCGCTGCCATCGTGCCGCCAGGCGCCGCCGAGCCGCTGGAGGCGGGGCCGCTGGCACAGCGCTAGCGGGCGCGTTTTCCATCTTATGCCTGGCTTAACGCCGCCTTCGTCCTCTTGACACTGGCCTTCGGTACGATTGACACTGTGCGCAGGCAATATCTTGCTTTTGCGATATATTGTTGCATTGTTTGCCATGCGCGCTGTCAGGTGGGTTTGCCCCTGGATTTCCGTCATGACGGCCAATCGTGCGCGCAGGCAATCGCCTGATCCGCGTTTTGATCCGTTTATATACTCGAAAAGATCCTTTCCATGAAAAAAAACATGTGTGCCGCCAGCAAGTCGTTTTCTGTGAAGACGCTTTCCGCCTTATTGTTCGGTACGGCTGGCGTTTTCCTTGCTCCCGCCATGCTGGGCCTGGCGCCACAGGCGCAGGCCGCCGTGCCGGCCGTGAAACTGCCTGATTTCTCGGACCTGGTCGACGCCGTCGGCCCGGCCGTCGTGAATATCCGCACCACCGAGCGCCTGAAAATGGGCGGTGCCGGGGCTGGCGTGGGCGGTCAGGATGAGCAGGAAATGCAGGAATTCCTGCGCCGCTTCTTTGGCGGCGCCATGCCCGCGCCGCGCCAGCAGGCGCCACGCGGCGGCCGCCGCGCCGTGCCGCAGGAGCAGGAAGTGCAGCGCGGCGTGGGTTCCGGCTTCATCATTTCGGCGGATGGCTACGTGCTGAGCAATGCCCACGTGGTCGACGGCGCCGACGAGGTGTACGTGACCCTGACGGACAAGCGCGAATTCAAGGCCAAGGTGATCGGCGCCGATGCGCGCACCGACGTGGCCCTGCTGAAAATCGAGGGCGGCAACTTGCCGCGCCTGACCATCGGCGACTCGGACAAGATCCGCGTGGGCGAGTGGGTCATCGCCATCGGCTCGCCGTTCAACCTGGAAAACACGGTGACGGCCGGCATCATTTCCGCCAAGTCGCGCGATACGGGCGACTACCTGCCGCTGATCCAGAGCGACGTGGCCGTCAACCCGGGCAACTCGGGCGGCCCGCTGATCAATATGCGCGGCGAAGTGATCGGCATCAATTCGCAGATCGCTACCTTGTCCGGCGCCTACAATGGCATTTCGTTTGCCGTGCCCATCGATGAAGCCATGCGCGTGGGCGAGCAGCTGAAAAAGACGGGCAAGGTCGTGCGCGGACGCATCGGCGTGCAGATCGGCGAAGTGAGCAAGGACGTGGCGGAATCGCTGGGCTTGCCGAACGCCAAGGGCGCGCAAGTATCGATGGTGGAGCCGGGCGGTCCTGCCGACAAGGCGGGCATCAAGCCGGGCGACATCATCCTGAAATTCAACGGCGCTCAGATCGAGCGCTCGTCCGACCTGCCGCGCCTGGTAGGCGGCGCCGCCGTCAACGGCAAATCGACGATAACGGTCTGGCGCAAGGGTGCGCAGCAGGATATTCCCGTCACCGTCGTCGAGCTGGAAAGCGAGAAAACGGCCAAGAAGGGTGCCAAGGAACCGGAAGCGCAAGCCGTCAATGCACTGGGCCTGAAAGTCAGCGACGTGCCGGCCGCGAAGAAACAGGAATTGAAGATCGACGCGGGCGTGCTGGTCGACGATGCCGATGGCGTGGCGGCCCTGGCCGGCTTGCAGCCTGGCGATGTGATCTTGCAATTGAACAACGTTGCCGTGAAAGACGCCAAGCAATTCAATGCCCTGGTGGCCAAGCTCGATCCGAAGAAGACGTCGGCCGTGCTGGTGCGCCGTGGCGACGTGGCGCAATTCGTTTCGCTGCGCCCATCGGCGAAGTAATTATGTGATGCTCCCGCATTCCGGCCGCAGCCGGGATGCGGTATCCTGCCCGCCATGCACTTTACCCTCTATTCCCGCAGTTATTGCCATTTATGCCAGGATATGCTGGACGCCTTGCTCCTGCTGCAGCCGCCCGGAAAGCCGTTCATCGTGGACGTGATCGATATCGATGCCTCGCCCGATGCCTCGCTGCTGGCCCGTTTCGACGAGCTGGTGCCGGTATTGTTTGGCGACCTGGCGCAGCCCGAGCTATGCCATTATTTTCTCGACGAAGCGGCCGTGCGGCGCTGCCTGGCGTAGCTTAACTGTCAATGTTGACACTGCATTGCACCATTTTGGTGCCGAAAACAGCCGAAAATGTCGGCTTGCCCCGGTGCCGGCCTCATAAGACGGGCTTTCTACTCTGAAATCCGGTAAAATGGGGAGGTCGAAAAAGCTACTGTCCGAGGCAGCAGCTTCTGTCGCTTCAAAAGCGCTCGCCTGGGCATGCAGATGTCCTGCCCGGAGCGCTTTTTTTCATCATGAGTGGGGCGCCCGGTTTTGGCCCTGTTTGGCCCGAGCATGATCCCCATGATTCCTGTTAAAGCAGTGTCGTCAACTTCGCACTTATATTAGTTAATGAACAACATACGCAATTTCTCCATCATCGCCCATATTGACCACGGTAAATCGACCCTGGCTGACCGCATCATTCAATTGTGCGGCGGCTTGTCCGACCGCGAGATGGAGGCGCAGGTGCTCGATTCGATGGATCTGGAGCGCGAGCGCGGCATTACCATCAAGGCGCAAACGGCGGCCCTGCACTACAAGGCGCGCGATGGCCAGATCTACAACCTGAACCTGATCGATACGCCAGGCCACGTCGACTTCAGCTATGAAGTGTCGCGCTCGCTGTCGGCGTGCGAAGGCGCGCTGCTGGTCGTTGACGCGTCGCAAGGCGTGGAAGCGCAAACCGTGGCCAACTGCTACACGGCGCTGGACCTGGGCGTGGAAGTGGTGCCCGTCCTGAACAAGATCGACTTGCCGAACGCGGATCCTCCGAGCGCCATTGCCGAGATCGAAGACGTGATCGGCATCGACGCCGGCGACGCCGTGCATTGCTCGGCCAAGACGGGCTTCGGCGTGCTGGACGTGCTCGAACAACTGATCGTCAAGGTGCCGCCACCGAAGGGCGACCCCGATGCGCCGCTGCAGGCGCTGATCGTCGACTCCTGGTATGACGCCTATGTGGGCGTGGTCATGCTGGTGCGCGTCATCAACGGCACCCTGAAACCGAAAGACAAGATCCGCCTGATGGCCACCGATTCGGTGCAGCTGGTGGAAGACATCGGCGTGTTCTCGCCCCGTTCGCAATCCTTGCCGCAACTCTCCGCTGGCCAGGTGGGCTTCATCATCGCCGGCATCAAGGAATTGAAAGCGGCGAAAGTGGGCGATACCGTCACCCTGGCCAACCGTCCTGCCGCCGCGCCATTGCCTGGCTTCAAGGAAGTACAGCCGCAAGTGTTCGCCGGCCTGTTCCCTGTGGAAGCGAACCAGTACGACGCGCTGCGCGACTCGCTGGAAAAGCTGAAACTGAACGATGCGGCCCTGATGTACGAGCCGGAAGTGTCGCAGGCGCTGGGCTTCGGCTTCCGCTGCGGCTTCCTGGGCTTGCTGCACATGGAAATCGTGCAGGAACGCCTCGAGCGCGAATTCGACATGGACCTGATCACCACGGCGCCAACCGTCGTGTACGAAGTGATCCAGCGCGACGGCACCATGATCAACGTCGACAATCCGTCGAAGATGCCCGATCCGTCGCGCATCGAGGAAGTGCGCGAGCCTATCGTCACGGTCAATCTGTACATGCCGCAGGAATACGTGGGCTCCGTGATTACCTTGTGTATCGGCAAGCGCGGCATCCAGATGGACATGAGCTACCACGGCCGCCAGGTCAAGCTCGTGTATGAAATGCCGATGGCCGAGATCGTGCTGGATTTCTTCGACCGCCTGAAATCGACGTCGCGCGGCTATGCCTCGATGGATTACGAGTTCAAGGAATACCGCGCGGCCGACGTGGTCAAGGTCGACATGCTGATCAACAGCGAAAAAGTCGATGCGCTGGCCATCATCGTCCACCGTTCGAACAGCCAGTACCGTGGCCGCCAGGTGGCCGCCAAGATGCGCGAACTGATCCCGCGCCAGATGTTCGACGTGGCCATCCAGGCCACCATCGGCGCGAACATCATTTCGCGCGAGAACGTCAAGGCCTTGCGCAAGAACGTGCTGGCCAAGTGCTATGGCGGCGACATCAGCCGCAAGAAGAAATTGCTGGAAAAACAAAAGGCGGGTAAGAAACGCATGAAGCAAGTGGGTTCCGTGGAGATCCCGCAAGAGGCATTCCTGGCAATTTTACAAGTGGATGGTTAATACATGAACCTGCAAGTGATTTTAGGAAATTTCGCTTTAATCCTGTTCGTGCTGATGGTATTGACGGGCCTGGTCTGGTGCCTGGATGTGTTTTATCTGTCCAAGCAGCGCCGCAAGGCGGCCGACCGCGCCCTGGCCGAGTTCGACGCACGCCAGTCCAAGCTGGCCGCCGAGGGCATCAAGTCCGATGCGGGCGGCAGCCGCGCCAGCATCGAGGCGGCCCTGTTGCGCCAGCCGACCTGGGTCGAGTATTCGGGCAGTTTCTTCCCCGTCATCGCGCTGGTGTTCTGCCTGCGCTCGTTCCTGTACGAGCCGTTCAAGATCCCGTCGAGCTCGATGGTGCCAACTTTGCTGGTGGGCGATTTGATCCTGGTCAACAAGTTCACCTACGGCATTCGTTTGCCGATCGTCAACAAGCGCATCATTGAAGTCAACGATCCGCAGCGTGGCGACGTGATGGTGTTCAAGTACCCGAAAGATATGTCGCAAGACTATATCAAGCGCGTGATCGGCGTGCCCGGTGATAAAATCACCTATGAAAACAAGCGCTTGACGGTGAACGGCAAGGAAGTGGCGTACACCCCGCTGGACGACTACCTGGACGATGAGAGCACTGTTTACCATAAGCAGCTGGAAGAAAACCTGACGGGCGTGAGCCACCGCATCCTCAACGACGAGCCTGCTCCAACGTTGAACTTGCGCGAAGTGAAGGATTTCCCGCACAAGGATGCGTGCAACTACAACGAAGACGGTTTCACGTGTGTGGTGCCACAAGGCAATTACTTCATGATGGGCGACAACCGCGACAATAGCGCGGACAGCCGCTACTGGGGCTTCGTGCCGAACGAGAACATCGTCGGCAAGGCATTCCTGGTGTGGATGAACTTCAGCAATCCGAAACGCGTGGGCGGCATACACTAAGCCGTCCCGATGGCTGCCGCGCCGACTCCCCGCGCGGCGGCCAGCCGAATTACTCAGATGACACAGAAACAACAATGAATCTTCAGCTATTGCAAACCCGTTTAGGCTATACGTTCCAGGATGCTGGCCTGTTGCAGCAAGCCTTGACGCATCGTAGCCACAGCAGTTTGCATAACGAGCGGCTGGAATTCCTGGGCGACTCCATCCTCAACTGCGTGGTCGCCTCCATCCTGTATGAGCGCTTCAAATCCATCGACGAGGGCGACCTGTCGCGCCTGCGCGCCAATCTGGTGAAGCAGCAGTCCTTGTATGAAATCGCGCAAAAGCTGGAATTGTCGCAATTCCTGCGCCTGGGCGAAGGCGAGCTGAAATCGGGCGGCTTCCGCCGTCCATCGATCCTCGCCGATACCCTGGAAGCCCTGCTGGGCGCGATTTTCCTCGATACGGGCTTCGACGCCGCCAGCACGGTGATCCGCGCCTTCTACATCCCCATCCTCGACTCGGTCGATCCGCAAACCCTGGGCAAGGATGCCAAGACCCTGCTGCAGGAGTTTTTGCAAAGCAAGAAAATTTCGCTGCCACAGTACAACGTGGTGGCTACCCACGGCGCCGCCCACAGCCAGGAATTCGAGATCGAATGCCTGGTGCCGAAATTGAACATCCAGGTCTACGGCCGTGGCGGAAGCCGCCGCGCCGGTGAGCAAGCCGCCGCCAAACTGGCGCTGGACGTGGCCGAGCAGGCACTGTTGAAGTCGCCTGCCGCCAGCCGCAAGCCCAAACCGCGCGCCGCCCAGCTCAAGCTGGCCGGCATTGCCACCATCCAGAGCGACGACGCGCAAGCCCCGGCTGCACCGGCGATTGCCGCTCACACTAAACAGAATCGACACTAGCATGACAGCCACCAAAATGCCCGACAACTTCCGCTGTGGCTATATTGCCATCGTGGGCCGCCCTAACGTGGGCAAATCGACCCTGATGAACGTGCTGATCGGCGCGAAGGTCAGCATCACTTCGCGCAAGGCGCAAACCACGCGCCACCGCATCACGGGCATCCAGACGGTGCCGGACGCGCAGTTCATCTACGTCGACACGCCTGGCTTCCAGACGCGCCACTCGAACGCGCTGAACAAGACGCTGAACAAGACCGTCACGAACACCCTGATTTCCTCGGACGTGATTTTGTACGTGATCGAGGCAGGCACCTTCGGCCCGGCCGACCAGCAAGTGATGGACCTGCTGCCGAAGGAAGTGCCGTGCATCCTCGTCATCAATAAATCGGACCGCGTCAAGGACAAGGCCGTGCTGCTGCCGTTCGCGCAAAAGATCGCCGCCATGCGCGACTTCGCCGCCATCGTGCCTGTTTCCGCCAAGCTGCATTTCCAGCTGGAAGGCTTGCAGAACGAAATCAAGCGTTTCCTGCCGGAAAACCAGCCCATCTTTGGCCCGGACGACATCACGGACCGCAGCGAGAAATTCCTCGCCTCGGAAATCGTGCGCGAAAAGCTGTTCCGTTTCGTCGGCGACGAACTGCCATACACGAGCACCGTGCTGATCGAGAAATTCGAGCAGGAAGGCGATCTGCGCCGCGTGTTTGCCGCCATCCTGGTTGAGCGCGATACGCACAAGTCCATGATTATCGGCAACAAGGGCGCGCGCCTGAAGGAAGTCTCCACCCAGGCCCGCCTGGATATGGAAAAACTCTTCGGCGGCCCCGTGTACCTGGAAATCTGGGTCAAGGTCAAGTCGGGCTGGGCCGATAACGAGGCGGGCTTGCGCGCCTACGGCTACGAGTAATCCGCAACCCGGGGGCGACGCCACACGCATGAGCACCACCACGCCAGCGCTGCAGCATCCTGCGCCAGCTTCACTCGCCGTCCCTGCGCCGGCGGCCATCGCGCCGCCGGCCGCACCTTCCGCACCGCCGCCAAGGCGCAGCCGTCCGCCCGCGCGCGACGGCCGCATCACGGGCCAGCCAGCCTTCGTGCTGCACAGCTATCCGCATAAAGAAACCAGCCTCATCGTCGACGTGTTTACGCGCGAATACGGCCGCATCGCGCTCGTTGCCAAGGGCGCCAAGCGGCCCCATTCGCAGTTGCGCGGCGTGCTGCAGACTTTCCAGCCGCTGCAAGCGGGCTGGACGGGCAAGTCCGAGCTGCGCATCCTGACGGGCGCGGAATGGGTGGGCGGCATGTTGCCGCTGGAGAAAACTGCCTTACTGTGCGGCTTTTATTTGAACGAATTGCTGGTCAAACTGCTCGCGCGCGACGACCCGCATCCTGTCCTGTTCGACCACTACGTTGCCACCTTGAATCAACTGGCGCACAATGAGCCGCCGCCCATCGTGCTGCGCAAGTTCGAGCGCGCCCTGCTCAAGGAAACGGGCGTGGCGGCCGACCTGACGCGCTGCACCGGCACGCGCCAGGCCGTCGAGGCGGGGCAGGTGTACGTGGTCGACCCGGAACGGGGCCCGCGCCCGGCGCGCGCCAGCGACGCCTGGCCCAGGATCACGGGCAAGACCCTGCTCGACATGGAGCGCGAAGATTATCTTGACGTGGCCACGCAGGCGCAGAGCAAGCTGTTGATGCGCTTTTTGCTGGCCCATCAACTGGGTGGCGCCACCTTGAATACGCGCCAGATACTGATCGATTTAATGCAGCTGTAGCTGCGGTGTGCAGCACGACAGCACTTTACGGATACCAACTATGAGCTTTTTGCAGCCTTCCGGCCCCGTCATCGACCTGGGCGTCAATATCGACCACGTGGCCACCTTGCGCAATGCGCGCGGCACCGCCTATCCTGACCCGATCCGCGCGGCCCTGCTGGCCGAGCAGGCCGGCGCCGACGCCATCACCCTGCATTTGCGCGAAGACCGCCGCCACATCAAGGATGCGGACGTGATTGCCATCGCGCCGCAATTGCTCACGCGCATGAATCTGGAAGCGGCCGTGACGGCCGAGATGATCGATTTCGCCTGCCGCATCCAGCCGGCGGACGTGTGCCTGGTGCCGGAAAAGCGCACGGAAGTGACCACCGAAGGGGGCCTCGACGTGGTGCGCTATTTCAAGGAAGTGCAGGCGGCCGTCCGGCAGCTGCAAGGCGAGGGCATCCGCGTGAGCCTGTTCATCGATGCGGACGAGCAGCAGATCGCCGCCGCCGCCGAGTTGGGTGCGCCCGTGATCGAGCTGCACACGGGCCGCTATGCGGACACGGCGGGCGCCGAGCAACTGGCCGAGCTGGAACGCATCAAGGCGGGCGTGCTGTTCGGCGTGGGGCGCGGCTTGAAGGTCAATGCGGGCCACGGCTTGCATTACACCAATGTGCAGGCGATTGCCGCCATTCCCGATATTGCCGAGCTGAACATCGGCCACGCCATCGTCGCGCATGCCGTGTTCGTGGGCTGGGAAAATGCCGTGCGCGAAATGAAGGCCATCATGGTGGCCACGCGCCTCGCTGGCAAGGCATAAACACACGGACCAAGGAGGCAGCATGATCTACGGCATCGGTACCGATATCTGCAAGATCCCCCGCATCGAGGCGGCCCTGGCGCGCCACGGCGAGCGTTTCGCGCAAAAGATACTGGGGCCGCAGGAGCTGGAGAAATTCCGCGCCCGCAGCGCCAAGAACGCCGTGCGCGGCGTGCGCTTCCTGGCCACGCGCTTTGCGGCAAAAGAGGCGTTTTCCAAGGCCATCGGCCTGGGCTTGCGCATGCCGATGACCTGGCCTGCCGCGCAGATGCTGAACCACCCCAGTGGCAAGCCGATGATCGTCTGCAGCGGCGTGCTGGCGGAATTCATGGAAAAACACCGCCTGAGCGCGCAAGTGACCATCAGCGACGAGGAAGAATATGCCGTGGCGTTTGTGATTGTGGAGCAAGCGCCGTAATGCAGACGACTGCTGGGGTCAGTCTTTTCGATCGGAATGCGTCCCATTGGGACGTATTCCCCCGGCGGGTCTGACCCCATTTAAGAGCCAGCAATGACCGAAGCAAGCCCAGAATCTTCCTTGGCGGAAACGCCACCCGACCCGCGCGCGCAGGTGCTGGCGACCGTCGCCAAGCTGCCGAATTTGCCCGGCGTGTACCGCTATTTCGACGCCGCCGACAAGGTGCTGTATGTCGGCAAGGCGCGCGACCTGAAAAAGCGCGTCTCCAGCTATTTCCAGAAGAACCTGGCCAGTCCCCGCATCGCCATGATGGTCGAGCGCATCGCGCGCCTGGAAACGACCGTCACGCACAGCGAAGCGGAAGCCTTGATCCTGGAAAACAACCTGATCAAGGCGCTGCAACCGCGCTACAACATCCTGTTCCGCGACGACAAGTCGTATCCGTATCTGAAAATCACGAACGGCGATGCGCCGCGCATGGTGTATTACCGGGGGGCGGTGGACAAGAAAAACCAGTATTTCGGGCCGTTCCCCAGCTCCTGGGCCGTCAAGGAATCGATGCAGATCCTGCAAAAGGTGTTTCTCATTCGCACCTGCGAGGACAGCGTGTATGCCAACCGCACGCGGCCCTGCCTGCTGCACCAGATCGGCCGCTGCAGCGCGCCGTGCGTGGACCTGATCAGCAAGGAAGACTATAAAAACGACGTGGAAAACGCGGCGCGCTTCCTGCGCGGGCGCCAGAGCGAAGTGCTGGCCGACCTGGAAAAGAAAATGCACGCCTTTGCCGCTGAATTGAAATTCGAGCAGGCCGTGGTCGTGCGCAACCAGATCGCCTCGCTGTCGCGCGTGCTGCACCAGCAAAGCATGGAAACGACGGGCGACGCCGATGTCGACATCCTCGCCGTGCTGGTGCAGGGCGGGCGCGCCTGCGTCAACCTGGCCATGGTGCGCGGCGGACGCCACCTGGGCGACCGCGCCTACTTCCCCAGCCAGCTCAGCGATGCGGCAGCGATTGCCGAAGAACCGATCGAGGTGGAAGTGCTCGCCGCCTTCCTGGCCCAGCACTACACGGAAAAATTCATCCCCGGCACCCTGATCCTGAATATCGAATTCGACCAGCCGGCCCTGATGGTGGCGCTGATGGAGCAGTGCGGCCACCGCATCAACCTGATCTTCCAGCCCCAGGGGCAGCGCCGCCAGTGGCTGGAGATGGCGCAAAAGGGCGCCGAGATTTCGCTGGCGCGCTTGTTGTCGGAACAGGGTTCGCAGCAGTCGCGCACGCGCGCGCTGGCCGAAGCGCTGCGCCTGGAAACAGAAGACCTCGACAGCCTGCGCGTGGAATGTTTCGACATCAGCCACACGCAGGGCGAGGCGACGCAGGCGTCGTGCGTGGTGTTCCACCACCACGCCATGCAGAACGGCGAATACCGGCGCTACAACATCAATGACATCACGCCCGGCGACGATTACGCGGCCATGCGCCAGGTCCTCATGCGCCGTTACGAGAAAGTGGCGAATGGCGATGGCGTGATGCCCGACGTGGTCTTGATCGACGGCGGCAAGGGGCAGATCGAAATGGCGCGCCAGGTGTTCGCCGAGCTGGGACTCGATATCAGCTTGATTGTCGGCGTGGCCAAGGGGGAGGGGCGCAAGGTGGGCCTGGAAACCCTGCTGTTCGTCGATGGCCGCGCGGCGCAGGAGCTGGGCAAGGAATCGGCGGCCCTGATGCTGATCGCGCAGATCCGCGACGAGGCGCACCGCTTCGCCATTACCGGCATGCGCGCCAAGCGCGCCAAGACGCGCCAGACCTCGCGCCTCGAGGAAATCGAAGGCATCGGCGCCAAGCGCCGCCAGAAACTGCTGTCGCGCTTTGGCGGCTTGCGCGGCGTGGTCGACGCCAGCGTCGAGGATCTGATGTCGGTGGAGGGAATTTCCACGCAACTGGCGGAAGAAATTTACAAGCAGCTGCATTAGAACGCCTAAGCAAACCTACTGCGCGTCGCGACTTGCGGCCTGCGATGCTCACTGGCTCGGCGCCCCCGTGTCAAGCACAGCTGCGCTTCTCGGTCGCAACTCACTGCCGCTCGCTACGGTTTTGTGAGGGTTCTATGACGGCCTGGTCCGGCGCTGCGGCAACCGGACTAGGCTAATACCCTGGGGCCATGTAGACTAGTGGCGCTTTCTTCACGCTTTCTTGATATTCAATTTACCCGTCGGCCGATTGCTCCTTTATGCCTTTTAATATTCCCATCCTTTTGACCTGGCTGCGCGTGGCCCTGATACCGCTCGTCGTCGGCGTGTTTTATCTGCCGCCGTCGATGCTGCTGCATGGTGACCAGAACCTCGTTGCCACGCTGGTCTTCATCGTTGCCGCCGTGACCGACTGGTTCGATGGTTTCCTCGCGCGGCGCTGGAACCAGACCTCGGCCTTTGGCGCCTTTCTCGACCCGGTCGCCGACAAGCTGATGGTGGCGGGCGCCTTGCTGGTGCTGGTGCAGCTGGACCGTGTCAATGCCGTGCTGGCCTTCATCATCATCGGCCGCGAAATCACGATTTCCGCGCTGCGCGAATGGATGGCGCAGATCGGCGCATCGAAATCGGTGGCCGTCAGTTCGATCGGCAAGATCAAGACGGCCGCGCAAATGACGGCCATTCCCTTGCTGCTGTACCACGAAGTGATCTTTGGCGCGATCGATACCCACGTGTGGGGCGAGAAGCTGCTGTGGATTGCCTGCGTGCTGACGGTGTGGTCGATGTTCTATTACTTGCGTCTGGCGTGGCCGTTGATCAAGGAAAAAGCGGGAAATTTGCATTGAGGTGATGGACGCCGATGGCATCGGTCTGGCGTCTTTTTAACCCAAACGCAAGAGCAGGGGGCAGGCCCAAAGGGTCCGACCCCAAATATTTTGCAAAAGACCAGATATTGCCCGTTGACAGCCCCTGTAATCCCTCTATAATGCTGGCCTGTTGTTGATGACGCGGGAGTAGCTCAGTTGGTAGAGCGCAACCTTGCCAAGGTTGAGGTCGAGAGTTCGAGACTCTTCTCCCGCTCCAGTTTTCTGGATCGTGTCATAGGTAAAAACAGCAAATGCAGTAAAAAGTAGTACTGGCGATGTAGTAGAGCTTCTGATACAATGTTGTCCACTGCGGGAGTAGCTCAGTTGGTAGAGCGCAACCTTGCCAAGGTTGAGGTCGAGAGTTCGAGACTCTTCTCCCGCTCCAGTGAATACTGGATCAGCAGTAAAGCAGCACTGGTAAACGGTAGTAAAAAGCAGTAAAATAGCGGTTCGTATGCGGGAGTAGCTCAGTTGGTAGAGCGCAACCTTGCCAAGGTTGAGGTCGAGAGTTCGAGACTCTTCTCCCGCTCCAGCGAAAGCTGAAGCAGTACAGCAAGATGGCAGTAGCAGAAAATAGAAGCTCCAATGCGGGAGTAGCTCAGTTGGTAGAGCGCAACCTTGCCAAGGTTGAGGTCGAGAGTTCGAGACTCTTCTCCCGCTCCAGAATTCTAAGGGGAAGCTAAGCTGGCTTCCTTTTTTTATCCGCCGCAGTAGCAGGCGCGATTAGGCAGTAACCAAGCTCCAATGCGGGAGTAGCTCAGTTGGTAGAGCGCAACCTTGCCAAGGTTGAGGTCGAGAGTTCGAGACTCTTCTCCCGCTCCAGTTTTCAAGGTGTGCCGCAAGGCGCATCCAAGCAGTTCCTCTGGCGAGGTAGCAAAGAGGTTATGCAGCGGCCTGCAAAGCCGTTTAGACGGGTTCGATTCCCGTCCTCGCCTCCAGATGAAAAAAATAGCCCACTTCCGAGTGGGCTATTTTTTTGTCCGCGCATTTGCCTGACTTTTGCCTGCTGCGCATCTTGTATAATGCCGCCAAGCTCAGCCGCGCTGCCTGGCGCCTTGATGAAACTTCCCCTTTCCGCCATACCGATGTAGTCACTGACGACTTTCCTGCTCCGTTCGACCTCAGCGCAGCGCTTTGGTGACGCCCGCTGGCATGGCTGCGCCTGATGATTCTCCGTCAGGCCGGCATTTTCCTGTTCCGACTTTGGATACGACTCAATGATCAACGCAACTTTTCGGGATGAGTGGTTCTCGAACATACAAAAAAACGTCCTGGCGGGCCTGACCACCTCATTTGCCCTGGTGCCTGAATGCATCGCCTTTGCCCTGGTGGCGCAACTGAATCCCCTGATGGGCCTGTATGGCGCCTTCATCATTTGCGCATTCACGGCCATCTTTGGCGGACGCCCCGGCATGATTTCCGGCGCCGCCGGTTCCATGGCCGTCGTCATCGTGGCGCTGGTGGCGCAACATGGCGTGCAATACCTGCTGGCGACAGTCGTGCTGAGCGGCATCCTGATGGCCTTGTTCGGCATCTTGCGCCTTGGAAAATTGATCCGCATGGTGCCGTATCCGGTGATGCTGGGCTTTGTGAATGGCCTGGCCATCGTCATCGCCATGGCCCAGCTGGAGCACTTTCGCCAGGCCACGCCGCAAGGCGAAACCTGGCTGCAAGGCAGTCCTTTGTATGTGATGGGCGCGCTGGTGCTGCTCACCATGGCCATCGTGTACGTGCTGCCGCGCCTGACAAAAGCCGTGCCGCCGGCGCTGGTGGCCATCCTGGGCGTGGGCGTGCTCAGCCATTTCTTGCACCTGCCCACGCGCACCCTGGGCGACCTCGCGCATATCGCGGGCGGCTTGCCGGCCCTGCATTGGCCCGCCGTACCGCTGGACATGGCCACCCTGCACATCATCTTCCCGTATGCGGCGCTGATGGCCATGGTGGGTTTGCTGGAAACCTTGCTTACTTTTAATCTTACCGATGAGATGACTGAAACGCGGGGCCAGCCTAACCGCGAATGCATCGCGCTCGGCGCATCGAACGTCGTCTCGGGCCTGTTCGGCGGCATGGGCGGCTGTGCCATGATCGGGCAGACCATGATCAACCTGAGCTCGGGCGGCCGTTCGCGCCTGTCGGGCGTGACGGCCGGCGTGATGATTTTACTGTTCATCCTGTTCCTGTCGCCGCTGATCGAGCGCATCCCGCTGGCCGCCCTGGTGGGCGTGATGTTCGTCGTGGCGCAGCAGACGTTTGCCTGGGGTTCCTTGCGCGTACTGGGCAAGGTGCCGTTGCAGGATGCGCTGGTGATCGTTGCCGTGACGGTCATTACCGTATTCACGGACCTGGCGATGGCCGTGTTGTGCGGCATCGTCATTGCCGCCTTGAATTTTGCCTGGCAACATGCGCGTGAAATGCGTGCCGATATCGACGACAGCAGCGCCGGCATGCGCGTGTACCTGCCGCATGGCACGCTGTTTTTTGCTTCCACCACGCATTTCCTGGAACTGTTCCAGCCCGCGTCGGACCCGGCCCGCGTCATCCTCGATTGCCGCCACCTGCACATGGCCGACCATTCGGCCATCGCCGCCATCGAAGCCTTGTATGAGCGCTATGACAAGGCGGGCAAGCATCTGCAGGTGACGCATCTGTCCGTCCGCAACCAGGCCTTGCTGCAGCGGGCCGGGGTGGATGTGGGCGTGGCGTAAAATAGGGGATTGTCGAATGTCTGTGGAGTGTGAATGCTGTCGAACGAACAAGAACAATTATTGCAACAAAGCCAGGCGGGCTTCGATGCCTACTATGACGCGCTGGGCGCCTCGCTGGTGAACTTCGTCGAGCGCCTGGGCATCTAGCCGGCGCACGAAGTGCTGACCAGCGCGGCCGAATACCTGCCCTACATCGATGCTGCCATGCGCACCATCGTCATCCGCGACGAGAGCTGGCAATGGGTGAAAACCATGCTCGGCTACTTTATCGGCGAATACTTCGTGCAGGGCCATGCGGGTTGCTGGTATGTGGAAACGCGGCCGGAATCGCCGCATTTCTGCCGCATCATGGTGGGCGGCTTCGAGCATGGCTTGCCGGCGGACGCCGCCATCGAGCCGGAGGCGCTGGCGCTGGAATTCCTGGGGCAATCCGTGCCGCGCGAGCTGGCAACATTGATCCAGGGTGCGCAAGCCCGCCTGAACTGAACTGCTGTCGTCGCCCCTGTCAAGGAGTAGGCCGGATGAAATGGATATCCCGTGTGTGGCTGGCGCGCTGCTGCATGCCAGTCGTTGTCTTTCTGCTGGCAAGTGCCGCACCCCTGGCTTTTTCGCAGGACGGCGGCAAAACCGCGTTTGAAACCGATCACGAATTCGATGCCGGCTCGCGCATCGCGCTCGATGCCGTGACGCCGGCGCAAGCCGCCAACCTCGCCGTGCTCGGCAAGGTATGGGGTTTCCTGAAATACCATCACCCCTTGATCACCGCGGGCGGGCGGCAGTGGGACTACGAACTCCTGCGTGTCATGCCCAGGATGCTGGCCGCACCCGACAGGGCGGCGGGCGATGCCGTGCTGCGGGAGTGGATCGCCGGTCTGGGGACGCTTGCTGACTGCGACCCTTGTGCCGTCCCGGCGCAGGGCGACTTGCATCTGCGTCCCGCACTGCAATGGCTGGACGATGACGGCTTGCTCGGCGCCGGCTTGCGCGCCGATCTGCGGCACATTTATCGGCACCGGCCAGCGTCGGCCAGCCAGTTTTATCTGCGCCTGCAGGATCAGGTGGGCAATCCCGTCTTTGAACATGAGCCTGCTTACCAGGCGTTGGCGCTGCCCGATGCGGGTTTTCAGTTGCTGGCCTTGTTTCGCTTCTGGAATATCATCGAATACTGGGCGCCATACCGCGATGCGACAGGCGAAAACTGGGATGACGTCCTGCGCCAGTCGCTGCCGCGCATCGCGCTGGCCAGGGACCGCGCCAGCTATCAGCTGGAAATGATGGCCGTGATCGCGCGCCTGCACGATACCCATGCAAATCTGTGGAACTCGCTGCGCGTGCGTCCGCCCGTGGGCGAGTGCCACCTGCCAGTCAAGCTCCGTTTCATCGGCGATAGCGCCGTGGTGGCGGGCTACCGGGAAGCCGGGGCGGAGACGGGGTTGCAGGCCGGCGATGTCATTGCCAGCCTCGATGGCGTGCCGGTGGCGCAACTGGTTGCCGCCTGGCGGCCCTACTATGCCGCATCGAATGAGGCGGCGCGCCTGCGCGACATGGCTGGCAAGCTGACGACTGGCGCTTGCGGTGCAACCCGGCTGCAGATACGCCGCGGGCAGGGCGACATGGAAATGACGGCGCAGCGCGTGCCAGCCAGGCAGCAGGCGGGTGCGGATACGCATGACAGGGAAGGGGAGGCGTTCCAGCGCCTGGGCGATGATATCGCCTACCTCAAGCTGTCGACCCTCAAGCGCGCCGACGTGGCCGCGCATATGGCGGCCGCCGCGGGCAGCCGCGGCCTGATTATCGATATGCGCAACTATCCGCGCGAGTTTGTCGTCTTTGCCCTGGGGGCTTACCTGGTCGACCGGCCCACGGAGTTTGCCCGCTTTACCAAGGGCGACCTTGGCAACCCGGGCGCCTTCCACTGGAGCGGGGCCGCGGCCTTGCGCCCGCAAGCGCTGCACTATGCGGGCAAGGTCATGCTGCTGGTCGATGAAGTCAGCCAGAGCCAGTCCGAGTATACGGCCATGGCCCTGCGCGTGGCGCCGCGCGCCAAGGTGGTCGGCAGCACGACGGCGGGTGCGGATGGCAATATCTCGCCGTTTTCGCTGCCCGGTGGCTTGAACACCATGATCAGCGGCATCGGCGTGTTTTATCCCGACCGGCGACCCACGCAGCGCGTGGGCATCGTCCCGGATATCGAGGTCAGGCCCACGATTGCCGGCATACGGGATGGGCGTGACGAGGTGCTGGAGGCAGCCATTGCCGAGATACGCCGGCAATAGCTGTTTCTGCTGCGGATGCAGGCTTGCTTAGAACTCTTCCCACTCGCCTTCGGCCGGCGCGCTCGCCTTGCTGCTGGCGCGCGTCGCGGGCAGGCGCAGGGCAGAAGCCGTCGCCTTGCGGGCCGGCGCGGCTGCCGGTGCTGCGGGCGCGCTGCGCTGCGCCGCTTTCACGCTGAAACGGTCGGTCGCCGCCGCGTTGGCGTCGAGGCGGAAGACGCTGACCACTTGCGCCAGTTCGCTCGCCTGTTCCTGCATCGCTTCGGCCGCTGCCGAGGCTTCTTCCACCAGGGCCGCATTCTGCTGGGTCACCTGGTCCATTTCGGAAATGGCCTGGTTGACTTGCTCGATGCCGGCGCTCTGCTCTTCGCTGGCGTTGCTGATCTCGCTCATGATGGACGTGACGAAGCCGATGCTTTGCACGATTTCTTCCATCGTCTTGCCGGCCTTGTCGACCAGGTCCGTGCCCACGTCGACCTTTTGCACGGAGTCGTCGATCAAGCCCTTGATCTCTTTTGCGGCTGCTGCCGAGCGCTGTGCCAGGTTGCGCACTTCCGTGGCAACCACGGCGAAGCCGCGGCCCTGTTCGCCGGCGCGCGCCGCTTCCACGGCCGCGTTCAGGGCCAGGATGTTGGTCTGGAAGGCGATGCCGTCGATGACAGAGATAATATCGACGATTTTCTTCGACGAGGTATTGATCTCGCCCATGGTGGCGACCACTTCGGCCACCACGGCGCCGCCGCGGCTGGCGATGCCGGCGGCGTCGCCGGCCAGTTTATTCGCCTGGCGCGCATTGTCCGCGTTCTGTTTCACGGTCGAGGTCAGTTCTTCCATCGACGACGCCGTTTCTTCCAGCGAGCTGGCTTGCTGTTCCGTGCGCGACGACAGGTCCTGGTTGCCGGCGGCGATTTCCGCGGAGGCCGTGGCGATGGTGTCGGTGCCGCTGCGCACCTGGCCGACGATGCCGACCAGGCTGTCGTTCATGGTTTTCAGGGCATGCATCAGCTGGCCCGTTTCATCGCGGCCCTGCGCCGTGATGGTGCTGGTGAGGTCGCCCGCTGCCACGGTTTCCGCCACCTTCACTGCAGCGCGGATGGGGCCGGTGATCGAGCGCGTGATCCACCACGCAAAGCCGATACCCATCAGCACCGCCAGCACGCCCATGGTGATCAGGAAGATGCGGGTGCCGCTGTAGGCTTCGATGATGCTGGCGCCGACGCCGTCGGCGGCCTTGATCTGCATGTTGGCAAAGCGCTTCACTTCGGCCAGGTAGGCCACGGTGATCGGCGCGACTTCTTTGTCGAACACTTCCTTGGCGCCGGCCACATCGCCGTCGGCCTTCATCTTGAAGGCGCGTCCACGCGTCGTCACATAGTCGGTGCGTACCTTGCGCACGACCTTGAACTGCTCGATCACGGCCGGGTTCAGCAGCGAAGCGACGATGTCGTCCTGCAGCTTGCTGGAGCGCTCCGCATCGACTTTCAAGTCTTCCTCGATCTTGGCGCGCACGACAGGATCCGTGATTTCAAACGAGGCGACGCCGCGCACGCTGTTGACTTCAATGATCTTCGACCATTCGGCCACCATGCGCTGGTTCTTGATGCTGGTATTGATGAGACGGTAGGTCAGGTCGCTGGCCGTTTGCATGCGCACGAGGGCGGTGATGGTCAAGGCGGCAAGCAACAGCAATACGACAGCAAAGCCGACGCCAAGGCGGCTGCCGATGTTCAGGTTTTTCATGTAATTCCTAACAGTTTAATAGTCATGATCGCCGCCGCCAGCAGGGGCGGACAGGCGCCGCAAGGCGCAGGGGATCGGGGTCTTCAGGTGCCGCGTGATGGCTGTGCGGCGCGCCACGCTGAGCGTGGCGATAGAGGTAAAGCAAGGGTGTGGCGGCCAGGGATGCCGCTAACCAGCAAACCGCAAGTATAGCATTGACGCACGGAAATAGTTTCTGGCGGCAATTTTAATTGTTTTTTGATATTGATTTCTTGTTGTGTTTTTACATCAAGTCGCATGACTATAAGTACTATCACTTACAGCAAGCCTTACTTTTCTCCGGGCGCACTGATAAAATACTAATGATAATCATTCGTATTAAAACATCGACCAGGGAATTGTATGCAGCAACAGCGCAAGCCAGGATTCAAACCGATCACCATCGCCGTACTGGGCGCACTGACCTTTGGCGCCACGCCATTGGTTACTTCGGCACAGGAAAGCTTGCCCGCCGTCACCGTGACAGCGGCTAAGGACAAGGATGGCTATGTGGCCGGCACCTCCGCCAGCGGCACCAAGACGGAAATGGCCCTGCGCGACGTGCCGCAGACGATCAACGTGGTGCCGGCCGCCGTCATCAAGGACCAGCACGCCATGTCGATCCAGGACATCATGAAGAACATCCCGGGCGTGGGCCTGTCCACGGGCGACGGCCAGCGCGACCAGGTGTTCATCCGCGGTTTCACGGCCATCGGCGACCAGTTCGTCGACGGCTTCCGCGACGACGCCCTGTACTTCCGCGACCTGTCGAACGTTGAGCGCCTGGAAGTGATCAAGGGACCTGCCGCCGTGCTGTACGGCCGCGGTTCCTCGGGTGGCCTGGTGAACCGCATCACCAAGAAGCCGGGCGTGGATATCACGGACGTGGCGCTGAGCTTGACGAACACGGCAGGGCGTCGCGGCGAAGTCGACGTGGGCCGCGTGGGCGAGACGGTGGACTGGCGTTTCACGGGTGCGCGCGAATTGTCGGACAGCTACCGCGACCAGCAATTCATCAACCGCACGGCGCTGGCGCCATCCGTGGCCATCCGCCTCTCCAGCGCCACCAAGTTGCTGCTGCAAGGTGAATATCTGGAAGACCGCCGCCTGACGGACTTCGGCATTCCATCCTACCAGGGCCGTCCCGTCGCCGTCGACGCGGGCACCTATTATGGCGCCGCCAACGCCCGCGATGCGGACTTCAGCCAGTCGCGCGTGGTCTCCACGGCCGCGACACTGACGCACAAGTTCAGCGATAGCTTGTCGCTGCGCAATGCCTTCCGTTACTACGATTACCACCTGGACCGCAACAACACGAATATTTCCGGCAACGTCAACGAAGTCCGGGGCACGATGAGCCTGGGCCACGCCAAGCTGAACCGCGACGAGAGCGGCTGGTTCAACCAGACGGAACTGACGCAAAAGCTGGTCACGGGCACCTTGCGCCATGAAGTGCTGTACGGCGCCGAGTTCGGCAAGCAGAATAAGGATGCCGCCAGCTGGGCCTCGACCGTGGTGGCGACGAATGTATCGATCTTCAATCCCGTCCTGCCGCAGGTGAACCGCAGCAAGCTGGGCGTGCGCAGCGATACTTTTGGTACCTACGACACGGCCGCTGCCTACGTGCAGGACGCCATCAGCTTCAGCGACGAATGGAAGGCGCTGGCCGGCTTGCGCTATGACCGCTACAAGCAGCAGTCGCGCCTGGCCAATGCGCTTGGCGTGACGACGGCGGACCTGTCGCGCACGGATTCGGCCTACAGCCCCCGCGCCGGTCTCGTCTGGCAACCGAGCGCCGTGCAATCGTATTACGCGTCGTGGAGCCGTTCGTTCCAGCCGAGTGGCGAGAACTTCGCCCTGGCCGCCAACAATGCCGACCTGGCGCCGGAAACCACGCGCAACACGGAAGTGGGCGCCAAATATGACCTGTGGGGCGGCCGCGCCAACGCCACCGTGTCGCTGTTCCGCCTGGAGCGCGACAACATCAAGACCAGCGACCCGATCACGAACCGCATCGTGCCCGTCGGCACGCAGCGCACGGACGGCCTGGAACTGACCTTCAACGCGGACTTGCACGATGGCTGGAAAATGATGGCCGGCTACGCTTACCTGGACGCCACCATCACCGATTCCATCGCCGTCGACCGCAGCGTGAATGCGCCGGGCACGACGACGGCCAGTTCCGTCGCCATCAAGGGCAAGCGCGCCACTTTGACGGCGCGCAATACGGCCAACCTGTGGCTGACGAAAGACCTGGGCCACGGCTTCACGGTGGGCGGCGGCGCGAATGCCGTCGGCAGCCGCTTCGCCAACCCGGGCAACACCGTCGTGCTGCCAGGCTACGTGACGGCCGACGCCATGGCCGCGTACCGCACGGGCCGCTATGAAGTGCAGCTGAACGTCAACAATATCGGCGACACGCGCTACATCGTCTCGGGTCACGGTTCCAGCCCGAACCTGAGCTTGCCTGGCGCGCCGCGCAACGTGGCGCTGACCTTGCGCTACAGCCTGTAATTCGAGCCCGATCTTCGGGCAGACAGCAAAAACCCGCTCGCGAGCGGGTTTTTTTTCATCGGTGGGTTGCGATGTGCAAGCGTGCGGGCCGGCTGGCATTGTTTAGAGGGAATGTTCGGTAACGCTAAATTAATATTGACTAAAGGCAATTTATTCCAGCGGACTAAGCCTTGATCGGATTTGAGGGGTAAAATGGTGTCATACGGCACAGGCATGGTGCTTATATCTTGGTGATATGACACTACCACGACGCTGTATGACTTTTTATTTACTCACATCATAGAGGCCTGAATATGGTTCAGATGTCCAGGCGCCAGTTCCTTCGGGTAACTGGCGCGACCATTGCTGGTTCCAGCCTCGCCCTGCTCGGTTTCGCACCGGGCCAGGCGATGGCGGAAGTGCGGCAATACAAGCTGTCTCGCACGACCGAGACACGCAATACCTGTCCCTACTGTTCGGTAGGATGCGGCGTCCTGCTGTATGGGCTGGGCGACGGCGCGAAAAATGCCGTCTCCAGCATCATCCACGTGGAAGGCGATGCCGATCACCCGGTGAACCGCGGCACCTTGTGTCCGAAAGGCGCCAGCCTGGTCGACTTCATCCACAGCCCGAACCGCCTGAAAGTGCCCGAATACCGCGCACCGGGCGGCACGGAATGGCAACCGATCTCCTGGGATGTGGCGCTCGACAAGATCGCGCGCCTGATGAAGGATGACCGCGATGTCAACCTGATCGAAAAGAATGCCGACGGCAAGACCGTCAACCGCTGGCTCTCCACCGGCATGCTGGCCGCGTCCGCCGGCAGCAACGAGGTCGGGTATCTGACCCACAAGACAGTGCGCAGCATGGGGATGCTGACCTTTGATAATCAGGCGCGTGTATGACACGGACCGACGGTGGCAGGTCTTGCCCCGACGTTTGGCCGTGGCGCGATGACGAATCATTGGGTCGATATCAAGAATGCCGATGTGATTTTGGTCATGGGCGGCAATGCAGCAGAAGCACATCCTTGCGGATTCAAATGGGTCACGGAAGCGAAGGCGCATAACAAGGCCAAGCTGATCGTTGTCGATCCGCGTTTTACCCGTACCGCATCCGTGGCAGATTATTACTGCGCCACGCGTACGGGCACGGACATCGTCTTCCTCGGCGCGATCATCAATTATCTGCTGACGAACGACAAGATCCAGCATGAGTACGTGCGCAACTACACGGACATGCCCTTTATCGTGCGCGAAGACTATGCGTTCGAGGACGGCCTGTTCTCGGGTTTCGACAAGGAAAAAGGCAAGTACACCGACAAGGCCACCTGGGATTACGAGATCGGCGACGATGGCTATGCCAAGGTCGACCCGACCCTGGAACACCCGCGCTGCGTCTACCAGATGATGAAGAAGCACTACGCGCGCTACACGACCGAGATGGTCGAGCGCACGTGCGGCGTGTCGGCCGACAAGTTCCACAAGGTGGCGGAGGCCCTGGCCTCGACCGCCGTGCCGGGACGCGCCGGCACCATCCTGTACGCGCTGGGCTGGACGCACCATTCGACGGGCGCGCAGACCATCCGCACGGGCGCCATGGTGCAGCTGTTGCTGGGTAATATGGGGATCGCCGGCGGCGGCATGAACGCCTTGCGCGGCCATTCGAACATCCAGGGTTTGACCGACCTGGGCCTGATGTCGAACCTGTTGCCGGGGTATATGACCCTGCCGAACGAGGGCGAGCAGGATTTCGATGCGTACATCGCCGCGCGCGCCACCAAGCCGCTGCGGCCGAACCAGCTCAGCTACTGGAGCAATTACCGCAAATTCCACGTCAGTTTCATGAAGACGTGGTGGGGTGATTTCGCCACGGCCGAGAACAACTACGCCTTCGACTACCTGCCGAAACTCGACAAGCCGTATGACTTGATGCAAGCCATCGAGAACATGCATCAAGGCAAGATGACGGGCTATATCTGCCAGGGCTTCAATGTGCTGGCGTCCGCGCCGAACAAGCAGAAGGTCACGGAAGCGCTGTCGAAGCTGAAGTTCCTCGTCATCATGGATCCGCTGGCCGTGGAAACGGGCGAATTCTGGAAGGCGCACGGGCAATACCACGAAGTCGATCCCACCAAGATCATGACGGAAGTGTTCCGCCTGCCAACCAGCTGCTTCGCCGAAGAACGCGGTTCGCTGGTGAGTTCCTCGCGCGTGCTGCAGTGGCACTGGCAGGCGGCTGAACCGCCGGGCCAGGCGCGCAGCGACCTGGAGATCATGTCGGGCCTGTTCCTGCGCATGCGCAGCATGTACAAGAAAGAGGGCGGCAAGTTCCCCGATCCTATCGTCAACCTGACGTGGAACTATGCGCAGCCGCATAATCCGCAGCCGGAAGAAATCGCCCGCGAATTCAACGGCAAGGCGCTGGCCGACCTGTACGATCCGAAGGACGCGACCAAGTTGCTGGTGAAAAAGGGCGAGCAGCTGGCTTCGTTTGCGCAATTGCGCGACGATGGCACGACCACCAGCGGTTGCTGGATCTTCGCCGGCAGCTGGACGCAGGCGGGCAACCAGATGGGGCGGCGCGACAATAGCGACCCGACCGGCATCGGCCAGACGTTGGGCTGGGCCTGGGCGTGGCCGGCCAACCGCCGCGTGCTGTACAACCGCGCCTCGTGCGACTTGAAAGGCAAGCCTTTCGATCCGACCCGCAAGCTCATCGAGTGGAATGGCACGAACTGGAGCGGGGCCGACATTCCCGACTTCAAGGTCGACGAACCGCCGGAAAACGGCATGGGCCCGTTCATCATGCTGGGCGAAGGCGTGGCGCGTTTCTTTGCGCGCGGTGCCATGGCCGAAGGGCCGTTCCCCGAGCATTACGAGCCGTTCGAAAATCCGCTGGGCTACAACCCGATGCATCCAAAAAACCCGCAAGCGACCAGCAATCCGGCCGCGCGCGTGTTCGCCGATGACCGGAAAATGTTCGGCACGCATGAGGAATATCCGCATGTGGCCACCAGCTACCGCCTGACCGAGCACTTCCATTACTGGACCAAGCATGCGCGCCTGAATGCCATCATCCAGCCGCAGCAATTCGTCGAAATCGGCGAAGAACTGGCCAAGAGCATCGGCGTCGTTGCCGGTGGTGAAGTGCGCGTCAGTTCCAAGCGGGGACACATCATCGCCAAGGCCGTGGTCACCAAGCGCATCAAGGCGTTGATGATCGAAGGCAAGCCGGTGCATACCGTGGGCCTGCCGCTGCACTGGGGCTTCACGGGCGTGGCCAAGCCGGGGTATCTGATCAATACCCTGACGCCGGGCGTGGGGGATGCGAATTCGCAAACGCCGGAATTCAAGTCCTTCCTCGTGAAGGTGGAAAAAGCATGATGGGAGCTCAATAATGGCACTGCAATCCTTAGATATCCGGCGCCTGTCGGCTACCACGGTCACCCCGCCGCAGGCGCGCAGCCCGGTGACGGGCACCGTGGCCAAGCTGATCGATGTGTCGAAATGCATCGGCTGCAAGGCTTGCCAGACGGCGTGCATGGAATGGAACGACTTGCGTGACGAAGTCGGCGAAAACCACGGCACCTATGACAATCCGACGGACCTGACGCCGCAATCGTGGACGGTGATGCGTTTTGCCGAACACGAAAACAACGACGGCAACCTCGAGTGGCTGATCCGCAAGGACGGCTGCATGCACTGCGAGGACCCGGGCTGTCTGAAAGCCTGTCCGGCGCCGGGCGCCATCGTGCAATACACGAACGGCATCGTGGATTTCCATCAGGAAAACTGCATCGGCTGCGGCTACTGCGTGGCCGGCTGTCCTTTCGACGTGCCCCGCATTTCGAAGAAGGACGACCGCGCCTACAAGTGCACGCTCTGTTCGGACCGGGTGGCCGTGGGCCAGGAACCTGCCTGCGTGAAAACCTGCCCGACCGGCGCCATCGTTTTCGGCACCAAGGAAGACATGAAGGTGCATGCGGAAGAGCGCATCGTCGACCTGAAGTCGCGCGGTTTCGAAAACGCGGGCCTGTACGATCCGCTGGGCGTGGGCGGCACGCACGTGATGTACGTGCTGCACCATGCCGACAAGCCGAAGCTGTATTCGAACTTGCCGGAACGTCCGCGCATCAGCCCGATGGTGGGCTTCTGGAAGGGCTGGTCCAAGCCGCTCGCGGTGGCCGGCATGGCCGCCACGGCCCTGGCAGGCTTCTTCCATTACACGCGTGTCGGTCCGAACGAAGTGAGCAAGGACGAAGAGCACGAGGCGCTGGAAGAGGCCAAACGCATCCGGGAGGAAGACCATGAGCCACAGTGATCTGCATGATGGCAAGCTGCGCGACAAGGATGGCAACCCGCTGATCCAGCGCTACGACCCGAACGAGCGCACGAATCACTGGGTCACCGCCATCACCTTCGTCATGCTGGCGCTGTCCGGCCTGGCCATGTTCCATCCCTCGATGGCGTGGCTGGCGAACCTGTTCGGCGGCGGCCAATGGACGCGCATCCTGCATCCGTTTGCCGGCCTGGTGATGTTCGTCTCGTTCGCAATTCTGGTGGTGCGCTTCTGGCACCACAACAAGTTCGAGGACGGCGACAAGCAGTGGCTGAAACAGATGGACGACGTGCTCAACAACCGCGAAGAAAAGCTTCCGAAGATCGGCAAATACAATGCCGGGCAGAAGATCCTGTTCTTCGTGCTGCTCGCTTGCATGCTGGGCTTGCTGTTGTCGGGCATCGTGATCTGGCGCGCGTATTTTGCGTTCTATTTCCCGATTCCCGTCATCCGCGCGGCTGCCCTGCTGCACGCCGTGTGCGCGTTCGGCATCATCTGCTCCATCATCGTGCACATCTATGCGGCCCTGTGGGTCAAGGGCTCGATCGGCGCCATGGTGCGCGGCACCGTCACCTACGGCTGGGCGCGCAAGCACCATCCGAAGTGGTTTGAGGCGGTCATTCGCAACAGCAAGGATTAAACTGTTGCCAGTGACACCCTGCTGCAAGAGCCGGGGCCGGTCCACAGGATCGGCCCCTTTCTCTTTATCGATTAAAATACTTTGACGGCATGGTCAACTCCGCTGGCCCTGCTGTGCTATTTTTGATGGGAAAACTCCATTGGTACAACGCATTCTTCAGCCAGGCGAAATCGAAGGCCTGGACCACAACGCGATTCCGCGCCTGCTGCTGCCGCAGCCTGACAGCCTGTTCAAGGCGCGCGCCTTGCGCCTGCGCGAACTGGCGCAAGGAAACATCAAGGGTATCCCCGTCGACGCGGGCATGCAGGGTTACCTGGTGCTGATGGCCGCGCTGGCCGATGCGCAGGCTGCCGTGACGGGAAGACTGGCGCCCGGCGCCGTGCCTGCCGCCGACCCGGACGCGCTGCGCCGCGCCATCCAGCACCGCATGCCGGTGCTGCCCGTCAGCGGCGCCCGTCCGCCCGTCTGGCGCGACATCTTTGCCAGCCTGCTCGATGAACTGGCCGCCACGGCCGCCAGCCAGCCGGCCCTGTCCGGCGGCCTGACGCAGGTGCTGGCCCAGCTGCGCGCGCTCGACGCGCCGGCGCTGGACTCCTGCGCCGATGCCGTACTCGATGAAAACGGCGACAACCTGAACCCCATGCATGCGCCGTTCGTCGCCGCCGCCCTGCAAATTTTATGGTCGGTGTCGGCCAGCGAACTGCGCGCCGCGCGCGTGCCGGACCTGGAAACGGGCACCCTGTGTCCCGTCTGCGGTTCGCACCCCGTCGCCAGCGTGATCCGCATCGGCGGCGGGTCGCAGGGCTACCGCTATCTGCACTGCGGCATTTGCGAAAGCGAATGGCATATGGTGCGCGTGAAGTGCTCGACCTGCGAACAGAATGGCAAGATCGCCTACCAGGGCCTGGACGCTGCCGATGCGGCGCCGTTCGACCCCGTGACGGCAAAGGATGACAAATTGCCCAACAAGGCGAACGATCCGAAGAAGGTGGCGCGCGCGGAAACCTGCGACGATTGCCACACCTACCGCAAGGTCTTCAACCAGGAACACGATTACAACGTCGAGCCCCTGGCCGACGATCTGGCCAGCCTGATGCTCGACCTGCTGGTGGGCGAAGCGGGCTACCAGCGCGCCAGCGGCAATCCGCTGCTGTGGCTGGGGAAGGGCGACAGCAGCGAGGGCCAGCCAGCATGACGACGGGGCAAACCGTGCGCCTGCCGTCGGTAGACCGCATCCTGGGCGACGCGGCTTGCCTGGCCCTGATTGCGCATTACGGCCGCGCGCAGACCCTGGCCTGCGCGCGCGCCGTGCTGGCCGAACTGCGCACCGCCATGCTGGCCGGTGCAGTCTGCGAAGAGGGCGCATCGATCGCCGCCATCGTCGCGCAAATGGGCGAACGGCTGCAGGCGCAATCGCGCTCGCAGCTGCGCGCCGTCTTCAACCTGACGGGCACCGTGCTGCACACGAACCTGGGCCGGGCCCTGCTGCCCGACGCCGCCGTGCAAGCCGTGGTGGAAGCGCTGCAATGGCCGATGAACCTGGAATTCGACCTGGAAACGGGCAAGCGCGGCGACCGCGACGACCTGGTCGAGGAATTGCTGCGCGAATTGACGGGGGCCGAAGCGGCCACCATCGTCAACAACAATGCGGCCGCCGTGCTGCTGATGCTCAATACCCTGGCGCAGAATAAAGAGGTCGTCGTCTCGCGCGGCGAGCTGGTGGAAATCGGCGGCGCCTTCCGCATCCCCGACGTGATGACGCGCGCGGGCGCCGTGCTGCGCGAAGTGGGCAGCACCAACCGCACCCACCTGGCCGATTACGCGAACGGAATCAACGAGCACACCAGCCTGCTGATGAAGGTCCATTGCAGCAATTACGCGATTACCGGCTTCACGAAAAGCGTGGAGCTCGACGAACTGGTGCCGCTGGCGGCACAACACGGCGTGCCGACGGCGGTGGACCTGGGCAGCGGCACCCTGGTTGACCTGGCGCAATACGGGCTGCCGCATGAAACGACGGTGCGCGAAACCATCGAAGCGGGGGCCGACCTGGTGACCTTCAGCGGCGACAAACTGCTGGGTGGCCCGCAATGCGGCGTCATCGTCGGCCGCGCCGACCTGATCGCGAAGATCAAGCGCAATCCGCTGAAACGCGCGCTGCGCGTGGGTAAACTCACCCTGGCCGCCCTGGCTCCCGTGCTGCAGCTGTACCGCGCGCCGGACTTGCTGGCCGAACGGCTGACCACCTTGCGCCTGCTGACGCGTCCCGCGGCCGCCATGCGCGCGCAGGCGGAAGTCCTGCTGCCGCTGCTGCAAGGCGCGCTGGGCTTGCAGTACGTGGTGACGGCTGAAGCCATGACAAGCCAGATCGGCAGCGGCGCCTTGCCCGTCGACCAGCTGCCCAGCTTTGGCCTGGCCATCCGCAGCGCGCCGGGCTCGCGCCTGAGCAATCCGCTGGGCGTGCTGGAACAACGGCTGCGCGCCTTGCCGTGCCCCGTGATCGGGCGCATCGGCCAGGACACCTTGTGGCTGGACCTGCGCTGCCTGGAAGCGGCGCACGAGACGGCCTTCATTGCGCAGCTCGCCGAGTTGTCCGCATGATCGTCGGCACCGCAGGCCATATCGACCATGGCAAGACGACGCTCACGCGCGCACTGACGGGCGTGCACACGGACCGCCTGAAGGAAGAGCAGGCGCGCGGCATTTCGATAGAACTCGGTTACGCCTATCTGCCGCTGGCGGATGGCACGGTGCTGGGCGTGATCGACGTGCCCGGCCACGAGAAATTCATCCGCACCATGGCTTCCGGCGTGACGGGCATCGATTTCGCCCTGCTGGTGGTGGCGGCCGACGACGGCATCATGCCGCAGACGCGCGAGCACCTGGCCATCTTGCAGCTGCTGGGCGTGGCGCGCGGTGCCGTGGCGCTGACCAAGATCGACCGTGCCGACAGCGCCCGCGTGGCCCAGGTGGAAGCGGACGTCGAGGCGCTGCTGGCCGGCACGCCGCTGGCCGGCAGCCCGGTCTTTCCCACGGCCGCCAACCGCGACGACGATGCCGGCGTGGCCGCCTTGCTGGCGCACCTGACGCAGGTGGCGCGCAGCCTGCCGCAGCGCGACGAGCGGCGCCTGTTACGCCTCGGCGTGGACCGCGTGTTCACCTTGTCGGGGCAGGGCACCATCGTCACCGGCACGGCGCTGGCGGGATGCGCGCAGGTGGGCGACATGCTGCAGCTGGCGCCCGGCGGCGCGCCAGCGCGGGTGCGCAGCATCCATGCGCAGAACCGCGCAGCCGAGGCGGGCATGGCGGGCCAGCGCCTGGCGCTGAACCTGGCCGGCATCGACCGCGAGCGCATCGAGCGGGGCAACTGGATCGTCGCGCCGGCGCTGGCGCAATGCTCCGAGCGCCTCGACGTGGAACTGACCCTGCTGCCCGACGCCGGCGTGCAACTGAAAGCCTGGTCGCCGCTGCACGTGCACCTTGGCGCGGCGCACCAGCTGGCGCGCGCCGTCATGCTTGATGGCGAGACCCTGTCGCCGGGGCAGACGGGCAGGGTACAGCTGGTGTTCGAGTCGCCCATGCACGGCGTGCCGGGCGACCGCTTCGTCGTGCGCAATGCGCAGGCCACGCAGACGGTGGGCGGCGGCATGGTGCTCGATCCGTTCGGCCCCGCGCGCAAGCGGCGCAGCCCGGCCAGGCTGGCCTGGCTCGATGCGCTGGCGGCGTTCATCTCGCAGGGCGACTATGCGGCCCTGCTGGCGCAAAGCCCGCTAGGCTTGTGCGAGTCCTTGCTGGTGCGCCTGTCCCTGCTGCCGGCGGGCGCCCTGGCGCTGCCGCCCGACACGCGGCGCATCGCGCTGCGCGGCGGCGACGCCCTGCTGGTGGCGCCGCCGGCGTTGCTGGCGCTGGAAGGGCGGGTGCTGGCGGCATTGGCAACCTTCCACGCGCGCGCGCCCGACGAGGCGGGGCCGGAACTGTGGCGCTTGAAACGCATCGTCGACGCGGAGATGGAAGACGCCTTGTGGAGCCACCTGGTGGAAGGCTTGTTGGCGCGCGGCGAAGTGCTGGCATGCGGCGCCAGCCTGCACTTGCCGACGCACAGCGTGGAACTGACGCCGCAGGAACAGGCGCTGGCCGAACCCTTGCTGGCCGCGCTGGCGCAGGGGCGTGCCGATCCGCCGTGGACGCGCGACCTGGCGCGCGGCTTTGGCCTGGCCGAGGACGAGGCGCGCAGGCTGTTGCGCAAACTTGCCAAGGCAGGGCAGATCAGCCAGGTGGTGCACGACCTGTTTTATCATCAGGCGGCGCTGGCCGAACTGGCGCAGCTGGTGCGGGAACTGGCGCAAAAGGCGGAAGGGGACGCAGGCTTGCCGGCCGGTAGCGGTGCCGTGGGCGCCGCCACCTTCCGCGACGCCAGCGGCCTGGGCCGCAAGCGGGCGATCCAGGTCTTGGAATTCTTTGACCGCGTCGGTTATACTCGCCGTGTTGGCAATGGGCATCTATTACGCCCGCAGGCGCTGTGGTCCTACACCGCAGCCTTGCCCAAGAGCTAAGTAATCCTCGGGAAATTATTGTGAATTTATGACGAACAGAACCGGATGCTGTGCAAGGCGCCTGCAGCGACGCAGTGCGAGCACTGCTAGCTGCGGGTAACACCGCACAGCGCCGGTTATGGAAGTCAGAAAACACAATAATTTATTGGGGGTTACTTATCTCAGGTACCGCGGAAAGCACACTCATCCGGTGATGTGGCCGGGCTTCAAACCCGGTGGAGGGCGTCAGACGTTCTCCCGTAGGTTCGACTCCTACTGTTTTCCGCCAATCATTTCTCTCTCCTCCCTCCTTGCATCATCCTCCGCTGGCGTTGGCCTGTTGCCACGTTGTGGAAAGTATGTACCGAAATTGACAATATCCGGCAATGCCAGGGTGAGCCGATGGTAACATCGGCTTGTATCCCCTGTGGCAGATGAAAGCAAGCATGAAACAAGCAAGCATGGCACGGCTGCTGGCAGTGGCGCTGCTGATGCCGGCGCTGGCCGCGGCGGCGGACGTGCGCATCGTCGGCGAGCACTTGCCGCCGTCGAGCATGATGGAAGGCAATGTCGTCGTGGGGCGTGAAACGCTCAAGGTGCGCGACATCATGGCGCGCGCCGGACTTTCCTACAGCATCGAGTTGCTGCCGTGGAAGCGCGCGTATGCGCAGGCGCTGCGCGAGGCTGACACCTGCATCTTTTCCACCAGCCGCACGCAGGAGCGCGAAGCGCAATTTCGCTGGATCGGGCCGCTGAACGAAGCGGAATGGATACTCTACGGCCTGGCCGAGCGGCACCTGGCGCTGCGCACCCTGGCCGATGCGCGCGGCCTGGTGATCGGCACGGTGCTGGGCGACGCGCGCGACGACTACCTGCGCCAGCATGGCTTGAGCGTGGCGCCCGTGACGCAGGAGTGGCTCAATCCGCAAAAGCTGCTGCTCGGGCGCATCGACCTGTGGGCCGTGGGCATGGCGGTGGGCAGCAAGCCGTTTGCCGGCAAGGAGTGGGAGGGCAAGGTGGTGCCGCTGCTGACCTTCAACCGCGTGCAGACTTACCTGGCTTGCAATAAACAGATGCCCGAGGCGCAGGCCGTGGCCATGCAGCGCGCGGCGGCGGCCATGCGCCGCGACGGCAGCATGGCGCGCGAACAGGTACGCTAGCCGCCCCGGTTCAGCTTTCCAGCCACTGGCGCACGCAGTTGCGCCCCTCGCGCTTGGCCTGGTACAGGGCCTGGTCCGCATGGCTGTAGGCCGTTTCAAACGCCGTGCCGGCGCGGTTCCAGCTCAGGCCCACGCTGACGGTGATGGCGCGCGTGATGGGCGCCGCATGGCGCTGGCGGCCGACCGTGTCGCAGATGCGCTGCGCGATTTGCGCCGCGTCGTCGCGCGAGGAGGTGGGCCAGACCACGGAAAATTCTTCGCCGCCGACCCGGCCGATGGCCGTTTGCTGTCCCAGCAATCCTTTCAGGCAGTCGACCACGGCCTGGATCACGCCATCGCCGGCCGGGTGGCCGAAGTCGTCGTTGACCTGCTTGAACAGGTCGATGTCGAGCACGATCAGCGCCATGTCGCCCTGCTCCAGGCAGCGCGAGGCGTGGTCGATCACGGCGCCGCGGTTCAGGGCGCCCGTCAGCGGGTCGTGCGTGGCGCGGTATTCGAGCTGGCCGGCCAGGGTCTGCAACTGGCGGTTCAGCAAATGCATGTCGCGCTCGGCGCGGTCGCTGCGGCCGATCAGGCGCCGCGTCTCGCGCATCAGCCGTTCGTAGTGATTGATCAGTTCGCCGAGCACGCGCCGCTGTTCCGCGCCCGACGCGCTGGTGTCGGCGTACATGCGGCGCGCGGCAGCCAGCGCCGCCGCTTCCACGGTGAACAGGTCCGGCTCCAGTCCGGCCTCGGAGATGGCGGCGCGCATGTCCTAGCTGCCCTGCACGGGATGGTCGCGGAAGTCCAGCGCCGTGAAATCCTGCTGCAGCTCCTGGCCGAATTCCAGGATGGTGTCGTCGTCCTCGTCGTGATACCAGTTCAGGCGCACCTGGTTGCCGTCCACGGCTGCCTGGTTCAGCGTGTCGAACAGGGTAAACAGCATCTTCGTGCTGGAGCTGTTGAAGTAGGCCAGCGAGACGTTGACGGTGATGGCCGCTTCGCGGCAGCCTTCCAGGTAGGCGCGCACGGCGGCGATCAGCGGGCCATAGAAGGCGGCCGCGTTTTCCGGGTACGACTCGCCCTTGATCGACAGGGTGTGCTGCTCGAAACGGAAGTCGATTTCGGGCGAACTCGGGGTCGCGGCGATGAACAGTGGTGACGGTAATTGCATATGCTTTCCTGAGTCGGCTCTTTCAAATGATGGCTTTGATGCAGAAGATGGTGTGGCCCGGCTCCTGGGGATCCTGGACGAATTCGAATTCCAGCGGCTCGCTGGCGTCGCGCGCCATGGTAAGGAAACCCAGGCCCGCGCCCTTGCTGTCGGCCGGCGCTTCCTCGCGCAGCGCCTTTTTATACGCGAGGCGGATTTCTTCCATCGTCATGGTGTGCAGCGGCTCCAGGCGGGCGCGGATCTGTGCCACGTTGTCCGTCGAGACGGGGTTGGCGCACAGCAGAAAAAAACTGTCGCCGCGCGTGCCGATGCAAAACGAGCCGCGCCGCATCTGCTGGTCCAGCTGGGCATCGGGCGTCAGGCTGTCCGCGGAATAATGCATGATGTTTTGCGACATCTCGATGAACGAGGAAAAGATGCGCCGCCGCGTGGGTCCCGCCGCGCCGGCCGTATCGAGGCGCGCCTTGATGGTTTCGGAAATGGCGCTGACTACGTGCTGCGAGAAATAGCCCACGTAAAAAAAGATGATGTTGCGCTTGCGCGCCACGTCCCAAAACTCGTTGAATTCTTCGTACAGCACGTTCGTGCTCCTGGCTAGCCGGTGACCCGGTTTCTTGTTGATAAGGTGGCTCGATGGCGCCCGACTACAGGCGGAAACAGAAAAAGGTCAGGTCGTCGCGGCGCGGCTGCTTGCCTTGCCATGTGGCGCTGTCCTGCAGCAGGGCCGCCGCCACGTCGCCGGCGCAAGCGTCGCGCCGCGCCAGCAGCTGTTCGCGCATGCGCCGCTTGCCGTAGGCGATGTCGCGCGCGCCGCCGATCTGGTCGAGCAAGCCGTCGGTGGTGAGCAACAGCAGGCTGCCGGCGGGAATGGCCAGCGTCTCGTTGTGCCAGCAGTAGCCGGCCGGCGTGTCGACATAGCCCACGCCCATGCGCGCCCCGTCGATGGCGCGTACGCTCTCTTCGCCTGGCGCCACCACGTGCAGCGCCAGTTTCGCCCCCGCGAAACGCAGGCTGGCGCTGGCCGTGTCGTAGCACAGGAAGGCGCAATCCATGCCGTCGTTCGAGCCGGCGTGGCCGGTGGCTTCACCGCTGCTGGCGCCGTCCTGGCCCAGCAAGGTCTTGATGGCGCGGCTGACGGCGCCGATCAGGGCGGCCGGATCGTGCGGCCCCAGTTCGCGCAGGGCCTGGCTCAGGGCCGACGAGGCGATCAGGGTCATGAAGGCGCCCGGCACGCCGTGGCCGGTGCAGTCGGCGATGGCGGCGAACCAGCCGCCCGCATGGCGCTCGAAGAAGTAGAAGTCGCCGCCGACGACGTCGCGCGGCTGCCATTCCAGGTGCGCGTCGGGCAGGGTGGCGCGCAGTTCCGCGTCGGAGGTGCGCAGCAGGGCGCGCTGGATCACGCTGGCGTAATCGATGCTGTGCATGATTTGCCGGTTTTTTTCCGCCTGCATGGTGGCCACGACGTTCATCAGCTGCAAGCCGAAGCCCACGCCGGCCAGCGCGCCATCCTCGGTGATGATGAAGCCGTCGGCCAGCGCCTTTTCGCCCGCTTCCACGGCGCGGAAGGTGAGGTCTTCGATGCTCATGGCGCCGTCGACGATCAGCGGCTCCTTGTCCATGAAGGCGATGCAGCTCTTCTTGCCGTACACCTCGTGATAAAAGGGCTTGGACATCTGCGACATGAAGATGTTGCGGCTGATCAAGCCGATGGGCTTCTGCTGTTCCGTGACGGGCAAGCTCATCATGTCGCGCCGTTCCGTGAACAGTTCCAGCACGGCAAAATTGCTGGCGTCGGCCTGCACGGATTCCGTGGGAATGCACAGATCAGCCGCCACGGAGGTGCGATAACGGGGAAGATGCAATCGAGAAGCGTTGAACTCCACAGCGGCTACCTTTACATGACGAGCGGACCCTTGTTGTCGCGACGGCAAGGCGGCTGACAAACAGGCAATATCATCATGGTAGCCTTTGAATATGACGGCTTGATTACCAGCTTGTCAAAACCGTATGCAAGATGGCTGCATGGCAAGCCGTTGCCGGGCTACAGATGGCGCGCCAGCGTCCTGGCCTGGGCCAGCCAGCGCGCGCGCTGTTGCTCGGTGGAATGCAGGATGGGGCCGAAGCTGGCCACCCTGACGGGTTGGATGCCGCAAAATTCCAGGGTTGTCTTGCGCAGCTGGTGGATGCCGGGCATGCGGTAGACCCAGCGGAAATACCAGGGCGGCGTATCCATCGTCACCAGCAGCTGGGCCGTGCGGCCTTTCAGCAGCTGCGCCGGGAAGGCCTTGCCCGGGCGGTATTTGAAAGCGTAGCCGGGCAGGAAGACGCGGTCGACAAACCCTTTCAGCAGGGCCGGCGCGCCGCCCCACCAGATCGGATAGGCAAACACCAGGTGTTCGGCCCAGCTGATGGCTTCCTGGGCCGCCAGCAAGTCCGCTTCCAGCGGCTGCACCAGGCGGTAGCCTTCGTGCAGGATGGGATCGAAGTCGAGCTGGCCCAGGCGCAGCTCGCGCACGCTGTGGCCTTCGCTGCGGGCCGTGGCCGCGTAGGCATCGGCCAGGGCGGCGCAAAAACTGTCGCTGGACGGATGGCCGAGGAGAATTACAATGCGCTTGGGTGTCGTCTTGGTCATGATGCAGGCTGTCCGTTAAAGAAGAGCTTGCATGCTAAAGCCTGCCCCTGGGGGCAGAGTCAAGCGGCAGGAGCGACGCGCGTCAGGCTGCCTGCAATTGCTGGTGCGCCAGGCAGTCGCGGATTTCCGTGTCGATGCCGGCCAATTGCGCATCGAGCTGGCGCAGGCGGGCGATATCCTGCCGTACCTGCGCGCGCTTGGCGCCGATGTGCTGCGACAGGGCGGCCCAGTCGGTATCGTCGCCGGCCAGGATGGGCAGCAGTTCGGCCAGGCGGAAGCCCAGGGCCTGCGCCTGGCGTATCAGTTTGACTTGCGCCAGGTCTTGCTGCGTGTAGACGCGGTAGGCGCCGGAGCGGCGCACGTCGCCCAGCAAACCCAGCGCTTCATAGTGGCGCAAGGCCTTGGGCGAGGTACCCGCCAGGCGGGCGATTTCTCCGATATACATGGCTATCCTTGTGTCGAGAACTGCGGCGCACGCAGTGTAGCGCAGGCGGGCCGCCCGGCGCTATACCGCGCTGACTCAGGAGGGCTTGCGCGGCGGGACTTTCTTCGCCGTGCACTCGGCACAGGTGCCGTACAGCGACAGCGCGTGCTCGTGCAGCACGAAGCCCCGTTCGGCGGCGATCTCGTTCTGGCGCAGTTCGATGCCTTCGTCGACGAATTCATCGACCTTGCCGCAACCCGTGCACACCAGGTGGTCGTGGTGCTGGCCTTCGTTCAGTTCAAAGACGGCGTGGCCCGATTCGAAATGCCGGCGAAACAAGATCCCCGCTTCGGCAAACTGCATCAGCACGCGGTAGATGGTGGCCAGGCCCACGTCGATCTTTTCGGCCAGCAAGAGTTTGTAGACATCGTCCGCACTCAGGTGCTTGATCGTGCCTTCTTGAAACAGCTGCAGAATCCGCAAGCGGGGGATGGTTACTTTCAAGCCCGATTCACGCAGTTCCCTCAATATATCCATGTCTCCCATTCCTTTTTGTAGTCGCTTGAGCGAGGTAATGCATTATATCGCAAATGATAATCATTACTATTCTCATTTGTATTGTGCGAGGTGGAAATATTATGCTGGCTAGCTGGCCCGCCAACCAGTGACATCGGCGCAAGTTCCGATTGCGTTGCACGCATCTTGCATTGGCATTGCAAAATCAAGGTCGAACTCGCTACACTGTGCAGCAAGGAATAACAATGGAGCGGCACATGGACCGATTTGATGCGATGCGGATCTTTACACGCATCGTCGAGCTGCGCAGTTTCACGCAGGCGGCGCATGACCTTGGCTACCCGAAGGCCACCGTCACGCATGCGATCAAGCAGCTTGAAGCGCGGCTGCGCGTGCGCTTGCTGCAGCGGACCACGCGGCAAGTCACACCCACGCCCGATGGCGAGGCATATTACCAGCGCTGCGTGCGCCTGCTGGCGGACCTGGAAGAAACGGAAGCCGTGTTCAGTTCGGCGGCGCAGCAGCCGGCCGGCAAGCTGCGCATCGACTTGCATGCGACCCTGGCCATGCATTTCGTCATGCCCGTGCTGGACCAGTTCTGCGCCCGCTATCCGCTGATCGCACTGGAAATCGGCATGGGCGACCGCCTCGTCGACCTGGTGCGCGAAGGCGTCGATTGCGTGCTGCGCGTGGGCGAATTGAACGATTCATCCATGGTGGCGCGCCGCGTGGCGCTGCTCGAACAACTGACGTGCGCCAGCCCCGCCTACCTGGCCGCGCACGGCACGCCGGAGAGTCTGGCCGAACTGGATGGCCACCGCGCCGTCAATTTCTTTTCCGCCCAGACGGGCAAGGTCTGGCCCTTCGATTTCAAGGTGGAGGGGCAGCGCCACAGCGTGGCCTTGCCGGGCACGGTGTCCGTCAACAATGCGGATGCGTACCACGCCTGCTGCCGCGCGGGCATGGGCTTGATCCAGGCGCCCCGCTATCACCTGGAGCGGGCGCTGGCGGCCGGCGAACTGGTGGAAGTGCTGCGCGACCTGCGCCCCGACCCGTTGCCCGTGTCGGTGCTGTATCCCCACCACCGGCAACTGTCGCCCCGAGTCCGCGTATTTGCCGACTGGGTCGCCAGCCTGTTTGACGGCGTGCATGGATAGGCATGCCCGCGCTGCGCTGCGGCATTTTCTTGACCTGGGCAAAGGAAAAAATCCCTCTGGTGATGCCATCTAGCACTATTTGATGTGGATCAAAGTTTTTGTTGCACTGCACTCTTAGACTTCGCAGCGTTACTTAACGACATTAACGACAGAGGGAAATAAAATGAAAAAGTCCGCAACTGCAGCAGCAATCGTCCTGGCCGCCATCGGCGCATTCGCCGGCAATGCAATGGCCCAGGAAGGCCCTTGGCTGGTCCGTGCGCGCGCCGTGCATATCGATCCGGCCAACAAATCTGCTCCTGTGGGTGGCGTCGGCGCCTCCGACCTGATTCACGTCAGCAGCAAGACCATTCCTGAAATCGATATTTCCTACTTCTTCACGCCAAATATCGCTGCCGAGCTGATCCTGACGTATCCGCAAAAGCATGACGTCACCCTGTCCGGCACGAAGATCGGCAGCTTCAAGCATCTGCCGCCGACCCTGTCGCTGCAATACCACTTCATGCCTGAAAAACAGTTCAGCCCATACGTGGGTGCAGGCGTGAACTACACGAATATCTCGGACGTAAAATTGCTGAACGGCGCCGGCCGCCTGGAACATGACAGCTGGGGCTTCTCGCTGCAAGCCGGTGTCGACTACAAACTGGACAAAAACTGGTCCTTGAACTTCGACATCAAGAAAGTGCAGATCCGCAGCGATGTATTGGCTGGTGGCGCCAAGATCAGCGAAGTCAAGGTTGATCCACTCCTGATTGGCGTCGGTGTAGGCTATCGTTTCTAAGCCATGATGGCGCCAGCGGGGCGCGCACAATAAAAAAGACGGCCAGGTGTGAACCTGGCCGTCTTTTTGCATGCAGCGCTTTGCTTTATTTTTTCAGCGTCTTTTCCAGCGCCAGCTGGTAATCCGTCTTTTCGTAGCCGGCCAGGTATTTGTTCGTCGCGTCGAGGAAGGCGCGCGAGCGGTAGGCCGCTTCCAGGTCCTTGACCCATGGCTTGGCCTTGTCGGCCGTGCGGATGGCCACCAGGTTGATGTAGCTGTCCGAGATCTTTTCCACGGCGAGGGCCGACGTCAGCTTCATGCCGGCGGCCAGGGCGAAGTTACCGTTGACGAAAGCGTAGTCGGCGTCCGCCAGCGAACGTGGCAGCTGGGCCGCTTCCAGCGGCACCAGTTTCAGCTTCTTCGGGTTTTCCAGCACGTCGCGTTCGGAAGCGCGCAGCGGGTCGACGTTCGGTTTGAGCTTGATCCAGCCCATCTTGGCCAGCATCACCAGCGCGCGCGCCTGGTTGGTCGGATCGTTCGGCATGGTGATGGTGGCGCCGTTCTTCACGTCGGCCAAGGACTTTTGCTTGCCGCCGTACAGGCCGATCGGCATGGTCGGCACGGTGATCAACGAGCTCAATGGCAGCTTGTTATCGGTGGCAAACTTGGTCAGGTACACGATGTGCTGGAACACGTTGGCATCGAGCGAACCTTCGGCCAGCGCGTAGTTCGGCTGCACGTAGTCGTTGAATTCCACGATCTTGACCTTGTAGCCCTGTTTTTCCAGGATGGGCTTGATGCCCAGCTTCAGCTGGTCCGAATACGGGCCGGAGCTGGTGCCGATGACGAGTTCTTTCGGGTCCTTGGCATGGGCGGCGGTGGCGAAGGCCAGGCTGGCGGCGGCCAGGAGCAGGTTGCGGCGAATGTGGTTCATGCTTTTCCTTGTACTGAAATACTGAATGAATTAACGTTTGTCGAGGCGCTTGGCGATGCGTGTGCCGGCGAACTGGATCGTTTGCACCAGCACGATCAGGATGGCCACGGTGGCGACCATGATGTCCGTCTCGAAGCGGTAGTAGCCGTAGCGGATGGCCAGGTCGCCGATACCGCCGCCGCCCACCACGCCGGCCACGGCCGAATACGACAGGAAGCTGATCGACAGCACGGTCAGGGCCAGCACCAGGCCGGAGCGCGCCTCCACCAGCAGCACGCGAAAGATGATCTGCATTTCCGACGCGCCCATGGCATGCGCCGCCTCGATCACGCCGCGCGGCACTTCGCGCAGGTTCTGTTCCACCAGGCGCGCCAGGTAGGGAATGGCGGCAAACGACAGCGGTACGCTGGCCGCCAGCGGGCCGATCGAGGTGCCGGCGATGATGCGCGTAAACGGCGTCAGGGCGACCAGCAGGATGATGAACGGGAAGCTGCGCACGGTGTTCACCAGCCAGCCCAGGATCGTCGACAGCGGACGGTTTTCCAGCGACTGGCCTTCCGAGACGAGAAACAGCAGGATGCCCAGCGGGCCGCCGATCAGGATGGCGGCCGTCAGGCCTATGCCCAGCATCGTCATGGTCTGGCCCAGCGCCACCCAGATTTCCGGCAGCAGGTTGATGACGTTATTGATCGATTCTTCAAACATGTGTTGCATCCTTCCATGCGGTGGCTTCAAACGCCTCGGTGCCGTAGTAAGCCAGCTCGCGTCCCAGCGCCGTCTTGCGCGGGGTGGCCGTGTCGCTCAAATCGAATTGTTCGGCGATGGCGCCGTTTTCCACGACGGCCACGCGGTTGCAGATGGCGCCCAGCACCGACAGCTCATGGCTGACGATGACGATGGTCACTCCCAGGCGGGCATTGATGTCGCGCAGGGTGTCGAGCAGGGCGCGCGTCGTTTCCGCGTCCAGCGCGGACGTCGGCTCGTCGCACAGCAGCACGTCGGGGTGGCTGGCCAGGGCGCGGGCGATGGCCACGCGCTGTTTCTGCCCGCCGGACAATTGCGCCGGATAGCTGTGCAGCTTGTCGGACAGGCCCACCAGCGCCAGGCATTCCTCGACGCGGGCGGCGATCTGCTCGCCCTTGGTCGTGCCATGGATTTTCAATGGGAAGGCGACGTTGTCGAAGACGCTGGCGTTTTGCAGCAGATTGAATTGCTGGAAAATCATGCCGATGTTCTGGCGCGCGTCGCGCAGTTCGCTCTTGCCCAGGCGCGTCAATTCGCGCCCGGCCACGGTAATGGTGCCGCTGTCGGGACGCTCGAGCAGGTTAATCAGGCGCAGCAAGGTCGATTTGCCGGCGCCGCTCTTGCCGATCAGGCCGAAAATATCACCGGGATAGACTTCCAGCGTGACCGATTTGACCGCGTGGAATTGTTCGCCCTTGGGCAGCGCGAAGGTCTTGTTCGCGCCATCGATGCGAATCACCGGCGTACGGTGTGGTGTGGTCATGCAGTGTTTCCTTTTTTATTGGACCGTGACAGGCTTGCTTGCAGGGGCCAAATCGCCCAGCCTGCCACGTCGGTTGCGTAGTATACCTCCGATCGTGTTATTACTCCTACGACAGAATCTTGCTTTGAATATGCAAATAATGTCTATACGGATGTTTTGCAAGAGCAAAAGCGGATTTTTGGCGCTCAGCCGATAGAAAATTCGACGGGAATCGACAATTCGAGCGGATCCGGCCGTTCCTTGGGGATGCGCGGCAGCGGCGCGGCGCGCTGCAAAGTGTCGAGCGCGGCCTGGTCCAGCGCCGCGGAACCGGAACTGTGCTCGATGGCGGCGGCCAGCACCTGGCCATCGCGGTCGATGCGGCAGCGCAGGTACACCACGCCCTGTTCCTGTTTTGCGCGCGACGCCGTCGGATAGCGGCGGAAGCGTTCCATGCGCGCCAGCACCTTGCCTTCCCAGCTGGAAATGCCGCTGTGCTGCTCCTGCGGCGCGGGCGGCAGGGCGGGCGAAGGGGGCGCCGCCGCCACGGAAAGCGCCGTGGCCGGCGCCGGCGTCACGGGGGTATGGCGCACCTCGGCGACGGCGGCGAGGCTCTCGGCTTGCGGCGGCATGGGCGCCGCCTCGGGCTGCGGCAGCACGAATTGGCGGATGGCTGGTGCTGTTTTTTTGGCAATGGCGGCGGACGGTGTCGCGGCCGTGCTGACCTGTTCAGCAAGATTCTGCTCCAAAGGCCGGGGCGGGGCGGCGGGCAGCAACAACAGCATGGCTGGCTGCGCGGCGTCGGGCACGAGGGCCAGCACGGGCGCGGCGGGCGCGCGCTGGTACAGCGCCCAGCCCAGCAGGGCGCCGTGCATGGCGAAGACGGCGGCAACTGTCAGCGGACGGCGCCAGTCCGTGGGCGGCGCCGGTGCTGCGCCGGCCGCTGGCGGCGGTCCGTTCGGGCGGCGCAGCAGATAGATGATGACGGCGATCTCCATCGCGCCCACCATGGCGATCACCCACCATGGCGGATGGCCCAGGCACATGGCGACAAAGCCGATGGCCATGCCCAGGCAGGCCATGGCCTTGCCGCGGCGCGACACGGCGCGGTGTTCGCGCCACTGGCGCAGCGGCGCGCCGAAGCGCGGATGGTGCAGCAGCCAGTGCTCCAGGCGCGGCGAGGCGCGGCTGAAACAGGCCAGCGCCAGGATCAGGAAGATCGTCGTCGGCATGACGGGCAGCAGGGCGCCGATCACGCCCAGCGCCACCATCAGCATGCCGGCGGCCGTCCACGCCCAGCGGCGCAGGCGTGCCGTGTGGGCTTCCGCGCCGGCCCGGGTCACTGGCTCTTCCATCAGGCGCAGGCCTCCACGTGGCCATGCATGCGCAGGAAGGCGGCGCGCGCGCCGTCGATCACGCGCGCTTCGCCGGCGCTGTCGAGGGTGGCCGTGTCGAGCACGGACGTGAACTCGCGCCAGTGGCGCGCGCGCCCGTCAGGATGGCCTGCCAGGTGGCGCGCGCCGTGATGCTCGTCCAGGCCTATCTTGCCGGCCAGCTTGTACAGGATGGCCGCGCCCAGTTTCGAGCCTTCGCTGACATACAGCCAGCCCAGCGCCGTGGCCAGGTCCAGCTGCGCGTCGAATGGCGGCGTGGCCGCATCGGCCGGCAGGGCCGTGTCCAGGTCGCGCAGGTCGGCCGCGATGCTGGCGTAGCGGCGGCGCTGTTCCAGGTCGGGCAGCAGGGCGGCCAGCTGCGCGTTGTCGTACAGCGCGTCGACGTCGCGCAAAAACGCGTACTGCGCCTGCAGGAAGCGCGCGTAGCTGGCGCGGCTGGAGAACGGGGCGCTGGCCATGATGCGCTGGTCCAGCAGGTCGTGGGTGGCCATGGTGTCGGCTTTCAGGCGCTGGCTGCGGGTCGGCGCAGGGTTGGTCGGGATGGCGTTCTGGGTGATGCTGGTATCGCTTGCTGCATTCATGATGGGTCGTTTCTGCTCTCTATTATAAGGATGAATCACATTAAAATCGCATGCCGAGGGTGACGCGTGCCGTGCGGCCCGGTCCCGGCATCAGGCTCAGGGTCAGCGGATCGAGGTAGTAGCGGTCCGTCAGGTTGTCCACCGCCACGTCGAGGGTGGCGTTGGGTGTGATCTTGTAGCTGGCGAACAGGTCGGCCAGGGTGTAGGCCTGCGTCAGCACCTGCGGCGAGGTGCCTGTCCACGTCTGCCATACGGCCTTGTCGTCCTGGCGCGCCAGCGGATGGCCCACGTGCGTGAGGCGCGTGCCCACCGTGAGCTTTTCCTGCAGCCAGCGCGTGCCCAGGGTCAGGTTGGCGCTCAGCTTGGGCTGGATGTGGTTGCTCACGTAGGAACTGGTAAAGCCGATGGGCGAGCAGTCGGGCGTGTTCCAGATATCGGATTTCCAGCTGTTGGCCTTGCGCAGATAGGCTGCCGTGGCCGCGTCGCAGATCATCGTCTTGCGGTTCCAGGTGCCGGAAAAATCGGCGAACACCGTGCCGCGGTCATACGCCGATTGCAGCTCGACGCCCGAGACGCTGTATTTGTCCGTGTTCGCCATCGAGAAGTTTTGCGCATAGGCCGGCAGGTCCGGGATCGGGCGGCGCGTGATGTAGCCGTGCGTGACGTTGTCGAAGTAGGACACGCGCAGGCGCAGCTTGTCGCTGGTGCTCCACACGCCGTCCTTGACCAGGCTGACGCCGATTTCGCGGTTGTGGCTGCGCTCGGGCTTGAGCGGCGACGAATAGGTGGCCGAAAAGCCCATCGTCGATTCGTACAGGCTGGGCATGCGCAAGCCGCGCGCGTCGCGCAGGAACAGGCTGACGCTGTCGGACAGGCGCGCCGTCAGCGCGACGGTGGGCGAGAAACCGTGGTCCTTGCGGCGGATCGGCGTGCTGTACTTGAACTGGCCGGGGATGGCGTCGCGGAAGACATAGCCGTTGCCGCTCCAGTCGTCGACGCGCGCGACGTCCAGCGGCACGGGGTCGGTGCCATAGTTTTCCACCATGCCGCCCACCAGCGCGGGATTGGTGGCGGGCGTGAACTGGCCCTGCGCATCCTGGTACCACTTCGCCGCGCCGATCTGCTCGCCGTCCTTGTCCCACATGGTGACCCATTGCCAGCCCTGCGGGTGGTATTGCTGTTCCGCGCGGCGGTTGCGGTCGCGCGTCTCGAAGCGCTGGAAGCGGCCGCCCGCGTCGACGGTCAGCCAGTCGCGCGCCTGCCACTGCAGCGAGGCGAACACGCTCTGTTCCTGGCGCTTGCCGTTGCGCAGCGTGTGATTGGCGTTCAGGTCTTCATCGAGGATGCGCACGCTGTCGGCCGGGCCGATATCTTCATTTTGCAGGGACAGGCCGTAGTCCAGCTTGAGCGTGCCCATGCCGGTGGCGAAGCGCGAGGTATTCGTCAGGTCGGCGCCCACGCGGCGCGCCTGGTTCTTCGCCAGGTACAGCACTTCCACGCATTCCTTGCATTCGTGGTCGCCCGGATTGGGCTTGCCTTCCAGCGGATTGCTGAAGATGTCGCCGTTGCGCGACTTGCTCTGCATGTCCGTCAGCCACAGGTTGGCCTTCAGGTCGATCAGGTTCTGGCCTTCGGGCTTCCATTCGTAGCGCGCCGTCAGCGCGTTCGTGCGCACCTGGCTCGGGTCCCATTGGGGAATGCTGCCGGTGCTGTTGCGGTAGATTTGCGAGGGCATGATTTCGCCATAGCTGCTGTCGAAATAGCGGTAGCCCAGCTCCAGTTTCTGCGCGTGCGGCAGGCGCAGGTTGGCCTTCAGCAGGGCCGAGGTGGTGCGGTTGGCCGTGTTCAGTACTTCGTCGCCCTTCTTGAAGAACTGCGTCACGCCATCGTCGCCGCCCCATGCATTGAGCAGCTGGTAGCGTTCGAAGCCCCGCGTGCCGGAAAAATAATTGCCGATGCTGCGGTGGCTGATGGCGGCCACCAGGTCGTAGTCGTCCTGGCGCGTGGCCACGGCGATGCTGCCAAAGCCGCTGCGCGGGTCGCCCAGCTTGTTGCGGTGCGTGCGCGGCGCGCTGCCGAAATCCGTGGGCGCCGTGACGCTGTTGTCCTGGATGCCGCCGCGCAGGCGCACGCCCGTGCGCTGGCCCGCCAGCAGGATGTCTTCCGGGCGCAGGGTCTGCATGCTGACCATGCCGCCGATGGCGCCCGCGCCCTGCGCCGACAGGTTCGGGCCCTTGTCGATGCGGATGGCGCTGATCAGGTCCGGGTCGATGTAGCTGCGGTCGGCGATGCCCGCGTAGCCGCGGTAGACGGTCGACGATTGCAGGCTGCCGTCGATCAGCACGGGCACGCGGCCCTGGCCCTGCATGCCGCGCACGTTGACGTCGACGGCGCCGCTGTTGCGGCTGTCGCCCACCTGCACGCCGGCCACGCCCTTGAAGATATCGCCCGGCGAGGTGCCGCGGAAGCGCTCGATCTGCTCGCGGCCGATGTACACGGAGGCGGCCGGCGTCAGGTAGGGCAGGTCGGCCGGGTCCGTGTCTTCCGCCTCGAACGTGCCGCTGCCGCCCTGGCCGTTTACGCGCAGGGTGCCGATCTGCACGGCGCCGGCAGCGACGGGCGCGGCGGCGCTGATGATGATGGTCGTGCCGCCCTGCAACTGCGCTTGCAGGCCGCTGCCGGCCAGCAGCTGGCGCAGCGCATCGGGCAGCGAATGGCGGCCCTGCAGCGGCGCGCTGTGCCGGCCTTCCGTCAGGCGCGCATCGGCCAGCAGCACCATGCCGGCCTGGCGCGCCAGTTCATTCAGGGCGCGGCTCAAAGGCTGCGCGGGGATGCGCCATTCCACCTGCGGCGCCGGCGCGGCGGCGGCATGCAGGGCAGGCGTGGCGAAGGCCAGGCCGATGGCCAGGAACAGGGGAGAGAGGCGGGCGTGCAAGCGATGGCGCGGTAAAGTCATGTGCATGTTTTTCCTATGGTGATGTGGTGATCATTCATAGTTAAAACGAATGAGTATCATTTACCCTGACGTGCAGATTGATTTTATTTCCTTGCATGTTCAAAAAATCAGCGGGCGAGGATATGCAGCTTGCCTTCCTGGCGCAGCAGGCGCACGGGCAGGGCCAGCGGCAGGGCGGCGGCAAATTGCGCAGGCAGCCTGGCGTCGAAGCTGCCGTTCAGGCGCAGGCCCGCCAGCGCGGGATCGCCGAGCACGAGGCCCGTGTCGCCATAGCGCTCGAATTCGGCCAGCGCCTCGGCCAGGGTGGCATCCTCGAAATCGAGGCGCCCTGTACGCCAGTTGCCCACCGCTTGCGCGCTGACCCTGGCCGGCGCTTGCATGCCCTGCGGCGTGACGGTGACGGTGTCGCCGGCCCGCAGCACGGCGCCTGGTGCGCCGCTGGCGCCTTCCACGCGTACCGTGCCTTGCGCCACGCTGACTTGCGTGGTGCTGTCTACATGGCGCACGGCAAAATGCGTGCCCAGCACCGTCGCCGTCGCCGCTCCCGCCACGACCTGGAATGGCCGTGCGGCATCCGCGTGCACATGGAACATGGCCTGGCCGCGCAGCAGGCGCACGCTGCGCCGGTCGCGATACAGGGCCACGTCGACGGCGCTGCCGCTATCGAGTTCGATGCGGCTGCCATCGGGCAGGATCTGCGTGGCGAACTGTCCGCGCGCCGTGCTGTAATCGTGCTGGAAGCCGGGCTGGCGCAGGTGGCCGGCCAGCGGCCAGGCCAGCAGGCCGCACAGCAGCAGGCAGCCGCCGGCCAGCGCGCCGCGCGGCAGGCGGCTGGCGGCCAGGCGCACGCTGGCCAGGCGCCCCAGCAGCGATGGGGACGCGGGCGCGGGCGCGGCGGGCCGGCTGAAGGCGGCCACGCGCTGCGCGGGCAGGCTGGCGAGCAGCGCGTCCGTGCGGGCCAGCGCATCCCAGGCGTGCTGGTGGCGCGCATCGGCAGCCAGCCAGGCGTGCAGCGCCGCCAGTTCCGGCGCGGCCAGGCCCGCATCGTGGCGCAGCAGCCATTGCGCGGCCTGGAAGTCGATTTCGTCTGCCGTGGAATTTGTCTGTGTCATGCGCTGTCTTTTCCAGTCACGCGGTCGGGCAAGCCTTTTTTGCAGGCCAGCATGCCGTTGATGATATGTTTTTCCACCATGTTGACGGAGATGCCCATCTGGGCGGCGATCTCGATCTGGCTCAGGCCATCGAATTTGTACAGCGCGAAGGCCTGGCGGCAGCGCGGCGGCAGCGATTCGATGATGGCCAGCAGCCGCTCCATGGTTTGCCGGTCGTGCAGGCGCTGCTCCGGTTCGTCGGCGCGCGGGGCGCGCAGCTGCAGCTGGGGCGTGTCGATGTCGTCGTGGGGCCGGCGCTGGCGCGATCGCTGTTCGTCGATGACGATGTTTTTCGCCGTCACGTACAGCAGCGCGCGCTGGCCGCTGTCGGGCGCCGCGTCGGCGCGCAGGGCGGGGGCGCCCCCTTGCGGCTCGCGCGCCAGGATGCGGGCATAGGCTTCCTGCACCACGTCCTGCGCCTTGTCGCGGCAGCCCGTGGAGCGCGAAATCAGGCGCAGCAATTCCTGGTAATAGCGTTCAAGCACCGCGCGTTTCCCCGTTATCAAAGCGCGCCATGATAGCAAGCCCATCAAATAATAACAAGAATCATTCTCATCTGTGGCATGCGGTCCCGTTGGATAGCGCTGGATATTTTTGTCAACACGGACAATAATCGGCAGCAGAAGGCGCTGCCGCGGAGATTGTCGTCGCTATTATCGATTTTATCGATGATAACTAGGTATATTTTCCGTTTTACATCGATCTTCATGCCATGCATAATCTGTTGCAACTGAAGCCAGACAATCGGCCGCCCGCATCTTCGCCGGCAGCCGGTTGCGGTTTTGACATCCACCACTCCCTATCAGGAACCCACCATGAAAAAACTGCTCGCTTTTATCGCCGCCGCCGGCTTCTCGCTGTCCGCCGTTGCCGCTCCTGAAGTCTATGTCATCGATGGCAGCCATACCTTCCCCCGCTTCGAGTACACCCACATGGGCTTCTCGACGCAGCAAAGCCGTTTCAATAACACCACCGGCAAGGTCACGCTGGACCGCGCCGCCAAGACGGGCGCCGTCGAAGTGCTGATCGACACGAAGTCCGTCGATACGGGTTCGACCCTGTTCAACTCGCACATCCAGGGCGAAGATTTCCTCGACACGGCCAAGTTCCCTGTTGCCACCTACAAATCGACCAAGTTCAATTTTGACGGCGACAAGCTGGCCTCCGTCGACGGCAACCTGACCCTGAAAGGCGTGACCAAGCCAGTTACCCTGACCGTCACCTCGTTCACCTGCGCACCGCACCCGATGCTGAAAAAGGACGCTTGCGGCGCCAACGCCACGGCCAAGATCAAACGCTCGGAATTCAACGCCGGCAAATATGCGCCAGCCGTCAGCGATGACGTGACGTTGACTTTCGCGATCGAAGCGATCAAGCAGTAATTTATAAACCCGACATCGGCACTGCCGGGGCCGGACTCTGAGGGGCCGACCCCAGTACTTGCTCCTGGGGTGAAATGGAAAAAGCGGCGGGCCAAGGCCCGCCGCTTTTTTTCGTCCAGCAAATCAAGATCATGCCAGGTGATGCACCTCCTGCTGCCCATACACGGGGGTAGTTAATCCCTCCATGCGCGCCTTGAGCTGCAGCGACAGGTACTGGGAGTAGTGGCGCGACTGGTGCAGGTTACCGCCGTGGAACCACAGCGCCTGTTGTTGCGTGGGCTTCCACATATTGCGCTGTTCGCCCTCCCACGGGCCCGGGTCCTTCGTCGTGGCGGAACCGAGGCCCCACACCTTGCCGACCTTGTTGGCCACCTCGGGCGAGATCAGGTCGGCCGCCCAGCCATTCATGGAGCCGTAGCCGGTGGCATACACCACCAGGTCGGCCGGCAGTTCCGTGCCGTCGGACAGCACGATGGAGTGGCTTTTCAGTTCCTGCACGCCGACGCCGCTTTTCAGCTTGATCTTGCCCTCGGCGACCAGCTCGGAGGCGCCCACGTCGATGTAATAGCCGGAGCCGCGGCGCAGGTATTTCATGAACAGGCCGGAATCGTCGTCGCCGAAATCGAGCATGAAGCCCCGTTCCTCCAGGCGCGCATAAAAGTCCGCGTCGCGTTCGCGGATGGCCTGGAAGACGGGCTTCTGGAAGTCGGCCAGGATTTTATAGGGAATCGAGGCGAACGTCAGGTCGGCCTTGGCCGTCGTCATGCCGGCCGCCAGCGCCCGTTCCGAATACAGGTCGCCCAGCGCCAGGTCCATCAAGGAATCGGACTTGACGATGTGCGTCGACGAGCGCTGCACCATGGTCACGTCCACGCCAGCTTCCCACAGGGCGGCGCAGATGTCGTGCGCGGAATTGTTCGCGCCCACCACCACGACCTTCTTGCCCACGTACGCATCGGGCCCCGGATGCTGCGACGAGTGCTGCTGCTCGCCCTGGAACACGTCCATGCCCTTGAACTTCGGCATGTTGGCCTTGCCCGACATGCCGGTGGCCAGCACCAGCTGCTTCGGCTTCAGGGTGATTGGCCGGCCATCGCGCAGCACCTTCACCGTCCACTCGCCGGCGGCTTCATCGAAGCTGGCCGATTCGCAGGAAGTCGAACCCCAGTAATTGAGTTCCATCACCTTGGTGTACATCTCCAGCCAGTCGCCGACCTTGTCCTTGGGCGTGAAGACGGGCCAGTTGTCGGGGAAGGGGATATACGGCATGTGGTCGTACCAGACGGGGTCGTGCAGGCACAGCGATTTGTAGCGCTTGCGCCAGCTGTCGCCGGGGCGCGCGTTTTTCTCGATGATGATGGTGGGGACGTTCAGCTGGCGCAGCCGCGCGCCGAGCGCGATGCCGCCCTGGCCGCCGCCGATGATGACGCAGTAGGGCTGGCGCGCGTAGCCCAGCTCCGCTGCTTCCTGCTCGCGCTGCTCCAGCCAGCTGCTGCGGTTGGTGCGCGCGCCGTGCTCCGCGCCCATCGGCCGGCGTCCGCCCTTGGCTTCCTCAAAACCCTTCAATTCGCTCATGGTGGTGAGCAGGGTCCAGATCTTGCCGTCGCGGATGCGGATGAAGCCCGTGCCGCGCGCCGCCTTGGTTTCCACCGTGATCCAGCTTTGCAGCACGCCGCCCGCCTCGCTGGCGTGTTCGCCGTCGGCGATGCGGATGGAGAGCGGCTGCACGGCGCCCAATTGGGCGGCCAGCATGGCGGCGATCTGCCCGCGGCCTTCCAGGGTTTTCAGGTTCCAGGTAAACAGCACCAGGTCGCGCCAGTAGCCGTCCTGTTCGAACAGTTGCGCGGCGCCCGTGCCGTCGCTGGCGCGCAGCGCGCCTTCGAGCTGCTCCAGGATGCCGGCCACGGCCAGGTCGTGCGGGTTGCTATCGGTTTGCATCGTGTCTCCTCCAAGTCTGCTGACTTTATGATGGGATGCGGCTGTGTTGCCGCTGACGATGTTGTAACACTGGCGTTCCGGCACCGCATCCCGCAGCGCAGCATGGCTGAAGTTGAGACGTAAATCTCAGCCTTTCGAGGGGCTACTGGCGGTGCGGCGGCACGATTTTCAAGTGCTTGAGGCGGCGGTACAGGGTGGCGCGCGAGATGCCCAGTATGGCCGCGGCCTGCAGCGGGCGCCATTTGGCGGCATTCATGGCGTGGACGATGCGCGTGCGCTCGGCCAGCTCCGGCGGCGTGTAGGCCAGCACGCCCTCCGTCATAGGAGCTGTGTTCTTGTCGCGTGTTCGCGCGCTGGCCTGGCGCAGCGGCGCGCGCACGCGGGCGTGCAGCCAGGTGCTGCCGCCGGCCAGGCGCAGGGACAGCAGATTGTGTCCCGCGCGCGCATCGAACAGCCGTTCGGCGCGCACTTCCAGCACTTCAGCGACGGGACGCGGCAGGCTATCGAGGCTGCCGATGACGTCGCGCGCGCAGCGGTTGGCGGCGACGATGTCGCCATGCTCGTCGATGGCGAGCAGCATTTCCGGCTGCACTTCCACGAAGTGGCGGTTGCGGTGCGCCAGCAGGATGCGGCAATGGCCGTAGGACTTGAGAAAAAAGCCGTCCTCGATCAGGGTCGCGCCTTGCCGCACCAGTTGTTTCACCAGGCGCTGGCTGTCGCGCGCGTCGGGCGAACTCAGGGCCGATGCATCGAGCACGCCGATCAAGTCGCCGTGCGGCGAAAAGATCGGCGCGGCGCTGCAGGTCAGGCCTGTGAACGCGGCGCGGAAATGGTCGGTCTTGTGCACGGTGATGGCTTCATGGTCGAGCAGCACGGAGGCGATGCCGCACGTGCCTTCTTCCTCTTCCGACCAGCACGAACCCGGGTACAGGCCCGCCTTCTTGAAATCCTTGCGCTGGTCCGTGTCGACCGCGTAGTCGATGGTCACGCCGCGCGCATTGGCCAGGATGACGCAGTAGCCCGCTTCGCGCACCATGGCGTGCAGGCGCGGCAGGCACTGTCCCGTGGAGCGCAGAAAATTTTCCTCGGACTGCTGGATGGCACGCAGTTCGGCGCCCGTCAGGATGCGCGGCCCCGTGGTGGAGGCGGGATCGAGCCGGTAATCGTCCAGCGAGCGCCGGTACGACGATGCCAGCCTGGCCGTATCGGCCCCCGGATTGACGATATTGCCGGCGATCAGGTCGCGTACGCGCTCGATATGGCTGGTCTGGCGGACGTAGGGCATGGCGCTCTCCAGTGTCTCTGTTGCCGGTGTTTTGATGGTCTTTCCGTTTGTAGCACGAAGCGCCGGCACATGCATGTCGCAATGCAGCATGGGCTTGCGGTGAGACGTTCGTCTCACGATGGCCGCGGCGCACAATAGGATGCCTTACAACAAGAGCATCTCTGATAACATTCGCTCAAATATACAGTCAGCTAGCGCAAGGGATACCTATGGCAATGCAAGCGATGTTCATGGTGCGCCGCGCGGTCGTGCTGGCCTTGCTGGGAGCGAGCGCCGCCTGCGGCGCCGCAGGCCAGCTCGATCCCGATGGCCAGAGCAGCATGGAAAAAGAGGTGGCCCGGCGCGCCGCCGTCGAACCGGCCGTCGGCGCAGACTGGCAAATGACGCGCTCCGTGGAAGCGGGCGTGCAGGTGGCAGGCGAGAGCAATCTGTTCTGGAAGCTGTCGAATACGCCGGCGCGCAATCCGGACTTCGATTTCCATCCCTACTGGTATGAGTTCTATGTCAAGCCGGCGCTCGGCTTCAAGCGTAACCTGGGCGATGGCAAGCAGCTGTATGCGCGCGCGTCCGCCGTCGGCTCGGGCACCTTGCGCCATGACCCATTCGGCGCTGGAGACACGGGCCGCATCTCGATCGAGGAATTCGTCGCCGGCATCCGCATGCCGATCGGCGGAACGCGCGCCACGCTCGACTTGTCGGCCGGTGCGCAGAATTTCACGCTGGGTACAGGCATGCTGATCGCCAACGGCGGCTCGAACGGCTTTGACCGCGGCGCGCTGAAACTGGGGCCGCGCAAGGCCTTCCAGAATTCCGTGGTGGCCAGGGTGAGCCAGGACGCGTTCAGCGCCCAGGCGTTCTATCTCGACCCGAATGAAAATCCCGACAACGATTCGGGCACGCGCGTCGTCGGCGTTGACGTCAGCTACGCGCCCGCGAACGACCGCAAGGCGGGCATCGCGTATGGCAAGGTGCCCCGTTCGCATGCCGCGTATCCGCAGGCGGCGCCGGGCGGCATCGGCGCGCCGCTGGCCGTGCCCGACGGCCGCAAGGACCTGCAGTTCGTGTATGGCTATGCGCGCGTTCCCGTATTGCCCTCCGTGCTGCCGAAAGGCTGGTTCGGCGTCGACGCCGCGCGCGAATGGAATACGCGCGAGCCGATGCGGGCCTGGGGCTGGCGCACGGAAGGGGGCTTTGCGCTGCCCGACGTGGCGTGGACGCCGAAGTTCACGCTCGGCTACCAGAGTTTTTCCGGCGACGATCCGCGCACGTCGCGCAACGAGCGCTTCGACCCGCTGTTTTTCGAAGGCACGCCGGGCGCCTGGGCTTCGGGCAGCAAGGCAACCTGGGTCTTCGTCAATGCCAACGTGAACGCGCTGCAGGCCACCATCGAGCTGCACCCGACGCCGAAAGACACCGTGACCGCCTACCTGGCCCAGGTGCGGGCCAACCGGATGGGCAGCCCGCTGCAGTTCGGCCAGGCCACGCGCCTCGACGTGCCGGGCGGCGCGCCCGTGGTGATCGCCGGCGTGCTGCGCCCGATGCTGGCGAACGATGTCTTCGTCAAGTACGTGCGCGTGGTCAACCCGAATACCTACCTGACCCTGGGCTTCAGCGCCTCGTTCGCGCAGTCCGGCGTGAACCAGTTGGTGAACGGGCAGTCCAGGACCTGGACGGGCTGGCTGGCCAACGTGGTGTGGGTGTATTAAGTATTTTGTTTATCAAGGAGAGCATCGCATGAACGATTTTCCCAGCATGAAACGCCTGGCCCTGGCTGCCACCTGCCTGGCGCTGGCCGCCGGCGCCCAAGCGGCAGAAGCGACGGCGCCGCTGTCGGCCGCCGCCAGCGACCCTGCCGCATTGAGATGGATGGTGGGCGCGCCGCCGCCGGCCGATAAAATCATCCGCTTCGACGATGGCAGCTATTTCAACTTCCCCCAGCTGCGCTGGAGCGTGTCGCATTTCCGCCAGCTGATGCCGACGGTGGCAGTGGCGCGCGGCTTGACGGCGCCCGTGCCTTTGCCGCGCGCGCTGCGCAAGGATATCGACAGCCTGCGCTTCACGCCCCTGGGCGCGAAGGACACGATGAGCTGGGAGCAGTCGCTGGGCGCCAACTACACGGATGGCATCGTCGTGCTGCACCGGGGCCGCATCGTGTATGAACGCTATTTCGGCGTGTTGAAGGAGAACGGCCAGCATGGCGCCATGTCGGTAACGAAGTCCGTGATGGGCACCATCGGCGCGGCCCTGGTGGCCGAAGGCAAGCTCGATCCAGGCAAGAAAGTGGCCGAGTATGTGCCGGAACTGGCCACATCCGCGTTTGGCGACGCCACAGTGCGCCAGGTGCTCGACATGACCACGGGCCTGAAATTCAGCGAAGATTACGCCGACCCGAAAGCGGAAGTGTGGCAGCACGCGGCGGCCGGCAGCCCGCTGCCCAAGCCGAAGGATTACACGGGCCCGCGCAGCTATTTCGAGTACCTGCAGACGGTGCGGCACGAGGGCAGGCATGGCGAGGGCTTCGGCTACCGCACGGTCAATTCCGACGTGCTGGGCTGGATCATCGCCCGCGTCACGGGGCAGAACGTCAACGCCTACCTGTCCCAGCATATATGGCAGAAGCTGGGCGCCGAGCAGGATGCCTACATGACGGTCGATTCGACGGGCACGCCGTTTGCCGGCGGCGGCTTGAATGCGGGCTTGCGTGACCTGGCCCGCTTCGGCGAGATGCTGCGCAACGATGGCCGCTACAACGGCCAGCAAATCATCCCCCGCGCGGCCGTCGAGGATATCCGCCGCGGCGGCGACAAGCAGCTGTTCGCCAAGGGCGGCTATGATTTGCTCAAGGGCTGGAGCTACCGCGACATGTGGTGGGTCACGCATAACGACCATGGCGCCTACATGGCGCGCGGCGTGTACGGCCAGCGCATCTACATCGACCCGAAGGCGGAAATGGTGATCGTGCGTTTCGCTTCCACGCCGACGGCGGCCAATGCGGCCAACGACCCGACTACCACGCCGGCCTTCGAGGCGCTGGGCAAGCTGCTGCTGGCCAAGCCGCAGTAGGCTGCCAGTTGTGCCCGTGCCAGCCGTGCGGCGGAACGGGCGCAACTGCAATACACTATCCTTTCGTCATCATTTGTTGCTCGAATGATAATTCATGCGCCGTACGCAAGGGGAACGCACCGTGGAAACCAGCCAGCCGGATCAACCGCGCCCGCCGCTCTGGCGGCGTCTGCTGTGGCCGGTCGCCCAGCTGGGCTCGGCCTTCAAGCTGACGGGCACGCACCTGCTGCACCACGTGATCGGCGCCAGCCTGATCGCCGCGCTGATGCTGGCGCTGGAAGGTTTTCACGTGCTCGAATGGCTCGATGCGGCCATGCTGCGCGCCAGCGCCGCGCAGGAGCAGTTGCTGGACCGGGGCAAGGACCCGGGCGCCGCCTACCGCCCCGGCATCATCGAGATCGACCAGCCCGCGTTCGAACAGGTCTTCGACGAGCGTGAACCACTGGAACGCACGCGCCTGGAACAATTGATCGCCAGCGCCGCCGCGCGCGGCAGCAAGGTGCTGGCCATCGACCTGGACCTGGCGCCAGCCGTATATGAACAGCACAAGGATGGCGAGCGGCCGCTGGACCGCCTGCTCGACCGGCTGGCCGCCGATGGCCGGCAACTGGTGTTGATCCTGCCCGAACAATCGGACGAGAATGCGAACCTGCCCTGGATACGCGCGCGCTGCGCCGCCGGCGTGCATTTCGCCAGTCCGCGGATCCGCGAACGCATGGGCGCCGTCACGCGCATCGAGCTGAAAAGCCCCGTGCTGGCGGCCGTCGCCTTCGAACTGGCGCATGGCGCCGACGAGCAGGAGCAGAAGCAGCCCATGCCGGCCGTCCTGTCCGAGCAAAAGGAAGGGCTGGCGTTGGCCGGCCGCGTGTGCCAGCTGGCGCGGCATACCGGCAGCGAAAAGGAATTGGCGCGCTGGGCATTCGAACCCGTCATCCACGGCGATGCCAAGGATGCGGCGGAGCAGAACGCCGTCACGGCGCCGTTTCATCCGGCGGCCGTGGCGCCGGCATTCCTGAACCCCACGCGCACGCGCGTGAAACTGATCGATGGCCAGGCCGGCGTGGCTGCCGGAACCCTGCACAAGAACGTCGTGTATATCGGCAGCACGTATGACGTGCGCGACCGCTATACGACGGCCGAAGGCGAGCAGGCCAGCCTGCACCTGCATGCGGCCGCCCACACGTCGCTGGGCATCGGCACGGCCGACGTCAACAAATATGCGGTGTTCGTGGCCGACATCGTCATTGGCGTGCTGCTGGGCTGCCTGTTCGGCGGCCTGTGGACCTTGTACGGCCGCGCCGAGCTGGCCATCGACCGGCGCATGGAAGACCATGATTTCAGCCGCCTGCACCGCATGGGCACGCTGGCGGAATTCTATGGCATCCGCCTGATGCTGGTGCTGGTGTGGGCCTCGCCGTTTGCCATCGGCGCACTGGCCATCTATTTGTCGCGCGGCCTGCTGGAGCAGGGCTGGTGGGTCAATCCCGGCCCGCTGATCGCCGGCATGTTCCTGCACGCGATGTCGCTGCGCGACGAAGCCCACCATCCGCACGAGGAAGTGCCGGGCCTGTCCGTGTGGTCCCAGCTGCGCCGCACGCATCCGGGCATCGTGCTGGTGCAGGCGCCGCTGGCGGTGCTGCTGCTGGTGGTGGCGCTGGTGTAGGGCAGGAGGACAGGCTGCGCCTGAATCCGATCAGCCGATCAGCTTCAACCCCGGCGGCAGCGCCTCGCCCAGCATGCGTTTCGTGTTCGCTTCGTCCAGCTGCGTCACTTCGCTGACCATCGCCTGCCACAGGGACGGGGCGCCGGCGGCTTTCAGGCGGGCCAGGATGGCGGCCCGCAGCGCGTCGGCGATGTCGCGCGAGCGGTCGCCCGTCATACGCGCCAGGTGGGTGGCGGCGAAGGCGGCCGGTTCCACTTTTTTCCAGTCCAGCGCCAGCAGCGCCTGTAGCCAGTCGGCCACCGTGGCGCTGTCGACCACTTCATGCGCGCTGCCGTGGAAGGGCTGGCGCGCGCCGACCCTGGCCAGCGCCCACAGGGTGTTCGTGTCGGCCGTTTCGCCCTTCTTGCTGGCTTTCTCCAGGCGCTTGATCAGCCAAGCGCCCACTTCCGCCTTGTAGGCGCCGGGGATGCGCTCGAGCGAGGCGCCCAGGCGCAGCATGTCGTCGTCGCTACCGTTGACCAGGGTGACGGGGCGGCTGCCGCGCTGCGCCGCATCGGCTTGCAGGTTGAAGGCGAAGTCGTCGAGCAGGCGCAGTTGCTGCTCCGTGCTCAAGCCGCCGGCCACGCGGCGCCACAGGGTCCACCATTCGGCGCACACCTGGTTGTCCTTGTGATGCTGCACGCCCGTGTCGAACATGGCCCACAGCTGCTCGATGCGCCACGGGTCCAGCGCGTCGCCATAGCCGGGCCGTAAACAATAGCCGGCCAGGTTCAGCCAGACACGTTCATGCTCGGCGGAGCGGCGCCGGCCACGCGCGCGTTGCAGCAAGGCGTCGAACAGCTGGCGCAGCAGCGGCGTGTCCCAGCTTTCGCGTCCGCCCAGCCCCCGTTCCAGATGCTGGCGCAGCTGGCGCACTTCCCTGGTATCGACCTTTTGCGCCTTGCCGCCGAAGATGCGCTCGATCTTCTCGACCGCTTCCCTGATGCGTGGCGACACGGCTTGAGCCTCGCCATCCCCTTGCTCTTCCTTGCCAGCGCGCAACTGGAATTCCAGCAGCCAGCGCGCGCTGGCATCGGCTGCGGCCACGCAGTGCACTTCCAACGTCCCGACCTCGGTCATGACGGTGGCCAGTTGCACGGTGATGTCGCGCTTGTCATTGCCGCCGTCCCTGGCGTGCAGCACGCTGGCCAGCGGCGGCAGGCGCAGGTAGTCGCCCGCGTCCAGGTCGACGAGGTCGCCCAGTCGCGGCGGCGTGCCCGCCTCAAAGAGCGACGTGGCCAGGTGGAAGCGCACGGGCCGTCCCAGGCGCAACGCGAACAGCCGTTCCGTCAGGCGGATTTCCTCACCGCTGGCGCTGCCACGGGGCAGAATGCAGACGGCGCGGTGCTCCTTGCCCGCTTCGCCCAGCACGAGGAAATAGCTGCGCGGCGAACCACCGCCGATGCGCTGCGCATGCCCGCGCTGCGCCAGCGCGTAGGCGACGGCGCCACGCGCCACGGCCACGTCGGGATTGTCATTGTGCAGGATGGTGAGTGGCGCGCCGCGCCAGTGCGCCAGCGTCTCGGCCAGGCGGCGCGCCAGCGCGTCGGCGCGGAACACGCCGCCGTTCAGCAGCAGGGTATCGGGCAGTGCGCCCTGATGTTGTTGTAAAAAGCTGGCCAGGTGGCGCGTGATGGCCGCGTCCTGCGCGTAGGGCAGGCCGAATTCGACGATGCCGGCGCGGCCTTTTCTGGCCACCTCGCTCAATTCCACCTTCGGGAAGAAGCCGTCAACCACCATGGCCGCCACTTCCTCGCGCGTGACGTCGGCGGAGCGGCTGGCGCCGATCAGGCGCGAGCCGGCGCCGAGTAAGGTGACGGTCGCGATCTCCGGCGCATCGTTCGACAGCAGCAATTCCTTGGCGGCGCGGCAGCGTTCCATCAGCTGCGACAGGCGCGCGGCGGACAGCTTCATGCCGCCTTCGATGCCGGCGGCCATGCGCGTTTCCACCAGGTGGGCCAGCGCCAGGTCCATATTGTCGCCGCCGAGGATCAGGTGGTTGCCCACGCTGCTGCGCGTGAGCTGCGGTTCGCCGTCGTCATCGAAGGCCACGTCGATCAGGCTGAAATCCGTGGTGCCGCCGCCCACGTCGCAGACTAAAATGCGGCGCGTATCGGCCAGGTCTTCGCGCAGGGTGGCGCGTTGGCGGTGCAGGAAATCATAGAAGGCGGCCTGCGGTTCTTCCACCAGCCGCAGCGCAGGCAAGCCCGCCATGCGCGCCGCTTCCAGGGTGAGTGCGCGCGCACCCTCGTCGAATGAGGCGGGAATGGTCAGCACCAGTGCCTGGTCTTCCAGCGGGGCGTCGGGAAAGCGCTGGTTCCAGGCAGCGCGCACGTAGGCGAGATAGCTGGCGCTGGCCGCCACGGGCGACACCCTGGCCACGCCGGCATCGGCGCCCCACGGCAGGATGGGCGCCTGGCGGTCCACGCTCGCATGCGACAGCCAGCTCTTTGCGCTGGAAACGAGGCGGCCCGGCACCTGGGCGCCCAGCTGGCGCGCCAGCATCCCCAGAACCGCATGGCCGATGTCCTGCTGCGGCCACGGCAGCTGCAAGTCGCCCGCCGCCAGCTCGCCGTCGGCAGGATGGTAGCGCAAGGAGGGCAGCAGGGGGCGTGCGCCCACTTCGCCGGGAGCGACCAGTTGCTCGATGGGGAACAGCTCGATGCCCGCCTGCGCATCGGCCGCATTGGCCGCATTCGCATAGGCGACCACCGTGTTGGTGGTGCCCAGGTCGATGCCGACCAGGAAGGCCGGCTTGCCCACAGCGCTGCGCATGCCTATTGCTGCGGCGTGCCGCGCACGTCGAATTCCACTTTCCAGCGCTCGGCGCCGTCAGGGGAAACGGCCAGCAGTTCCAGCGTGCCCGCTTCCGTGACGCGCGCGTGCAGCTTGACCTGCACCACGTCGCCGGCCGACCGGCCTTCGGCAGATAACGTCGCCTGGATTTCGCTCAGCTCCTGCAATTCATCGGGGCCCCAGAAGTCGAGCAGGTCGCCGATCTGGTCATTGCGGCGCGTGGACGAAGCGAAGAAGCGGAAGTGCACGGGCTCTCCCACGACCAGGCCGAATTGCTGGCCCGGCAGTTCCAGTTCGCTGCCTTCTTCCATGCCGAATGGCGCCACGCACAGGGCCTGGATCGGCGGTTCCATGCCGGGGATGGCCGGCATGGCCGATTCGATGGCCACGTAGAAGGAACTGGCCGTGCCGCCGCGGATGCGCACGCCATGGCCGCGCCGCACGTAGCTGTAGTAGGCCGCGCCGCGCGCCACGGCCAGGTCCAGGTCGGCCCCGGCCAGCATGCGCGCCGGTTCCGCGCCTTCCATGTACAGCCAGTCGTTGACGGTCGCCATGATGCGCTGCACCAGCAAGTCGGACTTGAAGACGCCGCCGTTGAACAGCACGGCCGTCGGGTGCAGGAAGCTGGCGTCCTGCGACTGTCGGCCCGCAAAGCCTTCCAGTTCGGCGGTCGCCGCCACTTGCCGGCCCAGGAACGCGGCCAGGTGGCGCGTGATGGCCGCGTCCTGCGCATACGGCAAGCCCAGTTGCGTCAGGCCGGCGCGCGTGCGCACGGCAGGGCGGCTCGACGCTTCCACCTGCGGGAAGAAGCCGTCGAGGATGAAGGTGGATACTTCGGCGCGCGTCAGTTCCGTGCGGATGGAGCCGCCGATCAGCTTCGAGCCGCGGCTCGGCACGACGATGGGCGCCACATCGAGGCCGCTGTCGGCGAGCAGGCTTTCCTTGGCGCTGCGGCAGCCATAAGTGAGCGCGCGCATCTGCCAGGCGTCCAGCTGGGTGCCGTTGGCGGCCAGCTTGCGCGCCACCAGGTGGGCCAGCGCCAGGTCCATATTGTCGCCGCCCAGCAGGATGTGTTCGCCGACGGCCACGCGGTGCGGTTCCAGCACGCCGTCGCGCTCGAGCACGGCGATCAGCGAAAAGTCGCTGGTGCCGCCGCCCACGTCGACCACTAAAATGATGTCGCCCGGCTTGACTTCCTTGCGCCAGCGCCCTTCGCTGGTCTGGATCCAGCTGTACAGGGCCGCCTGCGGCTCTTCCAGCAGAGTCAGCGAGGTGTAGCCGGCTGCCTGCGCCGCTTCCATCGTCAGTTCGCGCGCGGCCGGATCGAACGAGGCGGGAATGGTGACGGTGATTTCCTGCTGCGCGAACGGTGCTTGCGGGTGGGCGTTGTCCCACGCCTGGCGCAAGTGCGTCAGGTAGCGCGTGGCAGCCGTGATGGGCGAAATGCGCGCCACTTCCGCCGGCGCGTCGTTCGGCAGGATGGCCGCGCGGCGGTCCACGCCCGGGTGGCACAGCCAGCTTTTCGCGCTGGAGACGAGGCGGATCGGCGTGGTGGCGCCGCGGCTGCGGGCCATTTCGCCGACGACGAACGGCGCTTCCGCTTCCTCGGTCACCCAGGGCAGGGCCAGGTCGCCCGCCGCCACTTCGTCGGCGTGCGGCAGGTAGACGAACGACGGCAGCAGCGACAGTTCTTCCACGGTGCCTGGCGCCGACAACTGCGGCACTTTCAGCACGCCGTGGCTGGATTGCTCGCCGTCGCTTTCGACCAGGTTCACATACGACAGGGCGCTGTGCGTGGTGCCCAGGTCGATGCCGATGGCGTAGCGTGGGGTGGTTTGATCGTTCACAGTTCCACCTCGGCCGGTGCCAGGATGGCGGCGTCGTGCTGCTCGCTCAGTTTCGGCAGGCGCACGCTGGACGCGCGCCAGCCGCGGTGGCTGAGGGTACCCGTGAATGGCGCCGAGCCGACCACGTTGCCCGTCAGGCGCACTTGCGCGCTGTCAAAACCTTCCTGCAGCACGATGCGGCTGCCCTCGGCTTCCTGGCGCACGGCCTCGATGGTGAAATATTCGCGCATGACCTTGGCACAGCCTTCATGCACGACGCGCGCGGCAGCGCCGATGTCGGCATCGGCATGGCTGCCCAGGTTTTCCTGGGTAAAGTCGATCAGGCGCGCTTCGCGTTGCAGCAGGGCCAGCAATTGCAGGGCGGCATCCGGCGTCGCTTCTTTCAGAATGATGGGGGCGGCGGCCGGCGCCGGCGCCGGGGCAGGTGGCACGGGCGCGACGGCGGCGGGGGCAGCCTCGGGCAAGGACAGCTTTTCCACGCGGGCCGCATAGGCGGCGTCCGACAGGGTGCTGAAGAAGGCGCCGAAGGCCAGCGGGACACGGCGCCAGAACGATGGGTGGGACGATGATGTGCTCATAGGGAACTCGTTTCTCTGATCTGTAGGGTGGCGTCGGCGGCGCGCCGGAGGGCGGGGCCGCTTCGCAAGGTAGTGCATGTGCCGCGCCTGTATGGCCGGCTGCGTTTGCCCGCATGATACCAGCTACCGGGCCGGCGCAAAAGCCGCCGCCCCCGGTCCAGCCTGCCTGAGGCGTGGATTTCCTTTGTTCCTGCGCAAGGAAACGCTCGATTTCGTGCCGTTTCGACTAGAATCGCGCATTATCTTTTCGCATGACCTTGATGCCATGTCTACCGATTTTTCCCTCTATCTGGCCAGCAGCCCGTATATCGACAGCGACCATCCTGCCGTGCGCGCCAGGGCGGCGGCACTGGCGGAGGACGCCGTAGGCGACGCCGCGATCGCGGCCCGCTGCTTTGCCTTCGTGCGCGACGAGATCGCCCACAGCTGGGATTACCGGCGCAATCCCGTCACCTGCCGCGCGTCCGACGTCTTGCAGCATGGCACGGGCTATTGTTATGCGAAGAGCCATTTGCTGGCCGCGCTGCTGCGCGCCAACGGCATTCCTGCCGGCCTGTGCTACCAGCGCCTGGCTGTCGGCGAAGTGGGGCCGCCGTTCTGCCTGCATGGCTTGAATGCCGTGTATCTGCGGGACTTCGGCTGGTACCGCATCGATGCGCGCGGCAACAAGCCCGGCGTCGCGGCTGCCTTCACGCCGCCGCAGGAACAGCTGGCCTTTCCCGTGCTGGCGCCCGAGGAACGCGACTTGCCGGAAATCTGGCCGGCGCCGCTGCCGCAGGTGGTGGCGTCCCTGACTGCCCATGCCACCGTGCAGGACGTGGCGGCGCACCTGCCCGATATCGAATTGTTGCCGTTGCAAAAATAATCCAAAGAAAGAAACCATGAAAAAAATCTGTATTGGCCTGATGGGCCTGATGCTGCTGGCCGGTTGCGGCGGCAAGGGCGAGAGCGGCGGGCAATCGAGCGCCGCGCGTCTCGACGGCAAGGAAAAGGGCAGCGAGTTTCTTGCCTATGAACACAATGTCAGCATCGATACGCGCGAGGCGCAAGTGCGGCCCCTGTATGAAAAAGTGGTCGCCGCCTGCAAGGCCGATACGGAAAACGGCTGCCTGCTGCTCGATTCCAGCGTCGACGGCGGCCGTTACGTGCATGCGCGCATCAGCATGCGGGCCAAGCCGGCCGGCATCAGGAAGCTCGTCGCGCTGGTCGCGGCCGAAGGCGACGTCACCAGCCAGGGCACCAAGGTGGAAGACCTGGGGCGTCCCGTGCTCGACAGCAAGAAGCGCCTGGAAATGCTCAAGCAATACCAGGCGCAGCTGCAAGAGCTGGAAAAGCGCTCGGGCACGAATGTCGACGCCCTGATCAAGGTGACCAAGGAGCTGGCCACCGTGCAGGTCGAGCTGGAACAGGCGACGGCGGCCAACGCGCTGTTGATGCAGCGCATCGATACGGACTTGCTGAACGTGGCCATCAGCGCCGAAGGCAGGCAGTCGTTCTGGCGGCCCGTCAAGCGCGCACTGGGCAATTTCACGGAAAACTTGTCGGAAGGCATGGCCAACGCCATCACGGCCATGGCCTACATCCTGCCGTGGCTGATCGCGTTCGTGCTGCTGTTCCCGCTGGGCCGCAAGGGCTGGCGCCGCCTGCGTGGAGCTCCGCGCAAGGATTGATGCGTAGGGATTAACTGCTTCGGCGCACCGTTTTACGGCAATTTGAAACCTGGCTGCACAGTCCTTGTGCAGCCAGGTTTTTTTTCGTGCGGCGAGCGCCGCGTGCACCATGGCGGACGCCTGCCGGTGCTGGCATGCATTCTGCTTTAACAACATCGCAGACCCAGCTCGACCCCACGAACCCATCACAGGAGTCCCCATGTCACGACGCATCATCCTGAAAGCGGCCGCCGCCGGCGCCCTGGCCCTGGCCATGTCCACCACCATGCAGGCAGCCTTGGCCGCCGACACGATCAAGGTGGGCATCTTGCACTCCCTGTCGGGCACCATGGCCATTTCCGAAACGTCGCTGAAAGACGTGGCCTTGATGACGATCGCCGAAATCAATGCCAAGGGTGGCGTGCTGGGCAAGAAGCTGGAGCCGGTCGTCGTCGACCCCGCGTCGAACTGGCCCTTGTTCGCGGAAAAGGCGAGACAACTGGTGGCGCAGGATAAAGTGGCTGTCGTGTTCGGCTGCTGGACGTCCGTGTCCCGCAAATCCGTCTTGCCGGTGTTTAAGGAACTCAACAGCCTGCTGTTTTACCCGGTGCAATACGAAGGCGAGGAGCTGGAAAAGAATGTGTTTTACACGGGCGCCGCACCGAACCAGCAGGCGATTCCCGCCGTGGAATACCTGATGAGCAAGGATGGCGGCGGCGCCAAGCGCTTCGTGCTGCTGGGCACGGATTACGTGTATCCGCGCACCACCAACAAGATCCTGCGCGCCTTCCTGAAAAGCCGCGGCGTCAAGGATAGCGATATCAGCGAGGTCTACACGCCGTTCGGCCATGCCGACTATCAAACCATCGTCGCCAACATCAAGAAGTTTTCCACGGGCGGCAAGACGGCCGTCATTTCCACCATCAATGGCGATTCCAACGTGCCGTTCTACAAGGAACTGGGCAATGCAGGCTTGAAAGCCACGGACGTGCCCGTCGTCGCGTTTTCCGTGGGCGAGGAAGAGTTGCGCGGCATCGATACCAAGCCGCTGCTGGGCCACCTGGCGGCGTGGAATTACTTTGAATCCGTCAAGAATCCTGTCAACACGGCGTTCATCAAGCAGTGGAAAGCGTATGCCGTGGCGCAAAAGTTGCCGAACGCGGGTTCGGTGGTGACGAACGACCCCATGGAAGCGACCTATGTGGGCATCCACATGTGGGCGCAAGCCGTGGAAAAGGCGAAATCGACGGAGACGGACAAGGTGATCGCCGCCATGGCCGGCCAGAGCGTGAAGGCGCCGTCCGGTTTCACCCTGACCATGGACCCGACCAACCACCACTTGCACAAGCCCGTGATGATCGGCGAGATCAAGGCCGATGGGCAATTCAATGTCGTGTGGAAAACCAAGGAACCGATACGCGCACAACCGTGGAGCCCGTTCATCAAGGGCAATGAGGGCAAGCAGAAGTTGTAGGCGCTATGTAGGCGCTATTCACCCACCAGCAAATGCCGGGGTCGGACCCTCAGGGTCCGACCCCAGTCCTCGCCTTTGGGGTAAGCATAGATCCCTGTGCAGTCATTCTTTGGAACGCAAATGCAGCTCCTCTTCAAACTGCTGGTTCTCGCCTGCCTGTGCCTGTCGTCCATGGCGCAGGCCGCCATTCCCCCCGATCTGCTCAAAGCGCTATCCGGCGACGATCCCGATACCAGGATCGCGGCCGTCGCCCAGATCGCCGCCCTGGCCACGCCCGAGGCTGCCAAGGTGCTGCAAGCCTTGCAGGACGATGCCTTGTACGCGGCCCCCGATGGCAAGGTGTATATCGTCGATGGCGAGCAGGCGTATGACCCGGCAAGCGGCAAGGGCGTGCCGCTGCCGGACGGCATCGACGGCGTGATGGTCAACAACCGCTTGCGCTCGGCCGTGGCGGGCGCCTTGTCGGGCTTGCAGCTGCTGGCGCCGGAGCGGGCCACGCGCCTGGCCGCCGCGCAGGCCTTGCAAAAGGCGCTTGATCCGGCGCAGCTTCCCCTGATCCGCACGGCGCTGGCGCAGGAAAACGATGCCGAAATTACGCGGCTATTGCAGGTGCTGGTCGCCAGCGCCAACCTGCATGCGCCCGATGCGGCCACGCGCAAGCAGGCCGTGCAGGCGCTGGCGGGTAGCAGCGATGCGCGCCTGCTGCCCGTGCTGCAAGCCATGCTGGAGCAAGGTGGCGAGCCCGACGAATCCGTGCAACTGGCCGCCATCGAAACCATGCGCCAGATCAAGGGACGAGTGCAGCGCATGGAATTCGCCGGCAATGTGTTCTATGGCATTTCGCTGGGCAGCGTGCTGCTGCTGGCGGCCTTGGGACTGGCCATCACGTTCGGCTTGATGGGCATCATCAACATGGCGCATGGCGAGTTGCTGATGATAGGCGCCTACACGACCTATTTGTGCCAGCTGTTCTTCCGCACCTGGTTGCCCGGCCTGCAGGATGCGTATCTGCTGGCCGCCTTGCCGGCCGCCTTTGTTGTCGCGGGGCTGGTGGGTGTGGCGCTGGAGCGCACGGTGATCCGCTGGCTGTACGGGCGGCCGCTGGAAACCCTGCTGGCCACCTGGGGCATCAGCCTGATCCTCATGCAGACGGTGCGCACCATCTTCGGCGCGCAGAACGTGGAAGTGGCCAATCCGGCCTGGATGTCGGGCGGCGTGACGGTGCTGGGCGGCCTCGTGCTGCCGTACAACCGCCTGGCCATCATCGGCTTTGCCATCGTTGTCGTGGTGGCCGTATGGCTGATCCTGAACAAGACGCGCCTGGGCCTGTTCGTGCGGGCCGTCACGCAAAACCGCCGCATGGCCGATTGCGTGGGCGTGGCCACGGGCAAGGTCGACATGCTGACCTTTGGCCTCGGTTCCGGCATTGCGGGGCTCGGTGGCGTGGCCCTGTCGCAGCTGGGCAATGTGGGGCCGGACCTGGGCCAGAGCTACATCGTCGATTCTTTCATGGTGGTGGTGCTCGGCGGCGTGGGCCAGCTGGCCGGCACCGTGATCGCCGCGCTGGGCCTGGGTGAAGTGAACAAATTTCTCGAACCGGTGGCGGGCGCCGTGCTGGCGAAGATCGCCATTTTGGTCTTCATCATCATTTTCATCCAGCGCCGGCCGCAGGGCCTGTTTGCCATGAAGGGACGCAGCGTCGAATGATTACCTCCTCTCAATCCAGGCCTGGCCTGTTCACGCGCCCCGTCTGGCTGGCGATTGCCGGCTGCGCGGTGCTGGCGGCGCTGTTGCCGATTTTTAATCTGGCGTTTGCCGAAGGGCACGCGCTGCACGTGTCCGCCTACACGGTGGCGCTGGTGGGCAAGTTCATGTGCTACGCGCTGGCGGCGCTGGCGCTGGACCTCGTCTGGGGCTACACGGGCATATTGTCCCTGGGCCACGGCGTATTTTTTGCCCTGGGCGCGTATGCGCACGGCATGTATCTGATGCGCGCCATCGGCGACCAGGGCCAGTACCACAGCAGCTTGCCCGACTTCATGGTCTTTCTCGACTGGAAAACCTATCCCTGGTACTGGGCGTTTACGGAACACTTCTGGTACTGCATGGCCCTCGTCGTGCTGGTGCCGGGCGTGCTGGCCTTCGTGTTCGGTTACTTTGCGTTTCGTTCGCGCATCAAGGGCGTGTATTTTTCCATCATCACGCAGGCGATGACGTATGCCTTCATGCTCCTGTTCTTCCGCAATGACACTGGCTTTGGCGGCAACAACGGTTTCACGGATTTCAAGACGATCTTGGGCCACAGCATCACGGCGCCCGCCACCCGGGCCGTGCTGTTCCTGCTGACCCTGGCTTTCCTGCTGGCGGCCCTGATCGGCGCGCGCGCCATCGTCCGCTCCAAATTGGGCAGGGTGCTGCAGGGCGTGCGCGACAGCGAAGCGCGCTTGATGTTTCTCGGCTACAACCCGCTGTGGTTCAAGCTGTTCGTCTGGACCTTGTCGGCCGTGCTGTGCGGCATCGCCGGCGCCCTGTACGTGCCGCAGGTGGGCATCATCAACCCGTCGGAAATGTCGCCGGCCAATTCCATCGAAATGGTCGTGTGGGTGGCCGTCGGCGGACGCGGCACCTTGCTCGGTCCGATCCTGGGCGCCTTCACCGTGAACGGTTTGAAGAGCTGGTTTACGGCCGCCTTGCCGGAACTGTGGCTGTTCGCGCTGGGCCTGCTGTTCATCGGCGTCACCCTGTTCATGCAGCAGGGCATGCTCGGTGTGTTGAGCAAGCTCAAACGCAAGAAAGCCGCTGCCGCGGCAGAGGAGGCCGCATGAGTATCCGCATGTTGCCCGGCATGGCCAGCGCCGAAGCGGGCGCCACCTATGCGCGCGTCAAAGGCGAGGGCGTCGATACGACGCATGGCGCCATTCTGTATCTGGAAGACATCAGCGTGTCGTTCGACGGCTTCAAGGCCATCAACAAGCTCAGTCTCGATATTTCCGTAGGCGAATTGCGCTGCATCATCGGTCCGAATGGCGCGGGCAAGACGACGATGATGGATGTGATCACGGGCAAGACGCGCCCCACGTCCGGCACGGCCTGGTTCGGCCAGACCATGAACCTGGCCACCATGACGGAAGCGCAGATCGCCCACGCGGGCATCGGCCGCAAGTTCCAGCGCCCCACCGTGTTCGAGCAGCACACGGTGTTCGACAACCTGGAACTGGCGATGAAGATGGACAAGCGCGTGGCGCCCACCCTGTTTGCGCGTTTAACCTCCGAGCAGGAAGGCAGGATCGACGCGATATTGCGCCTGATCCGCCTCCATGGCCACGAGGCGCGGCTGGCCGGTTTGCTGTCGCATGGGCAAAAGCAGTGGCTGGAAATCGGCATGCTCTTGATGCAGGAGCCGCAGCTGATTTTGCTCGACGAGCCCGTGGCCGGCATGTCGGATGCGGAAACGGCGCGCACGGCGGAATTGCTCAATGAATTGCGCGGCAAGCATTCGATCATGGTGGTCGAGCACGACATGGGGTTCGTCACGGACATTGCCCAGCAGGGCATCGTCACCGTGCTGCATGAGGGCGCCGTGCTGGCGCAGGGCCGCATGGACGAGGTGCAAGCCGACGAGCGGGTCATCGAAGTCTATCTGGGAAGGTAATAGGGGAGATCACAGGCTATGCTGGAAGTGCAACAGTTAAATCAATACTATGGCTCCTCGCACACCTTGCGCGGCATCAACCTGTCGGCGCGCAAGGGTGAATGCCTGGCCTTGCTGGGCAGGAATGGCGTGGGCAAGACGACCCTGTTGAAATGCCTGATGGGCGTGCTGCCCGTGGCGCAGGGTACGGTGGAGTTCAATGGCCGCGACATCACGAAGCTGGCGCCGCATGCGCGCGCCAGGCTGGGCATCGCCTACGTGCCGCAGGGGCGCGACATCTTTGCGCGCCTGACGGTCGAGGAAAACCTGCTGATGGGCATGGCGGTGAAGCGGGGCAGGCTGGCGTCGCGCATCGATCCGCACGTGTATGAACTGTTTCCGGTGCTCAAAGAGATGCTGCAGCGGCGCGGCGGCGATTTGTCCGGTGGGCAACAGCAGCAACTGGCCATCGCCCGCGCCCTGCTGGCCGAGCCGCAGCTGATCATCTTCGACGAGCCGACGGAAGGCATCCAGCCCTCCGTCATCAAGGATATCGGCCGCGTGATCAGCCTGTTGAAACAGCGCGGCGACATGGCCATCGTGCTGTGCGAACAGTATTTCGACTTCGCCCGCGAGCTGGCCGACGAATTCATCGTGCTGTCGCGCGGCAGCGTCGTCGCCAGGGGCACGGCAGAACAGATGGATGGCGACGAGGTGAAGCGGCATTTGGCCGTGTAGGCGTGCTACACCAGCTGCAGCCACCCCAGCACGGCACCGGCCGCCAGCAGCCACAATAGATGGATCTTCGTGCGCCAGATGATCAGGCCCGCCACGATGGACAGGCTCCACAGGGGCCAGTCGGTGCGGATGTCATGGTTGGCGCTGCCCAGTATCATGCCGGTGGAAATCAGGAGGGCGACGACGATGGGCGCCATGCCTTGCTTGAAGGCGCGCACGGGGCGCAGGTCGCGGTTGCGGTAGCCCCACTGGGCCGCCACGTAGGTGAGGGTGGTGCTGGGCAGCATGATGCCCACCATGGTCACCAGCACGCCCAGCCAGGCCGCCGCGTAGCTGCCCGCGTTCAGGCCCACGTTCCAGCCCATCAGGGCCACGAACAGCACGTTGGGTCCCGGCGCCGCTTGCGCGATGGCGATCGATTCATTGAATTGCGCCTGCGTCAGCCAGCCATGCTGCTCGACGAGGAAGCGGTGCATTTCGGACGTGGTGGAGATGGCGCCGCCGATCGACATCAGCGACAGCATCAGGTAGTGGCCGAACAGGTTCAGCCAGTCGCCCGCGCTCAACACCAGTTGCAGCGGCGGATTCATGCGGACAGCTTTCGATATGTGAGCAGGCAGCCGATGCCGCCCAGGCCCAGCAGGATGTACAGCAGGGGCCAGCGCAGCACGGCCACCATCAGCACGCCCAGCACGGTGATGGACAGGGTCAGCCACAGGGGCAGCGGATGCTTGGCCAGCGCGGTCGCCAGTTTCACGCCCGTGGCGGCGATCATGCCGGCCGAGACGGCCGCCATGCCGCGCAAGGCGCCCGCCATCTGCGGATTGTTGCCAAAGTGCGTGTACAACATGCCCAGCACGAGCACGATGACGAGGGGCACGGCCAGCATGCCGGCCAGCGCCGTCAGCGCGCCTTGCAGGCCGAAATAGCGTCCGCCCACCATCAGCGACAGATTGACGACATTCGGCCCGGGCATGATTTGTGCCACTGCCCAGTCTTCCAGGAATTCCTCCTGTGTCAGCCAGCGCTTGCGCTCGACCATCTCGCGCTGGATGACGGCCAGCACGCCGCCAAAGCCTTGCAGGGCCAGCCAGGTGAACGAGAAGAACAGGTCGGCAAGCGAGGCCGGTTGCGGGCGGGGCAGGTCGGGCGGGAGGGCGGAAGGTGATGGCATGGCTGATTATCGCCGTGGCCGATCGCGCTTGTCCATCGCTTTCGGCTGCCGTTGTGCCTGCAAGAAAAAACCGTGGCTCATGTTTCCCTGCCATTGACATCGAGAGTTTATCAGCAATACTTTGATCGGCAACATGACCGCTGTCCCTGTCCGCGCTGTCGCGGTTCGCACCGCTACGCCGTCTCTCCCTCCGTCCCCCTTCGCAGGAGTTGTTCATCATGCCCCATTCCACAGAAACGCTGCATATGCCTGTCAACACCGTGGTGCGGCATGCCCGGATCGACCAGAAGATGTGCGATATCGTCAATCTGGGCATCGCCGTGCAGGCTGCCTTCAGTACCTTGTGCGCGCTGGAATACCTGAAGTCATACAATGTCGCCCCGGAACTGATCGAGCGCGTGCTGCTGCATCCGGAGCAGCGCCGCCAGACCGTGCATTGAGTATCCCCACGGCAACTGTGTTGCCGGCGGCCGCGATCCGGTGTTGTCGGATTGATCATTACGGCTCAGTTATGCACAAATGATGAGTTAACGAAATTGGCGAAATAATTTTCTTGTGATTATGTGTGAGTTTCTAAGTGATTGATTTTAATGTGTTTTATTTTTGCTGTTTGATTGAGCACTTTATTGAAAGCCGCACGGGCTGTGGCTTTGAGGCCTGTCAATAGGCGCTTATCCACAAAGATATCCACAGTCCGTGTGGATATCTGAAAAAGCGCTTAACAATCCGCCACTTAGGAAATGGGCGCCGTCCAGCCCATGCAACCGGCGCGCAGGATGGGCCAAAATGGGGCATGCCACAAGCCTGTATGCCTATCCAGTGCTGCTGTTTTTATGACTGAAAGTCACGGCCGATGTTCAGGGCGTGCCGCCGGCCGGCGCCGCAGGCGTGTCGCCGCACTGGGCCAGGGCGGCGGCCAGTTCGGCCACCTGTTGCTGGGCTTCGCACAAGGTGGCGTAGGTGCGCAGCGAGGCGATCACGGTGGTAAACAACTTGCGCGTGGTGAGGTCGGTCTTGCACCAGAAATCGTTGATGTCGTAGTCGATGATGATGCGGTGTTCCAGCGCCTGGCCGGGCTGGCCCGTGCGCAGGATGATGCGCACGGCGCTGTTGTGCAAGTCTTCGCGCACCTGGCGCGCCACTTGCAGACCGGCATCCTGGGTTTCCATGATCACATCGAGCAGCACCACGGCGATATCCGATGTGCTGCGCAGCAAGGCCAGCGCCTCGGCGCCCGAATACGCATGCAAAAAGCTCAGCCTGCGGCCCTGGAAGCTGGCCTGGCTGAGGGCGAACTTGGTCACCACATGCACGTCGACATCGTCATCGACAATCAGCACGCGCCAAGGCGCCGCGGTGGCCGGTTCTGCCGCCGCATCTGCCCGTTCCAGCGGCTCGTCGACCAGCCAGTCGGGTTCATCCGCCTCATTGGCGGCACTGTCGCTATCCATATTCATGCGTTTATCCACCGTTGATCGTGCTTGCTACTCCACACTATGCCAGTCTGCGGGGTTTGTCAAAACAATGCTGTTCAAGCAAGACGGCCTGGCGCCACGTCGGCTTATGCACAGCAAAAATATATTTTCATGGTGGCAAAGTAAGTTTGATCAAGCGCAAATGCACGATTGCAAGTCATTGATTTCATTGGGGTAAAAAATTGCCTGTGAAATCAGCAAATTATTGAAACCCGCATCAATACTGGCGTTGCGGCTTGTCAAGAGGGGCTTATCAACAACCTTATCCACAGTTGCTGTGGATATCTAAAAAAGCCGTGCAAAAACCGGGGCTTAGCGCCCGTTCGTGCGGTGGCGGCAGAAGTGCTCATGCCGCCAGTCCAAGCCCGCTCCACTGGGCAAAGGCATGCAGGAAGCGCTGCTTGGCTTCGGCCGGACCCATGGCTTCGATTATACCGGGCAAGGGGGCGATGCCGTCAAGGTAAGCCCAGCGCTCGGCCGAGTGCGGCATCAGGTCGCGCTTTTCCGTGGCCAGCGCGATCAGGTCGGCCCGCTTGATGGGCGCGTAATCGGAAAAGTCCAGGCCATACGTGGCGGCGATGATGGCGCTGACCTTGTCTTCCAGTGCGGCAAACTCCGGCAGCAGCACTTTCAATGGCTTCACCATGTCGCCCAGGTAGGCTTCGGCCGCGTCGTGCAGCAGGGCGGCCAGGCGCAAATGGGGCGGCACCAGTCCGGCGACGATCAGGCTGTGCTGGGCGACCGAGTAAAACACCTGCGTCTGTCCATTGAAGCGGCACTGGTAAGCGAGGCCGTGGGCGATGTCCTCGATGGCCACCTTGTCGATATGCGGGCGCAAGGGATAAAAACGGTTGCCGGAATAAGTGGATACGTAGTCGGTAGTAATCATTTCTGGGTCAGCTCGCCTGCTTTGCACGGATGATCCATCCTACACCCGATGGTCGTCGCCTGCCTTCCGCTTGCACTTTGCCCCCTCCCTGCCGAGCCTATGCATCTTGGCAAATCCTTTAATTTATTTCATATCATTCATTGATCTTTCTCAAATACACTGTAGAAATCTTGTTTGAATGAAACTTAAAGGGGACAGGGCAATGACGGCGACACCTTCGGCAAGACCTTCGTATATCTATCAGGGCGGTTCGGTGATGATGCACTCGCCGCTGCAATTGAAACAGTCGGAAATGTACGGCTATTTCGTCCGCGGCGACCTGGCCAAGCTGCAAGCCACCGTGAACACTACCCTGAACCAGGTGGCGGGCAGCAAGATGACCCTGAAAGCCCTGTCGCCGTATGTGATGCTGACGTTTACGCGCGTCAACCATGCGGACTCCGCCAACCCCGTCGACCAGGCCAAGGGCTGGATCACGGAAGTCGACATCGTCACCTGGATCATGGTCGGCCAGATGGATGCCGCAGGCAAGCTCGCGCATATCTACTGGTACCCGTGCCATATCTTCGTCGATGACGCGATGGCCCTGATCAACGGGCGCGAGCTGTTTGGCTATCCGAAATACCTGTGCGACTACGAAATTCCCGCCGCCGGCAGCGAGCCGCTGCGCTGCTCCGTGGCGGCCAAGGGTTTCCAGCATTTTTCGCCGGAAACGAAACTGGCCCTGCACCCATTGCTGGAAGTCAACGCCACCGTGCAGACGGGGCAGCACAAGAGCGTCAACAGCTTCCTTGAACTCATCGAGCAGGCGTTCAAGATTTTCCTCTCCATCCCCGATTTCTTCGACATGGACCAGGCCGGCTGGGCCGATATCTTGTCGCTGCTGCGCAACCCGCGCATCGACCAGATTTTCCTCAAGCAGTTCCCCGACAGCGCGGGCGTCAAAGCCGTGTACCAGGCCCTGGTGGCCGCGCCGGCCGAGATCAACCGCCTGCACAGCGCGCGCCTGCTGGGCTATGAATACGAGTGCACGCTGCATGCGTTCGACAGCTTTCCGCTGGACCAGACCCTGGGCCTCAAACTGGGGCCGCAGGCGGCCATCTTGCCCTTCCAGGTGAATTTCGATTTCACGGCGATGCCGGGCGAGGAGCTGGTCGACAATTCCCGCATCACGCCGGAAAAGATCGCCATCCTGGGCGGCGGCGTGGCGGCCATGACCACCGCGTATTATTTGACGAACCAGCCGGGCTGGCAAAACCAGCATGCCATTACCGTCTACCAGCTGGGCTGGCGCCTGGGCGGCAAGGGCGCCAGCGGGCGCAATGCGCAAGTGGGCCAGCGCATCGAGGAACATGGCCTGCACATCTGGTTCGGCTTCTACGCGAACGCCTTCAAGATGATCAAGGAAGCGTATGCCAGCCTGGAGCGCCCGCCAGGCAGCCCGCTGGCCACCTGGCGCGACGCCTTCAAGCAGCACGATTACGTGGCCCTGTCGGAAGACGTCAAGGGAGAATGGCGCAACTGGTCCATCGTCTTTCCCACCTTGCCGGGCGAGCCGGGCGAGGGCGGCGAAGACATCACCCTGTGGCAGATGGCCATCGCCATGGTGGGCTGGATCGAGCAGTGGATACGCCAGATCCGCCAGGTGGCGGACGCCGACGCGCGCATCGTGCGCGCCAGCGCATCGCAAGGCGAGGGCGTGTGGCCGGGCTGGCTGCGCCGCCTGGCCGATGAAGTGGTGGGGCAGGCCGATGAACTGGGGCTGGACGTGGGCTTGTCCGTGGGCGCGCTGGTGGCGCTGGTGGCCGACCTGGCGCCCGACTCCACGCGCCACGACCAGGCCCGCCACCAGCTGCTGGCCAGCACCCTGAACGGCATCCGCGCCTGGCTGCGCCTGCGCTACCGCGCGCTGATCGACGGCGACGACGAATTGCGCCGCCTGTTCACCTGCCTGGACCTGGGCATTACGGTCATGAAAGGCATGTTCGAGGATGGCGTGTTCAAGAACGGCTTCGACGTCATCAACGACATCGATTTCCGCGCCTGGCTGAAAAAACATGGCGGCGACGAGCAGTTCAGCGTCAACTCGGCGCCCGTGCGCGGCTTTTACGACTTGGTGTTCGCCTACGAGGGCGGCGATTTCGCGAAACCGAACATCGAGGCGGGCACGCTGTTGCGGGCGATGGCGCGCATCGGCCTGGCCTACAAGGGCGGCATCATGTTCAAGATGCAGGCCGGCATGGGCGACACGATTTTCACGCCCCTGTACGAAGTGCTGCGCAAGCGCGGCGTGGAGTTCAAATTCTTCCAGCGCGTGGAAGAACTGGTGCCGGGCGCGGGCGACATCGACAGCATCCGCATCACGCAGCAGGTGCAGTTGAAGGACCCTGCCGCCGGCTACGCGCCGCTGGTGGACGTCAAAGGCCTGGCATGCTGGCCCAGCGCCCCCGATTATGCGCAGCTTGAGCCAGCGCAAGCGGCGCTGCTGCAGGAGCAGGACGTCAACCTGGAGTCGTACTGGAGCGCCTGGCCGCAGCAGTACCAGCAGGCGTTCGGCCGCGCGCTGCCGGCGACGGTATTGAAGAAGGGCGTCGACTTCGACAAGGTCGTGTTCGGCATTTCCATCGGCTCGCTGCCAGCCCTGTGCCCGCAGCTGCTGGCGCAAAGCCCGGCCCTGCAACTGGCGGCCGACAAGGTGAAGACCGTGGCCACGCAAGCCTACCAGGTGTGGCTCAACAAGGATTTGCGTCAGATGGGCTGGACCACGCAGCCGAAAGGCCAGCAACCGGTGCTGTCGGCCTTCACGGAGCCGTACGATACGTGGGCGCCGATGGACCAGCTATTGGCGCGCGAGGACTGGCCGGCGGGGCAGGAGCCGAAAAACGTCTCGTACTTTTGCAGCGCCTTCCCCGTCGACAGCTACCCGCCCGTCACCGACACGGATTTCCCCGCCCGCTGCGCGGCCAGGGCAAAGCAGGGCGCGCTGCACCAGCTGGAACGCGAGATCGGCGCGCTGTGGTCCGAGGCGGGCGCGCCGGGCGCCTTTCCGTGGCAATGGCTGGTCGATGCGAAGGCGGGTGCGGGAGCGGCACGCTTCGACAGCCAGTACTGGCGCGCCAACGTCGACCCATCCGAGCGCTACGTGATGTCGGTGGTGGGCAGCACGCAGTACCGGCTGGCCACCGACCAGTCCGGGTTCAGCAACCTGTTCCTCACGGGTGACTGGATCAAGACGGGCATCAACGCGGGCTGCGTGGAGGCGGCCGTGATGGCGGGCATGCAGACGTCGCGCGCCATGACGGGCTATCCTGCCGTGATCCAGGGCGAGACGGATTTTTAGTTAATTCGCTATGATGGCGTTTCATTGTTCCCTGCGCGAGTGAGCCCATGCAACGCCTGATGCTGTCGTGTCTTGTCCTTGTCCACCTGCACGCGGGCGCCGCGCCGCCCGGCGCCATCCTGCTATGGCCCGGCGCGCCGCCCGGTGGTGCGGCGCCCGGTCCGCAGCGCGACAGCGCCAAAGGCTCGATTACGCAGGTCGAGCAGCCTTACCTGATCGCGCACCGCCCGGCGCGGCCGAACGGCATGGCCATCCTGCTGGTCAGCGGCGGCGGCTATGCGCATATCGAGGCGGGCAAGGAGAGCGGCCCGGCCGCCAACTGGCTGCAGGCGCAGGGCATCACGGCGTTTGAACTCGTGTACCGCTTGCCGCAGGAAGGCGGCGGGGTGGCCGCGCCATTCCAGGATGGCCAGCGTGCCATGCGCGTGATCCGCGCGCGGGCGGCCGAATGGGGCATCGACCCGGCGCGCATCGGCATGCTCGGTTTTTCCGCCGGCGCGCATCTGGCCGGCATGACGGCCGTGCAGCCTGACGCTTCCCGCTACGCGCCCGGCGACGCGATGGACGCCGTATCCGCGCGGCCCGACTTTGCCGTGCTGCTGTACCCGGTGCTGACCATGCAGGCGCCGTTCGACACGACGCATGCGAAGAAGGAGCTGCTGGGACGCCACCCCACGCAGGCGGCGCGCGATGCCTTGTCGGTGGAACTGCACGTCGATGCGCGCACGCCGCCCATGTTCATCGCGCAGGCGCTGGACGACCCGATTGCATCGCCCGAGAACAGCCAGCGGATGGCTGCCGCCCTCGGCCGCGCGGGCGTGCCCGTGGAGCTGCATATGTTCCAGCACGGCGGCCATGGCTGGGGGCTGGGCAAGCCGGGCAGCGAGCCGGCCGCCTGGCCGCAGTTGCTGCTGGCGTGGCTGCAGGCGCATGGCTGGATGCGTCAACCGCCGGGCTGATCTTCGAGGTCGCGCCGCGCCACCTCCAGCGCCGCCTGCAACTGCGGCAGGAATTGCTCCACATTATCGAGCTGGCCATTCGATGCCAGGGTTTCCATCTGGTGGCACAGGCCGTGCAGGGTGGGGCGGCTCAGGTAGCCGGCGCTGCCTTTCAAGGCGTGGAAGGCGGCTGCGGCCGCGCTGGCGTTGCCGTCGCGCACGGCGTGGCAGGCCAGGTCCAGGCGCCGTGGCGCTTCCGTCAGGAACGCTTGCGCGATGCGCTGCAAGTGTTGCGGCGACAGGCCCGCCAGCGGCAGGATGTGCACGGGCGCCGTCATGGGATCGGGCGGCGCCGGTGGCTCGTCGGCGGCGCCTTCCAGGCCGAACTGGCGCGCCAGGGTGTCGTCCTGGATGGGCGCGGCCGGCGGCAGCGCGTGGCCGCGCGCCAGCAGCAGGTCGATGATGGCGTCGATTTTCTCGAACAGCAGCGCTTCGTCGACGGGCTTGCTGAGGAAGTCGTCCATGCCGCAAGCCAGGTAGCGTTGCCGGTCATGTTCGCTGGCGTTGGCCGTCAGCGCAAGGATGGGGATGTGCGCGTCGGGAATGGGAAATTGCGCATTGCCGCCGTCGCGGATCAGGCGCGCGGCCTGTTCGCCATCCATCAGCGGCATGCGGCCATCCATCAGCACGCAATCGTAGGCGCCGGATCCCAGCGCGCGCAGTGCCTGCTCGCCGTTTTCCACGATGGTCACGTCGTGCCCCATGCCTTCGAGCAGGGTGCCGATGATGATCTGGTTGGTGCGCACGTCTTCGGCGCACAGGATGCGCAGGCGGCAGGCGTGGCGCGCGTGGCGCGCGGGCCGGCGCGCGTCGGCCGCCGGTGCGCTGCCCGGCGTCAGCGGCAAGGTGAAATGGAAGCGCGAGCCGATGCCGACGCGGCTTTCCACGCCGATCGTGCCGCCCATCAGTTCAACCAGTTCCTTGCAGATGGCCAGGCCCAGGCCCGTGCCGCCGTAGCGCCGCGTGGTCGAGTGGTCGGCCTGTTCGAATTTCTGGAACAAGCGCGGCAAGGTGTCGGCGTCGATGCCGGGACCCGTATCGCTGATGATGAATTCGATCTCGCTGCGGCCATCGCGGCGCGGCGGCGTGCGGGCGCGCCGCACTTCCAGCAGCACTTCGCCATTGGCCGTGAATTTCAGCGCATTGCCCAGCAGGTTGATGAGGATTTGCCGCAGGCGCGTGGGGTCGGCGCGCACGTAGCGCGGCAAGTCCAGCGCCAGTTCTCGGCGCAGCAGCAGGCTCTTGGCGTCGGCCTGGCCCTGCACGATGCCGGCCGCGTCGCCGATCAGCGCCAGCAGGTCGAAGTCCACGGTTTCCAGGGTCAGCTTGCCCGCGTCGATCTTCGAGAAGTCGAGGATGTCATTGAGGATGGTCAGCAGCGACACGCCATTGTGCAGGCCGATGCGCAGGTATTCCTGCGTGCGGCCACGTACGGACTGGTCGCGCAGGGCGAATTTCAGCATGCCGATCACGCCGGCCAGCGGCGTGCGGATGTCGTGGCTCATGGCGGACAGAAAATCGATGCGGTGGCGGCTGACCACTTCCGCGTGCTCCTTGGCCTTCAGCAGGGCGTCGTTGCTGAGGGTCAGCGCCAGGGTGCGTTCCTGCACGCGCTGTTCCAGGTTGTTGCGCAGCAAACGGATCTGGTCGGCCAGGGCAAAGGCCAGCAGCAAGCCATCGAACGTGCCGCCCAGCAGAGTTACCAGCTGGGCGTTGGCCACCATGGCCGGCATCAGGCCCAGGTTGGCCGGCAGGATCAGAAAGCCGGGCAGCATCAGGGCGACGAAGGCCAGCACGAAGAAGCGCGCCGGCTGGTAGCCGCGGCACCAGACGACGATGCCGCAGATGAGCGCCAGCAGCATCCAGATGCTGATGACGATGGTGGCCAGGGTGTGCGCATACGACAGGGCGAAGAAGCAGCTGGGCAGGAACAGCAGGGGCAGCACCAGATTGACCTTGCTGATGCGGTACAGCCGGGGCGAGTAGTCGCGCAGGCGCAGGAAGTGCGTGTAGAACAGGGTGCTGAAGACGGGCAGCAGGAAGAACGGCACGTAATGCAGCTGCAGCAGGTGCCAGTCGAACAGGTCGGCAAAGACGTGGAAGGTCATGGCCCAGGCCAGGCCATAGGTCAGCACGTACAGCGCGTAATACGCCGAGGCCTTTTCCAGGGTGATGGAAAAGATGAAGAAATTGAACAGGCCCAGCGCCAGCAGGGCGCCGATCGACGCCACCATCAGGAAGTTTTCCTTGCCCACCAGCTTGCGGTAGTCCTGCTGCGTCTTCACGCCGAACATGGGGGCGCGCGCGTAATAGGGACTGGAAAAGCGGATCAGGATGTCATACGTGGCACCGGGCGCCAGCTGCACGTTCCTGCCGTAGTGCAACAGATACTCGTGCGGGCGCTGGTAGCCGGTCAGCAAGGTCCGCGGCGCCGCGTGCGGCCCGGGGCCGTACACGTGCAGGTCGACCAGGTCGATCAGGGTGTCGTTCGGGTCGATGACCCAGGCCGCTTCGCTGCTGTCGTTGCGCACTTGCGCATGCAGCCAGTAGGCGCCGCCAAACAGGTCGACCTTTTCGGCCGGGCGCTGGCGCGCCAGCCAGGCGGGCAGGGCGGCCGCATCGGCGGGCGCGGCGTCATTTCCGGCGAAAAACAGTTGCCCACCGTTGCCCAGGTGCTGGATGCCTTGTTTGTCCAGGGACAGGGGTGCCGCCTGCGCCGCGCCCGCCAAGCCCAGCAGGCTGATCAGCAAGCTGAACAGAAGCGGCCAGCCGCATAGCCAGGCGCTGACGCGGGAGCTGGAAGCGCGGTGGCTGGATGGGGGCGGGTGGGCTGGCATCGATGGGTTTGGTGATGGTCGCGCGGGAACTGGCGGCAACGCCGTTTGCTGTGGAGTGCCCATTTTAATCGACTCTCGGTGGCACACGGGCAATTTCATGTCCTGCCGACATGGCGAGCGCTCCGGTATCATGGCGCCTTTTGCTTGCGAGATCTTCATGCTCAGTCCCGACCAGTTCCTGGCCTTCCTGGCCGCCGCCGTCGTCATTACCGCCAGTCCCGGCCCCGACAACCTGATGGTGCTGGGCGTGGGCATGTCGCGCGGGCGCCGCCAGGGCATGGCGTTCGGCCTGGGCTGCGCCCTCGGCTGCCTCACGCACACGGTGCTGGCGACCATCGGCGTGTCGGCCCTGCTGGCCGCCTCGCCCACGGCCTTTACCATGCTGAAGGTGGCTGGCGGCCTGTACCTCGTGTGGCTGGGCATCGGCGCCTTGCGCAGCCGCGGCGGCGCCAAGGTCGATGGCGCGGCGGCCTTGCCCGACGAATCCTTGCTGCGCCTGTTCGGCAAGGGCTTGTTTGCCAACAGTATCAATCCGAAAGTCGTGCTGTTTTTCCTCTCGTTCCTGCCGCAGTTCATCGTCGCGGGCCACGGCAGCGCCAGCTGGCAGACGGCGCAGCTGGGCCTCGTCTTCACGGCGCAGGCTTGCGTGCTGTTCGGCCTGCTCGGCTATTTTTCCGGCGCCGTCGGCCTGTGGCTGAACCGTCGCCCGCGCGCCGGCCTGTGGCTCGACCGCGTGGCCGGCACCATCTTCATCGGCCTGGGCTTGCGCCTGATCCTGGCGCGCTGATTTCCTGCCGGGCGGTGATGCGGAACGCCAGCTCCATCTGGTCCTGCACGGCCATGGCGCCGCCCAGCACGGCGAAGGGCACGATGCCGAAGTCGCTCTGTTTCAGCAGCAGGCTGCCGCTGGCCTGCAGGCCGCGCCCATCGGCCATTTCTTCAATCCGCACCGGCAGCTGCAGCGTGCGCGTCACGCCATGCAGGGTGATGTCCGCCTCGAGCACTTCCTTGTCGCCCGTGCGGCGCGCTTCGATGCTTACCCACGGATAGCGTTCCGCCTCGAGCATGCGCACCAGCATGTTGTGGCGCGTGCCGGCGATGGCGTCGGCCGACGGCGTCGTCGTCAGCCCGGCCGCCTGGCGCAGGCTTGCCTCATCCACACTCATCTCGTCGAGCCGGAAGCGCAATTGCGCGCGTCCCGGCGCGGGCGCCACCACGCCCTGCAGGGTGCGGCTGGCAATCACGTGGTCATGCCCGAGCCGCGCCAGCGCGCCGCCGCGCCGCACGGTGATGGTCAGCAGGGATTCCTGCGGGGCGATGTGCAGGATGCGCATGCCCGGCCGTTGCCACGGCGGCGCCTGCATGGCTGGCGCCGCTGCCGGCGCGGCCGGGAGCGAAGCGGCGGGCTGCGGGGCGAACGGGCTGCAGGCCGCGAGCAGGGCGCAGGCGCAGGCCAGCAGCAGGCGGCTATGGGCAAGTGGCATCAATGAGGACTCCTGGCAAAGGGATGGCAAGGTAAGGCAACCGTGGTGGCGCGGGGCGCGATGGGGCGATAGTAAGCGATCCGGGCAGCGGTGCGATAGCCGCTAGGCCCGCGCGCCCGTTTTGCGGGAGCAATTCACCGGGCCGCATGCCATGGTTTGCAGGCAGTTATGCGCGGATAAAGTGAAATCGGGATGAATGGCAGGCGTTGAAAAATGCATCTGCCGCTGTGCGGGACCGAATTGTGAATTTGCCGGCCAGGGAAAGAAAATGCGTATTGAAATCAATGCTGATAATTGGCATTAATAATTTCTTTTGAAAAACAAACTATGTGTTTGATAGTTTCGCATGATTATGTAAATGATAATTTAAATATTATGTCGAGCTGATCAGTATGCAGCAGTAAATAGAATATCGGCATCACTACACGGTTAATTTGATCAATGTGTTGCGAAATATCAACGAGATAATTTAATTTCTTTGTTGGAAACAAAAAAAGCACTGTTGTCGTACGCTTGAACTGTTACTTGTTCATATAATCATGACAAATAAATGTCATTTTTATATTTGTCTGCATCTTGCAGCGGTACATTTCTTAGCGAACAACATGATCAAAACACCACAGGAAACGGCAGGCCATTCCGGCCGCCATGCAGCTTTTTCGGCCGCCGGACGCTACATGGGGATGCTGGCCGCGCTTGTCGGGCGTGTCCGCCAGCCCGGCCTTTCCAGGTGTCATGCTGCGCCGCTGGCGCTTGCTTTCCTGCTGCTGGGCGCCGCCGCGCCCGCCACGGCACAGGTGCTGTGGGAGGATTACCGCGGCATCGAGCGCGTGCCAGCCAATCCGGCCACGCCCAATTACAACAACGGTTTCAACGCGGGCAGCACGGCCCGGCTCGCCAGTCTGGCGGCGCTGGCCGCCAATCCTGCCGCCAACGCGTCGCGCACGGGCACGTCGGCACAGCTGGACTGGGCCAATGGCACGGCCGCCAATCCTGGGCAGTTATGCAACTTCGACACGCAGCAAACGTCGGCCGCCTGCCGGGCCTGGATCATGGGCCGCGTGATGTACACGCTGGTGGTGTTTCCGCAGGCGGGCAATTACAAATTCAGCGTCGCGCACGATGACGACGTGAAGGTGGATTTCTCGACCCAGTATTCGACCAATTACCGCAATACCGTGTACAACGTGGCCGTCGGCAGCGTGGCCGAATATTCGAATAATGAAACGGATTTCCAGAATTTGGCCGGCAATTTCAATAGCGCCACGCCCGGCGGCTGTTATCTGGCCCGCGTCCTGTGGAATAACGTGGGGGGCATCAATTATTTGCACATGCGCTGGACGCGTCCCGACAATGTGACGGAAATTATTCCTGCTGCACAATTGCGCGATCCCAGCCTGGCCAGTTCCTATGCCGACTGCACCAATAGCAAGACCGACCTGGCCGTCAGCAAGGCGGGGCCGGCGCAGTTTTCCGTCGGCAAGCCCTTGAGCTACACCATGAAGGTGTGGAACCGTGGCCCGGCCCTCAGCGCGGGCGCCACCTTCAGCGACGTGCTGCCTGCCAGCCTGAGCAACGTCAGCTGGACTTGCGCCGCCAGCGGCAGCGCTTCCTGCGGCACGAAAACCTCGGGTTCGGGCAGCAACAACATCAGCATTACCATGGGCAATTTACCCGTGAACGCGGCCACCAGCGCTCCGACCACGGGTTCCTACCTGACGGTGACGGTCACGGCCACGCCGGGCGACGCCGCCAGCATCGTGAATACGGCGAATGTGACCGTCTCGCCCAATGAAACGGATAGCGATCTGAGCAACAACAGCAGCAGCACCACGGCCACGGTCAGGACGAATACCTTGACGGTGCTCAAGGTGCTGGCGCCCGCCAGCGACAGCGGCCTGTTCATCATGAATGCCAACGGCACGGCTGGCGCGCAGGGCGGCAATGGCGCCACGGCCAGCGCCGTGGTGCGGGTGGGCAACCTCGCGACGTTTGCGGAAAACGCGGGCACGGCCACCGTGCTGGCCCAGTATCAGAGCAGCTACAGCTGCGTGCGCACGGATACGGCTGCCGTCATTTCCAGCGGCGCGGCCAACGCGGGCAACTTCACCATGCCCGAGGCGCCCGTCACCTGTACCATCAGCAACCGCCGCCTGCAGGCGGACATGCAAGCCGTCACCACGGTGCCGGCCGGTCCCTACAATGCCGGTTCGCCCGTGACGGTGACGGGCGTGTGCACGAATAACGGCCCGGACAGCGCGGCCGCGCCCACCTGCGTGATGAGCGGCTTGCCGGCCGGTGCCACGGTCAGCTGCAGCGCGCCCGTGTCGCCGTTCATTCCCGGCTCGCGCATCAATTGCAGTTCCACCTTCAACCTGCCCGCCAGCGGCAGCCTGACGATCACCACCACGGCCGGCGCGAGCACGCTGGACCCCGTCCCCGCGAATAACGTCGACAGCGATACGCTGGGCATCGTCAGCCCGCTCGTGCGCGTGCAGAAAAGCGTCGACAAGAGCAGCGCCTTCATCGGCGACAGCGTGCAATGGACCTTGACGGTGAACAATACCGGCACGGGCGCCACCACGGCCACCCTGACCCTCACCGATACCTTGCCGGCCAACCTGGCCAGCATCGTCGTCACGCCCACGGCGCCCGCCACCTGCGCGCCGCTGGCCGGCAATACGCTCACTTGCACGGTGCCGGCCGGCCTGGCGCCGGGCGCCAGCGCCCAGGTGATCGTCAGCGCCAGCCCCACGGCAGCCGGCAGTTTCGTCAACAGCGTGGCGCCGTCCGGCGGCAATGGCGCCAGTTGCGCCACGGCCGGTGCCTGCCAGACCACTACCATCGTCAGCAAGGCGCTGGTGGACGTCACCACCACCCTGAACGGCTTCCCCGGCGCGACGAACGCGGGCGATGCCATCAGCGGCACGGTCACCTACCGCAACCTGGGACCGGGCACGGCGGAAAACGTCACGTACACGCTGCAATTGCCGCCAGGCGTGACGGGCGTGTCCGTCGGCGGCGTGACGGGCGTGTACAACGCGGGCACGGGTTTCATCGTCCTGTCGGGCCTGCCGCCGAATCTGGCGGCCGGGCAGGGCGTCACCTTCAATCTCAGCTATACGCAGCCGCCCACGAACACCTCGTTTGTCACCAGCGTGATCGGTACCTCGTCGGTCGAAGTGGCCAACGACTTGCCGAATACGGCCACCGTGATGGTGCCGGGGCCGAACGTGCGCGTCACCAAGGTGGCCGACAAGCTGACGGCCAACGTGGGCGAAAACATCACGTGGACGATCACGGCCAGCAATACGGGCAATATCGCCAACCAGGGCATCGTGAGCCTGGCCGATCTGCTGCCGCCCAACCTGGTCGTCACCAGCGTGATTCCCGGTCCCGGCGTGACGTGTCCTCCGCTGGCGGCCTGGGTGGCGTCGAGCACCCAGACCTGCACCATCGCCGCCGGGCAGCTGGCGGCCCTGAACGGCAGCCGCAGCGTCAGCATCACGGCGCACGCCACGGCGGGCGGCAGCCTGGCGAACCGCATCATGCCGAACGGCCCCGACAATCCGTCCTGCGCCACGGCCGAGAACTGCCGCACGGTGACCAGCATCACCAGCCCGAAAGTGGCCGTGACGAAAACCGTCGACCATGCCAGCATCAATATCGGCGCCAGCCTGACCTGGAGCGTCACGGCGACCAATAGCGGCGATGGCGTGAGCACCGCGCCCATCACCCTGACCGATACCTTGCCGGCGAACCTGCTGAGCCTGAACGTGGCGCTGGTCGGCAGCGCCACCTGCGCTGCGCCGGTGGGCAATATCCTCACCTGCACGGTGCCGGCCGGCCTGGCCGCGAATGGCGGCGTGGCCGGTTTCACCGTCACGGCCCAGCCTGCCGCGGCGGGCACCTACAACAACAGCGTCGTGCCTTCGGGCACGGACAACCCCGCCTGCGCCACGCCCGCCGCCTGCGCCACCACCAGCACGGTGACCAGCCCCAGCGTGGCCGTGACGAAGAGCGTCGACAGGAGCACCGTCAATCTCGGCGACACCATCACATGGACCCTGAAAGCCATCAACAGCGGCAGCGGCCCCACGAACGGCCCGATCACCCTGACCGATACCTTGCCCGGCAACGTGGGCGCGCTGCAGATCCTGCCCGTGGCGCCCGCCAGTTGCGGCGTGCCCGCCGGCACCACGCTGACGTGCACCGTGCCGCCAGGACTGGGCAGCGGCATGCAGGCCACGGTGCTGATCAAGGCCGTGGCGAATGCGCCTGGCACGGTGGCCAACAGCCTCGTGCCGGGCGGTGTCGACAATCCCGCGTGCGCCACGCCGGGCGATTGCCAGACCACCACCAGCGTCACCAGCCCGAACGTGGCGGTGAAGAAGAGCGTCGACAAGAGCAGCGTCAACGTGGGCGACACCATCACGTGGACTTTGACGGTGAGCAATAGCGGCACGGGCGCCAGCACGGGCGCCGTCGCCTTGGCCGACACCTTGCCGGCCGGGCTGACGAATATCGTCGTCAGCCCGCAGTCGCCTGCCAGCTGCGCGCCCGTGGCGGGCCAGAACCTGGCGTGCAGCGTGCCGGCCGGCCTGGCCCCAGGCGCCTCGGCGAAGGTCATCGTCAGCGCCACGGCCACCCTGGCCGGGTCTGCCGTCAACAGCGTGCTGCCGAGCGGGCCCGACAATCCCGCCTGCGTGCTGCCCGGCGATTGCGGCACCACCACCACGGTGGTCAAGCTGCTGGTCGACGTCACCACCACCCTGAACAATTTCCCGCCGAATACCCTGGCGGGCGACACGATTTCCGGCACCGTCACCTACGCCAACGTGGGACCGGGCCCGGCCGAAGGCGTGAGCTACACCCTGCAACTGACGCCAGGCCTGGCCAACGTCGCCCTGACGGGCGCCACCGGCAGCTACAATCCGGCCACCGGCGTCGTCACCCTGAGCGGCTTGCCCGTGGGCCTGGCGAATGGCCAGAGCACCAGTTTCAACGTCAGCTATACGCAGCCGGCCGACAACCTGTCGATGGTGACGTCGACCATCGCCACCACCTCGGTGGAAGTGGCGAACCACTTGCCGAACACGGCCATGGCAACCGTGCCCGGCCCCATCATCCGCGTGACGAAACTGGCCGACAAGACGACGGCCAACGTGGGCGAGACGATCACCTGGACCATCACGGCCACGAATGCGGGCAGCCTGGCCAACCTGGGCGTGGTGACCCTGACCGATATCCTGCCCGCCAACGTGGCGGTGCTGTCCGTCACGCCGGGCGCCGGCGTGAACTGTCCGCCACTGGCCAGCTGGCTGGCCAACAGCGCGCAAGCGTGTACCGTCGCGCCGGGCCAGCTGGCCGCCGTGAACGGCAGCCGCAGCATCACCATCACGGCCAGGGGCACGGCCGGCGGCAGCCTGGGCAACAAAGTCTTGCCGAGCGGACCCGATAATCCCGCCTGCGCCCAGGCCGCTTCCTGCCAGACCGCCACCACCATCCTCAGCCCGCAGGTGGCCGTGCATAAAACGGTCGACAGGAGCAATATCAACGTGGGCGATGCGCTGACGTGGACGATAGCCGTGGCCAATACGGGCACGGGTGCGACCATGGGCGTGATCACCCTGACCGACACCTTGCCGGCCAATCTGACCCTGTGGCAAGTGTTGCCCGCCGCGCCCGCCACGTGCGCGGTACCGAACGGCAATCAGCTCGTGTGTTCCATTCCCGCCGGCATGGCGGCCGGCGCCACGCTGAATATCGTCGTCAAGGGCGTGGCCAATGCGGCCGGCGCCTACGTCAATACGGTGGTGCCAAGTGGCCCCGACAACCCCGTCTGCCCGCAGCCCGGCGATTGCAGCACCACCAGCACGGCCGTGAAACTGCTGGTCGACGTGACCACCACCCTGAACGGCTTCCCCGGCAGCACGCACGCGGGCGACACGATTGCCGGCACCGTCAATTTCAGCAATATCGGTCCCGGGCCGGCCGAAGGCGTGACGTACAGCCTGCAACTGGCGCCCGGCCTGGCCGGCGTGAATATCAATGGCGTGGCCGGCAGCTACAACGGGGGCTCCGGCCTGGTGACGTTCAGCGGCGTGCCGGCCACCCTGGCGGCGGGGCAGGGCTTCAGCTTCCAGCTCAGCTACATCCAGCCGGCCAGCAACCTGTCGACCGTGGTCAGCCGCATCGCCACGAGCTCGACGGAAGTAGCGAACGACCAGCCCAACGTGGCCACCGTCACCATGCCCGGCTCCATCATTCGCGTCAGCAAGACGGCCAACAAGGCCGTGGCGAATGTCGGCGAGGAAATTATCTGGACGATTACGGCCAGCAACACGGGCAGCCTGGCCAACCAGGGCGCCGTCATCCTGACGGACTTGCTGCCAGCCAATATCGTCGTCACGAATGTGGCGCCCGACAGCGGCGTCACCTGTCCGCCGCTGGCCAGCTGGCTGGCGAACAGCAGCCAGAGCTGCAGCGTGGCCATCGGCCAGCTGGCGGCAGGCAACGGCCAGCGCCAGATCGTGCTGACCGGCAAGGCCAGTGCGGGCGGCACCCTGGCCAACCAGGTCATGCCGAGCGGCCCGGACAATCCGGCCTGCTTCCAGGCCAACAGCTGCCGGACGCAGACCACCATCACCAGCCCCAGCCTGGCGCTGAGCAAGAGCGTCGACAAGCTGGCGCTGAACATCGGCGACAGCCTGACGTGGACGGTCACCCTGGCCAACAGCGGCACGGGCGCCAGCACGGCCGTCGCCACCCTCACCGACACCTTGCCGGCCGGCCTGGCGAATATCGTCGTCACGCCCGCCGCGCCCGTTACCTGCGCGCCGCTGGCCGGCAACGTCCTCACGTGCAGCGTGCCGGCCGGCCTGGCCGCAGGCGGCAATGCCACGCTGCAAGTGACGGCGCGCGCCGCCGCGGCTGGCAGCCTCGTCAATGGCGTCAGCGCCAGCGGCACGGACAATCCTGTCTGCCTGCAGGCAGGCGATTGCAGCACCACCAGCAGCGTCAGCTCGCCCTTGCTGAATGCCAGCAAGAGCGTCGACAAGACGGCGGCCAACGTGGGCGATACCGTGGTGTGGAGCTTGACCTTGCGCAACACCGGCACGGGCCCCAGCACCGCCATCGCCACCCTGAGCGACACCCTGCCTGCGGGCCTGGCGAATGTGCTGGTCACGCCGGCGGCGCCCGTCACCTGCGCCGCGCCGGCGGGCAATGTCGTCACCTGCAGCGTGCCGGCCGGCCTGGCCGCGGGCGGCGTCGCCAGCGTGAAGCTGAGCGCCACGGCGACCCTGTCGGGCAACCTCGTCAATACGCTGCTGCCGGGCGGAGGGGACAACCCCGTCTGCGCCGTCCCCGGCGATTGCCAGACCACCACGGTGGTGTCGAAACTGCTGGTCGACGTCACCACCACCCTGAACGGTTTTCCTGCCAGCAGCAATGCGGGCGACGCCATCCGTGGCGTGGTGACGTTTGCCAACGTGGGCCCTGGCGTGGCGGAAACGATGAGCTACAGCCTGCAGCTGGAAGCGGGCCTGAGCGGCGTCTCCGTCAGCCCCATCAGCGGCGCGCCCGGCATCAGCGGCGTCTACAACAGCGGCACGGGCCTGTATGTGCTGAGCGGCTTGCCGCCTACCCTGATCAGCGGGCAGAGCGCCAGCTTCAACCTGTTCTACACGCAGCCGGCCAGCAACAGTTCGCGCATCACCAGCGTGGTGGGCACCAGTTCCACGGAAATCGTCAACGACTTGCCGAATACGGCGACGACGAACTTGCCTGGCCCCGTGATTCGCGCCAGCAAGACGGTCGACAAGGTGAACGCGGCCGTGGGCGATATCCTGACCTGGACCATCACGGCGACCAACACGGGCAACTTGCCGAATCAACAACCGGTCGTCGTCAGCGATGTCTTGCCGGCCAACATCGTCGTGCTCAGCGTGACGCCCGATGCGGGCGTCAGCTGTCCGCCGGCCGCCAGCTGGACGGCGGGCAGCGTGCCGGCCTGCACGGTTGCGGCAGGTCAACTGGCAGCCGGCAATGGCAGCCGCAAGGTCGTCATCACGGGCCGGGGATCCTCGGGCGGCAGCCTGTCGAACCGGGTCGTGCCCAGTGGTGGCGACAATCCCGCCTGCGAACAGGCCAGCGCCTGCCAAGCCACGACGACCCTAGTGGCACCGCAAGTAACGGTGCGCAAGAGCGTCGACAAGAGCAATGTCAGCGTGGGCGACTTGCTGACCTGGACCATTACCGCAAGCAATGGCGGCACGGGCGCGACCAGGTCCGCCATCGTGCTCACCGACAACTTGCCTGCCGGCGTCAGCGGCGTGCAAGTGCTGTCCACGCAGCTGGCCACCTGCACGCCCGTGGCCGGCAATATCGTCACGTGCAGCGTGACGGCCGGCCTGGCGCCCGGCGGACAGGCGCAAGTGGTGCTGCGCGCCACGGCCAGCGCGGCCGGCGTGTTGCAGAACACGGTGTTGCCAAGCGGGCCGGACAATCCTGTCTGCGCGCAGGCGGCCGACTGCAGCACCAGCACCACGGCCATCAAGCTGCTGGTCGACGTGACCACCACCCTGAACGGTTTCCCCGGCACCACCAGTGCCGGCGACCAGATCAACGGCATCGTCAGCTACAGCAACGTCGGCCCCGGCATTGCCGAGAACGTGACGTACAGCCTGAAACTGGCACAAGGCCTGATGGGCGTGACCTTGAGCGGCGCGGCCGGCAGCTATGACGCCATCAGCGGCATGCTGACGGTGACGGGCTTGCCTTCCAGCCTGGCGCCCAACGAGTTGCACAGCTTCGGCCTGTCCTACATCCAGCCGGCCAGCAATGTGTCGACCATCGTCAGCATCATCGCCACCAGTTCGATGGAAGTGCAGTACGACTTGCCGAACACGGCCACGGTAACCATGCCTGGCCCCGTGATTCGCGTCAGCAAGACGGCCAACGTCGCCAATGCCAACGTGGGCGACAGCATCATCTGGACCATCACGGCCGTCAACAGCGGCGGCGTGGCCAACCTGGGCGTGGTGACGCTGGCAGATATCTTGCCGGCGAACCTGACGGTGCTGGCGGTCAGCGCCGATGCCGGCGTGACTTGCCCGCCACTGGCGAACTGGGTGGCGAACAGCGTGCAAAGCTGCAGCATTGCTGCTGGTCAATTGGCTATCGGCAATGGCACGCGCAGCGTGCGCGTGACGGCCACGGGCACGCTGGAAGGCACGCTGTCGAACCGCGTGATGCCGAGCGGATCCGACAATCCCGCCTGCGCGCAGGCGAACAGCTGCGAATCGGGCATCGTGCTGACGGGACCTAAGGTGGCGGTGCGGAAAAGCGTCAACCGCGCCAGCGCCAATGTGGGCGATACCGTCGTCTGGACCATCACGGCCAGCAATACGGGCACGGGCCCCACGCGCGCCGTCATGACCCTGGTCGACACCTTGCCGGCCGGCCTGACGAATGTGGTGCTCACGCCCGTGCGCGCCACGTGCGCGCCCGTGGCCGGCAATGTGCTGACCTGCAGCGTGCCGGCCGGCCTGATCGGCAATGGCGGCGAGGCCAGCGTGGAAGTGTCGGCCACCGTCACCCAGGCGGGCACGGCGCTCAATCGCGTCGTGCCGTCCGGGCCCGATGCGCCGCAGTGCCTGGCGCCAGCCGATTGCCAGACCAGCACCAATGTCACCAGCCCTAGCGTGATGGTGAAGAAAGTGGCGGACAAGGCCAGCGCCAGCATCGGCGATACCGTCAGCTGGACCATTACGGCCACCAACGGCGGCAGCGGCGCCACCACGGCGGCCATCACCTTGACGGACGACCTGGCTGCCAGCCTGGCCGAGATCGTCGTCACGCCCGCCGCGCCCACCACGTGCGCGCCGCTGGCGGCGAATAAACTCGTCTGCACGGTGCCGGCCGGCCTGGCGCCGAACGCCGTGGCCGCCGTCACGGTGAGCGCGAAGGTGGCGGCCAGCGGCACCCTCAGCAACACCATCGTGCCCGCCGGTCCCGACTTGCCGCGTTGTGCGCAGGCATCTGACTGCACGGCCGTCACGGAGGTGGCGAATCCCGCCATCGGCGCGGCGCTGGCCGTGGGCAAGGTGAGCCAGCTGTCGGCCAAGGTCTTCAATGTGCCGTACACGGTGGTGATCCGCAACGTGGGCAAGGGCGCGGCGCAAAACGTGCAGGCGCTCGATAGCCTGCGCGCCGCCTTCCCCGAGCCGGTCACCTGCCGCATCGTCGCGCCGCCTGCCGCGCCCGCCATTGGCGGCAGCCGACAGCTGGCCGTCAACCCGGGCTTTACGGGCGGTTGCGGCGGCAGCGACCTGCGTTTGCTCAGCGGCGACGCGCCCCTGGGCGAGGGCGAGTTGAGCGTCATCACGTTCACCGTGGAAATCACGGTGCAGGATACGACTTTGCCGCAGTACAACAACAGCGTGTTTGCCAGCGCGCTGGGAGGCAATGTCGCCAACGCGGGCGGCGCCATCAGCGTGCCGCCCGCCCCGGCGGCAGGCGTTATCGCCGCCAACCCAGCGTATACGCCGCCCGTGGGCAGCCTCGTGTTCGATGCTTCCAACAATGGCGGCAGCCTGGCGGGCGCCGTGGCCACGGCAGCGGACGTGGCCGCGCTGGCGGAAAAGGTCGATCCCAACCGCAACGGCAATGCTTCCGATACCGTCGGCGGCGTCGCCTTCACGGGCGAAGACACGCCCACGCCCGTAGTGTTGCTGCGGCAAGTGGTGGATGTCATCAAGGCAGTGTCCGCACAGCAACAAGTCGATGCCAGCAAGTTCGAGATCAGCTATACGGTGCAGGCGGCCAACCGCTATCCCGCCGGCTACCCGACCTCGACCATGGTGCAGGTGGCGGAAAACCTGAGGGCCGTCTTCCCCACGGCCACCAGCGTCACCTTCAAGCCGGGTAGCCTGGCCGTCACGGCGCGCCCCGCCAGCGCCACGGCTTGCGTGGCGAATGCCGACTTCAACGGCGCCACCGTCTTTGGCCTGTTGAATGGCAAGGGTGATTTGCAGCCGCAGGAAAGCTGCAGCATCGGCTTCACGGTGCAGGTCGACTTCGGCAGCGTGGCGGCGATTCCCAGCGTGCCGCAGCTGAACCAGGTGTATGCCAGCACCATGTTCGGCACGGACGGCGGCGGCATGAACATCGGCCACAGCTACAGCGGCACGGGTACGTCGACCACGCCGGTGGCGCCCGCCAGCGTGCTGGCCCTGGCCAGCTCGGCCGACACCCTGCTGCTGCCGGCCACCCCAGGCGCCACGCCGCCCAGCTTTACACCCGTGGTGTTCAACACGACGGACAAGCCGATGTTGTTGATCAGCAAGAGCGTCAACAAGACCCAGGCCGAGATCGGCGACAGCCTGCAATACACGATCGAGGTGAAGAACACGGGCCTGGCGACGGCGTTCGGCGTCAGCGTGCTCGATAAACTGCCGGCCGGTTTCCGCTACATCGACGGCACCACCACGCGCAACAATGTGGTGCAGCCGGATCCTTCCGGCAAGCCAGGGCCGCAGCTGAGCTTCAAGCTGGAATCGCTGGCGCCGAACGCCAGCGCCAGCTTCCGCTACCGCCTGCGCGTGGGCGTGGGTTCGCTGCAGGGCGACGGCATCAACCGTGCCCAGGCATCGACCACCAACGGCCCGCCCTCGAACGAGGCACGGGCGAAAGTGAAGGTGACGGGCGGCGTGTTCACGACGGATGCCTGCATCGCCGGCAAGGTGTTTGTCGACTGCAACAACAACCACGTGCAGGATGGCGAGGAGCTGGGCATCCCGGGCGTGCGGCTGTACATGGAGGATGGCACGAACTTCACCACCGACGTGGAAGGCAAGTACAGCTATTGCGGCATCACGCCGAACAGCCACGTCATCAAGGTCGATGGCGCAACGTTGCCGCGCGCCAGCCGCATGATGGAAGCGTCGAACCGCAACCTGGGCGATCCGCACAGCCTGTTCCTCGATACCAAGAATGGCGAGCTGCTACGCGCCGACTTCATCGAGGGCTCGTGCTCGAACCCCGTGCTCGAGCAAGTCAAGGCGCGCCGCGCGCAGGGCGAGGTGCGCAGCGTGGAAAGGGAGGGCGGCAAGGGCGGAGGCTTGAGCTTCGGCAGCCAGCCTGCCGCCGCGCCGGCCCAGGCAACGGACAGCGCCAACCAGCCTATCGTCGCGCCGCGCGTACCCGCCGCCGCGCCAGCCGCAGGAGGCAGCCATGCGCAATAAGCCTCGTGCACCTTACTTGCCGCTTGCCAATGCTGCCAAAGAGAAACAAGTCATGAAGAGAACGCTCCCCGCGCCCCGGCGCATGGCCGCCGCGCTGGCCCTGCTGGCCTTGCCGGCGGCCAGCCTGGCGCAACTGCCCTTGCCGGACCATGCGGCAGGCTCCGCCGTGGCGGCGCCATCCTTTCTCGCCGGCAAGGTGGGCGGCGCCGACTACGCCATCAACCGGGGCGTGGCGCGCATCACCGTCGAGACGGACGGGAACGACGTGCCGGCCGATGGCCAGAGTCCCGTCAAGGTGACCGTCAGGCTGTATGACGAACAGGGCCAGCCCTTGGCGGGCACGGCCTTGCTGACCATCGAGGCCAGCGGCGGGCGCATCCTGCTGCCGGGCGCCCGCACGGATGAACTGGGGCCGGAGCGGCGCGACGCCGACAAGGTCACGCCCGGCACGCAGCTGACGGTGGAGGATGGTGTTGCGAGCTTCAGCCTGCTGGCCCCGGCCACGCCGCAGGACGTGCTGCTGCGCGTGTCGGCCGGCAGCGTGGCGGCGCAGGGCACGCTCAGCTTCCTGCCGGAACTGCGCGACATGCTTGCCGTGGGCTTGATCGACGGCATCATCAGCAAGCGCAGCCTGTCGAGCAGCGACATTTCGCCGTCGCGCTTCAACGACGGTTTCGAGCGCGACATCCAGCGCTGGAGCCGCGCTTTCAATAATGGCAAGGCCAACGTGGCAGGCCGCGCGGCCATGTTTTTAAAAGGCACGATTCGTGGCGACGCCTTGCTGACGGCCGCCTACGATTCGGACAAGGACACGCGCGCGCGCCTCTTGCGCGATGTCAATCCGGAAGAGTTTTATCCCGTCTACGGCGACAGTTCCGTGCGCAACTTCGACGCCCGCTCCAGCGACCGCCTGTACGTGCGCATCGACCAGCAAAAAAGTTACGTGCTGTATGGCGACTTCGCCACGGGAGACGGCTTCAGCCAGATGACGGGCGGCGGCGCCGTGGCCAGCTTGCAGCAGAGAAAATTGGGCCAGTACAACCGCACGGCCACGGGCGGGCGCGGCCATTACGAGCGGGATGGCATCGTCGCGAATGCCTTCGCCATCAACGATAGCCTCAAGCAGGTGGTCGAGGAATACCGGGCGAACGGCACCTCGGGGCCGTTTGCCGTGCGCAACAACAACGCCATCGAAAACTCGGAAAAGATCGAGATCGTGGTGCGCGACAAGAACCAGAACGGCAATATCGTGCAAGTGACGCAGCTGCGCCGTTTCGAGGATTACAGCTTCGAGCCGTTCAGCGGGCGCATCCTGTTCAAGCAGGCGATCCCCGCGCTGACGCCGAATGGCGACCCGCAATCGATCCGCATCAGCTATGAGGTGGACCAGGGCGGCGAAAAATTCTGGACCCTGGGCGTGGATGGGCAAGTGCAGCTGGGCAAGATGGTCTCGCTCGGCGGCTCGGCCGTGGAAGATAAAAACCCCTTGTCGCCGTATAAATTGCACAGCGTCAATGCGGGCTTGCGCCTGGGCGAGCACAGCCTGCTGGTGCTCGAAGTGGCGCGCACCACGTCCACCAGCTACAGCGCGGGCGGCAGCATCTACACGACGCCGTCGGGCCAGGCGGGCGAGCTGCGCGATGAAGTCAGCGGCAATGCGGCCCGGGTCGAGTTGCAGCACAAGGATGACAAGCTGGAGGCGAAAGCCTTCTGGAACCGTTCCGACAGGGATTTCAATAACACGGCGGCCGGCATCACGGGCGGGCGCGGCGAGGCGGGCGTGAAGGCGGGCTACAAGCTCAGTCCCGCCGTCACCGTATATGGCGAGGCCATCCGCAGCGACGAGCGCAGCACGGACGCGCGCCGCGATGCGCAGCGCCTGGGCGTGGCGTGGAATGCCAGCGAGCGCTGGCTGCTCGACCTTTCCGTCCAGCACATGAAGGAGAGCGGCGGCATGCCGTCGACGGCCGGCATCGCGCCGAACACGTCGCCGCTGGGCACGGGCTTGAATCCCACGGGCGGCTTCTTCGGCAACGGCACGGCCAACACGGCCATCGACCCCGTCACGGGCGGCAGCATCACCACGTTTGCGCCGATCAATCCCGGCGCGGGCGCGGGCACGACGGTGCCGCTGGATGCCACCACCGTGCGCCTGGGCGTGCAATACAAGGCCACGGAGCGCTGGACCCTGAATGGCGACGTGGAAAAAAGCGTCTCCGACACGGATCAGCACCGCTACGGTCTGGGCGCGCAATACCAGCTGGCCGAACGCAGCCGCCTGTACGCGCGCTATGAAAACCAGACGGGGCTGGCGTCCGCGTATTCGCTCAATCCGGCCGACCGCAGCACCAGTTTCGTCGCCGGCGCGGAGACGGGCTACATGCCGGGCGGCACCGTGTTTGGCGAGTACCGCATGCGCGACGCCATCGATTACAGCCTGAGCAACCAGCGCGACCTGCAGCTGGCGTCCGGCTTGCGCAACACGTGGAACCTGGGCGAGGGGCTGGCGGCGAACACGAATGTCGAATATCTGAAAGTCATGAACGGCCAGCAACAGCAAGCCGTGGCCGTGGCGGCAGGCTTCGACTATGCGGTCAATCCCTTGTGGCGCGGCTCCGTCAAGCTCGAGTACCGGCGCCTGTTCGACAGCGAGATTGCGCCGGGCAACCAGCGCCAGGATCAATGGCTCAATACCATCGCCTGGGCGCGCAAGCTGAGCCGCGACTGGACTTTGCTTGCACGCAATTACCTGCTGTACACGCGCAACAATGACGACGCCAGCGGCGCGCCTGTCGGCAACGTGCTGCAGGACCGGGCGCAGCTGGGCTTTGCCTGGCGCCCCGTGGACGACAACCGTTTCAACGGCCTGGCCCGCTACGAGTACAAGACCGTGCGCGACCAGTCGCAGATCGATGGCGACAATTACCGCGCGCATATCGTTTCCACGCACCTCGACTACCACCCCAGCCGTCCCTGGTGGTTCACGGGCAGGGTCGCCGCCAAGCACAACAACGACAAGAACCTGCCCGCCGGGCAAGAGAAGTACACGGCGTGGCTGTTTTCCGGGCGCACCGTCTACGACATCAGCAAGCACTGGGACATCGGCGTGCTGGCGGCCGTGATGGGCAGCCCGCAAGGGGGCAGCCGCCAGTGGGCCAACGGCGTCGAGGTTGGCTATCTGCTGGCGCAGAACCTGTGGCTGTCGGCCGGCCACAACTGGTCGGGCTTTTCCGACCGCGACCTGACGGGCGCCGACTACACGGCCCGCGGCCCCTATTTGCGCCTGCGCTTCAAGTTCGATGAGAACCTGTTCAAAGGCAAAGACGCCACCATCAACCGTACCCTGGCCCGGCCATGAAAACCACCATGACTCCAATAACGACACCGATGACGACACCGACGAAGATGCCAATGAACGCACTGATACCGCTCGCCAGCCTGCTGGCCATGGGACTGGCCCAGGCGGCCACGCCGACCCTGGCGACGGCGCCGCTGGCCATGCCCCAGCTGCGCATCAGCGACCAGACCGTCTCTGCCGACCAGCAGGCTTACCGCCTGTTGCAGGAGCGCATCAAGAAGCTCAACGACGGCGGCGTGCGCGTGGGCGATTATTACCTGTCCAAGGCGCAATGCTGGCTCGACGTGTCCTTCCACGAATACACGCGCAATGACCGCTCGGCTTTTCCCCTGCAAGCCTTGCAGGAATCGGCGAAGATCGTTGCCGCGCTGGAAGATGGCAGCCAGCCCAATCCCGGCGACGCCACGCCGCTGGTGAACGATGCCACGCGCCTGCGCGACGACCTGTGGGCCAGTTTCGGCAAGCTGCGCGCATCGCCCGGCTTTGCCTGCGCGGCGCAAAAGGTGGCGTGCGGCGAAGTGGAACTGGTGCATGCTGGCAATGAATACAAGCAGCAGGGCTGGCGCCACGCGAACCCCTACGTGCAGCTGGCCGAGGATGCGCAGGCGGCCGCCCAGTCCGCCGCCGCGGCTTGCCCGGCCGACAAGCCGAAGCCGCCGGAAATCCTGCCGCCGCGCATCGAGCATGAGCGCATCACCCTGGACATGGATGCCCTGTTCCGCTTTGACAAATCGGGCGCGGCCGACCTGCTGCCGCAGGGCGCCGAGAAAATCCGCGACCTGGCGGCGCGCCTGAAGCAGGGCTATGTACAGATCGATACGCTTTCCGTAACGGGCCACACGGACCGCCTGGGTTCGGACGGCTACAACCAGGCCCTGTCCGAACGGCGCGCGCTGACGGTGAAGCAGTTGCTGCGCGAGCAAGGCATCGCCAATGTCATCAGCGCGTACGGCAAGGGCAAGGCCGAACCCGTCGCCGCCTGCGACAAGGTGGCGCCGCGCGCGGCCCTGATTGCCTGTCTGCAGCCGAACCGCCGCGTGGAGATCGAATTGACGGGGATCAAGAGCGCCGTCAGGGATTGACAGGCCTTAGCGGACCTGCCCGTCGATAAACATCAGGATGGCGCCCGCCACGGCTTGCGGGGCTTCGCGCTGCGGGAAGTGGCCGATGCCTTCCAGCAGCACGCGCTGGTAGGGGCCGCTGAAATGGCGCTCGCGCCCGGCCGAGCTGTCCGGCTGGTTGCAGCTGTCGGCCGCGCCGTGCAGCACCAGGGTGGGAAGGTGCAGGACGGGTGCCGGATGCAGCAGCGCTTCGTCGGCCGCATAGGCGGGGTCGCCTTCGACAAACGCCCAGCGGTGGCGGTAGGAATGCAGCACCACCGCGGCCCAGTCGGGGCCATCGAAGGCGCGGCCGGCCTGCGCGAAATCGGCTTCCTCGTACCAGCCTGCCGGCGACCAGCTATCCCACATCATGCGGGCAAACGCGTGACGGTCGTGTTCGACGGCATGCTGGCCGCGCGGCGTGGCCATGAACCAGTGGTACCAGTAATTGCGCGCCTGCTGATACGACAATGCCTGTCGCGGGTCGTTCGTGCCATAGCCAACGGACAGCATGACCAGGCCGCAGGCCGCATCGTGGCGCAGGCCGCAGGCATTCGCCACGGCGCGCGCGCCCCAGTCGTGTCCCACCAGCAATGGCTGATCCAGTTGCATGGCATCGATAAAATCGAGCAAGTCGCGTCCCAGCGCGGCCAGCTGGCCGCTGCGCGGCGTGTCCGCGTGGCGAAAGCGCGTGGGGGCAAAGCCGCGCAGGGCCGGCGCCAGCACGCGGTAGCCGGCGGCGGCCAGCAGCGCGGCCGTGCCGGTCCAGCTTTCCGGGCTGTCGGGCCAGCCGTGCACGAGCACGGCGCAGCGGCTGCCGGCCGGGTTCCATTCCAGGTAAGCCACGTCCAGCAGCGGGGTGGCGATGTGTTGATAGTCTTGCATGGCATTCCTGACGAAAGTGAGGTGAGGACTTCATGGTAGCGCCGGCAATGCATTTGATTCGTGAGTAATTCATCAGTATTATGTGCATATCCTGATGAATTGGAGCGTAGCATGCACGCCTTGCCGGCAAACACCCTGGACATCGTCCTCTTGCGCAGCCTGCTGGAAGTGGTGGACGCGGGCGGATTCGCGCTGGCCGCGCAAAACCTGGCCCTGACGCCGTCGGCCGTCAGCGGCCATATCAAGCGCCTCGAACACAGCGCCGGCAAGCAATTGCTGGCGCGCACGACGCGCAGCCTGGAACTGACGGCCGCCGGCGAGCTGCTGTATATGTATGCGCGCAATATCGTCGACCTGGAACGCGAGGCGCGTGCCAGGCTCAGCGGTGCATCCCTGCAGGGCCGGCTGGTGCTGGGCGCGTCGGAGGATTTCGCGGGCACCTGGCTGCCGCAAGTGCTGCACACCTTCCAGCGCTGGCATCCGCAAGCGTCGATCGAGTTGAAGGTGGGCATCACGGCCGACTTGCTGCGGCGCCAGGCGCACGAGCAGATCGATGTCATTTTCGGCAAGCAATGCAGCCGCACGGAAAGGATAGGCGAATTGCTGTGGGCCGAACCGCTGGTGTGGGCGTATGCGGCCGGGCGCCTGCCCGATGCCGGCCAGGCCTTGCCGCTGGCCCTGTTTCCCGCAGCCTGCGTCTACCGCGAGGCGGCCATCGCGGCACTGGCGCAGGCGGGCCAGGCCTGGCGGCTGGCGTTTGACAGTGCCAGCATGGCCGGCTGCGTGGCGGCGGCGCTGGCCGGATTTGCCGTCACGCCGGTGGCGCGCAGCCAGATGCGCGATGGCTTGCGCATCCTGGGCGCGGCGGAAGGCTTGCCGGCGCTGCCCGACGCCCGCTTTTATGCGTTTCCTCGCAACAAGACGCCTGCCGTGCTGGCGCTCGTCGATGCGGTGCGCGGCGCGGGCCAGCGGCACCAGTTTCATGCCGCGTGAGCACGCCAATGTTTAGCCTGCGTCATAAGGCGGTCATATGGCGCTGTTATGATGCTTTTGTTGGCACACAGCATGCGGTGCGCAGATCACTACGCTCCGGGAGCGATAGGATGCAGGCATGACTCAACAGCTTAGCCGGTGAGCTCAACCATCGGCACCAGACACGTAAAACTTGTTTTATAGCAATGACCGCAGGGCGGGGCAGGGGAAATACGGGAATCGGGCGGGGATTTAATGAAGTCCTAAGCCTGTCTCCGGCAAGGGCTGGCATAGTGGATACATGGCGCACGGAAACCCCGGGCGCAAGGTTGCCGGACACCTCAATGACCGGCACGATTTCCACTTTTTCATGTGTTTTCCGTTTTATCCCTGCGCTCTGAAACAGCGTTTCAACCGGCTACCGCACTGTGCGAAGCCGGTTTTTTTTGTCCGCATTTCCCTGCTCCCGGCGCCAGGCGCCGGGAGGCTTTCTCATCCCGCCTGTTTTGCCAGCCACGCATCGACGGCGGGCAGGCGTTCCGCACGCACCTTGATGCGGTACTTGATGCCGGCCACGGAACTGTCGGCGTCGCCGCGTGCGCTGGCCGGCAGGTTGGCCTGCGCATAGGCTTCCAGCTTGCTGACCATCTCCGGTTGCGCCGAGCCGGCCGCCAGGCGCGGGAAGTAGCGGCTGCGCGAACTGGCGTCGATGCGCGCATTGACTTGCTCCAGGTGCGCCAGCGCGAAGTCGAAAGCCAGTTCCGGATGTCTGCGCGAAACGCGCGAGATCATGGCGGGGCTGTTGGTCACGCCCGGTTCATCCGTCAGCGCCAGCGTCAGCGCGCGCTGCGCCAGGGCCGTATCATCGCTCGAGGCCAGCAGGTCGTACAGCTGGTTCTTGACCAGCGGCGTCTTTTCCTGCTGCGCCCTGGCGTGCAGCTGCTCCCAGGTGGCGGCGTCCGCATGCTGCGCCACCACGCCCAGGATGGTGCGGCGCAATGCCGCAGGCATGGCGGCGGGATCTTGTTCGCTGGCCGCGTAGCGGCGGCGCGCTTCTGCGATCACGCCCGGCTCGCCCATGTCGCCGAGGATGGAAATCAGGCGCCCGCGCAGGGTCGCCACGCTCGAGGCTTCGCCCGCGCGCGCTTCCCAGCCCGTCTGCGCCATCATCGGCGCCAGGCGCGCCACGGCGAAGCGGGCGAAAGCCTGCTGGCGCGCAGGGTCGCCCGCATACTGTTCATACAGGCCGTTCAGCGACCCGGCCACCCGGCCCAGCACCTGCGGGTCGGCCGACAGGGGCGTCGCTTTGACCAGCTCCAGGAAATCGGCCAGGTTTTGCACGCCCGCCATGCCCAGCGACTGGCTGTCCGCCAGCAGGCCCAGTTGGTCGATCGGCGCCAGGTGCGCGAAGCTGCCCGCCAGCGCGTGCGTGCCGGCTGGCGCGTACAGGGTGCGGTAGTAGCCGCTCTGGCCCGCGTTCACCAGCAGGGCGCCGCAACCGGGCACGTTCAATGTCGCCTTGCCATTCTTCACCAGCACCGTGGCCGGCTTGCCGTTGCCGACCGTCGAAGCGATCACCGGCACTTTCCACGACAGCGGCTTCTTGCCCGGCTGGTCCTTCGAAAATTCCGTCTGCGTCAATTTCACGCGCGTATTGCCGTTTCTGCACACGGCTTCGCCCACCGTGATCATCGGCACGCCGGGCTGCAGGGTGAAATCATGGGCGATGGCGCTGACAGGCTTGCCGGCGGCGGCATCGACTTCGCGCCACAGGTCGTCGGACACCGTATTGCCGTAAGCATGCTTGCGCATGTAGCTGCGCACGGCCGTGCGCCACGTATCGGCGCCCACGTACGCTTCGAGCATGCGGATCACCGCTTCGCCCTTCTGATAGGTGATGCCGTCGAACGCCTGGCTGGCCTGTTCCACGGTGGCGATGCGCTGCACCACCGGGTGCGTGGTGCGCAGCGCATCCTGGCTCATGGCCGATTCGCGCCCGCTGACGTTGGACAGGGCCGTGTTCCACTCGGGGTGCAAACGCTCCGTGGTGCGGCCTTCCATCCACGAGGCAAAACCTTCGTTGAGCCACAGGTCGTCCCACCAGCGCATGGTGACGAGATCGCCGAACCACTGGTGCGCCATCTCATGCGACAGCGTGGTGTAGATGTTTTCCTTGTCGGACTGGGTCGAGATGGTCGGGTCGAGCAGCAGGCCGTATTCGAAGGTGAAGACGGCACCCCAGTTTTCCATGGCGCCGAAGAACTGGCTGCGGCCCGGCGCGGCGATGTTGTCGAGTTTGGGCAGCGGGTAGCGCACGCCGAAATAATCGTTGTACTCGCGCAGCAGGGTTTTCGACTCGTCGAGCGCGAAGCGGCTTTGCGCCAGCGCGCCCCTCTTGGTGATGACGCCCACTTCCGTGCCGTCGACCGTCTCCGTGGCGCGCTCGAAGTCGCCCAGGCCGAAGAACAGCAGATACGTCGACATGCGCGGCGTGGTGGCGAAGCGCACGTGCTTCATGCCATTGCCCAGGTCCTCGCTGCTGGCGATCGGCATGTTGCCGACGGCCATCTGGCTGCTCGGGACGATCACGTCCAGCGCAAAGGTGGCCTTGTAGTCCGGTTCATCCCACGATGGCAGCATGCTGCGCGCGTCCGAATTTTCGAACTGCGTGTACAGCGCGCGCTGGCGGCCCTGCGGCGTGTCGTAGTCGAGCGAGAACAGGCCCGTGGCCTGGGTGCCGATCTTGCCGCTGTAGTCGATGCGCAACAGGTACTCGCCCTTGGCCAGCGGCTGGGCGAAATGCACGGTGGCCGTCTGCTTGTCCGCATCGATATCGATCTTGCGCGTCACCTGCTTGCTGCCGCCCGCGCCTTCGATGGCGGCGGCCGCAAACGCCAGGTTCAGCGCATTGAAGGTGATGCTGGCCGTCGGCGTGTCGACGGCCAGCTTGATGGCGACTGCGCCCTTGAAGGTGGCGGCGGCGGCGTCCGGCGTGAGCGACAGGATATAGTGCAGGGGCGTGACGCCGCGTGGCAGCTGCGTGGTGGTGCCAGGGGCGTGGCTGGCAGACGCGTATCTGGCGGCGGGCGCGGCGTGGCCCGGGGTGACGGCGGCGATGGCGGTCAGTGCCAGGACGGCGGCGGCCAGTTGGCTGCGGCGGAAACGCGGAGTCGGTGTGCGATGCATGGTATGCCCTTCGTTCATGGGTAAAACGCCCGTCGGCCGGGTAGGCTGCGGGCGTTGATGGCGGTTGGGGGACATCGCTGGAACTGAAAGCCAGCGTTCCCGTACAGCAATCTAAGTGGAAACCGGGGCAAAGTCAACGCGCCAGGAGCGCCGCGCCATGTCGGTGCGCTGGTATGATGGGCGCCTGACTGCCTTGCCACAGGCTGGTTCCGCGCCTGATTGTCAACCACCATAACGAGACGAGACCTGCACATGAAACTGTATATCAGCCCCCGCACGCCCAATCCACGCCGCGTCACCATGTTCATCGCCGAAAAGGGCATTGCCGGCATCGAGGAAGTGGCGCTCGACCTGATGGCGGGCCATCACCGCGACCCCGCCTTCCTGGCGAAAAACCCGCTGGGCCGCGTGCCCGTGCTGGAATTGGCGGACGGGCGCGTGCTCACCGAGACGCGCGCCATCTGCACTTACCTGGAAGGCTTGCACCCGCAGCCGAACCTGATGGGCGAGGGTTTCGAGGAGCGCGCCTTCATCGAAATGGCCGACCGCCGCGCGGAACTGCATTTGTTCAGCGCCGCCGCCAACTGGGTGCGCCATGGCCACCCGGCCCTGGTGGCGCTGGAAAACCCGCAGTTTCCCGACTTCGCCACGGCGCAGGCGGGCAAGCTGCGCGAAACGGCGCAGTGGCTGGACCAGGTGCTGGCGCACCAGCCTTACGTGGCCGGTGAGCGTTTTACCATCGCCGACATCACGGCCTTCTGCGCGCTGGAATTTGCGCGCGGCCTGATGAAGTACCGGCCGGGCGCGGAAGGCTTGTCCAACCTGCAGGCTTACCGCGACCGCATCGCCGAGCGCCCCAGCGCTCAGGCGAAGTAGGCCCATGAAAAAAACGCCTGCGCCGGAGTCCGGCGCAGGCGTTCTGTCTTGCAGGGGGCCGTCAGGCCGGGTTTACTTCGACTTCCTTACTTCAGCTGCTCCAGCAGGAAGGTGTAGGTCAGCGCCCACATCAGCGCCTGCTGGTCGTTGTTGGCGGCGCCCGCATGGCCGCCTTCCGTGTTTTCCCAGTACAGCACGTCGTGGCCTTGCTCTTCCATCTTCGCCACCATCTTGCGCGCATGGCCGGGGTGGACCCGGTCGTCGCGCGTCGAGGTGGTAAACAGCACGCGCGGATACTTCTTGTCCTTGAAGACGTTCTGGTAGGGCGAGTATTTGCTGATGTACGCCCATTGTTCCGGCACGTCCGGGTCGCCGTACTCTCCCATCCACGAGGCGCCCGCCAGCAGCTTGTTATAGCGGCGCATGTCGAGCAGCGGCACCTGGCTGACGACGGCGTTGAACAAATCGGGACGCTGCACCAGCACGGCGCCCGTCAGCAGGCCGCCATTGCTGCCGCCCATGATGCCCAGGTGGCGCGGGCTGGTGACCTTGCGCTTGATCAGATCCTGCGCCACGGAGATGAAATCGTCATAGGCGCGCTGGCGGTTTTCCTTCAATGCCGCCTGGTGCCAGCGGGGACCGAATTCGCCGCCGCCGCGGATGTTCGCCAGCACATACACGCCGCCCTTTTCCAGCCACGCCACGCCCGTGGTGCCGCTGTAGCTTGGTTTCAGCGATACTTCGAAGCCGCCGTAGCCATACAGCACGGTGGGGTTGCTGCCGTCGAATTTCGTCTTCTTGGCCATGATGGCGAAATACGGCACCTTGGTGCCATCCTTCGACGTCGATTCGAACTGCTCCACCTTGTACGGCGCCGCGTCGTAGTAGGCGGGCAGCGACTTGATCTTCGTGCGCTTGTCGCTTTGCGCCGTGGCCAGGTACAGGGTGGTCGGGTTGAGGAAGTCGGTCACCGTCAGGAAGTACTGGTCCGAATCGACGGGATCGAGCGCGCTGACTGCCAGGGTGCCCAGTTTCGGCGCATCGACGGCGCGGCGCTGCCACTTGCCGTTCACGTGGCGCAGTTCCGTCAGGCGGTTCTTGACCTTGTCCAGGGTCGTCACGAGGATGGCCGATTTCGTCGCCGCGACATTGTCCAGCGACGACGTGGCCGTGGGCGCGTACAGCACTTCCAGTTCCTGCTTGCCCTGCATGAAGGACTTGAAGTCCGTCGCCAGCAGCGAGCCTTGCAGGTAGGTCTTGCCGTTCACTTTCCAGTCCGAGCGCAGGGTGATGACCAGCTGGTCGCGCACGGTGAAGGCCGTCGCATCGTCCGGTTTCGGCACCTTCTTCAAGTCGGCGCCGTCGCGCAGGAACATTTCGCCGCTGTAGAAATCGATTTGCCGCTCGATGAACTGGTATTCGTGGCCGGGCGTGAAATCCTTGTAGGCGCCGGCGCTCAGGTCATCGGGCCTGGCTTCGTACAGCGTTTGCGCCTGCGCCAGCGGCGTGCCGCGCTGCCACTGCTTGATGATGCGCGGATAGCCGGAGCTGGTCATCGAGCCGGGGCCGAAATCGGTGGAGACGAACAGGGTATCCTGGTCGATCCAGCTGGCGCTGCCCTTCGCTTCGGGCAAGCTGAAGCCGCCGTCGACAAAGGCGCGCTTGGCCACGTCGTATTCGCGCACCACCTTGGCGTCGCCGCCGCCGCGCGACAGGGAAATGAGGCAGCGTTCGCCCTTCGGATACAGGCAGGAGGCGCCGCCCCATACCCAGTTTTCGCTCTCGCCGGCGGCCAGCTGGTCGAGGTCGATCACGGTTTCCCAGCTTGGCTCGGCTTGCTGGTACTGCGCCAGCGTCGTGCGGCGCCAGATGCCGCGCACGTGCTGGGCATCGCGCCAGAAATTGTAGTAATACTCGCCTTCCTTGCTGACGTAGGGGATGCGCTCTTTTGAATTGAGGATGGTTTTCAGGCGCGCCTGCAGGGCGGCGAAACCGGGCTGGCTTTCCAGTTCCCTGGTGCTCACGGCATTGTGCTGCCTGACCCAGGCCAGCGGCTTGTCGCCGAGGACGTCTTCCAGCCACAGGTAGGGATCGGCCGGAGGCGTGGAAGCAGCAGGCGTGGGTGCTTGTGCATGGGCGAGGCCCGTTGCGGCCAGGCCGAGCAGCATGCTGCCGGCGAGAAGGCGATATGACGACATATAGGGTTCCTGGTTGGTCCGATGGAGGCCGCGTTGCAGGCAAAACGGCGCAGCCATGGTGCCATGGATTGCTGCGAGGAACCAGTGTCTATGGGCGACTACTTAAAAAATCACATGCTTTTCCAATATTGTTTGCTGGAATGGGCGCAGGCCGCAGAATCTGCGGCCGGTTGCCCGTTTCAGGATACGCCAGGCCCAAGCAGGGCGGTCACGCTGAGTCGCGTCTTGTCGACATCGCCGCCGTCACAGTGATAAATCCACAATGTATCGTTGTCGCGGCTGTCGATGAACAGGATGCGCGTATTTTCCTCGCCGATGGCCAGGCACGCCGCCAGCTCGGCAGGACTGAACGGTGCTGCCTGCTTCGAACCTGTTCCCGCCACTTGCGCCAGGGCCTGCGCAAAGCCGGCCAGCTGCCTGACTGCCAGGTACCTGGTGCCGTCCACATCGACGTCTTGGCACAGCTCGTCCAGGCTGTACAAGGTGAAGGGCTCTTCATCGCCGACAATCGCCACGCCGGGATGCGACTTGACGCTGTGGAGGTGCGCGAGATAGGCCCGGGGCAAGGCCACTTTTTCCCTTGCCAGCAATTTTTCCAGTTGCCTGCCGTTTTTCTTCGCGACCTTGGCGGCCTTGGGCGCAGCCGTCTCGCAAGCCTGCGCTGTCCAGGCCACTGGATTGAACTGGAACATCCTGGCACATGCGGGGCAGTGCAGGAACATGAACGTCATTTTTTTGGCGATGGCCGTCGTTAAAAACGCGCCATCCGACGCAGCCATTGCGCTGGGGGCGAAGGAGTGCCCGCAGTCGCCATCGTAGGGGCAAGTGATCTCTGTCATGGTTCAGATTGGTGTCGCATTGAAGTAGTGTTCCATGCGCAAAGCGATCTCCTCTTTTTCTTGCGGATAAGATGCCTTGGGGTTTCTTTCCCAGTAGGCAATGCCTTCGTGCAAGGCCCACAAGGCTTTTTCCTGCTTGCCGGCCATCAGATAAAAATCGCAGGCCCTGGCATGCGAGCCTTGCGCTTCGACCAGGGCCAGGGCCGCATTTTCCCAGTTGGCGCGTTGGTCGAGCCAGGGAATGGCCAACTCCAGCAGATTGTCCCGCAGGCAGGCCATGACTGTTGTCCGATGGGACGGATCGACGAGCTGGTGTTCCTTGTCCTCCTTGCCATCGATGACAGGGAATTGCCAGTTTCTGATATTCCAGTCGGCCACATCGCCAACGATATTGTTGGCAGGTTCGTGAGCGTAACGCGCCTTGTGCCACGATGTATAGGATCTGGACGAAACCTGATAGTGGCTCCAGAATGCCACGCAGGCATGTTCTTCGTTATGGCGGTTGGCCTGGAAATGGATGGCCTGGACGAATTCGTTCCGCGCGCGCTTGAAGGTCAGCTGGCTCGGCGAGAACTTGAAGCCCGCTGCGCTCAGCGGTTCCAGCAAGAACGCTTCAATATTGGCGACGATCAGCGCTTTTGGCTTCATTGCGTTTCCTGGCATGGGTTGGTTGCGCCGCCTTGCTGTCAACATGCTGTCCGAACGGCGCTGCCATGTTGCCATAGATCAGCGCCAGCGCACCTTGCGGCGGGCAATCGTGCGAGGGAAAACCTGCCGCTATCTTTCCTGCGCGCTTACGGCGGCAGTGTGGTGGCCAGGCAGCCTGGCCACCACCTTGATCTCGAACTGGAAACCATACAGCCACGTCACGCCAACGGCCGTGACGGTGGGGTGGGGGGCTTCGCCCCAGTAAGCGGCTTGCACGATATCCCAGATGCGCTGGAAGTTGGCCTGCGGGTCGACGATAAAGATGGTCACGTCCTGCACGTCGTCGAACGAGCAGCCGGCCGCTTGCAAGATGGCATTCAGGTTGTCGAAGGCGCGCCGGACCTGGGCTTCGAGCCCCGGTTCGGGCGAACCGTCTGCGCGGCTGCCGACCTGTCCCGACACGAACAGCAGGCCGTTGGCGCGCACGGCGGGCGAATAGCGGTTCTGCTCATACAGGGCTTGGCGGCCCGGAGGGAATACGACGTCGCGTTTCATCAGCTTTCCTTTGTGGATGCAGCGAAGTTGCTGCCTGGAGAACACTTTATCTGCTACCTGCCTGCTGATAAAGCGGCCAGTTTCGTCTGCACTATTTGTATAATCCAAACAATAGGGTGGCGGAGGTGTGGATGGACAAGCTGGATACGATGCGGGCATTCGTGCGGGTGGTCGAGACGGGCAGTTTTACGCGGGCGGCCGCGACCTTGCACATGAGCCGCACGACGGTGACGCAGCTGGTGCAGCAGCTCGAGGCGCGGCTGCGCCTGAAGCTGCTGAACCGCACCACGCGCAAGGTCAATGTGACGGCCGATGGCGCCGCCTACTACGAGCGCATCGTGCAGGTGCTCGACACGCTGGAAGAAATCGAAACGAGCTTGCCGCATGCCGCTGCCTTGCCGCGGGGCCAGTTACGCGTGGACGTGCCCAGTCCGCTCGCCGCCTTGCTGCTGGTGCCGGCGCTGCCCGGGTTTCATGCACTGTACCCCGATATCGTGCTCGACATGGGCGCCAGCGACCGCATGGTCGACGTGATCGGTGACAACGTCGATTGCGTGATACGCGGCGGTGACATCACCGACCAGTCGCTGATGGCGCGCAAGCTCGCCGACTTGCCGCTGGGCGTGTATGCGGCGCCTGCCTACCTGCAACGGGTGGGCACGCCCTTGCATCCGCTGGACTTGCAGGACAGCGCGCACCGCATCGTGCGCTTTCGCTGGGGACGCAGCGGCAACGGCTTTCCGTACGTGATGCACCGCGAGGGCAAGAGCGTAAAGATCCATGGCCAGTACGTGCTGTCGATCGACGATGGCAACGCCTACCTGGCGGCCGGGGTGGCGGGGCTGGGCGTGCTGTGGCTGCCCGATTATATGGCGCGGCCGCACGTGGCCAGGGGCGAGCTGCTGCCGCTGTTCCCCGCATGGACGGTTGACGCCATGCCGCTCTATCTCGCCTACCCGCCGAACCGCCATGTCAGCAAGAAACTGCGCGTCTTCATCGACTGGGTGGCCGAACTGATGGCCCCGCATTCCGCCCCCGCTGTCACCGTCACCGTCACGGCAACTGATTGACCCACACGGGCGCCGACCAGACGATATTGCCGTCGTCCTGCGTCAGCCGCGCGTAATAGAAGTGCGGGCCGGGCGCGGGCGTGACGGTGACCTCGGCCTGGTCCGACAGGGGCGTGACGGAACCGTTGCTGCCCGGCACGCCGTGGAAAATGGCGACGGCGGCCGCTTGCCGCCCCGCGCTGTTGCTGAAATGGGTGGCCAGCTGCAAGGGACCGTGGTTGTCGAAACGCTCGCCCATCAGCTTGCCATTGGCCGTGAACAGCAGCTGCGCGTACTTGTCCATGGTGGCGAACACGCGGCGCGCGCGCAGCGCGTCGAGGAAGCTGTCGCGTGAGACGGGCATGCCGGCGGCCGGGCTGGCCACCAGCACGGCCGTGCGGTTGCCGTACGACGCGCCCCAGTTGGCGCAGTGGTTGTCCTGGTTGCTGCTGAAGGCCAGGTGGTAGCCGGCCACCAGGGCCCGGTTGCAGGCCGCCTCGTAATTGCTGCGCCGCGTCTCTGTCTCCTGGTCGTTGCTGGAAAAGGCGGAGGTGTTCATCACTTCGCACAGCACCATGGCCGCGTCGCCATCCGGCGTGTAGCCCAGCGGCTGCTGTTTGACGAGAAACTGGCCCGTTTGGGCGGGGTGGTTGAACTGGCCGATCCAGCCCCGTTCGCGCATCAGCGCATACAGGCCCGCGTAATCGCCCTTCGGCGTTTCCACCTCGGCCAGCAGCTCGCCCTGGGCATTCCTTTCCCAGCCCAGCAGCTGCTCGCTATTGAAGATGTTCAGGTGGCCGCCCTTGTTGATGACGCCCCATTCCATGCCGTACAGGGCCAGGAAGCCGGGGTGGGCGGCGGTATACGCGGCCGCTTCGGCCAGGCCCGTCTGGTACAGGGCTATCGCTTCGGCAGCGGTGGCAGCTGGGTTGGTGCCGTCGGAACCGTCATACATATGGTTGTGCTCGGATGCCAGCAGGGCGTCGAGCCCATGTTGCTGCGCATACTTGTAGGCATCGATGGGGCCGAAGGGCGCCGATTGCGGCTCTTGCGCGCCATGGCAGGCGTCGAGCGCCGCGCCGCCATCGCTGTGGCGCGTCTGGCTGTGCAGGTTGGCATAGACGATGCGGTAGCCGGGCTGGCCTTCCAGGCTCGGCAGTTGCTGCAGGCCGGCCTGGAAGGCGGGTAGCGTGGGGGCCGTGCTGCCGCCCCGCCGCACCTGGATGGGCCATTGCTGCTCCACTTGCGCTTCCTGCGGCGTGCCGGCATCGGCCACGGCCAGCAGGCGCAGTTCATATACACCGTCCGGGACCGGCACGCGCCGTTCGCGCGCATCGGCGTCGGCGCGGCCATCCCAATGCAAGGTGAGGCTCTTGCCGCCAGCCCCCACCTGCTGCGTGCCCTCCCAGCGCCGCAGCACGGCGCCTTGCGGGCCCGGGCCGGACAGGGTCAGGCGCCAGCGCACCGCATGCGTGCGGCCCTCGTCGGGATAGGCGAGGCGCACGACAAATACGCGCGCCTGCGTCGTCCGCGCACCGGCTGCGGCGCGGAAGGGCGCGACGACGGTGGCGTCGAGCTCGCTGTGTTCCTTTGGCTCTTGCGCGGCGGCACTGTTGCTCCACGTAATGAGCAGCAGCCCGGCACACACGCAAGCGAGCCATGGTGACCGTCGTCCACGCAATGTCGTGATCTTGACCATCGTGGCCTCCCGCACCGCTTCAGATGGTAGTTAGACAAGATATGCCATATGCTGGTTCCCGTTTGCACCAGCAAGTGGCGTGCTTGCACCGTGATTGGCCATGATCTGGCGCAAAGCCGGTGCGAATGGCGCTGCATGCCCGTCAGGCAAGCTGGCACGGCACTTGCTAAACAGAAGGTACGGATCAACGGCGATCCCCTGAATAAACGCACAACGGTCCAACGACGGACCACATGGACAACGGCGTCCGCCCAGGCTGATTTTTCTCATCGGCGGGGGCGGGCGCCGTTTTGTTTTATCAACGGGATACTTCGGGAACCATCATGGCCAGCCAAAAAGCAACGCGCATCGCGCTCTTCTCCCTCGCCACGCCGCCCATGCGCGCATTCCACCTGACGTGGATGGCATTTTTCGTGTGTTTCTTCGCCTGGTTCGCCTGCGCCCCCCTGATGCCGGTCATCAAGGGCGAGTTCGGCCTTTCCTTGGCGCAAGTGGCAAATATCAATATCGCGGCCGTCGCCATCACCATCCTCGTGCGCCTGATCGTGGGACCCTTGTGCGACCGCTACGGCCCGCGCAAGACCTATACGGGCTTGCTGCTGCTGGGCGCCATACCCGTGCTGGGCGTGGCCGCGTCGCAAAGCTATGAAAGCTTTCTGTTCTTCCGCCTGGGCATCGGCGCCGTCGGCGCCAGCTTTGTCATCACGCAATATCACACCTCGGTGATGTTCGCGCCCCGCGTGGTGGGCACGGCGAATGCGGCCGCCGCCGGCTGGGGCAATGCGGGCGGCGGCGCGGCGCAGGCGCTGATGCCGCTGCTGCTCGGTGCCGTCGTGATGCTGGGCGTGTCCGAATCGCTGGGCTGGCGCGTGGCCCTGCTGGTGCCGGGCGTGCTGATGCTGGTGATGGCCGCCCTGTACTGGCGCTATACGCAGGATTGCCCGGAAGGCAATTACTCGGACTTGCGCGCGGCCGGCTTGGCCATTGAAGGTAATAAAAAGGGTGGCTGGGACAGCTTCAAGGCCGCCAGCAGCAATTATCGCGTGTGGCTGCTGTTCGTCACCTATGGCGCCTGCTTCGGCATCGAGATCTTCATCCACAACATCGCCGCCGTGTACTACGTCGACCATTTCGGCCTGTCCTTGAAATCGGCCGGCCTGGCCGCCGGCAGTTTCGGCCTGCTGGCCCTGTTTGCCCGCGCTTTGGGCGGCTGGATGTCGGATAAATTGGCCCTGCGCGGCAACCTGAACAGCCGCGTGACCCTGCTGTTCATGCTGATGATCGGCGAAGGCGTGGGCTTGCTGTGGTTTGCCAAGGTCGACAGCGTCACGTACGCCGTTATCGCCATGCTGGTCTTCGGCCTGTTCACCCACATGGCGTGCGGCGCGACCTACGCGCTGGTGCCTTTCATCGACAGCAAGGCGCTGGGCGGCGTGGCCGGCATCATCGGCGCGGGAGGCAACGTGGGCGCCGTGGCGGCCGGTTTCCTGATGAAGGGCACGGGCGACATCCGCCAGACATTGACCATCCTCAGCGCCCTGGTGGTGATCTCGGCCCTGTGCGCCATCGCCGTGCGCTTTACCCGCGAAGCGGCTGAACCGAACATGGCCGCGGCCTGAGGAGACAAGCATGAACCACCCCTTGAACATCGTCGTCCTTGGCCATGGCATGGTTGGACACAAATTCCTCGAACGCCTGGCGCTGGAGAACAACACGCGCCTGTCCGTGACGGTCCTGTGCGAAGAGCCGCGCCCCGCCTACGACAGGGTGCACCTGTCCGAATTTTTCAGCGGCAAATCGGCCGAGGACCTCTCCTTGGTGGCGCCGGGCTTTTTCGACAGGGACAACGTCGTCCTGAAGCTCAATGCGCGCGCCGTCGCCATCGACCGCGCGGCGAAAACCGTCACCGTCAGCACGGGCGAAGTGCTCCCCTACGACAAGCTGGTGTTCGCCACCGGCTCCACGCCGTTCGTGCCGCCGCTGCCCGGCAAGGAGCGCGATGGCTGCTTCGTCTACCGCACCATCGAAGACCTGGAAGCCATGCTGGCCTGGGGCGGAAAGTCCAAAACGGGCGTGGTGATCGGCGGCGGGCTGCTGGGCCTCGAATGCGCGAAAGCCCTGCGCGATCTGAGGCTGGACACCCACGTGGTGGAATTCGCGCCGCGCCTGATGGCCGTGCAGGTGGACGAGGGCGGCGCGCGCGTCCTGCGCCGCAAGATCGAGGAACTGGGCGTGACAGTGCACACGCAAAAGAACACCCTGGCCATCGTCGACGGCGAAGCGGCCACGCACCGCATGCAGTTCGCCGACGGCAGCCACCTGGAAGCGGACATGATCGTCTTTTCGGCCGGCATCCGCCCCCGCGACGAACTGGCGCGCGCCTGCGGCCTGGAGGTGGGGCCACGGGGCGGCATCGCCATCGACGACAGCTGCGTCACCTCCGACCCCGATATCTATGCGATCGGCGAATGCGCGCTGTGGGGCGGCCTGGTGTTCGGCCTGGTGGCGCCCGGCTATGAAATGGCGCGCATTTGCGCGCGCCATGTGCTGCAGGAAGAGGGCGAAGCGGCGTTCAAGGGCGCCGACATGAGCACCAAGCTCAAACTGATGGGCGTGGACGTGGCCAGCCTGGGCGACCCGCACGGCAACGCGCCCGGCAGCCGCTCCTACCAGTTCATGGACGAGCGCAAGCAGATCTACAAGAAGATCGTCGTTTCCGATTGCGGCAAATACCTGCTGGGCGGCGTGATGGTGGGCGACGCCAGCGAATACGGCACCTTGCTGCAGATGATGCTGAATAAAATCGAGCTGCCGGAGTTTCCCGAGTTCCTGATCCTGCCCCAGGCCGATGGCCGGCAAAAGGCGGGCCTGGGCGTGGATGCCTTGCCCGAGTCGGCGCAGATCTGCTCGTGCAATGACGTGTCCAAAGGCGTGCTGTGCGCGGCCGTCGCCGATGGCGCCACCACCATCGGCGCCCTCAAAAGCTGCACGAAAGCCGGCACCGCCTGCGGCGGCTGCGTGCCTTTGGTGACGCAGATCATGAAGGCGGAAATGCAGAAGCAGGGCCTGGCCGTCAACAACCACGTGTGCGAACACTTTGCGTACTCGCGCCAGGAGCTGCACCATCTGGTGCGCGTGGGCAAAATCCGCAGCTTCGGCGCGCTGCTGTCCGCGCATGGCCAGGGTTTGGGTTGCGACGTGTGCAAGCCCGTGGCAGCGAATATCCTGGCATCGTGCTGGAACGATTTCGTCCTGTCTCCCGTGCATGCGAGCCTGCAGGACAGTAACGATTATTTTCTCGGCAATATCCAGAAGGATGGCACGTATTCCGTCGTGCCGCGCATGCCGGGCGGCGAAGTGACGGCCGACGGCTTGATCGCCGTGGGCATGGTGGCGAAAAAATACGGTCTCTATACGAAAATCACGGGCGGCCAGCGGGTCGACCTGTTCGGCGCGCGCGTTGACCAGTTGCCGGCCATCTGGGAAGAGCTGATCGCGGCCGGCTTCGAATCGGGCCACGCCTACGGCAAATCCTTGCGCACGGTCAAATCGTGCGTCGGCTCCACCTGGTGCCGCTATGGCGTGGCCGACAGCGTGGGTTTTGCGGTCCAGCTGGAAAACCGCTACAAGGGCTTGCGCACGCCGCACAAGATCAAGTTCGGCGTTTCCGGCTGCACGCGCGAATGCGCCGAGGCGCAGGGCAAGGACATCGGCCTGATCGCCACGGAAAAGGGCTGGAACCTGTACGTGTGCGGCAATGGCGGCATGAAGCCGCGCCACGCGGAACTGCTGGCGTCCGACCTCGATGAAGCGACCCTGGTGCGCTACGTCGACCGCTTCCTGATGTTTTACGTGCGCACGGCCGACCGCCTGCAGCGCACCAGCGTGTGGCGCGACAACCTGGAAGGGGGCCTCGATTACCTGAAGGCCGTCGTCGTGGCCGACCGCCTGGGCATCGCCCACGAACTGGAAGCGGACATGCAGCACGTGGTCGACACCTATGCCTGCGAATGGAAGGAAGCCGTTTCCAACCCCGCCGTGCGCCAGCGCTTCCGCCATTTCGTCAACAGCGAGAAGAACGATGAAAACGTGGTGTTCGTGGAAGAACGGGGCCAGATCCGCCCCGCCACCGAGATGGAACGCCGCAGCACCGTGATCCCCATCCTTGCCGTGGAGGCTTGAGCCATGAACGCGATGAATGACCTTTCCGGCGCCACCGCCGACAATTGGGTGGCCATCTGCCCCTTGACCGACATCGTGCCCGACACGGGCGTATGCGCGCTGCTGGCTGGCCGGCACGTGGCCGTGTTCCGCGTCGGCGATGCCGCGCCGCGCGTGTACGCCATCGACAATATCGACCCGAACGCGGGCGCCTCGGTGCTGTCGCGCGGCCTGGTGGGCAGCATCGGCGAGCGCGTCGTCGTCGCGTCGCCCATCTACAAGCAGCATTTCGACCTGGCCAGCGGCGAGTGCATCGAAGCGCCCGAGCACTCGGTCGCCGCCTGGCCCGCGCGCGTGTTTGCCGACATGGTGTGGGTGGCCCTGTGAACCCGCCAGTCAGGGCCACTGCGCGTCCCGCGCTGGTGGTGGTCGGCAACGGCATGGCCGGCATGCGCACGGTCGAGGAACTATTGAAACTCGCGCCGGACCTGTACGACATCACCGTGTTCGGCGCCGAGCCGCACGGCAATTACAACCGCATCCTGCTGTCTCCCGTGCTGGCCGGCGAAAAGTCCGTGGACGACATCATGCTGCACACGCGCGACTGGTATGCGCAGCATGGCATCACCCTGCACGCGGGCGACCCCGTCGTGCGCATCGACCGCCAGGCGCGCACCGTGCAATCGCTGTCGGGTATCGCGGTGCGCTACGACCGCCTGCTGCTGGCCACCGGTTCCACGCCCTTCATCGTGCCCGTGCCGGGCCATGCGCTGCCGGGCGTGATCGGCTTTCGCGACATCAGCGACGTCGACACCATGCTGCAGGCGGCGCGCACGCACCGCCACGCGGTGGTCATCGGCGGCGGCTTGCTGGGGCTGGAAGCGGCCAACGGCTTGCAGCGCCAGGGCATGGACGTCACGGTCGTGCACATGAGCGGTGCCCTGATGAACCAGCAGCTCGATGCGCCCGCATCGATGCTGCTGAAATCGGCGCTGGAAGCGCGCGGCCTGCGTTTCCTGATGCAGGCGCAAACGTCCGCCATCATGGGCCACGCCCGCGTGGAAGGCGTGCAGTTTGCGGACGGCAGCAGCATCCCCGCCGACCTGGTGGTGATGACGGCCGGCGTGCGCCCCAACATCGCGCTGGCGCAGGCAGCGGGCCTGCACTGCGAACGGGCCATCGTCGTCGATGACTGCCTGCAAAGCTACGACCCGCGCGTGTACGCCGTGGGCGAATGCGTGCAGCACCGGCGCGCCACCTTCGGCCTGGTCGCGCCCATCTGGGAACAGGCGCGCGTGTGCGGCGCGCACCTGGCCGGCGCGGGCCACCGCCGCTACGTGCAGCAGGCCAGCGCCACCAAATTGAAAGTGACGGGCATCGACCTGTATTCGGCCGGCGACATCATCGGCGGCGAAGGCAGCGAAGACCTGGTGCTGCGCGATCCGCGCCGCGGCGTCTACAAGCGCCTGGTAGTGCAGGGCAACCGCCTGGCCGGCGCCGTGCTGTATGGCGAGGTGCAGGACGGTCCCTGGTATTTCGACCTGATCCAGCAGCGCCGCGACATCAGCAAGCTGCGCGCCCATTTATTATTTGGCCAGGCGCTGTGCGCCCAGGCCGCCTGACAGCGACCAACAGGATACTTTCATGACTAGCTGCACGCCCGTGAAAACCACTTGCCCGTATTGCGGCGTCGGCTGCGGCGTGGAAGCCACAACCCTGCCCGACGGCGCCATCCGCATCGCCGGCGACACGGCGCACCCGGCCAACCTGGGCAAGCTGTGCGTGAAGGGTTCGGCCCTGGGCGACACCCTGGACCTCGACCAGCGCCTGCTGTATCCGCAGGTGCGCGCCGGTGGCGTGCTGCAGCGGGCGTCGTGGGATGCGGCGCTGGACCAGGTGGCCGGCGGCTTGCGCGCCATCATCGCCGAGCACGGCCCCGATGCCGTGGCCCTGTACGTTTCGGGCCAGCTGCTGACGGAAGATTATTACGTCGCCAATAAATTCATGAAGGGTTACGTGGGCAGCGCGAACATCGACACCAATTCGCGCCTGTGCATGTCGTCGGCCGTGGCAGGCCACAAGCGCGCCTTCGGCGAGGATATCGTGCCGGGCTGCTATGACGACCTGGAACTGGCCGACATGGTGGTGCTGGTGGGGTCGAACACGGCCTGGTGCCACCCGATCCTGTTCCAGCGCATCGCGCGCATCCGCGAAACCCGGCCGCAGATGAAACTGGTGGTGATCGACCCGCGCCGCACGGCCACCTGCGAGCTGGCCGATCTGCACCTGCCCGTCAAACCAGGCACGGACGTGTGGCTGTTCAACGGGCTATTGTGTTATCTGGCGCGGGAAGGCGCGATCTATGACGCTTTCGTCACGCGGCACAGTGCGGGACTGGACGACGCGCTGGCGGCCGCGCATGTCGATTGCGGCGACCCCTTGCAGGTGGCGGCCATGTGCAAGGTCGACCCGCATGCCTTGCTGGCGTTTTACCAGGCGTTCGCCGCCACGCGCAAGGTCGTCACGGCGTTTTCGCAGGGCGTGAACCAGTCGTCCTCCGGCACGGACAAGGTCAACAGCATCATCAACTGCCATCTGGCGACGGGGCGCATCGGCCAGCCCGGCATGGGGCCGTTTTCCCTCACGGGCCAGCCGAACGCCATGGGCGGGCGCGAAGTGGGCGGCCTGGCCAACATGCTGGCGGCGCACCTGGATCTCGACAAGCCGGCGCACCGCGAGACCGTGCAAACCTTCTGGGACTCGCCGCGCATGGCAAGCAAGCCTGGCTTGAAGGCGGTGGAGCTGTTCCAGGCCATCGAGGCGGGCAAGGTGAAAGCCGTGTGGATCATCGCCACCAATCCGCTGGTGAGCATGCCGGACGCCGACCAGGTGCGCCGCGCGCTGGCCAAATGCGAGCTGGTGGTGGTGTCGGACATCAGCGCAGGGTCGGACACGAACGCGCATGCCGACGTGCTGCTGCCGGCCCTGGGCTGGGGCGAAAAGGATGGCACGGTGACCAATTCCGAGCGCCGCATCTCGCGCCAGCGCGCCTTCTTGCCGGCGCCCGGCGAAGCGCGCGCCGACTGGGAGGTGCTGTGCGACGTGGCGCGGCGCATGGGCCATGCCGGCTTCGATTTCGCGTCGCCGCAAGCCATCTTCGACGAACACGCGCGCCTGTCCGCCTTCCGCAACGAGGGGGCCACACGGCGCCTGTTCAATCTGTCGCACCTGACGGCGCTGAGCGCCACGCAGTACGACGCGCTGGCGCCGCAGCAGTGGCCGCAGGGTCAGGCGCGCCTGTTCGGCGACGGCCGCTTCGCGCATGCGGATGGGCGCGCGCGCTTCATTCCCACGGCGCCGCGCGCGCCGCACAACATGCCCGGCGAAGACTATCCGCTGATCCTGAATACGGGCCGGGTGCGCGACCAGTGGCATACGATGACGCGCACGGGCAAGGCGGCCAGGCTGTCGGGCCACGTCGCCGAAGCCTTCATCGACATCCACCCGCAGGATGCGCTGCTGTACAGCGTGCGCGAAGGCGAACTGGCGCGCATTTCCAGCGCCTGGGGCGCGATGGTGGCGCGCGTCGTGCATGGCGGCGGCATCGCGCGCGGCCAGGTCTTCGTGCCGATCCACTGGAGCGACGCGAATGCGTCCGATGCGCGCGTGGGCGCCGTCGTCAATCCGGTCGTCGACCCCGTCTCGGGTGAACCGGAATTCAAGCACACGCCCGTGCGCATCGAGCAATTCCGCGTGCACTGGCATGCGTTTGTCCTGAGCCGCACGCCCTTGAACCTGGACGGCGTGGCGCACTGGACGCGCATCCAGGGCGAGCAGTTCCTGCGCTACGAACTGGCCGGCCGCCAGCGCATCGCCGACCTGGGCGCCTGGGCGCGCGCGCTGCTGGGCGTGACGGACGAGCATGCCGACTGGCTCGATTATGCGGACGCCAGCGCCGGGGTGTACCGCGCCGTGCACCTGGACGGGGGGCGCATCGCGCAATGCGTGTATGTCTCGCCACGGCCCGACCTGCCGTCGCGCAGCTGGCTGGCCAGCCTGTTTGCGCACGCGCAAATGGACGCGGCCGACCGCGCCGGCGTGCTGCTGGGCCAGCCCATCGGCAAGGGCGCGGACGCCGGGCCCACCGTGTGTTCGTGCTTTGGCGTGGGGCGCAACACCATTTGCGCAGCCATCGTGGAACAGCAGTTGACGACGACGGCGCAGGTGACGGCCTGCGTCAAGGCGGGCGGCAATTGCGGCTCCTGCGTACCGGAGATACGACAGTTGCTGCTTGAGGCGCGCAGCGCGGCCTGAAAATCTGTCCTTTCCGGCACGGCTTTGTTATATTGCCAGCTCTATAACAGAGAGGCAGTGTGATGACAGCAGGACAACACCCGACGGTCTGGCTGACGGGCTTGAGCGGCGCCGGCAAGACCACCGTTGCCCTGGCGCTGGCGCAGGCGCTGAAGGCGCAGGGCCGCGCCGTGGCGGTGCTCGACGGCGACCAGCTGCGCCATGGCTTGAACCGCGACCTGGGTTTTACGCCCGAAGACCGGCATGAAAACATCCGCCGCACGGCCGAAGTGGCGCGCCTGATGAACGGCGCGGGCCTGACCGTCATTGCCGCCTTCATTTCGCCGTACCGCGCCGACCGGGCCATGGCCGCCGCCATCATCGGCACGGCACATTTCGTCGAAGTCCACGTCAGCACGCCGCTGGCCTTGTGCGAGGCGCGCGACGTCAAGGGCCTGTACGCGAAGGCGCGCGCGGGGCAGATCGCCGAATTCACGGGCGTGTCCGCCCCCTACGAAGCGCCGCTGGCGGCCGCGCTGACCCTGGACACGGGCACCCTGGCGCTGGAAGAATCGGTTAAGCGCCTGTGCCGGCATTTGCAGCAGCGGCTGTGACGACCTGGCGCAAATGGCTGCGCCGGCGCCTGCCCGCCAGCCTGAAGGCGCGCATGAGCGTGGTCGTCTTCCTGCTCGTGCTGGGCGCGGTGGCCTCGCTGGCGCTGGCCACCCTGGCCGTGGCCGAGCGCGGCATGCGCGACGTGACGGGGCGCCAGCAATACGTATCGCTGGCCAGCGCCGCCGTCTTCATCGATGAAGAACTCGACGCGAAGCGCAATGTGCTGCGCGCGATGGCCGACAGCCTGGCGGCCGGCGGCGCGCACGACGGCGCCAGCCTGCAGCGTTTCCTGGCCGCGCAAACGGTGCTGGGCAAGGAGTTTTATTCGGCCGGCGTGGTCGGTATCGACGGCGTTGTCCTGGCCAGCGTGAGCCCCTTCAAGCCGCAGGCGGGATTGAACGTCAAGGGCCGTCCTTATTTCGAACAGACGCTGGCGACCCGGGGCTCGGTGATCTCGGCACCGCTCAACGGCAGCATCTCCGGCATGCCCATTGTCGTGGTGACGCAGCCCGTGTTCGATGCGCACGGCGGCGTGCGCTATGTGCTGGCGGCCAGCGTGAACCTGCGCCAGCCCGATTTCCTGGGGCGCCTGGGCGCCCTCAAGCCGGGCCCGGGCGGCTACCTGTACATCATGACCAGCGAAGGCGTCATCGTCGAGCATCCCGACAAGTCGCGCATCATGCAGCATATCGAAGCGCATGGTCCCATAAGCGTGCCCACGCGGCGCGCCATGCAGGGTTTCGAGGGCTGGCTGACGGGCACCACCACGCAAGGCGTCGATGCCCTGTTTGCCTACCACCGCATCGCTTCGACGGGCTGGATACTGGCCTCGGTGTATCCGATGCGCGACGCCTTCGCGCCGCTGCACGCCATCCGCAGCAAGATCTTGCTGGCCGCCGTGCTGCTGGCCGCGCTGGCGGGCCTGGCCGGCTGGCGCGTGGTGCTGCGCCTGTTGCAGCCTTTGGAGCGCCTGCGCCGGCAAGTGCACCAGATCCGCCGCCAGCGCCTGGGCATCGAGGTGCTGCAGATCGAGCGGCGCGACGAAATCGGCGACTTGAGCCGCGATTTCTACTCGCTGGTGGCCGAGCGCGAAATCGCCGAGGCGCAGACGCGCGACAGCGAGCGGCGCCTGAAGCTGCTGACGGATCACGTGCCCGTGGTGATCGTCTACATCGACCGCGAGCACCGCTACCAGTTCATCAATGCGACCTTTGAAAAATGGTTCGGCAGGTCGCAGCAGGAAAGCCTGATGCAGTCGATCCGCGACGTGCTGGGCGAGGAAGCGTATCAATTGCGCGAACAATACCTGCGGCGCGCCTTCGCGGGCGAGGAGGTCGAATATGAATTTACCATCGGCGGCGAGGGAGACGCCGGACGGCGCGCCTTCCAGACCAGCTACGTGCCCGACGTGGGCGAGAGCGGCGCGGTGGAAGGCGTGTATGGCCTGATCCACGAAATCACCAAGACCAAGGCGGTGCACACGGCGCTGCAGTTTGCCGCCGCCACCGATACCCTGACGGGCATCGCCAACCGGCGCCGCTTCGACGAGCAGCTGGCGCAAAGCATGCAGCGCACGCGGGCCGCGCGCGCGCCGATGGCGCTGGCCTATCTCGATATCGACCGTTTCAAGGCCATCAACGACAGCCTGGGGCACAAGGCGGGCGACGAGGTGCTGAAGGAATTCGCCTCGCGTCTGGTGCGCAGCGTGCGCGCCAGCGACCTGGTGGCGCGCCTGGCCGGCGATGAATTCGTGATCATACTCGACGGCGTGAACGGCGCGGCCGAAGTGCACCAGGTCGGCGCCAAGATCCTCGACGCCATCCGCCAGCCCTTCGCGCTGGCCAGCGGCCCGCTGCCGGTGACGACCAGCATCGGCATCGCCATCTTCCGCGACGGCGCGCTGACGCCGGCGCAGTTGCTGGACCTGGCCGACCAGGCCCTGTATGCCGCCAAGGGGCAGGGCCGCGATGGCGTGGCGCTGCTCGAGGCGGCGCCGTAGGTTGTACTTACAGGGTGGCAGTCCAGTGCTCGAGCTGCTGCGTGGTGGCCGTCACGCCGCCGCACACGATGACGAGCACATTGCGGTAGGGCGCCAGTTCCGGCACCTTGCCGTAGACGGCCGCCAGTGCCGCGCCGCAGGCCGGCTCCACCACCAGGCGCTGGTCGGTGATGAAGCGCTGGCAGGCGTCGACGGCGTCCCGGTCCGACACCACCACGCTGTGCAGCAGGCGCGTCTGGCTGATGGAGAACGCCTGCGCGCAGACCTGGCGCGCGGCCAGCGAGGTGGCGATGCTGCTTACGGCCGGCAGGGCCACGTGTTCGCGCGCGGCCACGGCCGCCGCCAGCGAGGCCGCGCCTTGCGTTTCCACGGCCACCAGGGCCACGTCATCCCAGCCGTTGCGCTGCAAGCCTTCGGCCACGCCGGCCAGCAGGCCGCCGCCGCCCACCGACAGCACCACGGCATCGGGTTTCAGGCCCGCGCCGGCGACTTCATCGATCATGCCCGCGTGGCCCCGCCACAGCAGCGGGTCGTCGAACGGATGCAGGAAGGCGTCTTGCGGCGTGAGCATCGACTGCGCCAGCGCGTTCGCTTCCTGCCACGCGGCGCCATGCACGATGACTTCGGCGCCTTCCTGCGCGATCAGGGCCCTGGCCCGTTGGCTGGTCGTTTCCGGCACGACGACGATGACGGGAATGCCCAGCTGGCGGCCCGCATAGGCGACGGCGATGCCGGCATTGCCGCCGGAAGAGGAGATGAAACGGCTGGCGCCGCGCCGCGCGTATTCTTCGCAGGCGAGGCCGATGCCGCGGATCTTGAAGGAGCCGGGCGGCTGCAAGGCTTCGAGCTTGAGCCAGATGGCGCGCTCGCTGTGCAGGCTCAGGGCGCGCGAGTTGAGCAAGGGAGTTTCGATGTGCAGGGCCATGCGGGTTCCTGGTAAACGGTCAGGCCAGCATCATAGCCGAAGCGCCCGCGCCACCGCATCACCCTTGCCGGGCGTGCTACTGCCGTTAATTGAGCGGGGCGCTCTTGAGCTGATGCGTGCGCGCCACTTCCTTCATCGCTTCGAGCAGGTCGTCGCGCAGCTGGCGCGGCAGCTTGCCAAAGAATTCCTCGTCGTTCTGGTCGGCCATCCCCGCCAGCACGGGCACCAGCGCCTCGCCTTCCGTGGTCAGCTCGATCGAATGCTGGCGGCGGTCGGCCAGCAGGATCGACTTGCTGACCATGCCCTTGCTTTCCAGGCGGTCGATCAGCTTCGAGACGGCGCCCTTGCTCATGCCGGACACTTGCGCCAGCACCGTGGGCGAGGTGCAGCCCAGGCGGAACATTTCACGCAGCACCACCCATTCGGATACCGTCACGCCATTGGCTTCGGCTTTTTTCTGGAAGCTGTGGGAAACGTGGTTGGAAACGAAACGCAGCCAGTAACCGAGATGGGCTTCCAGTTCGCTGACGGGGACGCTGTTGGGATGGGCGGCTTGCGGCATGGCGGCCGTTTCAAAATTATGGCTCATTTCTCTTCCTTCACTGGGCGGCGTTGCCGGCATGGTTAAGGCCTTCACGCTTGCTGTCGAGTGGTTTGTTTGGGAACAATCATCGTGCTTGAGGTAGTTCTAACACTGTTTTCACAGGAAATCACTTACCGGCAAAGAGTTTTTCCTTTTTTTCTTGCTCCAGATAGATAAAAAGCAATATCAAGCGACTAATCGTATTGCCGGAGAGGAAGATTAAAAAAATAACTCATGTTGCATCAATGGTAACAGGATTTTTGCCGAATTGATAAATATTTCATATCATTCCGTGCGCTTTCCCACACACGACGTATTACCCACGCGACAGTGCGAGGTTTTCCTGCAGAAATGCGGCCCGCTCAGGCCAGTACCACCTTCACGCCAGCTTCGCGCAATACTTCGGCAAAGCGGGGCGGCGGCGGCGCATCCGTAAAGAGGATGTCGACCTGCGCCAGGTCGGCCAGCCGCACCAGTGCCTTGCGGCCGAATTTATGCTGGTCGGCCACCAGCCACACTTCGCGCGACTGCTCGATGATGGCTTGCGCCACCTTCACTTCGCGCGCATCGAAGTCGCGCAGGCTGCCGTCTTCGTCGATGCTGGATATGCCGATGATGCCGATGTCGACCTTGAACTGGCGGATGAAGTCGATGGTGGCTTCACCGACGATGCCGCGGTCGCGCCCGCGCACCACGCCGCCGGCCACGATGACTTCGCAGGCGGCGTTGTCGGCCAGGATGGCGGCCACGTTCAGGTTGTTCGTCACCACGTGCAAGCCCGTATGCCGGCCCAGCGCGCGCGCCACTTCCTCGGTGGTGGTGCCGATATTGATCAGGAGCGAACAGCCGTGCGGCACCTGTGCGGCGACGGCGGCGGCGATGCGCCGCTTGGCTTCGCTGTTGAACACTTGGCGCTGGCTGTAATCGATGTTTTCCACGGACGAGGGCAAGCCGACCCCGCCGTGGTAGCGGGCCAGCAGGCGCGCTTCTTCCATCTGCTTGACGTCGCGGCGCACGGTTTGCGGCGTCACGCCCAGCTGCTGGGCCAGCTCTTCGACGGACATGGTGACCTTCTGGCGCACCACTTCGAGCAGGCGGCGCTGGCGGGGATTCAAGATCATGTTGCTCTCTTTAAAAATCATAAACGAACAGAAACGAACAAATAGTACTAAAAATATGTTGCTATGAGTTCGTATTCTGGCGTAACCTTATTCATATTGCATTCGTATTAGCTAAGTATTGATCTTAACGACAGTCGCCGGCGATGCCTAGTCTTTCCTCGCCAGCCTTTCCCCGACAGAGACGGAGTCCCGATGGCCGCAGCACAGCAAGGTGTGGAGACAGCGATCAAATGCGACGTGCTGGTGGTGGGCGGCGGCATCAATGGCGCCGGCATCGCGCGCGATGCGGCCGGACGGGGCCTCTCCGTGCTGCTGTGCGAAAAGGACGACCTGGCCGCGCACACCTCGTCCGCATCGACCAAGCTGATACACGGCGGCTTGCGCTACCTCGAATACTATGAATTCGGCCTCGTGCGCAAGGCGCTGATCGAGCGCGAAGTGCTGCTGCGCTCGGCGCCGCACATCATGTGGCCGCTGCGCTTCGTCATGCCGCATGCGCAGGGCCAGCGTCCCGCCTGGCTGATACGCGCGGGCCTGTTCCTCTACGACATGCTGGCGAAGCGGGAAATCCTGCCAGCCTCCAGCGGTATCGACCTGACGCGCCATGCGGCAGGACAACCGTTAAAACCCCAGTTCAAGCGGGGCTTCGTGTATTCCGACGGCTGGGTCGACGACGCGCGCCTGGTGGTGCTGAACGCCATCGATGCGGCCGGCAAGGGCGCGCACGTGCTGACGCAGACGCGCTGCACGGCCCTGTGGCGCGACGGCGCGGGTGCGGACGCTTCCTGGCAGGCGACTCTGCTGCAGGGCGACGGGCGCGAGCTGTCCGTGCGCGCGCGCAGCGTCGTGAATGCGGCCGGGCCGTGGACGGCCGAGTTCCTGCAGCAGGCGGCGCCTGGCGGACAGGGCCGGCATTTGCGCCTGATCAAGGGCAGCCATATCGTCGTCAAGCGCCTGTTCGCGCATGATCACGCCTACATCTTCCAGCATCCGGACGGGCGCATCGTGTTTGCCATTCCGTATGAGCATGATTTCACCCTGATCGGCACTACCGACCTCGACTATCAAGGCGACCGCGGCAATGTGGCAATCGATGACGAGGAAATTCGTTACTTGTGCGAGCTTTCCAGTTACTATTTCAGCAAGCCCATTGTGCCGGCCGACGTGGTGTGGACGTATGCTGGCGTGCGCCCGCTGGTGGAAGATGCGGCGGCCGATGCCAAGGCCGTCACGCGCGATTACCGCTTCGAACTGGACCAGGAAGGGGCGCCGCTGCTGAGTGTTTTCGGCGGCAAGATCACCACCTTCCGCAAGCTGGCCGAGGAAGCCATGGACATGCTGGCACCCTTGCTGGGCAATACGCTGCCGGCCTGGACTGCCAGCGCCTGCCTGCCCGGCGGCGACGTGTTCGGCAGCACGCCGCAGAATAGGGCCGTGCGCGAGTTCGGCCAGTTCGTGCAAGGCTTGCAGCGCGACTATGCGTGGCTGCCGGCGGCGCTGGTGGCGCGCTATGCACGCGCCTACGGCACGCGCATCCACGTGCTGCTCGATGGCAGGGCGGACGTGGCTGCCATGGGCGAGGAAATCGCCGCCGGCCTGTACGCGGCGGAAGTCGATTACCTGCGGCGCCATGAATGGGCCATCAGCGCGGCCGACATCCTGTGGCGGCGCTCCAAGCTGGGCCTGCACCTGCCGCGCGCGACGGCGGACACGCTCGATGCCTGGCTGTTGCAGCACCCTTTGCCGTAAGCAGCACACGTTGGCGACCGCGCCCCGCAGAGGGTGCGGCGAAGAACAAGAAACCATCACTGGAGGAGAAGCGCGTGCAACTGGTACTGGACAAGATCAGCAGGAAGCAGGGGGCTGACGACTTTTTATATCCGATGTCGCTGGCGTTGGTGCCGGGCGCCATCAACGTCTTGCTGGGCACCACGCGTGCCGGCAAGACGACCCTGATGCGCGTGATGGCGGGCCTGGACAAGCCCAGCGGGGGCACGGTGACGGCCGACGGCGTCGACGTGACGGGCGTGCCCGTCAGCAAACGCAACCTGGCCATGGTGTACCAGCAATTCATCAACTACCCGGCCTTCACCGTCTACGACAATATCGCTTCGCCCTTGCGCTTGCGCAAGGTGCCCGAGGAACAGATACGGACCAAGGTGCTGGCGCTGGCCGAGCGCCTGCACATCACGCCCTACCTGCAGCGCACGCCCGGGGAATTGTCCGGCGGCCAGCAGCAGCGCACGGCGCTGGGGCGCGCGCTGATCAAGGATGCATCGCTGCTGCTGCTCGACGAGCCCTTGGTGAACCTCGACTACAAACTGCGCGAGGAATTGCGGCGCGAATTGACGGAACTGTTTTCCAGCGGCAGCACGACGGTCGTGTACGCCACCACGGAACCGCTGGAAGCGCTGCAGCTGGGCGGCCACGTGGCCGTGCTGCACGAGGGACGCCTGCTGCAGCAGGGGCCGACCCTGGACGTCTTCAACGCCCCCAATTCCATCGACGTGGCGCGCACCTTCAGCGACCCGCCCATCAACCTGATCCCTGCGCGCGTGGATGCGCACGGCGTGGCGCAGGCGGCCGACGGCCTGTCGATACACTTGAGCGGCGCGCAGCGCGCCCGCCTGGGCGACAGCACGGAGGTGATCCTCGGCGTGCGGGCGCACAGCCTGCATCTGTCGCCGCAGTCCGATGGCGACGTGCCCATCGCGGCGCAGGTGGACCTGGCGGAAATCAGCGGCTCGGAAACCTATGTGCATGCGCGCCGCGGCGAGCTGGCCCTGGTGGCGCAGCTGGGCGGCGTGCACAACCTGGAGATCGGCAGCGCCTGCACCGTGTATTGCCAGCCGCACGCCTTGCTGATCTTTGCGCAAGACGGCGGACTGCTGTTTGCTCCTGTGCAAGGAGGGGCGTGACATGGCGCGCATCGAACTGGTCGACCTGGCCCATGCCTACAAACCGAACCCCACGGCACCGGCCGACTATGCGCTGCGGCCCATGAGCATGGAGTGGCATGACGGCGGCGCCTACGCCTTGCTGGGGCCGTCCGGCTGCGGCAAGACGACCTTGCTCAATATCATTTCCGGCCTCGTGAAACCGTCGCATGGCAAGGTGCTGTTCGATGGCAAGGACGTGACGCAACTGCCGACCGAGGCGCGGAATATCGCGCAAGTGTTCCAGTTTCCCGTCATCTACGACACCATGACCGTGCACGACAACCTGGCGTTCCCGCTGCGCAATCGCGGCTGGAAAGAGACGGAAGTCAAAAAGCGCGTGCAGCAGGTGGCGCAGATGCTGGAATTGACGGGCGACCTGAAACTGCGCGCCAGCGGCTTGTCCGTGGATGCCAAGCAAAAGATTTCGCTGGGCCGGGGCCTCGTGCGCCCGGACGTGGCGGCCGTGCTGTTCGACGAACCGCTGACGGTGATCGACCCGCACCTGAAATGGCTGTTGCGCCGGAAACTCAAGGAAATCCACCACGAACTGAAATTGTCCCTGATCTACGTCACGCACGACCAGGTGGAAGCGCTGACCTTTGCCGACCAGGTGGTCGTCATGACGCAGGGCGAAGTGGTGCAGACGGGCAGCGCGCAAGCGCTGTTCGAGGAACCGGAACACACGTTTGTCGGCTATTTCATCGGCAATCCGGGCATGAACTTGCTCGATGGCACCTTGGATGATGGCGGCGTGCGCGTGGCGGGGCAGCTGCTCGCCGTGTCCGCTGCCGTGCGCGCGGCGCTGCTAGGTGCGCCAGGGAAAATCACCGTGGGCGTGCGGCCGGAGTTTGTCGAGTGCATCGGGGCTGGAGAGGGCGGGGAAGATACCCTTGCCGCCACCGTGACCGCCGTGCGCAACATGGGCACGCATTACCTGGCGGAATTCCAGCTGGGCGGTGCGATGGTGGCGGCCAAGCTGCGCGCCATCGATGCCGTCGCGGGAAATGCCGTGCGGCTGCGCTTTCCCCGGCAGCGTACTTTGTTCTACGTCAACGATAAGCGGGTGGCCTGATGATACATAACGGTAAAACCGACAATAACCGCCGCGCCTGGCTATTGATCCTGCCCGTGCTGCTGTGCGTGGCTTTTTCCGCCATCCTGCCCCTGATGACGGTGGTGAATTATTCGGTGCAGGATATTCTGAGCCCCACGCAAAAAGTGTTCGTGGGCACCGAGTGGTTCCGCATGGTCATGCTGGACGGCGATTTGCACAGCGCCTTGCTGCGCCAGCTGCTGTTTTCCGGCTCCGTGCTGGCCATCCAGATTCCGCTGGGCATCCTGATTGCCCTGTGCATGCCGGCCGATGGCTGGAAGGCGTCGCTGGCGCTGGTGCTGATCGCGCTGCCGCTCCTGATTCCCTGGAACGTGGTGGGCACCATCTGGCAAATCTTTGGCCGCGGCGACATCGGCCTGATGGGCTTCACCCTGAATCAATTGGGGTTTGACTACAATTACAACGGCAATTCGCTCGATGCCTGGCTGACGGTGATGGTGATGGATATCTGGCACTGGACGCCCCTGGTCGTGCTGCTGTGCTACGCGGGCTTGCGCGCCATACCCGACGCGTATTACCAGGCGGCACGCATCGACGGCGCGTCGCGCCTGGCCGTGTTCCGCTACATCCAGCTGCCGAAACTGCGCAATGTGCTGATGATTGCCGTGTTGCTGCGCTTCATGGACAGTTTCATGATCTACACGGAACCGTTCGTGCTGACGGGCGGCGGACCGGGCAATGCCACCACCTTTTTGTCGCAGTACCTGACGCAAAAGGCCGTGGGCCAGTTCGACCTGGGGCCGGCATCCGCGTTTTCCCTGATCTATTTCCTCATCATCCTGCTGTTCTGCTTTGTGCTGTACACGTGGATGCAGCGCGTCGGCACGGGAGACCAGAAATGATGCACAAGAAAATGAGCAGCACCATCCTCATCGTCTTCCTGCTGGGCTCCTTGCTGCCCATCTACTGGATGCTCAACATGTCGCTCAAGACCAACGAGGAAATCGTCGGGGTCTTGAGCCTGTGGCCCCAGCAGCTGACGTTTGCCAACTACCACACGATCTTCACCGACCGGTCCTGGTACAGCGGCTACATCAATTCCATGATTTACGTGGCCTTGAACATGGTCATGTCCGTCACCGTGGCCTTGCCGGCAGCCTATGCTTTCTCGCGCTACAACTTTGTAGGCGATAAGCATCTGTTCTTCTGGCTGCTGACCAACCGCATGACGCCGCCCGCCGTCTTCCTCGTGCCGTTCTTCCAGCTGTATTCGACGGTGGGCCTGATGGATACGCATCTGGCCGTGGCGCTGGCGCACATGGTCTTCAACGTGCCGCTGGCCGTGTGGATACTGGAAGGCTTCATGTCCGGCGTGCCGAAGGAAATCGACGAGACGGCGTATATCGACGGCTACAGCTTCCCCCGCTTCTTCATCCGCATCTTCTTGCCGATGATCAAGTCGGGCGTGGGCGTGACGGCGTTCTTCTGCTTCATGTTCAGCTGGGTGGAATTGCTGCTGGCGCGCACCTTGACTTCCGTCAATGCCAAGCCGATTGCCGCCACCATGACGCGCACCGTGTCGGCGGCCGGCATGGACTGGGGCGTACTGGCGGCCGCGGGCGTGCTGACCATCGTGCCCGGCGCGCTGGTGATCTGGTTCGTGCGGCATTACATTGCCAAGGGTTTTGCGATGGGGAGGGTGTGACATGGAAAATACCGATAGCACCGCCAGCCTGTTCGGCTGGATGGCCTGGACGCCGGAAGTGGCCATCTTCTTCATTTGCATCGGCCTGATGCTGGCGGGTATGACGGTGTGGCAAATCCGTTCGCCCAGCATCGAACGAAAAGGTTTCTTGCCGATGCCGACCACGCGCGGCGACCGCCTGTTCATCGGCTTGCTCACGGCGGCTTACGTGAATCTGGCGTGGGCGGGGTTCACGGAGATGCAGCAGGCCATCGGGGCCGGCATCAGTTTTGTTTTACTGCTAATTGTAATGCGTTGGGGGTGAGGGCACCAGACATAAGCTACTGCGCGGCGCGCTTTGCGGCCGGCGATGCTCACCGTACTAAAGTACGGTTGCGCTTCTCGGCCACAAATCACTGCCGCTCGCTACGCTTCTGTCAGGTGCGTTAAGTTAGTTGGGTGTGTTAAATCGTAGATGAAAAAGCGGCCCGCCTCCGGCAGGCCGGATGACAACTATAAGGGAGATTCACGATGAAATTGAAGTTCACGGTCTTCGCGGCTGCGGCCATGCTCGTGTCGAATGCGGCCCTGGCGGACGCCAAGCAGGCGCAAACCTGGATCGACAAGGAATTCCAGCCATCCAGCCTGAGCAAGCAGCAACAGCTTGCTGAAATGAAATGGTTCATCGATGCGGCGGCCAAGCTGAAAGCCAAGGGCATCAAGGAAATTTCCGTGGTCTCGGAAACCATCGACACCCACGTCTACGAATCGAAGACCCTGGCCAAGGCTTTCGAGGAAATCACGGGCATCAAGGTGCGCCACGACATCATCCAGGAAGGCGACGTGGTGGAAAAGCTGCAAACGTCGATGCAGTCCGGCAAGAGCATCTATGACGGCTGGATTTCCGATTCCGATTTGATCGGCACGCACTATCGCTATGGCGCCGTCGAGCCGCTGTCCGACTACATGGCCGCCAAGGGCAAGGAATTCACGAACCCGGGCCTGGACCTGAAGGATTTCATCGGCATCAGCTTTACCACGGCGCCCGATGGCAAGGTGTACCAGCTGCCCGACCAGCAATTCGCCAACTTGTACTGGTTCCGTGCCGACTGGTTTGCGCGCAAGGATTTGCAAGCCAAGTTCAAGGCCAAGTATGGCTACGAGCTGGGCGTGCCGCAAAACTGGTCCGCCTATGAAGACATCGCCGATTTCTTCACGAATGACGTGAAGGAACTGGATGGCAAGAAAGTCTATGGCCACATGGATTACGGCAAGAAAGATCCATCCCTGGGCTGGCGCTTCACGGACGCGTGGCTGTCGATGGCTGGCGCGGCCGACAAGGGCATTCCGAACGGCATGCCCGTCGATGAATGGGGCATCAAGGTGGCGGCCGACAAGTGCACGCCTGTGGGCGCCTCGATGTCGCGCGGCGGCGCCACCAATTCGCCGGCGGCCGTGTTTGCGCTGACGAAATACATCGACTGGATGAAGAAATACGCGCCGCCGCAGGCGAACGGCATGAATTTCTCGGAATCGGGTCCCGTGCCGGCGCAGGGTGAAATCGCCCAGCAAATCTTCTGGTACACGGCGTTTACGGCCGGCATGACGAAACCGGGCTTGCCAGTGGTCAACAAGGACGGCACGCCGAAATGGCGCATGGCGCCGTCGCCGCACGGCCCGTACTGGAAAGAGGGCATGCAGAACGGCTACCAGGACGTCGGTTCCTGGTTCCTGTTCAAGTCCACGCCGGATGACCGCAAGGCCGCCGCCTGGCTGTATGCGCAATTCGTCACGTCGAAAACCGTGTCGCTGAAGAAATCCATCGTCGGTCTGACGTTTATCCGCGATTCGGACATCCGCCACGATTACTTCACGAAACACGCGAACGAATACGGCGGCTTGATCGAGTTCTACCGCAGCCCCGCCCGCGTGGCGTGGACGCCGACAGGCAACAACGTGCCCGACTATCCGAAGCTGGCGCAGCTGTGGTGGAAGAACGTGGCCACGGCCATCACGGCGGAAAAAACGCCGCAAGCCGCCATGGATAACCTGGCCGAGGAAATGGACCAGGTCATGGCGCGATTGCAGCGGGCCGGCATGAAGGCGTGCGCGCCCAAGCTCAATCCCAAGGTCGATCCAAACCAGTATCTGTCGGACCAGCACGCCCCATGGAAAAAGCTGGCGAATGAAAAGCCGAAGGGTGAAACGATTGCCTACGACAAGCTGCTGCAAGCCTGGAAAGAAGGCAAGGTAAGGTAAACTGCCTGCGCTGTCCTGAGGGCACGGAGTGAACACCCTCCGTGCCTGTTTTTACCCGCTTTCCGCACCACCAGACAATGACCAAATACATACTTGCTTTAGATCAGGGCACCACCAGTTCGCGCGCCATCCTGTTCGACCATGCGGGCCGGCCGCACGCCAGCGCGCAACGGGAATTTCGCCAGATTTTCCCCCAGCCGGGCTGGGTCGAGCATGACGCGGGCGAAATCTGGGCGTCGCAAGAGGGCGTGCTGCACCAGGTGCTGCGCGACAGCGGCGTGGCCGCTTCCGACGTGGCCGCCATCGGCGTGACCAACCAGCGCGAAACGACGGTGCTGTGGGACCGCGCCACGGGCGAGCCCGTCGCCAACGCCATCGTCTGGCAAGACCGCAGAAATGCGGCTTACTGCGAGCAACTGGTCGAGCAGGGCAAGGCGGACTTGATCCAGCAAAAAACGGGTCTGGTGCTGGACGCCTATTTTTCCGCCACCAAACTCAAATGGCTGCTCGACAACGTTCCCGGTGCCCGCGCGCGCGCCGAACGGGGAGAGCTGGCCTTCGGCACCGTCGACAGCTGGCTGATCTACAAGATGAGCGGCGCCCACTTGACGGACACGAGCAACGCGGCGCGCACCATGCTGTTCAATATCCACACCCTGCAATGGGACACGGACCTGCTGGCGCTGCTGGACATTCCCGCCTCCCTGTTGCCCGACGTCGTGCCGTCGAGCGGGGTGGCGGCGCACACCTATACCGGCTTGCTGGGCGTGTCCGTGCCCATCGCCGGCATCGCGGGCGACCAGCAGGCGGCCACCTTCGGCCAGGCGTGCCTGAAACCGGGCATGGCGAAGAATACCTACGGCACGGGTTGCTTCATGCTGATGAACGTGGGCAAGCGCCCCTTGCCGTCGAAAAACCGGCTGCTGACGACGGTGGGCTGGAGCCTGGGCGCGGGCAGCGACAAGACCGATTATTTGCTGGAAGGCAGCGCCTTCATCGCCGGCGCGGCCGTGCAATGGATGCGCGACGGCATCGGCATCATCCGCGACTCGTCCGAAGTGGAGGCGCTGGCCACCAGCGTGCCCGATTCGGGCGGTCTCGTCTTCGTGCCCGCGTTCGCGGGCCTGGGCGCGCCGTACTGGGACCCGTATGCGCGCGGCACCCTGATCGGCATCACGCGCGGCACGGGCAAGGCCCACATCGCGCGCGCGGCATTGGAGGGCGTGGCTTACCAGAACGTGGACGTCCTGTCCGCCATGCAGGACGACGCCGGCATCGCGCTATCGGAATTGCGCGTCGACGGCGGCGCGGCCCGCAACGACATGCTGATGCAGTTCCAGGCCGACATCCTGAATGTGCCCGTGGTGCGTCCCGTGGTGACGGAAACGACGGCCCTGGGCGCCGCCTACCTGGCGGGCCTGGCCGTGGGCTTCTGGCAATCGCAGGAAGAGATCGCCGCCCAATGGCAAGTGGGACGCCGCTTCGAGCCGAAAATGGCGGCCGACGAGCGCCTGACGCGCCTGCACAAATGGCAGCGCGCCGTGGAGCGCTCGCGCGACTGGAGCGAGTGAAAACTCGTGCTTAGTGGCGCATGAAATACACGGCATAGCCCACGGTTTCGCGCGGCACGGAATACAGGTCGCGCAGTTCAAAATACGGCGCGTGCACGTTGCCGCTGACGGCGATGCCGGCCCGCTCCAGGGCCAGCCGGAAGCGGGGCACGTGAAAGTATTGCGTGGCGACCATGGCTGTCTTCCAGCCATGCTGTTGCATGAGGCTTGCCGCATTGCGGGCCGTGGCGTCCGTGGTCCATCCTTGATTATCCTCAAGGATGGCGCTGGCCGGCACGCCGCGCGATTGCAGGTAGCGGGCCATCGATGCGGCCTCGTCAAAACCTTCCTTGCCCGTCGCCCCGCTGACGAGGATGCGCGGCGCCCGGTGTGCCTGGAATTGCGTCAACGCCGCGTCGAGCCGCGCCTGCAGGCGGGGGCTGGGCGTGCCGTCGGGCAGGATCGTGTTGCCCGGCACGACGATCACGTCGGCGGGCGCCGGCTTGTCGTCGAGTCCCGTCAGCACCAGGGCGGCGGTGGCCAGCAGGAACAGGCCGGCAACGCTTGAACCCAGCAGTATTATTTTTCGCATTGCGCATCATCAAGTAAGGAATGGACGCATGATACCCGTCCATTCCCGCCGGCGTCAGTTCGCCTGCGCCTTGCGCGCGCGCTGGTTCGACAGATAAATATTGTCCTTTTCCAGCGGCTTGCCCTCGCGCACGGCAGCGAGCCAGTCCTGCGTGCTGGCGACGGCGGCGAAATTCGAGTGAAACACGGCGCTGAAGACGCGGTGGATTTCCTCGGCGCTGGCCGTGCCGCCCGCATTGGCGTAGGGCAGGGTGCCGGTGGCGTCCTGCAGGAATTCGACTTGCAAGCCGTCGTGCGCGGCGTGGAAGATCGTGGCGGCGTCGCAATTGTGCGTCATGTAGCCGATCACCGTCAGGGTGTCGACGCCGTGGCTGCCCAGCCAGGCCTGCAAGTCCGTGCCCGCAAAGGCGCTGCCCATGACCTTGTTGATGCGGTGGTCGGCGGTGAAGGCGGCCACTTGCGGATGCAGTTGCCAGCCGTCGCTGCCCTTGGCAAAGATGGGGGAAGCTTCCGGCGCATCGTGCTGGACGAGGATGAGGGGCACGCCAGCGGCGCGGGCGGCAGTCATGGCGGTGACGATGTTCGGCAGGGAAATATCGACGGACGGATATTCGATCGGCAGGTCGCCCGTGAAGTATTCATTTTGCACATCGATGACGAGCAGGGCGCGGCGTGGTGCGGCAGTGGTGGACATGCGTGACTCCTGAATGGTTGAAAGAGGAAGGACTTCCCCGGTACAGCCATTCTCGGCCCGTGCGCCGCAAATAAAAAGTGGCCCGAAGGCCTATCTGCGATAAAATCGGGCCATGCCTGCTATTCCTGCCTCAGCCGCCGCCCTGACCATCGCCGTGATCGCTTTCGACGGCATGACGCCATTCCACTTGTCCGTGCCTTGCCTCGTGTTTGGCGCCCAGACGGACGAGGCCGATCTGCCGCCCTTTCACGTGCGCGTGTGCGCCGCCGATCCCGCGCCCCTGCGCACGGCGGCCGGCTTCGGTATCACGCCCGAGTTCGGCCTGGAAGGACTCGAGGGGGCCGATATCGTCATCATGCCGGCCTGGCACGACGATTGCCGCGCTGCGGCGGCACCGCTGGTCGATGCGCTGCAGGCGGCCAGCCGGCGCGGGGCGCGCATGGTGGGCCTGTGCCTGGGCGCATTTCCGCTGGCGCAGGCGGGCTTGTTGGATGGCAAGAGCGCGGCAACGCACTGGGGCATGGCGCAGCGGCTGGCGGCCCGCTATCCCAAGGTCAGGGTGGACCGGGAAGTGCTGTACGTGGACGATGGCGGCGTGCTGACGTCGGCCGGCGTGGCGGCTGGCCTCGATTGCTGCCTGTACCTGCTGCGCCAGCTGGCGGGCGCCGAGGTGGCCAACCGGGTGGCGCGCCGGCTGCTGGTGGCGCCGCACCGCCAGGGCGGGCAGGCGCAATTCATCGAGCGCCCGCTGCCCGTGTCCGGCAGCGAAGGGCGCTTCGCCGAGGTGCTGGCCTGCGTGACGGCCAATCTGGGCATCCCCCACAGCATCGATGCGCTGGCCGAACGGGCCGCCATGAGCCGGCGCAATTTCACGCGCCATTTCCGCCAGGCGACGGGCACGTCGTTCAAGCAGTGGCTGCTGAACCAGCGTCTTGCGCATGCGCAAGGCTTGCTGGAAAAAAGCGGGGCCTCGATCGATGTCGTGGCGCAGGAGGCCGGCTTTGGCACGGCCCTGTCGCTGCGCCAGCATTTCCGCGCCAGCTTGCAGACGTCGCCGTCGGCATATCGCAAGCTGTTCCGGCAGCAGCTAGGCCAGGTCGCCTGACCACAGCGCCGCCGGGTCGCGGCTGCCCTGGGGCAGCATTGCGCTGGCGGCGATTTGCCGCGCGATGAAGGCGGCCTGTTCGAAGGCGTAGCGTTCCTGGAAGGAGACGGTTTCCGCGCTCATCAGTTCGGCATACGTCTGCATCAGAGTCGAGGCGCAACGGTAGTTGTCCTGCTCCAGGTAGGTAGCGATGGCGGCCAGCAGCACGGGGTAATCCCCATTTTCCTTGCTGCCGCCAAAGTGGAACGACAATTGCCCGCAGGCGCGCCAGATGGGGTCGATTTCCCCGTCCGGCACCGCCTGCGTGCGCAGCCATTGCAAGGCCTTGAGTGGCGGGCCGCCAAACGACGGTGGCGAAATGATGGCCTGGATGGCCAGCTTGACCGCTTCATCGATTCTTCCCGCGCGCACATACTGGCCATGCAGCAAGGTCAGCGCATCCGTATATTCGGGAACGATGGCCAGCGCGCCTTCCAGCAGCGCGATGGCCGCGTCCGGGTTGCGCTGCGCGATCTGTTCCTTGGCCTCCAGGAAGGCGGCACGCGGCGAGGCGGGGTCGTCGGCCAGCGATGGCGTGCCCACATACTCGTCTTCCGCTGCCGCGTAGGCTTGCAGGAACGCGGCCAGGCTGGAAAAGTGCGGCTGGATGCGCCACTCGTCGTGCCACGTCTCGACGACGATGGGCTCCGCCGCTTCGCGGCCGATGGGCCAGTACAGGCCGAATGTGTCGCCATTGCCCAGCGCGCCTTCGGAAAACGGGGTGAAGCCGAGCGGCGGATACGCTGTCGTGTGTTGCCAGTCTTGTTGCGCCGAAATGTGGACGAGGTTTGCAGGTCGTTGCATGGAAGTAGGGAAGGATAAAACGCCAGTGTAGGGCAAGCGGGCGGCGCCGGGCGCGCGTATCGCAGTGCCGGCAAGCCATGCGCGAACTGATAAAATCCTCGCCATGTCCAGCACACCCCATTCTGCCATCGATCTCAGCTTCCGCAGCTATGCGGAAATCGGCGCGCCGAACCGGCATGATTTCGTGCAATTGGTGTTGCCCGTGCACGGCCAGTTGTTGCTGGAAATCGACGGCAGGGAGGGGAAAGTCGATACGCAGCAGGGCGTGGTGATCCCGGCGCACACGTGGCATGCCCAGCATAGCAAGGTGGCCAACCATTCCATCATCGTCGACGTGGATGCGGCCGCCGTGGCCAGCGGCAGCTGGCAGCGCCTGCTGGAGCGTCCGTACACGGCGATCGGGCTGGGCGCCCGCAAGCTGATTGACTACCTGGGCGTCATGGCGCAGCAGCAGGCGCTGACGCCGGCCATCGTCACGGGCTGGACGCCGCTGCTGCTCGATACCCTGCTGCTGGGCGAGCCGCAAGCGCGTTCGCGCCTGGGCGCGTTGATTGCCCGTGTACAAGCCGAGCCGGGCTTGCCGTGGTCGACGGCATCGATGGCGCGCTTTGCCAGCCTGAGCGTCAGTCGCCTGCACGCACTGTTCCGAGAGGAAATGGATACCAGCCCGCATGCCTGGCTGTTGCAGCAGCGCATAGGGCGCGCTTGCGACTTGCTTGCCGCCAGCGATGCCAGCCTTGCCGAAATCGCGCTGGCAGCCGGCTTTTCCGAGCAGAGCGCATGGACGCGCGCCATGCGCGACAGCATGGGTATTACGCCAGCGGCCTACCGGCGCGCATGTCGCGAGAAACGGTCAACAAGGCAGTAGCTGGCGCCAAGAATGGACGCGGCAGACTTGCCACAATCTCCGTTTCAGGAGATTGATCATGCATCAAGAAAACAAGAGCCGGCTGGGCATGCTGGCCGGCATCGCCGCGGGCGCACTGTGGGGGCTGGTGTTCCTGGCGCCGGCGCTGATCCCTGCCTTCCAGCCGCTGGAACTGTCCGTGGGCCGCTACCTCGCGTATGGCCTGATCGCGGCCGTGCTGGTCGCGCCGTCGTGGCGGCGCCTGCTGCGCAGCCTGGGCTGGCGCGAATGGCGCGGCTTGATCTGGCTCAGCCTGACCGGCAATATCGTGTACTACGTGCTGCTGGCCAGCGCCGTGCAGACGGGCGGCGTGGCCATGACGTCGATGGTGATCGGCTTGCTGCCGCTGGTCGTCACGCTCGTGGGCAGCCGCGACCGGCATGCCGTGCCCCTGCGGCGCCTGATTCCTTCGCTGGTGCTGAGCGCGGGCGGGCTGGCCTGCATCAGTTGGCAGTCGCTGGCGCAGCCGGGCCACTCGTCCCTGCTGGGGTTGCTATGTGCGCTGGCGGCGCTGCTGTCGTGGACGGTGTATGCGGTTGGCAACAGTCGCTGGCTGGGGCGGCTGCGCTCGGTCTCGGCGCAGGAGTGGAATCTGCTGACGGGCGTGGTCACGGGCGCCGCCGCGCTGCTGCTGGCCATTCCCGTCGCGCTTGCCGCACCGGCCCAGCATGGCGCCACGGCCTGGCTGCAGTTTGCCGGCGTCGTCACGGGTGTCGCGCTGCTGTGTTCCGTCGTCGGCAATGGCTTGTGGAACCATGCCAGCCGCGTCCTGCCGCTGACCTTGATGGGACAGATGATCGTTTTTGAATTCCTGTTTGCCATGCTGTACGGCTACTGCTGGGAGCAGCGCTGGCCCACGCTGGCCGAGGCCGCGGCCGCCATGCTGTTGCTGGCAGGCGTGGCGGCGTGCGCCGCGGCGCACCGGCCGCCGCGGGCAGCCAAGGCGGCGCCTGCCTGACCGGCGTCGCGCATGCTGCGGGCAATGCCTTTCAGTCGCGTTCCGGCACCGGCACGTTGAAACCGTTCAGCGTCGTCGAGACCAGCGCGTACAGGCCCACCAGGTAGATCAGCTCGTTGATGCCATGCTGGCCAAAGGTGGCCAGCGCCAGCCGGTAAAGCGGTTCCGGCAAGGTGCCGCCGCCGCTGAGCGCGTAGGCCAGGTCGTAGGCCACGCTTTCGTGCTTGTCCAGGTCGACCGGCTTGACGTCGGCCACCAGCGTGGCCAGGCGCTCGGGCGGCATGCCCTCGCGTTCGGCGACGGCGATGTGGGCGTAGATTTCATAGGCGGCGTTGTAGCGCGCGCCGACCACCAGGATGGCAATCTGGCGCACGTTGTCGGGCAAGGTGGCATTGGCCGTCATGGCCAGGGTCAGGTTCCAGATGGCCTTGCCGATGGCCGGTTCGTGCAGCCAGGGATTCCACGGCCCCATCAGGGCGCCGTCTTCGCGCACGGCGATGAAATCGTTGAAATTGCTGCTGATGCCTTTGCGCATATCGTCATACAGCGGCTTTTGTTCGGGCGTCAGGTCTTGCGGAGCGATCAGGGGCAGGCGCATGCAAACTCCTTGCTGGGGTGGTGGGCGGCGGGACGCCGGAGCCAGCGGCCAGTATAGCCGCCTGGCTGGCGGCGTCCGTTCGCTGTCGCACGCGGACCGCCGGGCGCGGGAAGCCTGCGCCGCTTTGCGCCTACTTGCGCGGCTCGTGTATCCGGAATTTCTTGACGATGCCCGCCTGGTCGAACATGACGGCCACTTCGCGCGTGCCCTTTTCGCCCAGCAGGGGGATCAGCCGCGTCACCTTGGGCGCTTGCAGCTGGTTCTTGTAGACCCAGACTTCATAGCCAGGATCGAAGCTGACGACGGTGGCGTTGCCCAGGGCAGCGTCGAGGTCGAGGCGGGTGGTCTTGCCCACCTTGATGTTTTGATAGATGGCGCCATTGTCCGGCGCGCGGTTGACTTTGTATTCACTGGCGGTGCACATGGCCACGGCCAGGCCCGCGAGGCAGGAAGCTGCCAGTTTTATCAATGTGTTCATACGGACTCCCAGTGTGCATCACTGCTTCCAATCTCAGAGGGGACGGGCGTGATGTCAGGACAGGAGTGTGCTTGCGTGGCCGTGAATGTGCTACAAGATTATACAAAGGCGCACGATCCGATGCCGTCGGTACCGACTGGCGGTACTTTTAGCGGCTCTGTTTTATCGGCTCTGCAATACGTCGGTCGACAGCGCCAGGGTTTCCTTGATTTCTTCCATCACCACATAGCTTTTCGATTGCGCGGCGCCGGGCAACTGCAGCAGCATGTCGCCCAGCAGCTTGCGGTACTCGGCCATTTCATGGATGCGCGCCTTGATCAGGTAATCGAAGTCGCCCGACACCAGGTGGCATTCCTGTACCTCGGGAATTTGCAGCACTTCGCGGCGGAATTGCTCGAAGGCGGACGCGGATTTTTGATTCAGCGTAATCTCCACAAAGACGAGCAGCTTGGCGCCCAGCGCGGCCGGGTTCACCTTGGCATGGTAGCCCGTGATGACGCCGTCGCGTTCCATGCGCTTGACCCGCTCGATGCAGGGCGTGATGGACAGCCCCACCTGTTCGCCCAGGTCTTTCATCGAGATGCGGCCATCCTGTTGCAGGATGCGCAGGATGTGGCGGTCCAGCTTATCGAGGCCACGTGCCGATTCTTTAAGGATTCTCATGATTTATTGCTGAATATCTCGATTTATACGTGAACAAATACTGGCTCTTTCCCAATATGATAGCGGTTAATCTGGCACTAGCCATAAATATAATTGAGGAAACTATGCGTATTGTGATTCTGGGTAGCGGCGTCATCGGCGTCACCAGTGCTTACTATCTGGCCAAGGCAGGGCACGATGTGACCGTCATCGACCGCCAGCCGGGCCCGGCACTGGAAACCAGCTTCGCGAATGCGGGGCAAATCTCGCCCGGCTACGCCTCGCCATGGGCCGCGCCCGGCATTCCCCTGAAAGCCGTGAAGTGGATGATGCAGCGCCACGCGCCCCTGGCCATCTCGCTCGACGGCAGCGCCGCCCAGCTCAAATGGATGTGGCAGATGTTGCGTAATTGCACACCAGAAGCGTATGCCGTGAACAAGGAACGCATGGTGCGCCTGGCCGAATACAGCCGCGACTGCTTCAAGGTGCTGCGCGCCGAGGCCGGCATCACGTATGAAGGCCGCCAGCAAGGCACGATGCAATTGTTCCGTACCGAAAAGCAATACAACGATGCCGCGAAAGATATCGAAGTGTTGAAGGACGCGGGCGTGCCGTATGAAGTGCTGCAGCGCGACGAGCTGTCGCGCGCCGAACCGGCCCTCGAAGCGGTCAAGGATAAGCTGTTCGGCGGCTTGCGCCTACCCAACGATGAAACGGGCGATTGCCAGTTGTTTACCACGCGCCTGTCCGAGATGGCCGTGGCGCTGGGCGTGAAGTTCCGCTACGGCGTGGCCATCGACGCGCTGCTGACGCAGGGCGATGAAATCGCCGGCGTGCAATGCGGCGCGGAAATCGTCAAGGCCGATTCCTACGTCGTGGCGCTCGGCTCCTATTCGACGGGCTTCATGAAGCCGCTGCTGGACATTCCCGTGTATCCATTGAAGGGCTATTCGATCACCGTGCCTATCGTCAATGCGGCCAAGGCGCCCGTGTCGACCATCCTCGATGAAACCTACAAGATCGCCGTGACGCGTTTCGACGACCGCATCCGCGTGGGCGGCATGGCGGAAATCGCCGGCTACAACCTGAACCTGAACCCGCGCCGCCGCGAAACGCTGGAAATGGTCGTCAACGACCTGTTCCCCGGCGGCGGCAACACGGCAGAGGCCACGTTCTGGACGGGGCTGCGCCCGATGACGCCGGACGGCACGCCGATCGTCGGCCGCACGCCGCTGCGCAACCTGTTCCTCAACACGGGCCACGGCACCCTGGGCTGGACCATGTCCTGCGGCTCGGCCCAATTGCTGGCCGACCTGATGTCGTCGAAACAGCCGGCCATCCTGGCCGACGACCTGTCCGTCAGCCGCTACAGCGGCGCGCAGGGTCATGGCAAACTGCAACACGCGGCGGCCTGAGATGGCGGCCAGCATGCCTCCAAAGGAACGTAGCGGTGCCATCCTGACGGTGGACCTCGATGCCGTGCGCGCCAACTACCGCTTGTTGCGCGACAAGGCGCACCCGGCCGCCTGTTCGGCCGTCGTCAAATCCGACGCGTATGGCCTGGGCGCCGCGCAAGTGGGCGCGGCCCTGTATGAAGAAGGGTGCCGCCATTTCTTCGTGGCCCACCTGGAAGAAGGCATCAGCCTGCGCCCGCACGTGGCGCCGGACGCCGCCATCTTCGTGCTGCACGGCCCGCCCGTCGGCACGGAGGGCGAATTCACGGCCCACGGCTTGACGCCCGTGCTCAACAGCGCGCCCCAGGTGGCGGGCTGGCGCCGGCATGCAGACGCGCTGGGCACTAGCCTGGACGCCATCGTGCAGGTCGACACGGGCATGTCGCGCATGGGCTTGTCGCCGCAGGAAATCGACGGCTGGCTGCTCGACCCGCATTTTCTCGACGGCATCAACGTGCGCTACGTCATGAGCCACCTGGCTTGCGCCGACGAGCGCAGCAACCCCATGAATGGCGAGCAGCTGGCCCGTTTCACCGCCATCCGCGCCCGTCTGCCGCAGTACCGCGCCAGCTTGGCCAATTCGTCGGGCATTTTCCTGTCGCCCGATTACCACTTCGACCTGGTGCGCCCGGGGGCGGCCCTGTACGGCATCGGGCCGCAGGGCGGCGAGCCGAATCCCCTGCGCTCCGTGGTGCGCCTGCAAGGCAAGGTCATGCAGACGCGCACGATTGCCGCCGGCGACCACGTGGGCTACAGCCGCCGCTACACGGCCAGCGAACCGCGCCAGGTGGCCACTGTTTCCGTCGGCTACGCCGATGGCTGGCTGCGCAGCATGAGCAACCAGGGCCTGGCCATCGTCGACGGCGTGAAAGTGCCGCAGATCGGCGCCATCTCGATGGATTCCATCACGCTGGACGTGAGCGCCATCGCCGAGGAGCGCGTGGCGCCGGGCAGCCTGGTTGACCTGATCTGCGCCGACCACCCGGTCGACGCCGTGGCGGCCATGGCCAATACCATCGGCTATGAAGTGCTGACCAACCTGGGCGGGCGCTATTACCGCGAGTATCAAGGCCTGGCTGGCGGCGCACGCTAAGCAGCGCAAACCCGATGATTGTGTGGCAAGATAGCCCTGGTGTGAGCTTCACTCCAGGGCTTTCTTTTAACCGTGATCGGGGATTTTCATGAGCCAATATCAAGTCGCAATCATCGTCGGCAGCCTGCGCAAGGATTCCTTCAACCGCAAGCTGGCCGAGGCCATCATCAAGCTGGCGCCGCCCGAGTTTTCCTTCAAGCACATCGAGATCGGCGACTTGCCGCTGTACAACCAGGATGACGATGGCGCGCAGTCCGAGCAGGTGCTGCGCCTGAAATCGGATATTTCTGCATCGCAAGCCTTGCTGTTTCTCACCCCCGAATACAACCGCTCGATCCCCGGCGTGCTGAAAAACGCCCTCGATCACGGTTCGCGCCCGTACGGCCAGAGCGTGTGGGGCGGCAAGCCGGGCGCCGTGCTCGGCGTTTCCGTCGGCGCCACGGGCACGGCGCTGGCGCAGCAGCATTTGCGCAATGTGCTCGCTTACCTGGACGTGCCGCTGCTGAACCAGCCCGAAATGTTTATCCAGGCCAAGGAAGGTCTGTTCGACGAGCATGGCGGCATCGGCCCGGCCAGCCTGGGCTTCTTCCAGGGCTGGATGCAGCGCTATGTGGACTGGGTCCGCAAGCACGCCATCCACGCTTGATGCATATCAAGGCGGCAGCGCTCTGCGTTGCCGCTTGTACACATTCATTGACCAGGGATGCCAATATTTCAATATTGGCACGGGTGTCTCGGTATAATGCGCCCTTTCTTTAGCGCAATACTTTCTCTTTGCCGACCCCATGTGGACTAAACCTGTTCTGCGCATGAACCTGCGCCGTTTGATCGTGCTCGTTGCCTTTGCCAGCGCCCTGGTGTCCCTGGCCAATACCTTCTATGCCAGCTACAGCGTGCAGCGCCAGTTGCTGATCGATACCACCCTGGAAGCGAACCACGCGTATGCGAGCAAGCTGGCCAGCACGGCCGAGGATTTCCTGCAGTCGGCGCGCCAGCAGCTGGCCTACAGCGCCGGCAGCCTGCCATCGCGCATGGGCGACGAGCAATGGCTGACGCAAGAGGCACAGCGCCTGCGCCTGCAGACGAACAGTTTCAATTCCGTGCTCATCGTCGATGCCCAGGGCAAGGTGCTGGGCGTGTCGCCGGAAACCCTGGCCCTGAAAAACCGCACGCTCGATTCGGCCGGCGCCGTGCAGGCGCTGCGCGAGCGGCGTCCGCTGGTGACGCAGCCGTACGTCTCCTCGGCCGGCAACCTGGTGGTCTTCGTTTCGCACCCCATCCTGGGCAAGGATGGCCGCTACCTGGGCTATGTGGGCGGCAGCATCTACCTGAAACAGAAAAACATCCTGTACACCATGCTGGGCCAGCATTACTACCGCGACGGCTCGTATCTGTACGTGGTCGACCAGAGCCGGCGCCTGCTGTACCACCCGGACCCCGGGCGCCTGGGGGACGTGGCCGGCAGCAACGCCGTCATCGACGCCATCATCGCGCAGCAGGGCGGCGGCAACCGGCGCATGAACAACAGCCTGGGCGTGGACATGCTGGCCGGCTACGCCATCATGCCGTCGACGGGCTGGGGCATCGTGGCGCAGCGCCCGACGGCCATGACCCTGGCCCCGCTGAACCAGCTGATGGCCAACACGGTGTGGCATTCGCTGCCGATCGCCTTGCTGAGCCTGCCATTCATCTGGTGGCTGGCCAGCCTGATTTCGCGGCCCCTGGTGCAACTGGCCGAGGGGGCGCGGCGCATGGATGCGCCCGGCACTGCCGAGCATATCGCCGCCATCCGCTCGTGGTATGTGGAGGCGGCGCAAATCAAGAAAGCCCTGCTGAAGGGCTTGGCATTGTTGCAGAACAAGATCGGCAAGTTGAAGACCGACGTGCAGACGGACCCGTTGACGGGCCTGTCGAACCGGCGCGGCATGGCGGCGGCGCTGGATGCGTGGCAGGCGCAGGCGCGGCCGTTTTCCGTCATCGCCATCGATATCGACCATTTCAAGCAAGTCAACGACCGCTGGGGCCATGCCGTGGGCGACGAAGTCATCCTGCGCCTGGCGCAGCTGATGCGCGCCTGTTCGCGCGATGCCGACGTGCTGTGCCGCAATGGCGGCGATGAATTCATCATGCTGCTGCCCGATGCCGACCTCGACGTGGCCATGCAGGTGGCCGAGCGCCTGCGCGCCAAGGTGGCCGCCGCCGTGATTCCTGGCGCGGGTGCCATCACGATATCGCTGGGCGTCGTGTCGTCGGAACAGGAGGCGGGCAACACGGACGCCGTGCTGCGCGCCGCCGATGCGGCCCTGTACGTGGCCAAGGAAAACGGACGCAATTGCGTGGGCATCAGGGAGCCGGCCTGACAGGCGGGCCGCGCGGCATGAACTGATCCGCTGTTTTTTGCCGCATCTGAGCCTGTCCCGTTTGTCCGCCAGCGCTTACCATGTGGCCCTGAGACGCACTACGAGGATAACGGGCATGGCAGGGTTGGATATTGATGACGTTTGAGCAAGAGCCTGGCATCCGCTGCGACGTCAATGGACGGCCGCACCCGCTGGCCTTCCTCGGATGCCGCGGACTCAACTATGGCCAGCACAGCGTGCTGCCGCTGCACCCGTTTCGCCTGCGTGTGCCGGAAACGGCGCTAGCGGGCCTGCTCGACGAGCCGTTCAACAGTTTTATCCAGACTTGCCGCGAAGATGACCTGCAGGACGAGGAAAGCGACTTGCCCGAGCTGATGCAGGCCGGCTATCCCGACATCACGGCCATGCTGGCGCGCCACCGGCCGCTGCTGGCCGGAATGCTGCACGACTTCATGATCGGGGATCTGATGGACGCGATCGGGCGCGCCAGCGGCTACCGGCCTCTGTACGCGCGCTATTGGGGCGACGTGGAGGCGGCGGATAACCGCGCGTATTTCACCGTCAATGAAGTACAGAAAATCTCTTTTGCCGATGGCCAGGTCATCTTCGAAGGGCAGGGCTACTACGGCGTCTACGTCATCTGGCTGACGCATGGCCAGCGAGCGTGAATAGGGACTTGACCTTCCTCATGTGGGAAGGTTTATAGTAGCGTCATGAACCGTGCCTTTTTCCGCTTTCTCGCCCGCTCGCTGCTCTGGCTGCTGGCCGTCACGCTGCCCTTGCAGGGCTTTGCGTCGGCCATGCGCAGCTGCTGCGTGGACGAGCTGGCGGCGGTGGTCACGGTCGCCGTCGAGGCAATGCCAGCGCCACAGTGCCACAGTATGGCCGATATGGCCGATATGGCCGACATGCAGATGGCGGACCAGCCGATGAAAATGGCCATGGACGATGGCGGCGCCACGCATCACGGCCACGATTGCAGCAACCATGGCGCGTGCACCGTGGGCGCCACGGCGCCGCCCGGCATGCCGGCCTTGCACGCCTTGACCCTGCGCGCGCCGCTCCCGGCGCTGGCGCCCGATTCCCTGTTCGCCGGGCATATCCCGCCTGGTCCCGAACGCCCCCCGAGAAGCACGCGCTCCGCTTGACCGCCCGTTGAACCTGGCGGTGCCGCCGTCGCACGTCCCCGTACGTTGCACCGGCCGCGCCAGCGTTCCAGTCGCGCGCCCGCCGCGCCATACCTGTCATTCAAGGAATACCATGAAACACCTGTTCAGCCTTGCGCTGGCCCTGCTGCCGCTGGCCGCCAGTGCCGCCAGCCCGGCCGCATCTGCGCCAGCCCCATCCTCACCGCAAGAGGCGCAAGCGCCCGTGCCGGCCACCGCCTACCGCTCCGCCTTTGCCGGCTACCGTCCCGCCGCCGAGGACGACGCCACGCCCGACCAGGCCTGGCGCGCCGTCAACGAGAAAGTCGGCAAGGCCGGCGGCCACATGGGCATGATGAAGATGGAAGGCCACAAGATGGATGGCCACAAGATGGAGGGGCACAAGATGCCGATGGATAAGCCGGGTCCCAAGCCTGCTGCCCAGCCCGCCCCGCAACACCAGCATGAAGGACACTGACATGGGCCGCTTCACAAAATCAACTTGCCTGACGCCATTGGCGCTGGCGGCCGTCCTGCTGCTGAGCGGCTGCGCCAGTTTCAGCCAGGATGGCGGCATGCAGACGGTGGCCGCGCTGGCCGATGCCCGCACGGGCGCCCCCGCGGCGCTGGCCGGCGAGGGCGGCGAGGAAAAATTGGCTGGCCTGCTGGCCCAGCCCCTGGATGCCGACAGCGCCGTGCGCATTGCCCTGATGAACAACCACGGCATGAAAGTGGCGCTGGCCGAGCTGGGCGCGTCCGAGGCGGACCTGGTGCAGGCGGGGCGCTTGCGCAATCCCGGCCTGTCGTTCGGACGTTCGCACGGCAGCCACGGCAATGAAATCGACCGCGGCGTCAGTTTCGACCTGGCCGGCCTGCTGACCATGCCGATGCGCGTGAACATCGAGCGGGGCCGTTTCGAGCAAGCCAAGCTGCAGGCCGCCAATAGCGCCGTGCAACTGGCATCGGACACGCGCCGCGCCTACTTCAATGCGGTGGCCGCCGTGCAGACGGAACAGTTCATGCAGCGCGCCCTGCTGTCGGCCGAGGCGGGCGCCGAACTGGCCACGCGCTTGCAGCAGGCGGGCAACTGGAGCCGCCTCGACCAAGCGCGCCAGCAAGTGTTCTACGCGGACGCCGTGGGCGACCTGGCCCGAGCGCGCCACCAGGCCACGGCCACGCGCGAGCACCTGACGCGCTTGCTGGGCCTTTGGGGCAAGCAAACGGCCTTCACCTTGCCGTCGCGCTTGCCCGATTTGCCGGCCAAGCCAGCCGAGGCGGGCAATATCGAGGCGCAGGCGATGGAGCAGCGCCTCGACGTGCAAAGAGCGAAACTCGACGCGCATGCGACGGCCAGCGCGCTGGGCCTGGCCAAGGTGACGGGGTTCGTGAATGTGCTCGACGTGGGCTATACCAACAAGAGCACGAGCGAGGCGCCGCGCGAAAACGGCTACGAAGTGTCGCTGGAATTGCCCCTGTTCGACTGGGGCTCGGCGCGCAATGCCAAGGCGCAAGCGTTGTACGAGCAGTCGCTGCAGCGCACGGCGGGCACGGCCGTACGGGCCCGCTCGGAAGTGCGCGAGGCGTATTCCAGCTACCGCACGGCCTATGACCTGGCGCGCCACTACCGCGATGAAGTCGTGCCGCTGCGCAAGACGATCTCGCATGAAGTATTGCTGCGCTACAACGGCATGCTGGCCAGCGTGTTCGAGCTGCTGGCCGACGCGCGCGAACAGGTCGCCAGCGTCAACAGCGCCATCGAGACCCAGCGCGATTTCTGGATCGCGCAAACCGAATTGCAAGGCGCCATCAATGGCAGCGGCCCAGCCAACAAGGAATAATGATGATTACACGTAGAAACTTTTTCATGAACGCGGGCGCCGTCGCCCTGAGTGCCGCCGCTGTCAGCAGAGTCGGCGCGGCCTCCCTGCCGGAAGCCGCCAGCATGGCCGGCGCGGAAACGAAGGCGCCGCCGCCACCGCCGAACGGGCGTCCGTTCAACCCCGTCGTCACCCTGAATGGCTGGTCCTTGCCGTGGCGCATGAACAACAACGTCAAGGAATTCCATCTGGTGGCCGAGCCCGTCGTGCGCGAGCTGGCGCCCGGCATGATGGCCAATCTGTGGGGCTACAACGGCCAGTCGCCGGGGCCCACCATCGAAGTGGTGGAGGGCGACCGGGTGCGCATCTTTGTCACCAACAAGTTGCCGGAACACACGAGCGTGCACTGGCATGGTCAGCGCTTGCCCAACGGCATGGACGGCGTCACGGGCCTGACCCAGCCGGGCATTCCTCCCGGCAAGACTTTCGTCTATGAATTCGTTGCCAAGCGCCCCGGCACCTTCATGTATCACCCGCATGCGGATGAAATGACGCAGATGGCCATGGGCATGATGGGCTTCTGGGTGACGCACCCGAAAGACCCGAATTTCATGAAGGTGGACCGCGATTTCGTCTTCTTGCTGAGCAATTACGACATCGATCCGGGCAGCTACACGCCGAAGATCATGACCATGACGGATTTTAATCTGTTCACCTTCAATAGCCGCGTCTTCCCCGGCATCGACCCCATGGTCGTGCGCCAGGGCGACAAGGTGCGCGTGCGCGTGGGCAATCTGACCATGACGAACCACCCGATCCACATGCATGGCCATGAATTCGAGGTGACGGGCACGGATGGCGGCTGGACGCGCCCCGAATCGCGCTGGCCCGAGGTGACGACGGACGTGGCCGTGGGGCAGATGCGCGCCGTGGAGTTTACCGCCACGGACCTGGGCGACTGGGCTTTCCATTGCCATAAGTCGCACCACACGATGAATGCCATGGGGCACGACGTGCCGACCATGATCGGCGTCGACCACCAGGGCGTGGCGGCGAAGATCAACCAGCTCGTGCCCGGCTACATGGTGATGGGCGAGCGCGGCATGGCCGACATGGGCGAGATGCAGATGCCGATTCCCGACAACACCTTGCCGATGATGGCGGGCGACGGCCCCTTCGGCGCCATCGGCATGGGCGGCATGTTTACCACGGTCAAGGTGCGCAAGGACCAGAAGCCGGGCGACTACCGCGACCCGGGCTGGTACAAGCATCCGGCCGGCAGCGTGGCCTATGAGTGGACGGGCGCCTTGCCGGAACCGGTGCGCGGCCAGGGCACGGGCAAGCTGCCGGCCAAGGGGAGCGTGGAGATGACGGTGCGCAAGCCTGGCGCGCACGCGGGCCATTAACGCTGTCGATTAAGCCTGGCCACCAGGCAAATGCCAAAACGGCTTGCCTAGCATGGCAAGCCGTTTTGCATGTTGCTGCATATCAAGGAATTGTTATTTGGTGACAATCCGAGCATTTTTTTCCGTGTTTTTTCTTTATATTCAAGACAGTACGCTCCAGTTGCATCGAGTATCGGCCAGTCTATGGGAGAAATCATGTTGAACCGGATGAAGGTGGGAACGCGCTTGCTGGCGGCATTTTTCTGTGTCGCGTTGATGGGGGCCATCGTGGCGGGCATCGGCATCTTCAACATGGGCAAGATCGATACCATGGCGGGGCAGATGTACAACCATGAATTGCTGGGGCTGTCATACATCAAGGAAGCCAATATCGCCTTGATCAAGGTGGGCCGCGCGCGCAGCAATTTCTTGCTGGCCACGACCAACGAAGAGCGCGCGGGCCGCCAGGCCGATATCGCCAAATACCTGGAAGAAAACAAGAGCAACCTGGCCAAGGCCCAGCCCTTGTTCGTCACGCCGGCTGCCAAGGAGCTGTTTGCCCGCTTTGCCATCGTCGAGGCCGAATACGTGAGCACCTTGCAGCAATCGCTGGTGCTGGCGGCGGCCGAGCCGCTGGCGCAGCGCAGCGCGCAGCTGACGGCGCTGCTGAACAAGACGCGCCAGCACGCCGACGAGCTGGACGGCGTGCTCGATAAATTGTCGTTGCAGAAGGAAGCGCGGGCCAAGGCAGCGGCCGAGCAGGCTTCCGGCGTGTACCAGGCCAGCCGCAGCTTCATGATCGCGCTGGTGCTGGGCAGCGTGGCGGCGGGGCTGGCGCTGGGGGCGCTGATCACGCGCGGACTGACGCGCCAGCTCGGTGGCGAACCGGCGTATGCCGTCAAGATTGCCGGCGCCATCGCCGAGGGCGACCTTACCATCGATATCCGCACGGCCAGCCACGACAGCGACAGCCTGCTGTTTGCCATGAAAACCATGCGCGACAAGCTGGTGGGCATCGTCAGCCAGGTGCGTTCGGGCACGGACACCATCAACACGGCCTCGGGCGAAATCGCCCAGGGCAACCTCGACTTGTCGTCGCGTACGGAAGAGCAGGCCAGTTCGCTGGAAGAAACGGCGTCGTCGATGGAACAGCTGACGTCGGCCGTGCGGCAGAACGCGGACAATGCGCGCCAGGCCAATGCGCTGGCCGGCGCCGCATCCGACGTGGCGGGCAAGGGTGGCGCCGTCGTGGGGCAAGTGGTGCAGACGATGGAATCGATCAATGCCTCGTCGCGCAAGATCGTCGACATCATCAGCGTCATCGACAGCATCGCCTTCCAGACGAACATTCTGGCCTTGAACGCGGCCGTGGAAGCGGCCAGGGCGGGCGAGGAGGGGCGCGGTTTTGCCGTCGTGGCGTCGGAAGTGCGCAACCTGGCGCAGCGCTCGGCCAGTGCGGCCAAGGAAATCAAGACCCTGATCGGCGACTCCGTCGAGCAGGTGGAGATCGGTTCCAAACTCGTGCATGACGCGGGCAAGACGATGGATGAAGTGGTCGCCAGCGTGCGCCAGGTGGCCGACATCATGCAGGAAATCACGGCCGCCAGCGCCGAGCAAAGCGCCGGCATCGAGCAAGTCAACCAGGCCGTGCTGCAGATGGACCAGGTGACGCAGCAAAACGCGGCCCTGGTGGAAGAGGCGGCGGCTGCCGCCGAATCGCTGCAGGACCAGGCGCAAACCCTGACGGAACTGGTGGGCGTGTTCCGCCTGCATGCCCAGGCGCAACAGATGGCCGTGCCCGCGTCCAGCAACGTCACGCCGCTGCGCCGGCCGGCGCCACCCGCCAGGCAGGGCGTGCGGCGCCTGGCCTGACAGCGGCGGGATCGGGCGCAATCGGCGCGGCGGTGGTAGGCTGTCGCTATTGCGCGTTTACCACTTCCGGGTCTTTCATGCCGTCTTCCTGCTTGCTGTGCTTACCTCTGCTGTTGCTGTCCCTGGCGCCCCTGGCGCAGGCGCAGGACAGCGATCCCGTCCTGCCTTACCGCCCGTCGGTGGCCAGTCCCGCCCAGTTGCCCGTGCCGGGCCAGCTGGAATTCGAAGCGGGCGGGCTGCTGTCGAAAACGGAGGGCACGCGCCGCGCCAGCCTGCCGTACACCTTCAAACTGGCGTTCACGCCCGAATGGGGTGTGCTGCTCGAAGGCGAGGGTGTCGTGCGCGCGCGCGACGACGCGGGCCGGCGCGAAACGGGCGTGGGCGACACGACGCTCGTGCTCAAGCGCGCCTTTTTGCTCGACAGCGCCACGGCGCTGGGCCTGGAGCTGGGCTGGAAGTTGCCCACGGCCAAGGACAGCATCGGCAGCGGCAAGAGCGACGTGTCGCTGAACGGCATCTTCAGCCGCGACCTGGGCGCCGTGCACATGGACGCCAACCTGAACGCCACGCGCCTGGGGGCGGCCGACCCTGGCGCGGGCAGGGTACAAACGGGCTGGGCGGCCTCCTTTTCCACGCCCGTCATTGACCGCTGGGGCGCCACGGCGGAAGTGTCGGGCACGCGCTTGCGCGGCGCGCCCGCCACGGCGCAACTGTTGCTGGCCGCCACCTACAGTCCCACGCCGCGGCTGGCGATCGATATCGGCATGGCGCGCGGCTTGACGGCGGCGTCGCCGGACTGGTCGCTGTTCAGCGGCTTGGTCGTGCCTTTGGGCAAGCTGTGGTGAGATCGCTACGCCCATCCTTATGTGTCCTTGCGAACAAACGGCGTGGCGCACAAGGTCTACAATGAGGACATAACTGATAAAAGGAGTGTCCCATGAAAACCCTGATTCTTGCCGCCGCCTTGCTGTCGGCCGCTACCGCTGCCGTCGCCCAGGTTGGCGTCTCCGTCACCGTCGGCCAGCCAGGCTTTTACGGACGACTCGACATAGGCGACTATCCCGCGCCGCAATTGATCTATGCCCAGCCCGTCATCGTGCAGCGTCCGCAATACTATTCGGCCCGTCCCATCTATTTGCGCGTGCCGCCCGGCCATGCGAAACACTGGTCCAAGCACTGCCGCAAGTATAATGCCTGTAACCAAGAGGTATATTTCGTCCAGGATAGTTGGTATAACAACCAATATGTGCCCCGTTACCGCCAGCAACATGGCGACCATGGCCGTCCCGATTACGGCGATCGCGGCCGTCATGACGACAAGCATGACAAGCACTATGACAAGCATTATGACAAGCATTATGACAAGCGCGACAAACATGATGACAAGCCAGGCAAAGGCCATGGCAATGGTCGCGGCAATGGCAACGGGCACAGGGACTAAAAATTTAAGCAGGAGGATCTTTGCATAGTAAAATCGTTATCGTAGGTGGCGGCGCAGGCGGCCTGGAGCTGGCCTGTAAACTCAGCCGCAAGCTCGGCGCCGGCCAGGTGACCCTGGTCGACAGCCGGCTGTACCATATCTGGAAGCCGTCGCTGCATGAGGTGGCGGCCGGCACCCTGGACATCCATCAAGAGGGCCTGTCGTACCAGATGTTGGCGCATGACAATGGTTTTACCTATGTCTACGGCCCTTTGATCGCGCTCGACGCCGCGTCGAACAGCCTCACCGTGGGCGCCATCGCCACCGACAAGGATGAGCAGCTCCTGCCGCAGCGCCAGGTCAGCTACGACCAGCTGGTGCTGGCCGTGGGCAGTACCTCGAATTACTTCGGCGTGCCCGGCGCCAAGGAAAACACGATTTCCCTGAATGCCACGGAAGACGCCGAACGTTTCCGTTTAACCCTGCTGAAACTGCTGGCCATGGCCGAGCAGCGCCAGGGCGACGCCGGTCATCCCGGTGTCGACATCGTCATCATCGGCGGCGGCGCCACGGGCGTGGAACTGGCGGCCGAATTGCGCGAAGCGAGCGGCGTGTATGCGGCGTATGGTTTCCAGAATCTCAACGCCATCAAGGATGTGCGCATCACCCTGCTCGAAGGGGCGCCGCGCATCCTGGCGCCGCTGCCCGAGCGCGTCTCCATCGCCGCCTCGAAGCTGCTGCACCAGCATGGCATCACGGTGGTGACCGATACGCGCGTCACCACCATCGAAGCCGACAAGGTGACGGTGGCCAGCGGCACCAGCTATGCGGCCGACATCTGCGTGTGGGCCGCCGGCATCCGCGCGCCGGAATTCCTGTCCACCCTGGGGCTGCCGACCAACCGCGCCGGCCAGCTGGAAGTGACGGGCATGCTCAACGTGCAGGGTCATGCGAATATCTTTGCGCTCGGCGATTGCGCCGCCTGCACGGGGCCCGATGGCAAGCTGGTGCCGCCGCGCGCCCAGGCCGCCCACCAGCAGGCCGATTACCTGCTGAAAACCTTCCTGCTGCAAGCCAAGGGCAAGCCGCCGCAAACGAAACCGTACGAGTATCTGGACTACGGTTCGCTCGTGTCGTTTGGCCGCACCACCTCGGTCGGTACCCTGATGGGTTCGCTGAAGGGCCTGAGCTGGTTCGTCGAGGGGTTTGTCGCGCGCATGATGTATGTCAGCCTGCACCTGATGCACCACAATGCCGTGCTGGGCAGCGTGCGCACGGCCGTCATGGCCATGGGCCGCTTCCTGATCAAGCGCAGCACGCCGCAGGTCAAGCTGCACTAAGCGCTTGCTATGCCATCAAAAAAGGGCCGCGAGGCCCCTTTTCATTTGCTGCGCGTGACGGGCGCCGCTTCGCAGCGGCCCCGCGTCATGGGAAAATCGATGGTGGTGAGCTTGCCCTTCAAGGTGCCGACGATGCTGGCATGCAGGATGCGCTCGCTGTCGTGGCGATAGATGATGCGGCTCGGGAAGTCATTGTCCAGGTTGGCGAAGATGAATTCGTTGGGTTTGTCCTGGCGCAAGAGGTTGAAGATCACGGGCGGCTGGCCCGACGGCTGCACGATGTAGGCCAGCTGGCCCGGCTCCGTGAGGCGGATCTGCACGAATTCAAAGGCTGTCGTCTTGCCGCCCTTGACGGTGCGGCTGGTGCCGAGGATGGTGCCGCCGGCGGCCGTGCTCCATTGTTCCCCGGAGCCGGGCTCGGCGCCGTCGACGTTCCAGCAGCCGGCCAGCCAGGCCAGCTTGTCCACGGTTTCCGGCGGCGGCACGGTTTTGTCGGCGGCCTGGGCGGCGCCCATGGCCAGCAGCGCTGCCAGCAAGGCCGTTACGGTTCGTTGCATGCTGTCTCCCCTCGTCGATAAGATCACGCCCCAGTGTAGCCGATGCGGGGCAGGACATGGCACGCGGCTGGAAAAACACTCTATACTTGGGGCACACTCCGACCCTCACCTTGCCGAAAGTCCACCATGCATGGCACTTCCCAGCAGCAACAGCCAGCCGCGCGGGGCGATCTTGCCCCGCTCAAGTACATGACCCTGGGCAGCCTGGGCCTGGAAGCGGACACGCTCGATTTTTACCAGTTGCTGCTGGCCTGCACGGGCGGGGATGCTGGCGGGGAAAAGATCCGCCATGCGCTGCATTTCCGCATGGATGGTTACGGCAGGGCCAGCTTTATCGGCCGCCTCGATGCGCTGCCGGCGCCGCTGCCGCACTTCCCCTTGTGGCGTACGGAACTGGAACTCTTGCCTGGCGAACTGTCGCCTGATGCGTTGCTGGACAGCGTGCATGGGCAGCTGGGCCAGCCGCCCGGCACCTTTTTAAATTCCATGGGCTGGAAGACGGCACAGGCCGACGTCTGGCAAAGCCTGCTGGCGCTGGCCCTGGCGCCAGCCCAGCTGGCCGATGCGGCGTTGACGGCGCAGTTGACGGATGTGTTGCGCGTCGGACATTTCCTGCGCCTGCTGGACGGCCGCCCGGGCAGCCTGGCGGGGTATGCGGAACGCCGTGCCGCGCTGGCTGCGCAACTGGTGCTGCCGGAGGTGGTGGCGCCGCTGCGCTGAGGAGGGGGGGCTTATTCTTTTGGCGTGATGCGCGGCAAGACGGCGGTCAGGGCCGTGCCGCCTTGCGGATTGGCGGTCAGGCTCAGGCTGCCGCCCAGATAATGCACGCGCTCGCGCACGGAGCGCAGGCCGTGCTTGCTCATTTCGACGGGTTCGCTCTCTGGCAGCCCCACGCCGTCATCCTTGACGGTCATCATCAGCGCCTCTTCATTATCGTCGATGATGATGTCCACCTGCGTGGCGTGGGCGTGGGCGGCGATGTTGCTGAGTGCTTCTTCCAGCGTGCGCAGCAGGGCCACGCCCACGTTGCGCGGGCAAATCAGTTCATCTTCGGGCAGGCTGCAGCGTACGGTGATCTTGTGCTGTTCGGCAAATTGCGCGGCCAGCTCGCCCAGCGCCACATTCACGCCGAGAAACTCGAGCTTGTCGTTCCACAGCTTCATCTGCATCTGGCGGTTCGTTTCAATCACATTCAGCAGCAATTGCTTCATGGTCGCCGCACGGTCGAGCAAGGCTGCTTCCTGCGGCATCTTTTGCGTCAGCAGCGACAAGTGCATGGTCAGCGCCGTCAGCGAAGAGCCGAGGCTGTCGTGCAGCTGGCGCGACAGGGCGCGCCGTTCATTATCCCAGCTGGTGTTGACATGACCCAGCAACTCGCTGAGATCGGCGGCGCGTTCCGCATCGGCCTGGGCCGCTTCCTTGTTCGGATCTGTTTGTGCGGACATAGCGCCCCGTGAATAGTGAAAGGTGAGGACCAAATTCAAGTTGTGGATCATACATGAGGATTTCATCGCAGGGCGCATGGATGGAAAATTTCTGTCTTTTCGGCAATTTTAATCTCCTCCCATCATTTTTATATGATAGACAATATTATCGTTTGCGCCAGCATGCATGTTCCTGCCGTTACGTACGGCTGCGCACATACCGGGGAGCGCTACGCTGCCATAGTGGGGCCGTGCCTCCCCCATGCAGCACTGGCCCGCTTACCGAAACGAAAGGACATGCCATGAATATCGATACCATCGTCGACAAAGAATACCTCGACAAAAGCTTCCGCGACATCGTCAATGCTCCCATCAGCGCCCTGCGCGGTGTCAGCGCGAAAGACGCCAAGGCCCTGCAGCAAGCGTTTGGCGTGACCACCGTGCGCGAATTGTCCAACCTCAACTTCGTCAAATGGGCCAGCGCGCTGGCCATCCTGGCCGATGAAGAGGGCATGAGCGGCGAAGAACGGGCCAAGGAAGCGCTGCTGGATGACGCCGTGGAAATGACTTTCCCCGCCAGCGACCCGATTTCCGTCGATGCCGGCATCACGCGCATCGAAGTGTCGCCGGAGACCGTCGATGCGCAGACGGACCACCAGCACGCGGGCCAGCATGAAGTGACGGCTGGCAAGAAATAAAGCCTGCTGGCCATAAAAAAACCGGCTTGCCGCGAGGCTTGCCGGTTTTTTTACGCGCCGCGCCAAGGTCAGGCGATCGACGGGATGCTGCTTTTCTGCATGTTGACCTGCGAGGCGATCACCTCGTGCGGGGTGCAGCAAAAACGGTTCTTGCCGGCGCGCTTGGCTTCGTACAGGGCCGTGTCGGCCGCACCCAGCAGCGATTCGACGGTGCTGGCATCGTCCGGGTAGATGGCGATGCCGATGCTGGTCGACAGGCGCAGGGTCAGGTCGTTGATGAAATACGGTTCGGAGATGACTTCGATCAGCTTGGCAGCCGGTTCGCGCGCGTCGCCCTTGCCGGCCAGGTTGCCCAGCACGATGACGAATTCATCGCCGCCAATGCGCGCCACCGTATCTTCCTTGCGCGAGGCGCCCACCAGGCGGGCCGCCACCATTTTCAGGATTTCATCGCCATAGCCATGGCCGTAGCTGTCGTTGATGGCCTTGAAGCCGTCCAGGTCCAGGTACAGGATGGCCGATTTGCCGCGGCTGCGCGCCGATTGCTGCAAGGTATGCTCGATGCGGTCTTCCAGCAGGCGCCGGTTGGGCAAGCCCGTCAGCGGATCGTGCAGCGCCAGTTCCTGCTGCTGCTTGCTGTACTGCGCCAGTTCCTTGTACAGCAGGCGCACTTCCAGCATGTTGTGGATGCGCTTGTGCACTTCCATCAGGTCGAACGGTTTGCTGATGAAGTCGCGCGCGCCCGCTTCCAGGGCGGCGATCTTGAAACTCGGTTGCGCCGTCAGGGCCAGCACGGGCAGGTAGCCGCCATGCTCGATTTCCTTCAAGCCCTTCATGACCTGGAAACCATTCAGTTCCGGCATTTGCAGATCCAGCAAGATCAGGTCGTAGCAATGCTCCTGGTGCAGCGGGCACACCTGTGCCGGACGCATGGTGGCCGTCACATTGGTGTAGCCGGCATCGCGCAGGATTTCCAGCATCAGGTCGACATTGTCGGGTGAATCGTCAACGACCAAAATTTTGGCTTTCAAAATCTCATCTTGGCTGGGCATGTAGGGTCTCGGTTATACGGTCTATGCAACACTGGCTTCTACCGCAGCCAGGGGCTGGCGGCGCGGCTGACGGCGGTCGGATGATAGTAGCGCCTTGCAACAAGATAGGGCGCACAACAGTGCATGAATTCGCTTCTGCCGTCCTCGCCGGCCATGGCCGCCGTCTCCAGCCTGCCATGCAGGTGTGCTTCTGCATTTCAGTGTAGCAAACTTCAGCTTAGTTGCTTGTAGGACAGTGCCGCGTCTGAAAGTAGGAAGGCTAAACCACAAAATAGTCATTTTGTTCTGCACTATGTATTTCTTTGCATCATCTTTTTGGCGACTGTTTCGCCGTCTTGCCGCGCCGCTCAGGGCAGCGGGCCGGGCACGCGCGCGGCGGCCAGTTGTGCCACGGCCGCCACCAGTTCGGCCGGGTCGAGCGGTTTCGAGACCCAGGCCTGGAAGCCGCTGGCCAGCGCCCGCTGGCGGTCCTGCGGTTGAGCAAACGCCGTCAGCGCCAGCGCGGGCAGGCGCGCCGCCTCAGGGGACGCGTGCGCGCGCACTTGCGCCAGCAAGTCGAAGCCGTCCGCATCGGGCATGCCGATGTCGCTGACCAGCACGTCCGGGCGCACCTGGTCCAGCAGTTGCAGCGCTTGCGCCACGCTGCCGGCGCTGTGCACGTCGGCATTGTTGTCGCGCAAGATGCGTTCCGTCAGTTCGCGCGCATCGGCTTCGTCATCGACCAGCAGCACCGTGATGCCGCGCAAGTCATGGCTGGCGGACGGGTCGCTGCCCGCCTGGCGCGCGGCAGCGGCCGGCGTCCCCAGGGGCAGGCGCACGGTAAAGCTGGCACCCTGCATGTCGCCGGCGCTGCTGACCGTGACCGTGCCGCCATGCTGCTCCACCAGGTGCTTGACGATCGCCAGTCCCAGCCCCAGGCCGCCGTGCCGGCGCGTGGTGGAGGCGTCGGCCTGGCGGAAGCGGTCGAATACGTGGGGCAGGAAATCTTTCTTGATGCCGACGCCGTTGTCGGCCACCGTGATGGCCAGGCGGGTCGCTTCGCGGCGCACGCCGATATCGACCCGTCCCCCTTGCGGCGTGAACTTCAGGGCATTCGACAGCAGGTTCCAGATCACTTGCTGGATACGGCTGGGGTCGCCCGTGATGCTGCCCGCATCGCTGGCGATGTTGCTGTGGATGGCGATGTGCTTGGCGTCGGCTGCCGGGCGCAGGGTTTCGATGGCCGAGGCGATGATGCTGGCGGGCAGGAGGGTTTGCAGGTCGAGCAATACCTTGTCCGAGGTGATGCGGCTCATGTCGAGCAAGTCTTCGATCAGTTGCGCCTGCGCGCGCGCATTGCGTTCGATGCTTTGCAAGCCGCGGTGCAGGTCGGCCTGGTCGCGCGTGCCGCGCCGCAGCACCTGGGCCCAGCCCAGGATGGCCGACAGGGGGGTGCGCAGTTCATGCGACAGGGTGGCGAGAAAATCGTCTTTCAGCTGGTTCGTGCGCTCGGCCTCGGCGCGCGCCTCGCGTTCGCTGTCGAGCAGCACCTTGCGCTCTTCGGCGGCGCGCGTGGCGGCCGCGTACAGGCGCGTATTGTCGAGCGCGACGGCGGCCTGGGCCGCGATGGCCGAGACGATGCGTTCGCTGCGCGCGCTGAACATGCCCGCCTGCGGATGACCGAGCAGCAAGCGCCCCAGCAACAGGCCCGAGCGCGAGCTGACGGGCAGGCTGAGGCAGCTGCGCAGCGGCGGCGCGCCGCCGGCGCTGGCGTCGGGCGCGGCCAGCAAGTCGTTCTGGCGCATGGCCGGCCCCTGGCGCAGTTCCGTGGCGATGGCCTCGGCCTGGCGCAGGCTGATGCCGTTGACGGCGCGCGCCGAGGGCAGGGGCGCGGCGCTGTCGGGGATCTCGCCCGCATCGTCATAATACAAGGCGCCGAAGCGCGCGCCGCTGATGCGCGTGGCCGCATCGACGGTTTCCTGCAGCAGGGCCGGCAAGTCCAGCGTGCCGGCCAGGGCCGCGCCTGTGTTGTTGAGCAATTCGAGCACGCGCGTTTCATCGCGCAAGGCTTCCTGCGCGCGCTTGACCTGGTCGACGTCGGTGCTCGTGCCAAACCAGCGCAGCAGCTGGCCGCCCCGGTCGCGCACGGGGTTGGCGCGCGTCAGGAACCAGCGGAACTGGCCGTCGGCGCCGCGGATGGGGAATTCCATTTCGAAGGGCGTGCCGTCGCGCAAGGCGGCCTTCCAGGCTTGCAGCATGGGCGGCAAATGCTGCGCGTCGTAGGCGATGCTCCAGCCATCGCCCGCCATCTGTTCGGCGCCGGTGCCCGTATAGTCGTGCCAGCGCTGGTTGTACCAGGCAATGGTGCCGTCGAAGCCGGCGATCCAGGCCAGTTGCGGGATGGAATTGGCCAGCGCGCGCAAGTCTTCCTCGCTCTGGCGCAAGCTTTCCTCGGCCGCCTTGCGCTGGCTGATGTCCTGGATATAGGTGGTCAAGCCATCGCTGGAAGGGAAGATGCGCACTTCCAGCCAGCGCCCCAGCGGTGGATACAGCAGTTCGAAACTGCAGCTGTGCTGCTGCGCCATGGCGCGCCGGTATTGCGTTTCCAGTTCCGTGCCCAGCAAGTCCGGACAGGCTTGCCACAGGCTGCTGCCTGCCAGGCTGGCGCCAGGCGGGCGCTGCGGTGCGAGCATGTCGGCGCCGCGCGTATTGATGTAGCGGATGCGCCAGTCGCGGTCGAGCAGGCAAAAGCCATCGGTGATGCTTTCCAGTAAATTGGCCAGGCGCTCGTCCGACAGGCTCAGCGGCGCTGAGGGGGGAAGCAGATCTTGCTCGCGGTCATGCTTGGCCATCGGAAATCCTGCAACAGTGAGTCTGCCGCACGGGCTCTTGCCCCGCCGGGCCGCCGCCGCTAAGCTCAGTTAAATAGGTCATGATGGAATTGCCCGCCGTCATGCATTAGGGGAGGCACAAGCGCCCCTGTCTGGCTGGTATTGTAGCCCCAAGCGGCGCGCTGCCTCCGCACGCTTGCGCACCACTTGCAGATAGCACTGGACAGGCTGGAAAGCAGTCCCTATAATCCCGCTTCTTTCGAGACAGCAACTTCTCGATTCGCTGGAGGCTCCTGTGAAAGCAGAAGTGTCCATCGATAAAAAGGCGTCAGCTTTTTGGCAGTGAAAAGGTAGTCGATCATGCGGGGCGGTATTCTGCAAAATCAGCTAAGCGATTGAAAAATCGAACTTTTCAAAGCGAAATGAATACGCTATAATGTTTGCCTGCGCGGCTGTAGCTCAGCTGGATAGAGTACTTGGCTACGAACCAAGGGGTCGTGGGTTCAATTCCTGCCAGCCGCACCAGAATACTGAAAATCAGACTTTGCCTGGTTTTGTTGTAACAAGTTTCACCTCCATGTTGTTGATGGAATGTTGTAGAAGTTTTGCGGCTGTAGCTCAGCTGGATAGAGTACTTGGCTACGAACCAAGGGGTCGTGGGTTCAATTCCTGCCAGCCGCACCAGTATTGCCAGCATGGGGTTTCCCGTGTTGATGAAAGTTTCAAGCTTCGCGCCGTCCGGCGAAGTGTGTCAGAGTTTGCGGCTGTAGCTCAGCTGGATAGAGTACTTGGCTACGAACCAAGGGGTCGTGGGTTCAATTCCTGCCAGCCGCACCAGTATCAGCAGTAGTGAAAAAACCCGGAAAGTTCGCTTTCCGGGTTTTTTTTCGTCCTGGCGGCGCGCGGGCAGGGCACATGCTGGCGGCCTGGGCAATTGTGAAATATCCGCACGGCGCCCTTTGCCATTCTGCAAAGCCCTGCTATAATCTTGTCTTAGGCGGCTGTAGCTCAGCTGGATAGAGTACTTGGCTACGAACCAAGGGGTCGTGGGTTCAATTCCTGCCAGCCGCACCAGAATATCGGGGGTCAGATTGTAAAATCTGATCCCCTTTTTCGTTTCCGAATGGATTTACGCTGCGCCAGTGACGCCGCGCCGGTACTGCCGGCGGAACGCGCGCGGCGTCACCTGCCTGGCGGCGCGGAACTGGCGGTTGAAATGCGCGAGGTTGCGGTAGCCCGCCTCTTGCGCGATGACGGCGATGGCCAGATTGCTTTCGATCAGTTGTTGGCAGGCGCGGCCGATGCGCAGCCGCGCCAGGTATTCGCCCGGCGTGCAGTGCGCGTGGCGCTTGAAGCAGCGGTGAAAGGCGCCCAGCGACAGGGCCGCCCGCTGCGCCAGCGTTTCCAGGGCAATTTCTTCTCGGAAATGCGCGTGCATGTAGTCAAACACGATTGCCATGCGCTTTTGCGGCCCATCCGCATGCATCGGCGCCAGCGCTTCCGACGCCAGCGGCTGCGCACTGCCATCGCCCGCCAGGTCCAGCAGCACGTCGAGCAGCAGCGGCAGGCGCTGCGGCACGGGCAGCGCATTCAATTGCAGCAGTTTCTCTGCGCTGCGCGCGCTCGTTGCCGGCGAAAAATGCAGGGCAGGGCCGGCGCGGCGCGCCAGTTGCCGCAAGCTGTGCAATTCCGGAAAACAGGCCGCCAGCTGCTCCACCCACTCGAGGGAAAACCACACGACGACGGCCAGCATCGGCTGCGCGCTGTCGATGCGCTCGCTGGCCGACCACGTGTGCGGCAAATTCGGTCCCAGCAGCACCAGGTCGCCCGGCTCGAAATCGCCGAGGTGGTCGCCGATATAGCGTTGCCCCCGCGCATTGACCGTCAGGGTCAGCTCGAACTGCGGGTGGTAATGCCAGATGAAGGGAATGGCCTCGAGTTCGCGCCACAGCAAGCCCCAGGAGTGGCCCGTCGGAATCGTGACTTGTTCAAATAAAGGCGTCATTATGACGTTTTGAGGTGGTGGATAGTCAGGATAGTATCAGTATTGGTTGCTGGGCACGCATTTTACGCGGCACTGCCGAAGCACAATCTGTCTCACACCAACACAGGAGACAGCGATGCAAGACAAGTATCAATACGGCGAAGACCGTCCCGGCAATCCGTCCGTGGCCTACATGGAACAGACCCAGCTGCGCGACATCCGGAAACAGCTACCCCTGCGCGTGCTGTCCGACAGCGACTTTTTGCACTGGCAAACCTACGGTTACGTCATCGTCAAGGATGCCGTGGCGCCGGAACAGGTGCGCCGCACCACTGATTTCCTGTGGGAATTCCAGGGACTCGACCAGCATGATGCCTCCACCTGGAACCGGGAGCAGCTGCGCGACCACGCCATGAAAGAGCTCAACGGTTCCGGCATGGTCGAGGCCTACCACAACCAGACCCTGTGGGATAACCGCCAGACCCAGCGCGTGTACGACGCCTTTGTCGACATCTGGGACCGTCAGGATTTGTGGGTGACCATCGACCGCGCCAACCTGAATACGCCGAACCATGGCAAGCGCAAGTTCGGCGGCTTCATCCACTGGGATGCCGACACCACGCTCGACCCGCTGCCCGTCAACGTGCAGGGCGTGCTGGCCCTGTCCGACACTTCGCCCGAGAGCGGCGGCTTTCAATGCTATCCGGAATTGTTCAACAACCTGCTGGCGTGGCGCAAGACGGTGCCGCAAGACCGCAACCCGTGGCAGCCGGACCTGGCGACGGTGCCGTACCCGATGGAATTCATCGCCATGAAGAAAGGGGAGTTGTTGATCTTCAACAGCCTGCTGGCGCATGGCATCCGCCCGAACACGTCGGCGGACCAGGTGCGCCTGGCGCAATACATTTCCTTTACGCCTGCCCAGGAAGACAATCAAACCCTGCGCGACTGGCGCGTGCAAAGCTGGCGCGAGCGCAGCGCGCCGCAAGGCTATGCGTTTCCCGGCGACCCCGAGGAAAAGGAAAAGCTGCGCTATCCGCAGGCGCGCTTGACGGCGCTGGGCGAGCGCATCCTCGGCGCGCGCGGCTGGTAAGTGTGGCGCCAGGTCCGGTGGCATTGCCTGCCGGATAGACAATTGCAGGCAAATGCACGATCATGGTTCGACTTGCCATCGACCGAGGAAACGCATGAGTATCATCACCTGCATCGAAGACTTGCGCGTGCTGGCCCAGAAACGGGTGCCGCGCATGTTTTACGACTACGCCGATTCCGGCTCCTGGACGGAATCGACGTACCGCGCCAACAACAGCGATTTCGCCAAGATCAAATTCCGCCAGCGCGTGGCCGTCAACCTGGAAAACCGCAGCCTGGCCTCGACCATGGTGGGCCAGCACGTGTCGATGCCGGTAGCCCTGTCGCCCACGGGCTTGACGGGCATGCAGCATGCGGATGGCGAAATCCTCGCGGCCCAGGCGGCCGAGCGCTTCGGCGTGCCATTCACCCTGTCGACCATGAGCATCTGCTCGATCGAAGACGTGGCGGCGAACACGACGAAACCGTTCTGGTTCCAGCTGTACGTGATGAAGGACCGCGAATTCATCAACCGCCTGATCGACCGTGCCAAGGCGGCGAAATGCGGCGCGCTGGTCTTGACGCTGGATTTGCAGGTGCTGGGCCAGCGCCACAAGGACTTGCGCAACGGCCTGTCGGCGCCGCCGAAACTGACGCTGCCCAACATCCTCAACATGGCCACCAAGCCGCGCTGGGTGGCGGGCATGCTGGGCACGAAACGACGCGGTTTCGGCAACATCGTCGGCCACGCCACGTCCGTCTCCGACATGTCCTCCCTGTCGGCCTGGACGCAGCAGCAGTTCGACCTGAGCCTGTCGTGGGCGGACGTGGAATGGATCAAGCAGCGCTGGGGCGGAAAACTCATCATCAAGGGCATCATGGATGCTGAAGATGCACGCCTGGCAGTGGCAAGCGGCGCCGACGCGCTGATCGTCTCGAACCACGGCGGGCGCCAGCTCGATGGCGCGCAATCGTCGATCGAAGCCTTGCCCGCCATCGTCGACGCCGTCGGCAGCCAGATCGAAGTGCACATGGATGGCGGAATCCGCTCGGGCCAGGACGTGATCAAGGCCGTGGCCCTAGGCGCGAAAGGCGTGTACATCGGCCGCCCGTTCCTGTACGGCCTGGGCGCCATGGGCGGCCCGGGCGTCACTAAATGCCTGGACATCATCCGCAATGAACTCGACTTGACGATGGCCTTTTGCGGCTTGCGCGACCTGCAGCAGGTGGACAAGAAGATCCTGCTGCCGGGGACGTTTTAAGCGCCGATCCGCACGATTTCAAAGCCTTCCGACGCCTGTGGCGGCACGAAGTGGCGCGTGATGGCGTCAAACTCGGCGTCGCTGGTGGAGAACGGGTGCAGCCCGCTGGCATTGCGCTGGCGCAAGCGCGCCTTGCATTCCTCGTCCGGCACGTCCAGGTAATGCAGCACGTGCGGCGTGCCTGCCTGCTGGAACAGGTCGCGCATCCAGGCGCGGCTGGCGGGCGTATTCGCGGGGAAATCGAGCACGACGGACACGCCCGTCTGCAGCATCTGCAGGGCCAACGGGGCGATGGCCGCGCGCAGCCGCGCCGCGCAGGCTGCGTAGTCGGCCAGGCTGGCGATCTGGCCCGGATATAGCTGCGCCAGCAAGCTGTCTTCGCTGATGCGCACGGTGTGCGGCGCCGCCGCAAGGCGGGCCGTCAGGGTGGATTTTCCGGATGCAATCTTGCCGCACACGAGGTGCAGGGTGGGGGGGGCGGTGGTGCTGGAGGCAGGGGACATGGTCGCTCGCTAGAAAGAAATAATGCCTGCGAGACGTCTTGATCTATTGCTGCAAATCAAAGCCGCCTCCCGGGCGGCTTTGGCAATCTCAGTCCTGCCAAGCCACCATCGGTCGAATGGCGGCAATAATCGATGACAGGGGCGGGAATGGCGATTGCATGACTGAACGATGCCATGGGATGGCGGGCGCTGTCAATTGCCGATGCGCGTCCATGGCTCGCGGAACGTGGCCGCATCGAGCGGCCGCGCATGCGGGTCGTCGGGCTGGAACAGGCCGCCGATCAGCATATCCTGGATGGCGCCCGTGAAACCGCCGTACGCGGCGCGGCCCCACTGGCGTTGCGTGCAGGCGAAGACGACGGCGTCTTGCTGCGCCGCCAGCTGCGCCAGGGAGTGCCGCAAGGTGGCGCTCGCTTCCGGCCCCATGTCCGTGGCGATGGCGCACACCAGGCGCTGGCCAAATTGCAAGGGCTTGCCTGCTCGTCCCAGCAGCGATTCGTTGGCCAGGGCGAGGAACACATCGGGCGCCTGGTCGTCCTTTTCGCAAATGGTCCAGGTGGGCGCCCACGCTTCCAGGCTCATGAAGCGGGCGTCGCGTGTTTCCGGCGTATGCGTCCACTTGGCGTGCGATTTGTCATCCCAGCCCAGGCGGCCAAAGGAAATCGGCCTGCCCTTGGGATTGTATTGATGGCTGCGCACGCCGGCCTTGCCCCTCGTCCGCGCTTGCGCCATGAGCCCAGCGAGGCTGGCGGCAAACGGCGTCCATTGCGCCGCATCCCACAGCGGCGCCGCATCGGGCGCGGCCAGCAGCAGGAATACCTCGTAATCACGTGAAAAAAACGCCATGCGGCTTCCTCGACAAGCGGATGGTAAATGGTGTCGCCATATTATAGTTGCGGTTGCGCCAGGCCGGCGCGCTGGCTGGGGCGCAGCAGGTAGACGCCGTACAGGCACAGGGGCAGCACGGCCAGCAGGGCGACATACGGCAGGATCGACGCGCCGTCTTCGGCAGGGTGCGGCAGGGTGGCCGTCACCAGCGCGTAGTCCCACAGTCCATGCACGAGCACCATGGGCCAGATGGAGCGGGTGCGCAGGCGGATGGCCGCATAGCCGACGCCCTGCAGGGTGGCGGCCACGGCTTGCCACAGGGCGCCGCTGACGTCGCCCGTGGCCAGGCCGTTGGCCGTGTGGGCCAGGCCGAACAGTGCCGAGGAAATCAGGACGGCCGGCCAGACGGCATAGCGCTCCAACATGCCCTGCAGCAAGATGGCGCGGAACATCAGTTCTTCCGAAATCGCCACCAGCGCCGCATTGCACGCCACGATCAGCAACACGCGCGGCTGCGGCCAGCCGCCGGCCCAGGCCAGCAACAGCATCAGCAGCGCATACAGCAGGGGCGGGCAGACGAGCCACAGCGTTTTCCATGGCTGCGGCGCGCCCAGGCCCGCTGCGCGGGGCCGGCTGGATGTCAGCAGCAGCGCCAGCGCGAACAGGGCGGCCAGCGCCCACGACAGGCCGATACGGCCGGTGACGGCGGCGCCCGGCAAGGCGTAGCCGGCCGCTTCCAGCCAGCGGCCGCCCAGGCTCAAGCCCAGCCAGATGGCCAGTGCGATGAGGGCGACGGGCATGGTGACGGCGATTCTTTTTCCGGACATGGGCGGCCTCATGCTGCTGACGCGCCGCCGCTGACGCGGTTGCGGCCCGTATTTTTCGACTGGTACAGCAAGGCATCGGCCTGGCGTATCAGCTCGCTGCTGTCGCTGTGCTGTTGCTGGCCGGGCGCCAGCGTCGCCGCGCCCAGGCTGACGGTGACGACACCGTTTGCGCTGGCCGCGTGGGGAATCTGCAGCGCTTCCACTGCTGCCCGGATGGCTTCGGCGACTTCCAGCGCGCCCGTGGCGTTGCTGCCGGGCATGATTACGGCGAACTCTTCGCCGCCATAGCGGGCCGCCAGGTCTTCGGCCCGGCCGACGCCGCGCGCCACGGCGCCAGCAACTGCCTGCAGGCAAGCGTCGCCCGCCACATGGCCATACTGGTCGTTGAATTTCTTGAAGAAATCCACGTCGAGCATGATCAGCGATACGGCATGGCCGCTGCGCTGGGAGCGCTTCAATTCATGCGCCAGGGTCTCGTCGAAACAGCGGCGGTTGGCCAGCCCCGTCAAGCCGTCTTGCGATGCCCGCGCCGCCAGGTCGGCATTCGCGTGCTGCAGCTTCGTCGTGGCCAGGCGCAGGCTGGCTTCGATACTGTCGCGTACGGCAATTTGCCGCATCAGCCTGCGGAACAGGTAGATCAGCGCCGCGCCCGCCGCCAGCGACGCCAGCACGATTTGCATGCTCAGCCTTTGCCACTCGGCAAAGATGTCTTCCTTCGACAGGCCCGCCGCAACGATGACGGGAAAGCGTTCCAGGTGGCGATAGCTGTACAGCCGTTCGATCTCGTCCACCTTTGCCGTCATCATGGCCGTGCCGACAGCTCCTTTTTCGCGGTAGGCGCGCAAGAGTGCGCCCGACGAGATATCCATGCCGATGACATTGGGCTGGAATGGCCGGCGGTAAATCAGCGTGCCGTCATCGAGGGCAAAGAAGGCCGTGCCCTTGTTGCCGAGGTTGAGGCTATCGTAGATGGGTTCGAAGGAGGCCAGTCCCAGCGTGACCAGCGCCACGCCGGCAAAGGAACCGTCCGCCGACTCCACCCGGCGCGACACGGGCAAGACCCATTGCCCCGTCGATTTGCTGCGCACGGGCGCACTGATGCGGCTGCCCAGTTGCGCATGGGTCTTGTGATAGATAAAGTAATCGCGGTCCGCGTTGTTGCCGTCCTGCTTGGTGCCGGACGAGGTGGCAAGCCAGTCTCCCTCGCGGTCGAAGATGAAGACGCCGGCAATTTCCACGATATTCCTGGACAGCTGCACCAGATGGGACTCCAGGCGCTCGCCGGTCGCGTCATTATTGCCTTCGTTGCGAACGTGTTCGGCAATATCTTCCAGCATCGCATCGGCGATTTCCAGTTCCATGTACGCTTGCGTTGCCAGGGCGCGCGCCATGTTTTCCGTTACCGCGCTGGCCTCGCGCAGGCGGACCGTGTGCGAAGACCAGACGATCCAGACAGTCATGCCAAGCAGCATGGCGCACATGCAAAAGAAGCCGATGCTGGCCCAGACGATCACTGGCCGCTTGTGCTTCATCAGGATCTCGGGCTGCGCCGGGAGGGCGTCGATAAGGGGTGCGTCCTTTACTGCGTCCATAAACGAATCATGAAGTTGCATCAATGATATGGTGAAAAATATTGCCATAGTACATTAAAAGCCCATCACAAAATTGCCACATCGTTATAGTTGCATGGAATAATAAGTATTCATCCGTTTGCCGCCAGACTGGAGCTCTATGACCTACAGCAAGACCATCACCACTGAACGATTGATCCTGCGCAAGCCGCAACCATCGGATGAGGCGGCGCAATTCGCCATGCATTCCGACCCTGAAGTGATGCGCTATTTCAGCGAGCCACCGTGGACCGATGCCAGCCGCGCCGCGCGCCAGATTGCCGAGGATATTGCCGCTTTCGAGAAAGAGGAGTTCTTCCGCTTCGCCGTCGAGCTGAAGGCGACGGGCGAATACCTGGGCAGCTGCAGCCTGTTTTCCGAGCACCGCCAGAACCGCCGCGCCGAGATCGGCTACGCGCTGGGCCGTCCATACTGGGGCAAGGGCTATATGCACGAAGCCCTGTCGGCACTGCTGGAATACGCCTTCATCGAGCGCGACCTGAACCGCCTGGAAGCCGATATCGACCCGCTCAACGCCGGTTCGGCCAGCGCCCTGGAACGCCAGGGTTTCAACAAGGAAGGCTTTTTGCCTGAACGCTGGATCGTCGGCGGCCACGTCAGCGATTCGGCCCTGTACGGCTTGCTGCGGCGCGAGTGGGAAGCGCGGCGCAAGGGCGCTGCGTGAGCCAGCCAGAAAGCGATGCGCTCAAGCAGGCGCTGGACCACGTGTTGCCGGCATACTATGCGGCCTTTCTCGAGGACTGGGAGGAAGGCTTGCGCGGCGGGCAAGTGCTGCTGTACGACGCCGACAGTCTGATGGAGCGCAATGCCACCTACGAGACGCAACTGTCCTGTCCGGGTTACCTCACCATCGGCGACGACAGCGGCGGACGCGCCGTCATGCTGGCGCTCGATGGCGGCGACCGCGCCGTCTATCTGGTGGGGCATGGTTCGATGCAGCGCGACGATTTCGAACTGGCCGCCGATGACTTCGCGTCCTGGCTGGCCGCCGATTGCCCGCTCGCCTGAGGAGGATGCAAAGCGATGAACGCTGTCGATTTACCCGCTGCCGACCATCCCCTGGTGACCTTGCGCCAGCTGGAGCGCAGCGACGCGCCCGCCTGGTATGCCTACCTGGCCGACCCTGTTGTGGTGGAACATACGAGCTGGGACTTGCGGTGCGTCGACGACCTGCTGCCCAATTTCGATGACTATGCATCGGCCCGGCCATCGTCGTCCATGCGCCTGGCCGTGGTGTTGCGCGAGGGCGGCCAGCTGGTGGGCAGCATCGGCTTCAATGCGATTTCCCCGCAGCACCGCACGGCGGAAATCGCCTACGACCTGGCGCCCGCCGTGTGGGGGCAGGGCGTGGCCACGTCCGTCGTGAACGCCGTCGTGGACTGGGGCTTCCAGCGCCTGGGCTTGCTGCGTATCCAGGCAACCGTGCTGGAGAGCAATGACCGTTCGATGCGCGTGCTCGAGCGCTGCGCTTTCGAGCGGGAAGGCTATCTGCGCTGCTACCGGCAAATTCGCGGAAGATCGGGCAATTTCTGGCTGTATGCGCGCATCGCCGGCATCCAGTGAACAAACTTCCCTTGAGCATCCTGCTGGTGGAAGACCACCTGGCCATCGCGCGCCAGGTGCTTGACTTTCTCGATGGCTTGGGCTGGCAGACCGACCATGCGGGCACGGGCGCGCTGGCGGTGCAATTGGCTACGCGCAACAGCTATGACGTGGTGCTGCTGGACCTGAACCTGCCCGACATGGATGGCTTGCAAGTGTGCCGCGCCATCAAGGCGGCCGCGCCCAGCAATGTGCCGATTTTGATGCTGACGGCGCGCGACGCGTATGAAGACAAGGCGCGGGGCTTCCGCGACGGCGCCGACGATTATCTGACCAAGCCGTTCGACTTGCGCGAGGTGGCCTTGCGCTGCGCAGCGCTGGCGCGCCGGCAGCAGTTGCACGTGCACCAGGAAATGCGCGTGGGGCCATTTACCTTGCAGACGCGCGCAGGGCGCGCCCTGTATGGCGACGCACTCCTGCCATTGACGCAGACGGGTTTTAAAATTCTGCTGCTGCTGTGCCGCGAATACCCGCACGCCGTCTCGCGCTCGGCGCTGCTGCAACACTTGTGGGGCAGCCAGCCGCCCGACAGCGATGCGCTCAAATCGCACATCTACGCGCTGCGCAAGCAGCTGGAGCTGGTTGGCGGTGCTGGCGCGGCGGGCATGCTGGTGACCATACCGCAGCTGGGCTACCGCCTTGCCTTCGATTCCGCGGCGTTTTCATGAGCAAGTCGATCCGGCAGCGTCTGTTCACCGCCCTGGCCGGTTTTACCGTCTTGCTGTGCCTGTGCTACACGGGCCTGGCGCTGGTGATCGCCTACGTGACGGAAGACATGCTGGTGCAGCGCCTGCTCGAGCGCGAAGCGGCGGCCGTCAGCATGCGCTGGCAGCAGCACGGCAAGCTTACCCCTTCTGGCAGCGACCTGATCACGGTTTATGGCCGTTACCTTGACTTGCCTCAAGCGGTGCGCGCGCAAGTGCCGCAGTCCGCTCCGCGCGGCGAAGTGTTTACCACGACGGGCCAGCATTACCACGTGCTGGCGCTCGATGTCCTTGCCGGCGGCACGCCGCAGCGCAGCTATCTGCTGGCCGACGTGGCGCCCGTGCTGGTCGTCTCGCGCCTGGCGCGGGAAGTGGGCAGTGTCGTGGCGGGCGTGGCCTTGGCGCTGGTCGCCCTGGCATTGCTGCTGGCGTACTGGCTGGCGCGGCGTCTCGTGCTGCCCCTGCAGCGCCTGGCCCGGGAAGCGCGCCAGCTGGCGCCTGGCAGCGCCATCCATTTCAGCGAGCGCGACCGTCCCGACGAGATCGGTTTCCTGGCGCGCCGCCTGGAAACCACCTTTGCCGAATTGCAGGCGGTCTTGCAGCGCGAACAGGCTTTTACCCGCGACGTCAGCCATGAATTGCGCACGCCGCTGACCTTGATGCACAACACCCTGGCGCTGGCGAGTGCGCAGCCTCTGGGCGGGCAGCAGCAGGCGCAGCTGCAGCAATCCACGGACGAGATGCGCGCCACCATCGACGTGCTGTTCGCGCTGGCGCGGGCCGAACAGCTGCCCGGCGACGTGGTGGAGTTGCGCGGCTGTATCGAGCAATGCCTGCTGCGCCTGCTCGACGAACATCGCTGGGATGTCAGCCTGCTGGCCCTGGACTTGCCCGAGCGGCTGGACGTGGCCGGCAATCCGCAACTGGTCACGTTGCTGATCAATAATTGCCTGGCGAATGCCCTGTTCCATGGCGGCCCCGATTGCCGCATCAGCATTACGTTTGCGCAAGGTTGCCTGAGCATCGAGAATACCTTGCAGCCGGGACAAACGCCACGCGTCCACGGTTTCGCGCATGGCCAGAACCTGCTGCAGCGCCTGGCAAAAGCCATGCACTGGGACATTGTTTTCCACCCCGGCGCAACGCGGTACCGTGTCGCCATCGTTGCGCCCCAGGCGCAATAAAGTCGCGGGATTTCACCACGATTTCACCTCGTCCTGCTTATGCTGGCTGCTCTTTTACATGAAGGGAAGCCCATGAAAATCGCCATCAGCCTGTTCATCCTGTCCTGCCTGGCCACGCCCGTGCTGGCGCAGGTGCAATCGCTGCAGCACAAGGAAGACAAGCGCCGCTACATCGTCTATACGCCCGCCGCCTACGACAGCGCGCCGCAGCAAGCCTTTCCCGTCGTCTTCAATTTCCATGGCGGCGGCATGAGCATGGCAGAACAGATGCTGTACACGCAGATGAACAAGACGGCCGAGCGGCACCAGTTCATCGTTGTGTATCCGCAAGGCATCAAGCAGGATTGGAACGTGGGCTTCGGCATGGATTACCTGGAAGGCACGGATGACGTCGGCTTCACGCAAGCGATATTGAGCAGACTCAAGCAAGACTACCGCATCGATGACAAGCGCATCTATGCCACGGGCCTGTCGCGCGGCGGTTTCTTTGCCTTGCGGCTGGCGGCCGAGCTGCCGCAGCAGTTTGCCGCCGTCGCCTCGGTGGGCGCGCCCATGCCGGTACCCGTGCTGCAGCACCATCAGCAGCGCGGCAAGGTCGGCATGCTGTTGATACAGGGGACGGCCGACAAGGTGGTCTTGTATGGAGGCAAGGACGGCGGATATTTATCCGCCGGGGATACCTTCGATTACTGGCGCAGGCATAACGGCATCGAAGGCGTCGCGCCGCAGCCGCGCCTGATTCCTGGCGCCACTGGCGACGCCACGCAAGTGAGTTGGCTGGAGCAGGGCGGTGGTGCCGCGGGCGCCAGCGTGGCCTTGCTCACCGTCAAGGAGGGCGGCCACACGTGGCCCGGTGCCGATGCCTTCAATATCGGCCTGCCCATCGGCAAGACCACGCGCGCCATCGATGCGAATGAGGTGATGTGGGCGTTTTTCAGCCGCCATCGGCGTTGACGCCATGCTAGGATGGCGGCGCATGGCGTAACCATCAGGCAACAGGAAAGGTAGGCACAGTGGCATTATCAACAGCAGGCATCGCGGCCATGGCCGCGGCAATCTTTGCCAAGCCCGGCGCGGCCGTGGCGCAGGCGTATTCGCAGATGGAACGGGAAACGCTGTATTTTCACTCGCCTGCCGAGCTGTGCGCGTATGCGGCCAGGCTGGAAGCCGAAGGGGCCGGCGAGGTGCTCCTGGCCGTGCATTACCCGGACATGGCCGGGCACTTTGCCCCCAGCCGTATCGCCCTCGACCCGGCCCAGTGCGGCGGCCTCACCTACCGTTACGTGTGCGAAGGCTGGGGCGTCATCCGCGTCTACCTGCGCCTGTCCAGCGGCAAGGGACTGGCGTCGCATGTAAGCGCCAATTCGCAGAAGCGGGCGGAAAAATGGCAGCCCCATTACCCGGCATTCGGTCCGACCGACGCCTGGGACTGGGACGCCGTGGGCCGCCATGAACGCCGGCTGATCCGCGTGCTGAAGAAGGTTGTAGCGCAGGAAGGCTTGGCATGAGGGACGCGACGCACATCCACCCCGCCGCCATCTTTTGCCGTTCCTTGGCGCAGCTCTCCGCCATGCTCGACAAGACCGGCGCCGAGCCGCACATGCTGGCGGCGCGCCTGTGCCCGGACATGCTGCCGTTCGCCCAGCAGGTGCGCGCGGCCGTGAGCTTTTCCCTGCGCGGCTGCTGCCCGCTGGCGGGGCTGGAAGTTGCCGATTTCAGCGCTGCCGCCAGCCTGCAGCAACAGGTCGCGCAGACCATGCGCTACCTCAAGGACATTCCCGTGGAGCGCTTCGACGGGCCGCCGGAGCGCATCTGCCGCGACCGCGCCGGTTTTGCCGACATCGCGCTGCCGGCCGGCGAGTACTTGAATTTGTACATTTTGCCGAATTTCTACTTTCACTTCAGCATGGCGTATGCGATCGCGCGCAGCCGCGGCGTGGCCATCGGCAAGGGCGATTTCGACGGTTATCACGCGTATGCGCCGGGTTTCAGCTTTGAGCGGCCTGCCGCGCCGTAGTTCCTACAAGCCCGCGTCTTTCCACGACGCCAGTCCCAGCCGCCGCAACAGCCTGCCCGACAGCCCGCAGCTCCAGCAACTGATCTGGATTTGCCGCTGCCGCGCCGGGTCCGCATGCCAGGCTTGCTCGGCATAATCGAGCAGGGCGTCGCTGAGCGGGGAGGCGTCGGCCGTCGCAGGCAAGCGCGTCATCAGTTCAAACACGCCGTGGGGCGTCTCCTTGATCTGCAGCAAACCTGCCAGCAGGGCGCGCAGCACGGCACCATCGATGCTGCTGCTCGCTTGCGTGCAGCGCTGCTGCCAGGATAGCGGGCGCGCCTGCCACAGGGCCAGCAGCGCCGGCACGTCGGCGGGCTGCAGTTTTCCGACCAGCTCGTCTGCTTCCTGAAACAGGTCGAGGCGGTCGTATTCCCCGTCGTCGCTGTACAGCAGTTCATCGAGTTCGGTCACTACGCTCATGCCACCACGTTCGTGGGCGCGCCGCGCTCGAACGCTTCCACGTTGCCGATCAAGATGTCGGCCAGCTTTTGCATGGCCTCGCCACTGGCCCAGGCCGTGTGCGGCGTGAGGATGAAGTTGGGCAGGCGCAAATTGAGCAGCGGGTTGTCGGGCAGCGGCGGCTCCTTGGAGAGCACGTCGAAACCGGCGCCGGCGATCACGCCGTTCGTCAATGCCTGGGCCAGCGCCGCTTCATCGACGAGGCCGCCCCGCGCCGTGTTGATCAGGAGGGACGTGGGTTGCATGCGCGCCAGTTCCTTTGCTCCGATGATGTTGCGCGTCTTGTCCGTCAAGGGCAGGTGCAGGCTGAGCACATCGGAGGTGGCCAGCAGTTCGTCGAAGCCCACTTGCGTCACGCCGTCCTCAGCGACAGGGGAACGGTTGTGTACCTGCACCTGCATGCCGAAGGCGCGGCCCAGCTGCGCCACGGACTTGCCCAGCGCGCCATAACCGAGCAAACCCAGGCGGCTGCCGGCCAGGTCGCGGATCGGGTGGCCGAACAGGCAGAAGCGGTCCGATGCCTGCCACATGCCCGCTTCCACGTCGGCGCGGTAGGCGACCAGCTGGCGGCGCAGGGCCAGCATCAGGGCCAGGGTATGCTCGGGCACGGTGGCGCGCGCATAGTCGCGGATATTCGCCACGACGATGCCCCGCTCGCGGCAGGCGGCCAGGTCGAGGATATCCGTGCCGGTAGCGGCCACGGCGATCATCTTCAGGTCCGGCAGCTGCGCCAGCTCTGCCGCGCGCAGCGGCACCTTGTTCGTGATGGCGATGCTGGCGCCTTGCAGGCGGGCCACCGTCTGTTCGCTGCCCTTGGTGTGCGCATGCTCTTCCCAGCTGTGCGCGAAAGCGGGCGGGCGCACGCTGGCGATCAGGCTGTCGCGGTCGAGAAAGACGATGCGGTGCGGGTGCGGCGATGTGCTTGCTGCTGTCATGGCTGGGCCTCGGTCAGGTTGGCGCGCGCGCTCGCGGGACTGCTCTTACCCTTGAGCTGCGTGGCCGGGTGGTTGGTAAACATGTCGGCGACCCATTCGACAAACACGCGCACCTTGGCGGACAGATGGCGGTTGGGCGGATAGATCACGTGGATGGGCAGCGGGTCGGATTCCCATTCGCCAAGTAATTCCACCATTTTGCCCTGTTCTATCAGCGGTGCAAGCATGAAATGCGTCATTTGCACGATGCCCAGGCCCGCCAGGCCGGCCGCCGTGTAGGCGTTCGAGTCGTTCAGGGCGATATGGCTGGGCATGGCAACCTGGATGCGTTCGCCGGCGCGCGTGAAATCCCAGTCAAACGTCTTGCCCGTCTTGGCGGAGAAAAAATTCACGCCGCGGTGTTGCGCCAGGTCGTTCGGGTGCAGCGGCGTGCCGTGCTGCGCCAGGTAGCCTGGCGAGGCGCAGGTCATGAAGTGCAGCACGCCGACCCGGCGCGCGATCAGGTTCAGGTCGCCCAATTCGCCGCCGCGCACGGCGCAGTCGACGCCTTCCTCGATCAGGTCGACGGGGCGGTCGCTGCAGCCCAGCTCCAGCGAGATGTCCGGGTAGCGGGCGAAAAAATCGGGCAGGGCGGGGATGATCAGTTCGCTGGCCAGGGCCGTGGGCGCGTCCACGCGCAGCCGCCCGCTTGGGCTCAGGCGCGTGCGCGACAGCGATTCCTCGGCCTCGCGCACGTCCGACAGGATGCGCACGCAGCGCTCGTAGTAGGCGGCGCCATCCGAGGTGATGCTGACGTGGCGCGTGGTGCGGTTGAGCAACTTGACCGACAGGCTCGCTTCCAGCGACTGGATCAGGGTCGACACGGTGGCTTTCGGCAGCTGCATGTTTTCCGCCGCGCGCGTAAAGCCGCCCGCATCGACGACTTGGATGAAAACTTCCATGGCTTGCAGCTTGTTCACTTGATTCCTTATCATGTTCAACGCGATTATTCAGAATCCTGAACAATCAATTCGTCATTGCACTCTTTATCAGATTGTAGATCAAGTCTATAGTTGTTGTACTGCAGCATAAATGTGATTGCCGCAGGAAGTTCACAGGAGAAATATCATGGGTCATCGGAATGGAATCTTTGCAGTGCTCGCTCTCGCTATGAGCTCGCTCGCTCTGGCCGCGATGGTATCGACGGATGCATATTCCCAGGCGGCGCAAAGCGAAGCCAGTGGGTATAGCGCCCTGACCCATGAAATGGGCGGCGTCGCCCTGTTGTGCCTGAACGACACGGCGCTCGATGTTGCGGTGCAGCCGGTGGTGGCGCAATGAGCTTTGCCGACACCGCGGCCGAACTGGCACCCGGCCAGGCGCTGAAGATACGCGACATTCAGGTGCAGGGCGCGCAGGATGCGCTCGGCGCGCGCGTCTACACGGCCGGCGTGCCGGGCGCCAAGCAGCCGAACCTGATGGTCTTCTTCCATGGCGGCGGCTTTGTCGACGGCGACCTGGACGATGCGGACGATTTCCTGCGCTGCCTCGTGCTGAGCAATCCCGACCACGTGGTGCTGGCCGCGAATTACACCCTGGCCCGTGTGCGGCCATTTCCCGCCGCCGTGGAAGACGCGCATGCCGTGCTGCTGTGGGCAAAAAAGAACAAGTCCAAGCTGGGCTGGACGGGCAAGCAGATGGTGGTCTCGGGCATCGAGGCGGGCGCCAACCTGGCCGCCGTGTGCGCCATGATGTCGCGCGACCGGGGCGGACCGCCCCTCGCGGGCCAGGTGCTGATCATGCCCATGCTCGATCCCGGCCTGTCGACCTGCTCGATGCGCAACTTGCCGACCTGTCCTGACCTGGCGGAAGTGGCCGATCAATGCGCCGCCGCCTACCGCGGCTACCTGCCGAATGCCGCTGACCGTACCCATCCGTATGCGTCGCCGTTGCAGTCGAGTCGTCTGAAGAACCTGCCGCCGGCGCTCATCCTGTCCAGCGAAGACGACCCATTGCGCGACGAGGCTGAACAATACGGCAGCAAACTGATCGCCTGCGGCATCAAGACCACCGTGCGGCGCATGGCCGCCGCGCCGCTGCAGGACGCCACCGCCCGCAATGAGTGCGCTTGCAAGGTACAGGTATTGAGCGAAATTAGCAGTTTCGTCGCCGGACTGGGGCAGGAGCCCGAGTCATGACGCCGCCGTCCGCGGCACCGCAAAAAAACTTACACTAATCAGTTTACTTTTTGGGTTTTGGTTGCTACACTACGCAGTGTAGTTCCCTTCATGCCTGAGTTGTGCGTTCGCACAGCCAGCTTCGTCGTCCCCGTCCGCTTTTAAGCAGCTGGCGGCCTGTTTACCTTTGATCGAGCGCCGTCGGGCGCCATGGCACCACCATTCACTTTTTCAGTTGGGTTGCTTCCTGCCGCCCATACCATTAGAAATTTTCATAAAACAGGGAAATAAAATGAAAAACGTTCAACAATTTTCCACTCTGCTGAAGCCCCTGGCTGCCTCGCTCGCGCTGGCAGGACTGGTGGCCGTGAGCCTGGCTGGCTGCGATTCGGCCAACAGCAAGGTGCCCGACGCGCCAGCGGCCGGCGGCCCGCCCATCTCGGCCGCCGCCGTGGTGGAAAAACAGATCACGGAAACGCAGGAATTCTCGGGCCGCCTGGAAGCGATCGAGCGCGTGGAAATCCGCTCGCGAGTCGGCGGTTTCATCACGGCCGTCAACTTCAAGCCGGGCAGCGAAGTGAAAAAGGGTGACGTGTTGTTCGTCATCGATCCGCGTCCATTCCAGGCCGAAGTGTCGCGCGCCGAAGGCACGGCGGCTTCGGCCCGCGCCAAGGCGGAACTGGCCAAGCTGGAACTGTCGCGCGCTGAAAAGCTGCTGGCAGAAAAAGCCATCGCCCAGCGCGAATTCGACGAAAAAGCATCGGGCCTGAAAGAGCTGGACGCGAACGCCCGTTCGGCGCAAGCGGCCTATGAAGCGGCCAGGCTGAACCTGTCGTACACGCAGGTGCAGGCGCCGATCAGCGGCCGCGTCAGCAAGGCGGAAATCACCGTCGGCAACCTGATCGACGCATCCGCCATCCTCACCTCGGTGGTGTCGACGGACCGCATCTACGCCAGCTTCGACGGCGATGAAGATACCTACCTGCGCGTGGCCGGCACGGCGCAAAAGGGCACGCCCGTCACCGTCAAGGTGGGCCTGGCCAATGAAACGGGCTTCCCGCATGAAGGCAAGCTGGAATTCGTCGACAACCAGCTCGATCCGGCCACGGGCAGCGTGCGCATGCGCGCCACCTTCGCCAACGCCGAGCGCCAGCTGGTGCCGGGCCTGTTCGCGCGCATCCAGCTCGACGGCGGCAACGGCCCGCAGGCGCAAAGCACGGCGCTGCTGATCTCCGACCGCGCCGTCGGCACGGACCAGAGCCGCAAATACGTCTACGTGGTGGGCGCCGACAACAAGGCCGAATACCGCGCCGTCAAGCTGGGCCCGGCCTCGGACGGCTTGCGCGTGGTGCGCGAAGGCTTGAAGGCGGGCGAGAAGATCGTCGTCAACGGCTTGCAGCGCGTGCGCCCCGGCGCCCCGGTGACGCCGCAGATGGTGGCCATGGATTTCGATCCGACCGCGCCTGCCGCCCCCGCAAAACCTGAAGTAAAAGACGCCAAGATCGCCGCGAAAGCAGCATCGACTTCCAAGGAATAAACATGAATTTTTCCCGCTTTTTCATCGACAAGCCGATTTTCGCGGCGGTGCTGTCGATAGTCATATTCGTGGCCGGGCTGCTGTCGATTTTCGGCCTGCCCATCTCCGAATATCCCGACGTCGTGCCGCCATCCGTGGTTGTGCGTGCGCAATACCCGGGCGCCAACCCGAAAGTGATCGCCGAAACCGTGGCCGCGCCGCTCGAAGAGCAGATCAACGGCGTCGAGAACATGCTCTACATGTCCTCGCAAAACACGTCCGATGGCGCGATGATGCTGACCGTGACCTTCAAGATCGGCACCAACGTCGAGCAGGCCGAGACGCAGGTGCAGAACCGCGTGCAGCGCGCCTTGCCGCGCCTGCCCGAGGAAGTGCGCCAGATCGGCGTGACGACCGTCAAGTCGTCGCCCAACCTGACCATGGTGGTGCATCTGGTCTCGCCGAACAAGCGCTATGACGACATGTATCTGCGTAACTACGCGGTGCTGAACGTCAAGGACCAACTGGCACGTCTGCCCGGCATGGGCGACATCCAGATCTTCGGCGCCGGCGACTATGCCATGCGCATCTGGCTCGACCCGCAAAAGGTGGCGGCGCGCGGCATGACGGCCAATGACGTCGTCGACGCGATCCGCGAGCAGAACGTGCAGGTGGCTGCAGGTGTCATCGGCGCTTCGCCGGCGAAGAACTCGGACTTCCAGCTGACCGTCAATACCCAGGGCCGTCTGCAGACGCCCGAGGAATTCGGCGCCATCATCGTGCGCACGAATGCCGACGGCGCCGTGACGCACCTGAAGGACGTGGCGCGCGTGGAAATGGGCGCCAACAGCTATTCGCTGCGTTCGCTGCTGAACAATAATCCGGCCGTCGGCATGGGTATTTTCGAAGCGCCGAATGCCAACGCGCTGCAACTGTCTTCCGACGTGCGCGCCAAGATGGACGAACTGAAAAAAGACTTCCCGCAAGGCGTGGAATACCGCATCGAGTACGACCCCACGCAGTTCGTGCGCTCGTCCATCGAAGCCGTGATCCATACCCTGCTGGAAGCCATCGCCCTGGTGGTGCTGGTGGTGATCATCTTCCTGCAAACCTGGCGCGCATCGATCATTCCGCTGCTGGCCGTTCCCGTTTCCATCGTCGGCACCTTTGCCGTGATGCTGGGCTTTGGCTTCTCGATCAACACGCTGTCGCTGTTCGGCCTCGTGCTGGCCATCGGTATCGTCGTCGATGACGCCATCGTGGTGGTGGAAAACGTCGAGCGTAATATCGAAGAAGGCTTGTCGCCGCGCGACGCCACCATCCAGGCCATGAAAGAGGTCAGCGGTCCTATCGTCGCCATCGCCCTGGTGCTGTGCGCCGTGTTTGTGCCGATCGCCTTCGTGCCTGGCCTGTCGGGCGAGTTCTATCGCCAGTTCGCGCTGACCATCGCCATTTCGACCGTGATTTCCGCTTTCAGCTCGCTGACCCTGGCGCCAGCCCTGTCGGCCGCGCTGCTGAAACCGCACGATGCGCCGAAAGACGCGCTGACGCGCGGCATGGACATGGTCTTCGGCCGCTTCTTCGCCTGGTTCAACCGCTTCTTTGGCCGCGCTTCGCACCGCTATGAAGCGGGCGTGAAAGGCGTGTTGGGCCGCAAGAGCGCTTCGCTGGGCGTGTATGCGCTGCTGGTCGTTGCCGCCATCTTCACCTTCAAGTCCGTGCCGGCCGGCTTCGTGCCAGCGCAGGACAAGCAATACCTGGTGGGCTTTGCGCAATTGCCTGACGCCGCTTCGCTGGACCGCACGGAAGATGTCGTGCGCCGCATGTCCGACGTCATCAAGTCGGTGCCTGGCGTCGAATCGACCATTGCCTTCCCCGGCCTGTCGATCAACGACTTCACCAATGCGCCGAACGCCGGTATCGTGTTCGCCACCCTGAAACCGTTCGACGAACGCACCAGCAAGGAATTGTCGGGCGGCGCCATCGCGGCCGAGATCAACAAGCGCCTGGGCGGCATCCAGGATGCCTTCATCATGGTCTTCCCGCCACCGCCGGTCAACGGCCTCGGTACCATCGGCGGCTTCAAGATGATGATCGAAGACCGTGGCAACCTCGGTTACGACGCGCTGTACAACGCTACCCAGGCGCTGGCCGCCAAGGCATACCAGACGCCGGAACTGGCGGGCGTGTTCTCTGGCTACCAGATCAACGTGCCGCAGCTGTTTGCCGACGTCGACCGCGTGAAAGCCAAGCAGATGGGCGTGCAGCTGCAAACGATTTACCAGACCTTGCAGATCAACCTCGGTTCGCTGTACGTGAATGACTTCAACCAGTTTGGCCGCACCTACCAGGTGCGCGTGCAGGCCGATGCGGCGTTCCGTTCGCATGCCCAGGATATCGCGCAGCTGAAAGTACGCAATGACAAAGGCGAAATGATCCCGCTGTCGTCGTTGATGCGCGTCAAGGACAGCTATGGTCCGGACCGCGTGCAGCGCTACAACGCGTATGCCGCAGCCGACTTCAATGGCGGCGCCGCACCTGGCGTATCGAGCGGCCAGGCGCAAGCCGCGCTGGAACGCATCGCCAAGGAAGTGCTGCCGCAGGGGATTGCGTATGAATGGACGGAGCTGACCTACCAGGACATCTTGTCCGGCAATACGATGATCTACGTCTTCCCGCTGTGCGTGCTGCTGGTGTTCCTGGTGCTCGCTGCCCAGTACGAAAGCTGGACCTTGCCGCTGGCGGTGATCCTGATCGTGCCGATGTCGATCCTGTGCGCCTTGTTGGGCGTCAAATTGACCGGTGGCGACAACAACGTGTTTACCCAGATCGCGCTGTTCGTGCTGGTGGGGCTGGCGTCGAAGAATGCGATCCTGATCGTGGAATTTGCCCGCGAACTGGAAGAGCATGGCCGCACCGTCGTGCAAGCGGCGCTGGAAGCGTGCCGTCTGCGTCTGCGTCCTATTCTGATGACGTCGATCGCCTTCATCATGGGCGTGGTGCCTCTGGTGTTCTCGCACGGCGCCGGTTCGGAAATGCGCCACGCGATGGGCGTGGCGGTGTTCGCCGGCATGCTGGGCGTGACCTTCTTCGGCCTGTTCCTGACGCCCGTGTTCTACGTACTGCTGCGCACCCTGGCGCAGCGTTTTGAGAAAAAACCAGCCGATGCTGCCGCCAAGCCTGCCGCTGCGCCAGCATTGAACCTGGAAGGAGATATATATTGAAAACCAAGGAAATCATCTGGCGCGTCAAGCCCGTGCTGACCGCGATGGCCGCAGCCGTGCTGCTGGCCGCCTGCGCGGCGCCGGAGTTCAAGCAGCCGCAGATCGAGACGCCGGCGGCGTTCAAGGAAGCGCAAACCTTGCCCGCCGTGCAGACGGCAGCCGACGGCACGCGCTGGAAACAGGGCGTGCCGGCCGAGCGCCAGGCGCGCGGCGAATGGTGGCTGGCCTTCAATGATCCGGCTCTCACAAGCCTGATCAGCGAAGCCACGCAGGCCAATGCCAACCTGGCCGTGGCCGCTGCCCGCGTCAAGCAGGCGAGGGCCATTGCCGGCATCGCCGAAGCGGACCGCATCCCGCAAGTGGGCGTCAACGTGGGCGGCCAGCGCAACCGCGCTTCGGCCGTGTCGCTCGGCTTGCCGAACGGCGCGCCGGTGGCGGCGACGAATGTCTACCAGGCCAACCTGACGGCCAGCTACGAAGTCGACCTGTTCGGCAGGGTCGCATCGAACGTCAGTGCCTCGCGCAGCGATGCGCTGGCCGTGGAAGCGACTTACCGCTCGGTGCTGCTGTCCCTGCAGGCCGACGTGGCGCAGACCTACTTCCAGCTGCGCGCCACGGATGCCGAACTGGCGACCCTGGAACAGACGGTGCGCCTGCGCGAAGAAAGCGTGCATGTGAACCAGCGCCGCTATGACCTGGGCGACATCGGCGAATTCGACCTGTCCCGTGCCCGCACGGAGCTGTCGACGACGCGCGCCGAAGCCATCGGCCTGCAGCGCCAGCGCGCCACCAGCGAGCATGCGCTGGCTGTCCTGCTGGGTAAACCGGCCGCCAGCTTCACGGCGACCGTCAACCCGCTGCAGGACAGCGGCTTCCTGCCCGTGATCCCGGCCGGCATGCCGTCGTCGCTGCTGGAACGCCGTCCCGACATCGCGTCGGCGCAGCGCACCATGGAAGCGTCGAATGCGCGCATCGGCGTGGCGAAATCGGCCATGTTCCCCGCCTTGACCTTGAACGCCTCCGGCGGCGGCGCGTCCGATACCTTCTCGGACATCTTCAAGTGGAGCAGCCGCTCCTGGCTGCTGGGCGCCCTGATGTCGATGCCGATCATCGACGGTGGCCGCAACAAGGCAGCCGTGAGCCGCAGCGAAGCGCAGCTGGAAGAGTCGGTGGCGACGTATCGCCAGAGCGTGCTGGTGGCGTTCGCCGAGGTGGAAGACAACCTGGCCGGCCTGCGCATCCTCTCGGGCCAGACGCAGCAGATCGACGAAGCCGTCGTCTCGGCGCGCCGCTCGGCCGACCTGGCGCAAAAGCTGTATGACGCGGGCCGTTCCAGCTACCTGGACCTGCTCGACGCGCAGCGCAACCTGGCGGCCATCGAGCGCAATGCCGTGCAGCTGCGCGGCAACCGCGCCGTCACCACGGTGGCGCTGATCCGCGCCCTGGGTGGCGGCTGGGGCGAAACGGAGCCGCAGGTCGCGGCCAACTAGTTTCCCAGCACCGCGGGCTGGATCAATCCGGCCCGCGACGCGGGAGCCTGCCAAGAACGGCGCCGTGCACTGCATGGCGCCGTTTTTTTGTTTTCAGCGAGTTGAATCCGTTTGCGAAAAGGCCGCGTAAATACTCCTGCAATCATGCAAATGCAGTCATCCAGGAGATACCATCATGCGCACCTTCGTTCCCGCAGCACTGTTTGTCACATCCATGCTGGCCGCCAGCGCCCCGTTTGCCGCCGACATGACGACCATGGTGGGCGGCCAGAGCATGTATCCGGCCAAGGACATCGTCGACAACGCCGTCAATTCGGCCGACCACACGACCCTGGTCGCTGCCGTCAAGGCGGCCGGCCTGGTCGATACCCTGAAAGGCAAGGGCCCATTCACCGTGTTCGCGCCGACGAATGCGGCCTTCGGCAAGCTGCCTGCCGGCACCGTCGAGACCCTGGTAAAACCGGAAAACAAGGCGACCCTGACGAAAATCCTCACCTACCACGTGGTACCGGGTAAATACGACTTCAAGGCGCTGGCCCGCGAAATCAAGATGCATGACGGTAAAGCCACCTTGCCCACGGCCAGCGGCGGCAAGCTGATGTTCGCCATGAACGGCATGCACAACATCGTCGTGATGGATGAGGGCGGCAACAGCGCCAACATCAGCACCTATGACGTGTACCAGTCGAATGGCGTGATCAATGTGATCGACACGGTGCTGATGCCGAAATAATCGGACGAAAGAGAGTACGAAAAAGCGGACGAAAAAAAAGACAGGGAATACCCTGTCTTTTCATTTTGCGTCGCGCTGATTACTTCGCTGGCGCTGCTGGTTCCGCAGGAGCTGCCGGTGCCGCCTTGTCTGCTGGAGCGGCTTTTTTCGCCTTGTGGTGCTTGGCTTTCTTGTGCGCCGCTGGCTTGACGGCTGCTGCCGGCGCTTCGGCCTTGGCGACAGGGGCGACGACAGGAATCGGTGCCACTGGAGCGACTGGCGCGACGGCTGGCGTCTGGGCGAAAGCGGCGGTGGCGAACAGGCTGGCGATCAGGGTGGCGATAACTTTTTTCATTTTAAGATCCTTGGTATGCGTGGTCAGTGAAGTGTGTCGGAATTACTTGGCTGGCGCCGCTTCGGCGGTGGCCGATGCCAGCTTTTCGTCAGCTTTTGCCTTGGTTTTCTTGGCTTTGTGGTGTGCCTTGGCTTTCGTGGTGGCCGCTTCCGCTTTGGCGCTGGCGACGTCCGTCTTGGCGGCGACGACTGCTTTCGCTTCCTTGGCATCGGCCTTCACGATGGCTTGCGCTTCCTTGGCGTCGGCTTTCACGACAGCCTTGGTGTGGGCCGCTTCCACTTTGGCGGGAACCGGGGCAGCTGCGGTGGCATGGGCTGCCGGAGCTGCTGGCGTTTGAGCAAAGGCGGCGGTTGCGAACAGGCCGGCGATCAGGGTAGCAATTGCTTTTTTCATGGTGCAGTCCTCAGTGGTGGTTTGTCTGGTATGTCTGTCGGTGCCGGGATGATTCCCGTGTCACTGAGCATAAAACGCGCCCCCGGACGCTTGCGTTGACGGTCATTACAAACGCTTACATCTGCGTTGCATCGGCTTTCAGGATGGCCTTCAGGATGTCTTCCGAGCGGCGCTGTCCATAGCCCTTGCCGTAGGCGCTCGATGCCACGCTCACCACCATGCGGCGAGCCGGTATCACATAGATCTTGTTGCCGCCGTTGCCCGAGGCGAAATGCACGGCGATCTTCTGTCCGCCGATGTCCTGCGTCTTCGCGTACCAGAAATAACCGTAGCTGTCGGCGTAGCGGTCCACGGCGCCGATGGATACTCGCGGCGCCAGCGCGGCCTTGATCCAGGCGCTGTCGATCACCCGCTTGCCGCCAGCTACGCCGTCGTCCAGCACCATCTGGCCGATTTTCGCCGTGTCGCGCGCGCGCAGCGACAGATTGCCCTGACCTTTCGGGTGGCGTGCCACGTCGCGGCCCCAGCTCCAGCGGGTGATGCCCAGTGGCGCGAACAGCACCCTGGCGGCATAGTCTTCCAGGTCGGCGCCGCTGGCGTTTTCCACCAGTCTGCCCGCGATATACGACCCCAGCGAGTTGTAGCGGTAGACGCTGCCCGGCGCCGCGGCGGCCGGCACGCCGCGCACGAAGGCGGCGGGGTCGGGCGCTTCATCGAGCTTGTCTTCATTGCCCGGCGACTGCTCGTCTTCATCGAAGGCGGCCAGGCCCGAACGCATGGTCAGCAAGTCGTCGAGGACGACCTTGCCTGCCGGGCTGCCGGCGACATCGGGCCAGTAGCGGCCCACCGTTTTTGTCGTGAGCAGCTGGCCACGCGCCACGGCCGCGCCCACCAGCAGGGCGGTGATGCTCTTGCCGGCCGAGCGGATGTCGTGCAGGGTGTCGGGCGTCTCGCCGTTGTAATAGCGTTCGGCCACGATGGCGCCATCGCGCAGCACGACGACGGCCCGCAAATCGCCATGGCTGTCGCCGTCCTGGGCTTGCAGGACTTGTTCCAGGGTGGTGGGAACGTCTTGCGCATTGGCGGCGAAAGACAGGGACAGGGCGGTAATCAGCAGCAGGTGGCGCATGGGATGGGCTTCGTGGCGATGGTCGGAGTGCCAGTGTCGCTCATGTCTGCCGCTTTGTCGCGCCTAAGCTGGTGTGTTCGATGAAGTTTGCATGAAGATGTGGCGGACGATGCGCCATGCAAAAAGGACAGCCGAAGCTGTCCCTGGTCGTCGAATTGGTCACGCAAGCGCAGACCCGGCGGATGCGCTCGCGTGACGTCGTTCGCGCTTACTTTGCCGGCGCTGCCGGCACTGCCGGCACGGCTTCAGCCGCTTTTGCCGCATCCGCTTTCACTTTGGCTTTGCCGGCCTTGTGATGGGCCTTGGCCTTGCTGGCTTTGGCGTCGGCCTTGGCGCTGGCCACGTCGGCTTTCGCATCGGCGACGACGGCCGCTTCCTTGGCGTCGGCTTTCACGACGGCCTTGGTTTCCTTGGCGTCAGCCTTGGCCACGGCTTTCGTGTGGGCCGCTTCCGCCTTGGCCGGAGCTGGAGCTGCCGGGGCGGCAGGGGTTTGGGCGAAAGCTGCGGTAGCGAACAGGCCGGCGATGAGGGTAGCGATAACTTTTTTCATTTTATTTTCCTGGCGAATGGTGAGCGATGGTATGTCGGTGATTACTTGGCTGCTGCTGGTGCGGCTTCCGTGGTGGCCGATGCCAGCTTCTCGTCAGCCTTGGCCTTGGTTTTCTTGGCCTTGTGGTGTGCCTTGGCTTTCGTGGTGGTCGCTTCCGCTTTGGCGCTGGCGACTTCCGTTTTCGCGGCGACGACGGCTTGCGCTTCCTTGGCATCGGCTTTCACGACGGCCTTGGTGTGGGCCGCTTCCACTTTGGCGGGCACTGCCGGGGCGGCAGGGGTTTGGGCGAAGGCTGCGGTAGCGAACAGGCCGGCGATCAGGGTGGCAATTACTTTTTTCATGGTGCAGTCCTCGGTGGTGGTTTGTCTGGTGTGCCGGGATGATTCCCGTGTCACTGAGCATAAAACGCGGCCCGGAAGGTTACCGTTGACCTTGTTTACACTTTCTTACAATCAGGTGTTTTAGCGGCTGTTGCTGAAAGATGCGGGTGTGAAAATGAAAAAAGACAGCCGAAGCTGTCTTTTAAAATGGCGCAAGAGGTGCGCGCGGGGAATTACTTGGCTGCTGCAGCAGTCGCTTCCGTTTTGGCTTCGTCAGCCTTGGCCTTGGCTTTTTTCGCTTTGTGATGGGCCTTGGCCTTGGTGGCGGCGGCATCGGCCTTGGCGCTGGCGACATCGGCTTTCGCATCGGCGGCGACAACGGCTTCCTTGGCATCGGCTTTGACTACGGCCTTGGTTTCCTTGGCTTCTGCTTTTGCCACTTCCTTGGTGTGCTTGGCTTCGGCCTTGGCAGGCACGGCTGGCGTTTGAGCAAAGGCTGCGGTAGCGAACAAGCCGGCGATCAGAGTAGCGATTACTTTTTTCATGGTGCAGTTCCTCGAGAAGTGGGGTTGTAGTTCAGGAGATGCATTTCCCCTGTCACTGAGGCAAAAACGCACCGGACGGCAATAGCGTTGACAGCGATGCGCTCTAATTACAAACACTTACATTTGCCGGGGCAGGCACTCTGTTAGCTGGCGTACCGCGCCCCGGCCCGCGCCAGCCTAGACTCGGTGCCATCATTACCGCATGGGTCCGCCATGAAAGCCGCCTTGAAAACCTATCAAGCCAAGCGCGATTTCGCCGTCACGCCCGAACCCGCGGATGGCGGCGAGGAAGCGGGCGAGGCGCTCACCTTCGTCATCCAGAAGCACTGGGCCAGCCGTTTGCACTATGATTTCCGCCTGGAACTGGATGGCACGATGAAAAGCTGGGCCGTGCCAAAAGGGCCCAGCTACGACCCGCGCGACAAGCGCATGGCGGTGCAGGTGGAAGACCATCCGATTGCGTATGCCGGTTTTGAAGGCACGATTCCTGAAAAACAGTATGGCGCGGGCAAGGTCATCATCTGGGACAAGGGGACGTGGCAGCCCCAGCCGGCCACGCCCGATGCGCGCAAGGCACTGGCGGCCGGCGAGCTGAAATTCACCCTGCACGGCCACAAGATGCAGGGCAACTGGGTGCTGGTGCGCATGAAGGGCAAAGGCGACAGGCGTAGCGAAAAGCAGCCTGCCTGGCTGCTGATCAAGGAAAAAGACGGCTATGCCCGGCCGGCACTGGAATTTTCCGTCGTGGACGAGTTCCCCGACAGCGTCAAGAACAAGTCCATGCCCAAGCGCAAGAAGAAGAGGGCGGACGGCCCCGCAGCGCCGGACGCGGCGTTGCCCGCCACCCTGTCGCCGCAGCTGGCCACCCTGGCCGATGCGCCGCCGCCAGACGCGCAGGATTGGCTTTTCGAAGTGAAATTCGACGGCTACCGTCTCCTCGCGCGCTGCGATGGCGAGCGGGTCAATTTGATCACGCGCAATGGCAAGGACTGGACGGCGAAACTGCCGAAGCTGCGGCAGGCGCTGGAACAGTTGAGCTTCCCGCCAGGCTGGTATGACGGTGAAATCGTCGTCCACGACGCCGGCGGCCAGCCGGATTTCGGCGCCCTGCAGCGCGCATTCGATGCGGAAACGAGCAGCGAAATCGTGTATTACCTGTTCGACGTGCCGTATTTCGATGGCCATGATCTGCGGGGCCAGCCCGTCGAGGCGCGCAGGGCATTGCTGGAACAGCTGCTGCAGAGCTTGCCCGCATCGCCCCTGGTGCGCTTCAGCGCCGCGCTCGATGCTGCGCCGCAGCAGATCCTCGCCCACGCTTGCCGGCTGGGACTGGAAGGCGTGATCGGCAAGCGGCGCGGTTCGCCCTACGTCACGCGGCGTTCCGGCGACTGGATCAAGCTCAAATGCGGGCTGCGCCAGGAATTCGTCATCGGCGGCTATACGGCGCCGCAGGGCGCGCGCGAAGGGCTCGGTTCGCTGTTGCTGGGCGTGCATGATGAGCAGGGCAAGCTGCGCTACGCGGGCAAGGTGGGCAGCGGCTTTGCCGATGGGGCCTTGCGCGACTTGCGGCGGCGCCTCGACGGGCTCGCCATCGACACGAGTCCGTTCGTCGGCAAGGCGGGCGGCGTGCGCCAGCCCGTCTGGGTCAAGCCGCGGCTGGTGGCCGAGGTCAGCTTTGCGCAATGGACCAGTGGCGGGGCAGTGCGCCATGCCGTGTTTCACGGCTTGCGCGAAGATAAACCGCCGGCCGCCATCGTGCGCGAGCGGGCGCAGCGAATCGACAGGGAGAAGACAATGCAGAGCAAATCCATGCCGGACGGCGTCCTGCCAGCCAGTTTCAAGGTCAGCCACGCGGACAGGGTGATCGACAGGGACAGCGGCGCGACGAAAATCGACCTGGTGCGCTATTACGCGCTGGTCGGCAAGCTGATGCTGGTGCATTTGAAGGGGCGGCCCGTCTCGCTGGTGCGCGCGCCGGCCGGCGTGGGCGGCGAGCTGTTTTTCCAGAAACATGCGGAGACGTCGGCCATGCCCGGCGTCAAACAGCTCGATCCCGGCCTCGATCCCGAGCATGCCCGCATGCTGGAAGTGGCCAGCACGCAGGGCTTATTGTCTGCGGCGCAGTGGAACGTGGTGGAGTTTCACACGCAAAACGCGCTGGCCAGCGCCTACGACACGCCGAACCGGCTGGTGTTCGACCTGGACCCGGGCAAGGGCGTGGCCTGGCCCGCCATCCAGGAAGCGGCCGTGCTGCTGCGCGCCTTCCTGACAGAACTGGGATTGCCAGCCTTCCTCAAAACCAGCGGCGGCAAGGGCTTGCATGTGGTCGTGCCGATCCGTCCGCAACACGATTGGGACACGGTCAAGGCGTTTTCGCAAGCCATCGTGGCGCACATGGCGCAGCTCATTCCGCAGCGTTTCGTCCTGAAAAGCGGCCCCGCCAACCGCGTCGGCAAGATTTTCATCGATTATTTGCGCAATGGCCGCGGCGCCACCACCGTGTGCGCGTGGTCGGCCCGCACGCGTTCGGGGCTGGGCATTTCCGTGCCGCTGGCCTGGGATGAACTCGACCAGCTGAAGGCGGGCGATCAATGGAATGTGGGCAACGTCCACAGCCGCCTCGACGTGGGCAACGCCCCGTGGGACGGTTATGCGCGCAGCGCGAAAGGCCTCGATGCGGCCATGAAAAAGCTGGGCTTTACTCTTCCGGCTTGAATGGCAGGGCGGCGCGCGCCAGCTGCAGCGCCTCGTCGATGGCCGCGTTGAGCAGGGTGATCTCGACGGGCTTGGTCAGGTAGCGGAAAAAGCCCGCGGCCAGGCCATGCCGGATATCGCCCTTCATGGCATTGGCCGTCAGGGCGATGACGGGGATATGCGCGGTGCGCGTATCGTTGCGCAGGATGCGCTGTGCCTGGTTGCCATTCATGCCGGGCAAGTTGATATCCATCAAGATGACGTCGGGGCGGCGTTCCAGCGCCAGCGCGATGCCCTGGCGCGCATCGGTGGCCGAGATCATGCGCAGGTGGGGCAGGAAGCTGACGATGTCTTCCACCAGGCGCAGGCTGGCCGGATTGTCTTCCACGTACAGCAGCAGGGCCTGGCTGCCGGCATCGTCCCCGGCGTCGTCGGCGGGCTCGGGCAGGTATGCCGTTTCCGCCTGCCCGGCGGGCGGCGCAGCCATGGTGTCGAGTTCGATCCAGAACACGCTGCCCACGCCGACGCAGCTGTGCACGCCCATGCTGCCGCCCATCAGCTCGACCAGGCGCTTGGTGACGACCAGGCCGATGCCCGTGCCTTCCTCGCTGCCCGCCTCCTGCCCCAGGCGGTTGAACGGCTGGAACAGTTCCGCCAGCTGCGCCTCGTCCAGGCCCTTGCCCGTGTCGCGGATGGCGATGCGCACGCGCTGCGCAGCGGGCTGCGACACTTCCAGCTCCACCTTGCCGGCCGGGCGGTTGTACTTGATGGCGTTTGACAGCAGATTCAGCAGCACTTGCTTGAGGCGCGTATGGTCGGCCCTCAGCGTCAGCGGCGCGCAGGCCGGGAAAACCAGGAGGATCTGGCGCTGCTGCGCCTGTTCTTCCAGCATCACGCGCACTTCCCCGATCAGTGCGGGCAGCGGCACCGGCTCGATAGACAGGCTCAGGCTGCCTGATTCGATCTTCGCCAGGTCGAGGATTTCATTGATCAGGGTGAGCAGGTGGCGGCCCGAGGTGACGATATTGTGCACGAAAGTACGTTTTTGCAGCGCCGTCGCGGGCAGGGCTTCGTTGGCCAGCAGCTGGGCAAAGCCGAGAATGGCGTTCAGCGGCGTGCGCAGTTCGTGCGACATGCTGGTGAGAAAGCGGTCCTTCGCCTGGCTGGCCCGCTCGAGCTCGATTTTCTGTTCGTTGAGCGTGCGTTCGATGCGCTTGCGCTCCGTGATGTCGCGGATGGCTGACGAGACCAACACGCCTTCGTCCGTTTCCAGCGGCGACAGGCTGATTTCCACGGGAAACTCGGTGCCGTCGCGGCGCAAGCCGTACAGTTCCAGGCCCGCGCCCATGGAGCGGGCGCGCGGCGCCGTGGAAAAGGACTGGCGGTGGCGCGGATGGTCCATCGCGTAGCGGGCCGGGATCAGCACTTCCACATTGCGTCCGAGCAACTCCGCGCGCGAGTAGCCGAACAGGCGTTCCGTCTGCGAGTTGACGAGTACGATCTCGCCATCGCCGTTGACGATGACGATGGCGTCGGGCGCCGATTCGAGCAGGCCGCGGAACTTTTGCTCGGCCCGGCGGCGGTCGCTGACGTCGCGGATGGCGCTGATGACGAAGGTGCCGATCTCCGTCTGGATCGGCGACAGGCTGATTTCCACGGGGAACTCGACGTTGTCCTTGCGCAAGCCCAGCAGTTCCAGGTCGGCGCCCATGGTGCGCGTGCGCGGCTGGTCGAAATAGCGCGCGCGGTGGGCCACGTGCGCATGGCGCAGGCGTTGCGGCAGCAGGCTATCGATTTGCCTGCCGCTCAATTCGCCTTCCGCATAGCCGAACAGGCGCTGTGCCTGCTGGTTGGCCAGCACGATGGCGCCCGTGGCGTTGACCATGATGACGCTGTCCGGCGTCGACTCGAACAGCACGCGGTAGCGCGCGTCGACGAACTGGGCGTCGCGCGCCGCCTTCAGCAAGGTCGTATCCTTCATGGTGGAAATCAGGTAACGGGGGCCGTCCGGCGCCGCGTGTGCGGCCTGGCATGCCACGTCAACGTAGATGAGTTCGCCGTCCTTGCGCCGCCGCAGCGATTCGCGGTCGTAGCTGCCGTGCAGGGTCAGCTGCTCGTCGACCTGCGGGTCTGCCTCGGCCTGTCCTGGCAAGGAGATCAGTTGCCACAGCTTGTGGCCCAGCGCTTCCTCGCTGGCATAGCCGAAGATGCGCTGCGCCCCGGCCGTCCAGCGCACGACGGCATGCTCTTCGTTCGTGATGACAACGCCGCCAGGGGCGCCGCTGAGGATAAGCTGATCGAACTCGGCATCCATTTTTTCCGCACGCAGGACAGGGCTTGCCGGGCCGCAAGCTGTGTGCATAACGTAGCGAGAAGCCTGAGCAAAGTCAATGCATTTATCTGATGGAAGTTGCTTCCTGGCCCGGTGAGGTGGCTCAGGCCGCCTTGCGCCTGGCGGGTGCCGGCTTGCGGGCTGCGGACGAGGCCGCGCGCTTGCGGGCCGGCGCGGCGGGCGCTTTCTTGCCCAGGCTTTGCTGCAGCAGGGCGACCAGGTCGATCACATTGCTGCCGTGCTCTTCTTGTGGCGCGGGCGCGGGCGGCGTGATGGTCTTGGTCTGCTTTGCCTTGATTTTCTTCTTGACCAGCGCCAGCACGTCTTCGCGGTAGCTGTCGTGGTACTGCCCTGGTTCCCACGCTTCACTCATGCCTTCGACCAGCGACAGGGCCATCTTGAGTTCCTTGTCGGAAATTCCCGCCGCCTTCAAGGTGCTGCCGGGCAAGTCCAGGTCATCCGTGGGACGGATTTCATCGGCGTAGCGCAGGGTGTTGAGCACGATGGCGTCGCCCACGCACACGAGCGCGCACAAATGCTGCTTGGTGCGCATGACCACGCTGGCGATGCCTACTTTATTCGCCTTGCGCAAAGTTTCGCGCAGCAATGCATAGACTTTCTCGCCGCCCTTGGCCGGCAGTAAATAGTACGGATGTTCGTAAAAGGTCAGCGCTACCTCAGGCGCATCGACAAAGGTCACTATGTCGATGGTTTGCGTGGCCTTCACATTGGCTTGCCTTAAATCTTCCTCGGACAGCACCACGTACTCATCCGTTTTGTATTCATAGCCCTTGATGATGTCGTCCCACTCGACTTCCTTGCCCGTCTGCTTGTTGTAGCGCTTGTAGCCGATGGGCGCGAAGTCGCGCCGGTCCAGCATGGACAAGTCCAGCTCATGGTCGAGGCTGGCTGAAATCAGCTCGACGGGGATGTGCACGAGGCCGAAGCTGATGGCGCCTTTCCACAGTGCGCGCGCCATCGCCTAGTCCCCCACGCTGCCGGTGACGGGCAGGACGATGCCGCTGATGTAGCTGGAGCAGGCGGGCGAGGCCAGGAAGACGTAGGCGGGCGACAGTTCTTCGGGCTGGGCCGGGCGGCGCATGTCCGTGTCCTGGCCGAATGTCTGGATGTCCTCGGGCGACTTGTCGGCCGGGTTGAGGGGCGTCCAGACGGGGCCGGGCGCGATGGCGTTGACGCGGATGCCCTTGTCCAGCAAGTTGCCGGCCAGCGCCATGGTAAACGCATGGATGGCACCCTTGGTGGTGGAATAGTCGAGCAAGTGCTTCGAACCTTGCAAGCCCGTCACGGAGCCCGTATTGATGATGGACGCGCCCCGCTGCAAGTGGGGCAGCACGGCCTTGGCCATGTGAAAGTAACCGTAGACATTGGTTTTCATGGTGAGGTCGAAGCGCTCCTCGCTCAGGTCGAGCAGCGATGCGGCGTGTTCCTGGAAGGCGGCGTTGTTGACCAGCACGTCGATGTGCGCGAATTTATCGAGCACTTGGCTGACGGCTTGCTGGCAAAAGCCCTGGTCGCGCACGTCGCCGGCAATCAGCAGGCAGCTCTGGCCTTCCGCTTCCACGTAGCGCCTGGTTTCGTGGGCATCCGCGTGTTCGTTCAGGTAAATGATGGCCACGTCGGCCCCTTCGCGCGCGTACAGCACGGCCACGGCGCGGCCGATGCCCGAATCGCCGCCCGTGATGATGGCCACCATGCCGGCCAGCTTGCCGCTGCCGCAATAGTCGGGCGCCAGGAAGCGGGGCTTCAATTGCATCTGCGCTTCAAGGCCGGGCTTGTCCAGGTGCTGGGCGGGCAGGGGAGGCGTCGGCTGGTTGCGGTGGCCCGTCTGCACGGGCGGCTTGCTGTCCTGTTTGTCTGGCTTGGCGGCATCACGGCCATCCTGCTCCTGCTGTATGCTGCGCTGCAAGTTGCCGGCGGACTGGTCCTTGTTTTCGTTCATGCTGGCCTCCCTGGAAACGAAGATCCAGTATCGGCGCGGCAGCCGCATCCAACGGTGCGCTTGCTAACAGAGTGGCGCAAACAGGCGTAAAGTTATATGATGGTTGACATAAATGTGGGAGGGCAGCATGAAGGTAAGCAGGGAACAGGCCGCGCTGAACCGCGAGCGCATCGTGGACGTGGCGGCAAAATTGTTCCGCGAAAAGGGTTATGACGGCATCGGCGTGGCCGACCTGATGAAGAACGCGGGTCTCACGCACGGCGGCTTCTATGGCCATTTTGCGTCCAAGGAAGACTTGATGATCGAGGCGTGCCAGCATGCCCTGGAGAAATCGCTGGAAGGCTGGCGGGCGAAGGTTGCCAGCGACCCGCAGGGGGCGCTGCCGGCCATCATCGACAATTATCTGACCACCCGGCACCGCGACCAGCCCGGCGGCGGTTGCCCGGCGGCCGCCATGGGCGTCGATGCGGCGCGCATGTCGCCCGGCGCGCGCCCCGCGTTTACGAAGGCCACGCAGCAGCAGTTTGCCTTGCTGCAGGATTTGATTCCCGACGGCGCGCCGGAAGAGCGGCGCCAGCAGGCGATCGCCACGTTTGCCGCCATGGTGGGCGCCATGGTGCTGGCCCGTTCCGTCGATGACGAAGCCCTGTCGGCGGAAATCCTCGATGCCGTGAAGGCGCAATTGCTGCAAGACTGAACACGCCCCCTGTCAGCCGGCCTCGTCGCATGATAGGCTTCGGTTTTCAGATTTTGGGATTTCATCATGCTGCTTTGGCTCAGGCAATACCGGCGTCCTCTGTTGGCCGGGGACATCACTGCCGGTATCGTTGTCGCCATGATGATGGTGCCGCAAGGCATGGCTTACGCGCTGGTGGCCGGCTTGCCGCCCGTGGTGGGCATCTACGCCAGCATCCTGCCACCCGTGCTGTACGCCGTGTTCGGCAGCAGCATGACGCAATCGGTGGGCCCCATGGCCATCGTTTCCCTGATGACGGCGGCCGCCCTGGCGCCGCTGGCCGATCCCGGTTCCTCCCTGTATATCGTGCTGGCCGCCCAGCTGGCCTTCATCAGCGGCCTCGTCCTGCTGCTGTGCGGCGTGCTGCGCCTGGGCTTCATGGCCAGCTTTTTGTCGCGCCCCGTGATCAGCGGTTTCAGCAATGGCGCCGCGATATTGATCATCTGGGGGCAGATCACGCCCCTACTGGGTGCAAGTCTTCCTCATTGGCATGCGCCCAGCCTCGTGCTTGGACTGTCCGGCCTGCTGTTCCTGTGGCTGGCCAAGCGCTATCTGTCGCGCCTGCTGCAGCGCTGCGGCTTGAACACGGTGGCGGCCGACGTGGGCGCGCGTCTGGCGCCGATGGCGCTGGTGCTGGCCGGCATCGCGCTGGTCGCCTATGGCGGCCTGGAAGCGATGGGCGTGCAGACGACGGGCCACGTTCCCAGCGGCTTGCCGGGCCTGAACCTGGCTACCTCGAGCGCCCATTGGCGCACCCTGCTGTCGCCGGCGCTCTTGATCGCCTTCATCATCTTTCTGATGAGCATGTCCGCGGCCCAGACCCTGGCGCAAAAGCGGGGCGAAAAGCTGCATACCAACCGCGAACTGCTGGGCCTGGGCGCGGCCAACGTGGCCAGCGCGCTGTCGGGCGGCTTCCCCGTCACGGGCTCCATTTCCCGCTCGGCCGTCAATTTCCAGGCGGGCGCCAACACGCCGCTGGCCAGCATCATCACGGCCGGCTTGCTGGCGCTGGCGCTGGTGGCGCCCACGGGCTGGCTGGCCCTGCTGCCGCTGCCCGTGCTGGCGGCTACCATCATCTTTGCCGTCAGCAGCCTGCTGGATTGGGATACCTTGAAACTGTCGTGGCGCTACGACCGCAGCGATGCGCTGGCCCTGCTGGCGACCACGGCCGGCGTGCTGGTGCTGGGTGTGGAAGCGGGCGTGGTGATCGGCGTGCTGTTGTCGATGGGCACCCTGATCTGGCGCGCCAGCCGTCCGCATATCGCCGTGCTGGGGCGCATCCCGAATAGCGAGCACTTCCGCAACGTGGAGCGTTATGAAGCGCAAACCTTGCCCGACGTCTTGCTGTTGCGCATCGATGCGGGCCTGTTCTTCGGCAACGTCGAAGCCGTCACGGAGAGGGTGGAAGACGAGTTGCGCGGCCATCCGACGGCGCGCCACCTGGTGCTGGTGCTGTCGGCCGTCAACCAGATCGACAGCACCGCCTTGCTGGGCTTGATCGAACTCAACTGCGCGCTGATCAAGCGCGGCATCAGCCTGAACCTGGCCGAAGTGAAGGGCCCCGTGATGGACCGCCTGCGCCAGAGCAGCCTGCTGCGCGACCTGAGCGGCAAGCTCTACCTGAGCACGGCCTTGGCGACGGCCGATTTAAGTGGGGAAAAAGCATGACGATGGAACTGAATCTGCATGGCGAACCGCGCGCCGTTGACACCATCGCTGCGCTGGAGCAGGCGCTGCAGGAAGCGCGCGCGCTGGCGCAGTGCGAGTTGTGGCTGACCATGGCCGAGGATGCGGAGCAGGGCCCGGCCCTGTGCATGCTGCGCAATGGCGGCAATGCCTGGCTGATGTATCTGTCGGGGCAGGACGACCTGAGTTTTCACTCGCTGGGCGACGAGGAGGCGGACGGCGCCTGCAGCTATCTGCTGGCGAACGGCCAGGTGGATGAATATCCGGAAGCCTGGTGCGTTGATGTGGAACAATGCCAGCGGGCCTTCGTCGCCTTCTTCAAGACGGGCGGCGCGCGGCCGGCCGCAATTGCGTGGCAGGCGGATTGACATGCCGCACACCATCATCGCCGACATCGACCGGGACTTGCTGGCCGCGCTGGACGCGCGGGCAGGTTTGCTCACGCTGCGCGCCATCCTGCTGCGTTACAAGGCCAGCGGCGTGACGGCCGCGCAAGTGGCCGCCTTGCTGCAGGAATTGCGCCCGTCTATGCGGGGCGGCGCGCAGGAAGGGCCGCTGGAAGACGTAATACTGGATGCCCTCGACATGGTGACGGGCTGGTGCACGCCGCAGTTGCGGGTATGGGACGAGGCAGGGGATAACCGTGCATCTTGACAAGCTCAAGCAGGTGGCGGCGCTACCGTCCGCCGAACGCCATGCCTACTTTGTGCGCAAGGCGGCCGATACGCAAGAAGTGTGGGGCTTGCACCACGATGGCTGGGCCACGGCGCAGCTTGAGGGCAAGGTCGCCATCCCGTTCTGGCCGGAAGCCGCGTTTGCGCAGGCGTGCGCCAGCGGCGACTGGGAACATTGCCAGCCGCGCGCCATCGCGCTCGGCGATTTCCTGGCCAAGTGGCTGCCTGGCATGGTGAGCAATGGCCAGCTGGCTTCCGTGTTTCCCGTGCCGCATGGCCGCGCCAGCATCGCGGCGCCGGGCGACTTGCTGGCCGACCTGCAAGAGGAAGCCAGACAATATGAATAATCAGGAAGAGCGCCTCGACGCCTGGTACGACGGCTCGGCCATCTGCCTGATCGCCGTCGGCGCGCAAGGCGACCCGCTGGACCTGGGCGACGACGAAGTGCGCGCCCTGATCGCGAAGCTGCAGCAATGCCTGGCAGAGTCCGAGGCGGGCGCGGTGCCCGACTGAAGGTTCAGGCGGGCGTCAAATTCTTTTCCATCGCCACGCTGGCCAGGCTGATGCCGCTCGGATGCGCATACGCTTGCTCGCGCAAGACCGTAAAACCGGCGGCCCGGTAAAACGGCACGGCGTTCAGCGAGGCGGACAGGTGCAGGCGCGCAATGCCGCGCCCACGCGCCCACGCGCCAATTGCTCCAGCGCCGCCAGCAAGCGCTTGCCGATGCCCAGGCCCGCGCGCGCGGGATCGACGAACACGGCGTCCACTTCCTGCTTGTCCGCATCGAGCATGGCGTAACTGGCAATGTTCTCGCCCTGCATCGCCACGATGACGCCACCCGCGGCCAGCATGGCGGCATAGCCGTCCGGCACCGGCGAGGCCGTCCACACTGCAATGTGCTCCGGCGCATAGTGCGTGGCGCAACTGACGCGCACGGCCACCGTGCGCAGCGCCCACAGGGCGGCTATGTCGTCGGGCAGGGCGGGGCGCAGGGTGATGGGCATGGAAGCTTTCGGGCAAAAGGCCATGCTAGCGCAATGGCTGGCTGGGCGCCAGCAGGGGCTTATCCGACCGTCACTGCGCCGGCTGGTCCGGATCGATGTAGTAGGACCCCGGCGGCGCGCCCGGCACCTTCACCCGGAACTTCAGGCCGGACAGCAGCTTGTCCCACAAGGCGATCGCCTCCTCGTCGCTCAGCGATGCGGTGTCGGCAGCGCCGACCATATTGTGGGCGACTTTGGTGTACATCTTGACTTCCAGTACGGACGGATTTGCGATGTCTTTCGGTTTGCCTACCAATGCCCATTCAAAATCATGGACACCATCGGTACGCCGTATCAGCGACTCTTCGCCTTTCCAGTGTTGAACGGTGCGTTTGCCTTCGCGTAGCAAGGTGCGCTTGGGATAGTTATTGCGTTGAATTTCTTTTGCATCTTGTATGCGACTGAGTAGTGATAGTTTTCCACGCAACCTTGATTCAAATTCTGTCGAAGGGTAGTCGCCATATGCATCTTTATTTGAACTGATGGAGATAGTAACATCTGGCAAGCTGGGTAAATAAATGCCTACGTCGTCTATTTCTTGATATTTATACTGATTTTCACTCAGAAATCCATGCTCTACGCAAAGTCCTGGCGTAACCGGAATTTCTTCCGTATCACGTAAGCGCAGACTTTTAGCTTGAAGGAGTTGTCTTTCCGCTGTTGCTCTTTCGGTATCGCCATTGCCGACAGCATCGCCTATCGCAAATATGAAATCCCCTTTATTTATTAAGGTTCGATAAATTATAAAATTATCTTCTTTGGCTGAGCTGCTGCTGTAGTATCGAAGTTGCCAACTGTTTTCTATTGGCCCATTGCCATTGTAAATAATTTCAGGGGAAGCATTAAGGGATTTTATTTTTCTTAAATCAATTTCTGCTTGGTGTTTCAAATTATTCGGGCCTCCTTTAAATAAATCCACTGCCGAGTTCCCGATTATTAATTCTGCTTCGTTGGGTAGGTTTAATAGATATCTTCCAAAGCATAGTTTTTTTGTGTTCTGGAACAGAGTTTCTATTTTCCTTTTTTGAATGGTGCTTTCGTTCATTTTTTTTGTCCCATGTATTTTTGGTGGGTGATTCTCATTTGCCGCTGTTTGGATTGATATTATTGAAATGATGAGTATAAGTATTTTTTTATAATTTTTCACAATTATTCCAATTTTGCTGTTTTTGCAATTTGCACAATTGAATAAAGCATGGACGCTAGGACATGTGGATGAGTATAGCTATTTTGATGTTCATATCCAGTTCCAGCTTTCTCCCCATGGAGAAATTTTTTTCCAGGTATGTGTTTCGCTGAGCGATCCGATGGGACGGTTTCATCGCCAGCAGAACTTGCGGGTTGTAATTTTAGCTTCAATACACGTGTTCCCGCTTGTATAGTGAGATTGCCTTTCGCATCGTCACTCAGCAGCCTCCATTTATTTGGCGGGGGCGTCGTATTTTCTGGATGGCTTGTTTTTTTTATTTCTAATCCTTCAATAACCTTGAACGTAATTTCTCCATAACTTAGGAATTCTTTTGATGCGCAATAACTAGCGTATGTGTTCGGATGAAATATTTTATCTATTTCCCTTAATAATGCAGAGGCATCTTTCAATCTTTGCATGACATTGCTTATGCCTCCTCCTTTGTTAAGCGGAATATTTGCAGGGTTCACCCACGAAGGATTTATGAGCCTCCACCAAGCATTCGCAGGTTGCAGGTAAATACTCTCCAATGCGCTTTCCTTGTCGCGTGGCCAACTCCAAAGTAATTTATCACTTGCATCAACAACTTTGAGCCATTCTTGACCATATGCCATGCCGGGCATCATCTCTAGAGGTGCTTGCGTATTTGCGAGAATCGCGGTGGCGTGTTCGCCGTCGATGCCAATAACTTGGGCTGCGAGTGTATTTAATGGGCCGCTCTTTTCCTGAAAACCGAAACGCATGCGTTTGTATGCACTGGCGGCTCCTAATGTAGGCATCACGTTATGATATATTCCAAGTATTTTTACAATTTCATCATTGAGCATATTTCCATATTTTGGATGCATTAAAGCCCTGGCGAGCAAACCTCCCATGCTGTGCGTGATGATAATGACTTCACTGCATTTAAAGCCACATTTCTGATAACCTATTACTATGCCGCGTATGCGTTCGGCAATAACGGCGGCAGAAATGGCATTGCTCTGTAGGAAATTGTATCCCAACGCATGAACCGGATACCAGCATGGAGAAATCTTTAACATATCAGAATTGCTAATTGCTGTTCCGGAGGAGGCGCCAAATTCTTTTGGATCTTTTATTATAAGCTTGGCAATGGATGGGTGGGATTGTTGGCCATATGAATATCTGCCCGTTGTTTGATCGGAAGGATCAATTTTCCAATGAGGTAAAATTTGCCCATTTTTTATTATATTATTCATGAAGAATTCTGTCTTTTGAAGCATTTCTCCATATGCGCCGGCGAAAAGAACTTCGCTCCATCCTCGCCATCGTGCAATATGTGCTGGCGTTTCACGTATCTCACGGGGAATAAATCTTCCTGTTACTCCAGGTTTCTGAATAGAATCTACTTGTGCATTTTTTTTGGAGCTAACAGAAATCAATGGTGGAACTCCAGGAAAATCGTCAGGAACATTGTTGTGGCGTACGTCGGATCCTTTGGTGACATCTCCACCTGGAAAGAAACGTTCATTTTCAATTGAATATTGATAGTACTCAACTTCAGTTTCGTTCGGGTCAAAAGCCAATTGTCGATCTCTTGGGGATGCACTCCTGAACCAACCGCCTAGACCGCTACCAGTTGCAACCGCCAAATTTCCGGATTTGTCTACCATGTCATCAGGCCTCCATGATCTGTTATCTGGTCGCTTCAGATCATCTTGACGTTTTTTTGTTATTCTTAAGTTGCTACCCATAACGCCCGGTAGGAATATGATTGGTATTATTTTCCCGGGCGGAATAGTAACGTCATGACGCACTGTATCTATAATTTCAGTCATATTGACGGTGTATTCAGCCCATCCGCCAACACTCTGCCTAAACTCGCCTTGGTGATTGCCGTGTTCATTCAGATCCATATCGTCACTCATGGAAGTTCTCCCTTGTAGCGTATTGTGTAGCTATCCATGCCGTCCCCTTTCTGTACTGGGGTGTGTCCACCACTGCTACTCTTTTCGCTGATTCTGTGGCCATCTTCGCGTATTAACTCAAAGGCTATATCCGGGGCGGGTGTACCATCGACTTGCAGCAGTCGGACAGCCTGGTCAAAACGGGTTATTGGCCTCTCATTAAATTCCTGCGACACACTCTTCGGCGCCAATGTTTCCAGGTTGCCGTTAAAGAGCACGGGGGAAGAGGTGAAGAACTGCACCTTGTCGCTGATTTCCAGCATGTGGTTGGCGCCGTGCAGGCGTACGCCTTTCTTGCCCTTGATGTTGACCCAGTCCGCTTCGCTGATCAGAGACAAGACTTTCTGGGCGAGGATTTCCACCTCGTCGCTGTGGGCCTGGATGGATACCTTGCCGCTGGCGGCGATCAGTTTCATGCCGGCTTTGTGCACGAACAGGCTGAAGGTCCTGGCGATGCTGGCAAACATGCTGTCGCCGCTGGCGAGTGAAATATGCTTGCTGCTGGTGAGCGCCACATGTTCGCTGGCGGCCAGGTGGATGGACTGGGCCGTGCTCAGCTCGATGCCGGCCGGGCTGGCCAGCAGCAAATGTGGTTCGGACAGCTCCGGAAAATCGCCGCCGGCGCCCTTGATTGCGGTGTTTTGCCGCTGGATGGCGTCGGCGACGGCACCTTGTTGCGCTGCGTTGTCTTGCGCGCCCGCATCGACCGCCATGCTGGCCAAGCCTTGCTGCAGTTCGCGTGCTTGCGCCATCCGGGCCTGGGTTTCGTCGAGCTGCTTGACGGAGCTGCCGCCTGCCGGTGTTTCGGTGGTGATCAGCATGCCTTTGGCTGCGCGCAGGGCGCCCCAGGCGTTGCTGGCCAGTTCAAAGCCCACGCCGCGCGCTTCCTTGCGGCCGCTGTTGTCGTCGATGCGGGTGATGTTGCCCAGTGAAAGCCGGCTGTCCTGGTGCTCGCTGCGCAGCTGCGCCTGGATCGCACCCTTGGTATCGTCGAGCACGAGGTGGTTGGCGCTGCGGGCGCCCAGTTCGCGGCTGCGCAAGCCGGACAGGGCACGCTGCTGCGGCAATTGCCATGGCGGCGGATTGGCGCTGTTGTAGACCACGCCGATGACGATGGGATGGTCGATATTGCCGTCCTGGAACTGCACGACGACTTCCTGGCCCACGCGCGGCAAGGCGATGTGTCCCATTTGCGGACCCGCCATCGGCATCATGACGCGTATCCATGGCGAGCTGCGCTCATCGAATTTACCCAGGCGGTCCCAGTGAAATTGCAGGCGAATGCGTCCCAGGGCATCGGTATGAATTTCTTCCCCTGCCGGCCCGACCACCAATGCCGTCTGCACACCGGCAACCATGCATGGCGTGCTGTTGTAGCCGCGGCCCGGCCGCCAGCGGATGTCCCGGCGCACGCATACCATATTGTTGACATAGTGGGAAGGTGTGTCGGGGCCAAGCTGATAATTATTGCTTGCGCTATGCACGACGGACAAGATCAGGTATTCGCGTTCGGCGATATTGTCCGGGCGCTCCTGGCCGGGCTGATAGCGTTTTTCTTCGGCGCTGAAATGTCCATCGAGCCGGAAACAGAGGCCCGGCTGCGCGCCACGATGATTGCCGGTTGCCTCGAAATACTGGCGCAAATGATCGCTTTCTTCCATGCGGCGCTGTGCCAGGGATTCCCCGTCATCGACATCCCTATAGCCATAGGCGCCCGTGTTTTCATACAGTTCGTGGGCAAATACATCACCCTGGCGATTCAGGGAGTAGCCGCTGGCAAGGCGCGGCTGGGGATTCTTATAGTCGAAGCTGGCCAGTGTCATCTGCCCGGAGCCGATCCGGCGCATGGCTTGCCACTGTTGCAGGCCATCATCTTCCATGGAACCCGATTCGGAGTGGAAACGCATGGCGCCGTCGCCGGACATCGTGGCGATCATGTCGGCCAGGGTGCTGTTGTCTGCGAGCCACAGCGTATGGCCATCGGCGCGGTGTTCGTACCAGTAATGCCAGCCCAGTGCCTCCCAGCGCCGGTGCAGGTGGTTGTAGTCCGTTTCATTGTGCTGGTTGGCGCAGGTGACTTGCGGGTCGTCGCCATGGATGCTGGTTTTCCAGTCGCGCTGCGCGTAGTGGGCAAACGTCGTTTCGGTCAGCTGCATCACGCTTTGACCATGAAAGGACACATTGTCCTGGCGCAGGCGGGCGAAGGCCAGCCATGGTTGCAGCACCATGCGGTACCACGCGAAGCCGCCATCGGTGCGCAGCAGGCAAAACTCGCCCACATAGCCATTGAAGTGGCGCAGTGTGCCATCGTCGCGCACCATTGAAATGCTCACCATGCGGCCCATCATGGCCTTAAGCGCAATATGCGCGTCATCGGACAGCAATTCGGCTTCGAAACGGAAGTCGCGCGACACCTCTTCCCTGGCGCTCAGCGAATTGACCAGCAGGATGGCGCCATCCGGTCCATCTTCATGGGGGAACTCGATCTTCAGCAGGCGCCGCTCTTGCGCGGCGAGGTCGAAGGCCGATAGCGCCGCCTGGATGCTTGCATGCATGGCCTGCCTCCGTTAAAGCGATGTGACCAGGTGGGCGCCACAGGCGGTGGCATCGCCGTCATAGGCGTATGGCTTGCCCATGTGTCTTGCGCCGGCGCCATCCGGCGTGATCGGAAAGCTGCCCTTGCACCTGGGACAGAAGGTTGTGTCGTCGGCCAGCGCCGCGGTCTTCCCCATCACGGTGCTGCCGGACGATGCGCTGGTGACCTTGCCGCCGTGATCGGTTGCGTCTCCGAGCCGGATGACGCCGCGTCCCGCATGTTTCATGCTTGCCTCGCTTTCCAGGGGGGAACTGCTCAAGCCAGCTGCAGCAAATAACGCACTTGCGCGCCGCGCACGTTGCCGGGTGCTGTCTGCAGGAACGTCGTCCAGCCAAGGCGCCGTCTTTCTGAAGGGTTGGAGCTCAGGAGCAGGGGGCTAATGCACGGCGGACTCAATATCAGCCGCACTTCATATTGCAAGTCGGGCACACCAAACAGTGCCAGCATCTTTGCCAGTGCTGCTGCGCCAGTGCTGCGCGGCAGGAAGCGCTGCAGGCCGGCGGGATCCAGCGGGCCGATATGCAGACGGACGCGCCTGTCCTGGCGCCACAGCCGCAGGCCTAGCGTTGCGCCGCGCGCCAGGGTAAAGTTGACACTGCTCAGCAGGCTGCGCCTATTTTTTTCCAGATAGTCCCAGCCGCCGACAAATTGTTGCAGGGTGACGGGGACGCCGCAGTACTCGGCCAGCACGGGACCCACCGCTTGCGCGGAGACGGGGCGGCAGCGCAGCAGGCCCGCGTACCAGGCCGCGACGTCCTGCGTCACGGCATCAGGTTCGCCGTTCGACGGCAGCGCATCGTGCCGCACGCCGGCCAGCGCCGTCAGCAAGGGCCGTTGTGCATCCGTTGCCTGGGTCAGGAGCGTGGCTTCCAGTCGATACTTTTCCCGCGCCTGGTAATACAGCGCAACCATGCGGTGCGAAAAGATATCGAGGAAGGCCGAGACGCCGACATCTTTGCCCGACAAGCGGTGGCCGGCGATGCGTTCCGAGTGGTGCAAGGGCAAGGTGCCGCCGACGCCCAGAAAACGCATGAACGCCGGTATCAAGGTCAGCTGTTCATTGTCGTCGAGCGATAGCCGTTCGATTTCACTGGCGGGAAAACTCAACGACAAGCTGTTCCTGAAGCGCAGCACCTGGCCAAAGGCTTGCGCATGGGATACATTCTTCCGGCGTAGCCAGCACAGCAGGATACGCACCGCCTGCACGTACTCATAGCGGTAGGGCTCGGCAAGCAAGTGTTGGATTACACCAGATTCTGCAGACCGCTTCTTGGTTTGCATCGGATCAGCTCCTCTCCGCTTTGCATTGACAGCACCACCAGTTCGATGAAACTGTTGATTTGCACATATAGCCCAAGAAAGTGATCGATTACCTGTACAAACAGGTGCATGCCGCTGCCGACGAACGCTTCCTCGTCAAGCGTGATGCGCACCTCGACGCCATGCGCCAGCGAGGTGCCGCGTTTGTGTCGCAGCCATGTCGTCGTCGGCGAGTGGGTCAGGGCAACGATGCCGCCGATCTGGCGTTGCGAGCTTGCCGATTGCGACTGGTCATACAGCGTCAGCATTTCGCGCAGTGCTGGCAGGCCCTCCTGGACCAGCGCGTGATGATTCAGCGTCAGGTGAGAAATCAGGCGCCAGTGCAGGCCCGCGCCCGGTGAAAAGCGTCTCGGCTGGCTGGGGCGCCGCAGCATGTGCAGTGCCGGTCCGCCGCCGCATGGCTGCAAGTCTCCTTGCGGCTGGCCGTATTTGAGCGACAGCGGGAGATCCCGGTTACTGCATGTCAGCGACAGCGACAGGCTGGCTTTTTCGTTGATCAAGGGATTGAAGTCGCTATCGACCAGCGTAATTTTCTTTTCATGGCCAGGGCTTCTGAGGGCAAGCGTCGTATCGTGGCGTACGATCCAGTAGTGGCCTTGTTGTGCCGTGCCCTCGCCATGGCGCAGGCTGTACAGAGGGCGAAATTCTGTCAGCGTGCTTTCGCCTCCGCGTTGACGCAGCAAACGTACCGCCTCGACAGTGACGACTTCGTAACCATGCGCATGGGTAGCATGGGCCAGCACGGCGTAGTCGGTTTTCTGCCGGGTGACGGCAATCGGCACGCCTTCCTGGCGGAAGAGATTGACCGCCGGACTGCAGCCCAGCCTTAAGTTTTCGCTGGAAATGCTGGACAACATGCGCGCCGCGGCGGAATCGGGGCGCAGACCGGCCATGCACAGATGCAGGGTGAAGCGCTGGCAAGCAGGCGGCAGGGCCGCACTCAGCGCCGCGATATCGATGTCAACGAAATTGAATTTTTCCGGATACGCAAAATACTCGCTGAGGATGCGGTAGGCCGGCTGCGAACGGGCACCGAAAGGTATCAAGGCATCCGTGTCGCCGAAGCCGACGGGCGTCACAGGCACGGCGGGTAAGGCAATCCATTGCCCCGCGTCGATGGACACAAAAGCGCAGACTGTCTGCATGAACAAGGCATCGCGCAAGGCGGCGGAAAACGAAGCCTCGCCATCGAGGAAAACGCGCAGTGATGCGGGCGCCGCATCGAGATGCCGGATGCCGATGTTCAGCGAGGAACTGGCGGATGCCGGCAGGCGCACGCCTGGCGGCGGCTTGATCATCGCTTCGAAAACCACGCTTTCCAGTATCGATGCTCCTGTCGTCATGTCGTAGGCAGTCTTGAAGCGGCAACGCACGCCGCGCACAGGCGTTGCATCCATTTCGCTGCCGGCCGGCAGGTGCGATACGCCCGCTCCATCCGCCGGAGCGGACTGGTGCACGATGGAGCACGATGGAAAGGGCCGCAGATAATGCGGGAACAGGGCTTCGAACAAGGCTTCGGTAAATTGCGGATAGTCGTCATCGAGCCGTTTCGAGATGCGCGCCGCCAGCATGGCCACCGATTCGATCAGGTGTTCGACGTGCGGATCTTCGCAAGACTCGCCGGACATGTGTAATTTGCCGGCGATTCTCGGATAGCGTTCGGAGAACTCGCGGCAATGTCGCCGTAGCATCACCAGCTCGCGTTCGAAATACGGCAGCAAGTCCTCCATCTCTCTTTTCCCGTGTCCTGGCGGCGGAATGGCCAGTATCCGAGCGTTTGCTCAAAGGTAAATTGCGTTTGCGCAAATAATTGAGCAGGGTTGCTGCGCAACATCAAGGACTGACAAGCTGGCAACATCAGACTGGCAAGGCAGCATGATTCCAACGGTCAACATGGAGAACGCCATGACATTGCCATCCAAATTACTTTGGTCCGAGGGCCTGGCCATCGGCCCGCAGCAATTCCAGCAGCTGGACCGCTACCATGAGGCGCGCCTGCAACGTCTGGCCTCCCTCATCAATCCACATTTATGGGGCGTGCATGGCGTCAGCTGGAGTGCGGATGCACTGGCCAACAATAGCCTGCGGGCGGACGCCATGTCGCTCGTCTTTCAGGATGGCGAACTGTTTGAAGCGCCGCTTGGCGATATATTGCCCAGTGCGGTTGATTTGTCCAAGCTGCCTTCCAGCGAACATAGTTTTACTTTTTATGCCGCGCTGCCCGCATTGCAGGCACATGGCGGCAATGTGAGCTCCGCAGGTGCGCGCTATGCCCAGGCGGATATTGAAACCCCGGACCTGTACAGCGAGGCTGTCAGCATCGACGTGGCTTACCTGAAGAAGCGCGTGTATCTGCTGTCGCAACTGGACCCCCTGCATGATTACCTTGCCATCCCGGTGATCCGCTTGTACCGCGCCGGCAACGGCGGCTTTGAAGTCGATGCCTCCTTCATCCCCCCTGGCCTGACCATCGGCGCCGAGTCTTCGCTGCAGAAAATGCTCGAGTCGCTGATCGACCGCATGGGCGCGAAAATTGAGGCGCTGTACAGCCGCCACCGCCAGCCCGGTAAAAATACGCTTGAATTTCATGGCGGGGATGTTTCCTCGTTCTGGATGCTCAACACATTGAGCACAGCCAGCGCCGCGCTCAGTCATTGCGCCAGCTACCGGCACCACCATCCCGTGTATTTGTTTGAAAAACTGATGGCGCTGGCCGGTGGCTTGATGACGTTTTCGAAAAAATACACACTGGGCGACTTGCCGGCGTATTGTCACGATGACGCGGCGCCCGGTTTTGGCAAGCTCGATGGCATCATTCGCGACCTGATCGATACTGTGCTGCTGTCGCGCTACTTCCCGATCGCGCTGTCCAACGACACGCAACAAAACACCCACTATCACGGGTTGCTTGATGCCAAGCGGATTGACCGTCAGACCGAACTCTTTCTTGCGGTCAATGCCGACATGCCGGCGCTGGAACTGGTCGCCACGGTGCCGTTGCAGTTCAAAGTTTCCTCTCCGGACATGATCGAACTATTGCTGGGCCGGGCGCTTCCGGGTGCCGAGTTGCGCCATATGGCCCAGGTTCCTGCTGAAGTGCCAGTGCGGCCGAATACGTATTATTTTTCGATCGACAACAAGGGCAGTATTTATGACAGCATGATCAAGGCCCAGGCAATTGCAATTTATGTGCCGTCTGGCATAAAAGGGTTGAAGCTGGAATTGTTCGGCATCAGCGGTACCGCCGCGTAGCGATGGCTGGCGTTGCGAGTGGGCGTATCGTGAAAAGATTGCCCTAAGGAATAGACTTGCCCCTGCAGTTGACGTTATCATGTTTTTGTAAGTGTCGGTGACTGAACAGTCGGCGCATAGTTGAAACATGGTGACAGGCGGGAGTGAGCATGGGCATGGCGAATGATGCGTGACGTGCCGGGCGGCTTGCGGCTTGGCGGCGGGATGGGCAGGGCAGCGGCGCGCCGCTGCTGCCATGCATTGCTGCTGGCGTTCTGTGCCGCCGCGGCCCCAGCCGCCGTGCCGGCAGCGCCGCCGGCCGCCGCGCCGCCGCACCAGGGCCAGCGCGTGCTGTTCCTCAACGCCTACGATTACGGCCGCGCCGGCGTGGAATCGTACACGCGCACCTATGTGGCCGCCATGGCCGCCGCAGGCCTGGCCAGCGAAGACATCATGGTCGAGCACCTCAACCTGAATACCCAGGGCGACCCGGCGCTGCGCAACGAGATGCGTGATTTGTTGCTTTTAAGATACACCCAGATGATGGGGCGCAAGGCCGACCTGATCATCGCCATGCAGCAGCCGGCGCTCGATTTCCTGCTGTCCGACCTGGCGCCGCTGGCGCGCGGCGTGCCCGTGCTGGCGATTAACACTTCGGGCAAGGCCTTGCCGGCCGGCAGCCCGGCATCGATCTGGCAGCAAAAGGCGAATGTCGATTTTCCCGGCACCCTGGCGCAAGCCATGGCGCTGTTTCCCGATACCAAGACCATCGTCATGGCCGTCGGCACCAGCGAGGCCGACCAGGCCTTGAAGCGTAACATGCAGCAGGCGGCCCAGGCGTGGCAGGGCAAGGTGGCCATGCGCTATCTCGATGACCTGAGCCTGGAGCAGATGCGCGCGGCGGTGGCGCACCTGCCCGCCGATACCTTGCTGGTGGCGGGCAATGTCAACCGCGACGTGGACGGCAACATCGCCACGCCGGTGCAGTTTGCCGTGCAGCTGGCGCGGCTGGCCAATGTGCCCGCCTTTGGCATGTATAACGCGACGGTCGGCAAGGGCATCCTGGGCGGCTCCATCCTGCACATCGAACGGGCCGCGCAGCAGGTGGCGCAGATGTCGCTGGCCGTGTTGGACGGCAAGGCGCCTGCCGCGCCGGGCGCCTTGCTGCCGCCGGTCCGCCCGCTGCCCATGTATGACTGGGAGCAGTTGCAGCGCTGGGATGCCGATATCAGCCGGCTGCCGCCGCACACCATGTTCTTCAACCGCCCGCCGCAACTGTGGCACGAACACCGCGTCGCCGTGCTGTCGGCTGGCGCCGTGTTTCTCGCCATGGCGTGCATGCTGAGCGCCTTGCTGCTGCAGCGCCGCCGCCTGCGCCGCGCCGAAAGCGATGCGCGCGAAAGCGAGCAGCGCTTCCGCATCCTCGTCGAGCATGCGCCCGAAGCCATCGTCGTGTATGACCTGGACCTGGACCGTTTTATCGATGCCAACAGCAGCGCGCAGCGCATGCTGGGCATGTCGCGCGAAGCGCTGCTGGCGCGCGGGCCGTTCGACCTGTACACCGGCGAGCAGCCCGACGGCTTGCCGCTGGGACTGATGATGGAAGAGCATCTGCGCCGCGCCATGCTGGGTGAACCGATCCTGGTTGAGCGTAATGTGCGGCGCGCCGACGGCAGCATCTTTCCCTGCGAAGTGCGGCTGGTGCGCTTGCCGATGGAAGGGCGGCGCCTGGTGCGCAGCGGCATCGTCGACATTTCCGAGCGCAAGCAAAGCGAGCAGGAGCTGCTCGGCTACCGCGACCATCTGGAGGAGCTGGTGCAGCAGCGCACGGCGGCCCTGTCGGTGGCCGTCACGGAGGCCGAATCGGCGAATCGCGCGAAAAGCGTCTTCCTGGCCAACATGAGCCACGAATTGCGCACGCCCCTGAATTCCGTGATCGGCTTTTCGCAGATGATGGCCGATTCGAGCAGCATGTTCGAGGAAGAAAAGCATAACCTGGCCATCATCAACCGCGCCGGCCATCATTTGCTGACCTTGATCAACGATATCCTGGAATTGTCGAAGATCGAGGCCGGCCGCATGCAGCTGCAAGCGGGGCCCGTGGACTTGAATGGCTTGCTCGACGAGGTGCTCGAGATGGTGCGCATGCGCTCCGGCGACCAGGGCATCGCGCTGCGGCTCGAGCGCGCCGGCGTGCCGCCGCTGGTGCGTCTCGATGGCGCCAAGCTGCGCCAGGTGCTGTTGAATTTGCTGTCGAACGCGCTCAAGTTCATCGAGCAGGGCAGCGTGACCCTGTCGCTGGCCTGCCAGGAGGATGGCGATGGACAGGTGGCGCTGGCGTTTGCCGTGCGCGATACGGGCAGCGGCATCGCGGAAGCGGACCTGGAGCGCATCTTCGAACCGTTCGTGCAGGCCGACAGCGCCGTGGCGCAGGCGGGCACGGGACTGGGGCTGACCATTTCGCGCGAATTCGTGCGCCTGATGGGGGGCGAGCTGCGCGTCGAATCGACCCTGGGGGGCGGCTCCGTGTTCCATTTCGACTTGCGCGCGCCCTGCGTGCAGTGCCCTGCCGCCGCACCGCTGGCGCCGGGCCGCGTGGCGCGCCTGCCGCCGTCCCAGCGCGGGCGCATGGTGCTGCTGGTCGACGATGACGATAACTGCCGCAAGCTGCTGGCCGGCTTGCTGGCGCCGCTGGGCTTCCAGCTGCAGGAAGCGGCGGGCGGCGTGCAGGCGCAAGCCATGCTGGCGGCGCAGCGCTACGACATCGTGCTGAGCGACTGGCGCATGCCGGACATGGACGGCCTGGCGCTGACGCGCTGGCTGCGCGCGCAGCCGGCGCTGGTGCAGCCGCGCCTGGTGATCATGACCGCCTCCGCCTTCGAGGAGGAAAAGCAGGAGGCGCTGGCGGCCGGCGCCGACGGCTTCCTGCGCAAGCCGATCGAGCAGGAGCACCTGTTCGCCATGCTGGAGCAGCAGCTGGGCGTGCGCTTCCAGCGTACGGCCGCCGCGGCGCCGCGCGTGCCGGCGGCCGCCTTTGACTTGCAGCAGTCGCTGGGCCAGCTGGGCGCGGCCGAACGGCAGGCGCTGCTCGAATCCGTGCAAGCCCTCGATCTGCGGCGCAGCGCCATCGTGCTGGCCGGCGTGGCGACCAGCTTGCCGCAGCTGGCCGCGCACATCGCCGCCATGCTGGAACAGCACCAATACCAGCCGCTGTGCGCCTTGCTGGCGCAGCTGGCCAGCGAGCCGCAGGGCGAAGACGCATGACTTTTCACGCTCCCAAAGACGCGCGCCTGGGCGGCGTGTCGATCGTGCTGGCCGTCAGCGTGGCGCTGACCTTTGTCGTCACCGCGCTGCTGCTGGTGTTTGCCGTGCTGTTTTACCAGTCCGAACGCGAGCAGCGCTGGCAGCAGCTGCATCGCAGCCTGGCCGTGAGCGCCGACCAGCTGGCCGTGGCCATCGAACTGCCGTTGTGGAATCTCGATGAAAAGCAGATGCAGGCCATCATGCGCAGCACGCTGGGCAAGCGCGATCTGGTGGCCAGTTCCCTGACGCCGGGTATCGGCAAGGAAGCGCTGGTCTTGCGCCGCACGGCGGCCGGCGCCATCGACAGTTTTTCCTCGCTCTCCGCGGAACCTGGCTGGCTGGTGCAGCGGCGCCCCGTGACGATGGGCGGACAAGTCATCGGCAACGTGGCCGTGTATGCGACGCCGGCCCTGCTGCACGCGCAGCTGCGGCAGCGCGCGCTGGGCATCGGCGCCATGATCGTGGCGCTCGACGTGATCCTGGTGGCCAGCATCTGGCTGCTCATGTGGTGTCTGATGCTCAAGCCCCTGAAGGCGATCGGCCAGTATGCGGCCGGCGTCAAGGCGGGGCAGGGCGAAGCGTTCGGCACGCCGCCCAAAGCGTGGTTCCTGGGCGAGCTGCGCACGCTGTACCGTTCCATCCGCGACATGGTGGCGCTGCTCGACAGCCGTTACCGGGCCTTGCAGCGCAGCGAGGAGCGCGTGCAGATGGCGACCGGCGCGGCCAGCATCGGCATCTGGGACTGGAACGTCATCCACGGCGCATTGCAGTGGGATGAGCAGATGTACGCGCAGTTCAAGGCGGATGCGCACAGCGGCATGGCGCCGTCGGCGATCTGGCGCGCGGCGCTGGTGCCCGACGACGTGCCGGCCGCCAGGGAAGCCCTGCGCGCCGCGCTGGCAGCCGGGCAGGCGTTCACGCACGAGTACCGCATCCTGTGGCCCGATGGCGCCATCCGCTATATCAAGGCCGATGCCGTGATCTTCCGCGACGGGCAGGGCCGGCCCCTGCGCCTGGTGGGCTCGAACTACGACATCACGGCGCACCGCGAGGCCGAGCTGGAACTGCTGCGCCACCGCCATCACCTGGAAGAACTGGTGGCCGAGCGCACGAGCGCCCTGTCGGTGGCCGTCAGCCAGGCGCAGGCGGCGAACCGCGCGAAGAGCACCTTCCTGGCGAACATGAGCCACGAACTGCGCACGCCCCTGAACTCCGTGATCGGCTTTTCGCGCCTGATGGCCGCCTCGCCGAACATGCAGGACGACGAAAAGCGCAACCTGGCCATCATCCACCGTTCCGGCAATCATTTGCTCACCCTGATCAATGAAATCCTCGAACTGTCGAAGGGCGAGGCGGGACGCCTGCACGCGCAGACGGCCGTGGTGGCGCTGGCGCCGCTGCTGCAGGAAGTGATGGACATGCTGGGCATGCGCGCCGAGCAGCAGGGCCTGGCCCTGCGCCTCGATTGCGCGGACCTGCCGGCGGCCGTGCTGCTCGACGCGACGCGCTTGCGCCAGGTGCTGCTGAACCTGATGTCGAACGCCGTCAAGTTTGCCGGCGGCGGCGAAGTGACCTTGCGCGTGCGCGGCGAGCGGCGCGATGGCGAGCAATGGATGCTGTCGTTCGCCGTCAGCGACACGGGCATCGGCATCGCCCCGGAGGACCAGCAACGTATTTTCGAGCCCTTCGTGCAGGCCGACAGCGCGGGACCGAAGGATGGCACGGGCCTGGGCCTGGCCATCTCGCGCGAATTCGTGCAATTGATGAAAGGCGAACTGACGCTGGAGTCGATGCCGGGGCAGGGCGCCACCTTTCGTTTCAGCATACCCGCGCAGGCGGCCGAGGCGCCCGTGCAGCTGCCCGTGCCGCCTGCAGTGCCGGCGCAGGCGGAAGCGCCGCCGGCACTGCAGGCGCAGGACTTGCTGCTGCTGGCCGGCGAAGAGCGCGCGGCCTTGCTGGTGGCGCTGCGCGAATTGAACCTGGCCAGGGTGGCCCTGTTGCTGGGGGCCTTGCCGGCGGCAGCGGCGCCCGTGCTGGCGCCGCTGCAGGCCATGCTCGACCAGCATCAGTACCGCCAGCTGTGCGACTTGCTGGAGAATGAGGGCGCGCTGGCGCATGCTTGAAAAGTGTGGGCTGACAACATCGGATTCGTTGAAAAGACGGACTAAGTGCCGTCGATGGATGGTGCTAAATTGCAATAAAGATTATGATGATGGTACGTAGTTCATCGCAAAGAAATGTCTTGTCCAGCGCGGCAACCGACCGCCGCGCCTCATCCAAAGCTGAGAGAACTGCTACATGCACCGCGATTTTTCGGAAGTGAACTCGAAGGGCGAAGTACTGATCGTTGAAGATACGCCGGCTTCGCTGAAGCTGTTGAGCGATTTGCTGGGCGGCGCCGGCTATGCGGTGCGCCAGGCGCCGAACGGCGAACTGGCCCTGTGGACGGCCCAGGCGCGCCCGCCGGAGCTGATCCTGCTCGACGTGCGCATGCCCGGCCTCGATGGCTTCGAAGTGTGCCGCCGCCTGAAGGAGATACCGTCCCTGCGCCAGGTGCCCGTGATCTTCCTGTCGGCCCAGTACGATACGGACGACAAGGTGCGCGGCTTTGCGCTGGGCGCCGTCGATTTCATCGCCAAGCCCTTCCAGGCCGAGGAAATCCTCGCCCGCACCGACGCCCACGTGCGCCTGTCCCGGGCGCAGCTGCAGCTGGCGCAGGAGCGCGCCAACCTCGAGCGCAGGGTGGCCGAACGCACGGCCGAACTGGAACAGGTGGCCAGCACCCTGGCGCGCGAAGTGCAGATCCGCCGCGCCAATGAAGAATTGCTGCGCCTGTCGGGCCAGGTCTTCGAGGCGACCCAGGATGCCATCCTGATCACCGATCCGGCCGGCGTCATCGTCACCGCCAATCCCGCCTTTACGCGCATCACCGGCTACGCGGCGCAGGAAGTGGTGGGCACGGACATCCTGCGCCTGCACGCCGAACATACGGGCGAAGCGGTGCTGCTGGCCCTGCGCCAGGGGCTGCGCAGCAGCGGCTGCTGGTCGGGCGAAGTGCAGACGCGGCGCAAGAGCGGCGACACGTATCCCTGCCTGCTCAGCGCTTCCACCGTGCACGGGCCCGATGGCGCCGTCGTCAACTACATCGGCGTCTTCCTCGACATCAGCGAACGCAAGGCCGAACAGCATCTGATCGATTTCCTCTCCTACCACGACGCGCTGACGGGTTTGCCGAACCGCGTGCTGCTGCGCGAGCGCTTCGAACAGGCGCGCGCGAACGCCCTGCGCGACAGCCAGCAGGTAGTGCTGATGTGCATGGACCTCGACCGCTTCAAGAACATCAATGATTCGCACGGCCAGGCCGTGGGCGACAAGGCGCTGCAGGTGGTGGCGCGCTTCCTGTCCGGCTGCGTGCGCGAGGGCGACACGGTGGTGCGCCAGGGCGGCGATGAATTCCAGATCCTGCTGCAGGACGATGCGCTGCTGGGGCGTACCCTGGGGCTGGCGCAAACCATCCTGGCCGGCTTGCGCGAAGAACTCAGCGTCGATGGCGAGCGCCTGGCGCTGACCACCAGCATCGGCATCGCCATGTGCCCGGCCGACGGCGACAGCCTCGACGACGTGCTGCGCCACGCCGACACGGCCCTCGTGCGGGCCAAGGAAATGGGGCGCGACCACTATGCCTTCTTCACGGAGCGCATGGGCAGCGATATCCGCGCCCGCCTGGCGATGCAGCAGCAACTGCGCGGCGCCATCGGCCGCGATGAATTCGAGGTGCACTACCAGCCGCAGATGTGCTTGCGCACGGGCGCCTTGCTGGGCGCGGAAGCCTTGCTGCGCTGGGATAACCCGGTGCTGGGCAAGGTGCCGCCCGGCCTGTTCATCGCGCTGGCCGAGGAATACGGCTCGATCACGGCCATCGGCGAATGGGTGCTTGAAAGCGTCTGCGCGCAGATCCGCGCCTGGCACGACGCGGGCCTGGGCAGCATCAAGGTGGCCGTCAACCTGTCCGGCAAACAGTTCGCGCAGGACCGCACGGTGCCGTTCGTCGAGGCGGCCTTGCGCAAGTACGGCATCGCGCCCGCCTGCCTGGGCATCGAAATCACGGAAAGCACGGTGATGGGCGACCCGGACAAGGCCGTGGCGGCCCTGACGCGCCTGAAGGATATCGGCGTGGGCATTTCGCTCGACGACTTCGGTACCGGCTATTCCAGCCTGGGCTACCTGAAACGCTTCCCCATCGACGTGCTGAAGATCGACAAATCGTTTGTCGACGACGTCACCACCAGCAGCAGCGATGCGGCCATCGCCCGTTCCGTCATCTCGCTGGCGCACAACCTGGACATGCGCGTCATCGCCGAAGGCGTGGAAACGCGCGCACAGGTCGACTTCCTGACGGAACACGGCTGCGACGAAATGCAGGGCTATTATTTCAGCCGTCCCCTGGCCGCGGAAGCCTTCACGGCCCTGCTGCGCGAACGGCGTACCCTGGCCGTGGCGTAGATGCCTCGGTGCGGCCGATGCACCATGCCGGTGCGTCCGCTGCAGCGCGGTGCACGATTCTCACTTTTATTTCCCCTGACGCTGGCACATATCCTGCTTAGGTAATCGCTTATTTACGCGATTGCTCCGCATGCCAGACAGTACCCATCCAGCCATGCCGAATCAGGCCGAGGCCAGCGCGCACGGCGCCTGGCAGGCGCATTTGCGCCTGGGCTTTGCGCTGCACGATGGCGTCAGCCGCCTCGTCGAGCGCGCGCACAGCGGCCCCCTGCGCGTGCAAAAGCCCCTGTACCCGGAAGGCGGCGCCGTCTGCCACGCCATCATCATCCACCCGCCCGGCGGCGTGGTGGGCGGCGACCAGCTGGCCATCGACGCCACCGTGGGCGAGGGCGCGCACGCCTTGCTCACGTCCCCCGGTGCCGCCAAGTGGTACCGCGCCAATGGCCATGTCTCGGGCCAGCACATCGTGTTGCGCGCGGCGGCCGGCGCCGCCATCGAGTGGCTGCCGCAGGAAAGCATTTTCTTCGACCAGGCCTGCGTGCGCCTGCGCCAGGAGGTGGAACTGGCACAGGACGCCAGCTACATCGGCTGCGACATCGTCTGCCTGGGCCGCGGCGCCTCGGGCGAAATCTTTAACACGGGCAGCATCCGCCAGCAGGTGCGGATCCGCCGCGGCGGCAAGCTGCTGTGGTGGGAGCAGGGCGTGCTGGCCGCCGGCGGCGCGCTGATGGCCAGCCCGCTGGGTCTGGCGGGCCACACGGTGTGCGCCACCCTGATCGCCGTCGGCATGCCCGTTTCTCCCGCCGTGCTGGCGGCCTTGCGCGAGATCAAGGTGCCTGCGGGTGCCCTGTTTGGCGCCACGCAGATGAAATCCCTGGTGGTGGTGCGCCTGCTGTGCGGCGACAGCGAGGCGGCGCGCCGCATCATGCTGGCCGCCTGGCAGCTGCTGCGCCCCGCCATGCTGGGACGCGACGCCGTCGTGCCCCGCATCTGGAACACTTAATCAGGAAAGACAAGGAAAGACATGGACCTGACTCCCCGCGAAAAAGACAAGCTGCTCATTTTTACGGCCGCGCTGCTGGCCGAACGGCGCCTGGCGCGCGGCTTGAAGCTGAATTATCCGGAAGCGGTGGCCCTGATCAGCGCGGCCATCATGGAAGGGGCGCGCGATGGCAAGTCGGTGGCGCAGCTGATGTCGGACGGTACAAAAATTCTCTCGCGCGCCGACGTCATGGACGGCATCGCCGAGATGATCCCCGATATCCAGGTGGAAGCGACCTTCCCCGATGGCAGCAAGCTGGTGACCGTGCATCACCCGATACCTTAATCATACAAGCGACATTTACAGGAGCCGCTCATGACCCCAGGCGAATACAAATTGGAAGAAGGCGAAATCAGCTTGAATGCCGGACGCGCCACGGCCACCGTGGTGGTGGCCAACCGGGGCGACCGGCCGATCCAGGTGGGCTCGCATTTCCACTTCTTCGAAGTCAACCCGGCGCTGTCCTTCGAGCGCTGGCGCGCCTACGGCATGCGCCTCAATATCACGGCCGGCACGGCCGTGCGCTTCGAGCCGGGCCAGCAGCGCACGGTGGAACTGGTGGCGCTGGCCGGCGAGCGCAAGGTCTACGGCTTCAATGGCGCAGTGATGGGCGAACTGCAAGACGCTCCACCGGGAAAGGATTGAGATGGCCAGCATTCCCCGCAGCGCGTATGCCGAGATGTTCGGCCCCACCAAGGGCGACCGCATCCGCCTGGCCGACACGGAACTGTTCATCGAGATCGAGCATGACTACGCGATCTACGGCGAAGAGGTGAAATTCGGCGGCGGCAAGGTGATCCGCGACGGCATGGGCCAGTCGCAGCGCTGCGCGGCCGAGGTGATGGACACCGTCATCACGAATGCCGTGATCCTCGACCACTGGGGCATCGTGAAGGCCGACATTGGCCTGAAAAACGGCCTGATCTTCGGCATCGGCAAGGCGGGCAACCCCGACATCCAGCCCGGCGTCACGCTCGCCATCGGCGGCGCCACGGAAATCATCGCCGGCGAAGGCATGATCGTCACGGCCGGCGGCGTCGACACCCACATCCACTTCATCTGCCCGCAGCAGATCGAGGAAGCGCTGATGAGCGGCGTGACCACCATGCTCGGTGGCGGCACGGGGCCGGCCGTGGGCACGGCCGCCACCACCTGCACGCCGGGGCCGTGGCACTTGCACGCCATGCTGGCGGCGGCCGACGCCTTCCCCATGAACCTGGGTTTCATGGGCAAAGGCAACGTCAGCCTGCCGCTGCCGCTGGAAGAACAGGTGCGCGCGGGCGCCATCGGCCTGAAACTGCACGAAGACTGGGGCAGCACGCCGGCCGCCATCGACAACTGCCTGTCCGTTGCCGACCGCATGGATATCCAGGTGGCGCTGCACAGCGACACCCTCAACGAAGGCGGTTTTCTCGAGCATACGCTGGCCGCCTTCAAGGACCGCACCATCCACACGTTTCACACGGAAGGGGCGGGCGGCGGCCATGCGCCCGACATCATCGCCGCCGTGGGCCAGTCCAACGTGCTGCCGTCGTCGACGAATCCGACGCGGCCCTTCACCGTCAACACGCTCGACGAACACCTGGACATGCTGATGGTGTGCCACCACCTGGACCCGGCCATTGCCGAAGACGTAGCGTTTGCCGAATCGCGCATCCGCCGCGAAACCATCGCCGCCGAAGATATCCTGCACGATATCGGCGCCATCTCGATGATGTCGTCCGACTCGCAAGCCATGGGCAGGGTGGGCGAAGTGATCATGCGCACCTGGCAGACGGCGCACAAGATGAAGGTGCAGCGCGGCGCCCTGGCGCCCGACACGGCGCGCAGCGACAATTTCCGCGCCAAGCGCTACATCGCCAAGTACACGATCAATCCGGCCATCACGCATGGGATCTCGCACGTGGTGGGTTCCATCGAGGCGGGCAAGATCGCCGACATCGTGCTGTGGAAACCGGCTTTCTTTGGCGTCAAGCCGTCGATGATTTTAAAAGGCGGCATGATCGCCGCCGCGCAGATGGGCGACCCGAACGCCTCGATCCCCACGCCGCAGCCCGTGCACTACCGCATGATGTTCGGCGCCTTCGGCGGCGGCCTGAAAAAGTCGTTCACCTTCGTCTCGCAGGCGGCCTACGAACTCGATATCGGCCACCAGCTCAAACTCAATAAATCCGTCATCGCCGTGAAGAACATGCGCGGCTTGCGCAAGCACGACATGATCCACAACAGCGCCACGCCGCACATGGAAGTGGATCCGGAAACCTATGCCGTGCGCGCCGACGGCCAGCTGCTCGTGTGCGAGGCGGCCGCCGTGCTGCCGATGGCGCAGCGCTATTTTCTATTTTAAGCGGGAGACAAGCATGCTCACTTTGCATACCAAACTGGCGGCCGACGACAAGCGCGCCGCCGTCGCGCAACTGGTGCTGCCCTACGACCAGCGCGAAAAATGCCGGCTGCGCGCCGTGCTGTCGAATGGCGACGACGTGGCCGTGTTCACCGTGCGCGGCACGGTGCTGCGCGACGGCGAGCGCCTGACGGGCCCCGATGGCCAGGTGGTGCAGATCGTCGCCGCGCGCGAACCGACCTATCTGGTGCAGTGCGCGGACGCGCACACCCTGCTGCGCTGCGCTTTTCACCTGGGGAACCGGCACACGCAGGCGCAGGTGGGCGACGGCTTCCTGCGCATCCGCAAGGACGTGGTGCTCAAGGAAATGCTGGAAGGCTTGCAGGCGAGCGTGACGGAAGAAAGCGCGCCGTTCGAGCCCGAGGCGGGCGCGTATGGCGGCGGCCACGGCCACCACGACGGCCACGGCCAGCACTTGCTGGCACCCGTGCCGCTGCGGCAGAAAATCCACCGTCCCGGCGATGCGCCTGGCACCGCATGATGCAGGCCTCGGCCCTGCTGCATCTGCTGCAGTTCGCCAGCCCGGCCTTGCCGATCGGCGCCTACAGCTATTCGCAAGGGCTGGAGGCGGCGCTGGAATCGGGCCTGGTGAGCGATGCGGCCACGGCGCGCGACTGGATCGCCCAGCATCTGGCGCAGGTGGTGGCCCGTTGGGAAGCGCCTTTGTGCTGGCGCTTGATGCAGGCCTTCGCAGCGCAGGACCTGGGCGCCGTGCAGCGCTGGAGCGAGTGTTTCATCGCTTCGCGCGACACGGCGGAGTTTCGCGCCGAAACCATCCAGATGGGATATTCATTGACCAAATTGCTGGCCGAGCTGGGCGTGGCCGACGGCGTCCTGATCGACATGCTGCAGGGCCAGCCGGAAGTGGCCCTGCCCACGGCCTATGCCTGCGCCGTGGCGGCACTGGCCATTCCGCGCGAGGAGGCGCTGCTGGCCATGCTGTTCGCCTGGGCGGAAAACCAGGTGCTCGTCTGCGTGAAATCCGTGCCGCTGGGGCAGGTGGCGGGCCAGCGCCTGCTGCTGTCGCTGCGGCCCGACCTGGAAGCGGCGGCCCTGACGGCGCAAACGTTGGCAGACGACGAGATGGGCAACTGGGCGCCGGGCCTGTCGCTGCTGTCGATGCGGCATGAAGTGCAGTACAGCCGGCTGTACCGTTCCTGAACATGACAATGAGAGACCACAAATGACTTCGATTACCTCCAATCCACTACGCGTGGGCATCGGCGGCCCCGTCGGTTCGGGCAAGACGGCCCTATGTGAAATGCTGTGCAAGGGCATGCGCGAGCGCTACGACATGGCCGTCATCACGAACGACATATATACCAAGGAAGATATGGAAATCCTGCTGCGCGCGGATGCCTTGCCGGCCGAGCGCCTGATGGGCGTGGAAACGGGGGGCTGCCCGCACACGGCCATCCGCGAAGACGCGTCCATCAACCTGGAAGCGATCGCGCGCATGCAGGCAGATTTTCCCGACCTCGACTTGATCCTGGTCGAATCGGGCGGAGATAATCTGGCCGCCACCTTCAGTCCGGAATTGTCGGACCTGACGATTTATGTGATCGACGTGGCCGGCGGTGAAAAGATCCCGCGCAAGGGCGGCCCCGGCATCACGCGTTCGGATTTGCTTATTATCAACAAGACGGACCTGGCGCCCTACGTGGGCGCCAATCTGGACGTGATGGCGCAGGACGCCAGGCGCATGCGCGGCGAGCGCCCCTTCGTGTTTACCAACCTGCGCAGCGGCGACGGCGTGCAGGTCGTCATCGATTTCATCCGCGAGCAAGGTTTGCTCGATCAACCCGGCAAGGAGCTGCAATGAGTGCAAGACTGATGACGAAAACAGCCGCCGTGGCGGCGCTGTGCCTGCTGGCCATGCCCGCCATGGCCCACCCCGGCCATGGCGGGAGCGCCGGCTTTCTGGCCGGTTTCGCCCATCCGTTCACGGGTATCGATCATTTGCTGGCCATGCTGGGCGTGGGTATCTGGGGCGGCCAGCAGCGCCGCGGCCTGGCTCAGCCCGCCACGTTTCTCGGCATGATGCTGCTGGGCGCGCTGGCCGGTATGCTCGGATTGACGGTGCCCGGGCTGGAAACGGGCATCGCCGCCACGGTGGCGCTGGTGGGGCTGGCCATCGCGCTGGCGCTGGCCTTGCCGAACTGGCTGGGCATGGGATTGGTGGGCCTGTTTGCGCTGGCGCATGGCAACGCGCATGGCCAGGAATTGCCGGCCGTCTCGGCCGCGTGCGGTTTCATGCTGGCCTCGGCCACCTTGCTGTTTGCGGGACGTTTCATCGGCCAGGTGCTGGCCGAGCGCATGCTGCGCCTGGCCGGCGTGGCCTTGACGGCCGCCGGCGTGGTGCTGATGGGAATGAATTAAGCGCCGGGGCGGCGCTCGGACAGCACGATGGGTGCCGCCTTTTCAGGATGCAGGCCCTGATGGCCCGCATACACGGCGGCGATGGCGGCCATGTCGGCATCCTTGTCGCCCGTCAAGTACAAATGGTCGACGACGCCCAGCACCTTGTTCGGGTAGTCGATGTAGACCAGCAGCAAGGGCACCTTGGCGGCCACGGCCAGGTGATAAAAGCCGCTTTTCCAGTTCGGACGGTAGCTGCGCGTCGCTTCCGGCGTGATGGCCAGCCAGTACCAGTCGGCCGCCAGCATGCGTTCGGCCTGGCGCTGGATGGTGCCGCTGGTGGTGCTGCGGTCGACGGGTTCGCCGCCGAGGTAGCGCAGCACCTTGCCCATCGGGCCGCGGAACAGGGAATCCTTGGCCAGCCAGCGGAACGGCAGCGACAGCGCCCATTTGCCGAACAGGCCTACCATGAAATCCCAGTTGGACGTGTGCGGGTAGACGACGGCGATGCCGCGCGGCCCTGGCAGGGGACGGAAGCGCATGCGCCAGCCGAACAGGTGCAGCACGCGCAGCGCGCAGCGCTGGTGCCAGGTCGGCAAATCGCCCGCTTGTACAAATAAATCGTCCATTGATACCCTTCAGTGACACTGTTCTTGATCGGATGGCGCTGGTGGCCATTTTCCTTGAAGCAAAAATTCTGCGCAGGCATTCTATACGGGGCTGGCGGTGGCGACAAGCAGCCGAGGCCGCTATTCATGCGGTGCCGGGGCGCTTGCTGCCGCTATTTTAACGATGCTTGGCTACTGTGTCGGGCACTAAATGCGCACGATGTGGTCAAAACTTGATGCAGTGTTGATCCACCCGACATGGAGCCATGGCATGAAAAACAGCATCGACGAGGACAATGGGGAGTATGTGCGTACGGACAAAGTGATGGCCGAGCTTGTTGAGCGGGGTGTTGCTTTCCATCACACCCTGGGACGGACGGTGGCGACAGCCTATTTGCGCGAGCACGCGGTACCGGTCGAGGTGATACGCCGTGTCTTCAGCAGCGTGCAGGCGCGTCGTCCGGCCCGGCCGGCACGGCGCCGATGGCGTTGAAGGCCGGGGAGCGGCGGCGCCAAATCAGGCTGAATAAGGTAAGGCGGCGGACGCCGTGATCGTCACGCGGTCAGCTGCGTTGGTATCGTTGCGTCCGCCGCCTGTGGGGGATGAGCAGCCCGGTGCTGCTCATGGGGCTGCTCAGGGGCTTTCAGCGTGCCGTTCAGGCGTGTGCCGCCAGTGCCGGGTAGTCCGTGTAGCCGGCAGCGTCCGGTGCGTACAGGGTGTCCGGGTTCAGCGGATTCAATGGCGCGTCGCTGTGCAGGCGGGTGGGCAGGTCGGGGTTGGCGATGAACCACAGGCCAAAGGCCACGGCATCGGCTTCCCCCTTGGCCAGCAGGGCTTCGGCAGCTGCCTTGTCCATTTTCTCATTGGCAATGTACACGCCGCCGAATTCCTGCTTCAGGTAGGGGCCCAGGCGGTCGTCGCCCAGCGCTTCGCGGGCGCAGATGAAGGCGATGCCGCGTTTGCCCAGCTCGCGTGCCACATAGCCGAAGGTGGCGCGCGGGTCGGAATCGCCCATGTCGTGCGCGTCGCGGCGCGGCGCCAGGTGCATGCCCACCTTGTCGGCGCCCCAGACTTCGATGCACGCGTCCGTTACTTCCAGCATCAAGCGGGCGCGGTTTTCAATCGAGCCGCCGTAGTTGTCGGTGCGCAAGTTGGTGCTGTCTTGCAGGAACTGATCAAGCAAATAACCATTCGCACCGTGGATTTCCACCCCGTCGAAACCCGCTTTTTTCGCATTCTCGGCGCCCAGGCGGTAGGCTGCCACGATGCCGGGAATCTCTTCCGTGTCCAGCGCGCGCGGCGTGACGAATTCCTGTTTCGGGCGCACCAGGCTCACGTGGCCGGCCGGCTTGACGGCGCTGGGCGCCACGGGCAAGTCGCCATCGAGGAAGACGGGGGCGGAAATGCGGCCCACGTGCCACAGCTGCAGCACGATCAGGCCGCCAGCGTCATGCACGGCCTTGGTAATCTGTTTCCAGCCTTCCACCTGTTCCTCGGACCAGATGCCGGGCGTGTCCGCATAGCCCACGCCCTGTGGCGTAACGGCCGTCGCTTCCGAGATGATCATGCCGGCCGAAGCGCGCTGCGTGTAGTACTCGGCCATGAGGGCGTTGGGCACGCGGCCCGGGTTGCCGGCGCGCGAACGCGTCAGCGGCGCCATGATGATGCGGTTTTTCAGTTGCAGGCTGCCAATGGTGATGGGATCAAATAAAGTTGCCATGATGGTTGTCTTTCCTGTCGAGAGTGCCGCGCGCGGCGATGTGGATGGACTTGCTGTTACAAACCTTGCTGCATGTGATCGAGAAAGGCCGCGATGGTGGCTTCATTGCGGCTGAAGAAGCTCCATTGGCCCACCTTGGTGGCCGAAATCAGGCCCGCCTTCTGCAAGCTGGCCAGGTGCGCCGACACCGTCGATTGCGACAGGTTCAGGCGGCGGTCGATCAGGCCGGCGCATACGCCCAGGTGCAGCGGGTGGTCCTGCTCCTGGAAATACTGCTGCGGCTCCTTGAGCCATTGCAGAATCTGCCGGCGTACCGGATTGGCCAGCGCCTTGTGGATGGCGTCGATATCCATGTTTGTTTCTCCTGAACATACAATTCGCTTTTCAGCGATGCATATATCGTGGTTGTTCAATTCTAATATCGCTGTTTTACGATATAGCCATCTTACGATATAAATGAAAAGCGTGCTGGCGGCACGCGTTTTTGAACGGTCAGGCGGGAAGGGGGTTGCGCTGCAGCACTGCCGGGCCTGTCAACACGATGCGCACCAGGTCCACCTGGCGCTGGGCGCCGGCCTTGGCGGTGGCGCTCTTGATCTGCGTGCGCGCCGTGTGGATGGAGATGCGCTGGCGTTCGGCATATTCCTGCAAGGAATAGCCGTTGACGAGCGCCTCCGTCAGACGCGCCTCGGCTACCGTCATGCCATAGAAATTGCGCAGGGTGGCGGCCAGGGAGGTGATCAGGTCGCTGCTGTCGCTGAGGAAGACGGCGATGGCGCTGGCCGAGCCGAACGGACTGTGCCAGGAAGGCAGGGGCGTGACGCGCAGGCGCAGCTGCTCTCCCGTCAAGCCGTTCAGGTTGAGCACGCCGCCGGGGCCGCCTGCCGCCGTCGTGCCCGTTTGGGCCGCCTCGTGCAGCATGCGCCGCAGCGCGCCGTTGTCTGCTTCGCGCGGGCAATACAGGGGAGCGCCTTCGCGCAGCTGCAGCAGCCGCGTCGACCCCGTCATGGCCAGCGCCCGCTCATTGGCGTACAGCAATTGCGAGGTGGCATCGAGCAGCAGCACGCCAAACGGCAGCAATTCCAGCACCTGGGTGGAACTCTGGGACAGCACTTCCAGCCGGCGCAGCTTGCGCTGCAGGGCGAAGGCCGTTTGCAAATGCGGCAGCAGGCTGCGGATCAGCGCCAGCTCGCCCGCATCGTAGGCGCCCGCCTGTTCGCGGCGCACCACGGTGACGTTGGTGGAGCGCTCGGAGCGCAGTTCGACGATGGCCGCCGCCGTATAAAAGATGTCTTGCGGGCGCAGCCAGTCCGTCCAGTATTCGGTTTTCTTCAGGCAATGGTCGGGAAACAGCATGGAACCGGTGACGACGGCGCCTTCGCGGTGCAGGGTGATGTCTTCCAGCCAGACGTTGCGCGCGCCGTAATAGCTGGCAAAGCTGGCCATGGCATCCGATTCGAAGCCATAGGTGGCGGACAGGCCGCTGCCCGGCAGCTGGACGTCGACCGAGCGGTTGCTGAAATCATTGGCCCAGATCAAGCCTGCGTGCGATTTCAACTGGCGTGCAAAGGCGGCAAGGAAATCTTGCCATTGGATATGCTGGGTGGCCGCTTCGTAGATCAGGGTAATCAGCGCCTGGCTGGCGACGGCGAGCGATGGCGTCATTGGCGATCCTCATGGCGGCAAGCGGTGGACAAGACACGTCTGGGGCGGCCTTCGCTGCGGCCGCCCGACTTCCCTAGCGCGCTTCCAGCCAGCTTTTGCCGCCGGAGGTGCATGTGCTGAGGCTGGCGTACTGGCTGACATAGTTAAAACCGCTGCCGCAGCCGCCTTCGCCGGATTTGACGGGACCGTAGCAAGCGCCTTCATAGCTGAGCTTACCATTGACAGTGGTGCTTTTGACACAGAAATTGTAGTTGCTTGCCGTGCTGTTGTTGGGCAATGTCGGGCCATTGTTTTGCCCGCAACCGAGTTCCTTGCTCACGGAGCGCGCGTAATCGACCATTTTCTGGTACGTGCCGCTGTAGTAGGCATCCGCCTTGGCCTTGTCTCCCTGTTTGCAGGCGGCAACGAGGCTATCGTATCCCGAGTCCGCCTGGGCGTAGTTGCCCGACACCTGGATGCCGCAGGCGCTGGCTTGCTTGCGTTCCGTATCGCTGATCAGATTGCTGTACTGGCAGTTTGCCGAGGTGCCGCTGGTGCCGCCGGCGCCGATGGAGCTGCCGCCCGAGCCACTGTCGCCGCTGCTGCCGCCACCGCAGGCGGACAGCATGAGGCAGCCGAGTAAGGTGACGGCAAAGGTGGTTGGATGTGCTTGCATGATTTCCCCTGTGGACTGTGACTTGCCACCATGTGTCTGGTGGTATTTGCTACAAGGAATTGTATCGGGCATGTTTTTTGGAAACATCACCCATTTGAGGTATGCACAGGGGAGTGCAAAGCGGGCAGGGACGGCCGGCTGGCCGTCCCGTCGGGAATCAGGCGAAGTGGAACAGCAGCAGGGCGATGACGGCAGGCACGGTTTGCAGGTAGAGGATGCGCGTCATGACGGTGGCTGCGCCCCACACGCCGGCCACGGCGATGCAGGCAAGGCCGAACACGGTGAACGCATGGGCGATGGCCGCGTCCGGGTGAAAAAAGCCCAGCGCCAGCGCGGCGACGAGAAAACCGTTGTAGCAACCCTGGTTCGACATGGCGGGACGCACGATCTCCGCTTTTTCCTTGGACAGGCCAAACACCTTGCGTCCGCGCGCATCGAACAGCACGGTTTCCAGCAGCACGATGTAGACGTGCAGCAGCAGGATGAGGGCGGTAAGAATCTGGGCCAGAAGTAGCATCATTGTTCCCGAAAGTGAATGGATGCGGCAATTATGCTGCCATCAGCATGTTTTTTGGCAACTTTCGATTGGAGCGGCTGCACTAGAAAAATGTGCTGGCGGCAAGAGTTTTCACCCAATGGTATACTTTTCCCTTTGCTCCAGTGGGGACGACCCTGCTCGATGACGGGGCTGCATGGCGGGGACGACCCTGCCGCCTCGGGAGAAAAGTAGATGGCGTGGATCATTCTGGTATTGGCGGGTTTGCTGGAAATTGGCTGGGCCATCGGCCTCAAATACAGTGCCGGCTTTACCCGCCTCGTGCCATCCGTCTTGACGGCCATTTCCATGCTGGGCAGCGTGGTGATGCTGGGTCTGGCGCTGCGCACCTTGCCGCTGGGCACGGCCTACGCGATCTGGACGGGTATCGGCACCGTCGGCACGGCCATCTTCGGCATCATGGTGCTGGGCGAGCCGGCCAGCGCCGCGCGCATCGCCTGCATCGCCCTGATCGTGTCTGGCATCCTGGGCTTGAAACTGCTCAGCCCACAATAAAGGATGCCAGCATGAGTCTTGCCATGACGTATTTTTACCTGGCCATCGCCATCATCGCCGAAGTGATCGCCACCAGCGCCTTGAAGGCGTCCGAGGGTTTCAGCCGCTTGTGGCCCAGTGTCATCACCGTGATTGGCTACAGCATCGCCTTCTGGTGCCTGTCTTTGACCCTGAAGGTCATTCCTACCGGCATCGTCTACGCCATCTGGTCGGGCGTGGGCATCGTGCTCATTTCCGCCGTGGGCTGGTTCTGGTTCAAGCAAAGCCTCGACACGCCGGCCCTGATCGGCCTGGGGCTGATCATTGCCGGCGTGCTCGTCATTAACTTGTTTTCCAAGTCCGTCGGGCACTAAGAGCCTATCCCAGCAGATGACGCTCCCTGCTGGAATAGGCACTAATCAAAAGCTGCCGGCCACGCGTGCCAGGTAATACCACTCGGCATTGGCTTGCGCGTTGACGTCCGGGAACAGGATGTAGGCGTCGAACTCGGCCGTCACGGGCGTGCCGTCCGCGCGCACGCCGATCTGCTCGCCCTGTTTGACCTTGTCAAAGCTGGACCAGGTCTTGATGAAGCGGTCGTCCGCGTGCAGCTTGTCGTGCACGACGACCATGTTCAGCGCTTCCATGTCGGCGTCGGCGATGGCTTCCGGCTGTGGCGCGTCGATGAAACCCAAAAAAGCCAAGGTGTTCATGATGGCGCGGTAAGCAACATCCGGCGCGGCCGGGTCCGCGTGCTGGCCGCATTCCAGGGTCAGGGCATAGCCGCCCGTCGAGCGCATGTATTCCGTCGTGCCCACGCCGTAGCGCAAGACCAGGCCCACCTGGTCGCTATTGCCCAGGCGGCGCTGTACGCCCTGGCCGTAGGCATGCAGCCAGCCATCGACGAAGCGGCGCACGCCCAGGCGGCGCGCCAGCGCGCGTTCCTTGTCCTCGTGCTGGAACGGTTGCAGCGGGCCATCGTTGTTGCGTGGACCCACCATGACGAAAGGCTGGCTATCGGCATTGAACGAGTGCAAGTCCAGCAGCACGTCGTGCTGGCCCAACAGCGGGCACAGCCAGTTGGCGATGCGGTCCTCGAAATCCTGCGGATTGTCGTTCGGGAACAGATTGCGGTTCAGGTTGCGGTCGCCGCTGCGCACTCCCTTGGCATAGGCCAGCGGATTGGTGATGGGCACGAAGGTGACGCTGCCGGCCAGGATGGAGAGGGCGCCGCTGTCGAGTTCAGCCATCACGCGCTGGATGCCCTTGGTGCCGCAGGTTTCATTGCCGTGCACGGCGCCCGTGACGATCAGGCGCGGGCCGCTGCCCTGGCCCGTGTAGTTGATGGACTTGAAGTGGAGTGCGCTGCTCATGCTGGACATATCCTATGCTGTTGCGGGAAGGGAAAGCGGGGTCGGCATATTTTAGCGGGATTCGCGGCAGGCTCCCGTAAAAATGTGCACATGGCCGGGCTTGGCGTGGCATGATCGGCGCCACCGTTGTTTTCCCTTGCCGATTCCATGTCCAGTACGTCCCATCCTTCCCGCCTGTATGGCCTCGATACCTTGCGCGCACTGGCCATCGTGCTCGTCTTCATGAACCATTATTTGCTGTTCGTCAGCGACGGCGGGGCGTTCGGTTTCTGGGGTGAAATCGGCTGGACGGGCGTGGACCTGTTCTTTGCCCTCAGCGGCTATCTGATCGGCAACCAGATCTTTGCGGCCTTGCGCAGCGAGCAAGGCTTTTCCTTGCCCCGTTTCTATGCGCGGCGTTTCCTGCGCACCTTGCCCAGTTTCTATGCCGTGCTGGCCCTGTATTATCTGTGGCCCGCGTTTCGCGGCGACAGTGCGCTGCTGCCCCTGTGGAAATTCCTGACGTTTACGCAAAACATCAATCTGACGCCGGGCACGGCGTTTTCGCATGCGTGGTCGCTGTGTGTGGAGGAGCAGTTCTATGTGCTGTTGCCGGCCGTGGCCATGGCGATTGCCGCTTGCCGCAAGTCCCTGCTGTGGGCCTGGCTGGCCGTGGCCGCCAGTTTTATCGTCGGCATGCTGGTGCGCGCCTATTTGTGGGATGAATATGTGCACGTGCCGCGCGGCGGCCTCGGCTATTACAAGTATATTTATTATGCCTCGTGGTGCCGCTTCGATGAACTGGTGGCGGGCGTGGCGCTGGCGCTGCTGAAGAACTACCACCCAAGCGCCTGGTCGCGCCTGACCTCTTATGGCAACCGCAGCTTGCTGGCGGGAATGGCTGGCACGGCGCTGATGTTTTACGTGTTTCTTACCGATCACTATGGCTACTGGGTGACGGTGTTCGGCTATCCGGCCCTGGCCGCCAGTTTTACTGTATTGCTGATCGCCGCGCTGAGTCCCGCCAGTGCTTTGTATCAACTGCGCGTGCCCGGTGCGGCCAGCCTGGCCCTGTGGTCGTATGCGATTTATTTGCTGCACAAGCAGCTGTGCATCTTGCTGCGCCCGGTCTTGCAGGATATCGGTTACGGGCCGGACAGCCTGCCCGCCATGCTGGTGATGATTATGCTGAGCATCGCCACGGGCTGGCTTCTATATAAATTAGTGGAAACGCCGTTCATGCGCTTGCGGGCGCGCTATGTTCCAGCGAATCATGCTTGAGCTACATATCGATCACGTCGAGTCCCCGTGGCGTGCCTACCAGCAATTCCAGGATGGCATGCACGCGCGGATTCGTGTCTTCGTGCTCCGTGTTGTAGATCAGGGCGCGCAGGCCGGGCACGGCTTCCGTGATGTGGTCGCTGGCGTAGGCATTGATCAATAACAAGACCAGGTCCGTGGCGCCCGCGCCGGGCTGGCGCCGCAGCCGGTCGTGGATCACGTTCAGCAGCGCGCGCTGCATGCGCGGCGTGGGATTGGTGATGTAGGCGAAGACGCTCGGCGTGTTGGCGATGGCCGCGCAGATGCGCCGTTCGATCTCGTCCGGCTTCACGTCGGAGGCGATATCGAAATACGCGGCTTCCCAGCGCGTGCGCGCATATGGGTGGCTGGGCGGGAAGGAGTCGGCCGTTTCAAAACCGCAGATGCGGCTCAGGGTTTTCAGCCAGGCTAATATGGTGGAGTTCATGCCGCGATTCTAGCGGCATTCCGCGTGTGCCGGGCCATCTCCATATAAAGGGGACTGACGCCCCGGGAAATGATTAAAGTTTCCTGTAAAACAGCCCTTGTCATTCTGGGAAAGCCTCTCTATAATGCTGGTCTTCGGGGCGGTTAGTTCAGCTGGTTAGAATACTTGGTCGACATCCAAGGGGTCGGGGATTCGAATTCCTCACCGCCCACCAGAATTTTGCAGTAGATGGTTTTTTAAGCTGGCGCAAGCCGCAAGCGGTCATTTGAAATACAATGATCAACAAAAGTTTTACGGGCGGTTAGTTCAGCTGGTTAGAATACTTGGTCGACATCCAAGGGGTCGGGGATTCGAATTCCTCACCGCCCACCAGAATGCAGTTAGAGAGAAAGGTAAAACCGGTTATGACACCGCGAACTACTACCAAGCTTTGGGAGTGACGCTAGTCGAACGGGTTTCCTTTGTCTCAAGAAAGTGAAAAACGCGGCTAGTCCGCGTTTTTTTGCGTCTGCGTTTTCCTTTCAGTTTTTCAGTCCACACCACATTGCAGTTTTACCTGGCGCCAGCGCCGATATGGAGATCAATATGCTTACAATCCGACTTCCCGATGGTTCCGCCCGTCAATTTGACGGCCCGGTCACCGTGGCCCAGGTTGCGGCCAATATTGGTACCGGCCTGGCCAAGGCTGCCCTGGCCGGCAAGGTCGACGGCAAGCTGGTCGATACTTCCTATCTGATCGAGCAAGACGCGGAACTGGCGATTGTGACGGACAAGGATGCCGATGGCCTGGAAGTGATCCGCCACTCGACGGCCCACTTGCTGGCGTATGCCGTCAAGGAATTGTTCCCGGAAGCGCAAGTGACCATCGGTCCCGTGATCGACAACGGTTTCTACTATGACTTCGCCTACAAGCGCCCGTTCACGCCGGAAGACCTGGTGGCGATCGAAAAGAAAATGGCGGAGCTGGCCAAGAAGGATGAGCAAGTCACGCGCAAGGTAGTCGCGCGCGACGAAGCCATCGACTACTTCAAGGGTATCGGCGAGGCGTACAAGGCGGAACTGATCGGTTCGATCCCGGCCGACCAGGAAGTGTCGCTGTATTCCGAAGGCAAGTTCACGGACTTGTGCCGCGGTCCCCACGTGCCATCGACGGGCAAGCTGAAAGTCTTCAAGCTGATGAAGCTGGCCGGCGCCTACTGGCGCGGCGACTCGAAAAACGAGATGCTGCAGCGTATCTATGGCACGGCCTGGGCCAAGAAGGAAGACCAGGAGCTGTACCTGCACAACCTGGAAGAGGCGGAAAAGCGCGATCACCGCAAGCTGGGCAAGCAGCTCGATTTCTTCCATTTCCAGGAAGAAGCGCCGGGCCTGATCTTCTGGCATCCGAAAGGCTGGTCGATCTGGCAGCAAGTCGAGCAATACATGCGCAATGTGTACCAGGTCAATGGCTATCAGGAAGTCAAGGCGCCGCAAATCCTCGACCGTGGCCTGTGGGAAAAAACCGGCCACTGGGACAATTACCGTGAAAACATGTTCATCACGGAATCGGAAAACCGCGCCTATGCGCTGAAGCCGATGAATTGCCCTGGCCATATCCAGATTTTCAACAATGGCATGCGCAGCTACCGCGACTTGCCATTGCGTTACGGCGAATTCGGCCAATGCCACCGCAACGAGCCGTCGGGCGCCTTGCACGGCATGATGCGCGTGCGCGGCTTTACGCAGGACGACGGTCACATCTTCTGCCTGGAAGAGCAGATCGCCGGCGAAGTGACGGCGTTCCACCAGCAGGCGATGGATGTGTACACGGCTTTCGGCTTCACGAATATCGACGTGAAATTGGCCTTGCGCCCGGATAACCGCATCGGCACGGAAGAGTCGTGGGATTTTGCCGAGGAATCCCTGCGTTCGGCCCTGCGCGCCTGCGGCGTGGAATGGACGGAATTGCCTGGCGAGGGCGCATTCTATGGTCCGAAGATCGAATACCACCTGAAAGACAGCCTGGGCCGCGCATGGCAAGTGGGTACCGTGCAGATCGATCCGTCGATGCCGGGCCGCCTGGGCGCGGAATATGTGGCCGTGGATAACACGCGTCAAGTCCCCATCATGCTGCACCGCGCGATCGTCGGTTCGCTGGAACGTTTCATCGGCATCCTGATCGAACACTATGCGGGCGCCATGCCGTTGTGGTTGTCGCCGGTGCAGGTGTCGGTGTTGAATATTTCCGACGCTCAAGCCGACTATGTACAGGAAGTTACAACAAAACTGCGCAAAGCGGGGCTGCGCGTACAGGCTGATTTGCGTAACGAGAAGATTACCTATAAAATACGTGAACATTCCGTACAAAAATTGCCTTACATCTTAGTGATCGGCGACAAAGAGCGGGATGCGAATACAGTGGCCGTGCGGGCGCGGGGCAATGTCGATCTGGGCGTCATGTCCGTCGATGCCCTGATTGAGCGACTCAAACATGAAGTCGACACCAAGGCCTGACGAGGAAACTCGCTGCACGACCGTCTTACAAGATTTTTAAAGGAAATTACAATAGCTACTGACAAGTCACATCGCATCAATGGCGAAATCACTGCCCCTGAAATGCGTTTAAGCGGGGTCGATAACGAGCCACTCGGTATCGTAAGTTTGGCTGAAGCCTTCCGCCTGGCGGAAGAGGCAAACGTCGACCTGGTGGAAATTGCGCCTACCGCGCAGCCACCGGTGTGCCGTTTGATGGACTACGGCAAATTTAAGTATTCGGAGCAAAAGAAAGCTCACGAAGCCAAATTGAAGCAAAAGATCATCCTCGTGAAGGAAGTCAAATTCCGTCCGGGGACTGATGATGGTGACTACAATATCAAGTTGCGTAATCTCATCAAGTTCCTCGAAGATGGCGATAAAACCAAGATCACCTTGCGTTTCCGCGGTCGTGAGATGGCGCATCAGGATATTGGCTTCCGCATGCTGGAACGTCTGAAAGCCGATCTGGAGCCGTACGGCCAGGTCGAGCAGTTCCCGAAGATGGAAGGCCGCCAAATGATCATGGTTCTTTCGCCTAAGAAGAAGAAGTAAGATACAATAGCGTTTTACTGTGGATCGACGTGGTTTGTGCCTGCATGGGTGCGACACCAGATTCCAGGCAGAATTTGCGCGGCCCGGCCAGTCATGTCCGGGCCGCGTGAACTGTAGCGGACTCGCATCCGCTGCACAACATGTGAAAGCAGGCATCTAAGCGCAGCGTCGTGCTGCCACCTGCAATCCTGTTATAAATGGAGCTGTCCGTAAGAGGACAGATTGCTATGCCTAAAATGAAGACCAAAAGCTCCGCGAAAAAACGTTTTCGCGTGCGTCCAGGTGGAACAGTCAAGTCGGGTCACGCGTTCAAACGCCACATCCTGACCAAGAAAACCACCAAAAACAAACGTCAGTTGCGCGGTACCCGTAACATCAACGCATCGGATGTCACATCCGTCATGCGCATGATGCCGACTGCTTAATCTCACACTCAATTTAAGGAGTTACTATGCCTAGAGTAAAACGTGGGGTTACAGCTCGTGCCCGTCATAAGAAGATTCTTGTTCAAGCTAAAGGCTACCGTGGTCGCCGCAGCCGTGTATACCGTGTTGCCAAGCAAGCAGTTATGCGCGCTGGCCAATACGCTTACCGCGATCGCCGCAACAAGAAGCGCGTTTTCCGCCGCCTGTGGATCGCCCGTATCAACGCTGCTTCCCGTGAGCATGGCGTTACGTACAGCGTATTCATGAACGGCTTGAAAAAAGCAAATATCGAACTGGACCGTAAAGTCCTGGCCGATATGGCTGTGATGGACAAGCCAGCATTCGCTGCGATTGTCAACGCAGTTAAAGCAAAAATCGCTGCGTAAGCATCGGTCATTGCACAACGTCATCCGCAGGGTGACGTTATAAAGAGCGGGGCAGAGGTGTGAACCTTATGCCCCGTTTCCGTTTTTGATTGTTGGATTTTAGATAACTGAGTCCAGAATTGATGTCCAAAACAGGAAATGCCGCATGAACTCCCTAGAAGAACTCGTCGTCTCGGCCCAGGCTGACTTTATCGCCGCCGCAGACGCTGCCGCACTTGAAAACGCCAAAGCCCGCTACCTGGGCAAGACTGGCCAGATTACTGAAATGATGAAGGGCCTGGGCAAGCTGGACCCGGACGCGCGCAAGGCGCAGGGCGCCCTGATCAACGCCGTCAAAGTGCAGATCGAGGACGCGCTGACGGCGCGCCGTGATGCACTGGCCGATGCGCAGATGCAAGGCCGTCTGAACGCCGAAGCGATCGACGTGACCCTGCCAGGCCGTGGCCGCATGCCCGGCGGCATCCATCCCGTGATGCGCACGTGGGAGCGGGTCGAGGAAATCTTCCGCTCCATCGGCTTCGACGTGGCCGACGGCCCGGAAATCGAAAACGACTGGACCAACTTCACGGCGCTGAACAGCCCGGAAAACCACCCAGCCCGTTCCATGCAAGACACGTTCTACATCGATGGCAACGATACCGATGGCAAGCCCTTGCTGCTGCGCACGCACACGAGCCCGATGCAGGTGCGCTATGCGCGCACGCACACGCCGCCGATCAAGGTCATCGCGCCGGGCCGCACCTACCGCGTCGACAGCGATGCCACCCATTCGCCCATGTTCCACCAGGTCGAAGGCCTGTGGATCGCCGAAGACATCAGCTTTGCCGACCTGAAGGGCGTGTACCTGAATTTCGTCAAGGCCTTCTTCGAGACGGACGACCTGCAAGTGCGCTTCCGTCCATCGTACTTCCCGTTCACGGAACCGTCGGCCGAGATCGACATCGCCTTCGGTTCGGGCCCGTTGAAAGGCCGCTGGCTGGAAGTGTCCGGCGCCGGCCAGGTGCATCCGACCGTGGTGAAGAACTTCGGCCTCGATCCCGAGAAATTCATCGGTTTTGCTTTCGGCTCCGGCCTGGAACGCTTGACGATGCTGCGTTACGGCATCAACGACCTGCGCCTGTTCTATGAAGGCGATTTAAGGTTCCTGAAGCAATTCAACTAAGCGTTGTTCCGTTTGATTCATGGCGCTTGAGCGCCTGTGCGCTCGCGCTGTGAGCTTTGACCCTTTGAAGGCTTGATTATGCAATTTTCCGAAAACTGGCTCCGTACCATGGTCGATCCGAAGATGACTTCGGACGAACTGGCCCATCTGCTGACCATGTCCGGTCTCGAAGTCGAGGACGTCGATCCTGTCGCCCCACCGTTCTCGAACGTGGTGGTAGGCCTGGTCCTGGAGATGGAAAAACATCCGAATGCGGACCGCCTGAATGTGTGCCAGGTCGATGTCGGCACGGGCACCATGCTCAACATCGTCTGTGGCGCGCCCAATGTGCGCCCGGGCTTGAAAGTCGTGTGCGCGATGGCTGGCGCCGTGCTGCCGCCGGGCGCCGATGGCAAGCCGTTTGAAATCAAGGTAGGCCAGCTGCGCGGCGTCGAGTCGCAAGGCATGCTGTGCTCCGCGCGCGAATTGAAATTGTCGGAAGAAAACGCCGGCTTGATGGAATTGCCGGACGACGCGCCGATCGGCCAGAATTTCCGCGATTACTTTGCGCTCAACGACTTGAAATTCACCATCAAGTTGACGCCGAACAAGGCGGACTGCCTGTCCGTGCTGGGCGTGGCGCGCGAAGTGTCGGCCTTGACGGGCGTGCCCCTGAATGCGCCGCAGTTCCGCACCGTGCCGGTTTCCAGCGATGAAATCCTGCCCGTGAAAGTCAGCGCGCCGGACCTGTGCGGCCGTTTCACGGGCCGCGTCATCCGGGGCTTGAACGCCAAGGCAGCCACGCCGGACTGGATGAAGCAGCGCCTCGAGCGCAGCGGCCAGCGTCCGCTGTCGGCCCTGGTCGACATCTCCAACTATGTCATGCTGGAACTGGGCCGTCCCAGCCACGTGTTTGACCTGGCAAAGATCCACGGCAGCCTCGACGTACGTTGGGGCAAGAAGGGCGAATCCGTCAAACTGTTGAATGGCAACACCATTGCCGTCGACGAGTGGATCGGCGTCATTGCCGATGAGCAGGAAATCGAATCGCTGGCCGGCATCATGGGCGGCGACGCCAGCTCGGTGTCGGACGATACCGACAGCATCTACCTGGAAGCGGCATTCTGGTGGCCCAACGCCATTCAAGGCCGCGCGCGCCGCTTGAATTTCTCGACCGATGCGGCGCACCGCTTCGAGCGCGGCGTCGATTTCGCCACCACCGTCGAGCACATCGAGCGCATCACGGCCCTGATCGTGGAAATCTGCGGTACGCCGGCCACGACCGTCGGCCCCGTCGACGACCACGTGGTGAACCTGCCGCAGCGCCAGCCCGTGTCGATGCGCACGGCGCGCGCGCAAAAAGTCATCGGCGTGCCGCTCAACGATGAGCTGATCGCCGATATCTTCACGCGCCTGGCCCTGCCATTCACCCTGGCGGACGGCGTGTTTTCCGTGACGTCGCCCAGCTACCGTTTCGACATCGAGATCGAGGAAGACCTGATCGAGGAAGTGGCGCGCGTGTATGGCTTTGAAAACATCCCGACCTTGCCGCCCGTGGCAGCGAACGTGATGCAGATTGCACCAGAAAATACCCGCTCCTTGTTTGCGGTACGTCATGAGCTGGCCGACCTGGGCTTCCAGGAAGTGGTTAACATGAGCTTTGTCGATACGGCATGGGAACGCGATTTCTCGGGCAATACGAACCCGATCAAATTGCAGAACCCGATCGCCAGCCAGATGAGCGTGATGCGTTCCTCGCTGATCGGCAGCCTGATCGCCAACGTGCGCTACAACCTGAACCGCAAGACGAACCGCGTGCGCATCTTCGAAGTGGGCGCCATCTACCAGCGCGACGACAGCGTGGAAAACGGTCCCCTGTCGGTGGCTGGCTACGCCCAGCCGAAGCGCGTGGCGGCCATGGCCTACGGTGCGGTGGCCGATGAGCAGTGGGGCCAGGCTGCACGCACGGTCGACTTCTTCGACGTGAAGGCGGACCTGGAAGCGCTGTTCGCGCCGCTGGTCTTGCGTTTCACCAAGGCGGAACATCCGGCCCTGCATCCGGGCCGCTCGGCCAACGTGGAACTCGATGGCAAGGTCATCGGTTTCATCGGCGAATTGCACCCGCGCTGGATGCAAAAGTACGACTTGCCGCTGGCGCCCGTGCTGTTCGAAGTCGATGCCGCTGCCCTGACGCAACGCATCGTGCCTGTGTACCAGGAAATCTCGAAATTCCCTGGCGCCAGCCGTGACTTGGCCGTGGTCGTCAAGCAATCGGTGGCTGTGCAGGATCTGCTCGACAGCTTCCACGCCGCCGCCAAGTCGAGCCCGGCAGCGCGTATCGTGCAAGCCATTGTTTTATTTGATGAATATCGTGGAAAAGGTCTGGAAGCGGATGAAAAAAGCCTTGCTTTCCGGATTAGCTTGCAAGATACTCAAAACACCCTGCAAGACGATGTCGTCGATGGCCTGATGGCTGTCCTGATCGATGCGGCCAAGCAGGGCCACGACGCGAAACTGCGTTCGTAATTACCGGACTGGCCGTCGCCTTGCGTGACGGCCTTTCCGTCGTCAACCGTAGACGAGCTTGCCATGTGGCGGGCTCGGGCGCACAGAAAAGGCAGGGCAGGAAAATTAATAACAGCGACGTTGATTCCGCCGTACTGCAATCCGCACTGGCTGCCGATCTGCATCGGGCCATGCTGGTTGCCAAAGTGCGCCAGGAAGCGGAAAAAGATTTACCCACCTTGACCAAGGCGGAACTGGCCGAACTGTTGTTCGAGCAAGTGGGCCTGAACAAGCGCGAAGCGAAGGATATGGTCGAAACCTTTTTCGACGAGATCCGCAATGCGCTCGAGCGTGGCGAGGCCGTCAAGCTGTCCGGTTTCGGCAATTTCCAGTTGCGCGACAAGCCGCAGCGGCCGGGCCGCAATCCGAAGACAGGGGAAGAGATCCCCATCACGGCGCGCCGTGTCGTGACCTTTCATGCGAGCCAGAAGCTGAAAAGCATGGTCGAAGAGACCAGTCCGCTGGCACGTGCTGCCTGAGTGAGTGGCGATGAACGAGCGCATCAGTAAAACCGAGTTGATCGCCTTGCCGCCCATTCCGGCGAAACGCTATTTCACGATCGGCGAAGTGAGCGAGTTGTGCGGCGTCAAACCGCATGTATTGCGCTACTGGGAGCAGGAGTTTTCCCAGCTCAAGCCGGTCAAACGACGTGGTAACCGCCGTTATTATCAGCACCATGAGGTGCTGCTGATACGCCGCATCCGCGAACTGCTGTATGAGCAGGGCTTTACCATCAGCGGCGCGCGCAACAAGCTCGACAGCCGTGGCGCCTCGCATGCCATCCTCGACGAGCTGCCGGTGCTGCCGGCCATGCCCGTCGTGCCGCAGGAAGCGCCGCTGGACCGCGTGTGGATACGCAATGAATTAATGGCGATTTTAAACTTGCTAAAATAAGATTTGTACCAATATAGGTGGGGTTGTCCGGTAGCAGTTGATGAAGTTGACTATACTGCATGGGCGGTTCGCCTTGGCGTTGACGCTACCGTACGGCGCGCCATATTTTGAATATAATGTTAATGTTGCGTTTTTGTTAGTGACGCTGAACCGGAGCAGCGTTCAGGTTCCGGTAGTCTTTCCCAGGCCAGGAAAATTTAAGGGGAAACAATGATACGCGTTGCCATTTGTGATGATCACCAAATAGTACGAGCTGGATTCAAACAGATTTTTTCGTCGTCAGGCGATTTCAGTGTGGTGGCGGAAGCCGGTACCGGGCGTGAAGCGCTCGATATCGCCCGCCGCGAAATTTGCGATGTATTGCTGCTCGATATAGCCATGCCCGATCAGAGCGGCATCGATACCTTGCGCACGATCCGCCAGGGTCAGCCGGAATTGCCCGTGCTGATACTCAGCGGCTATCCCGCGCAGCAATACGCGCTGAACCTGTTCAAGATGGGCGCGAATGGCTATCTGAACAAGGAATGCGAAGCGGACGAGCTGATGACGGCCGTGCGCACCGTATTCCAGGGGCGCCGCTACGTCAGCTCCACCGTCGGTGAATTGCTGGCGCAGTCGTTCGACCGCGACACGAATGCTGCCCTGCATACGGAGTTGTCGGACCGCGAGTTCCAGGTCTTCCTGCGCCTGGCGCGTGGCGCCACCGTGTCCGATATCGGTGTTGCCTTGTCGCTCAGCATCAAGACGGTGAGTACTTACCGTACGCGCATCATGGAAAAAATGGGCTTGCAATCCAACAGCGACTTGACCTATTACGCAATGAAAAACAATTTGCTTGACTAGCGCTGCGGTGCGATCATGGAAACATGATCGCTCAGCCAGCCGGCCAGCACGAATTGTGCGGTGCAGCAGTTTGTGGCGAGGACTATAATTGGCCGGCGCCGGCGCTTTTTCCCGCGCCGAACCTTGCTAAGGATGCACACCAGGATGTATTTCACCGCTGAACCGGCCCCGAATCACCGCCTGCCTCTCTACAAGACGATCCTGTGCGTGACTTGCGCCTTGCTGCTTGTACTCAATGGTTTCAGTCTCTTTCATAACCTGCAGTCGCTGAAGGGCACGAACGCCTTGCTCAGCCAGAGCGCCCGCGTGGCGGACCGCCTGCAATATCTGAACGTGCTCGTGCTCGATGCGGAAAGCAGCTTGCGCGGCTATTTCATTTCCGGCTCCGAAACCTATCTGGGGCCGTCGAAGACGGCTACCACGGAAATCGAAAACGAATTCAACGAGCTGCAAACCTTGCTCGCGAGTAGTCCTACCCAGCTGAAAAACCTGGGCCAGCTGAAAAGCTTGATTCGCCGCAAGATGTCGATGCTGCAAGAGTCGATCGAGGTTTACCGGCAGGGCGGGCTGGCCGAGATCGTCAATATTTCCCGCGTGACCGACGACCGCGCCACCATGGACGAGATCCGCCTGCAGGTGGTGATCATGACGCGCGAGCAGAATGAAGCGCTGTCGTCAGGCAGTGCCGCCTTTTACCATGAGTACCAGAAAGCCGTGCTGCTCGGCATCGGCATCAATGCCCTGGCCATCCTCGTGCTGATCATGTTTTACCAGCTGGTGCGGCGCAGTTTCCAGAACCGTGCGGCCGTCGAGTATGCGCTGCAAAATGCCAACGACACCCTGGAATCGACGGTCAGCAAGCGTACCGAGCAGTTATCCGTGCTGTCGCGCCATTTGATCAGCGTCAATGAAGTGGAAAAGGCGCGCCTGGCGCGCGAGCTGCATGATGAATTGGGCGCCAATTTGACCTCGATCAGCATGGACCTGGGCGCCGTCACGCAGCAGCTGGCGCACGCGCAGCCGGAACTGGCAGCGCAATTGCGGCGCGCCAAGGCAACCTTGCTGGAAACGGTGGAGCTGAAGCGCCGCATCGTCGAGGATTTGCGCCCCAGCCTGCTGGACAACCTGGGCCTGTGCGCCGCCATCGAAAGCTATTGCGAGGATTTTACGCGCATGAGTTCCGTGCGCTGCGAAACGGACGTGGCCATCAATATCGACAACCGCGAAGCCACCCTGACGATCGCCCTGTTCCGCATCGTGCAGGAATCGCTGACGAACATCCTGAAATATGCGCGCGCCGGCATGGTCAGCGTGACATTGAAGCGCAACGAGCACGGCCTGGTGCTGCGCGTGATCGACGACGGCATCGGCATCACGGAAGATGCGCTGCAAAAACCCATGTCGCACGGCTTGCTGGGCATGCGCGAGCGGGCACTGTTGCTGGGCGGCACCCTCACCGTGCGGCAGGGGCCGGAAGGCAAGGGGACCTGCGTGGAAGCCTTGATTCCCCTGCCGCTGACGCCGGAGCCGGAAGACATCGATGCGGATGCCGAAGCGTAATGGACGTTGATGCAAGAAAAATGGCCGGGCATGCAGCCCGGCCATTTTTTTACCTGTCTTGCCTGATCAGGAGCGGCTCAGCAGCGGATCAGCAGCGTGACACGTCGCGCAGCAAGCGGTCGTATTCCGTCTTCGCCACTTTGTAGCACTCGCCCGCGTAGCATTCCAGGCCGGCGCGGTCCAGCACCGTGATATTGCCGCGGCGATAGTGGATCAAGCCTTCTTCCTGCAGCTTGCCGGCGGCGGCCGTGATGCTTTCGCGGCGCACGCCCAGCATGATGGAGATCAGCTCTTGCGTGACTTTCAATTCGTTCGATGGCGAACGGTCCAGGCGGTCCAGCAACCAGCGGCACAGTTTTTGCTCGATCGAGCTGTGACGGCCACCGACCGCGTTCTGCGCCATTTGCGCAAACAGGGCGTTGGTGTAGCGCATCAGCAGCTGGGGCAGGGCGCCGCCTTGGTTGAAGGCATCGCGCAGGCTTTGCGTCTTCAGGCGGTAGCCGTAGCCGGCGCTTTGCACGACAGCCGTGCACATGGCGCGCTCGCCTGCCAGCAGCGAGGCACCCGCCACGCCTTCATGGCCGACGACGGCGATTTCCGTCGTGGCGCCGTCTTCCATGACATACAGCAAGGAAATGATGGCGGTGGTAGGGAAGTAGCTGTATTCCAGGTTGTTACCGTAAGCATACAATTCCTTGCCGAAAGGCAGTTCGACCAGTTCCAGGTCTTCGAACAGCGATTCGAGTGCGGCGCGCGGCAGGGCGGCCAGCAATTCATTCTGTTGGGCACTGCTGAGGCTAACCCGCGACGCAAGCTTGATTTCCCGGCCGGCCGCTGGCATGGCGCGCGGCAGCAACTGGTTCTTCTGGACCGGGGTGCTAAGTTGAGTATGGTTCATATTATTCCTCACAGGCTTTTTACATCGGAATGCGACTGCCGCGTTGCTGGTCGAAAACTTTGCCGTATCCATCTGATAACAGCGTTTTTTTTCGACCGCGCGGTGCAGATCGCGATGTAGCTACTTTAAAAGCTTATGTAAGTGGCGAACATAAGATTAGCAGTCGCCACTTTGTAGTCTCATTTGAGGCGAAATTGTAGTCCTTGTCCTACGCGCACACTTTTGACTAGCTAGCCTTGCGCCGTTCTGCGCGATTTTGTGATATGACGCGCGGCTTGTTGGCGCTCCACAGACCGGCCGGACGCACGCTGGGCAAGCCGTCGCGCATGGTCGCGGCGGGTGCCTGGCGCGTGCCTGGCGCCTCGTGTTCGCCCAGGCGGAAGCGGCTGACGGCCTGCGTCAGCGCCTCGCCTTCTTGGTGCAGGCGCTGCGAACCGGCGCGCGCCTCGTCGACCAGGCCCGCATTCTGGCGCGTCATGTCGTCGATTTGCGCCAGCGCCTGGTTGATGCGGGCGATCTCGCCATTCTGCTCGGCGCCGGCGCTGCTGATGCGTCCGATGACGACGGACACCTGCTGCACGGCATCGACGACCTGACGCATGGTGCTGCCGGCCGCGTTGACCAGGTCGCCGCCCGCGTCCACGGTGGCCACCGAATCGCCGATCAGGCGCTTGATTTCCAGCGCCGCCGCCGCCGAGCGCTGCGCCAGGCTGCGCACCTCGGATGCGACGACGGCAAAGCCGCGCCCCTGCTCGCCGGCGCGCGCCGCTTCGACGGCCGCGTTCAGGGCCAGGATATTCGTCTGGAAGGCGATGCCGTTGATGACGCCGATGATGTCGACGATCTTGTGCGAGCTGGCCTTGATCGAGGCCATGGTCTCGACCACGGCGCTGACGGTCTCGCCGCCGCGCAGGGCCACTTCGGCGGCCGACGCCACCAGGGTGCGCCCCTGTCCTACGTGGGCTTCGTTACGGCCCACGGTGGCCGTCAGCTCGCGCATCGAATCGACGGTGGCGCCCAGCGCATCCGCTTGCGTGGCCGTGTGGCCGGACAGGGCGGCGTTGCCTTGCGCGATATCGGCGCCGGCGGCGGCGATGACGGCCGCGCCGCCGCGGATTTCCTGCACCAGGGTGGCCAGGCCATGCGTCATGGCGCCGAAGTCGCGTACCAGGTCGCCGATCTCGTCGTGCGCCTGCGAGGTGATGCGCTGCGACAGGTCGCCCGCCGCCGCCGCGCCGACGGCCAGGCGCAATTGCGTCACGTCGCGCGCGAACGCGGCATAGAAGCCCGCGCACAGGTAGGCGGCGGCCAGCAGCACCAGCAGCATGGCCGCCAGGATCAGGGCGCGGCGCGCCTCGTCGCGGGCGATGCGCTGCGCCAGCAAACCGTCCAGCGCGCTGGCGGAGGCGCCGGACAGCGCGTGCAGGGCGTCGATGGCCTGCATGCCGGCCGCGTGGAATTGCGCGCCCGAGGTCTGGTCGTAGGAATTCGTCACTTCATTTTTCGTCCGTTCGAGGAAGGCCAGCGCGGCCGGCACGGCTTTCAGGGCCGGCTGCAGGCTGGCGCGCAGCGCCGGCTTGGCGGCGATGATTTCATCGAAGCGGGCCGGCAGGCGTTCCAGTTTGTGGCGCGCGATCAGGGCGTTGGCGTTGACGAGTTGATCTTCGTTCGCCTCGAACAGGCCCGTGTCGATGTAGGCGGCGCCGCGCCCGGCGATGTCCGACAGGCTCTCGGCCAGGTCGGGCAGGGTGGCCGTGAAGACGGCGCTCAGGTGGTTGGCGCCCGCGTCCGGGTCCAGGCTCAGGTGCGAGCGGTCGGCCACCAGCTGGCCCAGCTTGGCGGCCTGGCGCAGCAGCGCCGTGTGCGCCGCATAGCTGTCGCGCGCCGCGAGGCCCGCCTGGCGGCCCAGCAGGGCTTGCCACTGCTTGCTCAGTTCGGCCGCCTGGGGCAGGCCTGCGCCGGCCGGCAAGCGCGCCAGGGCGGCCAGCGCCGCCGTGATGCGCGCGTTCAGGGCCGTGTTGTCCATGCCGGCCTTGCCGCTCAGGCGCAAGTGCTCCAGGCCGCGCCGCAGCTGCAGCAGACGCGTGCCTTCCTGCAACTGGCGTACATAGGCCACGCCCCGCTGCGCATCCTGCGCCTGCGCCAGCGATTTGCCCAGCTCCGAGATCAGCAGGGTGGTCGCCAGCGCCAGCGGCAGCAGGAAGACCAGGCAGACAAGCATGAATTTGGGCAGCAGGCGCAAGCGCTGCATGAGTCGGATGGCGGGGGTGAGGAGCATTTTCATCGGGTTTCCAGGAAAGAGTGGCAACATTTCTGCAGTGCAATGTTGCCTGCGGATTGTGACCCCTTGATGAAGTGGGCGATTTTGCCGTTCGCCAGAGTGAAGCAGTTCACACGGAAGGCCGATCCTTCTGTAAAATCGAGGGTTTTTTGCGAGGGCCATATTATGGTCACCAATATGGCCAACGAGAACGACATCAACACCCCCGATTCCAGCGACAGCGCGGACAGCGCAGCCGATTCCGCCAGCGCTGTCGTCAGCAGCAAGGCGCCGGCCGTGATCGCGCGCGAAGTGCAGCGCCGCCGCACCTTCGGCATCATTTCCCACCCGGATGCGGGTAAGACCACGCTGACGGAAAAACTGCTGCTGTTCTCGGGCGCGATCCAGATGGCCGGTACCGTCAAGGCCCGCAAATCGGGCCGCCACGCGACGTCGGACTGGATGGAGATCGAGAAGCAGCGCGGCATTTCCGTCGCTTCCTCGGTGATGCAGTTCGAATTCCGCGACCACGTCGTCAACCTGCTTGACACCCCGGGCCACCAGGACTTCTCGGAAGATACCTACCGCGTGCTGACGGCGGTCGATTCGGCGCTGATGGTGATCGATGCGGCCAAGGGCGTGGAAGCGCAGACGATCAAGCTGCTGGCAGTGTGCCGCATGCGCAATACGCCGATCGTCACCTTCATGAACAAGATGGACCGCGAGACGCGCGATCCGCTGGACCTGCTCGACGAACTCGAATCGGTGCTGAAGATCCAGTGCGCGCCCGTCACCTGGCCTATCGGCATGGGCAAGAACTTCCGCGGCGTGTACCACCTGCTGAACGACGAGATCATGCTGTTCAAGGCCGGTGAAGAGAAGGCCGATGGCGCCTTCGAAATCATCAAGGGCATCGACAACCCGCGCCTGCAGGAGATGTTCCCGCTGGAGATGGATCAATTGCGCATGGAAGTGGAGCTGGTGCATGGCGCGTCGAACCCGTTCAACCTGGAGGAATTCCTCTCCGGCGTGCAGACGCCCGTGTTCTTCGGTTCGGCCATCAACAACTTCGGCGTGCGCGAAATTCTCTCCGCGCTGGTCGACTGGGCGCCGGCGCCGCGCGAGCGCGACGCGACCGTGCGTTCGGTGGCGCCGTCCGAGCAGCCATTTACCGGTTTCGTCTTCAAGATCCAGGCGAACATGGACCCGGCCCACCGCGACCGCATCGCCTTTTTGCGCGTGTGCTCGGGACGTTTCGAGCGCGGCATGAAGGTCAAGCACTTGCGCCTGGGGCGCGAGATCAAGGTGTCGAACGTGGTGACCTTCATGGCATCGTCGCGCGAACAGGTGGAAGAGGCGTACGCGGGCGACATCATCGGCTTGCCGAACCATGGCAACATGCAGATCGGCGACAGTTTTTCCGAAGGCGAGATGCTGACCTTTACGGGCATCCCGTACTTCGCGCCGGACTTCTTCCGCTCCGTGCGCATCCGTAATCCCTTGAAAATCAAGCAGCTGCACAAGGGCTTGCAGCAGCTAGGCGAAGAGGGCGCGGTGCAGGTCTTCAAGCCGGTGCAGGGCGGCGAACTGGTACTGGGCGCCGTCGGCGTGCTGCAGTTCGAAGTGGTGGCCAGCCGTTTGCTCAACGAATATGGCGTCGACGCCGTGTTCGAAGGCACCAGCATCAGCAGCGCCCGCTGGGTCAGCTGCGACGACAAGCGCATCCTGCAGGATTTCGAGAACGCGCTGGGCCACAACGTGGCCTACGATGCGGCCGGCAACATGGCTTACCTGGCGACCTCTGGCGTGAACCTGCGCCTGACGGAAGAGCGCTGGCCGAAATTGAAATTCCACGCCACGCGCGAGCATTCGGCCAAGCTGGCTTGATGTAGCGCTGGTGGTGTCGGATTACGCGCTTTGCGCCAATCCGGCCTACGCGTTGATGGCGCAGGTCGGATTGGCGCGGCAACGCCGTGCGTAATCCGACACCCTTGCTGGCAGCAATTCAAGCCGGCAGGATCGTGCGGGTACTCCAGTCGCGCCGCTCCAGCAGCAGCGCCGTCAACTGCGCCGCCGTCATCGGGCGCGCAAAGAAGAAGCCCTGCACATTGTCGCAGCCGGCCTTGCGCAAAAACTCCACCTGCTGCAAGGTTTCCACGCCCTCCGCCACCACTTTCAGGTGCAGGCTGTGCGCCATCGCGATGATGGCCGTGACGATGGCTTCGCCCTCGCCGGGCAGGTCGTGCACGAAGCTGCGGTCGATCTTCAACTGGTCGATGGGCAGGCGCTTCAGGTACGACATCGACGAATAGCCGGTGCCGAAATCGTCGATCGACAGGTGGATGCCCGTTTCCTGCAGGCGCCGCATCAGTTCCACGTTGGCGTGGACATTGTCCATCAGCACGCCTTCCGTGATTTCCAGCTCCAGCAAGCCATGCGGCAGCTGCGTTTCTTGCAGGATGGCGCGGATGTCGTCCATCAGGCCCGGATCGCGCGCCTGGCAGGCCGACAGGTTGACGGCCACGTGCTCGAGCGAATCGAGCAAGCCCGCCTTGCACCAGCTGGCCGCTTGCCGGCAGGCGCTTTGCAGCACCCAGCGCCCCAGGTCGACGATGATGCCGCTTTCCTCGGCCACGGGGATGAATTCGGCGGGGCTCAGCTGGCCCATGTCGCGGCAATTCCAGCGTATCAGCGCTTCCACGCCGACGATGCGCCCGCTGCGCAAGTCGATCTGCGGCTGGTAGTGCAAATACAGTTCTTCGTTTTGCAGCGCGCGGCGCAGGTTCGCTTCCATGCGTAGCCGGCGCTGCGCGCGCAATTCCATTTCGGCCTTGAACACGGCGTAGCGGTTCTTGCCCTGGTGCTTGGCGTGGTACATGGCCGTATCGGCATTGCGCGTCAGGGTGGCCACGTCCTGCGCGTCGAACGGATACAGGCTCACGCCGATGCTGGCACTGACGTACAGCTGGTGGCCTTCGAGGTCGAACGGCGCGGCCAGCACGGCCAGGATCTTGCGCGCCACGCTGGCCATTTCCGAGGCGTCGTCGGCCGGTTCGACGATGACGACGAATTCATCGCCGCCGATGCGGCAGATGATGTCGGTGCCGCGCAGGATGGCCACCAGGCGCTCGGACACGAGCTTGAGCAGCTGGTCGCCGCAGTGGTGGCCCAGCGTGTCGTTGACGATCTTGAAGTTGTCCAGGTCCAGCAGCAGCAGGCCCACGCTGCTGTCCTGGCGGTCGGCGCGCGCCAGCGCGTAGGCCAGGGCGTCATTGAATTCATGGCGGTTCGGCAGCTGCGTGACAGGATCGACGTGGGCCAGGTAGTGCAAATGGTTTTCCGCATGCTGGGCGGCCGTGCGCGTGCGGCGCACCATCAGGAAGGTCATGCCGAACGCGCACAGGCAGACGAGCAGGGTGAAGGCGGCAAATTGCGTCAGGCTGGCGTACAGCGGCGCCAGGCTGGCGCGCAGGTACAGCGCGCCGCCGCCGGGCAAGGTCTTCAGGATGGCGGCGCTGCCGTCCAGGTAATCGACGTGCAGGCCGTTGCGCGGCGCCGCGGGTGCCGTATCGGTGCCGCTGCGCGCATAGCGGGCAAACGGCGTGCCATAGGCGCTGTAGAGCAGTGCTTGCCGCACATGCGGGGCGGCGGCGAGGGCAGCGAGAAGTTCTTGCGCGGCAAGACGATTGTCCTGGCGCATGGCCTGGGTGGCGGCTGGCGCCAGCATGTCGGCCTGGATGCGCAGCGTACGCTGGAAGGATGCCTGGAGGGAAAACAACTGGAAGAGGATCAGCAGCAGGCTGGCCATGGCCAGCATGGCCGCCGCGGCCAGCAAGTTCAGCCTGGCAATCCGGTCGCCGCGCAACTGTACCGACGGCAGCATCAATGGCGCCATCATGACGCTTTCTCCTGCCGGCCCCGCTTGCCGCCGCCCCGTGTGACCTCGCCTCGCCCTGCCATACTTTACGTTCCAGTCTGATGAAAACCGAAGTGAGCCGGAACTCTCAACGTGTTGCTAAGTGTTGCTAAGGCCGACATATTGTCATTTTGCAGCGTGAAAGTACAGGGCGCGCGGCAATTTTGTGTGCATGCCGCCGGCCTGGCAGCAGCAGGCAAGGCGGCAAGACAGGCGGAAAAGGCGGGGCGTGTCTTTCTAATAATAATCCTATCCGAATTTTAATCCTTTTTTTGCCGGCCGGTTTTTTTCCCTAAAAACATGCTGACAGTAAACAAAATGCCACGAAGAATAACTTGAATGCCCAGCCATCCCGGGGCGGATTAACTTCCGGTTCCTATCATCGATTGCAAGTCATTGATTTTAATAATTTTTAATGAAGAATGCGAGAACGCTATGGCCTTGCTCCGCGAGTTCGTCCATAATCCGCTGATGATGGACGTTCTGATGCTGTTTGTTTTGTCTGCCGCGGCCATGCAAGCTGCCGCCAGCAAAACCGGACGTCGCCCTAATGATAAATAGTGAGGATATCTTGGAAAAAAAACCAAAAATTATTTTGTCGTCACAAGACCTGGAACGACTGGAAGCGTTGTTGTATGCCTTGGGTAATAATCTGTCGCCGGACAAGGCCGCCTTGCTCGATGAGCTGGGCCGCGCCGAGGTGCTCGAGCCGCAAGAGATTCCCCCGACCGTCGTGACGATGAATTCCACCGTGCGCTTCACGGTGGAGAACAAGGAAGAATTCTGCCTGACGCTCGTGTATCCGAAGGACGTGGAAGGCCAGGCCGACCGCATTTCCGTGCTGGCGCCCGTCGGCAGCGCGCTGCTGGGTCTGTCCGTCGGCGACAGCATCGCCTGGCCCATGCCGGGCGGCGTGGTGAAGGTCAAGATCGAGGAAATCGTCTATCAGCCTGAACGGGCTGGCGAATACCACCGCTAGGCGCGGCAAGCAGTAACGGCGGACGGCGCCTGCCGTTCGCCTGCCAGGCCGTGTTTCCAATAATTAACTATTGCGTTGCACGCGCACCACCAGCCATCCCGCCACCACCGTGAAGGTGACGATGATGGCGACGATGATCCAGAAGCCCTGCGGGTGCTGGGCCAGCGGAATTCCCCCCACATTCATGCCCAGCATGCCGGCGATGATATTGATCGGCAAGGCCAGCACGGTGACGATGGTCAGCACGAACAGGCTGCGGCTGTTTTCCTCGTTGACGCTGGCGGCGATCTCTTCCTGCAGCAGCTTGATGCGTTCCTGCAGCGAAGACATATCGCTGAGCACCACCGAAAATTCCTCCGTCGACTGGCGCAATTCCAGGCTGTCCAGCTCCGACACCCACGCGGGCGGCCGTTGCAGCAGGCGGAACAGGGCGGCCGGTTCCGGCGCCAGCAGGCGCTGCAGCCGCACCAGCACGCGCCGCATGGCGCCCAGGTCTTCGCGTTTCGGCACCAGGCGCCCGGCCAGCAGGTGATCCTCGATATCGTCGACCCGCGCCACGGCATCGCGCACGATGTTGACCAGCACGTCGGCCTGGTCGCGCAGCAGGTGGATCAGCAGCTCCACCGACGAGCGGATCGGCTCGTGGTTCTTGATGACGGCCTGGCGCAGGCGCTCGATCGACTGCAGCGGCGCGCGGCGCGCCGTGATGACGAGGTTTTGCGCCACGCTGGCCCACATGGTGGAAATGTCGGACGCCTCGAACGAGAAATTGTGCACCACATCGTTGACCACGGCGATCAGGGTGTTTTCCGCCTGTTCGATGCGCGTCGAACGCGAACCCTGGTGCAGGGTTTCATAGAATTCGTCGGCCAGCTGCGTGTGCGCCATCAGCCATTTTTCGCTGGCCGCATGCGACAGGTTGAAATGCAGCCAGACGAATTCCTGCGCCGGACGCGCCGCGCCATCGGCCAGCCAGGCCAGCGCGGCCCTTGAATCGAGCGCCAGCGGCTGCGCCTCGCGGCCAAACAGGAAGCCCCAGACCAGACCCGAGGTGTCCGAACCGTAGGTGAAACCGGCAGTTTCCATCGCCATCGTGAATCTTTCTCGCGCAGTGTGATTGATCGTCGCGCGATTCTAATACACGGATGTGTCGGGAAAATGACAAGGCCACCGCGAACGGTGGCCTTGTCCGGACTACGGCGGCGTATTAATTGCGGCGCGGATTATCGGGGCGGCGGTCGTCGCGGTTCGGAATCCCGTCGCCGTCGCGGTCGTGGCGGTTGCCATTGTCGCGGTCATAGCGGTTGGGGATGCCATCGCGGTCGCGGTCGCCGTTCGGGCCGCGTGGCGACCAGCGGCCTTGCTCCATCTGCCAGCGGCCATCGCGCTGGTTCCAGGCGGGCGGCGCATACACGTAGCCGGGACGTTCGGCGATCCATACGCCTTGCGTCCAGGCGTAGCGCTGGCCGCGCCATTCCCAGTGGCCTGGCGCCCAGATGTAGCCGTGGCGTGCGCGCGGAATGGCTTCGCGGCGCGGTGGCGGCGGGGCGATGCGGATTTCGTCATAGCGCACGGGCTGCACTTGCGCGGCGACCCAGCCGCCACGATCCAGGCGCCAGCGGTTGTTCTCCTGTATCCAGGCGGCGCGGCGGTACTGGTTGCCGCCGCGTTCGCGCAGCCATTCGCCATTGTTCCAGACATGGCGCTGGCCGTCCCAGTTCCAGTAGCCGGGCGCCCAGACATAGCCGGCGCGCGGCGCGGGCACGCTTTCAAACCGTGGCGGAGGCGGGGCGTTGCCGACGACAATGCTGACGCCGAGCTGATTCTGTGCCATAGCCTGCGCGGGCAGGAAGGCCGCGGCGCTGATGGCCAGCATGGCTGCTGCGTAGAGTGTGATGGGTTTCATGGTGTGCTCCATTTCGGTGATTGCGTGAAATGGACTATAGGCGCTTGCCGGCGGTTTTTCGGCTTTGATTCAACTTATTACAATTGACACAATGCTGTGTGTCCGTGTATCCGTGGCGGATACAAATGGCGGCCTGGCGCGGCGGTATTCAAGCGGGCGCCAGGCGGCGTGGTGTCAGCATCGGTGGCTCACAGGGTGCTGGCGGTGGCGTTGCCCAGCAAGGCTTGCCGTTCCTCGATCAGCGAGATTTTCTTTTCCTGTTCCGTCATGCGCTTGGCGCTGACCGTCACGACGGGGATGGCGTTCGCCTGTGCCGCGTCGGCTGCCTTGGCGGCCGATGGCTGGGTGAAGCTGGCGTAGCTGGCGCCGCAGGCGATGGCGACGGCGACGGTAAAGATGGCTTCCATGTTTTTCAGGGTTTTCATGATGTTTCCTTTCGGGTGGCGGGTGGGTATGTCTGCACTGTAGCCATGCGCGCGCCGTTGCGCCATGCGGATGCGACCAGCCGTGGTTTTGGCGGGATGGCCTGCAAAAAAACGGCGCTGAAACGCCGGCGCGCGGGGCTGGCGGGCGACCGCTTGAATTGAGGCCTAATTCGCCCTGTATCCGTGCATATGAATGCAATTGCTCTATGGCATTATTTGATGCTGCACACTGCCGTGCCCATGCTGTGCACGGCAGGTGCTGCGCCAGCTGTCCTGCTAGAATCGGCATGGCAGCCGTGTTGCGCATACTTGCGCGCACAATAATTCTCACCAGGAGTCACCTATGTTCCAATTGTTTGGTTTTGGCGGCGCCCGCTGCCCGCGCTGCGAGCACAAGAACGGCGCTGCCGCCGGCTATTGCGCGCAATGCGGCTTGTCGCTGGGGGCACCCGACAGCGATGCGGTGCTGCATGCCAATCAATGGCATCTTGCCGATGGGCAACTAGCACTGTTCTTTGGCGTGCGCGAACTGTCCTCGCTGTTCGGCAGCGCGGCGCGCCGCCTGCAGGTGCCGGCCGAGTCGCGCGCCTGGATCGTGCAATCGGATGCTTTCACCTTGATACCGGCCGGCGACTACGACAGCGCCGCCTTCTTTGCGCGCCTGCCCGCGCTGCTGCCGGCGCGTCCGGCCGAAGTGCTGATCGCGCGCGCCGACGCCGTCAGCCTGGAATTCGACTTGCCTCGCCTGGCCAGTACGGAGCGGCTGGATGTCGCCGCGTCCCTGCGCGTGGACATTGCGCTGGGCCAGCCCGATGCGTTCGCGCGCCAGTTCATGCGCGCGCCGGGCGCCGTCACGCGCGCCCACCTGCACGCCTTGCTGCTGCCATCCGTGCGCCAGATCGCGCTGGAATTCATCGGCAGCCGCGCGCTGCGCGAGATGGACGCGAATGCGGACTTGCGGCCCGAATTGAACGAACGCCTGCAATCGGCCCTGACGCAGCGCCTGGCGTCCAGCGGCCTGGCCGTGGCGCGCGTGGAAACCCTCAGCCTGCGGCATGACAAGCGCGAGGGTGACGCCGGCGCCAGCATCGGCACCCTGTGGCTGGGCGGCGTGCCGGCGCAGGAACTGGAGCAGCACAGCCTGGAACGCATGAAGCAGCTCGACCAGCTGTATGACGAGGAAGAGTGGCAGCGCATCCGGCGCGAGGAACTGGCGGCGCGTCATGCGCACCGCCGCGCCGAACTGCAGCAGGATGCGACGCTGGAAAAGGCGGAGCTGGGCCACCAGGAAGCGGAGCGCCTGCAGGCGCTGCGCGGACGCCAGATCGACCTGTATGGCCGCATCCTGGAAGCGAAATCGCGGCGCCAGGCGCTCGACCATGGCGCCGCGCTGGCGCTGGGCGAACTGGAACAGGAACTGGCGCAGAAGGGCGCGCAGCGCGCCGAAGAAGCGGCCAGCTGGGAACACGTGCGGGCGCTGGCCGCCATCAAGATGCGCAGCGAGCTGGAACTGTCGCAGCTGCATGGGCGCGAACAGATCCAGCTGGCGCAGCAGCGTTTTACGCATCAAGTCCACTTGCAGTCGATCGCGCAGCAAGTGGAAAGCGCGCTGCTGATCGACGACGAGACGGGCCGCCGCACCCAGCTGGCGCGCCTGCGCCAGGCGGAAGCGGATGCGGCCCAGCGCGAGGCGCAGCTGGAGGCGGAGCAGCACCAGGCCGCCTGGCAGGGCCTGATGCTGGCGAACGCGGCGCGCAAGCGCGAGGCGGAGCGGGTGCAGGAGTGGGAAGACCAGATGCAGCTGGCGCGCCAGCGCGAACTGCTGCGCGCCGAGGCGCACAAGGATGAAGCGGCCCAGGTGCAGGCGGCTGAAATCGCGGAAAAGGTGGCGGCGCTGCGGCGCGGCGGCGCGCGCGAAGAGGCCATCGCGCAGCAGGAAAAGCTGCTGCGCACCATCGAGGCCGACGGCGTGCACGCGCGCCAGCTGCAGCAGCAATCGCAGCTGGCGCAGCTCGACGCGCTGGCCATCGAGGAACAGCGCCAGCAACTGCGCCAGCTGGAACAGGAAGCGCAATGGCAGCGCGATCTGCTGGCCATGGCGCAGCAGCGCGAAAGCGATTACGCGCGCTGGAAGGGCGAGTACGAAGCCCTGCTGGCGCAGCAGGCGCATGCGGCCGAACTGGCGCGCATCGACATCGACCGCATCGAGAAAATCGGCTCCCTGAGCGACACGGGCAAGGTGGCCATGGCCGCCGGGCAGAACGCGGCCGCGCTGGCGCAAGTGCTGAAAGTGCAGCTGCAGGCGGGCATGAGCGCCGAGCAGATCCACGCGCTGGCGGCGCTGGCGGCCGCCGAGAACAGCGTCGCGCCGCTCGATGCCATGCGCATGGCGCAGGACAGCGTGGCGCAGGAGCGCAGCTACCTGGAAGGCCAGGCGGAACGCGAACGGCGCCAGCAGCTCGACCTGATCAATTTGCAGAACGCGGCGCACGCGCATGGCCTGTCGGCACAGGCGCAGCTGGGCGTGGCCGTGGCGCAGGCGCTGCAGCCAGGCGCGGCGTCTGCCGCCGGCGCGCCGGCCCGCTGCAAGAACGGCCATGCGCAGCGCGCAGGCCATCCGGAAGATAAATTCTGCGCCGCCTGCGGCGTCGCCCTGCAGCCTTGATGGAAGCGTTTCACCCCAGATGATGCAAAAAGCACGAGACAAACTGCGGGAACTGCGCGCCCTTCACGACGACGGGCTGCTCAGCGAGCAGGAATTTGAAAGCCGCAAGAACGCCATCCTCGACGCCGAGTACGCGCCGCCCGGTACCGCACCCGCGCCCGCGCCGCTGCCCGTGCGTCAGGGCACGGAGCTGGGCTTCATGACGGGCCAGGAAATCGGCCCGCAAAACCGCCGCTACCGGCTCGAACGGCTGATCGGCACGGGCGGCATGGGGCAGGTGTGGCAAGCCACCGACCTGGCCACGCACGCGGAGCTGGGCAGCAGCGAGATGGTGGCGCTGAAGATCTTGCCGCCGCAGCTGACGCAAAGCGCCACGCACGCAAAACTCTTGATCGAGGAAGCCACGCAGGCGCGCAAGCTCGCGCATGAAAACATCGTGCGCGTCTACGAGTGGGCGCAGGATCCGGCCACGGCCAGCTATTTCATCATCATGGAATGCCTCGATGGCGAAGACCTCGAGCACTATCTGGGCCGCCAGGGCGCGCTGCCGCTGTCGAAGGTGCAGCAATTGCTGCAGCCAGTGGCCGACGCCCTCTCGTATGCGTGGGAAAAGCACAAGCTGGTGCACCGCGACATCAAGCCGGGCAATGTCTTCCTGACGGCGAAGGGCGACGTCAAATTGCTCGACTACGGCATCGCCTCGCGCGTGCGCAATGCGGACAGCAGCCTGGCGCTGGAGATGCCGAATGCGGGCACGCACGGCTACCGGGCGCCCGAGGCCGGCGCCAACCAGCGCCAGCCCAGCCCGCGCCTGGACGTGTATGCGGTGGCCGTGATGATTTACCAGATGCTCGAAGGGCGCATGCCGTTCGACGACATGCGCAGCGCCAGCCACTTGCCGTCGGCGCCGCAAGCGCTCAACGCGCAGCAGTGGCAAGTCTTGCAGAACGGTTTTTCGCTGACGGCGGAACTGCGGCCGCAATCCGTGCAAGCCTTGCTGGAAGGGCTGGAGCGTGCCGCCGGGCCGTCGCCCGAAGAATTGGCGGAGCAGGCGCGCCAGCAGCAGGCGCGCGCGGCGCAGCAGCAAAAGGCGGCGGCGCTGGCCGCCGAACAGGCCCGCGAGGAAGAGATCAGGCGGGCCCGGATACGCCAGGAAGAACTGGATCAGCGCCGCAAGGCGGAAATCCAGGCGGCGGCGCTGGAAAAGCAGCGCCAGGACAAACTGCGCCGCGAGCAGGAGGCGCAGCGCCATTTCGAAGCGGAAGAGGCGCGCAAGCTGCGCAAGGAAGCGTTGCGCGGCCAGCTGCGCGCGCGCCGCGAAGCCGATGCGGCTACCGCCTTGCAGGAACACCAGGAATTGCAGCGCAAGGCCATCGTCGCCAAGGCGGAGGCGGCCTATCGCGCCGAGCAGGAACGCGCGCGCCGCGAAGAGGCCAGCCGTGCCGCGGCGGCGCAGGTGCCGGTCGCCGCCGCGGTGAGCGAGCCGGCGCCCGCGCTCGCGCCCGCACAGGCGGAACCGGTGGCCAATGCCGAAGGCATCCTGCGCGATGATTTCCTCGATGGCGCGGGACAGGGGCCGGAACTGGTGCTCATTCCCAGCGGCCGCTTCCAGATGGGCGCGCACGAGACGGAGCACAAGGCGGCCCTGCAGGCCGGTTCGCAGCAGACCTGGCTCGAGCGCGAGATGCCGCAGCACTGGGTCGGCATCGAGCGCCCGTTCGCGCTGGCGCGCCACCCCGTCAGCGTGGGCGAATGGCGCGCCTTCGTCAAGGCGACCGATTGGGCGGGCGGTTCGGAAACGGACTGGGACAATCCCGGCTTCGTGCAGAACGAGCAGCACCCGGTGGTCGGCGTCAGCTGGAATGACGCGCAGCTGTACCTGGCGTGGATGAGCGAACGCACGGGCCGCCAGTACCGCCTGCCCAGCGAAGCGGAATGGGAATACGCGTGCCGCGCCGGTACGCGCACGGCCTTCAACGTGGGCGACACGATCAGCACCGAGCAGGCCAACTACGACGGCCTGTACGTGTACAACGGCGGCCCGCGCGGCGTGTACCGCGGCGGCACGACGCCGCTGGGCACTTTCGCGCCGAATTCCTGGGGCCTGTTCGACATGCATGGCAATGTGTGGGAATGGGTGCAGGACGTGGTGCACGACAATTACGAAGGCGCGCCCGTCGACGGCAGCGCGTGGGAAGAGGGCAGCGACAGCAGCCGGCGCATCCTGCGCGGCGGCTCCTGGCTGTATCACCCGCGCTATCTGCGTTCGGCCTTGCGCAACGGCTTTTCCACCGTGCTGTCGAACGACATCGTGGGCTTTCGGGTGGCGCGCACGCTCGATTAGTGTGTTGTTAAATCGGTCATCTTGACGGATACTTCATGCACCTTAACCGTGCCGGAGTATCCGTGTTCAAACGCCGCCTGCTGTCCATCGTGTTCGCCTGCCTGCCCGTCGCCGCCCTGGCCGGCGACCTGCCCTCCTATCCCTTCATCCATGCGACGGGTACGGCCTACAGCTTCGTCATGCCGGACCTGGGCGAGATCGATTTCGACGTCAGCGTCTTCGACCCGGCGCCGGACGTGGCCACGGCGCAGGTAGCGGCGCGCATCGCGGAGATCAGGGCGCTGCTGGTGGAGCAGGGCTTGCCCGAGGCGGCGGAGGGCATCGAGGTGCGCGACGTGCGCAAGGAAATCCGCAAGGGCGCCGAGCAGGACCCGGCCAACCCGCAGTACCAGATCAAGGCGAGCGTGCATATCAACGTGGCGGATTTGTCGAAATGGCCCGCCGTCATGCGCCCGCTGCTGGCCATGCCCAACCTCGATGCGTTTGCCGTCACCTTTGGCGCCACGCAGCGCATCCGCCTGGAAGAGGAGCTGATGGGCGAAGCCGTCAAGGATGCGCAGCGCAAGGCCGATGCCATGGCGCGCGGCTTCGGCAAGCGCGCGGGCGCCGTGGCCGGCATCTCGTCGGACCAGCTGAAAAACCTGGGCAATGCAGTGGGCCTGGTGCCGTCCGACCGCTACAACCGCGCGAATAGCCGCCAGCGCCAGAATCCCGAAGACATGCTGATGGTCACCAGCCTGAAGATGGCGCAGACGGTCGACGCCGTGTTCCGTATCAAATGACCAGGTAGCAGGGCAGCAGGCTGCGCAAAGCGGGCAAACGGTGTAAATTGTGGCTTTCCAAACGCACCAAGGAACGCCATGACCATCAAAGCCATCCGCGACCAGTCGCAACCCATGCGCCACATCGTGCACGTGCGCGATCACATCATTTCCGCCGACGCCTCGGTGGCCGAAGGGGGCGGCGATGCAGGCCCCTCGCCGCACGACCTGTACGACGCGGCCCTGTCGGCCTGCAAGGCGCTTACCGTCGTCTGGTACGCCAAGCACAAGGGCATCCCCCTGGAACACGTGGAAGTGTCGACCGAGCGCGATGCCAGCGAAGAGCGCAAGGGCGTCTATCGCCTGGCCGCCACCCTGCACCTGACGGGCGAGCTGACGGACGCGCAGCGCGAGGAATTGCTGGCCGCTGCCGGCAAATGCCCGCTGCATAAATTGATGACGGCCGTGACGACCGAAGTGACGACGGTGCTGGCATGAGCGCGGCCATCCTGAAAAGCCATGAAAAGGACCTCGGCGGCGGCTTCGTCGTGCGGCGCCTGCTGCCCTCCGCAGTAAAACAGGCCGTCGGCCCCTTCATTTTCTTCGACCATTTCGGTCCCATCGACGTGGCGCCCGACGCCAACCACGACGTGCGCCCCCATCCGCATATCGGCCTGGCCACCGTCACCTATCTGTTCGAGGGCGCGATCGACCACCGCGACAGCATCGGTTCGTACCAGCGCATCGAACCGGGCGCCATCAACTGGATGACGGCCGGGCGCGGCATCGTGCATTCGGAGCGCACGCCGCACGACCTGGCCGGCCAGCCGCACCGCACGCACGGCTTGCAGCTGTGGGCCGCGCTGCCCAAGGCGCATGAAGAGGACGAGCCGAGTTTTACGCACACGCCGCAAGCCGACATTCCCGTCGTGCCGCTCGATGGCGCCGTGGTGAAGGTCTTGATCGGCACGGCGTTTGGCCGGACCTCGCCCGTGCGCACCTACATGCAGACGCTGTACCTGGACGTAGCGCTGGAGGCAGGCAAGGAGCTGCGGCTGGAGGGCTTGCCGGCGGAAGCGGCAGTGTATCCGATCAGCGGGGAAGTGCTGGTCGATGGCGTGGCGCTGGTGCCGCACACCATGGCCTTGCTGGAAGCGGGCGCCGTGCAAGCGGGCGCCGTGCCTGTCGTGACGGCAGGCAGCGGTCCGGTGCAGTTCGTCGTCATCGGCGGCGAGCCGCTCGATGGCCACCGCTTCCTGTTCTGGAATTTCGTCTCGTCGAGCAAGGAGCGCCTGTCGCAGGCGGCCGACGACTGGAGCGCCCAGCGCATGGGGAGCGTGCCGGGCGAGACGGAATTCATCCCGCTGCCGAAGGCGCCCCTGCGCCCGGCAAGCTAGGCTTCGTTCAGAAGCGCGCGCGCAAGGTCAGTTGCGCCTTGCGCGGCTCGCCATAGAAATTGCCCCACGCAGGCGCGCCCACCGTCTGGTAGTAGCGCTTGTCGAGCAGATTCGTCACGGACAGCGCGGCCGTCCAGTTGCGGTCGACCTGGTAGGCGGCACGCGCGCTCCACAAGGCATACGCGCCTTGCGCCACCGTGATGTTCTGCGTGACGCGCGAACTCTCCGTCTGGAAGTTCACGCCGCCGCCCACGCTCCACTTCTGCAGGGCGCCGGGCAGGCGGTAATCGCTCCACGCGCGCAGCATGTGGCGCGGCGAGTAGGTACTGGCAAACATCACGCCCGCGCTCGACGTCCGGTCCAGATATTTAAAATTGTTCAAGGTGTAGCCGGCGAACAGCTGCCAGCCGCGCGCCACTTCGCCGCTGATTTCCGCATCGAGGCCTTCGCTGCGCACCTTGCCGGCCGAGAAATAGCACTCCGTGCCGCTGGAGCAGGTATTGACCAGGTCGAGCTCCGCCCGGTTGCGCTGCTCGATGCGGAACAGCGCCAGCGAGGTGTTCACCTTGCCGTCGAACAGTTCCCCTTTCACGCCCACTTCCAGGTTGCGGCCTTTCAGCGGGTCGAGCAGGGTGCCATCGGCCGTGCGCTGGTTCTGCGGCTGGAAGATGTCGGAGATGCTGGCATAGCCGGACCAGCGCGGGTCGAATGCGTAGATCACGCCGCCATACGGCGTGACGACGCCGTTTTCGCGATACGGGTCGATATACACCTCGCCCGTGTCGCGGTACACGCTGTTCCATTTGTAGTTCGACACGCGTGCTCCCGCCACCATGGTGAGCGGATCGCTGACGCTGAAGCGCGCCACGCCGTAGGCACCCGTCTGCGTCATCTTTGTTACGCTGGGATCGCCCCGATAGCTGTTTGCACGGAACCAGGCGTCGCTCGGTTCGGCCACGCCGTGGTTCGGCCGTAGCGGATTGTTTGCTTGCTGCAGCAGGGCCAGGCTGAAATCGCTGTCGCTTTCCAGCCGGTTGGTGCTGATGCCGGCACTGAAGCCATGACGGCGGCCGAAGGCATTGAATTTGCCATCGAGCGACAGGTCGATACCCTTGTTGGTGCTGCCGTAGTCGAACACGCCGCCATACATCATCATGCCGGCCAGGGTGGCGGGATTGATCGCGCCCTGGCTGAACATGTATTTCACGTCATGCCGCTCGCGCGTGTAGTTGGCGCTGGCCTTGAGCGACCAGTCGGCGTCGAAGCGGTGCTCGAATTCGGCGAAGACGGCCGTCTGCCTGCTGTTCCAGCGGTTCCAGTCGGCGCCGAGGAAGGTTGCGCGGGGCAGCTTCGGGTCGCTGCCATCGCGGTAGCGGGGCATGCCGGAAAAGAAGGGCGTCGAGTGCAGTTTTTCGTAGCTGGCGCCCGTCGTCAGCTTGCTGCCCGGCGCCAGGTCGAATTCCAGCACGCCGTACAGCACGTCGGTGCGGCTGTCGGCCACGTCATAAAAATAATCGCGCTGGTCGTGTGCGGCCACGGCGCGGCCGCGGATGCTGCCCGATTCGTTCAAGGGGCCGGTGACGTCCACTTCGCCGCGCACGTCGTTCCAGCGGCCAGCGCCGAGCGCCAGCTGCACCTGCTTTTCCGCCAGCGGGCGCTTGCGCACCATGTTGATGGCGGCGCCCGGCGAGCCCGTGCCCTGCAGCAGTCCCGTGGCGCCGCGCACGATTTCCACGCGATCCAGCATGGCCGTGTTGCTGGTAAAGCTGTTTGCCTGCGGGTAGTACATGGCGCGGTTGACGCCATCGAACTGGTACGTCTCGACCATGAAGCCGCGCGAATACACATAGCGTCCGCCCATGGGACTGTCGTACATGGTGATGCCGGTGGTGTTGGCCAGCACGGCGTCGATGGTGTTGAGGTTCTGGTCATCCATCTTCTGGCGCGTGACGACGCTGACGGATTGCGGGATCTCGCGCAGGGTTTGCACGCCCTTGCCGACGGTGACGGCGCGCGCCGCGTACGAGTTGCTGTGCTCACTGACAGGGTCGCGCTCCATGCTGGCGCTGACCGTCACGGGCGCCATGGTCTTTTCCGTGCCGCCTGCCGGGGCGGCGGAGGGCGCTGCCTGGCGCAGCACGTAGGCGCCGTTCGGCAGCTGCACCGCTTCCAGGCCGCTGCCTGCCAGTACCTGGGCAAAGCCCTGCGCCACACTGTGGCTGCCGCGCACGCCGGGCGAGCGCAGGCCGCGCGTCTGCGCGGGATCGGTCGACAGGCTGACGCCGGCCGCCACGGCAAAATCGTTCAGCGCGGCGGCCAGCGGGCCGGCTTGAATGGCATAGGCTTGCGGCGCTGCAGCGGCGGCCTGGTTTTGCGCCAGCGCGGGCGTGGCGACAAAGGCGGCGGGGGCGGCGCAAGCCATGGCGATGACGGCCAGGCGGATGGCGCGCGCGGCGGGATGGAGGACGGGGGTGGTCAATTGCATGCTCGGTCTTTCTGCTCGGAGGGATAGGAAAATGGCCTGTGAATCGGCTTCTTGACTAGGAAGCCGAAGCAGCGCATCGAAACACCAACCCCTGGCGCAAAAAAACTGAAAATAATTATGCAGGCCGGGCCGACACCGTGGCCCAGTAGCGCGTGAAATACGTCACTTGCAGCCCGTGCGAGGCGCACAGGCTTTCCAGCACGGCGTCGATATCGTCGAGGCGGTAAGTGCCCGTGACGGGGCGCCGCGCCACGCCGGCGTCGCACGCCAGGCCTCCGCGCCGGTAGCGCGCCAGTTCCTTCACCAGTTGTTGCAGGGGCCAGTCGGCGGCCACCAGCATGCCGCGCAGCCAGCTGTCCTGGTGCGCTGGCATGGCCTGCACGTCATCCGCGCCGGTTTCGCCAAAGCGCAGCTGCTGTCCCGCTTCCAGGCGGCGCACGGCATCCGGACGCGCCGCGCAACGTACTTCCACGGCGTGCTCGAAGACGCTGACGGTGCTGCCATCGCCGTCGCAGCGTATGTCGAAGCGCGTGCCCAGCGCGCGAATCACGCCATGCGGCGTGTCGACCAGGAAGGGACGCGGGTCGGGCGCCGTGGTGATCATGATTTCGCCATGGTGCAGGCGGATGCGGCGGTGCGTGGCGCCGTAAGCGACATCCAGGGCGCTATCCGTATTCACCTCCATGCGTCCGCCATCGGCCAAGGTCACGTGGCGGCGCTGGCCCGGCGCCGTGCGCAAGGACGCCGTCAGGGCTTGCCATGGGGCGGATTGCAGGCCCGCCTGGCCCAGCGCGATGCCGCCGCCGGCCGCCACCAGCAGGGCGAGTATCTTGGCGGCCGCGCGCCGGCGCTGCTGCGCCGCCTGCAGCGCGGGAATCGCCAGCGCTGGCGGTATCGTGGCCAGCTGGCCGTCCATGCGTTGCAGCAAGTCCCAGGCCCGTTCATGTTCGGCGCTGGCGTCGCGCCATGCCTGCAGGGCGGCCGGGTCGGCGCTGCCGCACTGGCGCTCCACATGCCAGTGGGCGGCGGCGGCCAGCACCTTGCGGGCAATGGGTGCGGAAGGCGAGGTCGCGGGGCCGAACATCAGCCGGCCGCCAGCATCAGGCATTCCGTGTAGGCGCGCACCAGGTGCTTTTTCACGGTCGGCAGGGAGACGCCGAGGCGCTGGCTGATCTCCACGTAGCTCAGCTCTTCGATCTGCGCCAGCAGGAAGATGGCCCGCGTGCGCGCGCCCAGGCTGTCGAGCAGGCGGTCGATGGCGAGCAGGGTTTCGATGATGATGGCATGCGTTTCGGCGCTGATCGTCGTTGCTTCGGCTTGCTGCGCCAGCGCTTCCAGGTAGGCCTGCTCCAGCGCCTGGCGCCGGTAGCGGTCGATCAGCAAGCCGCGCGCAATCGTCGCCAGGTAGCCGCGCGGCTCGCGCAGGGGCGCCAGCGGTGTCACCTCGCGCTTGCCCAGCAGGCGCACGAACGTATCCTGCGCCAGGTCGGCCGCCTCGGCGCGGTTGCCCAGCTTGCCGCGCAGCCAGCCATACAGCCAGCCGTGGTGCTCGCTGTACAGGGTGCTCAGGTGGTTGGCATGGACGGGACTGACGGTGCTCACTGCGTTCTCCAGGCAAGGGAAGAGCTGGGCTGACGGAACGCACGGTGCCGGCTGGCTGGGCTGTTTGAGAATGATACTCATTATCACATTGCCACGCCGCCGGCGTCAATTGGCGTCGTCGCCCAGGCGCCAGCGCAGCTGCCACTGTTGCAGATTCGCCCAGGCCTGTTGCAGGGCGCCGGCGGACCAGTGCAGCAGGCCGTCGAGCGCCAGCAGGGTGCGGCGCAGGTGGATGCCGTCAAAAAACACGTGGTCGGCCACGACGGTGGCGGCCAGCCAGGCGGCGATGATGACGATGATGTCGTGGCGGCCGCTTTTCCACCAGCGCAGCGAGTGGCGGCGGAAGATCCACGGCACGCCCAGCGGATTGGGCCAGTCGGCCAGCAAATGCATAATGCCGCCGGCCGCAAAGCCGAACAGGGGCGGCGCCCACAGGTGGTGCGGCAATTGCAGGTACGTGTAGACGAGCAGGGCGATCCACGCCAGGCCCCAGTGCGTCCAGGTGCGGTGCGTGATCCACAGCCGGTGTGTGCGCGCCCACCAGGCCACTTCCAGCCAGTCCGGCGCCGTGCCGCCCAGCGCACCCATGACAAAGGCGAGCATGCTCAGCACTTGATACGGGCCACCGGCGCCAGCGTGCGCGACCAGGGCCGCGGCGATCACGCCAGCAGCCCAACCGGTCGCATGATGCGCTTTGTTGGAAGCCATAGGAAATGTAAAACGCCATGCGGCGCGCTGTGTGAAGTACGGGGATATTAACTGGATGAATATACAGTATTCAAGGGCGTGGAGGGGGGCTATTTGCAGAATATCTGCCGATAATTTGTTAAATTGTGTGTCGGGATGGCTTGGCCAGCGGACTCGGCAAGTCATGCCGGGCGGTCAAGTGTATTGCGTGGCTGATAATGCAATTGGCGCAGGGCGCGCTATGCTGAAGGCAGTCCTGTGTTTTGAAGAGGTGTCGCCATGAAAATCCCGCGCGAATTGCAGATTCCCGCCATCGTGTTTACGCTGGAAGCGGTGTTCATACTCGGCCTGTCGATGATTTTCCTCGTGCTGGTGCCACGCTAGCGTCCGAAACAAGGCCATAGCTGCGTTGCACTACCTTGCCGTACATTCGTACTGTCTTCAGCAGCGCGCCTTGCTATGACCATTTTTCAGACGCTAGCGGTCAGTGGCGGGAGGCGTTGTATCAGGCAGTTTGCATGGTGCTATCGCACAGGGCAGCACCTTCGGTGCGGATAATCCAGCATTCCGGATACGGCTCGCTGGCGAAGCGGTTGTGCCGCGCGAAGCCGCTGAGCTTGTCGAGCGCGGTGGCGGGCGCCAGCGCCGTTTCCTTGCCGCTGGCCGTGTCCAGGTGCCAGAAACCGCCGTTGCGGTGGAACAGCACGGGCAGGCAGCTGGCCTGCGGCGTGGCAAGGTGGCTTGCCGGCGTGGGCTGGGTGTCGGGCAGCAGGAGGTAAAAACATTCGGCGCGGGCGCCGTGGTCGATGCGGTGCAGGATCACGCCGTGCGCGAGCAGGGCCGTGACGCTGAGCACGACGATGCCCTTGATGCTGGCGGACAATTCGATGCGCATGCCCAGGCGCAGGGCGACGGGCTTGTGCTTGCCGGGCCATACGCCGTCCAGCAGCATGCCATAGCGCGACACGTCCTCGATTTCAAAGCCTTGCTGGCCGCGCCGGATGATGGCGTGGCGGCCCGACAGGCGGCGCGTCAAGCCATTGTTGTCCTGGCCGTCGGGGCTGAAATGGCTGAGCAGCACGTCGGCTTCCGGGTCCACCAGTTCGAAGCGGCCCAGCATGCATTCTTCCAGCGCGAACAGGCGGATCTGGCGCTGCTCGCCCGCTTCCGGCGCCGCATTGACGAGGCAGGCGGCCTGGCTCGGCTGCGGATGGCAGTGGCTGGCGGCGGGCAGGTCGACTTCGATCAACTCCTCGTCCCAGGCGATGGTGGTAAAACCCATGTCGATCTTGCCTTGCGGCGCGGACAAATCCACGTGGGCAATGCCGGCATTGCGCGCCGTCACGTCGAGGTTGCAGCCGTCGCCGCCCGTGACACGGGCGATCGAGGCGTCGTCAGCCATCACGCGCACGTTCTTGTGGGTGCTGAGGAAGATCTGGTGGATTTCCGTCAGGGTGGCGTCGCGGCGCGGCACGAGGATGACGAAGGTGCACACCCATTTCTGCGCCACGGCGCCATCGAGGTGGCTGTGCACTTCGACTTCGATCTGGTACTGCCCGTGTTCCTTGTTGCGCGAGGAAAACTCGACAAACACGGGCCGCCAGTCGCCGCGCGTGGTGCGCACGAAATCATGCTGCACCTGCCCGCGGGGGATCAGGTCCGAACGCAGGCGCAAGGTCAGCTGCGGCGCGCAGGCGGCGCTCATGCCGCGCAATTCCATCTTCAGGGTCTGCCGTCCGCCTGCCGCGCGCGGATCGAAGCCGCTGATGTGCAGGTGGGCTTGCACGAGCTGGTAGGCCGGCGGGACCGTCGGCGGCGCAACGGGCGCTGGCGCAAACGCTGGCATGGCGGCGGAGGCCGGGGCGGGGGGCGGCACCGGGCTGGCCGGTGCCTGAATCGCAGGACGGTGAATGACAGCATCCTGGGCAGGGGCGTGCGGAAGCGCCGTTGCCGATGGCTCGGAACGGGCGCTGCGCAGTGCGGACAACAGGTCGTAGCTGCTGGGGGCAGTCGTCGCTTGCGGGTGGTTGCCCGCGCAGACTGTTTCCCCAGGCAAGACCCAGAAGGTACAGTGCGGGTGCTCCGGGTTGCTGCATTTTTTCATGACATTCTGACTCGAATCGAGCGGGGGTATTTTGCCCTCTGTTATACATGAGAGCTTACGCGCTTTTGCGCCTGCTTGGCAACTTTCACGGCACCGGAATGCGCTCTTTTTGCCCAAATTCATGCGCCTGGTCACACCTTGCCATACATGCCATGGAAACTATTGCTCAAAAACACATTTAATGTCTTTGTTGATATGTTATTTTGACATGTCTTATCATTGCGTTGCTTGTTGGTCGTCACTTCCAGAGACACGCCGGCAGCACCAACGAGAGGATGCCGGCAGAATTCATGCGTTCGAGTAAGGCGGGCAGTTCGCGCACGGGGGCCATGGGGTATTTTCATGCGGGCTATTGGATCCAATGGCATCCATGGCGGCGTTTTGCATTATGCTGGCGCAAGCTTTGCCTCCCCACGCCACCTGACGCCGAAAGATGACCATGTCTGCCCAACGTCCGCTCCAGCTTGCCATTGCGTATGGCGCCACCTTATGCGTATTCCTGGCCATCGATGTCCTGTGGCTGGCCGTATTGATGAAGCCCGTGTACAGCTCAGCGCTGGGGCCGCTATTGGCGGATTCTCCCCGCTGGGCGCCGGCGACGCTGTTTTATCTGTTGTACGTGGCGGGGCTGCTGGTGTTTGCCATTTTGCCCGGACTGCGCGCGCGCCGTGGGCGCACGGCGGCAGCGCTGGGGGCGCTGCTCGGGCTGCTTGCCTACGGCACCTATGATTTGAGCAACTATGCGACATTGCGCGACTGGCCGCTGGCCTTGACGGCGATCGACATGGCCTGGGGGGCCGTGCTGTCGGCCGTGTCGGCGACGGCAGGTTATCTGGCCGCTAGCCGCCTGGGGCGCTGAACGCCGCATCGAAGCGCAGCGCCACCATGGTGATGTTGTCGCTATGCAAGCCTGTTGGCGGCAGGGAGAGGAAGTCGTCGAACAGGGCGTTAACGGCCTGTGCCGCAGTCTTGCCGGCACACAAGGCGGGCCAGCGGGCCGTGAGGGCCAGCGGATCGTGGCAGGCCCAGAAACCGTCGCTGGCCAGCAGATAGTGGGCGCCAGGGCGCACGCGCAGCACGCGGCGGTCGCCCAGGTGCGCCAGGAAGGGCGGCAAGGTGGCCGCATCGAGGGCACGCAAGGGCTTGTCGAGCTGCAAGCTGTCGCTGATGGCGTTGCCTAAAATAAATGCCTGCGAGATTTGCGGGTGGTGCTCGCCATGCACGGCGGCACGCCAGCGCGCCTCGTCGAGCGCGCCGCGCATGGCGTACACGGTGGCCGGCACGTGGTCCACGGTGAGGATGCCGGCTACCCCGTCGGCGATTTCATACAGGCGCGAATCGCCCACGTGATACAGCAGCGGCGCTTCGCCGGGCGGCACTTCCAGCAAGGTCAGGGTGGTGCCGGGCGGACGCGCCTGGGCTGGCGCGGCCCTGGCGAAACTATCCTGCAGCCGCGTGTGCAGCTCGTCGAGCCGGGCGGCCAGGCTGGCCGGGTCGAGGCAGGCGGGCATGGCCAGCAAGCCTTGCACGGCCGCTTCCGCCGCCTCGCGCCCCTGGCCGTGGCCGCCCATGCCGTCGAGCACGGCAGCGCGCACATGGCCAGGGGGCCAGCCCGGCACCTGGCAATGGAATGGCATTTGCTGCGACAGGCAGACGGCGTGGCCGCTGGCGTCGATCAGCAGGAAGTTGTCCTGGTTTTCGCGCCGCGGCAGGGGGCCGGCGCCCACGCTGGTGCCGGCGGCGGCATCGAGCCAGGGGCCGAAGTCAAGTCCGTCTTTGATTAAATGCATCGGTTGGTGCGGTCCAGGCGGCCAGCAATGTTGATCATAGGACACAGCTTAGCCGAAATTGCGCAGGGACGATACCTTGCTTATCTGTTAAATACGCAAGCGGCGCTACAACAGTGCCTGCCCTATTTTCGGCGCAGGCATGTCTGTCAGCCTGTCGGATCAAAACCGTCAGTTGCATGACTGCTACGTGTCTTTTTTGCCAGCAGCGGTGCCAGTGGTCTTCTTTTCCGCTTAGCTGCCACGATGGAAGTTGTTCCGAATCGCCAGTAGCAGGAGGGCGCCTATGCTCAGTGAACCAATGGACTGCAGCAGAGACATGAAAATCAGGGGGCCGCTGTATACCCGCACCGCCGATGTGCTGCTTAAAACCGAGGTGGGACTGGTGGCGTTCTGTACGGCCAGCATGGCGTAAAAAAACCTGCGGCAGCAGGCTGGCGCAGGTTTTTCATGGTGCAAGTGCAGGGCGGTGCTTAGCGGCGATGGCCCCAGCCGTGGCCACGGCCGTGGTCGTGGTCATAGTAGTCGCGGCGGCCATGGTCGCGGTAGTAGCCGCGGCCCGGTTGCACGTAGACGACAGCTGGCGGGCCGTAGTAGCGCGGTGGCGGTGCGTAATACACTGGCTGCGGGGCAGGGGCGTAGTACACAGGCTGCGGCGCAGGCGCATAATACGTTTCGCGGTAACCGCCGCGATAGCCGCCACGGTCATAATAACGGTCATTCGTGCTGATGCTGTTGCCGACGGCGGCGCCAAGCACGCCACCGACGATCGCGCCATTGCGCCCGCCGGTGCTGTTGCCAATGGCCGCTCCGACAACGGCGCCTGCAACGGTATTGAAGTCGCGGTCACCGGCGACTGCGGCCGAAGACACAGCCACTGCCGCTACCATTACCGCACCCAGGAGTTTCTTGTTCAACATGGCATTTCCTTCCATTCCGGCGAGATCACAATGATCTGCATGAACTGGACTATATCTGCTGCCCACCGCTTGTTCCACGTCTAATACAACTTATTACAATCAGGGCGGCGTGGTAACAGTTTCAGCCGAACACGATAGGCGCATGCGCTTGCCATTCCGGCCGCAGCAGGCTATACATTTTCACGTCGCGCATGACGCCATTGATGAAGAAGGCCTGGCGCTTCACGCCTTCCTCGGTAAAGCCGCACCTTTGCGCGATCCGTTCGGACGCCGTATTTTGCGGGTCCATCAGCAATTCCAGCCGGTGATAGGGATAGGCATTGAACAGGTAGTCGACCACCAGGCGCGTCGCCTCGCCGCCATAGCCGCGCCCGCCCCACTTGGGGTCGAACAGGCGGTAGCCGATTTCCCGGCACGCCGGGGTGCGGCTCTTGAAATGGGTGATCGAACCGATGATGTGCTGCTGATGGTCTTCGATCAGGAACAGTTCACTATCCTCCGTGACCAGGCCCGTCAGCATGAATTCGCGCCGGATCGCTTCGGGCGACTTGAATTGCATGGAAAAGAATTCGCTGCGCGCGGGCAGGTCGTTGATCAGCGCGATATAGGTATTGAGGTCGGCGGCGGTCAAATGCCGGACGGTACAGAGTGTTCCCTTGAGCATGGCGGTTTCCGGTAGCGATCACGATCTTGATGGTAATCGACTCCGGGGAAAAGAGGCAATCGATCCCGTAAAAGTTGCTGCAATGACAGAATAAATACGCTATCGTAGAAAAAGTCGCGCCGTGCCCATGGCCACGGCGTACCCGCTTCGACCCCGTTACTGGATCTGAATACATGCATAGCTTCCTGACTGGCGCGCCACTGCGCCGTTCCGCTTTATCCCTGGCCCTTGGCTGCATCGTCAGCGCCGGCGCCTTTGCCGCCGCGCCAGGCAATACGCCGCAAGCGCTGGCGCAGGTGCGCGACACCGCGCTGCAAAGCGACTGGGCATATGCCCGCCTGGCCGATATGACGGATTTGATCGGCCCTCGCCTGTCCGGTTCCGCCGGCGCCGCCGCTGCCGTGCAGCAGGTGGCCGAGACCATGCGCCAGCTGGGCGCCAAGGTCACCTTGCAACCCGTGAAAGTGCCGCACTGGGTGCGCGGCGTGGAAACGGCGGAAATCGTCGATTACGCGGGCCGTCCGCAGGGCGTGTCGCAGCGCGTGGTGCTCACCGCCCTGGGCGGTTCCGGCGCCACGCCGGCCGCCGGCCTGACGGCGCCCGTGATCATCGTCAAGAGCCTGGAAGAACTCAAGGCGCGCGCGGCGGAAGTCAAGGGCGCCATCGTGCTGATCGACACGCCGTTCGACCAGGAAATGGCCGAGCGGGGGCTGGCCGGCGTCACCTATGGCCAGGGTTCGCGCTCGCGCTTCCTCGGACCGAAGGCGGCGGCCGACCTGGGTGCGGCGGCCGCGCTGGTGCGCTCGGTCGGCGGCGCCGATTTCCGCATCCCGCACGCGGGAGCGACGGGACTCGACGAGCATAAACGCATTCCCGCCGCCGCCGTCACCGTGGAAGACGCCTTGCTGATGGGCCGCCTGGCCGCGCGCGGCCCCCTGAAAATGCACCTGACCCTGACGCCGCAAAACCTGCCGGAAGCGGACAGCTACAACGTCATCGCCGACTGGCCGGGCACGGACAAGGCCGACGAAGTGGTGGTGGTCTCGGGCCATCTCGACTCCTGGGACCTGGCGACGGGCGCGCACGACGACGGCGCCGGCGTGGTGGCGGCCATGGGCGTGGTGGAAACCCTGAAAAAGCTCGACTACCGTCCGCGCCGCACCATCCGCGTGATCGCCTGGATGAACGAGGAAAATGGCGGGCGTGGCGGCCAGGCCTATTTCGAGGCCCACAAGCAGGCGCTCGGCAAGCAATATGCGGCCATCGAGATGGACAGCGGCGCCGGCCGTCCGTTCGGCATCCTTGCCAGCGTGGGGCCGAAGTCGGAAAAACTCTTCGCTCCCCTGCGCGCGGCCCTGCAACCGATGGGCGCGCACGCGTTCACGCGCCGCGACGCGCTGGGCACGGGCGACTTGCACCGCCTGGAAACGGGTGGCGTGCCGAGCTTCGAGCCGCTGGTCGACAGCCACAGTTACTTCCACTACCACCACACGGCGGCCGATACGCTGGACAAGGTGAATCCGGAAAACCTGAAGCGCAACGTGGCGCTGATGTCGTCGCTGGCCTGGTTCCTGGCCAATATCGATGGCGAGATCGGGCGCGCGCCGGAGCAGGGCGAGTAAGCGCCATTGCTGGCGCCAGCAACTCGGCGCCAGCAATGCATGCCAAGGTAAACACCATGTCGCTACCCGATCTGAACCTGCTGATCACCCTCGACGTCCTGCTGGCCGAAGGCAGCGTCACGCGCGCGGCGCGGCGCTTGCGTCTGAGCCCATCGGCCATGAGCCGCGCCCTTGCGCGTCTGCGCGAGACGACCGGCGATCCGCTGCTGGTGCGCGCAGGCCGTGAACTGGTGCCCACGCCGCGCGCGCTGGAACTGCGCGCAAGCGTGGGCCAGTTGCTGGGCGAGGTGCTGGCCGTGCTGGGTCCGGCGCAGCAGCTGGATCCGCGCCAGCTGGCGCAGACGTTCACGCTGCGTGCGAGCGACGGTTTCGTGGAAAATTTCGGCCCGGCGCTGCTCGCGCACATCGGCGCGCAAGCGCCAGGCGTGCGCCTGCGTTTCGTGCAAAAGGTCGACCGCGAAAGCGTGCTGCTGCGCGAGGGCAGCATCGACCTGGAAACGGGCGTGATCGGCAGTCTCACCAGCCCGGAAGTGCGCACGCGCAGGCTGTTCGGCGACCGTTTCGTGGGCGTGGTGCGCAGTGGCCATCCGCTGGCGCAAGGCGACATCAGCGCCGAGCGCTATGCGGCCGGCCAGCACGTGCTGGTGGCGCGGCGCGACCAGGATACGGGACCGATGGACGACGCGCTGGCCGTGCTGGGGCTGCAGCGCACGATCGCCAGCATCGTCGGCGGCTTCACGGCGGCGCTGGCGCTGGCTGCCGGCTCCGACCTGATCGCCACCGTGCCGGAACGGCATACGGGCAATCTGCGCGCCGGCATGTTCAGCTTTGCGCTGCCGCTGCGCATGCCGGAGCTGACCGTGTCGCTGATGTGGCATCCGCGCATGGATGCCGACCCCGCCCACCGCTGGCTGCGCGGGTGCGTGGTCGACGCCTGCGCGGCCCGGATCAACGCCGGCTGACGCCGCCGGAGCGCCAGCTCAGGGCCAGCAGCAGCCGGACAGGGTGGCGCCGCAGGCCAGGGCCAGCAGCAACAGCGGGACAGGCAGGGATGCGATTGCACGGGCGCGTATCATGCGGGGTCTCCAGTTTTGCCCGGCGCGCGGCCGAGCATGAAAATGGCCAGCGCGGCCAGCAGCAGCGCGCTGGCCACGCCAAAGGTAAGGTGCATGCCGCCGCTCATGGCGGCTGGCCGGGCGCTGGCAATATCGCCGGCGCCGGCAGCGAAGACGGCGCCCATCACGGAGGCGCCCGTGACGAGACCCAGATTGCGCGACAGATTGAGCATGCCGGAGACGAGGCCGCGCTGCTCGGCAGCGATATCGCCCATCACGGCCGTATTGTTGGCTGCCTGGAACAGCGCGTAGCTGGCCGTGAGCAGCATGATCGGGACGGCATAGCCGGCAATGCCCAGGCTGGCGGGCAGCAGGGCCAGCGCCAGGCAGGCGCCGGCGCCGCCGCACAGGCCCGCGCCGCCCATGCGCTGTGCGCCGTAGCGGTCCACCAGCCAGCCGGACGGCACGCCGCAGAACGCCGCCACCAGCGGCCCGGCCGCCAGCACCATGCCGGCGGCGGCCGTTCCCAGGCCCAGGCCGCGCGCCAGGTAGAAGGGGCCGACCACCAGGGTGGACATCAGCACCGTCGATACAAGCATGCTGGTCGCCAGGCCGGCACCGAGCACGGGCGCGCGCAGCATGGCCAGGCGGATCAGCGGCGCCGGCGCCTTCAGTTCAACGCGGACGAACAGGATGGCGCCCGCGCAGGCGGCCAGCAGCAGCGCCACGTTGCGCACGCCGAAATCGCCGCGGCCCAGGGTCACGGCCAGCGCATAGGCGCACAGGGTCAGCGCCAGCAGCACGGTGCCGCAGTGGTCGAAGACGGGCCGTTTGGCACGCGCGCCGCGCTGGTCCGACGGCAGGTAGCGCCAGGCCAGCAGCAGCGCCACGCCGGCCAGCGGCACGTTGACGAGGAAAATGGCTTGCCAGCTGAAGCGCGCGATCAGCAGGCCGCCCAGCGCGGGGCCCAGCGTGGTGCCGACGGCGGACATGGTGCCGAGCAGGCCCATGGCGCTGCCCGTCCTGGCCTTCGGCACGGTACTGCCGACAAAGGCCATGGTCAGCGCCATCATGACGGCAGCGCCCAGGCCCTGCAGGGCGCGCGCGGCGACCAGCAGCCACAAGGCGGGCGCCAGGGCGCACAGGATGGAAGCCGTGGCAAACAGCGCGATGCCGGCCAGCAGCAGGCGGCGCCGGCCGAGCATGTCGCCGAGGCGGCCCACGCTGACGATCAGGGTCGTGATGGCCAGCAGATACGCGAGCACGATCCATTGCACATCCTGGAACGGCGCCTGCAGGGCTTGGGCCATGTCGGGCAAGCCCACGTTGGCGATGCTGGTGCCCAGCGCGGGCAGCAGCATCGCCAGGGACAGGCTGGCAAGCGCGCCGCGCACGGGCATCGTGATGGTGCCGGCCTGAGTGGCCGGCTGGCCGGGTGGAGCGGGTTTTGACGGTAAAGGCATGGCGTGGCGGATCCTCGAATAGGGTCACCACATGGTAGCGAGGGAGCTGGCATGGCGGAAGACGCATCATTTGCATTGTGTGATTGCGTCTGACGCCATGTGAGCGGAAAGGACTACATCGCCAGGCTAGATCGCGTTCAGCGGTATTTTGAGGTAGCGCACGCCGTTGTCTTCCGGCTCGGGCAGCTTGCCCGCATTGATGTTGACCTGGATGGCGGGCAGGATCAAGGTCGGCATGTCGAGGGTGGCGTCGCGGCTCGTGCGCATGGCCACGAATTGCTCTTCCGTGATGCCGTCGCGCAAGTGGATGTTGCTGGCGCGCTGTTCGGCCACCGTCACTTCCCAGCGCGCCGCGCGGCCATTGGGCGGGTAGTCGTGGCACATGAACAGCCGCGTCTGCGGCGGCAGCGCCAGCAATCGCTGCGCGGAGCGGTACAGCAGGGCCGCGGAGCCGCCGGGAAAGTCGCAGCGGGCCGAACCCACGTCCGGCATGAACAGGGTGTCGCCGACAAACACGGCGTCGCCGATCTGGTACGCCAGGTCGGCCGGCGTGTGGCCGGGCACGTGCAGCGCGCGCACTTCCAGCTTGCCGATATGAAACACCTGGTCGGGCGCGAACAGCTGGTCGAACTGCGAGCCGTCGGCCCTGGCGTCATCCTGGTGGTAGACGGCTGCGAACGCCTGCTGCACCGTCTGGATGGCGGCGCCGATGGCCACGTCGCCGCCCAGCCGCTGCTGCAGGTAGGGCGCGGCGGAAAGGTGATCGGCGTGCGCGTGGGTTTCCAGCAGCCAGCGGCACTGCAAGCCATGTTCGCGCACGAAGGCGATCACCTTGTCGGCCGAGGCGGTCGAAGTGCGGCCCGCCTTGGGGTCGTAGTCGAGCACGGAATCGATGATGGCGCAGTCGTGGCCATCGGCCTCGTAGACAACATAGGTAACGGTGGCGGTGGCGGTGTCGAAGAAAGCTTGGATTTGTGGAGTCATCACGGCGGCAAAGGACGGACAGGGAAGGGCATTATATCGCCAGAGGTCGCTAAAAAATGCTGCAAATTAACATTTAACATGCGAAAAACAGATAAGCAGCCAGGCAGCGCGCCACACAGCCGTGCGCACCCTGGCGCTTGCAGCATGGTAACCTCATTCTTCCAAGGAGGAATTCATGAACGATATCACTGCACGCAGCGAACAATACCGCGGTTTTACGATTTCGGTGACCCCGCAAAAGGATAATGACGATTTATGGGATTTTACCTACCGCCTGCAGCGCGAAGGCGAATCCGAGGCGAATGCGATCACGCGCAGCCGCACCCTGGGCGGCTACGCGGCCCCCGAGACGGCTTGCACGGCCGGCCTGGAAGTGGCCAGGACGGAAGTGGATAATCTGCTGCGCCCTTGAGCCAGCGTAAATCGTTTAGCCCGATTGCCCGCTGGCGCGTGAAACACGTCGCTGCCAGTCGCGCTTCATGCTAGGATTTCCACTATTGAGTCAGTCACGAAGGAGGCACCCATGGATAGCAGTTCTAAAATTCACTATAAAGGCTGGGAAATCGTTCCCCTGGCCGTGCCCACCACCGATGGCAAATGGTCGGCCAGTTGCGACATCGAACGCGCAACCGCGGAAGGCCTGGAAGTATTCGAAGGCTCGACCATGCAATTCGTGCGCGACGACGAGGAGGGCGCCATTGCCGCCGCCTGCGAAGAAGCCGTGCGCCAGATCGACAACATCATCGCCAACCCGCTGGTGCGGCTGGCCTAGTTCTTCTCCCTTCCAGCATTGTGTTCCCGCAGCCGGCATCCGCCGGCTGTTTTTATTGCGTGCCTTGCCGCGTTTGGTTTTCATTCCGCAATCCTGCTGCTTGTTGCATGTTTCACGATATGTTTCAAAATGGAACTAATGAAACGTGATTGAAACGTTTTTGACGCCAAACGTGACATCGCTGTTCCGCGGCGTGACAGCCACGCTGCGCGGTCCCGTGGCCGTTTGCTCGCTTTTTCACTCTGCGGCAGCTGGTTTTTTCCTGGCCGAGCGGGCCTGGCACGGCATTTGCAATACTGATGCTCATAGCCACTCCGTGAAACATTCGGGACCATCCGAAACCCATAAGGTGAACACATGACTCAATACTCCGCAGGTGCCGCATTCCGCAAGGCCGTCCAGGAAGAATCCCCGTTGCAAGTGGTCGGCGCCATCAACGCCAACCACGCCCTGCTGGCCAAGCGCGCCGGCTACAAGGCCATCTACCTGTCCGGCGGCGGCGTCGCAGCCGGCTCGCTGGGCTTGCCCGACCTGGGCATCTCCAGCCTGGACGACGTGCTGACCGATATCCGCCGCATTACCGACGTGTGCGACCTGCCGCTGCTGGTCGACGCCGACACGGGTTTCGGTTCGTCCGCCTTCAACGTGGCGCGCACGGTGAAATCGATGATCAAGTTCGGCGCGGCCGGCCTGCACATCGAAGACCAGGTGGGCGCCAAGCGCTGCGGCCACCGTCCGGGCAAGGAAATCGTGAGCAAGGAAGAAATGGTCGACCGCATCAAGGCGGCCGTCGATGCGCGCACGGACCCGAATTTCGTCATCATGGCGCGCACCGATGCGCTGGCCGTCGATGGCCTGGACGCGGCACTCGAGCGCGCTGTCGCCTGCGTCGAAGCGGGCGCCGACATGATCTTCCCGGAAGCGATCACGGACCTGGACATGTACGCCACGTTCGCCAAGGCCGTCAACGTGCCGATTTTGGCCAACATCACGGAATTCGGTTCCACGCCGCTGTTCACGCTGGACGAATTGCGCAGCGCCCACGTGGGCCTGGCCTTGTACCCGCTGTCGGCCTTCCGTGCCATGAACAAGGCGGCGGAAAACGTCTACCAGGCGCTGCGCCGCGACGGCACGCAAAAGAACGTGGTCGACACCATGCAGACGCGCATGGAGCTGTATGAATCGATCAATTATCACGATTTCGAGCAAAAGCTCGATGCGCTGTTCGCCGCGCAAAAGAAATAAACAGAAGCAGGGGCCGCATGCCGGCCCCGCAGTGATGCAACCGAGACTAGTCAATTTTTGGAGAAATCAATGAACGCACCGCAAGCCGCCACTTTCAAGCCTAAAAAATCCGTCGCCCTGTCCGGCGTCACCGCCGGCAATACGGCGCTGTGCTCGGTCGGCAAGACCGGCAACGATTTGCATTACCGCGGCTATGACATCCTGGACGTGGCCGACAGCTGCGAGTTCGAGGAAATCGCCTACCTGCTGGTGCACGGCAAGCTGCCGACTTCCGCCGAACTGAAAGGCTACAAGGCCAAATTGAAATCCCTGCGCGGCTTGCCGTCGGCGGTGAAACTGGCGTTGGAAGCGCTGCCGGCCGCCGCCCACCCGATGGACGTGATGCGCACGGGCGTGTCCGTGCTGGGCTGCACCCTGCCGGAAAAGGACGACCATAACGCGCCGGGCGCGCGCGACATCGCCGACCGCCTGATGGCGTCGTTCGGCTCCATGCTGCTGTACTGGTACCACTACAGCCATAACGGCAAGCGCATCGAAGTGGAAACGGACGACGACTCGATCGGCGGCCACTTCCTGCACCTGCTGCACGGCGAAAAGCCGTCGGCGTCGTGGGAAAAAGCCATGCACACGTCGCTGATCCTGTACGCGGAACACGAATTCAACGCCTCGACCTTCACCAGCCGCGTGATCGCCGGCACGGGTTCGGACATCCACTCGGCCATCACGGGCGCCATCGGCGCGCTGCGCGGCCCGAAACACGGCGGCGCGAATGAAGTGGCGCTGGACATCCAGAAGCGCTACGACAACCCGGACGAAGCGGAAGCGGATATCCGCGAACGCGTGGCCAACAAGGAAGTGGTGATCGGCTTCGGCCACCCCGTCTACACGATTTCCGACCCGCGCAACGTGGTCATCAAGGAGGTGGCGCGCAACTTGTCGCTGGAAGCCGGCTCCACCAAGATGTTCGACATCGCCGAGCGCCTGGAATCGGTGATGTGGGAGATCAAGAACATGTTCCCGAACCTGGACTGGTTCTCGGCCGTGTCGTATCACATGATGGGCGTGCCGACGGCGATGTTTACGCCGCTGTTCGTCATTTCGCGCACCTCGGGCTGGGCCGCGCACATCATCGAGCAGCGCATCGACAACAAGATCATCCGCCCGAGCGCCAACTATGTCGGCCCGGAAGACCTGGAATTCGTGCCGATCAAGGACCGCAAATAATGAGCACCGCAATGAGTACCCCCGTGAATACCTTGTACCGCAAATCCTTGCCGGGCACCCAGCTAGACTACTTCGACACGCGTGCCGCCGTCGATGCGATCCAGCCAGGCGCCTACGCCACCTTGCCCTACACCTCGCGCGTGCTGGCCGAAAACCTCGTGCGCCGCTGCGACCCGGCGACCCTGAACGCTTCCCTGAGCCAGTTCATCGAACGCCGCCGCGACCTGGATTTCCCCTGGTTCCCCGCGCGCGTCGTCTGCCATGACATCCTGGGCCAGACGGCCCTGGTCGACCTGGCCGGCCTGCGCGACGCCATCGCGGCCCAGGGCGGCGACCCGGCCCTGGTCAACCCCGTGGTGCCCACGCAGCTGGTGGTGGACCACTCGCTGGCCGTCGAATGCGGCGGTTTCGATCCCGACGCCTTCGCCAAGAACCGCGCCATCGAAGACCGCCGCAACGAAGACCGCTTCGACTTCATCGACTGGACCAAGAAGGCCTTCAAGAACGTCGACGTGATTCCACCAGGCAACGGCATCTTGCACCAGATCAATCTTGAGCGCATGTCGCCCGTGATCCAGGTGCAAGATGGTGTAGCCTATCCCGATACGCTGGTGGGCACGGATTCGCACACGCCGATGGTCGATGCGCTGGGCGTGATCGCCATCGGCGTGGGCGGCCTGGAAGCGGAAAGCGTGATGCTGGGCCGCGCCTCGTGGATGCGCCTGCCGGACATCATCGGCGTCAAACTGACGGGCAAACCGCAGCCGGGCATCACGGCCACCGACACGGTGCTGGCGCTGACGGAATTCCTGCGCAAGCAGAAGGTCGTCTCGTCCTACCTGGAATTTTTTGGCGAGGGCGCATCGCACCTGACCCTGGGTGACCGCGCCACGATTTCCAACATGGCGCCGGAATTTGGCGCCACGGCCGCCATGTTCTACATCGACGCGCAAACCATCAAGTATCTGAAACTGACGGGCCGCGACGACGAACTGGTGAAGCTGGTGGAGCTGTATGCCAAAGAGACGGGCCTGTGGGCCGACAGCCTGGTGGACGCGCAGTACGAGCGTGTGTTGACGTTTGACCTGTCGTCCGTCGTGCGCAATATCGCCGGTCCGTCGAACCCGCACAACCGCGTGCCGACCTCGGAACTGGCCGCGCGCGGCATTTCCGGCGTGGTGGAAAACGAGCCGGGCAAGATGCCCGATGGCGCCGTCATCATCGCGGCCATCACCAGCTGCACCAACACGAACAACCCGCGCAACATGATCGCCGCCGGTTTGATCGCGCGCAATGCGAACCGCCTCGGCTTGACCCGCAAGCCGTGGGTGAAATCGTCGCTGGCGCCAGGCTCGAAAACCGTGGAACTGTATCTGCAGGAAGCGGGCCTGCTGCCGGAACTCGAAACACTGGGCTTCGGCGTCGTGGCATTTGCCTGCACCTCGTGCAACGGCATGTCGGGCGCGCTCGACCCCGTGATCCAGGAGGAAGTGGTGTCGCGCGACCTGTACGCCACGGCCGTCCTGTCGGGCAACCGCAACTTCGACGGCCGCATCCACCCGTACGCGAAACAGGCTTTCCTCGCCTCGCCGCCGCTGGTGGTGGCCTACGCGATTGCCGGCACCATCCGCTTCGACATCGAAAAGGATGTGCTGGGCCATGATGCGGACGGCAAGCCTGTCCTGCTGAAGGATATCTGGCCGTCCGACGAGGAAATCGACGCCATCGTCGCGTCCAGCGTCAAGCCGGAGCAGTTCCGCAAGGTGTACATCCCCATGTTTGCCGCACAGGCGGACGACGGCATCAAGGTCAGCCCCCTGTACGACTGGCGTCCGCAGACGACGTACATCCGCCGTCCGCCGTACTGGGAAGGCGCGCTGGCTGGCGCGCGCCCATTGAAAGGCATGCGTCCGCTGGCCGTGTTGGGCGACAACATCACGACCGACCATCTGTCGCCATCGAACGCCATCATGCTCGATAGCGCCGCCGGCGAATACCTGGCGAAAATGGGCTTGCCCGAGGAAGACTTCAATTCCTACGCCACGCACCGGGGCGACCATCTGACGGCGCAGCGCGCCACGTTTGCCAACCCGACCCTGAAAAACGAGATGGTGATCGAGGATGGCAAGGTCAAGGCCGGTTCGCTCACGCGCATCGAGCCGGAAGGCACCATCTCGCGCATGTGGGAAGCCATCGAGGTGTACATGGAGCGCAAGCAGCCATTGATCATCATCGCCGGCGCCGACTATGGCCAGGGTTCCTCGCGCGACTGGGCCGCCAAGGGCGTGCGCCTGGCTGGCGTGGAAGCCATCGTGGCCGAAGGTTTTGAACGCATCCACCGCACCAACCTGGTGGGCATGGGCGTCTTGCCGCTGGAGTTTTTGCCTGGCGTGAACCGCAAGACCCTGGGCCTGGACGGCAGCGAAACCTATGACGTCGTTGGCGAGCGCACGCCGCGCTCCACCCTGACCTTGTTGATCCATCGCAAGAACGGCGAAACGGTGGAAGTGCCCGTCACCTGCCGCCTCGACACGGCGGAAGAGGTATCGATCTACGAGGCTGGCGGCGTCTTGCAGCGGTTTGCGCAGGACTTTTTGGAGTCGGCGAAAGCCGCGTAAACCAGGGGTCAGACCCGCCGGGTCTGACCCCAGCTTTGTGCTGCGGGGAGGCAGTCATCTTCGCAGCGCAAGCAAAGAACTTCTGCGGAAATATACAATGACACGTCAACCTCAAATCAAGATCCCCGCCACCTACATGCGCGGCGGGACCAGCAAGGGCGTGTTCTTCCGCCTGCAGGATTTGCCCGTCAGCGCGCAAGTGCCGGGCGTCGCGCGCGATGCGCTGCTGCTGCGCGTGATCGGCAGCCCCGACCCGTACGGCAAACAGATCGACGGCATGGGCGGCGCCACGTCGAGCACCAGCAAGACGGTGATCCTGTCGGCCAGCACGCAGCCGGAACACGACGTCGATTACCTGTTCGGCCAGGTCTCCATCGACAAGCCGTTCGTCGACTGGAGCGGCAATTGCGGCAACCTGTCGGCCGCCGTCGGCTCGTTTGCCATCGCCAGCGGCCTGGTCGATCCAGCGCACGTGCCGCAAAACGGCATCGCCACGGTGCGCATCTGGCAAGCCAATATCGGCAAGACCATCATCGCCCACGTCCCGATGACGAATGGCGAAGTGCAGGAAACGGGCGACTTCGAACTTGATGGCGTGACCTTCCCGGCCGCCGAGGTGAAGCTGGAATTCCTCGACCCGGCCGCGGAGGAAGAGGGCGGCGGCGGTGCCATGTTCCCTACCGGTAACCTGGTCGATGACCTCGACGTGCCTGGCATCGGCACCTTGAAAGTGACGCTGATCAACGCCGGCATCCCGACGATCTTTGTCGACGCGGACGCCATCGGCTACACGGGCACGGAACTGCAGGACGCCATCAATGGCGATCCGGCCGCGCTGGCCCGTTTCGAGACCATCCGCGCGCATGGCGCCTTGCGCATGGGTTTGATTTCCCACCTGGATGAAGCGGCGAAGCGCCAGCATACGCCGAAAGTGGCGTTTGTCGCCAGGCCGGCCGGCTACGTCTCGTCCAGCGGGAAAAAAGTGGCAGCGGGCGAGATCGACTTGCTGGTGCGCGCCATGTCGATGGGTAAATTACATCACGCCATGATGGGCACGGCCGCCGTCGCCATCGGCACGGCGGCAGCCATTCCCGGCACGCTGGTCAATCTGGCGGCCGGCGGCGGTCCCCGTAACTCGGTGCGCTTCGGCCACCCGTCCGGCACCCTGATGGTGGGCGCGGAAGCGGCGCTGGCCGATGGCGCATGGAGCGTCACCAAGGCCATCATGAGCCGCAGCGCGCGCGTGCTGATGGAAGGGTTTGTGCGCATTCCCGGCGACGCGTTTTAAGGCCAACCAGGCGGATGCGCATGCAGATCAGTTGATATTTCTGCTAGCAAAGAAACTGTGCGACAAGGAAAATGGAGGGGCGCCAGCCGCGATGTGCGTGCGGCGGCCTTCCATGCTTCCCGACGGGTGAATTGATGCTATTTAACTCCTACGTCTTCCTGTTTGCGTATCTGCCCGTCACGGTGGCGGGATTTTTCATCCTGGGACGGCGCAGCCAGTTGTGGGCCGCCGCCTGGCTGGCTTGCGCCTCGCTGTTTTTCTATGGCTGGTGGGATTACCGCTACCTGCCGCTGCTGCTCGGCTCCATCCTCTTCAATTACGGCAGCGCCGCCCTGCTTGCGCCAGGACGCATCCGCCACCGCAAGGGCCTGTTGATCGTGGCCATTGCCGCCAACCTGGGGCTGCTCGCCTATTACAAGTATGCGGGCTTCTTTGTGGCCAGCCTGGCGCAATTGCTGGCGCAGCCGCTGCCCGCCCTGCACGTGGTGCTGCCGATCGGGATCTCGTTCTTTACGTTTACCCAGATCGCCTTCCTGGTCGATACCTACCAGGGCAAGGCGCGGGAAAGCCGCTTTGTCCATTATCTGCTGTTCGTTACGTATTTCCCTCACCTGATCGCCGGCCCTGTATTGCATCACAAGGAAATGATGCCGCAGTTTGCCGACAGGCGGATATTCAGGCTCTCGGCCCGGAACATCGCCATCGGCAGCACGATCTTTTTCATCGGCCTGGCCAAAAAAGTGTTGATTGCCGACAATGTCGGCCCGTATGCGGCGCCGCTGTTCGATGCCCCTGCCGAACCTTCGCTGCTGCTCGCCTGGGGCGGGGTGCTGGCGTACACCTTCCAGCTGTACTTTGATTTCTCCGGCTATTCCGACATGGCCATCGGCTTGTCGCGCCTGTTCGGCGTGCGCCTGCCGCTCAATTTCGATTCGCCCTATAAATCGCGCAATATCGCCCAATTCTGGCGCCGCTGGCACATGACGCTGTCGCGCTTCCTGCGCGATTACCTGTATATTCCGCTGGGTGGCAACCGTTGCGGGCCGGCGCGGCGCTACCTGAACCTCATGATCACCATGGTGCTGGGCGGCTTGTGGCATGGCGCCGGATGGAATTTTCTCGTCTGGGGGGCGCTGCACGGCGCCTACCTGGCCATCCACAAGGCCTGGAGCGCGGCTGCGCGGCGGCTGCATCTGCCGTTTGATGGTCGCGCCTGGAAAATCGTCGCCACCTTGATCACCTTTGCCGCCGTCAGCGTTGCGTGGGTCTTTTTCCGCGCGCCGGACATGGCGACGTCATGGATGATCCTGCAGGGCATGGCGGGCGGCTATGGCGTGGCCGTGCCCGATGTGCTGGCCAGCGGCGTGCCGTCGCTGCAGCATTTGCTGGAGGCGATGGGCATGACGTTTTATCTGGGCGGTGGACGGCTGTTCATCGAGACCTGGGCGTGGATAGCCGTCGCCGCGCTGCTGGCCTTTGCCTTTCCGAACACGCAGCAAATCATGCGCCGCTGCGAACCGGCGCTGGATTTCCGGCTTGCGCGCACTGCGGGAACGGCAAGCCGGGACATGGCGCGCCTGCTGACGTGGCGCGCCTCGCCTGCGTGGGCGGCCGCCATCGCGCTGCTGGCGCTGGCGGGCATCCTGGCCCTGAACCGGCCCGCCGATTTCCTGTATTTCCAGTTTTGACGGGGATCGGTGAAATGACAAGACCATCATACGGCCGCTATCTGTCCATCCTGGTGCTGGTGCTGCTGTCCTGCGCATGCCTGATATGCGCCTTTGTGTACGTTGTCGACCCCTACAATCTGTATGGCGTGGTCAGGCGCGAGAACTTCAACGCCGTCAAGCCTGGCCTGCAACGCTACCAGAGCCAGATCAAGCACGAACACGCGCTGCGCCTGCGGCCGCGCTTCATCATCCTGGGCAATTCGCGCGCCGAGATAGGCTTCGATCCACGCGCCGCTGCATTTGGTGCAATGCAGGGCGCCGGCTACAATATGGGGATTCCCGGCACCGGAATGGCCACGGCCATCAGCCAGTTCGCGCAACTGTCGCAGGCAGGCATCAAGCCGGGGACGGTGATCGTGGGACTTGAGTTCATCGACTTTCTGAAGCCGGCCATCGCGCCGCCGGCGCGCACAGAGGCGCCGTCCGGCCATGTTCCCGGATTCTGGCGTTTCGATACCCTGTTTTCTCTGGCCTCGGTGAAGGACGCCGTGAAGACCCCCCTCATACAGCATGACAGGGCGGCGTTCACCATGGCGCCGAGCGGCCTCAATCCCGCGCTGGACTATGGCGCGCAAGTGGTGCGCGACGGCTACTACAAGGTGTTCAAGCATCGGGCGCAGAAAAGTGCCGCCCGATTTGTCAAAATGTCGACGACCGATTTTGCCGACGGCGATTTTCAATCGCTGCACGACTTCTTGCTGGCGATGGCGGCCACGCAGGCCGATGTCAAGCTGGTGATCTATCCGTATCACGCACAGATGCTCACCCTGTTCGAAGGGGCGGGCCTGTGGCCCCTGTTCGACGAGTGGAAACGGCAGGTTTTGCTGGAAGTGGCGGCCGTGAAAAAAATGAACCCTTCGGCCAGCATCACGGTGACCGATTTCAGCGGCTTTGGCCCGTACAACTGCGAGCCGATTCCCACACAGCAGCAGCGCCACGCCAGCACGCGCTGGTACTGGGAAGCAGGACACTTCAAGAAGGCGCTGGGCGACATCGTCATGCAGCGCATCATGACGCAAAAGGCTGGCGCGCCGGACGACGGCCAGTTTGGCATGCCGCTGACCGTCGCCACCTTGGCGGCGAACCGCGACAGGATCGCGGCCGAGCGCAGCGCCTGCGTGACGGCGCAGCCGGAGATGTTCGCGTCCTCGAAAAAACTGTTTGAAAACTCTTTGGAGGATGGCCCCAGCCGCAGATAAAAAAAGAGCTGCGCAGGCAGACGGCATACAGGTGATACACAGTTGGTACACAAAAGCGCGGCGGCCAGACCAGTTCGCCCAAGCCCGATACAAGGTTGCACGACTACCGGAGGAGACATGAATTTTGCAGCATTTTACCAACGCTCGATCGACGCGCCTGACGCTTTCTGGCGCGAGGAAGCGGACAGGATCGACTGGAACACCCCGTTTTCGCAAGTGCTCGATTATTCCCGCCCGCCGTTCGCCAAATGGTTCGTCGGCGGCACCACCAATTTGTGCCACAACGCCGTCGACCGCTGGGTGGATAGCCAGGGCGATGCCGCCGCGCTGATCGCCATTTCCACCGAAACGAACACGGAGCGCAGCTACAGCTTTCGCGAGCTGCAGCGCGAAGTGGAGCGCTGTGCCGCCATGTTGCTGTCGCTGGGTGTGGTCAAGGGCGACCGCGTATTGATCTACATGCCGATGATCGCCGAAGCGGCGTTCGCCATGCTCGCTTGCGCCCGCATCGGCGCCGTGCATTCCGTCGTGTTCGGCGGCTTTGCCGCCAACAGCCTGGCCAGCCGCATCGACGATGCACAGCCCAAATTGGTGTTCTCCGCCGATGCCGGTTCGCGCAATGGCAAGGCGATAGCCTACAAGCCGCTGCTCGACGAAGCCATCCGCATCGCCGCGCACAAGCCGCAGCAGGTGCTGCTGGTCGACCGCCATCTGGTGCCGATGGAACTGACCCAGGGACGCGACGTCGATTACGCGGCCCTGCGCGAGCAGTTCCTGGATGCGCACGTACCCGTCACCTGGCTCGAATCGAACGAGCCGTCGTATGTGCTGTACACCTCGGGTACCACGGGCAAACCGAAGGGCGTGCAGCGCGACGTGGGCGGCTACGCGGTGGCGCTGGCGTCGTCGATGCAGTACACCTTCTGCGGCAAGCCGGGGGAAACCTTCTTTGCCACCTCGGATATCGGCTGGGTGGTGGGCCATTCCTACATCGTATACGGCCCGCTGATCGCCGGCATGGCCACCATCCTGTACGAAGGCTTGCCCATCTGTCCCGATGCGGGCATCTGGTGGAGCATCGTCGAAAAATACCGGGTCACGCGCATGTTCTCGGCGCCCACGGCCATCCGTGTGCTGCGCAAGCACCCGGTGGAACTGATGCGCAAATACGACCTGTCTTCGCTGAAGGCGCTGTACCTGGCGGGCGAGCCGCTCGATGAAACCACCTCGCAATGGATCGCCGATGAACTGCAAGTGGACATCATCGACAACTACTGGCAGACGGAGACGGGCTGGCCGATCCTGTCGGTGGCGAAAGGCGTGGCAGACACGCCCACGCGCCTGGGCAGTCCGGGCCTGGCCATGTACGGCTATCAGGTCAAGCTGCTCAACGAGGCGACGGGCGAGGAGTGCAGCGCGAACGAGAAGGGCGTGCTGGTACTGGAAGGCCCGCTGCCGCCCGGCTGCATGCAGACGGTCTACGGCGACGATGCGCGCTTCGTGGACACCTACTGGTCCACCTTCAGCGGCCGGCAAGTGTATTCCACGTTTGACTGGGGCCTGCGCGATGCGGATGGCTATTATTTTATTCTTGGCCGCACCGATGACGTGATCAACGTGGCTGGCCACCGCCTGGGCACGCGCGAAATCGAGGAAAGCATCACCAGCCATCCGAACGTGTCGGAAGTGGCGGTGGTCGGCGTGGAAGACAAGCTCAAGGGCCAGGTGGCGATGGCTTTCGTGATCCTGAAGGACCCGCGGGGCTTCGACAGCGTCGAAGCGAAAGCGGTGCTGGAACGCGAAGTGATGGCCGTGGTCGACCGCCAGCTGGGCGCCGTGGCGCGGCCCGCGCGCGTGCTGTTCGTGCCGCAGTTGCCGAAAACGCGTTCGGGCAAGCTGCTGCGCCGCTCGATCCAGGCCATCTGCGAAGGCCGCAGCCCGGGCGACCTGACGTCGATGGACGACCCGGCCGCGCTGCAGCAAATCCAGGCGGCGCTGGCGTAAACGCCAAATTGAAAGCGAAGTTTATCAATCGATAAATTTCGCTTTCAAATGCGGTCGCTTTCCTTGCGCACGACCCTGCCCACGATCAGGCATTCATTGCCGCGGCACAGCTTGCGGTGGTATTTGCGCTGGTCCGGGTTGTCCGACGTCAGCCACCATTCGCCGATATCGCGCGCCATGCGCTTGACCACCGGTTCGCCTTCGTAATTGATGGCAAACACGATGCCATCGGCCGGCCGGTTGTCCGCCGTATTGATGATCACCACGTCGTCCTCGTACAGGGCCGGCTCCATGCTCTCGCCCTTGACCTTGATCGCCACCAGCTTTTCAGGGTGGTAGCCATTGCGCTCGACCCAGCTGCGCGGCACGCTGATGGTGCTGCCGTCGTGCGTTTCCGGTTCGATGGCAAAGCCCGTGATGCCTGCCGACAGGCGCAGCTTCACCTTGCGGATCGGGTAGAAGCGTTCATCCTCGCCATCTTCCACCACCACGGCCTGCACGCCTGCCAGCGCGCGTGCTGCCAGCGCCGCCTGGTCGGGCGCCGCGCCCTGGTCGAAGTACATGCTGTCCAGCTGCAGGTCCGCTTCCAGCTTGCGCGCGATCTTTTCGCTGAAGGCGCGGCCCTCGCGGTAGGTGGGCGAGAGGATTTGCGAGATGCGCGCCTCGCTCCAGCCGCTGACGTCGGAAATTTTCTTGCGCGTGTTGTCGTAGTGTTCGCGGATCAGGGCCAGCAGGCGGTCGCGTCTGTATTGATACATATTCATCTCCACATTAAACCCGAAATTTACCGTTTGATAAATTACCAAATGCTTGACTTTAACATTAGCGATTGATAAAGTCCACTCGTTGCCTGTCGCAAACGCACTACAGCGTCTGCCGGTTGGCGACACCACGGGAGGTCAGGCAGATGTTGAACAGCAGTCAATTGGTTGAAAGCAGGGCGGTGCCACGGCAGGGGCGCCAGTTACAGGGACGCAGCAAGAAGTCGCAGCTGCATATCGCCCGCATCGCGCAGTACATACGCGAGCAGGGCCAGGCCAGCGCGGCGCAATTGTCCGCCTTGCTGGGACTCGATGCGGGCACCATGAGCCGCTATCTGCGCCACATGTGCGGCATGGGGCAGATCCACCTGGCGCAGCGCCATTGCACCGAGCCGGGGCGCCAGCGGCCCGCCCTGTACGCGCTGGGCGAGCAGGACGACGAGGTCGATGGTTGGGCCGAACTGCCGCCGCAGGTGCGCCGCACGGCTTGCTGGCCCCGGGGGGCGGCGCGCCGCGATCCACTGGTGGCGGCCCTGTTCGGGCCGGCGCAGGAAAACTAAGACAAGAATCAACGAGGAGAAATCATGGGGTTTGCAGAAAAATTCATCGCATCGCTGTCATCGCAGAACCTGCGCGACGATGCCTTCCACCACGACCTGGATGTCATCGCGGCGGCCGCGCTGGCCGGCGACATGGGCGCCTTGCTGTGCCGCGTCAAGTATGCGGACGGCACCGTCAGCCGCCTGTTCGAAGGCAATGCGGGCAACCTGGCGCAGTTGCTGCGCGCGTGGACGGCGGCCGTGACGCAGAAGGGCCGCGCGCGGCGCTGGGTCAAGGCGCACACGGCCTGGGATGCGCAGGCAGCCAATACCTTGTACCGCCGCGTGGCCGAGGCCTCGCTCGCGCATTGGCTCGACAGCAAGTGCAAGGTCTGCCACGGCACGGGCGTCGTCGCCGCCATGCAGGCCGGCGCGCCTGTCGTCTGCCAGGCTTGCCGCGGCGCCGGCGAAGCGGCCATCAGCTGCTCCGGCGGCTTCGAGCTCGAACGCATCAAGGACATGGTCAGCGAACTGGAAGGCATCTTCCAGTCGCACGGCGCCCGTGCCATGCGCCGCCTCGGTCACTAAAAAGATTTTGCAATATGCCTGGCACGGAAAAAAACCCCCCTACAATAGAGTCTCGATCACGCAGCAACAGCAACACAGGCAGTACCGCAGTACACCACATGCTTCTCCACTCGTAATAGACGCGCCCAAGGCGCGACACCGATAGGGGAAATCAGCGCAGCGAACGGCCTTCATGGCCCCTTCGCCCACCTTCCGTCCGGCATGGCCCCGCGCCATCCGGACGCCAGCCCGCCGCCTCACCGCGCGCGGGTTTTTTATTTTCCTGATGGTTGGCAGTTCCCCCACTCAAGACCGCACATGCGGTCTTTTTTTTCATCCCACGAAAGGTTTTACAACTATGGCATCGACAGCAAACGGCATCGACAGCTTGATCGTTATCAGCAAACAAAGCGCGGAAGGCAGCAAGGCCGCCGCCGGCGGCGGCCAGATTTATCCCCGCGTGACGGCCACTTTCGACACGGAAGCGGACAAATACGCCAGCGCCGAAATCGACGCCAGCCAGCAGCAGGGCGATACCCGCCTGGGCAATTTCCGCACCACGGGCGCCATCAAGGCCGAAGCGGCCTGCGGCACGTATGCGCCGCTGATGGCGGCGCTGCTGCGCCGCGACTTCACGGCAGGCGGCGTGGCTGCCGCGCAAACCACCATCGCGGCAGCCGCCTCCGGCTTGACGCGCAGCGCCGGCTCCTGGCTGAGCGAAGGCTTCCGCGCCGGCAGCGTGGTGCGCATCACCGGCATGACGGCGCCGGCCGCCGCCAACAACGCGAAGAACTTCTTCGTCACGTCGGTGACGGCCACCAACCTGAATGGCCAGTTCATGGACGGCTCGGCCATGATCGTCAAGGCGGCCGGCGACTCGGTCGGCGTGGCGGCGGTCGGCAAGCGCAGTTTCACCCCGTTGACGGGCCACACCACCGACTGGTTCACGGCCGAAGTGCAGGACCCGAAGATCGGCGTGCACCGCAGCTTCATCGATCAGCTGGTCAGCAAGATGGATATCGCCGTGCAGCCGAACGGCATCACCAGCCTGGACTTCACCCTGATGGGCAAGGCGGAAGGCCCGACCACGGCCGTGCCGTACTTCCCCGCGCCGCTGGCTGCACCTGGCTCCGGCAAGTTTTCGGGCGCCACGGCGATGCTGTCGGTGAACGGCATCCCGTCGCAGATCTGCACCGGCATGTCGGTCTCGCTCGATGGCCAGGTCAAGGTCGACCCGGTGATCGGCTCGAAGTACGCCACGGCCGCCTCGCGCGGCAAGGTGATGGGTTCGGGCCAGTTCACGGTGCTGCTGCAGGACGCCACCTACCTCGACTACTTCAAGTCCGAGACGGAAATTCCGCTGGCCTACGCCATGGCATCGGGCACCGCGCCCACCGCCGACGTGCTGGCGCTGGCCATGGGCCGCATCAAGATCACCTCGGCCAAGATCGACGACGGCGAGAAGAACAAGATCGTCACCTGCGCCTTCGACGTCTTGCGCTACAAGGGCACCGATGCGCAGCACGAAGCGACCACCTTGAGCATCCAGGACAGCGCGCTGTAAGCGGATAGCACCTGCACCGGGGCCGCCATCGTGGCGGCCCTTTTACTTTTTACCTTGATCGAGAAAGCAGCATACATGAACAACGCACAAAAAATCCAGGCAGGTTTCGACATCGGCAATATCCACGCGGCGGCCACTCCCGTCACGTTCGACGTGCCCGTCATCTTCGACGCGGACGGCGAAGCGGTGGCCGGCCTGACCATCGTTGGCAAGAACAGCGAACAATACCGCGTGGCCAACAACGCCGTGCGCGCCGAAGGCTACAAGAAATCGGCGCGTCGCAAGACGGCCATCGACGCCTCCACCGACGAAGGCGCGGAACTGCTGGTGCAAGCCATCGACGGCAACCAGAAACGCCTGGCGCTGGCCGTGGTCACGGGCTGGTACGGCTTCACCAGCAACGGCGCGCCCGTGCCGCTCGATGCCGCGCTGCTGGAAGCGGCCTTTGAAAAATACCCGACCTGGCAGGAAAAGGTCACCACGGCGCTGGAAAACGAGTCGAATTTTTTGAAACTCTGACGGCCAGCCTGCTGCGCTACGCCGGGCACCAGTTCGAGCGCGGCGCGCGGGCGGCCGATGGCCATGCCAAAGGCGAGCATATCGATGCCGCGCGGCGCCATCCGCTGTACCGCGCGCCGCCCGAGGAGGCGACGCCCCCCATGCCGTTCGAGCTGGCCCACGTGTGGGAATGGTTCGCGCAATTGAACCGCAAGCGGCAGAACGGCATGGCCGTCAATCCCATCGCCAGCATGGAAATCCTCGCCTGGCAGGCGCGCCACGCCATCGCCATCGAGCCGTTCGAGCACCAGTTGCTGGACCAGCTCGACGCGCTGTTTTTGTCGCACCAACATGCGGCGGGCTGACCCGCATTTTCCAACCCGGCCGCCATGCGCGGCCTTTTTTATGGGCCAACCATGCCAGAGATAACAGAATTAAAACTTGTCATTGACTTGACGAAGGCGACAGACACCGCGCAGGTACTGAAAGCAATCAGCGAGGCCAGCCTGGCTGCGGCCGAGGGCATGAAGGCGGCCAATACGGAGGCGGAATCGTCGGCGCTGTTGCTGCGCGCCCTGGCGGAGCAGGCACGCGATGCCACTGCCGCCTCGAAGGCTTTGGGAGCACTCAATAGCGGCGAGGCGAAATCGCTGGCTGATGCCAGCAAAGTGGTTAGTGGCCTGGGCAATGCCTATACGCGGCTGGCGGCTTTCCGCACCGCGGGGAGCGCTGCCACAGCCGGCGCAGGCGCTAAATATGGCGCTTTTGCGTTTGATGAACAGCGCCAGGACAAGCTCGATACCGCCGGAAAAGACGCGGCGGATGCCAAGGCAAAGGCGGCACCTGCGGCACCGGCGGCGCCCGCGCGCAAATACAGCGAGGCGGAGTGGAAGGAAACAGGGGAATTTGCCGATAAGTTGGCGACAAAACTGGAGAAGGCCTTTGGCAAGGTCGGCGGGACCATCGGGAAAATGACTGCTGCCATGGTCGGCTTCGGCAAGGCGCAAGAGGATATCGACTTCAACTTCGCCAAGGAAGTGAAGGAAGACCCGTCCGAGAAAGGGCAGGAAAAGGCGCAGGAAAACAAGAAAAAGGCCACGGTCAAGCAGTATCACGACATGGCGACTGCCGCGAAGGGCTTTTTCAAAGAGAAGTCGGCCGGCTATGAACTCATGGAAAAGGTGGAAAAAGGCTTCCGCGCCTATGAATTTGCCATGAATGCCAAGTCGCTGTTTGAAAAGCTGACCAGTATCACCCTGGTGACGACGGCAAAAACTGCCGCGACGACGGCGGAAGTCGCCGGTGCGGCGGCATCGGTCGCACCGGTAACTGCCGCGGAAACGGCCAAGTCCAGCGCGTATGGCGTGTCGGCGCTGGCATCGGCCCTGGCGGCACCGTTTCCCGCCAATATCGGCGCATTTGCCATGGTGGCAGGCATGTTGCTGGCAATCGGCGTTGCCGTTTCCGGCGGTGGTGGTGGCGATACCACTGCCAAGGATCGCCAGGCCGCCAACGGCACCGGCACGGTGCTCGGCGATTCATCCGCGAAGTCGGATTCGATCGCCAAGAGCCTGGAAATCATGGAGAAAAATTCCGGCCTGGGCCTGGCGTATTCCTCGTCGATGGTGGTCTCGCTCAAGCAGATCGTCTCGGGTATCGGTGGCCTGGGCAGCCTGCTGGTGCGCTCGGATATTCTGACTGCCGCGCTGGGTACCAAAGGCAGCGCCAGCGGCGGCTTCGTCGGCAACGTCGTCAGCAGCATCTTTGGCGGCAAGACCACGGTGCAGGATGTGGGGATCGTCACCAATTCATCGAGCCTGGGCGACCTTGATACTAAGCGCTTCAACGTGAATTCGTACGTCGATACCAAGAAATCCGGCGGCTGGTTTTCCAGCGACAAGAAGTCCACGAACCTCACGGCCATGGGCGCGGAAACGAATGACCAGTTTACGAAAATCGTTCTCGGCCTGCGCACGAGCATCGTCTCTGCCGCCGACTTGCTGGGCATGGGCGGCGATGCCTTCACGGCGCGCCTGAATTCCTTCGTCGTCAGCCTGGGCAAGATCAGCCTGAAGGACTTGAAGGGCGAGGAAGTGCAAAAAGCCCTGGAAGCGGCTTTTTCGAAGCTGGGCGATGACATGGCGAAGTTCGGCGTGGGCGGCCTGGAAAAATACCAGGCCGTGGGCGAGGGCTACCTGGAAACGCTGGCGCGTGTGGCCAACAACTACATGCAGGTGTCGGACGTGCTGGCCGTGCTGGGCAAGTCGTTCAACACCTCCGGCCTTTCCGCGGTGGCCCTGAGCGAAAGCCTGATACACGCGGCGGGCGACCTCGACACCCTGACCAGCGGCACCAGCTTCTTCGTGCAGAATTTCCTGAGCGAGGCCGAGCAGATGGACCCGGTCACCAAGTCGGTGCGCAGCGCCATGGAGGCGATGGGGCACTCCGGCGTGACAACCAGCGAGCAATTCAAGGCACTGGTCCTGGCGCAGGACTTGAACACGGTCGCTGGCCAGAACATGTATGTGCAGCTGCTTGCCATCGCCGAACCATTCAAGAAGGCCGCCGACTATGCGGCCGACCTGGCCGCCGCCACGGGCGAACTGGCCGAAGTAAGCAAGACGGCCAGCGACATCGCCGGCGAACGCAAGGATATGCAGCAGCAGTTGAACGAACTGACGAAGACTGAAGCGCAGTTGCTGGCTGCTCAACGCAGCAGCGTCGCCGAAGTTAATCGGGGGCTGTTCGACCAGATCCAGGCCGTCAAGGCAGTGACCAGCGCGAAGGATGCGCTGGCCAAGGCCTACGAGACGGAATCGGCGGCGGCCAAGTCGGCGCTGGAGAAGTCGAAATCGTGGGTGAACACCTTGAACGGGCTCAATGCCAGCATGGCGCTGGGCGCCCAGTCGACGCTGACGCCGGAACAGAAATATGCCGAGGCGCGGGCCCAGTTCGAGAAAACCCTGGCCGCCGCGAATGCGGGTGACACGACGGCGCAATCGGGACTGTCCGCCGCCGAACAGGCATTTTTGACGGCATCGCAGGTGGTCAACGCGTCCGACGCCCGCTATGCGGCGGACTATGCCCGCGTGGTGGAAGCGAACAAGGAAGCGTTGAAATGGGCGGCCGCGCAGGTCGACGTGCAGCAGGCCAGCCTGGACGCGCTCAATGCCCAGGTGTCGGGCTTGATCACGATTAACGACAGCGTTCTGACGGTGGCGCAGGCCATCGCCGGTCTGCGGGCGGCGATGGGCGGTGCGACGGACCTTGGCGTGCAGTTCAGTAATCCTCCCGTGGTCGCTGCATTGGCGGCGATGACTTCCCCCGTGACGGCGGCCGTCTTCGACCCCGTGCGCTACTCGTCGTCGGCGAACGTCGGCTCCGACGTCCTGGTGGCGGAAATCCGCGGCCTGCGCGAAGACAACCAGGCCATGCGGGTGGAGCTGGAAGGCTTGCGCGCCGACCAGCGGGCGCAGACGGGCGCCACCATCCAGGCCACCTTTGAATCGAACGCCAACGCCGCCAGGACGGTGGTCGATGGCGTGGATAAATCGTCCCGGGCATCCGCCTGGGCCAATGCAGTGAAAGGAGAGTACGCATGACCGATGCGCAATTTCAGGATTGGCTGCAAAGCCCGTCGGCCATCCGCATGGTGCTGATCGAAGCACAGGTCAATGTGGCCGGCGGCGAGGTGACGCGGTATATCGCTTCGCGGCCCTACATCACCGGGCCGCGCGAAGTGCCGGCAAATACCGCCTACCAGCCGCTTGCCAAGGGCGGCCTGGCCTTCACGGAACAGGTCAGCCTGTCCGGCGAGGCGGGGCTGTCGGGCGGCGATATCGAACTCGACAACGCCGACGGCGCGCTCGATGGCTGGCTGGACGATGTCTGGATGAACCGGCCGATCAAGGCCTGGGCCGGCGATCCTTCCTGGCCGCGCGCCGACTTCCAGCTGGTCTTCGACGGCATCATCGCCGACGTGGCCAGTGCTGGGCGCGAATCGGTCAACCTGGTACTGCGCGACAAGCTGCAGCGCCTGAATACGCCGATCTCCGAAGCGAAGCTGGGGGGCACGACGCCCAACAAGGACGCCATCCTGCCGATACCGTTTGGCGAGTGCCATAACGTGACGCCCTTGCTGACCAATCCGGCCACCCTGGAATACGGTTTTCTCGGCGCGGTCGAGTCGACGTTCGAGGTGCGCACCAACGGCAAGCCGATTGCCGTGGCCTTGAATGACCAGGCGGGCCGCTTCAACCTGACCACCGATCCGTTTTCCACCACGATCACGGCCAGCGTACAGGGCGACAAGGGCGGCGGCTATGCGCCGCGCATCGCGCCGCTGGTGCAGCGCATCGCCACCGCCTACGGCAAGGCGGCCGACCGTTTTACCCTGGCCGACCTGGACCTGGCCAACCTGGCCGCCTTCGATGCGGCTCACCCGCAGCCGGTGGGCTTGTATGTTGCGGACCGCACGAACCAGGCGCAGGCCATTCAGCAACTGGCGGCCAGCGTGGGCGCCCAGGCGCTGATGTCGCGCACCGGCCAGTTGCGTCTGGTGCAGATCGCGTTGCCGGCCGCCGGCGTGCCGCTGGAAATCGGTCCGGAACAGATGCGCGAGCGCTCGCTGCGCCCCGCGCAGCGCCTGCCCGTGACGGCCGCCGTGAAGATCGGCTTCGACCGGAACTGGACGCTGCAGGCCGCCCTGACGACCAGCATTCCGCCCGCGCATGCGGATTTGTACGCCACGGAATGGCTGACGGAGACGGTGGTTGACGAGGCGGTGCGCGCACGCTATCGCCTGAGCGACGACCCGGTGCAGATCGATACGTGCCTGAAGACGCGGGCCGACGCCCGCGCGGAAGCGCAGCGGCGCCTGGTCCTGAACAAGGTGCCGCGCACCATTTATGAATTCGATGGAGAACCCGAGATGATGATGCTGGAACTGGGGCAGCCCGTGCGGCTGCGCGCCGAACGCTTTGGCTTGCAGGATGGGGTGCCGGGCGTGGTGGTGCTGCTGTCGCGCTTCTGGCTGACGGGCAGAGTGACGGTGGGGGTGCTGGCATGAGCGCGATTGTGGGAGAGCGCGATACGCTGCTGCAGGCGACTGCGGAGCGCTTCAGCACGACGGCCGATGGCAAGGCGATCCTGATGGCCGCCAGCACGCCCGTGTTTCGCGTCAATAGCGCGGGCGAGGGTGCGCCCGAATCGATCGCCATTACCGCCAAGCCGGTCAATGTGGCGGGCGATATCGTTTTTTCCGTATCCGCCGGCACGGCGTTGCGGGTCAACGGCAACGTGGCGAGCGTCGATTTTGCCGGCATGACTACCGATACGGCGCTGGTGCAGGCGCGCATCCGTGAATTTGGCGTCGATTACATCGCCAACTACATGGTCAGCAAGGTCTTCGATGGCGTTGCCGGCGAGACGGGCCTGTCCGGTTTGAATACGGGCCAGGCCTTCGCCTACAAGCGTGCGGCCGCTGCGCCAGCCGATTCGCCGGGCGACGTGATTTACGCCTTCGCGACGGCGGCCATCACGACGCCGGCCGGCAACGACCTGGCCAATGGCTGGTCGAAGAACATCCCTGCCGGCACGGCGCCGCTGTACGTGCGCGTGGCAGCAGCCAGTTCGCGCAATGCTACGGACAGTATCGCCGCCAATGAATGGTCGGCGGCGGTGCAGCTGGCCAAGGACGGCACCGACGGCTTGAACGTGGCGGCCGTGCGTATCTATCAGCGTGGCGCCACGAATATGGCGCCGACGCTGCCGAGCGCGGCATGCACGTTCACCTTTGCGACGGGCGTGCTGACGGGCCTGAACAATGGCTGGTCGGCCCAGGTGCCGACTGCTGGTGGCGCCTATCTGTTCACCTCGGGCGCCACGGCCGCATCGCGCACGGCGACCGACGACATCACCCCAGGCGAATGGGCCGCCGCGGCGCGCCTGGCCGCCGATGGCGCCACCGGCCAGCGCGGTACCGTGACTGTGACGGCACCTGGTTACTCGGTCTGGTCGGATGCGTCGGCCGTGTATGAACTGGGGCGTGCAGGCTATGGCGCGCCGATCAACCGCGACGTGGTGACCTTGTATGACGCCACGCATGCGGTGACGAAGTTCTACGTTGATGGCGCCTGGATGGAGCTGGGGACGGTGTTGAATGGCAGCTTGCTGGTCGATGGGACGGTGGCGGCGAAGGCGATTGTGGGCGACACGCTTGGCGCCATCAAGGCGAACCTGGGAAGTGTGGTCGCTGGCGACTTGTACGGCACGACGCTGCATGGCGGCGCCGGGTATCCGACTAACGTTTTCGACTGGCCACCAACGGCAAGTTCAGGCGGCGGTTATCACCTTAGTTCTCAGGGCCTATTGCTGGGGAATTATAAAGCTGGGCAGTACTTCACCGCATATGCGGACGGGAGAATAGAAGCGCCAGGCCTGGTGATTAAAGATGGGAATGCTGCCTTCACCGGTAGCATCACAGGCTCCACTATTACGGGTGGTATCTTCCAAACATCGGCTTCTGGTCGGAGACTCACCCTCTCTGCTTCCAGTAATGTACTTAGAGCCTACGCTGCTAACGGCGCTGAGGTTGTAAATTTAGGCGAGCGCTCGGGCGGCGGGGCGTTGGAAATTGATGCTTCTGCTGGGGGGGGAATGGAGGCTATACGCTCTGTTGGGGGGTGTTTCTTCAATACAGGCGCAGGATCCTTTCAGATATATTCTGACTCTGTTATTGGTTTTACAATGCCCCGATATACTCGTGCTTACGATATCGTTCCAGGAGACGGTAGCGCTAATCTCGGCAAAAGTACCCACATCGGCACCGCGTGGCGCAATATATACAGTCAGACGGCCGTTACTATTATTTCTGATGAAAGGGACAAAGAAGAAATTCAGGACTCTGATCTTGGACTGGATTTTATTCTTGCGCTTCGACCTGTTCGCTATCGAATGAAAATCGCAAACACTTTACTCTCCAAAGGAGCGGAAATGCCGGGCCCATATCGCCCTTTCGCTGATCCTGTGATGCATGAAGAAATAAGAACACCAGTGCGAGGAGTGCGAAATCATTACGGATTCATTGCACAAGAGGTAAGAGAGTCTCTAGGGAACAGCGACTCGGCTATTTGGGTTCAACACGACCCATCGGACCCAGAATCTCAGCAGGCTCTGCGCTATGAGGAACTATTGGCGCCAATTGTAGGCGCCGTACAGGAGCTGCATAGTATGACTCAATCTTTAAGGGCGGAAGTTGCAGAGGTGAGACAGCAGTTGAAAGGGAACCCATGATTATTTCGTCCAAATTAATACTAGCCAGATTCGATGCTTTGACCGTATTGCCGTTGCTTCTGCTCTATGCGATATCCGCGCGTTTCCGGATGGCGGCCGAGGTGCGTGGCTACCTCGTGCAGATCGCCGCTGACAGCATTTCGCAGGAGCGTGCTGCCACATTGCTGATGCGGTACGGCGTAGACATCACTTATGAGCAGGCAGGTTGTCTGCTCGTCTCGGCGAGAGGCTGAACCTATGACAAATCTTCGCATCATCTACGACAACGCGGCCGACCGTGCGGTGCTGACGGCATCGAGCCAGGCCGGCACGCTGGGCCCGGCTAACCTGCAACGTGAAAGCAAGTCCTCAGTGCTTCGTGCGGTTGGCAGCCAGTTAAGCATTACGGCGACGTGGCCGGCACCGGAAATTGTCGGTGGCGTGGCGCTGCCGTTTTGCAACCTGACTCCAGCGGCGACCATTCGCGTGCGCGGCTATATCGAGCCTGGCGACGCCGCGCCTGCGTTCGATTCAGGCGTCATGCCGGCGTGCGAGTATGCGCGGCTGGGCATGTGGGACTGGGGGGCGCTGCCGCTGGGTGTGAACGCCTACAGCTACGGCGGCGGCACATACGCCCGTTGCTGGTTCCAGATGCGCAGCGTCAGGAAACTGGTGATCGACCTGGCCGACCCGGACAATCCAGCCGGCTATATCGAAGCTGCGCGCCTGGTGGCGGGCCCTTACTGGAGTCCTGAGCGGAACGCCTCGTATGGGGCAGGTATCACACCGGTCGACACCAGCAGCCAGTACCGCAATGGGGCTGGCAGCCAGAAGGTCGAACGGGGCGCGAGGTACCGCAAGCTGTCGCTGGCGCTCGACCACATGACGCCGCTGGACCGTGCCGAGCTGTGGCGCATCGTGCGCGGCAACGGCTTGTCGCTGCCGCTTTTCGTCAGCCTGTATCCCGATAACGACGACGTCGAACTGGAGCAGACACATCAGGTGTATGGCCGACTGGCCAATCTGGCCGCCATCACCACGCCATCTTTCCAGGCTTATGCCACCAACATTGAAATAGAGGAGCTGTAATGGGTGATTTTTTCTACTATGGACAGAAGGACACGATCCAGCGCTTGAACGAACTGGCTGGACGGGGCGCCGTGGTGGCGTCGTATGCGCCGAAGGTGGGCATGTCGCCGGTGGGCGGGCCGAATGGATTCATGAATCCGGCGTGGCTTGATCCCACACAACCTTTGTCCACCAGTGGCGCATTGAGCGTCGGCCCCACTGCCAAATATGGCTACAGTTATCTGGCGCAAGGAGCGCCAACACCCAGGTGGCTATTAATTGCCACCTTGCGAGAGGAGTTTATTGGCGGCCATGATAATCTGCTCATCAAAGGCATACTGAATGAAAGCTGGCAGGGCTTGAGTACCACGCCAGTGACCATTCTCGTCGGGGTGCGAGGGGGGTTTTATGTGGATTGGCACATGGATGGGCCACGTTTAGTGCAATCCCGTTTCATTGTGTACAAACGCGCTGACGGAAAATATTACATCTACGCGTTTTTTCAAGCGGCCAGCTTTGCCTCCATTTCCTTTGATCTGGTCGGCATGGATGCAGTTACTTATCAATCACCTGTTGAAACCACGTCGGCTCCGGAAGGTACTATCGTATTTGATACGTCACAAGTTCCAGGTACGCTGGGCTATATTGCTCCACGCTGGCAGGCGATGACCGGCAATGAGGGGCTTTTCCGCGGTACGGTATTCACGGATATAGTCGGCGCCGGCAATCCTGCTCCTCATGACTACGGGGCTTCCTTTATAGCGCGCGGACAGCAAAAAGTAAACCAGACGGACGAGACGGAAGTATTGCGTTTAGGACTCGGCGGCACTCCAGGTTTCACTTACCCTGGACAATTTGGATTCATGGTTGGCGGCGGCTATGGCAGCATCAACAAGGAAGGTTACAAATTAATGCTCAGGGCTTGGGATAACAACTCCAATTCCTGGACGGGAAACTTAATAGCCGCCTATGGCAATGGTCGGGTGTATATGCCTTTGCTGAAAGCGGGCAGCACGGATACCTCCATATTGCGCCACAATATATGCCGGGGCGGCGCGCAGGGCGATGAGATTCTATATGTAGGTCGAGATGGCGTCGCCAACCCAAGTTTTGCCGTATTGGCATCGGATGGTGGAGGTACATGGGGCCAGCCATTATCTGTGATTTACGTGGGCAAGAACAGTAATTCCGGCCGCAGCATGTCAGCGGCAGGAACAGTTAATACATCCGGTAACGATTATGCTGAGTATATCTTTAAGCATTCAGACTGCGGTGTAATTGCTCCTGGACAGATAGTTGGCATCACTGCTGAAAACAAAATCACCGATACATGGGGCGACGCCATCATGTTCTCCGTCAAGTCGACCGCGCCATCGTTTGTTGGTGGTGATACGTGGGCCAATGACGTGGGGCCGCGTCCTTCGCCACAGGCAGGATCAGCACCGGTAGCCCCCACGCGCCGTGAAGCTGCGCTCACGCAGCAGCCAGTTCCCGGCACTAATCCACCGGAATACGAGGATATCGTCACCGAACACGGCGATACCGAAGACGAATGGATCGAAAAGCAGGCTGCCTTCGCTGCTGCGCTGCTGGCCCATCATGCCGCTGTAAAGCAGGACACCGAAGTCATGGCCGCATTCGATACGGCACTGGAAGTCGCGCGCCAAAAAGTCGACCGCATCGCCATCGCCGGCCGCGTGCCGGTCAACGTGCTGGGCGCCCAGCCTGGCGATTACATCGTGCCGGTGCAGGACGGCGCCGGCATCAAGGGCATTGCCGTGCATGAGGACGATCTCACCATGAAGCAGTACCTGCATGCCGTCGGCCGCGTGATATCGATTGAGCCTGACGGCCGGGCTTACGTGATGGTCAAGGCCGTGTGACAAGGCTGCAATCCCTTCCAAACCCGCTTCGGCGGGTTTTTTCATTTCCACCACCTGAAAGGCAACCATGGCCCTCGAAACTACCGCCGCCGGCGGCGCATTGATCAAACTGTTTGGCATGCCCGTGCTGGCCGGCGCCGCTGCCACGTCGCTGGGCTTCATGTTCATGTGGCCCCAATCCACGAAGGAGGCATTTATCCGTTTTTGTTCCAGCATCATCATTTCCACCTTTCTCGGTCCCGTGCTCGTGGCCGCCGTGCTGTCGTGGTGGCCCAGCCTGTTCGACAGCGCGAAGACGGTGGCCGGCCTGTATGGCGGCGACCCGGCCACGGGCTTCCTCTTCATCGCCGCACCGTTGATGGTGGCGGCCGGCTTGCCCGCCTGGTGGGTGCTGGGCGCCTGCGTGCGCTGGTTCGACAAGCGGCGCGGCAAGGATATCGGCGAACTGGCGGCCGATGCGGCCGCTGCCGTCAAGGATGTGCGGGGCATGCTGTGACAGGCGCGCAATTGATGCAGATCATGCCCCTGGCCGGTCGCCGCGCTATGCTGTTCCTGGCGCCCCTGAATGCGGCGATGGCGGAATTCGGTATCGATACGCCGCTGCGCCAGGCGGCATTCCTGGCACAGGTGGGGCACGAATCGGGACAGTTGCGCTATGTGCGCGAGCTGGCCAGCGGCGCGGCCTATGAAGGGCGGGCGGACCTGGGCAATGTGATCGCCGGCGATGGTGTGCGCTTCAAGGGGCGCGGCTTGCTGCAGGTGACGGGGCGCGCCAATTATGCGGCGTGCGGCGTGGCGCTGGGACTGGACTTGCTGGCGACGCCGCAGTTGCTGGAGCAGGTGGCTGCCGCTTGCCGCTCGGCCGGGTGGTTCTGGCAATCGCGCGGCTTGAACCGCCTGGCCGATGCGGGCGACCAGGAGCGTGTGACGCGCCGCGTCAACGGTGGCGTAAACGGCCTGGCCGAACGCCTGGCCTTGTATGTCGTCGCGCGCAAGGTGCTGGCATGAAGCCGTCGTTGAGTATCCTGGCCATGTTGCTGTTGCTGGGCGCGGTCGTGTTTTGCGCGCAGCGCTGGGGACGCGAAGCGGGCAGGGCCGCGTGCGCGGCGCAAGTGCTGGAGGTGCAAAGCCTGTTGCGGCGCCAGACTCAGATCCTGAACGCACTGCGGGAGGATGGAGCACGACGTTCGGCAAGTGCCCGGCTGGCGCTGGCCACGGCGCAGGCCGGGCAGGCAGAGGCCCAGGCGGCAGCGGCGCGCATCCTGGCGCTGCAGCCAGAAGGTGATGCCTGCCGTGCCGCCGAGGCGCTGATCGCCAGTGAAATGCCATGAGGCCGCCGTGCGAACGTGCGGCAAGGCGCGCAGCCAGCCTCGCCAGCATTTTAGCCAGTTTATTGCTGGTCAATTTATTGACGGGCTGTGCGGCATGGACGCCAGCATCGAAGGTGGAAACCATGCCGGTGAGCGCACCATGCATAAGCACGCGCCTCGTCGCGCCCGCCTTGCCGGCGGTGCCATCCCACGGCATCTTCGAGCAAGTACAAGCCTTGCTGGCGCGCGAGCAATTGCATGCCGCCCATGTGCGCCAGCTGGAATCGCTGCTCGATGCCTGTTCCGGCGATTAAGAGCCTGTCCAAGTAGGGAGCGTCATCTGCTGGCAGCGTATCAGGAGCGCGGACAAGGCGTGAGGAGGACGCGTGGCGAGCCACGCAACGACGAACAACGCAGTCCCCGCTTCTGAGGGGCGCCAGCAGCGGATGTATGCATCTACTGGGATAGGCTCCAAGCAGCATTCGCCAGCTTCCAGCCATCAGCCTCAGCCATCAGCGGCCTGCCAGCGTGACCGCCTTTTGCCGCCTTCTGGTGCAGGCGCGGGGCGGCATGCGAGAAAACGGTGCATGTACCGTCAAATTGGCTGGTCTCTGGTTATTTTCGGCACAATTCCTGTATACAATCTACCTGGCACGATGCGTGCACGGCATACCTTGGTCGTCCCATCCAAGGAGCTTCGCATGCATCATCCGTTGCCGTTGTATCCCTGTCCTCCCGTTTCTCTCTTGCTTTTCCCTTTCACCTGCACCCATCCGGGCTGCGGTAACCCAGGAAATGGAGCGTAAATGGCCACTCCCCGTTTGAAATCCATCCACCGCAGCGTGCCCGGCACCGCGCCTGCCGCGCCATCGCCCGTCGATGAAATGCTGCCGGCGGGCAAGCTGTTCACGCTGGGTTTACAGCATGTGCTCGTCATGTATGCGGGTGCCATCGCCGTGCCGCTGATCGTCGGCCGGGCTCTCAAGCTGCCGCCCGAACAGGTGGCGGCGCTGATCAGTGCCGACCTGTTCTGCTGCGGCCTGGTAACCCTGATCCAGTCCCTGGGAATCGGCAAGTATTTCGGCATCCGCCTGCCCGTGATGATGGGCGTGACCTTTGCCGCCGTCAGTCCCATGCTGGCCATGGCGAACAATCCCGCCTTGGGCATCACCGGCATCTTCGGCGCGGTGATCGGCGCTGGCGTCGTCTCCATGCTGATCGCCCCCTTCATCAGCCGCCTGCTGGCCCTGTTTCCACCCGTGGTTACGGGCAGCATCATCGCCGTGATCGGCGTGTCGCTGATGCGCGTGGGCGTCAATTGGGCCATGGGCGGGCCGCCTTCCATGGCGCAGATTGCCGATCCCGCCTTCGTCAAGATGGCCGCTGCCGGCACGGCGGCCGGCTTGCCTGCGCCAGCCGGCCCAGTCCCCCTGATTGCCAATCCCGGCTATGGCGCGCTGGATAACATGGGCATCGCCTTCTTCGTGCTGGCCGTCATCTTGCTGGTGGCCAAGTATGGTCGCGGTTTCCTGTCGAATATTGCGGTATTGATCGGCATCATTGCCGGCACGGCCCTGGCGTTTGCGCTGGGCAAGGCCGATTTCGCCAAGGTGGCCAGTGCCAAGGCCTTTGCCATCGTCACGCCGTTCCAGTTCGGCATGCCGACCTTTGACGTGGTTGCCATCGTCACCATGAGCCTGGTGATGATCGTTGTCATGATCGAGTCGCTGGGCATGTTTTTGGCGCTGGGCGAGATGACGGACAAGCGCATCACGCAGGCCGACATCAGCCGCGGCTTGCGCGTCGATGGCCTGGGCACCCTGATCGGCGGCATCTTCAATACCTTTCCGTATACCTCGTTTTCGCAGAACGTGGGCCTGGTGGGTGTGACGGGCGTGCGCAGCCGCTGGGTTTGCGTGGCTGCCGGCATCATCCTGCTGGTCATGGGCGTGATTCCGAAGATCGCGCAGATGGCCGAAGCCGTGCCGGCGTTCGTGCTCGGCGGGGCAGGGCTGGTGATGTTTGGCATGGTCGCCGCCACCGGCATCCGCATCCTGGCCGGCGTCGACTACAAGAGCAACCGCAACAACCTGTTCATCGTGGCCCTGTCGATCGGCTTCGGCATGCTGCCGCTGGTGGCCGAGCAATACGCGCAGCACATGCCCAAGGCATTGTCGCCCTTGCTGCACAGCGGCATCCTGCTGGCCGCCATCGTCGCGGTGCTGCTCAATCTGTTTTTCAACGGGCTGGCCTCAAGGGAGGAGGCGAGCAAGCAGGCGCGCGAGAACACTCACGGCAGTGATTGAGGCGTAGTCAGTCGCCGTAAGCGCGCCGCTCAGCCAGGCGGCAGAAGCTTGAGTACCACGCAATTGCGTCCCGCATCCTTGGCGTGGTACAGCGCGGCGTCGGCCAGGCGCAGCAGGGCGTCCGGATCGGCGGCGCCCGGTGGCGGCTGGATTGCGATGCCGACGCTGATCGTCACGTGCTGCGCATCCGCGCTCGCGTGGGCGATGCCCAGGTCGTCGATGGCGCGCCGCAGCGCTTCGCCGATCTGGCGGGCCTCGTCTGCGCCGGTGTTCGGCAGCACGATGGAAAACTCCTCGCCGCCGTAGCGCGCCGTCAGGTCGCCTGCGCGCCGCATGCCGGCTGTCAGCGCCTGCGCGACACGGATCAGGCATGCGTCGCCGGCCTGGTGGCCGTGGCGGTCGTTGTAGCGCTTGAAGTAGTCGACATCGAGCATGATGACGGCAAGCGGCTGGCCGACGCGCGTGGCGCGTGCACATTCGGTGCGCAGCACGTCGTCGAAATGGCGCCGGTTCGCCAGGCCGGTCAGGCCGTCGGTGATGGACAGGGTCGCCAGTCTGCGGTTGGCGTCCTCCAGCTGCTCGGTGCGTTCGGCAACGCGCCGTTCCAGGCTGTCATGCAGCCGGGCGCTGGAGATCGAGATCATCGCCTGCGCGCCGAGCATGCGCAGGAAGGCGACGCGCTCTCCCGTGAACGAGGCTTCGGCAAGCCGGTTCTCGAAGTACAGGATGCCGTCGATCTGGCCGCCGTGCCGGATCGGCAGGCACATGACGGCGCGCGGCCGCTGCAGCTGCACGTACGGGTCGGCGGCAAAACGCGAGGCGCCCGTGATGCTGTCTTCGATCACCTCGGCGCCGGTGCGGATGACGTAGCGAAGCAGCGACAGGGGAAACTGCGGGTCGCTGGCGGCGTTCAGGTCGAGCCGGCGCGCTTGCAGGACGGTGACGACATCGCCATCGCTGTCGCCATCGATATTGGCCTCCAGCTGGTAGCTGTCTTCGGCGCGCAGCAGCAGGCGCGCCACCTGTCCGCCGGCGTTTTCGCGCACGATGGAAATGAGGCGTGTCAGCACGTTGCGCAGGCCGACTTCGTTCGACAGGATCTGTGTCGCTTTCAGCAGCGACACCAGGTCGAGCGCGGAGCCGCCGCGCGTGTGGAGGCCGCCATGCGACGGCGCGCCGCGGCCGTCCATCCTTGACAGCAGCGCAAGGTGGCGCGCCTGGAGTTGCGTCACCTTGCCTTCTGCGCCCCACTGGCCGTAATGCGCGATGGCGTCCTGGATGAAAACTGCGGCCACGCGCGCGTGCCCCTGCTCGAGCCAGCATTCGCCGCACAGTTCATTGCCCAGCGCTTGCACGTTGACGTAGCCCGCCAGCCCGGCGGCGTCGATGGCCTGTTGGTAGCAGCTCGTGGCCAGTTGCAGATCCCCCTGGTAGCGCGCCATCTCGGCCATCACCAGCAGATGCCTGGCGCCACTATTGTCCGAGCCTTGCTGGGCCCAGCCGGCAAGGTTCGCCTGCAGCGCCGCGATCACGGCCAGCACCTCGGCCGCATCGGCACGCGCCGGAGCGCGCCGCAACGCGCGGATCCATATCAGCGCCGCGTAGTAGCTCGATTCGACAACCTTGGCCTGGCCGCGCATGATCTGGGTGATGATGCCGAGCTGGCCGGCCAGCAGCTCGGCGTCGGCGCTGTCGAACAGGCAGGCATTGCGGATCTTTCCTTGCAAATAGTAGGCGCGGTACAGGTGCGAGCCGCCATATTGTTCGAGGAAGCGCGCCTCGCTGAACGTCGCGTCGTCGTAGCTGTCGTGGCGGGGCAGGAGGCCCATCAGGCATTTGATCGGCTGGATCGCGGCGGCCACACAGCAATCGGCCATCGCCTGCTGGCCGTTGGCGCGCATCAACGAAAGGTCGTGCGCGATGTCGTGCATCAGGTGCGGCAGGTAGTCGCCGAGGATCATCCGGTCGGTGGCGCGCACGGCCGCCACCACGCCGACCTGCACGAAATCGGCAATTTCCAGTGCCCAGCCAAAGGCTTCTTCGTATAAAGCGTCGGAGCTGCGCAGCGGCTGCGTCCAGTGGTTGCAGAGCGCGCCGAACATCAGGCCCGTGAGCGTGCGCGTCTGCAGGTTGTCACGCCGCCTGGCCAGCGCCATCGCCATCGCGCCGAAGTCGTAGCCGCGCGCGACGTCGCCGCTGTACAGCGCAAGCATCATCGCGTAGCCGACATAGGCGACGGCGCTGAAGTCGCTGCTTCCCCGCTGCATGGACAGGCGCGTCATCGATACCACCATCAGCGCGCTCAGGTCCTGCTGGCCGGCGTAGTAGCTGGCCATCCACAGGCCCTGCATCATCTGCATTGCGGCCAGCGCGTCCGGCTCGCTCATTTCGCCGGCTGCCAGCAAAGTGTCGGGCGCCTGTGCACCATGCAGGCGTCCGAGGTCGGTGAGAATTTCCGCGAAGCGTGCCTTCATGTGCGCGACATCGTGCGGTATGTCGATATTCAACTGCGCCAGGCCATCGCGTTGCACGGCAATGGCATCGAGCAGTCGGCCCTGCAGTTGATACTGGTGCGCCTGGATGGCAATGCAGCGTACCTGCAGCAGCGGCGTCAGGGAGCGGGCCCGCACCAGCGGATAGATCGCCTCGGCAGCATCGAACTGGCCGCACAGGTAGGCCGCTTCGGCCGCGCCCAGCTGCAGGTCGAGCCAGAGGCCGGCGTGCCCGTTCCATGCCTCTGGCGGCAGCAGGCCGAGACCGATTTGCATGTGCTCCAGAGTGGACTGGAACGCGGCAGAACGCCGCGCCTTGACGCCGGCCTGGAGATTGAGCGCGGCCAGCTGCACGCGCTCGCCCGCATCGTCGATCAGCGTGCGGCCGGCGTTGAGCTGTTCGACGATTTCAAATAGCGTTTCATCCTGGCGCTCCGGCGGCGCGTGCCGCAGGAGCAAGCGGCCGATGAGCAGATGGTTGGCCGCGCGCGTGCCGGCATCGGCGACCAGGTAGGCGGCCTGCTGCACCCGGTCGTGCAGGAATCGGTAGCTGACGCCGCTTTGGCCCGCGTCGATGCCGCCATGCACGTATTTATAGCGTTCGTCGAGCGGCTGGATCAGTCCTGCCTTGAGCGCCGGCCACAGGTCTTGCTGCGTGTCCCAGGGCGTGCGGCTTGCCGCCAGCGCGAGCGTGTCGAGCGTGAAGCGGTTGCCGCTGGAGGCGGCCAGTTGCAGCAGGCGCTGCGTCACTTCGGGCAGGCGGCGGATTTTCTCCAGCAGTACCTCGACCACGTTGTCGGTGTATCTGGCCTGTTCTATCGCGGGCAGATCCCAGTCCCAGCAATCGTCGGCGGCCCGGTAGCGCAGATGGCCCGCCTCATTGAGCGCGGTAAGGAACTGGTTGAGGAAAAATGGGTTGCCGGCAGTCTTGCGGTAGCAAATGCGGGTCAATGGCGCGCAGTCGGCGGCCGACACGCGCACGGTGGCCGATACCATTTGCGCCACCTGCGGCTCGGTCAGTGCGCTCAGTAACAGCGTCGACAGGCGCACGCCGCGTGCGCGCAGCTTGTCGCGCAGGGCGATCAGCGGATGCGCGGCGCCCACTTCGTTGTCGCGGTAGGCGCCGATCAACAGCATGCAGCAGTTGTCGCCGGAGACCATCAGCAGCTCGATCATCCGCAGCGTGGCCGCGTCGGCCCACTGCAGGTCGTCGAGGAACAGCACCAGCGGATGCCCGGCGGAGGCGAAGACTTCGACAAAGCGAGGGAACAGCCGGTCCAGGCGGTGCTGGGCTTGTGTCGGTACCGACTCCGGCATCGCGTCGGTGGGGCCGACGATCAATGCCAGCTGGGGTATCAGTTCGACCAGCACGCCCATGCCGCTGCCCAGAGCGGCGTGCAGTTTCCCCGACCACTGCCGCAGCGTTTCCTCGGGCAGGCCCAGCAACTGGCGCACCAGTCCCTGGAAGGCCTGGATCAGCGGCGCATAGGGGACGTCGCGCTGCAGCTGGTCAAATTTGCCGGACAGGAAACAGCCGCGCCGGGCGATGATCGGCTTTTGCACTTCGTTGATGACCGCCGACTTGCCGATGCCGGAGTGGCCGGCCAGCAGCAGCATTTCGCAGGTGCCCGCCGCGCTGCGCCCGAACGCCGACAGCAGCGCGGCGATGGCATCCTCGCGCCCATGCAGCGTCTGCGGAACAAGGAAGCGGCCATTGTGGTCGGACAGCTTGAGCTCCTGCGCCGGCTGGTCCGCGCGGCAGGCTGCGAGGTCGCTGCGCAGGCCCTGCAAGCTCTGGTAGCGCTGATCGGCATTTTTCTCCAGCAGCCGCTGGATGATCGGCAGCAGCTGGCCCGGCAAGCGTGCCAGCGCCGGGTGCGACCAGTCGGGACTGCGCGCAATGTGGCAATGCACGAGTTCCATCTCGTCGCCCGTCTCGAACGGTGCCTGGCCGGCCAGCAATTCGTACAAGGTGGCGCCGAGCGCATAGAAATCGGCGCGCCAGTCGACCCGCCGGTTCATGCGTCCCGTCTGTTCCGGCGCCATGTAGCGCAGCGTGCCTTCCAGTGTACTGAGATGGACGATGCCCTGGCTTTCGTATGGCAGTTCGCAGGCGATGCCGAAATCGAGCAGCTGCAGCCGCCGCTGCTCTGCATTCCACACCAGGTTGGAGGGATTGATATCCTTGTGAATCACGCCCTGGCGATGGACTTCCTCCAGCGCCGCGCACAGTTGCAGCGCGATGTCGAAAAAATCGTCGAGCGCCAACGCGGGCTGCGACGGCGTCCTGCGCGCCGCCACCTGCGCGCGCAGAATCTGGTCGAGCGCCTGGCCACCCGTATCTTCCTGGATCATCGTCCAGCGTCCGCCGTGCAGCTGCAAGGCAAGCGGATGCACCACGCCAGGATGGCGACAGCGGCGCGCGATCGCATACTCGCGCTTGAATTGCGCCAATTGCTGAAAGGAGGGGAACGGCTGATTCGGTTTCTTGACGACCAGCGCCGTGCCATCGGCAGCCCGGGCGCGGTAAACCTGCGAGCGGGAACCGCTGTGCAGCTGTTTGATGATCTCGTGGTCGAAAAGGGAGCGCATGGGCTGGGCTTGGCGTTACACAGACAGTTGCAAGAGCCCTGAGGCGCAGATTTCGTGGTATTACTTGATTGTAAGTATTATATCAGTAGGGAACCGTGGGGGACGGAGAGGGGATGGGGGATGTTGTAGAAATGCCAGTGGGAGGCGAGTGCGGGAAATGAGAGCGATAACGGTATCGATAGAGTGGAAATAACGGCTATGCCGAGACAGTATATGCACCATCGTCGAGGCAAGTTTGTGAAGTCCACCAAATAGGCTCTGGTGATTCATTGCGGAAAAGACTGTATTTTGCGGAAAAAATAAACCGCAAAAAATAGTGGCTACTATCGCAGAAAATGGCTTGTGCGCTGGTGCCCGGAGCCGGAATCGAACCGGCACGCCCTTACAGGCGGGAGATTTTAAGTCTCCAGTGTCTACCAGTTTCACCATCCGGGCAGCGCGGCGAGATTCTAGCACAGGTGATGCTCGTTACGCCATCTTGTGCCTGTCTGCTAGATCAATGGTCTGCGTTCTTCATTGTTTTTGATCGCCCGGCGGCTATGCGTTGGGTATGGCGGTCCTGCTATTCGTTCTGTCGCGACTGGTGTGTGTTGTAAAATGAAATATCCGCTTCGGCATGGAAAATGAGTGTTTTATGCAATGTATATATCACGTCAAGAAATCAATTTTCCTATGCTTGAAGTATGTGGCAGGCATTACTTTACTGGGTATCAGCTTCTCCGCGTTTTCTTCAGACGACATTAATTACGATCCTTACGCACAAGTAAGGGCCGAACAATTTGAGGCGTTCACTTCCAATACGGTCTCCTGTATGGAAGTAAGGGTGCGTGGAGCAATTTTGCAGGGAATTCGTGATAGTGAAAAAATTGTGGCCTGGATAAAGCAGGTTTGTGGTCCATTTCTGCGAAACTTTATGATCGAATCATTAAAGCGGCCAGCGGCTGAGGCCGATGAATTTATTCACTCCATAGCTTCTCGGCAGTTGCGTAGTATTCCTGGCCTCAGTTTTGTAGAGCCTTCTAATGTCGTGAAAAAACAGAACCCGACATTGGGCGTCCAATCTGCGTCTTTGAGACAATTTATTTGGAATAAGCCTGCGGTCCTGAAAGGGATATTAATGCGAGGAGAATTTTCTAACTGTTGTACCGCTGGCTAAGCTGAAAATGCTAATTTTTATTTTGTTCGTTTAGGAAAAAATACAGGTATGACCGGTGAAAACGGTGATGAAAGCAAGCCGAATATTGATGTCGTTAGAGCGGTGCAAATTGAGAGTTCCGCGGTCAAGACATCTGACGAATCAAAAATAGGTAAAGTAGTTAGAGTCTCATGCGTTGCGCTTATCTTTGGGAATACTGGCCACTATGCTCGTCCTGTGTACTGCGAACGGGCCTCAGTTCACTGATTAGTAACATCGCCTTATACTCATGCTCAGGGCAACTTCAGGTGCACGGCGGCCGATCCCGTCTGAAAGACCAGCCTGTATGGTGCGATGCGAATGGAGCTTATTCTTAATGGCAAGTGCGGGTTGGCAGGACAACGCCGCGCACGATGTGATCATTGAATCAGTCCTGAATTCCAGCTTCAATTTCAAAGCGATTCCAGACCTCTCTGTTTTTGGCATCCGCCGCATCTTGGCGCACAGCATAGCCCTGTTTCGTTTCGCTCGTATTTGGAGCGATACCTTCGAGCGCTGTGAGCGACGAGGCGTAGTAATCTTTGAGTAATTTTGCTGCAGCAGGTTTTTTTGCAACGGCTTTCAATGCAGCTGGATAGATATTCTTTAACTCTGCCTTGGCCTTTTTGATGCAAATTCGCATAGGCGGAACGGCATCATCCAGTTTTCCGAGTTGAACTTGCAAGATAGCGGCATGGGTCTCCATGCGGCACATCAATGTTTGAAATTGCGTCTGTAAGCGGAAGGTATCAAGAGGATCTGATTTTTCCTCTGCATGTACGGCAGGCTGGGCGAGAGTGAGGGCTACCGCAAACCAATATTTTTTCATACAAGACGCCGGAGTAATCATGGAGCCAGATTGTATTAAAAATCCACAACTGGAAATCTATCCAATTGTTGCATTGTTTTGCTAGTATTACCTCCAATGCAGCGCGCAACTTGCGCTGAACATGGAATTGACGCCGCGTTGGAGTGAGAGGGCTCCAACACGAGCGTGGTCAGAGTATTATTGTCGCCGATCAAGCATCAGAACGTCGCCTTGAACTGCACCCCATACGTGCGCGGTTCGTTGACGATGCCGGTCAGGTTGTCGAAATCTATGGCGCCCAGCGACTGGATCTGGTTGGTGATGTTGCGTCCGTACGCGGACAGTTCATAGCGGTCCCATTTGTAGCCGACGCGCAAGCCGCCTTCGAGCAGTTCCTTGGCCTTGTATTCCTTCGCTTCATACAGGAAGAAGTTGTAGCTGGTGCGATAGGCCCAGTCCGTGTAGGCGTAGAACTCGCCATTGGCGAGGGGAATGCTGTATTTCAAGGTGAAGTTGGTTTGCCATTCCGGCGCGCGCGGCAGCGGGTTGCCGTCGATGTAGGCCGTGCCCTTGAACGGGCCCAGCGGATCGGTAACGGTACAGCCGCTGGCCGGGTTGTTTTGCGCGTTGCCGCAGCTTTGCACGAACAGCTTCTTGTCCTGGATTTCCGTGTGGTTGTAGCTGCCGCCCAGGGTCATGCTGAGCGAATCGCTGAGGTTAGCCTGGAAATCGAGTTCCACGCCCCGGCCCGTGGCCTTGTCCGCGTTGATCAGCTGGTTCATGTTGACGGCGCCGCTGCCGGCCGTCAGTTGCTTGTCCTTGACGCGGTACTGGAACACGGCCACGCTCAGGCGCGCACGCTTGTCGAACAGGTCCTGCTTGATGCCGGCCTCGACGGACAGCGCTTTCTCGGCGCCGGCAAACGAGGGGCGGTCGGCCAGGCCGTTCAGGCGGCCCTGCATCGACGGCGCGCGGTAGCCGGTGGCGAGGCGCGCGTAGGCATTGGTTTCCGGCGTCAGCACATACGTGCCGCTCAAGTCCCAGCTGACGTTGTGCGATGTGTCGTTCAGGTTGAAGGGGCCAGCCGTGGTCGCTTCCACCCGCTTGGCCGAGAAATCCTTCTTGTCGGTCGTGTAGCGCAGGCCGGCGCGCAGTTTCAGCGCGTCCGAGACCGTGTAGTTGAGCGAGCCGAAGGCCGCGTACGACTTGGAGCTCTGGTTTTGCGTGGCGTAGGCGCTGTTTTGCGGGTTGCCGGGCGCCAGGCTGTCAAAGCTGATGCTGTCGATCTGGATGTCTTCCTTGAAGTAGAACAGGCCGGCGATCCATTGCAGAGGCCCCTTGGCGCTCGATTCGGCGCGGAATTCCTGCGAAATCTGCTTGTGGTTGGGGATGACGTCGGCCGTTTCCACGACGAAGGGGATGAAGCCCGGGCCCATCGGTGGTGCATAGACGGCGCCATAGCCGCCGTCGACGTCGGCGCGGCTGAAGAAATCGAGTTTTTCGTAGCCGGTGATCGAATGCAGGGTAACGCCGGGCAAGTCCCATTTCAGGCGCATGCTGCCGCCCTTGGTTTTCAGGTGCTGGCGGTTGATGCCGTCGGTCGGGTAGTTATCGTAGTCAAAGCCGTCGACCAGGTCGTTCGTGCCCTGCTTGAGGATATTGGCGCGGAACAAGGTGGCCGTGCCGTCGAGGTTGCGCGCGTGCACGTTGAACAGGGCCGTGAAGTCGCGCGTGGGCTTGACCAGCACCTGCAGGCGGGCGGCGCTGTCTTCATAGCCTTCGAAGTCGCGCGTGCCGGTGGGGCGCGGATTGTGCACGCGGTCGTCGCGGCGCTGGGTCTGGCCGGAAAAGCGCAGGGCCACCGTGTCGCTGACGGGCACGTTGAAGGCGCCTTCCAGGTTCTTCATGCCATCCTTGCCGAAGCCGCCGCTCAGATAGCCTTCCGTCTTGAAGACGGGCTTGGCGGAGTCGAACTTGATCACGCCGGCCGGCGAGTTGCGGCCGAACAGGGTGCCTTGCGGGCCGCGCAGCACCTCGACCTGGTCCACGTCAAAGACGGGAAAACCTTTCAGCATGGCATTTTCCTGCACCACGTCATCCATCACCAGGCCCACCGGCTGCGAAGCGTTCAGGTCGAAGTCGGTATTGCCCAGGCCGCGAATGTAGAAACGGGGAAAGGTGCGGCCGTAATCCGATTCGACGGAGACGCTGGGCGAGCGGCTGTTGAGGAAGCGGATGTCGGCGCCGCCGGCTGTCAGGGTGTCGAGCTTGTCGCCTTTCAGGGTGGCGATGGACATGGGCACGTCCTTGATGTTTTCCGCGCGCCGCTGCGCCGTCACGATCACCGTTTCCAGCTGGCCAGGACCGGCCTGTGCCGCCGGGGTGGCAGGTGCAGGGACGCTGTCCTGCGCCATCGCCTGCAGGGGAAAGGCGGCAGTGATTGCCAGGGCAATCAGGGTGTGGCGTATTGTGCTGGCATGCGGTGTCATCATGAAACGGCTCCTGTCGGTCAAGGTTGTTCGTAAGGTCCAGGCAGGCGCAAGTCCGCTAGACGAAAAATCATGCTAGCACGGAAAGTTTTGGTATTCATGCCATTTTCCAGTGACAAGTATTCATATCCGTTTCGACTGAATACGCGAATAAAATCGTATTTGTCGTCAATATCTGGCGGGTGCATAGTGGGGTGCCGCCAGGCTTGTACCAGCGCAAACGGTGGCTTGGCCAGGCGGGGTTTTCTCTGCGGCAGCGCAAACAGGCGGGCGCCATGGCGTGCCAGCGGCCTGTGCACAGTGCGAAAAATACGACAGTTTTCCCTTTTTTGATCTGCCCCGTGATGTTGCTGTAATGCCACATCACGGCGCGGCATGTTGCCTGCCAGCTATTGCGGCGCGGCACATGCGCAGGCATGGTATTGCCGTATAGCATCTCCAGCCAGGATTTCGCGTAGAATGTAATTTATTGTAAATTAGAAACTTATATTTCTACTATGTTAATTTTATCCGCAAGCGCGCCGGCCGTCGACGGCATCCGCCTTTCCGAACTGATCGCCGCACTGAGCCAGGCGCTCGACATCACGGAAGGGCAGCCAGAAGGCCATTGCATCCGCTGTTGCTGGATCGGCATGCACCTGGGACGCGAAGTGGGCATGGCGGATGAAGACTTGTGGAATCTGTACTACACCCTGCTGCTCAAGGATCTGGGCTGCAGCAGCAATGCGGCGCGGATTTGCGAGCTGTACCTGACGGATGACCTGTCTTTCAAGCAAGGCTTCAAGACGGTGGGCGACAGCCTGCCGCAAGTGCTGAAATTCGTCCTCAAGCACACGGGCCTGAAGGCGGGCCTGGCCGAACGCTTCCGCGCCGTCATGACGATACTGCGCGACGGGCCGCACATCGCGCAGGAGCTGATCGCCACGCGCTGCCAGCGCGGCGCCGATATCGCGCGCCTGCTGCGCTTTCCGGAGTCCGTGGCACAAGGCATCTACAGTCTCGACGAACACTACAATGGGCAGGGCAAGCCGGACAAACTGGCCGGCCAGGCGATTCCCCTGTTTTCGCGCATTGCCTTGCTGGCGCAGGTCGTCGACGTGTTTCATACGGCAGATGGCGCGCGCGCCGCTCAGGCCGAGGTGCGCCAGCGCGCGGGCAGCTGGTTTGACCCGCAACTGGTGCAGGCGTTCGAGCGGGTGGCGCAATCGGGCGCCTTCTGGTCCATGCTGCGCTCGCAGGACCTGACGGCCGCCGTGGCGGCGCTGGAGCCGGCGAACCGCTGCGTGCCGGTGGATGAGGATTATCTCGACGATATCGCCGCTGCGTTCGGCCAGGTAGTCGATTCGAAAAGCCCGTACACGAGCGGGCACAGCGCCCGTGTGGCCTTGTACACGGACATGATTGCCGAAGCCTTGGGCGTGACCCCGGAGCGGCGCCGCTGGCTCAAGCGGGGTGCCTTGCTGCACGACGTGGGGAAGCTTGGTGTCAGCAACAGCGTGCTGGACAAGGCTGGCAAACTCGACGCGGACGAGTGGCGGGCCGTGCAGCAGCACGCACACTATACGGAAACGATTTTGTCACGCATCGATGCGTTTGCCGAACTGGCTGTCGTGGCGGCTGCACACCATGAACGGCTCGATGGAAACGGTTATCCGCGGGGCTTGACGGCGCAAGACATCAGCCTGGAAACGCGCATTATCACCACGGCCGATATTTTCGACGCCATCACGGCCGACCGCCCTTACCGGGGGCCAATCCCCATTCCGCAAGCGCTCGAGATCATGGCCGAGACGGTTGGCACAGCCATCGACGCGCAGTGTTTTGCCGCCTTGAAAGCGGCGCTGGCGCGCTTGCCCGACCTCTTGCAGCCCGGCGCCGAGCGCTTGGCGGCTTGAGCGCTTGCCGGCGCGCGGCGACCCGATTATTCAGATGGGAAATGCGCCCGCACCCGATACATTCAGGCAGGCAACCTTGTCGCTGGAAAAATACTTGATTTGTCCCAGGCCGATGGCGTAGCAGCCGTCACTGAGCGGGGAAATCGGGCCGGTGAGTTTTTCACCGCTGATCAGGGTCACCACCCACGGCGTGGTGGCCGGTTTGCCCGCGTGGGTCAATGCGTGTTGTACCAGGTCTGACATGGAGCCTCCGATGGAAATCAAAGCTTGATGATAGCAGTGCTGGAGCAGCATATCCTGGTGCGCACCGGTCTGTAGCACGGGGACCACCGGGGCTGTTGCGAATGTCATAAAATATTTACAATTATTGTGTTCATTATTGCAATTATTTGATATAGTTAATAATTACTCGAGGAAAGAAATTCTTCGAGAAATAATATATTTCTTATATCTTTTCTGTGCAAGGTGTGCATTTCATCGGCCACCAGGCGCAGTCTCCCTGAAAGCCGCACCATGTCCAGCCAGTACCACGACGTCCCGCCCCGCTTTTCCATGCCCCCGCCGCCGGTCACCAACACGCCGCTGGAATTCATGCCCACGCACGATCTGTCCTTCTGGGACAGCGATGTGACGTCCGGATGCATGGTGTCGCTCGATGCCGCCGTGTCGTTCAAGGATGGCTACCCATCGTTGCGCATCGACCTGCCGGCCGGCTTGCCTGCCGGTACCGTCGTGAAAGTGGGCACGACAGGCGCCGCCGGCAAGGGCCAGCCGCGCATCCCGTTCAACTGGGACTTGCAGCGCTTTTCCTTCGCCCTGCGCTCGACCAATGCCGCCATCATGCAGACGGGCGGCATGATTTACCTGGGTAACAGCGACTACAGCTGTTTCTGGTCCGGCTTCCTGAATGCCTTGCATTACGGCGGTTCCGCTGCCGCCGACACCTTGATGTTCGTCGACAATGAATGGTGGGTGCCCAAGCTGGCCACGCCGCTCGATTGCGAGGGCACGCCCACGGCGCAAAACCTGTCGCGCGGAAAATTTACCGTGCAGCTGACCGCCGCCACCACGCAGCCGGAAACAATCTGGCTGGGCATGCTCGCGGCGTTGCCAAAGCGTAAATTGCCCACCGTCATCTTGTCCTTTGACGATGGTTATGCCTCCTGGGATACCTATCTGATGGAGCGGCTGAAATACTATGACTTGCCCGCCTCGTTTGCCATCGTCACGTCGCTGCTGGGGCATCCCGATTACATGTCGGCCGAGCGCATGAAGGCGCGCTTCGACGATCCGTCGCGCCTGTTCGACTTTACCCTGCACCAGAGCGTGCACGACAATGTGGCGGCACAGGGTTCTGCCCAGTACGTCACTGCGCTGCAGGTGGGACGGGACCAGATGCGCGCAGCCGGTATCGGCGGCGATGGGCCATCGCACCATGCGTGGGTCGAATCGCTGTGGACCAATACGGCCATCGATGCCATGCGCGCCGCCGGTTTCCTGTCGGCGCGCGGTGCCGGCTACACGGCGGAGCGCGGCTTCGACCAGGTGTTTTTCTCTGGCAACGACAAGGATGCCTACATCCTCAATACGTCATCGGTCAACCTGACCAACGACGCCAGCTTTGCGCAAGTCCAGGCGGCGATCCAGACGGCGGTGGACGACGGCAGCTTTGTGTTTGTCAACGGCCACGATATCGTCAGGACGCCAACGTCCGACTACCAGACCTCGTATGCGGTCATCGATGAATTGCTGGCATGGCTGGCGGCGCAAGTGGCTGCCGGCGCGTTGCAAGTGGTGTCGCATAGCCGCTGGTTTGCCGATACGACGGGCAGGGTGACGGACCGGCGCTGATCGCCCCGGGAGCAGGGCTGCGCCGGCGCCTCAGGCATCGGCCAGCAAGTTCTTCGGCAGGGCCACCGACACGAGCTTCCAGTGCCACAGGCCATCGCGCGTCAGGGTCAGTTCGCCGATATGGCTTTTGCTGTGGGCGCGCTGCACCACGACGCTGTCCCAGGAGGTGTAGCGCAGTCTGTAGTCGGGCTTGGTATTGCGCTTGCGGCCGCTGATGTCGCTGACCTTGGCGATCGGGTTTTCGTAGCGGTCATTGAGCTTCATCAAGGCGACGATGCCCTCGGGCATCAGCATGGTATCGAGCAAGGGGTTGATGACGTCGGGGTTGATGTCGTCGGCCACTTCCGGCGCCGAGAACAGGGCGTGCAGTTGTTGTCCCAGGCTGCCGCGCAGCCGGGACAGGTCGATATGCTCGGCCAGGGCCTGGGTATCCTCGTCCATGGTCGCCGTGCGGATCTTGTTCATGGTGAAGTACGGGCTGCCATAGAAGACGCCGGCCAGCGCGACCAGTGCCACTACAGCGAGAAGCATCATTCTTTTCATCGTGCAATCTCTCGGATGCCTGGCGACCCGGTGCGCCTGAAGTGTTGGCATTCTACATAATATTTCTCAAAATCAATATAGAGGTTTAGGTAAGTGTTGTTTTAGATCAAGTTTCGTCAGAGTAATTCTGGCGGCAAGGTGATGTCCGTCAGTTTCCAGTCCCAGATGCCATGCCGGCGCAGCAGGAATTGGCTGCCGGCGGGGCTGGCGCCGCTGCGCCGCAGCACCACTTCGTTCCACGAACGGTATGCCATGCCGAAGTCGTGGCGCTTGCCGTCCGCCCCCTGCTTGCCGTGCTGGATCAGCACCGTGATGCCGGGGGGCGAGACGATGGTGTCGAGCATTTCCTTGAAATCGTCTTCGCTGGCCGTTTCGCCGGCCGCCCGCAACTGGCGCGCCACGCTGGCGCGCACGGCGGGCAGGTCGGCCTGCTGCGCCAGGGTTTCCAGGCGCACGGACTTCGCCGCCATGCTGATGCGGTACATGGCGATGTAGGGGCTGACCCAGGTGAAGCCGATGGCGGCAACGGTAAAAATGATCGCGGTGGCGTACTTTCTTTTCATGGTCCGTGTTTTTGTATGAGCTATGCCGCCGTGATTTTACCCGGCCCGGGGCGGCGGATGGTGTAGCATTCGTGCCGGCGCGGACCATCGCGCCGCAATATTGAGGACAACCATGAATATCACTATCAATCAGGTGCTGCAGTCGTATATCGACCCGCTCACCGCCAGCGAATACGCGGCGCTCGAACGCAGCCTGCTGGCCGAAGGCTGCCGCGACGCGCTGGTGCTGTGGAACGACGTGCTGATCGACGGGCATAACCGCTACGCCATCTGCCGCCAGCACGGCATCGAATTCAAGACCATCCAGAACACCAGCTTTACCTCGCTCGACGACGTCATGCTGTGGATGATCGACAATCACCTGGCGCGCCGCAGCGTGTCGGATTTCCAGCGCGGCGTGCTGGCCCTGCGCAAGAAGGAAATCGTCGCCGCGCGCAGCCCGGCGCCCGTCAGCGCGCAGGATGCGCCGGACGGCGAAAACGCGCCGAAGCCGGCCATGAGCACGCGCGAGGAGGTGGCCAAGGCGGCGAGATTGAGCAGCAACCAGATCAGCCAGATCGAGAAGATCCAGAAGGCGGCGTCGCCGGAACTGGTGGAAGCCGTCCGCTCGGGCACGATTTCCATCAATGCGGCGGCCACCGTGGCGTCCTTGCCGCCGGAAGAGCAGGTGGCGGCTGTCGCCGGAGGCAAAAAACTGCTGCGCCAGGCGGCCAAGGAAATCCGCGAACAGCGCGCCGCCACGCGCACGCCGCGCGAGCCGAAGGTGCATGTATCGCAGGACACGCCGGAAACGGGCAACGAGCCGTGGGCCGAGAACGCGGCGCAGGCGCCGTCCGAGGCGGAGCGCCTGCGCGGCGAGGTCGCCAGCCTGAAACAGAAAGTGGCGCAGCTGCAGGCGGAAAACAATGAATTGAATCAGCGGATTGCCGCTTTGATCGACGCATCCTGATTATTGGAGTAGTGAATGCCAGCTCGCCGTGCCCTGTTCGCCGCCATCGCCTGCGGCGCCGTCGCCGCTCCGCCCGTGCTGGCCGCACCCGCTGTTTCTGTCACGGACATGGCCCGCTGGCAGGCGCAGGCCGCCGATGTCAGCATCGCGCGCGATACGTGGGGCATTCCCCACGTGACGGGCAAGACGGATGCGGATGCCGTGTTTGGCCTGATGTATGCGCAGGCCGAGGACGATTTCCCGCGGGTGGAACTCAATTACATCAACGCCATGGGGCGCCTGGCGGAAGTGGAAGGGGAGCGGGAGCTGTACCGCGACCTGCGCATGAAGCTCTTCATCGATCCGGCCGAGCTGCAGGCGCAGTACCGCGCCAGCCCGGCGTGGCTGCGCAAGTTGATGGACGCCTTTGCCGATGGCCTGAATTTTTACCTGGCCACGCACCCGCAGGTCAAACCGCGGCTGATCGCGCATTTCGAGCCGTGGATGGCCTTGAGCTTCAGCGAGGGCAGCATCGGCGGCGATATCGAATCGGTCAACCTGGCACAGCTCGAAGCGTTCTATGGCCAGCAAGCCAGGCCTGCCGCCGTGGCGCTTGCCAGCATCGAGACCGGGTTGGATCCCGAACCCAGCGGCTCGAACGGCTTCGCCATCGCGCCCGCCATTACGCAGAATGGCCATGCGCTGCTGATGATCAACCCGCACACCTCGTTCTACTTCCGCCCGGAAGTGCAAGTCACCAGCGGCGAAGGCTTGAACGCGTATGGCGCCGTGACCTGGGGCCAGTTCTTTGTCTACCAGGGTTTTAACGACCGTCTCGGCTGGATGCATACCTCGGGTGGCGGCGACGTCATCGACGAATACCTGGAAAGCATCGTCGACCACGATGGCGCCTGGTTCTACCGCTATGACGGCGCGCTGCGGCCCCTGAAAGCCGTGCCCATCACCTTGCCATACAAACTGGCCGATGGCGGCATGGGCTCGAAAACCATCACCGTCTACTATAGCCACCACGGCCCCATCGTGCGCGCGCAGGACGGTAAATGGGTGGCCATGCGCCTGATGAACGAGCCATTGAAAGCGCTGACACAATCGTACACGCGCACCAAGGCGCGCGATTACGCGGCGTTCTACAAGACGATGGAATTGCGCACGAATTCGTCGAACAACACGGTGTATGCGGATGCGGATGGCAATATCGCCTACTTTCACGGCAATTTCATCCCCGTGCGCGACCCGCGCTTCAACTGGAAGCAGCCCGTCGATGGCAGCGACCCGGCCACGGAATGGAAAGGGCTGCACACGGTGGCGCAAACCATCACCCTGTTCAATCCGAAGAATGGCTGGATCCAGAACACGAACAACTGGCCATATTCGGCGGCCGGCGCCAACAGCCCGCGCCAGCAGGATTATCCCGCCTACATGTCCGTGTACGGCGAAAACGCGCGCGGCCTGCATGCCGTCAAGGTTTTCCAGAACAGGACGGGTTTTACCCTGGACAGCCTGATCGCCGCCTCGTACGACAGCGAACTGACGGCGTTCGAAGCGCTGTTGCCGCCGCTGTTCGCGGCATGGGATGCATTGCCGGAGCATACCCCGCAAAAGCTGGCGCTGGCCGACAAGGTGGATTTGCTGCGGGCCTGGGACTGGCGCTATGCGCTGGGCTCCACCGCCACCTCGCTGGCCGTGTTCTGGGGCCAGGAACTGGCGGAACTGACGGGCAAACAGGCGCGCGGGCAGGGCGTGCCCGTGGTCGACTTTATGGCGACGGACAAGGTCACGGCGCAGCAGCGGCTGGCCGCGCTGGCCAGCGCCGCCGATAAACTGCAGCGCGATTTCGGCAACTGGCAAACGCCGTGGGGCGAGATCAACCGTTTCCAGCGCCTGACGGGCGACGTGGTGCAGCCATTTGACGATGCGCAAGCCAGCCTGCCAGTGCCTTACGCCTCGGGCAACTGGGGCGCGCTGGCCGCGTATGGGCAGAGCAGCAAGAGCACGACGCGACGCATCTATGGCGAGCGCGGCAACAGTTTTGTGGCGGCGGTGGAATTCGGCCCCCGCATCAAGGCCAAAAGCATCCTCGCCGGCGGCCAGAGCGGCGACCTGGCATCGCCGCACTTCAAGGACCAGGCGGCCATGTATGCGCGCGGCGAGTTCAAGGAGGTGCTGTTTTATCCCGAGGATGTGGCCCGGCACCTGGAGCGCAGGTACCGGCCGGGGGAATAAGGAAACCCGCAGCAAGAGCCGGGGTCGTACCCTCAGGGTACGACCCCGGTCGTTCTGGTCCTGGGTTGATTGGAAATATCAGATCGCGTCCAGCGCCGTGCGCAGGTCGTGGCGCAAATCCTCGATATCCTCGATGCCCACCGACAGCCGGATCAAGCCGTCGCCGATGCCCAGCCTGGCCCGCTGTTCCGCCGGGATGCTGGCATGCGTCATCAGGGCCGGATGCTCGATCAGGCTTTCCACGCCGCCCAGGCTTTCGGCCAGGGCGAACACTTCGCAGCGTTCGAGGAAGCGTCGCGCACCAGCCAGATCCGTGTCCAGGTCGATCGAGATGATGCCGCCGAAACCATCCATCTGGCGCCGCGCCAGCGCATGCTGCGGGTGCGATTCCAGCCCCGGATAAAACACCTTTTTCACTTCCTTCTGCTGCTCCAGCCACTGCGCCAGCACCAGGGCGCTTTCGCAATGGCGCTGCATGCGGATGGCCAGGGTTTTCACGCCGCGCAGGGCGAGGAAACTGTCGAACGGCCCGGCAATCGCGCCCACGGAGTTTTGCAAAAAGCCCAGCTGCTCGCGCCATTCCGCCTGGCGCTCTTCCGCGCCGACGATGGCGATGCCGCCGATGATGTCCGAGTGGCCGTTCAAATACTTGGTGGTCGAATGCACGACGATATCGAAGCCGTGTTCCAAAGGGCGCTGCACCAGCGGGCTGGCAAACGTATTGTCCGCCACGGCGATGATGCCCCGTGCGCGGCAGATGTCGGCAATCGCCCGCAGGTCGGCCAGTTTCAGCATGGGGTTGGTGGGCGTTTCGACCCACACCATCTTCGTTTCCGGGCGCAGTGCGGCCAGCAGGTTTTCCGGATTCGTCAGATCCACATACGTGAATTCGTGGCCGGCCGAGCGTCGGCGCACCCGTTCGAACAATCGATACGTGCCGCCATACATGTCGTCACCGGCGACGATGTGGCTGCCCGCGTCCAGCAATTCCAGCACGGACGAGATGGCGGCCAGGCCCGAGGCGAAGGCAAACGCGGCGCTGCCGCCTTCCAGGTCGGCCACGCAGCGCTCGAGCGCCCAGCGCGTGGGATTGTGCGAGCGGCCATAGTCCAGGCCCTTGTGCACGCCGGGGCTGTCCTGCACGAAGGTGGAGGTGGCGTAAATGGGCGGCATGATGGCGCCCGTCGACGGGTCGGGCGACTGGCCGGCGTGGATGACGCGGGTGGCGAGGCGGCTCTTGCGGGGCGTTTGCTGGCTCAAGATAGTGTCCTGCGTAAGTGGTTGAGAAGGTCGAAGCGGGTGATCAGGCCATAGAAGGCGCTGTCGTCGGCGACGACGGCCGTCAAGCCCCGGTCCAGGGTGGCGCGCAGGGCGGGCAAGCCGCTTGACGGCGCCAGGGTTTCGATCTGCGTCGTCATGGTGGCGCCCACGAGGCCCGCGAAATGCGCGGCTTCGCCGGAGACGTGCAGCAGCAAGTCCGATTCGTCGAGTATGCCGACCAATTGGCCGCCGTCGATGACGGGCAGCTGCGCCAGGTCGCTGGCGCGCATGCGGTTGAAGGCCGTGAGCAGGGTGTCGCCCGGCGCCACGCTGACCACGTCGCCCTCGTCGTAGCGGCGCCCGATCAGGTCGCGCAAGTCGCCCGACACTGCCCGCTGCAACAGGCCCTGGTCGCGCATCCAGCCGTCGTTGTAGACTTTGGACAAATAACGCGTCCCCGTGTCGCACACAAACGTGACGACGCGCTTCGGGCTGGTCTGTTCGCGGCAATACTTGAGCGCGGCGGCCAGCAGGGTACCCGTGGACGAGCCCCCTAAAATGCCTTCGGCGAGCAGCAGGGCGCGCGCGGAATCAAAGCTTTCCTGGTCGCTGATGGTGTAGGCCTTGGTGACGCTGTCCATGTCGGCGATAGAAGGAATGAAGTCTTCGCCGATGCCTTCGACGGCCCACGAGCCGCTCGTGTCGGACACCTTGCCCGTGTCGATGTATTCGGTGAGGATGGAGCCTTGCGGGTCGGCCAGCACGAATTCCAGCTTCGGCTGCGCCTTGCGGAAGTAGCGCGTCAGGCCCGTCAGGGTGCCGGACGAGCCGACGCCGACGACGATGGCGTCCACGTCATGGCCGCTCTGTTCCCAGATTTCGGGCGCCGTCGTCGTTTCGTGGGCCAGCGGATTGGCGGGATTGTTGAACTGGTCGGCAAAGAAGGCACCCGGCAGTTCGCGCGCCAGGCGCGCCGCGTAATCCTGGTAGTACTCGGGATGGCCCTTGCCCACGTCCGAGCGCGTGGTGTGCACTTCGGCGCCCAGGGCTTTCAGGTGCAGCACTTTTTCCGTCGACATCTTGTCGGGCACCACTAAAATCACGCGGTAGCCCTTGATGCGGCCGACCAGGGCCAGGCCGATGCCGGTATTGCCGGCCGTCGCCTCGATGATGGTGCCGCCCGGCTGCAGGCGGCCGTCGGCTTCGGCCGCTTCGATGATGGACAGGCCGATGCGGTCCTTGATGGAACCGCCGGGATTTTGCGATTCCAGTTTCAGGAACAGCTGGCACAGGCCCGTGTCGAGCCTGGTCACTTCGACCAGCGGGGTATTGCCGATCAGCTTGTATAGCGCTGGCGGCTGGGGTGGGGATGGCATTCGATCATTCATGGTGGCTCCTGTCAGAGAAACAGCCGCTCCGGATTGTGTCCCGAGCCGCCTTCCGTGCCGCGCAGTGTAGGCGGGTGGACGAGTGCGGCGAACGAATGTTTCCATGCTTGCATATGCGCCTTTCGCATATCGCTTGTCGCGTGCGCGATTCGAGTATGCGCCGTTTTTAGCCCGCTTGCCGCGCCAATGACGCGACTATTAAGCTGCCGCAAGCCCGCCATTGCGATTTATAATCACGCCTCGAAAAGGAACTAAACAGTATCCTGAAAACCAGACAAACAGGGCAGGCGGCAGTGGCAAAACTTTATTTCCGGTATTCCGCGATGAACGCGGGCAAGTCGACGGCCTTGTTGCAGGTCGCGCACAACTATGAAGAGCAGGGCCAGCAGGTACGCCTGTACACGGCCGCCATCGACAGCCGCTACGGCGTGGGAAGGGTCACGTCGCGCCTGGGCCCGCAGCGCCAGGTCGATATTTTCCATGCCGACACGAATTTCCTCGACGCTATCCCGCAAGTGGCCTGTTTGCTGGTGGATGAGGCGCAATTTCTCAGCACGGCCCAGGTGCAGCAGCTGCACCAGCTGGCGCAGGTGAAGGGCGTGCCCGTCATCTGCTACGGCTTGCGCACGGATTTCAAGGGCGAGCCGTTCCCCGGCTCGGCCTATCTGCTGGCGCTGGCCGACGATATCGAGGAGTTGAAGAATATCTGTACTTGCGGCAAGAAGGCCACGATGAACATCCGCGTGGACGAGCAGGGCCGCCGCATCAAGGAAGGCGAGCAGATCAGTATTGGCGGCAACGAAAGTTACCGCCAGGCATGCGGACGCTGTTTTTACTCGTAAATTATTCGGCGACGGGCGCGCCTACATCCGCATCGTCCGACAAGGCCAAATCTCCCCGCTCGAAGGCGGCCAGGATGTCATTCGCGCGCGCCACATCGTGTTCGCGCACCATCACGCGGGCGCCGCCGATGGCGGCTGCCAGCAGCATGTCGGCCTGCATGTGCTGGTCGTCCGTCAGCAGCACGTCGATGCCGGCGGCGGCCAGGCAGCCGCGGATGACGTGGGCGTCCGTGGGGATCATCAGCCGGGCAATTAAAACGTAGTCGTCGTGCATGGTCTCTCCTGGGGCGGTGGATTCTGCCCCATCTTAGCACCCGGATTGCACTTACAGCTTGAACACGCCCACCACCTGGTTCAGCTCCTGCGCCTGCTCCTGCAAGGCGTCGGCGGCCGCGGCCGCTTCTTCCACCAGGGCCGCATTCTGCTGGGTCACCTGGTCCATCTGGGCGATGGCCTGGTTGACTTGCTCGATGCCGCTGCGCTGCTCTTCGCTCGCCTGGGCGATTTCGGCCATGATGGTGCTCACCTGCTGCACGCTGGCCACCACCGTGTCCATGGTGGCGCTGGCCTGGCTCACCTGGGCGTGGCCCAGGTCCACCGTGCTGGCGGACGCCTGGATCAAATCCTTGATGTCTTTCGCTGCTGCCGTCGAGCGCTGCGCCAGGGTGCGCACCTCGGTGGCGACGACGGCAAAGCCGCGTCCCTGCTCACCGGCGCGCGCCGCTTCCACGGCCGCGTTCAAGGCCAGGATATTCGTCTGGAAGGCGATGCCGTCGATGACGCCGATGATGTCGGCGATCTTGCCGGAGGAACTGCGGATGGCGTCCATGGTGCTGGCCACCTGCGCCACGGCGGCGCCGCCTTCGGCTGCCAGGCTGGACGAGTCGTGCGCCAGGCGGCTGGCCTGCTGCGCGTGATCGACGTTCTGGCGCACGGTGGAGCTCAGCTCTTCCATCGAGGCGGCCGTTTCTTCCAGCGAACTGGCTTGCTGCTCCGTGCGGCTCGACAAGTCCAGGTTGCCGCTGGCGATTTCACCGGACGCCGTGGCGATCTGTCCGGCGCTGCCGCGCACATTGCTGACCACTTGCGACAGGTTGTCGCTGATGCGGTTCATGGCGAGCAGCAGGCGGCCGATTTCGTCCAGGCTGCTGGTGTCGAGGTGCACCGTCAGGTCGCCGGCGGCGATTTGCGCGGCGGCCGTTTCGGCGGCGGCCAGCGGGCGCGACACGAGGGTGCGCACCAGCCAGTACAGCAGCAGGGCGAAGACGAGCAGGGCGATGAAGCCGGAAATGGCCAGCTGGTTGCGCAGCTGGCGCGCTTCCAGCGTGATTTCGTCCGTGAACGTGCCGCCCGCGATGATCCATTGCCAATCCTTGAACTGGCGGTAAAACAGCTGCTTTTCGCGCGCGAGGTCAGCCGTTTCGCCGGGCGCCGTCCACGTATAGCGCATGGCGCCATCCTTTTGCGCCAGCATTTCCTGGATGAACATGCGGCCGTCGCTGGCCTTGAACTCGAGCGCGCTCTTGCCTTCGCTGTTCGGGTGCAGCACCAGGTGGCCGTAATTGGCGCCGGGGGCCGTGTCGACGATATAGATGTAGCCCGTCTGGCCGATCTTGACCTGGCGAATCTTCTCTTTCAGCATGGCCAGGTTCTTGCTGATATCGAGGCCGATGAACAGCACGCCCACCACCTTGCCGCCCGCATCGCGCACGGGGTCGTACTGCGTGATGTATTGCTTGCCAAATAAAGTTGCCATGCCAACGAAGCGCTGGCCGGCGCGCAGCGGCGCATAGCTGGGGTGGTTGTGGTCGAGCTGGGTGCCGATGGCCCGTTCGCCATCCTGTTTTTTCAGCGAAGTGCTGATGCGCACGAATTCATCGCCGTTGGCGGCAAAAATGGTGGCGATCACGCCCGTCTGGGCCGTATAGCGGTCGACCACGGCCGTGTCGAGGTTGAGCACCTTGCCGCCATTGGCCAGGGCCGGCGTGGCCTTGCCGGCCACGGCCACCATGGCGCCCGTGTCGACCGTAAACGGGCCGGGAAATTCGGCCGCGAACAGGCGCGCGAAGCTGGCTGCCTCGTTGACCATGGCCGTATGGAATACTTCAGTAGTCGTCATGACGCTATTGAGTTCGCTGGTGACGGCCGCTTCGGCGCGCTGTTCCAGCGCAGCCGATGTGCGGATACTGATCAAGGTCGTCAGGCTGGCGAGGATCAGGCTGACCAGGGCAAAGGTAAAAATGGTGATCTTGCCGCCGACACTCCAGTGGCGGGGGGAGAAGGAAATTGTAGGCATAGTGTGAGTCTGGCAAAGGGTAATCAGCTCGGCCATTCCTGGTCATGACATGACACGCGGGGAGGGGATCTGGTGGGGAATGCGCTTGAAACGGAGGCGCGCCGGCTTTGGGGCCGTGCGCAGGCAAGCTGAATTTCAGGGCGCGATGATAGCATGTCGCTTGCGTTTTGTTACTAAGTGTTTCCCGCAAGAATCATTTTTTCGCATAAAAACATCATCTGCATCAAGGATTGCAAAGACAGTACCTTGACTTTTTTGATTTCAATGACGCATTTCGATAGGAATCACTGGTGGCGATGCAATTTTTGTCACGAATGTTTCACTTTGTAATGAATGAGCCGCTGGCCTTAATTCGCGTTTAAGCTTCCAGGAAGAAACTGATATTCCTTGGGAGACTGCCAGGCCGTATCCTGTAGAATAATATGCAGACCAGTCGTGTATTCCCCTTACTGTCTTGCTGGCTGGCGCATGGGTAGCTGCGCCGCCTGGAATTGATTCAACTAATTTTCGGAGAAGCCGATGAAGAAGCAAATGATGCTGGTCACCCTGGTGCTTGCCCTGTCAGCCAACGCTGGCGCAGCCCAGACGGACAAGAGCGCCGCTCCTCCGCCCCCCATGAAGCCGCTGGCCCAGCAAACGCAGGCCGCCTTGTGGGCATCGCGCGTTTTGACACGCGTCCATTACAAGGCCATGCCGCTCGACGACGCCATGTCGGAGAAAATCTTCGACCGCTACTTCAAGTCCCTGGACGCGGAAAAACTGTTTTTCGTGCAGGCCGACGTCGATCGTTTTGCCCCGCTGCGCACCAAGCTCGATGACGCCATCATCAATGAAGACCTGACGGCGCCGTTTGCCATCTACAACCTGTACCAGCAACGCTTCGACGAGCGCATGGCGTATGCGCGTGAATTGCTGAAAACCAAGTTCGACTTTACGGCCGACGAGAGCTACCAGCTCGACCGCGAAAAGGCTGCCTGGCCGAAGAACGACGAGGAAGTGCGCGACCTGTGGCGCAAGCGCGTCAAGAACGACTGGCTGCGCCTGAAACTGGCGGGCAAGGAAGACAAGGCCATCCGCGAAACGCTGGACAAGCGCTATGAGAGCTACACGACCCGTGCGCGCAAGCTCAACAGCGAAGACGTGTTCCAGATCTTCATGAACTCCTACGCCATGTCGATCGAACCGCATACCAATTACCTGGGTCCGCGCGCTTCGGACAATTTCGACATCGCCATGCGGCTGTCGCTCGAAGGCATCGGCGCCGTGCTGCAGACGCGCGACGAATACACGGTGGTGCGCGAAGTGGTGCCGGGCAGCCCTGCCGGCCTGTCGGGCAAGCTGAAAGTGGGCGACCGCATCGTCGGCGTGGGGCAGGGCGAAAGCGGCCCCATCACCGAAGTGCTGGGCATGCGCATCGACGACGTGGTGCAGCTGATCCGCGGCGCCAAGGATTCCGTGGTGCGCCTCGACATCCTGCCGGCCGACGCCGGCCCCGACGCCAAGCACGTGGTCTTGCCGCTGGTGCGCAAGAAAATCAGCATGGAAGAGCAGGCGGCGAAGAAATCCATCATCGAAGTGCGCGAGAACGGCGTCAAGCGCCGCATCGGCGTCATTTCCCTGCCGACGTTCTACCAGGACTTCGAAGCGCGCCGCCGTGGCGACAAGGACTTCAAAAGCGCCACGCGCGACGTCAGCCGCTTGCTGGCCGAGTTGAAGAAGGACAAGGTCGACAACGTCCTGATCGACTTGCGCAACAACGGCGGCGGTTCGCTGAACGAAGCCGTCGAACTGACGGGCCTGTTCATCGACAAGGGCCCTGTCGTGATGCAGCGCAATGCCGAAGGCAAGGTCGAGGTAGAAAGCGATACGAATGCCGGCCTGGCCTGGGATGGTCCGATGGGCGTGCTGATCAACCGCGGTTCGGCATCGGCTTCCGAAATTTTTGCCGCCGCCGTGCAGGATTATGGCCGTGGCGTCATCATCGGCGAAGGCAGCTTTGGCAAGGGCACGGTGCAGACCCTGTTCAACCTCGACCGTTTCGGCGGCAGCGAAAAAGCCCGTTTCGGCGAGCTGAAAATGACCATTGCGCAATTTTTCCGCATCAATGGCGGCACCACGCAGTTGCGCGGCGTTACGCCTGACATCAAGCTGCCGGCCATGTCGGACGCGGAAAACTTCGGCGAGTCGAGCTATGACAATGCCCTGCCATGGGTGGCCATCAAGCCGGCGCCCTACATGCCGACGGGCGACCTGAAGGAGATCGTGCCGCTGCTGGACAAGAAGCATGATGCGCGCGTGGCCAAGGACAAGGATTTCCAGTACTTGCTCGATGACATCGCCCTCGTCGTCAAGCAGCGCAAGGAAAACCAGATTTCGCTCAATGAAACCGTGCGCCGCAAGGAGCGCGATGCCCAGGAAGCGCGCGCCAAGGCGCGTGAAAAACGCCTGATCGCGCAGATTTCGAATCCTGCCGACGACCTGGTGGTGATTCCGGACCCGAAAGACGTGCTGAAGGGCGCGAAAGCGTCCAGCAAGACGGCCAAGCAGATTGCCGCCGTGAAAGGCGCCTTGCGCACCGACGACGGCTTGCAGGGCGACGAGCGGGCCCTGAGTGCCGAACTGGACGCTGAAACGGCCGCGAAGAGCGCCAAGGACGTGCTGCTGAACGAAGCGGCGCGCATCCTGGCAGACGAAGTGGCGCTGATCAAGGCCGATACCCGCCTGGCGTCCAAGGTCTTGCCGTATGGCGCGGACACCAAGGCAACACCGGTGACGGCGGCGAAGTAAGGCTTTTCACGCAGTAAAAAACCGGTTCCTTGCGGAGCCGGTTTTTTTTCGCTCCTGTCAGTTATCTGCCTGGCGTATTTCTATCATTCCAACAATCAATTGGATTGATATGCCGCGATGCAGCATAATGCACTTGTCTCCTCTATTCTCCTCCAAGAAAATAGATTCAGCCCGCTCCTGTAGCGGGCTTTTTTTTGTCTCAGCTTTTGTGCGCGGGCAGCCGCACGTCGGGCTGGGCAGCCAGCAGGGCCGTGATCCAGCCGGCAAACGCCTGCAGCTTGGGCGTGGCCAGGCGGCCTTGCGGCGTCAGCAGCGACATGGGCATGGGCGTCGGCGGGTGATCGGCCAGCACGGCCACCAGGGCGCCGCTGTCGAGGTGCGCGCGCACCTGGTACACGGCCGCCTGCGCCAGGCCCAGCCCTTGCAGCGCGCAGTCGACGCTGGCGTCCGCGTCGTTGACGGCGATGGGGCCGGCCATCTGCACGCGCACGACCTCCTTGCCTTGCAGGAAATCCCAGTCGAAGGCGCGTCCCGTGCGGCCCGAGTAATGCATGATGCCTTGGTGCCTGGCCAGGTTGGCCAGGGTGTGCGGCGTGCCGTGCCGCGCCAGGTAGGCAGGGGACGCGCAGGTGACGAAGTGCATCAGGCCAACCTGCTTGCCGATGAAGGCGGAATCTTGCAAGGTGCCCACGCGCAAGGCGCAATCGATGCCTTCCTGTGTCAGGTCGACCAGGCGGTCCGTCAGGCTCAGCTGCAATTGCACGTCCGGCCAGGCGGCGTGGAATTGCGCGATATGGGGCATGACGAGGCGCCGGCCCACCGTATTGGGCAGGTTGATGCGCAGCAAGCCACGGGGTTTTTTCGCGTCCGGACCACGGAAGGCCAGCTCCGCCGTATCGACGGCTTTCAGGATGTCGATGCAGTGGCGAAAGTACTCGGCCCCTTCCGGCGTCAGCGACAAACGGCGCGTAGTGCGCTGCAGCAATTGCGTGCCCAGGTAGGCTTCCAGCTTTTGCAGGGTGGCCGTGAGCGCGGCGCGCGGCAAATTCAAGGTTTCGGCCGCCTTGGAAAAACTGTTGGCCTCGACGATGCGCACGAAGGTCTGCATGGCCTTGATCTTGTCCATGGGATAGCTTTCATTGTTCATATTATGTGAAAAGTGTAGGGCGATTATGCCCTAATTATCTTTGCCCCGGCTTTGCCTAGAATAGCGACATCCCTATCGAACCGAGGAAACAACATGAACAAGGCCTCACTTTCTGCTCCCCACGACATTGCGCCCGGCATGGTGCTGCTGCTGGCCATCGCTTCCGGCCTGATCGTGGCCAATCTGTATTACGCGCAAACCCTCGTCGGGCCCATCAGCGCCTCGACGGGCCTGTCGGCCAAGGCGGCTGGATTGATCGTTACCCTGACGCAAGTCGGCTATACCCTGGGCCTGCTGTTTGTCGTGCCGCTGGGCGACTTGCTGGAAAACCGCCGCCTGATCATCACTGCCTTGCTGGTGACGGCCACGGCCCTGGTGGTGGCGGCACTCTCCACAGGTGCCATCGTGTTTCTCGCTGCCGCGCTGGCCATCGGCCTCGGTTCCGTGGCGGCGCAAGTGATCGTGCCGTTTGCCGCCCACCTGTCGCAGGAAGCGACGCGGGGCCAGACGGTGGGCAAGGTGGTCAGCGGCTTGTTGCTGGGCATCATGCTGGCCCGTCCCGTCGCTTCGCTGGTGGCGGCCCATGCGAGCTGGCACGTGGTGTTTGGCGGCGCCGCCGTGCTCATGCTGGCGCTGGCGGCCGTGCTGCGCCGCGCCTTGCCCGTGCGCCAGCCGGTGTCGAGCATGAAATATCCGGCCTTGATGGCTTCGCTGTGGCATTTGCTGCTGGGCACGCCCGTGCTGCGCCGCCGCGCCGCCTATCACGCTGGCCTGTTTGGCGCCTTCAGCCTGTTCTGGACCGTCACCCCTCTGGTGCTGGCCAGCCCCGCGTTCGGCCTGTCGCAAACGGGCATCGCCATCTTTGCCCTGGTGGGCATGGCCGGCGCCGTCGCCTCGCCCATCGCCGGCCGCCTGGCCGATGCGGGCCACACCTTGCCGGCCACGGCCGCCGCGCTGGCGCTGGGCATCGTCGCCTTTGCCTTGCCGATGCTGGCGCCAGAGTCGAAACACGTCGCGCTGGGGCTGCTGGTCGTCGCCTCCATCGTGCTCGACATGGGCGTGGCCGCCAACCTGGTGCTGGGCCAGCGCGCCATCTTCAGCCTGGGTGCGGAAGTGCGGGGCCGCCTGAATGGCCTGTATTTCGCCCTGTTCTTCGCCGGTGGCGCGGCTGGCTCTGCCATCGGCGCCTGGGTGTATGCGAGTTACGGCTGGCAAGCGACCTTGCTGACCGGCATGGCGTTTCCGGGCTTGGCCGTGCTGGTGTGGCTGGGAGAATTTTTACCGCAGGCTACGCGCCGCACGGCTTGAAACCCTGATGGCGCCTCGTTATCACTGACAGGTATTTCTATCATCATGAAGATAAAGTGGCGTGATATGCCGCGATGCCGCAAGATGCACTTGTCTCCTCTATCTCCTCCAAGGAAATAGATTCAGCCCGCTTCCATAGCGGGCTTTTTTTTGCCTGCGTTTTCTTAAATCACCACCAGATCGAGCGCGCGCATGAAGTTGGCCGCCTGCGCATGCGTGATGACGGCGCCCTTCAGCAGCGCCGCTTCGCTCAATTTGAAACCGTCGATATCGGCGCCGCGCAAGTCCGCGCCCTGGAACTTCGCCAGCTTGATGGTGGCATTGCGCAGGCTGCCCCCTTCGAAGACGGCGTCGCGGAAATCGCAGCCGGCCAGGTAGGCGTCGGAAAAGTCCAGCTGTTTGAGTATCGCCTTGCGGAACGAGAAGCCGCGCAGATCGGCGCCCACCAGCAGGCTGTCTTCGAAGGTGAGGCCCAGGTGGGCCACTTCCTCGAACGAGGCGCCCGTCAGCTTGCAGCCCCGGTAGGTGGCCGAGGCCAGCTTGGCGCGCCGCCATTTTGTGTTGTTCAGGTCGCAGCCTTCGAAGCTGGCGTCAACGGCATCGACGGACTCGAAATCGGCACTGCCCGCGCGGCAGCGGCGCCAGGTGCTGCGCGCCAGCTTGCTGGCGAACATATTGGTTTCGGCAAAGGTGCAGCGCTCGAAGGTGCAGCCCTGCAAATCGAGGCGCGACAGGTCTTCGCCGTCGAACGCGCAATCGATGAAGTGGCGCGCCGATTGCGCCAACTGCTGCTCGATGCCGGCGCGGTCCAGGGTCATGTTGCTTACTGCGGTGTCGTGTGTTGCCATCCGTTTTTATTCCTCATCAAAGCAGGGGAGGGATGGCGCGGCGGAAAGATGCACGAACCAGAACACCTCCCCGGCTGGTGTAACAGCCAAAGGTCAGCGCCGTGGGTCCGCGTGGGCGGGAGCATGCCGGACGGTGCCGGGCACTTACCGGGTTACCAACCGGTGCGCTCATTTTCGATCAGCGCGTATTGTAGCCTGTCCGAATCGCGCTTGCCAGTTTGCGCAAGGCCGGGTTAGTATCTTCTCAGGCGCAGCCACTGCGCCAACGTCGCTCGGACGGATCCGGGCGCTTACGTACAGAGATAACCATGACCGACAGCCAAGCTCCGCGCAGCTTTTCGCGCATCAATCGCCTTCCCCCCTACGTTTTCAATATCACCGCCGAACTCAAGATGGCCGCGCGCCGCCGTGGCGAGGACATCATCGACATGTCGATGGGCAATCCCGACGGCGCCACGCCGGCCCACATCGTGGACAAGCTGGTCGAGACGGTGAAGCGCCCCGACACGCACGGCTATTCCGCCTCCAAGGGCATTCCCCGTTTGCGCCGCGCCATTGCGCACTGGTACAAGAAGCGCTACGAGGTCGACATCGACCCGGACAGCGAAGCCATCGTCACCATCGGCTCGAAAGAGGGCCTGGCCCACCTGATGCTGGCGACGCTGGACCGTGGCGACACGGTGCTGGTGCCGAACCCCAGCTACCCGATCCACATCTGGGGCGCCGTCATCGCGGGCGCCGACATCCGTTCCGTGCGCATGGGGCCGGGCGTGGATTTCTTTGCGGAACTGGAACGGGCGATCCGCGAAAGCTACCCGAAGCCGAAGATGATGGTGCTGGGCTTCCCGTCCAACCCCACGGCGCAGTGCGTGGAGCTGGAATTCTTCGAGCGGGTCGTCGCGCTGGCGAAACAGCACAATATCCTGGTGGTGCATGACCTGGCGTATGCCGACATCACCTTCGATGGCTGGAAGGCGCCGTCCATCATGCAGGTGCCGGGCGCGCGCGAGGTGGCAGTGGAATTTTTCACCATGTCGAAAAGCTACAACATGGCGGGCTGGCGCATCGGCTTCATGGTGGGCAATGCGGAACTGGTGGCGGCCCTGGCGCGCATCAAGAGCTACCACGACTACGGCAGTTTTACGCCAGTGCAAGTGGCGGCGATTGCCGCGCTGGAAGGCGACCAGAGCTGCGTGACGGAGATCTGCGCCCAATACCAGCGCCGCCGCGACGTGCTGGTGAAAGGCTTGCATGAAGCGGGCTGGATGGTGGAAAAACCGAAGGCGTCGATGTATATCTGGGCGCATATCCCGCAAGCCTACCGCCACCTGGGCTCGCTGGAGTTCGCCAAGCTGCTGCTGCAAAAAGCCAGGGTCAGCGTGTCGCCCGGCATCGGTTTCGGCGAATATGGCGATGAATACGTGCGCTTCGCCCTGATCGAAAACGAGGCGCGCGTGCGGCAGGCGCTGCGCGGCATCAAGAATATGTTGCGTTCTGGCGACGGGAAAACGGAAGCGGCAGCATAAAAGTTGCCGTATGGAATGATGCGTTGCCCTTAATATCACTGCCGCGTATTTCTGACATCACGAATATAAAGTGGTTTTATATGCTGCAACGCGGCATCATTCATCTGTCTCCTCTATCTCCTCCAAGGAAATAGATTCAGCCCGCTCCCGCAGCGGGCTTTTTTTTGCCTGTCGTTCCGGCGGCTATCCCTCCCCATTTCCCGTAAACCGCCGCACCGCCACCTCCCACTGCTGCATCAGACTGGCTGCCTGGTCGCGGCCGATGCTGGGCAAGAACGTCCTGTCGGCGCGCCAGTGCGACGCCAGCTCTTCCACGCCACGGTACTGGCCGATGGCCAGGCCCGCCAGGCAGGCGGCGCCCAGGGCCGTCGTTTCGATCACTTGCGGGCGCACCACGGGGATGCCCAGCAGGTCGGCCTGGAACTGCAGCAGCAGATTGTTGGCGCAGGCGCCGCCGTCGACGCGCAGTTCCGTGATGGGCGCTTGCGCGTCACGCGTCATGGCGCCCAGCAGGGCCGCGCTCTGGAAGGCGATCGCTTCGAGCGCCGCGCGGGCGATGTGGCCCACCGTGCTGCCCCGGCTCAGGCCCAGGATGGCGCCTTTCGCCGATGGCACCCAGTACGGCGCGCCCAGGCCCGTAAACGAGGGCACGAAGACCACGCCGCCCGAATCGGGCACGGAGGCGGCCAGACCTTCCGCTTCGCCCGCGTGGCCGATGGCGCCGAGGCCGTCGCGCAGCCACTGCACCACGGCGCCGCCGATGAAGACGCTGCCTTCGAGCGCATACGCCGGTTGCGCGCCCACCTGGCAGGCGGCCGTGCTGATCAAGCCATGTTGCGATTGTGCGCACTGCTCGCCCGTGTTGAGCAGCAAGAAGCAGCCGGTGCCATAGGTATTCTTGGCCATGCCCGGCGTGAAACAGGTCTGGCCGAACAGGGCCGCCTGCTGGTCGCCGGCGATGCCGCCGATGATCACGGGGCTGCCCAGCACTTGCGCATCCGTTTCGCCGTACACGTGGCTCGATGGGTGGACGGTCGGCAGCAGGCTGGCGGGGATGCCCAGCCAGTCGAGCAATTGCGCATCCCAGCAGCCTTCATGCAGGTTCCACAGCATGGTGCGCGAAGCGTTGGTGACGTCGCTCACGTGCAGGCGGCCGCCCGTCATCTGCCATGCCAGCCACGTGTCGATGGTGCCGAAGGCCAGTTCGCCGCGCATGGCCCGGGCGCGGACGCCGGGCACGGCGTCGAGTATCCAGCGCAGCTTGGTGCCGGAAAAATACGGGTCGAGCACCAGGCCCGTTTTTGCGTGGATGGCGCCGGCCAGGCCCCGCGCGCGCAAGTCCTCGCACAGCGCTTCCGTGCGGCGGTCTTGCCAGACGATGGCGTTGTAGACGGGTTCGCCCGTGGCGCGGTCCCATACCACCGTCGTTTCGCGCTGGTTGGTGATGCCCAGCGCGCCCAGGGCATCGGCTTTCAATCCCGTCTTGGCCAGCACTTCGCGGCAGGTCGCCAGCTGGCTGTGCCAGATCTCCATGGGATCGTGTTCGATCCAGCCCGGCTGCGGAAAGAGCTGGCGAAATTCGCGCTGCGCCACGGCGACGATGGCGCCGGCTTCGTCGAAGACCATGCTGCGCGAGCTGGAGGTGCCCTGGTCGAGGGCCAGCAGGTAGGTCATGCCGCCACCTCTTGCGCCAGTTCCGCGTCCAGCCACTGCTGCAGGCGCGCCACGTCGGCCGGCCCGCAGCGCAAACCCAGCTTGCTGCGCCGCCACAGGATGTCATCGCTGCTCCTGGCCCATTCCACCTCGATCAGATAGCGCGCTTCGGCTGCGTACAGGCCGGGCGCCAGCTGCGCGCCCAGGCCGGCCAGTGCAGTGACGCCAGCGAGCAGGCGCGTGGCGCGGCTGCCGTAGGCGCGCGCATAGCGGCGCGCCAGCGCGGGCGGCAGCCAGGCGTGGTCGCGCTGGAAGCGGGCGAGGAAAGCATCGAAATCATGGCTGTCCACCAGTCGATTCGCCTGCTGCAGGTCGCCGCCGGGCAGGGGCGCGTGGGCCGTCCAGGCCGGGGCGCCATTCTCCAGCAAGGGCGCCAGCAAGCCCAGCGCTTCCTCGGCCAGCTTGCGGTAGGTGGTGATCTTGCCGCCCCAGATATTGAGCAGGGGCGCGCCCGCCGCCGCGTCGCCGCGCGCCACTTCCAGCAGGTAGTCGCGCGTGACGGCCGACGCGTTCTGCGCGCTATCGTCGAGCAGCGGTCGCACGCCGGAATACGTCCACACGACGTCGGCGGGGCCGATCTCGCGCTTGAAATAGCGGTTCGCCGCCTGGCACAGGTAATCGATCTCCGCCTGGCTGATCTTCACCTGGCTCACTTCCCCCTTGTATTCCTCGTCCGTGGTGCCGATCAGGGTGAAGTCATCCTGGTAGGGGATGGCGAAGATGATGCGCTGGTCCGGGTTCTGGAAGATGTAGGCGTGCGGGTGCTCGAACAGGCGCGGCACGATGATGTGGCTGCCCTTGATCAGGCGCAACCCCTGGGTCTTGCCGCCGCCGGCCGCGCCGGCAAATTGCGCCGTCCACGGCCCCGCCGCATTGACGATGGCGCGCGCGCGCACCGTCCTGCGCTGACCATCTTCCGCTTGCAAGGTGGCGTGCCAGACGCCGCCGTCGCGGCGCGCATCGATGCAGGCCGTGCGGGTGAGGATATGCGCGCCGTGTTCCTGCGCATCGAGCGCGTTGAGCACCACCAGGCGCGCGTCGTCGACCCAGCCGTCGGAATACACGAAGCCCTTGCGGTAGCCGGCCTTCAGCGGCGCGCCTGCCGCGTGCTTGTCCAGCGCGATGCCTTGCGAGGCGGGTAAAAAGGCCCGCTTGGCCAGGTGGTCGTACAGGAACAGGCCCGCGCGTATCATCCAGGCGGGGCGCTGGGCGGCGTCGTGCGGCATGACGAAGCGCATCGGCCACATGATGTGCGGCGCGGCGCGCAGCAGCACTTCGCGTTCCTGCAGCGCCTTGCGCACCAGCTTGAATTCATAGTATTCGAGGTAGCGCAGGCCGCCGTGTATCAGCTTGGTGGATGCGGACGAGGTGTGCTGCGCCAGGTCGTGCTGTTCGCACAGCACCACGCGCAAGCCGCGGCCGGCCGCGTCGCGCGCGATGCCGGCGCCATTGATGCCGCCGCCGACGACCAGCAGGTCGCAGTCGGCGGGCAGGGAGGAAAAGCGGGAAGCGGACATGGAAGACTCGTCTGGTAAAAGTAATAGGAAAAAGGCGCAGCCTCAGGCAAGCAGCGACAGCACGGGCGGCAGCACCAGGGCCAGGCCTGCGATCAGCAGCAGCACGAAGACGGCGCGGCGCACGTGCTCGATGGGCAGGCGCGAAGGGTGGCGGCGCGCCAGCCACGTCAGCCCCATCACCAGCGGCAAGGCCTCGACGGTCAGCCACAGGGCCGTCATGCTGAACTGGCCGTGCGCCAGCACGAGGGCCAGGCGCAGCACGGCATTCGCGGCGAACAGCACGATCAGCGAATGGCGGATCATGTCGGCCGGCCATGGCTGGCGGTACAGGTGGTACACCATGGGCGGGCCGGCGCTGGCGAACAGGCCGCCCATCAGGCCGGACACGCCGCTGAAGAACAGGAAGGCGGGCAGGCCGGATTGCCGCGCACGCGCGCTGGCGCGCAGCACCAGCATGCATGCACAGACGACGATGGCGCAGCCGAGCAGGAAGCGCAGCAGGCTCACTTGCTGCGCGCTGAACCAGCCCAGCAGGGCCACGCCCGCGCCCACGCCCAGCAGGCTGACGGCCAGCGCAGGGCCGAACACGGGCCAGGCCAGCTGCGGGCGCGTGCGGCCAAACGTGATGGCCGCATTCACCAGCACCAGCACGCTGACGACGTTGGCCACATCGCCCAGGCTGGCCAGGTGCAGCACGGCCGTCAGGCCCAGCAGGATCAGGCCGAAGGCAAAGCCCGTCAAGTTCTGCGCCACGCTGGCCAGCGCCACGCAGGCCAGGAACAGCAAGTGCGACGCCACGCTCATGCCAGGCTCATTTCGCCAGCGACAGGAAGAAGTCCTGCTGCGCGCAGCCGCGCCGCACGAAGGCGGGCGGCTGGCCCAAAGGCGCATCGACTTCCACGCGCTGGCCGCCAGCGTGCACGGCGCCGCTCCACAGGTGGATCCAGGCGTCGCCCTGCGGCAGGTAGGCGCTCCAGCGCGCAGCACCTGCCGCATGCACGGGCGCCACCAGCAGGTCGGGGCCGAACAGGTACTGGTCCTGGATGGCATAGGTGGCGCGGTCGTGTTCATAGTGCAGGAACAGGGGGCGCTGCAGCGGCAGGCCGCGCGCCACGGCATCCTCGGCCAGGGCGCGGATGGTCGGCGCCAGCGCCACGTGCAGCCGCGTCATGCGGGCGAAGTGCTGGAATACCTGTTCATCCTGGTAGAACTGGAAGTTTTCGTCCGGGCGGTTGCCTTCGTGCGTGCGCATCATCGACGTGAAGACGGCCATTTCCGTCCAGCGCTGGAACAGTTCGGCCGTGCGCAGGTTGCCGAACAGGCTGGTATAGCCGCCGATGTCGCTGTGGTGGTAGGCGTTGCCCAGCAAGCCGGAAGACAGGGCGCCGCAGATCACCGTCTGCAAGCCGTCGTGGCGGCTGAAGTCGACCGACTGGTCGCCGGCCCACAGCAGCGGGCAGTGCGCCTGCACGCCCGTGTAGCCGGCGCGCATGAAGAAGGTGGCGTCGCCCGTCTTGCCGGCTGCTTCGATGGCGCGCGCATTGACTTCGGCCCACAGGGTCGGCCAGGCGTTGTGCATCAGGCGCGCATCGACGCCATTGTGCAGGCGCAGGTCGATCGGCAGGTATTCGCCAAAGTCGGCCATCCAGCCGGACAGGCCGAAGTCGAGCATTTCCTGGCGCAGGATGCGTTCCTCGAACCACTGCGCGGCGGCCGGGTTGGTGAAGTCGACGACGCCGCAATCGAATTCGCCGAAGTCGACCAGGTAGGCGCCGCCATCGATGGCCGTGGCCAGAAAGCCCTGCCGCAGCGCTTCCTGGTACAGGGTGCCGTCGTTGCACAAATACGGATTGACGTAGCCGAGGAAGCGGATGTCCTGCCTGGCCAGGTCGGCGATCCAGTTCTTCAGGTCCGGATAGCGCTGCGGCTGCCAGCGCCAGTCCCAGAACAGGCGCTTGCCGAACGAGGTCTGGCGCAGCCCCACCCAGTCCTCGCACCACAGGGCGCTGACGGGCAAGCCGTGCTCCTGCGCCTGTGCCAGGATGGTGCGCGCGTGCTCTTCGCCGCCTTTCAGGCCCAGCATGGCGCCATTTTGCAGCCAGGCGGGCAGCTGTGGCTGGCGGCCGAAGCGCTGCGAGACGACGTCGACCAGGTCGACGAAGGTCTCGGCCAGCATGAATTCCAGGCGCTCGGGCATGGCCCAGAATTGCAGCTCGTGGAAATCGGGCTGGCGGAAATCGAAGTCCGCATACGCCGTCGTCTCCGCATGCAGGCAATAGCGCTGCGAGGAGATAAAGCTCGGCTGCGGATAATTCGTGTGATAGTAGTCGCCGCCCGACTTGGATGTGACGTCCGCCTGCCACGTCAGATGCGTCGACTTGTCGCGGCCCACGCCCGGCTCCGAGGTCCACAATGGGAAGTGGCGGCCGCGCAGGTCGAAGTACGACATCTGCTCGCCGCAGCCCCAGACATGCTCGTCCTGTTCCGCGGGCAGGCGCAGCCACAGCCGGTTCCAGCCCGGCGCCGCGTAGCGCACCACCAGGTGCACGCCATGCGGCGCCGCTTGCACGGCCAGCACCAGCTGCGGCGTGTCGCCCGCATGGCGCGCAAAGCTCAGGGTGGCGCCGTCGCCGTCCTGCGTGACGGCCAGCGCGCGCAGGGCGCTGCGCTCCTCGACGTAATCCTCGATGGCGAAGTTACCGCGGTACATTTCCATGCTTTCGCGGCCCTGGCCGACGAACACGCATGGGGCAGCGGCGCCGTGGCGCAGCAGCAAGCGGCCGGCGCAGCGCAGGCCGACGCTGTCATTTTCCTGGTGTAATGTGTACTGCATGACGATCAACTCCTGTGAAAACCGGCCGCCCGCATGCTGGTGCGTGGGGCGGACCGGCGGTGCATCAACAAATAAGCACTAAATTAAAAGACGAGGAACATGCCGGCGGTCAGCTCGACGGGGCTGTAGCCGAAGTAGTTATTGTCCCCCCGGAACTGCAATACGCCCAGCTTGGCATGGCTGTTGTTGGCGATGCGCGTGGCGTAGGCGTAGAACGACAGGGTAGGCTGGAAGTTGTACAGGTAGCCCAGCGAGTAGGCCGTCGAGGTCGGTTTGCCCACGCCATCGCCCGTGTTCGTGCCGAAAGCGCCCCTGGCATTGGCGCCGTCATAGCTGATGTGCGCCAGGCTGCCCTCGATGCGGTGCTTGCCGAGGTCATACGCGCCCGACACGCCGAAAGCGTCGGCCGCATAGCCGCCCGCGTTCGACACGCGGTAGGAGGTGTAGGAACCGCCCAAGGTAAAGTCGTTCCACTTGTAGCGCGCGCCGACGATGTCCGTGACCTGGTTGCGCTTGAGGAAGTTCGGCGTGCCCCCCGTGCTGATGTCGTTGCTCTGCTGGTAATCCATGTGCGCATAGCCTAGGAACAGGTCGCCCTTTTTGTACAGCACGTTGGCGGCCCAGCTGCGGCCATCGTTTTCCAGGTCGGTGGCGGAAGACGCTTGCTGGCCGGCCGAATACGATACTTCCGCAGAAATGTTGTTCCAGGTGGGGCTGCGGTAGCGCAGCGCATTGCCGTAGAACAAGGCCGTGCCCGAGTTGTTGCCCGCCAAACTCGTCGTCTTGCTGGCGTTGTTTGTCACGGGATCCTTCAGGTAGCGGCCCAGGGATTCGGGGCGCGTGAGCGAGAACAGGGCGCTGAAGTCGTTGGCGCCGTAATTGTGCGCCGAGGCCAGGTCGGCGCCCAGCGAGACCCAGAACGGCGCCATGTACATGGTGCCGCCTTCGACCGAACCCCAGGTGGTCGAGGCAAAGCCGACGGTGGAACCGCGGTTGAACAGCACGGACGAGGTGGTGTTGTTTTGCGTGCCGCCGCCCGCGTTGCCGTTAAACAGGTTCAAGCCCGTCTCGACGCCGAAGATGGCCTTGTATTCATCGCTGAAGACCCAGGCGCCCGTGAGGCCCAGGCGGCTGGCCATCTCGCCCTGGTTCAGGCGGTGGTTGGTCAACTGGCGCCCGCTGGCATCCTTGCCGCGCGAGACCGTATAGCCGATGTCGCCACGGCCGTACAGTTTCCAGTTGAAGCCGGTGGCCGCCGTCATCGGCGCCGCCGTGGCCGCCGGTGCCATCGCTGCCGCGGGCGCGGGCTGGGCCGCCTTCGCCTCCATCTGCGCCACCCGGTCCTGCAACTGGGCCAGCATGGCCTTCATGTCGCTGAGTTCGTCGGCGCGCGCGTTAGCGCTAACAAATGGCGCCGCGAGAAGCACGCCGGTGATGGCCGCGGCCAATGTGGTTTTGCGCAATGTCGTTTGCATGATCTTGTCTCCTGTGTTTTTTATGAGTATGGTTGCTGATCCCTGCCTTGCCTACCTTGAAATGGTCAAATCCCTCCCATGCACAAGTATTTGATGTCGAGGAAGTCGTCCATGCCATAGTGCGAGCCTTCGCGGCCCATGCCCGAATGCTTGACGCCGCCGAACGGCGCCATTTCATTGGCGATCATGCCCGTGTTGATGCCGACCATGCCCACTTCCAGTTCTTCCGCCACGCGCCAGACTCTGCCCAGGTCGCGGCTGTAGAAATAGCCGGCCAGGCCGAATTGCGTGGCGTTGGCCATGGCGACGACTTCCTCTTCGCTGCCGAAGCGGAACAGGGGCGCCAGCGGGGCGAAGGTTTCCTCGGTGGCGACCAGCATGTCGCTGTTCGCTTCCAGCACCACGCTGGGCTCGAAGAAGCTGCCGCCCAGCGCGTGGCGCTTGCCGCCGATGGCCAGCTTGCCGCCCTTGGCCAGCGCGTCGGCGATGTGCTGTTCGATCTTGCGCACCGCGTTTTCATCGATCAGCGGGCCTTGCGTGACGCCTGCTTCGGTGCCGGCCCCCAGTTTCAGCTCGGCCACCTTGGCCACCAGGCGGGCGGCGAAGTCGTCGTAGATGCCGTCCTGCACGTAGATGCGGTTGGCGCACACGCAGGTCTGGCCGCTGTTGCGGTATTTCGACATCAGCACGCCTTCGACGGCCGCGTCGATATCGGCATCCTCGAAGACGATGAAGGGCGCGTTGCCGCCCAGTTCCAGCGACAGTTTCTTGATCGTGCCGGCCGCCTCGCGCGACAGCCAGGCACCCACTTCCGTCGATCCCGTAAACGTGATCTTGCGCACCAGGTCGTTGTGGCACAGTTCCGTGCCGATGGCCTGCGCCGCGCCCGTCACCACATTGAACACGCCGGGCGGCACGCCGGCGCGCAGGGCCAGTTCGGCCAGGGCCAGGGCCGACAGCGGCGTTTGCGACGCCGGTTTCAGGACCATGCTGCAGCCGGCCGCCAGGGCGGGGCCGGCCTTGCGCGTGATCATGCCGTTCGGGAAATTCCACGGCGTGATGGCCGCGCACACGCCGATCGGCTGCTTGATGACGACGATGCGCTTGTCGTTTGACGGCGGCGCGATCACGTCGCCATACGCGCGCTTGCCTTCCTCGGCAAACCATTCCAGGTAGGCCGCGTTCGAGACGATCTCGCCCTTGGCTTCGGCCAGCGACTTGCCTTGCTCGCTGGTGAGTATCAGCGCCAGGTCGTCCGCGTGCTGCAGGATCAGCGCATGCCAGGCGAGCAGCACCGTGGCGCGCGCCTTGACGGTCTGCTTGCGCCACAGCCGGAAGGCCGCATGCGAGGCGGCGACGGCGCGCCGCGTCTCGGCGGCGCCCATGCGCGGCACGGTGGCGATCACCGCGCCCGTGGCCGGGTTGGTCACGGCGGTGGTGGCGCCGTCGTCGGCGTCGCACCAGGCGCCGTCGATCAGGCATTGCTGTTTCAACAGGTTTGCGTCTTGCAGGTTCAACATGATGGTTCTCCTTGAATGGGGGCTTAGCCAGCTACAGATACTTGCGCGAGTCCCGCATCGACGATGATGTTCTGGCCCGTGATGCCGTCCGAATCGTCGGCCGCCAGGAACAGGGCCGTGCGGGCCACGTGGCCCGCGTCGAGCCGGTATTTCAGGCATTGCAGTTCGATGAAACGGCGGTCTTCTTCCGGGTCGCGCCACAGCGCGGCCTGGCGGTCCGTGGCGATGGCGCCCGGGGCGATGGCGTTGACGCGGATATTCTGCTCGCCCAGTTCGCGCGCCATGGTGCGCGACAGGCCCGCGATGCCCGCCTTGGACGTGGTGTAGCCGACCAGGTTGGGGCGCCCGCGCATCCACGAAATCGAGCCCAGGTTGATGATGGAGCCGCCGCCGGCCGCCGCCATGCCGGGCACCACCTGCTGGATGGCGAATACGTGGTGCTTGAGGTTCAGGGCCAGGCAGTTGTCCCAGTATTCGGGCGTCAGTTCGGCCAGGCTGTGGCGGTCGTCGCGGCCCGCGTTGTTGAGCAGCACGCGGATGGCGCCGAAGCGCGCCTCGACGTCGGCCAGGCTGGCCTGGTAGGCGGCGATGTCGCGGATGTCGCTGTACACGAAACAGGGCGCATGGCGGCACACGGGCGCCAGGCGCGCGGCCAGGGCGGCGCTGGCGTCGCGGTCGATGTCGCAAAAAGCCACTTGCGCGCCTTGCAGGGCGAAGTGCTCGACCAGCGCGGCGCCGATGCCGGAGCCGCCGCCGGAGACGAAGACCACGCGGTCCTGCAGGCTGGGGTAGAGAGTGATGTTGGCGTTCATGCTGTCCTCAGGGTAAAGATCCGGGTATCAATCCCGGTAAAGGGGTTCGGGGCGGCCTGCCACGTCCAGGCGCACGGCAAAGATGCCGCCGGCCTGCGGCTGGCGCGCCAGTTCGTCGTCGCTTGCGCCTTCGCGCGCGCTGGTGATGTACAGGGTGCGCAGGTCGGCGCCGCCAAAGGCGATCATGGTGGGGCGCGTGACGGGCACGCGCACGATGCCGATGATCTCTCCCTGCGGCGAAAAGCGCAGCACCCGGCCGCCTTCGTATTGCGCGCTCCAGTAGCAGCCTTCCGCATCGAGCGCCGCGCCATCGGGGCGGCCGCCGTACACGGCGTCCTCTCCCTTGGCGGGCAGGCGGGCAAACACCGTGCGCTGGCCCGCCTGGCCGCTGGCCGCGTCAAACGCGTAACGGTAGATCACGTGGTTCGGTGTGTCGGACTGGAACAGCGACTGGCCATCTTCTGCAAAGGCCAGGCCGTTGCTGACTTTCACGCCAAGATCCTGTTGCGGCCCCCAGCCCAGGCGCGTGGCGCCCCGTTCCAGGCAAAACATGGCTGCCAGTTCCGCCGTGCGGGGCTCGTACATGGCGCCGGCCCAGAAGCGCCCGGCGCTGTCGCAGCGGCCGTCGTTGAAACGCATGTCGCGGCTGTCGTAGGGCGCATCTGCCAGCTTGTCGAGCAAGCCTTCCTGCGGATAGAAGCGGTAGAAACCGTCGCGCAGGGCGGCCACCAGGCCGCCCTTTTCAGCCAGGGCGATGCAGCCCGGCTCGCACGGCACCCACCAGACCCGGTCGAGGCCAGTGGCCGGATCGTAGCGGTGCAGGCGGCGCCCGGCGATGTCGATCCAGTACAAACACTGCTCGGCCACGCTCCACAGCGGGCATTCACCCAGCTGGGCGCGCGCGTCGAGCACGAGTTCGGCTTGCCATTCACGCATGCTGGCTCTCCTCGATGGCCAGTCGCATGGCGATGTGCAGGGTCTCGCCGGGCGCCAGCAGGCGCATGCCCGTGTCGTGCGCGCCGCGCGCGGCCAGCGCAAAGGCATTGTTGGCATGCGTGACGGGTTCGATGGCGATGAAGCTGCGTTCGTCGTTGGGCGCGAAGCACACGAGGTGGCGGCAATTCTCACTGGCCGACAGTTGCACGCTGTAGTCGCCGTAATCGAGGTTGGCGCGGCCCGTCCAGCCGCTGTAGCAATGGTCGCTGTGCCAGCCGGCCACGGGCTGCGGTGTGGCGAAAGGCGATGCCTGCGCCACGGGCGCCAGGCCGGCCGGCAGGTGGTCATCGCCCATGCTCCACACGCCATCCCATTGCGCCTGCAGGCGCAGGCCGGGCGCCAGCGGAAAATAAGGGTGAAAACCCAGGCCGGCGGGCATGGCGCGCGTGTCGTCGTTGCGCACCGATAAGGTCAGGCGCAGGCCGGCGGCGTCGAGCAGCACGGTTTGCCGCGCCTCGCAGGCGAACGGCCAGTCGGCGTCGCCGCCGTGCACCAGCAGCAGTTCGGCGCTGTCGGCGGCACGCGAGGCCACGTGCCAGGCGCGCTGCCAGCCGAAGCCGTGGATGCTGTGCGGCTCGGGCGGGAAGTTGGCGCGCAGCGCATGCGCCTGTTCCTGCGTCTGCAGCACGGCGTTGCCGATGCGGTTGGAATACGGCACCAAAGGGTAGCAAGCCATCTGCCGCACGTCGGCAGCGGCCGGCGCGGCGCGCAGGATGTCGCGCCCGCGCCAGCGGAAAGCCGCCAGCGCGCCACCCGTGGCCGGGTGGACGTCGGCGCGGCAGTCGCCGTGCGCCAGGGTGAAGGGAGACTGGTGGTCCATTTTCAGCCCTTCAAGCCGCCCGAGGTCAGGCCGCTGACGACCTTTTCCTGGAAGATCACGATCAGCACGACGATGGGCACGATGGCCACCACCAGTGCCGCGGAAATGATCGGCCACGGGAAGGCAAATTCGCCCTGGTACAGCTGGATGCCGACGGGCAGGGTGCGGTAAGCCACGGCCGAATTCATCGACAGCGCCAGCAGGAACTCATCCCAGGAATTCACAAACGCGAGGATGGCCGCCGTCGCCACGCCCGGCGCCGCCAGCGGCAGCACGATGCGCCACAGGGCGCTCAACCGGGTGCAGCCGTCGAGCATGGCCGCGTTCTCGATGTCGCGCGGGATATCCTGGAAAAAGCTCACCATCATCAGGGTGCAGATGGGCAGGTTCAGCACCGTGTACGGCAGCACCAGCGCCCAGTAGGAATTGAGCAGGCCCAGGCTGCGCATGATCTCGAACAGCGGCACCATCAGGGTCACCAGCGGGAACATCGACACGCCGATGATGGCAGTGAGGATCAGGCCGCGGAAGCGCAGGCGCAGGCGGGCGATCGCATATGCGGCCAGCGCGCTGATGAACAGGCTGAGCAGGGTCGACAGGCCGGCCACGATCAGGCTGTTCGTCAGGAACGTCAGCAGCGGCTGGTCCTGGAAGGCGGAGATGAAATTGCCGATGGTCGGTTCGTGCGGCCAGTAGGTGATCGGCTTTTGCGTCAGTTCGCTCTCGGTTTTCAGCGAGGTAAACAGGATCCACAGGGCGGGGAAGACGCCGTTGAGGATGACGATCGCGGCGGCGAACCAGCGCAGGCGCTTCGATGAAAACAGGCCGCTCATTCTTTGTCTCCTCTTACATATTTCAGATACACAAACGTGGTGGCCATCGACAGCAGGAACATGAAGACCGCCAAGGTCGAGCCGTAGCCCACGTCAAGGTAGTCGACGGTATTGGACTGGATATACATGGCCAGGGTCTTGGTTTCGTCGCCAGGGCCGGGCATGTTGTACGGGATATCGAAGGACTGGATGGCCGTCAGGGTGCGGAAGATCAGCGCCACCAGCATCGATGGCACCAGCAGCGGCAGGGTCACTTCCGTAAATTGCTTCCACTTGCTGGCACCGTCCACTTCGGCCGCTTCATACAGCGAGGCGGGGATGGTCTGCAGGCCTGCCAGCAAAATGAGCGCCATGAACGACGAGGTTTTCCAGATGGTCGTGATGCAGATGGCGGCCATGGTCAGCGCGGGCGAGTTGAACCAGATCTGCGGTTCCCAGCCCAGGCCGGGGATCAAGAGGTCGATGCGGCGGATGATGTCGTTCACCAGGCCGTATTCGCTGTGGAAGAACCAGGCGAAGATCAGGCCGACGAAGGCCAGCGGCAAGGCCCACGGCAGCAGCAGCGCCAGGCGCACGGGCCAGCGGTGTTTGAACGGCATGTTGGCCAGCATGGCCAGGCCCAGGCCCGCCACCAGCGCGCCCGGCACGGTGACGACGGTGATGATGACGGTGTTTTTCAGCGACTTCCAGAACAGCGCGTCTTCCAGCGCCATCTTGTAGTTGTCCAGGCCCACGAAACTGGGCAGGCTGCCGCCGGACAGGCGGATGTCGAAAAAGCTGTTGTAGATCAATTTGCTGACCGGGTAGGCCACGATCAGCAGTAAAAAGAGAATCGCCGGCGTCAGCAGGACCCAGGCCAGCGTCGTTTCGCTGGGGTCCGTGATGCGGCTTTTCAGGGTGCGTTGCCTCATGATTTCCTCGTCTGTTGCGGTGTGCGTATGCGTGTGCAGCCCGCGCCGCCGTCGTGGCGGCACGGGCTTGATCCCCTTAGCGCAGGATGCGCTTGACGCGGTTTTCGATCTCGCCCACGGCCGCCGCCGGCGTTTTCACGCCCGCCATCACGGCATTCGTGTTGACGCGCACGGCTTCGGACACTTCGCTGTAGCGCGGCGTGACGGGGCGCGAACGGGCGCTTTGCACCACCGGCAGGGCGTCGGCGAACCAGCCATTGGCGGCCAGCACTTCCTTGTCCTGGTAGACGGACGGGTAGACGGGCAGGTTGGACGCCTTGATGGCCAGCTGTTTCGATACTTCCGGGCTCGACAGCCAGCGCACCAGCTTGGCGGACGCCTCCTTGTTCTTCGAGAACGAGGACACGGCCCACTGCCAGCCGCCGATGCACGAGGCGGGTTTGCCGCCCGCCATGGCCGGCAGGCTGACGACGCCGACTTTATCTTTCACGCTGCTGTCGGCGCCATCCTGGAAGTGATTCCAGGCATAGCCCCAGTTGACGGCGAACAAGACGTTGCCGGCCTGGAATTCCTTGCGCGTATCATCGGTGGCCACTTCGGCGATATTCTTTTTCGCCACGCCCTGGTCGACCAGCTTGCGCCACATGGCCAGGCCCGCTTCCGCCTTGGGCTTGTCCAGGGTCAATTTGCCGTTGGTGACCAGTTCGCCGCCCTGGCTCCAGTACGGCAGCAAAAAGGTGCAGACGGCGCCTTCGATGGCCTTGCCCTGGAAGCTGATGCCCTGCAGTTCAGGATTCTTTTCGCCGGCCTGGATGGTGCGCGCCACGCTGGCCAGCTCATCCCAGGTTTTCGGCGCCGCCAGCTTGTACTTGGCCAGCAAGTCCTTGCGGTAGTAGAGGAACATGGCGTCGGCAAAGGCGGGCAGGGCGACGACCTTGTTGTCGACCATATTGGCTTGCTTGTAGGCGGGCAGGTACTGGCCCATGATCTTGTCGCGGTCGGCGCCCAGGTATTTGTCCAGGCTTTCGATCCAGCCGGCCGAGGCGTACTGGGCCGGGCGGATGATGTCGATCAGGAACACGTCCAGGGTGGTGTCGCCAGCCGACAGCACCGTGTTCAGGTATTTCTGCTGCAATTCGGACGTGGCTCCGCCCGTTTCCAGGTCGATCTTGACGCCGGGATTGGCGGCCATGAATTTGGCGAACAGTTCGCGCATGACTTCGGGGCGCTCCTGGCCGCCGACGAACACCTTGACGGTTTGCGCGTGCGCGCCGGTGGCAAGGACGAAAGTGGCGCCGAGCGCCAGGACGAGGGATTTGATACGCATGGTGTTGTCTCCTGTTTTTTTGGAATGGGTATGCCGGTCGTTCGCGGCTTATCTGGAGGGCAGTACCGCGCCCCCTTGCGGATCGAACAGATGGAATTTCTCCATGTCCAGCTGTACCGTGACTTGCTGTCTCGGCGCCAGCGCGAAGGTGGGCGGCAGGCGCGCCGTCAATTCGCCCCCTTCGCACTGGAAGATGACCAGGGTTTCCGCGCCCAGCGGCTCGACCACCACGACCGTCGCGGCCAGGGCGGCGCTGGCGGGACTGGCCGCTTCCAGCGTGATGTCTTCCGGGCGGATGCCGAACTCCACCGCGCGGCCGTCGAGCTTGCCGCATGCGGCCTGGCGCTCCGGCGGCAGGACCAGGCGCGCCGCGCCCAGCACGATCTCGGCCTGGCCGGCGCCGTTGCGCGCCACCTTGGCGCCGAGGAAGTTCATCGGCGGCGAGCCCGTGAAGCCGGCGACGAATTTCGATACGGGCTCGTTGTAGATCTGGTCCGGTGTGCCGACCTGCATGATGTTGCCGCCGGACAGCACGACGATGCGCTCGGCCAGGGTCATCGCTTCGACCTGGTCATGCGTGACGTAAATGGTGGTGGCGCCGATGCGCTGGTGCAGTTTCTTGATTTCCGTGCGCATTTCCGAGCGCAGCAGGGCGTCCAGGTTCGACAGCGGTTCATCGAACAGGAACAGCTTGGCCTGGCGCACGATGGCGCGGCCCATGGCCACGCGCTGGCGCTGGCCGCCGGACAGGGCGCGCGGCTTGCGGTCAAGCAAATGGTCGATTTTCAGGATGGTGGCGGCGGCGCGCACGCGCTGCTCGATTTCCGCCTTGGGGAACTTGCGCAGCTTTAAGCCAAAGCCCAGGTTGTCGAACACGGACTTGTGCGGATACAGCGCATAGTCCTGGAACACCATGGCGATGTCGCGCTCGCGTGGCGGCAAGTCGTTGACGACCTGTCCCTCGATGGAGATGGTGCCGCCCGTGATGGATTCGAGCCCCGCGACCATGCGCATCAGTGTTGATTTTCCGCAACCCGAAGGGCCCACGAAGACGACGAATTCGCCTTGCTTGATTTCCAGGTCGATGCCATGAATGACTTCGACGCCGTTGTCGTACTTCTTGACGACCTTTTCCAGTTTTACACCTGACATGCTTGTCTCCAAAAGATGCGAATGACGCGTCTGAGCGCGTTACGTGCGTTGCAACAGTGTGTTGCAACAGAACAATTAGTAGGCGCCCGTGTCGAGGGCTTTCGCCAGCGACGGTTTCAGGGCCGTGATAAAGGTATTGGCCTGGCGCATCATCATGCCCATGTCCGAAGCGATGGCCACGTAGTCATAGCCGTAATGGATGAAAGTGTGCACCATTTCCGGCGAGGGGCCGACAATGCCGATCGGTTTGCCGATGGCGCGCGCGCGGCGGGCCGCGTCGGCAATGGCCGCCTGCACGTCCGGGTGGCCGATGTTGCCGATGTGGCCCATGGCGGCCGACAGGTCGCCGGGGCCGACAAACAGGGCGTCGACGCCATCGACGGCGGCGATCTCTTCCAACTGCGCCAGCGCGGCCGGGGTTTCCAGCTGGATAATCGAGAAGACGGCGGCGTTGGCGCGCGTGGCGTAGTCAGGCACGGTGCCATAGCGGCTGGCGCGGTGCATGGCGGCAAAACCGCGCGTGCCGGGTACGGCCTGGCCCGGCTGCGGATAGCGGGTGGCGGCCACGGCGCTGCGCGCTTCGGCCACGTTTTCCACGAAGGGGAACATCAGGGTTTGCGCGCCGATGTCGAGCGCGCGCTTGATCTGCACCAGGTCGTTCCAGGCCAGCCGCACGACGGGGCAGGCCGGCGTGCCGCCCACGGCTTGCAGGATCTGGTAGGCGTCCTGGTAGTCGATGGGCACGTGTTCCATGTCCAGCACCAGCCAGTCGAAGCCGGCGCAGCCCATGGCTTCGGCCGTCACGGGCGTGCCGGCCATCAGCCAGCTGCCCAGCGGTACTGCTTTGTCCGCCAGCAAGGCGCGGAAACGGTTGTCCAGGATATCCATAGTTGTGCTCTCTAATATAGGTAGGGAAGGCGGCGGCGTCAGAAAATCGGCGGCTCCGGCGTGGCGGCGTTGCCCAGCAAGAAGTCCAGGTCGCAGCCCTGGTCGGCCTGCGTCACGTGCTCCATGTACAGCTTGGTGTAGCCGCGCGCATATTTTTGCGCCGGTTCCTGCCACTCGGCGCGGCGGCGCGCCAGTTCCTCGTCCGTCACCTCCATGTTCAGGCTGCGCGCGGCGATGTCGAGGACTATCATGTCGCCGTTGCGTACCAGGGCCAGCGGGCCGCCGACGGCCGCTTCGGGCGTCACGTGCAGCACGCAAGTGCCGTAGTGGGTGCCGCTCATGCGCGCGTCGGAGATGCGCACCATGTCGCGGATGCCTTGCTGCAGCAGTTTTTTCGGCACCGGCAGATTGCCCCATTCCGGCATGCCGGGCGCGCCGATGGGGCCGCCATTGCGCAGGATCAGGACCGTGTTTTCATCGATATCGAGGTCGGGCGCATGGATCTGCGCCAGCATCTCCGCGTTCGAGTCGAATACGAGGGCGCGTCCGCGGTGTTTGGCGAACTTCGGGTTGGCGGCCGATGGCTTGATGACGGCGCCACCGGGACACAGGTTGCCACGCAGCACGGCCAGCGCAGCGCCGTCGGCCACCGGCTGCGACACCTTGCGGATGACGCTGTCGTCCAGGCAGACGGCGTCGGCGATGTTCTCGCCCAGGCTGCGGCCCGTCACCGTCAAGGCCGTCAAGTCCAGCTGCGGCGCGATTTCCTTGAGCAGGGCCGGCATGCCGCCGGCATAGAAGAAATCTTCCATCAGCTTGTCGCCGGACGGGAACAGGTTGGCGATGACGGGCACTTTTTGCGCCATCGCATCCATTTCATCGAGCGACAGTTCCAGCCCGGCGCGCCCGGCGATGGCCACCAGATGGATGGCCGCGTTGGTCGAGCCGCCGAGCGCCATGTAGGCGGCCACGCCGTTCGACAGCGCGGCGCGGGTGAAGAAGCGCGACGGCTTCAAGTCTTCCCACACCATGCCGACGATGCGCTCGCCGCATTGCGAAGCCATGCGCACGTGGTTGGCGTCCATGGCGGGAATGCTGGTGGCGCCGGGCAAGGTAAAGCCCATCGCTTCGACGATGGACGTCATGGTGGACGCCGTGCCCATGGTGTTGCAGGTGCCGGGCGAGCGCGTCATCTTCGCTTCCAGCTTGATCCACTCGGGCTTGGCGATGTCGCCGGCCACGTAGTCGTCCCAGAATTTCTTCGTATGCGTGCCCGCGCCCACGCTCTGGCCACGGTAGCGGTCGTTGAGCATGGGGCCGGCAGGGCAGAAGATGGCGGGGATGTCCATGCTGATGGCGCCCATCAGCATGCCGGGCGTCGTCTTGTCGCAGCCGCCCAGCAGCACAGCGCCATCGATGGGTAGCGAGCGCAGCAGTTCTTCCGTTTCCATGGCGAGGAAGTTGCGGTAGATCATGGTGGTGGGCTTGACCATCACTTCGCCCAGCGACAGGGCCGGCAGCTCGACGGGGAAGCCACCGGCCAGCAGGATGCCCCGTTTGACGGCTTCGGCCCGTTCGCGCAGGTGCGAGTGGCACGGCGACAGGTCGCTCCAGGTATTGATGATGGCGATGACGGGGCGGTCGAGGAATTCCTCGCGGCGCAGGCCCATCTGCTGCAGGCGCTGGCGGTGGGCGAACGAGCGCATGTCGTCTGGGGCCAGCCAGCGCTGGCTGCGCAGGGATTCCAGCGTGCGGCGGGAGGTAGCGGAGCTCAATGTGTGTCCTTTTTGGTTGCCTGGCGCGCTGCGTATGGCGTTCCAGTGCGGCTGTCTCGGGTCTTGCCTGCAGCCTTTGTTAGCGCTAACATTGCAAGTACAGCGAAATATAATTTGAATCGCAGGGGGCTGTCAACAGATTTAATGCAGGGAGAATGCACGCCGGCTGGCATCTTGCCGCGCGCAGCCATTACACTATCGGCATGATTTCATTGGCGCCAATTTCCAGGGTGGAATTTCTGCGGCCCGGCCGGCGCGCGTTGCGGCACGCCGCGGCGCAGCGGCGCCAGTCTGGCATCCCCTGTGCAGCCGGCCATGGCATGATGCATGGTGATCACCGATTTTTGAGAAGGCAGTACCCATGAACGACCCAGTACGCAAGCGGCGCGGCCTTGGCCGCAGCACCGTGTTCGATGTGGCCAAATTGGCACAGACCTCGGCCATTTCCGTGTCGCGCTATTTCAAGGAGCCGGACCGCGTGTCGCAGGAAACGCGCGAGCGCATCAAGAGCGCCATCGACCAGCTCGGCTATATCCGCAACGAGGCGGCCGGCGGCCTCGCGTCGACCCAGGGCCGCATCGTGGGCGCCATCGTGCCCAGCGTGTCGAATTCCATCTTTGCGGAAACCATCCAGGGCTTGTCGACCACCTTGTCGCAGCACAATTACCAGTTGCTGCTGGCCACCCACGATTACTCGATCGAGACGGAAGAAAAGGTGGTGCGTGCCTTTCTCGGCTGGTCGCCGCGCGCGCTGGTGCTGACGGGCGCCGACCACAGCGCCGCCACGGAAACCTTGCTGGCCGGCTTGCAGATTCCCGTCATCGAAACGTGGGATATCCGCCCCGAGCGGCCGTATCCGCAAATCGGCTTTTCGCATATCGCCACGGGGCGCGACATGACCTTGTACCTGCACGCGCAAGGCTACCGCCGCATCGTCTACGTCGACAGCGGCATCGGCAGCGATTTCCGCGCGCGCAAGCGGGCCCAGGGCTATGAAGACACCATGCGGCAGCTGGGTTTGCGTGCGGAAATCGTGCAAGCGTCGGTGACGGCGCCGCTCGACGCGGGCGGGCAAGTATTCAGCGAGCAAATGGCGCGCGCCGAGCGTCCCGACGCCCTGTTTTTTGCCAACGACAACATGGCTGCTGGCGCCATCTACGAAGCGGCGCGCCGGGGCATTCGCATTCCCGAGCAATGCGCGGTGGCGGGCTTTGGCGACTTCCCGTTCTCGGAAAAGCTCATGCCGGCGCTGACGACGATCCGCGTACCGCGCTATGACATTGGCCGCCTGGCTGCACAGGCGATCCTGCAGCGCCTGGGCGAAGTGGACGAGGGCGCCGCGCCGCCAGCCTTGGCGCCGCTGGCCTACCAGCTGATCGCGCGGGCCAGCGCCTGACGGCCACGGTCGACGGCAGATATTGATGAATCATATTTCCATCATCACAACATGCAATTGGATAGCTATGCTGCGATGCAGCATCATGCACGTGTCTCCTCTACTTCCTCACAGGAATTAGATTCAGCCCGCTCCCGCAGCGGGCTTTTTTTTTGCCCGTGCCCGCCCCCCGTTCCAATATGTGGTCACATGAATATTAATAATGGATGTATGAAGTTTTACCATTATTTTTCATGGATGAAAGCTTCTATGATGTCTCCATACTTCACGAGGAGGCACTACCGCCATGACCGTCACGACACATAATCTGGGCTACCCGCGCATCGGCGCCAAACGCGAACTGAAATTCGCCCTGGAAGACTACTGGAAAGGCAACAGCACGCTGGCCGCGCTGGAAGGCCGGGGCGCCGAATTGCGCCAGCGCCACTGGCAAGACCAGAACGGGCTGGACCTGGCGCCCGTCGGCGACTTTTCCTTCTATGACCAGGTGCTGGACCTGAGCTTTACCTTGGGCAATTTGCCGCAGCGCGTGCGCGGTCTTGGCGGCGCGGCCCTCGATAACTATTTCCGCGTGGCCCGCGGCCGCTCGGCCAGCGACAGCGATTGCAGCTGCGTTCACGCCGGCGAAATGACGAAATGGTTCGACACCAATTATCATTACATCGTGCCGGAATTTTCGGCCGGCACGCAATTCAGGCTCGACAGCAGCCGCCTGTTGCAGCAATTGGCGCAGGCGCGCCAGCTGCATGTAAAGGCCAAGCCCGTGCTGATCGGCCCTGTCACCTATTTGTGGCTGGGCAAGGCCAAGGATGATTCCGACAAGCTGGCGCTGCTGCAAGGCTTGCTGCCCGTCTACGTGCAATTGCTGCAGGAGCTGGCCGCGCAGGGCGTCGAGTGGGTGCAGATCGATGAGCCGATTCTCGTCACGGAACTCGATGACGTTTGGCAGCAGGCGCTGGTCGCGGCCTACGCTGCCTTGAGCAAGGTCAATAACGTCAAGTTGTTGCTGGCCACATATTTCGGCAAGCTGCAAGACAACCTGGCACTGGCGTGCACGCTGCCCGTCCAGGGCTTGCACCTGGACGCCGTCAACGCCCGCGAGGAAGTGGGGCAGGTGATCGCCCAATTGCCGGCCACCAGCGTGCTGTCCCTGGGCGTGGTGAATGGCCGCAATATCTGGAAAACGGATTTGACGCAAGTGCTGGCATGGCTGGAACCCGTGCACGCCAGCCTGCAGTCGCGCCTGTGGATCGCCCCGTCGTGCTCCCTGCTGCACGTGCCCGTCGACCTGGACAGCGAACAAAAGCTCGATGCGGAGATCCAATCCTGGCTGGCCTTTGCCCGTCAAAAGCTCGACGAAGTGCACACCCTGGCCGGCGCGCTGAACAATGGACGCGCCTCCGTGCAAGCGGCGCTGGAGGCCAATCAGGCCGCCGTGCACGCGCGCCGCCAGTCGCCGCGCGTGCACAATCCCGCAGTGAAAGCGGCCGTGGCCCGCATCGACGCCAGTCTGGGCCAGCGCACAAGTAACTATGCCGGGCGCGCCGCCAAGCAGGCTGCGCTGCTGCAACTGCCGCTGTACCCGACGACGACCATCGGCTCCTTCCCGCAGACGGCGGAAATCCGCCAGGCCCGCAGCCAGTTCCGCAGCGGCCAGCTCGATGCGGCCAGCTACAAGAAACTGATGCAGGCGGAAATCGCCCATTGCGTCAAGGAACAGGAAACCCTGGGCCTGGACGTCTTCGTGCACGGCGAAGCGGAACGCAACGACATGGTGGAATATTTTGGCGAACAGCTCGATGGCTACGCCTTCAGCCAGTTCGGCTGGGTGCAATCGTACGGTTCGCGCTGCGTCAAGCCGCCCATTTTGTTCGGCGACATCAGCCGCCCGCGCGCCATGACGGTCGAGTGGAGCACCTACGCCCAGTCGCTGACGGACAAGCCGATGAAAGGCATGCTGACGGGGCCCGTCACCATCCTGAACTGGTCTTTCGTGCGCGACGACCAGCCCCGTTCCGTGTCGTGCCACCAGCTGGCGCTGGCGATGCGCGCCGAGGTGCAGGACCTGGAACAGGCCGGCATCCGCGTGATCCAGATCGACGAAGCGGCGCTGCGTGAAGGCTTGCCGCTGCGCAAGTCGCAATGGGCCGAATACCTGCGCTGGGCCGTGGAATCGTTCCGCATCACGGCCAATGGCGTGGCCGACGAAACGCAGATCCACACGCACATGTGCTATTCGGAATTCAACGACATCATCGCGCAGATCGCCGATATGGATGCGGACGTCATCACGATCGAAACGTCGCGCTCCGACATGGAATTGCTGGACGCCTTCGATGACTTTAACTATCCGAACGAAATCGGCCCTGGCGTCTACGACATCCACTCGCCGAATATTCCTGGCCAGGAGCAGATGGTCAAGCTGATGCGCAAGGCGGCCGAACGCATCCCCGCGCAGCGCCTGTGGGTCAACCCCGATTGCGGCCTGAAGACGCGCGGCTGGAAAGAAGTCATTCCGGCGCTGGCGAACATGGTGGCGGCGGCGAAAACCTTGCGCAGCGATAACATCTGAGGATGGCAGGGGAGGGTGGTATGGCTGAGATATAGAACATTCGTATTTCTGTCATCACAACATGCAATTGGATAATGATGCTGCAATGCGGCATCATGCACCTGTCTCCTCTACTTCCTCACAGGAATTAGATTCAGCCCGCTCCCGCAGCGGGCTTTTTTTTGCCCGCGTCATGCGTGATGGGCTACAGCACATTCGCCGCCACGGCCGAACTGTAGTTGCGCGCCAGCGCCGCGATGATGGCGGCCATCGCCTGCGGGTTGTCGGCGGCACCGAAATGGGCGGCATACAGGCGCTTGGCAGCCTCGACTTGCGCATTCGTCAGCTTGACGGCATACGCCATGCGCACGGTTTCAGGATTATTCAGCGTCATTTTTCACCTTGAAGGCAGGAACTCCGGTTGGCTCGTGTCCCTTGCTCGCGCAAAGGATTGCAACTACAATCATTGCATTTGCAATCGTATAGGCAATGTCTGCCTTGCGCAAGCGATACGGAAACAGGAGCCGCCATGCACACACCCCTTCCCCATCCGCCACCGCCAGGCGGCGACACGCGCCGTGCCGCCCACGCCTGCATGGCCGCGCTGGCGCCGGCGTCGGGCTTGCCTCTGCCACATGCTTCGCCGCGCCGCGCGCTGGGCGCCATGGCAGGCAGCCTGAAACAGGGCGGCGCCATGGTGGCGCGGATGCGCAGGGTGGACACGCACGCGCCGCCATGCTCGGACGGCGACGCATGGGAAGTGGGCGCGTCCGCGGGCGCCTGGGCCTTGCGCTATCGCGATGGCGCGACACAGGACGAAAAGCCGCTGCTCTACCTGTGCAGCCCCGCCTCGCTGCCGGCCTTGCGCGCGGTGCTGGCCGAGTCGGGGGAGCGTGGCATCGTCTGTAATGATGCGGAAACGCAAGCCTCGCACTGGCCGAAAGGCGTGCCGCCCGCGCTGCCCGCCTGGCTGGCCGCGCAGCACAATTGCACGCCGTTCGACCCGGCGACGGGAGAGGAAGTGCGCGCCATCCTGCGCGCGGCACTGGAAGCGCTGTACCTGGAACGGCAGTCAGGCTATTACTACCTGGCCACGCATGATGAAGATGAGAATGCGGTGGCGGCGCCCTTGTCGGCCGCCGATGCGGCAGCGGCCAGCCTGGGCATGTACCGCGTGTCGCCGCCGAGCCTGGCGCCATGCCGGGTGCGCCTGTGCGGGGCGGGAAAGATGCTGGCCGTCGTCGCCGACGCTGCCCGCTTGCTGGAGGAAGACTGGGATATTCTCGCGCAAGTGTGGAGTTGCCCCAGCTATACGCGCCTGGCGCGCGAGGCGCAGGCAGCGGAGCAGTGGAACCTGCGTCACCCGCGCGCCGCTCCAGGACTGGCCCATGTGCGGCGTTGCCTCGACGGCAGCGCCGCGCCCGTCATCGCCGTCACCGGCTATGGTCAGCACATCGCGGGCCAGATCGGCGGCTATGTGCGCGGGCGTTTCATCGCCGTCGGCGCGGATGCCGGGATGGCGGTCAGCGCGCCATGGCTGGCCGTTACCGCGTTGAAAGCCCTGGCCGACGATGGGGCGCTGCCCATGCAGTTCGTCGATGACGCGCTGCGGCGCTACGCCTTGCTCTGAACCTTGCCCTGGCCTGCGCCGCGTGCCGCCTCGGCGGCGCGCACGAGGGCGGCGCTGAAGTCCTGCTGTGCGCCGTCGTCAAATTGCGCCAGGAACAGGTCGGCCACCGTGGCCTGGTACACGGCCCACATCTGCTTGCGCAGGATTTTTCCTTCTTCCGTGATGGAGACAAAGGCGGCGCGCCCGTCTTCCATCGAGCGCGTGCGCGTCACCAGCCGATCCGTTTCCAGCTTGTCCACCAGGCGCGTCAGGTTGTAGCGTTCGATGGCCAGCGCATCGGCCAGTTCGTGCATGCGGCGCGAACCGTCGGGGCCGCTTTCGAGTCCCCACAGCACGTCATACCACGCATACACGGGCAGCTTGGCCGCCGCCAGGCGCCGTTCGATCTCGCGGATCATCAGGCGGTGCGTGCGCACGAACGAAAACCACAGGTCGGGCACAGGTGCCGAGCCAATTTCAGGCGCAGTTTCAGACATCGGTATTCCTCCAGATCGATCACAGTTGCAAATGCAATTATAGCGCTATACAATGGCCGGCATAACGATTGCAAATGCAATGATTGCATTGGCAATCGATCATGACGATGTATGCCCACCCTCAGGAGACTGGCATGACCCCATCCCTCGCTGTACCCGATATCGATCCGCAGGAAACCAAAGAATGGCTGGAGGCGATGCAGGCCGTCGTCGCCGTGGAAGGGCGTCCGCGCGCCCACTACCTGCTCGACCAGCTCGTCGATCTTGACGCCGCGCAGCACGGCGGCATGCCCGGCCGCGTTACTACTGCCTACACCAACAGCATCGCCACGGCGCGCCAGCCCGCGTATCCCGGCGACCTGGCCATCGAGCGCCGCCTGAATGCCTACATCCGCTGGAACGCCATGGTGATGGTGCTGCGCGCGGCCAGGCATTCGAACGTGGGCGGCCATATCGCCACCTACCAGTCGGCGGCCGTGCTGTACGACGTGGGTTTCAGCCATTTCTTCCGCGGTCGTACGGATCAGTTTGCCGGTGACCTGGTCTACATCCAGGGCCATTCCGCGCCCGGCATCTATGGCCGCGCCTATCTGGAAGGCCGCATCACGCAAGCGCAGCTGGACAATTACCGCCGCGAAGCGGGCCGCGATGGCCTGTCGTCGTATCCGCATCCCCGTCTGATGCCCGATTTCTGGCAATTTCCCACGGTATCGATGGGACTGGGGCCGCTGACGGCCGCCTACCAGGCCCGTTTCATGCGTTACCTCGAGTACCGCGACCTGACGCCGCACCAGGGCCGCAAGGTATGGGCCTTCCTCGGCGACGGCGAGATGGACCAGCCGGAATCCCTGGCCGCCATTTCCCTGGGCGGCCGCGAGCGCCTCGATAACCTGATCTTTGTCGTCAACTGCAATTTGCAGCGCCTGGACGGCCCCGTGCGCGGCAACGGCAAGGTCATCCAGGAACTGGAAGGTACCTTCCGCGCGGCGGGCTGGCATGTCATCAAGGTCATCTGGGGCAGCGGCTGGGATGCTTTGTTGCAGAGCGACACGAGCGGCTTGTTGCGCCAGCGCATGATGGAATGCGTGGACGGCGATTACCAGACCTTCAAATCGCAGAATGGCGCGTATGTGCGCGAGCATTTCTTTGGCAAGTATCCGGAACTGCTGGCGCTGGTGGCGCACATGACGGATGACGAAATCTGGCAACTGACGCGTGGCGGCCACGATCCCGAAAAGGTCCATGCGGCCTATGCGGAAGCCATGCGCACGCCGGGCCGGCCCACCGTGATCCTGGCCAAGACCGTCAAGGGCTTCGGCATGGGCGAGGCGGGCGAAGGACAGAATATCAACCATCAGTTGAAAAAGATGAGCGCCGACGCCGTGCGCGCGTTCCGCGACCGCTTCGCCTTGCCCGTCAGCGATGCCCAGCTGGAAGAAATGCCCTATTTGAAACCGGCGCCGGACAGCGAGGAAGGGCGCTACTTTGCCGCGCGCCGGGCACAGCTGGGCGGCTACATTCCCGCCCGTATCAGCAAGGTGGCGCCCCTGCCCATCCCGCCGCTGTCCGCGTTTGCCACCCAGCTCAAGGATAGCGGCGAGCGGGGCGCGTCCACCACCATGGCCTTCGTGCGCATCCTCGGCACCCTGCTGAAAGACCCCGTCTTGAGCAAGATCATCGTGCCCATCGTGCCCGACGAATCGCGTACCTTCGGCATGGAAGGCCTGTTCCGCCAGATCGGCATCCATTCCTACCTGGGCCAGCTGTACACGCCGCAGGACGCTGGCCAGCTCAGCTATTACAAGGAAGCGAAGGATGGGCAGATCTTGCAGGAAGGCATCAACGAATCGGGCGCCATTTCCTCCTGGATCGCTGCCGGCACGTCGTACAGCAACCATGGGCTGGCCACCATTCCGTTCTACATCTTCTATTCGATGTTCGGCTTGCAGCGCGTGGGCGACCTGGCGTGGGCGGCGGCCGATGCCCGCACGCGCGGCTTCTTGCTGGGGGCTACCTCGGGACGCACGACGCTGATGGGGGAGGGTCTCCAGCATGACGATGGCCACAGCCACGTGCTGTCGTCCGTGATTCCCAACTGCATCTCATACGATCCCACGTTCGCGTATGAGCTGGCCGTCATCATCCACGACGGCATGCGGCGCATGTTTGCCGAGCAGGAAGACATTTTTTACTACATCACCTTGCTCAACGAAAACTATCCGCACCCGGCCATGCCGGCAGGAGCCGAGGCGGGCATCTTGCAGGGCCTGTATCTGCTGCAGGAAAGCAGTGAAGCATCCGCACCGCGCGTGCAACTGATGGGCAGCGGCTCCATCCTGCGCGAAGTGCTGGCCGCCAGCGTGCTGCTGCAGCAGGATTTCGGCGTGGCGGCCGACGTGTGGAGCGCCACCAGCCTGACGCAAGTGCGGCGCGACGGCCTGGCCGTGGAGCGCTGGAACATGCTGCACCCGGACGGTGCGCCCCGCGTGCCGTACATCGCGCAATGTCTGGCCGGCAGGCAAGGCCCGCTGGTGATCGCCACCGATTACATGAAGATCGTGGCCGACCAGGTGCGTCCGTTCGTGACGGACCGGCGCTTCTTTGCCCTGGGCACGGATGGCTTCGGCCGCTCCGATATGCGCGAATCCCTGCGCAGCTTCTTTGAAGTGGACCGCCATTTCATCGTGCTGGCCGCCCTGACGGCGCTGGCCGACGCCGGGCAATTGCCGCGTAGCCAGGTGTCCGCGGCCATCAGCAAATACGGCATCGACGCGGAAAAACTGGATCCCGCGTCCGTGTAACTTTTCGAGGAGTGCATCATGAAACTGTATTACGCAACGGGCACATGTTCGCTGTCGCCGCACATCGTGGCCATCGAGGCGGGTATCGCGCTGGAACTGGAAAGAGTTGATATTCGCAAGATTCCACGCGTCACGGAAACGGGCGCCGACTATGCGCAAGTGAATGCTAACCTGTACGTGCCGGCGCTGGCGCTGGACGATGGCACCATCTTGCTGGAAGGCACGGCCATCATGCAATACCTGGCCGACTTGGCGCCGGACCGGGCACTGGCGCCGCCGCCGGGTTCCCTGGCGCGCGTGCGGCTGCAATCGTGGCTGGGGTTTATCGCCACCGAGCTGCACAAGGTCTTCAGCCCCTGGCTGTTTCACCCGGAATACGGCACGCAGGCGCAGGACGTGGCCCGCTCGCGCATCGCCGCCCGGCTCGACTATGTGGAGCGGCAACTGGCGGCCGGCGGGCCGTATCTGCTGGGCGAGCGCTATTCCATCGCGGATGCCTATCTGTACACCATCCTCGGCTGGTCGGCGCATGCGCAGGTGGACTTGTCTGCCTTCCCGCAAGTGCAGAGTTTGATCGAGCGCGTCGGCGAGCGTCCCGCCGTGCGCCAGGCGCTGCGCGAGGAGGCGATCAGATATTGATAAATCATATTTCCATCATCACAACATACAATTGGAATGACATGCTGCGATGCGGCATCATTCACCTGTCTCCTCTACTTCCTCACAGGAATTAGATTCAGCCCGCTCCCGCAGCGGGCTTTTTTTTGCGCGGTTTTCAGGTACAAACCTGCGCACGCTTGCTTGTCATCATCGCCATCGTGTTGCTTTTGTGCATGCTAAACTGGGCCTTCCCCAGAATGAGGTTGCTCCAATGCTCGAACTTTTCCGCCATACCCTGGAGTCCACGCCCATCCTCGCCCTGTTTCTCGTCATTGGCGCCGGCTATGCGCTGGGACGAGTCAGCGTGTTCGGTTTTTCGCTGGGCGTGGGTGGCGTGCTGTTCGCGGGGCTGGCGCTGGGCGCGTTTGCTCCGGCTGCCGTGCCGCCGCCGATGGTCGGCTCCATCGGCCTGCTGCTGTTCTTGTATGGCATCGGCGTGCAGTACGGCGTGCAATTTTTCGCCGGTCTGCGTGGTGCAGGGCAGAAACATAACCTGATCGCTTTCGTCGCCGTCATGGGCGGCCTGGCCGTCTCGATCTGGGGCGGGCAGTGGATCGATATCTCGCTGCGCATGGCCAGCGGCGTGTTTGCCGGCGCCATGACCAGCACGGCGGCCTTGCAGGCGGCGCTGGAAGCATCGCACGGCAATGGCGATGCGGCCGTCGGCTATGCCGTCGCGTATCCGTTCGGTGTGGTCGGCCCCATGCTGGGCCTGTATCTGGCCGGGCGCATATTAAAACCCGTGCTGACGCCGCCGCCGGCGCCCATCGTCGTGTCGGAAATTACCATCGATGCAGCGACATTGGCGGGCGCGGCCCTGTCCGAACTGGCCGATGGTCCCCTGGCGGGCGTGCAAGTGATCGGCGTGCGCCAGGGCCACCAGAACCGCTTGCCCGATCCGGGCCTGGTGCTTGGCGTGGGCGACGCGTTGATGGTGTCGGGCACGGTGGCGGGCGTGGAAGCGGCGCGCACGGCGCTGGGCCACCTGGACCCGGGCCGCCTGATGAAGGACCGCAGCGCGTTCGATGGCACGGAAGTGTTCGTGTCGGACGCGGAAATCGTCGGCGTGCCCCTGGGCGAGCTGAACCTGTCCAAGGATTTCCCCCTGCAGATCGCGTTCATCCGCCGCGGCGACGCCATGATCCTGCCGCACCCGTTCCTGACCCTGGAATTCGGCGACAGGGTGATGGCCATTGCGCCAGCGAAACATGCGGCCGACGTGCGCAAGCTGTTCGGCAATTCCATCACGGCCACGGCCGAGTTCAGCTATGTGTCGCTGGGCATGGGCATGGTGCTGGGTGTGCTGCTGGGCCTGGTGCCGATCCCCTTGCCGTGGATCGGTTCGTTCAGCCTGGGCCTGGCCGGCGGTCCGCTGGTGATGGCGCTGATCCTGGGCCGCCTGGGCAGGGTCGGCAGGATCAGCTGGCGCCTGCCGCTGTCGGCCAACCTGGTCATGCGCAACTATGGCTTGACGATTTTCCTCGCTTCCGTCGGCATGGCGTCCGGCTTGCCCTTCGTGCAGCAGGTGGGCGCCGATGGCTTGCCCATGCTGGCGCTGGGCGCCGTGACGGTGTTGGTGGTGGTGGCCCTCGTCGTAATCCTGGGCAAGGTCTTCCTGCGCCTGCCGTTTCCTGAATTGCTGGGCATCGCGGCCGGCGCCACGGGCAACCCGGCCGTGCTGGTGTTCGCCAACCGCCTGGCCAAGTCGGACCGCCCGAACCTCGGCTATGCCATGATTTTCCCCAGCATGACCATCGTCAAGATCGTGGCGGTGCAGGTGCTGCTGCATCTGTACGGCTGATGGCGGCCACAGTCAGTCCCTTGCAGGGCCACGCTGCTTGTTGGCGTCGATAAGGTTGATGCCAAAAGACAGCAGCAAGGCGGCAGCGGCACATCCTGCGGCAAGCCACAGGTTGGCTGAGAGGCCCAGCCTGTCCACGGCCTGGCCACCGGTCCATGCCCCGAGCGCAATGCCGATATTGAAGACACCTACATATAGCGCGGCGACGATCTCCACGGCCCCGGGCGCCGCCTTCATTATCAAGGTCATCAGGCCGACCGATACGCCACCGTAAGCCAGTCCCCAGGCCAGCAACACCACGCCGCCGCCGATGCCGGAGTCGCCGACAGCCAGGAACAGCAGCGGCGTGAGCAGCAGGCCGCCCGAGATGGCGATGATGGTAGGCGCCGTGCGCCGCACGGCAACCATGCCCGCCAGGAAGTTGCCGAGGATGCCCGCGCAGCCATAGGCAAATAGCAGCGCGCCCAGCCATTGCGTATCAAACCCCGACATCGACAGCAGTAGCGGGCGCACGAAGGTAAAGGCCATGAAATGGCTGCTCACCAGCAACAGGGTCAGAAGCAGCCCCGCTTGCAACTGCCTGTTGCGCAACTGTCTGCCGAATTGGCGCAAGCTTGCCGCACCGGCAGCGGGCAGCGCGGGAATGACGGCCAGATGCAGCGCCAGTACCAGGCTGCTGAACATCGCCATGACGCCGAAGGCCCAGCGCCATCCCGCAACTTCGCCGATTTGTGCGCCTAGCGGCACGCCCAGCACGGAAGCGGCCGCCACGCCACCGAAGATGATCGACGTTGCCAGGCCGATCGAGCGGGCCGCAACCAGCCGGGAAGCGAGGCCGCCGGCGATGGCCCAGATGCCGCCCATGCAAAAACCGACGAGAACACGGGCAGCCAGCATCCACGCCATGTTCTGCGCCAGGGCCGACGCAATGTTCGCGAGCACCAGGAGCGTCAGCAAACCGCACAGGATGTTGCGCCTGTCCAGGCTGCCCGATGCGAGCACGACCAGCGGCGCGAACAGGGCCGCCAGCAATGCTGGCAGCGAAATCATCAGGCCGGCGGTGCCGGTGGAGGTGTCCAGGGCGCCAGCAATCGGCGTCAGCAGGCCGACCGGGAGCATTTCCGTCGTCACGACCGAAAAGGTGGCCATGCCGACGGCGGTGACTGCCAGCCACGGATGGCGGCCAGAGGATGCTGTGGAAGCGTGGTGAGACGTACTCATGGGGCATATCCTTGATTGATCGTTCGATAAACGGCGTGTGTCCTGCTTGCAATGGAAACACGTCGCCGTGATAATACATACATCGCGTATGAATAGTATATATTCATACGTACTGCATGTAAATAATCATACGCTACGTATGTAAGGAGAAAGCAATGGTTCGCCGCACCCGTGTGGAAATGGAAGAAACCCGCGCATCGTTGCTGGCCACGGCCCGCAAAGTGTTCGGCGAGCGCGGTTATGCCGATACATCAATGGACGACCTCACGGCGCAGGCAGGGCTGACGCGTGGCGCCCTGTATCATCACTTCGGCGACAAGAAGGGCTTGCTGCTGGCGGTGGTGGAACAGATCGACGCGGAAATGGATGGCCGCCTGCAAGCCATCTCCGACGGCGCCGAAGACTTGTGGGAAGGCTTTCGCAGCCGCTGCCGTGCCTATCTGGAGATGGCTGTGGAGCCGGAGATTCAGCGCATCGTCTTGCGCGATGCGAGGGCAGTCCTCGGTGGCGCTTCAGCGGACTCGCAGCGCCATTGCCTCGAGTCGATGCAAGGGCTTATCGAGCAGCTGATTCAGCAAGGCATCGTGGCCGACGCTTGCCCTGAAGCACTGGCTTCGCTGATCTACGGCAGCCTGGCAGAAGCGGCGTTCTGGATCGCAGACGGTGAGGAAGGCAATGTGCGCCTGATAAAAGGCATTGCGGCATTGGAATTGCTGTTACGCGGGCTGTTGCTTGACAGGTAATCGCGTACGGTGGCCACCGCGCTAGAAGCGGACACGTCTGGAGACGCGGATGACGCTATTGAGCAGGGTTGGACTTATATAGACATGGAGGAAAAATATGCAAGTCAAGCGTATCGTTGCAAATTTCCCGGCGTCGGATCCGGGCCTGGCGCGCACTTTTTACGAGGACGTGCTGGGTCTAAGCCTGTTGATGGACCATGGCTGGATCATGACCTATGGTTCGCAAAGCGAGATGAGCGTGCAAGTGAGCTTCGCCACGCAAGGCGGCTCGAATACCGCTGTGCCCGACCTTTCCATCGAAGTCGATGACGTGGATGCCGCATTGGCGCGCATGCGTGGGGCGGGGTTTCCCATTGAATATGGTCCTGCCGATGAACCTTGGGGCGTCAGGCGGTTTTTCGTGCGCGACCCTTTCGGCAAGCTCATTAATATCCTGTCGCACATATAGGCGAAGTGCCTGCGGCAGCAGGCAGTCAAACCCGCCCGCTTGCCTTGCGCGCCAGCCTGTGTAAAACCCCTGGCGCCGCTGCCAATCTGTTGTACAATCCTTGAGAACGGTCGTGCTTTTTTGTGCGCTGAGCTTCCTTGCGTGCAGTCATCACGGCAACCGATAAGAACAAGGAGACAGACATGGACTTGCATTACACGGCCGAGGAGAGCGCCTTCCGCGACACGGTGCGCGCCTTCCTCGACACCCATTTGCCGGCGGACCTGCAGCGCAAGGTGCGCCAGCATCTGCGCCTGAACCGCGACGATTACGTGCGCTGGCACAAGATTGTCGCGCAGCAAGGCTGGGCCGCGCCGGCCTGGCCAGTCGAACATGGCGGCACGGGCTGGACGGCCGTGCAGCGCCACATCTGGGAAGACGAGTGCGCGCGCGCCGCCACGCCGCCCATCCTGCCATTCGGCGTCAACATGGTGGCGCCCGTCATCATGGCCTTCGCCAATGCCGAACAAAAAGCCTATTATCTGCCGCGCATCCTGAACTGCGACGACTGGTGGTGCCAGGGCTACTCGGAGCCGGGCGCCGGTTCCGACCTCGCTTCCCTGAAAACCACGGCCGAGCGCGACGGCGACCATTACGTCGTGAATGGCCAGAAAACCTGGACCACCCTGGGCCAGCACGCGGACATGATCTTTTGCCTGGTGCGCACGGATAGCACGGTGCGCAAGCAGGAAGGCATCAGTTTCTTGCTGATCGACATGAAAACGCCGGGCGTCACCGTGCGCCCCATCATCATGCTCGACGAAGAACATGAGGTCAACGAAGTCTTCTTCGACAACGTGCGCGTGCCCGTCGGCAACCTGGTGGGCCAGGAAAACAAGGGCTGGACCTACGCCAAGTATCTGCTGGGGCATGAGCGCACGGGCATCGCCGCCGTGGGCCGCTCCAAGCGCGAATTGACCTTCCTCAAGCAGCTTGCCATGCAGCAGAGCAAGCGCGGCGCGCCGCTGCTGCACGATCCCGCCTTTGCGGCCAAGGTAGCCCACCTGGAAATCGAATTGATGGCGCTGGAAATGACGGTCTTGCGCGTCATCAGCGAAGAGGGCAAGGGGCCGGGACCGCAGGCGTCGATGCTGAAGGTGCGCGGCTCGGAATTGCAGCAGCAACTGACGGAACTGATGGTCGAAGCCATCGGCCCGCAAGCCTTGCCGTTCGACCCGGCATTCCTCGATGGCGGCGCGCCGCACAGCGCAGGGGGCGACGACCTGGCAGCGCCCTTGGCCGCGTATTACTTCAATTACCGCAAGACATCGATCTATGGCGGCTCGAATGAAATCCAGAAAAACATCATCACGCAGATGATCCTGGGCCTGTAAGCCAGAAGGAGACGACATGGACTTTCATTTTAATCAGGAACAGCAGCAATTTGCCGACGCGCTCAGGCGCTGGGTCGACAAGGATTACCGCTTTGAAACGCGGCAAAAAATCATCCATTCCCCCACCGGCACGTCCGATGCGGCCTGGGCCACCTTGGCCGAACTGGGCATGACGGCCTTGCCGCTGCCGGCCGGCGCGGGCGGCTTCGACGGCACGGCCGTGGACATGCTGCTGGTGATGCAGGAACTGGGCCGCGGCCTGGTGGTCGAGCCGTATCTGGCCACCGTGCTGGGCGCGCGTTTTCTGACCCTGGCCGGCGGCCATGACGCCGTGCTGGAACAGGTCGCCAGCGGCAGCCTGAAGCTCGCTTGCGCGCTGGGCGAACGCCAGTCGCGCCACGATATGCATGCCATCGCCACCACGGCGACAAGCCGAGGCGACGGTTTCGTGCTCGATGGCGAGAAAACCGTCGTGCTGCACGGCGCGCAGGCGGGAATGCTGGTCGTCTCTGCGCGCAGCGGCGGCGGCCAGGCGGATACGGATGGCATCTCGCTGTTTCTCGTGCCCGCCGACGCGCCGGGCGTTTCCGTGCGCGACTACCGCACCATCGACGGCCAGCGGGCCGCCACCGTGACCCTGGTGCAAGTGGTGCTGGGGCATGACGCGCTGGTCGGCCAGGCGGGGCAGGGCTGGACCGTGCTGGACGCGGCGCTCGACTATGGCGCCGCCCTGCTGTGCGCGGAAGCCGTGGGCGCCATGGATGCCATCTTCGCCGCCACGCTCGAGTATCTGAAAACGCGCCAGCAGTTCGGCGCACCGATCGGCAAATTCCAGGCCTTGCAGCACCGCATGGCCGACATGTTCATCCACCTGGAGCAGGCGCGTTCGATGGCCATGCTGGCCGCTGCCAAGGTCGACAGCGACGATGTGGCCGAGCGGCGCCGCACGGTCTCCGCCGCCAAGGCGCGGATAGGGCTGGCCGCCACCTTTGTCGGCCAGCAAGCCGTGCAATTGCATGGCGGCATGGGCGTCACCGATGAATTGCCTGCCGCCCACCATTTCAAGCGCTTGAGCATGATTGCCCTGACCCTGGGCGACGTGGAGCACCATATCGAGCGTTTTATCGCCCAGCCGGGCTTCTTGCCGACGGAGACCGCATGACCGCATTGACCGAAATCAGCCCCAAGCACTGGTATTTCGAAGACTTTACGCAAGGCCTGGAAATCGACCTGGGCCAGCGCCATGTGACGGAGCGGGAAATCATCGCCTTTGCGACGGATTTCGACCCGCAACCGTTTCACGTCGACCACGCGGCCGCCGAAAAAACCATCTTCAAGGGCGTCATCGCCAGCGGCTGGCATACCTGCGGCATGATGATGCGCCTGGTGGTGGACAATCTGCTCAAGCATTCGTCCAGCATGGGCTCGCCCGGCCTGGACAGCATCCGCTGGCTCAAACCCGTGCGCGCGGGCGATACCTTGCAACTGACCTACCAGGTCAAGGAAGTGCGCCCGTCCACCTCGAAGCCGGACCGCGGCATCGTCATTTCCGTGTGGAGCGTGCGCAACCAGCAAGGCGAAGTCGTCACCACCGTCGAGGGCATGGGCATGTTCGGCCGCCGTCCCGCAGGAGAGCACCATGCGTGACATCGCCGGCATCGCCGGTTTTCAAGCGCTGGCGGGGCAGCACGTGGCCGTTTCCGACTGGCTGGCCATCACCCAGCAGCGTATCGACACCTTTGCCGACGCCACCGACGACCATCAGTGGATACACGTGGACGCGGAACGCTGCGCGCGCGAGTCGCCGTATGGCTGCACGGTGGCGCACGGCTTCCTGACCCTGTCACTCTTGCCGGCCATGTTGCAGGGCGCCTTGCACATGGCCGGCATCCGCATGGCCATCAACTATGGCTTGAACAAGGTGCGTTTCCCCGCCCCCGTGCCTGTCGGCAGCCGCTTGCGCGCGCGGCTCGACATCCTGTCCGTCGATGACATGCCGGAAGGGGCGCAGGTGAACTGGGCCATCACAATGGAGCGCGAGGGCGACACGAAACCCGTGTGCGTGGCGGAGTTCCTGATGCGCTGCTATCCCTAGGGCAAGCAAGCGGCCTGGCGCAGCGCTTGCCCGGCGGGGCTGCCGTCAGCAAGCAGGCAGCGCAGACTGAGCGGCGCCTGAGGATGCCGCGAGCAGACGGCAGCGCACAACGCCGCATCGCCGAGTTGCAGGTCGCGGCAGTAATACGGCGTGGAGGCGCGCATGCCATCGTGACGCACCCGCCACAGCCCGGCGTCCACGGGCGTAAAGCTGAGCAACCGGCAATCCACGCTCAAGCCCGTGCCGAGCGCCTTCAGATACGCTTCCTTGCGCGTCCACAACTGGTAGAACAGCAGCTGGCGCTGCTCCGGCGCCACGGCTTCCATGGCCGCGCGCTCGTCGGCGTGGCACAGCAGATCGAGCAGGGGAGCCAGATCGAGCGGCGCTCCCGCACACCGTTCCACGTCGACGCCCACGGCATGGCGGGCGACGGCGAGCAGCATCGCGTCGCCGCTGTGGGACAGGTTGAACTGCAGTGCATGCCCGGCCAGTGCCGGCTTGCCGAACGCGCCGTGCTGGAAGGCGACGGCGGCGGGCGGCACGTCCAGATAGCTTGACATGATCTGGCGCAAGGCGCCCTGCGAGCGCCGGTAGCGCGTTTGCAGCGCCAGGCTGCGGAAGCGGTCCGCCTTGTCGTTCTCCAGCCGATTCAGGCTGGCGCCCAGCGCATCGAGGCGGCTGTCGTCCAGCTTGACTTGCCATAACGCAATTTCCTGCGCATCGGGTATCGGCATTGCCTAGTCCTGCGCCAGCGTGGCGCGGATGTCGGCCAGTACGGCCCTGGCGTGCGTCTCGATGAAAAAATGGCCGCCCTCATGCCAGGCGCTGTGGCTGTTGCCCGAGGTTTCCAGCGCCCAGGCCGCCACGCCGTCGGCGCTGACGCGCGCATCGGCACGCCCCGCCAATACCGTCAGCGGCAGCGTGAGCCGCGGGCCGGGGTGGTAGCGATAAGTCTCAACCATGCAAAAATCGGCGCGCAGGACCGGTAGCAGCAGGGCCATCAGTTCGCGCTCGTCCAGCAGTTCCTGCGGCGTGCCTTCGTAGCTGCGCAATTCTTCCAGCAGGGCGTCATCGGGCAAGCGGTGCAGCATGCGCGATGGCGGGCGGCGCTGCGGCGCGTTCGCGCCGGACACCAGCAGCCGCAGCGGCGGCGGCACCTCCAGGCGCGCCAGGCCGCGCGCCACTTCGAACGCCAGCAGGGCACCCAGGCTGTGGCCGAACAGGGCATACGGCAGGGGCGTGGCGCGCAGTTCGCGGGCCAGCGCCTGCGTCAGCTCGCCTGCCAGCGGCAGCAGCTGGTCCTGCGGCGCTTCCGCCATGCGCCGTCCGTGGCCGGGCAACTCGATGGCGCACACTTCGATGGATGGCTCCAGCCTCGCCTGCCAAGTGCGGAAGGCGGCCGCGCTGGCGCCTGCATGGCCGAAGCAATACAGGCGCAAGGCACGCGCGGCGTGCGGCCTGCCGCGCACCAGCCAGCTGGCGCCCAGGCCGGCGCTCACGCTGCCCCGGTTTCCCGCGCGCCGGCGTCCATGGCCTGGCGCAAGCTGAGCGGACGCATGTCCGTCCAGACCTGCTCGATATGCGCGAGGCATTCTTCCTTGCTGCCCCGCTTGCCGGCTTCGCGCCAGCCGGCCGGGATGGCCTTGTAGTCGGGCCAGATCGAGTATTGCTCTTCCTCGTTGACGACAACGTAAAAACGGGTATCGGGGTGATCCCAACTCATGCTGACTCCTTTGCTCGGTAAGGGCGCCCATGCGCGGTGAAATCATTCTAAATCTAAATGATTATGATTCCTATTTATATTTTATTGTTTTACTGATAAACTTTGAAAAAGTCGGTTCAGTTTGAATTCAGTTTGAATATTGTTGGAAAGATGACGCAATAGCGGTTTCTTACAGACACTCACAATCCCCGATCGCGACGATTGCTGGCGGATTCCAGGCGCACTCTACAAGAGACATCCCACCCAAGGCCTTGCGGACTTGACCGCTCGCCAGGACCTTACGCAATCTCAGATGAAGGAGTTGGCATGCACTCGGCAACAAGTACGGTATTCGATGGTCAGCTGGAGGTCTCACCATTATTCCCTGGGGGCAGTCTTCCCATGCTGGTCACGCCGGGGCAGGGCGGGCAGTGGCCGGCTTCCATGCCGGCCATGCTGGCCGCCGCGCAAGCGCACCTGGACGTGGCGGGCGGCCTGTTGTTCCGCGGTTTCGGGCTGCACGGCGAGCAGCCGTTCCAGCAGTTTGCGCGCGCGTTCGGGCATGAGCTGCTGACCTATGAATTTGGCTCCACGCCCCGTTCCGCGCTGGGCAAGGGCGTGTACACCTCGACCGAATATCCGGCGCACCAGGTGATCCCCCTGCACTGCGAACAGTCCTACACTCGCCAGTGGCCGATGAAGATCTGGTTCCACTGCATCGTGGCCAGCGCGCAGGACGGCGAGACGCCGATCGCCGACAGCCGGCAGATATTCGCGCGCATTGACCCGGTGCTGCGCCGGCGCTTCGAACAGAAACGCCTGATGTACGTGCGCAATTATGGCAATGGCCTGGACTTGCCATGGCAGGATGCGTTCAATACGGATGACCGGACCGAGGCGGAGCGCTATTGCCGCGCCCAGGACATCGCCTTCGAGTGGAAGGACGATGGCGAACTGCGCACGCGGCAGGTGTGCCAGGCGGTGGCGCGGCATCCGCGCACGGGACAGGACGTGTGGTTCAACCAGGCGCATTTGTTCCATGTGTCGAACCTGGCGCCGGCCGTGCGTGAGTCGCTGCTGATGCTGGTCGACAGCGACCTCGATCTGCCGCGCAATGTGTATTACGGCGACGGTTCGCCGATCGAGGAATCGGCGCTGCAGGAAATCCGCGGCGTCCTCGATGCGTGCACGGTGATGTTCCCGTGGGTCGAGGGCGACGTGCTGATGCTCGACAATATGCTGGCCGCGCATGGCCGTTCGACCTTCAAGGGCGCCCGCAAGATCGTCGTGGCGATGGCGGAGGCGGCGCATGAATGATCTCGCCGCCGGCTGGCCTGCCGGATTCCCCGCCGCCGGACAGGCGCTGAGCCACGGCCAGCGCGCCCTGTGGACGTTCTACAAGATGGCGCCGGGCAGCCCCGCCTACAATATGGCGTTTGGCGCCGAACTGGCCGGCCCCGTCGACGCGGCGCTGCTGCGCCAGGCCTTCCTGCATGCGCAGCAAAGCTATGAAGTGCTCGGCTGCGTGTATGCGGAAGGCGAGGACGGGCCGCGCATGCTGCGCCGCGCGGCGCCGGGCGAGGACTTTGCCGTCGAGACCACGCAGGGCCTGGGCGAGGCCGGCGCGCGGGCCTTCCTGGCCCGCCAGGCCGACCTGCCATTCGTGCTCGAACACGATGCGCCCGTGCGCGCGCGGCTGCTGGTCGACCACGATGGCGGCGAACAGCGGTTTTATCTGATGGCGTCGATGCACCATATCGCGGCGGATTTCTCCAGCAGCTTCGTGTTCCTGGAAACGCTGTTCGAGGCCTATGAAACCCTGCGCGCGGGCCAGGCGCTGGTGCTGCGCCCCGATGCGCTGTACCGTGCATGGCTCGATGAACACAGCGCCATGCTGGCGGGGCCGCGCGGCCAGCGGCTGGAGCAGTTCTGGCGCGAACGCCTGGCAGGGGAGCCGGGGCCGCTGCAGCTGGCCACGGATTTCCCCCGCGCCGCATCGCCCGCCTTCGATGGCGCCGAAGTCGAATTCGCCATCGGCGCGGAAGAGGCGCAGCAGCTGCGCCAGCTGGCCGCGGACCAGGGCGTGTCGCTGTATGGCTTGCTGATGGCCGCCTACCTGGCTTTCATGCACCGCTACACGGGGCAGCCGGAATTCCTCATCGGCACGCCGGTGGCGGGCCACAGCGGCGCGCGCTACCGGAATTTGCTGGGCTTTACGCTCAACGCGATACCGCTGCGCGCCGATTGCCGCGCCGATCCGGCCTTCCTCGATTTTCTCGCTGCGTGCTGGCTGCAATTGCGCGGCTCGCTGAAGCACCAGCAATATCCGCTGGCGCTGATGAGCGAGCATTGCGCGCCGCTGCAGGATGGCGCGCGCACGCCGCTGTTCCGCCACATGATGACCCTGGTGCCGCTGGGCGAGCGGCCCGCGCTGGGCCGCCACGTGGCGCGCGAACTGTTTGCCACCCAGCGTGGCGCGGCCAACGACATGAACCTGCGCTGGCAGGATTCGGGCGCCGGCTTGCTGGGGCAGTGGCGCTATGACACGGGCCTGTTCCGCGCCGCCAGCGTCGAGCGCATGGTGGCGCATTTCCGCGCGCTGCTGCGCGATATCGTGGCGCAGCCGCAGGCGCGCCTGAGCCAGTTGCAACTGGACCCGCGCCACCTGTCGCAGGCGCACGGCGATCGTTTGCCGGCCGATGCCGCGCCCACGGCGCTGCAGATGTTCCTGCAGCAGGTGCGGGAGCATCCGCAGCACATGGCGCTGGACGCGCCCGGCGGGCGCCTGAGCTATGCGCAGCTGGACCAGGCCGCGCTGCGCCTGGCCATGCGCCTGCAGGCCGCCGGCGTGGCTGCCGGCGACAGGATCGCCCTGCTGCTGCCACGCGACACGCCGCTGATCGTCGCCATGCTGGCCGCCTGGCGCGCGGGCGCCGCCTATCTTTGCCTGGACGGCGGCCTGCCGGCGCTGCGCCTGCGCCAGATGCTCGACGACGCCGGCATCGCGCTGACCGTCGGCAGCGGCGCGGCGCCCGCGCTGCTGGAAGGGCGCCGCTGGCTCGATGCCGATGCCGCCGCTAGCGATGCTGGCGCGGCATGGCGCGAGACCCTGTGCCATGCCGAACTGCCGGCCTATATCATCTATACCTCCGGTTCGACGGGTGCGCCCAAGGGGGTGTCGCTCAGCCAGGGCAATCTGGCCGCCTACGTGGCAGGCGTGATGCCGCGCCTGGCCTTGCCGCCGCAGGCCAGCATGAGCGCACTGTCGTCGCTGACGGCCGACCTGGGCTACACGGCGTGGTTCGGCGCGCTGCTCAGCGGGCGCACCTTGCGCCTGATCGGCGACGCGCACAGCGCCGATCCGGAAGTGCTGGCCGAACTGCTGGAAGCACAGCCCCTCGATTGCCTGAAGATCGTGCCGTCGCACCTGAAGGCGCTGCTGTCGGCCAGCCGTCCGGAACGGCTGCTGCCCCTGCATTGCCTGGTGCTGGGCGGCGAGGGGCTGGACCCGGCGCTGGTGCGCCGCGTGGGCGAGCTGCGTCCCGGCTGCCGCGTGGTCAACCATTACGGGCCCACCGAAACGACGGTCGGTTGCCTGGCGCAGGACGCGGCCACGGCGCCCACGGGCCTGTCCGCGTACGTGCCGGTGGGCGCGCCGCTGGCCGGGCGCGCCGCCTATGTGCTCGACGCGCGCGGCGGGCTGCTGCCGCTGGGCGCCATCGGCGAACTGTATCTGGGCGGCGCCGGCGTGGCGCACGGCTACCTGCGGCGCGCCGGCCTGAGCGCCGAACGCTTCATTCCCGATGCCTTCGGCCCTGTGCCAGGCGCGCGCCTGTACCGCAGCGGCGACCGCGTGCGCATGCTGGACGGGGGCGTGCTGGAGTTCTTCGGGCGCGGCGACGACCAGGTCAAGATCCGCGGCTTCCGCGTCGAACTGGGCGAAGTCGAGGCCTGGCTCAAGGCCCGCGTGGAACTGGCCGATGCGGCGGTGGTGGCGCGGCCGCTGCCGGGCGGCGACGGCTTGCGCCTGCTGGCCAGCGTGGTGGCGCGCGATGGCGCCGCCGCGCAGGCGGGCCTGATCGACACGCTGCGCGCGGCGATGGCGCAAGCCTTGCCGGAAGCGATGGTGCCGGCCCTGTGGCAGGTGCTCGCGCGCCTGCCGCTGCTGGCGAACGGCAAGGTCGACCGCAAAGGCTTGCCGGAACCTGCCCCGGCGGCACCTGCGCCGCCGGCCGCATCGGCCGCGCCGCGCAGCGCCCACGAGCATGTGCTGGCCGAAGTGTGGGCCGAAGTCCTCGGCGGCACGGCCGACGGCGTGTCGCTGCACGATAATTTCTTCGCCAGCGGCGGCGATTCCATCCTCGGCCTGCAAATGATCGCCAGGGCGCGCAAGCGGGGCCTGAAGCTGACGCCGAAGAACCTGTTCGACCATCCCAGCATCGCCCAGCTGGTCACCTGCATCGCCGCGCCGGCGCCGTCCGCTCCCGCCGTGCAGGCGGGGCATGCCGCGCCGTTTGCGCTGGCCGGCCTCGATGCGGCGCAGCTGGCGGTCCTGCAGGCGGCGCGTCCGGGCTTGCAGGATGCCTATCCGCTGTCGCTGCTGCAAACGGGGTTGCTGTTCCACAGCCGCCTCGATGCGGAGGCGGGCGGCAGCGGCGTGTATTGCAATCAGCTGGTACTGGAAGTGAACGGACCGTTCGCGCCGGACGCCATGCGCGCGGCATGGCAGCAAGCCATCGATGCGCATGCCATCCTGCGCACGGGATTTGCCTGGCAGGGGCTGGAGCAGCCGCTGCAATGCGTGCAGGCCAGCGCCGCCCTCGACCTGGTGCAGCTGGACTGGCAGGCGCTCGACGCGGCAGGGCAGGACGAGGCGCTGCAGGCATTCTGCAGCGCCGACCGCAAGCGCGGCCACGTGCTGGAGCAGGCGCCGTTGATGCGCGTGGTGCTGGTCCGCCTGGCCGCGCAGCGCTGGCTGCTGGTCTGGAGCCGCCATCACCTGATCGTCGACGGCTGGTGCTCGGTGATGCTGCTGGAGGAAGTGCTGGAACGCTACCGCGCAAGCCAGGCTGGCGACATCCCCGTGCTGCCGCAGCGGCCCGCCTACCGCAGCTATATCGAATGGCTGGGGCGGCGAGGCGGCGAGGCGGCGGGCAGTGCCTTCTGGCGCGCCCGCATGGCCGGCGTGGAAGGGGCCACGCCCTTGCCCGCGCTGCTGCCGGCGTCCAGGGCCAATGGCGTGCACCAGACCCTGGCGCTGCGCGTCGGCGCCGCGCAGGCGGAAGAGCTGCGGCAGCTGGCGCGCAGCTGCCAGGTGACCCTGAACACCGTGATGCAAGCCGCGTGGGCCCTGCTGCTGGCGCGCTACAGCGGGCAGCAGGACGTGATCTTCGGCGTCACCTCGGCCGGCCGTCCCGCGGATTTGCCCGGCGCGCAGGACATGCTTGGCGTCTTCATCAACACCTTGCCGCTGCGCGTGCATCCACGCGGCGCGCTGGCGCTCGGTGAATTCCTGCGCGCCGTACAGCAGGAAAATGTCGAAATCCGCGAATACGAACAAAGCCCGCTAGTCGAGATCCAGAAGCAGGCGGGCCATGGCGGGGCATTGTTCGATACCCTGATGGTCTTCCAGAACCTGCCGATGGCGCAGGGCCGGCGCTGGAGCTGCGCCACGCCGCAAGGCCCGCTGCAGCTGCATCAGCGCGACAACCACGAGCAAAGCAGCTATGGCCTGACCATCGAGGTGATGCCGGACCAGCACATCGACGTGCTGTTCAGCGCCGACGCGGGACGCCTGCCCGAAGCGCAGCTCAAGGCGCTGATGCAGCACTACCAGCAACTGGTGGCCGCGCTGGCGCGGGCGGCGGACAGCGAGATGCTGGCCGCGCTGCCCATGTTGTCAGCTGCGCAGGCGCACGACCTGCTGGACCAGGGCCGCAACGAGGGCGGGCCGTGGAACGACTTGCCCGTGCACGCGCAGTTCGAGCTGCAAGCCGTGCTGCAGCCGGACGCGCTGGCGCTGCTGCACGAGGACGAGGCGCTCACTTACCGCGCCCTGAATCTGCGCGCCAACCGCCTCGCGCATGCGCTGCTGGCGCAAGGGGCCGGGCCGGAAGTGCGCGTCGGCATCGCCGTCGAGCGCTCGGTCGACATGCTGGCCGGCTTGCTGGCCATCCTCAAGACGGGCGCCGCCTACGTGCCGCTCGATCCCGGCTATCCAGCCGAGCGCCTGGCCTACATGATCGCCGACAGCGGCATGGCGCTGCTGCTGACGCAGGCATCCGTGCTGCCGCGCCTGGCGCTGCCGGCGGACTTGCCGGTGCAGCTGGTGGAGCAGCCGTCCGCGCTGGAACACGATCCCGGCTACGCGCCGCTGCCGCAGCAGCTGGCCTACGTGATCTACACCTCCGGCTCGACGGGCAAGCCGAAGGGCGTGGGCATCGCGCACCAGGCATTGAGCCGGCATGCGCAGGTCTCCGTGGGCTTCTTCGGCTTGACGGCGCAGGACCGCGTGCTGCAGTTTTCGACCCTGAACTTCGACGGCTTCGTCGAGCAGGCCTGGCCCACCCTGTGCGTGGGCGCGGCGCTGGTCTTGCGGGGAGCGGACTTGTGGGACAGCGAAACGTTTTACCAGGCGCTGCACCGCTACCGCATCAGCGTGGCCGACCTGACGACGGCCTACTGGTCGCTGCTGGCGCAGGATTTCGCGGCCCAGGGAGCACGCGACTATGGCGCGCTGCGCCAGGTGCACGCGGGCGGCGAAGCGATGCCGCCGGAAGCGCTGCAGGCGTGGCGCCAGGCGGGCATGCGGCACATCCGCCTGCTCAATACCTATGGTCCGACGGAGGCGGCGGTGACGGCGGCCACGCTCGATTGCGCGCCGTATCTCGATGGCGCGGCGCCGGCGCAGATGCCGATCGGCCTGCCGCTGGCCGGGCGCGCGCTGCAGGTGCTCGATGCGGACCTGGCATTGGCGCCGCCGGGGGCGGCGGGTGAACTGTGCATCGGCGGCGCCTTGCTGGCGCGCGGCTACCTGGGCCGCGCGGCGCTGACGGCCGAACGCTTCGTGCCGGACCCGCATGGCGCGCCCGGCGCGCGCCTGTACCGCACGGGCGACCTGGTGCGCTGGCGTGGCGGGCAGCTCGATTACCTGGGGCGCATCGACCACCAGATCAAGATCCGTGGCTTCCGGGTGGAGCTGGGCGAAATCGAGGCGCAGCTGCTGGCGCAGGCGGGCGTGCGCGAAGCCGTGGTGGTGGCGCAGGACAGTGCCGCCGGCGCGCGCTTGGTGGCGTATGTGAGTCCGGCCCAGGTGGACGTGGGCGTTTTACGCGCCGCGCTGGCGGCGGCGCTGCCCGACTACATGCTGCCGGCGGCCATCGTGGCGCTGGCGCGCCTGCCATTGAGCCCGGCGGGCAAGGTGGAGCGCAGCGCGCTGCCGGCGCCGCAGCTGGAAAGCGAGGCGTACGCAGCGCCGCAGGGCGAGCTGGAACAGGCGCTGGCGGCCATCTGGAGCGCCTTGCTGGGCGTGCCGCGCGTGGGGCGCGAGGATAACTTCTTTGCGCTGGGCGGGCATTCGCTGCTGGCCACGCGGCTGGTGTCGCGCCTGCGCGGCGCGCTGCGGTGCGAGCTGCCGCTGCGTGCCGTGTTTGCCGCGCCCACGCTGGCGGCGCAGGCGGCGGCCATCGCCGTGCACCGCGCCGAGGCGCAGCCCGCCGAGGCCCTGCCTGCGCTGCTGCCCCTGCCGCGCAGCGGTGGGCCGATGGCGCTGTCGCTGGCGCAGCAGCGTTTGTGGCTGGTCGAACGCCTGGCCGCGACGGCGTCCGCCACCTACAACATGGGCGCCACGGTGCGCCTGGCCGGACCGCTGCAGGTGCCGGCCTTGCAGTCGGCGCTGAACGCCCTGGTGGCGCGCCATGAAAACCTGCGCAGCCGCTATCCGGAGCATGACGGCGATCCCCATGTGGCGATCGCCGCGCAGCTGCAACTGGACTTGTCCGTCACCGATCTGCGCCACTTGCCGCTGGCCGTCCGCGAGGAAGCCGCCGCCGAAGCGGTCCGCGCCGACGCGCGCCTGCCTTTCGACCTGGTGCATGGTCCCGTGCTGCGCGCCAGCCTGCTGCGCCTAGAGGACGAGCTGTATTGGCTGCTGTTCTCCATGCATCACATGGTGGCCGACGGCTGGTCGGTCGGCATCCTGGCCGGCGAACTTGCCCATGGCTATGCCGCGTATTGCCAGGACGAGGCGCCGCGGCTGCCTTCGCTGCCGCTGCAATATGCCGATTACGCGGCCTGGCAGCGGGCCGTGCTCGATGGTCCGGCGGGCCGCAGGCAGGCGGCGTTCTGGCGCGAGTCGCTGGCCGGCGCGCCCGTGGTGCTGCCCTTGCCGCTGGACTTCCCGCGCGCGCCGGTGGCCAGTCACGCCGGCGCCGAGCTGCGCTTCGTCGTGCCCGCCGCGCTGGTGGCCAGGGTCGGGGCACTGGCCAGGCAGCAGCAGGCGACGCCCTTCATGGTCTTGCTGGCCAGCTTCCAGTGGCTGCTGCACCGCCTGACCCTGGCCGACGACATCGTCATCGGCACGGACGTGGCGGGGCGGCGCCACAGCGACCTGGAAGGCTTGATCGGCTTCTTCGTCAACGTGCTGCCGCTGCGTTCGCGCATCGCGGCCGGCGACGATTTCAACGCGCTGCTGGCGCAAGCCAGGCGCACCACGCTGGACGCCTTCGAACACCAGGACTTGCCGTTCGACCGCATCGTCGAGGCGGCAGGCACGCCGCGCGACCGGCGCTGGAACCCGCTGGTGCAGCTGCTGTTCGTGCTGCAGAACACGCCAACGGGCCAGCTGGCCATGCCCGGCATCGACGCTGCCATCCTGCCCCCGCTTGAGCGCTCGTCGAAGTTCGACGTGGCGCTGTTCCTGGAGCCGCGCGCCGACGGCGCGCTGGCGGCGGAATGGGTGTATGCCAGCGGATTGTTCCGGCCCGAGACGGTGGCGCGCCTGGCAGACGCCTGGCTGGACCTGCTCGACCGGGCGCTCGCCGCGCCTGCCACCCCTTTGATCCACTTCAGCGTACCCGTACACAAGGACATCATGGATAGCATACCCGTAACGCCATTCGCGGCCGGCAAGCTCGACGGCCTGAAAAAGAAGATGCCGCTGGCCGGCGCCAGGCCCGCGCCGCGCGCCGCCATCCGCCAGGGACCGTTGCAGGCCGGCCGCGATTTTCCGCAGCTGATCGAGCCGGCCAGCGACGACCTCGATCCCGTCGCCTGGGCGCGCGGCCAGCGCGAGTTCATCGATGCCACCTTGCGCCAGCACGGCGGCATCGTCTTCCGTGGCTTCGGCTTGCGCACGGCGCAGGAATTCGAGTCGTTTGCCGAAGCCATCGACGCGCAGCTGTACGGCGAATATGCGGACTTGCCGAAAAAGGAGGGCGGCAAGAAGACCTACCGCTCGACGCCGTATCCGGAACAGCAGATGATATTGTTCCATAACGAGAGCGCCCACCTGGACCGCTGGCCGCGCAAGCAGTGGTTCTTTTGCGAGCTGCCGTCGCCCGTGGGCGGCGCCACGCCCATCGTCGATTGCCGCGAAATGCTGCGCCGCCTGCCGGCCGAGGTGGCCGAGACGTTCGAGCGCAAGCAGCTGATGTACGTGCGCACGTTTACCGACAAGTTCGACGTGTCGTGGCGCGATTTCTACCGCACCGACGACCGCGCGGAAGTCGAGGCGCGCTGCGCCGCCGCCGGCATCGAATGCCGCTGGCTGGAAAACGACACGCTGCAGACGCGCACCATCTGCCCCGCCGTGATCCGCCATCCGCTGACGGGCGAGCGCAGTTTCTTCAACCAGGTGCAGCTGCACCACATCTATTTCCTCGAGCCCGAGGTGCGCGAGGACTTGCTGGCGATGGTGGGCATCGAGCGCATGCCGCGCCACGTGTATTACGGCGATGGCACGCCGATCGGCGACGACGTGATGCGCCTGGTCGGCGAATTGTATGAGGCGTGCGCGGTGCGCTTCGCGTGGCAGCAGGGCGACGTCGTCATGCTCGACAACATGCTGGCGGCGCACGCGCGCGATCCATTCCAGGGGCCGCGCAAGATCGTCGTGGCGATGAGCGAACTGCTGGGCCGCGCGCAGCTGGCGCAGGGCGGTGCGGCATGAGCGCGCCGGATGCCATCGCGCTGAGCGCGGAGCAGCGCGCCGTGCCGGCCGATGCAGCCATGCTGCAACTGACGGTGGATATCGCCGGCCAGCCCGATATGGCGCGCCTGCGCGTTGCCGTGGACAGCCTGGCGGTGCGCCACACGCAGTTGCGCGCCCGCTTTGGTGCCGTCGACGGTTACCGCGGCCTGCGCCAGTGGATCGCGCCGCCAGAGGCGGCGGAGCCGGTGCTGCCGATCCAGCAGACGCCGCAAGGCTGCCAGCTGGTGCTGCGCCTGCCGGCCCTGGTGGCGGACCGGCGCAGCCTGGAAATCCTGTACCGCGACCTGGTGCGCCTGTACCACGGCGCGGCGCTGGACGAGCCGTTGCAGTACGCAGAATTCGTGGAATGGCGGCGCGACATCGAGCAGGGCGACGATGCCCCGGCCGGGCGCGCCTACTGGGCCCATGTGGGCCGGCAGGCGCCGGTGCGGCTGGCCTATCGCGATGGCGATGCGGCGGGAGTGCAGCATGCGGTGCAAGCGCGCGCGCTGCCCGCGCCAGTGGCGGCCAGCCTGGGCCGGCTGGCCGAAGCCTTCGGCGTGCCGCTGGTGGCGCTGCTGCAGGCCGCGTGGTGGACGCTGCTGGCCCGCATCCAGGGACATGGCACCTTCAGCGCCGGCTGGCAGCACGACTGCCGCCGCGACTACGCGGTGATGGATGGCGCCGTCGGCGTCTTTGAAAAGATCCTGCCGCTCGACATCGGCCTGTCGCTCGACGAGCCGTTCGGCGACTGGCTGTCGCGCTGCGCTGCCATGCTGGAGCAGCACGTGCAGGCGCAGGAATTCGCGCCCGTGACGGCGCCCCATGGCGACGCGCATTTCAGCGCGGGCTTTGCCATGGGCGAGCTGCCGGCCGGCGCGCAGGCGGGTGATGCATCATTTGCCTGCGGCCCGCTGCCGGCCAGCGCGGACGTCTTTGAACTGGCGCTGCTGGTCGAACTGGACGCGGCCGGCGCGGCGCGATGCCTGAGCGTGCGCCACGCGCCGTGCTATGGCGCGGCCGCCGCCAGCCGGCTGCTGGAGCAGCTGGCCACCTTGCTGGCGGCGCTGGAAGAGGGCGCCGCCGAGGCCATTTCCGCCTTGCCGCTGGTGGGCGCCGAGGAACGGGCGGCGCTGCTGGCCCTGAACCGCCCTGCCGTGCGCTATGGCGCGCGCACCTTGCCCGAGCGTATCGGCGATTGGGCGCGCCAGACGCCGGGCGCACCGGCGCTGCAGGCGCGCGGCATGCAGCTCGATTATGCGCAGCTCGACGAACGCGTGAACCGCCTGGCGCACTGGCTGCGCGCGCAGGGCGTGGGCGGCGACAGCATCGTGGCACTGGCCCTGCCGCGCGGCGGCGACCTGGTGGTGGCGCTGCTGGCCGTGATGCGCGCCGGCGGCGCCTATCTGCCGCTGGAACCGGAGTGGCCCGCCGCGCGCACCGAGGCGATCCTCGCTGACGCCAGGCCGGTGCTGCTGTTGACGCCGCAGGAAGAGGGCCGGCGCGGCGGCGTGCGCTGCGTGTCGCTGGCCGCCATCGCGCCGCAGTTGCAAGCGTGGCCGGCGACGGCGCCGGAACAGCCGCCCGAGGCGGCGCAGGCGGCGTACGTGCTGTACACCTCCGGCTCGACGGGCGCGCCGAAGGGGGTGGTGGTGGAGCACCGGCACCTGCTCAATTATGCGCTGGCGGCCAGCGAGCAGCTGGGCCTGGACGGCGCGCGGCGCTTTGCGCTCAGTTCCGCGCTGGCGGCGGACCTGGGCAACACGGCGCTGTTCGGCGCGCTGCTGCATGGCGCCTGCCTGGTGGTGGCCGATGCGCAGGACATGCAGTCGCCGGCCGCGTTTGCGCGCTTCATCCGCGACGGCCGCATCGATTGCCTGAAGATCGTGCCATCGCACCTGGACGCGCTGCTCGACGAGCACGATGCGGCGCTGCCGGCCACCATCGTGCTGGGCGGCGAGGCCGCGCCGCGCCGGCTGCTGCAGCGCATCCATGCGCTGGCGCCGGCCAGCCGCGTCTTCAACCATTACGGTCCCACGGAAACCACCATCGGCGTCATGACGCATGCGCCCGATCTCGGCGCGCCGCTGCCGGCCGTGCTGCCGCTGACGCGCGTGCTGAGCAACTGCCGGGTGCTGCTGCTCGACAGCCATGGCGCGCTGGCCGCTACTGGCTCGCTGGGCGAACTGCATGTGGGCGGGGCGCAGCTGTGCCGCAGCTACCTGAACCGACCCGGCGAACTGTTCGTGGCCGACCCGCTGCTGGCGGGCGAAAAACTCTACCGCACCGGCGACCTGGCGCGCTATTTGCCCGCTGGCGGCCTGGAACTGGCGGGACGCGCCGACCATCAGCTCAAGCTGCGCGGCTTTCGCGTCGAACCGGGCGAAGTCGAGGCGGCGCTGCTGGCCTTGCCCGGCGTGCGCCAGGCCGTGGTCGCGCCGCGTGGCGAGGAGCAGCAGCGCCACCTGGTGGCATGGGTGGTGGCGCACGAGGAGCGGCAGGGGCAGGAAGCGGCATGGCATGCGGCCCTGCGCGCCTGCCTGCCCGAGGTGATGCTGCCGGCGGCCATCGTGCTGCTGCCGCAATTGCCGCGCCTTGGCAATGGCAAGGTCGACTTGCGCGCGCTGCCCGATCCGCGCCCGCGGCAGGCGGCGGACGGCGCGCGCGCCGCGCCCGCCACTGCGCTGGAATGGCTGCTGGCGCACCTGATGGGCGAGGTGCTGGAGCAGGGCGCGCCGGGCGCGGACGATGATTTCTTTGCGTTGGGAGGCCATTCGCTGCTGGTGATCAAGCTGGTGGGCCGCATCCGCAAGGCGCTGCAGCTGGAATTCGCCCCTGGCCTGGTGTTCGACCATGCCACGCCGGCGGCGCTGGCGCGCGCCCTGTCGGCGCTCGAGGGCGAGGCGGGCCGCCTGGAACAGGTGGCGGGGCTGCGGCGCCAGCTGGCCGGCATGACGCCGGAGGCGCGCGCGGCGCTGCGCCAGGGCGCGCCGGCCTAGTTTTTTAGGCGAGCTTGCGCTGCGCCGCCTGGCGCTGCCTGCAGTCGAGCGGGCAGTCGGCGCAGAAATCGAGCCGCAGCCGGTAGCGCAAACAGCACAGCTGGCGCTGGCGCGCGTTCGCCACCAGGCGCGTGGGCTGGTGCATGGGGTTGGCCAGCTGGTCCGGCCACTGCGCCGTGGCGCACAGGAAGTCCAGGTCGACGGCGATGCGCGGCTGCGAGCCCATCAGCAACTGGCATTGCAGCAGCGTTTCTTCCGCGATCACGGCGGCATTGTTCCAGAGCAGGCGCGGCGCCAAACGGCATCGCCTGGCCAGCGCGTCCACCACCGGCGCCAGGTGGCCGCGCACCAGCGGCAGCAGGCGCGCGGCGCTGTCCAGTTCCGGTTGCGCCGTACCGGCGTCTTCCAGCAGGAAGCGCAGCGGCGCGCCATCGGCGTCGGCCAGGACACGCACGCGGCCAGGGGCGAGGGGGAAGCGCCAGCCGCAGGCGGCCGACGCCGCCAGCACGGGCACGAGCAGGGCGTTGAAATACAGCTTGGACCAGGTCGACGCCAGCGCCTTGGCATGGGCGCCGGGAAAGCGCAGGGCAAACAGGGCCAGCGCCGCCTCCAGCTGCGGGCCGTCGAGGAAGGCATCGAGCGGGGTGCCGGCGGGGGCGGCGTCGTCGGCCACGGCCAGCGCCGCGCCATACGCGGCCAGCTCGCCGTGGAACAGCTGGGGCAGGGGGCCGATCAGGCAATGCTGCGGACTCGGGGCGTGCAGGGGCAGGGACATGGTCATCGATTCTCGGTAGCGCGTCACATATAAATAAATACATGCTTTGATTGCGGTAATGGCAATTCTCATCTATTATCAGTTAAATGTAAATGTGAAGCATTCTCATTTGTATTCTTATTCTCATTAGCATCCAATGTAACTGATTCGGCACTACTTCTCTCACCGATGTCCTTCTGATTTGAGGCTGTTTGCATGAACGTTTTCCTGTCCCTGATCCGGCGCTTCCGCGTGTTGCTGCTGCTTACTTCCCTGGCCAGCGTGTGCAGCGCGCTGGCTGGCATCGGCCTGATCAGTGCGATCAACCAGCGCATCGCCGCGCCGGGCGCGCCGGGCGCGCACTGGGCCCTGGTCTTCGGCGCCCTGCTGCTGGTGCTGTTCGTCTGCGGTTTCGCGTCCCAGGCCCTGTTGACGGCGCTCGGCCACCGGGTGGTGTATGAAATGCGCCTGGTCATGCTCAAGCGCGTGCTCGACACGGGCATCGAACGCCTCGAGCAGATAGGCGCGGCGGCCCTGTATGCGGCGCTGACCAAGGACGTGGCGGCCATCGGCATGGCTTTCAACCGCCTGCCATTCGTGCTGTACAACGGCGTGCTGGTGCTGGGCGGCTTCGCCTACCTGGCCTGGCTGTCGTGGCAGCTGTTCCTGCTGACCATCGTCGCCGTGGGCGGCGGCGCCCTGTTTGCGCAAGTCATGATGCTGCGCATGCGCGCGCTGATGAAGCAGGTGCGCGAGACGGATGATGCGATCTTTGCCGGCTACGAGGGCGCCATCGAAGGGCGCTGCGAGCTGGCCTTGAACGCCACGCGCAAGCAGCTGTTTTTCGAGCAGGACTTCACGCCGGCCGCCGAACGCGCGCGCCAGCTGGAAGTGCGCGCCGACCGCTACTGGATTTTCAGCCTGAACTGGGGCGCCGTGCTGATTCTCGGCCTGGCCGGGCTGATGTTCGTCGCCGGCGATTATTTCGGCGTGCCGGCACAGGCCGTGGTGGCCTTCGTGCTGGTGCTGATGTTCCTGCGCATGCCGTTGAACGACCTGGTCGAAGGCTTGCCGATGCTGTTGTCGGGCAGCGTGGCGCTGGAAAAGATCGACAGCCTGGCGCTCGAGGCGCACCGCGCCGGCTTCGACGTGCAGCCGGCTGCCGCGGCGGTGGCGCCGGGCCTGCCGCTGCTGGTCCTGCAGGACGTGCAATACCAGTATCCGCATGCCAGCGATGAATACGGCTTCCGCCTGGGGCCCGTCAATCTGCAGCTGACGTCGGGCGAAATCGTCTTCATCGTCGGCGGCAATGGCAGCGGCAAATCGACCCTGGCGCGCATCCTGACGGGGCTGTACCAGCCGTCCGCAGGGCGCATCGAACTGCTGGGCAAGGAGGCCGGCGCCGGCAACAGCGCCTGGTACCGCAGCCATTTTTCCACCGTATTTTCGAATTTCCACCTGTTCCAGGGGCTGGTCGGGCCACTGGGCGCGTTCGACCCGGCACTGGCGCAAGCCTTTTTGCAGCGCCTGCGCCTGGAGCGCAAGGTTACGCTGCACGACGGCCGCCTGTCCACCGTGCGCCTGTCGCAAGGGCAGCGCAAGCGCCTGGCGCTGCTGATGGCGCATGTGGAGCAGCGCCCCATCCTGCTGCTCGACGAGTGGGCGGCCGACCAGGATCCGCCATTCCGCGATTTCTTTTACCGCGAGCTGCTGCCCGAGCTGCGCCGTGGCGGCAAGACCGTCATCGCCATCAGCCATGACGACCGCTATTTCGGCGTGGCCGACCGCGTGCTGCGCTGCGACGGCGGCGTGCTGCAGCCGCTGGCCGTGGCGCGCGGCGTGCGCGACATCGCGGCGGACCTGAGCGCGGCCTGACGCCTTCCCCCGCCTCTTGTCTTTTACCTGTGACCTGTTAGCTGCAACCGATTAGCGATTCAGAACGAGGATATCAACATGGCCGAGAACGTACAGCATCATCCGAGGGAATTTGTCACGCAGCGGGCCGGGGCGGCGGCCCTGTACACCGCCGTCGATGGCGCGCAATTGATCGTCACGCTGGACGGCGTGGCCGTGCAGCGCTGGCAGATGGCCGGCGCTCCGGCGGGGCTGCAGCTCGCCTTGCAGTCTGGCGGCGAGGGCGCGCTGGCGCGCGACGCGGCATTGGCCGCCTGTGAAACGGCGTTCGCGCTGTATCCGGGCGAGGCAGGCCTGCAGCTGGCGGGCGCGCCCGCGGCGCTGGCCGCGCAATTGCTGCAGGGTGCGGCATTGGACGCGGGCGCGGGCCTGCTGCAGTTGCCGGTCCAGCGCTTCTGGCAAGAGTCGGGCGTCTGGCTGACGCGGCCAGGCACGGGCGCCTACCCATTGCAATACGTCATGAGCAATGGCCAGCGCCACCCGCTGCGCGCGCCCAAGCCGTCCGGCCAGGTGTATGCGCGCCACATACCCTGGCTGAACCAGGTGCTGTCGCTGCGCACCGTCGACATCGACGGCGACCTGGCCACATTCCACCGCTGGATGAACGATCCGCGCGTGGCCCAATTCTGGCAGGAGGAGGGCGACCTGGCCAGGCATCGCGCCTACCTCGCGCAATTGCAGGCGGATCCGCACATGCTGCCGCTGATCGGCTGCGCCGACGGCAGGCCGTTCGGCTATTTCGAAGTCTACTGGGCCAAGGAAAACCGCATCGGCCCGTATTGCGAGGCGGCGGACTTCGATCGTGGCTGGCATGTGCTGATCGGCGAGGAAAACGTGCGCGGCCGCCCCTGGGTGACGGCCTGGCTGCCGTCGCTGATGCATTACATTTTCCTCGACGACGTGCGCACCCAGCGCATCGTCGGCGAGCCGCGCGCCGACCACCAGCAGCAGATCAATAACCTGGACCGCAATGGCTTCGCCAAGATCAAGGAATTCGATTTCCCGCACAAGCGGGCCATGCTGGTGACCCTGCTGCGCGAGCGCTTCTTCGGCGAGCGGCGCCTGGTGCCGCCCGGCGTGGCGGAGCACGAACTGTCCTATTTCAACCACCTTGCCACGCGAAGCGAGTGACCATGCAAGCCAATTACCTCGTGCATGACTTGATCGGCATCGGCTTCGGCCCGTCCAACCTGGCATTGGCCATCGCCTTGCGCGAGGCGGCCCCCGCCGATGGCGCGCTCGACGCCTGCTTCATCGAGCAGAAGCCCGACTTCGTCTGGCATGGCGACATGCTGCTCGACGACAGCCGCATGCAGATCTCGTTCCTGAAGGACCTGGTCACGCTGCGCAATCCGGCCAGCCCCTACACCTTCATCAATTACCTGCAGCAGCACGGGCGCCTGCAGGATTTCATCAACCTGAAGACCTTCTATCCCAGCCGCCACGAATTCAACGACTACCTGCGCTGGGCGGCGGGGCGCTTCGCGGCCGATTGCCATTACGGCGAAGAAGTGGTGGCGGTCGAACCGGTGCTGCATGACGGCGTGCTCGATCATCTGTGCGTGCGTTCGCGCCTGCATGGCGGCGCCGAGCGCCTGCGCCATGCGCGCAACGTGGTCCTCAGCGTGGGCGGCGCGCCGCATATCCCGCCGCTGTTCGCCGCCTGGCGCGACGACGCGCGCGTATTCCACTCCTCGCGCTACCTGGCGGGGCTGGCCGGCTTGCCCCAGCCGCGCCGCGTGGCCGTGGTCGGCGCGGGGCAGAGCGCGGCCGAGATCTTCCTCGACCTGCAGGCGCGCGGCCCCGCCATGCAGGTCGACCTGATCGCGCGCAACGCCGTGCTGCGCCCGGCCGACGACAGCGCCTTCGTCAACCAGATCTTCAATCCCGAATATACGGACTATGTGTACCAGCGCAGTTCCGACGCGCGCCGCAGCCTGATCGATGACCTGAGCAATACCAACTACGCGGTGGTCGACACGGGCCTCATCGAACGCATCTACGACTTGCTGTACCAGCAGAAGGTGCGCGGCAGCGAACGCCACCGCGTGCTGTTCGAGCACGAAGTGGCCAGCTTGCGCAGCGGCGACGACGGCGCCTTGCTGGCGGAACTGCGCCATGGCGACGGCGGCCCCTCCGGCATCTGCCGCTACGACGCCGTGGTGCTGGCCACCGGCTACCAGCGCCAGACCCACCGGCGCCTGCTGGCGCCGCTGGCGCAATGGTTTGATGCCGGCGATGTGGCGCGCGACTATCGGCTGCGCGGGCCGCAGGACTGCGCGGCGGGCATCTTCCTGCAAGGCTGCTGCGAAGACACGCACGGCTTGAGCGATACCTTGCTGTCGGTGCTGGCGATCCGCTCGCAGGAGATCGCCGACGCCATGCTGGAGCAGCGCCGCCAGTGGGGCAGGCCTGCCGCCGGCGCCGATTCCGGCTCCCGCATCCGCAGGGAAAGCGCGCACGCCTGCTGAAATCCGATTTTTCATGCATGTTTCGAGGAGATGTTGATGTCCGTAGTTAAAAAAAGAGGCGCCCGGCGCATGGCCCTGCTGTCCGCGTTGTCGGTCTTCCCTGTCGCTGGCGCCGCATGGGCGCAGCAGGATGAGGTGACCTTGAAGGAAGTGGTGGTGAGCGGCAGTGGCGACGAGCAAAGCGGCAATCCGCGCGTGCGCATCGGCGCCAAGCTGCCGCTGGCGATGCGCGAAATCGCGCAATCGGTCAGCGTGGTCACGCGCGAGCAGATCGAGCAGCAGAACCTGGTCAATCTGTCCGACGCGCTGCGCCGCACGCCAGGCGTGACGGTGGAAAACAAGGATGCCAACCGGGCCATCTTTTATTCGCGCGGCTATGAAATCAATTCGGTGCAGCTCGACGGCGTGCCCACTACCTACGATTTCCGCGTCAGCGCCTCGTCCGACCTGGCCCTGTTCGAGCGCGTCGAAGTGCTCAAGGGACCGGCCGCGCTGTATGCCGGCACCAGCGGCACGGGCGGCAGCATCAACCTGGTGCGCAAGCGCCCGACCAGCGAGCTGCGCGCCACGGCCGAGCTGAGCCTGGGTTCCTGGAACAAGCGCCGCGCCGAATTCGACGTGGGCTCGGCGCTGAACGCGGAAGGCACCTTGCGCGGCCGCGTGGTCGGCGTGGTGCAGGACAAGGACTTTTTCTACGATTACGCGCATGAGCGCAGCCACACGCTGTACGGCGTGGCAGACTATGCATTCAGCCCCGCCACGCGCCTGACCGTGGGCGCCAGCACGCAATACGTGCGCGCCGCCGAACAGCCGTGGAATTATCCCGCCATGCTCGACCTGTCGAGCGGCAAGCCCGTGCTGTCGCTGCCCAATATCCCGCGCAGCACGAATATCGGCGCCAATTTCAACCTGGACCAGTACCGCACCACGAATGCCTTCGCTGAACTCGAGCACAAGATGGCGAATGGCTGGAGCGGCCGGCTGTCCGCCAACTGGCAGGAAAGCGGCCTCGATCGCATCCAGGCCTATCCGTGGAACCCGATCGACCCGGCGGACAAGCTGGTGCAGCTGTACGTGGGCGGCGGCAAGGACCGCCAGCGCCAGTATGGCCTCGACCTGAATGCGGGCGGACCGTTTGCGCTGTTCGGCCGCCGCCACCAGTTGCTGGTGGGCGCCAACTACGGCAAGGTGCGCTTCGCCTCGCCGTACTACCGTGGCGCATTCGACGAGAAGGTGGACATCTTCCAGCCGCGCCACGACTTTCCCCGTCCGGACTTCCTGCCGCTGGGGGAAGGGCAGAACCTGCGCTCGGAGCAGTACGGCGTGTACACGAATGCGCGTTTCAGCCTTGCCGATCCGCTGACCCTGGTGCTGGGGGCGCGCGCATCGTGGTGGAAGGGCCGCACGCAGGACTACACGCCGGACAGCTCGGTGGAAAGCCGCAACGAGGCGACTGGCAAGATCTCGCCGCAAGTGGGCCTGATCTATGACCTGAGCCGCGACTACTCGCTGTACGCCAGTTATGTCGACGTGTTTCAGCCACAGGCCTTTGCCGGGCGCGATGGCACGCCGCTCAATCCCCTGAAGGGCAGGCAGTACGAGCTGGGCATCAAGGGCGAGAGCGCCGATCGCGCGCTGAGCGGCTCGCTGGCGCTGTTCCGCGTCAGCGAAAGCGGCCGCGCCCAGTCCGTGCTGGTGCCGGACGGCGTCGACTACTACATCGCCCGCGGCAAGACGCGCAACCAGGGCCTCGAAGCCCAGGTCAACGGACGCCCGCTGCCAGGCTGGGATGTGTATGGCGGCTATACCTTTATCAACTCGCGGGAGCTGGAAAGCCTGGACGGACTCGATTCGAGCGCCTTTTCCGCCATCGCGCCGCGCCACATGCTGCGCTTTGGCAGCAACTATGCGTTTGCCGGCGACTGGAGCCGCTTCAGCGTCGGCGGCGGCGTGACGGCCGTCAGCCGCTTCTACAACAGCTTCGCCGTGCTGGGCGGCGCCCAGCTGGCGCAGGGCGGCTATGCCACCGTCGATGCGCATGCCGCCTGGGCCATCAGCGAGCGCGCCACCCTGGCGCTCAATGTCGGCAACCTGTTCGACCGCCATTACTACCAGCGCATCAATACGCCGCAGAACGGCAACGTGATCGGCGAACCGCGCGCGCTGGCGCTGACCTTGCGCCTGAAGCTGTAAGCCAGACGGCCGCCTCCCGGTCCACGCCGGGTGGCTTATCCTTTCGCATTCCGACGCCTCCATGACCACCAACCAAGACCAATTGCTTGCCCTGCTGCTCGACGATGAAACCGATGGCGTCGATGCGATCCTGCCGCGTGCCCTCGACGGCGATGGCGCCGCCCCCCTGTCCTTCCAGCAGCAGCGCCTGTGGTTTTTGCAGCGCTATGAGTCCCGCTCGACCGCGTATAACCTGTGCCGCGCGTTTCGCCTGGAAGGGCCTTGCGACGGCGCGGCGCTGCAGGCGGCGCTGCGCGCGCTGGTGCAGCGCCATGCCGTGCTGCGCACCCGCTTCGAGGAACGCGACGGCTTGCCGCTGCAGATCGTCGAGGCGCACGCCAGCCTGGTGCTGGGACGCGAAACGGCGCCCGCGACGGATACCGCTGCCGCCGAATGGCTGGCCGCGCGCCTGCGGCGCGAAGCCGACACGCCGTTCGACCTGGGCGCCGCGCCGCTGCTGCGCGCGACCCTGATCGATTGCGGCCACGAGCACGCCGTACTCATGCTGAGCATGCATCACATCGTTTCGGACGCCTGGTCCAATCCCGTGCTGATCCGCGACCTGGCGCAAGCCTACCGCGCCGCGCAGGCGGGCACGCCGGGCCTGCCGGCGCTGCCGCTGCAATATGCCGACTATGCGGCCTGGCAGCGGGCCATGCTGCAGGGCGCGCATCTGGATGCGGAGCTGGACTACTGGACGGCCTACCTGGGGCAGGACGTGCCGGCGCTGAATCTGCCCGTGCTGGCCGACGGCCCCGCGCCCGTGCAGGCGTCCGGCTGCCACGCGTTTGCGCTGCCGCCGGCGCTGGCCGGCGCGGCGCTGGCGTTTTGTCGCGCCGAACAGTGCACGCCGTTCGTGATCCTGATGGCGGCCTGGCAGCTGGTGCTGGGAGGCTTGAGCGGCCAGCGCGACTTTGCCATCGGCGTGCCGAACGCGGGCCGCAACCGCCACGAAGTGCATGACCTGATCGGCTTTTTCGTCAATACCCAGGTCTACCGCGCGCGTCTGGCGCCCGGCTTAACGGCCCGTACCCTGTGCCGCCGTCTGCGCGGCGAGGCGCTGGCCGCGCTGAACCACGCCGAGCTGCCGTTCGAACTGCTGCTCGATGCGATGCGCATCGAACGCGACCTGTCGCGCAATCCCCTGTTCCAGGTGCTGTTCAACCTGCGCCACGAAGGCGCGACCGCTTCCGCCGTGCCCGTGCTCGATGGCCTGTGCGTCAGCCTGCTGTCGGAAGCGCAGGTCGAGGCCAAGTTCGACCTGTCGCTCGATGTCGCCATCGGCGCCGATGGCGTGACGGCCAGCCTGGAATACCGCACCGCCCTGTTTGACGGGGCCGGCATCGCGGCGCTGGCCAGCTATTTCGTCAACGTGCTGGCCGCCATGTTGGAACGTCCTGACGCCGTGCTCGATGGCAGGGGCCTGTTGTCCGCTGCGCAGGCAGACGCCTTGCTGCGCCAGGGCCGCAACGAGGGCGGGCCGTGGAACGACTTGCCCGTGCACGCGCAGTTCGAGCTGCAAGCCGTGCTGCAGCCGGACGCGCTGGCGCTGCTGCACGAGGATGAGGCGCTCACTTACCGTGCCCTGAATCTGCGCGCCAACCGCCTCGCGCATGCGCTGCTGGCGCAGGGCGCGGGGCCGGAAGTGCGCGTCGGCATCGCCGTCGAGCGCTCGGTCGACATGCTGGCCGGCTTGCTGGCTATCCTCAAGACGGGTGCCGCCTACGTGCCGCTCGATCCCGGCTATCCGGCCGAGCGCCTGGCCTACATGATCGCCGACAGCGGCATGGCGCTGCTGCTGACGCAGGCATTCGTGCTGCCGCGCCTGGCGCTGCCGGCGGACTTGCCGGTGCAGCTGGTGGAGCAGCCGTCCGCGCTGGAGCACGATCCCGGCCATGCGCTGCTGCCGCAGCAGCTGGCCTACGTGATCTACACCTCCGGCTCGACGGGCAAGCCGAAGGGCGTGGGCATCGCGCACCAGGCCCTGAGCCGGCATGCGCAGGTCTCGGTGGGCTTCTTCGGCCTGACGGCGCAGGACCGCGTGCTGCAGTTCTCGACCCTGAACTTCGACGGCTTCGTCGAGCAAGCCTGGCCGACCCTGTGCGTGGGCGCGGCGCTGGTCTTGCGCGGACCGGAATTGTGGGACAGCGAGACGTTTTACCAGGCGCTGCACCGCTACCGCATCAGCGTGGCGGACCTGACGACGGCGTACTGGTCGCTGCTGGCGCAGGATTTTGCGGCCCAGGGAGCACGCGACTATGGCGCGCTGCGCCAGGTGCACGCGGGCGGCGAAGCGATGCCGCCGGAAGCGCTGCAGGCGTGGCGCCAGGCGGGCATGCGGCATATCCGTTTGCTCAATACCTATGGCCCGACGGAGGCGGCGGTGACGGCGGCCACGCTCGATTGCGCGCCGTATCTCGATGGCGCCGCGCCGGCGCAGATGCCGATCGGCCTGCCGCTGGCGGGACGTGCGCTGCAGGTGCTGGACGCGGACCTGGCATTGGCGCCGCCGGGGGCGGCGGGTGAACTGTGCATCGGCGGCGCCTTGCTGGCGCGCGGCTACCTGGGCCGCGCGGCGCTGACGGCCGAACGCTTCGTGCCGGACCCGCATGGCGCGCCCGGCGCGCGCCTGTACCGCACGGGCGACCTGGTGCGCTGGCGTGGCGGGCAGCTCGATTACCTGGGGCGCATCGACCACCAGATCAAGATCCGTGGCTTCCGGGTGGAGCTGGGCGAAATCGAGGCGCAGCTGCTGGCGCAGGCGGGCGTGCGCGAAGCCGTGGTGGTGGCGCAGGACAGTGCCGCCGGCGCGCGCTTGGTGGCGTATGTGAGTCCGGCCCAGGTGGACGTGGGCGTTTTACGCGCCGCGCTGGCGGCGGCGCTGCCCGACTACATGCTGCCGGCGGCCATCGTGGCGCTGGCGCGCCTGCCATTGAGCCCGGCGGGCAAGGTGGAGCGCAGCGCGCTGCCGGCGCCGCAGCTGGAAAGCGAGGCGTACGTGGCGCCGCAGGGCGAGCTGGAACAGGCGCTGGCGGCCATCTGGAGCGCCTTGCTGGGCGTGCCGCGCGTGGGGCGCGAGGACAACTTCTTTGCGCTGGGCGGGCATTCGCTGCTGGCCGTGCAACTGGTGTCGCGCCTGAACCTGGCGCTGGCCGTGTCGCTGCCACTGCGCGCCGTATTTGAAACCAAATCCTTGTCCCTGTTGGCCGCCGAAGTCGCCACCTTGCAGCAACAAGCTTCACAACAATCGAAGATGGATGATCTCGCATCATTCCTCGATGCCTTGGAGTCGACCTGACCATGCAAACCGATATCGCACTGCAGTTGGCCGAACGTTTCAGCGCCCTGACGCCGGAACAGCGGCGCGCCTTCCACAAGAAAATGACGGAGCAGGGCATCACGCAGGCGCAGCTGCCCATCCCGCCGCGCCGCCAGGCGCTCACGCGCGCGCCTTTGTCCTTCGCCCAGCAGCGCCAGTGGTTCCTGTGGCAGCTCGATCCGGCCAGCAGCGCCTACCATATCGCGGGCGGCCTGCGCCTGCGCGGACGCCTGCGGACCGATGCCGTGCAGGGCGCATTCGACGCCCTGATCGTGCGCCATGAATCGCTGCGCACGTATTTCGTGGCCGACGCGGATGGCCTGGCGGAACAGTGCATCGCGCCGCCGATGGCGCTGCGGCTGGCGCAGGCGGACTTGCGTGGCGTCGACGATGGCGAAGCGCGGCTGGCGCGCATCGCCGACGATTTCAACCAGGCCCCGTTCGACCTTGCCAGCGCGCCGCTGCTGCGCGCGATGCTGGTGCGGCTGGCCGACGAAGAGCACGTGCTGCTGGTGGTCATGCACCACATCGTCTCGGATGGCTGGTCGATCCAGTTGGTGATCGAGGAATTCGGCGCGCTGTACCAGGCGGCGCAGGATGGCGGCGCCGCGGCGCTGGCGCCCTTGCCCATCCAGTATGCCGATCACGCGGCCTGGCAGCGCCACTGGCTCGATGCGGGCGAGCGCGATGCGCAGCTGGCTTACTGGACGGCGCGCCTGGGCGACGAGCACCCGGTGCTGCAGCCGCCGGCCGACCATCCACGCCAGGCGCAGCCGGACTACCATGCCGCGCGCTTCGATTTCACGTTGCCGCCCGCACTGGGCGCGCAGCTGCACCGCAGCGCGCAGCGCCACGGCGCCACCGTATTCATGCTGCTGCTGGCCGCCTTCAAGGCGCTGCTGTACCGCCACACGGGCCAGCAGGCGCTGCGCATCGGCGTGCCGATGGCCAACCGCAACCGGGTCGAGACGGAGGGCGTGATCGGCTTTTTCGTCAATACCCTGATCATCGATACGCGTCTCGATGGCCGCACGACCCTGGAGCAGTTGCTGCTGCAGGTGCGCGATGCGGCGCTGGGCGCGCAGGCGCACCAGGACTTGCCGTTCGACGTGCTGGTCGATGCCTTGCAACCGGAACGCAGCCTGAGCCACCCGCCCCTGTTCCAGGTGCTGTTCAATCACCAGCACCTGCAGCCGCGCGGCGAGGTCCGGCTGGCGGGGCTGTCGGCGGTGCCGTACGAACTGGGACGCCAGGCGGCCAAGTTCGAACTCACGCTCGACACCCAGGAGCGGGCCGATGGCAACCTGTCGGCCAGTTTTGCCTATGCCGTGGAGCTGTTCGAGCCGGCCAGCATCGCGCGACTGGCGCGCCACTATCTGGCGCTGCTGCGGGCGCTGGCCGACACGCCGCAGTGCGCGCTCGGCGATGTGCCGCTGCAGGAGGACGCGGAACGGGCGGCGCTGCTGGCCTGGAGCCGCTGCGACCAGCCGTACGCGCCGCCCGAGGCGGTGCACCTGCTGATCGAGCGCCAGGCGGCGGCCACGCCGCAGGCGGACGCGCTGCTGTTTGGCGATGAAGTGCTCAGCTACGCGGCCTTGAACGGGCGCGCCAACGCCCTGGCGCACCGGCTGGTTGCCCTTGGCGTGGGGCCGGAAGTGCGCGTCGGCCTGGCGCTGCTGCGCTCCGTCGAGATGGTGGTGGGCTTGCTGGCCGTGATGAAGGCGGGCGGCGCCTATGTGCCGATCGACCCGGAATACCCGGCCGAGCGCATCGCCTACATGCTGGAGGACAGCGCGGTCAGCCTGCTGCTGACGCATGCGCCCGTGCTCGGCGCCTTGCCCGCGCACTTGCCGCCCTTGCTGATGCTGGACGAGGAGGCGGCGTATGCGGACGGCGCGCATGGCGACCCGCGCGTGGCGCTGCGCGGGGAAAACCTCGCCTATGTGATCTACACCTCGGGTTCCACGGGACGCCCGAAGGGCGCGGCCAACCGCCATTGTGCGCTGTATAACCGCCTGGTATGGATGCAGCACGCGTATGGGCTGGGCGCGGGCGATACGGTGCTGCAGAAAACGCCGTTCAGCTTTGACGTCTCGGTATGGGAATTTTTCTGGCCGCTGATGTACGGCGCGCGGCTGGCCGTGGCCGGGCCGGGCGAGCACCGTGATCCGGCGCTGCTGGCGGCGCTGATCGAGCGTCATGGCGTCACCACCGTGCATTTCGTGCCGTCGATGCTGCAGGCGTTTGCCGCCGACCTGGCGCCGGGCGCCTGCGCCAGCTTGCGCACGGTGATCTGCAGCGGCGAGGCGCTGCCGGCCGATTTGCAGGACCGGACCCTGGCCGCCTTGCCGCAGGCGCAGCTGCATAATCTGTATGGTCCTACCGAGGCGGCCATCGATGTCACGTGGTGGCAGTGCCGCGCGGGCGACGCCGTGGTGCCCATCGGGCGTCCCATCGCCAACCTGCGCAGCTATGTGCTAGATGACAGCCTGAACCTGGCGCCGGCCGGCGTGGCCGGCGAGTTGTACCTGGGCGGCGTGGGCCTGGCGCGCGGCTACCTGCACCGTCCCGGCCTGAGCGCCGAGCGCTTCGTGCCCGATCCGTTCGACGGCGAAGGTGCGCGCCTGTACCGCACCGGCGACCTGGTGCGCTGGCGTGCCGACGGCGCGCTGGAATACCTGGGCCGCATCGATCACCAGATCAAGATACGCGGCCTGCGCGTGGAGCTGGGCGAGATCGAGTCCCAATTGCTGCAGCAGCCCGGCGTGACCGAGGCGGTGGTGGTGGCGCAGGCGTCCGGCCAGGGCCTGCGCCTGGTGGCCTATGTCACGCCCGCAACGGCCGATACGGCGGCGCTGCGCGCGGCGCTGGCCGTGTGCCTGCCCGACTACATGGTGCCGTCGGCGCTAGTCGCGCTGCCGCGCCTGCCCCTGAATGGCAACGGCAAGCTCGATCGCAAGGCGCTGCCGGCCGCGCAGTTTGGCGCCGGCGCCGAGCATGCGCCGGCCGAGGGCGAGGTGGAGAACATGCTGGCCCGCCTGTGGTGCGAGGTGCTGGACCTGGAGCGGGTGGGGCGCGAGGATAACTTCTTTGAATTGGGCGGCGACTCCATCCTCAGCCTGCAGATCGTTGCGCGGGCGCGCCAGGCGGGCTGGAAGCTGACGCCGAAGCAGCTGTTCGAACGCCAGAGCATCGCCGCCCTGGCGCTGGTGGCGCAGCCGCTGCTGGCCGCGCCGGCAGCGCCGGACGATGCGCAGGGCGAGGTGCCGCTGCTGCCGATCCAGCTCGATTTCTTTGCCGCCGCCATCCCGCAGCGCCACCACTGGAACCAGTCGCTGCTGATGCGGGCGAATGGAGCGCTCGACGCGGGCGCGCTGGAACGCGCGCTGCAGGCGCTGGCCGTCCACCACCAGGCACTGAGCCTGCGCTTCCGGCAGGAGGAATCGGGCGCCTGGCGCCAGAGCTACGGCCCCGTGCCGGCGCAGCTGTTGTGGCAATGCGCGGCGCAGGACGGCGCCGCCATCGAGGCGGTGTGCCGCGCGGCGCAGCGCAGCCTGGACCTGGCGCAGGGCCGGCTGCTGCGCGCGCAGCTGATCAACGTGGCCGATGGCAGCACGCGGCTGTTCCTCGCCGTGCACCATCTGGCCGTCGACGGCGTCTCGTGGCGGGTGCTGCTGGAAGACCTGGAAGCGGCCTATCGCGCCGCGCTGGCGGGAGCGCCCGCGATGCTGCCGCCGCGCGGCAGCAGTTTGCAGGCGTGGTCGCTGCGCCTGCGCCAGCATGCGCACGCGCCGGCCGTGCGCGCCGAGCTGCCCTACTGGCTGTCGGTAGGGGCCACGCCGGCCGCCTTGCCCTGCGCCCGCCCGGATGGCGCCAATACCACGCGCCACGCGCGCGACCTGGGCCTGGCGCTGGACCGCGAGACCACGCGCCGCCTGCTGAAAGAGGCGCCGGCCGCCTACCGCACCCAGGTCAACGACCTGCTGCTGACGGCGCTGGGCCGCGCCCTGTGCCGCTACACGGGCCAGGCGCAGGTGCTGATCGAGGTGGAAGGCCATGGCCGCGAAGACCTGTTCGACGACCTCGACGCCAGCCGCACGGTGGGCTGGTACACCAGCATGTATCCGGTGCGTCTGGCGCCATTGGGCGAGGCGGGAGCCGCCATCCGGCGCGTCAAGCAGGATTTGCGCGACGTGCCGGCCAGGGGCATCGGCTACGGCCTGCTGCGCCATTTGGGTGACGATGCGGCGCGCGCCGCGCTGGCCGCCTTGCCGCGGCCGCAGCTGATTTTCAATTACCTGGGCCAGTTCGACGGCAGTTTCGAGCCGCAGGGACTGTGGGCGCCGGCTGCCGAATCGGGCGGCGAGACGCAGGACAGCGATGCGCCGCTGGGGCATGAACTGGCGCTCAACGGGCAAGTGCTGGACGGCGTGCTGAAACTCACGCTCAGTTTCAGCGCGGCGCGCCATGACGAAGGCGCGCTGGCGGCGCTGATGGACGACTATCGCCAGGAACTGGTGGCGCTGGTGGCGCATTGCTGCTCCGGCGCGCAGGGCGTGACGCCATCCGATTTCCCCCTGGCCCGGCTGGACCAGGTCAGCCTCGATGAGCTCGACTTGCCCGTGGCGCGCCTGGCCGACCTGTACCCGCTGTCGCCGATGCAAGCCGGCATGCTGTTCCACAGCGTGTACGCGCCGCACGATGGCGCCTACCTGAACCAGCTGCGCGTCGATATCGATGGCCTGGACGCCGGGCGTTTCGCGGCCGCGTGGCAGGCGGTGATCGCGCGCCACGACATCCTGCGCACGGCCTTCTTGCCGCAGGCCGCGCCGCCGCTGCAATGGGTCAGCCGCGATACGGGTCCCGCGCTGCAGGAACTGGACTGGCGCGGCCACGACGACATCCAGGCCGACCTCGACGCGCTGGCGCGGCGCGACCTGGCGCAAGGCTTCGTGCTGGAACAGGCGCCGCTGCAGCGCCTGCACCTGGTGCGCACCTCGGCCTCGCGCCACCATTTCATCTGGACCAACCACCATCTGCTGCTCGATGGCTGGAGCAGTTCGCGCCTGATGGGCGAGCTGTTGCGCCACTATGCGGGCCAGCCGCTGGCCACGCACGGCGGACGCTATCGCGACTACATCGCCTGGCTGCAGCGGCAGGACGCGGCCGGCAGCGAAAGCTATTGGCGCGCGCTGGTGGCGCCGCTGGCCGCGCCCACGCGCCTGGCCGGGCTGCTGCCGTGCGAGGGGCTGCAGGGCGGGCACGGGGAAATCGGCACGGCGCTGGAGCGCCAGGAAAGCGTGCAGCTGGCCGCCTTTGCGCGGCGCCACCATGTGACGGTCAACACCGTCGTGCAGGCGGCGTGGGCGATCCTGCTGCAGCGCCATACGGGCCAGCGCACGGTGGCCTTTGGCGCCACGGTGGCCGGGCGGCCCGGCGACCTGGCCGGCGCGCAGCAGTTGCTGGGACTGTTCATCAACACGCTGCCCGTGATCGCCACGCCGCGCCATGCGCAGACGGTGGCCGGCTGGCTGGCCGAGGTGCAGGCGCAAAGCCTGGCCTCGCGCGAACATGAGCACACGCCGCTGGTCGATATCCAGCGCTGGGCCGGGCAGGGCGCGGGCGGCCTGTTCGACACCCTGGTGGTGTTTGAAAACTATCCGGTCGACGAAGCCCTGACCGGGGCGGCGCCCGATGGCCTGGTATTCACCGCCATCGAGCGGCGCGAGCAGACCAGTTATCCGCTGACCCTGGCCGTCATGCAGAACGCGACGCTGGCCCTGCATTACGGTTACGACCAGGCGCAGTTCGACGCGGCCGGCGTGGCCGCCATCGGCGCCAGTTTGCTGGCGCTGCTGCGCGCCATGATCGCCGATGCGCAGCAGCCACTGGGCAGCCTGGCCTTGCCCGATGGGCGCGCACGGCAGCGGCTGCGCGCGCTGGCGCACAGCGGCGCGCCGGCCGTGCCGTATGTGGCGGTGCACGAGCGCATCGCCCGGCATGCGGCGCTGCGTCCCGACGCGCCGGCCGTCGTGATGGGCGGCGAGCAGATCAGCCATGCGCAGCTGGAGCGGCGCGCCAGCGCGCTGGCAAGGCGTCTGCGCGCGCGCGGCATCGGCGCCGAAATGCGCGTGGGCGTGGCGCTGGAGCGCTCGATCGACATGATCGTCGCCCTGCTGGCCGTGCTGAAGGCCGGCGCCGCGTATGTGCCGCTGGACCCCGATTATCCGGCCGGGCGGCTGGCCTACATGATGGACGACAGCGGCATCTGCCTGCTGATCGCGCAGCAGCAGGTGCTGGACCGCGTGGCGGCGCCCGCAGGCGTGCCGCTGCTGCTGATGCCGCCGGCCGGTGCCCACGACGCCGCCGACGCCGACGGCGACGCTGCACCATGGCCGGCGCCGCACCGGCACAACCTGGCCTACCTGATTTATACCTCCGGCTCGACCGGCAAGCCGAAAGGCGTGGCGGTGACGCATGGCCCGCTGGCCATGCATTGCGCCGTCACGGCGGAGCTGTATGAAATGGGGCCGCAGTCGCGCGAACTGCATTTCCTGTCGTTCGCCTTCGATGGCGCCCACGAGCGCTGGCTGACCACCCTGTGCGCTGGCGGCGCGCTGGTGCTGCGCGACGCCAGCCTGTGGACGCCCGAGCAAACCTATGCGGCCCTGCGCGCGCAACGCATCACGAATGCGGGCTTTCCACCGGCTTACCTGAAGCAGCTGGCCGAATGGGCTGAACACGGCGGCAACCCGCCGCCCGTGGAACTGTATTCGTTTGGCGGCGAGGCGATGCCGCAGGCGGCCTTCGAGCAGGTCTGCCGCGCCCTTAAACCGCGCTTCCTGATCAACGGTTATGGCCCTACCGAAGCGGTGGTCACGCCGATGGTGTGGAAGGTCGGCGTGGATGCGGGCTGCCGCAGCGCGTATGCGCCCATCGGCCGTCCGGTGGGGGCGCGCAGCGCGTGGGTGCTCGATGACGCCTTGAGCCTGGCGCCGCCGGGCGTGCCCGGGGAACTGTACCTGGGCGGCGAGGGCCTGGCGCGCGGCTACCTGGGGCGTCCGGGCATGACGGCCGACCGCTTCATTCCCGACCCCTTCGATGGCGCCGGCGGACGCTTGTACCGCACGGGCGATCTGGTGCGCTGGCAGGCCGACGGCCAGCTCGAATACCTGGGGCGCATCGACCACCAGGTCAAGATCCGCGGTTTCCGCATCGAGCTGGGCGAAGTCGAGGCGCAATTGCTGGCGCAGCCGGGCGTGCTGGCGGCGGTCGCCGTGGCCCAGCCTGGCGTCCACGGCAACCTGCGCCTGGTGGCCTACGTGGCGCCCGCCAGCCTGCAGCCGGCCGGGCTGAAACTGGCGCTGGCGCGCCAGCTGCCCGACTACATGGTGCCATCCGTGATCGTGGCGCTCGACAGCCTGCCGCTGAATGCGAACGGCAAGGTGGACCGCAACGCGCTGCCGGCCCCGCAGGCGCTGCAGCAGGGCGGCAGCGCGGCGCCGCAGGGCCCCGCCGAGCAATTGCTGGCCCAGGTGTGGCGCGGCGTGCTGGGCCTGGAGCAGTTGGGACGCGACGACAATTTCTTTGAACTGGGCGGCGACTCGATCCTGAGCCTGCAGATCGTGGCGCGCTTGCGCCAGGCCGGCTGGATAGTCACGCCGAAACAGCTGTTCGAGCGCCAGAGCGTCGCCGCGCTGGCGCCGCTGATGCAGGCCGTGGCGGCCGGCGCTGGCGGCAGCGCCGAGGTGCCGGGGCAAGAGGTGCCGCTATTGCCGATCCAGTCGGCCTTCTTTGCCGCGCAACTGGCGCGGCCCGGCCATTTCAACCAGTCGGTGCTGCTGCAGGCGTCGGCGGCCGGCGCCGGCGACGTCATCGCGGCGGCGCTGGACGTGCTGCTGCAGACGCATGCCGCGCTGCGCCTGCGCTTTATCGACGGCCCGGATGGCTGGTCGCAGCAATATGGGGCAGCGCCGGACGCGCCGCTGCTGTGGCGCCGCGAGGCGCGCGACGCGGCCGACGTGGAGCGTCATTGCCAGCTGGCCCAGCGCAGCCTGGACCTGCGCCAGGGGCAGCTGCTGCGCGCCGTGCTCATTGCCATGGCGGATGGCAGCGTGCGCCTGCTGCTGGTCGTGCATCACCTGGCGGTCGATGGCGTGTCGTGGCGCATCCTGCTGCAAGACCTCGATACCTTGTGCCGCCAGGGCGCCGCCGGACAGCCTTTGCGCCTGGCGGCGGCCAGCGCGCCGCTGCAAGCCTGGGCGCGGCGCCTGCAGGAACATGCGGCCAGCGATGCCGTGCGCGCGCAATTGCCGTATTGGCAGGCGCTGGCGGATACGCCCTCGCGCCTGCCGCTGGCGGACAGCCGCGGCGCCAGCAGCGGCGAGCTGGTCGCCGGCGCCGTGCTGCAACTGGACCGCGACACCACGCGGCGCCTGCTGAAAGAGGCGCCGGCCGCCTACCGCACCCAGGTCAACGACCTGCTGCTGACGGCGTTGGGGCGCGCGCTGTGCCGCCATGCGGGCGAGGAAAGCTTCCTCGTCGACCTGGAAGGCCATGGCCGCGAAGACTTGTTCGAGGAGCTCGATATCAGCCGCACGGTGGGCTGGTTCACCAGCGCCTATCCCGTGCGCCTGGCGCCGCTGGGGGCGCCCGATGTCGCCCTGAAGCGCATCAAGCAGGATTTGCGGGCGATTCCCGACAAGGGCATCGGCTACGGGCTGCTGAAATACATGGGCCGCGACGCGGACCGGCAGGCGCTGGCCGCGCTGGCGCCGGCGCAGGTGCTGTTCAATTACCTGGGCCAGTTTGACGGCAGTTTCGAGGCCGATGCGGCCTGGCGTCCGGCGGCCGAACCGAGCGGCGACGCACAGGACCCGGATGCGCCTCTCGGCCATGAACTGGTGATCAATGGCCAGGTCTTCGACGGCATGCTGAAAATGACCTTCAGCTACAGCACGGCGCGCCACGACGGCGCGGCGATCAGGGCGCTGGCCGACGATTTCGGGCGCGAGCTGCAGGCGCTGGTCGCGCATTGCTGTTCCGGCGCGCTGGGCGTGACGCCGTCGGACTTCCCGCTGGCGCCGCTGGACCAGGCCGGGCTCGATGCGCTGGACTTGCCCCTGAACGAGCTGGCCGACCTGTATCCGCTCTCGCCGATGCAGGCGGGCATGCTGTTCCACTGCCTGCAGGCGCCGCAAGGCAGCGCCTATGTCAACCAGCTGTGCGTGGACGTGGAAGGCCTCGACGGGCAACGCTTCGCGGCCGCCTGGCGCGCGGTGGCGGCGCGCCACGACATCCTGCGCACCCGCTTCGTGCAGGACGGCGGCGAGGCGCTGCAATGGGTCAGCCGCGCCGGCGCGGGCGAGGTGGCATTGCTCGACTGGCGCGGCCAGGACGCCGGCGCCGCCGCGCTCGACGCCTATGCCCGGGCGGACCTGGCGCGCGGCTTCGACCTGGCGCGCGAACCGCTGCAGCGGCTGTCCCTGATCCGCCGCGACGCTACGCGGCAGCGCCTGGTCTGGACCAGCCACCATCTGCTGCTCGATGGCTGGAGCACCTCGCAGCTGATGGGAGAGATACTGCGCCACTACCACGGCGAACCGCATGTGCCGGTGCCGGGCCGCTACCGCGACTACATCGCCTGGCTGCAGCGGCAGGATGGCGCCGCCAGCAAAGCGTTCTGGCGCGCGCAACTGGCACCGCTGGCATCGCCCACGCGCCTGGCGCTGGCGCTGCCGACGCCAGCGGGTGCTGCGGGCGCTGCCGGCCAGGACAGCGTCAGCCTGCGCCTGGAACCGGCGGTGATGGCCGGCCTGGCCGCCTTCGCGCGGCAGGCGCGCATCACCGTCAACACCGTGGTGCAGGGCGCCTGGCTGCTGCTGTTGCAGCGCTATACGGGGCAATCTTGCGTGGCCTTTGGCGCCACCGTGGCCGGCCGTCCGGCGACCCTGCCGGGCGCCGACCGCCTGCTCGGCATGTTCATCAATACCTTGCCCGTGATCGCCGCGCCGCACGCGGGCGCACCCGTGGGCGAGTGGCTGCGCCAGCTGCAGGCGCAAAACCTGGCAGGGCGCGAATTCGAGCATACGCCGCTGTACGAGGTGCAGCGCTGGGCGGGGCAGGGCGGCGTCGCCCTGTTCGACAGCATCATCGTGTTCGAGAATTACCCCGTCGATGCCGCCTTGCGCGCCGCCGAAGAGGGAGAACTGCGCTTCAGCATGGCCAGCAAGCGCGAGGAGACCAATTATCCCTGGACCCTGGCCGTGATGCAGGACAGCGGACTGACCCTGCATGCCGATTATGCGCGCGCCAGCTTCGACGCCGCCAGCGCGCGCCTGATACTGGAGCAGCTGGGCGCCTTGATGCAGGCGATGGCGCGCGCCGCCGACGCGCCGCTGGGCGCCTTGCCGCTGCTGTCGGCGCCGCAGGGCGCGGCCTTGCTGCGCCAGGGCCGCAACGAGGGCGGGCCATGGAACGACTTGCCCGTGCACGCGCAGTTCGAGCTGCAAGCCGTGCTGCAGCCGGACGCGCTGGCGCTGTTGTACCAGGACGAGGCGCTCACTTACCGCGCCCTGAATCTGCGCGCCAACCGCCTCGCGCACGCGCTGCTGGCGCAAGGGGCCGGGCCGGAAGTGCGCGTCGGCATCGCCGTCGAGCGCTCGGTCGACATGCTGGCCGGCTTGCTGGCCATCCTCAAGACGGGCGCCGCCTACGTGCCGCTCGACCCCGGCTATCCGGCCGAGCGCCTGGCCTACATGATCGCCGACAGCGGCATGGCGCTGCTGCTGACGCAGGCATCCGTGCTGCCGCGCCTCGCACTTCCAACGAACTTGCCGGTGCAGCTGGTGGAGCGGCCGTCCGCGCTGGAACACGATCCGGGCCACGCGCCGCTGCCGCAGCAGCTGGCCTACGTGATCTACACCTCCGGTTCGACGGGCAAGCCGAAGGGCGTGGGCATCGCGCACCAGGCCCTGAGCCGGCATGCGCAAGTGTCGGTGGGTTTCTTCGGCCTGACGGCGCAGGACCGCGTGCTGCAGTTTTCGACCCTGAACTTCGACGGCTTCGTCGAGCAAGCCTGGCCCACCCTGTGCGTGGGCGCGGCGCTGGTCTTGCGGGGACCGGAACTGTGGGACAGCGAGACGTTTTACCAGGCGCTGCACCGCTACCGCATCAGCGTGGCCGACCTGACGACGGCCTACTGGTCGCTGCTGGCGCAGGACTTTGCGGCCCAGGGCCCACGCGACTACGGCGCGCTGCGCCAGGTGCACGCGGGCGGCGAAGCGATGCCGCCGGAAGCGCTGCAGGCGTGGCGCCAGGCGGGCATGCGGCACATCCGCCTGCTCAATACCTATGGCCCGACGGAAGCGGCGGTGACTGCGGCCACGCTCGATTGCGCGCCCTATCTCGATGGCGCGGCGCCGGCGCAGATGCCGATCGGCCTGCCGCTGGCGGGACGCGCGCTGCAGGTGCTGGATGGGGACCTGGCATTGGCGCCGCCGGGCGCGGCCGGCGAGTTGTGCATCGGCGGCGCCTTGCTGGCGCGCGGCTACCTGGGCCGCGCCGCGCTGACGGCCGAACGCTTCGTGCCGGACCCGCATGGCGCGCCCGGTGCGCGCCTGTACCGCACGGGAGACCTGGTGCGCTGGCGCGCCGGGCAGCTCGACTACCTGGGGCGCATCGATCACCAGATCAAGATCCGCGGCTTCCGCGTGGAGCTGGGCGAGATCGAGGGGCAGCTGCTGGCGCAGCCGGGCGTGCGCGAAGCCGTGGTGGTGGCGCAGGACAGCGCTGCCGGTGCGCGCCTGGTGGCGTACGTGAGTCCGCAACAGGTCTCGGTGGACGCCTTGCGCGCCGCGCTGGCGGCGGCGCTGCCCGACTACATGCTGCCGGCGGCCATCGTGGCCTTGGCGCGCCTGCCATTGAGCCCGGCGGGCAAGGTGGAGCGCAGCGCGCTGCCGGCGCCGCAGCTGGAAAGCGAGGCGTATGCGCCGCCACAGGGCGAGCTGGAACAGGCGCTGGCGGCCATCTGGAGTGCGCTGTTGGGCGTGCCGCGCGTGGGGCGCGAGGATAACTTCTTTGCGCTGGGCGGGCATTCGCTGCTGGCCGTGCGCTGCGTCACGCAGGTGAACCAGATGTTGCGCAGCCTGTACACGCAGGACGCGCATGCGCTGTCGCTGGCAGACCTGTTCGGCAATCCGACCCTGGCCGCCTTGGCCGCCCGCTTTGGCGCCAGCGCGGCCGGTGCGCGCGTGGGCGAAAGCTGGCACAGCCTGCGCGCGACAGGTGACTTGCCGCCGCTGTTCTGTTGTCCCGGCCTGCTGGTGAACGCCTTCGAATTCCAGGGGCTGGCGCAGGCGCTGGGGCCGCGCCAGCCCGTGCATGGCTTTGTCAGCCATGCGCTGGGGCGCGAGCGCTGGGCCGACATCGGCGTGGCGGAACTGGCTGCCCGCTATGCGGACATCATCGTGGCCAACAGTCCCGGCGGCGAGTGCTCGCTGGCCGGCTGGTCGCTGGGCGCCGTGCTGGCGCAGGAAACGGCGCGCCAGCTGGAGGGCCGCGTCGCCGTGCGCCTGGTCGGCATGATCGATCCCGTGCTGGGCCAGTTCGACGATGGCGGCGCCGTGGCGCCGGCGCTGGACCCGCAGCGGGAGCGGGCGCTGCGCGAGCAGTGGCTGACCCGCTCGAGCATGCGCGGGCGCTGGGAGCAGCTGTTCGAGCGCATGAGCGAAGATGAATGGGCGTGGTTCGTGCACCTGCAGGGGCGCGACATCGGGGCGCTGCCGCTCGATGGCGAGGCCGTGCATTGCAAGGAGTACCTGGCCTGGAGCATCGCCAGCCATGCGCTGATGCTGCGCCGTCACCGTCCGCAGCGGGCCGCCGCCCGCGCCCGCGTGTGGATCGCGGAACGCACGCGCGCCGCTGGCGTGGCGCTGTTCGACAGCCGGGCGCACTTCGCGCAGGTGCTGGGCGAGGACGACGTGGCCGGTGCTGGCCACCTCGACATCATCCACGCGCCGGCGCTGTGGCAAGGCTTGGGCGCCAGCCTGCCCAGGGGCGCGGCATGAGGCGGCACGCCGTGGCGCGCGTTGCGCTGGGCGTGGCGGGCGCCTACCTGTTCGCCTGGAGCGTGGCCGGCGCCGGCGCGGCGCTGCTGTTCCGCCTCGGCGTGGTGCGCAGCGAAGCCGTGCTGCTCGCGTCCATGGCGGCCTTCCTCGTCTACCTGGGCGCCGCCCTGTGGGCGTTCGTGGCGCGCCGCTTGTGGCCCGTGGCGCTGTTATTGCTTGGCGCCTGGCTGCTGTACTGCGGCGCCGCCTATCTTTTCGAATGGAGTTGAGCCGCATGGCCTTACGTGAATTGCGGCAATCGATGCTGCTCGTGCATACCTGGACCGGGGTCGTGATGGCCAGCGTGCTGATCGTCGTGTTCTGGATGGGCAGCCTGTCCGTGTTCGACCGCGAAATCGACCGCTGGATGATGCCGGAGACGCGCATTGCGCCCGCGCCCGGCCCCGTGTCGGTGGAGCGGCAAGTCTTGCCCGCCTTGGCGGCGCTGGTACACGGCAAGGCGCTGGCGGAATGGTCGGTATTCCTGCAGGGGCCGCGCAGTCCCGTGGCGCGGCTGCAGGTCGAGGCGCTCGATGGCGAGGAGCTGTCGCGCCAGGTCGATCCGCGCAGCGCCACCTTGCTGCCCGAAGCGGGCTCCTATGGCGCCACGTCCTTCTTTTTTCCCATGCATTACCGCCTGCATCTGTCGTTTGCCGGCATCGGCTACTGGGTCGTGGGCCTGGCCAGCATGGCGATGCTGGCGGCGCTGGTGTCGGGCGTGGTCATCCACGCGCGCATTTTCAAGGATTTTTTCGTCTTCCGCCCGCGCAAGGCCCTGCAGCGCAGCGCGCTGGACCTGCATAACGTCAGCGGCGTGCTGGCCTTGCCCTTCCATTTCATGATCGTGCTGTCGGGACTGGTGATCCTGTTTTCGATTTACTTTCCGGCGGGCATGCACGCGCTCTACCCGGGCGACCGGCAAGGTTTCCTCAACGAGGCCTTGTCGCTATACGAGCGCGAACGCTCGCCCGAGCCCGGCGTCGTGGCCATGGCGCCCATCGACGCCATGCTCGACACGGCGCGCCGGGCCTGGGGGCAGGGCGAGCCCAGCTATGTGCGCGTGCGCCATCCGGGCAACCGCAACAGCTATGTGGAAGTGAGCCGGGCCACGGCCGACCGGGTCAGCCTGGACGAGCAAACCATTTATTTCGACGGCGCCAGCGGGCAGGTGCTGAAATACGTACCGCTCAAGCCGGCGGCGGCGCTGCAGCGCTACCTGTCCGGCATGCATTTCGCCCTGTTCGAGCACTGGCCCTTGCGCTGGCTGTATTGCGCTGCCGGGCTGGCCGGTTGCGTCATGCTGGCATCGGGGTTGATACTCTGGAGCGGCAAGCGCGCGGCGCGCCATGCCAAGGCGGGCCAGCGCGGCGCGCGGCTGGTGCTGGCCGTGGCCTGCTTCAGCACGACGGGGCTGCTGATCGCGACCCTGGCCATGCTGGTGGCTAACCGCTTGCTGCCGGCCGGGCTGCCGGACAAGGCGCTGTTCGAGGTGCTGCTGTTCCTGCTGGCCTGGGCCGGCAGCGGCATCTGGGCCGGCGTCGCCCTGTTCTGGCGCAGGCGGCCCGCTGCGCCGTGGCTGCCGCAAGCCTGGTGCATCGCCATGCTGGCCTGTGCCGCGCCGCCGCTCAACTGGCTGGGCACGGGCGATTTCCCCTGGCACGCCGTGCTGCGCGGCCAGCCTGCCGTGGCCGTGTTCGACCTGGCCCTGTGGCTGACGGCCGCGCTGGCGGCATGGGCGGCGCTGCGCCTGCGCCGGCATCAGCGGCATGCGCGCCGACGCGAGGTGTCGCATGCCTGAACTGCTTGCCTGGATGCTGCTGTTTGCCGGCAGCCATGCCTGTTTCGCCTTGCTGGCGCTGTCGCAGGAGCGGCATTGGCAGGCTGTCAGCGCGGCCGCCATGCCGGCCCATGCGGCCAGCCGGGGCCGCCTGGGCGGCTACGCGGGCCTGGCCCTGCTGTATGGCTTGGCAGTGGCGCGCGAGGGCGCCGGTTTCGGCAGCATCAGCTGGTGCATGCTGCTGTTTTTCGGCGCCTTGACGGTGGCGCTGACCTTGAGCTGGGCGCCGCTGCGGCTGCGCTGGGCTGCGCGGCTGCTGCGCTAGCCACGCGCTGCCCGCTTACTCCGCGTCGGAAGCGCAATACCGGTCCCGCCCCGTATGCTTGGCGCGGTACAGCAGCGCGTCGGCGGCGCGGATCAGGGCGCTGGGGTCCATGCCTTCGGTGGGCATGACGCTGGCCATGCCGAGGCTGACGGTGACGTGCGGGCCGACGCCCGATCGGGCGTGGGGAATTTGCAGGGCGCGCACTTCGTCGAGGATGCGCTGCGCCACTACTTCGGCGCCGTCGCGCGTTTCCTGCGGCAGCAGGATGATGAATTCCTCGCCGCCGTAGCGCGCCAGCAGGTCGGGCGGGCGCACGGCGCAGCGGCGCAGGGCGGCGCTCACCTGCTGCAGGCACTGGTCGCCCGCCTGGTGGCCATATGTATCGTTGTAATCCTTGAAGTGGTCGATATCGGCCATGATGATGGCCATCGGCACGCCGTCGCGCGCGCAGCGTCGCCATTCGCTGTCCATCGTGTCATTGAAGCTGCGCCGGTTGGCCACGCCCGTGAGCGAATCCGTCAGCGACAGTTCGCGCATGGCGTCGGCCTGCCGCTTGATGGTCAGCTGGCTGCGCACGCGGGCGCGCACGACGGCCGCGTTGAACGGTTTCGTGATGAAATCGACGGCGCCCGCTTCCAGCGCCCGCGTCTCGTCTTCGGGCTGGTTCAGGGCCGTGACGAAGATGACGGGGATGGCGCTGAGGACGGCCGATTCGCGCAGCGCGCTGCACACGGCATAGCCATCCATGCCGGGCATGATGGCGTCGAGCAGGATCAGGTCCGGCAGTTGATTATGCGCAATTTCCAGCGCTTTGACACCGCTCAGCGCGAACAGCACCTCGTGCTCTTCGCGCAGCAACTGGTGCAGGATCTGGATGTTTTCCATGGCGTCATCGACGATGAGGATGCGCCCGTTCATGGCAAGGTTGGTCCAGCTCACTTGTTTTCCTCTCGTTTCAGCTGATCGAGCACGAGTTTTTCCGCCTCGGCAAAATTCAGCGTTTCAATCGCATGTGCCATCGCCAGCGCCGCTTCCCGGTCTGACTGTTGTATGGCGGGGTGCAGCGCGTGGAATTGCGCCAGCGCTTTCAGGTTGTTGTTGCGGATCAAGACGAGCAGCTCGGCCAGGCCGGCGCGCAGGTCGAGCGGTGCGCCGCCGGGCGCGGCCGCTGCCGGCCCGCTGCGCCGCCGGGGCGAGGGCAGGGTGCGCGCCGCCTCGATGACTTCGGCCATGGCGTGTTCCAGGCGGCCCAGCAAGGCGGCCGTGGCGTGCGAGTGCCCCGTCTTCAGCGCTTTTTCCGTCTCGGCGGCCAGGCTGGCGATGTGGGCGGCGCCCAGGTTGGCCGCCACGCCGCAGACGCGGTGCAGCAGCTGCGCCGCCTGCTGCGTATGGCCGCCGGCCAGCAGGCGCCGCGTTTCCTCGACGGCGTCGCCTTGCGAGTTTTCAAAGCGCTTGAGCAGGGCCAGGAAAGCGCCATAGTCGCCGCCGAAGCGGTGCAGGGCCGCAGCCAGGTCGATGCCGGGCACCGTGGCCGGCAAGTCCTGCGCCTGCGCGACGGCATCGCCTGCCTGGGCGGCGCCGTCGCCGCTGGCGAGGGGCGCGCGCACCAGCCGCGTCAGGGTCTGGATCATCTCGTCGACGTCGATGGGCTTGGCCACGTGCGCGTTCATGCCGCTGGCGATGGCGCGCAGGCGGTCTTCGTCCATGGCATTGGCCGTCATGGCGATGATGGGCAAGTCCTGCAGGCCCAGCGCGCGGATGGCCAGGGTGGCGTCGTAGCCATTCATGACGGGCATTTGCAAATCCATCAGCACCGCGTCATAAGCGTCCGGCGCGCCGGCGAGCAAGTCGACGGCCAGCCTGCCGTTGGCGGCCACGGTGACGCGCGCACCCGAGTGCAGCAGGATGTACTGCGCCACTTCCTGGTTGATTTCATTGTCTTCCACCAGCAGTACGCGCATGCCGGTGAGCAAGCCCGACAAGGGTGTGGAAACGGCCAGCACGGGCGGCGCGTTGCGCCCGTTGCGGCCTTCGCGCACGGCCGTCACGGCCGCCAGCAGGCGCGCCGGGGTGGCCGGTTTCGAGACGATGCCGGCCAGCATCAGGCTGTCGGCCAGGCGTTCGAGGTTTTCGCTATCCTGGTCGGCCACCAGCATGATCACGGGCGGCAGCGCCAGGCGCGCGTCGGCGCGCGCCTCGGTGAGCATGGAAATGCCATCCATGCCGGGCATGGCCGCGTCGAGCAACACCAGATCCGCCGCCGGCCCGCCGCTGGCGTGGGCGCGCAGCAGCGCCATGCCGGCCGCGCCGCTGTCGGCGCTGCGGCTGTGCCAGCCCTGCGCCGCGCACCAGTCTTCCAGCATGGCGCGCACGCTGGCGTTGTCGTCGATGATCAGCAGAGACAGGGTTTTGGGCGCGCCCTTGCCGGGCGGCTCGTGCGGCGGCGCCACCTTGTCGAAGCGGCAGCTGAAGCGGAAGTCGGAGCCCTTGCCCAGCGTGCTTTTCACGCTGAGGGTGCCGCCCATCAATTCCACCATGCGCCGGCAGATGGCCAGTCCCAGTCCCGTGCCGCCGTATTTGCGGCTGGTGCCGCTGTCGCCCTGGGAAAACGCGTCGAAGATGCGTTCCTGCTCGGCCGCGCCGATGCCGATGCCCGTGTCGCGCACGGAAAACTCGAGGGTGGCGCTGTCCGCATCCTCGGCCACCTTGTCGATGGCCAGCACCACTTCGCCATGCGAGGTGAATTTGACGGCATTGCCCACCAGGTTGATCAGGATCTGCTCCACGCGCAGGGCGTCGCCGATCAGTTCGTCGGGCACGCCGGGAGCGAGCACGAACACGGGTTCCACGCCGCGCGCCCAGGCGCTGCTGGCCAGCAGGACGCCCACGCTGCCCAGCATGCGTTCGAGCTGGAAGCGGCGCTGTTCCAGCACCATCTGCCCCGCCTCGATCTTGGAAAAATCGAGCACGTCGTTGACGATATTGAGCAGCGACTGCGTCGCCATCTGGATCTTGCCGACATAGCTGCGCTCGCGCCGCTCCAGCGGCGACTCTTCCAGCAGGCGCGCCAGGCCGATGATGGCGTTCATCGGCGTGCGGATTTCATGGCTCATGTTGGCGACGAATTCGCTCTTCGCGATACTGGCCGCCTCGGCCTTGTCGCGCGCGCGCACCATCTGCTCGTTGAGCTCATGCAGGCGCAATTCCGTGCGCTTGAGTTCGGAGACGTCCGATGCCAGCACGAAGAAGCCTCGCACGCCGCCGCTGTCGTCGAAATCGGGGATGTAATTGGTCCACGTGTGGCACACCTGGCCGCCGGGATCGAGCAGGTCGCGCTCGAAGCTTTGCGGCCGGCCCGCCAGCACGCCCTCGACGTGGGGCGCATACACGTCGAACAGTTCCTGTCCCAGCAATTCGCTCATGTGGATGCCGGCCAGTTCGGCGCTGCTGCGGCCAAACCACTCGTTATAGAATTTATTTGCAAATCGGCAACGCAAATCGGCGCCCCAGTACGACACCATGCCGGGCAGGTTGTCGGTGACGGTGCGGATGAAGCGCTCGTTCTGTTCCAGGCGCCAGGTGGCGGCGTGCAGCACCTCGGTGGCGCGCTTGCGTTCCGTGATGTCGATCGATACCCCCAGCACATGGCTGGCGCGTCCCGCATCGTCGCGCAAGACCACCTTGCGCGTGGTGAAGTGGCGCGTGGTGCCGTCGGCCGTATTGATCGCCTCCTGTTCGATTTCCACCATCTGTCCCGTGGCCAGCAGCTTGCGGTCGGCGCTGACGAAGGCAGACGCCTGCTGCGGCGGGAAGAAGTCGTGGTCGGTCTTGCCCAGCAACTGTTCGCGCGAGCGCCCCAGGGTCAGCTCCGCGTGGCGGTTGACCATTTCAAAGCTCAGCTTGTCGGCGCGCTTGACGAAGACCATGGCCGGGATATTTTCGATGATGGTGCCGAACAGGTGTTTCGAGCGGCGAAATTCCGCTTCGCTGCGCTTGCGCTCGGTAATGTCCAGCCACAGGCCCGATACGCCCAGCATCTGCTGTTCCGGGCCGAAAATCGGGTGGTACGAGACGATCCAGTGACTGAGCTGTTCGCGCTGCTGGCCGCTATGGCCTTTCAATTCGATGTCGACGATGGGCGCTCCCGTTTCCAGCACCTGGCGCACGCAGCGTTCCACTTCCGCGCGCACGGCGTCGTCGAACAGCATGGCGCCCACGGGACGGCCCAGGTGCTGCGCCACGCTGGCCCCGTTGATGGCGGCCAGGTAGTGGTTGATCATGACGATGCGCAAGTCCAGGTCCACGAACAGCATGCCGATCGGTGCCGTCGCATACACGGTTTCCAGCAGGCGCGTGGACTTTTCCAGGGCCAGCGTGCGTTCGGCCACCAGGCTTTCGAGCTGCGTGCGGTGGCGCCGCAGGTCGCGTTCCAGCGCGCCCAGGGCGCTGGCCATGTCGGCCGATTCGCGGTCCGCATGCTTGCTGGCGAGCAAGGGCTTGCCCTGCGCCAGCGCGTGTATCTGCACGGTCAGTTCCTGCAGGGTGCTGGCCAGGCGGCCGCCCACGCGCCAGGCCAGGGCAAAGCCGGCGCCCAGCAGCAGCGCCAGGATGAGGGAACCCGTGACTACCGAGCGCAGCAGCGCTTCCGCCACCGTGCTGGTGCGCATCGTGACGGCCACCGTCCAGGCGGCGTCCGGGGCGCGGCGGAAGCCCGTATACACGTCAATGCCTTCCAGGGTGGCATGGCGCAGCACGCCTTCGCGCGCCTGGCGTATCTGTTCCAGCAGGGGCGCCGCGCTGCGCTGGCCCACATAGCGTTGCGGCGCCAGGGTGCGCGCCACGTTGATGCCGTCGGCATTGATGAGGGCCGCGCCAAGGTAGGCTGGCAGGTGCAGCTCGCGCAGCAGCACGGGCAGGTAGTCGGGCGGGTACAGGGCCGTCAGCACATAGGCGGCGTCCTGCCTGCGCGGCAAGGGCAGGTTCAGCGCCAGTTGCGGAACGCTGCCAGGCGTCGTGGCCAGGCTGGTCAGCCGCGGCTTGCCGACGTCGCGCGTGCGCGCCATGCTGGCGGCCCATTTTTGCGGCAACGGAGGCGGAGTCTGGCTGGCGGGCAAGGTCGTATTGACCAGCTGGCGGCCCCTAGCGTCGGAGACGATGAAGGCACTGATGGCCAGGCCCGGCTGCAGCAGGTTGGCGGACAGGGCCCGCAGGGCGCCGATGTCGTCCGTTTGCAGGGCGGGCGAGTCGGCCAGCATGCGCGCGGCCATCTGGGCGCCGTTCAGGTCGCGTTCGACGGCGGCCGCGACGGCCAGCGCCGCCTGCGCCGTTTCGCTGACGACATGGTCGCGTTCGCGCGTGTAGCTTTGTCCCACGAGCAAGAGAAATACCAGCGCCGTCGGAATGACCCAGGCGAGCACCAGCCATGAAATTCTTGAGCGTATCGAAGGCAAATCTTGCACCCGGAAGGCTCCCAGAATGGATGAATCGACAGGCAGGCTCACGCTGGCGCTGGCTGACGTTGAATGAAAAGATGCTAGACGAATTTGATTGGTCTGACAAGCCTAGTTTCCGGTATGGAAAAAAGCTTGCTCAAGGCATACGGAAGAGGGTATGGCGCCGCGCTGGACGCCCAACCCGCCATGGTGGCGGGCAGGCAAGGGGCTTACGGGACGACGGTCAGCACGTCGACATCGATTTCCGGGCTTTCCATGAAGTCTTTCTCCACTTCGCCGCGGATTTCCACCCGGGTTTTGGCGTCGATCTTGCGGTTCATGAAGACCTTGTCGTCGATGTCCACGCGGATTTCCGCCGTGCCGTCGGAGAAGATGTATTTCTCGTTGCCCACCTTGCGCAGCAGCTGGCCGCGCAGCACGACGACCTGGTCGTCGACGGGATTTTTCAGGATGGCAGCCACGCTGCTGGGCGCGGCCGGGCCGGCCGTCGGGCCCACATATTGGGCTTGCGCGCTACCGGCCAGCAAGGCGCAGGCGGCCAGGGAGACGATGAGTTTGCGGTGCAGTGGCATGGTATTCCTTTGATAGTGACTGCCGGCTCAGAAGAAGACGGCGGTGCGGGCAATGATAGCACCGGCATTGCCGTAGGGCATGTTCGCCCGCACGCTGCCCGTGCTGGCCACGCCATCGTCGAGCTTGCTGTCGATCTGCTCCGCGTAGCTCTCGGGCAGGTTGTCGAAACGGATGCCGTTGCCGGCGCGGCCACCGACTTCGTCGTTGTACAGGTAGACGGCGCCGCCCTGGGCGCTGGTCATGAATTGCGAGGTGCCGTTGAACGAGCCGGTGATGAAGCCGCCCAGCGCCAGGTGCTGCGGCGCCAGGGTGAATTCGCGCGGCTGGCCGTCGCCGATCTGGCCGTCGCCATTGCCGTTGCCGGCCGAATTGGGCACGTGCACGGTACCCTGGATATCGTCGCCGGGCAGGGCGCGGAACTTGTCCTGGTAGGCGTTGACGGCGGCCGTCAGCGCATTTGACTGTTGGATGATGTTTTTCACCTTGGCGCTGTCGATCAAGCCTTGTCCCTTCAGCACGCCGCCGAGCAGCAAGCCGATGATGACCAGGACGATGGCGATTTCTACGAGCGTGAAGCCGTGCTGGCGGCGTGGGAGCATGGGATTTCCTTGGGAAAAAGTACGACAACTTGGGTTGGCAGTTTACTGCATTTGATGCCGGACGCGCAGGGCAGGGTCATGGCGTGGCCTTTGCTTTCTTCCTGGCAAGTTCGTCCAGCCGGCGCGCGAGGAAAGCCAGTTCGTGCGGGTCGCTGATCTGGCCGCTGGCGATCAGGCCGCCGATCACCAGGCGGGCGCTGTCGAGCTGGTCCATGTCTTCCAGGATGAACGCTTCCATCTCGCGCACCCACGGCGGCACGTGCGGCCCCGTCGCCAGCCGGCGCAGTTCGCGTGCATACGCGAGGGCCAGCGGCAGGTCGTGCAACTGGTGCTTTGCCACCAGCGCCGCCTGCGCCATGGCGGGCCAGCGGCGTTGCGGGTCGGCCGCGAAGCTGGCGGCGACAAAGGCCAGCATGCGCCGCGCGCGCTGCGGGTCGGCCACGCCCGCGTAGACTTCGCTGGCGGCCACCAGCGCATACCGGCTGCGCGGATCGAGCGTTTGCGCCGTGTCCAGCCAGCCGGCCAGGCGGTCATAGTCGAGCTCGCGCCAAGGCAGGCTGACGCCGGGCTGGTCTTCGAACGATTGCAGGTACAGCAGCATCGCCTTGGCCATGGCCAGCGGCTCGCCCAGGCTGGCCAGGCGCGCCACGCCAGCCGGCGGCGCGGCGGGCAGGGGCCGCGCCTGTGCCGGTGCGTGCTGCTGCGCCAGGCGCCAGCCCGGCTGCAGCAGCAGGCAGGCGGCCAGCAGCCAGCACAGGGGGCGCGGCACGCTGCTCCAGGGGCGCTGGGCGGTGGCCATCAGATGTTCCTGCGGTAAAAGTCGCACAGCGCGCAGCTGGCCAGCAAGGCCACATAGATCCCGGTTTGCGCCGCCACGCCGGCCAGGGCTGACCAGTCGCCCGTGGCGTACAGCAGCCACTCCGTGCGCGTAAAGGCGTCGAGGCGGGGCAGCAACAGGGCCAGCACGTCGATGGCGCCCGTCGTGGCCCGCTGCAGTAGCGAGTCTCCCGCCTGCGGGCCGTGTGCCAGCAGTTGCAGGCTGCCCAGCATGCGCGCCAGCACATAGAAGCCGCCGGTGGCGGCCAGCGCGGGCAGGGCCTGCTGCAGGCTGGCCGCGCACAGCAGGCTGAAGGCGGCGACGATCCACAATTCCCCCAGCAGCGACAAGGCCCACAGCGCGCTTTGCGCGGGCCCGGCGTACAGTGCCATCAACAGGCCGAACAGCACGGCGGGCACGGCCGCCAGCGCCCCGTAGCCCAGCAGCTTGCCCAGCAGGTAGGCGGCGCGCGGCATGGGCAGTGCCAGCAGCAATTCCAGGCCCCGCTCGGCCGCTTCGCGCGCCATGCTGGTGACGATGAAGGTGGCCAGCAGGAAGATGCTGGCCAGGCGCAAGGTGGCCGCCAGCAGCGCCGCCTGCACGGCGCCGCCTTCCGTCAGCGCCAGTTGCTGCAGGAAACCGGCCAGGGCGGCGGCGCCGCAGGCGGCCAGCAGGAACAGCCACGGCAGGCGGCTGCGCAGCGCTTCGAGCAGCGTGTAGCGGGCGATGGTGAGGGCGGGGGATCGCATGCGCATCAGCGGGGCAGCCTTTGCGCCACCACCATGCGGTTAAACAGGATGTTCGGCGACAACCAGGCGACGATATCGTCGAACTCGCCACCCGGCTGCTGCGGCCCGCTGGCGGCGCGGCTGATGAAGGTGGTGGCGTTCGAAGCATTGTTGCGCTCGTCGACATTGTTGCCGAAAGACACAGCCTGGCGCTGGCCCTGCACGCCCGTGGCGCCAAAACCGTTCTTGCCATGCGACATGATCATGGCGGGGATGTCGTTCAAGGCCGTCGCCTGCAGCAGCGCGCCGCCATGGCGCGTGACGATGCTGATGTCGCGCGGCGTGGACAGGCTGAAAAGCTGGCCGCTGTCGCTGAAGGCCGGCGTCACGCTGTAGCGCAGCAGATTGTTCCAGCTGTCGCCCTGGCGCAGCCCCAGGGTGGCCCATGGCAGGAAACCGGCGCGTTTTTCGCCCGTGCAGCGCGCGCCGCGCCGGTCTTCCAGGCCACTGGCGGCGGAGATGGCGGGACAGGGCAGGTAGCCGTAGCGCAGCGCATAGCCCGTCAGCGCTTCCTTCGCCTCATTCAGTGCCTGTTGCGTCTCGGCCACCTTGCGCTGTTCCAGCTGCACCGTCAATGGCGTGACCAGGCCGCCGATCATCAGGCCGACGATGACGAGCACGATGGCGATCTCGATCAGGGAAAAGCCGTCCTGGCGGCGGGAGAAAGACATATTGCTCATGGCAGGTTGCGCGCGGCGCGCATGCGTTGGTACAGGGTGGGCAAGGTAATCCAGGTCAGCATGTCGTCGAAGGCGCCACCGGGCAGCGCGGCATTGTCGGTGGCGGGGCGGGTAATGAAACTGCGGCTGGCGCGGTGATTGGCGGCTTCGTCGAGATTGCCGCGTGCCGTATTGACTTGCGTCACGCCGCTGGCGGCCGTGCCGTAATGATCCTTGCCTTGCGAGAACAGCACGGCGGGCAGGCACTGGACGCTGACGTCGCACTCTGCCTGGCCGGCCACGAAGGCGAGTTCGCCGCGCGCGTTGCGCTCGAGCACGACTCTGTTGGCGACGGCGGAAAACGAGACGATGGGCGCGCGCGCCATTTCCGGCGTGACGCTGTAGCGCAGCAGCTTGCCCCAGGCGTCCACGCCGTCCACGCCCAGCGCCACCCACGGCAAAAAGCCGCTGCATGCGGCATCGTCGGCGCAGTCGGCGGCCCGTTCGCGCCCGTCGTGGGCGGAGGCGGCGGGACGGGGCAGGCGGCCTTGCACGGCGGCAAAGCCCAGCAAGGCTTCGCGCGCCTGCGCCAGGGTGGCCAAGGTGCGCTGCTGGCGTTCGGCCTCGCCCGACTTGCGGCCAAAGGCGCTGATCAGCAGGCTGGCCGCGCCCAGGCCCAGCACGGCCACCAGCAGCAACAGGGCGGCGCCGCGCTGGCGCCGTGGCTGCCGATGAGCTGGTCGTGGCGTCATGGCGGCGCCTCCTGCACTTCGGTGACCGTGCCGCTGGCCGGGTCGTAGCGCTGGCCAGGTTTCAGCAGCACCACCTGGCCATTCGACAGGCGCAGGGTCAAGGTGCCGGGCTTGCCATGGGCAAGGCGGTTGTGCGGCTCGTTTTGCGCTTCCTGGTTCAGCCAGACGGTGGAGCGGCCGCTGCTGCGCTGCACCAGGCCATTCAATTCCACGGGCGGGGCGGGCGGCGGCGGTGGCGGGGGCGCGGCCAGGGCCGGCTCGGGCGGCGGCGGCCCGTAGCGCTGTGCATCGAGCTGGGCGCGCTGCTCGGGAGACAGGAACAAGCGTCCCAGCGGCTGTGCCTGCCCCTGGGCCGCGAGCGGGGCGCCGGCCAGCAGCATGCACAGGACGAGGGTGCGCAGGACGGGAGGGCCGCTCATGGCCGCCCCGGCACGGGCGCGCTGTTGACGGTCAGCCACAGCAGCTCGCATTCGGCGCCCAGCGTGGGCGCCGCCTCGCTGCCGGCCGTCGCTCCGGCCGCTCCATGGCGCTTGAGCGTGCAATCCTGCACGGCGAAATAGCCGGCCTGGCGCAAATCGTCAAACAGGTTCAGCAAATCCAGCTCGTGCAGCAAATCCATCTGCACGCGCATGCGGCTGCCGCGCAAGTGATATTGCCCCATCACCATGGGCAACGGTACCGGCAGCGCTTGCTGGGGACTGATCTCATAGCTGATCGGCAGCAGTTTGCGCTGTTCCTGGCTGCGGCGGATGGCGTCGATCCAGGCCAGGCGGTTTTCTTCACCGATCAGGCCGCGCTGGCGCAGGGCCAGGAATTGCGGTTCATAGGCACGGATTTCCTGCTTTTCCGCTTCCGCGTGGTTGAACAGGGTGGCCGCCGCCGCGCGCGTGTGCTGGGCCAGGTACAGTTGTTGCGCTTCGCGCATGCGATAGGCGGCGCTCAGGCTGAGCAGCAGCACGCTGGCCAGCAGGGTCAGGGCAAAGCACAGCAGGGCGCCACGCACCAGGTGCAGTTCGCCCAGCCAGGCGGGCAGGGTGCGCGCCGGTGTGCCGGCACGCTGCATGCCGGGCAGGGGCGGCTGCTTGACGGGGCCGCTCATGGTTGCCACTCCAGCAAGAGGGTGAAGCGGGCCTGGCTGTCCGGCGCCGGCGCGGCGCTCTTGCCGGACAGGGTCACGCTGGGACGCAAGTCGAGCGGCGTTTCCTCGATCGTCACCTGCATGCCCGGCTGGCGTGCCAGGGTTTGCGCAAAGGCCGTGACGGCGGCCAGCGCGGCCCGGTAGTCATTGTTCGGCATGGCCACGTCCGCTTCCAGGCGCAGCGCCTGCGGCGGCGCGACCGGGATGCCGGCCAGGGCGCTGCGGGGCGGCGCACTCGCACCCTGCGGCGGCGGCTGGCCGCCGGCCGCGCGCGCGGGCGCCCGGCCCGCATGCCAGTGCAGCTGGCTCAGGGCAACCTGCGGCGCCTGGTCCAGCGCGGCGCTCAGCATGCCCAGCAGGCGGCCCGGCTCCGGCGCCTGGCTGGCGATCATCTGGCCCAGGGTCACGGCCACCTTCATGTTCTGCGTCTTGGCCGGCGCCGGCGGCTGCGTCGACATGACGCTGCGGTAGCGTTCCTGGTAGGACGCCGTTTCCTGCGCCAGGCGCTGCGTGGCGGCCCCGTCGGCGATGCCGCCAAGCAGATTGATCACGCACCACAGGGCGGCCGACGCGCCGATCAGCGCGCTGGCGCCATACAGCGTCTTGCGCGCGCGCTGGAAGTGGTAATAGCGGGCCAGCGCGCCCGGCGGATAGTGGCTGGGCGGCGGATGCTTGCCCAGCAAGGTCAGCAGCAATTCGTCGGCCAGCGCCGGCGTCTGGCGCAAGCCCACCCGTTCGCCGGCCAGTTGCAGGTCGATGAAGTGGTAGGCCACTTCCACGCCGTTGTCGCACAGCAATTCGAGCTTGGCGATCTGTGCTGCCGGCGCCAGGATGACGGTATTCAAGACGTCGCCGCGCGCCAGCATGCGCGTGCTGGTAAGAAATTGCCGCGTCTTTTCCGTTTCCAGGGCAATATTCACGGCCACGCCGTCGAGCGCGATGGTGGCCGTCTGGCGCGAAAAGCGCAACTGCCCCTTTTCATAGTAACTTTGCCGCAAGCCGCCCGACTGCTGCGTCACCAGCAGCAAGTGTTCGTGCGCGATCGACAGCTTTTTGACCAGCGCGATACTGAGCAGGCTGGTCGAATAGATGCCGGCCACGGGCACGCGCAAGTGTTCGAGCGCTTCCGTCCACGGCTGCAGCAAGGTGGGATTGGTCAGGGCGAAAAACAGCACCTGGTCATCGTGGCGGCCCGTGCTTTCGCGTCCCAGCAGGGTGCTGCCCCGGTAGGGCGTATCGCGGTGCAATTGCTGCTTGCGCCGCTCAAGCAGCGCTCTGCCCGCCTTGCCGCGCACGTGGGGTAGCAGCTGGCGCTGGAAATCTTCCTCGATCAAGTCCGTCAGCAGGTAGGCGGGCACGCCCAGGCGCTGTGCCTGCGGATCTTCCAGCCACGCGGCGAAACCGTCCAGTCCGGCCGCGCTGGCGGGAAAGGTCTGGCCCTGGCCCAGCACGCCGTGGTTCCAGTCGTAGGCGCACAGGGCGTCGCTGGTGAGGTAGAGCAGTTGTTTGCGGAACACGGCGGCCTCAGGTTTTGATGGTGCTGATGGTGTCGTAGATCGGCCCCAGCACGGACAGCATGATCCAGCCCAGCAGCAGGCCCAGGATGACCGTCATGGCCGGCTCGATCATGGCTTGCACTTTTTCAATCAATTCCTTCACTTCGCGGTTGTAAAAATAACTGACATTGCGCAAGGCCGTGTCCAGCGAGCCCGTGGCTTCGCCCACCTTCAGCATGCGGATCACCAGCGGCGGGAAGATGCCCGTGTGCTGGAAGGCGGCGGTGACGCCGTAACCCTCGCTGATCAGCTGGGCGGCGCGGCGCAGGCCGGCCGCCACCACCTGGTTGCCGGCGATGCCTTCGGACAGGCGGATGCATTCGAGGATGGTGATGCCGGAAGCATACATCAGGGCAAAAAACGTGGCGAAGCGGGCCAGGATGATCTTGTGCAGCACGGGACCGATCAGCCACAGCCGCAGTTTCAGGCCATCCCAGGCATAACGGGCCGCGCCGCTCCTGCGGATGAGCGCGCGCAGGCCGAAAAACAGCAGCACGGGCAAGGCCAGCAGCAGATACCAGTAGTCGATGAAGCCATTCGAGACAAAGATCAAGACGCGCGTGTGCAGCGGCAGCTCGCCGCCCATGTTGCGGATGAAGGCCGTCAGCTGGGGCACCAGATAGATCATCAGGAAAAACGTCACGGCCGCCACGACGATGGCCACGACAATCGGATACATGACGATCTTGCGCGTTTGCGAGGCCAGCTCATCCTGCCATTTCAGGCTTTCCGACAGGTTCTTGAAGACGTCGGCGATCCTGCCGCTCTGTTCTCCCGCAAGGATCAGGCTGGTAAACGTGGCGTCGAAGATATCGCCGTGCTGGGCCAGCGCGCCGGACAGGGGCAAGCCGCCCTCGATGCTTTCAATGAGATCCGTGACGACTTCGCGCAGGCGCGGGTGGTCGGTGCTTTCGCGCAAGTCGTTCAAGCCTTCCAGGATGGGCACGCCAGCGCCCGTCAATTGCTCCATGTGGAAGCAGAAATTGATGAGGTCGCGGCGGTGGATGACCCTCTTGCCCAGCAGCACCAGGTACTGGCCCGTGATCTTGCAGTCGATCAAGTCGAGCTGCATGCGGTGCAGGCGCGCCTCCAGGTCCGGCACGTTGGCCGCCTCCATGCTGCCGGGAATCAGGGCGCCGGCGGCATCCATGGCGCGGTAGACATATTGCGCCATCAGGCCAGCCTTTCCGTCAGGTCGACCACGCGGCCCACTTCTTCCAGGGTCGTGACGCCTTCCGTCACGCGGCGCATGCCGTCGTCGACGAGGCCCTTGAAGCCGGCCGCGCGCGCCGCAGCCTTGAGCTCGCGCAAACTGGCGCGGCGCGCTGTCAATTCATCGAGTTCGGGTGTCATCTTGAGGATTTCCATGATGGCCAGGCGGCCCTTGTAACCCTGGTGCGCGCAGCGCTCGCAGCCCACGGCGCGGCAGATGTTGACGGGGGGCGCTTCGGGCGCCAGGCCCAGCAGGCGCCGCTCGACGTCGTCGGCGATCACGGTTTCCTTGCAGTGCGGACACAAACGCCGCACCAGGCGCTGCGCCACGATGCCGATGATGTTGCCGGCCATGATGTCGGGCAAGATGCCGATGTCGAGCAGGCGCGCCACGGAACCGATGGCCGAGCTCGTATGCAGGGTGGAATACACCTGGTGGCCCGTCATGGCGGCGGCAAACGCCATTTCCGCCGTTTCGCGGTCGCGGATCTCGCCCACCAGGATGATGTCCGGGTCTTGCCGCATCATCGAACGGATGCCGTCGGCAAAGCCCAGCTTGACGGATTCGTTGACGGAGGTCTGGCGTATCATGTTCATCGGATACTCGACCGGGTCCTCCAGGGTCATGATGTTGACGCTTTCCGTATTGATATGGTTGAGTATCGAATACAGGGTGGTGGTCTTGCCGCTGCCCGTCGGGCCCGTCACGAGGATCACGCCGTCCGGGCGCGCGATCATGAGTTTCAGCAAATTCAGTTCCGCCTCGGCCAGGCCCAGCGCGTCGAGCGGCACGATGCCTTTTTGCCGGTCCAGCACGCGCAGCACGACGTTTTCGCCATGCGTGGTGGGCTGCGCCGAGGCGCGGAAATCGATTTGCCGTCCGGAAAACTTGATGCTGATGCGGCCATCCTGCGGCGCGCGCGCCTCGGCGATATTCATGTTCGACATCACCTTCAGGCGCACGGCCATGGCCGGCCAGTACGATTTGTGCAGGCTGCGGATCTGCCGCAGGATGCCGTCGATGCGGTAGCGGATGCGCAGGAACGACTGCTCCGGCTCGAAATGGATGTCCGAGGCGCCGTTCTGCACGGCGTCGGCCAGCAGCGCATCGATCAGGCGCACCATGGGCTGGCTGTACTCGTCCGACGGCGAGGCCATGCTTTGATAGCTGACTTCGCCCGTTTCGATCTCGTGCAGGATGCCGTCGATCGACAGCTCGAAACCGTAATACTGGTCGATGGCGCGCGAAATGTCCGATTCGTTGACGAGCACGGTGGAAATCGTGATGCCCTTGACCAGCATGGCGCTGATCTGGTCGAGCGCGACGATGTTGCTGGTGTCGGCCATGGCCAGGATCAGATTGTCCGCCTGCCGTTCATACACGATGGGAAACACGCGGTAGCGCTTGGCCACGTCCTTCGGGATCAGTTTCAGGGCGATGGCGTCGACCACCAGGCTCGACAGGTCGGCGCTGACCTGTTTCAGGTTTTCGCTGAGGGCCTCGCGCACGGTCGCTTCCGTCACAAAACCCAGGGTGATCAAGAGCTTGCCCAGCGGTTCGCTGCTGCGCCGCTGCTCGATCAGGGCGATGCGCAGCTGGTCTTCGCTGATCACGCCTTTCTGGATCAGCAGCTTGCCGAGGGGAAGTTTTGCCTGTTCTGCCATGTAGCGCTTATTCCTGACGGGTGATGATGATGGCCGGGTCGGCCGCGGCCGGGCCTGTGCTTGCGCCTGCTGCCGGCGCGGGGGCTGCCAGTTCGCGCAAGCGCGTTTGCACGATGGCCTGGTCGAAGGCGGCGGGCGTCGTTTGCGCCAGGGTCAAGGCGCGCTGGTAATACGTGGCGGCCAGCCGGGGCTGGTTTAGCCGGTCCAGGCCGACGGCCAGGTTGAAGGCATAGTCGGGATTGCCGGGCGCGGCGCCATAGGCGCGGAAAAATTGCTGCTGCGCTTCATTCCAGCGGCGCTGCTTGGCGTACACATTGCCCAGTGCAAACAGCACGGGGGCGCTGTCCGGGCTGCGCGCCAGGATGGCTTTCAGCTTTGCCTCGCTTTGCGCCACGTCGCCCTGGCGCAAGCCGATCAGACCGGCCAGCGCTTCGCCATCGTCGGGATTGATTTCCAGCAAACGCACGTACAGGGCTGCCGCTTGCGCGCCCTGGTTGTCGCGCAAGGCCACGGCCGCCAGGCCCAGCAGCGCGTCGCGGTTGTTGGCATCCTGCCGCAGCACCGTTTCATATTGCTGACGAGCAAGGCCCAGCTGTCCCCCGTTGAAGGCTTGATACGCTTGCTGCACGCCGGGGTTGATTTGCGGCGCGGCGACGCTGCGCTGCACCTGGATCTGGCTATTGTCGGGCGCGGCCACCGGTGGCAGGCTGGGCGGCGCGGGCGGCGCCATGTGCGCCAGCTGCGCGGCCACGGCGGCCTGGGCCGCAGCCTGTATCATCGCTTGCTGGTCCTGTGCGTTGGCTTGCTGGCGCGGCGCCTGCTGCAGTTCAGGCGGCAAGGCTGCTGGCGATGGCTCGGTGGCCGCTGCCGAGCCGGCACCGGGCGCCGCCAGCACCACGACGGGACCGGCAACGCCGGCCGTGCCCGGGGCATCCGTCAGCGGCATGGGCACGCCGGGCAGGTTGGCGCCCGCGCCGGGGCTGGTGCTGGCGCGCCAGTACCAATATGCCATGGAAGCGGCCACCAGCAGCAGGATCGCCAGCAGCACGGCCAGGCGCACGGTGGCCGGGTCGACGCTGATGGGGCCCGTGGGACCTTTCGGCGGCGGATTGCTGCGGCTGGCGCGCGGCCGGGCGGGCGGCGGTTCGGGGCGCGCGCGCGGCGGCTCGGGAGGCGGGCCAGGCTGCGCGCCCTGCTGTGAACCGGGCTGCGGATCCGGCTGGGCCGCCTGCTGCGCCGGCTGCGGCGCGGGCGCGTCCGCCAGCGGTTCCAGGCGCAAGGTGCTTGGCGGCTGCACGGGAGCTGGCGCGGCAGGCACGGGACGGGGCGGCAGCGCGTCGGCCGGCGCCAGCTCCAGCACCTGGTCGTAGGCTTCGGACGGCTTTTCCAGTTCCTCGTCGGAAAGGCTGTTCTGTTTGGCGCGCTCGGCTTTCTTGAGCGCCTGCATCAGCAAGCTCATGGAAAATCCCCCTGCAGGCGCGCCTGCGGCCGGACGGGTGGCGCCGGCGGCCCATCCGTGTATGGCTGGCTGTTGAGCGGCGCCTGGCCGGGCAGCAGGTAGCGGTAGTCGCGGTAATCGCCCTCGATGCTGGCATCCTTGACCACCACGGGGCGCATGAAGATCACCAGTTCCGTCTTGCTGCTTGCTTCATTGCGGTAGGTAAACAGATTGCCCACCACGGGCAGGCTGGACAGGCCCGGCACGCCATCGCGGGCATTGTCGATGGAGTCCTGCATCAGGCCGCCCATCACGGCGATCTGGCCATTGCCCACTTTCATGATCGATTCCAGTTCGCGCGCCTGGATCACGGGCACGCGGCTTTGCACGTTCGCCGTGGCCAGGGCCGGATTCGGATCTTGCACATAGCCCACGATGCGCGTGATGGTGGGGCGCACGTTGAGGGTGACTTCATCGCTGTCGGAAATCTGCGGCGTGACGCTCATGACGAAGCCGACGGGCACCGTTTCCAGTTTCGACTCATACGTGGCCGGCGTGGTGATGGTGCCCGTCGAGCTGATCACGGCAGGCGTCACCTTGATGGTAAAGAAGACATTGTTGTCGACCACCTTCAGCATGGCCGTCTGATTGTTGAGCACGCTGATCTTCGGGCTGGACAGCACTTTCACCTTGCCGAACGATTCGAGCAGCTGGATGGTGGTGGAAAAGCTGTCTTTCAGATAATTGAGCAGGAAGATGCCGGGCGTGGCGTTCGGCGTGACGCCGCTGGACAGGCCCGCCGTCCCCACTTGCCCCTGGCGCAGCTGCAGGCTGCCCGTCAGGCGCGACCAATTGATGCCTTGCTGGTATTCATTACTCAGACGCACTTCGATGATGGTCGCCTCGATCAGCACTTGCCGCTTGGCGCTGTGCAATACCGCGTCGAGGAATTCCGCAATCTTTTCGTGCTGGCGTCCCGTGGCCCGTACGGCGATCAGTCCGCCCTCGACGTTGACCACCACGGACGAGGGGCTGCCCTTGTTGGCCAGTTTTAACAGCGGCATGCCGTTCGCGTCCAGCGGCTGGCCGGGATTCGCGTTCTGGCTGGCCAGCTGCTGGCCCGGCGCATATTGCGCTCCATTCGGATTGCCATTCTGGCCGCCATACTGCATCGGCGGCTGGGCGCCGTACTGGCCCGTCGCACCGGCGGCCGGGAAGTTGCCGGCCTGGTTTTGTACCTGGCCAGGCTGGCCTTGCTGTCCCTGCTGGCCGGGCATGCTCGTCAATTGCTGGTTCAGCTGCGCCAGCGGGTCCACCTGCACGTCGTTGAGCGTGGTTTCGCGCAGCAGGTCGCGGATATTCTTTTCCAGGCTGTACCAGAAATTATTTTCCGAACGATTCACCACCAGGGTGGTCGAATTGTTATTGCCATTGCCGCCGCTGCCTTGCGTGCTGCCGACGGGGTTGCTGGCATTGTTCGACCCGCCGCCCGCCGTGGAGATTTGCGTGGCGATATTCACGCTGCTGTTGGTGCTGCGCGCCATGTTGACGTAATCGACCTTGTAATTGCGCCACACGGGCGCATCGGGCAACACCGTCAGGTTCTTGCCATCGATTTCGTAGCGCATATCGACTTGCTTGCCGATACGCGCCAGCAGTTGCGGCAGGGTCTGGTTCAGCGCATTCAGGGTGACGCTGCCTTCGATCTGCGGGTGGATGTCGATATTCATGCCCGCGTCGCGCGCCAGCGCAAACAACAGCGATTGCACGGGCACCTTGTGCACGGTGACGCTGTAGGTTTCCACTTTGGGCGCGGGCAGGGGCGCGGCCAGCGCGCTGCTTTGCTGCACCGGTTCGGGAATGACGCCGGCGGGAAGGGGCGCGGCATTGAGGTGGGCAGGCGACAGCGGCGTTTGATGCGTGGCGCAGCCGGCCAGCATGGCGCTGCAGGCGAGGGCGACCCAAGAGGCCAGCACAGGAATAGGGTGTTGAGTCATGAAAAGTTCGCCCTTGGAGTCGTGTTGTGCTTTTGTAATTTTACCCAGCATGATCGCTTAAAAGCAATCGGCTGTGCTGGCTCGGGAGGCAATATGCCAAAATAAAGTCAGGGTGTGCCACGCCCCGTTTTTGCCGGGATCATGACTTTCATTTCCGTGCGGATACTGTCTATGTCGCTCAGCAATATTTTCTGTGGCGACGCCGGGGCCATTCTTGCCCACACGGCTTCTGCGCTGGCTTGGTCTGCAAAGCTGCCGTAGACGATGGACAGGCGCGCGGCGGCGCTCGTCGCTGCCTGTTGTGGCGCTAGCCGCGACACTGGTGACACTGGTTGCGGCGGGATGGCTGCCGTGTTTTGCGCTGTCGCCTTGGGCGCGCCAGGCAAGAGAAACACGTGGATGTCACGCAGGCCGATGGCTTGCTGCGCCTGCTGCAGGAAGGTTTCCGCCGCAGCCGTTTCGGTGGCGGGCAGGCTGGCGATGTGCAGTACCAGTTGCCGCGGCCCTTGCCGTGCCAGCCAATCGCGCGATTCGGCCAGCTTGCTGTCGAGCAGCGCGGACGGCGCCGCCAGCGCCGCGCGCGGAAACGCCGCCTGGAGCGCGCTTGCGGCCGCGTCGGCGGGCGCGGCGGCGTGTGCCTGGCGTACCTGGTATGCCTGGCTTGCCGGCGGCGCCATCCCGGCCGTCGCCGCTGTCCGGCCGTGGCTGCTCGTCAGCCATTGCCACAGCAGCGCCGCAGCCAACAGCAGCATCAGTGCGCTCAAGGCGCCTGCCAGCAGCTTGCCCGCATGCCAGGGCGGGCGGTGGAAGGGGCTGTCGGCAATGGCCAGGCGCACGTGGCGCGCGCTGATGTGCTGCGCATCGTCCGCAAACGCGGCCAGCAAGGCCTTGTCGGCCAGGATATTCACCCTGCGCACGATGCCCTGTGCCGCGCGCGCCAGCTGGCGCAGCGCGGCCGGCGTGAAGACGAGCGGCGCCATGCGGCCGGCGGCGGCCAGGCGGCATGCCAGATAGTCGTCCAGCAAGGCTGGCGGCAGGCGCGGCACGGTAAAGCTGTGGGTGATGCGTTCCTTCAATTGGCGAAACTGGGGCAAGTCCAGGGTGTGCTGCAATTCCGGCTGGCCAAACAGGACGATTTGTAGCAGCTTGTGGCTGGCCGTTTCCAAATTCGTCAGCAGACGCAGCGCTTCCAGGGTGGCGCCCGGCATGGCTTGCGCTTCTTCGGCCAGCAGCACCACCTGGCGCCCGGCCGCATGCCTGGCGATCAGCTCGCCGTGCAGGGCGCGCAGCACGGCATCGGCCCGGAAGCCGTCCAGCGTCAGGCCCAGTTCGGCGGCGATGGCGTGCAGGACGTCATCCGGTTCCAGGCGGGGATTGAGCAAATACAGCACGTCGACCTGGGGCGGCAAACGCTCGGCCAGCATGCGGCACAGCATGGTCTTGCCGCTGCCCACTTCGCCCGTCAGCTTGATGATGCCTTCGCCTTGCGTGACGGCATACAGCAGCGCATCGAGCAGCTCGCCCCGGGTATTGCCCGTATAAAAGAAGGCGGGGTCCGGCGTGATGCCGAACGGCGCCGTGCGCAAGCCGAAATGGCGCAGATACATGCCGTGCGGGGAGGGGGCGTAAGGCCGGCCGGGCGGCGCGGAGAGCGGGGCGTTCATGCCGCGATGCAATTGAGGAAAGCCTGTTCCAGGCTGGCGCCTGCCGCGCCGCCATGCCGCGCGCGGCATTCGGCGGGCGTGCCTGTAAACACGATGCGGCCCGCATGCAGGATGGCCATGCGGTCGCACAATTCTTCCACGTCGGCCAGCGCATGCGAGGTGAGCAAGGCGCCCCGGCCCTGCGCGCGCGCTTGCCGCAGCACTTGCTTGAACTGTGCGCGTACTTTCGGATCGAGTCCGCTCATCGGTTCATCGAGCACCAGCTGCGGTTTGCCCGACAGCAAGCAGGCGGCCAGCCCCAGCTTCTGCATCATGCCCTTCGAATACTCGCGCGCGGGGCGCAGCAAGGCGTCCGGCGCCAGGTCCAGCGCGGCCAGCGCTTGCTGCACGGCTTGCGCATCGGGACGCACGTCGTGCAGGCGCGCCAGGTAGCGCAGGAAGTCGCCGCCCGTCAGGTAATAGGGGGCCTGGAAGCGTTCCGGCAGAAACGACAAGGGCTGGCGCGCCGCGCCATGGCGGTGCGGCTGGCCGAAGATGGCGATCTCGCCCCGCTCGGGCATGCAAAAGTCCAGCAGGCATTTCAGCAGGGAAGTCTTGCCCGCGCCATTCACGCCGACCAGGCCGAACAGTTCCCCCGCGCGCACCTGCAGGTCGATGCCGCGCAGCACGGCGCTGCCCGCCAGCTGCAGATGTACATTGTGGAACTCGATGGCGCAGGCGTTCATAGGGGCAGGGTCGGCAGGCAAGACGGGGTACGACCGCCATTATTGCCATGGGCGCTGGCGGGCGGCAAGTGTTTCCTTGCAGAGTGTTGAAATGCGCAAAAATCAAGCGATGGAATGTATTTTCTTTAAGAAACAACAGGTTCTGGAATAAAATACCTGCGCGCGCCGCTGGCGTGCATCGTCTGATGAATCTGTCGAGGAGCAAGCATGGCAAGGCCAGAGAAAGTCCGGCTCGGTGAAATTTTGGTGCAGCAGAAATTGCTGACGGAAGAACAGTTGGGCCAGGCCTTGACGGAACAGAAGCGTTCGGGACGCAAGCTGGGCCGCGTTTTTGTCGAACACGGCTTCGTTACGGAAGAGCAGATTTCGGGCGCGCTGGCGCGCCAGCTCGACATTCCCTACATCAATCTGAAGTTTTTCAACATCAATCCCGAACTGGTGCGGCTGCTGCCGGAAACCCAGGCGCGGCGCTTCCGCGCGCTGGTGCTGGAAGACCGCCGCGAGGGCTTGCTGGTCGGCATGTCCGATCCCACCGACCTGTTCGCGTACGATGAAATCTCGCGCCTGGTCAAGCGCCATATCGAGCTGGCCGTGGTCAATGAAACGGAAGTGCTGGCCGCCATCGACCGCATCTACCGCCGCACGGAAGACATTTCCACCCTGACGCGCGAGCTGGAGCAGGACCTGGGCGACGTGTCCGTCGACTTCGGCGCGCTGGCCGCCAATCCGGGCCTGGAAGAGGCGCCCATCGTCAAGCTGCTGCAATCCGTGTTCGAGGATGCCACCCAGGTGCGCGCCTCGGACATCCACATCGAGCCGCAGGAAGGCCGGCTGCAGATCCGCTTCCGCATCGACGGCGTGCTGCACCTGCAGACGGAAGCGGACAGCAAGATTGCCAGTTCGCTGGCGCTGCGCCTGAAACTGATGTCGGACCTCGATATTTCCGAAAAACGCCTGCCGCAGGATGGCCGCTTCGCCATCCGCGTGAAGAACCAGCGCATCGACGTGCGTATTTCCACCATGCCAACGCAGTACGGCGAATCGGTGGTGATGCGCTTGCTGAACCAGGGCGGCACGACCTTGCGCCTGGACGCCATCGGCATGCCGCCTGCGCTGGTGGCGCAGTTCCGCGCCATCGTCAGCCGCCCGAACGGCCTCGTGCTGGTGACGGGGCCGACCGGCAGCGGCAAGACGACGACCTTGTACTGCGCCTTGTCGGAACTCAATTCCGTGGAAAAAAAGCTGATCACGGTGGAAGACCCTGTCGAGTACCGCTTGCCCGGCATTAACCAGGTGCAAGTCAACGACAAGATCGAGCTGAACTTCGCGCGCGTGCTGCGTTCGGCCTTGCGGCAAGATCCCGATATCGTGCTCGTCGGCGAGATGCGCGACCAGGAAACGGCGCAAATCGGCTTGCGCGCCGCCATGACCGGTCACTTGGTGCTGTCGACCCTGCATACCAACGACGCCATCAGCACGCCGCTGCGCCTGATGGACATGGGCGTGCCCCGCTACATGGTGGGCAGCTCGCTGCAAGCCGTGCTGGCGCAGCGCCTGGTGCGCGTGATCTGCGAAAGCTGCAGCACGCCGTACGCGCCCACGCCGAACGAATACGAATGGCTGCGCCTGGAACTGGGCGAGCTGGTCGAGCGCAACCAGTATTTCCACGGCAAGGGCTGCTCGCATTGCAACGGCATGGGTTACCGGGGCCGCACGGGCGTGTACGAATTGCTGGAAATCACGCGCGCCGTGGCGGACGCCGCCAACCATGCCGATCCTTCCCACTTCATGAAGGTGGCGACGGCGCAGATGGCGGGCGAGACCCTGCGCCGCCACGCCGTGCAGCTGGTGGTGCAGGGGCGCACGACGGTGATGGAAGCGATGCGCATCAGCAACCAGAGCGAGGATTGAGGTGCCGTTCTTCTCCTACAAGGCGCGCAGCGCCAGTGGCGAACTGCTGACCGGCGTGATGGAAGGCGCCGACAGCGGCGCCGTGGCCGACCAATTGATGGCGGGCGGCAGCACGCCCGTCGACATCAGCGCCACCAGACAGACGGTGACGAAGGCCGGCGCCAACCAACTGGGCTGGTGGGCCAGGCTGACCGAGAAAAAAGTCATGCCCATGGACGTGCAGCTGTTCAGCCGCCAGCTGTACACCCTGCTGAAAGCGGGCGTGCCCATCATGCGCGGCCTGGCCGGCTTGCAGGAGTCCGCCATCAGCCCCGCGTTCGGGCGCATCATCAAGGACGTGCGCGAATCGCTCGATGCGGGCCGCGAACTGTCGGCCGCGATGGCGCGCCACCCCACCATCTTCACGCCGTTCTATCTGTCGATGGTGCGCGTGGGCGAAATGACGGGCCGCCTCGATGAAGTGTTCCTGCGCCTGTTCAACCACCTGGAATTCGACCGCGACATGCGCGCGCGCGTGAAAACGGCGACGCGCTACCCCACCTTCGTCGTCTTCGCCATGCTGGCCGCCATGATCGTGGTCAATATCTTCGTCATTCCCCAGTTCGAGAAGGTGTTTGCCAGTTTCCATGCGGAACTGCCGCTGATGACGCGCATCCTGATCGGCACGTCGCGCTTTACGGTGACGTACTGGCCCATCTTGCTGATGCTGGGCGTGGGCAGCTTTTTCGGCTGGCGCGCCTGGCTGCGCACGAAAGACGGGCTATACAAATGGGATCGCGCCAAGCTGCGCCTGCCGATCGCCGGCAAGATCATCCTGAAGGGCACGATGGCCCGCTTTGCGCGCAGCTTCGCCCTGTCCAGCACGAGCGGCGTGCCCATCGTGCAGGCGCTGACGGTGGTGTCGCAAACGGTCGACAACACCTATTTGAGCGCGCGCGTGGAACAGATGCGCGACGGCGTCGAGCGGGGCGAAAGCATCTTGCGCACCTCGGTGGCGGCCGGCGTGTTTACGCCCGTGGTGCTGCAGATGATCGCCGTGGGCGAGGAATCTGGTTCGCTCGACGACTTGATGGACGAGATCGCGGACATGTACGAGCGCGAAGTCGATTACGAGCTGAAAACCCTGTCGGCGCAGATCGAGCCGATACTCATCGTCTTCCTCGGCGCCATGGTGCTGGTGCTGGCGCTGGGCATCTTCCTGCCGATCTGGGACCTGGGCCGGGCGGCCCTGCATTGATGGCAAAGCCGTTGCGCCAGCGTGGTTTTACCCTGTTCGAGCTGGCGGTGGTGGCGGGCCTGTTCGCCATCCTGATGGCCGTGTTCCTGAACCGGGTCAGCTATTACCAGCAGCAGGCGCAGCAGGTGGCCGTGGCGCAGATGCTGGGCGTCTTGCGCACCAGTTTGCGGGTACAGGTGCTGCACCTGTACCTGGCGGACCGGCGCGACCGGTTGCCGGCGCTGGCGCGGCAAAACCCGTTCGACTGGCTGGCCGACAAGCCGGCCAATTACCTGGGCGAGTTCGCGCAGCCGGAGCTTGAAAAATTACCTGCGGGGAATTGGTTATACGATAAAAAAGAACAAAAAATCATCTATTTGTTTAGTAATGGCAATATTTTTCCCAGTAAAAGGGTTGATGCAGTGAAATTTAAGGTAACCTTGCCAGGTGCGGACGCCGATCTTGACAAGCTCGCCCAGGAACCCGATATCGTGGTGTGGAAATCGCCGGACTCGGCAGCAAACTGACGCGCTTCCTGGTCCGGTGCAGCGACAGTTTCATGGCGTTGGTTTTGATGTTTTTATTTGATTTTGGAGAAAGCAAGAATGAACAAGTCTTTACGTAGTATGAAAAGCGGCGCCCAGGCAGGTTTTACCCTGATCGAATTGATCGTCGTCATCGTGATCCTCGGTATCCTGGCCGCGACGGCGATTCCTAAATTTATCGACATGTCGACCGATGCACGCGTGGCCAAGATGCAGGCGGCCGCCGGCGCCATCAAGGCGGGTGCGGCCCTGTACCATGCCCAGTATCTGGTGAGTGGCGGCGCAGCTGATGATATCACCATGGAAGGTGTGACTGTCGTCGGGAAGTTCGGCTATCCGACTGCGGAAGGCATCAAAGCCGCCGCCGGCCTTTCAGATAAAGATTATGGCCTGGCTATCGCTGGCACGGCCTTGACCGTGACTGTGGATGTGACCGCGAACGCGGCGCGCAAGGATTGCTCGGTGGTCTATACGGCCCCTGCCGCTGCGGGCGGTGCCCTGAATGTCGATCTCAAGGCAAGTACATTGACCTGCAAGTAAGCCATTCGCCGTCGGCAAGAAGGTTCAGGCAAGATCCTGGCTCTTCTTGCGCACCACCAGCCCAACCCCAGGCGCCAGCCCGTTGGGCTTTTTTACGGGCCATCCATTGCAGCAGCCACCGACAGTCTTTCCGCATCCGCATCCGCATCGCCACGCAGGGCCGCCAGGCTCCCTGCGGCGTACGGCTGCGCGCGGCTTTACCTTGATCGAGCTGGTGGCCGTGCTGGTGCTGGCGGGCTTGCTGGCGACCGTTGCCGTCAACCGATTTTTCCAGCGAGACACTTTTGACGCGCGCAGTTTTGCCGACCAGGTGACGAATATCGTGCGCTATGGACAAAAACTGGCGGTGGCGCAAAACCGTGCCGTGTTTGTGAGCATCGATGCCAACAGCGTGGCCCTGTGCTTCGATGCGGTTTGCGGCGATGTGCAGAAGGTGGTGCCGCCCACGGGCAGTAACAGCGGCAGCAAGGACACCTTGAAGTATTGTAAGACAAGCAACTGGCTGTGCGAAGGCCGTCCGGCCAGCGTCGGCATGTCTACCGATCCCGTCAATACGGCGGGTTTTTATTTCGACGCGCTGGGTAAGCCCTATGCGCGCGGCGATGTGTTTCCTGCCGCATCGACCTTCCCGGCGCAGCTGAACATCAGCATCCAGGGCGAGGGCACGCCGCGCAACGTCACGGTCGAAGGGGAGACGGGCTATGTCCATTAGCCAGCGGCGCCAGCGCGAACGCGGCGTGACCCTGATCGAACTGGTGCTGTTCATCGTCATCGTCGGCCTGGCCTCGGCCGCCATCCTTGGCGTGATGAGCATGACGACGCAACGCAGCGCCGACCCGCAGCTGCGCAAGCAGGCGCTGGCGATTGCCGAAGGCATGCTGGAAGAAATCCAGCTGGCGCGTTTTACCTATTGCGATCCGCTGGACCCGGCCGCGCAAACGGCCACCAGTCCGGCTGGCTGCGCCATCCCGGAAGTGCCCGGACAAGAGGCGGGCGGCACGCCCCGTCCCTTTGACAATGTCAACGATTACGTGACCGCGTATGGCACGGCCACGAATTACACGACGGATGCGCAGGGCGCCGTATGGGCTGCCGGCTCCCCCCAGGCATACGTTGCCTCCGTGGTGATCACCCAGGCAGCCCTGAACGGTTTGCCCGCCACGGAAGGCCTGCGTATCCAGGTGACCGTGCCGTATGCCGACCAGAAGATCGTGCTTGACGGCTATCGCGTGCGCTATGCGCCGAACAGTATTCCATGAAAAAATTCCTCAACGCCAGGCGCCTTGCGCGCGGCTTCACCCTCGTCGAGATGGTCATCGTGATCGTCATCACGGGCATCATCGGCAGCATGGTCGCCGTCTTCATCCGCGTGCCCGTGCAAGGCTATATGGATGTCGCGGCGCGCGCGGCGCTGGCCGACACGGCCGATACGGCGGCGCGCCGCCTGACGCGCGACGTGCGCCTGGCCCTGCCGAACAGCGTGCGCGTGTCGAACGACGGCCTGTTCTTGGAATTGCTGCTGACCAAGACGGGAGGGCGCTACCTGAGCGACAGCGACCCGGCCGGCCTGGGCAATGTGCTGAGCTTCGAGACGCCTCCCGCCCCCGGCGTTCCGGGCAGCTTTAGCGTCGTCGGCGCCATGCCCGCCGATGCGCTGGGCGCGCGCCAGGCGATCAGCGTGGGCGACCAGATCGTCGTCTACAACCTGGGCGGAGCTTACGCGCCGAACAATGCATATGCGTGCAGTCCGGCAAACGGCTGCAACCGCGCGGCAGTGACGGGCGTGTCCGGCAGGGTCGTCACGCTCGGCAGCTATCCTTTCACGACGGCGCCGGCGCCGCTGCCGTCGCCATCGAACCGCTTCCAGGTGGTGTCGACGCCCGTGACCTATGCATGCGATCTGGCGACCGGCACCCTGACCCGCTATGCGGGCTATGCCATCCAGGCCACCCAGCCGGTCCTGGCGGACTTGAAGGGCGGCGCCCTGCTGGCGCGCCAGGTGACGGCGTGCGCCTTCAGCTACACCGTGCTGGCCAACGTGCAGCGGGGACTGGTGAATATCGACCTGAGCCTGGGCGCGGCGAACAGCAATACGGGTGTGCTGCGCCTGGCGCAGCAGGTGCAGGCGAGGAATACGCCATGACGCGCCTGCTGCGCTACCGCGCCGGCCGCATGCGCGGCTTCAGCCTCGTCACGGCCATTTTCCTGCTGGTGGTGCTGGCCGCGCTGGCGGCCGTGATGGTGAATATTTCTACCTTCCAGCAGACGGAATCGGCGATGGACGTGCAGGGCGTGCGCGCCGAACAGGCTGCCCGCGCGGGCCTCGAATGGGGTTTGCAGCGGCAGATCAGCGCCGGCCTGACCGCCGGCGCGGCGTGCATCGGCGCCAGTACGTTCAGCTTGCCGGCCGGCACGACGCTGTCGGCCTTCAGCGTCAGCGTGCAATGCAGCACGGCCACGGGACCCGGCAGCTTGACCAGCTGGACCATTACGGCCACGGCGTGCAACCAGCCAGGGGCCGCCGGTTGTCCGAATGCGGGCAATAACGCCGATTATGTCCAGCGCCGCCTGCAAGCCGTGTTGTCGCAGTAAGGTCAACTGGGTGAAAAAAAGATCGCTAATTTATTGTTTTTACACAATAAAGTTGGCTTCATGAATTAAAATTGGCTGGATGCATTATCTGCGCGACAAGATCGGGCAGGCACTTACACTGGATAGGTCGCATGGGTTTATTTGCAAGAGCACAGAAGTATGATGGCTGGCTGGCCACGGCGTTTGGCCGCGAAGGCGTCAGCGCTGTCGTTGTCGAACGTCCTGCCGGCGGCATGCCGCGCGTGCGGGGCGCCAGCTACCAGGCGGCCGCGCGGCCTGCGCCGGCCGAGGTGCTGGAAAAACTGGGCAAGGATGTGCAGGCGGCATCGCGCCACTGCACCACCGTGCTGGCCGGCGGCGAATACCAGCTGCTGTCGCTGGAAGCGCCGGCCGTGCCGCGCGAGGAGCTGAAGACGGCCGTGGGCTGGCGCCTGAAGGACATGCTGGACTTTCCCCTGGCCGACGCCACCATCGACGTGTTCGACATCCCCGGCGACCCGAACGGCACCCAGCGGGGCAGCAGCGTGTTTGCCGTCGCCGCGCGCAACAGCGCCGTGTCGCGCCGCCAGGCGCTGTACGCCGAATGCAAGATCGGCCTGTCCGTGATCGATATTCCCGAGATGGCGCAGCGTAATATCGCCACCTTGCTGGAAACGCCGGGACGCGGCATCGCCGTGCTGTCGTTCGATGGCGACGGCGGCTTGCTGACCATGAGCTTCAATGGCGAGCTGTACCAGGCGCGCCGCATCGACGTGACCCTGACGCAATTGCAGTCGCCCGACGCCAGCCAGTATTACGACCGCGTCACCCTGGAACTGCAGCGCTCGTTCGACCACTTCGACCGCCAGTTCCATTTCATTTCGCTGGCCCGTCTGATGCTCATGACGGGCGCGGCCGATGGCTTGCACGCGTATCTGGCCGACAATCTCTACATGCCCGTCGAGCAGCTGGACCTGGCCACGGTGCTGGACCTGTCGCAGGCTGCCGAATTGCGCGACCCGGCCATGCAGGCGCGCTACTTCCTGGCCATCGGCGCCGCCTTGCGCGAGCTTGGCCCGCATCCTGGCAAGCACGAAGGGAAGGGCGCATGAGCCAGCAGATCAATCTGTTCAATCCCCAGTTTGAACGGAAAAAACACCATATGTCGGCGCGCACGGCCGGCGTGGGCCTGGCCGTGCTGGCGCTGGTCCTGCTGGCCATGGGCGTACTGGCCCGGCAGGCAATCGCCGGCCTGGAACAGCGCGAAGCGGGCGTCAAGGAGGCGCTGGCGCAAGGCGAGGCAAAGCGCGACCAGATTCTGCGCGATTTTCCTCCACGCAAGAAAGATCCGGCCCTGGCGCAGGAACTGGCCGCCGTCGAGGCGCAGCGCCAGCTGCTGCAGGATGCGTCCAGCGTGCTGGAAAGCGGCAAGCTGGGCAATACCCTCGGCTATGCCGGCTATTTCCGCGCGCTGGCGCAGGCCAGGGTCGAGGGCGTATGGCTGACGGGCGTGGATATCGCCGGCGCCGGCAATGACTTCGGCTTGCAGGGCCGCGCCTTGCACGCGTCGCTGCTGCCCGCCTACATCACGCGCCTGGGCCAGCAGGAAGTACTGCGAGGCAAGACTTTCGCCAGCCTCGATATTAACCAGCCCGAGCCGCCGGCCGTGGCCGAGGGCAAGGCGGCCAGCCTGCCGTATGTCGCGTTCAGCCTGCAGTCGGCCGACCGCGCCGCCGGACCCGCCGTGGCCGCCACGCCGCCACAACCCGTTGCCGGAGGAACTCGCTGATGCTGCCCTTGCTGAAAAAATGGGTCACCGCCTTCGACGCCCTCAGCCTGCGCGAGCGGCTGATGGTGTTCGGCGCCGGTGCGGCCGCCGTCCTGTTCGTGTTTTATTTCATGAGCTTCAATCCCCTGCTGGCGAAACGCGCCGCGCTGGAGGCGAGCATTGCGCAAAAACAAAGCCTGTTGGCGGCGACGAACAAGGAAATCGAGTTGACCATGCTCGCGCATGCCATCGATCCCGACCAGGAAGCGCGCACGCGCCTGCTGGCCTTGCAGGCGGAAACGGCGTCCCTGGCGCAGGCGCTGCGCGAGAAGCAGCATGGCCTGGTGGCGCCCGAGCGCATGATCACCTTGCTCGAGCACTTGCTGCGCCGGCACGCGGGATTGCGCGTGGTGTCGCTGAAAACCTTGCCCGCCAGCGCCGTGGGCGCGCGCCAGGCCGACAGCGCGAACGGCGATGCGGCGGCCAAGGCGCCGGCCCCGGTCCAGGCGCCCCTGCTGCACCAGCATGGCGTTGAAGTGGTGCTGCAAGGCAGTTATGCCGACATGGTGCAATACATGCAGGCGCTGCAGGCGATGCCGACGCGCGTCTTCTGGGGCGCCGCCCACCTCGACTCCGCCAGCTACCCGGGCGCCACCCTGACCCTGACCTTACACACCCTCAGCATGGACGAGACATGGATCGCACTCTGACCTTGGGTTCCGCGCTGCTGGCGCCGTTTCTGATCCTGAGCCTGGCATCGCCGGGCGCGCAGGCGCAGGCGCTCGACGATCCGACGCGCCCGCCGGCGGCCCTGTGGGCGCCCGCCAACGCCGCGCCCGTCGCCGCGGCCCGGCCGCAGCTGCAATCGGTGCTCATTTCCACCCAGCCGGGCGGACGCCGCCTGGCCGTCATCGATGGCCAGACGGTCAAGGTCGGCGGCAAGGTGGGCGACGCCGTGGTGACGGACATCCGCGACACGGCCGTCGTGTTGCGGCGTGGCAAATCACTGGAAACCTTCAAGCTGTATCCGAGCAGCAAGACCGACAATAAGACCGATCGCAAGACCGACCGCAAGCAGGAGTAGAAGAAGTGGCCAAGCAACTCAATCAACACAAGGCGAGCATGTTCAAGATCAGTACGATGGCGGCTGTCATCAGCGTCAGCCTGGGCCTGGGCGGCTGCAATGTCGCGCCCGTCAAGCGCGACACCTATAATGCGATCACCGATGCCGTCAAGGGCGCGGCAGCCACCACGGCGCCCGCGGCCCAGCCCGATGCCGTGGAAGCGGCGCTGCTGCCGCCCGTGGCAGCCCTGGCCCAGCAATTGCCGAAGGCCCGCGCCGCGCTCGACGAGCGCTTCAACGTGGCGTTCAACAATGTGCCGGCGCGCCAGTTCTTCACTTCCATCGTGGCCGGCACGCGCTACAACATGCTGGTCCATCCCGACATCGGCGGCACGATTTCCGCCAACCTGAAGGACGTGACCCTGTTCCAGGCCCTCGACGCCGTGCGCGAACTGTATGGCTACGACTACAAGGTCGAGGGCACGCAGATCTACATCAAGCCCCTGACCATGCAGACGCGCTTGTTCCACGTCAATTACCTGACGGGCGCGCGCCGCGGCAGTTCCAACCTGCGCGTGTCGTCGACGTCGGTCGGTTCCGTGGGCTCGACCAACTCGGGCGGCTCGGGCAGCGGCCAGAATGGCAACCAGGGCAACAACCAGGGCAACAACAACGAGCAGAACCAGCAAACGAATGGCGGCCAGGGCGGCCGTACCCTGGACAGCAGCAACCTGACGACCTCGTCCACGGCAGATTTCTGGCCGGAATTGAGGGCGGCGCTGGAAGCCATCGTCGGCAGCAGCGACGGCGGCCGGCAAGTGGTGCTCAGTCCGCAGTCGGGCGTGATCGTCATCCGCGCCATGCCGGAAGAGTTGCGCAATGTCGACATGTATTTGAAGGCCACGCAGCTGTCCGTCGACCGCCAGGTGATCCTGGAAGCGAAAATCCTCGAAGTCGAGCTCAACGACAACACGCAGACGGGCATCAACTGGGCCTCGTTTGCCTCGATCAAGAGCGGCCACACGAACCGCATTTCGACCGGCTTCATCCAGCCGGGCGGCACCCTGGCGCCGCTGCCGTTCAATGGCGGCCAGCCGCCCAACATGACGAATGGCAGCGGCTTGACGGCCAGCAGCGGCTTTGGCCTCAGTTCGGCGGCGAATTCGGCCGGTTCCATGTTCGGCCTGGCGTTCCAGACGGCCAATTTCGCCGCCATGATTTCCTTCCTGGAATCGCAAGGCTCCGTGCATGTGCTGTCGAGCCCGCGCATTGCCACCATGAATAACCAGAAGGCCGTGCTGAAGATAGGCACGGACGAGTTTTACGTGACGGGCGTGTCGACCACCACGAATACGACGGCCAGCGGCGCCACCACCAGCCCCAACGTGACCTTGCAACCGTTCTTTTCCGGCGTGGTGCTGGACGTGACGCCACAGATCGATGCGGATGGCAACATCATCCTGCACGTGCATCCGTCCGTCAGCCAGGTGTCGACCATCAGCAAGGAAATCGACCTGGGCAGCGCCGGTTCGCTGAAACTGCCGCTGGCCGCCTCGAGCACGTCCGAGATGGACAGCATGGTGCGCAGCCAGGATGGCCGCATCGTCGCCATCGGCGGCCTGATGCGCCAGGCCACCACGGCGGACCGCTCGCAAGTGCCGGGCGCGGGCGACATTCCCGTGCTGGGCGCGCTGTTCCGCAACACGGGGCAGGTGATCCAGAAGCGCGAACTGGTGGTGCTGATCAAGCCCACCATCGTCGATGGCGCCAACAGCTGGAACGAGGACTTGCTCGATTCGGGCAAGCGCATCGAGGCGCTCGACCCGCGCCGTCCAGCGGAGCGGCGCTAAATGTACCAGGCCCATTTCGGCTTGCGCGAGGCGCCGTTCGGCCTCACGCCCGATACCAGTTTCTTCTTCAACGGCCCGCAGTCGCAAAAGGCGCTCAACACCTTGCTGGTGGCGGCGCGCAATGGAGAGGGCTTCATCAAGATCACTGGCGAAGTGGGCACCGGCAAGACTTTTCTGTGCCGCAAGTTCATGCAATCCTTGGGGCCGGACTTCGTCACGGCCTACATCCCGAATCCGAACTTGCCGCCCCGTTCGCTGATCCTGGCGCTGGCCGATGACCTCGATGTGTTGCTGGAAAAGGATATCGAGCAGCATCAGCTGCTGCGCGCACTCAACTTGCGCCTGCTCAACCTGGCGGCGCAAGGCAAGCGCGTGCTGCTGTGCCTGGACGAGGCGCAGGCGATTCCCGTCGACAGCCTCGAAGCGCTGCGCCTGCTGACGAACCTGGAAACGGAAAAGCGCAAGCTGCTGCAAATCGTGCTGTTCGGCCAGCCGGAACTGGACGTCAAGCTGGCCCTGCCGGAGATCCGCCAGCTGGCGCAGCGCATCACCTTTCACTACCACCTGGGACCGCTGTCGCGCGACGACGTGGATTTCTATGTGGCGCACCGCCTGCGCGTGGCCGGTTTCGACGGCGCGCGCCTGTTCAGCCGTGGCGGCGTGGGCAAGCTGTACCAGGCTTCCGGCGGCATCCCGCGCCTGATCAACATCATGGCGCACAAGGCGCTGATGGTGGCGTATGGCGAAGGGCGACAGCAGGTGAGCGGGCGCCACGTGGCGCTGGCCGCCAGCGATACCCTGGCCAGCAAGCCGCGCCGCTTTTGGCGCAAGCCGTGGCCATGGTTGGCCGGCGCCGGCGTGCTGGCCGCCGCCTGTGGCGCGATCTGGACTTTATTGAACCGATGACAAAGATGAGCCTGTAGATGAGCCTGATTAACAAGATGTTGCAAGACCTCGATGCGCGCGGCACCCCCGATGGACGCGGCGACGCGGCCGGAGTCCGCTCCGTGCCCGAACGCGAGCGGGGCGTGTCGCGTGCGCTGGTCTTCGGCGGCGCGGCGGGCTTGACGGCCGCCGCCATCGCCCTGGGCTGGGTCTACCTGAAGCGCCCACCCGTGCCGCCGGTGCTGGTCAGCGTGGCCAGTACGCCGGTGTTGGTTCCCGTCGCGGCCCCGGCCCCGGCGCCTGCCGTCGTTGCACCGGCGCCCGCGCCCGCCGTGGCGGCGGAGCCCGAACCCGTGTTCCAGGCCGAGGAAGCCGTCCCCGCGCCGAGCAAGGCGAGGCCCGCCGAATTGCGCCGCGTCGTGGAAAAAGCCGCCAAGCCGGCCGCCGCGCCCGTGGTGAAAACGCCGGCACCGGCCGCCAGCGAGCGCATCATTGACGGAAAACAAGTCACGCCGCAGCAGCGCGTGGAGAATGAATACCGGCGCGCGCTGGCCCAGTTGCAGGAAGGCCGCGTGTCCGACGCCATGCTGGCCTTGCAGCAGACCCTGCAGCTCGATCCGCGCCACCAAGGCGCGCGCGAAACCCTGGTGCGCCTGCTGCTGGAAGCGCAGCGTCCCGACGAGGCGGCCCGCCAGCTGCAGCTGAGCCTTGCGCTGGACCCGAAACAGCCGGCGCAAGCGATGATGCTGGCCCGTTTGCAGCTGGACAAGGCCAACGGCGGCGCGGCCGCCCTCGACACCCTCATGCGCAGCTTGCCGCACGCCAGCGACAGCGGCGAATACCACGCTTTCCTGGCCGGCGTGCTGCAGCGCGAGCAGCGTTACCGCGAAGCGGCCGAACACTACCAGCTGGCCCTGCAGACGGCGCCCGACAACGGCGTCTGGTGGATGGGCCTGGGCATCGCCCTGCAAGCGGACAACCACCCGGCCCAGGCGCGCCAGGCGTTCGAGCGGGCCAAGGGCTTGCAAACCTTGTCGCCCCAGCTGCAGGCGTTTGTCGAGCGCAAGCTGGTGCAGCTGACGGCGGCGGCTGCCAAGTAATTTTTACCTCAATGAAAGAAACAGCTTGAAGCCTCTGAATCTGCTCATCGTTCTTTGTTGCCTGGCCACCAGCGCCCTTGCCGCACCCGCCAGCGCGCCCGCCAGCTACGTTCTCGAGAATACGGAAGTGCGCGACATCCGCGCGCAAGCCCTGAAACGCGACTATCAGGTGTATGTCGCCTTGCCCGATTCCTATCGGCAGGGCAACAAGCGTTATCCGGTGCTGTTCGTCGTGGATGCCAATTATTCGTTTGCCATCGTGCGCAATATCGCGCAGCGCCTGAACAAGCATGCGGGGATGGAAGAAGTCATCGTGGTCGGCTTGTCGTACGCCAACGGCGATGGCGGGGTGTACAGCCGGCGCCGCGACTACACGCCGACCACGCCGCGCAAGCATGATTACCGCTCGGACATGCCGGGGCGGCAACCGGCGTTTGGCGAAGCGAAGGCATATGGCCAGTTCATCTCGGGCGAAGTATTTCCCTTCATCGCCAGCAACTATCGCGTCAACATGCAGCGCAAGGTGTTTATCGGCCATTCCTACGGCAGCCTGCTGGGCCTGCAATTCCTGCTGACGGAACCGCGCACCTTCGAGCACTACATCCTCGGCAGCCCGTCGCTGTGGTACGACGCCGGCGTCATGTTCGACCGCGAACAGGCGTATGCGGCCAGCCACAAGGACTTGCCCGCGTCCGTGTTCTTCGGCATCGGCGGCCTGGAGAAACTGGCGGCGGGCAAGAAGCGTTCGCGTTCGGAGGAGGACGCCGACATGGTGGCGGACTTGCGCGAGTTCGACGGCAAGCTGAAGGCGCACAAGTTCCCGAATTTGAAGACGCGCCTGCGCGTCTTCGCGGACGAAGACCATGCGAGCGTGTTTCCTTTCGTGCTCACGCATGGACTGCGGGCGTACTTGACGTCCGCAAAATAAAGGGCGCTCAGGGGCGCATCAATGCCGGCAGGATCAGTTTGGTCAGCAATTTTTCGCTGAGGCCATGGGCGTCGCGCACCTGGAAATTGGTCGTGGTGATGACGACCACGGCATCGAGTTCCGGCAGGACGAGCACTTTGTTGCCGCCGGAACCCGCCATGCCATAGCTTTGCACCGTGCGGCCATTGGCCGTGAACGCCTGCAGCCACCACAAGTAGCCGTAGTCCATGCCTTCGCGCGCGTTGGCGTGGGGCGCGATCGAGCGCTTGACCCATGCGGCCGGCATCACCTGCTTGCCATGCCAGCGTCCGCCGTCAAGGTAGAGCTGGCCCAGTTTCATCAGATCCACGCTGCGCAGCTGCAAGCCGCCGCCCGTCATGGCGCTGCCCTTGGGCTGGAATTGCCATTTCACCTTGTCGATGCCCAGCGGCTTGAACAGGTTGGCGGCGGCAAAATCCGGCACGCCCTGGCCGCTCACCTTTTCAAGCAGCGGTCCCAGCAGGGTTACGCCGGCCGTGCAATAGCTCCAGGCGCGGCCATACGGCGATTGCTCGGGGCGGGGCTGCCATTCGGGAAAGCCGCGGATCGGCAGGTCCGCCACGAAGCGGCTCCAGTCTTCCACCAGATACATGCGCTCTTCGTTGCCGCGCGAATGCTGGTTGTCGTCGTCGCATTCGAGCAGTGAGCTCATGGTCAGGAAATCCTCGACCGTGATCTTGTCCTTGCGCGGGTCGGCATGGGCCAGCGGACGCAGTTCCGGAAAGTAGGGCAGCACGGGAGTGTCGGCGCGCAAGAGCTTGCGCTCGATGGCCAGGCCGACCAGCATGCCCGTCACTGTCTTGCCAACGGAGCGCGTGTTGCGCAGGCTTTCGGCGCCGTCCTTGTCGAAGTAGTGTTCGTACAGCAGCTTGCCGTGCTGCGCCACCACGACGCTGGTGACCTGCTTGAAGTCGCCCGCTTCGATGGCGGTGGTAACGCCGTCCAGTTCGCCCGCGTGGACGCTGCTGCCGAAGGCCAGAAGAAGGGGTAGGTAGCGCAACATGGTGTACTCCTGAGTTGGAAAAGTGCAGTCTAGTCTTGCAAATTGGGCATTGTCTTGGACGTTTGAAACATTTGGCGGCGATAGTTGCTGGGCGTCATGCCGTAGCGGGCCTGGAAGGCGCGGCTCATGTGGCTCTGGTCGGCAAAGCCCACGCTCAGCGCCACGTCGGCCATGCTCAGTTCAGGACGGCGCAGCAAGCCGCTGGCCTGGTCGACGCGGCGCCAGCGCAGCAGGTCGCCCGGCGAGCAGCCCCAGGCCTGGCGGAACACGCGGGCCAGGTGCACGGGATGCACGCCCAGCGCGGCGGCCACGTCGGCGATGCGCAGATGCGTGTCATTGGCCAGGTCCATCACGGCTTCATACGCCTGGTGGGCCCAGCCGGGCAGCGCGGGGCGCGCCTGCCGGGGGGCATTGTGCAGGCTGGCCAGCATTTCCCACGCGCCCGCTTCGAGCAGGGCGCCATCGCCGCCGCGGCCGATTTCGCGCGCCAGCCTGAACGCGGCCGCCGCGCTGGCCGTATCGCGCAACACGGTGGCGCACTCCTGGGCCGCGTGCAATTCCTCGGCGCCTGACAACAGGGCAGGGTCGAGCGATACCGTCATGAAACTGCCCTTGCCATCGACGAAGCGGTCGCGGTGCGTCGTGCCGGCAGGATTGAAGACGAGGGTGGGCGAAGGCGCGCGCGGCGGGGCGTGCAGGGCGCTGGAAATATACGTGCCGGACAGAACGAAGACGAAGTGGGCATCGTCATGCCGGTGCGTTGCGACTTCATCCTCGCCACGCGTGGCCTTCAGGCGGCGGATATCGAAGATGCTGCCGCGCGCGCCGTGATGCACGTCGCCATAGAATTGGCCGGACTTGAACTGGAGTGGAGTGGTCATGTCGGCATGGTATGTGCGGCCGCCCTGACGGGCGAGCGCGGCACGACGAATGGCGCCAGGCGCAGGATGAACGGTCGATACGGGGGAATGCACGGCGTGCCGGACGGCGGCATCCGGCCGGCGTTGCGTGGCCGCTGGCAGGCGTGCAGGGGGGCTGGGGCGGGTATGTGTAAAATTTACGGAGCGTCCAGATGTCGTCAGCGATACTGGATCGCGCCAGGGGCGAGCCGCTGGAATGCCGGGCGCCGCCCGTCAGACAGTGCCAGCGTCGTCATGAATTCTCCGACCGCCGGAAGCGGTCATCGATAAGGTCAGGTGCAATGCGTACATTGAATGAATTACTGGATAGTGAAGACCCGGCGTTTCCGCTGATCCGGCAATGGGCCGGCGAGGCCGACATCCCGGTGGAATTGCTGCCGCCCTCGGCCGGCAGGGAAGATGTGCTGCTGAGCCTGCAGGTCACCACGCGTTCCCCCCTTGGCGCGATCGCCTATGAAACCGGGGGCATCCTGGTGGATGATGGCTGGCTGCGCATATTGGGCTCGGGACATGGCAAGCTGGGCAGGAACATTGCTACGTGGAACGAAGGACGGGCCGAGGGTTTCCTGTTGGTGGCCGACGACGTGCTCGGCGGCTTTTTTGCCATCAACGGCGGCGCACTCGGGGCCGACCAGGGCAAGATGTATTACCTCGCGCCCGAGACACTGGCATGGGAAGCACTGGAGATCGGCTTCACGGCGTTCGTCGAATGGGCCTTTACTCGCCAGTTGCGGCAGTTTTACGGCCGGCAGCCCGGCGATGCGCAGGAATTTGACGAATTACCCTTGCCCGGCGACCTGTGCCTGAATTTTTATCCATTTCTGTGGACGCAAGAAGGTTCCCTCAAGACCAGCTCGCGGCGCGCCATTCCGGTGGAAGAGCAGTGGGCGCTTAACCTTGATCTGCAACAGCAATTGCTGGACGCTCCTGCGGGCGCGAACTGAGGCATGGCTTGCGGGCGTATCTGAAGGCATCGCCATGCGCATCCCGGGCCGGTGAAATGGCGTTTCAATCCCCGATTCAAGCGCTTTGTCGCAATGGCATGCGCCAGGAAATGGCAAGGGGATAGCATACGCTGGGCTTCTCCATGACGAGTTGCCCGCAAGCGAGTGTCCGATATTGCCGCAGTAATCAACGGATGCTTCTCAATGACCTCGACCAGGATGACTACGCATGAAATTGACCCTTCCATATATCCTTGCCACCTGCCTGCTGGGCGCCTTCGGTGCGATCGGCAGCGCGCACGCGGCTCCCGCCGATGCCGAACTGGTGGCCTTGGTGCAGCGCCATGCGCAGGCGCAGAGTAACTTTGATCAAGTCGCCTTGAAAGCGACCACGGCCGAGAATTATGTGGAAATATCGCCGGTCGGCGAGGTGGACGGGCGTGACAAAATGCTCGCCTTCTATGCGCCGGAGCAGAAGCGGCCGAGCCCCCAGCTCCAGGTCGATGAGCCTGTGGTGCGTACCTTTGGCGATACGGCGCTCATCTCGGCCCGGCTGTCCTACCGCGTCAACCAGGATGGGGCCGCCCGCGCCTTCGCCATGCGCGCCGGGTATGTCGCCCGGCTGGTCGACAAGCAATGGCTATTGGTCAGCGCACAGTACACGGGCATCCGTCCGCCGAAACCGTGAGGTGACATGTTTGCGGGGCGGGCGCCCGGCCTTGCCCCGCCGGGCTATAAGCGCGCCTCATCGCCCCATACATGCCGCATGCTGAAATGCAGGCCGGCATCGTCTTCGTGCAGCGAGGACACGATGGCGTAGCGGCTGTCGGCCGTGTCGCGCGGAGACAGTTGCGCCAGCTCGGCGGCGGCCAGCGGCGCGCCCAGCGGGTCGCTGAGCGGGTGCACGTGGCTGGCGCCCCGTTGCGTGACGACGCCCAGTTCGCCGCTGCGCAGGCGGACTAACGTGCCGGGCGGATATTTGCCCAGCAGGTTGACGAACTGTTCTCCCAGCAGCGGGTCGATGGGCACGCCCTGGTCGAGGAAGATGTGCTGCAGCGCCTGGTCGGGCACGATGGAGCGCCGGTAGTTGCGCGCGGAAACGCGGGCGCAATAGCGGTCGGCCAGGCCGATCAGCTTGGCGTTTTGCAGGATTTCATCGGCCGTGCGCCCTTGCGGGTAGCCGCTGCCATCGTCGTTTTCATGGTGCAAGAGCACGCAGCTCAGCCATTCCTCGTCGTCGACGCCGGCGCAGCGCAGCAATTCCGCGCTTTCCTGCGGGTGCTGGCGCACGATGCGCATTTCGTCGTCGTTCAGGGGGCCGCGCCGGTCCTGGAAACTGTCGTGGTGGCGCAGCATGCCCACGTTCATCGTCAGCGCGGCCGCGCCGATCAACAGCAGTTCATCGTGGGACTTGTGCATGCTGCGGCCCACCAGCATGGCCAGCAGGGCCGTTTCGATGCAGTGGCGCACGGCGTAACTGCCGGCGATCTGGTTGAGCAGGATGCTGGCCAGGGCGATATCGGCATCGTGCTCGAGTGCGCGCAGCAATTCGCGGGCGATGTCGCGCACGTCGCGCTCGGCATTGTTTTCGCTGCGCAAGGCCAGCAGCAGCCGTTCCAGGCGCTGTGCCGCCTCGTTGAGCAGGCGCAAGACGGAGGGCTGGTCCGGTGCGCCCACATACAGGCCCAGCTGCAACAAACGGCCAAGCTGCGCGCCATCCGTGATGATCTGCCCCTTGCGCAGTTGCGGACCGGCACTATGGTCCGCGAGAAACAGATCCCAGGGCAGGGGTTCGCCGGGAACCAGGTCGGCCGGGCCGATGCGACGCTGTACCATGCTGTTGTTCCTCAGTCGTTCTCTGCGCCGTGGCGCAGCAGTGCTGTATTTACATTAAATGCTGCGCAGGCGCTCCAGCGCCAGGCGCAAGGTCTCGTCCCGCTTGGCAAAGCAGAAGCGCACGATGCCCGATTCCTTGCCTTGCGCGTAAAACGCGGACACGGGAATGGCGGCCACCTTGATTTCCGCCGTCAGCCATTCGGCGAACTGCGCTTCGGTCTCTTGCGAAATGGCATCGTAGCGCACGCACTGGAAATACGTGCCGTCGGCCGGCAGCAGAGTGAAGCGGCTGCCCGCCAGGCCGTCGCGGAACAGGTCGCGCTTGCGCTGGTAGAAGGCGGGCAAGTCCAGGTAGGGCTGCGGGTTCGCCATGTAGCCGGCGATGCCGTGCTGCATCGGCGTGTTGACGGTGAACACATTGTACTGGTGCACCTTGCGAAATTCCGCCATCAAGGCGGCCGGGGCCGCCACATAGCCGACCTTCCAGCCCGTCACGTGATAGGTCTTGCCGAAGCTGGAAACGATGAAGCTGCGCGCCGCCAGTTCCGCATTGCGGCTCAATGAAGCGTGCGGCACGCCGTCGTACACCATGTGCTCGTAGACTTCGTCGGATAGGATCAGGATTTGCGTGCCGCGCACGATGTCGGCCAGCGCCGCCACGTCGGCAGGACGCAAGATCGTGCCCGTCGGGTTGTGCGGCGTGTTGATGATGATCAAGCGCGTCTTGCTGCTGACGGCGGCGGCCAGCTTGTCCCACGGCACGCTGTAGCCTTGCTCACCTACTTGCATGGACACCAGCACGGGTACGCCGCCGGCCAGGGCGATGGCGGGCAGATAGCTGTCGTAGGCCGGTTCGATGACGATGACTTCGTCGCCCGGGTGCACGCAGCACAAGATTGCCGTGGTGAGCGCCTGCGTGGCGCCGGCCGTGACGGTGATTTCCGTGGCTGCGTCGTAGCTGTGGCCGTACAAGCGGGCGATCTTCGCGGCGATCGCCTCGCGCAAGGGCGCGGCGCCCGTCATCATCGGATACTGGTTGTGGCCGGCGCGCATGGCACCGCTGACGAGGTCGACCAGGGCCGGGTCGCAATCGAAATCGGGAAAGCCCTGGCCCAGGTTGACGGCGCCATGCTGGGCCGCCAGGCTGGACATGCGGGTAAACACGGTGGTACCCACGAGAGGCAGGCGGGTGGTCAGGGCGGGAGTCGGGTAGGGCAGGGACGGGCTGTTCATGAACGGTAGGGTCGCGGTGCGGAAAGTGGAATCGTGTCCCATTCTAGCGCAGCGCGCCCCGTTGCGTGTGGGGCTTTGGCGGCTCAGCCTGGCAATGCCCAGCCTTCCGGCACCATGATCTTGAACATGCCGGCCTTGGCCGTCTTGCGGGCCAGTTTCAGCAGGGCCTTGTCCTTGGTGATGAGGATGTCGGCGTTGGCATCGCGTGCCAGCTCGAGGAATTTCTGGTCATCCTTGTCCGTGCAGACGGGCAGGCGCACGCCGGAGACGGGCGGCGCCACCACGGTGATATGCGCGTCGAAGCGGGCGGCGGCGACGGCGCGGCTGGCTTCATCGAGCGGCAGATGCTTGTAATGCAACACGACCAGATATTCCGCTCGGCAATCTTCGCGCGTGATGGCGTGCACGGCGCCGCTTTCCATGGCTGCCAGCAGGGGGGCCCAGCGCGGGTCGTTGAAGACGAACAGGTCGAGGCAAACGTTGGTGTCGAGGACGAGTTTTTGTGGAGCAGGTATCATGTCGGCAATTCTATTCTGTAGTGATAATTTATGTTGATCGTGCTTTCGCCCGCCAAGAGTCTCGACCTGGAGACGCCGCCAACAACCTCGTTGCACAGCACCCCCGATTTTCTCGACCATTCCGCCCAGCTCATCGAGCGCATGCGCCAGTTTTCGCCCGCCGAAGTAGGCAGCCTGATGGGTATTTCCGATGCCTTGTCGGCCCTCAACGTGGCCCGTTACGCGTCCTGGACGCCCAAGCTGGCGGAAGCGCGCCAGGCCATCATGGCTTTCAATGGCGACGTGTATGCCGGTTTCGAGGCGCGCAGCCTGCAGCCGGCCCAGCTCGACTATGCCCAGTCGCGCGTGCGCATCCTGTCGGGCCTGTACGGCTTGCTGCGCCCGCTGGATCTGATCCACCCGCACCGCCTGGAAATGGGCACGCGCCTGTCGACCACGCGCGGCAAGGATTTGTACGCGTTCTGGGGCGATACCATCACCAACGGCCTGAACCGTACGGCCAGGGAGCAGGGCGCCAAGGTGCTGGTCAATCTTGCTTCTGAAGAATATTTCAAATCCGTCAAGCCGCGCCAGCTGGACGTGCCCGTCATCGCGCCCGTGTTCGAGGACTGGAAGAATGGCAAATATAAAATCATCTCGTTCTACGCCAAGCGCGCGCGCGGCATGCTGGCCCGCTATGCGGCCGTCAACGCCATCCGCGACCCGGAACAGCTGAAGCAGTTCGACGTCGATGGCTATGCTTTCGTGCCGGAAGCGTCGAACGACACCAGCTGGGTATTTAGACGCAAAGTGGGCGAATAGGCGCGAATGGATCGGTAAAGCCTCCCAGCTGAAAAAGCTGGGGTCGTACCCTGAGGGTACGACCCCGGTTCTTGCTTTTGGGGTTGAAGCAAGAAAAAAACCGGGCTAGCCCGGTTTTTTATTGCAGCTTACTGCCAGAATTTCCACCACTTGCGTTCCTTGTTCACCCCTTCCGGGCTGAGGAATGCCGTGTTCGGATAGTTCTTGGTCAGCACGCGCAAGGCATCGTCGCGCAAGTCGGTCAAGCCCAGCTTGTCATACGAGCGGTACATGATGAACAGCGCTTCTTCGATGGCCGGCGAGGCACGGAAGTCGCTGACCGTCGTTTGCGCGCGGTTGGCGGCGGCCAGGTAGGCGCCGCGGCGGTAGTAATAGCGCGCCACGTGCACTTCGTATTTCGCCATGGCATCGATCAAATAGTTCATGCGGGCCAGCGAATCGGGCGCGTATTTACTATTTGGGAACTTGTCGACCAGTTGCTTGAAGGCCGCAAACGCTTCGCGCGTGGCTTTCGGATCGCGCTCGGTGGGGTCTTGCTCGTACAGGAAGTTCAGGAAGCTGATCTGGTCATTAAAGCTGATCAGGCCCCGCAAGTAGTACATATAGTCTACATTGGCGTGGTTCGGATGCAACTTGATGAAGCGTTCGACGGCAGCCAGTGCCTGCGCCTGGTCTCCCGACTTATAATACGCGTAAGCGATCTCCATCTGCGCTTGCAGAGCATAGTTGCCGAAAGGATAGTTAGCCTCCAGCTTCTGGAACAGGCCGATTGCAGCTTCATAGTGCTGCCCGGCCATTTCTTCACGCGCCTCCGAGTATAATTTCGTAACGGACCAGTTTTTGGTCTCATCCACTTTTTCAGGCAACAAGCTGCAAGCGGACATGCCGAGCAGAACGACTGAAGCGACTACCAACGATAATTTTTTTTGCATGACGTTTTGCAAGAAGGTTTTAACCAAGATTTTACAATAGGCTGATTATAGCCGATGGGAATGCTGTGATATTAACTCCGAAGCCTAATTTGGCTGACCCCGCGTTTGACTCCCTTTCTGACCATGCTGCCGAAGAGGCGTTTGACGGCGATTTTGCCGCCGACGACGTCTTCGAGGAAATGGCCCCGATTACATTGGAACTGACGCCGGACGCCTGCGGCCACCGCCTCGATAAAGTCATCTCCAAGCTGGTGCCGCAATACTCGCGCAGCCGCCTGCAATTGTGGCTGGAAGCCGGTTTCGTGACCGTCGATGGAAAAGTTGCCAAACGCAACATGACCGCCTATGGCGACGAGAAGATCGTCATTCTGCCGCAAAGCGCGCCGGAAGACGAGGCTTTTAAACCGGAAGCGATGGAATTGAACATCGTGCACGAAGATGAGCATATCATCGTGATCAACAAACCGGCCGGACTGGTCGTGCATCCGGGCCCTGGCAACTGGTCGGGCACCTTGCTCAACGGCTTGCTGCACCACTGCCCGCAACTGGCTGGCGTGCCGCGCGCCGGCATCGTGCACCGCCTGGACAAGGATACGAGCGGCCTGATGGTGGTCGGCAAGACGCTGGCCTCGCAAACGGACCTCGTGCGCCAGTTGCAGGCGCGCACCGTCAAGCGCGAGTATTTCGCGCTCGTGTGGGGCACGCCCAAGGCGGCAGGCACCATCGATGCGTCCATCGCGCGCCACCCGCGCGACCGCGTCAAGATGGCCGTCTCGGAGAATTTCACCGCCAAGCCTGCCATCACGCACTATGAATTGATCGGCAGCGGCGAACTCGACCGCCGTCCCGTGAGCCTGATGCAATGTCGCCTGGAAACAGGCCGCACGCACCAGATCCGCGTGCACATGCAGCATCTGGGCTTCGCGCTGGTCGGTGACTACGTGTATGGCAAGCAGCACCTGGTGTCCGTGTTCTCGCGCCAGGCGCTGCAGGCGCGCCGCCTGGGCCTCGTGCATCCAGGCACCCTGGAAGCGTGCGAGTGGATCGTGCCGCTGGCCGATGATTTCGCGCAACTGATCGCCACCGCCGGCATTCCCGAGCCGGAACAGGTCTGATGACGGCTGCCTTGCCTTATATCACTCCCCATTGGCCCGGCTTGCCCGCGAACGTGGGCGCGCTGGCGACCGTGCGCGCGGGCGGCATCAGCCAGGGGCCGTATGGTGACGGGCAAAGCGGCGGTGGCTTGAACCTGGGCACGCACGTGGGCGACGAGCCCGCGCACGTGGCCGCCAACCGCGCGCGTCTGGCTGCCATGCTGCCGTCGCAACCGGCCTGGCTGTCGCAGGTGCATGGCGTCGCCGTGGCGGACGCGGCCAGCCTGCACGGTTGCGTGCCGGACGCCGATGCCAGCATCGCCACGCAGGCGGGCGCCGTGTGCGTCGTGATGACGGCCGATTGCCTGCCGGTGCTGTTCAGTTCAAGCGATGGCCTGGTCGTCGGCGCGGCCCATGCGGGCTGGCGCGGCCTGGCCAACGGCGTCTTGCAGCGCACGGTTGCCGCCATGCGGGCGCAGGGCGCGACGGACATCCTTGCCTGGCTGGGGCCGGCCATCGGCCCGCAGCAATTCGAAGTGGGGCACGACGTGCTGCAAGCGTTCCGCGACGGTGCGCGCGATGATGTCGAGCGGCAAGTGTTGAGCTCCGCCTTCGTCGCCATCGCTGGCAAGCCGGGCAAGTACCTGGCCGACATCTATGCGCTGGCGCGCACCATGCTGCTGCGCGACGGCGTGGCGCAGGTGGCCGGAGGGGAATACTGCACCGTCAGCGATGCGGCGCAGTTTTACTCGTACCGGCGCGATGGCGTCACGGGAAGACAGGCCAGCTTGATCTGGCGCAAATAATCTGCACGGCAGACACTTATGTGTCTGCCGTTTTTGTTTTATCGTCTGCTGAGGCAAGTGCGCGGGCCTGCAGTTCCGCGATGCGCGCCGCCTTGCGTTTGCGTCGCCGCGAGCCCGTCAGATAGAATAGGATGGACAGCGGGATGACGCAGTACAGCACGAAGGTCATCACCCCGGCGACGATGGACGGTTCCGTCAGCGCCATGAGGCCGACGACATAGATCCAGGCAACAGCGGTCATGAGCATCATTGGTATTGGCAGTCAGTAAGAGTTTGCATGCAGGTGATCCAAAAGTATTTATTTTTCGACTACGTTTCGACGCCTGACAAAACCGTAGCGAGCGGAAGGGAGAGGTGGCTAAGAAGCGCAACCGTACTCTAGTACGGTGAGCATCGCAGGCCGCCTATACCGACGCGCAGCAGGTTTTGTTCGGCGTCCCTCAATCTTGAATGGATTTATATAGCTATGAATATGCCCGATCCTCAAATGATGACCAAGGAATGGATGGCGCAGATCAGCAATCCTGAGCAGTGGAAGACGTGGTTCAACATGGTACCGCAGCCCCAGGGCAATCCGATTGCCGGCATTTTGCAGGATGCGGGTGCCAGCATCAAGCCGGAAGCGATCGAGCAACTGAAAAATGCCTACGTGGCCAAACTGACGGGCTTGTGGGCCGACTTCATGGCCGGCAAGACGCCGGAACTGAAAGACCGCCGCTTTGCCGCGCCCGCCTGGCATGCGAGCCCCCTGTCGGCCTTCAATGCGGCCGCCTACCTGCTGAACGCCGAGTTTCTCAGCGCCATGGCCGATGCCGTGGAAGCGACGCCGCACCAGAAGCAAAAGATTGCATTTGCCGTGCAGCAAATCGTCGACGCCATGTCGCCCGCCAACTTCCTGGCCACCAATCCCGATGCCCAGCAAACCCTGATCGAGACCAAGGGCGAAAGCCTGGCCAAGGGGCTGAGCAATATGCTGGCCGATATGGGCAAGGGCCGCATTTCGCAGTCCGATGAATCGGCCTTCGAAGTGGGCCGCAACGTGGCCACCACGCCGGGCACGGTGGTGTTTGAAAACGCCTTGTTCCAGCTGATCCAGTACACGCCAAGCACTGCCACGGTACACCAGCGGCCGCTGCTGATGGTGCCGCCGTGCATCAATAAATTCTATATCCTTGACTTGCAGCCGGAAAATTCGCTCGTGCGCTATGCGGTGGAGCAGGGCAATACCGTATTCCTGATGTCCTGGCGCAATCCGGACCTGAGCATGCAGCACCTGACGTGGGACGATTACGTCGAGCAAGGCGTGATCGAAGCCATCAAGGTCACGCAAGAAATCAGCGCTCAGGACAAGCTCAATATGTTCGGCTTTTGCGTGGGCGGCACCATCGTTTCGACGGCGCTGGCCGTGCTCAAGGCGCGGGGCGAGAATCCGGCCGCCAGCCTGACCCTATTGACCACTTTCCTCGATTTCTGCGACACGGGCGCGCTCGACGTCTTTATCGACGAGCCGCAAGTGGCGCTGCGCGAGCAAACCCTGGCCAACGGCGGCCTGATGTCGGGCCGCGACCTGGGCAGCACTTTCTCGAGCCTGCGACCGAACGACCTCGTGTGGAACTACGTGCAGTCGAATTATCTGAAGGGCAAGGAACCGCCCGCGTTCGACTTGCTGTACTGGAATGGCGATGGCACCGGCTTGCCGGGCCCCATGTTCTGCTGGTATCTGCGCAATACTTACCTGGAAAACAGCCTGAAAGTGCCGGGCAAGCTGACGGTGGCCGGGGAACCGGTCGATTTGAGCAGCATCGACGCGCCCGCCTTCATCTACGGTTCGCGCGAAGACCATATCGTGCCCTGGGGCGCGGCCTACGCCAGCACGGCCGTGCTGAACCCGAAAAAACCGAAGGCCAACCGCTTCATCCTCGGTGCTTCCGGCCATATCGCCGGCGTGATCAATCCTGCCTCGAAGAAAAAGCGCAGTTACTGGAGCAATGACGCAGGCAAAGGCGCCCGCACGGCGAAAGCCAAGCCCTTGACTGCGGAACAGTGGATGGAAGGCGCGACCGAGCACGTGGGCAGCTGGTGGCCCGAATGGGCGGCCTTCCTGGCTGAACACGGCGGCGCCCAGGTGAAGGCGCCAGGCAAGCCGGGCAACAAACGCCATGCGGCAATCGAGCCGGCGCCGGGGCGGTATGTTAAAGTCAGGGCGGATTAATTCACAAAGCGTTTTGCCGGGCAAGACCGGCGTAATCTCCGGTCTTGTCAGGAATCTACTCTTAGTTGCGTTGCAATAAATGCGGGAATCTACTACCCTGATGTGCAATGGAGCCATTTTCCACTCTATAATGGAAAAAGTAGGCAGGTGCGAAAGCGGACCCACGTTCGCTTTTTTTTCGGATTAACTCAGTATGCGCTGCGGCGCAATAAGTGGAACTTGTGATGAGTAGTGCAAAAAAAAGTATAGACCGCCTGATTAAAAAATATCCTAACCGCCGTCTGTATGACACGCAAACCAGTTCCTACATCACCTTGACGGACGTCAAGCAGCTGGTGTTGGACAATGAGGTGTTTACCGTCGTCGATGCCAAATCCAATGAAGATTTGACGCGCAGCATCTTGCTGCAAATCATTTTGGAAGAGGAAGCGAACGGCGCGCCCATGTTCTCGAGCAGCGTGTTGTCGCAGATCATCCGCTACTATGGCCACGCCATGCAGGGCATGATGGGATCCTACCTGGAAAAGAACGTGCAAGCGTTCACCGATATCCAGCACAAATTCACGGGCACGTCGGCCGGCAGTTTCGAAGGCAAGCCATTCAGCCCGGAAATGTGGACCCAGTTCATGAATGTCCAGGGCCCGATGATGCAAGGCATGATGAACAACTACATCGACCAGAGCAAGAGCCTGTTCGTGCAGATGCAGGAGCAGATGCAGAGCCAGAGCAAGAATCTGTTCGGCACGTTCCCGTTTGTGCCGCCGGTGCCGCCGACGGACAAAAAGTAAGCCGCAGCCAATGCGGGCCACACAACGGCACAGGAATTCCTGTGCCGTTGTGCTTTGCGGCTGCCATGCCGGCGGCTGCCGATGCTGACTGCTATTGCTTCAGTTGTTGCAGCGTGGAGAGCAGGTCCTGGTTTGAATGCTCGAGCTTCCATGTTTTGGCATTGTCCATGGAACTGTAAATGCTGACGCGACCCTTGAAATCTTCCTGGATATTGAGCGCCAGGCCGGAAGGGAAAATCATTGGCGTCTGACGCAATGTATATGCTGCATACGGCCCCCAGGTTTGACCGTCGTCGCTGCTGACCAGTAGTGCGCCCTCGTTATACATGCCCGCTTCCATCAGCAATTTGCCGTCATTGAGCGGCGCCACGGGCGACATCAGGACTTTGAATGGCGAAACGATAGCCTTCCAGTTCTGGCCGCGATCCCGTGAAATATAGGCGTCAGGAAATCTTCCTGCCAGGCCAGCCGCTACCAGGACGCTTTCCGTCCCATCGGGTTGATGGGTAAATTGCGTCAGGTTTTTCTTGTGCGGACTAAAGCGTTCGGTCCACTTGCCCGTGCTGTAATCGAGTTCGCCGATCAAGCCGCTTTCCAGCGCATAGCCGATGCGGCCCGCGTCTTGCCACGTCCAGAGCAAGCCCGGGCCATGCAGCCAGGATCCGGGCAAGGTGGCGTGGTACACGGATCGCCAGTTGCCAGCGTCCAGCTGGTGCGCATGGAAAATGTTCAACTCGTCTCCCTTACGATGCATCAGGTACCAGCCAACCGTGGGGTTGCCACCGATGCGCAGCAGATTGCCGGGCGGCAGGTTGCCTGTATCGACTGGCGACAGTTGCTGACTGTCACGCGCCTTGCGGAGCAGGGAACCGGATTCGCCTACCGCAATCAATTCGGCATTGGGCAGGTCGACAGGAAACACGCAGGACAGCGACTCCACCGATGGCGCATTGAGGATGCTCCATAGCCCTTGCGTCGAGCGCATCAGGACGGCACCCATGCGGCTGGCGGCAGCCACCCGGCCATCGGGCATTTCGGTGGTGCACTCGGCCCCAGCCGGGTGGGCGCGGGCAAATTGCTCGACATCGTCCTGGGCGTGGCGGGGCGTGCTCCAGCCAGGAGCGGCGGCAGCGCCGAACATGGCGTTGTAGCCGGGGGCAAAGCGCCGGATCAATTCCGCATTGGATGTCACCTGGGCGCTACGGCCGTATTGCACGCCGAAATTGCCGCGTGTCACGATCAGCCGGCCCAGATCCGTCGATTTGCCCGCTTCGATCTTGAAGCTTCCCACGATGGTCGAGTACACATGCAAGAGCTTGTTGGCACGGGTATCGACCAATTCGACAAACTCATACTCGCCAGGCGGCAGGGCGCCAATGAACAGGGAAGTATCGCCTGCCATCGCGCTCTCGACCTTTTTCATCACCAGGTTTTCGGAGACCAGCTTGAAATCACTGCGCTGCTCCCCCGCCACGACACGGCGTAACTTGATCATATTGAAACCGTAAATATCTTTGGTATTCGACGTGATGCTGACCGCCACCGGGGTTTCTCCCGATTGTGCTTGCATTTTCAGTGGATCAACTACCGAGGTGTTGACGGCGCAGCCGCTCAGCAGCAATGCGCTTAAACCGCAAGCCGCGACAGCCAGGCGCCGCGCTTTCAGATTGGAAAAGGAAAAAGACATGGGACTCATTTAGTTTTTTAAAAAACAATTATATGTCAGTCATTAGTTTCTTTGTGGCATTATTTTTTAATTTCTTGATACCGGCGATGCGTGGCGGGATCCTCTTCAGGCACTGACCCGATGGCAGTGGCCGGAACAAAGTTGCGGTTGAAGCGTTGCAGATGCGGCAGCAAAAGGACTCTGCGCTGACAGCAAGGGGCGGCTCGGGGTACAATAGCCGATTCGCCTCACCATTTTACTAGCTGCCAACTATGTCTGAAATTCACCGTATTCCCGTTCCTTCCGCCCAGCCCGAGGCCATGCTGGCCATGCCAGGTGCGGCGCCGAAAGTGGGCTTTGTCTCGCTTGGCTGCCCGAAAGCGCTGGTCGACTCCGAACAAATCCTGACCCAACTGCGCGCCGAAGGCTACGAAACGGCGAAATCCTACGCTGGCGCCGATCTGGTGATCGTCAATACCTGCGGTTTTATCGATGCTGCCGTGCAAGAGTCGCTCGACGCCATCGGCGAAGCGCTGGCTGAAAACGGTAAAGTGATCGTCACCGGTTGCCTGGGCGCCAAGAAAGATGCTGCCGGCGACGACATCATCATGAAGGTGCACCCGAAAGTGCTGTCCGTCACGGGCCCGCACGCGCTCGCCGAAGTGATGGACTCCGTCCACTTTCACCTGCCGAAACCGCATGCGCCATTCCTCGACCTGGTGCCGCCGCAAGGCGTCAAGCTGACGCCGAAGCACTATGCCTACCTGAAAATTTCCGAAGGCTGCAACCACCGCTGCAGCTTCTGCATCATCCCGTCCATGCGCGGCGACCTCGTCTCGCGTCCGATCGGCGAACTGATGATCGAGGCGGAAAACCTGTTCAAGGCTGGCGTCAAGGAATTGCTGGTCATTTCGCAAGACACCTCGGCGTATGGCGTGGACGTGAAATTCCGTTCCGGCTTCTGGAATGGCCGTCCCGTGAAAACCCACATGACGCAGCTGACGGAAGCGCTGGGCGAACTGGCCAAGTCCTACGGCGCCTGGGTGCGCTTGCATTACGTGTACCCGTACCCGCACGTGGACCAGATCATCCCGATGATGAGTGGCGGCCACATCCTGCCTTACCTCGACATTCCGATGCAGCATGCGCATCCTGACGTGCTCAAACGCATGAAGCGTCCGGCCAGCGGCGAGAAAAACCTGGACCGCATCCAGGCCTGGCGCGCCATCAACCCGGACCTGACGATACGCTCGACCTTCATCGCCGGTTTCCCTGGTGAAACGGAAGCGGAATTTGAATACCTGCTGGACTTCCTCAAGGAAGCGCAGATCGACCGCCTCGGCTGCTTCGCCTATTCGCCCGTCGAAGGCGCGACCGCCAACGCCATCGACAATCCCGTGCCGGAAGAGCTGCGCGAAGAGCGCCGCGGCCGCGTGATGCTGCTGCAGGAAGAAATTTCCAAGAAACGCCTGCAAGCCAAGGTCGGCAAGACCGTGCGCGTGCTGATCGATGAAGTCACCCGCTCCGGCGGCGTGGGCCGCTCGTCCGCCGACGCGCCGGAAATCGATGGCGTCGTCTACGTCAAGCCGCCGTTCGAACCGCACCGCAAGCTGGCCGTCGGCCAGTTCGTCGATGTCACAATTACCTCCGCAGATGCGCACGACCTGTGGGGCGCGGCGGAGTAAAAAACGTCCATGCCGGCGTTGCGCTGCCTTGCCGTACAGCAAGGTACTGTCTGCGGCAGCGCGCCTTGGCCTGAACGTTTTTACGCGGTGAAGATGATATTTGACAAGGTGTAACACTCTGTCATACGTACGGCGTACAGGGCGTAAAGCCCTTACAATCAAGGCGGACCAGCAATTGCTGGCCCGCCTTTTTCTTTGCCGATGACGCCATGACCCAGATCAAATCTCCCCAGACCGCGCTGATCCACAGCGATTACCAGGCGCCGCAAGGCTTTGCCGCGTTTCCCAATGCCATCCATCACGCATCGACCGTGCTGTTCAAGGACGTGGCGGCCATGCGCTCGGGCGACTGGAAAGAGAAGAACGCCTATACCTACGGCTTGCACGGCACGCCCACCACCTTCACCCTGGAAGCGCGGCTGGCCGAGATCGAAGGGGGCAAATACTGCCTGCTGGCGCCGTCGGGCCTGGCGGCCATCGCCATGGCGGATTTTGCCCTGCTGAAAACGGGCGATGACGTTTTATTGCCGGAAAACATCTACAACCCGAACCGCGAGCTGGGACGCTGGCTGGCGCAGGATTTCGGTATCACGGCCCGCTATTACGATCCGCTCATCGGCGCCGGCATCGCGGGCTTGATCCAGGAAAATACCAAGCTGATCTGGACGGAAGCGCCCGGTTCCGTGACGATGGAAGTGCCGGACTTGCCCGCCATCTGCGCGGCCGCCCACGCGCGCGGCGTGCTGGTGGCCCTGGACAACACCTGGTCGGCCGGCCTGGCCCTGCGCGGCTTTGAGCTGGGCGTGGACATCATCATGCAGGCGCTGACGAAATACCAGTCGGGCGGCTCGGATGTGCTGATGGGCGCGCTCATTACGCGCGAGCGGGCGCTGCATGACCGCCTGGCGCAGGCGCACATGCGTCTGGGCATGGGCGTGGGCGCGGACGACGCCTATCTGGTGCTGCGCGGCTTGCCCACCATGAAGCTGCGCTTCGACGCCCACGATGCGGGCGCGCGCAAGGTGGCCGCCTGGCTCAAGGGGCGCAGCGAGATCGCCACGGTGCTGCATCCGGCATTCGAAGATTGCCCCGGCCACGTCATCTGGCAGCGCGATTTCACGGGCGCGGGCGGCCTGTTTTCCGTGCTGTTCGATGCCCGCTACACGGAGGCGCAGACGGACCGCTTCGTCGATGCCTTGCAGTTGTTCAAGATTGGTTACAGCTGGGGCGGCGCGAACAGCCTGGTGATGCCGTACCGCATCGCCGCCATGCGCAAGGGCTGGCAGTTGCCGGGCCAGCTGGTGCGCCTGAACGTGGGACTGGAAGATCCGCAGGACTTGATCGCCGATATCGAACGGGCGTTGGCGACGATGTAGGAAGCGGCAAGCCGTTGGCTTGCCGCAAAGCATCTTTACATGGGCACGGGCGTGTTGTTATTCAGGTCGAGGAAGCCGCGCAGCAGGCGGTACGCCTTCCACAGCCAGGCCACGCCCCACACGATGAGTGCCAGCGGTATGCCGATCAGCGTGATCCACAGGATGGCGCCGACGACGATCCAGCACACATACCACCAGAAGGAACGGATCATCCAGCTGTGATGGCTGTACACGAAGGTCCCGGCCGTCTCGCCCCGCTTCACATAATTGATGATGAGGGGAATGAAGGAAAAGGCGCCCAGCGAAAACACGAAGCTGGCGCCATGTATCAGGTACAACCACCAGGCCAGGTTCCTGGTCTGCTGGAGTTGGTTATCCAAAATAATATCTTGTGACATGAAAGCTCCCGTCGTTGCTCAATTTTTAATTGTAACAAGCAAAGCGGCGCGGAAGCGCAGTCCATGGAAAAAGGCAGAATACCTTGTTGAAACGAAATCGCTATCCGACCTTGGCCGCGCGCGCCAGGTCATGGCTGCAGCGTGCCGTGCCGGCCTTGCTGCTGTGCGCCAGCGTGGCCCATGCCGCCGGCGCCCCCCTGGAGGCGGAGTTTGCCGCCGGCTTGAAGGAAGAGGGCCTGGCGGGCGCCGTCTGGAGTGAAGTCTTGCCCGATGGCACAGTACGCATGGGCGCGGCAGGCTTGCGCGATGCCGCCAAGAACCTACCCATGCAGGCGGACACGCGCATGCAGGTGGGCTCCGTGGGCAAGGTGGCGCTGGCGCTGGGCGTCTTGCGCCTGATCAGCGAAGACCGGCTCACGCTCGACACGCCCTTGCAGCAGGTGCTGCCGGAGCTGGCGCTGAACAACCCGTGGCAAGCCAGCGACCCCGTGCGCATCCGCCACCTGCTGGCGCATACGTCCGGCCTCGACAATGTGCGCTTCTGGCAGGCGTTCAGCCTGAATCCGGCGCCGGACACGCCGCTGGCCGCCGCGTTTGACGGCGGCCGCAATCTGCTGCGCGTGCGCGCCCGTCCCGGCAGCCGCTACGCGTATTCGAACATGGGCTATGGTTTGCTGGGCATGGTGATCGAGAAGGTCACGGGCCAGCCGTACGAGCGCTACCTCGATGCGCAGCTGCTGCAGCCGCTGGGCATGGCGGACAGCACGTTCGCCTTTGTCACGCAAATGAGCACGCAAACGGGCCCGCAGCTTGACCCGCGCCTGGCCATGGGCCACTTCGAGCGTGGCGTGGCGCAGCCGGCCGTGCCCCAGTACCTGCGTCCGGCCGCGCAATTTACCACCACGGCGGCCGACATGGGCAAGCTGGCGCAATTCCTCATGGGCGATGGCAAGCTGCAGGGCAAGCGCTTCATCGACCTGGCGCTGATGGGCGCCTTGTCCGAACCGGCCGACACGGATGCGGCGCAGGCGGGCCTGGCGACGGGCCATGGCCTGGCCCTGGCCGTGCGCGACCGCCACAATGTGGTGGGGGCCTGCCACCCTGGCACGGCCGTGGGTTTCCGCGCCATGCTGTGCATCTATCCGGAGCAGGACAGCGCCTTCTTCCTGGCCTTCAATACGGATGCGGAGCAGGCCGACTATGAACGCTTCAACCGCCTGCTGCTGCGCGACCTGGAATTGCCGCTGCGCGCGCCGGTCCCGCGCGGCACGCCCGCGCCCACGGTGGAAAACTGGCAAGGCGTCTACGTGCCGTCGCCCAGTCCCATGGCCAGCATGGCCTGGATCGATGCCGTGTTCGGCTTCACGCGCCTGAAATGGGATGGCGAATCGCTGTTCCTGATCCCGTTCCAGGGCGAGCCGAAGGAACTGGAACCCGCGGGTGGCCTGCTGTTCCGCGCCAGCGACCGCAGCACGCCATCGCACGTGCTGATGCAGGAGGATGGCAAGCATATCCTCAGCGATGGCTTGCGCAGCTATGAGCGCGCGTCGATGCTGCGCATGCTGGTCTTGTGGGGCAGCTTGGCCCTGGGCGTTGCCGGCTTGCTGTATGTGCTGGTGGTGGGCGTGTGGCGCGCCGCGCTGCGCAGCCTGGGGCGGGGCGACCATCTGTTCGCGCCCCTGTTGTCGCTGCTGGCACTGCTGCTGCCGCTGCCATTTTTCTATTTCCAGTCCTACCTGCGCCTGGGCGACGTCACCATCGCCAGCGTGCTGCTGGCACTGGCGACGGGGGCGCTGCCGCTGGCCACGGCGTTCGGCCTGGCGCGCTGCTGGCGCAGCCGCGGCACGGCGGCCGAGGCGGGCTCGTGGGCGAAATGGGATTGGGTGGCCTTGCTGGCGGCCTTGCAGCTGCTGCTGGTGCTGGCCTGGTGGGGGCTGCTGCCGCTGCGAATGTGGCAACTGTAGCAGCTGCAGCAGCTGCAGCCGGCGCTCAGCGCCAGGCTTGCAGCAGCCGGCGCCACCAGCGCCGCGCCGGCCTGGCGCGGGTGCCATGTGCGGAGCGCTTGGCGCGATAGCTGGCCGCCGCCATCTGCAGGCCGACGCGGTCCATCGACGCCATCGCATCGGCTTCCTGCGGCGACAAGCCCTGCAGCAAGGCTTGCGCGCGGGGTTCGCGCAGGAAGGCATCGCGCAGGGCATCGTCCGTGTACAGCCTGGCCAGCAAGGTTTCCAGTGCGGGGGAACTCATGCGTTTCGCCCCGCGCGCAAGGCCGCGCGCGCCAGCTCCAGCTGGTCCAGCACATGTTCGAACGACGGATAATTGCCGTCGCGTTCGACGATCACCGTCAGGGGCTGGGGCGCATGGCGCGCCAGCAAGGTCAATAGAGCGAAGACGGCGGGCGGCACGTCGTGCAGATGGTCGTCCAGCAAGCGCTGGCCGCCGTCCGGCGCATCGATCCAGTGGCCGCCGCTCAGGTGCACGGCGCCGACCCTGTCCAGCGGCAAGCGCAGCAGCAATTCCTCCGGCACCTCGCCAAAATTGACGGCATTCGCATACAGGTTGTGCAGGTCGAGCAGCAGCGGCACTTGCGCGCCGTGGATGATCTGCGTCAGCCATGCGGCTTCGTCCAGGGTGCTGGCGGGCGGCTGCACCAGGGTGGCGATGTTTTCCATCAGCGGCGCGCTGCCGACGATGCGCGTGGCCAGCGCGATATTGGCGATGGCGCCGGCGGCGCTGTGCGGCGTGCGCGGCGGCGCCGCCAGGTGGCCGATTTCCACGCCGCCGGCGCGCACGAAACTCAGGTGCTCGGACCACGATTCCGCTTGCACCGTCTGCATCAGGCGCGCCATCGCATGCAGGCGGCGCGGGTCGGCGGGAATCGTCGAGGCCAGCCCCATGCCGACGCCGTGCAGGCTGACGGGCACCTGGCGCGCCAGGCTGCTCAAGGCGGCGATGCCGGCGCGCGTGGCGTGGTAATAATCGTCGGCGATCACTTCCAGCACGTCGATCTGCGCCAGGTTGGACAGGATGCCGGTCGCCAGTTCGCCGCGCCAGCCCAGGCCGACGCGGTCGCGTGCCGCCCCCTTGTCAGCTGCCACAGCCGCCGCCACCGCCGCAACCGCCGCAGCCGCCGGAAGAGCCGCCACCGTCGCCGCCCCCGTCGCCACCGCCCGATGAGGAGTCGCCCGAGCTGCCGGACGAGGAGTCGCCGCCCGTGTTTTGCCGGGGCGCGGGGTACAGCTCGGCGACATACGCGTACACCGACGGCGGCAGGGCGCCGATGCCGAAGATGGCGGCCAGCAGTGCCATGTCGGCGCTGCTGCTGCCGGGGTTCAGGCGCGACGAGCGCATGTTCAGGCGGCCAAACAGCATGCGCAAGTCGGTCAGCAGGCGCTGCGCGCTCCAGCTGGTTGCTTGGGTGCGCAAGCCGCGCAGCATGAGCAGGAATATCGCCAGCAGCAGCGCCAGGAACAGCAGGTTGTAGTGCTGGCGGCTGATGGCGATGACGGCCTTGACGGCGGACACCGTCAGCAGCAGCCAGTGCGCGGCCCAGGTGATGCGTTCGCGCCGGCGCAGCAGCGGCGGGCCGACCAGCAGTTCCTGCCGCGTCAGGGTTTCCAGGTAGGCGCGGCACGACGGCAGCATCTCGGCCTGCACGGCCAGTTCCTTGCTGTGGCCCTGGCGCCCCAGATACAGCCGCAGCACGTCGCGTTCGATGCCGTGGGTGGCGAAGCGCAGGCTGTCGGCGCTGGCCGTTTCCAGCAGCGGGCCATCGGCGCGCAGCAAGCCGCGGTCGACCAGCACGATGGCGGCAACTTTCACGGCTTCGAGGGGGCCGCCGCGCAGGAAGGCGATGCGGTAAGGATCATCGGCAAGCGACAGCTGGGCGTGCGGATTGCGCAATTCCATGCGGATCAGCAGCTCGCGCGCGAGGTAGTACACGAGCACGCCGAAGATCAGGTAGGCCAGCAGGAACCAGGGTCCGCTCCAGTCAAAGGGATTGAAGCCGTTCACAGCATGTGCTCCGCGTGTTCGCGCAAGCGTTCGGTAATCGTCATCAAGCCCGCAAAGGCGGGCAGGGCCTGCCCCGGCGCCAGGCGCGCCGTCTCGCGCGCCGCCGACATGGCTTGCAGGGCCGTGTGCAGGGCCGGCTCGCCCAGCTGGTCGACGAACGCTTCGAGCGCCTGCTTGCCGGACAGGGCAGACTTGCCCTCCAGCTGCGCCAGCGAGGCCGCCGCCGCACGCAGGGGGGCGGCGGCGTCGGCGATGGCGCCGGCCAGCTGTTCTTCATTCAGGCTCAATAGCATATACCGCTCGCGCATGCGCACCTGCTGGTTCAGCAGCACTTGCCGCAGCCGGCGCAGCACGGCGTCGTGGCTGGTGTGCAGGCTGGCGAAAGGGTCAAGGCCATGCAGCACCTTGTGGCGCGCGATGATGTCGGCGAATTTGACGGCGAAGGCGTCGGCGGCCTGCGTCAATTCGCTTTCGAGCAGGAACATCACCTGCAAATCGATGGCGGCGTGCGCCAGGCGCAATGGCCCGCGCAGCGCATCGGCCGCCCGTGGCGTGAAGCGCCTGAGCAGGAGCAGCAGGTTGACGTCGGAGGTGGCGCGCACCTGGCCATCGGCGGCCGAGCCAAACAGCACGGCGGCGGCAAGGTCCTCGCCAAAGGCCGCTTGCGCGGCGGCGACAAACACATCCAGGTGGCGTTGTATCTCTTCAGGCAGCGGTGGCGGCATGCGGTGTTCTTTCACGATGGGTTGGCAGGATGCGCATAAGTTTGCAATATAGCAAACTTATGCATTCCTGCGCACACCGCCTGGCGCCAACTCAGGTCAATACGTTGAGCAAGCCATCGAGTCCCACGAAGTTCAGCGCCACGTCGGCTTGCGAGCGCACCACGGGCTTGGCGCGGAAGGCCACGGACAGGCCGGCGATGCCCATCATTTTCAAGTCGTTGGCGCCGTCGCCCATGACGATGGCTTCGGACGGGGAAATGCCCAGCTCCGCGCACACGCGCTCCACCGTGCGCTGCTTTTCTTCCGCGTCGACGATACCGCCGAGGACTTTGCCCGTCAGCTTGCCGTCGACGATTTCCAGGGCGTTCGCATGCGTGTAGTCGAGGCCCAGGCGTTCCTTCAGGCGTTCGGTGAAGAAGGTAAAGCCGCCCGACACCAGCAGGGTTTTCAGGCCGGCCTTCTGCACGGCCGCCAGCATGGTTTCCGCGCCCGGCGACAGTTTCAGGCGCTCGTCGTAGACGCGCTGCAGGGCCGACGCGTCGAGGCCTTCGAGCAGGGCCACGCGCTGCTTCAGGCTGGCGGCAAAATCGAGTTCGCCGCGCATGGCCGCTTCCGTGATGGCCGCCACCTGCGGTTTGAGACCCTGCATGTCGGCGATTTCATCGATGCACTCGATGGTGATCAGGGTCGAATCCATGTCCATCGCCACCAGCTTGAATTCACTCAGTTCGCGCTGTCCCATCATGTAGGTGGCGTCCAGCTGCGCCGCCTGGGCCGCCACTTCGATGGTGGGACGCAGCGCGGGCGAGTAGGCGATCTGCTCGCAGCGCACGGCGTTCGGGCCCAGGCGCGTGATGGACGTGGGCGCGGCCAGCGCGGCGATGCGCTCGAGGCGGGCGCTATCGCCGTCCAGGCCCTGCAGGATCAGATTCATGGTGATGGTCTTGGTATTGGTCATGGGTCAGCCCTGCATAAATGATAGGAATAGTCTAAACCGTCAATTGCTTGATGGTGGTCTTGATCTGCGTCACGCGCGCGGCCAGGTCGGGCATGGCGGCCGTGATTTTCAGCTTGTCCTGGCCATGCAGCTTGATATGGCGGTTCTTCTGGATCAGGTCGATGATGCGCATCGGGTCGATCGGCGGCTTGGCCATGAATTGCAGGGTGGCCGCCTCGCCATGCACGTCGATCTTGACGATGCCCACGGTTTTCGCCGCGATGCGCAGGCGGTGCGTCTCGACCAGGGCCTTGACGGCGTCCGGCAGCTTGCCGAAGCGGTCGATCAGCTCTTCCTGGATATCGTCGATCTTGTCCTGCGTGGCGCAGTTGGCCAGGCGCTTGTAGATCGACAGGCGCTCGTGCACGTCGCCGCAGAAATCGGCCGGCAGCAGGGCTGGCACGTGCAGGTTGATCTCGGTGGTCGAGGCCAGCGGCGCGGCCAGGTCCGGCTCCTTGCCGGCTTTCAGCGAGCGCACGGCTTCGTTGAGCATGTCCGAATACAGCTGGAAGCCGATTTCCGTCATCTCGCCCGACTGGCTCTCGCCCAGCACCTCGCCGGCGCCGCGGATTTCCAGGTCGTGCATGGCCAGGTAGAAGCCGCTGCCCAGTTCTTCCATCTGCTGGATGGCGTCCAGGCGGCGCTGCGCCAGTTTGGTGAGGCCTTGCACGTCGTGCACCAGCAGGTAGGCGTAGGCCTGGTGATGCGAGCGTCCGACCCGGCCGCGCAGCTGGTGCAGCTGCGCCAGGCCGAACTTGTCGGCGCGGTGCATGATGATGGTGTTTGCCGTCGGCACATCGATGCCCGTCTCGATGATGGTCGTGCACAGCAGGATGTTGAAACGCTGGGCGACGAAGTCGCGCATGACCTTTTCCAGGTCGCGCTCGTGCATCTGGCCATGCGCCACGGCGATGCGCGCCTCGGGCAGCAATTCCGTCAGCATGGCCAGGCGGTTCTGGATGGTTTCCACCTCATTGTGCAGGAAGTAGATCTGGCCGCCCCGTTTGAGTTCGCGCAAACACGCTTCGCGGATGATGGCTTCGCCTTCGCTGCGCACGAACGTCTTGATGGCCAGGCGCTTTTGCGGCGCCGTGGCGATGATGGAAAAGTCGCGCAAGCCTTCCAGCGCCATGCCCAGCGTGCGCGGGATCGGCGTGGCCGTCAGGGTCAGCACGTCCACTTCCGCGCGCAAGGCTTTCAAGGCTTCCTTCTGGCGCACGCCGAACCGGTGTTCCTCGTCGATGATGACGAGGCCCAAACGGGTAAACTTGACGTCGTCGGACAGCAGCTTGTGCGTGCCGATGACGATGTCGATGGTGCCGTCGGCCATGCCCTTGAACGCCTGCGTGATTTCCTTGCCGCTGCGGAAGCGCGACAGCTCGGCGATGCGCACGGGCCAGTCGGCGAAGCGGTCGGCAAAGGTTTGCGCATGCTGTTCCGCCAGCAGGGTGGTGGGCGCCAGGATGGCCACCTGCTTGCCGCCCATGACGGCGATGAAGGCGGCGCGCAAGGCTACCTCCGTCTTGCCGAAGCCGACGTCGCCGCACACCAGGCGGTCCATCGGTTTGCCCGAGGTCATGTCCTTGATGACGTTGTGGATGGCCTCGGCCTGGTCCGGCGTCTCGTCGAAGCCGAAGCTGTCGGCGAAGCGCTGGTAGTCGTGCGACGAGAATTCGAACGAGTGGCCCTGGCGCAGCGCGCGCCGGGCATACAGGTTGAGCAGCTCGGCGGCCGTGTCGCGCACCTGTTCGGCCGCGCGTTTCTTCGCCTTTTCCCACTGGCCCGAGCCGAGCGAGTGCAGCGGCGCGTCTTCCGGCGACGCGCCCGAATAGCGGGAAATGACGTGCAGCTGCGATACGGGCACGTACAGCTTGGTGTCCTTGGCGTATTCGAGGTGCAAAAATTCCGTCTCGCCCTCGCCCAGGTCCATGCTGGTCAGGCCCATGTAGCGCCCGATGCCGTGGTTGATGTGCACCACCGGGTCGCCGATCTTCAGCTCCGACAGGTCGCGCACCATCGATTCGACCTGCGTCACGCCTTCCTGCTTCTTGGTGCCGACCCTGCGGCCGGAACCGGCGTACAGCTCCGTCTCGGTGATGAAGGATAAATTTCCTTCCGGCGTAAACAGCTCGAAGCCCGCATGCAGCGGCGCCACGCCCAGCATCAGCTTGGCGTCGGACTGCAAAAAACCATCGCTGCCTTCCACCGGCGTCAGGTGCAGATCGTATTCGGTGAAGTACTGCTGCAAGGTTTCGCGGCGGCCGTTCGATTCGGCGCAGATCATCACGCGGCGGCCCGATTGCAGCAAATAGCTGCGCAGGTTGGCCAGCGGGTCGTCGGCGCGGCGGTTGACGGCGATGTTCGGCACGGGCGCCGACAGTTCGGACGCCAGCGCATCGTTCGATTTGGCGATCGCCAGGCGTGGATACGGCTTGGCCAGGCCAAAGAACTGTTCGTCGGACAGGAACAGCGATTCGGGCGGCAGGATCGGCCGCTCGCGGTCGGCTTTCAGGAAGCGGTAGCGCGACTGGGTATCGGTCCAGAAGCGGCCGATGGCCGCGTCGATCTCGCCGACCAGGGCCAGCGAGGCGTCTTGCGGCAGGTAGTCGAACAGGGTGGCCGTCTGTTCGAAGAACAGCGGCAGATAATATTCGATGCCGGCCGAGGCGATGCCGCTGCTGATGTCCTTGTAGACCACCGAGCGCGATGGGTCGCCCTCGAACTGCTCGCGCCAGCGGTTGCGGAAGGTGGTGCGCGCCGCTTCGTCCATGGGGAATTCGCGGCCCGGCAGCAGGCGCACTTCATGCACGGGATACAGCGAGCGCTGGGTGTCGGCGTCGAAGGTGCGGATGGTTTCGATGGTGTCGCCGAACAGGTCGAGCCGGTAGGGCAGGGCCGAGCCCATGGGGAACAGGTCGAGCAGGCCGCCGCGCACCGAGTATTCGCCGGGCGACATCACTTGCGACACATGGCTGTAGCCGGCCAGGGTCAGCTGCGACTTCAGGCGCGCTTCGTCCAGCGTTTCGCCCTTCTTGAAGAAGAAGGTGTAGGCGGCCAAGAAGGACGGCGGCGCCAGGCGCACCAGCGCCGTGGTGGCCGGCACGATCAGCACGTCGCACTGGCGCGTCTGGATTTCATGCAGGGTGGCCAGGCGCTCGGAGACCAGGTCCTGGTGCGGCGAAAAGGCGTCGTAGGGCAGGGTTTCCCAGTCCGGCAGCAGGTGGCAGCGCAATTCCTTGCCGCCAAACCACGGGATTTCATCGAGCAGGCGCTGGCCGTCGCTGGCCTGCGCCACCACCACGGCCAGCATCTGGCCCCGCGCTTTCAATTCCAGCGCGGCCAGCGCCAGGGCATAGGCGTCGGATGAACCATACAGGGCGGGCAGCGCATAACGGTTGCCGGGCTTGGGGAGGGCTTTTTTTAAGTCTAAGGACATGCAGGCGATGACACTAGTGGCAGAGGCAGTTGATTGGAACAGCTGTGGTACGCGCCGCGCCGCCAGTGACGGCGCTGACAGGCGAGATTATAGACCATCGCCCGCGCGCATATTCGCAATGCCGAAGGGAACGTGCACCATCGGGATGGTCCCGCCCGCCGATTTGAGGTGGCTCAACTGGTCGTCGAAGAAGATATGCGGCTTGAACACGGCCAGCACGCGCGACTTGTCCATGCCGCCCAGGAAAAACGTCTCGTCGGCCGCCACGCCCCAGCTTTTCAGGGTCGTCACCACCCGTTCGTGCGAGGGCGCGTTGCGCGCCGTGATGATGGCGATGCGCAGGATCTTTTTATATCCGGGGTCGCGCCGCTGGGCCCTTTCTTCCAGGCGCTGCATGGTGGCCAGCTTCTGGAACAGGCCGGCCAGCGGTCCGGGGCGGTGCGGCGTGCCCACGTTCAGGGTTTCATGGGCGTGGAATTCATCGACGTCGTTGTTGCGCTTGAACACGGTTTCCGCTTCGTCGTCGGCGATCACGCCGTCGAAATCGAAGGCCACGCGCAGTTCTTCGTCGTTTTCGTCGTCTTCCGTGCGCGACGGCAGCACCAGGCCGGCCGGATAGTCGCAGGCCAGGGCGCTGCGCACGTCGCTTTCATTCGCGCTGAGGAACAGCGAGGCGTTAAACGCGGGCAGGTAGGGATAGGGCGACTTGCCCGTCATGAAGGCGGCGCGTGAAATGTCCAGGCCGTAGTGGGCGATGGAATGCATCACGCGCAAGCCCGTTTCCGGCGAATTGCGCGAAAACAGCACCACTTCCACGGGCGACTGGCGCGGATAGTGCTTGTTGATGTTCAGGAAGCGGCGGATGAAGGGAAAGGCCACGCCGCGCGGCAAGACCGTGTCAATATGCGTTTCCTGATACTTGCGGTATTCCTCGGGCCCGTTGTCGAGGTAGACCTGGTGCGATTCGGCCAGGTCGAACAGGGCGCTGGAAGCGACCCCGATCACCAGTTTGTGTTCGATAGGATAAGCCATGGTCTGCCTGTTGTTTGCTTGTTGCCCATCTTATACGACTATCAACTGCGCAGCCAATAGCGACGCGCGGGGATTTTTTGCACCAAAGCAGGGCATCTGACGGCTTTTCGATGCCTCTGTGCAAGGCGCGCCACAGTCAGGAAAGAAATATTGATTTGTATCAAGTATGTATCAGTCAGCGCACCCATTTTCCACTATGCTTCCTATTATAAAATCTCGCCAATTGTAACGAAGCGTATGCCCCATCCCCGCCACCTTTATACAAGTGTCAGCTGTTTTACTCGAACATGCCAGCCTCAACCTCGCCAGCAAAAATCGTGACTCTATAAAGGGCTTAGCCATGTTTAAGAATTTACTGATCAAATGGAAGTTGGCGACCCTCGTTGCCGTGATGATGGTGGCCTTGCTGGTGGTGGGTATCAGCGGCTACACGGGCATCGCCACCGTGGGCCGCGCCGTCAATGAAATCGGCGTGGTGCGCCTGCCGTCGATCCAGGGCTTGATGATGATCAGCGAAGGCCAGACGGCCGTCGCCGCCGCTACCCTGACGGCCGCCATCTATGAAAACAGTTACCAGGCACAGGACAAGTTCGCGGAAGCGCTGCAGCTGCGCACCAAGGCCTGGAACAATATCGAGGCGGGCCGCAAGCTGTACGAACCGCTGCCGCAAACCCCCGAGGAGGCCGTGCTGTGGCAGCGCTTCCAGGGCGAGTGGACGGCCTGGAAGGCGGACGACGACAAGGTGCGCGCCATCCTGCGCCAGCTGGCCGACAACCGCGACGAGCCGCGGCAGAAGGAGTTGTTCGTGGCGTTCTACAAGCAGTACCAGGATTCGCGCGCGCTGTTCGGCAAGGCCGAAGGCACGCTCAACGAGATCATCAAGCTCAATAACGGCGTGGCCGATGCCAGCGTCAAGGACGGCAGCGCGGCCGTGATCCGCTCGGAAAGCCTGATGGTCATCCTCGGCTTGCTGGCTTCCGCGCTGGGTATCGCCTGCGCCGCCTACATCACGCGCGCCATCACGCAGCCGATCAATTCGGCCGTGAAAGTGGCGCAGACGGTGGCCTCGGGCGACCTGACGAGCCATATCGAGGTGCACACGACGGACGAAACGGGCCAGCTGCTGCAGGCCCTGAAAGACATGAATTCCAGCCTGGTCAGCATCGTCGGCCAGGTACGCAGCGGCACGGAGACCATCGCCACGGCCTCGTCCGAAATTGCCAGCGGCAATCTGGACCTGTCTTCGCGCACGGAAGAGCAAGCCAGTTCGCTGGAAGAGACGGCATCGTCGATGGAAGAACTGACGTCGACCGTGCGGCAAAATGCCGACAATGCCCAGCAGGCGAACCAGCTGGCGCTGAGCGCCTCCGGCGTGGCGGTGAAGGGCGGCGCCGTGGTGGGCAAGGTGGTCGAGACCATGGATGCCATCAACGACTCGTCGCGCAAGATCGTCGACATCATTTCCGTCATCGACGGCATTGCCTTCCAGACCAATATCCTGGCCTTGAATGCGGCCGTGGAAGCGGCGCGCGCGGGCGAGCAGGGGCGCGGTTTCGCCGTGGTGGCGACGGAAGTGCGCAACCTGGCGCAGCGCTCGGCGGCGGCGGCCAAGGAAATCAAGACCCTGATCGGCGACTCCGTCGTGGCGGTCGACGCGGGCAGCAAGCTGGTGGCCGAGGCGGGCAGCACGATGGCCGAAATCGTCTCCAGCGTGCAGCGCGTGACGGACATCATGGCGGAAATCAGCCTGGCCACGCAGGAGCAAAGTTCGGGCATCGACCAGATCAACCAGGCCATCGGCCAGATGGACCAGGTGACGCAGCAGAACGCGGCCCTGGTGGAAGAGGCGGCCGCCGCGGCCGAATCGCTGCAGGAGCAATCGGGCCAGCTGGCCGAGGTGGTCAGCGTGTTCAAGCTCGATGGCGCCCAGGCGCCTGCCGCGCGGGCAAAGGCGGCCGCGCCGCGCGCCGTGCTGGCCAGCGCCGCGCCGAAGCGTCCGGCGCCGGCGTCCGCCAAGCGTCCTGCCGCACGCCCCGCCGCGGGCCGCCCGGCCTTGCACGCCGTGCCGTCCCAGCGCCAGAGCGCGCCGCGCGACGACGAGTGGGAAGTGTTCTGATGGATTGACGGCGCCAGCATGCGCTATCGGACGGCCGCCTTGCGCGGCCGTTTTCACATGCATGCACAGGCGCGCACTGCGGTTACTACTTACTAAAAAAACAGTGTTATAAAAATAGCTGTTTTGCCACCTAAGCAAATCTTTGCAAAACTTAACGCGACATTGCCTGTGAGATAACTCACACTGCCTGCCGTACCACCCTTGTTCCCGCCTCGGCCACATCCCGGCTGACCCTTCCGCCTGCTGCGTCCAGCCATTCGTGGCAGGCGGCAGCCATTGCCGTCAGCCTTGCATGCGAGCCCGGCGCGATGACCGATGCACCACACTGAAGGATGCGAATACAGATGGCAAATATGAAAATCGGCACGCGCCTGCGCTGCTCCTTTGCGTTATTGACCTTGCTGCTGCTGGCGACCGCCGCGCTGGGCATGCTGCGCCTGTCCAGCCTGGAACTGCGCATGCGCGACGTGATCGATGACAAATATCCGAAAACCGTGCTGGCCAACGACATCATCAAGAATGTCAACGTCATCGCGCGCTCCTCGCGCAACCTGCTCTTGATGAGCGAGCCGCAGCAGCTGGCGCAGGAGCGCGCCACCATCGCCAGGGCGGGCGGTGAAACGGAAAGGGGACTGGCGCAGCTGGACAAGGTGCTGCAGTCGCCGCAGGGACGCCAGCAGATGGCGGCCGTGACGCAGGCGCGCGCCACGTTCAACGGCGGGCGCGACAAGGTGCTGGCCCTGCTGGAAGAGGGCGCGCGCGATGAAGCGACCAGTTTGCTGCTCGGCACCGTGCGCGGCGACCAGCTGCGCTATATGGCGGCGCTGGAAAGCCTCATCGCGCACCAGCACGACCTGATGGAGGAGGCGGGCGCCCAGGTGCGCCACGAATACGCCACGGCGCGCAACATGATGCTGGCGCTGAGCGCGCTGGCCGTGCTGTTTTCACTCGTCACGGCCTGGCTGGTCACACGCAGCATCGTCAATCCGCTGCGCCATGCCCTGACGGTGGCGCAGACCGTGGCCGCGGGCGACCTGACGTCGGCCTTCGGCCGCCACGGCGGCGATGAAACGGGCAAGCTGCTCGACGCGCTGTGCATCATGAACGGCAACCTGCTCGACATCGTGCAGCAGGTGCGCAGCGGCACCGACACCATCGCCACGGCGTCGTCGCAGATCGCGGCCGGCAATATCGACCTGTCGTCGCGCACCGAGGAGCAGGCCAGCTCGCTCGAACAGACGGCGTCGGCCATGGAGGAACTCAGTTCGACGGTGCAGCAGAACGCGGACAATGCCCGCCACGCCAGCGTGCTGGCCGTCGAGGCGGCCAACATCGCCGGCGCTGGCGGGCAAGCCGTGGGGCAGGTGATCCATACGATGGACGCCATCAGCGCTTCCTCGGCGCAGATCGCCGACATCATCGGCGTGATCGACATGCTGGCCTTCCAGACGAATATCCTGGCCTTGAACGCGGCCGTGGAAGCGGCGCGCGCGGGCGAGCAGGGGCGCGGTTTTGCCGTCGTGGCGACGGAAGTGCGCAACCTGGCGCAGCGCAGCGCGGCGGCGGCGCGCGATATCCGCGCCCTGATCGCCAACTCCACGCAGCAGGTGGACGCCGGCGCGGCGCTGGTGGCGCAGGCCGGCGCCACGATGCAGGAAGTGGTGGCGGCCGTGGGCCGGGTCAGCCAGATGGTGGCCGACATCACGTCGGCCAGCGCCGAGCAAAGCACGGGCATCGGCCAGGTCAGCCAGGCGGTGCTGCAGATGGATGAAGTGACGCAGCAGAACGCCGCCCTGGTGGAAGAGGCGGCAGCCGCCTCGCAATCGCTGGAGAGCGAGGCGGCGAAGCTGCTGCAGGTGGTCAGCGTGTTTCGCCTGCAGCCGGGGCCTGCGCATGCCTTGCCACGCCGCGGCGCGCCGGCCGTGCCGCGCCTGCTGGCCTAGTGGCGCGCCTGGCAAGGTTCTGGCTCGGCTGCGTCGCGCTGTGGCGGGCGCGGCGCCAGGCGCGGGCTGGGCAGGGTAGCAAGGCAGGGGCGTCGGCGCGCAGCAGGGAGTTGCAGGCGCGCCTGGACAGCGCCATCGGCGCCGGCGAATTCTGCTTTCACTACCAGGGCAAGTTCGATACGGCGCAGCTGCGCCTGGTCGGCCTGGAAGCGCTGCTGCGCTGGGATCATCCGCGCCACGGCCTGGTCTACCCGAACGAATTCATCGGCCTGGCCGAGCAGACGCACGCCATCGCCGCGCTGGGCAACTGGGGCATCGATGCGGCCTGCCGCCAGCTGGCGCAGTGGCGCGCGGCGGGCCTGCCTCTGGTGCCGGTCGCCGTGAACGTCTCGGCGCGCCAGCTGTGCCAGCCGCACTTGCCCGACTTCGTGCTGGACTGCCTGCGGCGCCACGCCATTCCTGCCGGCCTGCTGGAGCTGGAAGTGACGGAAAGCTGCTGCATCGACGACATGGCGCAGGCGGCGCAGGGATTGCGCCAGCTGCGCGCGCTGGGCCTGGCCATTTCGCTCGACGATTACGGCACCGGCCATTCGGGCCTGAGCCATGTCAGGATGCTGCCGATTCACACCATCAAGATCGACCGCTGCTTCATCCGCGACGTGGATAGCTGCGGCAGCGACGCCGTCATCGTCGCCTCGACCCTTGCGCTGGCGCGCGGCCTGGGCTTGCAGGCGCTGGCCGAGGGCGTGGAAAATGGCGAACAGCTGGCGCAGCTGCGGCGGCTGGGCTGCCCGCAGGTGCAGGGCTTTTACCTGCACCGCCCGGCGCCCGCGGCCGAGGTGGCCGCGCTGCTGTCCGCCGGCGCGCCGGCCGGCCTTGTAACAGTGCCGAAACACGGCGCCATGCGGCATGGCGCCGATGCTCAGTAGAATATGGCCACTGCAAGCCGCGTGCTTTAACACCTTCTCCTCCACGCAAGAATGATAAACAGTCCCGTCCCGGCCTATGTTTTCGGCCCGTTTCGCCTTTTGCCGCTAGAACGCCTGCTGTTCGAGGGCGAGCGCGCGCTGCGTCTGGGCAGCAGGGCCATGGACTTGCTGCTGGCCCTGCTGGAGCGCGCCGGCGACATCGTCGACAAGCATGAACTGGTGGCCATCGTCTGGCCCAATGCCGTGGTCGACGACGCGACCTTGCGCGTGCACCTGGCGGCGCTGCGCAAGGCGCTCGGCGATGGCCGCGATGGCCAGCGCTACATCACCACCATCCCCGGGCGCGGCTACGGCTTCCTGGCGCCGCTGGCGCACACGGGCCGGCCGGCGGCCGCCGCGGCGGGCGCCGAGCCGCGGCATAACCTGCCCGTCATGCTGACGCGCATGCTGGGCCGCGCCGAGGTGCTGCAGACGATGGCCAACCAGCTGCTGCAGTTGCGCCTCCTGTGCATTGCCGGTCCGGGCGGCATCGGCAAGACCACCCTGGCCGTCGTCCTGGCCACGCGGGTGCTGCGCCGCTATGCCGACGGCGTGTGTTTCGTCGACTTGTCGCCGCTGGACGAGGGGCATCTGGTGCCGCTGGCGCTGGCCACGGCGCTGGGCGTGGCGGTGCCGGCGGGCGACGCCATGCCGATCCTGCTGGCCTATCTGCGCCCGCGCCACATGCTGATCGTGCTCGATAACTGCGAACACGTGATCGGCGCGGCCGCCACGCTGGCCGACGCCTTGCTCAAGGGCGCGCCGCTGCTGCACGTGCTGGCCACCAGCCGCGAGCCGCTGCGCCTCACCAGCGAACAGCTGCAGCGCCTGCCCGCGCTGGAACTGCCGCCGGCCGATGCCGTGCCCGATGCGGCGGCGGCCCGGCATTTCGCCGCGGTGCAGCTGTTTTGCGAACGCTGCGCGGCCGTCGACGATGCTTTCGTGCTGGCCGACGCCGACGTGCCCGTGGTGGTGGACATCTGCCGGCGCCTCGATGGCATCCCGCTGGCGCTGGAGCTGGCGGCCGGGCGCATCGGCCATTTCGGCCTGCACGAATTGCGCCGCCAGCTCGACGACCGCTTTCGCCTGCTCACGCGCGGCGCGCGCAACATGCCCTTGCGCCACCAGACCTTGCGCGCCACGCTGGACTGGAGCTACGGCCTGCTCGACGCGCAAGAGCGCCAGGTGCTGCAGGCGCTGAGCGTGTTCCGGAGCCGCTTCCGCCTCGAGTCGGCCAGCGCCGTGGCGGGATGCGACGTGTTCGACACGCTGGCCGACCTGGCCGCCAAGTCCCTCGTCAGCATCGAGTTTTGCTGCCAGCACGTGTATTACCGGCTGCTCGACACGACGCGCGCCTATGCTGGCGCGCAGCTGTCGGCGGGCGGGGACGCCGGCGCCGTGCTGCTGCGCCATGCGCGCCATTGCCTGGGCCTGGCCGGGCGCATCGCCGCCGACTGGGCAAGCATGCCGCCGGCCCACTGGAGCGCGCGCTACGGCCGCCATGTCGATGACTTGCGGGCCGCCATCGACTGGGCTTTCGGCGAGGAGGGCGACGTGGCGCTGGGCGTGGCCCTGACCCTGGCCGCGCAAACCCTGTTCTACCAGCTGTCGCTGATGGATGAATACCGCGTGCGCGTCGAGCGGGCGCTCGAGCGCATGGCCACGCACGCGGTGGACGACCCAGACAGCGAGATGCAGCTGCATGTCTCGCAGGCGCACCTGCTGCTGCATACGCAGGGCATCACCGGCACCATGCTGCGCTCGTTCCAGCGCGGCTATGCACTGGCCATGCGCACGGACGATGGCAGCCGCCGCGCCGAAGCGATTTGCGGCATGTGGATCTGCAGCCTGAAGCTGGCCGATTTCCAGCGCGCCGACAGCTACGTCACCGAGCTTGCCGTCCTGTGCGCAGCGCGCGACGACACGGCGATGCGCCTGGTGCTGGCGCGCATGCGCTCCGTGGGCGAGTATGTGCAGGGCCGCTACGCGCAGTCGGCGGCACTGGCGCGCATGGTGCTCGCGCATCCCGAGGGCGCAGCGCAGCTCGGCTTCAACAATGCCTTGCTGGCCGATCACCAGGTGTGCCTGCGCGGCACGCTGGCCCGCTGCCTGTGGATGCAGGGCAGTCCCGACGACGCACTGTCGCTGGCGCGCGAGGCGGTGGCGGTGGGATTCGAGCACAATGGCGTCACGCTGTGCGTGGCGCTGGCCATCAATGCCATCCCCGTTGCCCTGTGGTGCGGACAGCGGGAACTGGCGCATGCCTGGATCTGCCTGTTGTGCGAGCACGCGGCCCGCTATGGCTTGCTGTACTGGAGCGCCTGGGGCGCCGCCTACCAGCGCCTGCTCGATGGGGGCGAGGCGATGACGCCATTCCCCTGGCCTTCGGTGCGCAGCTGGCCGATACAGGTCGATTTGATGGCCACCCTGCACGACGCGGCCGCCGATAGCCAGGCGCTGCGGCGCGCGCGCATGGGCCTGGCGCCATGGAGCGCCCCCGAAGTGTTGCGCCGCGACGCGCACCACCGCTGGCGGGCCCTGGCGCACGGCGATGCGGCCGGCCTGGAAGCGGTGCGGGCGCAGCTGGAAGAAGCGCTGCTGCTGGCCAGGGGCCAGCAGGCCCTCGGCTGGGAGCTGCGCTGCGCCACCAGCCTGGCGGCCGTGCTGCAGGCGCAAGGCCGTGGCGCTGCCGCGCATGCCGTGCTGGGCCCCGTCCATACCGCTTGCCGGCAGGGGCGCGACACGACGGACGTGATGGCCGCGGCAGCCTTGCTGGCGCAGCTGGCCTGAAGCCTATTCGTAGGCGCCCAGCCGGCGCTGTTCTTCCGGCGTGAAACTGGCGTCGCGCAGCTGCTGCAGGGCTGCCGCATCCTGCGCGCCGCCGGGCAGGCTGGCCTTTTGTGCCTGATACGCGATGATGCGCTGCTGCCACTGCGATTCCTCGCGGTCCAGTTCCGCCAGACGCGCCGCCGCCGCCGGCGTGAACGTGCTGGCGCGCAGGCGGTAGACTTCATTTTCGCCGCCGCCCTGTGCCCGCAGCGACTTGACGGAGGCGTCCAGTTGCGCCACCTGCAGCGGCGCGTCGCGCGCGGCGCGCTGGGCCGGCGAAAGTTTCTGGTCCAGCGCGGCCAGTTGCGCCTGGCGCTGGGCTTCATCGAGCGACGCATCGCCGAGGATGGCCATGCGCGCCACGGCGTCGTCGTCATAGGCGTCGCTGGCGCCGAACAGGCCCGCGCTCTCCTCCACGGTAAAGTAATTGCCGCGCAGCGCGCGCATGGCTTGCAGGCGCGCGCGCGCCGCCAGGGCCGCATCGGCTTGCGCCGGCAAGGCCTGTTCCGCGCCGGCCAGCGCCTGCTTGTAGGCCAGATATGCGCCCAGCAGGCGCTTGGCCTCGCGGGCGGGGACGGGCGCCAGGCGCTTGTCCAGTTCCGCCTCGATCTGGCTGCGGATGGCGGCCAGCGGCTTTTCGCCGAGGCCTGCCAGGTAGTAGTCGAATAGGTGGCCCAGTTCCGCGTCGACCACCAGCTTGTCGCCGGCGGCCACCGTCACGTTGCCGTCGGGCCGCGTGCCTTCCATCGAGCGCACGAACGCGAACAGGTCCGGTTCCGCCTTTTCCGGCGGCGGGGCGGGCGGCTCCCCGGGGCGCAGCGCCAGATACAGGGCCAGGGCCAGGGCTGCCAGGCTGCCGCCGATGATCCATTTCGCGTGCATGCGCTTCTCCTTACAGTCCCAGGCCTTGCAGGCGGTTGGCTTGCTGGCGGAAGACGGTGACGGGATTCGTCTCGAACAGGTTGACGATGCCGACGAACTGGTTGACTTCATCGAGATGGTTCATGGCGTAGTCGTCGCGGATCACCTTACCCAGATGGCTGGAGCAGCTGCTGACCAGGCCATCGTTCTTGACGCCGCCGAAGGCCAGGCTGATGGCTGCCAGTGCCGGGTCGCCCACGTCGAGCACGTTCGTGTACGGTTGCGCGCCGCTCCACGAAAAGTAGTACACGCCTTGCACCTGGTAGGCGCCTTCGCCGCAGGCGGAGGTCGGGATGCCTTGCGGGTGGCGGCTGTTGAAGGCCAGCGAGCCGGCCGTGGACAGCGAGGCCAGCGAGGCGCCCGCGTTTTGCGGCAATCCCTTGTTGCCCGACAAAATGCCGATAAGGGAGGCGAGCGCATTGCCCAGCGCGCCGCTGGTATTGGGAATGGCGCCGCTGAGGATATCGGCCACTTTCGAGCCCTTGTTGACGCCAGCGACGCTGGTGACGGACGCCACCAGGTCGGGGCGCACGGAAGCGACATAGCGGGCCGTGGGGCCGCCGTGGCTGTGGCCGATCAAATTGACCTTGGCGGCTCCCGTGGCGGCGAGGATCTGCCGCACCTGCGACAGCAGCTGCTCGCCGCGCACTTCCGTGCTGTTGGCGGCCGACACGGTGGTCACATACACTTGCGCGCCGCCGCTGCGCAGGGCGTCGGGGACGCCATAGAAATATTCGACGGGACCGAGCTTGTCGAAGCCGAACAGGCCATGCACGAGCACGATCGGGTACTTCGTTTGCGTGTAGCCGGCGGCGCTGGCGCTGCCGGGCAGGATGGCGAGGGTGAGGAGCAGGGTGGATAGCAGTTGCCAAAAGCGAGTCTTCATTTTGTCTCCGTTATGTATTAGTTACCGGCTGGTTGGTAGCCGATTAATAGTGGAAATGTCGATGCTGTAGCGATGAACCGTGCGCGCCTTCACATTCTATCGATGCATTAAATATAGCGAGCGCTCGGTTTTTAGAATGTAGCACCGCTGGATTTAAATTGCATTTGAATTGCATGATGCAGCGCAATAACTGTGGGAATTTGGCGTTGCTTATGTACCCATTGCATAGTTGAAAAGTCAAATAGTTGTTTTCCTGAGCTATAATCGCCCGGCATCCGCCGTCCCGCCGTCTTGCAATGCCGTGTCCAGGCATTGCATGGATATTGCTCCTACACCGTTATTTGGGAATGCACTTGTCGACCCATTTTAATTTTGAACAGTTTCAGCAGATGACGCCTTTAAATGGCGAAAACATCTGGGAATATATTCTTGACCGCCACGCGGAACGTATCGGCGTCAAGCGCCGCAAGCCGGCACTGGAAAATCTTGAACGCATCTTCGTCGCCACCTTCCGCCTGGCCAATGACGTGGGTTTTCGCGCCATGAGCTTGCGCGACCTGTGCCGCGAGACGGGGCTGTCGATGGGCGGCCTGTATGGCTACATCACCAGCAAGGACCAGCTGGCCGAGATGATCGAGGACGTGGTGCGCCACGCCACGCAAGCCTTGCCGCTGCTGTTTGCCGACGTGAAGTCGCCGCTGGACCGCCTGGAGGCGATGATACGCTCGTCGATCTACCTGTCCGAAGTGCTGCAGCCGTGGTTTTATTTTGTCTTCATGGATTCGCGCGTGCTGCAGGTGGAGCAGCGCAGCATGGCGAAGAATTCGGAACTGTATGTGCAGACCCTGATCGCCGCCACCATCGGGGAAATTGAACCGAAGCCGCAGGGCGATCCCACCTTGCTGGCCGCGCACTGCCTGGCCCTGTTCCAGGACTGGTACGTGAAACGCTGGAAGTACCGCGCGGCGAAAGTCAATGTCGACGATTTCGCCGATAGCGTCGTCAGTACGGTGCGCGGGTATTTGAGCGTGAGCGGCGAGGTAGGTCGGATTAGCGTAGCGTAATCCGACACGCGCGGACGGCGGCTCATGTCGGGTTACGCCGTTCCGGCTAACCCGACCTACGCGAACTGCCCTTTACCCATCAGTTCGTGGTTTCTGGAGGCAGCGTCTCCGGCACTGCCGCCGGATCCGTCGGCGTCTCCACGTCCATATCCAGCGTTTTTACGCCATTCATGTCGATGAATTCGTCGTACATCCATTCGCCGTCGACCTGGCTCAGGCCCGCCGGCACGGCGCGCGTGACTTGCGGGCGCGTCGACAGGGCCGTGCGCATGTAGTCGATCCAGATCGGCATGGCCAGGGTGGAGCCGAATTCGCGCCCGCCCAGGGACTTCGGCTCGTCATAGCCCATCCACGCCACCGCCACGATGCCGCCGCCATAGCCGGCGAACCAGCCATCGACGGCGTCGCTGGTGGTACCCGTCTTGCCGGCGATGTCGCTGCGTCCGAGTTTTTTCGTCGCCGCCGCACCCGTGCCGGTGCGTGCCACTTCGCGCAGCATGCTGTCCATCACGAAGGCGTTGCGCGGGTCCAGCGCCAGGGTCTTGTCGTCGTTCGGCGCGGGCGGCTTGGTCTGCATCAGCACCGTGCCCTTGGCGTCGACGATGCGGTCGATCAAGTACGGTTCCACCTGGTGGCCGCCATTGGCGAACAGGGCGTAGGCGCCCGCCATCTGCACGGGCGTGACGGAACCCGTGCCCAGCGCCATGGTCAGGTTGCTGGGCTGGCGGGCCGGGTCGAAGCCGAATTTTTCCATGAAGTCGTGCGTATATGACACGCCCAGCGCGCGCAGGATGCGCACCGAGGCCACGTTCTTCGATTGCGCCAGCGCGTAGCGCATGGTGATGGGACCATCGAACTTGAAGTCGTCATTCTGCGGCGCCCAGACCTTGCCGCCCGCCTGCATTTCCAGGGGGACGTCGTTGATCAGGGTGGCCGGCGAAAAGCCTTTTTCCAGCGCCGCCGAATACACGAAGGGCTTCATGGCCGAACCGGGCTGGCGCCAGGCTTGCGTCACGTGGTTGAACTTTTGCAGGTTGTAGTCGAAACCGCCCACCATGGCGTGGTAGGCGCCCGTCTCCGCGTCGAGAGAGACGAAGGCGGCGGCCACCAGCGGTACTTGCGTGATGGCCCAGTTGCCCTTGCCATCCTTGGTGATGCGGATCACGGCGCCCGGGCGCAGCTTGATGCCGGCGCTCGCCTTGGCCGATAGCGCAGGGGCGGCAAAGCGCAAGCCGTCGCCCGTGATGGCCTTGGCGTCGCCGTCGCCCGTGTCGGCCACCACCTTGCCGCTCACCACTTCCGTGACGACGGCGGCGATCAGGCCGTCGCTGTCCGGGCGTTTTTGCAGCGCAGCATCGATGGCGTCGTCGCGCTGTTCGGGGTCGATCGGCATGTCGATGAAGGTTTCCGGACCGCGGTAGCCGTGGCGCTGGTCGTAGGCGATGACGTTGCGGCGCGTCGAGGCGTAGGCCGCGTCCTGGTCCGCTTTCAGGATCGTCGTGTAGACGCTGATGCCCTTGGTGTAGCTGTCTTCCTTGTATTGGGCATACACGGCCTGGCGCGCCAGTTCGGCCACGTATTCGGCGTGCGTGTCGAAACCCTGCTTGCCGCGGGTATTGATATGCAGCGGCTGGGCCAGAGCCTGCTGGTACTGGCCTTCGCTGATGTAATCGAGTTCGCGCATGCGTTTCAAGACCAGCTGCTGGCGCGCGTGCGCCTTTTTCGGATTGCTGATCGGGTTGTGGCGCGAGGGGTTTTGCGGCAGGCCGGCCAGCATGGCCATTTCCGCGATCGACAGTTCCGACAGGGGCTTGCCGAAATACGTCTGCGCCGCGCTGCCGAAGCCGAACGAGCGCTGGCCCAGGTACATCTGGTTCATGTACAGCTCGAGAATCTGGTCTTTCGACAGGGCCGACTCGATCTTCAGGGCCAGCATGATTTCATTGAGCTTGCGCGAGGCGACTTTTTCGCGCGTGAGGAAGAAATTGCGCGCCACCTGCATGGTGATGGTGGAGCCGCCGCCGTGGCCGAAGCCGTGGCGCAGGTTCGACAGCACGGCGCCGCCGGCGCGCACGAAGTCGATGCCGTGGTGTTCGTAGAAGCGGCCATCCTCGATGGCCAGCAGGGCCTTCTTCATCATTTCCGGCACTTGCGCGATCGGCACGAAGTCGCGGTGTTCTTCGCCGAATTCGCCGATCAGCACATTGTCGGCCGTGTACACGCGCAGCGGGATCTTCGGCTGGTAGTCGGTGATGACGTCCAGCTCGGGCAGGCGCGGGCGCACGTACAGGAACAGCCAGGCGGCCAGCAGCACGGCCGCGGCTAGCGCGGCGCAGCCGGCGATGATGAAGCCGCGCACGGTGGCGCGGCGGGAAGGCCAGGGGAATCCGGTTCGTTTGGCAGTCAAGGCAGTCTCACGTGAGCGTGCAAGGCACGGTGGCAGCGATTATAGACCAATGCGCCGGCGCTTCCCGTGCGGGCAGGGCGGCGGGCGGGCATCGGGGACCGGGAGCAAAAAACCTTTTCATCGAAACGCGGCTGTGCCATAGTCTCGGCTTCAAGAAAATAGCCCGGGCGTCGATCCGGGCTGTTTATTTTATAAAATTAAGGATTTGTTTATGGCAAAAGATGCAATGCCGAGCGCCGTGAAGCCGTATATTCCGGCCGATGCGAAGCTGCCCGAGATGACCTTCCGCGCGCTGTTCATGGGCGTCATCCTGGGGATGGTCTTTGGCGCCTCCTCGCTGTACCTGGTGCTGAAGGTGGGCCTGACCGTCAGCGCGTCGATTCCCGTCGCCGTGATCGCCATCACCCTGTTCGGCCTGGCCAAGAAGGTGGGCGGCAAGGATTCGTCGATCCTGGAAAACAGCATCACGCAAACGGCCGGTTCGGCCGGCGAATCGCTGGCCTTCGGCCTGGGCGTGACCATGCCCGCCATTTTGATCCTCGGCTTCGACCTGGAAATCTCTAGAGTCATGCTGGTCGGTATCCTCGGCGGCCTGCTGGGCATCCTGATGATGATTCCCATGCGCCGCACCATGATCGTCGACCAGCACAAGGAACTCAAATTCCCCGAAGGCACGGCGTGCGCCGAAGTGCTGAAGGCGGCCGCCACGGAAGAATCGCGCATCGCCGCCGGCGAAAGCATCGAGAAGGATTCGGCTGCCGCGCTGGACGCCAAGCGCCGCGCGAAGATCATCTTCGGCGGTTTTGCCGTCGGCTTGCTGTATAAAGTGTTCAATATCTCGTTCAAGGGCTGGAAGGATACGCCGGGCGTGGAATTTGCCGCGCCGCTCAAGGGCGGCTCGATCGGCGCCGAGATCTCGCCCGAGCTCCTGGGCGTGGGTTACATCATCGGCCCGCGCATCGCCGCCACCATGGCGGCAGGCGGTGTGCTGTCGTACCTGCTCCTGATCCCGATGATCAAGTTCTTCGGCGACAGCCTGACCACCGTGCTCTCGCCGGGCACCAAGTTGATCAGCGAAATGGGCGCCGACGACGTGCGCAGCGCCTACGTGCTGTACATCGGCGCGGGCGCCGTGGCCGCCGGCGGCCTGATTTCCCTGGTGCGCGCCATGCCCATGATCTGGCGCAGCCTGTCGGCCGGCCTGAAGGGCATCGGCAAGGGCGTCAAGAGCGATTCCACACTGCGCACGGACCAGGACATCCCCCTGAAATGGGTCGTCATCGGCTGCCTGTCCATCATCGCCGTGATCACTTTCGCCACGCCGCTGCACATGAACTTCCTCGGCGCGCTGCTGATCCTCGTCTTCGGCTTCCTGTTCGCCACCGTGTCGTCGCGCCTGACGGGCGAAATCGGCTCGTCGTCGAACCCGATCTCCGGCATGGCCGTGGCCACCCTGCTGTTTACCTGCCTGATCTTCCTGATCATGGGCTGGACGGGCGGGCGTTACTATGTGACGGCCCTGTCGGTGGGCGCCATCGTGTGCATCGCCGCCAGCAATGCGGGCACCACCTCGCAAGACCTGAAAACCGGCTACCTGGTGGGCGCCACGCCGCGCCTGCAGCAGTATGCGATTCTGGCCGGCGCGCTGTCGTCGGCGCTGATCCTGGGACCGATTCTGCTGAAACTGAACGAGGCGAGCACCGTCTACGTGCCGGCCGCGCAAGTGGCGCCCGGCCTGACGGTCGATGCGTCGAAGCTGACGGTGACGGGCGAGCTGCATGGCCCGCAAGCCGATACCGACCACAATACGTATAAAGTCTGGCAAAAGACGGACACCGTGGGCGGCCCGGCCGGCAAGTATTTTGTCAAGGAAGATGGCCAGCTGGCGTACCTGGTCGATCCGGGCATCAATGGCCATTACAGCAAGCGTCCGGATGGTTCGGAAGTGAAGAAATACGATGCGCCGAAGGCCGTGCTGATGTCCTACATCATCAAGGGCATACTCGACCAGCAACTGCCGTGGACCCTGGTGCTGTTCGGCGTGATGATCGCCGTGGTGCTGGAAATGGCCGGCATCCCGTCGCTGGCGTTTTCCGTGGGCGTGTACCTGCCCCTGTCGTCCACCTTGCCGATCTTCGTCGGTGGCCTGGTGCGCTGGCTGGCGGACCGCCGCAACAACAAGCTGGAACACAACGCGAAACTGAACGAGGAAGAGCGCCAGCTGGCGGGCGACCGCAGTTCGGGCGTGCTGCTGGCGTCCGGCTACATCGCCGGCGGCGCGCTGGCCGGCATCATCATCGCCATCACGGCCGGCGTGCTGACGCACTTCGACCAGATGATGGCCGACTGGGCCGAGCATGGCAATCCGTTCTACGCGGGCCTGCAGTCGGACGCGCTGTCCCTGCTGCCGTATGCGGCCATCATCGTGCTGCTGTATATCGTGGCGCGCGAGAAGAAAGCGGGTAGTTCGCAGGCTTGATGTTGTAGCCCATCCAAGGAAAACCGCCCGGCGTCATGACGATCCGGGCGGTTTTTTTATGCGCGCGCATGAGGCGATGCATGCGATACGGGCCGCGCCGCCAGTTGCGCCGCGCTGGCGTAGATTGTTACGTGCTCGGACGCCATTTGGCGCAGGTGGTCATAAAACGCCTGCGCCGGTATCAGCCAGGATGCCGCGCCGCCCACCTGGCCGTTCACGCGCAGGCCGGCGGCGTCGAATTCCCGCTGAAAGTACTCGCGCAGGTCGCCGCGGCCGGGATGGTCGATGCGGCGCTGTGCGACTGCCGGATCGAAAGGGCGCACGGGTACGTCCCAGCGTTGGCCCGCGTGGTCCAGGCAGGCCAGCAGCACCGTCTTCCCCTCCCACACGGGCACGGGAAAGGCGTCGCCCATGGCGTCTTCCAGCGCGTGATAGAAGGTCACGGGTCCCATGGAAATGCCCAGGCCCAGCACCTTCGCGTGCTCGCGGCCGATGAAACGCTGCCAGGGTGAGCCCATGCCGAAGATCGAGGGCGCGCGGTGGTGCGCCTCGGTGAGATCGGCGGCATGGCGGCCCCACGCGGACACGGAATGGGTCGGGTGGATGCTGCGCTGGATCGCATCGCTGGCCAGGAAGGCTTCCGGCAGGCGCCCCATGTGCGTGCCATGGCGGCGCGGGTCGAACACATAGCCTGGCATGGCGCAGGTGGCGCGCAGCGTGCCGCCGGGCAGATAGTAGGTCGGCAGCAGCAGGGTGCCTTGCGGGCCGACCGCATCCTGCAGGGCGCCTATCACGGCCAGCGCGCCGCCTTCCACGTAGCCGAGGCTTTTCAGCGATGAATGCACGAACAGCGTATCGCCTGGCGCCACGCCGAGCCGCGCCAGGCCGGCGGCCAGCCCCGGGCGCGTCACGTGGGGCGCGGCGTGGCGCACATGCCGGGCGCTGGCGGCACGGCGCCATGCGTCCAGCGCGGCGTGGATGGCGTTTTTTGCATGTTCAAGCATCGCCGATGTCCATTTCCAGCAGGTTGGCATCGATGCAGAACTTGGCTGCCCAGTTCAGGTAAGCCCAGGTGCCATAGTCGCCATCGACGGGAAACGAGCCCTTGACGCCGCCGCGCGCGTGCGCGGGGCCGTCGATGCTGATGGCGCGCCGCACGAAACGGTTCAGCCGGCGTCCCGCGTCGAGGTAGGGCCGTTCGCCCGTGATCTGGTACAGCATAAACAGACAATGCGCGTTTTGCGCGGAACCCGTGAGGCAGGCGTAGTCGGCTCCCGGCTGGAAGTCGGGCCCGAGGCGGCCCGCCAGGCAGCCATCGGCCGCCACGGCCCTGGCGACGCCCGCTCCGGTACGCGCGGCGGCGTCCAGCAGGTCGGCGCGCGCCGAAAAGCGGTGCGCTTCGAGCAGGCCGCGCAAGGCGTAGCCGATGGTATGGGTCAGGGGCAGCAGCGGATTGTCCAGGCAGTTCGAGGCGAACCAGCCGTTGGGGCGCTGTTTGGTCAGCGCCCAGTCGACCTGGCGCAGGCCGGCCGCGCCATAGCCGTGGCCCGGCGCGACGCGGTCCGCTTCGAACAGGCCCCACGCCACGTGCGTTTCATAGGCCTTGTCGCCGGCGCTGGCGAACGGGGTCGGATGCCTGCGCCAGCAGCCGTCGGCATCCTGGCTGTCGCGCAGCCAGCTTGCCGCGCGGTGCATGGCGTCCTGGTATGCCACGCCGTACGCCTGCACGCCGGCGGCCAGGCCCAGCAGGATCTGGCCCGTGTTGAAGGTGACGGGCACGCGCGGCGTGGAATCGATCTTCCCGCCCTGGTAACCGCCTTCCGGGAACTGGATGGCCACGCACCAATCGAGCATGCGGCGCGCCCGCCCGTGCAGCGCCTCATCCCCACCCACCTCGCCCGTGCGCTGCGCCAGGGCGATGAGGGTGGGGATGATGTAGCCGGTGGTCTCCGGGTAGGAGCTCGACCAGCCCGTCAGCAGGCTGTAGTCGCGCGCGACGCCGCCGTCGTTTGAGGTGGAATGGTCCTGCGCCGCGCATAGCCAGGCCGTGCAGGCCTCGACGACGGCTTGCGGGCCGGGGTCGAAGGCGGGCAGGCCGCGCCGGTCAGCCAGCCGCTCCATGCGCGCCGCCGGCGATAGCCTGGCAGGCAGCGTGAAAGTGTTCCTGATTGTTCCGAGCAGTGTGCGCATGGCAGCGTTGGCGATTTTGTTGGTCCAGCCTACTGTAGCGCTGGCAGCCGGCATGGCTATTGACTTGCCGCAAGGATCAGCCGTCGCATCGCTGCGGCCGGAATTGACGCATAATGGACGCCACACCACCGTCGACGAGGCCCGCCATGAACAATGTCACGCTTGAGTATTCGGTCGTCACCAATCCCGACTCCTTTGTCGGCTTCAAGTATTACGTCAAGGCGGGGCAGGCATTCGATGCCGATGATTTCGCCTATTCCTACAAGCTGAAACGCTCCGACCTGGACCCGGACAGCGTGCTGGCCACCCGCGAGGCGGCGGCAAATCTGCAGCCGGGCGAGTGGCTGACGGTGTCGCATTCGATTGCGGCGTAGCCGGCAGCCCTAGGCTGGCGCAAACCAGGCCCGCAGTTCATCCTCGGCCCTCTGCGCCGTCTCCCGCGTCAAGGTCAGCACGATGATCTTTTCCCGTGCCGGGCGCTGCCCATCGCTGCCGGCCAGCTCGATGGCTTGCTCGAAGCTCGTGTAGCCGTGGCCGCATTCATGCGGGCATTGCTGCACGATGCGCGCCGCCTTGCCGGCGTGCCGGTCCGCCAGGTTGACGATGGGATTGCCGTCATAAAACGGCTGGCCGTTGGCAAACGCGGTGCGCAGATACGCCGTGCACTGGCCGTCGAGGAAGGCCAGGCGCGCCTGCCAGTAGGCCTCTGCCGCCGCATACGCGGCCTGGTCCTCGAGGAAATCGGCAAACAGGAAGTCGTTCATATGGTTCCTCCGGCTAGATGCCGAACACTTTCAATATCGCGTCCGTGAAACCCTCGAACCAGCCGCCCGCCTTGCCTGGCTGCTTGCCGTGGCGCGGGGTTTCTTCGTACAGGTACACGCCGCCGGCGCCATCGAAGCGGTCGTTGAGCAGGGCTTGCTGGCCGCGCAGGTAGGGGATGAAGGTTTCGCTGCGCATCGTCGAGTACAGCACGTCGGTGGTAAAGCCCAGGGTGGCGGACTGGCTGATGGAACGGCCCTGGCCGGCCCGTTCCTGGCGCACGCCGCGGCAGCCGCGCACGATCAGGGTGACGGGGCCGCGAAAGACGATGAAGCGCAGCTGCAGGGTGAGCCAGGCGTGCAGGCTGCCCAGGCGCCAGTGGCTGCTGATTGCCAAAGGCTGGCCCGCATCGGTGATCAAGCCGACCAGTCCCCGTGGCTGGAACACGAGGGCGCTGCCGGCCGGCAGGTGGAGCACGGCCACTTCCAGCAGCGGGTCGTCGCTGGCGGAAATCGTCACGGATGCCGTCGTTTCGCTTTCCAGCCGCGTCAGCGCCACCATGCCGGCGGCCAGGCTGGTGAACGGGAAGCGCCAGTCCAGCAGCCACTGCGTGCGCTTGGTGCTGCTGACGGGCGACGATTGCAGGTATTCGGGATGGATCAGCATCTGCTGCCCAGGTTTTAGCTGTAATGCCTGCGAGACGGCGGAAATGCGCGATTCGCCATGCGGCGGCAGGGGCAGGGGGCTGCCATTCAGCTGCAGTTCGCGCGCGATCGACAGCGGCGGCAAACGGCAAGCGACGGGCGCCAGCACGAAGTAAAAGAAGGCCCTGATGGCCACGGGCAGAAAAATGGCCGACAGCACCAGCAGCGCGGCCGTCGGCGCCACGTCCAGCACCGGCGCGCGCCAGCGGGCGATCCAGTTGCGCGCCAGCTGTCCTTCGCCGGCCGCGATGGCCTTTTGTACGGGCGCCAGCGCGCCGGCCAAGGCTTGCTCGTCGATGGCAAATGGGGCGGGGCGGGCGGCGTTCGTGGCGTTGCCGGTGCGGGCGCGCTGCGCCGCCCAGGCCTGGTAGGCTTGCAGGTTGATCTCGCGCAGGCGCTGGCCTTGCGCTTCCAGCCGCGACAGCTGGGCGTAAGCGTCGCTGCCGGGCAGGCGGGCCGCCAGCGGGTGCCGCGTTTCCAGTTCCCGGCGCTGGCGCAGGTTATGCTGCAGCGCCGCATACGCGCTCGCGTGGTCCGCATGCAGGCGCTCCAACGTGTGCCGCGCATCCTCGCCGCTGATCGCCGCCTGCAAAGAGGTCAGATAACGGGCTTCCTGCACCAGCACTTCGATTTCCACGCGGCGCGTGGCTTCCTCCCGCGCGTGCCGGGCCAGGGTGTTCGTATCGGGCAGGGGAAGGGTGAACAGCGACGGCTGCTGCCGCGCGCGCAAGGCCGCCAATTGCGCCTGGACTTGCGCCTGGCGCGTGGCGATGGCCGTCTGTGAGGCATTTTGCAGGGCGTTGAGCCGCGCCGTGGCCGCAGCGGCCAGGCCGGCGCCATGCTGGTCGGCGCCGTCGGCGGCCAGCCTGAGCGCGGCGACGGCCTCGCTGCCGGCGCTGTAGGCGCGCCATTCGGCCAGCAGCAGGCGTCCGGCCAGCAGGATGACGAGGAACAGGGCAAACTGCAGCGCGTGGCGCAGCAGGAAGCGCAGGATGGCCGTCAGCAGCTGGCGCAAGCTGGCGCTGCCTTAGTTCGCCGCGCTATCGGCGTCGGCGCAGCATTTTTTATATTTCTTGCCGCTGCCGCAGTGGCACGGGTCGTTGCGGCCCGTCTTCGGCACTTCGCGCAGGACGGTGGCGCCGGGCTGGTTTTGGGCCTGGCTTTTCAGGTGGCGCTGGCGCGCCCAGGCCGCGTTGATGGCGATGACTGCGGGAATCACGCCATCCATGGCCGTTTCGGCCGCATCGTCGTCGAGTTCGCTGGCCGCGGCCAGGTGCTGGAATGGCGCCAGGTACTCCGGGTGGCTGACGGCCAGGGCCGCCCATTGGGGCTTGTCCAGGCTGGTGCCGAGGACAAAACCGGCACACCAGGCGGGCACGCTCCATTCGGGGCCGCAAACGTAGATGGGTTCGAAACTGTCCGGGTCTTTCGCCAGCCATTCGACCATGTAGGCGTGGTGGCGCTGCGCCAGGCTGGCCGCCCGTTCGCTGGCCTCGTCCTGTGCCGGCAGGACGCTGCCGGCCGCCTTGTCCCAGACCCAGGGCAGCCATTGTTCCGGCGCGATCTGTTTCGGGCTCAGGGCGACGGCCGTCAGGAAACCTTCCAGCATCGACACGTCCATGGCGCGGTTTTCCAGCGCAGGCGCGGCCAGCAGGGTGTCGAGTTCGGCGTATTCGTCGTCGGAGAGGGGCGTGGTGGTGGAGATGCTGGACATAATATTCTTTGGTGATGTGGGTGGAGTGGCCGGTGGCCCTGGCCGTATTGTACCGCCCGGCAAGGGGGAAACCGGCGCCGCAATGAAAAACGGCGGCCCGCAGGCCGCCGTTCTGATCTACAGCAAGACGCTTACTTCACGCCGTGCATCAGTTTGTTGATCAGCGGTGCGATCAGGAACAGCACGACGCCGGCGCCCAGCAGGGACCAGAAGCCGAAGGTGTAGCCGGACAGGGCCGATTGCACCGACATGCCGCTTTCGCCGCTGACGTGGCTGGCGAAGATGCCCGACAGGTTGTTGCCGATACCGGTCGACAGGAACCAGCCGCCCATGCCCAGGCCGACCAGGCGCACAGGCGCCAGCTTGGTGACCATCGACAGGCCGATAGGCGACAGGCACAGCTCGCCGATCGATTGCAGCACGTACACGGTGGCCAGGGTCCAGAACGGGATCTTGTTATCGGCGCCAACCAAGCTCGACAGAGCGAAGATCAGCAAACCGAAGGCCAGGGCATTGCCCAGCAAGCCCAGGCCGAATTTGCGCGGGATCGAAGGATTGACGTTGTGACGGGCCAGGAAGACCCAGACGGCGGCGATGATCGGCGCGAAGACGATGATGGCAACCGAATTGACGGTCTGGAAGTAGGCGGTCGGGAAGATCCAGAAGCCCAGGTCGCGGTTGACGATCTTGTCTGCCAGGAAGGTAAACGAGCTGCCTGCCTGTTCGAAGAACATCCAGAACAGGATGTTGAAGACAAAGATCAGCAGCATGGCGATGACGCGGTCACGCGCAACTTTACCGTTGCGTATGCCTTCGATCATCAGCATCACGGCCAGGCCGATGAACAGCGCGGTCAGGACGATCTGCAGCTTTTCAGCGCCGACGGTCAGCAGGAAGTACACGAGCGGGATCACGCACAGGGAACCGACGGCGACCCAGAGGACGCGTATCGGGCTGCCGGCACCGGCTTCCGGAGCGCCGATGCCCTTCAGGGCGCGGCGGCCGATGGCGAACCATACCAGGCTGATCAGCATGCCGAAACCGGAAGCCATGAAGACCATCTTGTACGACGGCATGGCGCTGGTGCCGAAGATCGATTCGGCCAGCCACTGGGTGAAGACAGGGGCCACCATGGCGCCCATGTTGATACCCATGTAGAAGATCGTGAAGCCGCTGTCGCGGCGCGGATCGGCTGTCGTGTACAGCTTGCCGACCATGGTCGAGATGTTCGGCTTGAACATGCCGTTACCGACGATCATGGTGGCCAGGCCCAGGTTGAAGATGTCCTGGTTCGGTACCGAAATGCAGAACAGGCCGGCAGCCATGAAGACGGCGCCCAGCAGGATGGAGCGCTGGTAACCGATGACCCGGTCGGCGATGTAGCCGCCGAACAGGGCGCCGGCGTACACCAGCGCGAGGAAGGAACCGTAGGTAAGGTTGGCCGCTGCCTGTCCCGAACCGTCGCCGCCGTGGAACTGGGCAACGATGTACAGTACCAGCGCCCAGCGAACTCCGTAGAACGCGAAGCGTTCCCAGAATTCAGTCATGAACAACATCCACAATGGGCTTGGATGGCCCATAATCTGCTTGAACTCGGGAATAACGGCTTCCTTGTTGGGCGTAGTCGCACCGCTCATGCGGTTCCTCCTGAAAAATTATTATAGTCAATCGATACAACGAACTTATGGAAGCCTGCGGGCGGCGGGGACTCTCATGAAGAACCTCACGCACGGGAATTCCAATAGGCTGGCATTCTAATCTACAAATTGCGCTGAGCGAAGATTTCGATTCGCATTAGCAAGAATGACTGTTTCATATTGGTCAAACCGGTTTGCAGGCAAGGGCGGCTCCGGCGATTTTGCGGCGGCACAGCACAACTTGCCTGACTTGTCGTATATTAAGGCTGCAAGACCTTCGAGCATCGATTTTTAAAGGGATTTTTCGCATTATGGAACACGACGTTATCGATACTCTGGTTTCACCGGAAGGCCGCCTGGACGTGCTCTCCAAGACTGAAGTCAACAAACTGCTCGACACCAGCCAGGGCGGCCTGTACAACACCTTCCGCCGCTGCGCGCTGGCGGTCTTGAATTGCGGCAGCACCATCGACGATGGCCGCGCCCTGCTGGAGCGCTACCAATCGTTTGAAATCTCCATCATCCAGCGCGAGCGCGGCATCAAGCTCGACATCAAGGGCGCGCCGGCCATCGCCTTTGTCGACGGCAAGATGATCAAGGGCATCCACGAGCACCTGTTTGCCGTGCTGCGCGACATCATCTTCGTCAGCGATGAAGTCACGGGCAACCCCAAATTCGACTTGCAGAGCACGGAAGGCGTGACGGACGCCGTCTTCCACATCCTGCGCAACGCCAACGTGCTGCAAACCCAGCTCAACCCGAACCTGGTCGTGTGCTGGGGCGGCCACTCGATCAACCGCGCCGAATACAATTATTCGAAGGAAGTGGGCTACCAGTTGGGCTTGCGCGGCCTCGATATCTGCACCGGTTGCGGCCCGGGCGCCATGAAGGGCCCGATGAAGGGCGCCACCATCGGCCACGCCAAGCAGCGCCTGCACAATGGCCGCTATCTCGGCATCACCGAGCCGGGCATCATCGCGGCCGAGTCGCCGAACCCCATCGTCAATGACCTGGTCATCATGCCGGACATCGAAAAGCGCCTGGAAGCGTTCGTGCGCGCCGGCCACGGCATCGTCGTGTTTCCTGGCGGCGCGGGCACGGCCGAAGAGATTCTGTACATCCTCGGCATTTTGTTGCACCCGGACAATGCCGAGATTCCCTTCCCGCTGATCTTCACGGGGCCGGAAACGTCGCGCGAGTATTTCGTGCAGATCAACCAGTTCATCAGCGATACGCTGGGCCCGGAAGCGCAGCAGCGCTACAAGATCATCATCGACGACCCGGAGCTGGTGGCGCGCGAAATGCTCGAAGGCATCCGCCAGGTGCGCGAGTTCCGCAAGGCGCACAGCGACGCGTATTACTTCAATTGGCTGCTGAAGATCGACCACGAGTTCCAGAAGCCGTTCCAGCCCACGCATGAAAACATGCGCAACCTGAGCCTGCACAAGAACCAGCCCACGCACTTGCTGGCAGCCCAGCTGCGCCGCGCGTTTTCGGGCGTGGTGGCGGGCAACGTCAAGGATGACGGCATCCGTTCGATCGAAAAGCACGGCAATTTCGAGATCCACGGCGACAAATCCATCGCCGGCCCGATGGATGCGCTGCTCGCTTCCTTCGTGGCGCAGCACCGCATGAAGTTGGCGGGCACGGCATACGTGCCTTGCTATACCGTGGTCCAGTAAGTCGCTTTTCAAGCAGCGCCGTCCGCCCCCTGCGTGTGCAAGGGGAGGGCGGCGCCTTTCATCCGCGTTCCCAGCCATGCCCCCATCGTGTTCCTTCGCCGCCACAGGCCATCAAATCGCTTGCGTCATCGATTCGTGGGTGCTATCTTTGGAACCGGTTCCAAAATAAGAATATGCATATCAACAGGCAGTGGAGATCAACCTTGGATTCAGTACGCGGCAGCAAAAAGACACTTTCCGGTGAGCCGGCACGGCCCGTGACCATCGCGCAGGTGGCGCGCGAGGCGGGCGTGTCGAAAACGAGCGTGTCGCGCTTTCTCGGCGGCGAACTCGATGCCCTGTCTGAAAACATCCGCGCACAGATCACCAGCACCATCGCGCGCCTCGGCTACCAGCCGAACCAGATGGCGCGCGGCCTCAAGCGTGGACGCACGCGTCTGATCGGCATGGTCGTGGCCGACATGCTCAATCCCTACACGGTGGCCGTGCTGCAAGGCGTGGAGGCGGCTTGCCAGCAGCATGGCTATACCTTGATCTTGTGCAATACCGGCAATGACGAACAGCGCGAACGCCAGTCGCTTGCCGCGCTGCGCTCGTACAGCGTGGAAGGGCTGATCGTCAACACGCAGGGGCGCAATATCGAGTCGTCCGATTTGCAGCAGGCGGGCATGCCCATCGTGCTGGTCGACCGCCGCATCGAAGGCGTCGATTTCGACCTGGTGGGCCTGGACAATGTGCAGGCGGGCCGGCTGGCCACGGCGCATCTGATCGGGCAGGGCTTTGACGCCATCGCCTTCGTGGCGCCGCCCTTGACGGGCGTCAGTTCGCGCCTGATGCGCGCCGATGGTTTCCAGTCCGTGATGGCCGAGCATCCGGACTGCGTGGGCGAGGTGCTGGCGGTGGACCTGGACGACCGGCCTTCCATCGACGCGCAGGTGCGGCAATGCCTGGCGCAGTGGCGTGGCCGCCGCGTGGCGCTGCTGGCCTCGAACGGCATGGTGGCGCTGGAACTGGCGCTGATGCTGCAACGCCTGGCCTTGCGCATGCCGCAAGACGTGGGCTTGCTGGGCTTTGACGAATTGCCGTGGTCGCCGCTGGCGGGCCTGAGCACGATCGAGCAGCAGACCTATGAAATCGGCTTTTCGGCGATGACGTGCATGCTGTCGCGCCTGCAGGGCGATCGGTGCCCGCCGCGCGAGGTGCTGTTGCCCGGCAAGCTCATCGTGCGCAATTCCACACAGGGTAACGATGCGCGCAGGGACGGCGATTGACGGGGAAGAGGGCGCATGCCTTTTTTTTAGAAAAGTTATGGAACCGGTTTCATAAAAGGTGTTTTCACTGGAAAGGGGCATGAGTCGGCAAGGCAGGGCAATGGCAGGAGGTTAGTACAACACGGCAAGAGACGATCTGAATCGTCCATTTGACAATATTCCCGCAAGTGCCTCGACGAGGCCGGCAGCGGGATCACAGGAGACGGAAGCATGAAGATGACTACACTGTTTTACGCGAAGATCGTGGCCTGCGCGCTCGCAGCAACGTGCGCCCTGGGCGCGGCCGCCGACGCCGGCGCCCAGACGCTTGGCGACCTGATCAAGAAAGGCAAGCTGACCATCGGCGTGGTCAGCGGCACGCCGCCGTTTGGCAGCATCGACGCCAAGGGCGTGCCCGTCGGGTATGACGTCGACGTCGCCAACCTGATCGGCAAATACCTGAACCTGCCCGTTGAAGTGGTGCCCCTGACGGCGCCGTCGCGCGTGCCGTCGCTGGAATCGGGCAAGGTCGATTTTCTCGTGGCGACCCTGGCGCCCACGCCGGAACGGGCCAAGACCCTGATGTTCACCATGCCCTACAGCGCGTTCGAACTGGCCATCGTCGCGCCGGTCGGCGGCAAGCTCAAGGCCCTGGCCGACCTGAAGGGCAAGAAGGTGGGCGTGACGCGTGGCACCACGAATGACACGGCGCTGAGCCGCATGGCGCCGGCCGGCACCAGCATCGTGCGTTTCGAGGATGACGCCACCGTCACCCAGGCCTTGCTCAGCAAGCAGGTCGACGCCGTCTCGATCCCCAGCACGATGGCGCTCGACATCATCAAGACGCGCGGCGCGGGCAAGATCGAAGTCCGTTTCGCCTACTCGCTGCAGCCGAACTCGATGGCGGTGCGCCGCGGCGACTTCGAACTGCACCAGTGGCTCAACAACTTCATCTACTACGTCAAGCTGAACGGCGAACTCGACGCCATCGCGCGCAAGTGGAGCGGCGCGCCGCTGCCAGTGCTGCCGACCTTCTGATACCGCCACCCGCACAGGGAGAGTGTTTGTCCGCACGGCGCGCCGCCATGGTGGCGCCGCCGGGGATGCGCACGTAGAAAAGGAGTTGAGTATGCCGTATGAATTTCATTTCGAAGTCGTCATGCAATCGCTGGACCGCCTGTTGTGGGGCGCGGCGCTGACGATACGCCTGAGCGCCTTGGCTATGGTGCTGGGGCTGGCGGTGGGCGTGTGCGCCGCCGTCATCCTGAAGAACGGCCCTGGCTATGCCCGCGCGGCCGTGCGCGCCTATGTCGAGGTGATCCGCAGCACGCCGTTCCTGGTGCAGCTGTTCATCATTTACTTCGGCTTGCCGTCGCTGGGCCTGCAGCTCGACGCCAACGGCGCCGCGCTCGTCGCCATGACGGTCAATCTGGGCGCCTACGCGGCGGAAATCGTGCGCGCAGGCATCGGCGCCGTGCATCCGTCGCAGCTGGAAGCGGCGCAGGCGCTGGGCATGACGCGCTGGCAGGTGATGCGCCACGTGGTGCTGCTGCCGGCGCTGGAAAAAGTGTATCCGGCGCTGGCCAGCCAGTTCACGCTGATGATGCTCGCCTCGAGCGTCGTGTCGGCCATTTCCGCCGAAGAGCTGACTGCCGCGGCCCACCTGCTCGACTCGGAAACCTTCCGCAGCTTTGAGATCTACATCGTCGTGATGGTGCTGTACATCCTGCTGGCCCTGCTGTTCCGCTTCGGTTTCTGGGTGCTGGGCCAGATCGTCTTCAAACGCCGCCGCCGTCTGGGCGCGGTGCGCATGGGAGCATGACATGATCAGTGACTTTTCCTGGGATAACCTGCAATTCCTGCTCGAGGCCACGCGCTGGACCATCGGCCTGTCGCTGATCGTCTTCCTCACGGGCGGCATCGCCGGCTTCGCGGTGGCGCTGCTGCGCACGGCGCGCAGTCCGTTCCTGCGTTGCATCAGCGCCCTGTACATCCAGCTGATCCAGGGCACGCCCGTGCTGATCGTGCTGTTCCTCACCTATTACGGACTGGCCATGTTCGGCTACAAGCTGTCGCCGGTCATCGCGGCCGGCGCGGCGATGACGATCTTTGCCAGCGCCTACCTGGGCGAAATCTGGCGCGGCTGCATCGAAGGCGTGCAGCGGCAGCAGTGGGAAGCATCGGCCGCGCTGGCGCTGAACCGCTACCAGCAGCTGCGCTACGTCATCCTGCCGCAGGCGCTGCGCCATTCGCTGCCGCCGACGGTGGGCTTCATGGTGCAGATCATCAAGAACACTTCGATCACCTCGATCATCGGCGTGGTGGAACTGACGCGGGCGGGGCAACTGGTCAGCAATGCGACCTTCCTGCCTTTCATCGTCTTCCCCGTCGTCGCCCTGATCTACTTCGCGCTGTGCTATCCGCTGTCGCGCTACAGCCATTCACTGGAAAGGAAATTCCATGCCCATCGTTGAAATCGACCATATCAGCAAGAGCTTCGGCGCCAACCACGTGCTCAAGGGCGTGTCGTTCGCCGTCGAGCGTGGTCAGGTGATCGCCGTGATCGGCCGCAGCGGCTCTGGCAAGAGCACCATGTTGCGCTGTATCAATGGCCTGGAAACCATCGACAGCGGCAGCATCGTCGTGGCCGGCCATACGCTGACGGCGCGCCAGGAGCATCTGCTCGACTTGCGCAAGGATGTCGGCATGGTCTTCCAGAGCTACAACCTGTTCCCCCACCTGACCGTGGAAGAAAACGTCATGCTGGCCCCGCGCATCGTCAAGAAGGTGCCCGACGCCCAGGGCCGCGCCACGGCGCTGCGCGTGCTCAAGCAGGTGGGCCTGGACCACAAGCGCGAGGCCTATCCCGAGCAGCTGTCGGGCGGCCAGCAGCAGCGCGTGGCCATCGCCCGCTCGCTGGCGATGGAGCCGCAAGTGATGCTGTTCGATGAGGTGACGTCGGCGCTCGACCCCGAGCTGACGCAGGAAGTGCTGAAGGTGATGGAAGAACTGGCGCGGGCCGGCATGACGATGCTGCTGGTGACGCACGAGATGGAATTCGCGCGGCGCATGGCCGACGTCACCGTCTTCATGCACCAGGGGACGGTGTGGGAGAGCGGGCCGTCGGAAGCCTTCTTCAGCAACCCGCAAACGCCCGAAGCGCGCCAGTTCGTCGGCGCGGGAGCGATCAAGTGAGCCCCGTCCTGGTGGCGGCGTCGGCCTATGGCGCAAGCCGGGTAAGACAGCTGGGGCAAAGCCATTTCATCGACGTGGTGGCCGATGCGGGCGGTGCCGGCATCGAAATCCGCCGCGAACTGTTTACTTCCGACTTGCCGGACCTGGCGCGCATGGGCGCGGCGGTGGCCGCGCGCGGCCTGTACTGCGTGTATTCCACGCCCATCGAATTGTGGGGCGCGGACGGGCTGCCGCAGCACGCGCTGCTGCAGCCGATGCTGGACGAGGCGGCGCGCCTGGGCGCGCGCTACCTGAAGGTGTCGCTCGGTCATTACCCGGCCGCGCCGGAGCTGCAGGCCTTAAAGGCCCGGCTGGCGGCGGCGCCCGTGGCGCTGCTGGTGGAAAACGACCAGACGGCCCACGGCGGCAAGCTGGCGCCGATGGTGCGCTTCCTGGCGGCGGCGGACGAAGCGGGGCTGCCGGTGGGGCTGACTTTCGACATCGGCAACTGGCGCTGGGTGGGCGAGGATGCGCAGCAGGCGGCGCGCCTGCTGGCGCCGTACGTGCGCTACGTGCATTGCAAGGCCGTCCTCGATGACGGGGGGAGGCTGTCCGCCTGCGCCGTTTCCGACGCCGATCCGGCCTGGCGCGCCGTCTTCGCGCACTTTGCGCCGGGCGTGCAGCGGGCCATCGAATTCCCGCTCGAGGGCGCCGACCTGGTGGCCGAGACGGGCCGCTACATTCAGATGCTGGAGGCCGCATGATGGCGCAAGAAACGAATCAAGGGGCGCGCGCGCTCGACGTCGTCACCTACGGCGAGGCGATGGCGATGTTCGTTGCCGAGCAAACGGGCGACCTGGCGGCCGTGGCGCACTTCACGCGCCGCCTGGCCGGCGCCGAGACGAATGTCGCCATCGGCCTGGCGCGCCTGGGCTTGCGCGTAGGCTGGCTGAGCCGGGTGGGCGACGATTCGTTCGGCCGCTTCATCCGCGCCAGCGTGCAGGCCGAGGGCGTCGATTGCAGTCGGGTCGTCACCGTTGCCGGGCAGTCCAGCGCCTTCCTGCTCAAGGAGAAGGCCGAGAACGGCGCCGATCCGCTGGTCGAATACTTCCGCAAGGGTTCCGCTGCCAGCCGGCTGGCGCCCGAGCACTTCGACCCCGCCTATTTCCTGTCCGCGCGCCACCTGCACGCCACGGGCGTGGCTGCGGCGCTGTCCGAGACCAGCCTGGCGTTCGCCGGCCAGGCGCTCGACTTCATGCGCGCCAACGGCCGGAGCGTATCGTTCGACCCGAACCTGCGGCCCTCGCTGTGGCCGTCGCAAGCCGTGATGGTGGAACAGATCAACCGCCTCGCCGCCAAGGCGGACTGGGTGCTGCCCGGCCTGGGGGAGGGAAAAATCCTCACAGGTCACGACCTGCCGCACGACGTCGCCGGCTTTTATCTTCAGCAGGGCGCGCGGCTGGTGGTCGTCAAGCTGGGTGCCGAGGGCGCCTATTACCGCACGGCCGATGGCGACAGCGGCATGGTGCCGGGCGAGCGCGTGGCCAACGTGGTCGATACGGTGGGCGCCGGCGACGGCTTTGCGGCCGGCCTGGTCAGCGCCTTGCTGGAAGGCTTGCCGCTGGCGCAGGCGGTAGGGCGCGGCAACCGGGTCGGCGCCTTCGCCATCCAGGTGGCCGGCGACATGGAAGGCTTGCCGACCCGCGCCCAGCTCGACGCGCTGGTCCCAACTTGAACCGAACAGGGGAAAACTCGTGAAAAAACATGTGGTTGTGTATAAAAAACTGGCCGAGCCGCTGCTGGCGCGCCTGCGCGCCGAATGCGATGTGACGTACTTCGAAGCGATCGATGCGGGCAACCGCGCCGCATTCGCTGCCGCCATCCGCGGCGCGCACGGCTTGCTGGGCGCCAGCGTGCGCCTGGACCGCGAACTGCTTGATCCGGCGGAAGAGCTGCGCATCATTTCCACCATTTCGGTGGGCGTCGACCAGTTCGACGTGGATTACCTGCGCGAGCGGGGCATCTTGCTGGCCAATACGCCGGACGTGCTGACGGAAACGACGGCCGACACGATCTTCGCGCTGATCCTCGCCAGCGCGCGGCGCGTCGTCGAACTGGCCGAATTCGTCAAGGCGGGACGCTGGACGCGCAGCGTGGGCGAAAGCCAGTACGGCGTCAACGTGCACGGCAAGACCATCGGCATGCTGGGCATGGGCCGCATCGGCCGCGCCGTGGCCCGCCGCGCCGCGCTCGGTTTCGGCATGCAGGTACTGTACGTGAATGGCGAGGCGGTGCCCGAGGTGGAGGCGGCGCTGGGCGCGCGCCAGGTGGCGCTCGACGACCTGCTGGCCGGCTCCGATTTCGTCTGCGCGGTGCTGCCGCTGACGGCGCAGACGGAACGCATGATGGGCCGGCGCGAGTTCGCGCTGATGCGCCCCGGCGCCATCTTCATCAACGGTTCGCGCGGGCGCATCGTCGACGAGGCGGCACTGATCGAGGCACTGCAGCAGGGCACCATCCACGGCGCCGGTCTCGACGTGTTCGAGCGCGAACCGCTGGCGCCGGACAATCCGCTGCCCGGCATGGCCAATGTGGTGGCGCTGCCGCACATCGGTTCGGCCACGCACGAAACGCGCTACGCCATGGCGCAGCAGGCCGTGGACAACCTGCTGGCCGGCCTGCGCGGCGAGCGTCCGCGCCATCTGGTGAGCTAGGCGTAGTTTCCAAAAAAGATAGACAGGGAAAGAGATGAAGAAGAAGGTAGCAGGGGCAATGATCATCGGCGTCGGCAGCGGCCTGTGCTGCGCGCAGTCGAACGTGGCCGTGTACGGCATCGCGGATATGGGCGTGGTGTCCGAGAGCGGCGGCGCCGCCGGCAGGGTGCTCAAGCTGACGAGCGGCATCGCCAACGGTTCGCGGCTCGGTTTCAAGGGCAGCGAAGACCTGGGCGGCGGCATGACGGCGCTGTTTACGATGGATGCGGGCATCCTGGCCGACACGGGCGCTTCGGCCCAGGGCGGCTTGCTGTTCGGGCGCCAGGCCTTCGTCGGCCTGGGCGGCGCGGCGGGCACCTTGCGGCTGGGCCGCCAGTACACCTTCATCGATAGCAGCCTGGGGGCGCTGGACCCGTTTTACCTGGGTTTTGCGGGGAGGATGAGCAATGTCTTCACGGCCGGCTACATCAGCCGGGTCGACAACAGCATCACCTACAGCTCGCCCGTGCGCGGCGGCCTTTCCGGCGAACTGGCGTACGGTTTCGGCGAAGTACCCGGCGACGCTTCGGCCAGGCGCTACACGGGCGCGGCAGCCACCTATGCCAGCGGGCCGCTGTACGTGCGCATGGCGCACCAGGACGCCAACACCATATCCAGCGCGCAAGTGGCGGGCAGGGCGCGCAACACGGTGCTGGGCGCTACCTGGGACTTTGGCGTGCTCAAGGCGCATGGCGCCGTCGCCTTCAGCAAGAGCATGGCGGGCGCGGCCACCACGGTCGACAGCGCGGACCTGATGCTGGGCGCCACCGTGCCTTTTGGCCCGCACCGCGTCCTGTTCTCGTACGTGCGGCGCGACGACCGGCGCGCCGCCAACGGCGACGCTTCCCAGGTCGGCATCGGCTACACCTATGCGCTGTCGAAGCGCAGCACCTTGTATGCGGCTTACGCGCATATCGACAACCGCAACGGCGCCGCCTACGTGGTGGGCAACGCCACCGACAACGGCACCGGCAACCAGGCCTGGAACCTCGGCCTGCGCCACACTTTTTAACGGGAGAATGGAATGAAGAAGATCGGATGGATTTTGGTGGGCGCCAGCACCGTGGCGCGCGAATGGATGGTCGACGCGATCCGCCAGCAGGGCGATGCGGAAGTGCTGGCCGTGGTCAGCAGGGACGCCGCGCGCGGCGCCGCCTTTGCCGCGCAGTTCGGCATCGGCGCCAGCTACACGGACCTCGATGCGGCGCTGGCGCATCCGGGCGCGGACGCCGTGTACATCAGCACCACCAACGAATGGCATATGGCGCAAACCTTGCAGGCGGCGCGCGCCGGCAAGCACGTGCTGTGCGAAAAGCCGCTGGCGCTGAACCTGGACGACGCCCGCCGCATGGTGGACGGTTGCGCAGAAGCTGGCGTGGTGCTGGGGATTAACCACCACCTGCGCAACGCCGCCAGCCACGGCAAGGTACGCGAGCTGATACGCGCCGGCGAGATCGGCCAGCCCCTGTATTGCCGCGTGCTGCACGCGAACAACCTGCCGCAGCATTTGCGCGGCTGGCGTCTGGACGCGCCGGAGTCGGGCGGCGTCACGCTCGACATGTTCGTGCACGACGTCGACACCCTGCGCTTCCTGCTGGATTCGGAGCCGCGCCACGTCACCGCCTGCGCCACCAGCGGCGGCATGACGGTGGCCGGGCTGGAGGAGGGCCTGATGGCCGTCATCGAGTTCGACAACGGCACCCTGGTGCAGGTGCACGACGCGTTCAACGCGCCGCATTCGCTGTCCGGCGTGGAAATCATCGGCAGCAAGGGCACCATCTTCGCCACCGGCGTGATGACGCAGCGCCCCGTCGGCAGCATTACCCTGACGCGCGACGGCGGCAGCGTCGACATCCCCGTCGAGCATGAAAACCTGTACGTGCGCTCGGTGCGCGCCTTCCAGCGCGCCATGCGCGGCGAAGGGCAGCCAGCCGCCACCGGCGGCGACGGCATGCGCGCGCTGGCCACGGCACTGGCGGCGCAGCAGGCCAGCCGCAGCCACCAGCGCGTGACCCTGGCCGGCTGACGGCCGGCCGCAGACGTAAAAAAGCCGCCTGATCGCAAGACCAGGCGGCTTTTTATCGGCTTGCGTCCGTGATTATTCTTCGCGGCGCAGGTGAGGGAACAGCAGGACGTCGCGGATGTTCGGCGAATCCGTGATGATCATCATCAGGCGGTCGATGCCGATGCCGCAGCCACCGGCTGGCGGCATGCCGTATTCCAGCGCGCGGATGTAGTCGGCGTCGTAGAACATCGCCTCTTCATCGCCGGCGTCCTTGGCGGCGACTTGCGCCAGGAAGCGGGCCGACTGGTCTTCCGCGTCGTTCAACTCGGAGAAGCCGTTGGCGATTTCGCGGCCCACCATGAACAGCTCGAAGCGCTCGGTGATGCCGGCCACCGTGTCGGAAGCGCGCGCCAGTGGCGACACTTCGACCGGGTAGTCGATGATGTAGGTCGGTTCCCACAGTTGCGCTTCAGCCGTTTCTTCGAACAGCGCCAGTTGCAGCGCGCCCAGGCCGGCCGTGGCGAACGGCTTGACGCCGAATTTTTTCAGCTCTTCCTTGATGAATTCGGCATCGTTCAACTGCTCCGCGGTGTAGCCTGGCGCATACTTGTTGATCGCTTCGACGATGGTCAGGCGGTGGAACGGTTTTGCCAGGTCCAGCTCGCGGCCGCCGTAGGTCAGGGTGGCGGTGCCGTGCGCGTCGATGGCGGCCTGGCGGATGACGGCTTCCGTGAAGTCCATCAGCCATTTGTAGTCGGTGTAGGCGGCGTAGAATTCCATCATCGTGAATTCCGGATTGTGACGGATCGACACGCCTTCGTTGCGGAAGTTGCGGTTGATCTCGAACACGCGGTCGAAGCCGCCCACGACCAGGCGCTTCAGGTACAGCTCGGGCGCGATGCGCAGGAACATTTGCATGTCCAGCGCATTGTGGTGCGTGATGAACGGTTTTGCCGCCGCGCCGCCCGGGATCGTGTGCAGCATCGGCGTTTCCACTTCCATGAACTCGTTCTTTTCCATAAAGCGGCGGATCGACGAGATGGCGGCGGTGCGCGCCTTGAAGGTGCGGCGCGTCTCTTCGTTCATGATCAGGTCGACGTAGCGCTGGCGGTACTTCGTTTCCTGGTCGGCCAGGCCGTGGAATTTGTCCGGCAGCGGGCGCAGCGACTTGGTGATCAGGCGCAGTTCCGTGACCTTGATGGTCAGTTCGTCCGTCTTGGTCTTGAACAGGGTGCCCGTCACGCCCAGGATATCGCCCAGGTCATAGTGGTGCAGGGCGGCCATGGCGGCTTCGCCGGTGAGATCGAGCGTGGCGTAGATCTGGATGCGGCCGTCGGCTTTCGGGCCGGAGGCGTCTTGCAGGGTGGCGAAAGCGGCTTTCTTGCCGGCTTCGCGCTTGAGCATCATGCGGCCGGCCAGCACCACGGTGACGGGTTCGGCTTCCAGCTCTTCGCGCGTCTTGCTGCCGTATTGCGCGTGCAGATCGGCCGCCTTGTGCTCGGGGCGGAAATCGTTCGGGAAGGCGACGCCTTGTTCGCGCAGTGCTGCCAGCTTGACGCGGCGCTCGGCGATGATCTTGTTTTCATCGGGGGCGGCGGCTTGTTCTTGGATATCCGTAGTCATGGTGTTCTTCGTTGGTGATTATTGATGATGTGGCGCCAGCGCAGGCGCCACGCTGGCAAACAGTGCGTCGACGTCGAGCGAGGAGAAATCCGGCACGATGGCAATGACGTTGTCGAAGGCGGCAAACGCTTCGGCCGGCAGGGTGGTGGTGAGTACCACGACCCGCATGCCGGCGCGGCGCGCCGCTTCCACGCCCAGGGGCGCGTCTTCGAAGACGATGCAGTCTTGCGGCAGCGCGCCGGCCAGCAGCGCGCCTTTCAGGAAAACATCGGGGTGCGGCTTGCCCCGTTCCACGTCGGCGGCGCCGACGATGGCGTCGAAGCGGTGGCGCAGGTCCAGGCCGTCGAGCGTGAACGCGATGTTCTCGTCCGGCGCGGCCGTGCCCACCACCAGCCCGACGCCGGCCTGGCGCGCGCTGGCGATCAAGGCGTCGAAACCGGCCACCGTGGCCAGGTGCGGGCCATACAGTTCGCGGTAGACGACTTCCTTTTCAGCCAGCAGGGTGAGGTGGTCGGCATCAGCGCCCAGGTACTTGGCGATGATTTCGTGTCCCTGCCGTCCCGCCGTGTCGCGGAAAAAGGCGTCCGCGTCCAGCGCATGGCCGTGGCGTTCAAAGAACGCCAGCCACGATGTCGTGTGGAAGGCCATGTTGTCGACGATCGTGCCATCCATGTCGAACAGGAAGGCGCGCTGCGCTGGAGCGGATGCATTCATCCTTATACGCCTTGCTTGAGCGAGGCGGAAATGAAGTCGTCGATGTCGCCATCGAGCACGCCCTTGGTATTGCCCGTTTCGAAACCGGTGCGCAAGTCCTTGATGCGGGACTGGTCCAGCACGTAGGAGCGGATCTGGTGACCCCAGCCCACGTCCGTTTTCGAATCTTCCAGCTTTTGCTGTTCGCTCATGCGCTTGCGCAGTTCATGCTCGTACAGTTTCGCTTTCAGCATTTCCATCGCTTCCGCGCGGTTGCGGTGCTGCGAACGGTCGTTCTGGCACTGCACCACGATGCCGGTCGGCGCATGGGTCATGCGGACGGCGGAGTCGGTCTTGTTGATGTGCTGACCACCGGCGCCCGACGCGCGGTAGGTATCGACGCGGATATCGGCCGGGTTGACGTCGATCTCGATCGAATCATCGACTTCCGGATACACGAACAGCGACGTAAACGAGGTGTGGCGGCCGTTGGCCGAGTCGAATGGCGACTTGCGCACCAGGCGGTGCACGCCCGTTTCCGTGCGCAGGAAGCCGTAGGCGTGATCGCCCTCGACCTTCAGGGTGGCCGTCTTGATGCCTGCGACCTCGCCGTCGGACTGCTCCAGGATTTCGACCTTGAAGCCCTTGCGTTCGCAATAGCGCAGGTACTGGCGCAGCAGCATCGAAGCCCAGTCCTGGGCTTCCGTACCGCCGGCGCCGGCCTGGATGTCGATGAAGCAGTTGTTCGGGTCCATCGGATTGTTGAACATCCGGCGGAATTCCATGCTTTCGATGACCTTGCGGATCTCCTGCACGTCCTGCTCGATCGCTTCGAGCGTGTCGTCGTCGCCTTCTTCGCGGGCCATGTCGAACAGGTCGCGGGTGTCGCGCAGGTCGGCATCGGCCTTGGCCAGGGTGAAGACGATGGCTTCCAGCGCCTTCTTCTCCTTACCGAGGTCCTGGGCGCGCTTCGGATCGTTCCAGACGGTTGGATCTTCCAGTTCTTCGTTGACTTGCTCTAGTTTCTCCGACTTGACAGTGAAGTCAAAGATACCTCCGAAGTTCGGCTTCGCGGACCGTCAGGTCGTTGAGCAGGGCGGAGATGATATTGATGCGTTCGGCTTCCATAATGTTCTGGTCTTCTATGGTGAAATCAAACCTTGAATTATACGCGAGCGCGGCCGGTTTCTGATGCCGGCGGCGCCGAATCGATGCCGCACGGGGCAATAAAATGACGATTTTGCTGTATTTGCGACAATATTTTTGCCTTGATGATGGCTACCGTGCTGCGTATGATGCTGGCGATATTGTCTTTCCACAGGAATACATCATGCTTCAACTTCCCCGTCTCGCCCTGTTACCGCTGCTGCTGGCCGGCTGCGGCACCTTGCCGCCCGCCGCCCATGGACCCGCCCAGCCGCTCGCCGCGCCGGCCGGCAGCAGCGCCACCCTGGCCCTGCTGGAGACGACGGACTTGCACGCGAACGTGCTCAGTTATGATTACTACAAGCTACAGGCGGAACCGTCGATCGGCCTGGAACGCACGGCGGCACTGATCGCCCAGGCGCGCGCCGAATTCCCGAACACGCTCTTGCTTGACAACGGCGACACCATCCAGGGCACGGCCCTGGCCGACTACCAGGCATTGGTCAAACCGCTGGCCTGCGACCAGACCCTGGCCATCTACAAGGCCATGAACTTGCTGAAAGTCGATGGCGGCGGCATCGGCAACCACGAATTCAACTACGGCCTGGCGTTTTTGAGCCAGGTGACGGGCAACCAATTCGACGTCGACAGCGTCGATGCCGGCAAGCCGCGCTGCGCCGGCCCCGCGTTCCCGCAAGTGCTGGCCAATGTCTACAGCGTCAAGACGGGCAAGCCCCTGTTTGCGCCATATCACATCATCGACAAGCAGATCACGGCCACCGGCCCCGATGGCAAGGCCGTGACGAGCAGCGTAAAGGTCGGCATCATCAGCTTTGCGCCGCCCACCATCATGGCCTGGGACAAGCGCTGGCTGGAAGGGCGCGTCTACACGCAGGGCGTGCGCGAGACGGCGGAAAAATTCATTCCCGAGATGCGCGCCAGGGGCGCCGAGCTGGTGGTGGCCATTTCGCACGGCGGTCTCGATGACAGCCCGTATTCGCCGACCATGGAAAACGGCAATTACTACCTCTCGCAAGTGCCGGGCGTGGACGCCATGCTGATCGGCCATTCGCACCAGCTGTTCCCGAACGCGGCCAGCACGGTGCCGCAGTTCAATCTGCCCGGCGTCGACAAGGTCAAAGGGCTGGTCAACGGCGTGCCCACCGTGATGGCCAATTTGTGGGGCAAGCACCTGGGCGTGATCGGTTTGCGCCTGCGCCACGACGGCAAGCAGTGGGTCGTCGACAAGGCGCAGACCACGGTGGAAGCACGGGGCATCCAGAACGCGGACAAGAGTTACGTCCAGCCCGATCCTGCCATCGCCAGGCTGGTGGCGGAAGAGCACGCGGCGACGATCGCCTACGTGCAGACCCCGGTCGGTGCCACGGATTTCCGCATGTCGACGTATTTCGCCGACGTGGGCGACGTCAGCGCCATCGAAGTGGTGAACCAGGCGCAAGCGGGTTATCTGGCCGTCTACGTCAAGGCGAACCTGCCGCAATATGCGCACTTGCCCGTGCTGTCGATGTCGTCCCCGTTCAAGAGCGGCTCGGCCGGGGTGTCCGACTACACGGACGTCAAGGCGGGCAATGTAGCGCTGAACAACGCGGCCGATTTGTATTTGTATCCGAACGCGCTGTACGGCGTGAAGATGAATGGCGCGGAACTGAAAGCCTGGCTGGAACAGTCGGCGCAGCGCTTCAACACCATCGATCCGAACAAGCTGGAAGCGCAGGAACTGGTCAATACGGCCCATCCGAGCTACAACTTCGACGCCATCACCAGCGCCGACGTGCGCTACCAGATCGACGTCACGCAAAAGCCTGGCCAGCGCATCAAGGGATTGACGTACAAGGGCAAGCCGGTGGACGCGGGCCAGGAATTTTTGATCGCGACGAATAACTACCGCGCCAGCGGCGGCGGCAATTTCCCTGGCCTCGACGGCAGCAAGACGGTGGTGGCCTCGCCCGACAACAACCGTGAACTGCTGATCGCCTACGTCACGCAGCAGAAAAACCTGACGCGCGCGAAAAACGGTTCGGCGCGCAGCTGGCGCTTCGCCAAGGTTGCCACGCAAGGCCTGGTGGTCTTCCATTCCGCGCCGAACGTGATCGACCTGGCGAAAGCGGCCGGCATCGACAACGTCACGCAGCTGAAGCCCGATGATGGCGCAGGCAAGGGCTTTGCGCTGTACCGGCTCGATTTGTCGAAATGATGCTGGCCAACTTGCTGCTGGCCGCCGCCCTGGCGTCGCCCGTTGTGGCCGCGCCGGATGGCACGGCCCGGGCCAAGGTGCTGATGCGCGCGGGAGAAGCGTCCCAGCCGCAGGCGCGCGCCCTGTTTGAACAGGCGGCGGGGCAGGGCAGCGGTCCTGCCGCGTACTACCTGGGCTTGATGCTGAAGAACGGCATGGGCGGGCCGCAGGACAGCGCGGCCGCGCTGCGCTGGCTGGAACTGGCCGCGCAACGGGGCGTGGCGCCGGCCATGTTCATCCTGGCAAACATGCTGACGACCACCAATGAAGCGCAGGCGCGCCACTGGCTCGACACCGCCTGCGACCTGGGCTACCCGGAAGCGCTGCAGCAGAAATCCGTCGCCCTGGGCGAGGGCCGCATGGGTTATGCGCACAGCGAGGAGCAGTCCTTCCTGTACCTGAAGATGGCCACGCACGCGATGGGGCACAGGGCCGAAGAGCCGTGATTGTCCGCCAGGTCAGGCCCGCAGGCTATTTGCAGCCTCGGCAATGGCCAGCGGGTTGCGCGACAGCAGGGCGGCAGCCAGGTCCAGCAGGCCTGCCGCTGCCTTGATGGCCGCGTGCGTGTGCCCGATGTCGGCCACGGTTTTCCTGCCTTGGTCGATGGCCGTGTTCACATTGGCCAATGCCTGCTGCGCACCCTGGTTGATCAGGTAAATGCCGTGGGCGCGGAAAAAAGACACCATCTGATCCAGGTGGCTTTCATATTGCTTGAGATCATGCAGCACGGCTGACGGCGTCGGCGGCGTGCGGTCGGTCAGCGCGATGCGCAGCTCCAGTACCTGGTTCGAGGCCTGTGCCAGCTTGTCGGCGATTTCCGTCGTTTGTTTTTCATCGAGTGCGATAGCGTTGCCCATGTCCGGCTCCTACCAGGGGGATGGTGAATAATTGGCGGCCTGCTTTTGCAGGGTATCGACTTGCCTGGCAAAAGTGTCCAGTTGGCGCTCCAATGCCGGGTCTTGCATGGACTTGGCGCGCAAGGTGCTGAGACTGTTTTGCAATTCGGTCATGGCGGCAAGATAGGCGTCGATGACCTTGCCACGCTCCTGCAGCTGCCGCCCATCCAGGTAGAGCTTGGCCTTCAGATAGTTGCTGGTCACGGGTTCCCTGGCGGCAGCGTTGTCGAGCGAGCGATTCAGGGATGCCAGCGTCAGGCTCTCGTCGTGCAGATTGGCCTGGTAGTTTTGCTGCGCATATTTTTTCAGCGCATTGCTGATGATATAAATATCGTCTTCGCGCGCCAGCAGTTCGTTGATTCCCGACTGCTGTCTTTGCTGCGTGACGATCTGGCTGATCAGTGCGCTCAGGCGCGTGACTTTGTCCAGCTGGTCGGCGTCGAGCACCGGCGCCGTGCCGCCGGACTGCTGCAAGGCGCCCAGCGAGCCGCCAAGGGCGCCGATCTCATCCTTGTAGTTCGCCAGCTTGTCGTTGGCCAGCGCGGCAAGTACTTCCGCGTAGCGCTTCAATACATCGTTCAGTTCGGCGGTGCCCGCCAATTGCGCCGCATAGTCCTTGCAGCGCCGGAGCAGGTCCTGTTCCGTTTCCTGCGCAACGTAGGGGCGGTCGGTGATGATGCTGTTGCGCCGTACATTATTGGTGCAACTGCTCATGGAGTGCGTCAGCATGGGTTTGAATACTTCCGTTATCGCCACCGTCTGTCCCGCGAACTTGTCGACCGGCGTAAAGTTCTTGCAGGCGCTACTCATGCCGGCGATCAACAGGCAGGCGCAGATGCTTGTCATGGGCTGGCGCATAGGGTCTCCATGGTAGGGATGGGATTGCCGCCATGGCCGGTTGACCCTGGTTCAATGACCATATCACCATTGCATCGCCATACTTTTGACGCAGATCAGACATATGCACCGTGTGTCAAGGTGTAGCACCTGCGTCAATTTGCGCCATATTTTCCTTACAAAAAACTGACATCGGGCCAGCAATTGTGTCTTTTCTGCATGTTGCGACGCGTCATATGTAGTTGTTGCTGGTGCATGTTTACTCACCTACAATGATTTATCGATGGGGCGGTTATCCAGCGTACGACTATAAAAATAAGTGGCATTAAAAACGTTGTATCAGAGGAGATGACAATGAATTTGAAACAGAAATTGCTCGTGGCAAGTTTGGTTTTGGGTTTCTCGCAGGCGGCAGTCGCAGCCGACCCCATCAAGATTGGCGTGTCCGGACCGTTTACGGGCGGTTCCGCGCCGATGGGCGTGTCGATGCGCGACGGCGTCAAGCTGGCCGTCGCTGAAATCAATGCCAAGGGAGGCGTACTGGGCCGTTCCCTGCTGCTCATCGAGCGCGACGACGAAGCGAAGAACGAACGCGGCGTGCAGATCGCCCAGGAACTCATCAACAAAGAAAAGGTCGCCGCCACAGTCGGCTACATCAACACGGGCGTGGCCCTGGCTTCGCAGCGTTTCTATCAGGAAGCGAAAATTCCCGTAATGAACAATGTGGCGACGGGCTCCATCGTCACCAAGCAATTCGCCGACCAGCCGGAAAACTACGTCTTCCGCAATGCGGCCAATGACACCATCCAGTCCGGCATGATCGTGCACGAGGCGATCGAGAACCGCAAGTTCAAGAAGGTGGCGATCCTGGCCGACTCCACCAACTATGGCCAGCTGGGCCGTGAAGACCTGGAAAAAGCGCTGGACAAGAAGGGCATCAAGCCCGTCGTTGTTGAAAAATACAACATCAAGGACGTCGACATGACGGCCCAGCTGCTGAAGGCCAAGCAGGCGGGGGCGGAAGTCGTGCTGACCTACGGCATCGGCCCGGAACTGGCGCAGATCGCCAACGGCATGGAAAAACTGGGCTGGAAAGTGCCGCTGATCGGCAGCTGGACCCTGGCCATGGGTAACTTCATCGACAATGCGGGCAAGAACGGCAATGGCACGCGCATGCCGCAAACCTTCATCCAGGATGCCAGCACGCCGAAGCGCAAGGCCTTCATCGACGCCTACGTGGCAGCCTACAAGCCGTCGGGCGGACGCATGCCATCGGCCGTTTCGGCCGCGCAAGGCTACGATTCCATCTACCTGCTGGCCGCGGCCATCACGCAGGCCGGCGGCACGGACGGCCCGAAAGTGCGCGCCGCGCTGGAAAACCTGAACGAGAAGGTGGAAGGCGCCGTCACCACGTATAACAAGCCGTTCAGCAAAACCAACCATGAGGCGATCACGGCCGACCTGACGGTCTTCGGTGAGGTCAAGGACGGCAAAGTCGTCCTCGCGAAATAAGCCTGGCAGACATTCGCCGCGCAGTGGCCAGCCTTGAGGAATCAGGACTGGCCATTTTTTCATCTTTCGTCTTCCGGGGAATACCATGGAAATCTTCCTGCAGCTCGTCTTCAGCGGCATCGCGCTGGGCATGATCTATGCCGTCATCGCCTTCGGCTACCAGCTGACCTTTGCCACTTCCGGCACCCTCAATTTCGGCCAGGGCGAATCCCTGATGCTGGGCGCGCTGGTGGGCCTGTCGCTGGTGGGCACCATCCACGGCGGCCCCTACATGAGCTATCTGCTGATGATCCCCATCGTCATCGTCTTCGGCGCCTTGCAGGGCGTGTTCGTCGAATGGATAGGCGTGCGGCCCGCCATCAAGATCAAGTCCGAGTTCGGCTGGATCATGTCGACCATCGCGCTGGCCATCATTTTTAAAAATGTGGCGGAAAATATCTGGGGCAAGGATGACCTGATGTTCCCGTCGCCGCTGTCGGCCGCGCCGTTCCAGGTGTTTGGCGCCAACGTGCAGCAGATGCAGGTGGCCGTCATCGTCGGCGCGCTGGCCATCATGCTGGCCGTCGAAGTGTTCAATCGCAAATCGATCTATGGCAAGGCCGTCGTGGCGACGGCCAACGACCGCGACGCGGCCGGCCTGATGGGCATCAACACGGGCATGGTCATCACCTTTTCCTACGCGCTGTCGTCGGCCACGGCGGCGTTCGCGGGCGTGCTGGTGGCGCCCCTGACCCTGACGGGCGCGACCATGGGCGCGTCGCTGGGCTTGAAGGCGTTTGCCGTGGCCATCATCGGCGGCCTGACGTCGGGCGTGGGCGCCATCGTCGGCGGCCTGATCCTGGGCATCGCCGAGACGACCACCGGCTACTACATCTCCACCGGCTACAAGGAAGTGCCAGGCCTGCTGCTCCTGCTGCTGGTGCTGGCCGTCAAGCCGTCCGGCCTGTTCGGCAAAGCCGCGATCAAGAAAGTCTGAGGACGACATGAACAAGAAAATCACCATGCTGGCATTGAGCGCGGCGGGCCTGGCCGTGCTCGCGCTGTTCCCCATCGTCATCCCGAACCCCTATTACATCCACCTGGCCGAGACCATCCTGATCTACGCCATCCTGCTGTTCGGCCTCGATATCGTCGTCGGCTACACGGGGCAGGTGTCGCTGGGCCATGCGGGCCTGTTCGGCATCGGCTCCTACGCCACGGGCGTGCTGGTGTTCAAGCTGGGCGCGCCGTTCTGGCTGGCCATCCCCGCCAGCATCATGGGCGCGGCCGTCTTCGGCGCCATCCTGGCCTTGCCGGCCCTGCGCGTGACGGGACCCTACCTGGCCATGGTGACCCTGGCCTTCGGCACCATCGTGCAAATCCTGATCAATGAAATGAGCTTCCTGACGGAAGGGCCGATGGGCATCAAGATCCACAAGCCCGTCCTGTTCGGCCACAAACTGACGGAAGTGGAGTACTACTACATGGTCGCCGCGCTGCTGGTGATCTCGCTGGTGGTGGTGCACCGCATCCTGAAATCGAACCTGGGGCGCGCGTTCGAAGCCTTGCGCGACAGCCCCATCGCCTCGGATTGCATGGGCGTGTCCGTCTACCGCTACAAGGTCTACGCCTTCGTCATCAGCGCCGGTTTCGCCGGCCTGGCCGGCAGCCTGTATGCGTATTCGGAAGAGTACATTTCGCCCAATACCTACAACTTCGAGCTGACGATATTGTTCCTGCTCGCCGTCATCATGGGCGGGCGCAAGACGCGCTCGGGCGCGCTGATCGGCGCCCTGATCGTCGTCATGCTGCCCAGCCTGCTGTCGGACATCGAGTTGTTCCGCAAGATCGCCGTGGCCGCCGCCGTGCTGGGCGTGATCGGTTCCATCATCATGCTGGCGAAGAAGCGCTCCACCGTGCGCGGCGTGCTCGTGCCCCTGGTGGCGACCATCGGCCTGGCCGCGTATTCGTACAAGCTGGAAAACATGGTCGACTGGCGCCTGACCATCTTCGGCCTGATGACCTTGTTTGTCGTGTACTACCTGCAGGATGGCATCGTCGGCTTCCTGATGAGCTTTATCGGCAAGGGCCGGCGCCATGTGGAAGCCGTCGCTTCGCACGGCGTGGCGCCGTTTGACCACGCCCAGGGCGGGCAGCAGGGCGCGACCCTGCTGCGCGTGGAGCAGGCCCTGATGCAGTTCGGCGGCCTGAAGGCGCTGAACCAGGTGGACTTGAACGTCACGCAGGGTTCCGTACACGGCTTGATCGGGCCGAACGGCTCGGGCAAGAGCACGATGATGAACGTGCTGACGGGGATCTACAAGCCGACGGCGGGCAAGGTGGAATTTGCCGGCGCGGTGATCTCCGGCCGCACGCCGTCCGAGATCGCGCTGGGCGGCGTGGCGCGCACCTTCCAGAACGTGCAGCTGTTCGGCGAGATGACGGCGACGGAAAACGTGCTGGTGGGCCTGCACAACACGTTTAAATCGAACGTGCTGGACGTGATGCTGCACACGCCGCGCTACAAGCGCGAAGAGCGGGCCGCGCGAGAGCGGGCCGCCAGCATCCTCGAATTCGTCGGCCTGGCCGACCTGGCCAACGAAGAGGCGCGCAATCTGCCGTATGGCAAGCAGCGGCTGCTGGAAATCGGCCGCGCGCTGGGCCTCAATCCGCGTTTGCTGCTGCTCGACGAGCCGGCGGCGGGCCTGACGGCGCCCGACATCAAGGAGCTGATGGCCATCATCCGCAAGATCCGCGAGCACGGCATCACCATCATCCTGATCGAGCACCACATGGACGTCGTGATGGCCCTGTCGGACGTGGTGACGGTGCTGGACTTCGGGCAGAAGATCGCCGAAGGCGCACCCGCGCTTGTCCAGAGCGATCCGAAAGTGATCGAAGCCTATTTGGGCGGCAGCGCCGAAACCCTGGCGCCAGCGGCGCACTGAGAGGAAGACCATGCTGACCATTAACAATCTGCACGCCGCCTACGGCAAAGTCGAAGTCCTGCACGGCATTTCGCTCGACGTCCCGAAGGGCAAGCTGGTGACCCTGATCGGCTCGAACGGTGCCGGCAAGACCACCACCATGCGCGCCATTTCCGGCATGCTGAAACCCAAGTCGGGCAGCGTCACCCTGGGCGGCAAGGACGTCACTGGCCTCGATTCGCACCGCATCGCGCGCGCCGGCCTGGCCCATTCGCCGGAAGGCAGGAGGGTGTTTGCCTCGATGTCGGTGACGGACAACCTGCTGCTGGGCGCCTTCCCCCGCTTTACGCGCTCGCGCCCGAAAGGCGACATCAAGGGCGACCTGGACAAGGCCCTGGAGCTGTTCCCCCGTCTGAAGGAGCGGCGCGACCAGCTGGCCGGCACCTTGTCCGGCGGCGAACAGCAGATGCTGGCCATGGCCCGCGCCGTCATGCTGAACCCGGAAGTGATCCTGCTGGACGAGCCGTCGATGGGCCTGGCGCCGATTCTGGTGGAGGAAGTCTTTCGCATCATCACGCGCTTGAAGGCGGAAGGCGTGACCATGCTGCTGGTCGAGCAATTCGCCGCCGCCGCCCTGAACGTGGCCGATTACGGCTACGTGCTGGAAAACGGCAGCATTTCCGTGCACGGGCCGGCGGAAAGCCTGAAAAACGATCCGAAGGTGATTGCGGCTTACCTGGGCGGCGGGCACTGACGCGGGCTGGCAATGCGCTGAGAATGCGCTTGCTGCGTATTATCAAATCCTCTACACTGCGCGCTTCACTCCGCAGTGTAGAAAAGGCATCATGCGCAGCGCCAGTCCGTATTTCCCGTTTTTCCTGCTGCTCTTGCCGTCTGTCGCCTGCGCCGAGGATGCTCCGTTGCAAAAAGTGCAGATTTCCGCCGCCAGCGGCGTGCAGCAGCGGCGCGATGACACGGCTGCGAAAATCATCGTCGGCCGCGACGAGCTGGCCCAATATGGCGACAGCAGCCTGGCCGCGACGTTGAAACGCCAGCCTGGCGTCTCTGTCGTCGGCGGCGAGGTGCGCATGCGGGGTCTGGGGGCAGGCTACACGCAGATGCTCATCAACGGCGACCCGGCGCCGCCCGGGTTTTCCATCGAATCGATCGCCCCTGACATGATCGAGCGTATCGAGATTTTGCGCAGCGCGACGGCCGAATACAGCATGCAAGCCGTCGCCGGCAGCATCAACGTGATCTTGCGCAAGGGCGCCAGCGGCGCCGAGCGCGAATGGAAGCTGAGCACGGGCCGGCAGGAGGGGCGCTGGCAACCTGCCGCGTCGCTGCGCGTGGCGGACAAGCTGCCCGGTTTCGCCTACTCGCTGACGGGCGCTCTGGAGCGCACGGCCGACGACGTGGCGGGAAGAACGACTGAAACAAGCGCCGACTCCATCGGCACGCTGCTGGCGCTGCGGGACACGCGCACGCGCAATGCCTCGTCCGTCAACAAGGCCAGCCTGACGCCGCGCCTGCACTGGGCCCTGGACAAGGGCGACACGCTCACCTGGCAAAGCCTGCTGGACTGGTACCGCACGGGGTTTGACGGCGTGGCGCGCGAAACGACCTTGCTTGGGGCGGCTTCCAGCTATCCGCACAATGGCGCCACCTCGCAAGCCAGCGTGTTTTCAGTCCGCAGCGATGTGAGCTGGGCGCATGCGCTGGGGGCGGCGGGCAAGCTGACGGCCAGGCTGGGCGTCAATCACAACCGGCGCGACACGGATTACGCTTTCCATGGCAAGGCGGCCGCTGGCGCGCCCCTGCTGCTGCGCGGCGTGGTCTCCGACGCCATCGACGACAGCGTCAACAGCAGCGGAAAATACCTGGGCCGGCTCGGTGGCGACCACGCCCTGAGCCTGGGCTGGGATGGCAGCCTGATACGCCGCAGCGAGTCGCGCCGCCAGCGTGACACCTATCTTGCCGGCGGGGCGCCGTATGCGCTCGATGAAGACTACACGGCCGACGTGCGGCGCTTGGCCCTGTATGCGCAGGATGAATGGGATGTGACGCCGCGCCTGCAAATGTATGCGGGCGTGCGCTGGGAAGGCTTGCAGACGGCGACCGATGGCCGCACCTTGAGCGAAGTGCGCACGCGGGCCAGCGTCTGGAGTCCCGTGGCGCAACTGCTGTGGAAGCTGCCGCAGCAGGAGCGCGACCAGCTGCGGCTGGCGCTGGCGCGTACCTACAAGGCGCCCACCACGCGCAACCTGGTGCCGCGCCGCTATACCGTCAACAATGGCAACAGCGCCAACAATCCCGATTTCCAGGGCAATCCCGACTTGCGCCCCGAACTGGCGTGGGGGCTGGACGCGGCCTGGGAGAGTTATTTTGGCAAGAGCGGCGTGGCCAGCCTGTCGGCATTCACGCGGCGCATCAGCGACGTCACCGTGCAGCGCCTGGTCCTGCACGACGGCATCTGGACGGCCAGCCCGTTCAACAATGGCGCGGCCACGGTGCGCGGCATCGAGCTGGATGTGAAATTTCCCGTGCGGACCTGGTGGGCGCAGGCGCCCGACCTCGACGTGCGCGCCAATGCGGGGCGCAACTGGTCCAAGGTCGCCGCCGTGCCGGGTCCCGGCAACCGCCTGGCCAGCCAGGTGCCGGCCACGCTCAACCTGGGACTCGATTACCGGCGCTCGCCGGGGATGAGCATGGGCGGCAATCTGAACGTGCAGACGGGCGGCCTGGCGCGGCTCGATGCGCACGCCAGCAGCCATGCGGGCGTGCGGCGCACCCTCGACGCATACGCGCTGTGGCAGCCGGATGCGAAAACGCGCGTGCGCCTGTCGGCGGCCAACCTGCTGCACCAGCAGCAGGTGCAAGGGCAATCCTGGGTGGATGACGACGGCCGCAGCGACAGCGTGACGACCCTCGATGGCAGCGTTGCGCTGCGCCTGGTGCTCGAGCGCAGCCTGTAAACATCAGTGTCTGGTGGGCTTTTCCTGCTGCACCAGGATGAACGGGCTGACGACGACGGCCCACAGGGCCGCATCGGCGGCCTGCCAGTCCAGCGCCTGCTGGTCCGATACCTTGGCCACCTTGCCATCGGCCATCCATTGCGCGATGGTGGCCTTGTCGTCGTGCGAGATGCGCACGGCCACTTCCACCAGGTCCAGCTCATTGGCGACCCAGACGACATTGCCCTGGGCGAAATGCTTTTCCAGTTCGCTCCAGGCCAGGCGGGCCGTTTCGCTGTTCACTTTGAGGCGCAGTTCGGTGTCTTTTTCAGGATTGGTTTGCATGCGAAATATCAGGTTGCGGTGAGTCGGGTGCCGTTGCGCGCTAGCGTAACCTTACAGGGCTTCCACGTGCGGCGTCGGCGTACCCCGCCATGTTAACCGATAGGCGGCGCCTTTGCGAACATTGCCGACCAGGGCGGGGCGGAAGCAGGCCAGGTTGGTGCCGCCCGCCAGCCGGGTGCTGGGGAAGATGACGCCCATAGAGCCAGCTTCGAGCAGGATGGCGGCCAGGTCTTGCGAAGCGATGTAGCTGGCCGGGTCGAGGCAGGCCGCATAGCGCTCCTGGCCGCGCAAGTCGTGGAAGCTGGCGGAGAAATCGGCCAGCAGCGACTGGTAATTGACGCTGTCGTCGAAATAATCGATTTCCTGGTATTCCACGGTCTTGTGGAAAATGATCTCGGCCAGCGCGGTTTGCATATCGAAGGCGCAATACCAGGCCCCCCGTTCGCCATCGTTGAAACGCGCCCCTTCCGGCCGGGCATACGTGTAGGCGGCGTTGATGATGCGAAAGTGGGCCACGCCAAAAACCAGCTCGTCCACGCCAATTCCTGGCGCGCCGCCGTACTCGGCCACCAGGCGCGCATTCGTCGCGTTGTCGAGTTCAAACAGCTCGCGCAGGTGATCGTCATCCTCGGCCAGGGGCGCCAGCACGGAGTCTTCCATGTCGGCAAAGCGCGACGGGATCAAGCGGCAGGTGTCGATCTGGCGCAAGGCGGCCAGCGGCGGCAGCTGGTCATTCGGGGCAGCAGGCACGATTACAGCCCTCCGCGCCGGGCATCGAGGAGCTTGCGCACCGTCTGCATGGCCAGCAAGCCGCCGGCCAGCATCTGCGACAGGGGCGTGCGGCCGCCGAAGATGGGATTCTTGTTGGGCAGACTCACCCATTCGTCGGCCAGCTTGTCGCCATACAGGATGTGCAGGGCCTTGTAGATGCCCAGCAAATAGGAAATGCGCGTGATGCGGTCCACTTCCAGCACGCGGTCCGGGTGCTTCTTCCACTCGTAATAGGCGCTGCTGGACAGGCCGCCCAGCAATTCGCGCGCATCGTCGTCGCGCAGTTTCCAGGCGGCGGCCAGCTTGAAAAACCCCTTCAATGCCGCCTGCGACAATCGCTCGCGCTCGGCTTTGGCATTCAGGTCGACCAGCACGGCCGGCTCGAAGCGGCTTTTGGGGTAGGCGTAGGCGAGATTCATAGCATGTCCTTCGTTAAAACTCTGTATATGGACTATTTATACTCCTTTTCTGGATTTGTTGCAACGGCCGCGCGCATGCAAAACGGGGCGCAGCAGGACAGGTATCCTGCTGCGCCCCGCTGGCACGCTGGCACGCTGGCCGCGCCAGTTTATCTGGCCGTGACGGTGATGGGGACGTTGAGCTGCGCCGTCAAGCCGTTATTGTCCAGCGCCACGACCTTCAGCGCATAGCTGCCGGCCACCGGCTGCGGCCAGCTGGCCGTGATGGTCATGCCGCTCATGGAAAACTGCATGCCCAGCGGCGCGCCGAGGATGGAGATCCACAGCGCGTTCGCGCCCGGCGCCGTCAGCACGATGCTGCCGCTCATGGCCTTGCCCGCCACGCCCGTCATGGCGGCGGCGCTGATCGTGGGGCCGGCGGCGGCGATTTTCACCGTCGCCACGGCCTGGCCCGTCAAGCCCGTCCTGGTATCTTTGGCGATGACGGTCACGCTGTAGCTGCCCAGCACGGGGCTGGCCCAGCTGACGACGCCGGCGGCATTGACCGTCATGCCGGCCGGCGCGCCCGACAGGCTGTAGCTGACGGGGTTGGGCGCCACCGTTGTGGCGGTGAACGACAGGGCCACGCCCGGCTTGCCGCTGACGCCGGCCACGGTGACCACGGGCGGCAGCGGGGCGGCGATGGCGACCGTATAGATGCCTTTGCCGCTCAGGCCCGTCTTGCTGTCCGTGGCCGTCACGGTGACGGCATAGGTGCCGGCCACGGGCGCGGCCCAGCTCACCAGTCCGGCGCTGCTGATGGCCATGCCGGCCGGCGCGCCGCCCAGCGCGTAGCTGACGGGGTTGGGGGCGCTGACGCTGACATTGAACGCCAGGGCCGTGCCGACCTTGCCCGTGATGGCGCCTGCGGCCACGACGGGCGGCGCGACGGGGGCGATGACGATGGCGTACACGCCCTGGCCACTGAGGCCGCTGACGGTATCCCTCGCCACCATGGTCACGGCATACGTGCCCGCCACGGGGGCAGCCCAGCTGACCACGCCCGTGGCGGCGATGCCCATGCCGGCCGGCGCGCCCAGCATGGTGTAGCTGAGGGGATTGGGCGCGCTGGCCGAGACGGTGAACGACAGCGGCTTGCCGGCCGCGCCGCTGATGCTGGCCGGCGCCACCACGGGCGCGGCCGGTGCAATCGGCGTGCCCGACAGGCCGGCCAGCAGGCTTTTCACGTTGGGCGTGCCCAGGCCGCCCAGCGGGTCGTAGCCGACCCTGGCCGTGCACACGCTGCAGGTGCCGTTGCTGCCGCGCGTGATGTCGGCAAAGCTGCTGGCAAAGGTGCCGGGCACGCTGGCGATCTGGCCGTAGAGTATGCCGTGCGGCAAGCCGAGCGCCGACTTCGCCTGCAGCGCGCGGCTGGCGTTGGCGATGGCGACCAGGCCCGCCCATTGCGGCGTGGACAGGCTGGTGCCGCCGATGCTGAGCCAGCTGGCGGTGCTGCTGCCGGGTGTCATCACGGCCGTGTACTGGCCCGTGGCGGGATCGGCATTGAAGGCCACGTCGGCCACATTGCGCCGCAGCAGGTTGGTCAGGCCGGGGACGCTGGCCGTCTGGTAGGTGGGCAGTGCCGTGTAGGCGCTGATGCCGCCGCCGGTGCCGGACCAGGCCGTTTCGCTGCGCACGCCACTGCCGCTGTAGCTGAGCGTGGTGCCGCCCACGGCCAGCACGTTGGACGACACGGACGGCCAGGACACGCCGCTGCCCGAATCGCCCGTGGCGGCCAGGTAGCTCATGTTCTTGCCCGTGAAGGCGCTGTCGACGGAAGCCGTCCAGTTGCCTTCGGCGGCGCCAAAGCTCATCGAGACGACGCCAGGCCCCATCTGGTTGGCCAGGCGCACGGCGCCCAGCAGGCTGTTGATGGAAGCGTCGGGCGCCTCGATCAGCACGATGCGCGCCAGCGGCGCCGTGGCATGGGCCCACTGCACGTCGAGCGCGATTTCCATGGCCCAGCCCGAGTTATAGGCGGGCGCCGTGGCCGTCATGCTGCTCGATGGCGTGTTGTAGACAACTGAAAACTCGCAGCCGCTGGCCGGTGCGGGCGGCAGGGGCAGGGTGGCATTCGTGGCGATGACCTTGGTGACGCAGCCAGGCAAGCCGAATTTCTGGTTGAAGATGGCCAGTTCGGCGGCCGCGTTCGGGTTGTGCATGGCATCGACGATGTAGATCGTCTGCCCGGCACCCAGCTGGGCCGCCTGGGCCGGCGTCAGTGCCGTGCCGGCAGCCGGCAGCGCGGGCAAGTCGTAGGCGGCGCGGATCTGTGCCGGAGAATAGGTGGCCACCACGCTGTTGCCGGCCATGGGGGCGGCGATGTCGCCTGCACCGCCGTCCAGCAAGGGGGCGATGTCCTGCGCCGCCTGTTCCGCGACGGCGATTTTTTGTGCCGTCAGGCGGCGCGTGGTCATTTCCCGCATGGCGCCGGGTACGTTCTGCAAGTGCGGCCGCCAGTGGGCCGAGCCGCTGCTGTTGGTGCTGTCGCGCCCGTCAGGCGCATCGAGCAGGGCGGGGGCGGCATGGAACATCGGCTGCACCACCAGCGCGCCGACGGCGGCGGGGATGGCGGGAACTTCGACGCTGAACTGTGTTGCGGCCGTGGCGATGGCGGCAGGCGGCGCCGATGTCTCCTGGCCGGGGCCGCAAGCGCCTAGCAGGATGGCGGCCGTGGCGCCCAGCAACAGGCGCCCGTGATGGGAATGCAAGGGGATGATTTTTTTCATGGCGAAACTCTCCGAGTTGGGCGAGGGCCACATCTCGACAATGCAAGGACTGGCGCCGCGCGCTGGCGGTCCCGGTCCTGCATTGGCAGCCCCGCTGCCGTGGCGCTTGCGCGCGGTAGGCCGGTGGCTTTGCGTCCCCGCCTTTCGACGGGTTTGCCCTCAGAACTGATCATGCATCGCAACGTATTTCCTGATGCGTTATCAATTCTAGTGAATTCGCCAAATAAATGTTAACTATTCTCAATCAACATTTTCATTTATGCATGTATTTGTCGCATATTTCACCATTGTTTGATGTAATCTTGTCAGCTTGATTAAGTCTTAAAAGCAAGATTATCAGGGCTTTATCGACGTGCAACGGCGTTTTTCTGTTGTAACGGTGGCTGGTGCGTTTTAAAATTATCAAATATGGTGAATTTAACGATTTTTCGCCTTGTGACATCAATCTTCGAACGTCATGCCCTGATATGGCACCGCGCGGCAGGCCGCCAGCCGCTGCGCAAGGCTGCCAACATGGGCTTCCAGCCGGTGGCCGTCCGGGTCGAGAAAATACAGGGAATCGCCGGCGCTGCGGTTTTGCTGCCATTCGGGCACGCCGGCGGCGCGCAGGCGGGCGGCAAAGGCGGCGAAGTCTTCCCGGGAAATGGAAAACGCATAGTGCGTGTAGCCGGGGCTGGCCAGCGCGGCCGTGTCCTGGCCATCCAGCGACAGGCACAGCCACAAATCCCCGGCCGACAGATACGCGCCCCTGTCCCAGCGCGCATGCAGGCGCAGGTCCAAGGTGTCGCGGTAAAAGGCCACGCTGCGCGCCAGCTCGCGCACGGACAGGGTGAGGTGGTTCAGGCCGGTCAACATGGGGCTGGATAGCTTTCCGATGGGGGAGGCATCTGTCGGCTATCGCCATGATTTGATATCACTTTGTTCCACAGAAGTTTGAGATACAGCAATAAGGCCACAAACCTCACGGCACCTGACCAAACCGTAGCGAGCGGCAGTGATTTGTGGCCGAGAAGCGCAACCGTACTTCTAGTACGGTGAGCATCGCCGGCCGCAAAGCGCGACGCGCAGTAGGTTTGGGCCGGTGCCATCAGACAGGCTCGGCGTGCTCCACCATAAGTTGTACTTTGGTGGTGCCATTGTATTCATTTGCATCGAGCCGGAATGCCACGCGCGTGCGTTCACCGAGGGCGTCCGTATGCCCGAACCAGATGGCGTCGAAGCGCACGCCGTTCTTTTCCAGCAGCAGTTTCAAATGGCGCTCTTTTAATATGCGCTGGCTGACGACGCGGAATTCATCGCAGAAGACGGGCGGGGCGAAGCCCTGGCCCCACACCTGGCCATCCATCAGCTCGATAAAGGCCGTCGTGTAGTACGCGTCTTCCAGCGGGCCGTCCGTTTCCACCACCCGTTCCAGCTGCTGCTGGCTGAGCCAGGCCTGGCCCACGGCTTCGAAGGCCTGGGAAAACGCGTCGAAGGCGTCGGCGCGGATGGTGAGTCCCGCCGCCATGGCGTGGCCGCCGAACTTGTCGATCAGGCTGGGCGCCCGTTTCGACACGAGGTCGAGCGCGTCGCGCAGGTGAAAACCGGGGATCGAGCGTCCCGAACCCTTGATCCAGCCGTCCGCGCCCGGCGCAAACGTGATGGTCGGGCGGTAGAATTTTTCCTTCAGGCGCGAGGCGACGATGCCGATCACGCCCTGGTGCCACGACTCGTCGAAGACGCTGATGGTGCTGCTGTTGGCCGGTTCGAAGTCGTCGAGGTGCAGCAGGGCCGTATCCTGCATTTCCGCCTCGATTTCGCGGCGCTTCAGGTTGATGTCGTTCAGTTGCTGGGCCAGCGCCCAGGCGCGGCCTTCATCGTCCGTGAGCAGGCATTCGATGCCCAGGGACATGTCCTGCAGGCGGCCGGCCGCATTCAGGCGCGGTCCCAGGGCAAAACCGAGGTCGAACGGCGTGGCGCTGCGCGCTTCGCGGCCGGCCACGCGAAAGAGTGCCGCCACGCCCGCGTGCATATTGCCCTTGCGCATGCGCTTGAGGCCTTGCGCGACGAGGATGCGGTTGTTCGTATCGAGACGCACCACGTCGGCCACCGTGCCCAGGGCCACCAGGTCGAGCAGGTTGTCGAGCTTGGGCTGCGTTTGCGCATCGAAGATGCCGCGCCGGCGCATTTCGGCGCGCAGGGCCAGCAGCACGTAGAACACGACGCCCACGCCGGCCAGGTGCTTCGACGGAAAACCGCAGGCGGGCTGGTTCGGGTTGACGATGACGGCCGCATCGGGCAGGGTGTCGGCCGGCAGATGGTGGTCGGTGACGACCACCTGGATGCCGCGCCGGTTGGCCTCGGCCACGCCATCGATGCTGGCGATGCCGTTGTCGACGGTGATGATGATGTCGGGCGACTTTTCGCGGGCGGTGAGTGCGACGATTTCCGGCGTCAGGCCGTAGCCGTACTCAAAACGGTTGGGCACGATGAAATCGACGTCGGCGCCCATGGCGCGCAAGCCGCGGATGGCGACGGCGCAGGCGGTGGCGCCGTCGCAATCGTAGTCGGCCACGATGACCATGCGTTTTTTGGCGGCAATCGCGTTGGCCAGGAAGACGCCGGCCGCGCCGATGTGCAGCAAGCCGGACGGCGGTATCAAGTCCTTGGCCTCAATCGAGAGTTCTTTTGCGTCGGACAGGCCGCGCGAAGCGTACAGCCGGGCCAGCACGGGGTGGATGCCGCCCTGGCGCAGCAGTTCGGATTCGCGGTAGGGGCAGGGACGGGTGGCGATGCGGGTACGGGTCATGATGCTTTCAACTTGTTCAGGGTAATCGCGCGCCAGAATTTGCGCTGCGCATGCTTGCTGGTGGTGCAGGCCAGCCAGGCGTCGCGGTGGCTCAGCACCAGGCGCAGTTGGCCCAGGCGGCCGTCCTTGATGGCTGCCAGCAGGGGCGCGAACCAGTCCGCTTCCAGCGCCTGCAATTGCTGCAGCCACATGCCCCATTCCTGGGCTTGCGCCGCTTCGGTCAATCCGCCCAGCACGACAATCGCGTCCTGCTGGCTTGCCAGCACACTGTTTGGACTGGCATCGCGCTGCGCCGGTTCCGCCAGCGCGGCCAGCCAGCCGGGCGCGTCGCTGGTATGCAGGCTGGCGGCGCAGCGCGCTGGCGCAGCCGTGGCCAGGCTCCCGCCCCAGATCCAGAACGCGTTGATGGCTTTCAAGCCCCGTTCCTCGCGCGCCGTATTGACGGGATGTTCATGCCACAGCATCTGCACCTCGTTCTGCAGGCGGCGCGCGGAGCGCGCATGCTCGCCTTCCGGCATCCATACGGACAGGTCCTGCGTGGTGGCGGCGTCCGGCGTGGCGCACTGCAAATCGCTCCAGCCATCGGCGCGCATGAACCAGGTGCCCGCGTCGCCATACGACAGGGTCTGGCCGATCTCGTCGCAATACGGACGCGCCGTCTCGAACAGCGCGCGGCCATCGTCCTCGCTCAGCTTGAGCTGGCGCAAGTCTTCCAGGCTGATATGGCTGCGGGCGATGGCCAGGTGGGCCGGATGTAGCAGGAAGTAGCGCGCGCCCGGTTCCGGCACCAGGCCGTAGCCGCGCATGGCCTGGGCCGCGAAGGCCGCCTGCGCCGCCTCGCCGTTGGGCGCGGGCGACAGGGTCAAGGCATGCGCCAGCCACGCTTCGTGCGGCAGCAGGCGGTTGGCGTTGTCAAAAGTTTCCAAATTGCAATCGGAGGTGCGCGACAGCAGGGCCGCCAGGGCGGGCGCCTGCAAGACCTTGAGCAGGTCGGCAGCCAGTTCGGCATTGGGCAAGGCGAAGGGCAGGACGAGGGTAAGTTGATTCATCCCGAGATTGTAGGCGATTGTGGCGGTGGGGGAGTAGTTCCCGCGCTTTTTCCCCTGGCGGCGGGCGCGGGAAAAGTGGCGCCACGGTGATGTGTTTCACGCATGAGTGTCATTTGTGTGGCACACTGCGCGCTCGCATATTATCGTTGTCGCGGGAGCGCATGAGCATCATCAAACAATTTCCTTTTGAGTGGCAGGTTGGCGTGCGTTACACGCGCGCCGGGAAGCGCAGTGGCCGCAACAGCTTCATTTCCTTCATTTCCCTCATTTCCGTGGCCGGTATCGGCCTGGGCGTGGCCGCCCTGATCGTCGTCCTCTCCGTCATGAACGGCTTCCAGAAGGAAGTCACGGACCGCCTGATGTCGGTGCTGGCCCACGTCGAGGTGTTCGATACCAGCGGCTCCATGCCAAATTGGCAGGCGCAGGAGCGCGCCGCCTACGCCAACCCGCAAGTGAAAGCCGTGTCGCCGTTCGTGGAAACCCAGGGCATGCTGCTGAACGATGAAACCATGCGCCCGTCCGTCGTGCGCGGCGTGCTGCCGCAGCAGGAAGCCACCGTCTCCAGCGTGGCAAGCCAGATGAAGCAGGGCAGTTTCAAGGATCTCACGCCAGGCTCGTACAACATCGTGCTGGGCATCGACCTGGCCAAGGCGCTCGACGTGAAAGTGGGGCAGAACGTTACCCTGATGCTGGAACGCGAGCCACGGGCAGGCGATCCGGCCAACGGCATCGTCATGCCGCGCATGCGCGCGCTGAAGGTGGCCGGCATCTTCGAGGCGGGCCACAATGAACTCGATGGCAGCCTGGCCTTCGTCAACATGCAGGATGCGGAGCAGCTGCTGCAGCTCGACGGCCCGTCCGGCCTGCGCTTGCGCCTGCACGACATGAACCAGGCGCCGCAGGTGGCGCGCGAACTCAAGGCGTCGATGCCGGGCCAGCTGTGGATGCGCGACTGGTCGCGCGCCAGTGCCAGCTGGTATGCGCTGGTGCAAAGCCAGAAGAACATGATGTTCATCATCCTCAGCATGATCATCGCCGTGGCCGCGTTCAACCTCGTCTCGACCTTGGTGATGTCGGTGACCGACAAGCAGGCGGACATCGCCATCCTGCGCACCCTGGGCGCCTCGCCGTTCTCCATCATGAAGATTTTCATGATCCAGGGCGCGCTGGTGGGCTTGCTGGGGAGTGCTTTGGGCGTGATCGGCGGCGTCGTGCTGGCGCTGAACGTGGGCGTCATCGTGCCCTTCATCGAAGGCATCTTCGGCCTGCACTTCATTTCCAAGGAAATCTACCAGATCAGCGCCGTGCCGTCGGACGTGCACTGGCTGGACGTGGCGCAGATCGGCCTGATCGCCTTTGGCCTGGCGCTGGTGGCCACCATCTACCCGAGCTGGCGCGCCGCGCGCGTCAAGCCGGCCGAGGCCTTGCGCTACGAATAACACTTCAAGAAACGATAAAGACCGCCTGAACAATGAGTATTTTCAAGAATTTACCCTTCGAATGGCTGGTCGGCTTGCGCTACACGCGGGCCGGCAAGCGCAGTGGCCGCAACAGTTTTATCTCCTTCATCTCCCTCATTTCCATGGCCGGCATCGGCCTGGGCGTGGCGGCGCTGATCGTCGTGCTGTCCGTGATGAACGGCTTCCAGAAGGAAGTGACGGACCGCATGCTGTCCGTGCTGGCCCACGTGGAAGTGTTCGACAACAGCGGCAGCATGCCGGACTGGCGCGCCGAAGCGGCGCAGGCCTTCAAGAATCCGGCCGTCAAGGGCGCCGCGCCGTTCGTCGAAACGCAGGGCATGCTGCTGCGCGACGATGCGCTGCGCCCGGCTATCGTGCGCGGCGTGCTGCCCGAGGAAGAGCCGAACGTTTCCGACGTGGCCGGCCAGACGCGCATGGGCAGCTTCAAGGCGCTGCAGCCGGGCACCTTCAATATCGTGCTGGGCATCGAACTGGCGCGCGCGCTGCGCGTCAACCTCGGCGAAAAAGTCACCCTGATGCTGGCGCAGGGCCAGGTCACGCCGGCCGGCGTGCTGCCGCGCATGCGCAGCTTCACCGTCAGCGGCATTTTCCAGGCGGGCCACAATGAATTCGATGCGGGCCTGGCCTTCATCAATATTGAAGACGGCCAGCGCCTGCTGCGCATCGATGGCCCGTCCGGCCTGCGTTTGCGCCTGGCCGACATGAACCAGGCGCCGCAAGTGGCGGCGGAGCTGAAAAAATCCATGCCGGGCGACCTGTGGCTGCGCGACTGGTCGAAGCTGAACGCCAACTGGTTCGCTGCCGTGCAGACGGAAAAGCGCATGATGTTCATCATCCTGACCCTGATCATCGCGGTGGCCGCCTTCAACCTCGTGTCGACCCTGGTGATGACGGTGACGGACAAGCAGGCCGATATCGCGATTCTGCGCACCCTGGGCGCGTCGCCCCGTTCCATCATGAAGATATTCATGATCCAGGGCGCGCTGGTGGGCATCCTGGGCACGATCCTGGGCGTGGGCGGCGGCGTGCTGGTGGCCATGAACATCGACGTCATCGTGCCTTTCATCGAGCATTTGCTGGGAGTGCAGTTCCTCTCCAAGGACATTTACTTCATCAGCACCGTGCCGTCCGACCTGCGCTGGCCCGACGTCACGAAGATCGGCGTGCTGGCCGTGATCCTTGCCTTTTTGGCGACCCTGTACCCAAGCTGGTGGGCTGCCCGCGTCAAGCCTGCGGAAGCCCTGCGTTATGAATAAACCACTGACTATGACCATGACCGATCTGAACAAACCTGCCTCCAACGGCGCTTCCGCCGATTCTGCCGTGCTTTCCTGCCGTGGCCTGGGCAAGACTTTTACGCAGGGCAGCTACAAGGTGCAGGTGCTGGCCGGCATCGACATCGACGTCCACCGCGGCGAGCGCGTCGCCATCGTCGGTGCTTCCGGCTCCGGCAAATCGACCCTGCTGCACCTGCTGGGCGGGCTCGATACGCCCACCAGCGGCAAGGTCACCCTGCTGGGCAAGGATTTCGCCACCCTCAGCGAAAAGGCGCGCGGCGACTTGCGCAATGCCTCGCTGGGCTTCGTCTACCAGTTCCACCACCTGCTGCCCGAGTTTTCCGCGCTGGACAACGTCGCCATGCCGCTGATGATACGGCGCATGAAGCGCGCGCCCGCCAGCGAGCTGGCGCAGCAGATCCTCACGCGCGTGAACCTGGCCAAGCGCGTCACGCACACGCCGGGCGAATTGTCGGGCGGCGAACGCCAGCGCGTGGCCCTGGCCCGCGCCCTCGTCACGCAGCCGGCCTGCGTGCTGGCCGATGAACCGACGGGCAACCTCGATCACGCCACTGCCGAGCAGATTTTCGACCTGATGCTGGAACTGTCGCGCACCCTGGGCACGGCCTTCGTCATCGTCACCCATGATATCGAACTGGCCAAGCGCTGCGACCGCGTGCTGCGCCTGACGGACGAAGGGCTGCAGCCGTACCAATATTAAGGAGCCGCCATGCTGTGGATCGACACGCACTGCCACCTCGACGCGCATGAATTTGGCAGCGAATCGCTGCAGGTGGCGGCGCGCGCGCAGCAGCAGGGCGTGGGCATGATCGTCATCCCCGCCGTTGAACGGGCCAATTTCGCCGTCGTGCGCGCCCTGGCGGCAGCGGCGCCCAACGCCTGCTATGCGCTGGGCATCCATCCGATCTACGTGCCGCAGGCCACCGAAGACGATTTAATCGCGCTACGCGAAGCCGTGCAAGCCGCCATGGCCGACCCGAAGTTTGTGGCCATCGGCGAAATCGGCCTCGATTTCTTTATCCCCATGCTGTGCGAACCGGCCATGCGCGCCAAGCAGGAGCATTTCCTGCGCGAGCAGCTGAAGATCGCCCGCGACTTCGATTTGCCTGTCTTGACGCACGTGCGGCGCTCGCAGGACATCGTCCTCAAGCACGCGCGCCAGATCCGCCCGAACGGCGGCATCGCGCACGCGTTCAACGGCAGCTTCCAGCAGGCGCAGGGCTATATCGACCTGGGTTTCAAGCTCGGTTTCGGCGGCGCCATGACGTTTACCCGCGCCTTGCAGATACGCCGCATGGCCGCCGACTTGCCCTTGGCTTCCATCGTGCTGGAGACGGACGCGCCCGACATTTCCCCCAGCTGGATCCACCCGGGCCGCAACAGCCCCGAAGAATTGCCGCGCATCGGCGCCGTGCTGGCCGAGTTGCGCGGCCTGGATATCGCGCAAGTGGCGCTTGCCACCAGCGCCAACGCGCGCGCCGTAATGCCCCGATTACCCTTGATGGAATGAGACCATGAACAAGAAAATGCTTGCGGGCGCCCTGGCAGCCTGTATGTCCACCGTGTTGGCGCCCGCCATGGCGGCGACCGGCGCCCAGTGCGACGGCATGCCGCGCCTCGACGTCACCACGCCGGCCGGCTTTTGCGTGGCCGTGCTGGCCGACGGCCTGAAGTTTCCCCGTGGCGTGCTGCCGCTGACGAATGGCGACATCCTCGTCACGGACATGACGGGATGGGCGCCGAAGCAGGGTAAATTGTGGCTGTTGCAGCCCAAGGCGGCCGGTGGCGGCTACGAGCGCAAGCTGCTGCTCGACAAGCTCGATCGCCCGAACGGCATCGTGCAGGGTCCGGACGGCATGGTCTACGTGGGCGAGGTGGGGCGCATCTTCCGCTTCGACTTGCGCGATGCCACGCGCACGCTCACCGACGTGATCGGCGGCAAGGCCAAGACGCCCCGCCTGCCGGGCCTGGGTCTGCACCTGCTGACGAACATGCGCTTTGGCCCCAAGGGCGACCTGTATGTGAACGTGGGGTCGAGCACCGACCATTGCGAGAACGACGGCAAGGCGCCCGATCCGGCCAAGGCCTGTCCTTCGGCCGAAGGCCTGGAAGCGCTGGGCGCCATCCGCGAATACACGATGGCCTGGCCGGCCGGCACGGTGACGAACTGGCGCACGCATGCGCGCGGCCTGCGCAATTCGATGGCGCTGGCCTTCCATCCTGCCACGGGCGAGCTGTGGCAGGCGGAAAACTCGCGCGACGCCATCCAGGCCGCCATGCCGCAATTGAAAAGCGACGAGAACCTGCCGCACGAAGAACTGAATTTGATCAAGGCCGACCGGCACTATGGCTGGCCGTACTGCTACGACGACAATGTCGCCAGCCCCGAATATCCGAAGACGGCGTGCGACGCCCAATATGCGGCGCCGGAACGCCTGCTGCCCGGCCACGCCGCGCCGCTGGGCATGACCTTCTACACGGCCAGCCGCTTCCCGGCGTTGTACAGGAATAGCCTGATCATCGGCTACCACGGCTACCGCAGCAACGGCCACCGCCTGGTCGCCCTCCTGCCCGACAAGGCCGGCGCGCCGCTGGGCAAGTCCGTCGACTTGATCAGCAACTGGGAGCGCAAGGGCAAGCAGGGCAGGGGCGCGCCCGTCGACGTGAAGCAGGGGCAGGATGGCGATATCTACATGGCCGATGACCATAATGGGCTGGTGCTGAAGCTGCATTACGAGGCGGGCAAGCCGTAATGCATATCGCTTGACCTCGCTCAGTGCGGGGCCGCTGCATCGTCCTACAATCGGCCTGATGTTCCCTGTTGAGCAGGGCGACGGGAGGCTGACGTGAAACCTGCATTCATCAAGCTGCGTGACAATTACCCGAGCGTGGCGGCCGTCGACCAGGCGGCCCTGTTCCGCGAAATCGGCTGGGAAGACTTGATCGGCAAGGACAGTTTTGCGAATACCTGCGCCATCCGCGTCAGCCTGGCCCTGATCAAGGCCGGCGTCCAGGTCAGGGGCCGCATGGCGATTCGCAAGGGGCTGTTCAAGGGCGCGCTGATCGAGCCGGGGCAGGCCAGGCTGTCGCACATGCTGGCCAGCCCTTCGATGTTTGGCGCGCCCGAAAAATTCGCCAGGGATGGCGCCATGGAAGGCATCGGCCAGCGCCAGGGCCTGGTCGCCTTCTTCCGCATCCCGGGCTACCTGGGCGGCGCGGGCGGCCATATCGACATCCTGCTGCCGTCCATCTGCGTGAAAGTGTGCGGCACCGAATGCTACTGGGATTGTGGCGAGGTTTGGTTCTGGCCGCTTGGTTGACGCTTACCTGAATTTCTTCGAGCGTCCGCGCGAGGCCGCATTGTGCGCGCGCAGGATGGAATCGACCCGCTCCGACGCATCGCGCGACAGGTTTTGCGCCACGGCGATATCGGGGAAGAACTCGGGCAGGCGGTAGCTGAGCCACGCATACGCCGAATAGTAGCGGCAGGTGTCTTCCACCTGCTGCAGATTCTGCGTGCCGCCACCGTAGGCGTGCTGGCGCAAGGTAGACGTTTTGCCCTGCGACAGATTTTTCGCCCAGTGTTCCCACGCCGTTTGCAAGGATGGCACCTTGCTCGATATCGGTACCAGCGACAGGGTGAACTTGTCGGCCACGGACAGGGGCAGGGTGTCGAGCCAGACGGCCCGTTCCTTCTGGTCTTCCGTGATGCGGGGGAAGAAAAAGCCGTCCGGCACGTCGATGTTGTGGATGAAGCGGCGCAGCAGTTTCGACAGCGACAGCTCGTCCGTCACCGACGAAATGCGGTGCAGATGTTCGAGCGACGGCGCCACGGCAAAGCCGCTGGTGTTCAGCGGATGCAGCTTTTCCTTCAGCAGCGCGCGCATCACTTCATGCGTCTCGTTGTCGTAACCTGCCACCAGGCCCTCTTCATGCACGCCGTAGCGGCCCGCGCGCCCGGCGATCTGGCGCGCCAGCGCGGCCGAAATCTCTTCCTCTTCGCGGCCGTTGTATTTGACGCAGGTGGTCATGACGATGCGCGCGATCGGCATGTTCAGCCCCATCGCCAGCGCATCCGTGCCGACGACGATATCGGCCGTGCCGTCGCGGAAGCGCTGCGCCTGCGCGCGCCGCACTTCGGGCGAGAGGTTGCCGTAGACGGTGGCCACCGACAGCCCCGTTTCCGTGATCATGTCGCGCCACATCAGCACTTCGCGGCGCGAAAAGGCAATGACGGCGTCGCCGCGGCGCAGGTTGCGCACCTTGCGCACGGCGGTCGGCTCCATCGACAGGGGCGCCATGCGTTTGAGTACGTGTACTTCCAGCGGGCAGTCCAGGCGGTCGGCCAGCGCCTCGATGGCGCGCCGCGCTTCCGGCGCTCCCACCAGGTAGACGGTGTGGGCGGGCGCGCCGCAGACGGCGGCCGTCCATGCGGCGCCCCGGTCCAGGTCGGCGAGCATCTGGATTTCATCGATGACGGCCACCTCGACGACGGTTTTCGTGTCCAGCATTTCCACCGTGCTGGCCACGTGCGTGGCGCCGTCGACGACCCTGCGCTCCTCGCCCGTGATCAGGCTCACGGCCAGCGGCTTGCCATGCGGCGCGGCTTCCTGCAGGCGTTCGTAGTTTTCCAGGGCCAGCAGGCGCAATGGCGCCAGATAGATGCCGCTCTTTGCCTTGACCAGCGCTTCCATGGCGCGGTGTGTCTTGCCGGAATTGGTGGGCCCAAGCAGGGCGATGAAGCGGCGCGGCAGGCGGCGCGCCATCTCGAACGAGGCCGGATATTCGGCCAGGTTGATGCTCTGGCGCGTGCGCGCCGCGTGCTGTTCTTCCTGCTGGCGCTCGATGGCGTGATTGAAACGCTGGCGGATGCGGTCGAACACCATGCCGGCCGGCTCCGACGTCTGCATGTCGGCCAAGGTGTGCAGGAAGACCATCGGGTCCGTGTCCACGTCTTCGCTCAGGCCCGCGATATCGGCGACGAAATCCATCACGTGCTGGCGCAGCTCCTCGAAGACGGCCGCACTGGCCCGTTCGCGCACCAGGGCCAGCTTGGTCTCGCGGTCCATCTTGCGCCACTTGGCCGGCCGCGCCAGCACGCCTTGGCTTGGTACCAGCGCATACGGCACCACCAGGTGGCCGGCCTTGACCGCGCCGGAGAAGCGCACGAAGACGCGGCCTTCCATCTTGACGAGGCGGATATGCTCGGCCAGCTCCCCCAGTTCCGCGACCAGGGTGGCGTCGTTATTGTCTTCGCTGCTGTCGGAAATGTCGGTGGAAGTATCGGGAGGAAGTGCGGAGGAAGTCATGTCGTGCCTGGGTGTTGAAGTAAGCGAGGCCGATTATACCGTGCGCCGGGCAAAGATTTTTTCCCCGGCGCGGCGCGGCTGCCGCAGGAGCGCTGCGCGCGGAATGGGACGGCGATCTCTGGCGCCTTGCGCTGATCGATTTATCCTGCCAAATTTTTATTCGACTGGAAATTTCATAAATATATTTTTATTAATTCTGTTCGATTTGTTGAATTTGATTGTGCAATTTTAATTGCCGTGGCATCGATGATAACAAAGAGTATGTTTCTATTGATGTCCGCCGTGATGATGTTCGCATCGCGTGCGGATTGTTTTTCTGGATGCCAGCTTGTGCGTGTTCTTTTAAGCGCATCCAGGAATCGATGATTGTCGCCGCGAGCCTGCTGCGCCAGCGGCAGCCGGCATGGTTGAACGCGCCTTCCCACGCCGTCGATTTCAAATGAAGCAGGGTGGAACAGTTTTCGTATCGCGCCGGCAGTTTTCATTGCATGAGGAATTATCCGATGGCGGGAATTGAATTGTCTTGACAATGAATAATGACGAGCTGATCATGGCTTCAGGTTTTTGCGAGGAAATTCTGGCACGTTTTCAATATATCTGCAATTGACGGCGAGGTAAGACATTATTCTGGCTGCCGGTCTGGCTATCGGCTGGGGCGTGCCTAGTTTATATGACCGGATTTGATGTGACGGTGCTCCAGGATGCGCCGGCGGCCGCAGGACTTTTCACTTCGCGCTGGCGCATAGCCAGCTTGCGATGACACCCGACATACCTGAGTATGTGATCCTGCGCCAGAGGATGGCGCGCGCAGGAATTCATCAGCCATCCGACTTTGGGAGAACACCATGAATAAAAAGCTCGCTGCATTTCTTTTTGCGTCAGGCCTCGGTTTGGCGGTGACTGCGACGCCAGCCTTGGCAAGCTGCTATAGCGCCTGCGCTGCCGAATGGCGGGCTTGCGTTGCTGGCGGTACCGCTCAAGCAGAGTGCAACGCCGAGCGGTCCGCCTGCCAGCAAACCTGCAATTGACAGGAGGAGTGCTGCGCGCCGCGGCAGCCAATAGCGTGGCCTGTTGCCGCTGACGCTGGCAAGCCATGGCGTCGATGACAGTTCAGGCTGCCCGTGCGCGCACGGCGCGCAGCCCCCAGCCGGTGGCGATCAATCCGTCACCGGCTTGCAGCGGCGCCACGGCGTCCATGAACGCGCCGCGCAGGCGCTGCCTGGCGTCATCGTCCAGGCGGTCGATATCGTAGGTGTCGCGCAGGGCGGCCCACAGTTCGCCCGGCGTGGGTGTCCACGCTACGTCGATGTCGTCGAATTCAACTTCCGTGAAACCGGCAGCGAGCAGTTCCCGCCAGCCGGCTTCGGACCCCGTGCGCCTGTCGCCGAAGCGCAGCGGCGGCAGCGCGTCGCTGGCGATGGGCTTGAACACGCGCATGAAAACATCGTTGACTTCGCCCAGCAAGAAAGTCCTGCCGACGATGGCCACGAACTGGCCGCCCGGGCGCAGTACGCGGCGCATTTCCCGCACGACTTGTTCGATGTCGTCCATCAACATCAGCGCCATGTGCGACACGAGATGATCGACGCTGCCCGATGGCAGGTCCAGCGCCTGGCCGCGGCCTTGCAGCAGCCGTACGGACGGGGGCAGGGCAGCGCGCGCGGCGGCCAGTTCAGCCTGGCTCATGTCGATGCCGAGCAGTTGCAGCCGGGGCTGCCGCCTGGCTGCCAGCAAGCCCAGCAGATGACCGTCGCCGCAAGCCAGGTCGAGCACGCTCAACGGCGTATCCACGGCCGGTATCAGGCTGGTCAGTACATCGTAGGACGAGGTCCAGTTGCTGGTGGGGGAACGGGCAGGCAGATGGGCAAACGCGGCGCTGGTCACGCCCGCTTGCCTTTGATGAAAGTCCTGCAAATAGGTTTCGGCCGCTGTCAGTGGGGTCATGCAAGGTCCGTAAAGTCTGGAAATATCAGGAGAAGGGATGGCGATGTTCTTGCCACGCAGCGGACATTGCCGCTGCGGTTCGGATGCCATCGCCATCTAGGACTGGCTCGGATTTGAATTAACAACGAGAAAATCGAATACGGAAGCTTTGATGGCATCCGCGCCGCGCGATGCGCTCGCATGAATGACGTCGCCCGCGTGCTCAATGATCAGCAATGTCGGCACTGCATGCAAGCCGATTTGCTGGCGGAAACTTTCATTGATGTCGGCGAGCACCGTGTGATCGGCAAGGGCTGTAGTTGCTTGATTGGAAAGCACGACCAATGGCACCGGCAAAAGCTTGGCGGTTGCCATACTGCCAAGTTCATGTAATACGGTATGGCAGTGATGGCAATTGTCTGCCGTTATCAGCAGCATGAAACGGGAATGGGCTGTTAATAAATCCCCCATCTTTACCGCACTCTTGTGCTGATTTTCCCCCATGTATGCGGTACTCACGATGGGGGCGACAGGCGCATAGACGCCTGATTCCGCCGAGGCGTCTTTTTTGTTGCGCAGAAAAGTCTCTGACATATGTAGGGACAGGAGCACAAAACACACAAACAGCCCCATGTTCAAGCCTGATTGCGTCAACGTGCCGGCATTGTCTGGCTTGACGCCGACAAGCTGGACGACTATCAGGTACAGCGCGCTGATGGCGGTCAGCAGGCGTATGAAATTGCGTACGGGCAGCAATGGCATCGTCAGCACGCCATGGCAGTTGCATATTTTGCTACGGCGTACTTTTTCAAGCACCCATCCCAGGCTCGCTATGCCGCACGCTGCAATAGAAACCGTGATTTCCACGGAGGGGATGGTCAGATAAGCCGTGGCGATGAGGAAGACCATGTCTGGCAGCGTCTTCCAGCACATGGCCCGCGAACCGTGGCGGCAGCCGATGGCCTTCCCCGCCGCGGCCAGTGCAAAACTTGTCATGAGTACGGCATGTGCCGCGCCGCGCAGCACGTAGAACCATTCGATATCATTCATGGGGGCACCTATGCAAATTCGCTGAGGGTTTCATTTTCCTGACGGATATTTCTTATCACTGTTCCATTCTCGAGCTCAATCTTGCGGCTTGCCATGGCGATGGTTTCCTGGCGATGTGCTGCTGCAATTTTGGTGATGCCGTGGCGCTGTAATGTCTGGTTTACATTGTGTTCATTGCCAATATCGAGGTGGCTGGTGGCTTCGTCGAGGAAAAGTATCAATGGTTCCTTATACAGGGCCCGTGCCAGTAGAATGCGCTGACGCTGGCCGCCGGAAAGGCTGCTGCCCATGTCGCCGATGAGTGTCTGGTACCGCATCGGCATATCACTGATTTCATTGGCGATGGAGGCCTGTTCCGCACAGGTATAAATCTTCTTCATGTCTGAATCGGCATCGAAGAAGCTGATATTGTCGGCGATCGATCCTGAAAGCAGATCGTCATCCTGCATCACTGCCGCAAATAGCGCGCGATAGTTCTTTACCCCATATTTCGCAAGTGGAACGCCATTGATAAGCATTTCTCCTGAAGACGGTGTAAGCAATCCTGTGAGAATTTTCAAGAGTGTCGTTTTACCGCAGCCCGATACGCCGACCAATACCACGGACTCGCCCGATTCAACGGTAAAGCTGATATTTTTCAATACCCATGGGTCGACATCCGAATAGCGGAAAGAAACGTCGCGCAATTCGATCGTTGGCGGCTTGCTGATGACCTGGCAGAGCGGGCTGCCTTCGGTGCCATGGCTGTATTCCTCCGGCTCTGACAACAGGATGTCGGAGAGCCTTTCTGCTTGCAGGGAAAGCATCCGCAGCTCCATCAGCTTGTCGATCAGGGAGAAGGTGCGGGTGGAGAAAATGGTTTTGTAAGCCAAAAATGCATATAGCATGCCCAAGGTAAAGTGCTGATTAATGACCAGCAGGGCACCCAGCCAGATGACGATGATATTTTCGAGGCCGGAGAGCAATCCAGTGAGGGTGGTGAACGAGAGCGCCAATTTTTGAATCCGGATGCTGCGACTGGTCGTCTCACTGAAGAGATTTAGCCATTTTGCGTGACGGGCGCCTTCGCCATTGAACAGTTTTATCGCCTTCAGCGCATACATCGATTCGATGAAATAAGACTGCTCCCGGGCGTGGAAGGTGAGTTTTTCTTCCGATGAACGGTGATTGTATGAATAGAAAAATATACGGCAGAGTAGATACATCGACGCCGAGAGTACAACGATGCTGGCGAGTTGGGCACTGTAATAGAATATGACGGCAAGTGCGGTTGTAGCGAGCAAACCATCGAGAATGGATTCGATGGTCTTGGTTGACAGCGCTTCCTGGATGGTATGAACGGAGTTGAAGCGGGATGCGACATCGCCGATATGGCGCTTTTCGAAGAATTGCAATGGCAGCTTGAGCAGGTGGGAAAAGGTATTGGAGATGAGCTGCAACTTCAGATTGGTGCTGATATACAGGACGACCCATGACCTGAAGGCGGCTATTGCCACTTGCAACAAGACCAGAAGGCAGAATCCAAGGCAAATGACTGACAACAAATTCTTGTCCGAGGTCTGCACGGCGCCATCCACGATCAATTGCATGAATAGGGGCGTTGCCAGGGCAAAGACTTCGAGGCACAGGGCGAGGCCGAGAATCTGAAAGAATGCAGACTTTAATCCTCTGATGCCATTTAATAATGCGCCAAGATGCAGGCGGGCCCGTTCTTCTATCCGCTTGAAATTTTCGGTGGGAAGCAGTTCCAGGGCGATTCCTGTAAAACAATCGGACAGCGCTTCACGCCATACCGTCGTCTTTCCGGATGCGGGATCGTGTATGGTTGCCGAACGTAGCTTGCCATTCGCATGGCATCGTACCTTCTCCAGCACGACGAAATGATTGAAATTCCAATGAAGGATGCATGGAAGTTTTAAATGTGGAATGTCATCCAGTTCCACCTTGACAGGTCTGCTGGCGAAATTCATGGCGTTGGCGAGATCCACCATGTTCTTTAGCGTTACCCCGCGTATGCCGAGGGAAAATCGTTGACGCAGGCTAATGAGGTCGGTGGAGTGGCCATGATAGCTGGCGACCATGGCCAAGCAAGCCAGGCCGCATTCGGACGCCTCGCTTTGCATGCAGGTACGGACTTCTTTTTTGTGCCAGAAGCGTAGATCGTGTGTCGCGTTCATACGGAGTCTTTTAAGTCATGCATGGGTTTGAAAATCCAGTCAAGTAAGCTGCGTTGGCTCTTCAGCAGATCGGCTTCCAGGCGCATTCCCGGCCTCAGCACGTATCGGTTTCCGGACGAAATGAAAAACTGGCTAGGCAAGGCGACACGGATGTAGTATTTGTCTCCGTTGGCAGGGGCAGGCAGATTACTCGATGATTTATCTTCGGATACGGGAACTGTCGTATTGGATATATTGAGTATCACCCCATCCATTGTGGAAAATTTCTCTGTCTGGAACGCGGAAAATCGAATTCGCACCGTATCGTGCACCTTGATATGGGCGATCGCTGTACTTGGCACATACAGATGCGCTTCCAGCTTGGAGCGCTTGGGCACGATGGAAAGCATCGCCTGCTTGTCGACCGTCTGTCCGGGTTCGGAGAAAACGGCAGCCACCTCGCCAGCCTGTGGTGCGGTAATCAATATCCGTTCGCTGGATTGATGCGTGATCATTTCCTGCTTGAGTTCCAGTAACTGGCGTTCCAGTTGTTCCTGCAGGCCGGAAAATTTACTGGCTAGCAGTTTTATTCCGTCCTGGATATTGACTAGTTCCGAACCCATGCTGATCCTGCTGCGCTCAAGTGAAATCAAGCGCCCTTGCTGATCCAGCACATCCACCCGTTTTTGTTTCAGTGCGGGTAGCGAAATAAATCCCTGTGCCTGTGCTTCCTTATTGATCTGGTACTGCTGCTCGGCCAGTTCCAGTCGCTCGGTTTGTACCCCGATCTCGCGCTCAAGTTTCAAGATGGCGGCTTCCAATCCCTGACCTGCCTTGCGGGCCTTGTTCACTTCGACGAACAATTCTTCTGTTTTTATTTTCTTCTCGGCCTGCAGGTTTTTCTCCCGGGCCTTCAAGACGTCTATGGTGTTCGAAATGCTGCCTTCCTGAGTGCCGCGGTCGCCAGCTGCGTACAGCGTATCGGCAGAAATAATATACAAGAGCTGTCCGGCAACCACTTGTTGTCCCGGGGTGACCTTGCGCTCGAGAATGAGGCCAGCGCGTGAAGCATGAACATTGATCAGTCCCTGATCAGGAACGAGCATGCCGCTTACTGTCACGCGTTGGCTAAATTTCGCGTAACTTAAAAAAACGACGAACAGGATGGTACTGATCACGAAGATGGCGCTCAATAATCGGAGCGACAGAGGTTGCAGGATAACGACATGGCCAAAGGCATCGCCGCGGCGCACGTCGATAGCCTCATGCCTGAATAGGGCGCTGCGCTTTGATGAGGTCATGAAATCGCGTCTATCCTTGAAAGGAAGTTTGAATATGCCGGGTAGCAGCATGAGCCGCACAGGCAGAGTCGGCCCAGGCCATAGCCTGCATGGCGCCCGACTGCAGGAGTGGGGTGGCAGTTATCTCTGTGCGGCCGTGATGCGGGTGAAAAAACAGGAAATTTCGGACATGGGGGGGATTAAAAATAGAAAATACAGGAGCATGTATTTTGCAATGTCCCCGCAGCCGAAGAAATCTTCAATTTCCTGATTTTATGGCGTATTTAATTCTCTGTATTTTTCATAGTCTGCCAATTTCAGTGTATTTTCTTTTGTTCCTGGCTTATTCAGCAGGAAACGGCAGAACGTATCGAGCAGGTGTAATGATGGATCGGAAAATTCCTTCCAGAGGAATTGACCGATATTATTTATCTCAAGAAATATGGTCGCCCCTGCAGGGGTAACAATGAGATCGATGCATCCGTAATTCAATCCCATGGCTCGGCAGACGGCGAGACAACGCTGTCGTGTGTCAGTATCGAGCTGTACGGCTTTCAAATTGGTATGTCCCTTGCCTCCTTCAAAGCGCCAATCGATGGTTTCCCCATCTTGCTGGCTAAAAATGGCTGCAGCCATCACCGTGTCGCCGATCACCGTGACACGCAGCTCATGGTTTTTTTGCACGCAAGATTGATAAATTGAAGGGCAGGCCCGTATGGCATATTCTTGCTTCAGGTGCTCTTCCGACAGCAGGGAAGTTCTCTGGACAGTACGGGAGCCATCCGCATTGTCCCAGGCGCCAGGTCCAAAAGCCTTGTGGATGATCTTGCCGTTATGTTTTTTGAAAAACTGCCTGACTTGCCCGATATCGTTTGTGACCAATGTGTCTGGTATTGAAAAGCCGGCGGAATGCGCCACGCGCAGCTGGTGCAACTTGTTAAAGCATAGCCGGTCTGCGGTAAAATCGTTCACCATCCGGGTGGTTTTGTTGCCAAGGAACGGAGCTAAGTTATTGATGAATTCGCGGGATTCATTTTGAATGATCTTCAGGTCATCCGGGTGGGCTCCCTCCATCGCCACGGGCTGGCCCCTGCGCCGGGCCCAAATCACATCGTAGGGTGCGGCAATCAATCTTCCCTGTATCGACATCTGCACGGAATGGGTGCCATCCGGCGGCATCGAGAATGACAGCATATCTTGATTTGGAAAATCAGACCAGTACCAGACGGTGGGATCAACATCGTGTTGTGCAAGCCCCCATTTGACAGCGTCGAGATGGTAGTCGCCCTTTATCCCGATAATCAATAGCTTCATATTTTGATTTGCGTTCTGATTTTATTGAAAGAAGGCAGGATCCAGTAAAGAGATCCTGCACATTCTACTTAGCAGCTAATATTGAAATTAGCGGTCGCAAGTGGTAGGGCCGTTGCTGTGGCCGGTTTGCATTTCTTCGAGCTTGCAACCTTTATCAGATCCGCCGGAAATCATTTCCATTTCTTCCATGGATACTTCATGACCTACGATTTTACCAAGGATACGTTCAACGATATTGCTCGTCATATACTTCTCCAAAAAGTTTAAGCTGGCCAATTGAAATTGGATGCTTTCCGGCCAAGCAGCGGAAAGCTACCTTCTTGCCGCTTTTTTATAAAAGCATGGCAAGTGATTTAGTGTTGCATGAAATTATTTTGTCTGCAACATATTTTATTGTGATTTTTGGTTGTTGATAAGTGTGTTTTTAGGTAGTGTGGATTTCTGTATTTTCTGGAAATTGGCATTAATAAGTTGTTGCATGCGGGTGTTGATTTGTGCTGCTTCGCCGTGGAATTGTTTTTGAAATGGCGCTGGATGTTTTTATATTGGGGATTGCACGAATGGTGGATATCTATGCGGCAGTGCGGCAAATGGTCGCAAGCGAGATTTCATTCTCCATTTAACGATTGCGAGAGATCAAACTTTGGCATTGATGGGCTGCAGGATGCGTATCCTTGTTTTATATTGAAGAGTTGCTTCTTTCAGTACGGTGATGCGGCGGTCACTATTCTCATGCCTACTTTTATGTTCGGCTTTGCTGCTGGCGCCGCCTGGCTGCAGACGCAGGCCAGCCTGCCGCCGCAGTCAGGCTTGCTGCTGTTGGTGATCGCTGGCATGGCGCTGCTGGCGGCCCTGTTGCTGCGCCGTCAGGGCGGCTGGCGTTCCATTGTTGCGCTTGCCGCTGGTGCGGGACTGGGTTTTTATTGGGCGGCCTGGCTGGCGCAGGCCGCCATGGCGCCGCAACTGGCGCTGGCCGATGAAGGGCAGGACATCATCGTCACGGGCACGGTGGACAGCTTGCCGTACCGCTTCGAGCAGGGCGTGCGCTTCAATTTTGCCGTGGAAAAGGCGCTTGGCGCGCAGGTTCCTCCCTTGATCGCCCTGTCCTGGTACGCGGGTTTTCGCGATGAAGTGACGAACGCGGTGGGCGACGTGCAGCCGGGCGAACGCTGGCGCCTCACCGTGCGCTTGCAGCGTCCGCACGGCAATGCGAACCCCATGGGTTTTGACTACGAGGCGTGGCTGCTGGAACAGGGCGTGCGCGCCACCGGTTATGTGCGGCCGCAGCCGCGCGCCGATACGCCGAACGTGCGTCTGGCCGCCTTCGTGCCCGGCTTCGGCAACGTGGTGGAGTCCAGCCGCGCGGCCTTGCGCGCGCGCATACTGCGCACGCTGGAAGGCAGGCAGTATGGGGGCGTGATCGTGGCGCTGGTGGTGGGCGACCAGCGCGCCATTCCCCAGTCGGACTGGCAAGTGTTCAACCGCACGGGCGTGAGCCATTTGATTTCGATTTCCGGCTTGCACATCACCATGATCGCAGGCCTGTTCGCCCTGGGCGCGGGCGCGCTGTGGCGCCATTCATTCTTTACCGACTGGCAGCTGCCCTTGCGGCTGCCGGCGCAAAAGGTGGCGGCCCTGGCGGGCGCGCTGGCCGCATTTTTGTATGTGCTGCTGGCCGGCTTCGGCGTGCCTGCGCAGCGCACCTTGTACATGCTGCTGGTGGTCGCGCTGGCACTTTGGCTGGGACGCATCACCAGCATCGTTCATGTGCTGTGCCTGGCGCTGGGCGTGGTGGTGCTGCTCGACCCGTGGGCCGTGCTGTGGCCCGGTTTCTGGCTGTCGTTTGGCGCCGTCGCCACCATGCTGTACGCGACGGCAGGCCGCACCACGGCGCCGCTGCCGCAGAGCGCCAGCCGCTGGCGCCGTTTGCGCGCTGCCGTGGCGCTGGGTGCGCACACGCAATATGTGGTGACGGTGGGACTGGTACCGTTGACGATGCTGCTGTTCTCGCAAGTGTCGCTGGTCAGCCCCGTGGCCAATGCGCTGGCCATTCCCGTCATCAGCCTGGTGGTAACTCCCTTGGCGCTGGCGGGCAGCCTGCTGCCCGCGCCCCTGTCCGACGGCTTGCTGTTGCTGGCGCACGCCATCGTGGAGATGCTGGCGCAGGTGCTGGAATGGCTGGGCGCGCGCCGCTTTGCCGTGTGGACGGCGCCCGCGCCGCCAGTGTGGAGTTTTTGCTGGGCATTGTTTGGCACGGCATGGCTGCTGGCGCCACGCGGATGGCCGCATCGCTGGGCCGGCATGCTGGGCTGGCTGCCGTTGCTGACGGCCTTGCCATCGAGTCCGCCGCCGGGACGCATGTGGATCACGGCCTTTGATGTGGGACAAGGCATGGCCTTGCTGGTGGAAACGCATGGCCACCGCCTGCTGTACGACACGGGGCCCGCCTACAGCCTCGATGCCGATGGTGCCAGCCGGGTCATCGTGCCGTATCTGCGCGCGCGCGGCATCGCCAGGCTCGACGGCGTGATCATTTCGCACAGCGACCTCGATCACGCGGGCGGCGCCGTGTCCCTGCTGGAGAACGTGCAGGTGGGCTGGCTGGCCTCGTCATTGTTCGATGGCCACCCGGCCGTCGCGGCGCGGCGGGAGTCGCACCGGCCCCATCTGCACTGCATGGCGGGCCAGAGCTGGACGTGGGAAGGCGTGCACTTCGCCATGCTGCACCCATTGCCCGCCAGCCACGCGGACATTGCACTGAAGCCGAACGCCCGCAGCTGCACCGTGAAAATCACGGCAGGCAAGCACTCGATCTTGCTGGCCGGCGACATCGAAGCGGCGCAGGAAGCGCAATTGCTGGCGCGCGCGGCGGACGGCGAACTGGCCGCCGACGTGCTGCTGGCGCCGCACCACGGCAGCGGCACATCGTCGACGCCGGCGTTCCTGGCGGCCGTGCATCCGGGCCTGGCGATCTTCCAGGTCGGGCACCGCAACCGCTACAAGCATCCGAAGGCGCAGGTGTATGCGCGCTATGGCGAGATGGGGATTGCGCGGCTGCGCACGGATGTGGAAGGGGCGGTGGTGCTCGAGTTTGGGAACAGTATCGACGTGACGCCGTATCGCGCCAGCCGGCCGCGCTACTGGCATGGGCGCTAGCGCTTTCATGCTACGCTTCCTCTACATCGTCCCGGGAGTCCAGATTGCGCCATGCCAGCCACGCTTATCTTGTCAGCACGGCCCATGCCGCCGATATCGACGCCATCACAGCCTTGCTGCAAGCCAATTCCCCTTCGCGGGGCGGTAGCCTGACGGGCGAGTTTTCGCGCGACAAGGTGGCCAGCATGGCGGATGGCGTCTCGCCCGTCATCGTGGCGCGGCGCGCAGCGCACGGGCCTGTCGTTGGCGTGTTGTTCAGCGCGGCGCCAGCCACCGTGCAGGCGCCCGTGGTAGTGGCCATGTTGGCCGCGTATGCGGGCAATGGCAACGCCTATGTGTATGGCCCCGTCTGCATTGCGGACTCGGAGCGGGGGCAGGGCTTGCTGGCGCTGCTGTACTCTGCCATGCGCGCCCAGCATGGGGGCGCGGAAGCGGTGCTGTTCATCCGGCGCGACAATCTCGGCTCGCTGCGCGCGCATGAACGGCTGGGGATGCGCGAGGTGGCCGCCTTTGTTTTCGATGGCGCCGACTTCGCCGTGTATAGCGACGCCATCGTCGCGCAATAGACGCTATATTTCCCGTTCATCCGGTATTTCCATCCCTTTTTGCCGCACATATTCCAGGAACAGCCGCGCCCCCTTGGCCATGCGCGAGGTGCCGTAGACGGCATGAATGCTGGGATCGAGCTCCTTCGACGACGTCAGCCGGTACGCCGTGCAGACGCGGCGCAAGGTGCCGGCGGCCACAGCCGGCTCGGCCAGCCAGCTGGCCAGGCGCACGATGCCGGCGCCTTCCAGGGCCGCCTGGAAGGTGGCGATGCCGGAAGTGAAGCGGAAGCGCGGCTGGACCTGGTAGCGCACGTTGCGTTCGCTGGAAACGAAATGCCAGTCGCGCAGGATGCGGGGGGCCGAGTGCATGATGATGTCGTGGCCGGCCAGCTCCTCCGGTTCATCGGGCGCGCCCATGCGGTCGATATAGTCGGGCGAGGCATACATGTAGCGGCGGTAATTCCACAGTGGGTAGCCGATCAGCTCGCTGGACTGGGGGAAGGCGCCGCGGATGGCGAAATCGAGCTTTTCCTGGATGGGGTCGATGGATTTATCGGAGAAATGGATGTCCACCGAGACGTTCGGGTAATCGCGCGAAAATTGCGCCACCACCTTCGGCAAGAATCCCAGGGACAGGATTTCTGGCGCCGAGAGGCGCACCCAGCCTTGCGGCGAATTGCTCAATTCCGCCAGCTGGTCTTCCGCCTCGGCCTGTGTTTCCAGCAAATGCTTGGCCGACGCGTAATACGTTTCGCCAGCCGTCGTCAGGGTGAACTGCTTTTGCGTGCGCAGGATCAGCTCGGCGCCAATGGCGTCTTCGAGGAACTGGATGGCGCGCGTGACGGCCGACGGCGAGCGCCCCAGCATGCGCGCCGCGTGGATGAAGCTGCGCTTTTCCACGACGGTGCAAAAGGCGCGGATCTCCCACATCAGTTTCATCGACATCGCGCGGCTCCCGGCAAAAGAGGCCAGTAGACCGCATGGGGCGCATTCCGTCAAGCGTTACGCCTGATTGCGTTTTCCGCAATATGAAGTTGCATCCGGAAAAATCCACGGCGCCTATACTGCCGCTGTCGCCCATTCCTCACTGCCTATCATGCTGACCATCTCGCTGCTGTGTTTATTTGCCTTCTTTGCCGGCCTGATCGATGCCGCCGTGGGCGGGGGCGGGCTGATCCAGCTGCCGGCCCTGTTCAACCTGATGCCGAACATGGCCTCGACCTCCTTGCTGGGCACGAACAAGCTGGCGTCCGCCTGCGGCACCACATTTGCCGCCCGCTCGTTTGTCGGCAAGGTACACATTCCCTGGCTGCTGGTGCTGCCGGCCGTGGCCAGCGCCTTCATCATGTCCTTCATCGGCGCGGCTGCCGTGTCGTACGTGCCGCAACAGGTGGTGCGCCCCATGGTGCTGGTATTGATCATCATCATGGCCATCTACACCTTCATCAAGAAGGATTTCGGCACGACGCGCGAAGCGCGCCCCATCGGATCGCGCGAACGCATCCTGGCCATCGTCATCGGCGGCGCCATCGGCTTCTATGACGGCCTGTTCGGCCCGGGCACGGGCAGTTTCCTGATTTTCCTGTTCATCCGCGTCTTCGGCTTCGATTTCATCCTCGCCTCGGCCTGCTCGAAACTGGTGAACATCGCCACCAACGTGGCCGCGCTGGCCTTCTTCATTCCTGCCGGCCACGTGGTGTACGCCGTGGCCGCACCGATGGCCGTGTGTAACATCCTGGGCGCGCTGACGGGCACCTGGATCGCCGTGCGCCGCGGCGCCGCCTTCGTGCGCATCCTCTTCCTCGTGCTGCTGGTGCTGCTGATCGTGAAATTGTCCTACGACATCTTCTTCAAGTAAGTTTTTGAACGACGACAAGCCATGAAAACCATCCAGGGCGTGCTGTGGGACAACGATGGCGTGCTGGTCGCTACCGAGCAGCTGTTTTACGAATGCAACCGCGACTTGCTCTTGCCCTACGGCATAGAACTGACGCCGAAGCAATTCTTTGACTGGTTCCTGGACAATAACTACGGCGCCTGGCATGTGCTGCTGGGGCAGGGCCACGCCATCGAGCTGGTCGAGCGCCTGCGGGCCGAGCGCACCGTGCTGTTTGCGCAACGCCTGCGCCAGGCGCGCCAGCTGGCCATGCCCGGCATCGGGCAGGTGCTGGCGGCGCTGCGCCCGCATGTGGCGATGGGTGTCGTCACCAGCGCGTATGCGCAGCACTTTGACATCAGCCATGCGGCCACGGGCTTGCTTGGCCACTTCGACTTCGTGCTGACGCGGGAAATGTATGGCGAAAGCAAGCCGGCGCCCGACGGCTACCAGCTGGGCTTGCAGCGCCTGGGCCTGGCCGCCGCCGACTGCGTGGCCGTGGAAGACTCGCCGCGCGGCTTGCGCGCCGCCAATGCGGCCGGACTGGAATGCATCGTCGTGCGCAATCACATGAACCGCCACCACGCGTTTGACGACGCTTTTTGCGTGGTGGATTCAAACGCCGAGCTGGGCGAGGTACTGGCCGCGTTCGTGCCCGGCATGGCGCCAGCGCGCCCGCAATTAGAGGCCTTCCTCTGATACGTCTTGCCGGCATGCCATTACAATTGCCTATCGCATTCACCGGCACCGTCCCACGATGACCCTCCCGCAACTGCACTTTGCCCACGCCAACAGCTATCCTGCCGGCACCTACCGCAAGCTGTTCGGCTTGCTGGGCCAGCACTACGATGTGCAGGCGCTCGACATGCATGCGCACGACCCGGCATATCCCGTCAGCACGGGCTGGCCCGAGCTGGTGCGCGAGTACATCGACGAGCTGGAGCGCCGCTACAGCGCGCCCGTGATCCTCGTCGGCCATTCGCTGGGCGGCATGCTCAGCGTGATGGTGGCCAAGCAGCGGCCCGACCTGGTGCGCTGCGTGGTCTTGCTCGATTCGCCCGTGGTGGCGGGCTGGCGCGCCTTGCTGGTGCGGCTGGCGCGCAACACGGCGCTGGGCGAGCGTTACTCTCCCGCCCGTTTTTCCGCCCGGCGGCGCAAGCTGTGGCCCGATGCGCAAGCGGCCTATGAGCATTTTGCCGCCAAGGACATGTTCGCCATCTGGGCGCCGCACGTGCTGCGCGACTACATCGACAGCGGCCTGGTGCCGCATCCGCAAGGGGTGCAGCTGCGCTTTACGCGCGAAGTGGAAACGCAGGTCTACCGCAGCTTGCCGCACCACATTGGCGGCCTCGTCAAGGATGGTTTCCCGGTGCCCATCGGCTTTATCGGCGGCACGGAATCGGTGGAATGCCGCCAGGCGGGCTTGACGGCCACGCGCAAGCTGGTCGGCAAGTTTTTCCGCCAGGTGCCGGGCGGGCATCTGTTTCCCATGGAAAACCCCGAGCTGACGGCGCAAGTGGTGCGCGAGATGATCACGGCATTGCTGGCGAAACAATAGCCTGGCGCCAAGGATTTTCAGGGGATGGGGGCCAACAGCGGCGGATTTTCGCGTAAAATCCTGCCATCCGGGCCGCGTCTGCAGCAGGCGTGCGGCCCCAGCCATTCCGATATTCTAGAAAGATACCCCTGCGATGACGATTAAAAGCGATAAATGGATACGCCGCATGGCGGAAACAACGGGCATGATCGAGCCGTTCGAACCGGGCCAGGTCAAGGAACGCGATGGCAACCGCATCGTATCCTACGGCACGTCCAGCTATGGCTATGACATCCGCTGCGCCGACGAGTTCAAGTTGTTTACCAACATCAACACCACCATCGTCGATCCGAAGGATTTTGACGCAAATAACTTCGTCGACGTGTCGGGCAAGGGCTATTGCATCATCCCGCCGAACTCGTTCGCGCTGGCCCGTACGGTCGAGTATTTCCGCATTCCCCGCAATGTACTGACGATTTGCCTGGGCAAGAGCACCTATGCGCGCTGCGGCATCATCGTCAACGTCACCCCGTTCGAACCGGAATGGGAAGGCTATGTGACCCTGGAATTTTCCAACACGACACCGTTGCCGGCGAAAATCTACGCCAACGAAGGCGTGGCGCAAGTGCTGTTCTTCGAGTCCGATGAAGTGTGCGAAACGTCGTACAAGGACCGCGGCGGCAAATACCAGGGCCAGGTCGGCGTGACGCTACCGAAGACTTGATTGCCGTGCAGGGAGGGGCGCCAGCCGTCTTTACCTGCCTTTACACCCGCCGCCCTATATCCGCGCCCCATGCCTGCCGTTAACCTTGGTATTGAAACACTGAGGAGGCATCATGGTAGCGGCAATCGGTTCAGGCGGCGCGGTCAGCGCGGCCAGTAGCGCCAGTTCGGGCAGCAATTCGCAGATCGCGGCGCTGCAAAAGCAGATCACGGCGGCGCAAAAGCAGTTGACGGAGTCGCAGAAGGGCGAGCAGACGGACGCGTCGCAAAAGCTGCAGCAGCAGCTGGCGCAGCAAATCCAGGCCTTGCAGGCGCAGATTGCCCAGTTACAGGCGGCCGCCGCGCAGAAGGCGGCGCAGCAGGATGCTCAGCCGGCCAGCAGCGCCGATACGGCGACGAGTCCCGCCAAATCGACCTCGTCCACCCTGGGCAGCATCATCGATACGCAGGCGTAACAGCATTCTCCGCGCCTAAAAGACGCCAGGCTCGCCGACAGGTCAGCCTGGCGTTTTGACGGGCAACAACATTTCCACGCACAGGCCGCCACCGTTGCGCAAGCTGGCCCCGATGCGGCCGCCATGGGCATTGATGACGTGCTGGGCGATGGCCAGGCCCAGGCCGTGGCCATCCGTGCTGTGCTGGGTATTGCTGGCGCGGAAGAACGGTTCAAAAATGCGGGCCAGGTCGGCGCTCGCCACGCCGGGCCCCCGGTCCAGCACGGCGATGCGTAGCCACTCCTGCTTGCCGTTTGGCAGGCGCGACAGCTCCACTGCCACCGTGCCGCCATCGGGACTGTGCTTGACGGCATTGCGCACCACGTTTTCCACGGCGCGCGCCAGCAATTCGGGCTGGCCCGTGACGCTGGCGTCCGCCATGGCCGCGTCGCCCGACAGGTCGATGCCCAGCAGGCGCGCCCGGGCTTCATAGCGGGCGTCGTCCACGATGTCGTGCACGAGATCGGCGATGCCGACGTCTTCGCTGTGCGTATGCCCGGCGCCCGCTTGCACGGCGCCCGCCTCCAGCCGTGACAGGGTCAGCAGTTCGCCGATCAGTTTATCCATGCGCTCGCTTTCGCGTTCGATGCGCTGCATCGAGGCGGCCATCTTTTCCGGCTGCTGGTGCGCCAGGCCGATGGCGGCTTGCAGGCGCGCCAGCGGCGAGCGCAGCTCGTGCGAGACGTCATGCAGCAAACGCGTCTGGTTATCCATGAGGCTGCGCAAGCGGCCCGTCATGCGGTCGAAATCGCGTCCCAGGTCCGTCAATTCATCGCCGCGCTTGCCGCTGGCGTGGAAGCGCGGCGCCAGGTTGCCGTGCGAGGCGGCCTCGAACGCTTGCCGCAAGTCGCGGATGGGGCGCGCAAAATACCAGGCCAGCAAAAAGGCGAACAGCAGGCTGGCGGCGATGGCGGCGGCCAGGGGAATGAAGGTGCGGTAGGGGCTGTCCATGCGCGGCGGCATGCCGCGGCCAAATTCGCCGCGTGGCGGCGGGGCGCCCGCTTCGTTGGGCCGCGGGCCCGGTCCCATGGCGCGTGGGCCGCTCATGGCGACGGCGATGAGCGTGTCGCGCGCGGCGCCCGCCTCGGCATTGCGGAAGCGTTCGGACGAGGGCAGGAACAGCAGGTAGCGCTTGCCGTCGCTGCCGGCCGTTTCGCGCACGACGGGATGGGCCTGGCCTTGTTCCAGCATGGCGCGCGCCTTGACCAGCATGGCGGGATGCACGGCGCGGCCCATCAGTTCTTGCCCTTTGGCATCAACGGCAAACACGCGCATGCGCTCAAGCTTGCCCAGGAATTGCTGCAAGGCCCGGCTGCCGCCCGCTTCCAGGGTGGCGCTGGCGGCCTCGATGATCATTTGCGCGGGCGGGCTGGTATCGATGTCGAGGGCCCGTTCCTGCTGCGCGGCCCGGTTTTTCAGCCAGAAGGTGCCGCCGATGCCGATGGTGGCCGTCACTTGCGCCAGCATGATGCACAGAAAAAATTTCCAGAACAGGCGCCCCACGCTTACTCCTTGATCAGCTGGTAGCCGAGACGGTACACGGTCTGCAGGCAGGAGCGGCCGTCGGCCAGGCTGCCGAGCTTGCGGCGCAGGCTGCTCAAGTGCACGTCGATATTGCGGTCGAAGCGCGCCATGGGCCGGCCCAGCCCCAGTTCCGACAACTGGTTCTTGCTGACTGGCTTGCCTGCATGGCGCACCAGCACTTCCAGCAGGTTGAATTCCGTGCTCGTCAGCTCGAGGTGCGTGCCGGCCCAGGCGGCGCGGCGCTGTTCCGGCCACATCGTCAGCTGTCCCACGGTCAGCGGCGCCTGGCCCGAGGTATCGTGCGGCGCCGCTTGCGCGCGGCGCAGGATGGCGCGGATGCGCGCCGTCAGCTCGCGCGGCGTGCACGGTTTGGTGACGTAATCGTCCGCGCCCAGCTCCAGGCCCACGATGCGGTCCGTATCGTCGCCGCGCGCCGTCAGCATCAGGATGGGCAGGTTGCTGCCGGCGCGGATGCGGCGCAGGGTTTCCAGGCCATTCATGCGCGGCATCATGACGTCGAGGATGGCGATGGCATACAGGCCCGTCAGCGCTTCGGCCGCGCCGCTTTCGCCGTCATGCACGGCGCGGGCGTCAAAACCTTCCTGCGTCAGGTATTCCTGGAACATGCCGACCAGTTCCACGTCGTCATCGATTAACAAAACCTTGCTCATGCCTGTGCTTTTTCGGGTGAATATCGCCCGATGATAGCAGCCAAAGGAGGCTGTTCAGGGCGGTTTTACCCGCTTTTACATGCGACTGCTTACATTCCGCCACTTTCCTTTACACGCTTTTACGCGGCCCTAACGTTGCTTTACACGCCAGACGCCGACAATCAGGGCTGATCGCCACGAAAGGAAAGCCCGATGAAATACCTGAGTATCGTCGTATCCCTGTTGCTGTTGTCCGCCTGCAGCATGCCGCTGCTCGCGCTGGCCCAGCAAGAAACTGCAGCGGACGGCCCGCTAGCGCGCGCCATGGAAGGGCCGCCGCCCGGCTTCGGCCACGGCCCGGGCGGACCCGCCGCGCCAGGCTTGCCGCCGTTCCTGCGCGGCATCGACTTGAGCGAAGCGCAGCAGGACAAGGTCTTCGCCGCCACCTACGCCCAGGCGCCCTTGCTGCGAGAACAGGAAAAGATCGCCTTCAAGGCCCATGCGCAGCTGCGCGCGCTGGCCGGCTCCAGCGCCTACGACGATGCGCAGGCCGGCGCGCTGGCCAACACGGCGGCGCAAGCCATGGCAAAGATCAGCTTGCAGCAGGCGCGGCTGGAGCAGCAATTGCTGGCCGTGCTGACGCCGGAACAGCGCCAGCAGGCGCAGCAACAGCGCGACAGCCGCCCCGGTCCGCACCGGCCCCAGTAACCCCAGGAGAGTGAGCATGAGCATCAGTGCCTTGAGTTCGACCAGCGCCACCAGCCAGCTGAGCGCTTTCAGCCGCCTGGGCGCCAGCGGCAGTACCGGCAGTACCAGCGGCGTGGGCGGCACGCGGCCGCAAAAGCCCGACGATGGCGCCTTTCTCGACGCCATTTCCAGCGCCTTGTCATCGATCGGCGTGACGGTCGATACCAGCGAGAGCGACAGCGCGACGGACAGCGCCACCGGCAGCAGCGACGTGGGCCAGGCGCTGGGCGCCTTCCTGCATCAGCTGATGGGCAGCCTGCATGCGCAAAGCGGCGGCAGTGCTGGCGGGCAAGAGGAGGGCGGCGAACCGCCTGCCGGGCCGCCACCCGGCGGCGCGCGCGCTGGCGGGCCCGGCAATATCGAGTCCGACCTGCAAAGCCTGTTGCAAAAACTCTCGTCGTCCGGCACCGATGGCAGCGACAGCGCGGACAGCAGCGTGACGGACTTGCAGTCCAGCTTTGCCAGTCTGCTCGGCGCGCTGGGCGGTGATGAGGGCAGCACGGGCACGGGCACCAGCAGCAAACTGGGCAGTTTCTTGCAGGCGCTGTCAGGCAGTCTGGGCGCGGCGAGTGCGGGCGGCAGCTTGTCCGCCAGCGGCAACCTGGTCAATACAACGGCCTGAACCATGAAACGCAAGCTCGCCATTGCTGTCAGGAAGGCGCTGCCGGAACGGGCCACGCAAGCCCTGTTCCTGTGCGCCAGCCTGAACCCCGCCCTGGCGGGCTTGCCCCACTTGATGGAATATATATGGAATTACATGATCACGGTCTGGCATCCGACCTCGAAATGATGCGGCAACAGGCGTTTGAACGGCGGCAAGTCCTGCGCTGGCTGCTGGCCGGTGCCGCCACCCTGCCTTTGATGAGCTGCGGCGGCGGGTCGGACGGCGGCAGTACGGCCGCCGTCAGCGGCGCCGGCACGGGCACCTCCGGCAGCACCACGGTAGCGGCCACGGGCGCCTGCACGGTGATTCCCGAGGAAACGGGCGGGCCGTATCCGGCCGATGGCACGAACACGAATGGCGGCAGCATCATCAACGTGCTGAACCAGTCGGGCGTGGTGCGCAGCGATATCCGCGCCAGTTTCAACGGCGCCACGGGCGTGGCCGCGGGCGTGCCGCTGACCATCAATTTGCAGCTGCTCAACGCCAGCGGCAGTTGCGCCAGCCTGGCCGGCTACGCCATCTATCTGTGGCATTGCGACCGCGACGGCTTGTATTCGCTGTATTCGAACGGCGTGACGGCGCAGAATTACCTGCGCGGCGTGCAGGAGACGGACAGTGCCGGCAACCTCGGCTTCACGACCATCTTTCCCGGCTGCTACGCGGGACGCATGCCGCACGTGCATTTCGAGGTCTATCCCAGCCTGGCCAAGGCGGCCAGCGCCGCGAACCGCATCAAGACGTCGCAGTTCACCTTCCCGATGGCAACGCTGAACGAGGTCTACACGGCCAGCGGCTACACGGCCAGCGTGCGCAACCTGGCGCAGATCAGCTATGCCACCGACAATGTCTTTGCCGACGGCACCAGCCTGCAGATGGCCACGGTGACGGGCAATGCCACGCAGGGCTATGTCGTCACCCTGACCGTCGCCGTGAACGGTTAAGTTGCCGTCATGAAACCCAGGTCGCGCCGGCTGAAGTTGCCGATATTCGGGAACACCTGGGCCAGCTGGCTGTCGGCCACGCCAAACCACTTGGCCAGGGTGGCACCGTACTGGTCGACGGAGGTGGTCGGCAGCAGGGCGCCGGAACCGACGTCCAGCTCATGGCCCAGTCCCGTGACGGGGACGGCGCCGTAGATGTCGCGGCCCTTCACGGCGCCGCCCACGACAAAGTGGTGCGCGCCCCAGCCGTGATCTGTGCCGTCGCCGTTGCTGCTGAAGGTACGGCCGAAGTCCGACGCCGTAAACGTCGTCACCTGGCGCCGCACGTCGGCACCCTGCAGGGACGCCAGGGTCGCGTCGAAATACGCCAGCGCGTGCGCCAGGCGCGCCATCAGGTCGCCATGCAGCTCTTTCTGGCGGTCATGCGTGTCGAAGCTGCCCAGAGTCACATAAAACACTTGCCGTTTCGCCCCCAGCGGGCCGCGCCCGCCGATGATGCGCGCCACCGTCTGCAATTGCACGGCCAGCTGGTTGACGCTGGACGCGCCCGTGTTCGGGTTGACGTAGGGCGGCGGATTGGGCACGCCGCCCGCGCCGGCCGCCAGCATGGCGCCGCTCAGCACGCTCTGGCTGGAAATGGCGCGCTGCACCGTTGCCACGTGCTCCTGCTCCATCATGTCGTCGCCCGCCGTGCTGATGATGTCGCGCAAGGCCGTCTCGCCCTGGGTGGTGCCGAACAGGTAGCCGCTGCCGCCGATATTGCGGATCGGCACGGCGCCCGCCTTGCCTACCTGGAACTGGCGCACCTGGCGCCCGCTGAGGAACAGCGCGTTCGACGCGGCCGAGATGGCGGTGAACGTCGCATTCGCGTTGCCGCTGCCCAGCAGGTCGCCCAGGCGTCCGCCCCAGCCGATGCTGGCGCCTTCCGGCAAGCCCGATTGCCACGTCGATTGCTGGTCGTTATGCGAAAACAGTTTCGGCGGCAGCGCCACATTGCCGGCCTTGTATTGCGCCAGGGTCACCGGCTGGATCAGGGTGCCCACATTGGCAACGATGGCGGCGCGGCCGCCGTCGAACAGGTCTTTCAGGGGAGCGAGGGCGGGATGCAGGGCAAAGCTGCGGCCCGCCTGGGCCGTGGCGGGCGTGATCGGCAGCACGCCGCCCGTTTCGCCGACGCCGGGCAAATGGATCGAATCGTTGCTGCCCGTGTTGCGCAAGCGCAGGTATTCACTCCACGATGGCGTGTCGGTGGCCAGCACGGTGTTGAAGGTATCGTTGCCGCCGTTCATGAACAGGCACACGAGGGCCTTGTAGTCGTCGGCGGACTGGGCCGCAGCCTGGCCCATGGCGGCCAGGTTGAGGGCGAATGGCGCGGCCGTGCTGCCGGCCAGGCCCAGCATGGAACCGAGGAAGCGGCGGCGCGAGAAATGAGAGGTGATGGTCATGCAGCTTCCTTATTTTTGAACCAGGTATTCAGGCGAGGCCATGGCCAGGAAAATGGCCAGGTGCACGCGGTAGGTTTTTGCCGTCGTCACTTGCGCGGCATTGCTGCCGCTGGCGGCGGGAATCGCGATGCTCGTGACGGCCGACAGGATCTTGCCGCGCAGCCGGGCCGACATATTGCCGGACATCAACAGCAAGTTGACCCGGTCCAGCAAGGCGGCGGGCTGGTCGGCCAGCGCCAGTTCGGCCGAGTAGTCGGCCCGCACGGCACTGTTTTCCGCCACGCCGCCGCTGATGGCATCCTGCATGAAGTTCAGGTAGCCGGTGACGGACGGCTCCGACGTGATCTGCATTTCCGGCGCCACCAGGCCCGCCGTCGCCAGCGCCGAATTGGGCGGCACGTACGAGGGACGGAAGTAGTTGAAGACGGATGGCGCGTTCATGGGATTCTGCCCCAGTCCCGACAGCGGATCGCTCAGGTAATAGATGCGGTATTGCAAGGCTGCATCCTTGGCGTGGAATGCGCGCATCCAGTTGCCCAGGCGCACAAGCGGTTCGCGCAGCTTGCCCGTGCGCAGGCTGGTGCCGGCTGGCGCCAGCGCGTCGGGATCGAGCAGCACGGCGCGGATCACGGCCTGCATGTCGCCGCGCACGCCAGAGCCGTTGTTGGCAAAGGCTGCCGCGACCCTGCCCACATAGGCGGGGCTGGGATTGCTCGTGACGAGGCGCTGGATCAGCTGGCGGCCAAAGAAGGGGCCCGCATTCGGATGGTTGAACAGGGTGTCGAGGGCCAGCGCCATGTCCGCTTCGCCGCCGGCCGCGCCCGCCGCGCTGACGCCCAGAAAGCGCTTTTCGCTGGTGGAATGGTATGCCGCATAGTTCTGCATCGGCTTCCAGTCGCGGTCAGGATCGGCCAGGCTGCCAAAGAAGCGATTGGCGGCCTGGTCCGGCCCAGCCCAGCTCCAGCCCGTGAACACTTTTGCCAGGCCGCTCACGTCGTCGCGCGTGTAGGTGTCGATGGGTTTGCCGCCGGACAATTTCAATGAACCATCCGCATTCAGCTGGTACAGGCCGATGGTAAATAGCTGCATGACTTCGCGCGCGAAATTTTCGTCGGGCGTGCGCGTGGCCGATTCCTTCTGGTTGCGCAGGTGCGACAGGTACAGCCCCATCATCGGATGGGTGGCGACGCCCTGCAGCAGGGTGCGGAAGTTGCCGAACGCATGTTGTCCCAGCATATCGTAATAGCTGGCGACGCCCCGCGTTTGCGGCCATACGGCCTCGTTTTGCGAGGACACGACGAAGATTTCCGACAGGGCAAAGGCCACACGCTGGCGCAACTGGTCTTCGCCGCGCACGGCCTGCTGCCAGAACGATTCATAAAAGTCGTTCGGCACGGCCTTGGTGGCTGCCGCGCCTGCCGCAGGATACTTGGCGTCGATATATTTGCGGTGCAAGGTTTGCGGCTTGGAAAACTGCGCGCGGAACCAGGCGTCGCTATCGCTGGCGGCCAGGGCATCGATGGCCTCCATGTCCGGGCCGAATGTGGCGCGGCCCAGGAAACGCGACGCTTCCTGGCGCGTAAAGGTGGCCGCCTGATTCTCCGGCGGCGTGGTCAGGGGCGGCGGCGGAATGGTGTCGCCCGGTTTGGTGCCGGGGGCTGCCGGATCGCCGGGCGCGATGGTCGTTGGCGGCACGACCGATATGTCCGGATTCTGGGTGGAGCCGGTCTTGCTGTCGCCGCCACCGCCGCAGGCGGCAAGCAGGCTGAACAGGGTGATGGCCAGCAAGCGGCGCAAAGTAGGGTCAGTCATTTAGTTTCTTTCAGGCAATCAAATTCTGGCCCGTTAATTGTAGGGCTTGCCTACCAAAATCCTGTTTCCAATTAATTATTTACGTGTTGGCCACGTTTATTTTTGACGTGCGTTGGCATGGTGTTGGCAGTGTTTTTGGCGATGTAGCGAGAAGTTTGTTTTTTGAAAATAAAAAATATTTTTTGCCGATAACAAGCACTGTGGCGGATAGGCGACGTAATCATTCCTGCCAATTAAGCTTGTTGGAAAGCTCACCTTGACAACGAAATTCGCTTCGCCGGAAACCATGGTTTTTACGCTATCGGCGAAACGCCGTTCGCCGCCTGCTCCGTTGCTTGCCTTGTGCGTCGCGGGCATGGCCCTTGCGTAAAGAGGGCATGGGCTAGCCGCCCGTCCTTCACCGGAGCCTGCCATGACCAGCCGCCTGCTCGCCTATCGTCCCGAAATGGAATTGCCTGATCTGCCAGGCCTGCTGCCCCTGCAGCAGGAAGACGAGCTGGCGCTGGCGGCGCAGTTGCTGGAATTGCAGGGGCCAAGCCAGTTCGATGCCTTCCTGGCGCGCCAGCTGGGCGCCACCGCGGCGGGCCAGCAGGTGCGCGGCACGCCGCTGGAAGGGCCGCTGCGCCAGCTGCTGGGCAAGGTGGTGGCGCCGCTGCTGCCCCTGCACGCTGGTTCGCCGCAGGCGCTCAAGCGGCGCGCTGCCGGCATCTTCGGCATGGAACTGGAAGGATTGAGCCCGGAAGACAAGGAATTCGAACTGGCGCGCCAGGTCGTGCATCTGATCGATGCCGTCAACACGGCGCTGGCGCAGGACGACGGCATGCGCGCGCGCGCACCCAGGGCGCGGGTGGAAACTGCCCTGCTGCAAGTGGCACGCAGCGTGGCGCCAGGCTTGCTCAGGCAGGCTGCGCAAACGCCAGGGCGGGAGAGTGGCCGCTGGCGCCGCGCGGGCGGGCACATCGTCGTGCTCGATTGTTAGCCGGATGGCCAGTCTGTCCGGCAAGGTAGTCCCAACCGAGGTGATCACTTTGAGGAGCTCATCATGCATGACTTGGATCGTACGACCCTGGAATATGGACAGGAAATGTCCGGCTTTGAAGCGGAACAGTTCGAGTTTGGCCAGGGCGAGTGGAGCGGCGAGGGCGGCGCGAATGCCATGTTTTCCGAGGCCGAGGAAATGGATCTGGCGAATGAATTGCTGTCGGTGAGCAATGAGGCGGAACTGGAACAGTTTCTCGGCAATTTCCTGCGCAAGGCCGCCTCCGTGGCGGGCGGCATCATCAAGTCGCCCGTGGGACAAGCCATCGGCGGCGTGCTCAAGGGCGTGGCGAAAAAGGCGATTCCCCTGGCCGGCGGCGCCATCGGCGGCTATTTCGGCGGCCCGCTGGGGGCCAAGATCGGCAGCGGCCTGGCGTCGGCCGCTGGCGGCGCACTGGGGCTGGAAGCGGAAGCGTCGTCGAACGAGGACCGCGAATTCGAAGGCGCCAAGCAGTTCGTGCGCCTGGCCGCCGACACCGTCAACCGCGCCGCGCAAGCGCGCGGCGCGGGCGACCCGCGCGCCATCGCCCAGGCGGCGGCCGGCGCGGCGGCGCGCCAGTTCGCGCCAGGCTTGCTGGGACGCCCGGGCGGCCAGGTCGCCACGCAGAACGGCAGCGGCGCTGGGAACTCGGGCAGCCTGGCGCCGGCCGGCGCGCGCAGCCAGGCCGGCATGCGCCCATCCAGTGGCCGCTGGGCGCGCCAGGGCCACAAGATCGTCCTGTACGGCGTCTGACATCATGGCCATCGGCGCTTATGCAGCCTGGATGCTGGCGCAGGAAGCGCGCTCGCTGCTGACGCGGCTGGCGCGGCTGGAGCCGTTCGCGCTGATCGAGCCGACGGTGCTGGCGGCGGCCCTGATGCCCAGCGCCCAGTCGGCCATCGAAAGCCAGCTGGTGCAGGGCCGGCGCGAGTTGCGGCACATGGTGGCCCGCTTCCAGTGGTGGCTGCGGCGCGAGCATGCCGACGGCGCCAGCATGGCCACGGCCGCCGAGGCCCAGCGCCGCTTTACCTTCCTGCGCCTGAAATTCAATGCGGCGCTGACCCAGTTCGACCTGTTCAACGAAGTCATCACGCAACGCAGCGAGCACAAGACGGGAGTCTGGCTGGCCGGCCTGGACATCGTGGCCGCCGACGCGCTGGCGCTGCCCGGCAATGTGTACCAGGCGCCGCCCGTGATCTGCTACCTGGACCGGGGGCCGGGCGCGGCCATCCGCCGCGCGCGCACGCGCCTGCCGGGCGGCGGCGACAATCCCGTTGCCATCATCCGCCTGCCGCGCGAGCGCATGATCGGCAGCAGCATCGCCTCGTCGCTGGTGCACGAGGTAGGGCACCAGGGCGCGGCGCTGCTGGACCTGGTGGCGTCCTTGCGGCCCGTGCTGCAAGCCATGCAGCACGGCGGCAGCGGCCTGGTGCACGTGTGGCAGCTGTGGGAACGGTGGATTTCCGAGATCGTAGCCGATTTCTGGTCGCTGGCGCGGGTCGGCGTGGCCGCCACCCTGGGCCTGATCGGCGTGGTCAGCCTGCCGCGCGTGTTTGTCTTCCGCCTCAATACCGACGATCCCCACCCGGTGCCATGGCTGCGCGTGCGCCTGAGCTGCGCCATGGGACGGGCCTTGTATCCGCATCCGCAGTGGGACCGCCTGGAGCAGCTGTGGCTGTCGTACTACCCGCTGGCCGGCTTGCCGCCGGCCCGGCAGCGGCTGCTGGAACAGTTGCAGGCCAGCATGGATGCCCTGGTGGGCCTGCTGGTGCAGCACCGGCCGCCGGCCTTGCGCGGCGGTTCGCTGGCCGAAGCCATGGCCGTGCACGCGCGCCAGCCGGCCATGCTGGCGCAGCTGTTTCGCCGCTGGAGCCTGGCGCCGGCGCAGATGTACCAGGCGACGCCGACCCTGGTGTTCGCCGTGCTGGGCCAGGCGCGCGCCAGCGGCACCTTGAGCCCGGAAGACGAAAGCGAGCTGCTGGGGCGCTTGCTGACCCACTGGGCCCTGCGCAGCACCCTGGACACGTCGGAGCTGTGCGCGGATGTCGTGCGGCATGGCCGCCAGCCCGGCACGCCGCTGCCGCCCCTGGCATCGCGTTTGATTATCCATTGAGGAGAATGACATGAGCAGCAAGATCAGCAGCAAGATGGGTGGCAGGAGCAGGGGCGCGGGCCAGGCGGGCCCGACACACCACGGCGGCAGCATCGCTGTCACCGTGCACGAAAAGGACAGCGGGGTCATGGTCGTCAATGCCGCCATCAGCCTGTACCGGGGAGCCGAGGCGGACTGCCATCTGTTCGATCCCGCCACCTGGGTACTGGACCCCGCCATGCTGGTGGGCGTGCGCTGGACCGATGGCCGTGGCAGCACCGTGTTTGCCGGGCTGGCGGCGGGCGCCTACGTGGGGGTGTATGGCAACTTCCCGTCCACGGCGCCCCAGTGCGTGACGGTGCAGGCCGATTGCAGCGCCGTGCTGTGCTTCACGCCGCAGCTCAACCCGCAGGTGGGCCTGGTGTTCGAGACGCCGGAATGCCAGCCCAGCGACTGCAATTTCGGCAGGGTGGGCGACCGTGCCGTGGCCACCGTCTCGTTTGACGGCGATCAAAGCGCCGACGGCCGCGAGCAGGTACAGGTGCTGGCCGCTTCGCCATGGGTGCCCATGCGCGGCGTGGCAAACGCCTTTTCCACGCCCGTGCGGCGCGCCGGCATGCACCGTTTCATGGGGCAGATGATGCTGTCGCAGCGGCCCGACTTGCGCAGCTTCCTGCCCGTGCCGGAAGGACTGAGCCCGAACGCCATGCTGGCGCTGGATGCGGAATACGAGACGGAGGAGCGCCAGCCGCAGCCCATCTCGGGCAATGTGGGCGTGTCGCTGACGCGCACGGAAACGGAGCCGACGGAAGACTTGCCGCTGTGGACCCTGATACGCAACAGCACCGAAGCGATGTCGTTTACGAATTACCTGCATTTCATGGACAGCCTGTTTTGCGGCGACCTGGCCAATGTGCGCGGTTTCGAGCAGGAACGCTTCGTCAAGAAGGCCGACATGTTCCAGCAGCTCAAGCAGCGCCGCGCGCTGCCGTTTTCCGATGCCGATTCCTACCGCGTGCTGAAAGTGGCGACGGAAGCGTTCGTGATGGTCAATTGCGGCGTGCTGAACCAGCCGCTGGCCTTCAATCCGGCCGAAGACAACGCTTACCTGGACCGGCGCGACATTCCCCAGGGGCGCGATCTGGAAACCGTGCTGCGCAACGATTACCTGGAAAACATCGACGGCTTCCAGACCTTGCCCTATCTGGCCGTGATCCGCCGCAAGCTGCCCGACATTCCCATCAGCATCCCGCGCGGCCAGGAAGGCGAAGTGGACCTGTGTTTCGGCATCATCCAGGAAAAGCTGGCCAATCCCTGCCTGCTGGAACTGATCTGGTCGTACTGGCACGAAGAGGGCATGCTGGTGCAGACCATGAACGCCATCGCGCAGCGCTTCCAGAACCTGCGCGCGCCGGGCAACCACCTCGATCCCCTGTCGAACACGGAAATCGACATGCTGCGTCCGTTGAATAACTTACTCTGGGGATACACGCAGGATGAACAGCATCGGCTGACCGTGATGCGCCGGAACTATGAGTATGACCATCACTACGGTGTGCGCCTGGACGGCAAGGCAGTGCAGCACTTCCGGCCAGCCGATAGCCGCTCCAAATTCCTGGAGGCGTTCCACCACTTGCTGCGCCTGCTGACCTCTTTCTACAAGCAGGATGACGACACCACCGTGAAGGCGGATGCCTTCCCCGTGCTGAATGCCTTGAAGGAAATCCACCTGATCCTGTCGCAGGGCGCGCACAACCAGTTCGGCGACTTGCCGTCGACGGCGCGCATCGAAATGCTGATGCAGCAATGGATGCTGGCACGCCCCGAATTCCGCGAATTTTTGCCCACGCGGGTGATGGTGGCCTATCCGGAACCGTGGATGGACCGGGTCGACGCCATGAAGAAACTGCAGGGCTGGACGGACACGAGCGTGATGCATTTCCGCAACCTGGCCATTTTTGGCGAGCAATTGCTGCTCTCCGTGCGTTACGGCAACTGGAGCGACATCTATGAACCCACGCAGGCGTTCAACTGGGCGCGCTTCTGGCGCCCGCAAGTGCAGGGCTATATCCACGGCTACCGCGCCGCCACCGGGGTCGACCTGTCCGTCGACAGCAGCGACCCGGCGATCGAAGCGACGATGCCCTCGGTGCTGCTGCGCCAGCGCCTGAGCCAGCAGCTGCGCAGCGTCTAGGGCGGGAGCGGGGCGCGTGCATGCTCGACTTTACCAGCGCCCTGTACCTGGGCATGCGCCATCCGGCGGGCTCGCTGGCGCGATGGAGCAGCCTGACCCTGGGCCAGCCGGCCGCGCTGCAGGAGCCGCCCGGCGCGCCGGCCCTGGCAGCAAGCCTGGCTGCGCTGCAAGGCTGCGAGGCGGCTTGCGTGCTGCCGTCGACCCTGCACCTGTTCTGGGACCTGTTCGGCATGCTGGCCGCCGAGCGCCTGGTGATCCTCGTCGACGGCGGCAGCTACGCCATCGCGCGCTGGGGCGCGGAGCGGGCGCAGGCGCTGGGCTTGCCCTTGCGCGTCTTTCCCAGCGGCGAGGCGGCGGTACTGCGGCGCCTGGCGGCGGCCTGGGGCAGGCAAGGACGGCGTCCATTGATCCTGGCCGATGGCTATGTGCCGGGCAGCGAACAGGTCTTGCCGCTGGCCAGCTATGCGGCCCTGGCGCGCCAGACGGGCGGTTATCTGCTGCTCGACGACACGCAGGTGCTGGGCGTGGCGGGCATGGCCGGTGGTGGCTCGGCGCGGCTGCATGGCTTGCCGGGCGGCGATGACAAGGCCGGTGGCCATCTGATCGTCGGCGCCTCGCTGGCCAAGGGATTTGGCGTGCCGCTGGCCGTGCTGGCAGGCAGCGGCAAGCTGCTGCGGCGCTTTGCGGCGCACAGCCAGACGCGCGTGCATGCCAGTCCGCCCTCGGCCGCCGTGCTGGCGGCGGCGCGGCGCGCGCTGGCGCTCAATGCGCTGCACGGCGATACCCTGCGCGCCAGGCTGGCGGATCGGGTGGCGCAGTGGAGGGCGGGGATGGCGGATGCCGGCATCGTTTGCCGCGGCGGCAGCTTTCCCGTGCAGCGCCTGCCCGGCCGCGCCCATTTGCAGCAAGCCTTGCGCGCGGCGGGCGTGCTGGCACTGGCGCAAGCGGCGCAAGGTCCCGGCACGCTGACTTTTCTGCTGCGGGCTGACCAGACGCCGCGGCAACTGGAGCAGGCGATGGACGTGCTTGAACATCACATCAGGAGGCGATATGAACGACGCGTTTGAAATGCTGCCCTTTGCGGGACAGCCAGCAGCGGCCGGCGAGCAGGAGTGGTTGCCAGAGTGGTCGCAGGAGTGGCAGGGGGAGGAAGAGGGCGAGGCCGAATGGGAGGGCGAGCGCTGGCCTCCCGGTGGCGCGCGCGGCGGCATGCGCGGCGGCGGGCTGCGCGCGCGTCCGCCTCTGCGCGGACAGCGCCGTCCTGCGCCGCCGCGCTACCAGGCGAATCCGGCGCGCCGTCCGCCGCGTCCCGCACCGCCGTCCTTGCCCTATCTGCCGCCGCGCTACCGGGGCTGGGGCGGCTATGTGCCCCTCTACCCGACCCTCTATCCGCAGGCCTATCCCGTGGCGGAGCCGGCCTTTGGCGACCAGCCGGAGCCGGGCATGGATGCGGGCCAGGGACAGGATCAAGGGCAGGACCAGGGGCAGGATGATGACCGGCCGCAAGGCGAAGTCCCGCCCACCCTGGCCGGCACCATGGGCCGGGTGCCGGAAGCGGCCGCCCTGCGCTACCAGGCGCTGGGGACGCTCGCCGACGCCTTGCGCGACGCGAATGGCCGCGGCCCGGGCCTGTACGTGATCGAGTTCGATGCGGGTGGAAGGCGCCGCGCCTACAGCGGCCAGACCGATGATCTGCACCGCCGTTTGCTGCAGCACCGGCTGTGCGGCCAGATGTTGGCCGTCGACGTCAGCGCGCACCAGGTGTACGTGGCGCCCCTGTCCTCGGCGGCGCAGCGGCGCCGGATTGAACAGCGCATCCACGACGACATGTTTGCCAACCAGCGCGGCGTGCTGACGAATCAGCGGCGTGAACTGGAGCTGGCCGCGCTCGGTGAAATGTGGGGCTGACGACAGCACCTTGATGACTGCGAAGGAGAGCATCATGCACCAACTCGAATGCGCATGCGCGCAATGCCGGCAGCGGGCCGGCACCGTGTTTGAAGTGCTGGAATTCGGCCAGGACTGGCCCGGCAAGGGCCGCGCGCCGGCCGTTTTCAGCGAAGAGGAAGAACTGCAGCTGGCCATGGAGTTGCTGGAAGTGGCCAGCGAGGAGGAACTGGAACAGTTTCTCGGCAATGTCTTCAAGAGCGTGTGGAAGGGCGTCAAGAAGGTAGGTTCGACCCTTGCCAAGGTGGCCAAGCCCCTGGGGGGCGCCTTGAAGGCCGTGGCCAAGACGGCCTTGCCCTTTGTCGGCGGCGCCCTCGGTTCGATGATCCCGATACCGGGCGTGGGCACGGCGCTCGGTTCGGCCCTGGGGCGCGCGGCCAGCAATGCGCTGGAGATGGAGATGGAGGGCGAAGCGGAGGGCGAGGCGCCGGCCGACCGCGAACTGGAGCTGGCCCGCCGCTTCGTGCGCATCGCGGGGCAGGCGGCGCGCCTGGCGGCCGACGGCGATGGCAGCGCGCGCGCCGTGGAAAGCGCGCTGACGCGGGCCCTGCATCAGCAATTGCCGCACTTTCGTTCGCCTGCGCCGCAGCAGGAAGATGAGAGCGGGCGCTGGCGCCGGCGCGGCAACCGCATCGTCGTCATGGGCGACTGGCAATAGCGCGGCAAGATGATCATCGATTGCCACTGCCATGCGGGACCGGGCGACGGCTTGAGCGGGCCGTGGGACAGCGATGCGCCGCTGCATGCCTATCTGCGCCGTGCGCAGGCGGCCGGCATCGCCCGCAGCGTGCTGTTCGCCACCTTCCACTCCGATTACGCCATCGCCAACCATGGCGTGGCGCGCCTGGTGTCGTCCGATCCGCAGCGTTTCTACGGCTTTGCCTTCGTGCATGCGCGGCGCGACCGGGGCCGCATCCTGGACCTGGTGCGCACGGCCGTCGAGCGGTATGGTTTTGTTGGCATCAAGGTACACCGGTTCGACGCGCGCATCAGCGGCGAAGTGTGCGACGCGGCCCGTTTCTTCGGCTTGCCCGTGCTGTACGACCCGGCCGGCGAGGTGGCCGTGGCCGAACTGCTGGCGCAGCAGTATCCGGACGTCAATTTCATCCTGCCCCATCTGGGCAGCTTTGGCGACGACTGGGCGGCGCAGCTGGGGCTGATCGACCACCTGGCGCGCCACCCGAACATTTTCACGGACACTTCAGGCGTGCGCCGCTTCGACTTGCTGGGGCAGGCCGTGCGGCGCGCGGGAGCGCACAAGATCCTGTTCGGCTCGGATGGTCCCTGGCTGCATCCAGGGCTGGAATTGCACAAGATCCACTTGCTGGGCTTGCCGCCGCTGGATAGGGCGCTGATCACGGGCGGCAATTTCTTGCGGCTGGCGAGGCTGGGGTGAGGTCGATCAAGGAGCGGTCGCCTTGCGGCGTATCTGCAGGGCGCGGTCGGTCACGCCCAGACGGGCGGCGGCGCGCTGGTTGTTGCCCTGCTCATCTGCCAGCACGAGGCGGATGGCCACGTCGGTGGCGCAGCGCGCGATGTGCGACAGCTTGCAGCCCTGCGCCAGGCCCCGCCGCACGGCCGTTTCGAAGTGCTGGTCGGGCCAGGGCGGCGCCAGCAGCCGTTCTTCGGGCGGCAGCGCGCCGATGGTGATGGGGCCGGGTCCGCAATGGCGGTGCCAGATGCGCGTGACGGTCTGGCGCAGTTCGCGCACATTGCCCGGGTAGTCGCGCAGCAGCAGGTATTCGCGCACGGCGGGGTCCAGCGGGGGCGGCGGCTGTTGCGCCAGTTCGGCCAGGAAATGCCGGGCCAGCAGCAGGATGTCGTCCTGGCGTTCGCGCAACGGCGGCGTCTGGCAACGCCAGCCGGCAATGCGGTAATACAGGTCGGCGCGGAAGGCGCCGCGCGCCACCTCGTTTTCCAGTTCGCGGTTGGTGGCGCAGACGAGGCGAAATTGCGTCGGCTGCCAGGTATTGCCGCCCACGCGCTTGTATTTGCGTTCCTGGATGGCGCGCAGCAGCTGCGCCTGCAGGGGCAGTTGCAGTTCGCCCACCTCGTCGAGGAAGAGCACGCCGCCATTGGCGAGGGAAAAAGCGCCATCGCGCGCACCCGTCGCGCCCGTAAACGCGCCCCGCTCATGGCCGAACAGTTCGCTGCCGGCCAGTTCCGGCGACAGGGTGGTGCAGTCGAGAATGGTCAAGTCGCCGCTGCAGTTGCCGAGACGGTGGACCAGCTGCGCCAGCAAATCCTTGCCCGTGCCCGTCTCGCCCGTGATCAGTATCGTGGCCTGGCTGAAGGCGGCCATTTCCACCACCTGGTGCAGCAAGCCGCGCCAGGCTGCGCTGTTGCCCACCAGGTGCTGGCGCACGGCGCTGGATGCCAGCAGCTGTGCCACGGCTTGCCAGCGCTGCAGCCGCGCCAGCACCTGGCCCGCATCGATGGCGTTCGCCGGCCACAGCAGCACATCGAGTGCGCCAGCAGCCATGACGGCGCGCTGTTGCGCGCAGCTCAGGGGCCGGCCGCAGGCGGCAATGGCCAGTACGCGGGCATGGTGGCACAGCGCCGGCAGCGTTTGCAGCAGCGTGCTGTCGGCCTCGGCAAACAGCACGATGCCCGCGCCATCGTCCTCGCCATCGTGCCGCCGGGCTAAAGTTACCTGAGCCTGCTTCAAGGCCGTCATCAGCAAGGCGCCACTGCCAGCCGCCGCCTGCTGCACGATTTCCAGCCACACCTTGAGCGCCATATGCCAGCCATCACGAGGGCACGAGTCGCCCATCTTAGAAGCCCGATATCCGAGCCGTTTGATCTGGCGCAAGCGTGCGCCGTAGCCCACAATGAAAAACGCCACCTGAAAGGTGGCGTGAATGAATGGCGTTCAACAAACGTCAGAATTAACCGTTTTTAACGAACGTCACGACGGTTCATCCAATCGTGGCGAGCGGCAGTGATTTGTGGCCGAGAAGCGCAACCGTACTCTAGTCCGGTGAGCATCGCCGGCCGCAAGGCGCGCCAAGCGAGATTGGATGAGCCGTCACTAATCGTCCAATTTGACGCAGTCCACAAAATAGCCGCGCTTGCCATCGACTTCGCGTTTCACCAGACCATGCACATCCGTCTCGAAGCCGGGGAAGCGCTCGTTGAAGTCGCGTGCGAAGCGCAGGTAGTCGACGATGGTCTTGTTGAAGCGTTCGCCCGGGATCAGCAGCGGGATGCCCGGTGGATACGGCGTCAGCAGGATGGACGTGATGCGGCCTTCCAGTTCGTCGATGGCCACGCGCTCGATTTCGCGGTGCGCCATCTTGGCGAACGCGTCCGACGGTTTCATGGCCGGGATCATGTCCGACAGATACATTTCCGTCGTCAAGCGTGCCACGTCGTAAGCCTTGTAGAAATCGTGGATTTGCTGGCACAGGTCGCGCAAGCCCATTTTTTCGTAACGTGGGTTGGCCGCCGCAAATTCCGGCAGGATGCGCCACATCGGCTGGTTCTTGTCGTAGTCGTCCTTGAACTGCTGCAACGCGGTTAGCAGGGTATTCCAGCGGCCCTTGGTAATGCCGATGGTAAACATGATGAAGAACGAGTACAGGCCGCATTTTTCAATGATGACGCCGTGCTCGGCCAGGTATTTGGTGACGATGGACGCGGGAATGCCCGTGTCGCCGAACTGGCCGTCCAGCGACAGGCCCGGGTTGACGATGGTCGCCTTGATCGGGTCGAGCATGTTGAAGCCGGGAGCCAGGTCGCCGAAGCCGTGCCAGTCATCCTCGGCGCGTATCATCCAGTCTTCCTGCTGGCCCATGCCTTCGTCGTTGAAGCTGGCCGGACCCCACACCTGGAACCACCAGTCCTGGCCCCATTCCTGGTCGATCTTTTTCATGGCGCGGCGGAAATCGAGCGCTTCCATGATCGATTCTTCCACCAGGGCCGTGCCGCCCGGCGCTTCCATCATGGCCGCGGCCACGTCGCACGAAGCGATGATGGAATACTGCGGCGAGGTCGAGGTGTGCATCAGGTAAGCCTCGTTGAAGGCATCCTGGTCCAGCTTGACCGTGTCCGATTCGCGCACGAGGATCTGCGAGGCCTGCGACAGGCCGGCCAGCAATTTGTGCGTGGACTGGGTCGAGAAGATCATCGATTCCTTGGCGCGCGGACGGTCCTTGCCGATAGCGTGCATATTCTTGTAGAAATCGTGGAAGGTGGCGTGCGGCAGCCACGCTTCATCGAAGTGCAGGGTGTCGATCTTGCCGTCCAGCATTTCGCGCAGGGTTTCCACGTTGTAGATCACGCCATCGTAGGTCGATTGCGTGATGGTCAGGATGCGCGGCTTCTTGTTCTTCGCTTCGCGCGCGAACGGATTTGCCTCGATCTTGCGGGCAATGCTTTCCGGCGTGAATTCATGCAGCGGGATAGGGCCGATGATGCCCAGGTGATTGCGCGTCGGCATCAGGAACACGGGAATCGCGCCGCACATGATGATCGAGTGCAAGATCGACTTGTGGCAGTTGCGGTCGACGACGACGATGTCGCCTGGCGCCACGGTCGAATGCCATACCATCTTGTTCGAGGTCGAGGTACCGTTGGTGACGAAATAGCAATGGTCGGCATTGAAGATGCGCGCCGCATTGCGTTCCGACGCGGCGACAGGACCCGTATGGTCGAGCAGCTGGCCCAGTTCCTCGACGGCGTTGCAGACGTCGGCGCGCAGCATGTTCTCACCGAAGAACTGGTGGAACATCTGGCCGATCGGCGACTTCAGGAAGGCCACGCCGCCCGAGTGGCCGGGGCAGTGCCACGAATAGGAGCCGTCGTTGGCGTAGTGCACCAGCGCGCGGAAGAACGGCGGCGACAGGCCGTCCAGGTAGGATTTCGCTTCGCGGATGATGTGGCGCGCGACGAATTCCGGCGTATCTTCGAACATGTGGATGAAACCATGCAGTTCGCGCAGGATATCGTTGGGGATATGGCGCGAGGTGCGCGTTTCGCCATACAGATAAATGGGGATGTCGGCGTTCTTGTAGCGGATTTCCTCGACGAAGGCGCGCAGCGATTTCAAGGCGTGATCGGTTTCCTCGATGGAACCGGCGCCGAATTCTTCATCGTCGATCGACAGCACGAAGGCTGACGCGCGCGATTGTTGCTGGGCAAATTGCGACAGATCGCCGTAGCTGGTCACGCCCAGCACTTCCATGCCTTCTTTTTCCATTGCGGCGGCAAGGGCGCGAATGCCCAGGCCGGACGTATTTTCAGAACGGAAATCCTCGTCAATGATGACGATAGGGAAACGAAATTTCATGCATGTCTCCAAAAAAGCAAGCCGCCCCTGACGGATGTGGAGGGGCGGACTAGGGCGCGACGGTCAGGCGGTAGTGCAACCCGGCAGCCACATAAAAAAAATAAGAACGGGATTCTCGCAGAAATGCGGCCTCTGCGGGAAAAAAATATCACCCCCCGGCGTCCCAGGCATGCGCTAGCGTGACGCACGGGTGTGACAGGGGTATTACAGCAACATTCTGTGAATCAAGATCAACCTTATCAGGCTTTGCGTTGCAGCGTGACAAAGGCGTAAGGCAGGCCGGATTTCTCCGAGACATGCGCTTCGCGCGCGGTTTCTTGCCACACGGCATGATCCACGGCGGGGAAAAACGCGTCGCAGTCAAACGTCTGGCCGATTTCCGTGACGATCAGGCGCTGCGCCAGGGCCAGCGACTGCTGGTAGATTTCGGCGCCGCCGATGACATAGCCTTCGGCGCCGTCCAGCAGGGCGATGGCCGCTTCCAGCGACGCCACCGCTTCCACGCCCTCATGGCGCCAGTCCGGATTGCGCGTGATGACGATGTTGCGGCGGTTGGGCAGCGGGCGGCCGATGGAATCGAAGGTCTTGCGGCCCATGAGGATGGGGTGGCCCGTCGTCAAGCGCTTGAAATGCGCGAGGTCTTCCGGCAATTTCCACGGCAGGGTGTTGTCGATGCCGATGCCGCCTTGCTGGTCGGTGGCGACGATGATGGTCAGTAAGCTCATTGGTTCTGTGAAAAAGGTGGGGGCGATGCCCGATGCCCGCCATTATCGTTGAAATTGCCGGCAGCCTCCAGATGCGCACGCATGGCCTGCGCCAGCGCACCCGGTGCTTCCAGCGGGATCATGTGGCCCGTGTTGTCTTTTAGCAAGTGCAGGGTGGCTTGCGGCAGGCGGGCGGCCATGGCGCGCAGGTCGTCGGGATCGACGAGCTTGTCGTCTTCGGCGCCCACGATCAGCACGGGAAAATCGAGTTCCGGCAAGCGCGCCATCAGGTCGGGGCGGGCGATGGTGGTGATGAATTGCGCCAGCAGCACCTCCTTGCCCAGGTCCAGCCCCATCTGCTGGATCAGGCCCGTGATGCCGTTGTCCTGCAGGTGCGACGGGTGCAGCAGTTCGCGCAGGCGCTGGCGCGTGATGCCCGCATAGGCATTGCGCTCGAGCATGGCGACGATGCGCCGGCGCGCTTCAATTTCCGCGGGCAGCAAACCTTTGGCCGAATTGGCGATCAAAGTGAGCGATGTCACGCGCTGCGGATGCGCCAGCGCGTGTTCCAGCGCCAGGTAGGCGCCCAGCGAAAAGCCCACCAGATGGGCTTGCGGAGCGCTGTGGCTGGCGATCATCTGCTGCATCTGCGGGCGCGTGCGCGCCTGGTGCAGGGGCACGTGCTGCAGATCAAAGGCGTCGCCCACGGCAGGCGCCAGGCGCGACCACAGGCGCTCATCGCACAGGGTGCCAGGAATGCAGTCGAGCCGTATCTTGCTATTGTTCAAGGACAAACCTGGGTTCAAGGATGGTGAAAATTTTTGTCGAGCGGCATTATCCGTCATTTTGCGCATTGGGGCAGCGGCATGGTATTTTCCTTGTGGCATTATTTTCAATAGTGCGCGGCTGGCAAGCAGGAACTTTATGGTAGGCTCATGGCTCATCAAGCCGGCGTGCCGGCGACGTGACCTGAAACACCGAATGCAACCCCACATTAAAGAGGAATTACCATGGCGATCAGTTTGCAAAAAGGCGGCAATGTCAACCTGAGCAAGGAAGCTCCCGGCTTGAAGAAAATCGTGATTGGCCTGGGCTGGGACCCGCGCGCCACCGATGGCGCCGCATTCGACCTGGACGGCAGCGCCTTCCTGCTGAAAACGGATGGCAAGGCCCGTTCCGATGCTGATTTCATTTTTTATAACAACCTGAAGTCGGTCGATGGCTCCATCGTCCACGCGGGCGACAACACCACGGGCGGCGGCGATGGCGACGACGAGAAAATCGCCGTCGACCTGGCCAACGTGCCGGCCGACATCGACAAGATTGCCGTGGCCGTCACCATCCATGACGCCGAAAACCGCAAGCAGAACTTCGGCATGGTCGGCAAGGCCTATATCCGCTGCCTGAACGGCGACAACGGCGCGGAAATCGCCCGCTACGACCTGTCGGAAGACGGCTCGACGGAAGCGGCCATGATCTTCGGCGAAATCTACCGCGCCGGCAGCGAATGGAAATTCAAGGCCATCGGCCAGGGTTTCAAAGGCGGCCTGGGCCCACTGGCACGTTCCTTTGGTATCAACGCTTAAGAGCTCCGGAAAACGGCCCATGGCCGCGTTGCGTCACCTCGCCGTACTATTCGTACTGTCTTCGGTGACGCGCCTTGCCCTGAACCGTTGTCCGAAGCTCTTTTAGCTTTGTATAGAACCCAGAACGTCAGTCCATGGCGGCGTTGCTCTGCCGTGGACTGACTGTACATTCGTACTGTCTTCGGACGACGGGCCTTGCCTTGAGCCGTTGTTCGAAGCTCCCACACCTGAATAAATAATCGCATGGAAAACCTGATCAAGGGGCAGCGCCTGGCGCTGTCCGGCCTCGTCACGGGCAATGTCGTGCAACTGGGCCTCGCCAGCGCCGGCGTGGCGCTGGACTTTGCCTGTTTCGGCCTCGATGCCGCCGGCAAGCTGTCCGATGACCGCTACATGACGTTCTTCAACCAGCCGCGCACGCCGTGCGGCGGCGTGGAAGCCGAGGCACCGTCCGGCGATGCGGCCGGTTTCAGCTACCAGCTGGAGCGGTTGCCTGCCGCCATCGAGCGCCTGGTCGTCACGGCCGCCATCGATGGCGCGGCCACCATGGCACAGCTGGGCAGCGGCTATCTGCGCCTGCTCGACGGCGGGCGCGAGCTGGCACGCTACACGTATGCGGGTGCTGATTTTGCGCAAGAAAAAGCCGTCATGCTGGGCGAGTTCTACCGCAAGGACGGGGGCTGGCGCTTCATGGCCGTGGGCCAGGGTTTCAATGGCGGCCTGGATGCGCTGGTTGCCCATTTCGGCGGCGAAGTGGCGCAGGCGGCAGCGCAACCGGCGCCATCCCCCAAGATTTCCCTGTCGAAAATCTCGCTGACCAAGGCGGGCCAGACGCACAAGGTGTCGCTGGAAAAGGGCGCGGGCGCGCCGGGCAAACTCACCGTCAAGGCCACCTGGGTGGACAACGGCGATGGCGACGACGACAACGATGACCTTGATTTGCGGGTCGGTATCCTCTTGCCAAATGGCCAGATGCGCTTCATCCAGGCGCCCGATACGCCAGGCAGCTTCGACGCCATGCCCTTCGTGCGCCACCTGGGCGACGTGGCGGGTGCATCGGGCAAGGAACCGGCCACGGAAACGGTGGAAGTCAATCCTGCGCTGGCGCAACATTACGGCGGCACGGTGGGCCTCGTCTTCAGCGTGTATTCGGCGCTGGCCAACGGCGCCGTGTCCGTCGCTTCCATGCGGCCGAAGATGGTCATGCAATATGGCCAGCAGATCGTCGAGTGCGACTTCGACTTCCGCCTGTCCAAGGCGGCCGACGACGATTCCGTCTACACCTATGTGATCGGCATGGCGCGCATCACGCCCGACAGCATCATCCTCGAGCCATCCGGCAAGACGTCGGAGCCGGGCAGCGAAGCGACGCCGTGGCTGAGCTGGCAGGGCGAGAACCTGCAACTGGCCTTCAATGGTCCGGTCGTCTTCAAGGGCGAGGACAAGGAAGACGAAGATGATTTCAATGCGGACAATCCGCGCCGCTATATCGCCTAGGAGGCACTGATGGAAACCTTGTCCAAGGGACAGCGCTTGCCGCTGGCCAATCTCGTTCCCGATGGCGTGCTGCAGGTCGGCGTGGCGGCGCAGGGGCTGGCCCTCGACGTGGCCTGTTTCGGTCTCGAGGCGGCCGGCAAACTGTCCGACGAGCGCTACATGACCTTTTTCAACCAGCCGCGCACGCCGTGCGGCGGCGTGGAAGCGCGTGCCGGCAGCGCTGGCGACATGGCCGAGTTTGCCCTGCAACTGGCGCGCCTGCCTGCCAGCATAGACCGTCTCGTCGTGACGGCGTCCATCGATGGCGACGGCGTGATGTCGCAATTGCAATCTGGCCACGTGCGCCTGCAGGCGGGCGGACGCGAGCTGGCCCGCTTTGCCTTCGCGGGCAGTGATTTCGCGCAAGAAAAAGCCGTCATGCTGGCTGAGCTGTACCGCAAGGATGGCGGCTGGCGCTGCATGGCGGTGGGGCAAGGTTTCAATGGCGGCCTTGACGCGCTGGTGCGCCACTTTGGCGGCGAGGTCGACCAGGCCGCGCCCGCTGTTCCTTCCACCCCTGCGGCTGCGGCATCTGCCGTCATGCAGGCCAAGCTGAACCTGGAAAAGCGCGTCGAACGCGATGCGCCGCAACTGGTCAGCCTGGTCAAGCAGGCGGGCGTATCGCTGCAAAAAGTGGGCTTGCTTGACCACCGCGCCAAGGTCTGCCTGTGCCTGGATATTTCCGGCTCCATGGGCCGGCTGTATGTACAGGGGCTGGTGCAGCGCTTTGCCGAGCGCATCCTGGCCCTGGGCTGCAAGTTCGACGACGATGGCGAGATCGATGTTTTCCTGTTCGGCAAAAACGTCCATCATCCGGCACCCATGGACTTGAGTAACTGCAACACGTATGTGGGGCGGGCGATCATCCGCCACCCGCTGGAAGGCGACACGCGCTATGGCGCCGCCATGCAGGCCATCCGCGCGTTCTATTTCCCCGACGCGGCCGGCGGCGAGCGCACGCGGCCCGTCGCGGCCGACTTGCCCGTGTACGTGATGTTCGTCACCGACGGCGGCACCAGCGACCAGGCGACGACGGAAAAACAGTTGCGCTGGGCCAGCAATGAACCGATCTTCTGGCAATTCATGGGCATCGGCAAGGGGCGTAAATCGAAAAGCAAGTTCCTCGCCGCCTTTGCCGATTCCGACTTCCCCTTCCTGGAAAAGCTCGACGAATTGCAGGGGCGCCTGGTCGACAACGCCAACTACTTTTCCGTCAGCTCGCCCGACGAACACAGCGATGCGGAACTGTATGACTTGCTGATGACGGAATATCCGGGCTGGCTGAAGCTGGCGCGCGGCAAGGGTTTGCTCAGGTAGCGTAAAGGTGGCGTAAAGGTCATCGGATGAGGCTGTACGACCACAAGTGCAAGAGATTTGTAAATTGAAGTAAATAACAATGGTTCGCATTTGCTTTGCTCGATGCAGTCGTGGCATGCTTTCACTGTGCCCTCACGCTGCGGCGTGGCGCCTCATCCGTAGCGTTCCATTATTTTTTAGCCAAATGCATAAACTCTTTTTTCATTGCCTGGCGGGCAGCAGCCTGCTGGTCGCCAGCGCCGCTGTCCAGGCGCAAACTGCCACCGGCGACACCGTCGTCAAGCCGGCGCCGCCGGCCAAGGCGCCCGCCGTCGACGCCCCCGCTACCGTCAGCGTGACGGCCGAACGTCCCACGGGCCGCATCGACCGGCAAGTCTACGACGTCAAGTCCGACGTGGGCAGCAGCAATGGCACGGCGGCCGATGCCTTGAACAATGTGCCATCGGTGGCCGTCGACCCCGATGGCAGCGTTTCCCTGCGCGGCAGCAGCAATGTGCAGATATTGATCGATGGCAAGCCTTCGGCCATGCTGCAGGGCGATTCGCGCGGCGCCACCTTGAACGCCATGGCGGCCGACGATATCGAGTCCGTGGAAGTGATCAACAATCCCGGCGCCCAGTTCGGCAACGAGGCCGGTGGCGGCCCGATCCTGAACCTGGTGATGCGGCGCAACCGCAAGCCGGGCGGCTTTGCCACCGTCAACGCGAATGCGGGCATCGCCGGGCGCTACAACAGCGCCGTGTCCGGCACCTACAACGAAGGGCCGTGGGGCTATCAGGGCGGCATCAATGTGCGCCATGACGGCCGCAATTCCGTGGGCGAGGTCAGCCGCGAGCGCCTGGAGCGCGGCACGGGCGCTTTCGCCCCCAGCAGCCAGCAATCGAGCAACACTGGCTTGAACGACTCGCTGGGCTTGCACGGCACCATCAACTACAACCTGAACGCCAACGACACCCTGGCCGCCAGCGTGTCGTATAACGGGCGCAGCAACGACCAGCGCTCGCTCGACCGCTACATCAATGGCGACAGCACGGGCAGCACCATCGGCGACTATGTGCGCAGCACCGTGCGCAATGGCGACAGCCGCAACTACAGCTGGGGCGCGCGCTATGACCACAAGGGAGAGTTGCCGGGCGAAACACTGAAAATCGACTTGCGCGTATCGTCGTCGACCAACGAGAGCGACAGCGATTACGCCAACGCCTACACGGTGGCGCCCGTCAATGCCTTCGACAGCCGCGCGCGCCAGCACAGCGAGACGGGCAACCGCATCGTCGACTTCAGCGGCGACTACGAGCGTCCGCTGGCGGGCGGCACGGCCAAGCTGGGCTACAAGGTGGCCGACAACAAGAGCAGCTTCGACACCCTGTACACGGACATCAACCCGGCCAGCCTGCTGGAGACCGTCAACCCCATGCGCAGCAACCGTTTCGAGCTCGACGAGCGCACCATCGCGCTGTACGGCTCCTACCAAATGCGCCTGAGCGAACGCTGGGGCGCGCTGGCCGGCTTGCGCGCCGAATACACGGACTTGAACGTGCGCCAGATTACCAGCGGCGTCGAGGCCAGCAACAATTACGTCAACTACATTCCCAGCCTGTTCGCCACCTACAAGGTCAGCGACGAGAGCAATCTGCGCTTCAGCTATGCGCACCGCATCCGCCGCCCGAATGCGGGCGACCTGAACCCGTACGTCATCTACCGCGACGAGTTCAATGTGTCGGCCGGCAATCCCAAGCTGAAACCGACGCAGACGGATTCGTTCGAGATCGGCTATGAAACGAAGATCGCGGGCCTGGAAAGCAGCTTGCGCGCCTACCACCGGCGCGACACGGACGCCATCGTCGATTACCGCTACTTTATCAGCGACAATGTGCTCTTGACCACGCGCGAAAACGGCGAAGGCAGCCATTCGAGCGGCCTGGAGTTCAGTGTCAGCGGCAAGCTGACGCCGTCGCTGACCCTGAACACGAGCGGCAACCTGGCGCGCAGCCAGCAAACGAGTTCGGACGACCTGGGCAACCGCAGCACGCGCACGGCGAATGCCCTGAGCGGCCGCGCGCGCCTCAATTACCAGCTCAATACGGCGAACCAGCTGCAGCTGGCCCTGCAAATGCAAGGCAAGATGCTGTCGGGACAGGGTTATCGTTCGCCGAATAACACCCTGAATCTGAGCTGGCGCCACACGGTGACGCCGCAGCTGAGCCTGGTCATGAATGTGACCGATGTGTTCAGCAGCAACAAGATGGAAACCGTCATCAACAGCGCTTCCCTGCGCGAGACGAGCACGCGGCGCTTCGATGGCCGCATGATCTATGTGGGACTGTCGTACCGCCTGGGCGGCGCCACGTCGGCGGCGAAAGAGGGCGAGCGCGAACCGCGCTTCGGTCCGCCGGGCGGACGCGGGCCAGGCGGCCCCGGCCCCGGCCCCGGCCCGGGCGGGCCCGGTGGCGAACCGGGCTAAGCAGCTTTGGCGATTTCCTTGAGGAAGTCGACAAAGCTGTCCGCGTGGCGTTCAAAACGCCATGCGCCTGCGCCGTGCTCGGCCGTGTAGACGGGCGCGTCGCCGTCAACGATGGCTGACAAATCCAGGCAATATGGATCGGCGCCCGCATCGGCAATCACCACGTAGTGGACGGGCCAGCCGGCGAGGACTTCCCGGTCGACAGGATTGCAGGCGTATCCGTGCTGCCTCTTGATCAGCTCTGCCGCGCCGTACAGATTCAGGCCCTGGAAGTAGCGCTTGCTGTCGATATACACGCGCAGCGGCGAATAGCGGGCCAGGAAGCGCCGGTATTGTTCCGGCAACGCCCAACGCTGGTCGATGGCGGCCAGGTCGGCATTCTCCGCAATGACCAGCCAGTTCGACGGACGCGCCAGGTCCTGCTCCTGCTTGCGCTCGGCCGCCAGTTTCTTTTCCAGTTTCGCGGCCGCCTTTTCCAGCGCCGTGCGGGGATCGTCCAGCGACGCATGCGTGGCCGGTGGCGCAAATCCCGCGCCGTCCGGGTAGCCGGCGCGCTGCCAGGCCAGCACATCGTCGAGGGGCAGACTCTCGGCTTTCCAGTAGTCGGGAACGGCCGACAAGCCGGCATCGAATGGCTGGCGGCTCAGCACGGCCAGGCTTTTCACGGCCTTGGCCCTGACTTGTAGCGGTTGCGAGTCCGAGAGAGCCAGCGCCACCACGGTCTCGTAAGCATCCTTGCCCTGGCTTTTCAGCAGGCCGTCGATGCCCCAGTAGGCCAGTTGCGGCATGGTCACGGCCCAGCTGAAAAATTCCTGCAATTCCTGCGCCTGTATCAGGTCCGCCATGGTGTGTACCAATGAGGTGCGCCAGTGCAGCAGCTGGCCGTCGCGCGCGTAGGCGCTCAATATGTCGAGCACGGCCAGGCGGTCGGTCTCGCCGTGCTTCTTGATCAGTCTATCCTTGAGCTTGGAAAACTTGACGCCGTCGGTTTCGTCGAACAGTTTGCGGTGCAGTGCTGCCAGTGGTGTGATCGCCATCGTCTTCCTGATTCATTTGTCTGCGGATTTCGGTTGAATGGATATTCTCCCTGACGGCCGCCAGTAGAAATTCTGGACAATGCCGGACAGGGCAACGCATATTTTTATTATAAGATGGTGCCTGGTTCATGATATCAGGCCCGATGGAAGATGAAATCCTACTTCAAGACCAGCGTATTCCTGAGCTGTTTGCTGTCCATCGTCTATCTGTTTTTGATGCGTAAGACGTTTCCCATGGCCAGTGATGGAAATGGACCCAATGGCGATGCGCTGATTGCTTATTTTATCTTCGTTGTTGCATGGATTCTGCATATCCATACTTTTATTCTGGGAATTTTTCTATACAGTCGCAATAAAGGCGGCACTAAAACAGGCTTGGCTATTCTGCTTGCCAGCGCCTTGTTATTGTCATTCCGTGAAATCAGCTCGATCAGCAAAAAACAGTTAGCCGATTATCGATATAATTCCAGTGCTACTACCAAAACTTTCAAAGCGATCAGTGCAGGCACGCCTGCCGAATTTTTCAGCTATTTCGGTCAAATTCCGGACCGGGAAAAAACCTGGGCCTATGTTCGCGAATTGATGGTGGACCTGGCCAAGGCGGGCAGGGTCGATCTGCTCGAACAGCTGGAAATACAGGGTTTTCCTGTCGCGGAGGCTGGTCACGAAAAAGAATGGACTGACGTGGTGTATGCGCCCGTTTACAGCGAGGCACTGTCGCCGGAACAACGTCTGAAAGTGCTGGAGTGGCTGTTTTCCAGGGGCGAGCTTTTTCAATTTTCCCTGAATCAGTCCGGACACGCGTTTTTTTCGATTGAAAAATTTTCAAATGCGTTCAAGGATATCAACAACCCGAGCACCAGGAAAATCTTTGATCTCCTGGTACGCCATGGCGCCGACTTCAAGGGCGGCAATACCGGCTATGTGCTCTGGTATTCGGCCCGCTTCGGGAATCTTGAGCACGTCAGGTTTTTGCTTGCCCAAAGCATCGATCCCGATTACGTTGACGAGAACGGCCATACCACGGCCCTGGACGAAGCCATCGATAACAATCACCAAGTCATCATGCAGGAACTTGTAAAGGCTGGCGCCAAGAAATCGGGCGATCTGCAAAGCGCGGGTCAATAAGGGGAACTGCCCCGCGCGTTGCGTTCCCCGGCTCAGACAGCCATGGCCGCCTTGATGGGCGCGTGATGTTCGTAGCCTTCCAGCGAAAAATCGGACGGTTCGATTTTTTCCAGCCACTCCGGTTCGTATTTGCCGGTTTTGGCAAAGTCGGGCACGCGCTCGGAAATGACGAAACGCGGTGCCGGGAACGGTGTGCGCTTGAGTTGCTCTTCCACCATGTCGAGGTGGTTTTCATAGATGTGCGCGTCGCCGATGAAGTACGTGAACCAGCGCGGCGTGTAGCCCGTCAGGCGCGCCACCAGGTGCAGCAGGGCCGCGCCTTCGGCGATGTTGAACGGCGTGCCCAGGCCGATATCGTTGCTGCGCACATATAAGCACAGCGAAATCTCGCGCGTGCTGGCGTTCGGGATGAACTGGTACAGCAAATGGCAGGCGGGCAGGGCAACGGCGTCCAGCACGGCCGGGTTCCAGCCGTGGAACAGGATGCGGCGGCTGCCCGGGTTGGTCATGATGGTATCGAGGCATTCGCGCAACTGGTCGACGGCCTTGTACAGCAAGACCTTTTGCACGCCGTCTTCGGCGATGGGGGCGATCAGGGTGAAACCGTTCGCCTGGGCGTCGGCGATCTGTGCCGGCTGGTCGGCGTCGAGCAGTTTATACGCGGGCCATTGGCGCCATTGCACGCCGTACACGGGGCCGAGGTCATCCTCTCCTTCGCGGTAGGGGTTGGCCAGCCATTGCGCGTTTTCATTGGCGTTCTGGTCCCACACCTTGCAGCCCAGCGCGCGGAACTCGGCCGCGTTGCGCGAGGCGCGCAGGAAGGCGCACAATTCGCCGATCACGGATTTGAAAGCCAGTTTCTTGGTCGTCACGGCAGGGAAATTGCCGTTGGCCAAGTCGAAACGCATCATGGCGCCCGGCACGCTCAGGGTGCGGATGCCCGTGCGGTTGTCTTGCCAGCTGCCCGTTTCGAGCACGGTCTTGATCAAATCTTGATATTGCTGCATGTATTTCTCCAACGGTAAGGATGGTGATTGTAACGCAGGCGCGACAGGCGGGCTGCGGCCCACGCACATAATTACGCTGCTGTCTTACCTGCAAACATGACTCTGTGGTAATTTGTGTGTCCTTGAAGAAATACATAGAAACGGCAGACGCTGCACCATGTTCTTGCGACAATTTGTAAATAATAATAACGCCGCCGTGGTGGAGATGAGCAGGGCCGATTTTCTCAAGGCCAACCTGCGCCTGATCCTGGCCTGGCCCTTGCTGGGGCTGGTCCTGTGCGCCGTGCTGTGGACGGCCACCTTGCTGCAGCTGGAGGCGGAAAAGAAGGTGGCGCAGCAACAGGCGCTCGACAGCGTGTCGTCGCTGTCGAAAGCGTACGGCCAGTATCTGCTGCGCACCCTGGAGCAGATGGATCAGCTGACCTTGCAACTCAAGTATGAGTGGGAAAATTCGCGCGGCCAGCTGCGCCTCGATCAATTGAAGACGCAGGGCATGTATGCCTTGCCGCAATTTGCCATCGTTGCCATCCTCGACCGCAAGGGCCACCCCGTGACGGCCACGGCGCCGCTGCAGCGCCTGCGCGTCAACGAACGCAGCGATTTCCTGCTGCGCCACTGGCGCAGCAATTCCAGCGCGCTGCGCATTGCGCTGGGGCGGGCCAGCGAGGCGGCCCCGGCATCGTCCGGCGCCGATGAAAGCCTCGTGCATTTCACGCGCCGACTGGAAGACGTGGACGGCAATTTCGACGGCGTGCTGCTCATCTCCATCCATTCCAGCTATTTTTCCGAATTCTACAACAGCGTCAGTTTCGGCAAGTTCGGCATGTCCGCCATGGTGGGCGAGGAGGGCGAGCTGTTCAGCACGCGCCTCGGCTCGCGCGTGCTGCCGTCCCAGAGCGGCCAGGGCACGCCGTTTCTCGACACCAGCTTCCTGGAAACGGAGAGCGGCGCCCTGCACTCGGGCAGCAGGATCGCTTTTTCCGACAAACAAAGCCGCTACGTGGGCTGGCAGGCGCTGAAAGCCTATCCGTTTACGGCCGTGGTCGGGCTGTCGGACGGCGAAATGCTGCATCCCTACGAGGAAACGCGCACCATCTATATCGGCATCGCCCTGGCCGTCACCGTGCTGCTGCTGGCCTTTGCGGCCGTCGCCACCGTGCTGTCGCTGCGCCTGGCGTGGCGCCACCACCAGTCCGAAGGCGTGCGCAATGCCTACCGCATGGCCACCGAAGGCACGAGCGACGGCTTTTTTATCATCGCCGCCCTGCGCGGCACGGACGGCAGCATCCTCGATTTCGAGATCGTCGATTGCAACGAGCCGGGCGCCGGCTACTTTGGCGTGCGCCGCGAGCAGTTGCTGGGCATGCGCCTGCAGTCGCGCGCCCACGAGCCGTATTTCCGCGACCTGATCCATAATTACCGGGCCGCCATGGTGTCCGGTTTTTCCGAGGAAGAGATCGAGTTGCCGGAAGGTAACCCATTCAAGCTGCGCTGGATACGCCGCCGCCTGGTGCGCAGCGGCGACCGCCTGGCCGTCACCCTGCAAGACATCAGCACGGCCAAGGAGCATGAGCGCGACTTGCGCCGCCTGGCCAATGAAGATGGTTTGACAGGCTTGCCCAACCGCTACTGGCTGCAGCAATTCCTGCCCGGCGCCCTGGGCCGCGCCGCCATCGCGCGGCACATGCTGGCCCTGCTGTTCATCGACCTCGACGGCTTCAAGGATATCAACGACACGCAGGGCCACGCCGAGGGCGACAAGGTGCTGCGCGCCGCCTCCCTGCGCCTGAAGGCCGTGCTGCGGCCGGGCGACCACGTGGTGCGCCTGGGCGGCGACGAATTCGTCGTCGTGCTCGACCCGGTGGAGGACGACAGCCGCGCCGAGCAGGTGGCGCAGCGCATCGCCATCGCCTTCGACGAACCGTTTTACCTGGGCAGCGAACGCCACAAGATGGGCGCCTCGATCGGCATCAGCCTGTATCCGCGCGATGGCGCCGAGACGGAAGTGCTGCTGAAGAACGCCGACATCGCCATGTATGCCGTCAAAGTGGCGGGCAAGGGCCATCACCGCTTCTTCCAGCCCGAATTGTTCGAAACCATCCGCAACCGCCGCGAACTGGAGCAAAGCCTGGTGGCGGCGCTGGAGCAGGACCAGTTCCTCGTCGTCTACCAGCCGCGGGTCGACGCCATGAGCGGGCAGCTGTGCAGCATGGAAGCGCTGGTGCGCTGGCATCATCCGCAGCACGGCATGGTGCCGCCGCTGGAATTCATCCCCGTGGCCGAGAGCAGCGGCCTGATTTCGCAGCTGGGTGAAGTCGTCATCGAGAAGGTGTGCCTGCAGATGGCGCGCTGGCAAGCCAGCGGACTGGAACTGGTGCCCGTCTCCATCAACGTTTCGGCGCGCCAGTTCGGCCGTGGCGACGTGCACCAGGTACTGGCATCGGCGCTGACGCGCCACCGCATCGATGCGCGGCTGATCGAGGTGGAAATCACCGAATCGGCCATGATGGATGAGCAGAACCGGGCCGTGGAGCAGCTGTCGGCCATCCGCGCGCTGGGCGTGCGCCTGCTGGTCGACGATTTCGGCACCGGCTATTCTTCGCTGTCGCAGCTGCAGAAGTTCGCCATGGATGGCTTGAAGATCGACCGCGCCTTCACCATGGAGCTGGGCCGCTCGGAGCAGGGCGAAGTGTTCGTGCGCGCCATCCTGTCGATGGCGCATGCGCTGGGCATGAGCGTGGTGGCGGAAGGGGTGGAGACGCGCGAGCAGCTCGACATCCTGCGCACCTTGCAATGCAACGAAGTGCAGGGCTATTTCATCTCGCGTCCGGTGCCTGCCGATCAGATGCTGGCGCTGATGCACCAGCGCTTCCTGATACCGCTTCCAGCCCCTGCGCTGGCATCGTAGAACGTCGTGATGAGCGAGGAAAACAACGCTGTTTCATAAAAAGAGCGAACGTTCGCTTTTTTCTAAAAAATATTATATGCTTCGCTCATGCCGTCAGTGAATTGGAGTTCACGGCGGCAAGAAAAGTGCAAGACGGGTCAGGTTGAGATGCCCGCGATAGTGTGCCGAAGACAATTTCATATAATAAAGAGAGACCAACTTGAAACATAAATATCTGCCCCTCCTGATCGTTGCCGCATTCGCCGGCATTTCTTCCACCGCACAAGCATCGGGCTACCGTTTTGGCTCGCAAAGCGTTTCCGCCCAGGGCACGGCCGATGCCAGCGGCGCCGAAGCGGCCGACGCATCGACCATTTTCTACAACCCGGCCGGCCTGTCGCGCCTGGAAGGCACGCAGTTCGTCGGCGGCGGCACCATCGTCGTGCCGCATTCGACTTACACGGATTCGGGTTCGAAGCCTTTCTTCCCGGGCAATCGCGCACCGTACACGGAAACCAAGGACTACGCGCCCGATGCCGTGGTCGCGCCAGCCCTGTACGCGAGCAAGAAAATCAATGATCAATGGACCGTCGGCGCAGGCCTGTTCGTGCCGTACGGCGCCAAGCTGGACTACGGCAATGACTGGTATGGCCGCTATGCGATCACCAATATCAAGCTCGAAGCCATCGCCCTGAATCCTTCCGTGTCGTTCAAGCTGGACCAGCACCACTCGTTCGGTTTCGGCATCACGGCCGAATACATGAAGGCGGAACTGGGCCAGGGCGTGGACGTGCCAGGGTCGGTGGCCTTCCTGGGCAAATTTGCGCCAACCGCATCGCAGGCATTCCTGGCCAATATCGCCAAGACCCAGGGCCTGGCTGCCGCGCAAGCCGCCGGCGCCGCGCTGCAAGGCCCGATCAAGGATGGCCACGCGTCGATGGACGGCCATGACTGGGGCTTCGGCTTCAACCTCGGCTATCTGTACCAATTGAACGAAGGCACGCGTTTCGGTATCGCTTACCGTTCGTCGATTTCGCACAAGCTCAAGGGCAGCACCATCTGGGACTTCTCGCAAGTGACGAGCAATCCTGCCGTGAATGCCTTCATCGCCAAGGCATCGAACAAGGTCAATTCGGAAGCGCTGGTGGAATTGCGCACGCCGGAAACCCTGTCGATCAACGCCTTCCACCAGATGGATGACAAGTGGGCCCTGATGGGCGACGTGACCTGGACCCGTACTTCGCGCCTGCAGAACCTGGACATCCAGTTCCCGCCGACGGCTGAAGGCGCCGAGCGTATTCGCCAGAACTGGAAAGACACCTACCGCGTTTCGCTGGGTACCAACTACAAGTACAGCGACAGCCTGATGCTGCGCGCCGGTATCGCCCACGACCAGGCACCGGTGCGCAGCGCCGAACTGCGCCACCCGGCCTTGCCGGACAGCGACCGCATGCAGTACTCGATCGGCGCGAACTGGAAGCTGAACGCCAATTCCTCGATCGACCTGGCCTACAGCTATATCGACTTCAAGGATGCTGAAGTCAACTACAAGAATGACTGCTCGCCAGTGATGGCTGGCTGCACCGGCAACGGTGAAACCACCAAGGGCCTGTTCAAGACCCGCATGCAGTTGATCGGTCTCGCTTACAACTACAAGTTCTAAGCAGGTAGTGGCGGCCAACCCGGCCGCCATGAAATGAAAAAAGCGCCTCCGGGCGCTTTTTTTTGTGTCGCGACGGTGGCGCTGCCGGCTTGCGCCGATCATGCCGTGCCGCGCATCGCCTGATCCAGCAGGGTCAATGCCTGCCGCACGCTGTCGTCGGGCAGTTCCAGCAACTGGTCTCCCACATACCACTCCACCACGCTGTGGCCGGGCAGCGCCGCGTGGCTGGCGCGGCTGAACAGCCAGATGCCATGGTCTTGCGCCACCTGGTTGCGGATGGCGATGGCCCGCTCGCGCGAGACGGGCAGGTGCAGATGCAGCATGTTGGCCTGTGGCTGGGCGGGATTGACGGCAATCGACGGAAAGTCGCGCAGCAGCGCGTACAGCCACTGCGTGCGCGCAAAATACTGCGGCATGGCGGCGATGCGCGCATCGAACTGCATGGCGGCGGCCACCACGTAGGGCGTGCGGTGCACGATATTGCCGCCCTGGCGGTGGAACCACGCGCGCGCCCGTTCGACGAAGTTGCGGCTGCCGGCCAGCATGGCGCCACCGAGGCCGCCGATGCCCTTGTAGAGTGACACATACACGGAATCGAAGCCGTCGCAGATGGCGGGCAGGGGCCGGCCAAAACCGGCTTGCGCTTCCCACAGGCGCGCGCCATCCATGTGCAAATGGATGTTGTGCTCGCGGCAGTGCCGCTTGATCTCGCTCAACTCATCCCAGGACGGGCACTGGCCGCCGATCTCGCGCATCGGCAATTCGACCTGCGCGGCGCCCAGCGCATCGGGCACGGCGCGCAAGTCATCCACCGTCCACGGTCGGTGCGGGTCGCCGATCATCAAGCCCTTGAAGTGATCGAGCAATTCATGGTTGCCCCGCTCGTGGCGCAGGATGTGCGAGGTCGGGTGCAGCGCCACCAGGCGCGAACCCCGGTCCTGGCAGGCCAGGCGCAGGGCGGTGACTTGCGTCATGGTGCCCGTGATGCAGAACACGGCCGCCTCGAAACCGAGCAGGCTGGCGACCTTGTTCTCGAACTGTTCGATCAGCGCGCCTTCGCCATAGGTATCGTGCGCAACATTGTTGGCGTCGCACCAGGCGGCCATGGCGGCGAAGGTGGCCGCTGGCGTGGGCTGGCGCTGGCCCGGCAGGATGGTGTGGCAACGCTGGCGCAGTTCGATCTCGGTCAAGGCGGTCAAGGCGCATCTCCAGTAGAGTTAAAGTGTGGCGGTGGCCAGCTTCGCGCCGAAGCCGATGAACATGGCGCCCACGCCGCCGCCCATGCCGGCCGACAGGCGGCGACGGCGGCGGAAGGTCTCGGCCAGGCGCGCGCCGACAAAGATGATGGCCGTCAGATAGGTAAAGCTGATCACCTGGCAGATCAGGCCCAGGCCGATGAAGGACAGCACGGGATTCGGGAAGGCCGGGTCGACGAACTGGATGAAGAAGGAAATGAAGAACAGGATGGCCTTCGGGTTCATCAGGCTGATGACCAGCGCCTTGCGGAATGGATCGCTTTCCTTGACGGCGGCGGGCGCCGCGGGCGTTTCGCCGTCGACGGAACTTGGCGCGCGCAGCTTGCGCCAGCAGCCGATCAGCATCTGCAGGCCGATCCAGCCCAGGTAGGCCGCGCCGATGTATTTCACCACATAGAACAGGGCCGGGCTGGCTTTCAGCAGCGAGGCCACGCCGCAGGCCGACAGCACCATCAATATCAGGTCGCCGGCAAAGATGCCGAAGGCACCCTGGTAGGCGGGCCGCACGCCGCGCTGCGCGGCCACCGACAGCACGTACATGGAGTTGGGACCGGGCAGGATGACGATGAAAATCGTGCCCAGTAAAAAGGTCCAGAAATCGGTGATGCCCAGATTGGCGTGGAATAAGGCGTTCATGGCGAGTCGTGTTTAGTTGAGTTGTACGTGATGAAATTGCAGGGCCGCCAGGTTGGCATAGATGCCCCCCAGGGCCACTAGCGAGGCATGCGTCCCCGTTTCGACGATCTTGCCGTCTTCCATGACGATGATGCGGTCGGCCCGCTGCACGGTAGCCAGGCGGTGCGCGATGATGACCGTGGTGCGTCCCACCATGGCCGCTTCCAGTGCCTTTTGCACCAGGCGTTCCGATTCCGCGTCCAGCGCGCTGGTGGCTTCATCGAGCAGCAGCAGCGGCGGGTTTTTCAGCAGGGCACGGGCGATGGCGATGCGCTGGCGCTGGCCGCCGGACAGGCGCACGCCCCGTTCGCCGAGGAACGATTTGTAACCGTTCGGCAGGCGCTCGATGAATTCGTGCGCGGCCGCCATCTTCGCGGCAGCGATCACTTCCTCGTCGCTGGCGCCGGCACGGCCGTAGCGGATGTTTTCCATGGCGTCGGCCGAGAAGATCACCGTATCCTGCGGCACGATGCCGATGGCGTCGCGCAGGGTATGCAGGTCGAGCTGCTTGATGTCCACGCCATCGAGGCGGATGCTGCCGCTTTGCGGGTCATAGAAGCGCAGGAACAGCTGGAACAGGGTGGTCTTGCCGGCGCCCGAAGGACCGACGACGGCCACGGTTTCGCCGGCGCGGATATCGAGGCTGACATGGTCCAGCGCGTGGGTATCGGGGCGCGAAGGGTACGAGAACATGACATCGTCGAGCGACAGCGCGGCGCCATTCGCGGCGCGCGCGGGCAGCGGCAGCGGCGTGGCCGGGGATTCGATTTCCGATTTCACGGCCATCAGTTCCAGCAGGCGCTCGGTGGCGCCGGCGGCGCGCTGCGCTTCGCCCATCACCTCGGACAGGGCGCCGATGGCGCCGGCCACGATGGACGCGTACAGGATGAACTGGCCCAGGTCGCCGCCCGTCATCGAGCCTTCCAGCACGGCGCGCGCGCCCAGCCACAAGACAAACACGATGGTGCCGAAGACCAGCAAGATCGCGATCATGGTCAGCAAGGCGCGGGCGCGGATGCGGCGCATGGCCGTCATGAAGGCGCCTTCGACGGAGTCGCCGAAGCGTTTCGATTCGATCTTCTCGTGCGTAAACGCCTGCACGGTGGGCATGGCGTTGAGGATTTCGCCGGCCATGGCCGACGCATCGGCGATGCGGTCCTGCGAATCGCGCGACAGCTTGCGCACCTTGCGGCCAAAGACGATGATGGGCACGACGACGAGGATCAACAGGCCGATGATGATGCCGGCCAGCTTGGCGCTGGTGACGAACAGCATCACCAGGCCGCCCAGGAACAGCAGCACGTTGCGCAGCGCCATGGAGATGCTGGTGCCGACCACGGCTTGTATCAGGGTGGTATCGGTGGTGATGCGCGACAGGACTTCGCCCGTCTGCGTGGTTTCAAAGAATTCGGGGCTTTGCGTGACGACGTGGCGGTACACGGCGCTGCGGATGTCGGCCGTGACGCGCTCGCCCAGCCATGACACCGTGTAAAAGCGCGCGGCCGTGGCCAGCGCCAGGATGGAGGCCACGCCGAACAGGGCCAGGAAGACCAGGTCGACGTGCTGGATGCTCTTCGAGCCGGCCGCGCCGCCGAAACCGAGGTCGATCATCTGCTTGAAGGCGGCGGGAATGGCCAGGGTCGAGGCGGCGGCCACCACCAGCGCGATACCGGCCAGGAAGAACTGCTTGCGGTACGGCGTCAGGAAGGGCATCAAGCCCTTGAAGGCGGCCAGGCTGCCTTTTTTCAGTTCGCGGCTGGTGCCGGTGTCGGGAGTCGATGCGGTGCTTGCGGCGGTTGCTGTACTCGTGCTGTTTGTTTCTGTGCTGGTTGTCATTGTTTTTCGCTTTGATTTACATATTCGGTACTGCTTATAACTTCATCGGCTGCACGTAGCCCGTCATTTCCAGGTAGGCGCGGCCCACCGGCTGGCCGTCGCGCTCCACCGTCACGGCGCCTTCCCAGTACACGGCGCCGGTGGATCTGCGCGAATCGAGCTCCTGGTCCGCCTGCAGGGGCTTGACCTGCCAGCGCGTGGAGCCCGTGCGGATCTCGGTGGCGACCGGGTATTCGGCCTGCGTGCGGGGCGAGCGCCATAGCTGCGTGGGCGTGAAATCGACGTCGCCGGGCGCGAACTGCGTCATCTTACCGGACGCATCGCGCCATGTCGCGTGCGCCCATAGTTTAGCACCTGTCTTGCTGCGGATCTGGAAGGCCATCAGGGCGCCGCCGTCATCGAGGTTGGCGCCTATCCAGTTCCAGCCGCTGGCATCCGCATCGAGCACCTGGCTGGACCACTCGTGATCGAGCCAGGTGGTGCCCGTCACGGCTTCCGGCTTGCCGCCCGCGCGCGCGATCGTGCCGCGGGTGGCAAGCTGCGGCACGCTGTAGTAATAACTGGCTTGCGCGGGCCGGGCACCCTTGCGCGAGTAGCCGCCAACGCCTTGCAGCAGCACGGGCTGGCTGGGGGCGAGGGTCAGCTGCAAGTTGAATTCGCGCGCCGCCAGGCTGACCTGGTAGCTGCCATCGGCCAGGCGCCGCATGCGCCAGTCATCGAGTTTCACGTCCGTGTCGCCCACCTTGGCGTAGGCCAGGCCGAAACCTTCGCGCGCGCTTTTCTCGTCGTGCAGCAGCTTGCCCACCTTCGGGTCGGACAGGGCCGCATGGCCGATGATCAGCTGTTTTGGCGCAAACGCGCTGGGGTTGTCCGCATCGGTGGCCGTGGCGCTGCGAAAGAAGGTCACCTGGTAGCCCAGCTGCTCGCCAGCGGCGGTCTTGACCCAGCCCGTGGCGTACCACCATTCCGTTTTATACGCGGGATGGGCGCCGAAGTCGTGCGGCAGGCGCAGGGCCTGGCCGGCCGGCAGCGGCGTGACGGGGGCGAAGGCGGGCGGCGCGGCGATGGCGGCGGCGCTGCAGAACGCGAACAAAAGAGTCAAACGGCGCATTACCAGTCCTCCCTGACGGCGCGGATGGGGCCAGCGGACAGGGCTTGTCTGCCCGCGATCAGCGCCGTGGCGGCGGCCGCCGTCAGCAGGGCTGCCGCCACGGTGGCGATCAAGGGCCACGGCAGGTGCAGCTGCATGGTCCAGTGGAACGATTGCGGATTGACGATGAAAACCAGCACAAAGCTGATCAAGAGGCCCAGGACAAAACCGGTGGCGATGCCCAGCGCCGTCAGCGCGCCGCCCTCGAGCGCCAGGATGGACAAGATCTGCCCGCGCGTCACGCCGACGTGGCGCAGCATGCCGAATTCGCGCGCGCGTGCCAGGGTCTGGGCCGAGAACGTGGCGGCCACGCCAAACAGGCCGATGACGATGGCGATGGCTTCCAATAAATACGTGACGGCGAAGCTGCGGTCGAAGATCTGCAGGCTCAGGGCGCGGATGGCAGAGGGATTCGACACTTCCAGGCTGGCGCCGAACGGTAGCGCTTTCAGGCGCTGCTGCAGCTCGTCGCCCTTGACGTCCTTGGCCAGCCACAGGGCGGCGTCGCTGACATCGAGGTCGCCCGTCAGCGCGCGGTAGTCGTCCAGCGGCATCTGGATGGCGCCGGAAGAGCGCGCATAGTCGCGCCAGATGCCGGCGATGAAGAACGGGTGCAAGCCGCCGGCCAGCGGCAGGGCTATGGACTGGCCAGGTTTGACGTTGTACAGGTCGGCCGCCGCCTCGGACAGCCAGACTGGTTTTGCGCCTGCCGGCACGGGCAAGGTGTCGCCCACCAGCACCATGCTCTTGCCCGGGTCTGGCACATTGACGGGGCGCGCCAGCAGCGCCACGTTCGGGCGGTCGGCTGCCAGCGACAGCGAGCGCACGCGCTGGAAATCGACCCTGGCCACGCCGGGCAGGGCGAGGATGCTCGCCTGTTCGCGCGGGTTCAGGCCTGCCGTGCCGCCGCTGGCGGCCGTACGCGCATACACGTCGGCCGGCAAGATCTGCAGCAGCCAGTCGTCGACGGAGACGCGGAAACTCGACACCATGATGGCCATCGCCACCATCAGGCTAAAGCTCGACAGCACGCCGCCGAGGGCGATGCCGGCCTGACCCGAGGCGTTCGCCAGGCGGGCCAGGGTCAGGCTGCGCACGGGCGCATGCAGGCTGGTCTCCGTGCGCAGCCAGGCGCGCTGCAGGAAACGGAAGACGACGGCGGCCAGCTGCGGCATCAGGGCGATGGCGCCGATCAGCAGCAGCGCGATGGACAGATAGCCGAACAGGGGCAGCTCGAACACGGGCGGCAGCAAGGTCAGGGCGCCAGCGACCAGCAAGCATGCCAGCGCGGGCCAGGTCTTCGCCAGGCGCGTCGTCACGATTTCCTCGCTGCCCGATTTCAGGGCGATGGCGGGGGCCGCGCGCGCCGCTTCCAGCGCGGGCGCGGCGCAGCCCAGCAAGGCGACACCAAGGCCCAGGGCGAAGTAGACCAAGGCGGCGACGGGCGTGAATTGCACCTGCGGCTGCACGCCCGCGAAATAGCCGGCGCCCAGGTCGCCGCCGAAGAAGCGCAGGGCCACGGCCGCCATGGCATAGCCGCCGGCGATGCCCAGCGCCGCGCCGACGATGCCGAGGCTGGCGCCCTCCAGCAGCACCTGGCGCAGCAGGCGGCCCCGTTCCATGCCCAGCACGCGCAGCAGCGCGAACTGGCCGCGGCGGCGGATGACGGACAGGGCCTGCGTGGAAAAGACGAGGAAGGCGCCCGTAAACAGGGCGACCAGGGCCAGCACCGTCAGGTTGACCCGGTAGGCGCGGCTGAGGTTATTGTTGCGGCTATTCTGGTTGTCGTCATTCGGCTGGCCCACCTGGAAACGCCCCGGATACTGCGCTTCCAGCGCGCGTGCGAGGTCCGCCTGGAAGGCGTCGCGGTTGACGCCCTGGCGCAATTTCAAGTCGACGCGCGACAGCTTGCCTGTTTTATTGAAGCGCCACTGCGCCGCGCCGATATCCATCACGGCGACGCGCTGGCCGGCGCGCGCCCGCTGCAGCGAACCGGCTACGCGCAGGGATACCGTGCCCGTGCCCGATTGCAGGGCCACCTGGCCGCCTTCGGCCACGTCGAGCCAGCGCAGGGCGGCCGGCGAGAGGAAGAGGGCGTCGTCGGCCAGGGTGTCGAAAGGCTGGCCTTCGGCCAGCGCGCCGATCAGGTCGGGTGAAATGAAGCCGGCGCGGAAGACGTCGAGCGCCAGGATGTGCAGCGGGCCGCCGTCCTTCTTGCCGGCCACGCCAGCTTGCAGCTCCAGCACGGGCGAGGCCACGGCCACGCCGTCGCGCTGCGCCAGCCATGGGTAAATGCTTTCGTCGAACAGCGCTTCGCGCCCGGCCACCTGCACGTCGGCCTGGCCGGACAGGCTTTTGACGGCCGTGGAAAATTCATTGAAGGCGGCGGCGTTGATCAAATGAATGGCAAAGCCCAGCGACACGCCGATGGCGATGGCCAGGATGGCGACCAGGGCGCGCACGGGATGCGCGCGCCATTCGCCCAGCAGCAGCCAGCGTGACAGCAGGCGCGTGCCCGCAGGATTTGCTGCCGGCGCACTCAATGCAGACATTCGACGGCCAGGCGTTCGCCGGCGCGCCGTGCTTTCAATTGCGCCGCATCGCGGTTCTTGTCACCTGCGCCGACGGCGTCCTGCGCCGCCCATTTCTGCTCCAGGCGCAGCTGTGCGCAATGCTTCTCGTGCATTTCCTTCTGTTTGGCGGCCCGTTCACGGGCCTGGTCTTCCAGCTTCTCGCGCTGCTTGCGCGCCGCTTCCATCTGGCTGGCCACCCGTTCCTGGCGCGTGGCCGCGCCCTTGTCGACGGCAGGCGGAGGCGAGGGGACTTCCAGTATCTGCAGCTGGCCGGCCGTGCAGGGCGTGGCGCTATAGCTGGTCTGGCCATCCTGCACGCATTTGTAGACGTCCTGCGCATTGGCGGAACCGGCCAGCAAGGCGATGGCGCAGAGCAGGAGGGACGGCGTTTTCACAGGATTTTCCCCGGATTCATGATGTTCTGCGGGTCCAGCGCCTGCTTGACGGCGCGCATCAGCTGCAGTTCCAGCGGCGACTTGTAGCGGGCCAGGTCATCCTTTTTCAGCGCGCCGATGCCGTGTTCGGCCGAGATGGAACCGCCAAAAGCGTGGACCTGGTCGTGCACGATGCGGTTGATGGCATCCTGGTTGGCCAGGAAATCCTGGTCCGTCATGCCGGCTGGCGGCGCCACGTTGTAATGCAGGTTGCCGTCGCCCAGGTGGCCGAAGCACACGAGCTGGCAACCGGGGAAGGCCGTTGCCAATGCGACGTCGGTAACGGCGATGAAATCGGCGATGCGGGAAATCGGCAGCGAGATGTCGTGCTTGATGTTCTTGCCCGCCTGCGCCTGCGCCAGCGGGATGTGCTCGCGCAACTGCCACAGGCCTTCGGACTGCGCCACGGAACTGGCGACGACGGCGTCCTCGATCAACTCCTCTTCCAGGGCCGCGCCGATGCTCGCTTCCAGCAATTCCACGGCGTGCGCCTCGGACTGGCTGCTGGACAGTTCGAGCAGCACGTATTGGCCGTGGGCCTCGGCGAAGGGCCGCGGCAGCTGCGGGAACTGTTCCGCCACCAGTTGCAGGCAGTATTGCGACATCAGTTCAAAGCCCGTCAGGCTGGCGCCGCAATGGTCCTGCATCAGGCTTAATAAACGCAGGGCGTGGGCGGGCGAGGGCATGGCGGCCAGCGCCGTGATGCAGGCTTTCGGCTGCGGATACAATTTCATGACCGCGCCGGTGATAATTCCCAGGGTGCCTTCGGCGCCGATGTACAGGTCGCGCAAATCGTAGCCGGTATTGTCCTTGCGCAGGCCGCGCAAGCCGCTCCAGATCTCGCCCTGCGGCGTGACCACTTCCAGGCCCAGGCACAGTTCGCGCGTATTGCCGTAGCGCAGCACGGCCGTGCCGCCCGCATTCGTCGCCAGATTCCCGCCGATGGTGCAACTGCCTTCGGCCGCCAGTGACAGGGGGAACAGACAGCCGGCGGCGACGGCCGCTTCCTGGATGGTTTGCAGGATGCAGCCCGCGTCCACCGTGATGGTGCGGTTGACGGGATCGAGCGCGCGGATGCTGTTCAGGCGCGCCAGCGACAGCACGATGGCCGTGCCGGCCGCATCGGGGATGCTGCCCAGCACCAGGCCCGTGTTGCCGCCTTGCGGCACGACGGGAACCTGCCATTGCGCGCAGGCGCGCAGCACGCCGGCCACTTGCTCCACGGTGGCAGGGCGCAGCACGGCCAGGGCCTTGCCGGTAAACCTGTCGCGCCAGTCGGTGAGGAAGGGCGCCATGTCGGCATCCAGGGTGAGGACATAGGTGTCGCCCAGCAGGTCGCGGCAGGCGGCGAGGAAATCGGCTTGGTCGGTCATAGGCATGGCGCTCATTTCTTGATGCTCACTTTATTCACTTTTTCCAGCAGTTCCCTGGCCATGCGCTTGGCCGCCTTTTTATACGGGCGCAGATACAGCACGGCGCAGGAAAAATAGATGCAGACGATGGCCGCCTCGCCCCAGGCCATCCGGGCCGAGATGGGGTTCGTGTCGCTGTAGCCGCGCACCACGCCCTCCGTAAAATACAGCAGGATCACCATCGACGACCATTGCAGGGTGTACACGTCGCGCTTGATCACGCCGTACAGGGGAATGAGCAGGGGCACGGCCTTCAGGACGACCCAGGAGCCGCCCGGCTGCAGTGGCGCGACGACGGTTTCCCACAGTACGCACCAGACGATCAAGGTGACAAGGCTGGCGATGGCGCCCCAGTGAAAATACTTGTGCAGTGTGCCGTGCATCATGCGCCTGCCAGTTTCGCGGCGTTTTCCGCCAGGCGCCGGCCCAGGGCGATGGCCAGGCGTTTTTCATCCTCGCTTAAGGCCTTGTCGCCGTCTATGCCCGACCAGTGCGTGGCGCCGTAGGGCGAACCGCCCGTGGACGTCGTCATCAGCTCCGGATGCGTGTAGGGCAGGCCCATGACCAGCATGCCATGGTGGAAGAGGGGAATCATCATCGACAGCAGCGTCGATTCCTGGCCGCCGTGCAGGCTGCCCGTGGACGTGAACACGCAGGCGGGCTTGCCGGACAGGCTGCCGGCCAGCCAGTCGCTGGCCGTGCCGTCCCAGAAGTATTTCATGGCGGCGGCCATGTTGCCGAAGCGCGTGGGCGACCCCAGGGCCAGGCCCGCGCATTCCTGCAAGTCTTCCAGTTCCACATAGGGCGCGCCGTCCGGCGGCACTTCCGGCGCCGTCGCTTCGGCCACCGTGGAGACGGCGGGCACGGTGCGCAGGCGGGCATCGCAGCCAGGCACGCTTTCCACTCCCTGGGCTATCAGCTCGGCCAACTGGCGCGTGGCGCCATGGCGTGAATAAAACAATACGAGAATAATCAGATTGGTTGGCTTCATCATTGGTATTATAGGGCGCTTTACAGCCTGATACGACTGCTGTCATGGCGCCGTTCTGATTTAGCACATGTTTTCAAAATATATATTCCCCATCTTCCAATACCTGTGGCGCGCCCTGAGCATCGGGCTGGCCGTCGTGCGCGGCCTGACGTGGTCCGAAACGCGCGACCTGCTGCAGTTCGCGCGCCGCCGCGTGCGCGAGGAAAGCCTGCCGCAAGTGGCCGGCAGCCTGACGTTTGCCACCGTGTTCGCGCTGGTGCCCTTGCTCACGCTGGCGCTGGCCATCTTCACCACTTTCCCCCTGTTTAATACCTTCCGCCACGCGCTGGAAGAGTATTTCGTGCAAAGCGTGATGCCCAAAGGGATATCGAACACCATCCTCGGCTACCTGACGACGTTTGCTTCGAAGGCCACGCGCCTGTCGGCCATCGGCGCGGGCGCCCTGATCGTCACGTCGGTGGGCATGATGGGCTTGATCGAGCGCGTCTTCAACCGCATCTGGCGCGTGCGCCAGGAGCGCCGCTGGACCAAACGCCTGCTGGTTTACTGGGCCATCGTCACCCTGGGGCCGCTGCTGGTGGGCGTGTCGCTGACGGTGACCTCGCGCGTCTTCATGGCCACCAGCGGCGTGGTGGGCGCCGTGCCTTTCCTCGGCGCCGTGTTCTACACCCTGGTGTCGATCGGCCTGACCATGCTGGCGTTTACCCTGCTGTACATTGCCGTGCCGAACCGCGACGTGGACTGGCGCGACGCGGCCTGGGGCGGCTTGCTGGCGGCGCTGGCGTTCGAGGTGGCCAAGCGGGGTTTCGGCGAATTCATCCAGGAATTCCCCACCTATTCGCGCATCTACGGCGCGCTGGCCGCCTTGCCGCTGTTCCTCGTGTGGATCTACCTGAGCTGGATGATCACCCTGGTGGGCGCCTTGCTGGTGGCCGCCTTGCCCGTCGTGAAATACGAGCGCTGGTGGTACGAGGCGGCGCCGGGCAGCGAATTTGTCGACGCCGTCGCCATTTTGAAGGTGCTGCACCAGGCCTGCCACTGCGCCGATTCCGCCTTGGTGGGCGCGGCCGACATCCGCCGCAGCACGCGCCTGGGCTTCGAAGAGATGGAAACCCTGCTCGACAAGATGGTGCTGCAAGGCTGGGTGGGGCGGGTCAACGTGGAAGGCGCCGTGCGGGTGCAGTGGGGCAAGCGCGTGGCCGACAGTTCCGACCACTGGGTCTTGCTGGGCAACGTCAACCGCATCAGCCTGGCCGACGTCTACCGACTGTTCGTCTTTGGCGGCATGCGCGTCAATTCCGGCTACCCGGCCGGTTCCACCAATGAACGCGACATCAAGGCGGCCGAAGAAGCGGCCGCGCTGGCGGCGCAGGTGGAGAACGCCGTGGAGCAGGGGCTGGGCATGAGCCTGGCCCAGCATTTCGGGGAAGTGCGCTGCAACTGAGGGGCGATCAGGTATCGCGCCGCTGGTACAGCAGCGCATCGAGCGCGCCCGTCAGCGTATTGCCCTCTTCGTCGAGCAGCGTGTAATCCTGCTGGCTGTCGCCGAGCGAGGCGTTGCCCTCGATGCCGCACACCAGCTGGCACGTGGCGTCATCGATCGCCAGCTTGATCAAGGCCAGGATTTGTTCGCGCTGGCCATCTGCCAATGCCAGTCCGTCGAGCAGGGTGCCAAGCCGGGTCTGGCCCTGCCGTCCCTGCGCATACAAGGCCAGCAGCGACGTATTGGATGCGACGACATCATCGATGAATTTTTGCGCGTGCATGGCTCTCTTGGCTTGAAGTGGCGTGGCCGCATGGCCGCCGCCGGGTAGAAAAACTCATAGCAGCACGGGTTGCAAGGCCGCCTGCAGCGCCACCTTGCTGAACGCTTCCACATCCTGCATGCGCACCACGCCCAGATAATACGTGTCTTCGCCGCCGTGCAGGTTGACCAGGCGCAGTTGATGCGGCGTCAGGTGGGCGGCGATGGCGGCCAGGCCCTCGGCCATCGCGTCGCCATCTTCCCGTTCGGCCCAGCGGAAGTCCTGCAACGCGGGCAGCTCGATATGCTGGACTATGCGCGGCACTTCATCGACGGCCTTCCAGTCCAAGGTGGTGCCGTGGCCCTGCGTGTGGGAAGCCGTGGACCAGAGCAGGAAGAAACACGCCGCTTCGGGCGTCTCGCCTTCGTATTCCTCTTCCGGGTCATCCTCCGCCAGCTCTTCCAGCGTGAGGTCCACGCAGCGCGCGGCCAGGTCCGCATCGCCCAGCAAGAGCAGGGCGGCCATGGCGCGCAACTGCGCGCGGTCGGCCTTCGCCAGGATTTGCGCCGGCGTGAAGCTGCGGCGCCTGACGGGCTTCTTCTTGCCCAGTCCCATGGCTTCGCTCAACTGGGCCGTGATGGCTGCCTTGAAGTTCTCCACGGTGTCGAACTGCTGCAGCAACTGGCCCGTGAAATCCATGCTCCAGGCCATGCCATCCTTGACCACATATAAAAAGTCGCTTTGCACAGCCACGCCGCGCAGATGGTGGGCGGGCGGATACAGGGGCGTGAAGGCCTGTTTTCCCTCCAGGGTCAGCATGCAGGCCAGTCCCTGCGCGTCGATGGCGAAGATCAGGTTCTTGCGCAATTTGGGTGGCGACGAGGTGGTGGCGCAGTCGATGGCTTCGTACTGGCAGGGCGCCAGCAGCTCGCCCTGGCTATTGACCAGGCCAAACAGGAAGCGCCCGGCGATGCGCTGGCTGACGACGGCGATTTTTTTCTTCGTGCCGAAATCCTGCACGGAGCTGTAGGCGGGCGGCACCACGACCTTGCCGATCTTGTCGAGCACGCCGCAGACATTGCGCTTCCCGTCATCGTCCGTCTGGTCCGTCTGGCGTTCGATGTCGATCAAGCCATCTTCGCGCAAGCATATATTGTCGACCCTGTCGATGAGCAGCGCGCCGTCGGGCAGGCGCAGCAGGCGGCTGGCGCCGTCCGCATCGATTCTCTGCAACAGATGGGGGGTAATCACATACAGGGCGCCGGGGGCGGGCGGCAGCACCACCGTACCGTTGAGGTCCAGCACGCCGTGCGCATCGGGCGCATCCGCCGTGGCAAAGGTGATCCAGCCATCGTCCGCGTAGTAAACGCCCAGGTCGACATAGCGCTGCGACAGCGGCACGATCCAGCGGCCATAGGGCGTGACCAGGCCGGTGACTGCCGGTTCGCCGGCGGCGCTCACTTCATAGCACAGCGCGTCTTCCTCCCATCCCACCACTTCCAGGCCTTGCAGGAAAGGCAGTTCGTCCGCGCCGAGTTCTTCGACATCGGCCAGTTGCGCGTCGGCCGTGGCCGACCAGTAGCCGGTGGCCGGCGATGCAGCACCGGCGGCCAGCAGGGGCGCCAGCGCTTCCCGCTCGCCGCGCAGCAGGGCGGCGTGCAAGGCTTGCGCCTCGGCGCGCAGGGCGTCGAGCCCGGCCGCGTACTCCGGCGTGTCGATATCGTGCGGGATCAGCTGCACGCAATCGAGGATCAGCCAGGGCTGGCCGCCCGCCAGCAGGGCGCTGATGGCGCCGCGCGCGACGATGGCGGCGGCATCGGCAGGCCTGTCCATCAGCTGTGAGAGCGCTTGCCAGCTGGCCTGCGCCTGCGCCATCGGCGCGGCCAGCACGCAGGGGCAGTCTTCGCCATCGCCGTAGATGGGCCAGGCGGTGGCTTGCGCGCCGGCGCCGACGAGCAGCTTGAACAGCATCGGTATGTCCAGCCGCCATTCGGCCAGGCCCGTGATGGCATCGGTGTCGAAACCGGCCTGGCCGGGTAAAAAAGCGGTGCTGAACAGGGCTGCGGTATTGATCATGTCTCTTCGTTAAAAATGTTGGATGTTCAGGGCGCCGGCGGCATGACCCAGTGCGTCAGCGCGCCGCGATCGAGTCCCAGCCGCTTGGCCACGGCGGCCGCCTCGAAAGCCCACAGGCCGTAATAGCCGCCCAGGCCCTGCGCGCGCAAATGGCCGTTGAACCAGTCTTCGCGCACCAGCGCGCCGTGCCAGGTAGCCAGGTAATGCCGCAGGTGCTCGCGCTGCTGCGCGGGATCGTCCGAATCCAGGCAGTCGTACAGGGCCGAATAGGGCTCGGCGAAATACCATTCGTCGACGGCGGGACGCTGCGGATCGATGGCGGACAGCAGCGCTTCGTACACGCCATCTTCGCCATCGAAGGCCGTTTGCAGGGCGGTCAGGCGCGCGACCAGGTCGCGGCGGCCGAACAACAGGGTAGCGCCCAGCAGCTGCAGGGTGCGCGCATAGTCCGTCAACTGTTCGAAATCAAAGGCGGGCAAGGCATCGTCAGCGTAGGCCGCGGCCAGGGCCGCGCGCGCCGTTTCGCAGGCGGCGACGGCCGCTTCCAGCGCCGTTTCCACGTCAGGCAAGGGCAAGCCTGCCGTGTAGCGCAGCGAGAAGACCTGGTAGGCCGTGCTGGCGGCCGCGCACGCCCAGTAGGCATCATCGCCGCCATCGACTGCCGCCTGCGCCTGCGCGCGCCCGTAGGCGGCCAGCAGGGCGTCGAGGTAGGCGAGGTTGCGGGCAAAATCGAACGGGGCCGGTGGCGCCTGGCGCGGCGTATGCGGCCAGGGCGTGAACGAAGCCGGGCAGGTGGCGGCGCAATCGCGCTGGATGGCCCAGTCGGCGAAGACTTGCTGCATGTACTGCGCCGTCTCGTCGTCGTGGACGATGGCGCCGACGCCCACCATGGTGGTGCCCAGCAGGGTGTAGCCAGGGAAGCGGCTGCTCTCGTAGGCGATGGTCGTCACGCTCTGGATGGTCCCGCCGTCGCTCAGGTCGCGCACGCGGAAGTACACGTCGTCCCAGCCGGCCAGCGGTGGCGCCGCCTGGCCAGCCGGCAGGGTGGCCCAGCTGCCGTCCGCCTGCGCTTCATAGGCATCGAGCAGTTCGTCGAGGCCGCCCGGGCGGTCGATGCGGTTGTTGGCGTCGTATTGCAGGCCCAGTTCGGCCGCGAAGGCTGCCGCGTGGCGGCCTTCGAAGACCAGGTACTGGGAGCTCGTGGTGCCGACCAGCAGATCCGTGTGCTGGCCCGCCACGGCCAGCGCCTGCGGCAGCCGGCACCATTGGTAGTACGGAATGCCGGCCATGGGGCCGCCTTCGTCCGCCTGCGGGTTGGTGAAGCGCAGCTGTTCCAGCCATTTATGCCGTTCGTGCCGCTGCGCTTCCGTGCCGCTGCCGCGGCCAGTCAATTCATCGAGCAGGGTATTCAACAAGTCCATCCATCAATCCTGAAAAAGTGGGCGCGGCATGGCGTCATGCCGGTGCGCTTTGCGCAAACGCAAACAGCGCGTCGAGCACGGCGTCCGGCTGCTCGGCCATCAATTCGTGCCCGCTGTCGACCTGCACCACCGCGCCATGCGCGATGCTTGAGGTCAGCAAACGGGTCGATTTGGGCGGCGTCATCATGTCGCGCGCGCCGAAAATGAATAAAGTCGGGCAGTGTACCGAAGCGGCGGCGATTTCGCCGTTCGCATAGGCATTGCAGGCGAAAAAATCCGTGTAAAACACGTGATCGGGGTTGAGGGCGGCGATGCGCTGCTTCAGGCGCCGCGCGCCGCCCATGGCGTAAAAGCCGGGGCCGGGAAACGACGGCTTTTGCGCGATCGACGAGTGCGACCAGATATTGACCATGTCGATGGCCGCCTGTTCATCCTTGAGCGACGTTTCCAGCAGCGCCGGCGACACCTTCATCGGATAGGTGGAGCCCAGCATGGCCAGGTGGCTGACGCGTTCGGGCGCCAGGAATGCCGCTTCCAGCGCGATCAGGGAACCCATGCTGTGGCCGATCAGCATGGCCTTGGCCGCGCCGGCAGCATCCAGCACGGCCAGTATCCAGCGCGCCAGGTCGGCGACATTCTCCTTGGCCTTGCCCAGGCTGCGCCCGTGGCCGGGCAGGTCGACGGCCAGGACGTTCCAGCCGTGGTGGGCGAAATAGCGCGTTTGCAGGGCCCACACGGAATGGTCGTTCTGCGCGCCGTGGATGAAGACGGCCGTGGGTTGGCCCGGGTTGTATGGTTTGCCGCCCGTGTAGCAGTAGGCGGCGGTATGGTCGATGGTGAACAGCATCTCAGGCGCCTTTCTGCGACAGTTTCAGGCCACGGGCCAGGTCTTCGATCAAATCATCGGCGTCTTCCAGGCCCACGGACAGGCGCATGGTGCCCTGCGTGATGCCTGCCTGTTCCAGTTGATCGTCGGGCACGCGGAAATGCGTGGTGGAGGCCGGGTGGATGACGAGCGACTTGGCGTCGCCCACGTTGGCCAGGTGCGAAAAGATCTTCAGGCTGTCGACGAAGCGCTGGCCCGCCGCGCGGTCGCCGCGCAAGCGGAAGGTGAACACGCCGCCGGCGCCTTTCGGCAGCAGGGTTTTCGCCAGTTCGTAGTCGGGATGCGAGGGCAATTCCGGGTAGGACACGGATTCGACGGCCGGATTGGCCAGCAGGAAGTCGATGATTTTGCGCGTGTTGGCCACGTGGCGGTCCATGCGCAAGCCCAGGGTTTCGACGCCTTGCAGGATGGCGAAGGCGTTGTGCGGGCTCATGACGGCGCCGAAATCGCGCAAGCCTTCGCGCCGCGCGCGCAGGGCGAACGGCGCCACCGTCGATTCCTCGGCAAAGACCATGCCGTGGAAGCCTTCATACGGCTCGCACAGCTCGGCGAAACGGCCCGTCTTGTCGTACGCCGCCTGCCAGTCGAAGGTGCCGCCATCGACGAGCAAGCCGCCGATGGCCGTGCCGTGCCCGCACAGGAATTTGGTGGCCGAGTGGAACACCAGGTCGGCGCCATGCTCGAAGGGGCGCAGCAGATACGGCGTGGTAAACGTCGAATCGAGCATCAGCGGCAGATGGTGTTCGTGCGCCAGCGCGGCAACGTGCGGGATGTCCAGCACGTCGAGGCCGGGATTGCCCAGGGTTTCCGCAAACAGCACTTTTGTATTTGGACGGATGGCGGCGCGCCAGGCATCCACGTCGCGCGGATCGACAAACGTGGTGGCTATGCCGAAGCGTTTCAGGGTATAGGCCAGCAGGTTGTGCGAGCCGCCGTACAGGGCGCGCGAGGCCACGACGTGCGATCCGGCGCCCGCGATGGTCGACAAGCCCAGGTGCATGGCGGCCTGGCCGCTGGCCGTGGCGATGCCGGCCACGCCCCCTTCGAGCGCGGCGATGCGCTCTTCCAGCACGGCGTTGGTGGGATTCGAGATGCGCGAATACACGTGGCCGGCCCGCTCCATATTGAACAGCGAGGCCGCGTGCTCCGAACTCTTGAAGGCAAACGAGGACGTGAAATGGATGGGCGTGGCGCGCGCGCCCGTGGCCGGGTCGGGCGCCGCGCCCGCATGCAGGGATAAAGTGTCGAAACCGGGGTATTTCGGGCCGCTCATGGTGTCTCCGCCAAGTTTTATAGTGGCAAGATCGTAACCTGATTTGCGGCAGAGCAAAAGGGCTCCTGTGCAGGGCGCATGGCGCCGTGCTGGCGGGCCGCGCGTGTAACCGGCGGTGTAAAAAAAGTGACCGGCGCGGCGCGGCGGTGGTAGCATACCGGATCCGTGATATTCGGGCTGTTTTACCTGTGCGCGTGCGCCGCGCCGCAGGGAAGGCCGCCACGTGCAAGCGAAATCCTGGGCTTCCGGCGAACTCTCATCGCATGTCCACCAGGAAAGATTTTATGCCCGCAATATCGTTCGACGGCGCCCTTGCCGTTCCCGGACCGTCTATCGTCGACGGCCTGTGCCAGGCAGGCTGGCTCATGCAAGAGCATTTCATTTCCCCTGAACTGAGCCGCCAGCTGGCCGCCGAATGCGTGCAATCCATGCTCAGCGGCAAGATGAAGGGCGCCGGCGTGGGCAGCGGCCATGCACCGCTGTTGCAGCCGGATATACGCGGCGACCATATCGAATGGCTGGAAACGGGCCGTTCTGCCGCTTGCGACCGCTACCTGGAACAGATGGAAGCGTTGCGCTGCATGCTCAACCGCGAGCTGTTCCTGGGACTGGAAGAGTATGAAAGCCATTTCGCCCTGTATGCGCCGGGCGCCTTTTACCGGGCCCATCTGGACCGTTTCCGCGACGACGACAAGCGCACGGTGTCCGTCGTGCTGTACCTGAACGACGACTGGCTGCCCGCCCACGGCGGCGAACTGCGCCTGCACCCGCAGGATGGCGGGCAGGTGGACATCGCGCCGCAAGCGGGGCGCATGGCCATGTTCATGTCGGGCGAGATGCTGCATGAAGTGCGGCCGACGGCGCGCGAGCGCCTGTCCATCGCCGGCTGGTTCCGCCGCCGCGCCTGAGGCAAACTCCTGCGCATCGCGGGGCACGGCGGGCGATGCTCACGATATTCGCGTGCCGCTGCGCTTCCCGGCCGCGCCGCGCATCCGCTCGCTACGTTTTTCTTGCCGACAATCCCCTTCGATTTGATTGCGCGCAAGGCTGGATTTTTCCGCAGGCATAGGCTACAGTCGCAGTAAGGGCTAGAATAACTAAAATACCAATCACGCGGACAGGACGGCCAATATGAAAGTATCTGAAATTCTCCAAGTCAAGGGCAATATCCTCTACACGGTCACGCCTGACCAGCCCCTGCTTGACGCGGCCAATACCATGGCTGAAAAGGACATCGGTTCGCTGGTGGTCATGGAATTTGGCGACCTGGTCGGCATGCTGACCTTCCGCGAAGTGTTGAACGCGCTGCATGAAAACGCGGGCCAGATCGGCGGCGGCACCGTGCGCAAGCACATGGATGACCACCCGATCACCGTGACCCCGGATACGGAAGTCAATGAAGTGCGCCGCATCATGCTGGAAAAGCATGCGCGCTACCTGCCCGTCATGAACGCCAAGACCTTGCTGGGCGTCATTTCCTTCTACGACGTGGCGCGTGCCGTGCTCGAAGCGCAAAGCTTCGAAAACCAGATGCTCAAGGCGTATATCCGCGACTGGCCGGCCGAAACGACGGACTGATACAACAATGCAGTAAAGACAACGCCGGCAATTGCCGGCGTTTTACATTGGACAGGGCGGTGGATGGCGTCTACGCCGCGCCTTGCAGCGCCTCGTTGCTCAGCCAGGTACCCAATGCCGTGGCCGTCATCGGGCGGGCGAACAAAAAGCCTTGCGCCATGGGGCAGCCCAGCGCCTGCAAAATCTGCGCCTGCCGCTCGTCTTCCACGCCTTCCGCGATCACGGCCAGGCCCAGGTTGCGGCCCAGCTGGATCACCATTTCGGCGATGCTGCTGCCGCGCGCGGAACCCGTGATCTCGGTGACGAAGGCGCGGTCGATCTTCAGGCGGTCCACTTGCAGCCGCTGCAGATACGACAGCGAGGAAAAACCCGTGCCGAAGTCGTCGATGGCGATGCTCACGCCCGTCTGCTTGATCTGCCACAGCATCTTGATCAGCAGATCAGGCTCTTCCATGGCCATCGATTCCGTGATTTCCAGCTCGATGAATTCGGGCGGCGCCTGCGTCTCTTCCAGCGCCGCGCGCAGCATTTCCAGGAATAGCGGGTGGCGGAACTGCACTTGCGACACGTTGACGGACATGACGAAGTTGCGGTGGCCCTGCTCGCGCAGCAGCACCAGTTCGCGGCAGGCCGTGCGCAGCACCCATTCGCCGAGGTCGATGATGATGCCCGAATATTCGGCAATCGGGATGAAACGGTCGGGCGAGATGAACTTGCCGTCCGGCGTCTGCCAGCGCAGCAGCGCTTCGGCGCCCACGGGGCGGCGCGTGGTCAGGTCGATCTGCGGCTGGTACACGACAAACAGCTGGTCCTGGCTGAAGGCCGTGCGCAGCGCATGCATCATGCGCACCCGTTCGCGGATTTCGATGCCCATGCTGCGCGAGAAATAGAAGTGCCCGGCGCGCTGCTGGCTTTTTGCCCGCTTCAGGGCGATATCGGCGTCCTTCAGCGCATCGGCGCCCGTGCCTGCATGTTCGCCCAGCCGCACCAGGCCCAGCGTGGCGGACAGCTGCACGTCCTGGCCATCGATGCAGAACGGCGCCTGGAACAGGGCCAGGATATTGGCCGGATTGACTTGCGACGAGTCGCCCAGCACGCAAAAGATGTCGCCGCCCAGGCGCGCCACCGTCAGGTGGGGGCCCAGCTGGGTTTGCAGGCGTCCCGCTACGGCGACCAGCAGCATGTCGCCGAACTGGTGGCCCAGCGCGTCGTTGGTCTCGGCAAAATGGTCGAGGTCGACCAGCGACAGGGTGGCGTCGTCGCGCGCGGGGCCGGCCAGGGTGGCGTCGAGGATTTCCACCAGGCGCGTGCGGTTGGGCAGTTTCGACAATTGATCGTAGAAGGCGGCATTGTGCAGGTGCGACACCAGCTCGACGTTGTCGAGGCCCACGGCGACGTTGCTGCAAAAGACTTCCAGCAGGCTTTCATCGATGGCCGAGAGCGGGCGCGGCAGCACCAGGTAGGCGGCCGCGTCGCGGCTGGCCTTGCCCGCGAAGTACAGGGTGGCGTAATCGTGCGCATACACATTGCGCCGCTGCGCCAGGGTGTGCTCGACGGCGGCCATCACGCGCGGATTTTGCAAGCCGCACAGGGCGCTGTGCGGCAAGCTGGAAAAGCTGCCCGTGCAGGCAGAGACGAGCAGCTCCCTGGCGCCGCTGTCCTGCAAGTCCTGCACGCACAGCACGCCGTCGGCGCGGATGCCCAGCAGGTCGGCGATCTGCGCCAGCACGCCGGCCGAGAAGTTCTGCACGCCGTGCAGCGCCATCAGCTGCGTGCTGGCGTGGACGATACGGTCCAGGCCGCGCCGGCTGTTGCTGATCGACCGGATCTGCTCGTACGAGCGGATGGCCGCCGTCACCGTGGTAAACAGCTTGATGCGCGTCAGTTCGGACTTGGTCTTGTAGTCGTTGATGTCGAAATCGCGGATGGCGTCGATTTCCGGCGCGTAGCCGGGCTGGCCCGTGCGCAGGATGATGCGCACGTCCGTCATCTTCAGGGTTTCGCGGATGTAGCGCACCAGGTGCAGGCCCGCGTCATCCTGTTCCATCACCACGTCGAGCAGGATGACGGCGATGTCGTCTTCATGCTTGAGCAGCTCGCGCGCCTGGCCGGCCGAATACGCATGCACGAATTCCAGCGGGCGGTGCTGCATTTCCAGGTTGCCCAGGGCGAAAGTGGTAGTGGAGTGGACGTCTTCATCGTCGTCGATGATCATCACCCGCCAGACGCTGCGCGGTGCGGCGGCCAGCGGCGCCGCTGGTTGCTCATCGAGGAATACCAGGTCGTCGTGATCGTCCTTGTTGGCGTCAAGGGGGATGATCGGTGCGGGCATGTATAGCTTCTCCAGGATGACTCGATATTTTTACGAGCACGTCACAAAAGCCCATGGCGTTGTTGCGTTGCCTCGCCGTACTTGCGTACTGTCTTCGGCAACGACGCCTAGCCCTGGGCATTTTGTGACGCGCTCTCGGCGCAGTCCAAATCCGGTTTTGCAACCGGTATCGTGTAGCGCGCTTTGATCCAAGTATATAGCTATTTAATAAGCAAAATGTTTTTTTAAATCTATTCTGTGGGGCAATATTTCTTGTATTGCATGATTGCAACTCTTATTTGGTATTTTTTACATGAAAAAATACACGGGATTTTAAAATGGCGAGACGGGCGGGGGAATATCGGGTCCTGCTGGGGCATTAGCGGCATGGCATGCCCCGCAGGCTGGTAGAATTGAGTTTTCCAGTCCTCACATTTCCTACTATGTCCGGCAATACTTTTGGCAAGCTGTTTACTGTTACCACTTTCGGCGAATCGCATGGCCCGGCCATCGGCTGCGTGATCGATGGCTGTCCTCCGGGATTGATCCTGTCGGAAGCCGATATCCAGCCCGAGCTGGACCGCCGCAAGCCTGGCACGTCGCGCCACGTGACGCAGCGCCAGGAATCGGATACGGTGGAAATCCTCTCCGGCGTGTACCAGGGCGTGACGACGGGTACGCCCATCGCGCTGCTGATCCGCAATGAAGACCAGCGCAGCAAGGATTACGGCAATATCGCGGAAAGCTTCCGTCCCGGCCACGCCGACTACACCTACTGGCATAAATACGGCGTGCGCGACCCGCGCGGCGGCGGGCGCTCCTCGGCGCGCCTGACGGCGCCCGTGGTGGGCGCGGCGGCGATCGCCAAGAAATGGCTGCTGCAGCAATACGGCACCACCTTCAAGGGCTGCATGAGCCAGCTGGGCGATATTCCCGTGCCGTTCCAGTCCTGGGAGCACGTGCATGCGAACCCGTTCTTTGCCGCCAGCGGCGACGCCGACCTGATCGCGCGCATGGAAGCGGCCATGGACCAGTTGCGCCGCGACGGCGATTCCATCGGCGCGCGCATCGACGTCATTGCGCAAAACGTGCCGGTCGGCCTGGGCCAGCCCATCTACGACAAGCTCGACGCCGACATCGCCTACGCCATGATGGGCATCAATGCCGTCAAAGGCGTGGAAATCGGCGCCGGTTTCGATTCGGTGGCGCAAAAGGGTTCCGAGCACGGCGACGAACTGACGCCGGAAGGCTTTATCGGCAATAACGCCGGCGGCGTGCTGGGCGGCATTTCGACGGGGCAGGATGTCAAAGTCTCGATCGCCATCAAGCCGACGTCGTCGATCCGCACGCCGCGCCGCTCGATCGACAAGGAGGGCAATCCCGTGATGGTGGAAACGTTCGGCCGCCACGACCCGTGCGTGGGCATCCGCGCCACGCCGATCGCCGAAGCCATGCTGGCGCTGGTATTGATCGACCACGCCCTGATGCACCGCGCGCAATGCGGCGATGTGTCGGTATCGACGCCGAAGTTGAAATAAGTCTTAGCAGCTCGCGGCGGAAGAGCTGGGGTCAGACCCGCCGGGTCTGACCCCAGATTTTGCATTTGTGGCGAGAGCTGACAGTATTAAGCCACCTTGTTCGCCACCAGCTCGAGTTGATGGCGCATCTCCACCGACTGCACCAATAACGCCCGGATATCGTTGATCAGGTTGAACTCCGTCTGATTCAACTGGATCGGCGGGAAGCTGTCGTCCCAGTCGCCGTACAGGAATCCCGTGGGGTGGCCGTTGGTCGACAGCGGCAGCACGACGAAGCTGCGCGCTTCCGACAGGGTGGCTTTCCACCATTGCGGCAGCTTGGCGGCGAATTTCGGGTCGCGCGCGTTGTCGATGAAGATCACGCGGTCGCTGTTGAGGGCCGCGTGGAACACGTTCGGTTCATACGCGTCGCCAAACACCATCAGGTCCTGCAGGTCGGCCATGCCTTCGCCCATGCTGATGCGCGCCGAATACAGATGATCCCTGTGGTTGCGCACGAACGCCACCGAGCGCGAAAAATCGAAGCCCTGGTGCAGCGTTTCGAGCGCCATCGAGACCATCTGTCCCGGGCTGGCGCTGCCGATGGCGCCGCGCAGGTCGGCCAGGCCGCCTATTAATACGCGGTTGCCTTCGGCGCGCATGCGCGTCGACGCCAGCTGGCGCGCGCGCCGTTCGGCCGGTTTCGACAGGGGCGCGATCGACAGGTCGGCCGCCGCCATCGCCTTGGCCTTGTCCACCGCCACCACCAGGTCGGTCGCGGTGATGCCCAGGGTGCCGGCGTAGTCGTCGATCAGCGCATGCACCTGCGCCGCGCCGGCCGCATCGTCATGCCACAGCGAGTCGGCGCAGCGCGCCGCCATGGTCGACAGTCCCGCCATCCAGTCGGCGCCGCTGACGGGCGAATTGTCCGGCGACGGATCCATCGGACGCATGCCGTTGATCAGGTGCTGCGGCAAGCCCCAGTGGGCGGCCGTGGCATAGCCCACTTCCGGCAGCGACAGGCCGAGGACTTCGCGCGCGGCGGCCGCCTCGTTGCCGGGACCCGCATGCGCCTGCATGCGCGCCCAGAAGTCCGTCATGTAGAACGTCACCATCATGCGGCCCAGGGTGTGCAGCATCGAGCAGACGACGGCCTGCTCGGCCTGCAGGCTGCCGGCGCTGGTGGCCACCTGCTGCGCCACCATTCCCGCCAGCACGGCCTTTTCCATTTCCACGTGGGCGCTGACGGAATCGGGCGACGCCTGCGACAGTTCCTCGATCAATTTCAGTCCCAGCGCCAGGTGGCCGATGGCGTCGATGCCCAGCACCAGCACGGCCTTCGACACCGTATTGACGCGCTGGCCGAAGGCCGAATACATGCCGCTGTTGGCCAGGCGCAGCACCTTGTGCGTGAGGACAGGGTCGGACAGCACCGTTTGCGTGATGTCGAATTCGTGGTCGTCCTCGCCGCGCATGGCGCCCAGGATGGCGCTGATGGCCTTGGCGAAGCCGGGCATGTCGCCCTGCTGGCGGGTGCGCGCCCACAGCAGGTCCAGGGTGTTTTTGCCGAGCTGTGTCGGCGCCGTGAAATGACCTGGATTCATTGCACCCCTCCGCGCTGTTCATTGGCAGACGGCGCAGGCACCAGCGCCGCATAGGTTTTGTCGCTCAAGGCCGATAGCGCGGCGTGCGCCGGCATCGGTTTGCCCGTCAGGTAGCCTTGCACATACTGGCAGCCGCGCGACTCCATGAAGTGCATCTGCTCCTCGGTTTCCACGCCTTCGGCCACCACGGACAGGTTCAAGTGCTTGGCCAGGTCGAGAATGGTGTTGCAGATGGCCGCATCCTTGCTCGATTCGGGCAAGTCCTTGATGAAGGTGCGGTCGATCTTCAGCACGGAAATGGGGAAGCGCTTCAGGTACGCGAGCGAGGAGTAGCCGGTGCCGAAATCGTCGATGGCGATGCGCGCGCGGCGCTCCGTCATCTTGACGAGGATGGTTTCCGCATGCACGGGGTCGATCATCAGCGTGCCTTCCGTAATTTCCAGCACCAGGTGTTCGCCGGAGAGTCCTGAAAACGCGATGGCATCATCGAGCACGTCGAGGAATTTGTCGTTGCGGAACTGGCGCGGGCTGATGTTGACGGAGATGTACAGCGGCCGCCTGGCCACTTCCTGGAACTGCTTGAGCTGCACGCAGGCTGCCTTCAGCGCCCAGGCGCCCAGCAGATTGATCAGGCCATTGGCTTCGGCAATCGGGATGAAGCGCACGGGCGGCACCAGGCCCAGGGTCGGGTGCTTCCAGCGCATCAGGGTTTCGAAACCCTGGATTTGCCGCGTGTGCGCATCGACGATGGGCTGGTAAAAGAGCAGGAATTCGCCTTCGCGCACGGCCTGGAACATGGCCGCTTCCAGCGAGATATCGTGTTCCGACGGGCCATTCAGGCGCGGGCTGTAGACCAGGCAGCGGGCCTTGCCCGTTTCCTTGGCGCGCGACATGGCCGCATCGGCCAGCGCCACCAGGCGTACTTCATCTTCCGCGTGCAGCGGATAGATCGAGACGCCGACGGAGGCACCCACGTAGATCGTGTGGCCATCGACTTCGAACGGCGCCTGCAGGGTCGCCAGCAGGCGGCCCGTCACCAGCTTGATCTGCGCGTCCGTGGCGCTGCCGGGCAGCACGGCGACGAATTCATCGCCGCCCACGCGCGCCAGGGTGTCGCTGTCGCGCAGGGTCTTGCGCAGGCGCGCCGCGGCCAGGCGCAGCACGGCGTCGCCGACCGGGTGGCCCAGGCCATCATTGACCTTTTTAAAGCCATCGAGGCCGATGGTGGCGACGGAAAAGCCCTGGCCCGAGCGCGCGGCCTGGGCGATCACCATGCGGATGCGGTCCGACAGCAGCAAGCGGTTCGGCAAGCCCGTGAGTGCATCGTGCGTGGCCATGTGGCGCAGCCGTTCTTCCGTATTGTGCTGGGCCGACGTATCGCGCCCGACCACCAGCAATTCGGCCACGCCGGCCGCGTTCATATATGAGGACAGGCGCAGCTCGAACCAGATTTCCTGGTCCGGCGTCTGCAGGCGCACTTCCAGGCGGCCCGGTTCTTCCAGGGCGTCTTCCAGTGCGGCCTGCAGCGCCGCGCGCGACGCTTCGGCGGCCAGCGGCAGCAGCAAATGGCCGGACAGGCCCGATGGCGCGCCAAACAGGGTGGCCGCGCGTTTGCTGGCGAACAGGATCAGGCCGTCCGTATCGAGCCGGAACACGACGTCGCCTGCCTCTTCCATGAGGTTGTCCAACTCGTGGCGAGCCTCGCGGTGGGCGGCGGATGGGGTACTGGAAAACATCGTGCTGGCTTTTACCTTTTTTGTTATCAGTGCCGGCGCGCGCTGCAGGGCAGGGCGCCAACGGAAAGAGTGCATCGTGCGTGAGGCGTGCCATAGGGGCCGAAAGGGCGGCTATCGGAACGCGATCCACACGAAATGTATCATTGAAAAGCACCCGATTACATGAAATAGAGCAACATTGCTTCAGGTTTTGTAAATATTCCTGCCTTCCATGAAAAAAATCATGCCGCGCGACACACGCAGGCGTTTTCATTCCGCATGGAAACATTTATCTGCGCTTGCTTCCACTGGCGCGCTTGCCCCGCCATGCGCTTTGCGCTAGTCTGGCTGGCAGACGGTGTTGACGGTGCGCCAGTGACGGCAAGGGCGCCATGATAACAAATCGCGGGAGACTCCCATGAATGCCTTTGACACGCATGAAGTTTTCAACCAGGCCACGCCCTTTGAAAACGTCAATCTGTTCGCCTGCGATCCGGCGCTGATCGAAGCGCTGCTGCGCGAGGGCGGCGGCGCGGCGTTGCAGGAGCTCGACGCGCTGGGCGAAAAGCTGGGCCGCGCCGAGACCTATGCGCTGGCGCGCCTGGCCAATATCCACACGCCCGAGCTGCAGCAGTTCGACCGGGCCGGGCGGCGCGTCGACGAAGTGCTGTTCCATCCGGCCTGGCATGAACTGATGGCCATCCTCGTGGGCGCCGGCGCGCATGCCTCGCCGTGGGCCGCGCCCGGCCCCGGCGCCCAGGTGGCGCGCGCGGCCGCCTATCTATTAGTGGGGCAGGTGGAAAACGGCACGCAGTGTCCCGTGACGATGACGTATGCCTCGGTGCCGGCCTTGCGCCAGGCCGTTGAACTGCCGCACATCGCGCAGCGCTGGCTGCCGAAGATACTCTCGCGCGAATACGATGCCCGCTCCCTGCCCGTGGAACAGAAGCGCGGTGCCTTGGTCGGCATGGGCATGACGGAAAAGCAGGGCGGCTCGGACGTGCGCAGCAATACCACGCGCGCCGTGCGCGTGCCGCCGGCCGAGGCGCAAGCCCTGTTCGGCGGCGAGGCGGGCGGCGCCTGGCGCATCGTCGGCCACAAATGGTTTTTTTCGGCGCCCCAGTGCGACGCCCATCTGATCCTGGCGCAGGCGGAAGAGGGCGGTTTGTCGTGTTTTTTCCTGCCCCGCTACCTGCCCGACGGCAGCCGCAATGCCATCCGCGTGCAGCGCCTGAAGGATAAGCTGGGCAACCGCTCGAATGCCTCGTCGGAAGTGGAGTTCGCCAATGCCTACGGCTGGCTCGTGGGCCAGCCGGGGCGGGGCATACCCACCATCCTGGAAATGGCCAGCCACACGCGACTCGACTGCGTGCTGGGCAGCGCCGGCATCATGCGCGCCGCCCTGACGCAGGCGCTGCACCATGCGCGCCAGCGTGCCGTGTTCGGCAAGCCGCTGGTGGAGCAGCCGCTGATGCAGAACGTGCTGGCCGACCTGGCGCTGGAATCGGAAGCCGCCACGGCCTTTGCGCTGCGCCTGGCCCGCTGTTTCGATGAAAAGGATGACGCAAGCCAAGCGATGCTGGCGCGCGTGCTCACGCCGGCCGGCAAGTACTGGATCTGCAAGAGGGGCCCCGGTTTCGGCTTTGAGGCGATGGAAGTGCTGGGCGGCACCGGCTATGTGGAAGAGGCGCCGCTGGCGCGGCTGTACCGCGAATTGCCCGTCAATTCGATCTGGGAAGGCTCGGGCAACGTCATGTGCCTCGACGTCTTGCGCGCCTTCGGCAAGTCGCCCGCCGCGCGCGACGCCCTGGCGGCCGAGCTGGCGCTGGCCGGCGATGACGATGCCATTTTGGTTGGCTATCGCGCGCGCCTGCTGGCCGACCTGGACGGGCCGCAGACGGATGAATTTGGCGCCCGGCAATTATCCGAACGCATCGTGCTGGCCGTGCAGGCCGCCTTGCTGCTGCGCCATGCGCCACCGTTTGTCGCGCAAGCGTTCCTGCAGTCGCGGCTGGCGCAAGCGCCGGGCGGGGCGTATGGCCGCTTGCCGGCGGGCACCGATTGCAAGGCCATCCTGGCGCGCGCCCTGCACGAGTATTGAGTTTGCCTCGGCCTGGGAACGCAATTATTTCGAAAATTCCGGCCACAGGCGGGCTGGGGGCTGGGATAATGCGGCAATCCATCATTTTATCGATACACAGCGCGCCTGCGGCCATGCTTGTCGCCGCGCCAGCTAGCAGAGAAAGAAAAACAATATGAAACAAGATCCACGCTTCCCGAATTTGTTCATTACCGATCACCCTTTGATCCAGCACAAGCTGAGCCACATGCGCGAGCACGACACGTCGACGCGCACCTTCCGCGAATTGCTGAAGGAAATCACTTTGCTGATGGGCTATGAAATCACGCGCGACCTGCCGCTGACCACGCGCGAAATCAAGACCCCGCTGGTGACCATCGATGCGCCCGTCATTGCTGGCAAGAAACTGGCCATCGTGCCCATCCTGCGCGCCGGCATCGGCATGAGCGATGGCTTGCTGAACCTGGTGCCGTCGGCGCGCGTGGGCCACATCGGCGTGTACCGCGACCCGGCCACCCACATGCCGGTGGAATACCTGGTGCGCCTGCCTGACTTGAACGAACGCACCTTTATCCTGTGCGACCCGATGGTGGCGACCGGCAATTCGGCCGTGTATGCCGTCGACGTGCTGAAGAAGCGGGGCGTGACGGACGAGCAGATCATCTTCCTGGCATTGGTGGCCGCTCCGGAAGGCGTGACCGTCTTCCAGAATGCGCATCCGAACGTCAAGATGTTCTGCGCCTCGCTCGATTCGCACCTGGATGACCACGCCTACATCGTGCCGGGCCTGGGCGACGCCGGCGACCGCATCTTCGGCACCAAGTAAGCCAACTCAGGCGAGTATTGCGATGGCTACCTTGATCGACCCGGATTTCCGTGCGCGTTTGCGTGCCCTGAACGAAAAATATGCGGCTGGCGTGCCGGCCCTGATGCAGGCGATCACGCAGGCAAGCGGCCGCTGCGACAGCGAAGGCCCCCGCCTGGAGCCGTTGACGGAGCTGCACCGCGCGCTGCACGCGGTGGCTGGCTCGGCCGCCACCTTCGGCTTTGCCGCGCTGGGGCAGGAGTGCCGGCGCATCGAACAGCTGGTGCGCGCCATGCTCAATGCCCCTGCGCAAGCGGTGGCGGAATGGCCCGCCGTGCGGGCGCAGGTGGCGGCGCTGCTGGACTGGGCGGGACGCGATGCGGCCGCCACCCACTTTACCGCGTGAATGACCGCGCCATAGTAATGTGGTTGCAATGATTCATTTGATACAACGCAAAGCACCCGCGTCGCAGATTAGGATATAGTGTCTCCATGCCGCTGGTACAGGGCGCCGCAAGACGGGGATTTGGCTATTAAAGTAGTGTTCGCAAGTTTATTTTGCGAAAGAATGGTTTTTCTCAGTTTTGTTGGTATAATTGGGCATCGTTGGATTCGAGGTAGTAGTGCAGTTTGTCTGTCATTTCTTTCTTGCTTCAAACGATATAACGGGCGCAAGCCCAACTTAACTGAAATAGGAAATTGTAATGGCAACTGGCATCGTAAAATGGTTCAATGATTCGAAGGGTTTCGGCTTTATTACCCCTGACGAAGGCGGCGAAGATCTGTTCGCTCACTTCTCGGCTATCCAGTCGAACGGCTTCAAGTCCCTGCAAGAGAACCAACGCGTTTCTTTTGAAGTGACCGCTGGCCCTAAAGGCAAGCAAGCTTCGAACATTCAGCCAATCTAATACGCTGGATCAAACGAAATAAAGAAATCCTCGGTCTCCGAGGATTTTTTTTCGCCTGAATTTCCGTGAGGCATAGCTTTTGCGTGGGCTGCGCGTTCTTTTTGGCGTGCTTGCGTCGCCGTGTAGGTCGGCTTGGCGCTTGCGCGTAAGCCGGCAATGGGGATGTGTCGGCTTACGCTACGCTAAGCCGACCTACGCCGATCTACGCCAACTAATGCTGATCCGGGTGCTAAGGTTGTTTCTTCATACGTCACGACGCCGGACAAAACCGTCGCGAGCGGAAGGAAGAGGTGGCGGGGAAGCGCAACCGTATTTCTAGTACGCTGAGCATCGCAGGCCGCCTGTGCCGACGCGCAGCAGGTTTGATCCCGCGTCCTCAGATAGCCCGTTCGCGCCAGTAATCCGGCTGGGCATACGAATGCCTTAAAAAATCCACGAATGCCCGTATGCGCAGCGGCAAGTGGCGGCGCTGGGCGAATACGGCGTAGATGTCGTTGCCCGGCGCGGCGAACTGGTCCAGCACCGTCACCAGTTGCCCCGAGGCGATTTCGGCGCCCACTTCCCACATCGAGCGCCACGCCAGGCCCTTGCCGGCCAGCGCCCAGTCGTGTAGTACTTCACCATCGTTGCAGACCATATTGCCGGCCACCTTCAAGATCACATTCTTGCCGTTTTCGCGGAAGGTCCAGCCGCGCTGGCTGCCTTCGCTGCTGATCGCCAGGCAATTGTGTTTCGCCAGGTCGGCCGGGATGCGGGGCGTGCCCGCGCGTTTCAGGTAGGCGGGCGAGCCGACCAGCACGCGCTGGTTGTCGGCCAGCTTCGTGCTCACCAGAGACGAATCGGACAGGCTGGCGATGCGGATGGCCACGTCGATGCCTTCGCCGATCAGGTCGACGAGGCGGTCGTTCAGGTTCAGCGACACCGTCACGTCGCGGTGTTCGGCCACAAAAGAGGGAATCAGGGGCGCCACGTGCTGGCGCCCGAAGCCGGCCGGCGCGGAAATGAGCAAATGGCCGCTGGCCTTCACGCTGCGCTCGGCCACGGCTGCTTCCGCCTCTTCCAGTTCGCCGAGGATGCGCTGGCAATCTTCCAGGAAGGCGGCGCCTTCATTCGTCAAGGCAAGCTTGCGCGTCGTGCGCTGGAGCAGTTTGACGCCCAGGCGCTGCTCCAGCGCATCGAGGCGCCGGCCTATCATGGCCGGTGCGATGCCTTCCGCGCGCGCGGCGGCCGACAGGCTGCCCTTGGCCACCACTTCCACGAACGTTGATATTTGTCTGAACTGTCCCATGCCGAACTCCCGCGATGCCGTCACTTGTGATAAAAACGCATAGATGAAGTGATTTTTAATCTCGTTTCCATGCCTTATAGTGCAATACTATAGGACAAACGCGCCACCTGGCAGAGTGTTTTTGCGCCTCTGCCAGCTTGTCCGCACAGTCGTTCGGCATATACTTGGATCACCAGATTACCTTTGCTTATATTTACTAAAAACCGGAGAACTTCATGACGCAGAACACGATCGCACTTCCAGAAGGCATGCAAATCACGGGGGAAATCGCCCCTGGCTATGAACAGATTCTGACGCCAGCCGCGCTGGCCCTGGTGGCCAAGCTGACGCGCGAATTCGAACCGCGCCGCCAGGAATTGCTGGCCGTGCGCGTGGAACGGGCCAAGCGCCTCGACGCGGGCGAGCGTCCTGATTTCTTGCCAGAAACTGCGCATATCCGCGACGGCGACTGGAAGATCGCGCCGATCCCGAAGGCGCTGGAATGCCGCCGCGTGGAAATCACCGGCCCCGTCGAGCGCAAGATGGTCATCAATGCCTTCAATTCCGGCGCGGACAGCTACATGACGGACTTCGAGGATTCGAACACGCCGAACTGGGACAACCAGCTGACGGGCCAGATCAATATGTTCGACGCCGTGCGCAAGACGATTTCGTTGGAGCAAAATGGCAAGTCCTACAAGCTGAACGACAAAATCGCGACACTCGTCGTGCGTCCGCGCGGCTGGCACCTCGATGAAAAGCACGTGCTGGTCGACGGCAAGCGCATTTCCGGCGGCATTTTTGACTTTGCCCTGTTCATGTTCCATAACGCCAAGGAACAACTGGCACGCGGCGCCGGCCCGTATTTCTACCTGCCGAAGATGGAATCGCACCTGGAAGCGCGCCTGTGGAATGATATCTTCGTCATGACGCAAAATGAATTGGGCTTGCCACAAGGCACGATCAAGGCGACCGTCCTGATCGAAACCATTTTGGCGGCGTTCGAGATGGATGAAATCCTGTACGAGCTGAAAGAACACAGTTCGGGCCTGAACGCGGGCCGCTGGGATTACATCTTCTCGTGCATCAAGAAATTCAAGCTGGACAAGGACTTCTGCCTGGCCGACCGCGCGAAAGTCACCATGACGGCGCCGTTCATGCGCGCCTACGCCTTGCTGCTGCTGAAAACCTGCCACAAACGGGGCGCGCCAGCGATTGGCGGCATGGCAGCCCTGATCCCGATCAAGAACGATCCGGAAAAGAACGACATCGCCATGGGTGGCGTGCGCAACGACAAGGCGCGCGATGCCACCGACGGCTACGACGGCGGCTGGGTTGCCCATCCGGGCCTGGTGGAGCTGGCCATGGCGGAGTTCACCAAAGTGCTGGGCGACAAGCCGAACCAGATCGAGAAACAGCGTCCCGACATCGATGTGAAAGCGTCTGATCTGCTGAACTTCCAGCCGGAAGCACCGATCACGGAAGCGGGCTTGCGCTACAACATCAACGTGGGCATCCATTACCTGGGCAGCTGGCTGGCCGGTAACGGTTGCGTGCCTATCCACAACCTGATGGAAGACGCGGCCACGGCCGAGATCAGCCGCTCGCAAGTGTGGCAGTGGATCCGTTCCAGCAAAGGCGTGCTGGAAGACGGCCGCAAGGTCACGGCCGAGATGGTGCGCGCCATGATTCCGGAAGAGCTGGCCAAGGTGCAGCGCGATGCGCCAGGCGGCAACGGTCCGACCTACGTGCGTGCCGGACAAATCTTCGAGGAAATGTCGACGTCGGAATCGTTCGCTGAATTCCTGACCTTGCCGCTGTACGAAGAAATCTGATCCTGATCAAATAGCAGCATGAAAAAATCCCGGCGATGCCATAAGCATCTGCCGGGATTTTTTATGGCGGAAGGGTGGACTTAAAAGCTGTTTTTCCACATGCGTAGCGCCGCAAACGCTTCCACGGGCGAGGCGTCTGCCGCCAGCTTGCCTTCCACCTTCAGGCTGGTCAGGATCTCCGGCTCGCGGTAGCGCAGGAAGGGATTCGTGGCCTTCTCCAGGGCAATGGTCGATGGCACGGTGGCTAAGCCTTGCTGGCGCTTTTCCGTGTCGATGGCAATGCGTTCCTGCAAGGCCATATTGCCCGGTTCGACGGCGTTGGCAAAGCGCAGATTGGACAAGGTGTACTCATGCGCGCAAAATACCTCGGTATCGTCGGGCAGGGCCGCCAGCTTGCCCAGCGAGTCGGCCATCTGGCCCGGCGTGCCTTCGAACAGGCGGCCGCAGCCGCCGGCAAACAGGGTGTCGCCGGAAAACAGCCACGGTGCGCCGCTGCGCTCGTCGCCATGCCGCACGTAGGCAATATGTCCTTTGGTATGGCCGGGCACGTCGATGACGGTCATTTGCAAGCTCAGCTCGGGCACATAGGCGACATCGCCTTCGGCAAGCGGTTCCGTGATGGCTGTGATAGCCTCATTGCGCGGGCCGAAGACAGGGACGGCGAAATGCTGCAACAATTCAGGTACGCCACCCGTGTGGTCGGCGTGGTGATGCGTGAGTAAAATGGCGGACAAGGTCAACTGATGGGCTTGCAGCGCATCGAGGATGGCCATCGCGTCGCCTGGGTCGACGACGGCGGCGTGGCGGCCGTCATGGATCAGCCACAGGTAATTGTCGGCAAAGGCGGGCACGGCAAGTACCGATAAAGCGTGTTCAGGGGAGTGTGTCATGAGCAAAAGAGAAAACTGAATGGACAGTGTGGCATCCGAAAAATCCATTATAGCGCTTGACGGCTGGCTGCAGACGCCGGCCGGTCTCTACGTGCGCGCCTGGGAGCAGCAATGCCTCGACAGTTTGACCGTCGATATCTTCGGTTTCAATGCCGTACAGATCGGCTTGCCCCAGCTCGACGCGCTGGCCGCCAGCCGCATGCCGAACAAATGGCTGCTCGATGCGCGCCTGCCATCGCGCCCGACGCAGGAGAGCCGTTTGACCCTCGTGTCGGCCTTCGACGAGCTGCCGTTCGACTCGCAAAGCCTGGACCTGGTGGTCTTGCCGCACGTGCTTGAATTTGCCGCCGAGCCGCACCAGGTCTTGCGCGAAGTCGAGCGCGTGCTGATCCCGGAGGGGCGCGTGATCGTCTGCGGCTTCAATCCGGCCAGCCTGTGGGGCATGCGCCAGGGCCTGGGGCGGGTCACGGGACGCCATTACCTGCCACAGGCAGGCGAGCTGATCTCTATGCCGCGCATGAAAGACTGGTTAAAATTGCTGAACATGGGCGTCAGCCAAAGCCACTTCGGCTGCTACGTGCCTGCCTGCAGGACAGAAAAATGGCTGCGCCGCAACGCCTTCATGGACAAGGCCGGTGCGCGCTGGTGGCCATATCTGGGCGCAGTGTATATAGTGCAGGCGATCAAGCGCGTCAAAGGGATGCGTTTGATCGGTCCGGCGTGGACCAAGAAACCGGCGACGGCGCCCGCAGGCGCACCGGTCACGAATAAAAGGCGGGAACAGCAAGATGGATAAGGTTGAAATTTACGCCGATGGCGCATGCAAGGGCAATCCCGGCACGGGCGGTTGGGGCGCGCTGATGGTGGCCGATGGTGCCAAGAAAGAAATTTATGGCGGGGAACTCAATACGACGAACAACCGCATGGAATTGAAGGCAGTGATCGAAGCCTTGACGGCGCTCAAACGTCCTTGCCAGGTGGTGTTGTATACCGATAGCCAGTATGTGCAGAAGGGCATCAGCGAATGGATCCACGGCTGGAAGGCGCGCGGCTGGAAAACCGCGGCCAAGGCGCCCGTGAAAAACGTCGACCTGTGGCAAGCGCTCGATACGGCCCAGGCCGTGCATGAAGTGGAATGGCGCTGGGTGCGCGGCCACAATGGCCATCCCGGCAATGAGCGGGCCGATCAGCTGGCCAATCTGGGCGTGGAGACCGTGCGCGCCTGAGAACTAAATTTCTGCGCTGAAGCAGCGGGCATGCCGTAACCGGAGGGCACAGGTTTGCTATACTGTGCCCTTCGCTTTTTGCTTTTACGACTGAATCTGCCATGCGTCAAATTGTTCTCGATACTGAAACCACCGGCCTGAACCCGCGCACGGGCGACCGCATCCTGGAGATCGGGGCGGTCGAGCTGAACAACCGCATGTTGACGGGGAATAATTTTCACCATTACATCAATCCCGAGCGCGACTCGGAAGAGGGCGCGCTGGCCGTCCACGGATTGACGACGGAATTCCTCAGCGACAAGCCGAAATTCGCGGAAATTGCCGACGAGTTCCGTGCCTACATCGCCGACGCCGAACTGATCATCCACAATGCGCCGTTCGATATCGGCTTCCTGAACGCGGAATTCAAGCGCCTGAACCTGCCGCCCGTGCATGAGCAAGTGCTTGGCGTGATCGATACCCTGGTGCAGGCGAAGGAAATGCACCCAGGTAAGCGCAACTCGCTCGACGCCCTGTGCGACCGCTACGGCGTCTCGAATGCGCACCGCAAGCTGCACGGCGCGCTGCTCGACTCCGAATTGCTGGCCGACGTCTACCTGGCCATGACGCGCGGGCAAAACAGTCTCAGCATGGAAGAAGAAGTGGAAGTGGCCGCCGACGGCGCCGCCCTGGAAATCGTGCCGCTGGCCGAAGTCATCTTCCAGAGCGCCAGCGCTGACGAACTCGCCGCCCACGAAGCCACCATCGCCGGCCTTGACAAGGCCGCCAAAGGCCAATGCATCTGGACCGCCGTCACGGCGCCGCCAGCGGCCTCCTGAGAAAATAGCGGGGCATGCTAAATTTCCTTTCGCCAGCCCTTGCAGATGCCGCAACACCTATGCGATAATTCGCCTCGCTTCGGGAGGTTAGCTCAGGGGTAGAGCACTGCATTCACACTGCCTAGCTCTATCCAAAAACTACAAAAAAACACCTAATTAATCAAGTAGTTAGGTTAGTCGCCGCCTCCTGGCACCTTGCCCACTCTGGCAAATCTTCCCAAAAATCTTCTAAAAATCTTCCAAAATAATGCCCGTAGCTGTATCCTATGGGCATTAGTCACTCGTTGGAAGAAATCGCTATGGCTGTCATTCCTAAAGGTATTTTTCAAGTCACTTGGAAGAACAAAAATTCAAAAACAAAACAAGTTAAATATCAAGTCAAAGTCACAATCAAAGGTATCAAATACAATAAATTATGCGATACATTAAAAGAGGCTGAAGAACATTTATCCAATCTTAGGAGTCCTGCTGGAATTGTTAAAGTCCGTGAATACGATGAAAAATTGCAAACTGAAAGAAAAGCAGTAAAAGATTTTCTTGACTCCCCCCCATTTTCTATCTATGTCAAAAATTACATAAAAAAATACATTGAAATTAAAGATGATGGCACTGATTTAAAGAAAAGAAATATACAATCCGACATTTCTAGAATTACTCGTATTATTGATAGAGAGGTGGAATACACCAATAAAATGTTTGGCAATCTCTCAATTGTATTGACTAATGCAATGAAAGCACCAAAAAAGAAATTAAGTCAATTCAAGCTTGAGGAAATTGATGATGTTGTAATAACAAATTATATTCGTATGCGACTTGATAAAAATCAAGTAAAAATTCCAGCAAAATCCACAGTCAAAAGAGAAGTTGATACACTTTCCGGTATTTTTACAAAAATTCGTTTTCTTGATAAGCATGCTTTTCTTACCAAGCTCAAGGGGGATAACCCTTGCCATACGGCTGACATAAGCCTTTTAGCAGGTTTTCACAATCCAATCAAGCAACGAATTAAAGAGGATAAGCAAGAAGTAATTTTAAAAGAATTATCACAATTTCCAAATAAAGAAATGCTTTATATTTTTTCTTTGGCATTAACTACGGGTATGCGAAGAAGTGAAATAATTAGTCTTGAATGGCAACAAGTCAAGCTTGAAGATAAGAAAATAATACTTAAAAAAACAAAATCTAATCAAGTTCGTGAAGTCACATTGACAGAAGATGCTATTGCAGTATTGGGCACAATTCCAAAAAATGACGATAAATTATTTCATTACACACTTGATGGTTTTAACTCAAATTGGCAAAGAATTAAAAAACGAGGGGGCTTTAAAGAGGTAAGATTGCACGACACAAGGAGGGAATTTATTAGCTCTATGTTGCAATTATGTTCTAGTAGTATTGTCGTCGCTGATATGATTGGAATGAGTGATATAAACCATTTTGATAAGAGCTACAACGACGAAACCAACCTTGATAGCCAACAAGGAATTATGAAATCAATCGGGCATAATCGCAAAAGTACAACAAAGGGATACTTCACTAAATAATTAAAAATAGTGATGGACGACAATAAAAAATAGGATTAAAATAGCTCTTGTAGTTACCTAATCCCTTAAATTTTTGGAGCAAAAAAATGACTGTTAAAGAACTGACTTTGGATGATTTGGTTCAATTGGTAATGAACAAAAAAGCCACTACCGAACAAAAAAAATTGCTGTCAAAATTGCTGGATGCTCAAGCAGAAGATGAAAGCAAGGCAGAGTTTCAAAAGAAAATTGACAAGGTTAAAAAAGTAATGGAGCAGGAGGAAATTACCATTGATGACCTCATTAAAAGTATGAAAGAACCTCAAACCCCTATCTTTATCTATCTGGATAAAGCCAACGAAAAACACGAGGTTTATGGTCCTATGCGGGGTCGTGAACCAACTTGGCTCACCGAAATGAAGAAAGAACTGACCAAAGAAAAAGCCTTGGAAATGGCTTTGAGCGAGACAGGCAAGCAGTGGATTGAAAAGATTTATGCCAAGTAAAAATAATATTATTTCCAAAGAAGAAGCCCCAAAATTTGGGGCTTTTTTTCGTCTTTAAAATCGTGTTTCATAATATCCGAAAGTATTTTCTAAGTTTTTTTCTTCGTAAAATTCTGTAATTTTTCTTCGCTTTACTCTATCTACATTTATCATAAATAGACTTAAAAGACATTGTAAATCTTCAATTTCATACACTGATAATTTACTTAAATTGCAATTTTGGATTGCATTTATTATTAAAGTTTTAGAGCCACTTTCAAAATATTTGTTAATAAATTCCTCTTGAAAATCCATAATTTACACCTTAAAAAAATCTTTTTCTAACTCTTCTTCAATCTCTTTTTCTGTCTTTAGTGATTGAATTTTTCCCACCTCTAAGGCTATTTCTTTAGCTTTCGCTTGCATTATCCCCTTTGTATTCCACTTTGAAATCAATGCACATAGGCTGTTATTTCCGAGTGGTTTAGTGGTGTGCAATCTCGCCAAGTCTGTATCACTCTCAATCAGTATCGCTACAATTTCCCTATGTGTCCATTTTAATTGTCTTAATGCACCAATTATCGGGATGTGTTTAAGTAATGCAATAGACCACGATTGCTCCCCTTGTTTTTCCTTGTGCAACTGGTGCAACTTCTTATAATCAATATTTATCATAATTTCTCTTCCTCTCTGTATGTGTTTATATGTGTCTTAATAATTGTGTTATTTCTTTACCCCAAAACAATAGAAAGTAAAAGCTGAAAATTACGATATTGTAAAGAGTGAATATAATAATCAATACTTTATCTTCTTCCACCTTGTTGCTTGTCTCTTCAAGATATTTATCTACTGTATCCCTATTTATCTTACTAGCTTTAGCTTTCTCTACCTTTACGACAATTTTATCGTAAAATCTATCTACAAAATTATCATTCATAATTTTTTACCTCACTAATATATTTTAATTTTTCCAATACCTCGCTATAACTATTACTAAAATCTAAAAAAAATTCAAAAAAATCTACAAATTCATATAGTTTATAGCTCTTTCTCTTCCTCCCTTTCCTCTTCATATCCCACCTTTTCCAGCAAAATAACAAGCGATACCAAAAACAAGCCAAGCCACCAAACCACCGAACATAACAAATCTTTCTTTACAATTTCTTCTAGTGATTTCGTCATTCACAGTATGCCTTAATCTATTTTCCATAACTTTAACATTTTCTTCTAAGTCAGCTAATAAATTATATTTAATATCCATTCCAATCTCATTAAACACAAACTCAGAAATACACTCAATTTCTCCTATTTCTTGTGCTGTAAATCCCTCTTCGTTGCTCTCTCTATCTTCTTCCATATTTCTTAACCTCCTTAATCATTTCTTCTATTATCTTAAAATGATTAAGTATGTCAATTAGTGTTTAGATATCCACTTACATAACTAAGAGTGTTATCCCTTGATTTAGTGCAAAAAATTAATAATATAAATAATGAAGAGGCGAGCCAACCCAAAGCACGGTTTCACCGTTCTTTGGACTCGCAAGGGATATTCCCTTGACCCTAAGAGCATAGGTTTCACCTATAACCATTAACAACTATGAAAAATGAGGTAACACACTATGAGAACAATAGAGAGCTTTAGAGAGACTGATAAATACTTAACGAGGATAAGCAACACCTATCCAATTGAAAATTGGGGGGATTTGTCTAACGACATATCTACGAATAACACAGAGTATAAATTATTACAACTATTAGCTAACACTATCGCAGAGCAATACGATGAAGCTATAGAACTTGTAACTACATTTATTGAACAACACGACGAACTAGATATAAACACTATCCCGTTATGCTTTACATATAGTGATGAATTTTACTTAGCTAGAGCACACTATAAAGATAGAAAAATATCTGTAAATCTAAAAAGTCTATTAGATACACAACTAGATTTAACTATTATTCACGAGATAGCACATTTTATCTGCAACTATTTAGTTGAGAAAAATGGAGGGCATTGTCTTGAATTTGCAATAATTAATTATTGCATTGCATTCAAACACAATAAACAACGAGAACATTTTTTGAGAAGTTATGATATTTATGAAGATAAAAGTTTTCATTTCCTTGCAATCAATTCTTGTGAATTTGATGCATTTATAAAAAATATTTCTTGGAATTCTATTGAGGAATTGGCAGAGAAATCAAAAATACTCGCAGAAGAAACGAGAAAAAAATATGTCCCACACAATTTATTATAAGGAAAATTATGGAAAATAACCCAAAGAAAAAACGACACTCAATAGAATTAATTGGCGATGTTGCAGAGGAATTTTTACAAGCAAAAAAAGAATTTGGATACAGAAAAAGCACAAAATTTGTTGAGGCATTTGTCAAACAAACTTCACTAATAAGAAATTATTTTAGATGGTTTATGCAACAAAAATCTAAGATTGGCAACAACCTAAATCAAATAGCTAGACACTTAAATAGTGGTGAAATTGTGGATGATGAAATTCTAAAAATGGTAAAAGAAATTCACGAAATGGAAGATGAAATGTTAAGGATATTGAAAAAAAATGCTGATAAACAATTTTAAAAATTCGGGAAGTGCAGAAGGTGCAGTTAATTATATTCTCTCTATGTATGACCACAATGGCAAACTTAGAAGTGTTGAGCCGAGGGTTTTAGATGGTGACCCACAACTTACAAAAGATATTTGTAATAATTTTTGTGGTCATTTAAAACACAAAACGGTGTCTGGTGTTATCTCATTTAGAGATAATGAAAACCCAACAGAAGAACAAAAAAAGCAAGTCATTGAAGAATTTAAAAATACATTTTTGGGGAAAATGAAAAATAAATGTAATTGTGTTTTTGTGGAACATACGGATAAAGGAAATGTCGAAATCCATTATGTGATAAACAGAATTGAACTTAATAATGTTGATGATATGAAAGATGATTTTTCAAAATCTGGAAGATACTTTAACCCATTCCCACCCGGAAAACATACAAAGGAGTTAATGAAATTATTTTCCGAAAATATGAATAACAAGTTTGGATTTGAACAAGTAAAAGAAGACCCATTGAAAATAAAATTATCACAAAATGAACTTAAATGTATCGGAAAAGAAAAGCACGGAATTAAAAACCTAACAGAAAAAGTGAAAATTTGTGAGGCTCTAGAAGATATGGTTAAAAATGGAATGCTCAAAAATCGTAAGGAATTAGTAGAATTTTTAAAGGATGAGGGTTTCAAAATAGAACGACTTGGAGAAGATTATTTAAGTATAAAAAATCCAAATCCTGATGGCAGAAATATCCGTTTCAAAGGTGGAATTTTTGCAGAGCATAACGGATTAGATTACAAAGAAGTAAAGGAATTGGCAAAGAACAAGCCCAAACAATCAAAAGAAGTTGCACAAGACAAACTAGATAAATTAGTAGAAAAACGAGGCGAATATTACAAGAAAAGGTTTGGAGTCAAAGCACCGAAACAGATTACAAAAAAAGACGACAAAACCAAAACAGATGCGCCGCCTGGCAGTGGTCAAAAGGGTGGAAGTGTTGCACCTATAAAAGCCGTAGAACCCTCTAAAACAGCCATAGAGCCGACTTTTAAGGATAAGCCACAGGTTGCACCCACCGACCACAGCAAAGGCTCTACAGACAGCCCAGAGCCGTCTATAGGGGTATCGGTCAATCACGGTTTAGCAAGTGCTCAAGCTAATTATGATAATGCTCTAGCTACTCTTAGAAATGCCAAAACACACATAGAAAGGATACGAGCACAACAAGCACTATATGCAGCAAAAATTGCATTAGATAGAGCACAAGAGGCAGATAGAGATAGGTTTAAGATATGAGAAAGGAAATTTTAAAATTATTGAGTGAAGAAAAATTTACACAGCAAAAAATGTCTAATCTCAATGCAGATAGAAATGTGTATCTAACAAGAATTTTATTAGTTCGTGAGCTTATGGAAATTCGCAGACAAATCAATCTCTTTACAGTGGAAGAAATCTACACAGCAAAAAATTATTTTAAGTTAAAAAGACAACTCTACATTAAGAAATTGAAACGGCTTGCACTCATTCAAGCAAGTGAAGATGAAGAATATGAAGAGGAAAAGCATAAGGCAAAAGAGGTTGATTTTTTGGAGGCTTATTTTATGTTCTTAATGCTACAGCAGACAAACAATGATTTTATGAAATTAGGCGAAGTCATAACAACAATAAAAATAGAGGAATACTATGCTAAGAAAACTAATAAATTTACTACTAAGAAAAAATGAAAATCTTGAAGAGTTAAGTATTGATTTTAATGAGGGCGAGCTTAATGCAATTGATTTTACTGAAAATTATATTGCACCGATTACCATAGAAGAAAAAGGCGAAGAGGTCAAACCTAATGAAAATAAAATCATTATGTTTGAGTTCATACCAGAAGCACAAAATTATAGAAATGTAAGAAGTGTCTTGCAGTTTGTGGATGGCGATTTTAAAAGCTGGAAATCGATTCGAGATAAGGCAGAAGAAGGCTCTAATGGTGTTTGTTGCATTTGTGGAGGTGTATCTCAAAAATACGATAAGAACGAAACTACAGCTACACAATGCCACGAAGTTTGGCACTTTGACGATAAAAATTTAATACAAAAATTGGTTAGATTAGAGCCTTTGTGTGTGTGTTGCCATAACATAAAACACATTAATAGGTTCCATAGTGATAAAGCAAAAACAGACGAGCTTTTAAATCGCTATTGCTCACTCAATCAATGTGATATGAGTGCTGCCCTGGCTGACTTGGAAGAGGCTAAAAGACTGAAGAAATCACGAAAGGATTTAATCTATAAATTGGATTTAGCAGAGGTTAATAAATTTTATGATGAAGAAAAATTTAATGATTTAGTAGTAGTTCATAATAAAAAATTTGCTGATTTCCTTTCTAATACATTCTTGAAAAATAAAAATATAGAAGAGTAAAAGGTATGGGCGAAAAAAAACCTTGGTCAAAAAAACCAAGGTATTTTTTATTCAATTCAAATTTTAAAAAGGACTTTACTTTTACCTATTTTTTCTTATTATATAGTTACCACACCAAACAATAAGAACAACTAACTATGAATATAATAAGAAATAATTCTCAAGAAGTCAAGCAGTTACAAGAAAAAATATTTAATATTACACCTGCTAAATACTTCCCCCTCATTAGAAGAAAATTTATTGATAACCAATACGACATTGAAAAACTTAGTGTCTATCTCAATAGCTACATTTCAAATTTCACAAAAGAAGAAAAATTAATTTGTGATAGTGAGCAAGAGCATTCACAGAAATTTGAGTTGCTACAAAAAGCATATAACCTCATTACAGAAAACGATAATGTAAAAAATGATGTTTTTCTTGATTTGGTTGATAGTCCATTGAGAAAAAAATTCTTAGGAAAAATTAGAAAGCAAGAATTAAAAGACGAAAAAGACCACGAAAAATATCTTGCATTTGAAGAATTGGTCAAGCCATTAAAAAATCTAGTTCCAAAAATTTTGTATGGATATGTTTTAAATATTATTAAAACTCAATTCAAAAATGACCCTTTGGTATACATTGCAACAGTTCCACTCTTCTTTGAAAAATTTACTAAGAAAAATAAATTAATTTGTGATGATAGTGTAGAAGGTAGCGACAAGAAACATACTAGACAACTAAAAAGAAAGAAAAAAGGCTTGTTGCTTTGGGCTGCACAATTATTAAAATTGATGGGCGGAAAAGATAAATTTTTCAGGTCTAAAATTCTATGTAATGCTTTAACAGATAAGTATAAAGACGATATGCTCAAAACTGATGAATTTATCGCACAACATAGATTAGTTAAAGCTAATGGTCAAGTTTTGAAATTGGTAAAACAATCCGAGAAACAAAAACAGAAAATTGCTCAAGTTCTTAAAATTAGTAGTGTTTTATCTCAAATTGCAAAAGACAAAGGATTTACTTATTCATTGGTAACAGTGACTTTGCCACCGTGTTGGCATAGCAATCCTAGCCGTTCCGATAAAAATTCTTACAATGGAGCTACACCCAAAGAGGCACAACACCAATTAGCCTCTTTCTGGAAAAGAATACGAGCACAGTTAGCAAAAAAAGGTTTTATTGTGGGTGAAGATTTTTTCGGATTAGAAGCAATAGAATTACAAGGAGACTCTACATTGCATTTGCATGCACTCATTTATCATAGTGCTTTAGATACCAAGCAAATACATAAAGCAATAAATTCAGTAGCTATCAATCATAATAAAAGTGTCAATGGTGACATTGACCAAATGATTAGAACAAATTACAAATGGGCTTTTGATATAAGACTTAATGATGGTCGGGCTAGTGGTGCAACTTATGCCTTTAAATACATTACTAAAACACATTCAAGCTATGATAGTAGCGACAAAAATGCTATAAAAAATACTGCTGGCAGGTCTTATTATGGTTGCAGAGGATTTGCATTTTTTGGAATTAAGAATAGTCTTACTCAATTCAATTTCTTGGTTTGTAATTACATATCCTATAAAAAATATTTTTCTAAAGAAATTAGAACAATGTTTGAAAGTGGCGATTATTATACATACATAACAAAATACAATAATTACTTTGAAAATATTTATACTGAAGTGGATAAAAAGAAAGTTTTTATCGGTGTGACTTTTGATGTGGCTGGCTCTAAAGATATGAAGTCAAAACTTAAAGACAGTGCTTTAAACAGATGCACAACAAAAGTATTTATTGAGAAAAAACAATATTGTATTTTTGAATTGGCAAGTAATGAGCAACAAGATATTGAAGACATTACAGCACTAGATTTATCAAAAATTTCAAATGCTGGTGCTAGTTATGCTTATGAATTAGTTCAATCAAAACAAGAAGACTACGACAATTTAAAAAATGAATTTATTGCTTTATGTGATAAAAATGGAGTATCCATACTTGAAAATGTGGAATTAGGAGGCAATAAATTTATTTCAAAAAATTTCAAGTCTATACAAGATATTAAATGTAATGTGGTTAATCCATTTTTGAAAGAAAATCAAAGTCAAAAGCAACAACAACAGCAAAATCAAAGTCAAAATCAAACTTCGGTTGTTTCTGCTACACTTAAACAACCTTGTTCAAGAAAAAGCAGTTCTACCGAACATTCACTTGAAGAAAAACCCAAAATTTTTAATTTAATTGAGAAAAAAGAGAAAATTAAAACAAAACCTTTAAAATTTTCTTTATCAAAATAAGTAAAAATATAGAAAACGATGTTTTTTAGCAACAATAACAAGTATTAATTAAATAATACTGGCCTTTTTATTTTCATAATGATATTATTCAATCCTCAACAAATTTTGAAAGGAAAAAATGGATATAAAAACACAATTTCACTTAAATGAAGAAAATATAAATCAAATGAGTTGTAATGATTTGATGTGCTATGCGATAGCATACTTAGAGAAAAAAGAAAAGCCGAAGTCAAGTATGGAGTGGCAAGTGTTCATTTCTCGCTTGTTTAGTTATTGGGAATATTGTTTATCATATGAGCAATTGCACAAAAAAATTATTGCTATCAATAATAAAAAATGGTTTGAGCCGGTTTTAATGAAGATTAGAGAAGAGGCTATGAGCCAAGCGAAATATCTAAAAAACTATAAATAATATAATGAAAGGAAAAATATGGAAAAACAGTACAATTTTGATGAAGTGCAAGATGAGCTATTAGCCTTTTTTGATGAAGAATTCCTTGAGTTTGATGCTCGCTCAATGATCTTAGATTGCATAGATATTTTCACATTTAGCAACCGTAAAATGCTTGATTTTGCTATGTATCCTAGAGAAATACGGATGTTTATATCACTTGCAAAATATCAACATAGAACTATGAGCGATATGCAATTTCTTGATTACATTAATAAAAATGCTTGCTTACCAAATAGAAAACTACAAAAGTGGATAATCACAACAATTCTTAAAAGTGTTGTAAAGGCTAAAGAATTGCAGAACTCAATTAATTTACTTCGTTCAAATTCAAACTATGAATATGCATAATAGAAAAAGCCCTCAAGTGAGGGCTTTTCTTATTGGGAAATTAGTTTATTTTTAGCACTCTAAAGAACACATTGTTATCATTGCCGTTTGCACCTTTGATACAACCCATTTCCCATTGAAGTGCATTTGTATCAGTTCCACCAGAAGAGAAATCTACTTGAACACTTGTATTTGGATTACTTGCAGTTGAGCCAGTAACGAATTGTTCGGAAGTGTTGAAAGGTGGATATGTTGGAATAAAATCACTTCCATTAACATTTTTATTTAATTCTTTACATACAGTATCTTTAATACCAGCTAAAAGAACTACGGTTTCGGGTTGCCCTGGACTACCAAGTAATGTGTAAAAGGTCTTGCTAAAAGTCCAAACCCCATTAGGTTCTATATAGTCAGCCTTAAAAATATTTGCATTTTCTTTTGGTAAATTTATTCCATTATTTGGGTCTAACATATTTGTTGAACTTGGGATATTAGGTTGGAATGTGATTGTTGCAGCAGTGGCACCACTGATGACGGCAGTATCAAATGCTAGCTTTAATGAGCTTGCATTATTCAAGATAGCACTAGAAGCAATCTTTGCACTACTTGAAGAACTTGAGCTTGTATTACTTTCACCAGATAAAGCCCAAACACCAATAGCTACAATTACAGCAACAATTACCAAAATTACAGCCAGAATACTAAATCCTTTTGTTTGTTTTATTCTTATATTTCTCATTATCGTTTTCCTTTGTTTTTGTTATTGAGTAATATTATAATAAATCAAAATTGAGATAAATCAATAGAGCTATGATATCTTCTTCTTTATTTTTCTTTACTTATTTTGTAAATCATAATATAGTTATAAAATAACGAAAATAAGGAATTAAAATAATGAAAGACAAAAATTTAAACATAAAAATTACTTCTGATTTGCAGTCTAGAATGAAATATCATAAAGAAAAAAGTTTCATTAATTGGAGTGCTTTAATTACTGACTTTATTGAAAATAGAATTAAAGAAGAAGATGAATTAATTACTGAATTGCAGTTACTTAGAAATTCTCATGATTTTGATTTTGATAAAATGTAAAATTAGCCCTAGCAATAGGGCTTTTTTACTTTTGGACCGTCTAGACCCGACGGGGTGCATTCTCAAGGAAACAGCCCTTGAGAACGATGGAGGACACGGATGGGGGTGACACTACGGACGACCTCAAAAAAGGGCTTGTAGACCGTCCTAGAACCCTCTATAATCTTGCCTTGTAGCGAAACGGGAGGTTAGCTCAGGGGTAGAGCACAGCATTCACACTGCTGGGGTCGCAAGTTCGAAACTTGCACTTCCCACCATTAAAATTGCCAACTATCAAGTTGGCTTTTTTTTGCCCCAAAATCTTCTAAAAATCTTCTAAAAATTTGGGGTTGTGTTGTTTTTTCATAGGAGAGAGCTACACATTCACACTGCAGGGGTCGCAAGTTCGAAACTTGCACTTCCCACCAAGAATTCGCAATACAATCAAGTACTTATATTAAAGCCGACACATTTATGTAGTCGGCTTTTTTATTGGGTGTAATTTACTTTGCCACCACCAGAGCGGACAGCTTCTCCAGCGCGAGGCGCTGAGCTTCCACTTGCAGGCGTGCGTAGCGCTGTGTTGTTTGCACATTGGCATGGGCGAGAATTTTGCTGATGGTGTGGAGGTCCACGCCCAGGCCCAGCATGAGGCTCGCGCAAGAGTGGCGCAGGTCGTGGAAATTCACGTGGGGCATGCCCGCCTTCACGCGCGCGCGGTGCCACGACGGCTGCACACCGTACAAAGTCATATCCAACGGAAAATACTTCAGTCATGGTAGCAACGCCGGAATGATCGGCATCACGCGCATATGAAGTGTTTTAGTATTGCTGGCAGGGAAGGTGATCGAATCCTTCCCAATATGCTTGCGCTGAATCTGGAACAGTTCACCGCGGCGCGCGCCAGTCTTTGGGAATCTCCAGAAACACCATCCGACGCTATCTGCGCTCAGAAACCATAGAACCGGCCTACGCCGAACGGCGTTCCATCCGCGCCATCGACAAATACGCGTTTCAACTTTCCGCGCTACTCAAGACTGAAGCAGCGCGGACGCGCAAGCAACGGCGCACGCTAAAACAGATTCATGAGGACCTCAAGGAACTGGGGTTCGAGGGGTCTTGCGATAGGATCGCGGCGTTCGCGAGGGTATGGAGGGCGGGTCAATCTGAGCGGGGCAATCTTGCCAGAAAACGAACAACGTGTTGGAAAACATGATTTACCTGGCCATGGGATCGTTGCTGCTGCGTCGACTAAATTTCCGTTAACTTATTAAACCGTCTCTAAGCTAAATTTTTTTGTTTTTCTTTGATCGAATTTTGAAATTATCTCAAAAATCACCTAAACAATTGCAGAAAAGTCTGGATACCTTGTTCAAGAGCGGTGGGTTGCTCCCGAATCGCAGGCATGGGCAGCAGCAGTGTTGTTGTCTCCTCTCTTCGGACGATCCCCCCAAACATCAATATTGTGCCCGTCATGCGACAGGCATAGCGACAGGGGAAACAGATGGTAGCGATTGTCAGCGGTAACACTCTTGGTTTGTTGGGCGGTTCGTCGGCGACGCTGGGGCAGCAAGGAGCGTTTGGCATCGCCGGCATCGGCAAGAGTCAGGAAAAAGGCTACCTGAATGTTTCCAATGGCAATATTGTCATGCAGCAGCGTGATGACTTTATCGCGTCGCGCGGTATCGATTTATCCTTGACACGCACGTATAACGCGCAAGGGGCGCTGGGCCAGCACTGGAAATTCGGCCTCAACCGCGAAATCAGCGCCGTCACGGGTGTTGTCAACGGCGCTGGCAGCACAGTGGTGCGCATTGCCGGAGATGGCAGCGAAGCGCTGTATCGCTACGATGAGGCGCGTGGCGTGTATGTGTCGACCGATGGCGCCGGCGCCTACCATACCCTGGCGTATGACCCGGCGGCGCAGCGCTGGACCTGGAGCGCAGGCGATGGCAAGCTGCGCGAAGTGTATGACGCGACACAACAGGGCCGCATTATTTCGTCTGCGGACGAGAACAATCATCAACTCAGCTATTTCTACGATGCAAATACCGGCCTGCTGTCGCGCGTGCTCACTGCCAGCGGCGATACGAGCTGGTTTGATTACAGCAACGGCGACCTGGCGCAGGTGCGCGATGTGCTGGCGAATGGTGCAATACTGACGCGGGTGCGCTATGGCTATGACGCGCAGCACCGCCTGACGTCGGTCAGCACCGATTTGACGCCTGAAGACAACAGCATTGCCGATGGCGATGCCGCCGTCACCCGATATGCTTATGACGGTGACAGCGAACGCATCGCCAGCGTGACGCAGGCCGACGGTACGGCGCTGGCGTTCACCTATCAGCAGTACGGCAATGACTGGCGCGTGACCTCGGTGATCGACGGCCAGGGCCGGCGTACGCAGCTGGCCTACGATCTTGGCGCCAACACCACGCGTGTGACCGATGCGCTCGGTACCGTCAGCGTGTATGCCTACGATGCGCAAGGCCAGCTGACCGGCGTGGCCACACCGGCTGCGCAGCATACTTATGCCTATGACGCGCAGGGCAATTTGATCCGTAGCGCGGACGCGGCTGGCAACGTGGTCGAGATGGAATATGACGCCCATGGCAACCAGATCCTGCAGCGCGATGCGCTGGGCAACACCATCGCGCGCACTTATGATCCGGTGCGCAATCGCCTGCTGACGGAAACGACGTTCCAGAGTGCCAATGCAGATGGAGCCGCACCCGGCCAGGCGCAGACTGTGCGCTACATATATGATGCGGCGGGCCGCCTGCGCTTCCAGATCGGCGCTCAGGGGCAGGTAGCGGAGTTCCGCTACAACGCCAATGGCGAACGTGCTGCCAGCATCCAATATGCGGGCAATCGCTACGATATCGGCACACTATCTGCTACGGCAGTGCCGGGCGAGGCGCAGCTGGCTGCCTGGGTGGATGGCATTGCGGACAAATCGGCCACATTGCGCGAGGAGTATGCATACGATGCGCGCGGCTTGCTGATTCGTACGACAGGCTATGGCGCGGTCGATGCTGCCGGGCTGGGCGTTGCCTCTACGCAGACGCAGCAGCGCTACGTGTATGACCAAAGTGGCCGCATGCTGCAAAGCATGGATGGCACCGGTCAAGTCACCCGTTACACCTACGATGTCAACGGGCGTCTGCTCTCGAGCACGGACCCGCAAGGGAACGTGGCCTTGACGAGTTACGACGCGGACGGGCGGCAAGTTGTGGCGGGATCGACGAGCGCAGCACTAACGACCTCGGTGTATGACCGTACCGGTGCCGTGTTATCTGTCATGCGCAGTAACGCAGCAGGCCAGGAACTGGATCAAATTGTCTATTCCTATGATGCAGACAGCCGTTTGCAGCAGACGACTGGCCCATCCCAGCATCGTTCAGTGATGTATGACCAAAGTGGCCGTATTGCTTGGCGTATCGATGAAGCTGGCGCCGTGATTCAGACCCAATACGATGGAAATATTGTTAAAAATATAGCATATGCCAATCGTCTGACGTCCGATATGCTGGCGGCATTGGCAGCATTGCCTGACTCGTTACCGACGCCGCAGGCCGATGCCTTGCGTGACGTGGTGAGTTATCAGCTGCTCGATGATGCGGGGAAAGTGATCTACAGCATCGAGGCTGGCGGCAAGGTAATCGAACAACGCTACGATGCGCGTGGCAATGTCGTGGTGCGCACCGTGTACGCCCATCCGGTGAGCCTTGGCCAGCCGCTGAGCATCGCCGAGGTCGCACAGCAATTGCAGGCACGGCAAGATGCCGCTGCCGATATCCGCACGGTCAACAGTTATGACGCGGCCAATCGCCTGGCATATTCGTCCGACGTGGATGGCTTCGTGACGCAGTACCTCTATGACCAATGGGGAAATCTGGCGAAACAGATTGCGTATGCCAAGCCTTTGGCTGGCACGGCATGGAACACTGGCGATCTGTCAGCTGTGACGGCAGGAGCCGGCGACAGGATACGCAGCTTTGTATATAACGATGCCGGTCAAAAAGTGTATGCGATCGATGCGGTCGGTACCGTCACCCAGTATTGGTACGATGGCGCCGGGAATGCGGTGCGCAGCGTGCTATATGCACACCAGCTGGCAGCATTCGTCGACCGCAGCAGCATCCCTGGGCTGGCCCAGGTCGCATCCCAATTGCGTCCGGATTCCTTGCGTGACATTGGCAACATGACTGTCTTTGACTCAGAGAAAAGATTGTCGTACAGCATAGACGTGATGGGCTACGTGACGCGCCTGTCCAAAGATGCCGAAGGCCGCGTGGCCCAGTCGGTGCGCTACGCGTTGCCATTGCGTTCATTCAACCCCAGCTTGACGTGGACGGTGGCGCAGATCGAGGCTGCATTGCAGCCGAATCCTGCGATCGATACCGTCGAGACGAACACCTACGATGCGTTCGGCAATGTCGTGAAAGTAACCGATGGTACAGGCAAGGCCAGATATAACTACTATGATCAACAACAGCGGCTTGTACTTGAGGTAAGTGCGCAGGGAAGTGCAACTAGTACCACATATAGTGGCAATCAAACACAGGTGATAAGAGATCAAGTCTACGGCAGAATTTTGTCGCCGGCAACAGTCGGTGCATTACCTGAATTCGTTGCGATGGGCAACGTGGCGACAAGCAAGAGTGCTTATGACCGTGCCGGCCGTCTGGTGGAAATTTTCAGTGGTAATGTCTCTAACAGGAAATACGAGTATGACGGGTTTGGCGACCGCGTCCGGATGATTGACTCCTTAGGTCGGTTCACCGACGTGACGTATGATACCCGCGGCCTGCGGGTTGGTATGGTTTATCCGCGTACCGGACTCGATGCCGCTGGTGTATTGCGTCCCGTGATTAACCAAGAGAGCTATGATTTTGCCGGCAGGCTGACGCAACGGACTGCCTCATTGGGACTCAATGCACAGGAGCGTTGGGAGTATGAGTATGACCTGGCTGGGAAAGTGACTCAGCAGACTTATGTCAGCAGCACTACCCGCGTCGTTACCGATGCACTGGGGCGCGTCGTGGCGCTGACGGATTTACAGGGCGTCGTGACGCTGACCACCTATGCGGTCGATGGCGGCAAGACGATATCGAAGGAGGTTAACGGCGAGATCACGCTGTCCGAGTACGATGCGGGCGGTCGGTTGCTGCGCGAAACTTTGCCCAAGACCGGGGCGGATGCCTCTGGCGCATTGCATACGGTGCTCAATACGTATCGCTACGACGCTGCCGGCAGGTTGACGCAGAAGGTGCTGGCCGTTGGCCTGGTCGCGCAAGAGAGTACTGATTATGTGTACGACCAGAATGGAAAGCTTCAGCAACGCACGTATGCTTTCAAGGGTAGCAGGACTATCTACGATGGGCTGGAGCGGCCAGTTTCCGAGACCGATGCCCAGGGCAATATCACGCTGACAAGCTATGGTGCTGATGGCGGCAAGATCGTGTCAAAACAGGTCGACGGCAAGACGATGGTCTATGAGTACGATCAATCTGGCCAGCTGGTTCAGCCGGCAATTCCGGGCGATACATCGGCAATGCGCATGTATGATGCGCGCGGCTTGCTGATCCGCGAGACGTTGCAGGAAACCGGGAAGGATGCGTCTGGTGTATTGCATCCGCTGGTCAATACGTACAGCTATGATACTGCCGGCAGATTGACGCAGAAGATTGAAGCCGTTGGCCTGGTTACACAGGAGAGCAACGATTATGTGTACGACCAGGCTGGAAAGCTGCAGCAACGCACGTATGTTGGGAATGGCAGGCGCGATATTTTCGATGGGCTGGACCGTCGTGTGTCGCATACCGATGCGCAAGGCAATGTGATACTGGCCACCTACGCGGCGGACGGCAGCAGGACCGAGGCGCGGCAGATTCATGGCCAGTCTAGCACCTATGAGTACGATAAAGCTGACCGCTTGACGCGATTGGTCGACCCGGACGGCGTGGTGAAAACGTACGAGTATGACGCGCGTGGATTGATGATCCGCGAAACGTCGTCGGAAACCGGAAAGGATGCAGCGGGCGTATCGCATCCGATAATCAATACGATTAGCTATGATGCCGCCGGCAGAATGACGCAGCAGATCATGGCCGTTGGGCTGGTAGCGCAGGCAACCGTCGATTATGTGTATGACCAGGATGGAAAGCTGCAGCAACGCACGTATGCTGTCAATGGTAGCAAGACCGTCTACGATGGACAGAACCGGCCGGTCTCCGAGACCGATGCCCAGGGAAATGTCACGCAGACAAGCTATGCTGCTGATGGCGGCAAGACGGTGTACATGCAGTTCAATGGCAAGACGACTATCTATGAGTACGATAAAACCGGCCAGCTGATTCGATCGACGATTCCGAACGATACATCGGCACCGCGCGAGTATGATGCGCGCGGCTTGCTGATCCGCGAGACATTGTTGGAAACCGGGAAGGATGCATCTGGCACATTGCATCCAGTGGTCAATACGTACAGCTATGATGCTGCCGGCAGATTGACGCAAAAGATTGAAGCCGTTGGCCTGGTCACACAGGAGAGCAACGATTATGTGTACGGCCAGGATGGCAAGCTGCAGCAACGCACGTATGCAGGGAACGGTACACGTAGTGTCTACGATGGACTGGGCCGTCGTGTATCGCATACTGATGCACAAGGCAATGTGTCACTTGTCACCTATGCGGCGGACGGCAGCAAGACGTCCACCTATGAGTACGATAAAACGGGGCATTTGCTGCGCTCGGTCGCAGCGGATGGCGTGGTGAAAACGTATGAGTATGATGCACGCGGCTTGTTGATTCGTGAGACATCGTCGGAAACTGGAAAGGACGCGTCTGGCGCATTGCATCCGGTGATCAATACGCATAGCTACGATGAGGCAGGCAGGATAACCCAGCAGATTCTGGCGCTGGGCCTGGTAGCGCAGGAAAGCAACGACTATGTGTACGGCCCAGAAGGAAAGCTGCAGCAGCGCACGTATGCCGCTAATGGTACGCGTAGTGTCTTCGATGAACTAAACCGGCTTGTGTCGCATACGGATGCGCAAGGCAGCGTGATGCTGACTACCTATGCGGCGGACGGCAGCAGGACGGAGTCGCGCCAGGTCAATGGCAAGACGTCCACCTATGAGTACGATAAAACAGGGCACTTGCTGCGCTCGGCCGCAGCGGATGGCGTGGTGAAAACGTATGAGTATGATGCACGCGGCTTGTTGATCCGTGAGACATCGTCGGAAACTGGAAAGGACGCGTCTGGCGCATTGCGTCCGGTGATCAATACGCATAGCTACGATGAGGCAGGCAGGATAACCCAGCAGATTCTGGCGCTGGGTCTGGTAGCGCAGGAAAGCAACGACTATGTGTACGGCCTGGATGGAAAGCTGCAGCAGCGCGCTTATGCAGCTAATGGTACGCGTAGTGTCTTCGATGAACTAAACCGGCTTGTGTCGCATACGGATGCGCAGGGCAATTTAATGCTGACCACTTTTGGTGCGGATGGCTTCAGGACGGAATTTCGGCAGATCAATGGCAAGACGTCCAGCTATGAGTACGATAAAACGGGGCGTTTGCTGCGCTCGACCAGTCCAGATGGCGTGGTGCAAACGGTTGAGTATGATGCACGTGGCCTGTTGATCCGCGAGACATCTTCGGCGACCGGGCAAGATGCAGCGGGCGTATCGCATCCGGTGATCAATACCTATAGCTACGACGATGCAGGCAGATTGAAGCAGTCAATTCTGGCCGTTGGTCTGGTGGCACAGGAAATCAATGACTATGTGTACGACCAAGCAGGCAATCTGCAGCAACGTACGTATACCGGTAAGGGTACGCGCAGTATCTATGATGGGCAGAATCGTCCGCTTTCGATGATTGATGTGCAAGGCAATGTGACGTTGACGGCCTATGAAGCTGATGGCAGCAAGGTAGTGTCCATAAAGTTTCACGGCGAAACAAACTATGAAACATATGCGTATGACAGTGCTGGTCGTTTAATTCGCATGACCCGTGTAGATGGTGTCTCGATAATGAACGAATATGATACTCGCGGCTTACTTATCCGTGAGACGTCATCGGCGACTGGGCAAGATGCAGCGGGCATATCGCATCCGTTGATCAATACGTATAGTTACGATGCCGCCGGCCGACTGACGCAGTTGATCACGTCCGTTGGCCTGGTGACACAGGGAACCAATGACTATGTATACGACCAGGCTGGAAAGCTGCGGCAACGAACGTATACCGAGAATGGTACGCGCAGTGTCTTTGATGAACTGGGCCGGCTTGTGTCGCACACCGATGCGCAAGGCAATGTCACGCTGACCAGCTATGAGGCCGATGGCGGCACGACGGTGTCGCGCACCGTCAACGGCGAGACCACGGTTTATGGATACGATCAGGCTGGCCGGCTGATCAGGCTGGTGACGAGTTTGATCAACGAACGCTATGTGTATGGCGAGAACAGCCAGCGCGTATTTGTCATCGATGGGGCAGGCAAGGCGTTGCGCTATATCTATGATGCCAGCGGTAATATTGAGCAAACCATCCTCTACGCCGTAGCGATCAACGCTGGTGACCGGCCCGTGCTGCAGGCGGTGATCGGCGCGCTCAAGCCAGCACCGGCGTTGGACATCGTCACCAATTTCGCCAATGGCTTGCCAGTACCGACGGTACGCGAGGACCGCGGCTGGCACATGACCTTGCCGCTGCAGCGCTGGGGCTATGACCAGAACGGCAACCGTACGCCATATGTGGATACCAGCGGCAACAGCAGCGACAGCTATCTGAACCTGTCGAATGGCAATGTGGTGCTCCGCCAGCGCGATGATGTGATCGCCGCGCGCGGCATCGACCTGGCCCTGGGCCGGGCCTACAATGCGCAGGGCGGCCAGGCACGGCACTGGACCTTTGGCGTCAGCCAGTCCGTTGGCCGGATCATCGGGGTAGTGAACGGCGCTGGCAGCACGGTACTGCGCACGGCCGCTGATGGCAGCCAGGCAGCATACACGTATGACAGCGCACGCGGCATGTATGTCTCGACCGATGGTGCCGGCGCCTACCGCACCCTGGCCTATGACGCGGTGGCGCAGCGCTGGACCTGGACGGCCGGCGATGGCCAGGTACGCGAAGTGTATGATGCGACGCAGCAAGGCCGCATCATCCTGTCCGCGGATACCAGCAATAATCAGCTCAGTTACTACTATGATGCTGGCAGTGGCCAGCTGTCGCGCGTGGTCACTGCCAGCGGCGATACGACCTGGTTCGACTACAGCAATGGCGATCTGACGCAAATACGCGACGTGCTGGCCTCGGGCGCCGTGCTCACGCGCGTACGTTATGGCTATGATGCGCAGCACCGCCTGACCTCGGTCACCACGGATCTGACGCCGGAGGACAACAGCATCGCCGACGGCAAGGTGGCCGTGATCCGGTATACCTACGATGGCAACAGTGAACGCATCGCGAGCGTGACGCAGGCCGACGGTACGGCGTTGTCCTTCACGTACCAGCAATATGGCAGCGATTGGCGAGTGGCCTCGGTGACGGATGGCCTGGGCCGCCGTACGCAACTGGCGTACGATCTGGTTTACTCCACGACGCGTGTGACCGATGCATTCGGCGTTGTCACCTCGTATACCTATGATACGCAAGGCCAGTTGACCGCAGTAGCCACGCCAGCGGGGCATCAAAACAACTATGTATATGACAAACAGGGCAACTTGATTCGCAGCGAGGATGGAAGTGGCCGAGCGATCGAAATGCAATACGACGCGAATGGCAACCAGATCCTGCAGCGCGACGCGCTGGGTAATACCATCACGCGCACCTATGATCCGCTGCGCAATCTGCTGCTGACGGAAACGACGTACCAGATTGCCGACCCGGACGGTGCCGGCCCTGGCCAGCCGGGCCGGGCGCAGACGGTGCGCTATGTCTATGATGCTGCTGGCCACCTGCGCTTCCAGATCAGCGCGGTGGGGCGGACGATCGAGTACCGCTATAACGCCAAGGGCGAGCGCATCGCCAGCGTGCAATATGCGGCCGATCTGTTCGACAATAGCGCACTGGCGTCGACAGTGGCCCCAAGCGAGGCCGAGATCGCCGCGCAGGTGTTGAACTATCCCAAAAAATCGCAGACGGTGCGCCTCGATTACGCATACGATGTGCGCGGCCTGCTGGTCCGCACGCTGTCGTATGGCGCAGTCGATGCGGCGGGTGAGGGCATCGCCGCCACGCAGACGGTACAGCGCTATGTCTACGACCAGGCTGGCCAGTTGCTGCAAAGCATCGATACAGCCGGTGCCGCCACCAATTACACGTATGACGGCCTGGGCCGATTGCTGACGACGACCGATCCGCTGGGCCATATCACTGTCAACAGCTACGATGCGGCCGGCGGCCGCATGGCGGTCAGACTGGCCAATGGGCTGACGACGACCTCGGTGTACAACAAGGCGGGCGAACTGACGGATGTGATCCAGACGGGCCTGGCCGGCGAGGAGCTGGGCCGCACCAGCTATGCGTATGACGCCGATGGGCGTTTGCGCATGACGACAGGACCGACGGGGCAGCGCAGCTACGTGCTGTACGACGAAGCGGGGCGCAAGGCAGCGGACATCACGGCTGGCGGTACCCTGACGCAGTACCTGTACGATGTAAACCACCGGCTGATCCGCACGTTGCGTTACGCGCAGGCGGTCAGCGGCGCAAACCTGGCGCGCCTGGTGGCGTCCGATGGCAGTCCGTTGGCGGCAACCTTGGCGCAAGCAGGGGTACTGCCGCCTGACAGTGCGAAGGATCAAGGTGAGTGGCGTCTGTACGACGCGGCCGGGCGGCTGGTCAAGACGGTGGGCGCCGCCGGCGCGGTGACCGAGTATGTGTACGACGGCGTGTCCAAGCTGGTCCAGACCATCGCCCGCGGCACGCCGCTGAACATGCCGGCGTTTGTGGCCAATCCGGTCGCGGCCAATGCCGTGGTGGCCGCTGCCGCCGACGACCGTATCATATGGCGCAAGTACGATGCGGATGGCCTGCTGCGCTATGAGGTTGATGGCGAGCGCTATATGACGGAGTATCGCTACGACAGCGCGGGGCGCCAGGTGAGCACGCTGCGCTATGCCAACCAGGTGTTGGCGGCGGCGCTGGCGAATGGTTCGCTGGCCCAGGCGACGCCGGCGGCGCATGCGCAGGATATCGTCACCGCCACGACCTACAACGGCCGCGGCCTGGTCGAGACGCGCATCGATGGCGAAGGCTATGTCACCAGTTATACGTATGACGCGGCTGCGCGCTTGGCGGAAACGCGCCAGGGCACGCGCATGGTCGCAGGACAGCTGACGCAGCCGGGCGCCTTGCAGCGCGAGAGTTACAGCTACGATGCCAATGGCCGCCTGTCGTCCAGCCTGCGCTACCTCGATGGTGGCGCAACAGAAAGCACCACGCTGTCCTATGACAGCGTCGGCAATGTTATCGGTCAAACGCGTGCGGCCATCGGCGCGGCCAGCCGCTACGACCTGCAGGGCCGCTTGATTGGCGCGCTGGCGGGCAAGGGCAGTGCGGCGCTGGCGGCCCTGGGCGACAATCCGTCTACGGCCCAGGTCGATGCCGTCTGGCAGGCGTACGGCGTGCGTTACACCTACGACAAGGCGGGGCTGCGCATTGCGCAGACCGATGCCAACGGCAATAAGACGCTGTATCTGTACGATGCCGATGCGCGCCTCACGCATGCCGTCAATGCCTTGGGCGAAGTACGCGAAACGGTGTACAACGTGCTGGGCGAAACGGTGGCCAGCATTGCCTACGGCACGCGCCTCGATGCAGCCACCCTGGCCGGCTTGCAGGGCGGAGTGACAACACCTGGCTTTAAAAATGCCGTGCTGGCGATCGCCAATAGCGCCAAGGATAGCCGCACTTCCTACAGTTATTTTGCCAGCGGGGCGCTGGCCTCGTCCAGCGACGCGCGGGGCAAGGTGACGACGTATGGTGTCAATACCTTTGGCGAGCAGGTCAGCCGCTTGACGCCGATCGCCGCCGGTGTGGCGCTGTTGATCGAGACCAGCTATGACCGGCGTGGGCAAGTGACGGGCGAGGTGCGCGACCGTGGCGGCCTGAACCAGAGCAGCATCTCGCGCTACGACGCGTTTGGCCGCCTGGCGGCAAGCGTGGATGCAAATCAGGTCACGCACAGCTATGACTACGACCGCAACGGCCGCCTGGTCTTGGCGCGCGATGGCCTGCAGCAGGCGGCACTGACCAGCTACGATGCCTACGGCAATGTGCTGACGCAGACGGACCGGTTGGGGCAGGTGACGCGCTACAGCTATGCGGCCTTCAACCGGACGGTGACGGTGACCACGCCCGAAGGCCTGGTGACGGTCAGCAGTTTTGATGCCCAAGGTCGCAAGATTGCGCTGCGCGATGCACAGGGGGTAACGAGCACCTATCACTATGACCTGGACGGCAACCTGGATGCGTCCAGGGCTGCCGAGGGTAGCCTGAATCTCAATAGTACGAACAGCTATGACGCCGCTGGCCGCCTGACGGAAAGTGTGGATGCGGGCGGACGCAAGGTGCGCTATGAGTACGACGCGGCCAACCGCCTGCTGACGCGCCGCGTCGATCCGGACGGTTTGAATTTGCGGACCAGCTACCAGTACGATGCCAAGGGCCAGCAGATCCAGATCACCGACCCTGCCGGCGCCGTGACGCAGACCGAGTTTGACCTGAACGGCAAGGTGTTCAAACAGATCGCCGATCCGCAGGGCCTGCGCCTGACGACGCAATATGCATACGACGACGCCGGGCGCGTCCTGGAGGTGACCAGTCCTGCCGGTCTGGTTACCAGCTATGTCTACGACAAGCTGGGCCGGCGCACGGAGCAGTATGTCGATCCGGCAGGCCTGAACCTGAGCACGCTGACGGGCTACGATGCCAAGGGCAACGTCGCATGGGTGAAAGATCCGAACCGCAATGTCACGCGCTATCTGTACGATGCGAATGACCGGGTGATCCTGGTGGTCGATGCCAAGGGCGGCGTCACGCAGACGCTGTACGCCAAGAATGACAATGTGGCGCAGAGCATCGGCTATGCCAAGGCGGTCGCCGGGCTGACGGGCAATGAAACGGCGCAGCAGATCCTGTCGCTGGTGGTGCGCGATACGGCGCACGACCTGAGCCAGGTCAGGCGTTACGACAAGGATGGCCGCCTGAGCTGGAGCGTGGATGGCAGCGGTGCAGTGGTACGTACCGAGTACGATGGCAAGACGGTCAAGCGCACGGCATATGCGAACCGCCTCGACGCGGCCGCTCTGGCTGCATTGGCGGGCGGCGCCACGCCGGCGCCGGCCGTCGCGGCCGGACGCGACGTGGTCACGCAGCAGCTGTTCGATGCGGCCGGCCGCCTGGTCTACAGCATTGATGGCGTGGGAGCGGTGCAAGAGCTGCGCTACGACGGCAGCGGCAACGCCATCGTGCGCATCGCGTATGCCGCGGCGGTCAATATCACGCAGCCGCTGACGCTGGCCAGCGTGGCTCAGCAACTGGCGACGATCTCGCAGCCGGCGCGCGACGCGCGCCTGGTCAGCAATTACGACGGCGCCGGCCGCCTGACCTACAGCGCCGATGCGCAAGGGGCGGTGACGCAGTACGGCTACGACAAGGCCGGCAATCTGACGCGCCAGATCGCGTATGCGACGGCGCTGGCGGTGCCGGTGGCGGACAATGCCGTGCTGTCGGGTGTGGCGCAGAGCGCGGCGGACCGCATCAGCAGTTTTACGTATGATGCGCTGGGGCGCCAGGTGTATGCGGTCGACGCCATGGGCGGCGTGACGCGGCGCATGTATGACAATGCGGGCAACGTGGTGCGCAGCACGGCGTATGCGACACAGGTGCCGGCGCTGCTTGATCGTAACAGCGTGCCCGACACGGCGCGCATCCTGGCCTTGCTGCCGCTCGATACGCAGCCGGCGAGCCACGTCAACCGCGTGTTCGACGGCGCCAACCGGCTGCTGTACAGCATCGATGCGCTCGGCTATGTCACGCAGAACAGCTATGACGCGAATGGCCATGTGACCCGGGTGGACCGCTATGCCAATGCCGTGGCTGTGCCAGCGGCCAGCGCCACTGCGCTGAAATCGGCGGCGGTGCAGGGCGCATTGCGTGTGGATGCGGCCAGGGACGTGGCCGAAACACGTCAATATAATAATGCGGGGCGCCTGAAGGAGCTGACCCGCGCTGCCGGCAGTGCGGCCGCCGGTACCGTCCTGTACGCCTACGATGCGCTGGGCAATGTCATCAGCATCACTAACGAACGCGGCTATGTGACGCGGCAGGAGTTTGACCAGACGGGGCGCAAGACGTTGACCTCGGTGCCGCTCGATGGCACGAATGTGGCGGTGACACGGACCAGCTATGATGCCTTTGGCAATGCCGTCAAGGTCGTCGATCCGAAGGGCAATGCCGGGTATTTCTATTACGATCAGCAAAACCGGCTGGTGTTGCAGGTCAATCCGCTCGGTTATGCGGTCGGCACCAGCTATACCCTGTCGGGCAAGCCGCAAACGGTGACGGAATACAAAACGGTGCTGACGGGGACGTGGTCGGCAGACGCGCGGCCCACGGTCATCGCCTCAGCGAGAGATGCCATTACCCGCCTGGAATACGACCGCAATGACCGCTTATTGCGTTCTGTCGATGCCGAAGGCGCTGCCGAGAGCTTTACCTATGATGCCCTGGGCAACCGCAGCAGTTATGAGAACAAGCTGCGCGGCATCACGCGCTACACCTATGACGGCCGCGGCGCGCTGCTGACGGAAACGCTGCCGGTCAATGCGCCCGATGCCAATGGCGTGTCGAAGCCGGTTGTCAACAGCTACACCTATGATGCATTCGGCAACCGCATTACCTCAGTCGAAGCGCAGGGTTTGGCATCGCAGCGCCGCACCACGTACGGCTATGACCTGGCCGGGCGCCTGGTCAGCCAGCGCGGCGACGAGATCACGCTGCGCGACAGCAGCGGCGTGCAGCGGCGCGGCGCGCCGCTGCAGGCGTGGACCTACGACGAGCGCGGCAACAAGACCTCGTACACGGATGGTAATGACAAGGTGACGCGCTGGTACTACGACGCGGCCGACCGCAAGCAGATGGAACTGAGCGCGGCCGGTACCCTGTCACAATGGCGCTATGACGCCGCCGGCAACATGATCTCGGCATTGGTGTACAACACGCCGGTCAGCGCGCCTGCCGGCAATGCTGCGCCGCAGCCGGTCAACCCGGCCGAGCGCCGCCAGACCTACTACGACTACGATCAGGCCAATCGCATGGTCGGCACGCGAGTAGGCAATAGCGACAAGCAGAAGGAGGTCAATGGCGATCCGGTTTTCAGCGTCCCCATGGCCGAACGTAATGAGCAGGGAAGCTTCGATTTCAAAAATGTCGCGATTGAGACCCAGCGCACCTACGATGCGCTGGGCAATGTGGTGTCCGATAAGGATGGCCGCGGCACAGTGACCTGGTCGTACTACAACACGGCTGGTGCGAAGATTGCGCAAGTCGATGGCAAGAACTATCTGACGGTATGGACCCGCGATGCGGCCGGCAATATCCTGCAGGAGTACCGCTACGCCCAGCCGGTCAAACTGGTGGTGAATGCGGCAAGCAGCGTCGAAGAGCTGAAGGCCAGCAGCGGCACCAGCGTCGAGGACCGCATCACCGTGTCGACATATGACCGGATGAACCGGGTCAAGACGCAGAGCACGCTTAATCAGGAAGTGTTCAGCCTGAATACGAAGGGAGGGCTGAGCAGCCAGACCAGGGCAACCGCAGTGGCCTACGAATATGATGGCCTGGGCAATATCCTCAAGAGAACCGAGGCGAACGGCGATGTCACCGATACCCGCTACGATGCCTTGGGCCGCCAGACCCGGACCGAAGGCACTGGTTTTACGGACTTCCAGCAGGAATGGGTACGCCCGACCACCGACACGGTGTATGACGGCGTCGGCAACGTCATCACCTCGACCGCGCTGGGCAAGAAGCGCGCCGAGGACCGCGTCACACGCTTCAGCTATGACGCTGCCGGTATCCTGACGGGCAAATCGACGGATGGTATTGCAGGCAGTTATGTTTATGGCCACGACGCGGCCGGCAATGTGACGGAAGTGCAGGTGAATGGCCAGAAAGCCGATGGCACCGCCAGCATCAGCGGCACCCTGATCGGCTACGATGCGATGGGGCGCGAAACCAGGCGTCAGACCGGCCCGGTGAACAGTGCTGGAGGCTGGCTTGCGGGCGACAGCCGCGAGGTGCGCTATAACGCCTTTGGCGAAATTGTATTCAAGGGTGTCAATGGTGGTACGGCGGAGTTTGCCGAGTACGACATCATGGGGCGGCGCTGGAAGACGAATGCGGGCGATGGTTCGACCAAGGTGTACCAGTATGACCAGAACGGCAATGCGACCGTCCTGATCCAGTCGTCCGGCGCGAATTTGCGCCCAATGACGCTGGAGCAAATCCTGGCAATCAATGAAATACAAGGAAAATCAACAGATCCAGTGGTGCTGGCGGCCAAGGCGGCTGGCGGCATCAGTGTCACCCTGAGCAAGTATGACCAGCGCAACCAGTTGACCGATACGTACCAGGCGACGATGCAAAGTGCGAGTAATTTCGTGACTAACCAGCCGTTCCTGACGCAGGAGCTGGGTGTCAACTTTACGGCAGGAGGCTTGACTGTCGGGGCGACCAGGGAAACAAGCGACAAGGCAACGATTATGCCGACGGTGACCGGCAGTATTGGGTATAGCTCGTATGGAACGGTAGGCTTTAACATTGCCTGGACAGGCCATACTAACAAGGGTATAGGCGACGATATTAATGAGCTTCCCGAGGGCTCTATTGTTACAATTCCTCCGGGGTTAGCCAATGGCTCTGGCAAATTGCATATACGAATTAACGGTGTTGATATTCCAGATGCAATTTCTGAACCGAATGTTTCAGAAATTAGGTGGGAAATGAATGCTCCTAAACCTTTCCCTACCGGCTTTTATTCTAACTTCCGTGTTGAGCTACTACAAGAGGTACAAGAAGGTGCCACCTCAAGCTTGATTCTGCTTGCTGCAACTAATATGTCTGCTCCTACCCACATTCGATTGGATCCGTTCACTTATGAACGACGGGGTAGCGGTTTAGGTGCTTTTGGGGTTCAGATTAATATTCGAAATCAACCAACTTCGACTAGCCGGCTTGTATTTATGCGCAGGCAAGTTGGCTCGAACGGGCCATGGTCAACCTATGAAGGGCAGCAAACGCACAACAGTCAAGGCGGGCCAATTGCCGGTTGGTTCCAGCTTCAGCCTGGATATTTTCCATCGGCGGGCGGTGTATCTTTTTGGGAGCCTGATTCGGGTATTTATGAGTACCAATACGTTGCCTTGGCTGCGGATGGCACGGTATTAAATGCCGAATCTGGTGTTTACAATAGTACGCAAGGAAATTCCGTACTTGCGCAAACAGCGCAGGCAATCTACGGAACAGGTAAAGCATTTCAAACCAAGGTGAGTTCGATTTACGGAACCGGCGATACGGCTTGGCTCAATATCACGGAACAAGGCAAGGCGCAGTCCATGCGCATCCATTACCGTGGCCAAGGAACCGATGCTTGGCAGGTGATGATGTTGGAAGCGGAGCCTGGTATTCCAGGCTGGTTCAAAATGCCGATCGAAGGATTGCCCGCCTGCGAGTACTGGTTTGAAACATACACAGGCCCAGCTGGGACGGGGACGCAGGTCAACGCGCCAGGCGGAGGTAGGACCGAAGGAACCTTTACGCCGTATGGCGAGGTTTCCGCACTGGCCGCATTCAATGCCAAGCCAGCCAGCGTGACTTTTAACAATCAGCCAACAAGCGCAGTCACTATGCGCCTGCTTTACACGGGGCCCGATGGTATTGCCCGTAGTAAAAATCTGGACCGCAATGGCGCGAACAGCTTCATCTGGAATGCCAGCGATGTGGCCCCCGATGCTTTATCCAGCAGTTATGTGGTTAAGTATAGTTACGAAGCATTCGACGCCAGCGGCCAGCGCGTTAACGCTGCAGAAGGTGTCGTGGGGTTGGGAAAAGAACCAATACAGTCGACGCACAAGCTGTTATCGCAGCCCAGCATCGTTTCCTTCACGCCACCCGTGCCAGCGGCAACACAGATGATATTGCAGTACCGCAGTCTCGGCTCGACAGGCGCCTACACGCGCGTGGTGTTGCCACGCAGTGGCGACAAGTTCATCTGGAAAGTAGAAGACGCTGGCTTGCGCCCGCAGTCCGGCAGCAATAAATTTGAATACAGCTATACCTTGCTTGACGCGGCTGGCCAGCCGGCAACGGATGGCAAGCCGACCTACGATGGCGTGGTGGAGGTCATGGCGGATCGCACTACCAGCTACAGTTTCACCAAATGGACAATGTTCATGAAGAGCGGTGAGGCAACCATTCACCGCCAGCAGGCCTACAACGCCTTTGGCGAGATCGCCAGCGAGACCGACGGCAGAAATAACGTGGTCACCTTGTCGTACAACACGGCAGGAAAACTGACGCGCAAGGAAGCGCCGATGACCACCATCGCACTGGAAAATGGCACCAATGCGCCTGGCCGCCCCGTGACCTTGTATTACTACGATGCCTCCAATCAGCTGATCGGCGTGCGCGACGCGAACAATAATCTCAATACCCAGACCTTGCTGCCTGGCTACGGCAGCGAGGGGCGCATCGTCAGCGAATTCCATGCGGACGGCGGCGTGAAAAAGGCTGGCTACGATGTGTTTGGCGACCTGCGCATCGTGACGGACGAATTACAGCGCGTGACGCAGAACCGCTATGACCAGGGCGGGCGCCTGATCGAGGTCATCCGGCCGCGACGTTTGGAGGGGACGCCTGGGTACAATAACGGCATACCGAACGTCGAGACGTACACCTACGATACGCAAGGCAACCGCATCGGCCATACGAATGCCTACAATCAGACCGAAAGCACCGACTACGATGCCGAGGGACGGGTGGTGCGTACGCTCAGTTTTGAACAGCGTGAAGTACGCTACAGCTATACTTATGATGCAGCCATGCTGGGTGCGGGCGGTCTGGTGGTCGGCGGCTGGAAAAAGGTCACTACGGTAGGCGATGCGCGCAGCACCAGCGACAGCAACGACTATTTCGGCCACCTGGTTGGCCATGTCGATGTCATGAAACGCGACGTGGTCTACAGCTACGACCATGCCGCCCACCTGATCCGCCAGACTTCCAGTGCCGGCCAGAAAATTGACTTCGAATACTATGCCAATGGCTACCTGAAGCGCAGCACAGACCGGGTCTTGAACGTCGAGTCCTATTTCGAGTATGACAAGGAGGGCAACCGCACGCGCGAAGCGTATGCCAAGCTGGAGAAAGATGACCAGCGTACCTACTATCAGCTGGCCGATATCAGCTACGATGAGCTGAACCGGGTGGTGAAGTTCGTCGATCCGGAAGCGACCATTACCTACAGCTATGACGCCAACGGTAACCGGCGCCAGGTGAAAAGCGCCTACAACACGGCAGTCAATGGTGCCCCGGCGGTGCAGGAGTACTGGTACCAGTACGACAGCATGAACCGTTTTACGATCACCAAGGGCGTCTTGGCGAATGGGATGATCAGCAACGGCAGTACCGGCACCAGGATCAGTTACGACCTGGCAGGCCAGCGCTTGACGGCGACGGCCGCCAATAACACCGTCGAGCGCTACAGCTACACCAGCGATGGCTATTTGGAAGACGTCACGATCAATGGTGTGCTGGGCGCGCGCCGGGAAAATGACTTGCGGGGCCGGGTGACGGGGTATATCGAGTACAAGAATGGCGCCGTGATGACGCAGAAGTACTCGACGTTCGACAAAGATAACCGTGTGACGCAGGAACGCTACATTGACTTAGCTGCCGGCAAGACAACCGTCACGGATTTCGATTACCGCCTGGACGTTGGCAGTGGCAATTACACGGGTGTCGATCAGGGTGTGGTGACGCACACCTTCCAGCATGCCGAAGGCGTCAAGGATACCGGCGTGCATACCATGTACAGCTATGTCTGGTGGGACGAGGCCAAGCAGAGCAAGATCCAGATCCAGGGGATCAATGCGGGCAATCCGGAACAGCTGCGCTGGGCTAGTGGTTTCTCGGACCTGCAGTATGACGTCAACGGCCATTTGACGCAGATGAGTGCCTATGAAGCTGGCAGCCTGGGTGCGCGGGTTGGCAGCGCTTCGAGCCGCACGATGACATACATCAGCGACCAGTATGGCCAGGTGTTGCTGCGTAATAAAACGCTGGCCAATGGCAACCTGGAGGTGGCGCATCGCTTTTACTATATGAATGGCCATACCATCGGCGACGTCAGCAGTGAAGGACCGTCGACGATTTCGTATGCGGAGGAGCTGGCACAGCGCGGCCTGACGACACCGGGTGGTTTCCGTAACGCCAAGCCGGTGTCGTCGGCGGACTTCGACCAGAACTACCAGCCGATCAATTCGTCCTATCCGGGCGCCACCGCAAGTGCCTATACGGTGCGCAAGGGCGACACGCTGGGCGCGATCGCGCGCGCCGTCTGGGGCGATGAAAGCCTGTGGTATCTGCTGGCGGACGCGAATGGGCTGACGATCAGCGACACGCTGATCGAAGGGCAGGTGCTGACGGTGCCGAACAAGGTCAGCAACTTCCACAACAACGCCAGCACTTTCAAGGTATATAACGCCGGCCAGGCCATCGGCGACACCATGCCGGTACTGCCGCCGGAACCGATGCCGCCGCCACCGCCACAGCAGTCCAAGGGCGGCGGCGGCTGCGGGGTGATGGGCAAGCTGATCATGGTTGTCGTGGCAGTCGCCGTGACATATATGACGATGGGAGCAGCAACGGGCGTAGCAGCGTCGATCTTTGGCGCTGGTACGACGGCGACGACTGTGGCAGCCGGCGCGATTGCCGGTGCCGTCGGTTCGGCTGCCAGCCAGGCGGTGGGCATGGCCGTTGGCGCGCAGGACGGCTTTAACTGGAATGGGGTTGCCTTGGGCGCCTTGGGTGGGGCGGTGACTGCTGGGGTGATGAATACCAGTATGGGGCCGACGTTCAGCCCTGGAACCAGCGCATTTACCCGAGGCGTCGTGCAGGGCGGCATCAGCAACACGATCACCCAAGGCGTGGCAGTGGCGACGGGCTTACAGCACAGTTTTGACTGGCGCGGCGTGGCGGCAGGGGCGATAGCCTCTGGCGTGGGAGCAGGCATAGCCGATCAGATTGGGCAATCGCAGTATGGCGAGCAAGGTTGGGCTGACCTGAATAATCCTTTACTGACAACTAATACTGCGCGAGATGCGACCATGTGGAGTGATCTGGGCCAAACCATGACGCGTGGCGTAGTCTCCGGCGTGGCAGCTGGCATGGCCAGCAGCCTAGTGCGCGGCGGCTTGCGCAACAGCTTCCCGGGCATCATGCAGGATGTGATCGCCAGTACGGTGGGTAATACGATTGGACTGGGAACTCAGGTGGCGAAGACCATGGCGGAAGCAGGTGCCACAGATGCGTTCGGCAATGCACGGGGCTCCAGCTTGACGGAGCAGATGCGACCAACTTCCAACGGATCGTCCAGTACTGGCTCCAGTGATTCCGGTTTTAGTGGCGGATTAGGTGGTTTGGCAGCGAACGAAGCCGATAGCAATGGTGATGGTCCATCAAACAACGGGGGCGGCGCAGAAATTCTGTCCGATGGATCCGTGCGAGGTAAGGACGGAACGATTCGGCGCCCAGACGTTCAGGCAATTAGTCTCGGTCCAGATTCAATGGGTGATATTGCGTCTGGTGGCGCGGGGCAGGAAGTGCTGGGGCGCGATATTGATGGTAGGCCGTATTACGCGGGAAACGGTCCTGGATTTGTATCCTATGGCTTGCGGACGGACACGAACTTCCCTGTGACAGCAAAGCCGACCTGGCTAAGTAAGATGAATCTCTCCTACACCTTTGATAGTGCGGGCATGGTATTCTGGCGCGACAACTCGACAGGCCAAGTGATGAGCCCACTGGCTCCATATGCGTTGCCTAGCAAGGCGGACATGGAATTTGGCGTATTCATGAGCGGTGCCGGCGATAATTTGGCTGGTCTTGCTAGTGGCGCCTGGGACTTTACCAAAACAGGCGTTGGGATGTTCTTCGGTGACCAAGATAGTTGGAAACGATCGATAGTCGCAACTAACCAGATGAGCTATCAGTTGTTCCAGCAGACTCCTGGATCGTTGCTACGTGCTGTTGGGGATGGGATAATCTCAGCTAGTCCGGTTGGGGTCGTGCGTTCATTTGCGGATGGTAATCCGTATGAGGCGGGCCAGCGCTTCTCGACTTTTGCCACAGGGCAGGCCGGGGGCGTTGTGTTTAGATCGCTTGGACATTTGGCGCTTGGCAGCGAAGGTTATGGCGAACTGACTTTGCGTACAGTTGGGGCAAATAGCGCTACGGCAATCGAGAATGCGGCTGCGACGAGAAAATCAGGATTTATTTTCCGTGGTGATGATCGTGCACCTGCCGTAGTTTTTAATGAAGGATTCCAACCGCAGGGCACTAACATGGATATCTTAAACCATGCCACTTCCAACAGAAACAGCGCATATGTTTCAACTTCAATATCACCGAACGTTGCACGCGCTGCTCCCGGGGTGGAAGAAGGTGGTTTTGTTTATACTATGAGAGGTCAGCCTAATGGGGTAGATGTAAATGCGACGTTGGGAACCCGTAGTCCATTCCGTAATGAGCTTGAAATTGCTGTTCCAGGGGGCATAAAATCATCGGATATTATGGGGGCGCGGGCGTTAAGTCCGAGTGGAAAATTTGTTGGGCCATTCATAAAGAATCCAGAATATATGCCTTAAGAGAGGTTCGATGAGTATCTATTACATAACAATTGCATCGCCGGGAGTTGCTGAGGAGCGCTGCGAAATTGAGTTTACGCGAGATGCGTCAATTACCCTTATGGTTAAGAGCCAGCGATTCGGGATAATGTCGTTTGTAGATGATAATTGGTTTGGCGCTTTATTAAAATTTCGCCTGCGAATTGAGCCGGATGGTTATCTTTTGCTTTGCAACGCTGCTCGAAAGGACGCGTACCCATCCCGGATGATGCTGCAAATGGGCGGAGGGCGGAAGATCTACATATTAAGCTTTGGGCTTCAAGCCAGCGACGAAGGTCTGGTAGATGTTCTTGATATGGCAACTATTGATCAGGTAGGCACTGTGGAAGAGCAGCGCATTGGTTACGAGAATTGGCTTAGGAGTTTGAAATGAAAAATAGCGAACTAGAGCATGAAATTACAGCGGACGTAGTGAAGGCCGCACTTGAAAATCCTAACGGCTGGGTCTACAAGATTGAAGGCTCATTTGGGCCGACGGAATATGTTCCTCCGGAAGCCGTTGTTGGGGCGTGGAAAGTTGATGAGGGTGGAAAATTGACAGGAGAATTTGTACCTAACCACAATTACAAACCAACTCTGCCCAAGTCAGAAAAATAAGTTTCCGTCCAGGGTGAAATTCAAACGCGGTTTGGCATGGCGCGGGTTAGGCCGGCGTCAGACCTGACGACAGGGCGCGGGGTTCCGGCAAACCGACAAATCGCCCTATGGTCGCACGGGCAGTAGGGGTGGTGGTTACGTATCCTACTCGTATCCTGTTCAGATGCTGTTCGTATGCTATTTGTATCCATCGTATCCCATCCGGGCTGCGAAAAATCCGCCCTGGTCCTAAAACCCCAGCAAGAAACGATCATGGGCCGGGTGCGGGGGGAGCCCCCGCCACTCCCTCCGATCTCTCACACATCACGCAACCTCTGGTTTCTGCGGCGAGCCGCACTGTGCTTGACTCTTCGCGTTAAACGCTTCGCTGCGCTCTGTTAAATGCTAGGCCCCTCGAATCTCGGGAAGCCTGTGAGACTAAAGGCCAATCAGGTGGTCAATAAAAGGCGGTTTGGCATGGCGCGAACCCAGCCAGCGGCAGGCTGGCAGCACGACCGCGTAATGCGCAAGCGGCGGGCGAAAGTGGTGGTCTACTTGGAGGCTAAAGTGCATACATACCCTGCAACATGACTACCTGATGCATGCGACTGCCATTCGGTTCGGCGTCAACGCAGGTTTCAACTTATTGCGGAAAATTTCACTGCATTGCAGATTGTTGTCGATGGTTGCAGATGATTACAGAGGGTTGCACCGAATTTCACGGATGTGCAGCCGCTCCGAAAAACCATGCATGGATACGCTTTTTAACAGCTTCCGCGAGGTTTTGCGGGCGCGTTCAATGTTGAAATCCGGTGGTTTGCGCCTTCCAAATTGCTCTTCACCATACGCAGCTTATAGGTGCCCAAGGAGCCCTTATGGAATATGGGTTTCGGAATAATACAAAAAATCCTGCCGTATTACAAACGGGCGTAGTGCGGTGATCGCAAACCGATTATCTCGGCAGAATGTAATAAAGGCGCGCATTGCCAGGCGCGAGCGTTTCCCAGCTCAGGAAAGCGACCAGATTCCGCCATCGGGGACGGCGCGCGCGATTGGTGAGGGGCGGCAGGTCGAAGGCGTGAAAAGCGCGCATGGCATCGCTGTCGATGACCAAGGGGCGACTGGTGATGGGGCCTGCATGAACTCGCCGTGACCGAACAGCGCGACCGGCACCAGCGGCGATTCTGCGAGTAGGTCCAGTACGGCCGACACGCGCCAAATGAAGGCGGCGAAAGATTCGGCGCCAGAGCCATCGACGGCCAGCGGGTCGGCCGCATCCCAATACTGCACTACCCACAGCCTGCGCTGTTCGGCCACCGTGTGCGCGCAGCGCGCCGTGGCCAGATACGTGAATTCCTGCAACGCCTACGTTTCCACAGGCGCGGCTGTAAAGCGTGCGCACGTCGGTGTGGCCGTTTGCTGGATGCTCAGTAAGGGCGAACGCACGATCAAATCGGGCGCCGCGCCGAAGCTGTTGCTGACCTCTCGCGACTGGTCATGGCCGCGTGGCGTGAGCGGGATTGAGATGGGGGCCGACGTGGCGCCGCCGGTATTGGCGGCGCTCTCGGCGTGGCGGATAAAGTGGACGGCGAACATGCAGTGCTTGGCCAGTTATCGTAATTGTTTAAAAATACCGGTCCACCCTGTGCAACCACATGCAAGCGGGTTGCAATCGAGTGCAACCTGATGCAACCAGGATGCACGCAAATGCAACCGTCTGTGAAAAAAATTGACTTAAACTAAGAACTAGGCACGACAAATATGTTTACATAACTATGACGAGTTACGCCCTCATATTGCGCGCCAAAGGGAAATTCCCTTTGCATCCCTGCGTCCTATGGACGCCGCACCCATCAAGTTTGCAAGGGGCTGTGCCCCGGGAGCTGGTGAGGACTCCCTTAACCTTGAGATAGGCCTGGACCATGCGCCAGCTTCCACCGACCGGGCGCTTGTGCTTGTGGGGCCATCTTCTCGAGCAGCGGTAAGAAACGGATCGTCCATCGATTAATCCGCGAATGGTCTACCGATGCGCCGTGCTCTGCCATCATTTCTTCCAAATACCGGTAGCTCAGCGGGTATGCCACATACCGGCGGATACAAACTAGGATCACATCGACCGGAAAGCGCACCCCTTTGAAGTTGAGCATAGCGAGTCTAGTGTTTGGGCGTTGCAGTCTACCTCATCGACCTCCGGCGGGTTGCTAATTCGACGGAACCTCAATGCTTGCGGTCACTATGCCGACTGCAGTGACGAATGAATAGGTGGTTGTCTGTTGCCTCAAGCACTACTTTGGAATTTTATTTTTTTAAGATACTGCAGTCAGTGAAGCTAGGAATATTGGTGATTTAAGAATTGTAAGCGGCAACATTTTTGTTGCTAGGTATGATATTCTTTCAGTCTACTTAAATTTCCTTCGTGCATCTGTACGCAGGTACTGATTGCGTACGTATGGACTTGATGGCTATCGCCGGCAACGGCATGCAACACGACTTGCAGCGACTGGAAACGATCAGCCAGAATGTGGCGAATGTACTCACGCCTGCTTATAAAAAACAGGTGGTGGTCGGTCCCGCGTTTGCCGTGCATATGCAGGGTGCCTTGGAACAAGGTGCTGCATCTCCATCTATTCTTCCGCCTTCCCTGACGATCGACCCCTCCGCCGGTTCCTTGCGCTACACCGCGAATGCGCAGGATGTTGCGATAGACGGGACTGCCTTTTTTGAGGTCGAAAGCCGTTCCGGCCCGCAATACACGCGGCAGGGCGCATTGCGCGTCGATGTGAATGGCCGCCTGGTGGGCGCGCACGATTGGCCGCTGGCCGGCGCCACTGGCGACATTATCCTTACTCCCGACCCTTTTAAGATCGATGCGAATGGCGATGTGCGTCAGGGAGAGCGTATCGCCGGGCGATTGAAGCTCGTGCATTTTGCCAATCCGGAAGCACTGGTGCCTGTCGGTGGTGGGTTGTATACCCAGGGAAATGCGCATCTGGCGGAACGCGAAATGAGCAGTAAAGTTCGCTCCGGATTTCAGGAGGCATCGAATGTCAATTCCGCCCAGGAGATGGTGCGCCTGACGGAAACCGTGCGTCATTTCGAAGCGCTGCAAAAAATCATGCAGGGTTATGACGATGTGCTGGAAAAAACGATACGCAAGCTTGGGGAGTTTTAACGCAGCATGAATGATTCGCTCTATATCGCCGCCACCGGCATGCACATGCAGCAAAAAAGTGTCGACACCATCGCCAATAACCTGGCGAATGTGAATACGCCCGGTTTTAAGAAGGGGCGCGTCAGTTTTGAAGACATGGTCAGCCGCGAGGTGTCGCGCGCGGCGCGCGGCGATGATGTGCAGGCTGGGCAGAACCTGTGGCAAGGACGCGGTGTCGGTATCTTTTCGCTATCCCAGGTATTTACTGCCGGCGACTTGAAGAAGACTGACTCGGCCATGGATGTCGCCATCAAGGGCGAAGGTTTTTTCGAGGTGGTCGACGTCGATGGCACGCCTGCGTATAGCCGCGGCGGGACCTTGTCGGTCGATAAGGACGGTTTTCTGGCCACCGCCGATGGTCACGTATTCAAGCCGGCGATCCATGTGGGCAACGATGCGAGGGAAGTCACCTTGACTACCGATGGCCGTGTGATGGTGAGCCGCGACAAAGGCGAGGCAAGCGAAGCGGGGCGCATCGAGCTGGCACGGTTTTCCGACACGACCGGCCTGCTGTCGCTGGGCGGTAACTTGTACAAACCGTCGGCACGCTCCGGCGATGCGATCTACGGCAAGCCGGGCGACGATGGCCTGGGAACCGTAGCGCAAGGTTTTATCGAGTCGTCGAATGTCAAGCTGATCGAGGAAATGGTCGACCTGATGGTGGCGCAACGCGCGTACGAAAGCAGCGTGAAAGTGATCCAGGCTTCCGATGAAATGCTGGGCATGAGCAATAACCTACGGAAATAAGCCATGGCTGCCGCACGTTGCATGCACCGCTGGCTGCTCTGCGTGCCACTTGCCGTGCTGAGTATGGCAGCGCAAGCTTCGACGGTAAAAATTGATTTGCGCGACGAAGTGTTGCTGAGCGGCCCGCGCATGGTGTTGTCGGATCTTGCCAAGGTCGATGCCGGTGACGCGCGGCTGACACAGGCAATTGCTGCACTGCCGGTAGGCAGCGCGCCTCTGGCTGGACATGTCGACCGGCGCAGCCGTGCCGAACTGGAAGTGGCTTTGCGGGGGCGGCAGTTTCCATTGGGGCAGCGCATCGAGTGGCAGGGGGCGCGCAGCGTGACGATACGCCGGGAAAGCCGCGCGCTGGACCCGGCCTTGCCGCTGGCCGAAGCGGTCCGGCACGTGTCGGCAGTGTTCGGTCCCGACTATGCGGCGCTGGAACTGAGCCTGGCGACGCCGCTGGCGGAGCTGGCCTTGCCATCAGGCCAGGTGGAATACCGGGCGCGTGCCATCGAGCGTCAGTCCTTGCGGGCACGGCTGCCCGTGTGGGTCGATGTATTCGTCGATGGTGCCTTGTACCGCTCGGTGGTGGTGACCTTGGCGGTCGTGGCGCGGCAAGAGGTCTATGTAGCGCGTCGCGCGCTGGCCGAGGGCGACACGGTGACGGCGCAGGACGTGGTGCTGGGCGTGCGCGATGTGGCTGGCCTGGCGGATGCGGCGATAAAGCCGGAGGCGCTGGCTGGCGCACCGCGTTTGCGGGGCGCGCTGGCACAGGGACAGGTATTGACAGTGCGGCAAGTAGCGCCGGCCGGCATGGTCATGCGCGGCGACAGGGTGGCGGTAGAGGTCAGGAATCATGGAATTTTGCTGGAAACAGTAGCTGTGGCGCAAGCCGATGGACAGCTTGGACAAATGGTGCCAGTCAAATTGCAGCAAAGTAGCGAGGCGGTCAGTGCAAAAGTCATTGCGCCGGGCCAGGTGCGAATCGATGGAAGGTAGGCAATGCGTTACTTGAAAATTGTAGGCTACTTGGCGCTGCTGGCAGGCATGGCGTGCGCGCACGCGGACAGCCTGTATCAGCCTGGCAGCTACCAGTCGCTGACCTCGGATTTGCGGCCGCGCCGGGCTGGCGACCTGATTACCGTGATGGTGTATGAAAATGCCAGCGCCACCAGCACTGCCAATACCAGCGCCGGGCGCGATGCCGGCGTGGGTCTCGATATCCAGCGCCCTGGCCGCGGATATGCCGCCGGCATCAATGCGAATAATCAGATGGATGGCCGTGGCCGCACGGCGCGTGAAGGACGGGTGCTGGCGCAAATTACGGTCAGCGTGCGCGAAGTGCTGGCTGGCGGCGACTTGATCGTCGCAGGTGAGCAAATACTGAATGTAAATAACGAGCAGCAGACGATCAAGGTGGAGGGCCGTATTCGTCCGCAGGATGTGTCGGATGCGAACGTGGTCTTGTCGACCCGTATCGCCGACGCGAAGATCAGCTACGCCGGCCAGGGCGACCTGGCTGACTCTCAGCGCCCTGCCTGGTGGCAACGCTTCCTGACCTTCTTCGGACTGTAACCATGATCAAACATTTATTGCGTGCCGGCTTGCTGGCGGCGTTGCTGTGCAGCGGCTGGAGCCAGGCAGAGGTGATCCGCATCAAGGACCTCGGCAAGATGGCGGGCTGGCGCGACAATGCGCTGACCGGTTATGGCATCGTGACCGGCCTGGCCGGCACGGGGGACTCCAGCCGCAACAAGGCGACGCGCCAGTCGATCGCCAATATGTTGTCGCGCTTTGACATGAGTATCGTGGCCGACGATGTGCAAAGCCGCAACGTCGCCGCGGTCATGGTCACTGCCACGCTGTCGCCATTCGCCCGCGCAGGCGAGACGCTCGACGTGACGATCACCTCGATCGGCGACGCGCGCAGCCTGGTCGGCGGGGCGCTGATGCTGGCACCGTTGAAGGGACCGGATGGCCGTATTTATGCACTGGCGCAAGGTCCCGTCTCGGTCGGCGGCTACAAATACGACATGAACGGCAACGTCGTGCAGAAAAACCATCCTACCGTCGCGTCGGTGCCTGGCGGCGCCGTCGTCGAGGTCGGTGTACCGGCCGATGTCACTCACGCAGGCCAAAGCGTCACTTTTGTCCTGGCTGAGCCGGACTATACGACTGCCACGCGGGTCGCCAGTGCCATCAACAGCGCACTGGGCACGGGCCTGGCGGTGGCGCAGGATGCAGCAGGCATCGAGGTGCGCATACCCGAGGCACGGCGCAGCCGCGTCACCGACTTCCTGACCGCTCTGGAAAATGTCACGGTCGAGCCGGACCGCCGCGCTCGCGTTGTGATCAACGAGCGGACGGGCACTGTGGTATCGGGCGGCGACGTGCGTATTTCCAAGGTGGTGGTGTCGCACGGTGAGTTGAAGGTGACCATCCTCACCGACAATTCGGTATCCCAGCCATTGCTGGTAAGCCGCGTCGGCGACGGCGTGCGCAGCCTGCGTGTCGCCAACAGCCGGGTCGATGTGGAAGAGCGTGGTGAAACGGGTTATGTGGCGGCGACCAGCAATACGGTGGCCGACCTGGTGCAGTCGCTGGCGCGCCTGAAGACGAATACGCGCGACATGATTTCGATCCTGCGCGCCGTCAAGGCTGCCGGCGCACTGCATGCTGAGCTGGTGGTGCAATAACAAGCGGGCGCCGGCGCCAGTCGATGGCCCTGGCGGTAGTCATGAATATTAAAGCAGGAGCGTGGTTCCATGGTATCCCTTATCGATAGCAGCACGACTGGTTTATTGAGTCTGGCATTGGACGCGGCCGGCATGCGGCAGCAGGCGATCGCACAAAATATCGCCAACGCGAATACGCCCGGATACCAGCGCCTGGCCGTCAGTTTTGAAGGCCGATTGGCCGAATTGAGCCGTAACACCGGCACGGGCGGCGTGCCACCCTCGCTGGCCAGCCTTGGAGATTTCCGGCCGGCGTACGAACTGGCAGGCAATGGCGAACCGGTGGCGCTCGACATGGAGGTGGCGGCGCTATCGGAGAACACCTTGCATCAGCAAGCCTTGCTGAAGGCACTGAACAAACACTTTGCGCTGCTGGGCAGTGCGATCAATGAGGGTAAACGCTGATGGACTATAACGCGGCATTCCAGATCAGCGCCAGTGGCATGCGGGTTGAAAAACTGCGGCTCGACGTGACGGCAGCCAACATCGCCAACATGCACAATGCGGCACCGTCGGTGGCGCAGCTGTACCGGCCCATGCAGGTGCTGGCGCAACAGGCGCCAATGGGATTTGGCCAGCAGTTTGGCGCACTGTATGCGGCCGGGCAGGGCGGCGTGCAGGTGGCGTCGGTCGAACCGCAAGCGGTGCAGCCGCGCATGGTGTACGAACCGGGCCATCCCTATGCCGATACCAAGGGTTTCGTGGCGTATCCGGGCGTCAACCATACGGCCGAGATGGTGAACCTGAATACGGCATTGCGCGCGTATGAGGCCAATGTGGCGGCCATGAACGCAGCCAAGACCATGGCTGCCCGCACCCTTGAAATCGGAGGCCAGTGATGGTGATCGAATCGGTTGCGGCAGCGGCGCTGGTCCAGCCCGGCGTGACGCCTGTCAGCGTGCAAGCTCCCGCCGCAGGTTTCGGCCAGTGGTTTGCCGCTGAGCTGAAGTCCGTCAACACCAGCCTGGAGCTGGCCGACACGGACGTGAAAAAGCTGGCGGCGGGGGAAACCCAGAGCCTGCACGAGGTGATGATCCATCTCGAAGAGGCCAAGTTGTCGTTCCAGTTGTTGGCGCAGGTGAGAAATCGTTTGCTCGATGCGTATCAAGAAGTAATGCGGATGCAGGTATAGGAGCAAGACGGTGACATCATTAGTACAAGCATGGCAACGCCTGGCAATACAGGCGCGCATCGGCATCATTGCCGGCATCGTTCTGATCGCAGGCTTGGTGATCAGCCTGGGATTCTGGGCATACCGCGCCGATTATCAGGTGCTGTTTTCCGACGTGGCGCCTGCCGATGCGGCGGCGATGACCGCCGAGCTCGATCGCATGAAAACGCCGTATCAGCTGACCGATGGCGGCAATACCATCCTGGTGCCGAAAGACCTCGTCTATAAAACCCGGCTCAAGCTGATGGGCAAGGAAATGCCGTTGCATGGCGCGGTAGGTTTTGAAGTATTTAATAATGCCGACTTTGGCATGACCGAGTTTGTGCAGAAGGTGAATTATCTGCGTGCGATCCAGGGTGAATTGACGCGTACCATACTCTCCATCGAAGAAATCCAGGCCGCACGCGTGCACCTGGCACTGCCGGAACAGGGGCTGTTCAAGAAGGCCGTCACCAAGCCGAAGGCTTCGGTGACGCTGACCATGAAGAATGGCCGTGTGCTTGGCGCCGCGCAAGTGGCTGGCATCCAGCGGCTGGTTGCGGCATCCGTGCCCGATATTGTCAGCGATGATGTCACCGTGCTGAACCAGCATGGCGTGGCGCTGACGCGCATCGCGCAGGCGGATGGGGGCGAACAAGGCGCTTCGCAGCTCGATTCCAAGCGCAGCACGGAAGAATACCTGGTCAAGAAAGTGACCCAGGTACTGGACCGTACATTCGGCGCCGGTGAAACGGTGGCCAGCGTTGACGTGGTGCTCAACCTCGACCAGAGCAAGATCACGACGGAGGAGGTCTTGCCGGCCAAGGGGCTGGCAGCCGACGTCCAGCCTGCCGGCGTGATGGTGCGCGACCGCCAGACCAGCCGTGAATCCAATAGTGCGTTGGCGACCGCGGAACAAAAAGGGCAGGGTACCGGCGGCACTAGCAGCGAGGCCGATTACCAGGTCGGACGGCGTGTCGAACAGCTGGTGCCAGCTAGCGGCACCGTCAAGCGCATGACCGTGGCGGTGCTGGTGAAGCAGCCATTGAACGATGCCCAGCTGGAGCATCTGAAAGAAGTGGTCGCGCTGGCCATCGGCTTCAACAGTCAGCGTGGCGATGCTGTGGTGGTGTATTCGATGGATAAATTTGCCCTGGCCGCCGAACGCGCGCCAGCAGTGGCAGCGCCTGCCACAGATGTGCCGCTGCAAGCGGCGCCGGTGAATGCCGCCGCAGCGCCACAGTGGCCGATAGTGGCCGTGCTGCTGGCCATATTGGCTGTGCTATGCCTGGCATGCGCACTATATTTCTTCGTCAAGCGCCGCAGCCGGCGTCGTGCTGAAAAGCGGCTAGACCCTGCCGCCCGCCAGCAGTTGCTTAACGACGTCAGGCAGTGGATCGCCACGCCTGCTGGCGGCACCTTGTATGGAGAGCGCAAGTGAGCGGATATCGCCACGCGGCCATTGCGCTGCATGCGGTCGCTGCCGCAGACCGTCGGCTGATCCTGGCCGAACTGCCGGCCGCCGACCGCACCACCTTGAGCGGCTATTTGCGCGAACTGAAGGAACTGGGATTCGACGGCGCGGATGCGGGCGAGGTACTGTCGGCCCCAGCCGCTGTTGCGCCGGCGCTAACGTCGCTTGACCGTATCATCGCCGCTACGCCCGAGACCATGTATGCCATTTTCCAGCATGAACCGGCCTCCATGACGGCGCAGTTCCTGGCGATGCAGGATTGGCCTTGGGCGCCGGCGATGCTCGACCTGTTTACCGTGGCGCAACGCGAACGCATCCGCGCAGCTCGGCCGTCTCCGATGCCAGATGCACCGGCGCGCCGGCGTTGCGTGTTTGACGCGGTGCTCGCGCGTGTCGACGGCGCGGTTTGTCCGCCTCCGCAAACGCGGCCAGCGTCGCCCCTGGCTGCCCTGCTACGCAAAGTGACAGCATGGACCCGATAATCCGCGCAGCCATCGTGTCGTCCGTGCCACGGCAGTTGCGCGGCGCGGTAAAGCGTGTCGAAGCGGTAGCGGTGGTGCCAGTCGCTGCGCATATTGCGAAAAGTGTTCTGTCCACGCCTGCCACGCAGGCACCGGTATCGGTGACTGCGCCAGTGTCTGCGGAAGAGCGCCAGGCATTTGATGCTGCGGTCAAGCAAGTAACCGAACAAAAAGCACAATTATTGCTCGGCAAGAAGAAGTTAGATGACGAGGCGGCTGCGCTGCTGGCCGATGCTGAACGCCGGGGCCTGGCGCTAGGGAAAGAAAAGGGCGAGCGTGAGGCGCTGGATCTGGTTGCACGCAAGATCGAGTTGTTGGCATCACTGGCCGATGCAGTGGAGACGTCGCGAACTCTTGCACTCGGGCAAGCTGAAGACATGCTGGTGGAAATCGCCTATGCAGCAGTATGCCGCATGGTCGGCGCCACGGCGGCAAGCCGGGAGACGCTGCTGGACATGGTGCGTGCCATTGCGCGTGACGAACATGCGACAAAGCAGCTGCGAGTACGCGTGCATCCGCAAGACCTGGCTACGCTGCAGGAAGACGACATGCCGCTCGACGCGCGCATCAGCTTGCAGGCTGATAGCGCGGTGGCGCTTGGCGGCTGCCTGATCGACAGCGATAAAGGCACGCTCGATGCTCGCCTGGAAACCCAGCTGTCCCGTTTGGGCGAGGCTTTGCTGGCTGTGAGGAACGGTGGTACAGCATGATGCAGGCTTACCTGGACGCCGTGCATCATGCCGAGTTGACTTGCCGCTCAGGGCACGTGCTGAGCATCTCCGGCCAAAGCATCGAAGCGCAGGGACCCGATGTCAGCATCGGCGAAGTGTGCGAAGTGAGCCTGGGCCAGGCGCCGGGCAAGCTGCTCGCCGAAGTGGTCGGCATGCGTCCCGGAGGTGTCATCCTGATGCCTTACGGCGACTTGCGTGGCATTGCCGCCGGCAGCCGCGTGGAAGCCGTGCGCCAGGCACCCGGCATTCCGGTGGGAGCCGGCTTGCTGGGCCGCGTCATTGATGCTTTTGGCGTACCGATCGACGGCGGGGCGCCACTGGCATTGCAAAAAACGCGCAGCCTGCATGCCGCCCCGATCAACCCGCTCAGCCGGCCGCGCATCAAGGATCTGATGCACACGGGAGTACGTGCCATCGATACCATGCTGCCACTGGGACGGGGCCAGCGCATGGGTATTTTTGCTGGCAGCGGCGTTGGCAAGAGCACCTTGCTGGGCATGCTGGCACGCGACGTCCAGGCGGATGTGAATGTGATTGCGCTGATCGGTGAACGTGGACGCGAGGTCCGCGAATTCGTGGAAAAGCAGCTGGGTCCCAAGGGATTGGAGCGCAGTGTCGTGGTGGTGGCGACGTCGGACCAGCCGGCGTTGGTACGTACCCGCGCCGCGTACGCCGCAACCGCCATCGCCGAGCACTTTCGGGAGGAAGGCCGGCAGGTGCTGCTGATGATGGACTCGATCACGCGTTTTGCCATGGCGCGACGTGAGATCGGTCTTGCTGCGGGCGAGCCGCCCACCGCGCGCGGCTATACGCCATCGGTCTTTTCCGACATTCCGGCCCTGTGCGAGCGCTGCGGCACAACCGATTCCGGTGGCGCCATCACCGCTCTGTACACGGTGCTGGTGGAAGGCGACGATTTCAACGAGCCCATTTCAGACATCGTGCGGGCCACGCTGGACGGCCATATCATGCTATCGCGCGAACTCGCACACGAAGGACATTTTCCATCGATCGATGTCTTGCAAAGCACCAGCCGCCTGGCTTCGGAGCTGGTGGGGCGCGAGGATCAGGACCTGATGCTGGCCGTGGTGGAAGTGCTGTCCACTTACCAGCGCAACCGGCAGATGGTCGATATGGGGGCTTACCGCAGTGGCAGTAACGCGGCGATCGACCGTGCCATCGCCTTGCATCCGGCGATTATTCAGGTGCTGCGCCAGCCGGTACAGGAGTCGACGACACGCGCCGAGGCCTTGGCGCGCTTGCGGGCGGCACTCGCAGCCGGAAACGGTGCCTAATGGGCAGCAATCGCCGCTTCCAGTATGCCTTGCAGCCCATGCTGCTGACGCGCCAATGGGAACTCGACCGCCTGCGCTCGGAGCTGGGCGAGTTGAACGCGGCGTGGCTTGCGCAAGAGAGCGCAGTGTCGGCGATGTTACAGCGTCAACAGGTCTCGATGCAGGAATGGGGCGGCCTCGGAGGAGCCGGGGCACCGCTATCGGTGGACAGGTTTGTCATGCTGGCGCGTTATATCGATGATTGCGGATCGCAGGCAAGGCAGGCGCAAGAAGTGCTCGACGGCCTGACGCAGCGGCGCGACGCATTGACTGACCGCCTGTACCAGGCGCAGCGGGCGCTCGATGCCGTGCAGGAGCACCGGGAAAAGATGCAGCTGCGATTCCTGCAAGAGCGGATCAGCCTTGATTTCAAGGCCGCCGATGATCAATGGGGAATGTCGCGACAGACGGGGATAGCATATGACAGTGAATCTTAACCCGCTCGATGGCCATGCGCCATCAACTGGCAATCCATTTGCACAACCGCAGGGGCAGCAGGAACGTTGGCTATTTGAACTGGAAACAGCCTTGCTTGAGCAGGGCGTGAAGAAAAATACTCAGCGTGCCGCGGTTGATGCAGGGGAGCGTGGGCACCCGCCAGAGCCGCAGCCCAAGCAGGCTGGCGCACCGTTGCCTTTGAGTACTGCTGCAGGTGCTCTCAATGGTGACTTGCAGCCAGCGCCTGCCGTGCCAGGCGCACTACCAGGCGCCTATGCCCTATATGGCGCAGCTGATGGCGTGCTGCCTCTCGCCGCTGGTCCTGGGGCGGTTGCGGGCGATGCGCCGGGCCGGGTAATGATGTCCATGGCGTCTGGCGAAAACGAAAGTGCCAATGTGATACCGGCGCGGCCGTTGACGCTGCCTTCCAGATTGAGCGCAGGCGCCGCTGCAAGCCTGGGTTCGGGGCCAATGCCGGAGACGGAATCGGCCAGTTTGCCGGCAACGCAATTGGCGCAGGAAGACAGGCAAGATTACGCATTGCGGCAACTGCATCTGCTGCGTGAAAGCGACGGCGTGCGGGCATGGATACGCGACGCTTCCCTGAGCGCAGTGCAGGAACGTCTGGTGGCGCAAACCATGTTGCTGGAGATGCATGGCGCCGGCACGCGCATGACCGCGCTGACTGTGAATGGAAAAGAGATACCCCTCAAGCAGAAAGCCTATGCAGCTACCGACTGCTTTATTGCCGAACCAACGTTTCCCGGCAGCGCCGGAATCCCACTCATGACAAAGGATGCACTCTGATGGCCGTCAACCCTATTTCTGCGGCAAGCGCGAACCAGCCGGCCCAGTCCAGCAATATCGCGATCCAGGATTTTCTGAAAATCTTGACCGCGCAGCTGAATAGCCAGGATCCGCTCAAGCCCGTCGATAACCAGGAGTTCGTGGCGCAGATTGCCCAATTCGCCTCACTGGAACAAAGCCGCCAGCTCAATGCCAAGATTGATGAATTGCTATCGGTGCAGTCATCGCTGCAGTCGGTGGGCCTGCTGGGCAAGACGGTGGATATTAATCAGGGCGGCGGTGTCGTCACCGGCAAGGTGACGGCACTCGATTTCGCCTCCGGCCAGCCGCTGCTGACCCTGCAGACCTCTTCCGGGGCCTTCCAGGACAAGGTGGCGTTGTCTCAACTTACGAATGTCCGTTAAAGGAAAACATCATGCTTGATACGCTGTTGATCGGTACTTCCGGCCTGTTGGGTTATTCGCAGGGTTTGCGCGTCGTGGGGAACAACCTGGCCAATGTCAATACACCGGGCTTTAAAAAGTCGCAGCCAGAGTTCTCCGACTTGTTCGACAAGGGCAGCAACGCCGCGCACGCCAATGGCCGCGGTGGCGCCGGTTCGCGTGGTGTTGGCTTGAATACCTTGGGAACACAAATCAACTTCAAGAGCGGGATTGATCAGGGCACGGGCAATCCGCTGGATGTCATGATTGATGGAAATGGCATGTTTGTCATCCGTCGCGATGATCAATTGCTGTATACCCGCGCCGGCGATTTTCAGTTCAATGCCCAGGATATCCTGGTCAATGCCAGTGGCGACCATGTCCAGGCCCTTGACAGTAGCGGCAAGCTCGCTGACGTTCAGCTTGGGACACTGGCGCGCAATCCACCCAAGGCAACGAGCACGATCAAAATCAGCGGTAATCTGACCAGCACTGTTGCCACGCCCGCCATCGATGCGACGATGACAGGATTGAACATCATTGATGCTGCCGGAGCCAGCCATACCGTCAATCTGATTTTCAAGGATGGGGGCGGCGGAAATTTCAAGGTCACCGTCAACGATGTCGCGACAGGAACGGCAGTCGGCACAGGCGAGTTGAAATTCAATTCCGGCTTTTTGCTGCCGGGATTCGACGTGGTGACCTTTGCCTATAGTTCGGCCAGCGTACCGGCCTTCGACGTCAAGCTTGACTTCACCAGCAACGTCAACTCCTTTCCCACTCCCAGCAGTTTGAGCCTGATATCCCAGGACGGCTACCTGGCGGGCAGCATGACGGAACAGGCAATCGGCGCCGATGGCACGTTATCGATCCGCTATTCCAATAATCAGACGGCAAAGGGACCGCGCCTGGCGCTGGCTAATTTCCATGCCATGGGTGACTTGGTACAGGTAGGCGGTGGTGCCTTTGCCGCAGCGGCGCAGCTCCCGGTCCAGTACGGCTATGCCGGCGTCGATGCGTATGGGAAGCTCGCCTCGGGCCACCGTGAAGGTTCCAACGTCGATCTTGCCGAGGAGTTCAGCAATTTGATCCTGATGCAGCGCGGCTACCAGGCTTCGTCACACGTGATCAGTACGGCAAATGACATGATCCAGGAGTTGTTCGACATGAAAGGACGCCGTTGATGCAGGCACAGCCGTATTTGCTGGTATCCGATACTGTGCTGGAGGCAGTGGCTGGGTCGTTGCATCGTGCGTTCGAAGCCTGGTGCATTGCGTGGGGCATACCAGCGTCCAGCGTGGACTTCGATTGCAGGCGCGGCTGGGAAGCGCAAGCTGTCTGCTCAGACGCCGCGTGGGGTGCCGTGCGTAGTCGCGGCGACGAGACTTGGTGGTGTGCCTGTACATCGGGGTGGAACCTGCAGCTACGTCACGCGATGTTTCCACTGGGTGTGGCCGAGCCTTTGCAAGAGTCGCAAGCCGGGATGGCGGACGAAGCCGCCGATGCGGCAAGTCTGGCCCTGTTGGAGTCGTTGAGTGGCATCGCGCAGGGCGGTACGCCACTAGCACCCCCAGCAGCAGCCTGGTTGCGCGGCGCCGGTGTGGTGGCGTTAAGGTTTGGTCTTGGCAAGCAAAGCATGCACGTGATTGTTAGCCAGGCGGCCGTATCGCGCATAGCCCAGCAGATGGGACACGCCGCCGGACGCCTGGCGCCGCTTGCCGCCGTGAACTACCAGCATGCCTTGCATAACATCCCTTTGAGTTTGCCGCTGCAAATCGGCCGTGCCGAGGTAGGGCTTGGCAGCTTGATGTTGCTCGGGATCGGCGACGTGATCCGGCTCGATACGCTGGCGGATCGGCCGCTGACGGTCATGGGCCCGGGAGGGGACGCATTGTTCGATGCATACCTCGGTCTCGCAGGCCAAAAAGTAGCGCTTGAAGTTGTTCGGCGTGATTAACAATGTGCATGATTGAGCATGGAGTAGTGGAATGAGCAGTACATCAAATAGTAATGGCGCCGCGGTAGCGCAAGCCCAGGTCGTTGAATTATCCGAATTCAAGGAGCCGTCCCCGGCAGGGCCGGCTATTTTTGCCGGGAACCTGGGGTTGCTCGACAGCGTCAAGGTGAGCCTGAACGTCATGGTCGGGGAAATCCAGACCACGGTTGGCGAATTGATGGGGCTGAAGGAAGCGTCCGTGCTGAAGACGGACCGCAAGGCCGATTATCCGATCGATATCGTCGTAAACGGCAATGTTGTCGCGCGCGGCCAGCTTGTGGTCGTCGATGACCATTTTGGCGTTCGCATCAGTGAACTGGCAAAGGTTGCCCACGCATGAGACGTAGCATCATCGCAGCTCTGGCTTGCTCGTGGTATGGCGGCGCGGCGCTGGCCACGCAGGCGATTCCGTTCAAGCGCAATACCGAGGAGGCCGGCTTGGCTGGCTCGGGCGGGATGGCGGTGTTGCTGCTTTCGCTGCTGGCCATCGGCGCAGTGGTGTTTGTTCGCAAGCGCCTGACGCTGAGCATGCGGGCGAAAAGTGCTCCTGCGCGGCTGCGTGTGCTGGAAACGCGCCGTTTGGGGCCGCGTACGCTGATTTCCGTGGTCGAATTCGGTGGCAAGCAGCATTTGCTTGCCCAAGGCGAACATGGCATCACGTGCATCGATACGATCGTCGTGGATGCGGCGCCAGCCAGCAGAGAGGGTGACGATGCGCGTTGAGCTGCGCCAATGCGCTTTGTTGGGGGGGCTGCTGGCGGCTGCATGCGGATGCATGGCCGCAGCATGGGCAGGCGGCGTGGCCGAACCATCGCTTGCGCTGCCCGGCTTGCAGGTACGCCTGGCCGGGGGGGGAGGCGCCCCGGCCGATGTCTCTTCGGCAATCAAGATATTACTGGGCCTGACGGTACTGAGCTTGGCGCCAGCCATCTTGATGTCGATGACCTCGTTTATCCGGATTGTGATTGTTTTATCCATGTTGCGCCACGCGCTGGGCATGCCGGAAACACCGCCCAATACCGTGATTATCAGCCTGGCGCTGTTCCTGACTTTCTTCACCATGTCGCCAGCCTTGCAGGAGGTCAATACCAAGGCGCTGCAGCCGTACATCGCCGGCACGCTGAGTACTGAGGCAGCTGCGGGGCGTGCCGTATTGCCCTTGCGCGAGTTTATGGTCCGCCAGACGCGTGAGCAGGACCTTGCGCTGATGGTCGAACTGTCCAAAGGCGAGGCGCCCAAGGTGATCGACGATATCAGCATGGTGCAGCTGATTCCTGCGTTCATGCTGTCGGAATTGCGTTCCGCATTCCAGATCGGCTTTGTGATTTTTCTGCCGTTTCTGCTGATCGACTTGATCGTATCGAGCGCGCTCATGTCGCTTGGCATGATGATGGTGCCGCCAGCGTCGATCTCGCTGCCGCTGAAAATTTTGATGTTCGTGTTGATTGATGGTTGGAATCTTGTCGTGCGTGCGTTGTTGGGCACTTTTTCCTAGGGCACTGCGTGGACTGCGCCCTGCAACCTGAACTTGTGTCCAGCGACACCGACGTGGCTGCATTGTGGCGCATGTTCCAGCAAAGTCGCGATGGTGAGTTGCGCAACCGCATCGTGGCGCATTATCTGCGTTTCGCGCGCATCATGGCAGCCAAGCTGTACGCCGGGCGTCACGATGTCAATGCCGAGTTTGCCGACTACCTGCAGTATGCGCGCCTTGGACTGCTGGAAGCGGTCGACCGCTTTGATGTTGCACGTGGCGTCAAGTTTGAATCGTTCGCCGCAAAACGCATTCACGGCGCGATTCTCAATGGCTTGCGTTCCTTTAGCGAAGTGCAGGAGCAGATAGCGGCGCGCAAGCGCCTGGTTGCCGAGCGCGTTGAAACGCTGCGCGGGAATGCGCCGTATCCTGCCGATCCTGTGGCGTTGTTCGCGCAGCTTGCCGAAATGGCGATTGGCTTGGCCGTGGGGTTTGCACTCGATGATACTGGCATGTATTCTGATACCGGTGCCCATTATCAGGACAATACCTATCACGGTATTGAACTGTCACAGTTAAAGGACAGCATTCAGGCAGCGCTTGTTCAATTGCAGGAAAAGCAACGTCAGGTGATTACATATCATTATTTGCAGCAAGTTGCTTTCGAGGAAATTGCACGGATACTCGGTGTATCGCGCGGGCGGGTGGCGCAAATACACAAGGAAGCCCTGGGCAATCTGCGCGAGGCCTTGCGAAAGCGTGATGGCCTGGATTTATATTGTTAGCATCCACAGTGTATCTACTATTTGTACGAAAAAATAAACTTGAATCGGATTCCAAAATGACTAGTGCGACCTTGTCCATGCTTGACCAAGCCGAATTGCTGCAGCTGGCTTTGAATGCCAGTGCTGCCGGTGATTCGGGCGCTACGATCGGCTATTTGAAGGAGGCCGTATCGCGTCCCGATGGCAGTGCTGCTGCGCATTACATGCTGGGAGCCGAATATGCGCAGATTAAGATGTATCCGAGGGCTATAGATGAAATGGAAGCGGCTCTGGCACTGGATCCGGCCCTGTCCGTGGCACGACTGCAGCTCGGATTGCTATGGCTGGCGGGAAATGATAGTGCACGCGCCGCTGAAGTGTTCGCCGGCCTCGCTACGTTGAGTCAGCAGGATCCCTTGTACCATTTTGGACGCGGCCTGCAGTATCTGATACGTGAACAACTGAGCGATGCGGAAGACTCTTTGCTGCAGGGGATTGGCTTGAATGACAGTAATCCCGCGCTCAATGGCGACATGCAAAAAGTCCTGGGCGAGATTGGCATATTACGCGCGGCCGCACCGCCGGCGGTATCGAATGCGGCCGAAATCGGTGAAGGCGAGCGCAGCATTCTGCTCTCCGCCTATACCGGAAATCAAAGCCATTAACGGTGCGCCGCATGATCAACTTTCTTCATGTTGACTGACATGGCATCGTCGATTGCCTCAGTTACGCAACTCGTCACGCTGATCCAGGCGCAACTGGGCGGTGCGGCGTCCGTACAGCAACGCAAGGGGCGCATTGCACCCCGTAAAGCGGTGCAGGACGATTACGCTGCACATAAGCTGAGCGGCCTGATTCAACAGCGGGTGAAGCAGATTGCGCAGGATGACCCGCAACGTGGCCGCAAGGCTTTCCGGGTGTTCCTCGAGGCTGTGCTGCTGGCGCATTTCGGGGAGGCATTGGCACACGATCCGAAGTTTTATCAAGTGCTCGATGATATCCAGTCGGCCATGGAGAATGATGCCGTCAGTGCGGTAATGATACAGAGTGCCATAGGCCATTTGCTGGCCGGCGGGTAGAGGGTGGCGCAAGGAAGCGCCATCGCCCTATATTTGATGGTTAACCAGGATGGTCCTGGTTTTTTGAATGAGATTTGAAACCTATGCAGGCAGAACCAAGCAATCTGATAGAGGCGGCCAGCCGGCTTGAGCGTACTGAACAGTATTTGAAGTCGGATCCAGGCAATCGCAACCTGTTGGCTACGGTAATCGATCAATGTCTGGAACTGGGCCGACTCGAGACAGCCGCTGGCTATGCCGAAGCGGCGTTGGCGCGGTTTCCGGAGGATGCCGTTTTCCAGTCGCTGCGTGGCAATGTACTGATGGCGCAGCAGCGCTGGGACGATGCTGCTGCCGTGTTTGCGCCATTGCTGGCAGTGCATGCCGACATGCATCTGGCGTATAACTTGGCATATTGCTATTTTTGGTTGGCGCGTTATGCCGATGCGGCGCAGGCGCTTGCCCCGTTCGGTTCGGCCGCCGGCCTCTGGCCGGAGGCCGTAACTTTGCTGTTGCGCGTGCTGCATCACGCGGGCAGGTTGGATGAGGCGGTTGCGCTGGCCGTAGCGCAAGAAGCGCATTGCAGCGCTGACCGCCGCTTCCTGTCGGTCGCCAGCCTGGTCTACATGGATGTCGGCGACGCGATTCAGGCAGAGCGTCTGAGCTTGGCCGCTCTCACCGATCCGGTCCCGCCGCTCGAGGCATTAATGGTCAACGGTTCGATGGCACTGGCACGCTTCGATGCAGCCGCGGCCACGGAACGTTTTGAACAAGTCATTGCACGTCATCCGCAAGAGGGACGCAGCTGGGCCGGGCTTGGCATGAGCAGCCTGCTTGTACACGATCTCAGTGCTGCGCGGACGCAATTGGAACAAGCCGTCAAATTGCTGCCATCACATATTGGCACCTGGCATTTGCTCGGCTGGTGCCGGCTGTTTGAGCACGACCTGGCGGGTGCGCGGCAGGTATTCGACCATGCGCTGGCAATGGACCGCAATTTTGGCGAGAGTCACGGGGCGCTGGCTGTGGTGCAGGCCCAACTGGGTGAGCGCGAGCCGGCTGCACAAAGCATCGAGCGCGCCCTCAGGCTGGATCCGCATGGTTTGTCTGCCCGTTATGCCCAGATGATCCTGGCCGGCGAGACGGTCGATCCGCACGCATTCCGCCAGCTGGCTTTCAGGTTGCTTTCTTCCCAGGCGGGCATATTTGACGATGACCTGGGCAAAGTGGTGCAAGCGCATGTGCAACAAGGCGCAAGGGGCGGCGCTTGAGGCCTGACCTCGCGCTGCAACTGCTGGCCGATGTACTGTGGAACGCAGTGCTGATTTCCGCACCGCTGCTGGCGGTCACGCTGGCAGTCGGTTTGCTGGTCAGCGTGGTGCAGGTGGTCACTCAGGTGCAGGAAGCATCGCTAACGTTTATCCCCAAAATCATCTCTGCGGTGGTCGTGCTGGTGGTGTGCGGACCATGGATGCTCAAGCGCCTGATCGCCTTTTCAGTAAGCTTGATCAGCAATATACCTACTTATTTCTAACGCATCCGGGTTTGCCTTATGGTAGTGGACATCGATCCGGCATGGTTCATGGCCGTCTTTTACACCGCGCTGCGTATCGGTGTCGTGCTGGTCATGACGCCCATTTTCTCCAGCCTGACGGGAATGGTGACGGTGCGCGTGCTGTTTACGCTGGCGCTGAGCGTGATGCTGGTGGCTGGCTTGCATGTGCGGCCGTCCGGTACGGCATTGGCGATGGGGCCGGTGGTGCTGGCGGCTATTGCTGAGGTGGCGAATGGTGCCACCTTGGCGTTTGGTGTTTTTGCCGCCTTTGGCGCGTTCTCCCTGGCAGGAAAAATACTGGATATTCAAAGCGGGTTTGGTATCGGCAATGTTTATGATCCCGTGGCGCGCACCAGTGCCCCCTTGTTTGCCAGCATGCTCAACCTGCTTGCGGTAGCCGTCTTCTTTGGCATGGATGGCCATCACGCCCTGCTGCGCGGTTTGGCTTTTTCGCTGCAGATCACTGCGCCAGGGAGTGGCTTTGCCGGCTTTGCGTTCGATGCGGTGCTGCGCCAGTTCGGTCTGATGTTTTCCCTCGGCGTGGCGCTGATCATTCCCGTCATTTTTTGCTTGTTGCTGGCAGAGACGGCGCTGGCAGTGGTGTCGCGCGTCTTGCCGCAGATGAATGTCTTCGTGGTCGGCGTACCTGTGAAGATTTTTACCGGCGTGGCGGTGCTGGGACTGACCGTTGGCTCGATGGGACCTGCCATGGGGCGCGTCTATAGTTCGATCTTTACTTATTGGGAACAGGTGCTGACGTAAATGTCCAGTCAAGATGCGGATTTATCGGAACAGGCCACCCCACACAAGCTGCAGGAGGCGCGCAAGAAGGGCTCCGTTCCACGTAGTAATGACCTCAATGCCTTGGCCATGTTGGCCGCAGTGGTGGTGACGATCTATGGCAGTGGCTGGGACGCCTGGCAGCGTATTGGTTTATTACAGAAAAAAATTCTGGCCCATGGCAATCAAGCGGACTGGAGCGTTGATGGTACGGCTGCCTGGATTGCGCAGTTATTGACAGATATGCTGAGCATTTTGGGAACGCTGTTCCTGACCCTGGCCGTCGTAGCAGTCCTGATTAACTTGTTTCAGACTGGTCCGATCTTCAGTTTTCACCCCCTGATCCCGGATTTGAACCGGCTCAACCCGGCCACTGGCCTGAAGCGCGTGTTTTCCATGCGTACGCTGTTTGAGACGGCCAAGAGCCTGATCAAGTTGGCGATCCTGGGAACGGTAGCATACTACCTGGTGCGGGAAGCCATTCCTGGGCTGATCGGTTTGCCATCGCTGGATGCTAAGGCTTACTCGCGCATGCTGATCGCCCTGATTGCGGCCTTGCTGGTCAAGCTGGTGCTGACGCTGTTGTTCATCGGCCTGGTCGATTTCGGCTTCACGCGCTGGGAATTCGCCAAGCGCATGCGCATGAGCAAGCGCGATGTCAAGGATGAGTCGAAGAATCGCGAGGGGGATCCGCGCATTCGTGCGCGCATCCGTGAGTTGCGCAAGGAAGTATTGAAACGCAGCAAGGGACTGGCCAACGTGCCGTCGGCCGATGTCTTGATCACCAATCCGACTCGGCTGGCAGTGGCTTTGCGTTATCAGCATGGAGAGTCCAGTGCTCCACAGGTGGTTGCCAAGGGAGCGGGCGAGATGGCGCGACGTATGCGGGAAATGGCCGGGCGCCATAATATTCCTGTAGTGCAAAACAAAATGTTGGCGCGGATATTGTTTCGGGAGGTGGGCGAGGAAGCCTTCGTGCCCGAGAAACTGTACCCGCAAATCGCCAAGATCATGATTTGGGTTTATACAATGCGCGATGCAAGGCGTGCTTCTGGAAAGGTAGTTTGATGTCGGCTTTACGTCGTATTTTTAGCAGCAATGCGGATCTGGTGATGGTGTTGCTGGTCGTGGGCATATTGACAGTATTATTTGTGCCCATACCGTCGGCCGTGCTTGATTTTCTGATTTTGACCAACGTCAGTTTTGCTTTGCTGATCCTGTTGCTGACGTTCTATATCAGCCGGCCCGTGGAGTTTTCTACCTTTCCCTCGCTGCTGTTGATCGCCACGCTGTTCCGCCTGTCGCTCAATGTGGCCGCGACGCGCCTGATCCTGTCCGACGCTGATGCGGGCCGCGTGATTGCTTCCATCGGCGCCTATGTCGTGGGCGGCAATTATGTGATTGGACTGATCGTCTTCCTGATCCTGGTGGTGGTGCAGTATGTGGTCGTGACGAATGGAGCGCAGCGCGTGTCGGAAGTGGCGGCGCGCTTTACTCTAGACAGCATGCCTGGACAGCAAATGAGTATCGATGCGGACCTGAACATGGGTTTCATCGATCAGGAAGAGGCCAAGCGGCGGCGCAAGACGCTGGAAAAGGAAACCGGCTTTTATGGTGCAATGGATGGCGCGAGTAAATTCGTTAAAGGAGACGCGATCGCCGGCATCGTGATTCTGTTGATAAATATCATTGGTGGCCTGGTGATTGGCGTCATGCAAATGGGCATGCGCTGGGACCAGGCATTGCAAACCTTTACATTGTTGACAGTCGGTGACGGCATCGTGACCCAGGTGCCGGCGCTGGTGATCGCGGTTGGCACCGGCATTATTGTGACCCGCTCTGCGTCGGACGGGAATCTGAGTGCCGAAGTGCTGCGGCAGTTGACCTCCTTTCCGAAAACGTTGCTGGTGGTGGCCGCTGCCCTATGCATTTTGATTTTTCTACCCGGCATTCCAGTACTGCCGGTGCTGTCGATTATTGCTGTATTGCTGCTGGCCGCCGTCTTGGTGCGTAAGCGAGGTCAAGGCGAAGCAGGCAAGGTGGATCTGGATAAGTCCGAACAGAAAGAAGCGGATGACCAGGATGCCTACGAGATGTTGAAAGTGGAGCCGATCGAAGTGTTGGTCGGTGCGAGTCTGTCACCGCTTGTTGATGGCGAGAAAACGGTTTTTATGGAGCGCATCGCGGCAATACGCAAGCAATATGCGCTGGAGTCGGGCATGGTGTTGCCGCGCGTGCGATTTCGCGCCGCTGCGCATTTATCGGCCAATGCGTATGAGCTGCAGGTATTTGGTGTGCCTGCCGGGCGTGGCGAGATCATGAGCGAGCGCACCTTGGCCATTCATTCGGGGGGAGAAGCGCGGCCGCTGAAGGGTATCGAAACTCGCGAGCCTACATATGGCCTGCCCGCGGTGTGGATCGAGGATAGCGAGAAGGAATTTGCGCGAGCTTCCCGCTACACGCTGGTCGACGCCAGCACCGTGTTCATCACGCATTTGAGCGAGGTGCTGAAGCAGCAGTCGGCGATGTTGTTGACCCGTGCGGAAACCGAACGGCTGTTGCAACGGGTGCGGCAACAGCAGCCGGGCATGGTCGAAGAGTTGATTCCGACCGTCATGTCGGTTGGTGATGTCCAAAAGGTATTGCAAAACCTGCTCAGGGAGAAAGTCTCGATCCGTAATCTGGAAGGTATCCTGGAAACTTTGATCGACATGGGTAAAAACAGCAAAGACCTGAGCTATCTAACAGAGCTGGTGCGTCAGAAGCTCGGATCGGCCATCTGTCAATCGCTGCTTGGTGACACCGCCGCACTTAATGTGCTGACCTTGGATCCTGCCATCGAACAGAATCTGATGCAAAGCGTGCGCGGCGCCGAATTGGGTAGTACGCTGGTGGTGGAGCCCAAGTATGCGGAACAGCTACTGACGCGTCTGGCAGCACAGTCCGAACGCATGATGAAGGCGAATATGCTGCCGGTGTTGTTGTGCTCCCCCGATTTGCGGCGTCATGTCCGTGCTTTGTCCGAGCGGGTGATTCCGCATATGCGTGTCCTGTCGATGGCCGAAATCCCGAATACGGTCAATTTAAAGGCATATGGTACTGTTAGTTTGTAGCGATCGGCAGCGGTCCTGAGCATGAACTTGAAAGTAGTTTAACCACAGCTCGTAATTTCCTTTGTGCACGAGAATTGTTGGATTTCTCTGGCTAACGTTATGAGAGCGTGTTGTCTATGCTGAGAAGGTACTGGCGCCATAGGTAATGTTGGTCTGCAAGCAATGACGCGGTAGCATAGTTGATCAACGGGTGACTGAGCAGTTCAACGAGTTCTGGCGCATTGGCGCCGCTGCCGCTGCCGCTGCCTAGGCTAAGCTGCGTTATCGAAACTTTAGCGGCACGGCATGCTCAACTTTATAGAAATGCGTTTCCCGATCGAAGTCATCTTGGCCTGCATCCGCTGGTATGCGGCTCATCCGCTGATAGCAACTCATGGCGCTTCAGTATTGATGTAACAACACCGTCACATTTGAATGCCACTATGCACCATTTCACACTGGTGCAGCTACCTTGCCGACTCGATCCGTCATCCTGCCATTGCCCATGCAGCATCGCTGCTGGCTTGACGACGCTCGCGGCAATGCACGGTGGCGGGATCGACAGGGGTGCGTATGTACGTCGGCGGCTTGAGCTGCAACGTGTTGGCGCTCTTCTGGGTACTGAGTGGGTGTATCGGATTAACAGGGGACGCCCATGGCGCTTCTCCCGATTTTCCGCCTACCGGTGCTGCACGTGTCGATCCCGTTGCTGATGCGGCTATTTCTCTCCTTGCTTTCAGTATCCCGGCGCAGCCGCTCAATGCGGCGCTGAACCAATATGCGGACATCACCGGACAGCCTGCATTGTTTTCCAGTGATATCGCGCATGCCCGTACCTCCAAGGCAGTATATGGCCATTATTCGGCCGAAGCGGCATTGCGCATCCTGCTCGAAGGTACCGGACTGGTTGCTGACAGGCGCAGTTCTGGCCTGGGCCAGACCTTCATTCTGAAAGAGGCCGCCGTGGCATCCGCAGCACCGGCATCCACCTTGCCGCGCAATGGCATGGCCGAGCTGTTCAGCGAGGATGGCTATGCCGGACTGGTGCAGATGCGTATCTGGCAGGCGCTGTGCTCGGATGCGCGTACCCGGCCGGGAAACTACACGTCCTTGCTGCGGTTTTACCTGGAAATGGATGGCCGCATCGGCGGCGCCCGTCTGCTCGGCAGCAGTGGCGATCCCCGCCGCGATGCCGCATTGCTGCACGCGGTGCGCGGTGTACGCATCGGTCGCCTGCCGCCAGCGGCGATCGCGCGCCAGCCTTTGACCATGCTGGTTGCACCTAATGCCCCGGATGCCGGGCCGCAGTGCGAGCGGCAGGGGGAGGGCTAGCCATGGCCGAAGGCACGCAGCTCGTTCTGCTGAACTACCTGGGCAAGCATTACGCTTCCATCAAGCAGCGCCTGACGCGCAAGCTGGGCAATGCGGAAGATGCCGGCGATGCGCTGCACGATACCTGGCTGCGCCTCAAGGGCGGCGAAGACCTCGGGCCCGTCCAGAATCCTGGTGCCTACCTGTCCCGGATGGCGGTTAATATTGCAGTGGACGTGCAGCGCCGGCACAGCCGCCTGCTGTCCGGCGATAATATCGATGCATTGCTGGAGGAACTGGTGGATCCGGCCCCCGGTCCGGCGCGCACGGCCGAGATACGCTCGGACCTGGATGCCCTGTTCCAGCTGCTCGACCGCATGCCCGAGCGCCGCCGTGCCGTCGCGCTGCTCGTGCATGCGGAAGGCGTGACGCAAAAAGAGGCTGCCCAGCGGCTGGGCGTGTCGTTGCGGACGGTCGAATACGAATTGAAGCGCGTCCATGAGCGCCTGGACGCTTATCTGGCGGCGGAGCATGATTAATGCGGGTTTTCCTGGGCGCCATTCGTCATCAAGTATGAGAGAGCAAAAAACATATGCATGCAGCACGCAGCAACCCGCAGGTTTCCTGCTTTGCGGCCCGTCCTGGCCGCTGGACCTGACACGATGAAGACGCCGCCGCCCAAGGACAGCCGCGCCGCTTCGTCCGCCGATCTGGACGCCCAGGCGTGGAACTGGTTGCGCCTGCTCACCTCGGGAGACGCGCGCGAAGTGGATGCGCAACGGTTCCGGCGCTGGGTCAAGTCCAGTCCCTTGCATCAGGCCGCGTACAACGACGTGAAGCGGCGCTGGGATGCGCTGGAGGCCCCGGCCCGCGAGTTGCTGCGCGCCAGGCCGGAAGCCGTGCCGGCGCGCGCGCGCCGTCCCCTGCTTGCGCCCGGCGGACGGCGGGCTTTTCTCGGTGCTGCCATCGGCGCGGCGGCCGTCGCCGGCGTGGCCGTGGTCCACCCGCCCCTGGGCTTGTGGCCGGGGCCGGACGAGTGGGCTGCAGACGAGCGCACCGCCCCTGGCGAACAGCGCACGCTGGCCCTGTCCCAGGGTGTCGACGTCATCCTCAATACGCGCACCAGCATACGCCGCCAGACCGATGGCGGCACGCTGGTCGGCCTGGATCTGCTCGCGGGCGAGGCGTCCATCGATCTGAGGGCGGCAGGGCCGGCCTTTGCCGTCGTGGCCGGCGTTGGCCGCAGCCTGCTCGAATCCGGACGGGCCGAAGTGCGCCACCTCGATGGCAAGGTCTGCGTCACCTGTATCGATGGCGCCGTCCGCGTGGAGCATCCGGCCGGCGCGCGTCAGCTGCATGCGCGCCAGCAAATGGTGTATGGCGCCAGTTCGCTGGGCGACATCACCGGCATCGACCCGAAAACAGTATCGGCCTGGCGCCAGGGGATGCTGGTGTTTAACCAGGCCCCCCTGGCCGACGTGCTCGACGAAATCAATCGTTACCGCGCCGGCCGCGTGGTGCTGATGAACGATGCCGTGCGCAACAAGCCCGTCAGCGGGCGTTTCTTCACGGCCTCGCTGGACCTGGCGCTGTGGCAGTTGCAGGAATCGTTTCAGCTGCAGGCACGGTCGCTGCCGGCGGGATTGCTGCTCCTGAGCTGAACGGCTCGCTCCATCGTCTTGCATGGCAGGTCCCGGCGCGTTGGCGCGCGTCCGCCCCGCGTTGCGTACGGTATTTCGGGCTGTGCGCAGAGGTTACAAAAATAGTTTCAAAAAAGTTTGCGGTATTTGCGTGGTGCGGTTCGTCACCCTTGCATAGGGGCTCTTCTTGCCGCCGGCGCTACTCGGCTGCGATGGGGAAAGCCTTCATGAATGTGGCTGGCCGGCGCGAGACGGACAGCCGGACGGCATCGACTCAATGACCAGGCGGAAACTTACATGAACACACGCGGGCGCAGTGGCAGGGAAAATCAAACGATACGCAAACAGGATCGGGTATTCAGGCTGGCGCCGCTGGCGCGGGCCATCGCGCTGACGCTGGCCGCCGGCGCGGCGACGGTGCCGGCCCATGCGCAGCGCGCGTTCAGTCCGGCGTGGTTTGCCGACAAGGGCGCGGTCCGGGACACGGCGTCGCAAACGGGCCGGCTGCCCAACGGCTTGCCCGCATCCAACCTGACGAGCCCGCTTGGACAGCAGCAGAAGGCCAATGAGCAACTGCAGCGCTCCATCAGCAACCTGAACCTGGCCGCGCGCGGCATCGCGGCGCAGCAGTCGGCCCAGGCCGCCGCCCGCCTGGCGGCAGCGAACGGGGCATCCGTTCCCGACGGCATGACCGTGGGTGGCTTGAAAATCGATACCGATTCGCTGACCGCAGGCTGGCACAACGCCAATGCCCCGGTGCTTTCCCAGGTCGACGGCCGCAGCAACGTCGCCATCGAACAGACGGCCGACAAAGCTATCCTGAACTGGGAGACGTTCAACGTCGGTCGCAACACGACGGTCGAATTCAGGCAGCAGAAGGAGTGGGCCGTCCTCAACCGCGTCAACGATCCGAATGCGCGCCCCTCGCAGATCCAGGGCCAGATCAAGGCCGATGGCACGGTGCTCATTGTCAACCGCAACGGCATCGTCTTCCATGGCAGCAGCCAGGTCAATACGCGCAACCTCGTCGTCGCCGCCGCCCAGATCGACGACGGCCAGTTCAAGACCAGCGGCATCTACACGGCCAATGCCAGCCAGCCCAGCTTTACCAATGCCCAGGGCAAGGTAGAGATCCAGTCCGGCGCCCGGATCGCCACCCAGGCCCCGAAGGCTTCCACCGAAGGGGGCGGCTACGTCCTGCTGCTCGGCAAGGAGGTGCACAACGGGGGAGACATCGCCACGCAGAAAGGCCAGACCACGCTTGCAGCCGGCAACAGTTTCGTCATCAAGAGGGGCGTGGGCACGGATGGCAACCAGGCGTCGACCACGCGCGGCAACGAAGTCACGCCGCAGTTCAGCGGCGACAAGCTGGCCGGCAAGGTCAGCAACACCGGCCTGATCCAGGCCCGCGAGGGCGACGTGACCCTGGTGGGGCGCGACGTCCAGCAAAACGGCATCGTCCTTGCCACCACCAGCGTCACCACGCGCGGCACCGTGCACCTGAACGCCATCGGCGCGGACGGCAAGGTGGCTTTCGGCCAGGGCGCCGCCACCGCCGTGCTGATCGAAGACGACGGCAAGACGGCCCTGGACAGCCAGCGCGCGGGCTTGCGCAGCCCCGTGCTGGCCAGTGCTGACAACATTGTGGCCCTGGCCGACCGCCGCGACCAGTCCCGCATCGAGATCGCCAGCGGCGGCACGGTCGACTTCCAGAGCGACTCGCTCACGCTCGCCACGGGCGGCCAGATCGTGGTCAACGCCGCGGGCCGCAGCCTGGTGCGCGAGCGCGCCATGCTCGACGTGTCCGGTGCCGTGGGCGTGAATGTGGCGATGGCGTCCAACAGTGTCGAAGTCAACATCCAGGGCAACGAGCAGCGCGATGCCCCGCTCAACCGGGACGGCAAAAGCCTCAACAGCAACGACGCGTGGATCGACCGCCGCCGCCTCGTCTTTGTTCCCAAGGGCACGAACGGCTACGACAGCGACCGCTGGTACACGGCCGGCGGCCTGCTGGAGGTGGGCGGCTATCTTGGCACCGCGGGCCACACCGTGGGCGAATGGATGGCGCAGGGCGGCACGGTGAACTTCGGCGGCCACGAGGTGGTCACGCAGGCCGGATCGCACATCAACCTGTCCGGCGGCACGATCGACGTGCAGAGCGGCTTCATCCGCCAGACCTGGCTGAAGGGAGCCGATGGGCGCTTGTATGAAGTCAGCCAGGCCCCGGGCGACCAGCGCTACACGGGCGTCTACAAGGGCTTCGAGGACAGGCACGAACGCTGGGGCGAGAAGGCGACCGGCTATTACTACAATCCGCTGATCGGCATGCAGAGCCGGCTGGAAAGCGGCTACACGGTGGGCCGCGATGCGGGCGTGCTGGTGGTCGGGACGAAGAACGCGGTGCTCGAGGGCGACATCGCGGGCAACACCTTCCAGGGAAGCCGCCAGACGCAGGCGGCGCAGGCCGGGCTCGACGGATACGACCAGTCGCAGCTGGCCGTGGCGCGCGGTGGGCAGCTGGCGGTCGGCAAATATCTGCCGTACTTCGTCAAGGATAGCGCCACCTTGCATTACCAGCTGACGGCAGATGCGGACACGCTGCGGGACGTCATCCTGCGCAAGGATGTCCGCAAAGTCGCCGCCGGCCTGGACATGGACACCGTGCTGCCGCAGGAGCGGCAAGGCACGCTGTTCCTCGATACCGACCGTTTGAACGGCTTCGGACTGGGCGGTATCAAGATCGCGGCGCGCAACAGCATCGCGGTCCAGGACGACCTGGCCGTGGGCCATGCGGGCGAAATCACGCTGTATGGGCCGAAGGTGGACGTCAATGCAGACCTGACGAGCCATGGCGGCACGATCCGGCTGGGCAATGTACTGAACCAGATCGGCAACAATCTGCAGGTCCAGGATACGCTGCTTGCCGCGCCGACGGGAACGGCGGCGGGCGTGACGGTGGCGCAAGGGGTGACGCTCGATGCCAGCGGGCTGTGGAGCAACCAGTTGCCCGACGCCGGCGATGGCAGCCGTTTGCCTTACCTCAACGGCGGTAGCGTGGCCTTGCGCAGCAGCGGCGACGTGATCCTGGCCACCGGCAGCCGGGTGGACGTGTCCTCCGGCGCGGCACTCGATGCGGCAGGCCGGGCTTCCGGCGGCAAGGGCGGTAACCTGACGTTGGCCGCCAACGCCGGCACCACCGGCAGCCTGGACAATCTGGTATTGAACGGCGAGCTGCTCGGCTACGGCGTCAGCGGCGGCGGGCGCCTGAGCGTGCAGGCCGGCAAGGTGCTGATCAGCGATCAGGCCGTCGCCCCGCAGGCGGGGACCTTGCTGCTCGGCGGCGACTTCTTCAACAAGGGTTTCGGCGCGTACGACATCACCGGCAATAACGGCTTGCTGGTGGCCGATGGCACGCAAGTCGACGTGACTGTGCCGGTGTACCGTCTCAATGCAAGCGCGCAGGAGGTGCCGGGCGGCGCCGGTCCGCGCAGTGCGCTGGACATCTGGACGCCGCCCCAGTACCAAGAAAACCCCGCCAAGGGCCAGTTGACCCCGCGCAAGGGGGCGAGCCTGAATCTGCAAGCGGGCACCTCGCTGTGGTCGACGGCCGCGCAGATGGCGACGGCGCAGGCGCGCATCGGCCAGGGCGCCAGGATCGGCGTCGACCCGGGCCAGTCCATCAGCGTGCGCAGCATAGGCCAGTTGAGCGTGGACGGCACCCTGAACGCCTGGGGCGGCAGCATCGCCCTGGGCGGCGTCAGCGTGCAGCCCACCGTGTCGGACAGCGTGGAAGCCCAGGGCCATGGCCGGTCGATCTGGGTCGGTGAGCAGGCGGTGCTCGATGTGGCTGCGCGCGCCGTCACCGCAGTGGACAGCCTGGGTCGGCACTACGGCACGGTGGGGCCGGGCGGCAATATCGCGATCGGCGGGGCGGTCGATGCCGCCACCGGGATCGCCGACGCGGCCAACCTGTTCGTGGTGGTGCGCGAAGGCGCGCGCCTGGACGCCTCGGGCAGCCATGCAGTGCTGGACCTGCCCGGCGCCGGCGGCCCGGGCGTGGTCGCCAGCCGTGGCGGCAGCATCTCCATCGCGTCCAATAATGGCGTGTACCTGGACGGCACGCTCGTGGCCAACAGCGGCGGTGCGGGGGCGGCCGGCGGCAGCCTGAGCCTGGCCCTGGAAGCACCGCTCTACATCGATGCGGCCACGGCCCGCGTGCGGCAAGCCCGTGAATGGATCCTCAGCGCTGCCGACCCCGGTTCGTCGTTGCCGAACGGCAGTACCCCCGAATCCGCCGCCGCCAACCTGGCCTACGGCCATGGCCGGCTGGCGGCCAGCCAGGTCAAGGCGGGCGGCTTCGACAACTTGTCGCTGCTGAGCAATGGCCTGATCAGCTTTGACGGCGACGTGTCGCTGCGCCTGGGGCAGAGCCTGAGCCTGTACTCGGGAGCCATGGCCCTGGCCGATGGCGCGGCCCGGCAGTCCCAGGTGCTGCTGGCGGCGCCGCATGTGCGGCTGGCCGGCGTTGGCAACAATAGTCAGAACAGCGTCGACAGCGCCGTGCGCCCGACGGTCCAGGGCGGCGTCTCCACGCAGGACGCGGCCGGCGTATTGCGGGTGGAGGCGGCGAACGTGCTGGAGCTGCGTGACGGCGTCAGCGTCGGCGCCCATGCCGCGCGCTCCAAAGCCCTGGCTGATGGCATCGACCGCCGCGCCTTCGACCAGACTGAGCTGGTCAGCCAGGGCGACATGCGCTTCCTGGCGCGCAGTTCCAGCAAGACCCAGACCAGCTTGACCACCCAGGCCGACCTGAACCTGACGGCGGCGCAAATTTACCCCGCGACGGGGGCCATTGCCGAGGTCACGGCCGGCAACATGGGCGCCAACAGCGACTTTGACCCGGCGCGTACCTTGCGCATCGGCAGGGTCGGCAGTACGGCCCCGGCGCAACCGTATTCCGTGTTCGGCAGCTTGTTGCTGAGTGCCTCGACGATTGAACAAGGCGGGGTGCTGCGGGCCCCCATGGGCAAGCTCAGCCTGGGTGTCGGTGCGGACATTCGTCACGCCACCAAGGTGATCAAGCTGTTGCCGGGCAGCCTGACCTCCGTCGGCGCCGGCGGGCTGGTGCTGCCGTATGGCGGCACGGTCGACGGCGTGACCTGGCGCTATGACGGCAAGCAGGTGGAGTTGCTGGGCGTCGGCGGTACCTATGCCACGGGCAGCCTGGCCGTTGGCGTGCAGCTGACGGGACGCTCGCTCAATGTGCTGCCAGGCGCGGTGCTGGACCTGTCCGGTGGCGGCGAACTGCTGGGCGCGGCGTTTGTTTCCGGACGGGGCGGTTCCACCGATGCGCGCTACCACCCGCTGGTACAAGTGGGCAAGGATGGGCGCCTGGTCTTGCCGGGGCTGGCCACCAACCCCGTCTACGCCATCGTCCCTGGCGCCCAGGCAGGCGTAGCGCCCAGCGGGGGCGAAGCGGGGGCGAGCCGGCCGCTGGCGGGGCAGCAGATCAGCATCGGCGCCGGGGTTCCCGGCCTGGCGGCAGGCACCTACACCTTGCTGCCGTCCACGTACGCCTTGCTGCCGGGTGCCTTCCGTGTCGAGATCAACGGCCTGGCGCCCGCCTTCGCCCCCGGCGCCACGCCGCATGCGTCGGCCATGAACAACGGCTCCTGGTCAAGCGCAGGCGTGCTGTCCGTTGCGCATACGGGCATACGCGACAGCCTGGCCAGCCAGGTGATCGTCACCCCGGCACAGGTATTGCGCAGCTATTCCCAGTACAACGAAACCCGCTATGCGGACTTCGTGCGCGCCGACGCGCTTCGGCTGGGCGTGCCGCGGGCCGCGCTCGAGGCAGACGCCAAAACGCTGAAGTTGCAGCTGCTTGCCGGTCAACAAGGTCTGGGGCTTGCCTTTGGCGGGGAAGGGCGTTTCAAACCCGCCGACAATGGCTTTGGCGCCACAGTGTCGCTGTTGTCCAGCGACGATCTGGAAGTGCTTGCTGACGGCGCCCGGGCCAGTACGGCGCCGTCGATGGTGTCCGTGCGCGCCAGCGACCTCAATGCCCTGGGGGCTGCCCGTCTGGTGGTGGGCGGCGAAATGACGGTGACGTATGGCCAGGGCGGCAATTTCGTGGAATTCGACAAGGGAGGCACGATTGCGAACGCCGTGTCCGTGCGCGAGGGCGCAACCCTGGCGGCGCCGGAAGTGTTCCTGGTGACGGGCAGGTCCGCGGGGGCCATAACAGTCGAGCAAGGCGCCTCGATCAATACTGTGGGACGCGGCAAGGCGGCCTATGATTCGGATGATGGTTTTATTTATCGGCCAGGCATCAGGAGTGTGCTGGCCGTCTCCAACGGGCGCTTGCAAATGCTGGCCCCGGCCAATGGCAATGGTTTTATCGGGCCGGGCAGTATCCTGGTCGGCCAGTGCAATGCAGCTGCCTGCAGCGGCGAAACGTCGCTGTATTCGGACGGCTCGATTGCCTTTGCCACCAGCAACCGCTTTGCCTTGAACGACGGCGTGCGCTTCGGCACCCGCCACCTGGCGCTGGCGGTGGGCGGTATCAACGTCGGCGGCGCCGAGGCGCTGGCCGACGCTGCGGCGCGGGGCGTGCTGCCGTCGGGCCTGACCCTGAACCAGCAAGTGATGGACCGGCTGCTGCGCGGCGACACTTCCCGCGGCGCGCCGGCCCTGCAAAGCCTGGCGCTGACCGCCGGGCAGTCCTTGAACTTTTATGGCAGCACGACCCTGAGCACGCTGGACGGTTCGGGCAAGTCGCTGCTCGACCAGCTGCTGTTGACCACCCCGGCGATCTACGGTAACGGCAACGCGGGCGATGTGGCGCTGATCCAGACCGGCACCCTCGTGTGGGGTGGCGATACCGGCGCGCCGCCGGCCGTGATCGGCAATGGCGCGGGCACGGGCAGCGGCACCTTGGAGCTGCAGGCCCGGCGCATCGAATTCGGCTATGGCCGCAACGCCCAGCCCGACAGCGTTGCCGGCAATGGCCGCATGACCCTGGGTTTTGCCAACGTCAAGCTCAACGCCAGCGAACGCATCACGGCCAACCATAAAGGCAGCCTGGCCGTGCATCAGTCCCAGGGCCCCTATGAAGCGGGCAAGGGCTTTGCGTACAGCGGCGGCAACCTGGCCATCAGCACGCCTTTGCTCACGGGCGAAGCCGGTTCCGTCAACCGCATCACCGCCGGTGGCGCGGTGACCGTCGCGGCCCCGGCCGGCGGCGCGGCGCCGGTCGATGCGGCGGCCATCGACGCGCTGGGCGCCGAGCTGCTGCTGTCCGGACGCAGCCTGGCCCTCGACACGACGGTGGTGTTGCCGAGTGGAAAATTGACCCTGGGCGCCGATGAGGAACTGACCCTGGGCGCCGCTTCGCGCCTGGACCTCAGCGGCCGCAAGGTGCAGATCAACGACGTCAGCAAATACAGCTGGGGCGGCGACGTGACGCTGGAGAGCCGGCACGGCAACATCCGCCAGGCGGCCGGCGCGCTGATCGACCTGTCGGCCCAGTCCAACCAGGGCGGCTTGCTCAAGGCCGTGGCCGAGGACGCCAACGCGGGGCAGATCGACTTGCAAGGGCAAATCCGCGCCGCCGGCAGCGGCTATTACGATGCGGGCGGCACCCTGGTGCCATACAAGGCGGGCGGCGTGGACATCCGCGCGCAGCGGGTGGGGGATTTCGCCGCGCTGAACCAGCGCCTGAACCAGGGGCAGGTGTTTGGCGCGCGCAGTTTCCAGCTCAAGCAGGGCGATCTGCTGATCGGCAATGAACTCAAGGCCAGTCAGGTCAATGTGTCGCTGGATAACGGCAGCCTGACGGTGGCGGGCACCATCGACGCCAGTGGCGAACGGGTCGGCAGCATACGCCTGGCCGGCAAGCAGGGCCTGACCCTGGCCGGCAGCGCCGTGCTCGATGCCCACGGCACGGTATTGCGCGTCGACAGCTATGGCAAGATCATCGACGCGCCCAACCGCGCGGTGGTCGAACTCAACAGTGGCGACGGCCAGCTGACCCTGGCCGATGGCGTGCGCATCGACTTGCGTCACGGCACGGCGGCCGCCCCGGGCAACCGGCCGGGGCAATACGACGGCCTGGCCCGCGGCACCCTGGAGCTGAACGCGCCACGGCTGCATGTCGATGACGTGGCCATCGATGCGGCCGGGCGTGTCGCTATCCTGGGCGCGCGCTCCATCGCGCTCAATGCCGTGGCCCGTTACACCGACGCGCCCGCCGGCACCGCGCCGTCGGCCAGCGGCCGCCCGTATCAGCTCATCGACCAGCATTACCTCGATGAAAAACACGCGCTCGGCACTACCTTCATCAACAAGGCCCTGGGCAACGATGGCCTGATGCAAAGCAAGCTGGCTGGCTTGAACAACGGCAGCTACCGCGATGCCTTCCGCCTGCGCCCCGGCATTGAAATCGTCACGGAAGGCGATCTGGTCGTCAGTGGCGACCTGGACCTTTCGGGCCTGCGTTATGCCAGCGTCAACCCCAACACGCCGAAGACCTCGGTTTACGGTTCGGGCGAGGTGGGCAGCCTGGTCGTGCGCGCCGGCGGCAATCTGGACATCTATGGCAGCATCAACGACGGTTTTGCCCCGCCGCCGGCCACCCCGGACGATAACGGCTGGGTGCTCACGCCCGGCCTGCAAGGGTTCGGCAGCGATGTGGTCGTGCCCGGGCCCGGTGTCGTGCTGGCAAATGGCACTGCCTTCCCCGCTGGCAAGATCCTCAACTATCCGCTGCCTATCCAGGCCACCCTGCTGGCCCAGGGCACGCTGCTGCCCGCCCCAGCCATCCTCGATGCTCCATGGAGCGTACCGGCCAACACCGTGTTGAGCGCGGCCGTGCACGACAGCACGGGCAAGCTGCTGTATGCCGCCGGCACCTTGTTGCAGCAAGCCGTCGTGCTGGCCGCTGGTACGCGGCTGGACGCGGGCACCTTGCTGGCGGGCGCCGCCTCGCTGCGCGCCATGACCTGGCCGGCGGGCGTGCCATTGCCCAGCCGTGGGCCTGTGACGGGCAGCGCGGCCGACGGCGTACTGCTGGCCGGCAACCTGGCACTCCATGTGGGGGCGTTGATTCCTTTTGGCACGGACGTCAAGTTGCCCGATGGCGCACTGTCCGTGCCCTTGCGCACCGCGACGGGCGCCGTGGCGCGGCAGAACTGGGCCGTGGCGCCGATGCTGGCCGAAGGTTCGCAGTCGTGGTCGTTGCGCCTGGTGTCGGGCGCCGATATCCAGGCGGCCGACACCCGCTCGATCAAGCCGGCCTTTGCCGGCGACCTGACCCTGGCCGACACGCACTATGGCATCTACGAAACCCATGACAAGAAAATCATCCCGGGAAAACCCGCCCAGCCGGGCGGCGCGTGGTACTGGGACCAGCTTGGCGGAGAACTGTTCGGCGTCAAGCCGGGTACGCCGGTGGCGGACATCGACGCGGGTTCCTGCGAAGAGCCGGGCGTGTGCGTGCGCATCAAGTACGTGTGGGACGAGCTCGGTGAACTTTTCGATAAGGTGCCCGGCCAGCCGGTATTTCCCGACGATGAATCTTCCTGCAGCGAGCCAGGTTTCTGCATTGCCCTGGGCGAACCTACGCCGGCAATACCGGAGCAGGTGATCGTCGGCGAGGTCAAACTGGTTTCGCCGGTGAGCCAGCATTTCAGCGTGCTGCGCACGGGCACCGGTGACCTGGACCTGATCGCCGCGGGCAAGGTGTCGATGCAATCGCCCTACGGCGTCTATACCGCAGGCGCCTCCAGCGCTGCGCGGGCAGGTACTGCCGCCGCCGACTTCAACCGGCCCCGCGCCACGGCGGCCGATGGCACGGTGCTGGGCAGCGCCGCCAAGGCGCATGAAGCCCTAGTCAATGAAGACGCCGCCAGCCCGTATGCCGCCTGGTATCCCGACGGGGGCGGCAACCTGCTGTTGCGCACGGGCACCAGCCTGACGGGCAACGTCTGGGCGCCACGCACAGGCCAGGCCATGGTCAATGACGGTCGCGCGCAACTCGCCAGTGACAGGCTGGGGAACTGGCTGTGGCGTCAAGGCACGGGCAACACCGCCGATGTCGCGCCCATCCCCACCAGCTGGTGGATCAACTTTGGCACATATGTGAAGGGTAGCACCGGCGGCAACCTTCTGTTCGAGGACAGGGCACAGATAGAACTGCTGCCACGCCTGGTGGGCTTCACCGGTATCGGCACCCTGGGCGGCGGCAACCTCACGCTGGACCTGGGCAGCGACGGCGGCATGCTGGCGCGCCGCGGCGCCCTGGCGCGAGCGCCGCGCAGCGAAGGCCTGGTGCTGGCGGTGGGCAGCACCGGGCGGGTGGTCGACGGCCAATTGCTGCTGACGGGCGGCGGCGACCTGGATGTGCGCATGGGCGGCGATTTGAATCCCGGGCTGGACGCTCGCGCGAGTCGCATCAGCAACACCAGCCGCACGCTGTCGGCCGACTACAAGGACCAGGAACTCAGCCTCAACGGCGTGCTGACCAACTTGCGCGGCGCCTTGAACCTGCAGGCAGGCAGCCTGGGCGGTATTGCCCTGAACTATGGCAGTTTGCGCGGAGAGCAGGATGCCAGGGAAAGCCGGGCCTATTCGCCCTATGCCGCAAGCCTGGGCACGGCCACCGGCGGGATCACCCTGATGCTGGGCGATGCCACGGCCAGCCTGTCGACCCGGGGCGACCTGGTGCTGGCGGGAGCGGGCGACCCTGGACGTATTTCTACCGAGAACACCCAGGCGTTCAATTACAAGGGCAAGAACGACGGGACCGATGGGCTCACCTGGTTCTCGTTGTGGACGGGGCGCACCGCCATCGACCTGTTCTCCGCAGGCGGCAGCCTGACGCCCAGCGTGCAGACCGTGTCGCTTGGCGCGAGTGCCGGCAGCACTCCCACTGCAGGGTTGAACTACTCCCCGTCGGACGGGCGCTTCATCTTCCCGTCCAAACTGGGCGCGGTGGCCGCCAATGGCAGTATCTATCTGGGCCCGTCCGCATTGGGCAGTGCCCCGCCGCCGAACAATCCAGCGTATTCGCTGCTGCTGGCGCCGTCGAGCCAGGGACGGCTGGCGATGCTGGCCGGGGACTCGATCTACGCCAGTGGCTATGCGGTCAACCAGTCGGGTGAAAGCCCGGGCTCCATGCCGACACCGTTCGCGCCGGCCTTTATCGGCAAGACCGGTGCTTCGGATGCCGAGGTCAACAACCTCGGCAGCGACGCCACATCGTCTTCCATTAGTGCCGGATTCTCCTTGTTTGCCTTCCGCACGCCGGCCGATCCGGCACGTCCCGATTCGCAGGCAGAGCCGGCCAGGTTTTACGCCCAGCATGGCGACATCGTTGGTTTGCGCAGCGGTGAAATCCTGACGCTCGGCGGTTCGCGGCTGGGGCAAGTCCGCCATGAATCCGCAGGTCCCGTGTGGATGCGGGCGGGGCGGGACATCGTCAGTTCAGGCACCGCCCTGGGCTTGCCTACCATCTATCCGGGCGTCATCAGCTCCACCATGAAGGACAGCGTGGGTTCCATTGGGGAAAGCCGTGGCAATCTGTTCGTCCACAACGCCCCCAACGACGTGTCTGTCGTTTCCGCCGGGCGCGACATCCTCTACAGCTCCTTCAACGTCGCCGGTCCCGGCACGCTGGAAATCTCTGCGGGGCGCAACCTCCTGATGGAGGACAAGGCCTCGGTCGTGAGCCTCGGTCCCGTCGCTGCAGGTGACCTGCGTCCGGGCGCCAGCATCGTCATGCAGGCGGGCGTGGAGCCCGCAGGACCGGACTACGCGGGCTTTGGCCGGCGCTACCTGAGCCCGGGCAATCTGGCGGACAGCGGCGCCGCGCTGGCCAGCCAGCCCGGCAAGGTACCTTACCTCTACAACCGGGAACTGACCCTGGCCGGCTGGCTGCGCGAACAGCATGGCTACACGGGCGACGAGGCCGGCGCGGACGCCTTCCTGGCCGCGTTGCAGGCCAGGCGCGATGCCGCCGCCGACCAGCCCCGGCGCGACCTGCGCCAGGACTATGTCCAGACCAGCCAGCTGCACCTGGTGAACTGGCTGCGCGACCGCCACGCTTATGCGGGAGCGGCGGGCGACGCGCAGGCCTTCTATGACGCGCTGGCCCCCGAGCAGCAGCGCGTGTATGCGCGCAATGTGTACTTTGCCGAACTGAAGGCCGGCGGCCGCGAGTACAACGATGCCGGCAGTCCCCGCGCTGGCAGCTATCTGCGGGGCCGCAATGCCATAGCGGCGCTGTTCCCGGCGCAGGATGCACAGGGCCGCAAGACCGTCTACCAGGGCGACATCACGATGTACGGCGCCGCTGGCGTCAACACCCTGTTCGGCGGCGACATCACCATGCTCACCCCGGGCGGCAAGCAGGTTTACGGTATCGAGGGGATGGCGCCCGTGACCGTGGCGGGCGTCATTCCCGGCGTCATCACCCAGGGCCAGGGCGACATCGCGCTGTATGCGCTGGGCAGCATCCTGCTGGGCCAGAGCCGCATCATGACCACCTTCGGCGGCCACGTCATGGGCTGGTCGGCCGAAGGCGACATCAACGCGGGACGCGGTTCCAAGACCACCATCGTGTACACGCCGCCCAAGCGCGTGTATGACCAGTGGGGCAACGTCAGGCTGTCGTCGTCGGTGCCCAGCACGGGCGCGGGGATTGCGACGCTGGCGCCGATTCCGGAAGTGCCGGCCGGCGATATCGACCTGATCGCGCCCCTGGGCACCATCGACGCGGGCGAAGCGGGCATCCGGGTGTCGGGCAATGTGAACCTGGCGGCCCTGCAAGTGGTCAATGCGGCCAACATCGCCGTCAAGGGCGAGTCGAAGGGCATGCCGGCCATTGCGGCGGTGAACGTCGGCGCATTGAACAATGCAAGTGCGGCAGCGTCGCAAGCGACGGCCGCCGCGCAGGACGTGCTGCAGCGCGAACGCGCGACGACGCGCCAGAACCTGCCGTCGATCTTCACGGTGCGCCTGCTCGGCTTTGGCAACGAGCCCATGGAGGGGGAGGCGGAAGCACCGCCGCCGCCACCGCGGGCCGGCTTGCAGTCCGCTCGCGGCGTTCCCTACGACCCTGCCAGTCCGGTGCAGTTCCTTGGCGTGGGGCGGGATTTTGACGCCAGGCAGCTCGCGCGGCTGAGCCCGGAGCAACTGCGCCAGTTGCAGCAGGAGCGCCAGTCCAGCGGCATGTAGCGCGTGCCCGCCTGTTTCCTGTCCCGTGCAGGGGACAGGCCGGGGTGCTCCCCCCATTCTTGCAGCCGAATACCGAGGTAGACGTCATGAACCCGAGTACCCTGGATGGCCTGGAGGCCTCCAATATTGCCGATGCGCTCGCAGCAGAGCCGTTCGGCGAGCATGGCCCAGGCATCGTGCTGCGCGATTTCCTGGCGGCGAACTACGCCCGCCTGCACCGCCGGTTGCTGCGCAATCTCGGTTGCGCGGACTTGGCCAGCGATTGCCTGCACGACGCCTGGCTGCGGCTGGCGGACGCCAGCACCCCGGTATCCGTGCAAAACCCGAACGCCTATGTCTACCGGGTGGCGTGCAACGTGGCGATGGACCAGCTGCGCGGCAAGCGGTCGTCGCAGTACGACGACGAGGCGGCGGTCGACCACTTGACGGATCCGGCCCCCGGTCCGGACCTGATTGCGCTGGCCCGCTCGGACCTGGCCGCGGTCGATCGCGCGATGCAGCGCATGCCGTACCGACACCGTTCCGTGCTGCTCGCCCTGAGAATAGAAGAAAAAACGCGCCAGGAGGTGGCAGACGAGTATCAGGTTTCCCTGACCAATGTCGATACGATGCTGCGCCAGGCCCTGGATCATTGCGCCCGGGAAACCGGGCAGCCCGTGCTCGGGGGCATCAGCCAGCCCCGGCGGGGTTTCTCGCGCCGCTGGCAGACCAAGGTGCTCGCCGCCGAGTCCACTGCGCTGGCGCGGCAACTCCCAGCTACCGAACTGTTCCGTTTTGTTCAACAAATCAAGTCCCTTGGCGAAATCCCCCGCATGACGCGGATTGATCACCGCCAGAGGAACAGCGGCAATAGCCAGTAACGCAGCGGCTTCAAAGGTGTCATCACGATGGTTCTGTCGCGTTGTTGATCGGTGGGTGAAATTCTCCCGGCATGGCACTTGCGCTCTCAAACTTGACGGACCTGACGTGCCAGCGCATACAAGTGGTCGGCGAACGACGTCATCACTGTGCGAGCCATTGCGAACTGACCTTCGCCGATCATGTGCATGAGTTTGACGCAAGCAACTATGCGCTTCCAGCGTTGACAAGCAGGCGCTCTGCTGCTGCTTCGGTCAGCTATGCCATCCCTCGCCGGCAGCTATAGCCAGGGAAAGCCTGCTTTTACTCGGTCGCGGCAGGAGTCTCTGCAGGGCAGGGCAGGGCAGGGCATAGGCAGGTCAACCCCGATCCCGTCGTTGGATGGGGCTGCTACGAGATCGCGCACTGGGGGCCTGGCAGGATACCCAGACCCCCAACACGTTCATTTTTCAAGAACCATGGTTCAAGAGAGCCCAAGCGGCTGGTGGCGACTCAATGGCATCGTCCGCTTCCGCCCCAGGCTGTGTGAAAACTCCAAATCTCAAAATATTCGTGGGTAGGATTACCGTTCCCAACACCGAGAAAACGGCGCAGCGCGCGTTTTGAGAGGCCGATTTTTGAGGGAGCAGAATGTTTCTGCGTTTTCACACAGCCTGGCCCCGAAGCGGACATGCGAGGATCAAGTGACCGGCGATTCTGTCGACCGCCGTCACTTTGCCCACGGGGCGGTCTCCGAATGCTGGTTCACTGACCGTATTCGCGCTGCTGAGCTCGGAAGTTATCGGCCGGCACGACAGAGAGCGCCGCTGCACGGCATGGAATTGTAGTCAAGCACCCTGGAATGACCCAGTTTCCCCGTCGGAACCGGCACTCCCTTCGGCACAATAAAAGTCGCCGCGTGTGCACCGTATAAGCCGGCTGGCAGTTCAAACCCTTTCAACACAACGTAACCATTATGAATTTCGCGCGTTGCGAGCAGGTTTCCACCCGCGACTGGCGGAGTGTCGGCAGACGCCGCCATCCTGGTGGCCGCGTCCCAGGCACGGACATCGGCTGCTGTTGCCACCCGCAGGGTGCCTTTACGTACTGCATCCACAAGTCCGGCAGGTCCAGCCAAAACTGCTTTTTGATCGCGAAACGAATCCGGTTTCACATCGGCCGATGTAAGGAGCTCAGTTTGATCATCAAAGGGCTCGCCGATCACGACTTTGCCCTTTCTCGACAAATATACCTTGTCGACAGCCCGCCCGAACACGCGTCGGGCCAGTGGATTGAGTCCATCCAATTGATCGGCGTTTATATAAAAATGACCGCATGGACCCCGGTTGTCGTAGGTGCTGTTGATGATTGGTGTGCCCTTGGGCAGACCAGCCACCGCTTGCCGGTGGTAGCCGCTCACGAGAACGCCGACAATTTCGGTCCCGCGGGTCCACCCGATGTTCCATACAGTGGGCTCGTATGCCCCCAACATCAGGATGACGGGCTTGTTGCTCGAGTTGACCAAGGCATCAATTCGTGTGGCTTCGTGCCCGGACTGATCGATCTGGAAATCGGTAGGGCGACCGCCGTATTCGCCTGCAGCGAGAACAGCAAAGTCGGCCGGGAGTGGCGAAGTGAACGCGCACGTCGCCGATGCCATGTCGCTTGTCGAAAACTCGAACCGTTTGAGGTTTTGGGCCGTTGCTCCTGCCACGGCACTCGCCAACGCGATCGCCAGTCCGAACCGTGCCATTACGACCATATTTGGCTTCAACACAGAAAACTCCTCATCTTGCATCTATAAATGGACTATGGTCGGTTTTTTCGATTGATCCAAGGCCAGCTTTTGGCCGAACTCGACCGTCCGGCACAGTATAGTAGGTTGCTCGGCGGAAAAATTCATGAACGGTCACAAACGGCCGATCCCGCCCCAAAGCCGACGGTGGCGTTAGCTGTCCTGAGCTCAGGATTTGTCAGATTGCAGTTCAGGTAGTCTAGTTGGAAAGCCGGGCTTCAACACTTTCCCATCAAATCGAACGTGCCAGTCCACATCAAATTCCTTGTTGGCGAAGATCTGCAATCCATCGGAAATATAAGCCACTGTTATTGGAAGAAGACCGTCGCTGCTCTTTGCTAGAAGTTCGATGGAATGCCCAGGCAATAAGAATATTTCCTCACAGGTCATTTCCAAAAAAACTCTCATCTCGGCCGCAGTGTCATTTGAAAAATTACCTACTACGACGTATTCAACTAGCTTCATATTTTTTCCCATCGATTGTTATAAGGCCGCTTCTGGCCGGAACCAGCAGTATCAAGTTTCGGTACCCGTCGATAATGGCAGCGTTCGCCGCTCCAGTTCACCGATACGATATAGGTTTCTAAACACAGAGTCGACGATTACCGCGCTCAGCTCACTTGCCACGATCATATGTAATTCTGCCAGGTGGACTCTAGTCATACTTTTATCGATAATGTCGCCCACTCGATTCAGTAGCTCGGGAGCTACGAAGAACATCCAACGCTTTCCGGTCGGAAAGGCAATGACTACCTCAATAGACGTTTTCAGCGGGAATACAATCGGGTCGTCAATTGTGTATTGAAGTATAGAGTTCTTGAGTTACGAGTCATGTTCACGACTAATTGTTGGGCGATAGATGCACTCAACTTCGTCCGAAGGCAGCTTGGTAAGACCACCTTCTATTTCTTGAAATAGTGCAGATGCTGGGAAATGTAAGGTGACAATTTCACCGCCTTGCCGTTCGACGGTAGTCCGGTAATCGTAAGGTAAGTCGCAAACGTCACGGAGGTAGCCTTCTATGAATTCAGCAAGCTCATCGTCGCCCACAACAACGATGGCATGCTCATCATGGTGAAGTCCGATTTGAATATGGGGTAGGACTTGCTTCATATTTTACGCTATAAATTAATAATAAAGCGCCGATACCGCTCGGCAGCTTTTAGCAGCGGAATCAATCGATCAACGCAGCACTTTAACTGAAATACATCATTGTAGAGCGGAAATGTGAAAGAGAAATCGAATCGATTGCCCGCCCCTGCGATGGCCATCGTTCGCAACACTCGTTGTTTGCACGCTCCTGAAGTATGCCAATGGACAATATACAAAATTATTGCCCCGATCTTTCTTTGACGATCCAGAACGCGCAGCGTGGCTTGGAATAATATTGATTAGTTCAGGAGTACTATTTATTTTAGGTTGGGTGAGCGTGTTTTTCACTAAAATATTAGCACCTTACAAGGAAAAAGCTGCTCGCCGGACCGCCATTGAAGTGGCAAGAAATGCGAATAAGGTTGCAAGAAGGAAACGGCAAGCAGAGGAACGCTTACGTTTGAACAAAAATCGACAGGCAATTCGCTTGCTGAGCGAAAAGCAATGTCAAGTAGTTATACTTGCGCTGCATAGCTCTGACTACACTCTCAAAGTTAAGAATGATAGCGGCGACATGGGCATAGCAACAATGCTTGTAAGGCGAGATATATTTATTCGGATACGCAAGTGGTACAGTCCGGATGGATTCGTTATCGGAGAGATATTTGCTTTGAAGGAGTGGGTGATAGAGATCAAAGATGGATTTTTAGCGTTTTCCGTGCAATAGCTGGTGGTGATGAATATTCAACATGCGCCAGGTTGGGCGCAGCAGCGTTTAGTCTGACCCAAGCTTCGTAAGGCAGTAACCATTGGATGAACCCGCCCCTTTCCACGGCGAGCCAAGCCCCTCTGCAGGAAAAGGGGATAGTCCGGTCAACCCAATATCGACGTTGGATCAGGCAGCTACGAGATCGCACACCAGGCGCCTGGCAGGGTGTCCATGCCCAACGCGATTCATCGGGTTTTCATCTTTCAAGAACCATGGACCTGGAAAGTCTAAGCTACTGGTGGCGATTCAATGGCACCGTCCGCTTCCGCCTCTTAGCGATCGTTCAAGCGCGTTTACGGCGCCGCCTTCGATAGTGGCGAGGTTTGGAAAGTGGTGCGCCAAATCAATATTTGATTCCCGAAAGCTATTCTCCTCACAGCATTTCCCGAGCGCCACCCGGCGGCTTGCCGATGACGCGCTTAAAAGCACGACTGAACGCCGCTTGAGATGTATAGCCAAGGCGTCGGGCAACGACGTCGATGGACACTCTTTCGTGAGTGAGCAATTGTTTAGCAAGACGCATCCGCAATTCCGTAGCATACCTTAGGGGCGGCACCCCGATGGTGGTTTGAAAGCGTCGTGCGAAGACAGAGCGAGAGATATGAGACTCCGCAGCCAACTGTGCAACTGTCCATTCCCGTCCAGGCTGGCGGTGCAGCGCCAATATGGCAAGAGCGAGGCGCGGATCACGCAATGCGGCGAGGAGACCGGAGGCGTTTTCACAACCGCATTCAATCCAGCCGCGCACGATCATTGCTGCCGCAACCTCTGCCAGTCGAGCCAGAATGCCTGCAAAGCCAATACGACCGGCGCAGATTTCACGCTTCATTGAATCAAGCACAGGCAGTAAGCCAGGATAACCTTGCGCTTGCGTGTCGGCCACCATGACGGTTGGCATCAACTTACCGACCCCCTGCATCCCGCCGAGATCGAATTCCATGCAGCCGTAAAAAATAATTGCACTGGGCACGGAGGCCGTACTGGGACATGTGTCTACTCCGCTAACGGCGTCACCAAGGGGCGCCACATCGAACTTGTCGATGTCCTGAAATGCAATGCCCGCATCCGATAAGAGCTGGTGCCTCCTGCCGTGCGGCATGAACACCGCGCTACCGGCGGACAGCTTATGCAACTCACCATCATCCGTACATAGGTAGGCAGTGCCAATAGCCACGAAGTGGAAGTAGGCGTGGCTTGGCTTGTCTTCAAAGCCTATGCCGAAAGCTGGACCGGTCTGAATGCGGCGGTACTGGACGCCACGCAGGCGCATACCCATCAACAGCTCACTGACGAGACTAGAGGACAGGAAAACTTGATTCTTCTTGGTCATTTTAGGTGTTTCGATCAAAACATCAAGACTTGCCATCATAGATCATCCTGGACTTTCCCTCTAGACTTTCGACTCTGATCGTTTTAGGAATTTTAGAGATGAACAATGATGTTTTGGATAACGGGCAAACGCCCAACGCGCGCGATGCGTCTGTTGTAGAGCCAGCGGCAGCAGCATGGATGGCAGTGTTTTCACTGGCAATGGGAGTTTTCGGCCTCCTAACGGCGGAGTACCTGCCAGCTAGCCTATTGACCCCGATGGCCTTCGATCTTGGCGTGTCGGAGGCACTAGCTGGTCAGGCAGTGACGGTGACGGCCGTCGTGGCCATGGTCGCCGGGCTTTTGGTGCCACGCCTAACGCGTAGTTTTGACCGACGTGTCGTCTTGTTAGCTTTCACAGTGCTGATGATCGCGTCGAACTTGTTGGTGGCGTTATCGTCAAGCCTGACAGTTTTGTTGGTGATGCGCATTCTGCTGGGCGTCGCCTTGGGAGGCTTTTGGAGTATGGCGGCAGCCGTGGCTATGCGACTGGTGCCAGCAAAGTTAGTGCCGCGAGCGCTATCCATAATATTCAGCGGTATCGGCATCGGGACGGTTGTTTCCGTACCGTTGGGCAGCTACTTAGGGGGAATATTTGGCTGGCGCAGTGCATTTATAGCAGCCGCAGCTGTCGGAGGGCTAACATTACTGTTTCAATTGTTCACACTGCCCCGTATGGCACCGCGCACGATGATGCGCGCCACGTCTGTACTGGTACTGCTCCGTCGCCCGGGGATTGGGATCGGGATGTTGGGCTGTGTACTTGCCCATACGGGGCAATACGCATTGTTCACCTATATTCGGCCCGCGCTTGAAAGCGTTGCCCATATTGATGTAAACAGTTTGTCTCTGATGCTCCTGGGGTTTGGTGTCGCCAACTTCATTGGCACGCTGCTGGCCGGCTGGCTAATGGAGCGTAGCCTGCATGCTACTTTAGTGAGTATGCCTGCGCTGGTGGGCTTGGCGGCATTCGGCATGATTTTACTGCCAGTCCAAGGAACCGGCCTGATGCTTTTGGTGGCTCTCTGGGGCTTGGCGTTCGGCGGCGTACCTGTTGCCTGGTCCAACTGGGTAGCTCGTGCTGTTCCAGATCAAGCGGAGACGGCTGGCGGCATGGTAGTCGCTGCGGTGCAATCTTCAATAGCTGCCGGCGCTGCATTGGGTGGCATTATGTTCGGGTTTGGTGGCGTCACAGGCGTTTTCATTATTGCTGGCGTTGTGATGCTGTTCGCTGCTCTCGTCATCGCTTTAAAAGTTCAAGTCGAACTGCCACAGGACGGTGCGACGGGTGCCCCAGTGCTGCACTGAATCGCCACGATTGCTGTAGGAAATTTGTAGCCATCATTAATTGCGAAAGGGCACTCGCTAGTGAAAGTTCCTGCTCTTCGTGTCGAGCTGTCAAAGCATATGCGAGCAATCGACCAGTCGCTTGGCAATCAGGTTGCGCACGCCGCTCTTCGATTGCCAGATTCCGTCCCCCCCAAGAGCAAGGGATTCATCAGTTCGGGGCGCTGCTTTTCTACCAGCGTGGGCCAGACAATGATGTTGGTGGTGCCGAATTCATCTTTCAGGGTGAGGGAAATCACCCCCTTGGCTGTCTTCGGCCGCTGTCTTACCGTGACTACGCCGCAGCCCCTGGCCAGCTGGCCATCGCTGAAGGTGTTCAGGATATCCGACGGCACAAAGCGCATTTTGTTGAGGCGCTCGCGCAAGAGAGCAAGCAGATGACGGGCTAGTTTATCGTAGCCAACTGTCCCGCGATCGCCAACTCCATCGAAATCCGATTAGTCGATCGAGACTTGCTGCCCCGATACATGGACTTTTGAACGACATCAACCTTCTTGTGGTATCGCCGAAGGTTCTGTCGCGTTGTTGATATCGTGGAACAGGACCACCGCGCTATTAAGCGAGTGACCAAGCCAATGCTCAACTTCAATCATTCCGCTCCGCCGGCTCCGTGATTGCCGGCATCGAGCGCATGCACATGATCCGCAAGGGCCAGTTCGCAATGGATCACACAGTGATGATGCCGTTCGCCGATCAATTTGATGCGCTGGCAGGACAGGTCCGTCCAATTTGAGGGCAAAACTACCATGCCGGGATAACTTCGCCCTCTGATCAACAACGCGACGGAACCCTTGCAAGGGCGGCCAGAGACGCGTTTCGGCATCGAGCCGCGCCTCGGCACTTTTTGCGTGCGCTAGTTGCTCACCGCCCGATCTGGGATGATCCACTGGAAATCCGTCAGCGTAAATGGCGCCAGGCAGGAGCTCTTCGGATTGAGCGAGGCGCGCAGGTTCGGGCATTGCGGATTTTGATAGCTGGTCACGCCCGGCGTCATGGCCTTAAAGCTGCTGGGCCAGCCTGCGTTGGCGTGGCAGGTGTAGCAACTGGTGCCGACGGGGTGCGTCACCAGTTCGATGTACGGGTTGGTGGCAACGGGGAGCAGGTCCGGATTGTCTTTTTCCGGGATGCCATAGGCTTCCGTCAGCAGATAGTGTTTCCACGGTCCCCTGGCCTGGATGTCGGCCGGGCGGTTGGCGGCGTATGGCATACTGTCGGGGCGGTCCGACCACCACACGCTTTGCAGGCCCCAGCTTGGAATTTCCTTGGTATTGATGTGCATGGCGACGGTGACCAGGTAGTCGCCGGCGCCGAATGGCTGGCCGCTGAGCCAGTAGCTGGCGGCGTTGATGATGGCCCTGTCCGCATCGTCGAAACTGGCCCAGTCCGCTTCGCTCACCTTGTGGTGGTAGAAGTCCTGCAAGCCGTACACCTTGGCCTGCTTGGTGATGGTGGGCCATGGCGTGGTGGCATCGTGCCGGTACACCCCATGCAGGTAGCTGACCTTGGCCATCCGGCCGACTTGCTTGCCTTCGGGATCGATGGCAACGGCGCTGCGCCACTTTTCGTAGCCCGCATAACCGGGAAAGGCGGCGCTGAAATCGTCATGCCACACGGGCAAGGCGGTCAGGCCCTTGGCTTTCACGGGCCAATACATATGCTTGGTCACGACATAGCTGGCGGGGGCATTCAGGTTGTGTACGCGTTTGCCGGGATCATCCTTGCTGTACAGGGCGTTCAGGGTGCTTTGCTTGTAGACGGGCTGTTTGGGATCGCGGATGAAATCGAGCGCCTCCTTGCTCAGCGATTCCGTCGCGATCATGATATCGCCGTTGAAGGCGAAGTGGACGCCGTCGAGGATGCCGCTGACTTTTCCTTCGGGCGTGTACGCGATGGCGCGCGGGTAGGCCTTGATGACCTGCTCCGGGATCGGGTAGGCCGGCGTATTTTTCAGGTTGACGGGTGTCAAAGTGCTCGCACCCAGGCGGCCCAGACGGCGCTTTGGTGGCTTGCCGCCCGGCGTTTCCCCTGCCGCGTTGGCGGTCAACGGCGCGGCGTCGGCGAACGCGTCGGTGCCGTTGGGCCAGGTGTACCAGACTGGCCAGTCCAGGCCGGTGGCCGGCTGCATGATGCCTGCCCACAGGCGCCAGCCGTGGGCGCGAACGACGGCGTTATCGCCTTTCCTTACTGCTTCCTGCAGGGCGCGCGTTTCGGCCGGTTCCAGATAGCCATAGCCCTTGGGAAAGGGCTGGTAAGCTGGCGTGCCGGCGGCTGCGGTGACGCAGAGTAATGCGGCGAGGCTGGCGGACACTAACTTGGGAACGGACATGACTGCACCTGTTTAAGTTGAGTTATTAAAAGACATAGTATCGACAAATAATTGATGGAATCTCAACAATTGTCACCGCGAATTGCCCAGGCGAACGACACCGGGCGTTTGATTGCATTACCTGAATGACATGAACATGAAAAATACCAACAAGGCCACCCTGATCGGGCTGGCCGCCATCCTGCTGTGGAGTTCCATTGTCGGCTTGATCCGCAGCGTCACCGACCTGCTGGGCCCCACGGGCGGGGCGGCGATGCTGTACAGCGTGGCCTCGGTGTTCCTGCTGCTGTCCGTGGGCTATACGCGGCCGAGCGCATTTCCACGGCGCTATCTGGTCTGGGGCAGCCTGCTGTTCGTCACCTATGAACTGTGCCTGGCGCTGTCGATAGGCTATGCCGGCACGGCCCGCCAAGCCATCGAGGTGGGCATGGTGAATTATCTGTGGCCGACCTTCACCATCGTCGCGGCCATCCTGTTCAACGGACAGAAGAGCAATTTTTTGATACTGCCGGGTTTCCTGCTGTCCGTGGCCGGTATCTGCTGGGTGCTGGGCGGCGAACAGGGCATCGACCTGGCCGGCACCCTGGTCAACGTGCGGAGCAACCCGCTCAGCTATGGCCTGGCCTTTGCCGGTGCATTGATCTGGGCCGCGTATTGCACCGTGACGGCGCGCATGGCGCAGGGCAAGAATGGCGTGACGCTGTTCTTCATACTCGTCTCCGTCAGCTTGTGGATCAAATACCTGCTGCAAGGGGGCGGCTCCATGGCGTTTACTCCCGAGGCCGTCATCTACCTGCTGTTGGCAGCCGGCGCCATGGGTTTTGGCTACGGCGCCTGGAACGTGGGCATTTTGCACGGCAACGTCACGATCCTGGCCGGCGCCTCGTATTTCATCCCCGTGCTGTCCGCAGCGCTGTCGTCGCTGCTGCTGCGCACACCGCTGTCACTGGCCTTCTGGCAAGGCGCGGCGATGGTGTGCGGCGGCGCCATCCTGTGCTGGCTGGCCACGCGGACGGGGCGTGCCAGGCCGGTCATCAGCTAGCACTCGCCGAAATACGCCGCCGCGCAACCGGCCAGGCAGTGCGGGCGGGGCGATTCACGCCTGCGCGATGCGGGCAGGATCAAGCTAGCGGCATCAGAAAGTCCTGCAGCCCGGACCGGGAGCCTGTCCCCACGACTTGCCGAAACTGCCCCGCTTGCACGCTTCAATCGTGAAATTGGGCCTGGATTTGCCGCTGCATTGCCGCGCCGACCAGCAAGGAGCATGGACTTGCTTCTCCGCGGCGCCATCCTGAGCGGCCTTGGATGCGTCAGGGTGGGCCGCGGCCGGCGATGCGCTGGTGCCGGCAGGCGCATTTTCCTTGGGTGTTTCCTTGTCCTGCTTGGCGGCGCCCGCCATCGATACGGCCGAAATTAAGGCGACAAGGCAAAACAGACGTTGCAGTTTCATATGAACCTCCTGGTTGGATGAGAAATGTCAAACACACTGTTGTACTGCGGGGAAAGAAAGGCGATTCAATTTTTCATGGCCTCCGGCGGGCTTGCCTTGTCCGGTGGCGGAATGTTGGTCCGGTCCTGATTCCGGTAGGCGATCGGCCTGATCTGCGTCCCATCCGAGCGCGTCACCACCAGGTCGGTCAGCAATTGCCATTGCCATACGCGCGCTGTTTCCTTGAAGATCAGCTGTTCCGAGTATTCGACGCTGGTCTCTTCCCTGCGGCCGCTCAGCTGCGTCAATGAAAACGTGTTGGTCATGGAGAGGGATGCCGAGGCGCTGGGACCTTCGAACACGGCGCCGACCTCGACATTCGTGGTGATCGACGTCGACCGCTCGAAGGTCGTGGATTCTTCTTTCGTCACGCCCACGCGGTAGGTTGTCGTCGTGGTACCGCCCCCGGTCGGCGATAAAACGTTGTAGCAAAAATAGTAAGGCTGGGCGGCGATGAAGTAGAAGGGCGACGTGTAAGGCTGGTCGGGTACGTTGCTGGCATCACCGGGGATGGCGGTAAACGGCACGATCACGACAGGGCTCAAGCCGGCCTTCAGCTTGTGGTTGACTACAATTGCGGGGTCCAGCTCCGGCTTTTGTGGGGCGGGGAAATCAAATGGTTCCACGTCGAGGCAGGCCATGGGCAGGCGCAAGTAAAATGCCGGCAAGCCGCCATAGGTATACGCCAGCGGCGACAACAGGACGTATCCATCCTGAACATCCTTCCATTTGTCCTGCCGTGCCTTCGGCGCTTCCACGCTGCCGCTGCCTTGCCATCCGTGTTCTTGCCACACCCGGATCTTGTCGACGGAAATACACAGGTCTTTTCTTACACACCAATACTTGCTTATGTCCGGCTCCCTGGGGTTAAAGCAGATGCCAAGCGCGTAATAGCCATCCGGCGCAACGGGTTGCCAGTAGCAGATGTCCCTGGGGTTTTTGGAGCCCCTGTCATTGACCAGAAAACGGAACCCCGTCGGATGCGCCAATGCGGGACCGAGGGCGGACGGCGTTGCTTCCGGGCACGGTGACAGGTAAAACATGGGAGACGCCCGGGGCGGCTGATACGGCGGAGCCAGTCTGGTGGATACGGCGATATCGCCGACAGGCAGGCAATTCGCATCGCGTTGCCCACTGCCCGTGAACTGGTAAAGGCCGATCCACGGCATGTTATTCAGGTCGGGTGGGAACCTGCTCAGGTCGAGTTGGCTCCAGACTTCGGTGAACTCCTCCGGCTTGCCTAAAGTTAAGCAAATTTCACCGTAGCGCACGGCCGTTTTTGTCCAGTCCCTGGCGCGCACGGCCTTGACGATGGCGGCGTTGGCCTTTTCATTATGTGGCGCCAAAGCGAGGGTGGCGTCGCTGGCATCGTTGTTGTCGTTAAGCATGGGTGCTGAACTCCGTCGAGAGTAGGAACCGGCCCCGCAGCTGTCGCGGGCGTGTAGGGAGCTTGATTCTCCATCCCCGGTTTACGTCGACTTGACACCCTGTTTCACTTTTTCAAAATATTATTTTAAGGAAAGATCATTCCGGACTATTTCCGAGTTGTTGCTGAAATGCTCACGGAAATCGCGCGGCGACATGCCGTATGCGCGGCTGAACGCGCGCGAGAAATCGGAGGCGCTGCTGAATCCCAGTCCCAATCCGATCTGCGTCACGGCAAGATGGCGCATGCTGGTCAGTTCATGTGCCGCGTCGCGCAGGCGACAATGGCGGATGTAGGCGGCCAGCCCCCCCTGGGACTCGAACAGGCGGTAGATGGTCGAGCGCGCGACGGGGAACGCCCGCATCACGCCGTCCGGCGTCAGGTGTTCCTCGTGCAGATTCGCCTGGATATAGTGTTCGATCTGTCCCTGCAGTGCGGCGCGGGCGACAGCGCGCCCATGCTCTTCCAGGCGCTGCTGCTTGGCAAATGCGGCAATGATGAGCCGGGCGCAGGTGCGTATCGTCTGTTCTTGCTGGTCTGTCGGCAGCGCTGGCAGGCGCTGGCACAGGATTTTCAGGTAACCCTGCAGCATGCGCGTCAGCGGCGTGGTGTAGCCGACGATGCGGCCGTGAATGGCTTCGGCATCGGGCAGGTGCGCGCTGATCGCGGCACGGGGCAGGAAGAAGGCCAGTACATGCGCCCGCGTCGGCCGCGCCATGCTCATCGTCTGGTTCATGTCCAGGGCCAGTATGCCTGGCGTGTATTGCAGCGCTTTCGCGCTGGGACGCGCCGTGCTGGTCTCGATGATGCCCTGCACGGCGATGTGAAAGACGAAATCGCGCATGCTGTCGGTGGAGATGCGCTGATTGCTGCGTAGCTGGGTGACTGCATCCGTGCGGCTATCCAGATACGCCATGTCCGGTAGCAGGTAAGTGTCGAGTTCTGCGTGAAATCCGTTGCCCAACTGCTGGCGGCGTACCTGGAGGTCAAGAAACCGGCCCAGATAATCGCGCCAGGCCAGCAGCTGCAGTTCCTTGTGCTCGCTGGCGACGCTGAAGTGCTGCCGCATCAGCCCGCTAACGGGCGGCACGTGCACATGCCTGACGTCGCGCGCGGCGAGCAGGTCGCGCATCGCCGGAGAATATTCCTGGCTCAATGGTCGCTCCAGTGCGAGAGGGTAGCTGTTGCCGGCAGCTTGTCAGGCAGCGGCATGATCTTGCCGGGATTGAGCGTTGCCGTCAAGACAAGTTTCCGGCCGGTCAGGAACGAAACGCTGACGCGGCCCCATCCCGCGGCGGAAAAAGGCGCTCCGCAGCGGGATGGGGCTGGGGCGCGGTTGGCAATGCCAGCCGCGCCGCCGGCCGCTACTGATGCGACAGCACCGAATCGCGCGACCTGTGGCCGAGGTACGGCAGCAGGCTGATGAGGCCGAGCACTGCCAGCGCAACGCCGACCCACAGGGGCGAGCGCAAGCCGTAGCCGGCGGCGATGCCGAGGCCGCCCAGCCATGATCCGGCGCCCAGGCCGATGTTGATGACGGAGGTATGGACGGTGTTGACCAGCGGCCCCGGATGGGCGGTCTTCATCACGCGGGCGATGATGGCGGGATTCATCGACATGCCCACCAGGCCCGTGACGACCAGCAAGGCGACGCTGATGGTTTTGTCGTGCGCAAAGACGGCGAACAGCGCCAGGCTGATGCTCAGGATGACCATGCCCCAGACCATGATGACGGTGGTGTAGCGGTCCGCGTAACGGCCGACCACGGCATTGCCCACCACGTTGGCGACGCCGTAGACGCCCAGCAGCCAGGGGATGGCGGACGTAGGAAAGCCCGTAATTTCCGTCAGGATGGCCGCGAAGTAGCTGAATGCCGCGAAAATCGCGCCGATGATGAGGCCGCTGCTGGCATACGCTGCCCACAGGTGGCGGTTGCGAAACTCTCCCAGTTCGTTGCCGAGGCTGACGACTTCGGACGGCTTGGCGCGCGGCACCAGCACGGTGATGAGTGTCAGGCACAGGAGCGCCAGCAGTACCACCAGCCAGAAGCTGGCGCGCCATCCCAGGTGCTGGTCGATGAGCGTGGCGACGGGCACGCCCACCACCGAAGCGAGCATGAGACCGCCGATCACGACGGCGGCGGCGCGTCCGCGTGCGTTGGGGCTGACGATGTCGGCACAGATCGCCAGGGACAGGCCAAAGCAGGTGGAGGCGGCCACGCCCGTGACCACTCGCGCGATGGCCAGCATGTCATAGCTGGTGGCGGACGCGGCGACGGATTGGGCAAGGACATAAAAACCCAGCAGCCACAGCAGCCCTTTCTTGTTCGGTACGCGCAGCTTGAGCAGGGCGATGGTGCTCAGCGGGCCGCCGATGACCATGCCGATGGCGTAGAGCGAGATCAGATAGCCGATCCGCGTCACCGGTTCGTCCATGGCCAGGGCCAGCGATGGCATCATGCCCGCCACCATGAATTCGGATGTGGTTAACGAAAAGATCGTCAAGCCCAGAATGTAAACAACCAGCGGCATAGCAATATCCTTCGAGAGTAATGACTAAAATACTTGCCGGGCTTGGCGCGCACCCAGGCCGCATGCGGCCCTTGTGCGCGCCACGCCCCGGTCAGGGGTTGCAAGACGTAAAGACACTGTCCGGAATGTCGCCGACAAACAGGTTGGGAAAGTCGCGTACCGACAGGTGCTGCGGGTCGTTGCCCGTGACCATGCGCAGCAGGCGGTTGCCACCGGCCTCCAGGTAAAAGACCGATGACGGCTTGCCCGCCCGCTCCACTACCCAGGCATCCGCCTCCCGGCCCAGCACGTTGTGGCGGCCGTCGTGACGCGCGCTGCCGTCCAGCAGCACCGCTTGCGGCAGGAACAGGTCATGGAACGGCGTCACCTCGTCGGCCAGCGCCGTCCCCTGCAGCTGCTCGCCAGTGGCCTCGGCGTGCCTTGCGTAAGCCACTTTCTGCTTGCGGCTTTGTTCACGCCTGGCGTCGCCGATTTCCGACATCCACAGCAGGTGTCCATGCTCCTTTTCCGACCATGGATTGAACAGGCCATCGATGCGGCAGATGTTGCGTGCATAGTCGAACCAGCAATAGCCGGATGTGACCTGGTCCTCCTGCTGCATCGGTGTCCAGTAGGAAATGTAGGCGCTGCTCCATTGCATCGGCAGCAACGGCGGGGCGAGGTGTGTCGGCATGGTATCTCCCTTAGCGGCCCAGCGCGTAGCCGAGGCTGGCCATCAGCGCTTCCTGTAGCGACGGCAAGTCCTTGCGGCGGGCGTCGAAGCTGGCGGTCAGCTCTGCATTGCTCAGTCCGATACGCTCGCCCACGCTTTCAAACCACAGGCGGCTGCTGTTGGCGTGCTCCTTGAACAATTGCACCAGGGGTACGGCACGGGCATTGAAACTGTCCAGGGCGGCAGCCGCGCCCGCTTCGGTATCGAGGACTTTGACCAGCAGCAGGGCCGCCACCACCGCCATGGTAGTGCCATGGCCGATGGAAAAATGCCCCGATTGCAGCGCATCGCCCAGCAGGATGAACTTGCCGTCGCAGGCCCGGTCGTGGCTGAGGGTCATGAAGTTGCGCCAGCCCTGGCCCGGTTGGCTCTGCAGCCCGTGTTCGCCGAGTTCCGCTTTGAACGTTTTGGCGATGTACGCGGCGGCGTCGCGCTCGGACAGCGCTTCCAGCCCGGCCTTGGCGTACGTTTCTTCGCTGCATTCGACGATAAAGGTGCTCATCGTGTCCGAATATTTATAGGCATGGCCGATGAAAATGCCGTGCTCGTTGCTGCGGAACACCAGGTTCATCTGGTCGAACAGCTGGGTGGTGCCGTACCAGATGTATTTGTTGCGGCCGAAATCGATGTGCGGCGCCAGCGCTGGCGGCAATTCCAGCGATTTGTAATTGACGCCATTCGCCACCACCACCAGGTCGTATTGTGCTTCCAGCTGCTCACGGGACGCCGGCGGCGTTTCGTAGCGGATGTCAATGCCGGCCGCCACGCACTTGGCGCGCAGGGCCTGCACCAGGGCCTGGCGTCCGACGCCGCACAGGGTGACGCCGGTGCTCATCAGGTTGGGCTGGTCGTGATGCACGAGCTTGAATTCTTCCAGGAACTGCGGATTGAGCCGTTCCGGCTGCGCCAGGTAAGAGAGCGGATTGGCCGGATGGCGCGGCGGCCGTCCCGGCAACACCACGCCCCAGCCCAGCACTTCTTCCGGGGTGTTTTTTTCCGTAATGCGGATGTCCCAGTCGGGCTGGGCTTGTTTCATCTGACTGGCAAAGAGCAGGCCTGCGGGACCGGCGCCGATGACGAGAATGTTCATTAATTTACCCTTCCAAGTTTGTACCAAACGTTTTGTTTCTTCTGGATTTGTTGCAACTCATCGTAAGGAACCGATGTGAAGTACAGTTTCTCCGCCATGTCCGGCGGATAAACACGGGGGAATTTCTTGTGCATGTAGCGCGTGTAGCGCGTCTGCAGGAAGAAAATCAGATTCGGATTGCTCAGCGCTTCATAGTTGGCGATCGCCATGTCCTGCATGGCGTCCGCCTGCACCTTGCGCTGCTGCGTGAACTGGGACAGGGCAGGGCCCAGGGCATTGCCGTGCTTTTCCAGCAGGGAAACGAAGACGTGGACGTCTTCCAGCGCCATGTTCATGCCTTGTCCGAGGAATGGGGCGGTGGCATGCGCCGCATCGCCGATCAGCAGGATATTGGCCTTGTAGTGGAAGGTGCTGGAGCGGACATTGATGAGGTCGTTGCTGGGCAGCGCCATGAACTGGTCCAGCATCTCCTTGCGGCGCTCAGGCGGCAGGGTGCCGAAGTAGCGGCTGAAGAAGTCGGCCATGGCTTCGCGGTTGAGCGTGCCCAGGCTGGGCGTGCCGGTGTAGGGCAGGCACAGGGCAAAGCTGATGCTGCCATCCGGGATGGTGGCCGCGCGGCCGGCAAACAGGCCCTTGGAATCCATGCCGAAGAAGTACAGCAAATCTTTCCTGAAACCCAGATCTGCCGCATTCGCCAACACCAGCGTCTTGTAGCCGTGGCGGAAGTAACTCTGCCGGAATTCGAAACGGCGCATGCCGCTTTGCATGGCGCGCCGCACGGCCGAGTGGGCGCCGTCGGCACCGATGACCAGGTCGCCATGCAGCTGCTGCACGGCGCCATCCGGGCCCTGGATCAGCACGATCTTTCTTTCCAGGTCGACATCGAGGCATTTATGCTCAAAGTAATACTTCACCGCGTGCTGGACGGCATGCCGGTTCAGCAGGCGCTGGAAGGCCGTGCGGTCCAACGACAGGGGGAACAGGCCTTCGAGCGGGGTCAGCTCGCGTATCCTGTGCCGGCCGCCCACGCTGAATGCCATGCCGACGATGGGTTCGCCGCACTGGTCGAGTTCCTGCTTGCTGATGCCAGCGGCCAGGACGGCCTTGATGCCGCGCACCGTCATGCTCACGCCGATGGCGCGCGAGTTGACGGGGTCGGCGCTGGCGGCATTTTCCAGCAGCGGATCGCCGCGTTTTTCGACAACGTGGACATCGTGTCCCCGTTGCGCCAGATAAATGGCGCTGAGGCTACCTGCCAGGCCTCCACCGACGATAATGATTTTATGCATTTCAGGCCTCTCTTGACATCTTTCCCCGAGATAAATCGGTAAGTTGCTGATTAAAAAACTCCAACATTTCTATCGGCGCCATGCCGATGGCATCGCTCTCCAGGCTGCGCGCGTAGTGCGCCAGCGCCAGGCATTTCTGCGCCAGCATGTCGCAGCCCAGGCTGTAGTCGCTGCTGACCCGGCTGCTGACGGGCGCGGGTACGGGCGGCCCCGCATGGTGGCCGGGCACGCCGGACGGCATGTTCATCAGGGCGGCCGACAGGGGGCGCAGCAGGCCGGTCATGATGTCGATGGACGCATTCATCAGGCGCGAGCGGCGCAGGCTGCCCAGCGGCTGCTGCGCGAAATGGTGCGCCATCATCAGGAAGGTCAGTTCGTAGCAGCCCTGATACAGCTGCATCAGCGCGCGCGCCTTGCTGTCGGTCACCACCGTGCAGTCCGCGCGCGCTTCCAGCACCGGATTCTTCAGCGCCGGCAGCGCCGGCTCGAACGGCTTGGCGCAGGCGGAAAACCTGCCGGCGATGGTGCGCAGCCGCTGGAAGTGCGACGAGGCGAAATGCGGTGAATCGACGGCCACGCCTTCGCCCTGTTCCGTGACGAAATCGATGGCGAACAGCGCGCTGTCGCGGCCGGACACTTCCAGCTGGTAGCCGGGATAGGCGCGGTTGGTCAGTTCTTTCAGGAACAGGTGGTGCTCGCCGCCGCGCTTGCCGCCGCCGCTTTCGAACAGGCCGGGCAGCTCGGCCAGGGCCTGGCGGATCGCGATATAGAACGTGGCAATGGATTTGCCCGGCGTGGGAATGTAGTCGGGCCATTCGAAACGCACGAAGCGCGCCAGCACGTGTTCGGAAAATGGTTCGAACGCAAATTCCGTGTCCAGGCCGAAACGCTCGCGCGCCTGCTGGCCCAGCAGCGGCGTGCCGCCATAAAACGCTTCGCCGAGCGCCATCAGCACATTGTTCACCAATAGGTAGTGAATCATTTCTTCATGCGCGATTTCCAGCAGCGCGCCGCGCGTGCCGCTGTTGCGGCGCCGGTCTTCGGTGCCGCAGGCCAGCTCCAGCCCGGCCGGTAGCCAGCGGCCGGCCTGCACCAGCGCCGCCCCCTGCGCATAGTTGGGAATGGAATACGCGGCATACAGGTATTGCAGCATGAGCGACAGTTCCAGGTCGATGGCCTTTCTCAGCTCCTCGATCAACTCCGCCTTGCTGCCGATGGCATGCGGTACCGCCGCTTCCGGCACCGCCGCCTTGGCCGCGGCTGCCGCCTCGACCTGCGTCAGGTATTTGAGGAACAGGCGCGACTTTGGCAGCGACAGTTCGCGGGTGCTGGGCATGTAGTAGCTCTTGTCGCGGTTCTGCGGATCGCACATCTGCCACATCAGGCGCGAATACGTTTCGCACTTGCACTGGTCCGCCAGGCTGAAGACCTTGTCCGACATGAAGGGATACACGAGCTCGTAGTAGCTCATCACATGTCGGTAGAGGAAGGTGTAGTCGACCTGTTCGGCCGGTACGTCGTCGAGATCCCAGTCGTCGGGCAGCACGCGCACGCCGAGATACTGTTTGGCCTTGCCTGTGCCCAGCACGATGCGGGTCGCGCCCGGCTGGCGCCCCGTCAGGGTCAGAGCCGTGTAGCCATGCCCGAGCGGCGACGGCTGCCGCTCCACGGCCAGCAGCGCGCCGTCTTCCGCTTCCGCCGCCAGGGCCGCGGGCGCGGCCAGCTCGCCGCGGAAGCGGCTTTGCGCGGTGATCGTCTGCGGAAATTGCTCGTGCTTGGTCCGGTTCGGCGCTTCCAGGTACAGCTGGTTGCTGTCGGACTGCGATACCCAGTCGGCCTCGTCCCACTGCGCCTGCGCGCTGCCCAGGCTGAGCGAGCCGGGGGCCGTGCCAGCGTGCTGCAGCGGCACCTCGAAGACGCCGTGATGGCGCCAGTAGTCGCGGTACAACTGCTCGGGAATCCGCGCCAGCAAGGTGCCGGAGTCATCCTGCAGCAGCAGGTCGCCCAGCGCCTGCTTGACGCCCAGGGCATGCGTGGGATGCTGTTCCGAGACGGCGCCCGTGCCGCGCGTGGTGAAGGGGATGGCGGTCGGCATGTTGAACGCGACGCGGTCCGCATGCACTTGCACCAGCACCGGCCCCAGGCTACCCTGGCGCGGCTGCAGCAGGCGGCCGGCCGGATAGGTGGCCAGCTCGCCGCGCCGCCACAGGCCGATGCTGCCGGCCAGGTCGTAGAACACGGGCGAGTCGGGTTTTTGCGGCGTCGACATATTGAACAGGCAATACTGGACCGTCAGGCCCAGCACCTCGTCGTCGGCGAGTGCTTGCTGCAAGGCATGCATGCTGGCCGGCAGCAGCAGGTCCGCATTGAACAGGAAATGCGGGTCCTGCTTGGCCACGGAAAACTGGAACAGCCTGGAGCGGCCGATTTCTTCGTCGAGGAAATGCCCGCTGCGTTCCGTGATATGGCCGCTGCCGAGCCAGCGCACCGAGTGCGCCTGCGCGATGTCGGCGGTAAACAGCGTGGGCGTGTTGGGCGTGGCCAGCTTGTCGCTCAAGGTGAACTGGCCGGCGTAGATCAGCGTGGTGTCCGGCTGGGCCGGGTTGTTATCGACCCACCTGGCACGGTTGAACGTCGTGCGCAGGTACTCGTTGTAGTGCCCCCACAGGCCCAGCTTGGCGCCCACCAGCGCGTCCTGCGTATCGACCTCGCCATGGCGCAGCTGGACGCCCGTGATCCGCGCGTTTTCCCACGAGAAATGATTGTTCCCGCAAAAATTGTAGCCTGCCGCCTGGCTGAAGATGCCGTCCGGATCGGGCTTGCCCTGTGCGTTGAAGCGGGGGGCAAGCTGTTTCAGGTGGGCATGGAATTCGGCTGGCGGCCGGCTCAGGTCGACAGCTTCGCCCGCCATCGATACCGCATTCGTGGCGATATCGATGTTGCCGTGCGTATTGCGATTCCCGGTCGGCACATTGGCGCGGGCAAAACCCCGAAAATGCAGGCGGGGGAAGTCAAGTAGGCTCATGCGCGCTCGGTCGAGGAAGTGATGAAGGTATCGTTGGCGGCGGCGACGTCCTCCCGTTGGTCCAGCCGCTGCAGCAACAGGCCGCTGGCTTGCTGGGCGCTGATCAGGCTGCCTTCCATCCAGCCGCAATGCGCGGTATAGGCATCGGAGCAGGAGATGATGCCGTCCCGGTGCAGCAGGACGGCCGGGTGCTCGGCTTCCGGTTCCACGCAAAACTCGACGCCATGCGGCCAGAACTTGTGGAAGTGGGCCTTGATCTCCGGCAACGGCTGGCCATCGAGCGGCAGGACTTCTTCCAGGTGGCTGCGGACGCGCTCCAGGTACACGTCTTCACCAAGCTCCAGGCTGTCCCGCCAGTAGGTGGCGCTTTTGCTGTCGGTGTAGAACAGCACATACTTGTCGCTCTTGAAGTAGATCTTGCGCAGGGGATTGGCCGCCATCAGCACCTTGTCGGTCAGCCCCAGCGCATCCCACCAGGCCGTGTCGAACGTGAAGAAGCCCTTGAACAGGGGCAGCGAATCGTACTGGAACGGACTCCAGGCGTTCGGGAAATCCAGGTTCAGGCGCGGCATGGCGGACGGCGGGATGGTCATCACCAGATGGCGCGTGCGGTGCATATGCGTGTCGCCGTGGTGGCTGAAGGCGAGTACATGCTCGGCGCCCGATTTTTCAACGGACAGCAAGCGGTGTTCGAGCCGGAATTCCACCCCGGCGGCCTGGGCCTGGTGCTGCAACTGGCACAGCAGCTCGTGGTAGCCATCGGTGGCATAGTGCCACTGGTTGGCGGCGTTTTCCGTAAAGTGCTGCGTTTCCGGGTGCTTCTTGATGATGTCGTAGGCCATGGCTGCCGACACCATCGGCAGCAGCAGGGCGTCATAGCCGGTCGCCTTGATGATGTGGGTGGCCTTGGCCGCGCCCAGGTAATGGCTGACGAACTCGAGGAAGGAGTCGTTCGGATGCTCCTTCAGCATCGGGCTCAGGCCATGCAGCGTTGCCTTCAACTCGTCCAGCACGCTATCGTGGGAGATGACCTCGGTGAACGGGTAGACCGCATGCGGCAATCCGCTGCCCTGCATGAGCTGCTGGAAATGCGGATGCAGCTGCGGCGAGTAGCGGGCGGCGCCCAGTTCGGCGATTTCCTCGCCATCTATTTTCCGCGACTGGATGCGGCCGCCGACGGTGGCATTCAGGTCGAATACCTGGATGCGCAACTTCCTGTGGGCGGCGGCGTCGATCAGGCGCTTGGCGCAAGTCAAGCCTCCTATGCCGGCGCCAACGATGCAAATGTCAGAATACGTGCTCATACGAAATTCCTTTTTAACGGTCATTGATCAAAAAGCTGCAAAATCGCTAGCAAAAGTTTCCCCGGCACGTGTAGGCAAGGGAGGGGGTGCTGCGTGTTACCGCACTTGGCAAGCGTTATCGGCTGGGGAGTGAAAAGCCTGGCGAGAACTGGCGTTGTTTCTGGAGTGGTCGATTCCTGGCAGCAGAGTTTCTGTTCCAAATCAAAGATGGCACCGACAGTAGCCCAGGCTTCGGGCAGTCAATTTGATAAATATCAATGTAGTTGTCGTTCGGTGTTGCGCCGCTGTTGACGCGGCGCTGCCTGCGCGATGGAGGCGGCTGTGTGCGGGGCAGTGAAAGGGGGACGGGAATGCGGTGCGGCGGGGGTGCTCCAGCCACTGCCCTGGTCCGTTAGACCGCAGTCATGCCGAGAGTTCCGCCGTGTGCCGATGGCGACAGGACCGGCAGCGGGTCCTGTCGCCATCGGCGGTGGGTTGGTCTACTTTTTGCTACTTTTTGCTATTTTTACTTTGCTGCCGGCGTCCGTCAAAAATCCACGGCCGCCGACAGTTGCACGGTGCGGGGCGCCGATTGCGAGACGGTGCCATACGAGGCCACGCCGGCCCAGTAGTGGCGGTCGAACGCGTTCATCAGGCCGGCGCGCAAGGTCGTCGCCTTGCCGGCGAGGGCCGTGCGGTAGCGCAGGCCCAGGTCCACCTTGGTCCATGACGGCACTGATTGCACGTTTGTCTGGTCGACAAACTGCTTGCTGGTGTAGCTGACGGCGCCCGTGGCCGTCAAGCCGGGCCAGTACGGCAAATCCCATTCGCCGCCCAGGTTGGCCATGGCCGTGGGCACGCCGACGGGACGCTTGCCCATGGTGGCGGCGCTGTTGGTCTTCACCAGGCGGCCATCGAGCAGGGTGATGCCGGCCAGCAGGCGCACGGCCTTGCTGGCGGCGCCCGACAGGTTCAGCTCCAGGCCCCGGTTGCGCTGTTCGCTGTCCATGCTGTACACCTTGCCGTACAGCTGGCCGCTCGGTTTGCTGACCTGGAATACGGCCAGGGTTGCCAGCACCACGCCGAAGTCGGCCTTGGTGCCCACTTCATACTGCTTGCTCTTGTAGGGCGCGAAGACTTGGCCCGCGTTGTCGGCGATGTTCGGCGCGATATCGCCCTTGCTCAAGCCCTCGATATAGTTCGCGTACAGCGACACGTTGCGCAGCGGCTTGACGACGATGCCGGCCAGCGGCGTCAGGGCGCCCTGCTTGTAATGCGTGGTCAGCGCGCCGCTGGTGGCGTGGTAGTTCTTCGATTCGACCAGCTGGCGGCGCACGCCCAGGGTCAGCTGCACGCGCTGGTCCAGCATGTCCAGGGTATCGGCCACGGCCAGGCTGGACAGGGTGGAGGCGGACAGTTTTGGCGCGCGGGCCGGGGCGGCAATGCCCGGATCGGGCACGGCGACCGGGTGGTAGATATTCGAGGTGATGAGCTTGCCGGAATTGGCCACGCTGCCAAACTCGTCGCGGTAGATATTGCCCATCACGACCAGCGCATGCTGGACCTCGCCCGTGCGAAAGCGCGCGCGCACGCCCGTGTCGCCGCTGGCGCGCCGCACGCGGAATTTCCAGTTCATGGGCGTGACCGTCATGTCGCCGGCCGCGCTGGTGATGGTCGGCGTCTGGTCCGAGTAGCGCGATACATCGGAGCGCGTGCCGCCCACGTCGGCAAAGACGGTGACGTTGTCGTTCAGGTCGTATTCGATCTTACCCAGCGTGGCCAGGTCGTTGGACTTCCACCAACCCCAGGACTGGGCGATGTTGCGGCGGCCATCGGGCGCTGCCGGCACCGGCAGGCGCGCGGCCACGAGGAAGGGGCGCGTGGGCGCGTCGATCCACTGGTATTGCTCGATCAGGTCGAACGAGGCGCGCAGGCGCTGGCCCTGGTAATCGAGGGCCACGGCCGCCACTTCCGCGCGCGAGGTCTGGTGGTCGAGCGGCGTCTTGCCCTGGCGGTGCAAGCCATTGAAGCGGATGCCGAAGCGCCGTTCCTCGCCGAAGCGGCGGCTGACGTCGATGGCCGCGCCCAGCTGCGCGGTGGAGCCGTAATCGACGGTCAGGCGCGTCAGGTCGCGCGGTAGCGAGCGTTTCGGCACGGCGTTGACGACGCCGCCCACGCCGCCGTTCGGCGACATGCCGTACAGCAGGGCGGCCGGTCCCTTGAGCACTTCCACGCTCTGCAGGTATTCCGTGAACAGGTGGTAGTTGGGCGAGACGCCATACACGCCGTCGAACGCCACTTCGCTCAGGTTGCCCTCGTTGAGGGGAAAGCCGCGGATGAAGAAGGAGTCCGTGACGCCGCCGATCTGGCCCGTGAAGCGCGTGGACGGGTCGCCGCCCAGCACTTCGGCCAGGGTCAGCGCCTGCTGGTCCAGCATGCGCTGGCTGGTGTAGCTGTTGACGCTGAAGGGCGTATCGAGCAAGTCTTTTTCGCCCAGCATGCCGGCGCGCGCGCTTTTGGCGATCTGTCCGCCGGCATCGGCTTCGGCCTGGCCATTGACAAGTACGGTGGCCATCGCTGTGGACGCATCGCTCGTCACCTGGGCGATGGCCTGCGGCGTCACGCTGGCAACGAGCAGGCCGGCGAGGATCAAACGGGTGGTGAGGCGGGGAAGGGCTGGTGGGAAGTGTGGAGTCGGCATCAAGTCAAACGTGTAAAGTTGGTAGGGAGGAAACTGTACCAACTATACTATAAATGAGAATCATTTAGATTTAAGATGGATGAAATATCCAGTACTGCCGTGGCCGCATACATGCTCCGCGGGTGCCGGATGCCTATTTCAGGGCGGAAAATGGCCATCCTGGCCCGGCAGTTCCAGATATTTGCTGTCTTATATAAGATTCGTCGCCATCTGATACACAAACAGCGGCAGGACAGTCTAAAATACGTGGTGGGCAAGCACGGCGTCACCGCCGGCACACTAGCCGTCCAAAGCAAGGCTAACCGTCCTGTGTTTGGAATGAAGAAAGTTAACCACCAGGCATCACCGCATACAAGGGAATGAACATGGCAACACAAAAATCCAAAATCATCTACACGCTGACTGACGAGGCGCCGCTGCTCGCGACGTATTCCCTGCTGCCAATTATCAAAAAATTCACCGCGCCGGCCGGCGTGGACGTCGTTTCCAGCGATATTTCGGTGGCGGCACGTGTACTGGCTGAATTTCCAGAATTCCTGACGGACGCGCAAAAAGTCCCGAACACCCTGGCTGAACTGGGAAAATTGACCCAGAATCCGGACACCAACATCATCAAGCTGCCCAACATCAGCGCTTCGCAAGGCCAGCTGATCGCCTGCGTGCGCGAATTGCAAGCTCGTGGCTACAAGCTGCCGGACTATCCGGAAGATGCGAAGACGGATGAAGACAAAGCCCTGAAAGCCCGCTACGGCAAGTGCATCGGCAGCTCGGTCAACCCGGTCCTGCGCGAAGGCAATTCCGACCGCCGCGCACCAAAGGCCGTCAAAGAGTATGCGCGCAAGCACCCGCATTCGATGGGCGAGTGGAGCCAGTCGTCGCAAACGCACGTCTCGCACATGCACCATGGCGACTTCTACCATGGCGAAAAATCGCTGACCCTGGAAAAGGCGCGCGACGTCAAGATGGAACTGGTCACCGCCTCGGGCAAGACCATCGTGCTGAAGCCGAAGGTTTCCCTGCAAGCAGGCGAGATCATCGACAGCATGTTCATGAGCAAGAAAGCGCTGCTGGAATTCTACGAGAAAGAAATCGACGACGCCTTCAAGACGGGCGTGATGTTCTCGCTGCACGTCAAGGCCACCATGATGAAGGTTTCGCACCCCATCGTTTTCGGCCACTGCGTGCGCATCTTCTACAAGGACGCGTTCGCCAAGCACGCCGCCCTGTTCGACAAGCTGGGCGTGAATGTCAACAATGGCATGAGCAACCTGTACGACAAGATCGAAACCCTGCCAGCGTCGCAAAAAGATGAAGTGCTGAAAGATCTGCACGCCTGCCACGCCAACCGTCCGGAACTGGCCATGGTCGATTCGGCCAAGGGCATCACCAACTTCCATTCGCCGAACGACATCATCGTCGACGCGTCGATGCCCGCCATGATCCGTATCGGCGGCAAGATGTGGGGCGCCGATGGCCGTCCGAAGGACGTCAAGGCAGTCATGCCGGAATCGACTTTCGCGCGCATCTACCAGGAAATGATCGGCTTCTGCAAATGGCATGGCAACTTCGATCCGAAGACCATGGGCACCGTGCCGAACGTGGGCCTGATGGCGCAGCAAGCGGAAGAATACGGTTCGCACGACAAGACGTTTGAAGTGCCGGAAGGCGGCATCGCCAACATCACCGACCTGGAAACGGGCGAAGTGCTGCTGACGCAAACGGTGGAAGAGGGCGATATCTGGCGCATGTGCCAGGTCAAGGACGCGCCGATCCGCGACTGGGTCAAGCTGGCCGTCACGCGCGCGCGCAACTCGGGCATGCCTGCCGTGTTCTGGCTCGATTCCTACCGTCCGCACGAGAACGAAGTCATCAAGAAGGTACAGGTTTACCTGAAAGATCACGACACCAAGGGCCTGGACATCCAGATCATGTCGCAGACGCGCGCCATGCGCTACACGCTGGAACGCGCCTTCCGCGGCCTGGACACCATCTCGGTGACCGGCAACATCCTGCGCGACTACCTGACCGACCTGTTCCCGATCCTGGAACTGGGCACCTCCGCCAAGATGCTGTCGATCGTGCCGCTGATGGCCGGTGGCGGCATGTATGAAACGGGCGCCGGCGGTTCGGCACCGAAGCACGTCAAGCAGCTGGTGGAAGAAAACCATCTGCGCTGGGATTCGCTGGGCGAGTTCCTGGCGCTGGCCGTGTCGCTGGAAGACATGGGCATCAAGACGGGCAATGCGAAGGCCAAAATCCTCGCGAAAACCCTGGATGAAGCCACCGGCAAGCTGCTGGACAACAACAAGTCGCCATCGCCACGTACCGGCGAGCTGGACAACCGCGGCAGCCATTTCTACCTGGCCATGTACTGGGCACAAGCCCTGGCAGCGCAAAAGGACGATGCGGAACTGGCAGCGCATTTTGCGCCAGTAGCCAAAGCCCTGGCCGACAACGAAGAAAAGATCGTTGCCGAGCTGAAAGCAGTACAAGGCAAGGAAACGGATATCGGCGGCTACTACTTGCCAGATCCGGTGAAGACGGAAGCGGTCATGCGTCCTAGCGCCAGCCTGAATGCCGTGCTGGACAGCATCTGATGTAGTCCTGACAGGCAGTTGGTTCTTGACTGCTGCCTGATATAAAAACGCCGCCGGAAGCGATTCCGGCGGCGTTTTTTATTTCCCTGCGGTGTTACTTGTAGTGCTTGTAGACCTCGGTGCTGCCATTGTTTTTGACCAGCAAGACGTCATACGCATCCTTGCGCGGTCCTTCCATGCCTGGCGAGCCCATCGGCATTGCCGGCACGGCCAGGCCTTTCGCCTTGGGTTTGTCGCGCAGTAATTGCTTGATCTCGCTGGCCGGCACATGGCCTTCGATGGCGTAGCCGTTGACGAGGCCCGTGTGGCAGGAGCCGAGTGCGTCGGGAATGCCGGCCAGCTTGCGGTACTGCGCCGGCATTTCCACGTTTTTCGCGCGCACCGTAAAGCCGTTCGTTTCCAGGTGTTTGATCCATTCGCTACAGCAGCCGCACGAGGCGCTCTTGTAGACTTCGATGACGGGCAGGGCCGCCAGGGCGAACGTGGGCAGGCCCAGCATGGCGGCGAAGGCGCCGCGCAATAATAAATGTTTGATCATGTGTTGCTTTCAGACGCAGTAGGGCTATCGTGGCCACCTGGGTGGCCTGCTTGGTATTTAAACTGGTATTGAAGTGGAAAGCGGTCTCGGCGGCCGGCGCGGGCCGTCGGGAATGAATCCCGTCAGCAAGGTGGCCGTGGCGATGGTGACTTGTTGCGCGCCGCTGCCGGACGCGGCGGCAAGGGCGAGGCAGGGCGGCATCAGCGCGCCCAGGCAAAAGCTGGAGCAGGCGCCGCACGCGGGGTGCTTGGCTGGGGTCTTGTTGTCTTCTGGCGTGCCGGCGTCGTGCGGGATGGCGGAGGATGGCGCAGCGTGATGCTGGCAAGCCGCTGCCATTGCGGCGGCAGGCGAGGCAGCGGGCGGCGCGCACAGCCGCATGGTGCCCGCAGCGGCCGCTTGCAGCGGCACTGCCGCGATCAGCAGCAGGATCAGCCATGTTTTGAAGAGTCTTAGCATTGCCGGAAAGTATAGCATGGGGCAACTGCCGCCAGGAGCGGGCGTCCGCTAGCGCGAGGCGGCGGCCAGTACCTTCGACGCGTACATGGCCCGGTCCGCATGGCGTAGCAGCAGTTGCATGGTGTCGCCATCTTCCGGATAGTGGGCCGCGCCGATGCTGACGGCGATCCGCAATTGCTGCCCGTTGCCCAGGTGCAGCGGCGCTGCGAGGGCCGCGTGGATCTTTTGCTCGATCAGGCTGACGTCCACCGGCGCCGCATTGCTTTCCAGAAGCACGACAAATTCATCGCCGCCCATCCTGGCCAGGGTGTCGGTTTCGCGCATGCAATCGCGCAGGCGGCTCGCCACCGTTTGCAGCAGCAGGTCGCCACAGGCATGGCCGTGGTCGTCGTTGACCCGCTTGAAGTTGTCGAGGTCGAGGAACAGCAGCGACAGCCGGCCTTCCTGGCGGTGCGCGCGCGCGAATGCCGTGTGCAGGCGGTCGTGGAACAGGCGGCGGTTCGGCAGGCGGGTCAGCTCATCGTGCATGGCCATGAACTGCATCTGCGTCTGCAATTGCCGGCGTTCGATGGCGGTGGCTAGTTGCTTGGCGACAAATTGCAGCAAATCCTGGTCTTGCTCCGTGCCGATGACGGCATCCTGGGCGCCCTGCAAGGCCAGCGCGCCGATGCTGCCCATGGACGAATACAGCGGCACGGCCAGCCAGCATGAGGACAGGGCACAGGCCGCCGTTTGCAGCGCCGCCGGCAGGCCGGCCAGTTGTCCCGCCTGCAGACGCAGGGGGCGGCCGCTGCGCAGGACTTCGTCGCACAGCAGGCTGGCCAGGGACGGCGTTGGCTGGGGCGCGCCGTCGTCGGCGTGCGAGGTCATGGGCGGCTGCGCGCCGTGTTCGTCATGCAGCAGCAAGGTCAGGCTTCGCGCGGGCAAGTGTTCATCGATGATGTGCCGGATGCGGTGCAGCAAGGCGGGCAAGTCTTGCGTCGCCTGCATGGCTTCGGAGATGGCGTACAGCGCGGCCTGCTTGGCCTGCGCCTGTTTCAGCAAGGTGACGTCGCGCGCCACCGCCACGCGCAGCTGGTCGGCGGCGGACCAGCGGGCCGACCACATGATGTGCGCCAGGCTGCCGTCCTTGCGCAGGTAGCGGTTCTCGAAGTGTGTCTGCGCATGGCCATCCATGATGGCACGTGCGGCGGCCAGGGTGCGCGCACGGTCGGCGGGAGCGACCATGTCGAGCATGAGCTTGCCGATCATTTCCTGCTGCGTGTAGCCGAAGATGCGTTCGCACGCGGCGCTGACGAAGACAAAGCGCCCCTCCACGTCGACCATGCACACGGCATCGAGCAACAAGTCGGTAAAGCTGGCCAGCGGCGCGCGCAGAATCTTGTGTTCCATGGTGGCATTTTAATGGACATTCCCGGCGGTGATTGAACTTGTTGGGGGTAGGCGAGGCCGGCGGCATGAAAATGTTTCATTTCCCCGACGCTCACGCTTTTCCGTTTCTTGCCGTTAAAACAGTATTGCCATGCAATTGCTCGCCAACACGTTCAATCCGTGGCGGTGCTGGATTGCGGGCGCATGTAGGGTTGCCAGAAAATTAAAATGGGCAATATTTTATCCATGTATCTGTTTTTGTTTTACAAGGCTACATCACCATGACTTCCGTCTCCCCGATCCCGAGCTGGAATGCGTCCCCGTCCCGTGTGTCTGGCGTCACGGCCAGCCGGGCGGACGCGCCGGCCGTGCCGGCGTCCACGCCATCGACCATCGTTGCCTTTGGGGCGGAAGGAGGGGAGATGTCGGCCATCTCCTACCTGCTGCCATCGCCCAAGGTGTGGGAAAGCCCGTCGCGCGACGACGTCAGCGACCAGATGACGAAAAATTTTGCCCCGTACGCATCGTTTGGCGGGCGTTTCAGTGGCCTGGGCGCGGCCTTGCTGGACCAGCTCAAGGGCGGCGTGCGCAATGTGTCGCAAGCGCTGCTGCAGCCGCCGGCGCGCACGCAGCCTGCCGCTTACGCCGAGGTGGGCGGCATCGCGCCGGGCAGCCTGCATGGCAATGGCCAGGACAAGGTCAGCCTCAGCATCACCACCAAAAGCGGCGTCGAGGTCAAGCTGTCGCTCGACAGCCAGGATGACGGCCTGGCCGTGCGCATGACGACCAGCGGCGAACTCGGCGACGCAGAGGTCAAGGCCCTGGGTGACCTGTCGGCAGCGTTCCAGCAAGCCATCGACGGCATGGCGCAGGACACGCCGAAGGTCAGGCTGGCCGGCTTGATGCAATTCGACCAGGAAGTGCTGGGATCGGTGAACCTGCATGCGGAAGTGCTGGTGCGCGGCGAGCCGCAAAGCACGCAAACCCTGGATTTTCAGGCCGACAGCACGCAGCGCAAGGTCAGCTTCACGGGCGTGGCGGGCTCGCTGGACGTGAAAGTCGACGCCAGCCAGCTGAACGCCCTGGGCAGCAAGGAGCGGCAGGCGAAGGCCATGAGCAGCTACATCAAGCAGATCGATCAGGCTTCCTGGCGCGGCCACGGCGACGCCGCGCTGATGTCCATGTTCAAGGATGCGTTTACGGCCGTGCACAGCAATGCGCCCGTGTCGCCAGCCAGCACGGGCCTGCCGGAACAGGGGAAATGGCAACTGGCCGCCGCAGACCGCGCCATGGTGACGGGCTTGCCGGACTTTAGCGCATCGGTCACGCAGACGGCAAAATTCAGCAATCCCATGCGTTCGTCCGAAAAGGATGGATTCCAGTACGAATTGTCGCAAAAGACCAGCATTACGGGGGCCAGCCAGAATGACCGCTTGATCCGCCAGCAGCAGCAATCGAAGCTGAGCGCCAGCTTCCACGAAACGCTGGTCCCGGGCGTGGCCCTGCGCCTGACCGACAAGGTGGAGTCGCAAAACTACACGTATCACCAGATCGAGGATACGGCCAGCAGCGATGCGCAAATAGGCTACAAGGATGGCAAGCTGGTCAAGGCCAGCCTGCAGCAGGCGGCCAGCCAGTCGACCCACATCACGAAATTTATGCTGGGCAAGGTGGAGTCGGATGTCACCACGCCGACCGACCATTCGCTGATGCGCGACCTGGTCTCCGTGCTGGGGCCATACAAGGTGGGCGAGCAGGGCATGACGCCCGAGAAAAAGGCGGAGCAGCGCGAGAAATTGCTGCAGACCTTGGGCGATGACGTGCTGCTGCAGTCGTATGCGGGCCATGCCATCAGCCTGTGGCAAGCCGATGTGCTGCCGAAAGAAGGGGAGGCCGCTTCCGCCTAGCGGCAGAACGTGCTCCATAAAACAAAAAGCCCGCCTTCCTGCGAAGACGGGCTTTTTTGCTTATTGCTTGATGCAGCGCAAGGCAGCCTAGGCTTTGGCCTTGCTTTGCTTGATCCAGTAACCGACGCCCAGCGCGGCCAGCCACACGGGTATCAGGTAGACGGAGATGCGCAGGCCTGGCGTCAGGTACATGATCACCAGGATGCCGGCCAGGAAGGCCAGGCACAGGTAGTTGGTGAATGGGTAGCCCAGGCTCTGGAACACGGTCGTCTTGCCTTCGATTTTTTTCTGCGCGCGGAAGCGCAGGTGGATCCAGCTGATCATGGCCCAGTTGATGATCAGGGCCGAGACCACGAGGCCCATCAGCACTTCGAACGCTTCGCCCGGCATGAAGTAATTGACCACCACGCAGGCGCCCGTCGCCAGGGCCGAGACGCCCAGCGCCACCAGCGGCACGCCGCGGCGGTTCAGGTGCAGCAGCGCGCGCGGCGCATTGCCTTGCTTGGCCAGGCCGAACAGCATGCGCGTGTTGCAGTACACGCCGCTGTTGTAGACGGACAGGGCGGCCGTCAGCACCACCACGTTCAGGGCCGTGGCCACCAGGTTGCTGTCGAGCGCATGGAAGATCAGCACGAAGGGGCTGCCGCCGGTGACGACGTTTTGCCACGGGTACAGCGACAGCAAAATGCCGAGTGCGCCGATGTAAAAGATCAGGATGCGGTAGATGGCCTGGTTGGTGGCGCGCGGAATCGTCGTGCTCGGATCGTCCGCCTCGGCCGCCGTGATGCCCACCAGTTCCAGGCCGCCGAACGAGAACATGATGACGGCCATGGCCATCACCAGCCCCTGCCAGCCATTCGGGAAGAAGCCGCCGTGCTGCCACAGGTTGGCCACGGACGCCTGCGGGCCCGCGTCGCCGGAGGCCAGCAGATACGCGCCGAAGACGATCATGCCGATGATGGCGACCACCTTGATCAGGGCGAACCAGAATTCCATCTCGCCAAACGCCTTGACGTTCAACAGACTGATGGCGTTGATCACGCAAAAGAAGATCAGTGCCGACACCCAGGTGGGCACGCCCGGCCACCAGTACTGCACGTAGATGCCGACGGCCGTCAGTTCGGCCATGCTGACGAGCACATACAGCACCCAGTAATTCCAGCCCGACAGAAAGCCGGGCAGGTGGCCGCAGTATTTGTCGGCAAAATAGCTGAAGGAGCCGGCGACGGGTTCGTCGACCACCATCTCGCCCAGCTGGCGCATGATCAGGAAGGCGATGACGCCGGCGATGCCATAGCCGAGCAGCACGGAAGGGCCGGCCATCTTGATGGTTTGCGCGATGCCCAGAAACAGGCCGGTGCCGATGGCGCCGCCCAGGGCGATGAGCTGGATGTGGCGGCTTTTCAGGCCGCGCTTGAGCTCTTGTGGTTCGGTAATCCCGACTGCCGTCATATGTTTTATCCTGTTTTTACGGGGCTGAGGTCGCTGATTCTAAAGCATGAAAGGGCAAAGCAGGAGCGAAATGCATGTTGCACTGCGGAGGCGCAAGAAAAGCCCCGCATCTTCGCCGAACGGCGTGCAAAACGGCGGCCCGGGCGCCCGCTTTACGCGCCGGCTGCGACGATGGCCGGTTCGTAGGTGGCCAGGAACTCGGGCGGCAGGCGGCGCGCGCGGCCGCTGCTCAATTCGATGCAGATCAATTCCCAGCGCCCGCGCACAACGGTGGCGCCGTCGCTGTCGCGGATCAGCTGGAAGCGTCGTTCCATGCTGGAGCGGCCGTCGCTGGCGCACAGCCAGGTGGCCAGAGTCAGCGCTTCGCCGGCCCGCGTCGGCAGCAGGTAGTCGTATTCGCCGCGGCGTATCGCCATGGCCCGGTCCAGGCGCCGGTAATCGTCCAGGTCCAGTCCCAGGGTGGCCGAGTGGTGCCAGGCGATATGCTCGCACCAGCGCACGTAGACGGCGTTATTCGTGTGCTGCAAGCCATCGATGTCGCCCGGTTCGGGCGTGACGGGCAGGGTATGGGCGTGCGGGAAATCCCAGTTCAAGAGCAATCCTTTCGATACGGTGGCGGCTGATTGTACGGTCTCGCGGTGCTTCCTGTCTGCGGCGCACGTATGAAAAAACACTGTTTTTCCCATTGATGTATGATGCATCATAATTTATCAACGGTTAAAAACACGCATGAACCATCCATTCGACAGTCTGGTGCACGTCAATCTGGGCAAGTCCGTGTACGCCATGCTGCGCGAAGCGCTGGCGGCCGGGCGCTTCCAGCCGAATGACCGGCTGCGCATCCGCGAGCTGGCGCTGCAGCTGGGTACCAGCGTCACGCCCGTGCGCGACGCCATGCTGCAGCTGGTGCAGGAAGAGGCGCTGGTGTTGCGCTCGCCGCGTGACTTCCGCGTGCCCGTGCTGAGCGTGGCGCGCTACCTGGAAATCCGCGCGCTGCGCCTGGAGCTGGAAGGCCTGGGCGCGTTTGAGGCGGCGCAGCGCATCGACGACGCCACCCTGGCCGACCTGGAGCGCCTGCTGCAGGCGAATGAAGAGGCCATCGCGCGGCACGACCTGGCGGCGGCCCTGCAATGCAACCAGGCGTTTCACCTGGGCCTGGCGCAGGCGGCCGGCATGCCGACCTTAAAACGCTTCGTCGACCACCTGTGGATGCAGACGGCGCCCCTGATCGCCGCCGGCTATGCCAGTTTTTCGCCCGACATGCGGGTGGGCCACCACCACGCCATCATCAGCGCGCTGCGCCGGCGCGACAGCGCGGCGGCGCGGCGCGCCATCGAACAGGACATTCTCGACGGCGGCACGCAGATGCTGGCCTATGTCATGCGCCAGGCGCGCATCCACGCCGGCGCAACCGAACAAGACAAGGAAGACCATGACGCACATCCAGCACAAGATTGAACAGAAAATGGAACAAAAAACCGCCATCGTCACGGGCGCCAGCCGCGGCATCGGCCACGCCGTCGCGGAGCGTTTCCGCAGCCTGGGCTGGCGGGTCATCACCGTCTCGCGCAGCCCGATTCCCGGCGGCTGCCCGCGCAGCCAGGAGCACAACACGCATGTGTGCATGGATTTGTCGGACCTGAGCCAGATCGGGCAGATGGTCGAGACGCTGCGCCCCATGCTGGGCGACTCGAAACTGCACGCCCTGGTCAACAATGCGGGCGTGTCGCCGAAGGGGCCGGGCGGTTCGCGCGTCAATTCGCTGACCACCGACATGCAGACGTGGCAGGAAATGTACAACACAAACTTTTTTGCGCCGCTGGCCCTGACGCGCGGCTTTGCGCAGGAATTGTCGAACGCGCATGGCGCCGTCGTCAACCTGTGCTCGATCGCCGGCTACCGCGTGCACCCGTTTGCCGGCTCGGCCTACGCCAGTTCGAAGGCGGCGCTGGCGTCGCTGACGCGCGAAATGGCCAACGACATGGCGCCGCTGAACGTGCGCGTCAACGCCATTGCGCCGGGCGAGATCGACACGGCCATCCTGTCGCCCGGCACTTCGCACATCGTCGACACGCAGATTCCCCTGCGCCGCCTGGGCACGACGGCCGAAGTGGCGGACCTGGTGGAGTTCCTGTGCAGCGAGCGCGCCTCGTACATCACGGGCGCGGAAATCCCCATCGATGGCGGCCAGCGTATTTGATTGAAAAGGAAGATCGCATGACTCAACATATCGGCATAGTCGGCTGCTCGGCCGAAGGCGCGGCCCTGTGCTACCGCACGATTTGTGAAGAGGGCGCGCATGCGCTGGGGCCATATGAACACCCGGAAGTATCGATGCACACGCCGTCGCTGGCGCGTTACGTGGATTGCCTGACCGGGGGCGATCTGGCAGGCGTGGCCGAACTGATGCTGGCGTCGGCGCGCAAGCTGGCCGCCGCCGGCGCCGATTTCCTGATCTGCCCCGACAACACCATCCACCAGGCATTCGAGCTGATGGCGCCCCGTTCGCCGCTGCCATGGCTGCATATCGCGGACGTCGTGGCCAGCGAAGCCGCGGCGCGCGGTGCCCAGCGGGTGGGCCTGACGGGAACGCGCTGGCTGGTCGACAGCGCCGTCTATCCGGACAGGCTGGCCGCGCGCGGCATCGCCTGCGTGCGGCCCGGCGAGGACGAGCGCAGCGAGATCAACCGCATCATCATGGAAGAACTGGTGCCGGGCGTGCTCAAGGGGGACAGCGTGGCGCGCTTCCAGGCCATCATTGCCGGCTTGCGCGAGCAGGGCTGCGACGCCGTCATCCTCGGCTGCACGGAGATCCCGCTGATCATCAGCGACGCCAATTCGCCGCTGCCGACGCTCGATTCCACGCGCTTGCTGGCGCGCGCCGCCTTGCGCCGGGCGCTGGAAACCTAGCGTTCCAGCTGCGCCTGCAGCGCGGCCACCACCAGCGCGTGGTCGTCGGCTTGCGCCAGGCCGGAAACGGTCACCGTGCCGACCAGTCCCACGCCGCGTATCAGCAGCGGGAAAGCGCCGCCGTGGCCCGCGTACTCGATGTCGTCGAGGTATTTCACGTCTTCGAAGGTGCTGCCGCGGCTTTTATACGAGATGCCCATGAAGTAGGAGCTGCGGCAAAAGCGCTGCACCGTGTTGTTCTTGCGGCGTATCCAGTCCGCCTGGTCCGCCGTGGCGCCCGTCATGGCGTGGTGGAACAGGACTTGGCCGTTGCGCGTGATGTTGACGGTGACGGCCTTGCCCCGCTTGCGCACTTCCTCGATGATCCACAGGCCCACGGCCAGCGCCGCGTCGTTGTCGAAGCGGTCGAATTGCAGGGATTCTTCCTGCTGCGCCAGGGTTTGCAGCAAATCGGCGTAATGATCCATCGTCGGGGCGGGTAGTAGTGGCTGGAAGCGCTACTGTAGCGCACCATGGCGCCGGCACGCGCGCTTTTTCTGCGCGGCGGCTAAAATAAGCGGCATGAACCTGTCCCTGTTTGCCGATGACGATTATGCGCCGGCTGGCCCGGCGCCGCTGGTGCCCGGCGCGTCCGCCTCGGTGCTGCTGCGCGGCTTCGCGCTGCCGTATCTGGGCGAAGTGCTGCCGGCGCTGGACGCCATCATGCTGGCAGCACCCCTGCGCCACATGGCCACGCCGGGCGGCTTGCGCATGTCGGTCGCCATGAGCAATTGCGGCTCCCTGGGCTGGATCACGGATGGACGCGGCTACCGCTACGCGCGGCACGATCCGGCCAGCGGCCTGCCCTGGCCGCCCATGCCGCCCGTGTTCCTGCGCCTGGCGCAGCAGGCCGCGCTGGCGGCCGGCTATCCGGGCTTCGTTCCCGACGCCTGCCTCGTCAACCGTTATGCGCCCGGTGCGCGCATGGCCCTGCACCAGGACCGCGACGAATGCGATTTCACTGCCCCCATCGTCTCCGTCTCGCTGGGCTTGCCGGCCACCTTCCTGTTCGGCGGCGCCGTGCGGGCCGACAAGGCGGCGCGCATCGCCCTGCTGCATGGCGACGTGGTGGTGTGGGGCGGCGCCGACCGCCTGCGCTTTCACGGCGTGGCGCCCCTGAAGGAGGGCGAACACGCGGTGCTGGGCGCCCAGCGCATCAATCTGACGTTTCGCAAGGCCGGCTGACCCGTGAATCGGCCGCATTAATGCAAGACACTTGCAAATATGGCGATTCTTCCCCATGATATGCAACTTGTTTGCATATGGAGTGTCACCATGAAGCGCGATTCCCTATCCTCGCCCCTGCCCGACGTGGCGGCCGGCCCCCATCTGGGCAGTCCCTTGCCGCTCGAGTGGGTCGGCATGCAGGGCATCGCCTTGCCGCTGTGGCTGGAGGAGGGCGGGCAGGCGCAGCAAGTCCATGCCTGGGCCGATGTGCAGGTCGATTTGCCCGACCCGCACGTCAAGGGCATCCACATGTCGCGCCTGTACCTGCTGCTCGATGCGTTCGCCGCCGCGCAGCCGCTCGATGCCGGTGCCCTCGCCGCCGTGCTGCGGCGCATGGTGGACAGCCACGCCGATTGCGGCAGCACGCAGGCGCGCCTGGCGCTGGCGTTCCCCCTGCTGCGGCGCCAGCCGGCATTGTTGACGGCGGGGCTGTCGGGCTGGAAATCGTATCCCGTGCGCCTGCAGGCCACTGTTTCGACGCAGGGCTTTGCCCTGTCCCTGACGGTGGAGATCGGCTATTCGTCGACCTGCCCGTGTTCGGCGGCGCTGGCGCGGCAACTGCTGGCCGATGCCTTTGCGGCGCGGTTCGGGGCGGGCGGCATCGATGGCGCGGCCGCCCGCGTCTGGCTGCAGGAGCACGCGAGCCTGGCCACGCCGCACAGCCAGCGCAGCACGGCGACGGTCACCGTGCCCTTGACGGAGCATGCGGAGCTGGACCTGTTCCCCCTGATCGACCTGGTGGAAGCGGCGCTGGCGACACCGCTGCAGACGGCCGTGAAACGGGCCGACGAGCAGGCATTCGCGCGCCTGAATGGTGCTAACCTGATGTATGTGGAAGACGCGGCCCGCCGCGTGCGGGCGGTGCTGGCGCCACATTATGCGCAGGCTAGTGTTACTGTACGGCATATGGAAAGCCTGCATCCGCACGATGCCGTGGCGCAGACGGGCCAGCTTGCCTGAGCTTTTCACCCAACCACCGTGGAGGACGACAGCATGCCGGAGAAAATCGAGCGGGAGCCTGACGAGGGCAGCCTGGAAGAGGAACTGGAGCGGGAGCGGCGCGAACATGCGCTGATCGACGAGGAAAAGCTGGGCATGGACGAGCTGGAGGAAGAACATCTGAAGCGGGAGCGCCCGCCGGGCGGACTGGCAGGGCGCTAGAATCAAGGCGACGTCATCATCGCTGGCATCGCGCCGCGCCGCCCGGTACAATTTCGCTTTGTCCTTCTCCCCCAACCCCGGAGGCTCATGAAATATCGCGCATTGTTCCCGTTCATCCTCGGCCTGGCAGGCGCCATTCCGGCCGCCTCGCAAGCCCAGGCCGCCACTATCTGCACCGCCATGGCGGACGCCAAAACGGGCGCCGTCCTGCTGCAAGAGGGTAATTGCCTCGACCGCGTCACCCCCGCATCCACGTTCAAGATCGCGCTCAGCCTGATGGGCTACGACGCCGGTTTTCTCAAGGACGAGCACAAGCCCAGCTTGCCGTACCGCCAGGGCTACGTGGACTGGGGCGGCGAAGCCTGGCGCCAGGATACGGATCCGTCGCGCTGGATGCAGTATTCCGTCGTCTGGTATTCGCAGCAGATCACGCAGGCGCTGGGCGCCGAGCGCTTCCAGAAATATGCGAAGGCTTTGCGCTATGGCAATGCGGACGTCTCGGGCGACCCGGGCAAGGAGAATAGCCTGGAGCGCTCGTGGATCAGTTCTTCGCTGAAAATTTCTCCGCTGGAACAGCTGGGTTTCTTGCGCAAGCTGGTCAACGATCAGTTGCCAGTCACCAAGCAGGCGATGGAGCAGACGCGCCGCCTGACCCGCCTGGCGGACGTGGACGGCTGGCAAGTGCATGGCAAGACGGGCGCGGCATTCCCGCGCAAGGCCGACGGCAGCTTCGACGAGGCGCATGGCTACGGCTGGTTCGTGGGCTGGGCCAGCAAGGGCGAGCGCAGCATCGTGTTTGCGCGCCTGGTGCAGGACGAGCAGAGGGGCCAGCAGTCCGCGGGCCTGCGCACGCGCGAAGCCGTGCTGAAAGAATTGCCGGCCCTGCTGGAGCAGGCGCAGAAGTGAACGCCAGCATCGTCGCCGCCACCTTCATCGCCACCGACGGCGAGTATCTGGAAGCCATCATCGAAGTGGATGGCCAGCGCCTGCACGTGATGGACGAGTTCGGCGGCGGGCAACTGGCCGCCGGCACGCCAGTCCGGCTCGAATTGTGGCCCATGCCCAGCGAGATGGACGACTGGGACGCCATGTTCCGCGCCAACCCCGACCAGGAAAAGCGCCTGCTGCGCCTCGATGGCTGGCGCTACCTGGCGCTGGGCGTCGTAACCCGGGTCGACCCCGTCATCTGCGATTGCGGCCTGCTGCAGCTGGAAAACCCGTTTACCACGCATGACGCGCGCTGCGTGGGCGCGTATGTCGGCGTCACCCTGGCGCGCCTGGATGCTTGCCTGGCGTAAATTCCGGCCCGCTTTGTTGCCCGCCCTATATACTTGCTGAAACGGATTTTCCGGCATCAGACAAGGTACAGGCATGGCATCAGGCATGGAGCAGTTTCAGGAAAAAGCACGGCAGGCATTCACATGGGCGCGCGCGCAGGCGTGGCGCGTGGCGGGGGCGGCGTGGGTGAGGGCGGCGGCGCTGTACCGGCGCGGCCACGCGCACCTGATGACCTTGTCGCCCGTGCGGCGCGCGCTGGTGCTGGTGCTATGGTCTTTCCTGGCCGTGCTGGCGCTGCTGACTGCCTACATGCTGCTGCTGATCCCCCTGACGCCGAGCATCCACGACTTGCGCCAGGCGCGCGCGGCCGCGCCGAGCACCATGGTCAGCGCCGACGGCAAGGAACTGGCCCGCTTCGACCAGGGCTTGCAGGAGCGGGTCACGCTAAAGCAGATTTCGCCGAACGTGATCAGTGCCTTGATCTCGACGGAAGACCACCGTTTCTATGACCACCACGGCATCGACTTCACGCGCACGGCGGGCGCCATCCTGCACACTGCGGGAGGCAACCCCCAGGGCGGCTCCACCATCACGCAGCAGCTGGCGCGCAACATGTTCCCCGAGGAAATCGGCCGCTCGCGCAGCCTGAACCGCAAGCTGAAGGAGCTGATCACGGCCCTGAAGATCGAGGCCACCTACAGCAAGACGGAAATCCTGGAAGCGTACCTGAACACCGTGCCCTTCCTGTACAACACCTACGGCATCGAAATGGCGGCCCGCACGTATTTCGACAAGCCCGCCTCGCGCCTCGATATCCTGGAAAGCGCCACCCTGGTCGGCATGCTCAAGGGCACGAATTACTACAATCCCGTCGGCAATCCCGAACGTTCCTTGCAGCGCCGCAATGTAGTGCTGGGGCAAATGCGCAAGCATGACGTCATCGACGAGGCGCGCTACAAACAGTTGATCAAACGGCCGCTGCGCCTGCATTTCGAGCGCCAGAGCGAACGGGCGCAATCGGACAGCCATTTCACGGCGTATGTACGCAAGTGGCTGATCGACTGGGCCGACGAGAACGACTACAACCTGGAGCGCGACGGCTTGATCGTGCATACCACGCTGGACCAGGATCTGCAGCAGGCGGCCGAGCGCGCCGTCGAACGCCAGGCGAACGCCTTGCAGGCGATTGCCGACGTGGAATGGAGCCGCGCTGGCGTGCCGTCGTCCACCTCGACGGGCATGTACGCGGGCATGCAGGGCGGCAGCGTGCCATTCGATTATTTCTGGAAGTCGCATCCAGCCCTGCTCGACGCCTTCGTGCGCGAGTCGGGCGATTACCGCAAGCTGACGGCCGCCGGCGCCACGCCCGAGGCAGCGCTGGCGCAACTGAAGGGCGACCGCGCCTTCATGGCCGCCCTGCGCAAGTCGAAGACGCGCCTGGAAGCGGGCTTTACGGCCATGGACCCGGCCACGGGCGCCGTGCGGGCCTGGGTGGGCAGCCGCGACTTTGCGCGCGAACAGTTCGACCACGTCTCGCAGGCGGCGCGCCAGCCGGGCTCCACCTTCAAACCCATCGTGTATGGCGCGGCGCTGGAAAAGGGCTTGAGTCCCGACCACGTCTACCGCGATGCCGTGATGGATATCAAGGCATCCGACGGCACCATATGGCGCCCGACGGACATGAGCGGCACCACGGGACGCGACATGACCATGCGCGACGGCCTCGTCTACTCGAAAAACACCATCACGGCGCAAGTGATGCAGGACGTGGGCTTGCCGCCCATCATCAAGCTGGCGCGCGCGCTGGGCATCCGCGACAGCAAGCTGGAAAAAGTGCCGTCGCTGGCGCTGGGCACCAGTCCCGTCACCTTGCTGGAAATGGTCAACGCCTACGCCAGCATCGCGGCCCAGGGCGAAGCGCGCCTGCCGTTCGTCGTCACGCACATCACGGACCGCGAAGGCAAGGTCATCGCCCGTTTCGGCGAAGACAAGCCCAAGCGCGCCATGCAGGAAGCGTCGGCGGCCACCCTGACGGACATGATGCGCGGCGTCATCGACCGCGGCACCGGCACGGCCATCCGCAGCCGTTTCGGCATCCGTTCCGACGTGGCCGGCAAGAGCGGCACCACGCAAAACAATGCGGACGGCTGGTTCATCCTGATGCATCCGGAACTGGTGGGCGGCGCCTGGGTCGGTTTCAATGACGCCAGGGTCACCATGCGCAGCAATTACTGGGGCCAGGGCGGCCACAATGCCGTGCTGGTGGTGGGCGACTTCTTCAAGACGGCGCTCGACACGGGCAAGCTGTCGCGCGACGCCATCTTCCCCGGCGGCAAGCCGCCACCGCCGCTGCGCCACGTGGAGCCGGTCGAGGAGCCGCAGGACGAACCGGTGGAAGAACCGGGCGACCTGCTGCAGGAAGGCGCACCGCCGGCGCCGCTGGCCATGCCGGCCGAAGGCGACGGCGGACAGGAATCGCATGGCAAGGCGGTGCAGGAGCCGACGCCAGCCCCGGCACCGCAGCCCGCCCCGGCGCCGGCGCCGCAAGGCTGAGCACCAGGTTGTTGTGGCGTTTGATTGATAGCGACTGATAGCGGGAGCCATGCGGATGATTGCATTCAAACACGGCAGTGTCATCACCGAGATTGGCTGCGAGAATGCGTTTTACTCCCTGTTTTCCACGGTGGCCGTCCACCTGGAAGACGGCCGCTGGGGTTCACGGTTTCCGCATGTCATGGACAAACTCTACCAGGGCAGGCTGGACGCCGCAGATGCGCCGGCTGCCTGCCTGCAAATGCAGGCCATCAAGACAGGCCTTGCCGCGCTGGCGCCGACGGAAGTCGTCTGGGATATGCATGACCGTGCGAAGGAGCCGCCCTGGGGGCGCGCCATCGGCCCCAACGTGACGTCCATGGCAAATTACCATGCAACGACGGCCGGCCGGAATCTGCTCGACGAGATGGCCGGCTGCGTAGCGGCGCTGGCCGCACTTGGCGGGATGCTGGAGATTATCCCGTTTGACGGCATTCCCCCATTTTACTATCCCGACTAGCCAGCCTGAGGCCGGGAGATGCCGACGCCCGGACGGCCAGCCGCGGCATGGCCATGCGTGAGTGGCATGGCGGGAATGGCCGGCCTACAGCGTATTGCGCCTCAACCCCGCTTCCCGTACGAATACTTGCAGCGCGGGCATGGTCTGCCGGTGCAGCGCTTTCAATTCCGCCTGCAGCTTGGGCGTGATGGCCAGGCTGCCGTCCGCTTGCTGGCGCACGGGCAGGCCCAGCGCCTTCGCCATTTCCACCGGGTAGTTCGTGAAGTCGCCGTACGGGCGCTTGCCGTCGACGGATGGGGTGGGCCAGTAGCCTTCTGCCAAGTAGTCTTCCGCCGCCATGCCCAGCATTTCCAGCGGCATCCACGCCTGTTGCCGCAGCAGCGTCAGGTGCTGCGCAGTCAAGTTGAACGGCGCATTGCCGTTGGCATAGCTGCCCGGCTTCAGGTCGGCCATCTGCACGAAGTGGGGCAGCAGCAGCGACGCTTCCATCAGGCGTTGCGCGGCCAGCGCCGCATCCTTGCCGGCAATCGCTTGCATGGCCAGCGCCAGGGTGTCGCCTTTGCCCAGCGGGTGGGCCGGGTTGAGCATGGGCGCGCCGCTTTCCACGGGCGTCCAGCCGATGTTGAAACGCCGTATCAGCGCCAGGTGCTGCACATTGAGCACCTTGGGCAGCGGCGCGTCGAGCGTGGACAGGATGCGCTGGCGCACTTCGCGCGGCAGGCCGCCGTCGGCCGCGCGCGCAAGCATGGGCGAGCACAGCAGGGCGCCGGCGAGGCGCAGCAGCTGGCGTCGCAGGGGCTGGACCAGGCGCGGCATCATGGCGCCGTCAAGTCCTGGCGCTGGAATTCGATGCGGTTTTCTTGATACGCCCACTTGGTGTGGGGCCCGAACACGCGCCGGTTTTCCTTGCTGTCGGCATTCGACAGTTCGCGCTTCATGCGCCGCACCAGGGCGGGGTCGGTGAGGGGCGCCGTGGTGGCGGCGAACACGTCGTGCCGCACGCTCTGCTTGGCGTCGGCGCCGCGCGAGATGATGGTGAGCTTGCGCGAGGCGGGGTCGAAGTACAGGCGCATGGCGAAGGTATTCATGTCCTGCAGATACAGGCCGTCGTCGCGCTGCTGGGCATAGAAATAGTCGCCGCAGACGGCCTTGGGCTCGCGTTTCCATTCGCAGGACAGGACGATCAGCAGGTGCCGCTCGTCGAGTTGTTTGACCGAAATGCGTCCCTTGGAATAGCCCCAGGTGCTGGCCGGCACGGTCGCCGACGAGGCCAGGCTGTATTCGCCCACCAGCTTGGTCAGGGGAAGGGGGGCTTGCGCCGAGGCGCCGGCGCAGAGTATCAGGGCGGCTGCCGCTGCGGCGCCGCGTATCGTGGAAAATGGTGTCATGGTGGCCATCAAGAAAAGTTGCCATATTATAGATGGCAACTTGCCAAGATGGCCGCGCGCTTGAACGGCGCGCCGGCCGTTACTTCAGCTTGCTCAATTCCGCCACGTCGATCTTGACGGTCTTGCCCTCAGTGGCGGCCACCAGGGTCAGGAAGTGGGGTGTCGCGTAGTGCGCCGTCAGGGCCGCCTTGTCGCTCCATTCTTCCAGCATGATGAAACGCGTGGGAATCTGGTTGTCGAGGTGTAGTTCGTAGCGCAGGCAGGCGCTTTCCGCGCGGCTCGGCGCTACGACGGCTTCCAGCGCGGCGCGCACGGCGTCGATATGGTCGGCTTGGGCATCGATGGTGGCGACGACGATCAGGGTCATGGTGGTCCTTGTAAAGTGAGGGGGCGGTGCAGCTTAGCGCATCTTGCCCTTTCTTGTCCGCCATGCCCAGTCTGGCTGCGCCGAAACAGTTTCCGCCGCAGCCAGAGAATCAAGGCAAATCTACGCCGCCTGCAGCGCCCCGATCTGCTCGAACGCGCCCGTCAACGCCTGCGCCCTGGCCGCGTCGCTGACCTTGACGCCTTCGGCGCGCACGATCTCGATCTGCGCGATGCCGAGGAAGCCGAGGAAGGCGCGCAGATGGCTTTCCTGGTGTTCCAGGGCCGCCATCGGCGTGTCGGCGCCGTAATAGCCGCCGCGCGTCGAGGCGATGATCACGCGTTTGCTGCCCAGCAAGCCTTCGGGGCCGTTGGCGCCATACTGGAAGGTTTTGCCGGGCACGGCCAGCGCGTCGAGCCACGATTTGAGCTGGCTGGGGATGGCGAAGTTGTACATGGGCGCGCCGATGACGATGACGTCGGCGGCCAGCACCTGCTCCAGCGCGCCAGCCAGCGCGGCAGCGTCGGCGGCGCCGGGCGCGGCCGTAAATTGCGGCAGCGGCTGCGCAGCCAGGTCGCGGTAGTGGACAGTGGCGCCCGGCGCGGCCGCTTGCAGGCGGGCGACGATGGCGGCGGACAATTGGCGGCTGACGGAGTGCTCGCCGAGGATGCTCGAATCGATGTGCAGGATGTTCATGGTAGCCTTCTTGGGTGGTATGATCGGGTGGTATGTTTTTGTAACCGAGTTAAATATAGTGACTATCAAATGAGCGCACAAGAAGGCACTTTTTCCACACTGGGGCACACGGATGTGACTAATGGCGACCTTGCCGCGCAAGGGGCCGAGCTGGAACGGCGCATGCGCGACGAGGGCGGCCATGCGGGCGTGGCTGCTTCCTGCCGCCCGATCACGGATATCCTGACCCGCGTGGGCGACAAATGGAGCGTGATGGTGGTGATGTTGCTCGGCAATGGCACCAAGCGCTTCAACGAGATGCGCCGCCTGATCGGCGGCATTTCGCAGCGCATGCTGACCTTGACCCTGCGCGGGCTCGAGCGCGACGGCCTCGTGACGCGCACCGTGTTTCCCACCGTGCCGCCGCGCGTCGATTACGCGCTGACTGACCTGGGCCGCTCGCTGCTGATCCCCATCAGCGCGCTGGGCGCCTGGGCGTATGGCCACCGCGACGCCATCGATGCGGCGCGGCTGGCGTTTGATGCCAGAGGCGCCGTTCAACCGCCCTCGGGCGATTAGACCGGCTCAAACGGCGGAGCGGGAAAGGCCGGATGCATCAGTTCCTCTGCAACCTTTCTATAAGCTGCCTTGCATGTCCTGCCGGTAGCGCGCCGGCGGCAGTTCGAACTGGTTCTTGAAAAAGCGGGTGAACGCGCTTTGCGAGGAAAAGCCCAGGCGCTCGCCGATTTCCACCACGCTCAGGCTCGTTTCGCGCAGCAAGCGGCGCGATTCGCGGCTCTTGGCACGCAGTTCCAGCGCGCGGAACGAGGTCTGTTCCTGCTGCAGCTGGCGCTGCAAGGTCCAGCGGTTCATCGCCAGGCCGTCGCACAGGGCCGGCAGCAGCAAGGCGCCGTCGGCATCGCCAGCGCCTTGGCGGCCTAGCAAATCGATGATGGCCTGCTCCACGCGGGCCGAGAACAGCTGCGCCCCCTGCAGCTGCTGCAATTGTCCCTGCGCATGCCGCAGCGCATGCGGCGCCAGCATGGCGTTGAACTGGGCGAAAGGCCTGTCCAGCGCCGGCGCGTCAAACGTCAGCGTGTTGCGCGCCTGGCCGAAGGTGGCCGTGGCGCCGAAGCACTCGGAAATGGCCGGCGCGAACCACGGCGCCTTGCCCTGGAAGCCGGCATGAAATGCGGTGGTCGCGCCATCGTCGTAGGCGCGCGCCACCAGCGACAGCATGCGGAAATTGGCCAGCGCCTGCATGGCGCCGCCTCGCGTGCAGAATTCGGACAGGTACTCGATCTCGATGCGCGTGCCATTTTCGCTCATCAGCATGAAGTCGAATTCGCCGATCAGTCCCCGCAAGTGCAGCAGCTCGTGCAGCGCGCCGCGCAGGGTGGGGCGGTTGAAGCAGACGTGGGCGATAGCGGAAAAATGCGCGAACCAGTGCGTCACGTCGATGTCGAGCAGGCCGCGGTGCTGCGGCAGTTGCTGGGCATAGGCCGTCATGCGGCGGTGCCGCTCGGCGTTGATGCGCCCGCCGGGTTCCGCGAGCTGCGCCGGCGTGATGCCCGTCTGCCGGAAGAAGTCGGCGGGATCGTGGCCGTCGGCCTGCAAGGCGCGCGCGCATTGCTGCGCGATCCGGTTCGAAACCGTGCGCGTATCGGGTTTGTGCAAGGGTGTCTCCTGCTTGTTGTAGTAATTTTTCACAAATATTAGCACTTTGTAAGAAATTGTTGGTTGTCGTGCCGTCTAACCAAAAATTGTTCTCGCGGGTATAAAACGCGTGCTGCGCGGTCAAGAAACTCACGCATTCTCACGCTATATTGTTTTCGGCCGGCCTTGCTGCCGCGCCTTGATACCTACAAAAACAGTCTTGGAGATAATGATGAATTGCACTTTGAAACCGATGGCCCGCGTGGTCGCCGGCTGCGTCGCCACGCTTGCCCTGGCCGCCTGCGGCAACGACACTGGCAGCGAGGGATACACGCAGCCCGTGTTCGGCGCCACCACCTACGCCCAGCTCAAGTCCGACGGCTATACCTTCAAGGACATGAACCGCAACGGCAAGGTCGACCCGTACGAAGACTGGCGCCTGCCTGCCGAGGCGCGCGCCGACGACCTGCTGTCGCGCATGAGCCTTGATGAAAAGGCCGGCCTGATGATGCATGGCACGGCGCCCACCGTGTCCGACCCGTCCGGCATCGGCCTGGGCGGCGCGTACGACCTGACGGCGCTGCAAGACCTGATCGTCAAGCAGTATGTCAACACCTTCATCACGCGCATGGCGGGCGACACGGCCAACATGGCGGCCCAGTACAACAAGGTGCAGGCCCTGAGCGAAACGTCGCGCCACGGCATTCCCGTATCCATCAGCACGGACCCGCGCCACCATTTCCAGTACACGGTGGGCGCCAGCGCCGGCACCAAGGGATTTTCCCAGTGGCCTGAAACCCTGGGTCTGGCCGCCATCGGCGACGATGCGCTGGTGCGCCGCTTCGGCGACATCGCGCGCCAGGAATACCTGGCCGTCGGCATCACGCAGGCGCTGTCGCCGCAGGCGGACCTGGCCACCGAACCGCGCTGGTCGCGCATCAACGGCACCTTTGGCGAAAACGCGGACCTGGCCAAGCGCATGGTGCAGCACTATATCGAGGGCTTCCAGGATGGCAATACGGGCCTGCACGATGGCAGCGTGGTGGCCGTCGTCAAGCACTGGGTCGGCTATGGCGCCACGAAGGAGGGCTTCGACGGCCACAATTACTATGGCCGCTACATGACTTACCCGGGCAATAATTTTGCCTACCACGTGAAGCCGTTCGAAGGCGCGTTCACGGCCAAGGCGGCCTCCGTCATGCCGACGTATGCGCTGCCGGACGGCAATATCACCATCGACGGCATCACGTTAGAGCAGGTGGCGGCCGGTTTCAGCAAGACCATGCTGACGGATCTGCTGCGCGGCAAATACGGTTTCGAAGGCGTGATCCTGTCCGATTGGGGCATCACGTCCGACTGCGACGCCAACTGCCGCAACGGCACGCCGGCCGGCGTGGCGCCTTCCTTCATCGGCTTCGGCACGCCGTGGGGCATGGAAAACGCCACCAAGGCCGAGCGTTATGTCAAAGCCGTCACGGCGGGGATGGACCAGTTTGGCGGCGTGACGGAAGCGCCGTATCTGACGCAAGCCGTGCAGCGTGGCCAGCTGACGCAGGCGCGCATCGACGCTTCGGCGCGGCGTATCCTGATCCAGAAATTCAAGCAGGGCCTGTTCGAGCATCCGTTCGTCGATGCGGCCAAGGCAGCGGCCACCGTGGGCAAGGCGGACTTCATCGAGGCTGGCCTGGAGGCCCAGCGCCGCTCGCTGGTCCTGCTGGAAAACAAGGACAAGGTCTTGCCGCTGGCGGCCAGCGTCAAGAAGGTCTACCTGTACGGCATCGATGCGGCCGTGGCGAAGCAGTATGGCTACACGGTGGTCGCCACGCCGCAGGAGGCGGACGTGGCCCTGCTGCGCGTCGCCGCGCCATTCGAGATCCTGCACCCGAACTACATCTTCGGCAGCATGCAGCACGAGGGGCGCTTGAACTATGTCGATGGCGACGCCGACTACGAGGCGATCAAGAACGCGGCGAAGTACGCACCGAAGACGGTGGTGACGGTGTACCTGGACCGCCCGGCCATCCTCGGCAACGTGCAGGACAAGGCCAGCGCAATCCTCGCCAACTTCGGCGTCAGCGACGGCGCGCTGTTCGATGTCCTGACGGGCAAGGCCAAGCCGCAAGGCAAGCTGCCGTTCGAACTGCCGTCGTCGATGGCCGAAGTGCAGGTGCAGAAATCGGACGTGCCGTATGACACGGCCCATCCGCTGTACAAGTTCGGCTACGGTCTGGGATACTGACAACAGCTCCTGCTGTCAGCGCAGGGAAATCCAGCTGCGCTCCTGCATGGAGCGCAGCGCCGCGGCTATCAGCCGGTCCACCTCGTAGCCATCGCGGAAGGTGGGCCAGACCGGCTGGCCGCCGGCGATCGCCTGCAAAAAATCGCGCGCTTCGATGACGATCTGTTCGTTGTAACCGGTGCCGTGCCCCGCGCCCTGGCTGAACGCCAGGTAGTCGGGGTGGGCGGGGCCCATCAGCAGGCGCTGGAAACCCTGGCGCTGCGCGGGGCGGCCGGCGTCGTACAGCCATAGCTCATTCTGGTTTTCCTGGTCGAAGGCGATCGCGCCTTTCGTCCCCGTGATGCGGTAGGTGTAACCCATCTTGCGCCCGGCCGCCACGCGGCTGAAGGTCAGGGCGCCCAGCGCGCCGCTGGCAAAGCGCAGCATCGCATTCCCCTGGTCGTCATTCTCTACCGCTTCCATGCCATCGGGCCCCTGGCGCTGCGCGTGCACGGTATTCATGTCGGCCACCAGCGAGTCGACGGGGCCGCCCAGGCGCAGGGCCAGGTTGAGCAGGTGCGAGCCCACGTCGGCCAGCGCGCCGGCCCTGGTCGCCGTTGCTTCGCGCGTGCGCCACGAGGCGGGCGCGCGCGGGTCGTGCAGATAGTCTTCCACGTGTTCGGCGGCGATGTGGATGATCTCGCCGATTTCTCCCGATTCGATGATGTGCCGCGCCAGCTGGCTGGCGGGCGTGCGGATGTAGTTATAGCCCACCATGTTGGCCACGCCCGCTGCTTCCGCCGCCTGCGCCAGCAACAGGGATTCGGCGGCCGTCATGCCCAGCGGCTTTTCGCAGAATACGGGTTTGCCCAGGGCCAGCGCCGCCAGCACGATGTCCTTGTGCGTGGACGGCGGCGTGGCGACGACGATGGCGCCGATGGCGGGATCGGCCACCAGCGCGCGCCAGTCGCCCGTAGAGCGCTGCCAGCCCAGTTCCTGCGCGCTGCGGGCGGCGCCTGCTTCGCTGCTGGTGCTGATGCAGGCGCACACGGGGTTCAAGGTCGTGTGAAAAATGCTGCGCACGGCTTTATAGCCGATGGTGTGGGCCTTGCCCATGTAGCCGGCGCCGATCAGGCCGATGTTGATGTCTTGCATAGGGAGTCTCCGAAGGTGTCGCAGGATTCAGGGGGATCAGGCTTGCTGGCGCCAGGCATGGCTGTCCAGCGCGTCGAGGAAGCGCGCAGCGGGCCAGTGTTGTGCCAGCGCTTCGTGCATGAGCTGCTGCTGCGTGGGCGGCGCCATGCCGCCGATGGGTTGGTCGCGATCGAGGTTGCTGGGGAAGGCATAACCCTCGGCACAGGCGGCAATCGCGTGGCTGACGCCAGGCTCATTCAGGGCTCCCTGTGCGCGCAGCGCCTGCAGCGCCGGGTATAGCGCTGCACTCATGGCGCGGCGGTCCAGCGCTTCCATGGCGCGCCCGAACGGCGACGATACCTGCAGCAGGTTGGCCATGCGGCGGATATCGGGCGAGCGGTTGTGGCCCGCCGCATGGAACAGGGCCGGGTTGAAGAAGACGGCGTCGCCTTTGGATAGCGGAAGCTGCACGCAATGCCGCGCGAAATAGTCGCGGAAAGGCTGCTGCTGCCAGGCGAGAAAGCCGGCCGGGTAGCGCTGCGAACAGGGCAGATACAGGGTGGGCCCCGATTCGACCGGCATGTCGCAGTGGGCGACGGCGCCCTGCAGGGTGAGCTGGGCGGACATCTGGTGCACGGGTGCGGGATAGGCGGCGCAGCTGGCGGCGCTCTGGAAGCCCAGGTGGTAGTCGCGGTGCGGCGCCTGGGCGGCACCGCCCGGGTTGACGACGTTCACCTGCGCCGTCATCTGATAGGCGGGACCAAGCCACGCCTCGGCTATCCAGGCAAATACGGGATTGCTGTAATAGCGCGCGAACGCCTCGGGCGCCCGGATGCACAGTTTTTGCTGGGCGTTCCAGATGCGGTCATTCGTGCCCGGCTTGGCGAAGTGGTCGCCGCCGGCCTGTCCGCTGGCATGCTGTTCCGCGATCAGCGCGCGAAACACGGCGCTCACCTGATCCAGCGTCGCCGTGTCGTCGACGGCGCGCTGGAGCACGATGACGCCGGGGCCATCCATCAGTGCCTTGCCCCATTCCGCCTGCAGCGCGCGCAAAGCCAGCGGACTGGTGGCCAGCGCGCGCAGCTGGTCGCAGTCGTAGACGAGGATATTTGCCTCCACCGAGGCGGCGTGGGGGTAGTCGGCCAGCGCCGTGCGTTGGCTGACGGTGCGGATGAAATCATCGAGCCGGCAGTCCTGCTGCGACAGCCAGAAGGGGGCGGGCGGCGCTGCGCTGGCGTTTGTGGTGGGCATGCGGTGTCTCCATGGTTTAAGTTGTAGAATCAGTATAGGGATGAAAATCCGCATTTTTCATCAAGAAATCCATCAAAAAACCATCAATGGAATGGAACATGGCATGACGCATCCGTTTCCCGTCAAGGTCGTGGCGCTGCAGGCTGGCGTCAGCGTGGCCACCGTCGACCGCGTGATCAGGCAGCGCGGCGGCGTGCACGCCAATACCGTGCGCCGCGTGATGCAGGCGCTCGATGAGCTGGCGCGGCAAAGCACGCAGGTGGGCCTGGCCGGCAGAAAATTCATGCTCGACGTGCTGATGGTGGCGCCGCAGCGCTTTACGGACGCCGTGCGCGCCGCGCTGGAGGCGGAACTGCCGTCCTTGCATCCGGCCGTGCTGCGTTCGCGATTTCACCTGCATGAAACGCTGGACGTGGATAGCATCGTCGGCCTGCTGGAGCGCATCCGCAAGAACGGCAGCCACGGCGTGCTGCTGAAGGCGCCGGACCTGCCGCCCGTGGCCGAGGCGGTGAGCCGGCTGGCGGCGGCCGGCATTCCCGTGGTGACCCTGGTGACGGACTTGCCCGCTTCCGCGCGCCGCAGCTATGTGGGCATGGATAACCGCGCGGCGGGCGAAACGGCCGCCTGCCTGATCGGCCAGTGGCTGGGCGCGGGCAAGCGGCAGCAGCAGGTGCTGGTGACCCTGAGCAGCAACCGCTTTCATGGCGAGGAAGAGCGCGAAATCGGCTTTCGCCGCGCGCTGCGCGAGCGGCACCGCCATTTGAGCATCGTCGAAGTGAGCGAGGGCAATGGCATCGACGGCGCCACGGGCGCGCTGGTGCGGCAAGCCCTGGCAGATCATCCGGACATCGCCGCCGTGTATTCCATCGGCGGCGGCAATGCCGCCATCGTGCAGGCGTTTGCGCAGGCGGGCCGGCCCTGCCAGGTCTTCATCGGCCACGATCTCGATGCAGACAACCTGGCGCTGCTCAAGTCGGGCGCCATCCAGGCCGTGCTGCACCATGACCTGGGCCAGGACATGCGCCGTGCCTGCCAAGAGGTGCTGCGGGCGCAGGGTGCGCTGCCAGCCCTGGCGCAGGCGGCGCCATTGTCGGCGATCCAGATCGTCACGCCGTGGAACCTGCCGGCCCTGAACGGGCTGAATTGACAGCCGCCCGGGCCTGGCCGATACTCGCCGCTTCGCTCATCGTTCACCTCAGGAAGGAATCCCCCGATGTCCGTCATTCCGCAACTGTCCAAGACCGTGCTGGTAGCCGCACTCTCCATCGCCTTTGCCATGCCCGCCATGGCCGCCGTCCCTGCAACCGCCAGCGCCTCATCGGCCTGGGTGGAAGCGAGCAACCGCAACGCGGCCATCGTGCTGGCGGCGCAGGCGCAGTTCTCGCCCGAAGACGCTTCCGACACGGGCCTGGCCCGGTACGATGGCCTGGCTGCCGATCTGGGGCCGAACATCACCGCGCGCCATGTGGCAGCCATGCAGAAGGCGCGCGCGCAATTGCAGCAAAAGCTGGAACTGGAACGCGACGAACGCATTCGCCAGGACCTGGAGATTTTGATCGGCGCCGTCGACCAGGAAATCGCTGGCACCCAGCTGGAAGCCCAGTACACCTTGCCGTGGGTCGACGTGCCGCAACTGGTTTTTGGTAGCATGCAAAGCCTGCTGCAGGAGCAGCGCCCGGCCGCGCGCCGCGCCAAGGCGCTGGAACGCTTGCAGCGCTATGTGGGGCAATACCCGGGCAGCACGCCGATCACGCAGCAGGCCAAGGCGCGCTTCACCGAGCAAATCGGCAAGCCAGGCCTGGCCGGCCCCGTGCGCCTGCAGGTGGAGCAGTCGCTGGAAAACGTGCCGACGTATGTCGCCGGCATCCGCAAGCTGTTCGCCGACATGAAAATCACTGGCGCCGAACCTGCGCTGGCGGCCATGGAACAGCAGCTGAACGAGTATGCGGCGTGGGAAAAGCAGGTGGTGCTGCCCCTGTCGCGCACGGATTTCCGCATGGCGCCCGAGCTGTACGCATTCCGCCTGAAGCAGGTGGGCATCGATATCGAGCCGCGCGTGCTGGTTGAACGGGCGCAGGTGGCTTACCTGGAAACGCGCGCCGCCATGCAGGCGCTGGCGCCCGTGGTGGCGGCCAGGCTGGCGCTGAAGGGTGTCGACGGCAGTGATTACCGCCAGGTGCTGCGCAAGCTGAAAAGCGATTCCATCCCGAACGCGCAGCTCGAAGCGCACTACAAGGGCGTCAATACGCAGCTGGAGCAGCGCATCGCTCGGCAGCGCGTGGTCGATATTCCTGCGCGCGCCATGACCATGCGCCTGGCGTCCGCCGCCGAATCGGCGGCCCAGCCGGCGCCGCATATGCGTCCGCCTCCGCTGATCGGCAATACGGGGGAGCACGGCCAGTTCGTCCTCCCCGTCAGCAATCCGGCCGCCAGCGGCAAGGGCGAGGCCTATGACGATTTCAATTTCGCGGGCGCCGCCTGGACCCTGAGCGCGCACGAGGGCCGTCCCGGCCACGAGCTGCAGTTCAGCGCCATGGTGGAGCGGGGCGTGTCGCAAGCGCGCAGCCTGTACGCGTTCAACAGCGTCAACGTGGAAGGCTGGGCCCTGTACGCGGAAGCGGAGATGATCCCTTACGAGCCGGCCGAAGGCCAGTTCATCGCGCTGCAGTTCCGCATGCTGCGCGCGGCGCGCGCCATGCTCGACCCGATGCTGAACCTGGGGCTCGTCACGCGTGAAGAAGCGGGACGCATCCTGACGGAGGAAGTAATGCTGTCGAAACCGATGGCGCGCCAGGAGCTGGACCGCTACACCTTCAACATGCCGGGCCAGGCGGGCAGCTATTTCTATGGCTACACGCGCATCCTGCAGCTGCGCGCGGAAACGGAGCTGGCGCTGGGAGACAGATTCGACCGCCTGGCTTTCAATAACTTCCTGCTGGGCCAGGGTTTGCTGCCGCCGGACCTGCTGGCCAAAGCCGTGCGCGAACACTTCATCCCCGAACAGAGAAAAGCCAGGGGCTGACGCGCTGGCACGCCGTATGCCAGCGGCGAACGGCGTGCGCCATCCGGAGCGGCATGGAAGGGGAATTTTGCCGCTATTGTCCCCGCGCGCGCCGTATAATGACGCTCATTTGCCGGCCATCCAGGGAGTTCCGCTTGCAGCTACCGATCCGTTATCCGAACATGCCGCAACTGCTGCTGAAGGCCCGCGACAGCCTGCTCCAGCATTTCCGCCCCATCCTCAATCACTTCGGCGTGACGGAGCAGCAGTGGCGCATCATGCGCGCGCTGAACGAAAGCCCGACCCTGGAACCGCGCGAGCTGTGCGAGATCTGCCAGATTTCGAGTCCCAGCATGAGCGGCATCCTGGCGCGGATGGAAGAAATCGGCTTGATCGGACGCAGCAAGTTCGAAGGCGACCAGCGCCGCCGCAAGGTGCACCTGTCGGAAGCGGGCGCCAGTTTGCTGCTGCAGATGGGGAAACTCATCGACCTGCAATATGCCCACCTGGAAGCGGCCTACGGCAAGCAAGTGTTCGAAGACATGCGCCGCACCCTGGAAGCCTTCATTGCCCTCGAAACCCTGCCGGTGGCGCCCGCCATCCTGCGCTGAATCCCCGCTCCACCTCCATCTTTTCCTTGCCTGAGCACTGACATGGCGCGTGTTTTTTGACACGCGCCGCCGCTGCTTTTCCCATGCCTGTTCCGCGTAATTCCCCGGCCTGCGGGGCGTGTTCCCGCGTGCTCTCCGGTTTTGCTATAAGACACAAGAAAGTTTTGCTATAAGACTATGCCTTACAGTCAATCACTTACATGTGAGTAAATAGGCGTATAATTTGCTTCACTTGATCCAAATCAAGAAGAAAAGCGGACGTCCCACACTGGTTGGATGGGACGGCAACGCGGCGCCACAGCCTGTATTTCGCCATCACGGCGGCAATACATGTCGGACGTACAATAAAACAGGAAAGTCAGGAAAAAAATGAACACAACATGCATGCGCGCTGCGGCGCTGGCCGCCTCCACACTCATCGGCGCAAACGTTTGCGCCCAAAGCAATGTCACGATCTATGGCGTGGTCGACGCGGCCACCGCGTACGCGAGCAACCAGGGCGGCAATTCGAACACCTACATGCGCAGCGGCAGCTTGTCCGCCAGCAAGATCGGTTTCCAGGGCGTGGAAGATTTGGGCGGCGACCTGAAGGCGCTGTTCCTGCTGGAAAACGGCTTTGAAAGCGACACGGGCGCGCAAAGTTCCGCCAGCTCCCTGTTCAACCGCCAGGCCTACGTGGGCTTGCAATCGACCGCCTACGGCAGCGTGACGGCCGGACGCCAGTACACGCCGTACTACCTGCTCGTGGGTTCCTTGGCGTCGAGCAATGTCTTGACGGGCGCGACCGGCGCCCACCCGGGCGATATCGACGGCCTCGATACGACCGTGCGCATCAGCAATTCCGTCACTTACAGCATGCCGGCCTGGCGCGGCCTGCAGGCCAGCGCGCAATACGGCTTTGGCGAAGCGGCCGACGGCAATGCCGTGGGCAGCAGCTTCAGCGCCGCCGTCAAGTACAGCACCGCGCCGGCCGAATTCGCGCTCGGCTACCTGAAACTGAAAAATGGACAGAATGGCGCCGGATGGAGCGACAACGCTTCGGGCAGCTTCGGCATCTCCGCCATCAACCGTGGCTACGCCTCGGCGGAAAGCATAGCGTTCATCGCCGCCAGCGCGCGCTACACCATGGGCAAGTGGATGGTGGGCGCGAATGCCAGCAACGTGCAATACCAGGCTGGCAGCCGCTCGGCCTTCCGCGACACGGCCATCTTCAACACGGCCGGCCTGATCTCCAGCTACCAGCTGACGCCACAATGGTTCCTGGCCGCCGGCTACAGCGACACCTTCGCCAGCCACGCCAACGGCGTGTCGGACCGCGCGCGCTACCGCCAGTTGTCGTTCGAACAGCAGTACGCGCTGTCGAAGCGCACCGCGATCTACCTGATCGAAGCGCGCCAGCTGGCGCGCGGCCAGACCCTGGGCCAGGACGGCAGCATCGTCAATGCCGTCGCCTCGGTCGGCGATTCGCAGAACGGCACGCCGTCGTCGAACGGCGGCCAGACGGTGGTCATGGTCGGTCTCAAGCATTCTTTCTGAACGGTTGCTGAACTCACGGGAGCTTCAATTGGACGCTACACATCACAAGGAGGGCCGCGGCCCTCTGAATCCCGGCCGCCGCATGGTGCTGGCCGGCTTGCTGTCGGCTTCGGCCGCGGCGCTGATTCCCTGGGCGCTGGCCGAACCTGTCGCCGACGCGGAGCAGGGCTCCTTCCTCGGCGTATCGGCCATGCTGGTGGGGCGCCAGGCGCTCGACCCCGTGCTGGCCAGGCGCCTGTATGACGCGCTGGTGGCACAGGACGCGGCCTTCCCCGTGAATGTGCGCGCGCTGCTGGCCCTGATCAATGCGCAGGGCCTGCAGGCGGCCGGCTTGCAGGAAGCGCTCGACGCGCTCGATCCGGCCCAGTCGCCGCTGGCCGCCTTGCCGCGCCAGATCGCCAGCGCGTGGTACCTGGGCATCGTCGGCACGGGCGAGGCGGCCGTCTGCGTCGCCTACGAGCAGGCGCTGAACGCGGCCGTCGTCGCCGACGTGCTCAAACCTCCCACGTATTCCTACGGCGCCTACGGCAGCTGGGCCAGAAAACCAATTTAAGGAGCCATCATGGCTGAAGAACTCTCCGCCGATTACCTCGTGATCGGCTCCGGCATCATCGGTTCCCTGGCCGCGCGCAAGCTGGCGCTGGCCGGCGCCTCGGTGCTGATCCTGGAAGCGGGTCCGCGCGTGTCGCGCGGCGAAATCGTCGCCCGCTTCCGCAACACGACGCGCCGCAGCGACTGGATGTCGCCATATCCATCGGTGGCGACGGCGCCGCACCCGATCTACCAGCCGAAGGATAACGGCTACCTGGTGCAGGCCGGCCCGTATCCATACCCGGCCGAATACATCCGCCAGTTCGGCGGCACCTCGTGGCACTGGGCCGCGCAGGCGTGGCGCAACGTGCCGAACGATTTCCGCATCCATAGCCTGTATGGCGTGGGCGTCGACTGGCCCATCAGCTATGCAGACCTGGAGCCGTTCTACCAGGAAGCGGAAGAGATCATGGGTGTCTCGGGCGCGGAGAACACGGGTTCGCCGCGCAAGCAGGCCTTCCCGATGGACCCCGTGACGGAGCCGTACGCCATGCGCCGCATCCGCGAGCGCCTCGACCCCACGTTCAAGGTCGTCGGCAACACGGTGGCGCGCAACAGCGTCGGCTACGATGGCCGCCCGGCCTGCTGCGGCAACAACAGCTGCCAGCCGATCTGCCCCATCGATGCGCAATACCACGGCGGCATCGCCGCGCAGCAGGCGGAGGACGCGGGCGTCAGGATCGTCTGCAACGCCAACGTCTACAAGCTGGAACACGACGCGCAGGGCCGCATCACGGCCGCCCTGTACTACGACGTGGACAAGAAGAGCCACCGCGTCACGGCCAAGACCTTCATTTTGGCGGCCAACGGCATCGAAAGCCCCCGCTTGCTGCTCGTTTCCGCCTCGGACAAATACCCGAACGGCCTGGCCAACAGCAGCGACATGGTGGGCCGCAACCTGATGGACCACCCGAGCACCTCGATCACCTTCGACGCCGATGAAGACCTGTGGCTGGGCCGGGGCCCGCAAAGCCCCAATTCCATCAACACCATGCGCGATGGCGATTTCCGCAGCCAGCACTCGCCGTACCGCCTGGACTTCACGAACATCTCGCGCGTCGATGGGGCCACCAAGGAACTCATCGGCAAGGGCGTGTTTGGCGAGGCATTCGAACAGCAGCTGCGTTTCCGCTCGGCCCGTGAAATGAGTTTGAAAAACGTGCTGGAAGTGCTGCCGAACCCGGAAAACCGCATTGCCCTCAGCAGCGAAAAGGACGCCATGGGCATTCCCAAGCCGCAGGCGCACTATTCGATCGACGAGTACACCAAGCGGGGCCACGAACGCTCGAAGCAGGATTTCGAGCAGATCGCCAGGCTGATGGGCGGCACCAATCTGCGCCACAGCAAGGAAGGCGTGTTTGCCAACAACCAGCACATTTGCGGCACCTTGTCGATGGGTTCCGACCCTGCCAAGGCCGTGTGCGACCAGTGGGGCCGCACCTTCGATCACGCCAACCTGTTCCTGTGCAGCACCGGCGTGCTGCCCACGTCCGGCACCTGCAATTCGACGGAAAACGGCCTGGCCGTGGCGCTGCGCACCGTCAAGCATATCCTCGACGAACAACAGGGAGGCACAGCATGATGGCGCTCTTCAGACTGGCGGCCGGTGCCGCCTTGCTCTCCCTCGCGGCCTTGCCGGTGCTGGCGGCGCAAGCTCCCGGCGCGGACGTGCAGTCGATCGAACGTGGCCGCTATCTGGCCACGGCGGGCGACTGCATCGCGTGCCATAGCGTGCCTGGCGGCCAACCCATGGCGGGCGGCCTAGCCCTGGCGACGCCATTGGGCGCCATCGTCGCCACCAACATCACGCCATCGACAACGCATGGCATCGGCAATTACACGCTGGCGCAGTTCTCCGCCGCCGTGCGCCATGGCGTGCGGGCCGACGGCGCGCGCCTGTACCCGGCCATGCCCTACACGGCCTACGCCAAGGTGACGGATGACGACACGGCCGCCCTGTACGCCTACTTCATGCATGGCGTGACGGCGGTGGACACGGCGCCGGCGCAAAAGACGGACTTGCCATTCCCGTTCAACATCCGCCTGTCGATGGCGGGCTGGAATATGCTCTTCCTCGACAAGAAGCCCTTCGTGGCCGATACGGCGAAAAGCATGGAGTGGAACCGGGGCGCCTATCTGGCGCAAGGCCTGGCCCACTGCACCACCTGCCACACGCCGCGCAATGCGCTGATGGCGGAACAGCTGTCGAAGGAACTGGGCGGTGCCGACCTGGGCACGTGGCATGCGCCGAACATCACGTCGGACGTCAACAGCGGCATCGGCAGCTGGAGCCAGCAAGACCTGGTCGATTACCTGCGCACGGGCCGCGCGGCCAACAAGGCGCAGGCTGCCGGCCCGATGGCCGAAGCCATCGACCATAGCCTGAAGCACCTGAGCGACGCGGACCTGAACGCCGTGGCCGTGTACCTGAAAAGCGTGCCCGCCATCCGCGACAAGGCCGATATGCGACCGGTGACGCAATGGGGCAAGGCGGGCGACGAGTTGCATGCCATCCGTGGCGTGCCGCTGCCGCAGAACCTGAACAAGATGTCGGGTGCGCAGCTGTACGACGCGCAATGCGCCAGCTGCCACCAGGCCAGGGGCGAGGGCAGTTTCGACGGCAGCTTGCCGCCGCTGTTCCACAACTCTGTGACGGGCCGCAGCAACAGCAACAACCTGGTGATGGCCATCCTCGATGGGGTCGAGCGCCAGGATGGCAGGGGTGCCCATGCGGGTCATTTGATGCCCGCCTTCCGCCAGACCCTGTCGGACGAGCAGATCGTCACCCTCGGCAATTACGTGCAGAAGATGTACGGCAATCCCGACGTCAAGGTGACGGCGGAGCAGGTGACGACCTTGCGCAACGGCGGCGCGCCGTCCAACCTGATTGGCCTGGCCCGCGCGGGCATCATCGTCGGCGTGCTGGTGCTGCTGGCATTGCTGCTATGGTGGCGGGGACGGCGGCGCAAGGATGCATAGGCACGTTAACAAAACACCCTGAAGCAACGGCTGGGGTCAGACCCAAAGGGTCTGACCCCTTTTTTTTTATGCCGCAAAAAATCGCAACTCAATTGCATCTGTGGACATTATGTACTATCATTAGTTACATGAGACGAGACAGCAAACTATCATCGATCCTCCATGTGCTGCTGCACATGGCCCACGCGGGACGCCCGATGACGTCCGAGGAACTCTCCGGCTACCTCGATACCAACCCCGTGCTGGTGCGGCGCGTGATGGCCGGCTTGCGCGAGCGCGGCTACGTGGCCTCGGACAAGGGCCATGGCGGCGGCTGGCGCATCGTCTGCGACCTGCGGCGCGTGACCCTGCAAGACATCTACGTGGCCGTGGGTTCGCCCACCATCTTCGCCATGGGCAACCGCGTCGACCAGCCGGGCTGCCTGGTCGAACAGGTGGTCAACCAGTCGCTGGCCGGCGCCTTCGACGAAGCCGAGGCGCTGCTGATCCAGCGTTTTGGCGCCGTCACCCTGGCCGACCTGGCCGACCGTTTCAGCCAACAATACGCCATCCACAAAGGAGCACCGCATGCACATTCCTGAACCCCGAGGCGCGGGCAGCGCCACGCCCGCCGCCCCGTTCGACGCCATCATCGTCGGCGGCAGCTACGCGGGCCTGTCCGCCGCCACGCAACTGGCGCGCGCCCGGCGCCGCGTGCTGGTGATCGACGGCGGCCAGCGCCGCAACCGCTACGCCAGCCATTCCCACGGTTTCCTGACCCAGGACGGCAGCGGGACGGCCGCCATCGCGGCCGAGGGCAAGGCGCAGCTGCTGGCGTATGCCACCGTCACCTGGCTGGACGGGGTGGCCGTGCAGGCCGCCGCCAGCCGCGATGGCGATGGCTTCGGCGTGACCCTGGCGGACGGCAGCGTGTTCCACGGCCGCCGCCTGGTGCTGGCCACCGGCGTGATCGATGAATTGCCGCCCGTCGATGGCCTGGCCGAGCGCTGGGGCGGCAGCGTCTTTCACTGCCCGTATTGCCACGGTTATGAACTGGAGCAGGGCGCCATCGGCGTGCTGGCCACCGGTCCCCTGTCCATGCACCATGCCCTGATGCTGCCCGACTGGGGCACGGTCACCTTTTTCCTGAATGGCGCGTTCGAGCCCGATGCCGCGCAGCTGGCGCAACTCGATGCGCGCGGCGTCAAGCTGGTGCGCATGCCCGTGGCGCGGATCGACGGCGTGGCCGACGTGGTCATGGCGGACGGCAGCCGCCATGCGATGGCCGGCCTGTTCGTGGCGACCCGCACCCGCCTGGCCAGCTCCCTGGCCGGCGAATTGGGCTGCGCACTGGAAGAGGGAGCCATGGGGCCGTTCGTGCGCACCGACGAGCAAAAGGCCAGCAGCGTGCCTGGCGTCTTTTGCTGCGGCGATGCGGGCCGCATGGCTGGCAGCGTGGCGTTCGCGGTGGCCGATGGCGCCATGGCTGGCGTTGCAGCGCACCGCTCGCTGATGTTCGGACTGGATCAGGCGGCAAAACCGCCATCGATCTTCAGCCCGGCGCCCGTGACGAACGCCGCTTCCGCGCTGGCCAGGTAAGCCACCATGCCGGCGATTTCATCGGCCGTGCCGTGGCGGGGCAGGGCCATCAGGCCGTGCATCAGGTCGGCGAAGTCGCCCGTCGGCGGGTTCATGTCCGTGGCGACGGGACCCGGTTCCACGTTGTTGATGGTGATGCCGCGCGGACCCAGGTCGCGCGACAGGCCTTGCGTCAGGCCGCTCAGCGCCGATTTGCTCATGGCGTAGGCGGCCGCGCCGCCGAATGGCATGCGGTGCGCATTCGTGCTGCCGATGTTGATGATGCGTCCGCCCGTCTGCATGTGCGCCACGGCCGCCTTGATGGCGACGAAGACGGCGCGCACGTTGACGTTCAATGTCTTGTCGAAGTCTGCCAGCGAGAAATCGTCGATGGCGCCGGGCAGGAACACGCCCGCGTTGTTGACGAGGATATCGATACGGCCAAACTGCGCCGCCACCTTGTCGATGGCGGCCGTCAGGGCGCTGGCGTCGGCTGCATCGGCTTGCACGCCCAGGGCCTTGCCGCCCGCCGCCTCCACCGTGGCGGCCAGCGCCTGCGCCTCGGCAGCGGAGCTTTGATACGTGAAGACGACGTTGGCGCCCTGGCTGGCAAGGCGGCGCACGATGGCGGCGCCGATGCCGCGCGATCCGCCCGTCACGAACGCGATCTTGTCTTGCAATGATGGGGAAGTGCTGGTGGTGGCTTGGGTTTGCATGATGAGCTTTCTAAGTGGGGAGTCGAGGAATTCAGTATCTGCTTTTCATTCCTGCCGCGCTAGCCATGAATCATTACAATCACTTTCAACTATAAGTATCAAATGAGCGGGTAGAATAGGCGCATGGACGCTCTCAATCACTTGCAATCCTTCGTGCTGTCTGCCGAGCTGGGCAGTTTTTCGGCCGCCGCGCGCCGCCTGGGGCTGACGCCGGCCGCCGTCAGCAAGAACGTGGCGCGCCTGGAAGCGAGCCTGGGATTGCGGCTGTTCCAGCGCAGCACGCGCCGCCTGACCCTGACGGAAGGGGGCGAGCGCTTCCTGCAGCAGATCGGCGGCGCCCTGTCCACCTTGCGCGAGGCGATCGCCGGCGTGGCGGAAGAGGGCGGCCAGCCGGCGGGCATACTGAAAATCAGCATGGCGCCGTCGTTCGGACGCAGCTACGTGGTGCCCCTGCTGGGCGACTTCATTGCGCGCTACCCTGGCGTCATCCCCGACTGCCATTTCGACAACCGGCAAGTGGACTTGATCGGCGAAGGTTTCGATGTGGCCATCGGTGGCGGCATCGAGCTGACACCGGGCGTGGTGGCGCGCGAGCTGGGCCACGCCCACATCGTCGCCACGGCGTCGCCCGCCTTCATGCGGGGGAAAATCCTGCCCGTGCACCCATCCGACCTGGCGCACTTCGACGGCGTGGCGCGCCGCTCAGCCGGCAGCGGCAGATTGCGCAGCTGGATACTGCGCGATGGCTCGGGCGGCGAAGGCGTGGCCGAATGCCGGCCGCGCGCCATCTTCGACGACCCGGAAGCGATGGCGCAGGCGGCCATCCTCGGCGTCGGCGTGGCGCTGCTGCCCATGCCGCACGCGCTGGCCCACTTGCGCAGCGGCGCCCTGGTGCGGCTGCTGCCTGGCTGGCATGCCGATTCCGGCCCCCTGTCCGTGTACTATCCCAGCAAGAAGCTGCTGCCCGCGAAGACGCGCGTATTCGTCGATTTCCTGCTGGAGCAGTTCCGCCAGCGCGATTTCGCCGCGCAGATACGGCCCGATTAAACAAAGAAAAATTCTCATGCCTGATCATTACAGTTTGTTTTACACCTTTGACGGCGATCAACCCCTGCATTTCCGCGAAGTGCGCGTCTTCGGCACCACCGTCTGGACGGCCGCCGGCGCAGCCATGACCTGGGGCGAAGAGACGCGCGTGCAGTATGCCAGCGAAGCCGCAGCGCATGCCGCGTACGCGGCACATGGCCAGGCTGCCCTGGCCGATGGCTATGCGCTGGCGCGCAGCGCGTCCATCGACCCGGCCGTATTCGATTTCGCGCTGCTGCAAACCCTGGTGGCGGATGCCGCGCGCCTGGCTTTTTCTGCCGTGCGCCGCGCCCATCCCGGGCAGCACATCGACGCCTTCGCCCTCGTGAGTGACGACAGCGCCATGACGATAGGCTGCATGGCGAACAGCCGCGAAGCGTTGGCCGCCTCGGAATATGGCGAGGAGATGCTGTGGAATCCCGCCGAATGGGCGTTCGACGACGGCGGCGCCTATTTCGACAGCGCCTACCGCTTGCTGCTGCAGGCGCACCGCGAGCTGCCGTTCGACGTCGATTTCGCCGCCTTCCGCGCCGGCGTGTTCGACGCCTGCATTGGGGCCCTGGAGCAGCTGGATGGCGAGGGATGTTTTGGTGCCGGAGCGCAGCGCGATGAAAGCGTGCTGCTGTTCGAGGTCAGCGACAGCGAAGCGGTGGAGGGCGCCATGGCGCGCCTGAATCCGCCGGCCGTGGTGGCGCGTTTCGCGGCATGGATGGCCAGTTGGGCCGACTAGGTGCTACGCCGCCACCAGCCTGAGTAGCGTAATCTCCGCCGGCGCGCCGATGTGCTTGGGCGGCCCCCAGTAGCCGGTGCCGCGGCTGACGTAAATCCACAGCCGGCCTTGCCGGTGCAATCCCGCCACGTAGGGCTGCTGCAGCGGCACGAACAGGTTCCATGGCCAGAACTGGCCGCCGTGCGTGTGGCCCGACAATTGCAGGTCGTAGCCGGCCGTTTCGGCCTCGGGCGCGCTGCGCGGCTGGTGCGCCAGCAGGATGCGGGGGATACCGGCCGGCGCGCCGGCGATGGCCGCTTGCGGGTCGCTTTTCTGCGCCGGATCGAAGGCGGCGGCGTTGAAGTCGGTGACGCCGGCCAGCGCCAGGCGCGCGCCGTCGTGCTCGAGGACCGCATGTTCGTTCATCAGCACGCGCAAGCCCAGGCGGCGGAACTCCGCCACCCACGGCGCGGCGCCCGAATAGTATTCGTGGTTGCCCGTGACGAGGAAGACGCCGTGGCGCGCGCGCAGTTCGCCCAGCGGCGCCGTATGGCTGCCCAGTTGCGCCACCGTGCCGTCGACCACGTCGCCCGTGATCGCGACGATGTCTGCCTGCAGGCCGTTGGCGCGCGCGACGATGGCTTGCACGTAGGCGCGCTTGATGGTGGCGCCCACGTGGATGTCGCTCAGCTGCACGATGCGCAAACCCTGCAAGGCGGCCGGCAGGCCGGCGATGGGCACGTCGACCTCGCGCACGCGCGCCACGCGGCGGGCGTTGATGAAGCCGACGACGGTGGACAGCAGGGCCAGGACGAGGACGGCGATGGCGGACGCCTGCGCGTGCAGGCGGGCGGCGGGAATCAGCAAGGTCAGTTCGCGCAGCACGGTGAGCACGAACAGCGAGGAAAAAAAGCCCATGCACAGCGAGCCGGCCCAGATCAGGCGGTCGGCCAGGCGCGCATCGTTGGTGACGGCGCGGGCGAAGATGGTCATCGGCATCAGCATGGTCGACGCCAGCAAGACCAGGCCGCCCAGCAGCCAGCCGGCCAGGCCGACGGGGAGGGCCGGCAACAGCAGCCAGCCCAGGAGCGCATGCAGGGCGCCCAGTATCATGGTGATGCGCAGCAGCGGCGTGCGGGTTTTCATGTCATGGTTCCAGTGGTGGGATGCCCGGCACTGTCACGCCCGGCACCGGCCGATTATAGCCGACGCCCTGGCAACGTATGGCCGCCGCCCCGCTCATGGCGCGATATGCAGTCCCAGCATGGCCAGCTTGCCAAAATCGACGGGCTTGGCGAAGTGCTCGTTGAAACCGGCCTGCAGCGCGGCCTGGCGGTCGTGTTCCTGGCCATAGCCGGTCAGCGCGACGAGCAGGAATTGCTGCGGTATCGGCAACTGGCGCAATTTGACGGCCACCTCGTAGCCGCTCATGTCGGGCAGGCCGATGTCGAGAAAAACGATGTCGGGCTTGAATTCCAGCGTGCGCTCGGTGGCTTGTCTGCCCGTGTAGGCCGTGCGCACCGTGTGGCCATACATTTCCAGCAGTTCGGCCAGGGTGTCGGCCGCATCGCAGTTGTCGTCGACGACGAGGATGCGCTGGCTGCCGCCGCTGGCCGCCTGCGCTGCTGGCGCGGCAGGCAGTGGTACGTTGGCGTCGAGCGGCAGGATGACTTCGAAGGTACTACCCAGTCCCACGCCGGGGCTGTGCACGCTGACCTGGCCGCCGTGCAAGGTCACCAGGTTGCGTACCAGCGACAGGCCGATACCCAGACCATCTTGCACGCGGTCGGGCGAGTGACCGCTCTGCTCGAACAGGCCGAAGATGCTGTCGATGCTGGCGGCGGCGATGCCGATGCCGTTGTCGCTGAGGCGTATGCGCACGTTGTCGCCTTCGCGCCCGGCGCTAATGGCGATGCGCCCGCCCGGCGCCGTGAACTTGGCCGCGTTGAGCAGCAGGTTGGCGACGATCTGCGACAGGCGCACGGCGTCGCCGCAGACCCACAGTTCTTCCTGGGGCAGGTTCACGTCCAGCGCATGGCCGCGCGCCTCGACGCTGTGCGAACTCGTTTCCAGCGCGCTGCGGATGACGCTGGCCAGGCTCACGCTTTCCCATTGCAGAGAGATTTTGCCCTGCGAAATGCGCGACACGTCGAGCAGGTCGTCCACCAGGCGCACCAGGTGGTCCGTGTGGCGGCCGATGGTGCGGCGCGCATTGTCCTGGATGGCCGGCACGACGGGGTCGAGCTTGCACAACAGGGCAAGCGCCGTGCGGATGGGGCCCAGCGGGTTGCGCAATTCGTGCGCGAGAGTGGCCAGGAATTCATCCTTGCGGCGGTCCACGTCGCGCAGCGCGCGCTCGACGCGGCCCAGGCGCAGCAGCGCCTTGACGTTGGCGATCAGTTCATCGGCCTCGATGGGCTCGACCAGGTAATTGTCGGCGCCGCCGTCCAGCGCGCGGATCTTGTCGGCCGTGCCGATGCACGATGCGGACGTCTGCAGCACCAGGATGGTGTTCGTTTCGGCGCCGCCCTTCAATTGGCGGCACACTTCCAGGCCGTTGATGTCGGGCAGCTTGACGTCGAGCAGGATCAGGTTGGGGCGGTCCTGGCGGGCGCGCAGCAGCGCGTCGCCCCCGTTCGACGCTTCGATCACCTTGAAGCCGGCGCGTTGGAGGATGCGCGACTTGGCGTAGCGTGCGCCATCGCTGTCATCGACGTTCAGGATCAGAGCATCGCTGTTGTTATCCGGTAGCATGCGCATTGTCCCAGGTGGTTGTGCCTTGCGGCGGAACCGGCTCTTGCCGGTGGTGTGGATTGCCGATCAGCGCGCGCAGGGTTGCCAGCAATTGCTGGCGCGACAGCGGTTTCACGTAGTAGGCGTCGGCGCCCAGGGCCAGGCCCTTGCGCACGTCGTCGATCTCGGTGGCGACAATGACGGGCACCTGGCGCCGCAGCGGGTCGTTTTTCAGTTCGGCCAGCCAGTGCCAGGCCGTTTCGCCGTGCAGCATGATGTCGAGGATGACGGCGGCCGGGCGCTGCTGCTCCCAGCGCTCCTGCGCTTCGCGCACGCTGCGCGCGGGGACCACGCGAAATTCGCTGCCGGCCAGGAATTTCTCATACAGCAGGCGGATGGGCGGATTGTCTTCCACCACCAGCACGGGGATGCGCTGGTCGTTGCCATTGTCGTTGGCCGGCGCGCACGGCGGCAGGCTGCCCTCGGGCGCGTGGTAGCTGGCGGGCAGGATCACGGAAAACAGCGAACCGTGGCCCGGCGTGCTTTCCACGGATACCGTGCCATTGAGCAGGGTGGCCAGGTTGCGGCACAGGGGCAGGCCCAGGCCCGTGCCCTTGACCTTGCGCTGCATGTGGTTTTCCACCTGGCTGAATTCCTCGAAGATCATCTGCACGTCTTCGGCGGCGATGCCCAGGCCCGTGTCGGAGACGGAAAAGCGGATGGCGTCCTGCTCCGGCAAAGGCGTGGCGCTGACGATGATGGCCCCGGCCTCGGTGAACTTCAGGGCGTTGGAGATGAAGTTGCGCAGGATTTGCGACAGCTTGCCTTCATCCGTGTGGATATGCAGCGCCGGATCGGGGTCGATGAAGGTGAGCGTGAGCGAATCGGACACCAGCAGCGGGCGCAGCATGCCGCGCAGGGCGCTGAACAGGTCGGCGACCAGGATGCTGTTGGCATGCACGTCGACCTTGCCCGCCTCGATCTTGGCCAGGTCCAGCAAGTCGTTGACCAGGTCGCTCAGGCTGACGGCGCTTTGCAGGATGAACATCACCTGCTTTTCCTGTTCCTCGGACAGTTCGCCGTCGATGCGGTCGAGCAGCAGCTTGGACAGGGCGCGGATGGAACTGAGCGGGGTGCGGAATTCATGGCTCATGTTCGAGAGGAAGCGCGATTTCATCTGGTCGGCGCGGCGCAGGTGGTCGGCTTTCTCGTCCAGTTCCGCGAACAGCGCCACCACGCCGCGGTTGGTGTCTTCCAGTTCGCGCGTCAGCTGCAGCAGGTCGTCCTGGCGCGTTTTCAATTCGGCCAGGGTGCTCAGGAGTTCGCGGTTCTGCTGCTGCACTTCGGACAGCGTGATGTCCGGCGGCAGCGCCTGCAGGCTGCCGGACAGGGTGCCGATGCTTTGCCCGTCGAGCAGGGGGGCGTCGCGCGGGAACAGCTTGTGCAGCGTGATGTGCGTGCCCTCGCCCGGCGCGCTGCGGATATGGCAGCGGTCCATCAGGCGCTGGGCGCCCAGAATGCCCAGGCCCATGCCTGTCGGCGAGCGGTAGGTGCCGGCCAATATCTCGTCGAGCTGCGCGATGCCGGGGCCCTGGTCCTCGATGCGGATGCTGAGCACCTGCGGCGCCGTCTGGCCGTCAATGGCGAAATGCACCTTGCCGCTGCCGGCGTAGTTGTAGACGTTGCGCGCCAGTTCCGACACGGCCGTGGCGATGCGTACCTGGTCCTGCACGCCAAAGCCGCACAGGGCGGCGATCTGCCGCGCGCGCTGGCGCGCTCCCACCACATCGTGTTCGCTGCCGATATGGGCCGTCAATATGCGTTGTGTCATGCCGCACCTGTTCCTTCCGCTGTTTCTGTCGTGATAGCCTGGTGTTCCCCATGTTCGCGCAGCACCACCACCGTGACGTCGTCGCGCCCGCGCGCAAAATCGCGGTACAGCACCGCAGCGACGAGGCTGGGGTGGCATTGCGCCAGGCCCGGATAGCGTTCCAGGTCCCAGCGCGTGTGCAGGCCGTCCGAGTGCATGATCAGTGTCGTGCCGGGCTGCCATGCATGGCAAAATTCCTGCACCTTGCGCAGATTGCTGCCGACGATGCCGTTATGCGACAGCAGATGCCGGCGCTGTTGCGCATCGAAGGCGCAGGCGGCGATGTTGCCCACGCCCGCGTAGCGCAATTCGTGGCGCGCGCTGTCGATATGCGCCACCGCCAGGGCCGCGCCGCGCGTAGTGCGCAGGGCGCCATGGGCCAGTTCGATGAAGGGGGCGGGCAGGGGCGGCAGGCCGGGCGTGTCGTGTTCCAGCAGGGCGCTGGCGCGTTCCGAGGCGCGCGCCGCCAGCGGGCCGTGGCCCAGGCCATCGGCCACCATCAGACTCAGTTCATGGCCTTCGCAGACGACGTTCCAGGCGTCGCCGCACACCTGTTCCGAGGCCAGCGGCAGGCAGACGGCACCGATCTGCCAGTTCGGACTGGCCGGAATGGCGCTGCTGGCGTGCTGTCCCCATACCACCATCATCAGCACCGTGCCCTTGCCGGGCGCCGTGTACAGGTCGAATTCCTGGCTCAGGCGGCGTATCGCGCCCAGTCCCACGCCGTAGGTGCCCGTGGTGGAATGGCCATCCTGCATGTGCTGGCGCACATTCGCCATGCCGGGGCCGTTGTCGATGGCCAGCACTTCGATGCCGCTGGTGCCGCCGCGCAGCACCTTGCGCAGCAGGATTTCGCCGCGTTGCGCGTGCTTGACGATGTTGGTGGCCGCTTCGCTGACGATGATCGCCAGCTGGCCCGTGCGCACGTCGTCGAAGCCGATGCGGCGCGCCAGTTCGTTGCCGGCGCGGCGGGCCGCGGCGATCTCGCTCGGTTCGCCGATGGGAAAACTTCTTTGCCTGAGAATGTCAGGCTGTGCTTCCTGGTGGTTCAAAACAGCTTCCATTTCGCGATGGTGACGGTGGTGCCCGCGCCGGGCGCCGTGTCGATGTGAAATGCGTCGGCCAGGCGCTTGGCGCCGCCCAGCCCCAGTCCCAGTCCGCCGCCGCTGGTATAGCCATCGGTCAGCGCCAGGGGAATATCGTCGATGCCCGGTCCCGCGTCGACAAAGCGCAGCTCCAGGCCTTGGCGCGCGCCGTCGCTGACGCGCGCGATGCGCGCTTCGCCGCCGCCGCCGTAGCGCAAGGTGTTGCGCGCCAGTTCGCTGGCCGCCGTGATGATCTTGGTCTGTTCGATCAGGCCAAACCCCAGGGCGACCATGCTGTCGCGCACCTGCTTGCGCAGCCGTACGACGTCTTCGTCGCTGTGCAGGGGCAGAATCTGCTGCGTCTGCTGCACTCCAGCCTGCTCCTGCGCGCCTAGCACGGCGCCCCCGTCATGCGCATGCGCCGCCCCGTTCCAGCAGCTTGATGCCCAGCTCCACGTTCAGCGCCGTGCTCACGCCTTCCAGGGTCAGGCCCAGTTCCACCAGGGTGATGGCGACGGCCGGCTGCATGCCGACCACCACGGTGCGCGCGTCGAGGATTTTCGCCATCGCCGCCGTGTTGCTGATCATGCGGCCGATGAAGGAGTCGACGATGTCGAGCGCGGAAATGTCGATCAGCACGCCCGTGGCGCGGTCCGTCACGATGCGGGTGGTCAGGTCGTCCTGCAGGGTCATCGCCAGGCGGTCATGCATGTCCACCTGGATCGTCACCAGCAGCAGCCGGCCCATGCGTAAAATGGGGATTCTTTCCATAGGCGCCTCAGTGTTGTTGCTGCTGGTAGGTGATGCTGGAGCCCGTGCGTTTCAGGGCCACGACGAATGCGTCGGCCAGCGTGGCCTTGGTCATGACGTCTTCCAGGTTGACGCCCAGGTGCACGATGGTTTGCGCGATCTGCGGGCGGATGCCGCTGATGATGCAGTCGGCGCCCATCAGGCGCGCGGCGGCGATGGTTTTCAATAGATGCTGCGCCACCAGGGTGTCGACGGTAGGCACGCCCGTGATGTCGATGATGGCGATCAGGGCGCCCGTGTCGACGATCTTTTGCAGCAGGCTTTCCATCACCACTTGCGTGCGCGCGCTGTCGAGGGTGCCGATCAGGGGCAGGGCCAGCACGTTTTGCCACAGCTGCACTACGGGCGTGGACAGTTCCAGCAATTCCTGCTGCTGGCGCAGAATCACCTGTTCGCGCGCTTTCTGGTAGATGGCGATGGTCAGCAGGCCCAGTTCATCGAACAGCTTGCTGGTGCTGACGATGGCGTCTCCCAGCTGCTCCGGATGCGCCGTGATTGCCTTGCGCAGGTAGGCGAACAGCGGCTCCTTGAGGGAAAACATGAAGCTGGCCGTGTCGATCGGCGAATAGCCCTGGCGCACGCGCGACTGCGATATCTCCGCGATCAGCTGGCGCGTATCGTCCCAGGCGCCGCCTTCGATGTCGAACGAGTCGCCGCTTTCCAGCGCGCCCGCCAGTAGCGGCAGGAATTGCGCGGCCTGCTGGCGCAGCTCGTTTTCCGCGATCTTGTCGCGCCGCACCAGGCGGGCGATCAGGCCGGCCATCCAGCCGTCCAGCAATTCCGTGTGGTGTGCGTTGATGATGCCGGCCAGTTGCTGCGCCTGGCCCGTGCCCGTCTTGTTTTTCATGCTCATCCTTGGCTGGAGTGGAGGGTGCGGCACGGCCGCAAACGGGCACGTGCTGTGATGAATAAATTATAGGCAGGCGTGGCCATAGCTTGTGTTCTGTGCCGCACATAGTGGCGCAATCGGTGCAAATTTCCGCCGGCCTCGTTGGAATATTAAAGATGTATATGGTTTGCATGTTTAAGGGAATTCCGCTACACTGGGAACACTCAACAAGAGAAATACGCCATGAATATCGACAAATTCAAACAGCAGCACCTGGCCATCCTGGCCGCCATCGATGACTTGCGCCGGCTGGCGCGCGGCGGGGTCGCCGCCCAGGCGCAGGCCATTGCCGAACAGATCATTTCCATGAGCGGCTTGATCAAGCTGCACCTGGCCGTCGAGCAGCGCTACCTGTATCCGGCGGCGCAAGCGTCCGGCGTGGCCAGGGTGGCCCAGCTGGGGCGCCAGTACGAAAACGAGATGCACGGCATCGCCGGCGCCTACTTGGATTTCGCCGGCCGCTGGAATACGCCCGTGCGCCTGGCGGCCGAGCCGGACGCCTTCCGCAGCGAAGCCAATACCGTGCTGCACGCGCTGTTCCAGCGCATGCGGCGCGAAGACCACGAGTTATATCCAGCCGTTGAAACACTGGCCTGAGACCGCTTACAAATATACACAGGAGTTTTACCATGCTGACCCAAGAACAACGCGCCATCATCACCGCCACCGTCCCCATCCTCGAGCAGGGCGGCGAAGCGCTGACGCGCCACTTTTACAAGAACCTGTTCCGCGACCATCCCGAAGTGCTGCCGTACTTTAACCAGGCGCACCAGCACAGCGGCGACCAGCAACGGGCGCTGGCCAATGGCGTGCTGATGTACGCCAAACATATCGACCGGCTCGAAGCGCTGGGCGACCTGGTGGCCACCATCGTCAACAAGCACGTGGCCCTGCAGATTCGCGCCGAGCACTATCCGCTGGTGGGCGCCAGCCTGCTGCAAGCGATCCGCGAAGTGCTGGGCGCCGAGGTCGCCAGCGACGCCGTCATCGATGCCTGGGGCGCGGCCTACGGCCAGCTGGCCGACATCCTGGCGGGCGAAGAAGGGCGCATCTACAAGGCGCAGGCGGCCGCACCGGGCGGCTGGAGCGGCGCGCGCGACTTTACCGTGCGCAGCAAGACGGTGGAAAGCGGCGAGATCACGTCCTTCCTGCTGGCGCCCGCCGATGGCCAGCCCGTGCTCAACTTTGCGCCAGGTCAATATATCGGCGTGCTGGCCACGGTCGATGGCGTGCCCATGCGCCGCCAGTATTCCTTGTCGGCCGCCAGCAATGGCCAGACGTACCGCATCAGCGTCAAGCGCGAGCAGGGCGGCAAGGTCTCCAATTTCTTCCACGACCACGTGCAGGCGGGCGATACCGTGCAACTGACGCCGCCGTCGGGCGACTTCGTGCTGACCGAGAGCGACAAGCCGCTGGTGCTGATCAGCGGCGGCGTGGGCATCACGCCAACCCTGGCCATGCTGACGGCGGCCCTGCGCGGCAAGCGCCCCGTGCATTTCATCCACGCGGCGCGCAACCACGGCGTGCATGCGTTCCGCGCGCAGATCGACGCACTGGCCGCGCAGCATCCGCAGCTGCAGCGCTACTATTGCTACGCGGAACATGGCGGCGCACAGGATGCACCGGACGCCGTCGGCTTGCTGAATAAAGAGCAGTTGAATAGCTGGCTGCCGGCCTCGCGCGACGTCGACGCCTACTTCCTGGGACCGCAGCCATTCATGCGGGCCGTCAAGCAATACTTGCGCGAGCTGGGCGTGCCGGAGCAGCAGACGCACCATGAATTCTTTGGACCGGCCGCCGCCTTGAACTGACTTTTCTGACTGCCTTGTGTTGTCCCGACGAGAAAAAACGCTGCCGTAAGGGGCGGGTAAGCCTCGCGCTGTACTGTGAATCCAAGCTCGAAAACAAAAGAGCAGCTTTTACATAACAGGAGGCAACACAATGCATGACGATCTGGTTCAAAAAATCAAGAGCGACCCCAACTATCATCAACTGGTCAAGGTGCGTTCCCGCTTCGGCTGGGCGCTGACGGGCCTGATGATGGTGGTGTACTACGGCTACATCCTGCTGATCGCCTTCAACAAGGAATTCCTGGCCACTAAGACGGGTGCGGGTGTGATGACCTGGGGCATGCCGATCGGCTTGTTCGTCATCGTGTTTACCGTGCTGGTCACGGGCATCTATGTGCGCCGCGCCAACAAGCAATTCGACGACCTGAGCAACGCCATCCAGGCACGGGTGCAAGCATGAGCGCCGCCAAGCATGCGCTGCGCGGCGTATCTTGCCTGAGTGCCAGCCTGAGCACCCTGGCATTGCTGGGAGCCAGCAATGCCGCGTTCGCGGCCGGCGCCGACCTGGGCCAGGCAGTCAAGCAACCGACCAACTGGACGGCGATCATCATGTTCGCCGCCTTCGTCATCTTCACCCTGTTCGTCACCAAGTGGGCGGCCGCAAAGACCAAGTCGGCTTCCGATTTCTACACGGCCGGCGGCGGCATCACGGGTTTCCAGAACGGCCTGGCCATCGCGGGCGACTATATGTCGGCCGCCTCCTTCCTCGGCATTTCCGCGGCCGTCTTTTTGAACGGCTATGATGGCCTGATCTACGCCATCGGCTTTCTCGTCGGCTGGCCCGTCATCACCTTTTTGATGGCCGAGCGCCTGCGCAACCTGGGCCGCTTTACCTTTGCCGACGTGGCCGCCTACCGCTTCAAGCAGGCGCCGATCCGCATCTTTTCGGCGTCCGGCACCCTGGTCGTCGTGGCGTTCTACCTGATCGCGCAGATGGTGGGCGCGGGCCAGCTGATCAAGCTGCTGTTCGGCCTCGAATACTGGATCGCCGTCGTGCTGGTGGGCACGTTGATGATGATTTACGTGCTGTTTGGCGGCATGACGGCTACCACCTGGGTGCAGATCATCAAGGCCGTGATGCTGCTGGGCGGCGCCACCTTCATGGCCGTGGCCGTGCTGGCGCAATTCAATTTCAGCCCGGAAGCGCTGTTCGCCAAGTCGGTGGACGTGCATGCCACCAAGGAAGCCATCATGGGCCCCGGTTCCTTCATCAAGGACCCGATCTCGGCCATCTCGTTCGGCATGGCGCTGATGTTCGGCACGGCCGGCTTGCCGCACATCCTGATGCGTTTCTTCACGGTGCCCAGCGCCAAGGAAGCGCGCAAATCCGTGTTCTGGGCCACCACCTGGATCGCTTACTTCTATGTGTTGACTTTCATCATAGGCTTTGGCGCCATCGTGCTGGTGAGCACCAATCCCGAGTTCAAGGATGCTGCCGGCAAGCTGCTGGGCGGCAACAACATGGCGGCCGTACACTTGGCCAAGGCCGTGGGCGGCAACGTCTTCCTCGGCTTCATGTCGGCTGTCGCGTTTGCCACCATCCTCGCCGTCGTGGCGGGCTTGACCCTGTCGGGCGCGTCGGCCGTCTCGCACGACCTGTATGCCACCGTCATCAAGAAGGGCAAGGCCACGGGCGCCAACGAATTGAAAGTGTCGCGCGTCACCACCATCGTGCTGGGCATCATCGCGGTGGTGCTGGGCATTGCCTTTGAAAAGCAGAACATCGCCTTCATGGTCTCGCTGGCATTCGCCATCGCCGCTTCGGCCAACTTCCCCGTGCTGTTCATGTCGGTGCTGTGGAAGGATTGCACCACGCGGGGCGCCACCATCGGCGGCTTCCTGGGCTTGATCACGGCCGTCGCGCTGACGGTGGTGTCGAAGTCCGTGTGGGTCGACGTGCTCGGCCATGGCGAAGCGCTGTTCCCGTATGCGTCGCCGGCGTTGTTCTCGATGACGGCAGGCTTTGTCGGCATCTGGCTGTTCTCCGTGCTCGACAAGAGCCCGCGCGCGCGCATCGACCGCGCCGGCTACGAAGCGCAGCAAATGCGTTCGGAAACGGGCATCGGCGCGGCAGGCGCCAGCGCGCATTGATGTAAACAGGCGTTGCTGAAGGAAACAATGCCCGGTTCGCCGGGCATTGTTGTTTCTGGCATCTGTAACCCATATTCCGGTTACGTACTAGGAACTTCAGTTGAGAAAGCTCAGCTTCTACGAGGTCAGTTTGACTTATAAGGTAAAGGTACGTTCGGAGGGCGGTGACCATGGCATCGGGGCCGGTACAAGGTCGCCTGTAGAACGTTAGGACGGAAAGGGATCGGGCTCAAAGTTCAATGTGGGGGGGTATGAATGCAAATAATGCGATACATTCTCAACGGTGGGTGGCGATTACTATTGCAGTGATCGGCTTGATTTCTTCCTTGGGTAGCAGTTATATCCAAACGCAAAGGGTGGCTACGGAAACAGCGCAGAAAGTAATCGGCAATAATCTCCTTCCGATAGGCGCGATCATCGGTTCGATGTTGCCGCCTGCCGAGTTTTACCGGCAGGCAGAACTGACCTCCACATATGTTCCTGAAAAATACACGTGGGTTCTCGCGGATGGGCGGGATGTGACACGTTCGGAGTACGAAAGAATTTCCAATGGAAAGCGTACAGTTCCCGATCTGCGAGGCTTGTTTCTGAGAGGAATAAATGAGGGTGCAAAGAATGATCCGGATGGCGAACGCTTGGCGGGTACCGTGCAGTTGGATTCTTTTGCCTCGCACAATCATGGTGCCATTCTTCCCAGGATAGCAGAACTGGACGAGACCCCCGCTTATGGAGGGATCGCTGCCAAGATGGTGGCCGCCTCTGCAAAAGGATCGACACCTGTTTCCATAGAAAGTAACGGTGGGCCGGAAACCCGGCCTCGCAATGCCGCTGTTTATTGGTATATCCGCATCAATTAGTATGTTGCCATTCTGTTAGTGGCACATCTGCTAGGGTATTGTTCGGCACGGTAGCTGCGTGGCATGAGTATCGCCTTACTTTGCCATGCGCAGGGGAATCACGCCCGCCGCCAGCGCTGGCGCACCCGGCGTCGCTTCGAGTATCGATGCCAGGGTCACCGTGTCGAGCACGGCCAGGAAGGCGGCCGTAGCCTGGCCCAGCTTGGCCTTCAGCAGGCAATCAGGCGTCAGCGGGCAAGTGTTGTTTTCCTTGTTAAAACATTCCGCCATAAAGAAATCGCTTTCCGTCTCGCGCACCACGGTGCCGATATTGATCTCGGCCGGGTCGCGCGCCAGGCGCAGGCCGCCATTTCTCCCACGCACGGTTTCCACGATGCCTGACAGGCCCAGCTGGTGCACCACCTTCATCAAGTGATTCTTCGAGATGGCATGCAGGTCGGCGATGTCCTGGATGGTCACGAGGCGGTCGCGGTGCACGCCCAGGTACATCAGGGTGCGCAGGGTGTAGTCGGTATAGGCAGTCAGTCGCATGGGCTAAGGTTCATAAGATGTGGATTACATCCTTGTTTCATCCGCAGCATACAGGAGAGCGCCGGCCCTGTGTGTTGCGCCGCCACTTTTCAGCCTCGAAAGACAAAAGTTGATTGCCTTTCGCTTAAATGCGTAGTAAATTTTCATATTGTTGCCCTGGCAAACAGCTTGTAAGCCCTTGTCGGCCCTTTGGTTAGGATTTTTGTTGATGGAAATCAAGAGGATGGTGAAGCAATAAGGTAAATTTACTACAAATTCGACGATGGGCGTTTCCCGGGCCGGGAAGCGCGTACTACGCAATCTGTGCGGTGCCGCCGTGGCCGCCCCAGGAAATGAATACCATGCAAATGAATGAAGTGAAAGACGAGCTGCTGAGCAGCGATATCCGCCAGCTGGGCCGTCTGCTGGGCGACGCCATCCGCAACCACCTGGGCGATCCTGCCTTCGAACGCATCGAACATGTGCGCCAGCTGGCCATCCGTTTCCGCCGCGACAATGATGAAGCGGCGCGCGCGCAGCTGTCGGATGCGCTGCAAGCGCTGTCGCAGGAAGAAACCACGCAATTGACGCGCGCTTTCAGCTATTTCTCGCTGCTGGCCAATATTGCAGAAGACCAACATCACATCCGCCGCACGCGCGCCCATCTGATCGCCGGTTCGCCGCCGCGCCAGGGTAGCCTCAGCCATGCCGTCGGCAACGTGTTTGACGCAGGCAAGGCTGATGCGCTGGCATCGTTCTTTGAAGATGCGTTCGTCAGCCCCGTCTTCACGGCGCATCCGACGGAAGTGCAGCGCAAGAGCATCCAGAATTGCCAGATGGCCATCGCCCGCCTGTTGAGCGAGCGCGACCGCGTGCAAATGACGCCGGAAGAGGCCGAGCAAAACGAAGAAGCGCTGGGCCGCGGCATCGTCACCCTGTGGCAGACGCGGTTGCTGCGCACGAGCAAGTTGTCCGTCATGGATGAAGTGGCCAATGGCCTGTCGTTCTACGACCATACGATTTTGCGCGAATTGCCGAAACTATATTCCTCGCTGGAAACCATGCTGGCCCAGCGCGATGCCCGCTGGGAAGATGCGGAATTGCCCAATTTCATGAAAGTCGGCAGCTGGATAGGCGGCGACCGCGACGGCAACCCGTTTGTCACGGCCGACATCCTGCGCAGCACCCTGCAAACGCAAGCCGACAAGGTGCTCGACTTTTACCTCGGTGAATTGCGCAAGCTCGCTTCGCAACTGTCGCTGGCACAAATATTGAACGCGTGCAGCGAGCCGCTGCGCGCCCTGGCCGAACGTTCGGCAGATGCCTCGCCGCACCGGGTCGACGAGCCGTACCGCCGCGCCCTGCATGGCATCCATGCGCGCCTGGAAAACACGCGCGTGGTGCTCTCCGGCAAAGGCAAGCAAGCCGACGGCGTGCAGCCCTACGCTGCCGCTGCGGAACTGCTGGCTGACCTGGACGTGGTGCAGCATTCGCTCGTCAGCAATGGCTTGCGTGCGCTGGCCCGCGGCCGGCTGCGCCAGCTGCGCCGCGCCGTCAAGGTGTTCGGCTTTTCGCTGGCGCCGCTGGACTTGCGCCAGAATTCCGACGTGCACGAGCGCGTCGTGGGCGAACTGTTCGCCGGTGCCCAGCCGGGCCTGGTCTACCTGGACCTGGATGAAGAGCAGCGCATCGCCGTGCTGCTGGCCGAGCTGGAGTCGCCACGCCTGCTGACCTCGCCGTATGCGCAATACTCGGAAGAAACGACGTCCGAGCTCGACATCTTCCGCGCCGTGCGCGAGGCCCACGTCAAATACGGCCGGGAATCGGTGCCGAACTGCATCATTTCGAAGGCGGCCAGCGTCTCGGACTTGCTGGAAGTGGCCTTGCTGCTCAAGGAAGTGGGCTTGCTGCGTCAGGATAGCCGCGAAGTCGATGTCAACATCATTCCCCTGTTTGAAACCATCGATGACTTGCGCGCCGGCCCCGCCATCATGGCGCGCGCGTTCGGCTTGCCGTTCTACCGTGGCTTGCTCGCCTCGCGCGCGGACCAGCAGGAAGTCATGCTTGGTTATTCGGACAGTAACAAGGACGGCGGCTTCCTCACGTCCGGCTGGGAACTCTACAAGGCCGAGATCGAGCTGGTGACGGTCTTCAAGCAATACCAGATCAAGCTGCGCCTGTTCCACGGCCGCGGCGGTTCCGTGGGCCGTGGCGGCGGACCCAGCTACGAAGCCATCCTGGCCCAGCCGGCCGGCGCCGTGCAGGGACAGATCCGTTTGACGGAGCAGGGCGAAGTCATCACGGCCAAGTATGCGAACCCGGAAGTGGGGCGCCGCAACCTGGAAGTGCTGGTGGCCGCCACCATCCAGTCGACCCTGCTGCCGCAGGCGCAGCTGCAGCCGAAAGCCTCGGCCGGCGCGGGCCACCTGGCCGCCATGGAAGAACTTTCGGGCACGGCCCTGAACGCCTACCGCGACCTCGTGTATGGCACGGAGGGCTTTGAACAGTATTTCTGGGAATCGACGGTGATCGCGGAGATTGCCGCGCTGAATATCGGCAGCCGTCCCGCCTCGCGCAAGAAATCCACGTCCATCGAGGATTTGCGCGCCATTCCCTGGGTCTTGAGCTGGGCGCAATGCCGCTTGATGCTGCCGGGCTGGTTCGGTTTCGGTTCCGCCGTGCAAGCCTACCTGGCCGCCCACCCGGCCGATGGTGCCGACGTGCTGCGCGGCATGTACACGGATTGGCCATTTTTCACGTCCCTGCTGTCGAACATGGATATGGTGCTGGCCAAGAGCGACATCGCCATTGCCGGCAAGTATGCGGAACTGGTCAAGGACAAGGCCTTGCGCGACGCCATCTTCACGCGCATCCGCGCCGAATACGCGGCCACACTCGACGCCTTGAAACTGATCACGGGCCAGGAAGAGTTGCAGCAAGCCAATCCGCTGATGCAGCGCTCGATACGCAACCGTTTCCCGTACATCGATCCGCTCAATCACGTGCAGGTGGAGCTGTTGAAACGCTTCCGCGAAGGCAAGCAGGATGCGGCGGCGCGCACGGGCATTCATTTGTCGATCAATGGCATTGCGGCAGGGTTGCGCAACAGCGGTTAATGAAATCAAGCCCGAAAGCTAGGGCTGGGGTCGTACCCTGAGGGTACGACCCCGGTACTTGCACTTGGGTTGGCTTTACGAACTCAGTAAAAAACAACAAGGAGACAGCATGACCATCAAAGTTGCCATCAATGGCTATGGCCGCATCGGCCGCAATGTCTTGCGCGCGTTTTATGAAGGCGGCAAGCAGCAGGATATCGAGATCGTTGCCATCAATGACCTGGGCGACGCCAAGTCGAATGCGCATTTGACGCGCTACGACACGGTGCACGGCAAGTTTCCCGGCGTCGTCACCATCGATGGCGACAACATGATCGTCAACGGCGACCGCATCCGCGTCTTCGCGCAGCGCGACCCGGCCCTGATACCGTGGGGAGAACTCGGCGTCGACGTGGTGCTCGAATGCACAGGTTTCTTCACGACCAAGGAAAAAGCCTCGGCGCATTTGAAGGGTGGGGCGAAAAAAGTCATCATTTCCGCGCCGGGCGGCAAGGACGTGGACGCCACCATCGTGTTTGGCGTCAACCAGCACGTGCTGAAAGCCACGGATACCGTGATTTCCAACGCTTCGTGCACGACGAATTGCCTCGCGCCGCTGGTCAAGCCGCTCAACGACGCCATCGGCATTGAATCGGGCCTGATGACCACCGTGCATGCCTACACGAACGACCAGGTGCTGAGCGACGTGATGCATGAAGACCTGCGCCGCGCCCGTTCGGCCACGCATTCGATGATCCCCACCAAGACGGGCGCGGCCGCCGCTGTCGGCCTGGTCTTGCCTGAACTGAATGGCAAGCTCGATGGCTTTGCCGTGCGCGTGCCGACGATCAATGTGTCTCTGGTCGACCTGTCCTTCATCGCCAAGCGCGACACCACGGTGGATGAGGTGAACGCGCTGCTGAAAGCGGCGTCGGAAGGCGCGTTGAAAGGCATCTTGACGTACCAGACGGAACCGCTCGTCTCCATCGATTTCAACCATAACCCGGCCTCGTCGAACTTCGATGCCACCCTGACCAAGGTCTCGGGCCGCCTCGTGAAAGTGTCGTCGTGGTACGACAACGAGTGGGGCTTCTCGAACCGCATGCTCGACACGACGGTCGCCCTGATGGCGGCCAAGTAAGAACGTAGTACCGCTGATCCAGCGCACCAGGACGGCCGGCCCACAAGGCCGGCCCTTGTAGCAGCACGAACTTTATAGAAAGCAGCACACCATGACCATGCAAGTACAGCAACGCGCCACCAAGATCGTTTCCACCATCGGCCCCGCTTCGAACGATATCGATACCCTGGTCCGCATGTTCAAGGCCGGCGTCGACGTCGTGCGCCTGAACTTTTCGCATGGCAAGGCGCAAGACCATATCGACCGCGCCCGCATGGTGCGCGAAGCGGCTGCCCTGTGCGGCCGCGAAGTGGCCATCATGGCCGACTTGCAAGGCCCGAAGATTCGCGTTGGCAAGTTTGAAGAAGGCAAGATTTTCCTGGAAAACGGCGCCAAGTTCATCCTCGACGCGAAATGGGGCGAAAACGGCGAACTGGGCAATCTGGAACGCTGCGGCCTCGACTACAAGGAATTGCCGCGCGACTTGCGCACGGCCGACGTATTGTTGCTCAATGATGGCCTGATCGTCTTGACGGTGGACAAGGTCGTCGGCAGCGAAATCCACACGACCGTCAAGATCGGCGGCGAATTGTCGAACAACAAGGGCATCAACCGCCAGGGCGGCGGACTGTCCGCGCCGGCCCTGACGGCGAAAGACATGGAAGACGTGAAGACGGCGATGAGCTTCCAGGCCGACTATGTGGCCGTGTCCTTTCCGAAAAACGCCACCGACATGGTGATGGCGCGCCAGCTGGCCAATATCGCCGGCGAAGCGTGGGACCACAAGCCGATGATGATCGCCAAGATCGAGCGCGCGGAAGCCATTCCTGCGCTGCAGGAAATTCTCGATGCGTCCGACGGTATCATGGTGGCGCGCGGCGACCTGGCCGTGGAAGTGGGCAATGCGGCCGTGCCGGCCCTGCAAAAGCGCATGATCAAGATGGCGCGCGCATCGAACAAGCTGGCGATCACGGCCACGCAGATGATGGAATCGATGATCGTCAACGCCGTGCCGACCCGCGCGGAAGTATCCGACGTGGCCAATGCCGTGCTCGATGGCACGGATGCCGTGATGACGTCCGCGGAAACGGCCTCGGGCCGCTATCCGATCGAAACGGTAGAAGCCATGGCCGCCATCTGCCTGGATGCGGAAAAGTGGGATACCTGCAAGCTGGATGCTGATTTCCTCAATGCCACGTTCTCGCGCATCGACCAGTCGATCGCGTATGGCGCCTTGTTTACGGCCCACCACCTGCGCGTGAAGGCGATTGCCACCCTGACGGAATCGGGTTCCACGGCCCTGTGGATGAGCCGTTGCAACATCGACATCCCCATCGTCGCGCTGACCCCCAGCGTGGGCACGCGCCGCAAGCTGGCCCTGTATCGCAACGTCAGCACCCTGGAACTGACGTCCGGCACCGATCGCGACAAGGTCTTGCAACAGGCCGAAGATTTGCTGCTGGAACATAAGGTCGTGGCCAAGGGCGACACCGTCGTGCTGACCTGGGGCGAGCCGATGGGCAAGGTCGGTGGCACGAATGCACTGAAAATCATGAAGATCGGCCAGCACTAGGCGATGACAGGCTAACGTCCGGCCTGCCGGACGTTAGCCACCTTAGCCGCTCCGGGTGACCGGACGCGGCCGGCCCTGATCCTGCCCGTCCTGGGCGCCCTTGGGCATTCCCGCACATTGTTTGACATTCATCATGGCCATAGTCGCGGCGGCTTTGCCACGCCCATGGCCGGCCGGCTGGCGCTACCGGCTCCCGCGTGAGAAGATAGGCACTTTCCTGTTTGGCCATTGAAGGAACCGTCCAGATGAAATTTCGCCATGCTGCCGCATCGATCGTCATGCTGGCTTGCTCTGCCCAGTCGCGGGCGCAAGACGCCTCATGCGATGCAGACGACAGAACGGCAGTGACATCGCTCGATGCGCTTCCGGCCCAGGTGCAGCAGCTATTGGAGCGCGCCAGGCCGGGCGTTGCCGGTATTGCCGATATCGGTGGGAAATTCAATCCGAGCGACGTCATCCTCGACCAGAGCGTGCCGATGCGCCGGCTGCTTGGCGGCATCGCAGGCCACCGCTGTATCTGGCTGACGGTCGAATACGGTGGCGTGGGGCATTATCAGAAAAAACTCGCGTACCGCTTGATTGCAGATAACTGGATACAGATAAAAGGGGCGAACGGGGAGCGGGCGCCAGCCGTCTTGCCGCCAGCGATGCGCTGATGCCGATATCGCCGTCCGCCGGCGCTTTCCGGTATGGGCGTGAAGCCGAACCGCCCCCCCTCGTGACAGCGCCCTGATCGAGGCTCTTGTCCCGACGCAACGCTTATCCATGCCGTGAAGCAGGCTACCGCAATCGACGGCTGGCCGCATTCGAGCAAGGTGGGCAAGTGCGTGTCCAATACCCGTTCTTTTTCACCCATCCAGCGAATATGCACCGCTAGCGTCCATGCTGGCGGCACCGCGACGGCACGGGCCGCACCGAAACAACAGTTTGCCGGGCTGGACAGGCGCCGGCATTGACGCCGGAGCCAATGATTTGTGATAATGAGAATTATTATCAATTGAGTCGCTTGCCTTGCGGCCGGCCATCCTGGTGGCCGCGCCTTGCCTTGAGCGCATCGGAGTCCCTAGTGAACATTGCGCAGCCCGGCGAATCGATCGCAGTCATTTACAGCAATCATCATGGCTGGCTGATGCGCTGGCTGCGCGCCAAGCTGCAGTGCGCCGACCATGCGGCCGACCTGGCGCAGGATACCTTCGTGCGCCTGCTGACGGCGCCGCCGGATGGCCGGCAAACCTTGCGCGAACCGCGCGCCTACCTGACGACCGTGGCGCAACGCCTGCTGATCGACCATTACCGGCGCCTGTCGCTGGAGCAGGCGTGGCTGGAAACCCTGGCGCAGCAGCCTGATTTGCTGATGCAGTCGCCGGAAGAGCGTTTGCTGGTGCGCGAAGCCTTGCAGCGCATCGATGCCATGCTCGACGGCTTGCCGCCGCTGGCGCGCAGCGCCTTCCTGCTGGCCCATGTCGATGGCCTTGCTTATGGGGAAATCGCCCGGCGCCTGGCCGTGAGCGAGCGCAGCATCAAGCGCTACATGGTGCAAGCGTTCGAGCGCTGCATCCTGCTGATCCTGTGAACGGACCGATCGATCCCCGCGCCGCGCGGGCGGCGGCGCAATGGCTGGTGCGCCTGCACGGAGGCGCCTTGACGCCAGACGAGCAGCAAGCGTTCCAGGCCTGGCGCGCCAGCGATCCCGCGCACGAAGCGGCCTGGCAACGGGCCGAGCTGGTATGCAGCACACTGGCCAGCGTGCCGCCCGCGCTGCGCCAGACGGCGGACGGGGCGCCGCAGTCGCCGCACCGGCGTGCCGTGCTCTACGGTCTGGCCGGGCTGATCGCGGCCGGGCCGGCGCTGTGGCTGGCCAGCCAGACCCGGCCGTGGCAAGCGTGGCGCGCCGCCATCCGCACGGCCAGGGGCGAAATCCGCCATATGACCTTACCTGACGGCACGCAACTGGTGCTCAATACGGACACGGCCATCGACGTGCGCTACGGCGCGGCGCAGCGGCTGGTCGTGTTGCATGCGGGGGAAATCCATGTCGGCACGGCACACGACGGGGCCGTGCCGGCGCGCCCCTTCCTCGTGCGCAGCAGCAATGGCGCCGTGCGGGCGCTGGGCACGCATTTCAGCGTGCGCCACGCGGGCGGCGTGCTGGCGCCCCGCACCGAGGTCAGCGTCAGCGAGGGCGCCGTTGAAATCGCGCCATCGCGGGCGCCCGGGGTCTTGCGCAGGATCGATGCGGGCCGGCAGGGCAGTTTCGATGATGGCGCCGTATCGGCCCTGACGCCGCTGGCGCCGCACGCTGCCGGCTGGCTGCAGGGCGTGCTGATCGCCGAGCGCATGCCGCTGGGCGAGGTGATCGAGCAGGTGGCACGCTATCGCTATGGCGTGCTGCGCTGCGATCCTGCGCTGGCGGCCATGCCCGTGGACGGCATCTTCCAGCTGAGCGATCCGGACAACATCCTGCTCTTGCTGCAACGTTCCTTGCCGATCCGGCTGGTGCGCCGCACGCGCTACTGGATCAGTGTCGAGGCGGCTTGACGTAATGATTTACCGCTTGCCTGTCCCTTTTTCCGGATTGCTTCGTCATACAAGGTAGAGAACGAACAATCCGAACCATCGAAAGGGTTTTACATGGCTTTGCAGCACCGCAGCTTGACAGCAGCACGCATGACGCTCCATCCCACCACCGGCGCCGTGCGCGCCGCGCTGGTCTTGCTCCTCGCCGTGGGCGCGGCCGGCACCAGCCTGCCGCAAACGGCGCTGGCCGCCGAGTCCGGCCCGGCCGCCAGCCTGCGCGACTACAGCATTCCCGCCGGCAGCCTGCGCAGCGCGCTGTCCACGTTTGCCGTCGCCGCCGGCGTCAACCTGTCCACCCAGAGCGTGGCGCTGGACGGCCTGGTGACCCCAGGCTTGCAGGGCCGCCATGGCGTCTCTGCCGGCCTGCAAAAACTGCTGCAAGGCAGCGGCCTCGAAGTGCTTGAAAGCGGCAATGGCAATTACCTGTTGCGCAAGATCAATACCAGCACGGCCGATGGCGGCCTGGACAGCATGCCCGCCGTCGTCGTCAGCGCCGAGGCGGACCGCGCCACGGAGGGCACGGGTCTATATACGGCGCGCGCCATGTCGACGGCCACGGGCTTGAACCTGTCGCAGCGCCACACGCCGCAAACGGTCAGCGTCATTTCGCGCCAGCAAATGGAAGATTTCGACCTGACCACCTTGCAGGACGTGGCGCGCGCCACGCCCGGCATCTATGGCAAGACGCAGGGCGTGTCCGACCAGGAAACCACGTATTTCGCCCGCGGCTTCGCCTTGAGCCACGTGAACGTCGATGGCTTGCCGCTGGACGTCACGGGTTTCAATGAGCGCAACGTCTCCGCCGACATGCTGATGTACGACCGCGTGGAAGTGGTGCGCGGCGCCACCGGCCTGATGGAAGGGGCGGGCGCGCCCTCGGGCAGCATCAATATGATACGCAAGCGTCCCACAGCCACGCCCTTGCTGAACGCGTCCGCCCACCTGGGCAGCTGGAAGGACCGGCAATTGACGGTGGATGGCAGCAATGCCTTGAACGAATCGGGCAGCGTGCGGGGCAGGGTGGCGGCCAGCTGGCGCGACAGCGACAGTTTCGTCGACGTCGTCAACAATACGAACGGCACCGTGTATGCCATCGTCGAGGCGGACCTGACGCCGTCGACCACGGCCGGGATCGGTTTTTCGCGCCAGCACAGCCGCACCGACGGCGTGTTCGTCGGCTTGCCCACGTTTGCCGATGGCAGCCACATGCCCTTGCCGCGCTCGACTTTCCTGAACAATGCTGATTCCTTCCAGAAACGCGACAATAACGTCGTCTTCGCCGACCTGGAAACGAAGCTGGAGAAGGGCTGGCGCAGCCGTTTCGCCATCACGCGCATCGATGCCTCGTCGAGCACGCGCAACACCACCAACAGCCGCGTCGACGGCGAAACGTATCTGCTGGAACAGTCGGAAACGGGCTGGAAGTACAACACGGAACAAGTGGTGGCCGACTGGCGCCTGAGCGGCCCCGTCACCTGGTTCGGCCGCCAGCATGACCTGATCGTGGGCGCCAGCTACCGCCATGATGATTCGGACGCGGGCCAGAGCTGGGAAGGCGCAGGGAAGCGCGTGATCGATATCCGCCACTGGAATCCGCGCGCCTACCGCATGCAAGGCGCGCCGTTCGAACCGTACAACTGGGGCCGCAAGACGGCCGAGAAGGGCCTGTATGCGGCCGGCAATTTCAGCCTGGCCGATCCGCTGCGCCTGGTGCTGGGCGGGCGCTTCGGCTGGTATGCGCAGGACGTCACGGGCTGGTACTCCACCAATCCGACGTGGCGCCGCAGCCTGACGGAAAACGCGAAATTCACGCCGTACGCGGGCCTCGTCTACGACTTGGACCAGCATCATTCCGTGTATGCGAGCGGCACGCAGATCTTCCAGCCGCAAAGCGAGCTCGATGCCAAAGGCAATACCTTGCCGCCGCTGAGCGGCACCAACCTGGAAGCGGGCATCAAGGGCGAATATTTCGGCGGCAGGCTCAATGCCAGCGGCGCCTTGTTCCGCATCAAGCAGAATAACCGCGCCATGGCCGATGAAGTCAATTGCCCCACGGGCGGCGCCATCTATTGCGCCCGGGCGGCCGGACAGGTGCAGAGCGAAGGCATCGACTTGCAAGTGTCGGGCTCGCCATTGCCGGGCTGGCAGGTCGCGGGCGGCTACACGTATGTACTGGCCAAGTACACCAAGGACAGCGTGGCCGCCAACATCGGCCAGCGCATCGCCACGGACGAGCCGAAGCAATTGTTCAAGCTGTACACGAATGTGCAGCTGAGCGGCAGCCTGGCGCGCTGGAGTCTGGGCGCTTCCGTGACGGCGCAAGACAAGATCTACCGCCGCGACACGGCTTACCTGACGCAGCAGGGCGGCTACGCCATCGTCGGGCTGACGGCCGGCTACCGCCTGAGCGAGCAGCTGCAGCTGCGCGTGAATGTCGACAACGCGCTCGACCGCCGCTACTACCAGGGACTCGGCTATTCATGGTCGGGCGGGCTGGAACGCTACGGTGCGCCGCGCAGCGTGCTTGTCTCGCTGAACTACAAGATGTAGCGGCTGCTCCAGCAGAGCGCGCCCGTCCGGGCGCCTCTGCTACACTGCCGCCGTCCCCATTTCTGACTGTCCCCATGTCCGCCACACCTGTCCTCACGCCCCTGAAAAGCGCTTTCCAGCAATCGCGCGCCGAGAATAACATCGAGCTGATCCTGCCCGAACTGCTGGCCGCGCAATTACACGTCGTCATCGGCGGACAAAGCGAGCAGATCGACCTGTTCCTCGTGCCGTCGCCGAATCCCGAGCGCCGCTGCGTGACGGTGGCGGAAGACCTGGCTTTCCTGTCCGGCATCAACTTTCCCAAGATTCCCGTCACGGGTGCGCAGCTGATCGCCTCGATTCCGCCCGACATCGAAATCGTCATCCTGCATGGCGATGGCGCCAATTACCTGACGCGCGAGCAACTGGCGTGGTTCCGCGGCATGCTGGCGCCGACCGCTTGAGCGGGGAGCTGAGACCCAGGCTGAAGCCGGCGCGCGCGGAATGGATATGCTTTGCGGCGGCCGACGATGCCGCGGCCCAGGCGGCGCTGATGGCGGACATGCGTCCCGTGCTGTCGCGCAGCGTGCTGCTGGCCGGCTGCGCCCTGATCCTCGCCTTTGTCGGGCAAGCCGTCTGGCGCGACGTGCCGTATGCGGGCGAGGCAGTGTTGTTCTGTCCGCTGGTGCTGGCCGCCTGGATCGCGGGCCTGGTGCTGTTTCCGGGACGCAGTCTGCTCTTTCATGTGGAGCTTGGCGATGCGGGCCTGTTGCTGCGGCGCCATGCGCGGCGCCTGCCCGGCTGGGATAAAAGCGTGCAGCTGGACTTGTCGCAGCTGCAGCGCCTGGACGTGGTCACGTATGCGGGCGCATTGCAGGTCTATCGGACCCCGGCACCGCTGGCGCGCGTGGAGCTGCTGCTCTACACGACTCTCGCGGACTGTCCGCTGATCCGCGTGGTGGGCCTGAACTTGCCCGTGCCGCAGCGCTGGACGCTGTGCCAGATCAAGGAGGAACTGAGCCGCCGCTGTAGACTGGCCGGTATCCCTGTCCGCGAGACGGCTGGGCCGATCAGCCAGGAATCCGCGGCCATCCGCGCGCGCTGGCCGCAGGGGTAGGCGCAGACGGGCCAGTGTCGCATCGCCGCCGCAATAACTATCATTTTTGATAACTGTATTGCTGAAGTCCTATGAATATGTTCGCAAAGCAACTATACTCATGGCTCTTTAAAAAATCATCGTCACGCTGGCGGCCAGACATCCGCGCCAGAGTTCGTACGCATTCCGCTTTTTCACTCTGTAAAAAGCACCTTTCCCCCGCGCGGCAGGCGCGGGCGTGATGACCGAGCCTTGCCCAGGTCGACTGCTACCGTTGTCATTTCCGCTGTGTTGCCGCTTTAGTAAAAAGCGTGGCGCCGGCGCGCGCGGTGCGCCGTCATGTTTCGCGACGTCACGTTTCACTCACCTTATGCCACGACAGTATGTTTAGTTCCATCTTTGCCGTATCGACCGATACCACGCCGTACATCTATGGCACGCACAATGCGTGGCTGGTGCTGTTTTCCATCGGCGTCGCCATCTTTGCCTCGTTCATGGCCCTGCAGATCGCCGGCATGGCACGCAGCAGCGAGCGCGGCTTCCAGCGCCAGACGGCCATCATCACGGGCGCCATCGCGCTCGGCGGCGGCATCTGGTCGATGCACTTCATTGGCATGCTGGCCTTCGACATCTGCACGCGCGTCTCCTTCGATCCCAGCCTGACCCTGCTCTCTATGCTGCCAGGAATGGCGGCCTCGTGGGTGGCGCTGCACATGCTGGCGCGCCCGAGCATCAGCTGGCGCCAGCTGGTGGTGGGCGGCGTGCTCGTCGGCGTGGGCATCGGTTCCATGCATTACAGCGGCATGGCCGCCATGCAGACGTCGCTGACCCTGCATTACCAGCCCTGGCTGTTCGCCCTGTCGCTGGTGGTGGCCGTCGTCATGGCCATGCTGGCACTGTGGATACGTTTTGGCCTGAGCGCCATGCGTTTGCGCCTGAGTCCCCTGGCGTCCTTGCTGGTCAGCAGTGCCGTCATGGGCCTGGCCATCTCCGGCATGCATTACACCGGCATGCTGGCGGCGCGCTTTTCCGGCACCCCCACCGTGGGCGAGAACACGATTACGGTACAGGCTTCGTTCGTGGCCCTGGCCGTGGCCCTGATCACCGTCACCCTGACCGTCTTCGTGGCGGCCGCGAACGGCTTGCTGCGCTACCGCCAGCTGCTGCGCCACGCCAGCGCCAGCGAATCGCGCCTGCGCGCCATCGTCGATACGGCAGCCGATGGCCTGATCACCATCGATGGCCAGGGCAAGGTGCGCTCCTTCAATCCCGCCGCGGAAAGCCTGTTCGGCTGGCGCGAAGCGGAGATCGTCGGGCGCGACGCCAGCGTGCTGCTGCAGCCGGCCGACGCGGCCGAATACGAGGGTTATCTGCGCGACTACCTGGAAACGGGCGCCTCGCGCATCCTCGACAGCGGGCGCGAACTCGATGGCTGCCACCAGGATGGCGGCGTATTGCCCATGCGCGTGGCGATCGGCAAGATCGATACGCCGGGCCAGCCCCTGTTCGTGGCGTTTGTCACGGACATGCGTTCTTCGCGCAGCATGGAGCAGGCGCTGAAGGACAGCGAGCGCCAGTACCGCACCCTGATCCGCAACATCCCCGGCGTGTCCTTCCACTGCAGCTTCGCGCCCGAATGGAAGATGATCTTCATCAGCGATGCCGTCTTCAACCTGACTGGCTGGATGCCGCAGGACTTCGCCGAAGGGCGGGTCAGGCTGTTCGACCTGGTGCACCCGGACGACCGCCAGCGCGTCAACGACACCTGCGTGCAGGCCGCCGGCGAAAAGCGCGACTTCGAGAACGTCTACCGCATGATCCACCGCGACGGGCGCGAGCGCTGGGTGCGCGAAAGCAGCGGCCCCGTGCTCGATAACGACGGCGTGGTGCGCTGGATCGACGGCGTCATCCTCGACATCACGGAAAGCGAATTGCGCAACGCCGAATACGAAGGCAAGGTGACGGCCATCTCGCGCGCGACGGCCGTCGCGGAGTTCGACCTGCAGGGGCGCATCCTGGCGGCCAACCAGAACTTCCTCGACCTGGTCGGCTACCGGCTCGACGACGTGCTGGGCCTGCACCACAGCATCTTCTGCGAACCGGGCTACGTGACCTCGCCGGACTACATCGCGTTCTGGCAGCACCTGGCACAGGGTGAATTCAATACGGGCGAGTACAAGCGCATCGGCAAGGATGGCAAGGAAGTGTGGATACAGGCTTCGTACAACCCGATCTTCAACACGGACGGCAAGCCGTTCAAGGTGGTCAAGCTGGCCACCGACGTCAGCGAGCGGCGCGCCATGCAGGAAAACCTGCGCGCGGCAAAAGACCGCGCCGAGCTGGCCGCCGAATCGAAGACCAGCTTCCTGGCCAACATGAGCCATGAAATCCGCACGCCGATGAACGCCATCATCGGCTTCACGGAAGTGCTGCTGGGGACCGCCCTGGACAGCCTGCAGCGCCGCCATCTGGGCACGGTGCGCCAGTCGGCCCGTTCCCTGCTCGAGCTGCTCAACGACATCCTCGACACGGCCAAGCTGGAAAAGGGCGCCACCGAGCTGGAACTGGTGGACTTTTCCCTGCCCGACCTGGTCGACCACGTGGCCGCGTCCCTGCGCGTCACGGCGCATGCGCGCGACCTGGTGCTGCATGTCGATGTCGACCCTGGCATGGGCCAGTTCTTCCTGGGCGACGCGCGCCGGGTGCAGCAGGTGCTGACGAACCTGATCGGCAATGCCGTCAAGTTTACGGAAGTGGGCCATGTGCGCGTGGCCGTCGACATGCAGGGCGAGCAGGTGCATATCGCCGTGCACGACACGGGCATCGGCATCCCCGCCGACCGCCTGGACAAGATCTTCGCCCCCTTTACGCAAGCCGATTCCTCGATGAGCCGCCGCTTCGGCGGCACGGGCCTGGGCACGACGATTTCGCTGCAGCTCGTCGAGCTGATGAAAGGCACCATCACGGTGGAAAGTACCCTCGGCGTGGGAAGCGTGTTCCACGTGCTGCTGCCGCTGGCGCCGGGCAAGGCCGTGGCGCGCCGCAGCGAGCAGCCCGTGGTGGCGCTGCCGCCGCTGCGCATCCTGGCGGCCGACGACGTGCCGCAGAACGTGGAACTGCTGCTGATCAGCCTGGGCGCGGCCGGCCATCAGGTGATCGCCGCCAGCGATGGCGAGAGCGCCGTGCGCGAATTCAGCAAGGGCAGCTTCGACATCGTCCTGATGGACGTGCAGATGCCGCGCATGGATGGCCTGGAAGCGACGCGCCTGATCCGCGTGCACGAGCGCGAGCAGGGCCTGAAGGCGACGCCCATCATCGCCCTGACGGCCAGCGTGCTGGAACAGGACCGGCGCGCCGCGCAGACGGCCGGCATGAACGGTTTTGCCTCGAAACCGCTGGAAATGCACAAGCTGACGGCGGAAATCGCGCGCCTGCTCGATATCGCCGTGGCCATGCCGCCGCCGGCGGCCGGCGCGGCGGCGCGCGCCGCCGCTGGCCAGGTGGACTGGCAGCGCGGCATCGCCCTGTGGGGCGGACGCGAGGCCTTGCAGCGCGCCATCGCGCGTTTCGTGCAGGCCAATGGCGACTGCGCCGCCATGCTGGCGGCGGAACTGGAACGCGGCGGCAGCAGCGTGGCCGGCCACCTGCTGCACCGCATCAAGGGCGCGGCGGGCAACCTGTGCCTGGTGCAGGTCGAGAGCCTGCTGGGACGCATCGAGCAAGCCATCGCGCGCCAGCTGCCGGCGACCGAATTGCTGGTGCAACTGGCGGCCGCCTTCATGGCGCTGGCCGGCGAACTGGAAGAGGCGGGCATGCCCGCCGTGGCCATGCAGGCGCTGGCCGCCAGCGCGCCCCTCGATGCCTGCGCCGCGGGCGCCTTGCTGCGGCAAGCCATCGCCAGCCTGGAAGGCGGCCAGCTCGACGACGCCCTGATGGCGCAGATCGCCGCCATGCTGGCGCCGCACGGCCAGCAGCCGCGCCTGCAGGCGCTGGCCAGCGCCATCGACGACTTTGAATTTGCGCGCGCCGCGGGCGTGCTGCGCCAGCTGCTGGCATGGCTGGAAGCGCCAACGCCTGCCGACTTTTCCTGATATTGGGCCAACGATGACCTTACACGAAGACAAACCGACCCTGCTGCTGGTTGACGATGAAGCGACCAATCTGCAGGTGCTGCGCCAGATATTGCAGGACGATTACCGCCTGCTGTATGCCAAGGATGGCGAGAAGGCGCTGGAACTGGCGCAGAACAATCCCGTCGAACTGATCCTGCTCGACATCATGATGCCCGCCATGACGGGCTATGAAGTGTGCCGCCAGCTGAAAGCCATGCCGGCCACCGCATCCATCCCCGTCATCTTCGTCACCGCCCTGTGCGACGTGAAGGACGAGGCGGACGGTTTTGACGCCGGCGCCGTCGACTACATCACGAAACCCGTCAGCCCGCCCATCGTGCGCGCCCGCGTGCGTACGCATCTGTCGCTGGTGGACGCCGAGGAGTTGCGCCGCTCGCGCCTGCAGGTGATCCAGACCCTGGGCCAGGCGGCCGAATACAAGGACAACGAGACGGGCATGCACGTCATCCGCATGAGCTATTACGCGCGCCAGCTGGCGCTGGCGGCCGGCTACAGCGCGGCAAGGGCGGAAGACCTGCTCAACGCGGCGCCCATGCACGACGTGGGCAAGATCGGCATCCCCGACGCCATCCTGCAAAAGCCGGGTAAGCTCGATGCGGACGAATGGAAAGTCATGCGCAGCCACGCGGAAATCGGCGCCGCCATCATCGGCGAGCACGCGGGCGGCCTGCTGAAAATGGCGCGCACCATCGCCCTGACGCACCACGAAAAATGGGATGGCAGCGGCTATCCGCAAGGCTTGAAGGGCGAGGAAATCCCCCACGAAGGCCGCATCGTCGCCATCGCCGACGTCTTCGACGCCCTCACCAGCGAACGCCCGTACAAGCCCGCCTGGACGGTGGCAGACGCGATCGCCACCATGCAGCGCGACAGCGGCACGCACTTCGACCCGGACCTGCTGGCGCTGTTCGTGGAGCACTTGCCGGCCATGCTGGAGATCAAGGACAGGTGGCGCGAGCCGGCGTAAGACGATAAAGCTCAGGGCGAATCCACGCGCAGGCGATCGGCAAGCAGGCGGGCATAGGCAGGGCTGTCGCCGAACGTCAGGTGCGAACGCGCCATGTTCCCGCCCAGCGTTGCCATGTAGCGCGAGGAGAGGGCATAGGCGAGCTTGCCGGGCTGACGGCGCGACGGATAGATGAAGCCATGAATCGCGCCCGCCTCCTGTGCAATGATCTGATCGAGCTGCCAGCCCAGCCATTGGCACCAGCCGTGGTCGGGACTGTGCAAGCGGTCATAAATGCCCAGCCGGCTGGCGACCGGCCCTGTGAGGTCGAGCAATCGCAGCGGAGCGCTGAATGACAGCGTCGCGATCAGGGCTTGTTTCGCGTTGTGAGCGATGTAAAAGGTGCCCGGTCGCGTGACGTCGTTACGGCAAAGCTGGGCTTCCCAGACCGCCGTGCAGATATCGTCCGCGGCATATACCCAGTGATAGGGGAAGCCGTTCGGATCAGCCAGCTCGGCGGGTGGACCGAAGCGATACGTGCGCTCGACCTTCGCGGGCCAGATGGACGCCTCGTTCCACGCCGCGCGTACCAAGGTTTGGCCGGATTGAAGGGTGACGACATTACTCAATAATTCAGTGCGCAGCGATTCGAGCGCCGGCAAGTGTGCCGCCATTTCCGGCGGGACGGGTGTTTCGTTCAGTTGATGCGCCATGCTAGCCTATGATATCGGCCATGCCCCTGTGTTGCCACGTTGCCGCCGCAATGACCTTGCGTAGCCTTTCGCGTGCCGGCAAATCCAGCAGCGCTTGCTGACTGGGATGTACCTCGGCCCGCGTTTCAAACGATTTACCTGCAAGCATTTCTGCAGGGGACAGTTCGTTGAATTCATCGGCACTGCTGATCCAGAAGGCATGAATTTCACTACTCGGCTGGTCGGCAAGAATGGCCAGCGCTGGCGCGATCAGTTCCGGCACCGGCTGGACAAATTGCCAAGCTGGAAATTCCTTGCCGATACTGCGCCCTTTGGGTGTCACGCAATAAAACCGCTTGCTTTCCACCGCGCGATACAGCGACGCTTGTGAAAGCGCCACCCATCCTTGTTCGATCACGTCCGAAACCTTGAGTTTTGACACGGGAAGCCGGACCAGCATGGCTGGTGGCGGGGCGCCCAGCGAGGCGCGTGCCTCATGGAGCGCGCGCGTGGCCAGATCGATCAAGCGGCTGCGCTCGGGACCTTGCGCCAGGATATCGAGGCGCGCGGCCACAAGCTGCGAGAACTGTTCAACCACCCGAAGGTCGTTGTCCGTCCATTCCTGATGCTCGGGTGCCAGAACGCCATGATCCAGATTCGGTGTCATCTTGATTCCTCAGGCAAATGTCGGTGGCGCGATCGAAGGATGCGTTGCAGTAATTCGCCGAACCCGGCCGGAGAGCACCAGGCCCTGGGCCGGTATGCAATGCAGCAGTTTTTGCAATGTCGCCACGAGCAAGCGGTCTTTGTCGCGCTTGATTAACAGCCGCACATAGTATTTCCGCAACATATGTTTGAGCCGCGCACCTTCCGTCGCCATACTGACGTTCTCTACTGCTTCCAAAAAACGCAGATAGGAATCGCGAAAGCGCTGCATCGATTGCCCCGCGCGCAGGCGCGCTTGCCTGATCTGGGCCAGGATGCCACTTTCCTGCTCGATAGCCTCGACTGCGCGCAAGTGCTCGAAAGCATTTTTCAATGCCTGGCGTTCAATGGCGGAGAACAGTTCAGATGGCTGCAATACATTCATGATGATCTTTGGGGGGGGGGAAGCGTAGCAAAGAATATGATATACAAGATTCTCATATTTCGCAACTTTATCATTGGAGAAATTCCTGGATTCAGGGCGAGTATCCGCACGGACCGATCTGCCTGCACTTGCGTATCTCCACTATAGTAGCGTCCTGACTGTCATCGCAGGATTGCCCATGGATCACGAGAACCGCATTGCCGACCATCTTCGGCAGTGGTCATTGCAAGCCGACGGCGTGCCCGTGCACACGCATGGCGCGTGCCTGCTGCCCGTGCTGCGGGGTGGCCGGCCGGCCATGCTGAAGCTGTCGACCGGCGACGATGAGCGGCGCGCTGGCGCCGTGCTGCGCTGGTGGGATGGTGACGGCGCAGTGCGCGTGCTGGCCGGGTCCGAGGGCGACGACGTCCTGCTGCTCGAGCGGGCGATGGGCTCCCGTTCGCTGGCAGCACTGGCGCGCGCGGGGGAGGCGGGCGATGCGGCCGCCACTGGCATCCTGTGCGCCGTGGCGGCACGCCTGCATGCGCCGCGACCATCCGCTCCGCCTTTGCCTCCCTTGTCCGATTGCTTTGCCGCGCTGGCCGCTGCCGCAGCGTACGGCGGCGTGTTCTCCGCATGTCATGCCGCGGCGCAGGATTTACTGGCGGCGCCGCAGGACAGCGTCGTGCTGCATGGCGACCTGCATCACGGCAACGTGCTCGATGGCGGCGTGCGCGGCTGGCTGGCCATCGATCCGAAAGGCTATGCGGGCGAACGGGGGTTTGATTTCGCCAATATCCTGTGCAACCCGGATGCCGCGCTGGCCACTTCCCCGGGGCGGCTGCAGCGGCAGGTGGGGCTGATCGCCGATGCGGCACGCCTCGATCCGGCGCGCCTGCTGGCGTGGGGCGCAGCGTGGGCGGGCCTGTCGGCGGCCTGGCACCTGGAAGACGGCACGCCGCCGCAGACGGCGCTGGCCGTGGCCGCTACCGCGCTGGCGGCCTTGCGGGCGTGATGGCGCCTAAGAACCTATCCCAGCAGAAGACGCTCCCTACCGGGATAGGCTCTAAGGCAGGCTGTCGGGCAAGCGCAAGATGCGCCGTATCTCCAGGATCGCCTGCGGGCTTTCCTGCACGCTGTGCCACGAGGGGATGACTTTTTCCGACAGCGCGCCATCGAGGTGGGCGCTGGCGTAGGGCACCACGCCGTCGCTCGATTCGGCCAATGGCAGGTCCGGCGTGTCGTTGCCCATGATGGAGTAGTAGCGCACTTTCGGGTTGATCGGCAGGTCCGCCACCAGGCGCACGAACGGGTCCTTGTCGCTGAGGTTATCGATGCTGTTGGGGATGCGCAGCGGCTCGCTGCTGCCCGTGTCGAGCTGCGCCAGGCTGCCGGCAGCGTCGGACAGCTGGTCGAGCATGGTGATGGGCAGCGTGATCAGGTTGGCGATCCAGCGCGCCACCTTGTGGTTGGCGAACGAAGTGCCGCGGTGCGGCGCGGCGATGAAGATGGCGCGGTTCACCTGTGGCATGGCCGTGAAATTGAGGTAGGGCGCCAGGCCGGCGCGCACTTTTTCCGCCTTCTTGCCCTTCAAATTGTATTCTTCCGTGATGGCGTCGAGCAGGGTGTTGCTGGCATCGGATACCATCAGGCGCGCCAGCACGCCGCCCATGCTGTGGCCGATCAAGACCATGTCGTTCGCGGCATCCGCCTTGCCAGCCGGGTCGAACTGCGCCAGCGTCGCCTGCAGCGCCTGGCGGATGGCGGCGTTGTTGGCGGCCAGCGGCGCATTGCTTGGATAGTACACTTGCCAGATCTGGTAGCGGCGGCGCAGCTGTTCGTCGCCCATCAGTTCATTCGCCACGTTGATCCACGCTTCCGGGCTGCTGGCCAGGCCGTGCAGCATGACGATGGTGCGCTTGTCCGGGTCGTAGGGCTGCATCAGGTGCACCTGCGGGCGCGAAATGCCGTCCGCGCGGCCGAACAGCGTGCGCAGCGCCTGCACGCCGAAGCCGGAGCGGGCCAGCCACAAGCCATAGCCAGCCGTGAAATTGGCCGCCACGGGCAGTTCCTGGCCCGCCATGCGCGTCGATTCGCTGCGCGTCGGGTCGACCAGCATGACCAGCAACTGCTGCGTGGCCAATACCTCTTGCAGGCTGTTGCCGTCGAAGCGGATCAGCGCCGTGACGACGGGGAAGCGGGTTTCCTGGTAGGGCACATAGTCGCCTTTCGACGCCTGGGGCTTGGGCATGACGGCCACCAGGTCGGCGCCGAAACCGTCGCGCCGGTACACATTGCGCAGGCCGGAAAACGACAGCGAGGTGGCCGGCAGCAGTTCTTCGGGCAGGGTGCCGTCTGCGGGCAGGCGCAGGGCCGACAATTCGCTGTCGATCTGCCAGCCGGCGACGCGTATCACATGGCCGTCGGGCCGGTATTCGCCACGGTGGCGGAACAGGTTGCCGACGGCCTTTTGCACGGCATAGTTATAGTAGTCGCGGATTTGCGTCTGGCGTTCCTCGAAGGCGCGCTGGCCTGGCGTGCGCGTCGTGTAGAACAGGTAGGCATACGCATAGCGGGCCGATTCGAGCCACGCGGCCAGCAGTTCGGCGCTGGGGTGGCCGCCCTGTTTTTCCTCCGCCAGGGCGCTTTCCAGCCACAGTTCGGATAGGGTGGCCAGGCGCTGCTCGTCGCTGAGCAGCTCGGAGCGGGCCAGGTCGGCGCGGCAGCTGCCCGTATTGGCTTCGCAGGCGGCGATGTCGCTGCCGATGATGCGCAGCACCTCGCTGGCCGCAGCACTGAGCTTGCCCGTGGTGAGGATGTCGCCGCGCCGCTGCTGCAGGTAGTCGGCCGGCGAGATGGCGCTGACGGTGACGGCGGCGCAGCCGCTCAGGAGCGCCGCGGCGCACAGCAGGGCACACAGGCGCAGGCGCCGCATCGGCATCGGCATGGCTGGCGCGCGCCTAGAAGGAGTAGACCAGGGTCAGCGACGTTTGCGTATCCGTGTTCTTCTTGTCATCCGGTACGCGCGTATCGTTGCGGGCGCTGAAGGCGGCTTTCATCTGCATGGTGCCGTTGATTTTCGTGCTGAGGGCTGTTTCGGCGATCGAGTGAGTATTCGAGGTGCCCCGTTCCACGCTGACCGTTTGCGTAAACATGGCCGACTGGCTGATTTTCCACTTCATGGCGGCCGCGCCGCGCACCGTCAGGCCGTGCTCCGATTCGCCCGCGTCGTTGGTGCCGCTGAAATAGCCTGGACCGATTTCCACGTCAACGCTCTTGTCGCTCGACTGGTACCAGCGCGAGCCATGACCGACCGCCAGGGTCGAGTACTTGGTATAGGCGCCGAACTTGTCGTTCACGTGCGAGGCCAGCACGAACAGTTTTTCATTATCGGACATCAGCTTGTAGGCGGCCTTGGCGGAGGCGGAAAAGCGTTCGGCCGAGCGTTCGCGGATCTTCGTGCCGTCGTCGTTCGTCGTTTCATCTTCCTTGAAGTAGCCGCTGAAGATGTACTGGTTGCTCCAGTCGTCGAGCTCCTGGCGCGCGTCGATCTTGCCCGTGACGGAGGTGCCGACCGTATTGCCGGAGGTGGTGATGGCGCCCAGTTCGGCCGAGGTGCTCCAGCTGCCGATGGGGATTTCATCGAACAACAGGCTTTGCTTGGTGTCTTTGGCGGCGGCGCCGCCGCAGGAGATGGCCAGGGCCAGCGCCAGTGCGAGAGAGTGGGTCGATTTCATGGCTGTATTTGTCTGTGGCGCGCGCCAGGCCTGGCGGTGTGCTTGCGGTTCGTTAGTGGCTCGTGATAGTGGTGTCGGTGCTGGCCGCAGCATGCCGGAAGGCGCTGTAACAAGGTGCGCGCGGGCGCGGCCATACATTGTCGATGCTGTATTGTACCCGACCCTGCCATCGTTCGCCGCACGCGCCGGAGCGCATGGATGCTGCCACGCGGGGGCGATCATGCAAGTCTGGCAAGTGGCTGCGCCACACATGAAATCCGGCTGGCCAGCAGGGCATCGCGCTGCGCGAGAATGGCGCCGCGCATGGCAAGCGGACCCTGTTCACGGTCTTCATCGATTTTCTGCAACGGCATTTCGCCAGCCTTGCACGGGAAGGCGGGCAACAGGCTGGTAACAGCACTGGCAAGTGGCGCGCGCCTGGCGTATGCTGCGCATGTTTGCTGTCCCGATCTTTACAAGGAAATCCCCGTGCGCTGCCTGGTCATCGAAGACGAAGCCGAAACTTCCCGCTATATCTGTGCCGGCCTGCGCGAGGCGGGCCACGACGTTACTTCCTGCGACAATGGCATCGACGGCATGCGCCTGGCCTGCGGCGAAGACTGGGATGCGCTGGTGCTCGACCGGCTGCTGCCCGGCGAGATCGACGGCCTGGCCATCGTCGCGCGCCTGCGCGGCATGGGCCGCAACACGCCCGTGCTGGTGCTGTCGGCCCTGTCCAGCGTCGACGAGCGCGTGCGCGGCCTGCGCAGCGGCGGCGACGATTACCTGTCAAAACCGTTCGCCATCGCAGAACTGCTGGCGCGCATCGAGGCGCTGCTGCGGCGCGCCGCACCCGTGCCCGAATCGACGCAGCTGCAGGTGGCCGACCTGGTGCTCGACATGCGCACCATGCGCGTGACGCGCGCCAACCGGCAGATCGCCCTGCAGCCGCGCGAATTTCGCCTGCTGGAATACCTGATGCGCCACCAGGGGCAGTCCGTCACGCGCGCCATGCTGCTCGAAGCCGTGTGGGACTACCATTTCGACCCGCAGACGAACGTCATCGACGTGCAGGTGAGCCGTTTGCGCACCAAGGTGGACAAGGAATTTTCGCCGCCGCTGATCCACACGGTGCGCGGCGTCGGCTACACCCTGGGCGTGATCGACAGTGCGTAACTGGCACCGCTCGATCGCGGCCCGCCTGGCGCTCGGCTACGGCGTGCTGGTGGTCGTCTCGATCAGCATCGTCTGCGCCGTCTTCTATTTCGGCACCATCGGCGTGCTCGATCGCAGCGTGGACCGCAAGCTGATCCTGCTCTCGGAGCGCCTCGCCGCGCTGTACCAGCAGGACGACAGCAGCCGCACGACGGCGGAAATCGCCCATTTGCTGACCGACCGCACCGACAGCGACACGGAGATCTTTTTGCTGGTGGGTGCCGATGGCAGCCGCGTGGCGGGCAATCTGTCGTCCTGGCCCGACGTGGACAGCCCCGTGGGCCGCTTGCTGCACCGCGACGTCACGCGCGAGGGACGCAGGGTGCCCGCGCGCATGCTGATCCGCGACCTGGAGGGCGGCGCGCGCCTGTTCGTCGGGCGCGACATGGAAGAGGGCAAGTCGATCCGCTCCCTGGTGCTGCGTTCGCTGGCCTATGGCGGCGCGGTGGCCATCCTGCTGGTGGTGGCGGGCGCCTGGCTGTTCCGGCGCCAGCTCGAGGCGCGCATCGGCCAGATCCGCCGCACGGCGGGGGAAATCGAGGCGGGAGACCTGAGCCGGCGCATTCCCGTCTCCAGCGAGGATGAATTCGGCTTGCTGAGCCGCGACATCAACCGCATGCTTGACCGCATCGAACACCTGATGGAAGGCGTGCGCCACGTGTCGAACGCCATCGCGCACGACTTGCGCACGCCGCTGGCGCGCATCCGTAACAAGCTCGATGGCGCCTTGCGCCAGCAGCAGGGCGTGGCCGGCTACGAGAGCGCGGCGCAGGCGGCCATCGACGACATCGACGACCTGACGCGCGTGTTCGACAAGCTGCTGCAGATCGCGGCGGCCGAATCGGGCATGCGTCCCGAGAATTTCGACGACATTGACCTGCAGCAGATCGGCGCCGACATCGTGGAAATGTACGAAGCCACGGCCGACGAGCAGGGCGTGCTGCTGGTGCAGATGTATGGCGAGGGCGTGCCGGCACGCGGCGACCGCAACCTGCTGGGCAGCGCGCTGGCCAGCCTGGTCGACAATGCCATCAAGTATGCGGGGCGGGGCGCCACGGTGGAAGTGTCGGCCGGCAGCGATGAGCAGGGCAGCTGGCTGGCCGTGCGCGACAACGGCCCCGGCGTGCCAACGGCAGAGCTGCCGAAGCTGACGCAGCGTTTTTACCGGCTCGACAAGAGCCGCCACTTGCCTGGCAATGGCCTGGGCCTGTCCATCGTCGCGGCCATCGCGGCCCTGCATGGCGGCAGCCTGGAGATCGAGGATGCGGCGCCGGGCTTGCGCCTGCGCTTGCGGCTGCCGCGCTAGCCACACATTACCAACTTGTAACCCCCTTCATTTTCAGCTCCCCCTATCATCCGCTCTACCCGGCGTAGAGCGGCTGCGTGCGTGCAGCCGCCTGTTCCGGGCTGCCCGCGGCCTGCCGCGGCTTGCCTGTACCGACACGTCGTAGAGCCGTTTTCATGCATACTTTTACCGCCACCGGCGACAACGCCGCGCCGCAGCAGGCGCCACTGCGCCAGCATGGCCACCGTATCAAGGCGGCGCTGGGCGCCCTGGTTTTTCCCCTGCAGCGCGCGCGCTGGCAAGCGGTCGTCGCCGCGACGCCGGGACTGGCGGCGCTGGCGCAAGTCCATCCCAGCCTGCTGTACAAGATTTATCGCCCCTACGCCAGCCGCCGGTTCGGCTGCGCGGCAAGGGTGGAGCTGCTGTGCGGGCATTACCGCTTCCTGTGGCAGGCGGGCGCGCGGCCGCTGGTGGAATACGCGGCGCGCCGTGCGCTGGTGCTGGCTGCCATCGAGGGCAAGGATGGCGCCACCTACCGCCTGCAGCTGACGGCCATCCACGACAGCCACCGTGAAGGAGAGCTGTGCCTGCGCCTGACGCGCGATGGCGTCTCGCTGTACCTGGCCAGTTTCCTGTTCCGCCCCCAGCCAGGCGGCACCGTCATCCAGCTGGGCGCCTTGCAGGGCTTGCGTTCGCCCGCCGGCGCGCAGGCGGTGAAGGAGGCCACGCGGGCGCTGCACGGCTGCCGGCCGAAAAACCTGATGGTGGCCGCCTTGCGCGACCTGGGCGACTTTTTCGGCTGCGCCCATCTGGACCTGGTCAGCAACGCCAACCGCATCGCGCTGAACTGGCGCCGGCGCCGCCACATCTCGTGCGATTACGACCTGGCGTGGCGGGAACTGCATGCGCTGCCCACCAGCGACGGCAATTACCGCCTGCCATGCGGCCCTTGCCGGATGCCGGAACTGGAGCTGGTGCCGTCGAAAAAGCGCGCCGATGCGCGCCGCCGCGGCGCCATGCTGGTGCAACTGGCGGCCGACATGCGCTGGCAAGTGGCGGCCTTGCTGCACGCGCAATGACGGCGCAGTGCGGGGTTTCTTGACCTGTGCGGCTTTTTTGCCGGGCGGTCCGGCGCAATCGGCGTGATCGGCGTATACTTGCGGGCGTTCTCAACCTGAAGCCAGTCATACCATGCCAGCACAATTTCCCACTTCGCGCATGCGCCGCCTGCGCGCGACACCGCAACTGCGCGAGCTGTTCCGCGAAACCGAGATCAATCCGCGCGACCTGGTCCTGCCGATCTTCGTCGACGAAGGCAGCAGCGATTTCATCGACATCAAGTCCATGCCCGGCGTGCGCCGCATTCCCGAAGCGAAGCTGGCGCAGGAAGTCGAGCGCTATGCGCGCGCCGGCCTGCGCTCGGTCATGACCTTCGGCATTTCGCACCACAAGGATAGCCACGGCACGGACACCCTGAACCCGAACGGCCTGGTGGCGCGCATGTCGCGCATCATCAAGGATGCCGTGCCGGAAATGGTGGTCATGTCCGACACCTGCTTCTGCGAATACACGGACCATGGCCATTGCGGCATCCTGCATGGCGACACGGTCGACAATGACAGCACGGTGCTGAACCTGGGCAAGCAGGCCGTCATCGCGGCCCAGGCGGGCGCCGACATCATCGCCCCATCGGCGGCCATGGATGGCCAGGTGGCGGCGATCCGCGGCGCGCTCGACGCGGCCGGCTTCCACGACACGCCCGTGATGGCGTATTCGACCAAGTTCGCCTCCGGCCTGTACGGTCCGTTCCGCGACGCGGCCGGCAGCACCCTGAAGGGCGACCGCAAGACCTACCAGATGGACCCGATGAACCGCCGCGAAGCCGTGCGCGAGTCCCTGATCGACGAAGCCGAAGGCGCGGACGCGCTGATGGTGAAACCGGCCGGGGCCTACCTGGACATCATCCGCGACCTGCGCGAAGTGACGCGTTTGCCGATCGGCGCCTACCAGGTCAGCGGCGAATACGCGATGATCAAGTTCGCCGCCCAGGCGGGCGCCATCGACGAGCGCCGCGTGGTGCAGGAAACCCTGGGCGCCATCAAGCGCGCGGGCGCGGACATGATCTTCACGTATTTTGCGATGGATGTGTTGAATAATCCATACTGAGGCAAGTTGGCGGCGTACCGCCAGCAATCCTTCTTCAACCCAAAAGCAAAGTCTGGGGTCGGACCCTCAGGGTCCGACCCCGGTACCCGCTGTTGGGTCTACTCCGATTTCCCCCATGCCCCTGAAAATCTCCCGCATCCTGCACGCCGGCTATGTCTTCGAATGCGAAGGCACGGCCATCGCCTTCGATCCCATCGTCGAAAATCCGTTCAGCCGCAATTGCCACGCGTTTCCGCCCGTGCGTTTCGACCTCGATGCCGTGCGCCGGCTGCGCTGGGATGCCGTCTTCATCTCGCATTTCCACGACGACCACTGCTCGCTCGACAGCCTCGATGCGCTGGACCGCGCCACGCCCATCTACCTGTACTGCGTCTTCGACGAACTGTTTGCGATGATACGCGCGCTCGGTTTTACGCAGGTGCGGAAGCTGCAGGTGGACGCGCCCGTGCGGGTGGGTGCCATCGAGGTGATCCCGCGCCGCGCGCTGGACGACGATGTCGACTCGCTGTTCCAGGTGCGCGCAGCGGGCTTGAATGTGCTCAACGTCGTCGATTCCTGGATCGGCCCCGAGACATTGGCGCAGCTGGCCGCCTTTGCGCCCTGGGACATGGTGCTGTGGCCATTCCAGACCATGCGCGAGATCGCCGTCATCGCGCCGTCGCAAGCGCAGCCTGGCCCGGTCGAACTTCCCGACGACTGGGTGCCGCAGCTGCGCGCGCTGGCGCCCCGTTACCTTGTGCCCAGTTCCTGCCAGTTCGTGCAGGAAGACTGGTCCTGGTACAACCATGCGATGTTCCCGGTTACCTACCGCCGCTTTGCCGATGAAATGGGCGCCGCGCTGCCCGAAACGCACATCTTCCGCCTCGACCCGTCGACGGCCGTGCTGCTCGATGCGCACGGCATGGCGCCGTCCGCGCCGCTGCCCTGGGTCATCCCGGCGGGACCGCAGGACGTGGATTTCGATTACCGCCCCGAGGCGCCACCGCCCGCCACGGCGGACATCGCCCGGCGTTTCGCCCCCTTGAACGATGCCGACGCGGCGCTGGTGCTCGATTTTTGCCGCAACGGCTTGCTCGCGCGCTACCGCGACATGGAACTGCCCGAGGATAGCTATTTCCAGGCGCAGCGCCTGTGGCGGCTGTCGCTGTACCGCCATGACGGCACGGCCACGGTCCTGCATTACCGCACGCACGGCGACTTGATCGACCTCGTGCCCGCCACCGGCGAGGCGCCCGCCTGGACCACCGAGGTGCCGCTGGTGAAATGCCACGCGGCGCTGGTGCTGGGCGAATCGCTGACGTCGATGTACATGCGCATCAACGACGGCCCTTTCGATGCCGAGGTGCGGGATGGGCTGGCGGAAGCCGACATCGTCGACGACCCGCTGATCCGCTGCCTCTTCAACGACGCCATCGGGGCTTACCAGGCGGCGCAGCTCAAACGCTTGCTGGCCCGCTGAAGAAAGTCGCGCGACAGGGTAAGATAGCTGCTTCTGACTAGAACGGGAAACACACCATGGCACAAGACAATGAAACCGCGATCCTGGCCGGCGGCTGCTTCTGGGGCGTGCAAGACTTGCTGCGCCGTTATCCGGGCGTGATCGCCACGCGCGTGGGCTACAGCGGCGGCGACGTGGCCGACGCCACCTACCGCAACCACGGCACGCATGCGGAAGCCATCGAGATCATTTTCGACCCAAAAACCATCAGTTACCGCAAGATCCTGGAATTTTTCTTCCAGATCCACGATCCCAGCACGCCGGACCGCCAGGGCAACGACCGCGGCACGAGCTACCGTTCGGCCATCTTCTACACGAACGAAGAACAAAGGCTGGTGGCCGAAGACACCATCCGCGACGTCGATGCCTCCGGCCTGTGGCCCGGCAAGGTGGTGACGGAAGTGGCGCCGGCCGGCCCGTTCTGGCAGGCGGAACCCGAGCACCAGGATTATCTGCAGCGCTTGCCGCACGGTTACACCTGCCATTACATCCGGCCGGACTGGGTCTTGCCGCAGCGGCAGCAGTAAGCCCGGCGGGCAGGGGAGACGGCCATGCGTTACTGGCAGGTGGAACGGCGGCAAGCGGAGGGACAGCTGGATCTGGGGCGCGCCCTCGACCTGGTGGCGGCCATCGGCCATGCCGACGTCAATGCCATGGCGGGCGCCATCTTGAAAACCGCCGGCGCGGCCGCCTCCATCGCCCAGTGCACGATCTTTGCTTATGAGTTCGGCAACCGGCCCCGCACGGTGGCCGTGGCCGACCGGCGCGGCGGACGCTTTTTGCAGGATATCGCCGACAGTTACGCCCGCCATTACTATGCGCTGGACGGCAACCAGAGCGTCATCGCGCCCGCGCGCCAGCCCAAGCTCGACCCTGCCATCGTGCTGCACCAACAGGCCAGCGCCGAAATCGGCCATCCCGGCTACCGCGCCGCGTGTTACCAGAAGCCGAATGTGTCGGACCGTTTGTCGCTGCTGGTGCAGCCGGCCAGCGATATCTGGCTGTCCGTCAATTTCTACCGCGACAGCAGCCAGGGCCAGTTCCAGCCCGGCGAAATCGCCGCCATCGAAACCCTGTCGCCGCTGTTCGCCTATGCGGCCAGGCACCACTACAGCCTGAGTGGCCAGCCCGCGCAAGGCGTCTCGCCCATGATGCTGGCCCGGCTGCGCCAGCATGGCCCGCAATTGAGCAAGCGCGAACTCGACGCGCTGCGCGGCGTGCTCGAAGGCTTGACGGCCGCGGAGATCGCCGACACCATGGGCGTGCAGCCATCGAGCGTGATCACGTATCAAAAGCGCGCCTATAAACGCCTGGGCATTGCCAGCCAGCGCCAATTGTTTGCGCTATGTCTAGGGCCGCAAGCCGGATAAGTGCTAGCGGTAGGCGCATGCCTGGGGCTGCATAAAATTGCCGAAATTCAAGGCAATAATGTGAGCATATTGCTACGAAAATACTGGCTATGCTATCTGCAGAGTGCTGATGCGCCGAAGCATAACGGCCATCGGCAAGGCTGATAGCCAGTGCCTGTCGCGCCCGCGATCTCCGGTATTCATGGCTCAGGAATCATTCCCCGAAGGAGTTCATTGTGTCCTCAACTGAATTGAATGCGGTAGAACACGTCTATCTGATCGCCGGCAATCTGGGCCTGCCTGGCGCACCCATCCTGAATCTGGCCCTGTTTTACAATCCCGACGACGGCACCGTCAGCGGCGAAGCCCTGATCACGCAATCGGTCACGCCGCCGCATGGCCGCGTGGTGATCCGCCCCGTCAGCGGCCCCGTGCATGGCCTGGGCCTGGGCAACGCCACGCGCGTCTTCAGCCTGAGCGGCGAATATGTCGTGTCCGTGCCGCCACCGGCCATCGGCAGCTACCTGGCCAAATTCGAAGCCACCTTTGTTACCGACAACAACTGGAGCGGCCACGGCTCCTTCAGCTATGACCAGCAAAAGGTCAAGAACGTGCCCATCAAGAAACGCGGCTAGGCACGCTGGCTAGTTCTTTTGGCCGATGGCTGTCCCCAAAATGGGGACAGCCATCGGCGTAGTCGTCTGCATACTGTGTCGCACGCCGGAGCATCCGGCCGCTCTTACCCAATAACAATAGCAAGGGGAGAGCGACACCTTATGGAGACCAGCATGACCATCGCCCACGCGGCCACCCCCGCCACCCCGGCGCCCGTCCTCGACGCGGCCACCGTTCAACTGGAACAGCAAGTGATGCGCAAGGTGTCGCGCCACCTGCTGGGCTTTTTATTCCTGCTGTTCGTGTTTTCCTTTCTTGACCGCATCAATATCGGCTTCGCCGGCCTGACCATGATGCAGGACCTGGGCCTGTCCGGCACCCAGTTCGGCTTTGCCACCACCCTGTTCTACATCGCCTACATCGCTTGCAGCATCCCCAGCAACATCGTGCTGGCGCGCATCGGCGCCCGTCGCTGGATCGGCAGCATGATGATCGCCTGGGGCCTGGCCTCGACGGCGACCCTGTTCGCCAGCGGCCCGGCCAGCCTGTACGCGCTGCGCTTTCTGGTGGGCGTGACGGAGGCGGGCTTCCTGCCCGGCATGCTGCTGTACCTGACCTACTGGTTTCCCAGCGCCTACCGCGCGCGGGCCAATGCCCTGTTCATGATCGCCATGCCCGTCACGGCCGCCATCGGCTCGGCCCTGTCGGGCCTGATCCTGGGGCTGGACGGCCACTGGGGCTTGAAGGGCTGGCAATGGCTGTTCTTGCTGGAAGGCATGCCTTCCGTGCTGCTGGGCCTGGCCGTGTACGGCTACCTGGACGACTCGCCCAAGCAGGCGAACTGGCTCAGCAAGCTGGAACAGCAGGTGCTGGCGCGCATGCTGGCGGCCGAGCACAAGCCGGTGGCAGCGAAGGAAAAAGGCTCGGTGCTGGCGGAAATGCTGTCGCCCACGGTATTGAAATTCGGCATCGCCTATTTCTGCCTGGTAAATACCCTGGCGATGGTGGCCGTGTGGACGCCGCTGATCGTGAAAAGTTTCAGCGGCGATGCCAGCAACACGCAGATCGGCCTGCTGGCCGCCATCCCGCAGGTGTGCACCGTGATCGGCATGATTGCCTGGGGCCGCCGCTCGGACCGCCTGCAGGAGCGCCGCTGGCACATCGTCTGGCCCATGCTGCTGTCGGCCCTTGGTTGGCTCTTCACCGCGTACTCCGCCAACCCCGTGCTGCAACTGCTGGGCGTGTGCATGGCCTCGACGGGCGCTTACACGGCCATGTCCGTCTTCTGGACGACGCCGGACCGGGCCTTGAGCCTGGGCGCGCGCGCCATCGGCATCGCCGTCATCAATGCCACGGGCAATATCGGCTCGGCCCTGAATCCTGTCGTCGTGGGCTGGCTGAAGGATCTGACGCACAGCTTTGCCACGGGATTGCTGTACGCCAGCGTGCTGCTGGTGGCGGGCGCGGCCATCGTGCTGACCCTGCCGATTGCCCGCGGCAGCAAATAAGATAGCCGAATATTGTTGAAGAGGAAACATCATGAGCGATCCATTCCACCCTTATCCCCATGTGCCGAAAGTCTATCCGCCCGGCAAACCGGCCGGCGCCGCCACGCAACACGTCCCGGTCCTGATCGTCGGCGGCGGCCCCGTGGGCCTGGCCACGGCCCTGGGCCTGGCGCGCCACGGCGTGCGCTCGGTGCTGATCGAGGCGGACGATGGCGTCTGCACGGGCAGCCGCGCCATCTGCATCTCGCGGCGCAGCCTGGAAATCATCGAACGCCTGGGCGCGCTCGAAGGCTTCCTGGCCAAGGGCTTGCCGTGGACGGGCGGGCGCAGCTTTTACCGCGACGAGGAAGTGCTGCACTTTACGATGCCGCAAGACGCGAAGCAGAAACTGCCGCCGATGGTCAACCTGGCGCAATACCATATCGAACAATTCCTGCTCGATGCGGCCGAGCGCCAGCCGGAGCTGATCGATATCCGCTGGCAGACGCGGGTCACGGGCGTGGACAGGCGCGCCGATGGCGCCACCGTCACTGTGGCCACGCCCGATGACACCTACAAAATCGACACGGACTGGCTGGTGGCGGCCGATGGCGGGCGCAGCGTGGTGCGCGAGGCGCTGGGCCTCAAATTGCAGGGCACCAGCTATGAAGGGCGCTATGTGATCGTCGACATTCACCTGAAGAGCGAGCGCCCGACGGAGCGCCTCGCGTATTTCGATCCGCCGTCGAATCCCGGTTCGACCGTGCTGGTGCACAAGCAGCCGGACGATATCTGGCGCATCGACTACCAGTTGCGCGACGACGAGGATGCGCGGGACGCCGTGCTGCTGGAAAACGTGGCGCCCCGCGTGGACAGCCTGCTGGCCATGATGGGGGAGACACAGCCGTGGCAGCCCGTGTGGATCACCGTCTACAAGGCCAATGCCCTGACCCTGGAGAAATACCGGCACGGCCCCGTGCTGTTTGCGGGCGATGCGGCCCACCTCGTGCCCATCTTCGGCGTGCGCGGTGCGAACTCGGGCATCGACGACGCGGACAACCTGGCCTGGAAGCTGGCCTATGTCGTCAAGGGCCTGGCGCCGCATGCCTTGCTGGACAGCTATTCGGACGAGCGCGTGTTCGCCGCCCGTGAAAACTTGCGCCACGGCACCAAAAGCTCGGAATTCATGGCACCGCCCACGTTTGCCTTCGAGCTGATGCGCACGGCAGTGCTGGGCCTGGCGGGCAAGCACGCGCACGTGCGCTCGCTGATCAATCCGCGCCAGACCAGCGCCATCGCGTATGCGCAATCGGCCCTGAATGCGCCGGAATCGGGTGTGTTTTCCGCCGGCCCCGCGCCGGGCACGGTCTTGCCCGAGTGTCCGCTGGCGCTGCTGCAAGACGGCGCGCAGCAAGCGGGGTATATTACCGATTTGCTGAAACGCGCCGATGGCCATTTCACGGGACTGTACTTCAGCGAGGATGGGGCTGTACCATCCGCACTGGCGGCGCTGGGCGACACCTTGCCGCTGACGACCGTGGCGATCGCCCGCAGCGGGGCGCAAGGGCGCGCCTGGGATCACACGGCGCAGGTATTCTCGCTATTCGACGCGCAGCCCGGCACGTTTTACCTCGTGCGCCCCGATGGGCACGTGCTGGGACGCTGGCGGCAGGCATGGGCGGAGCAGGTGGCGGCAGCGCTGGCAGCGGCCGGCATCGCCCGATCAAAGTAACAAGGAGACAACATGAGCGACATCGAACTGGATAATCTTTACACCGAGCTGTGCCACACCATGGGCGGCCTGGGCGAACAGCGTTCGCCCTTGTTCCTGGCCCGCTTCGCCTTGCTGGCCATGGGCGCCATCGGCAAGGCCGACGTGGTGCAGGGCTTGCTGCGCGACGCGGCCGACGGCCTGGGGGAGCGCGCATGATAGGCGCCGGCTACCAAAGCGGCTTCGGCAACGAATTTGCCACGGAAGCCGTGCCCGGCGCCTTGCCGCACGGGCAGAATTCGCCGCAGCAGGCGCCCCTGGGCCTGTACGCGGAGCAACTCTCGGGCACGGCCTTTACGGCGCCGCGCGCGCAGAACCGGCGCTCGTGGCTGTACCGCATCCGTCCCGCCAGCCAGCATCCGCCATTCACCCTGGCTGAAAATACCCGCATCGTCAGCGATTTCCACGCCATGCCGCCGACGCCGCCGAACCAGCTGCGCTGGAACCCGCTGCCGCTGCCCGACGCCGCCACGGCGGTGGACTTCATCGATGGCTGGCAGACGATGGCTGGCAACGGCAGCGCCGAAACGATGAACGGCTGCGCCATCCACGTGTATGCAGCCAACCGCCCGATGCAGCGTTTCTTTTATTCGGCCGATGGCGAACTGCTGGTCGTGCCGCAGGAAGGCCGGCTGGCGATCGCCACGGAACTGGGCTTGATCGAGCTGGAACCGCAGGAAATCGCCGTGATCCCCCGCGGCGTGCGTTTCCGCGTGACCCTGCCCGACGGCAAGGCGCGCGGCTATGTGTGCGAAAACTTCGGCACGGCCTTCCGCCTGCCGGACATGGGCCCCATCGGCTCGAACGGCCTGGCCAACAGCCGCGATTTCCTCACGCCGCACGCGGCGTATGAAGATATCGACGGCGACTGCGAATTGCTGGCCAAGTTCGGCGGCCATCTGTGGCGCACCACGCTGGACCATTCGCCGCTGGACGTGGTGGCCTGGCATGGCAATTACGCGCCCTATAAATACGATTTGCGGCGCTTCAACACCATCGGTTCGATCAGCTACGACCATCCGGACCCGTCGATTTTCCTCGTGCTGCAGGCGCCCAGCGAAAATCCGCTGTTCGGCGCCATCGACTTCGCCATCTTCCCGCCGCGCTGGCTGGCTGCCGAACACACGTTCAGGCCACCGTGGTTCCACCGCAACGTGGCCAGCGAATTCATGGGCCTGATCCACGGCGTGTACGATGCCAAGGCGGCCGGTTTCGTGCCGGGCGGCGCCAGCCTGCACAACTGCATGTCCGGCCACGGCCCCGACGCGCAGACCTTTGAAAAAGCCTCGCACGGCGACACGTCCGCGCCCGTGAAGGTGGGCGACACCATGGCCTTCATGTTCGAGACGCGCACCATCCTCAAGCCGACGCCGTTCGCGCTGGACGGCGGCCTGCTGCAAAACGACTATTACGCGTGCTGGCAGGGCTTGCGCAAGCATTTCGACCCGGAGCAGGGATAGCCGTCACGCGGCCCGCGCCCGCGCCACCGTGTGCGGGTTGGCGGGCCGCGCCAGTCCGAGATTGCCGCGCAGGGTGCTGGCCGCATATTCCGTGCGGAACAGGCCGCGCCGCTGCAGTTCCGGCACCACCAGGCGTGTAAATGCCTCGAAGCCTTGCGGCAGCAGCGGCGGCACGACGTTGAAACCATCCGCCCCCCGTTCCACGAACCACTGCTCCATCAGGTCGGCCACCGTCCTGGCGGAGCCGATCGCCTGCAGATGGCCGCGCGCCACGCGAAAGCGCAGCACCAGCTGGCGCAAGCTCAGGTTCTCGCGGCGGGCAAGCTCCAGTTGCTGCTGGAAACGCCCCTTGCCGTTGTCGCCCGCCTGATAGGGCAGATCCGGCAGCGGGCCGTCGAGCGGATAGCCGGACAAATCGAAACCGCCAAATTCCAGGTTGCTGAAGTCGACCAGGTCCTGCAGTTCGCCAAATTGATCCTGCGCCTGCTGGTCCGATTCGGCCACCACCACGGAGAGCCCCGGCGTGACCTTCAACTGGTCTTGCGCGCGGCCGTATTTCGCCATGCGTCCTTTCACGTCCGCGTAATACGCCTGCGCCACGGGCAGCGAGGTGGCGGAGCAGTACACCATTTCGGCCAGGCGCGCGGCAAATTCGCGGCCCGTCTCGGAATTACCCGCCTGGACCAGCACCGGGTGGCCCTGCACGGGACGGGGCAAGTCGAGCAAGCCTTGCGAGGCAAAATAGTCGCCCTGGAAGTCCAGCGGGTGGCCAGCTTCGGGCCGGTAGAACTGGCCGGCGGCACGGTCGGGACGGTCGAACGCATCGTCATCCCAGCTATCCCACAGCATCTTGGACAGGGCGACGAATTCGTCGGCGCGCGCATAGCGCTCCGCGTGGCTGCGCGGCGCATCGATGCCGAAATTGCGCGCCGTATGCTCGCCAAACGATGACACGACGTTCCAGCCCGCGCGCCCGCCGCTCAGGTGGTCGAGCGAACTGAATTTGCGCGCCACGTGGTATGGGTGCTCGTAATTGGTGTTGACCGTGGCGATCAGGCCGATATGGCTGGTGACGGCGGCAATCGCCGACAGCAGGGTGAAGGGTTCGAAGGGCAGGCCGATGGCGGCGCGGCCAGTCTCGGGCGTGACGTCGCCGGCGCGGCCGATGAAGTCGGCGATGAAGAAGCTGTCGAACTTGGCCGCCTCGGCCAGCCTGGCGGCGTTCAGCCACCAGGCCAGGTCGGGCCGGCCGCTGGCGCTGGCCGAGGGATGGCGCCAGGCGGCCGGATGGTGGCCGTGGCGTTGCAAAAAGACGTTCAGGACAAGCTGGCGTGCTGGCATGGGGAGTCGCTCCGTGGTGGGCAGGCAACATTGCCTGCTCCCCAGCCTGAGCAAACTCCGGGCCAGCATGGGAGCGGCGCCCGCATATGCAAAATCCGGATAAGCTAGCGCGGCACCATTCGTTCACGCCTGGAGATGGTGCGCGGTATAGTCGGCTCATGGAACTCTTAGCCCACAACTTCAGCAGCGATTTCGCGCGTAGCGCCCACCTTGCCCGTGGCGCCGGCGCTGACGGCGACAGCGAGGCGCTGGTCGCCTTCCGCGACCCGCAGCAGATGAGCTTGCTGGTGCGCGCCACGGCCTTTGTCTTTGCCGACCCCCGCTCGCGCCAGCTGCACGAGCTGATCGAACGCATCGCCCCCAGCGAGGCGACGGTGCTGATCACGGGCGAGACAGGGACGGGAAAAGAGCTGATTGCGCGCCACGTGCACGGCTTGAGCGGCCGCGCCGAGCAAACCTTTGTGGCGATCAATTGCGGCGCGTTTTCCGAAACCCTCGTCGAGAGCGAACTGTTTGGCTATGAAAAGGGCGCGTTTACGGGCGCCCAGCAGGGCAAGCCCGGCTGGTTCGAGACGGCCAGCGGCGGCACCCTGTTCCTCGATGAAATCGGCGACCTGCCGCTGGCGATGCAGGTCAAGCTGCTGCGCGTGCTGCAGGAGCGCGAAGTGGTGCGCCTGGGCGCGCGGCGCGCCATCCCCATCGACGTGCGCCTGATCGCCGCCACCAACGTGGACCTGGCCGAGGCCGTGCGGGCCGGGCGCTTCCGCGAAGACCTGTATTACCGCCTGCAGGTAATCGGCCTGCCGCTACGTCCCCTGCGAGAGCGTCCGGGCGACGTGATGCCGCTGACGCGCCACTTCATGGCCATCTATGCGCAGCGATTGCACCTGGGCGAAGTGGAACTGGGACTCGATGCGCAGGAAGCCTTGCTCGGCTATCCATGGCCGGGCAATATCCGCGAACTGGAAAACGTCATCCACCGCGCGCTGCTCGTGTGCCGCAGCGGGGTCGTGCGCGCCGAGGATCTGAGTTTGTCGGGCTGGCACCGGGCGCTTGCCACGACTCCCGTGCCGCCGGCCGCGCCTGTCCCGGCGCCGGACGCCTGGGCCGGCGGCGCCGACATCGCCTATGCGGCCCGCGGCGCGCCCGGCCAGGACGATCTGTTGGCCGCCGAGCGCTTTGCCCGCGCCTGGCAAGCCTTGCTCGACTCGGGCGAGGCCGTGGAATTCGAGGCCATGCAGCAGGAACTGGTGCGCGCCGCGTGGGAGCGCAATGAGCGCAACCAGGTGCGCACGGCCAGGCACCTGAACCTGAGCCGCAACATCCTGCGCACCTTTTTGAAAAAGGCGGGCGCCATCGACTAGGCGCGTGACGCATATCCCGAAGCCGGACCCGCAGCGATGCGGCTCCGGCTTTTTTCATGGCTGCTGCGCGCGCAGCACATTGTTGCCGTGGCTGCAGCCGGTTGCTGCCTAAGCAGCAGCTTCAGGCATCGACGGGTATCCAGCGCATGGCATGTTTTCTGCGAGGAGGGAAGGGCAGGCCGCTGCGCGCAGGTAGGCAAAGCGCACGGCGGTGTTTTTCTTCGACCCACGACAGGAGTCCACGCATGACCATCGAATTCATCTGGCAATTGCCCACCAGCGGCGACGGCCGTTACGCGGCGCCCGGAATCACGCGCCGCGGCGAACGGGCCGCCGGCGCGCCCAGTCCCTTGCAGGCTGGCGTGAGCGACCCGCGCGGCGCGCGTCCGCCCTTCAATTATTTCGACTACCTGCACCAGATCGCCCGCGCGGCCGATCTCTCGGGCTTCGACGGCATCCAGATACGCCACGATACGCAGGGCGATGAAAGCTGGATCGTCGCGGGGTATTTGGCGCGCAGCACGCGCCATTTGAAACTGATCGCCGAATTCGACGCGGCCTGGGGTTCGGCCGTGTATGCGGCAAAGAACGCCGTCAGCTTCCAGCGCTTCACGGGCGGGCGCTTCGCCTGGCAGATCGGCCATGGCGGCGATGCGGCAGCGCGCCGGCGCCAGGGCGATGCGGTGCCGGACGCCGACATCCTGCCGCGCATCGATGAATTCATCACGGTGGCGCGCGGCGTGCAGAATACATCGCCGTTCAGCTTCAAGGGCAAGTTCTTCGAAGTGCAGGATGGCGGCTTCAAGGGGCCGCTGGCGCACCATCCCGTCAACGGCATCTATCTGACCGGCGAATCGCCTGAAGCGCTGGCCCTGTCGGCGCGCCAGGCCGACGTGCACGTCTTCGATGCGGCGCCCGTGAAGGATTTGCAGCCCGCCATCGCCAGCCTGCATGCGCAGGCGCGCCAGCTGGGCCGTGCCGTGACGGCGGGCTTGCGCATCGACGTGCTGGCCCGCGAAACGTTCGAGGAAGCCTTGCGCGATGCGCGTCGCTACCGCGGCGGGGCGGGGCTGCCCGACGATGCGCCATTCGACGACAACACGGCGGGCGGCACGGCAGCCTTCTGGCCGGGCTTTGCGCAGGCGCAGACGGGTGCCCACGGCGCCCTGGTCGGCAGCTATGCACAGGTCAGCGCCGCGCTGGAGGCGTACGCGCAGGCCGGCGTGTCCAGCTTCGTGCTGGCGGCCATCCCCCATTTCGAGGAAGCCTACCGCATCGGCGAACACGTGCTGCCCCGCGTGCGGGCGGCGTTGAGCGCGCAGCTGCAAGCGGCCTGAGTTTCTGTAGTCAACCTATTCAAGGAGTAACCCACATGGCAATCGATTTCTTCTGGCGCATTCCCACGCATGGCGAACCGAGTTCGCACCGCGCCCGCACGCCGTTTCGCGGCGACTGGTTTCCCGGCAATGACAGCCTGCGTCAGGCGGGCCTCGGTGGCGGCGGCGCCGACGGTTTCAGCTACATCGACTACCTGGCGGAAATCGCCCGCGCGGCTGAAATATCGGGATTCCAGGGCGGACTGATCCCGTCCTTCCCCATGACGGACGAACCGTGGGCCATTTCCGCGCTGCTGGCGCGCGAGACGCGCACCTTCCGCTTCATGATCCCGTTCCAGCCCGGTTTCTTGAATCCCGTGGTGGCCGCGCGCATGACGGCCAGCCTGCAGCGGGCCACGGGTGGCCGCGCGCTGTACAACGTGATCACGGGCGGCGGCGGCCCGGCGCAGCTGTGGTGGGGCGATTCGGCCGGCCACGACGACCGCTATACGCGCACGACGGAATTTCTCGACGTGGTGCGCGGCGTGTGGCGCGGCGGACCGTTTTCCTACCAGGGCAAGTTCTACCAGGTGGAAGACGCTGGCCTGGCCACGCCGCTGTCCGAGCAGGATTTCCCCGAGATCTATTTTTCCGGTTCGTCCGACGCGGCCCTCGGTTCCGCTTCCAAACACGCCGATTACTACCTGACGTGGCTGGAACCGTTCGAGCAGCTGCGCGAGAAATTCGCCCGCGTGCATGAAAAGACGGCGCTGCTGGGGCGCAAGATCAAGTGCGCCGTGCGCGTCGACATCGTCGCCCGCGCCACGGAAGAAGAGGCATGGGATGAAGTGCGCAAGGGCTTTGAGGCCGTCGATTCCGCCACCCTGCGCCAGTTCCTCGGTGCCGATGGCGGCGATTCCGTGGGCGCGGCGCGCCAGCGCGGCAACCGTCCGACCACCCTGAACAGCTACAAGGACTTGATCACGGCGCCGAACATCTGGTCCGGCTTCAACCTGCTGCGCGGCGGACAGACGCAGGGCATCGTCGGCAGCTACCAGCAGGTGGCCGAGCGTCTCGACGAACTGGTGCAACTGGGCGCCGACGCCTTCATCCTGGCCAGCACGCCGCACCTGGAAGAAGCCTATCGCGTGGGCGAGGAAGTGCTGCCCCTCGTGCGCGGGCATACGGCGGCACTCTTGCGCGCCGCCTGAGATATTCCCCTGTTGCCGCGACAGCAGCATCACCGCCTGCTGTCGCGCAGGCAGCACGGGGCAGCGCCGCTGCTGCCAAATCAACAGCACTATCATCACGCTAGTCTTCCTTTGAAATCAAGCACTTGACGCCGATTTTTCTGCGCTGCGGCAGCGGGCATGCGCCTTGCAATACCAGTCATCACCATCTCGCGTTTTGACTTTACTCAAGGATAATCACCCATGCGCCGTTCGACTGCCCCCGCCGCCGTTTCCTCGTTTTCTTCCCCGTTTCCCTTCCATGTGACGCCGTTGCGCCGCGCGCTGCGCTCGGCCTTCGCCATCGGCGGCCTGATGCTCGTCCACGGCATGGCCCATGCGGAAACGCCTGGCGCCGATGTCATTGCCGCGGCCGACGCCAGCGGCGGGGGCGAGGGCGCTTCCCTGCAATCGGTCACGGTGACGGCACAAAAGCGGGAAGAATCCGCGCAAAAGGTGCCGAGCGCGATCACGGTCCTGGGCGGCAAGGAGCTGCTCGATACGGGCATCGGCCGTTCGGCCAGCGAAATCCTCAATTACGTGCCGAACGCGTCGGCCGGCACGCAGCAGCATGGCCGTCCGCGCTGGTGGATACGCGGCGTGGGGGCGGGGCAGCAGCAGATCGATTTCCCGAACCCGGTCGGCTTTTACCTCGACGACGTCTACATCAGCAATTCCAGCGCCACGGGCTTTCCCCTGTTCGACCTGGACCGGGTGGAAGTGCTGCGCGGCCCGCAAGGCACCCTGTGGGGCAAGAACACGACGGGCGGCGCCATCAACGTCATTTCGCGCAAGCCGTCGTTCAAGTCCAGCGGCTACGCCAAGTTTGACTACAGCAGCTATGACACCAAGCTGGCCGAAGGGGCCATCGGCGGCGCGCTGGTCGACGAAGTGCTGGCGGGGCGCTTATCCTTCCACACGGAACAGCAGGACAAGGGCCGCTTCCATAACCAGTTTACGGGCGAGCGCGATGGAAAACTCAAGGACAGCGCCATCCGCGGCCAGCTCAAGGCCCTGATCGGGCGCGACCTGACGGCCAACCTGAACCTGCATTACCGCGACTACACGACCAAGGGCGCCACCACCACCGTGGCCAGCTATGGCGCGAATGGCGTCTACCGCAACGGCTACATTCCCAGCACGAATCCCGATGACGTGAGCACGAATGCGCCGGCCGATAGCGACGTGAAACAGGGCGGCGCGCAGCTGAACCTCGAATACGCGCTGGGCGAGCTGACCCTCACTTCCATCACCGGTTATGAAAACTTCCGCAACGAGGCCACGGGCGACAGCGACAACACGCCGCTGGAAGTGGGGCGCAGCCGCTCGAAGGCCAGCAGCCGGCAAGTATCGCAGGAGCTGCGATTGACGTCGCCGCAGAACGGCGCCGTGAGCTGGGTGGCGGGCCTGTTCTACTTCAATGAAAAGATCGATTCCGATTCCGCCGGCGCGCGCCTGCCCAACGGCACGGTGCCGGCGCAGGCGGGCAGCACGCAGCCCGTCGGCTACAACCGCACCGTCTACCAGCACAAGGCGCGCAGTGCGGCCATCTTCGGCAGCACGACCGTCAACTTCAGCGAGCAGCTGCTGTCCACGTTTGGCCTGCGCTGGACGACGGAAACCAAGGACCTCGATTTGCAGCGCGTGCAGGCCGCATCGAACACGGTGACGTTTGGCGATGCGTCGAACTGGTGGAACACGGTCCGGGGCGGCAATTACGCGGCCGCCTCGGTGGCCAACAACAACTTCACGTCGAATCCCTCGACCACGTGGAATGCGCTGACGTATGACGTGACGCCCGAATACCGCTTCAGCCGCACCCTGCGCGGCTACCTGAAATACGCGCACGGCATCAAGTCGGGCGGCTACAACACCAGTGCCACGGACGTGCGCGCCCTGAACACGGTCAAGCCCGAAACCCTGAACTCGTTCGAGGCGGGCATCAAGTCGGAATGGCTGGACGGACGCCTGAACTTCAATGCCAACGTTTTTCATTATGACTACAAGAACGTGCAGGTCAATATCACGGGCGTGTACAACGGCGACCCCACGCAAAGCGTGAATTACCTGCAGAACGTGCGCAAGGCCCACGTGAACGGTGCGGAATTCGAGATCGAGGCGCAGCCGACGGACAACCTGCACGTCAACGCCAATATCGGCCTGCTGCGCACGGAATTCGACGATTTCGCCATCCAGAACAATGGCGGCGACCGCTCCGGCAATGAATTCGTGCGCTCGCCCCACGTGACGGCCTTGCTGGCGGCCGATTACCGCTACCCGCTGGGCAATGGCGCGCAGCTGGTCTTCAGCGGCGACGTGCGCTACACGTCCAAGCAGTACTACTATGTCGACCCGCAAAATGCCGCGCGCGACCTGCTGAACCAGGGCGGCTTTGCGCTGGCCAATGCGCGCCTTTCGTATGTGCTCCCGGGCGGCAAGCAGCGCATCACGGCGTACGCGAACAACCTGGCCGACAAGGTCTACCGCAACCATACGCTCACCAGCTTCGTGCCGGGCGCCGTGAATGGCGACACCGTTATCATCGGCCAGGGCCGCACGGTGGGCGCGTCGTACACCGTCCAGTTCTGAGCGTGATTGTCTGACGTGGAAAGGCCGGCGAATTCGCCGGCCTTGTCGTTTATGGCGCCAGCTTACGCTGCCGCTTGCAGCAGCGCATCGAGCCGCCGCTGCGCCTCTTCCAACGGCCGGCGGTCGATCCACGCTTCGATATCCACGTCGCGGTCGAGGAAACCGTGCTGTAGCTGGAAATTCTTCTGCTGGCGGAACAGCGCCACCTTGTCGTCGGACAGGTCGGGCGCCAGGGTCAGGTGAAAGCCGTCGCGGTAGGCTTCCGCCACGGCGTCGGCGCCGGCCCGCGTCTCGCCTTGCAGGATGGCCAGCACGTCGGCCTGGTGGCTGCGGGCCCAGTGGGCGGCGCGCAGGGTTTGCGTCAGGAAGCGCACGACCAGCTCGAAATGCTGTTCCAGCATCGTTGCATGCACGGTGATCGGGCGCGGCGTGCCGTTGTTCACGCGGAAGCGCCGGTCGGGCAGGGCGTCGATGGCTATGCCCACTTCCAGCCCCGCCGCGCGGGCCGCCTCGGCCGCCGCCGCGCCTTTTACGTAGACGGCATCGACTTCGCCGCGCAGCAGCGGGGCGATGCCTTGCCACAGTCCCGCGCCCAGATTGGCCTGCGCTGGCGCGTCGGCGCCCACTTCCACCAGTTGCACGTCGTCGAGCGTGAGGCCGGCCGAGGCCAGCACGCCCTTGTAGCCGGCCAGGCTCATGCCGCGCGCGATGCTGCGCCCACGCCGGTTTTCGCGCAAGTCTTCGGCGCGGAACACGGGCAGCGCCAGACGCTTGCCCTGCAGCTGCGCCGGCGTCGCGATGCCGGAACCGGGGCGCACGAGGATGGCTTGCCATTCATCGATCCAGGTCAGGCCGATCAGGCGCGTGGGCGCTCCTTGCGCGCGCGCGGGCAGGGCCAGCAGGTTGCCCCCTTCGCGCACGAGCGTGGACAGGCCATGGTCGTAGTGGTGGCGCGCCAGCTCGCCGCCCACTTCCTGCAGGGTTTTCAGGGCGATGCCGTCGCGGGCGAATTCCTCGTCCAGCCAGCCCAGTTTATACGCCAGGCCCGTGGCCGTGGGCACGGGGCAGCGCGTGAACCAGACGGTATCGACGGCGGGGGATGGTGCGGTAGTCATGGGATTCCTTGGTGGTGGGTGGAGCCTTGAACCGTGCAGGAAACGTGCCCGCGCCGCTTGCTGGCTGGCCGACAGCGCATGTGGACGGTGCTGCTGCCATGCCAGCAGCCGCTGTTGCACAGGCAGCAGCGCTCCACCATTTTCCCGGCGCTGGCGCTGGCACGCGTCTTGCGAAAGTAGAGGCAGGACTGACCCGTATTCCAACCCCAACGAATGGAGCATGACATGACGGACGTGGCACAAGCGGAAGCACAACAAGTACAGGTGCAGGAGTTGACGGCGGCCGAACTGGCCTTCGTGGAACAGGTGCGCCGCGATGCGCAGATCGCTTTCGACGGCTTGCGCGAGACGGGCAGCCTGACGGCCAACGGCACGGTGGGCTTCGTCGAGCGCACACCGTCCGGCGACAAGGTCGTGGTGGTCAACGATCCCGGCCCGTTCCGCCGCGGCCAGCCTCTGAAGGCGGCCGTGCTGGCGCTCGATGGCACGGTGGTGCTTGGCGACGCGAACAACGGCGGCGCGCGCTACTTAAAACTGTTCCGCGAGCGGCCCGAGGTCACCTCGATTTCGCACGTGCATTCGCCATCGCTGGGCGCATGGGCGCAGACGCACCGCACCCTGCCGATCCGCTACGTGCCCGTGCAGCGCTACCAGCTGGTGCGCGAAATTCCCATCTATATCGACCGCCGCCAGCCCGAAGTCGATTTCATTCTCGGTGAAATCGCCCGCAATACGCATGCGACGGCCATCCTGGAAGCGAATGGCGGCGCCACCGTGTGGGGCAAGCAGGGCTTGCTGAAGCTGGCCGAATTCATCCTGCTGCTGGAAGAGGGCGCGAAGATCCAGATCGCGGCCGAAGCCATCGGCGGCTCGCGCGACTTCGGCCCCGGCGTGCTGCTGCAGCAATGGAAGATGAGCAAGCTGATCGACACGGCGCGCGCCTTGTCGCTTCTGCCCGCCACCGACCTGGTGTAACCCTTTCACGAACAGGCCCGCAATGTCATTGAAATTCTTACGTTTGAGCTGGCGCAAGGCATTCGCCACCGCCCTGGCGGCCAGCCTGCTGGCGCCAGCGATGGCGGCCGCCGCCGAAGCACTGCCGGCCGCCGTGCGCATCGCCGTCGTGGCCCGCACGGCGCCGTCCGGCAAGACCGTGTTTGCCGGCTCGGCCGCCCAGGTGGCATCGACGGGCTGGCTGGCCGCCGAACTGGGCAAGCTGGGCGTGAAGCTGGAGTGGGTGCCCGTCACCACCAATTCCGTGGCGACGCAAGTCAACGAGGCGTTTGCCAACCACTCGATCGACCTGGCCCAGTATGGCGACTTGCCATCGATTATCGCCAATGCCTCGGGCTTGCAGACGCGGCTGATCTTGCCCGGCGGCAGCGCCAACAACACCTATCTGGTGGTGCCGAACGGTTCCACGGCCAAATCGATCAAGGATTTGAAGGGCAAGAAGATCGCCCTGCACCGGGGTCGGCCGTGGGAATACCCGTTCGCGCGCCTGCTGGAAGCGAATGGCATGACCTTGCGCGACGTCAAGATCCTCAACCTGAATCCGCAGGCCGGTGCGGCGGCCGTGGCGACGGGCGGCGCCGATGCCTTCTTTACCCTCAGCGACGCCTTCTTGCTGGAAGACAAAAAAGTCGGCAAGATCATCTGGGCCAGCAAGGCGCCGCCGCAGGACTGGAAGATGCGCGCCGAACTGTGGGCTGACAGCGGCTTCCTGCAACGCTGGCCGCAACTGGCCCAGCTGGTGGTGACGGCGTACGTGCGCGAGCACCACCGGGCCGCCGGCGCCGGCGGCGAAGACGACTATGTGCGCGCCGAGGCGGCTGCGGGCCAGGTGGAAAGCGTCGTGCGGCGCGAGCTGGCGGGCGACCATACGCCGTGGCAGGCGCGCTGGTCGCCCCTGTTTACGGCCAGCCTGCGTCAGCATTACGTGGGCGAGGCGGCGTACGCGAAGAGCGCGGGCCTGATTGCGCGGCCCCTGCAAGTCGACAGCCTGTTCGCGCCGCAGTTCGTCAACCAGGCACTGGCGCAGCTGAAGCTGCAAACGTACTGGGCGCCATGACTTCCATCGCCAACGCCATCGCCTTGCCGCGCGCCCCCGCGCCGGCGCGTGCGGCCCCTGTCCCCTGGCTGCGACGCTTCGTGCGCTCGCCCTGGTCCGTGTGGGCCTCGCCGCTCGCCTTGCTGCTGCTGTGGACGGCCGCCACCACGTTCGAATGGATGCCTGCGCACATCTTGATGTCGCCTTGGCAAGTACTGCTGACGGCCCGCGACCTGGCCGAAAGCGGCGAACTGGGCCAGCATCTGGGTATCAGCCTGTTTCGCCTGCTGGCCGGTTTCGGCCTGGGCGCCAGCGCGGGCCTGGCGTTTGGCGTCGTGCTGGGCCTGTCGCCCGGCTTGCGCAGCTACGTCGACCCCACGTTCAACGTCTTGCGCCAGCTGCCGACCGTCGCCTTGATCCCGTTGTTCATCTTGCTGTTCGGCATAGGCGAGAGTTTTAAAGTGTTTATCGTGGCCAAGGCCAGTTTCTTCATCGTCGCGCTGGCCGTGCATGACGCCATCCGCAACCTGTCGCAGCGCTACTTTGAGGTGGCGCACGTGTATTGCTTTTCGCGCTGGCAGCGCATCCGCCTGATCGTCTTGCCGGCCATCGTGCCGGCCGCGCTGACGGGCATGCGCATCGCCCTGTCGCGTTCGTGGATGGTGCTGGTGGGCGCGGAATTGCTGGCTGCCGACAGCGGCCTGGGGCAGATGATGGAAATGGGCCGGCAAATGTTCCGCCTCGACGTGGTGATGGTGGGCGTGGTGCTGACGGGCGTGATCGGCTTTGGCCTGGACCGGCTCTGCCATGCGCTGGAAGCACGGCTGATGCGCTGGAAGCGTAGTGACAGTGGCAGCGGCAAGGGAGGCGCCACATGAAGCAGCGTTTGATCCAGATCATCAAGGGCGCGCTGTTGCCCCTGGCCTTGCTGGGCGCCTGGCAATGGGCTTCCGGCCAGGGCGCGGCCGCCGCCTATATCTTTGTGTCCCTGGGCGACCTGGCGCACAGCCTGCGCGACCTGGTCTTGACGGGCGAGCTGTGGGTGCACTTGCGCGCCAGCCTGGGGCGCACCCTGGCCGGCCTGCTGCTGGGCGGCAGCGCCGGCATCGTCACGGGCGCGCTGATGGCGCAGTCGCCGCTGGCGGACCGGCTGATCGGCCCGCTGTTCCACAGCATCCGCCAAGTGCCGCTGCTGGGCCTGATTCCCTTGCTGGGCCTGTGGGTGGGCAATGGCGACGGCGCCAAGCTGCTGGTGATCGCCATCGCCGCCTTTTATCCTACCGTGCTCAACACGTATGCGGGCATGCGCCAGGTGGAGGGGCGCTTGCGCGAAGTGGGGTTGGTGCTGACCCTGACGCGCACGCAGACCCTGCGCCAGATCTTGCTGCCGGGCGCTATGCCGGCCATCGTGACGGGAGTCACGCATGCGCTGGCGTTTGCCTGGCTCGCTTGCCTGGGCGGCGAGCTGCTGTTTTCGGCCGGTCCCGGCATGGGTTCATTGCTGCTCAATGGCGAAGTGTCGGGCCGCATGGACGTCGTCCTGCTGGCCGTGCTCGTGATCGCCTTGCTGGCGCAGGCGATGAACGTGGCGTTTGCGCGTCTCGCGCGCCTGCTGGTGAAGGGGCGCAGCAGTGAGTGAATCGTTGCCATTCCAGCCAGACGCGGCTGTCAGCGCGCGCGAAGGCGAGCTGCGCGCCTTCTTGCTGCGTTTTATCGGCCTGACCCTGCTGTCGGGCGTGACCATCGGCATGAACAAGGTGCTGGCCACCTTGCTGGGACTGCACTTGCACGTGAGCAATTTCCAGCTGGCCGCGATCAGCAGCGCGGAAACCCTGGCCATGGCGCTGGGCACCATTCCGGCCGGCTACATCTTGTCGCGCGGCAACCCGAAGCATCTGTATGCGGGCGTCAGCCTGAGCCTGGCGCTGGCGTTCTGCGTGCTGCCGTGGCTGCCCGGCTGGCAATGGGTGGCCCTGCTGATGTTTCTCGTCGGTCTGTGCATTTCCCTGCGCATCGTGGCCATGAGCACCGTGTTTCTCGTGCGCCTGCCGGAACTGGGGCAGGGCAAGGCGGGCTGGTACAAGGGGACCTTGATCCTCGGCATGCAGTTCCTCGGCCCCCTGTGCGGCAACTACCTGATCGCGCAACTGGGGCTGAAGGCGGGCTTCTTGATCTCGGCCCTGATGTTCGCCATCCTGGCCGTGCTGGGCTGGCAAGTGCTACCCAGTAATACGGCGCTGCGCAAGCTGGAAGGCCAAGCCTTGCTGCCCGGTGCGGCCAGCCTGCGCGAACTGCTGCGCCTGCCTATCGTGCGCAGCACCTATCTGTTCGAGATCCTCGCCAGCTTCACGGCGTCCAGCGTGGGCGTGTTTTCCATCCTGCTGGCCATCCGCGTGCTGCACTGGCCCGCGCATCATTCCGTCTGGCTGATGGCCGTGCAGGGACTCAGCTGCGTGCTGGTGCTGCTGTTCCTGGGGCGCTTCGTGCTGGCCAGCCGCTACCGCGAGCAATTGTATGGCGGTGCCCACCTGGCCATCATGGCCGCCTTGCTGATCCTGGGCCTGTGGCCTTCCAGCAGCGCCTACCTGGGGGCTTCCGTGCTGCTGGGCCTGGGACTGGGCGTGAATAACCTCGTCAATACGGACAATATCGCCCGCGCTCCCGTCGACAAGGCCAGGGTCTCTGCCCACCTGACCCTGTTCGGCATGGTGGGCGGCACGGCTGGCGCGCTGGCGGCGGGCCGCCTGGCCGACCTGACGGGCTTGCGCAATGTATTCCTGATCTGGCTATTTCCCTGGCTGGCCGCCTGGCTGGCGTTCCACGGTAGCCGCTGGCTGCGCCGGGCGCCGTCCGCCGCCATTCCTTCCTTCGATCCTAACGCAAAGAGTGCGCCATGAATGATGTTGTTTCCCCCTCGGCCCTGTCGCCGCACAAGCAGCACTCGAGCGGCGGCTTGCAGGTGCAGCACGTGAGCAAGTCGTTTTCGCTGAAAGGCGCGCCGCTGCTGGTGCTCGACGATATTTCCCTGACGATTGCGCCGGGCGAATTCGTCGCCATCGTGGGCGCGTCCGGCTGCGGCAAGTCGACATTGCTGCGCCTGCTGGCGGGCCTGGACACGGATTACACGGGCTTGCTGCTGCACGATGGCGTGCCCATCCGTGGCACGGACTTGCACCGTGGCCTCGTGTTCCAGGATCACCGCCTGTTCCCGTGGCTGACGGTGCAGCAAAACGTGGCCGTGGCGTTCAGCAATACCCGTGTGCCGCTGGCCGAGCGGGCCGCCCGCGTCGCGGCGGAAATTGCGCGCGTGGGCCTCGACGGCTATGCGGATGCCTATCCGCATCAGTTATCTGGCGGCATGTCGCAGCGGGCGGCCATTGCCCGCGCCCTCGTCGGGCGGCCCGACGTGCTGCTGCTGGACGAACCGCTGGGCGCGCTCGACGCGCTGACCCGTTTGCGCCTGCAGCAGGAACTGCGCCGCCTGTGGCAGGACGAGGGCATCACCATGGTGATGGTCACGCATGACATCGATGAAGCCGTGTACCTGGCCGACCGCATCGTCGTGCTCGATGCGCGCCCGGGCAAGGTGCGCCGGGTGCAGGACGTGCCGCTGGCCCACCCGCGCCAGCGGGGATCTCCGGGCTTTGTCGCCATCCGCGATGGCTTGCATGGGGATTTCAGCGACCTGGACGACACGCATGCGCCCGTGGCGCAGGATGTAGATCCCAGCAGCTCATGGGATGGCAATGAATGGGCGCGCAGGATGGCGCTGTAGTTTCCTTTTTGACCGGTCCACCCACTCTGGAGATACAAGATGAGCAATAACAACGCACTCGACACCCTGTGGTACACGCGCTGCCCCGTCCCGACGGGCCTGGGAATTTCTCTGCAGCAGGGCTGGCTGGAAGAGGCCTTGGGCGCCGACGGCACCAGCTTGCGCTCCTTGCGCGAATCGGATCAGGAAGCCGTGCGCGAATCGCATTTCGACCATACCTTGCAAAATTCCGTGCGCCACGGCGGCAATATCCCGGCCCTGTGGGCCAGGGCGGCGGGACGCGAGACGCGCGTGATCGGCCTGTCGTGGTCGGACGAGACGCAGCTGATACTGACCTTGCCCGGCAGCGGCATCCAGACGGTGCGCGACTTGAAGGGGCGGCGCTTCGGCCTGCCCCTGTGGGCCAGGGCGCAGATCGACTTTGCGCGCGCGCAAGCCTTGCGCGGGCTGGAAAACGCGCTGAGCCTGGAAGGGCTGGCGGTGGCGGACGTGGAACTGGTCGATTATGTGGTCAGCACGGGCCAGAGCGAAACGCCGCCGGAGAAGGGCGCGGCCACAAACCTGTTCAGCGGCGCGCGGCGCGGCGGGCAAAGCCCGGAACTGCTGGGGCTGCTGCGGGGCGAGGTGGATGCCATCTTCCTGAAAGGCGCCTCGGCCGCGCAGCTGGCGCAGCAGTTCGGCCTGCATACGGTGATCGACACGGGCATCCATCCGGAACCCTTGATCCGCGCCAACAATGGCACGCCGCGCACCCTGAGCGTGGATGCGCACCTGCTAGACAATCATTTTAGCTCTGCCGTGACCCTGGTCGAGCAAGTGCTGCGGGCCGAAGCGTGGGCGCGCGGTCACGCGGACGAGACGCGGCGCTTCCTGGCGCGCGAATCGAATGCCAGCGAGCACTGGGTGCAAGTGGCCTACGGCAAGGATGCGCATCTGCGCCTGGACACGGACCTGGCGGAAACGTCGGTCGCGGGCTTGCAGGATTTCAGCGATTTCCTGTTCCGCTGGAACTTCCTGCCCAGCAAGGTCGACGTGCGCGCCTGGATCGATCCCCGTCCCTTCGAAGCGGCGCTGGCGCAAACGCGCCGGGCGGCTTGAGCGGGAAGCACATCGACAGTGGCCATGCTTGATGATGAGGAGAATGCGATGCGGCGACGCACGGTGATGGGCGGGCTGGCCTTGCTGCCCCTGGCGGGACAGGCGGTATCGGCGGCGAAAGCGGGGGCGCCGCCGGCGGTCCTGCGCATCGCCTCGACGGGCTTTGCGGAAAACGGCAAGGCGGAACTGGGCGGCACCGCTTACCGGGTGCAGCAGGAAGGCTGGCTGGCGCGCGAACTCAAACAGCGGGGCGTGCGGCTGGAATGGCTGCCCGTCACGGGCGACACGGGGGCGACCATGAATGAAGCGTTCGCCAGCGGGCGCATCGACATGGCCGCGTATGGCGACTTGCCGTCCGTCATCCTCAACGCGGGCGGCGTGCGCACGCAGGTGATCGTGCCGGCGGGGCGGGGTACGGACCAGTTCCTGCTGGTGCCCACCAGTTCGCGCGCCACGTCATTGGCCGAACTGAAGGGCAAACGCATCAGCGTGCACCGGGGCCGGCCGTGGGAACTGGGCTTGCGCCAGCTGATCGCCGACCAGCGCATGTCACCCACGGATTTCCGCCTGATTAATATGGACCTCAAGCCAGGCACGGCCGCGCTGGCCACGGGCGCCGTCGACGCCTTGTTCATGATCAATGGCTATCCGCTGGAAGACAAAGGCATCGGCCGCATCATCTGGTCCAGCAAGGGCTTACCCGAGCGTAAAATGCGCGCGGAACTGTGGGCGCGGCGCGACTTTACGCAAGCCCATCCCGACATCGCCGAGCTGGTGGCCACGGCCTGGCTGCGGGCCCAGCACTGGGCGGCGCTGGACGGCAACCGCGAAGCGATCATCAAGGATGGCACGCGCAACGGCACGCCCGACAGCGTGGTGCGGCGCAGCTATGACGATCCGGGCTTGCAGTGGAAGGAGCGCTGGTCACCCCTGTACGACGACGCCGTGTACCGCCATTACCGCCGGGTGCTGGCGTTTGCGCAGGAACAAAAGCTGATCCGCCAGCCATTGACGGCGGAAGAATTGCTGGAGCCGCGTTTCGTGGCGGCCGGCCTGAAAAAGCTGGGCCTGGCCAATTACTGGGAACCGGCCAAGGTGTAGGCCGGCAAGAGGTGGGCGTGGTTCAGTGCGGCAGGCATACGCGCCCGGCCACAACGCTGTCCACGCCATCGCCCGCATGCGCGCGCAGTTGCAACAGCATCAGGGCCACGCCCAGCATCAGCGCCGCAGCGCAGAGTTTCTTGTGCATCGTCTTTCCTGTTTTTATGCTCGATGGAGCTTGGTTGCCATATTTACAGCCATATTATTGCCGAAATTCATGTGTGCGGGCTGAGCTGGTGCCAAGCGTGCTTTACAATTATGCATCTTGCGCATCCGCGCCATCTGAATGCTATGCATAGTATGTGAAGGGAATGACAAGCCTGTGACTTCCAAGCCGATCAAGATCGCCGCCACCGTTGTCGTGGCACTCGCCGCTGGGGCCGGCATTTACAGCTACACCCGTCCGGCAGCCACTGCCGCACCCGGCGCCCCCGCCTCGGGCAGCACGGCCGCCGCGCCCCAATCCACCGTCGATACGGCCGCCGTGGCCAGCCAGTTCCGCGACTTGCTGGGCAATTTCCGCAAGATCATCGTGCTGCTGGCCGACGAGCAAAGCTTGCCGGAAGGCGCGCGCGACGAAGCGCGCAAGGTGGGGCAGGCGCTGTTCCATGAAAACCAGGAGCGTATCGCCAGGCTCGATCTTGTGCTGGATCAATTGACGGCGCCCACCAATCCGGGCCGCTTCGAGGCGCTCGACAGCCTGTTGACGTATATCGAATCCGATCCCGGCCTGTATGACGCCGACCGCCTGGCGTTCCGCGAACTGCTGCAAAGCATGCTGGCCGACGTGGCCAAGGATTCCTCCTTGCCGGCGATCAAGCTGCACAAGCGCATTTCCGAAGACCTCGATGCGCTGGGCGAGATCGAGCGCAATTACGAGAAGGAAATCCGGCAAATCTTCGGCAACCTGGGCCAGCGCGCGATCGAACTCAAGCGCGAACGCTGGGACGATTACGTGGCGCAGCTGAAAAAGCTCTACAGCCGCGAACAGATCCTCAAGGAAAATGGCATCGTCGTGCCGTATGCAACACCGCCGGCCGGTTCCGTACCCGAAGCCAAGCCGGTGCCCAAGAAAGATGAGGCGGAAATCTTCGGCCTGGGCTTGCCGAAGAAAACCATCGTGCTGACCTTTGACGACGGCCCGCACCGCCGCTACACGGAAGAAATCAGCGCCATTTTGAAACAGTACGGCGTGCCGGCCGTGTTCTTCAACGTGGGCCGCAACCTGGGCAGCCTGGACGCGGAAGGCCATGCCAAGCTGGGCGCCGGCGCGGAAGTGAGCCGCAAGTTGATGAAGGAAGGCTATGCCGTGGGCAACCACAGTTTCAGCCACGCACAATTGTCGAAACAGACGGGCGACAAGCTGAAGGGCGAAATCCTCGGCACCGACACCTTGTTGAAAGCTATCAGCCCCGAGCGGGCCGCGCTGTTCCGCTTTCCGTATGGCGCGCGCAACAGCGAAGGCATGGCCGCGCTGGCCGATGCGCATTTGAAATCCGTGATGTGGAATATCGATTCGCTGGACTGGGCCGACCCCGTGCCCAGCTCGATCACGAACCGCGTGCTGGCCTCCGTCGACAAGGCGGGACGCGGCATCGTCCTGTTCCACGACATCCATGAACGCACGGTCAAGGCCTTGCCGGCCGTGCTCGACAAGTTGATTGCCGAAGGTTATCAATTCGCGGGCTGGGATGGCACGAGCTTCCAGGTGGCGAAAAGTTCCGCGCCGGCGCCGGAAAAAGTGCCCGTCACCACCGGTTACGCCAATTCCTGGGCCGTGGTGATCGGCATCGACGATTATGCGAAATGGCCGAAACTGCAGTATGCGGTGCGCGACGCGCAAGGCATCCGCGAAACGCTGATTGAAAAGTTTGCGTTTGCGCCCGAGCGTGTCGTCACCCTGAAAAATGGCGACGCGACGCGCAATAATATCCTGGCCGCCTTCCACGACAAGCTGGCGCATGGCGGCGTGCAAAAGAATGACCGCATCTTCGTGTTTTTTGCCGGCCATGGCGCCACGCGCAAGCTCAGTTCCGGGCGCGACCTCGGCTACATCGTGCCCGTCGACTCCGATCCGGCGCAGTTCGCCACGGATGCGATTCCGATGACGGAAATCCAGAATATCGCGGAGTCCCTGACGGCCAAGCACGCGTTCTTCGTCATGGATGCCTGCTACAGCGGCCTGGGCTTGACCCGCGGCGCCGGTTCCAGCTCCTTCCTGCGCGACAACGCCAAGCGCATCGGCCGGCAAATGCTGACGGCCGGCGGCGGCGACCAGCTGGTGGCCGACGGCGGGCCGAACGGCCACTCCGTGTTCACGTGGACCCTGCTGCAAGGCCTGGCGGGCAAGGGCGACCTGAACGGCGACGGCCTCATCACGGCCACGGAACTGGCGGCGTATGTGGCGCCGGCCGTCTCCAGCGTATCGAACCAGACGCCCGCGTTTGGCAGCTTGCCCGGTTCGGAAGGGGGCGATTTCGTGTTTGAATTGCCGGGTGAAACGGAATTCCTCAGCCCGAACACGACGCAGTTGTCGACGGAAGCCATCGCCCTGAACAGCAAGCTCGATGCGAAGCCGCAAGCGGCCAGCGTGACGGTGAAGGATTTGCAGGGCGGCGAACAGAAGATCGTCACGCCGGGCGCCGTGCCGACCTCCACGCGCCAGCTGGCGCAGCGGGCCAACGACCGCGGCTTGCAGCTGTACAAGGAAAAACAGTATGCGGCGGCGGAAGCGCAATTTACGGAAGCGCTGAAACTGCGCCCCGACTTCGCGCTGGCGGCGAATAACCTGGGCTTTGTTTTCTACAAGCAGGAAAAATACCGCGAAGCGGCCCGCTGGTTTGAAAACACGGTCAAGATGGACCCGTCGCGCGCCATTGCCTATTTGAACCTGGGCGATGCGTATGCCAAGGCCGGCGATGGCGCCAAGGCGAAAGCCGCATATAAAACCTATCTGGAACTGGCGCCGACGGCTGCGACGGCACCGGCAGTGCGGCAAAAGATGGAGAAGCTGTAAGCGTGCCCGACAGCGCACCGACCGTCCACGTGTTTGCCTGCAGCGGCCGTTTTCCCGGCTGGGACGCGCTGCAGGCCTACCTGGCGCCCACGTACACGGACGATGGCGACGCGTTGCCGTCGCCATTCTTCCTGGAAACGGGTCTGAGCCAATACGAGCCGGCCTGCTTTGAAAGCGCGCTGCTGGCGTCGCCCGTGCCGCTGGCGCAGTTGCTCGATGGCGTGTCGTATGGCGACAGCTGGCTGGCGCTGGCCTGCGCGGACGCGAAGGCGCAGGGCGTGCTGGCCGACACGGGCGTGTGCGTGTTTGCGCCGAATCAGCTGGCGCACCCGCAGCGCAGTTCGCTGCATTACGTGGGCAGCTACCGTTACGAGGTAAAGGACTGACCGCCATCCCCGCGTTCCTCATGCAGCAGCTTGTTGACGGCCGCCAGCAGGCTGGTGCCCGACGTGGTGATGAAGCGGGCGCCGGCCGCCTCCGCTTCCACGCCAAAACTGGCGACCGTATCCTTGCTGCAATACACGATGATGGGCAACGCGGGCTGGGCCTGCCGCACTTCGCGCACCGTGTGCACGCCCGCATCCCTGATGCGCCGGCGGTTTTCTACCCGTGCCATGTCCGTGATGAACAGCGCATAGGGCTTCTGTTGCAGCATGGCCAGCGCCTGCCGCGTCGAGACCGCCTGGTCCACCTTGATGTTTTCCCGTTCCAGCTGTTCCACCAGCAAGGTATTGTTGCGCGGATGGTCGTCCAGCCACAGCACCAGGCTGGACGGTTTTTGCGCCGCCGGCATGCCGGCCAGGGCGGTGACGGCCGCGCCCCCGTCCGGCGGATGGGCCAGCAGCAGCTGCGTCACGGCTTCCTGCATGTCTTCAAGCGATTTTTGCTGCAAGCGGCTCAGTTCCGTCACTTCGATTTCCTTGCCGCTCTCCAGGCGCACGGAGTCGTTCTTGACGAGGCTATCGGCCCGCTTGATCATGATGGACAGGTAAATGCGCGTGAGCAGGTAGCCGATCAGGAAACCATGCACGGAAAAGAACAGCATGATGCCGCCCACCACGGCCATGGCCGTGGGCGTGTCCGTGTCCAGGCTCGGTGCGATGAAGGCGGCCATGCTGCGCGCGCTGCCGGGCAGGCTTTTGAGCTCGATCAAGCCCACGCCGACGATGATTTTCGTCAGCCAGTCCGACACTTCCACCAGGTTCGAATTGACTTCCATGGGCGTGGGCGTGCCCAGGAACAGGGTGTTGCCGGCGTTGCCCGCTGCCGCATCGGCTCCGGCGGCGGGCGCTTCGTCCGTGGAGCGGCCCTTGCCATTGGCCCGCTCGTCGGGCGCCGCCGCGTTGACGGTACCCGATGGCAGGCTGCGCGGTATGCCGAACAGGAAGCCCAGCAGCATGCCGCTGACGCAAAAGCCCAGGCTCCACAGCAGCGCCGGCACGGCATGGTAGTAGGGCGGCAGCAGGGCGCCGGCCAGCACGGCCAGCAAGCCCGCCAGCAGGATGTATAGCAGGATGAATGGCAGCGCATCTTTCTTGCGCACCGCTGCCGGCGCACTGGCGCCGGCGTTGCTGGTATCCGATTTGCCCACGGCCCCTCCCAATGGATGCGGCATTGCACAAGCTGCATATGCTCATCATAGGAAGCAGGGCGGCCGTGGCATTGAGATGGCGCAAAGCGGCGCCATCCTGGCCGTGTCGGTCTTAGTCAGCCGCCTCCTTGCGCCAGCGCCGCTTCGCGCGCCACCCGCGTATAGGCATTGGCCAGGTCGTGCCATTGCTGTTTTGCCGCATTCAGGTGCAACCGCTCGAGGAAACTGCCCAGCTTGTCGTTCTGCGCCGCCTTGAGCAGGTCGAGGATGGATTGCATGTCGGTCTGGGAGGTGACGACGGCGCCCAGCAGTGCGGCCAGGCCGGTCTCGGCGCCGCGGCTGCTGCTGTCGAGCTGCTGGAAAGCTGCCGAGATGCTCTGGATCGAACGCTTGAAGTCGTCGCGGATGGCATTGAACTTTTGCGGCAAGCCATCCTGGCAGTGATGCGACTGGGCCGCCTGTTCAATCTGCCGCAGCGCTTCCTGGGCCGAGCGGTCGGCACCCTCGATGGCCAGGCGGATCTGTTCGCGATAGGCGCTCTGCTGCTGCAGCGACACCGCCAGCGCCTGCGTGCCCGCCTTCAGCTGGGCCGAACTGCGCTCCATGTCGCTGCTCAGCTGTTGCAGCGCCTGCGTCGCCGTTTGCCGCTGCTGGTCGTTGGGCCCGATTCCCTGGCGAATCTGCTCCTGCACCGCCAGCACGCGGTCGGCGTTCGCGTCAAAGGCGCGGCTAAAGGCCGGCAAGCTGTCTATCCACGCCTGGGTGGGAGCATATGCCGCGCCCAGGTTGCCCGCATCGCGTTCGGCGCGGGCCAGCACTTGATCGAGCTGGTTGCGCGTCCATGTGAAATCGACATTCTGCGACCATGTTTCCGTGGTCGTCTTGGTGCACATGCCCAGGCCCCACCACGCATGCTCGCTGCACCAGCTGCACTGCGTGTACAGCGGGTACGGCCCCAGAGGCTGGCGCACGGCATTGCGCATATTCGCCACTTCGCGCTGGAATTGCGCCAGCTGGCGCAGCGCGTTTTCCAGCGCGGCGGTATTGCTGTTTTGCGCCATGGCGGGCGCATGCAGCAGTCCCAGCGCCAGGGTGGCCATGGCCAGCAGATGCAGCAGGCGTGCGGCGGCGCGCCTCATGGCTGCCGTCCCGTCGCGTCGGGCGGCGCGGGGAAGTCGACCAGCGCGTTGATGGCGTAGCCTTGCGCGGCGGTGATGAGCGCCTGCCACAAGGGAAAGGCCATGGCGGTGGCCAGTGTTTGCGCCAGCCAGCTGTCGTTGCCCAGTTCCGCGTCGCTGGCGTCGGCCGCCAGCTGGGTCGTACCGGAGCCGAGAGCGCTCCACGCGGTGCGCAAGCCGTCCAGCCAATGGATCAGCTCATCGATAGCCGCTTCCAGCCAGCCGCCATTGGCCAGCAGCAGGTTGACGCCTTCCAGTTGCAGTCGCAGCTGCTCGGACAGCGCCGTGTCGCGCGTCAGCTGCTCGCGCAAGGCGTGCAACTGCGCCTCCAGTTCCTTTTTCTTGTGCCCGCTGAACAGGCCCAGGTGCGCCAATTGTTCCTCTATCGATGCGATGGATGCCAGCAAGCGCCCCAGCGCCTCTTGCTGTGCCTGCAGATCGGTGCCCGCCTGTGTTGCCAGCTGGGCCAGCGCCGCATTCGCCGGCAAGACGCCATCCTTCCATTTGTTCAAGCCTTGCAGCAGGGGGGCAATGGACGCGCGCGCTTCTTCCACCATCGGTCCCAGCGCATGCAGTACTTCGCGCCTGTCACTGGCGGCAACACCCGCTTCCAGCAGCGATTGTTGATACGACAGCATGTTGGCAGCGGCATTTTTCAGGCGCAAGACAAACCACACCAGGCACGCGTACAGCATGGCCGGCGGCGTGTTCTGCGCCAGGGCGTCAGGCGACGTGACCAGCAGGGCACGCAAGCTTTTCGGCGTGCCAAAGCGGGCAGCCTCGTCCGCTACGGCTTGCGCCGCCGCGGCCAGCGGCAGGTCCGGGCCGGGCTGCAGCTTGTCCGTCTGGCCCAGGTAGTACGTGAGGTGATCCCAGGCGCTGCTGCCTTCAAACGCCAGATGGGGATTGCCCTCATCAACAGTTTGCCGCAGCGCCGCCTGTTGCACTGCCAGCGGATATCCGAATTGTCTCGACATGGTGTTTGCCTTTCTGTAAGCCAACGATCGGTATGTTTGCCCCCCGGTACCTGCGCCGGGGGGCAACTGTCATCAAGCGGCGCGCTGGTTTTCCGACAGGTGCTGGCCGAATGCGAGGTTGTCGTAGTCGACCAGCGATTGCACGGTGAACTGCTTGGCGCTGTCATCGATGGCTTGCCAGGAATCGATGGCCAGCTTGGCTTTTGCCTTGACGAGGAAAGGCATACTGCCCACGTTCGATTCCGTGATGCTGTTGCCCAGCGTGATCATGTCCGTATTCATCTGCACCCACACGCCTTCCACCGTTTGCAGGTTGCCGAGGAATTTGGACATGGCCGGTCCCACGCGCGCCATCTGCGTGTTGAAGTCGCCCAGGTCGCTGCGCAGCCGCTGTTTCTTTTGCAATTCCTGCGTCTGGCTGCTGATCTGCGTGCAATATTCGTTGTAGGCGGCGCGGTTCTGCGCCGCCTTGATGCCCAGCCCGACGCCGGCGGCGATGGCGGCTGCGCCGCCCACCAGCAGCGAGACGCCACCCGTGAACGGCGCCAGCAGGCCGCCGATCAGCGCGCAGCCGACGGACGCCGTGACGGCGGCGATGGTGAAGTCGCGCCAGGCCTTGTAGGCGGCATCGCGCAGTTTCTCCAGCTCCACGATCTTCGTCTCCAGGCCGCCGATGGTGCGGTTGACATTAGCGATCATCGTCGACGAACTGCTGGTAAAGGCCTGCAGCTTGCTGTTGTATTCATTCATTTTCTGTTCGAACAGACCCAGCTTCTTGATCAGAGCCGCCACTTCGGCCGACATTTTTTGCGCCAGCGGTATCGGCCCCATGGTCTGGTCGAACAGATAGGCCTTCAGGTTCTCCACCTGTTCCTTGGGAGGCAGGCCCGGCAGTTCATCCAGCACGCTTTGATAGCCGCTCACCAGCTTGGTCGAGGTGTCATGCACGCGCTGGCCCAGCCATACTGTGTGCGTGTAGATTTCCGTCGGCGGCGTCGGCGTGGCCAGCAGGCCGGGATTCTTGATCAGGGCCGCGCGCAGGCTTTTCGGGTTGCCGAATTCGGTGGAGGCGTTTTGCACGCTTTTCATTGCGCCGATGCAATCGAGTACCGTCTGCGAGCCATCGACGGCGCCGTACTTGCTTTCGAAATCGCCTTTGGTGATGGGCAATTCGGTGGCCGAGCCCACATAGGCCTGCAATTCGATCCAGCTATCGCTGAACAGGGCAAACTGGCTCTTTTGTCCCGATTGGGGATTGGCCGGCGTGGTCAAGCCTGGCGGCGGGTCGATCGATGGCGTGGCGGCGGTATTAATAGCGGTAACACTCATGGTAGTTCCCTTCAGTGATCAGGTCAGACTGCGTGGAAGTACGGAAAACAGCTACTGAAAACGCTGGCGTCAGGCGGCGAGCCTGGCCGCCAGTTGCTGCTGCCAGTCGGGCTGGTCCGGCGGCAAGCTGGCGCCAAAGCCGATCAGATTGGCATCGACAAAGGACCCGGTAACAAACGCCTTCAAGGCGTTGTCGAGCGTGCGCCAGCCATCGGCAGCCTTGACCATCTCGGCTTCGCGCAGCCATGGTCCGGTGTGCAGGTTGTCCACGCTCAAATCGCTGGCGCGCGCGCCCAGTTCCCGCGCCGACGCGCTCCAGGCCGTTTGCACGCTGCGCAACTGGCCCAGGATGCCGTTGGATGCCGGCAGCGAGAATTTCATCAGTTCATCGAGCGCGCCCAGGTCGCTGCGGTAGCACACGCGCTTGGCGAGGAAGGCGCTCTGCTCGTGTACTTCCTGTACCAGGCCGTCGTATTTGCCGCGCGCCACGCCGGCCGCCGCGCCCAGCGCCGCTGCGGAGAGGGCTACGCCGCCGCCCGTGACGGCCGAACCGATGGCAAAGCTGCCGCCGCCCGTGGGCACGGCCAGGATCACCATGACGGCAATGCCGATGATGCCGATGACGGCGGGCACGATGCAGGCGGAAATGGTCAATGCCAGCCATTTCGAATAGGCGGCGTCGCGCGCGCGCTCCAGTTCTGCGATTTTCTGTCCCAGGGCGCCGATTTCCTTGTCGAGTTCAGTGCGCGTCTTGGATGAGCGTTCGGTGAAGGTGCGCATCAGCAACTGGGCTTCGTCCAGCGCCGTTTCGATGTGTTCGAACTCCGCGATCAACTCGCCGATTCTCGCGATGGTGTCCTGCATATTGTCGAGTATCTGGCCATTGTCGAGGAACAGGCTCTTGATGCCGGCCGTGGCGTCGGCCGCCGATTCGTGGCGCGCCATCTCCGGGATGCTGCGCAAGGTCGACGACAGCGTAAAGGCATCCCGGTGCGCCCGCTCCACGGTCCAGACGGTGGCGGAAAAGGCATCGTTTTTCGGGCGCGTGCCGCTGGCCAGGAAATTCGGGTCGTGCAGGATCTTTGCCCGCAGGCTGCTGGGACTGCCGTAGCGCTCGGCCGTCTGGCGCAGCTTGCGCATGGCGTCGAAGCATTCCTTCATTTGCGAGCCGGACGAAGCGTCGCCGTAGCGCTGTTCGTATTCGCCGATATCCGACGGCAGGGCCAGCACGGCCTGGATGCGCGTCTGCAGGTCGATCCATTGCTGCGAGGCCAGCACGAAGCGCTGGCCATCCGGATTGTCGCCCGGAGTCAGCAGAGTGGAAGAGGGCAGGAACAATGTCATGTAGTTCTCCAGTTCAAAGTGGTCGCCAGGCCGCGCCGTGCAGGCGTGCCGGTGTCTGACAATATGGAAAAAACCAAAGACTTTGCCGCGGCTGCGCCAGCCTGCATGGTCGACATGGCAGGGCGTCGCGTAGACGGCGAAATCACAGCGACAGCCCTGATGCGCGCGGCGGAGCGGCGCGGGCGAAAGAGCGGCAGGCATGGCAGGAGATGCTGGCGGGCCGGTCTTGTGCGCGGATTCTGACAGGTAGTATGCACTTTTTATATGGCGACATTCTCTCTAAAGATAACCTCCCCGCTATTTATTTCATTGTTTGAAAACATGTGTTTTGCAGCTTGATTTTGCGCAAATGTTTGAATCCGAACGCCGGTGTTTCGCGTATCTTCAGAGGCGAGTCGCAAGCAGTTGATTTCAGGATGAACGGGAGAAAATATGCAATCAAGGAACATCCCTCTGGCATTGGCCTGGCTGGCCATCCAGGCCAGCGCATGGGCGGAGCCGCCCGCCGCCGCAGTGCCCGATGTAGCGCGCACGGTGCGCGTGACGGGCCACTACGACAATGCCGTCGGCACGTCGGACGCGGCCAGCCAGGGCGTCATCACGACGGAGCTGATCGTCAACCGGCCCGCCTTGCGCACGGGCGAGCTGCTGGAATTCGTGCCTGGGCTGATCGTTACCCAGCACAGCGGCGACGGCAAGGCCAACCAGTATTTCTTGCGCGGCTTCAATCTTGACCACGGCACGGATTTCGCCACGCATGTGGACGGCATGCCCGTCAACATGCGCACGCATGCCCATGGGCAAGGTTATTCCGACCTCAATTTCCTCATTCCCGAGCTGGTGCAGCGCATCGACTACAAGAAGGGGCCATATTTCGCTAGCGAAGGCGATTTCGCCTCGGCCGGCGCGGCGCGCATCCGCCTGGCCGACAAGTTGCCGCAAGGCCAGGCCAGCGTTTCCATGGGCCAGCATGGCTATGTGCGCGGCGTCGTGGCCGATTCAGTCGCTGCCGGGCCGGGCACCTTGCTGTATGGCCTGGAAGTGAACCGCAACAACGGTCCCTGGGACGTGCCGGAACACGTGCGCAAATACAGCGGCGTGCTGCGCTACAGCCAGGGCACGCAGGACGACGGCTACAGCGTGACGGGCATGGCGTATCAAAACAGCTGGAACGCCACCGATCAGGTACCGCTGCGGGCCGTGGAATCGGGCCGGATCGGGCGTTTCGGCAGCCTGGCGCCCAGCGACGGCGGCGATACTTCGCGCTACAGCCTGTCGTACGCCATGCGCAAGCGCACGGAGAACCGCCTGTTCGAATTTGACGCGTACCTGATCCGCTCGCAGCTGGAGCTGAACAGCGATTTCACCTATTTCCTGGCCAACCCCGCTGCAGGCGACCAGTTCCAGCAAAGCGAGCGGCGCACGGTGGCGGGCGTGAACGCGGCCGAAAGCTGGAGCATGGAGCTGGCGGGGTTCTCCATGCGCAACAAGCTGGGCGTGCAGGCGCGCTACGACCGGCTGTCGCCCGTGGGCCTGTACAACACGGTGGAGCGCATCCGGCAAAGCACGCTGCGCGAAGACCGCGTGCGCGAGGCCAGCATCGGCCTGTATGGCGAAAACACGGTGCAATGGCTGCCGTGGCTGCGTTCCGTGGCGGGCTTGCGCTACGACGCCTACCGTTTCAAAGTCGACAGCAGTATCGACGGCAACAGCGGTACGGCGAACGACCATGTGGTGTCGCCCAAGCTGTCCCTGATTCTGGGGCCCTGGAGCAAGACGGAATTTTTCGTGAACTATGGCAAGGGTTTCCACAGCAACGATGCGCGCGGCACGACGCAGACGCGCCTGGCCGATGGCGCCGCGTCCACGCCCGTTACGCCCCTGGTGCCGACGAAAGGCATGGAACTGGGCGCGCGCACGGAATGGCTGCCGGGACTGCAAAGCTCGCTGGCCCTGTGGCGCCTCGATATCGCGTCGGAATTGCTGTTCGTGGGCGATGCGGGCGAAACGGAGCCGAGCCGCGCCAGCCGCCGCCACGGCATCGAGTGGAACAACCATTACATTGCCGCGCCGTGGCTGCTGTTCGACCTGGACCTGGCCGCCTCGCGCTCGCGCTATACGGAAAATGATCCGGCCGGCAATTTCATTCCTGGCTCGATCGACAAGGTGGCCTCGTTCGGCGTGACGGTGACGGACCAGGGCCCATGGTCGGGTGCCTTCCAGCTGCGCTATTTCGGCCCCCGACCCTTGATCGAGGACAATAGCGTGCGCTCCGCTTCCACCACCTTGGCGTATGCGCGCGTGGCGTATCAGCTCAACCGCAGGACGCGCATCGCGCTCGACGTCTTCAACCTGTTCAACAAGCGCGCCAGCGACATCGATTATTACTATGCGTCGCGCCTGCCCGGCGAGGCGGCGGATGGGGTGAACGACCGGCATTTCCATCCGGTGGAACCCAGGTCCGCACGTTTGAGCCTGGCATATGCTTTTTGATCTGCGGGGGCAAAAGGCAGCCCTTCCTTCAAGCGCTGCCGCCGCCGCTACGTTGAAAGCGGCCTTTTATGGCGAGCAGGAGCAGGGCGGCAATGCTTACCGAGCCGATGCCTTGGAGCAGGGACAGGGCAAGCAGCATGGTGTTATTGGCGCTAACGAAGGTATTGCTTGCAAAGATGGATAAGGGGTTGAGCGCGTTCTGTATGGCGATGGTGAATGCAGGATGCTCCGAGAAAACCACGTTTTCTATTTTGTTTTTCAAGAAGCATTGATCTTTTTCGCAAATGAATATTTCAAAAATATAAAACACAAGCCAGAATGCGAAATTCCATATTGCAAATGATAGCAAGGCGCGCCAGATGGACGTGCCAAAGACAGAGACCCAGTCATAGATATATGAGACTGCAATTTCCGCGATATCCATCTTGATGTCCGCATCAGGATAAAGGGCGGCGCGGCGGCGGGAACGTAGTTCCTGGGCAAAAAATTCAGCCTCTTCATGCTGCGCACCAGCTTTTTTCATGGCGATGCGCAAAGCCCGGAAGCGGCCTGGCGTATCGTTCATGATCTGTTTGCTTTCAATGAAGACTTCAGATCGTTCCTTATCCCTGGCCAAGCCATATTCGATATGCAAAAAAGTGGTTTCGCTGGGAGCAGAGACATCATGGAAATCTGGCGGAAGTTCAAATTTACAATCTTTGAATTTCGCGCTTAATTTTATTTTGGATTCTCGAAAGGAAACATCTTCCTTGATATCTACTCCGGTTATTTCAATTCCTTCAGATATGTTGCAATTAATAATTCTTGCTTTTTTTATTTTTGCCATCCAAATTTCCAGTAAGCCTATTTCAGATTTTTTTATTTCAATTAAATCAAAACATCCCGAGGCCTTGAAAGATTTCTTGACGAAAAGGCTGATTGCATATATTTTTCCTGATGATTTCCGCAGGTTGATGGCGCCCGATCCCAAGATCTTTGTTCCGTTGAAAACAAATTCCACTCTCTTTATATATGACTCAAAGCGTATGTGCATGTGTTCAAAGGTGGAATGAGAAAAATAGAACTCGATGTAATACCAGCCGAAACTCTCCAGGATATTCTCTTCTATTTCAAAGTAGCCATGTATGTGCAAGCTGGTGCAGTCAATAAGCAAACCTCTTGGCGGGTTGACGCCGATGTGATCCAATTCTTCTTCAGTGAACCCCCATTGGTACTCATGTCGATGTGCCAGGGATATGGATTCCTGAATGAATGTGAGCAGCGATGCCACCGAGACCGCATGCAGCAATGGAAGACCATCACGCCCTTCCTTAGATGAAATCTGATTGGATGGAAAGGTTAACTCACGAAATTCTGCGAGTTCCCCTTCGACTAGATTCATAACATCAACATGGCTGGAGGAATCATTCATATTTTAATGTGTAGCCAGAAGTGAATGAATATATCCAATTTACACGCAGTGAGAATGAATAGACTAAGCTATTCTTTATTGTTTGATGGGTTGCAATCCTGCTGCAAAGTGTGGGAACTCTACTGGTGTTTTATGAGATCCGCTCCATGGAAACGAACGGAGGCGGTGAATCATCATGCGGTCCGGCCAGGCCGGGATGTTCGGGGGGCTCTGTTACACTATGATTACGGTGCCCGCTGTGGGCGTCAACGTTAACAAGATTGAATGACAGATAATTTAGTACAAACCAGCAAATTCCTTTCCCTCATCCTGCGCCACGCGCCTGAAAAAATCGGACTCGCACTCGATCCAAACGGCTGGGCCGACGTCGGCCAGCTGCTGGCCCAAGCGGCCCGGCATGGGCGCCGCCTTTCCCGTGAACAATTGGAGGACGTGGTGGCGCGCGACAGCAAGACGCGCTATGCCATCAGTGCCGACGGCTTGCGCATTCGCGCCAACCAGGGGCATTCCTTGGCCGCCGTCGATATCGGCCTGCCGCCCGCCACGCCGCCCGCCATGCTGTACCACTGCACGGCCAGCCGCTTTGTCGAGGCGATCCGCGCCGGCGGCCTGCTGCCGGGCTCGCGCAACCACGTGCACCTGTCCAGCAACCGCGAAACGGCCGTGGCCGTGGGCGGGCGCCATGGCAAGCCCGTCGTGCTGACCGTGGATGCGGCCGCCATGAGGGCGCAGGGCCACGCGTTCTACGTGTCGGACAACGGCGTGTGGCTGACTGGCGCCGTGCCGCAGGCCTTCATCACTTTTCCCTGAGCGGCGCTTCCACGCCCGAATAGGCCAGCACGGCGTCGGGCAGGCGCGCGCCCCGGATAGCAATGGCCGCGACAGCCTGGTTCAGCTCGGCCACTTCTCCGGGAGTCAAGCGCACACCTGCCGCACCGATATTGTCCAGCAGGTGCGCCATCTGCGTGGTGCCGGGAATCGGCACGATCCACGTCCGCTGCGCCATCAGCCAGGCCAGGGCGATCTGCGCCGGCGTCACCTGCTTGCGCGTGGCCCAGCTGTTCACCAGGGCCGCCAGCGCCAGGTTGTGCGGCAGGTTCTCCGGTGAAAAACGCGATTCGATCTTGCGGATGTCGCCATCGGCAAAGCGCGTCCTGGCGTCGATGGCGCCCGTCAGGAAGCCCACGCCCAGCGGGCTCCACGGCACGAAGCCGATACCGAGCTCCTGGCACAGGGCCAGCACGCCGTCTTCCGGCCCCCGCCACAGCATCGAGTATTCGCTTTGCACGGCACTGACGGGCAGGGCCGCATGGGCGCGGCGCAAGGTGTTCAAGCCCATTTCCGACAAGCCCCAGTGCAGCACCTTGCCTTCTTGCATGAGGTCCTGCACGGCGCCGGCCACGTCCTCGATCGGCACTTGCGGGTCGACCCGGTGCTGGTACAGCAAGTCGATGCGGTCCGTGCGCAGGCGTTTGAGCATGCCTTCGACCACGAGCTTGATGTGCGCGGGGCGGCTGTTCAGGCCGGGCCGGCGCTCGCCCGTCTGCTGGTCGATATTCCAGCCGAACTTGGTGGCGATGACGATGTCGTTGCGAAACGGTGCCACGCCTTCGCCGAGGATGCGTTCCACCTCGTGCGGACCATACGCCTCGGCCGCGTCATAGAAGGTGACGCCGCGCTCGAATGCCGTGCGGATAATCTTGTGCATCTCTGGACGGCTGGGCACGCTTGTCTGGTAGGTGCGGCTCATGTTTTGCACGCCCAGGCCTAGGCTCGATACTTCCAGCGTGCCCAGCTTGCGGCGCCCGGCCACTGTCGTTTGCACCGACTGGCCTTGCGCCGAGCTGATCAACGGCGTGGCGGCCAGGCTGCCGGCCGCCAGCAGGAAGCCGCGGCGGCCCGTGCTTGTATCTTCTGTCGGCATATGTGCTTTCCCTTAAATATCAAGCTTGCGTTCGGCCATCCACCGGACAATGGCCGGGTCGCGGTGCGAAAAGAAGCTGCTGGTAGCCGTTTCCAGGGTGGCGATGGCGGCCATGTCCGCTTCATCGAGGTCGAAATCGTCGATGGCCAGGTTTTCCGCCATGCGCTCGCGGCGCACGGTCTTGGCCAGCACGGCGATGCCCCGGTGCGTGAGCCAGCGCAGGACGACCTGGCCCACGGACCTGCCATGTTTGCTGGCGATGTCCAGCAGTAACTCATTGTGGAAAAGGTTGTTACGGCCCTCGGCGAATGGCGCCCACGCCTGCGGCTGCACGCCGTGCTCGAGCATGAAAGCCACGCTGTCCGCTTGCTGGTGGAAAGGGTTGATCTCGATCTGGTTGACGGCGGGCGCGATGTCGTTGAAGGCGATGAGGTCCATCAGCCGGTCGGGCTGGAAGTTGCTGACGCCAATGGCGCGCAGCTTGCCAGCGCGATAAGCGTCCTGCATGGCGCGCCAGGAACCGTGCACGTCGCCAAACGGCTGGTGGATCAGGAATAAATCGAGATAATCGAGCCGCAAGCGTTGCAGCGACTGCTCGATGGCGTCGCGCGTACGTTCATAGCCCGTGTGCTGCACCCACAGCTTGCTGGTGACAAATAGTTCCTCGCGCATGACGCCGCCATGGGCGATGCCCTGACCGACGGCCGCCTCGTTCATATAGGACGCGGCTGTGTCGATCAGGCGGTAGCCGGCGGCGATGGCGTCGATCACGCTGCGTTCGCATTCTGCGGGGTCGGGAATCTGGAAGACGCCGTAGCCGGCGACGGGCATGCTGATGCCGTTATTCAGGGTGACGCGGTTCATGGCTAGCTCCTTCAATCATTGACAGGCGCTACTTTACGGCGTCAGCCACGCGTTGATAAGCCGCTGGAATCGGCATGGTCTTATTAGTCAGGCTAATGAATGAGGGCCCTGGCCCTGGCTTGCCCCTGGCGCTTGCGGCGCCAGATCAGCACGCCCGTCACGCTCAGGCCCGCCACCAGCAGGCCCATGGCGCAGATGAACATTTTAAAAGGCCAGCCCCACATCGAGGCCATGTGCAGGGCGCTGATCCAGCTGCGGATGGTGTCGCCGCTGGCCGCGCCCGTGGGCAGCCAGGCGGCCAGCTGCCGGCCGCTGGCCGCGTCGAAAAAGACGGTGGTGAGGCCCTTGTGGGCGCGCACGTCGCGGCTGCTGCGCACGCTGTAGCTGTACACGCCCGGCGCGCGTTCATACGCCAGTGCGTTTTCCTCGAGGATGGCGAACGCGTGCCGGCGCGCCAGTTCGCCCATCAACAGGCGGCCCTGCGCGCGCGCGGCCGGCCAGTCCAGCGGCGGTCCCGCTGACGGCGCATGCCGCGCGACGATGTCCTCGGCCCCCTGGTGCGGAAACAGCGGCTGCATCACGGCCGCATATGCGCCGTACAGATTGAAGGCGACGCCGCTCCAGGCAAACACCAGCAGCATGGCCCACAGCCACAGGCCGCCTGCGCGGTGCAGGTCGAATACCAGTTTATAGCTGCCGCCGTGGCGGCGCAGCAGCCAGGACGGACGCCAGCGCAGCAGCCACGGTTTGCTGCCCGGAGAGCGTTTCTTCAGGCGCGCGGGGAAGGTCAGGGCGGCGCCGATGAAGCAGTCGATGGTCCACAGGATGGCGATCAGGCCGAACACCAGCAGACCCGTGTCGCCCAGCGCCAGCGCGTAATGCAGGCGCTCGATGAAGGGCAGCAGGTTGATGGCGCCCTGGCCGATCTCGCCCCAGCGGCGCTGGCCCAGCAGCGCGCCCGTGTAGGGATCGACGAACGCTTCATCGCTGGCCAGCGGTGATGCATCGCCCGGGCGCAGGTAAAACACCATGCTGCGGCCGGGCGGCGCCGACAGGGGCGCGTACGTGACGCTCGCCTGCGGGAAGCGCGCGGCCACCATGTCGCGCAGCTGCAGGGCATCGAGCGGCACGGCGCCCGGCGCTGGCGGCGCCGCGCGGAAGACGGCGGGCAGCAGGGCCGCCTCCAGTTCATCCTTCCACGCCAGCAGGCTGCCCGTGACGCCGGCGACGATGAGGAAACCGGCCATCAGCAAGCCCGCGTAGCGGTGCATGGCCGCCAGTGCGGGGCGCATGTGTAGCGCTGGCATCAGAAGCGGTACATGGCGCTGACGTTGGCCGTACGTTCGGCATTGCGGTAGCACAGGTTCGGCAGGTAGCCGCAGTCATACAGGGTCTGCTTGTTGAGCACATTGTTGACGTTGAGGGCAAACTGCCACGGTCCGCGCGACACGCCCAGCGCCGCGTCCCATTGCGTCAGGCCGCCATTGCGGATATTCAGGTTCTCGCCATCGGAGTTCGAGCGCATGGCGCCGAGGAAGCGCATGCCCAGCGCCGCGTACGCGGGCAGGCTGCCGGCCAGCGTGAACGACTGGCGCGCCCAGGCCGAGGCGCTGTGGCGCGGCGCGCCCGCTTGCTGCAAGCCCAGGTCGCCGTTATTGCTCTGCCTGACTTCCGTATCGAGGTAGGTGTACTGGGCGATCAGGCTCAGGCGGCTGGCGAACTCCGTGCGCGCTTCCAGTTCCAGGCCGCGCGAGCCTACCTGGCCCGTCTGCTGCAAACGGCCCGGATTGCCGATGTCGGAGGTGGTGACGTTGTCGCGCACCAGGTCGAATATGGCCGCCGTGTAGCTGGCGCGCTGGCCCGCGGGTTCGTAGCGCACGCCCGCTTCGAGCTGCTTGCCGCGCGACGGCTTCAAGGCGTCGCCGTTGGCCGTGATGCCCAGCTCGGGCGAGAACGAGGTGGCGTAGCTGACGTACGGCGCCCAGCCGCCATCGAACAGGTAGACGGCGCCCACGCGGCCCGTGGTGGCCGATGGCGACTGGTGGAAGTCGGGTTTCACGCTGCCGCTATGGAGGTCGGTGACGTCGCGCGACTGCGTCGCCTTGTCGCGGCGCAGGCCCGCCGTGACCACCCAGCGGTCCCATTTCAATTGGTCCTGCGCATACAGGCCCAGCTGGCGCGACGGGGCATCGGCGCGGGTCGGCGCCTTGGCCGGAACCAGCGGCTGCTTGCCATACACGGGCTGGTACAGGTCGATCGGCTCGATAAAGCCTTTTTGATGGCGGTATTCGTCCGTGTTGCGGATATTCGCGTAATCGGCGCCCAGCAGCACCTGGTGCGCCAGGCCGCCCGTGGCAAACCGCGCCTGCAGCTGCGTGTCGGCGAACAGGCTTTTCGACGCCGTGTCGACGGGCATGAAATAGCGCTCCACCGTGCCGTCGTCGTTCAAGCCGCCGGGGAACATGTCCGTGCGGTCGTTTTTCAGATGCGTGTAGCGCAGGTTCTGGCGCAGCGACCAGGTATCGTCGAACTTGTGCTCGAACTCGTAGCCCAGCATGGTATTGCGCCGCTTGAAGCGGTTATCGTCGCCCATCAGGTTGACGCTCGGGGCGACCTGTCCCCGCGGGCCCGGCGTCAGCAGCTGATTGGGAAACGCGTATTGCTGGTTGTCCTGCTCGTAGCGGGCCAGCAGGGTCAGGCGCGTGGCGGGGCCTGCCTGCCACGTCAGCGAGGGAGCGAGGTACAGGCGGTTGTCGCGGTCGCGATCGAGCCGCGTGTCCGCTTCGCGGCCCAGCATGACGACGCGGTACGTCCAGGCGCCTGGCGCGTCGAGCGCGCCGCCCACGTCGGCTTTCAGCTGGCGGCGCCGGTAGCTGCCGTACTCAATCCCCACCTCGCGCACGGCATCCATGCTGGGGCGCTTGCTGACGGCGTTGACCATGCCGCCCGGCGGAATCTGCCCGTACAGCACGGACGCGGGACCGCGCAGCACTTCCAGGCGTTCCAGGCCGTATGGCTCGATCGAGGCGCCAAAGGTGCGCCCCGAATTGCGCAAGCCATCCTGCAGGATGCCGTTCGTTTCGATGGTGAAGCCGCGCAGCAGCGAGGAATCGTCGCTGCCCAGCGGGCGCTGGTTCGGCGTCACGCCGGCCGTGTAGCGCAGGGTCTCGTCGAGCGATTCGGCGTTGCGTTCGCTGATTTCATCGGCCGTGACGACGGACACGGATTGCGGGTTTTCATTCAGTGCCGTATCCGTCTTGGTGGCCGAGGCGGCGCGCCGCGCCACATAGCCGCGCACGGGGCCCGTCGCCGTTTCGCGTTCGGCCGTGGCATTGATGGTGATGGCGGGCAGGGTGGCGCCGGCTTGCGCCGGTGCGCCCGACTGCGGCTGCGTTGTGGTGGCGTCCGCCCGCAGCGCATAGGCGCCGTTGGCGCCGTCCACCACGCGCACGCCATGGCCGCGCAGCAGTTCCTCGAAGCCCTGGCGCACCGTGTAGCTGCCCGCCAGGCCGGCGCTGCGCTTGCCCTGCAGCAGGGCCGCGTCGGCCGACAGTTCCACGCCGGCCGCGCTGGCGAACGTGGTCAGGGCCCGCTCCAGCGGACCGGCGGGGATCGCGTAGGGGCGCTTGGCTTGCGCATGCTCCAGCGCCTGGGCGCGGGCGGCCGGCGCCGTGACGGCCAGGGAGCCGGCTGCGGCACCAGCCAGGAACAGGGCCTGGATGGCGGCGGCAAGGGGGAACGGACGCAGCTTGCGTGCGGGTGTGGTCAGGCGAGGGGGCATGGTGCAAATCCTAGGAAAGTGGCAGGAAAAAAATGGTTCTTCCCGTATTCCGAACGAAAAGCCAAAACCCTCAACTTTTTTTCATTTATTTTTTCAGGAGGCGGGGCGCGGCCCCACGCTGACCCAGTAACGCGTGCGGTAGCGTGCTTGCACGGGCAGGCTCAGGGCCAGGTTGGCCAGCGAGCGGTCCGTGTCGCGCAGCGAATACACGCCCGTCACGCGCAGGCCGGCGATGGACTCGTCGCAGCGCAGCACGCCGTGACGGTAGCGCCCCAGCTCGGCCAGCAGCTGATCCAGACGCATGCGTTCGGCCACCAGGCTGCCATCGGCCCAGGCGGCGCTGTCTTCCACCTTGCCGATGTCTTGCACGGCCAGGCGCGTGTAGACGGCCTGCTGGCCCGCCTGCAGGTGCAGGGAGGGCGCGCCTTCGTTCACCGGCTGCAGCGACACGGCGCCCTGGAACACGGCGACACGGCTCTCGCCGTCGTCGAGGCGCACGCTAAAGCGCGTGCCCAGCGCCGTGGCCGTGCCTTGCGGCGTTGCCACCAGCAGCGGACGGTACGCAGGCGCCGCTTCGTGCGCGCTGGTGACGAGGATGGCGCCGGCGCGCAGCACGATGCGCCTTTCATTGGCGCCGTAGCGCACGTCGATGGCGCTGGCCGTGTCGAGCACCACTTGCGTGCCGTCGGCCAGCACGATGGCGCGCGTCTCGCCCACGGCAGTGCGGTAGTCGCTGGCGGCGCGCTGCCACAGGCCGGACTCGTGCGCCAGCAGGGCCGTGCCGCCGCCCGCCGCGATCAGGCCCAGCAGCTGCAAGGCGCGCCGACGTCCGGCAGCGTGGCGCGACGCCGGCGCCAGCGCTCCGCACGCCACCTCGCGCGGCAGGGCTTCGAATTGCCGGGCAAAGCGCTGCAGCCGGGTCCAGGCCCGTTCGTGTTCGGGGTCGGCGGCGCGCCAGGCGGCGCAGGCATCGGCGTCGGCCGCGCTGGCGTCTTCCGCCCACAGCCGCGCCATCCACTCGGCGGCGCGCTGCAGCACGGCGGGGGCGATGGGGGGGCTATCGGGCTGGGAGTTCATGCGTATTGCGCCATGCAGCAGGCCAGCAGGGCGCGGGCGATGTATTTTTCCACCGACGAGACGGAAACGTCGAGGCGCGCGGCGATGTCCGCATAGGCCATGCCTTCCAGCTTGCACAGCAAAAAGGCATCGCGCACCCTGGCGGGCAGGCTGGCCAGGATGGCGTCGATTTCCATCAGCGCCTCGACGATCAGCGCGCGCATTTCCGGCGTGGGCGCGGCCGCTTCCGGCTGCGCGGCGATGGCGTCCGCGTAGGCCGCCTCGATATGCCGGCGGCGGAACAGGTCGACCACCAGGCCGTTGGCGATCTGCGCCAAGTGCTGGCGCGATTCTTCCGGTTCGGGCGCGCGGCCGCGCGAGATGATGCGCACATACGTGTCGTGCGCCAGGTCGGCCGCATCGAAGGCATTGCCCAGCTTGCGGCGCAGCCAGCCCTGCAGCCAGCCGTGGTGGTCGCTGTAGAGCACTTCGATTTGTCGGTGCAGTTCCAGTTCGGGGCGTAGCATGCAACCTTTCCATGCCATGGTCCGCGGGACGAAAGGCCTTGATGCGATTGAGAATTGTTCGTATTGTAGCCCGATTGCGCGTGCTTGAGGATGACGAGTGGCTGCTCAGTGGCGGGCCTGCAACGCCATCAGGCTGAAATCAGCTTGATATCGGCCACCCGCTCCACCAGCCAGACGGCCGCCACCAGCGCGATGGCCAGCGAGCCGACAGTCAGCACTTGCCGGTACAGCCAGGTCTTGCGCAGCAGCCAGGCGATGGGCAGGAAGGCGGCGACGATGGCCAGCTGGCCGATTTCCACGCCCATGTTGAAGCCGAACAGGCTGGCCAGCAGCGAGCCCTGCGGCAAGCCCAGGTCGCGCAGCACGCTGGCAAAGCCGAAACCGTGGATCAGGCCAAAGGCGAAGGCGGCCACGGGGCGCTTGCCGCGGAACAGCGGCAGCAGGTTGTTCAGCGCCGCCAGGATCACCGAGGCGGCGATGGCCGATTCCACCCAGCGCGACGGCAGCGAGACGAGCGACAGGCTGGCCAGGGTCAATGTGATGGAGTGGGCGAGCGTGAATGCCGTGACGACTTTAAAAACGTCAATAAACGCCGCGTTCAAACCCAGATGCAAAGTCTGGGGTCGGACCCTCAGGGGGAATATGCCCCAATGGGGCACATTCCGCTCCTGGAAGGACCGACCCCGGCTCTCCGCCGTTGGATTTAAACGGTCCGTGTCATTTGGACTTTTTAGCAGCACGGCCGGCAGCAGCAGCGACAGCAAAAACAGAATATGGTCGTAGCCGATCCAGATATGCCAGATGCCGTGTTTCACATACGCGCCGAACTGCGCCAGGCGGTCGGGCGCGGCCAGGGAAATCGTCTGGCGCGGGCTGTCCGGGTCGAAGATGGCCGTTTGCGTGGCGCCGCCGGCATTGATCTTGAACAGGCCCTTGTGCTGTGGATCGAGGTCGGCAAACAGCGTGTAGCCGATGTCGAGATTGACGGGCGCGGCGCCGGGGCAGCTGGCCTGGAAGCGCAGCACGCTGTAGGCGCCGTCCGTGTGGCTGTCGATCAGCTGTTCGACGGCTTTCAAGGGGCAGACGCCCTGGTCGCTGGCCAGCTGCAGGCGCTGCAAGGCGTAGGCGGCGATGGCGTCGTGGCGCGCGCGGATTTCGTCCCAGGTCAAGGCGCCGTCGCCATTGCCATCGAGGCCGATGGCGAAATCGAGGTCGCGCAGGGCGATATCCCATTGCCCGTCGATCTGCTGGCCGCGCACGTTCAGGCTCAGGTAGCTGTCGCTGGGCTTGTGCGCTTGCGCCGGGGCCAGCCAGGCGCACAGGGTGAGCAGCAACGCGAGCATGCGGGCGTTCACAGCGCACCTGCTTTCCGCGCGGCGCTGATTTTTGCGCCATCCTGCGGCCCCAGCTGCCTGACGAGCCGCTGCAGGGCCACGTCTTCCACGCCGTTGGCGGCGATCCACGCCAGCACGGGTTGCGCCGCCGCGTAGTTGCGCGCGGCCAGGGCCGCTTCGAGCAAGATGCGCATGTCGGGCACTTCCTTCTGGATGGCCCAGTTCTTCTGCGCCAGTTGCAGGGCGGCCGGCACGTCCTGTTGCAAAAACAGGGCGAAACGGGCCTGTTCGCGCTGGTGCACGGTGTCGCCGCGCTGCATGGCGGCGTTGAAGCGGGCCGCCAGTTCCGCCTTTGCCGCCTGGAAGGCCGTCTGCTGGCCGGGCAGCGCTTGCAGGGCCAGCGCGTAACGCAGCAGCAGGGCATCGATGCGCTGCTGCTCCTTCAATAACCGGGCGACTTCCTGCGGGCGCTGGCGGTCGAGCAGGAAATCCGCGTAGGCGCCCAGCAGATAGCTGTCGCGCGGCTGCTGCGCCAGCGCCCTGGTGTAGCGCGCTTCGGCCAGCGTCGACTCTCCGCGCCGCGTGGCCATTTCCGCCAGCAGGGTCAAGGCCCAGTTATCGAGCTCGGGTGCCGCGCCGGCGCTGCGTTGCAAGGTCAGTTCCAGCAGGCGCTCGCTGCCGGCGGCGCGGCCCGTGACGCTGGCGATATTGGCAAGGCAGGTGACGGTGACCAGTTGCGTTGTCAAGGCCGACAGCTTGGCGCAGCTGGCTGTCGCCTGGGTGTAGTCGCCCTGTACGGTGAGGACGGTGGCGCGCGTCAGCCAGGCCTGGCCGTTTTGCGGCTGCTGCGCGATGACGGCATCGAGGTCTTGCAGGGCGGGAGCGAAATGGTGGGTGCTTTGCAAAATGGTGGCGCGCAGCAGGCGCACGGGGACGGGCGGCGCAGCCTGCCGCCACCAGGGCGCCAATGCCGCTTGCGCGTAGCCCAGGTAGCGCGGGTCCGTCTCGCTGCGGGCCAGAGCAATGTAGCGCTGGGCCAGGCCGCTGGCCAGGGCCAGGTCGCCCGGCGCGGCATCGAGTTGCTGGCGCAATCCGCGCAGGGCCAGCTGCGTGGCATCGGCGCGGCGCGGCAAATGCTCGATGACGGCGCTGCCGTCTTTCGGCGTGTAGGGCGCGGCCCATGCCAGCACGGGCAGGCAGGCGCACAGCAGGGAAATCGGTGTTTTCATCGTGGACGCCATCGACGGTGGAGTAGGGCAGCAAGGGCGGGCTGCCGGAGAACGTGGTCTCCGGCGCCCGCGCCTGCTTACCGCGCGTTACAGCGGTACCGGCTCCGTATTTTCCGGAGAGGTCGCCATGATGGCGTCGATGGCCACGCCGTCCTTGTCATCGCTGGTGGTCAGGATGACGTTGCTGACGGCCACATAGAAGGCGTCGAGCAAGACCACGGGCGGAGGGTTGACGCTGCCGTCGCCGTTATCGCCGCCGTGGCTACTGCCTCCACCGCAGCCGGCCAGCAAGGCCGTGAGCGCCAGGGCGCCGCATGCATAGAACTTTTTCATCGCGTTCTCCTCGTTACATCTGCGGCGAACCGGCCACGGGATTTTTCAGATACGGGAAACCTGCCGTGAAGAAGGTTTCGTCGAGGAAAGCGCCATCCGTGAAATGCAGGGCGCCGGCCGGGGCGTCGGCCGGGGCGCAGCCGATGTTCAGGGTGCACAGCTTGCCCATGGCCACGCGCAGCACCACGTCGACCACGTCGTCGCCGGGGCGGCGGCCGTTCGGAAAGCCCGCGTTATCGCCGCCGATGACGCCGAGGCGGTTTTGTGCGCCCACATTGGTGGCCGCGATCGAGGTGTTCAGGCGCAGCATTTCGGACGCCGTCACGGTGACGGGCTGGTTCACGCCCTTGATGCCCGTCAGGAAAGTGGCCACCAGGTCGTTGCGGGGGAAGTTGGTGGGCGCCTTGGCGCCTGCCGAGCCAAACAGCACTTCCACCAGGGCCGGCGCCGTGGGGTTGGTGACGTAGTCGGCAAACTGCGCATCGCCCGACGGCTTGCTGGCGTTGAAGCGGTCCTTGTCCTTCAGGCCGATGACCAGTTCATTCACCAGCGGCATGCCCAGGCGCGACACTTGCACCCACGCGCCGCCTTCCTTCGACGCCGTGGTGGCCGTCCCCGGCGCCGGATTCAGCAGGCGGCCCTGGCGCAGGCTGGCCGTGGTCCAGCCGCCGATGACGGGGTCGCTGCCAGCCGTCAGGCAGGCGGTCGGCACTTCCATCTCGATGGCCGTGACGTTTTTCCGGACCAGGTCATCCTTGGCGGCCGACTCCGCATTCGCGGCGAATTCCGTGGCGGGCGCCTTGATGTTGATCAAGTCGAACGTTTCGCCCAAATTCACGACGAACGGGTCCTTGCGCTGGCCGACGAACATGCGCGCCGGCGTGGCGCAGCCGGGAATATTGACGGCATACACATGTTGCGCGGCATACGCGGCGTAATTGGGGATGGCCTTGTTGCCGATATTGTCGACGGGCTTGTCGAAGGTCGTGCCGCCGCCGCTGGCGTTGGTGACGGCGCTTCTCGTACCCGTGCGGCGGTCGCCGCGCACCACCGTCACGCTATACGTTTCGCGCACGTTCAGGCCGGCCGGGTTGACGCTGTCGATGGCGCCGCCGTTGATGACGAGCGGAATCGAGACTTTCTTGCCGCCCACGGTGAACTGGCCATCCTTGATGGTGTTGGTGAAGCGGAACTGGAAGGTAAGGTCTTCCTTGCCGTCGCCATTGTTGTCGATATGGATTTCGTACAGGGCGTTGGGATCCATGGCGAAGTAGTTCGGACCGCCGTAGGCATCCTGCAGGGGAATGTAGTCGGCCACCAGGGTGGTGTAGGCGCCGCGGCCCGCCTCATAGCTGCGGAACATATAGAAGTCGGTGGCGTCGACCTTGGGGTTTTGCGTGATGAATGGCGCTTCGCGGTGGCTGGAAGCGTAGGCGGCTGGCGCGATGGCCAGTGCCAGCAGGTTGCCCAGGAGGGCGGCGCCCAGTGCGGTTTTCGATTGGAACAATGACATGTCGATTCTCCCTGAATTGTTATGCGCATACATAGGACTAGCGTGAATTACGGGGCTGCATCACTTGTACGGGGCGCCAGCACGATCAGATTCATTCCCTACAAAATATTTTTTGGTAATGGAATGAACGGCCGTCGATCGTCAGGGGCTGGCGCGCGAACTCGAATTTACGCGGATATTGCACACCAGTAAGAAAAAATATTTTGTGGACAAGAACAGACAGTTGCGCCAGTGATGGCGATAGCCTGTTGCACTATGTCAAGGGGTAGGCGAGGGAGGCGGGGCGCCCGTGGGAATGCCTGCGTTTGCGGGTATGGAGACGATAGACGCGCAAACGCCGCTTGACCGGCGCCCCGTTTGCGGGGAGAGTGCGCCTACCAGGCCAGCGCCGTGGGGCCGAGGGCCGCGCCGATGGCGGTCGGCACCAGCATGCCCAGCACGTACCAGAAGCCGACGAAGCTGGCGGCCAGCTCGGGGCAGTGCAGGCAGTACACGAGTGCGGCCATGGCGCCAGCGGCAAAGCCGGCAGCCGCGCCCGCCAAGCGCAGGCGCGTGGGCGCCAGCTGGCGCATCAGGCGCAGCACGGCGGCCAGGATGGGCAGCGAGAGCAGCGCGATCAGCAAGGGGCAGCTGCGCCAGGTGGCGCCCCAGAACAGCTCGGCGCGTTGTTCGGGCGGGGCTTCCTGCAGGATGATGGCGCCCAGCGCCCACATCAGCAGCAGGGGCATGGCGAGCAGCAGCGGCAGGGCGCGGGTGGCGGCGCCGGGCACGCACAGGCGGCGGCCGACGTGCCAGGCCGCCAGGGAGACGCAGACGACGAAACCGACCTTGATCCAGAAATCGGGCAGCTGGGCCAGCTGTTCCAGGTTGGGCCGCACGCCCAGCAACACGGCCATCAGCGCCACGCTGGCCAGCAGGCCGGCGCCCAAGGTGACTGCGGCGCGCCAGCGCATGCCCGGTGGCGGCGCGGCAGCCACGTCGGGGCCGCTGGCCAGCATGGCGATCAAGTCATCGGTTTTCATGATGCAATCCCTTCATTGCCTGTTCTTAAATTGGCCGCCAGTGCCTTCAAGCCGCGATGCACGGCCACCTTGACGCTGGCTTCCGAAATCTGCATGGCCGCCGCCGTGTCGCGCACGGACCACCCGTCGAGCTTGGTATGCACGATGGCGTCGCGCTGCTGCGCCGGCAAGCTGGCCAGCAGCTTGCCCAGGTCGCGGCTGGCTTCGGCCGCCTCGGCGTCGGCGCTGGAAAACAGTTCCTGCGTGCCATCTTCTTCGTCATACGGCAAGTGCTGTGCCTCGCGCCGCGCATGCCGGCGCAGCCAGTCGATCAATTTGTAGCGCGCGATCGCATGGATCCACGACGTCAGCGGCACGCCCGTATCGTACGTCAGACGCTGGTTGTGGATGGCCAGCAGACACTCCTGCACCAGGTCTTCCACCTCGTCCGGCCAGCGCTGCAGGCGGCGCCGCAGGAACGCGCGCAAATGGCCGCTGGTGGCTTGCAAGAAACTGCGATAGGCCGCCGCATCGCCATCGAGCCCGCGCAGCATCAAGCCATGCAGCCGCAATTCCGTGCCATGCAGGTGTTCGCTTACAGGTATTCGTTGCATGCAGGCCTTTGGTGACAGGCATTGAAAAAAATAAATCCCGGATTATTTTGCTGGCGGCTGTAACCAATCGGCCTGCGGCGGCGAATTGACTGGCAAGCACGCTTCTTAATTCAATATACCGGTGAAAGACCATGGACATCAAGCACCGCCTTGCAACACTCCTTTTCCCCGTGCTGGGCACGGTCGTGGCATCCCCGGCCATGGCGCAGCTGGCCGCCGGGCAGCGCTGCGCCGTGCAAAGCGGGCCGCAGACGGCGGCGCTGGTGGAACTGTACAGCAGCGAAGGCTGTTCCAGCTGCCCGCCCGCCGACCAGCGCCTGAGTGCCTTGCGCAAGGAAGCGGGCTCGGCCAGCCTGATCGTGCCGCTGGCCCTGCACGTCACCTACTGGGACCAGATCGGCTGGACGGACCCGCTGGCGCAGGCGCAATTCGATGCGCGCCAGGCCGAATTGCTGCGCCACCAGCCGCGCCACGTGGCCTATACGCCCCAGTTCTTTGTGGGCGGCACAGAATTGCGCGGCTGGGATACGCAGCTGCCGGCCGCCATCCGCCGCATCAACGCGACCGCCGCGCCCGTCAATATCAGCCTGTCCGCCACGCCTGGGGCCGGCGGGAAATTACTGCTGGAAGCGAATGCCAGCGCGCCGGATGCGCAGACGGGCGGCCAGCTGTACCTGGCCATCAGCGAAAGCGCCATCGTCTCCAAAGTGTTGCGCGGCGAAAACCGCGGCGCCACCCTGCATCACGATGCGGCCGTGCGCCTGTGGCTGGGGCCGGTTGCGCTGGCGCAAGGCCGTGCCCAGCTGCGCCGCGCAGTCGACCTGCCGGCCAGCTGGCGTCCGGAACAGCTGCAAGTGGTGGCATTCGTGCAGCGGGCCGACAGCAGCGCCATCCTGCAAGCCGTCAGCACGGCGCCATGCGCGAAAGGAGTGCTGTGATGTCTGCGCCGACTGTTTCCAGCGCCGTGATCCATCCCGCCTGGCTGCGCCTGACGCACTGGCTCAATGCCGTGGCCGTGGTGCTGCTGGCCACCAGCGGCTGGCGCATCTATAACGCGGCGCCATTCTTTCCCTTCGAGTTGCCGCGCGCGCTGACCCTGGGCGGCTGGCTGGGCGGCGCCCTGCAATGGCATTTCGCTGCCATGTGGTTGCTGGTCGCCAATGGCTTGCTGTATTTGATCATCAATATCGTCTCGGGACGGCTGCGGCGCCAGTTCTTCCCCCTCTCGCCGCGCCTGCTGCTGGCCGATTTCGTGGCCGCGCTGAAGGGCAAGCTCGCGCATGCGGACCCGCGCCACTACAACATGGTGCAGCGCGCCGCCTACCTGTTCGTCATGCTCGATTGCATCGTGCTGGTGCTGTCCGGCCTGGTGTTGTGGAAGTCCGTGCAATTTCCCCTCCTGCGCGAGCTCTTCGGCGGCTACGAGAGCGCGCGCAGGGTCCACTTCATCGCCATGGCGCTGCTGGTGGGCTTTGTCGGCGTGCACCTGCTGATGGTGGCGCTGGTGCCGCGCACCCTGGTCGCCATGCTGCGCGGACGTTAAAGGAAACGATCATGAAAAAAACCATCCTCGTGCAAGAAGAGGGCCAGGCCATGCTGGCGGACGCCTTGCGCCAGATCAAACAGCCGTCGCGCCGTTTGTTTTTGCAGCGCAGCCTGACCCTGGGAGGCCTGTCTCTGCTGACGGGCTGCAACGTCAGCGACCCGTCCGGCATCGAGACCGCGCTGACGGCCGTCTCCCGCATGAATGACCGGGTGCAGGGCTGGCTGTTTGACCCCAATAAACTGGCGCCCACGTATCCCGATTCCATGATCACGCGGCCGTTTCCCTTCAACGCGTATTACGGCGAGGACGAGGTGGAAGAGGTCGATGGCGACGCCTGGCGCCTGGAGTTGAGCGGCCTGATCGCCGATAGGAAGCCGTGGACCCTGCCGCAGCTGCGCGCCTTGCCGCAGGAAACGCAGATCACGCGCCACATCTGCGTGGAAGGCTGGAGCGCCATCGGCAAGTGGGGCGGCGTGCCGTTTGCCCACTTCTTGAAGCGGGTCGGCGCCGACACGACGGCGAAATACATCGGCTTCAAGTGCGCCGACGATTATTTCACCAGCATCGACATGGCCACGGCCCTGCATCCGCAAACCATCATGGCCCTGAGCTACGACGGCCAGGAATTGCCGCCCAAGTACGGCTACCCGATGAAGCTGCGCATGCCGACCAAGCTGGGCTACAAGAATCCCAAGCACATCCAGGCCATTTTCGTCACGAATACGTATCCGGGAGGGTATTGGGAGAATCAGGGCTACAACTGGTTCGGCGGCTCTTGAACATTTTTAGCAGCACCCGTAGCACAGCAACAGTTTTGCCACCGGGCAATCTTGCCCATCCAACACTGAGACAAGGACATATCATGAAAACCACGACCACTACCTTCGCCGCCATCCTCGCTTCCGCCATCCTCATGTCGGGCGCCGCGTTCGCCCAGGATGCCATGAAGAAAGATCCGATGGCCAAGGACGCCTCGGCCGATGCCATGCACAAGGACGCCATGCACAAGGACGCCATGCACAAGGATGCGATGGACAAGGATGGCATGAAAAAGCCGATGGCCAAGAAACACATGAAGAAGGACCACATGGCCAAGGATGGCATGGCAAAGGATGCCATGGCAAAAGACGGCATGAAGAAGGATGAAATGAAAAAGGATGGCATGGCCAAGGATGCGATGGCCAAGTAAGGCGGGCGTCCGGCGCCGCCTGCGTGGGGGCGCCGGGCCTGGCTTGCGCTTCCCCTGCGTTTGCGCCAGATTAATCTTGCAATACTATTATTCTTGCCGCACTTCAAGATGCGAAACAGCCAATTGGTGTAAGCTGGCTGTCTCGCGTTTTCCCCCGCTTGCAGAATCATGACCGAACCATCGCTTGCCGCGCTTTCCCCCGAAACACCTCCCTCCGATAAACCGCTCCGCCGCCGCTCGCTGTTCGCCGCCTGCAGCGCGCATGCCGTGCATGACGGCTTGACGGACGTGATCTATGTGCTCTTGCCCATCTGGCAGGCGCAGTTTGCCATCAGCTACGCCATGGTGGGCCTGTTGCGCGGCTCCTACTCGGGCATGATGGCCGGCTTCCAGCTGCTGGCCAGCCGCCTGGCGAAACGCTGGGGACGCGAGCGCATGCTGGTGGGCGGCACGGCGCTGGCCGGCGTCGCCTATTTGGTCGCGGGGCAGGCGGGCGGCCTGGGCGTGCTGCTGTTCGCCTTGCTGCTGGGTGGCCTGGGCGCCAGCACCCAGCATCCGCTGGCCTCGTCCATCGTTACGGACACGCACGAGGCGGGCGGCGGCGTGAAGGAAGCGCTGTCGCACTACAACTTTGCCGGCGATATCGGCAAGACCCTGATCCCGGCCCTGGTGGGCTTGCTGTTGCTCGTTTGCAGCTGGCAAGCCAGCGTCTCGCTGCTGGGCTTGTTGGGCCTGGCGGCGGCCGGCTTGCTGTGGTGGCTGCTGCCGAAACCGGGCGAGCTGCAGGCCGGCGCGAAAAAGGCGGGCAAGAGCATCGCCGGCAATGGATCCAAAGGCAGTTTTCGCGCGCTGCTGGCAACGGGCACCCTGGACAGCGCCGTGCGCATGGGCTTTCTCACCTTCCTGCCATTCCTGCTGAAAAGCAAGGGAGCGGGCACGGCCGGTATCGGCGTGGCGCTATCGCTGCTGTTCGTGGGCGGCGCCTTCGGCAAGCTGCTGTGCGGCTATCTGGGCGCGCGCATCGGCATGATGAAGACCGTGTGGCTGACGGAATCGATGACCTCGCTGCTGATCGTGCTGGCCCTGTGGCTGCCGCTGGCCGGCATCATGGCCATGCTGCCGTTGCTGGGACTGGCGTTGAACGGCACTTCGTCCGTGCTGTATGGCGTGGTGCCGGAACTGGCCGAACCTGGCAAGCGCGAGCACGCGTTTGCGCTGTTCTACACGGGCAGCATCGGCGGCGGGGCGCTGTCGCCCGTGCTGTTCGGCGCGCTGGGCGACCACACGAGCGTGCCCACAGCCCTGCTGGCGCTGGCGGCCGTATTGCTGCTGACCTTGCCGTTGGCGTGGAAAGTGCAGCGGGGCCTGGCGCAGGGCGGCGCCGCATGACACGGACGCCGTCCATGCATCTGCCATTGCCGCGCGATAAACACGATACGCAGCGTGCGCAAGCCCTCATCGCATTGCCATGGGACGACGTTGCTCCCGCCATGCCGCAGATCCTGGAATGGATGCAAGACGTGAACTGGCCCGTGGCAGGCGTGCTGCTGCCGTACCTGGCCGGCATCGGTCCACGCCTTGCTCCGTATGTGAAAACGGTGCTGGCCAGTGATGACGAGCAATGGAAGTACTTTGTTTTGCAGGGCATCGTGCGCCATTCACGGGAGCTGGCATGCGAATTGGACGGGGAATTGCAACGCTTTGCCCATGCACCGACAATGGGAGAACTGGAAGAAGGCGTGGCCGAGGTGGCCCGGGAAATTCTGCAATGGCAGATAATCACTGTGGCCGGCCAGTAATCAGGTTCATTATTGTAAGAAATCAGTATTGCGTGTGCGTGCGTGTGGCCATTCCTGTAATAGATAGGAGACAATCCGGGCCGAATAAATTTCGACCTCCGGGTTGTAAAACCCTCCCTATCATTTAACAGGAAGATTACATGGGCAATTTTAGTATCCCGCAAACCAATAAAGCACTCGCCGTGTATTTTCATGGCAAGACGGTGCCTATGCTGCTTGCGGTATTTGCGGCGATCCTGGCGGCAGTGGCAGGTTTTGTGTTGTACCTGAGCACGACCATGCCTCAGAAAACACTGACCGATGCGCAGGCCATGACCTTGCGTAACGGCGCCAGGCTGGGTACGCACAGCAATTTGACTATTTTGTATGGCACGGCGGCTTTTCTATTGCTGCTCGCCGTGCTGGTGCTGGTCATGCGCGCGGTAATGCTCAAGCGGCGGAAAAGCCGTTTTGAATTGCATGAAGACGGTGTGGTGCATGAATTGAACGGCATTCGCAGCTACGCCGCCTTTGCCGATATCGAAGACCTGTATCTGTTTGCCGGCGGTTCCACCGCCATGACCGGCATGATCAATAACCTTGCCTACCGCACGGGCGCCGATCAGCCCTGGATATGGGCTACCGGAGAACTCAAGCGCTTTGACGAGTTCATGGACGAATTTCGCTCCCGTTACCTGGAATACCGCATGCCCGTCTTGCAGCAGAAGCTGGCGGACGGCGAGCGCGTGACTTTCCGCTATATCAGCAGCGGCGACGTGTACAAGAAGCGCTTGTTCGGTAATTTCCTGAATGTCAAGACACAGGAACTGGCCTTGTCGGCGCAGGGCTTGCATGTGGACGGCGTCACCTGGCCTGGCGCCAGCCTGAAGTGCATGAATCAGAATGACTGGACCGAGAGATTGACGATCAAGGATGCGGCGGGTAAGACAGTATTTTCATGCATCGGCACGGGTATCCTGAGTTTCGACCTGTTCGCCAATATGATCGACGACGAGATTAATCAAGCGTAGTAATTCCGGCGGAAATAAGCCTCCCGATATGGGGAGGGTTGCGACCGGCTTATCCCGTTCGGCGGCCAAATTCAGATAAAAAATGAAAACACATTGACTGTCGAATAAGGAATATTAAAAAACATTTCATGCGCCTATGGCATGACTTGCCCGCCAATGCCCCCATCGTCTACACTCGCCGCATGAAAAATTTTGAAAAGCGGCGCGACCGCTATGACCTGTTCCGGGCGTTTGACAATCCCCTCGTCAACATCAATTTCCAGCTCGACGTGCCGGATTTCCGGCCCTGGTGCAAGGAACGGAAAATTCCCGTGTTTCACTTTTTCCTGTTTTGCCTGCTCCATACGGTCAGGGACATAGACAATTTCATGTACCGCATCTACCAGGGTGAAGTGATCAGGATCGATGATTTTCCCGCTTCCTACACCGTCATCAACGGCGACGAGAACCTCAATTACACGCGTTTCGCGATGACGGACCAGCTCGACCTGTTCATCGCGCGCAGCCTGGAAGCCAAGCGCATCGCTGAAGCGAGCTCTGCGCTGATCAATACGGGCGAGGGAGAGACCGAGCGCGAGCAGCGCAACAATATCTTCATCACCTGTTTGCCCTGGCTGGAGCTGGCGGCCATCGAACACCCGATCTGCCGCCACCGCGACGCCGATATTCCGACCTTTACCTGGGGCAAATTCGGCCCCGCGCAGCAGGACGGCCGCATGCGCATACCGTTTTCCGCGCAGGCCCACCATGGCTTTGTCGACGGCTACCATGTGCAGAAACTGGCGCAGGCGCTGGCGCAGCGCATTGCCGCCATCATTTCCTAGGCTAAATAATCGCTGGGCGCCTGCCCCAGCACGCGGCGAAACGCGGCCGTGAAGGCGCTGGGGCTGGCATAGCCGAGATCGAGCGCGATGCGGGTGACGGCTTGCCCGTCGGCAAGCCGCGTGATGGCCGCCAGCAGGCACGCTTGCTGGCGCCATTGGGCAAAGCCCAGCCCCGTCTGGGCGCGGAACTGGCGCGTAAAGGTGCGCCGGCTCATGCCAGCCTGCGCCGCCATCGCATCCAGGCTGCTGTCCAGGCTCGGTTGCCGCAGCATGTCCATGCACAGGCGCGCCAGCCGGGATTCCTGCGGCAGGGGCGCGCTCAGGGGCAGGGGCCGGGCAGCGGCAATCTCGTCGAGCAGCAAGGCCATCAATCGCCCGGCGCGCGATTGTTCCCCATACAAGGCATCCACCGTCACGGCTTCGGCCAGCAGCTGGCGCAGCAAGGGCGAAGCGTCCAGCACCTGGCAGTGGGACGGCAAGGCGGTCCCGGCCATGGCGGCGGCATCGATAAATACATTGTGCATGGTCACGGCGCCATGCATGCGCATGCCGTGCGCCAGATGGGCCGGTACCCAGCACGCCCTTTGCGGCGGCACCAGCCAGTTGCCTTGCGGCGTGTGCACGCTGATGACGCCGCGCGCCGCATACGCAAATTGCCCGCGCGCATGGCTGTGACTGGGAAACGTTGCGCCGGGCGCATGGTCGCGCGCCGTGGCGATCAAGGGGCGCGGCACTTCCGTATAAAAATCATCCATGGCCCGTACTCTACAGTATTTGACCTGGCATCGAAAGCGGGCCGCTTCCCGCTCGCTTACCATCGATTCTTTTTCAGGAGTCTGCATGCACAATACCTATCATCGCGTGGGCCAGGGCCCCCACGCCGTCATCGTCCTGCACGGCTGGTTTGGCGATGCGCACGCGTTTGCGCCCATGGAAGCGGCTCTCGATGACAAGGCGTTCAGCTATGTCTTCATGGACAATCGCGGCTATGGCGGCATGCGCGGCACGGCAGGGGAGTATTCGATGGACGAAGTGGCGCGCGATGCGCTGGCGCTGGCCGATGCGCTGGGCTTCGCCACGTTCAGCGTGGTGGGGCATTCCATGGGCGGCATGGCGCTGGAACGGCTGGCCTTGCTGGCGCCCTTGCGCCTGCGCAAACTGGTGGCCGTGGCGCCCGTGCCCGGCTGCGGCGTGGCGCTGGACGGGGCGGCGCGGCAACTGTTCCTGGACGCCAGCGGCAATGTGCAGGCGCGGCGCGCCATCATCGACCGCAGCACGGGCGGACGCTTGCCCGCCACCTGGCTGGACTGGAAGGCGCAATATTCGTGGGAACGTTCGGACCGGGCCGCGTTTGCACGCTACTTCCTCGCGTGGAGCGGGACGGATTTCAGTGAAGCAATCAAGGCGGCACGCGTGGCGCTGCCGTTGCTGGCGCTGGTGGGAGAGCACGACCCCCGCTTCGACGCGGCCCTGATGCGTCGCACGTATCTGGCGTGGTACCCGCAAGCCCGGCTGGAGGTGCTGGGCAATGCGGGACACTATCCGATGAATGAAACGCCGCTGGCTCTGGCGGCCAGCATCGAGGCGTTCTTGACGGAAAAGGACTAGTTACGCCGCCTTGGCGCGCAGGCGCAGCAGGCTCAGGCCCAGCAGCACGAAGGCGCCGCCCGAGATGCGGTTGAACAGCCTGGCGCGGCCCGGCGTGGCCAGCTGGGTTTTCAGCAGGCGCGCCAGGTTGGCGTAGAACAAGTGGGCCAGCATGGCGCAGGCGACAAAGGAAGTCGTCAGCACGGTGAACTGGATCGCCACCGGTTCGCCCGGCGTGATGAATTGCGGGAACAGGGCCGAGAAGAACAGGATGGCCTTGGGATTGGTCAGCGCGACCGTCAAGCCCTGGCGGAACAGTTTCCAGAACGAATTCGGATTCGCCGCGCCAAGCGCCACGGGCGCATCGGCCACGATGCTGGTCTTGCTGCGCCATTGCTTGATGCCCAGGTACACCAGGTACAGGGCGCCAGCCAGTTTCAGCAGCATGAAGGCCGTGGCCGAGGTGGCCAGCACGACGCCCATGCCGGCCATGGCCACGCCGGAAATGATGAACAAGCCAAAGCCATTGCCCATGCTGCTGATCATCGCGCGGCGGGGCCCGACGGCGATAGCATTCGAGATGGCCAGCAGGACGGCCGGGCCGGGAGAAAACGTGACGAGCAGGGCGACGCTGCAGAAAAGCAGCCAGTTCGAGAGATGCATGGGTGTTCCTGGATGGGGCCGGGGCCGATTGAGAGTCAAAACACCGCTATTGTACGAAGTTTTCGTCTCCCGCGCCGGCGGCTCCCGCTTGAATCAGGCCCCGCTTCAGGCAAACAGGCTGGCAACCACGTGGTTGATGGCGGCGCCGCCGGCGATCAGCCAGCAGAACAGCAGGCCGGCCAGCAGCAGGGGCTTGATGCCGGCGCGGCGGATGGCAGACATGTGCGTCGTCAAGCCCAGGGCCGCCATGGCCATGGCCAGCAGGGCCGTGTCGATATCGGTGATGGTGGCCACTGCACTCGCCGGCAGCAGGCCCAGCGAATTGAAGGCGACCACGCCGATGAAGATGAAGGCGAACCACGGAATGGCCAGCTTGGTGGCCTTGTCGCGGCCCGCAGCCTTGGCCTTGCCGCGCGCCAGCACGGCCGACAGGATGACGAGGAAGGGCGCCAGCATCATCACGCGCACCATCTTGGCGATCACGGCCGCATTCGCCGCTTCCTGCCCGATCGACTTGCCGGCCGCCACCACTTGCGCCACCTCATGCACGGTCGAGCCGATGTACACGCCAAAAGCGGTGGGCGTGGCGCCCAGCACCTGCCAGCCCAGGTTCCACCGGTACAGCAAGGGATACAGAAAGATGGCGATGGTGCCGAACACCACGACGGTGGAGACGGCCACGGTAACTTCTTCGCTGCGGCCTTTCACGACGGGTTCGGTCGCCATCACGGCCGCCGCGCCGCAGATCGAGCTGCCCGCGCCGATCAGGATGGCGCTGTTGCGTTCCAGCTTGAATACCTTGGTGCCGAGAAACATGGCCAGGCCAAACGTGGACGCCAGCACCAGCGCGTCGATGGCGATGCCGGCCAGGCCCACCTGGCCGATATCCTGGAAGGTCAGGCGGAAGCCGTACAGGATGATGCCGAGTCGTAATAATGTCTGCTTGGAAAAGGCCACGCCCGCGCCGCACGTGGGCGCCAGGCGGCCATACACGCTGTTGCCCAGCACGATGCCCAGCATGATGGCCAGGGTCAGGGCGCTCATGCCGTGGCTTTGCATCCATTCCAGCTTGCCCAGCGCGATGGCGCCATAGGCGATCACGCCGCTCAGCAGCAGGCCCGGCAGCAAGCGGCCGTAGCGGTCGCTGAAACTTGTTGTATTGGTCGTTGAGAGGGAAGACATGCCGTACTCCATGTTTTTATGCGTATGGCATGACTGTACAGTTCGCCGATTAAATGGTAAAACGGATTGTTTTTGTATGTTTAACCGATTAAATAGGTAAATGGGATGGCCTTGACCTTGCGGCAATTGCAGATTTTCCTCGCCGTGGCGGACACGGGCAGCACCAGTGCGGCTGGCGAGTTGATTGCGCTGTCGCAATCGGCCACCAGCGCGGCCCTGAATGAGCTGGAAACCTTGCTCGGTGCGCAACTGTTCGACCGGGTGGGCAAGCGCTTGCTGCTGAACGACAATGGCCGTTTGCTGCTGCCGCAGGCGCGGCAAATGCGCGACGGGGCCGCCAGCATCGAGCGCCAGTTCGCGGGCGCCGACCCGTCCGTGCCCGTCAGCCTGCAAATCGGCGCCAGCACCACCATCGGCATCTATCTGCTGCCGCAGATCCTGGCGCAGGCGGCGCAGCAGTACGGGCGCAGCATTCCGCAGGTGACGATTGCCAACACGGCCGACATCGCGGCCGCCGTGGCGGAGTTCCGTGTCGATATCGGCCTGATCGAAGGGCCGTGCCACGAAGCGGGCTTGCTGGTGGAACCGTGGCTGACGGACCAGATGCTGATCGTGGCCGCACCCACGCACCCGCTGGCGCAGCTGCGCCATCTGCTCAGTTTTACGGAATTGAACCAGGCGGGCTGGCTGCTGCGCGAAGCGGGTTCGGGTACGCGCGAAGCCGTGGAGCAGGCGCTGGTGCCGTATCTGCACTATCTGCGCGCCGCGGGCGAGTTCAGCAATTCGGAAGCCATCAAATATGGCGCCGCGGCCGGGCTGGGCATCGCCTGCCTGTCCCGCGTCGTGGTGGCCGATCTGCTGGCCAGCGGGCAACTGGTGGAACTGGAGACCATGCTGCCGCCCCTGGAGCGCAACTTTTATTTGATACGCCAGTCTAAAAAGATACTCTCGCCACGCTTGACGGGTTTCCTGGAACTGTGCCGCCACGCCTCGCGCATGGCGGGGTAGCGGGCGCGTCTTATTTGGGGCGTGGTGGTGACAGGTCCGCATCGGGCGGGGCCAGCGTACCTGCGCGCAGACGCTTGACGGCTTCCGCCACGGCGCGGGCCACGTTGCGCACTTCTTCCTGCATGGCGGTGTCGCGGTCCAGGGTGTCATGGCTTTGCGCATAACTGTCGTAATAGCCGATGTAGCGGTCCAGCCGCGACTTGGCGCCCGCGTCGACCAGGCCCATCCAGTCCAGCCAGTCCGACAAACCCCGCCGCACGCCTTCGATGCCGGCCACGTCGCCATGCACGACGAGGCCATACGCGCGCCCGGCCAGGTGTTTCGGGTAATTCCAGCCTTGCAATTCCAGTGCCTTCGCTTCCACGGCTTTCTTGCCGTGCGTGGAGGTGGGATCGGGGTTGCCGCCATCGGCACACACGAGCCGGTCTATCATCAGTTTCAACACGCTGGGCGTCTGGTACCAGTACACGGGCGTGAGGATGATGACGGCGTGGGCGGCCGTCCAGCGCTCGTAGATGTCCGCCATCCAGTCATTCGTCTGGCGTTCGCCATGGTTCGGATAGCAGCTGCACGGCCAGTGGCACAGGGGCATGGCCGTCGAGACGCAGCCCTTGCATGGATGAATGTGCAAATCGTACGAGGATGTCAGCAAGCTCAGGTCCAGCACATCCGCTTCGATGCGATCGGCCTGCAGCACTTCCTTGGCCCACTGCGCCATGCGCCAGGTTTTCGACATTTCGCCGGGACACGAACCGTCATTGCGCGCCGCGCCGCAGATCAGCAGCACGCGCGATGGCGTAGCGGAATCTTTCTGGCGCGCGTCGGCGGCCAGCAAGCGGTCGCGCGTGGCTTTCCACTCCACGGACAAGTCGTAGTCGGGGTCAAGAAAGCCGGGCCCCGCCTTCTGAGTCACGGGCGCCTTGCGGCCATCCTGGTAATTCTTCCATGCCACTTCTTCCACCTGCACCAGGGCGCCGCGCACGGCGTCGAACGTGGGATCGGCAAACGAGCGGATGAATTGCAGATGGAATTCGACCCTGCCCAGCGGTGCTGGCGCCTGGCCCAGGCGTGGCTGGGGAGTGTCGGAAGGGAGGGAAGGGGCGTCCATGGCTTCTCCTTGAAATGATGACGCCATCGTGCCCGGGGACGGGCAGCAGGTCTGTGCGCTGAGCAACTGTGCCGCGATTGCTTGCCAAATTCCCTTTTGTGGGATAAATTCCCTAATATGGAAAATACGCTATTGACTGAGAATGATACGGAGCAGCGGCTGGCAGCGCGCTTAAAGCAGTTGCGCGTGGAGCGGGGCTGGTCGCTGGACCAGCTGGCCAGTGCCAGCCAGGTCAGTCGCGCCACCCTGTCGCGCCTGGAAAATGGCGAGGTCAGCCCGACGACAAACGTGCTGGGCAAGCTGTGCGCCGCGTATGGCCTGGCCATGTCGCGCCTGCTGCGCATGGTGGAAGACGATTTTCCGCCCCTGTTGCGGCGGGCCCAGCAAAGCGTGTGGACGGACCCGGACACGGGTTTTATCCGCCGCTCCGTCTCGCCCCCGGCGCGCACGCTGGCCGGCGAAGCGCTCGAATGCGAACTGGGCGCGGGCGCGACGATCGCCTATGCCGCTTCGCCCCGGCCCGGCATGGAACACCATCTGTTGCTGCAGCAAGGCAAGCTGAACGTGACCGTCGACGGCCGCTCGCACGACTTGCAAGCTGGCGACTGCCTGCGCTACCAGCTGCAGGGCGCCAGTGCATTCATGACGCCGCCGGACAGCGGCGCCCGCTATTTTCTCTTTCTTGTCTGAGGTCGCCATGCCCGCATCGCTACGCCATTTTTCATCCACCGATATACGTGACCGCCTGCCGGAACTGGGGGCCTTGCTACAAAATTGCGTGAACGACGGTGCCAGCATCGGTTTTATCTTGCCCTTCGACACGGTAGCCAGCCAGGCGTTCTGGACGGATAACGTGTTGCCGGCCGTCACGCGCGGCGTGCGCCTGTTGCTGGTGGCGGAAGTGGAAGGGCAGGTGGCGGGAGCCGTGCAGCTGGACTGGGATACCAATCCCAACCAGGCGCACCGGGCCGAAGTGCGCAAGCTGCTGGTCGATCCGGCTTGGCGCCGGCGCGGCCTTGCGCGCCAGCTGATGCAGGCGCTGGAAGAGCAGGCGCGCCTCTTGCCGCGCAGCCTGCTGACCCTGGACACGCGCAGCAGCGATCATGCCGAACCGCTGTACTTGTCGCTCGGCTACGTGGTGGCGGGCAGCATCCCCGGCTATGCGCTGGCGCCGGCCGGCGACCGGCTGGACGCCACCACGGTCATGTACAAGCAGCTATAACAGGGTGGGGCGGCGCAGCGATGGCGGGGAACTCAGGCTTTCAGCCGCGCTCTAACGGTTGTGGCAGGGCGGTTTGCCGGCGCGGTGACGGCGTGAGCGGCCTGTGCGGCCACCAGGCTGATGCCGTGCGCGGCCTGGGCGGGCACCTGGTCACGGCTCAGCTTGAAGATGCCCACCGTGCCTGACAGCAGCGTGGCGCGCTGCTGCATGCTGGCCGCCGCCGTCGATGCCTGTTCCACCAGGGCCGCGTTTTGCTGCGTCACCTGTTCCATCTGCACGATGGCGGCATTGACTTGTTCGATGCCGGACAATTGCTCGCCGCTGGCCATGCTGATCTCGCCCATGATGTCCGTCACGCGGTGCACGCTGGCCACGATCTCGCGCATGGTGGCGCCGGCCGTGTCGACCAGGCGCGCGCCAGCGTCGACCCGCTCCACGGAGTCGCCGATCAGTTGCTTGATTTCCCTGGCCGCGCCGGCCGAGCGTTGCGCCAGGGTGCGGACTTCAGCGGCCACGACGGCAAAGCCGCGCCCTTGCTCGCCAGCCCGCGCCGCTTCCACGGCCGCGTTCAAGGCCAGGATATTCGTCTGGAAGGCGATGGCGTCGATGACGCCGATGATGTCAACGATCTTTTTCGACGACGCGTTGATCGAGCTCATGGTATCGACCACTTGCGCCACCACCGTGCCCCCTTTGCCTGCCACGGCGGCGGCCGATTGCGCCAGCTGATTGGCTTGCCGTGCGTTATCGGCATTTTGCTTGACGGTGCCAGTCAGCTCATCCATCGAGGCAGCCGTCTGCTCCAGCGAACTGGCTTGCGCCTGCGTGCGCTGCGACAGGTCCAGGTTGCCGGCCGCAATCTCTCCCGAGGCGCCCGCGATGTCGTGCGTGCCGCCGCGCACCTCGCCCACGATCGTGATCAAGCTGGCATTCATGTCCTTCAGGGCTTGCAGCAGTTGCCCCACTTCATCGCGGGAATCGACGCGGATATGCTCGCTCAAGTCGCCGCCGGCCACCTTGCGCGCCACCTTGACGGCATGCCGCAAGGGACGCACGATGCCGCTGCTGATGAACCAGGCCGTCGCCAGGCTCAACACGCCGCCGACCAGGCCCAGTGCAATGATCAGCACGCTGGTATCGTGCGCGCGGCCCATTGCGGCCTCGGCGGCCGTGCGCATCTGCGCCGACTGCGTGGCGATCTGCTGGTCGAGTTCGCGCAGGGCCGGCTGTTCCTGCGTGCCGTTGCGCGTGGCCTGCAATTGCGCGATGCGCGCATAGCGCTGGTTCACGCTGCTATCGATTTCCCCGCTCACGGTCGACAACTGCCACGTGCTGATGAACACCACCACGGCCAACAAGAGCGAAGTGAGCAAAAAGCCCGTGGTCAGGCGCACACCGATACGTATGTTTGAAATATTCATGTCCCCTCAGCTGTTGTCCCATGGTGGCCATCTCCCATGCCTGTGGCATGAGGTGGCGCTCTGCCCCTGAAGTTGCTGGGGTGAAATGAGTGTAGCAGCGCGGTACTAAGTAATCTATAAATATTTCCATATTGGAATTAGTCACTGCCTGTTTAGCAACAGCGGCTGGCTTGTTGCCAGATAAAATCACCCGCCGTATTACAGACGCTTTCTACCTCGATACCCGGCATCGTCCGACTGGCGCATAGCGGTGCCGCGCCTACACTGTTCCTTGCACAGACCCGGCGGCGGGTCTCTCTTCTTATATTCACAGGAGGCTGACATGGCGAATATCCAGGCAGGATCGGACGGTGCGGCAAATGAGGAAATGACGGCCAAGCGCCTGAACGTGGTCGACTGGATCTCGATGATCCTCTTGATCGTGGGCGGCTTGAACTGGGCGCTGGTGGGCTTGTTCGATATCGATATCGTGGCCCGCATCCTCGGTGCCATGTCGACGGCGTCGCGCGGCGTCTATGTACTGGCGGCGCTGTATTCCATCTATCTGTGCGTGCGCAAGCTGCCAGCCAAGCCCTAGCCGGAGGAGACATGCCGGTCGGTGCCAGTCCCAAGCGCGAACGCGAATTCAGGCAGCTGGAAAAAGAGTTCCGGCAGGAAGGGCGTTATCCGGGCCGCGAGGAAGAAGTCGCCGCCCGCATCGTGAACAGGCAAAGGGCGCAGGCGGGGGAAACCAGGCAGGCGCAAGGCCGCGAGCGCGATGGCAGGCGGGCTGACAAGGTTGCCGGCGCGCCAGCCACGCGCGATTTGCCGATTGCCGGATATCAGCACCTGACGGTGGCGCAGATACGCGACAAGCTGGGTGGGCTGTCCGATGCCCAACGCCAGCATCTGCGCGACTATGAAGTGGCGCACAAGAAGCGCAAGGGCGTGCTGCAGGCGCTGGGGGATTGATCAGGCGTCTGGGCTTGATGCGGTGTGTCTGCGTGCTTACTGTGTGCGCAGGTAGGCCAGCAGGTCGGCCACTTGCTGTGCATTGCCGATGCCCCAGAAACGCATGTTGTTGCCGGGAATGAAATCGCTGGGGGCTTTCAGGAAGCCGGCCAGGTTTTGTTCGGTCCAGACGATATTCGCGTTTTTCATGGCCGCCGAGTATTTATAGTCGGTGGTGGCGCCGGCCTTGCGGCCGATCACGCCCGTCAGCTTGGGGCCGAAGCCGCCGCGCGCCGATGGCCCCACCTGGTGGCAGGACGCGCACTTGCGAAACGCGGCCTTGCCCGCTTCGGCATTGCCCGTGAGGCCGGCAGGCGCGGCGGCCGCCTGCGCGGCGGCGATTGGCGCCAGCAGCAGGGCTGCGGCAGCAAGAGGGGAGGACCAGCGTAAAAGAAATGGGTATGTCATTGTTGAAGCGGAAATGCGCGATATGGCAAGCGATGGCGCATTTTACAGGCGGGCATCAAAACCTGCCCGCCAGCTGGGCAGCGATGCCAGGCCGCCGTGCAGGAATGGCTGCGGGAAATACGGTAGGAAATGCGGCAGGAAGCGCTACAGAATGACTGAATACCGCTAGCGCTTGCCGCCCTGTGCACCCAGCGCCGCCATGGCCGACGCAAACACGATGCAGGCGATGGCCAGCCACTGGGTCAGGCTCAGCAATTCTCCCAGCACGGCCATGGCGGCCAGTGCGCTGACGGCTGGCGCAGCGGCGCTGAACATGCCGAACACCCCTTGCGGCAAGCGGCGCAAGGCAAAGATTTCCAGAGAGTACGGCAAGGCGCTGGACAGCATGGCAATGGCCAGGCCCATCAAGGCAATCGATGGCGCCAGCAGGGCCGTGCCCGAATACGCGACGCCGATGGGCACGGTCACCATGGCCGCTACCGTCATACCCCAGGCCACGGCTTGCCCGCCCTGCAAGGTCGAGGCCCGCTTGCCGAAGATGATATACAGTGCCCAGCACAACGCCGCCCCCAGCGCATACGCCACGCCGACAGGGTCCAGGCTGCCCGGACTGCCCTGCAGCGGCAGCAGCAGATACAAGCCGAACACGGCGCAGGCGACGGCCAGCAAATCGCGCGGCCGGCGCGACGACAGCATGGCCACGGCCAGCGGCCCCGTCACCTCGATGGCCACGGCAATGCCGATCGGTATCAGCGCAAACGCCCGGTAAATCAGCAGATTCATCAACCCCAGCACGGAACCATAGACCAGCAAATTCAGCACATCCTTGCGCGTCAGCCGGTAGCGCCACGGCCGGAAGATCGCCAGCAGTATCAGCGCAGAAAACCCCACCCGGTACGCCGTAATCCCTTCCACGCCGATGACGGGAAACAGATTCTTCGCAATCGCCGCCCCCAGATTGACGGAAATCTGCCCTCCCAGGACGGCCAGGGAAGGGAGCAGGATGCTGTCGGGGAGGGCGGAGGTCGAGGCGGGGGAGGTCATGGGGCGCCATTTTAATACGCAACAGGCTGCTAGTCGCTGGCAGATCTGCAACGGACAGCATTTATCCGCCCGTACTGGCGGCATGCGGAGCGGACACTGTTGTAATAGTGCAAGTATTTTCTGATAATGCTATTCTTCCCATGCACCGCTGAACAACGGGGTGCCGCCACCGATTCTTTGTCTCTATGGAGCCGCTCTATGAATTGCAAAAGCATGGCAGTGACCGTCGCCTTGGTGTTTGCCGCCGGCATGGCTGGAGCACAGGCCTTGCCGCCGCAGGCGCAATTGCCGGCCTGGGCAACGCAACAGCTCGATAGTCTGGCCAAACGCGAAGCGATCGAAGTGAGTGCGCGCATGAACCCGTTTGTCCTGCGCGGCGATTTCGATGGCGATGGCAAGGGTGATCTGGCCGTGCTCGTCAAGAACAAGGATAGCAAGAAGGAGGGCATCGTTTTCCTGTTCAGGCAAAAGACGGCACCCCTCGTCGTCGGTGCCGGACATGCCTTGTCCAGCGGCGGCGACGATTTCGCCTGGCTTGAAGTGTGGCAGGTGGAAGACAAGGGATCGTTGCAGCACAGCTATCATGAAAAATCCCTCAGGCTGAAAACGGATGGAATCGTGGTGGCGAAAGAGGGTTCTGCCAGTGCCTTGATCTATATCAAGGGCGGCAAGGCGTTTTGGCAACAGCAGGGCGATTGATGGATTGCCCGCGTCTGTCTGCCGGCCAATGCGGCATGATGGCAAATGCAGGCTCTCTGCCGACCTGTCGAGCCAGTGCATTCACATGTCAATTAGGAGTAGCAGGGAAATGAATGTGTTCAGTATCGGCGACACCAACTTTGAAGTGGATGTCGCGAAATCCCACATCAGCCTGGAGGCACATGCCAGTGGCATGCGGGAAATCAATATCAAGATCGAAGCCGACGACGAGGTGTTCATGCGTCTGACGGAAGACGACGACGCACCGTGGTCGTGGGCGCTGTATCCGCCGTCATTCTCTTTGCACGGTTTGCTCGTTGCGGGAACGGATGCCGCGCCCCTGCACGGGCTGGCCGTAGATGCCAGCAGTACGGACTGTGAATGCAGTCTCTACATGATGGAATACCGCGATGTGGCGGATCTGTGCCTGGTGGAACTGTCGGCGAAACGGCTGACGCTGACGGGCAAGGTGGATTTTTTTGGCGAAAGCCTGCCCTTCGCCATCGATCTGCCGCGCGCGGCCTAGCACCTGTCTGTCGCGCGGCGGCAGGGGCGGCCTGTGCGGGCCGCCCCCGTGTCACTAGTCCAGCTTCAAGGCCTTCGCCACATCCCCCCACGCCACATACTTGAAGTTCTGCGGCCCGTCGGGCAAGCGCTTGTAGCCGTCCTGGATCACCAGCATGCCTTGCGCATACGCGCCGCCCAGGTTGGCGGAGGTGACGTCGAGGCCGTCCGTTTCCGAGGTGCCGTCGATGCCGGCGGGCAGGTTGAATCCGACCTTGAAGCGGCCGCGCACCTTGTATGGCGCTTGCGCGTCGAGCACCACGTAGCTGCTGTCGCCCTGGCTGGAGACGATCAGATAGCCGGTGTCCTGCTTGGCGCCAGGCTGGCGGTAGATGGCCATGCCTTCCACGTCGGCCGTCAGGTGCGCGCCGACGGGCAAGACCATGGCGAGGGCGTCCGGCTTGGCGGCGTCGGCCGAGGTGGTCCAGATGCCGCGCGTTTCCTCGCCCAGGAAAAGGCGGGCGTTGGCGTCGTCGGCCACACAGCCTTCCGGTTGCGTGGCAACCTTGAAGCTGCGCAAGAGGGTGGCGCTGAACTTGTTGCCTTCCAGGCCGATGCTGTATTGCTGGAAGGTGCCGTCCTTGTCGTTGATGAACGCTTGCACGCCGCCGCTGGCCGGCTGGTACAAGCACATGCCGTAGATGCTTTTCAGGCCGGTCGGGAAACGGCCCGCTTCCGCCACGTCGCCGCTGGCATTGATGGTGAACAACATCATGCTGTTGTCGTCGCGCTGGGTGGCCACGGCCAGGTCGACCTTGCTGCCATTCAATTGGATGTTCTGCCGCACGTCGACGTTGTTCAGACGGCCCACTTCCAGCAGTTGTGTCTGCTTGCCTTGCAAGTCGTAGACGAGCAGCCCCTGTTTCTTGTTGGTGCCGAGGATGCGGGCGTCGGCGGGGTTGCTGGACAGCCAGATGGCCGGATCATCGGCCGCGTCGCCCTGGCGCGCCATCGGTTCGGTCTGCGCTTGCGGGGCGATGATGGCGACCGCAGGCTGCGTTTCCGCCTTGCCCGTCCATTTCAAGGGCCGCGTTTGCCAACCATTCTTGCCGCGCAGCAGTAGCGAATCCTTGTCCAGCGCCAGCTGGCTGTCGCCCTTGCGCACGTTCAAGGCGACGGCTTGGGCTGGCTGCGCCGTCCATTGACTCCCCTGGCGGGAGAACAGGTGCAGCTTTTCCGCCTTGCCGTCGAGCACAGCCACGCCGCCCGGCAGCACGGCCAGCGCGCCGGCGCCACCGTCCAGCTGGCCGTATGGCTTGCGCAGTGCCACGACTTCGCGCTTGCCCATGCCTTCGGACTCGGCGTCATACGCCCACACGCCCATGTTGGCCTCGCTCACCAGCAGGCGCTGGGCGCCATCGTCGACCCGGCAATGTTTGGCGTGCGGCGGCAAAGCGAGTTTGCGCACCAACTGGCGCTGTTCGCCCTGCATCACCCACTGTTCCGCTTGCCCATCCTTGCCGATCAAGAACAGATGGGTTAGCTGCTGGGCGTCGCGGTACAGGCACGATGCTTCCACGGAAAAGGTTGGCACGGGAAACGGCGCCAGCTTGACCAGTTTGCCGGCCTGCACATCGACGGAGACGGGTACGGGGCGCTGCGTGTCCGCTTCCAGGAAGACGGCCATCACCTTGCCGCCATCGCTGCGCGTGTCCAGTTGCTTGGCGCGCACGGCGATGCGGTCCTGTTCCTGGCCGGCTGCGTTGAACAGGCGCAAGCCGTGCTTGTCCAGGGTCAGCCAGCCGCCGCCGGGCAGGCGCGCCAGTTCTTCCGCTTCCTGCATTAAAGAAGGTAAAGCAACGGCGGGGACAGCCAGCGCCAGATTGCTGAAAGAAAAAGCGGCCAGCAACGCGCTGCAGAGTACGGTTTTTTTCATGTTATTGGAGATCATCATCAGAAGGCGCTGGCTTTCAGGCTCACTTTGAAAGTGCGGCCATATTGTTCGTTTTGCACGTTGTACTGTTTCGTGCCTTGATACACATAGTATTTCTCGTTGTTCAGGTTGGCCGCCTCGAACATCAGCTGGAACTGTTTATTGATCTGATACGACAGCGAGAAATCGAGCTGCTTCTGGCTGGCCACGATATGGTCCTGGCTTTGATCGAGGATGTCGCCGCCCATTTCCAGCAGGTAAGGCGACTTGTAGTTGAGGGCCAGGCGGGCGCTGACTGACCCCGTTTCATAGCCCAGCATCAAGTTCATCACCTGGTTCGACTGGCCCGGCAGGCGGATGTCGCGGTTCAGCTGCTTGTTGCTGGCCTTGTCGAAGCGGCCGATTTGCGCGCTCGAGGTGCTCAGGGTGCCGTTCACGCCGACGAGGAATTTATTGAACGGCGCCGGCAGCATGCGCAGCGGCTGCATGTAGGCCAGTTCGATGCCTTTCACCTTGGCCGCGTCGCCATTCGCATACGAGGTGGCCGTCGTGTAGCCTGCCCACTGACCCGTGCCGGCCAGGTTCGTCGTGTAGGTGAAATTCTTGATGTCCTTGTAGAAGCCGTAAGCCGACATCACGCCGTCGTTGCCCAGGACTCTTTCGATACCCAGGTCCAGGTTGTTCGCCTTCAACGGTTTCAAGTCCGGGTTGCCGATCACGGCTTCCGTGTTGCTGGCCAGGCTGATGCCGGGCGCCAGCTGGCTGAAGTTGGCGCGCACCACGGCTTGCGTCCAGGCGGCCCGCACGCTGGTATGTTGATCCAGGTCATAACGGGCTTGCAGGTTGGGCAGCCAGTTGGTGTACGAGCGTTCGCGCGTCAAGGGCGTGGCGACGCCGGCGCTGTCCACTTGCGAACCGGCCGCTTCAAAGCTGGTGCGCTCGGCGCGCACGCCGCCCAGGATGTGCCAGGCGTCGAAATCATAGCTGTTCTGCACATACATGGCGTTGATGTCTTCATGCATGCGGTAATCGTTGATGATGGATTCCGTGGCCAGGCGCGCCTTGGCGCGGTCCAGGCCCGCCACGCGGGCGCGGATCAGGGACGGGTCCAGCGCCACGCCGATGTTGCCCAGGTCGTAGTCGAGATTGTGGCCTTGCACGAAATTGCTCATCGAGGTGGAACCGGCGCCCCAGTAATTGCCGCTCGTGGCCTTGCTGCTGTTATACGCCCATTGATCCGTGTCATTGCTTTTTTCGCGGCGGCTGACTTTCGCGCCGAATTTCAGGGTGGCGATGTCGAACTTGCGCGCCAGGTCGATGCGCGCGTGGTGCTCATTGTCTTTCGAGTAGCGCTTTTGCAGGGTGATGGCGTTGAGCGCGTAGCTGGCCGGGTCGTACAGCGAGGCGGGGCCGCTCAGTTTCGGTTCCTGCGTGTCCGTGAAACTGATGCCGGCGAAATTGCTGATGCCGCGGAAACGGCCGTCGTTCAGCGACTCCGGCGTGTCTTCCGTGGCGCGGCTCATGCCGCCTTTCACGTCCAGCGTCCAGTCGCCCGATTTCTGTTGCGTGCCCAGCACGAGCGAGCGCACTTGCTGCGTGTACTTGCGCTGGCGGATGCGGCGCTCGGCGCGCGCGCTGGCCGTCTGGCCTTCGGCCAGGCTGCCGCCTGCGATATTGCTGATGGTCAGGCGGTCGCGCACCTCATCGTCGGAAAATTCGCTGACGAACGAGCGCAAGAACCAGCTGCTGCCCGCTTCCGGGCGGTAGTCGAGATTGACGGCCAGCGCGCCGCGCTTGCGCACGGGCAGGTAATCGCGCAATTCCAGGCCCGACAATTTACCCTTGCTCCAGGCGCCGCCCGTTTCCACGTCATCCGAGCCGAACGAGCGCTTTTCCGCGCTCAGGCCGGCTGCCACGCCCAGCTTGCCGTCGAGGAAGCGCTGGGCCCACAGGGCGCCGCCGCTGGGGCTGGTCTTGCCCGTCTTTTCGTCGTGGCTGGCGGCCACGTTGGCCGACAGCAGCTTGCCCGGCAAGTCGAAGGCGGACAGCGATTTGACTTCGATGGTGGCGCCCAGCGAGTTGGCGTCCATTTCCGGCAGCAGGGTCTTCGAGACTTCCAGCGTGCGGATCAGGCCGGCAGGCAGGATGTCCAGCGCCACGGCGCGGCGTCCCGCTTCCGGCGACGGCACCAGCGCGCCGTTGATGGTGACGGCGTTCAGGTCCGGCCCCAGGCCGCGCACCGTGATGTAGCGGCCTTCGCCCTGGTCGCGCTGCACGGACACGCCCGGCAAGCGGGCCAGCGCCTCGGCCGCGTTCTTATCGGGCAAGCCGCCGATATCGTCGCTGCTGATGACGCTGATGATGTTGTCGGCTTTCTCTTGCGCGGCGATGGCGTTGCGCAGGCTGGCGCGCTGGCCGCTGACGACCACGGTGGCGGCCGGTTGGCCGTCGTCCTGTGCCTGTGCCTGGCTGGCGCCGCCAAACACGGTCGTGATGGCCAGGGCCAGGGCCGTCAGGCGCAGTGGGGAAGGGAACGAAGTGTGCATGGTTTTCATGAAGAGCTCGGTTAGGGGAAGGAACCGGGCGGATTCTAGGCAGCAAATATGACGGTTACGTGACAGGCAAGGGCTTGCCACCTTGAAAACAACGGCAGGCAGACGTTTTCCGGCCGGAATGGTACCGCCATGAGCTGAAATGACCTGCCGGCCTTGGGCGCATGGGGTGCGGCGGGCCGGATTTGCATGAGGGCTCCTGGTAATGATGAGCCGTTTGCACCTGCCGCACGGGCGTGGGGCATGTCATCGTGCCGTCATGGGCGGGCGCTATCGTGGCGACAGCACCACTTTTAAAGGTTCCCCACATGCTGCCGTTGCACCGTAACAGCCTGATTGCCGCCGCGCTGGCATTGCCCCTGTTCTTTTTCCTGTACGCCACATTCGGGCACCTTAAACCGTTTGCCATCTGGAAGTGGATGGATATCGTCTGCGAAGGCGGCACGGCCGTCATGGCGGGCATCTGGTTTTTGTTTACCCTCAGCAGCCGTCCGCGGGGACGGGTGACGAGCTTGATTGCCGGCGGCCTGTGCGCCATCATGCTGGGTTCCTGGGCCGACTGCCTCGATGAATTCTTTGCCGTCGACAAGAGCGCCGTATGGGACAACTGGCTGGAAGCCTTGATTCCGTTTGGCATGCTGGTGCTGACGATCGGCATGTATTACTGGCGCCAGGAACAGTTCCGTCTGAACGAGCACCTGCAAAAGCGCGAGCGCCTGTTCCGCGACCACCGCGCCTTCGACCGCATCACGCAACTGGCCGACGCCAGCTATCTGCGCACGCAGATGCGCCTGGAACAGGAACGCCGGCCCGACCTCGATTGCGCGCTGGTCTTGCTCGACATCGACAGCTTTCATTTGATTAACCGCGAATACGGCCACCGCGAAGGCGACCGCGTGCTGCAAGCCGTGGGCCACATGCTGCTGTTGAACTTGCGCAATGACGATTTGCTGTGCCGCTATGCGGGCGACCGCTTTGCCGTGCTGATGCCGGGCGTGTCGCGCGAGGATGCCGCCGTGAAGGCGCGCCACCTGTGCGCCATGGTGAGCCAGATGCGCCACCACGCCAACGACAACCGCGAAATCCGCTTGAGCCTGCGGCATGCCTGCTCGCTCACCGATGGCGTGCCGGAAGTGGTGCTTGCCGAGCTGAGCCGGGCAGTGGAAACGCCCGGCCGCTGCGCCAGTCCCAGGGCCAGCACCGCCGCGCCTGCCTGATGCCGCTGAACCAGCAAGGCGACCCCAGCATCGCGGCCCATCACCAGCCGGCGCTGGTGCTCGACTACGCGCGCAGCCGCGAACTGGCCGTGACGCCGCTGCTCAAGGGCACGGGCCTCGATGGCGGCGCGCTGCCGTCCGCGGAAAGCCAGGTCAGCGCCGCGCAATACCTGCAATTGCTGGCCAACGTGGCGCGCGGCCTGGACAGTGCCGACACCAGTTTCATGCTGGGCCAGCAAATGCTGCCCGGCCATTACGGCGCTGCCAGCCATGCCTTGCTGCAGGCGCAGAATCTGCGCCAGACCCTGGGCATCCTGTGCGATTTTCATACCTTGCTGTGTCCGCTGTTGCAACCGCGCCTGCGCGAGGCGGGCGACATGCACGTGCTGTACTGGGTCGATGCGTTCGGCGCGCCGAGCCAGTTGCCTTTTCTGGTGGAAATGCACATGACGGCGCTGGCGGCCATGTGCCGCTGGCTGGCCGGAGAATTCCTGCCGTGGCGCTTCTGCTTCAACCGCGCGCGGCCCCGCCACGTGGAGCAGCATGAGGTGCACCTGGGCCAGGCGCTGCGCTTCGATTGCCAGGTCGACGCCATGCTCATCGATTCCAGCTGGCTCGACAAACCCTGGCCGCGCGGCAATGCCACGGCGGCCGCGCTGGCCCTGCGCGCGGCGGCCCTGGCGCCCGTGCCGGCAGCGAGCCTGCTCGGCGCGCTGTACGACTACCTGCTGGCGAATATCCGCTGCGCGCCCACGCTGGAGCGCACGGCGCAGGAATTCGGCGTCAGTCCCGCTACCCTGAAACGCCACCTGGCGCGGCACGGCACGCATTTCCAGGCCGAGCTGGACCAGGTGCGCGCGCACAAGGCCATCTACCTGTTCCAGGCGCATGGCTACGACAACGATGCCGTGGCCGCCTACCTTGGCTTTCATGATGCCACCAACTTCCGCCGCTCGTTCAAGCGCTGGACGGGGCAAACGCCGCAACTATTGCGTCACGCGCTGGCCTTGTTCGTGGCCGGTTGAACGCCGGCGTTGCGCGCCAGCGCCACGGACAGTCGTTCCTGAGGGAACAATTGCCCGTTCTGCTACATCCATAGTACACTCGATCAGAGAGCGAACAGACGCGCTTTGAGGCGCTCCGGCAAGGCGTCGCGCGACGCCGCAATACCGTCATCTTGATGGCGGGGCCGGCGGCAAACGACCGGTATGCCGTGCCTTAACCCAGCCTGGAAACTGGCGTCACCAGTGTGGTGCGCCGGAAACCGGGCAACTTGATAATGCTCAATCGTGTATTCACAATCGCAGATCGATCCAGTCGTCAGTTTCCGCAACACCCAGGGTGAGGCGGTGCGCGGCACGATTTTCAACTTGCAGCGCAATTCGCTGGTCATGGAAATCTACAATCCATACTCGATTGTGCAGGTCAGCGAGGTGCTCAATGACGTGACGGTGCGCATGGGGGCGAAAAACGCCTACGTGGGCAAGGCCGTCGTCATCAGCAGCGTCAACACGGGCCTGACCGCCATCGTTTCCGTGACCCTGATCGACGAGTGGCGCGAATTGAGCGACGTGGTCGTGGTCAAGGGCGCCGTCTTGAAAGAGTCCAGCGCCTTTGTCGCCGGCTGGGGCGAGCGCTTCCGCATCCGCCGCGACTACCAGATCGTCGTCAACGAAATGCGCGCCTTCCTGTCGGAAGTGTCGCGCTGGGTCGAGCAGGTCGACCTGTCCGATTCGCTGCCGAAGGAAAACGGCCGGCTGCGCCCCGACATCTTCGATGAACTGGCCTTGCCGCTGATGGAGCAGACCCAGCTGTACCTGCGCCAGCTCGAGGTGGAAGCCTCGCTGGTCGAGGAAGAGCGGGCGCCGGCGCACCGCGCCTTCGCCCAGGCGGCGCTGCACCCGCTGATCCTGCGCGCGCCCTTCGTCTTCCGCACGTTTACCAAGCCGCTCGGTTACGCGGGCGACTACCAGATGGTCAACCAGCTGCTGGACGATCCGCGCCAGGGGCCGAGCACCTACTTTCAGATCGTCAATGCCGCCTTCCTGCAGGCTGCTGTCGCCACGGCGCACCGCAACCGCATCGATATCCTGACGGAATTCCTGTCGCGGAAGGCGGCCGCGGCGCGCACTGCCGGGCGCGTCTACAAGGTGCTCAACGTGGGCTGCGGCCCGGCCATCGAGGTGCAGCGTTTCCTGGAAACCTGCCCGGACGCGCAGTGGCTGGCCTTCGAACTGGTCGACTTCAGCAGCGAGACGCTGGACTGGACGCGCGCGCGCCTGACCACCATCATGCAGCGCACGGGGCGCGTGGCCGAGATCGATTATGTGCACGACTCCGTGCACAACCTGCTCAAGCGCCGCCATGGCTCGGGCGCCACGGGCTTGCCCGGCAGTTTCGACGCCGTGTATTGCGCCGGCCTGTTCGACTATCTGTCCGACAAGGTCTGCGCGCGCCTGCTGATGCATTTTGCTTCGCGCGTGGGACCGGGCGGACGTTTGCTCGTCACCAATGTGCACGCGAATAATCCCGGCAAGTTCGGCATGGAGCATTTGCTGGAGTGGCATTTGATCTATCGCAATGAAGAGGGCCTGTCGGCCTTGTTGCCCGAACATGCGACGGATCCGCTGATCTATGTCGACGCCACGGGCGTGAACGTGTTCGCGGAAGTGAGCATTCCTTGATGGATACTCCAGGCCTGCACGCCGGCTACACGGCCGTTTTGCGCGACTTCCGCCTGGAATTCAGCCGCGGCGGGGCCTACACGGGCATCGTCCTGATCCTGCTGGGCATGGGCCTCGATTCGGCCCTGTATCCGGACAAGCAGTCGGCATTCACCAGCGCGCGCATCGTCGTGTCCGTGCTGATCTTTTGCGTCGTGCTGGCCATGCGCACGCGCTGGGCGCAGGACCGCATCCAGGGGCTGACCTTTGTCTGGCTGATCTTGCCGCAAATCATGATCGCCTGGATGATCGCCGTCACGGAAGGCGCCACCTCGATCTATTATGTGGGCATGACCCTGGCCATCTACTCGTCGGGCATCGTGCTGGCTTTCGGCCTGTGGCAAAACATGGTCTTCGGCGCCATTTCCTGCCTGCTGTACGTGGCGGCCTGCGCCTGGCATGCGGGCGGCTTCGACCTGGCCGGCACGTTTGTCGTCAACTGCCTGTTTCTCATCATGTCGGCCAGCATCAGCGCCGTGTTTACCTATTTCAACGAGCGCGCCCGCTTCATGCTGTTCCAGCTGAAGGCGGAAGTGGCGCAAAAGAACACGCAGCTGGAAGAAACCAACAAAAGCCTGGCCGATATCAAGGGGCAGATGTTGCAGCAGGAGAAAATGGCTGCCATCGGCACCCTGGCCGCCGGCATGCTGCATGAAGTCAATAATCCCGTGAATTTCTGCATGATGGCCATCGAGGTGGCCATCGAAGACCCGGCCGCCAAGCAAAGCGCGCTCGTCAGCGAATGCCTGGCCGACGCCAAGCAGGGCATGCTGCGCGTGCAGCACATCGTTTCCGACTTGAAGACCTTTGCCTACCGCAAGAGCGGCAACCAGCTGGAAACGGGGCACTTCCAGTTCCGCAGCGCACTCGACGCGGCCATCCGCCTGGTGGGCCATGAAACGAAAAATGTCAGCATCAGCCACGACTTGCCCGTCGATACCCTGGTGCGCGGCGACGAGGCGGCCATCGTGGGCGTGCTGATCAACTTGCTGGGCAATGCCGTGCTGTCCATGCGCAAGGGCAATGCGCCGCCGTTCGAGATCCGCATCACGGCCCACTGGGACGAGAACCGCCTGCGCATCAGCGTGCGCGACAATGGCCCCGGCATCGCGCCGGAAAACCTGGCGCGCGTGTTCGAACCGTTTTTCACCACGCGCGAAGTGGGGCAGGGCCTGGGCCTGGGTCTGAGCATCAGCTATGGCGTGATCGAGCGCCACGGCGGCACCCTCAGCGCCGAAAGCGAGCTGGGCGTGTGGGCCAGCATGAATTTCGACTTGCAGCGCTCCGATTGGGAGGGCCGCTAGCATGGACAACGATAGCCGCGCCAGCGTGCTGTACGTGGACGATGAAGCGCTCGCCTGCAAGTATTTCGAGCGCGCCGTCGGTCTCCGCTACCGCGTGCTGACGGTGCAGAGCGTCGATGCGGCGCTCGCCTTGCTGGAAGACGAGGCTGCCCAGATCGACGTGCTCGTCACCGATTACCGCATGCCGGACCGCCTGGGCAGCGAACTGCTGCAGGAAGTGGCGCAGCGCCATCCGCACATCGTCTGCATGCTGGTGACCGCCTATGCGGACAAGGACGTGCTGCTCGAACTGATCAACGGCGGCGCGGTGTTCCGCCTGCTGGAAAAGCCGCTCGACTTGCCCGCCATGCAAACGGCGCTGCAACTGGCCGTGCAGACGGGACGCGAGCGCGCCGCGCGCCGCCAGGGCCTGGTGGCGATGGAGGAATCGCTGGCTTTCCTCGCGCATGAATTGAACACGCCGCTGGCCGCCATCGCCAATTTTGCGCGCGGCATCGCGCGGCGCGCGCAGGCGGACGCCGCACCGCAGGCCGAGATCGGCGAAGCGGCCGCCTTGATGCACGACAATGCGCGCTATTGTTTGTCCGTGCTGGCCAGCTTTATCGACACGGTGCGCCTGGCCAGCGCCGGGCCGGGCATGCAGGGCGGACGCCGCGCCGGCAGCGCGCGCCAGCTGCTGGCCGCCTTGCTCGACAGCTATCCCTTGAGCACGGCCCAGCGCGCCGCCATCACGGTCGAGCAGGGCGACGATTTCGCCATTGCCGAGTCGCCCAATTGCGTCGCGCTGATTTTATCGTCCGTGCTGGCAAATGCCTTGCGCTCGGCCGGCGAGCAAGCCCATCCGGCTATCGGCATCCGCATCGATGCCGGCCGCATCATGGTGCGCGACAATGGCGCCGGCATTGCTCCCGACATCGTCGAACAGCTGTTGATCGACCCCGTCAGTGCCAGCGGCGGTGAAGGCAAGGGCTGGGGCATGGTGTTTTGCCACCGCATGATGCAGTCGTTCGGCGGCAACCTCGATATCGCCACCGAGTTTGGCACTTCCAGCACGGTAACCCTGAATTTTCCAGTACATATAAGGAACGAGCATGATTGACGCCAATCTGCGTTTACCGGCTCAGCGTGAGCCGGCGCAAGGCTTGCCGACGATACTCTATGTCGATGACGAGGCCAACGCCCTCAAATATTTCCAGCGCGCTATCGCGCCGCTGGCCGACGTGCTGACGGCCACGTCGGTCGAGGAGGGCAAGCGCATCCTCGACGAGCAGGCCGACCGCATCGCCGTGCTGGTGTCCGACCAGCGCATGCCTGGCGCCTACGGCAACGAATTGCTGTCGTACGCCTGGGACCGCCATCCGCACATCGTGCGCATTTTGACGACCGCGTATTCCGAGCTGGAGCACACGGTGGAAGCCGTCAACCAGGGGCAGATCCACCGCTACATCCAGAAGCCGTGGGATATCGCGGCCCTGCGCATGGAATTGAAGCAGGCGCTGGAACTGGCGCGCTTGCGCAATGAGCACGCCCAGCTGCTGCGCGAAAAGCTGATGGTGCGCCAGCGGCAAGCCGTCGCCAACCGCATCGGCACCCTGTACGCCCTGTGCGCCAGCCTGGCCGGTCCGGAACAGCAGCTGCCCGTGGAAGCGTATCTGTCGGCGGCCTTGACGGCCGGCGTCACGCCGCCCGAGCCGGACTGGCTGCTGATGGATTATGCCGATCTGGTCAGTTCGGAAGCGTTCCGCGGCACGGCCTTTGCCGCCGCCGTGCGCCAGCAGCTCGACACGCTCGAGCGCGAATATCCGGGGCGTGGCGTGGAACAGGCGATCGACATGCTGCTGCCCGTGTTCGGCGCGGCACTGCAAAACCAGGGCGGCACGGCGCTGTTCCTCGATGGCCGGCTGCTGACGGAATTCCTGGAAACGCCGACCACCACGCCCGTCTCGCCGATCCACTCGTTCTGGCTGGCCAGCTTGCTGTGGCTGGCGCGGCGCGGCTGGTCTTTGCAACTGAGCAAGACGGAGCAAGGCTTGCAGGGCAAGGTGGTGCAGGCTGAACCGGCGCTCACGCCAGACCACCTGGCGGCCTGGATCGAGCAGTTCTGAGCAGGCCGGCCCGCATGGGCCGGCACCCAACAAAACAGGGCCGTGCGGCCCTGTTTCTGTTTGTCGCGGGCCGCCTTGGCGCTTAGCGCTCGGCCGCCGCCTTCAGGTTGGCCAGGCCCTTTTCGAAATCCTTGCCGATCATCCGGTCCATGCTGACGAAGACCGTCATGACCTTGCTGACGTAAGGGCTGGGGCCCGTCATGGTCCAGTTCACCTTGGTGCCGTCGCCCTCGGGCGTCATGCTGAAGGTGGTGGTGTTGTGGCTTTCAAACGGCTTGAGGAAGTCCAGCTTGATGACGGTGCGTTCGGGCTGGGCCGCTTCCGTGATTTCCATGCGGCCGGCGCCGACCTTGTCATTGCCCGTCCACGCATATTGCGCGCCCAGGCCATTGGCCGGTCCTGTAAACGTGCGGCGCATGGCCGGATCGAGTTTTTCCCACGGCGACCAGGCGGCCCAGTAGTGGAAGTCCGTGATCAGGCCGGCGATTTTCTCGGGCGGGGCCTTGATGGTAATTTCACGCTGGACACTGAAGGTGTCGGGCTTGGTGGTGGCATAGCCGAGGATGGCGGCGACGACGACGACGATCAGCAGCAGGGTTTTTTTGATCATATGCTCTCCAAATCTTGAATGGTCGATGCGAACGAATCAAGGCAATCTTAGCAGATATGAATGGCTGTGCGCGGCTTGTTGGCCTTTATTTGCGCCAGTTCGGTGCAGGGCCGCCTGCACGCCTGTTTTTCGCCGCGCACGCCAGGTTTGTGCAGCTTGGTGCTGAGGGCCGCCGTCCGCTAGAATGCTGGCCTGCAAGATTTCAGAGGGAATTATGATTCATCGATCGATCGCCAGGCTGACCCTGGCGTGCGGCCTGCTGGCTTCCGCCTTTGCCGCGAACCTGGCGCATGCCGATGCCTGTCCTGCCCATTATGTCGATGGCCGCAAGCCGGAAATCACCAACCCCAAGCTGGACGTGGCGACCAGGGAATTGTGCTACAACGTGTTTGGCGTGATGCACTCGGGTATCACGCGCACGCCGCTGTGGTCGGCTGAACACTTGACGGCGAACAACCTGGAGGCGGCACAGGACTTGTCGCGCGAAAATTCCTTCCATGCCGAACGCAAGCTGCCCGCCGCCCAGCGCGCCGAGCTGGCCGATTATGCGCGCAGCGGCTTCGACCGCGGCCACATGGCGCCAAACGGCGACATGCCGGACCGCCAGAGCCAGCGCGACAGCTTTACCCTGGCCAACATGGTGCCGCAAGACTCGCGCAACAACCGCTATGTGTGGGCCGGCATCGAGGGCGCCGTGCGCAAGATGGCCAAGAAAGAGGGCGACCTGTACGTGATCACGGGGCCGGCTTTTATTGGCGGCAACTTGCGCAAGGTGGGCCGCGTGATCGTGCCCAGCCATCTGTACAAGGCCGTCTACAGCCCGCGCCAGCGCGCCGGCGCCGCCTATTTCATTGAAAACGTCGACACCAGGACCTATGAAGTGCTGAGCATTGCGCAACTGGAAGACAGGATAGGCATCGATCTGTTACCGTCGCTGACGCGGCAGCAGAAGTTGCGCATGCTGAGTTTGCCCAAGGTCAATAGCAAGTCCAAAAAATAATCCGCTTGAGAGGAAATCATATGTGCGCAAAGAAATTCGTCCCCTACGCCAATGAAAGCGATGTGCTGGAAATTGGCAACCTGAGCATTGAAAACCGTATCGACCGCATCAGCATCAGCGGCGACATCGACCTGACCCTGGACAAGCCGGGCCTGGCCCTGGCGAAACAGCTGCAAAAACTGCTGGCCGACGTGGTGGCGCAGCTGGAAAAGCAGGAACTGCCGGACCAGCTGCCGCCGCCCGAAGTGACGTCGGTGGCCAATCCCTTCGAGTGATGCTGGCGGGAACGTCTACTGCGCCGCCTTGGCGGCGCGATAATAGCCCTTCCTGCTGAGCTCTTCCGGCGCGTTCGCCACTTCATACGCGGTCAAGGCGATGGCGATGGCGGAATATTGCTGCGCCGAACTGAAAGGCAGCAGGCTTTCATAGGTGTCGAGCACCGTGTGATGCACGCGGGCATAGTCGAAATCGCCGAGCACGGTAAATTTCGGCGTCGGCACGCCATGCAGGCTGAAGACGGCGTCATCGCTGCCGGCCCGCGCGTTCATCGCCTTGCCGGCGTCGCGCGGCGCGTCATCGATGCTGGTGGCGAAACCGAACACGGGGTGGACGTCTTGCAGGGCCAGCTCGACCCGGCCAAACACGCTCTTCCAGGCCGAGGGAATGGCGATGCCGTCGATGGCGCCAGGCCGGCCGTCGCGGTTGAGCATCATGACGATATTGTTCAACTCGCCCGCATGCCGCGCGGCGAACGCGAACGAACCCTTGCGGCCGATTTCCTCCGCGCCGAAGGCCACCAGCATGATGGTGCGGCGCGGCCTGGCATTCGACTTGGCCAGCAGGCGCATCGCTTCCAGCATGGTGGCCACGCCGCCGCCATTGTCGGCCGCCCCCGTGCCGCCATCGTAGCTGTCGAGGTGGGCGCCGATCAGCACGATTTCTTCCGGCTTTTCCGTGCCTGGAATGCGGGCCACGACGTTGTGATACATCACCGGTCCCGGATAGAACCAGTTGCGGATGTCAAACTCCAAGGTGACGGGCTCGCCGCGCGCCAGGCGCTGGCGCATGTCGGCGTACTGAGGCGCGGCCAGCTTGATGTCAGGCAAGGTCGGCAAGGTCGCCCAGGTGGTGGGCGCGGCGCTGGCCACGTACAGCGGTTCTTCGCCGGACTGGATGGTGCCGAGGGCACCGGCCTGCATCAGCAACCGGGTGATGGCCTTGGGCCGGTGGATGGCCGAGCCGTCGCGCCCGCCACCGCTGTTTTCGCCGCCGGTCAGCACCCATTTTCCCTTGAATTGCGCAGCGCGCGCCTGCGCCTCTTCCAGGGTGGCCGGCCCCAGGGTGGCCAGTCCCCGCTGCGCGCCACGCGTGCCGGCAGAGTAGGCGGGCGTCGCCATGCGCAGGGACTGCTCCCCGGGCGCCACCATCTTGCCCGACCAGGGGCCGCGGTTGAAACCGACGGACACCTGGCCTGCTTCTTCCAGCTCGGCTTGCACGCCCCATTGCTGCAGTTGCATGCGCGCCCATTGCGCCGCATGCGTGTAGACATCGCTGCCGGCCATGCGGCCGCCGAAGCGGTTGCTCAGGATGTCGAGCCAGTCCATCGCGCGCGGCTCGCCGGTGCCGAGCGCCACAATCCGGCGCGCCGTGGCGTCGCTGGACGGCGATGTCGTCGCTTCCATGCCGGCATCCCTGCCGGACAGCGTGGCCAGGAAGGCGGGCAGCCTGTCTTGCCGGCGTGCCGCGAGCGCCGCGTCCAGCTTCGCGGAACGGTGCAGCTTATCCTGGCGCAACAGGGTTTCGTAGGCGCGCAGCACGCCCTGCACGCCCGCCAGGTCACTGGCGCTCCGTTGTCCGGCCTGGTCCGGGTGTTCGATCTGGAAGGCCATCACGCTGGCCAGATATTGAAAGACCGTTGCCTCGCGGATGGCCGGCCGGCTGGCGATGGAGAGCCAGCTTTCCAGCGGACTGGCCGGTAGCGTGACGTCCGGAATCGCCTCGATCCACGCTTCCAGCCAGGCGCCATCGCGTTGTTGTATTGCCAGGGGATCGCCCTGTGCCTCTTTCGCCATCTGCACCACGCGCGCGCGCTCGGCCGGCGTGGAAGGGCCGCGCGCGGCGCCGCTTGCCGCCGTCGCCGGCGCTGCGGGCGGCAATACCGGCGGCACATAGCGCTCCTTGAGCCGCATGCCCGTCACGGGCTTGGGTTCGTTCTCATCGGTTTCGACCAGGCGTTCGCCACTCAGCACGTCGCCCTTGGCTTGCAAGGTCCAGCGGATCGTCACCTCGGTGCTGATGTCCTTGCCGTTGCGCCCCGTGCTGACGCGCCTGCCGCCATGCCTGAAGACCGTGCCGGCGGGCCCGGGCGTCCCGTCGACCGCGCGCGGCGGCGTCAGCTGGCCCCGTTCGTCGAGCCACGCGATCGTCGCGCGCATGCCGCCTTGTTCTTCAGTAATGTCGAGGATGCCAGTGTCGGTCAGGTCGACCTCGACGCCATTCGTCGTGGTCGTGCCCGTCGCCGTCTGGAATTGCCAGTGTCCGGCGAGGGCCGGCGCCTGGGCGTACAGGGTGCCCGGCAGCGCGGCAGCCGCGAGGATGCACGTGGCGTAAAGGTGGGGAGGGAGCAGGTGCATGGATATCCTTGTCATGGTTTTCACTCGGGAAGAGATGAAAAAACAGTATGGGGATAAGCAGATTGCCAAGATGCTACTTTGCGACCAAGGCCGGGATTTGCGGACTGAGGGCGGGTTTGGCCGCGCCGAATGCCAGATCAACCTCGTCCAATGCGGCTTGCGGGACGAGGTTGATTTGGGACAAACTTACTTCGCGAACGCTTGCGCCGCCGGCGTGACGGTGACGGCCGCCGGCTGGATGCCCAGCTTCATCGCGCCGATGACCTTGTCCTCATCGAGCAGCGCCTGCGGCTTGTTGCCGTCGTACTTGATGGGCGAAAACGCGTCGCTGACGAGCTTATCCTTCAAGCCGGCCGCATCCTTGGCGACGATCACCACGGACAGGTTCTTCGCCGACAGGTGCTGCTTGATGGCGCGGTTGACGTCGGCCAGCGTCAGTTTCGACAAGCCATCACGCATCAGCTTGGTGAACTCGGGCGTGCCATACCACTGCGAATCGAGCGCGTAACCGAGTTGCTGGTCTTGCGTCGAGGTCATGACGAAGACGTTCTTCATCAGATAGTCGCGCGTGGTGGCGAAGTCGTCCTGCGTCAAGCCATTGTCGATCAGCTTGCCCAGTTCCGTCAGGGCCACGCGCAGGGCGAAGTGGGCGTTGTCCGGCGCCACGGGGCGGATCCAGATCTCGAACAGTTGCGCCTTGCGGCCCAGGTTCGGGTTCGGGAAGAACTGGTACATGCCGCGCGGGAAGGCTTCGATGTACGCGTAATCGCCATAGTTCATGCCGCGGATTTCACGGATGCGCTGGTACAGGTAGGAATTCGAGGCGCGGTGCTCGCCCAGCCACGTTTTCGCCAGCCACAGGGCGGGGAAGTCCGGGTGCGTGCGCGTCACCTCCAACGGCAAGCCGAAGGAAATGGCCGTGGCGCGCGTGTTCTTCTCGATGATTTCCACTTCCAGGCCCTGCGCCTTGCGGCCCACGGGCTTGACCGTGGCTGGCAAGCCGGCACCGGCCGGCAAACTGGCCAGCGCCTGCGTCAGCGAGGCCGTCATGGCGTCGGACACGTCGCCGGAAATACCGACCTTGACGGCGCCCTGCGCATACGCGCTCTTCCAGAACTGTTTGACGTCGTCGAGGGTGATGGCGTCGATGCCGGCGACCGTGCCCAGCACGGGGTGGCCATACGGCGTGCCCGCGTAGACGTTGGTTTGCAGGCGTTCCTTGGCGAATTCCTCCTCGTTATTGTCCTTCAGGTCCAGCAGCAGCGCGTTCTTTTGCGCATCCTTCAGGCGGCGGAAGTCGTCTTCGCGGAAACCGGGCGAGAGCAGCAGCGGCAGGGCGATGGCGTTGAACTGGGTCCAGTTATCCTTGTGGATGGAGCCCGTAAAGGTCGTCATTTCCTTGTCCGTCTGCTGGCTGAAGCTGCCGGCGAGGGGGAACAGGGCCTGGTTGACCTCGTCGATCTTGCGCTCGGACGATCCACCGGACGCCACCATGGCTGCCGTCAGCGCAGCCAGGCCTTCCTTGCCCTTGGGGTCTTGCGCGGAACCGGCCGCAAACAGCAGCTTGTAGCGGATCTGCGGCAGTGCGGATTTTTGCACCAGCACGTCGAACTTCGCGTTCGCGGCGGCCGGCAGCAGGCTGGCCAGGGTCGGCGTGGCGGCGATGGCGGCGGCCATCGGCTGGTGCGACAGGGTCGTCACCACAAGGCCGTCGTCCGTCAGGTATTTGCGCGCGGCCGCCTGCAGGTCGGCCGGCGTGAGCGTGTCGATCAGGCGGTAGTACTGGTTGATGGTGGCATACGAGCGGTCGAAATGCACGAAGGAAGCCAGGGTGCCGGCGATCTGCTCCGTGTTGTCGAGCGAGCGGATCAGCCCATATTTTTCAGCCGACTTGGCGTCCGCCAGGTCTTTCTCGCTGACGGGCGTGTCGCGCAGCTGCGCCACGGTAGCCAGGATGGCGTCGCGCACGTAGACGGCATCATCGATGTTTTTCACGCGCGCGCCTAGCACGGCCAGGGTCGGGTCGACCCGGTCCGGCGTCATGTCGAACAATTGGTCGACCTTCTGCTCGTTCTGCACCAGGCGCTTGTACAGCGGCGAGGTGCGGCCGAACGACAGCGACAGCAGGGTCGCCAATGCGGCCTGGTCCTTGTCCTTCACGGAAAACGCGGGCGCGTGGAAGCCGACGGCGACCCATGGCAGGGTCGGCGTGGGCCAGGCCACGTGCTTGTAGACGGGGCCGCGCGGGGCCGGTTCCACGGGCACGGCCGCCTGCTGCTTGCCGCGCTGCCAGGCGCTCCAGTATTTTTCCACCAGCGCGATCGCTTGCTGCGGTTCCACGTCGCCGGCGATGATGATGGTGGTGCGCTCGGGACGGTACCAGCGGTCGAAGAAGATCTTCGAGTACGCATACTGGTTCGGCATGTCTTCGATGTCCTGGATGAAACCCATCGTCGTGTGCTTGTAGGTATGCGTCGTGTAGGCGCTGTCGCGCATCACTTCGAACAGTTTCGAGACGGGATTGGCGCTGTTCTTGTTGTATTCGCCCAGCACGGCCCGCGATTCCGTCTTGAACGCGTCTTCCGCATAGTCGAGGTGCTGGAAGCGGTCCGCTTCCACCTTCAGCACGGTTTCCAGGTCCTGCTTGGCAAACGTCGTGTGGTAGTTGGTCAAGTCGTCGCTCGTATACGCATTCTGGCGCGCGCCGGCGCGGGTGATGACTTCCTGGTATTTTTCGGGCGGGTAGGCCTTGGTGCCGCGGAACATCATGTGCTCGAAGAAGTGGGCAAAGCCCGACTTGCCCGGCTCGACTTCATTGCGCGAGCCCGTCTGCACGGGAATCTGCAGCGACACGAGGTTGGGGAAGCCGGTCGGCACGATGATGATTTTCAGACCGTTGGCCAGGGTCTTTTCCGTCGCCTTGAACGGCAGCAAATCGGCCTTGCTGGCGGCAGCGCCTTGGGCGGCGGCCGGTTTGACGGGCGCGGCGCCCAGGTTCGACGAGGCCATGGCCGACAGGGCCAGGGCGAAGGCGGGTAATAAAACAGGCATGATTCTTGACACGGGGGCTCCTTCTTTTCTTGGAATGTGGAAAGTGCAACACCGCAGCATAGAATATTCGTGCCGCCCTGCATAGGGGCTAACAGTCGGGCCGCAGGATGCGTGCCGTCAAGTGGGCGAGGAAGTCGCGTTTGGTGGGCAGGAACATGCGGATGTACACGATGTCGTGCGCGCGGTCATGGTGATACACGACGCGGATATCTTCGCACAGGCGTTGCCGCACATCAATGCCGACTTCGCGGGCGGCTTCGACGGGCGTGCCGCTGTCGGAGAAGGTCTTGAGATCGGCAAATAATTGCCGGAAAGCCGCGATGAACTGGGCATGGGCGGCCGCCGTGTGGCGTGCCTTGAAGTCGCTGCGCAGTTCATTGAAATCGGCTTGCGCGCTTTTCAGCACGACGATGCGCGCCATGTCAGTCCTGATCGAGGCTGGCCAGGAAGTCTTCTTCGGACACCACGTCGCCACGCGCGATGTCCTGGTTGCCCATGGCAATCAGTTTCATGAATGCATGCTGCTCCTGCATGTGCCGCGCTTGCCGCTTGCCTTCCTGATACGCGTGCATGGACAGCACGACCATCTTCGCTTCACCATTTTGCGTGATGATGATGGGCTCGTCCTGGCCCGCGTCAAAGCTGTTGACGATCTCGGTGGTATTGGCCTTGAGATAGGAAATCGGCTTGATGCGTTCCTTGAGGTCCATGGCGGCTCCGAATGCGAAAAAAATACGATAGGACCAAATATACACCAAATTTGGTCGTGCTTCCTTGTTGCCTAGGTGAGCGTCGTTTCCGGCAGGCTGATGCGGTTGCGGCCCAGGTGCTTGGCGCGGTACAGGGCGCAATCGGCCGTGTGGATCAACTGACCCAGTTCCGTGCCGGGGCCGGGCAGGGCCGTGGCGGCGCCGATGCTGACGGTGACGCAGGCGCCGTCGGGACGCTTGCGCGGCAGTTGCAGCCGCTCCACGCGCTGGCGGATGCGCTCGGCCACGATGGCCGCGCCCTTGAGCGACTGGTTCGGCAGGATGACGGCAAATTCCTCGCCGCCGTAGCGGGCCACCAGGTCGTTCGTGCGCATTTCGCTGGCCACGGCGCCGGCCACCTTGCGCAGGCACAGGTCGCCGCCCTGGTGGCCGTGGCTGTCGTTGTATTCCTTGAAATTGTCGACATCGACCATCAGCAGCGACAGGGGCTGGCCCTGGCGCTGGGCGCGCTGCCACTCGGCCAGGATGGTGTCGTCGAAGCAGCGCCGGTTTGCCAGGCCCGTCAGGCCGTCGCGCGTGGCCAGGCGTTCCAGTTCCACGTGCGCGCGTTTTTCATCCGTCATGTCGCGCAGGGTTTCGACGACGGCGATCAGTTCGCCGTGATTGCCATAGATGGGACTGGCATCGACGGCCAGGTAGCGGCGCCGCCCCGTGCGCGGCATGTCGCACCAGTTTTCCGCGCACAGATTGCTGCCCGTGCTGCTGCGGTATTGCTGCTGCGCGTGCAGGGCGCGCATGTCGCCGCCGCGTCCGGCCAGCAGCAGGTCGGCCAGGGTGGGGCGCTCGTCGTTGTAGAAGCAGCGGCCCGGCTCGCGCGTGCGCAGCACTTCGTCCGCCGGCACGCCCGTCAGCTGTTCGCAGGCGCGGTTCCAGATCATCACCTGGCCATGCACGTCGAGGACAAAGGTGGGCACCACCAGCAATTCCATCATCTTGACGGCGAAAGCCTGGGCTGCATCGCAGGGCGATGCGCTGGCGTGTGCATGGCTATCCGGCATGTAAGCATCCTTCTTGGGGTGATTGGGCTGGCTCGTTGGCCATGATGCAGCGTGGCGCGCCGATGGTGTTGATATTGAGCAATATTTCAGTCTGGAACCAGGGGCGCCTCCTCGAAGGCGGCCAGTGGCAGGGACAGGCGCAAGGTGGTGCCGGCGCCGCTGTGGCTTTCGATGTGCAGGCTGCCGCCGGCGGCGGCCACGCGCTCATGCATGCCGGACAGGCCGCAGCCGAGGCGCGGAGGCGAACCCGACAGCCCGACGCCGTCGTCGCTGATGCGGCATGCCAGGGTGGCGCCCGTTTGCTGCAGGCACAGCTGGACATGCGTGGCGCGCGCATGGCGGGCGATGTTCGCCAGCGCTTCCTGCAGCGCGTGGTACAGCAGGGGGCCATGCGCGCTGCCGGCGGCGGCGTCGAGCCGGTAATCGCAGCTGCAATCGATGCCCGTGGTGCGCTGGAAGTCTGCCAGCAAGCCGTCGCACGCCGCTTGCAGGCCCGCGTCGAGGGCGGGCGGGCGCAGGTTGTGGATGATGCAGCGCAGCGCCGTGATGCTGAGGTCGACATTGCGCGCCATCACGGCCAGTTGCCGCGCCAGCAAGGGCGCCGCATCATGCGTGCTGGTCTGCAGCATGGTCAGGTCGATTTTCAGGGTCAGCAGATGCTGGCCCAGGTCGTCGTGGATGTCGCGCCCGATGCGCAGCCGTTCCTGTTCGCGCGCCTTGTGCTGCTCGCTGGCCACGCGCGCCTGTTCGCCCGCCGCGCGCAGCTGTTCCAGCGCCAGCAGGCGCAGTGCCAGGCGGTGCTGGTGCCACAGCAGCAGCGCCAGCGCGCCCAGCAGGATGGCGCAGGCCAGCATCGACGGGGAGGGCGTGTCGGGCTGCAGCATCGGCCCGTCGGCATGGGCGGCATGCGCGGCAGCGAGTGCGGTAGCCGCCAGGCAGGCCAGAATGCTCAGGCGGTACGGCGGACGTATCCAGCGGTGCAGCATGTCCATGCTCCCTAAAATGTTTTCCATCAAGCAATGTTCTTACAGAAAATATATTAACTTGGGGCTATTTATATTGTCTAAACGCAAAAGCTGCGCAGTTATGCCTGCGAATATGGCTTTCCGGCCCCTGCCGGCCGCAGCGGCAGGCGGCGGGTACGGCATTTGCACGGGAAGTGTCGCGGCGGCATATAATAGAGGGTTGTCAATCGGCTTTTACCGTGACGGCGCTGTGCGCCGGCCTCGATGCGTTCGCCCTGCGCGATGACGCCAGCCAGCTCTTAGGAAATACAGTGACTTATAGCATCAAAGAGATTTTTTACACCCTGCAGGGCGAAGGTGCGCACGCGGGCCGTCCTGCCGTGTTTTGCCGCTTTTCCGGCTGCAACCTGTGGACGGGCCGCGAAAGCGACCGCGCCACGGCCGTGTGCCAGTTCTGCGACACGGATTTCGTCGGCACGGATGGCGAACTGGGCGGCAAGTTCAAGACGCCGCAGGAACTTGCCGCGCTGATCGACAGCCTGTGGCCAGCCAGCTACGCGCCCAGCAAATACGTGGTGTTTACGGGCGGCGAGCCGCTGCTGCAACTGGATGCGGCGCTGATCGACGCCATGCATGCGGTGGGCTTCACCATCGCCATCGAAACCAACGGCACCTTGCCCGTGCCGGCCGGCGTGGACTGGATCTGCGTCAGCCCGAAGATGGGCTCCACCCTGGTGGTGCACAAGGGTAACGAAATCAAGGTGGTCATTCCCCAGTTCCAGCAAGACCTGGCCGCCTACGAACAACTGGACTTCGAGAACTTCTTCGTGCAGGCGATGGACGGCCCCCTGGCCGCGCACAACATGAAGCTGGCCATCGAAACGTGCAAAAGCAACCCGAAGTGGAAGCTGAGCCTGCAAACCCATAAACTCCTGCAAATACCTTAATCAAATAACATGCTGACTATCACACGCAAGCTCGAATTCGACGCGGGCCACCGCATTCCCGACCACAAGAGCCAGTGCCGCAACCTGCACGGCCACCGCTACACGGTGGAAATCACCCTGGTCGGCAAGGTCATCGAAGCGGAAGGCAATTCCGACAATGGCATGATCATGGACTTTTCCGACGTGAAAACCCTGGCCAAGCAGCACCTGGTCGACGTCTGGGACCACGCCTTCCTCGTGTATGAAAAGGACACGGCCGTGCGCGACTTCCTGGCCAGCCTGCCCGACCATAAAACCGTCGTCATCGACCGCATCCCGACCGTGGAAAACCTGGCGCGCATCGCCTTCGAGATCCTGAAAGCGGCGTTTACCGACCATTTCGGCACGGGCTTGCACCTGCATAAACTGGTGCTGCATGAAACGCCGAATTGCTGGGCAGAAGTGACCGATGACTGAAACGCACGCTAGCGCGCAGGACGCGCGCTATATGCAGCTGGCCCTCGAACAGGCCCAGCACGCGTGGGACCTGGGCGAAGTGCCGGTCGGCGCCGTCGTCGTCAAGGATGGCGAAGTCATTGCCGTGGGCTACAACCAGCCCATCGGCCGCCACGACCCCACGGCGCACGCGGAAGTGATGGCCCTGCGCGCCGCCGCCGAAAAGCTGGGCAACTACCGGCTGCCCGGCTGCGAGCTGTACGTGACCCTGGAACCGTGCGTGATGTGCTCGGGCGCCATGCTGCATGCGCGCCTGGCGCGCGTCGTGTATGGCGCGGGCGACCCGAAGACGGGCGCCTGCGGTTCCGTGCTGAACCTGTTCGAGCAGCCGGCGCTGAACCACCAGACAGCCATCGAAGGCGGCGTGCTGGCCGACGAGTGCGGCGCCTTCCTGCGGCGTTTCTTTGCCGAGCGCCGCCGCGCGCAGGCGGAAGCGCGCAAGCTGGCCACTCCCCAGGGCTGACGCCAGCCCGGGCAGGGCAGGGCCGCCACGGCCTTGCCCCAAGCGTCAACCTTGCCAGCCATTCAGGCTGGCATTTTTTATAACTGTTGCGAAATAACATCTGTCTAGACCATTTTGCCATTCTCAAATGAGAATGATTCGTGTTACAGTATTGTTTTCGCCAGCAACCTTTCCCCTTACGCATCGTTATCGATCCGGGTTCAAGAGCCAGCCTTCACTCTTCCACCGGATCATCATGACTACTGTGCTTTTGCAGCGCACCGCTGCACCCGTCGTATCTCCAGCCCACCTGCCTCTCCGCCGCCATAACCTGGTGCTGCGCGCCGCCTTGCTGGGCCTGTTTGCGGCGCCGCTGCTGCCTGCCGTGGCCCAAACGGCCGCCATCAACGCGGGCACGGCCGCGCAGGAACCGGCCAAGCTGCCCGTTTTCCCGGAAATCGTCGTGAACGCCAAGCAAGACTACGAGCGCCGCGCCGGCACCAAGACGGTCATCACGAGCGAAGACCTGGAACGCCGCGGCGTGACGGACATGGGCGGCATCGTGCGCTATCAGCCACTGATCAGCACGCCAATGGCGGCATCGGGCGCCGGCAGCGTGTGGGATGGTTCGGGCAACACGGGCTACAACATCCGCGGCATGGAAGGCAACCGGGTCAGCCTGGATGTGGATGGCATTTCCCTGCCGGATGCGGCGCCGAAGCCGGATGGCACCACCTTGAACGCCTTCGGCACGGGCCGCGACTATTTCGATCCTGAAACCTTCCGCGAAGTGCGCATCGATTCGGGCACGACGGCCGCCAGCGGCGCCAATCCTGGCCTGGGCGGCAGCGTGGCCTTCATCACCAAGTCGCCCGAGGATTACCTGGGCGCAGGGGTGGACCATTATGTGGCGTATAAATACGGCCGCGCCACGGCGGACCGCAGCAATGCGCACACCTTGACGGGCGCCGCCAAGATCGGCGCCAATCTGCAAGGCCTGGCCGTGTACGTGCACCGCGATGGCGAGCAGACGGACAGCCGCGGCAGCGCCCCCGTCAATCCGGACGACTGGCACTCGAACGCCTTGCTGTCCAAGCTGGTGTGGGCCTTGCCGGGCGAACAAAAGCTGGACTTGACGGTCGACATGTTCGAGCGCAAGAACAAGCGCGATCTGCGCAACAAGGTCAGCACGTATTATCCGACCGGCGTGCAGCAGGATTCCACCACCAGGCGCACGCGCGTCAGCCTGGGCCACGACGTGGCGCTGAAGGACTTCGCCCTGTTCGACCGCCTGACGTCGAAGGTGTATCTGCAGAATGCGAAAATCGATGACCAGACGCAAGGCCGCTACACCTTCGGCAGCCCGTCGCAGCGCACCATCGACACCAGCTTCAAGAATGACAGCATCGGCCTGACCTCGGAAGCGACCAAGCAGCTCAATGCCGACAATGCGCTGCTGTACGGGGTGCAGCTGGAGCAGACAAAATCGCGCCGGCCATGGGTGGAAGACCGCACCATCATCGCCACGGGCGTGCACCAGGTCACGCGCAAGAACCGCATGGCCGACATGGACAGCACCAAGGTGGCCGTGTACGTGCGCGATGACTACAGTTTTGACGTGGGCGGCAAGAAAGCCGTGCTGACGCCGGGCCTGCGCGCCGACTACCGCAAGCTGGAACCGAAAAACCTGCAAAACTATGTGATCGCCGTGCCGAATGCCGCCAAGGAAGTGCGCAAGGAAAGCGATACCTATTTCACGCCGAGCCTGAGCCTGTCCGTGGAAGTGCTGCCGCAAATGCATGCCTATGCCACCGTCACGCGCGGCACGCGCCTGCCGACGGCGGCCGAGCGCACGGGCACCTATGATTCCTTCAGCTACACGGGCACGGGCACCGGTTATGCCGTGCTGGGCAATGCGAATCTGCGCAAGGAAACCAGCCAGGCCTACGAGCTGGGCTTGAAGGGCGACATCGTCAAGGGCTTGAGCATGCACGCCTCCGTCTACCAGACGGAATACAAGAACATGATCGAGTATGTGGCGCAGGAAGACGATCCGGTCAATTTCCCCACCATCGTGCAGGGTCTGTTCCGTCCGGAAAATATCGGCGATGCCCGCACCTGGGGCGGCGAGCTGAGCTTGCGTGCGGAGCTGGGTGCCTGGTCGCCTGCCATGCAGGGCTACCGCGTCGACCTGGCCACGGGCGTGGCCAAGGGCCGCTCCTTCAATACCCAGACGGGCCAGAGCGGCGGCCTCGCTTCGGTGGCGCCGCCCAAGACGGCGCTGACCTTCGGCTACGACCATGCGAACCAGCTGTTCGGCCTGGAACTGACGGCCCTGCATGCAGGCGAGAAACAGGCGCCGAACGATCTGTTGATGGGCACGACCGCGCCGCGCTACAAGGTGCCGTCGTACACCATCTTCGACCTGTCGACGTACTGGAACGTCCACAAGAACGCCAAGATCATCGTCGGCGTGTACAACTTGACGGACCGCAAGTACTGGGATTACGCCGCCGCGCGCAGCCTGGCGGCCGGCACCACGGCGGCCTCCCGCCTGGAGATCGAGCGCTATGCCAAGCCGGGCCGCAACGTCGCCGCCAGCCTCAGCATCAACTACTGATTTTTACCGGGGAGGGGTGCTTGCCCCTCTTTTTTTCCATGTTTGATTGAATGGTCTCTCTATGAAGTTATCCAAACTCGTTCTATCCCTGCTAGGCAGCCTGCTGATCGCAAACGCATACGCGGCCCCAGCCACTTTGGCGGAACGCTGGTCCACCTTGCGCACGGAGCAGCCGAAGCTGCAGATCCGCGACGCGGCGCGCGCGCTGGGTGTATCCGAAGCGCAATTGCTGGCAACCAACATCGGCAAGGGCGTCACGCGCCTGCAGGCCGACGGCAACCAGCCGCGCGAAATCATGCGCGCCGCGCTGGACCTGGGCATCGTGCAAGCCATCACGCGCAATGAAAACGGCGTGATCGAAACGACGGGCGTCGCCAGCAAGTTCAAGCAGGCGGGCGACAAGTCGGAACAGGCCGACGCCAAGCAGGATCCGGAAACGGAAGCGCGCCAGCGCAACATCGCGGGCGGCTACCTGGGCGGCCAGATCGACCTGCGTTTCCACTTTGAAAACTGGAAATACGCATTTGCCGTGGAACAAGCTGGCCGCGACGGCAAGCCGACGCGCAGCCTGCAATTCTTTGACGCCAACGGCACGGCCGTGCACAAGATATACCTGCGCAACGAGCCGGGCGTGGCCGTGTACGACAAGCTGGTGGCAAACTTCCGCCTGCCGCAGCAGAGCGCGGAACTGAACGTGCTGGCCGTGGCGCCGAAGGCGGCGGAAAAGCCGGATGCCGAGATCGACGTCAAGGAATTCCAGCTGGCCTGGAAAGACATGACGGACGTGCACCAGTTTGCGCAAATCATGCGCGAATTCCATTTGTCGCGCGAGCAAGCCTTGCGCCTGGCGCCGGCCGGCGTGGTCGAGCGCGTGACGCCTGCAGCGCTGCGCACCCTGCTGGAAAACGCGGCCAAGGACAAGGTCGCCATCATGGTATTCCTGGGCAATGACGGCTTGACGCAGATCTACAGCGGCAAGATCGAGAAAACCATGGCCGCCGGCGGCTTCTTCAACGTGCTGGACCCGGACTTCAACTTGCACATCCGCGACACGGCCCTGCGCAGCGGCTGGGTCGTCAAGCGCGGCGGCGTCACTTCCGTCGAGTTCTTCGACAACGACGGCACGCAAGTGGTCTCCTTCTTCGGCGTGCGCGAGCGCGGCAAGCCGCAGCCGCAAAGCTGGGTCGACCTGGCCGATTCCTTGCCTAAAGCCAAGTAAGCAGTACCGTTGATTCGTCACCGTTGCCGCGCGCCGTACCGGCGCGGCAACACTTCAGCTGAGTGCCGCGTGCCGGTCTCATGTCTGAAGCACAATAGTGGTATGCTGACTCCAAGGCCGCAGCGATCGTGCCTGCGTGCTGGTTCCTGGAAGAGAGGCAATCATGGCAACCATCATGGCGAACGGCCTCAACATAGCTTATGAGAGCCACGGCAACCCGGATGATCCGTGCGTGCTGCTGGTCATGGGCCTGGGCATGCAACTGATCGCCTGGCCGGCGGACTTCGTCGAAGGCATCGTCGAGCAAGGTTTTCGGGTACTGCGTTTCGACAACCGCGACAGCGGCCTGTCGAGCAAGATGGCGCTGGCGGGCAAACCGTATCTGCCCTTGGCCTACGTGAAAAACCTGCTGGGCTGGCCCCTGAAAACTTCCTACACCTTGAATGACATGGCCGAAGACGCGCTGGGCTTGCTGGCGTCCCTGCGTATTGCGCAGGCGCACGTGATCGGCGTGTCGATGGGCGGCATGATCGCGCAAGTGATGGCGGCGCGCGCGCCGCAGCAGGTGCTCAGTTTGACCTCCATCATGTCGAGCAGCGGCCGGCGCGGCTTGCCCGGCCCCACGCGGGCAGCCCGTAATGCCTTGCTGCAACGTCCGAAACGCAATGCCAGCCGCGCCGAGCTGATGGCGCACATGGCCGCCACCGTGCGCGTCATCGGCAGTCCCGCCTATCCCGTCTCGGAACGGCTGCTGTACCAGCGCATCGAGGCGGCGCTGGAGCGGGGCAGTTGCCCGGAAGGCGTGGCGCGGCAAATGGTGGCCATCGCCGCATCGGGCGAGCGCACCGCCTTGCTGCCCAGCATCAGTTGCCCGTCCCTGGTGATCCATGGCGCGGCCGACCCCCTGATCCCCGTCGCCTGCGGCATCGACACGGCGGCGCTGATCCCCGGCGCCCGGCTCGAGGTGATCGAAGGCATGGGGCACGACATGCCGCCCCAGCTGATCGAGCGCCTGCTCGCCTTGATCGATGTGCATCTGCAAGGTAAGATGGCGCCCCAGATGCGCTCCCAGCCAGCTTGAGCCAGGCGCGCCCACCACTTGACTAGCCAGGCATATTTTGAAGACACCTGAGATTGGCATCGCCATCGTCGCGCCGGGCGGTTGTGCGCCCGACGAGGCGGCTTTGGCGCGCGGCATCGCCCGCTTGCAGGCGCAAGGCGCCACCGTCCACAATTACTACGACCCCGAGCACACCTTCCAGCGCTTCGGCGGCACGGATGCGGGCCGCCTGGCGCAGCTGAACGCGGCGGCGGCCGACCCGGCCGTGCAGGTAGTGATCGCCTTGCGCGGCAGCTACGGCATCAGCCGCATCCTGCCCGACATCGATTTCCAGCGCATGGCGGATAGTGGCAAACTGTTTGTCGGCTACAGCGATTTCACGGCCTTCCACATGGGCTTGATGGCGAAAACGGGCCGCGCCAGCTTTGCCGGCCCCATGATGTGCGACGATTTCATCCGCGACGAGCCGGAGCAATTTACGCTGGATCAACTGTGGTCGTGCCTGGCCGGTCCCACGCACACCGTCACGGGCGCGTCCGTTGGCAATCCGCAGGTCGAGGTGGCGGGCAAGTTGTGGGGCGGCAACCTGGCCATGCTGGTCCACTTGCTGGGCACGCCATACTTCCCGGAAATCGACGGCGGCATCCTGTTCCTGGAAGACGTCAACGAACACCCGTACCGGGTCGAGCGCATGCTGCTGCAGTTGCTGTACGCGGGCGTGCTGCAGCGCCAGCAAGCGGTGGTGCTCGGCGATTTTTCCGGCTATAAACTGAGCCCCATGGACAAGGGCTACGATGTCGACGCCATGCTGGCCTATGTGCGCGAACGCTTGCCCGTGCCCGTGCTGACGGGGCTTGAATTCGGCCATATCCGCCGCCGGGTCACCTTGCCGTTCGGTGGCCAGGCACGGCTGCAATCGGATGCGTCCGGCTTCAGCCTGCAGGTGGGCGATTACCCGACCCTGGCGCGCCCCTGAACGTCCTGAACTCCGCGGGCGCCAGGCCCGGCAGGCTGCTGCAGCTCGACGTGCTGCGCGGCATCGCCGTGTTTGGCATCTTGCTGGTGAATATCTGGGGCTTTGCCTGGGGTACGCTGTCCCTGCGCTACGGCACCTTGCCGGCGCAGCCGCCCGTGCTGGACCAGCTCGTCATTTTCGGCGTGGCGGCGCTGGCGCAATTCAAGTTCTATCCCATCTTTGCCTTTTTGTTTGGCGCCGGCTTTGCCTTGCAGACACGTTCCCTGAAGCGTCAGCTGGGCAGCTGGGAGCAGGCGCAGGCGGCGTATCGGCGCCGGCTGCGCTGGCTGCTGGCGTTCGGCTTGCTGCACGGTTTCCTCATCTGGAGCGGCGACGTGCTGACCTCGTATGCCGTGGCCGGCATGCTGATCCTGCCGCTGGCATCAGCCAGGCTCAGCCGTGTGCGCAACCGCGCCTGGCTGGTGGCGGCCGGCTTTCTTTTATTCATGTGCCTGTTGATTCCCGTGGGCCAGCAGGGCGGCGCGCCGGACACCGCGCGCGACTTGCACAGTTTTGCGGAGCGTTTTGCCACCTATACGCAAGGCGGCGCATGGGCCGTGGCCAGGCTGCGCGCCAACGATTTCCTCGTTTCCTTGCTGTATGCCGCCGTCATGCTGCCGCATATCATCGTGTTGTTCCTGCTGGGTATCTTGTCCGTGCGTTTCGGCTGGCTGACGCAGCCGCAGCGCCACCAGCGCCTGTGGCGCCGCGTGCGTGCCGTGGGACTGGGCCTGGGCTTGCCGTTCAACTTGCTGGCGGCGGGCGCCGTCGCCTGGCAGGTGGCCGATCCGTATCAAACCGTGTTCGATACGGCCCTGTTCGAAGTGGGCCTGTTCGCCGGCGGCCCCGTGCTGGCGGCCGGCTATGTGGCCGCGCTGATGCTGGCCGGCCCCTTCATGCTGCGCTGGCTCGGCGCATGGCTGGCGCCCGTAGGACGCATGGCACTGAGCAATTATCTGCTGCAATCGCTGATCGGCACCTGGCTGCTGCAGGGGCCGGGCCTGGGCTGGGGCGCAACATTGCGTCCGGCCGAGATGCTGGGACTGGCCGTGCTGGTCATGGCGGGGCAGGTGCTGCTGAGCCGTTACTGGCTGCAATATTTCCGCCAGGGGCCGATGGAAGCGCTGTGGCGCCGGCTGGCGCGATTACCTTAATCCGTTCCCCAGTCGAACGCGCCTTGCGCCGCGGCCGCTGGCGGCGGTTTGGGTTTGGCGGACGGCACCAGCGGATTATCCACGGCATGCCATTCGAACAGGTCCACGTCGAGCATGCAGGTGCGCGCCAGGTGCAGCGCTTGCTCGGGTGTCAGGGCGGGGTCCAGCCAGCGGTGCGCATCTTCCAGGCTGACGGCCACGGGGCGGCGGTCGTGGATATCGACCATGCCGCCCAGGCTGTCGGCCGTCACCAGCACGAAACCCGCTTCTTCCCGGTTGTGCTTGTACGGCCCGAACTGGGCCAGCACCAGCAGGAACAGGCGCGCGCGGTCCTTGCGGTGGATGTGCCACGGCTGCTTGCTGCCTTTCTCTCCCGTCCATTCATACCAGCCGTCGACGCAGACGATGCCGCGTCCCGCGCGCAGCAAGGGCTTCCAATACGCGCCGGCGAGTTTTTCCAGGCGGGCATTGATGGCGATGGGAATTTTTTTCTTGCCGGGCGCGGCCACGGCCGCGGCGGCCCAGGCGGGGCGGTAGCCCCAGAACACGTCGTCCACCCGGCGCACGCCATCCTGGATATGCAGCACGGGCCGGTAAGTGCCCGGTGACACGTTCAGGTGCGGCTCGGCCTCGCTGTCGAACACCGCGTCCGTCCAGCCGAAGGATGACGCCAGCACGCGCGCCGTGTCATGTTGATCGAATCGTCCACACATGGCGGAATCATACCCTATCGCCTGGTGGCACGGGCGCGGCGCGCGCCCTTTTCGTGAGTGTGGTCAAACGTACAGACCTGGACGGCCGCAAGGCGCACAGTGGAAGCCAGTCAGGTCCCTGACGCTTCTTGCATCGGAGGAATTATGTCTTTTGAAAACCCCACCATCCACAAAGGTTTTACCATCAGCGCCACGGCCAGCCAACGCCGCGATGGCCGCTGGGTCGGCTCGTATGTCAGCCAGAACCAGGCATGCGGCGCGTATGCGGACACCTGCGATTACGACGATTGCAGCAACGAAAAAGAGGCGCAGCAACTGGCGCTGTCCGTCGGCTGGCGCCTGGCCGATGGCGTGCCGGCAGGCTGAGGCAGCTTGCCGGTCAGTTCTTCCTCCGCAGGGCCAGCAGCAAGCCGGCCACGGGGAAGAACAGGACGGTGCCCAGCCGTACGGCGGTCAGCGAAGCGGTCTCCACGCCCAGTACATGGGGCAAGGCCAGCAGCAACAGGGGCGCGGGCACGGCTATCGCGAAGAAAAACAGGTACCACGAGTAGCCATTCTTCTTGGCCAGCAAGGCGATCAGCGCGCAGCCGACCAGGAAGACCAGCGGCAAATTCACATATTCCATTGTTGTGCGTTTTCATCCGGGAAAGCGCGTCATTATACGCGGCCCCAGGGGGCCGGAGGGGCTTGCCAACATCAGTTGCCGACGAAATCGGGCGGCTGCGGCGCCTGTTTTTCGGCGAGCGGCGCATCGGCCGGCAGCAGCGCCTTGATGGCGCCGTTATAGATGAGCTCCTGGGCATACGCCGACGCCTCGATCAAGGCCGCATGCACGGACTTGAAACTGCTCGGCGTCTCGATCAGCACGGGCTTGGCGTACACCTGCAGCGTATCGCCCCGCTTGCTGATCAAAATCATGCCGCGGTAGCGCCCATCCTTCTCCAGCGCCCCCGCCACATGAAATTCATACCCCCTGATCTGGTGTTTTTGTTCCTGATCCATGTCTCCCGCCTCCAGACCTGATTGTCGTGGCGCAGACCTGCTTACGCGTATCGAACAGCAGAGTGTTTGATCTGGGTCAATACCCAAATTCTTGACCACGATCCACCAAACGTCACGACGGCTGGTACAAGCGTAGCGAGCGGCGGGGATGTGTGGCTGAGAAGCGCAACCGCACTTCGGTGCGGTGAGCATCGCCAGCCGCAAAGCCCCCCGCGCAGTAGCTTGTGGCAGCCGTCATCACCCAGCGCGAATGGCGCGGATCTGCTGGGCCGTTTCTTCGATCTCCCGATACGCTTCCTGGATATAGCCATCGATCGGATGCCCATCCATCCACTCGAAATAGGCGCGCTCGTCGTGTTTGATGGCGAAAGGGACGTGGTGGTCGCGTATCGATTCGGCCGTTTCGCGCACCAGCGAGGCAAAAAGCAGCTCCAGAGTTTCCATGATGGTCACCTTGTGAGACGGGAATGCGGAACATTGAATGTAGCACAAAGCGGGGCGCCGGCTGCGACGCTTGCCGTCAGGCGTCGCGGAGGATGTCGAGCGCACACTCGGGATAGGCTTGCTCGAACAGGAACTGGTCTTTTTCGTACACGCAAAAGACGGCCGTGCGGTTTTCTTCGCCGGCGAAGTAATCGCCATCGACGCACAGCACCGTCATTGCCGGACCGCCGCATTTGATGCGCACGGTATCGCCTTCCTTGAACTGCTTCATCGATTGCTTCATCGCTGCTTTCAGGCTGTGGGAGTCAAGTTGATTCCCGCCATCATACGCCAGCAAGAGTGCGTGGCGCGCCCGCCAGGCAGGCCGTCCGCGGCTATCGAGAAGGAAGGCGGGGCCGGCGTGCCGGGCTTCAGGCTGCCGGATGGCCGATATGTTCGTACAGGATCACGCAGCCGATGACGATCAGCACCAGGCCGCCCACCAGTTCGGCGCGCCGGCCAGTCACCGTGCCCAGCACGCGGCCCAGCATCACGCCCAGGGTCACCATGACGAAGGTGGAAAAGCCGATGGCCGCGGCCGTGACGACAATATTGGCGCCTAGCAATGCCAGGCCCGCACCCACGACCATGGCGTCGATGCTGGTGGCCAGGCCCGTCACGGCCAGCACCCAGAACGAGTGCGACTGGGCCGGCGCTTCTTCCTCGTCGGCATCGGCAAGGGCATTGCGTATCATCAACAGGCCGATGATGCCCAGCAGGCTGAAGGCGATCCAGTGGTCCCACGCTTCCACGTAGGGCGCGGCCACGCTGCCCAGGGCCCAGCCGATGACGGGCGTGATCGCTTCGATGACGCCAAAGATCAGGCCCGTGCGCAGCGCCTCGCGCCATTGCGGCTTGTGCAGGGCGGCGCCTTTGCCCACGGCGGCCGCGAAGGCATCGGTGGACATGGCAAGGGAGAGGGCGGCGGTGGCGGCGAAATTCATCGTTGGCTTTCAGTAAAACTGGCTGGGATGTGTATGGCTGGAAACCCGGCGATTTTACCCTACGTACAAGACGACCATGGAGGCGGCCAGGCAATACGCGCCAAAGAAATGCCAGCGGCCCTGTTCCAGCCAGCGCGACAGCCAGCGCAGGGCCAGCAAGCCGGCCAGGAAGGACAGCAGCATGCCCAGCAGGCTGGGGCCAAGCAAGTGCAGCAGGCTGTTGCCGTGTTCCAGATGGTCCAGGCTGCCATTTGCCACGGCCTGGTAAAAGCGCCAGCCTTCCTTGACCAGCACGGCAGGGGTCAGCACGACGGCCAGGGCAAAGCTGAACTCTTCGGCGCGGCGCTGCGGCACGCCCATGGCGATGCCGGCGGAAATCGTGGCGCCCGAGCGGGAAAAGCCGCGGAAGGGCAGGCACAGGCCTTGCACGGCGCCGATCACCATCGCCTTGCCGATGGACAAAGTGCCGTGCTGGCGCGCTTGCAGGCGCGACGAGGCGATGATCAGCACGCCGGCGGCGGCCAGCGCGGCGGCCATCAGTCTGGCGTTGCCGAACAGGTGTTCGATTTCAAAGCCGGGCGCATCCTTGCTCATGACGTGCGTAATGCCCTTCAGCAGGCCGAAGCCGACGATGCCCGTCAGGGCCGTGGCGGCCACGAGCAGCAGGACGTTGCTGCGGAAGGCAGTGGCCGAACTGAAGTAGGTGGCGCGCCAGGATTTCCAGAAATACACGATGACGGCGAACATGGTGCCCGTGTGCAGCATCACCAGCAGCATGGTCAGCTCCGGCGACGTCGGGTCCAGCCCCATCATTTTTTCCGCCATGATGACGTGGGCGGAGCTGGACACGGGCAGCAGCTCGGCGAAGCCCTGGACGATGGAAAGTATAAATAATTGCAAGAAGCTCATGGGTATCTGGAATCGGCTGGAAAAGAAAGGCAGCCGATTTTACTTGCCAGATACCGTGGGCACGTCCCCTGCCAGATTACAGTTTGTCCATGTTTTATTGGCCGGCCGGCGCCTGCGGCTTGAAGACGCTACGGAAAGCCTTCAGGGCTGCCGGGTGATAGATCGTGCCATGGGTTTCTTCCGGCATCTTTTCCTGGTGCCATTGCAAGCCGGGCGGCGCCTGTTGTTGCAGCACGTCGGCCAGGCGCTGCACTTCGATGGCAATGCCCGCCTCGCTGCTGGATGCCAGGTACAGGCTGTGCTTGCCTGGCGCACCTTGCGCCAGCAGGGCCGCCGCATGGCGCGGCAGGGCGCCATGATTCCACCACAGGCTGGGGTCGAACGCCAGGTAATGGTCGAACAGCTGCGGCTCCTGCAGATATGTTTCCACCACGAACAGGCCGGCCAGCGATTCGCCAACGATGGCCGTTTCGCCCGTCGTGCGGTAGCGGCGCGCAATTTCCGGCTTCAATTCATCGCGGATGAAGGCCCGGTAGGCTTGCGAGCCGCCCACCACGGGGGCGATCTTGCGGTCTTCGGCGCTGTCCGTCGGCCCCGTCAGGTCGCGCCGGCGCTGCGTGTTTTGCATGCCGACCAGCATGAAGGGGCGCATCGTGCCATTTGCCACCGACACTTGCAGCAAGCCGGCCACGTGCAGGAAATCTTCCGCCATGCCGCCGTCCGGCATGTACAGCACGGGCAGCGGCGCGTCGGGCGGCGTATCCCAGGCGCGCGCCATGTAGACATTGATGTGGCGCTTTTCCTTCAGCGCCTGCGAATCGATGCTGAAACTTTCGCCGATGACGAGCGGCGTGGCCGCGCTGGAGGTGGCGGTCGCGGCGGGCGCGGCAGTAGCGAGGTGGAAGGGGCTGGACAGCAGCAGGGCGGTGGTGAGGTGCAGAGCAAGGCAAGAGCGGCGCATGGTTTCCCGTGATAAGTAGGTTGGATCGATGGCATGTACTCGTATAGACATGCCATCAAGCAATTCTATCTCATCTTTCTTGTCTTTGATGCAGCCTTACTTGATCGTCAATAGTTTTCGCTCGCGCACGATACCGGCCTTGTCGATGGTGTAGGCGACCAGCAGCGCGCCATCCTCGGCGCAGGCGTGGCAGGTGATCAGGGGCGTGGAAAACAGCACGCTCTGGCCGCCATCGCTGGTGGCCGTGCTGCCGACGAACTCGGCGGGCGCGAACGGCACAGAGTCTGGATGGGCGGCGGCAAACGCGCGCCAGGCAGGGGTGGCGCGGTCTTCCTCGCGCACGGAATCCTCGTCGACGTCGATGGCCGCGCCATCGCTGCCGATCAGCAATGTGCCTTCATTCGTGTTGGCGCGGAAAGGATAGGTGACGGTGGCCAGCGCTGCCTTGCCGAGCGGGCGCCAGGCGGAGATGAAGCCCGCCTTGTTTGCCTTGATCAGCATCCTGGCGGCGGCGATGGCTTGCGGGCGCGCGCCGCTGCGCTGCATGGTGCGCAGCAGGCAGACGTCGGGCGCCGTGGTCGATTGTTCGCTGCGGCAAGCCGACAGCGAGCGTTCCTGCCACACGGCGCGCGCGTCGATGGGGCCCGTCTCTTCGGCATGGACGGCCTGCATGGCGAGCAAACCGGAAAAGGCCAATACGGTGCAACCGATGACATGGCGGGGAAATGGTATGGACATGGGGAACTTTCTGTAGCGGAAACAATAGAGCCTCCGATTATAGGAGGGGGCCGACGAGCTTGCGCGCACGGCTGGATGGCCGCTTGACGCCCGGCGTCCGCTCGCCGATGATGGCGCGGTGAAGGTAGCCCACCGCGCGCCCATTCAAAGGAAATCCATCTCTATGCGCCTTGCCCCAGTCATCGCCGCCGTCGCGCCGTACTGGCGTGCCAGTCCTGGCGCCACGCCGGCATCCCTGGCTGCCATCGAACAGGCCATGGGCCTGCCGTTGCCGCCGGATTTACACGACTTCCTGTGCTGGTCCGATGGCGGCGCAGGGGATGTCGATGGGCAATCGCTGTCGCTGTGGCCCGCGCGCGAGCTGGTGGCGCTGAATGGCGCGTATCAACTGCAGCGCTACCTGGGCGGCCAGTGCCTGGGGATCGGTTCCGATGGCGGGCCACTATGCCTGCTGCTCGATTATCGCGCGGGCGCGGCGCCGGCCCTGGCGTACGTCAACTTCGGCGACCTCGATCCGGCCGAGGTACGCGTCATCGCCCCCGCGTTCGGCGAGGGCATGGCCTTGCTGGCGGCCGGCTTGCGCCTCGATTAACGCTTTTTTGCCGCCGCCTGGCGCAAGGCCTTCGCTTCCAGCTTGTTGGGGATGTGCGGGCGCGTGGCCAGCTCCGCCTTGACGGCGGCGATGGCGGCGCCGAATAACTGTTCGGCCTGCTCGACGCTGGCGCCCGCATAATCCTGCTGGTTCGATTGCGCGGCACGCAGCCGGCGCAGCAGCGCCAGCAATTGCCTGGCGTGCAGCGCGGGTAAATCCAGCGCCAGCACTTGCGCGCCCAGCGTGACTTCCACATGCTCGGGGGCGAGCAGGCGCAGCAATGCCAAGCCTGCGGGCTGGGAGACCGGGGTCAGTCTGGGCTTGTCCATGGCAGTCTATCGATCCGTGAAAGATTACAGATATTCCCAGATTTCATCGAAAGTTTCGCGCGCGAAATCGTTGCGCCAGGCTTCCGAGTTCTTTTCGCGGCTGACGGCAAACACGGCGCGCCAGGCCTGTTTCGGCGAGCTCGTGTAGGTCGCGGCGATCTTTTGCAGGCCAGCTTTGCATTGCTCGACCTTGCAGCCGCTCTTCGCCAGTTGCTGGGCGGCAGGCGCCCATGCCACAGGCACCTTGACGAGCTGGCATTCGAAGCTGACGGCGGCCGTCTGCATGCCGTTTTCCACCGTCACCGGGTCCGCCTTGGTGGCCTGGCACGCGGCGCCATTCTTGGCGGCGATGACATGTGCGGCCAGCTGTTCCGCGGCCGGCGTCAGGGCCGCGCGCATGGCGGCCGGGAACAGGTCGGCGATCAGCTTGCCGGTTTCCGTTGGAAACTTGGCGTCCGCCGCCTTCAAGTCGCTGTACGACGCATACTCGGCGCTTTGCTTGCCCGCCAGGCGGGTGGGGCGCAGGTAGGCGTTGAGCTTGGCGACGCTGGCTTCATCCTGGTTGATGATGGTCTTGATGTACAGGTTGGCCACGTCGAGGGGGGCCAGTTCCGCGGTGCCGGCGGCGATGGCGGGCTGGGCCAGCGCGACGGTGGCGGCCAGGGCCGCGGCCAGCAGGGTGGTACGCGATGTTTGTTGTGTTTGATGCATGTATTTTCTCCACGATTCAATGTCAGGCGCCAAAAGATGCCATGCGGCAATTTCGGCGCCCGCATTATATATGGTGAAAGTCATAACGTTGCGCACGCAACGTTGTCCACCTCAGGCGGCCGCTTTGCTGGCTGCTTCAAGCAAGCCCAGCAGCAACTCCCTGCGCCGGCCTTGCGCCTTGCGCGCCAGGGCCGCCAGCTTTTCCAGCTTGCCCCAGACCGGATACAGCATGTGCTCCACCAGATAGCCTTCCAGCCCCTGCAGTTGCTGGCAGAACAGCTCCAGTGTCTCCACATCCTCCAGTTCCGCCTGGATTTTCACCTTTGCGTTATCCGTGCACGCGCGCAGGCAGGCCGCCAGCACGGGAGCGGAGGCGGCCGTCACGCCATGTTGTTCGGCGAACGCTGCCGTAAACTGGTCCTGCACGGACTGGTGTTCCTCGTCGACATTGGCCATGTAGTGCTGCACCAGCGGGAAATAGCGCGAGTCGAGCAGGCCCAGCCCAAACGTGGCGTAACTGCCGGGCATGCAATTCTTTTCGCCTTCCGTGTCCGCATAGAACTCGAATTGCTCGATGGCCGCGCGCGCATACGCTTCCAGCTGCGGCTGCAGGGCGGGCCAGGCGAGGGCGTTGGCAAAGAAGCGGTGCGTATCGGATTTGGCCAGTCCCTTGATCGGCAGATAGGTCTTGGCCTTGGATTTGAGCTTGATCTGGTAGCTTTTCGGGAAACCGCTGTTCAGCAAATGCGTGATGAAGGCCAGCGCCTGCGCATACGCGCCTTCTTCTTCCCGGGCGATGGCGATGCTGATCGTGGCAAACACATCGTTGGCGCGGCATTCCAGCAGCGCGTTTTTCACGTGGATGGCGTCGCCGGGGAAGGTGCCACTGCCTTCCTTGAGCATGCGCGCGGCCCGTTCGCTGCCCAGTTCGCGCGCCATTTCCAGGAATTCGAGGCCCCTGGACTTGGCGTAGCTCGGTTCGTGGCGCAGTATCATCACGGCGCCATACAGCAGCAGGTCGATCGCTTGCCGCGCCTGCGCATCGGGCGCCGCGCCCGGCTTCAGGGTGTATTCGGTGCTGCGGTAGGCCGATTGCCGCAGGTCATAGAACTGCGGCAGGAATTGCTTTTCCGCCCAGGCCGTCACGGCCTGGATGATATCGCTGCGATGTTCGGCCAGCGCTGCCGGGCGCGACTTGTTCAACTGTTCGATGCGCTCGAATAGCGCGATCGTCCGGGCGATATCGGGCTGCGGAAACAGGCGCGGATCGAGCAGTTGGCGCGCCAGGAAGAACGTTTCCAGCTTCTTGGTGGGCCGGTTGCCGTGCTCGAGTTTTTGCGTGACGTAGTGGTGTATGCGTTCGAGCAAGGCTGTGCGCTTGCCTGCGTTGACATAATCGAGCAGGTCCAGGTGCAGCATGCCTTGTGCCGTCTGGAATTTGCCGCGAAAGCTGAAGCGGTAGTCGATCAGGGGCGTGTCGGCCAGCGTTTCCAGCTTTGCTTGTACCATGGCAACCAGCTGGGGCGCGATGCTGTCGCGCACGACGGCTTCATCGAGGTGCGCTCGCGTCCTTGGCGCGAAGTCATCGGCATCCGCCAGCTGGAAATCGTCGGCCGTGCTGCGGCCGGGTTTGTAGTCGAGCAATAATTCACTGAAGATGCCCATCTGCAAGGTGGTCCGATTCACGGCGCTTTCCAGGTCGGTGCGCTTCAGGCGCTCGACAAACCACGCCTCCACGGCCGCCATCGTTTCCGCCGTTGCCTGTTCTACAAGTGTGCTCATTGACTTCCTTGTGCGTGACAGTGGCAGCTGTTGCCGTCACGATCATGTTTAATATAAAGCACTATTTTAGGTTGTCAGGCCTGTCCGGAACAAGGGGCGCACGGCCATCAGGAGGGAGCGCTGAGAAAGCGCGCGTCGATGTCGTCGGACTGCGGTCCCACGGTGATCGTGGTGTGCCAGCCGGAAGGCTTGTCGTTGCCATCGAACAAGGCAATGCGCGTGTGGACGAACAGGACCGAATAGACGCCGGATTTCATGTCGCGGTTCAAGTCCCAGTGCATCAATTCGATCGCCTCGCCCATGCGCGGCAGATGGGCGCCCGGCGGCAGCAGGATGTTCTGATTGATGAATTCCCTGCTCGGGCCCGGTTCCTTGTGGCGCGGATCGATGTAGCGGAACGAAACGCTGGTAACGATGTTGTGCATGCGGGCACCTGCTTGATGATGTATCCGATGACAATAGCACAGGGAGATGGCCGATGCGTGCGCCGTACGCCGCCAGGCAGGCACGCGCAAGTATGTACGGTAACAGACGGTGCCTGGCAGGCTATCGGGCTAGGCTTGCTTGTTCTTAATCAATGAGATTGCAGGATACGTCATGATGCATTTATTCCTAGCGGAAAATCGCGCCGAGCTTGAGCGCCGCTGCCGTGACAAAGTGGCCAAGCGGCCCCTGCGTTTTTCGACTGAGATTCAGTTAAGAGACGGCATACCGATGTTCCTGGATCAGTTGATCCGCACCCTGAAGGCGGAAGAGGCTGGCAAGATGGCGCAAAGCCTGGCCATTTCGGGCTCCGCCGATGGCAATGCGCTGGCCACATCGGAATTGGCCGACAGCGCCGGCATGCACGGCGGACAATTGCTGGCGCTCGGCTATTCCGTCAGCCAGGTGGTGCACGATTATGGCGACCTGTGCCAGGCTGTCAGCGATCTTGCCGTGGCGCTGGACGAGCAGTTTGCCGTCGAGGAATTCAGGACGCTGAACCGCTGTCTCGACAATGGCATCGCGGAAGCCGTGTCCGAATTTACCCAGCGGCGCGATGTGCTCATCGCCCATGAGCAGGCATTGGCATTGAGCCAGCGCATCGGCTACTTTGCCCACGAGCTGCGCAATCACCTGGGCACGGCCAGCCTGGCCGTGGCCGCCCTCAAGCAGGGCGGCATGGGCTTGTCGGGCGCGACTGGCGCCGTACTCGACCGCAGCCTCGTGGGCTTGCGCACCCTGATCGACCGTTCCCTGGCGGAGGTGCGGGTGGAGGCGGGCCTGACCTTGCAGCGTTCGGTTTTCTTCCTGAGCAATTTCATCAGTGAACTGAACTATTCAGCCAGCCTGGAAGCGGAGTTGCTGCGCTGCACCTTGATCGTGGAAGAGGTCGCTCCTTTGCTGCAGCTCAATGCGGATCAGGATTTGTTGCTCTCTGCCGTGGGCAACCTGCTGCAGAATGCGTTCAAGTTTGGCGCGCCGAATGGCACGGTGGTGCTGCGCGCATATGCGAACGGCGAACGCATCCTTATCGAAGTGGAGGACAATGGTGCCGGCCTGTCGCCGCAGGCCGCGGACGACATGTTCCTGCCCTTCACGCAAGGCGGCGCCAACAAGACGGGCCTGGGATTGGGCCTGTCGATTGCCCGCCGCAGCGTGGAAGCGAATGGCGGCATCTTGAGGGTGGAAAGCGTGCCTGGTCATGGCTGCGTCTTCATCATCGACTTGCCGCGGCATGCCGATCCCGCCGTCACGTTCGCCATATGAACGGGCGCCCCGGACCAGCGCATGGCAAGCACAGCGGGGTATCCGGCCATGCCCTATGAAATCCTGCGCGACAGCATCGCGCTCGAGCAGGCAGGCGACGTCATCCGCTTCCATCTGACCGTCTTCGGGGTAGAAAAGACTTGCCGCATCACCGCGACGGCATTGCAGAGCCTGGACCAAGGGCAGGGCGGTGACTTGCTGACCATCTTCGACACCCACCGCCTGCGCATCGGCCAGCGCGCCTTCGCTTTCCTGAGCCGCGATCTGCTGGTCAGCTGCGTGGTCTTGCGCGCACTTGATTTCTAGTCACTTTTTCCTGCGCCGATGCCCGCGCCCAGGCCAGGTATGGTATTTCCGCACAGATCGTCAAGTAAATGCAGGTATGGCTGGACGGAAATGTTACATCTGGGTATTCTGCGCATCTGATACTTATTTCTATACAGAAAAAGGTAAGAGGGCGGTTCGCGCCGGCGGTAATGCGGCGCGCGCTGCCACGCAAGGTCAGGCATGCAAAGGTGAAGTCGTCCGCTTGCTGAGCGAAACGGTCGCGTTTCGGCTCGCGGCGGGCAGGGAACAGTGCTGTCATCTTTAAAATAGTAGGAGAGGTTGCTCATGGATGCAGAAAAGGATGTTGTGTACGGTACAGAAGATTTGTTGATGAGTTTGTGCAACTCGGTGGTTCGGGTGCTCAACGTTGCAACGCAAAGCAAGGTCAATTATTCCGGCATGGTGCAGCGCATCACCAAGACCGGCCTGAAGCCGGACATCGGCTGCTTCGTGATGTTCGATGGTGGTTTCACGGGCCTGGTCGTGCTCAATTTTGCCGCCGATACGGCGATGGAAATCTACGAGCGCTATATGTTGCACATGGGTATGCCGAAGTCGGAGCTGGCCAGTTTCTACACGTCGGACGAAGTGTCGAACATCATGGGCGAGCTGATGAACCAGATCGTGGGCGACTTCACGGGCAAGGTGCGGCGCGAGCTGCAAACGAATATCACCCAGAGCCAGCCGAAGATGCTGGTGCTGAACAAGCAGGTGATGCTCAGCGTCGACACGCCGCTGGACCGTCCGGAAATGCGCCGCGTGACTTTCTACACGGAAAAGAACAATATTTTCTACCTGGAACTGGCGATCGACCGTACCGAGTTCATCAAGTTGCACGATTTCGATTCGCGCGAAGTCGATGCCGACTCGCTGATGGATGGCGAATTCGCGAACCGCGAACGGGACGCCGCCCCGGCGCCTGCCGCGGAACCGGAAGACGACGACAACGCCGACCTGCTCAAGTCCCTGGGCATGTAAGCAACTGTCATTGATCGTGGCTGGCGGCAGCCTTGTCGCCAGCCATTGTCGTTTACGGCCTACAAGGTCTTGCTCATGAATACCCGGCTCGTGCCTTCGGGGCTGCAGGCGATGTCGCCGAAGCGGCGCCAGCCGTGGCGCTCGTAAAACTCGGGCGCCTGGAAACTGATGGTGTACAGCACCGCCGAGGCGCAGCCGCGCCGGCGTCCTTCCGCTTCGAATTGCGCCAGTATCTGGCTGCCCAGACCCAGCCCGCGCAAGGCGGCGGGCAAATAGAACAGATCGAGAAACAGCAGGCCCAGCGAGGTCCGGCCCATGGCGCCGCCCAGCACCCGCTGGCTGTCGCGGTCGCGCATGACCACGCTCAATACCTGCCTGTCCTGGTATCCCGTGATGGCATCGTTATAGGCATTCAAGCCGTCGAGGATGGTTTGCTCGACCTCCGCATCGATCGTGGCGCTGATGCAGATGGTGTAGGGTAAGTCGTGGTGCGGGTGTGCAGACATGCTCGGCAGGGGGAATAGTCGATAACTGTATGAATATACAGTATTTTGACTGTCTGCGGCCGTCTTATTGCGGTAACGTCAAGGTTTCCATCCTGCGCTTGCCGACCATGCCGCTTTGCTGGCTGTCATCGAGCGACCAGTACTCCAGTGCATACACATAATTGCCATCGGCAATGGTCAGCGATTCCTTCTGGCGCCCGTTGGGCGCCTTGTAATACAGGCGCCGCGCGGGCCTGCCATCCACCGTCTGCTTGAACGATTGCGGCGAAATGCTGACGCGCTTGCCCGTCTTGCCCGCCATGGACATTGCCGTGATCGTCACGTAGGCCCTGTCCGGGCAGCGGGCCAGCAGGTGCGCGCCGCTCAGGACGGTGGGTTGTGCCTGCTCCAGCGGGAAGCCGAACGGCTGTACCCCGATGATGTCCTGGCAGCCCATCTGTTGCGCCAAGGCCGGCAATACGGCCGGATCGAGCGCGCTGGCATAGTGTTTTTCGGCGGCCTGCGCCTGGCCCAGTGCCAGGCGACGCTCCAGCTCGGCCAGAGAAATATCGCTGGGCAAGGGCAGTAGCGCGGGAGCATCCGGATCGGCAGCGCTGGACGTTTCCGCCTGCATGCGCGCGGCGACCGAGTGGCTGCGCTCGGCGGAAGCAATCTTATCCGTGGCATGGGCGGATGGCGCGGCGCAGGCCATGGCCATGGTCAGCGCCAAGGCGGTGTGTTTCAGCATGAAGTTTCCTGCAATCTGATGTAAGTGACGCGCATTGTGTCTCAGATTGCTGGCGCATGCGCGCGCTTTGCTAACGTGCGGCCATCGCCGAGGCAATCTCGATCGAACTCAGTTTCCAGCCCCACACGCCATGGCGCAGCAGGACCAGCGCGCCTTCCTGCGCATTGCCATCCTTGGCGCGCACGACGAAGGTGTTCATCCCGGCATAGCCTGCCGTATAGTCGGCCTTCTTCCGTGCGCCATCGGCGGGCGCATCCGGATTCGCATTCCCCTCCGCTTGCGGGCTGACGGCACTCTTGTTGACCAGCGCGACGACGCCGGCGGGCGAGACCATGGTGTCGACCATCTTGCCCAGCATGGCGCTGGCGATCGACTGGCCCAGGGCGGCCAGCGGGTTGCCGCTGCCGGCGGTCGCCTCGATGCTGCGGGCCATGCTGGCTTCCAGCTGCGTCTTGACGCTGGCCCTCAGGGCGGGGAAGTCCACGTGTGCGGCCAGCGCGTCGGCGTTGCGCTCGGCCAGCGCGGTCTTGATCTGGTGCAGGGCGTAGTACGGCGAGGCGTAGACGGTGGCAGCGATGGCGATGATGGCCGCAGCGGCGGCAATGGTAGTTTTTTTCAAGTGATGCCTGTGAGTCCGGTAGGGTTAGGATGCGCCCGCACAATGGCCATGCCTGGCGGCGGGCGAGCACGCAGCCTAACTGCTAAAGACGGACAAGGCAATCCTGATAGATGGATAATTTTCCATAGCATTGCCCTAGTTTATCGATTGCATGGTTTCTGTATTCAGGTCTTTCTCCAGCGAAACGGCGCTTTTGCCTGATTGGTTCGCCAAATCCAGCACCGCCAGGAAGAGGCTGGCGCGACTTTGATACCGCTGAACATCGGAAATCGCTTCGCTAATAGGATAGATATTCGTGGACTTGTTCATTTTTGAAATAATGACGGTCTTGTCCGAAGATCTGCTTGCTTCCATGGAGTTGATAATCGCCCGCATCGTTTGTTGTGCGAAGAAATTCTTGTCGACGGTTGCCCGCGATCCTTTTAACAGGGTTGACGCCGCACCCAGGTTGGTCTTGGTCATCAGGCCGCCGGTCAGCGTGGTGGCCGTGGATAACAGAAGTTCAGTGATATCCGCAATCGTATCGGTGCGTACCCGTCCAGCCAGCAATTCGTTCTTGAATTGCATGTAATTATGGTCGGCGATGGCCATGAAGTCGCGGACTATCCCATTTCGTATGCGCATCCTGTGTGTTTCCGATGTCTGGTAAACCTTCCCGTCTATCGTTTTTACCGCTAATTTTTTTTCCTCGATGAGCAAGCTTTGCGATGACTTATCTGCTTCAAATTTTTTCAACGTTGATGCAATTTCAGATATTTTTGTTTTTCTTTCATCAATCTTGTCTTGCAGCGCAGCTATCGCGACGTCAGCAGGCGGCGTTTTTTTGTTGAGCGCCAAAAATTCCTTTTCCAGGGCTTTCAGACGATTTTCTTCGATAGTCTTGTACGTCAATTGCCTCGAAATCTCGGCATCAATGCCGTGCACACTATTTGTCATTGACTGAATGTCGGCAAGGGCTTTAGATTTGATGCCAAGGTCAATTCTCCTCGCTTCCTCATCCATATCCAGCCCCTCAAGGTCGTCATATTTTGTAAGTTGCTGGCGAAGTTGCGTGACAGTCGAGTTATCGCTGGGTTTATATTTTTCTGACAGCGAATTCATGTAGCTCGCACCGAAATCAATTTGAGTTGCCTGATCTTGTGGAGTGCGTATCATGCCTGCGCAGCCAGCCAGGGAGAGCAAGATTGGAAGCGCCAAGAGCATATGAAATTTCATATTTCCTCCCAAAAAGTTGAATCAAATGTAGAGAATTTTCTTCATTGTGTAGGATGATTCCTACTTATTCTAGTTGGTTGAATATCAATAATTCTAATCAATTGTCACTGATCTGTTGTAATTTCGGGTAGGGCTTTTGGGGCGGCCGGGTGTCCTGGCGGCCGGCGTCTTGCGGGGAGGATGGTTGCATCAATGCGGCGGGCACTGCTGATGCGGCGCCTGCAGCAACCGGGGCATGAGCAGGGCGAGGGCTGGCTCTTCGTTGATTTCAAATAGGCAATAATTCAACTATACTGCTTGATCCGATTACCTGGCCGCGACTATCCTTTTTCCATGTCCCTGCGCAAAAACATTGCCCTGCTTGTCGCTGGCCTGCTGGGCTGGCAAACCTTGCATGCCGCCGAAATCAGCGATCATCAGCTCGCACTCCCGGATGGCATGCGCCACTACCTGGTCATGCAGCCGGAGGGGCTGTCCACTGCGCTACGGCCCGTGATCATTTTGCTCCACGGCCATGGTGCAAGCGCGGCGTGGATGCTGGGGCAGGACACATTCGGCGGATATCGCTCGCTGGACTGGATCAACCTGGCCCGCAGCAAGAAGATAATGCTGATCGCGCCGGACGGCACGAAGGCAAGCGACGGCAAGCAGGCGTGGAACGATTGCCGCGCTGACGCGACGACCAACGCGCAAACGGACGACGTCGCTTTCCTGGCCGCCCTCATCGACCATGCGATTGCTCAATTCGGTGCCGATCCGCGGCGCATCTACCTGTTCGGCCAGTCCAACGGGGGCGGGATGGCGTACCGCGCCGGCATCGAATTGGTGCCGCGTCTGGCGGCAATTGGCGTCCAAAGCAGCCTGATGGCCGCGCGCAGCCATTGCAAGCCGCCCTCGCACCCCTTGCCGGTGTTCCTCACGCATGGAACGGCGGACAAGATTGCGCCATATGGCGGCGGCGAAGTGACTGCCTTCGGACTGACGGGGCGCGGCAGTGGCATCTCGGTAGCGGATTCGCTGGCCATCTGGCGCGAGCTGGCCGGCTTGAAGGATGCGCCGGTCACCTACCGCTATCCGCACCTGCAGGCCAGCGACAGCACCAGCGCTACCCGCATGACCTGGGGCACGGAGACGGCAGGGATGCAGCTTGAACTGCTGCGGATTGACGGTGGCGGCCACACCGCGTCATCGCGCGGCGAGAACCTGGGTTGGCTGCTGCGCAAGCTGCTCGGTGAAATGAACCATGACGTTGATACGCCGGACGCCGCGTGGAAGTTTTTTGAGTCCAAGGTGCGCAAGCAGCCGGATGGCAAGGACTGAGGATCGATGCCGATATTCTTACAGGTCCGACGTTGCGTTTCCATTAGGAATGACCAGTACAAAATCGTAGCCCTGAATCATGCCTTGGACACTGCTGTCTCCATTCGCCAGGGTTTTCGCCGACCCCAGCAAGGGGCGCACGTCGAACAATGACCATTCCTTATGCTCTTTCGCCGCGGCAAAGAAGGGCAAGACGCCGGCCATGGAGGACTTGCTATCGACTTTTTCGATTTCTGTCGAGGCCGACGCGCGCCCAATGCCGGCAAATTGCGCCTGCTGGCCTTTGAACGCCAGCACTAGCACATGCAGCGATTTTTGTCCGCGGCCTTCCGCATATTCCGCCAGATAATTGCCGATCTCCCGGCTGCCGGCAGCCAGCGGGTTATAGCCCCGGAAGACATGAATCGCACCGGCTTTCAGCAACATGCGCTGTGCCGGCGCAAGCATCAAATGGCGGGCCACATACTGTTTCATCAGCCTGGCGCGCTGTATATTGGACGAATACCCTTGTCCCGGCGTCATGTTCTTGGCATAGATGCTGCGGCTTTCAATCAATGAATTTAACATCGCCAAGGCGGGCATTTCCTCGGGTGCCGTGAGCAGCTTCTGCAGCGCGAATAATTCTTCCTCCTGGACTTTTACCATGAAAAGCTCTCTCGGGTCTCCGCTCTGCGCCGCCTGGCGATAGTCGTCGCTTTCAAGCTTGCGGAAGGCCTCGATTTTTGCTTTCGCCAAAGGATTAAGCGGTTGCTCAGCCATTTGGTCGAGCAAGTATTTCGAAGCGCCCATGAGTTCCTGATCCATTCCCACCAATTGGAACGATGGTCCGGCAGCTTTGGCGATGCGCGCCAGGAATTGCGCTTCAGCTTGCCACTTGTAAAAAGCAGTGGCGACCGGATATGCCTGATTAAATGCGGCGATGCCGGCGACGCCAGTATTGGATTTCAACGCTTTTTCCAAGGCACCGGCAACCGCCGGCCCATTTTCGACAATCAGCGTCGTAAATCCTTGACTTGCCAATGCTTCAAAATATGCCGCCGAGAAATTCGCAATTTCTGTAATGCCATGGTCCTCGCCGATGAGTACGAATTGGCTCGCCAGCCCCGCGTCTATTAATGTTGCCGCGCCAGAACCAAGCATCTTTCCATGATCGATTGCGATAGTCGTGCGAAGGGCAGCCAGGCGGTCCGGCAAAGATAGCGGCTTATCCGCCGACAATACAGGCATGGCCAAACTGGCCAGCATGGTAAAAATAATCGTGGAACGAAGTTTTCGCATTATTTTTCTCAAAAGGGTGTTCTGGGCGGCGATTTCAGATTGGCGGCAAGGAGAAACTCGGCAATGCTACGGTAAATCAGGGGGCGCGACAACTATCCTGATATAACAGGGATTGAATGATTTTCTGTCGGCGCTCATTTGGCGGCAGAGTGGCCGTAATAAAGCGTAACAGGCGGGCCTGGCCCGCGCCCGAACGGCGTAAACCGGCTGACAGCCCGCTGGCCAACAGCCGGAAACCCGGGGATCCGAGCGGTGAAAACGGCCTGCTCAGGCAGCCCACCAGGATAGTGGTTCATGGTGGTTGCTGTATAATGGGAGAAAAGTACCTAACTACCTGTTTTCACTGGAAAAAGACCTCACTAATGCTTTCAACCGCAAATATTACGATGCAGTTTGGCGCCAAGCCATTGTTTGAGAATATCTCCGTCAAGTTCGGCGACGGCAACCGCTATGGTTTGATCGGCGCGAACGGCTGCGGCAAGTCGACGTTCATGAAGATCCTGGGCGGCGACCTGGACCCGTCGGGCGGCAACGTCATGCTCGATACCAACGAACGCCTGGGCAAGCTGCGCCAGGACCAGTTTGCCTTTGAAGACATGCGCGTCCTCGACGTCGTCATGATGGGCCACACGGAAATGTGGGCTGCCATCCAGCAGCGCGACGCGATCTACGCGAACCCGGAAGCGACCGACGACGACTACATGCAGGCCGCCGAACTGGAAGGCAAGGTTTCCGAATACGACGGCTACACGGCCGAATCGCGCGCCGGCGAACTGCTGCTGGGCGCCGGTGTCGCCATCGACCTGCATCAAGGTCCGATGAGCAATGTGTCGCCAGGCTGGAAGCTGCGCGTGCTGCTGGCGCAGGCGCTGTTCTCGAATCCGGACATCCTGCTGCTCGACGAGCCGACGAATAACCTGGACATCAACACGATTCGCTGGCTGGAAGACGTGCTCAACGAGCGCAACTCCACCATGATCATCATTTCCCATGATCGCCACTTCCTGAACCAGGTCTGCACCCACGTGGCCGATATGGATTACGGCACCCTGAAGATTTATCCAGGCAACTACGACGAATACATGTTCGCTTCGACCCAAGCGCGCAACCAGCAGCTGGCCAACAACGCGAAAGCGAAAGACAAGGTTGCCGAGCTGCAGGAATTCGTGCGCCGCTTCGCCGCGAACAAGTCGAAGGCCCGCCAGGCAACGTCGCGCGCCAAGCAGATCGAAAAGATCAAGGTCGACGACATCAAGCCATCGTCGCGCGCCTATCCGTTCGTGCGTTTCGACGGCGAGAAGAAATTGCACCGCCTGGCCGTGGAAGTCGAGAACATCTCGAAAGGTTTCGACCGCCAGTTGTTCAAGAATTTCAGCATCATGGTCGAGGCGGGCGAACGCATCGCCATCATCGGCGCCAACGGCGCCGGCAAGACCACCATGCTGCGCTGTATCGCGGGCGACATCGCCGGCCTGCAGCCGGACCAGGGCCGCGTGAAGTGGGCGGAAAACGCCAACGTCGGCTACATGCCGCAAGATCCGACGGAAGATTTCGCCAAAGACACGAACCTGACCGACTGGATCGGCCAGTGGACGAAAGAGGGCGACGACGACCAGGCCGTGCGCTCCATCCTGGGCCGCTTGCTGTTCGGCGGCGACGATGTGAAAAAGGCCGTCAAGGTGCTGTCCGGTGGTGAAAAAGGCCGCATGATGTACGGCAAGCTGATGCTGGGCCGCCACAACGTGCTGATGCTCGATGAGCCGACCAACCACATGGACATGGAATCGATCGAATCGCTGAACATCGCGCTGGAAAAATACGCGGGCACCCTGATCTTCGTGTCGCATGACCGCGAATTCGTCTCGTCGCTGGCCAACCGCATCATCGAGATCAAGGAAGATGAAGTGGTCGATTACCGCGGCAACTACGAAGACTATTTGAAGAGCCAAGGTATCGATTAATTGCTGGAGTAACGTTGCGTCGGATTACGCGCTGTGCGCTAATCCGACCTACGCCAGATGCAATCGGTTGGCACAGGCCGGCAGGTCGGATTAGCGGGGCCGCCGAGGCGCAGCGTAATCCGACACTGCCGGCCAGTGAGGCCACCCAGTACCACACCGACGCGCCGCGGTCCTTTCGTTCCGGCGCACCTGCTTCATTGCGTTTGTGCCGGTCTATCCCGTTTTTGTTTGACACTGCCATGCAAACTTTAGCCATCAAATCCGTCGAGTATGAACACCCGCAAGACGGAGCCAGCTGCACTGCCCACGCCTGGGCACGCACGCCAGCGACGCCTTCCCCGGCTGAAAAAGCCGAACTGATCACGCGCATCAAGCGCCTGCTGATCGAGCGCGAAGCCGTGCTCGTTGCCCACTATTACGTTGATGCTGACCTGCAAGACCTGGCGGAAGCCACGGGCGGTTGCGTCTCCGATTCCCTGGAAATGGCCCGCTTCGGGCGCGACCATCCGGCCAAGACCCTGGTCGTGGCCGGCGTGCGCTTCATGGGCGAAACGGCCAAGATCCTCAGTCCCGAAAAAACCATATTGATGCCCGACCTCGACGCGACCTGTTCGCTCGACCTCGGCTGCCCGGTGGATGAATTCACGGCTTTCTGCGACGCCCATCCGGATCGCACCGTCGTCGTCTACGCCAACACCAGCGCGGCCGTGAAGGCGCGCGCGGACTGGATGGTGACGTCGTCCATCGGCCTCGATATCGTGGCCCACCTGCATGCGCAGGGCAAGAAAATCCTGTGGGCACCGGACAAGCACCTGGGCGGGTATATTCAAAAGGAAACGGGCGCCGACATGCTGCTGTGGCAGGGTAGCTGCCTCGTGCACGACGAATTCAAGGGCATCGAACTCGACCTGCTCAAGGAAGAGTATCCGCAAGCCAAAGTCCTCGTGCATCCGGAGTCGCCCGCCAACGTGGTGGCCCTGGCCGACATGGTCGGTTCCACGTCGCAAATGATTGCGGCAGCGCAAACCATGGACACGGACACCTTCATTGTCGCCACCGACAACGGCATCCTGCACAAGATGCGCGCGGCCGCGCCGGGCAAGCGTTTCATCGAAGCGCCCACGGCCGGCAACAGCGCCACCTGCAAAAGCTGCGCGCATTGCCCGTGGATGGCCATGAATGGCTTGCTGAACCTGGCTGAAACGCTGGAAAACATGCACAACGAAATCCACGTCGATCCCGCCGTCGGCCAGCTGGCCGTGCGCTCGATCAACCGCATGCTCGACTTCGCCGCCGCCAAAAAGGCGGGCCTCAAGCCGGGCGCGGACCTGGCAAAAGAAACCACATTGTTCCAAGGAATCGGTCCAGCATGAGTACCCTCGTTAATTCTTTCGCTCCTTTCGATCCAGCCCTGGCGCGCGCGTTCGAAGGCAATTTGCTGGCCGCCTTGCTGGAAGACGTGGGCCAGTGCGACCTGACGGGCGAGCTGGTGCCGCCCGACCACATCGTCACGGCCCGCGTCATCGTGCGCGAAGCGGCCGTGCTGTGCGGCGCGCCATGGTTCGAAGGCATCATGAAAAGCCTGGACCGCAGCATCGACATCGTTTGGCATTACGCCGAAGGCGACATGATGACGGCCGACAGCGTCGTCTGCACGATTGAAGCGCCGGCGCGCGCCTTGCTCACGGCCGAGCGCAGCGCCCTCAATTTCCTGCAATTGCTGTCCGCCGTGGCCACGGCCACGCGCCAGTATGTCGACGTGATCGCCGGCACCAAGGCATCCATTTTAGACACGCGCAAGACCTTGCCCGGTCTGCGCCTGGCGCAGAAGTATGCGGTACGCGTGGGTGGCGGCAAGAACCAGCGGCTGGCCCTGTACGACGGCATCCTGATCAAGGAAAACCATATCGCCGCCGCGGGCGGCGTCAGCCAGGCCCTGGAAAACGCGCGCAACCTCGACGCGGGCGTGCCCGTGCAGATCGAGGTGGAAACCCTGGCGCAACTGCGGGAAGCGCTGGACGCGGGCGCCGTCTCCGTCTTGCTCGATAACTTCAGCAACGACATGATGCGCGAGGCCGTGGCCGTCACCAACGGACGCGCCTTGCTGGAAGCGTCCGGCGGCATCAATTTCGATACCGTGCGCGCCATTGCCGAAACGGGCGTGGACCGCATCTCGATCGGCAGCCTGACCAAGGATGTGCGGGCCACCGATTACTCCTTGCGCATCGTCGGCTGATGAAAAGAGCAGGGCGGCGCCTGCTGGCTCTGGCGCTGCTGGCGCCTGCGCTGGCTGTGCCATTGCAGGCGCCAGCCCGGGAATTGCTGGCCGTGGGGGCGCAGTTCGAGCGCGTGTTCGAGTACCAGGATAGCGGTGAATACGGCGGCCTGGGCGCGGAACTGCTGCGCCTGATGGCGGCGCGCACGGGCAATACCGTGCGTTTTCGCATGGTGCCGTGGGCGCGCGCGCAAGCCATGCTGGTGCAGGGCCAGGCCGATATCCTGATCGGCCCCTACAAGACGCCCGAGCGCATTGCCAGCATGGCGTTTTCCGACAAGCCGTTCTACCAGGACCAGATGGTCTTCTATACGCGCCAGGACGCCAGCTTCGGCTGGGATGGCGACTACGCGGTGCTGAAGAACCGCAGGGTGGTGCTGCTCAATGGCTGGGCCTATGGCGCGGACTGGGAGCGTGTGCGGCCCGGCTTGCAGGTCAGCGTGGCCAACAATGTGGAAAATGGCTTGAAGATGCTGGTGCACAATCACGTCGACGTGTTCGTCAGCAACCGCCGCAACACCGACCCCGTGATTGCCCGCCTCGGCTATGGACGCCAGGTGAAACCATTGCCCAAAGTCATAGAAGTGCAAAACGGCTATTTCGCCTTCCCCCGCTCGCCCACTTTCGACAAGCTGCGCCTGCAGTTCGACCAGGAATTGAATAACCTGATCGAGACGGGCGAACTGAAAAGACTGGGCAAGCGCTACGACGTGGCCGTGCCCTGATGGAGGCGCATGCCGGCCTGCGGGCGGCATGCGTGGGTGCCGCTACAGCTGGCGTGCCTCGAAGGTATTGCACTGGGAAATCTGACCGCTCTCGATGCCCTTGGTAAACCAGCGCACGCGCTGTTCCGAGGTGCCGTGCGTAAACGAATCCGGCACGACATGACCCTGCGACTGGCGCTGCAGCGCGTCGTCGCCGATGGCCGTGGCCGCTTTCAGGGCCGCTTCCACGTCGCCCTGCTCGAGGATCTTGCGATCCTGGTTCGCGTGATACGCCCACACGCCGGCAAAGCAGTCAGCCTGCAATTCCAGGCGCACGGACATGGCGTTGGCCTGGCGCTCCGATTGCGTGCGGCGCGCCTTGTCGACCTTCTCGGACAAGCCCAGCAGGTTTTGCACGTGGTGGCCGACCTCATGCGCGATCACATATGCCTCGGCAAATTCGCCCGAGACCTTGAAGCGCTGCTGCATCAGGTTGAAGAAATCGAGGTCCAGGTAGACTTTCTGGTCGCCGGGGCAGTAGAAGGGCCCGCTGGCGCTCTGGCCCGTGCCGCAAGCCGTCGGCGTGCTGCCGGAAAACAGCACCAGCTTGGGTTTCACGTAGCTGCCGCCCTCGGCCTTGAAGAGTGCGCCCCACGTGTCTTCCGTATCGGCCAGCACGGTTTTCACGAAGCGGGCCATCTCGTCCGATTCGGGCGGCTGGCGCGCCGGTGCCTGGCTTTGCTGGGTGCTGACCTGGCCGCCACCGCCGCTGAGCAGATTCAGCAAGGTCAAGGGATTGACGCCCAGCACATACGAGCCGACGAGGGCGATGACGATGGTGCCGATGCCGATCGAGCGCCCGCCAAAACCAAAGCCGCCGCCGCCGCCACCGCCACCGTCTTCGCCACGGCGATCTTCCACATTGTCGCTTTCGCGATTGCCTTCCCATTTCATGATATCTACTCCTGCTGCGATTTGCGATTGATTGGTGACCCCGCAAGATGTCTCTTGCGGTGAATCTTATGACGAATCTTATAATTATCGCAGCAAACCGCGCCGCGACAGGAGCGACAGTGTTACGCTTTGCAACTTTCCAACCACATCACAACAGGTGCATGCATGGCGCTTGCCAACGATACACTCATTTCGCCTGCGGCGGTGGTCCAGGCACAACTGGACGCCTATAACGCACACGACGTGCCGGCCTTGCTGGCCATCTATGCCGATGACGCGCAGCAATTCCAGCACCCGGACACCTTGCTGGCCAGGGGCAGCGCGCAGATCGGTCCCCGTTTCACGGCCCGTTTCGCCGCCAGCCGGCCGCGGGCGCAGTTGCTCAACCGCATAGCCTGCGGCAAGCTGGTGATCGACCATGAAATCGTCCATGGCGACACGGACGATGGCGTGTCGGCGCAGGAACTGGTAGCGACGTATGAAGTGGAGCAGGGTCGCATCAGCCGTGCCTGGTTCAGCTTTGGCGCTTTGAGCAGCTTGCGCGTGGCGCTGCCGGCCGACGTGCCGGCCATGAATGCGCTGATCGCCCGTTCCGGCGTGGAACTGAGCGCGGGGTTTTATACGCGGGAACAGGCCGAATCCGTGACGCGCCACGTGTTCGGCGTCGATACGCAACTCGTTGCCGACCAGACGTATTTCGTGATCGAACGCGATGGCGGCATGCTGGCTTGCGGCGGCTGGAGCCGGCGCGCCACCCTGTATGGCGCCGACCGCGCCAAGAGCTGGCCGGATCCGCTGCTCGATCCGGCCAGCCAGCCGGGCCGCATCCGCGCCTTCTTTGTGGAACCTGCGGCCGCGCGCCAGGGCCTGGGCAGCATGCTGATGCGCCATTGCGAGCGCCAGGCGCTATCCGCCGGCTTTACCGCCCTGGAACTGGCCGCCACCTTGCCCGGCGTGCCGCTGTACCTGGCCAGCGGCTTTGCCGTGACGGAAGAGTTTCACCTCGACTTGCCCGACGACATCAAGTTGCCGCTGGCGCGCATGCACAAGCGGCTCTAAGGCAGCTTACCAGGGCAGCGGCGCCTTTTCCCCATTGGCGTGCTCGCCGTAGTACAGCGACGGCAAAAAGCGCGACAGATAGGTAAATTCGCTGTAGCAATGGCGCAGCAAGTTCAGGCCCAGCACGTCGGGCACGTCGCGCACGGGGTTGAGGCTGTTGCGCCCCAGCAGGAAACGGCTGCGCAGCACGCAGCCCGTGGTCGTATCGCGCGCCAGGTGCAGCATTTCGCCATCGAGCGGGTCGCCCTGCGGGTCCAGCTGCACGTGGTCGCCGAAGCCGATGCGCGCGCAGACGGCGGCCGACAGGGCGCCGCTGTCCTGGGCGTGGCGCAGTTGCGCCGCATCAAACACCTCCTTCGGATCGTGGAACTTCAGCTTGGCTTTCACGGGCGGAATGTCGCCCAGCGATTCCACCGCCTCGATCGAGGCGCCGTAGTAACGCTCTCCCTTTTTCCACGCGCCGTTCCAGCCGTGATGGGCCACGTGATCGTGCGGGTGCCACCACTTGATGTGCTGCGTCGTCTCGAAAAACGTAAACCACCAGTCCAGCATGCGCCCGCTGCAGCCGTGCAGCTCCGTGCGCGCCGCCACCAGCAGGCAGCCATTTTCCAGTCGCGTGATGCCCGTTTCCAGGTGCAGGGGAAACGGGTCGAGCAAGTCGCCCGTGCCGGTGATGCTCCATGGGAATTCAATATGCGTATAGCTCGTCATGTCGTTCTCCTTTGTTAGGGTCAGACAATTATATATTAAAGAAACGTTTAACGTTTCCAAAATATGTTTCAGTGTAAAATTGCCCATCGATTAAGATTGGAGCTGGCATGCAGGAAGAAGAGAGCAAGGCCGTGCGTGCACGGGGCCGTCCGGCGCGCCCGCCCGAGCAGGGGCGCGAAGCGGCCGTGCAGGCCGCCACCTGGCTGCTGCTGCACGAAGGCTATGCGGCCACGACCATGGAAGCGGTGGCGCGCCACGCGGGCATGGCAAAGAAGTCGCTGTATCAATATGCGGCCAACCGCGAGGAACTGGTCGCCCTGGTGGTGCGCGGCTGGACGGATGCTTTCCTGCCGGCCATGGCGCACGATGCGGCCGCGCCAGGCGAGGTCATGCCACTGTTGAAAGAGATCTTGCAGGCAATGGCGGCGCGCGTGCTGACGGCGGACGCCGTGGGCCTGTTCCGCCTGCTGTGCACGGAGTTTCCCGCGCGCATGGACTTGCTGGCCGTGTATCAGCGCAATGGTATCGAGCGGGGCACGGGCCTGCTGGCCGACTGGCTGGGACGCCAGGCCACACGCGGCCATCTGGCGCTGCAGGACGGGCAGGAACTGGCCGGCTTGCTGCTGGCCATGGTGATTGCCGAGCCCCTGCGCCAGATGGCGCTGGGATTGCTGGCGCCCGTGCCGGCCTGGGATGCCGGCCCCCGCATCGATGCGGCGCTGCGTTTGCTGGGTGGATCGGCGTTCAGCTTGGCTGGTGCTTCAGCGCTTCGCGGTAGCTAAGCGCCGACAGTTGTTGGCGGTGCGCGTTGGCAAATGCCGTCACGGCCTCGGGCGCGTGGCGCGCGTAGTCGCGCAGGGCCCAGCCGATGGCCTTGCGGATGAAAAACTCGTCTTCATGGGCCAGCGCCAGCGCCGCGCCGAATAGCCAGGCGGCATCCGTGTCGGCGCGCCAGCCCAGCTGGTGCAGCATGGCGATGCGGCGCAGCCAGAAATCGGCATGGCGCAAGGCCACGTCCATGTGCGCATGGCCATCGCCGCCGCGCCCGTGTTCCGCCCGCAGCACCTCGCCGACGATGCCGGCCATGCCGTCGACGCTGTCCCACCATGCGCGCTGGCGCGCCAGGCCGAGCAGGGCGGGGAGGTGCCCGATGCCCAGTTGGCGCCGGTGCAGGGCCAGCATGTCGAGCGCCACGTGCTGGTATTCGCGTTCCGGCTGCTGCCACAGCAGTTGCGCGTGGTCCAGCAGGGCATCGGCACCGATGCCCTTCAAGCCCGCCAGCAAGCCCCTGGCGGCCAGCCGCCGCTGCGGCGCGGCCACGCCCAGGAAGATGAACTGGTCGCGCATATAGGCTTGCATGGGCGCCGCACGGCCCGGTTCGGCAACCGCTTCCAGCGTGGCCTTCAGTTCTGCATGTAAATCCATCGCATCTCGCTTTTTTCAGACGTAAAAAAAGCGCCCCGAAGAGCGCTCTTGTTCAGCCATCCAAACGGCTGATAGAACCGTAGCGAGCGGCAGCGATTTGTAGCCGAGACGCGCAACCGTGCTGGAGCACGGTGAGCATCGCAGGCCGCAAAGCGCGACGCGCAGTAGGTTATATCAGGCGTTTTTATTGGATTTTGGCTTTCTTCATCAGTTCATCGCGGTAGGCGGCGAGTTTCTTCTGTTGCAGCGACTCGGCCACCTGGCCCTTGACTTCTTCCAGTGCCGGCAACTTCGTCGGACGGGTTTCTTCCAGCTTGATCACGTGGAAGCCGAATTGCGATTGCACGGGCGTTTGCGTGACCTGGCCTGGTTTCAGGGCCACCATGGCGTCGGAGAATGGCTTCACGTACGAAGCAGGGCTAGCCCAGTCCAGGTCGCCGCCATTGGCTGCGGAACCGTCTTTCGATACTTTTGCCAGTTCTTCGAACTTGGCGCCGCCTTTCAGCTTGGCGATGATGTCTTTCGCTTCCGCTTCGGTGGCCACCAGGATGTGGCGCGCATGGTATTCCTTGTCGCCCGCTTGCGCCTTGAACTTGTCGTACTCGGCCTTGATTTCAGCGTCCTTGACGGGGTTTTTCTTGACGTAGTCGGCCAGCAGGGCGTTGATGATGATGCTTTGACGGGCATTGTCGATCTGCGACTTGACTTCCGGACGCGTGCCGTAGCCTTGCTTGTCGGCTTCCTGGATCAGCACTTCGCGGCCGATCAGGTCTTTTTTGATGGCTTCGCGCAATTGCGGCGAATCCGCTTGCTTGCCTTGGGCGACGACTTGCTTGACGACCTGGTCAACGCGCGACGATGGAATGGCCTTGCCATTCACGGTGGCCACGTTTTGCGCGAACGCAGGGATCGCTACAACGGCGACCAGGGCTAAGATCAGGCGGGCTGGCTTCAAAATCATGTTCATTCCTAATAAATTTACAAAAACTGATACAAGAGATCGCGACTGCCGTGCAGTTCGCATTCAGGCGCAGAATACACGACCGGCGCCGAAAAGGGCGCCGGGGAGGTCAGTTCTTACTGAACTTTCGCTTTTTTGATCATTTCTTCCTGATACGCTTGCAATTTCTTTTGCTGCAGCGCTTCGGCGATCTGTGGCTTGACTTCTTCCAAGGTCGGCAGTTTTGCCGCGCGGGTGTCGTCCAGCTTGATCACGTGGAAACCGTTAGGCGTTTGCACCGGGGTGTCGGTGACCTGGCCTTTTTGCAGTTTCACGAAGGCGTCGGAGAACACTTTCGGGAACGACGATGGGGCTGCCCAGTCCAGGTCGCCGCCGTTGTCGGCCGAGCCGGCATCTTTCGATTGCTTGGCCAGGTCTTCGAACTTGGCGCCGCCCTTCAGCTTGGCGATGATGTCTTTCGCTTCCGCTTCGGTGCCCACCAGGATGTGGCGCACGTGGTATTCCTTGTCGCCGGTCTGGGCTACGAAGCGGTCGTATTCCGCCTTGATTTCAGCGTCGTTGACGGGGTTCTTTTTCAGGTAGTCGCCGACCAGGGCATTGATGACGATGGCCTGGCGTGCGTTCTCGATTTGCTGCTTGACGGCTGCATCTTTACCGAAACCTTTGTTTTCCGCTTCTTGCATCAGCACTTCACGGCCGATCAAGTCCTTCTTGATCATTTCGCGCAGTTGCGGCGAATCCGGTTGCTGGCCTTGGGCGACGACTTGCTTGACGACTGCATCAACGCGCGACGATGGGATAGGCTTGCCATTAACAACGGCAACATTTTGCGCAAAAACAGGTACCGCGACAACGGCGAGTAGTGCGATCAGCAAGCGGGCTGGCTTAAAAGTCATTATTAAATCCTGTTAGGGAAAGTTTCGTAAAAAACGCATGGAAAGAAATCTATTACATGGCTCGGGTACGCCAAAAACGCCATCCCTATGCTACCTCGGACGGCGCCAATGCCACAATCGCCAATGCATGTATCTCATTATGCATCATATCGTGCACGGAATCATACACCAGTCGATGGCGCATGACGAGTCTGAGCCCCTCAAATTGACTAGAAATAATGCGTAGATTGTAATGGCCTCCGCCCGAGGCGGCGCCCGCATGGCCCCGGTGGCGCGCCGAGTCGTCTTCCAGCACACATTCCAGAGGGGAAAGTGCCGTTTCCAGGCGGGTACGAATGCGCTGCATGCGCGTTTCCGGCGCGGTGTTTTCGGTGCTGCTGTTCATCATGCGTCTTCCTTGATATGTTTGGCCAGGAACAGGGTTTGCGCCACGATGAAGGCAAAGAAGATGCCCGTCGCGCCAAACGCCTTGAAGCTGACCCAGGCAGCCATGTCGCCCTTGTACAGCACGAAGGCCACGAACAGGTTCAGTGCGCCGATGGCGCCAAAGAAAATGATCCATGCGGCCAGCAACTGGTTCCATACGGCATCAGGCAACTGTACTTGCGCTTCCATGGTCTTGCGGATCAGGTTTTTCTTGAAACCCACGTGGGCGATCAGGAGGGCCAGGCCGGACAGCCAGTAGATCAGGGTCGGCTTCCATTTCAGGAAGAAATCGTCATGCAGGTAAATGCTGGCGCCGCCGAACACGACAAAGATGAACAGCGACAGCCACAGCATGCCGTCCACCTTGCGTCCGCGCAGCAGCAGATAGCTGACCTGGCATGCCGTGGCGACGATGCCGACGAGGGTGGCGAGTATCCATGGCGCCTGGTCGGCCTTGATCAGGCCGCCAGACACGAAGCCGGACAAATATTGCTGCACGAAATCGTGCGTGGCCGCTTCATACATGCCGCCCAGTTTGAAGGCGGCGAAGAAGGCGATCAGGGGGAATAGGTCGAATAGAAATTTCATGGCGAGACTTTACACTGGTCTTATTGGAATCATCTTAGGAATGGCTTAGGAGCAACTCCCAAGCCATTGCCAGCATCAAGGCTGCGGATCGAAGCGCAAGGAGGCCGAATTGATGCAATAGCGCAAGCCGGTGGGCGGCGGGCCGTCCGGGAAGACGTGGCCCAGGTGGGCGTCGCAGACGGCGCAGACGATTTCCGTGCGCACCATGCCGTGGGTACGGTCGACGATTTCCGTCACGTTGGCCGGGGCCAGGGCCTGGAAATAGCTGGGCCAGCCGCAGCCGGAATCGAACTTCGTATCCGACGCGAACAGGGGCGTGTTGCAGCAGACGCAGGTGTAGATGCCGTGTTCATGGTGGTCCCAGAACTTGCCCGTGAAGGCCCGTTCCGTGGCCGCGTGGCGCGTGACTTCGTATTGCATCGAGTCGAGCATGGCGCGCCATTCGGCGTCGGTTTTCTTGACTTTATTCGTGGTCATAATGACTCCTCAGGATGAGCAACTGACTTCTAGGTGGCTGGCCCAGTCGGGCGGCAGGGCCGCATAGTGCTGGTGTTCGGGCTGTTCGTCAAATGGCTTTTGCAGTATTTCCAGCAATTTCGCCACTTCCGTGTAATCGTGCTGCTGGGCTTTTTCGATGGCCACTTGCGCCAGGTAGTTGCGCAGCACGTATTTCGGGTTGACCGCGTTCATGGCCGCTTGCCGCTCGGCATCGACGCTGTGCTCTTGCAACAGGCGCGCGCGGTAGGCCGCTGCCCATGCATCGAAGGCGGGGCGGTCGATGAACATGTCGCGCAGCACGGTGTCGTGCTCCGCTGCGGCCACTTGCAGGGCCGACAAGGCGCGGAAGAAATTGGTGAAATCCACGTGATTGGCTTGCATCAGGGCAAACATGCTGTCGAACAGCAGCGTATCGTCGTCCTGGCTCGTCTGCAGGCCCAGCTTGGCGCGCAGCAAGGCATTCATCTTCTCCGCAAACGCGGGCTGGTAGCTGTCCAGCGCCGCCTGCGCCTCGGCTACCTCGCCGATCAGCGGCAGCAGGGCCTGGCCCAGCGCATAGCAGTTCCAGTGGCCCACCTGCGGCTGGTTGGCATAGGAATAGCGGCCCTGCTGGTCCGTATGGTTGCAGATGTGCTCGGCGTCGAACGCTTCCATGAAGCCGAAGGGGCCGTAATCGAGCGTCAGGCCCAGGATGGACATATTGTCCGTGTTCATGACGCCATGCATGAAGCCCACGGCTTGCCACTGCGCGATCATGTGCGCCGTGCGCACGCACACTTCGGCCAGCAAGGCTTGATACGGATTTGCCGCAGCGCGCAAATGGGGATAGAAGCCGTCGATGACGTAATCGGCAAGGATTTTCAGCTCGTCCGGCTTCTTGCGGTAAAACCAGTGTTCGAACGAGCCGAAGCGCACGAAACTGGGCGCCATGCGCGTCACGACGGCGGCCGTTTCCACCGTTTCGCGCATGATGCCTTGCTGCGAACCCATGATGGACAGCGCGCGCGAGGTGGGAATGCCCAGCGCCGCCATGGCTTCCGAGCACAGGAATTCGCGGATGGACGAGCGCAGCACGGCGCGCCCGTCGCCCATGCGCGAATACGGCGTGGCGCCGGCGCCTTTCAGCTGCAGTTCCATCGGACCGTGTTCGGTGGCAATATCGCCCAGCAAGATGGCGCGGCCGTCGCCCAGCTGGCCAGCCCAGACGCCGAACTGGTGGCCCGAATACACGGCCGACAGGGGCAGCGAGCGCCTGGCAACCGTATTGCCGCTCAGCAGCTCCACGTAATCGGGCTCGGCCAGGCGGGCCGCATCGAGGCCGATGAGGGCCGCCGCTGGCGCACTGGCGGCCACGAAATACGGGGCGGGCAGGGGCGTGGGCATCAGGCGCGTATAGAACGCGGGCGGCAAGGCCGCAAAGGCATTATCCAGTGGTAAGGTATGTGCGGTGATGGCAATTCCAGTCAGTAAGGTGGACCGGCAAGGTGCGCCAGCCTGGAATGCGATTTTACCGCACAGCGACAGGGCGCGTGGCGGGCGCTGTCATGGAGGGCAATGCGGCAAAAAACGGAATCCAATATTCCATGCTGCACCGCAATATCGAAATGCGTTGACGATTTCCGCACGACCGTACGAAACTAAGGAAAATCTTTAAATTCCAACAATAACCGAGTAGCCATCCCAGGAGACACGATGTCGGCATTTCCCTTGAGCCCAGTGATGGGCCAGATGATGAATCAGCCCCTGCTGATTTCCAGCATTATCGAGTTTGCAGCGCGTCATTATGGGGGCAGCGAAATCATTTCGCGGCGGGTGGAAGGCGATATGCACCGCTACACCTACCGCGATTGCCACCAGCGCGCGCGGCGCCTGGCGAATGCCTTGCATGGCCTGGGAGTCGGCATGGGCGACCGCGTCGCCACCCTGGCCTGGAATGGCTACCGCCACCTGGAAGCCTATTATGCCGTGTCCGGCTCGGGCGCCGTATTGCACACGATCAATCCGCGCCTGTTTCCCGACCAGATAGCCTACATCTCGAATCACGCGGAAGACCAGGTCTTGCTGTTCGATCTGACCTTCCTGCCCGTGGTGGAGAAAATCGCCGCCGACTGCACCTTTGTGCGCCATTTCGTGCTGATGTGCGACCGCCAGCGCATGCCGGCCAGCAGCAGCATCCCCGACCTGCTGTGCTATGAAGACTTGATCGCCACGCATTCCGACGATTACGCCTGGCCCCTGTTCGACGAAAATGCGGCCGCCACCCTGTGCTACACGTCGGGCACGACGGGCAACCCCAAGGGCGCCCTGTATTCGCACCGCTCGACCGTGCTGCACGCGTACGCGTCGGCCATGCCCAGCGCCCTGAACGTGCGCGCCTCCGATACGGTGCTGCCCGTCGTGCCCATGTTCCACGTGAATGCCTGGGGCTTGCCGTATTCCGTGCCCCTGTCCGGCGCGCGCATGGTGTTTCCCGGCGCGGCGCTCGATGGCAAATCGCTGTATGAGCTGTTCGAGGCGGAAAAAGTGACGTTCTCGGCCGGCGTGCCCACCGTCTGGCTGGGTTTGCTGAATCACGCCTTGCAAAACAACTTGAAATTTTCCACCTTCCGCCGCACGGTGATCGGCGGCGCCGCGTGCCCGCCGGCCATGATGGATACCCTGATCGACAAGTTCGACATCGAGGTCATCCACGCCTGGGGCATGACGGAAATGTCGCCGCTGGGCACGGCCGGCGGCTTGCAGACCAAGCACCTGGACTTGCCGAAGGAGGAGCAGCGCAAGATCCTGCAAAAACAGGGCCATGCGATTTACGGCGTGGACATGAAGATCGTCGACGACGACGGCAAGGAATTGCCGTGGGATGGCGTGGCCTACGGGCATTTGCTGGTGAAAGGGCCGTGGATCATTTCCTCGTACTACAAGAACGAGGGGGGCGAGGTATTGCAGGATGGCTGGTTTCCCACGGGCGATGTGGCCACCATCGACGCGGACGGCTACATGCAGATCACGGACCGCAGCAAGGACGTGATCAAGTCGGGCGGCGAGTGGATCGGCACCATCGACCTGGAAAACCTGGCCATGGCGCACCCGGCCGTGCTGCAGGCCGCCTGCATCGGCGTGTTCCACCCGAAATGGGACGAGCGCCCCGTGCTCGTCGTGGTGCTGCGTCCCGGCATGACGGTCACGCGCGACGCCTTGCTGCAGTTTTTCGAGGGCAAGATCGCCAAGTGGTGGACGCCCGATGACGTGCTGTTCATCGACGCCTTGCCCATGGGCGCCACGGGCAAGATCCAGAAGAACAAGCTGCGGGAACAGTTCAAGGGGCACCAGCTGCCTGGGATGTGAGGGACCGGCGAGCCTGACTAACCCAACAGCAAAGGCTGGGGTCGGACCCTGAGGGTCCGACCCCGGTACTTTACGCCGTTGGGTTTGCTTTAAGAAAACATTCTAGGCCGCCTGCGGCAGCGCCGACCCCAGCTTTTCCAGCAGATGATCGCACTGGAAGACGGACAGGGTCTGGCGCTGCTTATCCGTGCCGATATCGATCATTTCATCCATTTCGCTGCGCAAGTCGTCATGTTCTCCCGTGCGGATGATTTGCGGTGCCGCAAAGCGCTGGCTGTCGGAAATGGTCATGATGTTGTCGACGTGGTCGACGAGGAAGCCGTAGCGCTCGGCGCCCCGTTCCACGATCAGGATCTTGCCCGCGCTGGCGTCCGGCAGGGCCGGCATGGCGTACAACTGGCGCAGGTCGATGATGCTGATCATTTGCTGGCGCAAGTTCAGCATGCCGCGCATGCAGGGCGGCATGCCCGGCGGCGTGGTGATGGCGCCGCTGAAGTCGATGATTTCGCGCACTTGCCCGATTTCCACGGCGAAGCGGGTTGCCACCGTAAACGTGATATAGACGCGGCGCTGCGCCTTGCGCGTGGCGGCGCTGGCTGTTTCCGTCTCGGCCGGATACAGGCGCGCGTGGCCGTCGCGCATCTCGACGATCTCCGCCTGCGACAGAATTTCCTGGTGGTCCAGGAAAATGATGTCGCCCAATCCCTCTTTCGTGATGCAGCCGGCAAACATGGCGGCGCGCGCCTTGCTCAGCAGGGGAATCGGCAGCACCTCGTCGCCAAAGAAATGCACGATGCTGTCGACGGAGTCGACGAGGAAGCCCACGGTCGTGTCCTCCAGGCGCACGACGATGATGCGCTGGTCGCTTGCCGCCCCCTTGGCCGGCGTGCCGGCAGCGCCGGCCTGCAGCAGGGCGCCGAAGTCGACGACGGCCACCTGGCTGCCGCGGAAATGCATGCGTCCCAGGCACAGTTCGCTATTCAGCAGGGAGCTGTGCAGCTCCGGCACGCGGATGATTTCCTGGATGGCCAGCATTTCGAAGGCAAACGTGGCGCCGGCCGCATGGAAGCTGACGCACTGCCGGCGTTCGCTTTGCGCATGGTAGCGGGCCGTGCTCAGCTTGGCGCCCGTCGCTTGCAGGGCCAGCACATGGGGCACGTTTTCGATGCGCAGCAGGGCGTGCGGATCGAGTACCTGCAGCAGGCGCGCGCCGCCGCCCTGCAGTATCGTGCCGGCGATGACGGCGTGGCTGTCGCCGGCCGCATATTGCAAGGCGCTGCGGGCGCTGGCGGGCACGCGCAGGATTTCGCCCGTATCCTGGAAGACGATGCCGATCAGCACTTGCTGGAAATCGAGGATGGCGATCTTGTCCGTGGCCACGGCGCGTGGCGCATCGGCGCGGAACAAACGGCCCAGGTTGACGACGGGAATGACGCTGCCGCGCAGGGTGAACATGCCTTCCAGATACGCGGGCGACAAGGGCAGGGCGGTGACTTTCGCGGGGTAGTTCACCACTTCGCGGATGCAGTTGGCGGGCAGCGCGAATTCATCGCCGCCCAGATGGAAGGAGCCGAACAGTTCGGTGGCCGTGTCGCCGTTGGCCTGCGCTTGCAAGCCCGTCGCTTCATGCATATCCATATGCGCCTTCCTTGCGTGGAATCAATTCGGGTTGCGCCACCACATCGGTGACGGCGTAGCTGTGGCGGGCGCAATCGATCAGCAACTGGCGCCCGTGGCGTCCGCCCAGCGCGCAAAAACTGACCGACAAGCCGCACTGGTCCAGGTATTTTTGCGCCGCTTCCGCGTTTTGCCTGCCCACTTGCAATCTCCCATTGCGCGGGCCAAACATGCTGGCGCCGCCCGCCAGCACCACTTCGATATCGGCGTAATCGGCCTGGCGCGCGCCCATCAGGCGCAGCAGCGAAGGCACGGCCTGGCTTACATAGCGTGCATTCGGGGCGCCAACGGCGCTGCCGGCACCGGGCGCTTCCGGCAGCAGGCAGTGGGCCAGGCCGCAGCATGGGCCATTCTTCCAGATGAAGCCGATGCCGATGCAGGAACCGAGCAGGGCTTGCAGTTGCTCGCCATGCGTGCCCACGCTGAGTTGTCCCATGCCAACATGGAAGGGCGCGCCGCGTTCGTTGAGGAGACCGATGTTCATGCCGTGCCCGCCTTATAAATCATGGGAAACTCGAATTGGTAGCCGGTACCGAGGCGGGCGATGGTTTCCGATTCGCCCAGGATCAGCCGGCCCTCGTCTTTCATGCTCAGCCGCGCCTGGCGCAGCACGGTTTCCTGGTGCTCGGCGTCAAAATAGATCAGTACATTGCGCAGGAAGACCAGGTCGAATTGCCGGGCCGGGCGCAATGCTTCGAGCAGGTTGTGCTGCGCAAAGCTGACGTTTTGCCGCAATTCCTCGTTGACCCTGACGCCATACGGTGCGGGCGTGAAATATTTGCGCAGCAAGTCCGGGTGCGACAAACGGATGCGCTCGACGGAGCGGCCGCTGTACTGGCCGGCCCTGGCGGCGCCCAGGATCTGCTGCGAAATGTCGCTGGCCAGGATCTGGTAGCGGAACGCGGGCGTCTGCAGCTTGAATTGCTCGCACAGCATGGCGATCGAATACAGCTCTTCGCCGCTGGCGGCGGCCGCCGACCAGATACTCAGGCAGCCGTCCGGATGCGCGCGGGCCCAGGCGGGCAGGTAGCGGTCGCGGAAGTAATCCCAGATGGACGGCGTGCGGAAGAACAGGGTGTCGTTGGTAGTCACCAGGTCGATGAAATGGGCCACCTCGTCGCGGTCGCTGGCCACCCGGTCCAGGTAAGCCTGGTAGCTGTGCAGGGACAGCGCCTGCAGCCGTGGCTGCAAACGCCGTTCCAGCAAGACGCTCTTGCGCGCCGTCATGGCGATGCCCGTATGCTGGCGCACCAGCGCGATTAGGGTCGTCAGCACCTCGGGCGTCAAGGTGGCCGCGTGGCTCATGGCCTACACCACGAAGCCGGAGACAGTCTGGTTCAGGCTGCCAGCGCGCTCGTTCAGGCCATCCGTCGAGCGGGCGATGCTGTCGCAGTTGGCGGCCGACTTTTCCGTTTCCTCGGCGATGTACTGGATGGCCGTCGATACTTCGCGCGCCGTCAGCAGCTGCTCGTTGGCCGCCTTCGAGATATCCGAGATGGCCAGCGTGGTCTTCGCCACGCCCGAGACGATCTTGTCGAAGGCGTCGCTGGCCTGGCGCGAAATCTCGCTGCCCGTCGAGACGCGCTTGACGGATTCGTTGATCAGCTTGGAAATTTCCTTGGTTGCCTGCGAGGAACGCTCGGCCAGCTTGCGCACCTCGTCGGCAACGACAGAAAAGCCCAGCCCGTGCTCGCCCGCGCGCGCCGCCTCGATGGCCGCGTTGAAGGCCAGCATGTTGGTCTGGTTGGCGATTTCGCTGATGACCTTGACGATTTCGCCGATGTCTTCCGACGAGCGGTTGATCAGGTCCATCGCCTCGATCGACTTGGCGACGGCGCGCGCGCCCGCTTCCGCTTCCTGCTGCGTGGCTTTCGCCAGGTAATCGGCGTTCGAGGTGTTTTCCGCGATGGAATTGATGGAAAAGGTCAGGCCATCGATGGAGGCATTCATTTCTTCCACCGTGGCGCCCAGCGCCTGCGTGCCCACGGCCACGCCCGTGGCCCGTTCGGCAATCGCGTGCGAGGCGTCGGCAAAGCCGTTGGCGGCCGATACCACGTTGCCGATCACGCCGCGCAAGTCGACGATCATCTTGCTGATGCCGCCGGCCAGCAGGTCGATGGGCTCGTCGCCCTCGGGCACGATATTGCAGGTCAGGTCGCCTTGCGCCGCGCGCGCCACCGATTCGAGCAGGGCATTGACCTTGCGGCTGTCGTTGGCGGCCTTGGACTGGATGCTGTTTTCCAGGTTCACCTGTTCGCTGATGTCGATGGCGAACTTGACCACTTTATACGGCTTGCCGTTCAGGTCCAGGATGGGGTTGTAGGTGGCCTGTATCCACACCACCTTGCCATGGTTGCCCAGGCGCTTGTAGCGGCCCGCGTCGAATTCGCCGCGGTTTAGCTTTTGCCAGAATTTCTTGTACTCGGCGCTGCTGGCATACTCGGGTTCGCAGAACATGCGGTGGTGCTCGCCCTTGATATCGCTCAAGTCATAGTCCATGACGGCGAGGAAGTTCTCGTTCGCATCGAGCACATTGCCCTGCATGTCGAATTCGATCACGGCCTGCGCCTTGCCGATGGCGCTGACCTTGCCTTCGTATTCGGCATTGCGCTTTTTCAAGGTCGTCACGTCGCTGGCGAACTTGACGACCTTGAAGGGCCGGCCTTCCGCGTCAAAAATGGGGTTGTACGTGGCATTGAGCCAGATTTCGCGGCCATCCTTCGTCACGCGCTTGTACTCGCCCGCGTCGAATTCGCCCCTGGCCAGCTTTTGCCAGAACTGCGCGTATTCCTCGCTCTTGGCATACTCGGGTTCGCAAAACATGCGGTGGTGCTTGCCTTCGATCTCCTCGAGCGTGTAGCCGACGGACTTGAGGAAATTGTCGTTGGCGCGGATGACGGTGCCGTCGAGCCGGAATTCGATCACGGCCTGGGCCTTGCTGATGGCGTCGATCTTGCCTTCGTAATCGGCGTTGCGGCGCTTGCTGGCCGTGATGTCGGTGGCAAACTTGATGACCTTATACGGCTTGCCGTCCGCGTCGAGGATGGGGTTGTAGGAAGCGTTGATCCACACTTCGCGCCCATCCTTGGCCAGGCGCTTGTATTCGCCATGGTCGAATTCGCCGCGCGCCAACTTGGCCCAGAAGTCGCGGTATTCGGGCGTCTTGGCATACTCGGGGTCGCAGAACATGGCATGGTGCTTTCCCTGCACTTCCGCCAGGGTATAGCCGACGACGCGCAGGAAATTGTCATTCGCATGCAGGATGGTGCCGTCGAGTTCGAATTCGATGACGGCCTGGACACGGTTCAATGCAGTATTTATCGCTTGTAAGTCCAGATCCTGGGAGTGGCTGACATGGCTGGCTGCGTCCATAGTATTTCCTTCAGGGTAAGTCGAAGTGAATGGGAGCGATAATGCTGCTGTTATTATTTTTTCTGCTATCCATATAAGGCAGGGATGTTATTGCATCGACCGGCATCTGGTGATAATCGGTGAGAATGTGCGCGATGAACGGCCGCCAGTGTGTACCCTGCGGTATGCCCTATAGTAGTTGAATTGTAGAGTATTGATTTGAATCAATAATTTATTATTCCTCAGCATCTGGCGAAAAACAAGGGGCGGGAATAAATAATGTAAAAACTGTCGCAATTGGCCCATGCCGGCATATATCAAAGCCAATTTCTCGCATAATAAAACGACGTTATTATTATTGTGATTTTATTATTTAAATGAATATCCAAGTGATAGCTTCTACTGGAGCTTGCTGCTTGCAGCAGAATCTTTCCGCAAATGATGTTGTACCATGGCGTGCCATGCTGGCGCCGGGCGCGCCACGACAAAAATAATACGAGCGTTCTTTTATGCGGTATAGTGAAGCTTCATCCCTTGCAACCACCTCATCGCTGAGCAAAAATCAATAAGGAAGAGACATGAGTGCTGAATATCAAGTGAACGGCGCCGTTGCCGTCATTACCCTCGCCAACCCGCCCGTCAATGGCCTGGGCCTGGCCACGCGCACGGCCGCCGTGGCCGGCATCCGCCAGGCGCTGGCGGACGAGACCGTCAAAGCCATCGTCATCACGGGTGCCGGCAAGGCCTTCTCGGGCGGCGCCGATATCAAGGAATTCAATTCTCCCAAGGCGCTCACGGAGCCGACCCTGCATACCCTGATCAATGTCGTCGAGCAATCCACCAAGCCGGTGGTGGCGGCCATCCACAGCGTCTGCATGGGCGGCGGCCTGGAGCTGGCGCTGGGCTGCAACTACCGCGTGGCCGCGCCTGGCGCACAGATGGCCTTGCCGGAAGTCAAACTCGGCATCTTGCCGGGCGCGGGCGGCACGCAGCGCCTGCCGCGCGTGCTGGGCCTGGAAATGGCCCTGAACATGATCGTCTCGGGCACGCCCGTGGCATCCGAAAAACTGGCGGGCACGGCCCTGTTTGACGAAGTCATCGCGCCCGGCGCCGATTTGCTGGCCGCCGCCGTGGCCTTCGCCACGAAAGTGGCCGACGTGCGCCCGCTGCCGAAAGTGCGCGAGCGCAAGGTCGACTACCCGAACCACGAAGCGTTCCTGCAGTTTTCGCGCAATACCGTCAAAGCCATGTCCGGCCCGTTCCCCGCGCCGCTGAAATGCGTCGACGCCGTGGCGGCCGCCGTGACGATGAAATTCGACGATGGCTTGAAGTACGAGCGCGAACTGTTCATGCAGCTGGTGCAGTCGCCTGTATCGAAAGCCCTGCGCCACGCCTTCTTTGCCGAACGCGTCGCCAGCAAGGTGCCCGACGTGCCGTCCGACACGCCCGTGCGCACCATCGCCAGGGCGGCCATCGTCGGCGCCGGCACCATGGGCGGCGGCATCGCCATGAACTTCGCCAACGCGGGCATTCCCGTGATGCTGCTGGAAACCCGGCAGGAAGCGCTGGACAAGGGCCTGGCCACGATCCGCAAGAATTATGAAAGCACGGTGAAGAAGGGCAAATTGACGCAGGAGAAGGCCGAACAGCGCATCGCCCTGGTCAGCGGCACGTTGGCCTACGCCGACATTGCGCAGGCCGACATCGTCATCGAAGCCGTCTTCGAGGAACTGGGCGTCAAGGAAACCGTGTTCAGGCAGCTCGACGCCGTCATGAAGCCGGGCGCCATCCTCGCGTCGAACACGTCGACCTTGGACCTGGACAAGATCGCCGCGTTCACCAAGCGCCCGCAGGACGTCATCGGCACGCATTTCTTCAGCCCCGCCAACGTCATGAAGCTGCTGGAAATCGTCCGCGGCAAGGAAACGGGCAAGGACGTGCTGGCCACGGCGCTGGCGCTGTCGAAAAAACTGAAAAAGACGGGCGTCGTCTCGGGCGTGTGCGATGGCTTCATCGGCAACCGCATGATCGAGCAATACAGCCGCCAAGCCGGTTTCCTGCTGGAAGAAGGCTGCCTGCCGGAACAGGTCGACAAGGCGGTCGAGAAATTCGGCTTTGCCATGGGTCCGTTCCGCATGGGCGACCTGGCCGGCAACGACATCGGCTGGGCCATCCGCAAGCGCCGCTATGTGGAAAAACCGGAAGTGACGTATTCGAAGACGGCCGACCTGCTGTGCGAACTGGGGCGCTATGGCCAGAAGACGGGCGCCGGCTGGTATGACTACAAGGCGGGCGACCGCAAGGCGTATGCGTCGGAACAGGTCAATGCCATGATAGTGCAGCACTCCGCCGACATCGGCGTGGCGCGGCGCAAGATCGGCGACGAGGAAATCGTCGAACGCCTCGTGTATGCGCTGGTCAACGAAGGCGCGCGCATCCTGGAAGAGGGCATCGCCCTGCGCGCCTCGGACATCGACATGGTGTACTTGACGGGCTACGGCTTCCCGCTGTTCCGCGGCGGCCCGATGTTCTATGCGGACACGGTGGGATTGCCGAACGTGCTCGACACGATTGCCGGCTACGCGCAAGGCCGCCACGGCGAAGCGTGGACGCCGGCGCCGCTGCTGGTGAAACTGGCGGGCGAGGGCAAGGGTTTCAACAGCTGATGTCGCGGTGGGCCGGGTAGGTCGGATTAGCGCGGAGCGCGTAATCCGACGTCACCAAAGGCGCCAACAATGTTGTCGGATTACGCGATGCCTGGCCTCGCTAATCCGACCTACGCTTTTTACTTCTTCTTCGCCACCATCTTGACCGCCTCGTTGACGATGACGGGGTTGTCCTTCTGGATGTAGTAGCCGGCGCCCGTGATGCGCTCGATGGCCGGCGCGCCGGACAGGCGCTGCCAATCCTTTTCCTGGGCCCGCACCACGTTTTCATACGAGCCCATTTCCTCGATGCCGAACTTGTCGCGCACCAGCAGCATGGCGGGCACGCGCAGCGGGCTGCCCATGTCGACGTGCTGCAGGCACTGCGTCTGGGCATCGAATTCGGCCGATTCCGTACTGTTGAACATCAGCTTGCGCCGCGTCTTGACGAGCATGGCGTAGGTGGACGCGTCCGTTTGCAGGCGGTTCCATTGCTGCGGATGCGTGGGATCGAGCAAGACCAGGCCGGCCACGTCCTGCGGGTACAGCCGCGCATACACGTACTGGTACAGCCCGCCCAAGCCTTGGCCGACCAGCACGTACGGCGGTTTCAGGCCCGCCTGCGCCAGCAGGGCGCGCTGCTGGGCAGCAATGGTGCAGGGATCGCGCGGCGTGGTGGTTTTTTTGCTGTCGCCGTAGCCAGGACGGTCGTACACGAGCACGCGGTGCTGTCTGGCCACTTCGGGAGCCACCTTGGCCCACACATCCTTGCCGTCGCCCATGGCCGACTGGAAGACCACGGGCAAGCCGCCCTGGCCGCTCACGGTGTAGGCGATGCTGGCGTCGGGCAGGGCGGCGGTGGCCGGCACGCCGGGCATGACGGGGGTCGATGGCAACAGGGAGCAGCCTGCCAGCAGCAAGCCGGCGCTGGAGAAGAGCATGGTGCGCGCGGGGCGGCCGACGAATAGATGATGCATGAATCTCCTTCTTGGTGCACGGACCGGGGACGGTATGGCTTGCCAGCCATTATAGGCAAAACGTATCGAAGTGGAAATGCCGAACAGAGGTGGATTTCCCGTCCTGTCAGCCGGCGTCGGCGCGATGGCAGACGGCTTCGATGCGGTTACCGTCCGGATCGAACAAAAAGGCGGCGTAATAGCTGGCGTGATAATGGCGCAAGCCGGGCGCTCCCAGGTCGATGCCGCCGTGCGCCAGCCCCGCATGCCAGAACGCTTCCACGGCCGCGCGCGAGGGGGCCTTGAAGCAGCAATGGCGGCGCGGCGCGTCGCCGGGCGCGGGACCCAGGCGCACGGAAAAATAGCTGCGCCCTGGATGGTCCGCATCGCTGCGCTCGCCGTAGCCTATCCAGGCGTTGGCATGGTCGCTGCCCACCTTGGGCACTTCCAGCGCGGCAAAGATGGCGTCGTAGAAGCGCTCGGCGCGTTCCAGGTCGCTGACGGTGAGGGAAACGTGATCGAGCATGGGCACTCCGCTGTAAAAACAAGGACGGCCATAGCATAGCCCGGATCAGGGCGGCCGTGGGCGGGAGCGACCGAGTGGTACTGCTGGTGGCTGACTATCGGTTAAGGGCGGCTGGCGCAGGCGCATGGCGCACCGGCGGGACAGGCGGGACAGGCGGGGCAGGCCGGCGCCGGGCGGGCAAGCCTGGCCACGATCGTGCGGCTGATCAGTTGCACGCGCGGCGCGAACAGCATCACGGCGCAGAAGGCCACGGGCCAGGCGGCAAAGAATGCATGGCGCCAGCGGGGAAGGAAGTCGGCCTGCAGGCCGATGTTCAGCCAGGTGACCCAGGCGCTCATCAGCAGGGTCATCACCAGCGACATCAGGAAGGCAAATACACAGCGCAAACGCAGGGCTTCGGACATGGTGCACTTTCAAGATATGAGGATAGGGCAGCGTAACAACTTGCAGCAATCTATACTAGAGCCATATTTTTAATTTCAAATTCCGAAAATGCAATCATGCTCGATGATTTAGCCCTGTTTGTCGCCATCGTCGAGGCGGGCAGCCTGCATGCGGCGGCCGTCAGGGAAGACTTGCCCGCCGCGACCGTCACGCGCCGGCTGCAAAAGCTGGAAAGCCAGCTCGGCTATCGCTTGCTCAACCGCAGCGCGCGCCGCCTGCAGCCGACGGCGGAAGGCTGGCAATACTACGAGCAGTGCCGTCCCCTCGTGCATGCCTTGCGGCAGGCGACGCAGCAGCTCGACGCCAGCCTGTCGGCCGTCTCGGGCAGCATCCGCGTGCTGGCGCCCGTCAACTTCGCCAGCGGCTTGCTGACGCCGGCCTGGGTCAGCTTCATGCAGCAATATCCGGACATCCGCCTCGAGCTGGAACTGTCGAACCTGCTGCAAGACCTGGTGGGCAGCGGCGCCGACCTGGCCATCCGCGTGGGCGCCCTCGACGATTCTTCGCTGATGCAGCGCCGCCTGGGCAGCGCCGCGCTGGTGATGGTGGCCGCGCCCGGCTATCTGGCGCGCGCCGGCGTGCCGCGCGACTTGCAGGAACTGGAAAAGCACGAGCTGATCGTGGCCGAGCCGCTGCGCAGCTGGCGCCTGCGGCGGCCCGGCGACGGCGCGGAAATGGTGATCGAACCGCAGGCGCGCCTGCGCGTCAATGAAATGCGCCTGGCCGTGGAAATGGCCGACGCGGGCATCGGCATACTGCTGTGTCCGCTTCTGCAATGCCGCGACGAAGTGGCCAGCGGCAGCCTCGTGCGCGTGCTGCCCGACTGGATGCCGCAGCCGCGCCACGTGTATGCCGTGTGGACGCAGCGGCGCTACCTGCCGGCCCGCGTGCGCGTATTGCTCGAGCACCTGGCGGCGTTTGCGGCGGATAATCCCTTGTTGAACGACGAGACTGGCGTTTAGCTTGCCCGTTGCTGCGCCAGCCACAGCGTGAACTGGCGCAGCGCTGGCGCAAAGCCGTCGGCTGGCGCGGCGCCGGGCCTGGCCTGGGCCAGGAAATACCCGATGTGCGCCTGCATGGCGGGATCGTGCCGCAGCAACAGCGCGACATGGTCGTCCAGGCTGGCGGGCCAGCCTGGGTCGCCATCCCGGCGCAGGATGTTGCAGGAACGGATCAGCTTGCGCGACGCTTCGCGCTGCAGGCGGGCGATGGCGGCAGGGTCGCGCTCGTCATCGAGGCGCTGCGCATACTCGTCCAGCACGCGGGCAAAGTCGCCATTCACTGCCAGGGCAATGGCGCGCGAGGGCGCGAACGGCGCGAAGTGCGGCGCCAGGTCCTCGCCCCACAGGCAGCGGCACTGGTGCTTGAGCCAATAGCCCCAGCTGTACAGGTGCTCCGGCGCCAGCACCTGGGCCAGGTGGCCGATATCGAAATCGATCTTCAGTACTTCCCGGTGGCGCGCCTGCAGGGCCAGGCGCAGCGCTTCCAGCGTTTCGCGCTGCGGCGGCGTGGGCGGCTGGCGCAGCACCAGGGTCAGGTCGAGGTCGGATACGCCCGGCACGGCGTCGCCGCGGGCGACGCTGCCATACAGGTATATGCTGTGCAGCAAGTTGCCGGCGTGCGCAGCCAGGCTGGCGCAAACGTCTTGCAGCAAGGCGTCGAAATGCTGCTGCAGCGGGCCGCAGGGGGCGGGAGGAATGGTCGGCATGCCTGGAGCGAATCCGCTGGGAGAAACTTCCACCATAGCATGCGGTGGCGCGCGCGCAGGTAATCCTTTCCATTAAGTAATACCGAGCGCTTGTACTTTTCGTCAAGATCGCGTTAAGATAAAGCCGCCCGCCTATGCAGTGGGCAATCTGGTGTTTTTTCGCGCAATCCCGTCCCTATCCATGAGAGTAGCAATGAAATATCTGATCATTCCCTTCTTGCTGGCCATCACTGGCTGTGAAGTACTGTATGACGCAAACCGGGACAAGATCGGCGAGTATTGCAACAGCCTTAATAATTTTGACGACCGCAATGCCTGCCGCAAGCGCAACCAGACCAGCTACCAGGAATACGTGCAGCAGCGCGACCAGCTGAAAAAGGGCAAGAGCGAAAAGTAAGTTCGGCAAGCTGCGCCGCCGCCGACGCCGCATAAAAAAAACGCCGCTGACCAGTCAGCGGCGTTTTGCTTTGCAGGCCCCGGCCTCGGGGCCGGGGCTGGCATCCACTTAATCGTCGGCGTAGATATTGTTGTCCTTGGTTTCCTTGACGAACAGGGTGCCGATCACGACAGTCGCCAGGGCGACGACGATCGGATACCACAGGCCGTAATAGATGTCGCCCTTGAAGGCCACCAGCGCGAAGGCCGTGGTCGGCAGCAAGCCGCCGAACCAGCCGTTACCGATATGGTAGGGCAGGGACATCGAGGTGTAGCGTATACGCGTCGGGAACATTTCCACCAGCATGGCGGCGATCGGACCATACACCATGGTGACGTACAGCACCAGGATGAACAGCAGCAAGACGACCATCGGCTTGTTGATCTGGTCCGGATCAGCTTTCGCAGGGTAGCCCGCTTCCTTGATGCCGGCGCCCAGTTCTTTCTTCAGCGCCGCTTCGTGGGCCTTGCTTTCCGCATCGAAGTTCAAGCCATCGGGCGTCATGACGGCGTTAAACGACGTAAATTCCTTCGTACCGATGCGCACCTTGGCGATGCTGCCCGCTGGCGCGTCTTCCTTCGTGTAGTTCACCGAGCTGTTCGACAGGAAGCCGGTGGCGATGTCGCACGACGATGGGAACTTCTTGGTACCCGTCATGTTGAACTGGAAGTGGCAGGAAGCAGGATCGGCGACTACTACCACTGGCGAGTTCTTCAGTGCCGCTTCCAGCTGCGGATTGGCGAAGTGGGTCAGGCCGTTGAAGATCGGGAAGTAGGTGGCCGCGGCGATCAGGCAGCCGCCGAGGATGATGTACTTGCGGCCGATGCGGTCGGACAGGCTGCCGAAGAACAGGAAAAACGGCGTGGCCAGCAGCAAGGCGATGGCGACCAGCACGTTGGCCGTTGCCAGGTCCACTTTCAGCGTCTGGATCATGAAGAACAGGGCGTAGAACTGGCCCGTGTACCAGACGACGGCCTGGCCGGCGGTCAGGCCGATCAGGGCCAGGATGACGATCTTCAGGTTTTTCCACTGGCCGAATGCTTCCGTCAACGGGGCTTTCGAGGTCTTGCCCTCGGCCTTCATCTTGGAAAACGCCGGCGATTCATTCATGGCCAGGCGGATCCACACGGAAATACCCAGCAGGATGACGGAGACGAGGAAGGGAATGCGCCAGCCCCATGCCTCGAAATCCTTCTCGCCGGTGGCCAGGCGGGTGCCCAGGATGACCATCAGCGACAGGAAGAAGCCCAGGGTTGCCGTCGTCTGTATCCACGCCGTGAACGCGCCGCGCTTGCCTTCAGGCGCGTGCTCGGCCACATAGGTGGCTGCGCCGCCGTATTCGCCGCCCAGCGCCAGCCCTTGCAGGATGCGCAGGATGACGAGGATGATCGGTGCGGCGATGCCGATGGAGGCGTGGCCCGGCAGCAAGCCGACGATGAAGGTGGAGCCGCCCATGATCAGGATGGTGATCAGGAAGGTATACTTGCGGCCGATCATGTCGCCCAGGCGGCCGAAGACCAGCGCGCCGAACGGACGCACGATGAAGCCGGCAGCGAATGCCAGCAGCGCGAAGATGAAGGTAGTCGTGGGGTCGCCGATGAAGAATTGCTTGGCGATGATCGATGCCAGCGAACCGTACAGGTAAAAATCGTACCATTCAAAGACGGTGCCCAAGGATGACGCAAAGATGACCTTGCGTTCCTCTGGCGTAATCGGCGTTCCTTTGGTGGAAATTTTCCGTACGTCGGCAGAGCCGGATGGTGAAGCCATGGTTTGTCTCCCTATGTTTTATAGTGAACTGGTGCCGCGGTCTTTTTGACCATTCTTGCAACAGCTGGAGGCGAGTGTGTTCTCCGAACCTTACGTCATGCTTGCTTGAAACTTACGCCAAGCTTACAAATCGCTGTTCGCTGCAACTTTGCGAACGACCGTACTTAAATGTGCTATTCTGATTCCGCAGATATTCCACCCATAATATTCCCACAAGGAGACACAGCATGAATGAAGCCGTCATCGTATCGACCGCCCGCACGGGCCTGGCCAAGTCCTGGAAGGGCGCGTTCAACATGACGCATGGCGCCACCCTGGGCGGCCATGTGCTGGCGGCCGCCTTCGAGCGCGCCCGCATCGAGGCGGAGGAAGTGGAAGACGTGCTGGTCGGCTGCGCCTTTCCCGAAGGCGCCACGGGCGGCAATATCGCGCGCCAGGTCGCCTTGCGCGGCGGCTGCCCCGTGACGACGGCCGGCATGACCGTCAACCGTTTCTGCTCGTCGGGCTTGCAGGCCATCGCCCTGGCGGCGCAGCGCATCATCGCCGGCGAAGGCGATATCTATGCGGCGGGCGGCGTGGAATCGATTTCCTGCGTGCAAAATGAAATGAATACGCATATGTACCGCGACGTCTGGCTGCAGCAGCACAAGCCGGAAGTGTACTGGCCCATGCTGCAGACGGCCGAGACCGTGGCCAAGCGCTACCAGATTTCGCGCGAGCGCCAGGATGCCTACGGCGCGCAAAGCCAGCAGCGCGCCGCCGCGGCCCTGGCCGCCGGCCTGTTCGACGCGGAAATCGTGCCGATGACCACCATCATGGGCGTGGCCGACAAGGCCAGCGGCATGTTGCTGTCGCGCGAAGTGACGATCGCCGCCGACGAAGGCATCCGCGCCGACACGACGTACGATGGCGTGGCGAAAATCCGCCCGGCCATTCCTGGCGGCGTCATCAGCGCCGGCAATGCCAGCCAGTTTTCCGATGGCGCATCGATGGCCATCGTCATGAGTGCGAAAGTAGCCGAAGCGAAAGGCTTGCAGCCGCTGGGCATCTTCCGCGGCTTCGCCGTGGCCGGCTGCGAACCCGATGAAATGGGTATCGGCCCCGTGTTTGCCATCCCGAAATTGCTGAAAAAGGCGGGCTTGACCGTCGCCGACATCGGCCTGTGGGAACTCAATGAAGCGTTTGCCGTGCAAGTGCTGTACTGCGCCGACACCCTGGGCATCCCCATGGACCGCCTGAACGTCAATGGCGGGGCGATTGCCGTCGGCCACCCGTACGGCGTGTCGGGCGCCCGCCTGACGGGGCATGCCTTGATCGAAGGCAAGCGCCGCGGCGTCAAATACGTGGTGGTGACCATGTGCATCGGCGGCGGGCAGGGCGCGGCCGGCCTGTTCGAAGTGCTGTGACGTAGCGTCAACCCAGTCTACGGGCGGCTTCCAGGGCCGCCCGTTTGCATTGCGCGCCCGCTTCCTGCAAGACGCGCCGATAGCGGGTACAGTAATGCTTCATTAATAAACAACCAGCCTGCCACCATGATCAAGCACATCGTTTTCTGGAAACTGTTAGACCACGCCGAAGGCGCCGACCGCGCCACGAACGCCTTGAAACTGAAAGCCCTGCTCGATTCCTGTTCCGACCTGGTGCCGGGCATCTTGAAATTCGAGGCAGCCGTGGCCCAGCCGGGCCTGGAAGCCACCTACGACATCGTCCTGTACAGCGAGTTCGCCAGCCGCGAAGCGCTCGACGCTTACCAGAACCATCCCGAGCACGTGAAAATCAAGCCGTTTTTTGGGGCGGTTCGGGAAGCCAGACAGTGCATGGACTACGAGATTTGAGAACCTGTTAACCCCAAAGCGGAGGGCCGGGGTCGAACCCTCAGGGTTCGACCCCAGTTGTCGCCTCTGGGTTTCATTTGATTAATAACTGGAGCATTCATGACCACCTACCAACGCATCGTCCTCGCCTCGCGCCCCGCTTCCAATGAGGAAGTGCAACCGGCACATTTTCGCCTGGAAACCCAAGACATTCCCGCCATCCAGGATGGACAATTGCTGGTGCGCAACCAGTACCTGTCGCTCGACCCTTACATGCGCGGGCGCATGAGCGCGAATAAAAGCTATGCGGCGCCGCAGGCGCTCGATGAAACCATGATCGGCGGCACGGTGGGCGGGGTGCTGGAATCGAAGCATCCGAAGTTCGCCGTGGGCGACACCGTCGTGGGGACTCTGGGCTGGACGGAAGTGGCCGTGTCGGATGGCACCATGCTGCGCAAGGTCGATACGACGCACATCCCCGCTTCCGCCTACCTGGGTTCCGTCGGCATGCCGGGCATGACGGCCTGGTATGGCTTGAACCAGATCATGGCGCCGAAAGCGGGCGAAACCGTGGTCGTGTCGGCCGCCAGCGGCGCCGTGGGCAGCGTCGTGGGTCAGCTTGCAAAGCTGAAAGGTTGCCGCGTGGTCGGCATCGCCGGCGGCGCGGACAAGTGCGCGTATGTGGTGAATGAACTGGGTTTCGATGCCTGCGTCGATTACAAGGCGGGCAAGCTGGAGGCTGACCTGGCGGCGGCCACGCCGGATGGCATCGACGCCATCTTTGAAAACGTGGGCGGCGCCATCTTCGATGCGGCCCTGGCGCGCACCAATGCGTTTGGCCGCGTGGCCGTGTGCGGCTGGATCGCCGGCTACAACGGCGAACCGACGCCGCTCGACAATGCGCGCCTGATCCTCACCAACCGCCTGACCGTGCGCGGCTTCATCGTTTCCGAGCAGCCGGAATTCTGGCCGCAGGGACTGGCGGAACTGGGTTCACTGGTGGCGACAGGCAAGCTGAAATTCCGCGAATCCGTGGCCGATGGCCTGGCCAGCGCGCCCGAGGCTTTCATTGGCTTGCTGAAAGGGCGCAACTTCGGCAAGCAGCTGGTCAAGTTGACTTGAAGCTGCTGGGCTGACCTTCCTTCCTCAAGGTGGGCCGTGCGACAATTGCGGCCCGTCTCTTTCTACCAATGTACACCATGACCAAGCACACCATCCGCCTCGGCGACTGGGCCACCCTGGGCCCCGACGCTACCGCCATCCGTTTTGAAGTTTTCGTTGATGAACAGAAAGTGCCGGCCGAAATCGAACTCGACGACATGGACGCCGTCTGCCTGCACGCCGTCGCCTACGACGACGCCGGCAGCGCCATCGGCACGGGCCGCTTATTGCCGGACGGCCACATCGGCCGCATGGCCGTGCGCCAGCCGGGCCGCGGCACGGGCGTGGGCGGCGCCATTTTGACCTTGCTGATGGACAAAGCCCGCGAACGGGGCGACAAGGCGGTGGTGCTCAATGCGCAAACCGTGGCCGCGCCATTCTATGCGCGCCACGGTTTCGTGCAGCAGGGGGAAGTGTTCGAAGAGGCGGGGATTGCGCATGTGGAGATGCGGCTGGTGTTTTAAGCGTTACCCCAGGAGCGAGGACCGGGGGCGGACCCTCAGGGTCCGACCCCGGCAGTTCAAGGGTTAGGGGTTCAGTTCTGCGCGTGGCTCTGGCGCCATTTATCGAGAATCACGGCCAGCACAATCACGACACCTTTCGCCACATACTGCCAGAACGACGACAGTCCCAGGATCGTCAAGCCATTGTTCATCACGCCGATGATCAGCGCGCCGATGACGGTGCCCCAGACGGAGCCTACGCCGCCCATCAGGCTCGTGCCGCCGAGCACGACGGCCGCGATGGCGTCCAGTTCATAGCCCGTGCCCCAGTTGCCGTTGGCCGCATACAGACGGCTGGCCGACATGGCGCCGCCCAGGCCCGCGAACAGGCCGCTGATGGTGTAGACAAACATCAGCACGAGACCGACCTTAATGCCCGTCAAACGTGCCGCCTGGATATTGCCGCCGACGGCGTAGATATGCAGGCCCAGGGTGGTCTTGCGCAGGATGAACCACGTCAGCACGACGACGGCCGCCGCCAGCCAGATCAGCCAGGGCACGGCCAGGAAGCTGCCGTTGCCCATCCACTCGAAGCTGGGGATTTCCGTGTTCAGCACGCTGGTGCCGTCCGCCAGCAGGTAGGCGGCGCCGCGCAGGGCCGTCATGGTGCCCAGGGTCACGACGAAGGGGTTCAGGCCGACGAGGGCCACCAGCACGCCGTTCAGCGCGCCCAGCAGCAGGCCGACGATGAGGAAGGCGGGAATCGAAAAGCCGGCGAACTGGGCCGACAGGGACATCAGCATGCCTGCCACGGCCGAGACGGCCAGCACGGAGCCGACGGACAAATCGATGCCGCTGGTCAAAATGACGAAGGTCATGCCCGACGCCAGCACGATGTTGATCGATACCTGGCGGAAGATGTTCATGGTGTTATTGCTGGTCATGAACGTCGACGTGCCGTCGGCGGAGAAATACACGGTCAGGCCATACATGGCCAGGTACAGCACCACCAGCACGGGCAGCATGCCCAGGCGGCGCATCAGGTTCGAGGCATTGAAGGGTTCGCCGGCGCGCGCGGCGCCGCGGGTGGTAGTCGTTGTCATGTTAAATCTCCTGAATGATTATTTTTATGCCGCTTCCAACTGGGTGGCATAGGCGAGGATGTTTTCCTGCGTGATGTCGTCGCCCGTCACTTCGCCCGTCAAACGTCCTTCGCACATCACCATCACCCTGTCGCAGATGCCGACCAGTTCGGCCAGTTCGCTGGAAATGCACAGCACGGCCGTGCCCGCGTCCGCCAGCTGGTGGATGATCTTGTAGATTTCGCTCTTCGCGCCCACGTCCACGCCGCGCGTCGGTTCGTCGAGGATGAGGACCTTGGGCGCGATGGCCAGCCAGCGCGCCAGCAAGACTTTTTGCTGGTTGCCGCCGGAGAGCCCGCCGACGATGCCGTCCGGTCCCGACACCTTCACGTTGAGGTTGCTGATCGCCTCGCGCGTGAGCTGGGTCAGGGCGCCACGGTTGACGACGCCCGCCGTGGAGTGTTTGGAGAGGATATTCATCGACATGTTTTCCATGGCCGACAATTGCATGAACAGGCCCAGGCTCTTGCGGTCTTCCGGCAGGTAGCCGATGCCGTGGCGTATCGCCGCCAGCGGCCGCTGGATATGCACTTCCTGGCCGTCGAGCCACACTTGCCCCGATTGTTTCTTGTCCGCGCCAAAGATCAGGCGCGCCAGTTCCGTGCGGCCCGCACCCACGAGTCCCGCCAGGCCCGTCACTTCGCCCGCATGCAGGGAAAACGAGGCGGGCTTGACCTTGCCGCCACCCACGTTTTCCACGCGCAGGCGCTCGGCGCCCCGCGTGGTGCGCCGCTGGTGCGAATAAAAGTCGTCGGCGGGACGGCCCACCATCATTTGCACGACTTTCTTTTGATCCAGCTCATCCTTGCCCAGCTCGCCCACATAGGCGCCGTCGCGCAGCACCGTGATGCGGCGCGCCAGGCGCTCCACCTCGGCCATGCGGTGGCTGATGTACAGCACGGCCAGGCCCTTGTCGCGCTGTTCTTCGATGATGCGGAACAATTGTTCTGTTTCCCGGTCGGACAGGGCGGCAGTGGGCTCGTCCATGATCAGGATGCGGCTTTCGTGCACCAGGGCGCGGGCGATTTCCACCTGCTGCTGCTCGGCGATCGACAGGGACGAGACCATGGTGTCCGCATCGAAGCGGGAACCGAGGTCGGCCAGGATGGCGTTCGTGCGCGCGCGCATTTCGCCGCCCTTGACGGTCCAGAACGGTCCTTGCGGCTCGCTGCCCATGAAGACGTTCTGCGCCACCGTCATGTTCTTGGCCACGCTCAGTTCCTGGTAGATCAGGTTGATGCCCAGCGCGCGGGCTTCGCCCGGGTTGCGGATACGGATAGGTTTACCGTCGAGAATGATTTCGCCCGCGTCCGGCGTGTACACGCCCGAGAGGATTTTCATCAGGGTGCTCTTGCCGGCGCCGTTTTCGCCCATCACGGCATGGATTTCGCCGCTGCGCACCGTCAGGTGCACGCCGCGCAGCGCGCGCGTGGCGCCAAAGCGCTTCTCGATGCCGCGCATTTCAAAAATAATATCGTCGCTCATGACTGTCCTTCCTTGCTGGTGAAACTGGCGCCGCCCGCCAATGGGCCGGCGGCGCCACGTGGTTCAGGTCAGGCAGATCAGTTCTTTACCCAGCCCGTGTAGGTGGCGACGTTTTCCTTGGTGATGGCCGGCGTCGGCAACAGCACCATGGTCTGTTTCGGCGTGCGGCCGTTCATGATGTCGTAGCCCATCTGCACGGCGTCGGTGGCCATGCGGTACGGGTTTTGCGCCGAGGTGGCGGCAAACAGGCCGGCCTTGTTTTTCAGGGCGTTCTGGCCATCGGGCGCGCCATCGACGGCCGTGATCAGTTTCACGTCCGTGCGCTTCGATTGCTTGATCGCCAGTTCGGCGCCGATGCCCGTCGGGTCATTGATGGCGAACACGCCGTCGATCTTCGGATGGGCCGTCAGCAGGTTCGACATCACGGTCATGCCGCCGTCGCGGCTGCCGCCCGCGTTCTGGTTGTCGGACAGGATCTTGATATCCTTGAACGCGGCCAGGGTCTTCTTGCAACCGTTGACGCGGTCGATCACGGACGTGACGGGCGGGCCGTTCAGGATCACCACGTTGCCCTTGCCGCCGATCTGCTTGGCCAGGTAGGCGCACGAGACGTCGCCGGCCATGGTGTTGTCGGACATCACGGTGGCCGAGGCGCCCACGGCGCCCACGTCGACGGCGATCACGACCACGCCCGCATTGCGCGCCTTCTTGATGGCGGGCGCGATGCCCTTGGAATCGACGGCGTTCAGGATGATGATGTCGGTCTTGTTGGCGATGAAGTTCTCGATCTGGTCCACCTGGGTGTTCAGGTCATACTTGCTGGAAACAGTCGTGACTTTCACGCCAGGGCCGCCCAGCTTTTTCGCGCTTTCTTCCGCGCCGCGGCCAATCGCCACGAAGAACGGGTTGGCCAGGTCGCCCACGCTCACGCCGATCGATTTCAGCGGTTTGTCGGCGGCGAAGGCGCCGCAGGCGGCGGACAGCAGCAGGGTAGCGGTAATGACTTTTTTCATGAGGATCTCCAAGGGTTTTTATTGTAAAAACAAACGGTGCTACGGTAAAAACTGGGTGAAAACTTAGCGAGTGCGCAATTTCTCGATCATGGCGTCCAGCTTGCCCGCATCGACGGCAAAGCCGCGTATGCCTTCGGCCAGCTTTTCGGTGGCCATCGCATCGTCGTTCAGGGCGTAGCGGAAGGCCGCTTCGTCATACGTGATGGCCGGCTGCGCCGCGCCCAGGTCGCCGCCCAGGGCGCGCTCGAACGGCGCATCCGCAGCTTCCAGTTTGGCCAGCAAGTCCGGGCTGATGGTCAGCAAGTCGCAGCCGGACAGGGCCGTGATCTGCCCCACGTTGCGGAAGCTGGCGCCCATCACCTGCGTGGCGATGCCATGTTGTTTGTAGTAATTGAAGATGCGCGTGACCGATTGCACGCCTGGATCATTGGACAGGCTGCGCGCCGCTTCGTCCCATGCCGCGCCCAGCGATTTTTTATGCCAGTCGTAGATGCGGCCGACAAACGGTGAAATCAGGCGCACCTTCGCGTCGGCGCAGGCGACGGCCTGACAGAACGCGAACAGCAGGGTCAGGTTGCAAAAGATGCCGTCCTTTTCCAGCTCGCGCGCTGCCTGGATGCCTTCCCAGGTGGCGGCAACCTTGATCAGCACGCGCTCGCGGCTGATGCCGGCTTGCTCGTACAGGGCGATCAGGCGGCGCCCGCGGGCGACGGTGGCGTCGCGGTCAAAGCTCAAACGGGCATCGACTTCCGTCGAGACGCGGCCCGGCACGACCTTCAGGATTTCCAGGCCGAAGCGCACCAGCACCTGGTCGACGATATCGTCGAGCGAAGCGGAGTGATGCGCCGCGACAGTGCTTTCCAGCAAGGGCGCGTAATCGGGCTGCAGCACGGCCTTTAAAATCAGCGATGGATTGGTGGTGGCGTCTTGCGGCGCGAAGCGCGCCAGTTGCAGGAAGTCGCCCGTGTCGGCGACGACGGTGCTGTATTGCTTCAATTGTTGCAGCTGATTCATTGCTATTCCTTATCACTGAATTGGTGCAGAGCTTGCACGGCGGGAAACAGGCTACGGTAGCGGCCGTAGCGGATGCTCAAGGCTGCGCTGTGCGCGGCATCGGGCAGGAAAGTGTTTTTGATGGGCAGGCTGGTGGCCAGCAGCTGGCGCTGGCCGATGGCGGCAAAGCCCAGCTTGGCCGCGCCCAGGCTGGCCGACAGTTCGCTGTTGTGCAGGGTGCGCATTTCGCGGCCCAGCACGTTGGCCAGCAATTGCGCCCAGTACTGGCTGCGCGCGCCGCCGCCCACCAGCATGCAGTGGGGCACGACGGCTCCCGTCGAGGTGACGGCCGCCATGGCGTCGCGCAAGGCAAAGGCCACGCCTTCGAGCACGGCATAGCCGAGCTGCGCCGGCGTGCTGTCGTGGCCCAGTTGCAAAAAGGCGCCGCGCACTTGCGGGTCGTTATGCGGCGTGCGCTCGCCGGACAGATACGGCAGGAACAGGGGCGCCGAGGGGGAAATGGCCGTGTCGAGCGGCAAGCCCGCTTCCACCAGCGCCAGCAGGGCCGCTTCATCGGGCTGGCCCAGCACGCCGGTGGCCCAGCGCAGGCAGCTGGCGCCGGACAGGATCGCGCCCATCGCATACCAGCGGCCGGGCAGGGCGTGGCAAAAGCTGTGTACGCCGCCAGCCGAGTTGCCCAAAGGCGCTTCGGTGACGGAAACGATGGCGGCGCTGGTACCGAGCGAGATAAAACTGTCGCCGCCATTGACGGCGCCGATGCCCACGGCCGAGACGGGATTGTCGCCGCCGCCACCGGCCACCGCCACATCCGCCGGCAAGCCCAGCTGGTCGGCGATGGCCGCCAGCACGGTGCCCGTGGCGGCGTCGCCTTCGGCCAGCGCCGGCATCTGCTCCGGCGCCAGGCCGCAGGCGGCCAGCATGGGCGCGAACCAGGCGCGGCTTGCTTCGTCCAGCCACAGGGTGCCGGCCGCGTCCGACATGTCGGTCAGCTTGATGCCCGTCAATTGCAGGCGCAAATAGTCTTTCGGCGACAGCAAACAGGCGATGGCGGCAAAGGCGGCCGGCTCGTGCGTTTGCAGCCACAGCAGTTTCGGCGCCGTCAGGCCCGCCATGGGCAGGCTGCCCGTCACGTCCGCATACGCGGGATAGTCGCGCGTCAGGGCGGCCGCTTCGGCTTCGGCGCGCGCATCGTTCCACAGGATGGCGGGACGGATCACGCCATCATTGCCATCGAGCAGCACGGCACCGTGCATCTGGCCCGACAGGCCGATGCAGGCGATCTGCGCGTATTCCTGCGGCCAGCCGGCGCGCAGCTGGCCCAGTGCATTGACGCAGGCGCTCCACCAGTCCTGTGGCGCCTGTTCGGACCAGCCTGCTTGCGGGCGGCTCACGTCGAGGCGCACGGATGCCTGGCCGCGCACGCTGCCAGTGCTGTCCATCAGCACGGTTTTCAGTTCGGAGGTACCGAGGTCGATACCGAGGGAAATCGCTGGATGCATAGGGATTTACTGTAAAAGGTCAGGGGCAGCCGCAGGAATTGCGCACGCGCAAGGCTGGCGACAGACGCTGCACATGCTGGGCGCGGCCCGGGTTGGCGATGCGGTCGATCAAGAGGTCGACGGCCATGGCGCCCAGCTCTTCGAGCGGCTGCGCCATCACGGTCAGGCGGGGGCTGAAATAATCGGCCCAGTCGAAATCATCGAAGCCGGCCAGCGCGACGTCTTGAGGTACCGCAATGTGCGCGTCGCGCAAGGCATGCATGGTGCCGATGGTCATCAGGTTATTCGCGGCCACGATGGCCGTCGGGCGTTGTGGCAGGGCCAGCAATTCGAGCGTGGCCGTGCCGCTGCGCTCCAGGTTGGAGTCGCCCGAGCGCAGCAGTTCAGGATCGAAGACGATGTTGGCGCGCTGCAAGGCCAGGCGGTAGCCTGCGATACGCTCGTCCGTCGTGGACAGGCCCGGTGCCCCCGCGATGAAACCGATGCGGCGGTGGCCGTGGGCCGCGATCAGGTGGCCGACCAGCTGGGCCGTCGCTTCGATGTTTTCCACGCCCACCTGGTCGAACGGCTGGGGCGACATGCGGTCGACCAGCACGGAAGCGATCTTGTTGCTGGTCAGATAGTCGAGGGCGCGGTTGTGCGGATCGCCGGACGGCGCCAGCACGATGCCGTCGACGCGGCGCTGGTGCAAGTTCTGCACCACTTTCAATTCCTGTTCGGGATCGTCATGCGTATCGGAAAACAGCATCATCAAGCCATGGCGCGTGCAAGCCGCCTCGATGGCGCGCACGGTTTCACTGAAGTAATGATTGGTGAAGGCGGAAATGGCCACGCCGATGGTGCCCGACGAAGAGCCGGCCAGCGCGCGCGCCAGCATGTTCGGCACATAGCCGATCTGCTGCATGGCCGCGTTGACGGCGGCGACGGTTTTCGGGCTGACCTTGCGGGTGCCGTTGAGTACGTGCGAAACGGTCGACAGCGATACGTCGGCCGCGCGCGCTACATCTTCCATGGTGGCCATGGTGTCTCCTGAGGTTTTTTTATTATTGTGTACTGCGATTGGGTACGGCTGTGTCGCCGCGTTTGAATCTATCGTAAACAAAAGAAAGCGCTTGCGCAAGCGCTTTCTTTTTTCTGCGGATGGATGGCGGGTGGGTTGTCGATGAGGATAGGGGAAGTTTGCGCAGGCCGGATCAGCGCGGCAACGGCGCGCTAATCCGGCATCGGGACGGCGGTGATGCCGCTTGAGTGTGGCTGGTGGTGTCGGGTTACGCGCTGTGCGCCAACCCGAGCTACTGTATCACCAGCTCGTGCAATTCGCCGGGCGAGTCCGGGAACAGTTTCACGACGGTGGAGGTGCGCGTGCCGTAGCCCGGCGTTTCGATGCAGACGGCGGACAGCACGCGCTCGAGGTCGAGCGGCACGCCCGTGTCCGGCAAGCGGAAATCGGGTGCGCGCGTGGTGTCGGCCAGCATGTCGAAATACGCTTCGTCGGGCGCGCCCTGGCACAGCAGGCTGGCGAACTGGGCCTTGGTCTTCAGGACCTTCGGCCACGGCGCGTCGAGCAGGGCGTTCGACAGGCCATAGATGCCCGGTTCCAGAGGCTGGCCATTGCGCGCATCGCCGTCGCCGCGGTTGGAAAACCAGATCAGGGTCTCCGCGTCGCCCAGCACCAGATTAAAACCGTTGTAGGCTGTGCAGCCGGGGCGGATTTGCGCGATGTAGTCTTGTGGCGACATGTCGCCCGCCAGATAGTCGGCCACCAGGGCGCCGCGCGAAGGGGCGTCCGGGTTGCGGTCTTGCGGGCTGCGGATATTCGTGATGGCGGCAAAGCGCGAGCTGCCGCTGCCGGCCTGGGTGATGCCCATCCAGCTGCCGCCCGCCTGCAGGTCGCGGCCCGCATACACTTGCGGGTGCTCGGGCCAGGCGCCGGCGGGGGCGCTGGCGCGTTCATAGAATTCGTCGCGGTTGGCGGCGGCAATCAGCGGGATGTGCGGATTGACTTTCCAGGCAAAAACGATCAGGCACATGGAGGCAAATCCATGAACACTTCCGTGTGGCGCGCGCCGGCCGTCAGCGACAGCAAGCCCGCTTCCTCGGATGCGCTGGCCAGCAGCTCGGCAAAGCCTTCGCCGACGACGGGGTAGATTTCCATCCACGTCTGCAAGCCATCCTTGGCGTCAGGGCGGCGCTTGAGCTGCGGCGCCACGCCCGAGGCGGCCGCCAGCTTGGCTTGCAAGGCGCGGACCCTGGCTTCCAGCGCCTGGGCGTGCTCTTCCTTGACCTGGTAATAAATGTACAAATCTTTCATGGCATTCTCACAAGTCGAGTGCGTCGAGCACGTAAGGCATGGGCAGGAACTGCACGTGAACGCCCTGGGCCGAGCCGTAGCGCACGGCGCCGGCGGCGCTTGAACCTTCTTCGATCGCCCCCAGCTTCATTTCAACGAGGGCGTCGATGCCGCCATCGCCGTTGGGCGCCGCGTTGACGACCATGCCGCAAGGCTGCTCGGGATCGCTGACGGCAAACAGTTCGCCGCCGGCCACTACCGAGGGATCGGCGATGCTGACGAGGGTGGTGCGGCGCTTGAGCTTGCCCAGATACTGGCTGCGCGCGACGATTTCCTGGCCCGGGTAGCAGCCTTTCTTGAAATTGACGCCGCCCAGCAGCTCGAAATTGACCATCTGCGGCACGAATTGTTCTTGCGTGGCGGCCGTGATCTGCGGGATGCCCGCGTGGATCTCCGACAAGCGCCAGGCGTCATCGCCGCCCTTGGCCAGCTGTTGCGCCAATTGCGGCCACGCGTCGCGTGCCGTGGCGGCCGACGTCAGCCATTCATAGCGGGGGCTGCCGAAGGCATCGGCCACGCGCAGCAGGGTGCCGGAAGCGTGTTCGACCTTGCTGAACGGCGTGGCGGGCAGGACGGGGAACCAGGCGGACAGGGCCGCGCTGGCTTGCCTGCCGCCCAGGCCCAGCAGGACTTGATTGGCTGCATCAAAGGACGCGTCGTGCAGCTTGGCCTTGGCGCGCAGCACGAACATCTGCAGGCGCTTCTGGATGGCTGGCTGTATGGCGCGCGGCAATTGCAGATAAATCGTGGTGGCGTTGCGCCACATCAGGAAACTGGCCAGCAGCCGGCCCTTCGGGGTGCAGTAGCCGGCCAGGCGCACTTGCTCCTGGCTCAGGTGTTCCACATCGTTGGTCAGCTGGCCGTGCAGGAAACTGGCTGCCTCGTCGCCGTTCAGGCCGATCAAGCCCTGGTCCGTGATGGCCGCGACAAAACCTTCTTGCAGCTGGGGCACTGTCAGGGACTGGCCAAAATCATGGATGGGGGCGGCGACGACGGGGGCGCCGCTGTCGGGCGCGCCATCGATGGCTGCGGGGCGGGCACCTTGGGCGGTTAAAAATTGATTCCAGTTATTCATAATTTCCATTAGATCAGCGATTAAGCATTATCATTACGGGTTCATTATAGTGATGTCGCGCAGATTGCGTCGGCAGCGGCAAGATTGCCAGTGTTGGCGCCGCTTTGCGCGCACTTGCTTCACAAATGAACGATCATAACAAGCGCGCGCTGCACGCCAGCGGGCGCATCACAAGAATCGGAACAATGGCTTTCTTTAAAAAACTTGTAGTCAGTTCAGTCATCGCCGCCATCGGCGTGGGCGGTACTTTTGTGTACTGGGCGCAGCAGCCCATCACCACGGACGGTGTAGGGATCCCGTTTACGATCAGCCCTGGCAGCGGCGCGCATGCGGCCGGCCAGCAGATCGCGGACGCGGGCGTGCCCATCGTGCCCATCCTGTTCAACATGCTGGCCCGCATCGAAGGCAAGACCTCGAAGATCAAGGCCGGTTCCTACGAGTTGAAACCGGGCACCACGCCGCAGCGTCTGATCACGCAGCTGGCGCGCGGCGAATTCGCGCAAGAGTCGCTGACCATCATCGAAGGCTGGACCTTCAAGCAGATGCGCCTGGCCATGGCCAGCCATCCCGGCCTCAAGCACGATACCGTGGGGCTGTCCGACAAGGAACTGATGGCGAAGATCAGCCCGGAATATGTGCTGCCGGAAGGCTTGTTCTTCCCGGATACGTATCTGTTCGCCAAGGGCGCCAGCGAAATGCAGATTTTCAGGCAGGCGCATACGGCCATGATCGGGCGCCTGTCCGAAGCGTGGGACAAGCGCGATCCGGCCTTGCCATATAAAAACCCGTACGAGGCGCTGATCATGGCGTCCATCGTGGAAAAGGAAACGGGGCAAAAATCCGAGCGCGCCATGATCGCCGGCGTGTTCGTCAACCGCCTGAAAACAGGCATGCTGCTGCAGACGGACCCGACTGTGATCTATGGCATGGGCGACAACTACCAGGGCAAGATCCGCAAACGCGACCTGGAAGCGGACACCCCGTACAATACCTATACGCGCGGCGGCTTGCCGCCCACGCCGATCGCCCTGGCTGGCGCGCAGTCGCTGACGGCGGCGCTGGCGCCGGCCCGCACGCAAGCGCTGTATTTCGTGGCGCGCGGCGACGGCACCAGCCAGTTCTCGGCCAACTTGCCCGACCATAACCGCGCCGTGAACCAGTATCAGCGTTAATACCATTACAAGATTAAGAGTTTCATGACACAACATTATCAACCGCGCTTCATCACCTTCGAAGGCATCGATGGCGCGGGCAAGTCGACGCATATCGGCTTTGTCACCGACTACCTGCAACAGCGGGGCGTGACCCTCGTTTCATCGCGCGAACCGGGCGGCACCAGCCTGGGCGAAAAGCTGCGCGAACTGCTGCTGCATGAAAAAATGCATCTGGAAACGGAAGCCTTGCTGATGTTCGCCAGCCGCCGCGAACACATCGCGCAAGTCATCGCGCCCGCGCTCGAGCGTGGCGAATGGGTCATTTCCGACCGCTTCAGCGATGCCAGCTTCGCCTACCAGGGCGGCGGACGGGGCATGGACTTGGGCAAGATGGAGGCGCTGGAAGCATGGGTGCACCCGCACTTGCAGCCGGATCTGACGTTCCTGTTCGACGTGCCGCTGGCCGTGGCCCGTGCCCGCCTGGACGCCACGCGTGCGCTCGACAAGTTCGAGCAGGAGCAGGCGGACTTCTTTGCCGCCACGCGCAACGAGTATCTGCGCCGCGCGGCCCAGTTCCCGCAGCGCTTCCGCATCATCGATTCCACGCAAAGCATTGCCGATATTCAAGTACAGCTGGCAAAACTGCTTGATGTATTGCTTGAGAAAAGTATCGCAAGCCACTGATTGATAAGGAATAAAATGAACAGTCCTCTCTATCCGTGGCAACAGGATGCATGGCAGCAATTGCAAGCCTTGCGCCCGCGCATGCCGCACGCCATTTTGTTCCATGGCGCGCAGGGCATCGGCAAGGCCGACTTCATCGAGCATTTCGCGCAGGCACTGCTGTGCGAAGACGCGCGCGCCGACGGCCATGCCTGCGGCGCCTGCGCCTCGTGCGGCTGGTTTAGCCAGGGCAACCATCCCGATTACCGCCGGGTCCGCCCGGAAGCGCTGGAAGACGACGTGGCCGACGATGGCGAAGAGGGCGAAGGCGCGAAGAAAAGCGCCAAGACCAAGACGCCGTCGAAAGACATCAAGATCGAGCAGATCCGCAACCTGGCCGATTTCATGAACATCTCCACGCACCGCCAGGGCTTGCGCGTGGTGGTGCTGTACCCGGCCGAGGCGCTGAACACGCCCGCGTCCAACGCCTTGCTGAAAACCCTGGAAGAGCCGCCGCCGGGCACCCTGTTCCTGCTGGCTTCGAACAGCCTGGACCGTTTGCTGCCAACGATCCTGTCGCGCTGCCGCAAATTTGCCTTGCCCATGCCCAGCCATGAGCAAGCCTTGACGTGGCTCAAGCAACAAGGCTTGAACGATGCGGACAGCTGGCTGCGCGAGCAGGGCGGCGCGCCGCTGGCGGCGCTGGCCCAGTCCGAATCGGGTGGCCGCGAAGAAACGGAACAATTGCTGCAGGTGCTGGCCAATCCGGGCGTGGAAGCGGCCCTGAAGGCGGCCGACAAATTGCAGAAGGCGCCGCTGGCGCCGCTGGTGGCATCCCTGCAGCGCTGGCTGTACGACGTGTTTTCCGTCAAGCTGTCCGGCACCATTCGCTACTACCCGCGCCACCGGCGCGAACTGGAAGCCTTGGCAGGACGCATCAACGTCAGCCGTTTGATGGCCGCCATCAAGGCCGCCAACGAACGCCGGGCGATTGCCGAGCACCCCTTGTCGCCCAAGCTGTTCCTGGAAGACATGCTGCTCGACTACGCATCCAGTTGTCAATGAAATCAAGCGCTTGTGCAGTCAAGTTAAAGTAAGTTATCTATTTCTTGACCCGGCGGCAGGTTCGCCGCAACGATTGCCACGCCTGGCCCCCGGTGATACAGTCAAGGAACTGGACAGCAACGGAGGCGTGCATGAAACGAGTCACTGGCATCGGCGGCATCTTTTTCCACGCGCAAGACCCGGCCGCGCTGCGCGCCTGGTACCAGCGCCACCTGGGCCTGGACGTGCAGCCGTGGGGCGGCGCCGCCTTCACCTGGACGGACGCCGACGGCAAGCCGACTGGCGGCACCACCATCTGGTCCGTCGCGGCCAATGACAACGAACAATTCGCGCCCGGCAAGGCGTCCTTCATGATCAACTACCGCGTCGACGACCTCGACGCGTTGCTGCAAGCCCTGCGCGACGAGGGCTGCAACGTGCTGGAAAAGGCGCCCGACTCCGAATATGGCCAGTTCGGCTGGGTTATCGATCCTGAGGGCAACAAGGTGGAGCTGTGGCAGCCGCCGCAGGGACAGTAGGCGGACTGCGCGGGAGTCGCCGGCGGCAGGAAGGATTTGCGCCTTCCCGCTGCCAGATTCCGCCCGCTCCGGTACAATCCCGCCCTATGTATATCGATTCCCATTGCCATATCAATTTCCCCGAGCTGGCTGCTCGCATGCCCGAGATCCTCGCCAAGATGGCCGAGAACAAGGTGACGCACGCCTTGTGCGTGTCCGTCGACTTGCCGGACTTTCCACAGGTGCTGGCCCTGGCCGAGCAGTATCCGCATATCTTTGCTTCCGTCGGCGTGCATCCCGACTACGAGGACACGCCTGAGCCGTCCGTGGAAGACCTGGTCCTTTTGTCCGACCATCCGAAGATCATCGCCATCGGCGAGACGGGCCTCGACTATTTCCGCCTGACGGGCGACCTGGAGTGGCAGCGCGAGCGTTTCCGCACTCACATCAAAGCTTCAAGAATCACGCGCAAGCCCTTGATTATTCACACAAGAGCGGCCAGCGAAGACACCATACGCATCATGCGCGAAGAGGGCGCCGGCGTGTCGGACGGCGGCGTGGCCGGCGTCATGCATTGCTTTACGGAATCCCTGGAAGTGGCGCGCGCCGCCATCGACATGGGCTTCTACATTTCCTTTTCCGGCATCGTCACGTTCAAGAGCGCGAAAGACTTGCAGGCCGTGGCGCTGGAAGTGCCGCTCGAGCGCATCCTGATCGAGACGGATTCGCCGTATCTGGCGCCCGTGCCGTTCCGCGGCCGCATGAACGAACCCGGCTATGTGGCCCACGTGGCGGAATACCTGTCGACCCTGAAAGGCATCCCGCTGGACCAGGTGGCGCGCCAGACGACGGATAATTTTTTCAAGTTATTCAATCAGTTGCCGTAACTTCTTAAGGTCAGACATGATGAAAAAACTCGCCCTGGCGATGCTGTTGTGCTGCGCTGCCGCCAGCCAGGCGGCGCCGGAACCGGACGCTTTCTTCCGCGCCGTCTCCGTGAATAATGCCAGCGGCGTGCGCAGCATGCTGGCGGAGGGCATGAATCCGAACCAGCCTGACGCGCAGCGGGGCGACGTTCCCCTCGTGCTGGCCCTGCGCGACGATGCGGACCGGGTGTTCCAGGTGCTGCTCGACTCTCCCGGCATCGACATCGAAGCCCGTTCGGCCAATGGCAACACGGCGCTGATGATGGCCGCCTACAAGCACAAGCAGGACGCCGTGAACGCCTTGCTGGCCAAGGGCGCCAAGGTCAACCAGAGCGGCTGGACGGCGCTGCACTATGCGGCCTCGGCCGGCGACTTGCCCATCATGAAGATATTGCTCGACCGCGATGCCGTGGTCGATGCGCGCGCGCCCGCCAGCGTCACGCCGCTGATGTTTGCCGCCCGCGAAGGGCAGGAGGGCGCCGTCAAGCTGCTGCTGTCCTGGGGCGCGGACGCCAGCCTGAAAAGCGACCATGGCTGGACGGCCGTGCAGTTTGCCCAGGCGGGCGACAAGCCCGGCGTGGTCGCCATCATCGAAGCGGCACAGAAGGCGCGCGCAGCCCGCAAGTAATGTTTTAATTTCAATGCTTTCCATGCCAGCGCTGAAACTGGCATGGAATTGCCTCTCACCTCAGCCCTTTGTTCTCCTTGCCGATTAACGATAATGATCGTGTCGCATTAATCAGGAGATACCTCGCATGGGTCATCACATCACCGTCAGGCGCCGGCTGTATTGTCGCCGCCCCTCGCGCAGCCCGTGCGATATCACTGCTTTCTGGAATGACAAAACCGATCGGCCATCGGAGCCAGACTCCAAGAGGACAGACATGCTGAATGAACGAGAAATCGAGAGTTGTTACCTGGGGCAATTTATCCCCGTCCATTACCACCACAATATGTTGATGGACCAGAACCGCATGCACGGGTTCAAGTCGGCGATCGATTACGCGGTAAAACCCGGCATGAAGGTGCTGGAGCTGGGCGGCGGCACGGGCGTGCTGTCGTGGTTTGCGGCCGCGCGCGCCGACAAGGTGTGGTGCGTGGAGTTCAATCCGGACATGGTCAAGGAAGCGCGCAAGATGCTGGCGCTCAATCCCAACGGTGAAAAAGTCGAAGTCGTCCACGCGGACGCCTTTGAATACCTGCCGCCCGAGCCCGTCGACGTGGTCATCTGCGAAATGATCCATGTCGGCATGCTGCGCGAAAAGCAGGTGGAAGTGATCGAATCGTTCAAGCGCCGCTACCTGGCCCGTTTTGGCGGCCCGCTGCCCATCTTCCTGCCCGAAGCCGTCATCATGGCCGTGCAGCCGATGCAGCAGGAATACGATTTCGAGGGTTTTTACGCGCCCATCGTGCAATTCCAAGAAACCACGGCCATCCATCCTGGCGTGCAGGAACTGGCGCCGCCTTCCGTCTACAGCATCATCGACTTCAGCCAGCCGACGGACAGCGTGTTCGGCTTCGACGGCAAGTTCGTCGTCGAGCGCAGCGGCACCCTGAACGCCCTGCGTTTCGTCACCAAGAACATCCTGGCCGTGGTGCCTGAGCGCTCGACCACCATCGACTGGCTGAACCACTACATGTGCTTGCCGCTGGCCGCGCCGGTGGCGGTGAAGGCGGGCGACGTGCTGCAGGTGAGTTTCCAGTACCGGGCCGGCGGCTCGATTCCCTCGCTGGAAGCGTCGATCCGCGCGCAGGTGATCTATGACGTGAATCTTCAGCCTGTGGTGCAGAACGCCGTCTACGCATAAGCATCGTTAATTCCAAGGCAACGCCGCAGCGATTTCATCCTGCGGCGTTCGTCCATTCAGGGTATATTTCGTCTTTTACCCACTGGACAGCTTTACTATCATGGAACAGATCGATCAGCGTTACCTCGTGCAACAGAACAAAATCAGCGATGGCGAGACTAGGCCGCCCGTGTTTGCCAAGGTAATGCGCAGCAAGGAAGGCGTGTTTGAAGGCGTGTCCTTCATCAAGTCGAAGGACAAGGCCACCGTCATGACCATCGAAGATGCCAACCAGGCCATCAAATGGGCCACCAGCAAGAAGCCGAATGCGCATGAATACGTCACGAAAGTGATTTGCGTCGGCCAATAAGCCCCGTTCATTCCCGTTTTTGCGCCGTTCATCCCCGCAGCATGCAGTTCATCGCATGGCCGTTGCCGCCGTCGCGGCGCTTTACTATAGTGCTGTCACGGTAGCGGGGCAAGCACGGCTTGCTCCGCACATTTCATTCTAGGGGGAACGCGATGCTGGGATTTGTGCTGTGGCTGCTGCTCTTGCTGGTGTGCTGGCCCCTGGCCTTGCTGGCCCTCGTGCTGTATCCGCTGGCATGGCTGCTGTTGCTGCCATTCCGCCTGATCGGCATCGGCGTGGAAGGCGTGTTCGAATTGCTGCGCGCCATCGTCATGCTGCCGGCCCGCGTGCTGGGCGGCGGCCGGCATTGAGATTGACGTTCCTGCAAACAAAAATGGCGCCTTAGGCGCCATTTGTCATTGAGGTGCTGCTTACAGGTCAACCATGAAACCTGCACCGATCGATTTCTGCGAATAGTTGTAGTCGATCAAGCTCTGGCCATAGCCGGAGAACAGTTGCAGATAGCCTTTCAGGTTGGCCTTCAGTGGGAAAGCCCAGCTCGCCTGCATGGAGCCATGCTTTTTGCTGAAATTGCGGCGCGCCGTCACGGCGTATTCATGGCCCTTGTTACGGTAGCTCACGCGCAAGTCGCCATGCCCCATGTAATCGGTGATGTCGATATTGTCGTTGTCGGTCTTGCCATTGTCGAGGCGGTGCCAGACGCGGGCCGCGACGGCCAGGTTGTCCTTCTCCATGCCCAGCTCGGCATACACGCGGTTCCAGCTGCGCGACAGGGTCGATGTCTGTCCGTTGGACTGGTGCACGAGGCCGAAGTTCAGGTAATTGAATTCGATGCCCGCGAAATTCTTGTTGATCGGCATGACCAGCATCAGTTCCGGCTGGTAATTGGTCTCGCGGAACGGGCTTGATGCCTTGCGGTTATACGCCTGCCAGAAACTTTGCTGCGTGTAGCCGAACCACATGTCGATGGGCGTGCCGGCGATGTCTTCCAGCAGCTTCATCTTGAAGCTCAGCTGGAACGTCAATTCCACGTGCTGGCTCTTGATGCCGGCTGGCGTGAAATCCTGGAACGGTTCGTCGTTCGAGGCATCGCTGTAATTGGCCAGCAACAGATAGGTATCGCGGTGCGGGCGGAAGTTGAACAGGCCGCGCTTCGACGCGTCGTTGAGCTCCCACGATTGCTGGGTGCGCGAAATCGGCGTTTCCGGCGGCGCCGCGCCAGCCTGCGCGATGGCGGGAATGGCGGCGTTGACGGCCTCCGGCGTGGCGACGCCTGGCGGGCTGACTGGCGTGAAGGGAGCAACCTCGGCGGCCGCGGCCAGGGTGACGGCCGCGGTGGCGGGATCGCCGCCGGCCGCGATGGTGGCCTTTTCCGCCGCCTTGGCCAAGGTATCGAAGCAGCCCAGGCGGGCGCTGGCGTCACCGAGGACGGCGCAACGCTGCATTTGCTGTTCCAGTTCGCCGGCCATGGCCAGCGCCGGCGATGCCAGCAGGGAGGAGAGGATTATTTTTCTTAGTCGGATAGTCATAGGCTGTATGGGGCATGTCGTTCGGTGCGCACCTGGGCTGCATGCCGGCGGCGTCGCCTTGCATGGCAGGATGCCATGCGTATTGATACTGATTAATCTTTGTTGATTTAATACTGATGAAAGTATAGCGGAATACCTTGTTTACCCCGTGTCCCTGGCGTGCGCACCCCGGACAGTGTTGTGCGCTTGGTAAACGGCCCGCCGCCGTGCCGCCCAAATCGATGTCTGCTACACTGGAAAACCGGCGCAAACCCAGTGATGCCGGGGCTAGCCATGGAGATTGTGATGACCCGCAAAACACCTATCGAGCGCTACCGCAACATCGGCATCAGCGCCCATATCGACGCCGGCAAGACCACCACCACCGAGCGCATCCTGTTTTATACGGGGGTCAACCACAAGATCGGCGAAGTGCACAATGGCGCCGCCACCATGGACTGGATGGAGCAGGAACAGGAACGGGGCATCACCATCACCTCGGCTGCCACCACGGCCTTCTGGAAAGGCATGGCCGGCAACTTTCCCGAACACCGGATCAACATCATCGATACGCCCGGCCACGTGGATTTCACGATTGAAGTTGAGCGCTCGATGCGCGTGCTCGACGGCGCCGTGATGGTCTACGATGCCGTCGGCGGCGTGCAGCCGCAATCGGAAACCGTCTGGCGGCAAGCCAACAAATACCATGTGCCGCGCATCGCCTTCATCAACAAGATGGACCGCGTGGGCGCGGACTTCTTGCGCGTGCGCAAGCAGATCGCCGAGCGCCTGAAGGGCGTGGCCGTGCCCATCCAGCTGCCGATCGGCGCGGAAGAGCATTTCACGGGCGTGATCGACCTGTTGAAAATGCGCGCCATCACCTGGGATGACGCCAGCCAGGGCGTGCAGTTCAGCTATGGCGAGATCCCCGCCGAATTGCAGGCGCAGGCGCAGGAATGGCACGAGCACCTGGTCGAGCAGGCTGCCGAAGCCACGCTGGAGATGACGGAACGCTACCTGAATGGCGACACGTTTACGGAAGCGGAGCTAAAGCAAGCCTTGCGCGCGCGTACCATCCGCAACGAGATCGTGCCCATGCTGTGCGGCAGCGCCTTCAAGAACAAGGGCGTGCAGGCGATGCTCGACGCCGTCATCGAATACCTGCCGTCGCCGATGGAAGTGCCGCCCATCATGGGCCACGACGAGCACGACAATGAGGTGGAGCGCCACCCGACGGACGACGAGCATTTCTCGGCCCTGGCCTTCAAGATCATGACGGACCCGTTCGTGGGGCAGCTGACCTTCTTCCGCGTGTATTCGGGCGTGGTGAACTCGGGCGACATGGTCTACAACCCCACCAAGAGCGCGCGCGAACGGCTGGGGCGCATCCTGCAGATGCATGCGAATGAACGCAAGGAAATCAAGGAAGTGTATGCGGGCGACATCGCCGCCGCCGTGGGCCTGAAAGCCGTGACCACGGGCGACACCCTGTGCGCCATCGATCACATCATCGTGCTGGAAAAGATGATCTTCCCGGAACCCGTGATTTCCCAGGCGGTCGAACCGAAGACCAAGCCGGATCAGGAAAAGATGGGCATCGCCCTGAACCGGCTGGCGCAGGAAGATCCGTCGTTCCGGGTGCATACGGACGAGGAATCGGGCCAGACCATCATGTCGGGCATGGGCGAGTTGCACCTGGAAATTCTGGTCGACCGCATGCGCCGCGAATTCGGCGTGGAAGCCAATGTCGGCAAGCCGCAGGTGGCATACCGCGAAACCATCACGCGCGCGGTGGAAGACGTGGAGGGCAAGTTCGTCAAGCAGTCGGGCGGACGGGGCCAGTACGGCCACGTGGTGCTGAAGCTCGAACCGCTGGAACCGGGCACGGGCTACCAGTTCGTCGACGCCATCAAGGGCGGCGTGGTGCCGCGTGAATTCATCCCCGCCGTCGACAAGGGCATCATTGAAACGCTGAAGGCGGGCGTGCTGGCCGGCTACCCCGTGGTGGACGTGAAGGCAACCTTGACCTTCGGTTCTTATCACGACGTCGATTCGAACGAAAACGCCTTCCGCATGGCCGGCTCCATCGCCTTCAAGGATGGCATGCGCAAGGCCCATCCCGTGCTGCTGGAACCGATGATGCAGGTGGAGTCGGAAACGCCGGAAGAGTTCATGGGCAACGTCATGGGCGATTTGACGGCGCGGCGCGGCATGGTGCAGGGCGTCGACGATATCCCGGGCGGCGCGGGCCGCATCGTGAAGGCCCTGGTGCCGCTGGCGGAAATGTTCGGTTACTCCACCACCTTGCGGTCGCTGACGCAGGGCCGCGCCACCTACACGATGGAATTCAAGCACTATGCGGCCGTGCCCAAGCATGTGCTGGACCAGGTGGCGGCGGCGGGCAAGGCGAAGTAACGTCAAGCAAACCCAAAGGCCAAATGCCGGGGTCGTACCCTGCAGGGTACGACCCCGGATGTTGCTTGGGGTTAGGGTTTGTCTTAATGTAGCAAATTCTGCGCAATGATCGCATCGGCCATCTTCTCCGCCTCGTCCACCGGCTGTTCCAGCGCCTTGGTCGTGTAGACGGTGGACGCCACCATCGGCTGGTCCAAGGTCGCGCCTTCGCCATGGCTGGTATCGACCGTCACCGTGGTCGACAGGCCGATGCGCAGCGGGTGGGCGGCCAGTTCTTTCGGCTCGAGCGTGATGCGCACGGGCACGCGCTGCACCACCTTGATCCAGTTGCCCGTGGCATTCTGCGCCGGCAGCAGGGAAAACGCGCTGCCCGTGCCGGCCGACATGCCCAGCACCTTGCCGTGGTACACCACCTTGCTGCCATACAAGTCCGTTTCGATGGTGGCCGCCTGGCCCACGCGGATATTGCGCAATTCGGACTCCTTGAAGTTCGCATCGACCCATAATTGATCGAGCGGCACGATGGACATCAGGGGCGTGCCCGGCGTCACGTGCGAGCCCAGCTGCACGCTGCGCTTGGCCACATAGCCCGAGACGGGGGCGACCACGGCATTGCGGCGCACGGCCAGCCACGCCTGCAGCACGTCGCCCCGGGCCGACAGGACGGCCGGATGGCTGGCCAGGTTCACGCCGGCCACGCCCGATCTGGCTGACTCGGCCTGGCGCTGCGCCACGGTCAAGGCCGCTTTAGCGTCGTCGACGGCCTGTTTCGCATGGGCCAGGTCTTCGCCCGAAATGGTCTGGTCCGCCGCCAGCGGCGCGCGGCGCGCCAGGTTGCCTTGTGCCGTGGCCAGGGCCAGCCGGCGCTGCTCGATGACGGCATCGTATTGCGCCACGTTCACATAGCGTTCGCGCTCCTGGCGCACCACATTGCCCAGCCTTGCCTGCGCCTGGCTCAGGGCCAGCTCCGCATCGATGGCATTCAAGGTGATCAGCGGCGCGCCCGCCTTGACCATCTGCGTCTCGTCGGCACGGATGGCATCGACATTGCCCGTCACTTGCGCGGACAGGGTGACCAGGTTGCCGCCCACGTAGGCATTGTCCGTTACTTCTTCCTTGGCCAGCACCAATTGATAATAAACGGCCCAGGCCGCGCCAGCGACGAGGAAGGCGGCCGTGATGGCGATGAGGACGGCCTTGCGCTTGCCCGGCTGTTCGGTTGGGGTGGTCGTTGCTGTGGTATCGCTGCTCATGGTGTGTTCCGTAATCGATGGTTATTGTTTGGTGGTGACGGTGTTGGCGCTGGCGGCAAAATCGCTGCTGCCCCGGTAACCGCCGCCCAGTGCCACGGTCAGGTTGATTTCCGCGTTCTGGCGCTGGTTTTGCAGCTGCATGCCCAGGTCGACCTGGCCGCGCACGGTCATTTCCGCATTCAGCTGGGTGGCGCGGTCGGCCAGTCCTTGTTTTAAACGGGCATTCGCGTTGCGCAACTGCGCTTCGCTGGCGCGCAGGTTTTCCTGCTGCAGGCGCAGCTGGTTTTCCACGCCCTGCACCCGGGCGCCGGCCTGCGCCACGTCGCGCACGACATTGAAGACGTTCTGGTTGTAGTCGGCGATCAGTGCATTGCGTTCGCTGCGGGCGCCAGCGAGCTGCGCCTGCAGGCGGCCGCTGTCGAACAGGGGCAGGGACAGGGCCGGGCCGATGAACAGGGTGCGGCTGCCGGACTGCAGCAGCTTGCCCAGCTTGATGGCATCGAGGCCGAACGACGCTCCCAGGTCGATGTCGGGGTAGAACGAGGCCTGCGCCGCCTCGATTGTGCTCATGGCCGCCTGGACCCGCCAGCGCGCCGCCTGCAAGTCGGGCCGGCGCGCCAGCAATTCCATGCCCAGCTTGCCTGGCAGCGCGTGCGGCAGCGGCTGGGCCTCTTTCGGCTGCAGGCTAGCCAGAGCGGAGGCATCCGCACCCAACAGGGCACGCAAGGCTTCGCGTTCCGTGACGATCTGCGTTTCCAGCAGGGCGATCTGCTGTTGCAGCAGGCTCAAACGCGTTTGCGCGGACAGGTGGTCGTCGCTGATGCCGAGGCCGTTGGCGATGCGCTTTTCCTTGTCCAGCACCAGTTGCTGCTGCAGTTTGACCAGCGCATGCAGGTTATCCATGCGGCCCCAGCTATTTTGCATGCTGAAGTAGTGGCGGGCGATCTCGGCGGCCAGCATCTGTTCCGCCATCGCGTATTCGGCGCGGCGCGCGTTGACTTCGCCCAGGCTGGCCGCGATCTGCGCCTTGTGCTTGCCCCACCAGTCGAGGTCGTAGTGGGCTTGCACGCCCATGGTGATTTCATTGTAGTAATTGCCGCCGATGGGAGCAGGCATCAGGCCGTTGCCCGAATAGCGCTGGCGGCTGGCATTCGCGCCCAGGTCGATCCTGGGGCCGCGCTCCGCATGTTGCGCGTCAAATGCGGACAGGGCCGAGCCGATGCGGGCATTCGCCACGTCCAGGCCGGGGCTGGCGGACAGGGCGTGCTCGATCAGCTGGTCCAGCTGGGCGTCCTGGAATTGGCGCCACCATTGGGCGGCGGGCCAGCCTTCGCTGGCCAGGTGGATGTCGGCCGCCAACTGCATCGTGGCCAGGTCTTGCTGCGGCAACTGTTGCGTGTCGGGCGGGATGCTGGCGCAGCCGGCCAGCGACAAGCTGAGCGCCAATATGCGCAGGGAGAGTTTCATAGGTGTGTGCATGAGGGTTATTCCATGGCCGCGTGGTCGACCACGACGGGCGCATTCTTCTTCGGTGGTTTGATCAGGAGCAAGAGCGGCAGCACGAGGATGGTCAGCCACATCATCAGCCAGAAGTCGTCGAGGTAGGCGATCATCGATGCCTGCCGCGTGATTTCGCCATTCAGCGCCGCCATGCCGGAAGCCGTCCCCAGGTTGTAGACGCTGGCGATGGCGGGGTCATGCAGGGCCGGGTTGGCGATGTTGACGTGTTCCGTCAGGGACGCATGGGCGATCTGCGTATTGCGCACCAACAAAGTCTGCACCAGGGCGATACCGATGCTGCTGCCGATATTGCGCACCAGGCTGTAGATGGCCGTGCCTTCCGCCCGCATCTGCGGCGACAGGGTGGCAAACGTGGCCGCGCTCAGCGGAACGAAGACGAGGCCCAGGCCGATGCCCTGGATGATGCCGTTCCACACGACGGTCTTCGGCACCAGGTCCAGGGTGAAATTGGCCATCTGCCACAGCGAGAACGCGGTAATCGAAAAGCCCACGCCCAGCAGGATGCGCGTATCGATCTTGCCCGTCAGCCTGCCGACGATCAGCATGGCCAGCATCGTGCCCAGGCCGCTGGGGGCCGTCACCAGGCCGGCGATGGCCGCCGGATAATTCATCAGTCCCTGCAGCATGGACGGCGTCAGCGCGCGGGTAGCGAACAGGACCATGCCGACGATGAAGATGAACAGCAAGCCGCTCACATAGTTCGAGTTTTTTAACAGGCGGTAGTCGAGGAAGGACTTGCCGGCCGGGCGCAAGGCCGTGTGCGCAATGAAATAGCACAAGCTCATGGCCAGCACGATGGCTTCGATCCACGTTTCCGTGGAAGAAAACCAGTCGTTCTGCTCGCCCCGGTCCAGCAGCATCTGCAAGGCGCCAATGGACAGGCTCAGGGTGGCAAAGCCGAACATGTCAAAGTTCATGCGGCGATTCGGCGGGTCCTTGCGGATGTAGCGCCAGATGCCATAAAAGGCCATGGCGCCGATGGGGATATTGATGAAGAAGACCCAGCGCCAGCTGTAGCTGTCCGTCAGCCAGCCGCCCAAGGTCGGTCCCAGGATGGGACCGATCATCACGCCCATGCCCCAGATGGCCATGGCCGAGCCGTGCTTTTCGCGCGGATTGATGTCGAGCAAGACCGCCTGCGACAGCGGCACCAGCGCCGCGCCGAACACGCCTTGCAACAGACGGGCGGCGACGATCTCGGACAGGGTGCCCGACAGGCCGCACAGCACGGACGCGAGCGTAAATCCGGCCACGGAGACGAGAAAGGTATTCTTCTGACCGAAACGGTCGCACAGCCAGCCCGTCAGGGGCGTGGCGATGGCGGCGGCGACGATGAACGAGGTCAGCACCCAGGTGATCTGGTCTTGCGAGGCGGACAGGCTGCCTTGCATGTGGGGTAGGGCGACGTTGGCGATGGTGCCGTCGAGCGCCTGGATGATGGTGGCGAGCATGATCGAAATCGTGATCATGCGCCGGTTCAGAGTGGGGTCTTGTGACGCGGGCAGCGCCGGTGTGGCGCCGGTGGCCGAACTCATGCGGATTTCTCCGTGGCCGCCTGCAAGGCTTCCAGCAGTTCGGTGGCGGCCCGCAATTGATCGGGATCAATGCCTTGCAGCAGCTCCTTGCGGAAACTGTCCGCTTCCTTGCGCACGGTGTCATACACCTGCAGGCCCGCCTCGGTCAGCACGACGAGTTTCACGCGGCGGTCCGTTTCCGATGGCTGGCGCTGCACGAAGCCCGATTTCACGAGCCGGTCCAGCATCGACACCATGGTGGGGTTTTCCACGCCCAGCTGGTGCGCCAGCTCGCTTTGCGAGGGCGGCTGGGGCGACTTGGCGATCATGGCGATGCACATCCAGCTCGCTTGCCCCAGGTCCAGGTCTTTCAGGCGCCGGTCGATGGCATGGCGCCAGCCGCGCGCCGTCTTGTGGAGCGCGGCGGAAAAGCGCTCTTCGATAGAAGTCATAAGGTGAGTCGTCTAATGGTTAGGTGTCTAACTAATATTCTAGCATGCCCCTTTGACAGGCGTACAGGCCTTCCCGTTTATCTGCGCCGCTGGTACATTAGTGCCAGACCATCACCTTCAGGAGAGCGCCATGACCACCGCAGAACAGAAGCAGGACGGACAGCACCGCGACAGCAGCGACTTTGTCATCACGCAAACTTTCGACGCGCCGCGCGAACTGGTGTTTCAATCGTGGGTGGAGCCGGAGCGCCTGGCCCAATGGTGGGGCCCCGTCGGATTCGAATTGAGCGTGCTGGCGCTGGACTTGCAGCCGGGCGGCATTTTCCACTACGGCATGCGCGCCGACAATGGCTATGAGATGTGGGGCAAGTTCACCTACCAGTCCATCGAAGCGCCGGAAAAGATCGTGTCCATCCTGTCGTTTGCCGACAAACAGGGCAATGCGGTGCAGCATCCGGTCAGCGCCACTTGGCCACTGGAATCGTTCAATACCATGACCCTCACCGAGGAAAACGGCAAGACGACGATGACCTTGCGCTCCACGCCGCACAAGGCGACGGATGAGCAGCATGAGACTTTCAAGCAGGGGTTTGAGTCGATGAAGGAGGGGTTCAAGGCTACCTTCGCCCAGCTGGCCCAGTACCTGGCGCGGGTTCAGTAATATTTAAAAACGGCGGGCCTGAGTCGCGGGCCTGAGAAAATGCCCATGGCTGCGTTGCTTGGGCTCGCCGTACATGCGTACTGTCTTCGCCCGCGCGCCTTGCCCTGGCCATTTTTCAGGCTCGCTGGGCCCGGGGAGCCTTTATTTGAGGCGCGGGCGTGTTCTTGCTGTTGCTGGCAGTTTGCGGTTGAGGAAGGTCTGCTTACGCCCTAAACCGGATATTAAATTGATCCAACTCGCCTGGGTTCGGGTTACTTATGTGAGTCTGATCAATCTACTATTAGTCGCGTAGTGTTCGAAAACTGTGTGCGATTTCATCTGCTTTGCTGCTAAGTGTTAAGGACCGTAGAACTGGCTAAGGCGTCCATTAGGATCGATCCTTAAGATAAAGTAATCGCCATTGAAAAATACTGCCATGCGCCCTGATCTGACAAACTCTCCCGAGTTCGTCGCGAAGTGAAGAGCAAGCTCTTCGCGAATACTATCTAAGACTTTCTCGATCAGGGCCTTAAGGTCCGTCAGCTCATAAGGAAGGACAGTCTTTCCCTTAAAATTACCAACCTGATAGGCATCTATGTGTCGCATTACGATGTGCAGGTAGGATTGCAAATCCCAGAAGACTTGCTTTTTCCCGTGCAGTATAACGGACGGGTTAAACGCGATGGCGTTATTAAGTATCTTTTTCGCAGTATCACTGTCTAACGTTAATGGCCGGTTTCCTAATTTCGCTCTTTCAAACTCAGAGCATACAGCGCCAAGTGCCGCAACTCGCTTAACGAATTCGTAGCTGGCTTTGGCTTCTAACTCTTCCTTGGTCAAAGAATTTCGTGCAGCTTTCGCGTTTAACGATGCAAGTTGAATATTGACGTTCTCGCTTGCAGACTTCACAGTAAAGCCAAAAGTTTCAAGGACGCGACTATCGATTATATTGTTTCGCATCCCCAACATTGTTCCAACTAGGTCTTCTTTTTCATAATCGATCAATGCAGTTCCGCCGTTATGTTTCATGATCAAGTAATATAATAGTAGCTTCTGTGCGTCTATCTTTGAAAAGTCAGCTTCAACTAAAACAATGTTCGGCACAATCTTCTTGCCTGTTGGGTGACGAAGCGGCTGGCGGTTAAAGGCTGCGTAAGAGATCTTGAAGAGATCCTTGATAGCGACGCCCTTGTACTTTAAGGTCTTTCTTTGTTGAACAGTTAGCGCAGGATCTCTGCAGTCTATGCGTAGAACCGCTAGATCGTTATAAGCTGAGTCTGAGTTACTATTCGCAAGGTCGTCTGTTTTCTCGTTCATTTCAATTTTGTTGAACAGAACCCCGGTGACCATGTGTCCGTAGTCAGTTTCAGCTTTGCTGTTGTGCCGAAACATAAAACTGGTCATGTTCCTTTCAATACCAATCATCTCATGCAGGTCGTGCAGGTGAAACTCCCTCCCGGCAACTTCAACTCCGGGTATGCCTACCGAGTGCAAGTCTGTTATTTCGTATGTGCCAATCAATGCATTCTCCAATACTGCTTCGATAGACGATCGCCAAGTCATCATTAGGCGCGCAACCTTCTGGGACAACGCCGTGATTGGAGGATTATTCTCGACGCTGAAAACAGAACGGCTTAGCAAGAGGCACTACCTTTGTCATGTCGCCTTCTTCAGGCAGCACTGTCATCATTGCGCCCCCATCCCCAACATCCCCCGCACCACCGGCAATATCATCCTCCAGGCATTCGACGTCGCCGCAATCTCGTCATAATGGCTGGCCCCCGGCAAGATCAGCACTTCCGCATGGTCGCCGGCCTTGATTGCCTTGGCCGCGTAGTCGTGCGCGACTCTGGGCGGGGAGATGGTGTCGAGCTCGCCTGTGATCAGCACGGTGCGGCTGCCGTTGGGCATCAGGTCGGCCGCGTTGGTGTCGCTGTAGATGTCGGGACGCTCGGTGCTGGCGCTGCCTGCCAGCTGGGCGATGTCACGTTCGCAGCTGGTCTTGATCAATTCCCTTTCATGGCGCAGGTCGGCCAGGCCGCCCAGGCTGACGATGTTATTCACTGGCAGGAACTTGTCGCGGTACAGGGGGCTGGTCTTCGGCAATTTTTCCCGTCCGGCGATCCACTGCACCAATTGGCCGCCGGCCGAGTGGCCCATGGCGACGATGCGCTTCACGTCCAGCTGGTACCGGGGCGCGTGCTGCTGCAGGCTGTCGAGCGCCGCGTGCATGTCTTCGTAGGTGCCCGGATAGCCGCCGCCCGGCTCGTCGACCCGGCGGTACTCGACATTCCACACGGCGATGCCTTGCGCCATGAGGGCGCCGGCCACGTTGCGCATCTGCTGGATGCCGCCGAAGGCCACCGTCCAGCAGCCGCCATGCACGAGCACGACCACGGGAAACGGCCCGCTGCCTTCGGGACGGAACAGTTGCGCGTATTGCGAAGGCGCGGGGCCATAGGCGATCTGCGCCGAGGGCGGCGGGCCGTTCAGGGCCAGGTAGTCGTCCAGGCTCATGGGGGCGGCGACGGCGCCGTGGGCGGAGGCGAGCAGGGCGGTGGCGATCAGGGAGGACGGCAAGGAAGTAGGCATGCTGGGTTTCGCTTGAGAAGAGAGCAACACTTTAGCATAGGGCCGCGCGGGCACAGAGATCAAGCGGTACGCTGTTTTCCTCCTGCAACAGGGGTGCCCCATGGTATATTTCGGGCATCAGTTTTCCCCTTATCGACACGGTGCACGCAAACAACATTCTTTCCTTGCTGGACGCCGAGCATAGTGCGCTGGGCAGTATCGCGGCAGGCGTGGACCTGGCCCATGCATTGGAACACCTGTTGCTGGCGTTGCAAGACCTGGCCGAGGGCGACGCGCATGCCTGCCTGGTGCTCATTGACGAGGCCGATCGCTTTTGCGGCTTGTCCGCGCCCAGCCTGCCGCAAGACCTGTGCCTGGCCTTGCGCCACGGCGGCGAGCAGCCGTCCCCGTTCGGCACGGCCGCCTTTTCCGGCGCGCCCGTGTATTGCGGCGACATCACGCGCGACGTACACTGGAGCGCGGGCCGCAAGGAAGCCATGCTGCACGGCTACCGCGCCTGCTGGGTCGCTCCCGTGTTTGGTGCCAAGGGACATATCCTGGGCGTGCTGGGCCTGTTTTTCCAGGCGCCATGCCATCCCACGCAACCCGAGATCGAATTGCTGGCGCTGGCCGCGCGCGTGGCCGCGCATGTCATTGAGCGGGGCCAGCTGGAGCAGGCGCTGCACGACAGCCGCGAACACTTTCATTACGCCATTGAACTGAACACGCAAGTGCTGTGGACGGCCGACGTCGACGGCAAGCTCGACTATGTGGCGCAGCGCTGGCGCGAATGGACGGGCGGCAACGGCCTGGGCACCAGCTGGCTGGACGCCATCCATCCCGAGGACGTGCCCTATTGCTTGGCGGCCTGGAGCGAAGCGGTGGCCAGCGGCCAGCCTTTCGACCAGGAAATGCGCGTGCGCCGGCAGAACGGCCAGTACCGCTGGATGCATTCGCGTGCGTACTGCCGCCAGGACGAGCGCGGCCAGCCCGCGAAATGGTATGGCTCGTGCGAGGATATCGACGAACACTGGCAGGCGCGCAATGCCTTGCTCGACAGCGAAGCGCAGTTCCGTTCGCTCGCCTCCACCATGCCCAACCAGGCCTGGCTGGCGCATGGCAGCGGCGCCACCTACTGGGTCAATGAACAGGTCTGCGAATACACGGGGCAATCGCTGAAGTCGCTGGTCACCAGCGGTTTTCGCCAGTGCGTGCATCCGGACGACATGCTGTCGACCCAACAGAGCTGGGACCGGGCCGTCGCCACCGCCAGCGCCTATGAGCACGAGTTCCGCATGCGCCGCGCCAGCGACGGCGCCTACCGCTGGTTCCTGGCGCGCGCCTTGCCCCTGTTCGACGAGGCGGGCACGGTGCTGCGCTGGGTGGGCACGAATACGGACGTGCAGGAACAGAAGAACGTGCTGGAAAAGATGGCTTACCTGAATTCCTCGCTGGAAGTGGAAATGGCCAACCGCACGGCCGACCGCGACCGCATGTGGCGGCTGTCGACCGACATCATGCTGGTGGCGGACCTGGCCGGCATGATCATTGCCGTCAATCCCGCCTGGAGCAAGATCCTCGAGCGCCCGGAAATCGAGTCGCTGGGCATGGATTTCATCAGCCTTGTGCATCCCGACGACCGCATGGCGGCCTTGCATGACTTGTCGCGCCTGGCCCATGGCGCGCCCACCTTGCGCATGGAAAACCGCTACCGGCGCCGCGATGGCGGCTACCGCTGGATTTCCTGGACGGCCGTGCCGGCGCAAAAGCTGATCCACGCCATCGGCCGCGACGTCACGGACGAGAAGGAAGCACGGCTGGCACTGGTGCGCAGCGAGCAAGCTTTATTGCAGGCGCAAAAGCTGGAATCGATCGGCAAGCTGACGGGGGGCGTGGCCCATGATTTCAATAACGTCCTGCAAATTATCTCGGGCAATCTGCAGTTGTTGAAACTGACCGTGGCCGACAATCCGCAGGCGGCCAGACGCCTTGCTTCGGCCGCCTCGGCCGTCGAGCGGGGCGCCAAGCTGTCGTCGCAACTGCTGGCTTTTGCGCGGCGTCAACCTTTGCGGCCGCTGGTGACGGACCTGGGACGTCTGCTGCGCCGCATGCACGAGCTGATCCGCCGCGCCCTGGGCGAGGCCATTGCCGAAGAAACCTTCATCAGCGAAGGCTTGTGGCATACCCTGGTCGACCCGAACCAGATGGAAAACGTGCTGCTGAACATGGCCATCAACGCGCGCGACGCGATGGAGAAGGGCGGGCGCCTGACTTTCACCTTGAGCAATGTCACGCTCGATGCCGCCTATGCCAGCCTGCATGCCGATGTGCTGGAAGGGCAATACGTGCTGCTCACGATTACCGACACGGGCCACGGCATGGCGCGCGACGTGATCGACCAGATCTTCGAACCCTTCTTTACCACCAAGCGCGAAGGCGAGGGCACGGGACTGGGCCTGTCCATGGCCTACGGCTTCATCCGCCAGAGCGCGGGCCATATCAAGGTGCACAGCGCGCCGGGCGCCGGCACGACGTTCAAGATTTACCTGCCCCGTTCGCTGGAGACGCTGGCCGAGCCGCCGCCGGGCCTGACGGGCCCCGTGCTGGGCGGCAGCGAAACCATCCTCGTGGTGGAAGACGATGCTCCTGTTCAACATACGGTGGTCGACATGCTGCGCGGCCTCGGCTACGACGTGCTGCATGCGGACGATGGCGCGTCGGCGCTGGCCCTGCTTGGCACGGGCGTGTCCATCGACTTGTTGTTTACGGACGTCGTCATGCCCGGCCCCCTCAGCAGCAAGGAACTGGCGCAGCAAGCCAGGCTGCTGCTGCCGGAACTGGCCGTGCTGTTTACGTCGGGCTATACGCACAATGCCATCATGCAGGGCGGGCGGCTGGACCCGGGCGTCGAATTGTTGAGCAAACCCTACCAGCGCGAAGACCTGGCGCGGCGCATCCGCCATGTGCTGGCAGACCGCCGCCTCGTGGGCGCGCCGGACCCGTCCGGGCGGCGCATCCTGCTGGTGGAAGACAATGACGATGCGCGCGAAATGACGACGGAAATGCTGAATATGCTGGGCCACACCGTGCACGGCGTGTCCAGCGCCGAGGAAGCCTTGCCCCTGCTGGCCTTGCCGGGCCTGGACGTGCTGGTGACGGACATCAGCCTGCCCACCATGTCGGGCCTGGAACTGGCGCGCCATGCGCGCGCGCACTGGCCGCAGCTGGAGGTGGTATTTGCTTCCGGGCATGATTGGGGCGCCAGCCTGATGCAGGATGCCAGCGCGCGCTTCCTGCGCAAGCCGTTTGGCCTGGAAGAGCTGGCCGGCGCACTGAAGGCGCGCCGGCTCGACGTTTACTAGCCTGGCGGCAGCAAGGCTTGCTGCAATTGCTCGACGGTAAATGGTTTCACCAGGAAACGCGCTTGCGGGTCCAGCACGCCGGAATTGGCCGGCGCGTGGCCCGTGGAAAACACCACTTCCAGCTGCGGATAGCCGCGCGCGGCGACCTCGGCCAGTTCGGCGCCCGACATCTGTGGCAGGCTGATATCTGTCAGCAACAGTTCCAGTCCCGGCGTATCCAGCAGGGGCAAGGCTTCCTCGGCCGTGCCCACGGCCAGCACCGTGTGACCGAGCATGGCCAGCAGGTCGCCCGTCATGGCGCGCGCATCCGCATTGTCTTCCACCAGGAGGATATGGCGTCCTGCCGGCTGTGCCCGCTGCACAGGCTGCGGCGCCAGCTGCGCACGGTACTGGTGCAGCGCCGTCACGTGGCGGCCGTTGGCCAGCAGGTGGCGGATGCGCCGCGCCAGGTCTTCGCGCCGGTAGGGTTTGCTCAACAATTCCACGCCCGGCTCCAGCCGTCCGCCCTGCATGATGGCGTCCTGCGTATAGCCCGAGGTAAACAGCACGGCCAGCTGCGGCAGCAGCACGCGGGCCTGGCGCGCCAGTGCCGTGCTGGCCACCTTGCCCGGCATCACCACGTCCGTAAACAGCAGGTCGATGGGCACGCCGCTGCCGATGATGGCCAGCGCGCTTTCGCCGTCGCTGGCGCGCAGCACGGCATAGCCGAGGCCGCGCAGCATGTCCACCACCGTCGTCTGCACTTGCACGTCGTCTTCCACGACGAGGATGGTTTCCTTGCCGCCCAGCACGGGGCCGCCCAGTTGCAGCGGCAGTTCCGTTTCCGCTTCGAGCGAGCGCGGCAGATAGATGCGGAAGGTGCTGCCATGGCCCGGTAAACTGTCCACCGTCAGGTGGCCGCCGCTCTGGCGCAGGAAACCGTAGGCCATGGACAGGCCCAGGCCCGTGCCTTCGCCTTCGCGCTTGGTGGTAAAGAACGGTTCGAAAATCTTGTCCAGCAACTCCGCGGGAATGCCCGTGCCCGTGTCCGAAACGGCCAGCTGCACGTAGTCGCCGGGCGCCACGTCCGCATGGCGGGCCGCATAGTCGCTGCCCAGCACGCTGTTGCTGAGTTCGATGGTCAGCTGGCCCTGGCCATCCATGGCGTCGCGCGCGTTGATGGCCAGGTTGAGGATGACGTTTTCCAGCTGATGCGGGTCGACCAGGGCGCGCCAGCAATCGTCGGCCAGCAGCAGGCGCGTTTCGATGGTTTCGCCGGTGGCGCGCCGCAGCAGCTCTTCCGTCGCGCGCAGCAGTTGCGCCAGGTCCGTCACCAGCGGTTTCAATGGCTGGCGCCGCGCAAAGGCCAGCAGCTGGGCCGACAGCTTGGCGCCCCGTTCCACGGCGGCCGAGGCGCTGGCGATGCGCTTGGCGGACAGCGGATCGTCGTCCAGGTTCAGCTGCAGCAATTGCAAATTGCCCGAGATAATTTGCAGGACGTTATTGAAATCATGGGCCACGCCGCCCGTCAGCTTGCCCAGCGCTTCGAGTTTCTGCGATTGCAGCAGGGCCATTTCGCTGTGGCGCAACGATTCCTGCATGCTGCGCAAGGTGTTTTGCGCCTCTTTTTCCAGGGTGACGTGGCGTCCGGTGGCAAACACCAGGTCGCCTTCGGGCGCCGCCACCCACGACAGCCAGCGGTGGCCCCCATCGCGGTGCCGGTAGCGGTTTTCAAAGCTGGGCATGGATTCCTTGCCGACTTGCAGCAAGGCCTGGCGCGTGGCGGCGGCATCCTCGGGCAGCACGAAATCGAAGATGCTGCGGCCCAGCATTTCCTCGGGCAGCCAGCCCAGGATGGCGTTTGCGGCCGGGTTGACGGCGGCAAAGCAACCTTCGGCATCGATGGCCACCATCAGGTCTTGCGCGCTGCGCCATAGCCGCTCGCGCTCGCTGTTGCGCGCGGCCAGGTCCGCTTCCAGTTTCTTTTCCACGGTGATGTCGCGCGCGCTGCAATACACCTTGTCGCCCTCGGGCACGGCCACCCACGACAGCCAGTGCCAGCCGCCCAGCTTGTGGCGGTAGCGGTTTTCGAAGCGCAATGCCGGCTGGCCCTGGTTGGCCGCATCCCAGGCCGCATGTGTGCGCGGCAAATCTTCGGGATGGATCAGTTCGAGGAATTTCGTCGTGCGGATTTCTTCCGCCGACCAGCCCAGGGTGGCTTGCCAGGCCGGGTTCGAGTGCTCGAAATAGCCGTCGAGGTTGAGCACGCCCAGCAAATCGGGGCTCACGTTCCAGGTGCGGCCGAATTCGCGTGTGCGCTCGGCCACCTGCGTTTCCATGCTGGCACTGAGGCTGCGCAAACGCGCTTCCGCCTGGGCCCGTAAAATGGTCGACCAGACCCGTTCCGACACTTGCACGGCCAGTTCGATTTCGTCCGCATGCCACAGGCGCGCCGCGCGGCTGTGCACGACGAACAGGGCCGCCAGCCGGCCATCCTTGGCAATGGGAATGTTCAGGAAGGCACGGATGCCGAGGCGCGCGAACGTGGCCAGCGCGGCCGGCATGGCCGTACGCGGGTCGCTGGTCACGTCGCTGACGGCCAGCGCCTGACCCGCGCCGAGCGCCTCGGCCAGGCCTGCCGCGTAATCGCCGAGGAAATATTCGCCGGCGGCGCCCGGCGCCAGGCCGTCGCTCCACGCATGCTGCAGGGTGGGGCACTGCAGGGCCTGGTCGATATCGAAACAGGCCACTTGCTGGGCGCCCAGGCGCTGCCCCAGCAGCTGGGCCGACAGGGCGAGGATGTCGCCCGTGTCTTGCAGCAGGCGCAGCCGGCGTTCCAGTTGCAGCAGGAAGGCCACGCCGCTGGCGCCGGCCTGGCTGCTGGTGGCAGGAGTGCTGCTCATGCGTGCCTCAGCTGCCGGCCAGCGGCAGGGTGACGCTGAACAGCGCGCCATTGCCGGGCTGGCTTTGCAGGGTGATGGCGCCGCCGTGCGCATCGACCAGCTGCTTGGTGATGAACAGGCCCAGGCCCAGGCCGCCCGTGCGGTCCTGGTGCATGACGCGCTCGAAGGCATCGAAGATGCGCTCCTGGTCGCGCGCGTTGATGCCGATGCCATGGTCGCGCACTTCAATGACGGCGCTGTTCTGCGTGTGCGCCAGGCTGATTTCCACGGGCTGGCCCTGGCCATAGCGCACGGCATTGCTGATCAGGTTGACAACGATCTGCTCGACGCGGAAGGCATCCCAGAAACCCTGGATCGGTTCGAAGGCCAGCACTTCCAGCACGCTGCCCGTGGCTGCCGCATACGGGCCCAGGTCGTCGGCCACGCGGCGCACCAGGCACGTCAGGTCGACGGCTTCGCGGCGGATCGACAGCTTGCCGCTGGTGATGCGCGATACGTCGAGCATGTCGTCGATCAGGCGCACCATGCTGCGGATCTGGCGCCCGTCGCGCGCCACCATCTTGCCCAGCTTGTCCGGATCGAAGGCGGCCAGGTTGCCCCGTTCCAGGTTGACGGTGCGCATCTGCGTCTCGAGGAATAGCGTATTTAAAGGCGTGCGCAGCTCGTGCGCCACCATGGACATGAATTCGTCGCGCAGGCGCAGCGAACGCTGCAGTTCCGCCTGCGTGGCGCGCAATTCCTTCAGCAAGGCTTCCTGCTGCTGACGGCTGTGCTCGAGCGCCTGCACCTGGCGCCGCGTTTCGCTGCGCTGCTGGTGCAGGGCCACGAAAACGTTGACCTTGCTTTGCACGGCATTGATGTCGAGCGGTTTGTGCAGGAAGTCGACGGCGCCGCTTTCATAGCCCTGGAAGGCAAAATTCATTTCCTTGCCAGCCGCCGTGACGAAAACGATGGGGATGTGGCGCGTCTTTTCCGTGCCGCGCATCAATTGCGCCAGCTCAAAGCCATCCATTTCCGGCATTTGCACGTCGAGGATGGCCAGCGCGAAATCGTGTTCCAGCAGCAAGGCCAGCGCTTCTTCGCCCGAGGATGCCTGGTAGACGCTGCGGTCGCTCTCGCGGATCAGCGCATTGAGCGCGCGCAGGTTTTCCGGCAAGTCGTCGACGATCAGCAGTTTGGTGCTTGTTTCATTCATCATGTTTCATTCCTGGCATGGCCTTGCCGTCCAGCGTAGTGGGAAGCGGCGTGCGATGGCGCACGCTTGCGGTAGAGCTTTTCGGGACCCGTCAATGGCTCGAATTCGGCGGCAAAGCGGGTGAAATGCGTGCTTTCCTTGCTGCCCAGGCCCAGGAAACCCCGGTGGCACAGCGACTCGTGGAACAGGCCCAGGGCCCGTTCCTGCAAGGTTTTATTAAAGTAAATCAGCACGTTACGGCAGCAAATCAATTGCGTTTCAATAAACACGCTGTCCGTGGACAGGCTGTGGTCGGCAAAGTTGATGCGTTCGAGCAACCGCTGCTGGAAACGCGCAGTGGCATGCTCGACCGTGTAGTAGTCGGCTAGCTGGCCCAGGCCGCCTGCGGCCAGGTAGTTGGCGCCATATTCATCGAGCCGGTGCAGCGGATATACGCCGCGCGCGGCCGTGGCCAGCGCTTGCGGATTGATGTCCGTGGCGTAAATCGTGCTGCGTTCGAGCAAGCCTTCCTCGTGCAGCACGATGGCCAGCGACAGCGCCTCTTCGCCGGTGCAGCAACCGGCCACCCAGATGGTCGGCGACGGGTAGGTTTTCAGCACGGGCACGACCTGTTCGCGCAAGGCGAGAAAAAACGCCGGGTCGCGGAACATTTGCGTGACGGGTACGGTCAAAATCTGCAGCAGCTTGCCAAAGGCGGCCGTGTCGTCCAGCACCAGCTGCTGCAAGGCGGGCACGTCGGCGCAATGGAGCCGTTCCAGCGCCTGATGCAGGCGGCGGCGCTGCGACGGCAGCGAATAGTCGCGGAAATCATAGCTGTAGCGCTGATAGATCGCTTCCATCAGCGCCTGCAATTGCGCGTCGGTGGTGCGCAGGGACATCTAGATGCGTTCCATCTTCGGCATCCACACGCGCAGCAGCGAATATAAACGGTCCAGGTCGATGGGCTTGGCCAGGTAGTCGGACGCGCCCGCCTGCAGGCATTCTTCCTGGTCATTCTTCATGGCCTTGGCCGTGATGGCGATGATGGGCAGCTTGTTGTAGCGGCCATCGGCGCGGATCAGGCGCGTCGCTTCCAGGCCATCCATGCCCGGCATCATGACATCCATCAACACGAGGTCGATATCGTTCACGCTATTGAGCTTGCTGATGGCTTCGAAGCCGTTGCGGCCGATTTCCACCACCACGCCTTTCTGTTCCAGCGCATTCGTCAGGGCAAAGATATTGCGCACGTCGTCGTCCACCAGCAAAATCTTGCGCCCTTCAAACACGCGTTCGCGGCTGCGCACCTGTTGCAGCATGCCCTGGCGTTCGCTCGACAGTTCCGACTCCACCTTGTGCAGGAAGAGGGTCACTTCGTCCAGCAGGCGCTCGGGCGAACGGGCGCCCTTGATGATGATCGAGCGCGAATATTTCATCAGGTCCGCTTCTTCCTCGCGGCTCAGGTTGCGGCCCGTGTAGACGATGACGGGCGGGAACGAGCACAGCTCTTCATGTTCCATGCGTTCGAGCAATTCGTTACCCTGGATGTCGGGCAACTTCAAGTCGATGATCATGCAGTCGAAAATCTGCGTTTTCAGCAGCTCCAGCGCCTGCTCGCCCAGCGCCACGGCCGTGATTTCCACGTCATCGTCGCTGATCAGGTGCACCACGCTTTCACGCTGGCGTTCGTCGTCCTCGACCAGCAGGATGCGTTTCATCTTTTGCGTGAACTTCGACTCGAGCTTGCGGAACACTTCCTTCAGCTGTTCGCGCGTGCGCGGCTTGGTGGCGTAACCTATGGCGCCCAGCTGCATGGCTTCCTGGATCTGGTCATTGCCGGAGACGATGTGCACGGGAATGTGGCGCGTCAGCGGGTTTTCCTTGAGTTGCTGCAAGACCAGCAAGCCCGGACGGTCCGGCAAGCCCATGTCGAGCAGGATGGCGTCGGGCAGGAATTCTTCGGCCAGGCGCAAGCCTTCGTCGGCGCCATGCGCCACCAGGCAGCGGTATTGCATTTCATGCGCGAGGTCGAACAGGATGCCGGCAAACGACGGTTCATCCTCGATCACCAGCACGGAACGCTGGCCGGTCTTGGCAACCGGCACGCTATTGCGGTCATCTTCGAAGGTGGGCATCGGCACGGGCTTGGCGGCAGGCGCCGCCTTGGGTGCGGCGGCCGCGATTCTGGCGGGCGCCTGCGGCGCGGCAGCGGGTGCGGAGACCGTTTCCGCCGCGCGTTCCGGCATGCCGGCCGGCAGCACCAGGGTAAACGTGCTGCCCTGGCCTGGCGTGCTGGCCAGCTCGATGCTGCCGCCCAGCAAGGCGGCCAGGTCGCGCGAAATCGACAGGCCCAGGCCCGTGCCGCCATAGCGGCGGCTGGTGGTGCCGTCGGCCTGGTGGAAGGCGTCGAAGATCTTGTGTTGCTGGTCGCTGGCGATGCCGATGCCCGAATCCTGCACCTGGAAGCGCACGAGGCCGGCGGCATCGGTGCTGGCGTGCAGGGATACCGTGCCCGCATCGGTAAACTTGATGGCGTTCGACAGCAGGTTTTTCAGGATTTGCTCGAGGCGCTGGCGGTCGCTGACAAACGATGGCGGGGCGTCCGGCGCCACCTTGACGTCAAAGCCGAGTTTCTTTTGCTGCGCCTGGGCGCCGAACAGCATCTTCATGCTGCTCAGCAGCTCGTCGAAGGGCACGGCTTCCGGCGTCAATTCCAGCTTGCCCGCCTCGACCTTGGAAATGTCGAGGATATCGTTGATGAGGGTCAATAAGTCGTTGCCGGCCGAATAAATGGTTTGCGCAAACGTCACTTGCTCCGGCGTCAGGTTGCCGCTGGTGTTGTCCGACAGCAGCTTCGACAGGATAAGCGAGCTGTTCAACGGCGTGCGCAGTTCATGCGACATGTTCGCCAGGAATTCGGATTTATAGCGGCTGGCCCGCTGCAGCTCTTCGGCGCGGGCTTCCAGCTGGCTGTGTGCCTCGCCGATGGCCATGTTTTTCTGGTCCAGCGACAGCGCTTGCACGGCCAGTTGCTCGTTCGACTGCTCCAATGCCGCCTTTTGTTCTTCCAGATGGGCTTGCGACTGTTCCAGCACGCGCGATTGCTCGCCCAGCTCCTCATTGGCCGTGCGCAGTTCTTCCTGCTGCACTTCCAGCTCTTCATTCAGTTGCTGGGTTTCTTCCAGCACATTTTGCAGGCGCTGGCGGTACAGGGCCGCTTCCAGCGAGGTGCCGACATTCGCGGCAATCAGGTTCAGCCATTCCTTGGCGCGGGCGCTGACGGGATGCGTAAAGCCCAGTTCGATGACGCCGTTGACGGCGCCTTCATTGTTGACCGGCGTCAAGACCAGCTCCAGCGGCGCGCCGCGGCCCAGGCTCGACGTCACGGTCAGGTAATTTTCGGGCACTTGCTGCACGTGCTTGAGGCGCTTTTCGCGCGCCGTTTCGCCCACCAGGCCTTCACCCAGCTTGAAGACTTGCTTGTCCTTCACGCCCTGATCGTTGAAACCGTACACGGCCGTACGGCGCAGGCTGCCATCCTCGTCGACCACGTACAGGGTGGCGATGGCCACGTCGAGGCGGTGCGCCAGGAAGTCCAGCACGTGCCGGCCCAGTTGCGGCAGACCCAGCTGGCCGCTCGTGTGGGCCGCCAGTTCCGTCTGCCCCGTGCGCAGCCAGGCTTGCTCCTGCAGCACGTCGTTATCCTTGCCGCGCTGCTCGAGCGCATCGTTGTAGATATCGGACAGGCGCAGCAATTCACGCCGTCCCAGGTAGGCCAGCAGGCCCGACAGTCCCAGGCTGAGGATGAGGAATACCAGCACGGCCAGCATGGTGCGGCTTTCGGCCGTATCGGCCCGTTCCTGGCGCAGCCGCTGTTCCATGGACAGGAAGGTGAGGAATTCGCGGCGGATTTCGTCAAACTCCAGCTTGCCTTCGCCCTGGCGCACGCGCGCAAGGAATTCCTGGTTGCTGCGGCGCTGGGCGATCACGCCTTCGGCGTATTCCATCCACTGGCCTTGCAGCGCGCGGATGCGGCGCAGACGGTCAACCTGGATGGGACTGTCGGACACCAGATCCAGCAGGGTATTCATTTCCACGGCGATCTTTGCCTTGCCCGATTTATACGGCGCCAGGAAAGTTTCATCGCCCGTCAGCAAGTAGCCGCGCATGCCCGTTTCCAGGTCGACCGACAACTTCATGACTTCGTTCGCATTGCCGATCACCCGTTCGGAATGTTCGACCGAGCGCAGGGCCGAGAGCAGGTAGGCGATCAGGCCGACAAACACGAGGGCCGTGATGACCCCGATGACCAGCGGCAAGGTCACATTGCGGGCGAGGATGCGGCGAAAGCTGAAGGAGTCGATCGGGGTCTTGGTATTCATCATGTCCGTATAAGGCTGTCGCGAAAAAATCAATTTTAATTGAAATGCAAGTTTTCTGGTGGTCAAGTATAGCGTGCGCTAGCATAACAGCCTTGGAGGCAATTTCAGGCATACAAGACTGTGCAATGCGCGGCAGCGTACAGATGAAGATAAAGGGAAAATCAAGCTGACCGTGATTGAGGCGGATCAAATAGATTGGCTGTTGCCGTCCTAAGATACAGGAGGTGGTGGCGTTCAGGCGCATGGCCACCGTATGCAAACCAGCCCATGCAGGAGGACATCATGGCTAATCAACTGATCCGTCGCGATCCGCAAACTCCGCTGGCGCGTTTCGACCCGTTCAGCGACATGGAAGAATTCATGCACGACTTTTTCGCGCCCGCCTTGCGCCTGCGTGAAGGGGGCGTGTCACGCATGCGTCTCGACATCTCCGAAACCGAGCAAGCCTACCTGGTGCAGGCGGACATTCCTGGCGCAAATAAAGACGATATCAAGGTTTCCATCGATGGCAACCGCGTCTCCATCAGCGCTGAGCTCAAGGATGAACGGGTGACGCGCGATGGCGGCGGCAAGGTCGTGCGCAGCGAACGCGAGTACGGTCAGCAATACCGCAGCTTCGTGCTGCCGCACGAAGTGGACGAGGCGGGCGCGCAAGCCCGTTACCAGAATGGCGTCTTGCTGCTGGACTTGCCGAAGAAGGCGGGCACGGGCGGGCGGCGGCTGGCGATACAGTGAGCCGGGCCCCGGCCAGGGCCGGGACATGAAAAACGCCGGGCGGTGCCGGCGTTTTTCAGGGTGTTGCGCGCTGCACACTATATATATGTCAGTCGCGGATTTCCAGCGCCCGGTTCAGGCTCAGGGCGGCCAGCGAGGCGACGGCACCCGACAGCAGGTAGAAGCTGACATAGGCGAGGCCGAAGTTGGCTGACAGGCCCAGCGCCACCAGCGGGGCGAAGCCGGCGCCGACCAGCCAGGCCAGGTCGGACGTCAGGGCCGCACCCGTGTAGCGGAAGCGGGCAGGGAAGTTGGCCGTCACGGCACCGGCTGCCTGGCCGTAGGACAGGCCCAGCAGGCTGAAGCCCACGAGGATGAACACGTCCTGGCCCGTATTGCCGCCACCCATCAGGGTCGGCACGAAGGCGCTGAAGATGGCGATCAGCACGGCCAGCACGCCCAGGGTGGTGCGGCGACCCACTTTATCGGCCAGCAAGCCGGAAATCACCACGCCGACGGCGGCCAGCACGGCGCCCAGCATCTGGATCTGCAGGAAGTCCGGGGCGGAACGCGTCTGGTAGACGGAAATCCACGACAGCGGGAACACGGTCACCAGGTGGAACAGGGCATAGCTGGCCAGCGCGGCGAGGGCGCCGATCAGCACGTTGCGGCCCTGGCCGCGGCTCATTTCAAACACGCTCACGGGCTGCAGTTCGCGTTCGTCGAGCAGGCGCGCATATTCATTCGTCGACACCAGGCGCAAACGGGCAAACAGGGCCACCACGTTAATGGCGAAGGCGACATAGAAAGGATAGCGCCAGCCCCAGTCGAGGAAGTCTTCATCCGTCAGGGTGGTCAGCATGAACCAGAACAGGCCGGCGGCGATCAGGAAGCCGACGGGCGCGCCCAGCTGGCCCAGCATGGCGTACCAGCCGCGCTTGTTTTCCGGTGCGTTCAGGGCCAGCAGCGATGGCAAGCCATCCCACGAACCGCCCAGCGCCACGCCCTGGCCGATGCGCAGCACGGACAGCCAGATGATGGCGGCAAAGCCCAGGTGGGAATAGGTGGGCAGGAAGGCGATGCCGGCCGTCGACACGCCCAGCAGGAAGAGGGCGAACGTCAGCTTGGCGCTGCGCCCCATGCGGCGCTGGATCTCCATGAAGATCACGGTGCCGAACGGACGGGCGATGAAGGCGAACGAGAAAATCAGGAAGGCATATAAGGTACCTTCCAGGCGTTCTTCAAACGGGAAGAAGACGCGCGGAAACACCAGCACCGAGGCGATGGCGTAGACAAAGAAGTCAAAGTATTCGGAAGCGCGGCCGATGATCACGCCGACGGCGATCTCACCGGGGTCGATATGCGATTCGACCGTGCCGGCCCCGCTTGCGTCGCGCAGGGAGTGGGGGGAAAAGTCGGCGGGTACATCCCCGCTGTGTATGCGCGTGCTGGACATGATGATCGTCTCCAATATAGTTTCGAGTTCGGCCAACGCGTAACATACCCCGGGTGTCTCACGCCCGGAGTAGGACTATTCAATGGATAGTTGTAGGAAAACTCCGCAACTACCGAGTGAAAATCCGAGCAAGGGGTAGGACAAAACGTCCAATTGCCAACGCGCTCCAGTGAGAATACAGTACCATATCTTCATCCCCTGTACTGGACTTTCCTGTATGTTTTCATTAAAAGTTCGTCGCGGACTGCTTCTTTTACCTCTCGCATTGTTGGCTGGTTGCAATACGGTGGTACTGAATCCGTCTGGTGACATCGCAGTTCAGCAAGGCAATCTGATTGTCATCTCGACATTGCTGATGCTGTTGATTATCGTTCCGGTAATCGCCCTGACCCTGCTTTTCGCATGGCGCTATAGAAAAAACAACACCGCGGCCAAATACGAGCCGGACTGGGACCACTCGACTCGCCTCGAGCTGATCATCTGGGGCGCGCCCCTGCTGATCATCATCGTGCTGGGCCTGCTGACCTGGATCAGCACCCACACCCTCGATCCATACCGCCCATTGAGCCGTATCGACGCGAACCGTCCCATTCCTGCCAGCCACAAGCCGATGATCGTCGAAGTCGTGGCCCTGGACTGGAAATGGCTGTTCATCTACCCGGAGCAAGGCATCGCTTCCGTGAATGAACTGTACGCGCCCGTCGATCGTCCGATCCGCTTCAAGATCACCGCGTCGTCCGTCATGAACTCGTTCTTCATCCCCGCACTGGCAGGTCAGATCTACGCCATGCCGGGCATGGAAACGCAGTTGAATGCCGTCATCAACAAGCCTGGCGTCTACAAGGGCTTTTCCGCCAACTACAGCGGTGCCGGTTTCTCGGGCATGCGCTTCAAGTTCCACGGCGTGAATGATGCGGACTTCGACAAATGGGTGGAATCGGCACGTGCCGGTGGCGGCGCGCTGAACCGCGACGACTACCTGTCGCTGGCCCAGCCTAGCGAACGCGACCCGGTGCGCCGCTACAGCGCCGTACCTAGCGATCTGTACAAGGCAATTCTGAACCGCACCATCGTGTCCGACGCCCTGTGCGTGACGCCGGTCGAGCCATACAAATTGACGATGGCAAATAGCCCGGTAGCGGCCGTAACGGCAGTAGTCGCTAGCGATGCAGTAGTTGAAAAGGGCGTTCAAGCCAAGTAACGACTGCATGAATCCCGCAGCGCATTGCGCTGCAGATACTGGCGCCGCTTGCCTGGCGCCTCCCTTTTTTCTCTGAGAGTAACAATGCTAGACCATATTGATCTGACGAAGCTTATATTCGGCCGTCTGACTTGGGATGCAATTCCATTTCACGAACCTATCCTGCTGGCGACCTTTGCAATGGTCGCCCTGGGCGGTATCGCACTCGTTGCGGCACTGACGTATTTCCGCGTCTGGGGTACCCTGTGGCGCGACTGGATCACCAGTATCGACCATAAAAAAATCGGTATCATGTACATGATCCTGGGCCTGGTCATGCTGCTGCGCGGCTTTGCCGACGCGCTCATGATGCGTACCCAGCAGGCGATCGCCTTTGGCGACAATGCCGGCTTCCTGCCACCGCATCACTACGACCAGATCTTCACCGCCCACGGCGTGATCATGATCTTCTTCGTCGCGATGCCTTTCGTGACGGGTCTGATGAACTACGTGGTGCCGCTGCAAATCGGCGCGCGCGACGTGGCTTTCCCTTTCCTTAACAACTTCAGCTTCTGGATGACCACCATGGGCGCCGCCCTGGTCATGGCTTCGCTGTTCGTCGGCGAATTCGCCCGCACGGGCTGGCTGGCGTATCCACCGCTGTCGGGCATCGTCGGCAGTCCGGACGTGGGGGTAGACTATTACATCTGGTCCTTGCAGATTGCCGGGGTCGGGACGCTATTGTCCGGTGTCAACCTGATCGCCACCATCGTCAAGATGCGCGCACCAGGCATGACCTGGATGAAAATGCCCGTCTTCACCTGGACCGCACTGTGCACCAACATCCTGATCGTCGCCGCCTTCCCGGTGCTGACGGCCGTGCTGGCCATGCTGTCGCTGGACCGCGTGGCAGGCTTTAACTTCTTCACGACGGAACTGGGTGGCAACGCCATGATGTACGTCAACCTGATCTGGATCTGGGGCCACCCAGAGGTATACATCCTGATCCTGCCGCTGTTCGGCGTGTTCTCGGAAGTCGTCGCCACCTTCAGCAGCAAGCGCCTGTTCGGCTACGCTTCGATGGTGTACGCCACCTGCGTCATCATGATCCTGTCGTACCTGGTATGGCTGCATCACTTCTTCACCATGGGTTCGGGCGCCAGCGTCAACTCCTTCTTCGGCATCACGACGATGATCATCTCGATCCCGACGGGCGCGAAGATCTTCAACTGGCTGTTTACCATGTACCGCGGCCGTATCCGCTTCGAACTGCCGATGCTGTGGACGATCGGCTTCATGGTCACCTTCACCATCGGCGGCATGACCGGCGTATTGCTGGCCGTACCACCAGCGGACTTCGTGCTGCATAACAGCCTGTTCCTGATCGCCCACTTCCATAACGTGATTATCGGCGGCGTGGTCTTCGGTGTCTTCGCTGCGATCAACTACTGGTACCCGAAAGCCTTCGGCTACAAGCTCGACGCGTTCTGGGGCAAGTGCTCGTTCTGGTTCTGGTTCGTCGGCTTCTACCTGGCCTTCATGCCGCTGTACGTGCTGGGCCTGATGGGCGTGACCCGTCGTGTCAACCACTTTGAAGATCCATCGCTGCAAATCTGGACCATCATCGCCTGGTTTGGCGCCGTCTCGATCGCACTGGGCATCGCTTCCATGCTGATCCAGTTCTTCGTCAGCTACCGCAACCGTCACGCCCTGCGCGACGTGACCGGCGACCCATGGGGCGGCCGTACGCTGGAATGGTCGACGTCGTCGCCACCGCCAGACTATAATTTCGCCTTCACGCCACAAGTGCACGAACTCGATGCATGGACCGACATGAAGAAACACGGTTACCAGCGTCCGACGTCCGGTTTCACGAAGATCCACATGCCGAAGAACACCTGGGCTGGTTTCGTGATCGCCGCTCTGAGCGCACTGGTCGGTTTTGGCCTGATCTGGCAAATGTGGCTCGTCGCCAGCATCGGCTTCGTGATCATGATGGTCACCATCATCGTCCATACCTTTAACTACAAGCGCGATTACTACATTCCTGCGGAAGAAGTGGTCCGTACCGAAGACGCTTATACTAAATTGCTGAGCAGCCATGTCTGATACCATCGCCCATAACACCGGCGCCGCTGGCGCCGCACCAAGCACGCGCAGCTACTTTGTGCGCGAGCACCACCCGGAAAACGGCAGCCTGCTGGGTTTCTGGCTCTACCTGATGAGCGATTGCCTGATCTTCGCCTGTCTGTTCGCCACGTACGCCGTGGTGGGCCGCAACTACGCGGACGGCCCGACGGGCGCCGCGTTGTTCGACTTGCCGCTGGTGGCCGTCAACACGGCCATGCTGCTGCTGTCGTCGATCACCTACGGCTTCGCCATGCTGGCCATGCAGCGCAAGCAATTGCGCAGCACCCTGGTCTGGCTGGGCATCACGGGCCTGTTCGGCCTGGCCTTCCTGTCGCTGGAAATGTATGAATTCATTCATCTGATCCACGAAGGCGCCGGTCCGCAGCGCAGCGCGTTCCTGTCGTCGTTCTTCGCCCTGGTCGGTACCCACGGCTTGCACGTGACGTTCGGCGTGATCTGGCTCGTGACCCTGATGTTCCAGTTGAACAAGCATGGCCTGACCCCGGAAAACGGCCGTCGCATGATGTGCCTGTCGCTGTTCTGGCATTTCCTGGACGTCATCTGGATCGGCGTCTTCACCTTTGTCTACCTGATGGGAGTGCTGCCATGAGCGACCACCACACACACGGCGATAGCCACCACCATGACAACCACGATCATGGCAGCCTGAAAAGCTACGCCATCGGCTTCATCCTGTCGGTGATCCTGACGGCCATTCCTTTCTGGCTGGTGATGACGAAAGCCATCACCAACTCGGGCACCATGGGCCTGGTCCTGCTGGCGTTCGCGGCTGTTCAAGTGGTGGTGCACATGGTGTACTTCCTGCACATGAACACCAAGTCCGAAGGCGGCTGGAACATGATGGCGCTGATCTTCACGATCATGATCGTGGGCATCGCCATGGCCGGTTCCCTGTGGGTCATGTACCACATGAACCACAACATGATGCCGGATCTGATGCCTGAGTACATGCATACGAAAACGGCTCCATGATGAGTCAAACGCGCCCAAGCAACACCGGGCGCGCCCCTGGCGCCGCATCGCAAGATGCCGCGCCAGGCCCACGCGGCATGGCTGTGCGGTATGCACTGGCCTTGCTGGCGGGGATCTTGTTTGCCGGTTTCTGTGCCCTGGGCACCTGGCAAGTCAAGCGCCTGTTCTGGAAGCTTGACCTGATCGAGCGCGTCGAACAACGCGTACATGCGCCCGCAACGGACGCACCTGGACCCGCAGCCTGGGCCAGTGTCACGCAGCAAACGGATGAATACCGCCATGTGCGACTCTCCGGTACTTATCTCCCCATTTTCAATACCCTGGTGCAAGCAACGACGGCACTGGGCAGCGGTTATTGGCTGGTGACGCCCCTGCGCCTGGCCGACGGCAGCACCGTACTGGTCAACCGCGGCTTCGTGCCGAAACGCGAAAGCATCGCCGCCAGCACGCCGGCCGGCATCGTCGAGGTCGATGGCTTGCTGCGCATCAGCGAGACGGGCGGCGGTTTCCTGCGCGAAAACAGTCCTGCCACGCAGCACTGGTATTCGCGCGACGTGGCCGCCATCGGCGCTTCGCACATGCTGAGCAACGTGGCGCCGTATTTTGTCGATGCGAAAGAAAAATCGGAAACGGCCGCTGATGCACCCGTGGGCGGCCTGACCGTGATTTCCTTCCACAACAACCACCTCGTGTATGCGCTGACGTGGTTTGCCCTGGCCCTGATGGTGGCCGGCATCACGTGGTGGATAGTGCGCGAAGACAAGCGCCGTCGCGCGCGTGGCAAGAACCTTGATAAATCGCAAGAAAGCGACCATGCCGGGCAGGATTGAAATCCTGCCCAACCGCGAAGTGCTAGAGCGCGGTGCGGTGGCAGCCGAGATGGAACATCCGGCCGGCCACCAGAACATGAAGCTGCTGATCCAGCTGCGCTGGCTGGCCGTGATCGGCCAGATCAGCACGATCTTCGGCGTGGGCGTGGGGCTGGGCATCGCCTTGCCCGTGCCCTACATGCTCGAAGTGCTGTCCTGCCTCATCGCCTTCAACTTGGCCAGCCTCTTGCGCTGGCACGAACGCCAGCCCGTTTCCAACACGGCCCTGTTCCTCGCTCTGCTGGTCGACGTCACCGTGCTGACAGCCCAGCTTTACCTGAGCGGCGGCATCAGCAACCCGTTCGCCTTCCTGTACTTGTTGCAAGTCATCCTCAGCGCCGTCCTGCTGGAAGTGTGGTCGACCTGGATCATGGTGGCCATCACCAGCCTGTGCCTGGCCGGCCTGGCCTTGCTGCCCGGCCCCTTGATCTTGCCGATCGACCCGGAGCGGGGTTTTTCCAGCCTGTACGTGCAAGGCTTGCTGATCTGTTTCATCCTGAACGCCGCCTTGCTGGTGGTGTTTATTACGCGCATCAACCGCAACCAGCGCGCCGGCGACGCCAAGGTGGCGGACCTGCGCCAGCGCGCGGCGGAGGAAGAGCACATCATCCGCATGGGCTTGCTGGCATCGGGCGCCGCGCACGAGCTGGGCACGCCGCTGGCGACCCTCTCCGTCATCCTCGGCGACTGGCGCCGCATGCCGGAACTGAGCAAGAACAGCGAATTGCTGGAAGAAATCACGGAAATGCAGGCGCAGTTGCAACGCTGCAAGAGCATCGTCAGCGGCATCTTGTTGTCGGCAGGCGAGGCGCGCGGCGAATCGTCCGTGAAAACGACGATCAACACCTTCCTCAACGACCTGGTCGACGAGTGGCGCGCCAGCCGACCCATCCAGGATTTCGAGTACGATAACCGCATCGAGCACGACGTGCCCGTCGTCTTCGATTCGACCCTGAAACAAACCATCTGCAATGTGCTCGACAATGCGCTGGAAGCGTCGCCCGACTGGCTGCGCTTCGAAGCCACGCGCGAAGCGGACGCCTTGCACCTGGTCATTACCGATGCGGGTCCCGGCTTCGAGCCGTCGATGCTGACGCACCTGGGCAAGCCGTATCAAAGCAGCAAGGGCAAGCCCGGCGGCGGCCTGGGTCTGTTCCTGGTGGTCAACGTTGCGCGTACCCTGGGCGGCACGGTGACGGCGCGTAACAGGGTGCAGGGCGGGGCGGTGGTGCACCTGGCCTTGCCGCTGGCGGCCATCAAACTGGAAAAAGAAAGCGACCACCATGCAAGATGAGCGTCTGTTACTGATCGTGGAAGACGACGCCGCGTTTGCCCGCACCCTGGGCCGCTCGTTCGAGCGGCGCGGCTACCAGGTCATCCTGGCCACCAATTTCGACGAGGCGAGCGCCTTGCTGGAGCAGCATTGCCCCGATTACGCCGTCGTCGATCTGAAGCTCAATGGCAATACGTCCGGCCTGGCCTGCGTGCAGATGCTGCACCAGCACGACCCGGAAATGCTGATCGTCGTGCTGACGGGCTACGCCAGCATCGGCACGGCCGTCGAAGCCATCAAGCTGGGCGCCTGCCAGTACCTGGCGAAACCGTCCAACACGGACGACATCGAAGCGGCGTTCGGCCACGTGGCCGGCAACGCCGACATCGAACTGACCAACCGCGCCACCAACATCAAGACCCTGGAATGGGAACGCATCCACGAAATGCTGGCCGAGACGGATTTCAATATCTCGGAAACGGCGCGCCGGCTGGGCATGCACCGGCGCACCCTGGCCCGCAAGCTGGAGAAGCAGCGGGTGAAGTAGTCGCCGCGATAGTCACTGCGCGGCCTGGTCATTGTCGAAGGCCAGTTCGATCGTACTGTCGTCGCTCCAGTCCTGCTCCCGCAACGGCGGCGTGAACGACGAGCCGCTGAAGGGCACGGGTGCGCTCTTGCCGTTGAAGCTGATCGTCGCCCCTGTGATGCGCCGCGGCTCGGAAAAGCTGTAGGTTCCCTTTTGCGACACGAAATTGCAGGGGCCGCCCAGTGCGCTCATCGTCGTGCGCATGGCGAAAGGCAATGTTTCCTTGTCGATGGCCCAATGCACCTCGCACGCCAGCCGCAGGTCGCCCAGGCGACGCAGCGTGTCGCTGGTGGCCGCACTCCTGACGTAGGGTATCCACCGGACCGACCCCGCCTTGCGGTTCACGGTCAGCTCGGCCTTCTCATACAGCGGACCCTGCCCGGCGGGCAAGCTGAAGATATTGCGCTCCCCCAGCGGTATCGCCATGCCCGCCTCGTCGCTTTCCAGGCGCAGCGCGATCGCATGCATGTCGACATCGGCACGGCGCGGCTCCAGGATGAAACGCAACTCCGCGCCGGGCGCCAGCGCATGTTTTTCCTCGAAGCGCTTGACGCCCTTGAGCATGGCACTGTAAGGCTTCCAGTCCGGATCCCGGATGCCTTTGACGTTGACGGACGCGGCCGCCTCCTGGCCCGCTTGCTCCACGGCTTGCACCGTATCTGCCCGGGCCTGTGCTGCGGCACCACCTAAACATAACAGAAGACCAGCTATTGCACGCATATTTATCCTGTTCATTTGAATCTCATATCATTGTTTGTCAAAGCCCACTTTGGCATGAGTGTAGAAAAAAACAGAAGTGCCAGGAGGTTTTTAAGACAGAGTGACAATTGGGATGAATAGAATGCTGGAAACCGCTGTTTTTCCGCGGTGCATGCTTTAAAACGCCAATCGAATTTCCGGTATGGTAATGTCGATTTGATATGCGTGATGATTACTGCAAGTGTGCGTAGCAGACGAAACGCCCGTTCAAGGCCAATCCAGTGCAGTTTTTAAACAAACACCATTCCTCAGAAAACCCGCCATGTGCGAGCACTTTCAGAAGAGCCTTCTGCGCCGCCACACTAGGCGACTTTTCAGTCAGCTTGCCTGCCACCTCTTTCATCGCAAACAATGGCCAGGTTGCCTGCTCGGGAGCGCATTCCACATACCATTTTTGCGAGCAAATTCTGCACTCATAGTTTGAAATTTCATAATCGAGTGCTGGTGAAAGATCATCGCTGTCCAAGCGCTGAAAATAAGCTGAAAATTCTTTTGCGCCTTTGTAATCAAAGGGCATCTTCCAGTAATCGATATCCGCGATTGCTGATGGTAATTCCTTGCAATTACACATGAAACTCCAAGCCTGACTTTGATGTGTCTGCCAGCCACTCCATCTTCTGCACCTGGATATGCGGATGGCTTTCCAGCGCTTCCCATTCCGGTAAAAAGACAAAGCCCTGTTTCTGGTAGAACGCGGCCGCGCGCGCATTTTCCGGCGCCACGTCGAGCACCAGCCGCGCGTGGCCGTTGCCGACGGCACAGCGTTTCACGGCCTCGACCAGCCCTTGCGCCACGCTCATGCCGCGATAGCCGGAATGTACCCACATGGCGATCAGGTGGCATTCGCCACTGCCCGCCACCACCTGCGCGGCTAGTCCGACGGGTTGTTCTGCGTCAAAGGCGAGGAAAAACGTGCGCTGCGGCGTGCTGACGGCGCGCTGCTGCCAGTCGGCGTCCGAAAAACCGGCGGCGCTGGCGTGGCTGGCGCCAAAGGCCGTGGGCGCGTCGAGCAGGGCGGCCAGGCGCGCGGCTTTCAGGGCCGGCCAGTCGCTGGCGGTGGTGGGGCGGATGAGAATATTGTTCAATCTTGCAATGCCTTCATTTTAGGTTGCACTACGCCGGCTCTTGATGCCAGGGACATCAAGGCGGCTGCGTCCGCCTGCACGGCGGGGAACGCGGTCCTCGAGGCAGGTGATCAGCCGTTGATGTTATATCCGGAAACTTTCCAGCTAGAACCTTTTTCGAGTACCGTCGTGATGGTTTCCTGCACGTTGGCCTTGTTTTCGTACTGGCTCACATAATCGATAACGACCTTGTCCGGCCCTGGTTTGCCAGCCGTCGCCTTTTGCAGCGCGGCAGACTTGAGCTTGCGTGACTTGAACTCGCCCAGCGGCCAGTGCACGGCCGTGATGACCATCTTCCAGCTTGATTTCGACATTTCGCTGCGCAGCGATGCGGCGCTGGCGTCCCAGGTGCCGGCCTCGTCGCCCGCATCCATGCGCTTGAGCCAACTTTCCGCAGCAATTTTAGCGGCCGCCACTTCCTGCGCTTCCTGCGCCATGGCAGGCAGGGACGTCAACAAGGCAACGGCAAGACATACGGGGGCGAGGATTTTCATGGCGACTCTGGAAAGTAGTGAATAGTCTTCAAGATTATCCTGAAGGCCCGGTCCGGCAAAGCTCTTTTTAAAAAGGCAGGTGCGCGCACCAGCTGTTTATGACTGGTCCCACACTTCGATGCTCAACAGTTGCCCGGGCACGCAGGCGGCGACGCGTTCCCGGTGCACGGTAATGCTGCTGGGCCAGCCCGTGGGCTTGTCTTGAGGAAACTCACCGTCCTGCGCCTTGGCGATGCCCGCCTGCAGCAGGGGTACGATGACGTCCGCCCTGGCCGTGTAGCGGTTGGGGAAGCCGTTGAAGGTCAGCTGGGTCGCCTTGCCTTGGGCACACAATTGCGCGATCCAGTCGGCGCCGAACAGGCCCGCTTCCCAGGTGGCGAGAAATGCGTCCTTGTTGACTTTCGTCATATCGGCCAATTGTTCCGGCGTTTCTGTCGAGATTATGGTCCACCAGCCTGCCATGGGCAATCCTTGCAAAAAGTGACAATTAACGGGTCATGGCGCGGCGCAGCAGGTAGCTGAGGCCGTCGACGGCCGCCACCATCAGCAGCATGGCGACGATGACGGTGGCCGCGCTCTGCATCTGGAACAGCGACAAGTGGTACTTCAGCATCTGCCCCAGGCCGCCCGCACCGACGACGCCGAGGATGGCGGCGGCGCGGATATTGTTTTCCCAGCGGTACAAGGTGTAGGACATCATCTGGGGGCTGCATTGCGGCAAGGTCGCGTACAGGAAAGCCACGGCGGGGCGGGCGCCATTGATGCGCAAGGTGGCGGCCGGCAAGGGCGGGCAATTCTCGAAGGCATCGGCAAACAAACGGCCCAGCACGCCCACCGTGTGCAGGGCCAGGGCCAGCGTGCCGGCGAACGGGCCCAGTCCGGCGGCGATCAGCAGGATCGAGGCCCACACGAGTTCCGGGATCGAACGCAGTACATTCAGGATTGCGCGCGTGGCGTTGCGCGCGACAAAGCCGAAACGGCCACTGGCGGGCAAGGCGAGCAGCGCGCCCAGCACGGCGGCGATCACCGTGCCGATGGCCGACATGGCCAGGGTTTCAAAGGTGGCCACGCCCACTTTCCTGAGGAAGTTCGGCGCCAGCTCGGGCGGCGCGAAGCCGTGCAGGAAGTCGGCGCTCGTGCGCACGGCGTCGGCGCTGAAGAACTCGCCCCATTTCAGGGGCAGGGTGGCAAAGCTGGCGATGATCAGCAGCACCAAGCCGGCCAGCAAGGCCCAGGTCGACCAGCGCACGGGCGCCGGGGTGGGCAATGCAGGCAGCATGGCGTCAAGGTGATGCTTCATGCCAGCCTCCGGCGCAACATGGCGGATACGGCATCGGCGCCGGCCACCAGCAGTACGAAGACCATCAGCATGGTGGCCAGCTCGCTGCCGGCCATCATCTTCATCGATTCATCCATGCGCTGGCCCAGGCCGCCCGCGCCGACAAAGCCCATGACGACGGAACCGCGGATCGCGCATTCCCAGCGGTAGATCGTGTACGACACCAGTTCGGCAGCCGATTCGGGCAAGGCGCCGTACAGCAAGGCCTGCAATCTGCCGCTGCCATTGTGGAGCAGCGCGTTGCAGGCCGACGCATCGGACGACTCGAGGATTTCCGCGTACACCTTGCCCAGCATGCCGCAATACGTGAGCGCGATGGCGATCACGCCGGCTGTCGGCCCCAGGCCGACTATCCGCACCAGCAACAAGGCCCAGACCAGTTCCGGCACGCTGCGCAGCAGCACCAGCAGCGCACGGACTGCGTGGCGCACGCCGGCGGCCAGGGGCGATACCTGGCCGCTGCCGATGCGCGAGACCGACAGGCGCTCCGTCACCAGCAGGGTCAGCGGGATGGCGCCCAGCATGGCCAGCGCCATGCCGGCCGTGGCCATGGCGATGGTTTCCCAACTGGAAATGGCCACCAGTTGCAGGAATTCCAGCGAATGGGCGGGCGGCACGAAGCTGGCAATGAACTGCCAGGTGGCCGCCAGGCTTTGCGCATCCCATAGTATCCACGGCTTGAATTCGGCCTGCACCAGCATCGGCCACAGCACCAGCAGCACGATGGCGGCACCGGTCAGGCGACCGCGCCAGGCGGGGTCGCGGGGCATGGCGTCGTTCTTCAGCAACGGGGCCTCGCCGCGTCGAGATCGACGTCCACGGGCTCGAATGCGGGCGCCGGATCGGCCTTGTTACGATACAGCTCGGCGATCATGGCATCGCTGACCTGGGCGCCAGGCAAGTCGAAGACGATCTTGCCGTCGCGCAGGGCGACGATGCGCGTAAAGCAGGCGCGGGCGATCTCCACCTGGTGCAGGCTGCAGATCAGGGTGGCCTTGCGGGCCGTCGCTTCCGCCTGCAGCACATGGATCGTCTGCAAAGCCAGCGTGGGGTCGAGCGCGGACAGCGGTTCGTCGACGAGGAACACTTCCGCATCCGACACGAGCGCGCGCGCCATGCCGCAGCGCTGGCGTTCGCCGCCGGACAGGCGGTCGACACGCGCATACAGTTTGTCTTGCAGGTTGAATTTGCCCAGCGCTTCCCACGCGGCGCGCGGGTCGACGGGCGCGAGCAGGGAGCGCACGGCCGTCCACAAGCTCCATTGCGGCAGGCGTCCCGCCAGCACGGCATTGACGACGCGCTGGCGCGGCGGCAGCGGCGGCGTTTGCGGCGCCAGGAACAGACGCGCGCGCAAGGCATGGCGCGCGGCACTGCCGATCTGCCAGGGAGAAGTGCCCAGGATGGTCAAGGTGCCCGATTCCGGGCGCAGCGCGCAGGCCAGCGTATGCAGCAAGCTGGTCTTGCCGGCGCCGGAAGGGCCGATCAGGGCTATCTGCTCACCCTGGGCCACGTCCAGGCTCAGCTCGCGCAGGGCCGGCGCATTGCCGGCGGCGCCCGCGTGGTGGACGCTGACCTTGTGAAGTTGGAATGTCATGCGTTTGTTGGCTACGATTGCTGGAGAGTTGTTACATCTATTGAAGTCCGGGGCAAAGAGCCGGGGTCAGACCCGACGGGTCTGACCCCAGATTTCTGCCGCGTGTCGGAAATTACTTCAACAACTTGGCATCGCGCGCAGCCGCTTCGATATCCTTGTAGTTCTCGGCCTTGGTCGGGATGAACTTGGTGGCGCGCTGCAGTTCCAGGATTTCCTTGCCTTCAGGCGTGGACGCATCGAGGGCCAGGAAGGCATCCGTGAGTTTCTTGCGCACGACGGGATTCATGTCGGCGCGCACGCTCCAGTTGTAATCGTAGTAGCCGGGTGTCGTGTAGAACACGCGTACCTTGGCAGGGTCGACCTTTTTTGCTTCGACCAGTTTTTCCCACACGGAAATGTTCAAGGTGCCTGCATCGACCTTGCCGCCGGCCACTGCCGCCACGGTGGCGTCATGCGCGCCCGAAAACGCGATGCGGTTCATGTCCGTATCCGGATTGATCTTGGCGGCCAGCAAGTAGTAGCGCGGCATCAAATGGCCGGAGGTCGACGATTCCGAACCGAACGTGAAATTCTTGCCTTTCAGGTCAGACAATTGCTTGATGTCCTTGTTGGTGGTCACGAACACGGAGCGGAATTTCGTGTCTTCCTCGCGCTGCACCAGGGGCACGATCTTGCCGCCGCTGCGCACGTTCGCTTGTACGAAGGTAAAACCGCCGAACCAGACCATGTCGAGCTTGTTATTGATCAAGCCTTCCACGGACGCCGCGTAATCGGTGACGGGCGTAAATTCCACCTTCATGCCCAGCTTTTTTTCCAGGTAGCTGCCCAGCGGCTTGAACTTGCGCTGCAATTCCGTCGGCGCTTCATCGGGAATGGCGGACACGCGCAACACTTGCTGCGCCTGCGCCAGGCCGCTGTGGATGGCCAGGGTGGCGGCGACGGTGGCCAGGATGGCGGGGAATTTGGAAAATGAGTTGGAGAATGTGGTCATGGGACTGCCTTTGCAAAAAATATTCATTAGATTACGGAAACCCCGGTACTGCCTTCCAGCATCTCGCCGATGACGACGGCGTCGGCAAAGCCTTCTGCACGGAAAATCGCCAGCACCTGTTCGACGGCTTCCGGCGCGCAGGACACCAGCAGGGGGCCGGCCGTTTGCGGGTCCGTCAGGATCGCCTGGTCGATGGCGCTGAGGCTGTCGTCGAGCTGCACTTGCGCGCCATAGCCCTGCCAGTTGCGGTTTGATGCGCCCGTGATGTTGCCGTTCTGCGCCAGTTGCTGCACTTGCGGCAGCAGCGGCACCGCATCCATGGCTATGCGTGCCTGCAACTTGGCGCCGCGCGCCAGTTCCAGGGTGTGGCCCAGCAAGCCGAAGCCCGTCACGTCCGTCAGCGCATGCACGCCGTCCAGCAGGGCCAGCTTCTTGCCCGGGGTATTCAATTTGGTGGTGTTGTCGATCAGGGAAGCGTAACCGCCCGCATCGAGTGCGTTTTTCTTCAGCGCAGCCGACAAGATGCCCACGCCGATCGGCTTGCCCAATACCAGCTTGTCGCCGGCGCGCGCGCCCGCGTTGCGTTTGACCTGCGACGGGTGGACCAGGCCCAGCACGACGAGGCCATAGATTGGCTCGACGGAATCGATGGTATGGCCGCCCGCGATGGGGATGCCGGCCTGGGCGCAGATGGTTTCGCCGCCCTTCAATATGAGGCCGATGGTTTCCACGGGCAGCTTGTTGATCGGCATGCCGACCAGGGCCAGCGCCATGATGGGCGTGCCGCCCATGGCGTACACGTCGGAAATGGCGTTGGTGGCGGCGATGCGGCCGAAGTCGAACGGATCGTCGACGATGGGCATGAAGAAATCCGTCGTGGCGATCAGCGCCTGCTCGTCGTTGAGCTGGTAGACGGCCGCGTCATCCGAGGTTTCTATGCCGACCAGCAATTCCTTCGGCAGGGGGAAGCCGCCGCTGCCCTTTAGAATGTCGGCCAGCACGCCCGGCGCAATTTTGCAGCCGCAGCCGCCGCCATGGGCAAATTCGGTCAATCGGATGGGTGTACTGGATGTTGCTGCGCTATCGGACATGGTCGTCATCCTGCTGAAAAAAAGTCATTAAAAGCCGCGCCGGCGCCTACGCGGCGCCGGCGGTACGGTGTTCGCCGACGATAGCACATAATGCGCGCGCGGCTTGCTCAAAGGCATGTTCTGAAATATCGGGCAAGACCAGCGGCGTTGCCTGCGCGTAGCGGCTGAAGTTGCGGGCGATCGATTGGCGGTAGACGGGGTCGTAATGCTGCACCAGCAATTCTTCCACCAGCTCGGCCATGCGGCCGGACGTGGCCAGTTGCTGCCAATGTGCAATTTTCTCCTTGCCATGCAGCTGCGTCAACAGGGCCAGCTGCACGTTCAGGCGGGCCGGGTCGCCGACGAAATGTTCATAGTCTTGCATCAGCAGCTGCACGCGCTGCTCCGTGGCCAGGCGCACGTCCGTGCAGGCGGCTGCGCGCATCTTTTGCATCAGCGCATCGGGCACGCGCAAACGGCCCACTTTCTTGCTTTCCGACTCGATGAACACGGGCTGTGCCGGGTCGAAAGTGCGCAATTGCTGCCACAGCGCGCTTTCAAACGCTTTTTGCGATGGCTGGTCCGCCTCGGGCAAGCCGCCCAGCACGGAGCCGCGGTGGGCCGCCAGGTCTTCCAGGTCGACCACTTGCGCGCCTTGCCTGTCGAGCACTTGCAGCAATCGGCTCTTGCCGCTGCCCGTGGGACCGCACAGCACGTTAATGAAATCGAAGCGTTCGGGCAGTGTCGCCAGCTCGGCATTCACGTGGCGCCGGTAATCCTTGTAGCCGCCCTCGAGCTGCGTGACGGGCCAGCCGATGCGCGCCAGGATGTGCGCCATGGCGCCGCTGCGGTTGCCGCCGCGCCAGCAATAGACGAGCGGTTTCCAATGCTGCGGGTGGCCGAGAAAACCGTCCTCGATATGCCGCGCGACATTCCTGGCGATCAGCGCCGCGCCCAGCTTCTTCGCCTCGAAGGCGCTCGTCTGTTTATATAGGGTGCCCACGCGCACGCGCTGCTCGTCATCCAGCACGGGCAGGTTGATGGCGCCCGGCAAGTGGTCTTCCGCGAACTCGGACGGGCTGCGCACATCGATGACGGCATCGAACTCGTGCAAGCGGGACAGGATGTCGCTGAAAGGCAGGACTGCAGGGTATTTCATCGTGGCGCGGGTGCTGGCAATGGGGAAAGACGTATTATCCCCGATAAACGCCGCTGCCGTGGGGCTCAGGCGCCGCCGCCTGCACTTCGCGCGCCGGGCCGCTGTCTTGCATGCCGGCAAAGAACCGCACCAGGCTGTGCGGCGCGTCGTCGGCAAAGCACAGGCGCAGGATGCGCTCGGACTCGGCCGCCGCCGCGCTGCTGCGCGCAAACAGCGCCGTTTCATAGGCCAGCAGGGCCGTTTCCATGTCGTCCGGCTGCGCGGCCAGCGCCTGCGCCAGTTCGGCGCCATCGAACATGGCGAGATTCGCCCCTTCGCCGGCCGGCGCCATCAGATGGGCCGCGTCGCCCAGCAAGGTCGCGCCCGCCACGCGCTGCCAGCGGTGCCCGACGGGCAGCATGTGCACGGGACGGGGCACGGGCGGCGTGTCGGCGTCCGTGATCAGGGCCGTCAGTGTCGGCGCCCAGCCGTCAAATTGCGCGGCGATGCGGGCGCGGGCGGCGGCGGGATCGGCAAAGTCGATGCCGGCCAGCCAGGCTTCCGGTTTGCTCAGGGCCACGTAGGCATGCAGCACGCCATCGGCTTCGCGGTGGGCCTGGATGCCCTTGCCGGGCGCCAGCGCGAACAGGGCGCCGGCGCCCACGGCGCGCGCGCTGGCCGGGTGGCGGCGGTCGCTGTCGAGCAGATACGTTTCAATGAAGGCAATGCCGCTATACGCGGGCTGGGCGCTAGAGAGCAGGGGCCGCACCTTCGACCAGGCGCCGTCCGCGCCCACCAGCAGGTCGGCGGTGGCCGTGGCGCCATTCGCAAAACCCAGCCTGTGCCGGCCGCCGTCCAGCGTCGCCACGCCGGTCAGCTTATGTCCCCAGCGCACCGTGCCGGCGGGCAGGGACTCGAGCAGGATGCGGCGCAGTTCGCCGCGCGGCACTTCGGGACGGCCACCCGTGCCATCGTCCCCTTCGTCGAGCAAGACCGTGCCGTGCTGGTCGAGCACGCGGCTCGCTTCGCCGCCCGCATGGATGAGGGTGCGGAAGACTTCAAGCAGGCCGGCCGCCCGCAGCGCTTGCTGGCCCGTGTCCTCGTGGATGTCGAGCATGCCGCCCTGGCGGCGCGCCTGCGGCGAAGCGTCCGCTTCATAGATGGCGGCGGCGATGCCGTGGACGTGCAGCACGCGGGCGAGCATCAGTCCGCCCAGCCCTGCGCCGATGATGGCGATATGCATGGTGATCCTTGAAGGTGGTTTTAAAATGGCACTGGAACGTTGTTCCACAAGAATTTTGCGGCACGCCGGCATGTGTGTCAAGATAGGCGATGTCCCATACCGTAATGACCCCACCACGACGCGCCGACTCGCTGACGCGCGAGACCATCATCGATGCCGCCATTGCCCTGCTCGACACGGCGGGCGAGGGCGGCCTGACGTTCCGCGCCCTGGCCGCGCGCCTGGCGACGGGAGCGGGCGCCATTTACTGGCATGTTGCCGACAAGGATGATTTGTTCACGGCGGCCAGCGACGCCATCGTCGCCCGCGCCATGGATGCCGTCCTGCAGTGCGAGACGCCGCAGGCGGGCATCCGCGCCGTGGCGCTGGCCATGTTCGAGGCGATGGATGCGCATCCCTGGCTGGGTTCGGCCTTGTCGCGCGCGCCGGGCCAGCTGCCTACCGTGCGCATCCTGGAACGCCTGGGGCGGCAAGTGGATGCGCTGGGCGTGCCGCAGGATCGGCAATGGCTGGCGGCATGCACGCTGCTCAATTATCTGCTGGGCGTGAGCGGGCAGAATGCGGCCAATGCCGCCATCGCCCGGGAAAAAGGCCTGGAACGCGCGCATTTCCTCGACACCATGGCGGGCGCCTGGTCACGCCTCGACGCGCAGGCATTTCCATTTGCCCGCAAGGTGGCGGGACAGCTGCGCGCGCACGACGACCGCGAAGATTTCCTGGCAGGAATCGACCTGATCGTGCATGGCATGCAGGCGCTGCAAGCGGGCCGCTAGCCCAGCAGATGCCCCAGCAGCGGCGCCAGCAGCACCGTCACGACGCCCGAGAAAATCATCGTCAGGCTGGCCACGGCGCCTTCTTCCGTGCCGACCCGGCGCGCCACGGACAAGCCAAAGCCGTGCGCGGCCGCGCCATACGGGGCGCCACGGGCGATGCGCATGCGCAAGGGCAGCAGTTTCAGCAGCGGTTTGCCCAGCATCAAGCCGAACAAGCCCGTCATCACCACGAAGATGCCCGTCAGCTGGGCCGAGCCGCCCATGTGGCGCGACGCTTCCAGCGCGAACGGCGTCGACACGGAACGGGCCAGCAGGCTGCGCGCCATGTCGCCGTGCACGCCCAGGATACTGTCCAGCAGCAGGGTGGCGGCGACGGATGCCACGATGCCGGCGCAACTGCCCAGGCTCAGCGCCAGCCAGTGCTTGCGGATCAGCTTGCGCTCCTGGAAGATGGGCAGCGCAAACGCGATGGTGGCCGGGCCCAGCAGCCACGGCAGCCAGCGCGTCTCGCCGAAATACGTGGCGAATGGCGTCGACGTCGCCTGCACGATGGCGATCAGTATCGCCGAGGTGCAGATGGCGGGCGTGAGCAGGAAATGCGGATGGCGGCGGTGCACGGCCTGGTTGGCATAGAACAAGACCAGGGTCAGCAGCAGGAACAGCAGCGACAGGGCCAGGGTGCTCATGCTTGCGCCCTGGCTGCGCGCTGGCGCCGCAGTGTTTGCAGGCGCAGCTTGCGTTCATAACGGCACACCCATTCCACCGTCAACGCCGTGGCCAGCATCACGCTGGCAAAGCCCAGACCGATATTCACGAACAGCATCAGCCCCTGCGTCTTCAGCAGCTGCGTAAATTGCACCACGGAGACGACCAGCGGAATGAAGAACAGCAGCATGTTGGCCAGCAGCCAGTTGGCGCCCAGTTCGATGGCGGCCGGCCGCATCCAGCCCGCCAGCAGCAGGGCCACCAGCACAAACAGGCCCACGACGCCGCCGGAAAACGGCAGGTGCAGGGCGGAAGCGGCCTCGTCAGCCAGCCACCAGGCGGCGATCAGCACGCCCACTTGCCACGCGGTCTGCGCGGGCCGGCGCCAGGCGGGGATGGAGGGCAGGGCGGTGGTGGAACAGTGCAAGGCTTTCACGGCAGGCTTTCAAGCGGCAGGGGAAGTTTTCATTGTAGGGACCCGGCATCAAAAGATAAAATGACTTAAACTCATGATTATCATTCGATATTGGAATGCATCATGGATATCCGCTCCTTGCGCTACTTCGTCGAAGTGGTGGAACAGAACAGTTTTACGCGCGCGGCCGCCAGGCTGCACGTCACGCAACCCACCGTCAGCAAGATGATCCAGCAATTGGAACAGTCGCTGGACCTGGCCTTGCTGGACCGCGCGGGCAAGCGTTTTACCTTGACGGACGCGGGCAAGGTGGTGCTGTCGCGCGCGCATGAACTGCTGGCCCTGCATGCGGAACTGAAGGTGGAATTGCGCGATTTGCAACACCTGGAACGGGGCGAGTTGCGGGTCGGCGTGTCGCCGCAAACCCACTCCACCCTGGCGCCTTGGCTGGCCGAGTACCACCAGCGCTACCCGGGCATCGAGCTGAAAATGTACGAAAGCGGCACGCAAGCGATCGAGCGCGACTTGCGCACCGGCACGGTAGAGCTGGGTACCATGCTCGACTATCCGGGCAATGCGGCCACCTGGCAGGATTTCGACGCCTTGCCCCTCGTGCGCTCACCGCTATGCCTGCTGGTCGCGCCCGGCTCTCCGTGGCAGGGCCGCGCCTCCGTCGCCCTGGCCGAGCTGGCCGACAGCCCCTTCATTTTCTATGGCGCCGCCTTCGCCCTGAACGACATCGTGCACGACGCCTGCCAGCGGGCCGGTTTTGCGCCGCGCATCACGGGCCGCAGCGGCCAGTGGGATTTCATCGCCTCGCTGGTGCGGCTGGGCGTGGGCATCTGCCTGCTGCCGAAGATGTATTGCGATACCCTCGAGCCGTCGCAGTTTGCCATCATTCCCCTCGACGGCCCGCCCGTGGAATGGAATCTGATGCTGGCCTGGCGCCGCGGCGGACGGCTGTCGTTCGCGGGGCGCGCCTGGCTCGACCTCGTCAGGGCGCGCATGGCGCAGCCCGGGCGATTACAATAGGCGCTCGCCAACCACCGTCAAGAATATGAAGAATATCGGTAAAACAAGTCTGAAACGCACGGCAGGCTCGCTGCTGCTGGGATTGTTGTGCACCGTCGGCCTGATGAGCGAGATGGGTCATGCCCAGGCCGCCATCCCCGTGTATGGCTATTTCGTCAAGAATACCTATCCGCACGACCCCAAGGCGTTTACCCAGGGCTTGCTGTTCAAGGATGGCCATTTGTATGAAAGCACGGGCCAGAATGGCCAATCTTCCTTGCGCAAGGTCGAATTGACGACGGGCAAGGTGCTGCAGAAAACCATGCTCGATAAGACAGTGTTTGGCGAAGGCATCACGGACGTGGGCGATGAAATCCTTGGCCTGACGTGGATGTCGCAGACCGGTTATGTGTTCGACCAGAAAACGTTCAAGCTCAAGCGCAAATTCAGCTACAAGGGCGAAGGCTGGGGCCTGGCCAGCGATGGTCATTTCGTCTACATGAGCGATGGCAGCTCCGCCATCCGCGTGCTGAATCCGAAAACCCTGGCCGAGGTGCGCCGTTTCGACGTCAAGGCGGAAGGCCGCCCCATCGAGCGCCTGAACGAACTGGAAATGGTCGACGGCGAGCTGTACGCCAATGTGTGGGGCGCGGACGTGATCGCCCGCATCGACCCGGCCAGCGGCAAGGTCGTGGGCTGGATCGACCTGACGGGCTTGCTGCCGCCCGCACAGCGGGGCACGGACAATCCCGATGCCGTGCTCAACGGTATCGCCTGGGATGCGCGCGGCAAGCGCCTGTTTGTCACGGGCAAACTGTGGCCCAAGCTGTTCGAGATCGAGCTGATCGAAATCCAGCGCCGCTGATGTTTCCTATCGGACAGTGTTGCTGGCGAGGAATCGTCTATGATGCTGTTCCTTCGCCCCGTGCGACTCTTGCAGGATGCCATGCCGTTCCTACCTCTGTTGCTACCTGTATGCCGCCTGGCGGCCGCCGCCAGCTTGCTGGCCGCCGTCTTGCCCGCCGCGCAGGCGCAAACGCCATACGTGCCCGTGATGCGGCAATACGGCGACTTCGTCGTCACGCGCGACCGCCACGACCCGCTCGTCACCTTGTCTTTCCGCAAGCACGGCTATTGGCCCGGCGGCGCGCGCGAAGTGGTGGAAGTGCGGCCCCTCAAGGCCAGGCGCGAAGGCCAGCCCATGCTGCTGGCCTTTACCAAGGGCTATACGGGCCAGGGCACGATCCTGATCGGCGTGCAGAATGGCGAACCGCTGATGCGCCCCCTCAGCCCCATGCAGCGCGACGACATGGTGCGCACGGAGCGCGACCCCGAATGGGGCGTGCCGCAGCCTGGCCGCAGCGAAATACTGCTGTTCGCCCGCGACGGCCGCGCGCTCGATACGGACACGGGCGAGCTGCTGTGGTTTGATGTGCCGGGCATCGTCACGGGCGATTACGCGCCCGCCATGCTGGTGTCCGTCTCGCCCGACGGGCGGCGCGGCGCCTATCTGACGAATGCGCTGACGAAGGTGGGAATTATCGTCGCCACGCGCGACGACGGCGTGGCAGGCGTGCTGGCCTTGCCGCCCGACACCTATCAACGGTGGCTGAAGCCCTTGTCGCAGGCCGCTGCCGAACAGGCGGGCGCCGCCATCAAGGCGCGCCAGGGCCGCACGGATTCGAACCGCATCCGGCGCGAGCTGGAACTGGCCTGGTTCGGCCAGCAATTTCAATGGAAACAAGGCAAGAACGGCTGGCAAGTGGCGGGCCTGGGCCTCAGCTCTGCGCCGCCGGAAGGAAAACAGCCATGACAACCTGTAAACTGATCGCCGGCTGCCTTGCCGCCTCCCTGCTGGCCGGCTGCGTGCACGGCGAAATGTTCCCCAAGGATTACCTGGCGCAAGATATCGACAAGCAACAAGCCTTGCTGGAACTGGACGTGGTCTTCGGCAAAGAGCCCGATGACAAGCTGACGTCGCGCGTGACGGCCGGCAATGCCGTGGAATACGCGGGCGCGCCGCACATCGTCGTGCCGTTTTACCAGAAGGGCCTGGGCTTCGACCAGGGGTTTGCCGGCACCTATCTCTTTGCCGTCGTGTATCCGGTCGCCAAGGTCGAAACGGCCACGGCCCGCAGCCGCGTCTTCGGCCAGAAACTTGACGGCCAGCAGCCGGGCAGCCCCCGCTACCGCTTCCGCGTGCCGGGCAAGGCGCAGTGGAACAGCAATGAAACCTTCATGCTGAAATTTGACCGCAAGGGCCGCCGCGAAGAAATCACTTTCCGCTTCAGCACCGAGCAAAGCTGCCCGTCCGCCTTCCTGGCCACCACGCCAATATATGGCTTCCCCATCAAGGTCGTCGCCACCTTCAAGGATAACAAAGGCTGCCTGAAAGTATGCGACAGCCGCGACCAGTGGCCGGGCTTTTGCGCCTTCCAGCCGCCGCCCGGCGCCTGACTATCAGCATGCAAGCCACGCGCCGGCGTTTGCCGGTGCGGCGCTTATACACGCGCAGGTTTTGCCGATTCTATTCAATTGTCATCGAATGGCCGCTGAAAACGCCTATTTTCATGGCCCAGGGCTCCCCTCGGCCAGCGCATAAATCTTGCCGCAAAAGTATCTTTCTCAGGCGTATGATTTCCTTGCCGTGAACAGCGCACGCAGATGGCGCGGACCGGCCCCGATATCCGAAACGCATCCTTCCTGTGGAGATACAGAATGAAAATGCCCGTTTTAGGAAGCACCCAGGCCCCCATCACCAGGCGCCCGCTCGACATGCTGGACACCGACACGGCCGCCGTGCACGCCATCGCCCAGGCGGCCGTCAGCGTGGAGCTGTTCACCATTCCCCTGTACATGGCCACCATGTACTCGATCCACGGCACGCACCAGATCAACTCGAAAGGCGTCACCTACTACGAGGGCCGCCAGTGGCCGGGCATGGGCACCACGGCCCGGCCCGAGCTGAAGGAGCAAAAGGCCTTCAACATCATCTTCAGCGTCTTCATCCAGGAAATGCTGCATCTGCAGATGGCGGCCAACCTGGCCACGGCCATCGGCACGGCGCCATGCTTCACAGGCTCGGAGCTGCAATCGCAGGATCATGGCTGGACCTGCTATGGCAAGGATTGCACGGTGATCCCGCACATCGTCGACTTGCAGGACACGTCCGGCTACCGCCACGTGCGCGTCAACCTGGAAGAGCTGAACGCCAACCAGTGCGACCTGTTCCTCGCCATCGAGCAGCCCGAGGAGCAGGCACGTGCCCAGCTGGCCGAGTTCGACAAGCACAACCACACCAAATACTTCCCGGAAGTGCCGCTGCCGGGCTGGACGCCGGGTAAGCACGTGCACGACTTGCCCCTGTTCGGCACCATCGGCTACATGTATGAATGCTATGCGCGCTACATCAGCATCGAATACGCGGATGGCCAGACCCTGTGGCAAAAGCTGTTCGTCAACGGTTCGGTGCAGCAGGACATGTTCAACAGCCAGGTCCAGGGCCATGCGCGGGCGGAATTTCCCAAATTCGACACCTGCTTCGGCCCGCAGGACCAGGATGGCGGCCAGACGGGCTCGTTCAACAAGGCCATCGACATGATGGCGGCCATCACGGACCAGGGCGAGGGCAGCGAAGCGGCCATCCAGCGCTACCGCCGCGATGCGGCACTGCGCCTGAAGGCCGTGCAACCCGACTACCGCGAAGACCTGGATGCCCTGAAGTGCGATTATCCGTCCTACGCGAACAATGGCAAGGATGCCGAATCGCGCGACGCGCAGGCGCGCCACGACAGCGCCCCGTTCGACCACTACGAGCGTTTCGGCCAGGTCAAGGCGATGCTGCCCGTGACTACCTGGGCCAGCTGGCACAAGCAGGGCCAGCAGTGGAGCGCGGCTATGCTGACCAACGAACGCTACAACCCGGCCAGCGCGCCGCAGAATATCCCCGCGCCGGCGGCCGTGGCGGGCGCCCTGAACCGCCTGAAGGACGCCAGCGGCACCCTGGAGATGCTGAGCACGGTCGCCACGGGCGCCATCTACGGCATCACTTCCGTGCTGGACAAGTACTGGCAGAACCAGCAACTGGACTTCCCGTATCCGTCGATGGTGGGCGCGGGCGACCGCATGGCCATCTGCTGGGCCGTGCTGGGCCAGGCGCCGAACCTGGCGACGGGCGTGCCGCTGGCCGAGAAAGGCGTGCTGTACCACGCCTGCCAGGGCATGCACCTGGCAGGCGAGGCCTCGTCCACCTGCGCCGCGCTGGCCGTCTACCATACCTGCCGCGGCTCCAACGGCTGCCATGCCCAGGGCGGCTGCGGTTTTGCCCAGGCCGACACGGGCGGTTCGTCCTGCGGCCACTCGGTCAAGCTTGCCGCCTCGCCGGGCACGCCGTGCTACGTGCCGCCACCGCCGCCGCAGGCCGATAAGGTCTACAGCGCGCCCAGCGACAACAAATGCGGCGGCTTCGGCGGCTGCGCCGTGCCGATTTCGGCCTCGCAGCTGTATCCGAATACGACGGGCAAGGAACCGCCCGAGCCTGCCACCATGACCCTGTACGACTTCGGCCCCGCGCCCGAGCACCGCAGCATTCCGCTGGGCCAGAGCATGAGCTTTGCGCTGGGCGACAATGTCTACGACAAGGCCTGGGAAGCCTACGGCAAGGTGATGGCGACGCGCGGCACGCCGGTGGGTGCGCCGCCGCCGCCCACCGACCTGCGCCTGGCCTTGCCGCCGTCGACCTGATGCGGCGCGCCATGCACGCGGTGGCGCCACGCCTGGGCTTGCCGAACCTGGGCCTGGGCGTGGGGCTGCGCCCGCCGCACTATGCGCACATCCTGCGCCACGGGCCGCAGGTGGACTGGTTCGAGATCATCAGCGAGAACTTCATCGACAACCACGGCTATGCGCGCCATGTGCTGGAGCAGGTGGCCGCGCAGGTGCCCATCGTCATGCATGGCGTCTCGCTGTCGATCGGCAGCAGCGATCCCCTCAGCCTGGCCTACCTGCGCAAGCTGCGCCAGCTGGCCGAGGAGATCCGGCCCGCGTGGATTTCCGACCACCTGTGCTGGACGGGCGCCGCCTCGCTCAACAGCCACGACTTGCTGCCGCTGCCGCTGGACGAGGCCAGCCTGCGCCACGTGGCGGGGCGCGTGCGGCAGGTGCAGGAATTCCTGGGCCGTCCGCTGGTCCTGGAAAACCCCAGCAGCTACGTGGAATTTGCCCAGTCCAGCATGCCGGAATGGGAATTCCTGGGCCGCCTGGCCGAGGACACGGGCTGCGGACTCTTGCTCGACGTCAACAATGTCCACGTCAGCGCGCATAACCACGGCTATGACGCGGCCCACTACATCCGCCAGCTGCCGCACGCGCACATCGTGCAGATCCACCTGGCCGGCCCCACCGTGTGCGGCGCCGTGCTGATCGATACCCATGACGCCCCCGTGCCGGCCGCCGTCTGGCGCCTGTACGCGCTGGCGCAGCGGCTGACGGGTGGCGTGTCGGCCCTGCTGGAATGGGATGCGGAGATTCCCCCGTACCCGCAGCTGCTGGCCGAGCTCGACAAGGCGCGCGCGGCCGAGCGGGGAGAGTTCGCCGACGCCGCGCCAGCTACGGCTGCCGCCGCCGTCTCGGCGCCGCTGGGCTTTCACCTGGAGGCGGCCCATGCCCCGTAGCGCCGCCGCAAGCGAATCTGGCGAGGACCGCGCACCGCTGGCGCAATTGCAGGCCTGGTTCCTGACGGCGATGACGGCGCCGGGCGGCGCGGCGCGCGGCGTCCAACTGGCCAGCGAGCGCCATGGCTTGACGCAGGAGCAGGTGCTGAAACCGGCGCGGGGCGGACCGGCGCCGCTGCACATCCATGCGGATGGCTATGTGCAGCGCCTGCTCGAATGCCTGCAAGCCGACTATCCCGTGTTGCGCAAGGTCATGGGTGACGAGCTGTTCGCCTTCTTTGCCCGCGCCTATGTCTGGCGCCACCCGTCCGCATCCGCGCCCCTGTACGACCTGGGCGCCGGCTTTGCCGATTTTCTCGCCGCCAGCCAGCATGCCGTCGGCGCGCAGGGCGCCGCCTTGCGCTTTCCCGTCGAACTGGCGCAGCTGGAACGGGCGCGCAGCGAAGCGGGCAGGGCGCCCGGCCTGGAAAAGCTGGCGCCGTCCGTGCTGCCGTGCGGATTGGACTTGTTATTGGGAAATGCACCGGCCTGGCGTCTGGCGCCGTGCACGCGGCTGCTGGCCCTGTCCTTCCCCTTGTCCGACTACTGGCAACAGGCGCAGGCCGCGCCGGACGACGCCGTGCCGGCCCAGCCAGAGGCCAGTCCCGTCTTTGTCGCCATTTCGCGCATGCATTACCGGCTTGCCATGCAGGAATTGCAGCCCTGGCAGTTTTATTGTCTGCAAGCGCTGGCCGGCGGCGCGCCGCTGGCACAGTGCGCGGGGCAGGCGGCGCGGTCGAGCGGCAGGGCGCCGGACGAGGTACTGGCCGACGCCATGCTGTGGCTGCCGCTGGCGGCCGCGGCCGGGCTGGTCACCTGCGATGCCTGAAAAACAAGCGGCGGACGCAAAAAAGGCCGATGAAAATCGGCCTCGATGACAACTGAATGTGTTGCTTAACGGTAAAACGCTTCGACTTTGCCCTTCAGCTTGATCTGCAGCGGACGGCCGCGGCGGTCGAGGGACTTGGTGGAAGCGACCTTGATCCAGCGTTCGCTGATGCAATATTCTTCCACGTCAAGACGCTCCTTGTCGTTGAAGCGGATGCCGACGTCGTTCTCGAACACGGCTGCAACGTGGTAAGGGCTGCTGGGGTCGATCGACAGGCGATCGGGCAATGGGGGTAAGGTGGTGGTATCGTTCATGGGCGTAATTATCGCCCAGAATGCCGATCCAGACAACGGGGTGCGCATGCTTATCTGGCTGCGCGCGCCACTTGGCTGGCGCGGCAGCGGATTTTCAGGCAAGTCGGACAGTGGCAGCGCACGCCGCCGCCTTACAGCGTTGTCGTACTGTCATGCAACTGCTGGAATTGCGACAGCTGCTGCTGCATCAGCCGCGCATACTGGCCGCCCGCCCGCAGCAGCTCGGCGTGCGTGCCTTGCTGGCAGATCCGGCCCTTGTCCATGACGATGATGCGGTCCGCTTTCACGATGGTGGAAAAGCGGTGGGCGATGATGATGGTGGTGCGTCCCTGCATCAGGGTATCGAGGGCGAGCTGCACCTGCTGTTCGCTGGCGGCGTCGAGCGCGCTGGTGGCTTCATCCAGGATGAGGATTTTCGGTGCGCGCAGGATGGCGCGGGCGATTGCGATGCGCTGTTTCTGTCCACCGGACAATTGCACGCCCCGTTCGCCCACCAGGGTGTCGTAGCCGTCAGGAAAGGCCGTGATGAAATCGTGGGCGTGCGCCAGGCGCGCCGCCGCCAGCATCTCGTCGCGCGTGACCTGGCGGTCCGGCACGGCAAAGGCGATATTGTCGGCGATGCTGCCGGAAAACAGCGCCGGTTCCTGCTCCACCACGGCCATCTGGCGGCGCAGCTGCGTGACGCCCAGCACGTGCGCATCGATGCCGTCGAACCGCAGGCTGCCCGCGTCAAGCTGGTAATGGCCCAGCACCAGACTGGCGATGGTGGACTTGCCCGCGCCCGACGCGCCCACCAGGGCGATCTTTTCGCCCGCGCGGATGGAGAGGGTGACGCCGTCGAGCGCCGTGACCTGCGTGCGTTCCGGATACGAAAAACGCACCTCGCGCAGCGCGATATGGCCGGCCAGCGGCGGCTGCGGCGCTGCCTCGGGCACGGGGCGGTGGCTGCGCAGGATCTCGAAGATGCGGTCGGTCGAACCCATGGTGCGCATCCACGTGTTCCAGAATTCGCTGATGGAGCCGGCCGTGTCCGTCACCATGCTGGCATAGATGACAAAGGCCGTCAGCTCGCCCACGCTCAAGCGGCCCTGGCCGATCAGGTGGGCGCCGAAGCACAGGGTGGTCAGCAGGGCCACGAAGGCCAGCAATCCCTGCGCGCCCTGGAACACGGCCAGCAGCCGCGTGCCGGCCAGGGACACCTCGAGCAGTTGCCGCATGGCTTGCGCATAGCGGGCCATGGCGCCGCCTTGCTGGTTGAACGCCTGCACCAGGCGCGCATGGGCAAAGTATTCCTGCGCCACCTTGCCGCTGGCGGCCAGGCTGGCGGAAATGGCCCGCGCGCGCAGCCGGTAATTGCTACCAGACAACTTACCCAGATACAGGCTGATGGGAATGAACAGGGCCAGCGGCAGACTCAGCATGGGTGACAGATGCAGCAGCATGGCGATGCCGCCGACGAACACGCATAGCGAGCGCAGGGCATTGGCCGCGCCGATGGTCAGGCTTTCATGCAGGGCCGACACGTCGGACGTGAGCCGGCTGTTCAGCTCGCCACCATGGTGCTTGTCGAAGAAGGCGATGGGCTGGTTGATCACCACGTCGAACAGGCGGCGGCGCACGCCCATGACGATCATGTGGCCGCCCGACTGCAGCAGATAGAAGCGCGCGGTCGTGACCAGCGCATACAGCAGGCTGAAGGCCAGCATGGCGGCGACCATGCCCGGCGTGACGCCGCGCCGCGTCAGTTCCGCCACGTTGTCGATGAAATACGCGATGGCTTGCGGAAAGGCCAGCTGCGCGCCCACGGTGAGGGCCATGCACAGCAAGCCGGCGGCGATGCGCCAGCGCACGGGGTACAGCAGGCGCAGCCGTTCAAGATGCGGGCCGACATTCAGATGGCTCATGCGGCGCGCTCCTCGGTCGTATCGTCGGTCAGTTGCCCCACGAGGGCCAGCCAGTCTTCATCGCCGATCAGGCCGGCCGCTTCCACCGTGCCTTCGTGATTGACGAACACATAGGAAGGCGAACTCATCAGTGGATTCACGCGCCGGTAGTCGCGCAGCGTCAGCCGCGCCGCGGCCGCCCGCAAGGCGTTGCCAGGTAGAAAGGCGCGCAGCCGGTGGGCCGGTTCCTCGCTGAGCAGCCACAGGGCCAGGCCGGCTTCCCGCGCCAACGGCAGCAGCCGTTCCACGCCGGCCAGCTTTTCCCGGCATTTAGGGCAGCGGCTGGCCAGAAACAGCAGCACGGCCGCCTGGCCGCTGGCGCCGGGCTGGAAACGCGCGCCGCCAGCCAGCGGCCGGGCTTGCACGGCAGGCAAGGGCTGGCCCGGCTCCAACGCCGTGGGGGCGAGGCGTTCGCGGCGGCAGGCGCGCAGCACGGCCAGGCTTAGCCAGATATTGCCGGCGAGGGCAAACGCCAGCGCCGCCAGCACCAGTTGCAGGGTCGTGGAATCCATCAGTCTGCCTTTGCCAGAGTGGCGATGTCGTGCAGGGAAATCGTGGCCACGCACACGATGGCCGCCAGGCCGGCGGCCAGAACGGCCGTGGCAACGGGCAGGGCTGTTTCTTGCGCCAGCGCAAAGTAGGCGCCGTTGATGCCGACCGCCAGCACGTTGCGCAGCAGGTCGTACTGCGACACGGGCCGCGCCGCTTCGCCGAAGCAGCTGCAGCGCACCACGCTGTGCGTGAAGTAGCGCCAGGTCAATATGGCGGTGAGCGTACCGAGCAGCAATAGCGACAGCAGCATCGGTATGTGGGTGCCGCCCGCCAGCAGCCAGCCCGAGAGCAGCAATTCAGCCATCACCAGGGCGGGCGCGGCCAGGCTGGCGGCGGCGGGCGGCACGCCGAACGAGGTGGCCAGGTTGGCGCGAAAGTCCCCGTAGCTGCGCAGCTTGCCCACGCTGGCCGCCAGCAGCAGCAAGGCGATGCAGTAGCGCGCGGTATCGGCCAGTAACGCGGCCAGCACGGACGTCAGCATTGTGTGCTCCACACGGGCGCGTAGCCGCCAGGACGCTGGCGCCGCAGCTGCACGCCGTCGCGCGACGCCAGCAGGGCATCGTTCCACGGCTCGTCGGGCGCGCTGCGCAGGGCGCCGCCCATGCTCGCCTGCAATTGCATCGAGATGGCCCAGCCCAGCCGTTCAGCCTCGGCATCGCGTCCCATGTTCAAGCCCAGCTGCGCCATCTCTTCGCGCGTCAACGCATAGTTATGCGAGTGATAACCGGTCACCAGCTGCGCGACGATGGCGCGCCGCGCCTCTTGTGTAGCATCGGGCAATTGCCAGGCCAGCAATTCCTCGCCGATCTGCGCCAGTTCCAGGGTGGTGCGGTAGAAGGCCGTCAGGGAAGGGGGGAAGATGCTGCCGCACAGCAGGGACAGCGATTGCTGGCGCGCTTCGCTGGCATCCACGCCGAACCATTGCTGCGCCATGTCGCCGAACACCTTGATATCGAGGCTGGACATCGAGCCGCCGTCGGCGCCATCGAGCTGCGGGTCGATGGGCGAGAACAGGGCCAGGTCGCCGGCGATGATCTCATCGGCGCCCAGGGCCAGCAGGGTGGCGGCCGACTGGCAGTGGAAGGGCACGATAAAGCTCAGGTGGCGCGCATGCTGGCGCAGCAGGATGGCGATGCGGCGCGCCGCGTTGACGATGCCGCCACGGCCGTGCAGCACCACGTCGAGGCGCGCCACGGGGCCGATACCCTGGCACAGCTCGTACAAGGCGGGCAGCAGCTCCATGTCCAGGTGGGAAGCGGCCAGGACGATGGCGCGGCTGTCGCGCGCCTGCTCCAGCGCGCGCAGCTGGACGGGAATCTGGCTCAGGTCTGGCTGCGGCATACGGCTCCTTCGATCAGGGTTGCGGCCACGCTTTCCAGCAGGGGCAGGGCGGGCACCAGTTGTTGTACATACAAAAATTGACCGACAGGATTGTTTTCCAGGAAAACATACCCGCCCCCGGGCGTGACGATGAGGTCCAGCGCGCCATACTCGAGGCCATAGCTGTGCACGAAAGCCAGGCAGCGCTGCTGTATGTCCGCCGGCAAGGTGCACGCTTCATAGCGGATGGGGGCCGACATGTCGCGCGAATCGATGGCCGTGCGGGCATCGTCCTGGGAATACAGGCGCGCGGCAAACAATTGCTTGCCGATCACGGTGATGCGCAGTTCGTATTGCTTGGCGATATACTCCTGGAACTGACAGCTCAGTTCGCTGACGGCGTCCAGGCTGTCGAGCATGGCATCGTCGACGATGGTGGTGCCGATGCCGGCGCTGACCCTGTCAACGTCCTCGACCGCTTCGGCGGCCAGGCTGGGCGTGGACATGGACTTGAAAATGATGGGTCCTTTGACGGCAGCGCGGAAAGCGCGCACGTCGTCGGGCACGTTGGTGATGACGGTGGCGGGCACGCGAAAGCCCATGCGCGCGGCCCGCGCAAGCTGTTCGCCCTTCCATTGGGCGCCGCGCAGGGCCAGGGGATGGCTGAGCCAGTAGCAATCGAGCCCGTACAGCACGCTGAAGATGGCTTGCTCCGTTTCCAGCTTGGCGTAGGCCTGCTCCTGCGCAGTCAGCTCGGCGCTGGCGTAGGCATAGTCGGCCGCCTTGCGCAGCCAGACGGCGCCCACTTGCTGCAGGTCAAGCCAGTCGCCATCGGGCAAGCGGCGCAGGCGCGCGCTGGCGCGGCCGTCCTGCAGGCGCTGGCACAGCTGGTAATCGCGGGGAAAGGCGTCGAGGTCGATGCGGAAGGGGGCGTGGCCGCGGGCGGCGAGGATGGAAGCGACCAGGTCGGCGTGCAGATCGCCGCTATGGCTGATAATCAAGACCTTTTTGTGCATGTATGGGGCCTGCGTAAGGGAAAATGAAAAAGCCTTGCCGGGGCAAGGCTTTCAGCTGGCGCAAATATCAGCAGAATTCGCCGCCGTCGCTCGAACCGATGCGCGAATAGCGGTATTGCTCTTCACTGTCGACCGCCGTGCAGCCGGCCACGGCGACGCCATCGCGCACCTTCCAGGGCGCAGGACGGACAGGCTTTTCTTCTTCCTTCTTTTCCGCCAGTTTGAATGCGAACAGTTTGATTTCCTTGTGCATGGGATCCTCTATGAATGGTTGTATTCCGGTTTTTACCGATAAATACTTTATCTGAAAAAATGGAATATTCAATTGAATGCGATTATATGCAGTTATGCATTGCGCACAGAAAAGCCGCGCCGCACGGCATAAGTCTGAATATGGGGGAATATATGAAACCCCCACGCCGGGCGGGGGTTATGGCGTGCCGGGAATCAGCAATACTGGCCGCGGTCGTTCGGCTGGAAGCGCGAGGAATCGCGGTACTGGTCATTGGTGCCGACTGCGCTGCAGCCGGCCAGGGCGACGCCGTCGCGCACTTTCCATGCGGTGGCGGGCACCGCTTGTTTTTGTACCTGTTTTTCAGCCAGTTTGAATGCGAACAATTTTGGTTGGTTTTGCATTGTACTATCCTCTTGTGATGGTTAAGTACTGCTTGCGCTGTATGCCATGGTATATGGCCATTCGATATTAGCGCCGGAATAAATAGGCGTCAACTTGAAAATGAATCGTATTCGTGTTTATCGTCGCGCAATACTCACCAAATATCACATGCATATATTAATTATTGCGCTGCGATAATTAATGGCGGCGATGATTTAAATGCGCGGCAAGGCGCCTGATTATGCATGGCAAACGCATCGACCATGTCCGGTGCCGCGCACTATAATGGCGGCTGTTGAATGGACAGGGCAGGAATCGCCGTATGGAAATGACAATGACAGATGGCTTGCGGCGACTGGCGTACGAGCGGGCCGAAGCGTTCGTGCAGACGCTCGACCGGCGCGATCCTGTTGCGCTGCAACGCGACTGGGGCCTGTCGCCGGGCGTGGCCGGGGAGATCGTCGAGATGCTCGACAGCTACTTTGCGGCAAACCAGGCGCTGTCCCTGGCGCCGCTGGCACAAGCCTTCGTGCCGCGTAAGGGTGGCCGTCCTGCCGTCGACGTGTATGCCACCGACGCCGGACCGCTGGGCCTGGAATGCCTGCTGCTGGCCGATGGCCAGCCGGGCGAAGCGACCTTGCACCTGGGAATGTCCAGCCACGATGGCGCGTTGCGCCTGCATTACCACTACATCGGATCCTGAGAGCACCATGACTGAACTGATCAGCGCAGCACAGCAGCGCATCTGCGACAAATTCGGCTTGCCGGCGCAGGCGCCCGAACCCATGGTGGCCCTGGCCATCGGCAGCCTGGCACAATCGCCCATCTACGGCACGCGCATCGACCTGCCGGAAAACGGCACCATCAGCTGGTTCATCCACTGCGGCGAGCACGACGACGCCAGCGGCTTTTACCAGCCCCTGCATGCGACACACCTGCACGAAATGCTGCCGCAAGTGGTCGACTACCTGGCCTTGCCCAGCGGCGCCAAGTTCATTCTCGACCGGGAAGGGTATGAAGACGTGTGGCTGGAAGAGTAACTTTCTGAACGGCAAGATTGTCGTTGACGTTGATAAATAGGTATGGGATGCTGCGGTTCCGTTTTCTCCTGCCGAAAGCCACATCTTGAACCCACGCCTCCCGTCTGTCCTGCTCCTCATGGCGCTTGCCGCCGTCCCCGTTGGCGCCGTGGCTGCCACTGCCGCCAGCCAGCCGAAGGTATCTAACGCGGAACAGGAGATTGCCGCCTTCGTGCGCAGCGAAATGCAGGAGCGCCAGATTCCAGGGCTGCAACTGGCGGTGATCCAGCGTGGCAAGGTTGTGTTGGCGCGCAATTTCGGCCTGGCCAGCCTGCAGTACCAGGTGCCCGTGACGGATGCCAGCCTGTTTTCCATCAATTCGGCAACGAAGGCGTTTGCCGGCGTGGCCGTGATGCAGCTGGTACAGCAGGGCAAGATCGACCTGCTTGCGCCCATCGGCCAGTACCTGACGGGGCTGCCACCAGCCTGGCAAGCCGTGACGGTGACGCAATTGCTCAACCATACCTCGGGCTTGCCCGACGTGCTGGACCAGCGCAGCGGCAAGCTGGTGGGGCCGCAGCCGGACGACGCCGATGCCGCGTGGAAAGCCGTGCAGGCGCTGCCCGTGGAAGCCCCGCCTGGCCAGCGCTACCGCTACAACCAGACCAATTACGTGTTGCTGGCGCAATTGATCGAGCGGCAAGGCGGCCAGCCCTTCGTTTCTTTCATCCAGCGCCAGCAGTTTGACGTGGCCGGCATGCGGCACAGCGGCTTTGGCGACGCAAAGGACGTGGTCGCCAACAAGGCCAGTTCCTATGTGCTGGAGCGGGGCGGCAAAGGATACCGCAACGTGATCGAAGACTTTCCCGTGTTCATGCGCGCCGGGGCCGGCATCAACAGCAATGTGGGCGAACTGGCGAACTGGCTGATCGCGCTGCAGTCGGGGCGCCTGCTGGCGCCCGCCAGCCTGGAACGGCTGTGGCAGCCGACCAGTTTGAATGACGGCAAGCCGGCGCCGTGGGCGCTGGGCTGGCCCACCATCGGCCGCGATGGCCACCGCGCCGTGGCCGGCATCGGCGGCGCGCGCTCGGCCTTTTATGTGTATCCGGACGATGGTCTGGCCGTCGTTATCCTGAGCAACCTGGCCGGCGCCCAGCCGGAGCAGCTGATCGATACCGTCGCCGGCTTTTACATTCCCGCCCTGCGCCAGCAGCGCGGCGGCGCGTATGCGGCGCACTTGCTGCGCATGCAGGCGGCCAGTAGCGGGTTCGACGGGCTGGACAAGAAACTGGCGGCCATCCGGCGCCAGCACGGCTTGTCCGAGCCCAGCGAAGACGACTTGAATGCCTGGGGCTACCGCCTGCTGGGCCGGCAGCAGGCGAAACAGGCGCTCGCCGTCTTCCAGCTGGGCGTGCAACTGTACCCGCAAGGAGCGAATGGCCACGACAGCCTGGCCGAAGCATACGAGGCGGACGGCGCAAAGGCGCTGGCCGTCACGCATTACCGCCGTTCGCTGGAGCTGGACCCGGGCAATACGCACGCCGAGGCGCGCCTGCGCGCGCTGGATGCCAACTAGCGCACTGTCTGGGCTGCCTTGCCGTGCTCGGCCCCGTGCATGGCCAGGTAGGCGGCCAGGTTCTCGTCGTCTATGCCCAGGGCGCGCAAGACTTCGGCTGTAAAGGTGACGGGTGCCGTGCCGGGCGCCGTGATGACGCGCTGGTCGGCCACGGCCCACGGCACGTCCTGGTACAGGGCGGCGCCCGCATAGCCGGTAGCGGCCAGGTTGTCGGCGGAATTGGAGGTGTGGCGCACCGTGTCGAGCACGCCGGCCTGCGCCAGCACGCGCGTGCCGTCGCAGATGCCGGCCAGCACCACGCCCTTGTCGCGGGCGGCGCGCAGCAGCGGGCCCAGGTCGGGCGCCTTGCCGCTCTGCCAGTGGCTGCCGCCACACACCATCAGCAAATCGAGTTCTTCGAGCACTATCTCTTCCAGCGCCAGTTGCGGCGTGACCAGCATGCCGCCGGACGAGGTGACGGGCAAGCCGCCCGGCGTGACGAACTGCGTGTAAAAGCCGTAGTACAGACGCGCCGTGGAGTTGATCAGGGCGGTTTCCCAATCGGCAAAGTTCTCGGTCAGAATGGTGATGGCACGTGTCATGAAAAGTCCTGTCGCAGGTGGAGATATCAATATGAATACAGGCTCGCTGGCCTGCTGGTGCCGAAAGCATAATAAAAGGCACTGACAATTTCTGTCAGGAGCGCGCGTGCCCGGCTTTGCCGGCACATCGTGTCAAGCAGAAATGATGGCACAACTTGCAATAGACTGCGCTACAATCGCTGGCCCGTCCGCGCGGGCCTGCCCTGTCCGATGCCTGTTTGTTGTTAGTTGCTTACTTGTCGATTACCTCCTACCTGTCGCCTCCATGCTGATTCTGTTTTGCCGTGTCCTGTTAAGTATTGCTGGCCTGCTGCTTTTCCTTGTCTTCGATCAGTTAAGCCCGAACGAATGCCTGAAATTGAGCGTTTTACTCGCGGCGTTCCTGCTGGGTGTGGGCGGCGTGCTGCATGCGTGGCGCTGCAGCGCCAGTGCGATCACCGTGCTGGTGCGTGTCGTCGTGCCCGTGTTCTACCTCGATGCCGCCATCAAGGGCTTCCTGCGTGGCTATTTTGGCATGCGGCCGAATCCCAATGCGGTTTTACAGGCGATGTTTGCGACAGATCAAGCGGAAACGGGAGAGTTTTTCCTGCACAACAGTGCCGCGCTGATGCAATCGGCCGGCGGCTTCCTGCTCGTGACGGTGGCGGTGCTGCTGGGCGACCACTATCTGCAGCGCTGGCAGGCGGGGCGCGACAGTGGCGCGCCGGGCTTGCTGCAAAAAGGCTTGGCCGCCGCCATGGCCGTCTTTCTCGTGCTGCTGCACGTCAACACCACCATGCGGCGCGAAAATCCGGCCCTGTTCTGGCCGCTGCGCTTCCAGCAGTACAGCACGCAACTCGATGCCATGAAATCCATGCAGCATGCGCTGACGGCGGCCATGGCCGCGCCGCGCGACTGGAATGTGCGCTATGCGGGCGAGGATGCCCGCACCGTCATCCTGGTGATCGGCGAGAGCACCAACCGCGCCTCGATGTCGCTGTATGGCTATGCGCGCGCCACGACGCCCCGGCTCGACGCCATGCGCTCGAAGCTGCTGGTCTTCAATGACGTGATTTCGCCGGCCGCCAGCACGGTGGAATCGATGATGACGATGCTTACGCCCGCCGATATCGGCAACCCCGATGCGTGGATGGCCAAGCCGAATTTGCTGATGCTGGCCGAGGCGGCCGGCTACAAGACGTTCTGGGTCTCGAACCAGACGCGCAACGATGGCTGGATCGGGCTGCTGGCGGGCGAGGCCGATGAAAGCGACTTCATCAACTACGGCACTGGCCGTGGCGAAAACAATTTCGATGGCAACCTGTTTCAGCCCTTCGCCAGCGCGCTGCGCGATGAAGCGCCGAAAAAGCTCATCGTCGTGCACTTGCTGGGCGCGCATCCCAGCTATGACATGCGCTATCCGAGCCGCTTCGCGCATTTCGACCGGACGCACGACGCCGTCAGCGCGCAGATGCAGCAGCAGGGCAGGTCAAGCTGGATACGCAACCAGCGCGACGAATACGATAACGCCATCCGCTATGGCGATTACGTGCTGGGCACCCTGATCGGCATGGCGGAAAAGGCCAAGACCGACCGCGCCGCTTCGCTGCTGTTCGTTTCCGACCATGGGCAGGAAGTGGGCTACAGCCGCAACCACGCGGGCCATTCCGCCTCGGACAAGAGCGGCTATGAAATTCCCATGTTGATCTGGAATAACCAGCAAGCGCCGCAATCGACGGCCACGCGCGCCGCGCTGGAAAGCCGGCCGTATCAGACCGACAAGCTCGATGCGACCGTGCTGGGCTTGCTGAAGATCGAGACGCGCTATTACGCGGCGCATGACGATATCCTCAGCAGCGCCTTTTTGCCCGTGCAACGCTTCATGAATGGCTTGCAATACCAGCGCGGCACGCCGCTGGCCCGCTGACGTTGCAATGAAAAAGGCCCGGCCCCGCCGCAGGAAGCGGCGGGGCCGGGCCCCTGGATGTGCTACGGATGTGCTAAGGATTACTTCTCGGCGAACGCGCGCTCGACAACGAAGTCGCCAGGCGTCGAGGTATTGCCTTCCTTGAAGCCACGCGCTTCCAGCATTTCTTTCAGGTCGCGCAGCATGTCCGAGCTGCCGCAGATCATCACGCGGTCTTCGGCAGGATTCAATGCCGGCACGCCCAGATCTTCGGCCAGCTTGCCGTTTTCGATCAGTTCGGTGATGCGGCCCATGTTGCGGAAGTCTTCGCGCGTCACGGTCGGGTAGTAGCGCAGCTTGTCGCTGACCATTTCGCCCAGGAACTCATGCTTCGGCAGATGCTCTTCCAGCAAATCGTGGTAAGCCAGCTCATCGACCTGGCGCACGCCGTGCACGAGGATCAGCTGGTCGAAGCGCTCGTAGATGTCAGGATCGCGCACGATGCTGAGGAAAGGCGCCAGGCCCGTGCCCGTCGACAGCATGTACAGGCGCTTGCCTGGCAGCAGGTAGTCGGACACCAGGGTACCCGTCGGCTTGCGGCCGACGATGACGGTGTCGCCCACTTGCAAGTGTTGCAGGCGCGACGTCAGTGGACCGCCCGGCACCTTGATGCTGAAAAATTCCAGGTGGTCTTCGTAATTGGCGCTGGCGATACTGTAGGCACGCAGCAGGGGCTTGCCATCGACGCGCAGGCCGATCATGGTGAAATGGCCATTCGAGAAACGCAGCGACGGGTCGCGCGTGGTGGTAAAGGAGAACAGGGTATCCGTCCAGTGGTGCACGCTTAAAACGCGCTCTTCATTCATCGAACTCATAGTATTTGTTGGCTGGTCAAAAAAATGGTTAGTTGCTGGCAACTGCTGGCAAAAGTGAAACCCTGTGTAGGCCCAGACGCTATTGTACTGGCCTCTACACGAAATTGTTACCGTCTATCGCCGCCATTGCTGCCGCACGCGGTGCCGACATTATAGTGCGGTTGGCAAGATCGGGCTGAAATACGCCTTGAAACAGGCAGGCGGCAGCCAGAGTCTTGACCTGGCTCAGTTTTCTGACGCCCAGGCGGTACCGCCGCCGCACATGCCAATTTTGCAAATTTATTGACTTCAGGAAAGATGGCTGCTTTATAATATCTAATCGTCAATACACTGCCCCATATCATGACACTGGATGAAGAGAAGCAAATAGCCGAAATTAAAAAGCTCAGGGTTGAGCGCCTGAAAACCATGAGTACTTTATGTGCCGGCCTGAGCTCCACTTTTGGCCTGGTTGCCGTCTTTATCTATTGTTTTTTCGTGATTGGTTTTTTCCCATCCGGCTTGAGTGTGGGCGATACATTATTCTTTATTTTTGTCATGCTGGCTTTTTCCTGTATCGGCGCCTTGTCGGTCATCCTGGGATTCCTGCCTTTTGTTCCGTGGGCTACACAAAAAATACCACCATCGGGGAATGTAAAGAGTGCCGGATACCTGCTGGGTCTCTGGCTGCTTTCTCTGCTGCTGGTTATTGTCTTTTTCCTGGCGTTGAAAAACAGCGCCGGATCCGCCAGCGGATGGCAATCCGCAGGATTGAGTATCGGAGGAGTCGTTCTCATTGGCGGGTATTGGTACCTGGCCCGCAAGTTGACTGAAGATGGCTGGTTCGCCATCGCCTACGTTATGCCATTGATTGCTTCCACGTCCATGCTGGGATATATTGCCGCCCTCTACAAGTCTGACGCTGGCAGCGGATTCTTAAGCTTCCTGGCAATACCTTTGATGTTGCTATTTTCAGGAATGTTTTTAAGTCTTGGCGTGGCGATGTTTTCCACATTCGTGCCACCTCCTGCGCCCACGCCGCCCGTTCCTCCTAGCCCCGCCACGGCCAACCTCGACGCCCGGTCCCGGGGTGCTTTTGCCAGTATTGCGGTGGGAATCCTGTTTGCCTATATTCCCTTGTTGGCAGCCCAGCATAGTTTTAATTATGTGATGAGTGGCCTGGGGTTGCGTTCCGATGCCGTATTGATCGTCAATAAAGTGAATTTCGCCACGATGCAAGCTGCCGCCGATGCCAAGGGAGTCTTGCTGCATAGTTGCAAAATGGATGGCGACAGCTATTCGATCAGTAATGTCCGGGTTCTGTGGCATGGGGTCGGCCTTCGCAGCTATATCGAACTGAAAGGCACGAGTGCCGCGGATACGAGCGATACGCGGATCGAGTTGGATAGCGCCGGCGTCAAGGTTTCAAGAGGCGGAAAAGAGGCAGTTTGCCAGGAGCTGAAAAATGGGATCTATTTTAGCTCTGGAAAAGAGACGTTCGAAGAGGGGCAGTGGGCTGTTTCCAAATCGTTCGTCGATAAATTCATGCTGGAGGCCACAAATGGCGGGGACAAGAAAGTCATAATTGTGGGTTTTGCCGACCCGATGCCTCGCGAAAAAGAGGGGAATTTCGTTTTGGCGCACAAAAGAGCATGCACCGTGTTCCATCAACTGGTACGCGACGAATCGATCGGCGAGGAGGATGCATTAATTGATATACGCCTGGACCGCGATGGCATCAGCGGCTGCGGCGAGATGAAGGACTCGCTCAAGCAGCGGGCCTGTTTCGAGCAAGGCCGCCGTGTGGAACTTCAGGTCCTTCAAGGCGTGGGGGAAGTTTCGCGTGCCGGTACGGCAGATGCGAAAACGGCTTGCGGCGCGACGGCATATTGAAACCCGGCGAGACGCGCTTTTGTTGCGCAGGCCACTCCCAGATCAACGATTTGAAAGTTAGTCGAGGCGGCCTGGCGTAGCAGGGCGGGGCCGCGTCGGTCTTGCGTGTATGATATTGCCGAACAGAATTGTTGGGCATCTGTCATCTTGCGGGCACGCCTCCAGTGCCTACCAGCCCATGAATCTGCGTGCACGATTCCGGCCGCGAGGATGCCTGACCCATAGCGAAAGGTAATAAAGATGTATAAAACAGTGCGCGACCTGTTCCTGTATTTCAAGGAAGCCGTCCCATTCCGTCTCGTCCCCGCCCTGATCTGCACCGCCTTGCTGGTGAGCATGCTATTGCTGCCGGCGCCCGATGGCTTGCCGCCCAAGGCCTGGGGCCTGGTGGCGATTTTCCTCACCACGATTTTGGCGATCATCCTGAAAGTCATGCCGATCGGCGTGATGGCCATGATGGCCATCGTCATCGTGTCGCTGTCGCAAGTGACGTCGACCTCGTCCAAGGGCGCCATTACGGATGCGCTCAGCAGTTTCTCGAATCCCCTGATCTGGCTGATCGTCGTGGCGATCCTGATTTCGCGCGGCCTGAAAAAGACGGGGCTGGGCAGCCGCATCGGCCTGCTGTTCATCTCGCTGCTGGGCAAGCGCACCATGGGCATCGGCTATGGCCTGGCGATCTGCGAACTGGTGCTGGCGCCATTTACGCCAAGTAACACGGCACGCGGCGGCGGCATCGTCCACCCCGTCATGAAATCGATTGCGAATGCCTTCGATTCCGACCCGGCCAAGGGCACGGAAAAGAAAGTCGGCACCTATCTGGCCCTCGTCAACTACCACGCCAACCCGATCACCTCGGCCATGTTCCTGACGGCCACGGCGCCCAATCCGCTGGTGGTCGACTTCGTGGCCAAGGCCAGCGGCCAGAGTTTCCACCTGACGTGGACCACCTGGGCCCTGTGCATGTTGCTGCCGGGCCTGGTCTGCCTGCTGGTCATGCCTTTGATCATCTACTGGCTGTCGCCGCCTGAACTGAAAGCCACGCCGGACGCCGTCACCTACGCCAAGGCGGAATTGAAAAGCATGGGCCCGCTGTCGCCGTCGGAAAAAGTCATGCTGGGCACCTTCGCCCTGTTGCTGCTGCTGTGGGCCAACGTGCCCGCCATGCTGTTCGGGCCCGCGTTTTCGCTCGATGCGACGGTGGTCGCCTTTGTCGGCTTGTTCGTGCTGATCATTACCGGCACCATCGACTGGGACGACGTGCTGTCGGAAAAGAGTGCATGGGACACGTTGGTGTGGTTCGGCGCGCTGGTCATGATGGCCGAGCAACTGAACAAGACGGGCGTGATCGCCTGGTTCTCGGCCGGCATGAAGGCCGCCATCGTCGCCAGCGGCATGGACTGGCTGCCGATCGCCGGCGTCCTGGTGCTGGTATTCGTGTTTTCGCATTACTTCTTCGCCAGCACGACGGCCCACATCAGCGCCATGCTGCTGGCCTTCCTGACGGTGGGTCTGCACCTGATCCCGGCCGAATACCACGTGCCCTTCATGCTGATGATGACGGCCGGCTCGGCCATCATGATGACCCTGACGCACTACGCGACGGGCACTTCACCCATCATCTTCGGCAGCGGCTTCGTGACGATGGGCAACTGGTGGCGGGTCGGCTTCATCATGTGCGTGGTGGAACTGCTGATCTTTGCCATCGTCGGCACGACCTGGTGGAAAGTGCTCGGCTACTGGTAAAGCCGGCTGCAACTGCCGCTACAGCTGGCGCGCCAGCTGCCGCACCGTTGCCAGGCAGTGCGCCAGCTCGCCGCCGATGGCGCGCTTCCACAGGGCGGCCGCTGGCGACCACGCCTGTTTCGCCAGCAAGTCCCTGAATTCCTCCTGCTGCGCTGGCGGCAAGCCGCCAAACTGGCGCAGTTCCAGCGAGCGGGGCTGGCCATGGCGGCCCGCCGGGTCGCTTTCTTCCAGCGCATCATGCAGGCTGCCGCTCCGGTGCGGTACGCCGGCCTCGTCCACATACGCCAGCTGCACGTCGGGCGCATCCGCCACGTCGTAGCCGAGGTCGCGGCAGGGCTCGTCGATCAGCTGGGCAATATTGTAGATCGTCAAAACTTGCGCGGACCGCACCACGTCCGTCAGGTCGTGCACGTCGACGCCGGCGTCCAGCAGGCGCTGCAGGGCAGGGGAGTTGATGAAGGGAAAGCCGGATTCGCTCAGCGTGCGCCAGTGTTCCAGCCATTGCGGCTGCGGCATGGACTCGTCGACCACGTCGGACCACAGGCCGCGCAACAGCAACTGTTGCAGCAAGGGGCCATATTCCTTGCGCTGCGCCGTGTCCGCCAAGGCCTGCGCCTGGCTATCCGTCCAACCCAGTTCCTGCAAGCGTTGCGAGATCGATGTCATTGCCGTCCTTTCATGAATGAGCGGCATGATAACTGCTGCGGCCGCTGCAGGCGATTCAGCCGTGCATGCGCGGCAGCCACATGCCCATCGCGGCCACGGCGATGCCCACGCCCATCGCCACCGTCAGCAGTGCCAGCACGGCCGCCATGCCCAGGCGCAGCATCGCGTTGCCGGCATCGCGGCAGTAAAGATAGGCTTGCAGCACGGCCAGCGGCAGCAGATATTGCGCAAAGGCAAGGAAACTGAGGAATGGTCCCGTGAAGGTTTTCGGGTCGAAACCAAACGGGCCGCCATGCATGGCCAGCCAGCACATCAGCCCCACGCGGAAGAACCACACGCCGCTCACGGCCAGGAACAGCCGCAGCGCCCAGCGCTGGTGGGCCGCGAACTCGCGCCGCACCGCGTTTTGCAGGGCGAGGCCCGCGAACAGCAGCACCAGCACGGCATTGAGGCTGATGCCGAGGTGCTGCAGCGTATCGCCCACGGCGCCACGCCACCACAGCATGTACAGTCCGGACAAGGCGGCCAGCACGGCGCCGGCCAGGTAGACTCTGCCGTTCCAGCGGTGCAGGCGGGGCGCGTGGCGGCGCACGTGCGGCACCAGTTGCAGCGCGCCGCCCAGCATCAGGATGGCCGCCAGCAGCAGGTGGATGCCGGTGGCCACGTTGCCCACGCCATCGCCGGGCACGTGGCCATGCGTCATGACGGCATTCCAGCCCGGCAGATCGCCGCGCGCGGCAGCGCCGCCATACAGGGCGACGATGTAGGCGGCGAAGAACAGCTGGCCGATGACGGTGGCGAGGAACCAGAAGCGGGCGGACGCGGACAGCGCCGTGGCGGCCCATTGGCGCGATGGCGCCAGGTGCGGCGAGGGCAGGGGGCTGGCGGTGGAACTGGCGGATGGCATCGGTATCTCCTGGCGGCATGAACGAAGCATCAGGATAGGCGGCCGCCTGCCAGGCGGGCGCGAACGGGCGGCGACGGTGCGACGAACGGCGGTTTTCAGGGCTTGAACGGCGGCCGCTTAACGCGTATGGTGGCGCCATGATGCCTGCCCCTGTCACCGTCCGCCGCGCCCACGCGTTCCTGCCGAGCGCGCGGCAGGCGCTCGTCGTGACGGTCTTCACCTTGCTGCTGTCGTGGCTGCTGCACCTGCTCAGCGGCACGCCTTACCTGGGCGTGTTCGGCCGCATCGGCTTTATCGGCGCGGCGCTGCTGTTGGCGTACTCGGCGGCGGGAGCCTTGCGGCCGCGCTGGCTGTCGCTGGCGGCGGCGCGCCTGGGCGCCGTGGTGCTGACGGCGCCCGTGGCTGCCCTGGTCACGGCGCTGGCCACGCAGCGGGGCCAGTTCTTTGCCTATCTTGCGCAAACGCAAACCCTCGTCGGGCATTTCCTGATGGTCTTGCTGGCCGTCGTCTTCGGCGTGCTGTTTTCCCTGCTGGCCATGCGCAGCGAACGGCGCGAGCGCGAACGGGCCGACCGCCTGCAGGCCGAACTGCAGAAAAACACCCTGGAGCGCGAACTACTGGATGCGCGCCTGCGCCTCCTGCAGGCGCAGATCGAGCCGCATTTCCTGTTCAATACCCTGGCCAATGTGGAAGCGCTGGTGGCGTCCGGCTCGCCCAACGCGGGACCCGTGCTGCGCCACCTGATCGCCTATCTGCGCGCCGCCATGCCGCGCCTGAACGATGAAGCCGCCACCCTGGAGCAGGAATTGCAGCTGGTGCGCGCCTACCTGGAACTGATGCAGGTGCGCATGCCGGACCGCCTGCAGTTCGAGGTGGCTCACGTCGCGCAGGCGGCCAGCGTGCGCTTTCCGCCGATGGCGCTATTGACCCTGGTGGAAAACGCCGTGCGCCATGGCATCGATCCCGGCGTGGCAGGCGGGCGCATCGCGGTGGGCGCGGCGCTGGATGCGGCCGACGGCAAGAGCCGCGTCTGGGTCAGCGACACGGGCGTGGGCATGGCGGAAACGGCGCAGCCCGGCACCGGCCTGAACAATGTGCGCAGCCGCTTGCAAGCCGTGTATGGCGACGGCGCCCGGCTGGAACTGCATGCGGTCGCGCCGCATGGCGTGCGTGCCGAGCTGCATTTTTCTGGAGGAACGTTTTGAAGACCATTTCCGCGCTGATCGCCGACGACGAACCGCTGCTGCGCGAACGTTTGCGCAGCCACCTGGCCGCCCTGTGGCCGGCCCTGGCCGTGATCGGCGATGCGCGCAACGGCGCCGAAGCGCTTGAATTGTTTGAGCTGCATCAACCCGACATTGTTTTTCTCGACATCCGCATGCCCGGCCTCGATGGCATCGCCACTGCGCGCGCGCTGGCCCGCCGCGCGCAACTGGTGTTCGTCACGGCGTACGACCAGTACGCATTGCAAGCGTTCGAGCAGGGCGCCATCGATTACCTGGTGAAACCCGTCGATCCGGCGCGCCTGGCCGATACGGTGCAGCGTTTGCAACGCCAGCTGTCCGGCCCGCTGGACGATGGCGGCGCGCTCGACGCCGTGCTGGACCGGCTGGCCAGCCGCCTGGGCCAGCGCGCCGCGCCGCCAGCCTGGCTGCAATGGATCAAGGCATCGGTGGGCAGCAGCGTGCGCCTGATTCCCGTCGAGCAAGTGCGTTATCTGCGGGCCGAAGAGAAATACACGCTGGTGGCGTGGGAAGAGGGCGAAGCCCTGATACGCACCAGCATCAAGGAACTGGGGGAACAGCTGGACCCGGGCCGCTTTGTGCAAATACACCGCGCCGTCATCGTCAACCTGGCGTATGTCAGCCAGGTAACGCGGGGCATGAATGAAACGGCGCAGCTGCACTTGCGCGGCAGCGACGAAACCTTGCCCGTCAGCCGCAGCTATCTGCAGCATTTCCGGCAGATGTGACCCGAGGCGCGGGCAGCCCACGATTGACCTGTGCCACGGCACTGGTGAATAATGCAATGATGACAAATCATGTATTCAAGGCAGGCAAGGCCAGGGGACGTCAAGCACCGACGGGCTCCTGGCGCGAAACAGCGGACGGATAACGACAACGGACATCAGCAACGACAAGGAGCGGTAATGGCAACTCTTCCAGCGGAAGCGACAGAACAGCTGTTTTCCTACGGCACCCTGCAGCAGGCCGATGTGCAGCTGGCCACCTTCGGACGCCTGCTCGACAGCCGGCCCGACCAGCTGCCGGGCTACCGCCTGGCGCTGCTGGCCATCGCTGACGCGCAGGTCGTGGCGACCAGCGGCAAGACGCATCATCCGATCGCTTCGCGCAGCGGCGAGCCGACGGATGGCGTGCCCGGTGCCGTGCTGGCCGTTTCGCCGGAGGAATTGCGCCAGGCGGACGGCTACGAGGTGGCCGCCTACCGGCGCGCGCGCGTCACCCTGGCATCGGGCCTGCAAGCCTGGGCTTACGTGGATGCGCGCGACGCGCCGCCCTGACCGCTTCCTCCGCGCGCCATTCACGGTGTGACAATGCATGTATTTGCATGCAGGGAATCCCGTTGACATGGCCGGCAAACCCTTTCCAGCCTGCATGGCGGACGTGCCATGCAGGCGGCTTCTCTTCCCCTATCGCATCGCTCAATGCCAACAAGGAAATATGTCGAACGCAACCATCGAGATTTTATCGGGCAACAATCAAAACCAGTACAGGCTGGTTACGGCAAGCGGCAATGCAGTCGCGATTTTCGCGCCGCTTTCCGTCCGGGTGTCTTCCGGCGGCGTGCCGCTTGCGGGCCGCCAGGTCAGCTGGAGCGCGTCCGGGCAGCCGGCGTCCATGGCCGTGCAGACGGAGCCGGGCGGAGGCGCTGGCAGCGTCACCGTCACGGGAGCCGATGGGGTGGCCGTCCTCGCCAGGATGGGCGGGAACGCCGTCTTCGCCTACCATGGCGATGGCTGCTTCGCCGTCACGGCGGCATGCGACGGGGCGAGCGCCGCGTTCAAGCAGACGGTCGCCGGGCTGGCGCCGCCCGCGCTCGCGCTGAGCGTGCTATCCGGCGATCACCAGAGCGTGGCGCGCGCGGGTTTCGCGGTGCCCGGCGGCAAAGCCGTCTTTGGCACGCTGCAAGTCAAGCTCACCGACGCATCGGGGCAGCCGGTACCCAAGGCGGACGTCTATTTCAGGGGAGGCGTCAAGCCGGAGGGCATGGCCATTCAGATGAGCTCGAATTCGGAGGGTGCCCTGCTGACCACCGATGCCAATGGCATCGCCACCCTCGACAGGTCTGGCAACCATGGCCTGGCTTGCTACTACGCGGAAGGGGCCTTCACGATCGTCGCCGGCGCCGATAATTCATCAACGGCAACTTTTTCGCTCACCGTGGCGCCGTCCGCGCCGCCGCCCGCGCCCATTGCCGGCGCAAGCCTGGCCGTGCACGCGGGAGATGGACAGACGCAGGCGCGCAACCATGGCGCCGGACGCAGCGCGGCGGCAAACTTCGCGGCGCTGACGGTGCAGCTCAAGGGGCCGGACGGCGTGCCCCTTGACGGACAGCAGATCAGCTGGTCGTCGCCGTCCCATCCGCGCGAGATGGCGCTGCAGACGGAGCCCGGTGGCGGCATGTCCTCCATCACCTTTACCGACGCCAACGGCATGAGCACCCTGAACCGGATGAGCGGCTTCAGCGTCAGGGCCTACTTTGCGGATGGCCCGTTCACGCTGCAAGCTTCCCACGGCTCTGCCACGGCGCTGTTCCACCTGACCGTGGGCTGAGGCCAGCTGCCGCTTCCCGCGCAGGCCTTGGCGCGCGCGTCAGGCGCAGGCCGGATTTCCAACGCCGGGAACAGGGCGTGAAAGCCAAGGGTAGACAGGCGCAGCAAACCATCGAGTCGAATGCGCCGGCGTTTCAACAAACGCCGGCCGCATTTTCCCGCAGCCGCTTGATTTCTAAAAAGAAAATTCCGCCGGCCACCCATAAATGATTGCGCACTGCGCTGTCCACTGTGCCGTCCATAACCGGCGTCGTGCGCCGTTTTGCATGGCGACTGCTTATGTCCTTTGCGGTTTCGCAATAATTTCCCGTGTATTGCTTAATTCTTCAGGCGGATAAAGGACGTCCATAAAGGACGTCGATAAAGGACGTCGAGTGGTCCTGCGTGTAATGGCGTTCCAGCAACTAGCGTTTTATCGCCGGGGTCGGCACCAGCAATACCGCGCGATGCGAACCCGCTTCGCCATCTCCGCCGATTTCCAGACGGTATTGCCCGGGCCACCCGCCACCGCGCGCGTCTTCGCGTCAAGAATGAATATCATTAAAATTTATAAAATATCACTATTCAATTGTCACGCGATGATAAATATCTGTCTATTGTTTATCGGGAAATTGAATGGTGAGATATTGCGGAAAATAAATATATTGCAGGGTTTCTGAAAAACACATGCAGCCTCTTACATTCAAGTGACAATGTTTGAGTCTTTTGGGTTTTTAATTCGCTATGCTGTATGGCAGTTACTGGCAGCCAGCCAGCCGGTAAAAACCTGCCGTTCTCCCGATATTCTGTTGTTGGGTATATTCGATGCGGAATAAAGGAAGACTTCATTGATTTAAATCAATTACTTCTGATAGGAATCTGCATGAGCCATGACCACCTCGGTTGCGCCTGCTGCAACCTGCCTCACCTGCCAACGCTGACCAGCGGCCTGCTGACGGAGACCGCACTCAGCGGCGAACTGGATGCCGCGTTTCAACAAGCATATGCGCCGCATGGCGCGAAGCTGGGGCCGCACGCCGTGATCTTCTATAACGGTGTCATCCATACCCTGGCCACGGGCGGCAGCGAGCAGGTGGATGCCCTGGGTATCGCCGGCGGCACCATCATCGCCACGGGCACGCTGCACGAAGTGCGCCAGGCCATGCAGGCGCACCAGCCGGACGAGACGGACCTGAATGGCCGTACCTTGCTGCCAGGCTTCGTCGAAGCCCACATGCACGTGCTGCCCAGCGCGCTGTACAAGAGCTGGCTGTCGCTGACGCCTTTCCAACAGGCACCCCGGCAACAGGAGTTGAATCCGGAATACAGTTTCCAGAGCATCCGCCAGCAGATACTCAGCGCGCTGGCGCAGCCGGAAAAGCTGCAGAAAGACAAGAAAGGCAATCCCTGGCTGCTCGGTTTTGGCGTCGATCCCTCGCTGATGCAGCCTTGGGAAGACATCACCGCCCGCCAGCTGGACCCGTTGAGCAGCACGGTGCCTATCCTGCTGATGAACTCTTCCGGCCACCTTGCCTATCTGAATACCGCTGCGCTGAACGCGGCTGGCATCCAGGACAACCCTTCCGGCGTGCTGACCGAGATCAAGATCGCCGAAGCGTTGCAGGCCGCGCCGCAGCCCAAGCTGCCGGAATTTATCGCCAGCCTGAAGCAGGTGCTGGAGAATGCTTCCGCCATGGGCTTTACCACCGTCTTCGACGCCGGCCTGGGCGCCACCGAGCAGCCGCAGCTGGAAATCGGCCTGCTCAAGCTGGCGGCCCATCTCGGTCCCGTGCGCATCGGCGCCGCGCTGTTTACCAAACCCGAAGCCGCAGCGCTAGACAAGTGGCTGCAGCACTACAAGCCGGACCTGGACAGCCACGGCGACCAGCGTTTCAGCATCAAGGCGATCAAGCTGATTGCCGATGGCTCCAACCAGGGCTTGACCGGTTACCAGAACCAGCCGTATGCCTGCTCGCATGAACATTCGATACCTGGCGTGCCCGACACCGGCTTGAGCAATTACCTCCAGACATCCCTGTTTACCAGCATGCTGGGCAAGGCGGTGGGGCAGGGCTGGCCCGTGCTGGTCCACGCCAATGGCGACAAGGCGGTGGAATATGTGCTGGACAGCTACCAGCAGGTATTGACGGCGCAGCCGGGCGGCATCAGCGAAGAGGAAGCGCAAAAGCGGCGCAAGCTGCGCCTGCGCGTCGAGCACGCATCGCTGCTGAATGATGTTGCCATCAATAAAATGGCGGAACTGCAATTGAACCCCAGTTTCCTCATCGGCCACGTCGGCTATTGGGGGTACTCGTTCCAGAGCACCATTTTTGGCCGGGAGCGGGCCCAGTTGCTGGACCGCTGCCATTCGGCAGTGCAAGCGGGTATGCACATCAGCTTGCACTCGGACCATTTCGTCTCGCCGCTGGGGCCCTTGCGCATGATGGAGCAGGCGGTGTTCCGCACCATGGAAGCGACGCCGGGGAAGGAAGTGCTGAATCCGGGCGAGTGCCTGAGCCGCATGGCGGCCTTGCGCGCCGTCACGCTCGATGCCGCCTGGCATTGCCACATGGATCATCTGGTGGGTTCGCTGGAGGCCGGCAAGCGGGCTGACCTGGTCATCCTTGCGCAAGACCCGCTGGACGAGACGGTGCGCAAGCTGCGCGACATCGTGGTGGAGGAGACCTGGCTGGCGGGAGTCAGAGTGCATCGCCACGGCAATGCGCCAGGCAACATTGCGCGATAAGCGGCCGCAATGCAACAGCCCCCGACAGCTGCAGGCAGCTATCGGGGGCTGTTCGTTACCGCGGGGCGTTACCGGCTCAGGCCAGCTTGTGCTTGCCTGCCGAGAAACGGTTCCAGCCATAGCCGGCGACGATGATGGCCAGGATGGCCGCTTGCGCCAGCAAAGTTTCCAGGGTCGGCAGGATGCCCAGCAGATCGACGCGGATGAAATCGACGGGGCTCACGCCAACCCAGCCCGCTTCCTGCAGCGCGGCCACGCCTTTGCCCATCAGGATCACGGCCAGCACTGCCACGAAGGCGGACGTCCACGAGAAGAATTTGCCGATCGGCATGCGCGCGCTGGTGCGCAGCAAGGCCCAGGCGATCGCGACCAGCAGCACGATGGCCACCAGGAAGCCGCCCAGCAGGGCGCCGCCATTGCCGTCCGCCGCCAGGGCGGAATAGAACAGCACGGTTTCAAAGACTTCGCGGTAGACGGCGATGAAGGCCAGGGCGAACAGGCCCCAGGCGGAGCGCCGCGACATGGCTGCCGTGAGTTTCTCGTGCAGGTATTCCTGCCAGCGTCCGGCGCTGCTCTTCTGGTGCATCCACAAGCCCACGCTGAGCAAGACCAGGGCCGCGAACACGGACCCGAGGCCTTCGCTCACTTCGCGGCTGGCGCCGCTGATGGTCACCAGATACGTTGCCGCCACCCACGTCAGCCCGCCCGCCACCAGCGCGCTGGCCCAGCCCGCATGCACGTAGGGCAGCACGTCGTTGCGCTTGGCCTTGCGCAGGAAGGCGATGATGCCGATCACGATCAGCAGCGCTTCCACGCCTTCGCGCAGCAGGATCGTCAGGGCGCCGACAAAGGTCGTCATCGGGTCAGCCTTGGCGTCGCCCAGTTCCGCTTCCACGTGGGTAAACAGTTGCTGCAGCTTTTCGCCGGCCGCGTCGGCGTCGGCCACCGTGCCCTTGGCCACGGCGGAGCGGTAAGCCAGCATGGCGTTTTCCACGGCCAGCAGCAGGGATTTGTTGCGCGCGCCGACCATCGGCTCGATCGGCTCGAAGCCGTCCAGGTAGGCGGACAGGCCCAGGCGCGTGGCGCCCGCGCGGTCGCCCGCGTGCATGGCGGCCAGGCTTTCGGCCAGGCGCAAACGCGACAGGGCCAGGCCGGCCGGCTTGTGCGCCTCGGCCTTGTCCGGATGGCTGCGCAGATACGCCGTCAAGGCTTGCGCCTCGTCCGCGCCCAGCTTGGCGGCAGCCGCTTCCTGCGTCAGGGTCGTCACGGCGGCCAGGTCCGCGTACAGTTTTTTGCTGCGCGGATCGTCCTGCCACAGTTTTTCGCCGCGCGCGCCTGCCGCCGCATCGTGCGACATGCCGCCGATGTAGAAGGCCAGGTCCCAGCGCTCGTCTTCGGACAGCTGGCCAAAACTGGCCATCGAGGTGCCGGCCACGCCTTGCGAGATGACCTGGTACAGCGCCATCAGGCTGCGCGACTGCGCCCGCTCACCATCCGTGAAGGCGATCGGCTTCGGTTCCAGGCTGGCCGCCAGCGGACCATCGCCGCCGCCGGCCACGCCGTGGCAAGAAGCGCACTGGGCCGCATACAGGGCCGCGCCACGCGCCAGGTTGGGCAGTACTTTCGGCGCCACGGGAATTGGGTAGGCGGCGATCAGCAAGCCATTCGCGTGGTGCGCCAGGCGCTTGACTTCCGCGCCGTCCGCCTTGGCGACGACGGCTTTGCGCAGGTCGGCGATGGCGGCGGCGATGGCCGCTTTCGAGGCGTGGGCGGGCAGGGCGGCGATCTGCGTCGTCGCGTTGTCGGTAAAATCGAGCATTTCCGCGTATTCCGCCTCGCTCACCACCTTGCCGTGCTCGACGGCGCCGCTGTAATCGACGGCAACATAGTCGATCAATTGCCACAGCTGCTTGGCGCCGGCGCCCTGGTCGGCCACTTGCGCGTGCGCGCCGCCGGCCAGTAACAGGCTGAGACTGGCGGCCACGAGCGGATAGCACACGAGCCATTTCTTCATAGAGTTGAACATGATTCTCATTCTCATTTATCGTTAACCCGGCGACTATAGGACAGACCGTGCTGGGTGTCAACGGCGCACGGGCGTGCGCGCATGCAAATGGAGGGGGACCGGCCAGTCTTGCTGGCCAGTTGCCGAGAGGCTATGAAACGCGATGCGGTGGAGTGAGGCCTACTTGCCGGATGCCGGTTTGGCGTACAGGCCCCTGGCCAGGCCATGGTCCGCTTCATCCACTTTCAGGCCCCCCTTTACGACGCGCAAGGCCAGCTTCTGGAATGCCTGGCCCCGTAGCCATTGCGGGTCGGTAACGGCGAATGCGGCGATACGTTCCTGTGCCCGCCCGGCTGGCACGGCCAGCCATTGATAGTCGGCTTTCGAGTCCTGGCGGCGCAGGCCGGCGCGCACCCAGCGTTCCGACGCCGGCATGCGGACGATGGCGTCGCCGTTCGCCACGCTGACGGCCGTGGCCGTCTTGCCGCTTTGCGCTTCGAACTTCACTTCCACGCCGGCCATCGGCCCCAGCCGGGGGAAGCCGACGATGGCCACCCACAGGCCCGCTTCGGCGGGTTTCTGGATGCGCATTTCCGATTCCTCGAACACGCGAAACTGCGGTTCCTTGCCGCCGTTGCCCGCCATCAGGGTCACGACGTCCCCGGCAACGCGCCACTCGCCGCTGGCTTGCTCGTCGGTATTGCCATAACTGAGCATCCATTCGAAGGTGCCGTCCTTCTTCAACAGCAGTTCCGAGCCCGTTTCCATGACGCCTTGCAGGTAATAGTGTCCGGGCAGCGAAGCCGCAGCCGGCTCGGCCGCGCTGGCCGAAAACGACCAGGCGAGGGCGGCGCAGGCCAGCAGGCGGGAGAGGGATTGCTTCATCGGTGTGTCCTCGGTGTGTCTTATGAGATGCCATCATAGCAATGGCAATTAAATTGCCGTCGCACGACACACCGCGCTGCCCGCCTGGCGTTCAGCTGCCGCTGAAATCGAGCACCACGCGCGAGGCAACCTTGCCATGCTCGAGCCGGCTGAAGATCTCGTTGATGGCCGACAGCGGCTGCAATTCCACGCCGGCCTTGACCTTGCCCGTGGCGGCGAAGGCCAGCGCCTCGGCCATGTCCTGGCGCGTGCCCACAAAAGAGCCGCGTATCGTCACGCAATTGGCGACGACGTCGAACAGGGGCGTAGGGAAGTCGCCCGGCGGCAAGCCGACCAATACGCAGGTGCCGCGCTTGCGCGTCATCGCCACGCCTTGCTGGAAGGCATCGATCGACGGCGCCGTGATCAGCACGCCGTGGGCGCCGCCCCCGGTCGCTTCGCGCAATGCGGCAACCGGGTCGCCCTGGCGCGCATTGATGGTCACTTCGGCGCCCAGGGCGCGCGCGTGCTCCAGCTTGCCTTCATCGATGTCGACGGCCGCCACGCGCAAGCCCATGGCCACCGCATATTCGATGGCCAAATGGCCCAGTCCGCCAATGCCGGACACGGCCAGCCACTGGCCCGGCCGCGCGCCCGTTTCCTTGATGCCCTTGTAACTGGTCACGCCGGCGCAGATGATGGGCGCCGCCTGCACGGCGGACAGACCCGCCGGAATGTGCGCGACGTAGCGCGGGTCGGCCAGGATGTACTCGGCGAAGCCGCCATTCTTGGTGTAGCCGCCAAACTGCGCCTCGGCGCACACGGTTTCCCAGGCCGCCAGGCAATGTTCGCAATGGCCGCAAGCTGAATACAGCCAGGGCACGCCGACCCGGTCGCCCAGCTGCACTTCCGTCACGCCCGTACCCACGGCCACCACCAGGCCGATGCCTTCGTGGCCGGGAATGAACGGCGGCGTCGGCTTGACGGGCCAGTCGCCGCGTGCCGCATGCAAGTCAGTGTGACACACGCCGCACGCTTCCGTCTTGACGAGGATCTGGCCGGGACCGGGAACCGGCACGGGAACGTCGCGTAGCACCAACGGCTGGCCCAGCTGTTCGACAACGGCGGCTTTCATGGTGGTGGGGATCATGTTATTCCTTATGTAGTGGCAAATGCGTAATGCAGGACGCAGGCGCTCTGCCATGGTCTGTTCAACAGAGGCTTGCGAATGATCATATTCTGCTGCACACAATAGGAAAATTGATTGATCTACATCAACATATACCGGGAGGGGAGGCGATAAAAAAAAAGCACCTGGCACGGTGCTTTTTCGCTGCATGCTGTTTAGCCAATCACTTGCCGGCACCGCGGGCTGCCAGCGGCTGCGGGGCATACAGCGCATTCTGGAAGGCTGGCACGTATTCATAGCTCATCATCTTCCCCAGCTTCAATGATTTGATGTACGTGGAAAAACTGCCGTCGCCCAGTTTCAGGTCGACCGATTCCGCGCGCGTGCTCGATGCATGGCTCAGCAGGCGGGAAACGGCATAGCCATACGTCAGCTTGCCGGCGCCATCCTTGTTGGTGAATCTGTTGCTCACGCCTTCGGCCTGGTGCGACAGGTCGCCCAGTTTCTTTCCTTCGAAAACAAAATCCAGCTTGCCCGTTGCGCTATCCATGATCTCGAAGGAAACGCTTGCGTCAGTCTCCTGTATGTCGATACCGGTCAGCCACTTGGGCCGGTTGTAGCCAACCACGCCACGCACCCTGGCCAGTTCCGTGTTCACGGGAAGCTTGAGCACATAGCCCCAGAAATCATGGGACAGCGATTGGCCCAGCAAGGTAAAGGGGCCAAAACTGGTGGCGTCGGGCTTGTTGGTCACGATCGCCAATGAAATTTCATTGTAGCTGTCGTTGTCGCAGTATTCATAGGCGTAGGCCGTCAACGCCACGGCACCCCGGCCTGGCCACACTTACAGCGGCTGGACTGCCTTCAATATGTCTTCCGGCATCAATTCCTTCAAGCGCGCAAGGTCGGCCGTAAATACCGCCGTGATCTTGCGGTTCTTGTAATAGAAATTCGGCGAATACGATGCAAAGCCGATGTCGACCTTTTCTTTCCGCATGCCCTTGAACCAGCTCAGGTCCAGGTCCGGCGCTTCCGCCGCAATGACCGATAAGGGCGGATTCGAGCGGAAGCGCTCATACAGGCCGCCAGCCGCCACCGGGACGGCATGGCCGGCGATATCGATGATGACGGGCTGGTTTGCAGCAGGATTTTCGGCCCGCGCCGGGCTTGCGGCTAGACTCAGCATCAATGTTGATACTGAGGCGGCTGCTGCCGCGGCATTTTTCATGTTCATGGCTTGCACCTTCAATGGTGGATGTGGAAAAATTCAGTTCAAATGCTGCTATTCATCCTGCGGCGATACTGGCGGTTCCTGACAGCGGTTTCCCATTGCTGCATCAGCAGCGCCAGGGCGGGCGCCACCTGGGGCCTGGTCTGCTTGCCCAGGCTCAGGCGCCGCAGCTGATACTTGACCATCGCCATGTACGCAATGGACGACAACACCTTGTTTTTCCAGGTAATGGCCCTGAGCTGGGGGCTCGCAGATGGATCGGCACGCCATGCCTTGGGCAATTGCGGATCGATCGCCAGCGCCGTTCCCATCCCGGCCATGGCGATGCCGCTGTCGAGCACTTGCTGGACCACCTGGTAGCGGCGTATGCCGCCCGTCACCATGAGCGGCATGCTGGCCACCGTGGCGATCTCCTTGGCGAACTCCAGGAAATAGGCTTCGCGGGCCAGCGTGCGGCCATCGCGGGTCTGGCCATGCATGGCAGGCGCTTCATAACTGCCGCCGGACAACTCAATCAAGTCCACGCCCAGGGTGTTGAGCATGGAAACGACCTGCTTGGCATCTTCCGAACTGAAGCCGCCTTTCTGGAAATCCGCCGAGTTGAGCTTCACCGCGACGGCGAAGCCCTTGCCGACGGCTTGCCGCACTCCGTTGACGACGTCGACCAGCAGCCGCGCCCGGTTTTCCAGCGATCCGCCCCAGCGGTCCGTGCGCTGATTGGTCAGCGGGGAGAGAAACTGGCTGATCAGGTAACCGTGCGCCGCATGGATTTGCACGCCCGTAAAGCCAAACCGCTCCGCCAGCCGGGCGCTGTTGACAAAGCGCTGCTTCACATCGGCAATATCGGCCTCCGTCATCTCGCGCGGCGCCGAAAATTGCCTGGAAAAATTGCCCAGATCCATGGACACGGCTGACGGCGCCAGGGTTTCCTGTCCCAGGGCCGCGGGCATCTGGCGCCCTGGATGGTTGATCTGCATCCAGATCTGCGCCCCGCGTGAACGTGCGGTGCGGGACCAGTTCTCGAAGCGGGCGCCAAATTGCTCGGACTCAAGCACGACTCCTCCGGGACCCGTCATGGCGCGGCGGTCGATCATCACGTTTCCGGTGATCATCAGGCCAACGCCGCCGTCCGCCCACGACTGGTACAGGCGGATCAGCTCCTTGGACGGCGCGTGGTCCTTGTCGGCCATGTTCTCTTCCATGGCGGCTTTGGCGAGGCGGTTCGGGATGACTGTCCCATTGGGCAATGTCAGTGCGGTAAAGGGTTTCATGGCTATCTCCAGGGTTGCGATAGCCTCACGATAAGCTTTAAGCTAACTTGAAGGTCAAGCCCTGAAACGAAAAAAATCGCACTGTCGCGTTCGGGACACTGGCTTGAAGAACGAATGCTCCCCTCGACCCACAAAAATCCCGTGGCTGCCATCTGCCGCTTGACATTCAAGTTGGCTTTAAGCTTATAGTTGATCACGGCGTCGCAATGACATAGCCGGGCCGGCACAAAAACTCAGCGGGGAAAATCATGAAAATAGGTGAATTGGCCAAGCGCAGCGGCTTGGCGGCGTCCACGATACGATTCTACGAATCCAAGGGCTTGTTGAAAGCCGTGAGCCGCCAATCGAACGGCTACCGCGACTATCCGCTGCAAGCCGTGGCGGTACTGTCCATCATCAGCGACGCGCAGCAGGCGGGCTTTTCCTTGGACGAAATCAAGCAAGTCTTACCGGAAGATATCTCATCATGGAAACATGATGAATTGATGGCTGCGCTCAAAAAGAAGATTGCGGACATCGAATCGCTGGAAGTGCGCCTGGCGCAAAACAAGGCCCATCTTTTGTCGCTGATTCAACTGATCGATGCAAAACCGGAGGATGTGGACTGCAAGGATAATGCCGCCAGGGTGATGGAAAGCATGGGCATTGCCAGTAAAAATTAACTACCAAGCTGACTTGGCGGGAAGTTCCCGCAGTTGTCGATGGGCATCGGGGCGCTTGGTACGCGAAGAGAGATCAGGGGAGGGTGGCCGTGCGTCCACGTGCTTTCAACCGGTGATCGCTGCACGCGCTTTCCAGTTCAGGCTGCAACGCCTGGACAGTCATAATACAATTCCTTGTATTTAAGAAAATACTACCTATAGTGTAGATGTCCATTTAGCGTACTAAATGTGGGCATTCGATTATGGGCTTTCTTTCCAAGGAGAAATGTATGGCAGGTAAAAATACTGGTGGCAAGGTCGCCACTACTGCAGGACGCACGCTCGGCAACCCGAACGCGTCGGCATTGCAGCGGAGCTTGGCGGGCAGCGCCTTAGCGCAGTCTGGCACTCAAAAAGTGACGGGCAAGGGAATGGAAGCGAAAGCGTCCGCAGCGCTTCAGAACGGCAATTCAGCAGCTACCACCAGATCGCTAGCCGGCTCGCTGGTGTCGCAGTCGGACAAGAAACGCTAGCTGAGCCCAGGCTGACGGCGCTCTGATGCAGGTTCGGCCGTCAGTCAAATCAAGGTGTTTTCGTTCCTGCCGCTGGCTGTAAAGGCCAGCATCAGGAAAGTCTTATTTCAATTTACTCTGATTTTTTAGTTCAAGGACAAGGCCAAATGATAAAAATTGACGAGGAGATAGCGCAACAACATCTGACAAGGATGCGTAAGATCTATACAGATTCAGCTGCCGCCTTCATAGGAATCATATTCAGCCTAGGGTCTATTTACGTTACCTTACGCTTTGGCACCCACTTGAAAACACCCCTTACAGAAACGGCGAATCAGGTATTGGTTATTACAACCGCCGTAATCTACATTTTTGCTCAGCTAGTTGCATTGGGAGGATGTAGGCTGCAAACGCTGAACAGTCGGCTAACGCTGAAGCGAGATTTACGTTTACATGCGCTTAAAGCTGCGTAACTTCTTCTCGTTAGACCGTCTATACATTTATAACTCGATCATCCGTCCTTGAGTCTCGCTGCAGACAATCACCAAGTACGAGTTAGCTCCTTGCTTAATACAAAATAGCGTATCGACACCAAGCACGGTTTTCGTGGGGTAGAACTCATCGAATGTTACTGCCTACTGAATGATGAAGTTCAGGCAATAACTTATATGAGGCCGAAGACATCCTTAAAGATGGGGAGTGCGTATACCGTGCGTGTGTCAGGACACTAACCGCACCTTCTTATTTTACATAATATAAATTATGCGAAGAGTAGCGCCAGTGAAAAAAAATCAGTATTTGATTTTCAGCCAAATCCTATTTGCGATTTTCATGGTCGGATCATCCTGTGACTCCGACCATTTTTTTATTCTGGAGAAACGTCAATGCGATATCCGAATCAACGCTATGGAAACCCTACCGCCTTTGCTCATTACGCCCTTGGCATCCCTCTGAAAGACCTGGCGCGCACCCTGCGCCGCGACGAGCGAACCGTGCGCGACTGGCTCAACGCGAAACAGCGCTTGCCCTGGTGGGTTCCCGAATACATGCGCCTGCGCCAGATGGAGCAAGCCGACATTCGACGTCAGATGAACATGACCGCGCTGGGCGCAAAGATCGGCATTGTGCGCGGCGATGTTATTGAGCTGGCCGTGCGCCGGCCAAAAAAAGAGCCGCAAATCACAGACTTGCGGCTTAACGACTTCGACCCCATAAATGCAACAAATTGATCATTTTTTCTTGCGCTTGCGGAATTGACCATTTGCCTTGCGTGGCGGCGTGCGGCGGCTCATTGCGCAGCCTCCAACGCGGCCACGCGGGTTTCAATTTTCGCCGCCCAGCGCATGAAGCTCAAGGCCTGCACCAGCACGCCCGACGACGTGAGACACAAAAACAGTTCAATGGCCGTCATTTCGTCACCGCGCCTTTCTCAGCAATCACGCCCGCCAGCACGCCAGCAAGCGCCGTAGCCCCATCGACCAGGTAGTGATAATGCGGCGGCACTACCAGCTTTGCAGCCTGGCACAGCGCCGCCAGTCCCGCCCAGGTGGACGGCTCTTTCAATCGTTTCATGGTTTCCTTTACCATAGCGTTTGGCCGCTTTTCGCGTCTTTTACCGTAATCGATTGCGCGGCCACCCAATCGCGGATTTTAGGAAATCGGCTCAAGACATAGGCCGCGATCAGGATGCCGCCAAGGACAATCACCGCTTCGCGGGCCACTTCCGGGGCCGTGGGTACAATTTTGGAAAAGTTCATTTGCCCAGCCCATCCCACCAGCGATTGAAGTCGGCAACCTGATTCCCGTTGCTTCCTGTGATCCATTGATACACGTCCAATGCAACGCCCGCGCCCATTGGCAAGGCGCGAATTTCCTCATTGCTCACGTCGCGCGGTATGCTCCAGATTTTGCGAGTATCGGCCCCTGGCGTGGTGTTATTTTTACCAAACCATTTGTAAGTCGTGTCTACAGCACTACCCATATCCATTGCCCTATCCAGCGGGTTAATGGCGTGGGCTGCACCGTTGACTACATCGGAGCCAACCTCCTCCACTTTCTTTTTGACGTAGTAAAGTGTCAGCCCCACGACAACAACCCCGGCCGCTATGATGATGGCGTCAGTTTTCAGACTCATATCATCACCAAATGCCAGCAGTTGCCGGGAACACGTCATCGATGTAGTTTGGCGTGCTGCCGTAGTCAATTTCTTCCGTCACGCCATCGCCGTAGGCATACGGGAACGCATCGGCCAACTGCTGGCCCACCGGCTTCCCGTCGCTCGTCGTGATCCGTCCGAGGAAATCGCGTTTCAGAAATGCCGCGCTGCCGTCCTTGGTTTGCGCGGTTTTTAGCGCCTTCCATGCGCCACCGAGCAGCCCCGTCCACATGGGATCATTGATGTTGCGCGCCTCTTCCTGCTTGTTCAGCGCCTTGACCGTACCGCTTGGCCCGCTCGATGCTTTTGCCTTCTTCATGTAGATGACCGCGCCCACCATCAAGGCGGCCATGAGCAAGACGTTTTTACTGTTACTCATACGACTGCCCCTCCCGCATTTGCGTAATCATTGATGAAACTCGACAGCGCCACTTGCCGCTGGCCATAACCCGCGCCTGGCAGTGACGCCCACACCTTGCGCACCTTGCCCACCGCTTCAGCCACCCGGCCAGCGCGCACGTCGGCCAGTGCGCCTTTTTCTCTGATCAGTTCCAGCGCTGCCGCGTCCTGGCTGGCCGGTGAGAAGTCACTCAGCCCCAACTTGCCGCGTACGCGCTGCCATGTCGGTTTGTTGATCTGGAAAGCGCCCGCCGCCGTCGAAACGCAGCCAGGGCTGAAGCCTGCGCCACGGCACATGGCATCACTCAGGCTACCACCGCGCCAGCCCAGGAGCGCCGGGTGATCGCGGTAGCTGGCGAAGGTTGCGCCGCCGAACTGGACGCTGTATCCATTGCCCGCTGCCGTTCCCTCCCCTACCCTGATGGCCGCCAAAAATGCCCTCTCATTTGCTTGTGCCGTCATATCGTCTACCCCGTAAAAATATCCGCTGCCAATGTCCAGGGCTTGATTGCCCAGGTCTTCCAGATCGGCCCCGTTTGCACTCTCGCCGTCTTCGTTATCGTCCTGCAAGTACCACAGCGCGGCCACGCCTGCTATCGCTATAAGTGGTAAAGGGAGATTCACTTTAGCGGCTCTTCAAAATGTTCTGTTGTTATCACCAGCGTGGCATTCTTTACCGCGTTGCTGATATTGACCCTATAGCCAGGCATCAAAACTAGCGGTTCCTTCATGGTATAAATGAATGACTGCTCAGCCACTAAATAGCTACCACTTATGATCTTCCCCATAAATTTGTTTTGAATCGGTGAGGAATTGCGCGAATAGACACTGACAGAGTCACTGCCACCCGAAAGCTTTGACGCTGGAAATGTCTCGTCAATGTAATTATGTGAAATATTTCCTTTATTCATAAAAATGCCTATTTCTCCCCCCCAAGTTGGAAGAAACGATCATTTGTTGAAGCATCACCCTTGACTGAGAACTTTCCGGGTTGAACAAGCTAATTGTGCTGTAGTGATTTTCAGATGGTGTTATTGCCACGGCACCGGAAAATGCGCGGCCACTAACTACCCTATCCCATCCCCCGTCCAAAACATCGACCGTACCTGTAATGCGATCATCCCGGAAATCAAAATCACCAGCGATAATGATGCCCGCATTTATCGCCATGCTCAGATCGGAAATGATCAGGCTATCAAAATCGTGATTGTTGACGCCTTGACCTGGCATCAGGTCTACATAGCCCCCCCTCGAAGCGCGCACGCGGATAGGGCCAGTGCCGCTTCTATACTTGAAGAAACGGCCCTTCACATCTATTTTCATCCCGCCGCCTGGCGTTAAATTGAAGTCGTATTGCATTGCAATGCCTTTTGTATGATTTTATTTCTTGACTTTGTAGAACTCAAATGTTGCGCTTAAAGTTCCGCCAAGCTCTGACGATACGGTAAAGCCATTTGACGGCCTCAGCATGTAAGGCGTTTTAAAATCAATTATGACGCTTCTATTTTTCTCCACCACAATTCCGCCCGCCGCTTTTGGCAATGTTCTTTTATCGTATGATGACTTTACATACATGCCCTCGCCGCCATTTCCCGATTTTGAGCTGACAGAACCGCTGTATACGTCATTAATTTCAAATGTATCAAAAGCCCAATTAATTTTTCCCGGCTCTGACGAGGTAACGATCATTGATTCCACGAAAATATCAAAATCTGCATTGCGACCGGTCCAAAGCTGCAATTTGCTCGTGCCGGTTACATTTTGAATGCTGGTGCATTCGACAAAGCCGCTATATGCGCTGTTTGTCCGCACCAGGCTCGATGCGCTGTTCTGTATTTCAACCGTGCCCGCGATACGTTCATCCCGGAAATCAAAATCACCGGCAATAATGACGCCTTCATTTCTTGCCATACTCAGGTCTGACACTGCCAAGCTGTCGAAATCGAGATTGTTTATGCACTGTCCTGGCATCAAATCGACGTAGCCACCACGCGAGGCGCGCACGCGGATCAGGCCCGTTCCGCTTCGGTATTTGAAAAACCGGCCTCGCACGTCAATTTGCATGCCGCCGCCTGGCGGTAAATTGAAGTCGTATTGCATGCTATGTCTTCATCAACACAACCAAGCCAGCCACCACAAGGGCACCGATCATGATTTGTTTTTGTGAGTCAGATGTGCCCTTGGCATCCGCATAAGCGCCTTGCAGCTGGCTCATGGCCGACGCCTGCACCGAACTGGCCCTGTCGTATGCCTTCGCCGTGCCGTTGCTGGCCGCTTCCACAAAGCCTAGCGACTTGCCGAAAAGGTCTGCGTAGCCCTGTTGCGAGCTTTGCGCCCCACTTGTAACGGCGTCCAGGGACTGGCTGAACAGGTTTTCGTAGCCGACCTGTGAACGCGCCGCCTGGCTGGCCATGCCGCTAGCGGCCGTGTCGAACAAGTCGGCGTATCTGGTCAGTGCGCCGTCGGCTGTTCTCGACACCGAACTGGCCGCCGTCGTGAACAAGTCCTGCCCGTAGTCCAGCGCCCGTCCTGTCGTCAGCGCGCTACTGTCCACCGCCGACTTGCCCAGGCTACCGAAGGTTGTCGCCGCGTCCTTGGCAAAATCCAGCGCCCCAGCAATTGCGCCGCCGTCCAGCGTGTTTGTCACAATCGAGCGGCTGTCGATGGATTGTGAGGTGTTTTGTGTGGTTTGTTTCTTGTCGCCGCCCCAGCGGCAAATCGACCCATACCGCACCTTGTGCAACTGTTCCCGAATATTCATAATTTTTTCCGCATGATTGTTGCCGCTTCACCGTAACCGGCGCTCTTGAGCTTGCGCACCAGCCCGGCCCGCCTCGTCGTCAACGTGACGGCGGCGCAGCCGACACCGAACACGCGCTCAATTTCTGGCAATACTTCGGCCACCAGATCGCGCCCCCGCATCAGCTGGAGCGCGGCCCGTATCACCAGTTCGCGCCCGTGCTCGTGCTGCACCTGTTCCACGACAAAGGCCATTGCCGGTCTGCCTTGCGCATCGAGCGCGGCATACATCGCGCCGCCTCCAATTACGTCATCGACCCCATGCAGGCCCGACCAGTCCCACTTTTCAACCCCCACCATGCGCGCCACCACCTGGCGCGCATGGTCAGCACTGAGCAAGCAAAAGTTCATCGCTTGCTGTACAGGTAAAGACCGATGCAGATCGCCGCCAACACCATCGGGTTATTGAGCATGCCAAGCAGGTTACCCAGCTCAGAGCGTGACTGTGAATTTGACGCCGAGCCAGAACCGATATTGACGACCCAGCCGGAGCCGTCGTAAGACGATCCAAAACTCGTTTCACTGGTCTGGTTTGTTTTGTCATCAAGCGCCGACTTGGCCACGTCAGTGGCAGCGCCAAACGCTGCCGCATAGGGGTTAAACGACGCCGCCGCCTTGTCAACGGCATTCCCGGCCGCCTTACCAACGGCATTCCCGGCCGCTTTACCAGCGGCCCCGAATGCCGCGTCAAATGGATCAGCCATTATTCTTTGGCCAGCAGGATGATGCCGCCGATCAGCAACAACACCATGAGCGGGTTTGCACGTGGCGCAGGCGCGGCCCGCGCCAAGCCGCTTTGCTGGCCAACCACGAAGGTGTTGCCAAACTCGTCCTGGCCGTACATCTGGCTATTGCTGTCGGACAGGCTCGGTCGACCGATCAGCTTGCGATCCACATACGTGTCAAGCGCAAAGCCAAGACGAGCGGCCCACCATGCGCCGCTGCCTGCAGCGTCTTGTTCGTCCATGATGCCCCCTTAGAATGCGCCGATTGGTTCCAGCACCTCGACTTCGACCACGATGGTTTCAGCACCCGAAAACGTGCCCATGATTTCCATGGTCTGCGCATCGCGGGTATTGAGCGCCTGGCTTTGATTGTCATCGGTGATGAAATCGACCATGTACAGGCCCGGTTGCGGCTCTTTTTTGTATTCGAGCTGCTGAAACTCGTTCAGGGCACGCGTGTTCTCTTCGATCACGATGCCGTTTTTCTTGATCAGCAAGGCATCGAGCTTGGCCGAAAAGATCGCAATGCGCTTGAAGATCGAGCCGCCCTCGGCCGTACCGAAATGCGGCACGGCGATAGAGAACTGGCCCTGAGCGCCGATTGTGATGGTGGAGCTATGCACGCGGGCAATCAGGCCACGGGTGGAGCCCTGCGCCGGATCAATCTGTGGACGGTCGCATTCCGCCCAGGCTTCCAGCGTCGGCGCCGTGGCGCCCGCAATATCGACTTCCATTTTCAGGCTGACAATGCCCGCCGTCGTATCGAGGGAGCCGAGCGACTGGCCCAGTTCGGTCTTGCTGCGGATTTCGCTGAAATCTAGGGTCAGGAAACCGCCGTTTGCCTTGATGCCGCGATACTGCATGCAGGCGTCACGGCGCGCGCCGGACGTGTCGTAGATGATTTTGCCGTTCGCCTTGATGACGATACCGCGCAGCATGGCCTTCGTGAAGGCCGTACCGCCCAGCTTCAACGTAATGCGCTCGATGGTCGTGCCCAGCAGGGACGACAGGTCGCACGTTGCCGTGCCGTTGCCGTTGACGTTGTTGAATGGCAGCAGTTTTAAGCGTAAGCCCATGATGCCCCCTTAGGTTACGTCTTTGAGAATCGGCGTGCGTTTGGCGATGATCATGCCAGCAACACCCAGGGCAGCGGCTTTCGCCAGCTGGTTTGGTACGAACTTGTACACCCCGTACAGGATGCCCAAGGCCATTGCCAGCTTGGTCATTTCAGCTTGACTCATGATTTCCTCAGAAAATAGTTAAAAAAATGGGAACTGTTGTTCGCAGTCCCCATAGTGTTTTTTCCCATGTTCAAAGGCAAATTTCCGGCCTTAGGCGGTTGCCTTAGGCAGGCAATTAGTACTTCACAAATCCGCGAATATTTTCTTTCGTGCGTACATTTCTGTGGATATATTCCAACGGTTTAAGGGACTGGATTTCAGCAATCGACACTTGCAGCGCCCTCGCCATCACTTTCTGGTCATTTTCGTCGTTCAGAAAGCCGCAATGGATTTCTGTGCAATTCGACCAGAAAGCCTTGTCTACCTGGGCGGGCCGCTGGCTGGCGCCGATCAGCCTAAGCCCCTTGTGTCGCCCGATGCTGGTGGCCATCTTCCAGCCAGCAGGCGCGTGCGTGGCCTTCGTCACGAACGCCAACTCTTCCACCAGCAGCCTCAAGTTTCCCGCCTCGACGGCAGCGCGGCAAAAGGCATCAAACTGCTTTGCGCGTAACTTATCCTCATACGACGGCGTGAAGGCCAGGCGGAACGCCTTTGCACTCATGCCGCGTATCGTGTCCGACAGGCGGTCGCTCGACGAGTTCACCAGGGGGCCATACTCACGCATGTAATCCCACACCACCAGGCGCTTATCAACCGGATTGCGCAGGGCGTAATTCTTGATGTATACGCCCTTCCCCGAGCCTGTAGCGCCGATAACGGCGATGACGGCGGCTTGATTTGATTGGTCTGTTTTCATCGCCTTAGGCCGCCGTTTCCTGTGCTGCTGCCGAGGTGCTGTCCAGTTGCCTTAGGCTGTCGCCCTTAGGCGCACGCGCCGCGATGTCGGTCTTGATGGCCTGCACCGTGGCATAGGCCACCGGGCCGCACACGATCAGCGCGCCAATTTCGGCCCTGTACGCCTGGCCCCAGTCAGCCAGGCTGATACCGTATTTCTCAAGCACCGGGGCCAGCGAAGCCGCCACGGCCTCGCGCACTGGCGGCGGGTACACGTCCGGCAGCGACGGGAAGAAACTGCCCAGCACCGGCACGGCCATGTCGATCAGCATGACAAGCTGGCCTTGCGTCTGGCCGACCTGTTCCACTTGCTGGCCCTGCTGCTGCGCAGCCAGCACCGCTTCGGGAGCTTGCGCGTCCGCTTCCGCGTCCAGCGCTTCCGCGCCAGCGGCCATTGCCTCAAGCGCGCTCATTACAAGCTCCCCAGCGAAAAGCCAGCCTTAGGCGCTGGTTTAGGAGGTGGAGCCACTGGCGGGGCCGGAATGGGTTCAGGCGCGGGCGATGGGGCGGCGACGGCCACCGGGGCAGGCGTAGGCGCGGGCGCAGCCTCAAGCGGGCGCTGTGGTAGCAAGGCAAGCCACTTGCGCGCCACGCCGCTATGCGCTTCGGCAAAACAGGACGCTTCGCAGTCGGCGTCCTGGCATTTGTAACTGAGCTTCCCGGTGCTGGATTTAAAGACCGCAACCGGGTCGCCACAGTGGGGGCAAGGCATCTTGCCAAGGTTTTGTTTAGCGGTCGCCATGATTAGTACAGTCCTGTCAGTGATGCAGGTTCAAATGTTTCCGTTCCGCTGTCGAATTTGACGATGCAGTCAGGGCCGTCCATGCCGATGTATACGCCGACCTGGCCGTGGCGTTCCAGCGTTTCGTCATTGATCTTGACGGGTTGATATTGGATGTATTGCGTTGACATTACTTCTCCTTCATTTGTTTGATTTCCGCACTCAAGCGGTCTATTTCCATTGCCATATCCAGCAATGTTTCTTTGAAGCCTGACGGCAGGTACGCCGCCGCCAGCGCGCTTAGGCGTGAGAGCGCGGCTTTCATTTTTTCATGCATGACGGTCCTTCTTTTTAGGTGGTTTTGGATAAAAACGCGGATACGCCATCTCGTATCGTTCGCAAGCAGCAAACAACCTTGCATGACGCTCAAGCCCGTCCGCCCTGCTTTCTTGCCCCGTGGCAAATTCCTGATAATCCGGGTGGTCGAATACACTGAAATCCGCACTCCCCCACCATTCCGAATCATCAGGCGGCGCCATCGGAACCGGCCCCGGCCCCGCCTGCTCCCAAGGTCTTGCCTTGGTCGGCGTACAGTTATTTACAGGACTCCAAGGACGGCAAACCCGCACGTCAACAGCAACCCCCGAGCGCCGCCACGTGTAGTGCGTCGATGCGTAGTTTTTCTCCGGGTCGCTTTTGCAGTGCAGCCCTACAGGGCAATCCCTGTCCTGCATGCCGTAGCGCCCCGCCACGGCCCGCGTTTCTGTTGTGATGCCTATGCGGTAGTCCCGCCCTCTGTTGACGCCGCCTTGCGCCCATATGTACTGCCCGAAGTCGCACCGCTTGACGCCCACGACCTCGCCCGTGTCCTCGTCGACCAGGTCAAGGCGATTGCACGCCAGCCATGCCTGTTTGACGTGCTCAGGCGCGCCCTCGATAGCCTCTTCCGGCACCCGGCGTAATTCGCGGTAGCCTGTCACTGGCGGCTGTCCTATTGGCTGAAACTGGCGAATTCCCCACACCCCGGCCCAAGCGTCAACGCGCATTTCCTTAGAAATGATCGTGTTGCCCTTCGCGTCCTCCTCAATCTTGTTTTCGCCTATGTTCTTGCCGATGTACTTGGCCATGTAGGCTGCCGCGCTGCCCTTACTGGGGTCAATCACCTCAAAGGTGACGCGCTTGGTCTGCGCCCCGGGCGCGTTACCGTCCTCCTCAAGGGCGTATTTCCTCAAATTGCGCTTGAAAATCTCGACGTGTTCTTGCGGCATGAACAGCATCATGTGCCAGTGCGTGCAGCCATCGTGATGCGGTTCGGCCACGCGAAAGCCATAAGGCGCGATACCGTCGCGCCCGTTTTGCGTCCTGGTGCGCGCCCAAAGATCACAGAAATATTCCTGTGTATGGCGCGGCGTGGCGTTGTTGTATTTGGGGTTTGGCCGGCCGCTATGCTCAATCACCGAGTGATAAGCGCCTGGCGCGGTCAACGTAACGAAGATCCCCACGTGGCCCAGTGCAAGGGCCACATCTTCGCAGCCGTCCATTCTGAGCATCAGTTCGCCGCGGCGAATCTTGTTATTGCCCATGCCGGTTTCCGCGATCTTGTCTAAGGCGAATTCCTGGCCGGTATCGAGGTTGTGCATTTTGATGCTTTTCAGCGTCATCACGTTTCGCCTGTTCTGGGCCACCCGACTATGCGCGGCCTCGTTGCTGCAATACTTCCCTTCCCTGCTCGACACAAAGGCTAGGCGCATGGCGGCATGCTCTTTCGCCCGCTTATGCGCCACGCTCAACTGGTTGCGCCACCACTTCGGGTCGCAATAGCGCAAGACGGCTTGCTTGTCGTCCGTGTCCTCGTCCATTCGGTCTACGTCGTACATCTGTACAACGATCTCGACCCCGGCGCGCAAGGTCGCCATGTCATGCAGATCGAGGGCGACGTTCTGGCACTCGCTGGCGTACCGTTCGGCGGCGATGCAGATTTGCGGGTATGTCGCGTCAGGCGGTAACAGGGCGTCCGTTACCTCGTCCAGCAAGGCCGATAGCTGTATATAGCGCTCAGGCATAGCGCCTATAGCGCCTTCCTGTGCCGCGTGCAATTCATGGTAGGCTCGCTTGCCCCAGCGCAGGGGCAAGCCCTTGACGGAGCGGATACCGTTTTCTTGCTGGATGACTGGCATCAGTGCAGGACCGTCGTGGTGTGCGTCGTCACGTCGCTATCGTTCATGCACGACTCAGCCACGGACAGGTGCGTCATCATCGAGCGCAAGGCGGCAGTGATGCGGGCGCGCTCGATACGGTTGAAGGCGGTTAACTCGTCACTGGCGCGGGCGTCTGGCATTTCGGCAAACGCGAGCACCAGGCGGCGCACAGGGTGCGGCAGCAGTAGCCATATCGTGATGCGCGCCTCTTTCCGGTTATTTTGGGGCGACGTGGTTGCGACGGTTTTCATGCGGCGGCTCCTGCTACACTGAATTTTTTTTTGCCAAGGATGAATATGAACGAGGAAGTCCACATTAAGAAGACAGGCCAAAGTGGTTGGGAAACTCCCGAAAATGTCCAGAAGATCATCTCAGTTCTTCCTAATATGTTGTCGGGATTGCTTGCCCAATCGCAAGAAACGAACAAGGCAAACACAGAGGCCGCGAATGTGATGCATCGCCGTTTGGTCGCTCTCACCGGCATTATTTGCATCGGCTTCGTCGGCACTGCTGGCTACGCCGCATACATTGGCAATTTTGATGTTGCCGAGAAACTGCTCATCCCCCTCATCAGCTTCGCAGGCGGATTTGGACTTGCATCGCGCACAAAGTAACTTCATCATCAACGGGTCTTGTTCTAACACTTGCGTCATCGCCACGAAGACGAAGGCCCGGCTAATCACATCGGTACTTGCCATGATTATCGTTTCCTCAGCAGTTGAGAACGGATCAGGTGCGCGATGATCGCGCTTTGCTTTTTGTCTTTGAATTTGAGCCAATCCATGAAGTCGGCGTACAGCGCTTCCGGTAGCTGGACGGTCATGGGCACAATGCCGTTACGCGCCACATAGGCGCGCTGGCGGGCGGCGGCGTTTGCATGGATGGCTTTTCGGCCCCGCTTTTTCGTCACCACTGGCGGTTTGATGCCGGGCAACTCAAGCGTTTGGTTTTCATCCGCTGTTCTCATTCCTGCTCCACCCCTGAAAAGGTGACTGTTTTGTAAGATTCTGTAACGTTCATGGTGGCCTCCTCAGGCTGATTTTTCTCCTCGGGCGAAAGTGCCGGGCGGGCGGCAGGGCCGCTAGTTGCCTGAGGAGGGACGGAAGAATCCGCCCGACAGACGCAATATAGTCCAGAAGTTCTGCACTAGTCTAGTAAAAGCTGTACGGTTGCAAATCGCTGGACTATGGCCTACCCTTCGCTTACCGCCCTAGACTCTGGCGGAATCAGCCCTGAGGAGAGCAAATTGAATACCCCTGAATACCTGGATTTAGTCCGGGCGAAATTACATTTGCCGAGCGATTACGCCCTGCAAAAGCCACTCGGCATATCGAAATCGCTTGTCAGCGCCTACCGCACTGGGAAAGAGTCCCTGAGCGACAATCTGGCTATTCGTGTGGCGGAATTATGCGGACTTGATGCCGCCAAAGTGTTGCTTGATGCACACATTGAACGGTCGAAGACGCCCGAGGTTCGGGCAGTATGGATGGGGATGATGGAAAAGTTCTCGGCGTCTTTTAATACACTGCTATTGGGCGTCAGCCCACGCCACATCTCATTCTAGGCGTGTCAATAGCAGCTTAAGCGCTGGCGTTACTCTCTATAAATTATGCGAAGTTATGGAGGGATTTGAGAAAACCCCCATTTTGCCAACTCTCCAATCGCAAATGCGATTTTCCCTATCGGCACGCCGCAGGCGCTGACGCTGGCACCCGCACTTGGACGAGCTACATGAAATACGGCTTGTCCCGGTCCGTGTTCGGTTTGTTCACGCCCAGGTTGGCGTGCTGGTGCAAGTCTGGCGTTTCGATGATGCTGGCGATCAGGTTTGCCACGCTCTTGCGCGATACCACGGTGCCCTTGAATGGCGCGTGGCGCGTCGTCAGTTCGTAGTCGACTTCGTCTTCGTCCGTCATCCAGGCTGGGCGCACGATGGTGTATGCCAGGCCGGACGCTTCGATGGCGTCGGCGGCGCGGCGGAATGGTTTCAGGTGTTCCGCCAGCCTGGCGTTGTTCCATGCGCCGAATTTGCCGGGAACTTCATCGTAGATGCCCATCGACAGGACGAAAACCAGGCGCCCGACACTGGATGCCCGCATGGCGGCAATGATGCTGTTGGCCTGGTCTTCCATGTCGTCGCCCACCAGATTGGCGTAGACCAGCTCGTGACCGGGCATCGTTTGCCGCAGCAATGCCTGGTCCAGCACGTCGCCGGCCAGCACCGTGCCGTTGGCCGGGACTGGCGCAGGCAGCTTGCCGGGATTGCGCAACAACAGCGTCAAGGCGATGTCTTCACGGCCCGCCAAGGCGCGGATGACCCACTGCGCCACCTGTCCGCCTGCACCCAGTATCAATATCTTTTTCATTATTTCCGCTTTCGTCATGGCACGCTGCCATGCAGGAAGTTACAGGTTTTCTTTCAGGAGCGGAACATGGAACCCTTGAAAAAGAGACATTGCCTGATGAGGCGCGCGAGCTTAGCGCCTTGCCTGGTGGTAAATTACTCCCCGTGGAAAATACTTCCAATGCCAGCAATATCAATGAAATCAGGCATTTGCCGCCCATTTTGCATGAGAAGTCTCAACACTCGCATACCCCACGCTGGACTACCGCCTGATGCAGCGCCAGACGGTGGCCTTGACGCAGATGCTGCTGGACCTGTCGCGCGTGCCGTACGCCGATTTGCGCCAGGAAACCGCGCCATAGCCGCGCCGCCGGACCTTGCCCCGCATGCTCCTCCCTTCCCCGCCCTGCTCCCGGCGACATTCCGGACACCATACCAGCGCACTGGCAAACAGGCACTGGTATGGCCCGCATCGCCCCTATGCCGGGCCAAGGCTGCAACTGGTATTGTGATAATGCGCAAAGAATAAAACCAGTTGACTACCACCTGCAATGCTTGCACTCTGAAAAATCGGACGGTGTCCAGCCGCCCGGCCATACTAAAAACACACAAGGAGATGCAAGTGAACCGGACAGTCATGAATACCCTCATCCTTACCCTCTTCGGCGGTACCCTGGCCGCCTGCGGCGGCGGCGACGGATCCAGCGGCGGCGGGAGCCTGCTGCTGGCCGGCGCGACCGCAGCCGTGGCCTGCTACACGCCGTGGAACAGCGGCACCGCCTACAACGGCGGCGGCCAGGCCAGCTACAACAACGTCAATTACACGGCCAACTGGTGGACGCAAGGCAATAACCCGTCGACCAGCAGCGGCGGCGCCGGCAGCGGCCAGCCCTGGACGGCGGTGGGAGACTGCGGCACGCCGACTCCTACCCCGACACCGACACCAACGCCTACCCCAACACCTACGCCGACTCCCACACCGACACCTACTCCAACGCCAACGCCGACACCAACGCCTACTCCAACGCCAACGCCGACACCAACGCCTACTCCAACGCCAACGCCGACACCAACGCCTACTCCGACGCCTACGCCAACCGGCCTTGCCAAGCATGCGCTGATCGGCTACTGGCACAACTTCACCAACCCCAGCGGCGCCACGTATCCGATCAGCCAGGTCAGCGATGACTGGGACGTGATCGTCGTCTCCTTCGGCGACAACGCGGGCGGCGGCAATGTCAGCCTGACCATCGATCCCGGTGCCGGCACGGAAGCGCAATTCATCGCCGACGTGGCGGCCAAGCGGGCCAAGGGCAAGAAAGTCATCCTGTCGCTGGGCGGACAGAACGGTTCCGTTTCCGTCGGCAACACGGCGGAAGCGACGAATTTCACCAACAGCCTGTACGCCATCATCACCAAGTATGGCTTCGACGGCATCGACCTGGACCTGGAAAATGGCGTGGCGCAAGGCGCGGCCATCCAGACCTATCTGCCGATCGCCGTGAAAAACCTGAAAACCAAGGTCGGCAGCAGCTTCTACCTGTCGATGGCGCCGGAATGGGTGTACGTGGAAGGGGGATACACGAGCTATGGCAGCATCTGGGGCGCCTACATTCCCATCATCAATGCCTTGCGCAGCGAGCTGACGGTGCTGCACCCGCAGTACTACAACAATGGCGACATCTACACGCCGTACGCGACGGGCGCCATCAAGGCGGGTTCGGCCGACCAGCTGGTGGCCACGGCGCGCATGCTGATCGAGGGGTTCAATTACGGCGGCAATACCTTCGCCGGCCTGCGCCCGGACCAGGTGGGCTTTGGCGTGCCGTCGGGGCGCAGCTCGGCCGGCTCGGGTTTCACGACGAATGCCGACGTCAGCAACGCCCTGAATTGCCTGACGCGCCTGCTCAACTGCGGCACCATCAAGCCGCTGCAGGCGTATCCGGACTTCCGCGGCGTGATGACGTGGTCGATCAACTGGGACCGCCACGACAACTATAATTTCTCCGTGCCGACGAAGAACGTGCTGAAGACCCTGCCGTAAGGCGCCAGGCGGGCCGGAGGCGGACTACCCTCCTCCGGCCCGCCGCTACTCCACACACACTATCTATATGGCGTGCTCAAGTGCCGGCCTCGTACACCAGCCGGTTACGGTCGGCAATCAGGTAGTCACGCGCGCGGTCGCGCCAGCCGGGTTTGCCATCCTGAGCCAACACGTGGCGCGCATACGCGCAAAACCGGGCCGCATCGATATGTTCGGCGCGGGCAATACCGCCAAAACGTCGGTCATAAACAAAGAATCGCAGCCGCCACGTAATGTCTTTCCCGCCGGGCACAGCGCTCAGGTGCGGCTTTTCCCGTTCGACGGATACGCTAATCGCCTCCGCATGGCGCTTGCTTAACTGGCTCAGCTGGCAAAATAAGTTCCAGGCCTGCATGTCCGCGTGGTAGTGGCACGTCGACACGCCGCGCACGAGCGGATACTGGCCAGTGAGGCGCGCAATGCGGTCGCAGGCAAACCTGGCGACTACCGTGCGGTGATTCCCGCCGCCGTCCGTGTACCAATGTGTGCCGTCGATGGAGCCGAGCATGATGCCGTTGTCCAGTTCGCCGTTGAAGTAATAGCCGGGGTTACGCTCGAATCGGGCAAAGACGTCGCGCATCTTGCCCGGCCTGTATTGCGGTTCCAGCGCCGCGTCGCGCCACGTTTGTCCCGCATAGTGGTCGGTCTGGCCCACCACGTTGCGCATGTCCATGCGCACGTCACGCCGCCGGCACTCGCGCACGACGAAGTCTTCCAGGCTGACGCCATGTTGCGTAGGAAACATATCGCGCCATTCGGCAATCTCGCGCAGCGACCAGGCCTGGGCCGTGGTCAGGATGTCATCAAAAAGGGTGGTCATTCATTGCTCCCGTCACCAGAAAATACTGGCCTGCCTGGTATAGGGAGCGCAGGCGCTGTGTGAGGGCTAAAATGCACAATTTTATAAAATTCAATGATAATGCCATTTCAATAGTTAATATCTATGAGATCGGTTGAAATATTTTACTTCCTTTTGTAAATGAGAATCGTTACTATCTAAATCAAGGATAAGCGAATTCAACAGAAAGGAGCCTCCCTTGTTCACAGCCATCAAAACATTCAGCCAGGTCTGCACGCACATGTCGATCGCCTTCGGCCTCGCCTACTTGCTGACGGGATCCCTGGCGCTCGGTGGCTTGGCCGCAATCATCGAACCGGTCATCAACGTGGCCCTGCTGCCATGGCATGAAAAAGCCTGGCATGCGATCCGCCGCCGCTACGCCGCCAGCCGCCTGGGCTTTGCCGCCCTGGCCGGCGAAAAGCTCAGCCAGACGGCGCTGCACATGGGCGTGGCCTTCGGCGTCATGTACTGGGCCACGGGTTCCATGGCCTTCGGCGGCTTGCTGGCCGTGGTCGAGCCGATCTGCAACGTGATCGTCCTGCCCTTCCACGACCGGCTGTGGGAAAAAGTCCGCTTTCGCCTGGAAAGCCGCGGTGCGGCCCGCCTCGCCGCCCTGTAATCCCCCTTCTTAATTACCTGCCCACACGGGTGGCCGCCTGTGTGCCCACGGCGCCGCCCGCTCCAGCTGGCCAGCCAGGCGCAGCAGCAAGCCATCCTTGGCGTAGCCGGCCATGAACTGCATGCCGATCGGCAAACCGTCATCCGACATGCCCAAGGGCACCGACATGGCCGGCAAGCCCGCCACGTTCGCCAGCGGCGTGTACGGCGAATGCTCGAACAGGCGCGCCGTCCAGCCAACACCGTCAAGCTGTTCCTCCTTTTCGCCATAGCGGCCCAGCTGCCACGGCACATCCGGCATGGTGGGCGTCAGCAAGACGTCATACTGCTCGAACACGGCGCCTGCGTGGCGCGTGACGGTGTTGCGCACGTCGAGGGCCGCCACGAAATCGACGGCAGAGATCGTCTGGCCATGGCGGTAACAGGCCAGGGTTGCCGCTTCGAGGGTGTCCAGCGACACGGCGCGACCGCTTTCCTGCGCCAGGGCATCGATCCACGGCACCAGGTTGGCGCACCAGATGCCGGCATTCGCGTGCACGAACGCTTCCCACGACACGCCCAGCGCGGCTTGCATTTCTTCCACGTGGTGGCCCAGGCTTTGCAGCAGGCGCACGGTGGCGTCCAGCGCGGCGTCGACGGCGGGCACGGGATGGGCGCCATTGCTGGCGGCGCGTTGCACCCCGATGCGCAGCTTGCCCGGCGCCGCGCTCACCTGCGACAGCCAGCTGTGGCTGGGCGGACTCGTCACATACGGCTCACCCACCATCACGCCCTGCACGGCATCGAGCAAGGCGGCGCTGTCGCGCACGGTGCGGCTCACGCCCAGCTGCACGCCCAGGCCGCTGAAGATCTCGTCCATGGCGGGACCGTTCGACACCCGTCCCCGGCTCGGTTTGAAGCCGAACAGGCCCGTCGAGGCGGCCGGCACGCGGATGGAACCGGCCGCGTCCGTTGCATGGGCCAGCGGCACGATACCGGCCGCCACGGCCGCCGCCGCGCCGCCGCTGGAGCCGCCCGCGCTCAATGCCAGGTTCCACGGATTGCGCGTGGCGCCGTACAGCACGGGTTCCGTGGTGGTGGCAAAGGCCATTTCGGGCGTGCTCGTGCGGCCGAACGTCGCCAGGCCGGCTGCGCGGAACTGCGTCATCAGATGGGAGTCGAACGCGGCGACATGGCCGGCGCCCAGGCGGCTGCCCGCTTCGCTGCGCCGGCCCGCCATCGTGACGGCCACGTCCTTGATCAGGAAGGGCACGCCGGCGAACGGCGCAGTGCTGACTGTGCTGTCGATGGCCGACACATCCGCCGGCCACCGCTCGACCACGGCATTGATGCGCGGGTTGACGGCGGCGCAGGCGCGCGCGGCCGCATCCTGCAATTCGGCGGCGGAAACGGCGCCATCGCGCAGCAGCTGGGCCAGTCCCAGACCATCAAAGCTTGTATATTCATGGAGTTGCATCAGTTTATTCCTGTAATGGATGAAGTGTGGATATCACAGGAACTACTCTGGGGCTTGCGCTATCATAGTGGAAATGAATAGTTGATATACAAGGTATAGCCATGAACAATTTGCATAAACTGGATTTGCACAAGCTGGACCTGAACCTGCTGTTGACCCTGAATGCGCTGTTGATCGAACGCAACGTGACGCGGGCGGCGGCGCGGCTGCACCTGAGCCAGCCATCCGTCAGCGTGCAGCTGGGCAAGCTGCGCGCCGCCTTCGACGATCCGCTGCTGTTGCCCGGTCCGCGCGGCATGCTGCCCACGGCCCGGGCGCTGGCCCTGTTCGCGCCGCTGCAAGCCGTGCTGGCCCAGCTGGAGCAAGTCTTGCAGCCGGAATCGGCGTTCGAGCCGGCCACGGCCGAGGTGCGCTGGAACCTGGCGGCGGCCGACGCCACGGAATATGCGATCCTGCTGCCGATGCTGCCCGCCCTGCGCGCGCAGGCGCCGCTGTCGCGCATGGCCGTGTTCGAAGCCGTGCCGGCGCGCATGGCGCACGAGCTGGAAAGCGGCCAGGTCGACCTGGGCTTTTTGGCCCAGGAAGAAGCGCCGCCCGGCTTGCGCCATCGCACCCTGTTCACCGAGCACTATGTGCTGGCGGGCCGCCGCGACCACCCGCTGCTGCAGACGCCGCCCGACCTCGAGCAGTTTTGCGCGCTGGAATTCATCGTCGTCTCGCCCAACGGCGGGGGTTTTCGCAGCAACGTCGATACGGCGCTGGAGCTGCTGGGGCGAACGCGCAAGGTGGTGCTGTCCGTGCCGCACTTCCTCATCGTCCCGCCCCTGCTGGCCGCATCCGACATGGTGGCCCTGCTGCCGTCACGCCTGCTGAAGAACGCGCTGGGCCCGCTGCGCACATGCGAGCCGCCCGTCGCCCTGCCCGATTACGAGATGGCCATGGTCTGGCACGAGCGCATGCACCTGGACCCCGGCCACCGCTGGCTGCGCGAGCGCATCATGGCGTGGAACGAAAAGCCGGCTTGAGCCATTGACAAAGACCGGCAGGCCGTATACTGTCTCGCTTTATCACTAACTAAGTTAGCTATTAATTAGAATGAAGACTGCCGCACTGCCTCGCTGGCCGATTTTACTGGTCATGATCGTTTCCGAAATCATGGATCTTGCCGCATCCACCATCGTCAACGTCGGTGGACCCGCATTGATCGGCTCGCTGGGCGCCAGCCCGGCCCAGATGCAATGGGTCATCGGCGGCTACGCGCTGGCACTGGGCGCAGGCCTGGTGCTCGGCGGCCGGCTGGGCGACCGCTTCGGCCGACGCGCCATGTTTCTCCATGGCCTGGCCGCGTTTACCATCGCCTCGCTGCTGTGCGCCATGGCGCCGACCATCACCGCGCTGATTGCCTGTCGCCTGCTGCAAGGGCTGGCCGGTGCGATGCTGTTGCCGCAAGGTTTAGGGTTGCTGCGTGAAAACTACCAGGGGCCGGATCTGGCCAGGGTGTTTGGCATCTTCGGCCCCATCCTGGGTCTGGCGGGCATCCTTGGGCCCGTGCTGGGCGGGATGCTGCTCGAAGCGAATTTGTTCGGCCTGGGCTGGAGAGCCATGTTCCTGATCAATATTCCCATCGGCATCGCCTGTTTTCTGGTGGCTTGGCGCTACCTGCCCCGCCGTCCGGGCGACCGCGCCGTCAACATCGACCTCGCCGGCGCCAGCCTGCTGGTGCTGGCGTCGGTGTTCCTGGTCTTGCCGCTGGGCGAGGCTGGCGCATGGCCAGCCTGGGGATGGCCGGTGATCGCGATGGCCGTGCTGGGCTTCGGCCTGTTCGGCCTGCGCCAGTCCGCGGTGGTGCGCGCCGGACAGGCGCCGCTCATCATGACGTCGATCTTCCAGCGCTCCGCCTACACGGCCGGGCTGGCCGGCATTGCCCTGTTCTTTTGTTCGCTCGTCGGCATGCAGCTGGTCCTGACGCTCTTCCTGCAGATCGGGCATGGCTTGACGGCGGGCGAAGCAAGCATTGCCAACCTGCCATTCGCCGTGGGCACGGCGTGCGGCGCCACCCTGAGCGGCGCGTTCCTGGCGGCGCGTTTCGGCCGCAAGGTGCTGCAGCTGGGCGCCGGGGTCCAGCTTGCCGGCGTGGCGCTGCTGCAATTTGAATTGGGCAATACCGCGGCATTTTCTGTCTGGCATGTGGTGCCCGGCATGCTGGTCTGCGGCATCGGCGCCGGCCTCGTGATCGCAGCCTTGTTCAGCATCATCCTGGCGGCCCTCGATGACAAGCAGATCGGTTCCGGTTCCGGCGTGCTGTCTGCCGTGCAATCGATTGCCGCTTCGATCGGCGTGGCCGTGTTCAGCGGCGCATTCTTTGCCGCGCATCCCGCCATGACGCCGGACCTGGCGCTGGGCGCCGCACTGACGATCCAGGCCTGCATACTCATCGCCTTCATGGGCGTGACGTTTTTCTTTCCCATCGCTGCAAAACTTGAGGTAAGCCATGCATGACCAGGAAACACACATGAATACATTCGCGGCAGAAGATCCGCGCGGCATGCACATCGCCGGCGATGTCATCGGCCGCCAGCTGCAGGATATCGCGATCCTGACGCGCGAAACGGCGTTGCACCTGAGCACCGCCATGGGCATCAACCAGACCGACCTGGCCCTGATGGAGCAGTTGATCACGCACGGTCCCCTGTCTCCGAATGAGCTGGCCTCGCGCCTGTCCGTCACGACGGCGGGCGTGACGCTCGTCATCGACCGCCTGGAACGGGCCGGCCACGTGACGCGCGTACGCCAGCAGGACGACAAGCGCCGCGTGCTCGTGCATCCGGTGCAGGCATCGGTGGCGCAAACGTACCGGCATATCGCGCCGATGCTCAACGGACTGGACGCGGTGCTGGGCGGCTTGTCCGCCGACGAGCGCACGACGATAGAACACTTTCTCCAGCAAGTGATCACGGTTTACCAGACCACCTTGCCAACCACATCAGAAAAGAAGATCAAATGACGAAGAAACGAAAAATCCTGGTCACGGGGGCCAGCGTCGCCGGCCCCACCCTGGCTTACTGGCTGTCGCGCCTGGGCATGGACGTCACCGTTGTCGAGCGGGCGCCCGAATTCCGCGATGGCGGACAAACGATCGACGTGCGCGGCGCAGGCAAGCTGGTGGCCCAGCGCATGGGACTCGAAAGCGCCATCCGCGCCAAAAGCACGCATGAAGATGGCATCCGGTTTGTCGATGCGCAAGACCGCACGCAGGCGGAATTCGGCATCGGCGCCTTTGGCGGCAACGGCCCGGTGGCCGAGCTGGAAATTTTGCGGGGGGAACTGGCCAGGCTGCTGATCGGGCATGGCCGCGACGCGGTCGACTACCGCTTTGGCGACAGCATCGCGGCGCTCGAAGAATTGCCGCATGGCGTCAAGGTGCGCTTCGAACAGGGCGGCGAAGAAATGTTCGATCTCGTCATCGGCGCCGAAGGCGTCGGCTCGCATACGCGCAAGCTGGTGTTCGGGGACGAAGTCCAGCGCCGCTCGTTCAAACTCTACACGGCCTATTTCACCATCCCGCGCGCGCCCGGCGATGAACGCCAGATGCGCTGGTTCAATGCCCCTGGCGGCCTGAGCGTATGCCTGCGGCCCGACAACCTGGGCACCACGCGCGCCCTGCTGTCATTCCAGGAAGCGCCCAGCGCCTATGAAAAACTGCCGATTGCCGAGCAAAAAGCCCTGCTAAAGCAGAAATTCGGCGCGCTGGGGTGGGAAACGCCGCGCATCCTGGCGGCCCTGGACGCCGCTCCCGACCTGTATTTCGACCAGATTTCCCAGGTCAGAATGCCGCGCTGGTCGAAGGGCAGGATCGCCCTCGTTGGCGACGCCGCCTATTGCGCCTCGCCCATCAGCGGCATGGGCACGAGCCTGGGCATGTGCGGCGCTTACGTGCTGGCCGGGGAACTGGGACGCCACGACGATCATACGCAGGCATTTGCCGCGTATGAAACGATCATGCGCCCCTATGTCGATCAGGCGCAGGACGTGCCCACCTTCGCGCCGCGCCTGGCTTCGCCGCACTCGCGCGCCGGGATCGCCGTCGGCCATGCCATGTTGCGCATGTCAAATGTGCCGATTATCAAGACGATCCTGGCCAGATTCCTGACGCCCAAGGCCGATGCCATCACGCTGCCCGAGTATGCGGACATGGCCTGAGGCAGGCGAGCGGCAGGTGGGCGGCGGGTAGCAGGCGTGCATGGGCATACACGAATTGTTGCCGTGATGCACTAGGCAAAATTACCTAGTCGATCGAAAGAAATTCCCAATTTCCGCCGTGGCGACGACTGCGTAAGCTTGGCCCTGATAATAAAGGGTCACCATGAACGCCATTTCCATCCTGCATCGCGGTTCGCGCCGCCCTCCCGCCGTCTTCTTTCCGATCACCACCTGGCTGTTGCTCCTGGGCATGCTGGCCTTCTGCGCCGGCGCCTGGGCCGCGCCCGCCGCGGCGCCATCCAGGCCCGCCGCCTCGGCCGAGCTGATCAAGCGCGGCGAATATGTCGCCCGCCTGGGCGACTGCGTGGCGTGCCACACCAGCCCGAACGGCGCCGCCATGGCCGGCGGCCTGGAGCTCAAGACGCCGTTCGGCACCATCTACAGCACCAACATCACGCCCGACGCGAAGACGGGCCTGGGCACGTACACCTTCGCGCAATTCGACCGCGCCATGCGCAAGGGCGTGGCGGCGGACGGGCACAACCTGTATCCGGCCATGCCCTACCCTTCCTACGCCAAGATCACGCCCGACGACATGCAGGCGCTGTACGCCTATTTGCAGCGCGGCGTGGCGCCCGTGGCGCAGCAAAACCGCGAAACGGACATGAAATGGCCGTTCAGCATGCGCTGGGGCCTGTCGCTGTGGAACGCCGTCTTCCTCGACGACGCGCCGTTCAAGCCCGACAGCGCCAAGTCGGCCATGTGGAACCGCGGCAGCTATCTGGCCCAGGGCCTCGGCCATTGCGGCTCTTGCCACACGCCGCGCGGCGTGGCTTTCCAGGAAAAGACCATGGGCCAGGATGGCAGCGGCGGCAAGCATTATCTGTCCGGCTTCACCTTCGACGGCTGGCATGCGGTGAACCTGCGCAACCTGTGGACGCCGGGCGACATCGTGCAATTGCTCAAGACGGGCCGCAACAGTTTCGGCACGGCAGCGGGCAGCATGACGGAAGTCATCACGCACAGCACGCAATATTTCACGGATGGCGATCTCGACGCGCTGGCGCACTACCTGCACGGCTTGCCGGCCAAGGACGGCGCGGCCGCGCCGCCGAAGAAAGCCGCGCCGATGGTGGCAACCGGCAGCGACGCCCTGTACAACACGCGCGGCGGCCTCGGCTACCTGCAGTTTTGCGCCACCTGCCACCGGCGCGACGGCCGTGGCGTGGACAACATCTTCCCGCCGCTGGCGCAGAACGACTCGGTGCAGTCGAATGATGCCACTTCCGTCATCCATATCGCGCTGACGGGCTGGCAATCGGCCGTCACGCAGCATTCGCCCCGCTCGTTCGGCATGCCCGCGTATGACCGCCTGTCGGACACGGAACTGGCGGAAATCCTCACCTTTGTGCGCGGCAAGTGGGGCAACCACGGCGCGCCCGTCACGCCCGCCCACATCGCCAGGGTGCGCAAGGAACTCAAGCTCAAGGCGCCGGACGCGGGCGGCTTCGTCACGCCCCGCTTCGCCGCCCTGACGGCCGATCCGAATGCCAGCCAATTGATCCACGGCATGCAACTGATGACGGAAACGCGCGCCCGCCTGCCGCAAAACGTGGGCAACGACCTCAATTGCAGCAGCTGCCACCTGAATGGCGGCACCGTGGCCAACGGCTCGCCTTTCCTCGGCATTTCCGCCTTCTTCCCGGCGGAAGCGCCGCGCGCGGGCAAGGTCATCAGCCTGGGCGAGCGCATCAACGGCTGCTTCCGCCGTTCCATGCACGGCAAGCCCCTGCCCGTGGACGGCCCCGACCTGCAGGCCATGGTCGCCTACATCGACTGGATGAAGGGCGCCACGCAAGCGAACGACAAGGTGGCGGGACGGGGCGTGGCGAAGATCGACCGCGCTCTGCTGCCCGATCCCGTGCATGGCAAAAAAGTGTATGCCGAGCAATGCGCCGTCTGCCATGGCGCGAATGGCGAGGGCATCCGGGGCGCCAACGGCGAGGTGGCTTTCCCGCCGCTGTGGGGCGAGCGCTCGTTCAATATCGGCGCCGGCATGGCCCGCACCTACACGGCGGCCGGCTTCGTCAAAGCCAACATGGTGATGGGCCACGGCCAGAAATTCCCGCTGGGCCAGGGCAACCTGTCCGACCAGGACGCCGTCGACGTGGCCGAGTATTTTACGCACATGCCGCGCCCGGACTTCCCCGACAAGGTCAAGGACTGGCCGAAAGGCGGCAAGCCCAGGGATGCGCGCTACTGACGCCCCAACGGCCTTGTAATCTGCTACGCTCATGCCACGACCATCCGAGGAGTCTTGCATGAGCAGCAACATTCACCACGCGGCGGCCGGCGGTTATGCCACGGCGGCCGCCAGCTACGTCAAGGGCCGGCCCGATTATCCGCCCGCCGTGTCGGCCTGGCTGAAGGATAGCCTGGGCCTGGGGCCGGGAGCCAGCGTACTGGACCTGGGAGCCGGCACGGGCAAGTTCACCCCGCGCCTGCTGGACACGGGCGCTGCGGTGATCGCCGTGGAACCCGTGCCGGCCATGCTGGCCAAGCTGGCTGCGGCCCTGCCGCAAGTGACGGCGCTGGCGGGCACGGCAACGGCCATTCCCCTGCCCGATGCCGCCGTCGATGCCGTGGTCTGCGCGCAGGCGTTCCACTGGTTCGCCACCCCGGCGGCGCTCGACGAGATCCTGCGCGTGCTCAAGCCGGGCGGCAAGCTGGGCCTGGTATGGAATCTGCGCGACGCCAGCGTGCCCTGGGTGGCAAGACTGGACGCCATCGTCAACCAGGCGGAAGGCGACACGCCGCGCTATTACACGGGCGCCTGGCGCCAGGTATTTCCCCATGCGGGGTTGACGTCCTTGCAGGAAAGCCATTTTTCCCACGGCCATACGGGGTCGCCCGAAGACGTGCTGTTCAACCGCGTGCGCTCGACCAGTTTTATTGCCGCCCTGCCGCCGCAGGAGCGCCAGCGCATCGACGAGGCCATCGGCCGGCTGATCGCGTCCGAAGCAGCCCTGCAGGGCCGGCAAACCATCAGCGTGCCGTACCAGACAGCCGCCTTCGTGGCGCAGAAACAGGCTGCCTAGATGTCCAGGGAAGCCGGCCAGGAACGTGCCGCGGGCGAGCCGCCTGCCCCCTCCGACACCTGGCTGGGCAAGCTGGGGCCTGGCCTGATCACGGGCGCGGCCGATGACGACCCCAGCGGCATCGCCACGTATTCGCAGGCGGGCGCGCAGTTCGGCTTCGGCATGCTGTGGACCGTCTGCCTGACCTTTCCCCTGATGCTGGGCATCCAGGTGATCAGCGCCAAGATCGGCCGGGTCAGCGGCCATGGGCTGGCGACGAATATCCGCCGCCACTATCCCCGTTCCTTGCTGTACGCCATCGTCGGCTTGCTGCTGCTGGCCAATGTCATCAATATCGCCGCGGACGTGGCCGCCATGGGCGATGCCATGACCCTCATCGTGGGCGGCCCGCCCCATGTGTATGCGGTGGGCTTCGGCCTGCTATCGCTGCTGTTGCAAGTCTTTATTCCGTATCAACAATATGTGCGCATCCTGAAATGGCTGACCCTGGGCTTGCTGGCCTATGTGGCCACCGTGCTGACCGTGCACATTCCCTGGGGCGAAGTGGCGCTGCGCACCATCTGGCCCAAGCTGGCCTGGTCGGCCGCCTCGATCACGATGATCGTGGCCGTGTTCGGCACGACGATCAGCCCCTATTTATTCTTTTGGCAGGCATCGCAGGAAGTGGAAGAATTGCGGGCCGATGCGGGCGCGCAAGCCTTGCGCCGCACGCCCGAGCAGGCGCCGCGGCAATTCCAGCGCATCAAGATGGACACGGCCATCGGCATGGGTTTCTCCAACCTGGTCGCCTTCTTCATCATGCTGACCACGGCCGTGACCCTGGGCGCGCAAGGCATCACGCATATCGATACGTCGGCCCAGGCCGCCTCGGCCCTGCGCCCCATCGCGGGCGACTTTGCCTTTGCCCTGTTCAGCCTGGGCATCATCGGCACGGGCTTGCTGGCCATTCCCGTTCTGGCCGGCTCGGCCGCCTACGCCATGGCGGGCGCATTCCACTGGAAAAGCAGCCTGGAACTGGCGCCGCGCGCGGCCAAGAAGTTCTACGGCATCATCGTCACTTCCACCGTGCTGGGCGCGGCCCTGTGCTTCACGCCGCTCGATCCCATCAAGGCGCTGTACTGGAGCGCCGTCATCAATGGCGTCATTTCCGTGCCCATCATGGCCTTGATGATGGTCATGGCGTCGCGCCCCGCCATCATGGGAACGCTGACCATTTCGCGCCGCCTGCGGGCGCTGGGCTGGCTGTCGACCATCGTCATGGCGACGGCCGTGCTGGCCATGTTCGCCAGCATGGCGCTCTGACGCCTAGGCCGGCTTCGGCGTGAGCATCCCTGCCACGATAGCGAGCACGGTCTGGCGCGGCAGCAGGCGCGGCAGCCAGGCCAGCAGCCGGTTGGCGCGCCCCGCCACATGGCTGCTGCGGCCCCGGTCGAGCGCCCGCAGCGCTGCATCGACGACGGCTTGCGGCGCCATGCGCTTGCCCACGGCCGCTTCGGGCGCGGCCACCACGTCGAAGAAGGGCGTGTCCGTCGCGCCCGGGCACAGGGCCAGCACGCGCACGCCGCGGCGGCGGTTTTCCGCCCACAGCGCTTCCGAAAACGACAGCACGAACGCCTTGCTGGCGCCGTAAACCGCCATGTAGGGATCGGGCTGCAGGGCTGCCGTGGATGCAACATTGATGATGGCGCCCCGCCCTTGGGCCAGCATGTGCGGCAAGGCACAATGCGTCAATTCCATCAGGGCCATGCAATTGACGCTCACTTCCAGCCCCTGGCGCGCCAGATCGGTGTCTTCGAAACGGCCATGCGTGGCGAAACCCGCGTTGTTGATCAGCACATCGGGCGGCATGCCCAGCGCGCACGCCTGCGCATGGGCGTTCTGCGCGGCGCCGGGCAAGCCCAGGTCGGCCACCAGCGCATGGGCGCGGATGCCGTGGCGCCGGGAGAGTTCGCTGGCCAGGCTGTCGAGCACGGCGCCGGAGCGGGCCAGCAGCAGCAAATGGGCGCCGCGCGCGGCCAGGGTTTCCGCAAAAACGCGGCCGATGCCGGACGAGGCGCCCGTGATCAGCACGGTCTGGTTGAAATAGTCGTATGGGAGCATGGCAAAAGTGTCGTGGTTGAAAGTGTTTCTAATGTAAACTGTGGTCTTTAGTCCACGGTCAAGCGTGGAACGCACATGAGTAGAAAGACAAACAGATATGCGCATCGGAGAAATCACCCGCCTGACGGGCGTTTCAAGGGACACGGTGCGCTTCTACGAGCGCCAGGGATTGCTGGACGAAGCGCCGCAGCCGGGCCTGACGAATAATTACAAGGAATATTCGGCGCAGGCCTTGCGGCGCATCGAGCTGATCGGTCACGCCAAGGCGCTGGGGTTTACCTTGAAGGAAATCGCCGAAGTCATTGCTGTATGGCAGGAAAACGCGCTCGATGCGCATACCAAGCGTGCCATGCTGGAAACGAAAATTGCCCAGATCGATGACAAGGCCCGCTCGATGGCCGTGCTGCGCGCCGGTCTCGTCGATGCGCTGGCCAAGGTGGAGACGGGCTGCGACGATGCGGCGCCAGCGCCTGTCCGGAGACAAGAATAAATACAAGGAGAATCAATGAGCAACCATTACATGCGGTATCGCCACCTGGCGATCGAGGGCGCCAAGCCTGCCCCCACGGCGCAGCAGATCGCCGCCATCGAAGCCTTGCTGGAAGCGCCCTTGCCGCCCGCCTTCCTGGCGTTCCTGCAAGTGGCCAACGGCGCTTATTTCGATTACACCTGCGATGTGCCGGACGGCAATGGCGGCGTGGAAAAAATGGGGTTCAATACCTTCTTCAGCGCCGACGAAGGCGATTTCTGCGATGAAACCTTGGTGGGCGAAATCCGTGCCGCGCGCCAGCATACTGACATGCCGGTGCGCATCCTGCCTTTCGCCCGCGATGGCGGCAATTCCATGGTCTACCTGGACCTGACGCAGGAAGGCGGCGGCCGGGTGCTGGCCTATGTGCAGGAATTACCCGACTGGACGGGCAAGCGCGCGCACGGCCTGATGACGCTGGCGCCCTCGTTCGATGCCTGGCTGGACAGCCTGTATATCGACCGCGACACGGTGCTCGATGAACTCGAACACAGCGTTTCGGAACCCGCCCACCTGGACGCCATGGCGGAATGGCTCGATATCGGCATGCCCGCCTGGCGCCGCGACGCGGGCATCGCCGCTTTGTTTGCTCTGAAACAAGTCGAATTGTGCGCTAACGAACAGGACTAATCCTACGGGAATCATCGTGCGTGTCCTATGGGTGTGCGCAGGCTGCTGGCTTAACATTGTCACCAGCTTGTAGAAAAAACCACTCATGCACCCATGATATGAAAGGATTTCCCATGCGTATTTCGACCACCAGTTCCCGCACGCCCTCCCTGAAAAGCGTGGCCATCGGTGCCGCCGTGGCGCTCTTGAGCGGCATTGCCATCAACAGCATCGCCGCTGCCGCGCCGGGCGCCTACGACAAGCAATTCCTCGGCAAGGCCGCCGACGCTGGCAGCACGGAGATTGCTGCCAGCAAAGTGGCGCAAAGCAAGAGCAGCAATGGGGAGGTGAAGAAATTCGCCGACGCCATGGTCACGGACCACACGAAAGTGGCTGACGAGCTGAAACAGCTGGCCAGCAGCAAGCAGATCGAGGTGAGCGACCAGCCCAGCGCGAAACACAAGGCGCAGATAGACAAGCTGGGCCGCCTGGAAGGCCCCTCCTTCGACAAGGAATATGCAGCCGCCATCGGCGTGGCCGCGCACAAGGAAGCCGTGAAACTGTTTACGGATGCCAGCCAGAAGGCCAGCGATCCCGACATCAAGGCCTTTGCTGCCAAGACATTGCCAGCGTTGCAACATCATTTGGACATGGCGAACGCACTGCATGCGGCATTGGCGAAATAGACAGCCATGCGGGGAAATACTTGCGGTACGTGCCGTACAGCAAGTATTTCTGCTCTTGACATACAATGCGGCAACTTCGCTTTCGGCCATGCCATGACTTCATGCAGCTACTCAAGAAAACCGGCCTGATCGCCGCCGCCATCCTGTTCGCCATCCTGCTTGCCGGCTGGCTCTTCATCAAGGTGAGCGCGGCGCGCAATGCCACCGTGTATGCGCAACAGTGGAACGAGCAAGGCACGTGCGTGATCAAGACCTACGTGCCGCACTACGGCAACGGCGTGCCGCAGAACATCGTACGCGCGCTGAGCACATCCACGTTCTTCCGCGTCTACCACAAGGATGGCACCTTGCTGGAAAGCACGGAATGGGTGCTGGACATGCATGAAGACGGCATCCTCGACCATGCCCACTGGGGCCAGAACCGCGCCATCTACCCGACGGACATGGGGTATGAAGGCTGGACCTTGCCCGAATGCGCGTGATCCCGGAGCCATGATGCAGAAAACCAAGCCAGCGGGATTGCGCAGCCCATGGGTCGATTTGCCGTACGAGCCCACGCTTTACCATTTCCTCGGCCCCTTCGACGTCTACGACCGCGAACACACCTTGGGCGTGGAGCTGGACGCCTGGGACATGAATGATCCTGTCCGGCGCGCGGCGCTGATACGGCGCGATATCACTTCGCAATACAAGGAACTCAGCTACCGCCACCGCCATGCGCTGGTGGCCGTGCTGGCGCAAGCCTTGCAAGACCCCGCTTACGATTTCCAGGCCATCCTCGAACACGACCCCGAAAGCACGCATGCGCTGCCTGCCCGGTGGGATGAAATGGCCGACCCGCGCGCCTTCTTCGCCGATATCTACCGGCTGGTGCGGCAGGACTGGCGCGATGACCTGGCGCGCGCGGCGGCGGAAGACCCGGCCGGCTGGTGATGCGGTGCGGATGCCACACTAGCATTCCGATAGCCTGCGCCCTCCTTTCCCCTCTGAAAACACGCTTGCGGCATGCTGCGCGCGGCGTTGCAAAAACGCCCGTCTGAAAAAAATCTGTTGCACCAGCGCATGTCCGCTGGCATCGCGCTACCATGAATCGTCGGCACTCCCCTCACCGCGCCGGTTCCCCGCCGGCGTCCCTCAGCCGCAATTTGAAGGAGACTCTCATGCCCCAGTTCGCCCCTGCCATATGCCTGTCGCTCATCCTTTCCGCCGCTGCCGTGCCGTTGGCGGCCCGTGCTGCCGAAGGCGGCGCCACGCGCGCCGATGCCGAAGCCATGGTCAAGAAAGGCGTGGCCTACATCAAGAGCGCCGGCGATGCCAAGGCGTATGGCGAGATCACGGCCAAGTCGCCGCAATTCATCCTGCACGACCTGTACCTGGTCGTGTATAAGCTCGACGGCACGGTCGCCGCGCATGGCGCCAATCCGAAAATGGTGGGCAAGAACCTGATCGAATTGAAAGATATCGATGGCAAGGCTTTCGTCAAGGAAAGAGTCGACCTGGCCAGGAGCAAGGGCACCTTCTGGCAGGAATACAAATTCACGAATCCGGAAACCAAGAAGATCGAGCCGAAAGTGATGTATTGCGAAAAGCTGGCCGAGACCGTCGTCTGCGGCGGCATCTACCTGTAGCCAGGCGCCGCGCCGCCAGTGCCGCGATGGTTTTCCAATCTCTTGACGATATGGGTTCCGATGAAAATCGCACAGAAGATGTTGATCGTCCCGGTGGTGGCGCTGGCTTGCCTGCTGGCCATGGGGGCCTTGTCCTACTTCGCCATGCAGCAGAACGAGCAGCGCATGCGCGCATTGAAGGACGTCACCCTGACGGCCGAGCGGCTGGCCAACCAGCAAGCCATTGCCCTGGGCCAGGTGCACGCCGACGCGTACGCGAAGATCGCCATCGCCGCCAGCCTGTCGGACGCACAGTTCAAGCAATTCGGCGCGCAAACGGATGGCCAGCTGAACGCCATCGCGCAAGGCTTGAAGGAACTGCAGACATTCTCGGGCGCCGCCACGGAAGCGGGCCAGGCATTGCCGGGCCTCGAGCGCTACCGCGCCAGCGTGGCGCAGGCGCTGGACCTGGCCTCGATGGACCCGAATACGGGCGTGGCCGCGATGCAGAATGCTGCCACGCACTACCAGCAAGTGCGCGGGCAACTGCGCCAGGTATTGCTCAACCTCGACCATCACACGGTCGATGCCTTGCAGGCGACCAAGAATGCGGGCCAGCGCGCCGCCTGGCTGTCGCTGGGCACCATGGCCATCGGCTTTGCCTTGCTGGCCCTGATCGCCACGTGGGTGGCGCGCTCCGTCGTGCGGCCCATCGACGAGGCGTGCCGTGCGGCGGAAAGCCTGGCTGCGGGCGACCTGACCATGCACATCGATGCCCAGGGCGAAGATGAGGTGGGCAAGCTGTCGCGGGCGCTGGCCACCGTGCTGAAAAACTGGAACACTTTATTGGGCGACATACGCCAGGCGGGCTCCACCATCACGGTGGAAGCGAGTGAAATCGCGCTGGGCAATGCGGACTTGTCGGCCCGCACGGAGTCGCAAGCCCATTCCTTGCAGGAAACGGCGTCATCGATGCATGCCTTGACCGATACCGTGCGCGAAAACGCCAGCCATGCGCACCAGGCCAACCAGATGGTGTTGTCGACCTCGAACGTGGCGCTGGAAGGCGGCCGCGTGGTGGGCCAGGTGGTCGAAACGATGGGCTCGATCAAGGCCAGTTCCGGGCGCATCGTCGACATTATCGCCGTCATCGACGGCATCGCCTTCCAGACGAACATTCTTGCCTTGAACGCGGCCGTGGAAGCGGCGCGCGCGGGCGAACAGGGACGCGGCTTTGCCGTCGTCGCCACGGAAGTGCGGGGCCTGGCGCAGCGCTCGGCCACGGCGGCGCGCGAAATCAAGCAGCTGATCGAGGATTCCGTGGCCAGGATAGAAACGGGCAGCGAGCTGGCCGACAGCGCCGGACGCACCATGGGAAATATTGTCGCCTCCGTCCAGCAGGTGACGGAAATCATGAACGACATCACGGCGGCCAGCCAGCGCCAGAGCAAGGGCATCGAGGAAGTCAACAATGCCATCACGGAAATGGACGAATTGACCCAGCGCAATGCCGCCCTCGTCGAGCAATCGGCTGCCGCCGCGCAAAGCATGCAGGACCAGGCGCATGATTTATTGCGCGTGGTCGACGCCTTCCGCCTGGGCGATGGCGGCCCGCCGTTGCTGCCCCGCTAGCGACCGTGCGGCATGGCGGCCCGGGCGCAGGCCAGCATGTTGCTGCCCGCCGCGGCCAGCGCGGGGTCCGGGTCCGCCTGCAAGGCGCTGCCGCGGCTGTGCTGATCCGCATAACTGCCCAGCATGGCCGCATACAGCGAGGCCTGCTCCTGCTTGCGCCAGGTGGCGCTGGGCATATTGCCGGGAGTGACAGGTAGGCCGGCGCTGAAGTAGCCATACAGGCCGCCGATCCGCTTCCTGTGCAGCCATTCCATCAATTGCACGATGCGGTACTGTTCCAGCAGGCTCAATTCGCTGACATTGACGCTGGACAAGGTGTAATACAGTTCCAGGCGGGCCATCCAGTTGCCCTTTTCACCGGCCGCCGCCAGCGCATCCCAGGCAGGACCGGAGCGCACCCGGCGCTCATCTCCCGGCAATGCCATCCAGGCTTCAACAAAGGCCTGGTCCGGCATGGGGCCGTAGTAGTCGGGCGCGCGGCAGACGAACCGGCGCGCATCGGGTCCGCCATCCTTGAGCGCGTCGCCAATCTGTTTGGCGACCTGGTCGCCGCTGCGCAGCAGGCGCGTGCCATAGCTTTCCAGGGTCCAGCTCGAAGGCAAGCGCCCCAGCCAGGCCAGCGCATCGTCGTTGGCCCGGGCCGCCACGGCGTAGGCGGCGATCCTGGCCTGCATCTCGACTTCCTTCTGCCGCTCCGCCAGCTTGCGCGCATCCTGCTCTTCATCATAGCGGCTCGTGGTCTTGGCCAGCTGCATGCATTGCTGGAAGGCGTCAGGGGCACCCTGCCAGCATTCGGCGGGCACCTTCAGCTGCCAGCGCATGCTGACGGTTTTCAGCACATAGTTTTCTTCGCCCTCCTCGCCCCTGAGATAGGCGCGGCCGTCCGCCTTCGTCACGCCTTGCGTCAGCTGCTTGCCGCCAAGCGTGCTCCAGGTATACGGATCATCGTCCTGCGGCACGCCGGGCACGGCGTACAGGGTCAGGTAGTGGCCCGCTGCGGCAGGCGCATCGGCGGCATGGCTCAAGGGCGAGAACAGGGACAAGACCAGTAAAGTTTTTTTAGGCAACAGTTTCAGCATGCAGCAATCGTCAATGCAGTTCGGTATGGCAGGCGCAGTCGTGGCCGCTGGCCGCCTCGGACAGGTTTTGCAGGATGGCGCAGTCTTGCGACGGCTGCGGCTGGTCGCACTGGTGGCGCAGGGTCACCAGTTGCTGCTGCAAGGTTTGCAGGTTCGCCATCTGTTCGGCAATGCGCAAGATATGATGGTCGAGCAACTCATTGACGCTCTGACAACCCTCGGCCGGATTGTTCTTAAATTCCAGCAAGGCGCGGATATCCGTCAAGCCGATCTGCAGCGAGCGGCAATGGCGGATGAATTGCAGCCTTTCCTGGTGTTCTTCGCGGTATTCGCGGTAGCCGGCGCTGTTGCGGCCCGGTTCCTGCAGCAAGCCCGCCTTTTCATAGTAACGCACGGTTTCCACGTCACAATCTGTCCGTTTGGCCAGTTCTCCGATACGCATGGCATCCCCTTTTTCATTCCAACTTGCAAATTCCGCTTGACCCTGTAGCGGCTACAGGGTTTCTAATGGAAGCATACACGAAACCGGAAGGATGATGCGATGCCGCACGATAGCCATAACCACGCACCTGACCACGAGCATGAGCATGACCACCAGCATGCGCACGAAGCAGCCCCGGCCGCCGCACCCAAGGCGTCCGGCTGCTGTTCCAGCCAGCATGCTTGCTCGTCGACGCCAGCCGCCCCGTCCGGCCCGGCGCTGCCCAGCGCTCCCATCGCTGGCGCCAGCACGGCCAAGTACCGCATCGCCAACATGGATTGCCCCACGGAAGAACGCTTGATCCGCAACAAGCTGGCCAATATGGCCGGCGTGGTGGGCCTCGATTTCAACCTGATGAACCGCGTGCTGGACGTGCACCACACCCTGCCCTCGCTGGCCACGGTGGAAGCGGCCCTGCACGGCATCGGCATGCAGGCCATTCCCATGGCGGCGGATGCCGTCGTCGCGCGCGACCCGGACGAAGGCAGCCTGAGCGGCCTGCAAAAGGGCTTGCTGGTCGTCTCGGGCCTGGCAGCGTTTGGTGCCGAAGCGCTGGCGTGGACCACGCATGAAGACAGTTCGCCCCTCGTCATCGCCCTGGCCCTGCTGTCGATCGCCTCGGGTGGCTGGCCGACGTTGAAAAAGGGCTGGATCGCCCTGAAAACGTTCACCTTGAACATCAATTTCCTGATGAGCCTGGCAGTCTTCGGCGCCATCGCCATCGGCCAGTGGCCGGAAGCGGCCATGGTCATCTTCCTGTTCGCCATTGCCGAGCTGATCGAAGGCTTGTCCCTGAACCGCGCGCGCAATGCCGTGCAAAGCCTGATGCAGCTGGCGCCCGACACGGCGACGGTCGCCGACGCCAGCGGCGCCTGGCAACAGGTGAACGTTGCCACGGTGGCCATCGGCACGGTGATGCGCGTCAAGCCGGGCGAGCGCATCGCGCTCGACGGCGTGGTGGCCAGCGGCGAGTCGTCCGTCAACCAGGCGCCGATCACGGGCGAAAGCATGCCGGTGGATAAGGCCGTGGGCGACGTCGTGTATGCGGGCACCATCAATGAACGGGGCTTGCTCGACGTCACCGTGACGGCCAACAGCGGCAACAGCACCCTGGCGAAAATCGTCAAGGTGATCGAGGAAACGCAAGGCAAGCAGGCGCCCACGCAGCGTTTTGTCGATAATTTCGCCCGTTACTACACGCCGGCCGTGGTCGTCTTCGCCATCCTCGTGGCCGTGCTGCCGCCCCTGCTGCTGGGCCAGCCATTCATGGCCTGGGTGTATAAAGCGCTGGTGATGCTGGTGATCGCCTGCCCGTGCGCGCTGGTCATTTCCACGCCCGTCACCGTCGTCAGCGGCCTGACGGCGGCCGCGCGGCGCGGCATCCTGGTGAAAGGCGGGCAATTCCTGGAAACGGGCTACCGCATCAAGGCCATCGCCGTCGACAAGACGGGCACCTTGACCATGGGCAAACCGGCCGTGACGGACGTGGTGGCCCTGGAGGGCAGCAGCCGCGACGCCATCTTGCTGCTGGCAGCAAGCCTGGACGCCAATTCGGCCCACCCCCTGGCCGCCGCCATCGTCAAGGCCGGTCCGCCGGCCAGCAGCCACTTGCCCGTGACCCAGTTTGCCGCCCTGCATGGTCGCGGCGTGCAAGGCACGATCGATGGCCAGACATACTATCTGGGCAATGCGCGCCTGATGACGGAATTGAACGTCCTGACGCCGGCATTGCAAACCATCCTGGCGCGGCTGGAACAACAAGCCTACACGGCCATGGTGCTGGCCACGCCCGCCGGCGCGCTGGGCGTGATCGCCGTGGCCGACGTGTTGCGCCCGACGGCCGCGTCCGCCATCGCCAGATTGAATGGGCTGGGCGTCACCACCGTGATGCTGACGGGCGACAATCTGCTGACGGCGCAGCGCATCGGCGATGAAGTGGGCGTCAGCCTGGTCAAGGCGGAATTGCTGCCGGAAAATAAGCTCGATGAAATCAAGGCCTTGCAGCAGCAGTTCGGCGTGGTCGCCATGCTGGGCGACGGCGTCAACGATGCGCCCGCCCTGGCGCAGGCGGACATCGGCTTCGCCATGGGCGCGGCCGGCAGCGATACGGCCATCGAGACGGCGGACGTGGCCTTGATGGATGATGAACTGGGGAAATTGCCTGAATTCATCAGCCTGAGCCAGCGCACGCGCAGCATCCTCGTGCAAAACATCAGCTTTGCCATCGGCATCAAGGCCGTCTTCTTTGGCCTGGCCTTGGCCGGCATGGCGACCCTGTGGATGGCCGTGTTCGCCGACGTGGGCGCCAGCCTGCTGGTGGTGGCGAACGGCCTCAGGCTGCTGCGCGGCAGTAAAGCCAAATAAATCCACGCGGAAAACTTTCCATCTGGACAATTGCTGTAAAAAAAGCTACTTTGGCGGCTGATCTCCACCTCTGCCGAAGTAGCCGATGACCTTTCTGCCCCGCCTGCCCCTGCTGACCACCTTGCTGGCTGCTGCCTCCCTGCATGCCGAACCGATGTTCTTCACCCCTTGCGCCGATACGGCCGCCCCCGGCAGCCTGTGCTCGGGCTTGAACGTGCCCGGCAGCTACGACGCCCAGGGCCGCGGCATCGGCGAGCCGGATGCCATGCACGTCTTCGTGCGCAAGTTTGCCGCCGACTTGCCTGCCGGCAAGCCCGCCAAGGGTACCGTATGGCTGGTGGCGGGCGGTCCCGGCGAATCGGGCGCGTCGTTCTACAACTTGCTGCCCACCTTGCGCCGCAGCTTTCCCGGCTTTGAATTCCTCATCCCCGACCACCGCGGCACGGGCAATTCCTCGCGCCTGTGCAAGGTGGAAGAGTCGCAACAGAGTCCCGGCGGCCGCGCCCTGGCTGGCGCCGAATGGGGCAGCTGCTTTGCCGGCATCAACTTGATGCCGGAATACGCGGGCCAGTTTTCCATCACCATGGCTGCGCGCGACTTGCAAGCCCTGATCGCAGGCGAACGCAAGGCCAAGGGCAGACAGCCGCCCGTGTACGTCTACAGTGTCTCGTATGGCACGCAGCTGGTCTTGCGCGCCTTGCAACTGGGGCCGCTGCCCGTCAAGGGCGTCATCTTCGACTCGCTGGTGCCGCCGCAAACGGATGCGCGCTGGGACTTGAGCCAGCGCTCGCACGTGGTCAACACGGTCGGCATGCAGGTACTGGCCCGCTGCGACGCGGACCCGGCCTGCCATGCGGCGATTGCCGAGCCGGCCGCCACCCTGTACCGCCGCGTGCTGGACAAGGGGCAAGCGGACCCCGCCCTGTTGGCGAAGATCCCCGGCAAGAACCTGAAAAATTTCCTTGGCGGCATGCTCGACGTGCCGGCCGCCCGCGCCCGCATCCCGTACTTGTTGCGCGAGCTGGACCAGGGCAAGGATGGCGAACTGGCGTCCGCGCGCGCCACGCTGACGCAGGCGGCAGCCAGCCTGGGCAGCTATCCCCAGTCGCCGCTGTCGATTCCGCTGGTCAGCATCATCAGCAATTCGGAAAACAATCTGCAACCCTCGTTGCGCCCCGGCTGGACCGCCGCCGACGTCGACCGCGACGAGGCTGGGTTGCTGTTTAGCAGTCCCCTGCCCCGCATCCTGCTGGGCGGCGGCTTGCCCACCTACCCGCGCGACAGCTATTTCGGCGCCTTGCCGGCGGCCATGCCGCCCACCCTGGTACTGCAGGGCACCCTGGACCCGAAGACGCCCTACGCGGGCGCGCAGGCGCAAGTGCAGGCCTTGACGCAGAACAAGGCCGGCAAGGTGGCCCTGTCCACCGTGCACAACGCCCCGCATTTCATCCTGTGGACGGCGCCCGCCTGCTTTGAACGGGCCAGCACGCGCTTTATTGCCGGCAAGCCGGCGCAGGATTGCACGCTGCAGTTCCCCCCAACCATATAAGAGGACGATATGCGCATCACCAGTCTGGCATTGCTGCTGTTATCTTGTTACGGCGCGGCGCAAGCGGCGCCGCCCGCTTCGCCATCCATCTGCGCCTCGCCCGCACAGCCCGTCCGCGAACAGGGCTATGTGCCCATCAATGGCATCGAGCAATGGATCACGGTCACGGGCGCCGCCTGCGGCAATCCCGTGATCCTGTTCATCCACGGCGGCCCCGGCAACGCGCTGAGTCCCTACGCGGATGCCATCTATGCAGGCTGGGAACGCCACTACACCCTGGTGCAGTGGGACCAGCGCGGCGCCGGCATGACGTATGCAAAACAGCAGCCAACGGAAGAAATGCCCTTGACGCTGGAGCAGATGCGCGACGACGGCATTGCCGTGGCCCGCTATATCGGGCAGCATCTGGGCCAGCGGAAAGTCATTTTGATGGGCAGTTCCTGGGGCTCGATCCTCGGTGTGCACATGGCCAAGGCCCAGCCGGAGCTGTTCCACGCATATGTCGGCACGGCGCAGGTGGTCAATGCGCGGGCCAATGAGAGCGGCATGTACCGGGAAGTGCTTGCGCTGGCGCAAGCGGCCGGCGATACGGCCACGGTGGACAAGCTGACGGCGCTCGGTGCGCCGCCATGGCGCGATCCGCGCAACTTCGGCATCTTGCGCCGCTTCGACCGCAAATATGAGGGATTGGTAACGGATGCACCGCCGAAACACTGGTGGCAGCCGGCGCCGTTCTACGCCACGCCGGCTGCGCTGGCAGCGGCCGAGGCGGCCGATGATTACTCGTACATCCAGTTCATCGGCATGCGCGGCGACGGCATGTTCGCCAAGGTCGACCTGCCCGCCTTGGGCACGCGCTTCGATTTGCCCGTGTTTTTCATCATGGGCGAAGCCGATCTGCTGACCTCGCCCGCCATCGCGCGCAGCTACTTCGACAGCATCACGGCGCCGGCCAAGGATTTTACCGTGGTGAAACGCGCCGGACACGACCCCAACCAGGTCGTGCTCGACGTCCAATGGACGGTCTTGCGCGACAAGGTGGCGCCGCTGTTGCGCTGATCCATCAGACCGCGCGGCGTGCCCGCAGATGCAGGTGGCGGATGGTGGCCGCGGCCGCCATCAGGATGGCGGAAGCCGTGGCCAGCACGACAATAAATGCCTTGTCGAAGGCGGAGCGGGCCAGTTCCGACACTTGCAAGCCCAGTTCGGCCGGCAATTGCTCGGCGGCCAGCAGCGCCGCATCGAGGGTGTCATGGGCATTCGGCAACAGGCCCGCGCTTTCCGGAATCACCAGGGTGGCACTGTAGACGGCGGACAAGATGGTACCCAGCACGGTCACGCCGATCACGGCACCCAGCTCATACGACACTTCCTCGATCGACGCGGCCATGCCGGCCTGCTGCGGCGCCACGTTCAGCATCACGGCGCTCGATGCGGCCGTCATCACGGCACCGAGGCCCAGGCCCAGGATCACCAGGCTGGCCACCTGCGCCGAGACGGCGGCATCATGCAGCACCAGGTACGATGCCATGCCGATGCCGGACAGCAGCAGCGAACCCCACAGTACCTTGGCCTTGTCGGCGCGCGGCAGCATGAAACCCGTCAGCGGTCCCGCGAAGACGGAGGCCAGCGGCAGCGGCAACAACAGCAGACCCGCTTCCAGCGGCGACAACTCACGCACCAGCTGCATGTGCTGGCTCAGCGCCAGTTCCATGCCGATCAGGGCGGCGGACGCCACCATGGCGGCGGCCACGGCGCTGGAAAACGGCAGTTCGCGGAACAGGGCAAAGTCGATCAGCGGCTTGGCCTGGCGCTTCTGGCGACGCACGAACTTCAGCATGAAGAAGGCGCCCACGGCAAACGAGGCGGCAGCCAGCGCATACGACGGCTGCGACTTGCCCAGCTCCTTGATCGCATATACGCCACCAAGCAGGCCCATCATGATTTGCAGCGAGCCCTTCAGATCCCACGGCTTGTCGCGGTTACCGGCCCGTTTTGGCAGCACGACGGCGGCCAGCACCAGGGTCAGCAGGACGATGGGCACGTTGATCAGGAAGACGGAACCCCACCAGTAGTGTTCCATCAGAAAACCACCGAGCACGGGGCCGAACGCGGCGCCGCCCGAAGCGATGGCCGCCCACACGCCGATGGCGAACGAGCGCTCGCGGTTGTCCGTAAAGGTCAGGCGGATGATGGACAAGGTGGCCGGCATCATCAAGGCGGCACCGATGGCCAGCAGCACGCGGGCAAAGATCAGCCACTCCGGCGCGGGCGAAAACGCGGCGCACAGCGAGGCGATGCCGAACACGGCCAGGCCGGCAAGGAAAACGGGTTTGTGGCTCAAGCGGTCACCGAGGGTGCCAAGGCCGGGCAACAGACCGGAGACGACCAGCGCGTACACGTTGATGATCCACAGTTTTTGCGAAGAAGTCGCCTGCAAGTCGCGCGTCAGCGCGGGCAAGGCGGTGTAGAGCACGGTCATGTCGACCACGATGAGGAACAAGGCGCTGGAGACGATGGCCAGCGTCAGCCATTTTTTCATTGGATGCATAAACAACTCATGGATTTTAGTGTAACTTTTAACAACTGTCGGTTTGGATGAATCTGGTGCTGCGCAAATATTTACGTTCCAGGCTGCCACGGGCCTGGGCTTGGCGGGGGCGGCGGGCGTCAGCCACGGTCGCCATCCTTGTCATCCACGGCGGCGGACACTGCGTCGAGTTCGCGCAGCATGACGACGGAGACTTGCTTGAAGCCGCGTCCCTTGAAGAAGGTCTGCGCCGTCAGGTTGTGCGCGCCGCATTCGAGGAACAGACGGGCGATGCCATGGCTGCGCAGCTCGCCGGCAACCCACTCCACCAGCTGGCTGCCGATGCCGCTGCCGCGCACGGAGGGCAGCAAGACCAGGTCGTCCAGTGCGGCGAACGATTTCGAGGCGCGCTGGCGCGTATCGATGGAGACCAAGGCCATGCCGACGATGGCGTCGCCCAAGGCAGCCACGGCCAGCAGGGTCGAATCGCCATGCGCCCAGTCATGCGACAGGGCGGCGCGGATTTCACCGCGTATGACCTCAGGCAAGTCCGCGCGCCAGTTGCCGGGCGCATCGGCGCGCTCGCCCTGCAGCTCCGAATGGGAGATATAGTCGGCGCTGACGTTATCAAGGTAGAGTTTGCACAGCGCATCTTCGGCGGTGGCGTCGTGACACCAGCTGAAGCTGATGGCGGGGTTATGGGCTTGAGCGTTTTTCATGGCGGATCTCGTGTTGTTGAAAATGTAAATGCATTTTATGTCGCCCCTGAATGGCATTCAAGTTAAAATCCATCTGTAAAACAGATAGGTGGATGCCATGCAATGGACTTTGGAACAAATGCGCTACTTCGAGGCGGCCGTCGCGGCCGGCTCTTTCTCGGGCGCGGCGCGCCGGCTGGGCCGCGCGCAATCGGTGGTCAGCACCTCGATCGGACTGCTGGAAGCGGAATTCGGCGTGGAACTGTTCGACCGTTCGCGCCGCAGCGCCGTGCTGACGGAAGCGGGCAAGGTGATGCACCTGGAAGCGTGCGAACTGCTGCGCCAGGCCGAACGATTGCAACTGCGGGCGCAGCTCTTGAGCGAGGCGCCCGAAGCCCAGCTGACCCTGGCCCTGGACGAAGCCCTGCCCTACCTGGCCATCAGCACCCTGGTGAAGGAACTGGCGGCGCGCTACCCGGCCCTGGAACTGGTGATGCTCAACGCCACGGCGTCGGAAGTGGCCCAATACGTGGAACAGCAGCAAGCGGACGTGGCCTTCCACTTCGACCGCGGCCCCATCTCCCCCGTGCTGGAACAGCAGCACATCGGCAGCGTGGCGCAAGGCGTGTTCGTCGCCAAAGGCCACCCCATGGCGCACGGTCAGGAAGTGAGCCGCAACGAGCTGACACGCTATCGCCAGCTGATCATGGATTCCGAGCTCAACCGCGAACACGCGTTCAGCCCCGCCGTCTGGTTTTCCGACAGTTTTTACAGCATCGCGGAAATGGTCGCGGACGAGTTGGGCTGGGCCATTCTGCCGCTGAACATCGCCAATTACGACAACTACAAGGGCTATCTGCAGGAAGTGCCCTGCCCCGCACTGGCCTTGTCGCGCCTGCCGGTGCGGCGCCTGTCGATTCACGGCAAAAAACTCAGCGAGACGAGTCTGTGGCTGACGACCAGGCTGGCGGAATTGCTGGCGGATGGGCCGCGGAGTAGTGGCCAGGATGTGGCTTGACGACGCCGGCGGCAACAGCACCACCCATTAGCCCCATTCATTCACAATCAAATTACCGGCAGAGCCTAAAATTATGAAAATAAGCTGCGACCATGTAGAAAAAGTTGAAATTGCGGTGGAGTTCCCGATTTCAATATTGTGCGAATATAACGGCCCTGACAATCTGGATGTCACGCTGGATGATAATATTACCTATCTGATTGATGAGGCTTTGAGAAAAGCCGGAGTACATGTAAAAAACAAAGCAATAAAAACATATTGCTCCGATAAAAATGAAGAAATTCTAAGTTATCAACTGACATTGATCGTTCAGCCACCAGGATTTAACTTGTATTGCATTGTGAACGACTTGACTCAGGAGAATTTTCATCAGGGATTATGTATTAAACTACAATCTCAGCATCATGGTTACAGAACCGTATATGCGGAATCCATAGGCGGATGAGGCTGGGCTGAGCCTTGATGTATTGCCAAGACCTGCATTCAAGGGCAAGCCAAGCGGCAGGTCGTTCCCTACCAGCCTTGATATGTCAGGAAGGACTGCAGCATGGATTTCGATTGGCATGGCGCTACCATCACCCGGCATACGGTCATTGATGCCAACTACAGGAACAGCCAGAACGTCAGGCGCTTCCTGCTTGCCCAGTGCGGGCCAAACTTCAAGTTTGACCGTGATTTCATGGTCTGGATACACGATGGCGCCGCCAAGACCATGGGCGATGTCGCGGATGAATGGATGCGCCGGCATCATCCAGCCGGTTATGCGTAAATAAACACAATAAGTACTGAAAGCTTTACATGATTCATTCAACTGTCGTAAGCAGCTGGCTCGCCATGGCAAAAGACGATGCCGTGGAAATCGATCCCGATAACATCAATCACGAAGCCATGACCAATATGTGGAGCTTTTCGCCCACGGAAGAGGAAACGCCGCAGATCCATGTGGCCGATATCGTTGCATTCATCGGAGAATTGATCGCGGCACGCAGCAGCGCGGTCAAAGGCGAAGAGATGCTGTTCTATTGCTGGCATGATGCGCAATGCCGCCAGTTGCGCTTCAGCCTGGTGTCGCGCTCGCATGGGCGGCTGCCGTTTCGCCGCGAGGTGCGCGAAACGCGGGAGCTGGCGCCGATCGTCGACCGGGTGGTGAACGGGGACTGGCGCAACGAGCATTTCATGCAGGAAGCGTCGGAGGAAGGCGATGCGCAAGAGTCGCTGCCGTTCATCCTGCCCGTCTTTGTCGTGCCCGTGCCGTAGCAATCAGTACGGCATCATCACATCAGGAAACGCGCGGGCCGGCACGCCTCCAGGGCTGACGCTGGCTGTCCATCGACGATTTCCCCGCCGGCAAGCTGGCCCACGATGGCGGCCAGCACGACGCCCGGATGCATGGCGCACACATACGCGCCGCCCACCTGCGGCAAGTAGCCGATGACGGGCACGCCATCGACCGGCATGGGGCGCAGGCCGACAGCGGCAAATTCCGGCGCGACCGCCTCGGCGCCGTCCAGTTCATTGCGGATCGCGCTGGCCGTGCGCTGCGCCACGGCGGCAGGCTGGTTTTCCGGCGCGTCATCCACATAATCTTCCGCCGCCAGCATGGTGCCATTCTCGGCTTGCCGCACTTCCATGGCATGGCTGGAGATGATGCCGCGCACCAGGCCCGGCGGCGCCATGTAGCGCAGGAAGATGGCGGGCGAGGCGTGGATGGGCAGGCTGGCGCCCAGTTTCTGCGCCAGCGCGGCAGTACCCGTGCCTGCCGCCAATACGACCATGTCCGCTTCAATGACGCCCGTGGCCGTTTCCACGCCCGTCACCTTCCCGTCCCGGACCACAAAGCCCGGCACGGGCGTGTGCGTGCGGACGGTTGCGCCCAGCGCCCGGGCCGCTGCCAGCAAGGCGTGGGTGGCGGCAACGGCATCGATGCCGCCCTGCTCCGGTTCGTGCAGCGCCTGTTCCGGCGGCTGCCGCAGCTGCGGTTCCAACTGGGCGATGCGCGCGCGGTCAATCACCATGGATGAGGCAGAGATACGCCCATCCTGCGTGCCGTACGACAAGGCGCCATGCCAGCGCACCGTCAAGCCTGGCACCTGCGTTTCCAGCCGGCGCCAGGCGGCGATGGCGCCGCCGCGCAGGGCCGCGATGGGATCAATCCCCGCGCAGGAGGCGTTAATCCAGGCAAACGAGGTGCCCGTCACGCCGGAAGCGATGCCGCCCGCCTCGACCACGGTAACTTTCACCCCCTTGCTGGCCAGGTGGTACGCGAGCGAGGCGCCGACGATGCCGGCGCCGATGACGACGATGCGTTCTGGGGTTTCATGATTCATAGTTGATAACGTTGATTTTATGACAGGACAGAGTCTACCCCAGCCGCCTGCAAATCCAGTGCATAAGCATGGCCATCGACAATGTTGCCTTCCACGATGGCAATATCGGGCACGGCCATTCCCTGCACGAAACCGCAGCGTTCCAGCACGCGGATCGACGCCGCATTGCCGTCGATGGCGTAGGCGCACAGGCTGGCCAGCCGCCATTCGTCTTGCGCCAGGGCGATCAGGTGGTGCAGCGCGGCCGTGGCCAGGCCCTTGCCCCCTTGCTGCTGCCCGATGCGGTAGCCGACTTCGGCCGTCTGCGCCTGCCCGTCGATATCCTTGAGGTTGGCGCGGCCGATCAATTGTCCGTGTTCATCGACGATGACGCAGGGGTGCATGCGTCCCTGTGCGTGCTCATCCAGGAATTGCGCGACGTGGGCATGGATGCCGTCGGTACTGTAAAAAGCGTCCGCACGCCGGTCGATATGGCGCTCGAACCAGGCCCGGTTGGCTTGCTCGAAGGCCAGCAAGGGCGCGGCGTCGTCGGGGCGCAGGGTACGTATGGTAAATGTGCTCATGGAGACTCCTGGAAAGGCATGAGTCTAGTGACGCGCCACCGGGCCCGTCAATCTTGATTCCATCAATCAATATAAAGTGACAAACGCTACAATGCCTGCCATGAACAACGATCTGTCCGCTCTTGACGCGGCGCGCCTGCTGGGCGTCAGCCTGCCTACCCTGTATTCCTATGTGAGCCGGGGCTTGCTGGCTTCCGTCAGCAATGGAGAATCGCGCCGCAAGCGCTATCCGCGGGAAGACGTGCTGCACCTGGCGGCCCGCAAGAATGACGCCAAGCGCGGTGGCCAGACGGCCGTGGCCGCCATGCACTGGGGTTTGCCCGTGCTGGAGACGCGCATTTCCCACATTTTCGATGGCCGGCTGCTGTACCGCGGCTGCGATGCGGCCGTACTGGCGCGGCACGCCACGCTGGAAGCGGCTGCCGGACTGCTGTGGGACGATGGCGCACGCGACTATTTCCAGCAAGACGCGCCTGCCCTGCCACAGTGGTTAGCCTGTGCGCCCGATGCGGCGCCGTTGATGCGCGCCATGCTGGCCATGGCCATGCCGGCATCCGGGCCTGCGCCAGCGGACTTGCTGCAGTCCGGCCCCGCCCTGATGCGCCTCCTGGCCGCCGCCCTGCTGCAGACGGCGCCGTCCGCGCTGCCGTTGCACCAGCAGCTGGCCCAGGCGTGGCAGGCGGACGAGGAGCAGGCTGAACTGCTGCGCGCCGCCCTCGTGCTGCTGGCCGACCATGAATTGAATGCATCGACCTTTGCCGTGCGCTGCGTCGCTTCGACGGGCGCCAGCCTGCCGGCCGCGCTGGGCGCGGGCTTGGCGGCCTTGTCCGGTGACAAGCACGGCGGCGGCAGCGCGGCGGCCCGGCGCATGTTGACGCAGGCGCTGGCCGCGTCTGACGCCAGGGATGCCGTCGCTAAATACTATGCGGCCATCGCGCCGGAATTCGCCGGCTTCGGCCACCCGCTGTATCCGCACGGCGACCCGCGCGCCGCATATCTGCTGGAGCGTCTGGCGGCGCTGTCGCACGAACACCCACGGCTGCGCGCCATTCTGGCCGCGTGCGCCACGGCGGGCGAATTGCTCGAAGTAAAACCGAACGCCGACCTGGCGCTGGCCGCCATGGAACTGGCGTTCGGCTGGCCCGAGGGCGCGGGCATGAGCGTGTTTGCCCTGGCCCGCTCGGCCGGCTGGATTGCGCATGCCGCCGAGCAAGCTGCCAGTGCGGCCCTGATACGGCCCCGCGCCCGCTATGTGGGGCGCCATCATCGCGAGTAGAAACCAAAGTTCAGAATGCGTTGTGAATTGTCTCTCAGGTCGCCATGTGACATTATCGGTTTGGTAATTTTCCACGCTAGGTAAGCCAGTTTGCCTATTCAGGATTTTTACAATCACGACTTGAGAAAGTGCCATGCGTAGAAAATTAGTAATATCGCTGATTTCATTGCCGTTGTTCGGCTGCGTGAAGTCCGAACCGGAAAACCCGGCCGACTGGACGCAACTTGCATTGGCTGGCAAGACGTTGACATTGATCGACCCGGAGCTGCAGCAAATTTTCTCGTTCGACAAGGACGCAGTCGTGCGCGCGACTTTTGGCCGCAAAGGCGGTCCCGTCTCGGGTCCGATTCTGTACTGGCGGATAACAGACAACACGCTGGTCATTTCGATTTTCCCGGATTCGAACGTTGTAGACACGTTCAGTCACCCGGTAATGCGGGGGGCCAATATTGTTGCGACCCGTAAGTCAGGCGCAAAGGCAGGCTTCATCCTGACGCATTCCCCGTAGACCGCCAGTCGACATCTGCTTCCCGCAGATGCGGGAGAATCGCTGCTTGCTTTATTACGCATACGTAGTAGTATACTCCGCATGCGTACCAATACCTCCCTCCAGCCTGACCTCCCCGATGCCACAGCCTGCCCGCTGGGCGAGCGTTCGCCACGGCTGTTCAACCTGCTCAACCTGGCGCGCCAGAACCTGTTCCGCTCGGCCGACGCCGTCTTTACCAGCGAACTGGGGTTTTCCGGCACGCAAGTCGTCGCCCTGTTCGCCCTGAAGGGCGAGGAAGGCTGCCAACTCAAGGATCTGGGGCGGGCGCTGCAACTGAAAAACTCGGCCGTGACGGGCCTGGTGGCGCGCATGGAAGAAAACGGCCTCATCGTGCGTGGCCAGTCGGCGCTCGACGCGCGCGCCGGCACCCTGCACATGTCGCCCAGAGGGGGCGAAGTGCTGGCCGCCGCCCTGCCCCTGCTCGACAGCCTGAATGAACAACTGAAGCAAGGTTTCAGCGAGGAAGAACTGGCCGTCGTCGCCCGCTTCCTGCTGCACGCCTCGCGCCTGCGTTTTGCGCAGGACGTCTGATCCATCCCACATCACCACCACAGGAGTTACCATGCACCCCAACGACATGACCGGCTTGCAACTGATGCAAGCTTTCGCGCAAGGCCTGTTTCCCCGGCCCGGCATTTCCAAGACCATGCCCATGGATGCGCAGACGGTCGAGCATGGCCGTGTCATCTTCACGGCGACGGCAAATGAAACGCACACCAATCCCATGGGCGGCGTGCACGGCGGTTTCGCCGCCACCGTGCTGGACACGGTCACGGGCTGCGCCACGCACACGGTCTTGCCGGCCGGCGAAAGCTACGGCACGACGGACCTGAACATCAAGATGTGCCGCCCCCTGCCCTTCAACGTGACGGTGTATGCCGAAGGCAAAGTGATCAATGCGGGACGCAACCTGGTCATTTCCGAAGGCACGATCCGCGACGAAGCCGGCAAGGTGTACGCGCACGCGACCGCCACCTGCATGATCATCCGCCCAGCCCAGCGGGAACAAGCGGCCGCATGATACGCAGCGGCGCCATGGGCACCGTCGGGTAGTTGGCGATCAAGCCAGGCAGGCCGCGACAGAAGAAAAGAACTGCGGTTACAGGTCCGGCTGTTTGAGTGTATGCGCAGCCAGTTCTCCGCGGCTTGTGATCAGAGCAGACATTTTTAGCAGTGCCTTGGATACACAGGCTTCCACCTTCAGACGGTAAACTTGCTCGTCGGATTGCCAGTCAGTCTCACTGACGGCTTCAAGCGTCTCGCCTGGTGGGAGTGGGAAGCGTAGCGCGGCGATGTCCTGCTTCAGATCATCCAGCCATGTGGTGTAGGCGGATGCCAGATAGCTTTGGCAAAATTGCTCTACCGTTGTGTCAATGGCGGTGGGGTCATTGTCATTCAAGCTCGATATATTCTGATTAACGAGTGTGCTGGAATGGAGGTTGACAGCGTTGATATGTTCATCTTGCTCTGTTCCAAATTTGGCAATTACCTTGCCCTTGTGCTCTTCTTTCTGGCGTTTCCTGGATTCTTCCTCCAGCCGGCCGGTTGCCAGCGCGGTTAGCATCTTGTCGTCGGTGTTCGCCTTATCCATTTTTTTGGTTTCCTCCCGATACGCATTGTCAATGATTATACGGTGCGTTTTCTCTGCTTTTCCTCTTTCCTTGGATTTCAATTTGCCTAGTGCCGTCCGTGTTTTAATCGTCGCTGCCAGTGTCTCCTGGATTTTCGTCTTCGCATCATTTATCGCTGCATCACTGAATTGTTCGGCTACATATTCTTGCGTGTTATTTTTGTGAAAACCGTAAATTTGCGTTTCGGTCAGCGCCATCCCCGGTTTGGCGCTATGCCAGCCCAATTTGGGCGCCAGCGGCGCTAGTTTTCTCATGATGCTGGCGGCAGCTTCGCTGTTAACCTGATTGATACTGACGGAGCCAGAGCCTGGCACAACGGCATGCTCGTTCCCCATAAAATGGCTGTAGTCTCCATTGGTCGTTGCCGTTTGGATGCTTTTGTTCAGTTTTTTGGCAGTAAGGATCATGAGATGGGCGTGCATGATGATCGCGGCATGCTTATCCTTGACGTCTTTCAGGGTTTCCAGCTCATCGTCTAAACGAGGACCCTCACCTTGACTATGCAGCCAGGCGGCATCAATGCGCGTCTTTCGCTTCAAAGCCTCGAGCGTGATTGGGTTGGCTTCCTTGTACCCGCGCGCGAAAATTTTGATACCCTTCGGTGATTTGGCTTGATAGGCTTGGATGCCGCTGTTGAGCACGGCGAACAGTTCGGCGCTGACGCCTTCGACATCGTTCGGATTGGCTTTCTTACGTAAATCGGCCCATGAAACAAACTCGTGTGACTCCATCTTGCCCTTATTGGCAGTGTAGCCTGGGCCAATCAGCGTATTGAGTTCGTGCAACAGCGTCGGCGTCATGCCGTTCAGGGCTCGCAGGAAATCGCCGAAAATGAGCCACTGGCCCGCGTCCGCCAGCGGTTTCTTGACACCTCGATGATTATTTTTCTTGATTTCATCGGCAAGGTCCTGGATTTTTTGCGTGAGGGCCGCCGCCAGCCCGCCCTTCGACCGGATGCTCTCGTGATATGCCTCTACCTTCTCGCTATCAGGCGTCAACGTACCGTCGCGCAGGAGGGAATAGTTGGAATCGAGATATTCGTTGCCTGGGTCGCCGTAGCGATGACTCGCGCTTGGTCCCAGCCGCACTGCTGCCGTCGTACTGGCAGTCGCCTTACTCTCCAGCCTGGATTGGGGAACGAGGTGATGCCAAGTATAGTAACGGGCGTATTTTTCAGCATCCTTGTGTTCGGTATATCCAGGCAGGCCGTCAAACTCCCGCATTGCCTCAATTTTCTCGGCGGCCAGCGAAGTGGCATCGTAGTCGGTTCCGGTGCCGGCTTCCTGAGTGAGGATCTCGCGCCGCGCGAGTTTCTTTTCGTCAGCCAGTTGCCTGGCCTCTTCAATCGTCGCGGCTTGTTCCACAACCTGTGCGTAAAGGGATTCGATGGTCGTCGGAGCCGCGTTGGCGCCAAAGATTTTGATAACATAATCCTTAATCAGCTGTTGCTGCTGAACATCTGTAATCTTGCGCTGAATAGGTCTGACCGCGGTGAGCCGCGCTTTCTGGTTCAGCAGAGCCACTGCCTGTGAGCTGGTGCCAGCCATTGACTGCAGCTTGCGCTGGGCTGCAGCCTTGCCCATCCTGTCGGCCTCTTTTTCCAATACAGGATCATCGTTGATCATTCCAGCTTGCATCTGCATCGTAGGCCGAACCCGTCCCTGAGCTTGCTGCACCACATGCCAAGCTTCATGCGGCAAATGCCTTTCTTGCCCCGGCCCCACATAAATCTCACTGCCCTGGGCATAAGCCTGCGCTTGCAGCTGTGCTGGTTTACTCGAGTTATAGTGCACCTTCACATGATCCATGCGCATGCCCGCAAGTGACTCTATCCCTGACCTCAATTGATTGGGCAGGCCGATATTGTTGGTTTTGCCTTCAAGTGGCGTGGGAAGTTGCGTGGGTGATAACTCATCGGGCACTGCGCCGTCTCCTTGGCGTTGCACTGTTCCGCTAGATGGGCCGTTTATTGTGCGGCGTTGCGCCACCACCGCTGGCAGCTTGTCCACACAGCTCCGTTCCTGCATTTTTTTTGGTGCGGTATCAGAGGCGATTTTCGGCTGGAGTGGTGCTCGCATGTCGTGACCTTTGTCGATGAGGGACGATTTCGATATGACTGCACGATCATATCCCAATTTGCTCGCGTGATTACTTAATTGATAATATTCGCCACTCCCCTTCGGCTGAACCGAGGGGCAATCACGATATGTATCCACATCTGCTCAGGAGGACGTCATGTTATTTTGTGGCATTGATCTGCATTCCGGCCACTGCCTGTCGTTGTCTCCGGCGACGCCGGCAAGACGCTTCTGGCTTTCGTCAGGTTCCACCAGGTGAAACACGCACCCTTGTTGAATTCATGCATGGACTGGGTTGCCGTTCACGGAAATATCGAAGTATTCCCTACGTAATGCCGGAGGTTGCCGCGCGCCTCAGCCCGCCGGCTTCTTCTTCGCCTTCAATAGACTCCCGGCCGCATTTTCCTCGAAGCGGCCGGCCTCTTCTATATAACCATGCACGGTGCCGTCGTGGCGCCAGCCGCCCTGGCGCTTGATGGCCTGGAAATCGGCGCCGGCCCGGTGCGCGCTGGTGGCCATGCCGCGGCGCAGGCTGTGGCTGGACAGTTCCGGCACGTAGTCGAGTTCCGCCAGCCTGGCGCAGCCTGCCAGTATCGTGTTGATGCTGCTCGCGTGCAGCGCCTTCGCGCTCACGTGGCCCCACTGGTTGACGGGGCGCAAGAGCGGCCCCGTGCGGATGTGCGCCGCGGCCAGCCAGGCGCGCAAGGCCGTGGCCGGACAGCAGACGCCGTCGCCGAACGGAATCGCCTTGACGATGCCCTCCCCCAGTTGATCCGTTTTCGAACGGGGCAAGGTGATCACCATGCCCTGCGGCTCCCAGCCCACGTCCTCCAGCATCAAGCCCGCCAGTTCGCTGCGCCGGAAACCGCCAAAAAATCCCAGCTGCAGCAAGGCGCTGTCGCGCAAGGCCTTGACGCTGCCCAGCGCGGCCAGCCTGGCGACGATCGCTTCCAGGTCTTCCAGCGGCAGGGCCTTGGCCTTCTTCTTCGGCCTGCCGTGCAGGCGGGCGATGCCGGCCAGGGTCTTGCGCACGGTGGGCGTGGACGCGGGGTCGCCAAAGCCCTGGTACACATGCCATTGCGACAGGGCCGTCAGGCGCAGGGCCAGGGTGCGGGCGTTCAGGCTGTCCGCATGCGCCAGCAGATAGCGGATGACGGTGGACTCGTCGGCAGGCAGCGCCCCGCCCCAGGCCTGGAAGTGGCGGATGGCGGAACGGTAGGTGCGGCGCGTGTTGTCCGAGGTGGCGGCGGCGAGAAACGCCTGGTGGCGCGCGGCCAGTTCGGCATCGATCAGCTCGCCGTGTAAGGGCACGGCAGCGATGGCGGTGCCTTTGGGCATGGCGGCACGGCGTTTCGAGAGGGGAAAATCGGGCATGGCGGTGGCGAAATCGCGGTTTTGTACTGGGAGAGTCGCAGAATACCATGCAAACCACCCCCATAACCCGCGATAAGCGATCTTATCGTGAGTTATTTTTTACAAAAACCAAGAAAATTTATATCGTAATATTACTGGATATTACGTATCATGTAATACGTTACTAAATTTCGCTCATAGGTGGTTTTATGGCCCGCACCGGCATTCTGTACTCTGATGTTATGAAAGCAGCCCAAATCGTCGCTGCCGATGGGCGCAATCCCACGGTCGACAGCGTGCGCGAAGCGCTGGGCAGCACGGGCAGCAAGAGCACCATCGCCCCCTTGCTGAGACGCTGGAAGGAAGAGTTCCAGGGCGCGGGCGCCGTGAAAACGGAGGCAGGCTTGCCGGCCGAACTGATGGAAGCGATGCGCGGCGTATACGACAAGCAGCAGCGCGACGTGGCGCAGCAGCTGGAAACGGGCATGCAGCAATACCGCGCCGAACGCGATGAGGCTTTGGCGCAACTGAAGAAAACGGAAAATGACCGGTTGAAACTGACGGAGGCGCGCGCCGCCCTCACCCAGGAATTGCGCGCCACCCAGCACGCGCTGGCGCAGCTGAAGGAAGAGCACCATTTCCGCGCCGTCACGCTGGCCACCTTGCATAGCGATAATGCGGGCCTGACGCAGCGCCTGGCCGACCGGGGCGAGGAAATCGCCGCCCTGAACCGCCAGCTGGCGCAGGTGCGCTCGCAGTTCGACCATTACCAGGAAGCGGCGGCGGCCCAGCGCAGCGAGGAACGCGCGCAGGCGCAGCAGCGCGAAAACCGGCTGGAGCAGGACAACGCCCAGCTGCAGCAGCGCCTGCAGGGCCAGCAAGCCACCCTGGTGCAGCAAGACATGCGCCTGACGCAGCTGCAGGCGGAACAGGCGCGCCTGGCGGAGGAAGCGGCGGCCGGCCGCGAAGCGCTGGCCACCGTGCGTCCCGAGCGCGACCAGTTCGAGTTTCAATACCTGCAGGCGGCCGCGTCCGCCGACGCGCTGCTGGCCAAGCTTGATACGGCCCTGCTGGCGCTGAACGACGCCAGGGTGGCGCTGGCCGCGCAAGACCGCCAGCTCGCCATGCTGGCGGAACATACGCAGGCGTCGCAGCAGAAGGCGGAAAGCCTGGCGCAGGAGCGCGACGCCTTGCTGCGCGACAATGCCGGCATGGCGGCGCGCCTGGCGCTGCACGACAAGGAGGGGCGCCATGCCTGAACCGCTCTACATGGCCTGGAATCCATATGACGGCCCCGGGACGGGCCTCGCCAGTTTCCGGCGGCCTGCCCCAGGACGGCCGACGGGGACGCGTACGCGCAGCATTTCACCTTGACTCCGGCCGGCGCGCCGCTGCTGGCGCTGGCTGGCGGGCAATGGGATCCGCTACCTCACTGCCGGTAGCGCACCCGTATCCACGCGCCGAGGCGGTCCACGCCGCTGTCCGCCGCATCTTCGACCCAGCCCGCGCGGGCATAAAAGCGCCGCGCGCCCGTGTTGGCGAGCTGCGTCTTGAGGCTCAGATGGGGGCCCAAGCGCGCCACGACGGCCGCCAGCAGCTGCGCGCCGATGCCCAGCCCGCTGTGCGCCGGGTCTACGTACAGATGGTGCAGGAAGTAGTCGGGAGCGTCGCCCATGTATACGGCGGCAAAGCCGGTGACACTGCCATCGCATTCGGCCACGAGGATCGCTTCGTCCTGCGTTGCCGCCGTGAACGTGGCGCTGCCGGCGACAGGGCCGAAGGCATCGCGCCCGGCCAGGGCCAGGATGGCGGTGCAGGGCTGCGTGTCCGCGCTGGCGAAAGGACGAATCAGGCACATGGCTGGCGCGCTATCCATTCCTTACAGGCGGCGGTTCAGCACGCTGTCGATATCGTGGGTTTTCAGCTCGACCTGGACCACGCCGTCTTGCAGCCAATAAGCGTCGCCTCCCCGTTGCAGCGCATCCATATCGAGCGTGCCCAAGGCCGGCGGGATGGCGCCGGCAAGAAAAGCCGCCACCTCGTCCCATGCCGCATACGACAGTTTCAGATACCAGCCGTCGTCATGGGCAAAGGCGAGGAAGCGGCCGCGCAAGGCCGGCAGCGGCGCCAGCGCGCCACGGTGGTCGAGCATCGCGGCCACGTCCGCATCGCGGCAAGCGGGCGGTTTGCCCTGGCAATCGTCCTGCCAGTCTGCCCAGGCATGGCTGCCCCAGGCATGCATGTCGTCATGCGCCAGGCCAGGCAGTTGCGGCCGCGCCAGGGTCTGGTAAGCAGCGGGTTTCCTGGCCGTTCCGGCGCTGCCCTTGCGCAGCACGATGCCGCCGGCCTTGCCGAGGGCAGGCATAAAATCCCTGAATTCGATGCCGGACGCGACCAGCATGCGCTCGGCCGGGTCGTGCCAGATATACAGATAATGTCTCACGTGGTCGTTCGCTTTGGCTTGGGGGCCGTATTCAACGCCACGGCGGCGCGTATCAGCGCCTTGAATGCCGCGGTATCGAAGTGGGCGCCTTCGTGCAGGTCGATGGCCCGGCGCGTGTTGCCGTCCAGGCTGGCATTGAACAGGCCGGCCGGATCGGGCAAGGCGGCGCCCTTGGCGAAGGTGAGTTTCACGGCCAATTTATAGGTTTCGCCCGTGCAAATCATGCCCGCATGCGACCAGACGGGCACGCCGCGCCATTTGACTTCCTCGACCACGTCCGGATCCGCCTGGCGGATCAGCGCACGCACGCTGGCGAGGGTCTTCCCGCGCCAGTCCGCCAGTGAGGCGATCTTCGCGTCGATCTGGCTGGCAGCGGATGCGGCGTTCGCCGCGTCATCATCGGGCTGCGCGCCCGGCTCTGCTTTTTTCATGGCTGGCATCTCCTGCAATGCGCATACGCCTTACTGTGCCGTATCGGCCATGCAACTGACCAGCGAGGCAAGGAACTGGTCGCGCAAGGCCTGGTACTGCGCATCCGTCGCGAATTCCCGCTTGTCTGCCGGCTGATTGAGCAGATAGGCGGTGGCGACCGTCCCGCTGGCGGCATGCAGCAGCGTATACAGACTGATCACGCCGGCCGATTGCGTGATATTCGGGTTATTCAATCCTAGCACTTCCACGCCCTGGCGCGTGTCCGTTTCCAGCGGCACCAGTTGCGGCGGCTTGCTGTTGGCCGACATCTGCTGCATTTGCGCCACGATGGTCTCGCGGTCGGCGGCAAACCGGCCTGCGGCGCTGCGCTCGATCTTCAGATTCACGAAGGGCAAGCTGCCCTTGCGGAACAGCATCAGCCGATAGCCGTCTGCCACCGATACCTGGCCCTCGCCCGTCGCCAGCTTGACGCTGCGCATCGTCACGTGCGCGGGCAAGCGGTCCTGCTGCTTGAACTGGAACGGGCTGCGGTTGATGCATTGCGCCAACGGCCCCAGGGGATCGCCCGTGCGGTCTTGCGCCTGGGCGCCCAGCGCGGCGAACAGCATGGAAATGGCAAGCAATTGGCGGTGTGTCATGGGCATCATGCGTCGAGTTGGCGAACAGGGAGAATAAGCGCCAGTATTACTAAATGGCAAATGTTTAGTTGCCATCCTCTAAATGTGCATGGAAACAGCTTCTTAATATGAAATTCACCTGCTCCACGTAGCATTCAGCTTGGCAAGGCTCTCATTGTGCAGCGCCTGCCCTTTTCTGGCTGAATCATGAATGACATCGCTTTCCCCCTGCGCCACGGCGCCGCCGTGCCGCCACCTTCCGCCAGCGGACACCGCCTGAAGGCGGCGCTGGGCGCCCTCTTCTTTCCGCGCCAGCGCACGCGCTGGCAAGCCTTCCTGGGCAGCATGCCCGGCCTGAATTCCCTGGCGCAGCTGCATCCCTGCCTGCGCTTCAAGATTTACCGCCCGTATGCATCGCGCCGGCTCGGCTGCACGGATCGCCTGGCCTTGCTGGAGGGGCATTACCGCTTCCTGTGGCAAGCGGGCGCACGCGCGCTGGTCGAACGGGCCGCGCGCCAGCCCGTGGTGCTGGCTGCATTCGAAGGCAAGGATGGGGCGCTGTACCGCTTGCAACTGACGGCCATCCACGACAGCCACCGCGAAGGCGAACTGTGCCTGCACCTGACGCGCGACGGCCAGCCCCTGTACCTGGCCAGTTTTTTGTTCCTGCCGCGCGCCGACGGCGTGTCCTTGCAGCTGGGCGCGCTGCAAGGCTTGCGCTCGGAAGCGGGCAAGCTGGCAGTCAAGGAAGCCACGCGGGCGCTGCACGGGTGCCGGCCGAAAAACCTGATGGTAACGGCCCTGCGCGATTTCGGCGATTTTTTTGCCTGCAATAACGTGTTTTTGATCAGCAATGACAACCGCATCGCGCTGAATGCGCGGCGGCGGCGCCATATCGCCGCCGATTACGACCTGGCGTGGCAGGAATTGCACGCCTTGCGCATGCGCGACGGCAATTATCACCTGCCCTGCGCTGCCTACCGGGTGCCGGACCTGGCCGACGTGCCGTCGAAGAAGCGCGCCGACGCGCGCCGGCGCGGCGAATTGCTGCAAGGCATGGCCAGCGGCATGCGCGCGCAGCTGGCCTGCCTGCTGGCTGAACATTGAGCAAGCGCAAGCCTTGCCATGCCGGCAGCCATAAAACTCAGGCAGCCTTCATGTTGGCGCCGTATCCTTCACCAGGCATGCCAGACACCTCATCCAGGCGCCGGCGTGCATTTGGCCCACCCTGGAAAAGGCTTCCCATGACACCCACTTTCGCCCTCCTCCCCCTTTGCCTGCTCGGTAGCGCCGCGCTGGCCGCCCCCGTGCTGGACGATGCCGTGCGCCAGCGCGCGGAAGAACTGACGCGCACGGGCTTGCATTCGAGTATCGTCATCGCCGTGATCGACGGCAAGGACAGCGCCGTCTACGGCTTTGGCAGCGTGCATGCCGGCAAGAGCGCCAAGCCGGGCGCCGATACCGTCTACCAGATCGGTTCCATCACCAAGACCATGACCAGCTTGCTGCTGGCCGACGCCGTCGTCGAAGGCAAGGTCAAGCTCGACGAACCGGTGGCCGCATTATTGCCGGGCTATACGGTGCCCGCCTACGACGGCAAGACGATCAGCCTGCTCGACCTGGCCACGCATTACTCGTCGCTGCCGCGCCTGCCCGACAACTTCGCGCCGAAGGACCCGGCCAATCCGTATGCCGATTACACGGCGGCGCTGCAGCGGCAGTTTCTCGCCGCCTACCACCTGCCCCACGCGCCGGGCACGGCCTTTGACTATTCGAACATCGGCTACGCCGTGCTGGGCACGGCCCTGGCCACGCAGGCCGGCAGCAGCTATGAAGCGCTGCTGCAAAGGCGCATCGCCGTGCCGCTGGGCATGCGCTCCACCACGAACACGCCCTCGGCCGGCATGCTGGCGCGCCTGGCGCCCGGCCATCTGCTGTCGGGCGAACTCACGCCGGCCTGGGATTTGAATGTGGTGGCGCCGGCCGGCGGCGTGTACTCGAGCGCGCGCGACATGGTCGCCTACCTGCAAGCGTACATGTTCAAGCCGCTGCGCCCGTATGCGCTGGCGATTAAACCGCAGCGGCCGCTGGCGCCCGACGACGAGACGAAAATCGGCCTGGCCTGGCTGCTGGAACAGCGACAGGACCATGCCTACGCCTGGCACAGCGGCCAGACGGGCGGCTACGCCAGCTACGCGGCATTCACGACGGACGGCAAGCGGGGCGTCGTGGTGCTGACGAACACGGCGCGCGACGTCGATGCGCTGGGCTTGTCAGCCTTGCTGCCCGGCACACCCTTGCCGCCGCTGAAAAAGCCGCAGGCCGCCATCGAGCTGCCGCGCGCCGCGCTGGCAGAGTATGTGGGCGAGTATCCGCTGGACAAAAAATTCACGTTGACGGTGACCTTGGGCAAACAAGGCCTGGAAGCGGCCGGCACGGGCGTCGGATCGGCCCCCTTGTTTGCCAGCGCGAAAGACCAGTTTTTCTTCCGCGCCATCGACGCGGACCTGGCCTTTACCCGTGATGCCGCCGGCAAGATCGCCAGCGCCGTGCTCAAGCAAGGCGGGCAGGACGTGGTCTTGCCGCGCAAACCGTAGCGCTCAAGCTGCCGGGTCCTGCATGAATTGCTCGACCCGGGCGACAAACGCCGCCTTGCTGCGCGTGCGAAACTCGCCCAGGAAGGCGTCGCTGCCCTGCACGATCTTGCCATGGCGGTCGTATGCCACCTTGCCCATCTCCAGCACGAATTCGCCCTGCGGATCGTCTTCCGGCTCGAAGTGCGAGTTGAAACAGTATCCGCTGTCGCGGCAGCTGCCCCACAGCAGCAATGCGCTGCTGAACCATTGCATGGTCTCGGCGCCTGGCTCCACCTCGAACAGGGTGTTGACGGTGATGTGCCAGCCGCCGGGCACGCGCAGCGGCTGCAAGGGATAGGGAAAGCGCGCAGGTTTCATGCCGTGCCTGGCGCGCGGCGCGTTTGATAGAAGGCGAGGAACTCCAAGGCCGGCAGCGCTTTCGCAAACAGCCAGCCCTGGCCGAACTCGACTTTGCGTTCCAGCAAATAATCGGCTTGCTGCTGCGTTTCGATGCCTTCGGCGACGATCAGCATGTTCAGGGTGCGGGCCATGGCGATGATGTGCGGCGTGACGCTGCTGGTGGCGGCGTCCGTGCCGATGGTATCGACGAAGGATTTGTCGATCTTCAAGGCGTCGAGCGGCAGGTTTTGCAGGCTCGACAGGCTGGAATAACCGGTGCCGAAGTCGTCGATGGCCACCGCGTGGCCGCGCGCCCTGGCCTTTTCGATGGTGGCGCGCGCCGCTTCCACGTTGATGAAGCCCCGCTCCGTCGCTTCCAGCCAGATCTGCTGCGCCTCGATGCCGGTGCCGGCCAGCGCGCGTTCGAGCACGTCGAGCACGCGGCCCGTTTCGATATCGCTGGCGCACAGGTTGATGGCGATGTGCAGCTCGCGGTCGGCCAGCAGCGCGGCGCGCATGTCGGCGATCACGCAATCGATCACCTGGTCCGTGATGGGCAGGATCAGCTCGCCTTCCTCGGCCACGGGAATGAACAGGTCGGGCCGTATCATGCTGCCGTCGGGACGGCGCCAGCGTATCAGCGCCTCGGCGCCCACGCACACGCCCGTGTCGAGCGCGATGATGGGTTGATAATGGACAAAGAATTCGCGCCGGTCGATGGCGATGCGCAACTCTCCCATCAGCGACAGACGGCGGCGCGACAGCCACACGACGATGCCGACGATGAAGGCGGCCATCAGCAGGCCCAGCGGCAGGAGCAGCAGCTGTTCCCGCCGCAGCCTGTCGTTCAGCTTGCTGCGCGGCTCGATCATGACGGCCGTCAAGCCGTCGCGGTACAAAATCGCGTGGATGCTGCCATCCGGCATGGCGCCATCGGCCGCGGGCGTACCGGCAAGCAAGGCTTGCACCTGTGCCGGGTCCGGATGGTGCAAGGTGTCGAGCACGCCGCGCTTGCCGATGGCCACGGCCATCTGGATATCGCTGTCGACGATGACGTCGGAAAAGCGCACGGGATCGATCAGCACCTTATAGGCGCGGTAGGACAGCCCCACCATGCGCTTGCCGCCGCTGACGACGGGGCGCAGGTTGAAATCGAGGCCGATGCCATTGTCCAGCGTGAAGTCGGCGGGCGTGATGGCGATGCGCTCCTCTTCGATGCCGGTCGAGGTGCATTTGAGCAAGCCGTTTTCCACATAGCCGATATCGTCGATGCTGCGCGTGGTGATGGTGATGCGGCGCAATTGCTGGACATGCGCTTCCGAGCACGGCACCAGATCCAGCGCATCGGCGCTGCGCAAGGCGGCGCTGGCCGAGGCGATGGAACGGTGAGCGCGCTCGAGCGCATAGCCGGCCAGCAGGCGCAGGCGCTCCTGCTCGCCCTGCTCGGCCCGCACGGACGACAGGTAAAAGGCCAGGCTCAGGGGAGCGGCCACGCCGATGACGGCCACCAGCACACTGGTTACGATGATGCGTTTTCTGCGCATGGGATTACCTGCCGTAGTTATATGATTGCCATGTATTGCTCGATGGCATCATATTACAAGTGCAGGGCGTGCACGCGAAACTGGTTGAACAGTTACACTTTTCCCACTTGTTGCACGGGCCTTGCCAGCACGAACACCAGCGCCGCCACCACGGCCGCCAGCCCGCCAGCCAGGTACAGCACGCTGGCAAAGCCGTCGATGAAGGCGTGCCGCGCCGCTTCCTGCGCCACGGCCTGCATGGCGGGCGGCAACTGGCCGAAGGCGTCGGCCGCGTTGCCGGCCACGATGCGGCCGATCATCTCGGGCGAAGCCTTCAAGCCATGCAGCCACGCCAGCTGCTCGAACGAGGCGGCCGTGCGCATGGCCAGCACGGCGCCCAGCGCGCCCACGGCCAGCACGATGCCGACGAAGCGCGTGGTGGTGCTGATGCCGGAACCCATGCCCGTGCGCTCCCTGGGGATGCAGGCAAGGATGGCCTTTTGCGTGGTGCCGTTGAGCAATCCGGCCCCCGCCCCCGTGACGACCATGCCGGCAGCAACCCAGCCATACTGCAGGCTGGCGGCGGCCAGGGCCGTGGCCACGTTGCCCACGGCAACGATCAGCAAGCCCGTCACCAGAATGCCGCGGTCGTCCAGATGGCGCATGGCACGCGGCGCCAGGCGCGACAGCACCACCATGGCGACGGCAAACGGCAGCATGGCGCAGCCGGCCAGCACGGCGGAAAAGCCGAAGGCGTTCTGTAGATACAGCGGTAAAAAGGTCATCATCACCTGCGCGGCGATGGCATAGCCGAACATGCCCAGCACGGCGCCGACGAACACGCGCCTCCCAAACAGGGACAGATCGACCATCGGCGCGCGCTGGCGCCGTTCCGCCAGCACGAACACGGCCAGCAGCGCCGCGCCGGCGGCAAAGCGCAGCACGGTGGCGCGGCTGGACCAGCCCGCCACGCTGGCGTCGATCAGGCCCCAGATGATGCAGAACAGGCCGGCGGAGAACAGCGCGGCGCCGGCCGGGTCGAAGCTGGCGTTCGATGCATCCTTCGATTCCTCCACATGGCGCTGCACCAGCCACATCAGGATGGCCACGACGGGCAGGTTCAGGTAGAAAATCCAGCGCCAGTTGATGGCGCTCGTGATCAGGCCGCCCAAGAGGGGCGCCACCGTCATGGCCACGCCCATGGCCGCGCCCCACACGGACCAGGCGCGCGCCCGCTCCTTTTCCGCATGAAACGTATGGCCGATGACGGCCAGCGCGGAGGTCAGCAGCAGCGCCGCGCCCAGGCCCTTGACGGCGCGCGCCACGTTGAGCACGAACGGCGTCCAGGCCAGGCCGCACAGCAGCGAGGCCAGCGCGAACACGGCCAGGCCGAACAGCATCACCCTGCGCCGTCCCAGGCGGTCGGCGATGCTGCCGGCCGGCAACAGGAACGAGGCGAACGCCAGCATGTAGGTGCTGACCACCCATTCCACGTCGACGAAGCTGGCGTTCAGCGAGCGGGCAATCGAGGGCAAGGAGACGGCCACCACGTTGGTGTCGAGCATGATCAGGGCGCACACGCCCGAGCACGTATATAAGGTCCAGTTGGTATTCTTCATGCCTCGATTGTAAGCAGGCTTGTATTATTTCCTGTTATAAGATGATCGCCTTATAATTCACTGATGGTGAATACAGAAAAAGAGCTGGAATTGCGGCATTTCCGCTGCGTGCTGGCCGTGGCGCACAGCCTGCACTTCGCGCGGGCGGCCGCGGAACTGGGCATTTCGCCGCCCGCGCTGACCAAGCAGGTGCAGGAAACGGAAAGCCTGCTCGGTACGCGGCTGTTCCAGCGCAGCAAGCGGGCCGTCGCGCTGACGGCCGCCGGAGAACTGTTCGTCATCGAGGCTGCGCGCGCGCTGGGGCAGCTGGCGCAGGCGCAGGACGTGGCGCGGCGGGCGGGACGGGGCGAGCTGGGACGGCTGGAAATCGGCTACGTCGCCTCGGCCGCCTATTCCGGCGTGCTGCAAGGGCAGTTTGCCCGCTTTCGCGCCAGCCATCCCGGCATCCACATCAGTGCGCGCGAATACGCGATGGATGCCCTGCCCGGCTTGCTGGACCAGGGCCGCGTGGACCTGGCCTTCGTGCGCCCGCCCCTGCACCTGCCGGACGGACTGGACAGCGTGGTCTTGCTGCGCGACCGCTTCGTGCTGGCCGTGCAGGCCGACAGCCCGTTGGCCTTGTTGGATGTGGCGCGGCCGGCCGCGCTGGCGCAGCAGGCGTTCATCGTGCCGGAACAGGAATTGGGAACCCTGGAAGCGAGCCGGCGCGGCGGCTTTGCGGCGCAGGTGGTGTCGCGCCCGGGCAGCCTGGTGGCCGTGCTGACGGAAGTGTCGCTGGGCGTCGGCTGCGCCATCGTGCCCCATTCCGTGATGGCCAGCGTGCAATTGCCCGGCGTTGTCTTCCGCGAACTGGCAGGGCCGCAGATCAGCTCGGAAATCGCCGTGGCCTTCCGCCGCCACGAACAGGCGCCCGCCGCGCGCGCCTTCATCGCCCAGCTGCGCGCGGACGCGCTGGCTTGACTTCAGCTGCTCTTCAATACCGCCACGGCGTAGGTGCAGGCGGCGGCCGTTTCATTGCTGAACACGCAGTCGGCCGGCGGACCCAGTTCCAGGCAGTCACCCTCGTCCAGCACGTGGCGGGTCTCCCCTTCGGTGAACACGAGGCTGCCGCTGAGCGACCATATGAGTTGTCGCCGCGATACATAGGCGGCGGCCGGCATGGCCACCACGGCGCCCGGCGGCAAGGTAATATGCACGAGGTCGAGCGGCATGTCGCTCGCGGGCGACACGTGCCGCCGCACATAGGCGCTCTGCGGGTCGATCCACACGGGCTGCTCAGCCTTGCGCAGCAAGCGTCCCGCGCGCATCTCGGCGCGGGCGATCAGTTCGGACATGCTCAGGTCGAAGGCGCCGGACAGCCGCGCCAGCAAGGTGGCCGTGGGACTGCATTCACCGCGCTCCACCTTGTGCACCATCGCGCGCGACACGCCCGAGCGGGCCGCCAGGTCCGTCAGCGACCAGCCCAGCCTTTCCCGCTCGAGCCGTACCCTGGCGCCGATGCGCTGGTTCAATTCGTCTGGTTTAGTGGACATATATTGGATTTCATTCCGGCTTCCATTAGGATTTTATTGGACAATGTAGGAGCGGCAATCTATGATTTGTCCATTATAGTAGACGCTTAGCCAGGAGAGCAACATGCAGATACGCGATGCCCATGCGGGCGATATCGAGGCCATCACGGCCATCTACAACGATGCCGTCAGCCATACCCTGGCCATCTGGAACGAACGGACGGTCGATGCAGCCAACCGCGCCGCCTGGCTGGCCGACCGCGGGAAGGCCGGCTATCCCGTGCTGGTCGCCATCGATGCGCAAGGAACTGTCGCCGGCTACGCCTCGTTCGGCGACTGGCGCCCGTTCGAGGGTTTTCGCCATACGGTCGAGCATTCCGTGTACGTGCGCGCCGATCGCCGCGGCGCCGGCGTCGGCAAGGCCTTGATGGGGGAATTGATCGCGCGGGCGCGCGGCCTGGGCAAGCATGTGATGGTGGCGGGCATCGAGGCGGGCAATGCCGGCTCGATCGCCCTGCACAAGCAGCTGGGCTTCGAGGAAGTGGGCTTGATGCGCCAGGTGGGCACCAAGTTCGGCGCCTGGCTGGATCTGGCGTTTTTGCAGCTGCAGCTCGATGCGCGCAGCGATCCGGACGGCATCACGCCGCCCGGCTAAGGTCACGCAGGCATCAGGGATCGGGCATCAGATATCGATTTCCGGCGGCGGACGGCGCAGCGCCATATGTTCCCACACGGCCACCAGGACCAGCACGCAGCTGGTGATGCAGGCCAGGGTCAGGGGCGCATACAGGCGGCCGTAGGCCATCGGGATCAGCGCCAGGATGATCAGGATGCCCAGCAGATGCGACAGCGGCGGCGCGGCGCGCTCGCTGCTGACCCATTTGAACAGCGCATTGCCCAGCAAATACAGGATCGGGCCGCCCAGCAAGGCGCTGATGCCGGCAAAACTGGCTTCGTCCGGATGCACGAGGGCCAGTTCGTCGGCCACGGCGGAAACGATCACGCCGCCGACGATCAGCACGTGGATATACGTGTAAGCCTTGCGGGCGATGCGGCCCGGGTCTTTCGAGTGGGCGATGCGGTGGTGGCCCGCCTCGGCGCCCGTGTCGAAATAAATCCACCACATGGCGATGCTGCCGACCAGGGCCGACAAAAAGCCCAGCCAGTTGGCGGCCGTCCATTCCAGTCCCGCGAAGGTGGCGCCCGTCACCAGCAGCGATTCGCCCAGCGCGATGATGACGAACAGGCCGCAGCGCTCGGCCATGTGGCCGCCATCGACATCCCAGTCGGCCGTCGAGGAGCGGCCCAGGCCAGGCAGGCCGAATTGCATCCAGGGGCCCGCCAGGTCGATCAGCAGGGCTGCGCCCCACCAGAAGATGCGCTGCTCGGGCGACGCGACGCCGCCGGCGATCCAGAAGATGCCGGACAACACGGCCCACAGGGCGATGCGCTGGAAATTGCGGCGGCGCGACAGTTCCTCACGGCGCACGGCCCACCAGGCGAACAGGGGGCGGCCCACCTGCATGGCGACGTAGGCGCCGGCAAAGCCCAGGCCGCGCGTGCCGAACGCTTCCGGTATCGAGGCCGACATGATCAGGCCGCCCAGCATCATGGCGAACAGGCTGATGCGCACGGGAATGCGCTCGGGGTCGAGCCAGTTGGTGATCCACGACGTAAAGATCCACACCCACCAGACGGCCATCAGCAGCAAGCCCGTCTGCAGCCAGCCCATGGCGCTCAGGTGCGCCAGCAAGCCGTGCGACAGTTGCGTCACGGCAAACACGAACACGAGATCGAAGAACAGCTCGATCATGCCCACCTTGCCGCTGTCCTGCCCGCCGCGCGTGCGCAACAGCGATTTTGTCAATTCCATAGCTACTCTTTCATCATCAATCCTGGCCGAGCTGGCGGTGCTGCCCATGGGCTGGCGGCTCAGGCGCGTTGTAAACGCCACCACAAAAAACCGGCCAGCAAGGCTGGCACGGCAAAAATTACTGCAAAAATCGGTAGTTCTTCGGCGACGGAATAGCCGGCCGTCAGCACGCCCACCGCCATGTTGACGCCGGCGCCCAGCAGCCACAAGGGAATGAAAGCCAGTGCCGCATGCGCCATCGCGCCCTTGCCCCACCCCACCAGCAGGCACAGTGCCAGCAGCGCGAAGCCCGCGCCCATCACCAGTATCGTATGCATCGCCATTCCTTTCGCCAGAACATCGTATAAAAATGATATTTATAGGATGCTAACGCATTTTGCTGGCGCCAGAGGCGATTCGCTGAAGGTGGCATGCGCCTGGCCTCACATTGGCGATAAACCGGGATTAAATCACGGGCGTGGGCAAAGGCAGGCCGGCAAAGTGGGCGCGCAGATTATCCACCACCAGTTGCCCCATCGCATGGCGCGTTTCCACGGTCAGGCTGCCCACGTGCGGCGTCAGCACGACGTTTGGCAAGGCGCGCAAGGTGGCAGGCACCCTCGGCTCGTCGGCAAACACGTCGAGGCCGGCCGCACCCAGGTGGTCATCCTGCAAGGCGGCGATCAGCGCGTCTTCGTCGATGAGGGCGCCTCGGGCGATATTGATCAGGGTGCCTTGCGGGCCCAGGGCATCCAGTATGCTGCGGTCGACGATCTTGCGCGTGGCGGGCGTGCCCGGCGCGCAGACGATCAGATAATCGCTTTCCTGCGCCAGGGCCAGCAGCGATTCGGCGCGCGGCACGCTGGTCGCGGCGATGGCGCGCGGCTGGAAATAGCGGACGTGGACGCCGAAGGCGGCCAGGCGCAGCGCGATGGCCTGGCCGATCTGGCCGAAGCCGAAGATGCCGGCCGTCTTGCCGCGCAGGCTGGACGCGGGGGCGATGGCCTCGCGGCGCTCCCAGCCGCCATCGCGCACGAAACGGTCGAGCGCCACGATATGCCGCGCACTGGCCAGCAGCAAGGCCAGCGCCACGTCGGCCACGTCATCGGTCAGCACGTTCGGCGTGGTGGTGACGGCGATGCCGCGCTCGCGCGCCAGCTCGAGCGCCACGCCATCGAGGCCGACGCCATTGACGGCGACGATTTCCAGCGCGGGCAGCAAGGCCATGTCGGTGGCATTCAAGCCCAGCGCGCCCGTCGTGACGACGGCGCGGATGGACGGCGCGCGCTCGGCCAGCCAGGCGTGGCGCTCATCCGCCGGCACTTGCCAGGCGTGGTGGCAGCTGTATTGCTGTTCCAGCTGCGCGTTGATGGCAGCCGAAGGGCTGGGAGCGAGAATGAGGAGTTCGGGGAGCATGGGCGTCCTGGGTCGTGTCGGCATAAGGAGATGGGAAACAAATGCAGACGCAACTTAGCATATTTGACGCCCAGCCGGGGGCGACTGCCCCGCAATCGCCGTTAAAACCATGCTGCCGACAGGCTCTTAGCCCGGGCAAGGCACGCGTTTCACCTTGCCGCCCGTCCTGGCCGGGTCGGCGCCGGAGCCGGGATTCTCGGCCATGCCAAAGCACGTGGCGCCGCCGGCACTGACGACGCGCGTGGCGGGCCGGCCATCGGCCGTCAGGAATTCCTCGACGCGGATGACGGGACCGCCGCGCCAGGCGGAGGCGACCAGCTTCTGGAAAGTGCTTTCGCTCTTCAGGCCTGCAGAGGCCAGCCATGGCTGGTCTTGCTTGAGCTCGCTGCGCAGGGCCTTGTCGGCGGCGCCCGCGGCCAGCCGCGCGCGCGTGCGCAAGTCTGCCGTCGAGGGGGCCGTGGCCGGCACGGCGGGAAGCTCTTCGGCCGGTACGGTGATGGCTTCCACTATTACGGGAGATGGTTCGAGGATGGCGGATGGCGCGGCGGGCGGCGCCGTTGCCCGCGCGCGCGGCACAGGCATGGGCACGGCCATCGGCGGCGCCAGCGGCGTGGGACGGGGCGGCAGCAAGGTCATGAACGCCACTTCCGTGTATTGCTTCAGTTGCCGCGCCGGCAGCAGCAGGAAATACAGGCCCAGCACGTGCATGGCCAGGATCAGCGCGACGGCGGCGCCTTTCAGGCTCAAGCCGCCCCGCATGCGCATGGAAGCGGACTGTAGATGGCGGTGCAATGGCATGCGGTTTCCTGTGGGCGCGGGGCGCGATGGCCCATTCTAGCGAAACTTAACCATAGGCATTAATAAATCCACAAGGTACCGTGTGGCGCGCCTTTTTTCGCCAGATTCCAGTCCCTGGCCCGCCAGGTGTTGTGCGAATGACGCCTTTTTTATCGCTTTCTCACACTTTTCCACGCATCGCGCCGCGCTGGAATATAATGATAATCATTCTCATTAATATCCAAACAACACCATGCGCACCTTCCGCCTCGCCCCTACCCCCTTCGCCCTGGCCGCCTTCCTGCTGGCCAGCGCCGCCGCCCATGCCCAGACTGCGCCGGCCGGCGATGCGCAAACCATGCCGACGGTAGTCGTCAACGCGTCGGCCGATGCGTCTGCGGAAGGCTTGTCCAGCGCCTATGCGGGTGGCCAGGTGGCGCGCGGCGGACGACTGGGCTTGCTGGGCAATGTGGACATGATGGCCACGCCCTTCAATAGCCTCAACTACACGCAGGCGCTGATCCAGGACCAGCAGGCGCAGGGCGTGGGCGACGTGCTGCAAAACGATCCGGGCGTGCGCGTCACGCGCGGTTTCGGCAATTTCCAGGAAATGTACATGATCCGCGGCTTCCCCGTGAATTCGGACGACCTCGCATATAACGGCCTGTACGGCTTGCTGCCGCGCCAGTTTGTCGCGTCGGAGCTGCTGGAGCGCGTGGAAGTATTCCGTGGCGCCAATACCTTCATCAATGGCGCGGCGCCGGGCGGCGGCGGCATCGGCGGCGCCATCAACCTGTTGCCCAAGCGGGCGCCGAATGCGCCGCTGACGCAGGTGACCGTGGGCGTGGAAAGCGGCGGCCAGGCATACGTGGCCGGCGATATCGCGCGCCGTTTCGGTCCGGACAACAATACGGGCATCCGCATCAATGCGGCCCGCCGAGACGGCGATACGGCCGTCAAGCATGAAAAGCGCGAACTGAGCGTGTTTTCCATCGGCGCCGATTACCGTGGCCGCGACTTCCGCCTGTCGGCCGATGCCGGCTACCAGGACCACAAGCTGACGGCGCCGCGTCCCAGCGTGAACGTGGCGTCCGGTGTGGCGGTGCCGGCCGCGCCCGACGCCAGCCGCAACTTCGCCCAGGACTGGACGCGCTCGAACGAACGCGACACCTTCGGCACCTTGCGCGGTGAATACGATCTGGCCAAGGATGTCGTGGCGTGGGCCGCACTGGGCGCGCGCAGCGGCAATGAATCGAACGTCCTGGCCGTACCCACGGTGGCGCGCGCGGACGGTTCCGGCACGGCATACCGTTTCGATAACGAACGCCGCGATACCGTGCGCACGGGGGAAATCGGCGTGCGCGGCAAGGCCGTCACGGGCAGCGTCAGCCACAGCCTGAGCGCCACGGCGTCGACCTTCTGGGCGCAATCGCGCAATGCCTATGGCATCAGCGGCAACTTCAACGCCAGCATCTATGCGCCGTTCAACGCCGTGCCGCCCGCCGCCAACCTGTATGTGGGCGGCAAGCTGGACAATCCATTGGTCACGTCGCGCAGCATCCTCTCCAGCTTTGCCGTGGCCGACACCATGGGCTTCGCCAACGACAGCGTGCTGCTGACCGTGGGCCTGCGCCGCCAGACCATCAAGGACGACAGCTACAACTACGACACGGGCAAGCAGACCGATCCCGGCTACAGCGACAGCATCACCACGCCGCTGGCGGGCCTGGTGTACCGCCCCAGCAAGGAAGTGTCCGTGTATGCCAACTACATCGAGGGCTTGCAGAAAGGCGCCGTGGCGGGCGGCTTCGGCGTGACGAACAATATCGGCCAGGTCTTCGCCCCATACAAATCCAAGCAGAAGGAAATCGGCGTGAAGTATGACGGCGGGCGCATTGGCATGAGCGCCGCCCTGTTTACCACCAAGCAGCCGCTGGCCTATGTGGAGAACGGCACGTTCGGCGTCTTCGGCGAACAGCGCAACCGCGGTCTGGAATTGTCCGTCTTCGGCAGTCCCGTGCGCGGCCTGCGCCTGCTGGGCGGCCTGACCTTCCTCGATGCGGAACAGGTCAACGTGCTCAAGAAAGAGAACAACGGCAAGGACGCCATCGGCGTGCCGCGCAGCCAGCTCAATGCCGGCGTGGAATGGGACGTGCCGGGCGTGCATGGCCTGGCGCTGACGGGCCGCGCGCTGTACACCTCGACCCAGTACCTGGACGCGGACAACCAGCAGAAACTGCCGTCGTGGACACGCCTGGACCTGGGCGCCCGCTACACGACCAGCATCGCCGACCGCGCCGTGACCCTGCGCGCGCGCCTGGACAATGTGACGGACAAGAACTACTGGGCCTCGGCCGGCGGCGCTTCCAACTCCGGCTACCTGGTGCTGGGCGCGCCACGTACCGTCGTCGTTTCCGCCTCGGTCGACTTCTAGGCGGCATTTTCCACGCCCCGCAGGGGCGCACCGCCGCGTGCGCCCCTGTCCATCGGATGCGGCATCGGCGACAATGCGCGCATGACACTGCGCCCCGCCCTGCTCTCCCTGTTGCTCTTCGCCACCGCTGGCTCAGCCCTTGCCCAGAAACAAGCCGCCTGCCCCTACGCCGCCTGGAAAAGCGGCTTCAAGGGCGATGCGCGGGCGCAAGCCACGTGTTTGCTGCGTCCCGTGAAACTGTATGCGCGCCTGGGCGACAGCGCGCCGCTGCCGGACTTCCTTGCCGATCGCGTCGGCCGGCGCACGGGCATCGCCCCGGCCCGGTTGCGCGCCTGGCTGGCGGAACAAGGCATTGCCGAAGCGGACGTGGGCGGCGCCGTCGACGCCCCCCTGTCGCGCGCCGCGGGCCGGCTGGCCGCGCCCATGGCGCGCTATTTCGTCATCCACGACACCAGCTACCCGAATTTCTTGCTAGAAACCATTCCCGGCCACATCAACGATGCCGGCTGGGAGTTCAACGACTTCGGCTTGCGCAATCCTGCGCTGGGCGACGGCCCGAAAGGCCATGTCTACGTGAACCGCCTGGGCGGCTCGCTGCAGGTGCGCGACTTTGGCACGGCCAGCTATGCCAGCAAGCTGGAAAAGGACAAGCCGTCGCTGACGGGGCTGTTCCTGCACGTGGAACTGGTGCAGCCACGCCGCTCCGTGCCTGGCGGCGGCAAGGGCAACGATGGCCTGGCGCCCGATCCCGGCTTTACGCCCGCGCAATACGAGCGGCTGGCCCTGCTGTACATGGCCGCCAGCGTGCGCAAGGGCACGTGGCTGATTCCCGCCTTCCACGCCGTCCTCGATACGGGGTTTGCGAACGGTCATGATGATCCACAGAACTTTTCCCTCGCCGATTGGTCAGCGTCGCTCTCCCGCCTGGAAGCGGCCCTGCGGCAGGCCGATACTGGACATTAAGGCGTTTCCCTGACGGCTGATTTGGCGCATACTATTGCAAGCATAGTCACTTCCGTGGGGGAGTCCAGGTGAGTATCAGCACGAATCATCAGGCGGATCGCGAGGCCAGCGCGCATCAGCCATTGCAGCGCGCGCAGCGTCTCTTTGCCATGCGCGACGCCGTTCTTGACGCCTGGGAACAGCGCGTGCGCGCCAAGGTGCGCGGCGCCGACCAGCTGCTCACGCCCATACTCATCAATACCTTGCCGGCCTTCTTCGACAACCTGGCCGAAGCCCTCACCCCGGGCCACCCGCGCGAAAACGCCGCCAGCAACAGCAACGTGCCCGCCGTGCATGGCAATGAACGGGCGCGCATGACCAATTACGGTCCGGAACAGGTGATCCAGGAATACCAGATCTTCCGCGACTGCTTCGCCGCCGTCGCGCACGAGTCCCACATCACCCTGCGCAGCAAGGATTGGCAAGTGATCAATGCATCGATCGACGTGGGCATCCGCGAATCGATACGCGAATTTACCAGCATGCACGAAAGCTTCCGCCGCCGCATCGCGGCCGGCCTGTCGCACGACATGCGCAATCCACTGGCCGTGATCAGCACCAGCGCCCAGCTGCTGCTGCGGCCCGCGGACCCGGAACGGGTGGTAGCGCTGGCGCACAAGATTGCCGAGCACAGCAAGCGGCTCGACAGCATGATCGAGGAATTGCTCGATAGCCTCAGCTACCACCAGGGCCAGCGGCTGCCATTGGCACTGAGCCAGTTCGACGTGTTGCCGCTGGTACACGCCGTGGCCGGCCAGGTCAACCTGCAGTGGCCCGGCAAATGCCAGGTCGGCGGGCAATCCGTCACCGGCTGGTGGTGCGAGAACTCGCTGCGGCGGGCGCTGGAAAACCTCGTCGGCAATGCCCTCAAGTATGGCGACGACGCACCCGTCAGCGTGCACGTGGAAGCGGTCCACGAACGCCTGATCGTCACCGTCCACAATGGCGGGCAGGCCATCGCACCGGAGCAGGCGGCACGCATCTTCGACTACCTGCGCCGCGAGAACGACAACCCCGCGCCGGGCTGGGGCATCGGCCTGCCCTTCGTGCAGAGCGTGGCCGAAAGCCACGGCGGCAGCATCGCCGTCGACAGCGCGCCCGAAACGGGCACCAGCTTCATCTTCGACGTGCCCGTCGACTGCCGTCCCTTCGTCCAGCCCGCCGACATCCCCAAGAGTGACGCCTAGCGCACCAAAGCGGTGCAAAGGATGGCGCGGCGCCACAAAAGTGGTCATATTTACACCTGTTCGCGCCTGCACCGTTGGCACGCTTCCTGCTGAGCTATACCCAGACACGGCTCAAGGGAAATCACAACATGGCAAATTTTTTCAATGAAATGACTGCGGATGGAGTGGGTACGGACAGCAAGGTACGTGAACACTATCGTGAATTTGACAATTGGCTGGCGCAACAATCCCCCGAGACCATCGCCCGCAAGCGGGCCGAAGCCGACCTGACGTTCCGCCGCGTCGGCATCACGTTTGCCGTCTACGGCGACGATGCCGGCACGGAACGCCTGATACCGTTCGACACCATCCCCCGCATCATCCCGGCCACGGAATGGGCGCAGATGCAGACGGGCCTGGTGCAGCGCGTGCAAGCCTTGAACATGTTCATCCATGATATTTATCATGAGCAAAACATCATCAAGGCGGGCATTATTCCCGCCGAGCAAATCTACAAGAATGCCCAGTACCGCCCGGAAATGCAGGGCATTGCCGTCGCCTCCGACATTTACGCCCACATCGCGGGCGTCGACATCGTGCGCGCCGGCCAGGGCGAGTTCTATGTACTGGAAGACAATTTGCGGGTGCCGTCCGGCGTGTCCTACATGCTGGAAGACCGCAAGATGATGATGCGCTTGTTCCCCGAACTGTTCGCGCGCAACCGCATCGCCCCCGTCGACCATTACCCGGACATGCTGCTCGACAACCTGCGTTCCGTCGCGCCGATGGGCGTTGATGACCCGACCGTCGTCGTCATGACGCCCGGCATGTACAACTCCGCCTACTTCGAGCACGCGTTTTTGGCCCAGCAGATGGGCGTGGAACTGGTCGAAGGCAAGGATCTGTTTGTCAACGACAATTCCGTCTACATGCGCACCACGCGTGGGCCGAAGCGCGTGGACGTCATCTACCGCCGCGTGGACGACGACTTCCTCGACCCGCTGGCCTTCCGCTCGGATTCGTCGCTGGGCGTGCCGGGCCTGCTGTCCGTGTATCGCGCCGGAAGAGTCACGCTGGCGAACGCCATCGGCACGGGCGTGGCCGACGACAAGTCGATCTACCCGTTCGTGCCCGACATGATCAAGTTTTATCTGTCGCAAGAGCCTATTCTCAACAACGTGCCGACCTACCAGTGCCGCAAGAGCGCCGATTTGTCTTACGTGCTGGCCAACCTGGCGAAACTCGTCGTCAAGGAAGTGCACGGCGCGGGCGGCTACGGCATGCTGGTGGGGCCGGCGTCCAGCCTGGCGCAGATCGAGGATTTCCGCCAGCGCCTGCTGGCCAATCCGGGCGGCTACATCGCCCAGCCGACGCTCGCCCTGTCCGCCTGCCCCACGTATGTCGAGGCCGGCATTGCGCCGCGCCACATCGATCTGCGTCCCTTCGTGCTGTCCGGCAAGACGATTTCCATGGTGCCCGGCGGCCTGACCCGCGTGGCGCTGGGCGAAGGCTCGCTGGTGGTCAATTCCTCGCAGGGAGGCGGCACCAAGGATACCTGGGTACTGGAAGCCACGTCCGCTTTTGCAGGAGAGAAAACATGCTGAGCCGCACCGCCGATCATTTGTTCTGGATGGCCCGCTACACGGAGCGGGCGGAAAACACGGCGCGCATGCTCGACGTCAACATGCAAACGTCGATGCTGCCCCAGTCCGAGCAGGACGCGGAACAGGGCTGGCGCGCCACCCTGGGTATTTCCGAGCTGCAAAGCGCGTACGACCATAAATATGGCCGCTTCCACACGCGCGACGTGCTCGACTTCATGGTGCGCGACCCGAACAATCCGTCTTCCATCCTGGCCTGCCTGACGGGCGCGCGCGAAAACGCCCGCGCCGTGCGGGGCACGTTGACGACGGAAGTGTGGGAAATCCAGAACGCCACCTGGCTCGACATGCAGAAGCGCCTGAAGAGCAATCTGCTGGAAACGGACCCCAGCCAGTTCTTCGAATGGGTCAAGTACCGCTCGCACCTGTCGCGCGGCGTGACTTTGGGCACCATGCTCAAGGACGAGGCCATCCACTTCATCCGCCTCGGCACCTTCCTCGAGCGGGCCGACAACACGGCGCGCATCCTCGACGTGAAGTTCCACGGCGCGCGCGACACGTCGAAAGACATCACCCAGCGCGATTTCTACTACTGGGCGGCCCTGCTGCGCTCCGTTTCCGGCTTCGAGATCTACCGCAAGGTGTACCGCGACGTCATCACCCCGGCGCGGGTGGCGGAATTGCTGATGCTGCGCGGCGACATGCCCAGGTCGCTCCTGGCCTGCATGGATGACGTGGTGGAAAACTTCAAGCATATCCGCAACGACGTGTCGGCCGATACGGAGCGTTTCGCCGGCAAACTGCATGCGGAGCTGAAATTCGGCCATATCGACGACATCATGAAGGCTGGCTTGCACCATACATTGACGGAATTTCTGGAAAACATCTATGACCTGGGCAACCGGGTCAGCCGCGACTTCCTCGTTCCCTTGGCGGCCTGATGCAGCTCACCATCCGCCACGCTACCCATTACGCCTACAGTGCGCCGCTGGCCTACACCATCCAGCAGCTGCACCTGACGCCGCGTATCGAGCCGCAGCAGCGGGCCCTGTCCTGGCAAATCACGACGCCGGGCCAGTGCCATGCCTACACGGATGCCTACGGCAATCTGTCGCACATGCTGACGATCAACGGCAGCCATCACTCGCTGAGCCTGGTGGCGCACGGCGTGGTGGAAACCATCTACCCGCACAAGGGACGGCTGAACCTGGTCGATGCCCTGTCGCCGCTGCTGTTTACCATGCCGACGCCGCTGACCCAGGCCAATCCCGCCATCCTCGCGCTGGCGGCCGCCAGCCTGCCGGACCAGCGCGTGACGGCGGGCACGGGCCATCTGCTGCGCCTGGCGGAAAACATCGTCGGCCAGGTGGCCTATGAAAGCGGCGCCACCATGGTCACCACCACGGCCGGCGACGCCCTGGCGCTGGGGCGCGGCGTGTGCCAGGACCACGCGCACCTGTTCCTCGCGTGCTGCCACGCCTGGGGCATCCCGGCCCGCTATGTGTCCGGCTACATCGATCCGGGCACGACGGGCCATGCGGCCAGCCACGCGTGGATCGATGCCTGGGCGGAAGACACGGATTTCGCGGGCTGGGTCAGCATCGACGTCACGCACGCGCGCCTGATGACGGATGCGTATTGCCGCCTGGCCATCGGCCGCGACTACGATTCGGCCGCGCCCGTGCGCGGCGTGCGCCAGGGTGGCGGCACGGAAACGTTAAGAGTCGACGTGCAGATCGTGCCCGTGTAAACGGCAGGAATGAGGCTGGCCGGGCCTTGCAAGCTGGTTGCCAGGCCCGGCTGGTGTAGAATGCTTCCCCTTTTGACTTGATTTACGACGATGACTTATTGCATAGGCATGCGCCTGAACGAAGGCTTGGTCTTCCTGTCCGACTCCCGCACCAACGCCGGCGTGGACCAGGTGGGCACCTTCCGCAAGATGAGCGTGTTCGAAAACCCGGGCGACCGCATGCTGGTCCTGATGACGGCCGGCAACCTGTCGATCTCGCAGGCGATCCGCCAGATCGTCTCCGAACACGTGGATGCGGATGGGCGCAGCATCTGGAACGTGGCCAGCATGTACGATGCGGCCCGCATCGTGGGCGAAGCCGTGCGCACGGTGCACCTGCGCGAAGCGAAGGCGCTGGCCGACTGCGGCATCGATTTCAACGTCAGCATCATCTTGGGCGGCCAGATCGGCGCCGAGCGCTGCCGGCTGTTCCAGGTGTATTCGGCCGGCAACTTCATCGAATCGCACGATGAAAACACGTATTTCCAGATCGGCGAAGCGAAATACGGCAAGCCCATCATCGACCGGGTCATCAATCCGTTCACGCGCCTGGACGAAGCGGCCAAGTGCGCCCTCATTTCCATGGATTCCACCCTGCGCTCGAACATTTCCGTCGGCTTGCCGCTCGACCTGCTCGTCTACGAGACGGGCAGCCTGGCCGTCACGCGCTTCGTCACCATCGATGAAAAGAACCAGTATTTCCGCATGATCCGCGATACCTGGGGCGAGCAATTGAAGCATGTGTTCGAAGGCATCGTCGATCCCGTGTGGAATGCCACGCCGGAGACGACGACGAACGTGTTGTCGTCCGCCAACATGCACAGCAAGCCCGTGCGCGTGGCCATCCCCGAGCACGTGAGCCGCGGCGGCCTGACCGTGGCGCCCCTGCAATCCCTGGCGCAGCAGTTCAGCGACGACAAGCAGCATTGACCGTAGCCGCGCCCGCTCAGGGGGCGCTGGACAAATCGCCTTGCGCGTGCTTTTATGGCAATATGGATTGACATTCGATCCAGATTGACCTGAAAGGCAGGTGGCGCATGGACTTGATCACTTCCGCCGTCGTGGCGGCCATCGCGCATGGCGCGCCCGGCCACGCGCCCGACACCGTCGCCAGCCACTATGCGCGGCTCAAGCAGGCCATCGCCAAGTTCGACGGCGCCGCCGCCATCCTGACCGCCATCGCCGCGCTGGAAGCCGACCCTGCCGATACCCGGCTGCAACTGGCCCTGTCGGCCGCCCTGTCGGCCGCGAAAGTGCCGGACGACATGGAAACCCTGTTTGCCGCGCAAGGCTTGCTCGATGCGCTGCAGCGGCCTCTCCCGCAGGCACCCGAGGTGGAAACCGTGCCCTCCCCGGCCGATAAAAACGCCGTCGTCTCCAATTATGCGGTGGTCAAAGTGTATTTCGCCACGGACCGCCAGCGCGACGTGGGCAAGCCGCCGGCCCAGCGCTTCAGCGGCGAACGCAGCATCACGGGCGGCAATGGCGGCAGCGATGGGCCGCTCAGCTATGGCAGCTGCGACATCAGCATCCCCCGCGACCACCGCATGGGCCAGCTGGAATCGCCGTCGCTGTGGCGCCTGGAATTTCGCGACGACCCGGCCAAGCACGTGCTGCTGCTGGGCACCGAGGTGCAGGACCGCGACAATTTCTTTGCTGCCTTGAAGACGCAGATCCGCGCCTCGGCCGGCAAGAGCGCGCTTGTCTTCGTCCACGGTTTCAACGTCACATTCGAGGATGCGGCGCGGCGCACGGGACAGATGGCCTACGACCTGGGTTTTGACGGCGCGCCCGCGTTCTACAGCTGGCCGTCGCGCGGCGAGGTGGCCGGCTACACCATCGATGAAAACAATATCGAGTGGAGCACGCCCCACCTCACCCACTTCCTGGCCGACTTTCTCGCCAGCACGGACGCGGCGCACGTGTACCTGGTGGGCCACAGCATGGGCAGCCGCGGCCTGGCGCGCGCCGTGGCCGACCTGCTGGCCGCGCAGCCGCAGCTGGCGCAAAAGATCACGGAGCTCATCCTGTCCGCGCCCGACATCGACGCCGCCGTCTTCAAGCACGATATCGCGCCGAAACTGGCCGGCGCGCGCAATCCCGTGACCCTGTATGCATCCTCGCAAGACCTGGCCCTGGCCGCCTCGAAAGCCGTGCACGGCTACCCGCGCGCGGGCGACAGCGGCGCCGGCATGCTGATCGTGGCGGGCGTGGAAACCATCGACGCCACCGGGGTCGACACGAGTTTCATGAAACATGCGTATTTCGCGGAAAAGCGCTCGGCCCTGTCCGACATGTTTTATCTGATACGCAACCAGGCGCGCGCCGACCAGCGCTTTCTCGACCCCGTCGATACGCTGGCCGGCCGCTATTGGGCGTTCAAACCGTGACGCCGTTCCATCCGGTGCGGCACGCATGCTAAGATACGGCCCAGAGGGTGGCAAAGGCACGGCGATGACGCCGCCAGCCGATCCCCCGCAAGCAGGCCTATCATGTTGACATCATCTTCTACACCGCAAGCCGAATCGCTGATCCGCAACACCAACGCCCGCGTCACCAAGACGCGCGTGAAGGTGCTCGACTTTTTAATGGCGCAAAGCCGTTCGCTGACCCACCATGAAATCCAGCAGGCGCTGTCGCAGGACAGCGATATCGATTCCGTCACCCTGTACCGGGTGCTGGAATGGCTGACGGAAAATGAACTGGTGCACCGCATCGCCGGTGCCGACCAGGTGTGGCGCTTCAGCGCGGGCGCCGGCCACCAGGCGCACGAGCACGCGCACTTCCAGTGCACCAAGTGCGCCAACGTCACGTGTTTCAATGAAGTCAAGCTGCCGCCGCCCGTGCTGTTGCCGGAAGGCTTCAGCGGCGGCGAAGTCGATTACCTGATCAAGGGCCTCTGTCCGCGCTGCAAGTAAAAAACGGTACCGGCAGCGGTACCGGCGGCATTACCTGATCAATAAAGCCAGGTGATGCTCGTCATAGAACAGCTCGCCCACGCGCATCGAGCGCGGTTCCGTGCCATACGCGATAAATCCCAGCGATTCATACAGGCGCAAGGCGGCATTGTTTTCCGCATTCACGCTCAGATGCACCTGCATGACGGCAGGGTCCGCCTCGGCCTGTTCGATGCAGGCGTTCACGAGGCGCCGCGCGACGCCCTTGCCCCGCTGCTGCACGTCGACAAACACGCCCCATAGCAAGGCCTTGTGCCACAGCTGGCGCAGCGGGTCGCGCCGCAAGCCGGCAAAACCGACCAGCCGTTCGCCATCGAAGGCGCCAAAGCCACGTTGCAAGACGCCGCCGGCGATGCGCTGCGCGTGTTCTTCGGGCGTGCGCGCCAGCTCATCCTCGCGCGACGAGGAAAACGAGCTGGGCGAATCGAGGATGGCGCGCAGGCGCAGCGCGCAAAAGGCGGCGGTGTCTGCCGGGGTCAGCAGACGGATGACGATGTCGGGTGCGGGCATGGTGGAATCCGGCAGTTTTTTTCCATTATACCCACGCCCCCGTCTCAGGCACGCACGCGGCGCAAGACCAGCAAGGTCCAGCCGTACAGGGCCGCCATCAGCAGCACCATGGCCGCGCCGAGGGCCGCCGTCCAGCTTTCCGGCAGCGACCAGGCGGAATCGAGCTTGCCGGCGGCCATGCAGGCGGCCATGGCCACGCAGATGGCGACGATGGGCCAGCCCAGGCGGCGCCGGAATGCGCGCACGATGTCCGCCTGGCCGGTGCGCATGACTTTTGCCGTGACCCAGCCATCGAAGGTGTCCGTCACGCCCATGCCCACGGCAAACACCAGGCCCGTCAGCAAGGCCGGCTGCATGCCGCCCAGCGCGACGGCCGCATAGCCCCAGGCTGCCGCCTGCAGGGCCGTGTCGAAGACCAGCGCGAACAGCATGCCGACGAGGATGGCGGCGAGCGGCCCGGACGCGCCCCGCAGCGAGCGCGGCAGCAGCCGCCCGCGCACCTCGGCCAGCTGCGCGCCGGCCAGCAGGCTGCGCGCATTCATGCCGGCGATGAGCAGCAGCAAGGCGATGGGCAGCCATCCCAGCCAGCCGAACACGGTTGGCGATGGCGTGAATTGCGCCGAGGCCAGGGCGGCCACGGCCACGATGGCCAGCACGGTGACGCCATGGCCCAGCGCAAACAGCGCGCCCATCCACGGCGCCCAGCGCGGCGACGCGGCCTGGCTGCGCAGGGTCAGGCCGTCGACGGCGGCCAGGTGGTCCGGTTCCAGCCCATGCCGCATGCCGAGCAGAAAGATCAACGCCAGGGCGGGCAAACCCGCTTCCACGCTCATGCCGCCACCTCGACGGGGCTGTCCGCCTTCGTCACGCAGCGGTCCAGGCCACGGGTCAGCATATCCTGCGGCAAGTCGCGGCCGATGAAGATCATCTTGCTGGCGCGCGTCTCTTCGTCGCGCCACGGCGCGCCCAGTTCCGAGCCCATCAGCATGTGCACGCCCTGGAACACGGCGCGGCACGGCACGTCGGCCACGTACAAGATGCCCTTGTAGCGCATCAGCTGGGTGCCGAACAGCTGCACCACGGCATCGAGGAAATTTTCCACCTGCAGCAGATCGAGGGGCTGGGACTGGTGGTAGACGAACGATTGCACGCCGTCGCCATGGCGGTGCCCCAGTTCCCCCAGGAAATCCGGCTCCAGCTCGACGATGGCGTTCAGGTTGAAACCGCGGATGTTCAGGATGTCGCGCAAGGGCACGTTGCCAAAGCGCACTTTCTGGATGCTGGCGCGGCCGTTGATGGCGACCAGGCGCTGGCGCAGCGCGGCCAGCTCGTCCTTGCTGACCAGGTCCGTCTTCGACAGCAGGATGCGGTCGGCAAAGCCCACCTGCTCCTGCGCTTCCTTGTGCGCCGTCAATTGCTGCTGCGCGTGGCGCGCATCGACCACCGTCAAAATCGCGTCGAGCATGTAGAACTCGCTGACGGACGGCTCCGCAAAGAAGGTTTGCGCCACGGGGCCGGGCGCGGCCAGGCCCGTCGTTTCGATGATCACGTGGTCGAAATCGATTGCCCCCGCGGCCCGCCTGGCGTGCAGCTCGCCCAGGATACGGATCAGGTCGCCGCGCACGCTGCAGCAGATGCAGCCATTGTTCATTTCCACGATCTGCTCGTTGCTATCCTGCACCAGCAAGCCATGGTCGATGCTTTCGGCGGCGAATTCATTTTCAATCACGGCAATGCGCACGCCGTGTTCGCCCTGCAATATACGCTTGAGCAAGGTGGTTTTCCCGCTGCCGAGAAAGCCCGTGATGATGGTAACGGGGATCAGTTCTGTCATATTGCTTTCCTATCGATGGTTAATCTTCGAGTTCTTCCATGCGCTGCCATTGGGGAAACGGATCGGGCAGCTTGCGCCAGGCGGCCATGCCCTGGCGCGTTTCCGTGTAGTTGAGTTGACATTTCTTCAAGTCGACCTCGATGGCGGCCTGGTCCATGTCCTGGCCGATGAAGACCAGCTCCTGGTAGCGGTCGCCATACGTTTCGCTCCAGCCCGCTTTGACTTCCGCCAGGGAGGCGGCGTCCGTGGGCCAGCGCTCCTTCGGCACGGAAGCCCACCACAGGCCCACGGGCTCGATATTCATCAGCTTGCCCGCGCCGGACAGGCTGGCCACCCATTCGGGGCGGCTGGCCAGCCAGAAATATCCCTTGCTGCGCACCACGCCCTTGATCGGCTGGGCAATATAATCGTGCAGGCGCTGCGCGTGGAACGGTTCCTTCGCCCGGTAGACGAAGCTGCTGATGCCATACGCTTCCGTCTCCGGCGTGTGCACGCCCGCCAGCTCCTGGGCCCAGCCCGGCATGCCGGCCGCCTGTTCCAGGTCGAACAAGTTCGTGCCCAGGATGGCGTCCAGCGGCACGACGGACTGGTTCGTTTCGATGATGCGCGCGCCCGGATTCAAGACTTTGAGGATGGCCAGCACGCGCAGGCGCTCGTCCGCCGCCACCATGTCGACCTTGTTGAGGACGATCACATTGGCAAATTCGATCTGTTCCGTGAGCAGATTGGCCAGCTGGCGGTCGTCACCCTCGCCGACGATCTCGCCGCGCTGCTCCAGGCTGTCTTCGCTGTGGAAATCGTTGAGCAGGTTGGCGCAGTCGACCACGGTGACCATGCAGTCGATGCGCGCCACGTCGTTCAGGCTGTCGCCGTGCTCATCCTCGAAGTCGAAGGTGGCGGCCACGGGCATCGGTTCGCCCACGCCCGTCGATTCGATCAGCAGGTAATCGAAGCGGTCTTCCGCGGCCAGGCGCCGCACTTCCAGCAACAGATCGTCGCGCAGGGTGCAGCAGATGCAGCCGTTCGACATTTCCACGAGTTTTTCTTCCGTGCGCGACAGGGCCGCGCCGGCCGCCGCCGCGCTGTCTTTCACCAACGAGGCGTCGATATTGACTTCGCTCATGTCGTTGACGATGACGGCCACGCGCTTGCCTTCGCGGTTGCGCAGTATGTGGTTGAGCAAGGTGGTCTTGCCGGCGCCGAGAAAGCCGGACAGGACGGTGACGGGGAGTTTGTGCTGGGTCATGGGTATCTTTCGGATGGGAGCGAATCAAGGCTCGCGTTAAGGGAGGCAATGGACGGCCGCATTTTAAATGCAAGTCGATTGCGTTTGAATTATAATGCAGCTCAGTTGCATTTGTGCGGCAATCTTTGCCTGCCGGCCAGTTACCCGAAAGAAATTCATGCTCCACCTCGCCTCTCTGACCTACGGCTATGACCCCGCCCGCCCCGTGCTGGACATCGGCGCCTTTCACTTGCCCGCCGGGCGCCATGCGCTGCTGCTGGGGCCATCCGGCTGCGGCAAATCGACCTTGCTGCATTTGCTGGCCGGCATATTGGCGCCCCAGGCTGGCCGCCTCGACGTGGCGGGCACCTCCCTGCCCGGCCTCACGCCGCGCCAGCGCGACCGTTGGCGCGGCCGCACCGTGGGCTTGCTGCCCCAGCAACTGGCGCTGGTGCCCAGTTTGAACCTGCTCGATAATGTCTTGCTGCCCGCCTATGCCAGCGGCCAGCGGCCCGATCCGGTCCACGCGGCCAATCTGCTGGGCCAGCTGGGCCTGGCCGGCAAGCTCGATGCCTACCCGCATGCCCTGAGCGGCGGCCAGCGGCAACGGGCCGCCATCGCGCGCGCCGTCGTCATGCGCCCGCAACTGATCCTGGCCGACGAACCGACGGCCAACCTCGACGACGTGGCCTGCGCCGCCGTCGTCCACTTGCTGGCCGGACAGGCCGCGCAAGCCGGCGCCTCGCTGGTGATTGCCAGCCACGACGCGCGCGTGCTGGCCGCCTTGCCGGAGGCAACCGTGCTGCGCCTGCCCGGCACGCGGGTGGCGGCATGAACGCGGCCACCCTGGCCTGGCGCGCCTTGCGCCACAAGCCGCTGGCATCGAGCCTGAACCTGCTGCTGGTCGCCATCGGCATCGCCATGATGACGTTCATACTCGGCGTATCAAGCCAGCTGGAAGAGCACGCCGAACGCGATGCGCAAGGGATCGACCTGGTGGTGGGCGCAAAAGGCTCGCCGCTGCAACTGATCCTGTCCTCCGTGTATCACGCCGATATTCCGACCGGCAACATCCCCGCCAGCGCGCTGGCGGCGCTGGCCGCGCAGCCGCTGGTGAAAGCGGCGATTCCGCTCGCGCTGGGCGACAATTTCCACGGTTACCGCATCGTCGGCAGCACCACGGCGCTGCTCGACCATTACGGCGCACGCCTGGCGCAAGGAAAACTGTTTACGCAGCCCATGCAAGCCGTGTTCGGCGCCCAGGCCGCGCGAGACACGGGCGCCACCCTCGGCGCCCGCTTTGCGGGATCGCATGGGCTGGCGGTAGGCGGCGAACTGCACCAGCACGCGCCCTATACGGTGGCGGGCATCCTGGCACCCACGGGCACGGTGCTCGACCGGCTGATCCTCACGCCCGTCGCTTCCGTGTGGCGTGTGCATGAAACGGACCCAGACGAGCAGCCTGCCGTGCCAGCCGCCGCGCCCGGGCGCGAACTGACGGCCGTGCTGGTGCAATACGCGTCGCCCCTGGCCGCCATCAGCCTGCCGCGCTGGGTGAATGGCCAGGCCCGGCTGCAGGCGGCGCAGCCCGCTTTCGAGGCGGCGCGGCTGTTCAACCTGCTGGGCGTGGGCGTGGCCGTGCTGCGGGCGATTGCCGCCGGCGTGCTGCTGGTGGCGGCCCTGTCGCTGTTCGTGGCCCTGTACGGGGCATTGGAAGAGCGCAAGTGGGACCTTGCCATCCTGCGCACCCTGGGCGCCTCGCCCGCCAAACTGCTGCGTTTGCTGCTGGCGCAAGGCTTGCTGCTGTCGATGGCGGGGGCGGCGCTGGGCTGGCTGCTGGGCCATGCGGCCGTCGGCGTGCTGGGCTGGCTGGAAGCGACGCAAGACCTGCAGCTGCAAGCGTGGCGCATCGTGCCCGGCGAAGCGTGGCTGCCCGTGATTGCCGCGGCCGTAGGCTTGCTGGCAGCGGCCATTCCCGCCCTGCGCGCCTACCGCACCGATATCGCCGCCACCCTGGCGCGTCCCTGAAAGGAAACAACATGCTGAAAATCATTGTTTTGAGTGCTTGCCTGCTGCTGGCAGGCATCGCCGCAGCGGCCCCCGCAGATGAACCGCCGTCGTTCTTCGCCCCCTTGACGGACTTGCCCGGCGTGGTCTCGTGGAAGCTGCTGGGCCAGGCCACCACGGTGAAGGCGAAAAAGGGCCGCATGGTGCCGAAATACACGCCGGAAATCAGCGCGCTCGACAATACGGACGTCAAGGTGCAAGGCTTCATGATGCCCTTGGAACCGGGCCAGAAGCAGAAACACTTCCTGCTGACCGTCACCTCGGCCAGCTGTCCCTTTTGCCTGCCCGCCGGTCCGGAAGGCGTGGTGGAGATCAAGAGCCGCAGCCCCGTGAAATTCAGCTACGCCCCGTTCATCGTGCAAGGCAAGCTGAAGGTGCTGGCCAGCGACCCCATGGGCCTGTATTACCGCATGACGGACGCGGCCGTGGTGGCGCAATGACGCGCTGGCCCGCGCTGCTGCTGGTGTTCGCCTGCCAGGCGCAGGCCGCGCCGCTGTCGTTCGAGCTGCCCCGCCTGGATGCCGGTGGCAAGCTGCGCCTTGATCAATTCCACGGCCGGGCCGTGCTGCTGAACTTCTGGGCCAGCAACTGCCTGCCCTGCGTCCAGGAGTTGCCGATCTTCAATGCCCACGCCACCCGCCAGCCCGGCTTGCCCGTCATCGGCATCGCCATCGACACGCGACCGGCCGCGCAAGCGTTCCTGCGGCGCCACCCGGCCAGCTATCCGCAAGCCTTGGCCAGCCCTGCCTTGCTGCCCGCCTTTGGCAATCAAATCAAGGGCTTGCCGTACACAGTGATTGTAAACTCTCAACATCGGATCTGTACACGGCGCTTGGGCCCCGTCGATGCGGCCTGGCTGGCCAAGGCCGTGGCCGACTGCGCGGCCCCCTGAATCCATGCGCCCTGCACGGCTGTCATCGCCGCGTCATATGGCGGCGTTACAGTCGCGTCCTTTGAATCTCTACGAGGGCGGTAATGAAAACAAATTGGGTCATGCTGGCGGCGCTGGCAAGTGCAGGTCTCGTTGCTTGCAACGGCAGTTCGAACACGGCGCCGGCCATTCCCGAAGGCACGACGGTCACCGTGGCCTTGCTGGAAACCACGGACATCCACTCGAATGTCCTCAGCTATAACTACTATGCGCTGGCGGAAGACACGAGCCTGGGCCTGGAGCGCACCTCGACCCTGATCCAGGCGGCGCGCGCGGAAAATCCGAACAACGTGCTGCTCGACGATGGCGACGTCATCCAGGGCACCTTGCTGGCCGACCTGCAGGCCGTGGCCGCGCCCGTGCCCTGCTCCGGCACGCTGGCCGTGCACAAGGCCATGAACGCGCTGAAATACGATGCGGGCGGCATGGGCAACCATGAATTCAACTATGGCTTGCCCTACCTGAGCCAGATTACCAACACGGATTTCGGCATTCCCGGCGTGGCCAAGCCGACGGGCACGTGCGGCGCACCCGCCTTCCCATCCGTGCTCAGCAATGTCGTCGGCGTGACCAGCGGCAAGCCGATTTTCCAGCCCTACACCCTGCTGCCCCGCGATTTCGCCGCCACGGCGCCCGATGGCAGCAAGCTGACCGTAAAAATCAATGTGGGCGTGCTGAGCTTTGTACCGCCGCAAATCCTCGAATGGGATCAGAAAGTGCTCGCTGGCAAGGTCAGCGTGACGGGGGTGCAGGAAGCGGCGAAGCAGTACGTGCCGGAATTGCGCAACAAGGGCGCCGACCTGGTCGTGGCCCTGTCGCATGGCGGCCTGGACACCAGTGCCTACAGCCCGAAGATGGAAAACGGCAGCTATCACTTGACCAGCACGGGCATCGACGCGCTGATGATCGGCCACTCGCACCTGATCTTCCCGAAAGGCAAGGAAGAAGGCGCGGCCGCCCTGGACGCGTCGTTCGCCGCCTTCCCTGCCAGCGCCAAGATCGACGCCGTCAACGGCTTTGTGAACGGCGTGCCGACCGTCATGGCGCAAAGCTGGGGCCGCCGCCTGGGCATCATCAAGCTGACCATGGCCTATCAGGGCGGCAAGTGGGTGGTGCAGCCAGCCAAGACGACGGTGGAATCGCGCGGCTTCAAGTACACGGACGGCAAGACCCTCGTGAAAGCCGACCCGGCCATCGCTCCTCTCGTGGCCACCGAGCACGCGGCCACCATCGCCTACGCCAAGCAGCCGCTGGGCATCAGCACGGATTTCGAGATGTCGGCCTACTTCGCGCTGGTGGGCGACGTCAGCGCCATCCAGCTGGTGAACCAGGCGCAGCTTGACTACGTGAAGAATTTCATCGCCACCAGCACCGATGCCACCTTGTCCAGCTACAAGAACATCCCCGTCATTTCCTGCAGCGCGCCGTTCAAGGCGGGCCGCAACGGGCCATCGGACTTTACGGACGTGGCCGCTGGCGCGACGCCGGCCGCACCGGTTGGCTTGCAAGTGCGCAACCCGGGTGACCTGTATTTGTATAGCAATAACAACCTGCAAGCCGTGAAGATCAAGGGCGCGGACTTGAAAGCGTGGCTGGAAACGTCGGCCAGGCAATTTGCCCAGATCGACCCGGCCAGTGCGGCCGAGCAAGACCTGGTGCCGTCGTATGGCACGATCTATAACTATGACGTGTTCTACGCGGAAAACAATGCGCTGACCTACCAGATCGACGTGACGAAAAAACCAGGCAGCCGCATCGTCAACCTCAGCTACAAGGGTGCGGCGGTGGCCGATGGTGATGATTTCATCGTGGCAACCAACGACTACCGCGCCGGTGGCGGCGGCGCCGTGCCGGGCATCGATGGCAGCAAGACCATCATCAAGTCGCCCGATGCGAACCAGGCCGTGGTCAGCAATTACCTGGCGTCGCTCAGCACCAAGGGCGGCAAGGTGACACTGGCGGCCAATGGCAGCGCGCGCAGCTGGAGCTTCGTCAAGACGGCCACGGCTGGCCCCGTGATCCTGCGCTCGGCGCCGGGCCACCTGGCCCTGGCGCAGGCGAGCGGCATCGCCAACGTGGCGTCCGAAGGCGGCCTCGACGCCAGCGGTTTCGCCAAGTACCGCATCGACCTGAGCAAATAAGGTCCGAGGGCCGGAACAAGCGCAGTTCCGGCCCGTTTTGATGAAAGTTAATCACAATGAAACACGCACTCTCCCTGCCCGCCGTCGTGCTGGCTACTGTCCTGGCCGCTTGCCAGTCGTCGCAACCGCCCACGGCGGCGGAAATCGAGGCCGTCGCCATGCATGCGCGCCAGGCGGGCGACCACCAGGCCGAGCGCCGTGTGCGCAGCTGGGCCGGCAAGGACATGCCCGTCGCCGAGCGGGAACTGGCGCTGATTTACCAGCCCCGTCCCGAACGCCGCGCCGAAGCCTTGAGCCTGTTCGAACAGGCGGCCCGCGCCGGCGACACGGAAGCGGCCTTCGAACTGGGCCAGATGCTACGCGCGGCCACGCCGGGCCAGGCCTGGCTGTGGTACAGGCAAGCGGCGCAGCAAGGCCATGCGAAGGCGGCCCTGATGCTGGGCTTGCTGGCGGCGAATGGCGAAGGCGTGCCGAAAGACGCCGTGATCGCCGCGCATTGGCTGGACAAGTCGAGCGAACTGGGCAACCCGCATGCCATGTTCCTGCTGTACAACGCCTACCGCGAAGGCCGCGGCGTGCCACGCGACCTGGCGAAAGGCCGTGCATTGCTGGAAGAAGCGGCCCACCACGAATACCCGCCCGCCATCCAGGAACTGGCCATGACGGTGCAGGCGGACGACGCGCTGCGCGCCGGCCACCTGATGAAGGAAGCGACGGAACACCGGCACAATAACTGGAACAAGTTTTAAGGCAGATCAAGGCCGGCCCATATTGCTGAATGGAATGCCCGCCGCAGGCATAAGCTTGGCTGGCACGGACAGGTGTCCGCGCACGATTTCATCGCGAGGCAGACATGGCAGATCATCGGTTGGGCCCCATGACAAAGAGCGACTTGCAGTTCAGCTATGCTGACGGCCCGGCGGCGGGCGACGATACGGCGCAACGCAACATCCCCGACAGCGTCCTGCTGAACCGCCACGAGTGGTATGAAGTGCTGTACAGCTGCAACAGCTGGTCGGGCGGCAGCCTGGCCACGGCCTTGAAATGCGAACGGCTGATCCAGCGCCACTTGCCCGCCGACATACGCGGCCATGGCGCCGTGCTGACGTGGCTGCGGGCGAACTGGAGCAAGTACCGCTAGCGCTCTGGAAAATCACGCGGCGCTTTGCGCCAGGTCAATCGTGTTGGGCTAGACATTACCGAGAGGCTATGATGGGCAAGCTGCTTCCCCGGACGCGGCGGGGCTGCTGCCGGCCCCGAAATGCATTACACTGAATTTGCTTTTTAGAAATTGATTGCTCTGGACCAGCCTCGGTGAGTCGGTACGTATCTGTACTGCATGCTCAACCCAGCCAGTGTTTGGGTAGGCCCTGGCTCGTCCGTTGACCTCCCCTATAAAGAAAGAGTCCAATGAAAAAGCTGACCACCGCCTTTGGCGCGCCTGTCGTTGACAACCAGAACATCCAGACGGCCGGTCCGCGCGGCCCCGCCCTGCTGCAGGATGTATGGTTCCTGGAAAAGCTGGCCCACTTCGACCGCGAAGTCATTCCCGAGCGCCGCATGCATGCCAAGGGTTCCGGCGCGCACGGCACGTTTACCGTCACGCACGACATCACGCGCTATACGCGGGCGAAAATCTTTGGCGAAGTGGGCAAGAAAACCCCGATGTTTGCGCGCTTTTCCACGGTGGCAGGCGAACGGGGCGCGGCGGACGCGGAGCGCGATATCCGCGGCTTCGCCCTGAAGTTCTATACGGAAGAAGGCAACTGGGACCTGGTCGGCAACAATACGCCCGTCTTCTTCATGCGCGACCCCTTGAAATTTCCCGATCTGAATCACGCGATCAAGCGCGATCCGCGCACGGGCTTGCGCAGCGCCAACAGCAACTGGGATTTCTGGACTTCGCTGCCGGAAGCCCTGCACCAGGTGACGGTGGTGATGAGCGACCGCGGCTTGCCGCGCAGTTTCCGCCACATGCATGGCTTCGGCAGCCATACCTTCAGCTTCCTGAATGCGCAAAACGAGCGTTTCTGGGTCAAGTTCACCTTTAAAACCCAGCAAGGGATTCAAAACCTGACGGATGCCGAAGCCGAGGAACTGGTGGGCAAGGACCGCGAAAGCTCGCACCGGGACTTGTACGAGAGCATCGAAAACAAGGATTTCCCCCGCTGGACCCTGTACGTGCAGATCATGCCGGAAAAAGAGGCAGGCACGTATCACCTCAACCCCTTCGACCTGTCGAAAGTGTGGCCGCACGGCGACTATCCGCTGATCGAAGTGGGCGTGCTGGAACTGAACCGCAATGCGGACAACCATTTTGCCGAAGTGGAACAGGCGGCCTTCAACCCGGCCAACGTGGTGCCCGGGATCAGCTTTTCGCCGGACAAGATGTTGCAAGGCCGGCTGTTTTCGTATGGCGACGCACAGCGCTACCGCCTCGGCGTCAACCACAGCCATATCCCCGTCAACGCACCGAAGTGCCCGTTTCACAGCTATCACCGCGACGGCCAGATGCGCGTCGACGGTAATCAGGGCGGGACCCTGGGCTATGAACCGAACAGCGAGCAGGAATGGGCCGAGCAACCGGATTTCCGCGAGCCACCGCTGAGTATCGAGGGCGCGGCCGACCACTGGAACCACCGCGTCGACGAGGATTACTATACGCAGCCGCGCGCCCTGTTCCGCCTGATGACCCCGGCGCAGCAGCAAGCCTTGTTCGACAACACGGCGCGCGCCATCTCGGGCGCCTCGGAGCAAGTCAAGCAACGCCACATCGGCAATTGCACCCTGTGCGACCCGGCCTATGGCGCGGGCGTGGCAGACGCGATCGACCGCCTGAGCAAATAAGGCAGGCGGATCCACGGCAAGGAAGGCCTGGCAGCGGGCCTTCCTGCGCGGCCTGCCTACCAGCGCTGGATATCGATCTGGCCCGTGATGCTCGTTTCCACCGGATAGCCTTCGACCTGCAACGGCACGCGCCGCTTGACGGACGAGTCGCGCAGGTACACGACGAGCGCCTCCTTGCCCACGGCCGTCTGCCCCAGGCTGACGCCTTCCACGCCGTCGATGGCCATCAGCGCCCGCTCATTGCGCCGCTTTGCCGCTTCCAGGCGGCCCGGGGGCACCACGGCATGGGCATACTGTCCCATGCCCTGTCCAGGGGCCTCATCCGGCAAATACGGCATGGCGGCGTCTTCGAAGACGGCATATGGCGATTGTGTGAATTTACTGTTTGACATGACACACCTCCTGATGCACTCCATGATACACCCGGCTTTTCCGCGTTGCAGCACCCTACGCCGGCCACGCCCCTGCCCGGCTGCCGGCGCCGATGAACTCATCATCGTGCATCAGGCAGCGTGATGCAAGGCGGCGCAGTGCCGCCTTGCCATGCCCTGACGGCGTGCTCAGGTGTACAAATTGATGTCGAGCGCTACCACCACGCGCCGCATCTGGTTGGCAAAGGTGATATTGCCGCCGCCGGCAAACAACAGGCCGACGGGATTGCGCTGCTGGTTCCAGGTCCAGATGGACGAACCGGAATCGCCGCCCGCGCTGAATGCCCCGCTGACGCCCGTGATGGCGATCTGGTCCTGGAACAGCGCGATCCTGCCGCTGCCATAATTGACGTTGATGGTGGCACCCAGGCCCGTGATGCGGCCCTGCGTCAATTGCGTCGTGCGGCCGGACTTGCCGACCATCATGCCCAGCGCGGGCGCCACCAGCGCATTGCTGATGCGGAAATACGCCGGCACACCACCGCTCAGGTAGACCAGTTCCGGACGCACGCGGTCTGGCCAGGCCCAGCCGGTGGCGCAATCGACAAAATTGACGCCGCCGCTGAAATTGATGGGCACGAAACGCTCGAGCACGGCCACCTGGTCTTGCGGGCAGCGGCCGCCATCGATGGGGCCCGGCTGCACGATGCAATCGTTGAACACGCCGCCATTGGAGTTGGCCAGCACGTGATTATTGCTAAGAATCATCAAGCGGCTGTTGCGCGGCGCGCTGCGCCCCACGGCCAGACAGCCGATGGTGCCGGCCGTGATGCGGAAATGCCCGACCGACACGCCGCCCGGCGCCGGGCGCAAGCGGAAACGGTGCGGCTGCGCATCGATCACGCCCGTGACGACGATATTCACGGGCACCCTGTCGCTGGACACGGCGCGCACGCCCATGGCCCCCACGATGGCGGCCTTGGCGCGGTCGACGGAGGTGGGTTCGGCCACGTACAGGGTCAGGGCCGGCAAGCCCGGCTCGCCGGACGAGCTGTCGCTGGCGCCCTCGCCCAGGCCGATGGACACGCCCTGGATATTGCCGCCGTCGCTGAAGGCATCGGCCGCGCGCACGCCGCCCGCCTGGGAGATGCTTTGGCGCATGCCGTCTTCGATGCTGCGCTTGATTTCCAGCAATTCCATGCTGACGCCGCTCAGGGCGTCGGGCACCTCCGAAACCGACGCGCTCTCGATCGTATTGTCGTCTTCGCCAGGGACGGAAAACTGGCCTACGGCCTCTTCATCGTCCGCGCTCTGTCCCCTGCCGCTGCTGCCAGGCGGGGCGCTGAAACCATTCTCGTTGCCTATCATCATGTTCTCCTCGTGGGTCCTTGCAAGCCCCAGTGTGGACGGCCCGCGCGGGCCGGTATTGATCTGGATTGAACTGCGCTGGCGCCCGGCGGCCCTGTCCATCTGGGCCAGACGAGGATAAAAATAGTTCCCTCGCCAAGGTTGAGCGAGATCAGGCGTGCGGGCAGAGGCGGCGCCGTATACTTGGCCGACAGGCTGGAACTGGGCCTGCTTCACGGCAGCAACGGTATGGATGGGGAAACAATGACTAGCCCTGGTATGACACGCCAACCTGACGACAATGCGCCCGCGGGCGAGCAAGCCGGCCCGCATGCGGATTTCGTGCATGGCATGGCGGCCTGGGCGGAAAAACAGCGCATCAGTCCCTGGCGCGGCAGTTTTGCCGACTTCATCGAGCAGATACTGCCGGGCCGCGCAGTCCTGCTGACGCGCAGCGCGCACCAGTACCTGTGGGACATGATGCGCTGGAATGGCCAGACCGATGACAGCGGGCGCTTCCGCTGCCGCCTGTTCGACGACGAGCTGTTCGGCATCGACGAGGCGATCGACCGGGTCGCCGCCTATTTCAAGGCAGCCGCCGCCGGTTCCGAGGTGGGGCGGCGCATGTTGCTGTTGCTGGGCCCGCCATCGGGCGGCAAGTCGACCATGGTGATCCTGCTCAAGCGGGGCCTGGAAGAATACAGCCACAGCAGTGAAGGCGCGCTGTACGGCATCGCCGGCTGTCCCGTGCACGAATCGCCGCTGCATCTGGTGCCGCACAGCATGCGCGCCGACTTTCGCGCCAGCTACGATACCGAGCTGCAGGGCGAACTGTGCCCCCATTGCCGCGCCCGCCTGGAAGAACAGTATGCGGGCGACTTCCTGCGCATGCCCGTCGAGCGCATCCACCTGTCCGAGGCGGGCCGCTGCGGCATCGGCACGTATGCGCCGCACGATCCCACCACGGCCGACCTGGCCGACCTGGTCGGTTCCGTCGACCTGTCGAAAGTGGCGCAGTACGGCGACGAAGGCGACCCGCGCGCCTGGTCGTGGTCCGGCGCCGTGTATGCGGCCAGCCGCGGCATGCTGGAAATGATCGAGATCCTCAAGGTCAAGCGGGAATTCCTCTATCTACTGCTCACCCTGACGCAGGAAAAGAATGTCAAGGTGTCGCGCTTTCCCCTGATTTACCTCGATGAAACCATCCTCGCGCACACGAACCTGGCCGAATTTCGCAAATTCCTGCAAGAAAGCGAAAACGAAGCGCTGCTCGACCGCATGGTCATCGTGCAAGTGCCTTACACGCTCAATTACCGCGAGGAAGCGCGCATCTACCGCAAGCTGATCCTGGCGGCCGCGCCCGCCTTCCGCAACGTGCACCTCGATCCGCACGTGCTGCATGCGGCGGCCGTGTTTGCCATCCTCAGCCGCCTGCCCGAAGGCGACGACAAGGAAGCCGAGCTGGTCAAGAAATTGCGCATCTACGCCAACGAAGACGTGGACGACTTGCAGCCGGCCGACATCCGCCGCATGCGCGAGCGCGACAAGGCGCCCGACGAGGGCCTGTCGGGCGTGTCGCCCCGTTTCGTCATCAATGCCCTGTCGCACGCCATCATTTCCGCCCAGCGCAACAGCCTGTCCACCATGGACGTGCTGCTGGCCCTGAAGGACGGCATCGAAAACGATGCGCGCATCGAACCGCGGCGCAAGCGCAAGTGGGTCGATTACCTGGTGCTCACGCGCAAGGACTTCTATAACCGCTGGGTCAAGGCCGACGTGCACAAGGCCCTGTTCGTGTCATTCGAGCAAGAAGCGCAAGATTTGCTGAGCAAATATCTCGATGAAGTCGAAGCCATGCTCGACAACCGCCAGATCCGCGATCCCATCACCAGCGAAGAGCGCCGTCCCGACGAACGCTTCCTGCGCGCCGTGGAAGAAAAAATCCACATCAGCGACTCGGGCAAGCAGTCTTTCCGGCAAGAAGTGGTGCGCAAGGCCATGAGCGCCTTCAAGCGGGGCGAAGCGTTTGGTCTGGGCAGCCATGCGCCACTGCACGATGCCATTCAACAATACCTGTTCGAGCAGCGGCGCGACGTGCTGCGCCTGGTCGGCTCAGCCAAGCGCCCCGATGACGACGTGCGGGCCAGGATTTCCGCCGTCGCGCAGCGCCTGGTCGACGAATACGGCTATGACGCCCATAGCGCGCGCGAAGCGCTCAACTACGTGACCACCTTGCTGGCGCAGGAATAGCCATGGCCGCCACGACCTCGCCTGGCAACGGCAATCAGCATGGTCCTCCGGCACGCAGCGGCCTTACGGGCCCCGCAGCCACGTCCCGCGAGGCCGCTTCCGCAGGTGCGGCGTCGCCGGCGGGCGCCGCGCCTGCCCTGGCCCAGCCGTGGTACGGGCTGTTCTCGCGCGGCGCGCGCGACTGGCTGCGCCACAACCAGAAAGTGCGCGACGCCGTGCAGGCCCACTTGCCCGAGCTGGTCGCCACGCCTGACCTGATCAACGGGCCGCAGCAGCGCACGGTGCAAGTGCCCATGCGCCTGCTCGAACATGCGCGCTTCGGCCTGGCGCCCGCGCGCAACAGCGTGGGTGCCGGCCAGGGCGATGGCCAGCCCGGCGATATCCTGCGCGCGGCGCATCCCGCCACGGGCGGGGCCGGAACGCAGGGCGAAGGCGGCGATGGCGAGGGGGCCGTGCGCCTGCTGCTCGAGTTCCCCATCGACGACATTCTCGACTGGCTGTGGGATGCCTTCGCGCTGCCGCACCTGAAGCCGCGCCACCTGGGCGCGATCGACGAAGTGCGCCTGGTGCGTAGCGGCCTGGACCGGCATGGCGCCCGCTCGCGCCTGGACCGGCGGCGCACCGTCAAGGAAGCCATCAAGCGGCGTGCCTTGCAAGCGCAGCCGGTGCCCTTCACCAATGACGACTTGCGTTACCGCCAGGTGCTGCAACAGCCCCGGCCGAGCGCGAATGCCGTCGTATTTTTCGTGCTGGACGTGTCGGCCAGCATGGCGCAGGCCGAGCGCAGGCTGGCCAAATCCTTCTTTTTCTTTGCCTTGCAAGGCTTGCGCCGCAGGTATGCGCGCGTGGAAACGCGCTTTATCGCCCATACGACGCGGGCGTGGGAATTTTCCGAAGCCGAATTCTTCCGGGTCAATGGTATGGGCGGCACCATGGCGTCCACCGCCTTTCGCCTGAGCCGGGAGCTGCTGCAGGCACACTACGCGCCGGGACGCTACAACGCCTACCTGTTCTATGCCTCCGATGGCGAGAATTTCAGCGAAGACCGGGGAGCGGCCAGCATGGCGCTGGGCGAACTGGCCACCTTGCTCAACTATATGGGCTATGTGGAAACCGTGCCCGGCGTGCCGCGCAGCCTGGAAACGGAAATGCACAGCCTGTTCGCCGAGCAAGGGCGGAACGGCTTGCCCTTGCACAGCAGCGTCCTCAGCAAGACCGACGACGTGTGGGAAGCCATCCGCACCTTTTTCCAGCACGAGGCGGCCGACACGGAGGAAACGCCATGACGCAGCCTGACGCGCAGCGCCACGGCAACACGGCCAATACGGCAAATACGGCAGACATGACCAGCCTGGACGGCTACGCGGCGCGCATCGAAGCGCTGGCGCGGCAACTGGGCCTGGAATTTTCCCCCGTCGAATTCGAGCTGGTGCCGGACAGTTTCATGGCCGAGATCGCCATCTATGGCTTGCCCGTGCGCATGCGCCACTGGTCGTTCGGCGTGCGCTACATCCACCAGCTCGTGCATCAAAAGATGGGCAATTCGCATATGTTCGAAGTCATGTTCCCTGGCGACCCTTGCCATGCCTACATGGCCGAACACAATTCCATGGCGGAAAATACCCTCGTCACCGCCCACGTGCTGGGGCACGCCGACTTTGCCAGCCGCAATGCCCTGTTCCTGCGTTTCGGCGCCATGGCGGGCCAGCGCATCCTGGAACAAAGCGCGGCCCGGGCACAGCGCCTCGAAATGGCGCTGCAACGCCACGGGCAGGAGCAGGTAGAAGCCGTGCTCGATGCGGCACTGGCGCTGGAGCAGCACGTGGACATCCACGCCGAACTGTACCGTCCAACCTATGCCGCGCCATCCATGCCTGTTGGGGGGGCGGGCACGCAAGGCCGAATCGCCGCAGACGACCCTTTTTCGCAACGCTACCGGCGCTTGCCAGGAGAAGCCGCCGCGCTGGCGGCGCACGAGGCGGCACGGGCGCGCGTGACACAGCGCCCGCTCATGCCGCCGCAGCCCGAATACGATTTACTATGGTTCATCGCGCAATATGCGCCGGAGCTGGCCGACTGGGAACGCGACATCTTCCTGGCCGTGCGCGAAGAATCGTTTTACTTCTATCCCGTGTATGCCTGCCAGATCATGAACGAGGGCTGGGCCTCGTACTGGCATGCGCGGCTGCTGCGCGAAGCCGACTTCCTGCCGCCGGCCCTGTACCTGCCCGCCATCAAGTCGCATTCGGACGTCGTGCGCCCTTACGCGGGCGAGCACCAGCAGGCGCTGGCCGTGAATCCCTATCACCTGGGCTTTTGCATGTGGGAACACATCATCGAACGCGAAGGATTGGCGCGGGCACGCCAGATTTGCCGCGACGACGATGACTGCAGTTTCATACGCAACTATCTGGACGGCGAACTGGCTGACCGCCTGGGCCTGTTCGTGCATGAAAGCCGCCGCGATGGCGAAACGCGCCTGGCCAGCCGCGACTTGCGGGCCATCCGCGAAGCTATCCTGGCGCCCAAATACAACTATGGCGCGCCGTGCATCGCCGTCACCCTGCTCAACGACGACGGCAGCCTGGTACTGCGCCACGATCACCAGCGCGACGGGCGCGGCCTCGACCTGGAGCGGGCGGAGCAGGTACTGGCCTACATCGCCCGCGTCTGGCGCCGCCCCGTCACCCTGCATACGGCCGATTTCCGCGGCACGCCGCGTATTCTGCGCAGCAAGACCGACGGCGTGCCGGAGCCGCCCGCGCCGACAGCGTCAACCACGCCGACTGCCCCGCCCGCGCAAGGCTGAACGCTGAATGGCAGGCGAGCGGCCGGGTGCCGCGCGCGCATTCGGGCCACGAGCATGTGTATCTGCTCAGTATTCGGCCAGTATTTGGGCGACTCCTGGACGCATGCCATGCAGGCTGCCTGCCTGTCTGCCCATGCAAGCTGCCCGTCTGCCTGACTGCCTGACTGCCTCTCTGCCTGTCTGACAGTCTGACAGTCTGGCTGGCCGCCTGTCTGCGCCTCCGGCGCTGCCAGCAACCCAGGCGTGACCGGTCCCTGCGTGGCGCCTGGCCAGCATAGCCTTCGCGCTTGGCCAACCAGTACGGCACGCCTGGCGGGCTGGCGGGCTGGCACCTCGCGCCGGGCCGGCGCGTCCCTCGTGCGCAGGCAGCGCCTGGCTCAAGCCCGGCCAGCCTGCGCCACATACCAGGCGATGGTTTGCCGCAAGCCTTGCGCCAGGTCGTGCGTGGGCGCATAGCCGAGCAAGCGGGCCGCCTTGGCGATGTCCGCCTGCGAATGGCGCACGTCGCCGGCGCGGAAATCGCCATACTGCGGCGCCAGCGGCACATGCTGCGGGCGGGCGGCAAGCAGCATCTGCTGCATGGTGGCGTGCAGCTGCGTCAGGCTGGTACGGGCGTTGACGGCCACGTTGTAGACCTGGTTGACGGCGGCCGGGTCGGTGCATGTGGCGGCGAGGATATTCGCTTGCACGGCATTGTGCACGAAGCAGAAGTCGCGGCTGGTGGCGCCGTCGCCATGGATGTGCACGGCCTGGCTGGCCAGCATGGCGGCGATCCAGCGGGGAATGACGGCCGCGTAGGCGCCCAGCGGGTCCTGGCGCGGGCCGAAGACATTGAAATAGCGCAGCCCCACCGCCTGCATGGCGTAGCAGCGCGCATAGACTTGCGCATACAGTTCATTGACATATTTACTCAAGGCATATGGCGACAGGGGCGCGCCGATGTGTTGTTCCACTTTCGGCAAGGCCGGATGGTCGCCATACGTGGCGCTGGACGCGGCATACACGAAGCGCCGCACGCCCGCGCCTCGGGCGGCCGCCAGCATGTTCAGGAAGCCGCTGACATTGACGGCATGGCACAGCAGCGGATCTTCCAGCGAACGGGAAACGGAACCGAGCGCCGCCTGGTGCAGCACATAATCAACGCCGGCGACGCCGACGCTGGCAACGACAGCGACGGGTCCGTCCGGATCGGCACGGCCGCGCCCGGCCAGGCTGCCGCTGCGACCGCTGCCACCAGCGGCCGCAGCTGTCGCGCCGTCATTCGCACCGTCAGTAGCACCGTCTGTCTCGCCGCCGAGGCCGATGCCGGTGCCGGCGGCGTGCGCCGGCGCGCCGCACGCGCGCGCGCACGCCTGCGGGTCGCGGATATCGCCTTCGATGAAGGTGAAGCGCTGCCACGCCTGCTCGCCCACGCTGGCGCGCACCTGTTCCAGGTTGTGGCGGTGGCCCGTCATGAAATTGTCCAGCCCGCGCACTTCCTGGCCCAGGAGCAGCAGGGTTTCCAGCAGGTGCGAACCGATGAAGCCGGCCACGCCCGTCACCAGCCAGCGGCGCGGTTCGCTGGCCAGCTGCGCGCACGCTTGCGCGTAGGCGCCGGCAGCGGGGCCGCCAGCCGGCGCGCCCTGCGCCGCGTTTTCCGCCCGCTCGAAGGCATCGGCCGCCATCACAGCCGCCACACGCGCAAGCCGCCGTCTTCCAGCGGACGGGGATCGAAATGCGATTTGATGTCGATGAAACAGCCGTTTTCCAGTACCTTGGCCTGGAAATCGGCCAGCGGGCGGGCCAGCAGGGCCTGGTGCGAAACGGCGCTGATGATGGCCTCGGCCCGCGGCAGCAGTTCCCAGCTCTCCAGGGTCAGGCCGTATTCTTCCAGCGCTTCGCGGCCATCGGCGACGGGGTCGTGCACGTGCACCTGCACGCCGTACGATTGCAGTTCGTGGATCATGTCGACCACTTTCGAGTTGCGCAGGTCCGGGCAATTTTCCTTGAACGTCAGGCCCAGCACGTTGACGTGCGCCCCCTTGAGCTTGAAACCGGCGCGCACCATTTCCTTGATGGTCTTTTCCGCCACGAACTTGGCCATGCCATCGTTGATGCGGCGCCCGGCGAGGATCACGTGCGGGTGGTAGCCGAGCATTTCCGCCTTGTGCGTCAGATAGTACGGGTCGACGCCGATGCAGTGGCCGCCCACCAGACCGGGCCGGAACGGCAGGAAATTCCATTTCGTGCCCGCCGCCTGCAGCACTTCCAGGGTGTCGATGCCGATGCGGTCGAAGATGATGGCCAGCTCGTTCATCAGCGCGATATTCAGGTCGCGCTGCGTGTTTTCGATGACCTTGGCCGCCTCGGCCACCTTGATGCTCGATGCCCGGTGCACGCCCGCCTCGACCACGCCCTCATACAGGGCCGCCACCTTGTCCAGGGTGGCGTCGTCGTCGCCCGAAACCACCTTGCGGATGCTGTGCAGGGTGTGGTCCCTGTCGCCGGGGTTGATGCGCTCGGGCGAAAAGCCCACATGGAAGTCGTCTTTCCAGCGCAGGCCCGAATGCTGTTCGAGGATGGGGATGCAGATTTCCTCGGTGGCGCCCGGATACACGGTGGACTCGTAGATGACGGTGGCGCCGCGCCGCATGTGGCGGCCGACGGCCGCGCTGGCGCCGGCCAGGGCCGAGAAATCGGGATTGTGCGCGCTGTCGACGGGCGTGGGCACGGCCACGACGATGAAGTCGGCCAGTTGCAGCTCGGCCGGATCGCAGCCGACGCTCAGCCATTGCGCCGCCAGCAGCTGTTCATGGCTGACTTCCCCCGTCGGGTCGATGTGGCGCCGGTAGCTTTCCACCTTGCGGGCCGACAAGTCAAAGCCGATCGTGCGCTGGCGCATGCCAAACGCCACGGCCAGTTGCAAGCCCACATAACCGAGTCCCACCACGGCCACCACGTCCGCCTTGCTATCGACCTTGCTGTCCATTTGCCTGTGCTCCCAAGGGTTGCGGCCTGAGCATCGCCGTCCAGGAAATTCTACGGTTGCCGGTTTGGCCATTCTTGAGCGGGAACAAGAAACACGGGGCGGCGGCCGGCGGGCGCGCGGACAATCGGCGGCTTGTTGAGCGCAATCAAGGAGACCGGCGGCCATCTTTTTAAGCTAGGCCATGCCCACCGTTCATGCACGCCGCTACCGGAGACTTCCATGGTCCGTTCCCTGCCCCGCCCTTTCGCTGGCCTGCCTGCCGCCGCGCTGTGCTGCACCCTGCTGCTGCCCTTGCTGACGGCGTGCCACGGCACGCAGAGCAGCGCATCGCTGCTGGCCGACGCGCAGCAGTACCGCCAGAAAGGCGAAGCGCGGGCCGCCATCATCCAGTTGAAGAACCTGCTGCAACAGGAGCCGGACAACGCGGCCGCGCGCTTGCTGTTGGGCAGCATCTACCTCGACACGGGCGAAGCGCTGTCGGCTGAGAAGGAATTGCGCAGGGCAAAGTCGCTGGGCCTGGCGACACGGCAAGTGATGCCACTGCTGGGCAAGGCCTGGCTGATGCTGGGCCAGTTCGACAAGGTGCTGGCCGAGATCGCCGACGATGCGGCGCAGCCGGCCAGCGTGCTGGCCCTGCGCGGCGACGCCTTGCTGGCCCTGGGCCGCCGGGACGAGGCCCGTGCCCTGTACTCGCGCCTGCTCGAAGCCCATCCGGATCAGCTCGAGGCGCTGCTGGGCCTGGCACGCCTGGCGGCGCTGGAGCAGCAGGTGCCGGCCGCCGAGCTGCTGCTGGCGCAAGCCCTGAAAAGCGCGCCTGCCAACCTCGACGCCCTGCGCCTGCAGGGCGACCTGCAACGCCTGCAAGGCAGGAACGACGCGGCGCGGCGCGCCTACATGCAGATTCTCAAGATCAAACCGGACAATACCCAGGCGCACATCGACCTGGCCAACCTCGACATCGTGGAAAACCGCTACCAGGAAGCGGGTGCCCGGCTGGCCACGGCGCGCAAGACGGCGCCCAACAGCCTGGGCTTGCTGCAAGCGCAGGCGCTGCTCGATTTCCGCCAGGGCAGGAACAAGGCGGCCTTGCAAGGCTTGCAGCTGGTGCTCAAGGCGGCGCCCGATCACATGCCGTCCATCCTGCTGGCCGGCGCCGTACAACTGGCGCTCGGCTCGCCGCCCCAGGCGGAAAACTACCTGCGGCGCTTCCTCGCCGCCTATCCCCGGCATCTGTATGCCGTCAAGATGATGGCCTCGATCGAGTTGATGCACAACAAGACCGACGCCGCCATCGGCTTGCTGCAACCGATGCTGGCCGACTTCCCGGAAGACGTGGAATTGCTGTCGCTGGCCGGCGAAGCCCACTTGCGCGCGCGCCAGTACGACAAGGCGGCGGCGTATTTCGAACAGGCCAGCACCCTGGCGCCCGACACGGCCAGGCTGCACGCGGCGCTGGGCATCAGCCGCCTGGGCATGGGCGAGAACAGCCGCGCCATCAATGAACTGGAACGCGCCAGCATGCTCGACAGGAGCACGCCGCAAGCGGGCACCATGCTGGTGATGACCTTGCTGCGCAACCAGCAGAACGACAAGGCCCTGGCCAGCGTCAAGATGCTGGAGCAGCAGCAGAAAGGCACGAATCCCTTGCTGCTGAACCTGAAAGGCGGCGTCTACCTGGCCTTGCGCGACTTGCCGGCCGCGCGCGCCAGTTTCGAGCAAGCCCTGGGCATGGACCCGGTGTATCTGCCCGCCCTGAACAACCTGGCGCAGATCGACCTGGCCGAGAAAAAGCCGGAGCAGGCGAAACAGCGTTTCGAGCGGGCGCTGGCGAAATCGCCGAAAAATGCCGACCTGTGCGCCGCGCTGGCCAAGCTGGCCGCGTCGCAGGGCAAGACGGACGAGGCGCGGCGCTGGCTCGAGCGGGCCCACCGCGACAATCCCGACGCCGTCGCGCCGACCCTGCTGCTGAGTAACTTTTACCTGAAGACGGGTGCGCCCGACAAGGCGCTGGAACTGGCGCGCACCTTGCAGACGGGCCATCCGGGCGACGCCGATGCGCTGGCCCTGCGCGCCCAGGTGGAGTACAGCGCCGGCCAGGCGCCGGCCGCGCTCGACAGCTACAACAAGCTGGCCAGCATACAGACCACGTCCGCGCCCTTGCAGATGCGCATCGCCAGCCTGCACCTGGCGCTGGGCGAGCATCAGAATGCGCTGCAAGCCGTCAAGCGGGCGCAAGCGCTTGACCCGGCCCTGCTGGAAGCGCGCGTGGTCGAAGTGGCCATGCTGCTGAACCTGAACCGCCAGCGCGAGGCGCTGGCCGTGGCGCGGCAAGTGCAGGAACGGCAGCCGAAGCTGGCGGCCGGCTACAAGCTCGAGGGCGACGTGCTGATGGAGCAAAAGCTGCCGCAGCAAGCCGTCAGGCTGTACCAGCACGCCTTCGGCATCAGCCCCATCGGTCCCTTGCAGGTGCAGCTGTACCGCGCCTTGCAGGCGTCGGGACAGGAGCGCGAAGCCGATGCGCGCATGGCTGCCTGGCTGAAAGCCCATCCCGATGATCTGCCGACGCGCACTTACCTGGCGGGCACCCGGCTGGCGGCAAAGCAATACCGCGCCGCCATCGAGCAGTTCCAGTATGTCGTCGCCAAGGACACGGGCAACGTGGTGGCGCTGAACGACCTGGCCTGGGCGTATCAGCAGGAAAAAGATCCGCGCGCGCAGGCCACGGCCGAGCAGGCACTGAAGCTGGCGCCCGACAATCCCGCCGTGCTCGACACCCTGGGCTGGATCGTGCTGGAGCAAGGCGACGTGCGGCGCGCCACGGCCCTGCTGCGCAAGGCGGCGGGCCTCGCGCCGGCATCGCCCGAAGTGCAGTACCACCTGGGCGCGGCCCTGGCGAAATCGGGCGACAAGGGCGGCGCGCGCAAGCAACTGGAACAACTGCTGGCCGCCAACAAGGACTTTCCGCAGCGGGCCGCGGCGCAGGCCTTGCTGACCCAGTTGTAGGACATGCCGGTGCAAGCGGCCATGCCCGGCCTGGCGGCGCGGCCGCTGGCCCTGTTGGCGGGCGCGGCCTGCGTGCTGGCCCTGCGCCACTATCCGCTGGGCCACGGCTGGCCCGGGCTGCTGTTTGCCATCCTGCTGCCCGCGTATTTCCTGCTGCTGTGCTGGCGTCCCGCCTGCTGGCTGTTCTGCGTGCCCGCCCTGCTGCCCGTGCTGGACCTGGCGCCGTGGACGGGCTGGTTCTTCCTCGAAGAAATCGACGTGCTGCTGTTGCTGACGCTGGCCTGCGGCTATTGGCGCCTGGGCGGGCCGGCCCGGCCCGCAGCGGCGCGGCTCTCGCCCGCCGCCCGCGCATGCCTGCTGCTGTGCAGCCTGGCCTGGCTGGCGGCGCTGCTGCGCGGCGTCCTGCCGCTGGCGCCCATCGACCTGAATGCCTGGGATAATTACCTGAGCCCCTACAACAGCTTGCGGCTCGGCAAAGCCTGGGCCTGGAGCATGCTGCTGCTGCCGCTGCTGCTGCGCGACGGGGATGCTGCCGCCCTGCGCCGCTACGCGCTGCCGGGCATGCTGGCCGGGCTGGCCATGGTGTCGCTGTTCGCCCTGTGGGAACGGGCCGTGTTTCCCGGCCTGCTGAACCTGTCCAGCGACTACCGCATCACGGCGCCGTTTTCCGCCATGCACACGGGCGGCGCCGCGCTGGACGGCTACCTGGCCCTGAGCCTGCCATTCGCTGGCCTGTGGCTGGCGCGCGCGCGCAGCCGCTGGCAAGCGGCGCTGGCCATGCTGCTGCTGGCCCTGGTCCTGCACGCCGCATTCACGACTTTTTCACGGGGCTTGTACGCGGCCCTGGCGGCGGCCATGCTGCTGGCGTTCTGGCACACCCTGCGGACGGCGCCCGGCGCGGCGCGGCGCCCGCCCGGCCAGCCGCCCGCGCGCAAACTCTTGCTCAAGCTGCTGCTGACGGGCCTGGGCACCGTCCTGCTCATCTACATGTTCAGCCTGGCAGGCTACCGGGGCTTGCTCGCCGCCGTCATCCTGCTTGCCGCCAGCTTCGTGCTGGCGGCGCGGCCCTTGCCGTGGCGCCTGGCGCCGGCCAGCCTGCTGTGCGCGCTGTGCCTGCAAGGCTTGCTGGCCGCCTGGTGGCCGGACCCGGCCGGCCAGCAAACGGCCGGCTGGCTGAAAGGCCCGTATTTTCTGTTCCTGCTGGCCGCCGTGCTGCTGGCGGCCATGCTGCTACCCGGCCCCCTGTGGTCCAGCGACAGCGCCGGCAGCACCGGCAGGGGCGCGGCCAGGCTGGGCCTGGCGATGATGGCGTGGACCATGCTGGCGTGCAATCTCGTCTGGATAGGCTGGCACTGGGCCGGTGCTTCCGCCCTGGCGCCGGCCGGCCTGGTGGTGCTGCTGGCCATGCTGATGCTGTGCAACGGACGCTTGCGCGCGCCGCCGTGGCGGCTGGACCGCACCAGCCTGAGCATCGCGGGGGCGGCCGGCATCCTGCTGCTGCTGGCGATACCCGTGTCGGCCAGTTATTACGCCACCGAACGCTTCGCCACCACCGCCTTCGACATGCAGGGCCGCTTGCGCCATTGGCGGCAAGTGCTGGCCATGCAGCCGCCCGGCTGGGGCGAGCGCCTGTTCGGCATGGGCATGGGCAGCTTTCCCGCCACCTATTACTGGCACAACCCCGGGCGCGAGGTGCCGGCCAGCATCGCGTATGCCGAAGAAGGCGGCAATCCGGGTGAGCCTGGCAATTATTATGTGCGCCTGGCCAGTCCCGGCTACAGCGCAGGCTATGGCGAACTGCTGCGGCTGCTGCAACGCCTGCGGGTGCAGCCGGCCACGCGCTACACCCTGGCGCTGGACGCGCGCCGAAGCGGCCCCATGCCCGTGCTGCTGGTGCGCCTGTGCCAGCGGCAATTGCTGTATGCCCAAGGCTGCGTGCAGGTCCCGCTGCGCCTGCGCGCGCCGCCGTCCGGCGCGTGGCAGCACTACGAAGTGCCGTTCGACAGCGCCTGGCTGGGCGGGGGCGCGTGGCTGCTGCGCCCGCCCGTGCAACTGGAACTGGCAGCCAGCGGCACGGCCACCTCGTCCGTGGTCGAGGTCGACAATCTGAGCTTGCGCGCGCCCGGCGGCGAGGAATTGATCGCCAACGGGCGCTTTACGCAGGCCAACAATTACTGGTTTTTCAGCAGCGACCACCATCACTTGCCGTGGCACATCAAGAGCCTGGCGCTGCATGTGCTGGTGGAAACGGGCTGGTGCGGCGCCCTGTCCATGCTGGCCCTGCTGGCCGTGGCCGGCCTGCGCCTGCTGCGCCAGGCCGCGCTGGGCGATGCCGACGCGCTGGCGTGCGCCGCCGCCCTGCTGGGTTTCCTCGTCGTCGGCCTGTTCGACAGCCTGCTCGACGTGCCGCGCATCGCCCTGCTGTGCTATCTGATGCTGCTGTGCGCGCTGCTGCAGCCCGCCCGCTCCCCGCCACCTCCCCCTCTTGAAAGCGCGCCGCCATGAAAGCCTTGCCGTTTGCCTTCCCGTCCTTCCTGCTGTCCAGCCTTGCCTTGCTCCTGGCCAGCGCGCCGTGCCGCGCCGACGAATCGCTGGCGCGCACCATCGCGCGCGTGAAACCGTCCATCGTCGGCGTGGGCAACCTGCAAAAGACGCGCACGCCGCCGATGAATTTCATCGGCACGGGGTTCGTGGCCGGCGACGGCTTGAGCGTGCTCACTTGCGCCCATGTGATCCAGAAACTGCTCGACGCCAATCCGAACGAAGTCATCGGCATACTCACGGGCCAGGGCGAGATGGCGCAATTCCGTCCCGCCAAGGTCCAGGCGCTGGACACGGAACACGACCTGGCCTTGCTGCGCCTGGCGGGCGCGCCCCTGCCGGCCCTGGCGCTGGGCGACGCGGCCACGGTGCGCGAAGGCCAGGCCATGGCGTTCACGGGGTTCCCGCTGGGCACCTTGCTCGGCCTGCACCATGTGACGCACCGCGCCACCGTGTCATCGCTGACGCCGGTGGTCATGCCCAGCGAAAATGCGCAGCGCCTCGACGTGCGGCGCCTGGCGCAGCTGCAAAAAGCGCCATATAGCGTGTTCCAGCTGGACGCGACGGCGTATCCGGGCAGCAGCGGCAGCCCCTTGTTCGATCCCGAGACCGGTCTCGTCTACGGCATCGTCAACATGGTCTACGTCAAGGGCCTCAAGGAGGCCGCCATCAGCGCGCCGAGCGGCATCACCTACGCAATTCCGGGCAGCTACATGCAGGCGATCTTGCTGAAAAATAAATGAGTGATCAGTTGCGCCCCTGCCTCAGCCGGTCGGTGATGCCAGGCTCATCCCATGTCGGAAAAAAAAAGGGGTAAAACGACCGTTCACCCCCGTGCTGTTCCATCAGGCCACCGTATTTGCGGATCTGGGCCCCCATGTAATCGAGGTCCAGCCGTAGCAGCACGGCCGGCGCCCCCACGCGCGTGCACTCGCGCTCGCCGCCGAAGTCCTTGAAACCGAGCATGCGCTTGTAAAACACCACATGGCGCGGGTTGACTTCGATCACGTAATCCGTAAAGCCGTGAATATTATGGGCATAGATATAAGAAATATGAATCAACGCCGCAAACACGCGCTTGCTCACGCCCTTGTCGATGGCCAGGCGCGACGGTTCGCACAGGCGCCGGCCCTCTTCGCGCAGCACGTCGAGCTTGTCGCGGAAGTTTTCATCGGCGGGCAAGCCCGTCTCGTCATTGTCGAGGCACAGGGTCATGGTGCCGACGGTGCTGCCGGCCGTTTCCGCAAACAGCGTGATTTTATTCAGGGCATGCGCGATGCCGGGATCGACGGCATAGCCGCGCCAGCCGTACATCTTGCGGATCAGCAAGCTGGCCGCCTCGCGCCGTCCGCGCGAATTGGCCATGCGGATATGAAAGCGCTGCAGGTCGAGCTCGTGCTCCATGGCCGGATCGATCTGCCCCTCGCCCACCACCAGGTCGCTGAAAGTACCGGGCGTGTCGAAGGAAATAATGGGTTCATCTTCAAAGCTCATCTTGTCCTCACGTTCATCGGCCGCCGTCGAGACGGACTGAAGCCAATGCCTTGTGACAAGATAAAAACTGGAGAAGTTCCCACGCCAGGCAAAAAAAACAGAAGAAATGTGCTATTCAATAGCAAAATTGCATGCTGAAATTTGCCCGCAAGTACAAAATGACAAATAAAAATGCTGTTTTGATATTGCCGAGGCCGCTATTAAAAGAAGCTCTCCGGTATCAGCAGCACGTCGCCCGGCCGCATCATGACATTCGCGGAAATGTCGCCCCCCTTCAGCAAGTCGTCGAGGCGGACCCGCAGCTGCTGCTGGCTGCCTTCGCGCATGCGGATGATGCTGGCCTTGTTGCCGGCCGCGAAATCGGTGATGCCGCCCACGGCGATGAGCACGTCCATCAGCGACATGCCCAGCCGGTACGGCAGCGCCTGCGGCTTGGCCGCCTCGCCGATCACGCGGATCTGCTCGCCATACGGCCCCGAGAAATTCGTGACGATGACCGTCACCACCGGTTGCTGGATGAACTTGCCCAAGGCTTGCTCGATGTCGCGCGCCAGCTGGGTTGACGTCTTGCCGCTGGCGGGCAGATCCTCGACCAGCGGCGTGGTGATCTTGCCGTCGGGCCGCACGGCCACCGTCAGCGACACTTCCGGATTGCGCCAGACGATGATGTTGACGGAGTCGCCCGGTCCGATCAGGTAGTCGTGCATGGGCGCGCTGTCGTCGGCCGGTGCCGGCGGATGCGGCGTGCGGCAGGCACCCAGCAGGCTGGCACCGGCGGCCAGGCCCAGCGCATTACAGACAAATGCACGGCGAAACGGATTCATGCGGAGCCTCTTCGAGTCGATGGCGCATCCATGGCAGGTCCCGCAGAACCAGCCTGGGCCGCGAACTTCCTATGATTATTAAAACTTGGCAAGTGAACCTTGAGGCGTATCAAGAAGCAATCATCTTGGGAAATCTTGCCTCGCAGCCGCCCTATACTTTGCTTACTCAACAGGCAAGCATTTCTTGCAAGTTACCGTCGTTGTCCGCGCCGCCACCCCGTCTACCGTGCAGCACCGTCACCTGAAGGAAGCGACATGGAAGAATTGATACAGCAACTGCTTTCCAGCCTGAAAGGCATCTGGAAGTACCGCTGGCATGCGGTGCTGGTGGCGTGGCTGGTGGCCATCGCCGGCTTCATCCGGGTGATCACCCTGCCCGACGACTTCCAGACATCGGCGCGCGTGTTTGTCGATACGCAAACCATCCTCAAGCCGCTGATGGCCGGCATGACCAGCGTGCCGAACACGGAACAGCAGGTGGCCATCATGAGCCGCACCCTGCTCAGCCGCCCGAACGTGGAGCGCGTCATGCGCATGGTCGACCTCGACCTCGACTCGAAGACCGTGCGCGAGCATGAAGCCCAGCTCGACGACTTGATGAGCCGCATCAAGATCACCGGCACCAACGCCTACGACATCTACACCATCAGCTACAGCGGGCGCGACCCCAAGCTGGTGCGCGACGTGGTGCAAAGCCTGCTCACCATCTTTGTCGAAGGCAGTTTCCAGGGAAAAAAAGGCGATTCGCAGAAGGCGGTGCAATTCATCGACGAGCAGATCAAGAATTACGAGGACAAGCTGAGCGCGGCGGAAAACCTGGTGAAGGAATTCAAGATCCGCAACAATCTGCTGCTGCCGCGCCAGGGCATCGACTATGGCAGCCAGCTGCTGATGTCGTCCGATAGCCTGAACAATGCCAAGCTGGAACTGGTCGAGGCGGAACAGGCACGCAAGGCCATCCAGAGCCAGATCGAGGGCGACGAACCCGTGCTCGACCTGGAACCGAACGCGGCGGCCATCACGAATCCCGAACTCGACGAGCGCATCGCCTCGCTCAACAAGAACCTCGACAGCCTGCGCATGCAATTTACGGAATTGCATCCCGACATCATCGCCTCGAAGCGCCTGATTGCCCAGCTGGAAGAGCGCAAGATCGAGGAAAGCAAGCTGAAAGCGGCGGCCGGCGACCCGGGCAAGAACTACAGCCCCATGCTGCAGCAGCTGAAGGTGGCGCTGACGGATGCGGATGCCAAGGTGGCGGCCATCCGCGCCCGGGTGCAGGAATACAACGCGCGCAACGAGCGCCTGCTGGCGCAGAGCAATGCCGTGCCCGAGGTGGAATCGCAGCTGGCGCAGCTCAACCGCGACTACATCATCAACAAGGAAAACTATGAAAAGCTGATCGGCCGGCGCGAAGCGGCCAAGCTGTCGGGCGAACTCAGTTCCACCACCGAGATGATGGCCTTCAAGATCATCGACCCGCCCACGGTGCAATATGCGCCCGTCGGCCCGAACCGCCCGCTGCTGTTCAGCGCGGCGCTGGGCGCGGCCCTGGTGGCCGGCGTCGCCACGGCCCTTCTCATCAGCCAGGTGCGCCCCACCTTCCTCAGTCCCGCCGAATTGCGCGACGCCACGGGCTTGAACGTGCTGGGCACGGTATCCATGAACTGGACGGCGCTGCAGCAGGTGCGCCGCCGCCGCGCCCGCTATGGCTTTGGCGCCTGCCTGGGCAGCCTGTTCGTGCTGTACGGCGGGGTCATGACGGCCGCACTGCTGAAATTCTAGACCACGCCACGGGAGCGACGATGAGCAGCAAGGACAGCGGCAAGCAGGAACCCACCATCCTGGGCGTGGCCGAGGCCGGCGTGCCGTATGGCGTCGAGGGCGCGCTGGGGGCGGAGGGCGCGGACGCGGCCCGCTCGCCCCAGTACCGCCCCCTGAACCTGGCCCGGCTGGCCGAGCAAGGCATGCTCACGCACGATGGCGGGCGCAGCTCGGTGGCCGAGGACTTCCGCATCATCAAGCGCCCGCTGCTGCGCCAGGCGCGCGCCAGCGGCGGCGAGGCCGTGCGCCACGGCAACCTGATCGTCGTTACCAGCGCCATGCCGGGCGAAGGCAAGACGTATTGCGCCGTCAACCTGGCCATGAGCATCGCCATGGAAATGGATATCACGGTGCTGCTGGTCGATGCCGACGTGGCGCGCCCGTCCGTGCTGAAAGTGCTGGGCCTGGCGCCGGAACCGGGATTGATGGACGTGCTGCTCGACCCGCAACTGGCGATGGGCGACGTGATCCTGAAAACCAATGTGGCCAACCTGAGCATATTGCCCGCCGGGCGCAGCAACAAGCACGCGACGGAATTGCTGGCCAGCCGCGCCATGAGCCGCCTGCTGGCAGAAATTGCCAGCCGCTATGCCGACCGCGTCGTCGTCTTCGACTCGCCGCCCCTGTTGATCACCAGCGAGGCGCACGCGCTGGTGGGGCAGATGGGGCAAGTGGTGATGGTGGTCGAGGCGGAAACGACGACCCAGCACGCCGTCAAGGAAGCGCTGCGCCAGATCGAGTCGTGCGAACACATACATTTGATCTACAACAAGACCAAATCGTTCCCCGGCAACGACTACTACGGCTATGGCCATTACGATTAGCCGCCGGGTTTCGCTACCGCGACCGCCGCCGCTGCTGCTGCCCTTGCTATCGCTGTTGCTGCCCCTGCCGGCCGGCGCCGTGGACTGGCTGGTGAAGCCATCGCTGCGCCTGCGCGAAAGCTATACGGACAATGGCTTGCGCGCGCCGCCGGGCCAGGCGCAATCGGATTTCATCACGGAAATCGCGCCCGCCATCGCCCTCATCGGCACGGGGCCCCGTTTGCGCGTGCACCTCGATTACAGCTGGCACAAATACCTGTCGGGACAACGCGCCGATACCGACAGCCACGAACTGCACGCCTCGGCCGACGCGGAGCTGGTGCAGGACTGGTTCTTCGTCGACGCGAGCGCCAGCGTGAGCCGGCGTAACATCTCGCCATTCGGCCCGCAACTGATCGACGATCTGCCCGATACGGACAATGCCAGCACCGTGCGCACCACCGGCATCAGCCCCTACTTGCGCCACCGTTTCCGCGGCCTGGCCACGGCCGAGCTGCGCTACACGCGCAACACGGTCGATAGCGGCGGCGATCTGCTGTCGATGCACAGCGATGAGATGGAATTGCTGCTCGGCGGCGAACCGCGCGGTAACGGCTGGACCTGGAACGCCAGCCACGACGTGCGCCGTACGCAGGACAGCAAGCTGGCCCCCGTGCGCATGCAGCGCAGCAGCGCGGGCCTGCGCTATCCCTTCAGCCGAAAATGGGCGGCCACGGCCAGCGGCGGCATGGAAAAGGAAGGTTATATATCGACCAGCGGCAAGGCGCCGGCGGGCCGCTTCTGGTCGCTGGGCGGCGTGTGGACGCCGTCGCCGCGCACCAGCGTGGCCTTCAGCACGGGCAAGCGCTTCTTTGGCACCACCTACAGCCTCGATGCCACGTTTCTGCAACGCCATACCAACTGGCAACTGAGCTACAGCGAAAACATCACCACCATGCCAACGCAGTTTTCGCGCCTGGGCGACCGCGACGCGGGCCGGCTGCTCGATCAATTGTGGCGCGGCATCTTCCCGAATGCGCGCGACCGGCGCCTGCGCATCGATGCCTTCCTGCGCTATGCCAACAGCCTGGGGCCGGAACGGGGCGCCATCAATTACTTCAGCCACCGCTATTTCCTGCAAAAGCAACTGAAGCTGACGGTGGCGCGCGCGACGGCGAAAAGCACGATGATCGCTGGCGTCACGGCCGTCGACCGCACGGCGCAAACGGCCAGCGGCGTCGACAGCGGCTTGCTGCCCGGCGTGGAGTTCGGCAGCGAAGACCGCACGCGCCAGATCGGCGGCAACGTGGGCTGGAGCTGGCAAGCCAGCTCGCGCACCAGCATGACTGTCAATGCCGGCTACGCCGGCGTGCGTTCGCTGAGCACGCCCAGGCACGACAACAACATCACCCTGACGGCCGGCTACACGCGCATCCTGCAGCCGGACATGACGGCCAGCATCGACGTGCGGCATACGCGGCACACCAGCAACCACGGCGGCGATTACCGCGAAAACGGCGTCAGCGCCACGCTCACCATGCAATTCTAAGGAGGCCGCAGCATGTCCCACCCCTCGCCGTCATCCGCCGCGCCGGCGCACCTGCTGTGCGTGGTGGCCGCGCGCCCCAACCTGATGAAGATGGCGCCCATCCTGGCCGCCCTGGCCCACCAGGCGCCCGCCGTGCGCGTGACCTTGCTGCACACGGGCCAGCATTACGACACGGCCATGAACGGACAACTGTTTACGGACCTGGACCTGCGCCCGCCCGACATCAGCCTCGACGTCGGTTCCGGCAACCACGCGCAGCAGACGGCCGAGATCATGCGCCGCTTCGACGCCGTGCTCGACGGGCAGCCGCCGCCGGCGCCGGACGCCGTGCTGGTGGTCGGCGACGTCAATTCCACGCTGGCGTGCGCGCTGGTGGCGGCCAAGCGCGGCATTCCCGTGATCCACGTCGAGGCGGGCCTGCGCAGCGGCGACCGCCGCATGCCCGAGGAAATCAACCGCGTGCTGACGGACCAGCTGTCCAGCCTGCTGCTGACCAGCGAAGAAGGCGCGCGCGCCAACCTGCTGCGCGAAGGCATCGCCCCCGAGCGCATCCATTTCACGGGCAACGTCATGATCGACAGCCTGCGGCGGCAACTGCCGCGCGCAGTACCGCCCGCCGCCACCCTGCGCGCCCACGGCCACGCCTGCCCGCCCGCGTATGGCCTGCTGACCCTGCACCGGCCATCGAACGTGGATGACCCGGCGCAACTCGCAGCGCTGCTGCAGGCGCTGGGACAGCTGTCAACCCGGCTGCCGCTGCTGTTTCCCATCCACCCGCGCACCCTGGCCGGCCTGCGCCTGGCGGGCCTGGAACCCTTGCTGGCGCGGTATGCCATCGTCAGCCTGCCGCCGCTGGGCTACCTGGAAATGCTGGGCCTGATGCAAGGGGCGCGCCTGGTGCTGACGGATTCGGGCGGCATCCAGGAGGAAAGCACGGCCCTGGACGTGCCCTGCCTGACCCTGCGCGCCAATACGGAGCGGCCCGTCACCGTCAGCGCCGGCACGAACACCCTGGCCGGCACGGACCCGGCCGCCATCCTGGCGCTGGCGCAAGGCATCCTAGACACGGGCGGCAAGCGGGGCCGCATTCCGCCCCTGTGGGATGGCCACGCGGCCACGCGCATCGGCGCCGTCATCGCGCCCTGGCTGGCGGCGCGCCGGGGCACGCCATGACGCCGCCGTCATCCTTGATATTGCGCAATGCGCTCACCATCGACGTGGAAGACTATTTCCAGGTGTCCGCCTTCGCGCCGCACATCGCGCGCGCCGACTGGCCCCGCATGGAATGCCGGATCGAGGCAAATATCGAGCGCATCCTGCTGCTGCTCGATGCGCGGCGCATCCACGCCACTTTTTTCACCCTGGGCTGGATCGCCGAACGCTATCCGGCCATGCTGCGGCGTATCGCGGCGGCCGGACACGAAGTGGCCAGCCACGGCTATGCGCACCTGCGCGCCTGCGAGCAGTCGGCCGCGCAGTTCGCCGACGACGTGCGTCGCAGCAAGACCATCCTCGAGCAATTGACGGGGCTGGCCGTGCGCGGCTACCGGGCGCCCAGCTTTTCCATCGGCGCGGCCAACCTGTGGGCCTTCGACGTGCTGCAGGAAGCGGGCTACCGCTACAGTTCCAGCATCTACCCGATCCGCCACGACCATTACGGCATGCCGGACGCTCCCCGTTTCGCCTGGCGTCCGCGGGGGCCGCTGGGCTTGCTGGAACTGCCCGTCAGCACCGTGCGCCTGCGCGGGCGCAACCTGCCGGCCGGCGGCGGCGGCTATTTCAGGCTGATGCCGTATGCACTGTCGCGCTGGCTTTTGCGACGCATCAATTCGCGCGACGGGCAAGCTGGCATATTCTATTTTCATCCTTGGGAACTCGATCCCGGCCAGCCGCGCCCGCCGGGCCTCGACGCCAGGACGCGCTTTCGCCACTATGTGAACCTGGGGCGCATGCAAGCGCGGCTGGGACGCCTGACAAGCGATTTTTCCTGGGACCGCATGGACCGTATTTTTCTGGAAAGCACATGATGCACGAGGCCAGCCTTGCTCCCGACCAGGTACAGTCCCGCGCCGCCATCGCCGTGCGATCGCTGCACGAGCACGAGCATGCGCGCTGGGATGCCTTCGTCGACACCTGCCCGGAAGCGACCTTCTTTCACCGCGCCGGCTGGCAAACCATCATGCGGCAAGGTTTCAAGCACGACAGCTATTTTTTGTACGCGGAACAGGACGGGCGCATCGCCGGCGTGCTGCCGCTGGCCCATCTGCGCAGCCGTCTGTTCGGCTCCGCCCTCGTCTCGCTGCCGTTTTGCGTGTACGGCGGCATCGCCGGCGGCAGTCCCGCCGTGCGACGGGCCCTCGACGACTCCGCGCTGGCACTGGCCAGGCGCCTCGGCGTGGGCCACCTGGAATACCGCGGGCGCGAGGAAGATCCGGACGCATCCTGGCTGCACAAACCCCTGTACGCGACCTTCCGCCGCCCTTTGCTGCCCGATGCCGAACAGAACCTGCTGGCCATTCCCCGCAAGCAGCGCGCCGTCGTGCGCAAGGCCATGGCGGGCGGCCTGCACAGCGCCATCGACTATGACCTCCACCATTTCTACCCGATCTACGCGGCCAGCGTGCACCGGCTGGGCACGCCCGTCTTCGCGCGCCGCCATTTTGCCCTGCTGCGCACGGTGTTTGGCAGCGATTGCGAAATCCTCACCGTGTATCACGGCCAGCAGGCGCAAGCGAGCGTGCTGCTGTTCTATTTCCGCGATGAAGTGCTGCCCTATTATGGCGGCGGCAGCGTGCTGGCGCGCAGCACGGGCGCCAACGACTTCATGTACTGGGAAGCGATGCGCCGCGCCAGCGCGCGCGGCTACCGCCTGTTCGACTTCGGCCGCAGCAAGCTGGGCACCGGGGCCTACGACTTCAAGAAGAACTGGGGTTTCAGCCCGCAGCCGCTGCCCTACGCCTACCGGCTCGTGCGCGCAAAGGCCTTGCCGGAAGTCAACCCATTGAATCCGAAATTCGCGCTGTTCATCCGCGCCTGGCGCCGCCTGCCGCTGCCGCTGGCCAACCTGCTGGGACCGCACATCGTGCGGCAACTGGGCTAAGCAACGGGACACCCCATGCGCGAACTGCTATTCCTCGCCCACCGCCTGCCGTATCCGCCCAACAAGGGCGACAAGATACGTTCGTGGCACATGCTGCAATACCTGAGCCGGCATTTCCGCGTGCACCTCGGTTGCTTCATCGACGATGACGACGACTGGCAGCACGCAAAAACCGTGGCCGCCCTGTGCGCCAGCACGCGCTTCATCGGCTTGCGGCGCGGCGCGGCCCGCTGGCGCGCCATGCAGGCGCTGCTGTCGCGCCAGGCCATGAGCGTGCACTATTACCGCGATGCACGGCTGCTGCAATGGGTCGATGGCTTGCTGTCCAACGGCAAGGTGCGCCATGCGCTGGCCTTTTCCGGGCCCATGGCGCAATACATCGACGGCAGCGCGGGCCGCAGCCTGCACCGCGTGATCGATTTCGTCGACGTCGATTCCGACAAATGGCGCCAGTACGGCGCCAGCAAGCCGTGGCCCGTGTCGCTGCTGTACCGGCGCGAAGCGCAGCTGCTGCTGCAGTACGAGCGCCATATCGCCCAGCAGTTCACGGCCGCCAGCTTCGTCTCGCCGGCCGAAGCGGCCCTGTTCCGCCAGTGCGCCCCGATGGCGCGGCGCAAGACGGGCTACTTCAACAACGGCGTCGACACGGCATATTTCGCGCCCATGCCGGCCCAGCCGGGCGTGTATCCGTCCGGCGTGCAGGCGCTGGTGTTTACGGGTGCCATGGATTACTGGCCGAACATCGACGCCGTGCAATGGTTCGTGCGCCACGTCTGGCCCGCCCTGCGGCGCCAGTTTCCCCAGTTGCGTTTCTATATCGTCGGCAGCGCCCCCGTGCCCGCCGTGACGGCGCTGGCCAGGGTGCCTGGCGTGGTGGTGACGGGCAAGGTGCCCGACATCCGGCCCTACCTGGCTGGCGCGGCGCTGGCCGTGGCGCCCCTGCGCATCGCCCGCGGCGTGCAAAACAAGGTGCTGGAAGCGATGGCGATGGGCAAGATCGTGCTGGCTACGCCGCAGGCGCTGGAAGGCATCGCCGCCCAGCCCGGCCTGGAATTGCTGCTGGCGCGCGACGACGCCGAATTCATCCACCATGCGGCGCGCGTGCTGCGCAACGCCCAGGGCAGCGCGGCCGAAGGCGGCGGCGCGGCCATCGGCGCGGCGGCGCGCCAGCTGGTCTTGCAGGAGTACGACTGGGAACGCAACCTGCGCGGCCTGGGCGCCATGCTGGGCCTGCCTGCCGGGGCCGCGGCGGATTCGACTACGCCTGCCGGCGGTGCCGCCACGCCAGCGCTGCCCGTGCGGGAACCCTCCACATGAGCATGCAACTCGACCAGCTGGCCCGCTTGCCGGACGCGGCCGTTTTGCCGCGCGGCGATGGCCAGCAGCAAGCCCTGCTGCTCCTGCTGCTGGCCCTGGCCGCCGTCCTGCTGCTGTACCACGCCACCTTCTGGTCGATGCTGGAACTGTGGTCGCGCTCGCAGACCTTCGCGCACGGCTTCCTGATCGTGCCGATCAGTTGCTGGCTGGCCTGGCGCCAGCGCGCCCGCCTGGCAGCGCTGACGCCCCAGCCGTCGCGGCCGGGCTTGCTGCTGCTGGGGGCGCTGGGCCTGGCCTGGCTGCTGGCCGACGCCGCCAACGTGCCCGTGGTGGAACAATATGCGGCCACGGCCATGCTGCCCGCCTGCGTGCTGGCCATCCTCGGCTGGCCGGCCGTGCGCCTGCTGGCCTTCCCACTGGCCTACCTGTTCCTCGCCGTGCCATTTGGCGAAGTCTTCCTGGAACCGCTGATCGACTTCACGGCCGCCTTCACCGTCACCGCGCTGCAATGGACGGGCGTGCCGGTATTTCGCGATGGCAGCAATTTTTCGCTGCCCACCGGTAACTGGTCGGTGGTGGAAGCGTGCAGCGGCTTGCGCTACCTGATCGCCGCGCTGGCCCTGGGCGCCCTGTTCGCCCACGTCAATTTCCGCAGCACGCGGCGGCGCGCGGCCGTCATGGCCGCCGCGCTGCTCGTGCCCATCCTCGCCAATGGCGTGCGCGCCTACCTGATCGTGATGCTGGGCCACCTGAGCAACATGCGCCTGGCCATGGGCGTCGACCACCTGATCTATGGCTGGCTGTTCTTCGGCCTGGTGGCGCTGCTGCTGTTCTGGCTCGCCGCGCGCTGGCGCGAATGGCCGCCGGCACCCATCCTGCAAGCCACGTTGCCGCCCGCCCGGCCTGGCACTGGCGCCGCTGCGGCCGGCCCGCGCGCCGCCGTGCGCGCCAGCATCGCCTGCCTGCTGCTGGCGGCGCTGTGGCCGGCCCTGGCCCTGGCCAGCCACAGCGACGACCGCGCCAGGCTGCCCGCCATCGTGCTGGCCTTGCCCGATCCGCCCGCCTGGCGCCGCCTGCCCGCTGCGCCACCTGCCTGGCAAGCGCCATATGCGGGCGCGCCCGCGCGGTTTGCCGCCACGTATGCGCGCCAGGACGGCGATGACGCGCCCGTGGGCTTGCAACTGCACTGGTATGCGCGCCAGGCGCGCGATGCCGAGCTGCTGACGCACCAGGCCTTGCCGTATGGCCCGCGCTGGACGCCATTGGCGCAGCGGGTGCAGTACCTCACCCTGGCCGGCGGTACCATGGCCGTGCGCGAAAGCGTGCTGGCCCATGGCGGCGAACGCCTGCTGCTGTGGCGCGTCTACCGCCAGGGCGGCATCGTCACGGCCCGGCCCGTGCTGGTGAAACTGCTGCTGGCGCAAGCCAAGCTGCTGGGCAGGCGCCAGGATGGCGCCGACATCATCGTCTTTGCCGCCTACGACGAGCTGGCGCCGCCACCGCGCGCGCACCTGCAAGCCTTCCTGCGGGCGGCGCTGCCCGTCATCGAACAACGCCTGCGGGAGCTGCCGCATGGCCCTTGACACCGGGACGGACCGCGCGCCGGCGGCCAGCACGGCCCCCTTGATCGTGCACGTGATCCACCAGCTCGACGTGGGCGGGCTGGAAAACGGCCTCGTCAACCTGATCAACCATTTGCCGCCGGAACGCTACCGGCACGCCATCGTCTGCCTGAAGAACGCCACCGCGTTTCGCCAGCGCCTGACCACGCCCGGCGTCGATGTCATCAGCCTGGACAAGCGCGAGGGCAAGGACTGGCGCCACTACCTGCGCCTGTACCGCGTGCTGAAACAACTGCGCCCGGCGCTCGTGCATACGCGCAACCTGGGCTGCCTCGAGGCGCAATTGCTGGCCTGCCTGGCCGGCGTGCGCCTGCGCGTGCATGGCGAACACGGACGCGACATGAGCGACTTGCACGGCACCCGCCGCAAATACCGGCTGCTGCGCAAATGCATGCTGCCGCTGGTGCAGCACTTCATCGCCGTCAGCGCCGACCTGGGGCAATGGCTGGTCGACGCCATCGGCGCGGCGCCCGCGCAGGTGTCGCACATCGGCAACGGCGTCGACAGTGTGCAATTCCATCCGCGCCTGGGCCCGCCTGCGGCCGTGGGGCCGCCCGGTTTCCTGTGCAACGGCGCCTTCGTCATCGGCAGCGTGGGCCGCATGGCGGCCGTCAAGGACCACGCCTCGCTGGTGCACGCCTTTTTGCTGTTGCTGGCACAGCCGGGCGCCCGCGCGCGGCTGCGCCTGATCATCGTCGGCGACGGGCCGTGCCGCCAGGCGTGCCTGGACCTGCTGCGGCAAGCTGGCGTGGCGCACCTTGCCTGGCTGCCCGGCGCGCGCGACGACGTGGCGCAGCTGCTGCGCGCCATGGACCTGTTCGTGCTGCCCTCGCTGGCCGAAGGCAGCTCGAACACCATCCTCGAAGCGATGGCGACGGGGCTGCCCATCGTCGCCACCCAGGTGGGCGGCAATGCGGAACTGGTGCAGTCGGGCTGGAGCGGCACCCTGGTGCCGCCCGGTTCGCCCGAGATGCTGGCCGACGCCATGCTCGACTACTACAGCATGCCCGAACTGGGCCCGCGCCACGGCGCGCGCGGGCGGCGCCAGGTGTTGGCCGAGCACAGCCTGCCCGCCATGGCAGGCGCCTACCTGGCCGTGTACGACCGGCTGACGGGCGCGCGCCAGCCTTCTCCCCTGTCCACCTATCCCTGAAAGGCCTCCCATGTGCGGCATCAGCGGCATCTTTGATTTGCAGGGCCAGCGCGACATCGACGTGCTGCTGCTGGCGCGCATGAACCACAGCCTGCGCCATCGCGGGCCGGACGAAGGCGGATTGCACCGCGAACCGGGACTGGGCCTGGCGCACCGCCGGCTGTCCGTGATCGACCTGGCCAGCGGCCAGCAGCCGCTGTTCAACGCCGACCGCAGCATCGCCATCGTCTTCAATGGCGAAATCTACAACTATCGCAGCCTGATGGCGGAACTGCGCCAGTTCGGCCACCCCTTCCGCACCAGCAGCGACACGGAAGTCATCGTCCACGCCTGGGAACAATGGGGAGAGCAATGCGTGCAGCGCCTGCGCGGCATGTTCGCCTTCGCCCTGTGGGACCGCCGGCGCCACCTGCTGTTCCTGGCGCGCGACCGCCTGGGCGTGAAACCCCTGTATTACGGCGAGGCGCAGGACGGCACCTTGCTGTTCGGCTCCGAACTGAAAGCCCTGCTGGCCCATCCGGCCATGCCGCGCGCGCTCGACCCGCTGGCCGTGGAAGAGTATTTCGCCTACGGCTACGTGCCCGAGCCGCGCAGCATCTTCCAGCACGCGCGCAAGCTGCCGCCCGGGCACACGCTGTCGATTCGCGCCGGCCAGCCGCTGCCCGCGCCGCAGCGCTACTGGGACGTTCCATTCACGCCGAATCCGCCCGCCAGCGAGGCCCAGGCGGCGGACGAACTGCTGGCGCGCCTGCGCGAAGCCGTGCGCATCCGCATGGTGGCCGAGGTGCCGCTGGGCGCCTTTTTGTCCGGCGGCGTCGATTCGAGCGCCGTCGTGGCGCTGATGGCCGGGGCCAGCAGCACGCCCGTCAACACCTGCTCCATCTCGTTCGGCGACCCGGCATACAACGAAGCACGCTACGCCGACCTGGTGGCGCGCCGCTACGCCACGGCGCACCACGCGCGCCAGGTGGAACAGGACGACTTCGAGCTGATCGACCTGCTGGCCAATCTGTACGACGAACCGTTCGCCGACAGTTCCGCCATGCCGACCTACCGCGTCTGCCAGCTGGCGCGCCAGCGCGTCGCGGTGGCCCTGTCGGGCGACGGCGGCGATGAAAGCCTGGCCGGCTACCGGCGCTACCGCCTGCACACGCGCGAGGAAAGAGTGCGCAAGGCCATGGACCCGCTGCTGCCGGCCGGCTTGCGCCAGTCGCTGTTCGGCACCCTGGGGCGGCTGTACCCGAAGGCCGACTGGGCGCCGCGCTTCCTGCGCGCCAAGACCACGTTCGAAGGCCTGGCGCGCGACACGACGGACGCGTATTTTCACGGCGTCAGCCTGCTGGGCGACGCCATGCGCGCGCGCCTGTTCAGTCCCGAGCTGCGGCGCAGCCTGCACGGCTACCGCGCCGTGGAGGTGCTGCGCCGCCACGCGCTGGCCAGCCCCGCGCAGGATCCGCTGTCGCAGGTGCAGTACCTGGACTTGAAGACCTACCTGCCCGGCGACATCCTGACGAAGGTCGACCGGGCCAGCATGGCGCATGCGCTGGAAGTGCGCTCGCCCCTGCTCGACCATGAACTGGTGGCGTGGATGTCGGGCCTGCCGCCGCAGTTCAAGCTGCGGCGCGGTGTAGGCAAGTACCTGCTGAAAAAAGCCCTGCGCCCGCTGCTGCCCGATAGCCTGCTGTACCGCCAGAAGATGGGTTTTTCGGTGCCGCTGGCCGACTGGCTGCGCGGCCCGCTGCGCCAGCGCCTGCAACAGCGGCTGCTGGGGCCCGCCCTGGCGCAGTGCGGCCTGTTCGACATGGACTACGTGCGCCTGCTGCTGGAACAGCATGCGAGCGGGCGGCGCGACTACAGCGCGCCCTTGTGGGCGCTGCTGATGTTCGAGGCCTTCTTGCGCCAGGTATTGCCCGTCGATGGACGCCAGGCGCCGGCACCCGCGCCGGCCATGGCCATGGAGTAAATCCATGCGCATCCTGCACATCCTCGACCACTCGCTGCCCCTGCACAGCGGCTACACCTTCCGCACCCTGGCCATCCTGCGGCAGCAGCGCGCGCTGGGCTGGCACACGATGCAGCTCACCGGCGCCAAGCAGGGGCCGTCCGATGGCGCGCAGCAGCTGGTCGACGGCTGGCATTTCTACCGCACGGCGCCCGCTGCGCGCTGGTGGGCGCGCCTGCCCGTGCTGCGGCAGGTGGCCGTCATCATCGGCCTGGCCGTGCGCCTGCGCCGGCTGGCGCGGCGCCTCAAGCCCGACATCCTGCATGCGCATTCGCCCGCCCTGAACGCCATCGCCGCCCTCAACGCGGGCCGCGCGCTGGGCATCCCCGTCGTGTATGAAGTGCGCGCCTTCTGGGAAGACGCGGCCGCCAACCATGGCAGCAGCCGGCCCGGCGGCCTGCGCTACCGCCTCACGCGCGCGCTGGAAACCTACGCGCTGCGCCGCGCCGACGCCGTCACCACCATCTGCGAGGGCTTGCGGCGCGAGCTGTGCGCGCGCGGCGTGCCCGCGCATAAAATCACGGTCATCCCGAACGCCGTCGATGCAAGCGCCTTCAATGCATCTCATCACCCAGCGCTGGCCCGCACGCTGGGTTTGCATGGTCAGCCTGTCATCGGCTTCATCGGCTCGTTCTATGCCTACGAGGGATTGGCGCTGCTGCTGCGCGCCATGCCGCGCCTGCTGGCGGCGCAGCCGGCGCTGCGCCTGCTGCTGGCCGGCGGCGGGCCGCAGGAAGCGGCGCTGCGGGCGCTGGCGGCCCAATTGGGCGTCGACCACGCGGTGGTCTTCGCGGGCAGAGTACCGCATGCGCAGGTGGCCGCCTATTATCAGTTGATCGACATCTGCGTGTATCCGCGCCTGCCGATGCGCCTGACGGAGCTGGTGACGCCCTTGAAACCGCTCGAGGCGATGGCCCAGGGGCGCCTCGTGGTGGCGTCCGACGTGGGCGGCCACCGCGAACTGCTCGAACATGGCAAGACGGGCATGCTGTTTCGCGCCGGCGACGCCGAGGCGCTGGCGCACGCCATATTGGCGTTGCTGCTGGCGCCCGCCAGCTGGCCGGCGCTGCGGCGCCAGGCGCGCGCCTTCGTCGAGACGGAACGCAGCTGGGGCGCCAGCGTGGGCCGCTATGCGACCGTGTATGCGCGCGTGGCGCCGGGAGCGCTGCCATGATCTTCACGGGCCTGCGCATCGCGCTGGTCGGCCCGCTGCCGCCGCCGGCCGGCGGCATGGCGAATCAGACGGCGCAACTGGCGCGCAAGCTGCGCGACGATGGCGCGCAAGTGCAGCTGCTGGCCGTCAACGGTCCCGTGCTGCCGCCCTGGCTGGCGCGCATCCGCTACCTGCGCGCCGCGCTGCGCCTGCCCGTGCACCTGTGGCGGCTGTGGCGCGCCGCGAATACGGTCGACCTGTTCCACATCATGGCCAATTCCGGCTGGTCCTGGCATCTGCAGGCAGCGCCCGCGCTGTGGATCGCCAGCCTGAAAGGCAAGCCTGCCCTGCTCAATTACCGGGGCGGCGAAGCGGCCGTTTTTCTCGCCCGCTGGCCGCGCCTGGTGGCCTTCAGCCTGCGCCGCGCCAGCGCCATCGTCGTGCCTTCGGCCTACCTGGCCGGCGTCTTCGAGCAATATGGCCATACGGCCCACATCGTGCCGAACGTGGTGGACTTGCAGCGTTTTACCCGCGCCACCCGCGCCGCGCCAGCATCGGCCGATGGCCCGTGCATCCTCGTGGCGCGCCACCTGGAAAGCCTGTACGACAATGCCAGCGCCGTGCGCGCCTTCGCCATCGTGCGCGAGGCCTTTCCTGCGGCGCGCCTGGTGCTGGCCGGCGGCGGGCCGCAGCGCGCGGCGCTGGCGCGCCTGGCCAGGTCGCTCGGCGTTCTGGATTCCGTGCGCTTCGCCGGCCCCGTCGAGAATGCCGCCATGCCGGCCCTGTACCAGGCCAGCGACATCGTCCTCAATCCCAGCCTGGCCGACAACATGCCCAATTCCGTGCTCGAAGCGCTGGCCTGCGGCGTGCCGGTCGTCAGCACCAACGTGGGCGGCATCCCCGCCCTGCTGCAGGATGGCGTGACGGCGCTGCTGGTGCCGCCCGCCGATCCGCCCGCCATGGCGCAGGCCATCCTGGCGCTGCTGCGCGACCCGCCCCGTGCGCGGGCCATGGCAGACGCGGGCCTGGCGCACGCCGCCGCCTTCGGCTGGCCCGGCATCGCGCCCAGGCTGGCCGCCCACTACCGCCGCATCCGCGCCGCGCCGCGCCCTGGCGCCTACACGCGCTGCGTCGCCCGCTGGCTGTTTCCCCTGCATGAATGGCTCAAGGGCCACCACAGCGCGCGCCTGCTGCGCCGGCTGGAACGCTCGCAGTGGTGGAGCGCGCAACAGTTGCAGGAGTGGCAGCTGGCGCGCCTGCGCGCGCTGCTGCGCCACGCCGGCCAGCACGTCCCCTACTACCGCGCCCTGTTCGCCCGCAGCGGTTTCGATCCCGGCCAGGTCAGGCAACTGAGCGACCTGTCCCGCCTGCCGCTGCTGCGCAAGGGCGACATCTCCGCTGCGCGCGACAGTTTCAAGTCCGCCCGCGCCGTCGGCTTGCGCCCGTTCGCCACGGGCGGCTCCAGCGGCGAGCCGCTGCAGTTCTTCCTGGGACGGCGCAGGGTCAGCCACGACATCGCCGCCAAGTGGCGCGCCACGCGCTGGTGGGGCGTCGACATCGGCGACCGGGAAGCCGTCTTGTGGGGTTCGCCCATCGAGCTGCATGCGCAGGACCGCGTGCGCCGCCTGCGCGATGGGTTGCTGCGCACCACGCTGCTGCCCGCGTTTGCCATGTCGCCCGACCGCCTCGATGGCTACGTGCGGCAGCTGCGCCGCTGGCGCCCGCGCATGCTGTTCGGCTATCCGTCTGCCCTGTGCCGCATCGCCAGCCACGCCAGCGCTCGCGACCTGCCGCTCGACGGCCTGGGCGTGAAAGTGGCCTTCGTCACGGCCGAACGCCTGTACGACGAGCAGCGCGCGCAGATCGCCGCCGCCTTCGGCTGCCCCGTGGCCAACGGCTACGGCGGGCGCGACGCGGGCTTCATCGCCCACGAATGTCCGGACGGCGGCATGCACATCACGGCCGAAGACATCATCGTGGAAATCCTTGATGGCCAGGGCCAGCCGCTGCCGCCAGGCGCCACGGGCGACATCGTCGTCACCCACCTGGCCACGCAAGACTACCCGTTCATCCGCTACGCCACGGGCGACGTGGGCGCGCTGGGCACGCAGCCGTGCGCCTGCGGCCGCGGCCTGCCCCTGCTGCAGAAAATCGAAGGGCGCAGCACGGATTTCCTCACGGCGGCCGATGGCACCGTCATGCACGGCCTGGCCCTCGTCTACATCGTGCGCGAACTGGCGCAGGTGCGCAGTTTCAAGATCATCCAGGAAAGCCTGCACCTGACCCGCGTGCTGCTGGTCTGCCTGCCGCGCCTGGACGACGCCACGCGCGCCGTCATCGTCGCCGGCTTCCAGGCCAGGCTGGGCGCGCAAGTGGACATCGCCATCGAGGAAGTCGACGAGATCGCGGCCGAGGCGTCGGGCAAGTACCGCTATGTGCTCAGCAAAGTCGCCTAGCCAGGCGGCCTACAGCGACTGCAGATACTGCTTTTCCACCACGCGGCCATGCCGGTCCAGCTCCACCGCCCACACTTCCAGCTCCGGGTTCAAGCGGTTATCGAACCACAGCCGCTCGGCGCAGGGCGCCGTGCATGGCGTGGAGGCATAGTGTTTGAAGGGCGCGCCCGCACGCTCGACATGGGTCGGCGCACCGAAGCGGGCAAGCACCGACTGCCGCGTATCGCCCGTCTCGACTTGATAAAACGCCGCCTTGCGGCTGTTGGAAAACACGCAGCATGCGGCGACATACCAGGCCGGGCTGAGGATGAGCAGGCACAGCAGGATTTTTCTGGGCGATATCTTGATTGGCATGCCGTATTGTCGATGACTTCATCCGGCGCGGCAAGCGGGCCATGCCAGCGAAAGCGCGGCCACGGCAAGCGCCAACGGTGGCGCCGGACGCAGCACATAAACCGCAGATCGCGCAGATGCGGCGTTCTTCCAGATAGTCCTGAAGCAAATCGGGGCTGCTATCTTAAAAGATTGCTATTCATCACTATTTCTCTTATTTTTATTTCAAAATAGTAATGGAGGCCGCTATCCTCGCTATATTGATTTTCCAACACAACCACATCGACGTCTTTTTCAGGGAAATACACTTTAATCGAGGCAAAGCCCAGGCCTTTTCCCGAGTGGCCTATATATTTGATGGGCGTTGTATCGCTCACATAAACGCCGTAACCATAACCGTTTTTGCCATCGCCGAAAGCGACATGCTGGCTGGATATATCATAACCCGTCATCAGCTGATAGGTTTCCGGTTTTAACATTCTGCCCCGATGCAGATTGTCATCCCAGATCATCAAGTCTTTTGCATTTGAAACAATGCCGCCGGCCGGGATGAAGCCGATCCAGTTTTTTCCCTGCACGGGATGCGCCTTCAGCGCGAATACATTTTTCGTGTTCACATATCCATTGATGACGTCATTGTTTTTATCTTCCTCATAGCAAAAACTGTTTTTCATCCCCAGCTCTTTGAACAAGGCATTTGCTGCCTCGATATACGTCTTCCCGCTGACTTTTTCAAAAATCTGACCCAGCATGGTATACGTCGTCACGCCATACAGAAAATCCGTCCCGGGCTTGAAACTCAGCGGCTGGTCGATTTCAGTGATTCCCGCCGAAAAGTTGAGCAATTGATGCACCGTCACCTGATCGGCCCAGGCTTGCGGCAAATCGGGCAGATATCGCCTGACGGGACTGTGCAAGTCTATCCTGCCTTTTTCAACTTCCCTTAAAATCAGCACAGCCGTCATTTGCTTGCTGTTCGACATGATCCTGAAATTATCGTCCAGCTTTAACGGTATCTTTTTTTCAAAATCCGCATAACCATGGGCTTTGGAGTATTGCGTTTTCCCATTCTTCGTGATGAGAATGACGCCATTAAAACGCCTTGGACTGGTCGCCTGTAGCAGATTGTCAATCCTGGCGGAGTAATCATCGGCCTTTTCCACATGGGCATGATCGCCGGCCTGGCCATGCACGAAAGTGGAAGCCATCAGCAAGAAAGAAAACGCCACTGTTTTTAATGGCAGCAGCGTCTTGTAGTCCGTATCGGGGTTTTTCATGGGAAATTGTCCGTTGGGGTATTATTTCCAGGGAAAAGCCGTGCTCGACCCAAGCATTCAGTCGTCCACCAGGTCGAAGTCGGCAAACAAAGCGTCCGCCGTCAGGTAAACCAGCAGCGTGCGCGCCGGCTGGATGCCGCTGGCGCGGAAGGCAAGGATGCTGTCCACCTTGCTGTCATGGCGTTCGATCGCTCGGCCGGCAACGGGCTGCTCGTGCAAAAAAGTCAGCGATTTTGCATGGGCCAGTTCGCCTACCGCCTGTGTGCCAAAATTGCGTTTGATGCCAGCTGTGGCGAATGCCGAGTTGGCCAAGGCGCTGCCGCCACGCGCAATGTCGGCAAGCACGGCCTGTATATTCCGGGTACGCGCAGGATTGGGGTCGGTGCGGGCCTTGACCGTGTGCATCAGCGGGCCGATGCGCGGCGCCGTGTTGGCCTTGTCTTTGGTCGTCACGACAACGTCAGTCACCTCTCCCTGTGCATCGACGGCAAAAGCCAGTTCGCAATTGCGCGACGTCGAATGGAAGCGCTGCGGGCCGACGGGCACGAACACTTCGTCGGGCAAGCCATCGGAAATGCTGCGCAGCCGGCCACCCTGCATGTCGAAGGTGCCCAACGTGTTGTTCGCCAGCTCGTAGCGCCCCGTGTAGCGCATGAGTTCCCTGGCATCGACGTTGATGGCGGCAGGCTTGCGCACGACGTCGTGGTCGGCTTCCGGCCAATGATAGGCGCGGCCGATGGCGTCGGTCAGGCGGTCCATCATGCGGGAATTGTCATTCGCGTTAATCATGATCACGGCACCCTGGCCGGTGCGGGAAAATGCCGTCAGCAAGGTATCGAAGCCTTCGTCACGCCCGCCGTGCGAGAAGCGTTGCGCGCTGCCGCTGCCGTGCAGGAAGACGCCCAGACCCGCGTTCTCTATTTGCGGGCTCAGCATCTGTTGCGTCAAGGCTGCCGAGATGACCGGGTTGGACGTGCCCGCCAGGGACTGCTGCACGCCGATGGCGTAGCGTGCCAGGTCCGACGCGTTGGTCCACAAGCCGGCCGCCGCCATTTCCGGATACACATGCCAACGGCCTGCCACCCGGCTGCGGTCGGCAAGGTGGCCGCTGGCATTCAGGCGCGCGCGCTCGGCCGGCGGCGGCTGCACATAGGAACTCTCATGCATGCCCAAGGGCGTGAGGACTGCATCGCGCATGTAGTCGGGAAACGCCTGGCCGCTCACGTCGGCCACCATTTGTTGCATGACGGTATAGCCGCCGCCCGAGTAACGCACCTTGCTGCCTGGAACGATGTCAACGCGGATGGGCGCGGTATTCGCGGGTTGCTCGCCGTTCAGCACCTGGACCACGCTGGGCAGCGGCGCAGTGCGGGCGTAGCCGGGGAAGCCGTGCACGGTCAGCCCGGCGTTGTGGCTGAGCAGCCTGCGCAAGGTCACCTTCTGTTCGGCCAGCAGGGCGCTGTCCGGCAGCTTCCACGTGAGCAGGCGGGGATTGACGTCCTCGTCAAGGCCAAGCTTGCCTTGCTCTACCAGGTGCAGCGCTCCCAGCGCGGCCACCGGCTTGCTGACCGACCCGGCCTGGAACAGTGTGTGCGGGCTGACCGGCGTCTTGCCGCCCTTTTCCGTGACACCGTACCCTTGCGCCCTGACAATCTTGCCGTTCTCGATGATGGCAAGCGACAGGCCGGGGATTTGCCGCATCTTCATTTCGGCCTTGATGATGTCGTCCAAGGCGTCCGCCCGGGCGCCACTTGCGAACAACAGGGTAAGGACCAGTGCCAGGGGATGAACTCGCATGAACGATTCTTTCAACGGTGATGGACGGATGCCAGGAAGGAAAAGTTGACGATACGTCAGCACGCCCGGCCACCAGGCGGGATTGCGACAGGCCGTCAAATATCAGTCATGGACGGTCATTTTCCCGGATGAGTTGCGTTGCGCGTGTGCCGGCGTGACGAATTCCGGCCGCTTGCCGCCGTTGGCGGGTTCTGCCCCGTTTTTTGTAGAGTTGTTGGCGCACCCGCGGCGTGTCGAGTTCACTCCCGCTGTCAGGTATTGGAAGTCCCTGGGAATGTTCAAAACACGCAAGAATTTTTTCGGCGCGCAAGAAGGATATTCTATTTGTTTCTGCAGACCTGTTTTGACTTGTCTCAACTTCAACCTTCGCCACAATCTGAGGCGGGATAGGCACTACTGGCGTATTCTTACGCTTAAAAAAAATTCCACATTCAACTTGGACTTTTCCGTGTGAAAGCCGCCCACGCAAGCACCACAATGCCGGCAACGACACACCCGGCCAGACTCACGGCGGCACCAAACATGTACCACGCCACATCGAATCCGTGACTGTAGAATGTTCCGACAAATAGCCCGCTCACCAGCCAGATCAACGCCGCCAATTTCAGCAGAAAGTACGTTGCTTTACGTATCGGGCGAGCAAGGCGCATCTGTTGAATAGCGGCCATGCCCATGACTGAACAAGCCAGGCCAGCCGCAATGATCAAGCGTGAAAACGAATACTCCATGTCGCAACCTGACTTGTAGCTGAGCCAGCTGGCCCAGAAATTGAAAGACCGTGGGGCTGCCGGTCACCCATCCTCGTCTACTTCTCGTAGATGGCCGGTCGGTTAATCTGCAAGAATAATTTGGGATTTTCCGGCGTCGAGAAGCCAAGCTTCTCATACAACCAATCGGCAGTCGTGGTCGCTAAAAGCAGTCGCCGGTAGCCGTCGACGCCAGGATAGCTGAGCATGCACTCGACAAGCCAGCGACCAAGTCCCTTGCCACGATATTCTTCAATCACGAAAACGTCCGCCATGTAGGCAAAAGTAGCGTAATCGGTAATTAACCGGGCGTATCCGACCTGCCGGCCTCTATGGTACAGACCAAAATTGAGACTATGCTTGACGGCGTTAGCCACAGTCTCCTCGTCAATGCCACGAGCCCAAGTGCTGCGGGTGAGATTCTCATGTATCACGTCGAGCTGTAACAATGCGTCGTCAGCAGAAACCTGGTAGTCCTCTTTCATCCAATTCATAAGCATCTTGATCCTGCATATCTAGTAAGTTGTGATGTGGGCATATAGGAGCAATGATGGCAAAGGTCCCTTTATACGAGGGAACAAATGCACACCACTGCCCGCTCCTGGCCGACGTCAGTTTTGGTTTTCTTCTTACCGTCCGCTCCTGGCCGCCAGCCGACGATTACCATACCTGAGCAAAGATTTTATTACCATCCTTATAAAATAGATTTCTCAAACCCTTGTATCACGGCGGCAAGGCGCAGATGAATTCCAAGGTAAACGGAAACACTCACTGCCCGAGCAGCAATTCCAGCCCCTGCTGATCCCCCGCCATCACAAACCACGCCGCCTGCCAGCGCTGCGTGCGCTGTGCCTGGGCGGATGCCGGCGCGCACCACGGCGGATACACGCGCAGCGCGCGCTTGCCACCAGCGCTGGCGCGCGACATCACGCCGCGCTCGATCAGCACGCTGCGCGGGAAAATGAAAAAGCCGTGCCGCGCGCCGTCGCTGGCGGCGATGATGACGATGTCGACGGGGTCCGCTTCATCCAGCGGGGCGATGTCGGCGTCGGGATGGGGGCGCTTCCAGACGGTGACGAACTGGCCAATTTTCGTCGGCGTGGTTTTCGCCACGCGCAAGACCAGGCGCTTGCCGTGCAGGTCGGCGCGGCAGGCGCCGTATTGCGCACTTTCCGCTTCCGGCACGGGCGCTTGCGGCAAGCCCAGGAAAGCCCAGGGACTGGCCTTCATTGCGCGCTGAACTCGGCCGCGGCCTTGGCCGCCCACAGCGCTTCGGCGTGGCTGGCGAACGGGCTGTCGTAGCCGTCGACGGTCCCGTCCTCGTCGACAAAATACAGCCACCAGCCGTCGGCCTGCTCGCGGATGGCCGTGTGACCGGGGGCGCAATGGGTTTCGACGGACTGGCCGGCGGCCAGGGTGGTGATGGTGATGCCACGGTGAATAATATGCTCGGGTGTCATGGAAGATGCGTCGTGCAAAAAAATCAATGGCCATAGTGTAGCCGCGCCGGCCCATCCTGGCCAGTGCGCTACACTATTCCTTCACACGGAGGACGACATGGCATCACAGCAAGGCACGGTGGATTTTTTGCTCGACCAGATGGCGGGCGCGGGCAGCATCAGCGCGAAAAAAATGTTTGGCGAGTATGGCTTGTATTGCGACGGCAAGATGTTCGCCATCGTCGCCGACGACCAGCTGTTCATCAAGCCGACGGACGCGGGACGCGCCTGGATCAGCGCACAAGGCACGCCGCAGGAAGCGCCGCCCTACCCGCAAGCCAAGCCGTATTTCCTCATCGATGGCGGACTGTGGGACGAGCGCGACTGGCTGAGCCAGCTGGCGCGGCGCACGGCGGACGCCCTGCCGCTGCCGAAACCCAAGCCGCCGCCCAAGCCTAAAAAACAGGCCTCAGCTGGCTAGTACGCTGTTTTCGCACTGCTTGCCTTGGCGGAAGCACGCGAGGTTGTGATACGTGATGGCGGCGATCTCGCGCAGCGCTTCCATGGTGAAGAAGCCCTGGTGGCCCGTCACCAGCACGTTCGGGAACGTCATCAGGCGCTGGAAGATGTCGTCGTCGATGATGTCCGACGAGCGGTCCTGGAAGAACAGATTGCTTTCCTGCTCGTACACGTCGATGGCCAGGGAACCGAGCTGGCGCGATTTGAGGGCTTCGATGACGGCGCCCGTGTCGATCAGGCCGCCGCGCGAGGTGTTCACCAGCATGGCGCCCTTCTTCATCAGCGGCAAGGTTGCTTCGCTGATCATGTGGCGCGTGCTGTCCATCAGGGGGCAATGCAGCGAGACGATGTCGGACTCGGCCAGCAGCTGGGGCAGCTCCACCATCGTGCCCAGCTGCGCGAACGCGGGCGCCGGGAACGGGTCGTGGCCCAGTACCGTGCAACCGAAGCCCTTGAAGATGCGCGCCGTGGCCAGGCCGATCTTGCCCGTGCCGACGATGCCCACCGTCTTGCCGTGCAGGGTGGCGCCCAGCAAGCCATCGAGCGAGAAATTGCCTTCGCGCACGCGGGCATACGCGCGGTGCGTGTGGCGGTTCAGGGTTTGCACGAGGGCCAAGGTGTATTCGGCCACGGCTTCCGGCGAGTAGGCCGGCACGCGGGCGACGAACAGGCCCAGGCGCCTGGCCGCTTCGAGGTCGAGGTTGTTGTAGCCGGCGCAGCGCAGCAGGATGGCGCGCACGCCGTAGCCGTGCAAGGCTTGCAGCACGGGCGCGTCGAGCACGTCGTTGACGAAGACGCAGACGGCGTCGGCGCCTTGCGCCAGGACCACGGTTTCCTGGCTCAGCAAGGCGCTGTGGTAGACCAGTTCGATGCCGGCCGGATCGGGCTGGGACGGCAAGGCTTCATCGAAGAAGCGGCGGTCGTAGGGCTGGCTGGCAAAGAAGGCGATTTTCATGGGATGTCCTGGAACTTGCTGGATGGCAAAACATCATCATAGCGCAAGCGCCCTGCCCCCAGGCGTACGCCTGGCATCATGGACGCCTATTTGGGTTCGCGGGGCAAGGTCAGCACATGTCGCAGGTAGGCCGTTTCCTCGGCATGCTGTGCGTGGTAGCGCTCGCGCGCGGCGCGCATGGCCGCCTGGTGGGCCGCAATGCTTGCCGGCGTCAGCTCGACGCCGAAGTCCGCCGGTGGCGGCACGGCGCCGCCGAACAGGCGCGCCAGGATGAAATGGCCCACATTGTCGCGGTAGTGCGATGCCTCCCAGTAATAGCGCATTGTGCGCACCCCCGTCACTTGCGGGATCGCTTCGCTGGTGATGCTGTTGAAGCCGGAAAAATCAACCAGGCGCACGTCGCAGCCCAGGGCGCGGTGGCGCTGTGCCAGCCGGGCCAGGTCGCGCTGCCATTGCTGCATGGCGTCCCACTTGCCGCGCCAGTACAGGGCGTCGAGCGTGAGCGCATGCGTGGGATTGATGTACAGGCGCAAGCGCGTGCCACCCCGGCACAGCTTGCCGACGCTCGTATCGAAGGCCTGCAGCGCCGCTTCGGTGGGGCCCAGGCCATCGCCGAATTCCTGCAGCCGTGGCGTAAACGAACGGGCCGTGCCAGTCCAGCCATGGTTGCGGCTGGTGATGCAGGACTGATCGCGCTGGCCATACAAAGCCAGGCTGGACAGGCAGGCGCCGTCATAGGTGCCGCTGAGGATGCGCCAGGTGTCGCGCGTCATGTCCACCGTCAGGCCACGCTTGATGTTGAGCAAGGCGCGCCGCGCGAAAAACGCGGGGCCGCCCGCCGTCAAGCCCGGCTCCACGCCGGCCGAGCCCAGTTCCAGCGAAAACGAAGGGGCATCGATGCCCCACACGAGGGTGTCGACATGGCTGACCCTGGCCGCGTGCTCGGCCAGGCGGATGGCGTCGCCGATCGAGGCGCCCGACACGGCGCTGTTGAAGACGCTCTTGCCCTCGAACAAAGTGCGCACCCTGGTCGGCAAGCCCATTTCCGTGCGCGAATTGCCGATGTAGACGACGGCGGGCCGGTAGCGCGCCACGGCATACGTCTTGCCCCACACGGCCAGCTTTTCATACGTGGGACGCAGGCGCTGCACCAGCGGGCTGTCCCACTGGTGCAGCAGATACGGGTCGACGTGGTAATTCACGGCGGAAACGAGGGCCAGCGCGGCCAGGGCGCAGGCAAAGAAGATGGCGAGGTAGCGGCGGGCAGTGGTATCCATGGTCAGCACGGGAAGTGGAGAGATGCGGTGACCCGCTGCATGCCGGAATTGCCAAGGCTGCCGGCGATGAACGGGAACGAATGGAACAGCATGACCGCCGCCCTGCCTCAACGCCGGATCAGCGGGCCGTCCAGCACCTGCTGCGCATAGGCCGCCTCGCGCGCATGCTCCACGCGATAGCGGTCGCGCGCCGCGCGCGTGGCCGCATGGTGGGCGTCGACGTTGGCCTGCGTCAGCTCCACGCCGAAATCGGCCGGCGGCGGCGTATCGCCGCCAAACAGGCGGGCCAGGATCAGGCGGCCCACATTGTCGCGGTAGTGCGACACTTCCCAGTAATAATGCATCTCGGGCTTGCCGCTGACGAGCGGAGTCGCTTCCGTCGTGATGCTGTTAAAGCCGGAAAAGTCATACAGGCGCACGTCGCAGCCCTGCTGGCGGTGGCGCCCGGCCACCTGCACCAGACCCCGCTGCCAAGCCTGCATGGCATCCCACTTGCCGCGCCAGTGCAGCGCATACAAGGTCAGCGCATGCGTGGGATTGATGTACAGGCGCAGGCGCAGGCTCAGTCCACTGCGGCACAGCTTGCCGATGCTGGCGTCGAGCGCCAGTGTCGATGGCGGCGTCGGCCCCAGTCCATCGCCGAACTCCTGCAGCCGCACGGGAATGGCGTCCTTCGTTCCCAGCCAGTGCCGCATGCCCTTGCGGGTGCACGTCTCGTCGCGCTGGCCGTACAAGGCCAGGTTGGAGCGGCAGACATCGCCGGCATTGCCGGTGAGGATGCGCACGCTGTCCTCCGTCATGTCCAGGGTCAGGCCGCGCTTCAGGTTGACCAGGACGCGCCGGGCGAAAAAGCCGCGCTCGGCGCCCGTCAGGCTGTCTTCCACCCGCGCCGCCCCCATGTTCAGGGAAAAAGTGGGCGCGTCGATGCCCCACACCATGGTCTCGACGCGGCTGACCCTGGCCGCATGCTCGGCCAGGCGGATGGCGTCGCCAATCGAGGCGCCCGACACGGCGCTGTTGAAGACGCTCTTGCCACCGAACAAGGCGCGCACGCCCGTCGGCAAGCCCAGTTCCGTGCGCGAATTGCCGATGTAGATGATGGCCGGCCGGTAGCGCGCCACGGCATAGGTCTTGGCCCAGGCGCCGAGCTTTTCATTCAACTGGCGCGGACGCTGCAGCAAGGGGCTGTCCCACTGGTGCAGCAGGTAGGGATCGACCTGGTAGTTCAGGAGCGAGACGGCGCCGAGCACCAGGCAGATGCAGGCGAGAAAGCCGATCAGGTAGCGGCGGGCGGCGGTGTCCATGCTCAGAACTGGAAGTAGAGAAATTCGGTGACCCGGTTCATGCCGAAGACGCAGGCCACGAACAGCGCGGCAAAACCCACGCTCCAGCGGCGCGTGGGGCGCCAGCTGAAGGCCCAGCGTCCTGCCGGCTGAAAGATTCTTTCAATGGCAGGCTCATAGAGAAAGAATATTTCTTGCGTATTCGGCGCCTTGAAGGCCAGCAGCATGGCGCCCAGCAGCACGGGCAAGCCGGGTCCTGCCAGCTCGATCCAGCGGATGCCGCCGAACGCCGGATGCAGGCCCCACTGCGCCAGGCTGGCCGCGTGGCTGGCCAGGCCGCGCGGCAGGCTCACGCCGTTCGCCCCCACCAGCGCGCCTGCGATATCGCAGGCCGTGGCCACGTCGGGCGCGCGGAAGAAGATCCAGGCCAGCATGACGGCAAGAAAGGTCAGCAAGGTGGACCACCAAGCGGGCCACCAGCGCGCCCGGAGCGAACCGAACGCGCGCTGCCACGCCTGCTGCAGCACCAGGTACAGGCCGTGCAAGCCGCCCCAGATGACAAAGGTCCAGCCGGCGCCATGCCACAGGCCGCCCAGCAGCATGGTCAGCATCAGGTTGCGGTAGCGCATGGCCTCGCCACGCCGGCTGCCGCCCAGGGGAATATACAGATAGTCGCGCAGGAAACGCGACAAGGTCATGTGCCAGCGGCGCCAGAAGTCGGCGATATTCGCCGCCTTGTACGGCGAATTGAAGTTCAGCGGCAATTTCACGCCGAACAGGCGCGACAGGCCGATGGCCATGTCCGAATAGCCGGAAAAGTCGAAGTACAGCTGGAAGGTGTAGGCCAGCACGCCGATCCACGCCTCGATCAGGGTCGGTGCGGCGCCGGCCGCGAAGACGGGCATGGCCAGCGGTGACAGGTTGTCGGCGATCAGCACCTTTTTTGCCAGGCCGATGGTAAAGATCGACAGGCCGACGGCGAAGTTGGCGGCGCGCGGATGGGCATTGGCCGGGTCGGCAAACTGCGGCATCATGTCGCGGTGGTGCAGCACGGGGCCGGCGATCAGGTGCGGGAAATAGCTGACGAACAGCACGTAATGGAGGAAGCGGTATTCGCGCACCTCGCCCCGGTAGCAATCGACGAGGAAGGCGATCTGCGTGAAGGTAAAGAAGGAGATGCCGATCGGCAAGATGATGTCGAGGCTGGACCACGGCAGGCTGCCAGCGCCAGCACCGGCGGCCACGGCGACGGCATTCACGCTGTCGATGAAGAAATTCGCATATTTGTAATAGGCCAGCAGCGCCAGGTTCAGCGCCAGCGCCGCCACCAGCACGCGCTTGCGGGCCGCGCCCGCGCTGGCGCCGATCAGCCGCCCGGCGCCGTAATTGACGCAGATCGAGGCCAGCAGCAGCGGCAGGTAGCGCACGTCCCACCAGGCATAGAAGAACAGCGAGGCCAGCGCCAGCCAAGCGGTGGGCGCCAATGGGCGCCAGCTGGCGGACGGGCCGGCGGTGGCGAATCGGTCCAGCAAAAAATAGCCGGCCAGCACGATGGGCAGATAGGCGAACAGGAAGGCGAAGGAATTAAACAGCATGCTGCCTCCTGGCAGGCAAGGACTGCGCCTGGTAGTAACACTCGGCGATCCGGGCCGCCACCCGTTCCCACGTAAAGCGTTCCACCAGGGCTTGCACGCCGGCGCGCCCCGGTGGCAGCGCCAGCAATTCGAGGATGGCCTGGCGCTGCGCGGCGCCATCGTCCCAGCGCACCTTGCGCAGCGCGAAGGCGGAATCGGGCAAGTCCAGCGCGCTTTGCGCCGTCATGACGACGGGCGTGCCGGCCGCCAGCGCTTCGAGCACGCTCAAGGGAAACACTTCGCCCTGGCTGGGCAAGGCGGCCACGGCCGCCGCATGGTAGGCGCTGGCCAGCAACGGGTCGGCGTGGTCGAGCGCACCGAGCCAGCTGACGTGTGGCAAGTCCAGCAGCAGCTGCAAGTACGCTTGCTGTTCGCGCGGCGCGGCGCCGATCAGCACCAGGGGCAAGCCGGCGCCGGCCAGCGCCTGGGCCAGTCCCAGCTGGTTTTTATATGGCGAAATGCTGCCCACCATCAGCACGAACGGTCCGGCGATGCCCGTTTCGCGCAGGAACAAGTCGCCATTGGCCGTGAAGAAATGCGGGTTGATCCCATTCGGCAAGACGCGGATGGCATCGGCCGGCATGCCGAAACCTTGCACGATGGCGTCGCGCTCGGCCTCGCCCAGGGCAATCACCACGTCGGCCAGTTGCAGGGCGCGCCGCGTCTGCGCATAGCTCGTCTGCACCATCCACTCCGTCAGGCGCCCTGCCAGCCGGTCGGCCAGCCGCGCTCGCCACGCGCTGGCCCGGCCCCAGCCAGGCGACAGCAGCGGCGACAGCACCACGGGCACGCCTTGCTCGCTGGCCATTTCCATGATGCGGTAAGTGCCATTGCTTGCCGAAAACACGTGCAGCACGTCGAAATCGGCCAGCCGCTCATGGTTGGCGTCCACCAGCTGCACCTCCAGCGGACGCGCCGGCAGCTGGGGCAGCCGGTTCAGCGCGGCAATGGTCTCGCGTACCTGGATCTGCAAGCCGCCGTCGCGCTGGAACAGCATCGGGTAGGACAAGATACCGACACGCATGGTCATCCTTTCGTGCATTTGACTGCCGGCCAACGGCCAGCCAGCTTGCGTTGCAATAACAAAAACTCGCCAGCCAGCTCATGCTTCAACAGGAACAGGCCGGCCAGCCAGCACAGCAAGGTGGCCAGCGCCGTGCCCGTCAGCGCCAGCAGCGCCGCGGTATCCGTTGGCAGCCACAGCAGCGCAGCGACGGGCGCGACGGCGCTGATGCCGCAGAGCAGCAGACTCTTGCGCAATGCCCGCGCCAGGATGCGCCAGTCCAGGGCGCTCAAGCGCCGCAAACAGCCGTAGTTCAGCCAGCTGCGCAGCACGTTGCTCAGCACCACGGCCCAGGCCACCACCACCAGGCCGAACGGCGCCGCCGCCAGCAGCAGCGCCACTTTGATTGCGCCAGCGCAGGCATCGAGCCGCACCTGCGCATGCAGCTGGCCCGTCGCCACGAACAGGTAGCGGGCCATGCTGAACATGCTATACACGGCCGAAGACAGGCACATGATGCGGATCAAGGGCACACAGGCCAGCCATTGCGAGCCGTACAACACCTTGACCAGGGGCAAAGCCATGCAGGCGAGGAAGAGAAAAAACGGCCAGGCCAGCGCCGTCATGTAGCTGATCGTGCGCAGATACACGAGTTCCGCCCCGCCCCGCCCCCCTTGCCCGCTGCCCTCCCGCGCGCGGGCCGCGAACAGGGGAAACACCACGGGCGAAATGGCGCTGGTGATGGCCTGGTTGAAGATATTGAGCACGCTTTGCGCCTTGCCGAACAGGGCCAGGCTTTCAATGCCGATCAGCTTGCCGATGATGAGGTCCGGCGCCGCCACGCCCGCCTCGTCGACGAGACCGCCTCCCGTCGCATACGCGCCAAAGCGGGCGATATCGCCCATGCCGCGCCGTCCCGGCAGCCATGGCAGCTCTGCAGGCCGCACCAGCAGGCTCACCAGCAGCGAGGCGCAGGAACCGGCCAGCGCCGCCCACACCATGCTCATGTAACTGTAGTCCAGCAGCGCCAGCAGCACGGCCACCAGCAGGTTGACCACGCTATTGGCCGCGTTGATGGCGTAGATGGCGCGAAAGCGCAATTGCCGGCGCAACATCGGCAAGGTCAAGGCGCTGAACGGAATCAGGATGAAATTGATGGCCAGCAGGCGCAGCACGAGGGTCAGCCGGGGTTCGCCATAGAAATGCGCGAGCGGCGCGCTGAGCAGCAGCACCAGGCCCGCCAGCAGCCAGGCGACGAGCAGGCTGGTGGCCAGCGCGGCCCGCAATTTCACGGCATCGAGCTGCTTTTCCTGGATCAGGTATTGCCCCACGCCGAAGTCGCGCACCACCTGCGCCAGGGCCACCAGCACGGCGCCCAGCGAATACACGCCCACTTCGGCTGGCGTAAGCAGGCGCGACAGCACCATGGTGGCGATGATGCCCAGCAGCAGCACTGTGTATTTTTCGGCAAACGAAAAGAAAAACGAATGGCGGGTGGCGCTCATGCGGGCCACCCGCGCCTACACGAGACCGGCATAGAACTGGCGCAACTGGCGTTCCAGGCGCGGCATCGAGTAGCGCTGCACGGCTTCCTCGCGCGCCAGCCGTCCCATGCGGGCGCGCCGGGGGGCGTCCGTCAGCAGCTGCGCCACGGCCGCGCAGGCGGCGTGCTCGTCGTCGAGCGGCAGCAGCAATCCCCCGGCGCTGTCGTGCAGGATATCGTGCGTGCCCGGCACGTCCGTGCCCACGGCCGGCACGCCGCACGCCATGGCTTCGATGGTGGCGATGCCGAAACCCTCGTTCTTGCTCAGCAGCACATGCAGGTCGAAGGCCGGCATCAGCAATTCGACGCGCTGCTGGAAACCGGCAAACACGACGCGCTCCTGCCAACCCGATTGCCGCACCTGCAGCCGCAGCATGGCTTCCAGCGGCCCCGTCCCCACCAGCACTAAATACAAGTCGGGAAATTGCGTGGCCAGCCTGGCGAACAGGGCCAGCAGCGCTTGCGGGCGCTTCTGTGCGGACAGCCGCGCCACGCACCCGAGCACGAGCGCGTCCGGCGGCAGCCCCAGCTGCTGGCGCGCCAGTATTCTCCGTTCCGGCGAGACGATGAACGTTTCCGTATCGACACCGTTGGGAATGACGGCCAGCCGCGTTTCCGGCGCCAGCATGTCGCGGTACAGGTCGAGGAAATGCCGCATGGACGAGGCCGACACGGCATACACGCCCTTGACGCTGCGGAACGCTTCCTGCAGCCGGGGCCGCTGCCAGTCGCTGAAGGCTTCCAGGGGAAACGCATTGTGCACGCTGATCACGGCCGGCAAGCGGCATTGCCGGGCCAGCCACAGGATGGAAGCGCCATAACTGGTCCAGCAAAACGCCACGTGGACCAGGTCGGGCCGCAGCCGCCGCAGCCGCCATACACCCGTAACCCTGGCGCGCAGCCAATTCCAGCGCCGCCAGGCCCAGTGTTCGAGAAACAAGGGCGGCTCATACACTTGCACCTGCAGATGCCGCGCGCGCAAGCCGTGCGCCCAGGCAGTAAAACCGGGAAAGCGCCGCAGCGCCAGCACGCTGTCATAGCCGTTCGCGGCCAGCATGCCCGCCTCTTGCGCCATGCGCAACTCCATGCCGCCCAGCTCGCCCGAATAACTGCTGATGACGATGCGCGGCAGGCGCTTGCGCCGTCCCCCCCACGCTTCATGGAAGAAACCGCGCAGCCAGGCCCGTTCCCACTGGCGCAGGAACAGCTCGGCATGGTCGCGCCGCAGCCAGGCCCGCACGGCGCCGAGGGTATCGCGCACGTATCTGCCCAGCATCCAGCGCGGCACGCCGAACAACTCCACGCTGGGTGCGAATGTCGCCAGCCGGCATTGCCCCCGGCCAAACAACATGGCGCGGCGCAATATCCAGGCGCGCTGCACTTGCGGGGCGCGGATGATGTGCACCACCCTCGCCCGCGGACAGAACCAGGACGGGTTGCCGGCCGCATGCATCTCCAGGTTGAGCCGGGTTTCGCTGCCCATGGCGTAGTTGGCGCCCTGCGGGCCGATGCTTTCGTCATAGCGGGCGCCCGCCTCGAAGATGCGGCGGCGTATCGCCATGTTGGCGCCCCATACGAGGCCCGGATACACGGGTGCGTCGCGCAGGTCGGGGCTGGTGATGCCCCACGTCAAGCCGACGGGGGTCAGGCGCAGCAGCCAGTCCTCCGGCTGTTCCCGCCAGGCGGGCACGATGGCGCCGCCGAACAGGGCGTAGCCGGGGTGATCGCGCGCGCTGTCCTGCAGGCGGCACAGCCAGTCGGCTGCGGGCATGGCGTCGTCGTCGCCAAACACGAACAGCTCGCTGCCATCGCCGCCCTGGCGCAAGGCGTACTCGACGGCGCCGTTCAGGGCGGGACTGCGTCCCCGCCGCGCCACATAGATATAGCTCAAGGGCAAGCGCCCGCGGAAGGCGGCGATCACGCGGGCCGTCGCGTCCGTGCTGCCATTGTCGGCGATGACCAGGCGCCAGCCGCCCACGGGCGGGCGCAGCCCCATGTAGGCGCGCAATACCTGGGGCAAGGTGCCGGCGCCATTGTAGGTCGCCATGAGAACGGTCAACAAGGACATGCCTCCTTGGTCTTACCATGACAAAACTGATTGGCAGTTTCAACAACGCCGGGCGGTATTGATCCAGTGTACTGAGCCTGCCCGCCAGCCCGTTGACCAGCATCAAGACCTTGCCAAGCCGGGCAACACCAGGAGCCTCCCCCTTCATGCGCGACATACTGATTACCGTCATCATCCTGGGTTCGCTGCCCTTCATCCTGAAGGCGCCGGCCATCGGTGGCCTGATGTGGGTCTGGGTCAGCGTCATGAACCCGCACACGCAGGGCTGGGGCTTTGCCACCCACATGCCGTTCGCCTTCATCATCGCCATCGTCACCCTGGTCAGCCTCGTGATGACGCGCGAGCCGAAGAACCTGCCGCTCACGCCCGTCAGCGTGCTGCTGCTGCTGTTCGTCGCGTGGATGAACGTGACGGCGCCGTTCGCCCTGCTGCCCGAGTCGTCGTGGGTACAGTGGAACAAGGTCATGAAGATCATGCTGATGAGCTTTGTGGTGATGATGGTGATACGCACGCGGCAGGACATCGTGCGCCTGGTCTGGGTGCTGGTCGGTTCGATCGGCTACTACGGCGTGAAAGGCGGCATCTTCACCATCCGCAGCGGCGGCACGGAGCGGGTCTGGGGGCCGGAAGAAACGTTTATTGGTGATAACAATGCGCTGGCCCTGGCCCTGATCATCACCATCCCCCTCATGTATTACTTGCAGCAAAACACGGACAAGCGCTGGCATCGCCACGGCCTGTCGGCGGCGATGCTGCTGTCCGCGCTGTCCGCGCTGGGCTCGTATTCGCGCGGCGCGCTGCTGGCCATCGCCGCCATGGGCCTGTTCATGTGGCTGAAAAGCGAGCGCAAGCTGGTGCTGGGCGCGCTGCTCGGCGCCGTCACGCCGCTGTTGCTGGCCTTCATGCCCGAGCGCTGGGCAGAACGCATGGACACCATCAACACGTATCAGGACGACGTGTCCGCCATGGGCCGCCTGAATGCCTGGCGCATGGCCTGGAACCTGGCGCGCGACCGTTTTCTCGGCGGCGGCTTCGACGTCTCCGACGCCGCCATCTTTGCCCGCTATGCGCCCATTCCCACGGACGTGCATGCGGCGCACAGCATCTATTTCCAGGCGCTGGGCGAACACGGCTTCGTCGGCCTCTTCATCTACCTGGCGCTGGGCATCGCCACCTGGCGCACGGCGGCCGCCATCATCCGCCGCACGCGGGGCAAGCCGGAATTGCGCTGGGCGCACGGCCTGGCCACCATGAGCCAGGCCAGCCTGATCGGCTTTGCCGTGGGCGGCGCCTTCCTCAGCCTGCTGTACTTCGACATGCCGTATTACCTGATTGCCGCCCTGATCGCCACGCGCATCATCGTCGAACAGCAGGCGCCGGCACTTGCATCCCGCCCGGCCAAGGCCCGGGCACCGGTGGCGGAGCAGCCATGACGGCGACGCTGTCCATCCTGATCTACCACCGCGTGCTGGCACGGCCCGACCCGCTGTTTCCCGGCGAAGTCGATGCGGCCCTGTTCCAGCGCCAGCTGCGCCTGTTGCAACGTTTCTATACGCCGCTGCCGCTCAGCGATGCCGTGCGGCGCCTGCAGGATGGCAGCCTGCCGCCGCGCGCCGCCTGCATCACCTTTGACGATGGCTATGCGGACAATGCGCAAGTGGCCCTGCCATTGCTGCTGCGCCATGGCTTGCACGCCACGTTCTTTATCGCCACGGGCTACCTGGATGGGGGACAGATGTGGAACGACGCTGTGATCGACGCCGTGCGCCACGCGCCGGGTCCCGTGCTGGACTTGCAGGAAAACGCGCTGGGACTGCTCCCCATCGCCAGCCTGGCACAGCGGCAGGCGGCCATCGCCACCTTGCTGGGCCAGCTCAAATACCAGCCATTTGCCCGCCGCCAGCAGCTGGCCATGTACGTTCGCCGCCAGGCGGGCGCCACGGCAGGCCCGCCAGCGATGCTGAACACGGCGCAGCTGCGCCAGCTGCAGGCGGCGGGCATGGAACTGGGCGCGCACACGGCCAGCCATCCGATTTTATCGACCCTGGCGCACCGCGCCGCGCAGCGCGACATCGCCCATGGCAAGCAGCAGCTGGAAGCGCTGATCCAGGCGCCCGTCGCCCTGTTTGCCTATCCGAATGGCAAGGCCGGACGCGATTACGGCGCGCCGCACGTGGCGATGGTCAAGCGCCTCGGTTTCCAGGCGGCCGTCGCGACGGACTGGGGCGTGGCGCGCCCCGGCGCGGATCTCGACCTGCTGCAATTGCCCCGCTTCACGCCGTGGGATCGAGGACGCCTGGCGTTTCTGTGGCGCATGCGGCAAAACCGCCGGCAAGCGCACCCAGCGCGCCCGGATGCTGGCTGAGCCACTGTTCCAGCATCAGCAGCAGCCACACCATGGTGCCGTGATAGGCCGGGTGTTCCGCCAGCAAGCGCCCTTGCAGATCGTCGATGAAGGCGGGCCGCACGATGCCGCGCCCGCGCAGCTGGGTCAGGTTATCGAAGGCAAACTCGCGCAGCGGCGCGTGGCTGTGCAGCCACTGGCCGAAAGGCAGGCCGAAGCCGTGCTTTTTCTTGCGCACGATGGCCGGCGGCAGGATTTCCGCCAGCGCCCGCTTGAAGAAGGGCCGCAGCCGCATGCCGTCGAGCTTGTCTTGCGGCGCCAGGCGCGACGCAAATGCCACCATCGCATCGTGCAGGAAGGGAAAGGCCGCTTCCACGCCAGCCAGTTCGCACGCCTTGCGCACCTTGAACAGGTCGTTGTCGGCCAGGGTAAACCGCATGTCCAGGGCCAGCAATTCATTGATCTGACTCAAGCCCTGGCCTTGCCGCTCCCAATACGCGCCATTCACGCAGCCGGGCGCCATGCCCGGGTCGATGGTGTCGATGAAACCCGCTTCCAGCACCGTGCGGTAGCCATGGCGCAGCAGCAGGTTGTAGCTGTCGAGACGGGCCGGCAGCGGCAGGCTGGCCTGCTCGATGTAGCGGCGCGCCTTGTCGCCCAGCCGCCACGGCTTGCCCGCGCGCTCGCGGAACAGCAGCGGCTCGATGATGGCCTGGCGCAAGATGACGGGCAGGCGCTCGTACTGCGACAACAAGGCCTGGTGCGCATAGCGCTCATTGCCGCCAAACAATTCATCGCCGCCGTCGCCGCCCAGCAGGCGCGTCACGCCATCCTCGCGCGCCATGCGTGCGCAGTAGAAGGCGGGAATGGCCGAGGCATTGCCGAAAGGCTGGTCGAAAATGGCCGCCATGGCGGGAATCGCGGCCAGCACGTCGTTGGGCGTCACGTAGCGTTCATGGTGGATGCTGCCCGCATGGCTGGCGGCCAGGCGCGCATACGCCATCTCGTCATAGCCGGGAGCATCAAAACCGATGGAATACGTGCGCGCGGGCCGGCCCGTCACCTGGCCGATGATGGCGGCCAGGGTGGAACTGTCGGTGCCGCCGCTGAGGAAGGCGCCCGTATCCGCCGCATCCGCCCCCAGGCTGCTTTCCACGGCCTGGCGCAGCAGGCGCAGAAATTCCTGCTTGTTGCCGTCAAAGCTGGCCCGCGTGCGCGGGCGTGCCGCCGGCTCCTGGAAGGCCAGTTGCCAGTAGCTGCCCTTGCATTGCTTGCCGCCCCGCACGTGCAGGTATTCGCCGGGCAGCAGGCGCTGCTGGCCAAGATAGGCCGTGGCCGGGCCCGGCACCATGTGGAAGAACAAATAGTGATACAGCGCTTGCGGATCGAGCGCGCCCCGCACGGACGGATGGGCCAGCAAGGCATCCAGCGAAGAGGCAAAGAACAGGCCTTGCGCATTGCCCGCATAACTGAGCGGTTGAATGCCGGCACGGTCCACGGCCAGCAGGGCCGAGCCGGCAAAGGCGTCGAGGATGGCCAGCGCAAATGGTCCGGACAGGCTGGCGCAGGCCGCCACGCCCCGGCTCAGCCACAGGGAAGCGAGGCGGCACGCCACGTCGTCGGCCGAACCGTCCAGCACGGGCCGGCCCCACAGGGCCACCTGCAAGCCATCCTGCTGATACACATGGCGGCTGCCGTCGATGGCGGCCACGGCCACGCCGCCCACTTCACTCAAGCTGGCGGCCAGCGGCGCGCTATCGAAGCGCGACAAGGGCGCCGCCATGCTGGCCAGCGCGGCCTGGGCTGCGCCCTCGGCTGCAGTGCCGCCCGGCGCCATCGCGAGGCCCGAAGGCCCGCCAGCCATCGCCAGCCAACCGCACAGGCCGCTCATACGAGCACCTCGGCCGGCAGCGGATGGCCAAGAAAGGCCGTCGGGCTGGCCGTCAAGCCATACGCGCCCGACTGGAACACCACCACCAGGTCGCCCTCCTCGGCGCGCGCCATCTCCATCTGGTCGGCCAGCAAGTCCAGCGGCGTGCACAGCGGCCCCACGACGGACGCCACTTCGCGCGGCCCGCCCAGCAGCCGGTTGCCGATGGCGACCGGGTAATTCTTGCGGATCAGCTGGCCAAAATTACCCGAAGCCGCCAAGTGATGGTGCAAGCCGCCATCCGTGACGAGAAACACTTGCCCATGCGATACCTTGCGCTCGATCACCTTGCACACATACACGCCCGCCCCGGCCACCAGGTAGCGGCCCAGTTCCAGGTTCAGGCGCACGCCCGGCGCCGCCTGGGCCAGGATGGCGAGCTGCCGCTGCAAGCCGTCCGCCACGGGCGCCAGGTCGAGCGCCTGGTCGCCGGGAAAATACGGCACGCCAAAGCCGCCGCCGATATTCAGGGTGCGCAAGGGCGCTGGCGCGCTGTCGGCCAGCTGCAGGGCCAGTTGCACGCTCAGGGCCTGCGCTTCGGCCAGGGCTGGCGCCGACAGGCTTTGCGAACCCGCATACAGGTGAAAGCCGTGAAAATCCAGCCCCAGCCGGCCGATGCGGCCCAGCAGCGCCGGCACGAGGACCGCATCGACGCCAAACGGCTGCGCGCCGCCGCCCATGCGCATGCCCGTGCGGCGCAAGGCGAAATCGGGATTCACGCGCACGGCCACCCTGGCCGTCACGCCCAGCCGTTCGCTGGCCAGCGCCAGCCGTTCCAGCTGGGCGCCCGATTCCACATTGACCAGGACGCCAGCGGCCACGGCGCGCGCCAGTTCAGCGTCGCTCTTGCCCGGCCCCGCAAAGCTGATGCGTTCGGCAGGCATGGGCGTATCGAGCGCCGTCGCCAGTTCGCCACCCGAGGCCACGTCGATACCGTCGACCAGGCCCGCCAGACACTGCACCACGGCCGGCATGGGGTTGGCCTTCATGGCGTAATGCACATGCACCCCGGCAGGCAAGGCGGCGCGCAATTCCGCCATGCGGCGCGTGATGTGCGCGCGTTCATAGGCGTAAAACGGCGTGCTGCCTACCCGCTGGGCCAGGCGATGCAAGGGCACGCCGCTGACCCGCAGCATGTCGTTCTCGACGGCAAACTGGCCCAAGGGCGCATATAAAGGTACATGCGACGGCAATTCCGTGCTGTTCGAGCGTATCAAATCCTTCATGCCGCATCTCCTGTTTGGACCGCATACGCGCGCGCCAGTTCCCTGGCCAGCAAGGGGCGGTCGATCTTGCCGTTCGGATTGCGCGGCAACACGCCGTCGCGGATGTCCACCCACAGCGGCACCATATAGCTGGGCAGGCGTGCGCGGCAGGCGGCCAGCACGCTGTCGCGCAGCAATTCCACGCCCGGCGCGGGCGTGACGAGCAAGGCGATGGCCTGGCCCAGCACGGCATGGGGCAAGCCCAGCGCGGCCGCTTCGCCCACCAGGCCGCTCGCATACGCCACTTCCTCGATTTCGGCCGGGCTGACCCGGTAGCCGGAGGTCTTGATCATGTCATCGCTGCGTCCCACGAAATACAGGTAGCCATCCGCATCGCGGCGCACGGTGTCGCCCGACCAGACGGCCAGTTCCGGCAGCACCAGGCCGCTGGCCTGCGGCGGCAGCGGCTTGAAGCGCTCGGCCGTGCGCGCCGCATCGTTCCAGTAACCGAGCGCCACCAGCGCGCCACGGTGCACCAGCTCGCCCGGCTCGTCGGCGTCGCACACGCTGCCGTCCGGACGCAGCACCAGCACTTCCGCGTTGGGGATCGCTTGTCCGATGGAATCGGGGCGCCGCTCCAGCTGTTCCGGCGCCAGGTAGGTCGAACGGAACGCTTCCGTCAAGCCATACATCAGGTAAACCTGCGTGCGCGGCAGCGACTGGCGCAACTTGTCGAGCGTGGCGCGCTGCATCACGCCGCCCGAATTGGTGATGTAGCGCAAGGGCGTGGACAGGGGCCAGCTCAGCTGCGACAGCTGCACCCACAGCGGCGGCACGGCGGCCAGGCCCGTGATCGCTTCCTGCTCGACGGCTTCGACGATATCGCGCAGCAGCAGATAATTCATCAGCACGGCACAGGCGCCGCTGGCAAACGCCGTCGTCAGCTGGCTCAAGCCATAGTCAAAACTGAGCGGCAGGACGCACAGGATGCGGTCCTCCGGCGTGTTGCGCAGATAGCCCGACACGCTGAGCGCGCCGGCCAGCATGTTGCGGTGCGACAGCACCACGCCTTTCGGCCGCCCCGTGCTGCCCGAGGTGTACAGGATGGCGGCCATGTCCGTGTCGATCGCCGCGTGCGGCGGGCGTGCGGGCGCAGCAAAGGCGGGCACGTTGGTGGGCACCGCCGTCCACGCCAGCACGCGCACCGTGCCCAGGCTGGACTCCGCATGCCCTTCGCCCGTCAGCAGCACCGTCCGCAAGTCCGGGCAGGCGGCCAGCGCCGGGCCCAGCTGCGCCAGGCGCTCGCGCGACGTCACGAGGATGTCCACGTTGCAGTCGGCCAGGATGTAGGCCACCTGGTCCGGCTTGAGCAGCGGATTGACGGGCACGAACACGCCGCCGGCCGCCGCCGTACCGAACATGGCGCTGACGTTTTCCGGGCGTTTTTCCAGGTACACGGCCACGCGCGCGCCACGCTGCAAGCCCAGGGTCAGCAAGCTGCCCGCCGCCTCGCGCACGGATTGCGCCAGCGCGGCATAGCTTATTTGCTCGCCCTGCCACGACAGGGCCGGCGCATGCGGGGCCCGCTGCGCCGTTTCGAAGATCAGATCGTGTATCAGTGTCGCCATCGTGTCATCCCCGGGTTGCCATGATTGCCATGCATTCCCCTATGATTGAGACAAACGGCCACAACGGTCTTGATTTTGATCAATTAACAGTTTCAGCAACACAGCTTGAGCCGGCGCAAGACCGCCTCCGGCCGCTGCGCTCTAATGGACAGCGTTGGCTGCATAGCCGCCCCATCCGTTACCGCCATGGCCCCGTCCCCGCATTTTTCCTTGTTGCAACGGCTAGCCGCCAGCCTTCGCCAGCTGGGCTGGCGCGACAGCGCCTGGCTGGCCCTGGCGCGGCTGCTGACGATGCTGCCGGGCGGGCGCTGCGCCCTGTACCGCTATCAGTTCGTGGCGCAGGCCGTGGCGCCCGGTTCGCTGTGCCGCGGGCGCGGCCAGTCGATCCAGGTGACCCCCTGCCTGGCGGAAGCGGACTTGCCGCCCGGCCCCGAGCGCCGGCCCGGCGCGCTGCGCGAGCGCTACCGCCAGGGCGCGCAATGCCTGGTGGCCCGCGGTCCGCAAGAAGCAGGCAAGGACGGCATGGCCGGTTGGATCTGGCTGCTGCGCCACGGCTGCCAGGAAGACGAGGTGCGCGCCCGCTATGCGCTGGCGTCGAAGCAGTCGTCGTGGGACCTGGACGTGTGGGTGGATCCCGGGCAGCGCGGCGGCCTGGTCTTCGCGCGCCTGTGGGAAGAAGCCAACGCCGTGCTGTACGCGCAGGGCGTGCGCTGGTCGTGCAGCCGCATTTCGCGCTTCAACCGCGCCTCGCTGGGCGCCCACGCGCGCCTGGGCACGCACGCGCTGGGCACGGCCACGTTTATCCGCTGCGGCCGCTGGCAAGCCATGGCCGCCAGCCTGCCGCCTTACCTGCACCTGTCGCGCCGCGCCGGCGATATCCCCTGCCTGGCCTTCGATACGTCGTCCCTGCCGCACTACCCTTCCCTGGAGCTGACATGCCGCATCTTGAAGCAGTAAAGCACATCCTCGACACCACCCTGGGCTTGAACGGGCGCGTGCTGGAGGCCCACACGCCGCTCCTGGGCAGCGTGCCGGAACTCGACTCGATGGCCGTGATCGGCGTGATCTCCGCGCTGGAAGACCATTTCGGCATCGTGGTCGCCGACGACGACATCCACGCGCGCCACTTCGCCACCGTGGGCACCCTGCACGATTTCGTGTTTGCAAAGCTGCGGGCATGAACCGCGCCGCCCTCGACGCCTTGCCGCTGCTGCCCTTCTTCCTGCCCGCCAGCGGCGGCCAGCGCTACTGCCTGCTGCACCTGCCGCCGCCGGGCCAGGCCGCGCGCGGCGGCATCCTCTACGTCCATCCATTCGCGGAAGAACTCAACAAGAGCCGCCACGTGGCCGCCGCGCAGGCGCGCGCCTTTGCCGCCGCCGGCTACAGCGTGCTGCAGATCGACCTGTTCGGCTGCGGCGACAGCAGCGGCGACTTTGGCGAGGCGCGCTGGGACATCTGGCACAACGATCTGCACCTGGCTTGCGCGTGGCTGGCGCAGCGCGTCGACGGTCCGTTGACCGTGTGGGGCTTGCGCCTGGGCGCCCTGCTGGCCCTCGATTTCGCCAGCCGCGCGCCGCTGCCCCTGGCGCGCTTGCTGCTGTGGCAGCCGGAGCTCGACGGGCGGCGCAGCATCGACCGCTTCCTGCGCCTGCGCCTGGCGTCCCACATGCTGGCCGGGGCCGCGCAGGAAGCGCCGGGCCAGGCGCGCGCCGCGCTGGCGCTAGGCGACCCCGTGGAAGTGGCCGGCTACCTGCTGGCGCCCGAACTGGCGCACGCCATCGATGGCGTCAGCGTGGCCGCGCTGCTGCCCGCCATGCCTGTCTACTGGCTCGATTACCACGCGGCGGAGCAGACGGGCGCGTGGTCGCCGCCGCTGTTGGCCCGGCAATGGCGCGAACGCGGCGCCGCCGTGCACGTGGCCAGCTTCGATGACGGCCCGTTCTGGCACAGCGGCGAGCTGCTGGCGTGTCCGCAACTGCTGTACGCCACGCGGGAACTGTGCCGCGACTGGCTCGACGAGGAAAGGCCCCCGCCATGAAGCGCGACGACGCCCGGCAGCACTCCGCGGCGCACGCCGTGCGCGAGCTGGCGCTGCGCTTTCGCAGCGCCGCCGGGGATGGCGAAGCGCAGGCGCGCCTGGCCGGCATCCTCAGCCTGCCCGACGCCCCTGGCCCGCGCGGCATACTGATCGTCACGGGCGGGCCGCAGTACCGGGTCGGCAGCCACCGCCAGTTCGTCCTGCTGGCGCGCGCGCTGGCCGCGCAAGGCTGGCCCGTGCTGCGCTTCGACTTGCGCGGCATGGGCGACAGCGAGGGCAGCCCGCGCGATTACCGCGCCGCCGGTCCCGACATCGCCGGCGCGCTGGCGCAATTCTTCGACGCCGTGCCGGCCTTGCGCGAAGTGGCGCTGTGGGGCTTGTGCGACGGCGCCACGGCCGCCGCCTGCCATGCGCCGCATGACGCGCGCGTCAAAGCGCTGGTCCTGCTCAACCCGTGGGTGCGCAGCAGCGCCGGCCTGGCGCGCGCCACCCTGCGCCACTATTATCTGCCGCGATTGCTGCAAGCCGCTTTCTGGCGCAAGCTGGCCAGCGGCGGACTGCGACTGGGCGCCAGCCTGGCCTCGCTGCGGCAGGTGGCGGGCGCCGCGCGGGAAGCGGCGGCACAGGCGGATGACGCGCCTGCGCCGGCCCTGCTGCGGGCCCTGACGCAATTCCAGGGCAAGGTGCTGCTGGTCCTCAGCGGCGACGACCTGGGCGCGCGCGAGTGGCTGGCCCTGCAAGATGGCGATCCTGCCTGGCGCGCCGTGGCCGCCCGCGCCGAATGGACGCAGGCGCAGGTCGACGGCGCCAACCACACGTTTGCCAGCGCCGCCTGGCGCGGCGCGGTCGAACGGCGGTGCGCGGAGTGGCTGCAGTCATGGTAACGCCCGCGCCGAACGCGGCCCGACCGAACGCGGCCCGACCAAAACGGGTGCTGATGGTCGCCTACCATTTTCCGCCCCTTGCCGGCGGCAGCGGCATCCTGCGCACCCTGGGTTTTGCGCGCCATTTGCCCGCCTGCGGCTGGCAGCCGCTCGTGCTCAGCCCCGCGCCGTTCGCGTATGCGCAGCGGGGCGATGCGCAGCTGGCGCGGATCGGCGCGCAAGCCACCGTGCGGCGCACGCTGGCGCTGGACGCGGCGCGCCATCTGTCCATCGGCGGGCGCTATCCGCGCTGCCTGGCGCTGCCAGACCGCTGGAGTTCCTGGTGGCTGAGCGCCGTGCCGGCCGGCCTGCGCATGATCCGGCAATACCGGCCCGACGCCATCTGGTCGACCTATCCGATCGCCACGGCGCACCTGATCGCGCTGACCCTGCAAAAACTCAGCGGCCTGCCGTGGATCGCCGACCAGCGCGATCCGATGCTGGACGACAGCGATCCGCTGGCGCCGTATCCGCCCGAACCACGGCTGCACCGCATGCATGCGTGGATCGAACAGCGCATCGCGGCGCGCAGCGCGGCCATCGTCTGCACCACGCCGGGCGCCATCGCGGCGCACCAGCGGCGCCTGGCGCAGGTGGGCGGCGGGCGCTTCTGCCTGATCGAAAATGGCCACGACGATGACGACGATGACGGCGCCGCGCCACAGGACGGGCCGCGCGGTCTCCGCAGCCGCTTTTTACTGCTGCACAGCGGCGTGATCTACCCGTCCGAGCGCGATCCGCAAGCGCTGTTCGACGCCCTGGCCCGATTGCGCCATGAAGGCGTACTGCATGCGCGCAATTTCCAGCTGGTGCTGCGCGCCACGGGCCACGATGCGTGGCTGACCAGCCTGCTGGCAAAATACGGCATCCTCGACCTGGTGCGCCTGGAACCCCTGCAGCCGCACGGCGCGGCGCTGCAGGAAATGCTGGCCGCCGACGGCTTGCTGCTGCTGCAGGCGGCCAATTGCAACGGACAGATTCCCGCCAAGCTGTATGAATACCTGCGCTGCCGCCGGCCCATCCTGGCGCTGACCGACCTGGCGGGCGACAGCGCGGCCAAGCTGCGCCACTGCGGCATCGACACCATCGGCCAGCTGGCGTCGAGCAGCGACTGCGCGCGCGCGCTGCTGCGCTTCCTGGCACTGGCGCGCCTGGGCCGCGCGCCGCTGGCCAGCACCGCCGCCATCGCCCTGCAATCGCGGCTGGCCCGCAGCAACGCCCTCGCCGATTTGCTGGACCAGGTCAGCCACAGGAGCCTCCCATGAAGCATGCCTTGCTAGCCGGCGCCCTCGCCGTTTGCTGCGCCAGCGCCGGCGCAGCCGATTGCCCGCCCTACGTCAAGCGCACGCCGGGCGGCGACTACACGAGCGCGGAAGACCGCTCCGGCCTGTCCGTGGTCGAGAAATTCCACTTTTCACGCGCCGTGGAAACGCTCGCGCAAGGCATGACGGGCAGCCTGGGCGCCGACATCAGCTACACGCTCGAGCACTTCCCGAATCATCACCGGGCCCTGGCCTCGATGGCCAAGCTGGGCTTGCGCCTGAAAAGCGCGCAGCCGGTCGGCGCCCGCTACACGGTCAGCTGCTACTTCGAACGGGCGATCGCCTTCGCGCCGCACGACGTGACGGCGCGCATGGTGTATGGCAGCTATTTGCTGGCCACGGGCCAGGACGCGGTGGCGCTGGAACAGCTGGACGCTGCCAGCCGCATGGCGCCCGAGCAAGCCACCATCCAGTACAACCTGGGCTTGATGTATGTGAAAAAGAAGGAATACGAGAAGGCCAGCGCGCACGCGCAAAAAGCCTATGCGCTGGGCTTTCCCTTGCCGGGCCTGAAGAACAAGCTGAAGGCGGCGGGCAAGTGGAGCGAGCCGCCGCCGGCGCCGATACCGGCGGCGGCCGTTACGCCCGCCGTCGAACCGGTGCCAACGGACGAAACGCCCGCTGGCAAAGAATGATGGCCTGGCGGCCGCTGCATTCCGGGTGGCCCGTATCGGGCCGCCATGCCCGTCAGGCGTCTGCCACGTCAGCCTCGGCGATTTCCACGTCCGAGATTTCTATTTCTTTCTGAAAAATTTCATTGGCACGCCGGCCTATATTCTGGGTCATCTGGTTGGTAATCCATGCCATGAAGGCAGCACCAACCACCGGCAACCATTTACTGATGGAGGATTTCAATGCCTGCTGCGTGACTTTCCCTGATAGTAATGTAACGATCTTCTTAAATACTCTCAACGACGAGCGCCGTATCAGTACTTTCCCGCCATGCATTACCATCAAGCCTGCGACACCATTACTCATGGCACTTAATACTATGGCCGCGAGCAATTCCTTGTTGATCTGGGCCGCCTTGCCATTGGCTGCGCCAATATCGTACACCATGGAAATCTGATTCCTGATCACCAGGGCAATTTCTGGCACCACTGCAACCATGCCCCACGGCCCGGGAATCAGACTGGAACCACCAGCGATGGCGGCATTCTCCATTGCACACTTCTTGATAATGTAATCAACATCCGTGCTCATGGCAGACTCAGCCGTTGGCAGGGATTTGCGTTTCGATTCGATCACCGACTCAAAGGCGCCATCAATGCTCGCCGCCAGCTTTTGCTGCATCGCCGCGTAGGCGTCGGAAGAATCAAGTTTCTCGGTGGCCCATTCCTTGCCTTCCGTAATTAGCTCCTGGACATTGTCCAGCATTTCGGAACTTTCCACTTTCTCCGATATCCATCCCTTGCTACCGGCAACCGCGCTTTGCATTTTTTCAGCAATGCCAGCATCCTGGATTTTCTTCGACAGCCAACTCTTCATGAATAACGCCTTAAATTATATTCAAACAATTTCCGTACGGAAATTATACCTTGTCTTTATAAATAAGAAACAAGTTAATTTGAATACTATTTAAAGATGGGGATTATTCAAAGATGGCAAGCGCGTCAAGACAGCGCGGGACGGGAAGTTGGCACGCCCCGTCATCAAAGGCTTACGCTGGAATGACTGCCGGCCGCCCGGCCACGCTCAGATGCCCCGTTGGCGATGCCGCCAGCGCGGCGGCCAGGTCGCGCCGCGATTGCACCTTGTCGTCCGCTTCGCTGATGTACGCCAGTTCGGCCGGCTGCAGCACGGTAGCGGTGAGCAGCATCACGTCGCCATATGGCGTGGCGAAGGATGGGGGAATGGTGGCCGCGCCCTGGGCCAGCAGCACGCCCACCTGTTCATTTTCGTCTTCCAGTCCCTCGGGCGCATCCTGCACGTCCAGCACCATGGACACGCTGCCGTGGCGCTGCACCAGCAAATCGATGGAGCCGTGGTCGGCGACGTTCTGGCTGACCTGATAAATGAGGTCGAAGAGCCACGATTGCTGCACGGGATGGCCATCGAAGGCGGACAGCGGCGCTTCGATGCACACTTCCAGCAGGTGGCCGCGCGGGACGAACACGTCGTCGTCATCCTCGAACGGGTCGCTCAAGCCATCGCTGGCGATGAGGATGGAATCATTCCGGCGGATCACCCTCCAGGCCTGGCGCAACGACGGCCAGCGCGGGCCGCCCATGAAGGCCGGATTGACGAGGGGCGCCAGCACGTCGGCATCCAGCGTGCCCAGGGTGGCATAGAAGGCGTCGCGCGCGGCGCAGGCCGCGGCCAGCATCTGCGCGCCCGCCGCCTTGCCGACGACGGCGTCGTCCGGTTGCGGTACTTGGGGGATAGCGTTTTCAGGCATGAGAATACTCTTTGAATTAGTCGGCGGGAGGAAAGTCGTCGTAGGAACGGGGCAAATAGCCCCAGATGCGCGCCACCCGGTCGCGCACCTCGAAATCGAAGCCGATGCGTTCGAGCTCGGGCACGATCCACACGCCGTGATCGATGATTTTCTTCGGCAGCAGCATGGCCACGTGTTCTTCCGAGTGCAGGCCGATGTCGAACCATTCCACGCCCAGGAAGGGAAACGGCGGGTGGTAGTCCCACTCCGTATCCCAGCGCGAGACGTAGCCGCTGACGGAGCCGTAGCGGTACGACGGCACCCAGTCGGTGCGCCCGCGCATGCAGGCCAGCAGCTCGTTCCACTTGCAGTCATTGGCGGCGCCGGCCAGGTTGCGCCGCGCGATGTGGCCGCGCAGCTTGCGCTTGACGTCGTCGCCGCCGGCGTCGGCCAGCGGCAGGCTGGGATCGGCCATCACGCCACCATCAGCGGGAGACCGGCTTGACTTTGGAGGCGGCCAGCACGGCCCGTTCGCGGGCCGTGTCGATATCGTCGGCCGTGGCCAGCGCCACGCCCATACGGCGGCGGGCGAACGATTCCGGCTTGCCGAACAGGCGCAGGTCCGCGCCCGGCACGCTCAAGGCTTCGGCCACGCCTTCGAAGGCGATGCCTTTCGCTTCCAGCTGGCCATAGATGACGGCCGAGGCGCCGGGCGAGCGCAGCGCCACGTTGACGGGCAGGCCGAGGATGGCTTTCGCGTGCAGCTCGAATTCGCTCTGCACCTGGCTGGCCATGGTGACCATGCCCGTATCGTGCGGACGGGGGCTCACTTCCGAGAACCACACCATGTCGTCCTTGACGAACAGCTCCACGCCGAACAGGCCCAGGCCGCCCAGGTTGTCCGTCACCTTGCGCGCGATCTCGCGCGAGCGCTCGAGGGCCAGCGGCGCCATGCGGGCCGGCTGCCACGATTCCACGTAGTCGCCGTGCACCTGCAAGTGGCCGATCGGCTCGCAGAACTGCGTCTCGATCCGTCCCGAAGCGCCCACGGCGCGCACCGTCAGCAGGGTGATTTCATAATCGAAGTCGATGAAACCTTCGACTATGACCCGGCCCGTGTCGACCCGGCTGCCGCTGGCCGCATACGCCCACGCCGCGTCCACGTCGGCGGCGCCATCGAGTTTGGACTGGCCCTTGCCCGACGACGACATCACGGGTTTCACGACGCACGGGAAGCCGATCTCCTGGCATGCCAGCTGCAACTCCTGCAGGCTGCTGGCGAAGCGGTATGGCGACGTCGCCACGCCCAGGGTCTCGGCGGCCAGCGTGCGGATGCCTTCGCGGTTCATCGTCAGCACGGCAGCGCGCGCGTTCGGGATGCAGGTGATTTGCCCGGCCGCTTCCAGCGCCGCCAGGGTCTCGGTGGCGATGGCTTCGATTTCCGGCACGATCAGATCCGGCTTTTCCAGCTCGATCAGGGCGGCCAGGGCCACGCCGTCGCTCATGTCGATCACGTGCGAGCGGTGCGCCACGGGGTGGCCCGGCGCGTTCGGATAGCGGTCGACGGCGATCACTTCCACGCCCAGGCGCTGCAGCGCAATGATCACTTCCTTGCCCAGTTCGCCCGAGCCCAGCAGCATGACCTTGATGGCGGTGGAAGACAGCGGTGTGCCGAAGGTGCGGGGCGCGATGGTGCTGCTGGTGAGGGGGCTAGTGGTCATGGCAGGGTCTGTAGGCGGATGGAAAGATGGCTGGGACTATAGCAAAAGCCGGCCATCTTGGACAGGGCGCGCCGCTGGCGTGCGGCAGTGCCCCCCCTGCCCGGCGGCCACGCTACCCCGCGTATGCCCGCTTGATCTCGTCGATGTTGATCTTTTTCATGCCCATCATGGCTTTCATCACGCGCTGGGCCTTGACGGGGTCGGGGTCCGTCAGCAGCTTGATCATGATGGTGGGCACGATTTGCCAGGACACGCCGAACTGGTCCTTGAGCCAGCTGCATTGCTGGGCTTCCGGCGGCCCGCCTTCGGACAGCTGGGTCCAGTAATGGTCGACTTCGTCCTGGGTTTCGCAGTTGACCTGGAACGAAATCGCTTCGGAAAACTGGAACAGGGGGCCGCCGTTCAGGCCCGTGAACGTCTGTCCATCGAGTTCGAAGGCCACCGTCAGCACGCTGCCCGGCTCCTGGCCGTGGATTTCCCTGCCCTCCTCGCCGTAGCGCAGGATCTGGCCGATCTTTGAATTGGGAAAGATGCCCGTATAAAAGCGGGCCGCCGCCTCGGCGTGGCCGTTGAACCATAAACATGGGGTAATCTTTTGGACGCTGTGCATGATGTCTCCCTCGGCTGGTGTGTGGATTGGCGTCTTTAATAATAGGCATAATTGCGTCCGCATGGCGCGCGGATAGCGCCAATTACCGTCCGGCAATGGCCTCCCGTCCCAGCACGCCGGCGCTGGCCAGCAGGCGCAAGCGGGCCGAACGCCATTCCGATTCGCAACGGATGCGCTCCTGCTGCGCTTCGAGCAGCGCCGACTGGGTGTTCAGCATTTCCAGGATGTCCGCCGCGCCCAGGCCGAACTTGCGCTGCACGCTGGCCTGGGCCTCACGCGCCGCCTCCAGCCACGCTTGCGCGGCGGCCAGGTTGGCCAGGGCCGTGCTCGCTTCCGCATGCGTCTTCACCAGTTCCATCAAGGTCTGCCGCTGCACTTCCTCGGCCTCGGCTTCTCTTTGCCCGACCTGCGCCAGCGCGCCGCGCACCTTGTAGTGGCGCGCAAAACCGTCGAACAGGGGGATGTTGAGCGCGATGCCCACCAGGGTTTCGCGCGTGGAGGCGGCGGACAAGCCCTGGTTCGGGCGGCCATTCTGGTAGATGTTGGCCGTCAGGTCGATGCTGGGGCGGCCCTCGGAGCGGCTCACGTCCACCCGTTCGCGCGCCGCCGCCAGCTGCGCCTGCGCGGCCAGGATGGCCGGGTGCCGCGCCTGGGCCAGCGCCAGCCAGGCGCGCAACTCATCCTGCAAACCATCGCGCAGGCCCGCCGCCGGGCCATCCGCGTCGTCGTCCAGGAGCACGCCCGCATCGGCCGGCAAGCCCAGCGTATAGACCAGCACGGCGCGGGCCTTGTGGTACTCGCCATCGGCGCGGCTGGCGCCCAGGGCCGCCTTGGCCAGGGCGCTCGTCGCCTGCAGGGTGTCGCTGTGCGAACCGAGGCCCCGCTGGGCGCGGCGCTGCGTGGCCAGCAGCGTTTCATGGGCCAGCGCCTGGTATTCCTGCCGCATCCGCACGCTGGCGCGCGCCGTCTGCGCCTCGAAATACGCGCTGACGGTGGCCGCCAGGGTCTTTTGCAGCACGGCGTCGCGGTTGGCCAGGGCCGCATCGAGCAAGGCCTGTGCCGAGCGCTGGCCCGCCGCGCGTCCGCCGAAGTCGAACAGGCGCCAGGAAAGGCTCAGCGATCCCGTATTGCTGCTCAAGCTGCCCGAAGGCGTGCCGGCGCCCGGATAGGCCGTGCGGTCGTGCACCCGGCTAAGGCCCGCATTCAGGGCCGGCAGAAAGGCGGCCCGCGCCTCGCCCAGGCCGGCCGCCTGCAGCCGGATGCCGGCCCAGGCGCCATGCACCTGCGCGTTGCGGCACAGGGCCAGGTCGACGGCCGCCGGCAGGCTCAATGGCACGGCCGCGTCGTACGTGGACGGGCATGGCCCGGCGTCCAGGGCCTGCGCCCGGACTGGCGCGGCGGCCACGCACAGGCACAGGCCGGCGGCGAGGACAATCGCGGCGCGGCGCCTAGCGTTCATGCAGCGCCTCCTTCTGGTGCTGCACCAGCGGCGAGAGCACGTATTCGATCACCCTCCTCGTCCCCGTGCGGATTTCCGCGCGCACCGCCATGCCGGCCGACAGCGGCACCAATCTGCCGTCGATGACGATGGCCGGCTGCTGCAGCGTGATCTTCACGGCATACACGAGCCCCTTCTTCTCATCCTCGACGGCGTCGCGCGAGACGCTGCTGACGACGGCGGGCACGGTGCCATACTTCGTGTAGTCGAAGGCGTCGACCTTGATGGCGACCGCCTGCCCTTCCTGCACGAAGCCGACGTCGCGGTTTTCCAGCACGGCGTCGATTTCCAGCTTGCCCTGGCGCGGCACGATCTGCATCAGCGCCTGCGCGGCCGGCACCACGCCGCCCACCGTATGCAGCTTCAGTTGCTGCACCGTGCCATCGACGGGCGCGGAGAGGCGCAGCAGGCTGCCGCGGGCGCCGGCGCGGCGCGCATCCTGGCCGCTGGCCGCCGCCACTCTTGCCCCTTCCGTCAGCGCGTCATACGCATCCTTGCGCGTTTGCGCCACCAGGGCCGCGCGTTCGCTGCGGGCCGACGCCAGCTGGCCGGCCAGGTCGATGCGCGCCTGTTCCTTTTCCAGCCATGCATGTTCGGCCACGTCGCGCGTCCGGGCCAGCGCCTGGTAGTCGCTGGCGCGCTGCGCGGCCAGCGGCAGCGCCTGGGCATAGCGGGCGATTTCCCCGTCGAGATGCGCCAGCCTGGCGCGGAAACTCGCGTACTGGCCATCCACGTGCGCTTGCGCGGCCGCGCGCTCGGCGGCCGGGACGGCGTCCGGCGCCGCCAGCTTTGGCATCGTCAAGGTATCGACGGCCGCGATCAGCGCGCGCGCGCGGGCCATTTGCAGCGCGGCCGCCACCGCGTCGCCGGCGGCCTTGTCGCGCTCGGCGTCCGGGCCGCGGCTGTCGAGCTCAACGAGCAGCTGGCCCGCCTGCACGGCTTGCCCCTCGCGCACATGCAGGGCACGCACGGCCGCCACGTCGACCGAGGCGATGGTCTTGATGTTACCGGATGGAATGATCTTGCCGGCCGCATTGACGATGATGTCGACGCGGCCAAAGACGGCCCACAGCACCACGCAGCCGACCAGCAGCATCAGCACCCTGGCCGTGACGCGCAAGGTGGGCGACACGGGCCGCTCCTGCAACGCCAGCGCGGCCGGCAAAAAGGCTGCCTCGTCTTCGCTCAGCACGGGGCCGCTCAGCGAGGCGCGGTCGCGCCAGCTGTGCCGCAGCACCTGGCCATAGCGTTTGAACAACTCCCCGTACGCGGCGAAACGGTGGCCGGCGCTCATGCGGCGCTCCCGCTCGTGCCCTGCTGCAGGCTGTACAGATGGGCATAGATGCCGCCAGGCTGCGCCAGCAGCGCTTCATGGCTACCCAGCTCGGCCACCTGGCCCCGCTCCATGACCACGATGCGGTGCGCTTCGCGCACGGCCGACAGGCGGTGGGCGATGATCAGCACGGTGCGTCCCGCGCAAATGCCGCGCATATTGTCCTGGATGATTTTTTCCGATTCGTAGTCGAGCGCGCTCGTCGCTTCGTCGAAGATCAGGATGCGCGGATTGCCGATCAGGGCGCGGGCGATGGCGATGCGCTGGCGCTGGCCGCCCGACAGGCCCGTGCCATGCTCGCCCACCATGGTGTCGTAACCTTCTGGCAACTCGCAAATGAAATCGTGGGCACCCGCCAGCTTCGCCACGGCGATGACGGCGTCGATGGGCAGCGCCGGGTCGCTCAGGGCGATGTTGTCGCGCACGGAGCGGTTGAAGAGGATGTTTTCCTGCAGCACCACACCGATCTGGCGCCGCAGCGAGGCCGTGTCGATGACGGCGATATCCTGGCCATCGATCAGCACCTTGCCCCGCTCGGGAATGTAGAGGCGCTGCGCCAGCCGCGTCAGGGTGCTCTTGCCGGAACCGGAACGCCCGACGATGCCGATCACTTCGCCGGGCGCGATGCTGATCGAGACGTTGCGCAGCACTTCGGCCGCATCGGGCCGGTAGCGGAAACCCACTTGCTGGAAGGCGATGGCGCCGGCGATGCGCGGCATGCGCGCCTTCTGGCTGCCCGCTTCCGCGCGGGCGTTGAGAATGTCGCCCAGCCGGCTCATGGAGATGCCCACCTGCTGGAAATCGTTCCACAGCTGCGCCAGGCGCAGGATGGGCGAAGCTACCTGCCCCGCCAGCATGTTGAAGGCCACCAGCTCGCCCACCGTCATCCTGCCGTCGATGACGAGCGTGGCGCCCCACCACATGATGGCCGCCGTCACCAGCTTGCTGACCAGGGTGACGCCGCCGCTGGCCAGCATGCCGATGTTATTCGCCGACAAGCCCGCCGAGACATAGCCTGCCAGCTGTTTTTCCCACTGCTGCTGCCAGCGCGGCTCCACGGCCATGGCCTTGACCGTGTCGACGCCGCTGATGGTTTCAACCAGGAAAGACTGGTTTTCCGCGCTGCGGTTGAATTTCTCGTTCAACCGGCCCCGCAGCACGGGCGTGAGCAGCATCGACAGGGCCGCATAGACGGGAATGGAGGCCAGCACGACGACACTCAGCGCGGCGCTGTACCACAGCATGGCGGCGATGAAGATGAAGGAAAACAGCAGGTCCAGCACCAGGGTCATGGCGTTGCCGGTAAGAAAAGAGCGGATGTTTTCCAGTTCATGGATGCGCGCCACGGAATCGCCCACGCGGCGCGCCTGGAAATAGGCGATCGGCAAGGCCAGCAGGTGGCGGAACAGGCGCGCGCCCAGTTCCACGTCGATCTTGCTGCTGGTGCGCGCGAAAACATAGGTGCGTATCATGCCCAGCACGGCTTCGAAGACGATGGCGCAGACCAGGCCGATGGCCACCACGTTCAGGGTCTGCATGGCGTGGTTGACCAGCACCTTGTCCATCACCACCTGGAAAAACAGGGGCGTGGCCAGGCCGATCAGTTGCAGCACGAAGGAAATCAGCAGCACTTCGCCCAGCAGCCTGCGGTATTTGACGATGGCGGGAATGAACCAGCTGAAGTCGAAGCGGGCCGTCTCGCCCGCAAAGCTGGCCTTGCTGGTAAAAAAGATCAATTCGCCCGTCCAGGCGGCAAGGAATGCCTCCCGCCCCAGGATCTGCGGCGGCTGGCCCGGATGCTGGAGCAGCACCTTGCTCACGCCATCGTCGCCCGTGTCGACCTTGCCAAGGATAAAAAAACGGCCATCGGTATCGATGGCGATGGCCGGCAGCGGCGCCTGCGCCAGCCGTTCGCCTGCCTGGCGCACCAGCTTGGCCGTCAAGCCCAGCTGTTTCGCGGCCAGCAGGACGGTTTGCCGCGTGAACACGGCCTGGCCGAAGGCATGCTTGAGCTGGGCGCCGTCGGCGGCGATGCCGTGCAGGCTGGCCATCAGCAGCAGCGACAGCAAGCCCGTGTCGGGCGCAGGTTCTATGGGTGGCGGATCGTTGCGGTAGGAGAGGACTGTCATCGGGCAATATCAGAGATTCAATGGCGCAGCCAGGCCGTGGCGGGTCACCCCGGCCCGGCTGCGTGATGGTGAGGCTAACTAGCTAACAGCGCGGGCGATCAATGCGCTGCCGCCAGCTGGATCTGCGCCGACGGAGCGCCTTGCGCCGACCAGGGCGCCGATGCGGCCGCCGGCACGGCAAAGCCGGCCATCGCTTGCACCAGCTGCGCCGGATCCGCTTGCCAACCGCCGAAGCCGCCCTGGCTGGCGCCAGCCGCTGGTGGCGCGGCGCGCCAGTTCTGCGCCAGCACCGGCGCCAGGGTGGCCGCCGTGCCTGCAGGCAAGGTCAGCTGGCCGACGGGCGGCGGCGTCAGGCCCGCCATCGCCTGCACCAGGTTTTGCACATCGCTGCCCAGCAAGACCTTGCCATCGGCCATGCGGAATTCCTCGATGCGCACCGGCGTGTCCGAGTACCAGTTATTGACGGTGATCTTGTCCGTGGTGCCGATGGTGCTCACTTCCAGGTGCGCGCCCGCCTGGCGGAACCACAGCTGGTCGGCGCTGACGCCGGCCAGGAAAGAGACGACGTCGTGGCTGTCCACCTCCACGCCCTCGGCGATGATGTCGGCGCCGTCGCCGCGGGCAAAGATATAGGTGTCGTTGCCCATGAGGCCTGCCAGGGTGTCGTCACCCTTGCCGCCCTGCAAGGTATCGTTGCCGAAGCCGCCGAAGAGGACGTTCTTGAGCTCATTGCCGGTCAACACGTCATCGAACTTGCTGCCGAAAACCGTATTGAAATTGGCCAGCACGTCGGCACCCGGGCGCGCGGCCATCGACCCGCCGACCGGTGCGAAGGTGGCCGTCACGCCTGCCGTGGCGCCGGAGTAATGGAGCGTATTGCCGGTCCCGCCGCCGTCGAGCACGTTGCCGCCAGGCGTATCGACATAAAAGACATTGTTGTTGTAGGCGCTGCCCGTTACCGTCAGGCCCGAGCCGACGAGGCGCACGTTCTCGACGTTGTCGGCCACCTTGTAGTCGACGCTGGTGTACACCGTATCGCTGCCGCCGTTGCCCCGTTCGACGATGAAGTCGCCGGCGTGGTTGACGTAATAGGTGTCGTCGCCGCCCAGGCCTTCCAGCAGGTCGGCGCCGGCGCTGCCGTTGATGACGTCGGCGCCCGCCGTGCCGACAAAGTGCTGCCCCGTGGGCTGCGTGGGACCGTTGAAGTGCCAGGCCTGGGCCAGCACGGGCGCCAGGGCGGCGGCCGTGCCGGCCGGCAGGGTCAGCTGGCCCAGCGGCGGCGGCGTCAATCCCGCCATCGCCTGCACCAGCAATTGCACGTCGGCGCCGCGCATGACGTGGCCCGCGGCCGTGCGGAATTCCTCGATGTTCGGCTTGGACGCACTCCAGGAGCGGATGGTGATCTTGTCCGTCGTGCCGATGGTGCTCACTTCCAGGTCCGCGCCGACCTGGCGGAACCACAGCTGGTCGAGATTGACGCCGGCCAGGAAGGCGATGCTGTCGTATTTCGCATCGGCGGAAGGCTCGCCGATGATGTCGGCGCCGTCGCCGCGCGCAAAGACATAGGTGTCGTCGCCCAGTCCGCCGACGAGGAAATCATCGCCCTTGCCGCCTTGCAAGGTATCGTTGCCGAGGCCGCCGGACAGGGTGTTGGCCAGTTCGTTGCCGGACAGCACGTCGTCATACGCGCTGCCCGTCACGCTGGAAATATTGACCAGCACATCGCTGCCCGGGCGCGCCACCGGGGTGCCGCTGATGGAGGCGATGGCCGCCGTGGCGCCCGCCTTGGAACCGGCATAGCTGGCGGAATTATTGCTGCCGATGCCTTGCACCAGGTGGCCGCCGGCCACGTCGATGTGGAAAACGTTGCCGCTGCCATTGCCCCTCACGCCCAGGCCGGCTGCGGCCAGGTGCAGCTCTTCGACGTTGGCGGCCATGGCGTAGCTGACCGTCGTGTAGACGGTGTCGCGGCCGCCGCCAGGCTGTTCCGTCACCACGTCGTTGCCATGGTTGACGTAATAAATGTCGTCGCCGGCCCCGCCGATCATCACATCGGCGCCCGCCGTGCCCTTGATGATGTCGGGATTCACCGTGCCGGTGAAGGCGCCATTGCTGGGCTGGCCTGGCCCCTCGGTGCGCCAGCTCTGCGCCAGGGCCGGGGCCAGGATGCCGGCGAGGTTCGGCGGCAGGGTCAGCTGGCCGGCCGGTGGCGGTGCCAGGCCCGCCATCGCCTGCACCAGGTTTTGCACGTCGCTGCCCAGCAGCACGCGGCCGTCGGCCGTGCGGAATTCCTGGATGCGGGGCACGATGCCGGCGCTGAACCAGCCATTGATGGTGATCTTGTCGGTCGTGCCGATGGTGCTCACTTCCAGGTTCACGCCCACCTGGCGGAACCACAGCTGGTCGGCGCTGACGCCGGCCAGGAAGGAAACGACATTGTGGCCACCGCCCTCGACCACCTCGGCGATGATATCGGCGCCGTCACCGCGGGCAAAGATATAGGTGTCGTCGCCCAGCGCGCCGAACAGCGTATCGTCGCCCTTGCCACCCCGCAAGGTGTCGTTGCCGATACCGCCAGCCAGGAGGTTCTTGAGTTCATTGCCCGTCAGGACGTCGTCGAACTTGCTGCCCACGATGCTGGCGAAATTGACCAGCACATCGCTGCCCGGCGCTGCCGCCACCGGACCACTCGCCCCGGACAGGGTGGCCGTCACGCCCGCGTTGGAGCCAAGGTAATTGACCGAGTTCCCCGTGCCGCCACCGTCGAGCACATTGCCGCCGGCCACGCTGACATGAAAGATATTGTTGGTGTTGGCGCTACCCGTCACCGTCAGGCCGCTGGCGGCGAGGCGCACGTTCTCGACGTTGTCGGCCACCGTGTAGTTGACGCTGGTATACACGGTATCGGTGCCGCCATTGGCCAGTTCAACGATCACGTCGCCGCTGTCGTTGACATAATACGTATCGTCGCCGGCCAGGCCTTCAAGCACATCGGCGCCCGTCGTGCCGGTGAGCACATCGGCATCCGGCGTGCCGGTAAAGCGCTGCAGGGCCGCGGCAGCGGCACTGTTCAGGTATGCCTCGATGGCGGAAATGCCATCGTCTGCGGAGGTGGAAGTGTGCGATGCAAATTTTTCAGTCATGTTGCAGTTTCCTGTCGTTAAACGTCAAAACCAAGATTGAATATGTCGGCGCAAGCTGACATGCAAGGCAAAAGTCCCGGCCGTATCCACTTGCAGTTCAGCATGCACCTTCAACGGTCGGGTACTTTCGGCGCATGGACGGCGCGCGGTTGGCGTCGCCACGCATGCACCCCCTACTGACGTTCAAACGGGCGAAACACTGTTGTTTGTCATGCAAATGTCACACTGCATGGAAGAAGGGAGAGGAAAGGCGGCAAGGAGGGAACGGCGCGCGCCTGGCGCAGGGCGCCACGGCATGGACGGCTGGCCTGTTGTTTTTGCCAAGTTTTTTCTGTCACCGCGGCATCCATTGTGCGAAAATGCCCCTCCCCCATGGATGGTGCGCATGATGACGAAACTCGCCGCAGGCATAACGGTAATGACACTCATGCTGGCAGCTTGCCAGCCCACGGCCACGGCACCTGCGCACGACATTCCTGCGGCAATGCACCAGACCGCGAGCACCCTGCTGCAGTCAACACTCCTGCACGCAACCTCGATTGCTGTCGTTTATCGCGGCAAGGAATTCATGCTGCATCAAGGCGAGCTGGAGACCGGCAAGGCCAATCCGCCGAACGATACGACGCTGTATGAAATCGGCTCGGTCAGCAAGACTTTTGCGGGCCTGCTGCTGGCGAACGCCGTGCTGGATGGGAAGGCAACGCTCGACGATCCCATACAACAGTACCTGCCGGCCGCCTACCCGAACCTGCAGTCGCAGGGGCAGCCAGTTCGCTTGCGCCATTTGATCACGCATACCAGCACCATGCCGGGCATGCTGCCATTGCAGGTGAACACCATATTGAAGGATTTCACCGCACACGCCACGCCGGCAAAGCTGAATGCGGCCTACGCCAGCTACGGCCAGCAGCAATTCTGGCAGGACTTGCACACGGTCAGCATCCAGGGGCCGCTTGGCAAGGATTACGCCTATTCAAGCGCCGGTAGCGAACTCATCGCGCACACGCTTGAAACAATCTACGGCTTGCCCTATGAAGTCCTGCTCACGCAATTTCTCGCGCGCGAAGCCGGCATGCACGACACCAGGCTGAGACTCACAGCCACGGATGCCGTCCGGCTGGCGCCAGGCTACCACAGCGACAATCCCGTCATGACGACACCGATGCCGCAACTGCCCTGGGGCGCAGCCGGCAACCTGAAGTCGACCATGCCGGATATGACGAAGTATTTGCGCCTGCAATTGAGCGCCAATCCCGCGGTCGTCGAATCGCACAAGCCGCTGGTACGCTTTCAGGACGACTTCAGCATCGGCTACTTCTGGAACATCGGCAACAATCGCCAGTTGGGCACGCATTATGTACACCATGGCGGCGTGCCGCGTGCGCAAAGCTACGCCTACGTCGTTCCCCGATATCAGCTTGGCGTCTTCATCATCACCAACCAGAGCGGCGACGCGACTGCCGGCGCCATGGAAACCGCGCTGGCGCCTATTTTCGACACAGTGGCATCCATGGAAAACGCGAAGCAGGCTGCCGCCGTGGCGCCGTTGCACTGACCGCGCCTGGGGCGCCGGCGCTTATTGGCCAGGCGCCGCGGCCTGCAAGGCGCGCAAGGTGGCCATGCCGGCAGTAAACACCGCGAGCGCTTCGTCCAGCGCCAGACCCGGCCGGCTGGCGGCAAATTCGGCCCAGGCAGGCGCGTGGCGCGCCGCCTCATCCCGGCCATGCCGGCCATCGAGATAGGCGATGGCTGCCATGGCTTGCGCCTGGTCAAAGTGCAACTGCGGCTGGAGCAAATAATGTGCGAGATAACGGTGCAGATAGTCGCGGCTGCCGGGCGTATCGAAAACGGCCAGCGCCAGGCAATACGCGCTGCCCGCATAGCAAACCTCGCTGGCCAGCAGCAGGCCGCCCAGCTGCTCCGTAAAAGCAGTCCGCCCAGTCAATGCGGCCAGATACGCGCCCGCCGTGCGGCTGCGCCAGTCGAATTGCCCCAGCAGGCGCGCAATGACGGCATCATCGGCCTGCGCCAGCCGGGCCACGCATGCGCGCGCCTGGGGCTGGTGCAAGCCCATGTACAAAGGCCGCACCCAGTTGTCGCGCAGGGCCGCCGTCAGCGGCTCCTGCGGCGGCAGCGGCGGCATGGGAAACGGGGACGCGTGGCGCACGGTGGCGCCGGCCACGTGCAACTGCAAGGGCGTCAGGGCAGCATCCTGCGTCATGGCAAAGCTCCAAAAGTTTGATCCTGCAACTGCCGCACCAGGAAGTCGATGAATGCGCGCAGCCGCGGCGGCAGGTGGCGATTGGCTGGCCACAGCAGCCAGAATGCCGTGCGCGCCTGCGTATGCTCGTCCAGCAGCGAAACCAGTTGCCCCGCCGCCAGTTCGCGCTGCACGGCAAACGCAGGCAGGTAGGCGATGCCCTGCCCCTGCACGGCCAGGAAGACGCGCATTTCCACGCTGTTGCAGACCATGCCGGGCGCCGGCAACGCCACCTCGTCCATCAGCGGCCACGGCTCCAGGCGGCCCGTGGCGGGAAAACGGTAGTCGAGGCGCTGGTGCCGCAACAGCCCGGCGCCATCGGCCGGCCGGCCATGGCGCGCCAGGTAGGCGGGCGACGCCACCAGCAGGCGGCGGAATGTGCACAGTTTGCGCCGCATCAAGCTTGAATCGGCCAGCTCGCCCGTGCGCACGGCCGCGTCAAAACCGTCGCTGACGATATTCACCATGGCGTCGGAAAAATCGAGATCGAGTTCGATGGCGGGATAGGCTTGCATGAAGGCGCCGATGGCCGGCTCGAACAGGCCGCTGTAGCGTGGCAGGCTGATGCGCAGGCGGCCGCTCGGGACGCCGCCCGATTCGCCCAGCTCGCGCTCGGCCGCTTCCACCTCGGCCAGGATGCGCTTGCAGCGCTGCAGGAATTTCTCCCCTTCCGCCGTCAGCGCCAGATGCCGCGTGCTGCGCTGGAACAGGCGTGCGCCCAGCCGCGCTTCCATGCGCGCCACGCTCTTGCCGACGGCCGACGAAGATAGCCCCAGCAGCCGGCCCGTGGCTGAAAAACTGCCGCTGTCGGCCACCTGCACGAACATGGCGATGCCGCCCAAGCTATCCATTCATCCCCCATTCAAGACATTTTTGTCCGATATGTTGATCAGTTTAGCCCATTTTTCTTCAATGACGGGCGCGCCATACTCGCTCCTCCTTCTTCCTGTCCCACGTCCATGTCCCATTCCTCACGTCTTTCGCTCCCCCTGCAAGTGCTGGCCGCTTGCCTGACGGGCTTGCTGATTCCCCTGTGCTTCACGGGACCGGCCGTGGCGCTGCCCGCCCTGGGCGCCGAATTGCACGGCAGCGCCGCCGCCCTGAACTGGGTCATCAACGCGTATATCCTCAGCTATGGCAGCGCCATGATGGTGGCCGGCAGCCTGACGGACGTGCTGGGACGGCGCCGCGTCTGGCTGGCGGGGCTGGGGCTGTTTTGCGTGGCGACCCTGGCCATCGCCCACGCGCCATCGGTGGCATGGATCGCCGCGCTGCGCTTCGTGCAAGGCCTCGGCGGCGCGGCCGCGTTCGCCGCCGCCATGTCGTCGCTGGCGCCATTGTTCCACGGCACGGCGCGCAGCCGCGTGATGAGCGTGCTGGGCACGACGTTCGGCCTGGGCCTGGCCTTCGGTCCGCTGGCGGCCGGCGCCATGCTGGCGGTGGCGCGCTGGCCCGCCATCTTTTACGTCACGGCCGCGCTGGGCGCCGTCGGCATGCTGCTGGTGTGGGGCAGCGTGCCGGCCGATCCGGCGCGCAACAAGGGCCGCCTGGACTGGGCTGGCGCCGTCAGCTTCAGCGCCGCGCTGGGCCTGTTGACCCTGGGCATGCTGCTGGCGCCCGAACACGGCTGGCGCAGCGCGGCCGTGCTGCTGCCCGTCGCCGCGTCCATGCTGCTGTTCCTCGCCTTTGTCGCGATCGAGCGCAGGACGGCGCAACCGCTGCTGGATTTATCGCTGTTCCGCCAGCGCCGTTTTGTTGCCGTGCAAGTGCTGGCCGCCTCGCCCGCCTTCCTGTTCATCGTGCTCATCGTCATGCTGCCGGGGCGCTTCATCGGCAACGACGGCATGTCCGCGCTGGCGGCAGGCCGTTTGATGATCGCCCTGGCCGCGCCGCTGCTGCTCGTGCCCATGCTGGCGGCGCTGCTGTCGCGCTGGCTCAAGGCGGGCACCGTGTGCGCGGCAGGGCTGCTGCTGGCAGCGGCGGGCCTGGCCTGGCTGGCGCAGGTGCTGGGCGGCGGTGACGCCGACACCCTGGCCGGCCCCCTGCTGCTGATCGGCGCGGGTATCGGCTTGCCGTGGGGCTTGATGGATGGCATGGCCTTGAGCGTGGTGGAAACAGAACGGGCCGGCATGGCGACGGGCATCTTCAATACCGTGCGCATCAGCGCCGACGGGGTGGCGTTGGCCCTGGCCGGCGCCGTGCTGGCCGGCCTGATCGGCGCAAGCCTGGCACGGCAACTGCCCGCCGGCCTGCCCGTGCTGGCCGCCGCCAGCCGCGCCGCGCTTGGCGATATGCAACAGGCAACACAGCTGCTGGGCGGCCAGGAAGCGCTGCTGCGCGCCAGCTATGACGCCGCCTTCCGCCAGTTGCTGGTCGGCCTGGCGGCGCTGGCCGTGGCGCTGGCGGCGCTGGTGCCGTATTTGCTCAGGAAGGAAGAAAAGCGCCTGACAAAACCGTAGCGAGCGGAAGGTAGAGGTGGTCGAGAAGCGTAACCGTACTTGAGTACGGGGGCGCCGAGCCGGTGAGCATCGCAGGCCGCCTATACCGACGCGCAGTAGGTTTTGGAAGGTGCTTTAGGCGTCGAGGCCGTAAAACACGGCGATCAGGATGGCGATATTGTTGCAGGCGCGCGCAAACGTCGTCGTCGCGTAGGCCACGGCCACGCTCGGGCCGCGGTAGCGCAGGTAGACAAAGCTGAACATGGCGCCCGAACCCAGCGCGACGATGGCGTGCAGCAAGCCGCCGCTGATGAAATGCACGATGGCCCACAGGATGGTGGCGCAAAAAATGCTCAGCTGGCGGCTGGCGCCCAGGCGCCTGAGGATTTCCAGCGGCAGCAGCTGGCCGAGGAAGGTTTCCAGGATGGGAGAATAGATGACGACCCAGAACACCAGCAGGGGCAGCGACATTTCACGCTTGAACTTGGACAAGCCCGTGTGCGCACCCCAGTATTCGGGCGGCAGCAGCCATTTGGTGATAAACAGGATGGCAAAGCACAGCATGCAGGTGAGCAAGCCCCAGCCGAGGCCGGCAAGGGCCAGCTGCAGCACGGGCGGCGCCGGCTTATCGTCGTCCGGGCTGGATAGATCATGGCTGCTGCGCACTTGCATGAGAAGTCCTGGCGGTGATCCAGCTCTCATTGTAGCGCGGAATACGACTATTGGCGCGCGGCGCATGGCGCCCCGCGCCGCCGCGCCATGCGACTCAGGCCGCCAGGCGCAGCGGACCGTTGGCCGGCTTGGCCAGTTTGAAGATACCCACTTCCTGTTCCAGTTGCGCCGCCTGCTGCTGCAATTCGTGCGCGGCGGCGGCCGCCTGTTCGACCAAGGCCGCGTTTTGCTGGGTCACGCGGTCCATGTCGACGATGGCGCGGTTGACTTGCTCGATGCCGGCGCCCTGCTCCTGCGTGGCGTGGCTGATCTCGGCCATGATGCCCGTCACCCTGCCGATGCCGGCCACCACGTCATGCATGGTGACGCCGGCCTGCTCGACGAGCAATGTGCCGGTACCCACCTTGCTGACGGAATCGTCGATCAAGGCCTTGATTTCGCGCGCGGCGGCGCTGGAGCGTTGCGCCAGGTTGCGCACCTCGGTGGCGACGACGGCGAAGCCGCGCCCCTGCTCGCCCGCGCGCGCCGCTTCCACGGCCGCGTTCAAGGCCAGGATATTCGTCTGGAAGGCGATGCTGTCGATCACGCCGATGATGTCGACGATCTTGTTCGACGAGGCATTGATCAGGCCCATGGTATGCACCACTTCAGCCACCGCCTTGCCGCCCTGCTCCGACACTTTCGACGCTTCGCGCGCCAGGTGGTTGGCCTGCTGCGCGTTGTCGGCATTCTGGCGCACGGCGGAAATCAGTTCTTCCATCGACGACGCCACCTCTTCCAGCGAACCGGCCTGCTGCTCCGTGCGCTGCGACAGGTCGCGGTTGCCCGTCGCGATCTCGGTCGATGCCATGGCGATGCTTTCCGTTCCGTGGCGCACCTTGCCGACGATGGCGGCCAGGTTGTCGCGCATGGTCTTGATCGCAAACAGCAAGCTGCTGTCGTCGCCGTGGCGCGTGTGCACGTCGATGGCCAGTTCGCCGAGCGCGATGCGGCCCGCGATCGTGGCCGCATACGCCGGTTCGCCGCCCAGCTGGCGCAGCAGTCCGCGCGTGATGACGGTGGCGACCGCAATGCAGATGAGCACGCTGAGCGCGGCCAGCACGCCGATCCAGCGCAGCGACTGGCCGTAGATGGCGCGCGCGGCCACGCTGGCCTGCTCCGATTCGCGCTGCACGTTTTTCAGCACCGTATCGATGTCGGCGACGATCTGGCGCCGCAGCGGGCTGCATTCCTCGACGAGGAAGGTGCCGTACTGCTCCATCTGCCCCGTGGCGCGGAACTGGCGCGGACGCTGCAATTGCTGCGCCATGGTTTTCAAGCCCGTGCTGACCTTCTCGAATTGCGCGTCGCCGGCGAACTTCGGCGCCAGGGTGGCCAGCGCTTCCAGGTACAGCGCCTTCTGGCTGTCGAGGATGGCCAGCTCTTTCTCGGCGGCGGCCTGGTCATGGAAGATATATGCGTTGCGGGCGGCCAGGCCCGTCTGGTCGAGCGCTTCGCGCGCCACGTACAGCGGTTCGAGTTTTTCCAGCTGCACCTTGTCTTGCGCGTCCATGGCGCCGGAGATGGCGCCGATGCGCAGCAGCGCGAAGGCCGCCAGCACCAGCATGAGTACGACCAGCAGCCCGAAGCCTGCGCTCAGGCGCGCGCCTATCGTCAAACGATTGAATGACATCATTGTTGTTATTGCCCTGTAATAAAGTTGATTGTTGCCGATTCGGTCAGCACTTGAGTGCTGCCAACCGGCGATCTGCTCGCCGTCGCGTTGCCGTTCCTGCATGGCGCAGGATGGTTCTCTAACTGGCGTTTTTTGGGCAGTCAGCTTCTAATTTCGGGCAATGCAGGCGCGCGGGACATGCCCTGCGCCATACAACAGCACACTGAATTATAAGCGAACAGCGTTATGGATGATTCCACGTGTCCACTTTTAGTGCCTTGACGCATATCAAAAAAGACAATCAACGGGTGCCGGGAGCATCGATGACGGCCATGGTGATGCGCGAAATACAGCACAGCTTGCCGTCGTCGTCGCTGATGCGGATTTCCCAGACCTGGCTGGTGCGGCCCCGGTGGATGGGCGTGGCGCGCCCCGTCACGTGGCCTCCGCGCACGCCGCGCACGTGGTTGGCATTGATTTCCTGGCCCACGCTCACTTGCAGGCTGGAATCGAGGCAGGCATTCGCGGCCATGCTGCCCAGGGTTTCGGCCAGCAGGACGGAAGCGCCGCCATGCAGCAGCTTGAAGGGCTGCATGGTGCGGTGGTCGACGGGCATGCTCGCCTCGATCCAGTCGGGGCCGAAAGCCGTGAATACGATGCCCAGGTGGCGCATGGCCGTGCCCTCGCTGGCGGCGTTGAGGGTGGCCAGGTCGAGCGGTGCGTGCCAGATTTCCATTCTTACCTCGGAGAAGTGTGAAGTACAGCCATTGTAGGGCAGCCCGCGCGCCTGCGCCGCTTCATCTTTCCTTCACCGTGGCACGGGGTGGCGATGGCATTAACTGGTTATAATTGCCCCATTCTTAAAAAACGAGGTTGTGTATGAAGTGGGCCTTGCTGGGCATTTTTGTATTTTCTGTTTTACATATTCATTTTCGTGGCAAGGTGCGCCTGCCGTTCCGCCGCCAGATCTTCGATCATTCCTCGTTCATGGCGCCGCTGAACCTGTTCATGCACACCTTTTCCAAGGTGCCGGCCACGCCATATCTTTCCGTTGATCAGTTTCCGGAATTGGCGCCGCTGCAGCAGAACTGGCAAATCATCCGCGATGAAGCGCTGCGCATGCAGGAAATGAAAAAGATCAAGGCGGCCGAAAAGAACAACGACGTGGGTTTCAATTCCTTCTTCAAGTATGGTTGGAAGCGTTTCTACCTGAAATGGTATGACGCCAACCACCCGTCGGCGCAGCAGATGTGTCCGCAAACCTACGCGCTGCTGCAATCGATTCCGTCGATCAAGGCCGCCATGTTCGCGGAACTGCCGCAAGGCGGCAAGCTCAACCCGCACCGCGACCCGTTTGCCGGCTCCCTGCGCTACCACCTGGGCTTGCAGACGCCGAACGACGACCGCTGCTTCATCGATGTCGATGGCGAGCGCCACAGCTGGCGCGATGGCCAGGCCGTGATGTTCGATGAAACGTATATCCACTGGGCCCGCAACGATGCCGACAGCGACCGCATCATCCTGTTCTGCGACATCGAACGCCCGATGCGCTACCGCTGGGCGCAAGGCTTGAACCGCTGGCTGGGCCGCACCCTGATGACGGCCGCCGCCTCGCCGAACGAACTGGGCGACCAGGTCGGCGGCGTCAGCAAGCTGTTCCAGATCTCGTGGACCATGGGCCAGTACCGCCGCCGCTTCAAGGCGTGGAACAAGACGGCGTACCAGCTCACCCGCGTGGCGCTGGTGGTCGGCATCATCGCGCTGATCTATTTCATTTAAGCACTGGCTTCACCCCCAAAAAAACCGCCTTCGGGCGGTTTTTGCGTTTCTGGACGCCTGCATAAATACATAGCCTGCTATGCTCATCGAAATTATGATAGCATGCTATATTCTTTTAACCGAGCAACTCCCGTGATCGACTTCCAGAAACAGCAGTCCGCAGGCCACATGAGCAGCCGGGCTGCGCGCCTGTTTTCCAGGGTCATCGAGCGCAAGCTCAAGCTGATCGGCATGGCGCCGGGCCAGTTGCCCGTGTTTTACGAACTGGCGAATGGCGCGCAATTGACGCAGAAAGCACTGACCGTCGCCGCTGCCGTCGAGCAGCCGACCATGGCGGCCACCCTGGCGCGCATGGAACGTGACGGCCTGGTCAGCCGCCAGCCCGACCCCGGCGATGGACGCAGCAGCCTGTTCGGCCTTACCCCGGCCGCTTTACAGCAATCGCCCCTGATCAAGGAAGCGATTCATGCCAGCAACCGCGAAGCCCTCGCCGGTTTCAGCGCCGAGGAAGAACGCGCCTTGCTGGGCATGCTCAGCCGCATCATCGCCAATCTCGACAGCAAATCCACCATGCCAAACCCGGGCTGAGCATCCCGCCAGCGGGCGGACGCCCACCCCTCGCCCAACGGGGGAACCGAGTCTTGGTTATTCAGCATCACCGGGCTGCGCGTGGCCGCCCGGTCAACAATAAAAAGGAATCATCGTGAACCGTTCCAGTTCATCCACACCCGCAACGCGGGATCAAGCAGCGTCGCCGCTGCGCTACCTGCCAGCCCTGCTGCTCATCCTGTCCGGCCTCTTCCTCGCCATCGGCGGAACCTGCCTCGTGTACCTGGGCGGCAGCTGGTTTTACCTGCCGATGGGCATCGCCACGTGCGCCTCGGGCGTGCTCGTCTGGCGCAGCCGGCCGGCCGGCGCCCTGCTGTTCGGCGCCGCCTTCATCGTCGCCCTGATCTGGGCGCCCATCGATGCGGGCTGGAACTTCTGGCCCCTCGTATCGCGCCTGTTCGTCTTCGGCGTGCTGGCATGCCTGGTAGCCCTCGCCTATCCGGGCCTGCGCCGCGCCGCCGGCTTGCCGGCCGGCAAAGGCGCCTTCGCGCTGGCGGGCCTGATCGCCGTCTGCCTGGCCGTCACGGGCGTCAATTTCTTCCTGCCCAAGTCCGTCATCGAAGCGGACGTGGTGGCGGGCGTGACACCCGTCGCCCCGGGCAAGGAACAGAAAAACTGGCTGCACTGGGGTAACACCACGGCCGGCAACCGCTTCGCCGGCCTGGACCAGATCAACAAGGGCAACGTCAGCCAGCTGACCCTGGCCTGGACGGCGCACACGGGCGACATCCCGCAAAGCAATGGTTCCGGCGCGGAAGACCAGAACACGCCGCTGCAAGTGGGCGATACCCTGTACGTCTGCACGGCCTACGGCAAGGTCGTGGCGCTGGACGTCGATACGGGCGCCGAGCGCTGGAAATACGACCCGCAAGGCGCCGCGCCCAACTGGCAGCGCTGCCGCGGCCTCGGTTACCATGCAGCGCCCGCCGCGCAATCGCTGCCGGCAGTCGCCTCCGCCGAGGCAGCACCGGCCGCCTGCCGCAAGCGCATCCTGCTGCCGACCATCGATGCGCGCCTGATCGCGCTCGACGCGGCCACGGGCGAGCCGTGCGCCGATTTCGGCGAGCATGGCATCGTCGACCTGAAGGAGGGCATGGGCGAAGTCAAGCCAGGCTACTACCAGCAAACATCGACGCCGCTGATCGCGGGCGACCTGGTCGTCGTCGGCGGCCGCGTGGCCGACAATTTCTCCACCGGCGAGCCGCCCGGCGTGGTGCGCGCGTTTGACGTGCGCACGGGCGAACTGGCGTGGGCCTGGGATCCGGGCAACCCGGCCATCACGAAACTGCCGCCGGCAGGCCAGACCTACACGCGCGGCACGCCGAACGTGTGGTCGGCCATGTCGTATGACGCCCAGCTGGACACCATCTACCTGCCGACCGGCAATGCCACGCCCGACTTCTTCGGCGGCACGCGCACGGCGCTGGACGACAAGTACAGCTCGTCCATCGTCGCCGTCAACGCGAAAACGGGCAAGGTGCGCTGGACCTTCCAGACCACCCACCACGACCTGTGGGACTTCGACTTGCCGGCCCAGCCGCTGCTGTACGACATTCCTGACGGCAAAGGCGGCACCCTGCCCGCGCTGGCGCAAGTGACGAAACAGGGCGAGATCTTCCTCCTCAACCGGGTCACGGGCCAGCCCATCGCCCCCGTGGAAGAGCGTCCCGTACCGCAAGGCAAGGTGCCTGGCGAGCGCTATTCGCCCACGCAGCCGTTTTCCGTCGGCATGCCGTCGATCGGCAACGCCACCTTGCACGAGTCCGACATGTGGGGCGGCACCGTGTTTGACCAGTTGCTGTGCCGCATCGAATTCAAGGGCATGCGCCACGAAGGCGTCTACACGCCGCCAGGCCTCGACCGTTCGCTGCAGTTCCCAGGCTCGCTGGGCGGCATGAACTGGGGCAGCGTTTCCGTCGACCCGACCACCAATTACATGTTCGTCAACGACATGCGCCTGGGCCTGGCCAACTACATGATTCCGCGCGCCGCCATTCCGAAAGGCGCCAGCGGCATCGAGATGGGCGTCGTGCCGCAGGAAGGCACGCCGTTCGGTGCCATGCGCGAACGTTTCCTGTCGAAAGCGGGCATCCCGTGCCAGAAGCCGCCGTTCGGCACCATGTCGGCCATCGACCTGAAAACGCGCAAGCTGGTGTGGCAGGTGCCGGTCGGCACGGTGCAGGATACGGGCCCGATGGGCATCCGCATGAAGCTGCCGATTCCGATCGGCATGCCGACCCTGGGCGCGTCGATGTCGACGCAATCCGGCTTGCTGTTCTTCGCCGGCACGCAGGATTTCTACCTGCGCGCCTTTGACAGCGCCACCGGCAAGGAAATCTGGAAACAGCGCCTGCCCGTGGGCAGCCAGTCCGGCCCGATGACGTATGTCTCGCCGAAAACGGGCAAGCAATACATCGTCGTCAGCGCCGGCGGCGCCCGCCAGTCGCCGGACCGGGGAGACTACGTGCTGGCATACGCCTTGCCTGACAAGAAATAAGCGGCAATACAGCGCACACAGAAAACCGCCTTCGGGCGGTTTTTTCATGCCTTGCAGCATGGTGTGCCAGTTACCGCCGCGCTTGCGGTACGATGGCGCCTCGATCAGACAATCACCGCGCCGGCGGAAAGGAAACATGACGGAACGCGACCATCAATACGATATCCAGATTGCCGAAGATGCATGGATCGAGCACGTCGACATCGGAGAGCGACATGCGCAAGCCGTCGGCATCGACGGGTACCTGGCAGGGCTGTGGCCGCTGATCTGTCGCCTGGAAACCCATTGCGTCGCCGGCTGTTGCGGCATGGATGCCTTCGATTTCACGCGTGCAGGCATCGCCGCGGCACTGCTTGAGCTTGACCGCGCGCAACTGCATGCCGCCTGCGCGCAAGCGCGCAATGCCGTGGCAGCGGCCGCCAGCGACGTATTCATGAGCGACACGCTGAATCACATTGCCGATAAACGCGTGTTCCTGCAATTGCTCGAGCACATCGAGCGCTGCCTTGCGGAGCCGCAAACCGGCGAGCCGGCAAGCCAGCCGCGCTGACATCGGCGATAATAACGGCTCACACCACTCTCTTCTTCTATTTATGCGCGACATCATTGCCGGATTTCTACGTTTCCAGAAGGAAGTCTTTCCTGAACGCCGAGAGTTGTTCAAGACACTGGCCACGGGACAGACGCCCAAGGCCCTGTTCATTTCCTGTTCCGACAGCCGCATGGTGCCGGAACTGGTGACGCAGCGCGAACCGGGCGAACTGTTCGTGATCCGCAACGCGGGCAATATCGTGCCCTCGTTTGGCCCGGAACCGGGCGGCGTGAGCGCGTCCGTCGAATTTGCCGTTGCGGCCTTGAATGTGACGGACATCGTCATTTGCGGCCATTCCGATTGCGGCGCGATGAAGGCCATCGCCACCTGCACCTGCCTCGATCATATGCCGGCGGTCAAGAACTGGCTGCGGCACTCTGACGCGGCGCGCATGATCAATGAATCGATCGAGCATGCCACGGAACAGGACCGCATCGACGGCATGGTACGGGCCAACGTCGTGGCGCAACTCAACAACATCCGCACCCACCCCTCGGTAGCACTGGGCATTACGCAAAAACGCCTGACCCTGCATGGCTGGGTGTATGACATTGAAAATGGCTCGCTCGATGCGCTCGACGAGGCTACCGGCCAGTTTGTCCCGCTGGCGGAACATCCGGCTTCGAAGATGTAAGCGCAGATGCCACTCGTTCAGGCGCAACATTGCGCTTGACCTTATCAAGGCGGGAAGGTTCAAGGTAGCGCTATTCAAGCGACATCAAGGAGAATCCCGCATGCCCAGCATCACCGTTCTGCCCCATCCCGAGCTGGCCCCCGACGGCGCCGTCTTTGACGCGCCGCAAAACATGAGCATTTGCGACGCATTGCTGCTCAACAAGATTGACATGGAACACGCCTGCGGCCAGGTGGGCGCCTGTTCCACCTGCCACGTGGTCGTGGTGCAGGGTTTCGATACGCTCAATGCGCTGGGCGACAATGAGGAAGACATGCTCGACCAGGCATGGGGCTTGCAGCCCCACTCGCGCCTGTCCTGCCAGGCACGCCTGGCGCAGGCAGACCTGACGCTCGAGCTGCCCAGGTACACGCTGAACCACGCCAAGGAATAGTCCCCGGCGCGGTTGCGTAACTGCGCTACCTGCTTACCACATGATCACGCGCTGTTCCGGTGGCAGGTACATCGGGTCGCCCGGCTTGATGCCGAACGCTTCGTAAAAGCCGGGCTGGTTCTTGACCGTGCCCTTGGCACGGAATTCGCCCGGCGAATGCGGGTCGCTCTTGATCTGGGCGATGGCCGCTTCAGGGCGCAATTTCGCGCGCCATTTCTGCGCAAAGCCGATGTACAGGCGCTGCTCGCCCGTCAAGCCATCGAGCACGGGCGACGGCTTGCCGTTCAAGGAGCGCTGGTAGGCCTTGTAGGTGATCGACAGGCCGGAATTGTCGCCGATGTTTTCGCCCAGGGTCAGTTCGCCATTGATATGGTAGCCCGGCACGGGGCTGTAGGCGCCGTATTGCTTGACGAGGCCGGCGGCCAGCGCCTTGAAGGCCGTGCGGTCTTCGGCCGTCCACCAGTTGCGCAGACGGCCCTTGGCGTCGTACTGGCTGCCGGAATCGTCGAAGGCGTGGCTGATTTCATGGCCGAAGGTGATGCCCAGCAAGCCGTAATTGACGGCATCTTCCGCTTTCACGTTGAAGAATGGCGGCTGCAAAATGGCGGCCGGAATCGTGATCGCATTGAGGGCCGGGCTGTAGCTGGCGTTCACGGTTTGCGGCGTCATCGACCATTCGTCGCGGTCCACCGGCTTGCCCAGCTTGTCCAGGTTTTGCTGGCGGCTCCACGCGCGCGCGGCCCGCACGTTGGCGATCAGGTCGTTCGGCTGCGTCTGCATGCTGCTGTAGTCGCGCCATGTGTCCGGATAGGCGATCTTCGGCTTCAAGGCTGCCAGCTTGAGCTGGGCTTCCTTCTTGGTTTCCGGGCCCATCCAGTCGAGCTGCTCGATGCCATCCTTGAACGAGGCGACGAAATTGTCGAACATGGCCATCACGCGGGGCCGGGTTTCCGGCGGCAAATACATTTCCACGTAGCGCTTGCCGATGGCGTCGCTGATGGCGTTGTCCGTGAAGCGCAGCGCCAGTTGCCATTGCGGTTCGCTTTGCGGCACGCCGCGCAGCACCGTGCCGTCGAAGGCAAAGCGCTCCTTGACGGCCGCGCTGTCCAGGTAGGAGGCATAGCTTTCGATGATGCGCCAGTTCAGATAGCTCTTCCACGACTCCAGCGGCACGGCGGCCACGGTCTCGGAAAAGCCTGTCATGAAGCTGGGCTGGCGCACCACGGCCGAGGAAGCTTTCGGCGCCAGGCCGGCAGCCTTAAAATAAGCGTTCCAGTCGAAGGCTGGCGCCAGTGCCGCGAATTTGTCGAAGCCGACGCGGTTGTACGATTTGACGGGGTCGCGCATCTGCACGCGCGTCCACTGCACCGCCGCCAGACGCGTTTCGATGTCGAGGATTTGCGCCGCGTGCGCGGCAGCGGCCTTGTCGCCGCTCATGGCCAGCATGGTCTCGATATGCTTGAGGTATTTGGCGCGCACGGCTTGCAGCTTGGCGTCCTCATCCTTCAGGTAATAGTCGCGGTCAGGCAAGCCCAGGCCGGACTGGCTGATGTTGACGGTATAGTTTTCCGGATCCTGCGCATCAGGCGCGACGCCGGCCGAAAACGGCGTCTGGATGCCATTGCGCTGCAGATAGGCAAACAATACCGGCAAGTCCTTCTTGTCTTTCATGCCAGCGACGCGGGCCAGTTCGGCGCGCAGGGGCTTGAAACCGGCCGCATCGCGCGCCTTTTCATTCATGAAGCTCGTGTACAGGTCGGCGATCTTGTGCGCCTCGCTGCCGGGCTTGCCGGGATGCTTCAAGGTGGCGTCGATCAGGCCGCGCAGCTGGCCTTGCGCGATTTCGCGCAATTCAATGTACGTGCCCCAGACGGATTTGTCGGCCGGGATTTCCGTGTTGCGGGTCCAGACGCCATTGACGTAGCCATAGAAATCATCCCTGGGGCTGACCGCAGGGTCCAGGGTTTTCAGGTCGATGCCGGAAACGGGCGCGGCGGCGGTAGTGCCTTGCTGGGCGTGCAGCGCGGGCGAGGAGAAGGCGAACAAGGCGCAGCAGGCGGCGCTGATGAGTGAGCGTTTCACGAAGATTCCTTTAATTGTTTTGACTTCATGTTGGGGAACATGCTGTATCCAGGCATGAGAGGCAGGATTATAGTCGGCCTGCCTGCCGCGCAACAATGACGGTTGAACAAGTCCAGTAATCCGATGGCCGCCAAAGCAAGCGTCAAGCCGCGCCGATGACCGGAAAATGTTACCATGTAGCAATAGATATCCCAGCCGTGCTGGCATATCTGCTGGCCTATTTCCCAGACTGGAGCCGCTTGATGCAGGAATTCAGATTCAATATTTTCGGCACGCTGATTGCCGTCTGCGGGAACCCGGGAGCATGGCGCGCATGCTATCTCGGCGCGGAAGGCAAGCGCCGGCCGGCCGATTTCATCATTCCGGACGATATTCAAGCCGATGCGCTGTGCGAATACCTGGCCGACCTGTTCCACGAAGAGGCGACGCCGCGCAATAACACGGCCGTACAAATCAGCTCGCCTGCGCTCCAGGCCTAGGCTATTTCACCGGCTCGAACGTCACGGTCAGCCCGTTGCCCGTGGTCCGGATCTGCGTCGGCACGAATTGCACGCCCGCATAGCGCAATTCGTCGGGTTTGAAGATGTAGATCGGCGTTTCGTGCATGAGCTGGTCGGCCACCAGGCTGGCCACCTTGGCGAACTGGCGCTGCTGCGACTCGTCCATGCCATCGATGGCGACCTTGTCCACGCTCGCTTCGCTCAGGTAGACGGCGTTGCGCTGGGCATCGAGCACGAGGCGGCCCGACATGGCCAGGCTGCCGCGCCAGCTCTGGCGTATGAACGGCGGCAAGACGCTGGCGTCCACGCTGAGGGCAACCCGTTCGCGTTCGGGCTGCAGGGACAGTTGGGGGTGGGTCAGCTTGACGTCCAGCACGGACAACACGCGCTTGTCGATGGGAAAGCGGCGCTCCAGGCCTTGCTGCATCTTGCTCAGCGACACATTCACGTCGCGCGGGCCGATCAGGGTGGAACACGAGGCCAGCACGGTACAGGCCAAGGCAGCGATGGCGGCGGTTTTCAGCAAGGGACGCAGGGCGGTCAAGGTCATGGATAGTCTCGGTGGAAAGATCGCGCCATCTTACACAGGGACCCGCTTGAACACAAACGGCGCCCGGCTTGCGGCGGGCGCCGTTACGTACGTCAACGTCTTAATGCACGAACAGGGCGATCAGTATGACGATGGGCAATGGAATGCCCAGCAACAGCAAGAGGATGGAACGCATGGCAGTCTCCTAGATTAAATCGGTGAATTAAATGGTCACATGGCGCAGCACGCGCTCATGGTCGCGCTGGCGGCCGCCAAACGTTGCCGCCAGGCTGGCAACGAAAGCGCCCAGCAGCAAGGCGACGAACATCCACAAGGCCGTGTGGGCACCAGCCTTGCGCGCCGTTTCGGCCGCTTGCTGGGCGGCAGCCTTGGCATCCGCAGCGGCCTTGGTGGCGCGGGCGTAGACGGCGTCGACGCGCGCTTCCGCTTCCGCCTGCGTCAAGCCCGTGCGGCTGGCCACGACCTGGCCCAGGTAGGCGCGATCATCGGCGGCCAGGCTGCCGGTGGACAGGCTAGTTGCAAAGATCTTGCCGATTTCCACGCGCTGGTCGGCCGTGCCGGCATTGGCCACGGGCGCCGCCAGGGTACCGGTGGCGGCAGCAGGCGCGGCCGGCGCGGCGCGCAGCAGCATGTCCGAGAAATAATCGAGCGGATTGCCGCCGCCGCCCTCGCCTTGCTTGGCGCCTGCAGCGCCCGCAGCACCTGCGCCCGCTGCCGCTGCGGGGGCAACGGCAGCCGCCACGCCGCTGCCCGCGTCGATGGCGCCGCTCAGCACGGCACGCGTACCGCCAGCCAGCACGGCCACGGTGATCAGGGTGGCCACGGCCCAGGCCAGCAAACCGTGCGCCGTATCGCGGAAATGCACCTCATCCGTGTGGATGGCACTCCATTTCACGCGCAGGCGGCCCGCCATGTAGCCGCCGATGCCGGAGGCGGCCAGTTGCATGAAGGCCAGCCAGGCGATGGTCGACACGCCGACGGCCGTCGCATTGAACGACCACGGCGACACGGACGACAGGCCCAGGCCCACGCCGAGGATCAGCAATATGAAGGACAAGGCGGCCGCTGCGGCAGCGCCCGCCAGCACGGCGCCCCAGGATACGCCTGGATTGTTCAGGTCCGACACGGACAATTGTGTAGCTTGCATAAAATACTCCCTTGGTTGTTGATTTTTTAAACCGTTCAGACGGCGATGCCCGTCAATTGCTCCTTGCGCGCGGCCATTTCCTTGCCCAGCGCGTCGAGGTCGACGGCCGTATGGCGCACTTTGGGAAACATGTCGTTCTCTTCTTCCTTGACGTGGTGCTCGATCTGTTCGGACAACACCTTGACCTTGGCGTCGTACAGCTCGTCGGCGGGGTCCATCGCGCTAATCTGCGCAATGAGCTCCTTGGCGCTCGCGTGCTCGACGACGGCTTCATCCATCAGGTCGCCATCGTGGATGGGACGGCGCACGGCCGGATAAAAGATCTCTTCCTCCAGCTGCGTATGCACGGTCAATTCCTGGCAGATCTGGTCGGCCAGCTTTTTCTTGGTGGCGAATGAGCGGTCGCTCAAGCCTTCATACTCGGCAAACAGAGCCTTCACGGCCTTGTGGTCCTTCATCAATAAACTGATCGCGTTCATGGCGCCTCCTTGTTGTGGATGAGGCAAGGATGCGCCGAGGCGGCGCCAGCGTATGTGCGACGCCTTACACAATCTTGATTATTCATACATTCAGCTATTTGATGCCGTGATGGCTCATCAGGTCATACAGAGTGGGCCGGCTCACGCCCAGCAGCTCGGCCGCCTTGGCGATATTGCCGTCGGCCCGCGCCAGCGCGCGCACCATCACCTTGTATTCGGCCCCTTCACGGGCCTGGCGCAGATTCAGCGGTGCATCCTGGGGCTCCGCCTGGGCACAGGCGGGCAAGCCCAGGTCGTCGGCGGCGATCTGCGGCCCGTCGCACATGATGACGGCCCGCCTGATGCAGTTTTCCACTTCGCGCACATTGCCGGGCCAGCCATAGCTTTCGATCAGCTGCAGCGCGCCGGCGCTGAAATGCAGGTTGCTGCGGCCCTCGCTGGCACAGAACTTGTTCTTGAAGTGCTGCGCCAGCAAGGTGCCATCGCCGGCCCGCTCGCGCAGCGGGGGGATGCGCAGGACGATTTCGCTGAGGCGGTAAAACAGGTCTTCGCGGAAACGCCCCTGTTCCGCCAGCACTTTCAGATCCTGGTGCGTGGCGCAGACGATGCGCACGTCGACGGCGATCTCGGCGCGACCGCCCACCCTTTCGATGACCCGCTCCTGCAGGAAGCGCAGCAATTTCGCCTGCAGCGCCATCGGCATGTCGCCGATTTCATCGAGAAAGAAGGTGCCGCCATGGGCCAGTTCGATCTTGCCCAGGGTTTGCCGGGCCGCGCCAGTAAACGCCCCCCGCTCGTAGCCGAACAGCTCGCTTTCCAGCAGGTTTTCCGGGATGGCCGCGCAATTGATGGCAACGAAACGCTGCGCATGGCGGCTCGACAGCGCATGCAAGCCGCGCGCAATCAGTTCCTTGCCGCTGCCCGAGTCGCCCAGCAGCATCACGCTGGCCGACGAGGGCGCGACTTTTTCCACGCTGCGGCACAGTTTCAGCATGCCCGGATCGCGGCTGACGATGCCGGCCAGCGGCGAATCGGCCTGCGTCTGCAGCATGCGGCGGTTTTCCTGCTGCATCGCATGCAGATAAAACGCGCGGGCGATGACCAGGCCCAGCATGTCGGCCTCGAACGGTTTCTGGTGGAAATCGTAGGCGCCCAGCGCGATGGCTTTCAAGGCATGCGCGCGCTCCTGATTGCCCGACAGGATGATGACTTTCGTATCGGGCGCCAGCGCGAGGATCTGCTGCAGGGTAGCGAGGCCTTCCGTGGCGCCGTCTGGATCGGGCGGCAAACCCAGGTCCATCGTCACCACGGCCGGCTGGTGGCGCCGCACCAGCGCCAGCGCCGCCTCGCGCTCGCCCGCCAGCAAGACTTCGTAGCCGTCAAAGCTCCAGTGCAACTGTTTTTGCAGGCCGGGATCGTCTTCGATGACCAGCAGTTTTTGTTTCGCCATACGATCACCTACTGTCAGTGGATAGGGCAACGGAAGTCTGGGGTCAGACCCGGCGGGTCAGACCCCAAAGGCGCATGCAGCGGCAGGATCACGCGAAACGTCGTGCCCACCTGCGGCTCGCTGCGCACCTCCAGGCTGCCGCCCACTTCGCGCAGGTATTCGCGGCTTTCGAACACGCCGATGCCCATGCCCGCCGTCTTGGTCGTGTCGAACGGTTTGAACAGGCGCTCGCGGATGAACTGTTCGCTCATGCCCTGCCCCGTATCGTCGAGCTCGACGACGGCCGTCTGCCGTTCGCGCCGCAGCCGCACGGCCACCTTGCCATCGCTGGCCGTGGCCTCGATGGCGTTCTGGATCAAATGTCCCAGCACCCGCTCCAGGCGGGCGCGGTTGGCCAGCACCGTCAGCTCGCCATCGACGATTTCCAGGCGCGGCGCCGGCGCCAGGCTGGCCTTGGCGGCCACGGCCTGGCGCAACAAGCCGTCCAGCAGCAGCGGCGCAGGCGCTTCCGGCGCCTCGCCGCGCGCCAGCTTTTGCAGCAACGTCTTCATTTTCTGCACGGAATGATCCAAGGTACCCAGCATGTCTTCCTGGAAGGCGGGGTTGGCACGGTGCTTCTCGGCATTGCTCAACAGCAGCGACAGCTGGAACACCAGATTCTTGAGATCGTGCACGATGAAGGTGGACATGCGGTTGAACGAGTCGAACTGGCGCGCCACCGTCAGGGTATCGAGCGATTCACGGTGCGCCAGGTAGCTGGCGGCCTGGCTGCCGGCAATTTTCAGCACGTCGCGGATTTCCCAGTTCAAGCCGATGCGCGTGCGGGGCCGCGCCAGCGCGACAAAGGCGAACAGCTGTCCATGCAGCATCAGGGGCACCAGCAGCCACACGTCGGGCAAGGCCAGCAGCGCGGGTGGCAAGCGCAAGCCGCCATACTGGCGCGGGTTGTGCTGGCAGTCGGGCACGTCGATCACCCATATTCTTTCCTCCAGGAACTGGCACAGGGGACCGGACGCCGGCTCGCTCCACGTGCCCGGCGGCCAGTTCCAGCTGGCGGCCGGGGCAAACTGGCCCTGTTCGCGCAGGATCCACAGGGCGCCGGCGCGGCTTTCCACCAGCTGCGCCATTGCCTGTATCGTGCGTTCGCCCAGGGCAGGGCCATCTTCGGACAGCGCGCGCGTAAAGCGCAGCCATTCCTCGCGGTAATCGAAGATGGCATTGTAAAAATGTTTATTAATGCTGACCTTGAGCTTGGCGCGCAGGCTGCCGGAAAACAGCACGCCCGCCAGCAGCAGGCCTGCGCCGCCCAGGTAAGCCATCTGCATCAATGCGCCCCAGGTACCGCCGAAATAGCGCAAATAGTAGGCGCTGGCCGCCATGGCCAGCAGGTAGATGGCCGAACCCAGCAAGGCGGCCGAGCGGTACAGCATCTGGCGCGAGACGGACAGGCCCAGCGCCCAGCCCGGATTGCGCGCGGCCGAGACGGCCAGCAGCGGCGCGCACAGGGCGTCGACGATGCCGCGCGCGGCCCAGATGTCATTGTTGACCGCGCGAAACAGCAAGGCATCGCTGTACAGGTAGAAATCGTAGGCGAACAGCCCGCCCACGCCCAGGCAGGCAAACTTGATGCCCCAGCGTTTCAACGGCGGCGTGTTGCGGTACCACTGTTCCACCAGCAGCATGCCCAGCACGGCCAGCAGCAAGCGGCTGGCGCTGGCGATGATGCGCGCCGGCAAAGGCAGCGCCAGCCACGACGAGGCCAGCGCGCACAGTGCGGGCGCCAGCGCTGTGAGGACGATGCCGGCCAGCACCAGGCGCAAGCGGGGCCGCGATGGTTCGATCAGCAGCAGCAGGAACACCAGCCAGGCCAGGGTGCGCAGCAATTCGAGCGCATCGCCGGCCAGTGCGATGCGCTGCCCCAGCAGCACCAGCACCACCGTGCCCGTGGCCCAGCCGCCCGTCGCCAGGCACGCCACCAGCAAGGCGCGCACGTTTTGCCGCGCGCGCCAATTACTGATGAGCAGCAGCGCCAGCACGAAGAAGGCCAGCGACGCCAGGCCATGGCTGAGGGCCGCCGCGTCGGCCGCCGCCAGCCAGTCCGACTGCGCCCGCATCATCGGCTGCCCTTGCCAAACAGCACCACCTGTACCGTGTCGAGCAGGATCAGCAAGTCGAGGAACAGGCTATTATTCTTTACGTAATACAGATCGTATTGCAGTTTTTTCACCGCATCGTCGACGGAAGCGCCATATTGATAGCGCACCTGCGCCAGGCCCGTGATGCCCGGCTTGATGCTGTGACGAATGTTGTAGTACGGCACCTCCTGCTTGAGTTGCTCGACAAAATACGCGCGCTCGGGGCGCGGTCCCACGAAACTCATTTCGCCGCGAAACACGTTGAGCATTTGCGGCAGCTCGTCGATCCGCAGCTTACGGATCAGCTTGCCCACGCGCGTGATGCGCGCATCGTTGTCCAGCGCCCAGATGGGCTTGCCGTCGCGCTCGGCATCGCAGCGCATGCTGCGAAATTTCAGCACATTGAAGGGCAAGCCGTCGCGCCCCACCCGCTCTTGCTGGTAAAACACGGGGCCGCCATCTTCCAGGCGGATGCACAGGGCCGTGACCAGCATCACGGGCAGCGCCGCCAGACAGATGACGCCGCTGGCAGCCAGGTCGAACAGCCGCTTCGAGCTGGCGCGGAAAAAGCTCTGGTCGAAGCCGCCGCCATAGATCAGATAGCTCGGTTGCAGGGAATCGATGCGGATCTGGCACGCTTCGCGCTCGAAAAACGTGGCCGCGTCGATCACCTTGACGCCGCCCAGCGCGCATTCCAGCAGTTGCTTGGCAGGAAATGCGCCATTGCGCCGGTCGCTGACGGAGACGACGATTTCATGCGCGGCATGGCGCTGGGCCATGGCCAGCAGCGACGGTTCGGCCGGCAGCAAGGCCGAGGCCGGCACGCAGCAGCGTTCGCCCGCCACATCGATGCAGCCGACCACCGTAAATTGGTGGAAACCGATCTTGCTTGCCGCCAAGTCCATGCATTCGCGCGCCAGCGCCCCGCCGCCCACCAGGATCAGCCGGCCTTCCATCAACGCTGACTGCGAGGATTTGAATACGACCAGGCGCGCCAGCAACACGCCGATGGCGCCCAGGCCGAAGATCAGTACGCTGCCGCGCCCGAAATGCAAGGATGGAATAAAACGGATCAGCACGCTCAGCACGGCAAAACCCAAGGCGAACGACGGCAGGATGCGCAACAGGGTATTGCGGATGTCTTCGCGCGAGCGGTGTTGGTACATGCCCAGCGCGCTCATGCTCAGAACGATGACCAGGGCAAAGATCGAGGAAGACACATACACCTCGCCCGCCCGCACCAGGCGGCTGCCATCCGCCAGCCACAGCAGGGATGTCAGGGTAGCCGACAACAGCAGGATCAGGATTTCCAGCAACAGCAGGATAAACGCTGTTTTCGAGACATAATGGCTGAAGATGCGGATCATGGGGGCCTCCTGCGGCAAAGGCAGCATGCCGCGCACAAGGCGGCCGGCTACCGGTCTTGCCATGATGGCGAACTGTTCCAGCAGGACATTGATGCGCCACAAGCTACGGCCCCAGCTATCTTTCGCTTGCAGAATTTATCTCAACACATTACCGATTGATGTGAAATGGACTATAGTATGCTTCCCCTGAAAAAAGATAAATGTCATGAAATTTGATGTAGCGATTGTCGGCAGTGGCCTGGCGGGTTTATCGGTTGCACTGCATTTAGCTGAGACGCGCACCGTCGCGATCATTTCCAAACGCGCGCTGCTCGATGGCGCCAGCAACTGGGCGCAAGGCGGGATCGCGGCCGTGCTGGACTCGGGCGACAGCCACCAGCAGCACATCGAGGACACCCTGATCGCCGGCGGCGGCCTGTGCGACGAGAGCGCCACGCGCTACATCGTCGAGCACGGCCGCGAAGCCATCGAATGGCTGATCGAGCAAGGCGTGCCATTTACGCGCGACGCTTCGGCCGAGCTGGGTTTCCACCTGACACGCGAAGGCGGACACAGCCAGCGCCGCATCATCCACGCGGCCGATGCCACCGGGCACGCCGTGCAAGTGACCCTGGAAGAAAAAGTCCGCGCCCACCCGAACATCACGCTGTTCGAGCACCATTGCGCAATCGACCTGATCACCTCCGACAAGCTGGGCATGAAGCCGGCGCAGCGCAATGCGCAGCCGCATTGCCACGGCCTGTACGTGCAGGATGAGCAAACGGGCAAGGTCCTCACGTTTGCCGCCGAGCACACCGTGCTGGCCACGGGCGGCGCCGGCAAGGTGTATTTATATACCACCAACCCGGACACGGCCAGCGGCGACGGCATCGCCATGGCCTGGCGCGCCGGCTGCCGCGTGTCGAATATGGAATTCATCCAGTTCCATCCCACGTGCCTGTACCACCCGTATGCGAAATCGTTTTTGATCACCGAAGCCATCCGTGGCGAAGGCGGCTTGCTGAAACTGCCGCCCGAAGCGGGCGCGGCAGCTGGCACGCGCTTCATGCTGGCCCACGACGAGCGCGCCGAACTGGCGCCGCGCGACGTGGTGGCGCGCGCCATCGACTTCGAGATCAAGAAGCGCGGTCTCGATTACGTGCACCTGGACATCAGCCACAAGCCGGCCGAATTCCTCATCGAACACTTCCCCACCATCTACGCGCGCTGCCTGGAACTGGGCATCGACATCACCAAGCAGCCGATTCCCATCGTGCCCGCCGCCCACTACACGTGCGGCGGCGTCGTGACGGACCTGTCCGGCCGCGCCGACCTGCCGGGCCTGTACGCCGTGGGCGAGACGGCGTGCACGGGCCTGCATGGGGCGAACCGCCTGGCGTCGAACTCCTTGCTGGAATGCATCGTCATCGGCCGCGCCTGCGCACAGGACATCGAAAGCAAGGAAAAGCTGGGCACGCCATACCTGCCAGACTGGGATGAAAGCCGGGTCACGGATGCGGATGAGGAAGTGGTGATTTCGCACAACTGGGACGAGCTGCGCCGCTTCATGTGGAATTACGTGGGCATCGTGCGCACGACCAAGCGCCTGGAACGGGCCCAGCACCGCATCGCCCTGCTGAAAGAGGAAATCGACGAGTACTACCGCAACTTCCGCATCACGCACGACTTATTGGAATTGCGCAACCTCGTCGACGTGGCCTCGATGATCGTCAACAGCGCCCTGTCCCGCCGCGAAAGCCGCGGCCTGCACTTCAGCCGCGATTATCCGGAAACCTTGCCGAAGGCGATCGCCAGCGTGCTGACGCCGCCGCACCGGTAGACCCTTCCAACTCCGAGAGCAGGCATGCGATGAGTCATTGCGGTGTTCCGCTATCGGCCAACAGCGGCCTGGGAAAAGCAAAGATCATTCGTGTGCTCTGAGGAAAATAACTATCGTCCACTGCCCGGATCAGGGCGTGACAGACAGGCTGGCAATTGCGCCGGCACAACTCAGGGTTGCCATCTTGATATTTTTATAGGTTTGCACCATGGCGTATGACAGGATTGATTGGCATTCTGGCGGAAAATATCCCGATGACTTGCCGGAAGAAAATGGCGGTATCCCTATCGGCATGTTCCTGGCCTGGTTGCTTAACGAGGGCATGGCGAGCGATTTCCACCGCACAGACTCCCCCGACGAGCTAAGGCGTTTGGCAAGTCGGGAAATGACCGGACTTCAATTTCTGATCGAGGCTTGCGATGGCAAGCTATGGGAAGACGATCTCAACGATCAGGGCAATGCTTTCACCGTTGACTATTACGATAAAAAGTCGCCATTCGCCCAACAGCATGGCAGCTTCCTGCAAGACTATTGTGACGTATTCAACCGTCACGCCGCCGCGCATGGCTTTGAGTATGCCAGCGTCTATCACGTCCAGGATACCTGGGAGAGATTCGATCAGCTGAAACCCATGCTGGACCAGCGCTACAGTCAATGGCAAGCGTGGTCGGCCGATCCCGCCAACCGTCAGCGCGATCCAAAAACCCAGTTTCTTCACGCTTGCCAGGAAGTCGGGAAGTTTCTCGCGCCGCATGGGTTTAAACCCAACAAGGCAGGAACCGTCTGGAAGAAGACGGCTGCCGACAAGGACACCGTTTTCGAGGTATCGTTCGAGTCCGAGCGCTATAATTCCCGCAGCGACGTGCGCATGAAGGTCGACCTCTCGATCTCCAGCAAAGCGCTCAAGAAGTGGCTTGCGCAGAGGGGAACCGGCGCAGCTTGCGATGGTTGCGTTCTACTCGGCAGCTTACTTCGGCCCGAAAAGAATGCCAGCGCCATTATCTGGCAGGTGGCGGGTTTGACGGCGCGTTCCTCGATTGCGGAAATGTGCCAGTTGCTGACCGAACGCGCCCTGCCGCTTTTCTCTTTGTTTGCCGATCGTCCGCGGGCGCTTGAACATCTTGCGTCGCATGGGGGCGGCTTTCCCGCCATTTGCGATCCAACGTCTGTCCCTCTGTCATTCCTATTGTGCTGCGGGACCCAAGAACAGGCGCAGCGTTTTTTCACTGGCTACGTTGCTTCCAGATCATCCCCGTGGCGGCGCAATATCATCGAGACCTTCACCAGGCTTCAAGCAGGGGAAGTTTGGGAATCATCCGCCTATTTGCACGAAAAGGACATCAAGCTGGCGTTTCAAAGCGGCCTGATTTTGCCGCAAAAGTCCTGACCTTCCGAGCGGACTCGCTCCAAGGGGGATTTGCTCGACAATTCCAGTCGGGTCCGGGGCAAGCTGGCGGTCGGAATCGGGCGCCATCCGGTGTCAGTTCCCGTACCTGTGGATGCCCCGCAAAAAGCCGGCAACACATCGCTGATCGAACGGCGACGACTTCCCCCGATCACGCTTTCGGCATCTCAAACTCGATCCCATCTTCCGTGTGCGACATCTTGGCGGACGCCCCCGTACACGGCCCCTGCGGTTCGTCCGCCACATAGCGGCACTCGCTTTCCACACTGCCATCTTCGCGCCAGTGCCGCGTCCAGCCCTGGCGTTCGCCATCCACGTACTCGATCAGCTGCCTCGGCTTGCCATTCGCATACCAGGAACGCAACGCGCCCTCCTCGCGGCCGCCCGCGTTCCACAGCTTGTGCACGATCAATACGCCGGTCCGGCTGAAACGCTGTGTGCTGCGCAAGACAAAATGGCCGCTGTGCGTGCGCTTGATGGCGACTTTACCGTCCGGATAGTATTCGACGCTCTCGCCGACTGGCTTGCCGTCAACGTAGTTGGCGGTGCGCCGCACCTTGCCATCCGGGAAATAGCTGGTGCTCGGTCCCGTCATGATGCCGTTGTCATGCCGGCTGCGGCTTTCCACGGTGCCATCCGGATAGAACAGCAGCATTTCGCCATCCGTCCGGCCCTTGACCTGGGTCGTGCGCGTACTCAGCTTGCCGTCCGTGTCGAACGTTTCCACCACGCCATCGGCGCGCGCGCCGTTGCGGTAGGTGCGCGACTCGAGGAGCTTGCCGCTCTGGTGGTAACTCCTGTCGTCCCCGTCCTGTACGCCATTGCGCCAGGTAGTGCGCATGGACAGCTGACCCTCCGGGTAATAGCGGACCTGCACGCCCTCCCGCACGCCGCGCCCATCCTGCTCCACCTGCATTTCCAGCTGGCCATGCGGGTAATACATGCTGTAGTTGCCCACCAGCTTGCCACGCAGATAATCGGGATCGTTGACCTGGCCCGTCAGCCGCTTCGGCTCGCCTTCCCGCGCATGCACCACCTCGACCTGCCAGGTGCCCGGTGTCTTGCCGGGCGGCAGCGGCAGGACCAGCGCATAGCGCGCCTGTTCCATCACCTCGCCGCGCGACAGGTTGTGGTTCAAATACAAACGGGCCTTGCCATCGGCACAGTGCGCGTCGCAGCCGCGCAGCATGTGGATGACGGGGATGGCATCGGCCTCGGCCTTGGCCCCAGTCCGGTCGGGCGCCGGGCAGGCGCGCAGGCGCACCAGCAAGGGGTTCCTGTCGCGTATCATGTTGGCCAGCTCGGCCTTCATGACGCCATACTGCTCCTCGTTCAGTCCGACTGACGCCGCATCCATGCGCAGCTGCCGTCCGCCGCAGCCCGTATCGTCGTCCACGCTCAGCACATCGCCGCTGCCAGGCGCGGCCTGGATCGCCGTGATCACTTGCCGCTGCACGATCTCGGCGTGGGCCAGCGCCGGCAACAGCAGCATGGCGCCAAACAAATGTTTCACAGTGCGCGCCATGCCTGCTCCTTGCGCTGCAATTCCGGCGCTGGCGGCGCGTCACCGCACTCGCCCTGCGCCTTGCCGGCCACATACCGGCATTCGCTCTTCAAGCTGCCATCCTCGTGCCAGCTGCGGCTCCAGCCCTCGCGGCGGTCGTTCACGTACTCGATGGCTTGCTCGGGCTTGCCGTTCTCGTGCCACGAGCGCGACGTGCCTTGCTCGCGCAACTTCGCATCCCAACGTCTTTCCAGTACCAGCACGCCTTGAGGGCTGTAGCGCTGGATGCTCAGCAATCCACCCTCGTCGCCATATTGCTGGCGGGTTTTCACCTTGCCATCCGGATAAAACTCCAGCGCTTCCCCGACCGGCAGATCGTTGCGCTGCGTCATGCTGCTGTGTATGCTGCCATCAGGATAGTAATCCGTGGTGCTGCCATTGAACTTGCCCTTGCTCACTTGCGTGCGGTTCGACACTTTTCCATCCGGGAAATACGCGATCAATTCGCCTTCCATGCGTCCATCGCGCAGCACATAACTGGTGCTCAGCTTGCCATTCGCGTCAAACGTCTGCACGGGACCGTCCACACGCTGTCCGTTGCGGTACACGCTGGCCTCGCGCAGCTGGCCCGTGGCGTGATATTGCTGGTGCGTGCCTTCCGGCAAGCCATGACGCCAGTTGCCGCGTGATTCCAGGCTGCCATCCGCGCGATACAGGCTGGTAACGCCATCCTGCCGGCCCTGCCCATCCTGCGCCACCTGTTTCTCGATCTTGCCGTCAGGATAATACGAGACATAGCCGCCCACCAGCTCGCCCTGCGCATAGTCGGCGCGGTTGACCTGGCCCGACAGGCGCAGCTTGTGCCCCGCCACGCTGACAACCTCCACCTTCCACGTGCCCGGCAGCTTGCCTTTCGGCAAGGGCAATAGCAGCACGTTGGGCGCGTTTTCCTGTTCGATGGGGTAGAAACGTTCGTGCAGGTACAGCCGCGCCCGGCCATCGGCGCAGGCGGCTGGCGTGCAGGCGGCGATCTGGCGCACGATGGGCACGCTCGCGTCCTCCGGGCATTTTTTCAGGCCGACGAGCATGGGTGTCCTGTCGCGGATGCGCCGGGCCAGCTCGGCTTTCAGCGCTTCGTACGGCGCCTCGTCCAGGTTCACCGAGCGGGCATCCATGCGTATCTGCCTGCCGCCGCAGGCCGTCGTGCCCGCAATCGTGAACACATCGCCGCCTTCGCTGTCCTGCTCGGCGGCGATGGCTGTCAGCACCTGGCGCTGCACGATTTCCGCCTGCGACAGCGCGGGCCACAGCAAGGAGGCGCCAAGCAGCGCGCACAGGGTCTTGATTTTCATACGATTCCTTTAATCTTCCGGTGAAACACGCGACTCGGCCGGCACGAAGCTGACCCTGCCATCGCGGTAGCGCACCAGCACCTCCGCCTTGGCATCCCGCAACTGGCCATGCTTGACGGCTGGCAAATAGGTCCAGCGTTTCACGCTGTCCTGCATCACCTTGTTCAACTGCGGCTCCATCGGCATTTCCGCTGCCGCATGGGTCAGGCTGCCGTCGGCTGCAATCGACAGGGTCAGGCGGTTTTCGCCCGTCGCATGCTGCTTGTCGAGCACGCCATACTCCACCGTCGTCATCGTCTCGCGCAGCACGCTGGCAGGCTGGTCCGGCAATGGCGGCAAGGCCTTGAGTTTTACCGCCAGCAGCGCGCCATCGGCCAGCGCCTTGTCCCAGCGCTTCTGGTAAGCGCGCCCCTGGGCCAGGCGCAGCACCTTGGCGGCCCGGTCCATGCGTTTTTCCGTGGCGGCGACGCCATTGTCGGCCGGCTCGCCCGGCTCCGTCGGCATGGCGTTTTCCACGGCGTAACGGTAAGACGTCAGCTGCGCCAGCGCCACCATGTTGACGGCATCCTGCTCCTCGCCGCCGCGCAGCAGGGCCGTGGCGGCGATGCCCAGCCAGGCCACGCCATCGGTGGGACGGGCCCACACGGCTTGCTCGAAATACTGGCGCGCCGCCTGCGGTTCGTCCAGGCTCAGGTGCATGCGGCCCATGGCCGCCGCCGCCAAGTGGTCGCGCGGGTCGGCTTGCAACTGGTCAAGATAGGTCTTCGCCAATTCCGGGGCGTAACCGGGCATCGCGCCCAGGCCTTCCATCAAGGTGGTACGCAGGCGGGCGCGCACCTTGTCGCCCTCGTAGCGCGACGATTTGTCCTCGCCGGCCCGGTACAGCAGCTGCAAGCCCCGCGTGACGGCGCCATCGTCGCCCTTGCTGATCGCTTGCGACAGGCTGTGCACGGCCTTGCGCGCGTCCGACTGCTGGAAGCCGCCCGCCCTGCGCTGGCGCCAGCTGAATACTTCCAGGCCAGCCGCCTGGTCCGCTTGCGCCTGCAAGCTGGCCTTGTCCTTGACTTCGTCCGGCGACGAGGTCCAGGCCGTAAAACCGATCAGGAACAGCACGATCAGCAGCACCACCACGGCCCAGCCCTTGCCGGAAATACCGCCCGCATGGGCCTGCGCAGCGGCCGCAGGCAGCCGCACGGGCGCCTGCCCCGGCGCCGTATGGTGCGCGCCGCGCGCGCTGCGTTGCTGCGGCAATGATTGTTGTTGCAGTTGCATCTGCTGCGCCTGCACGGATGCCTGCGCAGCCGCGCCGATGACCTTGTCGCGCGCGCACGCAGCGCAAGCGAGGCCCGCAAAATGCTGGTGTTCGGGATGCGCGGCACACACGACGAGCTTGCCGCCGCTGCGCTGCGCATAGCCGCGCAGCAACTGCGCCCAGTCGGCCGCCGACGGCCGCTGCGGCTTCGGCGATGGCGCAAACGCGCGGTCGAACATGGCGCGCAGCTCGGGCGGCATCAGCGCGTGGCCGCTGGTGGCGTTGGGCGCCAGCTGCTTGTGGCGTTTTACCCCATACGCATAGCAGCCGTCGCGGATGCGTCCGGGAATGTCGGTCGCCACCTGCGCATTGCCGGGCCGCCCGCTGTATGGATGGATGCCAAAGTTGAGCAGCTGGAAGATGACGACGGCCAGGGCGAAACGGTCTTGCGCCATTTCCGTGCCCGCAGGCATGCCCTTGCGCTGGAATTCCGGCGCCAGATAGTCGGCCGTGAATTGCTCGGCAGGAAATCGCTCCGCATGGCCCTGGATGCTGAAGCCGTCGCAATCGAGCATGGCGATGTACAGCGAATCGCGGTAAAAGCGCAGATTCACGGGTTTCAGATCGACCACGTAATGCTGCTGCTGGTGCAGCGCATCGATGACGGCGGCCAGGTTGGCGGCCAGGGTCAGCTTGGGACCGAGTCCCGTGGGCAATCCTGCCGCGCGCGCCTGCCGCTCCTGCATGATCTGTTCCAGCTCGGCCGTCTGCGCCATGTCCAGCAAGGGCATGACGAAACCGGCAAAGCCGCCCTGGCCGTCGAACACGGCCGCCTGCGGCCACGCAATCTGCACGTAGCGCTTGCCGTTTTCCAGTTGGTCAGGCAGTTCGGGCGACAGCTCCAGCATCGCTTCGAGCTTGCGCCGGTTGGCGGCCCGGTCCAGGTGCGGGTGGTACAGCTTGGCGACCTGCGCAGGCGCGCCCGGCAGCAGGTACACGCTGCCCGCGCCGCCGCTCTTGACGAGTTTGCCCAAGACCAGGCTGTGGACTGTATCCAGCCAAATTTTCCCACCCGGACTCAGGCCGGGGGTCACGCCCTGCTTCTTGCTCATGCGCGCAAGGCCAGCAGCAGGGTCTTGTCATCGCCCGTGATCTGGTGCGTGCGCGGGTCGGCCAGGGTGGACGCCAGGGCCGCATTGCCCAGCTCGACGCTGTCGACCGTGCGCAGATAGCCTTGCACGGCATCCATGAACGGCGCGTACAAGCCCCCGTTGTTCTTGCTCATGGCAAAGGGCATGCAGCCGTCCGACATCAGCACCACGCCGCGCGCGGCTTGCGGAATCGCAAGCAGGCGCAGCTGTTCGCGCCAGCGCGCGCCGCTGATAAAGTAGGTTTCGTTCGCATATTCGCCGTTGGCGGGCAGCGAGATCAGTTCGCCGCCGTCAATCAGCTGCGCCACGCCCAGGCCATCGCCCAGGTGAAAGAAGAAGCCCGCATCTTGCCCCATCACCACGCCCACCACGGTGGCCGCATAGTCGTCGAGGGTGGCGTTGGCGGCGCGGGCGATGTCGTCCAGCGCGGCGCGGATCTGCGCCAGGGTGCCGGCCAGCGCGCCGTCGTGCAAATCCTGCACGGTGGCGCCCTGCTCCAGCCGTCCGGCCAGCGCCTGCACGGCGTGCGTTGCCACAAACTGCGCGCCCTGCTCGCTGAGCCTGGCCGAACCGGCGCCATCGCAGACGATGGCGAGCAGCACGTCGTTCACGACGGCATGCGCGTGCGCATCCTGGCAAGGGATGTCTTTATCCAGGTGCGCCTTGCCCGTGACGGAGGCGCCGAACACGCGCCAGATATTCTGTACTGCAGTCATGAATCAGCGGGCTTTCACGTATTCACGACCGACCAGCCGTCCGTCGAGGCCAGCTGCGCCTGCGCGCCGGGACGCGATTGCGACACCACTTGCATGCTGGCGCTCAGCCACAGGAACAGTTCGCGGAACTGCAAGCCTTTCAGCTGTTTCACGCCCCGCTCGCCCCGGCTGGAAAACTGCCCCAGCGTATCGATATTCGCGTGGTCGCCCACGGCGATGGGGAAGATCGCCACTTTATTGGCCTGCTCGGCCGCGCGCGCCTGTTCGGCGCCGTGCTGCCAGCGGTCCGTCGGCTCGCCGTCCGACATCAGGAACAGCCACGGCCGCGTGTACGCCACGCCCGCCTGGCGGAAACGCTGCTTTTCCTGCTCGATCTCGGCCAGCGCCAGTTCCACGGCCGCGCCGGTGGGCGTGGTGCCGTTCGCTTCCAAGCGGGGCGCCGTGAAATCCATGGCATCGCACCAGTTGCTGGCGACGACCGCTTCATCGTGCGCGCCATATTGAATCACCAGGATGCGCACGCGCTTGCTGGCGATCACGTCGGATTTGAGTTCCTGTTCCAGCAAGGCCAGGCCTTCGTTCAGCAGCGAAACGGGTTCGCCATCCATGCTGCCGGAGCAGTCCAGCACGAGCACCAGCGGCGTGCGTTGTTCGGTGTTGTCGACCAGGGCGACGTCGGGAATCATTATGGATGTCATGTGTTTTTGATAGAGTTGCGAAATAACTTAGGCCCGAAGCTTACCCTATGGATATGTTTTCCATGCGTCCGATTGCTTCAGATGCTATGGCGCGCGGTCAAAATCGCCATTTTTCCGGGATTTTTTGTCCCTGGCCGTGCCGCCTAGCAGTTTCCTTGTCCTCGCCCATCGGGTACCTGAAGAACTTGCCTTGAAAGCAACAACCTCGTACACTGAACTATTCCGGCCATCCAGTAGCGGCCAGAAACGGATAGATAGCAACTAAATTTAAGGTTATTAATGAAGAAAATCGTTGCGGCACTTCTGTTGTTTGTTTCCCCTTTCGCCGCTTGCGCTTCTCCCAAAGCGTCCGAATTGGCTACCGCGCAGGTCGTTGACCAGTTCGTTCAAGGCTGTTTCATGAACTTCCCCTATCCGGAAAAATTCCAGGCTTGGTTAGCACGACCGGGCTTTCAAAGGCTATCAGGCGTCGATGCGGCAGCATATTTGGGGGCTTACTCTGGTAACGCCTGGAACGTGCAACTCGACAACTCTCGCTTCGTTCTGACGAGTATCGGCGAGAGCGCATGCAATGTCTTTGCAAATGACTTGGACGCGTCGATGACCAGGAATCTGGTGGTCGGCTTCCTGGATTATTTGAAGACCCAGGGGGCCACCTACCAATCGAAGATGGTCACGCCGGCCAGTGCGACTGCAAGCCTATCGAGCACGAGCTATGCGGTATCGATGAACGGCCAGGTCATCATGCATTTGACTTTGACCATTGCAGCCCCTGGCGCCGGTCCATTCCAGGTTGCACTGACTGCTGCCAGAGCGGAAACTTGATCGTTGCACGCGAACATCACAGGCGCGCTCGGCCCAAATGGGCTTGGCGACCTTGTGTTCATGCCACGGATGCAAAATCCCGCCTGCTGCTGGAACGCCTGATTGCCGAAAGTGCGTAGCGGACATCCGCACTCTGCTGCAACACCGCATTGCAGCGGTGCCATATTTATACTATCTTGAAAGATGCCCAGGCCAGATGGCGGCGACCAGCCCTTCCTTACAAAGGTGGGGCCAATCGCCGCACCACACTGCCCTTACCCAGTTCCGCACCTGCACGCCCGCGGCACACTGATGTAGTCAGGATTGGGGGCAAGCATGAGCACGGCAACGAATGTGGGCAAACTGATCGGCGCCATGTACGACTCGGCCTGCGGCGCCGGCGACTGGCCGCAGCTCGACAGCGCTGGCCTGAGCGGCCAGCAATGGCAGGAGCTCTTGCCGCATCTGCAACGCGCCCTGTGCCTGCAGCAGCGCCTGCGCGAAGCGCAACTGGCCAGCCACTGCGCGCTGGCAGCGCTCGACGCCATGGGCGCCGTCGTGCTGGTGCTCGACGCCAACCTCGGATTGCGCTTCGCCACTCCCGCCGGCCACGCCTTGCATGCGGCGCAATTGGCCCACGCCGTGCCGCCCACCCTGGAGCGCGCCGTGCGCCTGGTCATCTCCTGCGCTGGCGGCGCAGCGCAATGCCAGTCCCTGCGCCTGGCGCGCAAGCAGCAAGCCCCCCTGGCCCTGACCGTCACCCCGCTTGCCGATTGCCAGCCCCCATGCGCGCTGCTGATCGGGCGCGATCCCACCAAAGCAAGCACGTCCGTCCCTGCCTTGCGCCAGCTGTTTGACTTGACGCAAGCCGAGGCGCAAGTGGGCAAGGCCCTGGCGCAGGGGGCCACCATCGAAGAAATCGCCGCGCAGGGCGGCATCAGCGTCAACACCGTCAAGACGCATCTGCACCACACCTATTTAAAGACGGATACGCGGCGCCAGGGCGAGCTGATCGCCCTGATCCACGGCGCCACGGCGCATCTGGCCGTACTCGATGCATGAGGCCGTGTCATCCGATCGGATGATGCGCGGTGCATGTTGCCTGCCTACACTGGCAAGACCGGCAACCCGCGCCTTGCCAGAGTGACAGCAGCGCTTGCGGGCCAGCCGGTTCGGTTTCCCTGTCACCCACATCAACATCGCCGCGCCGGCAGCGGACGGCACCACACTTCGAGGATGGACTGGAAAATGAAAACATGGATCTTGGCCGGCACCCTGGGCGTCTGCGCCCTGCTGGCAAATGCGCAAACGCTCCCCGACAGCCAGACCGTCGTCGTTCCCGGCGGACGCCTGCACACGATCGAATTGCCGGCACACAAACATTTCATGAGTGCGGAAAGGTTTGCCCCGTTCCGCGGCGGCTATGAACTGTCGAACGGACAAGTACTGTATCTGCGCAATGCGGGCAGCATCGGCGCCATGATGTATGCGCGCATCGATGACCAGGAAGAACACCGCATCATCGCCACCGGCAGCGACAGCTTCGTGGCGCTCGACCAGCAACTGGCCATGCGCATCGACTTGCGCGACGACGGCAGCGTGGGCGGCGAAGTGCTGATGCGGGTACCGGCCGAAACACTGGCCAGCGGCGAGATCGTGCCCGCCCATGTGCAAAGCCTGGGCCTGGCATCGCGTTAGGGCGGCAAGCCGCATGCCGCATGGGTGACAGCCATGAGCAAACAGTATTCTGTCCAGCAGCAAAACGCGCTGACCCAGGCCGCCATCAAGCAGACGGCGGCCTGGTGGCGCGCGCGTCCCCTGCCCGACGCCTTGCGCCAGTGCGCGGCCAGCCATGGCGTGGCGCTGGGCACGGCCCTCATGCTCGACCTGCAACTGGCCTGGCCCGGCATGCCCGCCGTGTACGGCAAGCTGCTGAGCGCCGATGGCCACTTCATTCATTTCGAGATGGATCTGGACGACGACTTGCGCCCCCTGCCCGGCAGCGTGGCGTGGGACGACATCAGCGCCGGCTACGACCTGGCCGCCCACAAGCGGGGCACGGGCGTCGGCTATGGGATGCTGTGCAAGAAGGTGTTGCAGGAATTGAATCGCGGCGCGTGCTAGCGGAACCGCCCTTGGCGCATGCTATGATCGGCGCCCCGTTCATGAGACAAATGGCAACGCTACATGCAGCATCCATCCGGCAACAACCCGATCCCGGCGCTGCTGCGCCGCGGCCTGCGCCTGCTGGCCTGGCCCTTGCTGGCCCTCGTCAGCGCCGCCTGCACCAGCACCACGCGCCATCCGACCAGCGAGCCCACGCAAGTCATCCTGCGCTTTACCTTTGACGATGGCAAGCCGATGCGGCATGAAACTCACATGGTCACGGCGCGCCAGCAAACGTATATCAAGTACTGCAGCAAGATAGGCAGCACCAGTGTCTGCGATGTCGGCATCGATATACTGTATGCAAGCGCCGACGCGCCGCTCGATGCCACTGGCGAAGTGCGCGTCACCCTGCGTTCGACCGGTCCCATCGGCGACATGCCGACCGAACGCTGCATCAATGGCAAGTCCTACCTCTTTCATTCCGGCGACTGGATACGCGGTCCGTTCCACCATGGGCAGGTGATCGAGATCCGCTACAAGATAAGTGCTTTGAAGATGGCATGCTCGAGGTCGGAGGACGCGCCGCCGTGGTGGGACAAGGATTAAGTTAGCCAGCCGGGGCTGGCTGGCCGGCTGGCTTGGCGCTTACTGCAGCTCGAACTCCGCCGGAGTCAAGCCCAGTTCGCGCGCGATCTTGCTGGCCAAGCGCTGCTCGTTGGCATCGAAATTGCCGTCCGACGAAGCGACGGCGATGATCATGCGCACCAGCAGGCGCGACGCCTCCACATTCGACTTCATCTTGCCCAGCGCCTGGTACGCCTTGGCTTCGCCGATATCCTTGTCGAACTCCAGCTGGCCGACATATTCCTGGAAAGCCTTGATCACGTCCGTGGTGGTAAACACGGACAGCGCGTCATTGCTTTCAATAAACTTCACCATCTTCTGCTTCTCTTCCGCACTGACGCTGCCGTCGGCCATGGCGATCAGGGCCGATCCCGCCATGGCGGCGTTCAGGAAATCCTTGTTCTTGAACTTCAGTGCTTCGGTTTTCAGTTCGCTGGCTTTGCTCTTCAGTTTGGACAGAAAGGAATCGAAACTCATGGCGGTTCTCCTGGTGGGTGTTGGTGCGGCAGCGCTACACGCTACCACTTCCATCCAGCTGGGGGCGCGGGCCTGGAATGCAAGCGCTGGAAGCATGCCTTGCCTCCGCTGACCGCATGGTCCAACCCACAGGCAAAGAGCCGGGGTCTGACTCCAGTTTCTGCCTTGGGGTGAAATTCAGCCAACGCCACACTAACGCACATAAAACACCACAAAAGCAAGATCGTCTGAGCATTATCTTCTTTGCAGTTGAAAAATAAGTAACTCCATGGCAGCATTGGAATTACTTTTTCTTTATTGCAAGGTTGTGATGGACAAGCAATTGCTGTTGATTTGCGCACTGACGTTCATCATCCACATTATCGGCACCCTCGCCTATTCCGTGCGCATCGCCGGCATCCGCACGCGGCGCATCGCCGTCTCGCTGGCCCTGTTCAGCATTCTGATGCTGCTGTCGCGCACCTCGAATTCCTTCCTGGGACCATTCCTCGCCAAGCGCGTGGAGACGGGAATCGACCACCATGTTGCCGCCAGCACCTTATTGGGCGACTTCCGCTGGCTGCTGTTCTCCGCCAGCCTGGCAACGATACTCGGCGCGATCCTGATCCCCACCTTCCAGCGCGCCTTCTGCCGCGCCGTCGAGCACTTCCAGGTACACAGGTCGGTCCCCAAACTGCTGCTGCACGCCGTCTTCAAGGGCGGCCTGTCCTACCACAAGACTTCCGCCAGCCTGCCCAAGCCCGCCAACGTGACGGGCCTGCGCGAAAAATCCGGCGTCTCCTTCTCCATGACCGCCATGAACGTCATCGCCACGGCCCTGTGGACGGTAGGCGTCTTCGCCGCGCTGTACGCGGGCGTGCTCGACCCGAGCGTGCGCGTCACCTCCAGCACCCTGTCATCGATCATCAACGGCGGCGCCACCATCATGATGGCCGTCTTCATCGACCCGCACATGTCGAGCATGACGGATGACGTTATCGAGGGCAAGATCGAAGAATCGCAGTTCAGACGGGCGGTGGTGTGGCTGGTGGGGAGCCGGCTGGCGGGGACGCTGATTGCGCAGTTTTTATTGGTGCCGTCGGCGGTGGTGATTGTGGGGGTGGCAAAGGGTTTGTGAATATTCAAAATATCCAAAGATACATATTTATTATGGACTGCCAATGAGCGATTACGTTGCATTCATCGATGAATCCGGAAACCATGATTTAACAACCGAGAAGGACGGTGCATCAAATTATTTTATAGTGTTAGCAGTAATAATTCCGGCTGAAAAAAGGTCTGACCTTGAAGCATCAATGGAAAAAATTAGAATAAAATATTTCAACCATGGAGAAATAAAGTCGAACAAACTAAGCGACGAGAGAAGACTAAAAATAATAACTGAAATATCAACCTTAAATTTCAGATTTTATGCGGTCTGCATAGACAAATCCAGAATAATAAAAGATAGCGGATTGCAATTCAAGAAATCTTTCATAAAATTTACAAACGGCCTTCTATATAATCAACTTTTTAATTCAGTAAAAAATATAACAATTTATGCTGATGGTCACGGTGGCTCCGATTTCATTAATAGCTTCAAGAATTACATTACAACAACACATGCTCCCGATCTTTTTTTCGAATCAAAAATTGAAATTGTTGACAGCAGAGCCGAAATATTAGTGCAGCTTGCTGATTTTTTGGTTGGCACTACTGCAAAGTTATATGAAGGAAAGGTTTCTGGAGAGGCGCGAGACCGTCTTCTACATTTTATTCAAAATAAAAGAATAAGGATAGATGAGTGGCCGCCGAAATTTGAAACAGAACTTGCTGCCACCAACTCATCCACTGACATTGACTCTAAGATTTCCAACATTTCAGTTCATAGAGCATCTGAATTTTTAAGAAAAAATTTTAATTCGTTAGATCCAGAAATAGAAATTCAATACGCGACTCTAAGCTACTTACTCTTTCGCGCCAGATTTCCTTTTGAGAAAGCATTCACATCAACAAATGACATACTTGAACATCTGAAAGATCAAGGATTTCATGAGATAACTAAGCAATACTTACGTTCAAATATCATTGCAAAAATGAGAGATCATGAAGTTGTAATCGCTAGCTCAACTAAAGGTTACAAAATACCAACTAGCTATGCAGACTTAATCGGCTTTGCCGACTTGGTAGACGGAATTGCAATACCTTTACTTAGCCGCCTAAAAAAAGCCGACGAGATTTTTGATCTTGGAAGTGTTGGTGAAATAAAATTTCTTAGCGAGCAAAGATTTCATGGTTTACAATTTATCATTAGCAACATGAAATAATGCATAAAAAAGCCGCTGTCTCCCGACAGCGGCTTTCTCATTCCTACCCCAGCAGCAGCGCTTTGACCCAAGACGGCGCGCTGAAAGCTAGCTAATTACCCCACAAACTTCCGCGCATTCCTGAACATGCGCATCCATGGCGAGTCCTCGCCCCACGCTTCAGGGTGGTAGGACTGTTGCACCGAGCGGAACACGCGTTCCGCGTGCGGCATCAGCACGGTGAATCGGCCGTCTGGCGTCGTGACGGAGGTGATGCCTTCCGGCGAGCCGTTCGGGTTGTACGGGTACGCTTCGGTGGCGGCGCCCTTGTTGTCGACGAAGCGCATGGCTTTGGTGACCTGGGTGATGTCGCCCGTTTGCGAGAAGTCGGCGTAGCCTTCGCCGTGGGCGATGGCGATGCCGGCTTGGGTGCCGGCCATGCCGTTGAAGAAGATCGATGGGGAATCCATCACTTCGACCATGGCAAAGCGGCCTTCGAATTTCTCCGACTTGTTGCGCGTGAATTTAGGCCAGGCGTGGGCGCCGGGGATGATGGATTTCAGGTTGCTCATCATCTGGCAGCCGTTGCAGATACCGAGGCCGAAGCTGTCCGTGCGGTTGAAGAAGCGCGCGAACTGTTCCGCCAGGCTGGCGTTGAACAGGATGGTTTTCGCCCAGCCTTCGCCCGCGCCCAGCACGTCGCCGTACGAGAAGCCGCCCACGGCGATGACGCCCTGGAAGTCGTCCAGCTTGACGCGGCCCGCAATCAGGTCGCTCATGTGCACGTCGACCGCCGTGAAGCCGGCCTGGTGCATCACGTACGCCGTCTCGATGTGCGAGTTGACGCCCTGCTCGCGCAGGATGGCGACACGCGGACGCACGCCGGTGGCGATGAATGGCGCGGCGATGTTCTCGTTCTGGTCGAAGGTGACGATCGGCGACATGCCCGGATCTTGCACGTCCAGCAGGCGGTCGTACTCGGCGTCCGCGCAGGCCGGATTGTCGCGCAGGCGGGCGATGCGCCAGCTCGTTTCGCTCCACAGGCGGTGCAGGTCAGCGCGCGGCTGGGTGTAGATCAGCTTGGCGTCGCGCGTGAATTCGATCACATCGCGGTCGTTCAATTTGCCGATGATATGGCTGCAGGCGCCCAGGTTGAAGGTGCGCAGCACGTCCATGACGAGCGACTTTTCTTCCGCGCGCACCTGGATCACGGCGCCCAGCTCTTCGCTGAACAGGGCGCGCAGGGTCAGTTCGTTGCGGCGTTCCGCCACCTGGCCCGTCCAGTTCTTGGCGTCGCCCCAGTCGCTGGAATGTTCGCCTTCCATGGTCAGCATGTCCAGGTTGACGGACATGCCCGTGTGGCCGGCGAAGGCCATTTCCGTCAGGGTGGCGTACAGGCCGCCGTCCGAACGGTCATGGTAGGCCAGCAGCTTGTCGTCGCTGTTGAGCTTTTGAATGGCGGCGAAGAAGCCTTTCAGATCTTCCGCGCTGTCCACGTCCGGCGTTTCATTGCCCAACTGGCCCATGACTTGCGCCAGCGCGGAGGCGCCCAGGCGGTTCTTGCCGCGGCCCAGGTCGATCAGGATCAGCGACGTGTCGCCCTTGTCCGTTTTCAGCTGCGGCGTGAGCGACTTGCGCACGTCCGTCACCGGCGCGAACGAGGAAACGATCAGCGACACGGGCGAGGTAACGGATTTCGCCGCGCCCGTGCTGTCATCTTTCCACGTCGTGCGCATCGACAGCGAATCCTTGCCGACGGGGATGCTGATGCCCAGCGCCGGGCACAGGTCCATGCCGACGGCCTTCACCGTGTCGTACAGGGCCGCGTCCTGGCCAGGCTGGCCGCAGGCGGCCATCCAGTTGGCGGACAATTTGATGTCGGAGATGTCGCCGATTGCGGCGGCGGCGATGTTGGTGACGGCTTCGCCCACGGCCATGCGGCCGGAAGCGGCTGCGTCGATGACGGCCAGCGGCGTGCGTTCGCCCATGGCCATCGCTTCGCCCAGGTAACCTTCAAAGCTCATGGTGGTGACGGCGCAGTCGGCTACCGGCACTTGCCATGGTCCCACCATCTGGTCGCGCACGGTCATGCCGCCCACGCTGCGGTCGCCGATGGTGATCAGGAAGGATTTGTCGGCCACGGTCGGCAGCAGCAGCACTTTTTGCGCTACATCAACCAGGTCCATGCCGGTGAGATCAATGGCGGGGAAATCGTTGGCCACGTGGACCACGTCGCGCTGCATCTTCGGCGGTTTGCCCAGCAAGACGTCCATCGGCATGTCGACCGGCTCGTTACCCAGTTCCGGGTCGATCAGTTTCAGCTGACGCTCTTCGGTGGCCACGCCCACGGCGGCGAACAAACAGCGTTCGCGTTCGCACATGGCCTTGAACAGGGGCAGGCTTTCCGGCGCGATGGCGAGAACGTAGCGTTCCTGCGATTCATTGCTCCAGATTTCCTTCGGCGCCATGCCCGATTCTTCCAGCGGGATCTTGCGCAGGTCGAAAATCGCGCCGCGCTTGGCGTCGTTGGTGATTTCCGGGAACGCGTTTGACAAGCCGCCCGCACCCACGTCGTGGATGGAGATGATCGGATTGTCCGCGCCCATTTGCCAGCAGGCGTTGATGACTTCCTGGGCGCGGCGTTCCATTTCCGGATTACCGCGCTGGACGGAATCGAAGTCCAGGTCGGCCGTGTTGCTGCCGGTGGTCATCGACGAAGCGGCGCTGCCACCCATGCCGATGCGCATGCCCGGGCCACCCAGCTGCACCAGCAGGCTGCCGACGGGGATGTCGTTCTTGTGCGTGTGCTGCGCCGAGATATTGCCGATGCCTCCAGCGATCATGATCGGCTTGTGGTAGCCGAAGACGGCGTCTTTGTCTGCGCCGACGTTCTGTTCATACGTGCGGAAATAGCCGCCCAGGACCGGCCGGCCGAATTCGTTCGAGAACGCGGCGCCGCCCAATGGGCCTTCGATCATGATTTGCAGGGGCGACGCAATGCGCTCCGGTTTACCGTATTGATCTGCGTCAGTACGTGCTGCCAGCGGCGCCGTCACGGAAGCGGCCGTTTCCCAGCTGCGCACGGCATCCGGCAGCGACAAATTCGATACGGTGAAGCCGGTCAGGCCGGCCTTCGGCTTGGCGCCGCGGCCCGTCGCGCCTTCGTCGCGGATCTCGCCGCCCGCGCCCGTGGAGGCGCCGGGGAAGGGAGAGATGGCCGTCGGGTGGTTATGCGTTTCCACCTTCATCAGGGTGTGCGTCAGTTCCGTCGATGCCGCATATTCGTGGCTGGCGCCGCGCGGGTAGAAGCGCGACACGGTGGCGCCTTCCATGATCGAGGAATTGTCGCTGTAGGCGACGACGGTGCCTTTCGGCTGCAGTTCGTGCGTGTTCTTGATCATGCCGAACAGCGACTTGGTCTGCGCCACGCCGTCGATGGTCCAGTCGGCGTTGAAGATCTTGTGGCGGCAATGCTCGCTGTTCGCCTGCGCGAACATCATCAGTTCCACGTCCGTCGGATTGCGGCCAGCCTTGGTGAAGGCGGCGTCCAGGTAGTCGATTTCGTCTTCCGACATCGCCAGGCCCAGTTCCGTGTTAGCCGTTTCCAGCGCTGCCTTGCCCTGCCCCAGCAAGTCGATCGATTCCAGAGGACGCGCTTCCAGGGTGCGGAACAGGTCCTTGGCATCGTCCGCGCTGCGCAGCACGGATTCCGTCATGCGGTCGTGCAGCAGGTCGGCCACAGCTTGCACTTGCTCGTCCGTCAATTTGCCGGCGCCAATGGCGCTGCCCAGGATGCCCGATTTCAGGTTGATGCGGAAAGCGATGCCGCGTTCGACGCGCTTGATGTGCGCCATGCCGCAGTTGTGCGCGATGTCCGTGGCTTTCGAGGCCCACGGAGAAATCGTGCCGAAACGGGGGATGACGAAGAATTCTTCGGCAGCGCCTTCCGTATTGTCAGCGTGGGCCGGCTCGCCGTACGTCAGCAAGGCGCCAAGGCGCGTGCTGTCGTCGTTGCTGAGAGGCGCGCTGGCATCGATGAAATGGACATAGCGTGCTTGCACGGCAACAATCGCAGGCGAGACGGCTTGCAGTTGGCTTAACAGACGGTGGCTACGGAAATGGGACAGGGCATTGGAACCCGGCAGTATCAACATGATTGGAAGGTGGTTGATGCAGCGTGGCTGCGGGTTAAAGGTAGGTATGACAATATCTTTCGTACGGCAAATTTCCTTTGCGCGCATTATACCCGTTTTACCCCTGCCTTATGACCGGAACTTGCGGCTTTGCCACCCTTTTGCCCCGCACAGCCGCCATTTTTGACACGGCAACAACACCGTCAGCCTTACATCAGGCGATCACATAGCGGTTCTTGCCTTGCCGCTTGGCCAGGTACAGGGCCTCGTCGGCCAGCCGGTAGCTGTGGCCCAGTTCCTTGCCACGGTCCAGCTCGGCCACGCCCACGCTGATCGATACAAACTGCGCCGCAAGGAAAGCCTGGCTGACGGCTTCGACCAGGGCGCCGGCAAAGGCGCGCGCATCGTCGCGGCTGCCCGCGTAGACGATGCCGAATTCCTCGCCGCCCAGGCGCCCGCACAGATGGCCTTGCGCCTTGTCGGCGATGATGGCGGCCGTGCGCACCAGCACCTCGTCGCCCGCATCGTGTCCCTGCTGGTCGTTGATGATCTTGAAATCGTCGATATCGATCATCAGGAAATACAGCATGCCGCCGTGCGGCGCGCCATGCATCTGCTGGGCGCGCTGCGTGAACATGCGGCGGTTGTTCAGGCCCGTCAAGCCATCCTGGAAAGCCAGCCGCGTCAATTCCACCTTGGAGTGATAATTGCGCAAGCGTAATAAACTGAAGCTGACATTCAGCGCCAGCCCGAACAGGATGCTGACGGCGATCATCAGCGGCGCCCAGGATTGGTCGGGCAAGCCCGCGTTGACGGGGTACAGGCCGTGGCCCACGTTCCACCACACGCCGGCCACCACGGCCAGGTAGCTGATGCCGCCATTGAAGATGGAGGCGATGGCCAGGGTCATGAAGACGCCCACGGGCAAGACCCAGAAGGCGGCGTGCTGGACGGCGTCGGCCATCGTGCGCAGGCCGAAGGTCAGGGTCAGCACGGCGCAGGCGCCCGTAATGGTCAGCACGGGCAAGGTGGTGCAGCGGTAGCGCACGATCAGGCTCGTCAGCATGCCCAGCAGCGCCAGCACGGCGTGCGTGACGTTCGGATGGTAGGGCTCCGGCATCAGCAGCCAGGTCAGGCTGTAGGCGATGATACCCAGCAACTGCGTGACCATGCCGACCCGGTGCAGCTCCGCAAAATACGTGTGCTGCTGCTCGCTGTTGCCGCCAAATGCGAGGGGGACAGCGATGCGCCGCAGGGAAGAAAGGTCAGGAAGACGCATACGGGTATCGACACCAGAAAAAGGAAAAGCGCCCGGTACAGCCTTGCGCATGCCTGGCCGCGGGATTGCGCGGCATCCAACATTAGTTGTATTTAGGATACTATCATGCTAGTCAACTATTTGCTGAAATATGCGGCGCCGGCACCCGCGCGCAGGCCGGCGGCACCATGAAATACAACGCCGGGCGCCAGCGGAGGCGCATGGCGCCCTGCCCCGCGCCCGATTGCATGCATTTTGCTGGCAGTGTCGCCCGGCTTTGCAGTATGCTGATAAAAAAGAATGTTGCCCAGCACATATATAAGAAGAGTTCCCGCAAATGACCGAACAGATGAACGAGAGCTGAACAATGCCAGAAACTAGCGACTTATCTGTCCTGATCGTCGACCCGAACCCCAGCATGCGGGGCAATCTGCACAATATGCTGAACCAGGCGGCCATTACCAAGGTGGAATATGCCGTCAATTCCGGCACGGCCATCCGCTTGCTGACGAAAAAGCCGTTCGACATCATCCTGTGCGAATACGATCTTGGTAGTGGCACGGACGGCCAGGATGGCCAGCAATTGCTGGAAGACTTGCGCCATCACAAGCTGATCGGGCTGTGGACGATCTTCATCATGCTGACCTCCGAAGCCATCCACAGCAAGGTGATCAGCGCGGCCGAACTGACCCCGTCCGACTACATATTAAAACCGTTCACCGTCGACGTGCTGAGCGGGCGCATCGCGCGCGCCATCGAGCGGCGCGCCATGTTCCTGCCCACGTATCAGCTGATCGACAAGGGCGACTTGCGCGAAGCCGTGAAAAGCTGCCGCACGGCCGAATTGCAGCACCCGCGCCTGGCGGCCGATTTCACCCGCCTGCGCGCCGAACTGCATATCGCGCTCGATGAATGGAAGGAAGCGGAACAGCTGTACGGCGACATGCTGGCCACGCGGCCCATGGCCTGGGCCCACCTGGGACTGGCGCGCACCCTGTTCGAACAGCAGCGCCACGAAGAGGCGCAGGATGCGCTGCTGGAACTGGTGGAAACCTATCCCCGCTTCATGGCCGCCTACGACTTGCTGGCGCAAAACCACGAAGCCATGGGCCAGCAACTGCAGGCGAAGAAAATCCTCGAGGACGCGGTGGCCATCTCGCCGCACATGGTGCGCCGCTTGCGCCACCTGGGCGGCATCGCCTACGACACGGGAGACATCGGCGCGGCCGAACGGGCCTACAAGCAGGTGGTGACCAAGGCCAAGTACTCCGAATTCCGCGACCCGGAAGACCACGTCAACCTGGTCAAGACGCTGGTCAAGAAAGGCGATGCGCCACAGGCCAGCGGCGTGCTGCGCGACATGGAGCGCTCGCTGCGCGGCGGCGCCAACGTGGAAGCGTGCCGCGCCATCTCGGCCGCCATGCTGCATGAATTGTCGGGCAACGACATCGCCGCCGCCAGCGAACTGCAGCTGGCCGCCGCCGCCCTGGACACGGCGCGGGGCCTGTCGACGCAGCTGAAGGTAGGCCTCGTGCAAAGCTGCCTGAAAAACAACCTGGAGCAGGCGGCGTCCGACGTCATGATGAAACTCGTCAACGAAGCCGACAGCGACGTGACGATGGAAGAAGCCGTGGACGTGTTTGAAAAAGCGGGACGGCATGATCTGGCGCAAGGCATGGGCCAGCAGATCACGAACCAGGTGCAGGAACTGATGCAGGATGCGGCCAGCAAGTCGGAAAGCGGAGAGCTCAAGGGCGCCGTCTTCGTGCTGCGCCAGGCCCTGCGCAAGACCCCGGGCAACCTGCCCGTGCTGTTCGCCTCCGTCGACGCCATTTTGCGCCAGCTCAACATGCTGGGCTGGGAAGCCCCGCTGGCCGAACAGGCGCAGCACCAGATGCAGGTGATCCGCAAGATCGACCCCAGGCATCCGAAGCTGGAGTCGCTCAAGCAGCAGTATGCGGCTACGCAGCACAAGTATGGTATTGCGACCTGATCTGCCGGGTGCCGCGGCACTCAATATCAGCATGGGGGCCATTGCAGGGAAAATGCCTGCCGCAGTGCTTTCGGCGCGAATCGGCTGGAGAAAACCGGGCGGCCAGGGCGCCGTCCGGTGCCGAATTGCACTGCCAAGGTGGGCCTGCTATCATCTGCACTCAATGCAACTACTCTCTGGAGTTCACAGTGACGGCATACCTACCCGCTTTGATCTGGCTGCTTTCGGCAGTGGTTTGCCATCTGATTACCAAACGACGCCTTCTGAAAAGAACCGCTGCCAGGGACATCATGGCAGCTCTGACAGGCCCGTTTGCCATCCCTTGGTTTCTCATCGCCAAGCCTGAAAAAGCCTAGCCACGCAGGCAGCTGCACGCCTTCGTCGAGCATCAGCAACGGGGTGTAAGCTGCCCATGACGGCAAGCGGCCAAAACCGCAGCACGTGACGGCATTCGTGGACGCCAAGGCCCGCGCCGGCTCGGCCGCTGGAGCTGCGTTGCGCTCGGCGCGAAGGGCATGCGCATCGTGCATGCCCGCAGCTTCCCTTAACGCTCGCCCCTGAGCGTGTAGACCGGCTTCTCGGACTCCCCTTTTTCCGCCATCGCAAGCAGGCGCTGCAGTTCCGTGCGCTCCTTGCCCTCCTTGGCGGATGACGCCAGATTGCGCAGGATGGCGACATGCGCCGCCTGCAGCGCCTGTGCCGCCGGCACGGCGATGTCCGGTTTCACGCCGACGTGCTCCCAGTTGGTTTTGGTGACGGCATTGGTCGCGCGCGCGGTCGGGATCGAGACTATGATGTCCTGCCCCAGACTGTACCAGCTCACGGGATTGGAGCCGCCGCCGGTGGTTTCTCCGACCACCGTGCCGCGCTTCTGTGCCTGGATGCCATAGGAGAAATCTTCCCCGGCGGAAAACGTGCGGGCCGAGGTCAGCACGTACACGGGCTTGTCGTAACGCTGTGCGACCGTCTTCACGGTCCAGAACTGCCGCGTCGTGCCGCTCGGGCGATCGTACATGTCGATCAGGTGACGCTCGTCGCCGAGCGGGAAGAAATGGCTCATCAGGTAAGCCACGCTGGCCGGGCTGCCGCCGCCGTTACGGCGCAGGTCGAGGATCAGCGCATCCGTCCCCGCCATGAGCGACATCGCCGCCGTGTACGCCGCAGCGACGAATTCCGGGCCGCCGAAGCCGCGCAGCTCGATATAGCCGACGTTGCCGGGAAGACGTTCGATCTTTTCGATGTCATAGCCGCGCCGCGCGGTTTGCTCGCGCCATTCGTCCATCTTGGCGCGGCTGGGCACGTCCGCGGCACCGCTGCGCTCACGAAAACCTTCGTACACCGCGGCGCCGAAATGCAAGTCGCCGCTCAATTCCCGCAAGTCCTTTGCCAGCGTCTCACTGAACGCCTGCGTGCTGGCGGCGCCCGCATACCCTCCTTCGGCATTTTTCCTGGCGATCGCACTGCCGACCCGTTCGGCCACCGCTGGCTCGATGTAGTTCGCGTTCATTTTCACTACCAGTGTCTGCACGATTGCCGTGCGACCGGCCGCGTTCAATGCGGTATCCGCCGCCGCAAAGGCGGAAAACGACAACATGCCACCCAACACGACGCCCGCGACAAACTTCTTTCTACCTGACATACATTCCTCCAAGTTGGACTACGAATCGTTTGATCGTTGCGTAAGAAGTGCGCATGGCGCCCCCCCCGGGGAGCGTCATCGGATCGGCGCCTGGGCCGGCATGGCTGCATCATGCGGATTTCTCGTCGGGTGGTGTCGCGCCTCCGTCAGGGCGGGTATCCGGGAGCGGCCTGCCGTCGCGGATGCGCGCGCCGAAGGAGCGCGTCTCGAGTACGGCGATGGCCTGTTCGAGGCAGGCGGACAAGGGGAACGCCAGTTCCGCATCGAGGCTGTCGGCCGCGGATTTGGTTGCCTGCCAGCACACCCGCAGGCGCGGCAGCATTGCTTCGCCACCGGCGCTGAGGCGCACCACGCGCTGCCTGCCGTCTTCGCCGCCGGCGGCCACCGTCAACAAGCCCTTCTTCACCATCAAGGCCACTGTCTGGGTCGCGGCGGGCTGCGTGAGGCCGGCCAGGGCCGCCAGCTCTCCGACGGTCGCGCTCGGCTGCTCGGCCAGCACCCGCATCACCGGCGTGTAGCGCGGCCGGTAATCAAGCCCCGCTTCCACATAGGATTGTTCGACCGCTCCGTCCAGCAGTTCGATGAGATGTCGCAATTGCGTGCCAAGTCCAGGTTTCATGTGGCCATGGTAACACCATTTACATAAGAGCTTATATAAAATTGTTCTATATTTGCAAACTCTTGAAGCGCGCTGCCGTTTGACTGGTCACGGGCAAGGCGCGCTCGATGCTGCCGCGTGGAACTCAGGAAGATGGGAAGCCGATGGATCGTGTCGGGGCCTGAGTGGCCTGCCAGAAACCTGGCAGGCGATCTCGTCGCTGCTTGATCCAACGACGAGATCTTGTTTTACCTGGCAATGGCTTCGCTGCCACTGCATCGCCTACATTGCCGCCAAGTTATAAAGTGCCTCCAGGCGCGCGATTTTCAGCGCGGCAATTTATACCGAACCAGCAGTGTAGGCCCCTTGCCGCCGGATGGCGTCAGCAGTATCTCATCACCCGGCAGCATCTCTTCATACATCACCGTGCAACAGGTCGGCATCGAGTGGCCGCGCGCCGGATAAATGCCTACGTCGGTATGCAGGGTCGCGGCACGTACGTCCACGCTGGACTTGCCAGCCTTTCCTTCTTCTTGCAGCAGCTTGCGCAGTGCAGTGACGAAGTCCCCTTTGCTGAGCCTGGCAGGTGCCTGGCTGGCTTGCGGACGGACGGTAGCGTCGTTTTTCATGGTAGTGTCTTTCTGTGAGTACATTCCCGCACTATAACATTCGCCCCTGGCGCAACGCGACCAGGGGACCAAATGCGGACCTTCGGCGTTACGTCCGCATCCGAAGGCAGCAAGCTGCGGCCAAGTCTGGCGTGGCCAATTAAATGACAGTGTTTTCGCGTGACTTCAGCCAGTCCAGCTGCTAAATTTGCGCGCATTGCCATACTTGCGTTGTTGGCTTGTTGTGCCAGCTCAACGATAAGTACGGCTGTCGCAGCAACGTCGTCTCAGGAATGAATGGGATGTATGGTCAGCAATGCCAGTCCGGCAGAACGCTTCGACACCGCTTTGGTGACTTGGGTAGCCGCTTCTTGCCATCCATCGATGCCACCTGAGCGTAGGGTGCCGGAGCAGTCCAAGATCTACAGGGAAAGTAGCTACTCGCCAGCCACAATGACGGCCGATGCCGGCCAGAAGCGGACAGTCGGCAATTGACCAATTAAGCTTTACTCAGAAAGTCAGCATGTCTCACCGTGATCCTTTTGATGTTATTTCATCCGCCGTTGATCTGGATGATCCGGTAGAGCACGGTGATGCTCAACGCTTTATGGTTAACGCCCTGGCTCGGGTGATCGAATGTCTACCCGTTACCGCGCAGTCTTCTGTTTTGGCTGCTAAACGATATCTTGAGGGCGCGGCAACGGATAGCGAGGCCTTAGCTGTCCGGGTGAGGCTTTGGGAGACCATCCGAGGACGCGATATGTCGGATGACCCTGAGGTGTTGCGTATCAGAACCACGATTTGTGCGCTGCACGGCATGGACGCTGAAGCACCTTACGACAAGTTGGAATACTTTCTGTTTTTTTGGGAGCGCAGCGGCTTAAGCATGGTCGAGCTAGCTGGAGCTATGTTCGACACATACGGCGTTGTTTATCACGACGCTTAATCGGCTGCGGTGGCATATGTCGAATGCGTCAGATCTATGTCTGCTTCGGGGCGAAAGCAGACGTACGCGACGGCCAGGCACGGGATGGCGAACGTGTTCCTGGCGGGACTGGCTCCACGGCTCAAGCAATGCTGCCCGATGGCGTCAGCGGCTCACCTTTCAGCACAGCCGGATTACGGCCCTGCTAATCCGCCCTGCGCGCCACCCGTGCCACCACCAGCTCGATCAGCTCCGCGATCAAGGGACGGAAGGCAGTGGCGCTGCCGCCCTGCCCCAGCATGACGGTGCGCGTGGTGAGGTGCGAGAAGACGGCGTCGAACAGGATTTGCGGCAAATTGGAAAACGAAGTGTCGGGCGCGATGCGGCCCTGGGCGCGCTGCTGTTCCAGCAGGCGCAGGATCAGCGCGTGCCACACTTGCGGACCATGCTCGTACCAGGTCAGGCCCACGGCCGGCACGGCGGCGGCGCCCGTGACGACGAGGCGGTAGAAATCCACGTGGCGGGGGCTGGTGACGACGGCCACCAGTTCGTCGAGGATCAGCTGCAAGCCCTGTTCCAGGCCCGCTTGCGAGGTATCGAGACGGCGCAGGTCGATGATGAAATCGGCGCACAGGTATTCGACCACGGCCACCAGCAACTCCTGCTTGCTGCCAAAGTAGCGGTAGGCCGTGGCTTTCGAGCCGCCCGCCTCGGCCACGATGGCGTCCATGCTGACTCCGTCGTAGCCGGAGGCGAGGAAGAGGTCTGCCGCCGCCGCCAGCAGCTTGCGCCGCCGCTCCTCGCTTCGGGTACTCGGGGAAGCTGGAACGGTGCGCAACTGGGGCATGAAGCAAACTCTTACTGTGTCTTGGGAAGCGCGTATGCTATCACGTAATCCCCGCGGTCCGGGCTCTGGCGGGCGCCGCCCGCCACCACCACGACGTACTGGCGGCCCGAGACTGGCGACACATACGTCATCGGCGTGCCTTGCGAACCGACGGGCATGCGCGCCTTCCACACTTCACGGCCGCTGGCGATATCCATGGCGCGCAGATAGTAATCCTGCGTGCCCGCATAAAACACCAGGCCCGACGCCGTGCTCATGCCGCCGCCCAGGGTCGGCATGCCCAGCGGAACGGGCAGCCGCGCGCGCACGCCGTTGATGACGGCATCCTGCACCGTGCCGGCCGGACGCTCCCACACTTTCGTGCGGGTCTTGAGGTCGATGGCGGCAAACACGCCCCAGGGCGGACTTTGGCAGGGAATGCCCAGCGGCGAATTGAAGGCCTTGTGGTCGATGACGAACGGCGTGCCATCCATCGGATAGGTGCTGCCCACGCCGTGGCCCGACGTCAGCTTGGCCACGTCCACCGTTTCGCGCGGCACCAGCCTGACCACCTGCGGCATGCGGATATCGTTGACGAACATATAGCCATTGCTTTCATCGACTGCCGCGCCGCCCCAGTTGAAGCCACCGTAGTAGCCCGGGTAGATCAGCGTCTCCCTGGTACTTGGCGCCGTGAACTCGCCCTGGTAATTGAGCTTGCGGAAGCTGATGCGGCACGCCAGCTGGTCGAAGAAGGTGGCGCCCCACATGTCGCGCTCCGTCAGCGTTTCCGCACCGAGGGCCGGCATGCCGGTGGAGTATGGCTGCGTTCTGGATACCCAGTCGCCGGCCGCGTGCTCCTGCGGCACGGCTTTTTCGATGACTTCGGCGATCGGCTTGCCCGTGCGGCGGTCCAGCATGAAGATCTGGCCGCGCTTGGTCAGTTGCACCAGTGCGGGGATCTTGCCGCCCTTGCCGTCCGGGACGTCGTACAGGGCCGGCTGCGCGGCCACGTCGTAATCCCAGATGTCGTGGTGAACGGTTTGATATGTCCAGCGCTCGCGGCCCGTGGCCATGTCGAGGGCGACGATGGCCGACGCATATTTTTCCGTCAGCGGCGGGCGCTTGCCGCCCCAGAAGTCGGGCTGCTCGTTCCCCGTCGGCAGGTAGACCAGGCCCAGCGCATCGTCGAACGCGGGCGTGGACCACATGTTCGGCGTGCTGCGCGTGTAGGTCTGCCCTTCCGGCGGCAGTTTGGTGATGGCCGGATTGCCCAGGTCCCAGGCCCACACCAGTTCCCCCGTGTCGGCGCTGTAGGCGCGCACGACGCCCGATGGTTCATCGGTCGAGCGGCCATCGAAGACCCAGCCGCCGAGGATGATCAGGTTGCGCGCCACCGTCGGCGCGGACGTGTAGGCGTAGTACGGCACGTTCATCTTGACCTTGCCCATGCCGACGGTCAGGTCGACGGAGCCGTTGTCGCCGAAGCCCTCGCACTGCTTGCCCGTCTGCGCGTCGATCTGAATCAGGCGCGCATCCATGGTCACTTGCACGATGCGCTTGGCGCACGCGCCCGCCAGCGGCGCGCTGGCCGCCTGCATGCCCTCGAAATGAAACGGCTTTGTCACCTTGGCCGGCTCGTAGTAGCCGACACCGCGGCAGCGGTTCCACGTCTTGGTATTGACCGGCTTGGGATCGAAGGTCCAGCGCTCCTTGCCCGTATCCGCGTCGAGCGCGATGACCTTGCTCGTTGGCGTGCACGTGTAGATGGTGTCGCCGATCTGCAGCGGCGTGTTCTGCGATTCGGACGCGTCCTCGGCCAGCTCGCCCGTGCGGTAGGTCCAGGCCACTTGCAGCTTGCCGGCATTCTGCCTGTCGATCTGCGTGTACGGCGCGAAGCGCGTGCCCTTCGGCCCATAGCCATAATGCGCCCAGTTGGCGCTGCCGTCATTGATGGCTGTCACGCCATCCTGCTGCGGCTGCACCGTGGCTTCCGTCACGCCGTGCGGCTTGAACATGGCAGCGAAACCAGCCACCAGCACGACGGCAAACAGGGCCGCGAAGCCGCGCGACTGCCCATTGTGCTTGCGGCCTGCCAGCCATGGATGCAGCAAGGCGGCCACCAGGCCGATGACGAGGAACGGCGCCACGCGCGGCACCATGGGCCAGAAGGCGAAGCCGATTTCCCACACGGCCCAGGCCAGCGTCGCGATGACCAGCGCGGCGACGATGCCGCTGGCCAGCGGCTTGCGGCGCAAATACAGCACGCCGGCGAACAGCAGGCCGAGGCCGGCCAGCAGGTAGTAGCAGGAACCGCCGAGGGTAATCAATTCAATGCCGCCCGCCGCCAGGGCCAGGCCGGAAAATCCAAGAAAAATGCCAAAAACCGTCAGGGCAAGCCGCTTGCCCCTGAAGACAGCCGGGATCGCCGGCGCTCCGTTATTTACTGAAGTGTCCATTTTTTATCCATGACGCCTCCCCTGCCCAGGCCAACACGCCGGAGATGGCTGATTTTTTAAATCTACGTAGTGAAACTGTACTGTACGGTTTCATTTTATGCCGATTTTTGACGCAAGGAAAGAAAAATTGATGTCGGAGCTTGATTTTTGGCGGGGATGGGATGATTTGGTGGGGATCTCGGATTAAGGGGTCAGACTCGATGGGTCTGACCCCAGCCTTGTGCGTCGCTCGGAGTATCCAATGATGCTCAGGGCTCAGCACCGGAAAAGCTGGGGTCGGACCCGACGGGTCCGACCCCTTGTCAAATTACTCAGCCAGCGATGCCATATCAATCACAAAACGATATCTGACATCGCTTTTCACCACGCGCTCGAACGCCTCATTGATATCCTGGATGCGGATGATTTCGATGTCCGACACAATATTGTGCTTGCCGCAGAAATCCAGCATTTCCTGGGTTTCCTTGATCGAGCCGATCATGGAACCGGACAGGCTGCGGCGCGCGCCCACCAGGCCGAAGGCGCTGATCGGCGGCACGGCGCCGTCCGGGATGCCGACGATGACCATGCTGCCATCGACCTTCAGCAGGTTGATGTACTGGTTCCAGTCGATGGACGCGCCCACCGTGCAGATGATCAGGTCGAAGGTGCCGGCCAGTTTGCTGAAGGTTTCCGCGTCATTGGTGGCGTAGTAGTGATTGGCGCCCAGGCGCAGGCCGTCTTCGCGCTTCGACAGGGTCTGGCTCAGCACCGTCACTTCGGCGCCCATGGCGTGGGCGATCTTGACGCCCATGTGGCCCAGGCCACCCATGCCCAGGATGGCGACCTGCTTGCCAGGGCCGGCCTTCCAGTGGTTCAGCGGCGAATACAGAGTGATGCCGGCGCACAGCAGCGGCGCGGCCGCATCCAGCGGCAGGTTGTCGGGAATCGACAGCACATAGCCTTCCTTGACGACGATGCTGTCCGAATAGCCGCCCTGCGTGGCCGTCTTGCCGTCCGCTTCCAGGCCATTGTAGGTCTGGATCAGGCCGGGCATGTACTGTTCCAGGTCCACGTTGCGCGTCTTGCAAGTGGTGCAGGAATCGACGAAGCAGCCCACGCCCACGTGGTCGCCCACCTTGAACTTGCTGACGTTGGCGCCGACGGCCGTGACGACGCCGGCGATTTCATGGCCGGGCACCATCGGGAAGGCGGCGCCGCCCCATTCGTCGCGCGCCTGGTGGATGTCGGAATGGCACACGCCACAGTATTTGATCGAGATGGCCACGTCGTCTTCGCGCGGGGCGCGGCGCTCGAACGTGAACGGTTGCAGTGCGGAAGTCGGGCCCAGTGCGGCGTAGCCTTTGGCGATGGTGGTCATGAAAACTCCTGTATCTATATGTGTGTGGCGAGGGGTGACGCGTGCCATGCATGCGATTGCACAAGTGTGCCCGAGATGCCGGCCCGCCGTTACCGCGATCCTGCAAGACCTTTGCACGATCCTCCAAATCTGCGTAAGATCAAGCCCTGCCCTCCCTCGCCTCACGCATACTGCCACCCATGCCTACCTTACTCCTGCCCCAAGACGAAATCGCCGCCCTGATCAGCCGCCACGCGCCGCGCAACGGCGACTACGCGACGGCCATCGGCAACCTCACCTTCCACCGCCAGTCGTCCGTCACGGAATCGCTGTTCCATGCGGCGCGCCCCAGCGTGGCCATCATCGCGCAGGGGGCGAAAGACGTCACCCTGGGCAGCGAGACTTTCCATTACAGCCGCATGCAATACCTGCTGACCTCCGTCGACTTGCCGGTGCAGGTGCGCGTGGCGCAAGCGAGCGAAGAACAGCCGCACCTGTGCGTGGTGCTGGGCATCGACATCGCCGACGTGGCCGCGCTGCTCGACAGCGAAAGCGCAAGCGCGGCACAACAGAAAATCCTGCCCGCCACGCGCGGCATTTCCGTCAGCGACGTGTCGGCCGAGCTGCTCGATGCCATGCTGCGCCTCGTGCGCCTGCTCGACAAACCGGAGGAAATCGCCGCGCTGGCGCCCTTGATCCGCCGCGAGCTGACCTACCGCCTGCTGAACGGCCCCGTCGGCGCGCGCCTGCGCCACATGGCGCTGGCCAGCAGCCAGTCGCACCAGGTGGGGCAAGCCATCGACTGGATCAAGCACCATTACGCGCAGCCGCTGCGCATCGAGCACCTGGCCGGCATGGCGAACATGAGCATGTCCTCGCTGCACCACCACTTCAAGGCGATTACCGCCATGACGCCGATGCAGTACCAGAAGCTGCTGCGCCTGCAGGAAGCGCGGCGCTTGATGCTGGTCGAGCAGATCGACGCGGGCACGGCCGGCTACCGCGTCGGCTACGCCAGCGAATCGCAGTTCAGCCGCGAATACAGCCGCCAGTTCGGCCGCGCGCCCATGCGCGACGTGGGCCAGGTGCGGGCGCAGCTGAGTGGCACGGGCACGGCCTATTCCGTCTTGCCGTAGCCGCCGCCGCCCGGCGTCTCGATGACGAACACGTCGCCCGGCAGCATGTCGGTCTTGCCGATATGCGCCAGGTGCTCCAGCGTGCCGTCAGCGCGCTCCACGTAATTGCGCCCCAGCGCACCCGGCGCGCCGCCGGCCATGCCGAACGGCGGATAAATGCGGTTGTTCGACAGGATCGCCGCCGTCATCGCTTCCAGGAAGCGCACGCGGCGCACCCCGCCATTGCCGCCGTGCCAGCGCCCCGCCCCGCCCGATCCGGCGCGGATGCTGTAGCTGTCGAGGCGCACGGGGAAGCGCCACTCGAGGATTTCCGGGTCCGTCAGGCGCGAATTGGTCATGTTCGTCTGCACCACGTCCGTGCCGTCGAAGCCGGGGCCCGCGCCGGCGCCGCCCGATATCGTCTCATAGTACTGGTATTTGGCGTTGCCGAACGTGAAATTGTTCATCGTGCCCTGCGATGCCGCCATGGCCCCCAGCGCGCCATACAGGGCGTTCGTGATGCAGGTCGAGGTTTCCACGTTGCCCGAGACGACGGACGCCGGATACTGCGGGTTGAGCATGGAGCCGGGCGGGATGATCACGGTCAAAGGTTTCAGACAGCCCGCGTTCAGGGGAATCTCGTCGTCGACCAGGGTGCGGAACACGTACAGCACGGCCGCCATGCAGACGGCGGACGGCGCATTGAAGTTGTTCGGCAACTGGGCGGACGTTCCCGTGAAATCGATGGTGGCGCTGCGCTGCGCTGCGTCGACCCTGATCGCCACGTTGATGCGCGCGCCGTTATCCAGGTCCAGCGCGTAGCTGCCATCCTTCAGGGTCGTGATGACCCGGCGCACGGCTTCTTCGGCATTGTCCTGCACGTGGCCCATGTAGGCTTGCACGACCTCGATGCCGAAATGCGCGACCATCTTGTGCAGTTCCTCGGCCCCCTTCTGGTTGGCCGCCACCTGGGCACGCAGGTCGGCCAGGTTCTGTTCGGGATTGCGGGCCGGCCAGCTGGCGCCCGCCAGCAGGGCCAGTGTCTCGTCTTCGCGCATCACGCCCGTGGCGCCGTCGACCAGCTTGAAATTGTCGATCAACACGCCCTCTTCCTCGATGCGCATGGAATCGGGCGGCATCGAGCCGGGCGTGGTGCCGCCGATATCGGCATGGTGGCCGCGCGAACCGACGTAGAACAGGATGGATTCTCCCTTTTCATCGAAGACGGGCGACATCACCGTCACGTCGGGCAAATGCGTGCCGCCGTGGTACGGGTCGTTCAGCATGAAGACGTCGCCCGGCCGCATGGCGCCCGCATTGCGCGTCATGACGGTGCGGATGCTCTCGCCCATGGACCCCAGGTGCACGGGCATGTGCGGCGCATTGGCGATCAAGTGGCCTTGCGCATCGAAGATGGCGCAGCTGAAATCGAGCCGCTCCTTGATGTTGACGGAATGGGCCGTATTCTGCAGGCGCAGGCCCATCTGCTCGGCAATCGACATGAACAGGTTGTTGAAGATTTCCAGCATCACGGGGTCCGCATTGGTCCCGATGGCGCGCCGCTCCGGCAAGGCGGCCACCCTGCGCAAGATCAAATGGCCATGCGCCGTGACGTCCGCGCGCCAGCCCGGTTCGATGACGGTGGTGGCATTGGCGTCGCTGACGATGGCCGGGCCGTCGATGGCATCGCCGGGGCGCAGGCTGTCTGCCGCATACAGGCCGCTGTCGCGCCACGCGCCGGCGCAGTACATGCCCACCGTCTGCGCGGGCGCCAGCGTGCCTGCGCGGGGCGTATGGGCCGGCATGGCCGCTTGCGGCGCATCGGAAGCGCCGATGGCTTCCACGGAGATCGCCTCGACGATCAGCGCGCGCGCCGGCATCAAAAAGGAAAAGCGTTTTTTATACGCCGCTTCGAACTGCGCCTGCATGCCGGCGACCGTATCGAACAGCACGACGAGAGCCGAATCCGTGCCTTCGTAGCGCAGGTGCACGCGCGACACCAGCGCGATGCGCTCCCCTGCCACGCCCTGGCGCAGCAAGTCGCCCCGCGCCAGTGCGCCCAGTTGCGCGAAATCGGTATCCAGTTGCGTGCCCAGGGGCGCCTCGATGGCTTGCTCGCGCATGGCGCTCTGGTCGGCCAGGCCCATGCCGTAGGCCGACATCACGCCCGCCAGGCTGTGGATGAAGACCGTGCGCATGCCCAGCGCATCGGCCACCAGGCAGGCGTGCTGGCCGCCCGCGCCGCCAAAGCTGGTCAGTGTGTATTCCGTGACGTCGTGGCCCCGCTGCACGGAAATCTGCTTGATGGCGTTGGCCATGTTCCCCACCGCGATGGCGATATAGCCTTCGGCCACCTGCTCCGGCGTCGAGTTCACCGTGCGCGCCAGCGCTTCGAACTGGGCGCGCACCGTGGCCACGTCCAGCGTCTCGTTGGCATCGGGGCCGAAGACGCGGGGGAAGAACGCGGGCTGCAGCTTGCCCAGCATGACGTTGCAGTCGGTGACGGCCAGCGGGCCGCCGCGCCGGTAGCTGGCGGGGCCGGGATTGGCGCCCGCGCTGTCCGGCCCCACCTTGTAGCGGGCGCCGTCGAAGTGCAGGATGGAGCCGCCGCCCGCGGCCACCGTGTGGATGCTCATCATGGGCGCGCGCATGCGCACGCCGGCGATCTGCGTCTCGAACACGCGTTCGAATTCGCCCGCGTAATGCGACACGTCGGTCGAGGTGCCGCCCATGTCGAAACCGATGACTTTATCGAACCCGGCCAGCGCGCTGGCGCGCACCATGCCGACGATGCCGCCGGCAGGGCCGGACAGGATGCTGTCCTTGCCCTGGAAGGCGCGTGCATCCGTCAAGCCGCCGTTCGACTGCATGAATTGCAGGTGCACGCCGGGCAGCTCCATCGCCAGCTGGTCGACATAGCGGCGCAGGATGGGCGACAGATAGGCGTCGACCACCGTGGTGTCGCCGCGCGCCACCAGTTTCATCATGGGGCTGACCTCGTGCGACACGGACACCTGCGTAAAACCGGCCGCGCGCGCCAGCTGCGCCAGCCGCGCCTCGTGCGCGTGGTAACGGTAGCCGTGCATCAGCACGATCGCGATGGCGCGCACGCCGCGCGCATAGGCCTGGTCCAGCGCGGCGCGCGCGGCCGCCTCGTCGAGCGGCGTCACGACGTCGCCATGGGCGCCCACCCTTTCATCGATCTCGATCACGTCGCCATACAGCAGTTCCGGCAGGATGATCTGGCGCGCAAACAGCTGCGGGCGGTTCTGGTAGGCGATGCGCAAGGCGTCGCGAAAACCGCGCGTGATGGCCAGCACGGTGGGCTCGCCCTTGCGTTCGAGCAGCGCATTGGTGGCCACCGTCGTGCCCATCTTGATGGCGCCCACCTGTTCCACGGGCAGCGGCGCTTCGAGCGCAAGGCCCATCAGCTGGCGCATGCCGGCCAGCGCCGCGTCGCGGTACTGGCCCGGGTTTTCCGACAGCAGCTTGAAGGTGGCCAGGCTGCCATCGGGACGGCGCGCCACGATGTCCGTAAAGGTGCCGCCCCGGTCGATCCAGAATTGCCAGTCCATCGCCTTGCCCCCGCGCTTATGTGAGATGGCTATTGTAGCCGCCAAACAGGGGCGCGTTTCAGGCGTGCGCACCTTGCCTTTCGCCCGCTTCGGCCTTATGTTGAAGGCATGCTGACTAACGGAACACGCTCCATGCCCCTGATCGACTCTGCAACACCGCTGTACTCCATCGCCGAACTGCGCGCCATCGAACAAGCGGCCATGCAAGACCTGCCGCAAGGGCTGCTGATGCAGCGCGCGGGCCAGGCGGCCGCCAGTGCGGCCCTGAAGCTGCTGCACGCCCGGGAAGATGGCGACGGCGCGGGCCACCGGCGCGTGCTGGTGCTGGCCGGCCCCGGCGACAACGGCGGCGATGCGCTGGAAGCGGCCGCGCACCTGGCCGGCAGCGGCACCGAGGTGCTCGTCTGGCTGGCCCCCGAGGCGCAAGCCACGTCGCCCGAGCGCGAACAGGCCCTGAGCCGCGCGCGCAACAGCACGGCGCGCTTCATGGAAGCGGCAACTTCGATGGCGTCGGCGGCAGTGGGCGCGGCGCCATGGCATCTCGTCATCGATGGCCTGTTCGGCATCGGCGCGTCGCGTCCCCTGGCCGGCGAATGCCGCGACATGGCGCAGCTGGTCAACAATCTCGATTGCCCCGTGCTGGCGCTCGACGTGCCCAGCGGCCTGCACGCGGACACGGGCGCCATCGATGGCGTCGCCATCCGCGCCACGCAGACGCTCACCTTCATCGGCGACAAGCCGGGCCTGCACACGGCAAACGGACGCGATCATGCGGGCGAAGTGGAAGTGGCCGCGCTGGCCATCGATCCTGCCCTGCTGCCGCAGGCCAGGGCGCAGCTGAACGGCCTGCACCTGTTCGCCCGCCAGCTGCAGCCACGCCGGCAAAATACGCACAAGGGCAGCTACGGCAGCGTGGCCATCATCGGCGGCGCGCAAGGCATGGCCGGCGCCCCCATCCTGGCCGCGCGCACGGCCCTGCATGCGGGCGCGGGAAGAGTGTATATCGCGTTTCCCGACGCACCGCCCGCCTTCGACAGCGGCCAGCCGGAGCTGATGTGCCGGCACGCCAGGGACGTGGATTTCTCGGGCCTGCACTTCGCCGCGCTGGTGGCGGGACCCGGCCTCGGCGACAAGGCCGATACGGTGGAACTGCTGCAGCGTGCCATCGACAGCGACAGCCCCCTGCTGCTGGACGCCGATGCGCTGAACCTGATGGCGGCCGAGCCGGAACTGCAATCGGCGCTGGCCGTGCGCACGGGCGCGGGGGCGACGATATTGACCCCGCATCCGCTGGAAGCGGCGCGCCTGCTCGACATGACGGTGGCCGAGGTGCAGGCCGACCGCCTGGGCGCGGCGCGCCAGCTGGCGGCGCAACTGGGCGTGATCGTGGTATTAAAAGGTTCCGGCACGGTGATCGCCGCGCAGGATGGCAGCGTCGTCATCAACAACACGGGCGGTCCCGCGCTGGCGACGGCCGGCACGGGCGACGTATTGTCCGGCCTGTGCGGCAGCCTGCTGGCGCAAGGCTGGCCGGAATGGGAAGCGGCGCTTGGCGCCGTGTGGCTGCACGGCGCGGCGGCCAATGCGCTGGTGGCGGCAGGCAGCGGCCCGATCGGGCTGACGGCCGGGGAATTGATACCGGCGATACGCAAGTTGATCAATGCCTTGTCGGTGTAATCACGACGTATGACAAGGAATGTCACGACGCCTCACAGCAAGCAGGTCGGATTAGCGCGTCAGCGCGTAATCCGACAATCAGCAGCACCAATCACACCAGCCTGCCCGCCGCAATCGTAATCGTGCGCCCGCAACGGGCCGCGATCGAGCTGTCATGCGTGACGAGCACCAGGGTCGAGCCCCGTTCGCGGTTCAGCTCGAACATCAGCTGGATCACGGCTTCGCCCGTGGCGGCATCGAGGCTGCCCGTCGGCTCGTCGGCGAACAGCAGCGGCGGCTCCGTGACGAAGGCGCGGGCCAGTGCCACGCGCTGCTGTTCGCCGCCGGACAGGTATTTCGGATAATGCTTCAGGCGGCTGCCCAGGTTGACCCTGCCCAGCATGGCTTGCGCCTTTTCCTTCGCGTCCGGGTCGCCGCGCAATTCCAGCGGCAGCATGACGTTTTCCAGCGCCGTCAGGTGGGCCAGCAGCTGGAAGGACTGGAATACGAAACCAAGCTTTTCCTTGCGGAAACCGGCGCGGCCGTCTTCATCGAGGGCAAAGATATCCGTGCCGTCGAGTATCACCTTGCCATCGCTGGGCGTGTCCAGGCCGGCCAATAAACCGAGCAAGGTGGACTTGCCGGAACCGGAGGCGCCGACGATGGCCAGCGTCTCTGCCGTTTGCACGGTAAAATCGACTTGATGCAGGATGGTCAGCTCACCATCGGCATCGGGTACGCGCTTGGCCAGCTGGACCACTTCGATGGCCGGCTGGGCATTTTGGCTGTTGGGTGCGGCGGGCCGCTGGGCCGCTGCGTCGGACGGGAGAAAACTGGTGGAAGTCGCTTTAGGGAATTCGGGCATGCTGATCTATCTTAAAAAATTTCGTGAACAAATAAGTGTCAAGGGCAGCAGCCGCATGCGGCGGCGCGCGCTGTCCCTGCTTCCTGCGGCAGCCCTGCTGCTGGTATCGAGCATGACGAACGCCTATTCTGCACCAAAAACGCTGCTGGTGCTCGGCGATAGCCTGTCGGCCGAATATGGGCTGGCACGGGGCACGGGCTGGGTGGCGCTGCTGGAACAGCGGCTGCAGGCGCAAAAGAACGATACGCGCATCGTCAACGCCAGCATCAGCGGCGAAACCACCAGCGGCGGCCGCGCGCGCCTGCCCGCCCTGCTGACCAGGCACCGGCCCGACGTCGTGCTGATCGAGCTGGGCGCGAACGACGGCTTGCGCGGCTTGCCCGTGGCGGCCGCCGAAGCGAATCTGCGCGCCATGGGCGAGGCGGCCAAGAAATCGGGCGCGCAGGTGGTGCTGGTGGGCATGCGCATGCCGCCCAACTATGGCCGCGCCTACGGCGAGCAGTTTTATGGCGTGTACGGCAAGCTGGCCAGGGAATGGAAGGCGCCGCTGGTGCCCTTCATGTTCGAAGGCATCGCCGACCAGCCGCAGCTGTTCCAGGCCGACCGCATGCACCCGAATGCGCTGGCCCATCCCACCATCCTGAAAAACATCTGGCCACAGCTGGCGCCGTTGCTGAAAGCCAAGTAGTCCACGCATTCTGCAGACAAAAAAAATAGCCGCTCGAGAGCGGCTATTTTTATGCGTGGAAACTAAATCTTATGGTGCTTCCGGCGCTGCGGCGACTGGGGCGGTGACCGGTTTGACGATCTTCACCTTGGCCTTGGCTTTCAGGTACTCGACGTAATCGAACATTTCCTGTTGCGCCAGGATGCCGCTGATCTGGTCTTTCTCTTGCTGGCGGCGCGCCGCGTCGACTTGCGCCGGCTGCTGCACCTTGCCGATGCGGTAGATGCCATAGCCCAGGGCCGGCAGGTCCACGCCCACATACGCTGGCAGCTTGCTCGTGTCGGCTTTCATCACTTGCGCGATGGCGGCGCGGTTGATACCGTCCAGCTTGCTGCGCGACACCCATTGCGCTGCGCCGAAACCGGTGGCATCGCCCGACGCTTTCAAGGCGGCCAGCTTGGTCTCGCCCGCTTTCTTGGCCAGCTTTTCCGCTTCTTCCAGGGTCACGCGCTGACGGATCATCGCTTCGACTTCGGCCAGCGGACGCTTGGTTGCCGGCTTGAATTCCACCACGCGGCCAGCGATCAGCACGTTAGGTGCGACGGTCACGGCTTCCGTGTTGCGCTTGTCTTTCAGTGCATCGTTCGAGAAGATGGCGGCCAGGAACTTGGCGTTGTTGAACGGCGCCTTGCCCAGTGCCGGCGACGGCGTGCGCGACAGGTTGGCGACGGTTTCCACTTTCAGCTTCAGCTTGTCGGCCACCGGCTTCAGGCTGTCCGATTGCTCGTAGACCGTATTGGTGAACGTTTCCGCCATTTCCGAGTATTTCTTGGCAGCAAATTGCTTGCGCAGGTCGGCCGTGATTTCGCCGCGCACTTCGTCCAGCGCCTTCACGTGCTGTGGCTTGAGCGAGGTGACGGTCAGGATGTGGTAGCCGAAGTCGGAAGTGACGACGTCGCTGATTTCGCCCTGCTTGAGTTTTGAAACAGCGTTCAGCATCGGTGCAGGCAAGCCATCCTTGCCAATCACGCCCAGGTCGCCGCCCTGCTCCGCGGACGCCGGATCTTCCGACTTGGCCTTGGCCACGGCGGCAAAGCTGGCAGGCGCCTTGCGCACGTCAGCCAGGATGGCTTCGGCCTTGGCCTTGGCAGCTGCCTTGTCGGCGGCCGATGCGTCTTTCTTGACGGCTACGAGGATGTGGCTGGCCTGACGCGCTTCTTCCGTCGTGTAGGCTTTCTGGTTCTTCGCGTAGTAGCTGGTCACGTCGGCGTCGGTGACGTCAACTTGCTCGCTGGCAGCGCTGTCATCCAGCACGACGTATTCGACCTTGGCTTGTTCCGGGATTTCAAAGAACTTGCTGTTCTTGTCATAGAAAGCCTTGATCATGGCGTCCGTCACTTTGACTTCCGCCACGTACTGGGCGATTGGCAGCAGCAGTTCCTGCACTTCACGCTCTTCCGAGGTGATGTCGGACAAGCGCTTGGTGACGGTGCCCGGCGCGAAGGCCGTGCCTTGCACGGCGCCCGCCAGTTGCTGCAGGGCCATGTCGCTGCGGCGGCGCGCATCGTACATTTGCGGCGTCATGCCTTGGGCGGCCAGCATGGCCTTGTAGCGTTCCAGGTCGAATTTACCGTCCGGCAAGGTCAAGCCTGGGATTTCCAGCACTTCCTTTTGCAGCGCGGCATCGCTGATGACCAGGTGGCTGCGACCCACTTCGGCGGCCACGGCGCGCTCGGCGATCAGGTTGTCGAGGATGCTCTGGCGCGCTTCCGGCGTGTCAAACATTTTCTGGTCGAACTGCTCGCCCATCATCTGGCGGTAGCGGTCGATCTGCTGGCGTTGCGCTTCTTCATATTGTTGCTGCGTAACGACCTGGTCGCCGACCTTGGCGATGGTGTTCGCGCCATCGCCGAAGCTTTGGTAGCCGCTGATACCGACCAGTGCAAAAGACGGGACGATGACCAGCATCAAGAGAAACTGCATCAAGCGTCGATGGGTACGAATAAATTCAAACATGGTCAGCCAATTCGGGATGAGTGGATCACTATAAAAAAAGGCGAACATGCGTTCGCCTTGATTTCTTCGGCGGAATGGACGGGACAGATGTCCACTTCCCCTTTAGATTCAACAACTTGGCGCTGGAACTAAAGCAGGATTCTGACGCCCAAGCCATTATCTCCTGATTCTACAATGCCCATAGCGCTATAGCAAGAGTAAATCAGGGCGCGCGCCCTGCCCTGGCGCCGCATGGTCGGCAAGGCGACAGCCTGGACATTAAACATGGCAAAGCTTAAAGCGGATTTAAATACGCGCGGGCCATTCGTAAAAGCACGGTGGCAGAATTAAAACGAGGTGCGCAAAGATAATCGGGCGCATAAAAGAAAAACCCGCGCTACTTATTCAGCAGCGCGGGCTTCTATATTCTGGCGGAGCGGACGGGACTCGAACCCGCGACCCCCGACGTGACAGGCCGGTATTCTAACCAACTGAACTACCACTCCTTGAGAGCGTATTTTTTGGCGGAGCGGACGGGACTCGAACCCGCGACCTCCGACGTGACAGGCCGGCATTCTAACCAACTGAACTACCACTCCGAAAAATACACAGTACTACTTGCATTTGTATCCAGGGTTGCGATTCGTAGAACTTCAACCCTGAAATCGCGGCACCCGGAGGCGCCGCCAAATGTTTCCGGTGATTGTCACCTCACCGAAGTCCGTTAGTTTACAGCATCCTTCAAAGCTTTACCAGCTTTAAATTTTGGAACTTTTGCAGCTTCGATCGTGATCGCTTCTTTGGTACGCGGATTGCGGCCGGTACGCTCAGCGCGTTCGCTGACCGAGAAAGTGCCAAAACCAACCAGCGTCACGCTGTCGTTGTTTTTCAAAGTTTCCGTCACGCCGCCGATAACAGCGTCGAGTGCGCGCGCAGCGGCGGCTTTGGAAATGTCAGCTTTTTCAGCAATGTGGTCGATCAATTCAGTCTTGTTCACTAGCATCCCCAATTACAAAGGTATAAAACGTTTACCGTATCGTTGCGGCACTTTTGGCACCACAGCTGTCCGGCGAAAAAAATGTGCAGGCGTATTAAACAAGCCACACTGTATATGTGTCAAGCGCTTTGGGGGCGCAATTCACGTTTCAATATAAAACAAGCGCTCTAAAAGCGCTTGTTTGGGGAAAACAGGGGTAAAACGTTAGTGTTTTACTACCTCGCCGGCCGCGTCAGGCTTGGCTGCCGCGGCGGCGACAGCCTCCACTGCAACCACTTCCGCCAGCGGTTCAGGCAAGCGTTCGAGGGCGATTTCCAGCACTTTGTCGATCCAGCGCACGGGAACGATCTCCAGTTTGTTCTTGACGTTGTCCGGAATGTCGGCCAGGTCTTTCACGTTTTGCTCTGGAATCAGGACCGTCTTGATGCCGCCGCGATGGGCCGCCAGCAGCTTTTCTTTCAGGCCGCCGATCGGCAATACTTCGCCGCGCAAAGTGATCTCGCCCGTCATCGCCACGTCGGCACGCACGGGGATGCCCGTGAAGACCGACACCATCGCCACCGTCATGGCAGCGCCAGCCGAAGGACCGTCCTTCGGTGTCGCGCCTTCCGGCACGTGGATGTGGATGTCGCTCTTCTCGAACACGTCCGCCTTGATGCCCAGGCGCTGTGCCCGGCTGCGCACCACCGTGCGGGCTGCCTCGATCGACTCTTTCATGACGTCGCCCAGGGTACCCGTGCGGATCACGCCGCCCTTGCCCGGCATCGACACGGCTTCGATGGTCAGCAGATCGCCGCCCACTTCCGTCCATGCCAGACCGACCACCTGGCCCACCTGGTTTTCTTTCTCTGCGACACCGAAATCATAGCGGCGCACGCCGAGGAATTTATCCAGGTTCTTCGAGTTGACGATGACTTTCTTGTCGGATTTCTTCAACAGCAGCATCTTGACCACCTTGCGGCAGATCTTCGACACTTCACGCTCGAGCGAACGCACACCGGCTTCCCGCGTGTAGTAGCGGATGATGTCGCGCAAGGCCGACTCGGCCACCGAGATTTCCTCTTCCTTCAAGCCATTGTTCTTGATCTGCTTCGGCAGCAGATAACGCTGCGCGATGCTGGTCTTTTCATCTTCCGTGTAACCGGACAGACGGATCACTTCCATGCGGTCGAGCAAGGCTGGCGGAATATTGTACGAGTTCGACGTGGCCACGAACATCACGTCGGAGAGGTCGAAATCGACTTCGATGTAATGGTCGGAGAACGTGTGGTTCTGTTCCGGATCGAGCACTTCCAGCAGGGCCGACGATGGGTCGCCACGGAAATCGGCGCCCATCTTGTCGACTTCATCGAGCAGGAACAAAGGATTGCGCACGCCGACCTTCGACAGCGATTGCAATATCTTGCCCGGCATCGAGCCGATGTAGGTGCGGCGGTGGCCGCGGATCTCGGCTTCGTCGCGCACGCCGCCCAGGGCCATGCGCACGAACTTGCGGTTCGTCGCGCGGGCGATGGACTGGCCCAGCGAAGTCTTGCCGACACCCGGAGGACCGACGAAGCACAGGATGGGCGCTTTCAGCTTGTCGACGCGCTGTTGCACCGCGAGGTATTCCAGGATGCGTTCCTTGACCTTGTCGAGGCCGTAGTGGTCGCCTTCGAGCACTTTTTCAGCGTTCGCCAGGTCGTTATTGACCTTGGATTTCTTTTTCCAAGGCAAATTGACCAGGGTGTCGATATAGTTGCGCACGACGGTGGCTTCGGCCGACATCGGCGACATCAGCTTGAGTTTTTTCAGCTCGTTGGTGGCCTTGTCGAGCGCTTCCTTCGGCATTTTTGCCGAAGCAACTTTTTTCTCCAGCTCGTCGAGGTCGGCACCATCTTCGCCCTCGCCCAGTTCTTTCTGGATCGCCTTGACTTGCTCGTTCAGGTAGTACTCGCGCTGCGACTTTTCCATCTGGCGCTTCACGCGGCCGCGGATGCGCTTTTCCACCTGCAAGATGTCGAGCTCGCCTTCGAGCTGGCCCAGCAGGTGCTCGAGGCGCTTGGCCACGCTGAAAATTTCCAGGATGACTTGTTTTTGCTCAAGTTTCAGCGGCAGATGCGCGGCCACCGTGTCGGCCAGGCGGCCGGCATCGTCGATGCCCGACAAGGATGCCAGGATTTCCGGCGGGATTTTTTTGTTCAGTTTGACGTATTGGTCGAACTGCTGCACGATCGCGCGGCGCATGGCTTCGACTTCCGACTCGTCGCCCGGCTCGGACTCGAGCGGCGTCAGGTCGGCGATGAAGTGCGTCGGCGCATCGCTGATATGGTTGATACGGGCACGCTGCGCGCCTTCGACCAGCACCTTGACGGTACCATCGGGCAGCTTCAGCATTTGCAGAATATTGGCAACGCAGCCAATTTCATAGATATCCGAAGGAGACGGCTCGTCCTTCGCGGCTGCTTTTTGAGCGGCAAGCATGATGCTCTTGCCCTGCTCCATCGCAGCTTCCAGCGCCTTGATCGACTTTGGACGGCCAACGAACAGCGGTATCACCATATGCGGGAAAACGACGACATCCCGCAGCGGCAATAACGGCAGTTGAGTTTGCTCAGTTAATTTGGAAGTTGTCATGGCGTACCTTATAGAAAGCGTGTTTACGATGTTGGCGCTCGCTGCCAAAACACAAGACCGGCGAGAATAAATAATTCTGTGAAACAAACATTTTTCTGTTTATTTCGCAAAACACACCCGCATGACGGTAATAAATGCAGTTTTCACAGTAAAAAAGCCACGCGCAGCTAAGCGCCGCGAGTGGCTTTCCGATTGAAGCCTGCACTCATTGATTTAAATTGTACTGCCATGCATTAAGGAATCAAAACCCTTTTTATGCATTTGTCTCGGCAGTTTTCAATTTTCTCCGGAGGCTTTGGCAGTCTCTTGATAAATCAACAAAGGTTTGGCGCCGCTGGTGATGGTATTTTCGTCGATGACGACCTTCACCACATTTTGTTCGCTCGGCAGTTCGTACATGACGTCCAGCAAAGCATGTTCCAGGATGGAACGCAGGCCACGGGCACCGGTCTTGCGCGCCAGCGCCTTCTTGGCGATCGCATGCAGGGCGGCCGGACGAATCTCCAGTTCCGCGCCTTCCATGTCGAGCAGCTTCGAATACTGCTTGATCAGCGCATTCTTCGGCTCGACGAGGATCTGGATCAGCGCCTCTTCCGTCAACTCCGCCAGGGTGGCGATGACGGGCAGACGGCCCACCAGTTCCGGGATCAGGCCGAACTTGACCAGGTCTTCCGGCTCCGCTTGCAGCATCAGTTCGCTGGCCGAGCTTTGCGACTTGCTGCGCACCGTGGCCGAGAAGCCGATGCCGCTCTTTTCGGAACGGTTGGCGATCACTTTCGACAGGCCGTCGAAGGCGCCGCCGCAGATGAACATGATGTTGGTCGTGTCGATCTGCACGAAATCCTGGTTCGGATGCTTTCGGCCGCCTTGTGGCGGCACGGAAGCCATCGTGCCTTCGATGAGTTTCAGCAAGGCTTGCTGCACGCCCTCGCCCGACACGTCGCGCGTGATGGACGGATTGTCGGACTTGCGAGAAATCTTGTCGATCTCATCGATGTAGACGATGCCGCGCTGGGCTTTCTCGACGTCGTAGTTGCAGCTTTGCAGCAACTTCTGGATGATGTTTTCCACGTCTTCACCCACGTAACCGGCTTCGGTCAGGGTGGTGGCGTCGGCGATCACGAACGGCACGTTGAGCATGCGCGCCAGGGTCTGTGCCAGCAGGGTCTTGCCCGAGCCGGTAGGACCGACCAGCAAGATGTTGCTCTTGGCCAGTTCGATGTCGTCTTTCTTGCCCAGGTGCTTGAGGCGCTTGTAATGGTTGTACACCGCCACCGACAGGATGCGCTTGGCAGTCTGCTGGCCGATCACGTACTGATCGAGCAAGGCGGCAATTTCTTGCGGCGTCGGCAGGTCGGATTTGGTACCGGTCACCGTCTCGATGCTCGACGTTTCATCACGGATGATGTCGTTGCATAGGTCGATGCACTCGTCGCAAATGAACACGGACGGGCCGGCGATGAGTTTCTTCACCTCGTGCTGGCTTTTGCCGCAGAACGAGCAATACAGTAATTTTTCGCCGCTAGAGGATTTTTTGTCTGACATAAGGCATTTTGGTTGGAACTGCATTAACAATATTGCAAAATCGCAAGCCGGATGATGGTTGCTGCCCGTAAAGGCAACGACCCATGGCGCAAGTCAACAACGTGCACAAGCTCCATGCTACCCGAAATAAAAGCGAAACGCCCGAACGTTTGAGCGCCCGGGCGTTAACTTACGTACTTAGCAATACCGGTAGGGGCTCATCAAGCGCGGCTGGTCAACACTTTGTCGATCAAACCATACTCAACGGCCTCGTCGGCGGACATGAAACGGTCGCGGTCGGTGTCCTTGGCGATCTGTTCGATCGTCTGGCCCGTGCGCTCGGCCATGATGCCGTTCAAGCGGGTACGCAGGTAAAGGATTTCCTTTGCCTGGATCTCGATGTCGGACGCCATGCCTTGCGAACCACCGGACGGCTGGTGAATCATGATGCGCGAGTTCGGCAGCGAGAAACGCTTGCCCTTGGCGCCAGCGGCCAGCAGGAAAGCACCCATCGAAGCAGCCATGCCCGTGCACAGGGTCGAGACGTCCGGCTTGATGAACTGCATGGTGTCGTAGATGGCCATGCCGGCCGAGACCGAACCACCTGGCGAGTTGATGTAGAGCGAGATTTCCTTTTCCGGATTTTCGCTTTCCAGGAACAGCAGCTGGGCGACAACCAGGTTGGCCATCTGGTCATTGACCGGGCCGACCATGAAAATCAAGCGTTCCTTCAGCAGGCGCGAGTAAATATCATACGAGCGCTCGCCGCGACCGCTTTGTTCCACCACCATCGGCACCAGGCCGAGCATCTCTGTGTCCAGCGCCGGATTACGGTTCATACCTGTCATTTCATTTCCTTGTGAAGCAGTTAGGGGACACCGCAAATACCTTACGGCAAGAGCCGGTATCCCAATACCAACTGGTTTACGCTTGTGCGTTGCTTCCCATCAGTTCGTCGAAAGCAACTGCTTTCGTCGTGACTTTCGACAGGCCCAACACGTAGGTGACGACGTTTTCTTCCAATACAAGGGCTTCGATCTCACCCAGACGACGACGGTCGCTGTAGTAGTACTTCAGCACTTCGCGTGGATCTTCGTAGCTTTGGGCGAAATCTTCGATTTGCGCCTTGACTTGCTCAGGCGTAGCCTGCAGCTTGTTGTCGCCCACCAGTTGCGACAGGATCAGGCCCAGGCGTACGCGACGCTCGGCTTTTTCTGCGAACAGTTCTGCTGGGAAAGGCACGTCCTTGACGTTCATGCCGCGCTGCGCCATGTCTTGACGGGTCATTTCAGCCAGACGCTCGGAATCCTGAGCGATCAGCGTTTTTGGCACTTCCAGCTCAGCAACTTTGATCAGCGCGTCCATGACGGCTTCCTTGTTGCGTGCTTTTACGCGGCCAGCGACTTCGCGTTGCAGGTTGACTTTGATGTCTTCGCGCATTTTGGCCAGGTCGCCATCGGCAACGCCCAGGGATTTGGCGAATTCGGCATCGACTTCCGGCAGGTGCGCCCATTCCAGCTTTTGCAGCGTGATGGTGAACGAAGCGGTCTTGCCGGCTACGTCCTTGCCATGGTAGTCCTCAGGGAACGACAATGGGAAAGTCTTCGACTCGCCCACTTTCAGGCCCAGGGTTGCTGCTTCGAATTCTGGCAGCATGCGGCCTTCGCCCAGCACGAAAGCGTAGCCTTCAGCTTTGCCGCCTGGGAATTCAACGCCGTCGATCGAGCCGACGAAGTCGACGGTCACGCGGTCGCCGTTGGCAGCGATCGGCTCACCGCCGTCGCCGTGTTCGCCAGCTTCGCCCTTGGTGTGGAAGTGCACGCGCTGCTTGCGCAGGATATCGATGGTCTTGTCGATTTCGGCTTCCGACACGTCGGCTTGCACGGTTTCGATTTCAACGGCCGTCAGGTCGCCGATGGCGACTTCCGGATACACTTCGAACGTTGCGTCGAACGCCAGCTGGCCTTCGGCGGCTTCTTCTTTCGGCACGATGTTCGGGAAACCGGCCACGCGCAGATTGTTTTCGTTGGCGGCGTCGTTGAACGCGCGGCCGACTTTGTCATTCAGCACTTCGGATTCAATTTGGTAGCCGTATTGTGCTGCGACCATTTTCAACGGCACTTTGCCCGGACGGAAGCCCGGTGCCTTAGCCGTACGGGCTTGCACTTTCAGGCGCTTCTCAACTTCCGTGCGGACGTCCGTCAGCGGGAAGGAGATCGTGATACGACGTTCGAGTTTGCCCAAGGTTTCGACTGCAGTTGCCATGTAAAAAATCGTCCAAAAAATAAACACTGTTGGTGCGAGAAAAGAAGACCCGACCCCTTGCGCCATCGCTGACGGCAAGACATGGGTCCAGCTTCACTCGCTCGCATATTCATCTGTAAAAGTACTGCAAACAGGACAATGGACCTGGTCTACCCGGCTGAGGGAAAACCCGCACCAGGCACCAAACAATCCGCCGCTTCCAGTACTGCGACAGGGCTCCGAGCGTCCAGCCTTGCTTCTAAGTAAATGCAGGGCCGGCCATCATTCGGTAAAGCGTGGCATTATAACAAAGGACTTCGGGAAAGTGGCTGGCTTTGCAGCCCGGCCACAGAGGATACCAGCGGCGGCGAACGAATCGCTACAGCCTGGATGGCCCTGTCTTTACTCTTGCCCCGGCATTCTTTATTTCGCCAGAGACAGGCTTTCCAGCCTGCTTCGTTCATTAGTATATGCGAACAGGCGCCCCGTCCGAAACAAAGAAATGCGCTCACAGCGAAGATTTCGGGCAAAAAACCTTTGATTTACCTCAATTTGGCCATTTTTCAGGCAAATCTCCGCCCCGCCGCCCGATCTCAGACGAAAAATGGCGCAGACAAAGGCAGCCCGAATGACGAAAAAGACAGGCAAGGCAACAGGAAAACGGGAAAGACGCCTGCAACGAGGCTGAAGAACAACTTGATGGTGCTGCACCTCCGGGCTGGAACAACCCGGACTGGTGCGGATGGGGAGACTCGAACTCCCAAGCCGAAGCACTGGCTTCTAAGACCAGCGTGTCTACCAATTCCACCACATCCGCATTTTTTCACTACTAGCAACAGGCTGCCGCCGCGCCGACTGTCGTCTGCGCCTCCCTGATTTTAACAACTCGGGAGCGATCTGGCTACCGTGGATTCAAGCAGCAAACCCTCGGCAAAGCAAAGGCGGCATTCTACTGGATTTCCCAGAGGAATGCCGCCTTTTTTATGCCCGCGCCCTGGCGCTGGCTGCTAGCCTTCCTTTGCCGTCGCCGGCTCCGGCTTCTTGACCCGGAACCAGGCCGCATACAGGGCCGGCAGGAACAGCAAGGTCAAGGCCGTCGCCAGGATCAATCCCCCCATGATGGCCACCGCCATCGGTCCCCAGAACACGGAGCGCGACAGAGGAATCATGGCCAGCGCCGCGGCGGCGGCCGTCAGCACGATGGGGCGGCAGCGGCGCACGGCCGAGTCGATGATGGCATCCCATGGGGTCGAGCCATCCTTGATGTCTTGCTCGATCTGGTCGACGAGGATCACGGAATTGCGGATGATCATGCCGAACAGCGCGATGACGCCCAGGTTGGCCACGAAACCCAGCGGACGGTGCAGCAGCAGCAAGGCGAAGGCGGCGCCCGCCACGCCCAGCGGCCCCGTCAGGAACACCAGCAGGGAACGCGAGAAACTGTGCAGCTGCAACATCAGCAAGGTAAAGATGATGAAGATGGCCAGCGGCAAGTTCGCCGAGATCGACGCTTCCGCCTCGCCGCTGTCGGCCGCCACGCCTTTCACGGTGATGCGGTAGCCGGCCGGCAACTTGGCGCGCAAGGCGTCCAGCTGCGGCGCCAGCTGCGTCGATACGGTGGCGCCCTGGATGCCATCGATCACGTCCGACTGCACGGTAATGGCCCATTCACGCTTGTCGCGCCAGACGACGCCCGGTTCCCACACGAAATGCACGCGGGCCAGCTGCGAAATGGGCACGGACTTGCCCGTTGCCGTCGGAATATTCGTGTCATTCAGCACGGAAATCGTCGCCCGCTCCTCCAGCGGCTGGCGCACCTGGATATCGATCAGTTTATTGTCTTCGCGGAACTGGCCGATGACCGTGCCCGACAGAATCGTATTGGCCGCCTGCATCACCGTTTTCGAGGTGACGCCCAGCGCGCGCATCTTGTCCTGGTCCAGGTCCAGGCGCAATACCTTCACCGACTCATTCCAGTTGTCGTTCACGCCCAGGGTGTTCGGATTGGCGCGCATGATGTCCTTGACCTGGTCGGCGATGGCGCGCACGCCCGCCACTTCCGGTCCCGTGACGCGGAATTGCACGGGATACGGCACCGGCGGCCCGTTCGGCAACAGCTTGACCCGGCCCCGCACTTCCGGGAAGTCTTTCTTGAAGACATCGACGATTTGCTGGCGCAAGCGTTCGCGGTCGGCCAGGCTCTTCGGCAAGACCACCACTTGCGACACGTTGGTCTGCGGGAAGATCTGGTCCAGCGGCAGGTAGAAACGGGGACTGCCCGTGCCCACATAGCTGGTCACGCTTTCCACGCCGTCGAGCTTGCCCACGAAGGCCTCGAATTTCTTCACCTGCTTTTCATTCGCGGCAAACGTCGTGCCTTCGGGCGACCACAGTTCCACCATCAGTTCCGGCCGGCTGGAATCGGGGAAGAATTGCTTTTCGATAAAGTTAAAGCCATAGATGCCCAGCGCAAAGATGGCCAGGGTGGCGGCGATCGTCGTCTTGCGCCATTCCACGCACCAGGTGACGGCGCGGCGGAAACGGCGGAAGTTCGGCGTATCGAACAATTCATGGTCGTTGTGCGCGTGCGGTTTGACTTTCAGCAAGACGTAACCGATATAGGGCGTGAAGACGACGGCCACCACCCACGAAATGATCAGGGCCAGCGCATTGACGGAGAACAGGGAGAACGTGTATTCGCCGGCGGCCGACTTGGCCAGGCCGATGGGCAAGAAGCCCGCCACCGTGATCAGCGTGCCCGTCAGCATGGGCATGGCCGTCGACGTGTAGGCGAAGGTGGCCGCATCGAAACGCGACATGCCCTCCTCCATCTTGCGCACCATCATCTCGACGGCAATGATGGCGTCATCGACCAGCAAGCCCAGCGCGATGATCAGGGCACCGAGCGAAATCTTGTGCAAATCGATGTCGAGCAGGCGCATGAACAGGAAGGTGACGGCCAGCACCAGGGGAATGGTCAGCGCCACCACCAGGCCCGGGCGCACGTCGATGCGCAGCGGTTTCGTGTGCAAGCCCAGCGCGACGAAGCTGACGGCCAGCACGATCAGGATGGCTTCGATCAGGGTATGCACGAACTCGCCCACGGAAGCGGACACGGCTTCCGGCTGGTTCGACACGCGCTGCAGCTCTATGCCAACCGGCAATTCGCTCTTCATGCGCGTCACCGTTGCCTGCAAGGCCTTGCCCATGTCGATGATATTGCCGCCCTTTTCCATCGACACACCCAGGCCGATCACTTCCTTGCCGTTGAAACGCATCTTGTCCTTCGGAGGATCGACGAGTTCACGTTTCACGGTGGCAAAATCACCGAGGCGGAAGGTGGTGCCGTTGGCGCGCAGCTCCAGGTTTTCCAGGTCCTTGACGGTCAGCATGGCGCCCGTCACGCGCACTTGCAGATTATCCGTCGGCGTTACCAGCACGCCCGTGGCGTTGATGCTGTTTTGCTCGGACAATTGCTGCACGATGGCGTCGAATGGAATGCCCAGCTGGGCAAATTTCTTGTGAGAAAAGATGATATTGATCTTTTCATCTTGCACGCCGAACAGTTCCACCTTCGATACCTGCCCCACGGCAAGTAATTCCTGGCGCACCTTGTCCGCGTAATCCTTCATCTCCGCGTAGGTAAAACCGTCGCCGGACAGGGCGAAGATGGAGCCATAGGTGTCACCGAACTCGTCATTGAAGAACGGCCCCACGACGCCGGCCGGCAAGGTGCCCTTGATGTCGCCGATCTTCTTGCGCACCTGGTACCAGGCGGCCGCCGTTTCCTTGGGCGGCGCCGATTCGCGCAGCTCCAGCAGGATCAAGGTTTCGCCCGGCTTCGAGTAACTGGTGATTTCATTGATGTACGGCGTTTCCTGCAGCTTCTTTTCCAGCTTGTCCGTCACCTGCTCGGCCATCTGCAAGGCGGTGGCGCCGGGCCAGTAGGCTTGCAGCACCATGGCGCGGAAGGTGAACGGGGGATCTTCATCCTGGCCCAGGCTGGCGTAGCTGAGCATGCCGCCGATCAGCAGCACGGCCATCAGGTAGCGCGTCAGCGGGATGTGTTCGAGCGCCCAGCGCGACAGATTGAAGCCGCCCTTCATTTGGCCGCACCCACGCTGACGGCGCCAGCGGCGGCGCCAGGCTTGCTGGCCAGTTCGGCGCCAAGGATGGTCACTTTCTGGCCCGGCTTGAGCAGATTGACGCCCGCCGTGACCACCGTCTGGCCCGCTTTTACGCCCGAGGTCAGCAGCAACTCATTGCCCGCCACGCCCCCCACCGTCACCGGCACGAGTTTCACGGCGCCGTTTTCCACCACCCACACGGAGCTTTGCGACTTTTCATTGAACAGGGCCGTCAGCGGTACCTTGATCTGTGGCGTGGACGTTTGCGAGGCGAACTGCACCACGGCCGTCATGCCCAGGCGCACCTGCGGCGCATCCGGAATGCTGACCTTGGCGATATACGTGCGCGTGGCGGCATCGGCCACGGGCGATACTTCGCGTATCTTGCCCGGCAAGCCCTGCTTCGGGTCGGCCCACAGGCGCACCACCACATCCTTGACGCCACGCAAGGTTTCCACCTTGTCTTCGGGAATGCCGATCGCGACTTCCTTCTCGCCGCTCTTGGCCACTTGCACCACGGGCGCGCCGGGCGCCACCACCTGCCCCACTTCGGCCTCGATGCGCGTGACGACGCCATCGACGTCCGCCAGCAGGCTGGCGTAGCCGGACTGGTTCGCCTGGCCCCGGTACAGGGCCTGGGCCGCTTCCACATTCGCCTGCGCCGCCTTGTAGCTGGCATCCTTGCCATCAAGCACGGCCTGGCTGACGAAGTTTTTCTCGCGCAAGTCCTGGTAGCGCTTCAACTCCGCGCGCGCCAGGTCCCGGCTCGTTTCCGCGCTGACCAGCGAGGCCTTGGCTTGTGCCTGCGACAGTTGCAGGTCGGCGGGGTCGAGCTGCATCAGCACTTGCCCCTTCTTCACGCTGGCGCCCACGTCGACCTTGCGCGCGACAATCTTGCCGCCCACGCGGAAGCCCAGCTGCGATACGACGCGGGGCACGACCTCGCCCGCCAGCTCGGCACTCACGTCAACATTACTGCTAGACAACACGATCGCGCGCACGGGGCGCACGTCTTCCACCTTGACGGCAGGCTTGGAACAGGCCGCCAGGGTCGTCGCCAGGGCGGCGGCGGCAATCAGCCGCAGGGCAGGAAGTGCGGAAGCGCCGGTCTCGCGGCGCAGGGTTTTCAGGGCAAACAAGGTATTTTCCTTTACTATGCGGGCTGTAATATTTTTATGCGGAGAAACTTTTTGCTTGCCCTTTGGGCCAAGCCAAACTTTTTCGCACGCGATATCCTTAAATTTGTGACAATATCAGCTTGGTCATGGCGGGAACGATCTTCCGCTAATGACTTTCTGGTTATTAATTATAATCGTGCGTAAAAGTTTTTAGTGACTTATGCGTCATTAATCTTGAGACGTACAACGCCCGGCCACACTCCAGCGTTTGAGGGTGCCGGACAAACGCAAGACTAGAGAAGTGTGTTCATGCCTGTAGACCATTACGAAAATTTTCCTGTTGCATCATTTCTACTGCCGCGCCGCCTGGTGCCCGCCGTCGAAGCCATCTATGCCTTCGCCCGCAGCGCCGACGACCTGGCCGACGAAGGCGACGCCACGCCGGCCGAACGCCTGGCCGCGCTGCACGCCTATGAAGAAGCGCTGGGCCGCATCGCCCGCCACGAAGGCCATGGGGGCGAGAATGCCGCCATGTTCGACCGCCTGGCCGCCGTCATCGCCAAACACCAGTTGCCGCTGAAACCGTTTTACGATCTGTTGTCCGCCTTCAAGCAGGATGTGGCAACGACGCGCTACGCCAGCTACGACGACGTGCTCGATTACTGCGCCCGTTCCGCCAACCCCGTGGGGCTGCTGATGCTGCACCTGTACGGTGCGGCCGATGAACAGAATGTACGCGATTCCGATGCGATATGTTCAGCTTTGCAACTAATTAATTTCTTGCAAGACGTCGCCATCGACCAGCAAAAGGAGCGCATCTACCTGCCGATGGAAGACCTGACCCGCTTTGCCGTCTCCGCCGCCGCCTTTGAGCGGCCCGAGGCGCACGGCAAGTGGAGCGCCCTGATGCGCTTCGAAGTGGCGCGCACGCGGGCCCTGATGCTGTCCGGCGCGCCGCTGGCCCTGCGCCTGCGCGGGCGCATCGGCTGGGAACTGCGCCTCGTGATCCAAGGCGGCTTGCGCATCCTGGAAGCCATCGAAGCCGTCAATTACGACGTCTTCCGGCGCCGTCCCAAGCTGGAGAAACGCGACTGGCTGATCATTTTCTGGCGCGCCCTGCGCATGTCGCGCAAAAGCCTGCATCAAGAGACACAAGTAAAAACGGCTTTTCCCCCGTCGCCCACTCTGTAAGACGATAGAATAGCGGCTTCGATCTGCAACCCTTGCTCTTTTGACTATGTCTCCCGACGAATACTGCCAACAAAAGGCCGCCCAGAGCGGCTCCAGCTTCTACTACAGCTTCCTGTTCCTGCCCGCCGAGCGCCGCAAGGCCATCACGGCCCTGTACGCCTTCTGCCGCGAAGTCGATGACACGGTCGACGAATGCACGGACGAAGCCGTGGCACGCACCAAGCTGGTCTGGTGGCGCAAGGAAGTCAAGGCCATGTACGAGGGCAACCCCACGCATCCCGTGATGCGCGCGCTGCAGCCGCACCTGGACGTGTATCAACTGGAAGAAAAACATTTGCAGGCCATCATCGACGGCATGGAAATGGACTTGAACCAGACCCGCTACCTCGACTACCAGGCCATGAGCCGCTATTGCTGGCACGTGGCCAGCGTGGTGGGTATCTTGTCGGCAAGCATCTTTGGCGCGACCCGCCCGGAAACCCTGCTGTACGCGGAAAAACTGGGCCATGCCTTCCAGCTGACCAACATCATCCGCGACGTGGGCGAAGATGCGCGCAAGGGGCGCATCTATCTGCCGATCAGCGAATTGCAGCAATTCAATGTGACGGCGGCCGACTTGCTGAACGCGCGCCACAGCGAAAACTTTGAAAACCTCATGCGTTTCCAGGTGGCGCGCGCGCAACAGGCGTATGACGAAGCCTTCGCGCTCTTGCCGGCGGAAGACCGCCGCGCCCAGCGCCCGGGCCTGATCATGGCCGCCATCTACCGCACCCTGCTCAATGAAGTCGAGCGCGACGGCTACCACGTGCTGAAACAGCGCATCTCGCTCACGCCGATCCGCAAACTGTGGCTGGCCTGGAAGACCTGGGTTCGTGGCTAAGAGCTGCGTGAAGCAACGCTACGCCGTCATCGGCGCCGGCTGGGCTGGCTGCGCGGCGGCCATGGAACTGGCGCGCGCCGGCCATGCCGTCACCGTCTTCGAGGCGGCGCGCACCTTGGGCGGGCGGGCGCGGCGGGTCGAACGCGAAAGTACGGTGCTCGACAATGGCCAGCACATCCTGCTGGGCGCGTACACGGAAACCTTGCGCCTGATCAAGCTGGCAGGGCAAGATCCCGCCGACCTGATCCTCACCCTGCCCCTGCAGATGCGCTATCCGGCCGGCTCGGGCGGCATGGATTTCATCGCGCCACGCCTGCCCGCGCCGCTGCACCTGGCGTGGGCCCTGCTGCGCGCCAAGGGATTATCGGGCGCCGACAAGCTGGCCCTGATGCGCTTTAGCACCGCCATGCGGACGATGGGCTGGCAACTGTATAACGATTGCACGGTCAGCGAATTGCTGCAGCGCTTCGACCAGACGGACCGCCTGAACCGGCTGATGTGGCACCCGCTGTGCCTGGCCGCGCTGAATACGCCGCCCGGGCGCGCTTCGGCCCGCGTCTTCCTCAACGTGCTGCGCGACAGCCTGGGCGCGAGCCGCCGGCGCGCCTCCGACATGCTGATTCCGAAGGCGGACCTGAGCAGCCTGTTGCCCGACGCGGCCGCCCGCTACGTGGCGCAGCATGGCGGTGAAGTCCGCACGGGCGCCAAAATCACCGCCTTGCAGGCGCTGCCCGATGGCCGCTGGGGGCTTGATGACGGCGTCGATGACGGCGAAAGCTTTGATGGCGTCATCGTGGCCACCTCGTCCGTGCAGGCGGCCAGCCTGCTGCAAGGCTTGCAGGATGCGCGCCTTGCCGATGCAATTGACCGCATGCAAGCGTTTACCCCGGAAGCCATCAGCACCTGCTACCTGCAGTACGACGCCTCCGTGCGCCTGGACTTGCCGTTCTACGCCCTCGTCGATGCGCCGGAGCAGCAGCACTGGGGCCAGTTCGTCTTCGACCGGGGCCAGCTCGACGCCAGCCAGGCAGGCTTGCTGGCCGTCGTCATCAGCGCCTCCGGCCATGCCGCCGAGCAAGGTCATGGACCGCTGGCGCAAGCCATCGCGGCACAGCTGGCACAGGTGTTGCAGCGCCCTGCCCTGGCCAAGCCCCTGTGGACCCAGCTGATCACGGAAAAGCGCGCCACCTTTGCCTGCACGCCGGATCTGCGGCGCCCCGGCAACGCCAGCGGCATGCCCGGCTTGCTGCTGGCCGGCGACTACACGGCCAATGATGACCGGAAGCAAGACTATCCGGCCACCATCGAGGCCGCCGTGCGCAGCGGCGTGGCGGCAGCCAGGACCGTCACCACGGGCAAGGGACTAAAGTAGACTTGACGGTGCATCCTGCCCTGGTGTCGCTCGCCCCCGCGAAATTGCATTCTGTCGCACCGCGCTGGTGCGCGCGCGTGCGCTTGGGTACAGTCCGATCATCGACAACGGCCATGCCACGGGGAATACCATGCACACCACCTTGCACTTGAAAAACAGCTTGAAAGCCGTGGCGCTGCTGGCTTGCGTGGTGCTGGCCACCTTGATCGTCACTAACATACAGCAGGCACCCCATGCGCCATTGCTGCTGAGCCAGGCAAGCATGCTGCTGCCGGCCATGGGCTGAAGCGGCGGACAGGAAGAATATGATGAACAAGCAAGACTATCTCGACGCACTGCGGCGCGCGCTGGCAGGCTTGCCGCCTGACCTGGTGGCCAAGACCCTCGATTATTACGAACAGACCTTCATCGAAGGCGCCGCGGCCGGCCGCAGCGAGCACGAAATCGCAGAGGACCTGGGCGACCCGAAAAAAATCGCCCTCACCCTGCGCAGCAGCACCCATCGCCAGGCTTTCGAGCAAAGGAAAACTCCCGTCAACCTGCTGCGCCTGCTCGTCTCGCTCGTCGGCCTGGCCATCTTCAACCTGTTCATGGTCGTGCCTGCCGCCGTCTACGCGGCCCTGCTGGCCACCCTGTATGCCGTCGGCCTGAGCTTTTACCTGGCCGGCATCGCCATCACGGCCAGCGGCTTGTCCGGCGCCAACGAACTGGTGCTCGACGGCCCCCTGCGCCACATCTTCATCCATGACGATGATGGCGGCGAAGGCGGCCAGCGGCGCGAAACGCGCATCACCATCGGCGACACGGGCATCGAAGTCGATCACTTGCCCGGCCCGCTCAAGGCCGACTCCGAGCCCGAGGCAACGGGCGCGTCGTCACGCGTGATGGAACGGGCCGAGGCGCTGGCCGGTGGCGGCATCCGCATCTCCACCGACATGGACCGCGATGCGCGCACCACGCAAACGGTCTTCGGCGTGGGCATGCTGCTGGGTGGCATCGCCATCTTCCTGCTCAGTCTGGTCGTAACCCGCTATACCTTGATCGGTATCAAGCGCTACATCGCCATGAATGTTTCCCTGCTCAAAGGTCACTAGAAAGGCTGCCATGAAACGCTTGCTCAAAGTTGGCCTGTCCATGCTCCTGCTGGCCATGGTCCTGATCGCCATGTCATACGCCGCGCTGCGCGCCAAGGGAATCAGCAATCCCAGCAGTGCTGCCGGCCGCGCCGTGCGCAGCGAAACGCGCCCGGTTTCCGCCAATATCAACAGCATCGACCTGGCCGGCCCCATCGACCTGGTGCTGCGCCGCGGCGCCACGCCTTCGCTGAAGGTCAGCGGCGAGCAGCGTCTGCTGTCGAACGTCGACACCACGCAAGATGGCACGACCCTGCATATCGGCCCGAAAGGCATGCTGTTCCACCATCGCCAGCCGCTGCAGGTGGAACTGGTGCTGCCCGCCCTCGTGCGCGTGGAAGTGCATGGCAATGGCGACAGCAAGATCACGGGATTTTCCGGCGACAGTTTTATCCTGGAGTTGACGGGATCGGGCGATGTCAGTTTCACGGGACGCTACAAGCAAGTGCAAGCCACCGTCAACGGCAGTGGCGACCTCGACATCAATGGCGGCAACAGCGACAGCGTGGTGCTGGAAATGGTGGGGTCCGGACGCCTCGCCGCCAGCGGCAACACGAAATTCCTGCGTGCCGACCTGAGCGGCTCAGGCGACATCGATGCCGAGCACCTGGCGGCCGACAAGGCCAGCGTCAGCCTGCAAGGCTCGGGCACGAGCACCGTCTTCGTGCGCGACGCCACCAACCTGACCCTGCGCGGCAGCGGCGACATCCACGTGCACGGCAACCCGCGCCAGCGCGAGACCCAGAAAAGCGGATCTGGCGACATCATCTGGCATTAATGATGACGCAGCTCAGAATCTGCTGAGCGGCGCGATTTGCGGCCACCGCCGCTCGCCACGATTGTGAACGGCGTCGTGGCGCCAACGATTCAATGCCGTTGTGATGTCAAGAATTCTCTTCCAGCCATGCCACGGCCTGCTCGCCGGCCGCCTTGCCTTGCGCCAGGCAGGCCGTCAGCAGGTAGCCGCCCGTCGGCGCTTCCCAGTCCAGCATTTCTCCCGCCAGGAACACGCCCGGCATGGCGCGCAGCATGCTGCCGCTAACACCGTCAAAATCCACGCCGCCGGCGCTGCTGATGGCTTCATCGATGGGGCGCGGGCGTTTAAGCGTGACGGGCAGCAGCTTGATGGCCTCCGCCAGCCTGGCTTCATCGGCAAAGTCGGCGGCGCTCAGGCATTCGCGCAGCAAGCCCGATTTCACGCCCTTGATGCCCAGCCGGCTTTGCAAATGGCTGGACATGGAACGGGCGCCGCGCGGGCGCGTCACTTCCTCGAATACGCGTGCATGCGTGTGGTCGGGCGCCAGGTCGAGCCAGATGGTGGTGCTACCCCCGGCGGCGATCTGCTCGCGCAGCGCTGCCGACAGCGCGTAGATCAGGCTACCTTCCACGCCGCCCGCCGTGATGACGAACTGGCCCTGGCGCTTGATCATGCAGCCATCGATGTCGCGCGCCGAGATGGCCACCGTCGCCAGCGGTTCGCCGGCATGGCGGCTGCTGAAATGCTCGCTCCAGTCCACATCGAAGCCACAATTGGCCGGTACCAGAGGCGCCACGGCCACGCCCTGCCCTTGCAGCAGCGGCACCCAGGCGCCATCGGAACCGAGCCGCGCCCAGCTGCCGCCGCCAAGCGCCAGGATCACGGCGTCGAAGGAGCGCAGGCGTTCGCCGTCCGGCGTGGCAAAGGCCAGCTGGCCATCGCGCCAGCCCGTCCAGCGGTGGCGCATGTGAAATTGCACGCCCGCTTCGCGCAGGCGGTGCAGCCACGCGCGCAGCAGGGGCGCAGCCTTCATATCGGTGGGGAAGACGCGGTTCGAGGAGCCGACGAAGGTCTCCACGCCCAGGCCGTGCACCCAGTCGCGCACCTTTTGCGGGCCGAACTGGTCCAGCGCCGCTTGCACGCGGTGCGCCTGCCTGCCGTAGCGCGAGACAAAGGCCTGGTAGCCTTCCGCATGCGTGATGTTCATGCCGCCACGCCCTGCCAGCAGGAATTTGCGGCCGACGGACGGCATGGCGTCAAACAGTTCCACCCGCGCCCCCTGCTCGGACGCCTCCTGGGCGGCCATCAGGCCGGCGGGGCCGCCGCCGATGACGGCGATGTGAAACGGAAGGGAACTGGAATGGGTCATGGCAAGCTGGGAAGGCGGTGAAAACCCCGGCATTTTAGTCGAGATAAGCCCCGGAGATGGCAAGAATGCCGAAAAATGATGCATACTGCGCTGATATGCTGCAGCGGTCAGCGGCCTGACTTCACCAGACAACGAGACGACAAGAGGAGAAACACATGGGTGCAGGATTCTGGATTTCCCGCTATTTGCTGGCCAGCTCGATTTTATTCATCATCCTGACGGTGGTCGAGTACAGCAAGGGCACCACCAGCCAGGCCGATATCCTCAGCGCGCTGGCCTGGTCGCTGGTGGCATCGGCCATCTTCATCGGCTCGAAATACTGGCGCTACAGGAAAGCCATCGCTTGCGCCACCTGCAGCGGGGATAAGCCCAAAGCCAAGTCGCCATAAGAAAATGGCCGCTTCAGCGGCCATTTTCCTGCGTGGATAGTCTCAGCCGCCCGTCACGGGCGGGAAGAACGCCACCTCGTCGCCTTCGGCTATCACGGTATCGGCATCGCACATCACCTGGTTATGCGCCATGCGCAGCGCGCGGCCCTGCGCCAGCGCGTATTCCCAGTTGCCGCCACGGGCGATCAGGAGGGCGCGCACCTCGCCCACCGTCAGCCGTGACGCGGCCTCCGCGCCCACTTCCAGCACTTCCTGGGCCGTGCCCACCAGCTCGCGCACGCTGGCAAAAAAACGCAGATTGATCTTCATCATGCTTCCTTAGTACAGCAATTCGTTAAACGGGATAAAGCGCAGCATGTCGCCGCGCGCAATCGACAGCCCCGGCGGGCAGTCGATCAAGCCATCGCCCCACACGGTGGACGTCAGCACGCCCGAACTCTGGTTGGCGAACAGTTCCAGCTCGCCCTCGTCATTGACCTTGGCGCGCAAGAACTCGTTGCGCTTGTCCGCCTTCAGGCGTTCAAACGCGGCCGGCAGCTTGTAGCTGCGCGGCGCCAGATTCCCCGCCACGCCTTGCAGGCGCAGGATGAACGGGCGCACGAACAGCAAGAAGGTGACAAAGCTGGAGACGGGATTGCCGGGCAAGCCGACAAAGAACGCCTCCTGCACTTCGCCAAACGCCAGCGGCTTGCCCGGCTTGACGGCGATCTGCCACATGTTCAGGCGCCCTTCCGCTTCCACGGCCGGCTTGATATGGTCTTCCTCGCCCACGGACACGCCGCCCGAGGTGATGATCAGGTCATTGCCCTGGGCCGCCTGGCGCAGCACGGCCCTGGTCGCTTCCAGGCTGTCTGGCACGATACCCAGGTCCGTGATCTCGCAACCCAGATTTTCCAGCAAGCCGCGCAAGGTAAAGCGGTTCGAGTTGTAGACGGCGCCCGGCGCCAGCGGTTCGCCGGGCATGGCCAGCTCGTCGCCCGTGAAAAACACGGCGACGCGCAGCTTGCGCAGCACCGGTACTTGCGCCAGGCCCACCGAGGCGGCCAGGCCCATTTCCTGGCTGCGCAAGCGCCGGCCCGCGCCGAGGATTTCGCCGCCGGCGCGGATATCCTCGCCCTGGCGGCGCACCCATTCGCCCGCGTGCGGCACGTGGTTCACCGTCACCACGCCGTCCGCCACCGTGCACTGCTCCTGCATCACCACGCAATCGGCGCCGTCCGGGAGCAAGGCGCCCGTAAAGATGCGCGCCGCCGTCCCCGGCTGCAGGGGCTGGCCCACGTGGCCGGCAGCGATGCGCTGCGACACGGGCAGGCTGGCCGCGCCGCTGGCGCAGTCCTGCGCGCGCACGGCATAGCCATCCATCTGCGTGTTGTCGCGCTCGGGCACGTTCAGGGTCGACGTCTGCGCGGCCGCCAGCACGCGGCCGTTGGCGCGCATGGTGTCGATCAGCTCCACTTCGGCCACCGGACGCGCCGCGCCCAGCATGAAGGCTTGCGCCTCGGCCACCGACAGCATCGGTTTGCGTTGTGCGGTCGGATCGCTCATCACAGGCCCGCTCATCACAAGCCCGTGTTCGCGGCGATGTACGCCTTCATCTTTTCCACGTCGGCGTCCATCACGACGAACTTTTGCGGCAAGTCTTCGATGTTTTCGAAGCCGGCCGGGCGCTCCGCGTCCACGCCCAGCGCTTCGAGGATGGTTTCGTTGAACTTGGCCGCCAGCGCCGTTTCCAGCACGATCATCGGTACGTTGGGCTCCAGGTGCTCGCGCGCCACCTTGATGCCGTCGGCCGTGTGCGTGTCGATGGTGATGCCGTAGTCGTCGGCCACGTCGCGGATGGTGTCGAGGCGGTCCTGGTGCGTGGATTTGCCCGATTTGAAGCCGTATTTGGCCACCAGCTTGAACTCGTCGCCGTCGCTGCCAGGCTTGCCGGACAAGTCGAAGCCGCCGTGCGTTTCCACTTTCGTGAACAGGGCGCGCACGCGGGCGCCGTCGCGGCCCACCAGGTCGTAGACGAAGCGCTCGAAGTTCGACGCTTTCGAGATATCCATCGACGGGCTGCTGGTGTGATACGTTTCGGCCGACTTGCGCACGCGGTACACGCCCGTGCGGAAGAATTCGTCGAGCACGTCGTTTTCATTCGTGGCCGCCACCAGTTTCGAGATCGGCAAGCCCATCATGCGGGCGATATGGCCGGCGCAGATATTGCCGAAGTTGCCCGACGGCACCGTGAACGACACCTTTTGCTCGTTGCTGGTGGTGGCCGCCAGGTAGCCGCGGAAGTAGTACACGACCTGCGCCACGACGCGCGCCCAGTTGATGGAATTGACGGTGCCGATCTTCTGCTTTGCCTTGAACGGCAAGTCGTTCGACACGGCTTTCACCATATCCTGGCAATCGTCGAACACCCCTTCAACGGCGATGTTATAGATGTTCGGGTCTTGCAGGCTGAACATCTGCGCCGTCTGGAAGGCGCTCATTTTCTTGTGCGGCGACAGCATGAAGACGCGGATGCCCTTCTTGCCGCGCATCGCGTATTCGGCCGCGCTGCCCGTGTCGCCCGAAGTGGCGCCAAAGATATTGAGCTCGGCGTCGTGCTTGGCCAAGGTGTATTCGAACAGGTTGCCCAGCAGCTGCATGGCCATGTCCTTGAAGGCCAGGGTCGGACCGTTCGACAGCGCCTGCAGCATCAGGGTGGTCGATCCGCCCTTGACGACGTTTTCTTCGAGCACGCGCAGCGGCGTGATGTCGGCCGCGTTTTCGCCGGCGCGGGCATTCTTGTAGACTGCCTTGGTATAGGTTTTCGCCGTCAATGCCTTCAGGTCCGCGGCCGGGATATCGGTGGCGAACTTCTTCAGGATTTCGCAGGCCAGGTCGGCATACGACAATGTGCGCCAGGCATTGAGCTCGGCACCAGTGACTTGCGGGTAGTGTTCAGGGAGATACAGTCCGCCATCGGGGGCCAGGCCGCCCAGGAGGATGTCGGAGAATTGCTGCAAAGATGACTGTTGCGACTGCAATGGCGCTGTATCAGCGCGGGTAGACACGTAATGCATAGATTTGAAGAGTCCAGTTGAGCTGAGAGCGGTTGATCATGAATGGCAGCGGATATTATAGTGCCAGCCGACGTCCAAGGCGAATCGCGTGGCGCCGGCCGGATCAGGATGTGACAATTGGAGAGCCTGAATGTTGTCAAGTCAGCCATAATGGCATGAGATCAAGCCAGATGAACATGGCCGGCGTACGCACTGGCGCGCGCCGCCGATTTACGCCACACTGTGCCGGGTGTCGCTTGCTGCGACCGTTGATGGAATTGAAAACCATGGAGTCGAAAACCGGCCATGCCGATCAGTAAAAAACCGTATTTGCAAAGCGCCGCGCTGCGCCCCGACGCTGTCGTCGACATGGACCACTATCCGTTCACCATCCCCGCCATCCGCGACTTCGTGCACATGGACTTCCACCGCGACGTGACGTTTTTCGTGGGCGAGAATGGCAGCGGCAAGTCGACCATGCTCGAAGCGCTGGCCGTGGCGCTGGGATTTGGCAAGGATGGCGGCACGCGCAACGTGCGCATCGCCCTGCCGTCGGACGAGGAATCGGGCTTGCACGCGCATCTGCGCCTGAGCAAGAGCTACAAGAAGCCGGAAGACAGCTATTTCCTGCGCGCCGAGAGCTTTTTCAACGTCGCCACCTACATGGACGACATGCCCGAATACCTGGCCAGCTACGGCGGCAAGTCGCTGCACGCACAATCGCACGGCGAAGCGTTCATGGCGACATTGATCAACAAGCTGCGCGGCAAGGGACTGTATCTGCTGGACGAGCCCGAGGCGGCCCTGTCGCCCAGCCGCCAGATGGCGGCGCTCTCGGTGATCCACCAGCTGGTGCAGGACGACTCGCAGCTGATCATCGCCACCCATTCGCCCATCCTGCTGGCCTACCCGAACGCGAAAATCCTGATGTTTACGGGTGGCGGCATCCACGAGGTGGCATATGAAGACACGGAGCACTTCGCCGTGACGCGCGATTTTTTGAATAACTACCCCAGGAGGCTGGAGCAGTTGTTCGAGGACGAGTGAAGACCAACCCAAGGACAAACTCCGGGGTCGGACCCTGAGGGTCCGACCCCAGTCCTTGCCGTTGGGGTATTTGGCTGATGCTCAGCAAGCGGCGTGATTCACCGTGATGACATGCACGGCCAGGCCGCCCAAGGACGTTTCCTTGTACTTGTCCTGCATGTCCGCGCCCGTCTGGCGCATGGTTTCGATGACTTCGTCGAGGCTGACGAAATGCGTGCCGTCGCCCTTCAGCGCCAGCGAGGCGGCCGTAATCGCTTTCACGGCGCCCATGCCATTGCGCTCGATGCACGGGATCTGCACCAGGCCGCCGATCGGGTCGCAGGTCATGCCCAGGTGGTGTTCGATGCCGATTTCGGCCGCGTTTTCGATCTGCTCGTTGGTACCGCCCAATGCCGCCACCAGGCCGGCGGCCGCCATGGCGCACGCCACGCCCACTTCGCCCTGGCAACCCACCTCGGCGCCCGAGATCGACGCATTGCGCTTGCATAGCATGCCGATGGCGGCCGCCGTCAGCATGAAGCGGCGCACGCCGCCCACCGGGTCGCTGGGGCGGCAATCCTGCGCGTAGTAGCGCAGCACGGCCGGGATGATGCCGGCGGCGCCGTTGGTCGGCGCCGTGACGACACGGCCGCCGGCCGCGTTTTCCTCGTTGACGGCCATCGCATACAGGCTGACCAGGTGCACGGCGTCGTGCGGCAAGTCGTTGGCGCGGTTGTCGGACGCTTTCGCTTCCTGCGCCAGGCGCCACAGCTTGGCGGCGCGGCGCTTCACGTTCAAGCCGCCCGGCAGGTTGCCCGTCGTTTCCAGGCCGTGTGCGATGCAGTCGCGCATGACGTGCCAGATGCGGTCCAGGCCTTCATCGAGTTCCGCGCCGCTGCGCTTGACGCACTCGTTCGCGCGCAGCATTTCCGGGATCGACAAGCCGCTTTCCACGCCATGCGCCAGCAACTGCTCCATCGTATCGAAGGGGAAGACGACGCGGGCAGCGGCGGCCGACTCCACCGCCGCTTCGGCCTGCGCCTCGCCCGCTTCGCGGATAAAACCGCCGCCGATCGAGTAATACACTTTGTCGACCCGGCTGCCGTCCGCCAGTTTCAAGGTAAAGCGCATGCCGTTCGGATGTTCGGGCAAGGATTCGCTCTTGTGCCAGATCAAGCCCGTGGCGGCCGTAAACGGCACCACGTGCGCGCCCAGCAGCGCGATCTCGCCGGCCGCCTCGATGGCGGCCAGCTTGCTGTCGACGGCATCGGGCGCCACGTCCTGCGGCGTTTCGCCCATCAGGCCAAGAATGACGGCCTTGTCGGTGGCATGGCCGACGCCCGTCAGCGCCAGCGAGCCATACAGGGCCGCCTCGACGCCCACTACCTGCTCCAGCGGACCGTATTCGACCAGAAAACGCCGCGCCGCCACCATCGGCCCCACCGTGTGGGAACTCGACGGCCCGATGCCGATTTTAAACAGGTCAAATACGCTCATGTCCATGTAGTGTCTCTTTACTTGTGTTTTAGTTATTTATATAGGGGTCGTGCGCGTTCAGGCTGCCTTGGCGGCGTGACCCACGTCGACGTTGGCCAGCATGTCGGTGACCATCTGCTCGACGCCGATCTGCGCCTTCCAGCCCCAGTCGGCGCTGGCCGTGCTGTCGTCCAGGCTTTGCGGCCAGCTGTCGGCGATGGCCTGGCGGCTGTCCGGCTTGTAGCTGATCTTGAAGTCCGGCACCATGCGCACGATGGCCTTGGCCAGCTGTTCGGGATCGAACGACACGCCGGCCACGTTGTACGAAGAACGGATCTTGATCTGTGCCGCTGGCGCGTCCATCAGTTCGATGGTGGCGCGGATCGCGTCGGGCATGTAAATCATCGGCAAGGTGGTGTTCGCATCGAGGAAGCACTCATAGCGCTCGCCGCGCAAGGCCGCATGGAAGATGGCGATGGCGTAATCGGTGGTGCCGCCGCCCGGAGGCGATTTGTAGCTGATGATGCCCGGATAGCGGATGCTGCGCACGTCGACGCCGTACTTGTTGAAGTAGTACTCGCACAGGCGCTCGCCGGCCAGCTTGCTGATGCCGTACATCGACGTCGGGTCCATCACCGTCATCTGCGGCGTGTTCACCTGCGGCGTGTTCGGGCCGAAGGCGGCGATCGACGATGGCCAGAAGATGCGCAGCGGCTTGCCCGCTTCGCCCCGTTCGCGCGCCAGTTCCAGGATATTGAGCAAGCCATCCATGTTCAGGCTCCACGCCTTCAGCGGCGCCGCTTCGCCCGTGGCCGACAGCATCGCCGCCAGCTGGTACACCTGGGTGATGCCTTCATCGGCGATGATTTTCGCCAGGCCGTCCTTGTCCAGCACATTCAGTTGCGCGTAGCGCTTGGCCTGGTACAGGTTGTTCGTGCCGATGTCGCTGGCGATGACGTTGTCCGCGCCGTGCTGCTGCGCCAGGGCGCCCACCAGTTCACTACCGATTTGGCCGTTTGCGCCAATGACTAAGATGCGTTCCATGCTGTTTTCCTGAATTCCATTTAATTGGTAGTGGTGGTCGCGGTCAGCAGACCGAGTTCCTTGCCGGCATGTTCGAAGGCGGCCAGCACCTTGACCAGCTGTTCGCGGGTGTGGGCGGCCGACAGCTGCACGCGCACCCTGGCCTGGCCCATCGGCACGACCGGGTAGAAGAAGCCCGTCACCAGCACGCCCAGTTCATACAGGCGGGCGGCGAATTTCTGCGCCACGGGCGCGTCGAACAGCATCACGGGCACGACGGGATGGGTGCCCGGCTTGATGGTGAAGCCGATGCGTTCGATCTCGCTGCGGAAAAACGCCGTGTTTTCATGCAGGCGGTCGCGCAGTTCCGTCGACTTGGCCAGGCGTTCCAGCACCGACAGCGAGGCGCCGGCGATCGATGGCGCCAGGGTGTTCGAGAACAGGTAGGGACGCGATTTCTGGCGCAGGGTATCGATGACTTCCTTGCGCGCCGAGGTAAAACCGCCCATGGCGCCGCCCAGGGCCTTGCCCAGGGTGCCCGTGATGATGTCGATGCGACCCATCACGTTGTGGTGTTCATGCGTGCCGCGGCCCGTCGCGCCCATGAAGCCGGAAGCGTGGCATTCGTCGATCATCACCAGCGCGCCGTACTGGTCGGCCAGGTCGCAGATCTTGTCGAGTTGCGCAATCGTGCCATCCATCGAGAACACGCCGTCCGTGACGATGACTTTATGGCGCTTGCCGGCGGCAATCGCCGCCTGCAGCTGCACTTCCAGGTCGGCCATGTCGTTGTGCGCGTAGCGGTAGCGGCCAGCCTTGCACAGGCGGATGCCGTCGATGATGGAAGCGTGGTTCAGCGCGTCCGAGATGATGGCGTCGTTTTCATCGAACAGGGGCTCGAACACGCCGCCGTTGGCGTCGAATGCCGCCGCGTACAAAATCGTGTCTTCCGTGCCGAGAAAAGCGGAAATCGCCTGTTCCAGCTCTTTATGCACGGTTTGCGTGCCGCAGATGAAGCGCACGGACGACAGGCCGTAGCCGTATTTCTGCGTGGCGGCAATGGATGCTTCCTGCGTCTGCAGGTCGCCGGACAGGCCGAGGTAGTTGTTCGCACACATATTGATCAGGGTACGGCCATCGTCGCACACCACTTCGGCGCCCTGGCGCGAGGCGATCACGCGCTCAGGCTTGTACAAGCCCTGCTGGCGCAGTTGATCGAGATTCTGTTGCAGACCGCTGAAAAAGGTGTTCTTCGCTTGCTCGCTCATGATGATCCTTGTGTGTCCCTGGCTGTTTGTGGTATCCGTGTGACCTCAGCCGCCATAGGGAAAAGCAGCCGCTTGACCGGTGCGCGCACAATGCTGTACCGTGAAGCGCTGTTTGAAGTCTACACGTTTCCGTGTTTTTCCTCAAAATCCACTATTTCGAACTGAAATTCAATATAGTGGATATTACCCAAGCCTTTTGAACTTTGCAAGCCACCTGCCGATGAAAACCAGCGTTTCGACCAATTCTCCCCCTGAAGTGGGTGCCACCCTGCAACGGCTGCGCCTGGCGCGCGGCCTGACACTCGAGGATTTGTCGCGCATCGCGGGCGTCTCGAAGTCCATGCTGTCGCAGATCGAGCGCGAAAAGGCCAATCCCACCATCGCCATCACGTGGCGCCTGGCCAACGCCCTGGGCGTGCAGATCGGCGAATTGCTGTCCAGCGCGGAAAAAGCCGTGGAAACCATCCGCATCACGGACGCCCACGAAACCCCCACCCTGCCCGGCGACCACGCGGGCTACGTGCTGCGCATCCTCGGACCGATGGAACTGGCCGGCAAATATGAATGGTATGAGGTGACCCTGGCGCCGGGCGGCGAGCTGGCGTCGCAGCCGCACGATCCGGGCACCACCGAGCATTTGACGGTGATCCACGGCAACCTGGAGCTGGAAGTGGGGACGGCGAAGAAAAAGGTCAAGAATGGCGGCACGGCCAGGTATCCGGCGGACTTGCCGCATACCATCCGCAACCTGGGCAAGACGGAAGGAAAAGCGCTGCTGGTGGTGATCCACCGCTAGTGGCCACCAGCAACGCGGCGTACGGCTCCGGCGTCAGACCTGGCGCTGCCGGCACTTCCTGCTGACAAAGCCGAGCAATGCCAAGCCGCCCAGCAACATGCCATAGGTTCCGGGCTCCGGCACGGCGCTGAGCGGGTCGAGGCGGATCACTTCACAAAAGCGATCGTTGCAGCGGCTGGCGGCGATCTGGCCAGCCTCGTTTATGCCATTGACTTGCAGATTGCGCCAGCCTTCCATGCCGTCGACCAGGTCGGCCAGCATATAGGTGTTGCCATTCATATTGATAATGGATTCCGCACCTGAAAGGCTGATGCCCACCACGTTCCCTTTGCCATCGATCCCGAGCGCTTCCGACATGGAGTTGATCCCGCTCCAGCTGCCGTCCACCATCTTGAAGGCGCGGTAGGGAACCGGCCAGGGGGCATTGCGGAAGTACTGGTTGAACACGATTTCTCCAGCATTGTTAATCCCTCGCATATTCACCTCGGCGTCTCTGATCGTGGGCGTGATGTCCCTCATCACACCATTCTCATAGAGATAACCGTGCTGCTTGCCGCCGGCCGTCAAGGAGTTGCCGACGATAACCCCATGATCATTGATTGCTGAAACACCACTCCAGGCGCCGCCCAGCGTACCGAGGGGAGTAATGCCCGATGCGGAATCGTACAGATAGGCGTTGGTGCTGCTGGCCTTGGTCTGGCTGTCGACCACGGTGGCGCCAAACGCGACTTTCCCCGACGCATTAACTTGACCGCCCCACGACACCTGGCCGGGAATATCCAGCGACGTCAGGGTGTTGCCCGACTGCAGTTGCATGTGCAAGGTGCCATCGGCGGCGGTGGAGCGCAGCAGCAAGTCTCCTGCAATATTGCCGCCACGCAGCATATTCGTTGCCTGAGCCGCAGGCACGGCCGTCACGGCCGAGCCTGAGGTGCCGTACCACATGTCCACGCCATTCAGCTGGACATAGCCATACAGTTCGCCGAGCGCCGTGATGCCGCCCCACTGCACGCGGCCAGTCGAGGGCAGCGCAAATGTTGTCGAAGAGAAAATCGGTGCAGGTGCAGGCAGGATTTGTGCAGACGCCGTCGTTGTCGCCACGCCCAACAACAAAGAACACAGGATTTTACGCATCGGTTTCATTGTTAATTTCCCAATAAAATGAACAAGATAACGCCTGATGTGAAAAAGGTAAACCTATTTGACAACTATCATGCAAAATAAACATGTCGCACTGGCTTTCGCATCGCCAGCAGTGTGCAATAAGCCCTTGCGCCCATGCTAAGATTTTGGAATAGACAAGATTTCCACTGCCTCTCCTGGAGCCCTACCGATGACGATTTCCGAAAGCACCACCCTCTTCCACCAAAAAAAGGTCGTCCAGTACGATCCGGATATTGCGCTGCAATCCGGGCAGGATATCGTCTACCGCCTGTCGCTCGATTACGACGACAAGCGCAAGATGCCGGACCTGATCGCCGGTTTCCTGGAAAAAACCGACAAGCATGCGCTTGAGGCGCTGATCATCGGCATGTGGGGCGACCCGTACGAAGCGGGCGCCGACGAAGTGATCGCCGCGCTGGCCAGCCACGCGCCGCAGTTGCCGAACTTGCGCGCCCTGTTCATCGGCGACATGACGTACGAAGAGTGTGAAATCTCGTGGATCGTGCAAGGCAGCTACAAGCCGCTGCTGGATGCATTCCCGCAGCTGGAAGAACTGCGCATCCGTGGCGGCAATGAATTGATCATCGAGCCGTTCGCGCACCAGAACCTGCGCAAGTTCACCATCGAATCCGGTGGCCTCGATCAGAAGATCGCGCAGGCGCTGGCCCAGTCGAGCATGCCCAAGCTGGAATACCTGGAGCTGTGGCTAGGCATCGAGGACTACGGCTTCTCGGGCGACGTGGCGCTGTACCAGCAGGTACTGGCCCAACTGGCCACGCCGACCCTGCGTTACCTGGGCCTGCGCGATGCGCAGATCGCCGACGAACTGGCCGTCTGGCTGGCCAACGAGCCGCTGCTGGCCACCATCGAGACCCTGGACCTGTCGCTGGGCACCCTGGGCGACGTGGGCGCCGAAGCGCTGCTGCACGGCACGCAATTGGGCAATCTGAAGCGCATGGACCTGTCGCATCACTATATCTCGGAAGCGAACCAGGAAAAACTCAAGGCCCTGCCGTTCCCGGTCAGGCTCGATGATCCGCAGGAAGATGACGAGGACGACGACGAAGTCTATCGCTATGTCGCCGTCGGCGAATAAATAGGGATGCTGTTGCTGGCCACCGGCGGCAGCAAGCGCGTGCGCCTGATGCAGGCAGCGCGCGCGCAACTGCGCCTGCCGCCCGCGCAGGTGCTGGAATGGCGCGACTGGCTGGCGCAGCCGGCGCTGCTGGAAGACGCCTTGCGTCTACCCTGCCGGTTGAAGATCGAACCGCCCGGCGACGATCCAGCCGCCCACCTGCTGTTGCTGCATGCCGGCTGCCGGCTGCTGAACCGGCCGCCGGTCGATGCGCCCGCGCATGGCGAGCTGCTGGCGATGGATGCGTGGTTCGCCGGCTTTGCCGCCGCCATGGCCACGCTGGCGGCGCAACTGGCCGGCCTGCCGCAGGCGCGCGTCGTCAATGCGCCTGAAGAAATCAGCCTGATGACCGACAAGCTGGCTTGCCAGCGCCATCTGGCCGCGCACGGCATCGCCATTCCCACCCTGCTCGGCCCCGTGCAAAGCCATGAACACCTGCAGTCGCTGCTGCATGAACACCAGCTTGACCGCGTGTACCTGAAACCGCGCTACGGCTCTTCCGCGTCGGGCGTGGTCGCCTACCGCAGGAATCGAGCCGGCCGCCAGCAAGCCACCACTTCTGCAACCTTATCGCGGGCGGACGGCCGCATACGCTTGTTCAACGTCAAGCGCATGGCGCGCTACGAGACGCAGCACGACATCGCCGCCCTCGTCGACGCGCTGGCCGCGCAACAGCTGTACGCGGAGGCATGGCTGAACAAGCCGCGCTGCGGCGACAGCCACTACGACTTGCGCGTCGTGACCGTGGCGGGCCAGCCCGCGCACCGGGTGGCGCGCATCGGCGACCGGATGATGACCAATCTGCACCTCGACAACCGGCGCGGCGACGCGGCCGGCCTCCTGAACGCGGCCGACATGGCGGCGCTGGAAGCGATCGGCGCCCAGGCCGCGCGCGCCTTCCCGGCCAGCCAGGTGACGGGCTACGACCTCGTGGTGCGCCACGGCCAGGCCCATGTGCTCGAAGCGAACGCCTTCGGCGACCTGCTGCCAGGCCTGCTGTGGCAAGGCGCGGACACTTACGCAGCACAACTGACACATGTTTAAAGACACACCCGCCATCCCCGACATGCACGCCGTCGTGGGCAGCCACGACATCGTCTTCCTCACGCTCGATACCCTGCGCTATGACGTGGCGCAAGCGCTGTATGAAGCGGGAGAACTGCCCGTGCTGGGGCGCTTCCTGCCACCGGGTGGCTGGGAACGGCGCCACTCGCCCGCCACGTTCACGTATGCGGCGCACCAGGCCTTCTTCGCGGGCTTTTTGCCCACCCCGGCCACGCCGGGCCGCCATCCGCGCCTGTTCGCCAGCGCGTTTGCCGGCAGCGAAACCACCTCGCCGCACACGTTGGCGTTCGAGGAAGCGGACCTGCCCGCCGCGCTGGCCGCGCGCGGCTACCGCACCATCTGCATCGGCGGCGTGGGCTTCTTCAACAAACAGACGGCGCTGGGTACGGTGCTGCCGTCGCTGTTCCAGGAAAGCCACTGGAGCGCCGGCATGGGCGTGGCCAGCCGCCATTCGACGCAAAAGCAGGTGGCGCTGGCCATAGCCCGTCTGGCGGACGGCGAGCGACGCACTTTTTTGTTCATCAACGTGGCCGCCCTGCATACGCCGAACCGCGCCTACCTGCCCGGTTGCCGCGCCGATAACCTGGACAGCCATGCAGCCGCCCTGCGCTACGTGGATGGCGCGCTGGCGCCCCTGTTTGCCGCCTGCGCGGCGCGCGCGCCCACGTTTGCCATCGTCTGTTCGGACCATGGCAGCGCGTATGGCGAAGACGGCTACCGGGGCCACAGAGTCGCCCACGACAGCGTGTGGAACGTGCCGTATGCGCACTTTTTCATCCCGCCCGATACCGATACACCTCCCAAGGAATCCCCACCGTGAACCCCTCCGAACAACCTGGCACCCTGGCGCAGCGCATGCGCCACACGCCATACCAGGCGTATTCGTACTCGTATCCGCACAAGGCGGCCTACCGCGCCTTGCCGCAGGCGGCGCCGCTGGCGCCCCTGTGGGCGCGGCAAGACCGCTCCGCCCTCTTCGCCTACATCCACATCCCGTTTTGCGAAATGCGTTGCGGCTTTTGCAACCTGTTCGCCATGGCGCGCCCCGGTGCCGACATGGTCGAACGCTACGTGCAGCAAGTGCTGGTGCAGATGCGCGCCCTGGCCGCCGCGCTGGGCGAACGGCGCTTCGCCCGCTTCGCGCTGGGCGGCGGCACGCCCACCTATCTGTCGCCCGCGCAGCTGGACACCCTGCTGTGCGGCGCGCGCGACATCCTCGGCATCGACCTGCAAGCCACGCCGGCCGGCATCGAGGCGTCGCCCGAAACCATCACGGCCGAGAGACTGGCCGTGTGTCGCGCGCACGGCATCGACCGGGTCAGCCTGGGCATCCAGAGCTTTGCCGCCGGCGAGATGCGCGCGCTGGCGCGCCCGCAGCAAAACGCCACCGTGCACCACGCCATCGGTCTGATACGCGCGGCCGGCTTTCCCACCCTGAACCTGGACCTGATCTACGGCATCGCAGGCCAGACGGTGGCCAGCCTGCTGGCGTCGATCGACAGCGCGCTGGCCTTCCGGCCCGAGGAAATCTACCTGTACCCGCTGTACGTGCGCGAACAGACGGGCCTTGGCAAGATCGCGCGGCGCAAAGGCGCCGATACGCTGAACCCCATCATGCTGGCACGCGACGGCGACAGCCGCCTGGCCCTGTACGCGGCCGCGCGCGACCATTTGCGCGCCCGGGGCTACGAGCAGGTCTCGATGCGCATGTTCCGCGCGCCGCATGCGCCGGAACAAAACGGTCCCTCGTACTGCTGCCAGAATGACGGCATGGTGGGCCTGGGCGCGGGCGCCCGCTCCTACACGGCCAACCTCCATTATTCGAGCCAGTACGCGGTGGCGCGCACGGACACCATCAACATCATCGAACAGTATCTCGCGCTCGATGAAGCACGTTTCGCGCAGGCCGAACACGGTTACCAGCTCGATGACGAGGAACAGCGCCGCCGCTACGTGATCCAGTCGCTGCTGACGGAACCGGGCCTGGACCGCGACGCCTACACGGCGCGCTTCGGCAGCCGCTGCGAAGCGGACCTGCCGCAGCTGGCCGAGCTGCACTCCTTGGCCCTGGTGCAAGAAAACGGCCCGCTGCTGCGCCTGAACGACCGTGGCTACAGCTACGCCGACACCATCGGCCCGTGGCTGGCCTCGAATACGGTGCGCGCGCTGATGGCCGAAGGCGGCCAGGCGTGCTGACAGCTGAGCCAGGCACTTTGTCCCTGCTGTACCGGGGCACGCTGGCGAGCTGCAACTACGCCTGCGGCTACTGCCCGTTTGCCAAGAAACGCGACAGCCGCGCCACCCTGGCACGCGATGCGCGCGAAGTGGCCCGTTTCACGGACTGGGTCGCACGCCAGACGCGCCCCATCGGCATCCTGTTTACGCCGTGGGGCGAAGCGCTGGTGCGGCGCCATTACCGCGCGGCCATGCAGACCCTGGCGGCCCTGCCGCACGTGCGCCAGGTGGCGCTGCAGACGAATCTGTCCGGTCCCCTGAACTGGCTGCAAGGGATGGACGGGCTGGAAAAGATCGGCCTGTGGTGCACCTATCACCCTGACCAGACGCCCCTGGCGCGCTTCCTCGAACGCTGCGCGCGCCTGGACGCCATGGGCGTGCGCTATTCCGTCGGCGTCGTGGCCATGAACGAGCACCTGGACGCCATCCGCGCCCTGCGCGCGGCCCTGCCGGCCCACGTCTACCTGTGGCTGAACGCGTACGACCGCCGTGGTCCCCACTACTACAGCGAGGAAGACCTGGCCTGGCTAGACGCCGTCGACCCGTGGTTCGCGCAAAGCCGCCGCCCGTCGCCCTCGCGCGGCAAACCGTGCCTGGCGGGCGAAGCGTCGCTGTCCGTCGATGGCGACGGTGAACTGGCGCGCTGCCATTTCGTGCCGGAGCGGCTGGGGAATCTATATGCGGACGACCTGGCGGACATGCTGCAGGAACGCCGCTGCCCGCGCTTCAAGTGCGATTGCTACATCGGCTATGCGCAGCGCAAGGATTTGCCGTTTCAGGCGGTGTTTGGGGAGGGAGTGCTGGCGAGGATAAGCCCGCTGAATGCTGGGGTCAGACCCGGCGGGTCTGACCCCGGTACTGCAACTACCTGATTACTGCGCCGCCACCTTGGCCGGCTCCGCCACCACTGGCGTCATCTTCAGCGAACGGCTGAGGAAGCCCCAGCGGTCCGCCACTTCTTCGATCTGCTTGGTCGTCGGCTTGCCGGCGCCATGGCCCGCCTTGCTGTCGATGCGGATCAGCACGGGTGCCGCGCCGCCTTGCGCAACCTGGGCAGCCGCGGCGAACTTGAAGCTGTGGGCTGGCACGACGCGGTCGTCATGGTCGGCCGTCGTGATCATGGTGGCCGGATAGCAGCCGCCCGCCTTCAGGTTGTGCAGCGGCGAGTATTTCACCAGCGCCTTGAACTGCTCGGCATCGTCCGACGAACCATAGTCAGGCACCCAGCCCCAGCCCACGGTGAATTTGTGGAAGCGCAACATGTCGAGCACGCCCACCTGCGGGATGGCCGCGGCGAACAGGTCGGGACGCTGCGTCATCGCTGCGCCCACCAGCAGCCCGCCATTGCTGCCGCCGCCGATCGCCAGTTTCGATGGCGAGGTGACCTTGTTATCCACCAGCCACTGCGCCGCGCCGATGAAATCGTCGAACACGTTTTGCTTGTTCAGCTTGGTGCCAGCCTGGTGCCAGGCTTCGCCGTATTCACCGCCGCCGCGCAGGTTGGCCATCACGTAGACGCCGCCCATTTCCACCCAGGCAAGATTCGCCACGGAGAAGCTCGGCGTCAGCGAAATATTGAAACCGCCATAGCCGTACAGATAAGTCGGGTTCGTGCCGTCCAGCTTCATGCCTTTTTTCGAGACGATGAACATCGGCACCTTGGTACCGTCGCGGCTGGTGAAGAATTGCTGGCGCGTTTCAAAGGCGTTCGGGTCGAAATCGACCTTCGGCTGGCGGTACACGCTGCTCTTGCCCGATTTCATGTCGTAGCGGTAGATAGTCGCCGGCGTCGTAAAGCTGGTGAACGAGTAGAACGTTTCCGTATCGCCGCGTTTGCCCGCGAAACCACCTGCCGAACCGATGCCAGGCAAGGCCACTTCACGCACCAGTTTGCCCTTCAGGTCGACGATCTTGATTTGCGTTTGCGCATCTTTCAGATAATCGAGCACCAGCTGGTTGTTGATCAGGTTGACGGCGACCAGGGTTTCCGCCGCTTGCGGCACGATTTCCTTCCAGTCGGAGGGCAGCGGCTTGCGCGTATCGATGGCGATCACGCGCGATTTCGGCGCCTTGTTGTCCGTCTTGAAGAAGAATACGGGGCCGTCATTGTCGATGAACGAGTACGACGCGTCGAACGCTTCCAGCAAGCCGACGACCTTGGCGTTCTTCTGGCGCAAGTCCTTGTAGAAGACGCGGTTCTTGCGTTCCGTGCCTTGCGTGGCCGTGATGATCAGATAATTGCCGTCGTCGCTGACGGTGCTGCCGCCAAACGCCCATTCCTTCTGGTCTGGACGGTCGAAGACCAGCACGTCGTCGCTTTGCGGCGTGCCGATCTTGTGGAAATACAATTTCTGGAAGTAATTGATATCGGCCAGCTTGGTCGCTTCATTCGGCGCGTCATAGCGGCTGTAGAAGAAACCGGTGTTGTCCTTGGTCCACGAAGCGCCCGAGAACTTGGCCCATTTGATGTGGTCCGTCAAATCCTTGCCCGATTCGATGTCGCGCACTTTCCACTCGTTCCAGTCGGAACCGGAGGCGGACGTGGCATACGCCAGGTATTTGCCGTTCGGGCTGATCGAGGTGCCGGCCAGCGCCACCGTGCCATCCGTGGACAGGGTGTTCGGGTCGAGCAGCAGACGGGGCTCGTCCGTCAGTTTTTTCACCGTGTACAGCACGGCCTGGTTCTGCAAGCCGTCGTTGCGGCTGTAGAAATAGCGGCCGCCCTGCTTCGTCGGCGTAGAGAAACGCTCATAGTTCCACAGCTTGGTCAGGCGCTGCTTGATCGCGGCGCGCTCGGGGATGGTGCCCAGGTACGACTGCGTCAGCTTGTTTTGCGCCGTGACCCACTCGCCCGTTTCCGCGCTGTTGGCATCTTCCAGCCAGCGGTACGGATCGGCAATGGTGGTGCCGAAATAGCTGTCTTGCTGGTCGACTTTTTTGCTGACCGGATACGTCACGGCAGCGCCGTCGCCGGCCGGGCACGATGGCGTCGCGGCGCTTTGCGCCAGGGCGTTGCCACCGAAAGCGGCCATCAAGCTGAATATGAGGGTTGCACTACGTAGTTGCATGGGTTGTCGTCTCATTGTTGGATGTCGGGGAAAGCATACCGCGCAAGCACGGCTGCCTATGTTGACTTTCGCCAAGAGAAATCATAGCGCGGATTGCCACTTTTAAAGCACAGTTATCCGGTGGATTTGCCGTCTTTTGTTTGGGGAAATTACGTGGATGGACATGATAAATCTCGCTTTCGCCGGAATCGGCAAACTGACGTTCATGCAAGAAACATTATCAAAAACAAAGTCGTTTCATCAAGCCGTCATAAATCTTCTTTACTATCGGCAACATGTTCATGGCCCGTCCAGAGGCCGTGCCGCCACGTCCGCCTATGCACACTCTCGCCCTCCCTTCCGCCACCGCCGCGCCGGCCAGCCCGGCGCCATCGAATGTGGCCTACCTGAAGCCGCCATCGGCCGGCATGACCATCGAAGGGACGGATGCCTTGCACGAGATCCTCGCGGGCCGCAAGCTCAGCGCCCTGTTCCAGCCCATCATCCACATGCACAGCGGCGACATCATCGGCTACGAAGGCTTGATACGGGGGCCGTCCGACAGTCCCCTGCACGCGCCGATGAATCTGTTCAAGGTGGCGCGCGCGCATGACCTGACCCTGGAAGTGGAACACCTGTGCCGGCAAGTGGTGCTCGAACGCTTTGCCGAACTGCAGCTGCCCGGCAAGCTGTTTCTCAACGTCAGCCCGGAGTGCTTGTTGCTGCGCAATGCCCGCCATGGCGAAACTTTGGAATACATCGAGCACATCGGCATCAATCCGGACCGCGTCATCATCGAGCTGACGGAAAACCAGCCCACGTATGACTACGAGCTGATGCGCGAAGCGGTGCTGCACTACCGCAACATGGGTTTCCAGATCGCCATCGACGACCTGGGCGAAGGCTTTTCCAGCCTGCGCCTGTGGTCGGAACTGCGCCCGGAATACGTGAAGATCGACATGCATTTCATCCAGGGTATCAATAATGATCCCGTGAAACTGCAGTTCGTGCGCTCGATCCAGGAAATCGCGGAGAAATCGGGCACCCTGGTGATCGCCGAAGGCATCGAGGCGCAGACGGAATTGCTGGTCTTGCGCGACCTGGGCGTGGCCTTCGGACAAGGCTATCACCTGGGGCGGCCCAATGCGGTACCGGCGCGCGCCTTGCCGGCCGAAGTGGTGCAGGCGCTGGGACGCAACGGCGTGGCCGTGTATCCACAGCGCAGCAGCCTGGAAAAGAATGGCGCCAGCATTCGCAAGCTGCTGCACCGGGTAGTGGCCGTCTCGCCAGAGAAAAACAATAACGAGGTGTACGACATCTTCCTGAAGGAACCGAAGCTGATGATCATTCCCGTCGTCGACGACGGGGTGCCACTGGGCCTGATCAGCCGCTTCGAAATGATCGACCACTTCGCCCGCCCCTACCAGCGCGAACTGTATGGCAAGAAATCGTGCAGCCTGTTCATGGATGCCACACCGCTGATCGCCGACCACGAGACGAGCTTGCAGGAACTCAGCTACACCATGGTGCAGTCGGATGCCCACCACCTGTTCAACGGCTTCATCATCACCGAACACGGCCGCTACCTGGGCATGGGTACGGGCCACGACCTGATGCGCGAAATCACGCAGATGCAGATCAATGCGGCCCGTTACGCCAACCCGCTGACGCAACTGCCCGGCAACGTGCCCATCAACGAGCATATCGACCGTTTATTGCACAGCGGCAGCCGCTTCTGGGTCTGCTATTGCGACCTCGACCACTTCAAGCCCTTCAACGATGTGTACGGCTACCGCAAGGGCGACGACGTGATCCAGCTGACGGGAGAAATCCTCAGCAGCCATTGCGACCCGAACCGCGACTTCATCGGCCACATCGGCGGCGACGATTTCATGATTCTGTTCCAGAGCGAAGACTGGGAAACGCGCTGCCAGGCCATGCTGGACGACTTCGCGGCCGCCATCCTCGCCTATTACAGCACGGGCGACTGCGAACGGGGCGGCTACATCAGCGAAGACCGGCAAGGCAAGAAAGTGTTTTATTCCCTGATCAGCCTATCGCTGGGGGTCATCAAGGTCGAGGCGCACCAGTACTACACGCACCATCAGATCGCCACGCAGGCGGCCGAAGCGAAGAAGCAGGCGAAGAAAATCCACGGCAACAGCCTGTTCCTGGACAGGCGGCAAGGCACAGGCGCGGCGCGCATGGATGCCTAGCCGGGGTTGCCCGTCAAGAGCCGAACGGGGACAGGCTATGCGCGGTCAAATGCGCACGAGGTCGCCAAATGCATTGCCGCTGCGCGCATCGGGCACGAATGCCAGGCTGACGCGTGCCGCATCGCGGCGCGCCTGCACGCGGTAGCTTCCCGCCGGCACGTCCAGGAACAGGCCGCCATATGCCGTGTCCGGTTCAAGGCCGCCGCCCGTGACATCCTCCCCGGCACCGATGAAGACGCGGCCCGAGACGACAGCCAGATGCACTTCCACATGCGGTTCGGCAAGTTCGGCGTGCAAGGCGACTTCATACGCGCCATCGCCGCCCACGTTGAAGAACGCCACCTGCCCCGCATTCACGGCCGCCAGTTCCGCGCTGGGGAGGCTCCACCAGTCGCAGTCATCGTCCAGCCTGCGGCGCAGGAGCGCCGGGTCGAACACGCACAGCGTTGCCGTGCCGGTCACAATGCTGACGGAGTGACTTGCCGTCATGCGACGGGCGGCGCCGGTCCCAGCAGGGGCTGGCTTTCCACGTACTGCGCACTGGCTTGCGCCTGCCACGGGAAGTGGCCATCGCGCGACGGCCAGACGATCTGGTACAGCGTAAAATCATCGCCCTGGTAATACCAGCGCGCATAGCCGACATAGTTGCGGTATTGCTCGACGGGCACGCGCACGAAGGCGCACTGATGGTCTTTCAGCAAGACGTCCGTGGTGGCCGTGAAATCCGTGATGGCGCCGCTGCGCGCAGCGTCGAGCGCCACGTCGAGGATCTGGTGGGCCATGGCGCGCGGCAAGCCCATGATGAGGAATTCAGGCTGGCCGAAGCTGTGGCAAGCGCCTATCGTGAAGGCATAGCCGGGACCTTCTTCGTCAGCACTGATATGCACGCCATGCCAGCCGTGCGTGGCGATGTCGTCGATGACTTTTTGCTCGGATGCATCCTCGCCTGCCTGCCTTACCATATTCCACCTTTCGCTGTGCCAAAAATCACGCCGCTTTCGCGACATGCCTGCCGGCAATTATCGCATGCAGCGCGCGTCCGCGCGCGCACGCTGCCGGCGCTTCAGTCGCGCGGCGGCAGCTGCGGAAAGCGCACCTGGTGCCATTGCCGCATGCGCTCCTGCGCTTCTTGCAGCTGTGCCGGCGCCAGCCTCGCGGCAGCCGCTTCCCGCGCCCTGGCCGCGCCGCCATCGCCGCCCTCGGCCGCCAGCGCCAGCCACATGTAGCCACTGACGGGATCTTTCTCCACGCCGCGCCCGCTGTTGTACATGCCGCCCAGGTTGTACTGGGCCAGCGCATGGCCCTGGTCAGCCGCGCGCGCATACCATTGCACGGCCAGGCCATCGTCTTGCGGCACGCCGTGGCCGTTCGCATACATGACGCCCAGATTGTTCTGCGCGCTGGCGTCGCCCTGCCCGGCTGCCGTGCGGTACCAGCGCACCGCGCACGCCTCGTCGCGCTCCACGCCCTGGCCATTGGCATACATCACGCCCAGGTTGAACTGGGCGTTCGACGCGCCCTGGTCTGCCGCCCTGGCATACCAGTCCAGCGCCTGGCGCAAGTCGCGGGCGACGCCGCGTCCGCCTGCAAACATGCCGCCCAGATTGTATTGCGCCATGCAATGACCTTGCATGGCGGCACGCCGGTACCAAATGACGGCGCGCGCCTCGTCCTTGTCCACGCCCTGGCCGCGCGCCAACATCAGGCCCAGGTTGAACTGGGCGTCGGCGTCATCCTGCTCGGCCGCCCGCTGCAGCCAGGCGTAGGCGCGCAGCTGGTCGGGCGCCACGCCCAGGCCTTCCGCATAGGCCACGCCCAGTTGCCGCTGCGCCACGGCCAGGCCCTGGGCAGCGGCCTGGCGGAACCAGGCCAGCGCCTGCGCGTCGCTCTGCGCCACGCCCTGGCCCCGCTTGTAGACGAGCCCCAGGTTCAGCTGTGCCTGCGCATCGCCCTGCAAGGCAGCCTTGCGGAACCAGGCCAGAGCCAGCGCGTCGTTCTTCTTCGCCCCCAGCCCTTGCGCATACGCTTCGCCCAGCAGCGACTGCGCGCTGGCCACGCCCTGCTCGGAGGCGCGGTAAAACCACGCCAGGGCCAGCTCGTCGCTCTGCAGCACGCCGCGTCCCTTGCGGTACATCTGCCCCAGGTTTTGCTGGGCCGAGGCATCGCCCTGGGCGGCCGCGCGGCGAAACCACAGCACGGCATCCTCGTCGCTCTGCGCCACGCCGCGGCCGTGGTAATACAGGGCGCCCAGGTGGTTTTGCGCGAACGCCAGCCCTTGCAGCGCGGCCAGGCGTAGCCAGACAAACGCGCGCGCATCGTCCTGCGCCACGCCTTCGCCCTTCTTGTACATCAGGCCCAGGTTGAACTGGGCGTAGGCATTGCCCTGCTCGGCCGCCGTGCGGAACCAGATATATGCCTGGTGGCTATCTCTGGCAGTATGGTGCTTGTCCATGTGCGCCCCCATCCACATTGCGCTTGCCGGCAGCACGCGCAAAACGGCGGCCCAGGGCGGCGAAATCGTGTGTTGCTTAAATTTTAAATTCGATGCGGGGAAAGGACTTGAGCAGGCTCAAACGAAATAACAAAATTATATCGTTTTGATGAGCCTGCTTAGAGGGGGAACGGCGCTCAGCGGCGCGACGGGTGCTTTTGCAGGAATTGCGGTACTTTCGCGGCGGCCAGCTTGTTCAACGACACCAGCAAATCGGCGTCGACATCGGCGATGCCATAGCTGCTGCGCAAGTGGCGGCCGATATGGATCAGCACTTGCGCCGCCACTTCCGCATCGGACTCGGCCCTGTGGGCGGCGCTCTTGAAGGCGATGCCCAGCTGGCTGGACAGCAAGCCCAGCTTGTAGCTGGCCATGCCGGGAAACACGCGGCGCGACAGTTTCAAGGAACACACGAGCGACTGGTGCGCCGGTGTCAGGTTCAGCCTGGCGCTTTCCGCCCGCAGGAATTTCTCGTCGAAGCTGGCATTGTGCGCCGACAAGGCATCGCTGCCGATGAAGTCCAGCAACTGCGGCACCACCTCGGCCACGGGCGGCGCCTTGTCCACCATCGCTTGCGTGATGCCCGTCAAACCCGTGATGAACGAAGGAATGCGCGCATTGCAGTTGATCAGGGTCACATAGCGGTCCGTGATCTGCCCGCCCTCGATGCGCAGCGCCGCCACTTCCGTGATGCGGTCGCCCATGTCGGGCGATAAACCGGTCGTCTCGAAGTCGATCATGACGATCGGTTTGTCAAACACATTCATGGGGCGTTCTTTCGTGGGTGCGGCTAAGGGTGATGATTATCAACCAAATTTACGCACGGCGTCCAGCGCCAGGCCCGCGCCGATACTGCCGAACAGATCGCCTTCGACCTTGCGCGCGGCCGGCACCAGGGCTGCGATCTTTTCGCGCAGCAAGCGCACGCCGCTGGAGCCGCCCGTGAAGAACACGGTGTCGACGGCTTCCGGCGCCACGCCCGCGTCGCGCAGCAGGCGCAGCACGGTTTCTTCCACGGAACCGCACAAGTGGCCGATCGCGTCGTCGAACTGCGTGCGTTTGAGCAACAGGCTTTGCGCGGGCGACAGGCGGTCCAGCTCCAGCTGCACTTCGGCCGCGTCGGACAGGGCAATCTTGCCCTCTTCCACTTTCATGGCCAGCCAGTGGCCGGCGCGCTCGTCGATCAGCTTTTGCAAACGCCCCATCTTGTCTTGCTCACGCGCATCGCGGCACACGTCGGCCAGCTGCACCCAGATCTTCTTGGTGTAGGCCAGGTTGATCGTGTGCCAGGTCGCCAGGTTGAAATAATAGCTGGATGGCACTTCGCTATTGTTATGCAGGCGGCTGCCATAGCCGAGCAGAGGCATGACGGAAGACAGGCTCAGGTATTTATCGAAGTCCGTGCCACCGATGTGCACGCCGCCGGTGGCGAGGATGTCGTCGCGCCGCTCGGTCTTCTTCGCCCGTTCCGGCGACAGGCGCACCAGCGAAAAGTCGGACGTGCCGCCGCCGATGTCGGCGATCAGTACCAGCTCTTCCTTGTCGATTTGCGACTCGTAGTCGAACGCGGCGGCAATCGGCTCGAACTGGAAGGCGACATCCTTGAAACCGACGGAGCGCGCCACTTCGGCCAGCGTGTCCTGCGCCAGCTGGTCGGCTTGCGCATTGTCGTCGATAAAGAAGACGGGACGGCCGAACACGGCGGACGAAAACTCGCGGCCGGCGGACTGCTCGGCGCGGCGTTTCACTTCGCCAATGAATTGGGCCAGCAACATGCGGAATGGCAAGGCGCGGCCGCCCACTTCCGTCTGGCCATCGATGAGGCTCGTGCCCAGCAGGCTTTTCAGCGAGCGCATCAGACGCCCCTCGTAGCCGGCCAGATAGCCGGCCAGCGCCGCGCGGCCAAAACTGACTTCCTCGTCTTCCGCATTGAAGAAGACGACGGACGGTAAGGTCGTCTTGCCATCTTCCAGGCCGAGCATGGTGCTCTGCCCGGGACGTGCCCAGCCTACCGTGGAATTTGACGTGCCGAAATCGACGCCGCAAGCATTGGCCATGTCGACCCTTCCCTGAATAAAGGGGCGTTATGTTATCAGAAGGCGGGCCATTGCACCAGAAAAAGCCGTTCGCCCCGGTCAACATCACAAGCTTGCTTTGCATCAAGTACCGGCCGCACGCAAAAGCTACTCTTGAGAAATTAATGCCGAGCAACTCGGCCAGCTCCTGGAGACCCATCGTGCCCTTCGCCCCTCTGCGCCATCCACGCCGCCTGCCCGCCGCTGTGCTGGCGGCCTTCCTCGTTTCCCTGGCCGGCTGCGGCGGCGGCTCAGCCGATACCCAGGCCGGCGCCGGCTGTGCGCTGCACAGCACGGCAGGCTGCGGCGGCAGCCCGCCACCCACCGTGCCACCCGTGAAGCCTCCCGTTATCCCACCCGTGACGCCGCCCGTGATTCCGCCCGTCACGCCGCCCGAGCCCGCCACCTTGGCCAGCGCCGTCAACCTGGTGTTTTCCAGCACGGAACTGGCCTCGGCGGGCCTGGCCGGCAGCGAAGTGGCCGTCACCGCCCTCGTCAAGGATGGCGCCAACCTCGCCTTGCCAAACGCAAAAATTTCTTTTGCTGCCGATTCCGGCATCCTCGGCAGCGTCGATGCCGTGACGGACAAGAACGGCCAGGCGCGCGCTTTGCTGGGGACCGGAGGCGCCAACAGCAACCGCAGCATCACCGTGACGGCGAATGTCGGCACGCGCAGCGGCAAGGGCACGGTGGCCGTCACGGGCAGCAGCGTGGAAGTGCTGGGGCCGGCCGCCTTGCTGCTGGGCCAGGGCGCCGACCTCACCGTCACCGTGCGCGACTCGGCGCGCAAACCCGTGGCCGGCGCCGCCATCGCCTACACCACGGGTGCCGGCAACGGCGTGCGCGTCAAGGATGGCGGCGCGGCGCTCAGCAATGCGCAAGGCCAGCTGCTGCTGCGCCTGACGGCGGGCAGCCTGGGCAAGGATGCCGTGTCCGTCAGCGCGCTGGGCGCCGCCGCCACGCAGGCGTATGCCGTGGCCGGCAGCGATCTGCGTCTGAGTCCGGCCGTAGGCCAGGACGCCAGCGGCGCGGACGTGCTGCCCGAGATCGCCACCCTGGCGTGCCAGCCCATCGACGCGCGCTACGACAAGGCGGGCGTGGCGCAAACGGGCAGCGCCAGCCTGTCGACCTCGCGCGGCAGCCTGTTTGCGGACAGCGCCTGCAGCCAGGCCCTGCCTGCCAGCTTGATTTTCAGCAATGGCAACTTGTCGCGCAGCTACGTGCAATCGGCCAACGCGGGCGTGGCCACCATCACGGCCGCCGTGGCGGGCGGACCGACGGCACAGACGCGGCTGGAATTCATCGCGCCATTGAGTCCTGCCAGCAAGCTGGCCGTGCAAGCGGATCCGGCCGTGCTGCGCGCGAATACGACCACTTCGGCAGCCTCGGCCGACAATGCCAGCACCAGCATCAGCACCATCGGCGCCGTCGTGCGCGATGGCCCCGTCAACAACCTGGTCAAGAACGCGCCTGTGCTGTTCAGCATCTTGAGCGACCCCAGCGGCGGCTATCTGCGCCAGGCGGGCCGGGTACTGACGGGCAGCGACGGCCTGGCGCGCGCCGTCTATGTGGCGGGGCCGGCCGACAGCGGCCGCGACGGCGTGCTGATCCAGGCCAGCATCGAAGGCGCCCCGCAGGCGGCGGCCACGGCCCTCGTGCGCCTGACGGTGGCGCGGCAGGCGCTGTCGATCAAGCTGGGCACGGGCAGCCTGCTGCGCGAGCATTCGGCCAGCGTGCTGCAGAAGGACTTTGCCGTGTTCGTGTCCGACAGCGCCGGCAATGCCGTGCCCGGCGTTGCCATCACGGCCGCCGCCTGGCCCAGCCGCTATGCCAAGGGATATTACGTGTGGCAAGCGGACAAGCCCGAGTTCCCCGACACGGGCGCCTGGCGCCCGGCCCTGCCCCACTACAGCTGCGCCAATGAAGATGTCTTGCGCAACGGCATCTACGACGCCGCCTATGACCGCAATGGCAATGGCGTGCTCGATCCGGGCATCCCCCTGAGCGTCAGCGCCAGCGGCCTGAGCGATTCTCTGGGCATGGCCACCGTCACCGTCAGCTATCCGCGCAACTATGGTTCCTGGGTGCATGTGGCCCTGACCGTGCGGGGCAGCGTCAGCGGCACGGAAGCGAGCGCCACGGCGGACCTGCCTTTACCCACGCTGGCCAGCGATTTCAGCGCGCGCCGCGTGGATCCGCCGGGACGCCTCAGTCCCTATGGCAGCGGGCCCTGCGACAGCCCGGATTGAGGAGCAGGCATACCACTTGCCATTCAGTCATATTTTTTGCAACATGCACAATAAGCGTGAATAAGCATGCAGTCTTGCCATAAGGCAATCTTTTACGCTATGCTCATTCTGCCCGCCCAGGCCGCCACAAGCGGCCGGGCCTGCAGGAATACTTTGAGACAGGTTGCTTGCCAGACCAATATGCGAAAAAAGAATACTGTAGCCCGGACACCCACCACCACCACCACCAGCCGCGCCATACCCGGTGCGGGAAGGCGCGTGACTTCGTATGACGTGGCCCTGCTGGCCGGCGTGTCGCAATCGGCCGTGTCGCGCTGCTTCAAGCCGGGCGCCAGCGTCTCGCCCGCCACCCATGCCAAGGTCATGCAGGCAGCCATCAGCCTCGACTACATCCCCAACGCGGCCGCGCGCAGCCTGATCACGCGCCGCTCGAACCTGGTGGCCGTGATCATTTCCAACCTGGCCAATCTGTACTATCCGCAAGTGTTGTCCGACCTGAGCCAGCAAATCGCCCGCCAGGGCAAGCGCCTGTTATTGTTTACCCTGGAGCGCGAAGCGGACATCGGCAAGGTCTTGAGCGATGTGTGGCAATACCAGGTCGACGGCGCCGTCGTGGCCGCCTGCCTGTCGGACGAGCAGATGGCCGAATTTGGCCGGCGCGACGTGCCGCTGGTGCTGTTCAACCGCAGCCCCCGCGAACACGCCGTGCATGCCGTGCTGTGCGACCAGGCCGAAGCGGCGCGCCTGCTCGTCTCGCGCCTGGCCGAGGCGGGCCACCGCCAGTTCGCCATCATCGATGGCCCCGGCGACTCGGCCGTCGCGCAGGAACGCAAGACCGGCATGCTGGACCGTCTGCTGACCCTGGGCTTGCCCGCGCCCATCGTCGTCAGCGGCAACTACGATTACGCCAGCGGCGGACGGGGCTTGCGCAAGGTCATCGACCGCCTGGGCCGCGTACCGGACGCCGTCATTTGCGGCAACGACATCATGGCCATCGGCTGCCTGGACACGGCGCGCCACCAGATGGGCATCCAGGTGCCGCTGCAGATGTCGGTGGCCGGTTTCGACGCGCTGGATGCGTCCGGCTGGCTCAGCTACGACATCACCACCCTGCGCCAGCCCGTGCAAAAGATGGCCACCGACGCCGTCGCCATGCTGGGCGAGCTGATGGAGCGGCGCGGCGGCAGCGCCGAGCGGCGCCGCTATTGCTCGTATCTGGTGGAGGGCAGCACGGCGCGGCTGACCAGCGCGCCTCCCCACTTCGGCATGATGGCTGCCGCCTGAAAAACGCCTGTGGCGTTGTTGCCGGCCCCTCGCCGTACTCGCGTACTGTCTTCGGGGCGGCGCCTAGCCACAGGCGTTTTTCAGGTGCTCCCTCTTCTCAGGCAAAATGCAAAAGGCCCGCACAACAAAAAACCTCGCATCGCTGCGAGGTTTTTCACTGTGGCGTTGTTGCCGGGGTTACTCTGGTCCTTCGCCGTACTCGCGTACTGTCTTCCGGGCGGCGCCTGGCCACAGGCGTTTTTCAGGTGCTCCCTCTTCTCGGACAAAATGCAAAAGGCCCGCACAACAAAAAACCTCGCATCGCTGCGAGGTTTTTTGTTGCGGCATCGGTTGATCAACCGAAGATCTTGCCCTTGAGCATATTCAAGCCCTGGCTGACGAGGTCATTGCCTTCTGGTACCTGACCGTTCGGCGTCAGCTTGTCGATCAGCTGGGGCAGCAAGGCTGCCAGGCCGCCCGAGGCCGCGTCCGGGGCGACGCCCGCTTTTTCGGCGATCTGGGTGATCGTGTCGCTACCGAGCGCATCCTTGATCTGTTCGCCGGAGACGGGCGCATTGGCGCCGGTGCCGATCCAGCTGGCCACTTGGTCGCCCAGGCCGCTTTCCTGGAATTTCTGCAGCAGGCCGGGCAAGCCACCGTGCTGGTTGACCAGATCCATCACACTGGCCATCAATCCCGATGGGGCTTCCCCGTCGGCACCCTTGTTGCCCAAAGCGCTCATCGCTTGTCCTGCAAGTTGGTCTAGCAAACTCATCGTATTCTCCTGAACGCTATCGATTGGTGCCGCGTGACTGCGGCGTCCGGCATGGCGCAGACCATTCTCCGCCATGGAAATCATTATACTATGAATAATAACAGTGCCATAATTGCAATTTCAAGGCGAACGCACGGACGACCTCACTGTCGAGGTGCCCACCTCCATCATATTTAGTTCGGCACAACTTGCAAGCGTAAATTGACGCTTCACAAAAACGTGTAGAATTAATTTTCCTACTTACTGAGGAGTATCAACACATGAACATCAATAAAGCGGTAGACAAGGCTTACGAAAAAAAGACGTTCAAGGAAATCGCTGATGCCCCCGTCGATGCCTTGCAAGGCGTGAGCGAGAAAGATGCGGAGCTGCTCAAGCAGGCGTTCAATATCAAGACCGTGCGCGATCTGGCGAACCTGAAATACTCGAAGTGGGCGCGCGCCATCGTCACCCTGGCCGATACGGAAGAATAAGCCGGGCCATGCCCATGGCATTCCCGTCAGCACGGCCCGCCCGCATCGGCGGGCTTTTTCATTCCGGCCAGCCAGCGGCTGGCAAGGCGATAGCCGCCGGGAGGCGCCATTGGCCACGCCGCTGACCCTGCCCGGCATCTGCTGGCCATTGCAAGCGAGCACGGGCCATCTTGCCGTCACCACGTCGCACATCACGGGCCATTTTCGCGCCGGTGCGGGGCTTGACGCCATCGTCGTGTGCGATCTGTTGCCCGCCGGGAAATTTCGCAACGGCGCGGCGCGCCACTGGTGCCGCACGCACCAGTGCTACTGGGGCACGCAAGCCGACCTGGCAGGCTGGCAAGCCACACAGCCCATGCGTTGCCGCCAGCACGCCAGCCCCATGGGCTATGTACTGTATCCGGAACTGTTCCATCCCATGCAATTCCACGCCACCACCCTGCGTCTGGGCCCTGATGGCTTGCTGCAACTGCGCGCCCGGGCCGATGACGGCGGCGCCCTGTTCAGCCGCGACCTGCCGGCCCTGGCCATCGACTGCCGCGCCCTGCCCGGCCTGTTCCCGCCCGACGTCGTGCAGCTGAACGTCACGCCGCCCGCCGCGCAGGCGTTCGCCGCCGCGCTGCAGGCCGGCGCGCCCCTCGGTTGCAGCGACTGCGCCCGCTGCGGCCACCCGCACCTGGACCTGGGCAGCTTCGCGCTGGCGCCGCACCGGCGCCACAGTTGCGGCCATTGCGGCCACGACGCCTCGCACAGCGCCACGGCCATCGTCTCGACGCCGCTATGGCGCCTGCGCGACCTGCCCCAGCGCATCGCGCAATGCTTCTGAAGGTGCGCCCGCCCACAGTCAGGCAAGGCACCGCCGGGTAGACTGCTTCATCACCACCAGGAGGACAGCACCATGCCACAAGCGCAACACCAGGACGAGGATGGCCAGCCCGGCGACGAAGGCGACTTGTCCGACCTGCTCAGCGAATTGCGCATCCTCTTGCCGGGCGCGCAGATGCTGACGGCCTTCCTCATCATCCTGCCCTTCAACGGCGGCTTCGCGAAGATCGTGCAGGCGGAAAAGATCGTCTTCCTGCTGACGTTTTTCCTGTCCATGACCAGCCTGGTGCTGCTCAGCGCACCCGCCATCCAGCACCGCGTGATGCGCCCCCTGCAAGACCGCGAACGCTTCAAGCGCGTGGCCGACCGCATCATGATGTGCGGCGCCTTTTCACTGGCGCTGGCATTTATCCTGGGCACCAATCTGGTGATGTCGGAAGTCTTCGGCCACGTCGCCGGCATCGTCGCCTGCGTGCTGATGGGAATACTCATCATCTGCATGTGGTGGTGGCTGCCCTTGCACTTGAAGCACGCCAGGAAAATCTAGAACACCTAACCAAACCTACTGCGCGTCGCGATTTGCGGCCTCCGATGCTCACTGTGCTCAAGCACAGCTCCGCTTCTCAGCCACAACTCATCCCGCTCGCTACGGTTTTGTTAGGTGTTGCTAAGCGGCTGCGCCTGCCTGCTCCAGCAAGGTTGCGCGGAAAATCCCCACCAGCGGGCGCAGGTTGACCTTGTGCCAGGCCAGCCACAATGGCGTGCGATAGCTGAACCATGACAGTTCGCGCACGACGACGCCGGCCGGCGCATGCTGGCGCAGGCTGTGCTGGATCATGGCCATGCCCAGGCCGGCCGCCACCAGGCCCAGCGCCGTCAGCGGCTCCGTCGCTTCCATGCGGATATCGGGCGTGAAACCGGCGCGCGCGCAGGCGGCGATGAAATTATCGTGTTTCAGCATGCTTTCCTTGTGCAGCACGGCAATCCACTCCTGGCCCGCCAGATCGTCCGGGGTCAGCTCGGCCTTGGCCGCCAGCGGGTGCGTCTCCGGCAAGGCCAGCAGCATGGGGTCGCTCAGCACCTGCGCGCAATCGAGGTCCGGGTCGTTTGGCAGCGGCGGTTCGCACAGCAGCGCGATATCGAGGCTGCGCTGGCGCAAGCCCTCGATCTGCTCGGCCGAATGCAGGTTGTACAGGGCGATGTGCACCTGCGGGCGCGTGGCCCGCAAGGCGCGCAAGCCGTCCGGCAACACGCCCGCATGCATGGCGTTTTCGATGTAGCCTATGCACAGGCCACCCTCGTCGCCGCGCCCCAGGCGCTTCGCCAGCGCTTCCAGGCGATTCCCGTGGGTAATGAAGGCGCGCGCCTCGGCCAGGAAGGTATGGCCGTCGCGCGTCAGGCGGATGCGCTGGGCGCTGCGCTCGAACAGGGTCAGGCCCAGCCTGTCTTCGAGCTGGGCGATTTGCCGGCTCAGCGGGGATTGGGAAATATGCAGGCGCTCGGCGGCGCGTCCCACGTGTTCTTCCTCGGCGACGGCGATGAAGTATTGCAATTGGCGTATGTCCAGCATGTCAGACCTTTAAGGACTCAAGTTGCGCCAATTATGTCTTGGACAGGCTTAACTTGTCCAGCTATTCTGTCTGCACTGACTCACTCATTGAAGGAAAAACACCATGACGATCAAACACTTACTGACAGGCAAACTGGGTTTCGGCACGGCGCCGCTGGGCAATATGTTCCGCAACACTCCCGAAGCCGAAGCGCTGGCGACGGTCGACGCAGCGTGGGAATCGGGCATCCGCTACTTCGATACGGCCCCGTTCTACGGCGCCGGCCTGGCCGAGCTGCGCCTGGGCGCCGCCCTGAAGCAGCGCCGCCGCGACGATTACATCTTGAGCACCAAGGTGGGCCGCCTGATCCTCGATGAGCTGGAAGACCCGGCCGCCCGCGAACTGGGCGAAAAAGGCGGCTTGTTCGAATTCGGCCGCAAGAACAAAATCGTCGACGACTACTCGGCCGACGCCACCCTGCGCTCGATCGAAGACAGCCTGAAACGCCTGGACACGGACCGCCTCGACATCGTCTGGGTCCACGACATCGCCCAGGATTTCCACGGCGACAACTGGCTGGCGCAATTCGAGATTGCCCGCACGGGCGCCTTCCGCGTGCTGACCCGCTTGCGCGAAGAAGGCGTCATCAAGGCCTGGGGCGTGGGCGTCAACAAGGTGGAACCGCTGGAACTGACGCTGGACCTGGCCGAAGCGCAGCCGGACGCCTTCTTGCTGGCCGGCCGCTACACCCTGCTCGACCATGAACGCGCGCTGCAGCGCCTGATGCCTGCCGCCGCGGCGCAAAACGTCGACATCGTCGTGGGCGGTCCGTACAGCTCGGGCATCCTGGCCGGCGGCGCGCATTTCGAATACCAGAAAGCCTCGCCCGAAATCATCGCCAAGGTCGAACGCATCAAGGCGATTGCCGCGCGCCATGGCGTCAGCGTCAAGGCGGCTGCCCTGCAATTTTCCTTGGCTAACCCTGCCGTGGCTGCCGTGATCCCCGGCGCCAGCCGCCCGGAACGCCTGGCCGAAGACCAGCAGGCATTGCACAGCGTCATCCCCGCCGCCTTCTGGCAGGACATGCGCGCCGAACAGCTGGTATCGCCGTTCGCCCCGCTGCCAACTGGCGCCAACTAATAGAGAAGGAATACATATGGCACACACCACCACCTTGATCGACATCGCCGCCACGCCGGAACAGGTATGGCAACTGATCGGGGGCTTCAATTCGCTGCCCGACTGGCTGCCCTACATTCCCAGCAGCACGTTAAGTGAAGGGGGCCGCATCCGCCACCTGGCCAACCCGGCCGGCGACGTCATCGTCGAGCAGCTGGAAGCGTACGACAATGCGGCGCGCAGCTACAGCTATTCCATTTTGCAGGCGCCGTTTCCCGCCACCGATTACCTGTCGACACTGAAAGTCGAAGCGCTCGCCGGCAGTGACGGCGCGCGGGTCACTTGGTCGGGCCGCTTCACCCCTGTCGGCGTGAGCGAGCAGGAAGTGACGGACCTGTTCCACGGCATCTACGTGGCAGGACTGGAAGCGCTGCAGCAATCATTGGCGAAGTAGCACGCCCGAAGACCATTTCCGCCACAGCCAGCTTTTCTTCGCTTGCCCTGTGGCGGAATCGCGCGCATTCCGTGTTATCGTTAACAACAAGAGCCATCGCTGTTGTGTGCAGTGCAGCAGATTTTCGCCGTCGCCCAGCAGAGCTTGCCCGAATCTTTTACAATGTTGTCCTTGGGCAGTTCTTATAGCCCGAAAATACCGGCCAGCCGTGGACTCCGATGGCGCATTGCCACTTCCGGCCGGGCCGCAGCGCGCCTCTCCACCCTGTCATTCTTTACCCAACCAACAAGAACATGCACGCCTCCGTAGATCCCCTGATTCCGCGCGTCACCGCGCCTTTTGGCGCTGGCTATGCCGACCTGGCCCTGGCCATCGGCGGCCTCGCCATCGGCACGGGCGAATTCGCCTCCATGAGCATCCTGCCCGTGGTGGCCGACGACCTGGGCACGACCTTGCCGCAGATGAGCCACATGATCAGCGCCTATGCGCTGGGCGTGGTCATCGGCGCGCCCCTGATCACGATCTTCCTGGCGCGCATGCCGCGCCGTTTGATGCTGATCTGTCTGATGCTGATGTTCGCCGGCGGCAACCTGCTCAGCGCCATCGCCCCCAACTATGGCTTGCTGGTGGTGGCCCGCTTCGTGGCCGGCATCCCGCATGGCGCGTATTTCGGCGTGGCGGCGCTGGTGGCGGCCGCGCTGGCCGAGCCGGACAAGCGGGGCCAGGCCGTGGCCCGTGTCCTAATGGGCCTGACCGTGGCGAATATCTTCGGCGTGCCGCTGGCAACCTACATCGGCCAGACCCTGGGCTGGCGCTCGGCCTTTCTGCTGGTCGCCGCGCTGGGCTTGCTGACCATGCAGATGGTGCGCATCTTCGTGCCCATGGTCGCCGCCGGCGACTCGAGCCCGCGCCGCGAACTGGGCGTGTTCCGCCGCCTGCAAGTGTGGCTGACCCTGCTGATGGTGGCGATCGGCTTCGGCGGCATGTTCGCCGTCTACACGTTTATCACGCCAACCTTGCTGGAAATCACGAAAGTATCGCCGCTCGTCATTTCCATCTTGCTGGCCATTATCGGTGTCGGCATGACGGTGGGCAACCTAATCGGCGGCTGGCTGGCCGACCGCTCGCGCCTGTGGACGATCTTTGGCGTGCTGCTGTGGAACGTGGCCGCCCTGGCCGCATTTACTTACACCAGCAGCAATGTCTGGCTGACGGCGATCAACCTGTTCGCCATCGGCGCCGGCATCGCCGTCGCCCCGGCCGTGCAGACGCGCTTGATGGACGTGGCCGGCGACGCGCAAACCGTGGCCGCTGCCCTCAACCATTCCGCCTTCAACATCGCCAACGCCCTGGGCGCCTGGGCCGGCGGCATCGCCATCGCCATGGGCATGGGCTTGCGCTCGACGGGCTGGGTCGGCGCCATGCTGGCCTGCGGCGGCATCGTCGTGCTCGGCATTTCCGTGCTGGTGGAAAACCGCAGCCGCAATGTGGGCGGCGCGCAGCCGGCCTGACAATCCAAGCGAGCGGCTGCCGGGTCAGGCAGCCGCATCGCCCGGCACTCCCCTCTTTCTCCTCCGTAGCCCCCCCTTCTCGATCCCGCCCTTTCCACATCGCGTTTGTTCTAGCGCAAATCGTCCTCCATGTTTTGCCCTATTGTTAAATATGCTTTCAATGTATTTTTCCTTCTCCGGGAGAAAGATCATGAAGAAACCCGCTGCGCCCCCTGCCACGGAAAGCTATACATTGCACACCAATACCTTCACTGCGGACGTATTTGCCTTTGGCCAAAACGCGTCTGCCAGCAAGACGGTCACCAGAGTCGATAGCGCCACGCAGAAGACCTTGCAGGATGCCATTGCCCAGCTAGAACAAGCGATTGCTCAGTTGCCCCTCAATGCCGGTGCGGCAGCCATTGTCAAACAGGAAACGCAAGCCATGGCTGACATGGTGCGCTCTGACAAGACGCAGCCAGAAGGGATGCAGCACATGCTGCACAGCCTGAAAGACAAACTGCAGATGGCCGGCGTGGTGATTGCCGACGTGGCAGCCCTGGCGACACCCGTCAAGGCGATCGCCAGCGCGCTGCGCTTGCCATTGCAGTATTTCGGCCTGTAATGGCATTGCACACAATGGCATGACACACAAGCGGCGGAGGCGGACATGACGGATCCCATACCCGAAGAACTGCAGCAAGCCGCCACCAGGCAAGCTGAGCAGGCAGCGCACCTGCACGATGATGCGGAAGTCATCCGCCTCCTCGGTGGCCAGGCCTTCCTTGGCGGCCTGGGTTTTCGCCGCCGCATACTGCATTTTTTCCATAAAAACTATGACGCCGTGGCGCCGGAATTCGGCCTGGACGTGCGCCTGCTGATACAGATTTGCCTGGTCGGCGAACAACTGCAACGGCGCTACAGGCTTGCCTTCGCCGCCGCCGTGCTGCTGATGCTGCTGGCCTACCTGCTCGACATACCGGCGCTCATCGGGCTCGGCGCACTCGTGGCGGCAGGCGCCAACGTCAGACGCGCAAACGCCGCCGACCGCCACGCGCAGGGTTTTCGGCGCGGCAACTTCAACTATGCGGCCTGCGTGCAGCAATATGGACAGCACCCCATTCCCAAGCGCATCGAAGACGCCCTGCCCGTCCCCGGGCAGAACCTGATCCTGTACCGCGGCTTCATCCCGTTCATCGGCGCCGGCATCCAGGAAAGCGGTTGGTCATTCAACTGCGCGCTGAACGCGCCCCGCGGCGAGAGCGCAAAACAGGCCGTCACGCCATTTACAGCAACGCAGCTGTACGCGCATATCAAGGCAGCACTGCAAGCCATGCAGCTGCCTGGCTTGCGCTGCATGGATCCCGTTTTTGTCCATGGAACGCAGGCGCGCGGGCCGGAAGACCTGTGCTTCGGAGAATGGCAACGTCCTGCCCAGGTGATCGCTGCCGCGCGCCTGGCGCAATGTCTGGGCACCAGCGAGCGGCATATGCGCCACTATCTGTGCGTGCAGATTGTCGACTGGGGTGGCGAAATCATCACCACTTACTATGTCCGCTTTGTGTTGCGCGGCAACGGCTTGTATGTCAAATTCAACCGCTATTTCCTCGGTCCGGTGGAAGACTCCTACCGCAAGGTCGACAAAGTGGCCAAGATCCGCTGGCAGGAACGCTTGCAGCGCTGGCTGGCCGCCTGCGTGCTTGGCCCCTTCATGGCGTTTGGCGCCACGCTGCTACTGCTCGCCGACGAATTGTCCAGCTTTGCCGAGTCCTTCAGCATGGACAAATATGTGCGCGAGCGCGCGGAGCATATCGAATACAGCGCCAGCTACAATTTCGGCGCCAGCACCAGCTTGCGCGAAGCATTGTCGGCGCCCGCGTGGCGCCATTACTTCCAGCGCTCGGACGAAGATTTCAACCGCAAATTAATCGAACGCAAGCTGCTTGACGAGCTGGCCGACTTTCTCGAAGCGCACGGCTACGACAGTGCCGATATCCGCGAACGGCGCACCACCATCCTCAACAATGGGATCATCGTTCATGGCGGCAATGTTCAGGCAGAGGCTCTGGCCGTGGGCACCGGCGCAAAAGCCAGCAAACAGGACGTGGCACACGCTCCGGCTGCGGCATGATGAACGGGGATTTGCTCCTGTTGCTTTGCAATGGCCTCGCCTTGGGCATGCTGACCTCGCTGGCGGCCAGCGGCCACAGCTTGCTGTACCGTGAATACGGCGCACTCTGCCTGGGCTTTGCCGCCGTGCCAAGCGTGGCGGCCATGCTCGGCAGCACGACGGTCATCTGGCTGCAAGGCTCGCTGGTTGGCCTGCCCGCCTACGCCATGCTGCTGTTGGTGCTGGCAGCGAGCTGGGCCGCAGCTGCCCTCATGCTGTTCCTGTACGAGCGCCATTTCTGGCGGCACATGCGCCGGGCCACGCGGGTGGAACAATTGCTGGCAGGCCTGGTCAGCGCCATCGCTGTCTTGACGATCGCGTCCGTGGCCTGGGACCAGCAGATGCTGCCCGTCTTTTTACCGGGCCCGGATGCCATCAAGCCTGGCGGTGCCGTGCTGCCGCTGACACCACTCGTGATTGTGGCGACGGGCATGCTGCTGATCTGCCTGTGCCTGCACTATTTTCCCGCCACTATGGCATCCGGCACGCCGGCCACCGAGCGCCAGCGCGCAGCCCTGCTGTGGGCGGGGCTGCTCGGTGCGGCAAGCGGCGTGGGCGAGACCCTGACCTTCGGTGCGGCCAGGACTGTGGTCATCTCCATCGGCTTGGCGCCATTGGTGGCGCCCCTGGTGGCGGCGTTGGCCGGCGGACTCGGAAACGTCAAGGGCGGCGCCGTCGCGGGCTTGGCACTGGGCCTCCTGGGCGCCGGCTACGCCACGTATATGGCGGAGCTAAGCGGCGGTGCCCTGAACAGCGAGACGAGCGATGTCATGATGCTGGTGCTGCTGGCGCTCGCCTGGGGCGCGCGCCAGCGCCGGCTGTGGCGACCGGCGACACCCATGCATGGCGCAGCGCTGCCTGTGGCGGCGCGGAGCGACACGCCCGATTCCCATGTCCGTGCCTTTGCCATCATCGCCGCCCTCGTGCTGGCCGGGACGATCCTGGATTTTCTGTTGCCCTTCAGCCTGACACCCCGTCTGAGGCAGAGCACGCCAGTGATCGTGATCGCCATCGGCCTGTATTGCGCCGTGGGCCGCGCGCAGTTGCCTGCGCTGGGCTACCTGACCTATCCGGCGACGGGCGCCTGCGTGTACGCCATGCTCGGCGGAGCCGATGCCATCATCGCCCAGCCGTTGCCGCCATGGCTACTGCTCGTGGCCGCAGGAGCGGCCACCGTCACGCTTGCCGCCCTGATGTATTTCTGGGCACGCACGCTGCCGGCGGAAGCCTGCGCCATCGTGTCGCTGGCCGTGTACGCTGCCGCCATGCCATTCATCGCGCAACTGGGCGATCCCGCCTATCATGGCGGCGCCGCGCGGGCGAAACCGCTGATCCGCCCATTGGTGGAGGCCACGCCATCCGGCACAGAGAGCAACAGCATCTTCATGGCGGGCATGCTGGTGGTGGCAGCCGCGTCCGGCCTGCTGTACCTGATCCATAGAATGGCTCCCGCCGCGCGTGCCGGCAACCACGTGGCCGCCGGCCTGATTGGCGGCGTCGGCGGCGCCTTGCTGGTGGCGACGCAAGCAGCGTTTGCGCCCTGGTATTTTTCCATGGACTCGGCGATCATCATCGTTTTTGCCATGGTGCTGGTGCTGAAAAGATTCGGGCTCTGGTGCATCATTGCAGGCACCGTGCTGCTGACCTACGTGCAAACCGTGCTGTCGGGCTGGCAATGGCTGAGCCCGGCGCTGTGCGTGCTGGCACTGCTCATCGCCAGTCGCTTGCCAGAACGCATGCAGTTGCTGCAGAACATGGCATCCACGCCTTTCGGCCCCAACCGCTATCGCATGGAATAAATACAGGCGCGGGCCACCGGCGCTGCTGGCTGCCTGACGACGATGCCGCCAACAGCGCCAGTACCGCGACTACCTTATATCGTGCCCATTGGAAATTTCCCGGCGGTATACTCCCTCGAACGTGGCCAGGCTCTCCGCTTGCGTCCACAGGCCGGCGATATAGCGAAACTCATCCTCGAACGGCTGCTCGAAATTGGCCACGTCCGTCGCGTATTCGCAATTGCGGCTCAGCATTACCAGCCAGTCCGGGTAGTGAAGCGCCGGATACAGGCGGGCAAAGATGGCATCGAGCGACGACACGCTTTCCCGGCCCGCCAGGTAGGCGGCGCGCAACTCGACGATATATTTGCCTGCCAGAAATTGCTCAGGCAGCCGCTGCACGCCCCGGTAACGCTCGATGATCACGTCGGCCAGCGGCAGCACCTCGTCGCGGCCACGGGCGCTGGCCAGCAGCACGACCTCCAGGTCGTCGCCCTCCTCGTCCAGGCGCAGGCGTTCCACAGCCCAGTCCACGCAGCTGTCGGCATGGCCAAATCCCATGCGCAGCTGGAATACGGCGATTTCAAGTTCTGTCAGTTGTTCCATGCTTTCCATCATAAGGGGCGAAACGGCTACGCCGTCCTCGGCCTTGTTTCAGTTTGCGTTCCGCGCCCATTGTCGCGCCAGTATCACGCCCACGATCAGCCCCAGGCATGACCCGCCCAACCAGACGAGCGCCACCATGGCAGACATGAGCTGGGGAAATTGCTCGAAGCAGGCCGACAACAGGCTCAGGACGGCGAGCGCAGAGGCCACCGCCAGCGGCTTGCCCGGCGCCAGCCTGGCGGCCAGTCCGGCGGCAATGGCAGAGCCTATGAAAATAGCGGCCCGCAAGACATACCAGTGCGTGGCGCTGGCGGCCTGGAGGAGCAAGGGGAGTAGCACCTTGAGCCCAAGCTGGAGCAGCCGGCCCGCCATCACAGCGATCCAGACAGGCCGCCTGGCATCGGCCGGCGCGATATTCCATTCCGTCATGCACTTTATCCATGACCGGTTCCGGTTCACTCCGCCTGCAGCATCTTTTGCAGCACCGCATCGAGCTCGTAAAAATCCACGGGCTTGGTCAGGTGTAAGTCAAAGCCCGCATCGGACGCCATCTGGCGGTCCTTGTCCTGGCCCCAGCCCGTGACGGCCACGAGGATGGCGTCCTTGCCGCAGGGCTGGCTGCGCAATAGTCGCGCCACGTCGTAGCCATTCATGTGCGGCAAGCCGATGTCGAGCAGGATCACGCGCGGCATGAAACTTTGCGTCGCCGCGATGCCGGCCGGGCCATCGTAGGCCGTGCGCACGTCGTAGCCGAGAATGTCGAGCGCCAGCGCCAGGCTTTCGGCCGCGTCGGCGCTGTCGTCGATGACCAGCACCTTGCCGTCGCGCGTGCCCGCCAGCAGGCGGCGGTTGGGCTCGGGCGGCGCTTGCAAGGGCACGGCCGGCAGCGGCAGGCGCAATGCAAAGGTACTGCCCAGCCCCACCCCGTCGCTATGCGCGCTGATGCTACCGCCATGCAATTCAGCCAGGCCGCGCACCAGCGACAGGCCGATGCCCAGGCCGCCCTGGGCCCGCGACAGGGCCGGTTCCAGCTGCGAAAACAGGTCGAATACCTTGTCCAGGTGCTCGGGCGCGATGCCGATGCCCGAATCGCGCACGGTAATGTGCACTTCGGTTTCCGTGCACGCCACGTCCAGCCCGATGACGCCATTGGCAGGCGTGTACTTGACGGCGTTGGTCAGCAGGTTGGCGATCATCTGCCCCAGGCGCGTCGCATCGGCGTCGAGCCAGATAGCTTGCGGCCATTGCTCCACGAGCACCTTGTGGCCGGATTGCACCGCCAGCTCCGCCACGCTGTGCAGGGCCGCTTCCACCACGGGCGCCAGTTCCACGCTGGCGCGGCGCAATTCCAGGCGGCCCTGCGTGATGCGCGACACTTCCATCAAATCGTCGACCAGGTGTGTCATGTGGCCCACTTGCCGGCCCAGCACGTCGCGCGCCCAGCACAGCTGCGGGTCGTCCAGCTGCGCCAGGCGCAACACTTCCAGCACATTGCGCATGGGCGCCAGCGGATTGCGCAGCTCGTGCGCCAGGGTCGCCAGGAACTCGTCCTTGCGCCGGTCGGCGGCCGCCAGCTGATCGTTGAGCTCGCCAGCCTCCTTGCGCGCCAGTTGCAGCTGCTGCTCGTATTTGCGCCGGTCGCTGGCGACAAAGACGGCGATCTCGTCATAACGCACGCCCTCGTGCACGCGGCGCACGGCGTTGAACAGCATGGGGATGGCTTGGCCCTGGCGCTGGCGCATGTCGAGCAGGATTTCCGACACGCTGCCCTGCACCTGCATCAAGGGCAGCCAGTGGGTCTGGTGGAAGACGCGCCCGCCGATGGTCAGCAAGTCCTGCAATTTCTTTTTCCCGAGCAACTCCCCGGCGCCATAGCCGAGCCAGCCGCAAAAGGTGGCGTTCGCCTGGACGATGGTGCCGTCAGCCGTGCACAGCAACAAGCCGCAGGCTGCGTGCTGGAACAGGGTATCGGCGTCAGGCAGGGAAGGCATCGCGTCGCGCATTACAGGTGCAGGCCGTCGAGAAAGTGACGGATGGCGCGGTAGCTGGCATCGGGCACGCTCATGTGCGGGCAATGGCCCACATTCTCGATCACCTGCAGGCTGCTGTGCGGCAGCATTTCACGCAAGTACTCGCCCACGGGCAGCGGCGCGATGAAATCGTCGCTGCATTGCACGATCAGGGCCGGCGTGCTGTTGTGCGGCAAGACGGCGCGGTGATCGGACAAAAACGTGACTTGCGCGAAATGCCGGGCGATGACGGGATCCGTGCGGCAAAAGCTGCTCGCCAGGTCTTGCCCCAGTGCCGGCTGTCCCGGCGCGCCCATGATGGCGGGCGCCATGCTGGCGGACCAGCCCAGGTAATTGCTGTCCATGGCATCGAGCAAGTCGTCGATATCGGCACGGCTGAAGCCGCCCCGGTAGCCGGCCGCCGCATCGTCGACATAGCATGGCGACGGCGCCATCATGACTTGCGCGGCGAACAGCTGCGGCTCGGCAATGGTGGCCAGCAAGGCGCTCATGGCGCTGACGGAATGGCCGATGCAAATCACGGGGCCGCCACCGGCGGCATGGATGACCTGGCGCAAATCGGCGCCATGCGCATCGAGTCGCGCGTAGCTATCGAAATCATAGGCGCCGAGGTCGGAAGCGCCGCTGCCGACCAGGTCGAACAGCACGGTGCGGTAGCGCGCACGAAACAGCGGCTCCAGGTAGCGCCACATGGTCTGGTCGCAGCCAAAGCCATGCATGAACACCATGGTAGCTGCCGCGCCCGCCTGCGGCGCGCCACTGCATTCGCTAATGCGGACATTGTTCCGGTCTTCTATGCGCATGCCGCTTCAGCCTTGAATATTTCCATGTGGAATGTAAATTAACTTCTTGCTAGCATCTTAGCATGCGCAATTTAACCTTGGTCAACACTATTGGCGCTGGACAAACGCCATGCCACGGCGGATAATGAGAACGATTCCCATTATCAAAATATCAGGCCTGTGCCTGGCATTTCCCTGTGCGCCCCGGTGGCGCCCGCTGGCGGCAACAAGCCGGTTTTATGTTGAAGGTTTGTACCGCATGCGCGCTTTCTGGACTGTCATACACCGCTGGGCCGGCCTCACCATCGCCCTCTTCCTCATCGTTGCCGGACTCACGGGCGCCGTCACGTCGTGGGACCATGAACTGGACGAGTGGCTCAACGCCGACATCATGGACACGCCGGGCCGCGGTCCCCTGCAGCAACCATTTGCGCTGGCGCAAAAAGTCGCCGCCGCCGACCCGCGCGTGGAAGTCAATTACATGACCCTGGGCCTGGAAGAAGGCCATGCGGGCGCCTTCATGGTGCGTCCATTGACCGATCCGGCCACGAACAAGCCGTTCGTGCTCGACTACAACACCGTCTACATCGACCCCGCCACGGCGCAGATCACGGGCACGCGCGATTCGACGGCCATTTCCCTGTCGCGCCGCAGCCTGATGCCGTTCCTGCGCCATCTGCACTACAGCCTGCACGTGCCCGCCTTCTGGGGCACGGACCGCTGGGGCTACTGGCTGATGGGGACGGTGGCCCTGATCTGGCTGCTCGACAGCATGGTGGCGTTCTATCTGACCACGCCGCGCCGTTTGCGCCCGCGCGCGCAAGACGAAACGCCGCGCCACCGCGATGCCGCCAGCTGGTGGCAACGGTGGAAACCGTCGTGGGTGGTGCGCTGGGCGGCTGGCGGCTACAAGCTCAATTTCGATCTGCACCGCGCGGGCGGCCTGTGGGTGTGGGCCATCATTATCGTCGTCGCGTTTACCTCGTTCTCGCTGAACCTGTACCGCGAAGTGTTTTATCCTGTGATGTCGCTCGTTTCCACCACCACGCCGGGACCGTACGAAACGCAAACGCCGGCGCCCTACGGCACCTACATCAAGCCCGTGATCGGCTTCGAGCAGGCGGTGGCGATCGCCAAAAAGCAGGCCGTGCAGCGCGGCATCACGGCGCCCATCGGCGGCATTTATTATGGCGGCAATTATTCGTTCTACAACGTCTCGTTCTTCGACCCGGCCGACGAATTCGGCGCGGCCGGCATGGGTCTGTCGAACCTGTACGTCGACGGCATGGACGGCAGCATCATCGGCCAGCACAAGCCGTGGGAAGGCACGGCCGCCGACGTCTTCGTGCAACTGCAATTCCCGCTGCACTCGGGCCGCATCCTCGGCTTGCCGGGACGCATACTGATGTCCTTCATGGGCATCATGGTCGCCATGCTGTCCGTGACGGGTATCGTCATCTGGGAGAGGAAACGGCGCGCGCGCCGGCTGCAGGCGAGGAGCCATTGACAGTCACCTGAAGCCGCAACTCCACAACGGTGCAGGCGGACTCATTCCGCCTGCGCCGCACGCACGCAACGCGTAACGCCTTCGCACCTCCGCACTTTGCTCCACAGTAGCCGGCACATGCCGGCTGTCTGCGCTACGCGCTTTCCGTGCGCCAGCCAAGCAATGCCCCTTCCTTGCCTCCACCGTCCTTAAATGCAGTTTACTTGCAATAGCATTACACGCAAGTTATTATTGCAACTCAATTGCATTTACCAGCAAAGCTGCGCCTGCGTCCAGCGCCAGCACCACCTTCCGCCTTTTTTAGAGAGTCATATGCGCCATCACGTACTTGCAGCCGCCATCCTGTCCAGTATCCAGAACGCTTACGCGGCAGAGGACGTTACCTTGCAAACCATCAAGGTCCGGGCTGACCGGCCTTCCAGCATCGACAGCGTCGTCCTCGTCGAGAATACGCAAGCCCAGAACCGGACCTTGGGCGGCATGCTCGAGCATGTCTCGGGCGTGCAAAGCAGCGCCTTCGGGCCGAATGCGGGCGCGCCGGTGATCCGCAGCCTGAGCGGCAGCCGCGTGCAGATCCTCGAAGACGGCCAGTCCATCCTCGGCATGAATGCGCTCAGCGGCGACATCAACATCCCGTTCGATCCGCTGTTTGCGCGCAGCGTGACCGTCAACAAATCGTCGGACGCCGTGCGTTTCGGCGGCAATGCGATTGGCGGCAGCGTCGACGTCGATTCCGGCCTCATTTCCAGGAAGATGGAAAGCAAGGAAAAGGACGTGGAACTGGTGCTGCGCAAGGGCTTCAACGATGCCGATGCGCAAGGCTTGCGCGTCAACTTCAACGATGGCAAGCACTTCTCGACCAATCTGCAACTGTCCTTCCAGAAGATCGGGCATTACGATATTCCCGGCAACAGCAAGGCCGGCGTGTGCAACAGCCAGCTGTTCCCTGCAAACGGCGGAGTCAACACCTTCCTGGCCGACAGTTGCCAGAAGGAAGCACGCATTGAGCAAATCTACAACAAGGCGTCGCAACCGTTTATCGACCAGTTCATGACGGAAAATCCGGACTGGGCGGACGGTGATTTTTCCTTCTACACCAATAATCCCACCTCCGTCTGGCAGCGCAAGACCTACGTCAATCCGGCCAACCCCGCTTACGTGCCCGGTACGCCGTCGACGACCCAGAACAAGATCAACAAGGACGTGACCCCGGACTACCATGGCACCCTGGGCAACAGCTATGCCAGCAATTCCCATTTTGCCGTCGGCAGCACCTACTTTTTCAACCGTGGCTACGTGGCCGTCAGCATCGATACCAAGAATAGCGAGTATGGCGTGCCGGGTTTTTCCATGGAAAACAAGTCTTTCGGCGCGAACTATGACGAAGGGCTGCCCGTCGGCGTGGTGATACAGCAAGATAAATATGCGCTGGAAGCCAATCTGCTCGACCCCGTCGCGTACATTGAAAGCGCGCAACTACGCGTGTCCCGCCTGAACAATGCCTCGGGAGAACGCCTCGGTGCGGCCAAGGCGAATGACTACCAGTTCGACACCAATCAGGCCGAGCTCCTGCTGGCGCACCGGCGCGCAGGTCCCTTGAGCGGCATGCTTGGTTTGAGCCACAAGGCCAGGGATATCGCCGGCAGCGGCCCGCAGCTTTACCTGCCCGATGCGAGCACGGCCAGCCGCGCGCTGTTCCTCAAGGAAAGCCTCGATGTTGACTGGGCCACCTTCGATGCCGGCTTCCGCCATGAAAAAGTGGAGCACGAGATCCGCAAGAGCGGATTCAAGACATCGAGGAATGCAAAAAATGCCAAACTCGAGGACAGGTCGTTCAGCCTGAACAGCTATAGCCTGGGGGCCTCGGCCAAGCTGGGCCAGCTGTTCGGTGCAAAGCTGCGCTATGCCTCCTCGGAAAGAGCACCCGACGTCAATGAGTTGTATGCGAGCAACCGGCACTATTCGATCATGACCCAGGAAGAAGGCAACCAGGACTTGAAGGCGGAGCGCGCTCGAAATACCGAACTCACCGCCCTGTTCGGCAATCGCGGCTTTGCCATGTCGGCGACGGGCTATGTCATGAAGTACGAGAACTATCTCTACCTTGGCCACTCGGGAGCCCAGATGGCCAATCGCCTGCCCTTGAAATATTGGAAGCAGACCGATACGACGGTCAAGGGATTCGAGATCGACGCCTCCCAGGTCATACAGCTTGGCAGCTACGGAAAACTGAACCTGTCCGCATTTGCCGACCTGGTCAAGAACAAGGCGGACAACCCCGACAAGCTGCGTGCGCACAACGATGGCGCGTATCTGCCCAATATGCCCACCAACCGCTATGGCGCAAATCTGCTGTGGGAAAACAAGGGGTGGAAAGCCAGGCTGTCCGGCACCCGGTACGACAAGCAGAAATACCTGGGTAAAAGCGTCAGCGAGGAAGTGCCGCTCGACGGCTACACCATGGTGAACTTCCAGGTGAGCCGCGCACTGCAGGTGCCGAACTCGCCGTTTGCAGGCGTCGACGTGTTCATCAGCGGCAGCAACCTGCTCGATGACGATGCCCGGCCGCACAATTCTCCACTGAAATACATCGCGCCCTTGCCGGGCCGTGGATTCCAGATTGGCTTGAGCGCCAGGCTTTAAGGCACGCCGCCGCCCCGCTCCCGCTGCACCAGCGCCAGCAAGCTGTCGCCCCGGTTGCCGTCGCAGCAGATGGCCACGCCGTCCGTGAAGTCGGGCGCCGTCAGCCGCGTCAGGACGCTGCCCGGCGGCATTTCCAGCGCCAGCCGTGCGCCCCGCTCCCACGCCAGGCGCACGGTAGCGCTCCACTGCACGCGCTGCGCCATGTTGCCGGCCAGGCTTTCGCGGATGCGGGCAGGATCGAACAGCGCACGCGCCGCGCTGCTGCTCAGATAGACGAGCGATGGCCGGCGCACGGTCACGCCCTCGAAGGCGGCGGCCATGTCGCCCGCGGCGGCCTCCATCAATGGGCAATGCGACGGCACGCTGACGGCCAGGCGCTTGGCCTTGCTGGCGCCCTGCGTCAGGGCCAGCGCCATCACGGCTTGCAAGGCGGCTTCGCTGCCGGCAATGGCGATCTGGCGCGGCGCATTCAGGTTGGCGACATACACGGGCGTGGCGGCGCCGTGCACCTCGGCCAGCACGGGTTCGAGTTGCGCCAGATCAAGCCCGATGATGGCCGCCATGCCGTAACCGGTGGGATACGCCTGTTCCATCAACTCTCCGCGCCGCGCCACCAGGCGCAAGGCATACGCATAATCGAGCGCACCGGCGACGGTCGCCGCCGCATACTCGCCGATGGAAAAACCGGCCACCATGTCGGGCAGCGCGCCGCGCGCCGCCAGGGAACGCGCCATGGCCACGCCCGCGATCAGCAAGCACAGTTGCACGGCCCGCGTCGACGCCAGCGCGGCAGCCGTGTCCAGCGCCAAAGGATCGTGGCCCAGCACGCCCGCCGCTTCGGCCAAAGCCCCCGCCACGGCCAGGTCCTGCGGCAGCGCATGCAGCATGCCCGGATACTGGGCGCCCTGGCCCGGAAAGGTAAACAACACGCTCATGCCAGCTCCCAGGGAGTGGCCGTCAGCACGGGACCGTGATCCGTTTTCAGCAAGACCTTGCCCCGGCCCGCCGCCCACTCGGCATGCGCAAAGCCGCCACTGCCCGTGTCGATCTGCAGGTCCAGCCGGCACGCCGTGATACTCGACGTGACACTCGCCGCGATGGTGCGCAGGGCCTCGGCTTGCGCCGCGTCCGGCGGCGCGGCGATGCGCAGCACGAGATCGAGGTCGCTGTCGGCGCGCAGCACGGGCAAGCCGCTGGCCAGGGCGAAGCCCACGCCGCCCGTCGGGCCCCAGGCCCAGCCCGTGGCGTCGAGCAGCGGCGCCACCTGCCGCAGCGCATCGAGCGCAGCGCAGGAAACACCAGGCAGCGGCACGTGCGCCAGCCGCGCCAACCCCTCCGGCGTCACGCTACGCACGACGGCGGCAGCGTCTATTTCAAACCCGTGCCGCTCGCTGCGCAGCCGGCCGCGCAAGCCCACGGGGATGCGCCCAGGCGCGCTGCTGGCGCGCCGCACCACCAGCGGCGCCGCCTGCAGCCACACTGCATCGCACCAGGCGGGCAAGGATGCGCCGTCCGGCAGGCCGGATACCCATAGCAAGTCATGCGCGCGCCAAGCTTCCATCAGGCCACCACCGCCTTGACGGCAAAGAACAGCAGGGAGGGTCCCAGCAAGCAGCCCAGGCCCGTATGAAACGTGGCCACCAGCGCGCCATACGGCACCAGTTTGCGGTCCGTGGCGGCCAGGCCGGCCGACACGCCGCTGACGGTGCCGGCCAGGCCGCCGAACACCATCGCCGAACGCGGCGTCTTCAGGCGCAGGAAGCGCGCCGCCGCGGGCGTGCCCACCATCACCAGGATGGCCTTGATGAGGCCCGCCGCGATGCTCAGGGCCATGACGTCGGAACTGGCGCCGATGGCCGCGCCCGTGACGGGGCCGACGATGTACGTGACGGCGCCGGCGCCGATGGTGGTCATGCTGACGGCATCCGAATAGCCAAACGCATAGGCGACGCCGGCGCCGACGAGGAACGGCAGCACCACGCCCAGCAGCAGCGCCACGACGCCGATCAGGCCAGCCTTGCGCGCTTCCGTCGCCTGCACCTCGAAGGCCGTGGCGACGATGGCGAAGTCGCGCAGCATGGCGCCGCCCATCAGGCCGATGCCGCCGAACAGCGACAAATCGGCCAGGCCCTTGTGGCCGCCGCTATGCACGCCGCCCCAGTAAGCGAGGCCCAGGCCGATCACGATGGCGATGGCCGAACCGTGCACGCGGCCCAGGGTCAAATACTTCGACAGCGCCACCGACAGCAGCATGATCAGGCCGACAAAGGCGAAGGCCGTCACCAGGCCATTGTGGATGGCGGCTTTTTCAAAGATTTCAAGCATGACGGTGCTCCTTCATCAACATCGAGTCGGCTTGCAGGCAGTCGGCTTCGGCGGCTGGGCTTTCCATCCTGTTAATAAGGGAAATCACGGCGCCGCAAACGAGCACGGAACCGATGGCGGCCAGCACGGCCACCGGGCCGCCGCGCAGCGCCGCCACCACGTCCTGCTGGGCCGCCATTGCCACCACCACGGGAATATACATGGCGCCCCAGTATTCGACGCCCCGCTCCGTCATCTGCGGCAGCCAGGATCGGCGCTGCATGTAGAGCCGGGCGCAGATCAAGAGCAGCATGGCGATGCCCACGCCGCCCACGTTGGTCTTGACGCCCATCAGCTGCCCGAGCAGGTCGCCCAGGAAGATGCCGAGCAAATGGCACAGGGCCAGCAGTGCGGTTCCGTAAATGATCATGATTGTCTCCGTTATAGGAATAGGAATGACTTGGTGTCTTCTCTGTTGTTTCACCTACCACTGCTGCCGCAATACCTCCCTGACTCTTGCCGATGCCTGGCGGTGCGGCGCGCCCAGCCGGCTGGAAAGGTCCGCCAGCGGGTCGGCGCGGATATCGCCAAGGGCCGCCCGCAGGCAGGCGTCGACGGCGACCGTATCCTGCGCCGACGGATCATCGGGCTGCGCCACCTGCAAGGTCTGCCACAGCAGGCCCAGGCTGGCGTAATTCCTGATGTCGTAGGCCATCGGCGCGATGCTCGCGGCCAGCGCTTCGAGGGCTGCCACGGTGCGCAGGGTGATGCGCGCCGCCGACGCCTTGCCCATCGCGTGCACCATCACTTGCGGATCGTCGAGCGCGATCAGGCGGTTGGCCTGGTAGCCGTGCGCGAGGAAGGCGCCCGACATGGCCTTGCCGACGATCAGGCCGATCACGGGATGGCCCGCCAGGCGCGCCTCGGCATAGGCGCCCGCCGCGCCGGCCAGCGCCTGATGGATGCCGTACGCTTCCTCGCGCCTGCCATACGCCTGGCTGGCCACGTCGATGACGGCGACGATGGGGCGCTTCACGGCCAGCGCGGCGTCCTCGGCAACCACCTGCTGCACGGCGCGCGCCAGCTGCCACGCCTCGACCAGGCCGATTTCACCCGTGCGGGCGCGCGCAAAACGGTTGTCCGGATCGGGCAGCACGGCGAGGTAGCGCGCCGGCTCGCCCGCCAGCGGCGCGTCGACCACGCGCACGGAAGGCGGATAGCCGTCCAGCGGCGCAACGTTGTTCGTGAGTGCCGCCAGCCAGACGGCGCCGCGGCTCGTATCGGTGATGGCGTTCATGCTGCGGTTCCTTTGCTGTAGATGGCGCGCACGGCTTCCGGCGTGGCTTGCGGGCCGGCGTCGACTTGCGCCAGGCAGGCCAGGAAGACGTCTGCCTGGCCGCTGCGGTGCCGCGCCGGCACGCCGCGCGCGAACAATGCGGCCACGGTGGCGCGCATCTGCGCCGTGTCGTCTTCCACATAGGCGTCGGCCAAGCCGCTGTGGAAGCGCTGTTCGCCGCCCGTCAGACTCCAGATGAACGGCTTGTTGCGCGAGTCGAATTCGTCCACGCCCGCCTCCTGCTCGATCACGGCCGGCCCGTTGAGCCCCAGGCGCGCCTCGCGCGTGACGACCAGATAACTGCACAGGCCCGCCGCGATCGACATGCCGCCGTAGCAGCCCACGGTGCCGGCCGTGATGCCGATGACGGGCTGGTAGCGGCGCAGGTCGACGATGGCGGCATGGATGTCGGCAATGGCAGCGAGGCCCAGGTTGGCTTCCTGCAGGCGCACGCCGCCCGTCTCGAACAGGATCACGGCGCGCGTCGGTATGCCGTTGCGGTTGTCGCGCGCCGCCAGTTCCAGCGCGCCGGCGATCTTCGCGCCGCCCACTTCGCCCATGCTGCCGCCCTGGTAAGCACCCTCGATGGCCAGCACCACGGCGGGCTGGCCGCCGAACAGGCCCTTGGCCACCACCACGCCGTCGTCCGCCTGCGCCGTCACGCCCTGTTTCGGCAGCCACGGCGAAGCCATGCCGCAGAACGGGTCGAGCAGTTCGCGCATGCTGTCATCATCCAGCAAGGCCCTGGCCCGGCTGCGCGCTCCGCGTTCGATGAAGCTGTCGCGCTCCAGCAATTGCTTCAAGGTGCTCATGCCGCCCTCCCCGCTTGCAATTCTTCGTATGCCTGCTCGATGCGCATGCGCACCACGCCCGGCGTGGCGCCGCAATCGTTGATGGCGATGGTCGCCGCCGGCAGCGGCTCGCCGCCGAATACCCGCTGCAGGAGCGCATCCCACACGGCGCCCTTGCCATCGACGGAGGTGTTGACGACGATGCGGGTCACGCCATCGTCGCCAGGCTGCAGCAGCACTTCCAGGTCGCCCGAGCCGACCACGCCGGCCAGCGCGCGCCCTGCCGCCGGCCGGCCGGCCGGGAATGTATAGTCACGCGTTTCCATGCGCTTCTCCTTCAGTCAATCGGTCGAGGAACAGGGTGGCCGCCAGCAAGTCCGCCGCGCCGCCCGGCGACACGCCGCGTGCCAGGGCCACCGCTTCCAGCGCCAGCAGCGCCTCGGTGCCGGCGGCCGTGGCCGCGCCGCCGGCCGCCAGCACCCGCGCCGCACCCGCCTGCAATTCCAGCAAGGCCGGCTCGCCGCCGCGCGACAGCACGCAGGTGTCGTCCAGCTGGCCGAGAATGGCCAGCAAGGCGTTCAGGCGCGCCGTCGTCTCGCTGTCGCCGCGCGCCCGCGAGGCATGCAAGGCGGGCAATCCGGCGCCCGTCACCAGGGGAAAACCGGCACGGGCCTGGCCCCGAGCGCCATCGACCCGATACTGGCGGCACGCCAGCTCGCCCTTGTTGCCGGTGGCGCCAGGCGCGCCGCGGTCGTGCAAGCGGGCCAGGGCGCCGGCCCGCGCCGCCACGGCTTGCGGCGCCAGCGACGCGCCGCGCGCACCCTGCTGCGCCGCTGCCGTCACCAGCAGGCCCAGGGCCCAGATGGCGCCCCGGTGCGTGTTCACGCCGCCCGTGGCTGCCAGCATCAGCGCTTCGCCATCGCGGCCGATGGCGCCGATGCGCTGGCGCAGGCCGTCGTCATCGCCGCTTTCCCAGCCCGCTTGCGCCATGGCGGCAAACACGGGCTCCAGCACGCAGGCCGAATGGCACATCAGGGCCCAGTTCAGGTCCGCGTGGGCGCCACGGCTGCGCAAATCGACCAGACCCGGTTTCGGCGTCAGGGTCACTTCATCGAGCAGCGCCTGCAGCACCTGCCGACCCAGCGCCGCAGGGCGTTCCCGCACCGGCACTGTCGTCATCATTGTGCTCATCATTGTCATCATTACCAGCTCCTGAATTTGGCGGGGGGTTGATACAGGCCGTCGGACCATTCGACCAGGTCGGCGATGCTTTTCGCGGCCAGCAGCGAGCGGTTCGCTGCACCGCGCTGCACGCCGATATCCTCGGGCAGCGCGATCAAGCCATCGGCGCGCAGTTTCGCCGTCGTCTTCGGATCGTGGCGCAGGCCGATCGGCGTCACGCCGGCGACAGCCGCCAGCATGGCCTTGCGCTCGTCGAGCGAACGGGCCTTGTACAGGTAGGCGATGCCCTCTTCCGTCAGCACGTGGGTGACGTCGTCGCCATAGATCATCACGGGCGCCAGCGGCATCCCGCTGGCCTGGCCCACGGCCACGGCGTCGAGCGATTCGACGATGGTCGGCTGGCCGCCATCCTGGAACGTTTCGACCATCTGCACCACCAGCTTCTTGCCGCGCGCCAGAGGATCGTCCGTTTCGATCAGGTCCAGCCAGGCCGGCGTCGGGTGGCGCCGCCCGTGCGGGTCGTGGCCCATGTTGGGCGCGCCGCCAAAGCCGGCCAGGCGGCCGTTGGTGACGGTGGACGAATTGCCCAGGCCATCCATCTGCAGGGTGGCGCCGATGAACAGGTCGACCGCGTACTGGCCCGCCAGCTGGCACAGGGCCCGGTTCGAGCGCATGGAACCGTCGCGGCCCGTGAAAAAAACGTCGGGCCGCGCGGCAGCATAGCCTTCCATGCCCAGCTCCGCGCCGAAGCAATGCACGCTCTCGACCCAGCCCGTCTCGATGGCGGGAATCAGGGTGGGATGGGGATTGAGCACCCAGTTGCGGCAAATCTTGCCCTTCAAGCCCAGTTGCTCGCCGTAGGTGGGCAAGATCAGCTCGATGGCGGCCGTATTGAAGCCGATGCCGTGATTGAGCGACTGCACCTGATGTTTTTCATACACGCCGCGGATCGCCATCATGGCCATCAGCACGTGCACGGGCTTGATCACGCGCGGGTCGCGGGTAAACAGGGGCTCGATGAAGAACGGTTTGTCGGACTGCACGACGAAATCGATCCACGAGCCGGGCACGTCGACCCGCGGCAAGTCGCTGACGTCGTCGACGATCTGGTTCACCTGAGCGATGACGATGCCGTCGCGGAAGGCCGCCGATTCCACCAGGGTGGGCGTGTCCTCGGTGCTGGGGCCCGTGTACAGATTGCCCTGGCGGTCGGCCATGTAGCCGGCCACCATGACGACGTTGGGCGTGAGGTCGACGAACAGGCGCGCATACAGCTCGATGTAGGTGTGGATGGCGCCCACTTCCAGCAAGCCATCCTGCAGGAACTGGGCGATGCGCAGGCTTTGCGTGCCGGCAAACGAGAAATCGAGCTTGCGGGCGATGCCCCGCTCGAACAGGTCGAGGTGCTCGGGCAGGCTGACGCTGGGCATGATCAGGTGCAGATGGTGGATCTTGTCGGGATTGACCTGGGTCAACATGCGGGCGAGGAAATCGGCCTGCTTCTGGTTGTTGCCTTCGAGAACGACGCGGTCGCCCGGCGCGAGCAGCGCTTCGAGCACGGCGACCATGTCGCCCCGTTGCAGCACGGGGCCGCTCGCGTACTGGCGCACGGCTTCCAGGCGGCGGCGCTTCTCGGTGCGCCGCGTATCCCATTGTTTTTGCCGCTGCCGTGGCGCTGCTGTGGCGGTTGACATCATGCCTCCGGAATGAGCTATCGAAGCCTGACGATAGAACGAAAGCGTCACCGCGACAATCAACCTGCTACCATGTTCATTACCCTGAAGTTAATGAACTCACGATAATCACAGTGATCATGGCCATCAACGAAGAAATTACCCTGAAAAAGCTGGAAGTTTTTCTCAGCTTCATGGAATTGAACAACCTGGCTCGCGTGGCCGATGCGCTGGGCCAGAGCACGGTCAGCGTGCACCGCGCCCTGCACTCGCTGGAAGACGGCTTGCGCTGTCCCCTGTTCAAGCGCGAGGGGCGCAGCCTGATCCCCCTGCATGCGGCCTACACCTTTGCCGAATCGGCGCGGCGCGCGCTGGCCGAATGCGAGGAAGGCGTGCGCAAGGTGCGCGAAATGTCGGGCATCAACCCCGTACGCCTGAAGATCGGCTCGCTGTATTCCCTGACCCTGCACTGCATCCCGCAACTGGTGATCGCCCTGAAACTGCGCCGGCCGGGCCTGGACATCGACCTGACCCTGGGCTCGAACCGCGAACTGCTGCAAAGCCTGGCCGATGGCAGGCTGGACGCCATCATCGTCGGCGTGCAGGAAGACGAACAGCATCCGGGCCTGGTGGCCGTGCCCCTGTTCCAGGACGACATCTTCCTGGCCGCGCCGCTGGCCTCGCCGTATGCGGGCGCCGCCTCGGTGGACTTGCAGCAGTTGCGCGACGACAAATTCGTCACGCTCAACGAAGGCTTCGTCACCTCGCAAAGCTTCAACCACGCATTCGAGTTGGCGGGCTTCGTGCCCGACACGGCCATGCGCGTGGGCGACATCTTCTCGCTGATCAACCTGGTCAGCGGCGGCATCGGCTACAGCCTGCTGCCCGGCCGCGTGCGCGCCTTCAGTTCCCGCATCGAACTGATTCCGCTGGACGCGCGCTACGGCTCGCACCAGCAAATCACCCTGCTGATGCTGAGCAGCCGCGAGCGCGACCCGAATCTGCTGGCGCTGGCGGCGGAATGCAGGTTGTATGGGCGCCGCGAGCCTGCTGGCGCGTGATTACCCAGAGCATCGAGAAAGCTGGGGTCGGACCCTGAGGGTCCGACCCCTGAACTTGCCTTGGGGGGGGGTGAACTTAAATCGCACTATCCCAAGGCGCCGACAACCGCACCGCGCAGTTAATCAAACCCACCATGGAGTAAGTCTGCGGGAAATTGCCCCACATCTCGCCCGTCACGGGATGCGTATCTTCCGACAGCAAGCCCAGGTGATTGCGCGCCAGCAGCATGGTCTCAAAAATTTTGCGCGCTTCGTCCTTCCTGCCGATGCGCGCCAGGGCGTCGATGCGCCAGAAGGTGCAGATGTTGAAGGCCGTTTCCGGTTTGCCGAAGTCGTCGGGCGCTTCGTAGCGGCGCATGTAGGGACCGTCGCACAGCGATGCTTCGAGGGCGTCGACGGTGGCGATGAAGCGGGGGTCCATGGGGTCGATGAAGTTGACTTCCGCCATCAGCAGCACGGACGCGTCCAGGTCGCGTCCGCCCAGGCTTTCCGCGAAGGCCTGGCGTTCCTCGCTCCACGCTTCGCGCAGCAGGCGTTCGCGGATCAGCACGGCGCGGCTGTTCCAGTGGTCGGCCCGGTCGTCCAGGCCCAGCTTGTACGCGACCTTGGCCAGGCGGTCGCAGGCGGCCCAGCTCATCAGCATGGACGAGGTGTGGACCCTCGCCCGCGTGCGCAGTTCCCACATGCCCGCGTCCGGCTCCGCATGCAGGCGGAAGGCCTGGTCGCCCACGGCTTCCAGCGCGGCGAACTCGGCTTTTCCTGCCCGGTGGAACAAACGGTGGTCGAGGAAAGCCTGCGCCGCGCCGAGGACAATGTTGCCGTAGACGTCGTGCTGGAAGTGTTCCTGCGCCTGGTTGCCGACGCGCACGGGGCCGTTGCCCCGGTAGCCGGGCAAGTGCTCGAGCATGGATTCGGGCAACTGCTCTTCCAGGCCGATGCCGTACAGGGGCTGGATGTGGCCGCCTTTCGAGCGGGCGACGATATTCGTCAGCCAGCGCAAATACTCTTCCATCGTGCCCACTTCCGACAGGCTGTTCAACGCCCGCACGACGAAGAAGGCGTCGCGCAGCCAGCAGTAGCGGTAATCCCAGTTGCGGCTGCTGCCGGGCGCTTCCGGAATGCTGGTGGTCATGGCGGCGATGATGGCGCCCGTGTCCTCATATAAAGACAGTTTCAGGGTGATGGCGGCGCGGATGACCACGTCCTGCCATTCCAGCGGCACGGCCAGGCGGCGCGTGTAGGTGCGCCAGTAGTTGATGGTTTCCTTTTCGAAGATGCGCGCCGTCTCGTCGATGCCGCCGGCCAGGGTTTCATCGGGGCCCAGCAGGAAGTTGGCCGTGCCGCCCAGCACGAAATACGTTTCGCTCAGTACATAGTTGAGCGACACATCGGTGTTCAGGCGCAAGGTCTGTTCCGGCCCCACATAGCGGATGTGGTGGCTGCCCTGGGTGATCTGCGGCGCCAGCTTGCCCCAGTCATAGCGGGGGCGCAGGCGCACCCGGATGCGCACGGCATGGTCGAGCGGGCGGACCCGGCGGATCAGCATCAGCGGGCGGAACATGCGGTCGCGGCTGAGGAACCGGGGCGCGAAATCCGTGATTTCCACGCCGCGCCCCTGCGTGTCGTACAGCCGCGTGCGCAGTACGGCCGTGTTCGGCTCGTAGACTTGTTCGCTGCGGGCAAAGTTTTCGATGTCGATGGCCCAGACGCTGCCGTTTTCAGTGTCGTCCAGCAAGCGGTTGAAGACGGGGTCGCCATCGAAACGGGGCAGGCAGGACCAGACGACCTGCCCTGCCTGGTCGATCAGTGCGCTGAAGGCGCAATTGCCCACCACGCCGCAGTTGAGCGACGCTTGCGCGGGAAGCTTGCTGCCGGCGGGCACGCCGCCGGGGATGTCATCGGTTGTCATCATCTACTCCTTCTGGGGATACGGAGGCGGCCAGCAAGGCTGTGCGCAAGGCGCCCGGGCTGGCCAGGCGCAGGGTGGCGGCGCTGGGGCCGCTGCCCACTTTCACGCCCTGCCCGCCTGCTTGTTGTACAAAGGCAAAGCCTGCCTCGTCGGTGGTGTCATCGCCCGCGAACACGGGCCGGCGGCCGGCAAATGGCGCTTCCAGCATGAAGGCGGCGATGGCACCGCCCTTGTCTGTGGCGGCCGGCTTGGCTTCCAGGACCATTTTGCCATGCAACAGCAATATTCCCGGGCACGCTTGCACGGCCGCCGTCATTTCCTGCACGCACAGCTGCTCCAGTTCCGGCGCCAGCCGGTAATGCAGGGCCACGGCGCCTCGCTTCTGTTCCACCAGCAAGCCGGGGTGCTGCGCCGCCAGCGCCCGGGCGCGCGCCAGCACGGGCGACACGTCGGGCGTGGCCGCCACGGTGAACTTGCCATCGGCGCCGCGCCGTTCCACGCCATGCACGCCCGCCACCGGCAAGACCAGGGGCGCCAGCATGGCATCGATCTGCGCCACGGGACGCCCGGAAATGAGGGCCAGCGCGCCGCCATGGCGCTCGGCCAGCAGCGCCAGCGCTTCGACCACGCCCGGTTCCAGGCGCACGCCGTCGGGCGTGGGCGCCAGGTCGACCAGGGTGCCGTCGAAGTCGAGGAAGACGGCGCTGCCGGGCGCACTCAGCAGCTGCAGCAAGGTGGCGCTATCGTCAGTCATTTCCGTCATGCAATCCCCTTGCGCCGCTTGATGCGGCTGTGGGCATCGATCTTGGTCATGACCTTGTCGCGCTGGCGCAAGCGGGCCGCGTCCAGCAGCATGCGCCCGGCCCAACGGTAGACATTGAAATGCTTGACTCTCGCCCGCATGCTCTTCATGCGCTCGCGCTGTTCCACGGGCGGCATCACGAGGGCGCGGTACAGGGCGTCGGCGCCCTGCTCGATGTGGTAAGGGTTGATGATCAGCGCTTCATGCAGTTCCCGCGCGGCGCCGGTGAATTGACTTAGAACAAGCACGCCCAGCTCGTCGTCGCGCGCGGCGATGAATTCCTTGGCCACCAGATTCATGCCGTCATGCAAGCTCGTCACCATGCACACTTCGGAAGCGCGGAAATAGCGCTGCAAGTCGTCCTGGCCATGGTGTTCGGCTTTCAGCAGGATGGGCACGTAATCGCCGCTGCCGAAACGGCGGTTGATGCGCTCGACCATCTTGCGCACGCGCGCGTCGAAGCTTTGATATTCATCGAGCGAAGCGCGGCTGGGGGCGGCGATTTGCACGAAGGTAAAACTGCCCACCATGCCGGGCTGCTGTTCCAGCATGCGCTCGACGGCCTGGAAGCGCTCGACGATGCCCTTCGTGTAGTCGAGGCGGTCCACGCCGATGCCCAGCAAGTGGTCTTGGGCCACGCCCAGCTCGCTGCGGATTTGCGCGCGGCAGGTGGCTACGTCCGGTTGCGCCGGATTGTCTTCCGGCCAGGCGATGGAAATCGGATAATCCTCGACTTGCGTCATTTCGCCGCCATACGAAATGGTCGACGCTTCCGGTTCGATGCGCGTTTCCAGGTAGCGATCCACCGTTTCCAGGAAATTCTTGCGGTGAAATGGCGTGTGGAAACCAAGAATGGTGCTGCCCAGCAAACCGTCGAGGATTTCCTCGCGCCATGGGCAAATGCCGAACGATTCCGAGTTTGGCCAGGGGATATGCCAGAAGGTGATGATCGTCGCCTTCGGCAAGGCTTCGCGCACCATGCGCGGCAGCAAGGCAAAGTGGTAATCCTGCACCAGCACGACGGGATTGTCCGTCTTCGCTTCGGCGATCACGGCGTCGGCGAAGCGGCGGTTGACCTTCACGTACTGTTCCCAGTCGGTCGAGCGGAACACGGGACGCACGTGGGCGATATGGCACAGCGGCCACATGCCTTCATTGGCGAAACCATAATAATAGCCCTGCTCTTCCTCTTCCGTCAGCCACACGCGGCGCAAGGTATAGCTGGGATTGTCGGGCGGCACGGGCACGTGGTCGAGCTTATCCACCGTCTCGCGGTCGGCCGAACCGGCGCCGTGCGCGATCCACGTGCCGGAACAGGCGCGCATCACGGCTTCCACGGCCGTCACCAGGCCGCTGGCGGGACGCTGCACGGTGATGCCGGCATCTGTTTTCGTGTGGATATACGGTTCGCGGTTCGATACCACCAGCACCTGGTCGCCCTGCAAGTCCGCTTCCAGCAAGGCGCGCAGCTTGTCCGGCGTCCAGTCGGACGACCAGCCGTTGTCGCCCTGGCGCTCCAGATGGTATTCCTGCAGCAATTCGCGCAAGTCGCCGATCAGCGGCTGCATTTCCGGCGGCGGCGCGGGCGCGGCGGCGGGCGCCGTGGCGGCGGCCACTGCGCCATTACTTTTCGGCAGCAATTCGCCCCGTAAAATATCCTTCACGGCCGACAGCCAGCCGCGCCAGCTCAAATGGGCCACGAACACTGTCATCAGGGAAATCAGCACGGCCAGCACGGCCAGGAAGGCAAAGATGAAGCGCTTGGTATCGGTATTGCGGCGCTCGACAAAACTCATGTCCTGCACCAGCACCAAACGGCCCAGCTGGGACGCATCCTGCATCACGGGCGTTTCGCTGATGTGGACTTGCCCTTGCGGCAATTGCGCCAGGGATTTGTACAGGCCGCCCGTGGAAGGCGTGCTCCAGCAGCCGATGGAAGCGGGGTATTGCGCGGACTGGTAAACCAGGTGGCCGGCGTTGTCGCAAAAGCCGATGGCGATCAGGCGTTCGTCGCGCGTGGCGCCCTGGAACAGTTCGCCGATGCGGGTGGCATCTTGCGCGGGCAGGTATTCGGTGAGCGAGGGCCGGAGGGTTCCGGCGAGCAATTCTGCCCGGCTATCGAGGTCGCGCACGTACCAGCGCAGGGTGATATTGTCGAGCAGGGGTACCACTATATAAGCAAACAATCCCAGCACCAGGGCCAGTGGCAGGATGAAGCGCAAGGACATTCGGAGTGATCGTACTATCATCGTTTTCCTTTGCAAAAACAAAAAGCATGGCAAGTATGACTATGTTTCCAATCCGGCGACGCCCGTTTGCTTTCCGTATTGAAACGTCAACGTGACATGGCGCAGCGCAGCAATTTCTTCCAGTATCCACCTTGACGCAGGTCTTATCCGTACGGCAACGCACGCCCCCGTTACGCCATCTGCCCGTAAAATATCCGCTTCCGACATCCATTTCACTTAAAAACAAGGAGTTTTCGCCTATGGATCTCAGCACGTTCCACTCGCTGATGGGAGGCCCGCTGCGCTCGGCGCTGACCGTGCTCGTTTCCGCCCTGCTCGTCACCGTGGTCGCCATCGGCGTGCACCGGGCCGGCATCGGCTTGCTGAAAAGGCTGGCCAATGGCCGCCCGTTCACCACCAACGCCACGCGCGTGGCCTTCCGCGCCAGCCAGCTGTGCGTGATCGTCTTCGGCCTGCGCATGGTGCTGGCCGGCGCGCCGGACGACACGCCGGGCCTCGTCGCCATGTCGCACATGGCCAGCGTGGCGCTGATCATCGCGCTGACCTGGCTGGCCATGCAATGCATCCAGACCCTCTCTATCACGATTTCCGAAGTCAATCCCGTCGACGTGGCCGACAACCTGCGCGCGCGCCGCCTGATCACCCAGGCCCGCGTGCTCACGCGCAGCGCGCACGCCATCGTCGTGATCCTGGGCCTGGCCTTCGTGCTGCTGACCCTGCCCGGCGCGCGGCAGATCGGCGCCAGCCTGCTGGCCTCGGCCGGCGTGGCGGGCCTGGTGGCCGGTATCGCCGCCCGTCCCGTGCTCGGCAATTTCATCGCCGGGTTGCAAATTGCGTTTTCGCAACCGATCCGCATCGATGACGTGCTGATCGTCAATGGCGAATGGGGCAAGGTCGAGGAAATCAAGGGCACGTATGTGGTCGTGCGCGTGTGGGACGAGCGCCGCCTGATCGTGCCGCTGCAGTGGTTCATTGAAAATCCGTTCGAAAACTGGACGCACAGCTCGTCCACCCTGCTGGGCACGGTGTTCCTGTGGCTCGATTTCAGCATCCCGCTCGAACCCCTGCGCGCGGAACTGACGCGCATCTGCGCATCGGCCGCGCAATGGGATGGCCGGGTCTGCACCGTGCAGGCGACGGATTCGAACGAGCGGGCCGTGCGCGTGCGCTTTCTGATCAGCGCGGCAGATTCAGGCCTGGCCTTCGAGCTGCGCTGCATCGTGCGCGAGCAGATGCTGGCATTCATTACGGCCCACTACCCGCACGGCCTGCCCCGTTTGCGCTCCACGCACGACCCCATCGAGCTGCACGCCATGCAGGCGCAGAACGATAGCGTGCAGTTGCACAAAGCCTGAAAAACCTGCGGCGCGCTGCCCTTGCCCGCGCGCCGCTACAATGCTTCGCATGAGCACCACCGCCTGGTTCATCCTGATCGGCTGCCTGATGCTGGCGCGCGGCCTGGGCGCCGACGGCATCGCGCGCCTGCCCTTGACCTCGGCCATGGCTTACCTGGGCGTGGGCCTGCTGCTGGGCCCCATGTTCCTCGGCCTGTTTGCGTTCGACCTGGTGCAACAGGCACCCCTGCTGGAAACCCTGACGGAAATCGCCGTCCTCATCTCCCTGTTTTCCGCCGGCGTCAAGATGCCCGTGCCGTTAAGCCTGGCGCGCTGGCTGCCCTCGCTGCGCCTGGCATGGCTGTCGATGGCCGTTTCCGTGGCCCTGGTGGCCGCGTTCGCCTATTGGGTGCTGGGCCTGCCATGGGGCGCGGGCGTGCTGCTGGGCGCCATCCTCGCGCCCACCGATCCCGTGCTGGCCACCGACGTGCAGCTGCGCCATGCGGGCGACAGCGAGCAATTGCGCTTCATCCTGACGAGCGAAGCGGGCATGAACGATGGCAGCGGCTTTCCTTTCGTCATGCTGGGCCTGGGCTTGCTGGGCCTGCATGAGCTGGGGCCGCATGGCGCCACCTGGCTGTGGCGCGACTTGGTCTGGGCCAGCGCCAGCGCCATCGCGCTGGGCGCGGCCGGCGGCGCGCTGCTGGCCTGGCTGGGCTGGCAGGTGCGCGCCAAGGAACCGAAGCACGCCATGCTGGACGACCTGGCGGCCCTGGGCTTGATCGCCCTCGTCTATGGCCTGACTACCTGGCTGCACGCGTGGGGCTTCCTGGCCGTGTTCTTTGCCGGCGTGGCCTTGCGCCAGACGGAACTGCGGCTGGCCGGCGCGCCGAAAGACCGGCAAGGCTTGCTGCAGGCAGAGGAAACCCACGCCGTGTCCGCCGCCAGACCGCACGACAGCGACGTGCCGCTGACCGTCAGCGGCGAATCCCTCGTCTTCAAGGAACACCTGGAACGCCTGTCCGAACTGACCCTGGTATTGCTGCTGGGCGGCGCCGTCACGGCCGCCGCCTGGACCTGGCGGGCGTGGAGCGTGGCACTGTTCCTGCTGCTGGTGGCGCGCCCGGCCAGCGTGATGCTCGGTTTGCTGGCTTCGGGCACCGGCCTGCGCCTGCGCGGTCTGGCTGCCTGGTTCGGCGTGCGCGGCATCGGTTCGATGTACTACCTCAGCTATGCCATCGCGCATGGCTTGCCGCGCGGCCTGGCGCGCGAGCTGGCCGACATCACCCTGGTCGTGGTCATCCTGTCCATCGTCGCGCACGGCCTGACGGTCAAGCCCCTGCTGGAACGCTACTGGCGCGAATAGGCACCGGCCACCGCCCTTTGTCATTGCTGTAAAGCAATATTTTGTCAATCGCCCGTGTAGCGGGCGGAAATGTTGTTAAGATAATTAAAAACAGCAAAGAGAGAAGCAATGAAACGAAGAAGCGTGCTGGGACTGGGCGTCTCACTGGCCCTGCTGCAAACGGGCTGCGCCACCGATCCGGCCAGGCTGGCGTGGGAAACGGAATTTGACGGCTTCATGCGCGACGGCCTGGCCCGCACGGAAACGCCGGGCATGAGCGTGGCCGTGGTGCGGGGCGAACAAACCATATTCGCGCGCGGCTATGGCTGGGCCGACATCCAGGCCGGCAAGAAAGCCGACGCCAACACGGTGTTCCATGTCGCCTCCGTCAGCAAGCTGGTCACGGCCACGGCCGTCATGATGCTGCTGGAACAAGGCGCCTTCCAGCTCGACGACAAGGTGGCGGCCTACCTGGACTTCCCGCTCATGCATCCGAAGTTCCCCGACGTGCCCATCACCTTTCGCCACTTGCTCAGCCATACCTCGGGCATTTCCGACGCCGTGTACGAAAAGACGACGGCGTTTGCCGTGCAGGGCGACCCACGACTGCCCCTGCGCGACTTCGTCAAGGGCTATCTGTCGCGCGGGGGCGCCTGGTATGACGCGGATGTGTCGTTTGCGGCCCGGCCCGGCACGGAATGGCGCTACAGCAATGTCGGCATCGCCCTGCTCGGCTATCTGGTGGGCCGTTTGAACCCCGATGGCCTCGACGCCTTTACGCACGGGCACCTGTTCGAACCGCTGGGCATGGACAATACGGCCTGGAACCTGGCCGGCTTGCCGCGGCGCGCCGTCGTCGCCCAGCCGTATGCGCACAAGGAGCCGGGCCTGCAAGTGCTGCCGCCCGTCGGCTATCCGGACTGGCCGGCGGGACTGCTGCGCAGCTCGGCGCATGACTTTGCCCGTTTCTTGGCCATTTTCACCAATGGCGGCCGGGTCGATGGCCACCGCTACCTGCAAGATGCCACCCTGCAATTGTTTTTCGCCCCGCAAGCGGCCCCCGTCGTGCCCGCGGATTCGTCCGTGCGCCAAGCCCTGGTGTGGCTGCTGCGCGACGTCGACGGCAAGCCGCTGGCCACGCACAGCGGCGGCGACCCGGGCGCCGCGTCCGTCGTCTGCGTCGACCGGGCCAGCAGGACCGCCGTGCTGGCCTTCGCCAACGTCAGCGCCGACAAGGAGTTTCGTTCATTCCAGAAAGAAGTCGTGCTGCGCCTGCTGGCGCATGGCGGCAGCGGCGCGCCGGCGGCAAAGAAAGCCTAGGCGCCGAACCAGCCGCGCAATTTCTCGGCGGCCCGTTCCTTGACCTCGGCCGTGATGTAGGTGGCGACCGTGGCGACGGCCGCCGCCAGCACGGCCAGGTCATCCGCATAGCCGACCACGGGCGTGATGTCGGGTATCGCATCGATGGGCGAAATGAAATAGCCAAGCGCGCCATAGATGGCCGTCTTGGCCCACAGCGGCGTATTCGGCTGCTGCGCCGCGTAGTACAGCCACAGGGCTTTCTCGATGACTTCGCGTCCCGCCGTCTTGGCGAACTTGACGACCTTGTCCCAGAAGCTGTCATCCGTGTATTTCTTTTCATACTGCCTGTCGGCTTGGGGGGCGTGGTCTTCTTCCAGATTCTTTTTTCTGCCAAACATCTGCTGCTCCTGTCTGCCGCGCGCGGCGTTACGAATGCGCACCTTAGCATAACGGCGCGCCGGGCGCGCGGCAGGCAAGGTAAGCTATCGTCATGGAAATATCTGCCACCACCACGGCCCGCGCCGCCGGCCTGCGCTACACGGGCGACCATCAAAGCGGCATCGCCCGCCTGGGCAAGCCCGGCAAGTTCCGCTACCGCGACGCGGACGGCCGGATCTTGCGCGAGTCCGCCGCCCTGGCGCGCATCAAGGCGCTGGCCATTCCGCCGGCATGGACGGACGTGTGGATCTGCCCGCACGCACATGGCCACCTGCAGGCGACGGGACGCGATGCGCGGGGCCGCAAGCAGTACCGCTACCATGCGCGCTGGCGCCAGGTGCGCGACGAAGTGAAATATGAGCGCATGCTCAGCTTTGGCCGCGCCCTGCCCGCCATCCGCGCCGCCGTCGCGCGCGGCATGCAGCTGCCCGGCTTGCCGCGTGAAAAAGTGCTGGCCACCATCGTGCACCTGCTGGAATTGACGATGATGCGCATCGGCAACGAAGAATATGCGCGCACGAACAAATCGTTCGGCCTGACCACCCTGCGCACGCGCCATGTGCAGGTCGACGGCAGCGCCGTGGCCTTCCACTTCAAGGGCAAGAGCGGCGTGCGCCACGATATCCGCCTCAGCGACCGGCGCCTGGCCCGGGTGCTGCAGCGCATGCGCGAACTGCCGGGGCAGGAACTGTTTCAATATGTGGATGCGGATGGCGAGCACCACGGCATCGATTCGGGCGACGTCAACGATTACCTGCGCGAGGTGACGGGCGAAGACTACACGGCCAAGGATTTCCGCACCTGGTCAGGCACCTTGCTGGCCGCGCTGGCCCTGCAAGCGTTCGAACAGGTCGATTCCGATGCGCAAGCCAAGAAAAACATCGTGCAGGCGATCGAGTCGGTGGCGAAAAAGCTGGGCAACACGCCGACCATCTGTCGCAAGTGCTATGTGCACCCGGCCGTGCTGGAATCGTATCTGGACGGCAGTTTATTGGAAGGCATGCGCGCGCGGGCGCGCCAGCAACTGCAGGAGGATTTGCCAGCGCTGGCGCCGGAGGAAGCGGCCGTGCTGGCCTTGCTGCAGCAGCGGCTGCAGGGGTCCGTTCCCGTCAAGCCTGGCGCCCGGGCTGGGGCTGGCAATGGGCCGACAGCTTGAGGGCATCCGTGCTGCAGACGGGCAAGGAGCCATGGCCCGCTTCGCGCGCCACGGGTGCCGGCGCGGCATCACTGGCCGGCGCCTCGCCCGGATTGATGAAAGTGGCCGCCAGGGTCGAAAAAGTAAACAGGCAGATCAGCAAGAACGGCTTGTTCACGTGAATGGACTGGTCTGGCTTTTGCATCGCATACTCCGTCGGACTGGTTGGCTGTTGCAGCATGGACACGATCATCGCGTGTTTCCGCAAGGCATACAATCAGACAGTTTCGACAAGACGGGTAGGACAGCGCTGACAGGCTCAGCCATAACGTCCCGTGTCGGCAGATTTGACACCCGCTCCGGCCCGCCTCGACCAAGCCCTTGTTTTTACAGAAAAAATTGTTCGGGAATGCTTCCTGCTTGACCTCTAGCCTGGGCACGCTTGGCGCCAGTCAACGGGGGGAACAATCATGGGCTTCATCAAACAGGCGCTGCTGGCGCTGCTACTCTGCGCAATGTCTGCCGCGCACGCCACCAGCATCGGCTACACGGCGACTTCGCTGGGCGGCATGCAGTGGCGCTACGACTATACGGTCAGCAATACCACCCTGGCCATCCCCATCGAGGAATTCACCTTGTTCTTCAGCGTGGGCCAGTATGCCAACCTGCACAGCGTCTCCACGGCCCCCGGCTGGGACGTGCTGCTGGTGCAGCCCGATCCCGCCATCCCCGCCAGCGGCTACCTCGATGCGCTGGCGCTGGCCGGCGGCATCACTCCCGGCGCCACGGCCACGGGCTTTTCCGTCACCTTCGACTACCTGGGCGCGGGCAGCCCCGGCGCCCAGCCGTTTTCCATCCTCGATCCCGTTTCCTTCATCGAGCTCGAGACGGGCATCACGCAGCCGGCCGCCATCGCCCTGCCGTCCACGCCCTGGCTGCTGCTGGCGGGCATGCTGGCCATGGCCTGCCGGCGGCGCCGGCAATTGGCGGGCGCCGCGCTGGCCTCATTGCTGGCGCTGGGCCTGTGCGCCTGCGGCGGGCCGAACGATCCCACGCAAGCACCGACGCCGAAAGTCATGCTGGCCAGCACCACGACCGCCGTCCAGGCCGCCGGGGACTTCGAAGTGACACAGCTGGAAAAGGTGGCCGAACAGCGCGTCAACCGCACGGCCTGGGACTATACCTACCGCGTGCATATCCGCAACAACAGCGGCGCCGCGGCCAGCAATGTGCAAGCCGTGCTGGCCAGCGTGCCCGACGGCAGCACCATCATCGATGGCGACGTGCTGGCCGGCAGCATCGACGCGGGCGCCACCGTCACGCCCGACGACACCATCACCGTGCGCATCGAGCGCAATATCGCCTTCCAGAGCAGCGGCCTGGCGTGGACTTTCAGCGCCAACGCCGGCATCGCACTCGATCCCGTGCGGCCGGCGCAGGTGGTCGTGCTGTCGCTGGCCGAGCTGGGTTTTACGGACGGCGCCGACAGCGTCAAGGCCAGCGGCGCCGTCACGGACGTGCTGCTGCAGGACGGCAGCCTGCGCTTTTCCACGCCCGGCGACACGGGCGTGGACCAGCACGCGCAGTTTTTCCTCAGCAAGGGCAACAGCGTCACCACCCTCGACCTGCTGATCCAGACGGAATTGCCCACGGCCGTGGAAACCTATGTGGAGCCGGACGACGACGGCAACGTGCCCGCCACGGCGCCCGTGCTGGCCATCACCGGACTGGGGCCGAACAACCGGCTGCAGGCGACCGCGCTGGAATTTCGCCTGATGGGCGCCGCCCCCACGACCCTGCAGGAGGACAGCGATGGCCTGCTGTCGACGCCGGGCGGCGCTTCCGTCAGCCTCAAGCAGTATTGGGTCTTCGATGCGGCCAGCAACAGTTTCCGCATCAGCGCCGCGGCCATGCAGCAGATGCTGATACTCCTGCCCAACGGCACCTACGAGATAAACCTCAATTTCGTTTCGCAGGACGGCGAATTCACGGCCAGCTATGCCTTGATCGCCATCAAGTCCGGTGCCGTGCTGCAAGGCCAGCTGCGCACTCCCGCGGGCGGCAATGCCACGGGGCTGGCCGGCAAGAAGATGTTATTGGCCGGCTACAACAGCCACCAGCGCCAGGTGGCCGTGGTCGATGCCACGGGCGCCTTCCATTTCGATGGCGTGCTGCCCGATACCTACCAGCTGACCTTGAACGATCTCGTCCACCCGGGCGTGGTCAGCGTCAGCACCGCCGTCTTCGACAACAGCACCACCATCAACGTGGACATCGTCTATCCGTACGGCCCCGGCCTGGCCAAGCGCGCCTCGCCGCAAAGCTACGCGGCCGCCACTGTCACGCAGGATGGCGCCGGTCCGCCCGCGCGCGCCGACGCAGCCGCGCCCCGTGCCGTGCCGGACGTGACGCCGCAGGATGACGAGGGCAGCAAAACGTTCACGGCCACGGCCGCCGCGCAAAACCAGACCATCAGCGTGCCCGTCAGCTACACGGTACCCAAAGGCACGAAAAACGTGGGCGTGAAAATCACCGTCAGCACGGCCGAGTACCCCGTCTATACGACGGCGCAAAGCCAGTACAACGATACCTGGTCGTACGCCGTGACGGGACTGCCCGGCGTCAACCTGGCCGCCACGGGTGCCGTCAACCAGACGCATTACACGCAGGGCAGCATCGTCAGGACGGAATGCATCGATGTCGGCAAGCAAACCCAGGCGGGAGCGTTGAGCCTGGGCGGCAACGTCAGTGCCACGAACATCGGCGACAGCTCCCTGGCCACCGTGACGACGGTGGAACTGAGCCTCGTGTGCAAGGGTTTGAAGGTGACGCAGGCAAAATTCAGCTCGCCCAACAAGGCCGCCCACCCCGTGCTGCAGCCGATCAAGCTGACGGGCAATCTGCCGGGGCCGTATGTATCCGTCCCGCAAGGAGCGACGACGGCCACCCACACCTTGCCGCTGGAACTGCACTACACGCCGGCGGCGGCGACGATTACGGAGGTCAATATCGGCATTTCGGCCGGTGGCGGCAATCCCGCCTTCAGCACGGTGAATTTATTGTCTCAGGTCAATACCAAGAGCGCCGGCAAGGTGAAATTTCCCAGTCTGGTGCTGCCCGTCTTTGCCGGCGCCAAGCTCGACAAGAAAGCCGTCGTCACGGTGCGCCTGAAGGGCCGCATCGACAATACCGACGCCAGCTCCAACCCGGCCGAAGGGGGGCAAGTGCAATTCAAGGGCGACACGGCCTACATTCCCCTGTATCTGGCCAACAATGACGCGGCGCTGGCGGCGCGCCGCTATGGCGCGCGCGATGCGGGCGGCGATTCGTGGGCCACGCGCCTGGCCATCGCCTGGCTGGCGGGCAATGCCTACCGCTTCGACGACATCAGCGGCCAGCACGTAACGCAGACGGCCACGGGCCGCTCCATCCTCGGCCACAGCGGCCACAGCGACGGCCAGCAGATCGACTTGCGCTATGCGGACGGCGCGGGCGGCTACACGGATACACTGGGCGGCCAGAACAATGGCGCCGACATCGAGAAACTGATCATTGCGGCAAAGGCGGAAGTGGTCACCAACCCGGCGCAAAAGCCGAAGCTGGCGGCCTTGCTGGCCTGGATCGCGGCCAACCGCGCCATGCTGGCCCAGGAGGCCTTACCGGCCAGGACGCGCGTCGTCTACATCGGCCCCAGCTTCGTCAAGCTGGCGCTCGTCAACGGGCGCTTTTCCGCCGATCCGGCCGACAAGATCCCCGGCGCGGGCGCCTGGCTCAAGCCGATGAAAGTCCATATCGAGAAGGGACACCTGAGCCACTGGCACATCAGCCTGACGGCCCATCCGTGACCGTCACGCCGCGATGGCGTCAGGCGGGTAAATCGGACAGTTCCAGTTCCGAAAACCCCGCCCGGCGCCGCGCTTCCAGGTTGAACGGGCCGCGCAGGGTGGGCGCCTCGTAGCGCAGCGCCAGCTCGGCATAGGTGGCGCGCAATTCCAGGCCCCTCTGATCGCACAGGTAGCCATACCAGCGGTTGCCGATCTCGACGTGCCCCACTTCATCGCGCAGGATGATGTCGAGGATGGCGGCGGCGGCCATGTCTCCCGCCTGCGCTAGCTTGGCGCGCAGCGGCGGAATCGCGTCCAGGCCCCGCGCTTCCAGGGTGCGCGGCACCAGCGCCATGCGCGCCAGCACGTCGCCGCGCGTCTTGTCGACCATTTCCCACAGGCTGTCGTGGCCGGGAAAGTCGCCATACGTGTGACCGAGCACCTGCAGGTGCGCCTGCAGCATGGCAAAGTGCGTGGCCTCTTCCTTCGCCACGCGCAGCCAGTCCGTGTAGTACTCGGCCGGCAAGTCCGGGAAGCGCCAGAGGGCGTCGAGGGCCAGGTTCATGGCATTGAATTCGATATGCGCGAGCGCATGCACGAGCATGGCGCGCCCTTCCGGCGTGATCATCGAACGCCGCCCCACCAGGCGCGGCGGTACCAGTTCCGGACGCGCGGGACGGCCCGGCACGGGGCCGCCGGGCGCCAGAGGCGCTTGCGCATCGAGCGCCAGCTGCGCTTCGGCCATGGCCGCCACCATCGCCACCTTGGTCGCCGGGTCCGGCTCGAGCAGGCAGGCCAGCGCGGTGGCGCGCAGCTCGGACGGCGCGGCGGGAGTCAGTGGAGATGATGCGTGCATGGTGCTTCCTTCGTGCGCGTTCTTGAACAAGGGGCGCAGTGTATCAAATTGCCTGTACCAGCAGCCAGTCCAGCAGCGCCTGCACGCGCGCCGGCAGCGGCCGCGCGGCATGCACGAGGTAATACGCCTGCGGACTGGCCAGCGCAAAACCGCCAAACGGCAAGACCAGCTGACCGCTGTCCAGCCACGGCTGCACCAGCTGGCGCCGCCCCATGGCCACGCCCGCGTGGTGGATGGCCGCCTGCGCGCACAGGTCGGCGCGGTCGAAACGCAGGCTGCGCGCGGGCAGACTCGCCCCTGGCGCCTGCTTGTCCAGCCATAACCGCCATTCGGCATCGGGCGCGCAGGCGGGCCAGGCCAGCGTGTCGTGCAGCAGCGTCGCGCTGGACAAGTTGAGTGGCGCGCCCTGCAAGCCGTGGCTGCCCGCATAGTGCGGGCTGCACACGGGCGCCAGCCATTCGTCCATCAGCTTGCGCGATGCCAGGCCGGGAAAGCTGCCGTCGCCGTAATGCAAGGCCAGGTCGACCTGGCCGGCGCGAAAGTCGACAGGGTCATTGCCCACGCGCAAGTCAATCGACAAGTCCGGATACTGTTCCGTAAAACTTGCCAGGCGCGGCACCAGCCAGCACTGGGCCACCGAGGGACGCGCATGCACGGTGATGCTGCCTGCCAGCGCGTTGCCACCGGCAAGGGCCGCATGCAGGCTGTCCCAGCCGGTTTGCAGGGCGGCGTAGATGCGCTCGCCGTCCTGCGTCAGTTTGACTTGCCGCGTCAGGCGTTCGAACAAGCGCAGACCCAGGCTCGCTTCCAGACGGGCGATGCGGTGGCTGACGGCACTGGGCGTGAGCGCCAGTTCCTGCGCCGCCAGCGCGAAACTGGCATGGCGCGCCGCCACGAGAAAGGTGTGCAGGTTGGCGAACTGGCTGGCCGTGAGCGTGCCCATGAGCGGCGCGCCGGCCGGCATCAAGCGGCTCCGGGCGCCAGCAGCGCGCGGCCACGCGCCACATACGCCGCCATTTCCTCATGCGGCACCATGCTGCCGCCCGTGCCCCACACCAGGTGCGTGGCGCGTGCCAGCGTCGCCTGGTACTGCGGCGCGGCCAGCACGGCAGGAATGCCGGCGAAACCGGCCACGGCGGATGGTTCCAGGCGCAAGCCTTGCGTTTGCTCAAGCGTCGCCAGCAAACGGTACAGTTCTTCATCGCTGACGGTGGCGTAGCCGTCGATCAGCCGCTGCATGGCGCGCCCGACGAAGCCCGACGGGCGTCCCACGGCCAGGCCATCGGCGGCCGTGAGGTTGTCGATACCGATCTCCTGCACGCTGATTGCGTCGTGCAAGCCCGTGTGCACGCCCAGCAGCATGCACGGCGAATGGGTCGGTTCGACGAAGACGCAGTGCACATGGTCGCCAAAGGCCAGCTTCAAGCCGAAGGCCACGCCGCCGGGGCCGCCACCCACGCCGCACGGCAAGTAGACGAACAGCGGGTGCCCGGCATCCACCGCGACGCCAAGTGCCGCGAACTGGGCTTTCAGGCGCTGGCCCGCCACCGCGTAGCCGAGAAACAGATCGTGCGAGTTTTCATCGTCGACGAAGTGGCAGGCGGGGTCGTTCTGCGCCTGCCTGCGCCCCGCTTCCACGGCCACGCTGTAGTCGGTCGCGTACTCGACGACGGTGACGCCGTGGCTGCGCAATTTATCCTTCTTCCACTGGCGCGCATCGGCCGACATGTGCACGGTGGCGCGAAAGCCCAGGCGCGCGCTCATGATGCCGATCGACAAGCCCAGATTGCCCGTGGAACCGACGGCGATCGCATACTGGCCAAAGAAAGCCCGCACGGCGTCGCTGGCCAGCAGGCTGTAATCGTCGCCCTGCTTCAGCAAGCCGGCATCGAGCGCCAGCATTTCCGCATGTTTCAGCACTTCATAAATGCCGCCGCGCGCCTTGATCGAGCCGGAAATGGGCAAATGACTGTCCTGCTTGAGCCACAGCTGACCGCTCGTCACGCCTGACGCCAAACCTAGCGCAGCCTGCATGGCAGGCAGCGGCACGACGGGCGACTCGATGACGCCGCCGCTGGCCTGCGTTTCCGGGAACGCCTTGGCCAGGTAGGGCGCAAAACGCGCCAGGCGCGCGCTGGCCTGCGCCACATCGTCCGCCGTCAGGCCCACGTCATTCAAGGCCTCGGCCGCCGGCGCGATGCCGGGATTGAACCAGCTCAAGGGCTGCAAGGCCATCAATTCTGTAATCAGGGGAAATTTTTCGCGCAGCGCGTCGATGACGGAAGTGGGCAGCATGGCAACCTCGTGAAGGAACAAGCCATGATTAGACCGCATCCGGGCGCTGCTGGCAAAGGATGGTTGATCAGGCAATGGGTGACGGGGCATCATGTGTGTCGGCTTGCACCCGCCGCCTGCCCCCGCCCTCATCCCCCATTCAGCAAACTGAGCGCAGCGGGAATCGCTGCCCCGGGCAAGACGTAGCGCGCATATGGCACGCCATTGATAGGTGGCAAGTCGCAGTCGCGCTGGAAGCCGATGCGCGTGTACAGCGACAGCGCGGTTGCCATGATCGGACTGGTGTGCAATCCAACGACCGCTGCGCCCGCATCGCTCGCCCGTTGCAGGCAAGCGGCGACCAGCAGCCTGCCCACGCCCAGTCCCCGCTGTTCCGGATCGACCACGAGCATGCGGATGACAGACCAGTCACCGGGGAAAATGGCGTCCCTGGGCTTGCCCGGCCCGATGTGCCCGATTCCGCCCACCAGCACGCCGTCGCGTTTCGCGACGATCAAGTCAGCCTCGTCCGCCAGCTCGGACATGCGCGCCACCCCCACCTGGAACGCCGCCCAGTCGTCGTAGTGCCGTTCGTACTGGGCAAATGCGGCCAAGGCCAGCTGATTGACACTGTCGCGGTCCGACGGCAAGTAATCCTGTATCAAGACGGTCATTTCTCTCTCTTCCTGTCGCTCATCGACGGCCCCATATCCACAGGAAAGGGCCGAGGCACATCTGAAAAAGTCAGCAATGAAAAACTGACGCTACACGACAGCAGATACAGATCATAGCTTCCATGGTAATTTTTATCGAGGTTTTCCTGGGAGTCGAAACGAAAATCGACCGCAGGCAACGCCAGACAGGAAAACTGTTTCCTCGATGCCAGCAATCTGTCCAGGAACTGCGGTTTCACTTCCTCGGTCGTGCCATCCTGGGCATACCGCCCGATGTCCACGTCTATAGGGTGGAAGCGGCGCCCTCGTCCCTGCGCAAGGATGAAGGCGCCATTGCACGCGGCCTTAGAACTTCAGCTGCAGCCCCAGATCAATCGACCGCCCCTCGGCCGGCAACGCTTGCAGGACCCCGCCATTCGCCTTCAGGCCCGACAGGTAGACACCGCCGAGCGGGTCAGCATACGCGCGGTTGAACAGGTTGCTCACGCCCGCGCTCAGGCTGGCCATCTTGCCCAGCGCCACGCTGCTGCGCAGGTTGACGAGGGCATAACCGCCCGTCTCGGGTTCGAAGCGGCGCGCATCGACCTTGTCCTTGCGGGCCACGATCTTCGTTTCGATGCGGTTGCTCCAGGCGCCCAGCTTGTGCTCGACGGCCAGCACGGTGTTGAACGGCATCATGCGGTACAGGTCGCCGCCATCGCTGCGCTTGCCACGCGTGTAGGCCGCATTGCCGCTGGCGACCAGGCTGCCCCATTGGCTGCTGCGCGCCAGCGGCAACTGCCATGCCAGATTCACGCCGTACAGCTTGGCGTCGTGGTTGGCAAAGCGCAGCAAGTTGCCGTTCGCATCCATTTTCATATACGGATGGAAAGGCGCCAGCACGTCGACGTCGATGTAATCGTCGACCTTGCTGTAGTAGGGGTTGACGCGCACGAACCAGCCCTTCTCGCCGCCGCCATGCCAGTCGGCCGTGAACGCCGCCGTGTAAGCCGTCTCGGGCTTGAGGTCGATGTTGCCCACATAGCCATTGCCGTCGCCAAACCAGTTGGTCATGGTCATGGCCATCGAACCGCGGCCCCAGGAATAACGCTCGTACAGGTTCGGCGAGCGCACCTTGCGCGCCAGCGCGAATTCATAGCTGCTGGCCGCGTCTGGCGTGAAGGTGGCTTGCGCCGAGGCATCGATATTCGTGTCGCGCTGGCTGCGGCTGCGCGCATTGAAGGCTTTGGCGGCCATCACGTCCGGCATGTTCATCATATTGCTTCCATACGATTGCACGTCGCCCGTATCCATGCGCACGGATTCGCCGCGCAAGCCCAGCACGCTGCTCCAGCGCGCATCGTGGCGTGTTTCCAGCTCGCCAAACAGCACGGTACGGTCGCGCTTGCCGTCGTTGATGTTCAGGTAGGTGCGCGGCCCCATCATCATGGAACCAGGCACCGCCGGCCAGTAATCGTCGAGGCGAAAGCCATGCCACTCCTGGCCCAGGCGCAATTCGCCCGCAGCCATCGGCAGGCTGGCCATCAGCGCGTAGCCCGTGTTGCGTCCATGCGTAATCATCGGCATCGTGCCCGTACGCTCGGGCGTAAAAAAGCCCATTTCGTGGTCTGTCTGCTGCCAGTAGGCGCGCGCGTCCAGCACGCCCCAGCCGAATTCGCCTTTGTAGGCGAGATTGGCAAACTGGCCGTGGTTGTCCGTCATGTCCATGTACTGGTTGGGAAAGCCCTGGTACGGGATGTGCTGCACGCCGGCGCGCAGGGTCAGCTGCTGGCCATCGCGCTTGGCCGCCAGCACGATGGACTGGTTGATGCTTTCAACCATGCTGGCCAGCACGGTGTTGCCGTGACCATCTTCATAGCTGTGGCCGCGCGTGTACGCACCGCTGTAGCCGACGCTCAAGGTATCGCTGGCGGCCGAGGCGTTCACGCTGGTCGCCACGCTGTTGTTGACGCTGCGTCCCGACACGGCAAGGCTGCCTTGCGTCAGCAGCGCCGCACCCGGCTGGGCGAACACGGGCGCGTTCGACTGCACCTCAATGCTGCCGCCTATGCTGTCGCCGCCCGCGCTGACGGGCGTCACGCCGGCGATCAGGCGAATGCGCTGAACTTGTTGCGGATCAATGTACGACAGCGGCGCATTCATATGATTGGCGCAGGCCGACGTCAATTCCATGCCGTCGATGCGGATCTTGATGCGGTCGTCGGCAAAGCCGTTCAACACTGGCAAGCCGGACACGCCGCCACCTGCCGCCACGCTGTAACCGGGCGTGCCCGACAGCATCAGTGCCGTGTCGGCGGCTGGACGGTAGCCATCGACGATGGCCGTGACGATGACTTTCATCTCGGGCAACACGGTGGTGCCGGCTTCAGTGCGGGTTTGCGCCACGGCGGGCATGGCGATGGCGAGGGAAATCAATAACGGTAAATGTTTCATGCTGCTGCTTTCAGATTCTGTATGGGTAAGACGAACAGGCGCAAGCGCACGACACGCGCGGCGCAAGGCAGTTCAGGGAAAGGGACAGATCAGAAAGCGGCGGGCGGCCCGCGGGGCTGGACCGGTGTCCAGGCGAACAGCGGCGTGGCGGACTGGTAGAACAGCACGGGCAGCAAGCCCGTGATGAGTTCGCCGGAAGCGAGCACGAGAGAGGTGGGCGGAATCGATAGCGTGTCGGCATGCATGCTGCAGCACGGGCAATCGCCCATGCGCATGCTGCCCTTGGCGGGATCCGGTGCCTCCGTGGACAATTTCACGGGCAGCATGTTCATGCCGCCGGCCACCGAGCAAATCTCGAAACTGGGCACGGCCTGCCCATTGGCGACGGTCAGCGCGCGCGACAGGGTCGGGGCGAGCGCAGCCATGAGGATGGCGAGACACGCGATCCACAGGACGACGACGGCGCGGCCTTGGCTGATGAACATGGCGGCATTATAGCCGCCGCCCTGCCCCGCGCCCAGCCATGCCGTCAAGAAAACTTTACAAAGCGTCCAGCTTTGCGCGTTCGGCTTGCAAGTCCGCTTCGCTGAGCGGCAGGTAGCCTTCCTCGCTATCCTGCTGCGCCAGAAGGATGGCCTGGCCTTGCGGCGACAGGGCCAGCTGCAAGTACGCTTTCACCAGCGGATCGAGCGACTTGCCCGGTGCGCGGTTCACGTACAGCTGTACCGGCATGGTCAATGGATACTTGCCTGCGCGCACGGAGGCCCGGTCCGGGCCATGGTAGGGCGCGCCTGGCGCGGCTGCCAGCGGCAGCACGCGCACCTGGTCCGAGATGGGCGCTGCGTTGACCCAGCCCAGCACGGCAATGCCGTAGCGGTCGGCGGCCACGGCGCGTATCACGGCTTCGCGCGAGGCCAGCGCCTCGTACTGCGCGGCAACCGGACGCTGGCCGAAACGCGCATGGCGCAAACCCGTGGCGAAGCCGCCATCGTCGCGCAAGCCGTAGGCGTGGATGCGGCGCGGCGCCCAGTCCCCGCGCACGCCCAGCTGCGACCACAGGTTGACGTCGCCGGCCGGCGCGCCAGCCGTGAACACCTGGCCCAGCTGCTCCATCGTCAGGCCCGCCAAGGGATTGTCGCGGTGCACGTATACGGCAGGCGGCGTTTTGGCCGGCGGACGGGGACCGTGGCCGTTGTAGCCGATGCGCACGGGCGTGGCGTCGTAGCCGAAGACTTGCCGGAACGCGGCCTGGTCGCCGGGCCACATGTCGCGCGTCAACGGCGCAAACGCCGTGGCGCCCGCCGTCAGCGCGGGCATGCCAGCCGACGAGCCTTCCATGCGCAAGCTGAAGCGAATTGCCGGGTGCTGGCGCGTAAACAGCGCGTTCATCTGCGTAATCACTTCCTCCAGCCCATCATTGCCGACGATGGCTACCGTGCCGTCGCGGTTCACGTACGTTTGCGCCGGATCAACCGCCAGGGGCGCCGCGTGCGCGGCGGCGGCCAGCACGCAGCAGGCTGCCAGCGCGGTCTTTTTCAATAGCATCATTCGAGTTTTTCCAGTTCAGTCCTGGCCTGCGCGGCCGTCAGGGGCAGATAGCCGCCGGGCTGCGCGGCGATGATGGCCTGTCCTTCGCGCGACAGTACCAGGCGCAGATATTCCTTCGCCAGCGGATCGACCGCCTGGCCCGGCAAGCGGCGCACATACAGATATACGTGGCGGCCGTACGGATAGCGTCCCGAGACCACTTCCGCGTCCGTGCCCGTCGTCGGCTGGCCATCGGCGCCGACGATGGCCAGCTGGCGCAGCTGCGGATGCTGCACGCCCAGCGCGGCCACGCCGATGCCGGCCGGGTCTTGCGCGATGCGGCCCGTGATGGCGGCCGTGTTGCCCAGTTCTTCATGGCTGGGCGCCAGCGCGCGGCCCTGGAAGTGTTCGCGCTGCAAGTAGTCGCCAAAGCCCGTCCAGGCCGCCGTGCCATAGGGGTGGATCGCGCGTTCGCGCCATTCCCCCGTCAGCCCCAGCTGCCCCCAGCGGCTGAAGTCGCCAGCTGGATTACCGACAGATAAAATTTGCGACACTTGCGCCGCCGTCAGCCGCGTCAAGGGATTGGCGCGGTTGACGTACACGGCCAGGGACGTGGCCAGGTGCTCGCCCGGCGTGGATGCCGTGTGCGCGATGCGGATTTCCAGCGCGTCGCGCCCCACGATCTTGCGGTACGGCACCAGCTCGATGGGATTGATGGCGCGGCCCATGGCGCCGAGCAACAGCTTGTCGTGCATGAGCAGCGGCACGGCGCTGCTGGTGCCCTTGCCGTCGAAGCCCAGGACGATGCCCGGGTGGCTGGCCGCAAACAGGGCATTCCATTGGCCAACGGCGGAAGCCACGTGTTCGGCGCCGCCTATCATGGCCGCGCCCGTCTTGCGGTCCAGGTAACCGGCCGTGGCCGGCACCTTGACGGCCTGCGGCACATAGGCGGGCAAGGCGGGGTCGAGTGCGGCCGCGCCCGCTGCCGGTGCGGACATGGCCAGCATCAGCGCCGCCAGCGGCAAGGATGGGCTATTTGCCACCGCTGGCCCAGTCCACGGCCGCGTCGAACAGGCGCAAGCCGGCCGGCGACAGATTCGTGAAGGTTTCATTGTCGAGGAAGAAGCTGACCCGGCGCGCGGGCGCCAAGCTGTCGTAATCCATGGTGGCGCCTTTTTCATAGCCAAAGATGGCGGCTTTTTCCGGCTCGCCATAGATGGTGGCGATGGTGGTCGCACCCAGGCCCGGCTTGCCCCAGCTCATGGTCGCTTGCTTCTGATAAATATCCACCGTGCCGGCCGGCAAGCCGCCCGCCAGCGCGTGCGGCGCGTTGACCAGCCACACATAGCGCGACTTTTCCACCGTGCCATAGTCGACGCCGGCCCGCTTGCCCGTCATCGACAGGTCGTCATACAGATCGTTTTCCCACGTCAGCACGGGTACCGTGACGTTGCGGTAGGCCCCCAGCAGGTCGCGGCCCCGAATGGTCGACGACAGGATCACCAGGTCCTTGCCTTGCGCGCCGGACACGGGCGCGTACTGGCTGTGCAGCGTGACGGCATAGCCGCGCGCCTCCAGGTGTTCCTTGATTTTCTCGTCAAAAGGCAGGCTCTTGCCTTCCAGGCGCACCACCAGCAACACTTGTTTGCCAGCAACAGCCTCCGCCGCCTGCACATGCAACGTTCCCGCCAGCAAGGCCGCCGCCAGCGCGGTGTTGAGCAGGCGCATCACAGGTCCACCTTCATGCTCAGCTTGATGGCGCGCGGCGCACCGGACGCCAGACGCGTGCCGGCGCCAGCCCAGTAGCGCTTGTCGGCCGCGTTTTCCACGTTGAGCTGCCACACGACGGATTTCTGCATCAGCGTGCTGGCATAGCGGGCACCGGCGCTGAAGAGTGTCACGCCACCGAGGAAAGCCTGGTTCAGGTCGTTGACGGGACGGGCACTGTAGTAATACGCGCCGCCATTGACGGACAGGCCCGGCACGGCGTCGAATGCGTAGGCGAGGAAGGCGCTGGCCGTGCGCTTGGACGCGTTTTCCGGCGCCTTGCCATTGTAGTCGGCGTTGATGTGCTCGAATTTCGGGTCGAGGAACTGGGCCGACGTCTGCCACGACAGCTGGCGCGTCAGCTTGCCCTGGGTCGACAGTTCCAGGCCACGGTAGCGCTGTTCGCCATCCGAGGTGAACACGTTGCTGCTGTTGGTGTAGTAGCCGGGACGCGTGATGTCGAACAGCGCGGCCGACACCAGGGTGCCGCCCGGCGTCATCCAGCGCGCGCCCAGTTCCTTCTGTTTGCTCACGCCAGGCGCCATCTTGACGTTCTGGTTGACGGTGCCCGTCGGGCCCGTCTCGCCCTCTTCCAGGCCGCGCGCCGACGAGGCGTAGAACGAGATCGCCGGCGTCAGCTTGTAGACCAGCGATACCATCGGCGTGGTCTTGCTGACGTCATAGTGGCTGGCGCCCTGGTCGCTTTGATAGCTGGTGCGGCGCACGCCGATGACGCTTTGCCACTGCGGGCTGAAGACCATGCGGTCGAGCGCGTACAGGCCCGTGTCGCGCGTGTCCAGTGCGGCCGTCGTCGGCGTCGTCGGTTTTGGACCGAACACGACATTCGTCACGGGCACGGGGTTGTACAGGTTTTGCGAGGCGATCGTGTAGTTGCTCTGGTAAATAGGGTCTTGCGACTTGTCCGTGCGCGAGGCGCCCAGGGTCAGTTCATGGGCAATGAAACCCGTATTGAAAGTGCCGGCCAGTTCCGCGCGCAGCAAGTCCGACGCCGTCACGTGATGCTGCATATTGCCCGTGATGCGGCCCGCTCCCGTGGCCAGCGCCGCCGCATTGTTCAGGCGGAAGATGGCCAGGCGGCGGTCGCGCGCCGTTTCCGAGTGACCCGCCTCGACCGTCAGGGCCCAGCCATCCGTGATGGCGTAGTCGGCGCGCAATTGCGCGTTTTTCGTCTGCGCCTCGAAATTCGACCAGTCGGGGCCGATCAGCTTGCGCGGATCGACGGCGCGCGGCAAGCTGATCACACCTTTCACGGCGGTGGGCAAGGCCACGCCCGCCTGCTCCGTTACCCGGCGGCGGTCGTATTCCAGATCCGCTTTCAGCAGCAGTTTGTTCGTCACGCGCCAGTCCAGCGCCGTGGAAATGAAGCTGCGGTTGCCGTTGCCGACGTTGTCCAGCCAGGAACCCAGGGTGCCGCCGGCCGCATTCACGCGCACGCCGAATTCCTGCTCCGCGCCAAAACGGCGGCCAATGTCGATATTCGCCACGGCACTGCCACGGTCATCGAGGCTCAGGCCCATGCTCGTGACGGGCTTGCTGCCGGCGCGCTTGGTGACGAAGTTGACCACGCCAGCCGGCGAAGTGAAGCCGTAATACAGGGCAGAAGCGCCCTTCAGCACTTCCACGCGCTCCTTGTTTTCCATGGGAACTTGCGAAAAGTTCATGATGGGCAGCGAGCCATTGAGGCGGTAATTCGTGCGGTTTTCCACGGCGATGCCGCGCACCACCAGCTGGTCCCAGGTATCGCCGCCGTTTTGCTGACGCGTCACGCCCGCCGTATTGCGCACGGCGTCGTACAGGCCGGACACGGCTTGCTGTTCCAGCAATTCGCGCGTGATCACGTTGACGGTCGATGGCACGTCCATGATATTGGCGCCACGGAAGCTGCCCGCCTCGGTGGTGGTCGGCACCAGGCCTTGCGCACGCGCCCCCGTCACCTGCACCGCCTGCATGACTTTCTCATCGCCAGCCGTCAAGTCGTCCTGGCCGTTGGCGCCATTGGCGGCGCAGGCCGCGTGGGAAGCGAAAGCCAGCGACAAGGCCGCGGCCACTGGAAGTAGTTGCAAGGAAGGAAAAGCTGCGCGCATATAAACGGGTCTTTCAACAGAGAACAGTGATAGAAGGAAACTTCAAGTTACCGCGCATAATATCCGTAACGAGAATCATTCGCAATAAATAAGTGACAATTCGTGAGAATCCGGGAATTTCATAAGATAAACAGTCCGCCAGGCCGCCTGTTATCACTTGAACACGTTTGGATTTTGCAGACGCGGCCGCAAAGAGGCATACTGACAGTCACGGCACGCAGGATGTGCCGCCCAACAAGATACTAAAAGGTAAGTTCGTGAACACAATCGACAACAAAAGCGTGCAGACGAAAACATTTCGCTGGAAACGCTGGCAGCGCTGGGCCGTTGGCACAGGCTGCGCCCTGGCCGCCTATAGCGCGGCCGGCTTCTGGCTGGTGCCCTACGTCATCAAACAGCAGTTGCCCAAATTTGCCGAGAAAGAACTCACGCGCCAGGCCAGCATCGCCGACGTGCGCTTCAACCCGTTTACCCTGCGCCTGGAAGCGGACCAGATCGCTTTCAAGGAAGCGCCCGGCGCGGCTGGCGCCAGCGGTGCGCCGCTGCTGTCGATCGGTGCCCTGGCGGTGCAGCTGGAATGGAAATCCATCGTGCGCCGGGCATGGAGCCTGGCGGAAATCCGCATCACGGCGCCGCAGGCGCAGCTGACGATTACGCCCGATGGCAAGTTCAACCTGGCCGAAGTGCTGGCCACCTGGCAACGCAACCATCCGGAAAAGAGCGAAGGCGGCATGCCGCGCCTCGTCATTGCCCACTTTGCGCTGGAACAAGGCAAGGTGGATTGGCAAGACCAGAAGGCGGGGTATGCGGACAACTTCACGCCCATCAACTTCACGCTCGACAATATTTCTACCCTGCCCGACGCCAACGGCAGCTACAGCCTCAGCGCCGATGCGGCGCGCGGCGGCAAGCTGCACTGGCGCGGCACGGCCTCGCTCAGCCCCATCCGGGGCGAAGGCGAACTGATATTGAACGACGCTTCCCTGCCCGGCCTGGCCGCCTACCTGAAAGCCTATACGCGCGCGCAAGTGACCAGCGGCAAGCTGTCGGCGCGCCTGCCTTACGCCTTTTCCTATGCGGACGGCAAGCTGGAAGCGACCGTCAAAGGCGCGGGCCTGGCCTTGCGCGACCTGGCGCTGGTGCGCGACGGAAAAGGAGAAGCATTTACTTCGCTCAATACTTTGGGCGTCGCCGGCGTGAACGTGGATCTGGCGCGCCAGAGCGTCACGGTGGATAAAATCAATCTGTACGGCGGCAAGGTGGCCGTACGGCGCGACAGCAAGGGCGAGATCGACGTGGCGAACCTGATGCTGCCGGGAAATCCCGCACCAGCCGCCGCCGCGCCAGCCAAGCCGGGCAAATGGAAGGTGGACTTGAAACGGCTGACGTTGGCCAATGTGGACGTGTCAGCCATCGATGAAACCGTCTCGCCGGCGCTGCAACTGAGTGCCAGGCAGCTGCAACTGACCATGCAACTGGCCTTGCAGCAAAGTTCATCGGGGATGGCCACCGTCATCGACGGCGCCAATTTCGGCCTGGCCGACCTCACCATGCAGCGCGGCGCGCAAACGCCATTCAGGCTGGCCCAATTGGGCTTTACGGAAGGCAAGATCGACCTGGCGGCACATACCGTGCACCTGGGCGCCGTGACGGCCAGCGGCGCGCAGATCGACCTGGCGCGCAACCGCCAGGGGGAATTTGCGATTGCGCAAAAGCTGCCCGTGTTTGCCTCCGGCAAAGCCGATGCAGACAAGGAAACCCCGTCCGCGCCGTGGTCCACCAAGGTGGACAAGGTAGAATTGAGCAAGTTCGGCGCCCGTTTCGATGATGCGGGCACGGGCATCAAGGGCAACCTGCAGGATGCCAGATTGTCCCTGCAGAACGTCAGCAACGATATGAAGCAGGCGCTGCCGTTCGAGCTGGGCGTGGGCCTGCGCGAAGGCGGCGTGCTCACGGCCAACGGCAAGTTCGTGCCGGGCACGGGCGCCGTCGATGCGCAATTGAATTTGAAACAGCTGACCCTGGCCCCTGTGCAACCCTTGCTGGCGCAGCATGTGAAACTGAAGCTGGCGGGCGGGTCGCTCTCCGGCAGCGGCCGCCTGACGACGGGCGGCGGCGCGCCGAAAGCGCCGAAAGTACGCTATGTGGGCGGCGTCGATATCGCCGGCCTCGTGCTCAATGAAACGGATGGCAAGCGCTTTGCCTCGTGGAAAAGCGTGCGCGCCGACAAGCTGACGGCCAGCGTGGGCCCCGATTTTGTCGATATCCCCGAACTGCGCGTGGTCGAACCGAACGCCCAGCTGATCATCGAGAACGACCGCAGCCTGAACGCGCAGCGCCTGCTGGTGAAAGCGCCGGAACCGGCCGCACCCGCGCCGTCGGCCACCGCCACGCCGGCAGCGGACGCCGCCTTCCCCGTCCGCGTGCGCCGCGTGCGCCTGCAAAACGCCAAGCTGGACTTTGCCGACCTCAGCTTGCGGCCCCAGTTCGCCGCGAAGATCTATGAATTGAATGGCGTAGTCACGGGCCTGTCGACGAAACGCGATGCGCGCAGCCAGATCGAACTCGACGGCCGCATCGACGAATTCGGCCTGGCCCGCGTGCGAGGCCAGCTGAACCCGTTCGCCCCCACCGACAACACGGACTTGAACGTGGTCTTCAAGAACGTCGACATGGTGTCCGCCTCGCCGTACACGATGAAATTCGCCGGCTACAAGGTGGCCGAGGGCAAGATTTCGCTGGACTTGCAATACAAGGTACGCAACCGCCAGCTCGACGGCACCAACCAGATCGTGCTCGACAAGCTGACCCTGGGCGAGCGCATCGACAGCCCGGACGCCTTGAAACTGCCCCTGGAACTGGCGCTGGCCATCCTCAAGGACAGCGACGGACGCATCGACCTCGGTTTGCCCGTGTCGGGCGACATGAGCGACCCGCAATTCAGCTATGGCGCCCTGATCTGGAAAGCCGTGGGCAATGTGCTGACGAAAATCGTCACGGCGCCCTTCCGCGCGCTGGGTAACTTGCTGGGCATCAGCGCCGACAAGCTCGAAGCCATCGACTTCGATGCGGGCAGCGCCGTGCTGCTGCCGCCGGAACGGGAAAAACTCAAACAGGTGGCGCAAATCCTCGCCAAGCGCGAACAGCTGAAGCTGGCCGTGCCGGGCCAGTACAGCGACACGGATGCGGCCGCCCTGCGCGCCCAGGCCGTGCGCCGCGCCGTCGCCGCCAAGGCCGGCATCAAGCTGGAAGCGGGCGAAGAACCGGGACCGCTGAACCTGGGCGAACGCAAGATACGCGGCGCCCTGCGCGACCTGTATGGCGAGCGCTTCGGCAAGGCCGAGCTGGACAAGCAGAAAAAGGCGGCGGAGTCGGCCGTACCAGCCACAGCGGCGGCATCCGCCAGCGCCTCCGCTCCGGCGGCGGCAAAAATTCCCGTCTTGCAACGTCTGGGCAAGCTGATCGAGGGAGAGCCGCAAGTGGCCGATACGGGCGCCTTCTACAACGGCTTGCGCGAGCAGCTGGAAGCCAGGCAGCCCCTGCCTGCCGACGCCTTGAGCAAGCTGGGCACCCAGCGCAGCGCGGCCATCCTGGCGGCCCTGCAGCAGGACGGCACGCCGGCAACCAGGGTCAGTGCGGGCGCGCCGGAAAAAACGGAGGCCGCACCGGGCAAGCCGGTGGGCTTGAAGCTGGGCTTGGCGGCGCAATAAGACACGGAGATTCACTGACGCATGAAAAACCTCGACAAGGTAGCACCCTATGCATCGTCCATTACCCAGGGCGACTGGGGCACCATGACAACGCTGGTAGCCGAAGTCGGCGTATCGACAAAAGACAGCATTGCATTCGGTGAAAAGACGCTGCTAGCGAACTATGTGTACGACAAGAATGGCACGTACAAGCTGGTTTATACGACTGTCGGGATGGATGGCAGTATCGACAACTACGTCGAGGATGACGGCATCTTGCCGACACTGTTTCTGAGTCCGGATCAGGAAAACTATGTCTCCGTCATCCCCTATCATCCTGACAAGGAACTGGAAATCAGCATTCCCATCTTTCATCGAGAAGATGTGGAAATGCCAAAGGGCAACCGTCCATGTACCGGAGACTTCGTCGGCACAACGGACTCGTATTCGATATTGCACGACGTGCCTTTTGACGATAACAAACCGGACAAACTCCTGGCCATCGAGTTTATCGATGGGAAACTGAAGAAGAAACACAATGTCAAGATTCCATTGCCCGCAAATAACCGCATTGCCATTTGCAACAAGGCGATTCATTTGCTGGCCAATGAAGACAGCCTGCTCCTGCACCGGGAGATGGATGAAAAAGGCAATGTGATGCGGCATCGCGAAATCGACTCGGATGGCATCCATGTTTTGCAGATATTAAGCGCTTCATTCGACGGGAATTCTTATCTGCTGGCGCAGGAAAAAGACAAGCTCGTTATCCAGAAAATAGACGGGAATGGTGCAAGTGCCATCATTGAATTGGTGGACTTTGCTGATCCACTGTTCAATACATGGCTGCCAATCAACATCGCCGACGACACTTTCGTCACCCGTTTCAATAGCGAGTTTGGCAACGGCTGGCTGACCACGAAAAATGATCAGTTATTGGAAATCTTCTATAGCAAAGGCGAGCAAGGCTACAGGAACTTGCTGACCAACGAGCTTTTGTCTATACCCCGTGACAACTTGATCATTTCCAGCATCAACAAGACCACGGAGCATGGTTATGCGGTCGTGCTCTACCCGCTGGCAGACGATGGCGCGGAGAATACCGAAATCATCGTGTTGAATCGCCGCTTGCAGTAGCGTCGGGTGCCAACAGGGCCACTGCCCATGTTGGCACTGCTCCGCGGCATGGCCAGTCCATGCCGCGGAGCAGCATCGCTACTTCGTTTTCCCCGCCCCCTTCACCGCCTCGTCCGGCAAGGCAAACGCCACCAGGCTATCGCCCATCTTCGTGCCCAGCGAACCGTGGCCGCCGGCCATCACCACCACATATTGCTTGCCCGTCTTGTCTGACACATAACTCATTGGCGTGGCCTGGCCGCCGGCCGGCAAGCGGGCTTTCCACACGGTTTTGCCGTTGCGCACGTCGTAGCCGCGGATGTAGTAATCGAGCGTGCTGCTGAGGAAGGCCACGCCGCCGCCCGTGGTGCTGATGCCGCCCAGGCTGGGCACGCCCAGCGGCAAGGCGATGGGCACGGGGGCGCTGTCGCGCGTGGTGCCGTTCTTGTGCATCCAGACTTTTTTCATGGTGCGCAAGTCAACGGCGGCGATATAGCCCCACGGCGGCGCCTGGCATGGGAAGCCCAGCGGCGACAAAAAGGGCTTGATTTCCACGGCAAACGGCACGCCCGTCTGCGGTTGCAAGCCCATTTCCGTACCCGTGCCGCCCGGCGCATTGGCTTGCGCGCGCGGCACCAGGCGTTCCAGGAAGCCCATGTAGTCGGGGTTGACCAGCAGCAACTGGCGCACGGGATCGACGGCCGCCCCGCCCCACTCGAAGATGCCGAGCGGGCCAGGCGAGATGATGGCACCCTTGATCTTGCCTTCGGCCACCGTTTGCGGCGTGAACGGCCCTTCGTAGCGGTGCTGGCGGAAAATGATGCGGCACGCCAACTGGTCGAATGGCGTCGTGCCCCACATATCCGTTTCGCTGATGTTTTTCTCGGGCAAGAACGTGAGGGCCGAGAATGGCTGCGTGGGCGACAAGCGGTCGCCGGGGGCAGCGTTGGCGGTCGGCACGGGTTTTTCCGGCGCCGGCACCACCAGGCTGCCATCGCGCCGGTCGATCACGTAGATATCGCCCCGCTTGGTGGTGGCCACCACGGACGGCACCTTGCCTTTCGGCGTGTCGATGTCGACCAGGGTCGGCTGGCCGCCGATATCCATGTCCCAGATGTCGTGGTGCACGGTCTGGTAGACCCAGCGTACCTTGCCCGTCGCCAGGTCCAGCGCCACGATGGCGCTATTGTATTTCTCGCCATGGGGATTGCGGTTGCCACCCCAGGTGTCGGGCGTTTCGTTGCCCATCGGAATATAGACCATGCCGAGCTTTTCATCCACGCTGGACACGCCCCAGGAATTGGGCGAATTGTTCGTGTAGGTCTTGCCATCGGCAATCGGCGCCGTGTCGTCCGGGTTCGAGGCATCCCAGTTCCACATCAGCTTGCCGGTGACGGGATCGTAGCCGCGGATCACGCCCGACGGCTCTTCCGTGGAAAAGTTATCGGTGACGCTGGCGGCCATCACCACCACGTTCTGCGCCACGGCCGGCGGCGAGGTCGGCATCAGAAAGCCCCGCTTCTTCATGCCCATGCCGTGGTACAGGCCGATGACGCCATTTTCGCCAAAGCTCTTGCACGCTTCGCCCGTATCGGCATTCACGGCGATCAGGGTGGCGTCCATCGTGGGGGCGAAGATGCGGCGCGGGCACTCCATGCTGGCCGCTTCCGGCAGCGGATTATCCTTGGCGCGGCCCGCGTTCACGTCCCAGTAGGCGACGCCACGGCAGATCATGTGCTGGTAGCTGGACGCGTCGCGGTTGATCTTCGGATCGTGGCGCCAGAGTTCCTTGCCCGTGTCCGGATCCAGTGCGATGACGATGTTATGCGGCGTGCACAGGTACAGCATGCCGTTTACTTTCAGGGGCGTGACTTCGTTGGCGATCTCGCCCGGATCGTTCGGCCCCTTGAAGTCGCCCGTGTTGTAGACCCACGCCTGTTTCAGCTGCGCCGCGTTGGCCGGCGTGATCTGCGCGGCCGGCGCGTAGCGGTCGCCATAGCCGGAGCGGCCATATGCGGCCCAGTCGTTGGGCGCCACGCCGGGCGCGAAGTCGCCTGCGGGCGCGGCGGCCATGTTCTCGGCCGGCACTTCGCCATGCAAGGTGTAATAGTCCTGGAACAGCGAGAACACGCCCACGGCGGCCGTCAGCACCACGGCGGCGGCCAGCGCACTCTTGCCCGCGTCGCGCGGTTTTGCTCCGGCCGTCAAGGGCGGATCGAGGCGGCGGTCGACGAGCGGCAGCAGCAGCCAGACGGCGGCGGCGAACCAGATATCTAGGCGCGGCAGCAATTGCCACCAGTCGAATTTCACTTCGATGACGGACCAGATCAGGGTGGCGAACAGCAGCAGCGCAAGAAACGGCTGGGCGCTGCGCCGCCCCTTCCACACGAGCGCGCCCGCGATGAGCATGCCGATGCCGGCCACGACGTAATACCAGGAGCCGCCAAGGCTGACGAGCCAGGCACCACCTCCGGCAAGCGCCAGGCCCAGCAAGATGAAGATGACTGCGGTGATGATAAGCAAGGGTCCAGGCCGGGCAGAGGCAGTCATGATGCTCCTTTACAAGAGTCAGTCGGCGGCACGCGCCTGCGCACCGTAGTTGATGGCGATCAAGGAAATTGCATTTTTTCACTAATTGGCAAAGCGTGGCACACGCGAGAGCGCAATATTTTTGCCGTGTTGCTTTTCGGGCCGACGTGGCGGGCGCGCCCGGTCATCGAAAAACAAATTTCCCAAATAAAATAAATATTGATATAAAATGAATTAATCGTGATTTTTGTTAAAAACGTTTCACTGACTGCAAGAAAACCGCAGCAGGACGGATTGAACAGGAGTTCCAGCATGCCGCACGCCCCCATCCACAGAACCCGCCATTGGCAGCCACGGCCATGAGCGCCTTCATCTACACCTACCTGCTGGCGCGCAGCGACGGCATGACCCTGATACGGCCGGGCCTGGCTTTGACAGGCTTGCTGTTGCTGCTGGCGGCCCTGCTGTGGCGGCATCCGCGCCGGCTGCGGCGCAACCGCGGCGAAACGGCCGCTGCCGGCCTGTTCGAGCTGTTGCAGGCGCGCAGCGCCGCTCCCACGGCAGCGCCAGCAAGCGGCGAACGCAGCGCCCCGCCCGTGCCCGCCACAGCCGACCGGCGCACGCCGCCATTCGAGCAATCGCGTCTCGATGCCATGTTTGGCGAAGACCGGCTGGTGCAGGGCGAAATCCTGGCCCTGTTCGTGGCCGAGACGCGCGACCGCCTGGCCGGCATCGCGCATGCGCTGCGCTGCGGCCGCACTGCCCCCGCGCGCGTGCTGGCGCAAGAGATATTCGATGCCAGCACCGCCCTGGGACTGGTGCCCCTCAAGCGCCTGTCCGGCGCGGCCGTCCATGCCAGCTTCAGCAATGACATCGAGGCACAGCGGTCCCTGCATGCGGACTTGCTGGTGGCGCTGGAGATGCTGTCGAGCGCGGTCACGCAGTTGCAGCAGCCGCAGCGGCGCATGGAGCGGCGCAGGGATGCGGAGAGCCTGCCTTGAAGCACATCGGCCAGGTCACATTCGCCAGATTTGATTAATTTGATTTACTTGCAGGCTCTGCGTATGATGCCCCCATCCCTACCGACCTTGATCCCCCATGCAAGCAGCCGACGTCTGTACCACGCAAAAAGCCGCCGAGATCCTCGGCATTTCCGTTACCTCGGTACAGCAGCTGGTGGAGGCAGGCGTGATCGAAGCCTGGAAAACCAAGGGCGGACACCGGCGCATTCCGCTTTCCGCCGTGCATGCCTACAAGAGTAACTACGCACAACATAGCCAGGATACACGCCCGCCACGCCTTGCCAGACAGGCGGGCGCCCTGCTTCCTGCCTCCATCCTGGTGATCGAGGATAATCCCATGGAACGTGCGCTGTATCAAAAACAGATCACGTCCTGGGGCTTGCAGGTAAGCCTGCGCTTTTGCGAAAATGGCTACCAGGCGCTGATGGAAATTGCCCGTGACCAACCCGACATCTTGTTGGCAGATATCATCATGGAAGGCATCGACGGCTACGAAGTCATACGCACCATCCTGGACGACCCGCTGCTGGCCGACATGCATATCGCCATGCTGTCGAGCCTGTCGCCGGAAGAACTCGATGCGCGCGGCGGCGTGCCGCAGGGCGTGGTCTTCTTTGCCAAGCCCGTCAATTACGACGAACTGCGCGGCTACCTGCGGGCATGCTGCGCGACCCACGCGCGGCGCGGCGCGACCGCCTGACGCCATGCAACCGTATTCCCACATCGATCCCCCCCAGCTGCTGCGCGCCGCCTGCCAGGATTTACCGCTGTTTCGCTCGCTGTGCCAGACATATCTCGATATGGTGCCCGCCATGCTTGCCCAACTGGAACAAGCCGTGCGCAGCGGCACGCCGCAAGCCATCTTGCGCAGCAGCCATGACTTGCGCGGCAGCGTTGCGCTGCTGGGCGCGACGGCACTGGTCGCGCGCCTGACGGCACTGGAACAACTGGCGCGCCAGCAAGAACGGCCAGCACCGGACTGGCTCGCCGGCACCGTACACATGCTGGCCCAGGTGGAAGCGGAAGTGCGGCGCGGCATGGCCGAGTATGCGGCGCCAGTTGCACAGGAACAACAAATTCCCGTTGGAAAGTGTTAAAATTACATCTAATTAAAATGAGGGATACGATGATCTGCTACCGTGATCTGCTGCTGAAAGCCCTCATGCTGGGCATGCTGATCTTTATCGTCGGCGAATCGCTGTCCTACTGGATACCCGACGTCAAAAAACTGCTGCTCTGGTGGCGCACCTGACGCGCTTCAGCCTTCGCGCCCATCCACCCTGGCGCGCCACAGATACGGCGCATACACGACCGCATACGCAATAAAGGCCAGGGTCCAGCACAACCCTGCCGCCAGCAGCAGCGGCATGGCCAGCGATGCAGGGCCGACGGCAGCCAGCAGGCGCGTCAACGCGCCCAGCTGGATCAGCCAGTACATCGCCGCTTCCGCCCTGCCGCCCTTCAGCGCGCGCCCCGTGTGGCCCAGGGTGGTGCGCGTCATCATGCCGAGGATCAGGCCCGCCATCGATCCCACCGTCAGCGCGTGAAACGCGGCGCTGGCCGGCAGCAGACCCAGGCTGGCCAGCGCCAGCAGCGCGAAGCCGATGCCGATCCACGCATACGACAGGTGCAATATCCACAGCAGCGGCACGCGCACCGTGCGTTGCGGCTGCCAAGCCAGCAGATTGGCCAGCGAGACGCCGGCAGCGCAGAAAGCCAGCGGCGCCGTCAGCCAGGCTGGCGCGCCGGCCAGCCATGCGATCGCGGCCGCCGCCATGCAGGCCACGGCGATCAAGGCCCGCTGCGGACTGGCCACGGGCGTGCTGCCCGGCGCGCCATTCCGGGTAAACATGGGGATCACGCGGGCGCCGATCACCGATTCGATCAGCACGATGATGAAAATGGCCGCCTGCACGGGCAGGAACAGCGACAGCGGCAGCCAGCCCAGCACGGCCGCGTGGAACAGGCCATTGGCCAGCGCCAACAAGGCCAGCAAGCCGACGAGGAACAGATTGCGCGTATTACCCGAGCGGCGCAGCACCCGATACAGGGGCCAGGCGGCCAGCGGCAGGAACAGCCAGTCGACCAGCGCCGCCAGCAGGCCTGGCCCGCACAGCATGGCCACGCGCCCCGCCAGCCACAACGCCGCCAGCGCCATCAACGGCGCGCCATGCGGCGTGGGCAAGCCCGTCCAGTTGCGTCCCGCCGTGTACAGGAAGCCCACGACGACGGCCAGCGCGAAGCCGAACACCATTTCATGCATATGCCAGCCCAGCCCCACGTGCAGGCCGCCCGCCAGCACGCCGGCATAGCTGGCCAGCCACAGGGGAATGCTGATGGCCGCAAACACGGCCGCCAGCAGATAGAACGGACGGAAACCCAGTTGCCAGACCGCGTGGCCGGCATACCAGGGCGCGGCGCGGGAGGACGCAGCGCGGTTGGATGGTTCGCTGATGGGAGTGATGGCCATGATGGACTCTCTTTTAAAGATATATTCAATATACTACTTTAAAAGTACAGCTATCGCCATCGGCAAAAAGGACTAGACGGACATAGGAAATGACGGTAGGCCTGACCCGGCGGATCAGGCCCCACCTGCCGGGCTACTTGCCCTGGCGGTGTTCGACCGCGTACACGGCCGCCTGCACGCGGCTGGTGAGGTTGAGTTTTTTCAGCACGTTCTGCACATGGATCTTGACCGTGCTTTCGGCCAGGTCCAGGGTGCGGGCGATGCCCTTGTTGCTCTCGCCGCGCGACAGGCAGTCGATGATTTCCTTTTCGCGCGGGGTCAGCTTGTCCAGTTCCGACACGGGTTCCTCGCGCCGCGTGCCCGCCTGCAGCTGCGCCACCAGCTTGCCCGTCATCGCTTCGGCGATGACGACTTCGCCGGCGGCCGCGCGGCGGATGGCGCGCACCAGGTAGTCGGCGTCGATATTCTTGATCAGGTAACCGCAGGCGCCCGCGCGCAGGGCCGTCGCCAGGTCTTCCGCGTCTTCCGACACGGTCAGCATGACGATGGCCGTGTCGGGGCAGTCATGCTGCATCAGCTGCAGCGCTTCCACGCCGGACATGCCGGCCATGTTCAGGTCCAGCAGCACCACGTCGGGCTGCAGCTGGATGGCGCGCTTGATGCCTTCCACGCCATCGGCCGCCTCGCCCACGACGGAAAAATCCGTGTGCCGCTGCAGCAGCGAGCGTATGCCGCTGCGGAACAGCGCGTGGTCGTCCACCAGCATGACGGTGATCGGTTTATCGGGAGTCTCCATTTTTTTGTACTTTCAGATAGTGGCTTAGGCGGCGCGGCGCTGCTCACGTGACAGATGCAGTTCGACCGTGGTGCCACCGCCGGGACAGGCGTGCACGTCGAACGTGGCCTCGATGCGCTGCGCGCGTTCGCGCATGATGTGGATGCCGACATGGCTGTCGCCCTTTTCCAGCACGGCGCAAGCATCGAAGCCGACGCCATTGTCGCTGATCGTCAGCGTAAAATCCTGGTGATCGGCGAGGCGCACCTCGACGTGGCTGGCCTGGGCGTGCTTGCGGATGTTCGACAGCGCTTCCTGCACGATGAATAATAACTGCAATTGCTGCTCGCGGGGGAATGGCGCGCCGTCGACGTCGGCCAGCAGCTCGGCATCGATGCCCGTCTGGCGGCGGAATTTGTCGAGCGCGGCGCGCAGGGAGCCGATCAAATCATCTTCCATCAGGCGGCTGCGGAAGTTGGCCAGCAGTTCGCGCACGTCTTCGTAGCTTTCCTTCACGCCCGCATGCAGGGCCGGCACGATGCCCGCCACCTCGTCGAAACGCGCGTTGCGCACGGAGTCGTCGAGCATCTGCACTTGCAGGTTGAGGAAATTGAGGCTTTGCGCGATGCTGTCGTGCAGGCCTTGCGCCACCAGGTTGCGCTCTTCGGAAATGGCCATTTCCCGTTCGCGGGCGGCCAGCCGCAGGTTTTCCAGCGCGATGCCCAGCAGCTGGCCCAGGGTTTCCAGCAAGGCCAGCTCGCGCGCGGAAAACACGCGCGCATGGCGGAAATGCAGGTTGAAGAAGCCCATGTGCTGTTCGTGCGCGTGGATATGGAAGACGGAGACGGTGGCAAAGCCCTCGCGGTGGCAGCGCAGCTCGTGCGCCTTGTCGATGCGGCGCATGTCATGCACCTTCGCTACCTTCATCTCGACTGCCGTGCCGCACAGGCAGTCGCCCACCTTCAGGCAATGCTCGGACGCCACCAGTTCCTCGGACAGGCCCGTATGCACCACCATGTGCAGGTTGCCCCGTTCGGCGTCGAGCACGCGCACGGTGGAACCGTCGGCCTCGAAATAATCGACGATGCGCTGCATGAAGCCGCCGCAAATGTCGGCCAACGGCTGCGGGCGCTGCAAAAAGGCGGCGCTTTCGTACAGCAGCGCCAGTTCGCGGTTGCGGTATTCGAGCGTGGCCGTCTTGCTGCGCACGCCCTCTTCCAGGTTGCCGTACAGCGCCTGCAGACGGTCGGCCATCTGGTTGAAGCCACTGGCCAGCTGGCCGAATTCGTCATTGCTTTCGACGGCCAGGCGCACGCTGAAATCGCGTTCCTTCATGCGCTGCATGCCCAGGCGCAGGCGCGTGACCGGTTCGATGATCAGCATGAACATCAGGTAAATCATGCTCACCGTGCCGATGACGGCCATGCCGACCAGGATCAGCTGCGAGGCGCGCAGCCAGAAGGTGCGCTGCTCGCTATCGTGCTCGATCAGGCGCACCAATTGATCGACCCGGCCCACGAAGGTATCGGCTTCATGCTCGAACTGGCGCGCGCGCACGGTGGAATCGGCGGCCAGTGCAGCCGGGCGCAAGGCGCCGCGCCAGGCGACGCCGATGCGCTCGAATTCCGACTTGATGGCCGTGCTGGGAGGCAGGAACAAGGGGCGCTGCGGGTCGCCGTGGCCGATCTTGGCCAGGGTCTCGTCGATCAGCAGCACTTGCTGGCGCGCCTGCTCGCGGGCGTCGCTGGCAAGCAAAAGGGTCAAACGGTAGGTCTGCATGCGCAGCCGGCCCGTCTCGTTGATGGCGGCCGAACTGCCTTCGAGCTGCCACGACAGGAACAGGGTGCAGCCGATGGCACTCAAGGCCAGCACCAGCATGAGCAGCAGCGCGCCGACGATCTTGGTCGACAGCTTCTGCCAGGAGGAAAACATCGCCTTGAATTTCATACCGCCCCTAATAAATGCCTGTTTGTGGTTCCTATGTCGTCAAGTCAGCGACATCGTTCCACCCACAAGCCAAGATCCGGGGTCAGACCCGGCGGGTCTGACCCCAGCATTGACACCGCCATTCATCCACCGGTCTGCGCCATGAACCGCACGATCTTGTCCGGCTGCGTATTGAAATCATGCTGCTGCGGCTTGAGTTCGATGGCGGTGCGGATCGCCGCTTCGATCTGCGCATCCGTGGCCCCGCCGCGCAGCATGGGGCCGAAGGCGAATTTCTCTTCCTGCCCGAGGCACAGATACAGGGTACCATCGACGGACAGGCGCACGCGGTTGCAGGTGGCGCAAAAATGCTGCGACATGGGCGTGATGAAACCGATGCTCGAACGCCCATCGGCTGTCGCCATGTAGCGCGCCGGTCCGCCGCCTAATTCAACCGCCTGCGGCACCAGGCCAAAACGGGCCGCCAGGCGCTCGCGCACGGGACCGAGCGGCATGTAGCGGGCATTGCGGCCCGTGCTGCCCATCGGCATGGCTTCGATCAGGCGCAGGATGAACTGCTGCTCGATACAGAAAGCTGCCATGGCCTCGATCTGGCCGTCATTGACGCCGCGCATGGCCACCATATTGATCTTGATCGGCTCGAAACCGGCCGCCTTGCCCGCCATCAGGCCATCCAGAATCGGTTGCAGGCTGTCGCGCCCCGTGATCTGCTGCATGCAGGCGCGGTCCAGGGAGTCCAGGCTGACGTTGATGCGGTCCACGCCCGCCGCGCGCAAGGCCACGGCGTGCTTGCCCAGCTGCGTGGCGTTGGTCGACAGCGACAGGTCTTGCAAGCCAGGCAGCGCCGTCAGCCGCTGCGCCAGCTCCGGCAGGTTGCGCCGCAACAGGGGCTCGCCGCCCGTCAGGCGCACGCGGCGCGTGCCGAGGCGAACGAAGATGCCCAGCAGGCGCTCGATCTCGTCGAACGTCAGCCAGTCCTTCGGCTCTTCGAAGCCGCGAAAGCCCTTGGGCATGCAGTAACTGCAGCGCAAATCGCAGCGGTCGGTAACGGACAGCCGCACATAATCGATCGAACGGCCAAAACGGTCCTGCAACTTGACGCTACCCATGACGCTACTCCTGTTTCTTCCTTGATTGTAAAGGCTGGGGCACGATCTGGCTGTGCCCCAGAAGGCCTAGCGGCCTACGCCTTCCGGTCTATTGCACTAAGGGACTGGCTGTGCCTTCCAGCTCGACGCCGGCGATCTCGGCGCGGCCCACCAGCAAGTGCAGGTACTGGTGCACGGCGCGCTGCCACGCGGCGCGCGACAGGCGGTCGGCGATCTGCGCCTGCACCGCCTCGTAGGCGATGGCCTGGCCTTCGACCCGGCGCAGCACTTGCACGATGTGGTAGCCGAAGCGTGTTTCCAGCAAATGGCCGGCCAGCGCGCCCTCTTCCAGGCGGAACAGCAGCGCGTCGAACTCCGGCACGCTCTGGCCCGGCGACAGCTGGCCCAGGTTCCCCCCCAGGGCGCCGGACGGGCAGTTCGAATACTGCGCCGCCAGTTCGCCGAAGCGCTCGGGCGCCAGCTTCAGGGCGTCGAGCACGGCTTGCGCCGTGGTCCGCAGCAGCTCCAGCGGCGCCTCGGGCGTCACCTGGAACAGGATGTGGCGCGCCTCCACCAGCGCCCCGCTGCAAAACAGCTGCGGGCGCTGCGCATAAAAGGTGCGGCAAGCCGCATCGTCGGCGGGCGGCACGCGCACTTCCTGCGCGAACAGCGCCTCGATACGGTCGTCGACACTGCCGCCCTGCACGCCCAGGCGCTGCGCCTCGTCGAGCAGCAGCCGGCGCAGCACCAGTTCATGCACGGCCTGTTTCAGCGGATTGCCGGCGCCGTCGTGATGCGGCAGCTCTTGCGCGATGTCGGCATCGTCGATATCGATGCCATTGACGGAGATTCCCATGATGTAGCTCCTTTCTTAGCGGCGGCGCACCAGTTGCCAGGTGCGGCCCAGGTAGCCGATGGCGCCAAAGCCGCTCCACACGTGCACCAGGCGGGTGAACGGGAAGATGACGAACAGCGACATGCCCATGAACAGGTGCAGCTTGAACACCAGCGGCGCATCGACGATGAAGCTGGCGGCATCGCCGCGGAAGGTCACGATGTGCTGCGCCCAGTTCATCAGCAAGACCATCATATGGCCATCCATGTGCGAGGCCGAGACGAAGATCGACGACAGGCCCAGCAGCAAGGTCAGCAGGATCCACAGCATCACCAGCTTGTCGCCGGCCGTGGTGACGGCGCGCAGGCGTGCATTGCCGAAGCGGCGCGCCAGCAGGATCAGGATGCCGGCCAGGCACAGGCCGCCCATCACGCCGCCGGCCGCCATGGCCACGCCCTGCTTCAGGCTATGCGACACGCCCAGCGTATCCCATACCCAGACGGGGGTCAGCAAGCCGGCCGCATGGCCGAACAGCAGGCCGATGATGCCGATGTGGAACAGGATATTGCCCAGGCGCAGGCTGCCGCGGTGCAGCAGCTGGCTGGAATCGGACTTCCACGTATATTGCTCGCGGTCGAAACGGATCAGGCTACCCAGGAAAAAGATGGCCAGCGCGATGTATGGATAAATGCCATACACAAATTGATGCAAGTAATTACTCATGATGTACTCTCCTCATGCGGACGCGATTCAAGCGGCGCGCCGCGGCTGCGGGTGAAAATGCACGGGATGGACGCCGCCCGCGACCTGGCCCTGGCCTTGGCGCAGCAACGGCTCGACGCCGTCCGCACCGGGACCGAAGGTTTCCAGCGCTTCATCCATGTCGCGCACCGGCGGTTCGGCCAGCATTTCTGCCGCCACGGGGCTCAGGCGTTCGAGCAGGGTGAAGACGGGCGCGTACGGGCTGCCATTGGCCGTCAGCTTGCGGCCGATGTGCGCCAGCACGTGGACGGCGTCGCCCAGCAGCGGCGCCGAAGCCGCCTCGTCGAGCTGTGCCAGGAACTCCAGGAACAGCGGCACGAAATCGGGCAAGTCGTCGCCCACCATTTGCAGGCCGTGGCGCTTGTATTCCTCCATCAGGTCGACCATGGCCTGGCCCCGGTCGCGCGATTCGCCGTGGATATGCTCGAACAGGTGCAGCGAGTGCGACGGATTGCGGTCGAAGGTGGCCACGTACTGCTGCTGCAGGTCGATCAGGCTGCTGCTTTCCAGGTGCGCCAGCAGGGGCCGCAACAAGGCGTGCTGCTCGGGCACGGCGGCCAGCGCGGCGTCCAGTTGCGGCAGGTGCGCGATCAGCTCGGGCTCGGGATACAGCAGCAGGCGAGACAGGACTTGGTAGTGATGCATAGCGTGTTCCATATGAGCTCCTTAAGCGCCAGGCGCCGTTTTGCGCGATTTCGGCATCTGCATGAAGATGGCCGAACCGTGTTTTTTCTTGCCGAACAAGGTCGGTTCGCTGGTGCCGTCCGAGCAGCCGTTGCCGAAGCTGAAACCGCACGAACCCTTCTCGTTGAAGCTGTCCTCGGCCATTTCCTTGTGGCTGCTGGGGATGACGAAGCGGTCTTCGTAATTGGCAATCGCCATGATGTGGTACATGTCCTCCACCTGCGCCTTGGTGAGGCCTACCTGTTTCAGGACCGTGAGGTTCTCCACCTTCTCGACGGTCTTGCTGCGCATGTAGGCACGCATGGCCAGCATGCGGTCCAGCGCCGAGACGATGGGCGGCTGGTCGCCGGCCGTCAGCAGATTGGCCAGATACTGCACCGGTATGCGCAGGCTTTGCGTATCGGGCAGCATGCCGTTCACACCCAGCTTGCCCGATTCGGCCGCAGCCTGGATCGGCGACAGGGGCGGCACGTACCACACCATCGGCAAGGTGCGGTATTCGGGATGCAGCGGGAACGCCACTTTCCACTCGACGGCCATCTTGTAGACGGGCGACTTGACGGCCGCTTCCAGCCAAAGATCCGGGATGCCCTGGCGGCGCGCCTCGGCGATGATGGCCGGGTCGTGCGGATCGAGGAACAGGTCGAGCTGCGCCTGGTACAGGTCCTGCTCTTGCGGCACGGAGGCGGCAGCCTCGATCTTGTCGGCGTCGTACAGCAGCACGCCCAGGTAGCGGATGCGGCCCACGCACGTTTCCGAGCACACGGTAGGCTGGCCGGCCTCGATGCGGGGGAAGCAGAAGGTGCACTTCTCCGCCTTGCCGGACGACCAATTGTAGTAAATCTTCTTGTACGGGCAACCGGAGATGCACATGCGCCAACCGCGGCACTTGTCCTGGTCGATCAACACGATGCCGTCGTCTTCGCGCTTGTACACGGAGCCGGAGGGGCAAGACGCCACGCACGTGGGGTTCAGGCAATGCTCGCACAGGCGCGGCAAGTACATCATGAAGGTGTTTTCGAAGGTGCCGTACATCTCCTTCTGCATGTTGTCGAACAGCTTGTCCTTGCTGCGCTGGGCAAATTCGCCGCCCAGGTCATCTTCCCAGTTCGGACCCCACTCGATTTTTTCCATCTTTTTCCCCGTCAGCACGGAGATCGGACGGGCCGTCGGCGGCGTCTGCGACAGCGGCGCGCTTTGCAGGTGCTCGTAGTCGTAGGTGAACGGCTCGTAGTACTCGTCGATGGCGGGCAGGTTCGGGTTGGCGAAGATATTCGCCAGGATTTTCAAGCGGCTGCCCTGGCGCGGCTCGATCTTGCCCGCGTCCGTGCGGCGCCAGCCGCCATTCCACTTGTCCTGGTTTTCCCACTGCTTCGGATAGCCGATGCCCGGTTTCGTCTCGACGTTGTTGAACCATGCGTACTCGACGCCGTCGCGGCTGGTCCACACGTTCTTGCACGTGACGGAACAGGTGTGGCAGCCGATGCACTTGTCCAGGTTCAGCACCATGCCGATTTGCGCTCTGATTTTCATACTATGCTCCTTCTTCCTGCAACGGGCCTTCGAGCCAGTCGACCTTGTTCATCTTGCGCACCAATACGAATTCATCGCGGTTGGAGCCCACCGTGCCGTAGTAATTGAAGCCGTACGCCAGCTGGGCGTAGCCGCCGATCATGTGCGTCGGCTTGGGCACGGCCCGCGTCACCGAGTTATGGATGCCGCCCCGCTTGCCCGTCATCTCCGCGCCAGGCACGTTGATGATCTTTTCCTGGGCGTGGTACATCATCGTCATGCCGGCCGGGATGCGCTGGCTGACGATGGCGCGCGCCGTCAGGCTGCCGTTGACGTTGAAGACTTCGATCCAGTCGTTGTCGACGATGCCGGCAGCTTGCGCGTCCGTCTCCGACAGCCACACGTGTGGTCCGCCGCGCGACAGGGTCAGCATGCGCAAGTTGTCCGAATACGTGGAGTGGATGCCCCACTTCTGGTGCGGCGTCAAAAAGTTCAGCGCCAGTTCCTTGTTGCCGTTCGGCTTGGTGCCCAGCAGCGCTTCCGTCGTCTTCGTGTTGATGGCCGGCTTGTACACGCACAGCCCCTCGCCGAAATCGCGCATCCACAAATGGTCCTGGTAGAACTGCTGGCGGCCCGTCAGCGTGCGCCAGGGGATCAGTTCATGCACGTTGGTATAGCCGGCCGTGTAGCTGACTTCCTCGCTTTCCAGGCCCGACCAGGTGGGCGAGGAAATGATCTTGCGCGGCTGCGCCTGCACGTCGCGGAAGCGGATGCTGTCATGCTCGCGCGGCAGCGCCAGGTGCGTATGCTCGCGTCCCGTGATGGCGGACAGCGCGGCCCAGGCCTTCACGGCCACGTGGCCATTCGTTTCCGGCGCCAGCGACAGGATCATCTCGGCCGCATCGATGGCCGTATCGAGGCGCGGCTGGCCCTTGGAGACGCCATCTTCGAGCACCGTGCGGTTGATGCCGCGCAGGACCTCGACCTCATGCCCCGTTTTCCAGGAAATGCCCTTGCCGCCATTGCCGATGCTTTCCAGCAGGGGGCCGATCGAGGTGAATTTCTTGTAGACGTCGCGGTAATTGCGCTCGACCACCGTCATGTTCGGCATGGTCTTGCCGGGAATGGCGTCGCACTCGCCCGCGCGCCAATCCTTGGGATCGAAAGGCTGGCCCAACTCGCCCGGCGTGTCGTGCATCAGCGGCGTGAGGATGATGTCCTGCTGGGTGCCCAGCAGCTCGCCGCCGATTTCCGAAAATTTCTCGGCGATGCCCTTGTAGATTTCCCAGTCCGACTTCGATTGCCACAGCGGCTGCACGGCTTCCGACAAGGGGTGGATGAACGGATGCATGTCCGACGTATTCAGATCGTCTTTTTCGTACCAGGTGGCCGTCGGCAGCACCACGTCGCCATACAGGCAGGTGGTCGACATGCGGAAGTCCAGCACCACCAGCAGATCGAGCTTGCCTTCGGCGGCCGGGCGCACCTTCACCTGCTTCGGCGTGAGGCAGTCGTCTTCGTCGCTGAGCAAGCCGTTTTGCGTGCCGAGCAGGTATTTCAGGAAGTACTCGTGGCCCTTGCCGGAGCTGCCCAGGATATTCGAGCGCCAGACGAACATATTGCGCGGGAAGTTGGCCGGGTTGTCAGGATCGTCGCACGAGAACTGCAGCTGGCCCGCCTTGATCTGGTCGAGCGCATACGCGGCCGGCGCCTGCCCCGCCGCCTTGGCGGCCTTGGTCACTTCCAGCGGATTCGTTTGCAGCTGCGGCGCCGATGGCAGCCAGCCCATGCGCTCGGCCTTGGCGTTGTAGTCGAGCAGGGTCAGGTCGCCGGTGCCGCCGGCGGCCGATGGCGAGGCGATGTCGCCCGTCTCCAGCTTTTCGTGGCGCCACTGGCTCGTATGGGCATAGAAGAACGAGGTGCCGTTCATCTGGCGCATCGGACGCACCCAGTCCTGGGCGAAGGCCAGCGGCGTCCAGCCCGTTTGCGGACGCAGTTTTTCCTGGCCCACGTAATGGGCCCAGCCGCCGCCCGACTGGCCGATACAGCCGCACATCATCAGCATGTTGATGATGCCGCGGTACGTCATGTCCATGTGGTACCAGTGATTCAGGCCGGCGCCTACGATGACCATGCTCTTGCCGCGCGTCTGGTCCGCATTTTCCGCGAACTGGCGCGCCACGGTGATGACGTCGGCGCGTTTCACGCCCGTGTGCTTCTCTTGCCACGCGGGGGTATACGGCACGTCGTCGTCATAGCTTTCCGCGACATTGGCGCCACCGAGGCCACGGTCGATGCCGTAGTTGGCCAGGGTCAGGTCGAACACGGTGGTGACCAGGCCCGTCGTGCCGTCGGCCAGGCGGATGGTTTTCACCGGCACCTTGCGCAGCAGCATGTCGGACGCATCCTTGCCGCCGAAGTAGGCAAAGCCCACTTCCGTGACGGCATCGCTGTCGTTGATCATGGAGAGCATCGGCACGATAGGTTCGCCGCTGCCGCCCGCCTTCTGCTCCAGGTTCCACTTGCCCGATTCGCCCCAGCGGAAGCCGATGGAGCCGGCCGGCGCCGTGATGGCGCCCGTGGTTTCATCGATGACGAGGGTTTTCCATTCCGGATTGTTGGTTTCGTCGAGGTTGTTGTCCAGGTGCGAAGCGCGCAGGAAGTAGTCGGGCACCAGGGTGCCGTTATGCTCCTTGAGCAGGACCAGCATGGGGAAATCCGTGTACTGGCGCGCATAGTCGCGGAAGTAGGCGCTCTGCCCTTCCGAATGGAATTCCTTGAGGATGACGTGGCCCATGGCCAGCGCCAGCGCGGCATCCGTGCCCTGCTTCGGCGCCAGCCAGATGTCGCCGAATTTCACCATTTCGCCGTAGTCGGGCGAGATGGCCACGGTTTTCGTGCCCTTGTAGCGCACTTCCGTGTAGAAGTGGGCGTCCGGCGTGCGCGTCATCGGCACGTTCGAGCCCCATACCATCAGATAGGTCGAGTTGTACCAGTCGGCCGATTCCGGCACGTCCGTCTGCTCGCCCCACACTTGCGGACTGGCCGGCGGCAAGTCGCAGTACCAGTCATAGAAACTCAGGGCCACGCCGCCGATCAGTGACAGGTAGCGCGTGCCGGAGGCATAGCTGACCATGGACATGGCGGGAATCGGCGAGAAGCCGACAACGCGGTCCGGACCGTATTTCTTGATCGTCAGCGCATTCGCGGCGGCGATGATTTCATTCGATTCGTCCCACGTGGCGCGCACGAAGCCGCCCAGGCCGCGGATGGACTTGTATTGTTTCGAGCGTTCTTCGTCCTGGCTGATCCAGTCCCAGGCCGTGACGGGGTCCATGGTCTTGCGCGCTTCGCGCCACATTTCCATCAGACGGCCGCGCACCATCGGATACTTCACGCGCTGGGCCGAATACACGTACCAGGAATAGCTGGCGCCGCGCGGGCAGCCGCGCGGTTCGTGGTTGGGCAGGTCGGGCCGCGTGCGCGGATAATCGGTTTGCTGGGTTTCCCAGGTGATCAGGCCATTCTTGACGTATACCTTCCAGCTGCACGAGCCGGTGCAGTTCACGCCATGCGTGGAGCGCACGATCTTGTCGTGCTGCCAGCGCTGGCGGTAGGCGTTTTCCCAGGTACGGTCTTCATCGACCACGGTGCCATGGCCGTTTGAAAACGGCTCGGCGGGCTTGCTAAAAAATTTCAGGCGGTCCAGAAAGTGACTCATGCTACCTCCACATTGCGCCGCGGGCAGCGGCGCCAGGTCTTAAAAAACGCTGCAAGCACAATGGCTCAAGCGTCGATACAAACAGTCTATCGATGCGCCGTGCGCGGCGGTATTGGCAAGAAGTCGGTTTCCGGCACCAGGAATGCATAGGCGCGTAGTCACCCGGATAGTCACTATTGCCTATGGGCGGCAAGGCGGCGCTGCGGTATACCTGTCGCCATCGTTCAATCAGGAGAAAACCATGAGCATTACCGATTACGCCAGCCTGCTGCGCAGCGCCCGCAACCAGGAGCAGCCGCAACGCCTGCTGTTCACGTTTACCCAGGCGCAGGCCCAGCCCGGCGGCCAGGGCAAATCCCTCACGCCCGTGATGTGCGCCGACAAGCTGCCCGATGAACTTGGCAGCTTCGAGACATTGAAGGAGGAGTCGAAACAGATGCAGACGCACTGGGACGTGGTCTTCGTGGCGGGACTGGCGGGCCGCGAGGGCCAGCCGCCCGCGGCGCAGGATTGCGAAGCGCCCCTGCGCGCCATGGTGACGGCCATCGAGCAAGGCCGCATCGACAGCCTGCTGGCGTTTGACCGCAGCGGGGACTTGTTACGTTTTAGCTGAATCCGGCCAAGGGCGCTCGTGCAGATGCCGCGCGCGCTCTATCGGACACACCAGCGGCAAAAACTGCTGCTGGCGCGCCGAATACGCCATCAGCGCCCCGCTGTCGATGTCGAAATACCATCCATGCAGTTTCAATACCCCCTGCTCCACCCGGCGCTTCAGCCACGGGTAGGTGAGCAGGTTGTCCAGCGACTGCAATATGCTGGCCAGCTCGCACGCGTGGTGCTGTTCCGCCGACGAGCGGTGCGCCAGCTCGCGCCGCACCCTTTGCGCCACCGGTTCGGCGATGCGCATCCACTGTCCCACGAAGTCCGTTTCCTGGCCTTCCGCGCGCGGCTGCGGTTCGAGCAGCGCGCGGATGCCGCCGCAGCGCGCATGTCCGAGCACGATGACCCTGGCCACTTCCAGCTTGCAGACGGCGAACTCGATGGCCGAGCTGACGCCGGGCGGCGCTTCAGGCGTGCACGGCGGCACCAGGTTGGCGATATTGCGCACGACGAACATGTCGCCCGGGTCGCTGCCCGTCAGCAGCATGGGATCGACGCGCGAATCGCAGCAGCCGATCAGCAGGGTCGAGGGCCGCTGGCCGTCGCGCAGGCTGTCGTACAAAGTTTGCGGCTCGCTGAAATACTGCTGCTGAAACAGACTGAAGCCGTTGACGAATTTTTCCAGTTCTTCCATGACTACCTCGAATACTTTATACAGCGCCCGGCAAGCAGGACTTGCCAGGCGTTCTGACGCCAACTAGCAAGGCATCGGCGCATTCTTGCGGGCATAGCACCACCAGGTGATGGCGATGCAGCTGACATAAAAGCCGATGAAGCACCACAGGGCCGCGTCGGGGCTGCCCGTCAGCGCAATCGAGGTGCCGTAGCTTTTCGGGATGAAGAAGGCGCCATACGCAGCCACGGCCGAGGTGAAGCCCAGGACGGCAGCGCCTTCCTTGTTGGCGTCGACGATCGCCTGCTCCTGCACCGCCTTGCCCTTGCCGGCGGCCGCGCGCTGGTGCTCCGTCAGGAAGATCACGGGGATCATGCGGAAGGTCGACGCATTGCCGATGCCCGTGCCGGCGAACAGCAGCATGAACATCCAGAAGAAGCCATTGAAGCTGCCGCCCGCGCCGGCCTGCGGCATGAAGTACAGCACGCCCAGCACGGCGCCGATCATCAGCAGGAACGACCACAGGGTGACGCGGGCGCCGCCCAATTTATCGGAAATCACGCCGCCAGCCACGCGCGCCAGCGCACCGACCAGGGGGCCGAGGAAGGCGTAATCGAGCGGATTCACGTCGGGGAACTGGATCTTGATCAGCAGCGGAAAGGCGGCCGAGTAACCGATGAAGGAGCCGAAGGTGCCCGTGTACAGCCAGCACATGAGCCAGTTGTGCTTGCGCTTGAAGATCACGGCCTGTTCGGAAAACGAGGCTTTCGCCGACGCCAGGTCATTCATGCCGAACCAGGCCAGCAAGGTGGACAGCGCGATGAACGGCACCCAGATGAAGCCCGCGTTTTGCAGCCACATGTCCTTGCTCACGCCATTCTTGACCCAGGTGAGCGAATCGCCGCCCCAGGCGCCGAAGACGGCGAAGGTGATCACCAGCGGCACGACGAACTGCACCACCGACACGCCCAGGTTGCCCAGGCCAGCATTCATGCCCAGCGCGAAGCCCTTGCTCGCCTTCGGGTAGAAAAAGCTGATGTTGGCCATCGACGAGGCGAAATTGCCGCCGCCGAAGCCGCACAGCAGCGCCAGGATCAGCATGGTCGGATAACCGGTGTTCACATCCTGCACCGCCAGGCCGATGCCGATGGCGGGAATCAGGAGCGAGCCCGTGGAAATGGCCGTCCAGCGGCGGCCGCCGAAGATCGGCACCATGAACGAATAAAAGATGCGCAAGGTGGCGCCGGACAGGCCCGGCAAGGCCGTCAGCCAGAACAGCTGGTTGTTACTGTAGGTAAAACCGATGTTGGGCAGGTTGACCACCACCACGCTCCACACCATCCACACGGCGAACGCCAGCAGCAGCGCGGGAATCGAGATCCACAGATTGCGCGCGGCCGTCGCCTTGCCTGTCGATTGCCAGAAACTGGGAGTCTCAGGCTCCCAGGTGTTAATCATGTAGCGGCTCATGCTTTTGCTCCTGCAGGTTGTTGGATAGTCGCCGCAGCTTGCGGCTTGAACGAGAAATGCATCCAGACGAGGGAAACGCAGACGGTGCCGTACAGGAGCATGAAGGAGCTCGAACGCACGCCGGTGAAGTCCACCAGGGCACCGAACATCACGGGCAGGATGAAGCCGCCCAAGCCGCCGGCCAGGCCCACCACGCCCGAGACGGCGCCGATATTGTCGGAAAAGTCATCGCCGATGAACTTGAAGACGGACGCCTTGCCCACGGCCATGGCGATGCCGACGATGAACAGCAGCACGGTGAACCACAGCGGCGACAGGCCGATATGGAAAGCCAGCGGACCCGTGACGGTTTCCACCACCATCTGCGTTTGCGGATACGACAGCAGGAAGAAGCACACCCAGCACACCCACATCACGGCCCAGGTGACTTTCGCCGCACCGTATTTGTCGGAGATCCAGCCGCCCACGGCGCGCAGCACGCCGCCCGGCAGCGAGAAGCAGGCGGCCAGCAGCGCCGCGTGCTTCAGGTCGAAGCCGTATTCGGCCACGTAGTACTTGGTCATCCACAGGGCCAGCGCCACATAGCCGCCAAACACCACCGAGTAGTACTGGCAGTAGCGCCACACGCGGGGATCCTTCAGCACCTTCATTTGCGCGCTGAAGCTTTCGCCAGATGGCGCCAGATGCGATTTGTCCGTGTACGAAAACAGCCAGAAGATGACGGCAGTCGCCAGCATGGCCACGGCATACACCTTGGGCAGCATTTGCCAGCCGAAGGCGGCGACGATGCCGGGCGCGACGAACTTGGTCAGCGCGGAACCGGAGTTGCCGGCGCCGAAGATGCCCATCGCCAGGCCGCGGCGCTCCTTTTCATACCAGCGCGCCACGTACGGCGTGCCGACGGAAAACGAGCCGCCCGCCAGGCCGACGAACATGCCCAGCACGAGAAAGTGCCAGTAGGCGGTGGCGTAGGAGATCAGGTAGATCGGCACCACGCTGGCCAGCATCAGCCAGAAGAAGACGCGGCGTCCGCCGTATTTGTCCGTCCAGATGCCCAGGGGCACGCGCACGAGGGAGCCCGTCAGCACGGGCATGGCGGCCAGCAGGCCGAATTGTGTTTCAGTCAAGCCCAGGCTGGTCTTGATGGGGATGCCCAGTACGGCAAACATCATCCAGACTGCAAAGCAGATGGTAAATGCGAAGGTGCTGCTGATCAGCACGGACGCCTGCTTGCGCCGCATGCCGGGTTCGACTGCCTTGTTACTACTGTTGTTCTTAGTGCCATCTAGGGTAGCCACGATGTTTCTCCATGAATGCACTGGCCGTCTGGCCAGCCGTCCCGACCAGCTTACGTGGCAGAGGGGAAAGGCACTATCGGCCACAGGGTGATTCTGGAAAGGCAATCTGGATAGCCGTATCGGCAAAAGTGACTAGATGACGCGGCATGGACCTAGCCTGGATGGCGGGTGTTTTACAAACGCAGGTATTTTTGGCACACTCGGCGCCTGGAGAAAAAGGAGCGGCATGCAGAACAGGCACGAAACAGACCCGGTCATCACCCGCCTGGCCCAGGCTGGCGATGTGGCAGCCATGCTGGCCTGCGACGCGTATGCGCAGGTGCACGCCAGCCGCGGCGATGCCGTGCGCGCCGCCGTCGGCAAGGGGCACTGCCAGGTGGCCATGCGCGCGGGCCAGGTCGCCGGCTATGTCCTCACGCACGACGACTTCTTCGGCTACGGCTTCGTCTCGCTGGTGGTGGTCGATTCCGGGCAGCAGCGGCGCGGCGTGGGATTGCGCCTGCTGGCCGCCGCCGAAGCCGCGTGCCAGACAGGCAAGCTGTTCACCTCGACGAACCAGTCCAACAGCGCCGCGCAACGGCTGTTCGCCAGCGCGGGCTTCGTGCGCAGCGGCCAGATCGACCATCTCGACGAAGGAGACCCGGAGCTGGTGTACGTGAAATGGTGCCGCTGATCGATCGCGCCTCATCCCGACGACGTATGGCGCGGCGCGGCAAAGGCGGCTATGCTGGCGCCACCGTCAATCAACGCCCACCACATCACGCATGGATTATCTGAGCCTCAAGCATTTCCACATGGGTTGCGCCGCCGCCAGCGGCTTTCTTTTCCTGCTCCGCGGCGCGTGGATGCTGCGCGCCTCGCCCGCCTTGCAGCAGCGCTGGGTAAAAATCCTGCCGCACCTGGTCGATACGGCCTTGCTGTCCAGCGCCATCGCGTTGGCCGTGTGGAGCGGCCAGTCGCCGGGCAGCCAGCCGTGGCTGGCCGCCAAGCTGTGCGCGCTGGTGGCTTACATCGTACTGGGCACCATCGCGCTAAAACGCGGCAAGACGCCGGCCGTGCGCGGCGCCGCCTTCGCGCTCGCCGTGCTGGTATTCGCCTACATCGTCGCGGTGGCCGTCACCAAGCAGGCCTGGCCGCTCTGATGCATCAGAACATGTAGCGCAGGGTGACGCTGGCGTTGCGCGGCGCGCCCCAGTAACCCTGGTTATACATGCCAAGCTGGCTGTAGTAACGCTTGTCGAACAGGTTGTTGACGTTCGCCTGCAGCGACAGCTGGCGCGACAGCGCGTACTTCGCCATCAGGCTGGCCACGGCATAGCCGCCCTGCTCCACGCGCTCCGTGCCTTTCGGCCCGGTGGCGTCGCGGTAGGCGCCGCTCTGCCAGTTCACGCCGCCGCCCACCGACAAGGCGCGCCAGTCGCCGGGCATCTGCCAAGTGGAAAACACGCGCGCCAGCGTCTGCGGCACATAGCTGTTCAGGCGCGCGCCGGTATTGTCCTTGGCCGCCGCGTGCGACACGCTGGCCGACACATTCCAGCCCTTTGCCAGTTCACCCGACAGATCGAGCTCCACGCCCTTGCTGGTAGTGCCGGCCGCCGCGTAATACGCCTGCGTCAGCGAATTGCCGACAAAATGGCCCGTATCTTCCTGCGCCAGGCCATCTTGCGCGATGCGGAACACGGCCAGCGCCGCATTCAATCGGCCGCCGAAATACTCGCCCTTCACGCCCGCTTCCACATTCTTGCCCTGCACGGGATCGAGATAGCGGCCGAACCGGTCCTGGTAGCCCTGCGGCTTGAAGATCTTGCTGTAGCTGGTGTACAGCGCATGCTGCGCGTCGATATCCCACACCAGGCCCGCATACGGCGTGACGGCATGCTTGGCATAGGCGTAGCTGCCGCCCCAGTCATCGACGTGGTCCGCCTTGTAGCGGCTGTAGCGCGCGCCGACGATCAGTTTCAAGGGGTCGGCCAGCGAAAAGCGCGCCGTGCCGTAGATGCCGCGCTGCTGCACCGTGTCGAGCAGCTGCCAGCGCGAGAAATTCGCGTCGTTCCAGTCCGGCTCCGGCGTCACGCCCTGCCATTGATGGAAATTACCATAGTCGACGCTGCCACCCGAGATGCCCGGGTTGCTGGAAAACTGGTTGCTGCCGGAGACGCCAAACGCCAGGTCGTGCGTGCGCCCCAGCAGTTGCACCGGCCCCTGCACATAGGCGTCGACGCTGTCCTGGCGCCGCGTGCCCGAGTAAAACCCGGTGTAGCCCGTCACGCCCTGGCCCGTGGCCTTGTCCGGCCAGGTATTGGCGAAAAGCTCGGCCGCCGAATAATTGCCCCAGCCGTGATTCAGCATGGCCGTCAGGTTCCAGCCCTTGCCCAGGTCCTGCTCCAGGCGCAGAAAAGCCGTCTGGCTGGTGCTGAACCAGCGGCTCCAGGTCGTTGCCGTGGTGGCGGAACGGGGCAAGGTGGCCCGTTCGCCATCCGCATACCACAGCGGCAAGCCGCCATACATGCCGCCGCGCGGGCGGTTGTCCTGGTATTCATAGCCGGCAATCAGCACGCTGCCGGGCGCCAGGTCCGCTTCCACGGTGGCATAGGCCATGGCTTTCTTGCCGTGATACAGATTCACATACGATTCGCTGTCCTGGTAGCTGGCGACGACACGGCCACGCACCTTGCCATCGCTGCTCAATGGCGTGGAGAGGTCGGCGCTGGCGCGCGCATTGTTCCAGGAACCCAGGCTCAGGGCCGCATTCCCGGCCAGCTGACCCGATGCTGCGCGCTTGCGCACCAGGTTGATGGTGGCCGACGGCTCCCCGGCGCCAGTGAGCAAGCCGGTGGCGCCGCGCACGATCTCGACCCGGTCGTAGGCCGTCATGTCCAGGGTGCTGTCGCCCACGCTGAACGCATTGTCGACCGTGGTGGGGATGCCGTCGTACTGGTAGCTGGCGATGGAAAAGCCGCGCGCGAAGAACGAGGTGCGGTCGCTGTCGTAGCGGTTGATGGCCACGCCGGCCGCATTTTGCAGCACCTCTTCCACCGTTTGCAGGTTCTGGTCATCCATCTGCTGGCGCGTGACCACGCTGACGGCTTGCGGCGTCTCGCGCACGGACAGGCCCAGGCGCGTGGCCGAGCGCATGGTCTGCGTCGTATACGAGCCGCTGCCTTCCGTCGCGCCGTTCGCATCAAAGCTGGCGCTGACCTTCATCTCCGGCATGGTCTGGCCGCCCTCGGCCGCTGCCACGTCGAGCACATAGCCGCCATTCGCCTGCGGCACGGCGCGCAGGCCCGAGCCGGCGACGATGGCGCCCAGCGCCGCAGGTATGCTGTAGCTGCCTGTCAGGCCGGCGCTGCGCTTGCCCGCCACGCTGGCCGCCTGATAAGAGATCATGGTGCCCGTCTCCTGGCCGAAGCGCACCAGCACTTGTTCCAGGGTGCCGGCAGGTATCGCCAGCTCGATGCGCGCCGCACTGGCTGCCTGGGCAAGGGGTGCGGCAGCGGAGGCGCCGCCGGCGGCGAGCAGCCACAGGGCGTGGCTGACGGCCAGCGCCGCCACGCTGCGGCGGCATGTGCGGGAAGCGGAAGAGGTGTAAATAGGTGTTGTGCTGGGCATGCGGACTGTTTTCCTGAAAGTGAATGAAGGGTTCACTCGCTATGTCACGCGAGAATCGAAAACCCCTCACATTTTCGGAAAATAATTATGGATGCTTCCGATGCGGCACCACGCTCACCCAGAAACGCGTGGTCTGGCGCACGTCGACGGGCAAGGTACGCGTCAGCATGTCCAGCACTTTTGTGGTGTCGGACAGCGGATAGATGCCGGACACACGCAGGTCGCCGATGGCCGGATCGCAGGCCAGGCGGCCATGCCGGTAGCGGGCCAGTTCGCCGACAAAATCGGCCAGCGGCATGTCGTGCGCCACCAGCATGCCGGTCATCCACGCATCGGCGCCGGCGGGCAGAAGCTCGACGGAGCCAAGGCTGGCCGCCGTGAAAGTCGCTTGTTCACCCGCCTGCAACCTGCGCGCCGCATCGGGCGCTTGTTCCGGCAGCATGTCGACGACTCCCGCAAATACGCCCAGGCGCGTACGCTCCCCTTCCACGCGCACGGCAAAGCGCGTGCCCACCGGTTGCAAACGGCCCTGGGCCGTGCGCACGAAAAAGGGCCGGCCAGCCGCATCGTGCGCGGTCGTGACCATGATCTCGCCTTTGAGTACCGTCACCAGGCGCTGGCCCGCGTCGAAACGCACGTCGATGCTCGACGCCGTATTCAGGGCGATGCGCGTGCCGTCTGCCAGCACGATGTGGCGCACTTCGCCCGTGCCGGTGCGGTAATCGGCCAGCCAGAAGCGCGCCTGCTCATCGCCGCCAGCCAGCCAGGCGCCGCCGCCCACGGCCAGCAGCGCCAGCAGCTTGAGCGACTGGCGCCGCGCCGCATTCGCTTGCGCGTGCCGCGGCTTGCGGGCCAGCGTGCCGTGCGCCAGCGGCGCGGGCAAGGCACGCATGCGCGCCATGCAGCCTTCCACGTGCTGCCAGGCTTGCTCGTTTTCCGGGTCGCTGTCGCGCCAGACGCGCCAGGCCTGCTCCACTTCGGGCGTGGCATCGCCGGTCTGCAGGCGCACCAGCCATTCGACGGCCTGCAGGCTGGCCGCTTCCGGCGTCGAGGCGCCCATCACGGCGCCAGCCTGGAAAAGAAACACTGGTGCATGGCCTTGACCAGATAGCGCTGCACGGTGGCCAGCGAGACATGCAGTTCGGCGGCGATGGCGGCCTGCGGCATGCCATCGAGCTGCGACAGCAGAAAGGCACGGCGCACGGCAGGCGGCAGGCCATCGAGGCGGCGGTCGATGTCGAACAGGGCTTCGAGCAGGATCGCCTGCGCCTCCGGGTCGGGCGCGCATTGCGCCGGCAGGGTGGCCAGGGTTTCCAGATAGGCCGCTTCCAGGTCGCGCCGGCGGTACAGATTGCCCAGCACGCCCTTGGCCACCGTCGTCAGGAAGGCACGCGGCTCGCGTGCGGCGATGGTCTCGTCGCGGTTCAGCAGGCGCATGAAGGTGTCGTGCGCCACGTCGGCCGCGTCAAACGCGTTGCCCAGCCTGTGTCTGAGCCAGCCTTGCAGCCACCGGTGGTGATCGTGATACAGGCTGCCCACCTCCTGGTGGACGCCGGATTGGGCAGGCGGCACGTCGCATACTCCCTGGGTCGCAAATAATAATGATTCGCATTCTAACTGGCCCGGCACGTCTGGTGCAACCGCCGCGTTCGGCGTGGCAAGGCGACAACGGTGCTTTTGCGACAAATGTGCTGCAGCCACGCCGTACCGCGGCCATCTCGGCTGGCGACGCGCCCCGCACCCGCCGATAGTCCCGATCCGGGCGGTAAACAGCATTCACCATCCCGAAGCGGGTAGCGGCGCCCGCCCTGGCCCGCTACGCTGGCCTTCCCGCTCAATCAAGGAAGGCCGCCATGGCGCCGCAGCAGTCGCACACTTTCCCTCCCGTCTCCACGCCAGTCGCCGCGCACGCCAGCCTGCTGTGGATGACGGCCCTGCTCTACCTGGTGCAGGGCATACCAATCGGCCTGGCCTTCCAGGCCTATCCCGTGCTGCTGCGCCAGGGCGGCGCGCCGCTTGAACTGATCGCGCTGGTGCCGCTGGCCAGCCTGCCCTGGGCCTTCAAGTTCTTCTGGTCGCCTCTGGTGGAAAACCGCTGGTCGGAGGCCATGGGCCGGCGCCGCAGCTGGATCTTGCCCATGCAGCTGCTGCTGGCCCTGTGCCTGGCGGCGATGGCCTTCCAGCGCTTCGATGCGGCACATGCGCCGGCCTTGCTGTGGCTGATCGCGGCCGCCTCGCTGGCCAGCGCCACGCAGGACATCGCCACCGATGGCCTGGCGGCCGACGTGCTGCACGGCAGCGGCATCGCGCACATCAATGTACTGCAGGTGGGCGGTTTCATGCTGGGCATGCTGGTGGGCGGCCCTGCCGTGTTGCTGGGCGTCGAACTGCTGGGACAAACGGCCAGCATGCTGGCCCTGGCTGCCATCGTCGTGCTGTGCGGCATACCCGTGTGGCGCTGGCGCGAAAGTGCGGCGACCACCGTTACCCGGCAGCGGGCCAGCTTGCGGGGCTTTTTCCGCCGGCCGCTGGCGTTGCGCCTGATGGTCGCCGGCATGCTGGCCACCCTGACCGGATCGGTACTGTTCGGCCTGGCCAAGCTGGTGCTGATCGACGCTGGCTGGAGCGCCGCCAGCGTGGCAGGCCTATCCGGCGCGGGCAATTCCGTGATGGTGCTGGCCGGCTGCGCGCTGGCCGCCCTGCTGCTCAAATGGATGGCACGCTGGCACGCGCTGCTGTGCGGCCTGGCCATCCTCGCCGGCGCCAGCGTCCTGTGGCTGCGTATCAGCAGCGACCCCGCCGGCGCGGGCACGCCCCTCGTGTGGCTGGCCACCATCCTCATCGGCCTGGGCATCGGCGTGACCAGCGTCTGCCTGTACACCTTGCTGATGCGCTACGCGCAGCTGGGCCGGCAGGCGGCCACCGATTTTTCCATTTTCCAGAGCACGCAAACGCTGGGCGAAATCGTCATCGCTTCCGCCGCCACTGCGCTGGCCGCCCGCGCCGGCTACAGCGCAGGCATGCTGGTGGGCGTGGCCAGCGCGCTGCTGGCCATCGCCGTGCTGCTGTGGGTACGCCGCGGCGCGGCCCACCTGGACGACGAACATGACTGAAGCATCGCCATCGCAGCTGCTGCGCCGTTTGCTGCGCGGCCAGTACGGGAGACTGGCGCTGGCCATCGTGCTGGCCGTGGCGGCAGCCAGCGCCGAACTGTGGCCATACTGGCTGCTGGGCACGGCGGCGGGCGTGGCTGTCGCGTCGCCCGGCGCCGGCGCCGAGCTGTTCCGGCTGGCCGGCTGGCTGGCACTGGCCCTGCTGTTCAAGTATCTGCTGTACAGCGCCGCATATTACTGCAGCCACGTCAGCGCCTTCCAAGTGCTGCTCGATACGCGGCGCCAACTGGTGCGTCAGCTGGCAAGTGCGCCCTTGCGCTGGCTGAACCAGGCGGGCAGCGGCGAACTGAAACGGCTGGTGCTGCAGGACGTGGACCGGCTGGAGCAGTTCATCGCCCACCACACGGTGGAACTGGCGGCGGCCCTGGCCAGTCCCGTGCTGGTGGCCGGCCTGCTGCTGGCCATCGACTGGCGCCTGGCGCTAGCCGCGCTGGCCACCGTCCCCTTTGCACTGCTGCTGCAAGCGATGATGATGCGGGGTTTCGGCGTACACATGGCGCAGTACGGCACGGCCCTCGACGAACTGCACGGCGCCACCATCGAATATGTGCGCAGCATGCCCGTGATGAAAGCGTACCGCCAGGATGCCACCTCGTTCCAGCGCATGCGCGACAGCCTGCACGCCTACCAGGCGCTGATGAGCCGCATCACGCGCCAGACGGTGCCCGCCTGGTCCGTCTTCATGGTACTGCTGAGCGCGAACATCGCCACCCTGCTGCCGGCGGGCCTGTGGCTGTACCAGGCGGCGCATGTCACCCTGGCGCAACTGGTGCTGGCCCTCGTGCTCGGTTCCGGCATGTTGAAACCGCTGTTCAAGGTCATCAAGCTGTCGACGGAACTGCGCGAAGTGCAGGCCAGCCTGCAGCGCATGGCCAGCTTGCCCGCACCGGCGCCCGCGGCGCAGCAAGCGCCAGCCTGCCTGCCGGACCTGCCCGACGTGCGCTTCGAGCACGTCTTCTTCGCGTATGCCAATGCGCCCGTGCTGCACGACGTGAGCCTGCACCTGCCGGCCGGCAGCCTGACGGCGCTGGTGGGGCCATCGGGCGCCGGCAAGAGCACCGTGGCCGCGCTGCTGGCGGGCCTGCTGCAAGCCGATGCAGGCCGTATCCGCATTGGCGGCGTTGCGCTGGACGCGCTCGACGAGGGCGCCCGCACGGCGCTGATCGCCCTGGCCACGCAGGATGCCTTCCTGTTTCGCGGCAGCCTGCTCGACAACCTGCGCCTGGGCCGGCCCGATGCCAGCGACGCGCAGGTACGCCAGGCGCTGCGCGTGGCGCAGGCAGACGGCTGCATCGACGCCCTGCCGGCAGGCTGGCACACGCACGTCGAGGAACGGGGCGTACGCCTGTCCGGCGGCGAGCGCCAGCGCATCGCCATCGCGCGCGCCCTGCTGGCCGACACGCCCATCTTGCTGCTCGATGAAGCGACGGCCTTTGCCGACAGCCGCACGGAGCGGCGCTTTTACCAGGCCTTGCGCGCGGCCTATCCGCACAAGACGGTGCTGGTGATCGCCCATCGGCTGAGCTCCATCGCCGGCGCCGCGCAAATTCTCGTCATGGACCAGGGCCGCCTGGTCGCGCGCGGTGCACACGCCGACCTGCTGCGGCGCTGCCCCCTGTACCACGACTTGTGGCAACGCCAGTTCGACAGCGAACAGTGGCATATCACGGAAAAGAAAACCCATGCAGACCATTGAACTGATGCGCCGCGTGATGCGGCGCAGCCACCGCGCAACGGCACGCATGCTGGCCGGCCTGGCCCTGCGCGTGGCCGAACGGGCCTGCGCGATCGCGCCCTTCTTCCTCGCCTGATGGTGGCTGGACGACCTGCTGCGGACAGGCCAATTGCGCTCGCTGCCCCTGCTTTGCCTGCTGCTGGCCTGCCTGCTGGCCGGGCAGATGCTGTTTTCCTGGCTGGGCCAGCTGTACTGCTTCCTGGGCAGCTATGAGCTGATGGGCGGCTACCGCGAGCACGCGATTGCCCACCTGGGCCGCTTGCCGCTTGCCGCCGTGCAGGGCAAGCGCAGCGGCCAGCTGGCATCGCTGCTGACGGACGACGTCAAGCGCGTGGAAGACATTTTCACGCACCTGAGCGGGGAACTGGCGGCCGCCTGCGCCGTGCCGCTGCTGTACTTCGCCATCCTGCTGGCGGTGGACTGGCGCCTCGCTTGCATCCTGGTGGCCACCTTGCCGCTGGCCCTGTGGCTGCTCAGCCTGGGCCGGCGCCGCTTCGCCGCCGCCGGGCGCCACAAGCAGGAACTGCTGCAGGAGACGGCCGGCATGCTGGTGGAATTTGCGGCCGGCCTGCGCACCCTGCGTCTGTATGACCGCGCGGCGCACTGGGTGGAAAAACTCGACCGCCGCTTTGCCGCCTTGCGCAGCGCCAGCTTCGGCGTGGAAGCCTGGGGCGCGGGGCCCATCCAGGCCTACCGCCTGGTCCTGGAACTGGGCCTGGTGCTGCTCCTGCTGCTGGCGGGCGCGCTGGCGCGCCACGGTGAACTGGCCGGGCCGGCGTGGCTGCTGTTCGCGCTGGTGGCCTACAAACTGCTCGACCCGCTGCACGATATCGCCGCCCACCTGCAGGAACTGCGTTTCATGGCCCTGAGCGAAGCACGCATCGAAACCATGCTGGCCGAACCGGCACTGCCGCAGGGAGACGCCGCCGCGCAGCCGCACGGCCATGCGCTGCGCTTCGACCATGTGGGCTTGCAGTACGCGGGCAGCGAGACCTGGGCCCTGCGCGATATCAGTTTCGACGCGGCGCCGGGCAGCGTCACGGCCATCGTCGGACCATCCGGCGCCGGCAAGAGCAGCCTGCTGCATCTGCTGGCCCGCTTCGACGATCCGCAGCAAGGCGCCATCCTGCTGGGCGGCGTGGACTTGCGCGCGCTGGGCAGCGCACGCCTGTACGCCCAGCTGAGCTTTGTCTTCCAGGAGGTGCAGCTGTTCGACGGCACGGTGCTCGACAATGTGCGCATCGGCCGCCCAGGCGCCAGCGACGAGGAAGTGATGGCCGCCTGCCGCGAAGCCCACTGCGATGCGTTCGTGCGCAAGCTGCCGCACGGCTACGCCAGTCGCATCGGCGAAAACGGCCAGCGCCTGTCCGGCGGCGAACGCCAGCGGCTGTCGATCGCGCGCGCCCTGCTGAAGGACGCCCCGCTGCTGCTGCTCGACGAAGCGACGGCCAGCGTCGACCCGCAGGCGCAACGTGAAATCGAACGGGCGCTGGGCCGGCTGGCGCAAGGCCGCACCGTGATCATGGTCGCCCACCGCCTGCGCAGCGTGCGGCACGCGCAGCAGATACTCGTGCTCGATGGCGGTCGCATCGTGGAGCGCGGCACCCACGCCACGCTGCTGGAAGAACATGGGCTGTATGCCGCCTTGTGGCGGGCGCAGGACCTAGACTAGCCTGGCGCGCCGTGCCTCGCTGGGCAGCACGCCATGCTGCTTGCGGAAGGCGGCGCTGAAATGGCTCATGTTGCTGTAGCCGAGCATGACGGCCGTGTCGCTGACGCCGTGCCGGTCCAGCAGCGCCTTGGCGCGGCCCATGCGTTCGCGCTGGAACAGCGCGTAGATACTGAGGCCAAACATGGCCTTGAAACCGCGCTTCAGTTTCAGCTGGTTCAAGCCCACTTCGCGCGACAGCTGCTCGATGGTGGGCGGCGCGCTCAGGTCGGCCAAAAGGCGCTCGTGCGCGGCCAGCAGCAGCTTTTGCTCGCGGCGCGGCGGCTGGCCCGCGCTATCCTCCTCCCCCTGCAGCGATTGCAAATGCCACGCCAGGAATTCCAGTGTGGCCGCGTGCACCAGCAGGCCTGACGACTGTTCGCACGTGAGCAACTGCTCCAGCCGCAAGGCCGCTTCGCGGGCGCGCGCATGCCCCGCCTGCTGATGCAGGAAGCAGGCGCTTTGCAGGCGCGGGACTATGCGTTCATAGTCGGCGCCCGCCAGCGCGCACAGGAGCTGGGGACGGATGCGCAGCTCGATGTTGGCATAGCCGGCCGGGTAGAAATTGAGCAGAAAGCGCTCGCCGGGCGCGCAGCTGGCGACCAGGCTGTTGGCCTGCAGGCGGCGCGCCTCGCCACCACCCTGCACCACTTCCGTCGTGCCGCGCAGCTGGCAGCTGAAATGCAGATGGTCGCTGTCATTGAGCGCCGCCATCTGGAACGCCTGCTGCGGCTGGAGCGAGACGAGCGAGACGGCCAGTCCCGGCTGCACGTCGACCGTGCGCACCAGGGTGCCCGGCGGCGTAACGGCGCTGGTCGGTGGCGCATCAAAGAATTCGGACGATTTCAGCTCGTACATCACACTCCCGGTCGGCTAGCCATGCGATCTTGCACAGGCCCATTTTAATGATAATGATTCGCATTTACAACAAGAATCATGCAGCCCCGCAAAACAGTCCCGCCTGGGATGGTGGCGGACCGGATCGGGGCGGCGCGCGCGCCGCTGCCTCGCTACGATGGCTGCATCATCCACACACGCCAAGAAAGCCGCCATGTCCGCAACCCTGCCCCGCAAACTGACCCTGTGCCTGCTGCTGTCCTCCCCCGCCTTCGCCCTGGCGCAAACGGCAGATTCCCCTGCGCCGGCCGATGCCGGCCTGCCGTCCGTGCTGGTCAGCGCCAGCAAGGCGGGCCGCACGGTGATGGAAACGCCCGCCAGCGTCAGCGTCATCAAGGGCGATGCCATCGAACAGGCGCACCTGGAAACCCTGGGCGACGTGGCGCAGCAGCTGCCCAACGTCTACCTGACCAATTTCACGCGCAGCACGCCGTCGCTGACCATCCGCGGCCTGGGCTTTTCCGACGATGAATCGGACAGCACCAGCACCAGCGTGCTGCTCGACGGCGTTCCCATGTACAGCCTGGTACTGGGCCAGCTGTTCGATCTGCAGCAGCTGGAAGTGCTGCGCGGACCGCAAAGCACCCTGTATGGCCAGAGCAGCATGGGCGGCGTAGTGGCGCTGCGCTCGCGCGACCCGGGCCAGGTACTGGGCGGCAGCGCGCAAGTGGACTACGGCACGGGCAAGCGCCGCCGCGCCAGCCTGGCCATGGACGTGCCCCTCGGCGAGAAAACGGCCGTGCGCATCGTCGCCGGCGGCGAAAAGGCCGACGGCTTCATCGACAATACGCGCCTGCAGCGCAGCGATACGGGCGGCTGGGACAGCGCGTTCGCCCGCATCAAGCTGCTGCACCGCGACGACATGGGCGGCACGTGGCGATTCGGCCTGCACCATGCCAATCTGCGCGGCGGCAACGACTACTTCGCCGACGCGTCGCTGGCGCGCGAACACCGCTCGACGGCCAGCGACGCAGGCGTGAACAACGTCAAGTACACCCTGCTGTCGGGCGAATACGAGCGCGCCCTGGCGCATGGCACGCGGCTGGCCGTGACCATGGGTACCAACCGGACCGAGTGGAATTACTGGCTGCCCCGCTCGACCTTCCAGGCCCGCAGCGGCTACGACATGAAGAATGAACAGGTCAGCCTGGAAGCGCGCCTGTCCGGCGCGGCTGGCGCATACGACTGGCTGGCAGGCGCCTATGGCTCGCACATCACGCGCGATTCGCCGTACCTGTTCGACTCCAGCCCCTATTACTTGAGCGCCACCACGGCCGGCGTGAAAGGCGGCACCGTGGCCGCCTTCGGCGAACTGGGTTGGCGGGTGGCGCCCGCCTGGCGCGTCGCCGGTGCGCTGCGCCTGGAACACGATATGCGCAAGCTGGACTGGAGCAGCCGACAGGCGGGCCTGTTCGACAGCAATGGCGACGGCATGCCCGATACGCCGTTCGACGCCACCGCCGTCCGCAACGGCAACAAGGTCAGCGATACGGTAGCCCTGCCGCGCCTGACCGTGGAATACCGGCCCGACGCGGCGCAATTCGGCTGGCTGACCGTGGCGCGCGGCTACAAGGCTTCCGGCTTCAACCTGTATGCAACGGCGCCCGACGCTGCCAGCACGGCGTACCGTCCCGAATATGGCACGCATGGAGAAATCGGCTACCGCCTGCGTGGCGCGCAGCGGGCCTGGGACCTGGCCGCCACCGTGTTCTACACGCGGCTGCGCGACCAGCAAGTGACGGTGACGGATACGAATGGCCAGAGCCGCATCGACAATGCGGGCCGCTCGCACAGCCAGGGCCTCGAATTGACGGGCACCTTGCGCCCCCTGCCCACATTGGAACTGACGGCGTTCGCCGGCATCGTGCACGCCGAATACGATGACTACGTCAAGGGCGGCGTCGATTTCGCCGGCAAGCAGTTCGCCAATACGCCGCGCCACAGCGTGGGCATGGGCTTGCGCTGGCAACCCACGCCGCAGTGGGATGCTGGCCTGAACGCCACGCGCCAGGGCGTATCGAATCTGTACCCGGCCAGCAGCACCGTCAACCCCGCCTACACCCTGGTCAACGCCCACCTGACGTACCGCGTGCAACGATGGACCTTCGGCCTGTATGGCAAGAACCTGGGCGACGCGCAGTACTACACGCGGGCGCTGGCCAACAACATCGTCGTGGCCAGCCAGCCGCGCACCTGGGGCGTGCGCGCGGGGCTGGACTTTTAAGTGCGCCCCGGCGCCGCCAGCGGCTTTATTGCATCGGCAAGGCCGCTACATCGACGGCTGGCGCCTGGCCCGTCGCGGGCCGCGTGAAGTTCTGGCCGGTCTTCACGTAATCGGCAAAAAAGCCGCCGTTATGCAGGTAGAACTTGCCGTTTTCCAGCCCGCCCGCATAATCCATGCGCTGCGCATTCGTGGCCGTGGCGTCGCCGGTGAACCTCCCGGCCGTCACTTCCGACCAGGTGCCGGCAACGTTCCTGGCCCACTGGTTGCCGAACTGGACGCGGCGCTCCGTGTAGCCCAGGGTATCGATGAAATTTTCGAGGAAGGAATGCACGCCCGTCAGATACGTGGAAATCGCCGGGCGCTTCCAGGTGGCGATGTAGCGCCACTTGCCCGTCTCGGGCGCGAAGAACCAGGCCGAATAATCGCTGCCGCCATTGCCGTCGGGCCGCGCGCGCGTGATGAAGCGGTACGTCGTGCCGGCCGCCCAGTTATACGACAGATAGGTCTGCCCGCCCGTGCCCTCGCCGCCGAAGGCGTTATCGACCACGCCGGCGCCCTTGCTGACCAGGGTGGTCTTCGCGCCATTGTCGGCGTCCCACACGGAAAACAATATCCAGCGCTCGCTCGGTGATTTCACCTGGATGCCCATGTAGCCCTGGCCAAAACCGTTGGCCATGAAATAGGAGCCGATGGCGTCCTGGCCCTTGGGGATCGTCATTTCGTTATAAAAATACTCGGTATTGGCCGGCACCGTGTAACCCATGTGCACGGACGGGCCGCGCCGCGACCAGTAGTAATTGGCGGGGTCGTTGGCGTACGTGAGCGGCCCGTTCGCCGTCACCTTCAGCGCCGCGACGTCGCCAAATGTGGCCTTCACGCGCGACAGGCCCTGCATGTCGACCTTCACATAACCGGCCGCCGGCACATTGACCGTGCCGACGGCATAGGTCTTGCGCGCCTTGCCGGCCAGTTTGACGTCGAACGGCGCGCCGTTGATCTTCACGCGGATGGTGCTGTTGCCGCCATCGGCCAGGCTGGCGTCGAGCGCCACCTGGACGGGGCCCGCCCCGGACACGCGGAAATACGTGCTGGCGACGGCAGCGGGATTGCTCCAGCCGGCCAGGCCATGTTCGCCGATGACGGCGCCCTCATTCCCGCCGGTGATGAAGGCATTGCCGGCCAGTTCCACGGTTGCCGTCGTGACGGGTGCCGCCACGCTGGCGGCAAGCAAGGCGGTGCCGCCCGCGCTGGTGGCGGTGGCGCCGCCGCAGGCTGCCAGCAGCAAGGGCATGGCGGGAAGGACTGCATAGAGTAATGAACTTCTGTGTTTCATCAACGTCTCCTGGGATAGAAAAAACCCGCTACGGCGGCAGTCGCGGTAGCGGGTGGTCAAGGCTTAGTACTTGCCGTCGAGGGCGAAGATCGGCTTGCGCGATTTCCACTGGCCGCCCGTAAAGTCCGGGAAATCCAGGGTCTGGAAGTTGGCGGCGATCGATTGCTCGGACAGGGGCGTGATGGCGCTCCACGTCACGGCATCGTAGATATCGATCGGCATCGGCGCATTGGCCTTGAGCGCTTCGACAAAGGCGTGGATGACGAAGAAGTCCATGCCGCCGTGGCCCGCGCCCTCCGCCTGCGCCGCATATTTGCGCCAGACCGGGTGCTCATACTTGTCCTGGTAAGCCTTGAAGTCGTCCCACTGGTGCGGCTTGCTGACGCCTTCGATGTGGATCGAATTGTTCAGGTCCATCCACAGGCCGTCCGTGCCTTGCACGCGGAAGCCCAGCGAGTACGGGCGCGGCAGGCTCGTATCGTGCTGCAGGATGATGGTTTCGCCGTTTTCGCACGCCAGCGTGGTCGTGACGACGTCGCCCAGCTTGAACTTGACCTTGGCGTTCGCATGCTGCGCGCCGCCAGGCTGCTTGACGATATAGTCGTGCAAGCCGCGCGCCTTGGTGGCGAAGGCATTGATGCGCGTGAAACGGTTGCCGCGGTTGATGTTGGTGTACATGGCGCATGGGCCGATGCCGTGGCTCGGATACAGTTCGCCATTGCGCTCGACCGAGTGCTGCGTGCGCCAATGGGCTTCGGACCAGCCCTTTTCGCCGAATTCCACGCCGCCGCCATACGGCTTGGCCGGATTGCCGCTGTTGAATTTGACGGCGCGCAAATCGTGCTGGTAGCCGCCCTGCAGGTGCAGCAGTTCTCCGAACAGGCCCGCGCGCACCATCTGCAGCGCCGCCATCACGTCGCGGCGGTAGCACACGTTTTCCAGCAACATGTACGGCGTGCCCGTTTTCAGCTGGGTGTTCAGCACGTCCCAGTGGTCTTGCAGGGTGATGCCGGCCACCACTTCGCAGCCGACGGCGATCTTCGCCTGCATGGCGGCAATCGCCATGGGCGCGTGGAATTCCCACGGCGTGGCGATGATCACGCCATCGAGGCCGCCCGCGCCCAGCATGCGCCTGTAGGCTTTCTGGTCGCGGTCTTCGCCATACGTGCGCGGACGCGGCTTGCCGGCCTTTTCCACCTGGCCCAGCGCGTGTTTCAGCATGATCGGCTCGATATCGCACAAGGCAACCACTTCCACGTCGTCGCGGCGCACCAGTTCAGCCAGCAGCACCTGGCCGCGCATGCCCGTGCCGATCACGCCCAGGCGGACCTTGTCGCGGCCGCCGGCAGTTGCGGCGTTCGCTTCGCCAGGCAGCAAGGCGCTGCCTGCCATGGCGCCACCGGCCAGCGCGGCGCTGGCGGACAGGAAATTGCGTCGATTGAATTGTGTCGTCATTGGTCTCTTCTCGCTCCATTGGTAATCATCGTCACCGGCCCGCCATGCGGCAGGCCGGCTGCAGTTTAATAGGTGTATTCCGCCGTGAAGCGCACGGAACGCGGTGCCGTGCGGCCAGCCACCTGCAGGTAGTTGCGGGCGATGGCGCCATGGTCTTCGCGCGTTTCGTTATAGCGGGTCACGGTCTGGCTGTTGAACACGTTGAACACGTCCACTTTCAGGCTCAGGCCTTTGACGGCGCTGGGAGTATAGGCCACATTCATGTCCAGCTGGGCTTGCCACGGCAGGCGGCCCTGGCTGCCGCGCGGCGCCGGCTTGCCATTGCAGTAGAAATAGGAATCGCCGTAATCGTTCTCGAACTTCAGGTTGTCCGGCAGCGCGCCGATGCAGTTGCGCGGCGCGCCCGAGGTCAGCGACAGGTTCGCACCCACCATCACGTCCGGGATGACCTGCATGAAACCGTAGGCCTTGAAGGCATGGCGGTGGTCGCCCGGCAGGTAGCCATACGCGTTGTACATGAGTTCCTTGTGGTCGTCGCTGACCGTCAGGCCCACGTCGCCGCCGCCGATGCTGTCCGTCTGGCCTTCCATATTGCCCTTCAGCGCAGACAGGGTGTAGGTCAGCTTGCCGTACCAGCCGTTCGTGTACGGGTGCTCGACGAACATGTTCAAGGCGCGGTAGGTGCGCGACGGCAGCGGGTTGCCCCACTCTGCCGCGGAAATATCCACGCGGCGCAGGCCCTTGCCGTCGTCAAAGTCGACCATCAGGCTGTTGTCGCGGCCCGGGTTGATGATGGCGCACTGGAAACCGCCCCAGTTGCCCGTGTCGACGCCGTTGCGCGTGGCCCAGGCTTGCAGCGGACGGGCGTCGCAGACGTCGTCATTGGTGTCGTTCAGCTTGCGGTACAGGACGCTGGCGCCCACCACCAGCTTCTTGCTCAGCGCACGTTCGAAGCCCAGCGAGAATTCATCCTGCGACAAAGGCTTGAGGTCGATGGCCGTCACTTCGCGCGCATCGCGGCTCTGGCCATACGCGTTGTTGGCCGAATACGGCTTGCTGATGGCGTGCAGGCCCGTTGGCGCGCCCGTGACGGGATCGACGCCCGTGTAGGTGTACATCTCGCTGGTGGCCAGGAAGGGACTGGCCATGTTGCTCGACAAATTCGATGGCACCGGCAAGTGGTAACGGCCGCCGTTGGCGAAGAATTTCAGGGTGCCGTCGCCCAGGTAATCCCAGGTGGCGCCCACGCGCGGGGCGATCATGTTGCGCTGCGAAATGAAGGCCACGCCGTCGGTGCTGTAGTTGGTGAACTGTTCGCGGCGCAGGCCCAGGTCCAGCAGCACCCGTTCCGTGACCTGGTAATGGTCCTGGATGTATTGCGCCGATTGCACGCTGGTCGGACGCGCCAGGTTGGCGTTCAGGTCCTTGCTGACGTAATAGCCCTGCGCGCCGTAGCCGCCACCCTGGGCCGGCGTCTCAAACGCGCCGTTGATAGGCCGGTTCGGATCGTCCGCCTTCAGATAGCTCCAGCGGTAGCCGCCCGCCAGGCTCAGGCCCACCTTCGATTCCACGTCGATGCGGTCGATGCCGCCGCGCAGCGAGTGCTTGCCCAGCTTGTATTCCAGGTCCAGGCGCTTGGCTTTCTGGCGGTCTTCCGACGACGGATCGACCAGGGTGCCCGTCACCGTTTGCGGATTGGCGTAGCTCAGGCCCGGCACCTGGGTCGATGTATTCGACGAAGTCTGCGCCAGCAGCGGATTGTAGCCATTCGGCGTGCGGGTGTGCGACGTGCGCGACTCGCCCATCATGGCCGTCACCGTCAGGTTGTCCGTCAGGTAGCCCGTGTACTTGAAGATGTCGATGTTCGCCCCTGGCGCAGCCGATGAACCGCAGCAGTTGACCGTCGTCTCGCCCTTGCCGGCCTGTACGCCATTGCTCGCATGCGTAGCGTAGCTGTAGCCATACGCCTGGCTGTCCGTCTTCGTGCGGTCATACAGCTTGGTGTATTCGAAGTGATGGTCGTCCGTCAGGTTATAGTCCAGCTTGGCCATCATGCGATCCACCTTGCTCTGGCTGGTGCTCCAGCCGCGCGCCAGGGCCGTGCCCGAGTCGGCGGTGGCGGCAACGGCCTGGCTGTCCGTGCGCGTCTGCTCCAGCGCCACGAAGGCGAACAGCTTGTTCTTGATCAGCGGACCGCTGCCATACAGGCCCACCACCTTGCTGGTGCTGCCGTTGTCGCGGTTCCAGTACAGCAGATTGCCGTCCGTCTTGGGATTGGCGCCCGTATTCGGGTAATACGTGTTTTCCGGCTCGCCCTTCAGCGAACGGGGGATGATGGAGACCTTGCCGCCGAATTCGACCTTGTTGCCGCCGCTCTTGGTGGTGATGTTGATCACGCCGCCCGTGGAGCGGCCAAACTCCGAACCGTAACCGCCCGACAGCACCTGCAGGTTCGAGATGGCGCCAAACGGCAGCTCCGACGCGCCCACCTGGGTCAGGATGTTGGTGATGGGGAAGCCGTTGACGTAGAACGCGTTTTCCGACTGGCCCGAGCCGCCGATCGACGGCGCATTGCCGTACACGCTGTTGGTGCCGCGCGAAACGCCCGGCGTCAGCTGCACGATGGAAGCGACGTCATTGCCGACTGGCAGCGCCTTCAATTCCTTGGCCGTGAAGATCACGCCATTGTTGGTGTTCGATACGTCGATCGGATTGCGCGACGCCTTCACCACGACGGTTTGCTCCTGCCCCACGGCGCCGGCCGCGCTGGCCGGGCCGAAGTTCGCTTCCGCGCCCGCGCCGATCAGGGCTTCGACTTCCTGCGACGCTTCCACCGAACCGGCACGCAGCACGCGCACCGCATAGCGGCCCGGCGGCATGGAGTTGGCCACGTAGCGGCCCGACGTATCGGGCGTCAGGCTGCGCTGCACGCCCGTCGCCAGGTTTTCCAGCACCACGGTGGCGCCGGCCGGCGCGCTCACTTCGCCAAAAATGGTGCTGGTGGCGTTCGACTGTGCCCAGGCCTGGCCTGGCACGCCGGCCGCCAGTGCGATCACGATCGCGGCGGCGCGGCTGATGTCGCGCAATTTGAGTCGGGTGGTATGCATGCTGTCTCTCCGTCTATATCGAGGGTTATGCGCGCCCTCCCCGCTCCAGGGCGAAGTCGGGGGGATGCAATTTTTATGGTGGTCGTCGGCCGGCGCAGCCAGGCAGTTGCGCCTTCCGGGAAATCAGTCCGTATCGGCTGATTTTCTTTTCTTGGGATTACTTTAAAAAGAAAAATAAGTATCGTCAACAAAAAGAAAGTTATAACGCAAATTTATCGCTGAATTGAGCAAATCAAGGCGATTTATCTTTCACTTCAAGCGGAACGGTGACCATCATCTTTCGTTATCGTGGTGTAACGGATACATGCATCTGCTGGAAGCTGGCGGACAGCGGAGAATTCGCCCCGATATTCGGGAAGAAAAACGCGAAAGAAGACAAGGCAATCATCTTTCACTTACGTTTATCTTTCGTATTGCGCATTTCGGAATATTGTTTTTTCTTTTCATGGCAATACCCCGGCCCGCACCATGCCGGCTGGCGGGCCGGGGCAGCCTCACGCCTTAAAAGAACTTATAGCTGGCCGACAGGGCAAACTGGCGGCCGAACAGGTCCTGGCTATGGTTGTAGCCTTCCCAGCCGTTCGGGTCGTAATACGGCTGCTTGTTGAACGCGTTTTTCACGTTCAGGCCGATGTCCAGGTGCTTGATCGGCTTCCAGCTGAACGCCAGGTTCACCGTGGTGTACGACGGCGCGCCCTTGCACTGGCCGGCCGGCAGCGCCACGGAAGCGGCGGTGCAGTTTTCCGGCGTGTTGTCCTTGTCCCAGGGACCGTACGCCCAGCGCGTCTTGCCCGAGTAGTTGATGAACACGCTACTGACGAAGTTGCGGTAGCTCCAGTCGGCGTTGACCGTGGCGCGATAGCGCGGCGAATCGTAGTAGCCGACGGTATTGCCCTTGATGTCGCTGCCGTCTTCGCTGTCATGCGTGTCGCGCTTGCGGATGGTGGCGGCGATGCCGGTACTCAGCTTGCCCCAGTCTCCCAGCGCAAAGCGCGTGCGCGCATCGATGTCCACGCCATCCATCAGGGTGCGGCCACGGTTCGTATACGAGTTGATCAAACCGCCCAGGTTGCCCACCGAGTAGCCGGGCACGCCGCCCGCGCAGACGCCAGCGTTGGCGGGATTGGCGCACATGGCCGCCACTGCCGCCATATTGCCCCGGTCCGCGTCCGTCAGGTCGTTGCGGATGGCGCTGGGCGTGCCGGCCAGTGTCGGGCCATACTTGTCCACCAGTTCCGTAAACAGCTCGTTGAAATCCTGGCGCACGATTTCATCGCGGCGGTTGATGAACCAGTAATCGATGGAGATGCTCACGTCCTTGGCCGGCTGCAGCACCAGGCCCACGGTCGATATCTTCGCCTTTTCCGGCCGCAGGTTCTGGTTCGGCGGCGTCAGGCCGCCCACCGTCGTGGAGCAGTTCGAATTGAGCAGGCTCTTGCCCAGGTCCGCATCCGTCGCCACCTTTGACTTCATCAGCGCGCGCGCCATGGCGTTCGTTTCGTCGCAGCGCACCGTGTCGCGGATGCCGCCCACCTGCGCAAAGACGCCGCCCGAACCCGATTCGGCCAGGTTGGGCGCGCGGAAGCCTTCGGAATACGTCCCGCGCAGCATCAGGTCGGGCCGCGCGCGCCAGATCACGCCCAGCTTGGGCGCCAGGTTGGCGGCGAAATGCGGATATTTGTCCAGCCGCGCGGCCGCGTTGACTTCCAGCGTGTCGCTGAGCGGCACCACCACTTCGCCAAACACGGCCGCGATGGTGCGCCGGCCGTCGAACCAGGAACCGCCCTGCTGCGTGATCAGGCCATTCGCCGCATCCGCGTTGCCGGGCGTGAGGAAGCTCTCGCGCATGACGTTGGTGCCCACGGCGGCGCGCACTTCGCGTTCGCCAAGCTTGAACAAGGTGCCTTCCAGCTTCGCATCCCACGTCATCAGCTTGGTCCACGATTCGATGGCGAAGGTCGGATAGGCGCTCCGCAGCAGCGCCGCATTGGCTGCACTGATTTCGCCGAACTTGTAGGCGGGATTGTCCGAAATATACGTGCGGCCGCTGACGGGATCCTTGGTGAACGGGCCGAACGCCTGCTTGAAGCCATTGATATTCAGGTTGGCCGTCTGGAACAGGGTCGAATGGCTGCCCGCCACGCTGAAAGCCGTCTCAAAATCCCAGCCGCCGCCGATACTGCCGCGCAGGCCGGCGAGCGCGCGGTAGTTTTCATCGACATTCTTCTGGCCAAAGTGGCCCGTCGCATCCTGCAGCAGGTAGTTCAAGCCTGCCGCGCCGCCCATCTTGGCCACCATGTCGGCATCGAGCTTGCCTTTCAGGTAGACGTTGTTGGGACTCAGGTAAGGCGTGGCAAAGGTGTTCAGGGTATTGCCCGTGTTGCGCGCAAACCAGTTGTTCGTGCTGCCGCTATTGAAGCTGGACGGGCCATTCTCGCCGCGCATCTTGATGTGGGTGAAGGCGCCTTCCGCAAACGCTTCCATGTCGCCGCCCAGTTTCAGCCGACCACTCAGGTAAGCCGTGGCCCGCTCCGAGGTGGGGCCGGTGTCGAGCTGGTTGGGCAGCGCATTCCACACGCAGCGCGTGCCCGAGGCTTCGGTGATGCTGTTGTTGCAGCCTGGCGCGGCGCGCTGGGTGCGGGCATTGTTGTTGGCCTTGTCGAAGACAAAGAAGGTCCCGGGATTCATCGTGCCTGGTTCGCTACCGACGCCCACGCGCATGTTCGGGATGAAATTGGGATTGTTCACGTAAAAATACGAGGGGCGCTTCTGCCAGGTATCGGCCAGCGCGATGCGGTCGCGCTGGTAGACGTTCACGGAACCGTAGATGTTGTAGCCGTCGCTGGCCAGGTCGCCCACGCCATACAGCACGCTGGCCTGGCGCTCGCCATGGGCTTTCACGCTGGGCGAAAACTCGCCATTGGCGCGCGCTTCCAGGCCCTGATACGACTTCTTGGTGATCACGTTGATGACGCCGGCCACGGCGTCGGAGCCATACACGGCCGACGCGCCGTCCGTGAGGATTTCCATGCGCTCGATGGCGGCGGCGGGAATGGCGTCGATGTTGACGAACATGGTCTGGAATCCGGCTGGCGCGCCGTAGAACGACAGGCGGCGGCCGTTGAGCAGCACCAGGGTGCCCTGCGCGCCGAGGCCGCGCAAGTTCGCCTGCGAGCCGCCATCGGAACCCGTGAACATCGAGCGGAAATCCTGCTGCGCCGGACGGGCGGCCGGCAGGTTGTCGAGCACTTGCAGCAAGGTGAGCGCGCCCATGTTTTCAATCTGCTTGGCGTTGATCACCTGCACCGGCGACGCCGTTTCAGCGTTGATGCGCTTCAGGCTCGATCCCGTCACTTCGACGCGCGCCAGCTTCTCCTCCTCCGCCGCCAGCGCCGTCGACGCCAGCGCAGTTGAGCCCAATCCTACCGCCGCCATGGCGGCCATCAGTTTTTTCAAGTGCATTCCCAACTCCCTTTTTATAAGTGATTTGTTTTCGTAAGGCTGCAAGAGCCCCTCCCCGGTCCGAAGAGGGGCTCTTTTTTAGTGAAATGATTGATTGCCTAGCGCGGCTTGACGGTCGCGCCTTCCGTGCCGGTCAGCACGGCATTGGCCCAGTTGCCGCACACCTGGGCCGGTTGGGCGCCGCGCGCGCCCAGGGTGCGCAAGCTGAGCTGGCTCAGGCCGTGCACGTCGATTTCGGGTTTGACCACCCCGGGAGCCGTGACCAGGCCGCTGTCATACAGCAGCCGCTCACCGCTCCAGACCTGGAATTGCAAGCCGCCCGCGCTGCGGCAGCTATCGTCCACGCCCAGGTCGGCGCGCAGCAGATTCCAGTTGCCCGCCAGCTGCAAGTCGATGCGGCTGGCGGGTCCCACGCCGAGGCCCTTGCGGAACCACAGCCCGTTCATGCGCATCTCGGCGGCCTTGCCGGCCGGCCGGTCTTTCGCGATATGCTTTGGCAGCGCCAGGTCGGACAGGTAGCGCTGCACCTCTTCGCCTTCGGCCACGCGATGCTCAAGCACGCGGAATTCAGACAAGGTGACGGGCGCCACGTCGGTGGCCAAGGCCGCGTCGAACGCGCGCGCCACGGGCCCCGCTTGCGCCGCCGTCACCATCGGGTCGGTGGATGCCGCGCCATCGCCTTCCGGATTTTGCGTGCTCATGACGCGGAAGCGCAGCAGGCGCCCGGCCGTGGCGGGGAAGCTGATGGTCTGCGTCCCCTCTTGCAGTTTCAGGGTGCCGCGTGCCAGCGGAGCGCCCCATTCGCCGTTGTTGTCGCCGATGTAGATTTCATAGTCGCGCACCTGGCCATGCTTCCAGTGCTGGTCGTTGCGCGGCGCCAGTTCGATGCCATCGACCAGGCGCCGCTCCGTGAAGCCGATCACCCATTCGTGCGACCCGCTTTTCACGGATGGGCTGCGCACGGTGCGGAACCACGTCTCCGGCTTGCCATCGAAGGCGTTTTCCAGCGGGTAGCCGCTTTCTTCAAAGGGACGCGCCACCACCTGCATGGCATCGGCCGGCAAGGCGCGGCCCGGCACGGGGGCGGCCGGGAAGTCGGCGTCGGCTCTGGCCACGGCCAGCGCGCCAGCGACCTGCATAGTCAAAGGCTGGCGGATGTCCTGCGCCGCCACTTTCACGTGCAGGGTGCCGTTTCTATCGGCTGCATCGAAGAACCAGCCGTCCAACGCCTTGTCATAGGCGGCGCGGTCGGCGGATGCGGCAAGCAATCGTTCGCCGGCGCGCACGGCGGCCGGTGCCTGGCCGGCCAGCATGCGCAAGGCATAGCCGCGGCGCGTTTCCTGGCCCTGGTACTGGCCATCGACGGCGCCGATATCGACCTGCACGTCGGCGCCCGTCTGGCGCATGCGGATGACTTGCTGGCTGAAGGCGCCGCCCTGGTACTGGCGCGTGCTGCCGTCATCCTCATACAGGGTGTAGTCAGAATCGCCGTGCGGGTACACATCGAGCGTGAGCTGGTCCTTCGGCTTCTGGCCGTCGTACAGCATTTCCGGATACATGGGCAGGATGGCGCCGGCGCGCACGAACACGGGCAGCTTGTCGAGCGTGACCTGCATGTCCAGGTCGCGCCCTTTCGCGTCCGCCGTGGCCTGGCGGCCGTCCCAGTAGTCGTACCACGTCCCCTGCGGCAGGTGGATGCCCTTGCGCCAGCCGCCGCTGACGGCCTGGCTGCGGTAGACGGGCGCCACCAGCACGTCGCGCCCCAGCAGGAACTGGTATTTGTACGCTTCCGTGTAGGCGGCCGGGTCTTGCGGGTAATCCCACATCAGGCCGCGCACCAGCGGCGCGCCCGATTGTTCCGCTTCGCGCACCAGGGTATACATATACGGCGTCAAACGCATCTTGAGCTTCAGATAGCGGCGGTTGATGTCGCGGTAAGGCTGCTCGAACCACCACGGATGCTTGCGTTCGGCCGCGGCCCAGCCGGACATGCCCATCAGGACGGGCGTAAAGCTTTTCCACTGCAAGTCGCGCAGATAGGTTTCCGGGCTGCCGCCGAAGATGGCGTCCACGTCGCCGGACGCATACGCCTGGCCGGACAGGCCCGAGCCGATCAGGGTCGGAATGTGCCAGCGGATGTAATCCCAGCTGGCGCTCTGGTCGCCCGTCCAGGCCACGGCGTAGCGCTGGACGCCGGCCCAGCCCATCACCGTCCACAGAAATGGCCGGCTGTCGGAGTTGTTCAGGATGCCGTCATAGGCCGACTTGTTCGCGTCCATGGCGAACTGATAGCCCTTTCCCGTCCACGCCACGTCCAGCTTTTGCACGCGGCTGCCCGCCTGGCCCACTTCCCAGGCGATCTTGTCGACGCCGTTTTCCGTCCACAGGCCCGTGCGGAAACCATAGCCGGCCAGGCCCTTCACCGTTTCCGGCAAATTCGTGTAGCCGCAGCCATAGCCATCGTTGGGCAGGATCCAGCCGCCCGGCATGTCGTGTTCGCGGTACTGGCGCGCCACCGTTTCCACCACGTCCGGCGTCTTGCCCGTGGGGCCATCCGTCCAGCCCTTGGGCACGGAACCGGGCTTTTTCACGTTGTCGCCATCGTTGTAGCAATCGGCGTCGCCGTATTCCAGCGCCCAGCGGGGCAGCATGCGCGCGCGGCCCGTCAAGTCCGTGTAGCGGGCGACGACGTCGCGCAGATCCTTGCCAACGAAGAAATACGCATCGTAGCGCCCTTCCGCATGCTGCAGCGAGATCTGCTCCTTGTCGCGCAAGTCGTAGTTCCCGTCGGACCAGGTGTTGCGCAGCATGCCCCAGCCCCGCGAACTCATCAGGAATGGCGCGGGGTTCGGCCGGTCGCCCTCTTCCCAGCCGCCCGAATACGACACAGGCACCTGCTTGCCCTTGAATTCGAAGCGGCCATTCTGCTGGCCGCCGCCAAAGTAGCGCTCTCCCGGCAGGCTCGATAACACTTGCACGCCCTGCTTGTCGTCGAGCGACAGCGGCTGCACCTCGCGCCACAACGGCACCGGGTCGCCCTGGCGCAGCAGGGTAAAGCGCAAGGGCTTGCGGTCGATGCGCAGGCTCAGGGCATCGGTGCTGATCAGGATATGCCCGGGCTGTTCATCGATCCGGTACGCCACCTGCGCGGCAGGCTGGCCCACGACGATGGGCGCGGCCTTGTCGCCTGGCCCCGTCAAGCCGGCCTTGCCGCCCGCCTGGATGCGCAGCACGTCCACCTGCGGCAGGCTGATACGCAGCTGCATGCCCGTATCGCTGCGCAGATCCCAACCCAGGGCCTCGCCCTTGGCCACGTCGGCCGCATGCACGGCGGAGAACGACTGCAGATTGCCGATGGTCGCGGCATGCAGTCCGGGGACAGCCAGGGTGGCAAGGGCGGCGAGGACACAGGCGGCAAGGATGCGGCGGGGAAGCGGGAGAGGTTTCATCAGCTGGCTTTCAGAAAATCGAAGTGATGGAAATACTTTAAGAAGAAAAATAAATATCGTCAATCAAAAGAAAGTTTTGACGCCAATTTATTAATAAAATGCCCAGAACCGGCGCATTTTTCTTACGTTTCATCAAAATATCACCACACATACTTTCGTTATCGTCGCATTTCAGCGACAAGCCGCGCGGACACAGGCTTTTGCGCTGCACCGCAGCACGCTTCAGCCCCTTTAAAACGACATTATTTCGCAAGCCACTCAACTATTTACTTTCGTTTTGCTTTCGTATTTGACTTTTCGAAATTTAGTATTTATGCTTTCTCCAACAAACACTTTACTGACCTCTCATGACTACCCTTCTTCAGCGTGACATTCAAACCTGGCGCGACATCGGCGGCCTGCACACGGCCGAGGAAATCGCGCACCAGCCAGCCATCTGGCGCGCGCTGGCCAGCAATTTGCGCAACGAGCAGGCGGCACTGGCCGCCTTCCTCGGCGATGCGCTGTCCAATCCGCAGCAACGCGTCATCCTGACGGGTGCCGGCAGCTCGGCGTATGTAGGCGAAATCGTCGTCGACACCCTGAATGCGGCCTGGCCGGCGCAGATCCGCGCCATCGCCACCACAAGTTTGCTGACGCACCATGAGCTGTACCTGGAAGCGGATGCCCCCACCCTGCTCGTCTCGTTTGCCCGCAGCGGCGACAGCCCGGAAAGCCTGGCTGCCGTGGAACTGCTGCGCCAGGTCGTGCCCGGCGCGCGCTTCCTGAACATCACCTGCAACGCCGACGGCAAGCTGGCGCGCCAGGGCGCCAACGACGGCAATACGTATAACCTGCTGATGCCGGAAGGCAGCTGCGATCGCGGCTTCGCCATGACCAGCAGCTTTAGCAGCATGCTGCTGGCAGCCCTGTCGGTCCTGGGCAAGGACACGGATTTGTCTCGCCTGGTGACCCTGGCGCGGCTGGGCGAACAAGCCTTGCGCGACTGGTCAGCACCCGTGGCGGACCTGGGCTCGACTCCTGTGCAGCGCGTCGTCTACCTGGGCAGCGGCCCGCTGGAGGCGCTGGCCAAGGAAGCGGCATTGAAGATCCTGGAATTGACGGGCGGCCGCGTGATGGCGATGGCGAATACCGCGCTGGGTTTCCGCCACGGCCCGAAATCGGCCGTCACCACGGAGTCGCTGGTGATCCTGCTGCGCAGCAGCAAGCCGCTGGCGCGCCAGTACGAAGACGACCTGTTGAAAGAACTGCAGCGCGACAGCGTGGCGCAGCGCTGCCTGACGGTGGGCGCCGGCGGCGACCTGTCGGCCGATGCGCCGGCCTGGCCCGACGCCTGGCTGGCCCCGCTGTGGCTGCTGATGGCGCAGCAATATGCGCTGCACCAGTCCGCGCTGCTGCAACTGCACCCCGACAATCCATTTGCCGGCGGCATCGTCAACCGTGTCGTGCAGGGCGTCACCATCTATGGCCATGAACAATTCTAATCACACCGCCGGCTACCACGGCATCGACATCGGCGGCAGCAAGATGGAGCTGGTCGCCTTTGCCGACCGCGACGGCGCGCTGACCGAGGTATTCCGCGAACGGGTGGCCACGCCGGGCGACGATTTTGCCGCCTTCGTGCAAGCCATCGTCGACCTGGTGGCGCGCGGCGACGCCGCCCTGGGCACGACGGCGCCCGTCGGCATCGGCCTGCCCGGCGTGATCGACAGCGCCAGCGGCCGGCAACTGAGTTCCAACGTGCCGGCCCTGAACGGCCGCCTGGTGGCGCAAACCCTGCAGCAGGCCTTGCAACGTCCTGTCGCCATCGGCAACGATTGCCAGTGCTTCGCCCTGTCGGAAGCGCAAGGCGGCGCGGCCGACAATGCCGCCAGCATGTTCGGCGCCATCCTCGGCACGGGCGCCGGCGGCGGCTATTGCGTGGGCGGCCAGCTGCTGCGCGGCTTTAACGGCGTGGCCGGCGAATGGGGCCACTGGAGCCTGCCCGCCACCCTGCTGGCGCAGCATGGCTTGATCGATTACCCCTGCCCATGCGGCAAGGCGGGCTGCCTGGAGCGCTATGTCTCCGGCCCCGCCATGCGCAAGCTCCACGCGCACTTTGGCGGCGACGGCGCAGAGCCTTTGGCCATCGTGGCGCGCGCCAACATGGGCGACGCCGTGGCCCAGCGCACGGTGGCAGTGCACCTCGATGTGCTGGGCCACGCGCTGGCCGGCCTGGTGCTGGCCTATGACCCGCACGTCATCGTGCTCGGCGGCGGCCTGTCCAAGCTGCCGCACCTGTACGACAAGCTGCCGGCCGCCGTCAAGCGCCACCTGTTCCCCGGCGTGCACGTGCCGCCGATTCTGCCGCCCCGCTTTGGCGACGCCGGCGGCGCGCGCGGCGCGGCCCTTTTGATACGACAACATACGAAGGCGTCAACATGATGAAGCAAGCGGAAAACCAGACTTTTACCCTGTCGCCCATCCAGCAAGTGATCAAGGCGCACCGCCGCGGCGAGCGCGTGGGACTGTACGCCGTCTGCTGCAGCCACCCGAGCGTGCTGCGCGCCGCCATGCGCGTGGCCAGCGAGTACGACACCGTGCTGCTGGTCGAGGCGACGTCGAACCAGGTCGACCAGTTCGGCGGCTACACGGGCATGACGCCGGCCGTTTTCCGCGACACCATGCTGGCACTGGCCCGCGAACAGGGCTTCCCCGCCAGCCGCCTGGTGCTGGGCGGCGACCATTTGGGCCCGAACGCCTGGCAGCACCTCGATGCGGCCACCGCCATGGACCACGCCGAAACCCTGATCGCCGCGTATGCGTCGGCCGGTTTCCACAAGATCCACCTCGATTGCAGCATGCGCTGCGTTGACGACCCCTTGCAGCTCGACGATGAAACCGTGGCCGCCCGTTCGGCGCGCCTGTGCATCGTCGCCGAAGCGGCGGCCGCCGCCGCCGGCTTCGCGCCGCCCGTCTACGTGATCGGCACGGAAGTGCCGATTCCCGGCGGCGAAGCGTCGCTGGCGCAGGCCGGCGCCGTCACCAGTCCGCAAGCGGCGCGCCGCACCCTCGACGTGCACCGCCGCGCCTTCCTCGAGAACGACCTGCATGGCGCCTGGCGCCGCGTGATCGCCATGGTGGTGCAGCCGGGCGTCGATTTCGACCAGAGCAGCATCCAGCACTACGACGCGGATGCCGCCACCGAGCTGTCGGCCTTTGTCGCCGAGCAGCCTGGCCTCGTGTTCGAAGCCCATTCGACCGACTACCAGCGCGAGTCCGCCCTGCACGCCATGGTGCGCGACCATTTCGCCATCCTGAAAGTGGGGCCTGCCGCCACTTTCGCCCTGCGCGAGGCGCTGTTCGCCCTGTGCCAGATCGAGGAAGAACTGCTGCCGGCGCACGCCACCTCGCAACTGATGCAGGTGCTCGACGACGTGATGGTGGCCAAGCCGAAGAACTGGATCAAGCATTACCTGGGCACGCCGGAAGAGCAGCGCCTGATGCGCCGCTACGGCTTGAGCGACCGTTGCCGCTACTACTGGGGCGAGCCGGAAGTGGTCGCCGCCGTCGGCAAGCTGCTGGCCAACCTGGACGCGGTGGCGATGCCACTGCCACTGCTGAGCCAGCATTTGCCGGAACAGTACCTGGCCGTGGTGCAGGGCAGCCTGCCAGCGCAGGCGCCCGCCTTGATCGAGCACAAGATCGGCAGCTTGCTGGCGCAATATGCGCGCGCCTGCAACCGCAATGCGGCAGTCCCCGCCATTGCCGAAGCGGCAATCTGTTAAGCTCGGTATTTTCATTTTTTACCGAGCCCGCCACCATGCGAAATACCAGCCAACGCCGTGAATCCATCCTCCAAATGCTTGCCCAGCAGGGCTCGGTGCAGGTGACCGATCTGGTGGAAAAACTCGGCGTGTCCGCGGTCACCATCCGCAGCGACCTGAATGCGCTGGAAGCGCAAGGCATGGCCACGCGCAGCCACGGCGGCGCGACCCTGACGCGCACGCCGCCGCCCGAGCACACGATACGCCAGAAGGATGCCATCAACCACGAGCAGAAGGAGCGCATCGGCGCCTATGCGGCGCGGCTGGTGGAACCGGGCGACAACATCATCATCGACTCGGGCACCACCACCATCTCGCTGGCGCGCCATCTGCGCGATGCGACGGGCGTGACGGTGGCCACGAATGGCCTCAACATCGCGTGGGAACTGGCCGATGCGCCCGGCGTGGACCTGATCCTGACGGGCGGCCTGCTGCGCAAGCAATCGCTGTCGATCCAGGGCAGCCAGGCGGAAACCTGCCTGCAGGCGTACAGCTTCGACAAGCTGTTCCTGGGCGTGGACGGCTTCGACCTGCAGTTTGGCGTGACCACCCACCACGAAGCGGAAGCAAGCCTGAACCACAAGATGGTGGAACGGGCCAAGAAAATCATCGTCCTCACGGACGCCTCCAAGTTCGGCCGCGTCAGCCTGCACCGCATCGTGCAGCTGGACCGGGTCGATACCGTCATCACCGATGCCAGCATCAGCCAGGAGTACCGCGAAGGGCTGCAAAAGCTGGGCATCGAACTTTTTATAGCGGAATAACACATGCTGAGCGGCAGAATCCTTACCCCATCTGGCTGGATCACGGGCACCATCACTTTTGACCAGCGCATCGTCCAGATACAGGAAGACCCTGCCGCCGACAGCGCGCTGACGATTTTGCCCGGCTTTATCGACCTGCACGTGCATGGCGCGGCCGGCGTCGACATCATGGAAGGCGGCGATGCGGGCGCCACCGTGGCGCAGGTGCATGCGCGCCACGGCACCACGGCCCTGCTGGGCACCACCCTGACGGCGAAGGAACCGTCGATCCTGCGCGCCCTGCAAGGCCTGGCCGGCGTCATCGCCGTGCGCCCCGCCAACGGCGCGCGCATGCTGGGAGTGCACCTGGAAGGCCCGTTCCTGAACCTGCACCGCCTGGGCGCGCAGCCGCCCGACGTGGTGCAGGCCAGCCTGGCGCTGGTGCAGCGCTTCCACGCCATCGCCCCCATCAAGGTCTTGACCATGGCGCCGGAAATCCCCGGCCACCTGGAACTGATCCCGCAACTGGCGGCGATGGGCATCCGCGTGCAGATCGGCCACAGCGCCGGCACGTATGACGAAGGCGTGGCGGCGCTCAGTGCCGGCGTTGCCGGCTTTACCCACCTGTACAACGGCATGACGGGCATGACGCATTACGACCCGGGCATGGTGGGCGCCGCGCTGGCGCATGCCGAATACGCGGAAATCATCCCCGACCTGCAGCATGTGGCCAAGGGCGCCCTGCGCACGGCCCTGCGCGCCATCCCGCGCCTGTACGGCGTGACGGACGCCACCTCGGCCACCGGCATGCCCGATGGCGAATACGGCCTGGGCACGCAGCGCGTCTACAAATGCCTGGGCTGCGTGCGCCTGGCCACGGGCTCGCTGGCCGGCAGCGTGCTGACCATGGACCAGGCCCTGCGCAATTTCGTCGACCTGGGCCTGGACCTGGCCGACGCCTCGAACCGCCTGTCGCTGTACCCGGCCGACTACCTGGGCGAATCCGAACGGGGCCGCCTGGCGCCGGGCGCCTGGGCCGATATCGTCGTCCTCGATTCCACATTGCAGCCAGTGTCCGTCTTCGTCGAAGGCACGGCCATCGATCTTTCCACCCGCTAGACCACCTCACCCCACCTCAACCCCGTCCCGGAGTTTTCATGCACGACACGTCACACAAGGCCCCCGTGTGGGCCATGCGCTACCTGCTATTTATTGCCGGCATGGGGGGATTGCTGTACGGCATAGACATCGGCATCATCGCCGGCGCCCTGCCCTACCTGGAATCGACGGCTTCGGTGGCCTGGAAACTGACGGCCCAGCAGCTGAGCTTTATCGTCGCCGCCGTGCTGCTGGGTTCCGTCCTGTCGTCGCTGTTTGCCGGCGCCCTGGCCGATCTCCTGGGCCGGCGCTGGGTGATGTTCCTGGCCGGCGCCCTGTTCAGCGCCAGCATCCCGCTGATCGCCCTGGCCGATGGCTACACGCCGCTGCTGCTGGGCCGCCTGCTGCAAGGCATCAGCGGCGGCTTGATCGGCGTCGTCGTGCCCCTGTACCTGGCCGAATGCCTGCCCGCGCAACAGCGGGGACGGGGCGCGGCCCTGTTCCAGCTGCTGCTGACCATCGGCCTGGTGGCGGCAGCCCTGATCGGCCTGCTGCAGGCGCAGACGGTGGAAACGGCCACGCAGGCGGCGCAAGCCCTGCCGGAAGCGGGCCGCATCGCCGCCATCTTCGCGGCCAAGGACCACGCCTGGCGCAGCATCTTCTGGGTCTGCCTGACGCCGGGCCTCGTATTTACCATCGGCGCCCTGCTGCTGGCCGAATCGCCGCGCTGGCTGGCGCAACGGGGCCGCATCGCACAGGCGCGCCAGTCGCTGCTGCGCACGCGCTTGCCAGCCGCCGCCGACATCGAACTGCGCGAGATGCAGGACACGCCGGAGAATACGGCCAAGGCAAGCGGCAAGGCGAAGGATCCGCTGCTGAGCCGCCGCTACGTGCTGCCCTTCCTGCTGGCCTGCCTGATCCTCGCCTGCACGCAAGCGACGGGCATCAATTCCATCCTCGCCTATGTCGTCAATATCCTCAACCAGGCGGGCCTGTCGGGCGCCTCGGCCAATATGGCGGACGTGCTGTTGAAGGTGCTGAATGCCGTGATGACGGTGGTGGCCGTGCTGCTGGTCGACCGCAAGGGCCGCAAATTCCTGCTGATGCTGGGCACGGGCGGCATCGTCGTCTCGCTGCTGGCGGCCGGCCTGCTGTTCCGCGGCGCCGAGGCGCACCTGGCCGACGTGCGCCCCGCCATCGCTGCCCAGGTCCAGAACGACGGCCTGGCCGTGCACCTCGATGCGGCCACCTTGACGGCGCTGGGCGCGGCCGCCGACGGCACGCCGCAGCAGCTGACCATCGCCTACGCCTACGGCCCGTTCACCAACGTGAAAAGCCTGCGCAGCGACGACCCCGTGCTGCGCCAGGTGACGATTGCCCGCGAAGACGCCGTGCAGGCCGACAGCGTGATCGGCGTGTTCTTCCGCAAGCTGCACCTGAACCCGTTCGCCGACCCGGCCGCCGGGCGCGACGCGCCGCTGCGCATCGAGAAGGCCAGCCTGGGGCCCGTGCCCTCGTCCACGCACGGCTGGCTGGTGGCGATCGCCATCTGCGTGTTCGTTTCCAGCTTTGCCGTCGGCCCCGGCGTATGCGTGTGGCTGGCCCTGTCCGAGCTGATGCCGACGCGTATCCGCTCGAACGGCATGAGCATCGCCCTGCTGGTGAACCAGTTCGTCTCGACGGTGATCGCCGCCATCTTCCTCCCCACCGTGGGCTTGCACGGCTATTCGACGCTCTTCTTCTTTGGCGCCGGCTGCACGGTGCTGTACTTCCTGGCGGCCGCGTTTTTGCTGCCGGAGACGAAGGGCAAGACCCTCGAAGAAATTGAAGCGCATTTTTCAAAGTAAACGCAGGTAACCATTTGTAGCAGTCTCCTTTCCAGCCCCGGTTCATCATCCCGGGGCTTTTTTTTGCCTGCCGGACAAGTTTACAGGGCTGGCGCGCACGGCACCGTACGGTTTTCCTTCAAGAATCATGGGCGCGTGGGCTAGAATCTGGCTGCGTCGTGCTACTCACGAGGCGGCAATGGCGCCATGACAAAAACCACCAGGAGACACAGTGAGCTTATTTAGAACCAAGAATTTGGATGACATGATCGCCCACAGCAAGAAGCCAGGAGGACTGGCCAAGGTGCTGGGGCCCTTCGACCTTGTCCTCATGGGCATCGGCGCCATCGTCGGCACGGGCATTTTCGTGCTCACCGGCACGGGCGCGCTGACGGCCGGCCCGGCCCTGTCGCTGTCGTTCGTCGTGGCGGCCGTCGCTTGCTGCTTCGCCGCCCTGTGCTACGCGGAATTCGCCTCCACCGTGCCGGTGGCCGGCTCCATCTACACCTACAGCTATGCCACCCTGGGCGAGCTGGCCGCCTGGATGATAGGCTGGGATTTGCTTCTCGAGTACGGCCTGGCCGCTGCCGCCGTCTCGGTCGGCTGGTCCGGCTACTTCCAGTCGCTGCTGTCGGGCTTTGGCATTACCCTGCCCGTCGCGCTCACCGCCGCGCCGGGCGCGCTGCCGGGCGTGACCACCTTCATCAACCTGCCGGCCCTCGTCATCATGCTCCTGCTGACGGCCATGCTGGGCTGGGGCGTGCGCGAATCGGCGCGCCTGAACAACATCATGGTGGCCATCAAGGTGGGCGTGGTGCTGCTGTTCATCATCTTCGGCGCGCGCCACGTGCAGCCGGCCAACTGGCAGCCCTACATGCCGTTCGGCTACCACGGCATGCTGAGCGCCGCCGCCCTCGTCTTCTTCGCCTTCATCGGCTTTGACGCCGTCACTTCGGCCGCCGAGGAAGTCAAGAAACCGTCGCGCGACCTGCCGATCGGGATCATCGGCTCGCTGGCCGTGTGCGCCGTGCTGTACGTGGTGGTCTCGGCCATCATGACGGGCATCGTGCCATACCAGAAATTCCTCGGCGTCGACCATCCCGTCTCGCTGGCCCTGCAATATGCGGGCGAAAACTGGATCGCCGGCTTCGTCGACCTGGGCGCCATCCTCGGCATGACCACCGTGATCCTGGTGATGGCCTTCGGCCAGACGCGCATCATCTTCGCCATGTCGCGCGACGGCTTGCTGCCCAAGCGCCTGTCGACCGTGCACCCGCGCTTCCACACGCCGTTCTTCGCCACCTGGCTGGTCGGCATCGTGTTTGGCCTGATCGCCGCCGTGATCCCGCTCAACATTCTCGCCGAGCTGATCAACATTGGCACCCTGGCCGCCTTCACCATGGTGTCGGTTGCCGTAGTGGTGCTGCGCAAGCGCCGTCCCGACCTGCCGCGCGCCTTCCGCTGCCCCGGCGTGCCGTACGTGCCGGCGCTGGCCGTGATCCTGTGCGTGGGCCTGATGAGCTTCCTCAGCTGGGTCACCTGGGTGGCCTTCACCATCTGGCTGGTGATCGGCCTGGTCATCTACTTCGGCTACGCGCGCCGCCGTTCGCTGCTGCATCCGCAACAGTAATCGCATCACTGCGCCATCGCAGTAAGATGGCGGTCTCGCAACCGTGCAGGCCGCCATCCATGCAACCTTCCCCCGACCTCATCGCACAGCTGGACCGGAGCACGGACCAGCTCAAGCGCGCGCGCCTGCGCAGCATGCAGTGGCTGGCCGCCGGCTTGCTGCTGCTGGCCGCGCTGGTCTTCGCCGTGGCCCGCTCCCAGCGGGGCGGCCACCCCGCCTGGGGCTATGTGGAGGCATTCGCCGAAGCGGCCATGGTGGGGGCGATCGCCGACTGGTTCGCCGTCGTCGCCCTGTTCCGCCACCCGCTGGGCATCCCCCTGTGGCATACGGCCATCATCCCGAACAGCAAGGCGGACATCGGCCGCAGCCTGGGCGCCTTCGTGGAAAACCATTTCATTACCGAACAAGGCATCGCCGAGCGCATCGTGCAGGCCGACCCCGCCGCGCGCCTGGGCGCCTGGCTCGGTGACGAGACCCACGCGCGGCAACTGGGCTTGGCCGGCGCCGGCGTCGCCAGACAGCTGCTGGCGATGGCCGACCATCAGCAGCTGGGCCGCCTGCTGCGCGAGCAGGCCAGCGGCTACCTGGGACAATTGAATCTGTCGGACGTGGCGGCCGACTGCATCGATGCGCTGATCGCCGACGGCAAGCCGCAGGAACTGCTGGACTTCATGCTCGACCGCAGCGCCGCCTACCTGGACGACGAAGGTCACCACGCCGCCATCGGCGACTTCGTGCTGGGCGCTTTCCAGATCGAGAACGCGCTGGTGAAAAAAGCCGTGAAAGCGTACGAGCCGCGCATGATCGCCTCGCTGCAAAAATTCGCCCTCGCCGTGCGCGTCGATCCGGCCCACCCGCTGCGCCAGCGCATCGCCGGCTGGATCGCCGACAGCGCGCTGCACCTGAAGGCCGACCCGCAGTGGCAGGACACCGTGCGCCGCTACCAGTTGCAGCTGATCGCCAGCGACACGGTGCAAGCCATGCTGGGCGACGTCTGGAACCATATCAGCACGCGCCTGCTGGCCGACCTGCACGCGGACCAGCCCGTGCTGGCGCAAGCCATCGCCAGCCTGGCGCGCAACACGGGCAAGGTGCTGGAGACGGACAAAGCTGCGCGGGCATGGCTGAACGGCTCCATCGTCGCCGGCAGCGGCACGCTGGTGCGCCGCTACCGGGGCGAGGTGGGCGCCTTCATCGCCGCCCGCCTGGACCTGTGGAGCAAGGACGAAATGAGCGAGCGCATCGAACTGGCCATCGGGCGCGACCTGCAATTCATCCGCATCAACGGCACCGTCGTGGGCGGCCTGGCCGGCTTGCTGATTTATTCAGTCAGCCAGGCGTTTTAGTGCCGCTACCAGCGAAGAATATCCCCGCACGGCGCCGCATGCGATGGAAAGTGCGGCAGCACTTCCTGCGCCAGTTCCTGCAGCACCTCCGCGGCCGGGCGCTGGCCATGCTGGATGCCCAGCGCCGCATGGTTGACGCCCGCTTCGCACCATTCCCCCAGCAAGTCGATCAAGCCCCTGCGTCCCGTGCGCAGCACATAGCCGCTGCGCACGGGCGTGCGCGGGTAATCGGGGTCGTCCACCAGGTCCAGCCACTCGTTGCACATGTGCGGCCGGAAGCCGCCATCGGGGATGCACTGGCGCCAGGCGCGGATCTTTTCCGCCAGCCGGCGCGGCCCGTCGGCTGTATCCGTCGCTTCCGGATACGTCAGCCAGCCATCGGCATGGCGCCCGATCCATTCCAGCGGCTGGCCGGAGGAACTGGTGACGATGAGCGGAATGGCGCCGCTGGCGGGCTTGGGCAGCAGTTCCAGGCCCGCCATGCTGCCCAGCGGGCCGTCGATACTGGCCGGATCTGGCTGCAGCAGTTGGCGGAACATGTGCACGGCCTGCGCATAGCGCTCGCCGCGCGTGGCATACGGCACGCCATACGCGGGAAATTCGCTGGCGCGGTCGCCCGACGCCGTGCCCAGCACCAGGCGCCCGCCCGACAGCTGGTCGATGCTGGCGGCCGCCTTGGCCAGGTCGATCGGATGGCGCAGGGTAAAGATGGCGCTGCCCGTGGCCAGCGCCAGCGACTCCGTGCGCGCCGCCAGATACGCCAGGTAGGTCCACGGATCGAACAGCTGGCCCGCATCGCCGAAGCGCGGGTCGGACAGGGGAATGTCGCGCACCCAGGCGGCGGCAAAGCCTTGCCGGTCCATGGCGGCGACCAGGTCGGCCTGGCCGGCCAGTACCCGCATGTCGCCCTGGTAAAAACGCAGGGGCAGATAAATGCCGAGGGTGAGCGCGCCGGGCGCGAACATGCGGCGGTAGCCGCAGTGCTGCGTGAAAGCCTGCGACGAAGCGCCTTCTATGATGTAAATGCTCATGCTGCTCCTTGATAAAGATCAGGCGCCCGTGGCGGGCGCAGGAATGGAGATGCCCAGCTGCACGGCCGGACGGGCCGCCACGCGGGCGTACCAGCTGCCCACGTGCAGCCAGTCATCGAGTTCGAAGCCGACGATGCGGGCGATATGCAGCCAGCCGAAACTGGCGATGTCGGCGATGGAATAAGCGTCGCCGGCCAGGTAGGCGTTATCCGCCAGGCGGCCGTCCATGGCGGCCAGCGCGGCGCTGCACAGCTGGCGAAAATGCGCCGTGGCGGCCGCATTCGCGCGCCCTTCGCCAATCTCGAAATGCACGCGCTGGCCCAGCATCGGCCCCATGCTGGCCGCGTGAAATTGCAGCCAGGTGATGGCGGCCCAGCGCTGCGCGGGTGGCGTCGGCAGCAGCCGCCCCGTCTTCTCGGCCAGGTACAGCAAGATGGCGGCCGACTCGAACACGGTGATGCCCATGTCATGGTCGACCAGCACGGGGATGCGCCCGTGCGGATTGAGGGCCAGGAAAGCGGGCAGCCGGTGTTCGCCCTGCTCGATGCGCACATGGCGCAGCCGGTATGGCAAGCCCAGTTCGGCCAGCGTGATGGTGGCTTTGAAACCGTTGGGCGAGCTGTCGGTGTAGAGTTCGAGCGACCCCGCCGGGGAGGTGATGCTGTGCATGGAGTGTCCTGTCGATATAGTTTTACTGAAGTAAAATAAGCCTTGCAAACACCGCCATCTTCGTTTTTATCCCCGCAGAATGGAAACGATGATTTTTACTGTCTGGCTATAGAAAAACTATATCGATGAAGCATCCTTTACCGCTCCAGGCCCTGCGCGCCTTTGTCGAAGTGGGCCAGCGCGGCAGCATCAAGGCGGCCGCCGAGGCGCTGCACGTGACCTCGGGCGCCGTCAGCCAGCAAATCCGCCTGCTGGAAGAACGGGTTGGCATGCCCTTGTTTACGCGCGAACGCCAGGGCCTGCGCCTGACCGAGGCGGGCGCCAGGGTCCATCCCGCCCTGCTGGGCGCCTTCGCGCAGATCGCCGGTGCCAGCCAGGCGCTGGAAGACATGGGCGCGCGCCAGACGCTCACCGTCAGCACGGTCGCCACCTTTGCCGCCGCGTGGCTGGTGCCGCGCCTGGGCCGCTTCAACCAGCGCCACCCGCAGATCGAGGTGCGCGTGGAAGCCACGTCGGCGCTGGTCGACCTACGCCGCGACCGGGTCGACGTGGCCTTGCGCCACGGCCTGGGCGACTATCCGGGCCTGCAGGTGACGCGATTGATGGCGCCCGTGCTGGTGCCCGTCGCCAGCCCCGCCCTGATGGCGGGCCAGCCGCCCATCGCCACGCCCGGCGATTGCCTGCGCTACCCGCTGCTGCACGATACGGACCGCGCCGACTGGCCATTGTGGTTGGCCGCGCACGGCGCCCCGGACGACGGCACGGATGCGGCGCGGGCGCTGCGCGGCTCGGCCTTCGAAGATGATTTTCTGTTGATACGCGCGGCCGAGGCGGGACAGGGCCTGGCCCTGGTGCCGCAGCTGTATGCGCAGGAGGAGATCGCCGCCGGGCGCCTGGTGCAGGTGCTGGACTTGCCCTGGCCCGCGCGCTTTGCCTACTATCTGGTAACGCGGCCCGACGCGGCAACGCGTCCCGCCGTGCAGGCATTCATGGCATGGATCTGCGAGGAAGCGCAGGCCGCGCGCTGACGCAGTGCGGGCACTGCCAGCGGCGGGCAAGCCGCGTCGGCCACCTTGCAGAGCGCCGCTTATGGAAGTCGGAAATCGCCATCATTTATTCGGGGTTGGCTGGAGCGCCTGGCCGCCGGCCACGCACGACACCACGCCGCACGCGGTGCTGAACGGCGCCGGTACGCCGGCGCGCCCCATGGCGATGCACGTTGCGGCGGGCAGTATGGCCAGCAACAGGGCCAGGTAGCCGATCGCCTTCAGGCGCCGCACGGATGCATTGCCGGCACCCGCGCCTGCCCCGCGTGGATAGCCCTTGCCCGCCTCTTCGCTGCTGCTTGCCGACATTTTCGTATGCATGTCCATCTCCTCCATCCACGGTGACCGGTCTTGCTTCAATACATCTTTCCACATAAATCTATCAAATACAACAAATAAATTCAGGAAAATAAATATTTTTCGTACCCGCCGGCAGGCACAACAATGAATGAAATCCGCCATTCCATAGGTGAATATGGCTCACGACAAGCTTGTCACGCCAGCATGACCCGAACTTGCACGCATCAGAAATTCAATAAAATCATTTAAATCGAAATATTCGTTTCAGTCATTTTTAGTCGAACTGCCACGCAGGCAACAAGCCGCCTGCTGCACGCATCCGGCCAAACTTGATGTAGATCATAATTTTTTGAACAAGCTCTTGCTACCCTGTAAAAAAATGACAGGAGCCCTGGATGAGCAAGATGCAGCCGAGCGACGCGGAACACAACATTGAACATGAGCGCCTGGGCAGCGCCTGGCAAGGCGTGCCGGTGCCCGACTATCCGGAAAGCGCGCCGGACGGCGCCACCCTGGACTTGCTGCTGAACGCGTGGCTGGGCAAGTTCACGGGCGGCATTTCGCCAGCCGCGCTGGGCAACGCCTATGCGGATTGGCTCAGCCACCTGGCGCTGGCGCCGTCGAAGCAGCAAACCCTGCTGCAGGAAGCGTGGAAGAAGATCGGCCGCTGGCAGCAATATGCATGGCAATCGGCGCTGCCGGGCGCAGGCGCGAACCAGCCGTGCATCGCACCGCTGCCGCAGGACCGGCGCTTCGACGACCCGGCCTGGCGGCGCTGGCCCTACGACCTCGTCTACCAGGGCTTCTTGCTGCAGCAGCAATGGTGGCACCGCGCCACCACGGGCGTGCGCGGCGTCTCGCCGCACCACGAGGATGTCGTCACGTTCACCGTGCGCCAGTGGCTCGACATGCTGGCGCCGTCGAACTTCCTGCTGACCAATCCCGTGGTGCAGCAAGCGGCCCTCGAGAGCGGCGGCGCCAGCTTGGCGCGCGGCATGGCCCACGCGGCGGGCGACTGGCAGCGCGCCGCCATGGGAGCGCATGCACCCGATGCGCACCGCTATAACGTGGGCGAGAACGTGGCCGTCACGCCGGGCAAGGTGGTCTACCGCAATGACTTGATCGAGTTGATACAGTACGCGCCCACGACCGCCAGGGTGCATGCGACGCCACTGCTGTTCGTGCCGGCGTGGATCATGAAGTTCTACATTCTCGACCTGTCGCCGCACAATTCGCTGGTGCGCTACCTGGTGGGCCAGGGCCACACGATATTCATGATTTCCTGGAAAAACCCGCTGGAAGAAGACCGCGAGCTGTCGCTGGAAGACTACCGCCAGCTGGGCGTGATGGACGCGCTCGACGCCGTTGCCGACATCACGGGCGCGCCGCAGGTGCACGCGGCCGGCTACTGCCTGGGCGGCACGCTGCTGGCGATTGCCGCCGCGACGATGGCGCGCGACGGCGATGCGCGCCTGGCCAGCCTCACCATGCTGGCCTCGCAGGTAGACTTCAAGGAGCCGGGCGAACTGTCGCTGTTCATCGACGAGAGCCAGGTCAGCTTCCTGGAAGCGGCCATGTGGAAGCAGGGCTACCTCGATACGAAGCAGATGGCGGGCGCCTTCCAGCTGCTGCGCTCGAACGACCTGGTCTGGTCGCGCCGGCTGCGCCATTACTTGCTGGGACAGGACGAGCAGGACAGCGACCTGATGGCCTGGAACGGGGACGCCACGCGCATGCCCTGCCGCATGCATGCGGAATACCTGCGCCGCCTGTTCCTGCACAACGACCTGGCCGAAGGCCGCTACCGCACGGCGGGCCGCCACATCGCCCTGCGCGACATCGATGCCCCCGTCTTTGCCGTCGGCACCCTGACGGACCACGTGGCGCCGTGGCGCTCCGTGTATAAACTGCAGCTGCTGACCGACACCGACGTCACCTTTTTGCTCACTTCGGGCGGCCACAATGCGGGCGTGGTCTCGCCGCCGGGCCAGCCGCGCCGCAGCTACCAGCTGGCCACGCACGGCCACGACGCGCCCTACGTCGACGCGGACAGCTGGCAGCGCGACGTGCCGCACCATGACGGTTCGTGGTGGCCCGCCTGGCAAGCCTGGCTGGCGCAGCGCCCGGGCGCGCCAGTGGCGCCGCCGGCCATGGGGCCTGACCTGGGCGACGCGCCGGGCAGCTACGTGCTGCAGACCTGATAACCGACAACCGAGGAAAACGCCATGCCCTACACTACCCTGCTGGTCCACGTCGACAATTCCCGCCACTGCGCCCAGCGCATCCGCCTGGCCGTGCGCCTGGCCATCGCCGAAGGGGCGCACCTGATCGGCTCGGCCATGAGCGGCATCTCGCGCTATGCGTATGGCGGCGGCGTCAACGCGCTGCAGTTTGCGCCGGCGCAGATGCAGGCGCTGCGCACCCAGGCCAGCGAAGCCCTGCACGACTTCGAGCGCATCGCCCGCGAGGAAGGCCTGGGCAGCTACGAAACACGCTTCGTCGACGACGACGCGCAAGGCGCGCTGCTGCTGCAGGCGCGCTATTGCGACCTGCTGATCCTGGGCCAGACGGACGCGCAGGATACGCCGTCGCGCGTCATCGCCGGCACGGCCGAATACCTGATGCTCCATTGCGGCCGGCCCGTGCTGATGGTGCCGCATGCGCCAGCGGGCGCGCTGCCGGACAGCGCCCGGCATCCGCTGCTGGCCTGGAACGGCAGCGCCGAAGCCCTGCGCGCCATCACCGATGCGCTGCCGCTGCTGCAAGGGGCGCGGCAAGTCACCCTGGCCGTCGTCAATTCGCACGCCCAACCGGCCGCGCATGGCGAGCAGCCGGGCGCCGACCTGGCCCTGTACTTGGCGCGGCACGGCGTCAACGTCGAAGTGCTGCAGCACGATACGCCGCCGGGCCAGGACGTGGGCACGGCCCTGCTGGCCATGGCCGCGCAGCGGCGCTGCGACCTGGTCGTGATGGGCTGCTACGGCCACATGCGCCTGCGCGAAGCGCTGCTGGGCGGCGTCACGCGCACGGTGCTGCAAGAGACGACGTTGCCGGTGCTGGTGTCGCACTAGCGCGGCCGGCGGGTCCTTCAGCCTTCCTTCACCCGCCCCTCATCCGCGCTTCATGCGCGGCGGCGACACTGCTCATGCCCTTACCCACACCAGGAGTACAGCATGAGCAAGACACCCGGCGCCCCCGCGCATTTCCACGCCCGCAGGCACTTTCTGTTGGGGATGACGGCGCTGGCCGGCCTGGCCGCCTGCGGCGGCAATTCGCTGCCCCGCGCATCCGGCGTGACGGACCGGCAGATCGGCGTCGCCGCCGGCGTCAGCCTGCACGTGCGCGACTGGCCCGCGGCGCCAGGCGTCGCCAGCGGCGACGTGATCGTGCTGCTGGCCGGCCTGGGCGCCAATGCGCACGCCTTCGACAGCCTGGCGCCCGCGCTGGCGCGCCGACACCGCGTGCTGGCCATCACGCGGCGCGGCTACGGTGCATCGAGCAAGCCGACACCCGCCGGCGACGCCAGCTACTCTCCCACCACCCTGGCGGCCGACCTGCTGGCCGTGCTGGACGCACTGAAGGTTCAACGCATCATCCTGGCCGGCCACTCCATCGCCGGCAACGAGCTGACCCTGTTCGCCGGCAGCCACCCGCAACGCGTGCGGGGACTCGCCTACCTGGACACGACCTTCGATTACCTGGCCAGCGGCGGCTATGAGGAACCCCAGCCCACGCCCTTCGACGAACCGGCGCCTGGCCCGGCCGACCTGGCATCGGTGGCCGCCTCGATCGCCTATGCCAGACGGATCAACAAGCAATGGTGGCCCGCGCTGGAAGCGAACTGGCGCGACGCCCTGGACGTGCTGCCCGGCGGCGCCGTGCGGCCGAATACCCCGCCCGCCATCGCCACGGCCATGGACATGGCGGCGCACAATTTTTCGCCCGACTACCGCCGCGTGCGCGCGCCGGCGCTGGTCATCACCGTCGATCCCGGCACCTTGCGCAACCTGTTTCCGTGGCTGCTGCAGGCCGATCCCGCCACCCGGGCCGACGCGCAGGCGCTGCTGGAATTTATCCAGCCGCTGCGCCTGGCCGACGGCGAGCGCCTGGCCGCCGCCCTGCCCGGCAGCAGCCACCTGGTGATACGCAACGGCTTCCACAGCGATTTCTTCATCGAATACGAGAGCACGGTGGTCGGCGCCATCGAGGCCATGCGCTGGGAAGGTCTACAATGAGCGTGCAATTGCCCGCCGCACCGTGAGCAGTCGATCCCGGCGCGGTCTTCGCCGTTTCCCTTGTCCCTAGGAGCATCCGCATGAGCAAGCAAGCCACGATCGTCCTCGTCCACGGTTTCTGGGGCGGCGCCGCCCACTGGAGCCGCGTCATTGTCGAATTGCGGCGCCAGGGCCACACGGCCATCCGCGCCGTCGAACTGCCGTTGACGTCGCTGGCCGACGACGCCGAGCGCACGCGCAAGATGGTGGCGCAGGTCGATGGTCCGGTATTGCTGGTGGGACACTCCTACGGCGGCGCCGTCATCAGCGTGGCCGGCAATGCGCCGAATGTGGCGGGCCTCGTGTACATCGCCGCCTTCGCACCCGACGCGGGCGAAAGCCCGGGCAGCATCACGCAGGAGCACCCGCCGCTGGGCGCGGCCAATCTGGAAGGCGACAGCGACGGCTATCTGTGGGTCAAGCCCGAGCAATACCATGACAGCTTTTGCCAGGACCTCGATGCGGAAGAAGGCGCCGTGCTGGGCGTGGTGCAGAAGGCGCCGCTGGCCAGCACTTTCGGCGACACCGTCAGCGACCCGGCCTGGAAGCATAAACCCAGCTGGTACCAGGTTTCCACTGCCGACCGCATGATTTCCCCCGTCAACCAGGAGCGCATGGCGGCGCGCCTGCAGGCGAGAAAGGTCATCACGCTCAACGCCAGCCACGCCTCGCTGGCCTCGCGCCCCGTGGAAGTGGCGGCGCTGATCCTGGAGGCGGCGGGCGCGCTGGCCGCAGCGTAAGCCTGCTGGCTACAGCCAGCCTTCGCGCTTCAGGCGCCGGTGCAGCCACCAGCAGCCGGCGATGATGACGACGATCACGGCCGGATAGCTGCCGCGCCACTTCAGTTCCGGCATGAACTCGAAGTTCATGCCGTACAGGCTGAAGACCATGGTGGGCACGGCCAGGATGGCGGCCCAGGCGGCCAGCCGCTTGACGACCTCGTTCTGGCGGATGGAAATCTGCCCCAGCGCCACCTGCATGGCCGAGTTGACCAGTTCGCGCATCTGCCCCGCCGTGTGCGTGACCCGTTTCACGTGGTCGAGAATGTCGCGGTAATAGATGCGGTTTTCCTTGGGCACGATGTCGCCATGGAAGCGGATCAGCTGCGTGCAGATTTCATGCAGCGGGTTGACGGCCGCATCGAGCTTCAGCAGTTCCGTCTTGAGCTGGTAGAAATCCTGCAGCTTGTCTTCGGACAGGCTGGGCTTGAACAGCGCCAGCTCATATTGCTGGAACTTCGCCTGCAAATGGTCGATGCAGGGCTGGTACTGGTCGACGATGAAATCGATGATGGAATACAGCACGTAGCCGGGGCCGCTGGCCAGCTTTTCCGGCACGCTTTCCTTGCGCTCGCGCAACTTCGCATAGCCGGCCGAGGCGCCATGGCGCACCGTGATAATGAAGCGGCAGCCGAGGAAGACGTGGGTTTCGCCATAGACGATGGCTTCGCCGTCCAGGGTTGCCGTGTGCAGCACCATGAACAGGGTGTCGCCGTACTCTTCCAGCTTGGGCCGCTCATGCGCCCCTTCCGCATCCTCGACGGCCAGTTCGTGCAAGCCGAAGGCCGATTGCAGCGCCTGCATGGCGGCCGTATCGGGACCGGCCAGGCCGATCCAGACAAAACAGGCGGGGTCGTCGAGAAAGTCACCCACCTTGTCGATATCGAAGTGCGCGATCTTCTTGCCATCGCGATAGGCTTCGCAATTGACGACGGCGGCGTGGCGGCTCAAATCCATGTTCATGTCCAAAAATAAAAGATAGTTGCAGCTTAATGCAAGCATAGTTATCGCTCTGTTAAGCATTTCACGGCGCAACAAGGCGCACAGGCATAGTATGGAGGAAACTTACCAAAAGGAACGCACCTTGCCCAGATTGCCCAAGCCCGACCAACGCCGCCAGCTGCTGCTGGACCGGCGCGATGAGAAAATGGCCCGTTCGCCGCACGCCTACGTGCGCGGCAATACGGCGCAGTATTACGCATGGCTGCAGGCGCAGCCGGGCCACAGCTTGCCGGAAGGGCCGCCCATCTGGATCTGCGGCGACTGCCACCTGGGCAACCTGGGACCGCTGGCCGGTGCCGACGGCAGCGTGGAAATGCAGATCCGCGACTTCGACCAGAGCGTGATCGGCAATCCCGCGCACGACCTGGTGCGTCTGGCCCTGTCGCTGGCGACGGCCGCGCGCGGTTCTTCGCTGCCCGGCGTGGTCACGGCCAGCATGCTGCAGCACATGCTCGACGGCTATGCCTTTGCCTTCCTGCCCGGCGAACTGCAGCTGGCCTGGCCCCGCCCCGCCGTCGTGCGCACGGCCCTGCGCGGCGCAGCGCAGCGCTCGTGGAAGGAGCTGGCCGAGGAACGCTTCCTGGAAACCCGGCCCGTCATCCCCATGGGGCGCAACTTCTGGCCCATTTCCAGGGAAGAAAAGCAAGCCATCGCCGCCCTGTGCGCGTCGTCGGACCTGCGCGCCCTGGTGACGCGCCTGAAGTCGCGCGGCAAGAAAGTCAAGCTGGACGTCATCGACGCGGCCTACTGGGTCAAGGGCTGCAGTTCGCTGGGCCTGCTGCGCTACGCCGTGCTGCTGGGCCTGGGCGACGGCGAATACTGCCTGATCGACATCAAGGAAGCCGTGCAAGCCACCTCCGTGCGCTATGCGGATGCCAGCATGCCGCGCGACAACGCCAAGCGCGTCGTGGCCGGTGCGCGCCACCTGTCGCCCGCGCTGGGCGAACGCACCATGCCGCAGCGCTTCCTGGGGCGCGGCATCTTCGTGCGCGAACTGCTGCCGCAGGACCTGAAGCTGGAAATCGACGCACTGAGCGTGGAGGACGCGGCCAGCACGGCCAGCTACCTCGCGTATGTCGTCGGCTGCGCGCACGCGCGGCAGATGGACTGGTCCACGGGCATGCACTGGATCAGGCAGCTGCACATGGAGCGCAACGACAGCAGCCCGATTCCCCCGTGGCTGTGGAACAGCGTGCTGCAGCTGATCGCCAGCCACGAGACGGGCTACCTGGAACATTGCCGCAGCTATGCGCAGCGGCGCCAGGCAAGTCAGCCTGCGCATTGACATTCAGGCACGCCAAGGTAAAATGAGAACCATTCGCATTTAAGAAGGGCCTGCATGCGCCAGCGCCAGCGGCACGGGGACTTCAGCGCCAAACCTGGAGTGTGCCGTGACGTATGCCGTATCCCCTGCCGCCGATTCCCAAGGCCCATATTCATTGAGCCAGCTGTATGGCCAGCACCATCCGTGGCTGCTGCGCTGGCTGCACGGCAAGCTGTCGTGCACCGACCACGCGGCCGACCTGGCGCAGGATACCTTTGTGAAACTGCTGGCCACGCCCGGCGAGCGCGCCGTCCCCCTGCGCGCGCCGCGCGCCTACCTGACCACCGTGGCGCGGCGCCTGCTGATCGACCATTACCGCCGCCAGTCGCTGGAACAGGCCTGGCTGGCCACCCTGGCGCAACTGCCCGCGCCCGTCACGCCGTCGGCCGAGGAGCGCTTGCTGATCCTGGAAACCCTGCACCAGATCGATGCCATGCTCGATGGCCTGGGCGCGAAGGTGCGCACGGCGTTCCTGCTGTCGCAGCTCGAAGGCATGGCGTATGCCGACATCGCCGCGCGCCTGAAGGTGAGCGAGCGCACCGTCAAGCGCTACATGGTGCAGGCGCTGGCGCAATGCATCCTGCTGCTGGCATGAACACCACCATCGATACGCGCACCGCGCAGGAAGCGGCGCACTGGATGATGCGGCTGCAAGGCGGCGAACTGGATGACGCCGCGCAACAGGCGCTGAGCCGCTGGCGCGCCCGCCATCCGCGCAATGAAGCGGCCTGGCAGCGGGCCGAGCAGGTGTGCCGCACCTTCGGCATGCTGCCGGCGCCGCTGGCCATGCCGTTGTCCAGGCAAGTGCTGGACCGGCCGGCCGGCGCCCGGCGCCGCGCGGCCCTGAAAACCCTGGCCGTGCTGATCGTCGCCGGACCCGCCGGCTGGGCCATGCTGCGCGTGGCGCCATGGCCCGCATGGACGGCCGACCTGCGCACGGCAACAGGCGAAATCCGTCATCTGCGCCTGGCTGACGGCAGCCGCCTGAGCCTGAACACGGCCAGCGCCGCCGACATCGTTTTCAGCGACGCGCTGCGCCTGGTCCGGCTGCGCGACGGCGAACTGCACGTGGCGACCAGCCCCGATCCCCGCGGGCGTCCGTTCATCGTACGCACCAGCAACGGCAGCATCCGCGCCCTCGGCACGCGCTTCACGGTGCGCCAGGACGACAGCTTGCTGGGTGCGCGCACCCATGTGGCCGTCACGCAGGGCGCCGTCGAGCTGCGGCCCGCCGACGGCCGCCCCGTCATCGTGCAGGCCGGCTGGCAAGCCAGCTTCGACGCAGCGGCGGCCAGCACGCCACAGCCGCTGGCGCCCCATGCGGACGCCTGGACCAGGGGATTGCTGTATGCGGACGACACCCCGCTGACCCAGGTGCTGGCACAGCTGGCCCGTTACCGCCACGGCGTGGTGCGCTGCGATCCGGCCGTGGCGCAGCTGCGCGTGTCGGGCGTGTACCAGCTGCATGATACGGATCAATTATTGTCATTATTACAGGCATCGCTGCCCATCCGCGTGCGGCGCCACGGCCGTTTCTGGATTTCCGTCGGGCCGGCATAAAAATTTCTGAGAAGAATGTCCAACGGAATGTCCCTTTCGCGCATGTGCCCCGTCAATCCAGGCAGGACCAACACATGAACGAAGGGAAACAAGCAATGAAGCAATACCGCAATACCAGCATGACCCTGGCCCTGGTGGGCAGCCTGGCCCTGGCGCCGCTCGCGCACGCGCAGCAACAGCGCCAGGATGCGCCCGCGCGCCACTACCAGGTGGCGCCCGGCCCCCTGGGCACGGCCCTGTCCGCCTTTGCAGCCGATGCGGGGGTCAGCATTTCCGGCGCCGCCAGCCTGTACGCGGGCTTGAGCAGCCGCGGCTTGAACGGCAATTACCAGGTGGCAGACGGCTTTGCCCGCCTGCTCGATGGCAGCGGCCTCATTGCCATCGACCAGGGCGGCGGCAACTACGCCGTGCGGCTGCTGCCCTCGGCCGCCGACGCTGCCACCCTGCCCGGCATCGCCGTGCGCGCCACCGCCGAGCGCAGCACCAGCACGGAAGGCACGGGCTCGTACACGACGCCGGCCACGGCCAGCGCCACGGGCCTGGTGCTGTCGCTGCGCGACACGCCGCAATCGGTCAGCGTCATCACGCGCCAGCGCATGGATGACCAGGACTTGCTGACGGTGCGCGACGTGCTGCGCAACACGCCCGGCATCGCCGTCAACCAGTTCGACACGGAACGCAGCACGTTTTCCGCGCGCGGCTTCGACGTCGACAATTTCCAGTACGACGGCGTGCCGACCACGTACAAGGTGCAGTATTCGGGCGGCGAGTCGGAAATGGATTCGCTGATCTACGACCGCGTGGAAGTGACGCGGGGCGCCACGGGCTTGCTGACGGGCGCAGGCTACCCGTCCGCCTCGATCAACCTGGTGCGCAAGCGGGCCAGCGCCAGGCAATTCGAGGGCCAGCTGTCGCTGGCGGCCGGGTCGTGGAGCGATTACCGGAGCACGGCCGACCTGGCCGCGCCGCTGAACGCGGACGGCTCCGTGCGCGGCAGGGTCGCTGGGGCCTGGCAAGACCGCAAGTCGTTTACGAATGGCTATTCGAACCAGCGCCAGCTCTTCTACGCCACCATCGAGGCGGACCTGGCGCCCGGCACCGTGGCCACGCTGGCGGCCAGCTACCAGAAGAACGACCCGAAAGGCAGCAACTGGGGCGGCTTCCCCCTGTGGTACAGCGACGGCTCGCGCACCGATTTCGACCGCTCCGTCACCACGGCGCCCCGCTGGGCCGCCTGGGCCACGCAGCAGACGAATGTGCACGCCACCGTGGAGCACGCGCTGGGCCGGGGCTGGAAGGCGCAGGCGCAAGCCATGTACAGCAGGCATACGGAAGACACGCCGCTGGTATTCCTGGCCGAACGGCCCGACCGCATCACGGGCCTGGGCATGCTGGGCTACCCGAACCGCTACATCGGCGCGCGCGACCAGAGCAGCGCCGACGTGAAGCTGTCCGGGCCATTCAGCGTGGGTGGACGCGAGCATGAAGTCATCGTGGGCGCCAACTACACGCTGCAGCATGCCGAATTCAAGGTCAAGGAAGCGCTCGACCCTGAACCGATCGGCAACTTCCTCGCCTGGGACGGCAGCTACCCGCAACCGGCCTGGGGCGAGCCCGTGCTGTCGGAACAATACACGACCAAACAATATGGCGCGTATGGCGCGGCGCGCCTGAATCTTGCCGACCACACCAAATTGATACTCGGCGGGCGCTTGAGCCGCTGGGACAAGGACCGCATCGGCTTTGACGGCAGCGCCCGCTTTGCCTTCGCCAAGAGCAAGTTCGTGCCGTATGCGGGCGTGGTGGTGGACTTGAACGAGACGTATTCGGCGTATGCCAGCTACACGGACATCTTCCGCCCGCAGGAAAACCAGGACCGCACGGGCGCCTGGCTGGACCCGTTGACGGGCCAAAGCATGGAAGTGGGATTGAAGGGCGAACTGGCCGGGGGCCGGGCCAACGCTGCCATCGGCCTCTTCGAGATCAAGCAGGACAAGCTGGCCCAGCCGGACGGCGCCCACCGCGTGCCCGGCACCACCACGCAAGCCTACTATGCGGCGCGCGGCGCCACCAGCCGCGGCATCGAGGGGGAACTGTCGGGCCGCCTGGCGCCGGGCTGGAACGTGACGGCCAGCGCCAGCCACTTCCGCGCCAAAGACCGCGAGCAGCAGGACATCAACAGCCTCTCGCCCCGCTCGACGGCGCGCCTGTTCACCACCTGGAAAATGCGTCCCGACCTCACCGTGGGCGGCGGCGTCAACTGGCAAAGCAAGTTCTACTTTGACGACGAAGGGCCGAACGGCAAGGAAAGAGTGACGCAGCCAGCCTACAGCACGGTCAGCCTGATGGCCACGTACCAGCTGTCGCGCCAGCTGACGGCCCAGCTGAACGTGGAAAACGCGCTGGACAAGACGTACATCAACATCAATACCTACGCGCAAGGCACGTACGGCATGCCGCGCAGCGTGCGGGGCACCCTGACGTACCGCTTCTGATGCATGTGCAAGCCGGGCGGCATGCGCCCGGCTTGCATGGTTTCATCATCAATAGCGGTAATTCAGGCTCAGCATGGCATTGCGGGGATCGCCGTAACTGACGCGGCGGCCCGTGCTGATGCCGTAGTAATAACGGTCGGTCAGGTTGTTGAGGTTGAACGACAGGGCCAGCCGGTCGGAGATCTGGTAGCGGGCCATGGCATCGAAGACGGCGTAGGAACCCTGGTGCACGGTGGTGGTGCCGCCGAGCACGGCCCGGGTTTGCTGCCAGGTGTGCGATTGCCAGCGGGCGCCGCCGCCCAGCGTCAGGCGCGGCATCGGCTGCCAGGTGCTGTACAGGCTCAGCTGGTCTTCCGGCGCGAGCGTGTTGACCTTGCCGCCCGCATCGCGCGCGATCTTGTGCGTGTAGCCGGCCTGCAATTGCCAGCCAGGCATGAGCTGGCCCGACACTTCCAGTTCCACGCCGCGCGAGCGCACGCCGTCGATGGCGCGGTAGGCATCCATGCCCGTCACCTTGTTGACCTCGTCAACGTATTCCGCGTAGTTATCCTGGCGCACCTCGAAGGCGGCCGCGCTGGCGTTCAGGCGCCCGTTCAGGAACACGCCCTTCACGCCGGCCTCGATATTCTTGCCCAGCACGGGGTCCAGCGTCTTGTTGTTCACGTCGCGGCTGTTTTGCGGGCTGAAGATGTCGCTGTAGCTGGCAAACGCCGTCAGATCCGGCGCGAAGTCCCAGGTCAGGCCCGCATATGGCGTGAAGATCGACGATTCGTCGATGCCGGCCGTGGGATTTTCATACGAGGACAGGCGGCCACCGAGGATCACGTGCACGCCGCGCGGCAGCGAGAAGCGGCCCGTCGCATACACGGCCTTCTGGCGGATGACTTCGCGCGCCGTGTCCAGTTCCCACTGCGGCTCCGGCACCTCGCCCCGGTAGGTATGGATATTGCCGACCTTGATGAAGGAATACGGGCTGAAGACGTCATCCGACTGCTTGCGGTAGGCGTTCGCGCCCACCACCAGCTCATGCGTGCGGCCCAGCAAGGTGAACGGGCCCTTGGCGTACACGTCCAGGCCATTGCTGGTGGCGTCGCTGTTGTACTGGCGCGCCGTGACGGAGGTGCCGCTGCCATCCGCCTTCGGGAAGCCGTCGAGGTAGGCGACGGGCGCGTACAGGGCGTTGGCCTGGTGGATCAGGCGCAGATTGGCCATCCAGCCATTCTCGAACGTGTGCTCGAGCGAGGCGAAGACGGATTTGGCTTCCGTCTGCTGCGTGCTCCAGGTGGGCGCGCCATTGAACGAGCGGGGCATGGTGAAACGCTTGCCGTCCGCGTCGAACAGCGGTGCGCCGCCCCAGTCGCTATTGCGCGGCACCGTGTGCTGGTAGTCGGCGCCCACGGTCAGCAAGGTGTGCGGCGACAGGTCCGCTTCCACGGTGCCATACGCCAGTTCCGAGCGGCGCTGGTAGCGGTCGACAAATGAATGCTTGTCCTGGTAGGACGCCACGGCGCGCGCGCGCACGCTGCCGCTGTCGTTCAGGGGGCCGGCCACGTCCATCATGCCGCGGTAGTTGCTCCACGACCCCACCGACAAATCGGCCAGCGCGCGCAATTCGCGCGTGGGTTTCTTGCGGATCAGGTTGACAGTGGCGCCCGGCGTGCCGGCGCCGCTCATCAGCGCATTCGCGCCTTTCAGCACCTCGACCCGGTCGTACAAATCCATGTTGGCCAGCGACTCGCCCAGGTTCAAGGACGCGTCGCGCGTCCACGGCAAGCCGTCATAGCTGAAATTGTCGAGCGAAAAACCGCGCGCATAATAGATCGTGCGCTCGCTGTCGATGTGCTGCACGTACACGCCCGGTGTGTGGCTGAGCACTTCACTCAGCTGCACCAGGCCGAAATCGTCCATCTGCTGGCGCGTGACGACGCTGACCGCGTGCGGCGTTTCGCGCGGCGACAGCACCAGGCGGTTGGCCGTGCTGACGGCGCCCGTCGTGTACGAACCCGTGTCTTCCGTCACCTGGCCCAGGTAATTGGTGGTGATGAGCACTTCCGGCATGGTCGCTTCCGGCTGGACGGCGGAAGCTTGTGGCGCGGCTGCCTGTACCGTATAGACGCCGCTACCGGTCTTGAGCAAGGCCAGCGGCGTGCCCTGCAAGGCGCGGCGCAAGGCTTGCTCCGGCGTGAAATCGCCCTGCACGTGAGTGCTGCTGACGCCGCGCGCCAGGTCCGCATCGATGGAAATGCGCACGCCGCCACGGCTGGCAATGGCGATCAGGCCGGCGTTCAGCGGCTGGACAGGCACGTCATAGCGCACGGTGGCTGGCGTGGTCTGTGCCGAGGGCGTTTGCGCCAGCACGGTGGGCGCGGCGCAGGAAAGTAACATTACAGCCAGGGGGATCTGGCGCATCAACAATGGTGGCATGCTGGGACTCTATCTTGGTGGTGAAGGAAAAGTGGGGCTACACCAGGTATGAGTCGCGGCGCGCCAAAAGTGACAGTGCTGGCGCAAAAATATTTCAGCTTTGTTTCACATCAATGCCGGACCACCAGCCGCCGGGGCCCTGGCGCAAGGTCACGGGCAGGGTTTCGGCCAGCGCCAGCAAGGCGGCCCCGCTGTCGTCGAGCGAGTAATTGCCCGACACGCGCAGCGCGGCGGCCGCCGGCGTGATGTCGATGTAGCCGTGACGGTAGGGACGCAAGGCGGCCACCAGTTCGCCCAGCGGCTGGTCGACGGCCAGCAGCATGCCCTGCTCCCACGCCGTCGCCTGCCCTGCCGCCAAGCCCGGCAGCAAAGTCAGGCGGTCCTCGTCAAAGCGCGCCGCCTGGCCTTGGCGCAGCACGCGCGCCAGCCCTTTGCCGGCGGGACGCACTTCCAGCTCGCCGTGCACGGCCAGCGCCACGGTGCCACGCTCTTCGCGCCGCAGCATCAGTGCGCCGCCCTGCGCCGTCACCGTGCCGTGCGGACTGCGCAGCAGGAACGGCGTGTCGGGCACTTGCGCCACGCGCGCCAGCAGCTGGCCCTGGCGCAGGGTGACTTGCCGGTGTTCATGGCGGATATCCGTGTCGGCCGAGGAACGGGCGTCGAGGGTCAGCACGCTGCCGTCGGCCAGCGCAAAGCGGGCGCGCCTGGCCGTGGCCGTGTGCAGGTCCGCGCTCCAGTCCGGCAAGAAGGGGCTGCCGCGCAGCAGCCAGGCGCCGCCGAAGGCCGCGCCCGCCAGGCACAGGGCGCCCTGCAGCAGCTGGCGCCGCTTGCTGTCGTGTTGCGCTGCGCGCGCCAGGGTCTGCCCGACGGTCCCCGCGCCGCCCGCCGCCTGCAGCGGGCCGACGCTGTGCTCGACGGCTAGTCCCAGGGTGCGCCACGCGGCCGCATGGCGCGCATCGGCGGCCAGCCAGCGCTCGAAGGCCTGCTGCTGGCCCGCATCCGCCTCGCCCGAGCTGAGTTCGACCAGCCAGCCGATGGCGGCGTCCTGCACGGATGGCGACATGCTCATGCCGCGTCCGCCGCGGCCAGGCAGCAGCGCAAGCCTTGCGCCATGTACTGGCGCACCATGCTGGCCGACACGCCCAGTTCAACGGCGATCTGCGCATATGTCAGGCCGTCGAGCTGGCTCATCAGAAAAGCGCTGCGCGCCTTGACGGACAGTGTATCGAGCGCGCGCGACAGGCGCTCCAGCGCTTCGAGCAGCACGGCGCGCTCTTCCGGCGACGGCTGGACGGCGTCCGGCAGCTGCGCCAGGGTGTCGATGTACGCCTGCTCGATGTCGCGCCGCCGCCACTGCTGCAGCAAGATGCTTTTCGCCACCGTCGTGAGATACGCGCGCGGCTCGCGGATGGCGGCCAGCCTCCCCGCATGCAATACGCGCAGAAATGTTTCAGAAGTGACATCTTCCGCCTCGGCCCGGTTACGCAGGCGCAACAGCAGACGCTGCAGCAGCCAGCCCTGGTGGCCCGTGAACAGGCTGGCGGCCAGGGTCGTGTCATTCGAGGGGAAAGGCAAGGCAGACAAGAGCGGATCCGGCGACTTTAATGATAATGATTCTCATTATATTGCAGAGGCCGGAGGATGTCGCGCAATTTTGCTATGCGTATTGACCTGCCATGCCGCCAGCTGCGCCTATTCCAGCTTGAACAGGACATTCACGCTCTTTTCCAATGCGATGCTGCCTGGTGCGCGGACGGCCGACGAAGGCTCCGTGGGAGGAATAAAGGGCGGCGGCACGAAACCCTCATTGCCGGAACGCATCAGCGCGCGTTCGATCGATTGAAACGACACTTCCGATATGGCCATGACGGACGCGATCTTCCGGTTGAACGATTTGGCAATGCGCGCCGCCTTCGTCTCCGCATCCCTGGCAGCCTTCAAGTCCAGTTCGGCGACCAGCGCGTCGTGCGCGCTGGTCTTGAATTCCGTATCCATCCGGGTGATATTTTTCATGGCGGCCAGCTCCGACACCAGTGGCGTCCATGCCGCCAGATCCCGGACCCAGACGCGCAGGTTGCGGTTGATGACATACATGGGCGGCGAATCGCGTTTTTCCCTGCCGGAATAATCGAGCGTGCGCATGATTTCGGAGGACTGGATATCCGCTTGCGCAATTTTCACCTTGCCCAGCAACTGGAAGACCTCCGCGGCACCAGCATTGACCACGCCCAGCGTCTTTGCCGCATCGGCGCCCCGGCTGGCAACGGTGATCTCCATGACGGCCATGTCCGGCGGCACTTCCACCTGGGCCGTCCCGGTCTGGAAGATGAAGGGGTAATCGGGCAAGGACGAGGCCTGGGCGGCCATATTCAAGTTAAACAGACCCACCACCAGCAACACTGTGCGCTTCATGCCTCTCCCATACGATCGAATAATGTTTCGACAATATAGCAGTGCAGATACAAAAAACCAATAGCCCGCCCCGTTCAGGCAATACGGGCCGATTCCGGCAACTTCGCCAGCAGCTTGTCCAGGGTCACCGGGTAGTCGCGCACGCGCACGCCGGTGGCGTTGTAGACGGCATTGGCGATGGCCGCCGCCACGCCGCAGATGCCCAGCTCGCCCACGCCCTTGGCTTTCATGGGCGAGGACATGGGGTCCGTTTCATCGAGAAAGATGACGTCCTGGTGCGGGATGTCGGCGTGCACCGGCACTTCATAGCCGGCCAGGTCGTGGTTGACGAAAAAGCCGCGGCGCTGGTCGACCACCAGTTCTTCCATCAGGGCCGCCCCCACGCCCATGGTCATGGCGCCGATCACCTGGCTGCGCGCCGCTTTCGGATTCAGGATGCGGCCGGCCGCGCAGACGGCCAGCATACGGCGCACGCGCACTTCGCCCGTGTCGCCGTCCACCCCCACTTCGACGAAATGCGCGCCAAACGTGGATTGCTGGAATTTCTTGTCGAGGTCGCCGTATTCCATATGGTCTTCCGCGACGACGTCGCCATGAAAGGCAGCGGCCGCCAGCGGCACGCTGCGCTCGCCCTGGCTCACCTGGCCGTCGGAAAAGCGCGCTTCCTTCTCGTCGAAACCCAGCTTGCCGGCGATGGCCTGGCGCAGGCGCACGCAGGCCGCGTAGACGCCGGCCGTGGAACTGTTGCCGCCCCACTGCCCGCCCGAACCGGCCGACACGGGAAAATCCGAGTCGCCCAGGCGCACGACGACGCGGTTCAAGGTCACGCCCAGCATTTCCGCCGCCGTCTGCGCGATGATGGTATAGCTGCCCGTGCCGATATCCGTCATGTCCGTCTCCACCGTGATCACGCCATTGCCGTCGAGGCGCACGCGGGCGGCGGACTTCATGACGAGGTTGTTGCGGAAAGCGGCCGCCACACCCATGCCGACGAGCCAGCGGCCGTCGCGCCGCATGCCCGGCTGGCTCGATCTGTCCTTCCAGCCGAATTCCACGGCGCCCGTGCGCAGGCAGTCGATCAGGCGGCGCTGGGAAAACGGCCGGCTCGGCTTTTCCGGGTCCACTTTCGTATCGTTCAGGATGCGGAAGACGATGGGGTCCATATTGAGCTTGTCCGCCATCTCGTCCATGGCGATTTCCAGCGCCATCAGGCCCGGCGCCTCGCCAGGCGCGCGCATGGCATTGCCTTCCGGCAAGTCGAGCACGGCCAGGCGCATGGCCGTCATGCGGTTCGGTCCCGCGTACAGCAGCCGCGTTTGCATCACGGCCGTTTCCGGCCTGCCGCCTTTGAGGTCGCCCGACCACGATTCATGGCCGATGGCCGTGATCTTGCCGTCGCGCGTGGCGCCGATGCGCAGGCGCTGGATGGTGGCGGGCCGGTGCGTCGTGTTGTTGAACATCAAGGGCCGCGTCAGGGCCACCTTCACGGGACGCTGCGCCGCGCGCGCGCCCAGGGCCGCCAGCAGCGCCTCGGCGCGCACGAACAGCTTGCCGCCGAAACCGCCGCCGATGTAGGGCGAAACGATGCGCACCTGGTCTTTCGGTATGCCCAAGGTGCGGGCCAGGTCGCCGCGGCCCCAGTCCACCATCTGGTTCGCCGTCCAGACCGTCAATTTACCCCCCTCCCAGGCGGCGATCGAGGCGTGCGGCTCCATCATGGCGTGCGACTGGTCAGGCGTCGTGTAGCTGGCATCGAGGCGCACGGGGGCATTCGCATAGGCGCCGGCGAAATTGCCCGTCTTGCTGTCGGGCTTGTCGTCCTTCGGCTTGGTCGCCGTGTTCTTTGCTTTCGCCAGGTCAAAGGCGCCCCGCTGCTCGATATACTTAACGTCGAGCAACTGCGCGGCCGAGCGGGCTTGCTCGAAGGTTTCCGCCACCACCAGCGCGATGGCCTGGTGATAATGCTGAATGTCCGGGCCGCCCAGCAGATGCGCCGTGTTCATCTTGCCTTTGCCCAGCTTGCCCGCGGATTCCGCCGTCACCACGGCCAGCACGCCCGGTGCGCGCCGCGCCGCACTGGCATCAAGCGAGGCGATGCGGCCCTTGGCAATCGCCGCGCCGACGACATAACCGTAGGCGGCATGCGGCGCGGCGGCGTTTTGCTCATACGCGTATGGTGCCGTGCCCGTGGTTTTCAGGGGACCGTCGATGCGGTCCGTGGGGCGGCCCACGACTTTCAGCTGGTCGATGGGATTGGTGGTGGCGGGTGTGGAAAATTTCATGGAATCAACCTTTCATCGCAGTGGTGCGCGCTTCGGCCAGCACGGACGCCAGCGTGCGCTGCGCCAGGACGACCTTGAAGGCATTGTCGGCGGTCGGCTTGGCACCGGCCAGCAGGCGCTCGCTGACGGCGGCGGCGCCGGCGGGCATGGCTTGCTCCGCGCCGGCCACTCGCCACGGCTGCGGCGCGACGCCGCCCAGGGCCAGCCTGCCCGTGCCGTCAGGCAAAATAATCGCCGCCACGGAGACCAGCGCGAACGCATACGAGGCGCGGTCGCGCACCTTGCGGTAGAGATGCGTGCCGCCGACGGGCGGGGGCAAAGTCACGCTGGTGATCAGTTCGCCTGGCTGCAGCAGCGTTTCCAGCTGCGGCGTGCCGCCTGGCAAGCGGTAGAAATCGGCGATGGGGATCGTGCGCGTGCTGCCATCGGCCCGCACCGTGTCGATGCCGGCGTCGAGCACGCGCATGGCCACGGCCATGTCGCTGGGGTGGGTGGCGATGCAGGCAGCGCTGCCGCCCAAAATCGCCAGCGGCCGGCTGAAGCCGGCTATAGCGGCACAGCCGCTGCCCGGCACGCGCTTGTTACAGGCCTGGTTCGTGTCATAAAAGTAAGGGCAGCGCGTGCGCTGCAGCAGGTTGCCGGCCGTCGTCGCCTTGTTGCGCAGTTGCGCGGAGGCACCGGCCAGCAAGGCGCGCGACAGCACGGCGTAATCGCGGCGCACGGTGGCGTGCGCCGCCAGCGCCGTGTTGCGCACCAGGGCGCCGATGCGCAAGCCGCCGTCCTTTGTTGTTTCCACGGTATCCAGCGCGAGACCATTGACGTCGATCAAATGCGTGGGGGTTTCGATTTCCAGCTTCATCAAATCGAGCAGATTCGTGCCGCCCGCGATGAACCTGGCGCCCGGCGTGTTCAAGGCCGCCTGCGCCGCTTCGGCCGGCGTGGCGGCCTTCTGGTAGCTGAACACTCTCATGCCGGCCTCCCCGCCACCTCGGTGATGGCGTCGATGATGTTCGAATACGCGCCGCAGCGGCAGATGTTGCCGCTCATGCGCTCGCGCAATTCTTCCGGCGTCGCCTGCGGGGCCGCGTTCAAGTCGGTGCTGACGTGGCTGGGGATGCCCTGGCGCAGTTCTCCCAGCGCGGCCACGGCCGAACAGATTTGCCCGGGGGTGCAATAGCCGCATTGATAGCCGTCATGCGCGATGAAGGCTGCCTGCATCGGGTGCAGCTTGTCGGGCGTGCCCAGTCCTTCGATGGTGGTGAACTTGGCGCCGTCATGCATCACGGCAAGAGTCAAGCAGGCATTGATGCGCTGGCCATCGAGCATGACGGTGCAGGCGCCGCACTGGCCATGGTCGCACCCCTTCTTGGTGCCCGTCAGGTGCAGGTGTTCGCGCAAGGCGTCGAGCAAGCTGGTGCGCGTATCGAGTTCCAGGCTGTGGCGCCGGCCATTGACGTCCAGGCTGACCTGCATCAGGACGGGTGGCGGAGAAACACCGGCTTGTCTGGCCGTATTCACCGCTTCCGCCGCTCCCGCCACGCCGGGCACGGCCGCCGCCGTGGCCGACAGCGCGCCGGCGATCAGCAAACCGCGCCTGCCGGCATTGATTTGAGTACATTCTGTCATCTCGCGCTTCCTCCTGGCTGTGAACTGGCTGGGGTGGGCGCATGCAGGCCCGAACCACCAGTCTGACGCCAGGATTGCTACGCGTCTGTACGCGAACGAACGTAAGACATGGGTGAGCGCCTATCCCTGGCGCAAGCGCAGGCTGCGCCGGGTCGTGCCGACGCCCCCCTGCGCCGCGTAACCGGTGTGACGGGCGCAATGGTCGAGCGCCTGGCGCAGGGCCGTATCGACGTTGCGCAGCGACATGTCATGCCGTTCGGCCACTTCCTGGCGGGTCAGCTCGTCCACGCGCAGCGCTTCGAGCACTTGCTGGTGGCGCCGCGGCAGCGAGTCGACGGCCTGCGACAGCAGGCGCACGTCCGCCTGCAGCTCGGCCAGGCGTTCCGGCCCGGCCGCCGTATCGGCGAGGAAATCGACCAGGCCGGCGGCGCCATCGTCACCGCCTTCGTCCGCATACAGCCAGGCGCGGTTGCGGCGCAGGCTGTCCATGGCCGCATTGCACGCCACGCGGAAGACATAGGCGACGGGGCTGTGCGCCAGCGCGGCGCCGTCCCCGGCCGCCAGCGCGCCCAGGCGCAGCCAGGCGTCGTGCAGGCTGTCGCTGGCCAGCTCGGCGCAGCCCAGGTGGCGCGCCAGGCGCCGGTGCAGGCCCGCGTAATTGCCTTCCAGCACCGCCTGCAGCCGGGCGCCCTGCGCCGGTATCGGCAGGGGCGCCACGTCGTTGGCCGCCTGCAAACGGGGCCGGATGGCGGGCCGGCACCAGGCCATGCCGCTATGCCCCGCCGCGCGCAAGGGCAGGACAGCAGCCGCATTCGCCACGCCGGCCATCATGGCGACAACCTGCTGCGCTCTTGCGCCGTCAGCTGGCGCGTGGCCGATTCCGGCAGCGGGCCCAGTCCCAGCACGCGCACGGCGCTGCGCGGGTTGTAGTCGGCCGCCTCGCTGCGCGCACCGTCCTGCGGCGTGGCTTGCGCGCTGTCGGGCGGCGCTTCGCTGCCAAAGCCCAGCACGCGCACCGTGAACACGGATGGCTGCGCGGAACGGGTGGCGGCGCGCTCGCGCTGCACCACGTCCTGCGCCGCTGCCGTGGCCTGGGAAGCGGCCGCGCTGGCGTTCGTCATGGCCGCCACGTTGACGGACGCCACCGTCGGCATGCCCTTCGCTTCGCCCTTGACCTGGATGTTGGCCGCATTCATCACCTTCAGCGCGGCCAGGTTGACGTTGCCCGAGACGCGGATGCCCGCCTCGCCCGCGTCGATAGTGCCCAGCGGGGCCAGCAAGTCCACGTCGCCGGCCGGCACTTCCGCGATCGGCGCCAGGGTGGCGATGCCGGCGCCCGTGCTCGGCACGTCGGACGACAGGGTCACGTTGCCCCAGTTGTCATACACACGCTTGGGCGGCGTGTAGACGATGGTCGACTTCGAACCGCGCCCCGCATTGATATCGCCCTGCGACGACCAGCCGAGGATGTCGCCGCCAAACGTCGTCATGATGCGGCTCTGCCCCAGCAGGATGCTGCCGTGCGAGAACAGGTCGATATTCCCGCCGCCCTTGGTGATGACGCCCGAGGTCGCCGGCGGCGCCTCGCCTTCGATGCCCAGCACCTGCTTGCCGCCCGGCGTCAGCAGCTCGATATCGCCGCCGAAATTCGTGTGCACATAGCCGCTGCGGGGAACGATGCGGTCATAGTTCAGCGAAATCGGATTGTAGGCGGCATACGTGCCGCGGTACATGACGATATCGCCCGCATACGCAATCGCCTTGCCGCTGGCGTCCGTGACCGGCGCCAGGGCCGCGATGGCGTTGCGGCTGCGCAGGAAGCTGCCATAGCGCGAGCTGTCCGCATCGTTGTACTCGCGCCCGCCCGCCTTCAGTTCCGCGAAATACACGATGCGGGCGAACACGCGCTGCTGCGGCTCGGGCAAGGCGAGATAAAAGGCCAGCGCTTCGGCCGCCGTGCCCTTGAAGGCATAGCGCTCGGCGAGCCAGGTTGCCAGTTCGCTGTCGTACGATTTCACCACCTTGCCCGCCTGGTCCGCCAGCGGCACGCCCTTCTGCGCCACGTTCGCCGGGTCCAGATAGGGCTTGACGAAGCGCAGGTAATCGAGGCCGGCCGCGCCCACGCCCGCCTGCATGGCGATGCCGGCGCCCGGACGCTTGTCGCCCGCCACGACGGGACCAAGGCTGACGACACTGCCCTTGTCCTGCATCAATATGTTGCGCCCGGCGCTGATGTCCAGCGTGCCGGGACCGGCCACGTTGAAGGAACTGCCCAGGATGTCGCGCCCGGCCGAGACCACCGATACCTCATATGCATTGTTGTGCACGAAAAGGTTGCTGAGAATCCTGAAGCGCCTTTCCCCGGTGGCGGTGCCATCCTGGGCTTCCAGCTGCGCCGTGCCGCTGCTGACGATATCGCGTCCCGCCTTCATCCACACGGCTTGCCCCCCCTCGTACCAGGTGATGCCCGCATGCGCGGCATCGGTGAACTCGATGATGCGGCCGCTGTTCACGCCCACCAGGTCGCCCGTGGCGGCATAGATGCGGGCGGCCTGCGTACCGCTGTTCGCAGGGCCGGCCGAGGAATTCGGTCCGAAGGCAAACAGCGGGAAGTTCCATCTCGTTGCTGGCGCCCCCGTGCTTGAGACATTGGCAGCCAGGGGATCGGTCACGTAAGTCCTGATATCCCAGCCCGTAAAGCCAGGCTTGAACGGCGTAACGATGCTGTCGGCGGCGGCACCGGACTGGCTGACGGCATAGCCGCCCGCATAGATGGAATCGCCGGCAAGCCACTGCAGCTGCGCATTGGGCGATGGCGCCAGCATCAGCGGATCGGCATAACTGGTGGCGCCATTCGCGTCGACAACTGCTTTGCCGTAATACAAGCTGCCATGCGGCGCCGCGGCCCGCACGATGGACGGGTAGACGATGGCCAGGTCGGTGGCCGTGCCAAGCGACCCGCTCAGGGGAGTCATATTGCCGCCGGCAGAGAACAGATCGAGCGCCGTGCGCGGCGTCCACAGGCTGAACCAGCTGTAGCCATAGCCCTGCTCTCCGGACGGGCCGGTGAATGGCGTGGCATTGGGCAGGGTCGCGCGGCCGGGGTCGGCCACATCCTGCAGCGCCTGGTCGCCCAGGGTCGCCACGCTGAAGGTGGCGTCGCCGGGTACCAGGAGCATGCCGCCGCGCGGCGTGGCGCGCGTGGCCGTGAAGGCATCATAGGCCCGCGTTTCCAGCGGTACGTGCTGGGTAGGCTGCGAACCGTACTCCAGCGCCAGGCTGCCCAGCTGTGCGGCCGACGTTTCCGCGTGGCCCCGCAAGTCGACCAGCGCGCCATTCAGATAGCCGCCACCGGGCGTGCTGGCGGGATTGAGCGCGCCGCCCACGCGCAGGTCGAGGTCGCCGCCGCCCGTCAGCAGCAGGCTGCCGTCGGCCTGCACGCGGCCCGTGCTGCCCACGGCCAGCAGCAAGCCCTGCGAGCGGGGATTGATGCTGGCGTTATAAGAACTGCCTGTCAGCAGGGTCTGCACGCCCGCATCGCCCGCCACCTCGGCGCGCACATTGCCGCCGCCCAGGGTACCGAAGCCCGTAAAGCCCAGCACGGTGTCGGCCAGGGTATCGCGGCGCATATAGCTGCCGAAGTTGATCCACCACGCCGTCGGCTGGGCCGGGCCGCCCGTGGCCACGCCGCCGCTGCCCTGGCGCCACAGCCAGTTGCCCACCGGCACCGAATCGGCCAGGCCATCCTTGCTGACGGGACGCTCGTTGCTGGCGCTCGCCGCGTTGATCAACGAGCCGCTCAAGTTACCCGCCACCTTCAGCAGCAGATTGCCGCCCTGGTCCGGATACCATGCCCGGTAGATGCTGTCGGCGCCGCCATCGACCAGGCGTTCATGCGCGCCGTCGGGGTTGCCCAGCACCGTACCGTTCGCATTGCGCGAGCGCGGCAGGTTGTACGGATCGCCGGCCGCCGTCGGCGAAGACGACATGCCCGCCGTGTACACGCCATACAGGCTGTCCATGCGCAGGTCGCCGCCGCTGACGAGGTCCAAGTCGCCCGTACCCGTGCGCAGCACGCTGTGGCGCAGGCTGCTCGCCTTGTAGTCGAACGTGGGGTTCGGCGTGCCGCACCAAGTGGGGTTTTCCTCGCAAATGGTGGGCCAGCCCAGCGCCACCGGATCGAGCAGGTCGCCCTCCTTGGTTCTGGGGTCGGCAAACTCTTCCGCGCCTTCTTTGGTCCACACGTAGGATACCCTCAGATCGCACCAGCTGGCGGTTTCGGCGCAGAACTTCGCAATCGTGGTGCCGTTCTGATTCAGAAATTCCTCGGAGATCGGTTCGCCCGCCACGATGCCTTCGATGCCCTGCTCTCCCGCTTCCTTGCTCCAGTACTGCACGCCCTTCGGCGGCACCAGCACGCCATACATGCCGTAGTGGCTGTCGGCCAGGCGCAGGGTGCCGTGCGCGGGATGCGCCTGCACGCCGCGCGTGTCGGCCCCGTCCAGGTCGGCGCCCGCCACCAGGCGCATGCCCCACGCTTGCGAACCTTCGGCCAGCATGGGCGCGATGGCCCACAGCTTGCCCTGGCTGCCCGCCACGTCCGGACGCAGCTCGATTGCCGCCACATTGGGCAACAGCTTGACGTCGGTGCCGGACGGGATCAGCGAGCCCACGGCCAGCGCCAGGTTGCCATCGAGTACAAAGACCGAGCGTTCACCGGCCACGCCAGGCAGTGGCACGCCCTTGGGCCAGGTCATGGCGCTCACTTTCACCGCTTGCTTGAGCACGCTGCCGGCGTCCAGGCGCATGCCAGCCGTAAAGGTCTGCTCCGTGGCCAGCAAGGTGCCGGCCGCGTGGACGATATTGCCGGCGCTGTCGCGCACGGCGGCCGCCAGCACCGTGCCGGCCGGCACGATCATGGCCTGGTCCAGGGTTACGGCCACGGGCAGGCGCGTATTGGCCATCACATTGAAACCCTTGATGGGCAAGTCATAATTGAGCGCGATTCCGCCCGGGAACAGCGTGCCATCGGCCACGGTCACGCCCTTGCCCGGCACGATGACGTCGCTGCCATTGATGTCGCGCCCCGGCAGCAGGCGCCAGCCGTTCTCATCCTTGGTGGCGGGCGGCGGCGCGAAGCCGTCGTTGATGCTGCCGTAGATATTCAAATCGCCGCCGGCGCGCAGCAGCAGGCTGCCCACCTCGCCCGAACCGCGCACGCTCGTGCGCTGGAAGCGGGGGTTCAGGCTGGCGTAGCGCATGCCCGACAAATCCAGGTCGCCCTGCACCACCAGGTCGCCGTCCGCCGTCTTGCTGACGATATCGACGCCGGGACGCAAGTGCAGCGCATCGGCATACGCCGCCGTTGCCAGGCCCGCCAGCTTGCCGTTGCGCAAGGCCGTATTCGCCAGCGCCGCATCGATGAAGGCTGCGCTGTCCCCGTGCTTGCTGTCGAGATACGCCTGGTTGATCACCTGGTAGGGGCGGCCGCCGACCGACAGGTCGGGCACCGGCACGCCATTGGCGTCGGGCGTCATGGCGTAGGCCGCGTCGTCGTAGCGCTGCATGGCGTTGACGGCGATGGATTTCGCGCCGCGGATGGTCAAGCCGCCGCCGGCCGCAATGGCGACGTCGCCAAAGGTGGCCGCATCCGCATCCGTGCGGGCGCCGCCGCTGCCCAGGCGCGGCGCGCTCAATTCCAGCGTGCCGCGCGCGGCGCCGTCGTGTTCGCCCTTGCCCTTGCCCGCCACGGCGGCCGTGCCGTGGCGCACGTCGATCTGCGCGCCGCCGGCCAGGTTCAATGCGCCCTCGCCCGCATTCAGTTCCACCATGGCCCGGTTCGGGCTGTCGATGATCTTGCCATAGCTATCGACGCGCAAGACCGTGCCATGCGCGTCGAGCACGGCGTTGCCGGCCAACGTCAATCCATGCTTGCCGGCCAGGCGGATACTGCCCACGCGCTCGCCGCTGGCGTCGATCACGCCAGCGACGGTCAGGCTGCCATTGTCGACGGACACCTGCACCTCGCCCGCCTTGACCTCATTGCCTATCGTCAAGTCGCCCCGTTTCAGCTGGAAGCTGCGCCCGCCCGTCACGCCGCCTGCCGTCAGGCGCTGGTTCAGCGACGCGAACTGGCTGTCCGGCGTGCCGCCCGCGCCCAGGGTTTGCGCGCGCACGTCCACGCTGCCCTGCTTATACGGCACCATCGTGCCGCCCGCGTCGTAGCTGCCGCTGGCGCCGCCCAGTATCTTGCCCTGCAAGTCCACCATGCCGGCCGCGCCATCGAGCGCCACGGCCTTCAGGCTGCCGGCGCGGTTGTGCTCGGCCGACAGGTCGATCACGGCGCCCGCGGCCTGGCGGATGTCGCCGGCGCGGCTGTCCAGGGTGACGTCGCCGCCCCAGCTGTATTTATCCACGTCGAAGAAACTGCTCTTGCGGCCCGCCAGGTCGAGGCGGGCGCCGTCCGCCACGGTGATGTCATGCTGCGCGCTGACGGTGAGCTTGCCGCTCGGCAGCACCACGGCCGTGGCCACGCTGACGCTGTCGCCCTTCAAGCTCAGCTGGGCACCCAGCCCATCGTTGTTCTTGACGGGCGCGGCCGGCGTCACGCCGGCCGGCGCTGCCACCGTCAGCGCGCCGCCCGCCGTGTAGCTGTGCGTGGAACCGGCGTCGCCCGTCAGCAGCGGCGTGATGATGTTGAGCTTGCCGCCGCTGTACTGGTAGCCCTTGCCCGCCTCGTAGCCGTCCTGCGCCTGATAGACGGACAGGCTGCCCTTGTGGTTGGCCGTGACTTGCCCGCTGGCCTTCAGGTTGACATTGGCAAAGCCCAGCGCCAGGCGGTCGAACGAGGCGACGCCGGCCGGCTGCGTGAACGGGCCGAAACCGAAATCGATGCGCTCCGCTTCCAGGTTCAGGGTGCCGCTGCCCGTGCCGGCGCCATGCGTGATCACATTGCCGGCCGGCGACAGGGCGCCGCCCCAGATCAGGTTGGCCGTGCGGATGGTGGCCACCGCGCCGTCGCCGCCCTGGCCGTACATGGCCGGCGTGGTCAGCACCAGGCGCTCCAGGGTGGACTTGCCCGTCATCTTGTCGTAGGTATCGAGCACCACGTCGCCATAGAAATTGACGCTGTCGGCCGCGCTCAGCATCAGTGCCTGCAGGGCCGGTGCGCCCGTGCTGGTGTCGCCGCGCAGCAGGCGGTCCAGCACGCCCTGGTTCATGGCCAGGCCGCTGGAACGCGTGCCGCTGGCCTGGGCCGCCGCCAGCGCCTCGCTGCTGCCCATGTTGATGGCGCCCACCGCCAGGCTCAGGTTGCGCGTGCCGTAGCGGGCCGAGTTGTCCAGCTCGAAACTGCCATTCGTCGACATCAGCAAGGTGCCTTCCGAGTACAGGCTGGCCGTGCCGGCGCAGGCGTCGCCGCACACGCCGATGCTGATGCCGCCGCGCGCCGAACCGCCGACCGGAGCCACATTCATCAAGCCGTTCGAGGCGGCCAGCATGTGGATGCCCTCGTTGCTCTGGTAGATAAAACCGTCGCTGGAGTCATAGGCGGCCTTGCCGCGTCCCAACGTGTTGATGCCCGCGCCGGGTGCAACATCGATCAGGCCAGCCGTCCATTCCGTATTCCAGGGATCGCGCGCCAGCAGCATCACTTCCGGCGCCGCCAGGATGGCGCCGCGGCGCAGGTAGATATTGTGTGCCTGCGCCGTGCCAAAACTGATGTAGTTGCCGCCCTGTCCGTAATTGATGATGGGCGTGGAACCGATGACGATGCGCGCCGCGCCGATCGCGTTCAGGCTGCCGGCATGCAGCGTGACGCCGTCAAAACCCGGCGTGGCGGACGCGCCGTCGGCGATGATTTCAATATCCTCGGGGCCGCCCGCGATCACCGACACGGTGCCGCCGAAGCCGCCCGTGGCCGCGCCGAACTTGCCCGTGCCCCCGAACTGGAAGGTGTCGATGCCGGCGCCGGGCGCCAGCTGCAGCTTGAACGTCTTCGCATCGGCCGGCAGCAGCGGGCGGGGAATGCCCCGCGTTTGCGCGTCGGCCAGGGCAAACGCCGTATAGCCCATTTCGTTGTACTGCGAATACGTGCGCAAGACCTTGGCCGGCGTGAGTATCAGCTGGCTGGCCAGCGGCGCGCGGATATCCGTGCCGGCAATCGACAGCGTGCCGGGCGCGGCCCAGGAACCGTTGCGCAGCGGCTGGGCCGGGGCGCCGCCACTCGCCTGCCCCGCCAGGCCGTTCAGTTCCACGCGGAAGGCGCCCGGCAGCAAGGCGTAGGTCGATGGCATCAGGGTGTAGGTGCCGGCGGGCAAGCCCGGCACGCCGTTGCCCAGCGTCACCTGCCGGCCAACGGCCGGGTCAGAAGCGCCCTGGTCGCCGCCCACGGGCGCCTGCGGCGCCTGCACGCCCGGCACGATGGCGTACACGGGATTGGTCGCCAGGCCCGGCAGGACAAAGCCGCCGTTCGCCCCCACCTGCAGCAGCGGATGGTAGCGCGCATCGGTGGAGCCGCCGCGGCCCGCGACGAAACCGGCGCCCGTCAGTTCGCCGCCGCCCGACAAGTCCAGCAGCGCGCCCGGCTTGACGGCCACGGCCACGCTGGCGATATCGACGCCGATGCGCATGGTGCCGTTGACGCTGCTGCCGCCGACGCCGAGAAACTCCGTCTTCTTGCCGTCGACGTTCCAGTTCTGGCCATCGGCCGTGCCGCCATACGGCATGGCCATGCCGGCGGCGCTGACGGAGGTGATACTGCCAGGCAAGAAATTGACGCTCAGGCTATTCTCGTCCGCGCGCAGGCTGAGGCCCAGGTTAAGCAGGCCCAGCGGCGCGCGCACGATGCCGCCCTGCTCGATATGGGCGGCGCCCAGCTGCAGCATGCCAAAGGCCGAGTACGGCACGGCGGGAATGCTGTCCGTGCTGCGCGCGATGGTCAGGCTGCGCTCGACGATATTGCCGTCTTTTATGCCCACGCGCACGGCGGCGCCGGCGCCCGTGGCCGGATACAGCTGGGCCGCAGTGAGGGTCATGTCGCCCGGCGAAGACAGCACCGTCGACGGCTGGTTGCCATCCCAGCCCAGCGGCGACAGCAGGAAGCGCAGGTCGCCGCTGCTGCTCAGGCGCACGTCGTTGGCCACGACGCCGACCATGCCGCGCACGTCGATCAGGTCGCCCGCTATGCTGATCTGGCTGGCGACCGGCGACTCCCCTGCGCTGCCGGGCGTCGTATAGAAATCGCGGCCGGCCGGCTTGATGCTGGCCAGGCGCACATACGGCGCCGCCACGCTGACCTTCGCGTCGGGCGAACTGCCGGGCGACAGCACGGGCGCGCCGTACAGCTGGAAGCTTTGCCGCATCGTCAGCGACACGTCGCCATCGAAGCTGGCGGCGCCCAGCAGGGCCAGGTTGCCGAAACCGCCCGCTTCCACTTGCTCCACGGAAAAACGGCCATGGCCGTACTGCAGCGCCTGCGCCCCGTCCCTGGCCGTCACATTGTCAGCCAGATCGCTGGCCGCCTGGCGCTGCGTCAGCCGCAGCTGGCGGCCCTGCAGCACCTTGGGCGTGGCCAGCACTTTCAGGTATTCGGGCGTGCCCGTGGCCACGGACAGGGTGCCGCCCGCCGCGCCCGCGCCGCCCGCCCTGGCCCGCAGCTGGCCATCGAGGTACAGGCCATTGTTCGACGCCAGCGCGATGCTGCCGCCCGCGCTGGCCACGTCGATGGCGTCGCCATTGACGTCGAGCACGGCGTGTGCGCCGGACGCATCGAGCACGGCGCCGTCGCGCACGACGACGAACAGGCTGGCCGCCGAAGTACTGCCCTGCGCGTGGTCGATCTCGCCGCCGACGACGATGCTGCCGCCATCGAGCACCTTGCCGTAGCGCCGGCCCTGCGCATCCGTGGCACTGACGGCGCGCGCAGCCACGTCGAGCACGGCGTTGTCGCCGATCCAGATGGAGCGGCCATGGCCGGCCGCTTCCACCGCCTCGGACACGGGCTTGTCGACGCCCACGCCACCGAGGCTGATCTTGCCGCCCCAGGCGTTCAGCCGGCCTTCCACCGTCAGCTGGCCCACGCTGGACAGCTTGATGGACTGGCCCGCATCGACGCTCACCACGGCATTCTTGCCCACCAGCAGTTCGGCGGTGGCCATGTCGGCCGCGCCGGACTGGAAATCGCCCACCTGCAGGGCCAGGCTGGCGCCCTTGCGCTGCGTCAAGGTGCCCTTGAGCGGATTTTCCGTGACCTGTTCCGGCATCCACAGGGCCAGTTTTTCATTCTCCACCACGCGCAGCACGGGCATGCGCACGTCCACCTGCGTGCCGTCCGCTACCGTCACGCCCTGCTTGCCAACCAGGCTGTAGCTGGAAAAACCCTTGTCGAAGAAGCCGCCGTCCAGCTGCACGGTGCCTGCCTCGGGTTTTTCAACGTGGCCGATCATGATCTTGTTGGCCTGCAATTCCAGCTTGCCGCCGCCCTGCACGCCGTGGCCGCGCACTTGCGCACCTTCGCCCAGCGCCAGGTCGGCCTTCTGCCCGTAACTGGCCAGGGTCACGTTGCCGCCCTTGCCGCCCTGCTGTTTCGCCTGCGCCAGGATGGCCGCGCCCGAGCTCACGTCGACCAGGCTGCCATTGCCGATGCGCACGTCGCCAAACGCGCGCAGGGACACGCTGCCGCCGTTCACGTAAGGCAAGCCGGCGGCGGCCAGCGGATCGCGCAGCACGTTGCTGAACAAGCCGCTGGCATCGAGCGTGACGCCGTCGGCCAGCACCAGCTTGCCCGGGGGCGCTCCCGGATTGACGTAGGTATCGAGCATGCCCAGCGGGCCGATCTGGCTCAGCACGTTGCCGGCCGCGATGCTGCCGCCATGGCTGCGCAGACTGGCATTGATGGCCACGTCCTTGCCGAACAGGGTGATATTGCCGCCATCGGCCACCTGCAGCGCGCTGTCGACGGTGATCGCGCCTTTCGCGGCGATGCGGACGGCGCCCAGTTGCTGCTGGTTCAGCAAGCCCGTGTCGAGCAGCAGCCTGCCCTGGCGTTCGGGCGCCAGCACGCCGGTTACGTCGAGGCCGGCTGCGATCCCATCCTGCGCGCGCACCAAACGCACCTCGTCCATGACGGCCGACAGCGCATGCTGCAGCACGCCCGTGCGCTTGTCGAACATCGGCTGATACTGACCCACGACCAGCTGGCCCCGCTGCGCGGCCGCCAGCTGCGACTGCTGGTAGCCGTCCAGCAGCGCCTGCGGCGCCTGCGCCTGGCGCTCGCCCTGGAAGACGTCGCCCGCGATGCCCCCTTCCAGCACGGCCGACCCCGTCGCCACCACCAGCTTGCCCGCGTCGCGGCCCACCGTATAGCCGTTTTCCAGGCGTTTTTGCGCGGCGATCAATGGATTGGCATAGAACGCGCTGGCGTCCTTGCCCCAGCGCGCATGCTCTTCCTCGTAACCCTTGTACACGCCCGCATACGCCAGGTCGGCGGGCGCGCTGCCTGCCTCATACAGCTTGCCGTCCGCGCCCTTCAGCCAGGTCTGGCGCAGCGCGCCCGTCTGCACGTCCAGGGTGCCGCCCGACAGGTTGATGCTGGAGCCAAGCTGCGTGACGACGTCCTTGCCGCCGAAGCTGACCGTGCCGCCCTGCGCCATCCATTCGCTGACGGAGTGCCCCTGGGTACCCAGGTAGCCGGCCACTTCCAGCAAGCCGCCGGCCGTGTACCAGCGGTCGCTGTCGTAGCCATTCGTGCCTTTCGGCACCAACACGAGCTTGCGGCGGTCGACCCAGATATTGTTGTTGATCAAGGCCTTGCCGTCGCGGTTGACGGGCGCGTCGCGCTGTTCGTTACCCTGCACGTTGATCTCGACATTGTTCGCCTCCATCGCCACCTTCACGCCGACGGCGCCGGAAACGTCGAGCTGGGCGCCGTCGCGCACGAGGCTGCGGCTGGCCGCGTTGACGGCGATCTGGCCGCCCGTGGCCAGGGTCAGCGAGTCGCCCATGAATTCCACCGTGCCGGCGCTGCCGATCTCGATGCGCGACTGGTCGCGGCGGTCGTTCACGGCGAGAATGTTTTCCGTGGACGTCACAGCCGGGCCGCGCATGGCGTCGCGCTGGCTGTCGAGCGCCGTCGTCTTGCCGTCGTCTTCGACGAGGATGGCCGTGGTGGCGCCGCGGCCCACGGTGACGGCCGCGTCACTGCCCAGCGCGTTCAGGTGGATGGTGCCGCGCGTGGCCGTGGTGGTGGTGGCGAGCAACACGCCGTCCTGCTGCACCGTGCGCCCGGCCAGGGTGACGTCGCCTTCGCGCGCCTGGATCAGGCCCGTGTTGACGACCTTGCCCGCCGTGCTGCCGGCCGCGAACTGCGGCGTGACTTCGCTGCCGCGCGTGGTCGACAGGGGATTGCCATCCGTGCCCACGCCTTTTTTAATGCTGAAACTGTCGCCGGCGGCCAGCAGGGCCTGGCCCTTGGGCGTGCCGATCTCGCCCGCATTGTGCACCTCTTTACCCAGCAGCATTACGTAACCGCCGCCTTCCGTGCTGCCCTTGGGCGCATTGCTGGCCAGGCGCGCGCCGGCCTGCACCTGCACCTTGCCGGCCGCATCGGTAAACGTCGTGGCGCCGGCCGTGCCGGGGCTGTAGATGCCGTTTTTCTGGAATTGCGCATCGCTGATGCGGGCCGCGGCCGCCACCAGGCTGCGCGTGTCGACCTGGCTCGTGCCGTTGAAGACGATGCCGTTGCGGTTGACCAGCAGCAGCGTGCCGTCGGCCTTGATCTGGCCCTGGATCTGGCTGGGTCGCGCTTGCGGATCGTTGACCCGGTTCAGCACAGCCCAATCCTTCTGCTGCTGGAACGTCAAGGTCGTATCCTTGCCCACGTTGAACGTTTCCCAGTTCAGGATGGCCTTGTCCGCCGTCTGCTGCACCACCACGGCCGTCTTGCCCGCCGCCACCGTCTGCACGGGCGCCTGGGCATTGAGCCAGCCGGCCGTCAGGCTGTTGGTGTCGACCTGCAAGCCGCCTTGCACGAGACCATCGGGTGCCCCAGGCACGCCGCTCGCCGCCTGGCGCGCCTGCGCCTGGGCCGCTTGCTGCGCGGCGATGGCGCGCGCAGCCAGGTTCAGGTTGTTGAGCGAGCGCTGCAATTGCGCATTTGCCGGCTGGCCCTCGGGCCGGCTGCCCAGCGGCAGCGGCTGGCCATTCGGCAGGCGGCCAGCCGTGGCCGCCGTATTCTGCGCCGCGCCCTTGGCCGCGAACCAGCCGCCGCTGAACGCCTGCTGCGCGCGGGCCGGCGTGGCATAGGCGCCCGCCATCAGCATGGTGGTCAATGCGTAAGCGAGTGGCGTAAGCCGCAAGCGGCTGCCCAGCGTGGAGGACCGCTGCGCGCCCGTGTCAACGGTTGGGACTGGGCGCTGGGCAGTGTGAAGCTTGGTCATGGCAATGGTTTCCTGGCTAGAGAGAAGGGAACGGAGCCTGGCGGTAGCGCAAGCGTCCATGCCTCCATGACGTAGCTCAATGGCGGAAGGGATAATGTTTTTTGAAAAATATTTTTAAATATTCTTCAAATAAGCCTGCCAAAGGGAAACCTGGAAGCAGCCGACATCAGCTGAGCAGCACGATGCCGCCCGGCAGGCTGGTCATTTGTGCGCCGTACAGGTCGCGTATCATCGCCAGCGCGCCGTCGGTTTGCGCGACGGAAAAACGCATGCGCACGAGGCGGCGGCCCAGCTCGGCATTGCGCAGCACCACCCGTCCTGGACGATAGCGGTTGATTTCATCGACGACGACGGCCAGCGGCTGGCCGACGAACGACAGCGCGCCCGTGCGCCACGCACTGGCCTCGCCCTTTGGTGCGGCCGTGGCCGCCTGCACGCCCCGGTCGTCGTAGACCAGTTGCTGCCCGGCATCGAGAGTCTGGCGCCGCTGTTGCCAGACCACCTCCACGGCGCCCGCCAAACAGGTGACGCAGACGGCATCGTCCGTGTGGCGCACATTGAAGCGGGCCGACTGCGCCAGCAAGCGCCCCGCGCCCGCCACCACCGTCACGGGCTGGCGCGCGCCGCTGGCGAGGATTTCCGCCTCGCCGCCCAGCAGTTCAATGGCGTCCTGCGCCCGCACATCGATGCGGGTCTGGGTATTCATCTGCACCGTCATCTGCTGCGACAGGGCCACTTGCCGCTGCTCGCCCGTGCCCGTGCGGTAGTCGGCGCTCCATTCCTGCAGCGACGGCCAGGCGCCCAGCGGCGGGCGCAAGGCCAGCACGGCCACGCCGGCCGCCAGCGCGCCGCCCAGGAAGGCGCGGCGCCCGGGACGGACGGGAAACGCCAGCACGGCCGCCCCCCGCGGCGCGGCGGCGGCGCGGCTCAAGGCGGGGTCGAGCGCCTGCCACACTTGCTTGAGTTCACGCCAGGCGCGCGCATGCGCGGGGCTGCGCGCGCACCAGGCGCGCAAGGCGTCGGCGTCGGCCTGCGTAAAATCGTCGCCGCGCAGCCGCGCCCACCAGGCAGCGGCTTGCCGGCCGATGTCAGCGTCGCCGTCGGCGGTATTGGAAGGGGCGCGTGGATCGCGGTCAGGAGCAGTCATGAGATTCATCAATATTTACGGCGGCCCGACACATCGCTGCGCTGGGCGGCATCGGCGCCGGCCATGCACGTTTTACAGTGTTGCATGGCGGCCTGCAATTCTTTCTTCACCATCGCCACGGAAATGCCGAAGCGTTCGGCGATTTCCGCGTTGAGCAAGCCATCGACCCTGGCGGCCGTCAGGATGGCGCGGCGGCGCGGCGACAGGCCCGCCAGGGCCGCGTCGAGCGCCTGCACGTCGAGCCGCGCCGAGACGATGCGCGCCGGGTCGCTGATGTCGTCGCCGGCCTCGTCGGCCATGTGCATCAGCTCTTCGCGTTCGCGCTCGGTGACGATGATGCGGTCGCGGCGGTAGGCATCGGTGGCGATATTGGCCGCCATGCGCAGCAGGTAGGCGTCGGGATTGTGGACGGGCGCGGCAGCCGGGCCCGGCGCCACCATCGCTTCCAGGCGCAGCCAGGTTTCCTGCAGCGCATCGGCCGCATGGTGCTTGCAGCCGACCACCCGTTCGAGACGCCCGCGCAGCACGGCATAGCGCGAACTGAAGTGGCGTTTGAGCTTGCTGCGCAGGTCGGGCATGCTCATGGCATGGCCCTTCCCGGTGCGCCGGCGCAATCGACTTCGCTGCCCGGCCCTTGCGGCAGCAGCAGGATGGAGACGGGCTGCGGCATCGAAGGCAGCGGCGCCGCGCCCACGCGCATGCCCAGCACCAGGCGCGCGATGGCCGTGTCGCGCGCGCGCAAGCCCGTGCTGTCGAGCAGGTGCACACGGTCCACCACGCCGGCGCGGTTCAGGTATAGCTGCAGCGCCAGCCGGTAGCCGCCGGGACGCGTCTGCGCCGCGCGGCACAGCAGTCCCAGCAGCACGTGCTGCAAGCGGCTCACATAGGCCGCATGGTCGCCGCCGCCTTGCGTGGCGCCCGGGATGTCGGCGGCAGCCACGACGGCGGCCGGCGGCAAGTCCGTTGCAGCCGCAGCGGCTGTCCCCGCCGGGGCATACACGATGACGGCTTGCGCATCGGACAGGCGCGATTGCAGGCCCGTGCCTTCCAGCAAGGCTTGCAGGGCCGCGCCGGGCGCATGCGCGCCGCGCACGGCGGCCGACTGGCGCTGCGCGTAGCGCTGGTCCATCAGCACGGCGATGCCCGTGCGGCGGCTGTAGAGATCCAGCGCGTCGCCGAGGTTTTGCGCGGCGATATCGAACTGCAGCACGGGGCCATCGGCCGGCTGCGCCCGCACGGGACCCACCGCGGCCAGGAAACCCAGCAGTACCAGGTATCCCGCCAGCGCTAGCACATGGACGGATGCCGGGCTGCCTGTCATATCGCTATCGAGTCGCTATCGTGTGAAGGGGGAACGGCGTAGAAACAAGGCATTATCAAGTAACAATTCTTGCATCAACTGCAATAGCCTACACAGCAAAAATGACGGCTTCGTGACATGCCTGGCATCGATAAATTTCGCCATGCGGGACGTCCGGCGCGCCGGCTATTTCGGCTACACTGGCTGTCACTTTCCCTTTCAGACGCCTGATGATCGAAAAGAATCTGCCCGAGCTGGTCATGCTGAAGCGCCTCATCGACGAGGGCGGCAGCCACCTGGAAGTGGCCGCGCCCTGCAGCATCGCCATGGATGGGCGCGAGTTTCCCGTGTACACGATTGCGCTGGGCAATCCCAGCCCCGACGTGCCCGTGCTGGGCTTTTTCGGCGGCATCCACGGCCTGGAACGCATCGGCACGCAAGTGCTGCTGTCCTTTTTGGAAAGCCTGGTCGCGCGCCTGCGCTGGGACGCCACCCTGCACCAGCAGCTGGAAAGCATGCGCCTCGTGTTCATGCCGCTGGTCAACCCGGGCGGCATGTGGCAAGCCACGCGCAGCAATCCGCGCGGCGTGGACCTGATGCGCAACGCGCCCCTGAGTGCGCGCGAAAAAGTGCCGTTCATGCTCGGTGGACAGCGCTACAGCGCCCGCCTGCCCTGGTACCGGGGCGCGGCGCACGGCCCCATGGAGCTGGAAAGCCAGGCCGTGTGCGACCTCGTCGAGCGCGAACTGCTGTCGCGCCAGTTCAGCATCGCCCTCGATTGCCATTCCGGTTTCGGCTTGCGCGACCGCATCTGGTTTCCCCATGCGCATACCAAGGTGCCGATAGCCCACCTGGCCGAGATAGGCGCGCTGGAAGAACTGTTCAGCCAGAGCTATCCCAACCACAACTATGTGTTCGAGCCGCAAAGCCGGCAATACCGCACGCATGGCGACCTGTGGGACTATCTGTACCTGAACGGCACCAGCTACAGCGGGCGCGTGTTCCTGCCGCTGACCCTGGAAATGGGCTCGTGGCTGTGGGTCAAGAAAAACCCGCGCCAGCTGTTCAACCGGGTCAGCATGTTCAATCCCACGGCCGCGCACCGTTTGCAGCGCGTGCTGCGCCGGCATCTGGTGTGGTTCGATTTCCTCATGCGCGCCGCCAGCAGCCACGGCCGCTGGATGCCGGAAGGCTTGCTGCGCAAGGCCCAGCGCCGGCGCGCCCTGGCGCAATGGTACGAATCATGAGCGGATCGCCCACCTGGGTCCTGCTGCGGGGCCTGATGCGCGAACAGCGCCACTGGGGCGACTTTCCCGCCACCCTGGCGCGCGCCCTGCCCGGCGCCAGCATCGTCACGCCCGACCTGCCCGGCAATGGCACGCGCCACGCGCAGGACAGCGCCACCCGCGTGGCCGAGATGGTGGAGTGCTGCCGCCAGGAACTACAAGCGCGCGGCATCGCGGCGCCGTACCACTTGCTGGCCCTGTCGCTGGGCGGCATGGTGGCCGTGGAATGGGCCAGCCGCTACCCGCAGGAAATCGCCCGCTGCGTGCTCATCAACACCAGCATGCGGCCCTTCAATCCCTTCCATCAACGCTTGCGCTGGCAAAACTATGGCGCCCTGCTGCGCCAGCTGCTGCTGGGCGATGCCGGCAGCCAGGAAGCGCTGATATTGCGCCTGACCAGCCGCAGGAATGCACTTGGCAATCGGGCGCTGCTGGCCCGCTGGCTCAGTTACCAGCAGCAATACCCGGTGAGCCGGCGCAACGCGCTGCGCCAGCTGCTGTCGGCCGCCCGCTACCGCGCCCCGGCAATCCGCCCCGTCATGCCCGTGCTGGTGATGGCCGGCGCGCAAGACCAGCTGGTCGACCACCGCTGCTCGCAGCGCCTGGCCCGCGCCTGGCAAGCCGATTGCCTGATCCACCGCGACGCGGGCCACGACTTGCCGCTCGACGAGGGCGAGTGGGTGGCGCAGTCGGTGGCGCGCTGGCTGGGCGTGGCAGCGGCAGAGCATGACAAGACAAACACGGCACCATCATCATGCAAATAAGCAACCATACGGACCGATTGACAGCGCTGGTGGAAACCGGCGTGCAGGAAGGGATTTTCCCGGGCGCGGCGTGGGCCGTGGGCACCCTGGACCAGCACGCAATGGGCGCGGCCGGGCGGCTCACGCCGGAGCCGGCCAGCGCCGCGATGCAGGTCGACACCCTGTTCGACATCGCCTCGCTGACCAAGGTCGTCAGCGTCTGGCCGCTGGCGGGCAAGCTGGTGAAGCAGAAGCGCCTGGGCCTGGACAGCCGCCTGGCCGACGTGCTGCCCGGCACGGCAGGATATGCGCTGGCGCCCGTCACGATTTTCCAGCTGCTCACCCATACGGCCGGCTTGCCGCTGCGCGCCCGCCTGCGCGCCAGCTATGGCGAGGTGTACGACGATATCGTGCGCGGCGTGCTGCGCGAGCCGCTGGAAGGCATACCAGGTCAAGCTGTCGAATACACGGACCGCGCGGCCCTGATCCTCGGCTTTGTCGTCGAACGGCTGCTGGGCATGCCCCTGGACCAGGCGCTCGACGAGCACGTGCTGCAGCCGCTGGGCATGGCCGCCACGGGCTTCGGCCCCCTGCCCGCCGCGCATGGCAAGCTGGTCGCGCCGACCGAGTATTGCGAACAGGCGGGCGCCCACCTTGCCGGCGTGGTGCATGATTTTTCGGCGCGGCTGCTGGGCGGCGTGTGCGGCATCTCCGGGCTGTTTTCCAACGTGCCGGATCTGCAGCGCTTCCTGCGGGCCATGCTGGCGCCGCAAGCGGGCCGCCACGCCGACGTGTTCGATGCGGACTGGGTACGCGCCTCGCTGACGCTGCAGACGGGCGACTTGCAGCCGTCGCGCGGCCTGTTCTGGCATCCGGCGGCGGGCACCGGGCCGCAGGACGACGTCTGGTGCCACCAGGGTTTCACCGGCACGGCCATGTGGCTCAGCCCCCGGCGCGGCCGTTATGCGGTGCTGCTGACGAACAAGCTGTACTACACGCGCGACTCCGCCAGGGTCAACGCGTTGCGGCGCGACTTCATGCGTTGCGCATTCGGCCTCTGAGCTTTACAGGCGCAGGCTCACCGCGATGGCCAGCAGCAGCGCGCCGGCCGCCGCCACCAGTGCGCTGTTGAAACTGTGCGACTGCGCATACAGGCTGCCGGCCAGCACGGGTCCGATGATCTGGCCCACGCCATACACCACCGTCATGATGGCCATCATGTTGCTGCCGGCCTTGACGGCTGCCCGCTGCGCGGCCGGCATGGCGATGGTCACCGTGCCGACAAACGTGCCGCCGACGAGGATGGCGCTGAGCAGGTAACCGGCGGCCGACGGCGCCAGCACGGGCAAGGCCACGCCCAGCGCCTGCAGCAGCAGGTTCAACCGCAGAGCCTGGCGCGTGCCCAGGCGCCCGTGCAGCCGGTGCCACAGGAAACACGAGGGCGCAGCGCCCAGGCCGAACACGGCCCATACGTGGGCGGAATTCAACCCAGGCAGGGCCGCGCCCACCAGCACGGGCAGATACGTGGCCGTGACGATGTAGCCGAGTCCCGCCAGTCCGTAGATCAATACCAGCGGCCAGGGCGCCACGGGCGCCAGCGCCGATGCGGCGGCTGGCGGCGGCGCATCCAGCGTGGCCTGGCCGCTGGCGGCAATGGAGGGCGCGGCCGCCAGGCCCGCCAGCACGGTGACGCCCGCCAGCAGCAGCCACATGCCGGCGCTGTGCCAGCCCAGGTGCGACGCCAGCACCAGCAATTCGGCCGAGACGGCGATGCCGGCGCCCACGCCCGCATACAGCAGCGGCGCGCCGCGCGCATGCCGGCGCTGCTCCAGCAGCCACAGCGAGGCGGCCACCATGGCCAGGGCACTGAACACGCCGGCCACGCCCCGCACCGTCACGATGAGCCAGACCGGCATCGGCAAGGCCAGCACGCCCAGGCACAGCGCCGTGCCGGCCACCGACCACAGACACAGCCGGTGCGCGCTGTGCGCCCGCGCGCGCATGGCCAGGATGGCGCCCAGCAAGTAACCGGCATAGTTGGCGGAAGCGGCCAGGCTGCCGTCGCGCAAGCTCAAGACGCCTTCCTTGAGCATATGCGGGTAGATGGCCGTGAAGGCAAAGCGGCCAAAGCCCATGCCGATGGCAAGAATCAGCGCCGCGGCGACGGCCGCGCGCAGCCTGGCCGCCCCGCTCACGGCGCCTCGCCGAGCTGCGCCAGCAAATGCTGGAACGCGGGCACGTCGAAGCCCGCGCGCCACACCAGCACGGTGTCAAGCTGTCCGGCGGACAGCGTTGTCAGGCTGGCCGGCGCGTCCGACAGTGCCAGCACGCTGGCCGGCAGCAGGGTCACGCAGGCGCCGGCCGCCACGCAGGCGATCATGCAGTGATACGAACTCATTTCCTGCACCCGCCACTGCGTGCTGCCGGCCACGCCCAGCACCTCTTCCGCGATGCCGCGGTAGGTGCAGCCCTGCGGGAAGGCTGCCAGCGAGCGCGTGCGCACGTCCGCAGCGCCGCGCACGGGCCCTTCGCTGGCCGGCAGCAGCAGACACAGCTCCTCGCGCCACACGGCCCTCGATGCCAGCCCCAGCTCCTCCAGCGCGGCGGCGCCGCCGAACGCTGGCGGCAAGGCCACGAAGGCGCAGTCGAGCAAGCCCGTGCGCACCTGCTCGATCAGGGGGCGCGACGGCCCCGTGCTCAGCGCCAGCCGCGTCGCCGGATGGCGGGCATGATATGCGGCCAGCAAGGCCGGCAAGCGGCTGGCCGCCGTGCTTTCCATGCTGCCGACGCGCAAGGTGCCGCCCTCGCGCCCGCCCGTGACGACATGCCTGGCCTCTTCCGCCAGCGCCAGCAGGCGCTGCGCATACTCGAGAAAGCGCTCGCCCGCCGCCGTCAGGGCCATGCGCTTATTGGTGCGCACGAACAGTTCGGCGCCGATATCGGCTTCCAGCTGCTGGATGCGCGTGGTGACGCTGGATGGCGCGCGGCCCAGGCGGGCGGCGGCCTGGGTGACGCTCAGTTCACTGGCGACCGAGCAAAAAATCCGCAATGATTCCAAATCCATCGTATTCTCTTTTTGAAAATGATTGTGCTATTATATTCTCAAAATACGAATTAAATGCAGCATCCTCAACCTCATGAAGGAATCATCATGACTTCATCCCAGCCCTTCCTCGACCGCCTCGGCCTGCAATGCCCCATCATCCAGGCGCCGATGGCGGGCGTCTCCACGCCGCGCATGGCCGCCGCCGTCTCGAACGCGGGCGGCCTGGGATCCCTGGCCATCGGCGCCGGCACGGTGGCGCAGGCGCGCCAGATGATCGCGGACACGCGCGCGCTGACGGACAAACCCTTCAATGTGAATGTGTTCTGCCATGCGCCGGCGGCACGGGATGCGCAGCGCGAAGCGGCCTGGCTGGCCCACCTGGCGCCCCTGTTTGCGGAGCTGGGCGCGGCCGTGCCAGTGCAACTCGACGAGATATATCAAACGTTCATCGGCAATGAGGCGGCGTTTGCCCTGTTGCTGGAACTGCGTCCCGCCGTCGCCAGCTTCCACTTCGGCTTGCCGACGCAACAGCAGATTGCCGCCCTGCGCCAGGCCGGCGTCTACACACTGGCCACGGCCACCAATCTGCGCGAGGCGCTGCTCATCGAACAGGCCGGCGTCGACGCCATCGTGGCGCAGGGCGTGGAAGCGGGTGGGCATCGCGGCGTCTTCGACCCGCAGGCGCCGGACGAGCGCCACAGCACGTCAGTACTGCTGCGCCTGCTGGCGGGTCGCACCACCCTGCCCCTGATCGCCGCCGGCGGCATCATGGATGGACAGGGCATCCGTGCCGCGCTGGACCTGGGCGCGGCTGCCGCCCAGCTGGGCACGGCGTTCGTGCTGTGCCCGGAATCGTCGGCCAATGCGGGCTACCGGAGCAACCTGAAAAGCGAACGGGCGGCGGCCACCCGGCTGACCAGCGTGCTCTCGGGCCGTCTGGCGCGCGGCATGCTGAACCGTTTGATCGAATACGGCGAAGCGCCGGGCAGCCCGCCGCCAGCCGACTATCCCGTCGCCTACGATGCCGCCAAGCAATTGAACGCTGCAGCCAGCCAGCACGGCAACAGCGAATTTGCCGCCCAGTGGGCCGGCCAGGGCGCCCCGCTGGCGCGGGAAATGGACGCGGCGCAGCTGGTGGCCACCCTGGCGCGGGAAATGGCGGTGTAAGCCGTTCGCCGGACCGGCACGCCTACGCCGGCTGCTGCTGCGTGGTGCAGTGGATGCCGCCGCCACCGGCCGCGATGGCGTCGATGTTCAGCTGCACGATGTCGCGCCCGGGGAAGTGTTCGCGCAGCTTGGCTTTCGTGTTGCGGTCGGCTGCCGCGTCGCCGAATTCCGGACACAGCACGGCACCGTTGCAGACATAGAAATTGATGTAGCCGGCGGCGAAGTCCTTGTTTTCATAGCGCGGGCGTACCTGGCCCGGCCCCGGCAGCACCACCACCTGCAGCGGACGGCCGCGCGCATCCGTGGCCTTGCGCAGGATGTCGAGGTGGCGCTGGGTGACGGCGCGTTCGGGCGACGCCGGGTCGTTTTCAAAGCCGGCCGCGACGACGCCGGGGGCGCAGAAGCGGGCATAAAAGTCCGTGTGGCCATCGGTGATGTCCTGGCCGGCAATGCCGGGCAGCCAGATGACTTTCTCGATACCCAGCAGCCGGCGCAATTCCAGCTCGCACTTTGCCTTGCCGACGCCCGGGTTGCGGTTGGCGTTCAGCACGCAGCTTTCCGTGATGATGGCCGTGCCCTGGCCATCGACTTCGATGCCGCCCCCTTCCAGCACCAGGCTGCTTTCCAGCAGGGCCACGCCGGCGCGTCCGGCCACGAAAGGGGCCACCAGCGCATCGTCGTCATAGTCCTGCTTTTCGCCCCAGCCATTGAAATTGAAGTTCACGCCGGCCAGCGCCCCGCCCGCCTTCCTGACGAAGACGGGGCCCGTGTCGCGCATCCACAGGTCGTCGATGGGCTGCACCAGCAGCTTGACCTTGTTGCCGCACAGGCGAGCCGCCACGTCGTAATCTTCCTCGTTGACGAGCATGTGCACGGGTTCGACGCTGGCGATCGCCTGCGCGATGCGCGCCAGATCCGCCTGCGCGCCCGCCTTCAGGCGCTTGCCCCATACCTCGTCATTCGCGCCGAAGGCCATCCAGGTGGCGGCGTGGCGCTCGCCTTCGTCGGGCATGCGCCAGCCCGCGCCCGCCGCCAGGGCGGGCAAGGCCGGCAAGCCCACGGCCGCCGCCAGGCCCATGGTGCCAGTGAGGAAATGTCGTCGTTGCATGCTGATCTCCTTTATGCAATTTCCTGTTGCGTGGTGCAATGGATGCCGCCGCCACCGGCCGCGATGGGATCGATATTGATCTGGATCACGGCGCGGCCCGGATACAGTTGCGCGTACTGCGCCCTGGCGCTGGCGTCCGCCTGCGCGTCGCCGAATTCCGGCAGGAAAATGGCGTTCCTGGTGGCATAATAATTGATGTAGCCGGCGGCGAAGGTATTCGGGTTGTTTCCTGGCCTAATTTTCTCGGGACCGTCGATGACGACGATCTGCAGCGGCTGGCCATCCGCATCGGTGGCGCCGCGCAAGATCTCCAGGTGGCGCCGGGTCAGCGCGTAATCGTACGATTCCGGGTCCATCTCGCGGTGCGCCGCCACCACGCCGGGGCGCACGAAACGGGCGTAAAAGTCCGTGTGGGCATCCGTGATGTCCTTGTTCTTGATGCCTGGCAGCCAGATCACCTTGCGGATGCCCAGCAGGCGCAGCAGTTCCGCTTCGCAATCGGCCTTGCTCCAGCCCGGGTTGCGGTTATTGTTCAGCACGCAACTTTCCGTGATGATGGCCGTGCCCTTGCCATCGACTTCCAGCGCGCCCCCTTCCAGCACCAGGCGCGTGGCCAGCAGCGGCACCCGGGCCTGGGCGGCGACCACGTCGGCCACCTGCCCATCCTTGCCGGACTGCTGCTTGTTGCCCCAGCCATTGAAGTTGAACTTCACGCCGGCCCGCTCGCCGTTCGGCTTGCGCACGAAGACGGGCCCCGTGTCGCGCATCCACAAATCATCCATCTCGGCGGGAATCAGGTTCACGCGCGCATCGAAGAATGGCCGCGCACTGGCCAGCTCTTCCGGGCGCACCAGCATGTTGACGGGTTCATACGCGGCGATGGCATTGGCGATGCGCACCAGCGCCAGCTGCACCTGCGGCACCTGGGCGCGCGTCCAGACGGCGCTTGAAGCGCCATACGCCATCCACGTGGCCTTGTGGGCTTCGGCCTCGTCGGGCATGCGCCAGCCGTCCGCCTGGTTGACGCCACCGCCGCTGATGATGGGCGGCACTGGTGCCACCGGGCCCGTTTCCGGCGCGTCGCCGCCACAAGCGGCCAGCATGCCGCCCATGGCCAGCGCGCTGCCGCCTACCATGCAATGGCGCAAGAAATATCGACGTGTGTTCATATCCATCCTTGATTAGTTAGTCAGAGTGCCGCGCAGCGTTTTTCAACGCGTTGGCATGCACGGCATTGTGGATGGATCGAGATATGAAAACAAATGATATGATTTGCCTTAATTCATTAAGTTTTCTCATATGTCAGAACATCGCATTCCTTCGCTGAAATTATTGATGGGCTTTGAAGCGGCCGCCCGCCACGGCAATTTCTCGCGCGCGGCCGACGAACTGCACGTGACGCAGTCGGCCATCAGCCACCAGGTGCAATTGCTGGAAGAACAGATCAAGCAGCCGCTGTTCCGCCGCGCGGGACGGGGCGTGGAGCTGACGGTGGCGGGCGAAGTGCTGCTGCGCAGCGTGCAGCGCTCGATGACCGTGCTGCGCAGCGGCCTGGGGCGCATCGCCACCTATCTCGATCCGGGATTGGTCGTGCTGGTGTGTCCGGCGCCCGTGCTGCACGGCTGGCTGCAGCCCCGGCTGCGGGCGCTGGAAGCGCAGCTGCCCGAGCTGTGCCTGCTCTTGTCGGTCGATGAAAGCGCCCGCTTCGTCGACGAGATCGACGTCGATATCGCCATCGGCGACCGCCCCCTGCTGCAGCCGGACTTGCAGGAAATCCCCCTGCTGCACGATGAATGGGTATTGGTCGCCAACAGCGAGCTGGCGGCGCGCCTGGCTGGCGTGCCGCAGGATGCGCATCACCTGCACGCGGATCTGGTGTGCCTGGAAGAAAGCTTGACGGGCGACGCCACAGCGCCTTTGTTCCTGGGGCCGCTGGCGCGCTTTCGCAAGCGGGCCATCTACGACGATGCGCGCCTCTTGCTGGACGCCACCCTGGACGGGCGCGGCATCGCCTGCCTGCCGCGCCTGCTGGTCGATGCCAGCCTGGCGCGCGGCCTGCTGCACATCCTGCCCGCTTATCCACGCGTGCCCGGCGCCACGTGGTGGCTGTCGGGCGTGGCGGAACACCCGCGTTCGCCCATCGTCGGGCAAGTATTCGACTGGCTGCGCGCACAGGGTGCGGCGCAGGGGCAGTGATTACGGCAGCGGTGCAGGTGCAGGCGCCGGCGCGCGCGCATAGTCGATGCCGCTGGCCCAGCGGTTTTCCCAGTGCGCCAGGTACGATTGCGCCAGGCGCTCACTGTGCCACACGACAAGCACGTTTTCGCTGTTGGCGGTGGCGGCATCGGCCGTGTAATTGAAGCTGCCGTTCTGCACGATCACCCCATCGGCGACGATGTACTTGTCGTGATGCAAGGCGTAGCGGGAAATCAGGCGCGTGGGAATGCCTGCGCCGACGAGCCGGTCCAGCGCGGCCCGGCTGTTCTTGCGCGCGTTGCGCCGCGTATCGGCCAGCACCCTGACGTCCACGCCCCGCTGCCGCGCCCGCAGCAAGGCCTCGACCACATGGGGCGAGCTGAACGAATAGGCGGCCAGCCGGATCGTCGATGCCGCACTATCGATGACCTTGAGCACCAGCGCCTCCGCCCCGCCATCGGGAGAAAACGCGTTCTCGATGGTGACCACGGGCGCGGCGTCGGCGGCAAGCGCCGCTGGCGGCACACCGTTAGCCAGGCACAGCGCAACGGCAAGTACGAGATTTTTCATCGCTGGCATTTCCCTGTTTCAATAATCGGGGCTGGATGAACAAAAGATGTGGATACAGCCTGCAGGCAGACCCGGAACCTGGGCGAGCGTCCGCTGTCGCCCCAAAGCGGACTTTCCAGCATCCATCAGGAACGGGCGGCCGCCAATGGCTTGGCGTCTGGATATCGGGTAACGAATGAATCGATGGCCTGCGCTGGCAGATTGATCAGAATCGTTCCACTACTATCCCAGCAAGCAATTTCGAACAAAGCACCTTCTAGCTGCGGCCCCGGTTCCGTGCCGTCCCAATATCGCGGGTTGTCCTCAACGCATGGCGCCGGAGCAGTTATCGGACGAAGCCCCTTCGGTACCGCACTAAACACCGCCCAGATAAACTGAATCTCGTTGGCAAGCAGAAAGCCTGCGAGTTCGTCGCCGGTGAACCATTGATCATCCGGCTCAAACCCCGGTGGCTTCCAGTTAGTTTCGATGTCGCTGACGTACCAGTCATAGTCTTGCGGCGCAATGTTGGCGGCCTCGAACACGTCGCGCATGTCGGTATACCAGCGGACCTGATCGGTTTTTTCCAAGATGAGATTTTTCATTTTTCCCTTTAGCCCTTGACCGTTGAAGGACCGCTTATGGCCGTAATCGGTCGCATTCACATCTGCCGACCTAAGAAGATGAAATCAACAAAAAAATAGACCGCCCATGCAGCAGCGGGGGCAAGAACCGCAGCGGCAAGCGTGCGCTGATAGAACGCCAGCTTCGTCGTCGATACGCGGCCAGTCAGTGATACAAATACCAAGGCTGCGAGCAAGCAGGGAAACCAAACGCTCATGACATGACCCAGCATCTGCGGCGCGCGTAACTGCTCCAACAATGGAAAGATCAGGCAAACATAGCCTAATGATATTAACGTCGTCAGAAAAAAAGCAATCAACGGTTCAATTTTTTTCGGTTGGTACATCCTGTCATTCCCTTGCTACTTTGTCTGCTCTTGGCTGGTTGCCGTCGTTGTCAGGTCCCGCCCCGAAATAGCCTCTCGCCGTTTTCACGAAAGAACGAAGATACTCAGTCGCCAAACGGAAGAGAAATATTGTTGCTCATTAACGTGACCTTGTAGTGAGACACTAACCGACCCGCTTTAGACGGAACATCAAATTTCTTCCGGCATGGCCTTACCTGGCTTCCAAGCTGCAGCATGCGCTTGGGCCTTATCGACCGTTGGCTGATCTGCGCGCGCCTTCAATCGCTCAATTCCGGCCTTTGCCTCATCCTCTCCAAATCTGGCAGCGAGCATATAATAGGCAAGAGGAAGCATAAGATTTTCATTGCTTCGCTGGCTCGATTCATATATCTCTGCAAGGCTCAGCATCGCCATTGAATGCCCTACCTTGGCGGCACTTCGAAATAGTGATACTGCCTTCGTTGCGTCCTTAGGGACCCCGTCGCCATCCAGATACATGCCAGCTAGGTTATTCAGTGCTTTAGGAAAACCAGATTTGATAGCGATCTCGTAAAATTTCACCGCCCTTACCTTGTCTTGGGGGATACCATCGCCAGTGTGCAGCATTACTGCCAAAACTTCGGCAGCTTCACGCCATCCACGGTCTGTGGCCCGTTCAAAGTAATCTGCTGCCTTTATCTTGTTCATCGGTTGGCCAATCCCATGAAGATATACCTGCCCAAGCTCATACAAGCCTGGGGCTGCTTTCTTTTCCTCTAATTGCCCCAGAATTTTCATGCCTTTGGGAACATCCGCCTTTACTCCGACGCCTTCCACGTAAAGGCGGCCAAGCAAAGCCGACGCATCATCAAAATCCCCACAATTATGTGCCAACTCAAGCCATTTGACAGCTTCGTTTGGTTTGGACACTCCTCCAACCCCTTCTAACAAGACCTTGGCAAACTCCTGCTGTGCGAAGCATTTATTGTTGACTGCTTGGTAATTCAACATTTGCAGGCCCGCTTGGCGTACGGCGACATCGGTTTCCAAGCGATAAAGCATTAAACCAAACTGCGCGGTTCCAGCCCCCAATTTTCGAAAATGAGATTGAGCCGCCCAAAATTTAGCCAGGCTATCGTTTTTCTCAACCCCCATACCTTCATAGTACATTTGGCTTAGGAGGAGTTGCGCTTCTGCATTCTCCATTTCGGCACCGATTTTCATGTATTTGAACGCCAAGTCGTAGTTAACGGGTAAGCCGGACAGGCCAAACATATACGTACGTCCCATCGCACGGCCCCCATACGCGTTTCCATGATTGGCCGAATCTTGAAAATAGGCGGTAGAACGTGCCTGGTCGTCATAACCCGGCTCCCGCGTAAGGTAGATCAATCCAAGATCGTGCATCGCATTGCTATCTCCTTTTTCCGCTGCCGCCTCAAGCAATCGAACGGCTTTACCCAGGTCCCGCACGACATTATCCCCTTCCATATACCGTGATCCGAGTTTGCTTTGCGCAACGGTTATACCTTTTTCAGCTGCGGCCTTGAGGTTAGGTACGCTGGCTTCTCTCATTTCCTCGCGCTCTAGTTTCCACACGGCCTGCATATCGACATCTGCGCGCGCCTCGCCATATTTGTCAGCATCGGCCAAAATGGCAAATGGACTACCGACGAGTCCATATCGACTAAGCCAATTCAAATGAAAATCAGCCTGCCGAATTTGCTTCGCCGCCAGATAGGCCTGCGCAATCACAAAATGTGCTTCCAACTCTGATTGTTCATGGGCAGCAACAGGTAAACCCTCAACCGCAGCAAGCAATTCATTCAACACGCTTCGTCCTCGCAAAAATTCAAACAGAGGAGCCGGCCACTTCCCAGGCCGGAGAGAATCAACTACGCGAGCAACTTCAAGTGGCTCTGGCTTGCCTAGCCTGCGAGACAATGTCGCTGCGAGCAGTGCATCGCCTGCCGACAGCATTCCATCACCGTTTCTCGATTTGAGAAACCGCGCCAAATTTACCTGGGAGGCTGCAAAATCATTGGCGTGAAAATCTGCCCACGCCTGCATTAAGGTCAATGAATCATCGTCAGCTGGTTCCAACTTAGCTAATTTCTTGCTAGCGGTTGGCAAATTACGGTCCACAATGTCGATGCGGGCCAAACAAAGATCCTTGGTACGCTTATCAGCGTGCGCCTCAACCAGCTTGTGAATTGCTGCCACCGGTGCTCCGACCAGTGGGTTCCAATTCCGAACTGCGTATGTATCAATAGCCAACTCACATAGAGCCCGATAGTTCAGTTTTGCGTAAGTACTGTCCGCGAATTTAAACTCCGGTAGTTTTCCGCTTCTCAAGGCCTCGATTTGCATTTCTTCGAACGCACTCACTTTGTCCAAGATATCGAGCACGCGCAACGAAGCGGACTTGGCAGACTCTGGGGATACGGTTACGGACTTAAAGCGTAGCTTCGACTCGATGAGCGGTGAAAGCTTGTCTGCTTCGCGCACTAGGTGCGCCATTTCATCCGTCGGAACCTCGGGCACGTTGATGGCGTAGTCGACGTAATAGTTCAATTGGGCGCCGCGCCAGGTAAGTTGGCTGTTTGCGACGAAGAAGTTGTTCTTCACTTCCATCCGGTCATCACTCTTCATCATGCGCGCCTCGCTGGGCAACGCTACGTCCAGCGTATAGCGGGTTCGATAGCGCCCGGCAGAAATCCAGAATGGGTATTTCCGAACTATTTTTTCTGGCAAGCCTAACGTACCTTCCATTACGTGGGACCGTTGCGCCAGTTGGTAAATGCCATTTTCTTCTGTGAGAATCTTGGGAGCGATCAATTGCGCTTCAATGATGAAGGTTGCCCCACCGTTTCCATCGCTTAGCTTTGGCAAGCTATTCAACTGAATGTCCGGATAAGTGCGTTCAAATTGTCCCAGCACCACCTTTTTAAGCTCAATCGAACTCAGCGAACGATAAAACTGGCGCATGCCGACCGCGTACCGTCCACGATACTCAAGATGCAGTTTCAGCTGCCCAGCCCCGTTCAACTGCGGAATGTTGATTTGCTCGACTCGATCAACCAAAGGCTCGTCTATCAATTCTTCGGGCAGCGTAATCAGATCGGCGGTGTCACTGCTGACAACCAAGGCCGTCGCGCCTGGCGCCGGCGATGCCAGCGTCGAGATCAGACCGCGCTCATCCCGTATTGTCGGATCGACAAAATAAGGCTTTCCATCCAAAATCACACGCACAATGACGTGATTGAAGTACCTGGGCGATGGCAGGAACTGCGCAGGCAATATCGGCGAGCCTGAGTTGACCAGCAAAGCTTGTGCCTGCAAACCCATCGCACGATATAAGGACACCAACAAAAGGCTCTTGTCTTTGCAGTCGCCGAAGCGTCGCTTCAGCACTACTTCAGGAGCTTGGGGACGATGCGAATTCTCTCCCATCGACACGCTGAAATATCGGATTTCGTCCTGTACCCAGTGCAGCGCCTGCGACGCACGCTCCTCATTCGTACCGCCACTGAATTTTTGGGCAAGTGATCTCACCTCAGGGACAGCTGGCGCGTTCGGGAACAACTTGCTCGCCCATTGAGCCACCTCAGCCCAGTCGCGGTATTCGCTGAAATCCAGTACAGGCAAAGGCACGAGATTCGGCGGAAGCGAAGGCTCAAATTCTTCGGCCGAAAGCTCGTTCTCGCGGAACACCAGTTTGGCGACGCCATTACGCTGTTCAACGACAGGCTTTTGCAAACCGGGTCGAGCCACGCCAGAAAATTTCCAATGCACCAGTTTATCGGCAGGGTAGAGGATAGTCGCCTTGCGCAATTCAATCGGCAAATCTTTTGTCCAAGGAAGTTGCTCATGCCAAGTGCTACCGAAAACCGGATTACTGCCCTCGATTGAATAGGTAGTCCAAAGCGTATCGCCAAGTTTGACATCCTCCAACAGCACTTGGGCTTTAGAAGTACCAGTGTAATAACCTTGGGCTACTTGGTTTTCGCTGTCTAGCAAGCGGACGTTTGCGCTCATTGTACGGTCCAACACCTGGTCGCCACGCATAATCGCAATGCGATGCACGACAAGCTTCTCATAGGCTGGAACAAATGAAATTGAAAACTGACCAAGTTCAGACAATTTGGCTGACGAGTTCACCTGAATGGCACGATTCACCAAATGAGCAGGAGTAATTCCCGCCCAATACTGGACTTCGGCCAGCCGAAGAACAACAGGTTCGGTGGAAACTGTGGCAGGCACTGGTTCGAGTGGCGTCGCCCATTTTGGAAGCGCAGTACTGCGCAACAATTCACTTTTTCCTGTTCGTGTCTGGGCATTCTTCTGGGGCTGTGCTGCGAATGCAATGTTTAAGAAATTAATGAGAGTGAAAAATACAAAGAGAAGCGATCGCATATGATATGAGTTGTAATGAATTTAATTGTTATTGCGAAAGCATATCCATGTGGATCGGACCGCAATGCGAGAAAATCAATATTGAAAAGTCTTCTGGACCTGCACTTTCGTTAGCATCGCTAGTACCTATTGCTTATATTTTACTTTTATGCCGATAACAGCGCCGAATTGATAAAAATCACTTGAATACAAGAATATCACTTTGGCAAAGTCTACGCAGTAAACTAGATGCTAATGAAACTACTCAAGTGTCGTAATCATCTCTTCTCAGAAAGGAAAAGAAAGTTCAACGGCTGCTTCTAGCCAGCTGTTGTCGTAGACAAGTATCGCCCTATACGTTGAGGTTTAGATAGAACGAATGAGGCAGGTGTGCTGCTGGCCACGGTCGGCCCAGCATCGGCCATGTGCAGGACCTCACCGGGCGGCGGCATAGAGCGCGTCAACGTCCCTGCCTCGGATCAGGTCGAGGTGCCGGCCAATCCATTCTGCTGGGCGATCCCACCAAGCGATTTCCAATAGCCGTTGCACAGACGCGGGATCGAAGCGCTCCCGGACGACACGTCCCGGATTGCCGCCTACGATGGCGTAGGGGGCAATGTCGGCGGTGACAACTGAGCACGCGGCGATGATACCAACGGCGCCCAAACGCCCAGTAAGCAGCCGCGTGCACAATGGCGTGGTGGCGGTGGACGAACCCAATCAGCGGTGGTGCTCGGACGGCTTTGAGATCGCCTGCGACAATGGCGAAGTGGTGACCGGTGTGTTCATGAAGGATTGCTGTGACCGCGAAATCATTGCCTGGCGCGCCTGGGCGGAACGTGGCCTGCCTGGCGAACCCGTGCGCGACATGCTGGTGGAAGCGGTCGAGGCAAGATTCGGCCAGGCCAGCGTCGGATCGGCCCGGCTGGAATTCTTGAGCGACAACGGTGGCGCCTACCGGGCCCATGAAACGCACGCCCTGGTGCGCGCACTTGGGATTGAACCGGTGCACACGCCGGTATGCAGCCCGCAGTCGAACGGCATTGCTGAAAGCTTCGTGAACACGTTTAAACGGGACTACGTGAACTTGATGGACCGCAGCAGCGCAGAAATCGTTCTGGCTCAACTGCCAGACACCTTTATGCACCTCAACGAGGTCCATCCGCATTCGTCGCTGAAATGGAAATCGCCTCGCATGTTCAGGACGGAGCTGGCGCGCCGGGCTCAGGAAAGCGGAGCTAACTAAACGATTGGCTGTGTCTGGTTATATGGGGGCAAGATCACCATAGTGAGGGAATATGCAGAAATGGCATGTACTCGTGCCAGCCTACGAAAAATGAGAAGACAGCATGGATTCCGCCCCTTTGCAGACGTTGAGCCAACTATCGGCGATACTCCCTACTAGGCGTCTTCCTCGCGTTCGATGACCTCATTAATGACTGTCCCTCCACAATTAATGCAGAGTCCTTCGAGGAAGACCTTCTTATTTTCCTCGTACTCAAAGGGAGACGTCATCCCTAGGTCGGCTTGACCGCAAAGATCACAGCAAGTGTTTCTCAAAATCCACTTTTGCTCAGCAGCGGGTCTAGCCGCAAAATCACGTGCTTTTCTCATGAGCTCGATCTAACTCTATGACTGCTCCTGGCCGGTTACCGTCGTTGACAGCTTGCCCCAATGCGGGTATCAGGGTTGCGCTGCACCTGCTTGGGCACTGAGTGGTAAGCTCGTGCACCAGTTCCTTCAAAAAAGATCGGCCAAAGACTGGTCGATTGAAAGTGATGTGAAGACGAACATCAGGCCGCCTTTTCGCAACCAGTTGGTTTGTAAATGCGCTGCGTAGAAGCCGGACTGTTAGCAAGTTTCGCCAATGGACGCCGAGGTCGAGCAAGCAATTCACCGCCGCAGTTTGGACAAGTACCATCAAGGATAGAAATGGCACACGCTGTGCAGAATGTGCACTCGAAGGAACAGATGAGAGCTTCGGTGGATTCGGGCGGAAGATTTTTGTCGCAGCACTCGCAATTGGGACGCAGTTGAAGCATAATTTTCCTTGTAAGTAGTGTCTGATCTTTTGATTATCCGCTTCTGGACGACTGCTGTCGTTGGCAGGTTCCGCCCCCTTGCTGCCAATCGAAATGCCATCGAACGTCAAAGTGACCGCTGCGCCTCAGTCCGTCAAATGCACCATGGTGTGATCCATTTGCTTCAACTTTGCTTCGATCTGATTCAACGCATGCAGCTTTTCTTCGCGATGAGACCAGTCTCCCACCGCCAGCGCCCGAGCTCTCTGCTGCCCGATAGCGGCCAATGCCAGTTGTCGCGTCTGCTGGTCGCATGCCGCTCTTAACTTTATCTCCGCAAATGCGAGAGCAATCGACGCTTCGCAGCGCACGTCATCGTCCATGGCGTTGATGCCGGCGTATCCCCACTGCTTTGCCAGTTTCTCGAGGAATCGAATGGGCGTGACATCCTTGTGCGTCTGCTGCCAATCGCGATAGCTATCCAGAAGATCGGCGCCAGTATCATTGCCGTTCGGCGAGAAATCATCCGTGCAATTCCAAAAAAATGGATCATCCAGCAGCTCGCGTGCCTTGGGATGAAAGTCCTCCCAATCGATTCCCAACTGCTCCCAGACCGACATTCCATCACGCCTGGCTTGTGCCGCCGCCTTCAGCCCGGATGCCAGCAGTTGCAGAGCTTCCTCCGAATCCGGGACGCGTTTCCTGGCAGCTTCACAATGGTCCAGAAATTTCTCCAGGCTAAAATCATCAGTGCGCTTCAATCGCTTGCTCAATAGCCCTAATGCATGGATGACTTCATCCACACCTGCCTTAAAAAGTGGCAAGGACAATGTTGAAGAATGCGTCCAGTCCCGGCCTTCCATCAATTCGCTGGCAATGGCGATCTCGACCTTGCCCTTTGCTCTTCGATAAGTGACCTTGGGCAGCGTTGCGCGGAAATTATTGTGCGTCTCCAACAGAGATTCCAGCGTCTTCTTTGCCGGACCAGAGTCCCTGAAGTGTAGCGTGACTGCAATTTCCTGAATCGCGCCGCCAAAACTGCCGCTGCCCGCCAGAAGAAAATCCCCGATCGGAGACAACGTTGTGTGACCGCCGTAGGAATGATAGGAATTTGCGATTACACGGAAATCCATTGAATGCTGCCTTTCATCCGAAATTTCAATTGTTCTGAACATGCCGTGGCTACGGCAGCCGGTGCCGGAACGTCGGTTCGATGTTGCGCGCATGCAGCCAGCGCACGATGTCTTCCAGGGTAGCGTCCTGCAACAGCAAGCCGGACTGGCTCGCGGACGTGAGCGCTGGCAAAGGGGTGGCGGCGGGAGCCGGCGCGGGAACAGGCACGGCATCGGCCAGCCCCGCATGTCCCTGCAACTGCGCCAGCGCCTGCGCGAACTGGGCTGGGTTGATGCTGCGCAAGCTTTCCAGGAAGCCCAGCTGGGCAGCGGGCGGCGGCGGCATGTCCAGGCCCGGCTCGTCGACGAAGGCGGCGCCCATGCTGGGGTGGATGAAGGCGGCCCACTTGCCGGACGGCTGCAACGCGGGCGGCAGCGCCACCTGCTCCACGTAAGCGGGCGGCGCGACGGCGAGGATGTCGGTCGAGGCAGGCAAAAAGGTAGAGCGCAGCAGCTGCGCGAACTGGCGCGCCTGGGCGACGGGCACGGGCGTGGCCAGCGACAGCCATAGCTGGAACGCCGTGCCCGAGATGCTGACGGCGGGCGCCGGCAAGTCCAGCTCGTGCTGCACGGCGTTGGCGATCGTGCACAGCGCGCTCCAGTGCGCCTCGCCGCCGCCCTTGCCGCCAAACTCCAGCACCAGCGCGCGCGCCAGGCCACTCCCGGTCACGAGTTGCACCGCTACCGTCTGCTCGCCCGACAGATGGCGCGCCAGCACGGCCGGCGTCAGCGGCTGCGCGCCGCCGTCCGCATCGACGTAGTGCTGCTGTTCATCGAACAGGTACAAACGGGTGAGTTCGGAAATCAGTTTATGCATGGACGGCCTCGTAATGACGTTGAACAACACTTGTCAACGTGCCCAGATTATAGCCTCCCAAGCCTGGGCGCACCCGCACGTCCGGCGCCAAACACGAGCCAGCTGGCCACGCCGAACAGGCAGGCGGCCACGCCGGCATACAGCATCACGGCGCCAAAGCCTTGTGCCAGCGCAAGCTTCGCCACGCCGGCCGGCAGTGCGCTGGTGCCCTTGCCCGCCGACAAGTCTTCCGCCATGGCGCGCAAGGTGGCCGCGTCCAGGCCGCCGGGCAGATGCCGCCGCAAGGTGGACTCGATGGTGCCGACGAGGATAAAGCCCATCAGCGCAATATTGATGGACAGGCTGACCATGCGCGCGCTGATGTCGATGCTGGACGCCATGCCCGCCCGTTCACCGGGCACGGCGCCCGTTGTCGTATTGGTGACGGGTGTATTCGTCAGCCCCAGGCCCGTGCCCGCCAGCAGGCAGCCGGGCAGGATCGTCAGCCAGCTGGCGGCATCCACGCGGCTGCCCCACAGCATCAGCAGAAAACCCGCGCCGATGGCCAGCAAGCCGGCAGGAATGACGGCATCGGCCCGGTAGCGCAACGCCAGCCGCTCTGCCAGCGGCGGCACGAGCAAGGTGGGCAAGGTATAGGCCAGCAAGGTCAGGCCCGTGTCCAGGCTGCAGTAGCCGAGACCATGCTGTACGTACAGGGGAAGATAAATCATGAAGGGCCAGAAACTGCAGTTCATGCCTGCCGAACCGAGCAGCGCGCCCGAGAAACGGCGGATGCGAAAGACGGAAAAATCGATCATCGGTTCAGCCTGGCGCCGCTCGACGACGGCAAACAGCACCAGGCTGGCCAGCGCCACGGCCAGGCTGGCCAGCGTGCGCGGGTCCGTGAAACCCAGCGCCGGCCCCTGCGTGATGCACCACGCCAGGCTGAACACACCCAGCGACAGGGTGGCGATGCCCGCCACGTCCAGCTTGCGCCGCTGCGGGTCGCGCGACTCGCTCACGCCCAGGCCCGCCAGCAGCAGCGCAACGACGGCCAGCGGGCCGTGCACGAGAAACACCCATTGCCAGTTTGAGAGCGCGACGATGGCAGCGCCGATGATCGGGCCGAAGCCCAGGCCGATGCCGAACACGATGCCCCAGGCGCCGAACGCCCGGCCCCGCGCCGCGCCGGCCGGGAACTGCTGCGACAGCACGGCCACCTGGCAAATCAGCATGGCGCCGCCGGCCATGCCCTGCAGTGCGCGCGCGGCGATCAGCACGCCCGTGCTGCCGGCCCAGCCGCACGCCAGCGAACTGAGGCCGAACAGGACCAGGCTGGCGAGCAGCAAGCGCTTGCGGCCACAGCGGTCGGCCAGGGTGCCCGTTGCCATCAGCACGGTGGTGCAGGCCAGGGTGTAGGCGTTCATGATCCATTGCAAGTCCTTGAAGTCGCCATGCAGCACGGTTTCCAGGGTGGGCAGAATCACGGGAACGCTGGATATTTCCAGGCCAAACATGAGCGAGGCCAGGCATACGGCGGCCAGGGTCAGTGCGTTTTGTTGCGTAGTAGTCAGTAGCATCGAAGCCTTGATGTCGGTAGTCATGGAGGCGCGCCTGGTGGCGGCGCACCGCGAGCCCGCATTCTAGAAAACCCCGACTCATGAGGGAAATGATAAAATTTTGTACAATTCATTCATTTTCATCATGAATCACGGGAGCGTCACGCCATGGACTTCGATACCGCCCTGCTGCGCGCCTTTGTCGCCGTAGCGGACACGGGCGGCTTTACTCGGGCCGCCGAGCGGCTGCACCTGAGCCAGTCCGCCATCAGCCACCAGATCCGCCGCCTGGAAGAGCAAGCGGGCAGCGCGCTGCTGCTGCGCACGACGCGCAGCCTGCGCCTGACGGAGGACGGCGAGGATTTCCTGCGCCATGCGCGCCTCATTCTGGCGGCCCAGGATGCGCTGTCGCGGCGCTTCCAGCGTTCCTCGATTGCGGGCGCCGTGCGCTTTGGCGTGCCGGAAAATTTCATGGGCGCGCGCCTGCCTGCCCTGCTGGCGCAGTTTGCCCACCTGTTTCCCGCCGTGCGCCTGGATGTCACGGTCGGCACCTATCTTGACTTGCAAAAACTGGTCGCCGCCGACGCGCTGGACCTGGCCGTCGTCATGGCCCTGGCGGACGGGCAGGATGAGGCGGCAGTGCTGCGCCGCACGCGCTTCGTCTGGGCGGGCGCGCAGGATTTCCGGCACGATGGCGCGCTGCCCCTGCCGCTGGCGTTTTCACCGGTGCCCTGCATGCACCGGCAAGTGGGCGTCGACGCCCTCGAGTGTGCCGGCCTCGACTGGCGCGTGGCATTCACTTCGCCCAGCCAGCAAGGCTTGCGCGCCGCCGTGCTGGCGGGATTGGCGATCACGGCCTTGCCGCAAGGCGACCTGGAGCCGGGCATGGTGGTCATCGATGGCCAGCATGGCTTGCCCGCCCTGCCCGCCGCCCGGTTCCAGCTGCTCTGGCGCGCCGCCGGCGCCACGGCGGCGGCCGAAGCGTTCGGACAATTGCTGCGCGAGTGGTCAGCCGCCGCGGCGGCATGACAGCACCAGCAGCAAGGCCAGCGCCAGCATGGCGCTCGCGCCGCCCAGGGCCACCGTCACGCGGTGCGCCAGCAGGGCTGCGCCCGCCAGCTGGCCCGCGCCGAGGCTGGCCACGGCCACCAGCACCGCCAGCCCCAGCGAATTGCCCAGCTGGTGCGCCACGTTGACGAGGCCCGAAGCGGCGCCCGCATCCTGCGCCGGCACGCCGGCCACGCCGGCCGCCGTCAGCGGGCTCAACGCCATGCCCTGCCCCGCGCCGATCAGCACCATGGGCAAGGCCACGCCCAGCCAGTAAGCCGTGCCAGCATCGACACGGCTCAGCCATGCCATGCCCAGCAGGGTCAAGCCCAGTCCCATCGCCAGCAGGCGCGCATTGCCGAAGCGGTGCGTCAGGCGCGGCACGCACAGGGCGACGCCGAAGTTGACCAGCGTCATGGGCAGGAAAGCCAGGCCCGTCAGCGAGGGCGGATAGCCAAGCACCACTTGCAGGAATTGCGTGGTGAAAAAGAAGAATCCGATCATGGCGCCCAGGAACAGCACCCTGGCCCCGTACGCCGCATTGCGCTGCGCATCGGCAAACAGGCGCAGCGGCAGGATGGCTTGCGCGGCGCGGCGCTCGATGACGATGAAGGCGGCCAGCAGCAGCACGCCCGCCGCCAGCGCACCCTGCGTCAAGGCATCACCCCAGCCGGCGCCGGCGGAGCGGATCAGGCCATACACGAGGGCAGACATGCCCATGGTCGAGCTGGCGGCGCCGGCCACGTCGAAGCGGCCCCGGCTGCGCGCACTTTCCGCGATGAAACGGCGCGCGGCCACCAGCATGGCGGCGCCAATCGGCAAGTTGATGAAGAAACCGACCCGCCACGACAGCCATTCGGCCAGCACGCCGCCCAGCACCAGGCCCACGCTGGTGGCGATGCCCGCCACGGCGCTGTACAGGGCGATGGCCCGCGTGCGTTCGCGTCCTTCGGCGAACGTGGTTTGCAGCAAGGCCAGGGTCGATGGCGCCAGGATGGCCGCGCCCACGCCCTGGATGGCGCGCGCGGCGATCATCATGGCCGGCGACTGCGCCAGGCCGATGGCCAGCGACGCCAGCGTGAACAGCGCCAGGCCCAGCTGCAGCAGGCGGCGCCGGCCATAGGCATCGCCAGCGCGCGCGGCCAGCAGCAGCAAGCCGCCAAACGTCAAGGTGTAGGCGCTTTGCACCCAGGCCAGGCCCGTATCCGTAAAGCCCAGTTCCTGGTGGATTTTCGGCAAGCCCGTCAGCACGATGGACGTGTCGAGCACGATCATCACATAGCTGACGAGGATGATGGCAAGGATGGCCGCCTTGTGCGGCGCGGCGGAGGGAGTAGCAGCTGGCTGATTGTTCATGCCATCACTGTAAAGCGTATGCATTACCGTGAATAGATGCTAAAGTCCGCATGAACTTATTAGCTCAACTAATGAATTGGAAAGACATCCGCCATGGCACAAACCAACTTCAACGATATCCTCGCCTTCGTGGCCGTGGCCCGCGAAGGCAGTTTTACGCGGGCGGCGGCCAAGCTGGGCGTGTCCCAGTCGGCCCTGAGCCAGACGGTGCGCGCGCTGGAGGAACGGCTCGACTTGCGCCTGCTGGTGCGCACCACGCGCAGCGTCTCGCCCACGGAAGCGGGCGAACAGCTGCTGCGCACGGTGGCGCCCCGCTTCGACGAGATCGAGGCGGAACTGGCCCTGCTCAGCGAACGGCGCAACAAGCCGGCCGGCAACATCCGCATCAGCGCGGGCGAGCATTCGGCGCTCACCGTCCTGCAGCCGGCCATCGCCCGTTTGCTGCCCCACTATCCCGACATCCACATCGAAATCATCGTCGACAACGGCATGACCGACATCGTGGCCGCGCGCTGCGATGCGGGCGTGCGCCTGGGCGAACAAGTGGCCAAGGACATGATCGCCATGCCCATCGGCCCCGATTTCCGCATGGCCATCGTCGCCTCGCCCGCGTATTTCAGCCGGAATCCGCCGCCCGCCACGCCACAGGACTTGATGGCGCACAACTGCATCAATATGCGCCTGCCCACCCTGGGCGGCCTGTTTGCCTGGGAGTTTGCCAAGGATGGGCAGGAACTGAAAGTGCGCGTGGAAGGACAGATGATTGTCAACAACATGGCCCTGCGCCTGCATTCGGCGCTCGATGGCCTGGGCCTGGCCTGCATGCCGGAAGACGTGGCGCTGCCCTACGTGGCCGATGGCAGGCTGATGCGCGTGCTGGACGACTGGTGCCCCGCGTACGCGGGCTACAAGCTGTATTACGCGAGCCGGCGCCACCCTTCTCCCGCGTTCACCTTGCTGCTCGACACCTTGCGCTATCCCCGGGTTTGAGCCAGCGCAATCGTCCACCGGGCATGGACAGTCACCAAACGAACATGCGTTTACCGCGCGGCGGCACAGGACTATAGTGGCATCTTTCCCACCTGTTCAAGGATCGCCATGAAACTCTTCTTTTCGCCGGGCGCCTGCTCGCAGGCACCGCACATCATCCTGCGCGAAACGGGCACGCCGTTCACCCTGGTAAAAGTCGACCTGGGCCAGCACCGGACGCAGGAAGGCGGCAATTACTACGAACTCAACCCGAAAGGCCAGGTGCCGCTGCTGGCGCTCGACGATGGAACGACCTTGAGCGAAGGCCCCGTCATCGCCCAGTACGTCGCCGAACAGGCGGGCAGGCAAGACCTGCTGCCGCCCGTGGGCAACTTGGCCCGCTACAAGGTGCTGGAATGGCAGAACTACATCACGTCCGAGCTGCATAAATCGTTCAGCCCCCTGTTCGATCCCCGCATCGACGCCGCCACCAAGGCCTTGTTCGTCCAGCAACTGGGCAAGAAATACAAGTGGGTGGACAGCCGCCTGGAAGGCCGGGCCTACCTGACGGGCGACACGTTCACGGTCGCCGACGCCTACCTGTTCGTCATCACGGGCTGGGCGCCAGGCCTGGGCGTGGACTTGTCCGCGCTGGCGCAGGTGCAAGCTTTCCTGGCGAGAGTGGGCCAGCGCGACAGCGTCAAGGCGGCGCAGGCAGCGGAAGGATAGACCCGAGCGTCTTAGAAGCAGTGTTGCGGGGCGGGGAAAGACCGCTCCTTGACGGCGCCGACATAGGCCGTGAAGGCGCCGCCGATGCTGGCCTGCCCCGTCATGAAGTCGCGCACGAAGCGCGCCTTCTTGCCAGGAAACACGTTGAGCATATCGTGCATGACGAGGATCTGGCCCGAGCAATCGGGTCCGGCGCCGATGCCGATAGTGGGAATGGCCAGCAGTGCCGACACTTCCCGGCCCAGCGTGGCAGGGATGGCTTCGAGCAGCAATAGCGCAGCGCCAGCCGCCTGCAGGGCCAGTGCGTCGGCTTTCAATACCGCCGCGCCTTCCGCCGTCTTGCCCTGCACCTTGAAGCCACCGAGCTGATGCACGGATTGCGGCGTCAAGCCCAGGTGGGCGAACACGGGTATGCCCCGCCCGGTCAGGAAACGCACCGTGTCGCACAGCCAGCTGCCGCCCTCCAGCTTGACCATATGTGCGCCCGCCTGCATCAACTGGACGGCGTTGGCATACGCCGCTTGCGGCGTGGCATAGCTGCCGAACGGCATGTCGGCCGCCAGCACGGCCGTACGGTTGCCGCGCGCCACGCTTGCCGTATGGTAAGCAATGTCGGCCACGCTGACGGGCAAGGTCGTGCCCTGCCCCTGCACCACATTCCCCAGCGAATCGCCGACCAGCAGCAGCTCCACGCCGCAAGCGTTCATCAGGGTGGCGAAACTGGCGTCATAACAAGTCAGTGCGGCAATCTTTTGCCCCGCATCGCGCATGGCCAGCAAGGCTGGCGCCGTCAACGGCTTACTGTGCAGCAAGTGTGCATTGTGGTCTGGCACGGGCATGCTTTCTCATTTCATTAAGTTAAGTTTTTTCGGACTTGCCGTGCATCACCATGATGGTTTGCTGCATCAGCGCGCACAAGGTTTCCTTGCCATCGCGCACGGCGTACACTTCGGCTTGCGTGACGATCAAGGTGCGCCCAGGGCGCACCACCTTGCCGCGCGCGATCAGTTTCTCGCCGTCGGCGGGCGCCAGCAGGTTCATCTTGTATTCCACCGTCAGCACGGATGCGCCGTCAGCCACCATGGTCATGGCCGCGTAGCCGGCGGCCGAGTCCGCGATCATGCCCACCACGCCGCCATGCACGAAGCCATGCTGCTGCTCGATGCCGCTCCAGTGCGGCACATGGATTTCCGTGCTGCCATGCGCCACCACGGGCAGGCTGGCCTGAATCAAGGTCATGGCGTTCTGCAAATCAAAACTGGCGCGAACTTTGTCGGCGAATTGCGGATCGGGAAGTCGGGTCATGGTGGACTGCTTTCTCAAGTGAACAGGGAAAAATGACTACGGCTCCACTCTACCCTGCTTCTGACGCCCTGCGAACAACAGCGTCAGCGGGCCGCTTGCACTGACCAGCACGATGCCAGCCAGCACCAGCGCCGCGCCAAGGAGAAAAGCCATCGACACGTGCTCGTCCAGCAACATGGCGCCCAGCAGCACGCCGAACAGCGGCGTCAGGAAGGAAAAAATGCCCAGGCGCGATGCCAGGTAGCGGCGCAGCAAATGAAACCACGCCAGCAGGCTGGCAAACGAGACGATCACGGACTGGAACACCAGGTTGCCGATCACCAGGGGCGTGGCCGCGAAGGCCAGCTGGCCGAGCAACGCTGCCGCGCCCAGCAGCAGCACGCAGCCCGCCGTCAACTGGTACAGCACTACCTGCGTGGCAGGCACGTGCGCCAGGCGTGAACAGCGCACCACCAGGGTCGTCGCGCCCCAGGCCGCGCCAGCGGCCAGGCACAGCAGGTCGCCCAGCAAGCCATGCGGATTGGCCAACTCCTCCGGTGCCGGGGCAAAGGGAACAAAAGCGACGACGATGCCAGCAAAGGCCAGCGCCACACCGGCCCATTGCAACGGGGCAAGGCGCTCCGACGCCAGCCTGAAATGCAGGCCCAACGCCACGAACAGCGGACCCGTGTAGAGAAACACCACGGCATGCGCGGCGCTCGTATATTGCAATCCAGCCCCCAGCAGCACGTATTCGAGCGCGAACAGGCTGCCGGCCAGCAAGCCCGGGCGCCAGGCGGCGCGCGCGTGCGCCAGGTTTTCGCGGCGCGCCAGCATCAGCAGGCCCACCAGCACGGCAGCCAGGCCCGAACGCAACGCGATCTGCAGCACGGGCGCCATGTCATGCGCGACCGCCTTGATGCCCACCTGCTGCAAACTCCATACGAGGCACAGCAGGGTCATGACGACCACTGCCTGCCCATCCATTGCCTTGCGCATTTCCACAGTATTCCTTCAGATAGTCGGCAGCAGGTAGTATGGCGGGTGCAGCTTTTCTTGATATAGTGAGAAACCGACAGCACCTCGCGCAATACAGCCACCCGCAAACATTTTCATGTCCGCTACCAAACACTTGCTGACCGCGCCCTACAGCGGCGCCCTGCCCGCTCCCATCTGCTTTCGCAGCGCAGCCATGCCCGCTGCGGCCATGTATCCCAGCCACAGCCACTCCTGGGGCGAATTCGTGTATGCGCTTGGTGGCGTGGTTGAAGTGCTGGTGGCAGGAAAACACTATTTGGTGCCGCCCCAGTACGGCATCTGGCTGCCGCCGCGCGTGGCGCATACGGGACAAAACCGCCATCCCGCCTTCCACAGTTCGCTGTATGTGAGCGAAGAACTGTGCCGGGCGCTGCCCCCCGCGCCCTGCGCGCTGGCCGTCACGCCCTTCGTGCGCGCCATGCACGAGCACTTGCGCGCCCACCCGCCCGGCTTGCCGCAGACTATCCATGAAGAGCGCCTCTTGCAGGTCTTGCTGGACCAGCTGGCGCGCGCCACGCCCGTGGGCAGTTACTTGCCCAGCTCGGATGACCCCATGCTGGGCAAGGTACTGGCCATGCTTGACAGCAACCCCGGCGACCACCGCCCGCTGGCCGCTCTGGCACAGGCTGTCAACACCACCGAGCGCACCCTGATGCGCCGCTGCCAGCGCGACCTGGGCATGAGCTTTGCCCAATGGCGCGCGCGGCTGCGCGTCATCAAGGCCATGGCCATGCTGGAAGCGGGCCAGACAGTCGAAAGCATCGCGTTCGACCTGGCGTATGCCAGCTCCTCGGCCTTCATCACCATGTTCCGCAAGGTGACGGGAGAGACGCCGGACGAGTACCGGCGGCGCAGCACCTAGCCGAACCCGTCCTTCCCCCCGCAAGCGTGCCCGCTGTGCGAAAATGCCCGCCTCTGCCATTGCCGGATTCCGCCCATGCCGCACGCTGCCCTCGCTACTCCTGCTACCCCTGCCCCCCTTTCCGGGCGCGACGCGCGCCGCATCGCGCGCCATGCGCCGGCGGCCGACGCCGCCCGCTTCCTGCATCCGGCCCAGCAAGCCTTGCTGCACCGGCGCGGCTGGCTGACGATGCTGGCGCCGCGCAGCGCGGGCGGCGCCGAGCTGCCCTTGCCGCAAGCGGTGCGCCTGGAAGAAGCCGTGGCCGCCGTCGACGGCAGCATGGGCTGGGTGCTGACCCTGTGCGCGGGCGCCGGCTGGTTCGCCGGTTTTCTGGCGCCCGACATGGCGCGGACCATCATCGGCACGCCCCGCGTCTGCCTGGGCGGCAGCGGCGCGGCCACCGGTGACGCGGAAGAGGAAGGCGACGGCTACCGCATCACGGGCAGCTGGGACTACGCCAGCGGCGCGCCGATGGCCACCCACTTCACCCTGAACGCCCGGCTGCGGCGCGATGGCCAGCCCCTGCTCGACGAGGATGGCAAGCCGCGCATCCGCGCCTTCCTCGTGCCCGCCGCGCTGGTGCAACTGGTGCCCTCGTGGAACAGCATCGGCATGCGCGCCAGCGCCTCGCACAGCTACCGCATCGATGGCCAATGGCTCGGCAAGGAACATGGCTTTACGATCAGTCCCGACACCGCGACGGCCGATGGCCCCCTGTACCGCTACCCGTTCTATTCGCTGGCCTACGTGACCCTGGCCGCCAACGTGGCCGGCATGGCGGCGCATTTCATGGAATTGGCCGAAGAATGCATGCGCCACCGCCGCCATGCGCGCGCCGGCTTGCCGCTGCTGGAGGTGCCGGAAGTAGCCGCATTCCTGCAAGGCAGGCAAGACGCCTGCGCTGCCGCCCGTGCCCGCTTTTATGCCGTGCTGGATGACAGCTGGGCAACGGTTGCCGCCGGCGCGGCGCTCGACGCGGACGGCATGCAGGCCGTGCAGGCCAGTTCGCTGGACCTGGTGGCCGCGTGCCGCGCCGCCGTCGATGGCCTGTACCCGTACTGCGGCCTGTACGCGGCCCGCGAAGACAGCACCATCAACCGCGTCTGGCGCGATTTTCATACGGCCAGCCAGCATGCGCTGCTGCTGCCCTAGTTTGTTGACACGCGCACCATCGAGCCGGCTGTCGGCCTTTGCTTTTCCCGGTTCTATCTAGAAAGCGGGGCCATCCGTAACGCCCGCGAGAAAGACATCAAGGCGCCCGGCTTTTTTTGCCAGCGGCGCCTTGATCGCAGCCGCGATGTGTTGATAATGTTTTTTGACGGTATCAACCTCATACACCGTGCCCTGCAGTTTATTGTCGAGACGATACCCCTCGGCATCTGTAACAACCTTGACGCAGACCTGATCCACTGTGGCCCCCGACTCTTTTTCATCCCAACATGCAAGACCCATCAATGGCGCCAGATAGCTGCCCCGCTTGACATCAAAGAATAGCGGATGGCGCAGTCCGTTCACGAAATTGGACTCGTCGAAACGGCGCTTTGCATAATTCGCTCTGGCAAACCCCTTGTCGCGCGCTTTCCCCAATAACGCTTCCCTTAAATAGATAAGGGCCGCGTCAATCTGATGCGGAGCCTCGTCGCCAATTTTTATGCGCAAATAGATGCCATCATTCTGTTTTGTATTATTAAGCACCACGTCATTGGCGTCATCATCAAAAATATCGATGCCAGCACCGCGGAAATAAGGTGTGATGACGCCTGTGCCCAGCAGCAGCGCCAGGTCGTCAGTGGCCTCGTCCGACTCCAGCATGAATGCCCAGCGGGTGTCCGCCTCCGCCACATCAGAATAATTTTCGATGCGGGAACAGTTCCTTGCCCGGTGGTATGTATGATAGTAACGCTTGACGAGCTCCAGGGCATCCACCCGTACACTCACGGCAAGCACACTATAAATGTCGAAGATGCGACACGTCTCAACCAGACCGTCGATGAAATCCAGATTCGCCAGCAATAAGTCCAATACTTCTCTCGCTGATTCTTCATGCAGCGCCGTGAAGGCCGCCAGCTGCGGCATCTGCATTGCATCGTCAAATGGCATCAACGCCCCTTCCCGCAAGGCCGCTCGTCCATTCCTCGTGTTCAGCACGTGCATGATATCGAGCAAGGCAAAGTGCCTGTCACGTTGGTTTGACAATAGGCGCCACATACTTGGTCGCACGTCGATCGCAGCCATGACGCTGTTCCGCAAGGTCCTCAGCTCCTGGAACTGCTGCCCGTGCCGCGACTGAAAGCGGCGTATCGCGCACTGATGCACAAGAATTTGATCCGCCTGTATGCGCCCTGGAAATAATTCTTTTTTTGCAATCATATTTGCTATCAGTCTTTGCTAGCCATGTCAAGGTACGTAATTCTAGCATTATGCGGGTCCAGTTTCCGATGCCAGGGCCGCTACACTTTGCTCGGTAGTCCACCGTCTCAACGCCAACGCCATAAGGAGGCAAATATGTTAGATACACTGATCGATTCACTGCGCAGTCCCCTGGGAACGGCGCGCTTGCTCGAAGGCTTCAGCACGCTCAGCCGGGCAGATAAAGCCGGCGTCTCTCCGCAGCAGATGCGCGCTGTCTTTTCCGACCTGAAAGGCCATTCGGATGAGCAGATCCGCGGCTTCGTCGGCATAGGCCAAAAGCTGGTCTCCGGCGAGGCGCGCTTCGCCGGCACGGCGCTCACGCCAAGCAGTGACACGGCCAAGCCCGCGCCAAAGCCGCGCTAGCAGCTTCGCCATCGGGCAACCCAGCCCTTGACCGCCAAACGCACAATGCCGCCCGGCTACTCCTGGGCGGCATGCGGCGGCGCCTGCTATCGGGAACTGCTGCCCGGCGGGCAGCCCTGACTATCTGGGGTAGCTGTCATCCGTCACCTGTTCCAGCCACGTCACCGCCGTGCCATCTTGCGCCTCCGCAATCGCAACATGCTGCATGGCGGACGTGGCCGTCGCGCCATGCCAGTGCTTGACGCCGGGCGGTATCCACGCCACGTCGCCGACCGCCAGCGCCTGCAGCGGGCCCTGCCAGTGCTGCACCCAGCCACTGCCTTGCGTAACGATCAGGGTCTGGCCTAGCGGATGCGTATGCCAAGCGGTGCGGGCGCCGGGCACAAAGGTGACGATGCCGCCGCCCACGCGGGCCGGCGCCAGGCGCTGGAACCTGGCGCCGACTTCGACCGTGCCCGTGAAATAAGCGGCGTCGCCGATGCTGCTGGGCATGGCCGCGGCGCGCGTGACGGTGACGGCTGCCGGCGCGGCGGCCGCCTCGGCGGGAGCGGCCCCGGCGGGCAGGCAAAGCGGCAAGAGTGCCGCGGCGTATCGGTGCATGGATGCTGTCCTTTCTTGCCGCGCATGGCGGCGGTCATTGTTTACGGAAGACTTCTTTCGCCACGGCCAGCGCCGAGACGGCGTTCGGCCAGCCCGCATAGAAGGCCAGGTGGGTGATGGCCTCGACCAGCTCGTCCTCCGTCAAGCCATTCTGGCGCGCCAGCAACAGGTGCGATTTCAGCTGGTCGGGACGGTGCATGGCCACCAGCGCGCTGACGGTGACCAGGCTGCGGTCGCGCCTGGACAGCTGGGGACGCTCCCAGATGTCGCCATACAGTACCTTGTCGGTGAGGTCGGCCATCTTCGGCGCGATGTCTCCCATCAATTGCTGCGCGCGCGACGGCGCTTTGGACAACGCGTCCATCTGTTGCGCTGGCGCAAAGACGGGCAATGCCAGGCAGGCCGCCACGAGGCCCGTTTTCATGCTCTTCGAGATGGCGCTCATCATGCCCCCAGGTGCTGGCGAAAGAAGGCGTCCAGCCTGGCCAGCGACTGCGCGAGGCAAGGCGGCCGGTCGTACAGGTCCACATGCGAGGCGCCGGGCACGACGCACAGTTCCTTCGGCTGCGACGCCCTGGCGAAGGCATCCTCGCTGAAATATGCCGAGACGGCGCGTTCGCCGACGATCATCAGCAATGGCCGCGGCGCGATCGTCTCGATCTGCGCAAACGGGAAGAAATTCATCATCGGCGCCAGGCTCGTGAACGCATACAGGCTGGTCGAGTGCGGGTGCTGGCCCCGGGGCGTGGCGTAATAGTCGAGGAATTCGCGCACGATTTCCGGCGCGTCCGGTCCGGCCGACTCGGGCAGCGCGCGGATATCGCGCCGTGCTTCGCCGCGCGCCTCGCGCGTGCGCTGCTCGCCGATCTCGTCCAGGGTCTTCATGCGCTGCTCGTAAGTGAGCGTGTCGCCCAGCCCCTGGCGGCGCGCACGTCCCATGTCGTACATGCTGACGGTGGCGATGGCCTTGATGCGGTGGTCGATCTGCGCCGCGCTGACGGCATAGCCGCCACCGCCGCAAATGCCCAGCACGCCGATGCGCGCAGGGTCCACGGCAGCATGATTGGCGAGGAAATCCACGCAGGCGCTGTAGTCGCCCACGCGCGTGCCCGGCACTTCCGTGTAGCGCGGCAAGCCGCTGCTGTCGCCGTAATGCGAAGCGTCGAATGCCAGGGCCACATAGCCCAGTTCCGCCAGCTTTTGCGCGTGCAGGCCCGCCGTCTGCTCCTTCACGCCGCCGAACGGGTGGCCGACGACGATGGCGGGATATCGTTTGGCCGCGTCGAAGCGGGCCGGGATGAACAGGTTGGCCGCGATGACGGTCTGCGCGCTGGTGTTGGGGAACGTGACGCGCAGCAGACCCACGCCGTTGCGCTGGGGGTGGCCCACCACCATGGGCTCGGCCAGCGCGGTGGCCTGCGCCGGCTCCTGCGCCTGGGCCGCGCCAGCCAGGGCCATGCCCGCACCGCCGGCCGCCACGGCCAGCGAGGTATGCAGAAAGGTGCGCCGCTGCGGCTGGGGGACTTCATCACGCATATGCATTTTCCTTCAAAACATTGATATAGGACAACCCGCATGCCAGGCAAGGTTGTGGCAGATCAAGCGTAACCGCCCTCGCTTACCGTGAATAGACGGTTAAATCCACTAAGGCCTATAAGCACAGCTCATGAATACCGCCGCGCGCTGCCCTTGCCTTGCTCTCCTGCAGCGTGTCACCGCCAGCTCGGCCCGGCAAGAAAGGCTGGCGGGCGCCATGCGGCCTGGATTGCCTGATAAGATGGGGCATTGCTACTTCTCGCTCCCCTATCCATGCACGTCAACACGCTTAGCAGCCTGGCGCAACTTCTGGCCAGCGCCGAAACGGAAACCCTGGCTTTTCCTACCAGCATCAATACGGCCCTGCTCCTGCAAAAGGAACTGGCGAACCCGGATTGCCACTCGGCCGACATCAGCCGACTGCTGCTGTGCGAACCGACCTTGTCGGCGCGCGCCGTGGCGCTGGCCAATTCGGCCCTGTTCTCGCCCGGCCAGGCGCCCGCCGTCACCAGCGTGCGCGCCGCCGTCGAACGGCTGGGCCACCGCAACCTGTATTCGCTGGCGACGGCGGCCGTCATCCGCCAGCTGAACGCGGGCATCCGCGACGAAGCCTTGCGCGCCCGCGCCACCCAGCTGTGGGCGCACACCGTGCACGTGGCGGCACTGGCGCACGGACTGGCCAGCGCCGTCACGCACACGGACGCCGATACGGCGCTGTTCGCCGGCATCGTGCATGAAGTGGCCGGCTTTTATCTGCTGGCCCAGGCCGACAAGACCCCGGGCCTGTACGCCCACCTGGAAACGCAGATGGCGTCCGCCCTGGAAGTGATCGGCCGCGCGCTGATGCGCCAGCTGGGCGTGCCGCTGCCGGTAGCCGATGCCGTCAACGCCTTGCCCGGCTCGACCATCATGCTGCCGCCCGAGGGCTTGCGCGACACCCTGCTGCTGGCCAAGGCGCTGGCGCCCGTGCCCTCGCCGCTGCCGCAGGCCGGCGTCACCGTCAGCGCGCCGCTGCAAGCCTACCTGGAGCACGATCCCGTGCTGCAGGCGCTGCGCACGCAGCCATCGGCCGAAGCGAAGGGCCTGATCGATGTGCTGCTCAGCTGATGGCCGATCTGCTATGATGGCGCAGGCCGGGATGGACCCGGTCCGCTTTCATTGATGCCCACTGGAAAACTGCCTTGACTACCTCCTTACGCATGCTCGGCCTGGCCGCAGCTCTGACCATGGCGTGCAACGCCAACGCCGACAGCTTCGTTTCCTCGGCCTCCAGCGCCGGCTCCCAGTCGAGCGGCAGCATTTCCGATTCGCTCAACGGTTCAAGCAACAGCTCCTCGCGCGACAACAAGGTGGCCAATGGCCCCTACCGCATCATCGACGTGGCCGCCGTACCGGGCCGCGACGGCATGACGCGCCTGACCATGCAAGCCGACGCCACGGCCACGCCGCTGGTGCTGGACTTGCCGCAGGCGGCGCTCGACAAGCAGCAGCTGGCGCAGGGCGACGTGGTGCATGCGCAAAACCGCGCCTACGGCATCGAATTCTCGCGCAACGACACGCGCGCCGCCTTCTTCCTCGTGCTGGCCGACGACTGGTACGGCGAAATGGCCACGCGTCCCGTCAGCCTTTGATTCGTTTTCTCCCGCGCCGCCCGACACTGCTGCTGGGCGTTTGCGCCATCTTCGGCATCGCCGGCACGGCTCATGCGGGCACCTCGCTCGCCTCCGCGCGCTTTTGCGACCGCGCGCAGGAACTCACGGCCACGGAACAGGATCGCCTGTTGCGCTTCGCCGCCGTCGTGCGCGAGGAACTGGCCGCCAGCGAAGGCAGCGTGGCCCTGATCAGCCGCTCCGGCCTGGACCTGGCGCGCTTCGGCATCCGCTATTCGCATGCGGCGCTGGCCTGGCGCCACGACAACGACAGCGGCTGGTCCGCCCGCCAGCTGTACTACGCCTGCGACGAAGGCCGCCCGCGCATCTTCGACCAGGGCACGGCCGGTTTCGCCATGGGCACGGAAAACCCGGCACTGGGCTACATCTCGCTCGTGAAGCTGCCGGCCGAAACCGTGCCGCCCCTGCGCCGCGCCCTGCTCGACCCCGTGCGCGTGCAGCAATTGCTGGCGGGCCGCTACAGCGCCAATGCGTATGCCTTCAGCCTGAAATACCAGAATTGCAATCAGTGGGTGGTGGAATTGCTGGCCTCGGCCTGGGGTGAGCTGGCGGCGGGCAGCGACTTGCGCGCCCGCGCCCAGGACTGGCTGCGCGCCGCGCCGTATGCGCCCGCCCCCGTCGACGTGGGTGCGCGCTGGCTGATGCTCGGCTCCATCTTCGTGCCGCTCGTGCACATGGATGACCACCCGCCGGAAGCGATCGGCACGATGCAGCTGGAAACAAGCCTGCCGGCCAGCCTGGAAGCGTTCGCGCGCCAGCGCCTGCCCGCCAGCGAGCGCGTGGAAATCTGCCACGACGGCAAGCGGGTGGTGGTGCACCGGGGCTGGGAGCCGATCGCCGAGGGCTGCGTGCCCGGCGCAAACGACCGGGTCATCGCCCTCGACGGTACCTAGCTTCCCCAGGCAGACTAAGCGGCCAGGGCCGCTTCGACGTGATCCAGCAGACGCGCTGATTCGAGCCCCTGCCCCATCTGGCGGGCCACCTCGGCGCACGCCAGCTGGACCTCGGGCGCGGCCAGCAGGCGCGCCAGCTGCCGCCGCATGCGCCCCGCCGACAGGCGTTTGGCCAGCAGGACCTCCCCCACGCCCAGGCGCTTGGCGCGCCAGCCATTGTCGAACTGGTCGTACGCGAACGGCACGATCAGTTGCGGGATGCCCGCGCGGAAGGCGTCCGCGCTGGTGCCGATGCCGCCATGGTGCACCACGGCCGCCACGCGCGGCAACAGCGCCGCAAACGGCACGTGCGCCTGCCACATGACGCTGGCCGGCAAGTGCTGCGGCACTTGCGCCGCATGGGGCGTGAGGAACAGGCCGCGCCGCCCCAGCCGCTGCAAGACTGCCAGGGCGATGCTGAAATAGCGTTGCGCGTGCTGGTGCCCGGTACCTGGCGTAAACACGATGGGCGGCTCGCCCTCGCCCAGAAAACGCTCCAGTTCCGGCGGCAGCACCGCGGCGCCATGCGTGGCGGCGCCGGTGAAATCGGCTTGCGCGAAATGCGGCGGCCAGTCCGCCTGCGGGGCGGCGAACCACGCGGGAAACAGCCCCAGCGAAGCGTCCGGCGCGGCCAGCATGTGTGCAAAAAAATGCGGCTCCGGCGGCAAGCCGTGCTGCGCGCGCGCGCCGTTCAGGCCAGGCAGCATCACCGGATCGATCATGCCGCGGTGGATCATGCGCCACAGGGCCTGGCGCCAGGCCAGCGGCACCCAGGCGGGAATGCGCAGCGAGCCGGCAGTCAGGAAATCATGGCTGCTGCACAGGTTCGATGGCGCCAGATACGCCGCGACGATGCGCAGGTCCGGCCGCGCGGAGCGTGCCAGGGCCGCCATCGGCACGAGGATGGGATGGCACAGCACCACGCAAGCTTCATCGGACGGCAAGCCTTGCACGACATCGCGCAAGGCGTTCAGGTGCGGCACCAGGCCCTTCCACACCACGCCCCAGCCCTTGCGCTCATCCCACAGGCCTGGGTCGCCCAGCATGGCCTGGCCCTCTGCCGCGCTGCCGAAGGTGTGATAGGGCAGCCCCGAGGCCTGCGCTGCCGCTTCCTGCCAGCCCGGCACCAGCAGCAGCACGCGCCGGCCCCGTTGCTGCAAGCCCTGCGCCAGCGCGATAAACGGCTGCATGTCGCCACCGGTGCCGCTGCTGGCCACGATGACGAGCGGCGTGGCGATGGCCTGGCCCGCCAGCGGGTCAGCGCGGGGCAGCATCGAGCGCCTCGCCGATCGCATAGAAACGCCCGCCGGCGATGTAGTGCAGGCTGCGCCAGGATGGATCGGCCTCCTCGAAATGCCAGTGCCCGTCGCGGAACGCGCGCGTATCGGCCCAGGCGCCCACCACTTCGCCGATGAACAGGTCATACGCAGCCTGGTTGTGCGGCTCGGGGATCAGGCGGCAGGCCAGCCAGGCGGAGCAGCCGGCCACGAACGGCAGATCAAAGCCGTCCATGTGAAACAGCTGCACGCCGGCGCGCGCCAGTTTATCGGGCTGCGCATCGAGGCTGTGCGTGCCGACGGCATGCGTGAGCTGTAGCTGCGCCGCCGTCGGCACCTGGATGACGAACGTGGCACTGCCTTCGACCAGCGCGCGCGTGCGCGTTGCCTTGTCCAGCACCACGGTCAGTTTCGGCGGCGCGAAATCGAGGGCGCAGGCCCAGGCAGCGGCCATCACGTTGTCGATGCCGCCGTGGCGCGCCGAAACGAGGATGGACGGGCCGTGATTGAGCAGGCGGTAGGCCTTTTCCAGCGGCACCGGAACGACATGCTTGTCAGCGGCTTGCATCAATGCCCCCGGCGCGCGGCAGCTGCAAAACCATATCCCACTGGTCGAGGCCAGGTCCGATGCCATCCGGCGTCACCTTCACGGCCACGAAGCCGAAGCGCGCATAAAAGCCCTGCGTGTGCTGGCTGGTATTCATGGTCACACTGGTCAGCTGCGGCATGGCGGCGATGGCATCGAGGCGCGCCTGCGTCAGCGCCTGGCCCAGCCCCTGGGCATGCAGGTCCTGCGCCACCATGCCCCAGGACAGGCTGGCAGTCGTGCCGTCCGCCTCGATGGCGTGGCCGCCGCAGGCGACGATGCGCGCGTCGCCACCGGTGACGCGCTCGATGACAAGATAGGGCTGCACCGATGCATCGATCCAGGCGGCAAAGCGGACGCGCTCCGACGGGTCGAAAAAGCGCGGCGTATTGCCGTCGAAAAGGGCCAGGCAGGCTTCGCGGTCGCTGGCCTGGTAAGGGCGTACTGTCTGCATCGTCATCCTTTCAAGAACGGAAAGCGAAATTATACGGGCCTGCGCTCACAGCAACTGCTCCGGCGTCACCACGTGCACGCCCGGCGCGGCGGCCAGCGCCGCTTCCAGCAAGGCGCTGGCGATGCGCGGCGCGGGATTGATGCGACAGCGGCGCGGCAGCACGGGACCGAGCACGCGCAGGATGCGCAAGGCGGCGCCCTCGCCCGCCCGCGCCTCATCGCGCTCGCCGCCGATCAGGCCCGGCCGCACGTGCGTGAGCGAGCCAAAGCCCAGCGCTTCCAGGTCGCGTTCCAGCTCGCCCTTGACGCGGTTGTAGAAGAAGCGCGAGGCGGCGTTGGCGCCGGCGGCGGAATTGAGCGCATACGTGCGCGTGCCGGCCGCCAGCGCCAGGCGCGCCACGGCCAGCGGATAGTCATGGTCGACGCGCCGGAAGGCCTGCCGCGTGCCCGCCACCTTCATGGTCGTGCCCAAGGTGCAGATGATGGCATCGGCCTGCCACCAGGGCGCATCCGCCGGCAAGCGGTCGAAATCGACGAGGGGCGCATCCAGCTTCGGATGCGCCGGCAAGGCTTTGCGCACGGGCGCGACGATGGCCGTGACGCGCAGGTCGGCGAGCGCCAGGCGCAGCACTTCGCGCCCCACCAGGCCCGTGGCGCCTGTCAGTATCAGTTTCATTGCTTCTCCTCGCATGCTGGACGCCACACGATACAGCATCGGGCGCCCAGGCAGTGCATCAGGCGCCCGCGTGCGTGTGATAAATCTTGCTGACGATGCTCCACTCGCCCCGCACCTTCAACAGGTTGAAAAAGTCGGTGAAGCGGAAACCCGAGATATCGTCCGTATCGACGCGCGCGCTGGCCGCCGTCCCCACGATATCGACGCGCACGATGGCCGCCTTGGCCTGCGGCGATGGCTGGAAGGCGCTGTCGATGATGTCGAACAGGCCTTCGATGGGCCCGCCCGCCAGCTTATCCTCGCCATCGATGCCGAAAATGGTGGCCTGGCTGCTGAAAGCCGGACGCATGATGCTGCTGTCGGCCTGCGCCCCGCCCGCATTGTATTGATTGAGCACGGCGACGATCGCCTGGTAATCCTGCACGTAAGTGGTGGTGTTCATGTTGCGCTCCTTGGTGGGTGAAAAAGCAATCAGTACGGACTGGCGGGCCAGTCGGTGTAGCCGCTGGCGCCACCGCCGTAATACGCTTCGCGCGGCGCCACGGCCAGCGCCACGCCCCGGCGCAGGCGCGCCACCAGGTCCGGGTTGGCGATGAAGGGACGGCCAAACGCCACCGCATCGACCTTGCCTTGCGCGCGGCGCGCCTGCGCCAGCGGCAAGTCGTAGTGGTTGTTGCCGATGTAGGGGCCGTCGAACAGCGTCCGCAGCGCGTCGAGGTCGACGCCATCGGGCACGGCGCGCGAAGTGGCCGTGGCGCCCTCGACGAAGTGCAGATACGCCAGTCCATGGCGGTTCAACTGTTCGATCAGGTAGCCATAGGTGGCCATCACGTCGCCGTCGACGGGCGTGTTGCCCGCGTCGGGCGTGACGGGGGACAGGCGGATGCCGACCCGCGGCGCGCCCCAGACGTTCACCACGGCCTGCGTCACTTCGAGCGTCAGCCGCGCGCGGTTTTCGATGCTGCCGCCATACGAGTCCGTGCGCCGGTTGGTGGAATCGCGCAGGAACTGGTCGAGCAGGTAGCTGTTGGCCGAATGCACTTCGACGCCATCGAAACCGGCGCGCAGCGCGCATGCGGCCGCATGCGCATACTGCGCGACGATGCCGGCGATTTCCCGCGTTGCCAGCGCGCGTGGCATGGACACGGGCTGCATGCCGCTGGCCGTGTAGGTGCTGCCCTCGGCCCGGATGGCGGATGGCGCGACGGGCGCGGCGCCATCGGGCTGCAGGCTGGCATGCGAAAACCGCCCCACATGCCACAGCTGGCAAACGATCTTGCCGCCGGCCGCATGCACGGCATCGGTGACCAGCTTCCAGCCGGCCACCTGCCCGTCCGTCCAGATTCCCGGCGTCAGGGCATAGCCGCGGCCTTGCGGCGAGATATTCGTCGCCTCGCTGATGATCAGGCCGGCGCCGGCGCGCTGGGCGTAATATTCGGCGTGCAAGGCATGCGGCACGCCATCGTCGCCCATGCGGCTGCGCGTGAGCGGCGCCATGACGATGCGGTTGGCCAATGCCAGCGCGCCCAGATTGACGGGAGAGAACAAATCGCTTTCATGCTGTTCGATCATCGTATTGCTTTCATATTGTGTCAGAAAAAACTGGAAATAACTGACCGGTCGTCTAGTTAATAGTTAAAAAAAACGGCTATGCCAGCAGCCGTTGCGTGGTCGACATGGCGGAGTCGAACGGTCCGCCGCTCCCGGCGACCTTGACCATCAGGGAAGCGCCCAGCCACAGCTGGTAAAGGGATTCCGCCAGCACGCGCGCCGGCGTCGCCGCCGCCACGGAACCGTCGAGATGACCCGCTTCCACGCACTGCGTCAGGCGGTCCAGGATGGCGCCGGTGCCTTGCCGCAGCACGGCGCCCATGTCCACGGACAGGTCGCACACTTCGGCGCCCAGCTTGACCACCAGGCATTTGCCTTCCGGCGCGCTGCTGGCCTGCGTCGCGCGCCAGTAGTCGAAATAGGCCAGCAGGCGCTCGCGCGCCGTGCCTGGTCCGGCCAGCAAGGCGTCGACCGTCTGCAGATAGGTGGTGAAATAATCATCGAGCAAGGCCTGGCCAAACTCTTCCTTCGACTTGAAGTAATAGTAGAACGAGCCTTTCGGCACGCCGGCGGCCGCTACCAGCTCGGCCAGGCCCACGGCCGTATAGCCCTTCTCGGCCATCAGGGCCTTGGCGATGTCGATCAGGTGCTGGCGCATGTCGGCGGAAGATTTTTTGCTCATGCGGCCAGTATAGCAAAAAATCTGACCGGTCGTCTAGTAAACATACCCCTGCCCTCCTCCATCACCCCAGGCGCAGCGCCAGCGCGGCCAGGGTCACCAAGAGCACGGGCACGGTCAGCACGATGCCGACGCGGAAATAGTATCCCCAGGAAATATGGATATTCTTGCTGTCGAGCACGTGCAGCCACAGCAAGGTGGCCAGGCTGCCGATGGGCGTGATCTTCGGCCCCAGGTCGCTGCCGATGACGTTGGCGTAGATCATCGCTTCGCGCACGGCACCCTGCGCCGTCGTCGGGTCGATGGCCAGCGCGCCCACCAGCACCGTCGGCAGGTTGTTCATCACGGACGACAGCAAGGCCGTCAGCCCCCCCGTGCCCATGGCCGCGCCCCACACGCCATACTGCGCAAAGTGGTTCAGCATGCCCGTCAGGTAAGCCGTCAAGCCCGCATTGCGCAAGCCATACACGACCAGGTACATGCCCAGCGAAAAGACAACGATCTGCCACGGCGCATGGCGCAGCACGTGGCGCGTGGAAATCACGTGGCCCTTGCCCGCCACGCCCAGCAGCAGCGCGGCGCCCACGGCGGCGATCAGACTGATGGGCACGCCAAGGCTTTCTTGCGAGAAAAAGCCCACCAGCAGCAGCGCCAGCACCAGCCAGCCGGCGCGGAACGTGGCCAGGTCGCGGATGGCGGCGTCCGGGCGTTTCAATTGCGCCACTGCATAGTCGCGCGGAATATCTTGGCGGAAAAAGAGCAGCAAGGCCGCCAGGGTGGCAAGCACGGCCACCACGTTGACGGGCACCATCACGGCAGCATACTCGGCAAAGCCGATCCTGAAGTAATCGGCCGAGACGATATTCACCAGGTTCGACACCACCAGCGGCAGGCTGGCCGTGTCGGCGATGAAACCGGCCGCCATCACGTAAGCCAGGGTGGCCTTGGCGGAAAATTTCAGGGCCCGCAGCATGGCGATGACGATGGGCGTCAGGATCAGCGCGGCGCCGTCATTGGCGAACACGGCCGACACCAGCGCGCCCAGCAGCACCAGCAGCACGAACAGCTTTCTGCCGCTGCCGTCGCCCCAGCGCGCCACGTGCAGCGCCGCCCATTCGAAGAAGCCGGCCGCGTCCAGCAGCAGGCTGATGATGATCACGGCGATGAAGGTGCCGGTGGCGTTCCACACGATATGCCAGACGACGGGAATGTCGCCCCAGTGGATCACGCCGGCCAGCAAGGCGACGCCGGCGCCGATGACGGCGCTCCAGCCGATGCCCAGGCCGCGCGGCTGCCAGATGACGAGGATTAAGGTAGCAAGAAAGATCAGGAAAGCGGTCAGCATGGGCAAGGTCCCGTTCGATGCGGCATCGCGGGCACCATGCGCCGCAGCCTGTGAATATCAACAATAATTCCATAATACTGGAATTATTGAATCAATGCAAAGCTGCGGCGTCACTTCCTTATTTTAATGCGATGGCGATATCCACCAGCCCCACCGTGCCGTTACCGATGACGGACGCCGCTGGCGCCGCCGCGCCGCCGCTCAGCACCGCCGCGCCCGTTGCCAGGTCGATGCGGTACAGGGAGCTGGGGCCCGTGGCGGCAGTGCGCAGGGCCGCCAGCGCCAGGCCGTTGGCGCCACCCGCGATATCGAAGCCGACGTCGCCCGCCGCCGCCACGCCCAGCAGCCCCACATTGACGAGGGTACCGTCATTTGGCGGATTTTGCAGGGCCAGGCTGGCGCTGGCCGTGTCGATATCGAACAGCATGGTGGCCGTCGTGCCGGCAAAACTGTTGCTGTAGGCTGCCGCCGTGACCACCGGCGCCGCGCCCGCGCGGTTGATGGCGCCATCGGTGGTGGTGGCGCCCGTGTCGACATTGATGCGCAAGCTTTGCCCCGTGTTGCCGATCACGCGCAGGCGGTCGGCGACGGGATTGAAGTCCACGCCAAAGGCCGTGCCGGCGATGGCCGTATAGGGCGCGCTGGCGTCCGCCGCATCGGCGGCCAGCGTCGCCTTGAGCGTGGCCGCGCCAGTGGCCGGATCGATGGTGACGATGCGCCCCGCCGAGGAGATGCCATACAGCAGGCCATCCTTGGGACGGATGTCAAAGCCCAGCAGGCGTTCGCCCGCCGCCAGCCCGGTGATGGCCACGTTGGCGTCCAGCGTGTTCGGCGTGGCCGTCTTGAAGGTGACGATGCGGGCGTCGTCCGTCAAGCCATACGCGATGGGCACGGCCGGCACTGTCAGGGCGATGCCGCGCAGGTCTTCCGTCACGCCGATGGCCGCCACCAGGGTCGCCGGCGCAGCAGCCGCCGCCAGGTTCAGGGTGTACAGATTGCGCACGCCAGCCACCGTCATGACGGCATAACCCGTGTTGCTGCGCGCATCGATGTCGAAACCGGCCACGCCGGTGGCCGCCACGCCCAGCGGCACGGCGCCGGCCAGGGTGCCGTTGTTGGGCGGATTCTGCGTGTACAGGGTGGCGTTGGCCGCGTCGATGACAAATAAAGTGGTGCTGGCCGTGCCGGCGAAGCTGTTGGTATAGGCGGCGGCCGTGATGGCGGTGCTGGCCACGCCGCCGTTGATGCTGCCATCCGTGGTGGTGGCGCCCGTGTCGACATTGATGCGCAGGCTCTGGCCCGTGTTGCTGACGATGCGCAGGCGGTCGGCCACCGGGTTGAAATCGACGCCGAATTCCGTGCCGGCCAGCGCCGTGTACGGCGCGGTGGTGTCGCCGGCATCGGCCGCCAGGGTGGCTTTGACGGTGGCAACGCCCGTCACGCCATTCAGGGTATAGATGCGCCCCGTGCTGCCGACGCCATACAACTGGCCATCGGCGGGACGGAAATCGATGCCCAGCAGGTTTTCGCCGGTTTGCAAGCCCGTCACGGTGGCCGTGGTGCGGATGGTGGCAGGCGTGGCGCGGTCGAACGACAGCAGTTTATTGCTGGCGGTGAGCACGAAAACATCGCCGGCCACGACCACGGGTGGCGGTGGCGCGACGACGACATCGTCATGGTCGCTGCCGCCGCCGCAGGCGGACAAGGCCATGGCGACGGCGGAAACAAGCAGCAGCCTGGAGAACGGCAAGGATGGCAAGGTCGGAAATGTCGGCATGGTCGTGGCCCCTGTAAGAGTGAGTGAAGGTGCCGCTCATGCCGCGGTCGCAGCGAGCGCACCCCGGTACTACCCGCCATGCCCGCGTTTGGATGCAGCAGCGCAAAAAATTTATTTCGGCACGATTTATACTTGTGTTTATGCAATTTTTTCGGTGTATAGTCGCAGGCACGATTCAAACTGGAGGCAAAAAAGTGGCGCGCATCTATCAGACCAACAACATGGGCGAAGCCGACGTGCGGGTGGCTCTCGTGCCACGCGACAATGCCGATTTGCTGGTGCACCGCGTGGCCAGCTGGGGCCTGGCGCATGGCGACGCGCAGTGGTGCATCACCCGTGAGCGCCAGGATGCGACGGCCAGCGTGTATTTCACTTCGCAAGGCTTCGCGCAGCTGTGCATCAGTTTTGTCGACCACGCCAGCGAAGCGGGCTGGACCCGGCCACATCGGCTCAAGGGCTGCCTGTCGTACGGCGGCAGCTGACATCAAGCGGAGGAGTGCGTCATGGATCTGATCTTGCTGGAACCCGGCAACGGGGAACTCGTGTTCGGCAAGGTGCCGGATGGCGGCAACGCGGGCATCGACGCCATCTGGCGCGACGCCGCTGCGCTGCAGGGCATGGGCCCGTGCATCGAGCTGGTCTCGCTGCACCAGGGCATGAAACAGCAAGTGACGACGGACGTCAGCAACTCGGCGCGCACGTCCGGGCGGCCCGTGATCACGGAATTGAGCTGTGTCAAGTATGTCGACCAGACGTCCGTCAAGCTGTATGAACTGTGCCTGCTCGCCGAGCCGCTGGGCAGGGGCGCGGGCCAGCCGACCAAGCTGTACATTGCCCGTCTTTCGGGCAGCAAGACGGCCAACATCATCACCATTGCCCTGCAGGACGCCCTGATCAGCGAAATCCAGCTGCAAACCCATCCCGACGACATGCCCACCGAGCAGTTCAAGCTGAGCTTTACGGAAATCCTCTGGAGCCACAGCGTGCAGCAGGCGGACGGCCAGCCCGGCCCCCCGCACACGACGGGCTGGAGCCTGGCGCGCAACCGCCCGATCGGCGCCTTTACGGGCTAGCCCGCCAGGCGGCTACTCTTCCAGCCCGCCGCCCAGCGCCTTGTACAGCGCCACGGCCGACTTGAACTGGTCGCGCCGCACGTCGAGCAGGGTTTGCTGCGCCGCATACGACTGGCGCTGCGCGTCGAGCAATTCCAGGCGGCTGTCCTGGCCCGCGTCGTAGCGCAGCTGCGACAGGCGCTGGCGCTGCTGCGCCGCCACCACCACGCGCTGCTGCGCATCGATCTGCTGCGCATACGTGGCGCTGCCGGCCAGGCCGTCGCGCACGTCGCGGAACGCCGCCTGGATCGCCTGCTCGTATTGCAGCACGGCCATATCCTTGCGCAGGCGCGACAATTGCAATTCCGCGCGCAACTGGCCCCCCTGGAACAGCGGTTGCGTCACTTGCGGCGCGAACGACCAGCTGCGCGCGCTGCCGCGGAACAGGTCGCCCAGCTCGGGACTGGCAAAGCCCAGCGACGCCGTCAGGGACAGGCGCGGGAAGAAGGCGGCGCGCGCGGCGCCGATTTCCGCATTCGCCGCCACCAGCGCGTATTCCGCTTGCAGGATGTCGGGACGGCGCGCCAGCAAGTCCGACGGCAGGCCGGGCGGCAGCTGCGTCAGCACGGGCTGGCCATCGAGCGGCCGGCCGGCCGGCAAGTCCGTTGGCAGCGGCGCGCCCAGCAGCAATTCCAGGCTGTTGCGCGCCAGGGCACGGGCCCGCTCGCGGGCCTGCACGTCCGCTTCCGCCGTGGCGGCCTGCCCTTCCGCTTGCGCCACGTCGAGGCCGCTGCTCTGCTGCGCGCCGTGCAGGCGCTGCGTCAGGAGCAGGGCCTGGCGCCAGTCAAGCAGGGTTTGCCGCGCCAGCGCCAGCTGTTCCTCGGCCAGCCGCTGTTCCAGGTAAGCGTCGGCAACGGCGCCGATCAGGGCCATGCGCGCGGCGCGCTGGCCCTGCTCCGTTGCCAGGTAGCGGGCAAACGCCGCGTCCGACAAGGAGCGCAGGCGGCCGAACAGGTCGATCTCGAACGCGCTCATGGCAATGCCTGCCGTGAACTGTTTTGGTGCCACGCCATCGGCAGCGCGCTGGCGCACGCCGCCCGCATTCGCGCCGATGGCCGGATAGCGGCCCGCGTCCTGGATCTGGTACTGGGCCCGCACGGCTTCCACGTTGAGCGACGCCACGCGCAAGTCGCGGTTGTTTTCCAGCGCCAGCGTGACCAGACGCTGCAGGCGCGCATCGAGCAGCATCTGGCGCCAGCCCAGATCGGCGGCCGTGTCGGCCGTGCCTGGCGCAACGGCTTCGGCATACGCGGCGGGAATCGGCGCCGCCGGCTTGACCAGCGGCGGCGTCAATGAACAGGCCGACAAGGCCAGCGCGGCCAGGGGCATGACAAATATCAAACGCATTACAACTCTCCTTCCACCGCCTTGACGGCGATGCGATTACTGCGTTTGTTGAAGTACGTGTCCATCTTGTCGACGGCGCCCAGCACCACGACAAAGAACACGGGCACAAAGAAGACGGCCAGCACGGTGGCGGTGATCATGCCACCAAAGACGCCCGTGCCGATCGCGTGCTGCGTCTCGGCGCTGGCGCCCGTGGCCAGCATCAGCGGCACCACGCCCAGCGCGAAGGCCAGCGAGGTCATCAAGATCGGGCGCAGGCGCAACCTGGCCGCTTCCACCGTCGCCTCGACCAGTCCCTTGCCCTGCGCCTGCAGCTGGCGCGCATATTCGACGATCAGGATGGCGTTCTTCGCCGACAGGCCGATGATCGTGATCATGCCGACCTTGAAGAACACATCGTTCGGCATGCCGCGCAACATCACGGCCAGCACGGCGCCCAGCAAGCCCAGCGGCACGACCAGCATGACGGAGACGGGAATCGACCAGCTTTCATACAGGGCCGCCAGCACGAGGAAGACCACCAGCATCGACAGAGCCATCAGGATGGGCGCTTGCGAGGCCGACTCCTTCTCTTGCAGCGACTGCCCCGTCCACGCCAGCGCGAAGCCGGGCGGCAGCTGTTTCACGAGGCGTTCCATTTCCAGCATGGCGTCGCCGCTGGATACGCCGGGCGCCGCGCTGCCCGAAATGCGTGCCGCGGGATAACCCTGGTAGCGCACCAGCTGCAGCGGCGACTCGCTCCACACGGGGCGCACCAGTTCGCCCAGGGCCACCATGCCGCCCGCGTTATTGCGGATGCGCAAGGCCAGCACGTCGTTCAACTGCATGCGCGACGGCGCATCGGCCTGGATGATCACCTGCTGCATGCGGCCCGCATTCGGGAAATCGTTGACATAGGTCGAGCCCATGGCCGCCGTCAGCATGTCGGCGATGGCCGTAAACGACACGCCCAGCGCTTCCGCCTTGGTGCGGTCGATGTCGAGGCGCACGCTGGCGCCGGGCGGCAAGCCGTCCGGATACACGCCCGCCACCTTGCTGCTTTGCGCGGCCAGGCCCAGCAACTGGTTCTGCGCCGCCTGCAGGGCAGCGATGCCCTGGTTGGCGCGGTCTTGCAGACGCAGGGAAAAGCCGGACGAGTTGCCCAGTTCATCGATGGCGGGCGGCATCAGGCTCATGATCACGCCCTCCTTCGCCTGCGACATGGCTTCCTGCGCCAGCGCCACTTCTTCCTGCGCCGTGGCGCCGTTGCGCTGTTTCCAGTCCTTCAGCATGGTGAAGGCCAGGCCAGCATTCGGCCCCGCGCCGGAAAAGCTGAAGCCGAGGATCGATTGATTCACCTCAATGCCGGGCCGCGTGGCCACGTGCTGCTCGTACAGCTTGACGACATCGAGCGTGCGCTCCATGGTGGCGTCGGACGGCAGCTGGATCGAGGTGATGAAATAGCCCTGGTCTTCTTCCGGCAAAAAGGCCGATGGCAGCTGCATGAAGGCCACGCCCAGGGCCGCGACGATGGCGCCATACAGCACCATCGAGCGGCCCGCGCGTTTCAGCATCGCCACCACGCCCTTTTCATAGCGCGCCGTCATGCGCTCGAACTGGCGGTCGAACCACAGGAAAAAGCCTTTCTTGTCATGGTCGTGCGGACCGATGGGTTTCAACATCGTGGCGCACAGGGCCGGCGTCAGGGTCAGCGCCAGGAAGGCCGAGAACAGGATCGACACGGCCATGGCCAGGGTGAACTGGCGGTAGATGGCGCCAACGGAACCGCTGGCCAGGGCCATCGGGATGAACACGGCCGTCAGCACCAGGGTGATGCCGACGACGGCACCGGTGATTTCGCGCATGGCCTTCGATGTCGCTTCCTTCGGCGACAAGCCTTCCGTCGCCATCAGGCGCTCGACGGCTTCCACCACCACGATGGCGTCATCGACGATGATGCCGATGGCCAGCACCATGCCGAACATGGTCAGCACGTTGACGGAATAGCCGGCCAGCAGCATCACCGTAAACGTCCCCATCAGGGCAATCGGCGCGACGATGGCGGGAATCAGGGTGTAGCGTATCTTTTGCAGGAACAGATACATCACGAGGAACACCAGCACCATCGCCTCCAGCAAGGTGACGACGACCTTCTCGATCGAGATCTTCACGAACGGCGCCGTATCGAACGGCACCGAATACTTGATCCCGGCCGGCATGGTGTGCGCCAGTTCGGCCATGCGCGCGCGCACGGCGGCCGCCGTCTGCACGGCATTGGCGCCCGGCGACAGCATGATGGCGGCGCCCGACGCGGCCTGGCCGTTTTCGCGGATGCTGAAATTGAAGCTTTGCGCGCCCAGCGACACTTTCGCCACGTCGCCGATGGTCACTTTCGAGCCGTCCGCATTCGCGCGCAGCACGATGGCGGCAAATTCCGCCGGGGTTTGCAGCTGGCCCTGCACCGTCAGCGGGATGGTCACGCGCTGGCCGTGCACGGCGGGCGAGTCGCCCAGGCGGCCCGGCGCGATCTGCGCATTCTGCTGCGCCACCGCCGCCGTCAGCTCGCCCATGGCGATGTTGTACGACACCAGCTTGGCCGGATCGACCCAGATGCGCATGGCCCGCTCGGAACCGAACAGCTGCACCTTGCCCACGCCGGGAATGCGGCGCAGTTCTTCCGTCACGTTGCGCGCCAGGTAGTCGCCCAGCGCCACTTCATCGTGCTGGCCATTCTCGGAAATCAGGCTGACGATCATCAGGAAGCCGGACGATGCCGACTCCACCGTCAAGCCATTTTGCCGCACGGCCTGCGGCAGGCGCGGTTCGATGGCTTTCAGGCGGTTTTGCACGTCCACCTGCGCCATTTCCGGATTCGTGCCGGGCTGGAAGGTGACGGTGATCGAGGCCGAACCCGAGGTATCGGTGGACGACTCGAAATACAGCAGGTGCTTGACGCCCGACAGTTCGCGCTCGATCAGGCCCACCACGGAATCGTTCATGGTTTGCGGCGTGGCGCCAGGGTAGTTGGCGCTGATGCTGACGCTGGGCGGCGCCACCGAGGGGAAGCGCGCAATCGGCAATTGCGGTATGGCGATCAGTCCGAACAGGACGATGAAGACCGCCACCACCCACGCGAAGACGGGGCGGTTGATGAAAAATTGAGGCATGTCGTTAGGCTTTCATTGTATTCATATGGTGCATCAACGCGCCTTGGCGGCAGCCGCCGTTGCCACGACGGCGGGTTTCCACGGCTGCGGCGCGGCGGTGGCGCCCGGCTGCAGGCGTTCCTGGCCTTCGATGACGACGGTTTCGCCAGCCTTCAGGCCGCTGTTGACCACGTATTGATGCTCGATCACGTCGCCCACGGCGATCGTCTTCAGGCTGGCTTTGTTGGTGCCGTCGAGCACCCAGGCCTGCGCCTGCCCGCCGCTGCTGTGCAAGACGGCTTGCTGCGGCAGCAGCACGCCATTCGCCTGCACGGCGCGGGCGATGCGGGCGCGCACGAACATCCCCGGCAGCAGCTGGCGCTGCGGATTGTCGACCAGCACGCGGATGACGGCGTCGCCCGTGCCCGCATCGACGCTGATGCCGGAAAACAGGATGCGCCCCGTGACGGGGTGCGGCTGGCCGTCCGCGCCGAGGATGGTCACGGGCAGCTTGTCCGCGCCGCCGGTGCCCGAGGCTTGCAGCGCGGCCAGCGCGGCGGCCGGCTGGCGCACGTCGACATATACCTTGTCGATCTGCTGGATGCGCGCCATCGGCGTGGCATCGGCCAGGCCCACGAGCGCGCCTTCCGTCACCAGTTCGGAGCCGATGCGCCCGGCGATGGGCGCATCGATGCTGGCAAAGGCCAGGTCCAGGCGACGGCGCGCCAGGGCGGCGCGCGCCTGCGCCACGGTGGCCACGGCTTGCTCGCGCTGGGCCACGGCATCGTCATACGCCTGGCGGCTGATGGCGTCCGCTTCCACCAGCGGCTTCAACCTGTCGGCCTGGCTGCTGGCGCGGTTCGCCGTGGCCACCGCATGCTGCAGGGCGGCGGCGGCCGAATCGACGTCCGCCTGGAATGGCGCAGGGTTCAGCTGGAACAGCTTCTGCCCCGCTTTCACTTCGGCGCCCTGCTCGAACTGGCGGCGCAGCACGATGCCGCCCACCTGCGGGCGGATGTCGGCCGTGCGGAAGGCCGCCACCCTGCCCGGCAATTCATCGCTGAGGACGACGGGCGCCGCTTGCAGCTTGAGCACCGTCACGGCAGCGGGCGGCGCGCTGGCGTCTTCCGGCGCGGGTTTGGAACAGGCGGCAAGGCTGAGCAGTGCCGCGGCGATCAACATGTTTTTCTTGGTGAGGTAGCTCGGATGCATGGTCTTTCTCTATGGCAGATCCCAACCGGCGGTCCGGTCGACAGATAACAAGAGCATAGAAGGCCAACATGGATGTTCCGTCAAAGAAATGTGGAGATTCGATGGAGACGGCGAAGAATGCTAGACTATTTATATGAACTATCATCACAGCGCCAGCCAGCCCTCTTTCCTTGCCACCACGCCGCCTTCCGCCCTCGTCCTGATCGCCGAAGATGAACCGCAAATCGCCCGCATCCTGGCCGGTTACCTGGAGCGCGACGGCTATCGCACGGCCTTCGCGATCGATGGCCAGGAAGCGCTGAACCAGCACCTGGCGCTGGCGCCGGACCTGCTGCTGCTCGACGTGCAAATGCCCAGAGTCGATGGCTGGGGCGTGCTGACGGAAGTGCGCCGGCGCGGCGAGACGCCCGTCATCATGCTGACGGCGCGCGACCAGGATGCGGATAAACTGGCCGCCCTGCGCGTGGGCGCCGACGACTACATCATCAAGCCCTTCAATCCGGCCGAAGTGGTGGCGCGCGTGGCCGCCGTGCTGCGCCGCTCGCGCGTGCGCCACCACCCGGTCGGCGGCCAGCGCCTGCGCTGCGGCCCCATCGAGATCGACCAGGAAACCTATGTGGCCAGCGTGCTGCGCGAAGGCGCGCCCGTGCCTTTGAGCCTGACCTTGACGGAGTTTCGCCTGCTGGCCCACCTGGCGCGCACGCCGCGCCGCGTGTGCAGCCGCCTGGAATTGCTGGAGTCGTGCATGCCTGAGAGCAATTCGCTGGAACGCACGGTGGACAGCCACGTCAGCAAGCTGCGCAAGAAGCTGGAAGAAGCCGGTGTCATGAACATGCCGGCCAGCCTGCGCGGCGTCGGCTACCGGCTGGAAAGCGACGCCTGATGCGCTTCACAGGCCTGAACCGGCAGATCGTGCTGTCGATGTCCGTGCTGATGGTCATCAGCATCCTCGTCATCTGGATTTTTTCGTGGACGTTTTTCGCCGTCGTCTTCAAGATCGACCCCAACATGCTGTCCGAACCGGACGACTGGTCGCCGACGACGGTGGAATGGCTGTGGATACTGTCGATTACCATCTTTGGCTTGCTGCTGGCCGCGTTCTTCGCCATCAAGCTCGCTTCGCGCATCTTAAAACCGATCAATTCCGTGATGGACAGCGTGCGCCGCGTGGCGCATGGCGACCTGTCCGCGCGCGCCTTCGCCGGCGACCGCACCCTGGGTGAAACGGCCATGCTGGTCGACGATTTCAACAGCATGGCGGAGCGCCTGCAGCGGGCGGCCAAGGAAAGCGAGACGTGGAATGCGGCCATCGCGCACGAGCTGCGCACGCCCGTGACCATCCTGCGCGGCACCCTGCAAGGCGTCGTCGATGGCGTCTTCAAGCCGGAGGAAGTGCCGTTTTCCAGCCTGCTGTCGCAAGTGGAAGACCTGGGCCGGCTGATCGAGGACTTGCGCACCCTGAGCCTGGCCGACAGCGGCTACATGCAGCTGCGCATGGCATGGACGGACCTGACCCTGGAAATCGAGGAAGTGGGCCGCCTGCTGGCGCCGGACATGGAAGCGGCCGGCTTTACCCTGCAACTGCATCTGTCCGACCATCCCGTCTGCTGCGATGCGGCGCGCATCCGGCAAATCGTGCTGGCCCTGCTCGACAACGCGCGCCGCTATGCGCATCCGGACCTGCTGCGCGTGCGCACCCGCGTGCAGGCCGGCCAGTACTACCTGAGCGTCGAAGATGCAGGCCCCGGCATTGCCGAGGAGCTGGCGCCGCACGTGTTCGAAGCGTTTCGCCGCGGCGACAGCGCCAGGGTCGACCTGAACGCGGGCAGCGGCCTGGGCCTGGCCGTGGTCGAAGCCATCGCGCGCGCGCACGGCGGCAGCGCCGTCTGCACGCGCGGCAAGGCGGGCGGCAGCCTGTTTACCATCAAGTGGCCGGTCGAGCACAGCGCGCCACCGCCCGCCGGCTGACTATGCCGCCGGCGCGCGCAGCATGTCGACAAAGGCGCGCAGCACGGGCGGCATCTGGCGCCGGCCCGGGTAGTACAGGAAATACCTGGGCGGCGGCGGCAGGCAGCGCTCCAGCACGCACGCCAGGCGCCCCGCCGCGATATCGGCGCGCGCATCGGCCTCGTACACATACGCCAGTCCCGCGCCATCGCGGGCCGCGCGCAGCATCAGTTCATCGTCGTCGAACACCAGCGGCCCGCCGACGGCGATGCTGACACCCTCGCCTGCCTGCTCGAACTCCCACGCATACTGGCGCCCGCTGGGAAAACGCCGGCCGATGCAGACATGGGCCAGCAAGTCGCGCGGCGTGCCTGGCGCCCCATGCGCCGCCAGGTAGGCGGGCGACGCCACCACCACGAACGGCTGCGGCGCGCCCACGGGCACGGCGATCATGTCGGCCGCCACCTGCTCGCCAAAGCGGATGCCCGCGTCAAAACCGTCGCGCACGATGTCGATCATGCCGTCATCCGTCACCACTTCCACCTGCACGCGCGGATAGCGGGCGACGAAGCTGGCCAGCATGGGCGCCAGCAGCAGCCGCGCGGCCGGACGGGGCACGTTCAGGCGCAGCTTGCCTGCGGGCACATCCTGCAAGGCGCTCAGGTCCAGCAAGGCATCATCGATTTCCCGCATGGCCGGCGCCAGCCGCGCCAGCAGCATCTGTCCCGCCTCGGTCGGCGTGACGCTGCGCGTGGTGCGGTTCAGCAGACGCACTCCCAGGCGCTCTTCCAGCGCCCGCAGCGCATGGCTGAGGGCGGAAGCGGACACGCCCCGTTCCAGCGCCGCCTTGCGGAAACTGCGCAGGCGGGCGACGGCGGCAAAGGCCGTCAATTCATTCAGGTCAGCCATCATTCATGAGCCATATTCAGTAATACATGCAGGATTAGCGATCTTATCGCATGCAGTTACTTCCCGCATACTGATTGCATCTTTTGCTGACGAGGAATGACAATGGAACACAGAACACTGGGCAAGTCCGGCTTGCGCGTCGCCCCCATCGGCCTGGGCTGCATGGGCATGAGCTTTGCCTACGGCGGCGCGGACGAGGCCACCTCGCTGCGCGTGCTTCACCGCGCCGTGGAACTGGGCGTGACCCTGATCGATACGGCGGAAGTCTATGGCCCCTACGCCAACGAGGAACTGGTGGGCCGCGCCGTGAAAGAGCTGCGCGGCAAGGTCCACATCGCCACCAAGTTCGGTTTCAAGATATTGCCCCACGGCCAGGGCGTGGAACGCATGGCCGGTGTCGACAGCCGGCCCGAGCACATCGTGCGGGCCGTGGACGCATCGCTGTCCCGGCTGGGCATCGACTGCATCGACTTGCTGTACCAGCACCGCGTGGACCCCGCCGTGCCCATCGAAGACGTGGTCGGCGCCATGGCGGCTCTGGTGCGGGCGGGCAAGGTACGCCACCTGGGACTGTCGGAAGTGTCGGCCGCCACCCTGCGCCGCGCCCATGCCGTGCACCCGATTGCGGCCGTGCAGTCCGAATACTCGCTGTGGAGCCGCGACGTGGAAGCGGAAGTGCTGCCCGCCTGCCGCGCCCTCGGCATCGGTTTCGTGCCCTACAGCCCGCTGGGCCGCGGTTTCCTGACGGGCCAGCTTCCTTCCAGCGCCATGCTGGCGCCGGACGATTACCGCCACAGCCTGCCCCGCTTCCAGCCGCAGGCGATGGCGGCCAACGCGCACCTGGTGGCCGAACTGCAGCGTCTGGCGACGGCGCGCGGCGCCACGGCGGCGCAGCTGGCCCTGGTCTGGCTGCTGGCGCAAGGCGACGACATCGTGCCGATTCCCGGCGCCCGCAGCCTGGCCCACCTGGAGGAAAATATCGCCGCCGCGCAGCTGGTCCTGAGCGACACCGAGCTGGCCGCCATCGGCGCCGCCATCGCCCCCGCCAGCGTGCAGGGCGCGCGCTACCCGGAGCTTGAGCTTGCCATGCTTGGCCTGTAGACAACAATGCCTGAGTGCGCTAATTTGAGTGCGCAAAACAGCTTCTTTTTGCCGGCCGCACTTGAAATGCCTGAATCCGCTATCATTTCCAATCTGAACTATTCATTATGAAAGGGATTTACATGTCCGATTTGCTCGAAACATTGCAATGGCGCTACGCCACCAAGAAGATGGACCCGGCGAAGACGGTGCCGCAAGACAAGGTCGAGCGCATCCTGGAAGCCGTGCGCCTGACGGCCAGCTCCAGCGGCCTGCACCCGTATGAAGTGTTCGTCGTGACGAATCCGGCCCTGCGCGAGCAGATCAAGCCGCATGCATGGAACCAGGCGCAAGTGACGGACGCTTCGCATCTGCTGGTGTTTGCCGCCTGGGACAATTACACGGCAGAGCGCATCAACGCCCGCTTTGACCTCGTCAACGAGGTGCGCGGCTTCAAGAATGAAGGCTGGGAAGCGTACCGCCAGCAAATCCTGGCCACGTATCCGCAGCGCGACGCGGAAACCAACTACCAGCATGCGGCGCGCCAGGCGTATATCGGCGTGGGCACGGCCCTGATCGCCGCGGCGCAGGAAAAAGTCGATTCGACGCCGATGGAAGGCTTTGATCCGGCCAAGGTCGATGAAATCCTGAACCTGCGCGAAAAAGGCTTGCGCTCCGTCGTCATGCTACCGCTCGGCTACCGCGCCGATGCGGGCGACTGGCTGGTGGACCTGAAAAAAGTGCGCCCTGCGCGCGAGCACTTCATCACCGAGCTGGCGTAACGACATCGCCTCTCGCCAAAAAGCGGATGCCCTCGCCGGCATCCGCTTTTTGGCATTCAGGCCGCTTGCGGGAAGCGCACCGTCACCTGCAAGCCCCGCCCCGCCTCGCCCTCGGCCAGCGCGATGTCGGCGTGGTGGTGCTCGGCGATGTGGCGCACGATGGACAGGCCCAGGCCGCAGCCCCAGGCGTCATTGCCGTCGGGGCGGAAGAAGCGGTCGAACAGGCGCGCATGGTGCTGGCGCGGCACGCCGGGGCCGTTGTCGGACACGCGCAGCAGGGGCCGGCCGCCTTCCAGCGCCGCCTGCAAATCCACGCGTCCACCCTGCTGCGTGTAGCGCAAGGCGTTGTCGATCAGATTATTCAGCAACACTTGCAAGCCGTCGGGATCGGCCTGCACCAGCACCCTGGCCGGCAGCGTTTCCACCACGCCCAGGTCGATCGCGCGGCTGTCGGCCAGCGCGCTGTGGTCGGCCACGGCCGCTTCCAGCAATTGTCCCAGGTCCACCGTGTGCAGCTGGCTGGCCGTCAGCGCCGTTTCATGGCGCGCCAGACTGAGCAGTTGCCGCACCAGGTGCGTGCTGCGGTCCAGCCGCTCGTGCAGGCGCGCCAGGGCCACGCGGCGCTCTTCCTCGCTGCCGGCCCGCTCGGCCACCTGCAACTGCAGTTTCAGCGCCGTCAGCGGCGAACGCAATTCATGCGCCGCATCGGCAACAAAGGTGCGCTGCGCCGTCAGCGCCGCTTCGAACTGCCCCATCAGGCTGTTCAGCGCCAGCGCCACGGGCCGCAGTTCGGGCGGCATGTCGTCGGCCGCGAGCGGCGTGAGGGCATCCGGCGAACGGCCCGCCACGGATTCGGCCAGCCGGTGCAGCGGCGCCAGCGCGCGTCCCACCACGGCGACGATCAGCAGCGCCAGGATCAGCGCAAACACCAGCAGAGGCGCGCCGGCGCGCATGGTCATCTGCCAGGCCAGCTGGTCGCGCACGGCCTGCGCCTGCGCCACCTGCACGTAGCGGCCGCGCCGCGTCTCGCCGTACAGGCGCCAGTCCTCGCCGTGCAGCACGACATCGGCAAAGCCGCTCAGCGCATAGCGCGGCAGTGCCGGCTGGCCCTGCAGCACGGGCAATGGCTGCCCGTCCTCGTCCCACGCCTGCAGCACGAACGCTTCTTCCGGCTCTTGCGCGGCGGCCTGGCCCGCTTGCGGCTCGAATTCGTCGGGCAAGGCCACGGCCAGCTGGCGCAGCTGCAAATCGGCCAGTTCATTGGTTTCTTCCAGCAGCGAGCGGAACAGCGAAATGCCGGCGCCGAGCACGCACAGCAAGGTGGCGGCCAGCAAACCGAGCAGCAATTGGCGGCGGATGGTCAGCATGGCGCCAGCCGCATCTTGTAGCCCACGCCGCGCACGGTCTGGATGCAGTCCGCACCAAGCTTCTTGCGCAGCTGGTACACGTACACGTCGACGGTATTGCTTTCCACTTCGCAATCCCAGCCATACAGCTTTTCGCTCAGCTGGCGCTTCGACACCACCTTGCCCGGGTGGTCGAGCAAGGCGCGCAGCACGGAAAACTCGCGCGGCGGCAGCTTGATCAATTCGCCCTCGAACGTGACCTCGTGGCTGGCCAGGTCGAGGATCAGCGCGCCATGCTCGATGACGGAGCGGGAACGGCTGACACGGCGCCGCAACAGCGCGCGGATGCGCGCCAGCAGCTCGTCGAGGTCTAACGGCTTGACCAGATAGTCGTCGGCGCCGCTGTCGAGGCCTTCAACGCGGGCCGGCGTGCCGTCGCGCGCCGTGATGATCAGCACGGGCAACTCGGCGCCCCGCGCACGCATGGCGCGCAGCACGTCCATGCCCTCCTTGCCGGGCAAGCCCAGGTCCAGCAGCATCAAATCGTAGGCGAAGCCGGCCAGCGCCAGCTCCGCATCGTGGCCGTCGCGCACCCAGTCCACGGCATAGCATTCGCCGCGCAAGCCTTCGACCAGGCTCTCCCCGATCATCGGATCGTCTTCCACCAGCAACACGCGCACCCGGGCCTCTCAAGATCTTGAACAATGCCGCCATCTTACCTCGACCGGCGCCGCGCCGCAGGGAGTGCCGCGGTGGCCTTATTTGGAGCCGGACCCGCGGAACGGTGGAATATTGCCTTCTTGCGGAAACAGCGCCACGCCGTTCGCAAGCGGTACGGCCGCGGCGAGCGCCTCGCCTGGCTGGGCCGCTTGCGATACCGGCAGAAAGGCCAGCAGGGATAGCGCGCCAACACAGAAAATAGCCTTGATTTTCATATCATTCCTTACAGGTTGCGTAGAAAAATATCGGATCAATACATTATTTTATATATTGATAAACAGGCAATGCCGATCCAAGATACCTACCTGCCGGCAACAAGTCAATCTCTGCAGCAACTTGCCCGGCCTGGCGCCCGAATTCACGCCAGCGTGACTATGTGCGCATTTGGCGCATTTTTTATGCGGTATATTTTCCTTCCCTCCACGCATCTGGAAAGGCCCGCCATGTCCACCCCCACTTTGGATACCGTCATCGTCAAGGCGGCGATTTATCCGCCCATCGGCATTGCACGCGTGGGCAACAGCCCCAGCGAGTACTTTCTGGGACCGGAGGTGCCGGAACCGGCGGCGCGGCCGGCCGGCTATTACCGCGATGCGTCCGGAGCCATCAAGCGCCAGGCGGCCAGCTTTCGCATCTACGGCCTGAACGCGGCCGGCGTGGCGGTGGCCGAATTGAACGCCGGCAATGCCGACATCGAATGGTCCGTTACCCTGGCCAACACGAAGGCGGCGTGGTACCAGTTCCAGATCGCGCTCGATATTCCCGAGGCGAATGTCACCCAGCCCTCGTTCCTGCGCAACATGGCCGTCACCGACCGCGCGCAATTGTCCATCACGCCGGGCGAGCGCAAGATCAGCGGCAGCGACAGCCAGGGCGTGGCCTTCGACAGCGGCCGCTTCATGGGCACGCCCGTGTACCTGGGCGAATTGCGCACGGATGCCATGGGACGCCTGATCGTGCTGGGCGGCCATGGCAAGTCGGCCTCGTGGAATGGCGCGCGCGCCATCACCTTTGCCAACAACGAAGGCTGGCATGACGACACGGCCGACGGCCCCGTCTGCGCCAAGGTGCACTACCAGGGCCAGGCCCTGCCGGTCGACATGGCCTGGGTGGTCGTCGCGCCGCCCGACTATGCGCCGCAGCAAAAGTCGGTGCGCACCATGTGGGACTTGATGCGCGACTTGTTTGTTTCCGAAGGCAAAATTGCCGCGCCTGCCGTCCCCTCGTTCCAGGACGATATCCGCCCCATTTTCGAACGCCTGTCCAACCTGCAATGGGTGAATGCCGGCTTTGCGGCCGCCTTTGGCTGGGATGGCAGCACGCCGTTCAGCCGCGACGAATGGATGGCGCGCCTGGCCAGCCCGTCCGACAACCGCAAGGAGTGGCGCAACGTCATCTATAACCAGTTCCGCCAGTTCGAGCGCGACGCGTGGGCGCCTTCGCCGTGGCCGTGGCTGTATGGCGATGCGATGGCCATCCCGCCGGCAGACACGCCGCGCCAGAATTGCGCGCTGAGCAATCTGCAATTGCGCTTCCTCAAGCAATGGGCGGCCGGCGAATTCACGCCCGACTACGCGCCCGGCAAGGTGCCGCCGCAAAGCCTGGCCGACGTGGATGTGGCGCAGCAACCGGACACCCTGCTGCGCGCGGCCATGGAATTCTGCCTGGCCGACGCCTTCCACCCCGGCTGCGAAATGACCTGGCCCATGCGCCAGGCCAGCATGTACAGCGCGCCGTTCCGCCTGGCGCACCGGCCGCCGGGCTGGGTGGAGCCCGATTACGGCGCCGTCTTGACGCCCGACAATATCGGCAGTCCCTGCTCGGCGCAGATCGCCGGTGGCGTGACGCGCTGGATGGCCGTGCCATGGCAGACGGACACGGCCAGCTGCCGCTCCGGCTACCAGTCCGACTACGATCCCTACGTGCCCACGTTCTGGCCCGCGCGCGTGCCCAACCAGGTGATGAGCAAGCTTGCCTACGACACGGTGATGAACCGCGAAGTTCCCGTCGACGACCGCCTGGCCGCCTTCGCCCGGCGCGCCGCGTGGATACGTCCGCTGGGCAACATCAGCTATGAAGAGCAGATCAACAACATGATCGCCGACCTGGCGCAAGTGGGCGTGGTGGAGGTGCGCCCCGGGCCGGCGGACGTGACGGGCTTCCCTGCCTTCCTGCAGGTGGAAAACCTGCCGCAGCCGGTAGCCGGCAGGCACCAGTTGCGCGCGGCGGCGGCCATACCGGACGAGTTCGTCGACGTCGACCTGGAAGGCACGGAAAAAGCGCGCCATCTGCAGCGGCACCGCTTGTGACCCAGCTGCAGGCCGACGTGCTCATCGTTGGCGCCGGTCCGGCCGGCGCCACGGCCGCGCTGAACCTGGCGGGGCGGCACCGGGTCTTGCTGGTCGAGCGCCTGGCCGCGCCGCTGGCGCGCATCGGCGAATCGCTGCCGCCTGCCGCGGCGCGCCTGTTGCAGGACATGGGCTTGCTTGACGCCTTCCTGCAGCAGGGCCATGCGCCCTACCACGGCAACCGCGCCTGGTGGAACGGTGCCTGGACGGAACACCATTTTCTCAGCGATCCCGACGGACACGGCTGGCACCTGGCGCGCGGCACCTTCGACCTGTGGCTGCGCGACGAAGCGCGCCGGCGCGGCGCCGCCTTGCTGGCTTCGGCCAAGGTCGCGGGCATCGCGCCCGAGGACGGCGGCTGGAGAGTGCGGCTGGAAACGCGGCACGGCACCTGCGACGCGGCGGCGCGCATCGTCATCGACGCCACGGGCCGCAGCGCCCGGCTGGCCCGCAGAATCGGGGCACGGCGCCAGCGCGGCGACCGGCTGGTATCGATATGGCAATACGGACAGGAACGCACGCCCTCCGCGCGGGGCTTTGCCCACATCGAGGCCTGCGAATACGGCTGGTGGTACAGCGCGCCCCTGCCCGGCCAGCGCCGCGTGCTGGCCCTGCATACGGATGCGGACTTGCTCGACAGCAACGCCTTGCGCGATGCCGGCTGGCTGGAAGCGGCGGCGCGCCGCCTGCCGGCCACGCGGGAATTGCTGGAGCAGCAAGGCTATGCGGCCGATACGCCCTCCCTGGCCACGCCCGCCCATACGGCGACCCTGGACGCCGGTGCCGGCCCAGGCTGGTTCGCCGTCGGCGACGCCGCCCTGAGCTTCGATCCGCTGTCGTCGCAAGGCATCTTCAACGCCCTGTACACGGGCCTGGCCGCCGCCGAGGCCGCCGACCGCGCGCTGCAGGGAGAGCGGCAAGCCTATCAGCACTACCATGGGGAACTGGCGGCCATCGGCGCGGCGTACGCACGCCACCTGGCATACTGTTACGGCCAGGAAACGCGCTGGCCGTCAGCGCCGTTCTGGCGCCGGCGCCGTCCGGCCATACAAGCAAGCTGAGCCTGATGCAGCTGCAGTCCGGGCAGGATTGCGCGCCCCTACGGCCGCATCGTCAGCACCCCGATGACCAGCGCGCGCATGCCCAGGTCAAACTCGGCCTCGATGAGCGCATCGTCCTCTGCTTCCCAGGCGTCGCCGGCCGGCGCATACACGGTGTCAGCCAGGGCCACGCAGTGAAACGCCACGGTCGACAGCAGCCAGCGGGCGCGCTCCAGCGGCAACTGGTAGCCGTGCGCCACTTGCGCCTGGTGGGCGCCGATGCGCGCCAGCATGGCTGGCGGCGTCGCTTTCCGGCGCAGCAGATAGGGCGCCAGGCCGGGATGCGACTTGACCAGCTGGCGCAGCGAAGCGCTGAAACGCAGCAGGTAGTGCTCCAGGTCATCCTCTCCGGGCGCCGGCAATTGCCAGTGCGCAAAAATCTCCTCGGCCACCAGCAGCTTGAGCGCGGCCAGGTGCGCCACGTGCTTGTACAGCGCCACGTGGCTGACGCCCAGCAAGGCGGCCACGCCCGTGAAGGTCATGGCCGGCAAGCCCATGGCGATGCCGGCGTCGGCAATGCGCGCGCGCGTGATGCTGGGGGGACGCCCGGGGCGCGGTGTGTCGGTGGCGATAGTCATGATTATTTTCCGTGGCGGCTGCTGCGTTGTCGTTTTTCCACAATTAGTTTAGCATGATGAAACTAATTACCCAAGACACAGGAGTACTTACCATGGCAACACCCCCAGAACCGCAATCGGGCGGCCCCTTGCGCAATGCCGAGCATGACCGCAGCCTGCACGCAGTCACGGCCAGCGTCGTCGCCATCGCGCGTCCCGTTCCCAGCGTGCTGCGCGTGACGGCCAGTCTGGCCCGCTCGGGCGACGATCCGCACTGGGCGCTGCCCAACGTGGCCTTCCGCATCCATCTCGACGGCGCCATCGATGGCGGCGCCTCGCGCATCTACACCGTGCGCAGCTATGACACGGCGGCGTCAGCGTTCACCTTCGATATCGTGCTGCATGAACATGCCAGCCCCATGATGCGCTGGGGCGACAGCCTGCGCGTGGGCGACGCATTCCGACTGACGGGGCCGCGCCCGCAATTCACCGTTCCAGGCGGCAGCGGGCGCAAGCTCGCCCTCTTCCTCGACGAGACGGGCATACCCGCCCTGTATGCCATGCTGCAGCAATGGCCCGCCAACGCGAGCGGCATCGGCTGGGTGGTGACCGATGATGAAGCGGCGTTCCAGGAATTACCCCAGGTGCCGGGCCTGGCATTGCAGCGCCTCGGCACGGCCCACGTGGCGCCGGACGGGCCGCTGGCCGCCCAGGCCAGGGCGTTACAAGATCCGCGCGATTACGCGATATGGGGCGCTGGCGAACGCGATGAAATGCGCGCCATCCGCCAGCACTTCCGCATCGATGCAGGCCTGGACAAGGAACAGGTGCTGGTGGCGGGCTACTGGAAGCGCGGCGTCAGCAATACGCACATCGACGCGCGACGCAAGCACAGCTTCGAGCAGCTGATCGCCAATGGCGGCACCCTGGCCGACTTCGACGACCTGGCCGTCGAAGTGTGAGCCGTGCCGGTCGCGGCGCGCGCTAGCGGGCGGCGAAGTCGAAGCGCCACGCGTCCTGGCTGCGGTGCAAGGTCACGTCCACTTCGGTAGCCGAGACCGGCATCGCATATTGCGTCATGTCCTGGAAGCTCTCCAGGCTGTAGGTCTGGCCCGCTGCCGGCCGCATGGCCACCACAAAATACAGGCTGGGCAGGTATTCGAAACCGACCGTCATGTTGGCGTCGACATCGGGCATGGTCGCGACCGGCCGGTCGTTCACGTACCAGTTGCAGCTGAATGGGATGAATGGGCTGGTCTCGTTCATGACGCCGCATTGTGCCGGCGTCAGCTTCGATTGCGCCAGCGAGGCGGTGGCCGGCTGCAGCAGCGGCGACAAGCCATGCGGGCTGACGGCCGACAGCAGCTGGCCCGGCGCGATGACCTGGCGGCCCGAGACGATGGTGTTCCCGGTGATGCCGAAACTGTTCACGTCGGTCGAGATCCTGTCCTCGTAGTGGAACGATTCGGTGGCGCCGGCCGACCCCGTCAACACTTGCCAGGCATGGCTGTGGTAATGGCCCTGCGGGTTTTGCAGCTTCAGGAAAACCAGCACGGAGTTGCCTTGCAAATCGTCTGTTTCCACGTTGTAGCGGACGTTGAATTGAATGCTCATCGCTTGCTCCCTGCCTGCCATCTGCACGAACTCAGGAAAGACAGCGCCGGAGGACGAGTCCACGATTTCCTCCGGCGCCGGTTGTCACTGCCCCTGCCCTGGCGGATGCAGGGCCTGTGCTGCCAGCGATTACTGCGCCAGGTAGCGTTCCGAACGAGGGCCGTACAGCAAGCCATTCGGCACGCCGGCAGACAGCATGCGCGCATTCGCCGTGCCAGCCAGCGGATGGCTGGCATCGGTGCTGGTATTGATGATCTGCTTGACGGCCGCCGTCACCAGCATGCCGACCAGGCCGCCGCCACCGCTGTTATTGCCTTCGTTGCTGGACGCGCTGGCCGCGCCCTGCCACAGCAAGGCGCCCGTCTTCAGGTCGACCAGCTTGGCATCGACCGAGACCACCGTCACGCTGTCGATCACGGCGTAGGTCGTGCCGTACTTGGAAATCGTCACGTACAGGCCCGCATCGGCGCCAAAGATCTCGTTGAGCTTTTTCGCATCGACGCCATGGATATCGGCGGCGTTCGTCAAGCCGTTCTGCTTGAAGGTTTCACCGACCACGGCCACCGGCAGCACGTAGTAGCCCGCTTCGGCCAGCGGATAGGTCACTTGCGCGTAGACGCTGTTGCCGGCATTGACTTCCGGCGAGTTGTTCAGCGGTGGCAAGACCACGATGGAACGGGGCTTGGCAGCCTTGAAGGCCGTATAGTCATACGCGGCCTGCTTGGTGGCGCAGCCCACCATGAAGATGGCGGGGCCCAGGCACAGGGCCATTTTCAACATGCGCGACATCATAATTTCTCGCCTTTTTTCATTTTACCCAACAGGAAGTCCATGTACGGCGTCGATTCCGGGAACAGTTTTTTCTCGTCTTCGAACTGCGCTTCGACTTGCTCCGGCTTGCCCGCGATCGAGTACAGCATGCCCAGGTGGGCATGGAAACCCGGCGGCGCGTGGTTGCCCTTCGCACCGATCACTTGCAGGTCTTTTTCCATGGCAGCGATCTGCTGCTCAGGACTCTCGCCCTTCAGGTACTCGTACACTTGCGGCTGGTAGCCTTCCCATTGGTACAGCGTCTTCGATTGCGTAGCGCAACCGGTCAGGGCGGCACAGGCGAGCAGGGCCAGCAGGGCCGCGCCCTTGTTCATCATTGTTTTCATGGGATACCTTATTGTTTGCGCATTGCGCCAGCTTCGACACCAGCCACCAGGCGCTCGACCGCTTCGCGCATGGCCAGGTCCAGGACTTTGCCGTTGAGGGTTGCGTCATAGCTGGCGGTGCCGCCAAAACCCAGCACTTCGCGGTTCGACAGGCTGTATTCGCCGGCGCCAGCAGCCGAAAACACGACTTCAGACGTAGCGATATTGACGACGTTCAAGGTGACCTTGGCATAGGCCACTTGCGTCTTGCCGCGGCCCATGATGCCGAACAATTGCTTGTCGCCCACTTCCTTGCGGCCGAATTCGGTCACGTCGCCCGTGACGACGAAATCCGCGCCCTTGATATTCTGGCCCTGCTTCTTGAACTCGGCTTCTTGCTTGAGTTCCGCCATGTTGTCGCGGTCGAGCACGTTGAAACGGTTGGACGTTTGCAGGTGCGCGATCAAGATCGTCTTCGACTGGCTGCCCAGGCGGTCGACGCCATCGGAAAAGATGCCGCGCATGAAGTTCGAGCGGTTGTCGAACTTGCCGACAGCGATCAGGGTGCGTGGACCAACGTAGGGACGGGCTGCACTGGCAACCGTGGGGACTGCCACGGCTTGCGAGGTTTCGGAAGCGCAGCCAGCCAAGGCCGCGCCAATCAGCGCTGCAATCAACAACGCGCCGGGTTTATTCTTATTCATAGTGCCCTTATGATATGGAGGATCAGGAGCAACCTGCGAAATTGATTTTAGGCAAGTTAATTTCCTAATTGCAATTATATGGTATTGCATGTCTCACAATTCTATCCAAAAGTAACAATGACAAGGTTTGCATTATTGCCAGTGCTGCGCATGCAACAGGCTTGCGGGACGGAGGCGGCAACGGCTTGACTTCTCAAGGCCAATTCATTAACTTGACAGTAAAAAACGGTGGGCGTTGAAGGCCGTATGCCATTGCCACCGACAGACCTTGCCCGCCGGCCTGCCCTACCCGGCGCCCACTCCACTGCACCTTTTCACATACATGGGTCCCCCGGCCATGCCGACACACGATCATTCTCCGGCCCATCCGCTGGCGACGGCGCTGGCGCTTTCGCTGGGCGCGGCCGTCGCCCTGGGCCTGTCGCGCTTTTCCTATGGCTTGCTGCTGCCGCCCATGCGCGCCGACCTGGGCTGGTCCTACCTGCTGGCCGGGGCCATGAACACCTTCAATGCGCTCGGCTATTTTCTCGGCGCCCTGGCCACGCCGGCCCTGATGCGCCGCCTGGGCGTGTGGCGCCTGCTGATCATCGGTTCCATGTTGGCCAGCATCTTCATGCTGATGTCGGGCCTCGTCAGCGACACGGCCGCCCTGTTCCTGCAGCGCGTGTGCGCGGGCGTGGCCAGCGCCTTCATGTTCATCGCCGGCGGCGTGCTGGCGGCGCGGCTCGGTTCCATGCATAGCCAGCGCGCCGGCTTCTACATCGGCCTGTACTACGGCGGCACGGGCTTTGGCATTGCCTTGTCTGCCCTGCTGGTGCCGGCCGCGTTGGCCTCCGCCCAGGAGCACGGCGCCGCGCATGCGTGGCAATGGCCCTGGCTGGCACTGGGCATCGCCTGCCTGCTCGCCACCGCCATCATGGCCTTGCCGGCCAAGGCGATCGGCGAAGCGCCGCGCACCCTCGACACGCCGCGGCGCTTCGCCTGGCGCGACTTTACCCCCAGCCTGGCTGGCTACTTCATGTTCGGCGTCGGCTACATCGGCTACATGACCTTCGTCATCGCCCTGCTCAAGCAGCAAGGCATGCCGCCCACCCTGGTCACCGTGTTCTACACTTTACTGGGCCTGGCGGTGGTGGCGTCGTCGCGCATCTGGGCGCGCATGCTGGACCGCTACAGGGGCGGCGAATCGCTGGCGATCCTGAATGGCGTGCTGGGCGTGGTGACCATCCTGCCCGCGCTGACGAGCTTTGTACCCGTCGTGTTCCTCTCCGGCATGGTCTTCGGCGCCGTGTTCCTGTCGGTGGTGGCGTCGACCACGGCCCTGGTGCGGCATAACCTGCCGCAACAATCCTGGACGGCCGGCATCAGCGCCTACACGACGGTATTCGCGCTGGGCCAGATCGTCGGCCCCATCGTCGTCGGCTGGATCGCCGATGGCCCGGCCGGCCTGGAACGGGGCTTGATCGCCTCGGCCATCGCCCTCTTCATCGGCGCGGCGCTGGCTTCGCGGCAAAAGGCGCTGGCGCCGGCCGCATAGTAGACTAAAGGCATAGCCCACCCTCGCGGAAAGAACACGATGAACACCGATGCACGAAAAATTCCCCCAACGATGGATGCCGACACCCTGGAATTCATCCAGGGCCTGTTTGCCCTGGTGCGCGAAGGCGATACGCAGCAACTGGGCGCCATGGTGGCCCAGGGCGTGCCAGTCAACTTCCGCAACGAAAAAGGCGACAGCCTGATCATGCTGGCCAGCTACCATGGCCACCTGGAAACATCGCGCCTGCTGCTCGAAGCGGGCGCCGACGCCAACGTGCCCAACGACCAGGGCCAGACCCCGCTGGCCGGCGTGGCCTATAAAGGCTACCTGGACATCGCCGCGCTGCTGCTGCAGCACGGCGCCAGGGTGGACGGCGCCAGCCCGGACGGCAAGACCCCGTTGATGATGGCCGCCATGTTCAACCGCCTGGCCATCCTCGACCTGCTGCTGCAGCACGGCGCCCGCATCGATGCCGTGGACAGCCGCGGCATGACCGCCGTCTCGCTGGCCAAGAGCATGAACGCGCAAGAGACCCTGGCACGGCTGGTCAGCTTGGGGCAAGCGGTATAAAACAGGGGTACTGCCTGCCAGTAGGCGCGCGATTTCGACCGCCAGAGGACCGAGCTCTAAGTACCTGCCGCCATCATTGTCTAGAAAAATGAAGATGCTTCATTTCTACCCCAGAGAGGAGCGGCTCATCAGGAAAATCAATGGGATCATACATTTTACTTATCTAATTTAAAGATAGTACACGCCCATCGGCAAAGCGGGCTTTCCTGACTTTATTGATTTTTTCGTACTTTTAAAAAGATCAATTTTTTCCGGCTCAGCGATCCCAAGTGCCTTCCCCACTCTATTCATCTCCTTTGAAAACCCCATAAAATCTCCCCAACTTAAGCCAACAGTTACAAACAAGATAATTGGATTAATGAAAGCAGAGCAAATCAAAACAAACCACATTGGCAAACCGGCAAAAAATCCCAATAAAATTTCAAAAATACATAATCCAATAAAGGAATATCCACAGCATTTTAAAAGATGATATTTTTTTGCGAGTGTTCCACGTTCAGAATGTGGTTGCATCCATATCTTGCTTTCCTTTACATCAACGACTGCGACAGCGATGAAGTCATTGCCTTTTTGATAGCCAACAACCTGAACCTCGTCCCCGGCGCTAAAACCAACTTCCCAAAAACTCCCGCTAACCCACTTGCCGCCCACGCTCATGCTGAAGACGGCGACAGGATCTCCGTCATTTGTGGCCGCCTGTGCACTGTGAACAGCGCTGGGCTCGCCGGCACCAGCTTGCACAATCGCCGTCAAGCCGGATATTTTCCTGAATGATTCAGCACTCTTCAAATAATTCACATGCATGTCGAAGGTTCTTAAATCATCAACAACACCGCTGAGCAACTTATAGGACAATTCATGCATATAGTTTTTTCGATCACTGAGTTGCTAATATCTCCCAGCAATGCCATCAATTTCGTGCAGGAAGTGGCTGAGAATGCCCAATTATCAGGCAGATTGAATTTTGTATTTCGACTTGTGCTTTTTCAGCGCCAGTTCGCAATTGGTTGAAAAAAAACCATTGCCATTGTTCTCAAAAAAAGTAACTCCGCCTCTCGCATCAAACACATCCGGCCTTGGAAAACCATAAGCGACAAATATTTTCTCAGCATATATTGAATAGTCACGCATGGTCTTATATGTCCAGTATTCAAAAGGAAAACAGAAAAGCGGAGGCAGCAATAATATTGCGCCACATGCAGTAATTAAATCCTCTTTTCTTTCCTGCGACACATCAATAAACAAGAAAAATCCGGAAAATAAAACAATCCAAACAAACAACGTCATATTTCTTACAAATCTCATGCAATTCCAGAAAAAGGCGCGCTCTCCGCAATACGCATTCAGAGGCATCAATAACAGGTTATCCTCAATGCGAAGCAAACTGTGCACGTGCAGAACATCACCTCTCCTTGCTACCACCAACCTGACGAAATCACCATCCTTGATCTTGTCCGCATCGGCAAAAACACCACACACTACTTCGCCATTGACCAGTCCAGCAAAATTATGCATATCTTCGCCATCGTACAAACTTAGCATGGCTGCATTTGCCAACGCCCCTGGCATGCCATTGATTGCGGCCGCAACGCCACCTGCCAGATTCTTTTCCGCAAGGCTGCTTTCTATTTTATTAAGCAAATTCACATTTGTTGCAGCCATATGAAATTCTGTTATCTTTCCTTCCACCATGAAAAAATCTTTGTCGGAAGATGCATTTTTACCATTCTCTTCAACCACCATGCACTCCCTAATAATTATTTTTTAACCGTCTTTAATGTCTTCTGCAATTGCATTAATTTCTCAACAGAATCAAATTACTATCCACTAAACCATTCTTATCTTTTCCTCCATTTTCATGCTTGAAACCAGTTTGCCAATTCGTCATTGCTAATCTACATCATATATTCATCTTCAATAAATTATGGAAAGGCGCGGCGTATCGGTAAACCATTCATCGATCAACTGGTAGGCGATTCGATTCCTGTCGCGCATCGAAAAGATGGCCTGCCAACACAAGCGTCCGGTCGGCTGAGCTGACCGAAGGATTAAATTTACATCAATATCTAAGGTGTCTGCAAATATCTCTACAGAGTAGCGCCCTCGCGCTTAAAGATAATACACACCCATCGGCAAAGCTGGCTTTCCTGATTTTCTGGATTTTCTTGTACTTTTAAAAAGATCAATTTTTTCAGGATAAACAATTCCCAAGGCTGTTCCAACTCTATTCATTTCTTTTGAGAAATCCATAAAATCTGACCAACTCATCCCCACAGTTGCAAATAAAACAACTGGCGCTGTCACAGTCGCAGTAATCAACATCAACCATAACGGAATATTTCCAAAAAAACCCATTCCAAGAGTAAGGATGTATAACCCAATACAAAAATACCCACTACATTTTAATAAATGATATTTTTTTGCGGTCGTACCACGTTCGCAATGCGGTCGCATCCATATTTTCTTCTCTTTTAGATCGACGACTGCGACAGCAATGAAGTCATTGTTTCTTGCATATCCTACAACTTGAACCTCATCACCTTCCTTGAAGCCAACCTCCCAGAAACTTCCACTAACAGATTTTCCAGCGACACTCATTCTGAAGCTCGTTACAGGATCTCCCTCACTTGTCGCCGCCTGAGCGCTATGGACCGCTCCTGGCTCACCAGCAGCAGCTTGTAAGACTGCAGTCAGACCTGCAGTTTTTTTAAATTTCTCGCTCTCCTTCAAATAATTAACACTAACGTCATGCTTATTTAAATTATCAATAACCCCAGTTATTACACTATATTTTACGTCGTTCGTGCTATTCATCATGAAACCTTTTGAAACGCCACGCCCAGCTCATCCAACAAAACTTTTGGATCTTTTGTTCCTTTATTTTTTTCCTTTCCAAAAGGACATTTTTCACACCATTCTTTTAAAGCATCTGGGGTAATAATCCAAACTAACAAAGTAACAGCCAATCCAATCATATTCAATCGCACAGCCCAAGTCATACAAAATAGTCTGTAAAACAAAAGTTTCCTCCCCGCCCACTGAGCAACTTTCATGTTACTAGCTTTCAGCAATGGGGCGGCATAAGATAAACTCGAAAGCAATCCTAATGTGGCGGCAAAAAATTGCACAACGGATTTAAAACTATACATAACCACTAAATTATAATTCTCCTTTCCTGAATTTTCTTGCGCACCTTGAAAATCTTTCAATGCCGTATAATATCCCGCCACAGCACTAAATATTCCACCATATACTTTCAAATATTGAAATGTCACCGATACTTTATCACCAACTAAATGTTTTGCTGCATTGGCGCCAATATCAAGAATCGCGGCAGTCGTCGAGCATATGGCAGCACACAGTTCACCCAAGGTTTTTTTATCATCCTTGAATTCCCAGGCAATTTTTACCAAATTAATAATTTCAAGTGTCGCGACAAGCAACGATAAACGATTTTCTTTCAGCGCTGTAGGGCCTTTAGTAGCATCTCCCTTTACCTCCATCCATTTCTTTTCCAGTGCTGCATATTTTTCGCTTTTTAAATCATTCCCCGATCCAATGAAGCTTTTTGCTGTCGACAAGCGACGTACAATATCGGCTCTGGCTAAACCTTCCTGCCTCGCCTGAATTTCTATTGCGCTGATGATGCGACCAGGTTCAACTCCGGCACGCGCCATCATCAAACCTCGAACAGCATATTCAGCAGTGGAATCTGCGCCTCTCTTCAAAAAAGGCCTGAACAGCAAATCTCCAATTGTCATGAACAAGCGATCAAGATCCACCACCTTTATGACCTTAATACCCTCGGAGGCATCTGCGGCCTTCAGCAAGGTATTTTGCATGGTATTGACCTTCTTGTAGATATCGCAGGCCTTTCTGATATGCACTGCCAAAAAATCCATACTGGCCTTACCGACCTCGCTGAAACTTGTTCCTGCTTCTGCCAGCGCAGTATTAAATTGTTCACCAAGCGCTTTTTGATTCAAAGACAGAGCTCGCCAAAGAAGATTCGACTCATGCGCCTTCATTTCTTTGACCCATTCGGTAATTTTATTCTGTCCTTGAATACTTGAATTCATGCCGTTTATTGCGCTACCAATCTTATCCTCAAAGGCAACGCCATCTTCGATACTTTCCTCATTAAATTCGCTCAAGTAATTAATCAATAATTTTGATTCCAACCACATGATCAGATCATGTGTTCTTTCGTCGATAATATTTTTTGCGTCATCCAGCATCGCATCATATTTCTTCCGGAATTCCTGATAAGCTCCAGGATCCAGCATCTCCTCATACTTCGCCCAAGATAGTTCTTTTTCTTTGGCGATCATCGCTGGAGAATTTTCTCTTCTCCTCGCAATAAAGCTGTCCGCATCGGCTTTTACCTTGGCCATCTTGATGCTGCGCGACGGCTCCGGATACGCATTTGCATCATTAAGACGCGCACTAAAACCCATGGTAACCGGCACTTTCTCCCGAGCCCATTGGTCCAACAAATCACATACTTCGGTTTCACGGCCTCTTTGCGGTTCCGCCAGTTTTAATGCCCGATCACGGCGTTCCTGCGTGGAGCTTATTTGAGGAGCATTATTTCGCGTGTCTTCCTGATGCTGCTCTTCGTTCGCAACAGCCGTATTTTCCAGAGTTTTTCTGACGCCTTCTATACCTTGCAATGCAGTCAGTTCCAGTTCTCGTTCTTCACTGTATTTTTTTATCCAACCTGCAGGTTCATTCCGGAAACCGTTGAGCTCATGGGTAATGCCAAATGCATCCCATAGGGCGATAATGACAGGAGCATTACCCTTGGTATTTTTTCCCTCACCGACTGTTTTCATCAATCCAGCCAGTTTTTCGCTTTCACCCTTTCTCAGATGCAAAGCATGGCAAGTACTTTCCATTTTCAGTTTTGTAGCGTTGTAGCTACCATCCACCTTGCTGATTTCGCCAAGTGGCAGCCCGCTGAGACTTATTGAATTGAAATTCTCTTGATACTCAATGACCTTTTCGATATTTTTCTTGGTAGCGGGAAGGCCGTGTCGGTAACCTCCAGCTGTCACCCATATCGAAGGTAAAAAAGTTTGCATACGTTTGTCGCGCAATTTTTCGTCGCTGGCAAACAAAGTGAAAGTTTCTTTACTCCATGCATGGTCTGAAAATGCCAGCCAGACTTTGCCACATTTTTCGGGTTTTTCGATTGATATGATTGAAGCAGGTATATTATGCCCGTCGCGCGAGCAGGCCGGCTCAACGCTAATTGGCTTGAGACCGCTGTTAAAATATTGTTTCCACAATGTCCCTGCCTCAGAGACGCTATACACTTCCCATTTGATTTGACTTCCACGCGCATGTTTTTCATAAAAAAGATAGACAAAACCTTTACGCAAGGTGCGCAATGCATACTTGTGATACTTGAGTTTCACATCCGTGACTTTATTTCCTAGCGGATCGGGTAGTGTTGCATCAACATCATTTGGCACAACGGCATATCGAACAGGCAGAATAGCCAGTCCAGACTTATTGCAGTTTTCGCATTCTGGGTTTTTTGGATTAGTACAAGCCATAAATTTTCCTGAGGGTCTTTATCTTATTTTTTTAGAAAAATAATCTTGTAATTGATCAGCAGGGCATCCAGTCACCTCTTCGAGTGCACCGCCATAAAATTCGCCGGCGCCGGTCATGCTCCACACTGCCTGTAGACGCTGATCATCATGGAAATCACTGCCAAGCTGCAAAACATGCAAAGCAAATAACTCACGGTCTTTTTTATCGACGATGCCATAGTGCGTCGCGCGTGCCAATGCTGAAAAAATCGCCTGTTCCCATTGCTTCGGCCCAGATTCTCCCCACGTTAGCCACGCGGCATGAAGCGTGGAATAATCATTGACTTGCGCCCACTGCGATGAACTCAAGATCAGCCGCTGTTCAAGCGCTGCATGAGGAAAAAGCGCATGGGTGTCATCCAGACCATGTCGCATCAGGTTTTGCTGCCGGTCAAATGCGATCACACTGCTTACTGGCCCCAGCATCTGACGCTGCTGTTCGACAGTCATCGCCGGCCATAACCATTCGCGGACACCCGGGTCATGGAATCTGAGCAATTTTTCCAGGCCTTGAACTGAATGAATATGGCAATGGCTGGCCCAATGGCGCGCTATGTTTTCCGGCGCTTCGTCACTGACAACCCATCCAGCGATCGCTTGACCGTTACCAGCCCACAGACTGTCCTTTGTCCAAGAGTTCCAGGCAAGTTCGACACTCATTTTGAATAGTTCAGCGCCGGCATATTCATCCAGCGCCAACTCGATCAGATATGGCGCGAACTGCTGATCGAAACGGGGATGTGCAATGGGCACGACTATTTTTCGTTGCTGCACAATCGCATGCGAAGAAAACGGATCTCCTTGTGCAGGATTTACCCATAACAAACATCGGTCATTTGCCGTTTCATGAAATTGTTTATGGAGCAGTTGAAGTGGTGCTTCCCATGCTTGGCTGACAATGACCTCGACCGTCGATTCCATACAAATTCCCCGAGCTACAATGTTTGTGATCCGGCCTGAGTGGCGCTGGCATTCTTACTTGCTTGTTCGCACCCCTTGAGGACACCCACCGGCAATTGCTTTACCGCGCTACTGCTGGCAGGCCCCGTGAACTCCTTCATGCCGGCCTTGAATTCCATCTTGCCGGGCCCATGAATCTCGATATTGCCGCCTTCGAGCTTGATATAAGCGCCCTGCACCGTCATCAGCACGTGCTGCTTGCCGCTGATATTGATGCTTTTGCTGACGCTGGCGACGGTCACGGCCTTGTCTGCGGTTAATTTTGTTTCATCGGACTGGCTCTGGCTGCTGACCTTGCCGCTGGCGGCGTGCAGGCGGATGCCGGTTTCCTGGTTGGGTTTATCGGCCTTGCTGGCCTTGCCGTAGGTAAACAGGCTGATGCCGGAACTGACCGCATGAAAATGGTTGCCTTGCGCGCCGAAATTGATGTCCTGCCCTGCCGCGATGCTGCTGGTATTGCCGGCGGCGAAAAGGGCGTTGAGCGGCGTGGTCGCGGCGATGCCGGCCGGACTAGACAATTGCAGCTGCGGCGCGCCGTAGGCCGTTACCTGGCCGTCGCCTGTGCCCGCCGTGCCCTTGAGCATTTCGATGCTGTTCGCCAATTGTTTCAGCGCCGGCAGCGTATCGGGCGCCGCTTCGGCCTGGCCTTGCCCACCTTTCAGCACAGCCTTGTGCTTTTGCGCCGTCTCGGCAAGCGAAGTCAGCAGGGCCAGGCTCTGTTCGATCTGGGCCGTGGCTTCCTTCGCATCCATCTGCGTGCCGCTGGCATTGGCGCGCCCGTCGGTCGACAGCAACAGCCCCTGCCCCGCACGCAGCGCGGCACTGTGCTCGGTTTTCAGTTCGGCGCCGAAGCCGGCGGCGGCCAGCCGCTGGTTGTCCGTCTGATGGCGCAAGTGTCCCAGGTTCAGCTCGGCAGTACCCTGGTGTGCTCCGGCATGGCGCTGCAGGGCCACGCGTGGCTGGCTAGGGCTGTCGTCGAATACCAGCTGGCTGTACGCTGCGCCGCCCTGCTGGCTGGCCTGCATGGCCTGGCTCTTGATGCCGGACAATGCAGCCGGGTGGGCATGCGCACCCGCTTCGCCGGGAAACCAGGCCGGCGCATTGCCGGTGGCCGGCCCGGCGCCATGGGCCACGCGGTTATTCTGGGCGTCGGCCGTGCCTTGGCCGTTGTAGACGGTACCGATCACGAGCGGCCGGTCGATATTGCCTTCCAGGAAATCGATCAATACTTCCTGGCCGATGCGCGGCAAGGCATGGCCGCCCCAGTTGGCGCCCGCCACCGGCGCCATCGTGGAGGCCACGCGCACCCAGGTGCCGGCACTGTCGTCGCCAGGGGCGCCGGTATGCTTGCCGCCTTGCGGATGGTCGAGGCGGCTGTGGCTCATGACGCCGCGCTGCCAGTGAAATTGCACCTTGATGCGGTGGTCGCGGTCGGTGTGAATCACGGCGCCGGCCGGGCCCACCACGACGGCCGTCTGCTGGCCATGCACGGTCGGGCGCGGATGCAGCAACTGGCCATGCTGGTCCCTGCCGCTGGCGCGATAGGGAATATTGCTGCGGATGGCATCGATGCGGTTGCGGTACAGGGGCCGCTCGGCAATGGCGCCCAGCAGCGCGGGCATGCGGTGCAGGCTGCCGGCTTGCTCCTTGCGGATGGCCGCATCGAGCAGGCCCGTCTTGAGCGTTTGCACGATCGAGGACTGCAAATCCGCGCTCAGGTTGTTGTGCATCAAGTGGACCGTGCGCACGATCAGGAAGTTGCGTTCATCGTCGCTGCCTGCCTGGTCGAACACCGGCTGTCCCTGCAAGCTAAACGTGGTGCCCGGCGACAAGGTACGCACGGTACCGGCCGCTACGTGGACTTCCTTGCCCGCTTCCAGCGCCTGCAGCTGGTTGCGCGCGATGCGCTGGCCCTGCTCACGCGAAGCGTAGGCATAGGCGCCGGGCGCGTCGCGGCTGAGCAGCTCCACGCCCTGCACCGGACCCGCCGCGCTGGCGACGCGCTGGTCGAGCGAGCGGTAGTCCCAGCTGCCCATTTCGATGGCATTGGTCTGCTGGCGCAATTCGGTGCGCCAGCGGTCGATGCTGTCGACCTTCATGACGGCGCCCGGCTGCGTGAAATTGATGCTGCCCTGGGCATTCGGCTTGAAGGCGCCGTTATGATCCGCGATCACCAGGCAGTGGCTGCCCAGGCTGGGGCTGCCGGGATCGCCGCTGTGTTCATAGTAATAGAACAGGCCTTCCTCGTACATCAGGCGCTGCGCGTAGGTCCAGTCGCTTTCCTGGTACTGGGTACTCAGGCTGCGCTTCGGATATGCCGCGCGGTCGAGAATGTCGAAACGCCAGGCCGGCGCCAGCTTGCCTTGCGCCTGGTAAGCGGCAAACAGCGCGTCGAGGATGTCGAGTACCGTCATGTCCTGGAACACGCGGCTGTCGCGGCCGTGGGCAAGAAACGCGCTCCACGGTTCCACGGTCAGGTGATAGCGCGCCATGCCGCCGTTCGCGCCAACCAGCTCGACGGCAGTGATATGGCCGTGGAACGGGCGCAATGCGTCGGCACTGGTAGCGGTCAGCAATTGCAGCAAGGCCGGCTGGCCGATCAGGGTGCGCAAGGAAATGGCGGCGTCCGTCGACAGGGCCGCGATCTGGAACACGAAGCCCGTGCTCAAGCCTTCCTCGCCGCGCACGCATTCAGCCAGCAGGCGGTCAGCGCCAAGGGGCGTGGTCAGCTGTAACAATCTGCTGGCTTGCGTGAAACTGGCGGGCAAGGACATGGACATCGGGAACTCCATCATGCGGCTTCCCGCAAAAAAATTAGTAAATAAGCACTTTTATCGAAGCCATTACACCCTAGAAATTTCGTTATAGCAAGAGTGTTTCGATTGAAATCGGGACTCCCGCAATCATTGCGTGCCCTGAAGACCGCGCAACTCCGGCATGGCCGGTTCGGTGGGCCGCAAATGCGTACTCTTCAACAAGGTTTCCAGGCGCGCGTAGCTGGTCTTGAACGGCGGCGGATTCTGCTTCAGTTCCGGCGCCTGCTCCATGCTGCGGCTGCCCAGCTCGATCAAGATGTAGGGTAGCGCCGCCGTGCCCAGCCATCCCGCGTAACCGGTATATACCGTGTAGGTTTCAAACGGCGCGCTGCCCGGCCGGCTCACTTTCAGCGCCACGCCGCCCTGCTGCGCCGTCAGCGCGCCGATGCGGGCGCTGCGGGGTGCGATGCGCTCGACAATGAAAGGCTTGGCCTCTTCCTCGCCGCGGCTGCCGAACTGGCCGATGCCGCCGATGGCGGCCGCCTGGACCAGCGGCACTTTCAGGGCGCGCGGATCGACGTTGCCGGTGCTGATCGTGTACAGCACGCCGGGCGCGTCGGGCCAGCGCAAGGACTGCTTGATCGCGCTGACCGTCTTGCCATCGTCAGCGATGAAGCCATGCGGAATGCACAGGCCCAGGTCTTTCGGTACTTCATTGGCGGCGCGCGGGCGGAAGCTTTTCAGGAAGCGGATGAACTGCTGGCCATGCGCCGCCTCGCTCTCCTTGTCGCGTATTTCCTGCATGGATTCAAACACATACACATACTCGCCGCGCTTCAGGTGGCTGCGATAGATGGAATAGCGCGTTGGGTTAATCGTTCCCGAAGCTTCGCTGCTGCGGTAGCCGTCACTGTCGGGCAGGCCGGAATCAAATGTCTGGTAGTTGCTTTGCAACTCCTTGATCTGCGCCTGCCGGCCGGTGAGCGACTTTTGCGCCAGATAGCCGGCCTGGCGGGTCCTGGCACTGGCCGGCTGGCCTTTCAATGCGGCCAGTTCTGCCTCATCGTCCTTGAGCAGCGCCTGCAGCCGGTCGATCCGGGGTTGCGGCATGGCTTCCCGCAGGGCGGCCAGCTCTTCCTTGCTTAGCGGCCCCAGCACGCCAATGCGGACATTTCCAACCTGTATCTCATCACCCTGGTGAAATACGTCTTCGCTGAAAGACCGGTAAAAGATGCCCGTGTCGGACGCGTCCTTGTAGCGGGTCGGCCATTGCACCGGCGCATGCACGTCGAACACCAGCCGCCCCAGGCATTCGCGCGCCATGCCGGCCGGCGTCACGTACCCGGGCGCGGTCGCCTGCATCAACTCCTGCGCCGTGGGCTTGCGCGACGGCACCGCCGGATCGGCCTGGTTGGCAGCCATGCCTTCGCCATACGCGCCGGCGGACAGCAGGAGAGCGGCGAGATGGCGTGCAGCACGACGCGGAAAACGAACTATCATCATGGGTAGCAATCAAAAAATACAATATTTTTCAGGCCGAGCTTTCGCCCTGCCCGATTGGCGGGCGTTTGCCTGATTCAACATGGGCGTAGGTTTCTTGCGGCAATGGATGGTCTGCATCGTGCGGCGGTTTCTTCTCCTGGTGGGCCAGCAGGGTCAGATTCATGCCTGAAATATTGTTTTCGCCCGCCGTCCAGGTGACCGGCAAGGCCACGATAAAACCCTGCACGCCCACCGGCGCCGATTCGGGCGCGCGCGTTTGCGCCTCCCAGGAGTGCGATTTGTCGCGCAAGATATCGGCATCGCGCCAGAAACGCTCGTGGAACGGCATGTGGTGCTCCAGGCTGCGCGTCCTGGCGTTCCAGGTGGGCCAGATCGAACTGGGCTTGCCGCTTGGACGCGCCAGGAAAGCGAAAGCCTTGGCATACGCTTCCGCATTGGCCAGCGCCACTTTTTGAATCGCCTCCCAGGTGTCCGGCGCCGCCGGATGCAACAGGTGCTTGATCAAGCCCTTGGCCGGGGTGGCGCCATCGGTCAGGCCGAACAGTTTTTTCCACAGGCGCACCCGCAAGTCATGCACGTTGACGCTGACCTTGTCGCTATCGACGCCGTCGAGCTCGACGTCGGTCTGATTGTCATCCCTGACGACGACCGCCAGTTCCGAATCGCGCCCGCCCAGCTGACTGCGGTCGTTGATATTGGCGCTGCCCAGGATCGCCACCCGGTCGTCGGCGATCAGCAGCTTGGAGTGCACATAAATCTGCTCCGTCACGTGACGGGTGCCCAGGGTTTCCCAGGAGCGCAGGTTGAGCAAGGTCAGGTAGCTGGTCCACTTGTCGCCGGCCAGTTCGGCCAGCCGGTCAGGCGCGTAGCCGGCAACGGTTTTCCTGGCCTCTTCCGCCCCCAGTTTCTTGCTCTTGCGCAGGTCCCGCGCCAGGATGGCGCGCCGGATCCGGTTGACCAGGCTATCCTTGCCAAACACCAGCGACTGCATCGTCAAATGCAGCTGCGTCATGATATTGAGGGTGTCGAGCGTGCCTTCCGGATGCACCGGCAGCACCATGTAGACATGGAAGGGCAAGCCGTCGTTGATGGCGCGCTCGATGCGCTGCGACAGCGCCAGGCCGATCGGATTGAGGATGCCAGGCTCTTCCTTGCCCATCATGCGGGTCGAGGTGATGTCGGCGTAGTTGCTCATCACATTGAACAGATCGGCCATGAAATCGCTGCCGCCACCAGTGATGTCGGCCTTGACATCGTCGATCTGCGACCAGATCAGCTTGTCGATCATCTCTGCCGGCGGCACGCCATACACGCCGAGCTGGCGCGCATACTTTTCATACGCCGGCGACTTGCTGATGTCGAGCAGCGCCGCCATCGGACCGGACAGCGGCCTGGTCTTGCTTGCATCGCTGCCATATTCCGACTGGAAAAACTGGCCTTCGATGTAGATGAACTTCTGCGCCCCATTGATTGCCGTCAACATCGCCTTCAGGCAATTGTTCTGCGGCCATTCCGGCCTCGCCGCGGGTTTGCCGCCGCGCGCATGGGCGGCCAGCTCGTCATTGAGCAACCTCATCGGCGCGCTGCGCAGCACTTGCACCCAAGCATCGCCCGGCGGCTTCGCAGGCGTTTGGGGCGGCGGCGCGGCGGCGATGCGCTGCAAGACCAGCCTGGGCGTGCCGGACATGCCCAGCGCCTGGAACATCTTGATCAGCGAAGGCGGCATGCTGGCCTGGTACGATTTTTCATAGCGCTGGGCAATGCCGTTCCAGCGCTCGATGAAATTGCGGCTCAAGTCGCTGACCGACGGCCCGACGATGGCCGCATGCACATCGTGCCATGGCATGCGCGGCTGCGTGGCGGCGAAGGTCTTGGCCCCGGTCGGCATGATCTTGCGCAATTTTTTCAGGTTTTCATAGCGCGTGGGACGCGCGTCGGCCAGGGTCGACAGATAAGTGAGGATGCCGATCACGAAAGTTTCGATCAGCTTGACCGTGCCGCTGCGCAATTCGGGCGGCAGCTTGTTCAGCGAGCCGGCGTTCAGCCACGACATCAGCGCCGTGCCGCCGTCGATCACATGCGCGCTGCCCGTGGTGCGCACGGCATCGACCTTGTCGCGCAAGCCTTTGTCGAGCTGGCCATACGCCCAGCGCGATATATCCTGCGCGACATCGATCGGTATGTCCTGCAGCTTGCCGATAAAGTCGGGCATCAGGTCGATCGCATCCCATTTGGCGGAAATATTCCTCGATATCCGCGCGATGCCATCCTTGGCGTCCTGCACCACGTCGAGCGCGACGGCGATCGGCCTGATCGTGGCCGAGGTGGCAAACGTGGCCGCGCCACCGACTTTTCCGCCGATGCAGCCGGCCAGCAGTTCGGCGCGCGTCAGGTAAGCCGTTTGCGCTTCCTTGTTCATCGGCTCGATGGCCGGGATGCAGGTGTTGTACACCTCGTTGCCCTTGCGCGTGCCGTGGCTGAGGGCGAACTTGCCGTTGTCGCGGCGGCCATAGGCAAGATCGATGCCGCCGACAAACGCGCGCTCATTGTCGATCACCACCAGTTTCTGGTGATGGGAAAAGCCGATGCCCAGCATGCCTTCCATGTCGCTCTGGGCGATCGCCGGCAAGGCGAACGCCTTGGCGGGGCCACCGACGCCGGCATTGAGCTGGAAGATCGCCAGCACGGTTTCGAAATCGCCCGTGTCGACCCCGACCTTGGGCGACAGCCACGGCATCACATACACTTTCGGACGGTGGGGATTGCTGATCGCCGTTTCCAGGCATTCGAACAAGGTCTTGCTCGCCGTCAATTCAACATCGAAATTGACTTGCCAGCCGGTAATAAAAATCGACTTCTTGGCGCCTTCGATGGCCTTCGCCACGGCCGTGAAATACTCTTCGCCCGTGACATAGAATTCGACCTGGTTGCTCTTTTGCGGCTCGGAAAAGATGCTGCCCCACTTTTGCTTGGGGAAATTGGGCAGTTCCTCGCCATCGTGCACGAAACAGCCGGGCGCCGACGTGGCCGGCGCGCTCGGCGTACCGTCCTTGCCCGTCAGCTGGGAGATATTTTTATTTGTCATGACGCATGTCGCAGTCTGTCGCCGGTTGGCTTGCATGGAAGGAAAACGTCAGCATCACACTTTCACCTTCGGCAGGATGTTTTTCAGGGTAAGCGAGGCCAGCGCTTCTTTCGCATAGCGCGCCTGCGGCGCGGCGGCCGCCTCGAAGATGGTGCCGTAGCGCCCGGCGCTGAAGTCTGCCGCCTGCATCGCATGGAACAGCTTTTCCTTGTCGCTCCAGTCGGGCGATTCGGTTTCCACGTTCAGCCGCACGCTGTGGCCCGGATACACGATCCATGTATGGTCCGGATTGCTCGCATAGACGGCGGCCAGCTTTTCTTCCTCTGCATCGCTGAGCTTGATATTCCCCGATGCATCGGTCTTGCCCTGCGCCACCAGCTTGTCGTCGTCGATGAAATCCATGCCGTCGGGCTGCGCGCCATGGGTGATCTTCCACGGCGTGTGCGCCAGCGCATGGCCTTTCAGCCCCGGCGTGTCGGCCAGGCGCAGCAGGAATTTCAAGGGCCGCAACGCCAGCTCGGAACGCGGCAGGCGCGGCAATGGATAGCCGAGTCCCGCCGGTCCCAGAAAACTTTTCTTGCCGGCAAACACGGTGATCTTGCCCGGGCACTGGATCGTGATATTGCCGCCCTCGATGGTGATGTTGGCGCCGCCGGCCGTCGACAGGCGGATGCTCTTTGCCGCCGCCCAGTCGATATGCGCGCTGGCGCTGACGACGTTGACCTCTTCGCGCGCCTGCACCCTGATCTCGTCGGACTGGGCCTGCACCTCGATGGGCTGGCTGGCCGCCACCAGCTGCATGCCCAGTTCGCCCTCGCCCGGCTTGACCACGCCGCCCAGCAGACCGATCGCCTGGCCCGTGTGCAAGCGCCATTGGCCGCCGCTGGCGAACTGCGTATCGAGCCCGCTCATCAATGTTACCGTTTCGCCATTCGACAATTGCATATCCTGCCCGGCCACCACGCCCAGGCCCGCCTTGGCCGCCAGCGCGATGATGGCGTCGCTGCTGTGCGGCAATTTATCGTCGGCCGGCGCGACGGGCTTGCCGGCCGCGTCGCTCCTGGCGGCCGCCACGCTGTCGCGGCTCAGCATGCCCGAGGCAGTAGTCAGGAACGCCGGCAACGGCGCGGCCTTCGCATCGAGCGTGCTGCTGCCGGGCGCCGTCGCCCCCAGGTGCGCCGCATAGGCCACCCCTTGGTGCGTGACGGCCGCCGCGCTGAAGGTTTCGCCCAGCTTGGCGGCCTGCTTGAGCAGCGCCATGCCGGGCGCATTGTCGCCGGCCGGGTCGCGTGCGCCGGCGCCATGGTTGAGCACATAGCTGGACACCAGCAAGCCCGCGCCCGCCCGCACCGCGCCATACGCGTCCGTGCGCAGCTCGGCGCCGGCGCCGCGCAGGCTGCCGCGATAATTGTCGGCCGCGTGGATCAGGTGCCCCAGGCTCAGTTCGCTGGCCGCGTGGCTGCTTTTCAGCTGCACCCGGCCCTGGCTGTCAGTGTCGTCGAACAGCAGCTGGTTGTAGCCGGCCATGCTGCCCGCCTTGCCGAATTCCTTGCTGCGGATACCCCATTGCGCGCTGGCATTGCGGTGCGCAGCGCTGGCCCCGGCGGCGCCATGCCACAGCGGGCTATTGCCGCCGGCCAAGTTGCCCTGGGCCGTGACGCCATGGTCGTGGGCCGGCCCGAACAGTTTGTCCGTGTCGGCCTGGGCAGCGGCGGCGCCGCCCGGCGTGGGCGCGCCGCCACCCTCGCCCTGGCCGTTGTACAGCGCGCCGACGATGATGGGACGGTCGATATCGTTTTCCAGGAACTGCACCAGCACTTCCTGGCCGATGCGCGGCAGGAACTGGCTGCCCATGCCGCCGCCGGCCGCGCGCTGCGCCACGCGCACCCAGCAGGTCGCCGCCGTCTCCTGCTGCCAGTGAAAGCGGATGCGCACCCGGCCCAGACTGTCGCAATATATTTCATCGGCGCCGCTGGCCGCGTCACTCCCATCGACGCCGACGACGATGGCGCTCTGGCTGCCGAAAGCCGTCGGTTTCGGATGCTGGCGCAGTCCGTTTTCAGCCAGTACCGGGCGCCACGGCGTGGCGGCGGGAATCGCTTCCAGATGATTGGCGTAGCCGCTGGCCACCGCCTGGGCGATCACCTGTTCGAAATGTTCGATGTGGCGCGGGCCCAGGTTCAGCGTGCCCAGGCTTTCCTGCAGGAGTTCCGGGATCGGGCCGAACAGTTCGGCCAGCCCTTGCCTGGCCGGCGCCGGCAGGTTGTTGACGCCCACGCTGCAAACGCGCAGCACCGTATAAACCGGGGCCGGCGCATCGCCGCCCGCCGCCTGCAGCGGCCCCTGTGTCAGGCTGAAGCGCGTCCCGGCACGCAAGGTGCGCACCGTCGAGCGCGCAACACAGCGTTCGCTGCGCGCCTCGATCGCCTGCATCCGCAGCAGCGCGTAGCGGCTGGCCTGGGCAGAATCAGCGTAGTAATACTGGCCCGGCGTATCGTAGCTTTCCAGCAATGGCGCATGCTGGCCGCCCACCGCCGTCCGCGTCGGCACGCTGGCCGCGACCGCCTGCTTGGCCTTGTAGTCATAGCTGAGCACGGTCGCCAGCGCCGTGTTCAGCGAACGCGCCGTGCCGAACGCCTGCAGCGTGTCGCCCAGCTCGCCGACGCGTGCGCCATGAAAACGGATGCCGCCGCCGGCCGCGCTGGAGGCATCTTCCGGCACCGCGCTATCGGCGCTGCTGTCGGCAAACAGCACCAGGCAATGGCCGCCTTCCTGTTCCTCGAAACGCCATGCCAGTCCTTCTTCGGTCAGCAGGCGGCTGACGAAATCGAGGTCCGATTCGCGGTACTGGCAGCAATAGCTGCGCGCCGCGGCGCCATCCATGAACGGCCGCGTGTCATCGCTCCAGCGCCACCGCGCCGCCGGCGCGTAGGGCTGGAACACGGACTCCACGATCTCGATCACGCTCTTGTCTTGCCAGACGCGGCTGTTACGCACCTGGCCCAGCCGCCACAGCCACGGTGTCAGGCGCAGCCGGTAACGCGCCAAGCCGCCCAGGCTGCCCAGCATGGCCGCCTCGCTGACGTGGCCGCTGAAGCTGGCGCGGCTGCCGTCAAACAGACTCACCTGCAGCGTGGCCAGCTTGCCCAGCATGGGCGCCAGCGCCAGCTGCGCGCTGGTCGACAGCACGATGACATCGCGCGCGCCGGGCGTCTGCAACTGCTCGTCGCAGGCGAACGCTTCCACCAGCAACTGGCCCGTGTCCTGCGCGCTGTCGCCTTCCAGTTTGAGCTCATACAGGCGCGTGATGCTGGCGAACGCGCCCAGCGCGGCGCCGACCTGATCCAGCAACGCTGCGCTCATTGCGCGCCTTTCGCCGCGGTCCTGGCCGCCTTGCACAGCGGCTTGCCGGTGCGGCCGGCGCAGGTTCTCTGGCGGCAGCTATCGGCCGCCGCCGGTTTTAATTTGCTGCATTGCTGCAACTGGGCTTGCAGAGTGGGCGGCGCTTTTTTGGGCGGCGTGCCAGCCTGGGCATGCGATACCAGAGCGGCCAGGAGGGCCACGTCACTTTCCTGCTCCGGCGTGGCGGCGGGTTTGGCCGGATCAGCGGGTTTGAGCGGTTTGGCTGGCGGTTTTTTCTGCGGCGCGCGCGCCGGCTTGGGCGCGCTCTTCTGCGGGCTTTCCAGCGCCTTGCTCAGCACGTCCCTGGGGCCGGGCACGGGCGCCGGGACGGGCGCTGGCAGGTCGGCACCCAGCATTTCGCTCAAGCTCTGCCGCGGCAAGGCCTGCTGTTCCTCATCGCGTATGCTGGCCGCGGCGGTGACGGGAGCGCTGGCCGCGGCCGGTGTTTCCGGCGCTGGCTCCGTGCTGGCCAGCACCGGTTCAGCCACGGCCGCCGTCTCGCGTTGCCCGAGCCAGGCACCGGTGGCCAGCAGCAGCAAGGCACCGGCGAGCATGCCGCCCCAGACCGGCCAGCGGCTGGCGCGCCTGCCGTCATGGGGCGCGGGCCGCCTGCCACCTTCGAGATGGTTGAGGATACGGCTGCGGTCGGCCTCGGCCTGTTGCGCGGGCGTCAATAAGCTGGGCCGTGCCGATGGCCGCGGGCTGTCGTCATTGCTTTGCAAAATCTTAACTCCTGTCAATATTTACAATACCTTACGACAATAAAAAAAAGCGTGACGCATGTTAGGAAATCAACAGTGCGCACCCGGCGCACAATTGAAACTAAGCTCCCGTAATTAGCAAGTTAGTAAGATATACTCAGAGGCAATATTAGCGCAAACGCTGGCACAGCGGCATTCAGCTGCCCGTGCATGGCGCCTTTTTTCGAATGGAGTGGGCGTGTTTCTACTGGCGGTGGCACTCTATTTTTTACTCGCATGCCTGATCAGCTGGCTCGTGCTGTTCCCATCCGGCCGCGAACTGGTAATGCGGGCGCTGGCGACGGCCGAACAGGGCTGCGCTGCGCGGCTCGAGCGGCTGGCCCGGCGCAGGAACGCCGGTCTGGACACGCTGCGCCGTGGTGGCGCCAGCACCTTGCTCGGCAGCGCGGCATTTGTGCGCCGCCACTATCTGCTGTTCCTGGGCGGTGCGGCGGTGATGTGTCTGCCGCCGGCGATCGCCTTGCTGGCGGGCAGCAAGAGCGTGTTGGGCGGCTACGAAGTCTCGACGCGCGAAATGAATACGCAAGTGTCGGCCCTGCTGCAAGGCGAACAGCTGGTGCCGCCGGTGGACTTGCCGCCGCTGGTGTTCGCCACAGAGGAAGTGCAGCAAGTGCGGCCCATGCTGGTATCAGCCAGCCGCAACTGGACGCTGCTCAATGCCGAATACGCGCAAAGGCTGTTGCTCGTGTTCAAGATCATGAAGGAAAAACATGGCTACGACATGGCCATCCTGGAAGGTTACCGCAGTCCCGAACGGCAAAACATGCTGGCCGGCATGGGCAGCAATGTCACCAATGCGGCCGCGTTCCAGAGCTGGCATCAGTATGGCCTGGCGGCCGATTGCGCCTTTTTGCGCGACGGCAAGCTGGTGATTTCGGAAAAAGATCCCTGGGCCATGCGCGGCTATCAGCTGTATGGCGAAGTGGCCGAATCGGTCGGCATGACCTGGGGCGGCCGCTGGAAAATGATGGATTTCGGCCATACCGAGCTGCGCGTGCCTGGTGTGATGAAAAAACAACGATGACTGGAAGGAGCACATATGGCTGGTCCCGTAATCAGATTGGGCGATAAGACATCGCATGGCGGCAGCGTGCTGGAGGCCTCGGCAGTGACGGACAGCGGCGGCATCGGCGTCGCGCGCGTGGGCGACAAGGTATCGTGCCCGCTGCCAGGCCATGGCACCTGCCCCATTGTCAGCGGCGACGCCAGCTGGATTGTCGATGGCAAGCCGGTAGCCCGCCAGGGCGACAAGACCAGCTGTGGCGCAGTGCTGATCGCCAGCCAGCAAGCCACCACGGATCAGGTATGACGTCCGGCCGCCATCGCAAGGGAGTGCGCTGATGCGCCCGTGGCTGCGGCGCAGCCTGTTGATAGTGGCCGTGTTCGCCTTGTGCTGGGGCGGCGCGATCTGGTACTGGCGCACCAGCACGCGCATGCCATCGACGGGCGACCTGGCCGGCAGCATGCTGGCGTTGCCGCTGGTGCTGCTCGCCAGTTGGTGGCTGGGCAAGAAACTGCTGGCCAGGCTGGCCGCGCCGGCTGCGCCGCCCGCGCTGGCCAATGCCGCCGACGGCGCCCCCAACGCGCCCGGCAATGCCCCGGCAGCGCGCGCGCCGCTGCACCTGGCCGCCGCCGCGCTGCGCATGCCGGGTGGCGCTTCGGCGCCGGAACTGGCGGCCGCGCTGCTGGATAAGCAGCAGCGTCCCGAACTCGATCCCGAGCTGACCGACGCGCAAGGCTACCCGGTGATGAGCGCCCGCGTGGCCGATCTCGATGAACATGACCAGAAGGCCCTGCTGGACGACTGGCTGCGGACCCGTCCGGCCGATACGGCGCAGGACGCGGCTCCTCAGGCACCGCATTTCGAGGCCGAACACGTGCGCGCACTGGCGCTGGGCGCTGGCGTATTGACCGAACTGATGCAGGAAGCGGCGATGCATACGGGGCTCGACGACTACAAGGCGGCACAAGCGGGCGGGCGCGCCGCGCTGCCGCTGCCGACCCTGCAGCTGCATCTGCTGTTGCCGCCCGATTGGGACCAACCGCAGCGCGTCGCGGGCGCCGCCTGGCTGCAGTCGCAAGCGAAACGGCAAGGCTGGCCTGCCGACAAGCTCGGCGTGCACCTGGCCGGCGACAGCGGAGCGCTGGCGCTGATCGAACAGCTGGCCGCGCAGGCGGCCGTGCAGGAGCTGCCCTGCCTTGCCATCGTGCTGGCCTGCGGTTCGCATATCGGCGAGCTGACCGTGCACGACTGGACCGCGCGCGGCCTGCTGTTCAATACCAGCCAGCCGGGCGGGCAGATTCCCGGCGAAGGCGCGGCAGGCCTGTTGCTGGCCGACGCGGCCCAGGCGGCGGCGCTGCAGGCGGACACGCCGGTACTGCTACACCATGCCAGCATGGCCGTGCGCGGCCAGTCGGCGGACAGCCGCGGCCATGGCGATACCAGCTTGCTGGCCGAGCTGGGCAGCAAGGCGATGTCGGCGGCGTCTGTCGCCCCGGCCGCGATCACGCGGCTATACGCCGATGCCGATCAGCGCTCCAGCCGGATGATCGAACTGATGAACAATGCCGGCACCCTGCTGCCCGATATCGATCTCAGCAACGACGTGCTGAGCGTGGCAGCTGCCTGCGGCCAGAGTGGCCAGGTGGCTACCCTGGCGGCGCTGGTGCTGGCGCGGCACGAGGCGGCCGAGAATGCCAGCCAGGTGCTCTGCCTGAGCAACCTCGACGCCTTCCACCGGGCCGCCGTCGTCGTGGGTCCGGCGGCCACTGTCCCCGAAACCCTCGCAGCGACATGATTCATCCATCCAACATGCCTATCAACCTCTCGCCCCTCATACTATGATGCAACGATTCTGGCATTCCATTACTACCCGTTTCAGCCTGTTCGCCATCGGCTTCGTGGCGCTGGCCGCGCTGCTGGCCAGTTGCGCCGTCATCTTTCAATGGCCGCTGGTATGGATCGTGCCACCGCTGGCGCTGGTCCTGCTGGTGGCCAGCGCGGTATGGTGGCTGCAGCGCAGGCGCCGCCAGCGCGATGCCAGCCGGTTCGGCGGCATGCTGGAACAGCAGACGACAGGCGCGGCGCCCAAGGCGGGCCCCACCCAGCGCGAGGAAACCGAAGCCATCCGCAAGCGCATGCTTGAAGCGATCGGCACCATCAAGACGTCCAAGCTGGGCCAGCTGTCGGGCGACGCGGCCCTGTATGAGCTGCCCTGGTATATGATCATCGGCAATCCGGCCGCTGGCAAGAGCACGGCGATCGCCAATTCCGGCCTGCAGTTTCCTTTTGCCGACAGCAAGATCGTGCAAGGCATCGGCGGCACCCGCAATTGCGACTGGTTCTTCACCACCGACGGCATCCTGCTCGACACGGCGGGCCGCTATTCCGTCAACGATGAAGACCGCGCCGAATGGTTCGGCTTTCTGGCGCTGCTGAAAAAACACCGCAAGCGCGCGCCGATCAACGGCATCATCATCGCCGTCAGCATTGCCGAACTGACGGGCAGCCGGCCCGAATTCGCCATCAACCTGGCCAAGAACCTGCGCCAGCGGGTGCAGGAACTGACGGAAAAGCTGGAAGTGCACGCGCCCGTCTATGTGGTGTTCACCAAGGCCGATCTGATTACCGGTTTCAACGAATTTTTCCAGGACACGGAGCGGAGCGAACGCGACCGGGTGTGGGGCGCCACCCTGCCCTACAGCCAGACCAGTTCCAGACAGGACGTGCTGGAGCAGTTCGACCAGCGTTTCGACGAGCTGTATGACGGCTTGAAAGAACTGAGCCTCGCCAGCATGGCCCTGCAGCGGCAGGAACGCATGCCGCCGGGCGTGTTTACCTTCCCGCTCGAGTTCAGCGCGATCAAGGGTTCGCTGCGCGCCTTCATCGCCACCCTGTTCGAGGAAAACCCGTTCCAGTTCAAGCCCGTCATGCGCGGCTTCTATTTCACCAGCGCGCTGCAGGAAGGCATGTCGGTATCGGCCTCGTCGGAACGCGTGGCGCAGCGCTTCGATCTGAAACTGCAGCCGCAGCAACAGGACGCGGTACAGGACCAGCACGGCTATTTCCTGCTCAATCTGTTCCGCAAGGTGATCTTCGCCGACAAGGCGCTGGTCGCCCAGTACGCCAGTCCCGCCAAGACCCGCGTGCGCTACGCCACCTTCTTTGCCGCCACCGCGCTGGTGGGCCTGGCGCTGGCCGGCTGGAGCTGGTCGTATATGGCCAACCGCCAGCTGGTGGCCAACGTGCAGGCCGACCTGGACCAGGCGATCAAGGTGCAGGACAAGCGACTCGACCTGCAATCGCGTTTCGAAGCGCTGGAAATCATGCAGGACCGGATCGAGCAGCTCGATTCCTACCGCAACAGCCGGCCCATCTCGCTGGGCCTGGGCCTGTACCAGGGGGAGCTGCTGGAGCGCAAACTGCGCGAAGAGTACTTCTCGGGCGTGCGTGAAGTGATGCTGGCCCCGGTCGCGCAATCGCTGGAAGCCTTCCTGGCCGAAGTCAATGCCGGCGCCAGCCGCTTGCAGCCGATGGCCAGCACGCCGCAGTCGGGCGCGGTGTCGGCCAGCGCGGCCGCCACCCTGCCGGCGCCGGCAGGCACCCTGGCCGCACCGGTGGCCGCCACGCCGACGGCGGCCCTGGCCAGCGCTCCCGCCGCCGCGCCGCCGGCCACGGCCGCCGCCGTCAACCTCGGCGCGCAGCAGTTCAAGGATGCCTCGCCAGCCAATGTGGAAGACGCCTATAACGCCCTGAAAACCTATCTGATGCTGAGCGACAAGTCGCGCGCCGAAGCGAGCCACCTGAATGACCAGCTGACCCGCTTCTGGAGAGTCTGGCTCGACAGCAACCGCGGCAGCATGCCGCGCGAACAGATGATACGCAGCGCCGAACGCATGATTTCGTTTTATCTGACCCAGATCAACGACCCGTCCTGGCCGCAGATCGACAGCAAGCTGGCGCTGGTCGACCAGTCGCGCGACAGCCTGCGCCGCGTGGTGCGGGGCATGCCGGCGCGCGAGCGCGTGTACGCCGATGTCAAGGCACGCGCCGCCACGCGCTTCGCCTCGATGACCGTGGCGCGCATCGTCGGCGAGCAGGACAAGGAACTGGTGCTGGGCAGCTACGCCATTCCCGGCACCTTCACGCGCGACGCATGGGAACAATTCATCCAGCAAGCATTCCAGGAGGCGGCCAACCGCGAACTGCAAAGCGCCGACTGGGTGCTGAAAACGGCGTCGAAGGATGACCTGACGCTGGAAGGCAGCCCGGAGCAGATCCAGAAAGCGCTGGTCGAGCTTTACAAGACGGACTACGCCAAGGAATGGCAGAAATTCATCCAGGGCGTCAGCATCCGCGAGTTGAACGGCTTCGACAATGCGGCGGCGGCCATGAACCGGCTCGGCGACCCGCAAACCTCGCCCATCAACAAGCTGATCGAAACGGTGTACAAGGAAACCTCGTGGGACAACCCGTCCCTGCTGGGACAGGGCTTGCAGCGCGCCCAGCGCGGCGTGATGGGCTGGTTCAAGGAAACCATCCTGCGCCAGAAACCGTCCGGCATCAACGTCAACATCGGCAGCGGTGCACCTGCGGCCGGCGCCTTGCCGATGGGGCCGGTGGGCCGCGAATTCTCCGGCGTGGCCCGCCTGGTGGTTACCAAGGACAAGGATGCATCGCTGATGCGCGGCTACATGGAAGCGCTATCGAAGCTGCGCGCCCGCTTCAACCAGATCAAGAACCAGGGCGATACGGGTCCCGGCGCCAAGCAGTTCATGCAGCAGACGCTGGACGGCACCGGTTCGGAACTGGCCGATGCGCTCAAATACGTGGATGAACAGATGCTGACCGGCATGACCGATGCGCAAAAACAGGCGATCCGGCCGCTGCTGGTGCGCCCGCTGATGCAGACGTTCGCCGTCATCATCAAGCCGACCGAGACGGAAATCAACAAGGTCTGGCTGGCGCAGGTGCTCGAACCGTTCCAGAAAACCCTGGCACCCAAGTATCCGTTCGCGCCCGCCTCGGGTAGCGAGGCCAGCAATGCCGACATCGGCCAGGTGTTCGGACCGGAAGGCAGCATCGCCAAGTTCTTCAATACCACCATCGGTCCGCTGGTGGTGCGCCGTGGCGATTCGCTCAGCGCCAAGACCTGGGCCAACATGGGCATCGGCCTGGCGCCGTCGGTGGTGGCCAGCTTCCCCGGCTGGATCGCTCCGCTCAGCGCCAACGGCGTGGCCACGGCGGCCGGCGCCGGCGAAGCGCAAACCCGTTTCGACCTGCAGGCGCTGGCCGCCACCGGCGCCACCGAGTACACGATCGAAATCGACGGCCAGGCGCTGCGCTGGCGCGGCCAGCCGCAGCCGTGGATCCACATGGTCTGGCCGAATCCGCAAGGCGCGCCAGGCGCGCGCATCAGCGCCATCACGCCGGAAGGCCGCACGGTCGTGTTGCTCAACGAACCAGGCCATTTCGGCCTGAAGAAAATGATCGATTCGGCCAAGCGCAAGCGCAAGGATGGCGGCGTATTCGAACTCAGCTGGGAAAACAGCGGCGTGAGCGTGGCGGCCAACCTGAAGATCGTCGCCACGCCGGCGCCGGCCGCCGCACCGAGCACCGCTTCGGGCGCCGCGGGCTTCCGCGGCCTGAAACTGCCGGAAATCGTGGCCCAGAGCGTGCCGGCCGTGAATGCGCCTGGCGCCGCGCCCACCGCCACCGGCAATGCGGCCAACGCCGCCGTCGCGCCATGACCCGCACCACCGCCACCCCGATCGGCTATTTCGGCAAGCTGCCCAGCCGCGGCGACTTCGTCAAGGCCAGCGACAACCCGGCCCTGCTGAAGATCCTCGACGACTGGCTGGCGCAGGCGATGGACCTGCTCAGCGCCGACGCGCGCTGGAAGCTGACCTACGATGCGCTGCCGCCCATGCACTTCGCCTTCATCGGCCCGCGCCGGGGGCGCGCCATCGCCGGCCATATCGCCGCCAGCAGCGACGCCTCGTCGCGCCGTTTCCCCTTCCTGATGATGAGCACCATGGAAGTGGACCAGCCGGCCGCGTTCGTCGCCAACAGTCCGCTGGTGCTGTCGCGCCTGTGGAACCGTTGCGAGGCGCTCAGCAACGACATGCGCGGCCCCGATGCGGGCAACGCGCTGCACGCGGCCAGCCATGCCAGCATCGACCTCGACCTGCGTGCCGCCGCCTACGAAGCCACCTTCAACGATTTCCTCGACATGCAGACCGTGGGCGAACTCGACGCGCTGCTGGCGCCCACCGGTTTCACGGGCACGGTGCGGCAGGTGCTGCTGGCGCTGGGCCTGCTGCTGCAGCCGGTGATGGCCAGCAGTTCCAGCCGCCTGGAAAAAAGCCTCGAATTGCCGCTGCCGGCCGACCCGCTGTACCGCAACATGGTGGCGGCGTTCTGGATGCACCTGATCACGCCATTCCTGGCGCGCGCCGACTTCGAGCTGGCGCTGTTCATCACCCGGCTGCGCGGCCGGCAGACGCTGGTGCTGGGATTTTCCGGCGCGTCGGCGCAGACCCTGCATGTACTGATGAACCCGCAAGCGGCACTGGAACACCATATCGCGTTCGACGACCTGGACTGGGTCGAGGAACAGGTCGGCAACGACTACGCGATCAAGAAAGTGTCGACCTATCTGGCGCAAGCCAACCTCTCGCTCAAATCGGCGCACGATTCCCTGCGCGCCGCCTTTATCGGAACCTGACCATGTGCGTATCCCGGATCGTTCTCCTCCTCGGCATGGCGCTGGCCGCCATGTCCGCTTCAGCGCAAGCGCCCATCTCGATACCCACGGCCGCCACGCCGCAGCCGGGCCAGGTGCTGGCCGCCGGCACCGTGCCCGACGAAGCGAGCAAGGCCGCCGTGCTGGCGCGCCTGCGCGAACTGTACGGCGCCGACAAGGTGGTCGACCAGATCGCCGTCGGCCAGGTGGTGCTGCCTGCCAACTGGAACGCCTATGTGCAAAAGCTGCTGTCGCCCAACCTCAAGCAGATCAGCCGCGGCCAGCTGAAAATCGACGGCAGCGTCGTCAGCGTGCGCGGCGAAGTCGCCAACGAGGCGCAGCGGCAAAAGATCGCCAGCGACATCGCCACCAGCCTCAATCCCACCTACAGCGTCAACAATGGCCTGCGCGTGTCGGCCAGCGAGCAGGGCGTACTCGACACCACCCTGGCCAACCGCACCATCGAGTTTGAAAGCGGCAAAGCCACCTTGACGCCATCGGGCCGCGCCATCCTCGATGAAATGGCGGCGGCCATGCAAAAACTGGCCGGCCGCAAGGTCGAGATCATCGGCCATACCGACAACCAGGGCTTGCGCGCCAGTAACCAGAGCCTGAGCCAGGCGCGGGCCGAGGCCGTCAAATTCTACCTGGCATCGAAAGGCATCCACGGCGACCTGCTGACGGCATCGGGCCAGGGCTCCGACCGGCCGATCGCCAGCAATGACACGGCGGACGGGCGCGCACGCAACCGGCGCATTGAATTTCGCATGGCGCAATAACCATTCATCAGGGGACCACATGTTTTCAGCCGAACAATTATTACTTCCAATTAGCAATGAACAACCGGCAGGCGTGGACCTGGCGTTTTCGCCCGAACTCGACGCCATTACCCTGGCGCGCAAGTTCGACGATCCCACGCTCGACCAGGGCGAATGGGTCGCCGACCTGAAGGAGGCCGACTGGGACTTCGTCGTGCGCAGCTGCGCCGGCCTGCTCGCCGGCAGCAGCAAGGATCTGCGACTGGCCGTCTGGCTGACGGAAGCGGGCACCAAGCGCCACCACTTGCGCGGCATGGCCGAAGGCTTACTGGTATTGGCCGGGCTGTGCGAGAAATTCTGGGACCGGGGCCTGTTCCCGGAAGCCGAGGACGGCGACCAGGAGCAGCGCATCGGCAACCTCAGCTGGATACTCTCGCGCATCCCCGCGCTGCTGCGCGAGGTGCCCGTCACGGGCGGCCCTGGCGGCGCCTTTTCCACCATCGATTTCGAAACGGCGCGGCGCCAGGCCGGCTCGGGCGATTCCGCCAGGCAACATGAGGGCGTCAAGTTGTCCGATATGGAAGCGGCGCGGCGCAACAACTCGGCCGCCTTTTGCGCCAGCTTCGCCGTCGACGCGCAAGATTGCCTGGAAGCGCTGCGCAAGCTTGAAAGAGTCGTCGACGCCCGGCTGGGCAACGACAGCCCGGCCTTCTCCACGGCGCGCGAAGCCGTCGAAGCGATGCTGCGCGTGATGCCCGCCGGTGCCGGCGCGGCGCCAGCCGTGCCTGCCGCAGCGGCGGGCGGCGTGGCCATTGCAGAAAACGCGATGGCGCCGGCCCTGCCAGCGATCCCGGCCGGCCCGCCCGGCGCCATCGCCACCCGCGCGCAGGCGATCGAGCAATTGCGCGCCGTGGCGCAATTCTTCCGCCGCAGCGAGCCGCACAGCCCCGTCTCCTATTTTGCCGACAAGGCCGCCAATGCGGCCGACCAGGATTTGCACAGCTGGCTGCGCTCGGTGGTCAAGGATCCCAATTCGCTCGCGCATATCGAAGAACTGCTGGGCGTGCAACCACCTGGCAATGGCTAAGCGGATGCCCCCTCCCCCTTGGCGGCGCATCTGCCGTCGCCGAGGGAGTTGTCCCTGGAGCGGTCTTATTTCGCTTTTTCCCGTTCTTCCTCGCGCCAGCGCTTTTCCAGCTGCGCCTTCCACTCGGCCTCTGCCTTCGCATATTTCAAGATGACCTTTTTTTCGGCCTGATAATAAAGCCGGGCTTCCTGGCTGGCTTGCTGCATGGCGTTTTTCGCGGTCTTGACTGCGCGGTCCAATTTCTTTTCCGCCTCCACCCCGGCATCATGCACGCCGTGACCGGCGCGGGTGGCGCCATCGACGATCATCCGGCTCGTTTCCCTGTACGTTGCCACCGCCTGCCGCTCCAGCCGTTTTTCAGCCTCGGCCACCGCCCGCGCGGTCGCGGCCACCTTTCTGCGCGCTGCCCGGTAAGTGCTGACGGTATAGCCATACAACTTCTGGAAATAGGTCACGGCCGCATCGCCTGCTGCCTTGACGGCCTTCAGCGATTCATTGGCGATATTCGACATGTTCGAATAATCATCGCTTTGCACGAAAACGTTGCGGAAGCGGCCATAACCGCCGGTCAGCCATACCGGTTCGTGCTTGCCCAGGATGCGAAAGCCGGCGCGCGAATCGTGCACATAATCTTCAAACAGCGTGACGCAGCCGGCCGGCGGCTGCGCGCCTTCCGTCATGATTTTCAAAAATCGCTCTTCCCAGTCGCTTAACGGGTCTTTTCCATCTTCGACAAACAGCATGCCAGCCGGGCTGACGCGATTCAGGACAGTCCTGGCACGTTCATTGAGCCACCCCGCCACGGTTGCGTTGGCCTTCTTTCGTTCGCGCCAGGAGCGCAGGTATATCCCCAGATCGGTATCGGCCTCCAGCAAGTCTTTCTGGCCCGGCTTATCCGACTCCTTGAAAAAGCGCCTGGTCTTCAATTTCGCTGTTCCCTGCGCGTGCAACATGCCGCGCCAGCGCAGATATTGTTTTGTATGCGCCTCGGTAAAGGTCTTCACGTCGGCGCCCTTGATGCCGTTCTGCGTCAGCCAGTTGTTGTAGGAGGCGATCAGTCTTGGGTCGGTGGAAAAAGACTTTCGAATGGCGACACGCTGTTTTTCGTTCATTTCATTGATCGTCAATAACGGCACTCCCGCTTTCAGGGCGGCGAAATGCATGTCGATCAATGGAATCTGCGACAGATGCGGCGAAGGCCCCCAGCCCGGCATGGAACGGCCCTGTTCGCCAGGGTAATATCCGCCGCCCACGTCGGAATGCATGCCGGGATATCCTACATTACCCCGTCCAGTTGCCGATTCCAGGGGAAAACTCGCGCGCTGTTCATGCAGAGCAATAAAGTGGGCACATTCTTCGACTACGGGATGGATGCTCTGCGTTCCATCTCCCCACGCCATATGGCCAAAGGTGACTGGCGTCACATCCCCCACCCCTACTGCCGCAACGGTATCAAAAATTCCCAGAAAACCTATCCGAATGGGTACGCCGGCAAGCTCAAATGCGCCATTTTCCCGTTCAAATATCTGATGCAGCCAATGTGCACTGGCACGCGCTTCGGCCGCGCCACGGGAAAAACCGAAAATGGAAACATTAATTTGCTTTACCTTGCGCTGATGGGTTTTTACGATCTTTGCCAGACGCTCTTCCAGAGCGGTCAACATTGTCCAGCGCCTCACGCCCTCTTTACCCAGCAGCATCTGAGAACTCATCAGGTTAACCAGCACCCGCTGTGCGTCGGACTCGATTAAGTTGGATCCGGTCAAGTATGAATGCACTGCATTGAACAGCGAGGTAATACCCCAATTTATTCTATCGGCGCCCATAAAGCCAAATCCACCGCCAGCATTATCGGTAAGGGTTGAAACAGTATCACCAATAGCAGCAAACGGGGTTCCTACACCTGGCATGTAGACACTAAAATATCCATTTCTCTCTTGCTCAAGATGCGCATCCCACAACTTGGCAACGTTGCTGTGCTTGTTCCGTTGCCGTTGTGTAAGATTTTTCGGATTGACAACCGGATCAACCTGCCTCCACGCAGCATTATTTCCGCTGCCATCATAAAACAGCCCAATATAAACTTGCCCTTGGCATTCAGTTTTATGAGGTGATCTAACGCACGCCATGGCTTTGGCACGTTGTGACGATTCTTTTGCCGTGAGCCTGCGACGCCCATCCAGAGGTGCTTTACGTCCAGTATAAATAATAGACATTTATATAAGCCCAATAAACAATTTTGAAGTTGGAATTACTCCCATATAATCTCCAATGGCACGCCTGGCTCAAGCTCTGCCTCCTTGCCTGAGAGTGGATACTTTCTATGTCCCAAGGCATATTTAGTCACAAATACCTTGTAATTTCCATTATGCAGAAAATGTACGATAAATCTTCCAGCATCGCTCGGAACATACTTAGGCACGGGGACCGTTTTTTCCACACTAATTTCTTTTCCATTTTTTATGGTGCTCATGCGGATTGTTGCCGTCATCCCTGGTTTCCATACGGCTGGAATTGAAAGGCAACAAGTATATCCACCGCCACCAGCACCCGCATCGAGATAGCCCACTTCCACTTCCGACCCTGTCGACAAGGTCACTAAATAACCCCCGATACCGTGTTCGGTATGATTGTATCCACTTACATTGACTGGCAACATCATCTTTTCCTTGCCACATGCCGTATTTGAAAATGCCATAAAAATACATAAAAATACATTGAGTAAATTTTTCGGCAATAATTTTTTTATCATGTGATCTCCTGAAATTCGCCGGCCAAATAAATCTTGTGATTCAAATTACATGAAATCAATTTCAAGAATCATTATCCCTTTGACTCATACGACTCCCACAACGGTGGCCCCGCTTCCCAAACGGTTTTCGGCAAGGCTTGCAGCGCATCGTAAAAAGCATCGAGCGAAGCGGGTGGGTTTTTCATGAATGCAATAAACAAGGGCTGTTCCATTGCCTTGCCGGAGGTATATAGCGCCAGCAAGACGTACTGCGTTTGCCGGTCGAGGTCATCGATCCCGGCATCGAGCGCCCGCTGCTGGTATTTCGCGACAAAGGCGTTCAGCACGCGCGGCGGCGTGTCATTCGTTTCATCGGTGATCACGCGCCGCAAATGGCTGACCAGGTTGGCGGTGTCGGCCGGTTTCAGCTTGCCATGCGTCACCGCGCTTGACGCCTGCGGCGCGGCTTTTACCGTTGTCTGCGCCGCAACGTTGCTGTCGGCAAATGCCAAGGCCAAACTCAGGCACAGTGCCAGCGCCGGCAGCCGGTCAGGCTTCAACCTGTACGCCCCATAAGGGCGGGCCGGCTTCCCATACGTCGTCGGACAAGGCTTGCATGGCGTCATAAAAACTTTCGATAGAGGTAGGTGGGTCTTGCATGAGGGCGATGAAATCGGGGTGTTCGATGCCGGCGCCGGACGTGTACAGGGCCAGCAGCAGGTACTGCGTCTGGCGGTCCAGGTCGTCGATGCCGGCGGCAAGCGCGCGCTGCTGGTAGCGGGCGACGAATTCGTACAGCAGCCGGGGCGGGGTATCGCTGGTTTCGTCCGTGATCACCCGCCGCAAATGGCTGATCAGCGTATCGGCGTCGCCGGCATCGACCAGCATGCCGTATTGCGCATCGTCCAGGTGGATGAGTGGCGAGTCCATGAGCGCAGCGTCCGGTGCAGCATCGGCAGTGTCGACCTCCAGCAGGACGGCAACGTCGCCAAAACGGTTGATGTACTGCAAGCTCAACAGTCCCGCCACGAACTGCTCGCGCTGCAGCGGTTCCAGGCAGGCCAGCCAGACGGGCAGGATGCGCGTGTCATACCAGCGCAGCATCATCTGCTGCCCGTCGCTCAGGCCGACGGCGTGAAACTGGCGCAAATGCCGCGCCAATTCGGGCAAGGACCATGGACTTTCCATCCAGCTCAGGCAAGGTGCGCCATAACCGAGCTTTTCGGCCCAGTCGCAGACTTTTTCCAGCATGGCCGGCGCAAGGCCGGACAGCCGTATCAGCAGGGGCGCGATCTCGGGCAGGCTCGCTTCGTGGGTTTCTTCGAACAGCGACGCATATGGCACTTTCCAGCGCTGCAGCGTCAGGTGGCTGTTTTCGGCTTGCGCGCTGTCGAGCAGCAGATAAGGCAGGCGTTGCCGCTCAAGACTGGCCCGGACCCAGTGGTGCAATGCCGAAACGCTGTCGGGCGTCACCGCAGCACTCCCGCAGCGCCCTGTTGCATGGCGCTCAAAATGCAGCTTTTGCACGTACTCGATGGCAATGGCGGCATCACATATGGTGCGCGCGTGGGCCCGATGAAGCTTTTCTTGCCGGCAAATACGGTGATCTTGCCCGGGCACTGGATGGTGATATTGCCGCCCTCGATGGTGATGTTGGCGCCCCCCGCCGTCGACAGGCGGATGCTTTTCGCCGCCGCCCAGTCGACATGCGCGTTGGCGCTGATGACGCTGACCTCGTCGCGCGCCTGGAGCCGCAAGGTGTCGCCTTGCGCCTGCGCGTCGATGGTGCCCTGGGCGGCGATCAGTTGCACCCCGGCATCCCCCTCCCCGGCCTTGACGGCACCACCGAGCATGCCGATGGCCTGGCCCGTGTGCAGGCGCCACTGCCCGCCGCTGCTCCATTGCGTGTCTTGCCCGCTCATCAGGACGACGCTTTCGCCATTCGCCAGTTGCAGGTCTTGCCCGGCGATCAGGCCCAGATCGGCCCTGGCGGCAATCGCGATCAGCGAGTCCTTGCTGTGCGGCAGTTGTTCGTGCATGCCCGCCACGCTGGCCTGCACGGCTTTCAGGGGCGCCGCCTGCTCGTCGAGTTCGCTGGCATTCGGCGCGCTGGCGCCGACATGGCTGGCGTAGGCCACCGTCTCGTGCGTCTTGGCGGCCTGGCTGAACGTGTCGCCCAGCAGCACAGCCTGTTTCAGCAGGGCAATGCCAGATCCGTTATCGCCGGCCGGATCGCGTTGCGCGGCCTCGTGCTTGAGCACATAGCTGGTGATCAGCAAGCCCGCCCTGGCGCGCACTGCGCCATATGCATCGGTGCGCAATTCGGCGCCGGCGCCGCGCAGGCTGCCGCGGTAATTGTCGGCGCCGTGGATCAGATGGCCCAGGCTCAGTTCGCTGGCCGCATGGCTGCTTTTCAGCTGCACCCGGCCCTGGCTGTCGGTATCGTCGAACAGCAGCTGGTTGTAGCCAGCCATGCCGCCCGCCTTGCCGAACTCCTTGCTGCGGATGCCCCATTGCGCTGCTCCATTGCGGTGCGCCGCGCTGGCCCCTGCGGCGCCATGCCACAAGGGACTGTTGCCGCCCGCCAGGTTGCCCTGGCCCGCTACGGCGTGATCGTGTGCCGGCTGGAAAACGCCTGCGTCGTTTTGATCGCGCGCAATACCGCCCGGCGTGGGCGCGCCGCCGCCCTCTCCCTGCCCGTTGTACAGCGCGCCGACGATGACGGGCCGGTCGATATCGTTTTCCAGGAACTGCACCAGCACTTCCTGGCCGATGCGCGGCAGGAACTGGCTGCCCATGCCGCCGCCAGCCGCGCGCTGCGCCACGCGCACCCAGCAAGTCGCGCCCGTTTCCTGTTGCCAGTGAAAGCGGATGCGCACCCGGCCCAGCCTGTCGCAGTAAATTTCATCGGCGCCGCTGGCCACGTCATTGCCATCGGCACCGACGACGATGGCGCTCTGGCTGCCCAGGGCGGTCGGCGTGGCGTGCTGGCGCGCATCGTTGCTGCCATGCACCGGACGCCACGGGGTTGCCGCGGCAATCATCTCGATGCAGTTGGCATAACCGCTGGCTTGCGCCTGGGCGATCGCGGCAGCGACATCGGCAAACCCTGCGCCCCACTCTGCCACGGTTCCTTCCAGCAATTCCGGTATCGGGCCGAACAGTTCCGCCAATCCCTCCAGCGCAGGCGCCGGCAGGTTGTTGACGCCGATGCTGGCCACGCGCAACACGACATACTCGGGCGCGGCCCCATCGGCTGGCTGCAATGGTCCCTGGGTCAGGGTAAAGCGCGTGCCGGCGCGCAGGGTGCGCACGGTCGAACGGGCCTGCCATAGCTGGGCGCGCGCTTCGTGGACTTGCATCTGCAACTGCGCGTAGCGCTGCGCCTGGGCGGCGCTGGCGTACCAGTACTGGCCCGGTGTGTCGTAGCTTTCCAGCACCGGCGCGTTCTTGCCGCCAAGCGCGATATTGGCCGGCACGCTGGCGGCCACGGCCTTTTTCGCCTTGTAGTCATAGCTGAGCACGCTGCTCAGGCCCACCTGCAGGCTGCGCCGCGCGCTCAAGGCTTGCACGCTGTCGCCCGGCTCGCCGACGCGCGCGCCATGAAAGCGCAGCCCGCCCGCCTGCGCGCTGCTGGCGTCCTCGGGCGTGGCGCAGGGCTGGCTGCTATCGGCGAACAGGACCAGTGTGTGCGCCTCGAAGCGCCAGGCGATGCCCTCTTCCGTCAGCAGCCGGCGCACGAAATCGAAATCCGATTCGCGGTATTGGCAGCAATAGCTGCGTTCGCCCGCGTCCTGCATGAAAGATGCGGCCTCGTCGCTCCAGCGCCACAGCGCGTATGGCGCATACGCCTGCAATACCTCGTCGACGATGGCCGTCACGCTCCGATCTTGCCAGACGCGGCTGTTACGCACTTGCGTCAGCAGAAACAACCAAGGCGTGATGCGCAGCCGGTAGCGCGCCAGGCCGCCATTGCTGCCCAGCGCGGCGGCGGTGCTGATGTAGCCGGAAAACTGCGTGCGCGTGCCGTCCGCCAAGCTGATATGCAGGCTGGCCGGCTGGCCCAGCAGGGACGTCAGCGCAACATGGGCGCTGGTGGACAAGGCGATGATGTCGCGCGCGCCGACCTCCTGCAGCCGTTCGTCGGCGGCAAAGGCTTCGACCAGCAGGCTGCCGTCCGCGTCCTCGCCGATGGTCAATTCGTACAGCCGCGTGGCGCTCGTGAAAGCGGCCAGTGCGTCAGCAATCTTGTCGGTCGAGGCGGATGACATGCGATTCCCGTCAGTCGTTTACCACGATTTGCATATTTTGCAATTATTGTAGCGAGGAATGTATATCGCAGGAGCGCGATTGAAACCATTGCATGTGCACCCTTGCCGCTCAGGCGGGCATTACCACGACGCCAGCGCACTGTCCGCCGGTGGTGCCGAGCGCCAGCGCCGGTTTTTCACTGGCCAGTTCTACCGCCAGCGCAAGATGGACCAGATCGGCTGCAGCGCCGAAACTGCCTGCCGATTCCATGGGGCTCATCCGCTGTTCCAGCGGGTCGAGACCAGCCAGCAGCTGCAACATGGCGGCAACCACGGGCATGCTTGCCTGCGGGCGGTGATCGGCATCGCTGACCACATGGGCGATATCGGCGGCGTCCATGCCCGACGCCATGAGCGCGGCGGACATCACGCTATGCACGGCGGCGTGCGTCGCGGCACCCTGCGCGGTGCTGACCGGTCCCAGTATTGCGGCATGCGCCCCCCCCTGCTCCGGCGCCCTGTCCGGGTTCCACAGCACGATGCCGCCCGCGCCTTCGGCAGGAATGAAGCCCTGCGGCGCGCTGCTGGAAAACACCTGTCCCAGCGCCAAGGCAGGCGCGAGTTCCTCGGGGTCCAGCAAGCTGTCGGCGCCGACGATGATGGCGCACACGGCAGGCTGGCGAATGCCGTGCTGCAGGGCCGTCAGTACCGTGAAAAGACGGGCTTCGCCGGCCGCCATCGGCTGCAAGACATAGGGCATGTCACGCCAGGCCGAATGCTGCCATGCCCGTGCAAAGACTGCGCCCTGCGCCGCGTCGCCGGAGATCGCATCGGGCGCCAGCCAATACACGCTCACCGGGCCATCGATGCGGCGAACCAGGCTGCCCTGCTGCGCATGCAGGTCGTCAAGGATGGCGGCGAGCAGGGTCATCACGCGCGGGACACGCAGGCGCGTGCCGGCGGCATGCCCCATAGCACCGAGGTCGAGGGGATCGACGATACCGGCATGGGCCGGGTAGCCGGACGGGTGCAGGATGGCCTTGTCGGGCCTGAAGACTTGCTTGCGCGCCTTGCTGCCTTCGGCCGTTTCGGTCACGGCGCCATGGGGCGTCAGCGCGCTCCAGGCACCGATATGCAGGCGCACCAGGGGAATCGGCGGCGCCGGCGGTTCCTGCTGCAACTCCTGCGCCGGCGCCGGGATCGCCGTGCTGGCAGGCAAAGACGGCACGGGTCCCGGGGTTGTCAGAAATTGCAGGCCTGTCCAGCCCAGAAAGGCCAGCAGCACGGGCGGTGCGCAGAGCATCAGTATTGCGCGCCCACCTGACAGATCCAGGCGCGATGGCGCCACGCTTGCCAGCAAAGCAATCCAGGCAATGCCGACAATTGCCAGCACGAGTATCCACAAGATTATCCTGAACACCAGCCGACGGCGCGGACGGTGTACGGGCGGTGCTTGCGGCAAGGAAATATCGCTCATGATCCGCCTACCCTATCGTGGCCACGGGCAGGCTGGCGATCAGCGCGCAGCCGCAAGCGCTTTTATGCCCATGCAGCGCCACCTTGCGTCCGCCGATACTGAATACGGCACTGCCCTCGATGATCGGATTGCTGCCATGGCCCGCCAATGGACACGCGACCATGTCGCCCACCCTGGCAATGCCGATGCCGCGGATCGTATGCACGGGAGAGGCGCTTGCCACGACGCCGCCGTGGGTCGTCTTGTCGCCGAGCCGGATGATTGCGAGCGCCATGTCAGAATCCCAGCTGATTGCGCCGGAAGGCACTCCAGCCATCTTCAATCGCTTTTACCTGCGTATCGACGCCGTCGCTGATCGCCTTGGCCGCCTTGCTGGCGCCCCCCTGCACCTTGCGTGCGGCCTCGGTGGCCATGTCCCGGGCCTGGCTGGCGCCGCTCTGTACCTTGCGCCCGGCTTCGGTAGCCATGTCCTTGGCCTGGTTGACGCCGCTTTGCACCTTGCGCCCGGCCTCCGCCGCCAGCTCCTGGGTTGCGTCCACCACCTCGCCGGCCTTTTTCTGCACGGCCGTCGCGGCATCAGTGATTTCTTTCTTGACGACGTTGACCGAGGTAATGACCATCTGCTGGCCGCGCTTCACGGCAGCGATGACGACCTGCTTGCCGCTCTGATACACCTCCACCGTATAGGTGACGCCAGCACGCACAGTATCGACGACAAATTTTTCACCGACCTTGTACGTATGCGTGGCCACCCGCTTGCCGCCTTCCCAGGTTTCCACCACCACGCCCTCGGCCCGGTGATACACCTTGATCACGCCCTTCTTGATGGCAGTGACGGTATCGTCCAGCCAGTCCAAGCCTTGCGCCAGCACATTGCGCGACGATTCTGTCATGCCGCGTGGACGGAAATAACTGAACGGCTCCACGCCGCCCATGAAGCCGGCCTTGGAATCATGCACTGCGGATTTGATGAAATTGAGTACGGGATCGGATGCCGTCGCTTGCCAGGCATCGAGCCGCCATTTTTCCGGGCGTACGATCATGCTGTACTTCATGCCGATGACCTGCAGCGTTGCTGCCGATACCGTGGGCAGAATATGCGACACGGCAAATTCTTTTGCTTTGGCGGCATCCAGCAACAACTCGGCTTCACGCGCAATGCCGGGATGACCTTTTTTGCTGCCACCTGCGCTCTCGGCTTCAATCAGGTCCGGGGTCTTGATTTTTCGCTTGGTCATGGTGCCCCATGTGGAATACAGGGCTTTCATGTGGGCCGTAACAGCTTGCTCCACAGTGGCGGGAGCACCGATTGCTGCCATGTATTGCTTGTAAGACGCTTCGACTTCAGGCTTAAACTCAAAACGTTCTTCAAAAATTACCTTACTAGACTTATGGATATCGTCATAATCGACCAACCGTACACCGCTCTTTACTGCCTCGCGCATCATGTCGCGCATCGGAATACGCGCATAGCTATTCAAAATATTCTGGTTTTTCGGTTCGTACCCTCCCCCAACATCGGAATGGGCTCCCGGATACACTGTTTCAGTCCAACCAGACTTGAGCGCCCCATTCTTCCGGATCAGATCGACTGGAAACGAAAAACGCAACTCATGCGCCGCCACATAGTGCACGCAACGCTCGACCGCATGCGGTACTACCAGATTCTTTTCATTAAAGGGCGTATCGACGTTCAGCGCTGGCAAGCCAAACGAGGCAACCGTATCGAACAATCCCATAAAGTTGAAGCGTATGGGTACTCCCTTGTAACGCAGCAGGCCATCTTTTCCAGTGGTGCATGCTTTCAGCATGTCGTTGCTGAAAGCCCTGGCCAATGCTGCGCCGCGTGAAAAGCCAAAGATAGAAAGATTAATGATGGTAATCAGGCCATGTGCCTCGATCGCGGCAGCGAGACCATTGATATTGGCTGGCTTCCCCTTTTCTCTATAGGCCTTTAATGGGATGTTCAGCTTGGCAGCATTTTGCATAAGGACGACACGCAAACCTTCATCAACGTTAGTTTGCCCAAACTCGGTTCGGCGTGTTCCGCCAGCACCAAGCCCACGTCCGGCGGCTTCCGAATCTTCCACCCTCCTCAGCTTCTCGTCCATCCAGTCTGTCGCTGTACCATTAAAACGCGTCCCGACCCCAGCGATATAAATAGCGTAATTTGGAAAATTACCCCCCAGAAGAAATTGAGCCGACTGCCACAGCCGCGCCGGATTCGACCAACGCCGGAGGTCTTTATCCGCGTCTCTATTATTTCCAGTTCCATCAAAGTAGATACTGATATTTACAGTATCCGCGCAATTCTGTTTCGCACTGGGTTCTACGCCGGCAACATCACGGTTGCATGCCCGCGCCGCAAGCAATTTATCTCCTTCGGCCATATTATTTCTTCCTGTTAGCAAGAATTTTTTGACCTCTGACTGTTTGTTCTGGTATGGAGTCCGCAAAGGTGAACTCGACCGTATCATCGGGATAAAGATGTATACCGAGATAACGCGTTCCCGGGGATATCTGCTCCGGCGAAATGACGAGTTGGTTCTTTGGGGTCACCACCTCGCCATTGCGCGGTGTACCCTCTGGCCCATCCAATCTCCATCGCAATGTTTGAATTCCAAACGGAATGTAAACATCGGTAATAGTGCCCGTGCGCCCGTACCTATTCATCACGCCCAAGCCGGTGCCGTTAAAAGAAATGTCAATAATGATTCGATCAATATAAGAGAACACTTCTACATGCAGCGCTGTTTCTTTTTGCATTTTTTTCTTTCCTTGTCCACAAGCCGCAAGCGGCATCATCAAACCCAAACCTATCAAGCCGATGACACTCCGCCGGCCTGATAGCAATGGTCGTGATTTATGAATAACCATATCTCGTTCGTCGCCTGTCATGATGTTATGCCCTTATGCTGTGTGTGTGACCAAGTGTGCTGCTAGCTATCATTTCAACGCAGCCTTGCGCCGGTTTTCACCGCAGCGATATCACGGCTGCAGGCGCGGACACCTACAGCCCTGTTTCGTGTATCGGCTTGCCTAGATAGAGAACATCTACACTTTCAGCCGATTTCTTTTCGCAAGGCCTGACTGCGTCCACCAGCGAGATTGCCAGCCCAGTGCAATCACCATGGTGGCGTGACGCCTGCCTGGCGGCGAAAGTGCCAATTTTTGATTTGCCGCATTTCTTCCATCCTTTTCACGCATGTTATTTCTTCCTCGCCGCCAGAATTTTCTCGCCTCGTGCTGTTCGTTCAGGTATGGAGTCCGCAAAGGTGAGCTCGACTGTATCATCGGGATAAAGATGTATGCCGAGATAACGCGTTCCCGGCGGTATCTGCTCCGGCGAAATCACAAGTTGATTCTTCGGAGTCATACGCTCACCATTGCGTGGCGTTCCTTTTGGCCCGCCCAAAGTCCATTTCAATGCCTGAATCCCGAACGGAATATAAACATCAGTAATAGTCCCAGTGCCACCATACCTGTTCATCACGCCCAGGCCGGTGCCGTTAAAAGAAATGTCGGTAATGACCCGATCAACGTAGGAGAACACTTCTACATTCAATGCTGTTTCTTTTTGCACTCTCTGGCCGCAAGCCGCTAGCGGCAGCAGCAAACCGCACGCCATCAATCCGAGCGCCAGCCGCCGGGTTGACTTTGGCGCTCCTGATTTCCTGAAACTCATGGAAACTGGTCCATGGCAGCTTCAAAGCTGATATCGCCAGCCTTGACCTGCGCCAGCAGTGATGCAATGACCGGGTTGGTCTGGAGCTTGTCGCCGTAGATCAGGGCGGCGCAGGTGTAGTTAAGAATATCGCGCATACCGGACAGCTTCAGTTTGCGCGCGGCCAACAGGTGTTTTTGCACGAGGCGGTAGTGTTGCGCGGGTGGAATATCCATCAGCAGCTGCGGCTGGTTTTCCTGCAGCATCGACAAAAGCTGGTCCGGCATGCCCGCTTCGACCAGCATGTCGACCTGCACCTGGGCCAGCTTGAGCGGCAAGGTCACCCGGTGGGGCGGCAGGCCGTGGTCGTTTTCCCCTGGCAGCACCTGCTGGGGATGGCCGTCGCGGTCCCAGTACCACCATGCTACTATGCCTTGCAGCAGGCGCTCGCGCTGGGAAACGGTCAGCGCCTGCACCCCCACGTGCAAAGTCAGGTCACTTTTCTGTCCCGTCAGGGTGCCCAGGATGGCCGGATCCCAGAAGGCAAAAATCATGTCGGTGCCGTCCGGCAGCAGTATTTCGGTAAACGCCGCCAGGCTTTCCCACAGCGTGTCGAAATCATCAGTACTTGCAAGCAGCGTAAAGCTGGCGGGATGGCTAGCGGCGCCTTGCACGATATCCGGCCACGCTTCGGTATCGGCTGCCAGTGGCGACAACGCCACCAGATGGGGCGCGTACGCTTCCGTATCGGACCCGAGCGCCGCCGGCAGCAGGCACTTGCTGTGCATGCTGATCTGCTCTTTTTCAAAGCGCGTCAGCAGCGTGCCGTCCTGCGCCTGGTCGACAATGGCATAACAGCTCAGTTCACGATTGTCGAGCGCGCTTGCCAGATTTGCTGCAAACGAAGCCTGATCCAGAGGTAAAAATTTCATCGTTGAGGTCCTTTGTTGACGAAGGCGGAGCGCTGTTTTGCGCGCTTTTGCAGGCATTCACGGCAAACTTCCTGGCGCCGTACTCCGCCATGCGCTGCGGCCGCCTTTTTCGTGGTTTTATTTTTTTGTCCGAAAGCCGCAAGCGGTATCAGCGCACCCAGGCCGATCAAGCCCAGCACACTGCGCCGGCCTGACAACAGTGGCTGCAATGACTTCTCGAGCCGATCTCGTTTGTCGTTCCTCACAATGTTCTATCCTTTATGTACTCCCGCGATGAAAAAGTCATCGCTGCGACCCTTTGTTGACGAAGGCGGTACGCTGTTTTGCGCGCTTTTTCAGGCATTCCAGGCAGACTTCCTTGGGCAGCACCGGCAGCGCATACGGCATCGTCTTGGGGCCTGGCATCGAGAAGTCGGCGTTATGGCTGATGCGCTGGCCACTCGTCATGTCGGTAATGCCCGCGCCGTTGATCCTGATGGCCGAGCCATCGGCACCGAGGATGATTTCCTTCTTGGCGAAAATTTCAATGCGGTCCGTGGCTGACAGCAGGCGCAATACCTTTTCGGCGATGATGTCGATGTCGCCGCCGTGCGCCTGGATCTCGACCTTTCCTTTCGCGGCGAACAGCTTGATGCCCGCGTTGTATGCAAACAGGCTGATCTTCTCCTTGACGCTGGTGATCAGGCTTTTACCGACAGCCAGGTTGGCATCCTCGCCCGTCGACATCGTGAGCTGTTCGCCGCTGTGCAGATGGGTGCTCTTCGGCGTGGCGAGACCGATGCCGGCCGGCGACGCCGCCAGCAGTACCGGCTCGGCAAAGCGGTTGGCCCCCTGCTGGCCGGCGCCGTCGTATTGCGCCTGGGTCGCGTCGATGAATTGCTGGAACGCCTGCTGCCCCGGCAGCGCCTCGGCACTGGACTTTTCCGCCACGTCCGACAGGTTTTGCGCCAGCTCGTGCGCCTGCGTCAGCTGATCGTACGCCTCGCGCACGTCGAGCTGGGAACCGCGCCCGCCGGGCCGGCCGTAGGTGCTGATGTACAGTCCCTTTTGCGTGGTGATGGCGCCATACGCATCCGAATTGAGGGCGAAGCCGGAACCGAAAAAGCCGTCGCGCTGATTGCCTTGCTGCCCCACCAGATAGCCCAGGTTGAGCTGTGCATGGGTATTGCTGCTGTACAGCTGCACCCGGTTCTGCTCGGTGTTGTCGTCCATCACCAGCTGATTGAAGCCCGCGCCCTTGTATTCTTTCGATTTGTAGCCCGACATGCGCCCATCGGTGTGCCACTGCGGCGCTTGTTCGCCGTTGTAGATGCGGCCCGTGATGATGGGCCGGTCCACGTCCCCGTCGAGGAAGGTGATGATCACTTCCTGGCCGACGCGCGGCACATGCACGGCGCCATATCCCTCGCCGGCATTCGGATAGCTCACGCGCACCCAGCACGACGCCTTTTCATCGCCGGGATTGAGGCGGTCCCAGTGGAAGCGCACCTTCACGCGGTTCAGGGTATCGGTATGGATTTCCTCGCCGGCCGGGCCGACCACGGTGGCCGTTTGCGGATGCATGACCGGCTTGGCGTGCACGAAGGCACTGCGGTATTCCACGCTGCGGCGCTGCACTTCGAAGCGGTTGAAGCAGTGGCCGGTGCGCTCATCGCCGGTACCGGGCGGGGCCAGGTCGGCGCGGTTCAAGCCCGCCTCTTCCTTGAAATGCTGCAGCCGGCCTTTCAGGCTGCCCGAGAAATCCTGTTGCATGCTGGACAGCGGCAAGTTGTTTTCGATCGCCCATTCCACGCCCAGCACGACGAACTGGCGCTCCTCGGCCGCCTCTTCGGCGTGGGCCGGATGGTCGAGCAGCGTAAACCAGCAGCCCACCGGCAGCCGGCGCACGCCCGATGTGCCAAAAAACCGCTTGATGCGCGATTCCCACTCCTGCACCCGGAGGCGCGACTGTTCCGCGCCGTGCTCGGTGTCGGCGCTGCTGTAGGCGCCCGTATATTCATAGACCTCGAGCTGCGACGGAATGCTGCCGTGCCCGGGCAAGATCTGCACGGCGTCCTGGTGATTGCTGCGGGGCGCCTTGTAATCATAGGTGCGGGTCGCCAGCTGGCTGTTCGACAGCGTGCGGGCGCCGCCCCACTGGACGATCTTGTCCAGTTCCTCGGTGCCAGCGGCGCGGTGAAAGGCAATCTGCCCGGGCTGCAGCGGCTTGAGCGATTGCACCGAATCGGTGATGATCCATTGATGGCCGCTGCCATCGGCCGCCTGTTCGACATAGCCGTACCAGCCTTCGCTTTCCAGCATGCGCATGACGAATTGCCAGTCCGTCTCGTATTGCGTGCAATACGAGCGCTGGCGCACCGCCTGGTTCAGGTCGAACCTGAACTTGCCCTGGCATTGCGGATGGCCGCCCAGCACCTCGGCGATGATGTCGTCGGCGCCCTTGTTCTGCCAGATGCGCGCATCCTTGCGGAACTTGAGGAAGTGCAGGCAGCTGGCAAAAGCGATCTGGTAGGCCGACAGCTGCCCATCGCTGCCCAGCTTCCTGGCCGTATGCACGTAACCGTGGATGGGGCTGTAGCTGGCGTCGGGTTGCAATACCCACAAGGTCACTTCCTGGGCGATCAGCTGCTTGAGTTCCACCGCATCGTCGAGCGATAGCAGATCGACGACATAGTCGTATCCCTGGCTCACGCGGTCGACCGCATGGACGCGCTGCGCCAGCAAGACATCGGCGCCCAGCGGCGTATCCAGCTTGAGCAGCCGGGCCTGCTGTCCGATCCCTGCAAACAGATTGTCTGTTCCCTGCTCCGGATTAGCCATGCATGTCCATTTCCATTCCTTTGAGTGACGCTGCGCCTGCCGGCGCAGCCATATTGCTTCGCGTGCGCATGCTTACTTGATGGTGTACTTGAACTGCCCCTGCTTGCTGGCGCTGACCTTGATTTTCGTGATCGCGGCGCCTTCGGCCATTTTGGCCAGCACCGACTCGGCGATCTCGGGCAGCACGCTGCCGTTGAGGATATTGTCGACATTGCGCGCGCCCGAATCGACTTCGGTGCAGCGCGCCAGCACTGCCTCGACCAGCGCCTCGTCGTGGCTGAATTCGGCCTTGTGATTGGCCGCGATGCGCTGGGCGATCTTGCCCAGTTTCAGGCCGATGATATTCACCAGCACGTCGTCCGAGATCGGATAGAACGGAATCACTTTCAAACGCCCCAGGAAGGCCGGCTTGAAGGTTTTCACCAGTTGCGGGCGGATCTTTTCCTCCAGCTGTTCCGGCGCCGGCAGGTCAGCCGCCGCCACGTTCAGGCAGGCTTGCATCAGGATGCTCGAACCGACGTTCGAGGTCAGGATGATGATGGTATTTTTAAAGTCGATCTCGCGCCCTTCGGCATCCTCCATCACGCCCTTGTCGAAGACCTGGAAGAACAGTTCGAGCACGTCCGGGTGGGCTTTTTCCACTTCGTCGAGCAGCACCACGCTGTACGGGTTGCGCCGCACGGCCTCGGTCAGCACGCCGCCTTCGCCGTAGCCGACATAGCCGGGCGGCGAGCCTTTCAGGCCCGACACGCTGTGCGCTTCCTGGTATTCGCTCATGTTGATGGTGATCAGCTTGCGTTCGCCGCCATACAGCACGTCGGCCAGCGCCAGCGCCGTTTCCGTCTTGCCCACGCCGGACGGGCCGACGAACAGGAACACGCCCTTCGGCTTGTTCGGGTCGTCCAGGTTGGCGCGCGAGGTACGCACGCGCTGCGCCACAGCCTCGATCGCATGCGACTGGCCCAGCACGCGCTCTTCGAGCATGTCCTTCAGTTTGAGCACCGTGCGGATTTCATCCTTGACCATCTTGCCCAGCGGGATACCCGTCCAGCCGGCGACGATTTCGGCCACCACGTGGCCGTCGACCTGTACCGGCACCATCGGCGTCTCGCCCTGCAGCGCGCGCAGGTCCTTGAGCAAGGCCTGCAGGTCGCCAGCCTGGCTGGCATCCGGTTTCGCGCCGGCGCTTTCCAGGTCCTGGCGCGCCGCCCTGACCTTCCCGGTCAGGGTCTTCTCGTCTTCCCAGCGCGCGGCCAGCGCCGCATGCTCGCCGGCGGCGGCGCTCCGCTGCGCGCGCAGGTCTTTCAGGCGCACCGGATGGTTCCCGCCGCTCTTTTCCTCGCGCTCCAGCGTGGCGACTTCGGCGTCGATGCGGTCAAGCTTTTTGACCAGGTTTTCCATCAGGACCGGCGTGGCGTTCTGGCCCAGCGCCACCTTGGCGCAGGCAGTATCGAGCACGCTGATGGCCTTGTCGGGCAACTGGCGGCCCATGATGTAGCGGTGCGACAGCCGTACCGCTTCGGTGATGGCTTCGTCGTAGATGCGCACGTTGAAATGCTTTTCCATCAGCGGCGCCATGCCGCGCAACATGGCGCAGGCCAGTTCCTCGCTCGGTTCCTCGATCTTGACGACCTGGAAGCGGCGCGCCAGCGCGGCGTCCTTTTCAAAATACTTCTTGTATTCGCCCCAGGTGGTGGCGGCAATCGTGCGCAGCTCGCCGCGCGCCAATGCCGGCTTGAGCAGGTTGGCCGCGTCGTTCTGGCCGGCCGTGCCGCCGGCGCCGATCATGGTATGCGCTTCGTCGATGAACAGGATGATGGCGTGCGGGCTTTTCTTGACTTCGTCGATGACGTTTTTCAGGCGGTTCTCGAATTCGCCCTTGACGCTGGCGCCGGCCTGCAGCAGGCCCATGTCCAGCGTATGGATCTCGACGCCCTTCAATACATCGGGCACGTCGTCCTGCGCGATGCGCAGGGCCAGCCCTTCGACCACGGCCGTCTTGCCCACGCCCGCCTCGCCCGTCAGGATGGGATTGTTCTGGCGCCGGCGCATCAGGATATCGATCGCCTGGCGGATCTCGGCATCGCGCCCGATCACGGGATCGACCTTGCCGTCGCGCGCGCGCGCCGTCAGGTTGGTGGTGAACTGGTCCAGCGCCGGGGTTTTCGATGCGGCCGCGCGCCCTTCCAGTTCGCCGACCGGATCGCCGCCCTCGCCGGCCTCGCCATCGGCAGCCGGGGCGCCTGCTGCTTCCTGCGAACCTTGCGTGACCTTCTCGAGGTTGTGCTTCAGGTCATCGAGCTTGAATTTGTTGAACAGTTTCGAGCCGCGGTAAGCCAGCTGCGCCAGCTCCGGGTCGGTCAGCAGCGCCTGCAGCAGATGGGCGCTGCGGATGCTGGCCTGGCGGCCGGCCTGCACGTCGAGCGACGCGATCAGCCAGGCGTTTTCGAACAGCTTGGGCAACCTGGGCGAAAACACGGGAGTGCGCGCATTGCCCGTTTGCAGGCGCGCCACCTCGGCCTGCAGGTCCGCTTCGAGCATGCTGACGCTGATGCCGCTGTAGCGGGCGATCAGCGCAAAGTCGCTGGCCGGCTGTTCCAGCAGCGCCAGGAACAGATGTTCCAGGTCGACCTCGTATTGTCCGAGGCCGACGCAGATGCCGGCGGCGCGGGTGGCGGCGGTGCGGCTGGTGTCATTGAGCTTGCTGATCAGCGTCTTGAGGTTGATGCTCATGGGGCAAAAGTCCTTGTGTGGAAACGGATAAAAAAGAAAGATGATTCATGCCAGCGCATGCAGTTCGTAGCGCACGTCGCCACGGTCCTGCGCAGCGCCGGCGGTAATCAGGAAACTGTCCCAGCCCAGCCGCCCGCCGCTGCGCGGCTGCTCCAGCGTGACGCCATGGACATCCTCGGCGCGCAATACCAGCTGCACTTCGTATTCGAGGCACAGGCCGGTAAACATGGTGAGCATTTTTTCCAGCGCCCGCGCCGCCGCGCCGCCCGGCAAGAAGGCGTCGAAATGGATGCGCGCCAGCGGCCCGACCACCAGCCGCATGCGCAAATCGCGCTGCCAGACGCGCGCGCCGACCAGCGCGGTCGAACCCAGCATGGCATTCATGCCGCCCAGGCTGCTTTGCTGGTCGCGCGGCACGTCATACCAGCAGCCGACAAACTGGGTCACCTTGATAGTCTGGCCAAAATAGGCCGACAATACCTGCCCGATCGCCACCGCCGATGGCGGCCGGTGCCGCATGGCGGCGGCAAAGAATCCCACCGATTCGTCGAGCACGCCATCGCCATCGTCGTACAGGCGCTGGCGCAGCGACGCATGGCCCAGGCCCGCCAGCGACAGCAACAGCGGCAGGAACTTGTCCCTGCCATCGAGCTGGTACTTGAGTTCCAGCCGGTATTTGCGCCACGCTTCGTAGAACAGCGCCAGCGCGCGGCTGGAAAACGTGTCGAGAAAGGCGCGCGGCCCTTCATCCTTCTCGTACAGCTGGTGCGCGGCGATGCGTTCGGTGTAATGGGCTGGCAGCGCGCCGGCCACGCCGAGAAAGCCCATGAAAGCCGGCGTGATGCGGACGTATTTCAGTTCGCCGCACCGCACGGCCTCGCCCAGCGCGCGCATGTCGGCCGCCAGGGCACCCAGCTCGCGCGGTTCGGCCCGTACCGCTTCGAGCTGGCTGGGCGCGAAATTGAGCGACACCGAATTTTGAAAGCGCAGGTAGTTGGCCACCGCGCCCTCGCGCGCCATGCCGTTGCGAACCAGCCAGAGTTCGAGCATGCGCACCGCCTGGAAGTACTGGAAGCGGTAAGGCTCGGCGAACAGGCGCTCGATTACACTAGGCTCAAATCGCCGCTGCGTGGTTTGCATCGCAACAACTCCTCTCCCGATTTTTTCGACAGCACCACCAGTTGCGTGAAACTGTTGGCATGCACGTACAGGCCGAGAAAACACTCGACGATATGGGCAAACGCATGGATGCCGCTGCCCACAAACGCTTCCTCGTCGAGCGTCAGCCGCACTTCGAGGCCGCGCACCAGGCAGGCGAAGGGATTGCCCGGCAGCCAGGCATTCGCCGCCTTGTGGTCGATCGCCGCAATGCCGCTGATCTGCCGTTGCGAGGTCGCCGAGCGGGGCAAGTCGTACAGGGTCAGCATTTCCTGGAACGCTTCCAGGCCGCTGCCCGACAGCGACAGATGGTTCAGCGACAGGTGCGAGATCAGGCGCCAGTGCGCGCCGCGGCCCCGCTCGAAGCGGTGCGATTCCGTGGGCTTGCGCAGGAAGTTGATGCTGCGCACGCTTGATCCGCCTTCCAGGAACAGGTCGCCGCCGCGCAGGCCATAGGTCAGTTGCGCCGGCAGGTCGCGGTTGGTACAGCTCAACTCCAGGCTCAGGGTGTCGGTTTCAATCGCGGCCGGATCGAAATCGATGTCGACGATGGAAATCTCGGTCTCGTAGCCGGGGCTTTTTTCACTGATGGTGTCATCGCGCCGCATCACCCAGTAATGGCCATCCTTGGCGGGCATCTGGCCATGGCGCAGCGAATAGAACGGGCGAAATTCCGTGATCGACTCCCCTTGCGGGGTCTGGCGCACCAGCTTGACCGACTCGATGGCCTGCACCTCGAAGGCGTAGGCGCGGCGCGCATCGGCCAGCACCGGATAGCTGGCGGCCGTGTGCGTCAGCCGGATCGGCTCGCCGCGCAGGCGGAACAGGTTGACCACCGGCGTGCAGCCCAGCAGGAGGTTATTCGTCGACATTGTGCCCAGCATGCGCGCCGTATTCGAATCGGTGCGCAGGCCGGCCAGCGCCAGGTGCAGCGTGATGCGCCGGCAGCCGGACGGCAGCGGCGCGCACAGCGCGGCCAGGTCGATGTCGAAAAAATTGAATTTTTCGGGAAAGCAGAAGTATTCGGTCAGCAACCGGTAGGCCGGATGCGAACGGGCCGAAAACGGGATCAGCGCATCGTCTTCGGCATAGCCGGCGGAGCTGACAGGGATCTGCGCCAGCGCGCTCCAGCGTCCGCTGTCGTCCGCTTCCACATAGGCCTTGAGCGTGCGCATGAACAGCGCGTCGCGCAGCGCTGCGCAAAACGAAGGCTCGCCGTCGATGAACACCCGCAGCTTCTTGACGCCCAGTTGCGCCAGACTGATCTGGTCGGCGGTCGCTTCGATGACGATGCTGACGCTGGAGGTGGCGTTGGGCGGCAGTTGCACCTGCTCGGGCGCGTCGATGATGGCGGCAAACGCCGCATGCGTCAGCGCCAGCGGCGCCACGGTGACGGGATACGCGGTACGGAAGGTACACGCGACGCCCTTGACGGGGCGTGTCGCCAGTTCCGTGCCGCGCGCAATCTCGGTGGCGGCCGTCAATTGCGCCGCCGCGCCGCTATAGTCTAGGCGCGCGATCGAGCAGGAAGGAAACGGCCGCAGGTAATGCGGATACAGCACCTCGAACAGCGCCTCGGTGAATTCCGGGTAATCGTCGTCGAGGCGTTTCGAAATGCGCGAATTGAGCAGCGCGAAGGACTGGATCATGCGCTCGATATGCGGGTCTTCGCAGACTTCGCCGCCAATCAGCAGCCGTCCCGCGATCTTCGGGTAGCGCTCGGAAAACTCGCGCGAATAACGGCGCAGGAAACCCAGTTCACGTTCGTAATACGGCAATAATTCTTCCAAGTTCAGGCTCCTTGCGCCGCACGGCGCGCCTTGCTGATCGTGTAATGCAGGCTGGACGGCTGCAGGATGGCGTCGAAGTTGACGGGTTCCTGGGCCGAGTGCACCACCAATAGCGCGGTGATGGCGAAATTGAGGCGGTTGATCGAGCCTTCCTGGATTTCCAGCGAGGCGCGCACGCTGCGCAAGCGCGGCTCATGGCGCGCGATGGCTTTTTCCAGGCACTGGCAGATATACGCGCGGTCGTCGGAACTCGACAGGCTCAGGCCGGCGAAATCATTGAGGCCATAGGTGACAATCGAGCGGCCGCATTCGGGAAATTTTTTCAGCAGCGCTTCCGGTATCACGGTGCGCGTATTGAGCAGCGCCTCCAGGTCGCGCGCCACGGTGTCTTTCAAATCCTCCAGCGACAGGCGCGAGACGGTGCTGCTGGAAGCGCCCTGGACAGGCGTATCCATCAGGCGGTCGAACAATCCCGGTGTAAAACCCTTCATCGGTATCCTGTGGTTGGCAGTAGCAAGGAACAAAAGGGCGGCCTGCGGCGGCCCTTTGATTCAGGAGAATCAGTCACGCAGGCACAAGCCGGAGTCACCGTCGGCAGCAAGCCGGAACGGTTTCATCCGGCAAGGGCCGTTGCCGATCAAATCGTCTTGTTGGCCGACAGATCCCAGCCGCCGGAGGTATTGCCGCCAGAACCACCACCGACTTTTTGCTGCGTGTATTTCCACTTGACCTTGGAATACTTGATCGATACGTTTTCGCCGAGGATGTCGCCAGCTGCGACGGAAGGCGCCACGCTGCTGATCAGCACGTTTTCCAGTTCGATCTCGAAGTACTTGATGCGCTCGCCCTGGCCGTCAGCGCGCAGGAATTCGAACTTGGCTTTCGGGATCGTTTTACCGGATGAGCAATTTTGCAGCAACAGCGGCGTGGCGAGGTCGGCCAGCTTGGCGACCACGATATCCTTGTGCTCGGTACGTTCGGCGGTGTGGCCGCCGCCGGTCGAGGCGGTGGCGGACTTCGGCTGCAGCACTTCCCACTGAACCGACTTGCATTCGATCCAATCTTTGTGGGAGGTGTCGGTGGATTCGCCTTTGATACCATCAATTTGCAAGTAAACGTCGATTGCCATGTCATTCCTTTCGGTGGTTTAAAAAAAATCAGGATTTGGTCGATTGCGGCAGCTCCGCGACCAAACGGAGTGAAACGGACAGCTCATCGAGCTGAAAATGGGGACGCAAGAAGGAAATGGCGCGGTAGACGCCGGGGCGGCCAGGCACTTCCGACACCTGCACCGATGCTTCGCGCAGCGGGAACTGGGCCTTCTGCTCCTGGCTGGCGTTATCGTCGAGCAGCACGTATTGCATCAGCCAGCGGTTGAGGAAATCTTCGACGTTGGACGCGGCGGCAAAGCTGCCGATCTTGTCGCGCATCATCGCCTTCATGTAGTGGGCGATGCGCGAGACGGCAAAGATGTATTGCAGCTGCGACGACAGCACCGCATTCGCGTTGGCGGAATCGGTGTTGTATTTCTTGGCCTTCTGCGCCGACTGGGCGCCGAAGAACGCCGCGTAATCGGTGTTTTTGCAATGCACCAGCGAAATGAAACCCAGGTCGCTCAGCTCTTTTTCGCGCCGGTCGGTAATCGCAATCTCGGTCGGGCATTTCAGCGCCACTTCGCCTTCGTCGGTCTTGAAGGTATGGGTCGGCAAGTCTTCGACCAGGCCGCCGCCTTCCACGCCGCGGATCGCCGCGCACCAGCCGTAGTCGTCGAAGGCCGCCGTCAGCTTGGCGCCGAAGGCATAGGCGGCATTGCACCACAGGTATTTCTCGTGGTTGGTGCCGTCGACATCCTCGACGAAATTGAAGCCGTCGACGGTGGCGCCATCGGCCGGATTGAACGGCAGCCGACCCAGGTAGCGCGGCAGCGTGAGGCCGACGTAGCGCGCATCTTCCGATTCGCGGAACGACTTCCACTTCGCGTATTCGACCGTGTCGAACACCTTGGCCAGGTCGCGTGGCTTGCCGAGGTCGGCATAGCTTTCAAGACCGAACAGCTCGGGCGATGCGGCCGAAATGAAGGGCGCGTGGGCTGCAGCGGCCACATGCGACATCTGTTCGAGGAAATACATGTCTTCGGGCTGGCGCGTGAATTCAAAGTCGCCCAGCAGCGCGCCGAACGGAGCGCCGCCGAAAGTGCCGAACTCTTCTTCATACACTTTCTTGAACATGGTCGACTGATCGAATTCCAGCGCGCTCTGGAAATCGCGCACCAGCTCGCGCTTGGTGGCGTTGAGCAGCTTGATCTTCAGGTTGGTGCCGGTGGGCGTGTTGTCGACCAGGTGATGCAGGCCGGTCCAGCTGCTTTCCAGCTTCTGGAATTCGGGCGCATGCAGGATCACGCTGAGCTGGCGCGAAATGAGTCTGTCCAGCTCGGCAACGCGCGCATCGATGGTGGCCGCCAGGTTGTCCGACACCACCACGGTGCCCTCCATCACCTGGCTGACCAGTTCTGAAATCAGGTCCTTGGCGCGAGCATGCTCGACGCTGGATTTGGCAACCTTGCTTTGTTCGACGATCTGGTCGAGCAAGCCGATATCGGTAGTCGCGGCGGCGCCGGACGCGGGGGTCAGTTGAGCGGACATGGGATCAGTCTTTCTTGGCGGTGGATTGTTGTTCCAGCTGGGCCAGCTTTTCCGTGCTGTTGAGCACGTCGTTCAGGATATCTTCCAGCTTGTCGTTGCCGGCCAGCTTGTTGCGCAGGTCGGCCAGCTTGGTGCGCGCCTCGAGCAGGCGGCGCAGCGGCGCCACCTGTTCCACCACCGCCTCGGGACGGAAGTCGTTGAGCGACTTGAAGCGCAGGTCGACACGCAGCTGGCCGCCCTCGTCGCTCAGCTCGTTGGTTACGCCAAACGCCGCGCGCGGCTCGACACCCTTGAGCACTTCGTCGAAATTGTCGCGGTCGATGCCGATGAACTTGCGGTCCTTCAGCCGTTTTTGCTCGACTTCGGAATTGCCGCCGAAGTCGCCCACGACACCCATCACGAAGGGCAGTTCCTTGTTTTCAATCGCATCGCCGATTTCCACGTCATACGTCATCTGCACGCGTGGCGGCCGGACCTTTTGCAGGCGTTTTTGAACACTTTCTTTTTTTGACATGACACATCCCTTCACGAGTAATCGGCGGCATCCGTGATGCCCCTGGTAGATTGCCTTACTGCCTCAGTTTCACTTCAAGCCATCGAAGGGATTGGCACTGCTGTCGGCAGTCTTGCTCTGTCCCTTGCGCGGCGGACGCGCCGGCTGCTTGTCGCGCGCCTGCGCCGCGGCCGGTGCCGGCACCAGCACGCTTTCGCCCAGGCTTTCGCGCAGCAGCTTGGCCAGATCCTGCGATTCCGTGCGCAACGGGCCGGACAGATTGTTCTGGCGGCTCAGGTCGGCCAATGCACGTGTCGACAGACGCAGTCCGCTGATCGCAATGACGCTGTTGGCCAGCTTGTCGGCAGGGTCGCGCACCAGCACTTCCTGGGCATTGATGATGGCGTCGCCGTACTGGCCCGCCTCATAGCGGGTCTGCGCCATGCGGGCCCACGGATTCTTATCGGCTGGAAATTCGACAGCGGCTTGTTTCCACAAACCCATGGCCGCCTCGTTGTTGCCCGAACTGGCAGCCTGGGTCGCCTTTGCCATCAGATCGTCGAGCGAGGGCGGCGGCGGCGCCGTCTTGACCGCTGGTGCGGTGCTGCAGGCACTGAGCGTCAATGCGCAAGCGACTGCGGCAAAAAAATGGAGTGTGAATTGGCGAGACATGGTCTGATTTCCCTCAAAAAAAAAGATGACGCGGTCATTAAAAAACTTGCAATTTATAGTTGCCAAATTCTTATTTTTGCGAGACTAACACGGATTGAATATTGACTCCGTTCAATAGAAAATACGCGAAAACTCACAATCCGACCCGCCGCAAAGGCAGGCGCCATGCGGGAAACGTACCGTACGCGCCTTTCTTCCAGATAATGTTAATGTTGTTGCAGTTGCGAAAAAAGCACATAATTTTTTATTGCAAAGATTGAATGATCTGCCGCTCCGGCAAGACGGCGATCGCGCTGCAAAAGAGCCCGGGAGCGGCAGCGCTCTCCGTGCTTTTACTTCCTCGGGAAAAAGGGCAATCGATGAGCATTACAAGCAAATTGTTATGGGGTGAAGGCCTGTTTCTGCGCCCCCAGCACTTCCAGCAGCAAGATCAGTACCATGAACATCGCCTGCACGAAAGCATCAAGGCGCTGCATCCCTACGCCTGGGGTGTCAACCACATGCAGATCGACCGCGATGCGCTGAGCAATAACACGCTGCGGCTGCTGGAACTGTCGCTGGTGTTCCAGGACGGCGAAATCTACAACGCGCCCGGCGCCGATGAGTTGCCCGAAGCCCTGGACCTGAGCAAGCTGCTGCAATCACAGCAAACCGTCACGTTTTATGCCGCCCTGCCCGCCTTCAAGCATTTCGGCGGCAACTTTGCCGCGCCCGACCAGCCCAACAGCGCAGCGCGCTACGGCCAGGCCAACCTGGAAACACCCGACCTGTACACCCATGCGGCGCAGGCCGAACTCGCATACCTGCAAAAATCGTTGCGCCTGGTGGCCGAATCGGAACCGCGCGATTCGTATGTGAATTTTCCGTTGCTGCGCCTGCGGCGCCTGTCGACCGGCGGCTTCGAGCCGGACCCGTCGTTCGTACCGCCAAGCCTGTCGATCCGCAGCGCGCCGCTGCTGTTCCTGCAACTGCGCCGCCTGATCGATGCGCTGCAGGCAAAGGTCAACGCCCTGTACGGCCACCACCGCGAGCCGAGCAAGAATGTGATCGAATTTCGCTCCGGCGACATGTCCTCGTTCTGGCTGCTGCACACGGCCAGTTCCGCGTTCGCCTCGCTCAGCCATTATTTCCATCATCCGGCGCTGCACCCGGAGCGCCTGTACGAAGCGCTGCTGGCGCTGGCCGGCGCCCTGATGACATTCTCGAAGACCCATGCGCTGGCCGACCTGCCGGCCTACCAGCACAGCGATCCGGGCCCATCGTTCGCGCGCCTGCACGCGATCATCCGCGAACTGCTCGACACGGTGATCTCTTCGAAATATTTCGCCATTGCGTTGACCGAGATCAAGCCGTCCTACCATCACGGCAAACTCGACTCGGGCAAGATCGACGACAAGACCGCGTTTTACCTGGGCGTCTCGGCCGATCTGCCGGGCGTCGAGCTGGTGGACGTGGTGCCGCTGCGCTTCAAGATCGGCGCGCCTGACGATGTGGAAAAATTCGTGCTGTCGGCCTTGCCCGGCGTGCGCCTGCAGCACACGCCGCAGGTGCCGGCGGCCGTGCCGGTGCGGCCCGATACGTATTACTTCACCATCGAAGCGAAGGGCCAGATGTACGACCGCATGCTGCAGGCCCAGTCGATTTCGATCTACGTTCCGTCCGGCATGCGGGATCTGAAACTTGAACTTGTCGCCATCACCTCCTGAAAATAAACGATGAATGCAAACGCCCCCTCCCTGATGTCCGGCGGCTCCGCCGCTTACGCATCGAGCGTACCGGCCGGCCCGGGCACCGAACACACGCTGACGGACCTGATGTACGACGGTTTCTATGCGCTGTTCATGCTGAAAAACGGCAGCGGCCCGCAAGACAATGCCGACTTCATCAGAAAGATGACGCAGTTTCTCGACGAGTTCGGGCACGCGGCGAAAAAACATGCTGCCTCGGCCGATGATATCGATGCCGCCAAATATGCCTTTTGCGCGGCTGTCGATGAAATCATCCTGCGTTCGCCGTATGCCATCCGCGACGACTGGGCGCGCCGCCCGCTGCAGCTGGTGCTGTTCGGCGACCAGCTGGCTGGCGAGAACTTCTTCATCCGCCTCGAAGCGCTGCGCGCGCGCGGCAGCGCCCACCTGCAGGCGCTGGAAGTGTTCCACATGTGCCTGCTGCTCGGCTTCCAGGGGCGGTATATCCTCGAAGGCTCGGAAAAACTGGCCTACCTGACGGCCCGCCTGGGTGACGAGATCGCCCAGATGAAGGGCAAGAAAGCCGGCTTTGCGCCGCATGCGGAACGCCCCGACCAGATCGCGCACAAATTGCGCAACGATGTGCCGCTGTGGGTGCTGTGCTCGGTGTTCGCGCTGATCTGTGCACTGGGCTACCTGGGCCTGCGCACCATGCTGGCCAAAAATACCGAAAAGCAGATGAACGCCTATAGCGATATCGTCAAGCTGGCGCCGCGCACGGCCAACCTGACCATCACGTTGCCGTAATGAGCAGCCTGGCAACGACGGAAGCCGCCCTTGGGGTATTCGGCACCGGGCTGTCCCAGCATGGGCGGCTGATCGCGCTGGCCACGGCGCAGGCATCGAACCTGCCCGAATCGCTGATGGCCGAGCGGATGACGGGCCGCGAGGCGGTCAACGAGCTGTTCCGCTTCGAGGTCGATGCCTTGAGCACGGCGGCGGGCCTGGACCTTGCCAGCTTTCTCGGCGAAGAAATCACGCTCAAGCTGCTGCAGCCGGACGGCAGCTGGCGCGCCTGGCACGGACTGTGCACCGACTGCGGCTTTACCGGCGCCGACGGCGGCGTGGCGCGCTACCGCCTGCGCCTCGAGCCTGCCCTGGCCTTGCTGGGCTTGCGCCGCGACAGCTATATCTTCCAGGACAAGAACGCGCGCGACCTCATCACGGAGCTGCTCGGCGACTATCCACAGGTCCGCTTCGAATTCGATGTCAGCCAGGAACTGGCGCCACGCCCCGTCTGGACCCAATACCGCGAAAGCGACCTGGCCTTCCTGACCCGCGTGCTGGCCTTCGAAGGCCTGAGCTGGCGCTTCGAACACGAGCAGGAGGATGGTGCGGCGCCACAGGGCGAACAACAGAACGCACAGCAGGCAAAGCACAAGCTGGTGATTTTCGACAGCAAGGCGGTCGCGCCGCCGACGCCGGGCGTGGCGGGACTGCGCTTTCACGGTGTGCGCGCCAGCGATACCGACGACGCCATCGACAGCTTCAGCGCGCGGCGCCAGGTGCGGCCCAATGCGGTCGGCATCAGCAGCTGGGACCCGCAGCAACTGGCGGCACCGGCCGCCGAACACAGCTCGAGCCTGCAGGCGGGCGAACTGCCGCCCCTGCCTTTGTACGACGGCTCCGGCGAACGGCGCTACGCCGACAGTACGGCGGCCGATCCGCACGGCCTGCGCATGCTGCAGGCGCTGGAACTGGAGAACAAGCAATTCACGGGCGCTGGCGCGGTGCGGCGCATGGCGGCCGGCCACGCCTTTGACCTGCTGCAGCACGAACAATATGCCGATGGCGCCAACCAGTTCACCGTGCTCTGGGTCGAGCACGAGGCGCGCAACAACCTGGGGCCGGCCGGCGGCGCACTGACGACGCTACTGTCGAAACTGTCGGCAGTGGCCAGCCTGGGCGACGTCGCCAGCCTGCTCGATGGCCAGCTCGAGGCCGGCACCTACCGCAATACCTTTGCTTGTGCGCGGACCAGCGTGGCCATCGTGCCGCGCGCCACGGCCGCGCGCCAGGCCAGCAGCGCGCTGGGGCCGCAAACGGCGCTGGTGGTCGGCCTGCCCGACAGCGTGGCGACCACCGGGCGCGATCATCAGGTACGCATCCAGTTCGCCTGGCAGCGCGGCGGCGCCGCCAATCCGGGCGGCATGGCGCACAACACGGATCAACAGGGCAACGCGCCCGGCAACGAAGCGTCAGGCACCTGGGTGCGCGTTGCCGAAGCCTTGGCCGGCCCGAACTGGGGTTCGCAATTTACGCCGCGCATCGGCACCGAAGTGCTGGTCGACTTCATCGAAGGCGACATGGACCGTCCGCTGGTAGTGGCCCAGCTGTATACCGGCAGCGATGCGCCGCCGTATGCGGCCGGCGTCGGTTCGGAAGTCAATCACGCCGGCGTCATTTCCGGCATCCACAGCCACAATTTCGATGGCGGCGGCTATAACCAGTGGGTGATCGACGACACGCCGGGCCAGTTGCGCACCCGCCTGGCGACAAGCAGCGCGGCCACGCAGCTGAACCTCGGCTACCTGGTACAGCAAGGCGCCAATACGGCCCAGCGCGGCAGCTATCGCGGCAGCGGTTTCGAACTGCGCACCGACGCCTGGAGCGTGCTGCGCGGCGGCGAAGGCGTGCTCATCTCTACCACCGCCCGCGCACAGACTGGCGCGGGCGTTGCGTCCACCCAGCTCGACACCGCGGAAGCGCTGGCCCAGCTCAAAGGCGCGGCCGAACTGAACAAGTCGCTGGCCGAGGCCGCGCAGCAACAAACCGCCCTCTTCAGCCAGGATGCGAAACAGGCCCAGCTGGACCTGATCAAGCAGATCGATCCCCAGCAGGATGGCAAATACCGGACCAATGTGGGCGGACAGGAAGCGCTGAAGGCCAGCGCAGGCGAGCGCAAGCTGGCCGCCGACCAGCCGGTGGAAAAATTCGCCCAGCCGCTGGTACTGATGGAAGCGCCTGCCAGCATCAACTGGGCCACGCCAGGCTCGACCGTGCTGTTTGCCGCCCAGCAGCTGCACTGGACGACGCAAGCGGACCTGCACATGACGGCCGGCCACACCTATTCATCCGTGTCGGCCAGTGCACACGGGCTGTTTACCCACGCCGGCGGCATCCAGGCGATTGCCGCCAACGGCCCCGTATCGCTGCAGGCGCATACGGGGCAACTGGAAATCCTGGCCGACAAGGCCATTACCGTGATCTCGGTCAACGACTGCATCGACATCAAGGCCAATCAGAAAATCACGCTGCAGGCCGGGCAATCGTCGATCACGCTTGAAGGCGGCAATATCACGTTTACCTGTCCCGGCAACTTCACGGTCAAGGGCGGCCAGCACGTGTTCAACGGCGGCGCCAGCGCGGCGGGCGTGCTGCCGGCGTTGCCGGACACGCGCATCAAGCTGTTCGATGAAGGCTTCGTGCTGAAGGATCGCGATACGGGCGAACTGATGCCGCGCCAGCCTTACCGCATCAAGCGCGAAGATGGCAGCTATGAGAGCGGCATGACCGACGAAAAGGGCTTGACGCATGTGATTGCGGCAGCCGCCACCGAGGCGCTGGTGATCGAGCTGCTGAAAACCGTGGGCGGCCAGGGTTCGGCACCGGCATCCGCGCCCTCTTCCGCACCGACGCCGGTGCCAGGTTCGCCAGGGCAGCCGGCAGCCAGGGCCAGCACCCCGCCGGAACCGAAATACAAGCCGGCAGGCGACTCCAGCACCACGCCGGTGGACAACAAACGCCGCAAGGAAGTGTTGGTCAAGCTGCCGGCCTGCTGGATCGAGGACTACGAAAAGGAAATCGCCGGGCCCTCGTATGGCCGCTATGCGCAGCCTTACCAGCACGACGGCACGCCGCACAAATACAAGGACAGGATCTGGTTCAAACTGTACGTGCCGTCAAAATCGGACGGTCCAGTGGTGGTGGAAGTGCGCTTCAAGGCCATCACGGTACTGGACGCCGCAGGACAGGCGCTGGAAGAGAGCGACAAAGGCACGGAATCGGCGGCGCTGCGCGTCAAGCAGCGCGCCAACGTGGTGGCGCTGGCAAAGAAAAACGCGACGGCCGGCATCGAAGGCAACTGGAACAACAAGTTCCGGCTTGAAATCAATGATCCGCAATGCGGACAAAAAGTGTTGCCCGTGGTTTTCCGCGTCCTCTGGGTCGACGAGAATCAGCATTACACGCTGCAGATCCACAAGCGCTATGACCGCGAAAACGTAACCGGCGACGTCATGAACGTGTCGCTGGCCACGGCACTGACCACGTATGCGCATGAATTCGGGCATTGCGTCGGCATGCCCGACGAATACTCGTACACGGAATTCGAAGAAACGGTACGCTATTTCAAGCCGGACGGCACGCTCGACGAGCCCATCGTTTGCCACGTCAACGGCACCTCGCCGGAAGACCTGACGCAATCGATCATGTCGTACGCAGAAGGCGCGCGTATCCTGAAACGCCACGGCTGGAATATCGCGATTGAAGCGCAGGAATTACTGAGCAGAAAAATCGGCAGGAAAATACGATGCGATATTGTCTGACCCTGCTTATCTATGCCATGCTGATGGCACTACCATTGAAAGCAAACACCATGACGAGCACCCACGCGCCCCTCTCCATCTCCCTGCAATGCCTGGGCAACGCTGGCTGCGTCTACGAGCGCAAGCCGATCGACTTGCTGGTTACCATACGCAACGATGGCAGCCGCGATATCGGTTTTCCGCTCGACTACCTGCGCAAGTCCGGCCCGATCGTCAAATTCATCGATACCGACACCGGCGCCGTCACCTACGCCCGCCGTGGCCTGGCCAATCCGGCGCTGAAAACGCAATTCACCACGATTGCGCCAGGCGCCTCGATTTCCATGGAAATCGATGTGCATCCAACCGACATTGAAACGTTCCGCATCAAAAAAGTCGATATCAGCGTGGAGGTGATATTGAAGGGCGACATACGCATCGATGGCGAAGCGGAGTTGCAGGACTACCAGGGCGGCGCGAAGATCCGCATTGTTGAAAAAGATGAGTAAGACGATGCCGGCGCGGATGGTGTTGTGCGGAACCAGCGTTTCGCCGGACGCCTGAGGCAGCGCCTGCGAGCCGGCTCAAACAGCCACTTCGACCTTCTCCCACGGCACAGCCGCCGGATCCAGCAGCCACAGCAAGGCGAACTGGCGCTGCGCGATGACCTGCCCGATCAATCCCCCTGGAACATTGACGAAGCGCGCCTGCTGGCACACGGCCAGCAGGCGCGTGTTCAGGTCAAGCGCATCGAGGAGTTCCGCATCGCCGCGCAATGGCCCGGCCAGTGCGCCGATCGAGCCGGCAGCGGTGATCATGGCGGCGACGCGCTGCGGATCGCAAGTGACCGTCGGCGTCTCCAGACTGCCAGCCTTGCCCAAGGCCCATAACAGCGTCCAGCACGCCTCGAAGCCCCACTGGAACACGGGTCCCCGCTGTGCCGGATCGGTCTGCGGGTCGAGAAATGCGGCTTCGAGGGGGCGCAATGCGAACGCGGCGCCCATGTCGGCGATCAGGTCGGAGGCAACTTCCGGCGCGAGCCCTTCGGCGCGCGAGGCGCACATGCACAGGCAAATGGCGCGTCCCGCCGTGTCGCGTGCGCTGCGCATGGCACCGCTCAACGTCAGTGGCAAAGGCAATTGGCCTGGGGGAAGCGGCAGGCCCAATGACGTCAGATGACGAACCGAGCGATCCAGGCGCGCCCGCGCCACGTCAGAAGGGATGGTTTTCATGGTCAGGCCGCTTTCCAATCGATCTTAAACAAATTTACCCATCAGGTGTTCATTGTATTTCTTTTGCTCATCCTCGATCACCTTGCGGATATCCGGATGCAGCGCATTGTAGTTCACCTTCCCGGTGCCTGGTTTCATCGCATGGAGGGACTTGTGAAATTCCGACAAGGTCGCTGTCGAGCCTGTTGGCGGAGCGGCCGCATACATGAGGTTATCGAAATCGGTTTGCCCGCCACCGAATTTCGCGCCCTTGTTGACCATGTGTTCCTTGTTGACCTTGAAAGTCGTGACGGTGCCCGCCTTGGTCGCCAGCGTAGGAAAGTCCGTGCTGATTTCGTCCAGCAACTCAGAAAACTTGTCCTTGAATTTTCCACCCACCAAGCTGTAATCTTTCCAGTTCGACGTAGCGTCCCGGCAACGCCGCCACGCCTCGGCCAGCACCGGATTGACCTTGAAACTGAGCTCCGCCACTTGCTGATAAAACTGCGAGATTTCCGTCAATATCGCCGTGGTCGGGCCACTGGCCTGCAACTTGACATTGATCGCATCGACCCAGCTGATCCAGCTGTCCGGATCGAGCACCGTGCCATTCTGTGCCTCGATGATGGCATCGAGCGCATCGCTGATGATGGTTCTGTTGTTGTGCTTAGGATCGTCCTTGTAATCGACACCATTGAATATGACCCGTTGCGCCACCATTGCCGCCGGCGCGGAGGCGGCTGGCGCGGGAACCTGCAAGCTTGCCGGTTGCCCGGGCATGGCGTTCATGGCCCGGCTTCCCATCCGGTCTGCCTCCTGCTCGAGCGCGCGGTCATCGTTGACGGCCATGCCGTGCGCCGCCATCGTGGGCCTCACCCTGCCTTGCCTTTGCTGCAGCACATGCCAGGCTTCATGCGGCAAGTGTCGCTCCTGGCCAGGTCCCAGATGAATATCGCCGCCTTGCGCATAGGCATGCGCCTGCACCAGGCCAGGCTTGTGCGAATTGTAGTGGACGGTTACCCGGTCCATCGCCATGCCCGACAGCTGCTCGATGCCGGTCCTGAGCGGCGACGGCAACGGCGCGCGCCTGGCAGCGGGCACAGGCCCGCCGGCCGGGCTGCGCGCATAGCGAAAGTTCGCCATGGCGGTATCGCCGTGCCCGCCCGGCCGCTGCACGACAGGCGGCGCCCGACGCGTGTCCGTGGCGGGCGGCATGCGCGGCCTGGGCCGCAATGGCTCATGCATCATGATCGACTTTGCTGGCGGGCATTTTCACGAGTCCTCCTTGCGCTTGCGCTTGCCGGTAACTTTACTCGTGCCAGTTTGTGCATCGAGCAACAACGATGCGTGATGGTAGAGCGCAGACGGCACGGCTGGCACATAGGCTGGTTTTTTTGGCACCCTTGTTGACCCCATATCCCACACCGCGCCTTTCGGCACGTAGTTGCCGACTGGCGCTTCATCCCCGGCCTTTTGCAAATGCATGACGAAGCCCAGGTTGGTGCTGTCGGTTCCGAACTGGAAGTGCTTCGAAAGGCTTGCATACAGCGTGACCCTGGCATGCGTATTTTTCCCCAGCAGGCCAGGCAGCGCGGCAGGGTCCATATTCGTCATGTCGTAGATCTGCGCGTCGCCAGTCGCTCTCTTTCTAAAGCCTTTCACCTCTTCTTGGGTGGTAAAATTATAGGCAGGATCAACCAGGCTGAGCCCCTCTCCCCCCACTTTAGGGGTCAAGGTTTCAAAATACACCGGCCCTCTTTTCGCGATCGTCGTCGTCAGGAAGGCTGCATCCGCTCCATGAAACATCATCGCGCTGCTCGCACCTTGCTGCCCGCTATGGGTGAGATAGAACGACGCAATGGTATAGCCGGCACGCTGGACGGTATCCGTGTAATGGCGCAAAACAGCCGCTTCCATTTTTCCCTCGGCCTCGCTCTGCTCATACTCCGTCGACAGATGGAGTGCCGCCTCATTGAGGTTTTCAATGATCTGCGTCGCTTCTGCAAACAACACGTCGATGGGCCAGCTGTGCCAGCGGTTCAAGATCCGCAGCCCTTTGCCATAGTTGCTCGCTATACGATTGAGCAAAAGTTCAACCTTGTCGTTTTTCTTCACCACCCGGCCCACCGCGCCCTTGGCAAGATTCATGGTGCGCTGGAGCGTGTTTTGCAGCTGCGGCAAGCCACCGCCACGCCTGCGTCCGCTGCGCGCCGCTTGAGCGCGCGGTTGTATCACTTGCTGAAGCGTGTCAAGAAATCCCTTGATCTGATACTGCCCCGGCCATATCCGGATCGATTTTTCGAGATCGCTGATGGCGGGGTACAAAAAACCAAAACTTTGCCGCTCGGTCATCTTTATCGTGCTGATCTCATTCCATTTATTCAGAATTCCCTGCTTGATCTTCGGAACAGTTTCCTGCAGATTTCCCTTCTCTTGAATTTCAAAGATAACGGCCGGATAAGAGAAGAAACTCGTTTCGCCTTCCATGCCGGCGTACACAAGTTTCAGCGTATATCCCTCGAACTGGCAATCCTGATCCCCATAAATCCGCGTTGCCCCTGCCACGATTTTCCGATAATGCCCCAACAATTCCGACTCATAGTCTTGCGGCGTATCAAAATCGTGATCGACCAGGAGAGTTGCCTCGGCAAGGTAGTCACCCCCATCAAGATATTGCTTGGGATTGCCGCTATCGATCGCAGGTACGTAGGTACTGACGCGCGAGTTTTTCATCAACAGATTGTAGCTAAAGCTGTTGATCTCTGTCCCCAGCTTGGGACCGGGATGCCCCTGCCCCCCCTTGTTCAGATAATCGATGATGCCGAAAGGACTACCCTCGTCGCGCTCGACAGGCTTGTTCAGCAATGCCGATGCTCCCTTCTTCTTGCGTCGAGTCTTCTGCTTGACGGGTTTATAGATCCTGGACAAGCCATTAACGAACCCGGCATCACCAAGCTTGTTACTTCCTGTCAGTCCAAGTATGCTTTTTTGCACATTGGCTGCACTGGATCGAAAATAGTCGGACTGATTCATGTTGAAGTACGTACTCTTCCCCTGGCCTCCTGGCGGCTGCTTCGTGGTGGTCGGGGCCGTCTTGGCATGGTATAGCTTCAGGCTGTCGCCTCCGACATGCATCATCTTGGATCGTTTCCTGGCCCCGTCCGAGCTTTTCTCCGACCTGCGCGCCAGTCCCTGCTGCGAAACCTTGCGATTCCATTTAATGACTCTGTCGCGCACGCCTTGCGGCATATCGCCATACAGGGCACCCAATTTCTCGATTTCCTCCTCCAGGAACATTTCCGCGTCAACAGATGTCACAGGATCCCAGCCATCCGTCGCCGGACCAGGAAAGTCAGGGAGATTCTTCATCAGCTCCTGATAGATCTCGTGATACTCGGCAGATTCTTCCCAGTACAGCTCTGCCAGCAGGGAAAACACGTCGCAGTGGCCCTGCCGCCACAGGGCGTTGTCGCCGATATAGCGTTTCGCATCGCCCATGGTGCGCTGCACCGGCGCGTTGGCCTGATCCTGGCCGCTTGCGGCGAGCAGCTGGCGCGGCCCTGCCCCGTGTTGCAGCGGCTGCCGCATCAGGCGATCAGCGCCGGCTTCATCGCTCGTGTTGACGGCTTGCCCGTTGACGCGGCCATCGGCCCGGGGCGGCGTCCCCCGCAAGACATTGATGATGTGATGCCCGACCTCGTGCTTGATGTTCGGCTCGCTATCTTTGCCGGGCGCGAAATGGACCTTGTTGCCCTGCAAGGTTGCATCGGCTTCCACGGTGGCGGGAAACGGGGAATTATGCGTGGCGCGCAGCGTCGACGTGTCGACACCATGCTGCTCGCCCATCGCCGCCGCGATGCTCCGGAATACGGGCGATCCCTGCGCCCCCATGGGGGCCGCCTGGTCTGGCTGCCGCGGCAAGCTGGCAGGGCTGCGCGCATAGCGGTACTGCTGCATCGGCGTGCCGCCATCGGCACTACGCGGTTGCGGCGTGTCCGGCCCGTCGCGCGCTGCCGCGTGCGCCATCGAACGCGGTTTATGCCGCAGGCGCTCATGTTCCATCGGCCGAGCCCCCTTCCGGCATGCCGGCAAACGGTCGCCCGCGCGCAGGCGCCCGCGCCCTACGCATCATCGCCCCAGCGGAAATCATCGGGCGAAAACACCTTGCCCAGCTTGTGGTACTCGCGCTCCGTTGCCTTCAGCAAGTGCCGCTGCCCCACCGGCTGTTGCTCGGCCGCCGCGAGGAAGGCGGCGCTCACGGCGATGCTGTTGATATTCGCCCCGCTCAAGGGCGCGCGTTCGGCCAGCAGCTCGAAATCGATGTCGCCGGCCAGCGGCACGGCGGGCGGAAAGGCGCTGCGCCACAATTGCAGGCGCTGCGCGCCTCCGGGAAACGGATATTCGATCATGAACTTGAAGCGCCGCGTAAACGCCTTGTCCATATTGGCCATCAGGTTGGTCGACAGGATGACGATCCCCGTATAGCTTTCGATGCGCTGCAGCAAATAACCGGTTTGCAGGTTGGCATAGCGGTCGTGCGCATCCTTCGTCTCCGTGCGTTTCGAAAACAGGCTCTCGGCCTCGTCGAAGAACAGCACGATGTTCATCGCCTCGGCCTGGTCGAACAGCTGGGCCAGGTGTTTTTCCGTCTCGCCGATGTATTTGCTGACGATGCTGGCCAGATCGATGCGGTACAGGCCCAGTCCCAGTTCATTGGCGATGATCGACGCGGCCATGGTCTTGCCGGTTCCGGAGGGGCCGTAAAACAGGATGCACAGATTACTGCCGTGCTCGTTCTTGCGGTTGAAACCCCATTCCTCGATGACCTGATGGCGCTGCTGCGCATATTGCAATACTTCCTGCAGCCATTGCCGGGTAGTGTCCGGCAAGACGATATCGCCGAAGCGGTAGGTGGTCTTGACTTCATGCGCAACGCTCATCTGTTCGCGGTTGCTCTGCGCGCGGCAGGCGTCGAGCAACAGGTCGCCGGCGCTGCCCTCCTCCTCCAGCAGCATGCGCCGGCTCGCCGCTTCCTTCAGCGCCAGCAATATCTGTTCCTGCGTCAACAGATATTGATTGACCAGCCTGGTAAGCAAGGCATCGTCGATGTGCACGCCGAAAGCCTCCGCGTGACGCTGCCAGCTGGCGCGCCGCAAGCGGCTGTCCGGCGCCGGGACGCGCACCAGGACGGCCGCCACCTCGTGCCGGGCATACCGAAAAGCAAGGTCGGACAGCCGCCGCGCCGGTCCATTCAAGACTGCCATGTAGGGCTGGCTCTCGAACAGTACCTGCATGACCTCGTCGAGCAGGTCGTCGTCGGCGCCCTCCTGCGTGCCGAGCCAGTGGCAATGCAGGAGCACGAAAATACGGTTGCACAACAGCGCATCGCGGCACAGCATGCGCAGGCGCGCCAGCAAGCTACGGCGGTTCTTTTGCCCATTCAGATAGGCTTGCCAGATTTCCCTGCCATCGAGTTCCACGCATGCCAGGCCCATCGTCGCAAACGTCGCCGCGCACAGGCTGCGGGCCAGCCACAGGTCAGGCCCTTGCAGTTGCAGCACATGGCTGGCGGCCCGCGCGCGCTCGGGGCTGCAGTGCTCGACGAAGCGGGCCAGCTGCGCAAGCGCCTGGGCGTCGGCCAGGTGCTCGCCCAGCGCCAGCGTGCTGTCCAGACTGGGCAACGGGCGCTCGAGACACAGGCGCGGCGCGGACTGGGCCAGCAGGTACGCGGCAATCGGCTCGCTCAGGCGATAGCCGCCGTCCAGTCCGGCGACGCTGGTGTCGGGCGCCAGCACGATCAGTTCCCAGTGCAGCAAGGCGGCATCGGCCATCAGGCATTGTTGCAAACCCGAACGCGTGCCGCGGCAAGCGGCGAGCAAAGTACCCAGCCCGGCCAGGTCGATCCAGCCTTCGTTGCCCTCGGCGCTGGCGGCGGGACCGAAGGCGCGGGCGATGGCGCCATAGCGCCATTCGACTTCGCTGAGCAAACCGAACAGCAAGACTTCCTGTTGCGGCCGATCCAGGTTGAACAAGGCGCAAACATGGATCCAGGGAATGAAAGTCTGCGCCTCGACGGTGGCTGCCGCGCGCTGGCCCAGCGATTGCCACTGCTGTTCGATGCGCGCGCCCAGCCGCGCGGCCGCATCGGCGCCGCCCGTGCTGCCCGCGCCCAGCTGGCTGGCTTGCCGGTACAGGCGCTCGAGGGTAGCGCCGGATGCCGCTTCGGGCGGTTCGGCCGCCTCCGCCTGGCGCGCCAGCAGCGCAAGCTCGATCATATTGTCGGCCAGCGTGCGCAGCGCCTGCAGCAAGGCCGCATTGTCCGCGTACGCACCGCTGTCGGTGGCGGCCATGGCTGGCAGAGCGCTCATCGTTTCATACCCCATCCGGCTTGGTGAAATCGGCGAGCAGCACCAGGCGGTCGGTAGCTCCCCTGTTCCAGGCCGCATGTTCCTGCGTGTCATCGAAGACCAGGCAGCGCCCGGGCTGCCAGTGGCGCACGGCCGCACCCACCCGCAACGCGCAGTCGGGCGAACTGCGCAGGCCCAGGTGCAGGCGCAGCACCCGGTCCGTATAGCCGACATGTGGCGCGATCTCGGTGCCGGGTGCCAGGCGCGAAAAACCGGCTGTCACCAGGCCGGGGATGCAGTCGAGCAAGGCCAGCGTGCGCGGACAGAAGATGGCGTTCTCGAGCATCGGACGGCCTTCGAGCACCAGGCCATAGACATCCCAGCCGCGGTTGTACAGGCCCGTTTCGGGCCATGCGTCGAACTCGGCGTGCGGCAGCGCCAGGCATTCGTCGAGCACGCACTCCCAGCCTTGCTCGAGGCGCGCCGTAAAGGAGAACTGGTCGTTGCGAAAGAACATGTGTCACCAGAAAAGTTGCCATTGCCCGGCCTGCCAAACGGCATGGCCCTGCAAGGTGATGCGATAGTCCCCGGGCGCGCCGTCGAAGCCGCGGGCCTGGTGGTAGCGACGACCGGAATGGATGAAGGCGGCCCCGGTCTGGTAATGGATCTGCTCGAACGGTTCGCGCTGGAGCAGCGCCAGGATTTCACTTTCGCCCAGATTGTCCGTGCGTTCGAGTCCGAACGGCCACATTTTCATGCCGGCGCCCCGCCCCGCAGCGGCGATCAGCAAGGTCACCGATAGCGTCGGCGCCGCGCCCAGGCCGACAGCCAGGTGGCCGCGGTCGAGGTGGATGGGATTGCCCGGAAAGTCGGTCGTCTCGCGCCCGCCCTGCCATTGCTCGTGCACCAGGTCGAGGTCTTCCGAGGCACGCAGGGCGGGATGGCCGCCGAACATGTGAAAGCCGGGCAAGGCGAGCGCCGGATGGTAAACGACAGGCTGGCCCAGCGCGGCGCCCAGGGATGCCAGCAAGGCGTCATAGACTTCGCCGAAATTATCCAGCAGAAAAGGATTATATTGGCGGGCCAGCCGTTCGTAGGGACGCGCCGGCATGCCCACGATATCGTAGTAATACGTGGCGCCCAGGGTGTGGATCGGGAAATGCCGGGTCCGCCTGAGCCAGAACGGTTCCAGGTCGAGCAGGCGCTCGACGACGTCCGCGCATTGCTGCTGCGTCAGCACGGGAAGGTGGAAGGATGCGATCTCTTCAGCGCTGTGGTCAGGATTCATGCTCTTACCAATACAAAAGAAGTTGTCCATCCAGGCGGACGGCATGGCCCTGCATGGTGATGCGCTCGAGGCCGCCTTTGCCGCAGGCCAGCACCGCCTGGTGTATCGCCAGCCCGTCGTGCACGATCATCTGCCCGTGGCGGTAGGCGATGAAGTCGGGTTGGCCATCCTCGCGCCGCCACAGATGCAGGCCGCTGCCCGCCGGCACGCTCAGCGGCAGGGTAAAGCTCAGCAAGTCCTGCGCGCCAAAATGCCGCCCTGCAAACACGTCGCGGTATTGCAGGTCGCGGTGCACGCTGGCCACCGGCTCGGCGAATGCCGGGTGCGGCAGGTAGATATGAAAGCCGGGCCAGGCGGCCTCGGGCGCCAACCGGGCCGGCAGCCCGCAATGGCGCTCCAGGCAATCGAGCACCAGTTGCAGCAGCGCGCCAAAATGGGCCGCGAGCAGGCGGTTGCTGCGTTCGCGCTCCGGCCGGTCCCAGTAGAGGCCGGCCGGCCCCGCGCCGGCGTCGAGGTAGGCCGCCAGTCCCAACGAGTAAAAGGGCACCTCGGCATGGCGCCGCCGCCAGTGGCGGGCCAGCAGCGACACCCGCAAGACCCAATCGTCGCAGGCGGCCTCGTCCAGCAAGGGGAAGGCCGGAACGGGCATCAGCCGTGGCGTCCGTCGCCTACCAGGCGTACCAGGGCACGTGTGAGCAAGCGCCGGTCGGCATTGCCGAGGCTGATATCCGTGGCGTGCTGCACATTGTCGAGGAACAGGCGGACATTCGCATCGATCAGGCCCAGGTCGCCCCGGTTGGCCGCATTTTCATTGATTTTCACCAGCGCGCGGATGCCGTCCTTGAGCAACTCCTGCTGTTCCACGCCGAAGTTGCGCCCGGTAGCCTGCCCGAAGGCGGCGACCAGCCCGACCAGGTCGGCCTCGTCGACCCGGTTATCGACGGGCTGGCCCGCCGGCCTGGCGCTGCAGACGATTTTTTGCAGGCCCTGCACGAAGCGCGTCCGGTCGCCTTCGTCATTGCTCATCTTCGTGGCGTCGCCGAACACATGGGCAAAATCGCCCACCCGTTCATCGATCGTGCGCTGGGCCGAGGCCAGCAGGTTTTCCTGCAAGCGCCCCGACGCGACTTCCTCGCGCAACTGCGCCATTGCCGCAGCCGCGGGGCTGGGACGCGTCTCCAGCGCGATGGAGCTGGCGTTTTCCGGCGTCCAGACGAACTCCACCAGGGGCGCGGGACCGATCGCCGGTTCGGCCGTCAACTGGATCTTCCAGGTTTCGCCGGCCCGCACCGTCATCGTGAAGTTCCCTGGCATGGGGATGAAATACGTGTGCGCTCCTTTCTTGCCGGACGATGCGGTAACCGCCTGGGTGCAACCGGTGGCATAGCTCTGGCTGGTCACGCTGCCACCAGCGTCGATGGTGCTGCCCTCGAGCATGCCCAGGTAGGCGGCGGTGATGGTCGGCTGACCGATGCTGGCCATGACGAAGCCGTCGCTGATGGCCACCGTGCTGAAAACGCCTTCGACCAGGTCGGCCTGCGAATAAGTGGTGCGCGCGCCAAAGTCATTGCTATGTTTATGCTTACGGTTCATGACAACTCCATGGTTGGATGCAACATCAAAATGTCTTGCCCTGTCAGGCAAGTGCGAAAATGCTTCACATATCGTTCTGGCTGCCATCGCCGACCAGCCGTACCAGCGCCCGTGTCAGCAGCCGCGTGTCGGTGCTGCTGAACTCGATGCCCAGCACCTGCTGCACGTTGCCGATGAACATGCCGATATTCTTCTTGATCAATCCCAAGTCGGCGCGGCTGGCCTCGCTGTCATTGATTTGCACCAGCGCCTCGACGCCGGCCTGGAGCAGGCCGCGTTGCTCGTCGGTAAAGCTGTGGCCGCTGGCCTTGCCGAAGGTGTCGATCAAATCCTGGACCGCCTGCGGATCGAGCGGCTTGACGACTTCCGCTTCGCCAGGCAAGGCTGGCGAGCAGACGATCTTTTGCAGGTCGCGCACGAACTGCGCCCGCTCTTCCTCGTCCGCGCTCATGTGGGTAAGGTCGCCAAAGACCTGGGTCAGGTCGTTGACGCGCCCATCGATCACTTCCTGGGCCGTGGCGGTGACCGTGCCTGGCACCTGGCCGCTGGCCATGCGCTCCTGCAGGTTCAGGAACGAGTCGGCCATCAGCCGGTTCGGATTGATGTCCGGCCCCGCCATGACGGCGCCCAATGCCCCTGCGCCTGCACCGGCTGGTACCCAGGTCAGCACGACATCAGGCGGCGCTTCGCCTGCATCTTGATTGGTGACCAACGTGACCTGCCACGTCTCGCCCTGCCTCACCGGCAGCGTAAACACGCCAGGAACGGGAACGTGGTACGTCCTGACGCCCTTTTTTCCGCTTTTCACGGTCACGGGCTGGGTAAAAGCCGTTACATAGGTGGCGCTGGTCGATTGACCGCTGGCGTCAACCGTCGCGCCCTGCAAGATGCCAAAAAATGCCGGTAGCCGCGAATCGAACGTCAGTGTTCCCATGAAAGCCATCAGGATGCCGTCGCTCGCCGCAAGCTGTTTGAAAGGAAACGACGGATTGTGATATTGCGCGCGCTCGCCGAGCATCTCTCCTTCCAACGTGCCCGCCTGCAACGTGCCCGTTGCCGTGACGTTACCGGCGATCTTGACGTCGCCGGCGACATTGAAGCCGCCCGTCACCGCCACCTCGCTGGGCGTCACTGCCAGCGTGGGCGCCGCGCCGCCCACCGCGGCCACGCTGAGCAGATTGGCGCCGGCGGCAAAGCCGGTGCCACCGATCGCCACCGACTCCTGGGCCCAGATGGTCTTGGCCGTCAAATCGCTGAAGGTCGCCGCGCCGCTGGCAAAACTGACGGGGCCGTTTACCTGCAGGGCGTATTGCGTGTCGACGTCGGTGAGCGCGAGATTGATGGCGACCGTGTTATAGTTGGACGGCTCGCTATTGCTGACGATGAGCATGGCCGGCGGCAGCCCCGCCTCTTCGGCGGGCGCAAGGATGGCATTGTCGTCGTTGGCCTTGAACTGGGCCAGCAGGCCCGCGCTGACCATGTAGGCCGACGTGGCAGCCGCGAACGGGGACGTGGCGGCGCCGCCTTCCAGCAAGGTCAGCTGGGTCTGGCTATCGACCGACTTGACGCGCAGCAGCCGCGGCAGTGTCTGCGGATCGGCCGCGGCAAACAGCTGGTCGCCCGCCTTCACCGCGCTCAGGAAGGCGGTGCCAGTGCCCGTGACCACGGTCGGCGTGGCCGGATCGATGCTGATGGTCCCCTTCCCATCCACCTTCACGCCGTCGGCCCCCTGCAGCTGGTACGGCAGGCTGTCGACCTTCCCCGCGTACGGCGCGGACAAGGTCAGTTGCGTATCGCTGGCAACCTGCGCGACGCTCTGTACCTGCACTGCCGCCGGAGTGAAACGGGGAATCAGGAGGGTATCGCCGGCCGACAAGGCGGTAAACTTGGTGCCCTCCGTGCCGGTGATGGTCGTGCCGTTGCTGCTGACCTTGCCGGGGCCGCTGACCGGTTCAACCGTGCCCGACACCAGGTAGCTGTAGGGCGAATTGATGACGGGGATTTCAAACTGCGTCGTCAGGACCAGTTCCGTATCGCTGGCTGGCGTCTTGGCCAGCACCGCCTGCTGCTGGTTCAGGGTGCCGATGGCGATCAGGTCGCCCACCTTGACCTGGTCCTGGAACGTGGTGTTGTAACCCTGCACGACATCGGCGCTGATCGAGCTGATGACGCCATTGCCGATGAAGGCGCTGCCGCCGCCCACGCTCAGCGAGGCGGCCGGGCTGCGGTCGAAGATGCCGACGTTGCCGCCATCGTAGAACAGCCGGCTCGCCGCCTGCCCCGGCGACTCCTTGGTCCAGTAGCTGAGCATGGCCATGCCCTGCAGCTTGGAGCCATTGCCCTCGAAACTCTGGGCCTTGATGGCGCCGCTGGCAGTCAGGCTGTCGGCCAGGATCTGCCCCTGCACGTCGAGGGCGGCGCGCGGCGCGCCTTCGTTCAGGCCGATGCCGACGTTGCGGTCCCGCCCGATGACCAGCGCATTCGGCCCGGCGCTGGCGGAGCCCCCCTTGGCCAGCGCCTGCACCCCCAGGCCGACGGTGCCGTCCAGGCTTACCTGCAGCAAGGTGCCGTCGCCGCGCGAAAAACGGGCCAGGGCCGAACGCATGTAGGTGTAGCCCGATCCGGGCGCCGGCAGCGTGGTGGGCGAAAAGGCAGCGTCGATCTCGACTTGCCAACCATCCTGGACGATCTTGCTGACGGTGCGCCACTGGGCCGTACCCATGCGCACCGAAGGGTCCGCGATGAGCTGGTCGCCCACTTGCAGGAACGGCGCGGGCGCATCCGAGAAGGTGACCAGCTGGTTGTCCCAGCTGATCGTGCCCTTGCCCTTGATGGTCACGGCGTCGACCTGCAGGTTGGCGACCGGATTATCGGTCCCCACGCCGAGGTTGTTGCGCGCCGTCAGCAGCCCCATGAACTGCCCGCGCGGGGCGTCGAACTCCAGGTAATAATCATCGGCGCGGCTGCCCTCACGGCGCGCGCTGATGCTGGCGTAGTCCGCCGGCACCGTGGCGCCGGCAATATTGGATGGCGCGGAAAAGGCCTGGTTCACGCCCGCCCCTTCCGTGACGAAATTGACCGAACCGACGCTGGTGCCTACATAGCGGCGCTCGTTGCGCCCGGATCTGTAGGTCAGGCTGTTGATGCTGCCCTCGGTGGTCAGGGAAATGACCGCCAGTAAAATGTTCGTGCCGGGCTGGTCGAGATTGCGCAAGTACTGGAGCTGCGGTTGCTGCACGATGCGCTTGTAGCCGGCCGTGCCGCTCTCGTCGCTGAGGTCGGCGAACACCTCGAAATAGTTAATGGTAATGAAATAGGTCGCGCCGGGGTCCAGCTTATCGAACGTCAGCACGGCAGGCTCGAGCAGGATGATTTGCCGGCCCAGGGCGTCGATCGCCATGCCGCGCGACACTTCGAGCTGGCTCGGCTGCCCATCCGCCGAGGCCGCAACCTCGAGACCGTGCGCGATGCCGTACAGGTACAGGCTGACATTGCGCGCCGCCAGCATGTCCATCTGATATTGCTGCTCGCAGCGGAAATCGTCCGTCAGCAAGGCTTCGCCCGAAAAATAGTTGGGCCGTTCGACACGTGGCTGTTTCATGGTTTTTCCCGGATGCTGGCGCTGGACACGGCACTGGTGCCGGGGATGGCGATCCACGACAATGCGATATCGCCACCGCCGCCAGCGGCCTGCAGCGCCAGCAGCGTGACGACGAACTGCGCCGTGCCAGGCGCGACGGCGGTGGCGTACGGGACGCTGCCGCCCACCGTCACCATCACGGTGGGCGGCGTGCTGAAGGCATCCTGCTGCGTATCATAGAAATGGACGGTGACGCTGGTGCTGGCGCCCGCGCCTTGCAGCTGCGCCGCCGGCACCGTCAGCGTGCCCTGCAGGAAGGTGTCGGGCGCGGCGCTTGCCTTCACCGTCCCCAGCGCGGCCGGCAGCAGGCTCGTCACCGGAACCCGGCTGTCCGTCACGCTGACGATGGCCTTGTGGGCGTCGAGCGTGACGGTGGCCAGCAGCACGCCGTTGTCGGGCACCCTCTTCGCGGCAAGCAGCTGGGCCGCCTCGCTGACCACGTTGGCGGTCGACGCGCTGGTGTCGGGATAATAGGCGTACACCAGCATGGGGTTGCTGGCATCCGACGGCAGCGTGAGCGGCGTCCCGCCGGACGGCAGGATCAGGAAATGCCCGGCGGCGTCGAAGGCCACGCCCTGGCTGACGGCCAGCGTATTGCCGGCCTGGCTCACCAGCATGCCGTTCAGCACGCCTGGCGAGAACAGGTACTGGTTTTGCAGCCAGAACCAGTTGCTGAAGTAATTCTGCTCGAGCGTCATGTAGTCCGACGTGAGGAACATGCCGGTATGGTAGTTCAGGTGGTCGGCGACGTCCGCCTTGATGATGGTGCTCATGTATTGATTCCTTGTTGGCCGAGTAAGGTATTGACGCCCAGCGCGCTGGCATAGCCTTCCGCCTGCAACTGCATGCTGGGTACGATCGTGATGATGTAGTTGCTGGCGGCAGGCTTCATGACGCGCAGGAACTGCTCGAGCCGGCCATACAGCGCCTGGATCTGCGCCACGTTGGAAGCCGTCAGGATGAACAGCGGGTTGTGCGCGTTCGGCAGCACCATCTCCACGTTGAACAGCCACGGCAGGTAGCCCGCCACGACGGGCGCGCCGCTAACGTAAGCGTCGCGCACGATGAAGGCGCTGCCGGCCAGGTCGCTTGCCACGATGTCGGGCGCGGCCGGCGCGCTGATGGTCACCGACACGGTACCGTCGATGGCAATCCATTTGCCACTGTCGTCCAGCTGCTGGCCGTGCATGGCCATGGGCAGCCCGAGCAGCAGGTTGGCCAGCATGCTCAGGCCCTGCAAGGTCCCGCGCATGCGGTACAGGGCCATGATTTCCGCGATCACGGTGCGCTTCTGGTCGATGTCCCAGTCGTTGTCGACGGCCAGCGCGACCCAGCCGCCGAGCCAGTCGAGAAAATCGTCGAGCCAGGCTTCGATGGGCGCGTTCGGGTCCGATGCACCCGGCGCGGCGGCCACGTAGCCGGCCAGCGGATCGTTGGGCGCGGGCACCTGGATGTAGGTGTCGAGGTCAGCCAGGATGGCCGTTTCCTGCTTTGCCGTCGCGCCTGAGATGGGCGGCATGAAACTCGTGTCCGAAGGGGGGAACAGGAAACTCAGGCGCGGATAGAACAGGTTGCCGATGACGTCCGCCTGCAGCAGCTCATGGATGCCCTTGCGCCCGCCCAGCTCCGCGTCTCCGATGCCGGTCAATATCTTTTCAAAAATCTTCAGGTACTGCGCCAGAAAAGCCGGCTGCGTGGTGCTGTACACGGCAGGCAGGTAGCGCAGGTAGCTTGACGGCGCGCTCATGCGGCATTGCTCCTGACGCTGACATCGAGGCAGCGCAGGCGCGGCAATCCCCGGTAAAACATCGCGGGCGTGCCGGGCGGCAGATCGGCCAGCTGGGCGTTGACGTCCAGCACGGCCATGCGGTCGAGTGCCAGGGTGGGGATGAAATCGAAGACCAGCTCGTCGATGGAGTCGATGCCCGGCATGGCCAGGACCAGCTGGCGCAGCGCCGCTTCGGTGGGCGCCTCGTCATATGGCCAGCCCTGGCCGGCCGGCCCTCCCTCGCACGGTAGGAAGTAGGCGAAGAGGCGCGCGAACAGCAGGCCCAGCGTGACATCCAGGCGCACCGTCGGCACGCAGCCGGCGACCAGCGTCACGTTGATGTCGGTGAACTGCGCCGCACGCGCCTGCACCCGGTTGCCGGCGATCACGCGCGGGGCCAGGTATTTGTTCACGGCCGCGAGCAAGGTACGCTCTGCGGCCGCGTCGTCGGCGACCTCGATCATCAGCACCTTGCGCCGCGTGGCGCTATTGCTTTTGCTGCTGCCAGCCTGGTTCGGATACGGCGGATACTGGTAGCGCCATTGCGCATCGCTGAGTATCCAGGCAACGCTGCCCTGCCCCGCGCTTTGCGCATACGCGCGCCGCACCAGCAGCGGCGTGGCGGCGGCACTGCCCGCGGCGGCACCCGCTGCCTGCTGTGCGATGACCTGGTTGGTTTCCAGCGCCAGCGTGTCGATGTTCGGCAAGGTCAGCGCCATGTAGGGACGGCCGACATAGGCCAGCACATATTGCTGCAGGGTCGGCTTGTTCAGCACGGCGCCCTGTTCGATCTGCGCCAGCACTTGCTGCAAGGCCAGGAAGGCGGCGTCATGGTTGGCCTTGGCGGCCAGGCTGTAGGCGGTCTGGTTGCCGGAAAAGGCCAGGCCCAGCACCCAGCGCAGGTAGTTCTCGTCCGTCTGCACGGGAATCGCATTGGCCTGGTACAGCAGCGACTCGTCCAGCCAGGCCAGCAATTGCAGCAGGGTGATGCCCGGATCGCTATCGTTATAGTCCGTCCACTGGCGCGTGTACTGCGGGATCCGGCGCACCAGGTCGGCTGCCAGTTCCTGGTAGCTCTTGCGGTCGAGGTCGGGCAGTTCGAAGGCCATGGCTACATCGCCGAGATATACACGAGCATGCTGCCAGCGACGGGCAGCTCGGTGGGCGCCAGCACGACATTGCCATCCTGGCGCCCATTCACGTTCAGGCCAAGCACGCCGGTCACGCCAGGCAGGCTGCGCAACAGCACATGGATGGCGGACGCCTGCACGGTCTGGCCGAAACGCCAACCCTGCCCGGGTGCGCCGCCATACACCGGCTGGAAATAAGTGCGCAGCAGCGCCGCGATGCGCGCCTGTTCGGCTTGTACCTGGTCGGGCGCGATGCGGGCCGCCAGTTGCGCCGTGACGGACACCGGCACATAGCGCGCCGCCTCGATGCCGATGCGCCCGACCAGCGCCGCCAGGCAGTATTGCCGGACATACGCGCCCACCTGGTCCAGCAGTGCCGGGCTGGCGTACGGCAGCGGATCGACGGAAAGGGGCAGCACCGCGATACGGATGGTATTGCCTTCGGCCTCCACGGCACGTGCCTGTGCCACCTGGGCGCTGGCGGCGCCGGCCAGGGCCGTGAAATCCTGCAGTTGCACCGCCCAGCCACCCGCACGCACCAGCGCGGGACTGGTGGCGGCCAGTTCCGCCCGCGTGGCGCAGCCGACCCCGCCGGACGCCGGGGCCGGATTGGCGACCGCGGCGATGTTGGTGATGCCGGGACGCAGCACCGTCAGCGCGCCGGCGCCCACATTGCCCGCCAGCCCTTGCGTATGGTGGTAGCGGATGGCCACGATATTGTTGTGGCCAGGCGGCGGGATCATGCCGTTGTAGCCGTCGCCAAAGGTCAGCAGCCCGTTGGCATAGTCGAGCGTATACACGCGGTCGGTCGGGCCGCTGAAGGCGAAGTTCTCGACCTGGGTCCAGCGCCGCGCCACCTCGCCGGCGCCCACGCGCACGTCCGCCAGCTCCGCGTCGGCAAACCCGGCCGCGCCAGGCTCCTGCCCCGCCATCAGCCCGGCAGGCTCGATCACGCACAGCAGCAGGTCGGCCAGCACGGGGGGATAGTCGAACGTGAACTGCTGGAACATCTGGTCGTTGCTCGATCCAAGCACTTCATCGACCAGGGTGGTCAGGTTCGACGCCATGACCGTGTTCGGATACATGCCATACAGGCGGATGGTACGGTCGACGTGGGCGTTGTTGATGCGGAACCAGAATGCCGTCTGCGAAAACAGGTAGGCCGCCTGCATTGCGGCCGGGACCACGAAGCCGACCAGGCCAGAGCGGCTCAAGCCGTAGGTGGCATCGTCCACCGCCAGCGCCCGCCACTGCTGGCCGTCGTGGTATTCCCATTGCAGGGTGCGCCCGGGGGCGGCCTGTTCCTGCTGCAGATAGAAGTACAGGACCAGCTTGCTGCCGACGCAGGCGGCGGCGAATCCCGCGTCGTCGAAGGCAAAATAGAAGCCGGTCAGCAGCGCGTCGACCGGTTTGAACGGGCTGAACAGAAAACGGCTCAGGGTGAAGGCGTTGTAGCTCCAGAAGCTCTGCGGCTTGGCCGCGAAGCTGTATTCGATCCGCGCCGAGAGCACGAACGGCGGGTAGTAGCTCGGCTGGGAAATCGTATAGCTGAAATTGACGCCGGCCACGTCGTTGAGGTATTTGCTCACCCCCAGTTTTTGCGCCTGGCCCAGCACGTCCGCGGGGATGGCGTCGATGGTGGTGCTGACGCTGGTGCTGGCAATGCCGCCCTGCTGCCCGTAACCGCCGTCGGCGATCACGCAGCGTATCCACAGCCCTTCGGAACCGGCCACGGTGCCCGGGCCGAACTTCGGGCAGGCGAACTGGATGCAGGTGGGGCCGTCCGGGCTATCGTACTGAAAATTGTTGACCCTGTCGACGAACTGGTAGGTGCTGGCGTCCGTGGTGGTGGCATTGAAGGCGCTCCATTGCAAGCCGTCCCAGAATTGCCAGACCAGCCGCACCGGAAAAGTGTACTGCAAGGTCGTCAGCGTGAAATAGATCGTCACCAGGGCGCCGGTCCTGGCGAACACGCTGTCCGAGCGCAGGTAGAACGCATCGTTGGTTTTCGGCGTTTCGCCGAACGGATAGGCGCCATTCGCGATATCGAGCAGCACGCCATTGCAGGCGGCCTGCTGCGGCACGATGGCCTTGCCCTTGAAGGTGCAGTTCAACCCCGTGATGACGGGCAATTGCTGGGCCAGCGAGGCCAGCACCTTGACCTGCGGCGCGGGCTTGACCAGCAGCCAATACTGCGCTTCCCCATCCTGGCCGCTCAAGGGCGCGGCGTCGAAACCGGCGCCCGGCTCGCCCGCCCGGTACAACTGCCGCTGGAGCTGCGCCAGCGGCACGGCGGCCGCGCGCGGCACCATGCCCAGCACGATGTCGAGCTGCCGCTCCGACGATGAACTGGTCAACTGCGTCGTCAGCGGCGTCAGCGCGCCATCGAACCATTGTCCGAAATATTCCGGGTACAGCTGCTTGCCGGTCAGGGTGACGGTGATGCTCTGCAGCGCGTCGTCAGGCTTGAACAGGGCCGGATCGCCCATCATGAACCAGTGCCCGAGCGGCTGTTCGGCCGGATCGGCCAGCTGGCTGGCCACGAAAATCGGCACCCCGGCCTGGTCCCCGAGCAGGCTAGGCAAAGCATCGATGAACTGGTCCTGCGCCGGAATGACCGTCAGCGCCGCCGACAGCGTGGCCGGCAGCACCAGCAGCGTCTCGTTGGTCTGGAAGCGGATCGTCTGGTCTTGCGCATCGAGCACCGCGCACTGGGCCGGCACCGTCGCCGCCGGCTGGCCAGCCTTGAGCAGGAAGCGCAGCGGCGCCTGCGCCGCCAGCGGCGCGCGCAACTGCATGTTCATGAACTGGAAAAACCCCAGGCGGCGCTGCTCCGGCATGGCGTTCTCGATATCGGCCGTGTAAGCGGCCAGCTGCGAAAACAGCTGCAGCAGCACCAGCCCCGGATCCTGGTCGACGTCCGACGCACTTGGCGGCAGCGTATTCCAGTAGCCGCTCCATTCGGGCACATAGGCCTTGGCCAGCGCCAGCGTCTGCGCATAAAACTGCTCGGCATCGCGGAAGTCGAGCATCGGGGAAGTCATGGACGCGGCTCGCCTGCCACTTCCGCGCGCAGCTCTTCAAGCACCTGGATGGCGCCGCTGATGCGCAGCAAGGTTGCCTGGAGCTGGCGTTTGCGCTCGTTGAATTCATCCTGCAGCGCCTGCAGCTGCGCCTGTCCCGCACTTTCGTTGCTTTTCAGTTCGGCAAGGCGGTCGTTGATCAATTGTATGTCCATGCGTATGTCCTGGCTTATTTGAGAAAGAAGGGGTAGACCAGATTGGCCGGCTGGTTGTGCGAGCGGATCAGGTAATCGACCGACACCTGCAGGCAGTTGGGCTGTTGCGCGTCGATGAGGGCGGCCACGCCGGTGACCTGGATGCGCGGCTCCCAGCGGTCCAGCGCCTGCTTCACGTACAGCTGTGCCAGGCTGCTGGCGCTGGCATTGCCGGCCGAGAACACCAGCTCGTTGATGCGGCAGCCGAAGGCTGGCAGCATCACTCGTTCGCCTGGCGCCGTCTGCAGGATGATCAGGATGGCCTCGGCGATGTCGTCGGCGCCGGCCGCGAACAGCACGCGCCCGCCGCTGGTCTGCACGGGGAACGCCCAGCCCTGGCCCAGGAAATCGGCGCCGGTGGCCATCGCTAGCCCATCCTCACGGTGCTCATGCCGGCCACCTGCACGGTCGGCGGCGGCGCCTGCGGACCGGCCGGCGGCAGGTCGTGGCAGGTCTCGCACAGGTCGCCCGCGCGCGCGGCGCCCTTGCCGTTGATGCGCACCGTCAAGCTGCCAAGCATCACCTGCCCGAGATTGGTGGGCGGCACCTGGAACTGGCCGCTGGCGGCGATATGCGGCGGCACATTGTTGGCCATCGAACCGACGGTCGCCGCAGGCCTGCCGTTGATGCGCACGTTCAGACTGGTATTGCTGGCGATCTTGCCGGAAAACGGGAACGGCTGCGGGGTCGGCACCGGTCCGCCCGGGCTCGGCACCAGCACGATGTGGATGTCGGCGGCGTTGACGATGCTGTCGCCCGCCTTGGCTGCGCCCATGCCCATCAGTTCAGATCGATCATGGCGGCCTGCAGCTTGAGCGCCTTTGCGCCCTGCAACTGCATGCCCTCGGCCGACAGATCGGCCTTGACGCTGCCGTCCGTGGTCTGCAGCACGACGTGGGGCGCGCTGATGGTCAGCGTGCCCTTGGCGCTGATCGCCAGATCGCCTTCGCTGCTGATGCTGATCTTGTTGTTGGCGGTATCGAGCTCGATCCGGTTGTTCTTTTCGTCGATGATGGTGATCTTGCCCTGCGCACTATCGTCGAGCACGATGGTCTTGCCCAGCTGCGTCCTGAGCATGCGCACCTCCTGCTGCCGGGCCGCCTCGACGGGCGGCTTTTGCACGCCATTCCACAGGAAGCCCAGCACATACGGCTGGTTCGGGTCGCCGTCGGCGAAGGCCAGCAGGGCCGAATCGTCTTTCCTGGGCAGGAAAAAGGCGCCATAGCCGGGGCCGGCGAAAAAGCTCATCACCTGCAGCCAGTCCGACTCGATGGTGGCGCCACTCAGCGTCAAAAACACGCGGATGCGTCCCAGGCCCTTGGGGTCTTCGGTATTGCTCACCTTGCCGAGCGTGACGCCCGATGCGTTGCCGTTCATATACCCGTCCTGCGCACGTTGATGTCCGTCTTGTAGCCGCTGCTGTCGTCATAGTCGTGGGTGCTCGAGGTGACGTAATAGGTGCCGTCAAAACGCTCGCTCAGCCCGGTGATCTTGATGTTCACGCCAGCCACCAGCTCGCTGTCGCCCACCAGGCTGGCCTGGCCTTCGATAAAACTTTGCAGCTGGCTCTGGAACTGCGCGTCGGCCACCGCCTGCAGTGCGGCCGGGTCGCTGATGCCGGGACATTGCAGCGTCATTTCCGAACTGGGAAAGTCTTCCGCCGCCTCGTAGCCCGTTTCGCTGCCGCCCATCTTGTCCTGGCTGGTGCCGGACTGCGCCACGGCCGTGATGACGGCATTCGTTTCGACGTCGTAGCCGATGGCCGTCACCTTCTGGCCCATGGTCGGCACTTTCAGGTTCAGGCTCACCGCACTCAGGTCGCGCGGATAACTGAGCGTCTTGATGGCGCCATTGCCCTCGGCCGAGGGGCGGAACACGAGCGTCGTGTCAGCCATGAGCAGTTCATAGTCGAGCTGCTTGCAGCGCTCCATCAGGAAGGCGTAATTGGAGACATTGTTCTGGATGACGTACTGGTTGATGGTGTCCGGCTGGCCCTCCAGGGTCACAGGCAGACGTGCCGCGCGCGCCACGTCGCTGACAATCTCGTTGTCATTGAGCAAACTGTAGGTCTTGGTACGGGTGCCGAACTTGAGCCGGTACATGCGGTCGAAACCGCGTATCGTGGCGGCCGAGGATGCCGTGCTGAAACTCGGTTCGATGGCCGTGATATCGCCGCTGATCAGTTGATGCAACTGGTTCAGGCCCAGGAAAATCGTGATCTGGTCGCCCGGCTTGAACACGTCGAGGTCGACGTCCTGCCAGGCGCCGTCCGCCTTCACCATGTCGAGCGTGAAGCTGAACATAGCCGGCACATTGATTTCATCGTGCACGCGCACGTTGTGGATGGCGGCCACGATCGAGGACGGCAAGGGGCTGCGGTTCTTCAGGATCTTGAACGCACCGGTCTGGACGCTAAGCATACACGGCTCCCGCAGTCCCGGCATGCACGTCGGGAATGACCAGATTGCGGCCGATATCCTTGCGCTGCGGGAAGTTCAAGGCATCCTCGATGCTGTTCTGGGCGGCGATCAGGCGCCACTGGTTCGGGTCGCCCAGGGTCGCTTGCGCGATCAGGTACAGGCGGTCGCCCTGCTTGACCTGCCACAGCTGGCGGCAATTGAAATAGCCGCGCGACTGCAAGTCCTCCTCTTGCGTCAGCACCGACTTGAACGTCACGTTCAGCTCGGCGCGCACGGGAATGCCGGAACTGAGGAACATCGTGAATTTCTGGTCGAGCTTGACGATAATGCCCGTAAACAGCGGGCCGGCCCAGGTAAACACCAGCACCGGTGGTTCCTTGCGCACATTCGTGCCCACGCTGGGCACGGTGAGCGCGACGATCTTGTTGGTCTTGCTGCGCACGTCGACCTGGCGCTCGTAGGTATCGAAAAACAGCGACACGGTCAAATCGTCATTATTGACCCGCTGGAACTGGATGTTCGAGCCCTCGCCCTGCACCATCACGGTCTTGTTCAGCGACAGTTCGGTCGGGTTGTACATCACGGGGATTTCCTCGCGCGTCGCATGCACGACGATCTTGGCCATTTCCAGCATCAAACGCCTCCCCGGCGATAGCGTTCGGTGGCGCTGCGGCGCGCCATGGCGCTTGCCATGCGGTCGGTCAGCGAAGCCAGCACTGGCGCGGAAAACAACGTCTCGGCCAATACCTTGCGCAACTGCTCGTGCGACTGCCCGCCATGCACGATTTCATGCACCACCCGGGTCTGCACCGCGCGTTCCACGCCGAGCATGCGCGTATCGACGATGTGCTCGACGCGGCTTTGCAGCTCGACCGTGGCAGGCGGCGGCGCCTGGCGCATTTCGCGCCGCACCGGCTGGCGGCCCTGGTAGCGTCCGAGGACGATGGCGGCGCGCGCGGCCGGCGCTGCCAATGGCGCCGGCACGGCCTGCACCGGGGGGCGCCAGGCGCCTGCCTGCCGGGCCGGCGCGGCCGGGTACCTTGCGCGCGGAAACGCCGCCGGATGCGATGCGGGACGCAGGAACGGCGCGCCGCGCGCGGCCATGTCATTGCTGGCCGGCGCCCGTCTGGCCACGCTGCCGCGCCGCGCCGCCTGGCGTGGCGTGAGGCTGGCCGTGCCCCCAGCGGCCGGCGGGGAAGCCGCCCTGTGTGCCGCCGGCTGCGCGCGCCGGATGGCGGTCCGGGCCGGCGCCGGCAAAGGCGCTGCGGCTACGGCGCGCAGGCTGGCGCAACGCGCGACGGCACGCGCCAACGCTGCAGCGCCCCGCTGCCCCGCTGCCGGCTGCGCGGCGAAATGGCGCACGGCCAGCGCCAGGGCTGGCTGCTCCGCGCCGCGCGCCAGCAAGGCGATGGTCGCGGCCCTGGCCTGCTGTGCCTCGGACACGCTGCGTTCCAGGCGCGGCAGCACCTGGCGCAAGAGGGTTTGCTGCCGCGCGTGTGCCTGCATCAGCTGGCCCCGCAATTCCAGCAGGCGCACTTCGATGCGTTCGACCATGCCTGCCTTGCGCGCCATGCCCTGCATGCGCACCACCAGCCCCATGGCCGAGCGAAATTGCTGCCAATAGTGCAACACCGACGTCGTGTGCCGGCCCGCCGCGCCGCCATGCGCCATGCGCAGCTGCAGCGGCGCGCCGGAATGGGCGAAACGCCACAGCGGCGCGCCGCGCGCCGCGTGGAAGCGCTGTGCCAGGCCCGCGCAGCCAAGGCGCATGGCGCGCATCAGAGTATCCCCGCCGCGGCCGAGTAGACGCTGCTCGCGAGGCTCTTGCGGATGCCTTCGTGTGCCAGCGTAAACGACTGGCATGCCACCAGGCTGCCGCCCGCATCCAGGCTTGGCCCCTGCCACTGCACCGGCCAGGCATTGTAGAAATCCCACCAGACGCTGGGCAAGCCGCGGTCATCCAACAGGTAGATGGAGCCGTTCCGGCGCCGGATGGCACCGCTCAACGTCGACTGGTACCACAGCCACATCGGGTCGAGCGCCGTGATGCCGGCCTTGAGCACCAGGTCGGAACAGGTCATCTGGCCGGGCAGCTTGTACTCGATGTCGTTGACGCCGCCCTGGCGCACGGTGCGCACCTCGGTCTTCGATTCGAGCCCTTCGACGGACATGAAGCCGCCCACCAGGATGCCTTCGACTTCGACGAAAAAATTGTAGGCCTTGAACGGGTCGATGCGCAGGCCCAGCTGGCGCTGCGCGGCACCCATGACTGCATTGACACCGACCACCATCTCATGCTCCCAGGTTGTGCATCGACTTGTGCCGCTCGTCGGCATTCATCGTCTGGTTGATCTTGCTGATTTCGCCGCACCAGCGGCGCCGCTCGGCGTGTTCCATCGCCATCAGGTCCTCATGCGACCAGTGAAAGTGATAGGCAAGGAAGGCTATCTCTGCGTAAAGCTGGTCGGAAACTGGAGCAAGCCCGGCTTTCCCAGGGCGCCCTGCGCCTCCCCCGGCAAGCCGGCGTCGTCGGTATCGACTTGGTTGATCTTGTTGTACAGCTGTTGCAAGTGGAAGAAGTCGGCCGCGAACAGCTCCTCGACCACCTTGGTGCTGACCATTTCAAGGCTGCCCAGACGCACGATCACGCGCGACAGCACGATGATGATCAGGTAGGCCGGGTTGCTCTGGACGCGGTGGTCCTTGAGCGGCAGGATCTCGTCGCCGGCGGTGGCCAGGCGCATCACGCCATTGCGGTGCAGGTTGCCGTCGCCGTCGCGGTAACCCAAGGGCAGGATAAATTCGATTTCGGTGCAGATCACGCTCATTGCCGCTTCCCCTTGTGCGCGTTACGACACGCGCGTCATGTATTGCATCGTCAGTTCGAACGTCTCGATCATCACGTCGCTGCTGGCCGCGTTGAGGCCCGAGCTTTCGTATTTGCTGGCCCAGGCGCTGATCACGTTCCAGCGCGCCTTGTCGGCGCCGCCGGCATCCATCAGGATCAGCGAAACGTTCTTTTGCGCCCCCTTGGCGCCCGAACCCTGGGTCGACACCAGCTGGTACCAGTTGTACAGGTCCATCGAGTCGGTCAGGCCCTTCTTCAGGCTCAGCTTGCCGTAACTGGTGAGCCCCGACAGCGAGCGCTTGTAGACGGGGTCGGTGCCTTCGCGGTATTCGACCGCCTCGATCGTACTGTCCGGTACGCTCGCCTCGGAAAACGCGGCGATCTGGATGCCGGCAATCTCGACCCGGAAGCGGAATCCCCGGTAGGGATCGGTTAATTGTGTGGCCATGCGCGTTCTCCGCAATCAATCGGTGTGGATGGGCTCAGCTGCCGGAATCGGGCGCGCTGGTTTTTTGGGTCAGGCGCAGGATCACGAACTCGGCCGGATAGACGGCCGCCAGGCCGATGTCGATGTACAACTGCCCCTGCATGCGCGTATCGAGCGGATTGTTCGATGCGTCGCAAGTGACGAAAAATGCTTCGGCGGCCGTCGCGCCGAACAGGCCGCCCTGCTGCCACAGGATGGTCAGGAAAGCGTTGACGTCGCGCGTGATGGATGACCAGAGCTGCTGGTCGTTGGGTTCGAACACCACCCACATCAGGCTCTGGCGCAGGCTTTGCTCGACATAGATGAACAGGCGCCGCACGCTCACATAGGTCCACTCCGTATTGAGCGCCAGGGTGCGCGCGCCCCAGATGACGTTGCCGTAGTTGATGAAATTGCGCACCGCGTTGATGCCTTCGGGGTTCAGCAAGTCCTGGTCGGCATCGGTCAGGGACTGGTCGAGCAGTACCGCGCTCATCAAGGCGCCGTCGTTGACTCCGGCGGGCGACTTGAACACGCCCACATTGATGTCGGTGTACGCATAACGGCCCAGCACCGGACCGGACGGCGGGATCGGCACGTTGGCCCCGGCGATCGGATTGTAGATATAGACCCATGGGTAATACAGTGCGCCGAAGTCGGAGTTGAGCGCGTTCGGATTGCCTTTCGGCGCCTGGCCCTGGCCGGACTTGAATGACAGGATGTCCTGCACGCTCTGGCCGAATGGCGGGTCGATCACATAGAACAGGTTGCGTTTGTCGATGCAAAACATCAGGCCGGCATTGATCAGGGTGCCCTGCAGCGCCAGCGACTGCTTGCCGCTGTTGTCGGTGGCCGTGACGGTGTCGGGCACCGACAGCAGGCTCAGGCCCTGCACCTTGTCGAGCAGCTTGGTGGCATCGGTCAGGTCGTAATTCGGATTCCCGCCGTTGCTCAGCGCCGTCGGCCCGCCATTCGGTGGCCGCACTGGCGGCGTGGGCGAGGCGGTGCTGTTGACCGCCACGCGAATGAACATGGAATTGGCGTTGATCTGGGACGCGAGCGCGCTCGGCTTGTTGGCTTCGTTGATCATGCTGTTGGCCGTGAAGCCGTTGAACTGCTCCAGTACGTAATAGGAGGCCGTGCCGAAGGTTTGCGGGATGAGGCTGTTCTGCACGATGTATTGCTGCAGCAGCAAGTTCGGCATGCTCGCCACCACGGGCGCGGCGGGCGTGCCCATCAGCGCCGCCGCCACCATCACGGTGACATTGAAGACGGGCGTGGTGGGCGCCGGCGTGATGCTCGGGTCGGTCGCGCTGGCGTTGCTGATCATGATGCTGATGGCGTTGCCCCAGGGTCCCGGTGTGACGGCCGTGACGGCCAGCGGCTGTTTGGCGCTGGCACACTTGGCGCTCGCCTTGTCGCTGGCGCGCACCACGTAGCAGGCGGCGCCCCCTTCGTTGAAGAATTCGTAGACCGACCACGACACCATCGCATACCAGGCCAGCTGGCCGAACGTGCGCTGGTAGGCGGCCCAGCTGGTGAGCAGGACGGGCTGCATGTACGGCCCCGTTTCCGTCACGCCGACGAAAGCCGGGGTCGATGTCGAAGCGCCCTGGATGCTGCGGGTGCCTGGCACTTCCTGAATATAAATACCGGGATGGTTATAAGTGGCCAAAATAAGTCTCTCGTGTGAATTACGGCATCTCGATGTCAAGGAACAGCATGGAACCTGGTTGCACGCTGACTTGCCTGCTCACCTTCGCGTGGCCAGCCTTGCTAAAGCCGAGCGCGACCGTGGTCGGCTCGTCCAGTTTACCCCGCAGCGCCAGCGCGTAGCGGCCCGCATAGCGGCCATAGCCGGACGATTCACCCGCCACTGCCTGCGCCTTGGCGCGCGCGCCCTGGTAGCCAGCACTGATGGCGACCTGGGCCAGCGGTTGCGCGGCGGCGTCGACGATCTTGCCGCGGATCAGCGTGGTCCCCTCGGGATACGGATAGAGGGGACTGGGCGCCAGCACACAGGCGACGATGGCGTCGGCCAGCGGCTCCTTGAGCGGCACCTCGAACGTCAGCTGCTGGTCGAAATAGCGGTGGTCGGTGCTGAGTACGTCGAGCCGGTAGCTGCCGTCGTCGAGGCCGGCAAAGGCGTAAAAGGCCTGCGCCTTGTCCTGCGGCACAATGGGTTTGTCGTTCAGCAGGAAATGCGCGCGCGCGCCCACTGCCGGCGCCATGCTGAAACCGTCGATCAGCTGGATCACGGCGCTCAGCTTCATGCCGCTCCCGCCCCGGCGATGGCGCGCCGCGTCGTTTCCAATGTGCTGTCGGCAACCATCTCGGCGCTCGGCTGCAGGGCCGAGGCGATGCGCACCGGCGACAGCGTGTACAGCTTGGTAAGCTTGTAGGGCTTGTTCGGAAAACCGCTCCAGATATTGTGCAAGGTCAGGATCGGGCTGGCGTCGGGCACGATGGCGATCGAATCGTTGCCGCTGGCCTTGAGCTGCGGATGGAGCCAGGCGCCCGCGAGCGCCGGCACGTCATGGAACAGGCGCACCAGCTTGTCCACCAGCACCAGTTCGAGTTCGGCCGAGCGCGCATACGGCACCATCATGTAGAGCAGGTCCGACACCAGCGGCGGCGGCGTCACGGCCAGCGAGTTTGGCCCGCCCCTGCCCTGGCTGCGGGTGAGCGTGGGCGGCAGATTGCGCAGATAGGGATTGATCTCGATGTTGTAGAGGTAGAGCGAGAGCATGGTTGCGCCCTGGCTGTCGATCTCGGCGGGCGAGTCGAACACGACCGCCGATTCGTTTGCGAATTCCGGGATGTGCGCGCGGATCAGCGAGCGCAGCGACTCGCTCACGCAGCGCAGCACCTGTCCGGAATCGATGGTCGCCGATCCCATGGCTAGAGCGTAAACACGGTGAAGGTCTGGCTGACCAGTTGCGGCTGGCGGTTGCCGATGTGGGCAAACAGGCTCACGTTGGGGTCGCAGGTGGCCTTGAGGTAGATGTACGGCAGATCGTGCGGCTGCCAGCTCAGGTAAGCCTGCATGAAAAAGTCCAGCGTGGCGCCGGCGTCGGCGCTCTGGCTCGTCTCGAATTCCAGCACGCGGGTGCCGTACGAAAAGAACTTGAGCGGCAGGCTGGGCTGGGCGCCAGCCAGGCGGATGCCGCCCGACTCCTCGCCTCCCGGTCCCAGGCACCAGGTGGCCAGTCCCAGGCCTTTCTTGGTCGACAGTTCGAGGGCGATGCGGTCGCCCGGATAGGCATTCTGCACCGACACGATCACGCTGCGCGAATTGGCGTCCGGCTCGCGCAGGGCCGCGCTGATGCGGCCGTTGCGCCACTCCATCGCGCGCTGCGAGCCGAAAAACGCCATCACGCTCGCTTCGTTGTTGAGCGTGCAATAGCCTTGCAGATAATCGACGCCGGGGGCCACGCGCAGGAACAGGGTCATGGTGAAGGCATTGAGCGCGGCACCACTGCTGGCGGTGCGGATGGCCAGCATGCCGCCGGAAAACTCCACCGAGCGGATGCACGACTGGCGCTGGCCGCCGCTCTGCTCGGCCACCACCGTGAACCCCATGCTGTCGCCCGAGCGCGCGCCCAGCGACCATTCGGTGCCGGCCGTGGTGAACGTGAAATTGATGTTCGAATCGGCCGCGACATTTTTGAATATCAACACGACCGGCAAGAGATCTCCCTGCATGCGCTGGCCGTGTGCGGTATCAAGCTGGAGTGTTGGAGTATTCATCAGGCAAGATCGATCGCAAATGAACTCAGGCCGATGACCGTGCTGCGGTCGCCGCGCGATTGCAGGCAGACGCTGGCGCCGGGCGGCAGGTCGACCCGGCCCTGCAGCTGCGGCTGGGTGGTCTGCACGTACAGCTCGATGCTGACCTCGTCGCAATCCTGGTAGGTTTCAAGGATGATTTCGCGCGCGTTGATGAGCAAGCTGCTCAGATACATGGCTGGCGCGCTGCTGGACATGCACAGTCCGACCATGCGGCTGTCCGCGCCGCCTTCGCTCCAGATCGCCTTCTGGTCGGGGCGGATGGTCAGGAAGGCCTTGCTGTTGGCACGCAACTGGAAAAAACGGATGCTCAGCTGGCGAAACGTCGTCACTTCGTGATAGCACTGCTCGTTGAGCGCGTGCAGCGGATTGCTCAGCAAGTGCGATTGCAAGTGCTGCAGCTCATGCGGGTTCAAGGCCAGGGCATCGATCTGGATGCGCGCCATGACCAGCTTTGCCTCGGCCTGCGCCAGGGCCAGGCCGGCCGGCTTGCTGACGGACACGGATCGCTTGCGCGGCGCGGTGGCCGGCGCATGCTCCGCAGGCGTCGTCGCCGCCAGGTCGGTACCGCCCGTAGTCCGCTTGCTCATCGCGCGTTTATTCCGGGAAGGTGATGGTGTTCTTGCCCACTTTCAAGGGCACCTGGCTACTGCCGCCGAGAAATTTGTAATAGCCCAGCACGGTCACATCAACATAGGTGAAGTTGACGATCATGCTCGCGCCGGCCGGGACCACGCCGACCACCACTTCCAGCGCTTGCTGGTCGCCCGATGGATTGGCGCCTGCCTGCAGGTTGATGCCATTTTCCTTCACGTTCAGATAGACCAGCGGAGGCGTGGCAAGCGCGCCGCCCCAGGGCTGAATTTGCGCCGGTGTTCCGGTTAGCGAAATCTTGTTGGCATCGGTGATCGACAGGACGGCGTTCAGCGGGACCGTATTGTCGGACCTGACTTCAAAGATGAATGCGATCGAATATTCTTGCACGGTAATTCCTCGAAGAGCCAAAAAAAGATGAATGCCCTGCCGCGGGCGGGCATTCACACGGGTGCCGATGCGCCAGCTTCAGCAAGGCTTAATTCGGCCACTCCAGGATGACAAAGTTCTGGCTCAGCGTGATCGGCTTCTTGCCATCGAAATTGAAGCTCAGCACGGGACCGCTATCGCTGGTCGACTTGATCTTCAGCAGCGACAAGCTGCCATTGGCCGTCAGGCAAGGCGAAATGTTGAAGGTTACCGAATCCGAACCGCCAGCGCTGATCTGCAGGTCGATCAGGACGCCATTGACGCTCAAGCTGCTCAACGGCAGGGCCACGCCGCCCGTCGCGGTGATGGTGATACCCGAATTGCTGTCTTCCGATGGATCGCCGGTGCTCCAGCACAAGGTGTCCGATTTCGTTTCGATGTCCAGTGTGACCGAGATGCGCTGGCCCGGCTGGGCGTTTTGCACACTGATTTCCGCCGTGGCGTACTTGTAGTCAGATGTCATGATGCATTCCTCTAAGAGTGAAAATTCGTTGAACTACACGCGTCCGTTTTTTCAAGTCGACTGACAATGCATTGGTCAGCAACGACATTAAGCCACGCTGGCGCGGCGCAAGTCACCTGACAAATGTGCCAGTTTGCGCTGGCATGGCTTTGGTGTAACCGCGACACGCCGCGCGAGGCGGGGCGGCGATGAGCCAGATAGTCACGTATTCTCACCGGCGAACGGGCGAAAAAGAGGGGTTTCCCGGCATTTCTTGCATCATCAGAAACTTTACCCGCCCCCTGCTTGTGACAATGTAACGATTGCTAGAAAACTATTATTTTTACTAGGTGTTGCTAATGCTCAAATCCTGCAACATACAAATCTGCCCTTCGTTTACCCTTCGTATTGTGATGCTGCGCCCGCCCCTGCCACCGCGCCTGATGACAGGCAACGATTGCGACGACAGCGTGATCGCCGGGACGCGTCTTGCATGTTGGCGTTACGAACCACCATCATCAACCCGAGGAGTGTTCCATGCTGCTGCTGGATGACCTGTTTAGCCTGGTGCGATGCCAAACCGAAGCGGACTGGACCCGTCTCCTGTTCAGCATCGGCGCGCAGTGCGGCTACGAGCATGTGTACTACGGCGTCGCGCCGGACAAGACGGTGGCTTTTCACTGGCCGGCACCGGAGGCGTCCTTTGTTGCAAGCAACTATTCACCGTCCTGGCGCGCGCTGTATGTCTCGGAACGCCTGCATGAAAGCGATCCCAGCATTCCCCATTGCCTGGCCAACACCATGCCGCTGCTATGGCGGCCGGAAAGTTTCACCAGTCCCGCACAGCGCGCCTTCTATGAGCAGGCGCGCCAGCACGGCATGCGCTCCGGCTTTTGCTTCCCGGTGCACGGGGCAAGCGGCGAAACGGGCATATTGAGTTTTCTCCGCAATGCGCCGCCCATGGAAGCGGAACGCGACAGCTTCGCCACGATTGCGCAGCTGGCCCTGATCCGTGACTACGTGATCGAATCATCCGCCCGCTTCATCGAGCACGACGCGCCGCCCGTGCCTGGCGCCAATCCGCTGACCACGCGGGAAATGGAATGCCTGCAGTGGATCATGGCGGGCAAGTCCTCGTGGGAAATTTCGCGCATCCTGCTGCGCTCCGAAGGCACCATCAATTTCCATGTATCTAATGCGAAGAAGAAATTCAATGTACAGACGCGCCAGCAAGCCGTCCTCAAGGCCATCAAGGCCGGCTTCCTGATCCCCTCCTGATCCAGCCCAGTTGGCGATGCAATCCGACCGCCTGGCGGCATGGGCAGCCCGCAGTATGGGTATGGCAGTCAAGCCGCATAAAAAAAGGCCCTGTAAAAACAGGGCCCCGGCTTACTTAGTCGCCATGCTGAGCATGACGATGAAATGCTCCCCTAGGGAAACTTATTCCCACTCGATGGTGGCCGGCGGCTTGCCCGAGATATCGTAGACGACGCGGTTGATGCCGCGCACTTCATTGATGATGCGGTTCGAGACCTTGCCCAACAAGCTGTGCGGCAGGTGCGCCCAGTGGGCCGTCATGAAGTCTTGTGTCTGCACGGCGCGTAATGCCACCACGTATTCGTAGGTGCGGCCATCGCCCATCACGCCTACCGATTTGACGGGCAGGAAGACGGCGAAGGCCTGGCTCGTCGCTTCATACCAGTTCGCTGGCAGCGCGTCCGGATCGACGGCCTGGCCGGCGACGAATTCGTACGGCGTGTTGCGCAATTCTTCGATGAAGATGGCGTCGGCGCGGCGCAGCAAGTCAGCATAGTCTTTCTTGACTTCGCCGAGGATGCGCACGCCCAGGCCCGGGCCCGGGAATGGGTGGCGGTAGACCATGTCATGCGGCAAGCCCAGGGCCACGCCCAGCTTGCGCACTTCGTCCTTGAACAGTTCGCGCAAGGGTTCCAGCAGCTTGAGCTTCATGGTGTCCGGCAAACCGCCCACGTTGTGGTGGCTCTTGATGGTCTGGCCTTTTTTACCTTTGCCGGCCGATTCGATGACGTCCGGGTAGATCGTGCCTTGCGCCAGCCATTTGGCGTTGACCAGCTTGCCCGACTCGACCTGGAAGACTTCGACGAATTCGCGGCCGATGATCTTGCGCTTTTGCTCGGGGTCGGTGACGCCGGCCAGGTGGCCCATGAACTGCTCTTCCGCATCGACGCGGATGACTTTCACGCCGAGGTTCTTGGCGAACATGTCCATCACCATCTTGCCTTCGTCCAGGCGCAGCAGGCCGTGGTCGACGAAGACGCAGGTCAGCTGGTCGCCGATGGCGCGGTGGATCAGGGCAGCCGCCACGGACGAATCGACGCCGCCGGACAGGCCCAGGATGACGTCGTCGCTACCGACTTGCGCGCGGATTTTTTCCACCGCTTCGCTGATGTAGTCGGGCATGTTCCAGTCCGACTTGCAGCCGCAGATTTCATGCACGAAACGGCCGATCATGGCCTTGCCCTGCACCGTGTGCGTCACTTCCGGGTGGAATTGCACGCCGTAGAACTGGCGCTCTTCGTCCGCCATGGCGGCGATCGGGCAGCTCGGGGTGTTGCCCATCAGCTTGAAGCCCGGCGGCATTTCCAGCACCTTGTCGCCATGGCTCATCCACACTTTCAGCATGCCATGGCCTTCGTCGGTGACGAAGTCGGCAATACCGTTGAGCAACTTGGTGTGGCTGCGGGCGCGCACTTCGGCGTAGCCGAATTCGCGCACCAGGCCGTTTTCCACCTTGCCGCCCAGCTGGGCCGCCATGGTTTGCATGCCGTAGCAGATGCCCAGCACGGGCACGCCCAGCTCGAACACGGCTTGCGGCGCGCGCGGCGAATCGCCGTCCAGGGTGGAATTGTGGCTGCCCGACAGGATCACGCCGGCGGCGCCATAGTTGCGCACGAATTCGTCGCTGACGTCATACGGGAAGACTTCGGAAAACACGCCGGAATCGCGCACGCGGCGGGCGATCAACTGGGTGACTTGGGAACCGAAATCGAGAATGAGGATTTTAGAGTGCATGGTCGGAGCTTTATTCAGGGTCAATTGCAAAACCGGCGCACTGGGCGCCGGTCTGGACTTTCGTTACCGCTTACTCGGAGCGATAATTTGGCGCTTCTTTCGTGATCTGCACATCATGGACATGCGACTCGCGCATGCCGGCCGAGGTGATTTCCACGAATTCCGCTTTTTCGCGCAGTTCGTCGATGGTGGCGCAACCGCAGTAACCCATCGATTGACGCACGCCGCCCACCAGCTGGAAGATGATCGCCAGCACGCTGCCCTTGTAGGCAACGCGGCCTTCGATACCTTCAGGCACGAACTTGTCGGCCTTCATGGTGGCGTCCTGGAAATAACGGTCAGCCGAACCATCGGACATCGCGCCCAGCGACCCCATGCCGCGGTAAGACTTGTAGCTGCGGCCCTGATACAGGATCACTTCGCCTGGTGCTTCTTCCGTACCGGCAAACATGGAACCCATCATGACGGTCGAGGCGCCAGCGGCCAGCGCTTTCGAAATGTCGCCCGAGAAGCGGATACCGCCGTCGGCGATACATGGCACGCCCGTGCCTTCCAGCGCTTCGGCAACATTCGAGATGGCCGTGATTTGCGGCACGCCCACACCGGCGACGATACGCGTGGTGCAGATCGAGCCAGGACCGATGCCGACCTTGACCGCATCGGCGCCGTATTCCACCAGCGCCTTGGCGGCAGCGGCGGTAGCGATATTGCCGCCAATCACTTCCACTTGCGGATACTTGGTCTTGATCCAGCGTACGCGGTCCAGGATGCCCTGCGAGTGGCCGTGGGCCGTATCGACCACCAGCACGTCGACGCCGGCAGCGACCAGCAGGTCGATGCGCTCTTCATCCTTGGCGCCCACGCCGACGGCAGCGCCGACCAGCAGTTTGCCCTGGCTGTCTTTCGACGCGAACGGGTGGGAAGTCGACTTCTGGATATCCTTGACGGTGATCAGGCCGCGCAGCTCGAAGGCGTCGTTGACGACCAGCACGCGCTCAAGGCGGTGCTTGTTCATCAGGCGCTTGGCTTCAGCCGTATCGGCATCTTCATTGACGACCACGAGTTTTTCGCGCGGGGTCATCTTGGCGGAGGCTTCCGCGTCGAGTTCCTTTTCAAAGCGCAAATCGCGGTTGGTGATGATGCCGACGACTTCCTTGCCTTTGACAACCGGGAAACCACTGATGCCGTACTGTTCCGTCAGAGCGATCACATCGCGGATTTTCATTTCCGGCGGAATCGTGATCGGATCACGCAGCACACCTGCTTCGAAACGCTTTACGCGGGCCACTTCACGTGCCTGGTCCTTCGGATTCAAATTCTTGTGGATGATGCCGATGCCGCCTTCCTGGGCCATCGCGATCGCCAGGCGGGCTTCCGTCACCGTATCCATGGCTGCGGACAGCAAGGGAATATTCAGGGTGATATTGCGGGTCAGGCGAGTTTTGAGGGACGTATCGGCGGGCAGAACGTTGGAGTAGGCTGGGACGAGCAGCACGTCATCGAATGTGAGTGCTTTTTGAAGTAGACGCATAGCATTTCCTATTGGCGCAAAAGCAGATTATACAGAAAAAAGCGCCCTCCGTCCTTGCAGCATAGAAAAGATATTTGGAAATAGCAAAAAATGTCGTTCGGCCGGCAGCGGCCAGGCTGCCGCCGCCCTGCCCGATCAGCCCTTGGCAGGCTTGCTGCCCGCACGGCGCCGACGCGCCTCTTTCGGGTCCGCCTGCAGGGGGCGGTACACCTCCACCCGGTCATGCTCGCGCAAGCTGGTATCCAGGGGCTTCTTCTTGCCATAGATGCCGACCATGTTCACGGTCAGGTCGATGCCGGGAACTTCCTGCAGCAAGCCGCTCCGCATCACCGCCTGCTCGATGGTTGTGCCTGCAGGCACGCTCAAGGAGCGCAGGAAGTTACTATCGGGCAAGGCGTAGCATACTTGCACCTCGATGTTGGCCTCAGCCATACACCGTCTCCGCGCGCTTGCAGAAGGAATCGACCATGCTGTTGGCGATCATGCCGAAGACGGGGCCGATGATCTGTTCCAGTACGCGGCTGGAAAACTCGTAATGCAGGTCCAGTTCGATCTTGCACGCATCTTCGCGCAGGGCCTTGAAGGTCCACACGCCGTCGAGAGTCTTGAAAGGACCATCCACCAGCTTCATCTTGATGGAAGTCGGCGGCACGTTCTCGTTGGACGTCGTGAAGCTTTGGCGCACGCCGTGGTAATGTATGCCCACGCTGGCGACGACCGTGTTCTCGCTGCGCTCGCGAATCTCGACCGCACCGCACCACGGCAGGAATTTGGGATAATCCTCCACCGCCGCCACCAGCGCGAACATCTGTTCGGCGCTATAGCCGAGAAAAACTGATTTATGTACTACTGCCATTGAAGAACCATTTGCTATGATGTTGGATACATTTGATTTTATCGCGCTTGCGCGAGACAGTAGTTTAACCGACCCGCGCACATTTACCATCTCATGACCATAGCAGACAACAGAAAAGCCTTCCACGACTACTTTATCGAGGATCGCTACGAAGCCGGCATCGTGCTGGAAGGCTGGGAAGTCAAAGCCATCCGCGACGCCCGCGTACAAATCAAGGAAGCCTACGTCGTCGTCCGCGGCGATGAACTCTTCCTGTTCGGCGCGCATATCAGCGCCCTGCCGACCGCCTCTACCCACATCCATCCGGAAGCCGTGCGCACGCGCAAGCTGCTGCTGCACCGCACCGAAATGGATAAACTGATCGGCAAGGTGGAACGCTCCGGCTATACCCTGGTGCCGCTCAACCTGCACTACAAGGGCGGCCGCGTGAAATGCGAAATCGGCTTGGCCAAGGGCAAGAAACAGCACGACAAGCGGGCAGCGGAACGCGACCGCGACGGCGCGCGCGAAGTCCAGGCGGCGATGAAGTCACACCGCCGCTGATCCGGCACCCTGCGCAGCATGCTGCGCCGATACCACCAGGCCCGGCTATATGCCGGGTTTTATTTTGCCGATGCCTGCGGCAAATGGAAAAATACGGCGCAACGCGATGAAAACAGCAAGAGATAAGACGGGAAATAGACTGGTATAGGTGAAGACACCAAGGAGATAAGCGATATAACTCGGCTTTGCCTGCCTGGCCAAAGACGATAAAACAGGAAAGTTCCGGATGCTTGCATGCTGCCTTGTACTACACCTGTACTACTCCACAGGACAAGCATCCGAATGAACGGTTTTTTAAACCTTCAGGATCAAACCTTCAGCAGATCACGCGACTTGCCCGAATCGGTCCACTCTTTGACCCATTTCGGTTGACGGCCACGGCCAGTCCATTGCTGCGTCGCATCATCCGGATTGCGATAGCGTACCGCCACCGTGCCGGTTTTAGCGCGGATACCGGTGCCAACCAGATCTTTTACGGAAACGCCAACGCTCTGAGCGATTGCCAGGATTTGCTCGCGCGCTTTGGACAGATCGTCCTGTTCGCGTTTCTTCATTTGCTTCTTGATGTCGTCCTGCAAGGTGCGCAGTTCGGACAGGGATAAGCTGGACAGATCCATGATATTTCCTTGTGTGAGTTGAAAAATATAACTGAACAGTTAAATTCTATCCAATTGTAACGCGACTGAGGTGATTTTTCTTGAGATTTGATTGTTTTTTACAATTCTTTTACCAAAAACCCTACTTCCCTGGCTTTCGAGCACTGCAATTCTTCAATCATGGGGAACCGACATCGCGCATGAACTGCCTGTGCAAGCGTCGCTGCTTTGTGCGGCTGCGATTCAATACAGCGCCATCGGCAGTATTTATTTTGCAGCACTTTCTGTTTCATTGCAATTTATAGTAATTATAAATTGCAATTCAAAATATACATGGGAGCAATACTATCGCCAATTACACGCCGCCTTCCCGAACACCACCCGGGTATTGGCCGCGGATATCGACGCAATCATCGCCACGCATGAGCAGCAGATTCTACTGCAATCAAAAAGATAAGCGTCGCACGACAGCATGTAATCCGGGAAGTGCGCGTAGCATAGCATAAAGAAAATATTTTCAACGCTGCGGATTCAAGCGCAGATACTCGAGCCCGGCTGCCGGCATATATTCCAGTGACACAAATGAAAACTGCCCGCGATACGGCGGGCAGTTTTGACGAAAAACTTGCTATGCGTTTGCTATTCACCAGGCAATCAGGGAATAGCCACGCTGCCTTTCGGCTTCTGCGTTTTCACCACCTGCATCGCCGTGGCAATCAAACTGCTCATATCGCCCAGATTGGCCGGCACGATAATCGAGTTATTTGTTTTCGCCAATTGCGCGAACGCGCCCACATACTGCTCGGCCACTTTCAGGTTGACGGCATCTTCCCCGCCCGGCTCGCGAATGGCGGCGCCCACCTGGCGCAGCGCCTCCGCACTGGCTTGCGCCAGCGCGACGATGGCCGTGGCCTGGCCTTCGGCACGGTTGATCGAAGCCTGCTTTTCGCCTTCGGAGCGGGCAATGGCCGCTTCGCGCTCGCCGCTGGCGATATTGATCTGCTCCTGCTTGCGCCCTTCCGAGGCAGCAATCAGGGCACGCTTCTCGCGTTCGGCCGTAATCTGCGCCTGCATCGCATGCAGGATTTCCTTCGGCGGCGTCAAATCCTTGATTTCATAACGCAATACCTTGACGCCCCAATTCGCCGCAGATTCATCGATGGCATTCACGATGGCCGTATTGATATGGTCGCGTTCTTCAAATGTCTTGTCGAGTTCCATTTTGCCGATCACCGAACGCAAGGTCGTTTGCGCCAGTTGCGTAATGGCGGCAATATAATTCGACGAGCCATATGAAGCGCGCATGGCATCGGTAATCTGGAAATACAAAATACCGTCGACCTGCAATTGCGTATTGTCACGCGTAATACACACCTGCGGCGGCACGTCGAGCGGGATTTCCTTGAGCACGTGCTTATAGGCGATGCGGTCGACAAAAGGTACGACAATATTCAGGCCGGGACCCAATACCGCATGGAACTTGCCCAGGCGCTCCACCACCCAGGCATGCTGCTGCGGCACCACATTGACCGTCTTGAAGACAAATACCAATGCCAGCAATAACAAGATCAGCGACATGCTTCCGATGCTTACTTCCATAATCTACTCTCCAGGTTATCCAACGATCAAACGGCTGCCACGCACGGCACGTATGGTGTAATGGCCGGCTTGCGCATCGCTGCCGGGAATCAGTTCCACATCCCACAGGGCGCCGCGGTACATGACGCGCGCCGCGCCATCGACCCAATGCGCGACCGCCACGCTTTGGCCGATATCGAGATTGACATTCGGATCCTGCGCCGCGTCGCGCCGCGCCGCCTTGCCAAAACGGCTGCGCCGCAATAACAGGGTGGCCGCCACGCCGACAATGGCGGCCGTCAGGGCTTGCCAGCCGCCATTGCCACCCGCCAGCGCCACCAGTCCTCCGGCACTGATGCCGATGGCGATCATCAGCAAATAAAACGTGCCCGTAAACAGCTCCAGGATCAATACCGCGCCAGCCGCCACAAACCAGCCTACCCATTCAGCCATGATGCCTCCATCTTTGCCAATCCGAAAATAAAAAACCCCGCAGCCTATATAAGCGACGGGGTTTAATGCGTATTACTGCCTGATATTATTCTTGCCAAACACCTATATACAGGCAGTCTAACGCAATTCCTGATGGCGTCAATAGCCAGGGGCGAATTAGCGCCGCAAGCCCGGCCTTTATTCCTCGAGCAGGCTGCGCAGCATCCACGCCGTCTTCTCATGCAAGTCCAGGCGTTGCGTGATCAGGTCGGCCGTCGGCTGGTCATTGGCTTTTTCCAGCAATGGGAACAGGCGGCGCGCCGTGCGCGCGGTCGCTTCCTGTGCTGCCACCAGGTGGCTGACCATGTCCAGCGCCGGCGGCACGCCGTCGATTTCCTTGATCGAGGCCAGCTTGACGAATTCCTTGTAGGTGCCCGGCGCCGGATAGCCGAGGGCGCGGATGCGCTCGGCGATCAGGTCCAGCGCGCCCCACTGCTCCGTGTATTGCGTCATGAACATCAGGTGCAGGGTGTTGAACATCGGCCCCTTGACGTTCCAGTGAAAATTGTGGGTCATCAGGTACAAGGTGTAGCTGTCGGCCAGCAGGCCGGACAGGCCTTCCGCGATCTTCGCGCGGTCCGCTTCGGAAATGCCGATGTCGATCTTTGCAGCTTTGCTCGGTTTCTTGCTTGCCATGAGAACTCCCGTTTCAATGTATTGGTGGAATCATTTTAGCTGATCTGGCGCAAGCCCATCGAATACTGGCGTGCGCCGCATGGTTATCGCCTGCCCGTGCGTGACGGGCATAAAAAAACCCGCTGCCAGGTGAGCGGCAGCGGGTTTTCAGAGGGCCATAAAGACGCTTACGCTTTCAGCGCAGCCAGCTTTTGCCAGGTGTCGATCACCGAGTCCGGATTCAGCGACATCGATTCGATGCCCTGCTCCATCAGCCAGACGGCGAAGTCCGGATGGTCGGAAGGACCCTGGCCGCAAATGCCGATGTACTTGCCGCGCGCCAGGCAAGCCTTGATGGCCAGGGCCAGCAGGGCTTTCACGGCAGGATCGCGCTCGTCGAAGTCGGCCGCCAGCAATTCCATGCCGGAATCGCGGTCCAGGCCCAGGGTCAGCTGGGTCAGGTCGTTCGAACCGATCGAGAAACCATCGAAATGGTCGAGGAACTGGTCGGCCAGGATGGCGTTCGACGGCACTTCGCACATCATGATGACGCGCAAGTCGTTTTCGCCGCGCTTCAAGCCATTCTTTGCCAGCAAGTCGATGACTTTCTCGGCCTGGCCCAGGGTGCGCACGAATGGCACCATGATTTCCACGTTCGTCAGGCCCATGTCGTTGCGCACGCGCTTCATCGCTTCGCATTCCATGTTGAACGCTTCGGAGAAGTCGGCCGACAGGTAGCGCGCCGCGCCGCGGAAGCCCAGCATCGGGTTTTCCTCGTCCGGCTCGTAGCGCGAACCGCCGATCAGCTTCTTGTACTCGTTCGACTTGAAGTCGGACAGGCGCACGATGACTTTTTTCGGCCAGAACGCGGCGGCGATGGTGGCGATACCTTCGGCCAGCTTGTCGATATAGAACGCTTTTGGCGAAGCGTGGCCGCGCGCCACCGATTCCACGGCCTTTTTCAGGTCGGCATCGATGTTCGGGTATTCGAGGATCGCGCGCGGATGCACACCAATATTGTTATTGATGATGAATTCCAGGCGCGCCAGGCCCACACCGGCATTCGGCACGGACTGGAAGTCGAACGCCAGCTGCGGATTGCCCACGTTGAGCATGATCTTGGTGTCGAGCTTAGGCAATTCGCCGCGCGACACTTCCGACACTTCCGTTTCCAGCAAGCCATCGTAGATCTTGCCTTCGTCGCCTTCGGAGCACACCACGGTGACAAACGTGCCGTCCTTCAGCACGTCGGTCGCGTCGCCGCAGCCGACGACGGCAGGCACGCCCAGTTCACGCGCGATAATTGCCGCGTGGCAAGTACGGCCGCCACGGTTGGTGACGATGGCCGAGGCGCGCTTCATGACCGGTTCCCAGTTCGGGTCCGTCATGTCGGCAACGAGCACGTCGCCTGGCTGCACGCGTTCCATGTCGGCCGGGTCGTGGATCACACGCACGGGGCCGGCGCCGATCTTCTGGCCGATGGCGCGGCCGGAGGTCAGCACGGTGCCCGTGCTTTTCAGCTTGAAGCGCTCTTGCACGTCGGTCGCCTTTTGCTGCGACTTGACGGTCTCGGGACGCGCTTGCAGGATGTACAGCTTGCCGTCGCGGCCATCCTTGCCCCACTCGATGTCCATCGGACGGCCGTAGTGGTTCTCGATGATGACGGCGTATTTGGCCAGTTCCACCACTTCGCTGTCGTTCAGCGAGTAGCGGTTGCGCATTTCGACGGGCACGTCGACGGTTTTCACGGAACGGCCAGCTTTCGCTTCGTTGGTGAATTCCATCTTCAGCAGCTTCGAACCGATATTGCGGCGGATCACGGGCGACTTGCCCTTTTCCAGCATCGGCTTGTGCACATAGAATTCGTCGGGATTGACGGCGCCCTGCACCACGGTTTCGCCCAGGCCATAGCTGGAGGTGACGAAGACCACGTCCTTGAAGCCCGATTCCGTATCGATGGTGAACATCACGCCGGCCGCGCCCAGGTCGGAGCGCACCATGCGCTGCACGCCGGCCGACAAGGCCACTTCAGCGTGCGTGAAACCCTTGTGCACGCGGTACGAGATGGCGCGGTCGTTGTACAGCGACGCGAACACCTGTTTCATGGCGTCGAGCACGTTGTCGATGCCGACCACGTTCAGGAAGGTCTCTTGCTGACCAGCAAAAGACGCGTCCGGCAAGTCTTCCGCCGTGGCCGACGAGCGCACGGCAAACGACATTTCGGTATCGGAATCGGCCACCAGCTTGGCATAGAACTGGTCGATTTCGGCGGCCAGGCGTGGCTGGAATGGCGTTTCCACGATCCATTGACGGATCTCGGCACCGGCTTGCGCCAGCGAGCGCACGTCATCGATGTTCAGCCCTTCGAGGCGCTGGGCGATGCGTTCGGCCAGCGGCAAGCCGCCGTTGGCGCTATACGACAGGAAATCGCGGAATGCCTGCGCCGTGGTGGCAAAGCCACCGGGCACGCGCACGCCGGCTTCCGCCAGTTGGCTGATCATTTCGCCCAGGGAGGCGTTCTTTCCGCCGACGGATTCGACATCCGTCATGCGCAAATGCTCGAACGAGGCAACATACACCGCGTCCTTGTCTTCCTGCTGTTGCGATACTGCGTTGGTCATAATGACACCCTTACTGATGATAGAAATCTTTACGCGCGGCGCACAGACAGTCTTCTTGTTATTCTTGGCGTCGTGCAGCACAATCATACCGTTGCAGCCATTTTACCTTGTGCGGCGCAAATTGACGACGCACAATCTTGATCCGAAAACCCATGACACAAGAACCACGCCCTCCTCTGCCCTCCGCGGCCCGCACCGTCTTCTTCGTTTCCGACGGCACCGGCATCACCGCCGAGACGTTCGGCCATTCGGTGCTGACGCAGTTCGATCTGCGCTTCCGCCAGATCCGCCTGCCCTTCATCGATACCATGGACAAGGCCTACGAGGCGGCGCGCAAGATCAACGAAGCCTTCGCCACCGATGGCCAGCGCCCGATCATTTTCTCCACCCTGGTGAAGAACGACCTGTCGGCCGTGATCCGCAAGTCCAGCGGCATGCACATGGACCTGATCCAGACCTTCGTCGCCCCGCTGGAGCAGGAGCTGGGCGTGATGTCGACCCATACCATCGGGCGCTCGCACAATATCGTCGACAGCGAGGAGTACAAGAACCGCATCGAGGCGATCAACTATTCGCTGGCGCACGACGATGGCCAGTCGCACAAGAACCTGTCCTCGGCCGATGTCATTCTGGTGGGTGTTTCGCGCTCTGGCAAGACCCCGACCAGCCTGTATCTGGCCATGCAATACGGCATCAAGGCGGCCAACTATCCGCTGATTCCCGACGATTTCGAGCGCGACAAGCTGCCTTCCGCCCTGCTGGAATTTAAGAATAAAATTTTTGGATTGAGCATTACGCCCGAACGTTTGTCGGAAATACGCAACGAAAGACGCGCTGGAAGCAAGTATGCGGCCATCGAAAACTGCCGCTACGAGGTCAACGAGGCAGAAAAAATGATGAAACGCGAGGGCATCCGCTGGCTCTCCTCGACCACCAAGTCGATCGAAGAGATCTCCACGACGATCCTGCAAGAGATCAAGCCGAACCGCCGCGAGTACTAGAACACCCGACCAAACCTGCTGCGCGTCCGCTCGCGACGGTTTTGTCAGGTGTTCGCCTCGCCGGACAGCACCGTCAGCGCGGCGACCAGTTGATCGAGTTCGCTGGTCTGCGTCGTGATGGCCACCGTGGCGCGCACGACGTCGGTATCGCCGATATTGCGTTCGACGGTAAACACGCCGAAGCGGTGCAATAAAGCCTGTTGCAGTTCGCGCGCACTCATGCCATCGACGGCAAAGGCCACCAGCGCCGTGCCGCGCCTGGCGTCGAGCGGCGACAGAATGCGCACGCCGGGCAGTTGCGCGGCGCGGCTGACCCAGTAATGGCGCAGCCAGGCCAGGCGTTCATTCTTCGCCGGCGTGCCGCCCAGACGCGCATGGAAGTCCAACGCGGCAGGCGCGGCCAGGATGGCGCCGATCGGCGGCATGCCCATGTGCAGGCGGCCGCGGATATCGTCGGGCGGATAATCATCGTCGCCAAAGTGCGGCTCGATCTTGTGCAGCTGCGATGCGCGGATATACACGACACCGAGTCCCGCCGGCGCCCCCAGCCATTTGTGCAGATTGAAGCCGGCGAAATCGACGCCCATGGCTTGCACGTCCACGTCAACCTGCCCCAGCGCATGAGCGCTGTCGAGCAGCACGTCGATGCCGTATTCGCGCGCCAGCGCCATGATTTCCCGCACCGGCAGTTGCTGGCCATTGGCCGGCGTTACCTGCGACAGCAGCAGCAACTTGGGCTTGACGGCCTGGCGCATGGCTTGCGCGTAACTGGCGATGATCTCGTCATCGCTGATGGGCAAGCTCAGTTTGATTTGCGTGCTGGTGACGCCACGGCGCTGTGCCAGCCAGCGCATCGCCGTGCGCATGGCCGGATAATCGAGATTGCTCCACAGCACCGTATCACCGGGCGCCAGGCCGTGGTATTGCGTGATCAGCACCTGCATCGACTCGGTGCCGCTGCGGGTCAGCAGGATCTCGCACGGTTCGACATGGATCAGCGCGGCGACGCGCTGGCGCAGGATATCCACATGCGTGCGCGTGAACTCGCCGCGCACGAAAGGACTCAGTTGCTCGTTGGTGTAGCGCACGGCCTGCTCGAAGGCGGCTTGCACGGGTGCGGCCATGGCGCCGAAATAGCCGTGCTCGAGATTGACGATGGCGTCCGGCGGCGCGGGATAAAACGCGGCAACCTGGCGCCACCACGCCTCGTCGCGTGCGGCACCGTCGGCGGGCAAAGGCGGAACTGGATGATCAGGCATGGCGGCTCTGCTTGGAAAGCGTCAGGCCTGGCCCTGGCGCAGCTGCTCGAAGAAGCACACGGCGGCGCAGGCGGCCACGTTCAGCGATTCGATCTGGCCCAGGTGGGGAATGACCACCTGGTGCGTCGCCATCGACAGCAGGTCGTCCGCCACGCCCTGCCCTTCATGGCCAAACAGCCAGGCGACGGGCTGGCGCAGGTCGACGTCATACAGGCGCTGGGTGGCATAGCCGCTGGTGGCGAGGGTGGCCACCTTGGCGCCGGAAACGAGCGCTGCCAGGTCGACGTTTTCAAAGATGTCGAGCACGAAGTGCGCGCCCATCGCCGCGCGCAGCACCTTCGGCGACCAGCAGAAGGCCGTGCCGGCGCTGCAGTACACCTGCGTGATGCCGGCGGCGGCCGCGCTGCGCAGGATGGAGCCCACATTGCCCGGGTCTTGCAGGTTATCGAGCAGCACGGCCGACACGCTCAGCGGCTGCGTGACGGCCCGTTCCGGCGTCTCGATGAGGAACATCACGCCCACGCCGTGTTCCACCTGGCTCACCGCGTGGTACAGCGAATCGGGCAAGCCCAGCACGTGCGCGCGCTGGCTTTCCAGCTGGCCGACGATGTCCGCCACTTCCGGGTTCTGCAAGGCGCTTTCGCTGACGATGCATTGCTCCGGCATGCCGCGCAGCTGCAGGTAGGATTGGCACAGGTGCACGCCGTCGAGCAGGGTGCGGCCCGACTTGCGACGCGCCTGCGAACTGCCCGCCAGCTTCAGCAAATCCTTGTATTGCGCGTTGTCGCGCGAGGTAATCGTCTTCATGCCACCACCTCCTGTGCGCCGAACAGGGCGATCACGTTGCGCACGGGCGCGAACGAGCGGCGGTGCGCGGGCGAGGCGCCGTGCAGGTGCAGGCGCTCGAGGTGCAGCTTGGTACCGTAGCCCTTGTGCTGATCGAAGCAGTATTCGGGATAGGCCGCATGCAGGTGTACCAGGGCTGCGTCGCGCGCCGTCTTGGCCAGGATCGAGGCGGCCGAAATCGAATCGACCTTGTCGTCGCCACCAATGATGGCCATGCCACGTATCGGCATCACGGGGCAGCGGTTGCCGTCGATCAGGGCCAGGGTCGGCACGGTAGCCAACGCCTCGACGGCGCGGCGCATGGCCAGCATCGACGCCTGCAAAATGTTCAGGCGGTCGATCTCTTCTTCCGACGCTTCGGCGATGGCCCAGGCCAGAGCCTTGGCCTTGATCTGCGGCGCCAGCAGGTCGCGCTTGGTTTCGCTGAGTTTTTTCGAGTCGCGCAGGCCGTCGATAGGCTGGTTCGGGTCGAGGATCACGGCGGCGGCAAACACGGGGCCGGCCAGCGGACCGCGTCCTGCCTCGTCGACGCCGCAGATGATTTCATCGAGCGAGAATGGCAAGTCGTCAAACAGGCCGGGATAGATATTTTTCACGTTGAATCTTTGGTTGGTACTGCGGTTGAAGCGGTGATCGGGAGTTACTTGCGGTTGGCCGCGATGACTTGCATGACGGCGTTGGCGCTCTCGCGCGCGCTGTCGCGCAGCAGGCTGTGGTGCATGTCCGTGAAGCGCTGCACCAGGCGCAAACGGCCCGGCACGTCGCTCAGCTGCCGCCACATGGCCTCGGCCAGCGATTCGGGGCTGGCCGCGTTCTGCAGCAGTTCGGGCACCAGGTAGTCGCGCGCCAGGATGTTCGGCAGGCCGATCCATGGCTGATAGCCCATGTGGCGCATGATTTCCCACGAGGCGCGCATCATCTTGTAGGCGATGACCATGGGCTTCTTGTACAGCGCCACTTCCAGCGACGCCGTGCCGGACGCCACCAGCACCGCATCGGCGGCGCAGATGGCCGTGTGCGAGCCGCCATCGGTCAGCAATATCTCCACGTCCTGCAAGCTGGCTTCCGCAATCAATTGCAAAAAGTACTGGCGCTGCTTCTCGCCGGCCATGGGCGCGACGAAACGCAGCGAGCGGTCGCGCGCCAGCAGCAGCTTGCAGGCGCCGACAAAGGCCGCCGTATTGTATTTGAGTTCGCCCATGCGGCTGCCCGGCATCAGGGTCACGACATTCGCGTCTTCCGGCAAGCCCAGGGTGCGGCGCGCGGCCGCTTCGTCGGGCTGCAACGGAATCATTTCAGCCAGCGGATGGCCGACATAGGTGACGGGCACGCCAGCCTTGCGGTAGATCTCTTCCTCGAACGGGAAGATCACCAGCATGTGCGAGACGGCCTTGATGATTTTCTTGATGCGCCCGCCGCGCCAGGCCCAGATCTGCGGCCCGATGTAGTGCACGGTGGGGATGCCGCCTTCCTTGAGCTGCTGTTCCAGTCCCAGGTTAAAGCCCGGATAGTCGGCGCCGATGAAGACGGCGGGACGCTCGGCCAGCAGCTGGTCGCGCAGCGCGTTCTGGATACCCTTGATCTCGCGGTAGCGGGGAATGATCTCGAACAGACCGCGCACGGTCAGCTTGTCGAGCGGCCAGTCGGAGACAAAGCCCTGCCTGGCCATGTGCTCGCCGCCGATGCCATGGAAGCGCGCGCCCGGCAGCTGCGGCACGAGGCCGGACAGCAGCCGGCTGGCCAGCAGGTCGCCCGACACCTCGCCGGCGACGATGGCGACGTTGGCGACCGGCAGGCCGCTGGAATGATCAGCGGACGATGCCACGCGACGCCACGCCAAGGAATTCGCGCATGGCGCGAATGTGTTCCGCTACTTCCGGCGACGCCGCCGCTTCTTCTTCGAACAGGGCGGCCTTGGATTCTTCCAGGGTCAGTCCCGAGCGGTAGATGAGTTTATACGCGGTGCGGATGCCGTTGATCTGCTCGCGCGTAAAGCCGCGGCGCTTCAATCCCTCGATATTGACGCCATGCGCTTGCGCCGGATTGCCGTTCAACAGGACGAAAGGCGGCACGTCCTGCGTCAGGCTGGTGCTCATGCCGACGAAGGCGTGCGCGCCGATCTTGCAGAACTGGTGCACATTGGCGAAGCCGCTCATGATGACCCAATCGCCGATTTCCACGTGGCCCGCCAGCTGGGCGTTGTTCGAAAAGATCGTGTTGTTGCCCACCAGGCAGTCGTGCGCCAGGTGCACATACGCCGAGATCCAGTTGTCATTGCCCAGGCGCGTCACGCCGCCGCCCTGCACGGTGCCCGTGTTGAAGGTGCAGAACTCGCGGATGGTGTTGCGGTCGCCGATTTCCAGGCGCGTCGCCTCGCCCGCCCATTTCTTATCCTGCGGCTGCGCGCCGATGGAGGAAAACTGGAACAGGTGGTTGTCGCTGCCGATCGTCGTGTGGCCATCGATGACCACGTGCGGACCAACCCGGGTGCCAGCGCCGATGCGCACGTGCGGTCCGATGATGGTGTACGGACCCACCTCGACCGAGCTGTCGAGCTCGGCCTTCGGATCGATGACTGCCGTAGAGTGGATGGCCGCCATATTACTGCCCCGCTGGCTGGCTCGCAGACTGGCTCGCATCCTGCGCGCTGCGGATGGTGCACATCAGTTCCGCTTCCAGCGCGACCTTGCCGTCGACCGTACCGACGGCCTTGTATTTCCAGATGCCGCGCGAAACGCGCAGGATTTCCACATCCATCTTCAGCTGGTCGCCCGGCTCGACCGGACGCTTGAAGCGCGCATTGTCGATGCCGACAAAGTACACCACCGAATTCTCGTCCGGTTTCACGCCCATCGACAGGAACGACAGCAAGGCCGCCGTCTGCGCCAGCGCTTCGATCATCAGCACGCCAGGCATGACCGGCTTGTGCGGGAAATGGCCCTGGAAGAACTCTTCATTGACCGTCACGTTCTTGATGGCGGTGATGGTTTTATCCGCTTCCCAGTCCAGCACGCGGTCAACCAGCAGCAGCGGGTAGCGGTGCGGCAGCAGCGATTTGATGGCCAGGATGTCGAGGGTCTTTTTTTCAGTAGTCATTTTTCGTCTTGCGTAGTCAGTGTTTTAATTGTTTTTTCAAGCGCGCGGATCTTCTCGCGCATGCTTGACAGGTTGCGCACGATGGCGGCGCTCTTTTCCCAGTCGGCGTTCTTGGCCAGCGGATAAAACCCCGTGTACTGGCCCGGCTCCGCGATCGAACGCGAGACCATGCTGCCCGAGCCCACGTGGACGCGGTCGGCAATGGTCAGGTGGCCCAGCACCATGGCGGCGCCGCCAAAGGTGCAGTACTTGCCGATGATGGCGCTGCCGGCCACGCCGACGCAGCCGGCCATGGCCGTATGCGCGCCGATGTGGCAGTTGTGGCCGATCTGGATCTGGTTATCGAGCTTAACGCCATCTTCGATGATGGTGTCGGCCAGTGCGCCACGGTCGATGGTGGTGTTGGCGCCGATATCGACATCGTCACCGATCACCACCCTGCCCGTCTGCGGAATCTTGATATACACGCCGCCTTCATTGGCGAAGCCGAATCCGTCGGTGCCGATCACGGCGCCCGAATGGATGATGCCGCGCTGGCCGATCACGCAGCGCGCGTGGAAGGTCACGTTGGCGAAGAACTGGGTGCCGGCGCCGATCACGGCGTCGCGTCCCACCACGCAGCCGGAGCCGATCACGCAGCCGGCGCCAATCACGGCTCCGGCCTCGATGACGGCATTGGCGCCGACGGAGGCGCTGGCGTCCACCTGGGCGCTGGCGTCAACCACCGCGCTGGCATGGATGCCGAGCGGGGCCTTGACCTCGTGCAGGGCGGCGAAATACTGCGCCGCGCGCGCGAAATAGACATAAGGATTCGGTGTGACGATGCGCGCGCCGGCGTAGTCGCCGCCGATCAGCGCGTCGTCGGCCGGCGTGAGGATCAGCGCCGCAGCGCCGCTCTGGGCGGCCTGCGCGCGGAATTTGGTATTGCTGAGAAAGCTGATGTGCGAAGCGCCGGCGTCGGCCAGCGGTGCGATGCCTGAGACTTCCAGGTTGGGATCGCCCGCCAATTGCCCGCCGAAGCGTTCGACCAAGTTTCCTAGTCGAGTGCCCATCTGATTACCTTTATAAATAGAAATACGCCTGCCAGTGCACGCAGAACATGCACTGGCAGGCTTGAAACCGTTTCGATTACTTGTCCAGCGCCTTCAAGACCTTGTCGGTAATGTCGATGCGCGGGCTGGCCCACAGGGCTTCCTGCAGCACGATGTCATATCCTTCGATATGCGCCATCTGCTGGATGATGGTATTGGCTTTTTCCGCGATGGCACTGCGCTCTTCGTTCGTGCGCTGGCTCAAGTCTTCGCGGAATTCGCGCTGGCGGCGTTGCAGCTCCTTGTCCAGCTCGAAAAACTCGCGCTGGCGCTTGGCGCGCTCCGCCTCGCTCAGGGTCGGCATGTCCTTTTCCAGGGCTTCGTTGGCCACCTTGAAACGGGCCGCCAGTTCCTGCACGGCTTTTTCGCGCGAGCGGAACTCCTCGGCCAGCTTGGCGCTGGCCAGCTTGGCCAGCCTCGATTCGTTATAAATACGTTCGCTGCTGATCCAGGCGATCTTCGACTCCTGAGCCTGCGCCTGCACCGGCAACAGCGAACTCCAGCACAATGCAATCATGGCAAGGGACTTGGGCAGGGTGGCGGATGCGGTGTTCATGATACTCCATGGTCAAAAAGTAAAAGCTGTCGCCCCGGTTCAGATGGCCGGTTAGAAACCGGTGCCCATCTGGAACTGGAAGCGCTCCAGGCGGTCCGTCGGCTTGGCGTTCAGCGGCTTGGCATAGCTCAGCTTGAGCGGCCCTACCGGTGAAATCCAGCTGATGCCCAAGCCAGCAGAATAGCGCAATTGCGAGATCCGCATTTTTTCGCCTTCCTGGTAGACCTGGCCGCCGTCAAGGAAACCGAACCAGCGCAAGCTGCGGTCATTGCCCGAACCGGGGAATGGCATCTGCAGTTCCGCGTTACCGATCAGGCGCGAAGCGCCGCCCAGTGCATCGTTGGTGCTCGGTTCAACCGCGCCCAGCGAGGAACTCAGGTAGCCGCGCACCGAACCGATACCGCCGCCGTAGAAGTTCTTGAAGACGGGGTACACGTGCTTGCCGATGCCATGGCCGTAATCGAACTCGCCCTTCAGCGCCAGGGTGACCTTGCTGAACAGCGGACGGAAATACTGGTGCTCATAAATGGCACGGAAGTATTTCTGGTCGCCGATCAGGTCAGCCTCCAGGTTGACGCGCTGGTAGCGGCCGATCGATGGCGTCAGGGCGCTGTCGCGGCTGTCGCGCTGCCATGCCGCCGTCAGCGGGATGGAATTGGTGGTGGCCGAACCGATACCGTCGGACGGGCCGCCATTGTCGATCACATATTGCTTGAAGCGGATCGGGCTGGTGATGTCGGTTTCGATGCGCGAACGCTCGGCGCCGATGCCGAAGAAGACGGTGTCGACTTCCGAGAACGGCACGCCGAAACTGACGCGGCCACCGGTTTGCTTGATCTTGTAGCTGCCGATGTTCAGCGCCGGCGGCTCCGTCGTGCGCAGGTAAACTTCAAAGCTGCGCGAAATGCCGTCGTCCGTGTAGTACGGATTGGTTTGCGAAAACGCGATCGTGCGGCTGTAATGGCTGGTATTGAGTTCAATGCCGACCGTGTTGCCGCTACCGGCAAAGTTGGCCTGCGAAATCGACGCCGACAGGGTGAACTTTTCCGATTGCGAGAACGCGCCGCCGATCAGGAAGTTACCCGTTGGTTTTTCCACCACCGTCACGTTGACGTCGACCTGGTCGGTCGTGCCCTGCGCTTCCGGCGTGTCGATGGTCACGTCCTTGAAGTAGCCGAGACGGTCGACACGGTCGCGCGACAGCTTGATCTTGTTGCTGTCATACCAGGACGATTCGAACTGGCGGAATTCGCGGCGGATGACTTCATCGCGCGTGGTGGTGTTACCGGCGATATTCATGTGGCGCACGTACACGCGCTTGCCCGGATCGATGAAGAAGGTGAAGCCGACTTCATGCTTTTCACGGTTGATTTCAGGATTGGCGTTGACGTTGGCAAACGCATAGCCGAACGTGGCCAGGCGATCCTGGATGCGCTTGTTCGTTGCCGTCAGGCGCGCGCCCGAGTAGATTTCGCCTTCGCGCATCAGGTTCAGGGCTTTCAGCTCTTCTTCGCGGCCGAACATCTCGCCTTCGAACTTGGTGCCGGCAATCTTGTACTTCTCGCCTTCGGTGATATTGATCGTCAGGTAAATGTCTTTTTTATCGGGCGTGATCGACACCTGCGTCGAGTCGACCTGCATCTCGATATAGCCGCGGTCCAGGTAGTAGGACTTGAGCGACTCGATGTCGCCCGTCAGCTTGGTCTTCGAATATTGGTCAGCCTTGGTGTACCAGCTGAACCAGCCGCCCGTGTTCAGGGCCAGCTGTTCGCGCAGTTCCTTGTCGGTGAAGGCCTTGTTGCCGACGATGTTGATCTGTTTGATGCGGGCCACGTCGCCCTCGTCGACGGCGAACACCACGTTGACGCGGTTGCGCTCGATCGGCGTGACGGTGGTGGTGATCTTCACGCCGTACAGGCCATGCGACAGGTACTGGCGCTTGAGTTCCTGCTCCGCGCGGTCGACGGATGCCTTGTCGAAAATCTTGGCTTCACCGACGCCGATTTCCTTCAATGCCTTGACCAGCACGTCCTTTTCGAATTCCTTGGTACCAGTAAATTCCACGGTCGCGATGGCCGGGCGTTCCTCGACCAGCACCACCAGCACGTCGCCATCGGCTTCCAGGCGCACATCCTTGAACATGCCCGTCGCGTACAGGGCCTTGATGGCGGCCACGCTCTTCTCGTCGGAGAACGTTTCGCCGACCCGCACCGGCAGGTAGGCAAACACGGTGCCCGCTTCAGTACGCTGGATCCCTTCGACCCGGATGTCCTTGACAGTAAATGGCTGGACGGCCAGCGCGTGGCCGGAACAGAAGGCCATGACGGCGGCGCCGATCAGGCTACGGCGAAAGGAAGGCAAGGCAAAACGAGCAGAATGTAATTTCATTGGGGTTATTCAATGGGTAAATCAATGGACAACATACACAAAAGATTGCTTGTGCGACTCACGCAATGGCATCAACCACCGCCCTAATTCAGCAATCGCAACACGTCATTAAAGACGGCAAGCACCATCAAGGTCAGCAACAAACCGATCCCCAGGCGCTGGGCAATCTCGCCTACGCGCTCCGGCAAGGGGCGTCCGGTCAAAACTTCCAGCGAATAATACAGCAAATGCCCGCCATCCAGAACAGGAATGGGTAGCAAATTCATCACGCCCAGACTGATACTGATGAAGGCAATGAAGCTCAGGTAGCTTACCAGGCCGATGCGCGCCGTCTGGCCCGCGTAATCGGCGATGGTAATGGGCCCCGTCACGTTCTTCAGCGAGACCTGGCCGGTGATCATTTTGCCCAGCATTTTCAGGCTCATGACACTGGTATCCCAGACCTTGGCGGACGCCTTGCCCACGGCGGCGAACGGTCCGGATGCCACGGTGATCATATCCGGCACCTGCCCCAGCTTTGCCTGTATCTTACCAACTGTTACAGCTCCCTCTGCCCCGGCGCCCGGCACGGCATCCGGCGTAATGGACAGGGTCAAGTCCTGGCCCTGGCGCAAGAGTTGCAATTGCAAGGTCCGGCCCGGCGCCTGGCTCAGGGTGGCGATGACGGCCGCCACGTCGTGCACGGGCTGCTCGTCGATGGCGAGGATCTGGTCGTCTTTCTGCAGGCCGGCGCGCGCGGCAGCGCCACCGGGCATGATTTCCACCAGGGTGGGCGCGGAACGGGCCAGTGTCAGGCCCAGCTTGCCCAGCACGTCGCCTTCGAGGTCCGTTTCCGTCAAACTGGCCGTCGGCAAGGTCGCTTCCTGCTGGCCGCGGTCGGGCCGGCGCACTTCGATGCGTGCCGGCTGCTTATCCAGAGTGGCCTGAATCAGCTCCCAGCGCAGCTCGGACCAGCTGGCCACGGCCTTGCCATTCACCGCGTCGACCGTATCGCCGCTGCGCAAGCCGGCCGCGTAGGCGGCTGTCTGTTCGGCCACGGGGCCGAGCTTGCTCGACGGCTCTTCGATGCCATGCATGAACAGGCCGGCGTACAGCACGATGGCGACGAGGAAATTGGCCAGCGGACCGGCGGCCACGATGGCGATGCGGCGCCACACGCTCTGACGCGTGAATTCGCGGCGCAATTCGCTTTCCGGCAAGTCGCTGAGGTCTTGCGCGCGGCTGTCGAGCATGCTCACATAGCCGCCCAGCGGCAGCGCGGAAATCGCCCATTCCGTCTGGTCCTTGCCAAACTTGCGCGAATACACCACTTTTCCCATGCCAATCGAGAAACGCAGCACCTTCACGCCGCACCAGCGCGCCACCAGGTAGTGGCCCAGCTCGTGCAGGGTAATCAGTGAACCGAGCGCGACAATAAAGGCCAGCAACGTGGTGATGAGCGTCATGCAGCCAGCCTCTGGGCGATGTATGCCTGCGCCGCCGCTCTGGCCAGGCGGTCCTGCTCCATCACGGCCTCGATGCTGGAAGCGGCGCCATGCGGCACCGTTTCGATCACGTGCGCGATGACCCGGTCGATCTGGCGGAAGCCGATCCGCTCGTCGAGGAAGGCTTGCACGGCCACTTCATTGGCCGCATTGAGCAAAGCCGGGGCCGTGCCGCCCGCGCGCAGGGCGTCGAACGCCAATGCGAGGCAAGGGAAACGGCGGAAGTCGGGACGTTCGAACTGTAGCGTAGCCACCTGCGCCAGGTCCAGTTGCGCCACGCCGGAAGCGATACGCTGCGGATACGCCAGCGCATGCGCAATCGGCGTGCGCATGTCCGGATTGCCCAGCTGGGCCAGCACGGAACCGTCGACATACGAAACCATCGAATGGATCACGCTTTGCGGGTGGATCAGCACCTCGATCTGCTCGGCAGGGGCACCGAACAGCCAGTGCGCCTCGATCACTTCCAGGCCCTTGTTCATCATGGTGGCCGAATCGACGGAAATCTTGCGCCCCATGGCCCAGGTCGGATGCTTGCAGGCCTGGTCCGGCGTGACCGAGTCGAGCGTTTCGACGTCGCGCGTGAGGAAGGGGCCGCCGGAAGCGGTGAGCACGATTTTTGCCACGCCTGCGGCGCCTGGCGCGCGGCCATGGGCATGCGGCATGCATTGGAAGATGGCGTTATGTTCGCTGTCGATCGGCAGCAGCACGGCGCCATTATCGTGCACGGCATCGATGAACAGCTGGCCGGACATCACCAGCGCTTCTTTATTGGCCAGCAATACTTTCTTTCCGGCACGTGCCGCCGCCAGGGTGGGCGCCAGGCCGGCCGCGCCGACGATGGCCGCCATCACGCCCGTCACTTGCGATGCGCTGGCGATGGCGCACAGGGCTTCCTCGCCGTACTCGACTTGCGTATCGACGCCCTGCCCGCGCAGCAGGCGCGTCAGTTCAAGGGCGGCGTCCGCCGTGCCGACGACGGCGCGCCGGGGACGGAATTGCAGGCACTGGGCGGCCAGTTCGGCCACACGCGTATGCGCGCTCAGCGCATACACGCTGTATTGCTCGGGATGACGCGCGAGCACGTCCAGGGTGGAGACGCCGACCGAACCGGTGGCGCCAAGGATGGTAATGTATTGCATGAGTTTCCTTAAAGCCAGCTGGCCACGAGGGCGGCAAATGGCAGGACCGGGATCAACGCGTCGATACGGTCGAGTACGCCGCCATGGCCAGGCAGCAGGTTGCTGCTGTCCTTGATGCCGGCGCGGCGCTTCAATTGGGATTCGAACAGGTCGCCGACGATGCTGGCGGCGACGATCAGCAGCAGCACCAGCAGCGCCACCAGCCAACCGCGGCGCAATTGCAGCTGCACGGCAAAGGTGTCTTGCAAGACCGGCAGCGATGGCGCGACCACGATGGTGAGGGCGGCAATGACCAGCACGGCGATGCCGCCGCCGATGGCGCCTTCCCAGGATTTACCTGGGGAAATGCTTGGCGCCAGCTTGCGCTTGCCGAAAGCCTTGCCCGAGAAATAGGCGCCGATATCGGCGATCCACACGAGGGCCATGACGGACAGCAGGTACAAAGGGCTATGCAGGAACAGGGCGATGATGGCGACGAAGCAGCCGACGATGGTGACCGGATACACCAGGCTGAGCAAGGTATTGCCCAGGCCTTCGGTGGGCGGCAAGCCCGTTGCCAGCGACGGCACGAAGCGGATCAGCCAGATGGCCACGCACAGGGCGAACCAGAAATTGAGCTGCGCCATACCGTTGCCGACAAAAAACGTATAAGCGAAGGCGGCAGTCCAGACGGCAGCAATCAGCAGCGCCTGGCGATTTTTGAAAATGCGGAAGCTTTCCCAGACGGCGGCGCCGAAGAACGCCGTGGCGATCACGGCGAAGGCAGGGAAATAATTCAGATACAGAACCGGCAGCAAGACCGCCAACAAGACCAGGGCGGTGATTATCCGTGTTTTCAGCATCAGTTTGTCTTTTCAGTTAATTGCGCGCTGGTACGGCCAAAGCGCCGTTCGCGCTGCTGGTAAGACGCGATTGCCGCGTCGAGGCACTCGTCATTGAAGTCGGGCCAGAAAGTCTCGGTGAAAAACAACTCAGTGTACGCCAGTTGCCACAAGAGGAAATTGGAAATGCGCTGCTCGCCGCCCGTGCGGATGAACAGGTCGGGTTCGGGCGCGTAGGCCATGGCCAGGTGCGGCGCCAGTTGCTCTTCCGTGTAAGCGTGCGCGGCGGGCTGGCCATTGCTTGCCGCCTCGGCCGTCATTTTGTTTACTGCCTGCATGATGTCCCAGCGGCCGCCGTAGTTGGCGCAGATGGACACCGTCAGGCGCGTGTTGTTCGCCGTCTTGCGCTCCGCATTGGCGATCAGGGCTTGCAGCTCGCCATTGAAGCGCGACAGGTCGCCCACCACCTTCAGGCGGATGTCGCTGGCATGCATCTTGACCACTTCGCGTTCCAGCATGGTAACGAACAGGCGCATCAGCATCGACACCTCTTCTTCCGGGCGGCGCCAGTTTTCCGAACTGAAGGCAAACAGGGTCAGATATTCGACACCCCGTTCGAGGCAAGTCTCGACGATGCCGCGCACGGCGTCGGCGCCCTTGACGTGGCCAGCCACGCGGGGCAGGAAGCGCTTGGTTGCCCAGCGGCCATTGCCATCCATAATGATTGCCACATGGCGCGGCACCGTGCCCACCTCAGGTACTGCCGTTGTCGAACTCGAATAGATCATGAAAACACGAATACCAAAAATAAAAGATAGCTATTATGCGCCAAATAGCACTGCCCGGAAAAGCCATGCTTTCCCGGGCAGCGTCAAAAGAACTGAAAACTAGACCGTCAGCACTTCTTTTTCTTTGTCGACTACCATCTTGTCGATGTCGGCAATAAACTTGTCCGTCAGCTTCTGCACTTCTTCCGACGAACGGCGCTCATCGTCCTCGGAGCAGGCTTTTTCCTTGACCAGTTTCTTCAGCGATTCGTTCGCATCGCGGCGAATGTTACGCACGGCAATCTTCGCGTCTTCCGCTTCGCTCTTGACCAGCTTGACCATTTCCTTGCGGCGCTCTTCCGTCAGCGGCGGCGTCGGAACGCGGATCAGGTCGCCCTGTGCCGATGGGTTCAGGCCCAGGTCGGCGTCGCGGATGGCTTTTTCGACGGTCGAAGCCATCTTCTTTTCGTACGGCTGCACACCGATGGTGCGCGCGTCGATCAGGGTCACGTTGGCCACCTGGGTCAATGCCGTTGGCGAACCGTAGTAGTCGACCATCACATGGTCCAGGATACCCGTATGGGCGCGGCCGGTACGCACTTTGGCCAGGTCGGCCCGCAGTGTTTCCAGCGATTTCGTCATGCGTTCCTGGGCGTTTTTCTTAACGTCAGCTAAGGACATACTGCTCTCCAATCTTGATAATAATGAATATTCCACTTTGCCGGGCTCAAGAAACAAGCCTGCTCAGTCTGGAGTGCCGAAAACCGCTCAGGGCAAGGCGCAGCGCCGAAGACAGTACTTAATGTACGGCGAGGCGCTGCAACGCAGCCATGGACGGTTTCTCGGCGCTCCGCTTCCCTTATACGTGCACCAGCGTGCCTTCGTCTTCACCCATGATGACGCGCATCAGCGCGCCCGGCTTGGTGATCGAAAACACTTTAATTGGCAGTTTCTGGTCGCGGCACAGGGCGAATGCGGTGGCATCCATCACTTGCAGGTGCTTGGCGATGGCGTCGTCGAACGTAATCGTGTGGAACAGGGTGGCGTTCGGATCCTTCTTCGGATCGGCCGTGTAGACGCCGTCGACCTTGGTGGCCTTCAGGACGATCTCGGCGCTGATCTCGGAACCGCGCAGGGCAGCTGCCGTGTCGGTGGTGAAGAACGGATTGCCGGTGCCGGCGGCGAAGACTACCACTTTACCTTCTTCCAGGTATTGCAGGGCTTTCGGGCGGACGTAGGGCTCGACGACCTGCTCGATGCCGATGGCCGACATGACGCGCGCGGTAATGCCGACGTGGCGCATGGCATCGGCCAGGGCAAGTGCATTCATCACCGTAGCGAGCATGCCCATGTAGTCGGCGGTGGCACGGTCCATGCCTTGCGCGCCAGGCGCGACGCCGCGGAAGATATTGCCGCCGCCAATCACGATTGCCAGTTCCACACCCAATTTCGCCACCTCGGCCACATCGGCCACCATGCGCTCGATCGTGGCGCGGTTGATGCCGTAGGGATCATCTCCCATCAGGGCTTCGCCGGACAACTTGAGGAGGACGCGCTTGTAGGCTGGTTTTGACATGAGCTGGGGCTCCATAAATGAGGTTATTCGAGTATGACATGGCGCAGCGCCTTGCAGCGCCGGATAGGCGCGCGGGGCTGCCCATGCCGCCGCCCGGCACGACAGGTGCGGGCGGGCCAAAAAAACGGGCCTCTCGGCCCGCTTTACTTACGCTCCCTGGGAGGCAGCCATCTGTGCTGCGACTTCTGCTGCGAAGTCGTCTTGCTTCTTCTCAATGCCCTCGCCCACGACGTACATGGCGAAACCTTTGACGGTGGTATTAGCCGCCTTCAGCATTTGCTCAACCGACAGCTTGTCGTTTTTCACGAAAGCTTGGTTCAGCAGGGAAACTTCTTTCAGGAACTTCTGTACGGAACCTTCCAGGCGCTTGGCCAGGATTTCCGGCGATTGCGCTGGCTTGCCTTCGGCGGCCGCTTTGGCTGCGTCTTCTTCGGCTTTCAGTTGTGCAACCGAACGCTCTTTTTCGATCAGTTCCGCTGGAACTTCGTTCGACGACAGCGATACTGGCTTCATGGCAGCGATGTGCATGGCCACGTCTTTGCCCACTTGCTCATCGGCACCGTCGAATTCGACGATCACGCCAATGCGCGAACCGTGCAGGTACGATGCCAGCTTGGCGCTGGTTTCGAAACGCTGGAAGCGGCGGATGGTCATGTTTTCGCCGATTTTGCCGATCAGGGCAGCGCGCACGTCTTCCAGGGTCTTGCCATCCAGTGGCAGGGCCAGCAGGGCAGCTACGTCAGCCGGGTTGTGTTCCGCTACCAGACGGGCAGCGTTGTTGGCCAGTGCCAGGAAATCGTCGTTTTTCGCAACGAAATCGGTTTCCGAGTTCACTTCGACCAGGGCGCCTACGCCATTGGCGATGTAGGTTGCCACAACGCCTTCAGCGGTGATGCGTGCCGATGCTTTCGATGCCTTGCCGCCCAGTTTGACGCGCAGGATCTCTTCCGCACGCGCCATGTCGCCTTCGGCTTCGGTCAGTGCTTTTTTGCATTCCATCATTGGTGCGTCGGTTTTGCCGCGCAATTCGCCTACCATCGCTGCTGTAATCGCTGCCATGTGTTTCTCCTGATTCGGTGAGTCGATAGTCGCGGCCGGGCATGCATGCCTCGCCAGCGGTCACTATCGTTTTTTTGTTAAAAAAAAGGGGGAGCTGCTGCCACCCCTTTTCCCTTACTGCTGTGCTTACAAACGGCTATCCTGCGATAGCCTGGCCATTAAGCCTGTTCGTTTACTTCGACGAATTCGTCGCCAGCGGCTGCTTTAACCATTTCAACAACTTCGTTACCGGCAGCTGCACGGCCTTCGATGATTGCATCAGCAACACCGCGAGCGTACAACATGATGGCTTTCGAGGAGTCATCGTTACCTGGGATCACGAAGTTCACGCCTTCTGGGGAGTGGTTGGTATCGACAACGCCGATGACCGGGATACCCAGTTTAGCTGCTTCGGTGATCGCACCTTTGTGGTAGCCGACGTCCACAACGAAGATTGCGTCAGGAATGCCGCCCATGTCCTTGATGCCGCCGATCGATTTTTGCAGCTTGATCATTTCGCGGGAGAACATCAGCGCTTCTTTTTTCGACAGCTTCTCGATCGAACCGTCTTCGATCATCACTTCCATGTCTTTCAGACGCTTGATCGAGGTTTTGATCGTTTTGAAGTTGGTCAGCATGCCGCCCAACCAACGTTGATCAACGAAAGGCACGCCAGCGCGTTGTGCTTCAGCAGCGATGATTTCGCGAGCTTGACGCTTGGTGCCAACCATCAGGATGGTGCCACGGTTTGCAGCCAGTTGACGCACGTGCTTCATTGCGTCCTGGTACATCGCCATGGTTTTTTCCAGGTTGATGATGTGGATCTTGTTGCGATGGCCGAAGATGAACGGTGCCATTTTTGGATTCCAAAAACGGGTTTGGTGACCAAAGTGGACACCGGCTTCCAGCATTTCGCGCATTGTTACGGACATTATTAACTCCAGGGTTGGGTCTGGAATCCGATCAGTCACCATACAGGCACCCTTGTCGACCGGATTCGCGTGTTTATATAAATTAAAGACACTGTTTTACTGCATTGCTTAAAAGAGAATTCAAGCAACCCGGGATTCTACACCGAAATGACCGCCGCATCAAGTCCGCACTGCAAATCGCGCGCGCTATGGAAACACCCGATGCACCATGCTGGTGCAAGGTGTGGCGCCATCGCCTGTTGGCGACCGCTTCCCCCACAAATCCCTGCCCGGCCATAGGAAGGAGGCGGCGGATTCAGGGCGCCTCGTTTATAATTTCGACATATTTGCAGACTTTTCCCGTACAGCAGGAATCGTCTGTGCTTTTCACCTGAATTCTTGCAGATTGCGAATTACACCATGTCCACCATCCGTATCAATTCCGCCGCCGACATCGAAGGCATGCGCGTTGCCGGCAAACTCGGCGCCGAAGTGCTCGACTACATCACTCCCTTCGTCAAGGTCGGCGTCACGACCGGCGAACTGGACCGCCTATGCCACGAATACATGGTCAACGTGCAAGGCACCATCCCTGCCCCGCTGAACTATTGCCCGCCCGGCTACACGCCCTACCCGAAAGCCATCTGCACTTCCGTCAACGACGTCATCTGCCATGGCATTCCGGGCGACAAGGTCCTCAAGAGCGGCGACTCCGTCAACCTCGACATCACCGTCATCAAGGATGGCTACCACGGCGACAACAGCCGCATGTTCCTCGTCGGCACACCGACCATCCTGGCCAAGCGCCTGTCGGAAATCACCTATGAATGCATGTGGCTGGGCATCGACCAGATCAAGCCGGGCGCCCACCTGGGCGATATCGGCCACGCCATCCAGCAATACGCGGAAAAAGCCGGCTACAGCGTGGTACGCGAATTCTGCGGCCACGGCATCGGCAAGGTCTTTCATGAAGAACCGCAAGTGTTGCATTACGGCAAGCCTGGCACCCTGGAGCGCCTGGAAGCGGGCATGATTTTCACCGTCGAACCGATGATCAACTCGGGCCGCCGCGAAATCCGCGAAATGAACGATGGCTGGACCATCAAAACCAAGGACCGCAGCCTGTCGGCGCAATGGGAACACACGGTGCTGGTGACGGAAACGGGCTATGAAGTGCTGACCGTCTCGCCGGGCATGCCGCCGCCGCCCGCCTTTATCGGCAATAAAGCCTGATGAATCAGGCTTGACCGCACTTCGACCCACCGCCACCCAGGGCCCAGATGAAAAAGCAAGTTCGGGAACAGCTGAAACAGCAACTGAAAGCCGACCGCCAGGTCGTCATTGCGGCCTTCCAGGCCGACGGCAAGCCTGAAAAACTGCTGCGCAGCCTGCGCCACAGCGTCGACGGCGTGCTGGCGCGCGCCTGGCAGGAAGCGGGTTTGCCGCCCGGCACGGCCCTGGTGGGCGTGGGCGGCTATGGCCGCGGCGAACTGTTTCCGTATTCCGACGTCGACCTGCTGATCCTGCTGCAACAGGCGCCCGATGCGGCCACGCAGGAAAAGCTCGAGGAACTGGTGCAGCTGCTGTGGGACCTGGGCCTGGAAATCGGCCACAGCATCCGCACGGTCGACGAATGCATGGTCGAATCGAAGGCCGACATCACCGTGCAAACGAGCTTGCTCGAAGCGCGCCTCGTGTGCGGCAACGCAGACCTGTTCGCGCAATTGCAGCAGCGCTATGACGCGGCCATGGATCCGCAGGCATTCTTCCAGGCGAAAACGGCGGAAATGCGCCAGCGCCATGCCAAGTACGAAGACACGGCCTTCAGTCTGGAACCGAATTGCAAGGAAAGCCCGGGCGGCTTGCGCGACTTGCAGGTGATCCTGTGGGTGGCCAAGGCGGCCGGCTTGGCGAACTCGTGGCGCACCCTGGCCACGGGCGGCCTGATCACCCTGACGGAGGCGCGCCAGCTGATGGAAAAGGAGCGCGCCTTCAAGGATATCCGCGTGCGCCTGCACCTGCACGCGGGACGGCGCGAAGACCGTCTCGTGTTCGACGTGCAGACGGCGATCGCCGAATCGCTGGGCCTGCAGGCGACGGGCAGCGGGCCGCACATGCGCCGCGCCAGCGAATTCCTCATGCAGCGCTATTACTGGGCCGCCAAGACGGTGACCCAGCTCAATACGATTTTGCTGCAGAACATCGAGGCACGGCTGTTTCCGCAAGACAACGTCGCCGTGCCCATCAACGAACGCTTCAATGAAGTCAACAGCCTGATCGACATCAGCGCCGACGACACGTTCGAGCAATACCCGTCGGCCATGCTGGAAGTGTTCGTGCTGATGACGGAGCGCCCGGCACTGAAGGGCATGACCTCGCGCGCCACGCGGGCCCTGTGGCACGCGCGCTTCAAGATCGACGCCGCCTTCCGCCTGGATCCCGTCAACCGCGCCCTCTTCCTGCGCATCATGCAAGCGCCGGTCGGCATCATCCACGCGCTGCGGCGCATGAACGAGATGAGCATCCTGGGGCGCTATCTGCCGAATTTCCGCCGCATCGTGGGCCAGATGCAGCACGACCTGTTTCACGTGTACACGGTCGACCAGCACATTTTGATGGTGGTGCGCAACATGCGCCGCTTCACCATGAGCGAGCACGCGCACGAATATCCGTTCTGCAGCCAGCTGATGGCCGATTTCTCGCAGTCGTGGCTGCTGTACGTGGCGGCCCTGTTCCACGACATCGCCAAGGGTCGCGGCGGCGACCACTCGAAGCTGGGCGTGGCCGACGCCACCCAGTTCTGCCAGGACCACGGCCTGTCGGAAGAAGACACGGAACTGGTGGCTTTCCTGGTGGAAAATCACCTGACCATGTCCCAGGTGGCGCAAAAGCAGGACCTGTCCGATCCCGACGTCATCGCCGCCTTTGCGAAGGTCGTCAAGGACGAGCGCCACCTGACGGGCCTGTACCTGCTGACGGTGGCCGACATCCGCGGCACCAGCCCGAAAGTGTGGAATGCCTGGAAGGGCAAGCTGCTGGAAGACCTGTACAAGATCACCTTGCGCGTGCTGGGCGGCGAGCCGCACACGGCCGACCGCGAACTGAAGAACCGCCAGCAGGAAGCGCTGGCCACCCTGCGCCTGTACGGCTTGCCGCCAGATGCCCATCTGAAACTGTGGCAGCAGCTCGACGTGGCGTATTTCCTGCGCCACGACGCGTCCGACATCGCCTGGCAGACGCGCTCGCTGTATGACAAGCTCGACAGCAAGTTGCCGGTGGTAAAATGCCGGCTGGCGCCCATCGGCGAAGGCTTGCAGGTGGCCGTGTACATTCCCGACCAGCCCGACCTGTTTGCGCGCATCTGCAGCTATTTCGACCGCAAGAACTTCAGCATCCTCGACGCGAAGATCCACACGACCAAGAATGGCTATGCGCTCGACACTTTCCTGGTCACGGAGCAAAACTTCGCCAAGAGCTACCGCGACATCATCAGCCTGATCGAGCATGAGCTGGGCGAGCTGCTGCAGTCGCAAACGCCGCTGCCGCCGCCGGGCAAAGGACGGCTGTCGCGCCTGTCGCGCACCTTCCCCTTCCAGCCGACCGTGGATTTGCGGCCCGATGAAAAGGGCCAATACTATTTGCTGTCGGTGGCGGCCAACGACCGCACGGGCTTGCTGTATGCGATCGCCAACGTGCTGACCAAGTACCGCATCAACTTGCACACGGCCAAGATCATGACCCTGGGCGAGCGGGTCGAAGACGTCTTCCTCGTCGACGGCCCCGCGCTCAACAATGCCCGCAACCAGATATTGCTGGAAACCGATTTACTCGATGCGCTGAAAGTGTAGACTTTCCGCGCAGCGCCTACCCTTACTGAAACTGAAACAACATGACCGAAGAATTATTACGCTTGTCCAAACGCATGTCCGAACTGGGCCTGTGCTCCCGCCGCGAAGCCGATGAATGGATCGCGCGCGGCTGGGTCCGCGTAGATGGCAAAGTGGTGTCCGAGCTGGGCAGCAAGGTCTATCCGAGCCAGCGGGTCACCGTGGAACGCCAGGCGGCGGCCGAGCAATCGAAGCGGGTCACCGTCCTCATCAACAAACCCGTCGGCTATGTCAGCGGCCAGGCCGAAGACGGCTACACGCCCGCCGTGGCCCTGATCAAGGCGGAAAACCGCTGGGCGGAAGACCGCAGCCCGGAACAGTTCCACCCGACCCAGCTGCGCAGCCTGGTGGCGGCCGGCCGCCTGGACATCGATTCCGTCGGCTTGCTGGTCCTGACGCAGGACGGCCGCGTGGCCAAGCAGCTGATCGGCCACGATACCGATATCGACAAGGAATACCTGGTGCGCGTGAGCTACACCAAGGGCGGCACCCTGCCCGACAGCGAGCTGAAAAAGCTCAACCACGGCCTGTGGCTCGACGGCAAGCCGCTGTTGCCGGCCAAGGTGCGCTGGCAAAATGAAGACCAGTTGAGCTTTACTTTGCGCGAAGGCAAGAAACGCCAGATCCGCCGCATGTGCGAAGCCGTGGGACTGAAAGTGCTGGGCTTGAAACGCGTGCGCATCGGCAAGGTCAAGCTGGGCGACTTGCCGACGGGTCAATGGCGCTACCTGAGCGCGGACGAGCAGTTTTAAGCACCGGCATCCAAATGGCATGCCGTGTGGCATGCCAGGCTACATAAGCAACAGGAATATAGTGATATAAAAACAATTATTGTGATTTACTTAGTAAATATTGCTTTAAACCTATACACTATTCCCCATTAGAACAAAAGAGATACGCTGTCGTGAACGATCCCATCCCCAATCCCCTGCGCAAAGGCGCGCCCAGCCTGGCTGACGTGGCCGAGCCGATGGCGCCAGGCACCAAGCCGCACCATATGAGCGATCCATGGGATATCGGCGAAACTCTGTGCAGCCTGGCTGACAACGGCGACGCCATCTCCATCTACCCGACGGGCGGCGAAGACGTCATCATGGCGCGCATCCTGTCCGTCGACGACGACTTGCCGCAATTCGTGCTGGAACTCAATGAAGGCGCTACCCTGCCCGAAGGCGGCGCCACGTTTGTATCGTGGGTACAAAGCGCCAAGCTGCAATTTACCATCAATGGCGAATGGCAGGCGTATCCCGAGCGGCCGAACGTGTATCTGACCAACTTCCCCAGCCATTGCCTGGTCCTGGAACGGCGCGAATCGACGCGCCTGGAAACGCCGCTGGGCGTGTACTACCTGGCCGCCTTCGTGCTCGAGGGCCGTCCCTATGAATTGCAGCTGTATGATTTCTCGGCCGGCGGCATCGGCATGCGCGCCCATCCGCGCGACACGGTGGGCCTGTACGTGGGACGCAAGCTGTCGCGCGTGCGCCTGGAACTGGGGCCAAACAAGGTCATGATCGCCGACCTGGAAATCCGCCTGTCGCGCACCTTCCGCTCCTTCCTGCTGGGCGAGCAAGTGCAGATCGGCTGCCGCTTCCTGAACCTGACGGACGCCATGCAGGATGAATTGAAAGCCTTGCTCGATAACCTGGGCAGCAGCCGCAAGGTGCGCTAGCTTCGCTTCACACATGAAAAATGGCCGCCCAGCTGATGCTGCGCGGCCATTTTTTGTTTAACAGCCAAAGTCACGAGGCGCCTGAAAAACGTTCAGGGCAAGGCGCATTGCCGAAGACAGTACGAATAGTACGGCAAGGCAATGCAACGCCGCCATGGACGTTTTCTCAGGCGCCGATCAATCGTCGTCGTTCGGGTCCAGGTCCGGGAACATCACTTCCGTAAATCCGAACTGCGTGAAGTCGACGATACGCATCGGATACAAAATGCCGTGCAAGTGGTCCACTTCATGCTGCACCACGCGGGCATGGAAGCCGTCGCAGTCGCGGCTGATGGGCTGGCCGAACTGGTCGACGCCCTCGTAGTGCAGCTCGCTCCAGCGCGGCACGCTGCCGCGCAGGCCAGGCACGGACAGGCAGCCTTCGAAGCCCTCTTCCTTGCGTTCCGACAAAGGCGTCAGCACCGGGTTGATCAGCACGGTTTCCGGCACTTGCGGCGCATCGGGATAGCGCAGGTTCTGCTTGAAGCCGTAGATCACCAGCTGCAGGTTGACGCCGATCTGCGGCGCCGCCAGGCCCGCGCCATTGGCCGCATGCATGGTGTCGAACATGTCGGCGATCAAGGCATGCAGTTCGGGCGTATCGAATTCGCGCACGGGCTCGGCCATCCGCAGCAAGCGCGGATCGCCCATTTTCAGAATCTCGCGTACCGTCATTTTGCGTCCAGTGCCGATTGCAGTTCTTGCAGATAAGTACGGAAGGCCGCGCCCGTTTCCGGATGTTTCATGCCCATCGCCGTCGTTGCCTTCAGATAGCCCAGCTTGGAGCCGCAATCATAACGCTGCCCCTGGTAGCGGTAGGCCAGCACGCGCTCTTCGCGCATCAGGGCGGCGATGCCGTCCGTCAACTGGATTTCGCCGCCAGCGCCCGTGCCGATATTTTCCAGGTGGTTAAAGATACGGCTGGTCAGCACATAACGGCCCACCACGGCCAGGGTCGATGGCGCTTCTTCGGGCGCCGGCTTTTCCACGATGGCCGAAACCAGTTCCAGGTCGGGCTGATAATTCTTTGCCGACACAATACCGTACTGCTTGGTTTCCGCGCGCGGCACATCCTGCACCGCCAGCAGCGAGCAATTTTCATACTGGAAGACGTCGGTCATCTGCGCCAGCACGGGGCGCACGCCCTCTTCCACATCCATGAAATCGTCGGCCAGCAGGACGGCAAACGGCTCGTCGCCGATCACGGGACGGGCGCACAGCACGGCATGCCCCAGGCCCAGCGGCGCCGACTGGCGTATGTAAATGCAATTGATGTGCTTGGGAATGACGTTTTGCACCATGTCGAGCAACTGGCGCTTGCCGGCCGCTTCCAGTTCCGACTCGAGCTCGTAGGCCGTATCGAAATGGTCTTCGATGGCGCGCTTGTTGCGCCCCGTGATGAAGATCATTTCCGTGATACCGGCCGCCACGGCTTCCTCCACCGCGTACTGGATCAATGGCTTGTCAACGATGGGCAACATCTCCTTCGGTTGTGCCTTGGTCGCAGGCAAGAAACGGCTGCCCAGGCCGGCGACGGGAAAGACTGCTTTTCTGATTTTTTTCATGGGTCTTCTGTAATTTTTTGAATGATTAGTCTTGCGCGAGCAAGGCCAGCAAACCAGCCTCGTCGAGTATGGCCACGCCCAGCTCCTGGGCCTTGGCCAGCTTGCTGCCGGCGTCCGAACCGGCCACGACATATCCTGTCTTCTTCGACACAGAACCGCTGACCTTGCCACCGGCCGCCTCGATCAGCTCAGCGGCTTCGTCACGGCTCATGTTGGGCAAGGTGCCCGTCAGGACGAAAGTCTTGCCGTCCAGCTTGCCGCCAGCGGCTGGCATTTCAGGCAATTGTGACAGTAATTCATTTCGCAGGGCGTCCAGTTGACCTAGCAGCTTGACATTGCCGTCATCGGACAGCCATTGCGCCAGCGCTTCGGACACGGCGGCAGGCAAGCCCGCGTGGAAGCTGGCGCCCTGCGCGGCCAGGCTGGCCAGGGTCACGCCCCGCTCCACCAGCTGCTTGCTGCGCGGCTCCGTCAGCTTCGGGATGCCGATGGCGGCCAGCAGCGTGGTCTGTTCCAGCTGCGTGCGCAGCTTGGCGCTGGGCGCGTGTTCGCCCTGGGGCGTGACACCCGCATCCAGCAAAGCCTGCAGCGCCTGCTGATTCTTTTCCTCGGCAAAGAAGTTGGCAATCGATTCGGCCACCGTGCCGCCGATATCGGGCAGCACGCGCAGCAAGGCCGCCGGCGCTTTGCGTACATACGCCAGGCTGCCCAGCCATTCGGCCAGGGTCTTCGCCGTCGATTCGCCCACGTGGCGGATGCCCAGCGCAAACAGGAAACGCTCCAGCGGCGGGCGCTTGCTCGCCTCGATACCGGCCAGCAGGTTTTCCGCCCACTTGGTGGGAATCTTGCCTTGTTGCACTGTTTCCGGTGTCGAACCATCGCGCTCGTCGGCGCGCAGCTTCATTTCCAGCAATTTATCCAGGGTCAGGCTGTACAGGTCGGCCAGGCCATGCACGTATTCCAGTTCGACCAGGGTATCGATATAACGTTCGCCCAGGCCTTCGATATCCATCATGCGCCGACCAGCGAAATGGCGGAACGCTTCCTTGCGCTGCGCCGAGCAGAACAGGCCGCCCGAGCAGCGGGCGATGGCCTCGCCCTCTTCGCGCACCACGTGCGAGCCGCACACGGGACAAGTTTCGCGCATCTTGAACGGCGGCGGCGCCGGTTCCGGCCGCTTTTCCAGCACCACGGACAGCACTTCGGGAATCACGTCGCCGGCGCGGCGCACGACGACGGTGTCGCCCACGCGCACATCCTTGCGCAGCACTTCGTCTTCATTGTGCAAGGTGGCGTTGGTCACTGTCACGCCGCCCACGGAGACGGGGGCCAGGCGCGCCACGGGCGTCATGGCGCCCGTGCGGCCCACCTGGATATCGATGCCCAGCACCTGCGTCAGCGCCTCTTCGGCGGGAAACTTGTGCGCCAGCGCAAAACGCGGCGCGCGCGACACAAAGCCCAGCTCCTGCTGGTCTTCCGTCGCGTTCACCTTGTAGACAACGCCATCGATTTCATACGGCAAGGCGGGACGGCGCGCGCCGATGTCCGCATAGTAATCGAGCAAGCCTTGCGCGCCCTGCACCACACGGCGCTCCTTCGACACGGGAATGCCCAGCGTCTCGTACCAGTCCAGCAAGGCCGAATGCGACACCGGCATGGCGGCGCCATCGAGGGCGCCGATACCATATGCATAGAAACGCAGTTTGCGCTGCGCCGTGATGCGCGAATCGAGCTGGCGCAGGCTGCCGGCGGCCGCATTGCGCGGGTTGGCGAATTCCTTCTGCCCCGCTTCGCGCTGGCGTTCGTTCAGGCGGGCAAAATCGGCCTTGAACATCATGACTTCGCCGCGCACGTCGAGCACGGCGGGAATCCTGTCGCCGTGCAGGCGCAGCGGGATGCCGGAAATGGTGCGGATATTGGCCGTCACGTCCTCGCCCGTGGCGCCATCGCCGCGCGTGGCCGCCTGCACGAACAAGCCGTTTTCATAGCGCAGGTTGATCGCCAGGCCATCGAATTTCACTTCGGCAGCGTAGTCGACTTCGGCGCCGTCGAGGCCCAGGCCTTCGCGCACGCGGCGGTCGAAATTGACGATATCGTCATCGGTGAAACCATTGTTCAGCGACAACATCGGCACCGTGTGCGTGACTTGCTCGAATTGCGGCAGTGGCGCCGCGCCCACGCGCAAGGTGGGCGAGTCGGGCGTGCGCAAGTCGGGATGAGCCGCTTCCAGCGCCTGCAGTTCGACGAACAGCTTGTCGTACTCGGCGTCGGGAATGGTGGGATTGTCGAGCACGTGGTAGGCGTGCAGATGCCGATTGAGTTCGGCAGTGAGTGCCAGGACGCGCTGGGCGGCGTCCTGGTTGATCGGATCAGTCATTGTTGCGGGATTCTTCAGCTAAATAAACGCAGGGCGCGGGTGGAACCGGCCGGAATGTCGGCCGCGTCCATTTCCTGGTAAAACTCTTGCACCTGACCAGCGATCTCGGCCAGCGCCGCGTCCGACAAGGCCTGGTTGTAATCGTCGACGATGGTGGCGTCGAGGCGGCCCACCAGTGCCTTGGCGCAAGCGACCATGGCGCCAAAACCGTCGCGTGCCGGTGCCACGCAGGGCACGTCCAGCAGCAGGGTCAGGCGGGGCGTGGTTTCCTCGGCCAGGGTGACATTCGTCGACAGCGAGAACAGATAGCCGCCGTCGCCGTCCGGCATGACGAAACGGCCGTCCGGACGCACGTCGAAGCCCTGTTTTTCCAGCGCGAACAGCAAGGTGGCGATGGCCCATGGCGCGCCATTCGTATGCAGGTTGACGCCCAGCTGCGCGTCGTGGCCGGCCACGAAGCGGTGCAGATTGCGCGCTTCAGCCATCACTTCCATCATGTCCGGCACTTCCGGCTCGGCACCGATCTCGTCGGCCACGCCACGCAGGCGCGTGACCAGTTCCGAGTATTCCAGTTCATTCAAGGCCGTGCTGCGGCTGGCCAGCTGCACGCCGCCCTGCATCTTGGTGTAGACACCGCCATGCGTGATCGGTTCCCAGTCGCCATTCACGTGCAAACCGATGAAGTGGACGGGCTTGTTGCCCACCAGGCGCAGGGTTTGCAGCACGGGCAGGATCTTGTCGCCGCGCACGGGCGCTTCCAGCGACAGCGGCAGCAGGCAATCGATCAGCGGGTCGACCAGGCTGGTCGCCTGTTCGCTGGCGGCGCTGACTTCCTGCTGCACGGGCGCGGCCGGGACAGCAGCGGCCGCTTCCGCGCCGGCATCACCCAATGATGGTTCCGCATGCACAGGGGCATCGGGCACGGGCGCCGCTGGCGGCGCGCCAAACGACGGTTCGGCCTTGGCGACGGGCGCGGCATCGAAGCGCGGCTCCTGGCGCAAGACGGGTTCCTGGGCTTCCACTGCGGTGGCGTCGCCCTCGCGCATCAGCACGTCGTCGTGGTCGGTGGAAAAGGCCCGCTCCACGCTTTTCTTGGCCTTGTATTCCTGCCATTTGTTGTACGAGAAAACACCGACGATAAAGACGCCGCCGGCGCCGAACAAGGTAATTTGAAGGTCTGTCATGCTGCTTGTGCCTCGGTTGCAAAATTTGCGGCGGACTCCATGTCCACCGCCACGATGCGCGATACGCCCTGCTCCTGCATCGTCACACCGATCAATTGATGGGCCATTTCCATCGCAATCTTGTTATGCGAAATGAAAAGGAATTGGGTCTGGTCGGACATGCGCTTGACCATGCGGCAGAAGCGCTCCGTGTTCGAATCGTCCAGCGGTGCATCGACTTCGTCGAGCAGGCAGAACGGCGCCGGATTCAGGCGGAACATGGAAAACACCAATGCGGTCGCGGTCAGCGCCTTCTCTCCACCGGACAACAGGTGGATGGTGGCATTTTTCTTGCCGGGAGGCTGCGCCATGACTTGTACACCGGAATCGAGAATCTCGTCGCCCGTCATGGTCAGCTTGGCCTGGCCGCCGCCGAACAGAATCGGGAACAGCTCGGAAAAGTGGTGGTTGACCTTGTCGAACGTGTCTTGCAGCAAGTCGCGCGTTTCCTTGTCAATCTTGTGGATCGCGTCTTCCAGCGTGTTGATCGCTTCCGTCAGGTCGGCATTCTGGGCGTCGAGGAAATTCTTGCGCTCGGAGGCCTGCGCCAGTTCGTCCAGCGCGGCCAGGTTGACGGCGCCCAGGCCCGTGATGGCATTCGTCAGGCGCGTGACTTCGCCCTGCAGATACGATGGGCGCATGTCCGGGTGCAATTTTTCCGTCAGGACGGCTTCGTCGGCGCCCGATTCCAGCAATTGCTGGGCAAATTGCTCCTGGTTCAGGCGTGCGGCCTGTTCCTTGAGCTGCATTTCCATGATCTTGTCGCGCTGCGGCTGCAGGCTGCGTTCCGACTGCGTGCGCGCATCTTCGGACAGGCGCAGCTGCTGCGTAATCTGATCGAGTTCATGGCGCGCGTCCGCCAGCGCCCGCTCCTGCGTCGTGCGGCGCTCGAGCAGATCCTGCAAGCCGTCGGCGGCCGCGCCGCTTTCCAGGTTGGCCAGCTCCTGCTGGCCCGCTTCCAGGCTTTCCGACACCTGCTGGGCCTGCGTACTGGCCGTGGCGATGTTGCGGCGCAATTCCTCGATCTTCGCGCGGTGGGCTTTTTCCGCGTATTCCGTATCCTTGGCGGCGCGTTCCAGGTCGCGCAAGGCTTCGCGCGCCTCGGCCAGGCGCTGTTCCTTCTGCAGGAAGTCCGTATGGCCGTCTTCGTGTGCTTCCTGCAAGTTGCCCAGTTCCATGTCCAGCTGTTCGAATTTCTCTTCCGATTCCAGCTTGGTCTGCATCTGTTCCGCTTCCTGCGCGGCAATTTCCGCCAGGTCGGCGCCGATCTGCGTGCTGCGCTGGTTGAAGCGCGCTTCCACTTCCGACAGTTTCACCACGTCCAGTTGCAGAGTATGCACGGAAGACGTCAGTTGCTGTATGCGCAAGCGCAAGTCGGACAGGTTGCGCGTCAAGGTTCCCACGGCCGCGTCGGCCCGCACGGAACGGGCGCGCGCCTCTTCGGCCAGCAATTGCTGGGCGCGCAACTGCTTGCCGATATTCTCGATTTCCTGCTGGCGGCCCAGCATGCCTTCCTGCTCCGAATCGGCCGCATAGAAGCGCACGCTGGTGGCCGTCACCACATGGCCGGCGCGCGTGACGAAATAGCCGCCCGGCGGCAATTTGCCGCGCTCGGCCAGGGCTTCGGCCGCGTCTTCCACGGCATAGGCGTTGTACAGCCAATCCTGCAGCAAGCTGCGCAAGCCCGGATCGTTGAGTTTCAACAAGTTCAGGAACGGTTTCAGGCCTGGCACTTCCGGCAGCGGCAGCGGCGCCACGGTGGATGGCGCGTACAGGGCCAGCTTGGCCGGCGGCGCATCGGCAAAGAAGGCCTTGGCCCAGTCGATGTTCGACAGTTGCAAGGCCGACGTGCGCTCGCGCAGGATCGATTCCATGGCCGCTTCCCAGCCCGCTTCGATCTGCAGCTTTTGCCACAGGCGCGGCAAAGTGTCGAGCTCATGCTTTTTCAGCCATGGCTGGACCTTGCCCTGGGTTTGTACGCGCTCCTGCAATTGTTTCAAAGCGGAAAGACGCGCTTCCAGCTGGGCGTTGGCGGCCGTCTCGGCATTGACCTGCGCTTGCGCCTCGGCCCGCTCCTGCTCCAGCTTTGGCTGCTGTTCCAGCGCCTCTTCCAGGTAGAAACCCTGCTCTTCCAGGGTTTGCTGCTTTTCTTCCAGTTGCAGCTTCAGGTTTTCCAAGTGGCTGCTGTCGGGCAGGCTGAGGCTGTTCTTTTCCTGCTGCAGGCGCTCGCGGCGCGTCAACAGGCTGGCCAGGATGTTCGAGGCGTTGCGCTGGTGCGCCGATTCCAGTTCCAGCTGTTGCTGCGCCTGCATAATCCGGGCCCGCGATTCCGTGCTCCTGTTTTGCGCGGCGCGCCAGGCGGCGTCCAGCTCGGGCAATTGCTCGCCCTTCTGCTCGGCCATCATTTGCGATTGTTCCACTTTCGCGGCCAGCTCTTCGAGGTGGAATTCCGCCTCTTCGATCTGCTCCTGGTATTCGCCACCCTGTTGCGTCCACTGGTCGCGCTGGGCCGTCAGGGTGGCCAGCTGCGCCTGCAGGCGGGCGCGCGATTCGATGACGAACTTGATCTGCGCTTCCAGGCTGCCGATTTCCGCATTCGTCTGGTACAGATGGCCTTGCGCCGTATGCAGGCGGTCGCCCACGGCAAAGTGCGCCTGGCGCATCTGCTCCAGGGTCAGCTCGACGTTGCGCAGCTTGGCCGTCTGTTCTTCCAGGTCCGTCTGCGCCTGCTCCACTTCGCGGAAATAGCGCGTCTGCTCGTTTTGCGCCTCGTTCTTGCGCAGCAGCCACAGCAGCTTCTGCTTTTCTTCCTGGTCCGCCTGCAAGGCGTGGAAACGGGTGGCGACGGCCGCCTGCGCTTCCAGCTTTTCCAGGTTGGCATTGAGTTCGCGCAAGATGTCTTCCACGCGCAACAGATTTTCGCGCGTATCCTGCAAGCGGTTTTCCGTCTCGCGGCGGCGTTCCTTGTATTTGGAGACGCCGGCCGCCTCTTCGAGGAAGACGCGCAATTCCTCGGGGCGCGATTCGATGATGCGCGAAATCATGCCCTGGCCGATGATGGCGTAGGCGCGCGGGCCAAGGCCCGTGCCGAGGAAGATATCCTGGATGTCGCGCCGGCGCACGGGCTGGCCATTGATGTAATAGGTGGAGGTGCCGTCGCGCGTCAGGGTGCGCTTGACGGCGATCTCGGCATACTGGCCCCACTGGCCGGACGCCTTGCCATCGTTATTGTCGAACACCAGTTCCACGGAAGCGCGCCCGGCCGGCTTGCGGTGGGTGGAGCCGTTGAAAATGACGTCCTGCATGGACTCGCCGCGCAGTTCCGACGCTTTCGATTCGCCCAGCACCCAGCGCACGGCGTCGATGATGTTCGACTTGCCGCAGCCATTCGGCCCGACCACGCCCACGAGCTGGCCTGGCACCTGGAAATTGGTGGGATCGACGAAAGACTTAAATCCCGACAACTTGATGGAAGAGAGACGCACGTGTTTTAGAGTTCCTGGCCTATGCTGGCGGTTGAATTATCGGTGAACCCGGTTCATATTCAGTTCAGATGCACCATCGCGACGGCAGTCTGGCCACTCACCGCAGAAAAAGTGGTTCATCATACCATTTCCTGATGCTTTTCTGGCCAAAAAACCGTGGCGCCAGGCGCCAGGCCTGCCCCGCATCATGGGGCTGGGCGGCCATCCTGCGCCAGTTTCCAGTCTTCACGGGAAAAAACGCGCTCGTGGCCGGACAGCACCAGAGCCAGTTTTTGCAACCATTGCTCGGTCGGCATGGGTTCCGCCTTGAAGCTCAGCACCACCATCAGCACCAGGCTGGCCAGCGCCAGCGCATGGCTGACGGCGAAATTGACGGCGCCGCGGGCATTCCACATGAAGCCCAGCGCCAGCGCCAGGCCCAGCACGCAGCCGCTGACGGCTTCCGACACGCTGTGCGCATGCACGACGACGCGCGAAATGGCCACCAGGACGGCAAACGCCACGCCGACGAGCACGCCGGCATGGCGCCAGCGCGGTTCGGCCCGCTGCAGCAGCACATACATCAGCACGGGAAACACGGCGCCGGCGCGCATGGCGTGGCCGCTGAAACCCGTAAAATCGAGCGTGCTGCTGCCCACGCCCCAGCTCATGAAGGCCAGCTTCGACAGCACCACGAGGGCCAGGCCGCCGCCATACCATAGGCTCCAGCTCAGCACCAGGCGCCATTGGCGCGAGACGAGCAGCCACAGGGCGATCGCCACGCCAGCCGGCCCCATCACGGACATATCGGCCGCAAAAGAAATCCCATTCCACCAAGTCATCGCGCCTGCACTTATTTCATGATCAGCTTGCACTATGCCACGACTCCGCCCAGTTCCGTGCGGCTTTTGCTGTGCTGCAGCGAAGAATTACATTCGATTACAAAAAATTCCGCGCCATAACCGTCCGGCCAGCAGGCGCAAGGCCCGCGTCAGATATTCGTCAGGCGCTTGCCCTTGGGCGGCGCAAAGTCGCGCACCGATTCGATCATGCCCACTTCCAGCGCCTGGTCGGCCGTCAGGTGCAGGTCGGAATACGCGTGCACCTGCCACTGCTCTTCCGTGAGGTTGACGTGGCCGCGCAGGATGCGCTCGGTGCGCATGTCGTCGGCGCGCAAGCCCTCGACGATGATGCTGAGCGCGTCGGGGCGCGATCCGGGCGAGGCTGTCGCATGCGACTTGTGCACCATGAAGCGGGCCGTGTCGCTGGCGTGGCGGTGCCGCCCCGCCAGGAACAGGGTGACGGCGATGGACGCCACGGCGCCCGCATTGTAGGTAATGATGTCGAGCGGCAACTTGCTGAGGAAGTTGTACAGACAGATGCCATCGCTGACATAACCGCCGTTGGACTGGATCAGGATGTGCGCGGTGGTGAGCTTGTCTTCCGTGATGTCGGCCACGGCGTTGAAGACGCGCCGCACCATGTCACTGTTGACGTCGCCCGAGAGGGTAAAGTAACCGTGCTGCACGGTGTTGTTTTGCGTCTCGCTTTGTGTAGTGTTCATGGCAGGCACCCGCAAGAAAGCCAGGATTTCATCATAGCGCATTCCCGCGCGGCCGGGCGCCCTTTTGCACCGGGCCAGCGCCCCTCGCAGCCCCGCAAACCGGGGCTTTTGCTGCAATCTGGCAACGTCTTTTCAGATTGACAGAAACACCCTGCTGGCATATATTCCTTCCACTTGATCGGGAGAGGGCAAACCAGCGTTGCCGCCGAAGGGGCACTACCCAAAAACTCTCAGGCAAAAGGACCGATCAGGCGGACTGAAGTTGTTGCTTTGGCGACACTACAGCTCAACTCTGGAGAGCGGCCGCGGCTATTGCCGGCGGCCCACCGAAGGGGCGCACGGGGCAAGCCCCCGTAATCTCTCAGGTACAAAGGACAGGGGGGTCAGTGATCACGCCGGAAAGCCGTGTTTGGCTCTGTGTGTTCTGTTAACTTCCCCTTTACCTTCGTCCCGAGGATTCAATGACGCTCAAAGCGACCCCACTCAACAACGCCCACCGTGCCCTCGGCGCCCGCATGGTCGATTTCGGCGGCTGGGACATGCCCGTCAACTACGGTTCGCAAATCGAAGAACACAACGCCGTGCGCGGCGATGCCGGCATGTTCGACGTGTCCCATATGTGCGTGGTCGATATCGAAGGCCCGAACGTGCGCGCCTTCCTGCGCGGCTTGCTGGCCAACAACGTCGACAAGCTGCAAGTGTCGGGCAAGGCGCTGTACTCGTGCATGTTGAATGCCGAAGGTACCGTCATCGATGACCTGATCGTCTACTTCTTCAACGAAAACTGGTTCCGCCTGGTCGTCAACGCGGGCACGGCTGAGAAAGACGTGGCGTGGATGCAGCAGCAGAATACGGCCAGCAACAGCGGCCTGACGATCACCCAGCGCCGCGACGGCAACGACGCCATGGCCCTCGTCGCCGTGCAAGGCCCGAACGCGCGCGCCAAGGTGTGGCAAGTGCTGCCGGAGACGCAGGCCGCCTCCGAAGCCATCAAGCCATTCAACGTCGTCATCGTCAAGGACACGGCCTTTGGCGAAGTCATGCTGGCGCGCACCGGTTACACGGGCGAAGACGGCTTTGAAATCGGCGTATCGGCCACCCAGGTGGAATCGCTGTGGAACGCATTGATCGCCGCCGGCGTCAAGCCGGCCGGCCTGGGCGCGCGCGACACCCTGCGCCTGGAAGCGGGCATGAATCTGTACGGCCAGGACATGGATGAAACCGTCAACCCGCTCGACGCGGGCCTGGCGTGGACCATCGACCTCGTCAGCGAGCGTGACTTCATCGGCAAGGCGGCCCTGCTGGCCAAGGGCCAGAATGCGCAATTCGTCGGTTTGATCCTGCGCGAAAAAGGCGGCGTGCTGCGCGCCCATCAAAAAGTCATCATCGCCGGCAGCGAAGCCACGGGCGAAATCACCAGCGGCACCTTCAGCCCGACGATGCAGGAAGCGATTGCCCTGGCGCGCGTGCCAAATGGCGTCGCCGTGGGCGACACCGTGCACGTGGAAATCCGCGGCAAGCAGCTGGCCGCTTCCGTCGTCAAGCTGCCTTTCGTGCGTAACGGTAAAATCCTGGCTGCGTAAGCGTATTAGAGCCGCCCGCAAGACCGTACAACCATAATCCATAACGAACACTTACCATCTGGAGCCACACATGAACATTCCTGCAGACCTGAAGTACACCGCTTCCCACGAATGGGTACGCCTTGAAGGCGACGGCACGATCACCGTCGGCATCACCGAGTACGCGCAGGACGCCCTGGGCGACATCGTCTTCGTCGAACTGCCAACCGTGGGCAATACCTACGGCGCCGGCGACGACGCCGCCGTGGTGGAATCGGTCAAGGCAGCGAGCGACATCTACGCGCCGATCGCCGGCGAAGTCGTGGCCGTCAACGACGACGTGGTCAACTCGCCCGAGTCGATCAACGCCGACGCCTACGCCAACTGGCTGTTCAAGATCAAGCCAGCCGACGTGTCGGCCCTGGACGGCTTGCTCGACGCTGCCGCCTATGGCGCCACCACCGGCGCGTAATCGCGTCTGACTCACGGGCCGCAATCGCGGCCCGTTTGCATTTTTTCTGCGCTGCGCCCGCGCGCCGCATCCCGGTTTTTCAGTCTTTTTTGGCCTCTATATCATGACCCGCACCAGCCTGACCCAACTCGAAGCACGCGATGCCTTCATCGCCCGCCACATCGGCCCCTCTTCCACCGAACAGCAAGCCATGCTGGCGACCCTCGGCTATCCAACGCGCGCCGCGCTGATCGACGCCCTGGTGCCGGCCAACATCCGCAACAAGGGCGCCCTGCCCCTGGGCGCGTACTCGCAGCCGATGCCGGAACAGGAAGCCCTGTCGCGCCTGAAAGCCATCGCCGGCAAGAACCAGGTACTCAAATCCCTGATCGGCCAGGGCTACTACAACACGTTCACCCCGGGCGTCGTGCTGCGCAACATCTTTGAAAACCCGGCCTGGTACACGGCGTACACGCCTTACCAGCCAGAGATTTCGCAAGGCCGCCTGGAAGCGATCCTGAACTTCCAGCAAGTGATCACGGATCTGACCGGCATGGGCATCTCGAACGCCTCGATGCTGGACGAAGGCACGGCCGCCGCCGAAGCGATGACCCTGATCCAGCGCGTCGGCAAGTCGAAATCGAACGTGCTGTACGTCGCCAACGACGTGCTGCCGCAAACCGTGGAAGTGGTGCAGACGCGCGCCCAGCCGATCGGCATCGAAGTGCGCACGTTTGATCCGGCGGAAATCGAGTCGCTGGACGCCTGCTTCGGCGTGCTGCTGCAATACCCGGGCGTGAACGGCGTCGTGCGCGACTACCGCGCCGGCGTGGAAAAACTGCACGCGAACGGCGCCATGGTCATCGTCGCGGCCGACCTGCTGGCCCTGACCATGCTGACGCCACCGGGCGAATGGGGCGCCGACGTCGTCGTCGGCAACAGCCAGCGCTTCGGCGTGCCGCTCGGTTTCGGCGGCCCGCACGCGGGCTATCTGTCCACGCGCGATGAATTCAAGCGCAATATGTCGGGCCGCCTGGTGGGCGTGACCGTCGATGCGCAAGGCAACAAGGCGTACCGTCTGGCCCTGCAAACGCGCGAACAGCATATCCGCCGCGAAAAAGCGACCTCGAACATCTGCACGGCGCAAGTGCTGCTGGCCGTGATGGCTTCGATGTATGCCGTCTACCACGGCCCTGCCGGCCTGCTGCAGATCGCCCAGCGCGTGCACCGCTTTACGGGCGTGCTGGCCGCCAACCTGAAGACCCTCGGCTATGGCGTCGTCAACGCGAGCTACTTCGACACCCTGACCATCAACGTTGCCGATGCGGCGCAACTGCACGCGACGGCCATGCACCACGGCGTCAACCTGCGCAAGATCGACAATACCCACGTGGGCGTGTCGCTCGACGAAACCACCACGCGCGACGATATCGCGCTGCTGTGGAAGGTGTTCGCGCACGGCCTGGCCAACGCGCCTGCCGCGCCGGACCTGGACAGCGTGGAAGCTGGCGTCACCAGCGCCCTGCCGGCGCAGCTGGCGCGCGAGAGCGCCTACCTGACCCACCCCGTCTTCAACAGCTACCACTCGGAACACGAGATGCTGCGCTACCTGCGCAGCCTGGCCGACAAGGACCTGGCGCTGGACCGCACCATGATCCCGCTCGGCTCGTGCACCATGAAGCTGAACGCGACGAGCGAAATGATCCCCGTCACCTGGCCGGAATTTTCCAACATCCACCCGTTCGCGCCCGATGCGCAAACCGTCGGCTACCGCGAAATGATCGCGCAGCTGGAAGAGATGCTGTGCGCGCTGACCGGCTACGCGGCCGTCTCGCTGCAGCCGAACGCCGGCTCGCAAGGCGAATACGCGGGCCTGCTGGTGATCAAGGCGTACCACGAGTCGCGCGGCGAAGGCCACCGCAACATCTGCCTGATTCCATCGTCGGCGCACGGCACCAACCCGGCATCGGCCAACATGGTCGGCATGCAGGTGGTCGTCACCAGCTGCGACGCCAACGGCAACGTGGACCTGGCCGACCTGAAAGCGAAAGCGGAAAAGCACAGCGCCAACCTGGCCTGCGTGATGGTCACCTACCCGTCCACCCACGGCGTGTTTGAAGAAGGCATCCAGGAACTGTGCGAAATCATCCACTCGCACGGCGGCCAGGTCTACATCGACGGCGCCAACATGAACGCGCTGGTCGGCGTGGCCGCTCCCGGCTCGTTTGGCGGCGACGTGTCACACCTGAACCTGCACAAGACCTTCTGCATCCCGCACGGCGGCGGCGGACCAGGCGTCGGCCCGATCGGCGTCGGCGCCCACCTGGCGAAATTCCTGCCGAACCAGCGTTCCTCGGGCTACCAGCGCGATGCCGCCGGCATCGGCGCCGTCAGCGCCGCGCCATTCGGCTCGGCCAGCATCCTGCCGATTTCGTGGATGTACATCGCCATGATGGGCGCGGAAGGCTTGACGGCCGCCACCGAGACGGCGATCCTGGCGGCGAACTACATCGCGCGCCGCCTGGCGCCGCACTACCCGGTGCTGTACTCGGGCCACGACGGCCTGGTCGCGCACGAATGCATCCTGGACCTGCGCCCGATCACGGACGCCACCGGCATCAGCAACGAAGACGTGGCCAAGCGTTTGATGGACTTCGGTTTCCATGCGCCGACCATGAGCTTCCCCGTGCCGGGCACCCTGATGATCGAGCCGACGGAAAGCGAATCGAAAGTGGAAATCGACCGCTTCATCGACGCCATGATCGCCATCCGCGCGGAAATCGCCAAGGTCGCCAGCGGTGAATTCGACCACGACGACAACCCTTTGAGGAACGCGCCGCACACGGCACAGGTATTGATGTCGGACAACTGGGAACGCAAGTACAGCCGCGAAATCGCTGCCTACCCCGTCGCTTCCCTGCGCCAGCGCAAATACTGGCCGCCGGTCGGCCGCGCCGACAACGTGTACGGCGACCGCAACCTGTTCTGCGGTTGCGCGCCCATCAGCTCGTACGAAGAAGAGTAAGCGCCGGGCGCCCGCTTCCGCGGGCGTATCGACGACAAGAAGGCAGGCCACGCGGCCTGCCTTTTTTTATGCCTGCACATCCACGTAGGTCGGATTAGCGCGCAAGCGCGTAATCCGACACATGGTTGGCGCTTGTGGCGATGTCGGATTACGCTCCGCTAATCCGACCTACAACGTGACAACGCTACAGCGCCAGCAAGGCCGCGCCCGGCAATCCCAGGGCCGTGCCCAGCATCGTCAGCAACACGACATCGCGCCGCTCGCAGCGGGCGCGGTGCGAACTCCAGGCGGCAAACAGCAAGGCCACGGCCACGCCGCTGAGCGAAATTCCCACTTCCGTCATGTCCGCTCTCCCCGCAGATGCGGCGCAGCCGCCATTGTCACGTTCATCATCGTCGTCATCCTTTGCCTTTATTGAGTTGGTTACCTATCGGTAGGTAGTCAGTGTACAATAAAAAAGACGGCAATGTCCATGCCGTGTTTTTTGACGATACGAAGGAAGCGCAATGCAGCAGCAAACCACTCTCCCCGCCGCCAGTCTCGGGCTGGCGGCTTCCCTGGCCCTGGTGGCCGTGCTCGGTCCGGCCGGCATCGACATGTATCTGGCCTCGATGCCCGCCATGGCGCGCGAGCTGCATACCTCGTATGCGAATGTGCAGCTGAGCCTGACCGTGTTCCTGCTGGCACTGGGCGGCGGGCAGCTGCTGTGCGGCCCGCTGACCGACATGCTGGGCCGGCGCCGTCCGTTGCTGGCCGGCATCGCCGTCTACATTCTTGCCGCCGTGTGGGCGTCGCAGGCGGACCAATTGAGCACCCTGCTGCTGGCGCGCACCTTGCAAGGCCTGGGCGCGGCGCTCACCTTAGTCGTGGTGATGAGCATGGTGCGCGACGTGGCCGATGGCGTGCAGGCGGCGCAGCTGTTTGCCCTCCTGATGACCATCGTCGGCCTGGCGCCCGTGCTGGCGCCGGCCGTGGGCGGCTTGCTCGACGCGCACTACGGCTGGCGCGCCGTGATGCTGGCCCTGGCCGGGCTGGGCGCCTTGACCTTGCTCAATAGCGCGCTGTTCCTGCCGGAGACCCTGCCAGCGTCCAGGCGGGTCGCGCCGCGCGGCATGCACCGCACGTATGCGCGCATCGCGCTGGACCGCGCCTTCCTGCTGCCCGCACTGGCCCTGTCGGCTACTTTCTTTTTCCTGTTTGCGTATATCGGCGGCGCGTCGCTCGTGTACCAGCGCGATTTCGGCCTGTCCGCCGGCAGCTTCGGCCTCGTCTTCGGCGCCACGGGCGTGGCCGTGCTGCTCGGTGCCATGGCCAGCGGGCGCCTGGTGGAAAGGCACGGCGTGGCGCGCCTCTGCGTGGCGGGCAGCATGGCCATGCTGGGCGGCGCGGGACTGGCCCTGCTCGGCGCGTGGGCGGGAGCAGGCATCGCCGCCGTCGTGCCCGGCATGTTCGTGGCCCTGTTTGGCCTGGGTATCGCGGAAGCGGCGCTGATGGCCATGGCCATGGGGTCGCAGCAGCGCGCGCTCGGTTCCACGGCCGCCCTGCTGGGCGCCATCCAGATGACCTTGTCGTCGCTGGCCACGCCGCTGGCGGCCAGCCTGTCCGAATGGGGGCCGCTGCCCTGGCTGCTGTTCTTGACCGTGGCCGGCCTGCTGGTATCATGGCTGACCCTGGCCACTGCGCGCGTCCATCCGGTCCATGCCAGCAGCCTGGGAGCGCATTGACGCCTCACACTCTCTCACCCCAATGATGAAAAAACGCTCGGCCTCGGCCGATAACATCTGTGCCGTCGCCGTCGTCCATTTTTCGGAATACGGCTACGACGCCTCGTCCCTCAGCGACATCGCCGCGCAGGCGGGCATGCGCAAGGCTTCGCTGTATTCGCACTTCGCCGGCAAGGATGCCCTGTTCCTCGACGTCTTTGCCGACGCCCTGGCCGAAGAGCAAGCCTTCATGGATGCCTGTTTCGCCGATGAAGCGGCGCTGGCGGCCACGGCCGGCAGTGCCCTGGCCGGCTCCCTGTACTGCGACCGCATGGCGCAGCGCTATGCCGACTCGCCCCATTTGCGCTTTTTGCTGCGCACGGCGTATTTGCCGCCCGCGCCCCTGCGCGTGGAAGTGGGCACGGGCTACGAAGCCTTGCTGGCGCAGCTGCAGCAGTATTACATGCAGAGCCTGGCCCGTCTCGCGCCCACGTTATCGCCGCAACGCGTCGACCTGTATGCGCAAGCCTACCTGGGCATCGTCGACAGCCTGCACGTGGAGCTGATCTACGCGGGCGGCGCCGCGCTGCAGCAGCGCCATGCGGCCCTGTGGCAGATATTGTCTGATTCGCTGGCGATGGCGGCGCAATCGGCCTGACGCGGTATCGGCGACAGCCACACTTTGAAAGGAGCGGGAAGTTTTTGGCAAGGCGCACCACGCCCAACATGGGTCAGGCGTATGCGTGCACCAATAGAAAACCAGCAAGCGGAACGGCGACAAAAAGCACCACGACGCCAAGGCATCCTGATTTGGATCCGGATATGGAAGCTGCAGGAGAAGTGCCGCGCTCTCGTGGCGTCCTGGCATGAACCCATTTCATATGACAGGCCTGGCAAAAGAATGTGGTTTTGTTGTTGCGCCAGGCGGCTATGGTTCGATCGGTGTGGCGTACAAGCGTGCCGCAGCGGGCACATTCGAAATGTGTTTCTTTGGGCAGTTTTTTAGAAAAATGCTTGCCGACAAAGAACATGACAACAAGCCCGGCTATTACCGCCCCAACGATCAATTCCATAGACAATGCTTTTCCGTATATGCATGGTATTTACCATGGCTATTGCCAGCCAATCAGCGTACCCGAGCATAACGGATTGCCAAGCAAAAAAATCACGCATTCTCACATCTACGCGAATGGCGCTGCCAGCCAGAACAGAGCCCCCCGCGGGCATCTCCGCCCGCATTCTTTGCATCAACCTTTATTATTTAACATCGAACGTTCGTATTTGCTCACAACGACATTACACTTTGGAAACCTAAGATTTCTTCAGTTGACACTCTTGCAGCACATCCATAAGATGCCCTCATTATTCATTTACGGAGTCCCACGTGGGTACTTGTTCTAGTGACAGTAGCCGATCTTGTATCGGTGATTGCCTCGGCAGCTAAACAGCAAGCAACGCGGAACTCTCTTTCCTCCGTGCCTTGCTGAGCAAGGTGCGGTGTCTCGCGCGGCCAGTACGGCCGCACGCCTCTCCCCCCTCTTTCCGATCGCGACCGGCTACTGACCCGGATTGCCCGCCAGCGCCATGCCTCGCCATGTTGCGTTGGCGGCACGCAAGTCTTGCCTGCGGCTGCGCCGCCCGTCAACACCTCGTCGTGAAAGGAAGAGCCATGAATCTCTTCACCCGCTTATTCGAATCGTTCCTGCGCAAGCGCCATACGGCCGGCAACTTCCGCCGCCGCGCCATGCCGCTGGAAAACAGCACGGCCCGCCCCGTGCCCGACCACCTGGCGCGCCAGCTGCTGGCTGCCGCCCATGAAGACCTCGATACGGCGCTGAACCGCCTGCATACGCGCATCGAAGGCTTGCGCGATGCCGAAGCGCAAGTGATCGGCGCGCAAACGGGTCCGAACGAGGTCGAGCATGAAAAGCCGCTGGCCTGGTACCAGCACCTGTGGCTGTGCTACAAGAATCCGTTCAACCTGCTGCTCACCGTGCTGGCCATCGTGTCCTACCTGACGGAAGACCCGAAAGCCACCATCGTCATCGGCACCATGGTGATCTTGTCGACCCTGCTGCGCTTCGTGCAGGAAGGCCGCTCGAACCGTGCCGCCGAGCGCCTGAAAGCCATGGTCAGCAATACGGCCACCGTGCTGCGCAATGGCCAGCAGATCGAGCTGCCGATCCGCCAGCTGGTGCAGGGCGACATCATCGTGCTGTCGGCCGGCGACATGATCCCCGCCGATTGCCGATTGCTGTCCGCAAAAGACCTGTTCGTCAGCCAGGCTGCCATGACGGGTGAATCCCTGCCCGTGGAAAAAATGGCCGAGCTGGCCGACGCCCATGGCAAAGACCCCATGGAACTGGCCAATCTGCTGTTCATGGGCACCAACGTCATTTCAGGCGCGGCCACGGCGCTGGTCCTGGCGACGGGCAACCGCACCTATTTCGGCACCATCGCCACGCGCGTGACGGCCACCGAGCGCACGCCGACGGCCTTCGAGGCGGGCGTGAACAGCGTCAGCTGGCTGCTGATCCGCTTCGCCCTCGTGATGGCGCCGCTGGTCTTCCTGATCAACGGCTGGACCAAGGGCGACTGGATGGAAGCGTTTTTGTTCGCCCTCTCCGTCGCCGTCGGCCTGACGCCGGAAATGCTGCCCATGATCGTCACCAGCACCCTGGCCAAGGGCGCCGTGAAACTGTCGAAAAAGAAAGTCGTCGTGAAACGCCTGGACGCCATCCAGAACTTCGGCGCCATGGACGTGCTGTGCACGGACAAGACGGGCACCTTGACGCAGGACAAGATCGTGCTCGAACGCCACACGGACGTGTTCGGCCAGCCGTCCGATGAAGTGCTGCAGTTCGCGTATTTGAACAGCCACTACCAGACGGGCCTGAAAAACCTGCTGGACCGCGCCGTACTCGACCATGTGGAATTGCAGACGGAAATGCAGCTGGCCCGCGATTACGTGAAAGTCGATGAAATCCCCTTCGATTTCGTGCGCCGCCGCATGTCCGTCGTCGTTTCCGAAAAGAATGATCACCATGAACTGATCTGCAAGGGCGCCGTCGAGGAAATCCTCGCCGCCTGCAGCCATCTGCGCCTCGGCGGCGTCAGCATTCCCCTCGACGCCGCCCTGCTGGCCAAGGTGCTGGAAACCACGCACGGCCTGAATGCGGAAGGCTTGCGCGTGGTCGCCGTGGCCGTCAAGGAAGTGCCGCCCCATAAAACCGTGTATGGCGTGGCCGATGAAACGGCGCTGACCCTGATCGGTTATGTCGCCTTCCTCGATCCTCCCAAGGAATCGACGGCGCCCGCCCTGCGCGCGCTGGCGGAACACGGCGTGACCGTGAAAGTATTGACGGGCGACAATCACCTGGTGACGGCGAAGATTTGCCGCGAAGTGGGCCTGGCCGTGCACGGCGTGCTGCAAGGCCCGCAGCTGGACGACATGGACGACGCCACTTTGGCCCGCGCGGCGGAAGAGAATACCGTGTTTGCCAAGCTCAGCCCGCTGCACAAGGAGCGCCTCGTGCGCGCCCTGCGCGGCAATGGCCATATCGTCGGCTTCATGGGCGACGGCATCAATGACGCGCCCGCCCTGCGCGCGGCCGACATCGGCATTTCCGTCGATTCGGCCGTCGATATCGCCAAGGAAGCGGCCGACATCATTCTGCTGGAAAAGAGCCTGATGGTGCTGGAAGAAGGCGTGCTGGAAGGCCGCCGCACCTTCAGCAACATGCTCAAATACATCCGCATGACGGCCAGCTCGAACTTCGGCAATGTATTTTCCGTGCTGGTGGCCAGCGCCTTCCTGCCGTTCTTGCCCATGCTGCCGCTGCACTTGCTGGTGCAAAACCTGCTGTATGACGTGTCGCAGATCGCCATTCCCTTCGACAATGTCGACGCCGAGCTGATCCAGCAGCCGCTGAGCTGGAACCCGCGCGACATCGGCCGCTTCATGGTCTTCTTCGGCCCGATCAGCTCGATCTTCGACATCAGCACGTTTATCCTGATGTGGCATGTGTTTGGCGCGAATACGCCGGAGCAACAGACCCTGTTCCAGTCCGGCTGGTTCGTCGTGGGCTTGCTGACGCAGACGCTGATCGTGCACCTGATCCGCACGCCCAAGCTGCCTTTCATCGACAGCATCGCGTCCGTGCCCCTGCTGGTGGCCACCACCATCATCATGGCCGTGGGCGTGTTCCTGCCGATGGGTCCGCTGGCGACCTACTTCAAGCTGCAAGCCTTGCCGTTGGGCTATTTCCCCTGGCTGCTGGGCATCCTCGTCTGCTACACCCTGCTGACGACGTTCATGAAACGCGTGTACCTGCGCAAATTCGGCTGGCAATAGTATGATGGGCCGCTCTGATCCCTACAAAAGGCGCGCATGAGCGGCTCACCTCCTTCCAAGCGTAATCTCGCCCTGCTGCTGTCGGCACTCGTGTTTCCCGGCAGCGGGCATTTCTTATTAAAACGCAAGGCGCGCGGCTGCGTCTTCCTCGTGCCCGCGCTGGTCGCCCTGGTGCTGGTATTGCGCCAGATCATGGCACGTTTGGACCAGGTGATGGCACAGATCGACAGCGGCGCGCTGCCCCTCGACGTGCAATTGATCGTGGAAAAAGTCGATGCCCTGTCGGCCAATGACGGCCCCGCCATGACGGTGGCCGTGGTCGTGCTGGCGGCGTGCTGGATCGGCAGCCTGGTCGATACCGTGCTATTGAAACCCTGAGATCGCTCGCGTCAAACCACATCGTCCTTGATGCGGCGCGACTTCGGTCCGCGGACGGCAGCGATGCGCGCTTCGCTGCGCTCGTGCACGCGGCCGCTGAACCAGCCTTGCACGTCCGCGCCAAAACCGGCCGGCGCCACACTGCCGACACCTTGCGCCAGGTCCAGCAAGGTAGTCTTGGCCAGCTCGGCGCGCATGCTTTTCTCGGCGCGCAGCATCAGCGCATGGATGCCGCACACGCCGCTGGTCATCCAGCCCGGCGGCTCGCCTTCATACAAGGTGCAGCGGCTGCGGATTTGCTGGCAATCGAACAGCGGTTTCGGCCCTTCGATGGCATCCACCACGTCGAGCACGCTGATCTCGCCGGCCGGACGCGCCAGCTGGTAGCCGCCGCGTATGCCTTCCGACGCCGTGACGATGCCCGCCTTCTCCAGCTTGGGAAAGATTTTCGCCAGGAAGGAGACGGAAATACCCTGCAACTCCGCCAGGTCGCGGCTGCTGGCAGGTTGGGCAAGCGGCTGGGCCAGATACAGCAGGCAATGCAAGCCATATTCGGTGCCGCTTCCATAATGTGCCATGATGCCACTCCTCCGTTGCAAAACGGGGACTTTAGCACTCCCCGTTTGCAACCGCAAGGTTACAGCGACAGCTCGAACGCCGGATCGGCGGCGGCCAGCGCCGCGGCGCCATCGGCCGGCGGGTAGATAACGCGGCCATTGATGGCCACCTTCAGGGCCTTGCCTTCGCTGCCCGTCATCCACACCTTGCGCTCCCAGCCCTGCGTCACGACGGCGCCCCACGCCCCCAGATCCAGGCAAGTCACATAATACGGCTGGCGGTAGGACCGCGTGGCCAGGCCCAGCAGGTCGGCCACGGCATTGTCGCCCGAGGAACGGCCCAGGAACATGGCGTGCTGGCAGCTCATCAGCGTGTGATTGCCTTCGTCATCCGTGGCGGCCACGGCGGCGTCGCCCGTGGCAAACACCTTGCCGGCGCCAGGCACGCGCAAATCGCGCGCCACCCGCAGGCGCCCCGCCGCATCCTTGTCGCCGGGAATCTGCGCCGTCAGCGCGCTGGCCCGCACGCCCGCCGTCCACACCACGGTGGCCGCTTCGATGCGTTCGCCATCGGCCGTCGTCAAGCCGCCCGCGTCGATGGCGGCCACCGCCGAACCAAGCCGGCATTCCACGCCCAGTTCCGCCAGCGCCTGCTCGATCACGGGGCGCGGCCCCGGTCCTAGGTCGGGGCCGATGTCGGGCGCCCGCTCGACAATGATGACCTTGATATCGGCATCCTGGCCCAGGATGGCGCGCAGGCGGGCCGGCAGCTCGGCCGCCAGCTCGATACCCGTGAAGCCGCCACCGGCCACGATGACCGTATTGCGCGCGGCCGATGCGGGACGGGCGGCCAGCGCATGCAGGTGCGCATCGAGCGCCACCGCGTCATCGCGCTGGTCGGCGCTGAAGGCAAATTCTTGCAAGCCGGGAATATTCGGACGGAACAGGCTGCTGCCGGCCGCCAGCACCAGGCGGTCATAGGCCAGGGTGGAACGGCTGCCGTCGGCGGCCACGATGTCGACCTCGTCGCTGGCGCTGCGGATGGCCTCGACCTTGCCGGCGATGAAGCGCACGCCCGTCTCCTCGAACAGTTGCTGCAACGGCGCCACCATGGTGGCGGGCGCCGGCTCGTACAGGCGCGGGCGCATCGTCAGCACGGCTTCGGGCGCCACCAGCGCCACTTCGATCTCGCCCGCTGGAACGTTTTCCAGCTTCAGGCGGCGCACGGCGGCCAGGGCACTCCACAAGCCGGCAAAGCCGGCACCAATGATCAATACGCGCTGTGTCATGTTTTTTCTCCTTGATTTGATAACGCAGACTATATCACTCCGCGTTATGTGGCGCAAGCGGGCATGCCAAGAACGCGACAGTCTGCCTTGCGGTCATTGCCGCACTCGCGTAGATTCGCGGCACGACGATCAGGGAAAACCCCATGCAACAAGAATTGGCAACATTGCTGGCAGCAGCATTCAAGAGCGAACGGGCACAGGCGCGCCGGCTGGCCGCGCTGGAAGGCATCGCCGACGCTGCGGCGCTGCAGCGGATACTGGAACAGGCGTCAGGCACCCTGGGCCTGGCCGCCCTGTTGGCATCGCGGGCGCAGGCGCGCGCCGCCGACGCGCAGCGCAAGGCGCAAAAGATCAGCGACCGCCAGCAGGCGCAAGCGGCGCGGCGCGTGCCGGCGGGCCCCGCTTCGGCCTGGCGCGGCTGGTTCGACGGTTCCGCGCACCCGAATCCGGGCAAGCTGGGCATCGGCGCCCTGCTGCTGGGACCGAATGGCGAGCGCATCGAAGTGAGCCAGGCGGCCGGCTATGGCAATAGCAGCGAAGCGGAATATGCGGCCCTGACGGCCGTGCTGCAAGCGGCACTGGAGGTGCGTCCGCCGCCCGCGCAACTGCTGCTGTACGGCGACAGCCAGGTGGTGATCAATGACGTGCTGGGGACGACGCCGGTGGGCGCCAAGGGACTGGAAACGCAGAGGGCCACCGTAGTGGCCCTGCTGGAACAATTCATGGATGTGCGCTTGCGCTGGCTGCCGCGCCACAGGAATGGCGAGGCGGACCGGCTGTCCCAGCTGGCGATTGCCGGCTGGGCAGAGGAAGATTAAGCGGCGCGGCCGATCCGCAACGCTTGCTTCGGCTCTTTCGCCACGGGGCGCTTCACCGCTTTCAAACCGCTGACACTGGCCTGCTGCCCGCTCAGCTTGAACACGCTGACGACCTGCGCCAGGTTGTGCGCCTGGTGCTGCATCGATTCGGCGGCCGCCGCCGACTCTTCCACCAGCGCCGCATTTTGCTGCGTCACGGCATCCATCTGGCCGATGGCCCGGTTGATCTCGTCGATGCCCACGCTTTGCTCGCTGCTCGCCGCCGTGATTTCCGTGATGATGTCGCTCACGCGCTGCACGCTGTCGACGATATCGTTCATGGTCGAACCGGCTTGTGCCACCAGCATGCTGCCCGCGTTGACTTGCTCCACGGAAGCACCGATCAGGGTCTTGATCTCTTTCGCGGCACTGGCCGAACGTTGCGCCAGGTTGCGCACTTCGGAGGCCACGACGGCAAAGCCACGACCCTGCTCGCCCGCGCGCGCCGCTTCCACGGCCGCATTCAGGGCCAGGATATTCGTCTGGAAAGCGATGCCATCGATGACGCTGATGATGTCGACGATCTTGTTCGACGAAGCGTTGATCGATTCCATCGTGCCCACCACCTGCGCCACGACTTCACCGCCCTTGACGGCCACTTGCGCCGCCGAGGCCGCCAATTGATTCGCCTGGCGCGCATTGTCCGCATTCTGTTTCACGGTGCTGGTCAGTTCTTCCATCGACGAAGCTGTTTCTTCCAGGGAACCGGCCTGCTCTTCCGTGCGGGAAGACAGGTCCTGGTTGCCGGCGGCAATTTCCGTCGAGGAAGTTGCAATGCTGTCCGTGCCCGTGCGCACTTCGCTGACGATGTTGAGCAGGCTCGTGTTCATGTCTTTCAGGGCCAGCAGCAGTTGCCCCGTTTCATCCTTGGCGCTGGCGTCGATCTGCGCCGTCAAGTCGCCATCGGCTACCTTGCGGGCGATGTCCACGGCCGTGCGCAGGGGGCGCACGATGCCCATCGTCAACAACCAGGCACAGACGACGCCAAAGCCCAGCGCCAGCACGGCCAGGGTCAGCAGCAAGTTGCGGCTGGTATTGGCGACGGCGTCGATCTCGCGCGCCGTCGTATCGATGCTGGCGCGCTGGTGCTGCAGCATGTCGTTGACCACTTTCAGGTATTTCGTCGAACCGGGCACGAAGATGCCCTGGAACGCCTGTTCCGCTTCCGCTTCCTGCCCATCCGCCTTCAGCTTCGACACTTGCGCGCGCGAATCGAGGTACACCTTGCGCTGTTCGCTCACCAGACGGAACAGTTCCTTTTCTTCCGGGCTGGAAATCAAGGCTTCGATCTTCTTTTGCAATTCGCCCGAAACGACGGACGATTGCTTGGCTTCTTCCGCAAAATACGCGCCCAGCGTCGTGTCGCTGCTGCGCGCGATGGCCGTGGTGCGGCGCACGCCGCTGTCGATCTTCGCGTACCAGTCGGAAATATAGCGTTCCTTCGCCAGCGGCAGCTCCATCATGGTGCGCGTGGCCATGGCGACGTCATGCAAGCGCCACACGCTGATGCCCGTGATGACCATGGAAAACAGCAAAATCACGGCAAAACCCAGGCCGAGGCGCACACCAATACTGACGTTTCTTAACAAATTCATGTGAATATCCTAAAAAAGCGGAACCAGACTATATAAAAGGGGACAGCAGAAAGCGGCTGCACGGGGCAGCCGCGGCGCCATCAGCGCGTGCCGATGCGCAAGGCGGTTTTCGGCGCAGCCGGGCGTTTCAGCGCCTGCTGGCCAGTCAATTTGAAGACGCTGACGACTTGCGCCAGGTTGTGCGCCTGGTGCTGCATCGATTCGGCGGCCGCCGCCGACTCTTCCACCAGCGCCGCATTTTGCTGCGTCACGGCATCCATCTGGCCGATGGCCCGGTTGATCTCGTCGATGCCCACGCTTTGCTCGCTGCTCGCCGCCGTGATTTCCGTGATGATGTCGCTCACGCGCTGCACGCTGTCGACGATATCGTTCATGGTCGAACCGGCTTGTGCCACCAGCATGCTGCCCGCGTTGACTTGCTCCACGGAAGCACCGATCAGGGTCTTGATCTCTTTCGCGGCACTGGCCGAACGTTGCGCCAGGTTGCGCACTTCGGAGGCCACGACGGCAAAGCCACGACCCTGCTCGCCCGCGCGCGCCGCTTCCACGGCCGCATTCAGGGCCAGGATATTCGTCTGGAAAGCGATGCCATCGATGACGCTGATGATGTCGACGATCTTGTTCGACGAAGCGTTGATCGATTCCATCGTGCCCACCACCTGCGCCACGACTTCACCGCCCTTGACGGCCACTTGCGCCGCCGAGGCCGCCAATTGATTCGCCTGGCGCGCATTGTCCGCATTCTGTTTCACGGTGCTGGTCAGTTCTTCCATCGACGAGGCTGTTTCTTCCAGGGAACCGGCCTGCTCTTCCGTGCGGGAAGACAGGTCCTGGTTGCCGGCAGCAATTTGCGTGGACGAGGTCGCGATGCTGTCCGTGCCGCTGCGCACTTCGCCGACGATGTTGAGCAGGCTCGTGTTCATGTCTTTCAGGGCCAGCAACAGTTGCCCGGTTTCATCCTTGGCGCTGGCGTCGATCTGCGCCGTCAAGTCGCCGTCAGCCACCTTGCGGGCGATCTCGACGGCCGTGCGCAGGGGGCGCACGATGCCCATCGTCAAGACCCACGCGCAGACGACGCCGAATGCCAGCGCCAGCGCGGCCAGCACCAGCATCAGGTTGCGGCTGGTATTGGCGACGGCGTCGATCTCGCGCGCCGTCGTGTCGATCGTCGCGCGCTGGTGCTCCAGCAAGTCCGAGACCATTTTCTGGTATTTCGCGGCGGCCGGCACGAAGGTCTTTTCAAATACCTCATTGGCGGCATCGACCTGCGCTTCGCCCTTCAGCTTGTAGACCTGGTCGCGCGAACCGATGTACACCTTGCGCTGTTCCAGCAAGCCCGCGAACATGGCTTTTTCCTCCGGCTTGTCGATCAGCGCCTCGATCTTCTTTTGCAGCTCGGCCGAGCTGGACGACGAGACTTTCGATTCTTCGGCAAAATAGCCGCTGAGCGAGGTATCGCTGCTGCGGGCAATGGCGATGGTGCGGCGCACGGCGCTGTCGATGCGTCCATACCAGTCGGAAATATAGCGTTCCTTGGCCAGCGGCTGCTCCATCATGACGCGCGTGGCGCTGGCCACGTCGTGCAGGCGCCAGACGCTGATGCCCGTAATGAGCATGGAAAACAGCAAAATCACGGCAAAACCGAGTCCGAGGCGGACACCGATGCTGACGTTGCGTAATAAATTCATGTGACTATCCTAAAAAGCCTTGCCGCCAGCCTGACAACAAGCTGACGATCTCGCTCATGGGCGGGCGCTGGCTGGCCGCTGTAGCGAATTGGCGTGACAAGTGAAACTGGCGCACGGTTCGGCTGAACCGTGCGCCAGGAAATGCGCTAGCGTGCGCCTTGCAGAAAAAGCAAACAATGCTTGGGGTCAATTGTTTCTAAAAAACCCTCTGGCACCAGGGTGTCAGGACGTGTTCAGGGCAAGGCGCGTTGCCGAAGACAGTACGAATGTACGGCGAGGCAATGCAACGCCGTCCTGGACGTTTCCTGGCGGCCTAGGCGGCCAGCTTCTCGATCAAACCCATGTCGGCGCTGGACATCAGCTGGTCGATATCGACCAGGATCAGCATGCGTTCGTCGATGGTGCCCAAGCCGATCACGTATTCCGTGTTGATCGAACGGCCCATGTCCGGCGCCGGCTTGATCTGCTCCGGCATCAGGGTGGTGACGTCGGAGACGCGGTCGACGACCATGCCGACGACGCGGTTGCCGATATTGAGGATGATGACGACGGTAAACTGGTCATAGCTGGGCGTGCCCAGGTTGAACTTGATGCGCATGTCGACGATCGGCACGATGATGCCGCGCAGGTTGACCACGCCCTTGACGAACTCGGGGGCGTTGGCGATGCGGGTCGGCGTTTCATAGCTGCGGATTTCGCTGACCTTCTGGATGTCGATGCCATACTCTTCCTGGCCCAGGGTAAAAGCCAGGTATTCGGCAGCCTTGGCAACGGTTGCGCCAGTGTCGCTGGAAATGGTGCTCATGATGATCCTTTAGAAATGTCGCAGGGCACGCCGATTACCGGCCTTGGGCGCCCATATGGAATTTATTAAATAATGCACTGAAATTGCAATGCGGCAATGTTACCGCATGTAAATTTTCAGTGCACTATAAAAGAGCATCGTTCTTTCCCCCAGGCCGCGATTGCCTGACTTTGTCGCAAAAGCATCACGCCCGCATGCCCGCCGCTATGGTGCCGCCTTCTCGCCGCCGCCCTCTGCCGACGGCAGGTTGAATGCCACCGTGTACACAAAATCCATGGTGCAAGGCACGCCGCCGCACACACCCGGCTTGTAGCGCTGCTTGATGGCAGCCGCCGCGGCAAAATTCGCCATCTTGTCGTCCGGCGACTCGAAGATGGCCACTTCCTTGCCTTCCCCCTGGCTATTCACCTGCACCGCCAGCACCAGTTTGCCCTGCACTTGCAGGATGCGCTGCGCCGCATACACGTCGCGCAAGAACGGCGCCAGCCCCTTGAGCGGATAGGGCGGCTCGTCCGCGGCCGGCATGCCCTCGTACTGCTCCCGTACGGCAAGCTTCTGCTCCTCGCTCAGTTGCGCATAGCTGTAATTCAAGGGGATGCTGGCCGTCACACCCTTGCGTTTAATGACAGTGCCGGTCTCCGCCATATCCTCGGTCAAGGCATAGCGGGGAGCTTCCTGGGCCCGGGAAGGCGCGTGCGCGCAGGCAACGAACAAACCGAATATCAGCCAATGGCGGTGCATGGGTATCCTTTGCAAGATGGACTAATGATTTGAAAAAATATTTGATAGGCAATGAAACACCACGGCGCGCATTCTGCTCAGAAGTAAATAAAAAAGCAAGTGCCTTGAAGCAACGAATACCTGCATGCGCGCGTTTTATGCCACACTGGCGGCCCCTGCTTTTTACGACCTTGAACCATGCATTCTTTGCTTTCCCAATGGCAACCACGCCTGCTGGCGCTGGCCACGGCCGGCCTGGGCGATGACAGCGCCCACGACGTCAACCACCTGCAGCGCGTCTGGCGCAATGCCGGTGTCCTGCTGCAGGAACATGCGGAAGCGGACGCCCTCACGGTGATGGCCGCCTGCTACCTGCACGACCTGGTCAACCTGCCGAAGAACCACCCCGAGCGCCACCTGGCCTCGCGCCAGGCGGCAACGCTGGCTTGCCGCCAGCTGGCGGAACTGGATTTCCCGGCAGAAAAACTGGCCGGCGTGGCCCACGCCATCGAAACGCACAGTTTTTCCGCCAACTTGCCGCCGCACACGATCGAAGCGCAAATCGTGCAGGATGCCGACCGCATCGACGCGCTGGGCGCCGTGGGACTGGCGCGCCTGTTCTATACGGCGGCGCGCATGGATAGCGCGCTGGCGCATGGCACGGACCCGCTGGCGCAGCAGCGTCCGCTCGACGACAAGGCCTACGCGCTCGACCATATCGTCACCAAGCTGGACAAACTGCCCGGCAAGATGCAGACGGCGGCGGGCCGCGCCCTGGCGGAACAGCGGCTGGCCGTGCTGACGGAGTTCCGCGCCGCCTTTGCCGACGAATGGGGAATTGGGCCATAAGCCTGGTGGCGATAGCCAGCATGGCCCATGCTGTCTATAATGCAAGGCTCAGCTATCGCGCCGCGCGGCGGCAGAAACCTGCCACGCGCCGGCGCAACGCCAACAACTGAACCCCGCCAGCCGCACGGCGACGCGGGGTGCGCGCCGAAAGCATGCATGTCCGATAAAACCAGCCACGACAGCCAATCCCAGTCACCGTCATCGCCCGCCGCGCCCGCGCGCGCCGGCAACCTCAATTTCATCCTCGTCTGCGTCTTCATCGACATGCTGGGCATCGGCCTGGTAGTGCCCGTGCTGCCCATCCTGATCGGCGACTTTGTCAACGGCAAGGATGAGCAAGCATTCTGGTACGGCATCATGGCGGCCGTCTTCGGCTTGCTGCAATTCATCTTCATGCCCATGCTGGGCGCCATCAGCGACCGCGTGGGGCGCCGTCCCGTGCTGCTGTACTCGATGGCCGGCATGGGCATCAACTTTCTCGCCACGGGCTGGGCGCCGAACCTGGCCTGCCTGTTCATCGGCAGGGTCATCGGCGGCATCTCGTCGGCCAGCATGTCGGTCGCGTCCGCCTATGCCTCCGACGTTTCCACGCACGACAACCGCGCCAAGAGCTTCGGCAAGATCGGCGCCGCCTTCGGCCTGGGCTTCATTTGCGGCCCCATGCTGGGCGGCCTGCTGGGCGAGATCAACCTGCACCTGCCGTTCTACGTGGCGGCGGGCCTGTCGGCGGCCAATTTCATCTACGGCTATTTCTGCGTGCCCGAATCGCTGCAGCCGGGTCCGCGCGCGCCGTTCACCCTGGCGCGCATCAATCCGTTTGCCGCCCTGCTGAAACTGGTGCGCCGCGTGGAGATCCGCGGCCTGGTGCTGGCCTTCGGCCTGATGACGTTTGCGCAAATGATGCTCAACACCACCTGGGTGCTGTACACGCACTTCCGCTTCGACTGGACGCCGCGCCAGAACGGCATCGCCCTGTTCTGCGTGGGCCTGTGCGCCGCCGTCGTGCAGGCCGGCTTGCTGGGCATACTCATCAAGCGTTTCGGCGAAGTGCGCTTATCGCTGCTGGGCATGGCCTCGGGCGCCCTCACCTATCTGCTGTACGGCCTGGCCACGCAAGGCTGGATGATGTATGCGCTGATCCTGTGCAACCTGCTGGCCTTTGCCGCCGGACCTGCCCTGCAAGGCATCATCTCGAAATCCTCCAACGCCAGCGAGCAGGGCGAATTGATGGGTTCGCTGCAATCGATCAGCAGCCTGGGCATCATTTTCATGCCTTTGCTCGGCAGCATGATCCTTGGCCAGGTGAGCCACTTGCCGCCGCAGGACTGGCGCATCGGCAGCACCTTCTACCTGTGCGCCATCATGCAAACCCTGGGCATCCTGGTGGCCTGGCGCTACTTCAAGGCGCAACGCCAGGCAAGACTTGTGGTTTCCACCACAAAGTAGTCGGCGGGATAATGTTGTATTTGAGAAATAAATAGGCGAGAATGGGATAATCAAGCGGACGTTGCCGACGCCCGCGATTCGATGGTGAGCAAGGATGGGTATGACTGACTTTTATTCCAGCGCCTGGCGCCGAACCGTGGCCATGCTGGCGCTGGCACTGCCGCCGCTGGCGGGCGCGCAATGCTCGCGCGACATCCAGGTGCCCGTCTCGGCCATCGGCGCCAGCGTGGTGGTGAATGGCGCCACGATCGGCGGCATCTACCCCGACCTGCTGCGCAGCATGGGCGCCAAGCTGGGCTGCAATTTCATCTTCACGGCCGTGCCCCGCGCGCGCCTGGAAGCGATGTTCGAGACGGGCAAGGCCGACTTGCTGATCCCGGCCAGCAGCACCTTGCGGCGCGACCAGCATGGCCTGTTCATCCCCATGCTGGGCAGCCGCCCCCTGCTGATCTCGCTGCAGGGCGCGCGCGCGCCCATCAACACCATGCAGGAACTGATCGAGCGGCGCGAACTGCGCGTGGCGCTCGTGCGCGGCTACGACTATGGCGCGCCCTACCAGGCGCTGGCAAAGGAGCTGAGCAGCCAGGGACGCCTGTTCTACGAAGTCGACGCGCTGTCCGTGGCGCGCCTGATGCAAAGCGGCTTCATCGATGCCACCATCATGGCGCCCACCATCCTGGCCGGCGTGGCGCAGAACGATGCGCGCGTGTATGGCCTGGCCGACCGCCTGCGCCTGGAAGCGCTGCCGGAGTTACCGTGGGGCATGAGCGGCGTCTATCTGTCGCGCAAGTCGCTCACGGCGGAAGACCAGGCGACCCTGCGCGAATTGCTGGACAAGGCGGGCCGTTCCGGCTCCGTGATGGACGGCTTCCAGCGCCATCACCGCCAGGAATTGCTGTCGCTGAGCATACGTCCGCGCTAGGGACACGGGCATGTCCGGTCTGGTCGTCGCCGTCGTGCTGTTTGCCGCCCTGTTGCACGCCAGCTGGAACGCCATCGTCAAGTCGGGCAAGGATACCTTCCTCAGCACGGTGCTCGTTTCCGTCGGCGCGGCCCTGATTTCGCTGGCCGTACTCCCCTTTGTGCAGGCTCCCGCCCCCGCCAGCTGGCCCTACCTGGCCGCCTCGGCCGTGGCACAGCTGGCCTATTATTCTCTGCTGGCGGCTGCCTACAAGGCGGGCGACATGAGCCATGCCTATCCATTGATGCGCGGCAGCGCGCCGCTGCTCGTGGCGCTGGCCAGCTGGCCGCTGATCGGCGAGCGCCTGTCGCCCATGCAGATGGGCGCCGTCGCCTGCATCTGCGCGGGCATCCTGGGCCTGTATGTTGCCGCGCGCACGAACGCCATCGGCCAGCCGAAAAGCACGGGGCGCGCCACCGCCTTTGCGCTGGGCAACGCCTGCGTCATCGCCAGCTATACCTTGATCGACGGCATCGGCGTGCGCCTGTCCGGCGCGCCGGCCGCCTACACGATGTGGATTTTTGTCTTGAACGGAACCGGGCTGCTGCTGTGGACGGCGTTGCGCCGCCCCGCCGACTTGCTTGCCTATGCGCAAACGCAATGGCGCCTGGCCGCCGTTGGCGGCTTCGGCACCCTCGCCTCGTATGGCCTGGCCCTGTGGGCCATGACGCAGGCACCCGTGGCCGCCATCGCGGCCCTGCGCGAAACGTCGATCCTGTTCGCCATCGCCATTGCGGCCCTGTTCCTGCGCGAAAGAATCAGCCCCCGCCGCTACCTGGCCATCGGCCTGATCGCGGCGGGCGCCATCCTCATGCGAATCGCCTAGCGCGCGTCGAGCGGCGCAATCGGCAACTCGATCGCGCTGGCAGCCCCTGTCGCGTGGTACACGCGCTGCGTCGCCTTTCTGTAATGGCCAGGGTCGGCCAGGAAGATGTTCGGCACGTAGTTTTGCGGGTTGCGGTCGTACAGGGGGAACCAGCTCGACTGCACTTGCACGGCGATGCGGTGGCCGGGCAGGAAGACGTGATTCGCGTTCGGCAAGGCGAAGCGGTAGCGCTGCACCTGGCCCGCCGGTATCGGCGTCGGGTGCTCGAAGCTGTCGCGGTAGCGCCCGCGGAAGATATCCATCGCCACGCCCAGCTGATAGCCGCCCATGGCCGGTTGCGACGGCACTTCATCCGGATACACGTCGATCAGCTTCACCACCCAGTCCGCATCCGTGCCGCTGGTGGCGGCAAACAGGTTGACCATCGGCGCACCGGCGATGCGCACGGCCGTCTTCAACGGTTCCGAAACGTAGCTGAGCACATCCGTGCGGTCCGCATAGCCGCGCTGGTCGCTGACCAGCCATGGCTTCCACACGTCGCCATCGTTCAGGCGCACGGGACGGGGCACGAAAGGCACGGGCTTGGCGGGATCGGCCACGTATTCATCGAAGGCACCTTCAGCCGCATCCGCAGCGCCCGATGGCGCGGCAAAGCCCAGCTTGTAGCCATCCTGCAGGTAAATCGGCGTCAGCTTCGTGTCGCAGGTCTCGCAGGCCAGCGGCCACTGCTGCAGGCGCTGCCACTGGTTAGTGCCGCTCTGGTACGACACCACGGGGGCCGTGTTCGCTTCCGGCGCGCCATCCTTCAGGTATTGATTCAGGAATGGCTGCATGACCTTTTCGCGGAACTGGCGCGCCGTGTCGCCGTCAAACTTCAGGGCGCCCAGGCTGGAACCGTCATAGTTGACGCCGCTATGGCGCCACGGGCCGATGGCCAGGTAATTGAGGTTGTTGCGCTTGTCGCGCCCCTCCATCGCCGCGTAGGTGGCATAGGGACCATAGATGTCTTCCTGGTCCCACTGCCCCACCACGTGCATGGTGGGCACGATCAGCGGACGCTTGGCAAGGATCTTGTCAAGCGCCTGTTCTTGCCAGTAACTGTCGTAGGCAGGGTGTTCGAACAGCTTTTTCGTGTACGTCAGCTTGTCGATGCCAAACTTTTTCGCGTAGTCGCCGGCCGAGCCGATGCGCAGATACGCATCGTAGTCGTCGTAGACGCCCAGCGCCGGCGATTCGCCGCTGCCGCGCGCGCTCGTCTGTCCCGCGATGTACGACAAACTGGGCATGCGGAAGGCGCCGTTATGGAACCAGTCGTCGCCGCGCCAGCCATCGACCATGGCGCTCATGGGGATGGCCACCTTCAGAGCCGGATGCGGGTCGACCAGGGCCATCAGTACCGTGTGGCCCTCGTACGAGGAACCGAGCATGCCCACCTTGCCATTCGTTTCCGGCACGTTCTTGACGAGCCAGTCGATGGTATCCCACGCATCCGTGACGTTGTCGACCTTGGTATGGTTCAGCGGGCCGCGCACGGGGCGCGTCATGACGTAATCGCCTTCCGAGCCATGCTTGCCGCGCACGTCCTGGAACACGCGGATGTAGCCGTTTTCCACCAGGGTATCGTCGCCCAGCGGCAAGGTGGCCAGCATGCTGGGGCTGGCGGCGCGCTGGGCGCGGCGGGCCGCATTGTACGGCGTGCGCGTGAGCATGATCGGCGCTTTTTGCGCGCCTTTCGGCACGACGATCACCGTGTACAGCTTGACGCCGTCGCGCATGGGGATCATCACCACGCGCTTGACGTAGTCATTCATGTCGGGCATCACCAGCTTGGCGCCGATATCGGGCGTCATGGGCGGCGTTTGCGCCATCGCCGGTGCGGCAAACAGGGAACTGATAACAAGGGCCAGACCGGTGAGCCGGACGGGGGACGATACGCGCATACTGTTTCTCCAATGATTCATGCCACGTAAAAGTGGCCGAACGGCAATAGTACCCGGAAAGCAAGTTCTGCAGAAGGCCAGCCTCTGACGCAGCGCAGCAGATAAATCCGGGCGCAAACTTGACAGAACGCGTGCGAACTGCAACCATAACGCCATGAAATTTATCCCTTCACAACACGCCTGCTTGAATTGGTGGTCCCGCTCACTTTCGCGCGGCCACTGCATAGTGATGTGAATTTGATCCACGCCGCCTCGATCGGTGGCGTAACAGGCTCAGCCTGGATCATCCCCGATGCAGGCGGCTCAAAAGGAAACTTGATGAGCTTGCCTAATACTCCCGACACCCCCGACACCCAGGACCAGAACGACACTCCGGCCGCGCCGCTGTCGGCTGCCGCCATCGCTTCGCAATCCGTGATCCTGACGGGCGACCGTCCGACCGGCCCATTGCACCTGGGCCACTTCGTGGGCAGCCTGCGCGACCGCGTTGCCTACCAGAACAGCTACAAGCAATTCATCATGCTGGCCGACGCGCAAGCGCTGACGGACAATATGGACGACATCGACAAGGTGCACCGCAACGTCGTCGAAGTGGCGCTCGACTACCTGGCCGTCGGCATCGACCCGACGAAAACCACGGTCTTCATCCAGTCGCAGATCCCGGAACTGGCCGAACTGACCTTTTACTACCTGAACATCGTCACCGTGGCGCGGCTCGAGCGCAACCCCACCGTCAAGGAAGAAATCCGCCTGCGCGGCTTCGAGCGCGACATCCCGGCCGGCTTCCTGACCTACCCTGCCAGCCAGGCGGCCGATATCACGGCCTTCAAGGCCGGCGTGGTGCCCGTGGGCGAAGACCAGATCCCGATGATCGAGCAAACGAATGAAATCGTGCGCCGCTTCAACCGCATGTACAACCGCGAAGTATTGATGGAATGCAAGGCGCTGGTGCCGGACATCGGCCGCCTGCCCGGCATCGACGGCAAGGCCAAGATGAGCAAGTCGCTGGGCAACACCATCAACCTGGGCGCCACCCCGGCCGAAATCACGGCCGCCGTGAAAAAAGTCTACACCGACCCGCTGCACCTGCGCGTGGAAGACCCGGGCCACCTGGAAGGCAACATCGCGTTTACCTACCTGGACGCGTTTGACCCGGAAAAAGCGGCGCTGGCCGAAATGAAAGCCCATTACGTGCGCGGCGGCCTGGGCGACAGCATCGTCAAGAAGCGCCTGGACCTGGTCTTGCAGGAAATGCTGGCGCCGATCCGCGCCAGCCGCGAAGAGTTCGCCAAGGACAAGGGACAAGTCATCCAGATGCTGAAAGAAGGCACTTTCAAGGCACGCGAAGTGGCGGCCCGCACGGCCGATGAAGTCAAGTCGGCGCTGGGCCTCAACTACTTCTGATCACCAGCAGTAACAGCACACTGATATAGCAAACTGATGCGCTCAGGCGGAGTCGGGTAGAATCCCGCTTTCGCCTGGGCGCAATTCGTTTGTCACCGTGGCACCAGCAATCCGTAGAGAAGACAACGCGCCATGACCGATACCCCTGTCGACCAGCTGCTGCAGCAGCATTTTTCCATCGATGCGCTGCAACGCTCGCCCGCGCCCCTGCAGCAGGCGCTGGGCATGCTGGGCGGCTGGCTGGCCGCCGAACGCGACACGCCGTATCCGCACACGCCCTATGCGGAACTGCTGACGCAACTGTCCGACACTTGCCTGCCCGCGCACGGCATGCCCGTGGCGGATTTCCTGCAAGAACTCGATACCACCGTGCTGGCCAATACGGCCCAGCTGAACCACCCGCAATACATCGGCCACATGACCCAGGCCCTGCCGTGGATCAGCGTGCTGGCCGAAGCGTTTACGGCCACCCTGAACCAGAACCAGGTCAAGATCGAGACGGCGTATGTGTCGACCCTGATCGAAAAGCAGATCCTCGGCTGGCTGCACCGCCAGGTGTACCGGCAAGCCGATAGCGTCTACACGCAGGCGATGGCCGCCACCAGCGGCGCGCTGGGCAATGTCGTCAATGGCGGCACCATGGGCAATCTGACGGCGCTGGCCGTGGCGCTGGAAAGCCAATTGCCCGGCACGCGCAAGCGCGGCCTGTTTGCCGCCATGCAGGATTCCAGCTACGCGGGGCTGGCCGTGATCGGCTCGGCCCGTAGCCACTACTCCGTGAAAAAGGCGCTGGCCACCCTGGGACTCGGTGAAAACGCCCTGCACCTGGTGGCCGTCGACCGCGACAACCGCATCGACGTCCAGGCGCTGGAAGCGACCATTGCCGACTTGAAATTGCGCAATATCAAGGTCGTCGCCATGATCGGCATCGCCGGCACGACGGAAACAGGCGCCATCGACCCGCTGGCCGCCATGGCCGCCATTGCCGCGCGCGAATCCATCTGGTTCCACGTGGATGCGGCCTGGGGCGGCGCCCTCCTAATCGCGGAACAGTACCGCCCGCTGTACGACGGGATTGCTTTGGCCGACTCCGTCGTCATCGACGGGCATAAGCTGCTGTGGGTGCCGATGGCGCAAAGCATGGTGCTGTTCAAGGACGGCGCCAGCCTGAACCTGCTCAAGCACAACGCCAACTACATCCTGCGCGACAATTCGGGCGACCTGGGCCAGACTTCGCTGGAAGGCTCGCGCCGCTTCGATGCCTTGAAACTGTGGACCTCGTTCAAGGTGCTGGGCGTGTCCGGCTACACGACCTTGCTGCGGCAGGCGGCCACCCTGTCCGGCCAGTTGCAGGACTTGTTGGCCGACCAGCAGGATTTCGAACTCGTCACGCGCTCGGACACCTTCATCCTGACCTACCGCTACGTGCCCGCGCACTTGCGCCAGCGCATGGACAGCTTGCTGGCCGGCGGCCAGGTGGAGGCGGCGGCCGAGCTGAACAAGCAACTGAACACCTTGAACGCCAAGCTGCAAAACCGGCAAAAGGCGCAAGGCCACAGCTTTGTCTCGCGCACGGTACTCGAGTCGACGCGCTACCCCGGCCCGACCAATGTGCTGCGCGTGGTCATGACGAATGTCAAGACGCGCCCGCACCACTTGCGCGCCATTCTGGCCGAACAGCGGGCCATCGGGCAGGCGCTGGCGGCGGAACTGGGCCTGTAAGGAATTCCACCCCTAGCCTTGACTGGAGGCCCGATGCAGCGTCTTAACGCCCTCGCCGATCTATTCCGCCATCTGCTGAAATGGCTGCTGCTGGCCTTTGTCGTGGCCGTGCTGGCAGGGTCGGCCTCGGCCGGCTTCCTGTGCGCCCTCGACTGGGCCACGCGCACGCGCCTGGCGCACGCCTGGCTGATCTGGCTGCTGCCCGTGGCGGGCTTTGCCGTCGGCTGGCTGTATTTGCGCTACGGCAGCAGCGTCGAAGGGGGCGCGAACCTGCTGATCGATGAAATCCACGATCCGAAGAAAATCATCCCCCTGCGCATGGCGCCGCTGGTGCTGGGCGGCACCGTCATCTCGCACTTGTTCGGCGCCTCCGTCGGGCGCGAAGGCACGGCCGTGCAGATGGGCGGTGCGCTGGCCGACCAGCTCACGCGCCTGTTCCACCTGAACAATGAAGACCGCCGCATCATCCTGATGGCCGGCATCAGCGCCGGCTTTGCGTCCGTCTTCGGCACGCCGCTGGCGGGCGCCCTCTTCGGCCTGGAAGTGCTGGCCATCGGCCGCTTGCGCTACGAAGCCATGCTGCCCTGCCTGGCCGCTGCCGTCATCGCCGACCAGGTGGTCCTGCTGTGGGGTCCGCTTTTGCACATTGCTCACACGCATTACGCCGTGCCGCAGATTCCCGCCCTGTCCGCCTGGACCCTGGGCGCGATGGTGATCGCGGGCGTGCTGTTCGGCGTGACGGGCAAAGTATTCGCGCAAGCCACGCACGGCTTGAGCGGGCTGATGAAACGCTGGATCGCCTACCCTCCCCTGCGGCCGCTGGCCGGCGGCCTCGTCGTCGCGCTTGCCGTGTGGCTGCTGGGCACGGACCGCTACATCGGCCTGGGCATCCCCACCATCGTCGATGCGCTGAAGGAACCGCTGCCCGCCTGGGATTTCCTGGGCAAGATGGCATTTACCATCGTCTCGCTGGGCACCGGCTTCAAGGGCGGCGAAGTGACGCCATTGTTCTTCATCGGCGCGACCCTGGGCAATGCGCTGGGACCGCTGCTGCACCAGCCCGTCACCTTGCTGGCCGCCATCGGCTTCGTTGCCGTGTTTGCGGGCGCGGCCAACACGCCCATCGCCTCGACCCTGATGGCGATGGAACTGTTCGGTGCCGAAATCGGCGTGTATGCGGCCATCGCCTGCGTGGTGGCCTACCTATTTTCCGGCCACGCGGGCATTTACCGGGCGCAGCGCAGTGGCCATGCCAAGCGCACAGACCACAAGGATCCCGGCACATGACACAGAATATCTACGACAACGACGCCTTCTTCACGGCCTACAGCCAGTTGCCCCGCTCCGTCGGCGGACTCGACAGCGCTCCCGAATGGCCAGCCCTGCGCGCCATGCTGCCGGAGATACAAGGAAAAAGCGTGCTGGACCTGGGTTGCGGCTACGGCTGGTTCTGCCGCTGGGCGGCCGAGGCGGGCGCGGCATCAGTGCTGGGGGTGGACGTATCGGAAAAGATGCTGGCGCAGGCGCGCAGCATGGGCAATCAGGCAACAGTCGATTACACCCGGCTTGACTTGGAACAACTGGCCCTGCCGCCCGCCAGTTACGACCTGGTCTACAGTTCGCTCGCGTTTCACTACGTCGAGGATTTCACCACCCTGCTGGCTGCCATCCGCCGCGGCTTGAAACCGGGCGGCAAGCTGGTATTTTCCATCGAACACCCGGTCTTCATGGCGCCGCGCCAGCCCGGCTGGCTGACGGATGCGCAAGGCCGCAAGCGCTGGCCCGTCGACAGTTACCAGCAGCAAGGTCCGCGCGTGTCGGACTGGCTGGCGCCCGGCGTGATCAAGCAGCACCGCACCATCGGCACGACCATCAATACGCTGCTGCAAGCAGGTTTCCAGCTGGAACACGTGGAGGAATGGGGCCCCAGCGATGAACAGGTCGCCCTGCAGCCGGCCCTGGCGGAAGAGCGCGAACGGCCGATGCTGCTCCTCGTCGGCTGCGGCCTGCCGTAACCGCGCCTTCAGCTGGCCACGTTGCGGGTAAAGCGCAAGGTGGATGCGCCGGCATTGACATAGCTGTACGCTTGCGCGCTGCTGAAGACGAAAAAATCGCCCGTGTTCAGCTGTCTCGTTTCCGCCGCCAGCACGAGCTGCAACGCGCCTTCCAGCACGTACAGCATTTCGCTGAAACCGGCCGGGTCCGGCTGGGCATCATAGCGCTCGCCTGGCGCCAGGGTCCACGACCACAGTTCCACCTGGCGGCTGGCGGGCGCGGCGCCCAGCAGCACGGCCTGGCTGGCTTGCGATGCGCTTTGCCACATCAGCACGCGCAGGCTGTCGTGCGGCTGCTGCGGCGGCTGGACCAGGTCGACGAAGGCCACGTTCAGCGCGGCAGCCACGTGGTCGAGGTTGGCCAGGCTGATGTTGGTACTGCCCGCTTCCACGCCATTGACCATGCGCCGGCTCAGGCCCGACTTGCGCGCCAGCTCGTCCTGGCTCAGGCCGGCGGCCAGGCGCAGCCGCCGCAGATTTTTGGCCAGGTGTTCCAGCACGCCACCGGCCTCGGCTTGACTGCGCAATATATTGCTCCTATGATGATGGGAAATATTTTGCTCACAGCATAGCTCCCCATGAAAACACACGCAAGTCCCCCGCCCGCCCTCGGCCTGCCCGAACTGGCCCTGATCGCCATCACCTTCATCTGGGGCGGCACTTTTCTCGTAGTGCAACATGCCGTGACGGTCAGCGGTCCGCTGGCCTTTGTCGCCGCCCGCTTTGCCGTGGCCGCCAGCATCGGCGCCCTGATCTGCCGTGGCCAGCTGCGCCAGTTGACGAAGGCGGAATTGCTGACGGGCATGGCCATCGGCGTGAGCATCTTCGGTGGCTACGCGCTGCAAACCTATGGCTTGATGTATATCACGAGCAGCAAGTCGGCCTTCATCACGGCCTTCTATGTGCCCATCGTGCCGCTGGTGCAATGGCTGGTCTTCAAGCAGCGGCCCCACCCTGCCGTATGGGCGGCCGTCGTGCTGGCGTTCATCGGCTTGCTGCTGCTGACCGGCACGGATGGCTTGAGCATGGGTTTTGGCAAGGGCGAGCTGATCACGGCCGTGGGCGCCATCGCGATCGCCCTGGAAATCATCCTCATCAGCCGCGTCTCGCCGCAGCTGAACATCTTGCGCGTGACCATCGTGCAACTGGCCACCGCATCGCTGATCGCCGTGCTGCTGATGCCCGTCATGGGCGAAGCCCCGCCAACCCTCGGCAAGACGTTCATCCTCAGCGTGCTGGCACTGGGCTGCGCCAGCGCATTGATCCAGTATGTGATGAACTGGGCGCAGAAACGCATTTCCGCCACCAAGGCCACCCTGATCTATGCGGGCGAACCCGTGTGGGCCGGCGTGATCGGGCGCATCGCCGGCGAGCGCCTGCCGGCCCTGGCCATCGTGGGCGCGGTATTGATCATCGCTGCCGGCATCCTCAGCGAGTGGCGGCCGAAGCGCCGCGTGCGCAGCGCCGGCAAGGCCGTCCAGCCATAAGGTTTATTCCGCGCCCCGCCGCAGCGCCGCATCCCCATGCAAGGCCAGCGGCACGGCCCTGGCCCAGCGGTTGGAAGACAGGGAAAACGTCAGCGCGCGCACCTGGTGGTACCAGCCGGCGGGCACGTACAGCATGTCGCCCGGCTCGACGATGCATGCGATCATGGTTGCCTGGCGAGCCAGGGGAAAACGTTCGAAATCGGGCGCTTCCGGGTCGAACGGCGAACCGAACAGGATGGCGTTCGCTTCGCTCGGATACAGGAAGGCGTCATGGTGCGGCGGCGACAGGATGATGCGCTTGCGACCCCACACCTGGGCAAAGATATTGTCGTCGTAATCGCAGTGCAAGGGCGTGACCGTGCCGGCCGGCCCGACCCAGAAACGCGGCGGGCCCATCTTGTCGAAATACGTGGGCCAGTGGCACAGCCGGTTCAGCTCGCGCAATTCCAGGTTGCCCAGATACGGCGGCAGCGCGTGCTTGCCCTCTGCCACCAGGTCCAGGTATTGCCCCATCGACATATCCTGCATGGCGCGGTCGGCCGCAAACGCCGTGTTGATGTAATCGCCCACCCGCGCCCGCACGGGCACGTGGCTGAACCGTTCGCGCAAGACTTCGGGTTCCAATGCCGACAGGGGCCAGCGCTGCACCAGCCCGCGCATCAAAAATGGCAAGCCCAGCGCGGCGCGCGCGCGGAAGGCGGCGGCGCCCAGCATGCCCAGGCGCGGCACCTCGGTGATGGCGGGCAAGTCCCGCGCCGCCTTTTTGATGGCGACACGCATGGCGTCGATGGACGTGACGCCGCGCACCTGCGCATCCTTGGCTTCACGCGCTTGCTTATGCGCAAGCGCCGTTGCGGCAGAACTGAATTCGGCTGGCGGCCGGGGCGGCAGTGCGCGCGGCAAGATGGGGGCGGCCGCAAGCTGGTGCGGCTCTTTCTTTTCTACGGACATAAACCTTCTTCGGGATCAAGGCGCGGCACGGCGCGACAGTGCGCTATTTTAAGCCAGCAAGGCCCGTTTCAGCACATCGGCCTGCTCGCCCGCCTGGCGCGCCTTGGCCGCATACTCGCTGGCCGTGCCCGGATGCAGCCAGGCCTGGGCCTTGGCGGCCAGGTTCAGGTACAGCTTTTCTTTTTCCTGCAGCGCCCTGACGGCGGCCCAGATGGCCTCTTCCGCCTTGTCATGCTGCAACTCGCCCAGAATTTTCGCCGTGAAACTGTGACCCGTATGGCAGCGAAAGCGCTGCAGTTGCTGGTCATGCAGTTCCCACAGGGTGCCTTGGCATTCGGGACAGGTGAAAGTCGATGGCGTAGCAATTTTTTCCAGTTGGTCCATATTCCCCACTCCCCGGGCAAAACGGTTTTCCACGGCGATCCATGGCGGCGCGGGCGGCACCGGCGGCGCGGCGCGGGCCGGCGCCAGCGTGCCGCCGGCCAGCGCCAGCAGGGCCGGGGCGATCTCGGCCACCGGCAAGCGCCAGTCCACCTCGGCATGGTCGAGCGCGCTTTGCGGCATCGATGGCGCCACCGCGTCCTGCGGCTCCTGCACCAGCGCCTTGCCGCCGCAGGCCTTGATGGCCTGCAAGCCTGCCGTGCCATCGTCGAGATAACCGCTGAGGATCACGCCCACCACCTTCGGCCCGAAAGCGGCGGCGGCACTGCGAAACAGGGGATCGATGGCGGGACGCGTATGGTTTTCCTTGGGGCCCCGGGTCAGCTCGACGGTCGCCTGGCCGGCAAGGTTGGCAACGAGCATGTGCCGGTCCGGTGGCGCCAGCAGGATGCGCCCCGCGCGCACGGGTTCACGCTCTTCGGCAAAGCGCACGGGCAAGGCGGAAGTCTTGCCGAGTATCTCGGGCAGCGCGCTCTTGCGGCCCCCCACGTGCGCAACGACCAGCACGGGCGCCGGCATACTGGCAGGCAAGGCGGCAAAGATGGTGGACAGCACCTCCATGCCTCCAGCGGAAGCACCGATGAGTATCAACGCCTGCATGCCAGCCCCTTTCGCGCCCAGGTCCAGCAGGTATTCTGCTGCGCCCTGCATCACGATTCCGTGCGCCGTTTAACACAGGACGTCAGGACACCCTCACACCCCACGCCGCATCGCAAGCCGCCCATACCGATGCGCAGCAGCTTGAGGCGTCCTTCCTCAGACAGGGGTTTTGAAGATGGGATCGACGATGAACTGCTGCGCCTTGATGCGCAAGGTGCGCTCTTCATCGAGCTCGGCGCGCGTTTCGCCCAGCTCTTCGCGCTCCGCTTCCAGTTCCAGGCGCGCGGCCGCCAGTTCCGTTTCCACGCGCGTCAGGCTTTCCAGCTTCAGCTGGGCCTGGATCAGTTCGGCGCGCGCCGCTTCGGCAGCCTCTTCCAGGCGCGGGATGCCTTCGAGCTTGAACTGCGCCTTGGCCAGGTCCATGCGTGCCTGCTCGGCCGCCTCTTCCAGGCGCGGCAAGCCTTCCAGGCGCAGTTGCGCCTTGGCCAGGTCCGTACGGGCCTGGTTCGCCACTTGCCGCTCGCGCTCGAGCTCCTCGCGCAAGGTTTCCAGCTCGCCCGCCTGCAGATCGAGCAACTCTTGCTGGCGCTCGTTCTCGCTGGCCAGGTCCATCAATTCCTGTTGATTGTCGTTCATCTCGGCTTCATGCGCGCTGTGGCTGGCGCTTAATTCCTGTCCTACATAATCGAGGATGGCTTGCTGCAGCACGGGCGACAGTTCGGCGGCGGCAGCGATCTGGCGCTGCGCGCCTGCCTTGCGGCGCTGCAGGAGCTTGCTGATGGTCCCCAGGCAGGCACCGTTGCCCAGCCGTTCGCGCAAGGCGCGCACCGTGATGGCCTGGCCTTCGCCCGCCATCGCTTCCATTGCCGCATTGATCTGTTCCGCGCTAACTTTTGCCATATCGTCTACTCTTGAATGTTGCTCAGGGCAATCTTGCCCAGGGGCATTATCTTATGCCAGTGGCGGCAAAGCGTAAAGTATTTCTCAATGGAAATTGCAATTGCACAACGAAAGCATGTGCAAACATGCGGCTTCAGGCACTTTACTCTTCCAGCAAACCGTTCTCCGTGAGCATATCCTGCACCAGTTCCAGGCGCAGCACGGGATTGTCCTGGCTCAGCAACAATTGCTTTTGCATGGCGCTCAGGGACAGCAGCTCGCACCAGCGGTTCGCCACCCAGCCGCACTCATCGAGCCGGTATGGCGGCTGCAGCGGCATTTGTTCAGGCGGGATCTTTTGCTCCTGCAGGGTGCGGATCAGCGCGCCGAGCGCATCAGCCACGTTCTGCTGCTCTTGGGGGATAGGAATAGTTTTATCAGCTGGCAGAGTTTCGACCTGTGCCATCCACAAGCCATGCTTCAGCTGTTCGCTGGAGACGATGTGAAAGCGCTGCATGCCCATGCATTTGATTTGCAGCAAGCCCGACAGCGGCGCGGCCCAGTCGACGACGCGGGCCAGGGTGCCCACGGGCGCCAGGGTTTCCTGCTGGCCCGGCTTGCGCACTTCCGCGCCATCCAGCAGTTGCACCACGCCAAACGGCTGCTCGCCCATGATGCACTGACGTATCATGTCCAGATAGCGTACCTCGAAGATCTGCAGGGGCAGATAGCCATCGGGATACAGCACCGTATTGAGCGGGAACAAAGGTATCGAGGTCATAGGCGCATGATGGCACGAATGGCATATCCGTGCTGCGCGCCTGGCGTCCCTGATTATTTGTAGAAGCGCCTTTTCTTGGCCCGCTCCGCCGCCTTCGGCGCCAGCACTTTCACGGCCTTTTTCTGGATGGTGCCGCCGGCGGAGGTGCCCGGTACGCGGTGCTCCGCCTCGAAACCGGGCTCTTCGTTGCGTTTCAGCGTCTGCCGGGTCAGCGCTTCCACGGCCGACAGCAGCTCCACCTCGTCGGCACAGACGAGTGAAATGGCCTCCCCCGACGCGCCCGCCCGGCCCGTGCGGCCGATGCGGTGGATATAGTCTTCCGCCACGGTGGGCAAGTCGAAATTGACGACGACGGGCAACTGGTCGATATCCAGGCCGCGGGCGGCCACGTCGGTCGCCACCAGCACCTGCACTTCGGCAGCCTTGAAGCGGGCCAGCGCGCGCAGGCGGTTCGGCTGCGTCTTGTCGCCGTGAATCGAATCGGCGCGCACGCCCTGTTCCAGCAAGGTGTTCACCAGCAACTCGACGCCCTTGCGCGTCTTGACGAAGACCAGGACCTGGCCCCAGCGCTTTTTCTTCAGCAGGTGCAAAAACAGTTCCGGCTTGCGTTTCTTGTCGCACACGATGACGGACTGCTTGACGGCTTTCACCGTGCTGTTGCGCGCGCTGACCTCGACCGAGACGGGATCCTTCAGCATGGTTTTCGCCATGGCGCGGATGGCGTCCGAGAAAGTGGCCGAGAACAGCAGGGTCTGGCGCTGCTTGGGCATCGTCATGAGCAATATATCGAGCTCGCGCTCGAAGCCCAGGTCCAGCATGCGGTCCGCCTCGTCCAGCACCAGGGTCTGCACCTGCTCGAACTTGACGGCGCCCTGCGTCTGCAAGTCCAGCAAGCGGCCCGGCGTGGCCACCAGCACGTCGAGGCCCTTGCGCAACTTGCTGATCTGCGGCTCGATGGGCACGCCGCCATACGCGACAAAGCTGCGCAGCGGCAAGTTGCCGCCATAGCTGCGGAAGCTGGCATAGACTTGCTCGGCCAGTTCGCGCGTGGGCACCAGCACCAGCACGCGCACGCACTGGGGCGCCACCACGCCTTCCAGCGTCAGGCGCTGCAGCAGCGGCACGGCAAAGCCGGCCGTCTTGCCCGTGCCCGTCTGGGCGGCGGCCATCAGGTCGCGTCCGGCCAGCACGGCGGGAATCGATTGCGCCTGCACGGGCGTGGGCTTGGCATAGCCGAGCTCTTCGAGTTTGCGGACCAGGGGATCGATCAGGCCGAGGGAGGAAAACGTCATGGGAAAAGCAATCTTGGCAAAGGAAAAGGTGGCGCGCACGGACTGGCCGTGCGCGCAATTGCCGAGATTATAGGCCAGCGGGGATGCCGGCCGGGGTTTTCAGCACGAAAGCAGCGCGATCAGAACTTCATTTCCAGGGTCGCGCGCGCCTGCGGCGAGCTCGGTGAAATGCTGTTGCGGGCGACCGTGCCGCTGGCGTCCGTGTAGACGGTATTGCTTTCAAAGTCTTGCGCCAGCAGGTTCGACACGGCCAGGCGCAACTGGTTCTTCGCATCGAACTTCCACAGCGCATAAATGTCGAGGTCGCGCCGCGGCGACGTATACGCACTCTGGCGCTCGGTGATGCGCACGGGGCCGCCATTGCGGAAGTTGAAGCTGCCGCCCGTGCTGAGCACGCCGTCCGGCGTCTTGTAGTCAAGGCCGAAATTGCCGCTGACGGGCGTTTGCTGGTCAAGCCGGTTGTCCGGCCCCGGTACCTGCTCCACCTGCGACCAGTTGCGGCTGATGCTGGCACGCAGGTCGATGCCCGGCACGGGGGCAGCCAGCACGGCGCGCAGCGGGAACTTTGCTTCCAGTTCCAGTGTCTGCGTATTCGCGCGGCCATCGTTGACGGGCGTGGAGACCCAGCGGTCATTGATGAACAGCAAGCCCTGGCGCGTGTAGCCATCGATGCGGCGGGCCGAGGCGCGCGCGCTGAGCAAGGCGCCTTCGGCCCAGTAGTGCTCATACGAGGCATCGATGCCCAGCGCCAGCTCCGGCTTCAGATACGGATTGCCTTCGCGGTCGGGGTCCGTCTGGCTATTGTTGGTCGAGGTATTGCGGCGCGGAATCAGGCTTGACGTGGGCTGCGCCTTGTAGGTGCGCGTCAGGGCCAGGCGTACCTGGTCGCCCTTGGTATCTGGCAACTTCCACAGGGTTTGCAGCAGCGGGCTCCACACGCTGGTGCGCTGCTGCACGTCGTCATAGGTGTTGCCCGCGCTACGCGTGTCGATGCCCTCCCAGCGCACGCCCGCGTACATGGACCAGCGCGGCGTGATTTCCCAGTCATCCTGGACAAACACGGCCAGGCGCTTGATGGTGGCGTCGAAACCTTCGTCGCTGTTGACGGGCGGACGCGCGCCCAGGGCGCCCAGGGCCGCTTCGCGCTGCTGGCGCGATTCCTCGCGCTCGGTGTAGGCGCCATCCCAGCCCATCGACAGGGCATGGCCGGGCAGCAAGGGCGTGGAATACTTGCCGGTCGAACTGACGCCGTTTTCCGTCGCCTTCACGCCCACCTTGCGCTGCAGTGCCAGGCCGCTGCCATCGACAAAGCCTTGCTGCAGGCTGTCGGACGTATTCCGGGCGGCCGATGCGCCGATTTTCAGCTCCAGTCTGGCGCCAGCAGCCAGCTTGTGCATCCACGTCAGGTCGCTGCGGCCGAATGCATTGTGGTTGCTCGAGCTGCCCGTGTTGCTGTCGTAGTCGGGGCGCACGCCCTGCTCCGTTTCCGCGCGGCTGAAATTGCGGTGGTTCGAGCGCCCGCCATTGAAAAAGAATTGCGCCGTCACGTTGTCGCCGTTGGCCAGCACCCAGTTCAGGCGCGGCGACAGATTGATGCCTTCCGGACGGCCATCGCCCGTGCCATTCGTGCGGCGCAGCAGGTTTTGCCGGCCGTCGGGCGCGTAGCCCAGTTCCAGTCCCGGATTGTCGTAATGGTAGTCGTAACGGAACAGCGAGCCGGCCAGCGAGTACGAGAAATTGCCGTCGCGGTCAGACAGTTGCACGTTCACGCTGGGCGAAAAGCTCACGTCGCTGCCCTGCAGGCCCAGCTTGATCTCGCGCTGCGCCGTCTTGACGGCTTTTTTCAGCACCACGTTGATGGTGCCGGCGATCGACTGGGTGCTGTATTCGGCGCTGGCCGCATGCAAAATCTCGATGCGTTCGATCACGTCGGGCGACAGGGTATCGAGCGAAAAGCCGGCCGGCGCCCGCTCGCCATTGAGCAGTATCTGCGTGTAGCCGCTGCCCAGTCCGCGCATGCGGATTTCGCCGCCCGAGCGTCCGGCCGCGCCGGACACGGTAATGCCGGGCAGGCGCTTGAGCACGTCCGTGACGTTCGTGTCGCCATACTTGAGGATTTCTTCGCTGCCCACGACCATCTTGCTGGCCGTATCATCGCGGCGCGGATCATAGCCGCTGCCCTTGACTTCGACGGTTTGCATGGCGGGCTTCTGCGCCTTTTCGGCCTTCAGCGGCGCGGCGGCGGCATCGGCGGCGGGTGCTTCGGATTGCTGGGCCTGGACATTCCAGGCAAACAAGACGGCGGAGGCAATAACGGTGAGGCGCAGGGAACGGCGTGGCATCATGACTTAGCTGAAAAAGTTGGCTGAATAAAAATGGCTAAAAGCTAAAAAACAGGCAGCCGTATTTTGCGGCAATTTTTCTCTTATGGCACAGTTTCCTGAAAATAATTCGTATGGCAAATTAAATTCGGCCAGGGCAAGCAGAAAACACCGTCTCGTGTGGCCCGTATCATTGCGCGGCATATCGCCGCTATAATGCGTTTTCGCCATTATTCCCATCATCCCGTCAAAGGCTTCCCATCGTGTCTGACCGTCTTGCCGTTTTGCCTCAATATCTGCTGCCCAAGGGAGCGTTGACCAACTTCGCCGGCCGCGTCGCCGGTGCCAAGGGCGGCGCCATGACAACCCGCCTGATCCGCTGGTTCGTCGGCCGCTACAACGTCAACATGGATGAGGCGCTGGACCCGGACATCACGCACTACACGAGCTTCAACGACTTTTTCACGCGCGCGCTGCGTCCCGATGCGCGCCCGCTGGCCCAGGCCGACTACGTCTGCCCCGTCGATGGCCGCATCAGCCAGTTCGGCAGCATCGACAAGGACCAGATCTTCCAGGCCAAGGGCCACAGCTTCAGCACGACGGCCCTGGTGGGCGGCGATGCGGCCCTGGCGGCCCAGTTCGAACACGGCAGCTTCGCCAACCTGTACCTGAGCCCGCGCGACTACCACCGCATCCACATGCCGTGCGATGGCCGCCTGACGCGCATGATTTATGTGCCTGGTGAATTGTTCTCCGTCAACCCGACGACGGCGCGCGGCATCCCCGGCCTGTTCGCCCGCAACGAGCGCGTCGTCTGCGTGTTCGATACGGCCAACGGCCCCTTCGTCATGACCCTGGTGGGCGCCACCATCGTCGGCAGCATGGCCACCGTCTGGCACGGCGTCGTCAACCCGCCCCGCACGGGCGAGATCCGCGACTGGAGCTATGCCAACGACAACGTCGTGCTGAAACAGGGCGAAGAGCTGGGCCGCTTCCTGCTCGGCTCCACCGTCGTCATGCTGTTCCCGAAAGACACCGTCGATTTCAATGCCAACTGGCAACCGGCCGGCCCCGTGCAGCTGGGCGAAGTCATGGGCAAGCTGCCCAAGTAAGGCAACACGACGCGCGCCTACACGGGCGCGTCGGTCCGGTACATTTCCTCCATCAAGTCCAGAAACGCGCGCGTCTTGGCCGGCATCAAACGCCGGCCGGGAAACACGGCCCAGCCCGTGACCAGCGGAAAGCTCCATTCCGGCAGCACGCGCACCAATTCCCCCGTCGCCACATACGCCTTGGCAAAGCGGTCCGTGCTGGCCGCGATGCCCACGCCCGTGCAAGCCATGCGCACCAGCAATTCCGGCGAATTCGCCAGCAGGCGCACGGGCAAATCGCGCTCCCACGTCGTCTTGCCGCGGATCAAAGTCCAGTGCACGAGGCCATGCACGGCCCGTGGCAAGCTCAATAAATCGTGGCCATACAGATCGTCGGGATGCTCGGGCAAGCCGTGCACGCTCGTGTATTGCGGCGAGGCATACAGGGCCAAGGTGCTGAAGGCCACGCGGCGCGCGGCCAGGCTGGCATCGTCGGGCAAGTTGCCCATGCGGATGGCCAGGTCGAAGTTCTCTTCCAATAAGTCCACGCGGCGCGCCGACAAGTCCAGCTCCAGCGAAATGGCCGGATAGCGGCGCACGAACTCGGCCAGCACCTGGCGCATCAGGGTGTCGCCGAAATCGGCCGGCATGGAAATGCGCAGCAAGCCGCTGGGGCCCGCCTGGCGGTGTTGGGCCAAGGCACCTGCCGCCTCCGTTTCTTCCACTACCTTGCGCGCATGCTCGAGCAGGCTGGCGCCAAACTCCGTCAGCGCCAGCTTGCGCGTGGTGCGCAGCAACAGCCGTTCGCCCAACTTCGCTTCCAGCAGCGAGATGCGGCGCGACAGGGTCGACTTGGGCAAGTCCACGCGCTGGGCGGCGCGCGAGAAACTGCCGCACTCGACGACGCGCGCGAACAGCAGCAAATCTCCGGGATCGATATCCATAGTTACCTATAACTTGATTGTTCCACTGATGGATTAATGTTATCCATTTTAACGGCTTCCGCATCATTTTTGGAATTGCTATAGTTCATCCATCGCAAGACACCTCACAACGGAGAAACAAGATGAACATCCTGCAAATCAATTCCAGCGCCCGCAGCACCGGTTCCGCCTCGACCCGTCTGGCTGACGCCATCGTTACCCGCGTACAGGCGGCCAGCCCCGGCGCCGCCCTGGTGCGCCGCGACCTGGCTGCCGCACCGCACCCCGTGCTCGACGAGCCGACCCTGCAAGCGCTGTTCACGCCAGCGGACAAGCGCACGCCGGAGCAAGCGGCCCGCATCGCCCTGGACGACGCGCTGATTGCGCAAGTGCAAGCAGCTGACGTGATCGTCATCGGCGCGCCGATGTACAACTTCGGCATCACCGTGCAACTGAAAAGCTGGTTCGACGCGATTGCCCGCGCCAACGTCACCTTCAAGTACACGGAAAACGGCCCCGTGGGCTTGCTGACCGGCAAGAAAGTCTACGTGGGCCTGTCCCGCGGCGGCTTGCACCGCGACAGCGCCAACGACAGCCAGGTACCTTACCTGAACACCATGTTCGGTTTCCTGGGCCTGACCGACGTGCAATACGTGTATTCGGAAGGCATGGGCATGGGCCCGGAAGCCGTGGCCAAGGCGCAAGCGCAAGCGGACGCCGAAATCAACGCCATCCTGGTGTAATCCCAGCAGTGAAAGGGACGGCGCACTGGCGCCGTCCTGGCCTAGAGGAGAGAACAATGAGCGACATCACCACCGTCAACAAGCCACGCGCCGTCGAGCGCGTGATCGCCGGCCAGGCCGTCATGGATGGCGCCGGCGTGAAGATCAACCGCGTGCTGACGCAGCAGCTGCAGCGCCGCCTCGACCCTTTCTTGATGCTCGACAACTTTGCCAGCGACAAGCCGAACGACTATATCGCCGGCTTCCCCGAGCATCCGCACCGCGGCTTCGAAACGGTGTCGTACATGATCACGGGGCGCATGCGCCACAAGGACAGCGCGGGCCACGAAGGCTTGCTGACCTCGGGCGGCGTGCAATGGATGACGGCCGGCAGCGGCGTGATCCACTCGGAAATGCCGGAGCAGGAAGAGGGCGTGATGGAAGGATTCCAGCTGTGGCTGAACCTGCCCGCGCGCGACAAGATGCGCACGCCGTGGTACCGCGATTTCACCAGCAGCGAAATCCCCCACTACACGACGGACGCGGGCGTGGCCGTGCAAGTGATCGCCGGCGAGAGCCATGGCGTGACGGGCGCCGTGCAGCGCGAGCTGACGGAACCGTTGTACCTGGACATCGACTTGCCAGCCGGCAGCAGCTTCGAGCAGCCCTTGCCACCAGGCCATAACGCCTTCCTGTACACGTTTCGTGGCGAGGTGCAGGTCGATGGCAAGGCCGTGCCCGCCCTGCGCATGGCGATCTTCGCCAATACGCCGGACAGCGACGGCGTGCGCATCGAGGCGCCGCAGGGCGGCCGCGTGATCCTCGTCGCCGGCCAGCCCTTGAACGAACCGATCGCGCAGTATGGCCCGTTTGTCATGAATACCCAGGCCGAAGTATTCCAGGCCGTGCAGGATTTCCGCGAAGGCAAGTTTGGCGAGACGGCCACGCAGTAAGCCGTCGCCTCAACGTTGTTTGCTCCAGGAAAAACCTGCAGTGCCTCGCGGCCTGCAGGTTTTTTACGTGCCGACTATTTTGTTGCTTTTCAATTACACTGACGGCAACATCATTCCACAAAGCATTCCATGCAACCGACGCACACCGAACACGACGCCACCCATTTGCACGCCCACCTGAAAGGCGACGCCAAGCACACCCACTCGTTCGAGGGGCGCAGCCAGAGCATCCTGGCGTGGGCGCTGGGCCTGACCCTGTCATTTGCCGGCATCGAAGTGGCGGCCGGCTTCCTGTCCAATTCGCTGGCGCTGATTTCCGACGCGGGCCACATGGTGACGGACGCGGCCGCGCTGGGCCTGGCCCTGCTGGCGCAAATCATCGCGCGCCGCCCGCCCTCGCCGCGCCACTCGTTCGGCTTTGGCCGCGCCGAAGCGCTGGCCGCCTTCGTCAACGGCCTGGCCATGCTGTGCGTGGTGGGCTGGATCTGCTATGAAGCCGTGCTGCGCTTTTCCGCCCCGCAACCCGTGAAGGGCGGCATGGTCTTCATCGTCGCCTTCATCGGCCTGGCCATCAACGTGGTGGTGGCGTGGGTATTGTCGAAAGACAAGCAAAGCGTCAACACGCGCGCCGCCCTCGTGCACGTGATGGGCGATTTGCTGGGTTCGGTCGCCGCCATCGTCGCGGGCGCCGTGATTTACTTTACGGGCTGGATGCAGATCGACCCGCTGCTGTCGGTGCTGGTGTCCCTGCTGATCCTGAAATCCACGTTCGGCGTATTGAAAGAGTCCTACCACTTCCTGATGGAAGGCGTGCCCATGCACATCGACTACATCCAGGTGGGCGCGGACGTGGAACAGGTGGACGGCGTGATCGCCGTGCACGATCTGCATGTGTGGGACATGTCGCCAGGCCAGCCGGCCCTGATCGGCCACGTGGAAATCGAACACCTCGATCATTGGCCGAAGGTATTGCGCGCGATCAAGAAGATGTTATTAAGTAAGCATGGCATCGACCATATTACCCTGCAGCCGGAGACGGCGGCCATGGCGGGCTTGCATCAGGGTGACAAGACGCATTAACAGCAGGCTCAAAAACGTTACAACGTCTGACAAAACCGTAGCGAGCGGAAGGGAGAGGTGGCTAAGAAGCGCAACCGTACTAAGTACGGGGGCGCCGAGCCGGTGAGCATCGCAGGCCATCTATACCGACGCGCAGTAGGTTTGGTCAGGCGTCAACTACGTCGCGCTTCTAGCACCCCACTGACATCCTTGATCACATTCAGCGCTTTTAATAACTGCGCCGTCGAACTGATCTCTGCCGTAAAGGTCATGCGGGCCTGGCCCTTGGCGCTTTGGGTATTGACGCCGATCACGTTGATCTTTTCGCGCGAGAAGATTTCGGAGATGTCGCGCAGCAAGCCCTGGCGGTCGCCGGCCAAAATGAAGATGTCGACCGGATAGACCGTGTCGTGCCCGCCCGTGCTGCCCCATTCCGTGAAAATCACGCGCTCGGGCGACTTGGCGCGCATTTCCTCGAAGTTCTTGCAGGTGGCGCGGTGGATGGAGACGCCCTTGCCGCGCGTCACAAAACCGACGATGCTGTCCGGCGGCGCCGGCTTGCAGCACTTGGCCAGCACCGTCATCAAGCCTTCCGTGCCCACCACCAGCACGCCGGACTTGGCGCCCTGCTCCACGCTGGAAGCACGGCTCTTGCCGACCAGCACGGCATCTTCCGGCACCACCACTTCGCCATTGTCGTGCAGCGCCTGCTCCACGTGGCGCAGGCTGAATTCATCCTTGCCCACCGACAGGAACAGCTCGTCAACTTTCGCAAAGCCCAGCTTTTGCGCCAGCGCCTCGAGGTTGACGGCCGTCTTGCCTTCGCGCTGCAAGGACTTTTCCACCAGCGCGCGGCCATGGGCCAGGGTTTCCTGCATGTCGATGGCGTGGAACCAGGCGCGGATCTTCGAACGCGTGCGCGTGCTGACGGCGTAGCCGGCGCTGAGCCAGTCGCGCGATGGCCCGGCCGTGCCCGGCGCGCCCTTGGCCGTGATGATTTCGCAGGTCTGGCCATTTTTCAGCTGGGTATTCAGGGGCACCATGATGCCGTCGACCTTGGCGCCGCGGCAGCGGTGGCCCACGTCCGTATGCAGGTGATAGGCAAAGTCGACGGGCGTGGCGCCCACGGGCAATTCCAGCACCCGCGCCTGCGGCGTCATGACGAAGATGCGGTCGTCCAGCGTGGCCGATTTGAGTTTTTCCACCCACTCGCGCTGGATCTCTTCCTGGCCGACGACGGCGTCGGCCACTTCCGTCTTCCAGGCCAGCAGCTGGCGCAGCCAGGCGATCTTTTCGTCGTATTTCTGGCCGGCAAAGTTCGAACCGCCCTCTTCCTTGTAGCGCCAGTGCGCGGCCACGCCGTATTCGGCAAAGCTGTGCATTTCATTCGTGCGGATTTGCACTTCCAGCGGCCGGCCATCCTCGGCCGTCACCACCGTGTGCAGCGACTGGTAGCCATTCGGTTTCGGGCGCGAAATGTAATCGTCGAATTCTTTCGGGATGGGCGTCCAGATGTTGTGGACCACGCCCAGCACCGTATAGCAGGTTTTCACGTCGGCAACGATGACGCGGAAGGCGCGCACGTCGTACAGGGCCGTGAAATCGAGTTCCTTGCCGCGCATCTTGTTCCAGATGCTGTAAATGTGTTTCGGGCGGCCAAACACTTCCGCCTGGATACCGGCCGAAGCCAGTTCCGTCTGCAGGCGCAAAATCGCCGAGGACACAAAGCCCTCGCGCATCATGCGCTTTTCTTCCAGCATCTTGGCGATGCGCTTATACGCTTCCGGCTCGATGAAGCGGAACGACAGGTCTTCCAGTTCCCATTTCAGCTGCCAGATACCGAGGCGGTTGGCCAGCGGCGCGTACAGGTCCAGGGTTTCCTTGCCGTACTCGCGCGTCATTTCATTGAACAACTTCAATTCGGCAAAGTAACGCAAGGTCGTCACGCAAGAAGCCAGGCGCACCAGCACGACACGCATGTCGGATGCCATCGCCAGCAACATTTTGCGCAAGGTTTCCACCTGGGCCACGGCTTGCTGCGCCGCATTCTTGCCGCGCCCGCCAGGGCTGCCGTGCTGCGCCTGGGTCAGCGCGCGCAAGCGGATCAGCTGGCGCACGCCGGTGGCCAGGTCGCACACCTGCTTGCCGAAGCGCGGCTCGATATCGGCCGCAGTGTCCGGTTCCAGCAAGGTCAGCTCGAACATCAGGCCGGCGATGCGCGTTTCCGCATCGCTGCGCAGGAAAGCCAGGGTGGTAGCCACGCCGACGGCGAAGTCCAGCGCGGAGCGGCCGGCAAAAGTCAGCTTGTCGCCATATGCTTCGGTGGCATACGCGAGCGCGTCCAGCACGCGCGCGCTGTCCGGTGCACTCAAGCCCTCTACCAGTTGTTCCGATGTGACGCTATTCGGGGCCGAGATGGAAACCATGTAATACCTTTAAACTAAATAACTCAACAACTTGATGACTTAACGCTCTGCAGCGATGATGACGATTTCCACCAGGCATGCCGGATTGGCCAGCTTGGCTTCCACCGTGGCGCGCGGCGGCGTATGGCCGGAAGCGACCCAGTCGTCCCATACTTCATTCATGCCGGGAAAATCCTTCATGTCGGCGATGTAGATCTGGCATGACAGGATGCAAGTCTTGTCGCTGCCCGCTTCCATCAGCAAACGGTCGACGTGGCCGAGCACCTCGCGCGTCTGGCCGACGATGCCTTGCGTGGTGTCTTCCGCGATCTGGCCAGCCAGGTAGATGGTGTTGTTGTGTATGGCTACTTCGGAGAGGCGCTTGCCTACGTGCAGTCGTGTGATTTCCATGCTTTTACTTTCGGTTGTTTCAAAATCTGTACAGCGTTACTAGAATTACTTGCCCAGCAAAAACTTGCGCGCGATGGCGATCTGGTCGTCGTGCACGAAAGTGGGCGCATGGCCCACGCCGGCGATTTCCACCAGCTCCGCCTTCGGGCCGCGGCCCAGCATGCGCGTTGCCGTTGCATGCGACAGCAGATCGGATTCCGAGCCGCGCACCAGCAAGGTGGGACAGCGCACGGCATCATACGCGGCCCACAGCATGGCCTCGTCGCTGGCCGCCGATTCCGGCGTGGCCGAGCGGAACGGCATGGCCAGTCCCATATCATAGTGGCGGCGCCAGTGGCCATCCTTATCCTGGCGCAACACATCCACCGCCAGTTTATGCCATTCCGCGTCCGTGTGCGGGCCGAAGCTGGCGGACACGTCGCGCACAAACCTGGCGCCTTGTTCAAATGTCTCGAAACGCAAGTCCTGGCCGATGTAATCGCCGATGCGCTGCAAGGCTTCCGGCGCCAGGGTCGGGCCGATATCGTTCAAGACCAGCTTGCTGATCGGGCTGTCCGGCAGCGATGCCAGGCCCAGGCCGATCAAGCCGCCCATCGAGGTGCCGAACCAGTCCACCGTCTGACGCTCGCCATTGGCCAGCACGCGCGCCAGCAGGGTCACCATGTCGCTCACATATTGTGGCACGCGGTAAAACTGGGGATTGGCCAGCCAGCCCGAACGCCCGCGTCCCACCACGTCGGGGCAGATCACGCGGTAGTCGCTGGCCATGGCGCGCGCCAGGTTGTCGAAGTCATCGGCAACGCGCGTCACGCCGTGGGCGCAGACGAGCACGTTCGGATTGTCCGCCGCGCCCCACTCTTTATACGACATGGTGTGCAAGCCTGCGGGGGAAATGCACTGGACGGTTTTGATGCTGGCTTCGATCATGCGATTTCCTTATTCGATATAAAAAGAGCACCGCTTCCTGCATTCTGGCGGGCGCCCCGCGCGCGGCTCTTCGGCAGTGTAGCGCAGCGCGGGCAATGCTCCAAGCGGACGCCTGAAATGCTGCGCCGCAGCACGTCCGGCATTGCGCAATACCCGATATAGCGAAAATGCATATCTGCGGTTATCCACAATTGAGCCGGCCTGGCAATGGGCGGATGATCGCAGCATCAACCCGCAAGAGGAGACCACTCGTGAAAAAACCATTCTATAAAATCCTGTACGTACAGGTGCTGTTCGCCATCGTCGCCGGCGTGCTGCTGGGGGTGTTCTACCCTTCCAACGCCGTCGACATGAAACCGCTGGGCGACGGCTTTATCAAACTGATCAAGATGATCATCGCCCCGGTGATCTTCTGTACCGTGGTCTCCGGCATCGCCGGCATGCAGGACGTCAAGAAAATCGGCCGCGTGGGCGGCAAGGCGCTGCTGTACTTCGAAGTGGTCTCCACCTTCGCGCTGGCCATCGGCTTGCTGGTTGCTAACATCCTCAAACCGGGCGCCGGCTTCAACGCCGATCCGGCCCACCTGGACGCCAAGTCGATCGCGCAATACACGCACGCCGAAGGCATGTCGACCATCGACTTCCTGATGAACATCATCCCGAAGACCTTCGTCGATGCGTTCGCCAAGGGCGACATCCTGCAAGTGCTCCTGATCGCCATCCTGTTCGGCTTCTCGCTGTCCCTGCTGGGCGAGCGCGGCCGTCCAGTTACCAAGCTCATCGACGAACTGTCGCATGCCATCTTCGGCATGGTCAACATCATCATGAAAGTCGCTCCCATCGGCGCATTCGGCGCGATGGCCTTTACCATCGGTAAATACGGCCTGGCTTCGCTGATCCCGCTGGCCAAGCTGATGGGTTCGTTCTACCTGACCTGCTTCCTGTTCGTCTTCGTCGTGCTGGGCGCCATCGCCCGCTACACGGGCTTCTCCATCGGCCGCTTCTTGCTGTACATCAAAGAAGAACTGCTGATCGTGCTGGGCACGAGCTCGTCGGAATCGGCCCTGCCGGCCCTGATGAAAAAACTCGAGCGCCTGGGCTGCTCGAAACCGGTGGTCGGCCTGGTCGTGCCTACCGGCTACTCGTTCAACCTGGACGGCACCAACATCTATATGACCATGGCCGCCCTGTTCGTGGCACAAGCCACCAACACGGAACTGACGATCTGGCAAGAGCTCACCATCCTGGGCGTGGCGATGCTGACCTCGAAAGGCGCGTCCGGCATCACCGGCGCCGGCTTCATCACCCTGGCCGCCACCCTGGCCGTGGTGCCGACGATCCCCGTGGCCGGCATGGCGCTGATCCTGGGCATCGACCGCTTCATGAGCGAATGCCGCGCGCTGACGAATTTCGTCGGCAACGGCGTGGCCACCATCGTCGTGTCGAAATGGGAAAAGGAACTGGACATGGACAAGCTGCATAGCGAACTGGCCCATCCAACCCACCCGACCGACGACGCGTATGTCGCCCCGGCCGTGAATATCGTCAAGTAAGCCGTACTCCCCCATTGAAAAGCCCCGCAGAGCGATCTGCGGGGCTTTTTTCATGGCGCGCGTGTTTTATCGCATCATCAACATCTAGTAAAGTATGCATCAATATTTTACTGGATGATCAATGAATGAAAAACCATTACAGTACGCTCTACTGTTCGCCGCCAAGCTCCCGCATAATGACATTGCGTTAATGCAAGCCTGACACCGAACCATCCACTTTTTTGAATGGAGTACGTCATGTCCCCCTCGCCCGCCTTCTACGCCACCTGGAACCCACGCCTGTTGGGCCTGCTGCGCATCATCCTCGGCTTCCTCTTCCTGCAACACGGCACTGCCAAGCTGTTCGGCGCACCGCACGTGGCCATGTTCGATGGCCTGCAACTGTTTTCCGTGATGGGCGCGGCCGGCGTCATCGAGCTCGTCGGTGGCAGCTTGCTGCTGGTGGGCCTGTTCACCCGCCCCGTCGCCTTCATCCTGTCGGGCCAGATGGCGGCCGCCTACTTCATGGCACATGCGCCAGCCGGCTTCCTGCCGATCCTGAACGGCGGCGAAATGGCCGTGATGTACTGCTTCACCTTCCTGTATTTCGCAGTGGCCGGCGGCGGTGCCTACAGCCTGGACGGGCTGCGCGGCAAGGCCGGCGCATAAAAAAAGGGCGGACATCGCTGTCCGCCCTTTTATTCCATGCAACAAGCCATTTATACGGCCGACACGTCCAGCTCAGCGCCCGTGGCCTCTTGCACTTGTTCCTTGCTCACGCCCGGCGCCAGTTCCACCAGCTTCAGGCCGTTTTCCGTCACGTCGATGACGCCCAAGTCGCTGATGATGACGTCGACCACGCCCACGCCCGTCAGCGGCAAGTCGCACTGCTTGAGCAGCTTGTGCGACGTCGTGCCATCCTTGGCCGTGGCCACGTGTTCCATCAGCACGACGACGCGTTTGACGCCGGCGACGAGGTCCATCGCGCCGCCCATGCCCTTGACCATCTTGCCTGGGATCATCCAGTTCGCCAGGTCGCCCTTTTCCGACACTTGCATGGCGCCCAGGATGGCCAGGTTGATCTTGCCGCCACGGATCATGCCAAACGAGTCGGCCGAGCTGAAATAGGCGGCGCCGGGCAAGGCCGTCACCGTCTGCTTGCCCGCATTGATCAGGTCGGCATCGACTTCATCGTCGGTGGGAAACGGGCCGATGCCCAGCAAGCCGTTTTCCGACTGCAGGAACACTTCGATATTTTCCGGCACATAGTTCGCCACCAGGGTCGGCAAGCCGATGCCCAGGTTCACATAAAAACCGTCTTGCAATTCTTTCGCCGCGCGCGCGGCCATTTCGTCTCTAGTCCAAGCCATGATGTTCTCCGTATTCTTTTTTAAGCTTCGGTGCGCACGGTGCGCTGCTCGATGCGTTTTTCCGGGTTCGCGTTGACCACGATGCGGTGCACGAAGATGCTCGGCGTATGGACCTGGTCCGGGTCGATCTCGCCCACTTCGACCAGTTTTTCCACTTCGACGATGGTGATCTTGCCCGCCATGGCCACGTTCGGGTTGAAATTGCGCGCCGTCTTGCGGTAAACCAAATTGCCCGCGCGGTCGGCCATGTAGGCTTTCACCAGCGACACGTCGGCCACCAGGCTGCGTTCCATCACGTATTGCTCGCCGTCGAATTCGCGCAGCTCCTTGCCGTCGGCAACGATGGTGCCCACGCCCGTCTTGGTGAAGAAGGCGGGGATGCCCGCGCCGCCGGCGCGCAGTTTTTCGGCCAGGGTGCCTTGCGGCGTGAATTCCAGTTCCAGCTCGCCGGCCAGGTACTGGCGCGCGAATTCCTTGTTTTCGCCCACATAGGAGGCGATCATTTTCTTGATCTGGCGCGTGGTGAGCAGCTGGCCCAGGCCGAAGCCGTCCACGCCGGCATTATTCGAAATGGCCGTCAGGCCCGTCACGCCCGAATCGCGCAAGGCGCCGATCAGGGCTTCGGGAATGCCGCACAGGCCGAAGCCGCCAACGGCGATGGTCTGGCCATCTTGGACGATACCGGCCAGCGCCGAGGCGGCGTCAGGATAAACTTTATTCATGGGTGTCCCTCTATCTTTTGTTAAGCTTTGGTCTTGAGTCCATGACTCAGGCAGCGACTCAGCATAAAATACGCGAGTGGAAAGTACAATACCGTAGAACTACCGGCGCCGTGCCGGCAATCCCCCTGTGAGAGTGATACGTATCAGATGAACGCCGCGTCAGCCATCGATTATGAAAGTATCTTCCTGCACGCACCCGTGGGCATGTGCATGTCGGAAAACCGCATCATGCGCAGCTGCAACGAAGCGCTGGCAGCCATGTTCGGCTATGCGCGCGCCCAGCTGGACGACCAGTCGTTCGAAGTACTCTACCCCACGCACGATGAATTCCTGCGCACCGGTGACCGCATCATCCCCATCATGAACGCCAAGGGACGCTATTCGGACGAGCGCATCATGCGCCGCAGTAATGGTGAATTGTTCTGGTGCCACGTGACGGGCCACGCCATGCTGGCCGCCCAGCCGCTGGGGCCGGGCATCTGGACGTTCGAGGATGTCAGCGAGAAACGTCCCGTGACGGCGGAGCTGACCCCGCGCGAGCGCGAAATCGCCGCCCTGCTGGTGGAAGGCAAGACGAGCAAGGTCATCGCCCGCCAGATCGACCTCAGCCCCCGCACGGTGGAAATGCACCGCGCCAAGCTGATGCGCAAGTTCGCCGCCTCCACCTCGTCGGAACTGGTGCACAAGCTGGTGGGATTGCAGCTGCAGCGCTAGGGCCGCAGCCAAGGTGACTATCGTTTAACGCCAGGTAAAACCGTCGCGAGCGGCATCGCAGGCCGCAAAGCGCGACGCGCAGCAGGTTGTATGGCGTTAAAACGTGCTCATGCCGCCATCGGCGGAAATGATGGCACCATTGATGAAATGCGAATCCTCGCCCGCCAGCAACAGCAGCAGGCCGTCGAGGTCTTCCGGCTTGCCCGGACGTTTATTCGGCAGCATTTCGATCAGCTTCTTGCCCTGCTCGGTGGCAAAGTAATCCTCATTGATTTCCGTGGAAATGTAGCCGGGGCAGATGGCGTTCGTGTTGATGCCGTACTTGCCCCACTCCACCGCCATGGCGCGCGTCATGTGCACCATGCCCGCCTTGCTCATGCAGTACACGCCGATCTGCGGCAGCACCTGCAAGCCCGCCATCGAGGCGATATTGATGATGCGGTGCTGCTTCTTCGGGTCGCCCTTGGCGCGCGCGATCATGCGCTTGGCCGTCTGCTGGGCCACGAAGAACGAGCCGCGCAGGTTGGTATCCATGACGAACGAGTAATCTTCGGGCGTGACGTCGACCAGGCGTTGCGTGGTGGAGACACCGGAATTGTTGACGAGGATATCGATGGGGCCCGCTTCCGTTTCCGCGTGCGCGATGGCCGACTTGATGCTGGCAAAGTCCGTCACGTCGAGCGACACCACGTGCGCGGCGCCGCCGTCCGCTTCGATTTCGGCGCGCAATTCCTTCAGGCGTTCGGTGCGGCGCGACGCCAGCACGACCTGCGCGCCAGCCTGGGCCAGCACTTTCGCAAAGCGCGCGCCGAGGCCGCTCGATGCGCCGGTAATCAGGGCAATCTTGCCCTCGAAATTGACTTCTATGCCCACGAGCTACTCCTGTTTTATTTTAGATAACACTTTACGCCGTGCCGGTGGCGCAGGGGCAAAATACCCTGCGCCGCACTTGAGCAAAGGTAAACGCCATCATTACACAAAATGGCCGGATTTAGATTGCGGCGAGGGGCAATGTCACGCAAAATGGCGCCAAAGTTGCAATCCTCGCCAAAAACAAGCACACTCGTGCTTAAATTTCTTCGAAGATTCCTCACCCACCCATTTAGTGACTATAAATCGAGACCATGACACAGCCTAATAACTTAGTTGAACAGTACGGACCGCGCGAAACCATGGAGTATGACGTGGTGATCGTCGGCGGTGGCCCCGCAGGCCTGGCCGCGGCGATCCGCCTGAAGCAGCTGGCCGCTGAAAAGAGCCAGGAAGTGTCCGTCTGCGTGCTGGAAAAAGGCGGCGAACTGGGCGCGCATATCCTGTCGGGCGCCATCATGGACCCGAAAGCGCTGACCGAACTGATTCCGAACTGGAAGGAACTGGGCGCGCCCCTGAACACGGAAGTGACGGAAGACCGCATCCTGTTCCTGACCGAAACCAAGGCATATAAAACGCCAGGCTTCGCCGTGCCGGCCTGCTTTGAAAACCACGGCAACTACATCGTCTCCTTGGGCAATGTGGTGCGCTGGATGGGCCAGCAGGCGGAAAACCTGGGCGTGGAAATCTTCCCCGGCTTCCCTGCCGCGGAAATCCTCTACAACGACGACGGCTCCGTGAAAGGCGTGGCGACCGGCAACATGGGCGTCAAGCGCGACGGCGAACCGGGTCCCGACTTCCAGCTGGGCATGGAATTGCACGCCAAGTACACCCTGTTCGCCGAAGGCGCGCGCGGCCACCTGGGCAAGCAATTGATGGCCAGGTATGACTTGAACGCCGGCAAGGACCCGCAGTCCTACGGCATCGGCATCAAGGAATTGTGGGAAATCGACCCGGCCCAGCACAAGCCGGGCCTGGTGATCCATTCGAGCGGCTGGCCGCTGGACACGAAAACCTACGGCGGCTCCTTCCTGTACCACTTGGAAAACAACCAGGTGATGGTCGGCTACGTGGTGGGCCTCAATTACGAGAATCCTTACCTGTCGCCCTACGAGGAATTCCAGCGCTACAAGACGCATCCGGAAATCCGCAAGTTCTTCGAAGGCGGCAAGCGCATCTCGTACGGCGCGCGGGCGATTGCGGCCGGCGGCCTGCAATCGTTGCCGAAACTGGTGTTTGCCGGCGGCGCGCTGATCGGCTGCGATGCGGGCTTCCTGAACATGAGCCGCATCAAGGGCAGCCACGCGGCCATCAAGAGCGGCATGCTGGCGGCGGACGCGGCCTTCGGCGCGCTGGGCGAACAGCGCCAGCATGATGAACTGACGAGCTACCCTGTCGCCTTTGAAAAATCGTGGCTGCATGAAGAACTGCACGTGGCACGCAACGTCAAGCCTTGGCTGTCGAAAGGCCTGTACCTGGGCAGCCTGATGACGGGCATCGACCAGCTGATCTTCCGCGGCAAGGCGCCCTGGACCCTGCACCACTCGCATGGCGACCACGAATGCCTGAAACCGGCCGCCCAGTCGAAAAAGATCGTGTATCCGAAACCCGATGGCAAGCTGACCTTCGACAAGATGTCGTCCGTCTTCATCTCGAACACGAACCACGCGGAAGACCAGCCGATCCACCTGACGTTGAAGAACGCCAGCGTGCCCGTCGACGTCAACCTGGCCACGTATGCGGGTCCGGAAGCCCGTTACTGTCCCGCCGGCGTGTACGAGTTCGTGAAGAACGACGACGGCGCCGAACGCCTGCAGATCAATGCGCAGAACTGCGTGCACTGTAAAACCTGCGACATCAAGGACCCGACGCAGAACATCGTGTGGGTGACACCGGAAGGCGGCGGCGGGCCGAACTATCCGAACATGTAAGTTTCCCGCACGCCCCGGCTTCTTCGCCGGGGCGTTTTTCATACGGCCGCGATAAATTTCCTATTGGAAATTTTCCCATCGCGTCCCGCGCCAGTTACAATTCCCGCCACGGCAGCGGCCGACCTGGCCGGACAGCCGCGCGTCGCATCCCCCTTCCGCAACTTCACCGTCACAAAGAGCAATGTAGTGCAAATCACAACAGAAGCCAATTACACAGGCACCCTGCAAGATCATGCCCTGTCCGCCCACTTCACCGTGCTCGGCTATGCCGATGGCGCCAGCAGCACCTTGCCGCCGCAGTTTTTCCGCGACTGGCTCGACCAGGAACCGGGCTTTGGCCACTTCTTCATCGGCCGCTGCTCCGGTTTCGGCGTCGGTTCGCAAGTGAAATACGACAGCAACAAGCAAAGCCTGTGCGTGGGGCGCTTTGTCGCCGGCGGCGCGCGCCTGCGCTTCGTGCTGAATGGCCGGCATGAAATGCGCACGATATCGACCTATATGCTCGGCGTGCTGGGCGGGGGCCTGAAATCGGTCGAGCCACCGCAGTACGGCAGCACCGTTATCAAGAACGATGTCTGGATCGGCGATGAAGTCATGGTGTTGGGCGGCAGCGTGATTGAAAACGGCTGCGTCATCGGCGCGCGGGCGCTGCTGCCGCCCAATTTCCGCACCGAGCCCTACGGGATATATGCGGGCTCGCCGGCGCGCCTGCTGCGCTACCGCTTTTCCGAAAAGGTGCGCGCCGGGCTGGTGGAACTGGCCTGGTGGGAAATGCCGCTGGCCTGGATACGCGCCAACAATGCCATGTTCATGGAAGACCTTTCCACGGATGAAACAAAAGCGCTGCTGGTCATCGACATCCTGAAGACCAGCCGCAAGCAATGGGAACAGGAGCACGGCGCCATCGCCGTGTGAAGCCGCCGCCGGGGGCGGCACTGCCATTCGCACAATATTTTCCGGTGCGCTGTGGCTTTGCGGGCACGCCGCTGCCAGCGGCGCATCGCCGCGCAATAAAATTCCCATGGGAAAGTTTCTATTCCCCTCCCCAACAGTTACAATTCCAGCTGACCTCACTTTTTCCACTTGCCATGACCGCTAGCGCCACCACTGAGATGCCTCTCGACAACGATCTGCAAGCAGCGCTTGCGGCGCACCAGGGGGGGCTGCTGGAGCAGGCAGAAGAACTGTACCTGGCTATTTTGCAGGCCCAGCCTTATCACGCCATCGCCAATCACAACATGGGCTTGCTGGCGGGACAGGTTGGCCAGTTCAAGGCCGGCCTGCCATACCTGCACAAGGCGCTGTCGGTGAATCCGGACGAAGGCCAGTTCTGGCTCTCCTACGCGGACGGCTTGCTGAAAGCGGGCGAGCGTGAGCAGGCGCTGGAAATCGTCAACGAAGCGATTAACCGCGGGCTGGACAACGAACAGTCGCAAACGCTGCGCAAGCGCGTGGAAACGGCGATTGCCGCCGCGCCGGACGCACAGGAAATCCAAGCCGTCATCGACCTGTACCAGGCCGGTCGCCATGCCGAGCTGGAAGCGGCCAGCCGCGACCTGACGCAGCGCTACCCGCTCTCCGACTTTGCCTGGAGCGTGCTGGGCACCGCGCTGCAACAGCAGGGCAAGGATGCGCTGCAGGCATGGCAGCGCACAGTGGAGCTGGCGCCGCACGACGCCGAAGCGCATGGCAACCTGGGCACCGCCTGCCAGGCGCGCGGCATGCACGAGGAGGCCGTCGCCAGTTACACGCGCGCGCTGCAGCTGAATCCGGACTTTGTCGAAGCATATGGCAACCTGGCCGTGACCTTGCAATCGCTGGGCCAGCTGGAGCAGGCCGAACAGGCTTACCGGCAGGCGCTGGCGCTGCGCCCCGATTATGCCAAGGCCCACTTCAATCTTGGCAATACGTTAAAGGCGATGCAGCGCAATGACGACGCCATCGCCAGCTACAAGGCGGCGCTGGCCCTGCTGCCCGGCGACGCGGAAGTCTACCTCAATCTCGGCAACGCCCAGCAAGACCTGAAACAATGGCAAGCCGCCATTTTCAGTTACCGCGCCGTGCTGCAGCTGGCGCCGCATAACACCGCCGTGCATGCCAACCTGGCCAGCGCGCTGCATGAAGCAGAGGACTTCCAGGGCGCAGCGGCCAGCTACCGGCGCGCCATCGAGGCGACGCCGAACGAAGCCATGCTGTACAACAACCTGGCCCGCGCGCTGCAGTCGCAGGGCCAGGTCAGCGATGCCATCGCCGCCTATGAACAGGCACTGGCCATCGATGGCAACTTCGTGCAGGCGCTGAGCAACCTGGGGTTGCTGCAATGCCAGGAAAAAAATTATGCGCCGGCCATCGCCTTGTGCCAGCGCGCGCAGCTTCTGCAACCCGGCGATGCCCAGGCCTGCGGCCAGCTGGCCATCGTCTACGGCGCCGCCGAAGAGCAGGCCAATGCGCTGCTGTACTTCCAGCGCGCGATCGACCTGGCGCCCGGCAGCGCCCTGGCCTACAACCAGCTGGGCGACTATTACAACACCATCCGCCGCTATGCCTTGGCCGTCGAAGCCTATCACGGCGCGACCGAGCGCGAACCGGACAACGACGAGGTGCACAACAATCTCGGCGTGGCGCTGCAGGCACTGCAGCGCTACGACGAAGCCCATGCCGCCTATCTGCGCGCGCTGGAACTCAACCCGAAGAACGTCGCGGCCCAGTGCAACCTGGGCTCCGTGTTCCAGGCGCAAAAAAACTATGCGCAGGCGCAGGCACACTACCAGGCGGCGGTGGCGCTCGACCCCACGTACGAGCGCGCCCACTTCGCGCTCGGCAACTGCCACGCGCTGACCAATGCGCCGACTGCGGCGCTGGAATGCTACCGCGCGGCGCTGGCCCTGAATCCCAACTTCCGCGACGCCTATGTCAACATCAGCGCCACCCTGAGCAATCTCGGCCGCATCGATGAAGCCATCGAAACCTGCCGCGCCGGCCTGAAAGTGTGCCCGCTGTGGGAGACCCTGTTCAGCAACTACCTGTTCCTGCTGTCTCACAGCGCCAAGCTCGATGCGGCCAGCCTGTTTGCCGAACATCTGCGCTTTAGCGATACGTTCGAGACGCATGTGGCGAAAAGTGTCAAGGAGCACGGCAATGCGCGCGACCCGCTGCGCACCCTGAAAGTGGGCCTGGTCTCGGGCGACCTGCACAACCATCCCGTGCCACATTTCATCATCCCGGTGCTGGAGAATATCCGCGCCGAAGCGGGACTGTCGCTGCATGCCTACCATAACAATGCGCAGGACGACCACGTCACGCAGCGCTTGCGCGAAGTCATCCCCCACTGGCGCCAGGTCGAGCAGATGACCGACCTCGAACTGGCGCAGCAGATCCGCGACGACGGCATCGACATCCTGATCGACCTGTCGGGCCACACGGGCAAGAACCGCCTGCTGGTGTTTGCCAGCAAGCCGGCCCCCATCCAGGCCAGCTGGATCGGCTATCCGCTGACGACGGGCCTGCGCGCCATGGATTATTACCTGACCGATCCCTATTTCGCGCCGGACGGCATACTCGACAGTCAATTCACGGAAAAGCTGGTCCTGCTGCCGGCCTGCTCGCCGTTCCTGCCATCGGAATACGCCCCCGGCATCCACCCTGCTCCCGCGCTGACGAATGGCTACCTCACCTTCGGCAGCTTCAACCGCCTCAGCAAGATCAACCGCCAGGTCATCGCGCGCTGGTCGATGCTGCTGCGCGCCATTCCCGATGCCCGCATGCTGATCGCGGCCATGCCCACTTCCACGCCGTATCCGCTGCTCATGGAGTGGTTCGAGGAAGAAGGCATCGCGCCGGAACGCCTGACCTTCGAGGGCCGCACGGGCATGACGCAGTTCATGGCAATGCACCATCGCGTCGATATCTGCCTCGACACCTTCCCGTACGGCGGCGGCACGACGACCTTCCACGCGCTGTGGATGGGCGTGCCCACCCTGACGACGGCTGGCGCCACCATGCCCAGCCGCGCCGGCACGTCGATCCTGCTGCAGGTAGGACTGGAAGAATTCATCGCCAAGGATGACGACGACTATGTGCGCAAGGCGCAGGCCATGGCGGCCAACCCGATGCTGCTGGGCGCCTACCGCTACAGCATGCGCCACCGCCTGGAACAATCGGCCATGGGCAACCCCAAGCTGATTACGGAAGGCCTGGAAAACAGCCTGCGCATCATGTGGCAGCGCTGGTGCGAAGGCTTGCCGGCCGTCTCGTTCGAGGCCCCCGTGGCCGTCCCCAACCCGCCGATTGGACTCGTATGAGCACGCAAAACAAGAAACCCGTGTATGTCACGCAGCCGCTGCTGCCTGACTTGCAGGACTTCCTGCCGTATCTGGAAAGCATCTGGGAAAACAAGATCCTGACGAACGGCGGCCCGTTCCACCAGCAACTGGAACAGGCATTGTGCGACTACCTGGGCGTGAAATACATCAGCCTGTTCGCCAATGGCACCCTGGCGCTGATGACGGCACTGCAGGCGCTGCGCATCAACGGCGAAGTCATCACCACGCCGTATTCGTTTGTCGCCACCGCACACTCGCTGCTGTGGAACAGCATCAAGCCCGTGTTCGTCGATATCGATCCGGACAGCCTGAACCTCGACCCGGCCAAGATCGAGGCCGCCATCACGCCGCAGACCACCGCCATCATGCCGGTGCACTGCTACGGCCGGCCGTGCGACGTCGCCGCCATCGAAAAGATCGCCGACAACTACAACCTCAAGGTGATCTATGACGCGGCACACGCGTTCGGCGTGCGCCACCAGGGCAGTAGCGTGCTCAACCATGGCGACCTGTCCGTCCTCAGCTTTCACGCCACGAAGGTCTTCAACACCTTCGAAGGCGGCGCCATCATCTCGCCGGACGCCAAGACCAAGCAGCGCATCGACCACCTGAAAAACTTCGGCTTCGTCGACGAAGTCACGGTGGTGGCGCCTGGCATCAACGGCAAGATGAGCGAAATCAACGCCGCCTTCGGCCTGCTGCAGCTGAAAAATATCGATGCGGCGCTGGCGCAGCGCAAGGAAATCGATGCGCGCTACCGGCGCAACCTGGCGTCCGTGCGCGGCATCGACTGCCTGCAGCCGGCGCTGGACGCCACCACCAATCACGCGTACTTCCCCATCCTCGTGCGGCCGGAATTTCCGCTGGGCCGCGACGCGCTGTTTGCCATATTGCGCGAAAACAATATCTATGCGCGGCGCTATTTCTACCCGCTCATCAGTGACTTCCCCATGTACCGCGGCATGCCATCGGCGGCGCCCGCCAACCTGCCCGTGGCCCGCAAAGCGGCGGAACAGGTGATTTGCCTGCCCCTGTACCCGACCCTGGAAACGGCGCAGATCGACGCCATCAGCGACCTCATCGCCATGCACGGGGCGCCAGCGGCGCTGCTGAAAACAGCATGAGAGTGGCCATCATGCAGCCGTATTTCCTGCCGTACATTGGCTATTACCAGCTGATCGCGGCGGCCGACCTGTTCATCGTCTACGACAACATCAAGTACACGAAGAAAGGCTGGATCAACCGCAACCGCATGCTGCTCAACGGACAAGACGCAACCTTCAGCGTGCCGCTGAAAAACGGTTCGGACCAGCTGCACATCGGCGAGCGCGAGGTCTCGGCCCAGTTTGACGGGGAAAAGCTGCTGAACCAGCTGAAGGCGGCGTATGCGCGCGCGCCGCACTTCCGGGACATCTTCCCGCTGCTCGAAGCGGTGGTGCGCCACCCTGCCGCCAACCTGTTCGACTTCCTGCTGTACAGCCTGCAAGCGACCTGCCGCCAGCTGGGCATCGACACGCCCCTGGTGCGCTCGTCCGGCATTGCCATCGATCATGGTCTCAAGAGCCAGGACAAGGTGCTGGCCCTGTGCCAGGCGGTGGGTGCGCAGCGCTACATCAATGCATCCGGCGGCCAGGAGCTGTACCAGGCGGAGGCCTTCCAGGCCCGCGGCATCGTCCTGGAATTCATCCAGCCGCGCCCGGCGAGCTATGCGCAGTTCGGCGGCGAATTCGTGCCGTGGCTGTCGATCGTCGATGCCATGATGTTCAATGCCCCGCAAACATTGCAACTTGCCATCCAGAATCAGTATGATGTCATTCATCCGCCTGCCTGACAGCGGCAGCGCGCAAGCATCAGCCCATGACGACCTTTAACCATGCCCGTGCAGGCATCCACGCCACGCCAGCCGTGGACGCGCCCGGCGCAAGCAAGGAATAACAATGATTCAAGACTCCCCACGCGAAGCGCCCTTCCGCTGGAAAAAACTCGGCAAGGTATTCACGCCCCAGGCCGTCGAAGGACGGCCCTGGCTGAAGGAATTTGCCCAGGCGCCTGCCACGCTCGTGTTCGACGACTACGTGCGCGTGTACTTCTCGTGCCGCCCGGGCCCCGACGCACAGGGCCAGTACGTCAGCTATTCAGCCTTTGTCGACCTCGAACGCAGCGACCTGTTCAAGATACGCCAGGTCAGCGAGCAGCCGATTCTCGCCCTGGGCAGCCTGGGCGAGTTCGATGAATTCGGCACCTATCCTGTCTCCGTGATCCGCGACGGCAGCCAGGTACGCGCCTATTACGCGGGCTGGACGCGCTGCGAATCCGTGCCCTTCAACGTGGCCATCGGCGGCGCCGTCAGCGACGACGACGGCGTCACCTTCAGCAAGCTGGGCAAAGGTCCCGTGCTGCCCTACACGCCCGACGAGCCATTCGTCCTCAGCGGGCCGAAGATCCGCCGTTTCGGCGACCTCTGGTACCTCTGGTATATCGCGGGCAGCAACTGGAAGATGGTCGATGGCCGCGCCGAGCCTGTCTACAAGATCCGCATGGCCACTTCCGACGACGGGCTACACTGGAACAAGGTCAACCGCGACCTGATCGACAGCCGCGTCGAAGCCGACGAGGCGCAAGCCAGCCCCGACGTGTTTTATGCGAATGGCAAGTACCACATGTTTTTTTGCTATCGCTACAGCGGCAATTACCGCGGCAAGGAATTTGGCTACCGCATCGGCTACGCTTCCAGCAGCAATCTGCTCGACTGGGTGCGCGACGACAGCAAGGCGGGCATCGACGTGGCAGAGGAAGGCTGGGATGCTGAAATGATCAGCTATCCGCATGTCTTCGAGCTCGATGGCAGCATCTACATGGCTTACCTGGGCGACCAGGTGGGCCGCCACGGTTTCGGCCTGGCCGTATTGGAAGGAAACCTCGCATGAGCAAGACCCTGCACTGGAAAAAGCTGGGCCATATCTTCGATCCCGCCGAACACGTCCTGCCAAATGGCTGCCAGCACTTCGCCCAGTCGCCGCAGGCGCTGGTCTTCGACGACTTCGTGCGCATCTATTTCTCGACCCGCGCGGTGGACCCCGTGAACGGCAAATACCTGAGCCATATCGCCTTCGTCGACATGCAAAAGGACTTGCGCACCGTCATTGCAGTGGCGCAACAACCCGTCATCGCCCTGGGCGCCCTGGGCTGCTTCGATGAACACGGCATTTTTCCCATGAGCGTCATGCGCCATGGCGACGCCGTGTATGGCTATACCTGCGGCTGGAACCGGCGCGTTTCCGTGTCCGTGGATACCGCCATCGGCCTGGCCATCAGCCATGACGATGGCCTCACGTTCGAACGCATCGGCCCCGGCCCCGTGCTGGGCCCGTCCCTGCACGAACCCTGCCTGGTGGGCGATGGCTTCGTCAAGCGCATCGGCGACGTGTTCCACATGTGGTACATCTTCGGCACGGGCTGGCGCCGCTACAGCGCCGACAGCGCGCCCGACCGCACCTACAAGATCGGCCATGCCGTCTCCAGCAACGGCATCGACTGGACCAAGGAAGAGGCACGCCAGATCATCAGCGACCGGCTCGGCGCCGACGAAAGCCAGGCCCTGCCCACGGTGGTAACGATCGACGGGCGCCACCACATGTTCTTCTGCTATCGCCAATCGTCGGATTTCCGCGTCAATAGCGGGCGCGGCTACCGCATCGGCCATGCCTGGTCCGACGACCTGGTCAACTGGACGCGCGACGACGAGCAACCGGCGCTGCACGGCACCGATGGCGCATGGGACAGCGACATGCAATGCTATCCCCACGTGTTCGAATGCGACGGCGCAGTCTACCTGCTCTACAACGGCAACCAGTTCGGCCGCAACGGCTTCGGCCTGGCCGTGCTGGAACAATGATGCCAGTGCTCGACTACCGGCACGGCCAGGCGGGCGAAGACGCGCTGCTGGCGCACTTCCTGGCCTGCGATGCGGTTTTTTTGGCCGCCTTGCGCGCGCGCACGGAGTTGGGCGCCTACATCAGCAAGCTGCATGCGCGGGCACTGCGCTACGAGGCGTGGTCGGGTCCGCGCCTGGCGGGCTTGCTGGCCGCCTACCACCACGACGCGTCGGCAACCGTCCACATCAGCAATGTCAGCGTACTCGGCGAATTTTGGCGCCTGGGCATCGCGGGCCGCCTGCTGGAACTGTGCCTGGAACAGGCGCGCCGGGATGGCATGCGGCACGCCTCCCTGGAAGTGGCCGGCGACAACCATGCCGCACTTGCCCTGTATGGCGCAGCGGGGTTCCTGCCGGCCGGCCCGGCGGAAAGCACGATGCTGCGCATGCAGCTACAACTATTTCACCCATAGCGAGACCGCGATGACCAATGCACGTGATTACAATCAAGAAATGATCGACAGCCAGGCCAGGAAATATGCGTACGGCTTCGATTTCGATGTCATGCATCCGTATATGCTGACCTCGTTCCAGCCTTTTTTCCGCCCTGGCAGCCTGCTCGAACTGGGCAGCTTCAAGGGCGACCTGACGCGGCGCCTGGCCAGTCACTTCGACGACATCACTTGCGTCGAGGCGTCCGAAGTGGCCGCCGCGGAGGCGCGCGCGAAACTGGGCACGGCGGCGCAGATCATCGTCTCGCGCTTCGAACAGGCCGTCCTGACGCGCAAATATGACAATATCGTGCTCACGCACGTGCTGGAACACATCGACGATCCCGTTGCGGTGCTCAAGCGCATCAATGACGAATGGCTGGCCGACGGCGGCAGTTTTTTCCTCGTCTGCCCCAACGCGAACGCGCCGTCGCGCCAGATCGCCGTCAAAATGGGCTTGATCAGCCACAATACGGCCGTCACGCCGGCCGAGGCCGAACATGGCCACCGCTGCACCTACACGCTCGATACCCTGGAACGCGATGCGCGCGCCGCTGGCCTGAACGTGGTGCACCGCTCCGGCATCTTTTTCAAGGCCCTGGCCAACTTCCAGTGGGACCGCTTGCTGCAGACGGACATCATTTCTCCCGCGTACCTGGATGGCTGTTATCAATTAGGCCAGCAATATCCGGATTTATGCTCGAGTATCTTCCTGCTTTGCACGCGCGGCCCCACGGCACCGGCACCAGCGGTTTGAGCCGTCAGTCGATATGCGGGGAAAAAATAAAAATATTTCCTCATTGCATTTAATAAGTGCCGCGACCCGGTCGTCTTGTACTGATAGGAGCAGCTAAAAGTCGCTCCTCACCGCAACCACCCAATTAGGAATGACACCATGCTGAGCCTTCACACCAACGCTGCCTCCCTGTCGGCACAAAATTCGATCACGAATACCCAATCCAAACTGTCGACTTCGATGACGCGCCTGAGCACCGGCTTCCGCATCAACTCGGCAATGGACGATGCTGCCGGCCTGCAAATCGCAACCCGCCTGAAAGCACAAACCAGCGGCATGACCGTTGCGATGAACAACACGCAAAACAGCACCTCGCTGCTGCAAACGGCTGAAGGCGCGTTCGCCGAAGTGACCAACATGCTGGTACGCATGAAAGACTTGGCAACCCAGGCAGCCGATGCCTCGTCGACCGCCAACGACAAGACCGCCATGCAAGCTGAATACAATGCACTGGGCCAGGAACTGTACAACGTCATGACCAACACCACGTTCGGCGGCACCAAGCTGCTGGGCAACGGCGCAGCCGGCAATGGCACGCTGTCGGCTTCGATGACGTTCCAGATCGGCGCCAGCTCGACGGAAAAAATGAGCTTTGACGTTTCCGCCAATCTGAGCGCGCTGAATACCGCCCTGAGCGGCTTGAGCACGAACTTCTCGTCGGCAGGCACGACGACTTCCACGGAACTGACCGCTTCCGCCAACGCCACCATCGGCCTGCTGGCTACCGCCATCGACAGCGTCAGCACCGTGCGTTCGGCACTGGGCGCGACGGCCAACCGTCTGGACCACGTCAACACCAACTTGTCGAACATCGCCACCAACACCAAAGCCGCTACCGGCCGCATCATGGACACCGACTTCGCTACCGAAAGCTCGAACATGACGTCGTCGCAAATGCTGCTGCAAGCTGGCACCGCGATGCTGAAACAAAGCAACAGCATGTCCTCGATGGTCATGTCCCTGCTGCAATAATATGGCCTTGGCCGTTCGCGGCCAGCCTCTCGAAGCCAGACTCCGGTCTGGCTTTTTTTTCGTGCGCAGCTGGCGCAAGCATGCCGCAACACGGGCCAAACAGGCCGGCGGAGCAAGAAATGGCATTTATTTCAAAAAATTTCCTTAAAGCATTTAATTAAGGTGGCGGCACGGTCGTCTTGTACTGATAGGAGCAGCTAAAAGTCGCTCCTCACCGCAACCACCCAATTAGGAATGACACCATGCTGAGCCTTCACACCAACGCTGCCTCCCTGTCGGCACAAAATTCGATCACGAATACCCAATCCAAACTGTCGACTTCGATGACGCGCCTGAGCACCGGCTTCCGCATCAACTCGGCAATGGACGATGCTGCCGGCCTGCAAATCGCAACCCGCCTGAAAGCACAAACCAGCGGCATGACCGTTGCGATGAACAACACGCAAAACAGCACCTCGCTGCTGCAAACGGCTGAAGGCGCGTTCGCCGAAGTGACCAACATGCTGGTACGCATGAAAGACTTGGCAACCCAGGCAGCCGATGCCTCGTCGACCGCCAACGACAAGACCGCCATGCAAGCTGAATACAATGCACTGGGCCAGGAACTGTACAACGTCATGACCAACACCACGTTCGGCGGCACCAAGCTGCTGGGCAACGGCGCAGCCGGCAATGGCACGCTGTCGGCTTCGATGACGTTCCAGATCGGCGCCAGCTCGACGGAAAAAATGAGCTTTGACGTTTCCGCCAATCTGAGCGCGCTGAATACCGCCCTGAGCGGCTTGAGCACGAACTTCTCGTCGGCAGGCACGACGACTTCCACGGAACTGACCGCTTCCGCCAACGCCACCATCGGCCTGCTGGCTACCGCCATCGACAGCGTCAGCACCGTGCGTTCGGCACTGGGCGCGACGGCCAACCGTCTGGACCACGTCAACACCAACTTGTCGAACATCGCCACCAACACCAAAGCCGCTACCGGCCGCATCATGGACACCGACTTCGCTACCGAAAGCTCGAACATGACGTCGTCGCAAATGCTGCTGCAAGCTGGCACCGCGATGCTGAAACAAAGCAACAGCATGTCCTCGATGGTCATGTCCCTGCTGCAATAATATGGCCTTGGCCGCTCGCGGCCAGCCTCTCGAAGCCAGACTCCGGTCTGGCTTTTTTTTCGCCTGCCGTGTCTGGCATTTCCCGCATATTGAACTAAATTGCCATCACGTTTAACGATGTTGTCGGCATAGTCGCCTATACAAGGTAGAACACCGAACAATCTTCCACTGGAGCCGCCGCGTGCTGAGCATTCATACCAATATTGCCGCACTGTCAGCCCAGCGGGCCATGGGCTGGGCCCAGCAAATGCTGTCGACGTCGATGACGCGTCTGTCCACGGGCTTTCGCATCAACTCGGCCATGGACGATGCGGCCGGCCTGCAGATCGCCACCAGGCTGAGCGCCCAGACCAGCGGCATGGCCGTGGCCATGCGCAACACGCAAAATAGCACCTCCCTGCTGCAGACGGCCGAAGGCGCGTTTGGCGAAGTCACCGCCATGCTGGTGCGCATGAAGGACCTGGCCACCCAGGCAGCGGACGCCTCGTCGAACCAGAAGGACCGCGACGCCATGCAGGGCGAATACGATGCGCTGGGCGCCGAACTGTACAACGTCATGACGAACACGCGCTATGGCGGCACTTTATTGCTGGGCAACGGCAGCGCCGGCAAGGGCACCTTGTCGCAAGCCATGACGTTCCAGATCGGCGCCACCGGCAGCGAGACCATGCAGTTCAACGTGGCGGGCGACATGGCCGGCCTGGATGCGGCGCTGCAGGCGATCTCCGCCAATTTCGCGCCGGGCGCCACAGCCGGCAGCGAATTTGCCAGCAACAGCAGCGCCAACGGCATGATCGACTTGCTGGCGTCGGTCATCGACAAGGTCGGCAGCGTGCGCTCGGCGCTGGGCGCCACCGCGAACCGGCTCGGACACGTCTACAACAACCTGTCCAACATGATCACCAACACCAGGGCCGCCATCGGCCGCATCATGGATGTCGACTACGCGGCTGAAAGCGCCAACATGACCTCGGCGCAAATGCTGCTGCAAGCGAGCACGGCCATGCTCAAGCAAAGCCAGAGCATGAGCAAGCTGATTCTTTCTTTACTACAATAGTGACTGGCAGGGCGCGATGGCGGATCGGATGAATATGTATCAGCAGGAAGCAATGGCATGGCGATAGACCGTATTTCATCGGGCAACCCGGTGCCCCTGATTACCCAGCGCTTCGACGTCAGCCCCGCGACGCCGATGGTGCCGGGCGTGGTCCAGCCGCTGGTGCCCATCGGCCCCTACATGGCGCCCGCGCCCGACGCCGGCACCCTGCCCGCCCAGCTGCAACAGAAGGGGCAGGACAGCCTGGCGTCCCTCATCAAGCCGAATGCCGATGGCACGGGCGGCGCCATGCCGCGCGACAGCAGCGCCATGCAGGTCAACCAGCTGTTCTTCACGCGCCAGCTGGTCTGGCAGCCGCCCGACGCGGCGCAGCTGGCCGCCTCGTGGCGCGTGATGGTCAAGACGTATGGCGAGCAATATGCGGCCCTGCAGGAGCAGGCGCGCGGCCAGCACGTGCCGGGCAACCTGTTCATGGCGGAACAGCAGCCGGCCCTGCTGCGCGAAGGCGCCCGTCCGCCCTTGAGCGTCGACAGCGAAGCGTGGCGCTTTGCCGTGTATGGCTGGGGCGGCCAGCGCCTGCTGCTGCGCGTGCTGGCCAGCGACGAAGACGAGGATGCCACGCCGAGGCGGCGCGGCAAGGTGGCGCTGCGCGTCGAACTGATCATCATCGGCATCGGCCGGGTCGTGATCCAGATGGAACCGTCCGGCGATGGCGTGCTGCTGGAACTGGCTGCCGACGAGGAAGCCGCCTTGCGCCATTTGCGCCTGGCCCTGCCTGAGATCGCCGGCTCCGTGCGCCGCGCCGGACTGCGCGTGGTGCGCTGCCGCCTGAACCGCCAGCTGCATGCGCAGCGCGTGCACGGCAATTACCCGATGCAGGCGGGCGCCGCCTCGCTGTCGCTGGCCCTGTTCCGCGCCATGGCCGAAGTGGCGCTGCTGCTGACGCAGCCGGCAGCGGAAGCTGCAGCCGATCCCGATGCGCCCGCGGCGCCCACGCCTCCCGCGGCAGAAGCAGAAGAGGACACCATCGTCGCCTCGAAGGAAGTGGCGGCGCCGCTCGGTTACGACTATGGCGACGACGAAACGGCGCAAGGCGGCACCGTGCTGCTGCTGGCCGACGGCCAGGAACACGACCTGCTGCCGCCCATCGACGAACAGGATTGACGCAGCAGGATTGATGCAACAGGACTGATGCAACAGGATTGATGCAGCATAAAAAAACGGCGCCCGAGGCGCCGTTTTTTATCGTTGCTACAATTTACCCCACCGTGCCGATGATGCTCACTTCGCGGTTTTCCGGGATTTCGTTATACGACAGCACATGCAGGCCCGGCGCGAACAGGCGCGCATAGCGGGCCAGCAGCGGACGGATCTGCGGCAGCACCAGCAGCAGCGGCGGCGTGGCCTGCTGCTTCATCTGCTCGCGCGCCACCGGCATGTTCACCTGCAATTGCGACAGCAGGTGCGGGTCGATCGGATAGTTATCCAGGGTCACCTTGCCCGACTGGCGCGCCTGGTTCAGGGAGCCGAGCAGCATGTTTTCCAGCTCGCCGCCCAGGTTAAACGCCTGCATTTCCATCTTCTGGCCGAACAGGCCGCTGACGATCTGGCGCCGCAGCGCGCAGCGCACTTCGGCCGCCAGCAGGATCGGGTCCTTGGTGCTTTCCGAGCTATCGAGCAAGGTGGTGGCGATGGGCACGATATCCTTGAGTGACACGTTTTCCGCCAGCAAGACGCGGAACACGCGCAGCAGCTGCGTGTGCGTCAGCGCCTTGTCCAGCGCGCCCGCCAGCTTGGGCGACAGGGCCGTCAGGCGCTCCATCATGTTCGAGACGTCTTCGTGGCTGAACAGTTCCGGCAAGTATTCGCGCACCATCTTCGACAAGTGCGTGGCGATCACGCTGGGCGCCTCGATGACCTGGTAGCCCAGGCCCAGCGCATGCGCCTTTTCGCCGGGTTCGATCCACGTGACGGGCATGCCGTAGGCCGGCTCGATGCCGGGAATGCCATCGAGCTGGCCATATACGTTCGGTGACGGGATCGCCATCAGCCGGTCGGCCTGCACTTCCGCCTGCGCCACCACGGTGCCCGACAGTACGATCGCGTACTGCGACGGTTTCAGGGCCAGGTCGTCGCGCACGCCGATATTCGGCAACAGCAAGCCCATCGACTCGGACAGGCTCTGGCGCACGCCCTTGACGCGCTTGTTCAACGGTTCGCCTTGCGTTTTGTCCACCATGCCGACCAGCTTGTAGCCAAGCATCACCATCAACGGCTGCACGGCCGGCAGCTGCTGCCACTCCAGCTCGGCCGGACGCTCGTCGCGCAAGGCGGCCTCGATGGCCGCCATGCCGGCCGCGTCGGGCCCCTTCACGCGCTTGGTCAGTCGCCAGGCCACGAAGGCCAGCACGGCCGCAAAGGTCATGAACATGAACCATGGCATGCCCGGAATCAAGGCCAGCGCCACCATCATACCGGCCGCGCTGTAGATCACCGTTGGCGAGGTCAGCACCTGGCCTGCCACTTGCTGTTCGAAGTCGCCCGAATCGCTGATGCGGGTCACCAGGATGGCGGCGGCGGCCGACAGCAGCAGCGCCGGGATCTGCGCCACCAGGCCATCACCGATGGTCAGCAGTGCGTATTGACGGAAGGCATCGCCAAACGACAGGTCGTGCATCAGCGAGCCGATCGCCACACCGCCCACCATGTTGATGATCAAAATCAGGATACTGGCGACGGCATCGCCGCGCACGAATTTCGACGCGCCATCCATGGCGCCATAGAAATCCGCTTCGGCGGCCACGTCCTTGCGGCGGATCTGGGCTTTTTCCTGGTTGATCAGGCCGGCGTTCAGGTCGGCGTCAATCGCCATCTGCTTGCCCGGCAAGGCGTCGAGGGTAAAGCGCGCGGACACTTCGGAAATACGCTCGGCACCCTTGGTGACGACGGCGAAGTTGATGATCATCAAGATCACGAAGACCACGATACCGACGACGAAGTTACCGCCGATCACCACGTTACCAAACGCCTCGATCACCTTACCGGCCGCGTCCGCGCCCGTATGGCCGTGCAGCAACACCACGCGCGTGGACGCCACGTTGAGGGTCAGCCTGAGCATGGTGGTGGCCAGGATCACCGTCGGGAAGACGGAGAAATCGAGCGGCCGCTTGGCCGACACGCTGACGAGGATGACAATCAGTGCCAGCACGATATTGAAAGTGAACAAGATATCGAGCAGCACCGGCGGCAACGGCAAGATGATCATTGCCAGGATCACCAGCAGGAACAGCGGCGTGGCGAACTTGTGGCGGCGCATTTCGGCAACCAACCGGTTCAGGAAATTCATGGCGGTACGACCTCGCTCAGATGAGATGGCACGGCCATCTCGGTGGGTAATACGGGCTGGGCAGCACGCTGCCCGGACCGGAATGCTTTCAATTGCAGGATGTAGTTCAGCACCTGCGACACGGCCTGGTACAGCTGCACGGGAATCTGCTGCTGCACCTGGCTGGTGTTGTAGATGGCGCGCGCCAGCGGCGGCAACTCCAGCGTTTCAATATGGTGTTCCTTCGCCACTTGCCGGATATACAGCGCCATCTCGTCGACGCCCTTGGCGACGACGAACGGCGCCTCGGCGCGGTCCTGGTCATACTTCAGCGCGACGGCGTAATGCTCGGGATTGACGATCACCACGTCGGCGTCGGGCACGGTCTTGCGCACGCTGCGCCGGCCGATCTGCTGCTGCAGCTGGCGGATGCGCTGGCGCACTTCGGGGCGGCCTTCGCTGCTCTTGTGCTCTTCCTTGACATCCTGCTTGCTCATGCGCTGGTTGCGGGCAAAGAAAAACGCCTGCGCCGGCACGTCGATGATGGCAAACAGCACGAAGACGGAAATGAGCGCCATCAGGCCGTCGAGCATCAGCGCCGAGCCGTCGAGCATGGCTTGCTGCAGGGGCCGGTGTTGCAAGTCCACGTACTGCGTCAGGCTGGAGCGGCTGACATGCACCAGCACCATGCCCAGCACGACGGCCTTGGCGATGGACAAGCCAAATTCGAAAGCATGCTTGGGCGCAAACAGGCGCCCCAGGTTCTTGGCCGGGCTCAGGCGTTCCATCTTCGGCATCCAGTTCTTCGTGCTGATAACCCAGCCGCCAGGGATCAAGGAACCGAGCACGACGAACAGGGGCACGCAAAACAGCGGCACGATCATCTTGATCAGCAAGCCCACGGACGTGGTAAACGCCATCGACATGGCATTTTCCAGCGCGCCCTTGCTGTCGAGCGGCATGAAGGCCATGGCGAACAGCTCGCGAAAGCTCAGCAGGTAGCCCGGCAGCAGGTAAATGAAGACCTTCATGCTGATCAGGATGCCCAGCGCCGTCGACAGGTCGCGCGAACGCACCACCTGCCCTTCCTGGCGCGACTTCTTCAGCTTCTGCGCTGACGCCTTTTCTGTCTTGTCGCCCGTGCTGCTATCCGCCATGGGCCACCCGCATCTGTTCCTGGATCATGTCGAGCACGCGGTTGGTCATGGCAATGTAGTGCTCGGGGATAAAGCGCACGATCTGTATCAGCATCAGCAGGCCAAACATGGTGATCATGGAAAAACCCAGCGAAAACAGGTTCAGCGACGGCGCCACCCGGTTCAGGAAACCAAAGCCCAGCTGCACCACCATGGTGGAAAAGACGATGGGCAAGGCCAGCAGCATGGCGGCGGCGAAGATCCACGCCACGTTATACGCCACCGTCTGCAGCAGCAGTGGCCCGTAGCCCTGTCCCACGGGCCAGGCCGTGAAACTGGCGCCGATCACGCCCGTCAGCACCAGGTGGCCGTCGATGGCGAAAAACACGATCATGCACATGATGGTCAGCAAACCCGTGATCACGTCCGACGAAGTGCCATTGAGCGGATCGTTCATGACGGCCATGGAAAAGCCCACCTGGCTCGACACCAGGTAGCCGAGCACGGACATGACGGACATGGCGAAGTGGAAGGCCAGGCCGAGCACGAAGCCGATGATGGCCTGCTCCAGGGTGGCGACGAGGGCGTGCAGGGAAAACGGATCGATCTTCAGCAAGTCCTGCGACACGCCCGAGGCCTGCATCACGGGCAGCATCAGGATCGCCAGCACCAGCGACAGCAGCACCCGCACGGGCACGGGCACCATGGCGTCGCCGATCACGGGCGAGGCGCTGAGCATGGCCAGGATGCGGCAAAACGGCCACCACACGGCCAGCAGAAACGGCAGCACCTGATTGAAAATCTGATCCATGGCGCGCGGTGCTATCCGACCAGGGTGGCGGCGCGCTGAAAAATGGATACGCAATAATCCATCAGGTAACCGGCCATCCAGCGTCCGGCCAGGATCAGGGCCAGCAGGGTGACCAGCAGGCGCGGCAGGAAACTCATGGTCTGTTCATTGATCGAAGTGGCCGCCTGCACCAGCGCGACCAGCAGGCCCATGAGCAACCCCGGCACGACCAGGATCACCACCAGCAGCATCACGACGTGCAGCGCTTCGATGATCAGATCGACGGCGACTTCAGGGGTAAACATGGATCAATAGCCCTGTATGCTGGTAACCAGCGTGTTGACGGTCAGGGTCCAGCCATCGACCAGCACGAACAGCAACAGCTTGAACGGCAGCGAAATGACCAGCGGCGAGAGCATCATCATGCCCATGGCCATCAGCACGGACGCCACCACCAGATCGATGATGAGAAACGGTATGAACAGCATGCAGCCGATCTGGAACGCCGTCTTGAGTTCGGACAACACAAACGCGGCCAGCTTGACCGTGAAACTGTGGTCTTGCGGACGCATGCTCGACGGTTCGCCGGCCAGGTGGGCGATCTGCGCCAGCGCGGCCTTGCTCGTCTGCGCCAGCATGAAGCGCGAAATCGGCACTTCGGCGATCTTCAGGGCTTCCTGCATGCCGATCTGGTCGCGGTCGTACGGCACGAACGCTTCCTTCCACACCTGGTCGCCGATGGGGCGCATGACCAGCAGGGTGAGAATCAGCGCGATGCCGGTGACGATACGGTTGGGCAAGCCCTGCTGCAGGCCCAGGGCCTGGCGCAGCAGGGACAGCACGATGACGAAGCGGGTAAAGCTGGTCATCATCATGACCATCACGGGCAGCAGCCCGAGCAGGGTCATGACGACGAGGATCTGCATCTTCACCGACAGGTCGGTCTTCGCGCCCGGCACCACGCCAGACAGCAGATCCTGCGCGCCAGCGGCGGCGCAGCACAGCATCAGAACGGGAACAGCCAGCGCGGCAGCCAGCGCGCCGCGGCGCCGGCTCAAACCGGGTACCGCCAGCTTCATGCTGTCATCAGGTCGAGATTGAGGCCGTCGAGGTCGATGACTTTCAGGCCATAGTTCTCGCCAGCAACCACCACTTCGGCACGGCCGATCGGCGTGCCATTGACCTTGATCACCAGCGGTTCGCCGGCCAGCATGTCGAGTTCGATCACGCTTTCCGGGCCGATGGCCATCAATTCTTCCAGCGAAATGCGGGCCGAGCCCACTTCCAGCGTCAGGGTGACGGGAATCTTGCGCATCATCTGCGGAATGTCGCGCCGCGCGCGGCCGCTGGCCACGTCGGACACGTCGCTCTGGTCGATGATCATGTCATCGCCCAGGTCTTCCAGCAGGGTTTCGCTCTGGTTGGTATCGTTCAGATTCATATTATTCGACATCTTCAAATGAGGTTAAACAGAGCTTGCCCTTGTGTTCGGAAACAGCAGCTGTAAATAAACGGGAGTCGTCGAGCATGACGTCGGTACGGCTCAGGCTGACGGGAATCACGTCGCCCACGCGCAGGTCGAACAAGGCGCCCAGTTGCACCTGTTTGCTGACGAGCCGGCCTTCCAGGGTCACTTGCAGGCGCGAAGCGAGCGGGCGCACGCTGCCACGCAAGGCTTTCTTCGCCTGCGCGCGCTCGGGCAGCAAGCCGCGCAGCACGTCGGCCATCAGGCGCTTGTCCAGCGAGAACCAGAACTGGCCGCTCTGTCCCGCCTCGACGTCGCTGAGCGCCACGCTGACGATCCAGCTGCCGCGCACCGGATGCACGCCCGACTGCACGGCGACTTCGGCACTGGTGTCGATGTCGCTGCTCTTGCCCAGGGTTTGCAGGTTCTTGTGGACGCGGGAAAACAAGCTGTTCACCAACTGTTGTCCCAGCACCACAGCGAGACGCTCTTCCGTGGCCGTCACGCGCACCTGCGCCGGATCGGGCAACGCGCCCTTGGCGCCGGCACTACCATAGCGATAGTTCAGCACGCTCAAGAGTATCTGCCGTTCGAGGGCAAAGCCCGTCTGGCTGGCCGGCGTGGAAAAACTCAGCCAGCGGTTCACGCTGTCCTCGTTTTCCACGCGCGACAAGTTCACGGCATCGATCTGGAAATTGCCCCAGTAGCGACGGCTCATCGGCTGGCGCAGGGCCACGGCCAGGTCGTCGCGTAGCTGGGCGCCGAATACATGCAGCAAGTGGACAGGACGTCCAAGCAGACAAGAATCGAGGACTTGATGGCGCACAGTTTGATCTGTCTTAGTGGTTATCATGAGGGTCATGTCGTATTGCGGTGGCAGAACAAATTATACGGATCACCCGAAATTAAATACAGCATCATCTTGACCTTGGCTGCAGGTCTGCAAGCAAACGATTGCGCATCGTATCGCATGCTAGATGACTACGGTGCTGAACAATACATGAAAAAGCTAAATATTGCCATGTATCAATATTCCTTGAGGCAATCCTCTCTTTACTTTATAGTTGCCCCGAGGTAAGCTTATAGCGACAAAATATAGATTTGCAGTGCGCCATTCCGCTTACCTGATTCCGGTTTTTATGGCAGTTTCCAGTCCCTCTTATTGCCACCAGCAGAAACTTTTATCAGATAAATATTAGTTGTCATGGCCATGTAAATCATGTTGGCGTGGGTTTGCTGGGTTTGTTTGAGTCTGCTTGAGCGGATGATGTGGCAACTGATAAAACTGATGGGTCCTGTAAATCGGACCGGGCAAGATGGCATTGGATGTAATGCCTGCCGGAATGGCAACACCAGTAATTTCTGATTGATACGTCACCGCATATTGAAAGTAGAGGGCAAGATGAGCAACGAACTCGCAGGTCTGATCAAGGCCGATCTGGCAGCACTGAGCAATGACGCGCACGCCCTGGGCGCCAGCATCGCGCCCGCCGCCCAGTTCGGCGGGCCGGACCAATCCGGCTTCTCCTTTGCGCAAAGCATGAAAGACGCCATCGGCAAGGTCAACGGCGACGACCGCATGGCGGCGCAAAAAATGAGCGACGTCGACAGCGGCAAGAGCGACGATATGGTCGGCGCCATGCTGGCCAGCCAGGAAGCGAGCCTGTCCTTCTCCATGTTGATGCAAGTGCGCAACAAGGTCATGGGCGCCGTCGACGAACTCATCAAACTGCCTCTGTAATCTTCACGTCCTGATCCACGCCCAGCCTCCCAGCGAAAGTTACCCCAAGTGATTACCACCATGAAGTCCGCATTTGCGCGCTGGCGCCTTGGCGCCCAGCCCGCCATCCCGCCCGCCCTGCTGAAGAACCTGGTTCCCATCGTCGTGCTGGCCATCGGCATCACCGCCATGGTGACCATGTACGCCTGGCGCGACCAGGCCAACTACAAGCCGGTGTTTGGCGCGCGCGAAAAAGTGGCCGTGACGGACATGATGGCAACCCTGGACGCCGAACACATACCCTACCGCCTGCATCCGGACAGCGGCCAGGTGCTGGTGCCCGACGCCATGCTGGGCAAGGTGCGCATGCTGCTCGCCTCGAAGGGCGTGACGGCGCAGCTGCCGGCCGGCCTGGAGCTGATGGACAAGAATGACCCGCTGGGCGTCTCCCAGTTCGTGCAGGACGTGCGCTTCCGCCGCGGCCTGGAAGGCGAACTGGCGCAAAGCATCATGACGATGGACGCGATCGCTTCGGCGCGCGTCCATCTGTCGATTGCGAAATCGACGTCGTTTGTCGCCAGCGACGGCGACAAGTCCTCCGCTTCCGTGGTGGTGGCGCTGAAGCCGGGCCGCACCCTGGCGCAGGAACAGATCGCCGCCGTCATCAACATGGTGGCCGGCAGCGTCGCCAGCCTGGCGCCCACGCGCGTGAGCCTGGTCGACCAGAGCGGCAACCTGCTGTCCTCGCACATCGACCTGACGGACGGCTTCGACGCCTCGGCCGCCGGCAATGAAGGCGCGAAACGCTTCCAGGATGAAATCCGCCGCAACGTCACCGGCTTGCTGGGTCCCGTCATCGGCGAAGACAACTTCAAGCTCAGCGTAACGGCCGCCGTGAACAACGACCGCGTCGACGAAACGCTGGAAAAATACGGCGAAGCCCCGAAAGTGACGAGCGAAGCGATGCGCGAAGAGCAGGAGCGCAACCGCACCGTGGCCGGCATTCCCGGCAGCCTGTCGAACCGTCCGCCAGCGGCCGCCGTGCCAGCCCCGGCCGACGCCACCGGCGCCGCACCGGCCGATGGCGCGCCGAAGCCATCCGATGATGGCACGGCCCGCAAGAACGCCACCACGCGCCAGTACGCCTACGACCGCAGCATCACGCAGATCAAGCGCAGCCGTGGCCGCCTGGAAAAACTCAGCGTCGCCGTGGTCCTCAACAGCGCCGCCGCACCGAATCCGAAAACCGGCTGGACCCCTGCCGAACTGGGCAATATTGAAAAAATGCTGAGCAGCGGCCTGGGCATCAACGCCCAGCGCGGCGACAGCCTGAGCCTGACGGCGCTGGCCTTCCCGGCCAAGCCGCCCGTGGCGCAGTGGTGGGAAGAGCGCGACACCGTCGTCGACTTCAGCAGCTGGCTGCTGTACGCCCTGGGCGCAGTGCTCGGCTACTTCCTGATCCTGCGTCCGCTGCTGCGCCTGCTGACCACGCGCCTGGCGCCACCGGCACTGAAACAGCTCGATCCCGCCCTGGCACTGGGCGGCGCCAGCGCCGCCGGCGCGAATGGCGTGGCCGCCGCCGGCGCGCCTGCCCTGGGCGTGAATGGCAGCCCGCTGGCGCTCGAAGGCGAAGCCACCGGCGGCAACATGCCGGTCGTGCCGCTGCTGGAAAACTATGACTTGCCGCCACCTGGCTCGGCGGTCGACGTGATGGTCGACCACTTGAAAGTGCTGGCTGAAAAAGAACCCGAGCGTGTCGCCGAAGTCGTCAAACAATGGATGCAGAAAAATGGCCGAACTCAACAACAATAATCCCTCCGACGGCGCCGAATATGAAAGCGCCAGCCTGAATCCCGTGGAACAGGCTGCCATCGTGCTGCTGAGCATAGGCGAAGAACAGGCGGCCAATGTGCTGCGCTGCCTGTCGCGTGAAGAATTGCTGGAAGTCACGCAAGTGATGTCGCGCATGAGCGGCATCAAGGTCGAATCCGTGAAAACGGCCATGCAGACCTTCTTCGACGACTACCGCCAGCAAAGCGGCGTGCATGGCGCCTCGCGCAGCTACCTGAAGCGCTCGCTGGACATGGCGCTGGGCAGCGATATCGCGAATAGCGTGCTGAACAACATTTACGGCGACGCCATCCGTCCCAAGATGGCGCGCCTGCAGTGGGCCTCGCCGAAATGGCTGGCCGAATACATCGTCAACGAGCACGTGCAGATGCAAGCCGTATTCCTGGCCTTTTTGCCGCCCGCGCTGGCCGGCCAGATCCTCGACGCCCTGCCCGTCGAAGGCCGCGACCTGGTCTTGCTGAACCTGGCGCGCCTGGACGAGATCGACCGCGACCTGCTGGTCGAGCTCGACGAACTGGTGGGCCGCTGCCTGGGCACGCTCGACACGCAAAGCACCAGCGTGGAAGGCATCCGCCAGGCGGCCGAGATCCTCAACCGCATGCCGGGCAACCGCGCCGCGCTGGTCGAACTGCTGCGCGCGCACGACCCGGACGTGGTCTCGGAAATCGAACTGAGCATGTACGACTTCCTGATCCTGGCCACGCAGAGCGATGTCACGCTCACGCGCATCCTGGAAGACGTGCCGATGGAACAGTGGGCCATCGCCCTCAAGGGCGCGGAACCGTCGATCCGCGACGCCGTGCTGAAAACCATGCCGCGCCGCCAGGCGCAGAGCTTCGAAGACATGATGCGCCGTTCCGGCCCCGTGCCGCTGTCGCGCATCGAACAGACGCGCCAGGAAATCATGGCCACCGTCAAGGGCCTCGCCGACGCAGGCGAGATCGAAGTGCAACTGTTTGCCGAAGCGGTGATCGAATGAAACACTTCCGCTCGTATCGTTTCCCGCCCCTGTCGCAATTCATCGCCGCCGGCCAGCGCGCCTCCAACGAGGATACGGACGGCCAGTGGCAGGCATCCGTCTCGGAAGGCTTCGAGCAGGGCCAGCGCGACGGCTACGAAGTGGGCCTGGTGCAAGGCCAGCAAGACGGCTACGACACCGGACGCAACGATGGCATGCTGCAGGGCCGCGAAGAAGGCCGCAATGAAACCCTGGTGGCGCTGGACCGCCTGGCGCGCCCCGTCGACGCCATCCTGCGCGACCTGAAAAAAGTGCGCGCCGATTACCGCGAAGCGCAGCGCAAGGAAGTGGTCGACCTGGTGGCCAAGGTGGCGCGCCAGGTGATCCGCGCGGAACTGGCGCTGCAGCCGGTGCAGTTGCTGGCCCTGGTCGACGAGACCCTGGCCTCGATGCCGCCCACGCGCGAAGAAATCGACGTCTTCCTCAATCCGGAAGAATTGAAACGCATCAGCGAACTCGATCCGAAGCGCGCCAAGCGCTGGAACCTGATCGCCGACGCGCGCCTCGACGCGGGCGAATGCCGCATCAAGGCGGGCGACAATGAAGTCGACGCAGGCTGCCATCAGCGCCTGTCGGCCTGCATGGAACAGGTCAGCAGCCATCTGGCGCTGGCCGCCGAACACGCGGACCAGGGCGCGCCTGCATGATCGCCGACACGCTGCGCAGCTTCGAGATCGGCGATATTCCGGTCGCGACCCCGACCGGCCGCCTGGTCGGCGCTTCCGGCCTGCTGCTGGAAAGCGCCGGCTGCCGCCTGCACACGGGCCAGCGTTGTCAAATTGAAACTGTAAGCGGCGAGTGGCTCGATGCGCAAGTCGTCGGCTTCCGCGAAAAACTGTCTTACCTGATGCCGTTCAAGAAGGCGACGGGACTGACCACCGGCGCGCGCGTCCTGCCCCTGCCCGACAAGGCCAGCCTGCAGATCGGCCCGTCGTGGCTGGGCCGCATGGTGAATGGCCTGGGCGAGCCGATCGACGACCTGGGCCGCCTCGGTGGCGAACACATCCTGGAAGTCACGCCGCCGAAGATCAATCCCCTGAAGAAACAACCGGTGGTCGAACCGCTGGACGTGGGCGTGCGGGCCATCAACAGCATGCTGACCCTGGGCAAGGGCCAGCGCGTGGGCTTGATGGCCGGCTCCGGCGTGGGCAAGAGCGTGCTGCTGGGCCTGATCACGCGCCAGACGGTGGCCGATGTCGTCGTCGTCGGCCTGATCGGCGAACGGGGCCGCGAAGTGCGCGAATTCGTGGAAAAGTCGCTCGGCGCCGAAGGCTTGAAAAAGGCCGTGCTGGTGATCGCGCCGGCCGATGAGTCGCCCCTGATGCGCATCATGGCCACCGAACTGTGCCATTCGATCGCCGCGCATTACCGCGACCAGGGCAAGCACGTGCTGCTGCTGGTCGACTCGCTGACGCGCTATGCGATGGCCCTGCGCGAAGTGGCGCTGGCCCTGGGCGAGCCGCCGGCCACGCGCGGCTACCCGCCGTCCGTCTTCTCGAACTTGCCGCAACTGGTGGAGAGCGCCGGCAATGGCGCCCACCCGGAAGGCAGCATGAGCGCCATCTACACGGTGCTGGCCGAAGGCGACGACCAGCAGGATCCGGTGGTCGACACGGCGCGCGCGATTCTCGACGGCCACATCGTGCTCACGCGCGAACTGGCCGAACGGGGCCACTACCCCGCCATCGACATCGCCGCCTCGATCAGCCGCTGCATGGCGCAGGTGATCACGCCGAACCACATGCAGGCGGCGCGCGCGCTGAAGGCGTCGATGGCGCGCCATGCGCGCGTGCGCGACCTGATCCCGCTGGGCGCCTACGTGCCCGGCGCCGACCCGATCACCGACCGCGCCGTCCAGCTGCACGCGCCCATCGAAGCCTTCCTGTGCCAGGGCACCAAGGAAGAGGCGCCGATGGGACCGTGCATCGAACAACTTGAACAGATCATGGCCTAGGAGCATACGTGAGCGACGCGCATACCATCCGCAACCTGACCACCCTGGTCGGCCTGCGCAGCACCGAAGTGGAACGCCTGCAAGGCGAAATGGCGGCGCAGACGGCCGTGCGCGAGCGCTACCAGAAAAACCTGGAGCGCCTGACGGGCCTGTACACGGATAGCGGCCCCAGCGGTGCCCTGCCCCTGGCCCTGTCCGTCAACTGCGGCAACTTCAAGCAAGCCGTGATGCAGATGGCCGACCAGCACCGTACCGACCTGCACCTGCACGAGGCGAATATGGCCGTGTCGCAACGCGCCCTGAATACGGCCTGGGCCAAGCGCGAAGTGCTGGACCAGGTGCTGACGCAAAAACAAAAGCATGTTGCAAACGAGCAACAGCGAGTTGATGCCAAGCGACAAGACGAGCTGGCGACGCAATTCTGGTTCCGCGGGCAGGTAAAATGAGGTTTGTGTAAGTTTCTTTCAGGAAAACTTCACGAAACGGGAATGGGGGTCGCCTTGTACCGGTATATCCCTTTATTCAGGAGTCTGGCATGGCAAACGTAATTACCGCACCACGATACGATCCGATCGTCACAGCAGAACAGCTGGCTACCAAATCGGTGGCGGCGCAAAAGGCAGCGCTGGCGAATCAGACCACGCTTGCCAACAACACCTCCAGCGCGCTGGGCAACCTGAAATCGGCCATCTCGGCATTCCAGCTGGCGATGACGACCATGACGTCCAGCAAATCGGTGCTGAGCCAGTCCGCCACCTTCAGCAATACAGCGTATGGCACGGGCACGGCGGGCATCAAGGCCGCGCCTGGCAGCTACGCGTTCTTTGTCGAACAACTGGCCACGGCCAGCCAGACTTCGTATGGCGGCTTGAGCAGCACCACGCCCGCGAACGGCGGCAACATGACCATCCGCCTTGGCGATCCGCTGGCGGCCGTCACCGCCGACAACGCCTTCGACATCGACCTGGCCGCCGCCAACAAGGATGGCGACGCCTACCTGACGCCGCAGGAAATCGCCGCTGCCATCAATGGCAACAGCAAGAATAATGCGCGCGTCACCGCTTCCGTCATCAATATCGGCAACCAGGCGCAACTGGTGCTGACGTCAAATCTCACCGGCGTCGCCAATGCCGTCTCGATCGATACCAACAGCGTGACGGATGCGGGGCTGAAGTCAGCGCTGCAGAGCGACATAAAAGCCATCGCAGCACCGAAGGACGCCATCGTCTGGCTGGGCGCGCAGGGTTCCGGCACCAAAATCACCCAGGCATCGAATACCTTCACCAACGTGCCTGACGTGAAAATGACGTTCACCAAGGCCATGACGGCAGGCGAGAACCCGGTGACCGTGACCGTCGGCACCGACAGTGCCGGTACCATTGCCAATGTGCAAGCTTTCGTCGATGCCTACAACAAGCTGAAAAGCGTGATGGATGGCCTGGCCAGCCCCGGCAATCCGGAAAAAAATATCGCTGCCGGCATCTTTGCCCACGACTCCGGCCTGAACGCCCTGCGCACCAGCATGGGCGACGCCCTGCGCCTGAACGTCGATGGCGTATCGCTGGTAGCGTATGGCATTACGGCCCAGCGCGACGGCACGATCAGCCTGAATACGGCCAAGCTGACGGCCAAGCTGGCGGACAATCCTGGCGGCCTGGACAAACTGTTCGGCAACAACAGCCTGTCCGCCCCTGCCGGCGTGCTCGGCGGCCTGGACAAGGTGCTGGGACAGTGGAGCAACGTCACCAAAGGCCAGATCACCCAACGCATGGCAGCGACGGACAAGTTGCAGAAAAGCCTGGCCAAGAGCGCCGAGCGCCTGACCAACCAGTACAACACGGCCTACACCCGTTTCCTGGACCAATATTCCCGACTGCAAGTATTGCAGGAGCAAATGACCCGGAATTCGGACATGTTCGATGCCATGTTCAGCAACGATAAATCCTAAGGCGGACGTGCCTGCCGCGCCGCCACAGTTAACATAGCGAGAAGACAATAATGTTGAACAATGAAGCTTACGGCAGTTACCACGCCGTCAACCTGGATTCCCAGACCGCCCGCGCCACGCCGGTCGAGCTGGTACTGGTGCTGACGGACGGCCTGCTGGAAGAACTGGCGCGCGCGCGCGGGCACATCGTGGGCAAGCGCTACGAGCAAAAGGCCATCAGCCTGGATAAATGCACGCAGATCATCAACGGTCTGTCGAGCTCGCTCGATTTCGACAATGGCGGCGAAGTGGTGGTCAACCTGGCGCGCCTGTACGACTATTGCGTGGCGCGCCTGTACACGGCCGGCATCAAGCTCGACCCGACCCTGATCGATGAAGTGACGACCTTGATGACCACCATCAAGCGTGGCTGGGTGGGCGTCCAGGCCAACAATGCCTAGGCGCGCCGCGCTGCAGCAGCTGAGCCGGCAATTCAGCGCGGCGGTCGCGCAGACGGACTGGGAAGCGCTGGAAAAACTCTCGGCCAGCCTGGCGAAAAACATTCCGCTGCTGGCCGAACGTGGCGCATGGAATGCGCTGGAACAAACAGAATTGTTGCAATTGCGCAAAATTCACGCGCAAGCGGTTAAAATTTGCTCTGCGGAAAAAGAACGCCTGGGTCAACACCTGGGTGCATTACAGGCAAATAAGGAAGGTTGGGTCGCCTACGCCGCGCTCGGCGAATACGACTCTGAAGGGTATCAAGCATGATCATGAACTTCAACAAGGCACCGGCCGCGCCGGCAGCGACGGCCAATGCGGCGCCGGCACCAGCCTCGGCGCCAGCGCCGGCACAGGCGGCCGCCTTGCCCGGCACGCCGGGCTATGGCAGCAATGCCGCCGCGCCCTCCGCCCTGCCCCTGTTTGCGCAGGTGCTCGACGTGACCGGCGTGGAAACGGCCGACGCCGGCACGCCCGCCCCCGCCAAGGATGGCGACAGCGACAGCCAGGCCGACAACGGCTTGCCGGCCATGGCCGCCCCCGTCATCGGCTTGCCGATGACGCTGCTGCCGCCAACGGACGCCGCCGCGGCCGAGGCGCGCGCCGCCGCGCAGACGCAAACACAGACACCAGCGCAGGCGAATGTGGCGCAAGCCAACCCGGCACTCAACATCAGCCTGCATCCGGCGGCCATCACCCTCACGGCACAGGGAACGGCACAGCCGGCAGGCCGCGATACGCGCGAGCCGCTGGCAGCAGCCATCCCGGCGAGCGCCGCCAAGGGTAGCGCGCCTGCACAGCCGTTCGCATCGCTGCTGCAGCAAAGCGCCCCGGTGACAGCCGTTGCCGCCCCTGCTGCGCCTGCCGCGCGCGATGGCGAACGTGGCGCCGCGCCGGCCGCGCCAGCCGCACCCAACCTGGGCTTGACGGCAGCCGTCGGGAATGCCGCCACGGCGGCCCCGGCCGGCGATACCATCAAGCTCAACGGCCCATCCCAGCAATGGCAGGAACCGCTGCGCGAAGCGCTGGGCGAACGCCTGCAGACGCAGATCGGCCGCAACAGCGAGCACGCGACGATCCGCCTCGATCCGCCGATGCTGGGCCGGATTGAAATTTCCATCCGTCACACGGCTGGCGCGCTGCAGGTGAACGTCACGGCGTCGAACTCGGAAGTGTTACGCCAGTTGCAAGGCATCGGCGAAAACATGCGCAGCGACCTGGCGCAGCGCCAGTACACCGAGGTGGCCGTGAATATCAGCGCGACGCCGCGCAGCCCCGCCGCCCAGGCGTTTGCCGAAGGCGATGCGCGCGGCCAGCGTCAACCGGGCCGCCAGCAGGACGATGCCGAACCGGGCCGCGCCCTGTCCGACGGCAGCACAGCCGCTACCACTTACGCCATGCATGAGCGAGAGACTGCCTGATGAATATGAAAATGAAACTGATCGGCGGCTTCGTCGCCGTCGCCGTGCTGGCCGCCGGCGCGGCTGGCGGCGCCATGTGGTACCTGGCCAAGCCCGTTGCCGGCCATGCCGAGGTTGCCGAAGCGAAAGCCCCGCCGCCGCCCGCCACGGGCAAGAAGGCACGCAAGTTCATCACCCTGGACAAGGTCATCGTGATGCTGCGCCGCGGTCCCGGCGACGGTGAAACGCATTACCTGTCGGCCGACCTGGTGATCGCCACCACCGAGGAAAAGGAAAAGCTGACCAAGGATCACTTGCCGCTGATGCGCTCGATCGCCGTCAGCACCTTGTCGAGCTTCCCGATGGAAAAGGCGCAGACCATGACCGTGGAACAGTATGCGGAACAGATCAACAAGGCCTTCAATGTCAGCTATGAACGCGAACAGATGGAAAAACCCTTCACGGAAGTCATGGTCGGCAAGCTGATCATTGAATAAGCCAACACGCCAGCCGACCTAGTGGGAGATCCCTTGGCCTATGTAGAGCAATACCAGGCAGCGTATGGCGCCGGCGAATATGCCGCCGCCAGCGCTTGCGCGGCCGTGCTCAGCGTTGCCGAAGAGCAACAACATCTGGTGGCGTATTCCCCTTTGGTGAAACGCATCGTGCGCCAGCTCAATTCGCAGGTGTCGGGCGCCATCGACCGCGACGACATGGAACAGATTGGCCTGATGGGCCTGCTGGAAGCCCTGCGCCGCTACGGCGTGCCGGACCAGTCTTTCGGCAGCTATGCCAGCCTGCGCATCCGCGGCGCCATCCTGGACGAGTTGCGGCGCCAGGACTGGCGTCCGCGCGCCGTGCGCCAGGAAAGCCACCGCCTGCGCGACAGCGTGCGCGCCCTGACCCGGCGCCTAGGGCGCGAACCGCTGGAAGCGGAAATCATGGCGGCCCTGAAACTGACGCCGGAAGCCTTCCAGGAATACCAGTTGGCGGAAAACGCCGAGCTGATCGCCAGTTTCGACGAAGTGCTGCAGGAAAGCCTGGGGCAAGCCGACAGCGCACCGAGCCCGGAAGAGCAGTTGATGGTGCGGCGCAGCCTGGAACAGGCGCTGCGCACGCTGGATGAGCGGGAACAGCGCGTGGTGCAGATGTATTACGAATTCGAACTGAGCTATAAAGAAATTGCCGCCGTACTGGACCTGAGCGACGCCCGCGTCTGCCAGCTGAACAAGACGGCGCTGGGCAAGATGAAAGCCATGCTGCAAGACGCATAAGTTTCAGCAATGTTTCACCCATCAAATTGACGCAGCACAATGACGCAGAAAGGCAGTTGACATGGTAATTATCGGTATCTTAATCGTGATGGGGTGTGTATTCGGAGGCTTCGCCCTGATGGGCGGCACCGTCCACGCGATCTGGCAACCGGTCGAGTTGATCATCATCATCGGCGCCGCCGTTGGCGCCCTGGTGCTGGGCAACCCCAAGCATGTACTCGGTGAAATGCTGCACCAGATGCGCAAGATCGTCACGCACAAGAAGCAAGGCTCGGAATTCCAGCGCCAGTTGCTGCTGCTGATGTATGAACTGCTGCAAACGGCCGCCGGCGGCCTGAAGGCGCTCGACGCGCACGTCGAGGCGCCGCGCGAAAGCGCCCTGTTCCAGCGCTATCCGCTGGTGCTGGAAGAACCGAAGCTGCTGGCCTTCATCGTCGACAACTTCCGTTTGATGGCGATGGGCAAGATCAACGCACATGAGCTCGAAGGCGTGCTGGAGCAGGAACTGGAAGCCATCCACGACGAATTGCTGCAACCGTCGAAGTCCTTGCACAAGATCGCCGAAGCCATGCCCGGTTTCGGTATCCTGGCTGCCGTTCTGGGCATCGTGATGGCCATGAATTCCGTGGCCGACGGCGCCGATGCGGCGGAAATCTCGGAAAAAGTGGGCGCCGCCATGGTCGGTACCTTCATCGGCATCTTCTTCTGCTACGGCGTGCTCGATCCGATGTGCAACATGATGAAGCAACTGGTGGGCGAGGAAGGCTCGACCATGGAATGCGTGAAGGTCGTGCTGGTCACGCACGTGGCGGGCAAGCCGCCCCTGCTGGCCATCGACGCGGGCCGCCGCCTGGTGCAGCTGAACATCAAGCCGAGCTTCGCCCAGCTGGAAAGCTGGATCAATGCGCTGGAAGATGGCGGCGCCGAACAAGAGCAGGGCCAAGGCCGGGGAGGCCGCCGTGCTAAAGCCGCATGAGAAACATGAACAGGCCATCATCAAGCGTGCCGGACGCAAGCATGACGACGATGGCCATGGCGGCGCCTGGAAAGTAGCGTTCGCCGACTTTTGCCTGGCCCTGCTGTCGCTCTTCCTCGTGCTGTGGCTGATGGCCGCGCGCGAGCAACAGGCGATGAAGGAAATCATGATGGATGCCTCGGCCAGCAGCCGCCAGGGCGAAGGCCAGGGCGTCATGCCGGAACAGAGTGGCGGCCCGCGCGGCAGCCTGATCGAGCGCTTCCCCATGCCCCGCAAGGGCTCGGGCGACACGCGCACGGAAGGCAAGCAGACGCAGGACGGCAAGGCCGGCGCGGCACCGCAGAACCAGACCAAGGTCAGCTACCAGTCGCCGGAAGACTTGATGGCCCTGTCGCGCGCGCTCGACAAGCTCAGCGACGAAGCGGGACTGAAGAGCAATCTGCAATCCGTGATCACGCCGTACGGCTTGCGCGTCATGTTGCACGATACGGACAAGCAAGGCATGTTCGTGCGCGGCAGCGCCGTGCCGACCGACCGTTTCCGCAAGCTGCTGCGCCAGATGGGTCCCGTGTTTGCGCAAATGGAGAACCAGATGCTGATCGTCGGCCATACGGATTCCTTGCAATACGCCAATACCGGCTATGAAGGCTTTTCCAACTGGACCCTGTCGGCCAACCGCGCCATGTCGGCGCGCGCGCAATTGCTGATCGGCAGCATGAGTCCGGACAGCGTGCTGCAAGTGGTGGGCATGGCCGACCGCGCGCCGCTGGACGTGAAAAATGCCAGCGCCGGCATCAACCGCCGCATCGAACTGTTAATATTGACGCGTGGCCAGGCCGACAGCATCGCCGCCATGTTCGGCATGGCCGGGCAAAAGCCGCAAGGCGACGAACTGCAAGTGGGTGAACCGGATGCGGGCACCTTGCAGCGCCTGCGCGAAAAACTGGGCTTGCCCGCAAAGAAGGAGCGGGATGAGCATGCAAATTAAGGGCAAGGGACAACGTATGAAAATCTCCTCCGGCAATACCGGTGCCGCCGTGCGCAGCAGCGCCGTCGCGCCGGCCGAGGCGATCGCCGAGCACGCGGGCGCCGCCGGCGCCATGGGCGGCTCGTCGGCCGGGGCGGAACTGCAATCGGCCGTGCTGCAACCGGCCATGGCCGCCCTGCGCGCCATGCCCGAGATCGACCACGAGCGCGTGGCCATGCTGCGCGATGCGCTGGCCAAGGGTGAATTGCCGTTCGATCCGTCGAAACTGGCAGGCTTGATCCAGCGCTTCCACGGCGGTGAATCGTGACCGCGCCGCGCAAGGGCATCACGCGCCAGGAAGCCGTGCGCCGCGTGCTGCAAGGCATGGCGGACGACCGCGCCGGCTACGAGGCCCTGCAAACCTTGCTGGAAGAGCAATTCCAGGCCACCCTGCACCACCAGAGCGCGCAGTTGACGACGCTGGCCGACCAGGTCATCGCCGCCGTCGAACCGCTCGATGCGCGCCGCCGCCAGCGCGTCAGCCTCGTCACTGCCCTGCTGGGCCCGCAAGGCGATATGCCGCAATTGTTTGCACTGTTGCAAGAAGATGCGCGCGCCACGGCCGAACGCGACTGGGCTGCGCTCGAACGGATGGTGCTTGAATGCAAGCGCCTGAATGTCCGCAACAGCGATTTATTAACAGAGCAGTACAGCATCATGCAGCGCGTGCTGCATGGCGAGGAAGATACATATGCGCCAGGCTGATTTCCTGACCACCCGCGCCACGGCGGCGACGCCATCGACGGCGGCCACGTCCGCCGTGCAAAGCAATATGCGCGCCACCGACGCCACCAGCTCGAGCGGCAACTTCAGCAGCGTGTTCCGGCAGGTGCAGGGCGAGGTGGCCCGCTTCATCGAACAGGGCGGCGGCAACGCCACCAGCCTGAACCCGCAAGGCCGCGCCTACCTGGAACAGAGCCAACCCGTGAATGTGCTGGGCAGCATCAACCAGGGCGGAGAAATCGGCGAAGTGCAGCAGCAATTCCTCGCCTCGATCAAGCCATGGACGGAAGAAACGGGCGCGCGCCTGGGCGTGGCGCCGGAAATCGTCGCCGCCCACGCGGCGCTGGAATCGGGCTGGGGCCAGCGTCCGCTGCGCCAAGGCACGGGCGCGGACACGAATAATCTGTTCGGCATCAAGGCTGGCGGCAAGTGGCAGGGCGACGTGGCCAGCAATGTCACCACCGAATACGAGGCGGGCAGCGGCACGGCCCTGAAGAAAACGGAGCGCTTCCGCAGCTACCCCGACCAGGCCAGCGCCTTCCGCGACTATGCGCAAGTGTTGCTGGACAATCCCCGCTACCGCCCCGCCCTCAATACGGGCAAGGACGCGGGCGCCTTCGCGCAAGGACTGGCGCGCGGCGGCTATGCCACCGACCCGAACTACGCCGCCAAGCTGACGCAGCTGGCGACGCGCCTGCAACGCACGGCCGCCGCAGACTGACTCTCCTTAACGGCCGGGAAGCTCGGCCGGTTCCACCACGCCCGCATCGACCACCCTGGCACGTATCACCGTGCCGCTGGTGGCGTTGCGCACGCGAATCACCTCGCCCAGGGCGCCCGGATCCATCGCTTCGCCGGCCATGCTCACTTCCACCTGCTCCTTGCGCGCCACGATATTCACCGCACTGCCCCGCTTGATCAGCACGGGCGACGCCAGTTGTCCCTGACGCAACACTTCGCCGGCACGCAAGCTGCGGCGGCTCGACAGGCCGACGGCGCCGGGCAAGGATGCAATGCTGTCGGGCAGCATCGTCACGTCGCGCCGCGCCATCGTCACGTCGCCTGCCTGCAACGGCGTATTCGCCATGACGGGGGCGCTGGTGACGGCCACCTGGGCCGTGATACTGCCGCGCGCCAGCATTTCATAACGCCAACCGTTGCTTCCAGGACACACTGCAACAAAGCGCATGCGCTGCGCCGAACGGCTGTCGGCCGCCTCCAGCGCGACCGGTGCCGCGCACGCCGGCACGGGGCGCGTGCTTTTCACGACGGTGACTTGAAAATGCGGTTCAAGCAATCCCGCCGAGGCTGCCTGCTGCGCCAACTGCTCGCGCGCCAATTGTTCCACACGCGAAAATATATTGTCGGCTGGCAATTCTGCGCGTCCTGCACTACTATATAGGCTGGTCAGTAAAAAGAGGCCCGGAAGCAGTATGTGACGACGTTGCGCCTTGTTCCACATCACGGAATAGTTCTCAAAATAAATCATTGCTAACCTTAATCAAAGATACTGAAGCGGCATGACCTTACCATGCGTCAACATGACCAGGCTGGGATTTTACCTCTGCACCACCTATTTTCTAGCCCGAACCGCAAAAAGCACGATCGAATTCAATACAAAGGATGACCATGGGGATTAATTTCAAGGATGCGCTGGGCGTGCACGCCGATGCACTCGCGCTGCGTGCCGACCGTACACGCGTACTGGCCGCCAACATCGCCAATGAAAACACGCCCGGCTTCCAGGCCATGGACATGGATTTCGGCAGCGCCCTGCAGCAGTTGCAGGACAACGAGGCCGGCCTGCTGTCGACCGATGACGATGCCAGCGCCCTGTACCGCGTCCCCTATCACCCCAGCCGCGACGGCAACACCGTCGAAATCGGCGTGGAGCAGGCGGCGTTCTCGCAGAATGCCACCGACTTCCAGACCAGCCTCACTTTCGTCAACATGAAACTGAAGGGTCTGTCCAAGGCCATTTCCGGACAATAAGGATCAGCATGAGCTTCCAGGATATTTCCAAGATCGCCGGTTCGGCGATGGCGGCGCAAACCGTGCGCCTCAATACCATCGCCAGCAACCTGGCCAATGCCGATTCCGTTGCCGGTTCCGAAGGCGAAACCTATCGCGCGCGCAAGCCCGTGTTTGCGGCCGTGATGGATGGCCCCGGTGCCAGCGGCGCCGGTGGACGGGTACAGGTACTCGACGTGGTGCAAAGCGATGAGCCGCTGCGCAAAGTCTATGAACCGGGCCACCCGATGGCCAATGCCGATGGCATGGTGTTCTACCCCAACGTCAATCAGGTGGCCGAAATGACCGACATGATGTCGGCGTCGCGCGCGTTTGAAACAAATGTCGAAGTTCTGGGCCGCATCAAGTCGATGCAGCAATCGCTCCTCAAATTAGGTGAAGCATAATCCATGGAAACCAATCTCTTTACAAACAACACCAGTGGCAGCAACAGCGGCAGCAATGCCGTCAAGTCGCAAAGCAATGCCACCCAGGATATGTTCACCAAATTGCTGGTCGCCCAGATCAAGAACCAGGATCCCCTCGCGCCGACCGATCCGAGCCAGTTCGTCAATCAATTGACGCAGCAGGCCCAGACGGAAGCGATGCAAAATCTGTCGGCGCTGACCAGCGCCAATGCCAGCGTGCTGCAATCGATGCAGGTGCTGGCCCTGGGCGCGCAAGTGGGTTCCGAAGTGATGGTCAACAGCGAAACGGTGCAGCTCGACAAGAGCAAGGTCAGCGGCAGCATCGCGCTGGCCGCCGGCACCACCAAGACCACCGTGACCCTGAAAGGGCTGGACGACAAGGAATACAAGATCGAGCTGGGCGCCAAGTCCGCCGGCACGGTGCCGTTCACCATCGACCCCGTGGCCTTGGGCTTGCCTGCCGGCACCTACAGCATGACGGTCAGCACCGGCGGCCCCGAAAAACCGACGGTCGACATCGCGGGCAAACTCAACAGCGTGCGCCTGTCGTCCGGCGGCAACATGATTCTGAGCGTGTCGAACCTGGGCGAAGTCAACCCTGGCGCGATCACCGGTTTTAACGGCAAGACGGCCTGATCCGCCCCTCCTGCATTTCCTGAACACTAATCTCGTCCTTCACTAAAGGAAGTCAACATGAGTTTCGACATCGCCCTGTCCGGTATCCAGTCCATCAACCAACAGTTGAACAGCACCAGTAACAATATCGCCAACGCCGGCACCTACGGTTTCAAGAGCAGCCGCGCCAACTTTTCGGCCATGTACGCCGGTTCGCGCGCCACGGGCACGGAAATCGGCTCGCTGACGCAAAGCATGTCGCTCAATGGCGGCGTGCTGAACACGGGCCGCGCGCTCGACGCGGCCATCGATGGCCGCGGCTATTTCGTCACGCGCGATGCGCAAAACACCATGACCTACAGCCGCGTCGGCATCTTTTCGGCCAGCAATGAAGGCAAGCTGATCGATGCGAATGGCCGCCTGGTGCAAGGCTATGCCGCCGTGAAAGGCAGCACCACCCTGGGCACCATGGGCGACATGCTGATTCCAACGGGCCAGATTCCCGCCGTGGCATCGACCAAGCTGGCGTATGCCGCCAACATGTCGTCCGAATGGACCGTCAAGACCGTGCCCTTCAACAAGGCTAGCGAGCTGAGCTACAACAGCGGCAAGTCTTCGATCGTCTACGATTCGCTGGGCACCAAGCATTCGCTGGGCCAGTATTTCGTCAAGACGGCAACGGGCGTGGACGTGCATTACACCTTTGACAACGTCGATGTGACGCCGGTGACGAACATGACCTTCGACACCTCCGGCAAGCTGGTGACCGGCACCTCCGCCACGCCAGTACTGCCGACGCCGCCTGGCGCCGCGCCGATGTCGGTCGTCATCGACTACACGGGCAGCACCCAGTTCGCCGGCGAATCCACCACCTCGACCGACCGCGCCGACGGCTATGCCTCGGGCACCTATACGGGCGTGGAACTGGCCAACGACGGCTCCGTCGTGGCGAAATACACGAACGGCCAGAAGCAAAGCATCGGCGTGATCGCCCTGGCCACCTTCCCCGACGAAGGCGCCTTGACGGCCGTCAACGATACCAGCTGGGTCGCCTCGACCACGTCCGGCACCGCCATGTATGACCGTCCGGGTGTCGGCATGGCCGGCGGCCTGGTGACGAGCTCGCTGGAACAGTCGAACGTCGACATCACCTCCGAACTGGTGGGCCTGATGACGTCGCAGCGTAACTACCAGGCGAACTCGAAGGTCATTTCGACCGAGAACGCCATGCTGCAATCGCTGATGCAAGCGCTGTAATCCACGATACGCAAAGGTAAAGAGCAATGGATGCGCTGATTTATACCGCCATGAGCGGAGCCGACCGTGCCCTGCGGGCACAGCAGGTACACGCCAACAACCTGGCCAACATCGAGACGGGCGGCTTTCGCGCCAACCTGGAAGTGTCCACTGCCCAGCCGTTGCAAAACGGCTATGGCTACGACGACCGCCACATGACGCAGACGCAGTCGAGCGCAATCGGCACGCGCACGGGCGCCATCAAGGAAACGGGACGCGAACTCGACGTGGCCATCACGGGCCCCGGCTTTCTCGCGGTACAGTGGCAAAACGGCGAAGCCTACACGCGCGCCGGCGCCATGGACCTCGATGAAACGGGCGCGCTGACCATCAACGGCCGGCCCGTGCTGGGCGAAGGCGGTCCGATCACGATTCCCGAGCACACCAGCCTGTCGATCGGCGCCGATGGCACGATTTCCATCCAGGTGCCGGGCACCGCGCAAATGCAGACGGTCGACAAGCTCAAGCTGGTCAACGCCGAAGCGGGCGAGCTGACCAAGAACGAGGCGGGCCTGATCGTGGCGCGCGGCGGCGAAGACTTGCAAGCCGACCCGACGGTGCGCCTGCGCGACCGCCACCTGGAAGGCAGCAACGTCTCGGCCGTCGAGGAAATGGTCGCCACCATGAGCCTGAACCGCAGTTTCGAGATGCAGATGAAAGTTTTCAAGGCCAGCGATTCCATGACGGAATCGGGCAACCGCCTTCTCGGCGCCTGAGCCGGCCGCGATTAAATATTCAAGGAGCAATACATGAATCCAGCAATGTGGATCAGCAAGACCGGCGTGCAGGCACAAGATGCCAAACTACAAGCCATCGCGAATAACCTGGCCAACGTCAATACGGTCGGCTTCAAGCGCGACCGCGTCGTCTTCGAAGACCTGTTCTACCAGGTCGAGCAGCAGCCGGGCACGCAGCGCGCCGACAATACCCTGTCGCCATCGGGCGTGCAGCTGGGTAACGGCACGCACATGGTCGGCACGCAAAAGGTGTTCACCACCGGCAGCCTGCAAACGACGAGCCGCGAATTCGACGTGGCCATCACCGGCAACGGCTTTTTGCAAGTGCTGCGCCCGAACGGCGAAGCGGCCTACACGCGCGCCGGCCAGTTGAGCCTGAATGAAAACGGCGTGATGGTCAACGCCCAGGGCTTGCCCCTGGTGCCGCAGATCACCGTGCCGAACAATGCCACGGCGATCACCATCGGCGAAAACGGCATGGTCACGGCCACCGTGCCGGGCAATGTCAACGGCACCCAGCTGGGCCAGCTGAACCTCTCCAGCTTCGTCAACCCGACCGGCTTGCTGGCACTGGGTGAAAACCTGTTCCAGGAAACGGCATCGAGCGGCACGCCGACGGAAGGCCGTCCCGGCGAAGGCGCACTGGGCAAGCTGAAGCAGTTCGCGCTGGAAGGCTCGAACGTGCAGGTGGTCGAAGAGATGGTCGACATGATCGCTGCCCAGCGCACCTATGAAATGAACACCAAGGTGCTGTCGGCCGCCGACAATATGCTGCAATACCTGGCGCAAGCGGCACGCTGATGACGGTCGCGATGAAAGCCACAGCAGCCATGCTGCTGGTATCGATGGCCGGTTGCGCCAGCCAGCCAGCCGTGCCGGCGGCGCCCAGCTTTTCCGATACGCCGCTGCCCGTGGCGCCGCGCAGCGCTGCCCGCGGCGGCGTGGGCGGCGGCGTGTTCAATCCCGACGCGGGCCTGGACCTGATCTCGGACAGCCGCGCCTTCCGCGTCGGCGACGTCGTCACGGTGGCCCTGCAGGAAACCACGCAGGCCAGCAAGAAGGCCGGCACCTCGTTCAACAAGGGCTCGTCCGTCGGCGTGAAGGCGGCCAACATTCTCGGCAAGACCTTGCCCAAGACAGGCATCGACCTGTCGGCCGACCGCAACTTCGCCGGCGACTCGACCAGCACGCAGCAAAATGCGCTGTCCGGCGCCATCACCGTGATCGTGCAGGAAGTGCTGCCGAACGGCTTGCTGCGCGTGCAGGGCGAGAAAACCCTGACCCTGAACCAGGGCGAAGAATTCGTGCGCCTGCGCGGCTACCTGCGCGCGGCCGACATCGATTCCAACAACCAGGTCTCGTCCTTGCGCATCGCCAATGCACAGATTGCCTATTCCGGCCAGGGCACCCTGGCCGAAGCCAATACACCAGGCTGGCTGACGCGCTTCTTCGTCGGCCCATGGATGCCGTTTTAAGGTGACCTCATGAAATTTCGTTCCGCCCTGCCCCTGGCAGCCATGCTGGCCGCACTCTCCGGCTTTGCCCTGCCCGCCAGCGCCGCGCAAGTGCTGCGCAACCTGGTCAGCATCGAGGGCGTGCGCGACAACCCGCTGGTCGGCTATGGCCTCGTCGTGGGCTTGAACGGCAGCGGCGATACCACCCAGGTAAAATTCTCCAGCCAGTCCGTGGTCAACATGCTCAAGCAGTTCGGCGTGAAAATGCCGGACGGCGCCGAAGCGAAAAGCAAGAACGTCGCCACCGTCATGGTCAGCGCCGTGTTTCCACCGGGATACCGCCGTGGCCAAGCCATCGACGTCACCGTCTCGTCGCTGGGCGATGCGAAAAGCTTGCGCGGCGGCACCTTGCTGCTGACGCAGCTGCGCGCGGCCGACAATGAAACCTATGCGCTGGCGCAAGGCAACGTGGTCGTCGGCGGCTTGAACGCCACCGGCAAGAGCGGCTCGTCCGTCACCGTCAACACGCCCACCTCGGGCCGCATCCCCAACGGCGCCAATATCGAGCGCGAAATCCTCAGCGATTTCTCGACCAAGCCGACCGTCACCCTGAACTTGCGCCACCCGCATTTCGAGACGGCCATCAATATCGTCGAAGCCGTCAACCGCCGCTTTGGCGCCGTCGCCACCACGCGCGACGCCACCAGCGTGGAAGTGCTGGCGCCGGAAAACCCGACCCAGCGCGTGGCCTTCATGGCCAAGCTCGAAGCGCTGTCCGTCGATGTCGGCGTCGATACGCCGAAAGTGGTCTTCAATTCGCGCACGGGCACCGTGGTCATCGCCGAAGGCTTGCGCGTGAAGGCGGCCGCCGTCACGCACGGCTCGCTGAAGGTCGTCATCTCCGAAAGCTCGGCAGTGAGCCAGCCGGCGCCGTTCGGCCGCGGCCAGACCACCGTCACGCCGCAATCCAAAGTGTCCGTCGACCAGGGCAACGGCAATATGTTCAAATGGCCGGCCGGCGCCAAGCTGCAATCGATCATCGACGTGGTCAACAGCCTGGGCGCTTCGCCCGATGACATCATGGCAATTTTACAAGCACTCGACCAGGCGGGAGCCATCGAAGGCGAACTGGTGGTGATTTGATGCTTAATGTAAACGACAGCAGCAGCGCCCTGCCCTCGGCGCTCGACGACCGCTCCCCTGCTGCCGCGACCCCGGCCGATCCCCGCTACGCGGCCAAGGCCACCGAGGCGGCCGTCAAGTTCGAAGCGTTCTTCATCTCGCACATGCTGCGCCAGATGCGTTCGGGCACGCGCGAGATGGCGGGCGAAGACAGCGTCTTCAAAGACCCCATCAATAGCGACATGCTGGAAATGGCCGACAACCTGGTGGCCGACAAGATGGCCGGCCAGCGCGCCTTCGGCATCGCCGACGCCATCCTGCGCCAGCTGCTGCCGGCGGCCAGCGCCCCCGTGGCAGCCAAAAGCACTGTCAAGACCGACAATATTGCAGCGCCGCTTAATAAATCCGTCTGAAGCGTCGCCTGTACAAGGTAACAACGATTCAATGCCTGCCCACCCGCACGCGCCACTCTCTTCACGAAAGAAACTTGCCCAATGAGCATCATCAGCAATGCATTGTCAGGCAGCATCGCCGCCCAGGCCGCACTCAATGCGGCCAGCCAGAACATCGCCAACCTGCAAACGGCGGGCTATACGCGCCAAGGCGTGCTGCTGTCCTCGCTTGGCGCCGGCGCGGGCGTGCGTTCGGCCGGCAACGGGGTGGAAGTGTCCGCCCTGCTGCGCTTTGCCGATGCTTACAAGAGCCAGCAAATGTGGCGCGCCGCGTCCGACCAGGGCGCCCGCTCGCAGACCCAGCCTTACCTGACGCAGCTCGAGCGCGTGATGGGCGACGACGCCTCCAGCATCAGCAACGGCATCGACGGCTTTTTCGCCGCCCTCAACGCCTCGGCCGTCGATCCGACGTCGACGCCGCTGCGCCAGCAGATCGTCACCTCCGCCGACGCCATGGCGCAGCGCTTCAACAGCATCAGCACCGTCATGAGCAACCAGTTGCTGTCGGTGCAGCAGCAACGCGCGGCGATCGTGCCGCAAGCCAATACCACCTTGGCCAATATCGCCGCGCTGAACCAGCGCATCAGCACCTCCACCGCCGCCGGCACGAATGTATCGTCGCTGATGGATGCGCGCGACCAGCTGATCGACGGTCTGGCCGCGCAAATGGGCATCGACGTGCTCGACCAGCCGGACGGTTCGCGCAATATCGCGCTGAAATCGGGCCAGCCGCTGGTCATCGGCAGCATGGCAGGCACCCTGAGCAGCAACATGACGAACACGGGCGAACAAACCCTGAGCCTCGATTTCGCCAAGTCCTCGTACAACCTGGACCCGGTCGCCATCGGCGGGCAGATGGGCGGCCTGGGCGAGTTCGAGCAAAATACCCTGAAACCGCTGCAGCAGTCGCTGCAGGACATGGCCACCCAGTTGACCGGCAAGATCAACGCGCAGCTGGCCCTGGGCAAGACCATGGCAGGCGCGGCCGGCGGCCCCCTGCTGGCCTACGCAAATGGCAAGCTGAGCATTACTCCCGGCTTCAACGCCAAGGACCTGGCCCTGTCGCTGACGGGCGCGGCTGGCGACAGCGGCAACTTGCAGAAATTGATCGAGATCAAGAACCAGCCGATCACCGTCAGCTGGGTGGGTTCCGTCCTGATGAGCGACGCGGATACGCAACTGGTCGGCAAGCTGGGCATCTACAGCCAGCAGAACCAGGCCCTGCTGAAGACGTCCAACACGGTGCGCGCGCAAGCCATCGATGACTGGAAATCCACCAGCGGCGTGAACAAGGACGAGGAAGCGATGAATCTGGTCGAATTCCAGAATATGTATCAAGCAAACATGAAAGTCATTTCCGTGGCGAATAGCTTGTTTGACGCCACTTTGCAAATGATGGGTTAAGGAGAAGATCATGCGTGTCGCCAGTAGCCAGTACCAATCGCTGATCAATATTTCGCTTCAGCAAAATCAGGAACGCATCAACTTCCTGACCCAGCAAATGTCTTCGGGCTTGCGCATCCAGCTGCCATCGGACGATCCGATCGGCAACGTGCGCATTTCGCGCCTGACGCGCGAGCAAGCCATGGTCACGCAGTACCAGGACAATATCGCCACGGTGAAAGTGCGCCTGCTGAAGAATGAAAACTACCTGTCGAGCATGGTCACCGACATGGGCCAGGCACGCGACCTGCTGGTGTGGGCCGCCGACGGCAGCAACACGCCCGGCGACCTGAATGCGATGACGCAATCGCTGACGGCCATGCGCGACAGCGTGTTGTACACGGCCAACCTGAAGGACCAGGAAGGCCGCTACATGTTTTCCGGCACCGCGACCGACCAGCCCGCGATCAAATACGACCCGACGGCAGCCGCCGGTTCGCGCTACACCTACGTCGGCAATACCGATACGCAGACCGTAGTGGTGGGCAATGGCGTGACGCAGGCGGCCAACGTCGACGTGAAAAACCTGGAAGTGTGGCTCAACAAGATCGACCAGGTCGTCACCACCCTCGGCACGCCGGGCGTCAACCCCAACGATCCGGCCGTGCGCGCCATCGTGAACGACGGCCTGGGCGGCACCGATGATGGCATGGATTTGCTTTCCGGCAAGATCGCCATCTTCGGCGGCGCGCAAAACATCCTCTCTACGCTCTCCGGCAACCTGGCCAATGTGTCGCTGTCGAACAATTCGGCCCTGCTGGACCTGAAAAAGACCGACATGGGCGCGGCGGCGATTGAGCTGACCGGCTACCAGACGGCCCTGCAGGCAACCTATAAAGCCTACGCCAAGGTTGGCACCATTTCCCTGTTTGATCTTCTCTGACCATCATGCAAATCGTTCAGACTTCCTCTTCTTCCGGCGTCAATGCCAAAGGCGCCGGCACAGCCCGCGTCGTCGATGACGCGTCCGCCGCGGTCAAGGGCAGCGCCAGCGCCAGCGCGCGCAGCGAGGCGCCGGCAGCGAGGAGTTCGACGGCGAGCCTGCAGCGTGGACTGAGCAACTGGGATCACCAGTTGCAGGGGGAAATTTCTAACGCACAACAAACCCTCGACTACCTGGAGCGCAGCAGCAGCCAGCTGCAAGCGCTGAAAAGCGAACTGGCGGCCAAGCTGGCCGCGCGCCAGGGCCGCGAGGGGCAAGTCGAGGCCAGGGTACGCCAGTTCAGCAACACCTGGCGCCAGCGCGCCAGCGCCTCGGGCGGCACGCTCGACGCACAGCTCGGCTATACCAGCCCGCAGGCGGCACAGCAGAACTTCAGCATCCGCGGCCTGACCATGGCCAGCCTGCAGGAAGGCCCGCAGGAAGTGCTGGCCTTTTCCGTCGGCGGCGCGAACCAGGCCTTGCGCTCGGTGAACATCGAACCGGGCCTGAGCGAGAACGAAATCGTCTCGCGCTTCGACCGCGCGCTGATGCCGTCAGGCATAGGCGTCAAGCTGGGCGAGAATGGCGAGCTGGTGTTCAGCACGTCGGAAGCGGCCTGGGCCAACGTGCGCGACAGCCTGTCCGTGCGCGGCAGCGGCATCCGCTACCCGACCGGCCAGATGAGCCGCGTGCGCACGGATGCGGAACCGGCCGCCATCGCGCCGGAAGAATGGAATACCGGCGACGTGGAAGCCCTGCGCGCCACCTTGCAGCAAGTAGTGCAGGCGCTGGCGCAGCTGCAGGCGGCGCGCAGCTCCGTCAGCCTGGCCCTGGCGCAGGCGACGGGACGGGTTGCCCGCGCGCAACCGGTGCAGCAAGTCAACGTCAGCATGGATACCTTGGCGGAAAATTTCACGGAAAAAGCCAGCCAGCCCGGCTATGAATCGCTGCTGGCGATCAGCTCGGCGCTGGTCGGCATCAGCCGCGAGCGCGTCGTCGCACTGCTGGGCCTGGAATAAACCCGCCCTGCCGCGTGCGCTGCTCTGGCGCACGCGGCAATAATGGGGCACGCCCCCTAGCTCAGGACGGTGGAAATCCGTAAGATGCTGCTGTCGCTGGCGCGTTGACCAATCCGCCAGCGCCTCCCGTCATCCACCTCCGGAGTTCCCTTGATAAAGACCGCCGCCCGGCTGATCAGTTACGCCCTGTTGGGTAAATCCGGCAAGCAACCCCTCGATATCGCCAAGGTGCGCAAGGTATTAATTTTGCGCAACGACAAGATCGGCGACATGATCGTCACCACGGCCCTGCTGCGCGAGCTGAAGAAGAACTATCCGCACTGGCAGATCGACGTGGCCGCCAGCAGCGCCAACCGGGCGGTGATCGCCGACAATCCGCACGTGAGCGAGATCATCGTGTGGGATAAGCAGCCGTTGCTGCGCGACTTGCGCACCAGCATCGCCGAGCTGCGCCAGCGCCGCTATGACGTCATCTTCAATCCCTACAACCGTTTTTCGATTCCCTTGCTGCTGCGCATCAAATGGCTGGGTGCACGCTATTTGACGGGCTTTGCCATTCCCAAGTACGGCACTTCGACGGCAAATCTGGGCATGTTCGACCATACGGTCCCCTGCGACCGCAGCCGCCACATCCTGCACAGTTTTTTCGCCACATTCGGGCAATTTGGCTTGCGCGACATCGATATGCGCTATGAACTGTTCGGCGTGGATGCGCATGCGGCGCAGGTTGACGCCGCCTGCGACACCCTGCTGCGCAGCCATGAGGGCTTGTTCTGCCTCAATTTCCAGGGCAGCAATGCGCAACGCACGGTCAGCGTGTCCGATGCCCAGCGCTGCTGCGCCGCCCTGGCGGCACGCTATCCGCGCCATGCGCTGCTGGTGATCGCCGCGCCAGGCACCGAGGCGCGCGCCGCCGAGATTGTGCGCGGCGCCGGCCATGCCAACGTGATGGCCGCGCCGCCCACCGGCCACATCCTGGAGCTGGCGGCCCTGATCCGCCGCTGCGAACTGGTGCTCTCGCCCGACACCTCGGTGATCCACATCGCCTCGGCATATGACAGGAAAATTGTCGGCTACTACATCCGTACCGACAATTACCGCTGGTTTTATCCGGCCAGCCGCCATTACCGCGTGATCCTGGCGCCTGGCCTGACCCTGGCCAGCGTCAGCGCCGTCGAGACCCTGGCTGCCGTGGAACAGTTGATGCAGGGCGACGGGCAGGCGCAAGCGACGCTTCAAGCCGCCGGCTGAGCCGCCAGCAGGCCATCCATCTGCCCTGCCGCCAGCGCGCGGGAAAAGAAAAATCCCTGTGCATAGTCGCAGCCGGCGGCCCGTAGCAGGTCGCGCTGCGACGCCGTCTCCACGCCTTCGGCCACGACTTTCACGCCCAGCCGCTGCGCCAGCGCAATGATCGCCTCGCACAGGCCCAATCCGGCATCATCGCGCCCCAGTTCGCCAACCAGCGAACGGTCGATCTTGAGAAAGTCGATACCGGCCTTCCTGATGCATCCGAGCGACACCTGGCCGCTGCCGAAATCGTCGAGCGCCAGCGCCAGGCCCATGGCGCGGAACTGGCGCAGGCGGTCGGCCACCTGGCGCGCCTCGTCGAGCAGCACGGCTTCCGTTGTTTCGATGACGATGGCGCCCGGCGCCAGGCCGGCCCGCGCCAGCGCATGGCCCCAGTCCTGGTACAGCGCGGCGTCGCAGCGAAATTCCGCGGGCGACTTGTTGATACAGATCTGGAACCCGGCGCCATGCTCGTCCCGCCACTGGCGCGCCTGGCGCACGACCTGGTGAAAGACCCACTCGCCGATATCGATGATCAAGCCGTTTGCCTCGGCAAAGGCGATGAAATCGGCGGGCACGAGCAAGCCGCGCAGCGGATGGCGCCAGCGCAGCAGCGCCTCGGCCCGCTCGATCGTGCCATCGCACAGGCGGATGATGGGCTGGTAATGCACTTCGAACTGCTCCTGCGCCAGCGCCAGGCGCATCTCGCGCACCGTGGCGCGGCGCAGGTCGGCCGCCTGCTGCAGGGCCGGCGTGAAATAGCTGTAGCCGTTGCGCCCCGCGCTCTTGGCCGCGTACATGGCCTGGTCTGCATGCCGCAGCAGCGTTTCCGTTGCCTCGGCATCGGCCGGATACAGCGCCACGCCCACGCTGGCCGACACTTGCGCCGTGTCGCCATCGAGCATGAAAGGCAGGGCCAGCGCCGTCGTCAATTCCTGCAGCACGCGTTCGATGCCGCCGAGCTGCCCCACGCCGGCCAGGATCACGGTGAACTCGTCGCCGCCCAGGCGCGCCACCGTATCCGTGGAACGCACGTGCCCGCTGATGCGCAGCGCCGCCTGGCGCAGCAGCATGTCGCCCTTCTCGTGGCCGAGGCGGTCATTCACCTGCTTGAAATGGTCGAGGTCGATGAACAGCAGGGCCAGGCAACCGCCTTCGCGGCTGGCGTGGCGCGCCTCGTGCTGCAGGCGGTCGAGGAACATATGGCGGTTCGGCAAGCCCGTCAAGGGATCGAAATTGGCTTGCCGCCAGATGCGTTCGGATGCGGCGCGCTGGGCCGTGATATCGCTGACGAGCGCCAGCGCGCCCAGGTAAGCGCCGCTGGAATCGAAGATGGGATTGGTGGCCAGAGTGGCCCACAAGGTGCTGCCGTCGCGCCGCAGGAACTTGAATTCATGGCGCTCGGCGATGCCGTCCTGGCGCCGCGCAATATTGCGCTCCAGGATGGCGCGCCCCTCGTCATCCATGAAGGCCGCCAGCGGCTGGCCCAGCATGTCCTCGATCCGGCAAGCGAGCATGTGCGCCATCTTCGGATTGACAAAGCTGGTCAGCGCCTGCGCGTCGATTTCCCAGATGCCCTCCTCGGCGCTGTGCACGATGCGCCGGAAGCGCTCTTCGCTGCGTTCGAGCGCGGCCAGCTTGCCCTCGGCCTGCTCCAGCACCAGGCGCAGCGCCTGGCCGTTCGGGTCGGCGCTGCCCAGCAGGCTGACGGGCAAGCCCGCCTCGCGCGCGCCGGGACGCAGCCGTACCTGCAACTGGATGCGTTCGGGCTCGCTACTATTCAGCACGCGCTGCACGAACTGCTCGAAATCGTGGCGGAACGCCTCGTGCACATACGAGCGGAACAGCACGTGGCCAAGGCGCTCGCGCACCAGGCCGAACAATTCGGCCGCCACCAGGTTGACCTGCACGATCACGCCATCGAGGCCGAGCACGAAATAGGCGACGGGCGCCAGCAGGTATAAATCGTTGAAATAGGCTTGCTCGCGCTCGGCTTTCACCCGTTCCGGGCTGAAGACGCCATCGTCAAGCAGGGGCGCGGCATGCCGCGGCACGCCGTCAAGGCTGTGCGGGGAGGAATCCGGAGCAGGTACCGCTAGCGGTGGTGTGTCCATGGCTATCCTTTGCACCGCCGCCCTGGCAACCAGGTGGGTGCAGTTGCGAGACTAGCACGCGCCACGCCCAGTGTCGAGCCAAGCCTGCCATGGATGCCATTTCCACAACAAGGCGGTCAACGCCCCATGCGGCGCCGGCGCAAGCCGAAATCATGGCCCACCACCAGCAAGGTGCTGGCCACCAGGCTCGACAAGCCCACGATCAGCTGGATCAACTTATCGTCAGGCAAGATCCACAGCGACGCATCCGACGCCTCGCAGCCCGTGGCCGCGCTGATCAACGGCGCCACCCAGGCCGCGTCCGGCGTCACGTCGAGCACGACGGCGCCGTCGGCGCTCGTCTGCATATAGATATCGCCGCCTTCGGCCAGGGTAAAGCAGATGCCCACGCCCGTTTCCGTGGCGCGGATATTGTCCTGCATGCTGCGGTTATGTTCCTCGATCCACACTTCCACGTCGTACGGCGTTTCCAGGTGTTCCCACGGACGGGGCCGGAAACGGGGACGCTCGTCCGCGCTGGCGGGGGTGTCGGGAACGTCGGGGATGTTGCTGTCTGCTGCGCCTTGCATGCTGGTTGACCTTTTCTGCGGTGATGCGGCAGGAGCGGTTGCCTGCCAGCCGCCATTATCCACCGTTCACGGCGCACATGGTATTCCCCTGGCCAATTCATCAGAAAAACTGACAGCTATTGACTTCAAACATCAGTACGCCTGACTTAAAATACGCACCATCTCTTCTCTACAGGCTTTACATGCAAGGCATCAAACGCAAAATCGTCTACGTCACCGCCTTTGAAATCATCGGCATGGCCATTTCCACGGCCTGGCTGACCCTGCTTTCGGGCGAGTCGCCCACCAGCACGGGACCGCTGGCGATCATGATCACCACCATCGCCGTGATCTGGAACCTGCTCTACAACACGGCGTTCGAATACTGGGAAATCCGCCAGGTGTCGCGCACGCGCACCGTCTGGCGCCGCATCCTGCACGCGATCGGCTTCCAGATCACGCTCGTCATCTACCTGATCCCGCTGATCGCCTGGTGGCTCGATATCAGCCTGTGGCAAGCGTTCGTGCTGGACTTCGCGCTGATGCTGATCATCCCGTGCTACAGCTTCATCTTCAATTACTTCTTCGACGGCCTGTTCGGCGTGCCCCTGTCGGCGCAGCAGCCGAAGGAAGAGGCCTCCGACGTTCAGGCAGCTTCGCTGAGCAACTGAAGAAAGGACCGCGCCGCCATGCCCAGCGGCCGGTCCTTCATCCACACCAGGTGGATGGGCACGACCAGGCCATTGCCCGTATTCTTGAACGCCACGCAGCGCACCCGCCCCGCCGCCAGCGAATGCTGGATGGCCGAGGCGGCAAAGTTGCCCCATCCCAAGCCCGCCTCCACCATCGCCAGCGCCATCGGCAAGCTGTCCGTGCGCCAGTAGGACAGCCCCACCACGGGGCGCGCATCGGCCAGGTCGAGTTCGCGGCTGGCGACGATGATCTGGCGCAAATTCACCAATTCCTCGATATACAGGGGCTGGCCCGCCACGCTGGGCGGATGCTGAGTGGAAATAATCGCCAGCAGGGCATCGCTGCCCACCAGCTGGAACTGCTCCTCGTGATTGATGCGCCCGCCAGCGAAAGCCATGCAGGCGCTGATGCGGCCCCGGTGCAGCATGTCGAGCACGTCATCCTGCGGCGCCGTCAGCACCTCGATGTCGAGCAGCGGATGGCGCAGCGACAGCGCGCGCACGGCGGCCACGAACGGTGCAGGGTCGAGCTCTGCCGCGATGCCCAGCGAAATGCGGCTTTCCAGTCCCTGCGACAATTCCTGCACGTGCAAGTGCAACTGTTTCAACTGCTCGGCGATCAGGCGCGCATGGGGAAGCAGGGCCAGCGCGGCCGGCGTGGGCACGGCTTCGCGCGCGCCCCGGTCGAACAGGGTGATGCCCAGTTCCGCCTCGATATTGGCCATCGCCATGCTGACGGCCGACGGCGCCCGCCGCAGGGCGCGCGCGGCGGCCGAAAACGAGCCGCCGTCGACGACGGCCAGGAACAGTTCGATGTTGTGGCTGGAGAGTTTCATGGAAAAGTGGAAAGTGCGGCACTTTCGGGCGCGCGGGCGGTCAAATGGGGAGCGACAGCAACGCTCGGGAGTACATATGCGCCATCGATTAACTTACCGCCGCAGCGGCTACGTTTCCGACTTTACCCGCTTCATCGACGGCTACCTGCAGACGCACCCGGAAGTGCGGGCCAGTCAGCGCCAGGGCTGGCGCATTTTCTGGGAGCGTCCCGTGAATTTCGATGCATGGCGGCGCAGCGGCACCGATAGCGTACCGGAACCGCCCTACCATTACGACTAAAAACTCTTAGCCTTTCCAGGTGCGCTGCAGGCCCGTATCCGCATGGATCCAGCCGCCACGCGGGCCGGAGCGGTAATAGAAGCCCACGCCGCCCTGCTTGAAGCTGCGCACCAGCGAACCGAGCACTTCCGCGTTCAGATTCGCCACGCGGATGTCGGCGGCGCGGCCCGAGATGTGCAGCGACTGGCGCGCGGCCGGCACGCCCGCTTCGCGCAGCCGGCTGTTCGATTCGGCCGTGCGGTAGCCGGACAAAATCTCCAGCGGCTGATCGATGCCGTAGCGGGCCACGAACGCTTGCGTGCCCCACAGGGTTTCCAGCAGTTTCGGATCGATGGGCGCCGTCTTCTTGCCGTTGACGTCGCGCAGCAAGTGGCACAGTTCCTGGTAGGCCGAATCGATGACTTCGCCATCTTTCCAGTACAGCAGCTTGGCTTTTTCATTGCTGGCCGGACGCACCACTTCCAGGGTGCGGGGCTTGAGCCAGAATTCCAGGTCCAGCGCCTGCGCGTCGAAGATGTCGGGTGGCGGCTCCATCTCGGTGCTGGCCAGGCGCGACTGCGAGGTGACCGAACGGTCGATGCTGGCCAGTTGCGTCGGCTGGGGCGGCACGCCCGTGCGCGGTGCGCGCGGCTTGGCGCTGGCCGAAGCCGAAGCGGGAGCGGCCGTGCGCGAGGCGCAGCCGATGAGCGGGGTGGCTACCAGGCCCAGCGCTGCCAGGCCCATACCGTGGTGTAGAAAATTTCTGCGCGATGCCATAGTCAGTCCAATTTAACGATGGGAATACTATAGCGTATTGTGCCGCGAAGAAAAACCCTCAATGCCTATCGTGTCGCCCTCATTTCAGCAACTGGCGCCCTACGCGGCGGCCGCGCTGGCCACGCTGTCCCGATTTGCCTGCGCCAGCGCCGTCAAGGGCTTGTCCAGCAGATAACCCTGGGCCACGAGGGGCAAGCCCGTGATGGCGGCGACGCGCTGCAGCGCGGCCAGCGCGGCCGGCGTGTCGAGGCGCTTGAAGATGACGCGGATTTTCGCCGCATGGCACAGGGTGACGAAGCTGGCGACGGCTTGCTCGTCGCTGAGGTTGCCCGCGTCGAGCTTGAACGCATGCGGGTGCAGGCGCTCCAGCATGCCGGTGGCCTCATGCACGCTGGCCACGTTGATGGCCAGGCGGAAACCGTTGCGGCGGTAATTGTCGGCCACGTAGTTGAGCAGCCAGCCCTGGTTTGGCGTCACCGTCGGCAATTGCAGCACGATGCGCTCGATGGGCAGGCCCAGCGCGTCGAGGATGCGCTGGAAGGCGTGGCCGTGATTGCTGCTGACCGCGCTCAGCAGGCGGTCATGCACATTCAGGTACAGGTCGGCCTGCTCCGCTTCCGCCTGCCGGAAAAAGTTAATGGCGTGCAGCATGCGGCACAGCCGGTCCAGCTCCACGGATTCGTCGTCGCTGGCCGCGTGATCGAGCAAGCGCCACAGCGACAAGCCCTCGTCCGCCTTCGACACACTGCGCGCCAGGCCCTCGAATGCCACCAGCTTGCCGCTTTCGAGCTCGCGCAGCGGCTGGAAGGCACTGGTCATGGTGCAATTGAAAAAGCGCCCCAGCGCCCTGCCCTCCCCGTCGAGCCAGACGCTGGTGCCGGCCTGGGTTTGGTGCGACAGGCGGGCCAGGTAGTTTTTCAGGACGGGAAATGGCATACATGCTCCTTCGTAGGGCTGCGCCGGCTGCCCTCATGGGGACGGCGGCGCCAAAGTGTGCAGAGTAAGGCAGCGCCAACCAAAGGAGAACGAATGGTTTCGCCATTTGATATGCGCCCAGCATATATGGCCGCGACAACGGACAGCGCATAACCATAGTCGGAAACATTCCTTCCAGTGGCCTGCCCCGGCCTTTACTGTGCTCATGTACCGATACCATCAGGAAGGGCCGCCATGTGCCAGTTACTCGCAATGAACAGCAGCAAGCCGGCCGCACTGGGATTTTCCTTTGCCGGCTTTGCGGAACGGGGCGGACGCACGGACGAGCACCGCGACGGCTGGGGCATCGCCTATCATTCCAGTAGCGGCTGCACCCTGCTGACGGATCACCTGGCGGCCATCGATTCGCCGCTGGCGGCCCAGGTGCAGCAGCATCCCGTGAAGGCGAAGAACATCGTCGCGCACATCCGCAAGGCCACGCAAGGCCGCATCGCGCAAGAAAATACGCACCCGTTCGCCCGCGACCTGTGGGGCAAGACCTGGTCCTTCGCCCACAACGGCGACTTGAAAACGTGGCGCGCGCCCGCCAATGCGCACTATCATGCCAGTGGCGACACGGACAGCGAACAGGCGTTCTGCCACCTGCTGGCCCGCTTGCGCACGCAGTTTCCCCTCGGTGAACCCGCGCGCGCCGACTTGCGCGCCGCCATCGCCAAGGTGGCGGGCGAGATCGCCGCGCACGGCACGTTTAACTTCATCCTGTCGGACGGCGAGCTGCTGTTTGCCCACTGTTCCACGCATCTGCACTACGTGATACGCGAATACCCGTTTTCCGTGGCACAGCTGATCGACTGCGAGCGCAGCATCGACTTTCGCCAGCACAACCACCTGGACGACCGCATCGCCGTCATCGCCACGCATCCGCTGACGCAAAACGAGGATTGGCTGGCGTTCGCGCCCGGCGAACTGAAATTGTTTGCCGGCGGCACCTTGTTGCCGGCAAACGATAGCGCGCAACCAGGCGTATATATCCAGATCAGTTATTGAAGGGAATTATGCAAAGGGAGGAAATGGCCCGCCGCCGGATGGGCGGGCTGAGGGACTGGCGGCGCGTCAGGCCGAATTGCAGTTGCAAAAGCGCTTGCGCTTGGGGTCGCCGCTAGCGATGCCCGTGGGGTCAATCTGTTTCCAGCAGAAAATCGTTTCCACGCCATATGGCGAACGCACATTGCCCGCCTCGACATACCCCTGCTTGACGAAAAAGGCCTGGCTGCTGGCCGTGCTGTGCAGTTGCAAAGCCTTGATGCCCCACTCGCGCGCCTGCGCTTCCAGTTGCTCCACCAGCGCCTTGCCCGCGCCGCGGCCTTGCGCCTCCGGCAGCAGGTAGCACAGGGCCAGCTTGCCGGCGCGCGTCAGCAAGCCGACGCCGACGACGGCGCCCGCCTCGACTGCGACCAGCGAAAAATTGGTCGGCGACGCAAACCAGCACGCCACCATCTGCGGTGTTTTATTGCCCAGCCAGGCTTCCAGGATGGCCGGATCGTCCCGGTGATCGAGGCTGCAGCATTCGACGATGGAGCGTCGTAATACGTTGCACGCCTCGAAAGCGTCGGTCGATGTTGCAATACGAATTTCAAGACTCATGTACGCTCACAAAATATTCCAGTTGCCGATGCAGACGGTTTTACCCCTGTATCGTGCGATTCGACTATACACCAAGCGGCGCTTTCGGGTTTTTTGCCGCGCGCCACGGACCGGTTTTGCCTATGGCGCCATGCCTGCAGACTAAGTGCTGATGCGCATCTTGCCCACGAATGTTTCCAGAAATCGATATATGTTTTTTAGCGCAAACGGGAATCGAATCTAAGAGCCTATCCCCGCAGGGAGCGTCTTCTGCTGGCAGCGCATCAGGAGCGCGGACAAGGCGTGAGGAGGACGCGTGGCGAGCCACGCGACGACGAGCAACGCAGTCCCCGCTTCTGAGGGGCGCCAGCAGGGGATGTATTCATCTGCTGGGATAGGCTCTAAGCATATTACGAAAAATTCGTTTCTTTTCCGGCCGGAATTTTAGACTATGTCTATCTATTCTCACAACAAGAGTTCAACATGACCCATTCCAACGCCGTATCGACTGCCGCAGCAACGCTCACCCAACGCTCGCGCCGCTGGTTCCTGGCCAGCGCCCTGGCCGCTTCCGCTGCCGCCATGAGCCTGCCGATGGCCGCCAGCGCCGCCGAACCCGTGGTCTTGCTGAACGCGTCCTACGACGTGATGCGCGAACTGTTCAAGGATGTGAATCCCGCATTTATTGCTGACTGGAAAGCCAAAACGGGCGAAACCATTACCATCAAGCAATCGCACGGCGGCTCCAGCAAGCAGGCGCGCTCCGTCGCCGATGGCCTGGAAGCATCCGTCGTGACCATGAACCAGGCGAATGACATCGACATCCTCGTCGACCGCGGCCTGGTGGTGGCCGACTGGGCCAAGAAATTCCCGAACAATGCGGCGCCGTTCTACTCGACCATGGTGTACCTGGTGCGCAAAGGCAACCCGAAAAACATCAAGGATTGGGACGACCTGGCCAAGCCCGGCATCAAGGTCATCGTGCCAAACCCGAAAACCTCGGGCAACGGCCGCTACACCTATCTGGCAGCCTGGGGCTATGCCGTGAAAAAAGGCGGCAGCGAAGCGCAGGCGCGCGACCTCGTTACCAAACTGTTCAAGAACGTGCCCGTGCTCGACGGCGGCGGCCGCGGCGCCACCACCACCTTCACGCAGCGTGAAATCGGCGACGTGCTGGTAACGTTTGAAAATGAAGTGCAACTGGTGCGCGCCGAATTCGGCGACAACTTCGAAGTCGTGTATCCAAGCATCTCCATCCTGGCCGAGTCGCCGGTGGCCGTCGTCGACAAGGTCGTCGACCGCCGCGGCATCCGCAAGGAAGCCACGGCCTACCTGCAATACCTGTACTCGGAAGCAGGCCAGGAACTGGTCGCCAAGCACTATTTGCGCCCCCGTTCGGCAGCTGTCGCCAAGAAATATGCGGCCAGCTTCAAGCCGATCACCCTGTTCACCATCGACGACGTCTTTGGTGGCTGGAAACAGGCGCAAAAGAAACACTTTGACGATGGCGGCGAGTTCGACAAGATTTATCAGAAGTAATCTTCGCCGTATCAACAAAAAAACCGGGACATGTCCCGGTTTTTTTATGGCGGCGCGCCGGCGTGCCACTCGAGCGCGCTGAACAGGCTGGCGATCTCGCTGCTGCGGTGCGTGCCTGTCTTGGCCAGCCATACAGCCACACCGTGCGTGTGCCAGGGGCTGACATGCAAACCATGCCGGAACTGGAATAAGGGACAGCCCAGCCTTACTGTTTCGTCAGCACCAGCGTGAACTGCGGCACCCAGCGCCCATCCACCAGCATCTCGCTGGCCGCCTCGTAGGCCTCGCCCGACGGCGTCCAGCGCACGCGGTAGGTCAGCGTCTTGCCATTGGCGCCCACGTATTGCGTAGCGGGAAAGCCGATGCCGCCGTCCGCCGGCAGCACCGTGCCGCGGCTATGGCCGCCGCTGTTTTCCAGATACAGGAAGGCTACCTTGCCTGCGGCGGGATCGTGGTAATACGTGGTTTCGCCGACGTAGTCGGGCTTGCCTGGGCTGCGCACCGTATGCACGTCGCGCAGCATCTGGCCGCCATACAGCCACTGGAAACAGTGCTCATCCGTTTGTTTTCCGCCAGGAAACTCACCCTTCCAGCAATGTCCGGCCAGGAAGGCCATCGGCTGCAGGGCCGCAATGGGTTGCGCCAGCACGGCCGAGGTGGGCAACAGCAGGGGCAACAGCGAGAGCATGAATGGACGCATGGCGTACCTCCGTCAGATGCAACGAGTATAGGCGAATAATCTGCTTGCCGCAGCGCTGGCGCACACTTTCCGCATATTCATATGCGCATCGATTCGTGGTCAAAAGCGCGTGCGCGCCGTACTCTGGCCTTGTCGCGCCGCATGGCGTCTTACGGGCTCAAAGGAAATATCATGGCTATCTCGGAAGTGAATGTACGCAACCAGTTTCGCGGCAAGATCAAGGAAATCATCTTTGGGCCCGTGGTGTCGGAAGTGGACGTGGAGACGCCGCACGGCATCGTCACCTCGGTGATCACCTCGCGCTCGATCAAGGACCTGGACTTGAAAGTGGGCAGCGAAGTCATCGCGCTGGTGAAATCGACGGAAGTGTCGATCGCCAAGATCCAGTAGCCTTGCCCTGGACGGCTTCGCTGGCGGCCAGGCCGCCGGCGTCCCCGCGCATCCTGGCCACTTAGCCCAGTTTGACGAGGTTCTGCAAGATCAACGGACCGCCCATCCCCAGCAAAACACCGCCTTCTGCGATTTTCCCCAGGTTCACGGCAGCAAACCCCAGCTGTTCCACCAGCCTGGCGACCGTGACGCCTGAGGCGGCATCGTTACTTGAGACAAACATCACGCGGCGCCCGCCCCCTTCTGCCGGGTCCGCCGCCAGCAGGCGCGCCGGCAGTTGGTTGAAGGTCTTGACCACGAGCGCATCCGGAAACGCAGCGGCCACCACATCGCTGGAGGCCAGTCCCTGCAGCTCCTCGACCGGAACCCCATACGTATTCATCGCGTCGATCACGATCTTGCCGCGCCAGTCCGCTGCCGCACCGGCCAGCGCCAGATGGGCGCGGAAAGGAATGGCAAGGATAATCACCTGCGCCTCCAGCGCCTGCGCCACGTCCATGACGGTGACCAGGTCGCCCAGCTCGGCGCTCAATGCCGCCAGGGAAGCGGGGCCGCGGCTATTCGCCAGCCCCACGGCAATACCGCTGCGCACGAACTGACGGGCCAGGGCCGTGCCGACGTTACCGGCACCGATAATGGAATAACTCATGCTGATCACCTGATTAATTAGTTGAATGAAAAGAGAAACACAGCGCCCGCATACGGCTCAGGCAAGCCATGATGCGCGCTGGACCTCAATCTGAGAAGCCGGTATATTGTGATCTGATCCATCTCATATTCAGATACAGGAGTGCATCATGCTGGATGGGGTTTCACTTGATCAACTTCGCACCTTCATTGCCGCGGTCGATGAAGGCAGCTTTTCGGCGGCCGCCCGCAAGCTGCACCGGGTGCAGTCGGCGGTCAGCGGCTGGGTGGGCAGCCTGGAAGGACAGCTGGGCGTGCGGCTGTTCGACCGCTCGGGGCGCTTTCCGGTCCTGACGGCCGAAGGCGCGCTGCTGCTGGCCGATGCGCGCAACATCGTCGCCGGCGTCGATACGCTCAAGGCGCGCGCCAGCCTGATGGCGTCGGGACTGGAAGCGGAATTGTCCGTCGTGGTCGATGTATTCTTCCCCACCGATGCCGTTACGCGGGCGGCCAAGGCCTTCGCGCAGCGCTTTCCGCTGACGCCGCTGCGCCTGTTCGTCGAAGGTTTGGGCGCCGGCTACCAGCCGCTGCTCGACGGGCGCTGCAGCGTCGGCATCCTGGCGGCGCTACCGCTGGCATTTCCTTCGCTGGCAACTGCCAGGCTGGGCGAACTGCCGCTGGTGACGGTGGCCGCGCGGGAGCACCCGCTGGCCAGCCTGGGCGGCCGCATTTCCAGGAGCGAACTGGCGAAACACGTGCAACTGGTGCTGACGGACCGCTCGGCACTGATGGCTGGCCAGGACTATGGCGTCTGGTCCCCGGCCACCTGGCGGCTGGCCGACCTTTCCACCAAACATGCCTTCCTGAAGGATGGCGTCGGCTGGGGCAGCATGCCGCTGCACCTGGTCGAGCGCGACATCCACGCAGGCACGCTGGCGCTGCTCGACACCGAGGACATGGCATCATCAGGCTTCATGCTGGCCATCCATGCCGTTCACCGGGCCGGTGCGCCGCCCGGGCCGGCCGGAAGGTGGTTCATCGACTATCTGCGCACCAGCACCGCCGCCGCCTTCAATCCCGGAACAAATACGTAAACGTGCGGCTGACGGGCAGCTTTTCCGTGCTGCCGCGCAGCAACACCTGCATGCGCTCGGCGTCGATGCGTTCGGCCGCCTCGATGGCTTTCACGTTGACCATGGTGCCGCGGTGGATTTGCCAGAACTGTTCCGGATCGAGGCCGCCCAATAAATCCTTCAGCGGCGTGCGCACCAGCGCCTCCGAACCGGCCAGCACCACGCGCGTGTACTTGGTGTCGGCCTGGAAAAACAGCACTTCATTGACATCGATCAAACGGATCTGCTTGCCCACGCTGGCCTTGATCCATTTCAGCTTTTCGCGCGGCGGTGCCGGCAGCGCCGCGCGCAGCGAGTGCAGCAGCCCGGCCATGTCGGCCGGCTGCGCGTCCAGCTTGTCGCGCAGCCGGGCCAGCGCCCGCTGCAAGCGCTCGGCCTGCACGGGTTTCAACAGGTAATCGACGGCGCCCGCGTCGAAGGCATCGACGGCATACTGGTCATACGCGGTGACAAACACCACGTGCGCCCGCGTGCCGATGCGCCCGGCCACTTCCAGGCCGGACAGGCCCGGCATGCGGATGTCGAGGAAGGCCACGTCCGGTTCGTGCTCGAGGAAACCGTCCCAGGCATCGTTGCCGTTGTCCGCCACCAGCACGATGCGCGCCTCGGGCCAGGCCAGCGCCAGCATCGTTTGCAGGCGTTCGCGCATCAGGGGCTCGTCTTCGGCGATCAGGATGGTGGCAGTCATGCGGCGGCTTCCCTCATCGTCATCGGCAACACGATCTCGGCAAGCACGCCCTCGTCCTCGCCATGTTGCACGTGCAGGCTGGCAGCGGCCGCGGCCAGCTGCAGCCGGCGCCGCACATTTTCCAGGCCCAGCCCGTCTCCGGGGACGCCGGCGGCGCCCAGGCCCACACCGCTATCCTGCACGCGCAAGCGCATGGCGCCGTCCGCGTCCAGCACGGCGGAGACAAGCACCTCGCCACCGCGCAGCGATGGCTCGATGCCATGCTTGATGGCGTTTTCCACCAGGGTCAGCAAGATCATGCTGGGCACCGGCGTCTGCGCCAGGCCGGGCGGCAAATCGAGGCGGAAGCACAGGCGTGCGCCCAGGCGCACCTGCATCACTTGCAGATAGGCTTGCACCACCTCGAATTCCGTTTGCAAGGGCACCTGGTCGGCGCGCATCTCGGCCAGGCTGGCGCGTAAAAAGGCGATCAGGTTGGCCGTCAGCGCGGCCGCCTGCGCCGCCCCCTGACCGCCCTGCTCGGCCAGTTGCTGCACCGCGCCCAGGGTATTGAACAGGAAATGCGGTTCGATCTGCGCGCGCAGCAGCCGCAGCTGCGATTCGCTCAGTTCCCGCGCCAGGCGGTCGCGTTCGGCATCCTGCTGCAGCTGCAGGGCCAGCGCCTCGTACTGGCGGTTGCGCCAGAGCACGACGATGGTCATCGGTACCATGTAGACCAGCCCGGCCGTCAGCGCGGCCCAGCCCCCCACGCGCATGCCGCGCTCCAACGCCGCGCCGATGGAACTATTGCCTTCCAGCATGGCGCGCAGCACGCCAATCGCCACACCTGCCACGGCCGGCGCCAGCAGCAGCAACAGCACCTTGAGCTTGCGCTGCGCCAGCTTGCGGTAATTGAACCAGACGCCCAGCACGCCCCAGGCCATCGCCAGGCCCAGAGCATTGCTGAGCACCACTGCCTTGATCCAGCCCATCTTGTCGGGCAGCAACATATGCAGCACGACGCCAATAAAGCTGAACAACAGCACCAGCCTGGCCGCCGCCAAGTAAAAGCCGGCACCCCGGTACTTCAGCATGAAGGCGTGGAATTGCTGGCGCTCGATCGGCGTCAGCGTGACCAGCCGCAACGCCACCCAGCGCCGCCAGCCATGCGGCAACTGGGCCGCCGTGTCCGGATGCGCAAGCACCCTGAGCGTTTCATCGTCGTAACAGCGATACCATCCGGCAAATTTTTTCCACATGCTGCGTTCTCCTCGTCGTGTCAATCAGGCATGAACGCAGTCTACGGCGCCCCCGTGGCAGGGCATAGCGCGGGGCGACGAAGCACGAAGCGGCAGGCATCAACGACGAAGCGCGCGGCGCCTGACGGACCATGGCTGCCAATATTGCTGAAATAATACGAAGTTTCCATAACGAAATCAATAATCGCGTAACAATTTTCACTACGGCAAGATTAGCCCCATTTATTTGCCAAATTGGCCGCAACGCCGCCTGTCGCGGGCTTATAGCGTAGACATCGCTTGATCTTTAATGGTATTGTTTAAGCTTGGCAAATATTGCCTCCGAGATACACACCGCGTCCCCACGCGGCCCGTTTCCGGATTTGCGCGCAGCGCCCACGATGGCGCCCCAAAACTGCTTTCCCACATACAATCCCATGCTCAAAAAAATGTTCGCCGCGGTGCTGATGACGCTTTCGACAGCGGCCATCGCCGTGCCCTTCGGTTCCCAGTCGATACTGGTGGTCGAAGACGGCACAGGCAAAGTCTTGCTTGAAAAAAATTCCAACGTGGTGGTCCCCATCGCCTCGCTGACCAAACTCATGACGGCCATGGTCGTGCTCGACTCCAAGGCGAATATGCAGGAAGAGATCAGCATCGACCGCGAGGATGTCGATACCCTCAAGCACAGCACCTCGCGCGTGCCCGTGGGCGCCACCCTGAGCCGTCACGACGTGCTGCAACTGGCGCTGATGTCGTCCGACAACCGCGCCGCCGCCTCGCTGGCGCGCACCTTCCCCGGCGGCCCTACGGCATTTGCCGTGGCCGTCAACGCCAAGATCAAGGCGCTGGGCATGCACCAGACCGTCATTGAAGAACCGACGGGCCTGTCGCCGAACAACCAGTCGACGGCGGCGGACCTCGTCAAGATGGCCGTGGCCGCCTCGCGCTACCCGGAAATCAGCCGCATCACCACGGATTCGAAGGACGTGATCCAGATCAAGGGCCGCGACGTGGAATACCACAACACGAACCGCCTGGTGGGCGCCAAAGGCTGGGATATCGGCCTGTCGAAGACGGGCTACACGAATGAAGCGGGCCGTTGCCTGATCATGCGCATCAAGTCGGCCGGCAAGTTCGCCACCATGATCCTTCTCAACGCGCGCGCCAATTCCGTGCGCGCCATGGACGCCGTCAACATCCGCCGCATGCTGGCGGCCGAGAACGGCATCGAAGAGCCGAAAGTGATGCGCGCTTCCGTCAGCCGGCACAAGAAGGCGCCGGCGAAGCCATCGAAACGCCGCCGCGCACGTTAAGCACGGCTGAGAAAACGCCCATGGCGGCGTTGCAGTGCCTGGCCGTACTAGTCGTACTGCCTACGGCACTGCGCCTTGCCCTGAACGTTTTTCAGGCGTGCTTTCATACCGGAAAAATACTTATTTCGCTTGCCGGTTGGTCATCACCACGCCGGCAATCGTCACCGCGCCGCCCACCAGCATCGAGGCCAGCACGGGCTCGCCCAGCAGCCCCGCCGCCAGCACGATGCCGAACACGGGCACGAGGTTGTTGAACACGGCCGTGCGCGACGGGCCCAGCGCTTTCACGCCTTCGTAATACCAGACGAAGCCGATCACCGTGCCGAACACGCCCAGGTAGCCGATGGCGGCCCACACTTGCCAGCCAAAGCTGTGCCATGGCACCGTCGGGAATTCCACCACCGCCCCCACCAGCAAAAAGGCCAGGCCCCACATCGATGCATACGTGGTGGCGGCAATCGGCGACAAGCCCTTCAGCGCGACGCGGCCGATCAGGGTATAGGCGGCCCAGCTGGAAATGCCGCAGAACATGAACACCTCGCCCATGCCGATGCCGCCGCCCGTGCCGTGCAACACGCCGGCGAGATCGCCGCGCGTGATGACGATGGCCGTGCCGCAAAACGCCAGCATGATGCCCAGCCACTTGAAGGAACCGAGCCGCTCGCGGAAGAGCATGGCCGAGGCCAGCGCCGTGACGATGGGATTCAGGGCCACGAACAGGGCCGTGCGCCCGGCCGGCATGCGCGACAGGGCCGCCAGGAAGCACAGGTTGTACAGGAAGATGCCCGTCAGGCCCAGCGCGGCCGTCGTCGCCAACTGCTTGCGGTCCAGGCGCGGCAAGCCGCCTTCCAGCTTCCACGCCAGCACGAGCAGCAACAGCACGGCCACGCCGAAGCGCCCGCTGGCGGCCGTCATGGGCGGCATCTGCTGCGCCAGCACGCGGCCCGCGATAAAGGTGCCGCCCCAGAACAGGGCGACAAAGATCAGTTTGAGGTAGACGAGCGGCGATTGCACGGCAGGCAAGGCGGCGGATGGTATGGCGGAAGAAGACATGGAATATCCTGTATGGCCGCTTGCGCGGCGGGTGGTGTACGTATATATTAATACTAATATCAACTCATGAAATAATGAGTAAATACTCATAACTCAACAAAACCACACCATGACCTTCACGCAACTGGAAATTTTTACCCTGGTGGCCGAACTGCACGGCTTTTCCGCCGCCGCCGCGCAGCTGGGCATCAGCCAGTCGGCCGTCTCGCACGCCTTGAAGGCGCTGGAAAAGGAGATGGGCGTGGACCTGATCGTGCGCCACCAGGCGTCGGCCGAACTGACGGACGTGGGCCGCCAGTTGCTCGTGCGCGCGCGCGAAATCCTCGGCTTGTCGGAGGCCATGCGCCAGGAAGCGGCCGACGTGCTGGGCCAGCGCCAGGGCACCCTGCGCATCGGCTCCTTCGGCCCGACGTCTTCCTTGAATCTGCTGCCGGCCATCACGGCCCAGTTCCGCCTGCGCTATCCGGGCATCGACCTGCGCATCGACGAGGGTGCAGACCATGAAGTGGTGCAGTGGATACGCGAGCGCAGGGTCGATGTCGGCTTCGTCGTGCTGCCCGACGAGCGCTTCGACACGGCGCCGCTGGTGGAAGACCAGATGATGGCGCTGGTGCCGCGCAGCCACCCATTGGCGCAACTCGACACCATCACCCTGGCGCAGTTGTGCGAGGGGCCGTTCATCATGTCCGAGGCGGGTTGCGCCTGCCTGATCGAGCCGCTGTTCGCCAACGCGGGCTTGCAGCCGCACGTGCCCTACCGCATCAGCCAGGTGATCACCATCCTCGACATGGTCAGCCGCGGCGACGGCGTGTCCATCGTCGCCGAACTGGCCCTGCCGCAGCGCCTGCGGGAACAATATCCGGAGCTGGTCGCCCTGCCGCTCAATCCGCCCGTCAGCCGCAAGGTGGGCCTGGCCGTGCGCGACCGGCGCCAGAACACGCCGGCCACCAACGCCTTTTTCGAGGTGGCCAGGCAGATGGCGCCGACCCTGGCGCCACGGCGCGCTTGAGCGTTTAAAAAGTCTCCCACTCCTCGCTGCGCTCCGGCTTGACGGCCGCCGCCTTTGCCGGACTGCTGGCGAGGCGCGGCGCCATCGCGGCGCGCACCACGGGCCGAACGGGTTGCTGCTGCTGCGCCGGCGCCTGCCCCTCATCGAGCTTGAACACGCCGACCACCTGCGCCAGGGTGCTGGCCTGGTCTTGCAGGCTTTCCGCCGCAGCCGCCGCTTGCTCCACCAGGGCCGCGTTCTGCTGCGTCACCTGATCCATTTGCGCGATGGCCTGGTTCACCTGCTCGATGCCCGAGCTTTGCTCGGCGCTGGCGGCCGTGATCTCGCCCATGATGTCGGTGACGCGGCGCACGCTGTCGACGATTTCCTGCATCGTCGCGCCAGCCTCGTCGACCAGGCGCGCGCCCGAATCGACCTTGCCCACCGAATCGTCGATCAGCAGCTTGATTTCCTTCGCTGCGCCAGCGGAGCGTTGCGCCAGGCTGCGCACTTCCGTCGCCACCACGGCAAAGCCCCGTCCCTGCTCGCCCGCGCGCGCCGCTTCCACGGCCGCATTGAGCGCGAGGATATTCGTCTGGAAGGCGATGCCGTCGATGACGCTGATGATGTCGACGATCTTCTTCGACGAATCGTTGATCGAGGCCATGGTATCGACCACCTGCGCCACCACTTGCCCGCCCTTGCTGGCCACGCCGGACGCCGATTGCGCCATCTGGTTGGCCTGGCGCGCATTGTCGGCATTCTGTTTCACGGTGCTGGTCAGCTCCTCCATCGAGGCGGCCGTTTCTTCCAGTGAACTGGCTTGCTGCTCCGTGCGCGACGACAGGTCCTGGTTGCCGGCGGCGATTTCCGACGACGACACTTTCACCGATTCGCTGGCTGTGCGGATTTTCACGAGCACGGCGGCGATCTTGTCGATGAAGCGGTTGAAGGCGCCGGCGATCTGCGCCAGTTCATCCACGCCGGAAGCGTCGAGGCGGCGCGTCAGGTCGCCTTCGCCCGAGGCGATGTCGTCGAGCGCATCGCGCACCAGTTCCAGGCGCTTGAGCATTTTGAAGACCAGCAGCGACAGCAGCAGCGCCGCCAGCCCCGTCAGCAGCGCGGCAGTGACGGTGGCCGTCGTCAGCATCGTCTGCAAGGCTTGCATGGCTTCCTGCTGATCCAGCACCACGGCCAGCAGCCAGTCGGTGCCCGCCACGCGCGTGACATACAGCTTGCCGTCACGCCCATCGAGGCGCACGGCATCGCTCGTGCGCGTGCTTTCCAGGCGGTTGACCTGCGCGGCCGACAGCGCCGCATCGAGTTTCGCCACCGGCTGCAGGCTCAGGTCCTTGTTGGCATGCGCGATGATGGTGCCGCTCTGGTCGACGAGGAAGGCAAAGCTGTGCGGCGTCGGCTTGATCGCCACCACGTTGGCAATCACCGTATCGAGCAGCACGTCCGCGCCCGCCACGCCCGCCAGCGCCTCTTTCGGTCCGACGGGCGCCGTGAACGACACCACCAGCTTGTGGCTGGCCGCGTCCACATACGGCGGCGTCAGCATCGGCACGCCCGCCTTGATGGTATCCGTGTACCAGGCGCGCGCCGTGGTATCGAAATCGGCCGGGCGGCCCGGATGGGTAAACACGGAGCGCTTGTCCGCGTAACCGATGAACACTTCCGCAAAATCGCCGGCCTTTTCCGCAATCTGGAAGGCGCGCAGCGGATCGGGCGTCTCGGCCGACATGATGACGGAGGCCATGACCTTTTTCTTGCCATCGACCCATTGCGCCAGCACGGCCGACTGGCTTTGCAGCAATTGCTGCATCTGCTGGTCCGACGACGCCAGCATGCTGCTGCGCGTGGTGATGTAATTGGCGACCGACAAGGCCAGCATGGACAGCACGACGATGGCCACGCAAATGAGGACCAAGCGCGTGCGAAGGGAAGACAACATGATGGACTCCTGGTTTCGATGTTGATGGTGTTGACACGCGGCGTTTGCCTCGGCAATGCCGGTGGCAGCCGAAAGAATTGCCGCGTGTCAATATTTTACATATCGAAGTTTTACACAGAAATCGGAACAAATGCATTAAATATTCGGAATATTCAATCAAATGACCACGACGGTGACGCTGCGCTGCACATTGACAACATATGGAAATTGCTAGATATTCAATTTTTCCATGCGAAGCCAGCGATTGCGTTCCACCATGCATACCCAGCCCCGGCAAGCCAGATTGCCACTGTCGCGCTACGCGCTGGCCCTTTTCTTCAGCGTGGCCGGCTTGCTGCATTTCATTTTCCCCGCCGCCTATGCAGGCATCATGCCGCCCTGGCTGCCTGCGCCGCTGCTGCTCGTGTATGTCAGCGGCGCCTGCGAACTTGCCGGCGGCGTCGGGCTGCTGCCCGTGCGCACGCGGCGCCTGGCGGGCATCGGCCTGATCGCCCTGTCGCTGGCCGTGTTGCCAGCCAATCTGCAGATGCTGCTGAACGCGCGCGCGGCGGGCGATCCCGCCTGGCAGCAAGCCTTGCTGCTGGCGCGCCTGCCCCTGCAGGCGGCGCTGATCTGGTGGATCTGGACGGTCAGCCAGCAAGCGCGCCGCTAGCCGGTCAGGCCCCGATCAGCCCTCGCAAGCCGCTGGCCCGCTGCGTGCGGCGCAGGATGGCGTCGAACAGCACGGCCTGCGTGGGCGAGACGAGGGTAAAAAAGTCGCGCGCGCGCGTGATGCCCGTGTAGACCAGTTCGCGCGCCAGCATGGCGCCACCTTCCTGCGGCAGCACCAGCACCGTGTGGCGAAATTCCGAGCCCTGCGACTTGTGTACCGTCATGGCGAACGCCGTCTCCACGTGGCGCAAGCGCGTGGCCAGCACGCTGCGCACGTTCTCGCCTTCCAGGAAGTACACGCGCAGGGAGCCGGGCCGCGCAGGGTCGCGCAAGGTCAAGCCGATGTCGCCATTGAACACCCCCGTGCCGTAGTCGTTGCGCGTGACCATCACGGGCCGCCCCACATACCATTCGCTGCGGCGTATCAGGCCTTCCTTTTCCAGCCGCAGTTCGATGGCCGTGTTCAGGCCCGCCACGCCCCACTCTCCCTCGCGCACGGCGCACAGGATGCGGAACGCTTCAAAAGCGTGCAGCACGGCGCGCACCCAGTCGTCGTGCTGCGCGTAGCCTTCACCGCCCGCATTCACCAGTTCCAGGTAAGGCTGGTAGCCGCCCGGTGCGTCGGCGCGACCGCGCAAGGCCAGCCGCAGCACGTCTTCCTGCTGCGCCGGCACGCTCCACGCCAGCTGGCCGCCGCTGTCGCCGGCGAAGCACGCCTTGGCCAGATCGGGCCTGCCGCCATTCACGGCCAGCGCCAGTTCGCCGATCGGACCGCTGAAGCGGTGGCTGTGGCGCAGCATCACCGTCTGCTGCGCCAGCGCGCCGGCCGCACCGGCAAAATCGGCGGGTATGGCCACGCCGCTGGCCGCCCGCGCGTACGCGATGGTGGCGGGCGTGTAGCCGCCCGCCTGCGCATCGTGGCACAAGTCGCCCAGCACGGCGCCCGCCTCCACGGATGCCAGTTGATCCTTGTCGCCCAGCAGGATCAGGATCGCCGTGGACGGCAAGGCATCGAGCACGGACGCCATCATTTCCAGGTGCACCATCGACGCTTCGTCGACGATCAGCACGTCGACGTCGAGCGGGTTGCCCGCGTGGTGGGCAAAGGCGCGCGTATCGGGCCGCGCGCCCAGCAAACTATGCAGGGTGCGGGCCGCGCCCATGCGCCGCGCCAGTTCCAGCAAGGGCAAGGCTGCGCCAACCTTTTCCGCCAAGCCGCTCAAGGCCTTGTCGATCGACTGTTTTAAACGCGCGGCCGCCTTGCCCGTGGGCGCGGCCAGCGCGATGCGCAGCTGCTCCGGCTGCGGCGAGACGGCAAACAGCAAGGTCAAAAGGCTCGCCACCGTGTACGTCTTGCCCGTCCCCGGACCGCCCGTGATGATGGCAGCCTTGCCGCGCAGGGCGATGGCGCACGCCACCTTTTGCCAGTCCGGGCCGGCATCCCTGGTCGGCTGGTCGAACAGGATGTCGAGCCATTGCCGCACCTGCGCCAGCGGCGGATCGATCAAATCCTGTGCGCGGCGGGCGATTTTCCCGCCCACCAGGGTTTCGTCGCGCCAGTAGCGGCGCAGGTACAGGCGTTCGCCATCGAGCACCAGCGGCTGGCGCACATCGGCCGCACCGACCTGCCACACCTGCGGCGCGCCGGCCAGCAGCGCGCACCAGCCAGCGACGCTGTCCGGCAGCGGACCGGAAACGGCCAGCACGGCGTGCCACAGGTCCTCGCTCCAGCCCAGCAGTTGCGACGCTTCGCTGGCCAGCTCAAACAGCATCAGACAGCTGTGGCCCCGCCCTTCCAGCTCGGACAGCACCACGCACGCCACGCCCACGGCGGGAGCATGCGGCGCATGCTCGTCCAGGCTGGCGATGAAGCGGGCAAAGGCGGCGCTCAGGCGGCGCAGGTGGCCCGCTTCGGCAACGCCGTCAAAGTGGGTCAACAAGGCGTCCATCTGCAAGGCATCCATCTGCTCATTATGCTGCATGGTGTTCCGTTTCTTCTAACAGTTGATCGAGTCCGTCCAGCAGCTCCATCTGCGGCGCCAGCCAGTAGCAGCCGCGTGTATCCGTATTCGCGATACCGCGCAGGAACAGGAAGATGGCGCCGCCCAGGTGCTCCGCCGGCTCATACGCGTCGCCGAGGCGGCTTTTCAGCAGCCGGTGCAGGGCCAGCATGTAGATGGCGCCCTGGATATCGTAGCGGTGCTGCGCCATGCCGGCGGCCAGCGCCGGCGTATGGTAGGCCGCGTCGTTGGCGCCCAGCGCATTCGACTTGTAGTCGAGCACCCAGTAGCGGCCATCCTGTTCGATCACCAGGTCGGCAAAGCCTTTCAGCATGCCGTGCAGCTGGCGCCGCGGCAGCACGGGACGCGGCGCGCCGTCGAGCAGCAAGCGCGTGCACAGCTGATCGAGCGCCCCGGTGGACAAATGCTCGCTGGGGAACCAGAACTCCATCTCGGACAGGGTGCTATCGAGTTCGGACAGCGACGCATCGAGCAGCGGCAGCGGCGTCAGGGCGACTTCCCTGAGCCAGGCGATGGCGTCGTCCTGGCGGTGGCCCCAGCCCGCCCGCTCGCAGCGCGCGGCCAGGCGCATGTCGAAGTGCGCCTCGTGGACGCTGTCAAAGCCTTCGCCGCCCATCCATTCGAGCTGCTCGTGCAGGAAATTGCCGGGCACGGAACCGCGCGGGAAGCGGTGCCATGGCGCGTCGCTCGCCTGCGCCGGCGAGACCACGGCCACAGCCGTGCCATCTTCCAGCAGGGTTTCTTCCAGCGCCCGCTGCGGCACGTGCGCGGCCGCCACGGCGCCGATCTGGCGCGTCAGCGACGTAAAGCTGCCCACCGACCAGTCGCGCTCGAATTCGCCCGCGAACACGGGCGCGGGCCGTAGTTCTGGGCGCCGCTCGACCCGGTCCAGCACCGTGCAGGCATCGGGCTGCGCCAACGAGCCCACGTAGATGGCGTCGCAATCGCCCGCCACCTGCTGCCAGCGCAGCAGCAGCTGCTCGAACGGCAGTTTCTCGCCGCCCGTCAGCAGGTAGCCGAGCGCCGATTCGTGCAAGGTGTTTTCGCCCGCCTTGCGCGCCGCCTGGGCGGCCACGCCCAGCCACAGGAAGTGGCGCGCGCGCGTCAGGGCCACATACAGCAGGCGCAGGTCTTCCTCGATGCGCGCTTCTTCGACCGCCGCCATGGCTTCGTCGGACAGCGACAGGTCGAGGCGGCGTTCGCCATTGTCCCCCGCATACTCGAAGAAGCTGCGGTTGCGCTTGTCCACCTTGCGCGCCGTGACGGCGAACGGCAGATATACCAACGGGTATTCGAGGCCCTTGGACTTGTGGACGGTGATGACCTTGACCAGCTCCGCATCGCTTTCCAGCCGCAGCACGCGCTCGTCGCCGCCCTCGCCTTCACCGGCGATCTGCTCGGCCAGCCAGCGTATCAGCGCCTGTTCGCCATCGAGCTGGCGGCTGGCCGATTGCAGCAGTTCGGCCAGGTGCAGCAGATTCGTCAGCCGCCGTTCGCCACCCGTCTGCTGCAGCAGCATGGCGGGCAATTGCAGCTCGTGGATGAAGCGGCGCAGCATGGCCAGCACGCCCTGGCGCTGCCAGATCAGGTGCAGGGCCTTCAACTGCTCGACCCGGCGTTCCCATTCCAGTTCATCGCTGGACAGGCGCGCCAGCTCGCCCAGCGACAGGCCGATGGTGCGCGTGGCAAAGGCGGCCCGCGCCAGTCCCCCGTCGAGCGGATTGGCCAGCGCCGCCAGCCAGCGCAGCACGTCTTGCGCTTCCTCGCTGTCGACGACGGAATCCTTGTCGGACAGGTACACGCTGGCGACCCGGCGGCGCGCCAGCGCGCGGCGGATGGCGGCCGCTTCCTTGCGGTCGCGCACGAGGATGGCGACGTCGGCCGGCTGCAGGCGCGTAAAACCGTCGGGGCCATCGAAGCCCGCCTGCGGGTCGCCCAGCATGGCGACGATGTGCTCGGCGCAGTGCTGCGCGAAATACTCGCGGTAGCTGTCGCCGCGCAGCCCTTCATCGCTGGCGCAGGCGGCCAGCAGGGCCGGCAGCGGGCCGCCGGCATTCACCAGGTATTCGGCGCGGCCCTTGGCATCGACGGCTTCGAACGGCAGCGGATTCTCGCCATTTTTCCGGTAGCGGAAGGCGCCAAGCGGCACTTCGGCGCGCTCGGCGTGCAGGAACAGCTGGTTGACGGCCGCCACCAGGAGCGCCGTCGAGCGGTAGTTGGTGCCCAGCTGGTAATGGCGTCCCGTCGTCGCGCGCCGCGCCGCCAGGTAGCTCTGGATGTCGGCGCCGCGAAAGCCGTAGATCGACTGTTTCGGGTCGCCGATCAGGAACAGGCCCAGGGCCGGGTCGTTGTCGGCGATGCGGTACAGCAGGTTGAAGATCTGGTACTGGGCCGGCGCCGTATCCTGGAATTCATCGACCATGGCCAGCGGATACTGGTCGATGATGCGCTGGCGCAGGGCCGCGCCATTCTCGCCGGCCAGCGCGTCGTGCAGCCGTTGCAGCATGTCGGCAAAGCCGAACTGGCGCGACTGGCGTTTTAACTGATCCATGCGCCGCGCGATGGCCGCCGCCGCATGCAGGTGCAGCTTGTGCGCCAGCGGCGTGATGGCGGCCAGGGCGATGCCCAGCGCCTCGGTATGTTCAAAGCACTCGGGCACCTGCGCCGTGAAACTCTTGGCAAACGCATCCTCGATGCCGAACGGCGTCAGGCGTTCCCACGCCTTGGCCGTGATGGCCGGCTGCAGCAGCAGTGGGTCCTGCGCCCACTTGCGCAAGCCGTCGAACCACTTCGCCAGGTTTTCCGGCTTCATCTTGACGCCGTTAAAACACTTGGGACTGGCGGCGCGGTGCTCATTGATCCAGGCGGCCATCCGGTCCACGCGCTCGACCCAGCCCGCCTTCAGGGTGGCCAGCTGCGCGGCCAATGCCCGCTGTTCGCGCGCGATCAGCGCGGACAGCGGTTCTTCCTGCGCCATGCCCATGATGTCCGCGCGGCGCGCCAGCTCGCGCGCGCCTTTCTTCAGCGCGCCGACGTCGGGCCAGCAGGCCAGCAGCACGTCGAGCGCCTGCGGCGGCAAGGGATAGACTTGCTGGCGCCAGTAATCGTGGGCCGCATCCTCGAACAGGGCCTGCTCGTCGCTGACCAGTTCTTCGTCGAACAGGCTGCCGCTGTCGAACGCATGCTCGCGCAGCATGCGCTGGCACCAGGCGTCGATGGTGAAGATGGCCGCTTCATCCATCGTCTCGGCGGCCAGCATCAGCCGGTGCGCGGCCTTTTGCCGTTCGCTCTCGTCGGGATAGGATTCGAGCAAGGCGTCGAGAAACGGATCGCTGCCGCCGGATTCAATGCCAAATTCGTGGCGGAAATACGCGGCCGCCTCGATCAGGCGCTCGCGCACGCGGTTCGACAATTCGCGCGTGGCGGCGCGGGTAAACGTCATCACCAGGATGTCGGCCGGCAGCAAGGGACGCGTGAAGCGGCTGTCGTCGTCGCCATGGCCCAGCACGAGCCGCACGTACAGCGCGGCGATGGTCCAGGTCTTGCCGGTGCCGGCCGACGCTTCGATCAGGCGCGAACCGTGCAGCGGAAACGCCAGGGGGTTGAGCAGATGGCTCGTCATGGTTCTTCTCCCGCGCCGTCATCGGGCGCGCTGATAGGGTCGATCGTGATGTGTTCCTGCAGCCAGTCGGCCAGCGGACCATACAGCTCGCGCGTGCAGTCCTGCCACGCTTCCTCGGCGGCCAATGCGGAAAACTCGGGCCACAGGCGCGCCAGGCACAATTCCTCGCGCTCGCCGGAGACTTCAAAGCCGCCGTCGTAGACGGCGCGCGGGTCGCCCTGCTGCACCAGCGCGAGGCCCGTCTTGCAGGCCGTCGGCAGCGGATGGTTCATGCCTTCGCGCCACAGCGCCAGCAAGGTGGCCAGCGCGGCGCGCGACGCGGCCGGATCGAGCGGCGCCATGCTGACGATGGCGTCGCGCGCCACCAGGTAGCCGGTGACGGGAAAGCCGAGGGCGGCGGCGGCCAGCTGGCGCAGCCACATCAGCATCAGCTTGTCGCCGCGCGCCAGGCCGCCCTTGTCCGTCACTTTCGAGGAAATCTGCATCAGCCACGCCGTGTCGCGCCCGTTGCTGCACAATCTGTCGAGCCAGTCGTCGATCTGCAGCTCGCCAAACGGCAAGTTGATGGCGCGCTTCTCGGCCGCGTACGGAAACGAGGCGCGCAGCGACAGCCACGCGCTGCGCACGGGCACCAGCGCCTCGACCAGTTGCGCCTGCACCTGCTGGCCGATCAGGCCAATCGGTAGCACGCCTTCGCGCGCCAGCTTTTCCGCGCGCGCTTCCAGGCTGGCGCGCACGTCATCGAGCGCTTCGACGGCGCCGCCGTCATCCAGCATGGTGTCTTCCAGCAGATAGCGCTCGAGCGCATTCAGGCCGAACGGCTCTTCATCCTCGCCCAGCATGGCCGCATCGGCAAAATACACGCTCAAGCGGCGGCGGAAAAAGTATTTGACGGGCTGGCGCAGAAAGCTGGCCAGTTCGCCCAGCTTCAGGCGCGTGCCGGGATCGAGCTCGTAGGGGCCAAGCGCCAGTTCCTCGGCCTGCGCATCCGCATCGGCATGCGCGACGCGCCATTCGCGCGCGTAGGTCAGCAAGCCATCGGCCTCGAAATAGCGGCGGCTGAACGGCTGCAGCGCATGCTCGGTGGTCAGCGATACAAGGTGCCGGTCCAGCGACCAGCCGGCGGCCAGGTAATCGCGCAGCTGCGACACCAGCACGGACGGCGGCTGCTCGGAATTGTCGCGCACATTGCGCCCCACCCAGCTCACGTACAGCTTGTCGCGCGCGGCCAGCAAGGCTTCGAGCATCAGGTAACGGTCATCGTCGCGGCGCGAGCGGTCGCCCGGGCGCGCCATGCCGGGCAGCGCCAGCAGGTCGAAATCGGCCTTTTGCGCGCGGCGCGGGAAGTCGCCATCGTTCATGCCCAGCAGGCAGACGACGCGGAACGGCACGGCGCGCATCGGCATCAGGGTGCAAAACGTGACGCCGCCGGAGACGAATTGATGGTTCAGGGTCGGCTCGTCCAGCGCGCCCAGCCACGCCACGCGCAGCACGGACAGCGGCACCTGCTCGACAAAGCCCGCATGCTCGCAGGTTTCCAGCCAGCCCTGCAAGGCGCCTTCCAGCTGCGCCAGGGTCAGGCGGTCGCCCTCGTCGTCGGCATCAAAGAAGGCGGCCAGCAGCGCGCGCGCCTGCACGCCCCACTGCGCTGGCGTGCAGGCACCGGCCAGCACGGTGCGCCAGTGCAGCAGCGCCTCGACCAGCTGCGCCAAGGACCCCGCCAGCGCCGCATCGAGGCCGCCCACTTCCGCATACGGCTCGATGCCGCCAAAGCTGGCGCCACTGCCGCTGGCATAGCCGAGCAGCATGCGCCGCACGCCGAAGATCCAGGCATTCTGCTCGCCCGCCGCGCCCAGCCCCAGGCCGGCGCGGTGCGCCTGGTCCAGGCCCCAGCGCACGCCGGCTCCTTCGATCCAGGCGCCCAGCGTGGCCAGGTCGTCCGGCTGCAGGCCGAAGCGGGCAGCCAGCGCGGGCACGTCGAGCAGGTCGCGCACTTCGCTCTGGCGGCAGCGCTGCTGCGGCAGCTGCAGCAGCCACTCGAGCGCGACGAGCAGCGGATTGACGCTGCGGTCCTTCACGTCGCCGATCTCGAACGGGATGAAACGCTCGTCATTGCGCCGGTACTGGCCGAAGACGGCGTGGATGGCGGCCGTGAAGGTGTCGATGTCGGGCATCATCACCACCACGTCGCGCGGACGCAGGCCCGTCTCGGCGCTGTGCGCGAACATGGCCAGCAACTGGTCATGCAGCACTTCCACTTCGCGCTGCACGCTGTGCGCCACGTGGAATTCGATCGAGCGGTCGGCCGCGTCGGGCGGCGTTTGCTCATGCTCGCCCAGCGGGCGCAGTTCGCGGATGGCCACCTGCACCTGCTGCAGCAGGGTCTCGCCCACCTCCTCGCCAAACAGGTCGATGCGCAGGCTGTCGTCGCGCCCCTCGGCTTGCGCGTGTTCGTCGAATTCGTCGAGCATGCGGATGAAATCGCGCCCTTGCCTGCCCCAGCTGGCCAGCAACGGGTGGCTGTGCGCATGCAGCGCTTCGAGCGGAATCTGCGCCAGGTCGGTGCCGTTGCGCTGCCGCTGGCGCTTGTTTTGCGCGCGCAGCAAGTCGCGCCCGTCGATGATGTCGCCCCAGTAGAACTGGCACGGATTCGGCACGGCCAGCACCACCTGCGTGTGGCGCGCCAGCGCGGCCAGCGCCTGCAAGGTCTGGTACGGCAAGGCCGACACGCCAAACAGCACCACGCGGCGCGGCAGCTTGCCGGCAGGCGCATCGCCGGCGGCTATCGCCGCCAGGAAGGCGTCGTGGATGTCGGCGCGTCCCGTGTCGCGCTCGAAATCGGCGACATCCAGGCCCACGGCGCGCCACAGCTGCGCCTGCCAGCGCTGGTCTTCCTTCAGCACGATGGACTCGCCGCGCGCCGTGCGCAGCATGTCGCGCCCGGCGGCCCAATCGGCCAGCCAGTCGGCGCGGTAGACCTGGTACTGGTCGAACAGGTCGGCCAGGCGCTCGGCCAGCTGCAGCCGGCGCTCGCTATCGCCATCGGCAAGGAAGTAGCGCAGCGGCGCAAACACCGGGTCGGCCAGCAGCGAGGGCAGCAACCGCATCAGACGCCAGGTCAGCGGGGATTTGTCGAACGGCGACACGCGCGGGACGCGCTCGCGCCCCAGCATGCCCCGGTAGCTTTCCCACAGCAGGCGCGCCGGCAGCGCGATGCGCGTGGCGGCGCACACGCCCATCTCCTCGGCCAGCGCGATCTTCAGCCATTCGGCCACGCCGTTCGACTGCACCAGGAAGATGTCCGTTTCCAGGGGCGCCAGCGGATGCTGGCGCAGCCACTGGAAGACGGCGGCGCGCAGCTGTTCCAGCTGATTGCCATGCAGGATGAGGAGGCCGGGCGTGACGGGAGTATGCATGCTGATCCGATGAGTTGCCGCGCCTCCGGCCGGGTAGCCGGAGACGTCAAAGGCATATTATCGCCGCTGCGTGCGTCAGGGGGCGTCGCTGGCGGAAAATTCCATTGAAATTTGTTCCGCCACCTGTGCCAGCGCCGGCCCCAGCGCCGTCAGCAAGGCGCGCGCCTGCTGCAAGTCGCCGCCCAGGCGCAAGCCTTCGATCGACGTGCACAGGCCGGCAAAGGCATGGGCGCCCACGGCCAGCGCCGACGATTTGCTGCGATGTCCCAGGTCGGCCAGGCGTCCCAGGTCTTCCAGCGCCATGGCCTGTTCCATTTCGGCGATGCCATCGCGCGCCGTGTCGAGGAACAGCTGGGTGTATTTGCGCATCTTCACGGCGTCATTGCTGAACGTGAGCGCCAGGGTGGCCAGGTCGAGGATGGCCGTGTCGCGCAATTCCGGCGAGGCGCCCGACGGCGGCGCTTTCGGTGCCGCCGCCAGCCTGTCGCCCGCGCGCGCATGGCCCATGCCTCCGATGCCGCCACGTAAACGGAACCATTTCGCCAGCAGGTGAAACAGCAGGTTCGGCGCGATCGGCTTGGTCAGGAATTCGTCCATGCCCGCCGCCAGGCAGCGGGCGCGGTCTTCGCTGCCCGCATTGGCCGTCATGGCGATCACCAGGAGGCCGGCAAGCTGCGGGTTGGCGCGGATGCGGCGCGTCGCCTCGAAGCCGTCCATCTCCGGCATCTGCACGTCCATCAGCACGCAGTCGTAGCGCTGGCGGGCCAGCAATTCCAGCGCCTCGCGGCCATTGCAGGCGACGCAGACGGTGGCGCCGGCGTCTTCCAGCAATTCGCAACCCACTTGCTGGCTGAAGACGTTGTCTTCCACCAGCAGGATGGACGCGCCGCGTATCACCCCCAGCACTTCCGGCTCCACCTCGGTGATGCGCTCATCGCTGGCCTGCGCGCTTTTTTCCAGGCGCGCCGTGAACCAGAAGGTGCTGCCCAGGCCCGGCTGGCTGTACACGCCCACCTTGCCGCCCATGAGCTCCACCAGCTGCTTGCTGATCACCAGCCCCAGGCCGCTGCCGCCATACTTGCGCGTGGTCGACGGGTCGGCCTGGTGGAAGGAACGGAACAGCTGCGCCACCTCTTCCTGTTTCATGCCGATGCCCCGGTCCTGCACTTCGAAGCGCAGCATGCCGTGGCTGCCGCGCTCCTCGGACTGGCGCACGCGCACGAAGATGCTGCCATTGTCGGAAAACTTGATGGCGTTGCTGGTCAGGTTCAGCAAGACCTGCTCCAGGCGCAGCGGGTCGCCGCGCCAGCGCTGCGGCAGCTCCGGCGCGATATCGAACTGCAGGGACAGTCCCTTGACGGCGGCCGCATCGCCAAGCTGGCTGGCGATGTTCGCCAACAGGGTGTCGAGACGGAAGTCCAGCACTTCCAGTTCCAGCTTGCCCGCCTCGATCTTGGAAAAATCGAGGATGTCGTTGATCAGGCCCAGCAAATGCTGCCCCGAATGGAAGATTTTTTGCAGATAATCGCGCTGGCGCGCATCGGCCACGGATTTCAGCGCCAGGTGCGCCATGCCGATGATGCTGTTCATCGGCGTGCGGATTTCATGGCTCATGTTCGACAGGAAGTCGCTCTTGGCCTGGCTGGCCGCATCGGCCTGCTCCTTCAGGCGGTGCAGTTCCGTCACGTCGGTGGACAGGCCGATCAGTCCCGTGACGGGACCGGGCAAGCCCAGCGGCACCTTCACGCTCCACAGGTGATGCACCTGGCCCTGCGCATCGACGAAGCGCTCCTCGCCGACGAACTTGGCGCCGCTCTCGAACACCTGGCGCTCCGTCAGCTGCACCGACGCCGCCGCATCGCCGAGCATCAAATCGCCATCCTGGCGGCCGATCAGCTGTTCCGCCGGACGGCCCAGTATCTTCGCCGTGCGGGCATTCACGTAGCGGTAGCGCAGGTCGGCATCCTTCATGTAGACGTAGGCGTCGACGCTGTCGAGCACCGTATCGAGCAGGGTGCGCTGCGCCACCGCGTTGCGTCGCGAGCGGTACAAGGTAAAGATGTAGCCATAAATGAGCAGGGTGCCGGCCACGCCGACGGCCAGCGCCAGCCATGGAAAATAGCGGTCGAAGGGGCTGTACAGCTCCGCCTTGCGCACGCGAAAATGGGCCTTCCACAGGCCGCCCTGGTAAGCCACGGGCAGCACCTGGTCGAAATAATCGGCGTCGCTGCCCGGTTGCGGCGGCACCGCAGCCAGGTCGCCGTCGTCATTGAACAGCAGGCGGTCCTGCGGCGTGATGCGCCAGACGCCATCGGCAGGCTGCGCTTCGGCGGCGCTGTACAGGGTCAGGTGCAGCGGTTCCAGGGCACTGCGTTCGAGCGCGCTGTGCACCAGTTGCGCCACACCGAAACCGATGCCGACGGAGCCCTGGTAGGCGGCGCGGCGCTCGGCCACACTGCCTTGCGGCATGCCGTTGCGGTACACGGGCAGGCGCATGCCCAGGCCCACGTGCGCGGGCGGTCCCTTGATCATGATCACCTGGCCCGACGCGCCGACTTCGCCGCTGTCGCGCGCCTGCGCCAGGGCCTGCGCCACCAGCGGATTGGCGCCGATGTCGACGCCCATGCGTTCGGCCAGCAGGGAATCCGGTTCCAGGTAAGTGAGCACCGCGTATTCCGGCCGCTCGCCGGGCGGGCGGATGGTGAACGCGGGATAGCCGCCCGGCGCCAGGCTGGTGTCCTTGCGCACGGCCTCGGTGAAGGCGGCGCGCTGCGCCGACGGGACGGCCACCGCGTAATTGACCGATTCGATGGCGGGGAACTGGCGCGCGATATCGAGGCCGGCCACGTAATCGTGGAACTGGCGGCGCGTCAGCTGCTCGCTGGTGCGGAACAGGGCTTCGAGGCCGCGCAGCAGGTCGGAATAGCTTTTTACGCGCGTGACCAGGCTATGCTGGGCGCCATGCGTGAGATTGTCGAAACGCTGCTCGGCGTCGTCATTGACCGTGCGCGCCGCGCCCGCGTACAGGGCGCCGCCCACCACCAATGCCAGCAGCAAGCCACCCGCCCAGATCCTGATGCCTGATCCCGCCCCGCCCTTGCTCAAAGTGTGCATTGTCGATCGCTTATTCCGGTTTCCTCGAATGTGCGGCGCTCCGGCCGCCCAGCAAGTACGAGGATACTATCAAAGCCCCTGCGCCACGCATCCGGACATGAAAAAAAGCGCGGATCATGGTTGCCCTGGAAAACACCTGGCACCTAGGCTCCCTGCAGCGCCGCGGCCAGGAAGTCGCAAAAGGCGCGCACTTTTTCCTGCACATGGCGTCCGTCGGGCATCAAGGCATACACGCCGCGCCTGGCCATGCCGTGCGACGGCAGCACGCGCACCAGCGCGCCGCTGGCCAGCAGGGGTTCGGCAAGGAAGGACGGCAGCGCGCCCACTCCGATGCCCACCACCAGCATATCGGCCAGCAGCAGGCTGCTGTCGGCGGAAAAGCGCACGGGCAGGACGATGCTGCTCGCCCCTTCCGGGCCAGCCAGCTGCCAGACGCCGGGGCTGTCGGCCAGGCGGTAGGCCAGGCAGTCGTGGCCATGCAGGTCCTGCGCCTGCCGGGGCGTGCCGCGCCGCGCCAGGTAGGCTGGCGATGCGCAAATCATTTGTTCGACGTCGCCCAGACGGCGCGCCACCAGGGTCGAGTCGGCCAGCGCGGCGCGGATGCGCAGCGACACGTCATACCCCTCGCCCACCACGTCGCGCAAGCGGTCGTCCAGGGTCATCTCGATTTTGACTTCCGGATGGCGGGCCATGAAGAGCGGCAGCAGCGGCGACAGCACCTTCAGGCCAAACGACAGCGGCGCATTCACGCGCAGCCGCCCCGCCACCTTGCCGGCGCAGCCGCGCGTGGCCAGTTCCAGCGCGTCGATTTCATCGAGCAGGCGGCAGCATTCAGCATAGTAGGCACGGCCGCCATCCGACAAACTCATGCGCCGCGTCGTGCGCACCAGCAGCACCGTGCCCAGATGCGCTTCCAGCTGGCGCACCTGCTTGCTGATGGCCGCCGCCGACTGGTTCAGGTCCAGCGCCGCCTTGCTGAAGCTGTCGCGCTCGACCACCTTGCGAAACACGCGCATGTGCGCCAGGACATCCATGATTCTTTCCTTACAGTTGAATATCTTATTATTTTATCTCTGATTATCATTGAATTAGAAAACAATATGATGGTGGCTTCTTAATTCACGTCACGCAAGGAGTACCTCATGTTCAAAGCATCCACCACCCTGACCGCCCTGCTGCTGGCCCTGCTGGCAGGCGCAGCACAGGCAGGCCCGGTCGCCCCGGCCAGCGCAACTCTGCCGGAAGTGGGCATCAGCCCCTGGGGCCCGAAAGACGAGATCGGCCGCCTGAACCTGATGACACCGGCCTCGCGCGCCGCCATCCTGGCGCGCATCGACGGCGGCAGGAGCTATGACCTGGCCGTCGATTTCTATGTCGGCATGCCCAGCTGGCAGGCGGCCGGCGATCCGCCCTACCAGATGTGGATGACGCACACGCCGAAGGGCAACGTGGTGGCCGACTCCATGAACGTGGGCAAACAGATGAACCGCCACGTCAGTTACACGGGCTCGGCAGTCTCCATGTATGCGCACATGGGCACGCATATCGACGCCCTCAACCACTTCGGCTTGAACGGCAAGATCTGGAACGGATTTACGGAAGAGCAATATCTGGGCGACCGGGGCTGGACCGTGACGGGCGCGGAAAAACTGCCGCCCATCGTCGCGCGCGGCGTGCTGATCGACGTGGCCGTGGCCAAGGGTTTATCGCAACTGCCCGACAATTACCGCGTGACGCGGCAAGACTTGCGCGCGGCGCTGGCAAAACAGAAGGTCACGCTGGAAAAAGGCGACGTGGTGCTGATACGCACGGGCCGCATGCAGCACTATGAGCAGGCGCAAGCCTACATGGCCAATCCCCCCGGCCTGTCGCTGGACGCGGCGAAATTCCTCGTGGAAGACGGCGGCGCCATGGTGGTGGGCGCGGACAACCTCAGTTTCGAGGCCTTTCCATCCGAAGTGGCCGGCAATTACTTGCCCGTGCACACGTATCTGCTGGCGCAGCAGGGCACGCCCATCCTGGAACTGGTCGACCTGGAAGGCCTGTCGCGCGACAAGGTCTACCAGTTCGCCTTCATCGGCGCCTCGCTGAAATTCCGCGGCGGCGACGCGGCGCCCATCCGCCCCGTGGCCCTGCCGATCCGCTGAATCACACGCTCGCGGCCAACAAGCCGCCATGGTCGTCCCAGGCATCGGCGCAGCGCACCACCTCGCCCACGACGATGATGCTGGGGCTGCCCAGGCCGCTGGCCAGCAAATCGTCCGGCAAGCGCTGCAAGGTGCTCAGCAACTGGCGCTGGGCGGCCAGGCTGGCCGATTGCACCACGGCCACGGGCGTGCCGGGCGCCATGCCGCCGGCCAGCAGACCGGCCTGGATGGCCGCCACCCTGGCCACGCCCATGTAGATGACGAGGGTGAGCTTGCTTTGCGCCAGGGCCGTCCAGTTCGGTTCCACAGCCCCCTCCTTGCCGTGGCCCGTGACGAAAATGGCGCCCTGGCTCCAGCCGCGGTGCGTCAGCGGCACGCCGATGGATGCCGGCGCGGCCAGGCCGCTGCTGATGCCAGGGATCACCTCGACGGCCACGCCGTGGCTGCGCAGGTAGGCGCGCTCTTCACCGCCGCGCCCGAACAGATACGGGTCGCCCCCTTTCAGGCGCACCACGTGCAGGCCGGCGCGGACTTCGGCCAGCATCAGGCGTTCGATGAAGGCTTGCGGCGTGGAAGCGCAGCCGCCCCGCTTGCCCACCTCGACCACGCGCACGCCGGGCGCCGCATGCACGAGGATGGCCGGGTTGACGAGGTCGTCGATCAGCACCACGTCGGCCCGCGCAATGGCCTTCACCGCCTTGATGGTCAGCAGGTCCGGATCGCCGGGACCGGCGCCGACCAGGGTCACGCTACCAAATTGCGTCATGATGCAGTCTCCAGTCAGAAAAAATGGCCGATGGCAAACGATGCCGCGTACGCTTCCGGCGCACTGCCATCCCACACGACGCCGTCGCACAGGGTCGAGCTGCGCATGGCGGCCTTTGGCACGGGCGTGGCCGTCATTTCCGCCGCCTGGCGGTACAGGTCGATGCGGTTGACTTGCCTTGCCACCGCCAGGTAATCGGGCTCGTCGCGCAGCAAGCCCCAGCGCCGGTGCTGGGTCATGAACCACATGCCATCGGACAAATACGGGAAATTCACGGCGCCGGCGCCATAAAACTGCAAGCCGTGCGCCTCGTCCCAAGTCTTGCCCAGGCCATCCTGATAATGGCCAAGGATGCGCGGCGCCAGCACTTCCTGCGGCGTATGCAGATAAGCGGGCTCGGCCAGGGTGGCCGCCATGGCCAGCCGGTTGGCATCGCTGGCATCGATCCAGCGGCCCGCCTCGAGCACGGCGGCGATCAGGGCGCGGCAGCTGTTCGGATGCTGGCGCGCAAACGCGGCGCTGGTGCCCAGCACCTTGCCCGGATGGTCGGGCCAGATGGCGCCGCTGGTGCTGGCCGTCACGCCCACGCCATCGACGATGGCCTTGTAGCCCCACGGTTCGCCGGCGCAAAAGCCATCCATCTGGCCCGCGCGCAAGGCGGCCACCATCTGCGACGGCGGCACCGTCATCACGCGCGCGTCGCGCAGCGGATCGATGCCATGCGCGGCCAGCCAGTATTGCAGCAGCATCGCGTGATTGCCGGTCGGAAAAGTATGCGCAAACGCAAATGGCCGCGTAGCGCCGCGCATGTGACGCGCCAGGGATGGGCCATCGTGGGCACCCTCGCGCGCCAGCGCCGCCGACAGGGTGACGGCCTGGCCACTGTGATTGAGGTTCATCAACACGGCCATGTCGTGCTGTTGTCCGCCGATGCCCATCTGCACGCCATACACGAGACCGTACAACACGTGGGCGGCGTCGAGTTCGCCGTTATTCAGTTTGTCGCGCACGCCGGCCCACGACATCTCGCGGCTCAGTTCGATCTTGATGCCATATTTTTCATCCAGGCCCAGCTTGGAGGCCATCACCAGCGAGGCGCAATCCGTCAACGGCAGGTAGCCGATGCGTATCGTCTGTTTTTCCGGCTGCAGGGACCGCATCACCTGGGCGCCAGGTCCCGCCTCTTTGCCCGCTTGCTCTGTCATACCATTCCTTGCTGATAAATACTGTTTTTCCGCGCCACCATGGGCAAGGCTCTCCCCGTCCAGCAGCAAGGAACGTGCCCGTGCACTGCATGCCCTGGGCGCCGGAAAATGCACCGCGATGGTGCGCCGCACCAGCATGTATCAGAAAATGGACGATTCATCCCAGCAAGTCCTCCACGTCGAGGATACGCTGGGCAATTTCCGCCAGTTTGAGTTTCTTGTTCATGGCCATGCTGCGCAAGCGTTGGTAAGCTTGCTCTTCCGTCAAGCCGTGATGCGTCATCAACAGGCCCTTGGCCCGTTCGATCACCTTGCGCTCGAGCAGCTTGTGCCGCGTGTCGAGCAATTCGGCGCGCAATTTCTCTTCCTGACGAAAGCGCGCCAGCGCCACGTTCAGCACGGGCTGAATGCGCTCGGCCTGCAAGCCGGCCACGATATAGGCGGACACGCCGGCCGCCATGGCCGCATCGATGCTGGCCGTGGCGCCGTCTTCGGTAAACAGCACGATGGGACGGCGCTCGTCGCGCGTGGCGATGACGATGTGCTCGAGCACGTCGCGCGCGTCCGATTCGGCGTCGATGATGATGAGGTCAGGCTGCAGTTGCGCGATGCGTTCGGGAAGGTAGAGGTCGGCTGGCAAGGAGGCGACGATGTCGAAGCCCGATTCCAGCAAGCCGATGCGCAAGGCATTGCCGCGCTGCACTTGCGCAGCCAATGCCGCATCCGCGTGCACCCCGTGCTCGACGATGGTATTGACGACAACGATGCGCAAAGGCTGGGTACGGCTGGACGTCATGGAGGGCTATCTGCAATGGCTAAACAATTAACCATTGCAGTAAGCAAGAAGCGAACCAGATGGCGCTATTGCACCTTACTTCAGGGTCGGCATGGCAAACTCCGCGCCGGCAGCCGTCGATGCGGGCCAGCGCTGCGTCACCGCCTTCTGTTTCGTATAGAAGCGCACGGATTCCGGGCCATGCGCGTGGTGGTCGCCAAACAGGCTGCGCTTCCAGCCGCCGAAGCTGTGGAAAGCCATCGGCACGGGGATCGGCACGTTCACGCCCACCATCCCCACCTGCACCCGGTGCGTGTATTCGCGCGCCGTGTTGCCGTCGCGCGTGTAGATCGCCGTGCCGTTGCCGTATTCATGCGCATTGACCAGGTCCAGCGCCGTGGCGAAATCGGGCACGCGCACGATGCACAGCACGGGGCCGAAGATTTCTTCCTTGTAGATCGTCATTTCCGGCGTGACATGGTCGAACAGGCTGCCGCCGAGGAAAAAGCCGTGTTCATGGCCCGGCAGCACGAAACCGCGTCCATCGGCCACCAGCTTGGCGCCTTCTGTTACTCCGGCAGCGATGTAGCCGCTGATCTTCTCCTTGTGCACTTGCGTGACCACGGGTCCCATCTCGGCCGACAGATCCATGCCCTGGGTAATTTTCAAGGCGGCGATGCGCGGCACCAGCGCCTCGACCAATTGATCGCCCACATTGCCCACCGCCACGACGACGGAAATGGCCATGCAGCGCTCGCCGGCCGAGCCGAACGCCGCGCCCATCAAGGCGTCGACCGTCTGGGGAATGTCCGCGTCCGGCATGACGACCATGTGGTTTTTCGCCCCGCCCAGCGCCTGCACGCGCTTGCCCTGCGCACAGCCGGTGGCATAGATGTATTCGGCAATCGGCGTGGAACCGACAAAGCTGACGGCGCGCACGTCCGGGTGGTGCAGCAAGCCATCCACGGCTTCCTTGTCTCCCTGCACCACGTTGAAGACGCCGTCCGGCAAGCCCGCGTCCGTCAACAGCTGCGCCAGCAGCAGGCTGGCCGACGGGTCGCGTTCCGATGGTTTCAAGACGAAGGTATTGCCGCAGGCAATCGCCATCGGGAACATCCACATCGGCACCATCACGGGGAAATTGAAGGGCGTGATGCCCACGCACACGCCGAGCGCCTGGCGGATCGACCAGGCGTCGATGCCGCCGGCGACCTGTTCCGAATATTCTCCCTTCATCATTTGCGGGATGCCGCAGGCAAACTCCACCACTTCGATGCCGCGCGTCACTTCCCCTTTGGCATCCGTGAACACTTTGCCGTGCTCGGCCGTGATCAGGGCCGCCAGCTGGTCCGAATGCTCTTCCAGCAATTCCTTGAACTTGAACATGACGCGGGCGCGGCGCAGGGGCGAGGTTTGCGACCAGGCGGGAAACGCTGCATGGGCGGCGGCCACGGCCGCGTTCAGCTCGCTCGGCGTGGCCAGCGACACCTTGGCCGTCACGGCGCCCGTGGCAGGATTGAAGACGTCGCTCGTGCGCTCGGAGCGCGAAGCCATGGGGTTGCCACCAATAAAGTGGCCGATCTGTTGCGTTGTCATTGGAGTTCCTTTATTTGCTATTCATCAGCCACTCGTGGGCCGGGTCGTTCTTGAAATGCCAGACCCGCTTGGGACCGGCCATCACGTTCAGGTAATAGCCATCGTAGCCATACGGCACGGTCACGGGGTGGTAGCCCCTGGGCACCATCACCACGTCGTGGTTTTCCACGGCCATGGCTTCGTCGATGGAACGGTCGTCCGTATAGACTCGCTGGTAGGCAAAGCCCTGTTCCGGGTTCAGGCGGTGGTAATACGTTTCCTCGAGCGAACTTTCCAGCGGCACATTGTCGCTGTCGTGCTTGTGCGGCGGATAGCTCGACGAATGGCCGGATGGCGTGACCACTTCCACCACCAGCAAACCATCGGCCTCGGCCGTCTGAGGCAGGATGTCGCATACGTAGCGGGTATTCGCGCCCTTGCCGCGCACGGAGCGCGTCATCGTCGTGGGGTCGATCAGGCGCGCCGGGCGGTGGGTCGTGGCCGGTGCGCTGCACAGCGCCACTTCGGCGGCGTTCACGGCCGTGATACTGACCTCTGTTGCTATTGGAACATACACGGCATAGGGCGAGCGCTCTTCAAACACGCTCTGGCGATTCCCGATGGCTTCCCAGGTCTGCCCGCCCGCCTGGACGGTGACCGTGCCCGTCAGCACGACGATGCACAGTTCGCGGCTGCCCGTGTCCAGCTTCAAGGACTCGCCCGTTTGAAGACGATGCGCGGCAAAGCCCACATGCGTCCAGCCGGCCGACTCGGGCGTCACCTCGACGATGGTGGAACCAGGCCGGGCCTTGACCAGCAGCGGGCTCATGCCGCCTCCCGGCCCAGGCGGGGAATGGCATCGACGAGGCGTGCCAGGTAATCGTGGCCCATCTTGGCATACTGATAACTTGGCGCCACGGCCGGGTCTTGCTCCGCCTCCACCACCAGCCAGCCTTCGTAACCGTGCAGGTACAGGCGCGTCAGGATGGCCGGGAAATCGATGCTGCCATCGCCAGGCACGCTGAAAGCGCCATTGATGACGGCTTGCAAGAAACTCCAGTGGCCATTGCGGGCCAGTTTCACCACCGCCGGACGCACGTCCTTGCAATGCACGTGGCAAATGCGATCGATATGCCTGTTCAGCACCGCCAGCGCATCGCCGCCGGCAAAGGTGATGTGGCCCGTGTCGAACAGCAAGCCGACCTCGGCCCCCGTCAAGGCCATCAATTGATCCACGTCGGCCGGCGTTTCCACGTAGGCGCCCATGTGGTGGTGATAGGCCAGGCGTACGCCGTGCGCCAGCAGGTGGGCGGCAAAGGCCGTCAATTTGTCGGCGTAAGCCTGCCATTGCTGCTGCGACTGGAAGCGCGGGCGTTTATACAGGGCGCGCGCTTCGCCCTGGATGGCGTCGGCCACTTCGCCATAGACCATGACGGTGGCGCCGCTGTCGGCGAGCAAACGCAAATGCGATGCCACGGCGGCGATTTCCTCTTCCACGGAGCGGTGCGCCAGGCGTCCCGAATACCAGCCGGAAACACAGGCAAGATTGTATTTCCCCAGCACGGCGTTCAGGGCAGGGGCATCTTTCGGAAACTTGTTGCCCAGCTCAAAACCCACATAGCCGATCTCGGCGCCCTCTTTCAAGGCCGTTTCCAACGGCGTTTCGCCGCCCAGGCTGGGCAAATCGTCGTTCATCCACGAGATCGGGTTGATGCCGATCTTCACATTCCAGGTTGGTGCGTTCATTGTATTTGTCCTTGGCGGTCAAGTTCATAACGGGCGCGTGCGGCTTGCACGCCGGGCTGGGTGGAAACCTCGGGCACAGCCACTTCCCACCAGCAACCACCCTCTTCGGTCGTGCGCGTGTCGTCCGTGTTGATGCAGATCAGATACGTGCGGCCGGCTTCGCGGGCGCGCAGCATCGCCTGTTCCAGTTCGGCAATCGATCCCACGTGTTCGGACAGCGCGCCCAGCGATTGCGCATGCAGGGCGAAGTCGATATGCGGGGCGCTATCGGGCAACATATTGTTGAACGAGGCATTGCCGCACGCCTGCTGCAGGCGGTTGATGCAGCCATAGCCCCGGTTGTCGAGCACCACGATGATGAGTTTTTGATCCAGCATGACGGAGGTGGCGATTTCCGAATTCATCATCAGGTAACTGCCGTCGCCCACCATGACGATGACCTCGGCATCGGGCTTGGCCATCTTGACGCCGAGGCCGCCGGCGATTTCATAGCCCATGCACGAGTAGCCGTATTCCATGTGGTAGCCGCCCGGCGTGCTCGTGCGCCACAGTTTGTGCAGTTCGGCCGGCAGAGTCCCTGCCGCGCAAACGACGATGTCGCGGCGGGTGGAATCGGGAGCGGAACGTTGCACGGCGCCGATGACTTCGCCGTCATACGGCAAGCCGGCCACCTCGCGCTTGCCAGTAATGGCCAGCACGGTATCGCGCCACGCGTTCCCAGCCTGCTGCGCGCGGTCCATCCATTGCCCCGCGCTATTCCAGCTGCCCAGCAGCCGCGACAAGCCCTGCAAGCCCAGCGTCGCGTCCGCCTGCAAGCCCAGGCCGCGGCGTTTCAGCGCGTCAAAACTGTTGACGTTCAGGCTGACCAGTTGCGCTTGCGCAAACAGCGAATTCGAGCCCGTCGTAAAATCCTGCAAGCGCGTGCCGATGGCCAGCACGACGTCCGCGTCCGCTGCCAGGCTGTTGGCGGCAGGCGAACCCGTCACGCCGATGGCGCCCAGTTGCAGCGGATGGTCCCATGGCAGGGAACTTTTACCGGCCTGGGTTTCCGCCACGGGGATGCCATGGCGCTCGGCAAACGCCCGCAGGGCGGCGCCGGCCTGGCCGTACAGCACGCCGCCACCGGCCACGATCAGCGGCTGTTTCGCGTTTTCCAACAACGCTGCCGCGTCTGCCAATTCCTGTTCGACGGGCGGCGCGGCGCGAAAACGCACGATGCGGGGTTCGAAAAAGTCGGCCGGATAGTCATACGCCATCGTTTGCACGTCTTGCGGCAGGGACAAGGTGACGGGTCCGCAAGCGGCCGGGTCCGTCAAGGCGGCAATGGCGCGCGGCAAGGCCGTCAGCAATTGCTCCGGATACACGATGCGGTCGAAATAACGCGATAAAGGTTTGAAGGCATCATTCACCGAGACACTGCCGTCCGAGGCATCTTCCAGCTGCTGCAACACGGGATCCGGGGCGCGCGAGACGAATACGTCGCCGGGCAGCAAGAGCACGGGCAAGCGGTTCACGTGCGCCAGCGCGGCGGCCGTCAGCAAGTTGGTCGCGCCCGGACCGATGGAAGTGGTGACGGCCATCATGCGCCGGCGCATGTGCGCTTTCGCATAGGCGATGGCCGCGTGCGCCATCGCCTGTTCATTGTGGGCACGGTAGGTCGGAAAGCTGTCGCGGTACTGGTACAGCGCTTCGCCCAGGCCCGCCACGTTGCCGTGGCCAAAGATGGCGAAGGCGCCGCCGAACAAGGGCTCGCCCCCTTCCGCCCTCAAGGCGGCCAGGTAGCGCACCAGGGCCTGCGCCATGGTCAAGCGGATGGTGGCGCTCATGCTGCACGCTCCAGGCGGTTGCGCGTACGCTGCCACAGGGCAATCAGCTGTTCGAAGTTGGCGCGCACTGCGGCGATCAGGCCCGCGTCGTCGAGTTCCCCGGCCAGCCAGCGGCGGCTCGGTTCCTGGAAGATGGTGCGCCCGACCATGAAGCCACGGCAAGTGCTGCTGGCACTGGCCTGTTCAAAACTGGCGGCCAGCGCGGCGATCGGGGCGTTCAAGCCAAGCAAGACGACGCCACGGCAATACGGATCGCGCTCGTGCACGAGGGCATCGATGGCTTGCCATTGCTGGGCCGACATGCTTTCCAGTTTCCACCATTCCGGGTAAATGCCCAGGTTGTACAGGCGCTTGACGGCGCGCAAGACCGTGTCGTCGCCGTGCGGCAAGGCTTCCGACGGTATGACTTCCAGCAGCAGTTCGTGACCGCTCACTTGCGCCGCGTCGTACAGGGCCTTGATCTGCGCTTCCTGTTCCAGGCGGTTTTCCACGGCGTCGTCCGGGTGCAGCTGCACCAGGCACTTGATCACGTGTTCCTTCGGCCAGCTGAGCAGGTGCGAACCGATGGAGCGGCCCCAGTCGAATTGCAGCGGGTTCGATCCCGGCAATTCGACAGGACGGCCGATCCACCAGCCCCGCCCCGTCGCATCGTTGAGGGCATCGACGCCATAGCGGCCATCGATCAGCACGCCCGTCTTGCCGGCCAGCTGCAAGGCCGTTTCCGTCTGCGCCACGGCTTGCACCATCAATTGTTTCAGGGCCGCGATGGCCGACTCGGGCGCGCCCGTCTGTTGCGCCAGCTCAAAGAATTGCGTGCGGTGATCGAAGGCAAACACGCACAGCTCGTCCCACTCCTTGCGCGCCACCGTCGTGCGGTGCAGGCGGGACAGGGTGGCGTCCTGGTCCGGCTGCGTCAGTTTGGCCGCGTTGGCCAGGAAATAGTCGAGTTCGACGGGCGACGGCATGGCCGGCGCGCAGCCGTGGCGCGACACGACGAGGGCGCCGCAGCCGTTCGCGTAGCGGCAGCACGCTTCGTAACCCTCGCCGCGCAGCCAGCCTTTCAGGAAGCCCGACAGGAAAGCGTCGCCGGCACCGAGCACGTTCAGCACTTCCACGCGCACGCCGCGGTAGTTATACGCGTCATCGAGGCTGTGCGGCACCACATTGTCGATGACGGCGCTGCCCAGTGGCCCGCGCTTGACGACGAGGGTCGCCAGGGTGGCGGCCCGCACGGCGCGCAGGGATGCCATGATGTCGGCGCCGCCGCCGGCAATCATGAATTCCTCTTCCGTGCCGACGATCAAGTCGAATTGCGGCAGGATCGCCTGCAAATGCCTGGTGACGCCTTCATTCGAGACGAAACGCGTTTCGCCATCGGCCTTGCCCGACAAGCCCCACAGCACGGGCCGGTAATCGATGTCGAGCACGGTGCGCACGTTGCTGGCACGGGCCAACGTGAGGGCCTGCGTGCTGACGGCGTGCATGGCGGCCGTGGAGAAATGCGTGCCGGTGATCAACAGCGCCTTGCTCGATGCAATGAAGGCCGCATCCACCGAAGATGCTTCGATGGCCATGTCGGCGCAATTGTCCCTGTAAAAAACCAGGGGAAACGTGTTCTTGTCCTTGATGCCCAGCATCACCAGCGCCGTCAGGCGGTCGCGGTCGATGCCCACATGGCTGACGTCGCAGCCCTCCTTCGACAAGGTGTCGGTGAGGAAACGGCCCATGTGGTCGTCGCCCACTTTCGACAGCATGGCCGATTTCAAACCCAGTCTGGCCGTGCCGAAGGCGATATTCGCCGACGAGCCGCCCAGGTACTTGGCGAAGCTGGTCGCGTCTTCCAGCGGGCTGCCGATCTGCTGCGCGTACAGGTCCACCGCCAGGCGGCCCAGGCAAATCACGTCGAGCGCGCGGCCCTGAGCAAATTGTGTGGAATTATTCATGGCTATCCTTAAATCGTGACACCGTCGAGTTCACTCATCAGCGTTTGCATTTCCGCACCGCCCGCCATCATGTCCAGCAAGGCATCCTTGGTCACCGTGTCCTTGGTGAACGTGCCCAGCGACTTGCCCCGGTTCAATAAAGTGAACGAGTCGCCGACCGGATACGCATGGTGCACATTATGCGTAATAAAGATCACGGAAATGCCCCGCTCGCGCGCCTTGTAGATCAGTTTCAGCACATTGAACGATTGCTTGACGCCCAGGGCCGCCGTCGGCTCGTCGAGGATCAGCACGCGGGCGCCGAAATGGATGGCGCGGGCGATGGCCAGGCACTGCTTTTCGCCGCCGGACATGGTGCCGATGGCCTGGTGCGGGTCGCGCACCATGATGCCCATCTCGGCCAGCTTGTCGCGCGCCGTGGCGGCCGCATAGTCGATATCCATCACGGGCACCAGGCCCAGCAGCTTTTTCATCGGCTCGCGGCCCATGAAGAAATTGCGCGCCACGGACAGCAGCGGCACCAGCGCCAGATCCTGGTAGACGGTGGCCACGCCCATGTCCAGCGCCTCGCTTGGCGAATTGAAGACGACGGGCTTGCCATCGACCAGGTACTGACCGTCGGTCGGCTTGTGCACGCCGGCCAGGGTCTTGATCAGGGTGGACTTGCCGGCGCCATTGTCGCCCAGCAAACAATGCACCTCCCCCTCGCGCAAGCGCATGGTGATGTTTTGCAGGGCCAGCACGGAGCCGAAACGCTTGCTGACATTTTCCAGGGCAAGAATATGCTCGCTCATGATTTATCTCGCTTCCGTGACGCGTGAGCGTACAAAGTTATTGAACAGCACGGCGATCAGCAGCATCACGCCGAGGAAGACGCGGAACCAGTCCGAATTGATGTTGGTGTAAGTGATGCCGATCTGCACCACGCCGAAGATCAGCGCGCCGAAGCAGGCGCCGACGACGGAACCGTAGCCGCCCGTCAGCAAGGCGCCGCCGATGACGGCCGCGATGATGGCTTCGAATTCCTTTTGCATGCCGCGGTCGGCAGCGGCCGAACCCACGTCGCATACTTGCAAGGTGGCAAACAGGCAGGCGCAGAAGGCCGTGAAGACGAACAGCGAGATCTTGACCTTGCGCACGGGCACACCGACATTCTTGGCCGCATTGGCGTCGCCGCCCACGGCAAACATCCAGTTGCCGAAGCGGGTGCGCGACAGGACAAAAGCGGCGCCGGCGGCCAGCACCAGCCACCAGGCGATGACTTTCGGAATGCCCTTCACCAGGGGCGAGCCGTCGTCGAGCACGGCGATCCAGCCATGCGCGCCCATCCACTGGAACAGGCCCGTGGCCACATTGCCGTGGAACAGCAGGCTGGCCAGCCAGTCCTGCGCCGCCAGGTCGCCCACGCCGCTGACGATCGTGCGGTTGGCGAACATGATCGACAGGGCCAAGGTCAGGCCGCGCAAGATGAACAGGAACGCCAGGGTGACGATGAAAGATGGCAAGCGCGTCTTGATGACGATGTAGCCGTTGAGCCAGCCCAGCGCCATGGAACCGGCAAACGCGAACACGATGGCGGCCCACAATGGCCAGTGGAAATAGATGGTCGGAATGGCGATCATCATGCCGGCAAAGCCGATCATGGAACCGATCGACAGGTCGAATTCACCGGCGATCATCAACAGGCAGGCGCCGATGGCGATGATGCCCAGGTAGGACGCCACTTGCATCCAGTTGACGACGCCATCGAGGTTGAACATGCCGGAATCGCCGGCCGTGATGACGAAGAAGGCAAACACGAGCACCGCGCCGGAAATCGAGGCGAACTCGGGGCGGCCAAAAAACCGTTTGACCCAGCTGGTCGTGCCCACGCGCTCGTCGGCGGCGGCGACTGGCTTGCTGGCGGCGCCGGGAGGCGGAGGAGGAGTCATGCCGGGGCTAGCCAGGCTGGATTTGAGCGCAGTCATACAAAGTCCTTTCACAATACTGAGTACCAATTTCAATTACTTTCCTGCCAGCATCGCTGGCGCCAGGCGTGTTCCTCCCAGGCGCCGCCCGCGGGAGGCGGTGCGGCGCTGGGCAACTCCCGGTGGCGACTGTGTGGATTAGCGGTATTGGCCGGCGTATTTTTCGACCTTGGCGATATTTTCCTTGGTCACGAAACCGGGTCCGGAGCTGATGTGGCGCGGGCCGTAGATAGGCGTCAGGCCGTATTCCGCCAGGCGCGCCTGGTATTTCGGATTGGCGATCAGGATTTCCTTGACCTTGGCCAGGTCAGAGATCTTCTGCTGTTTCATGATGGCCATCACGGCGACGGGAATGTAGCCTTGCAGGTAGGGCTGCTGGTCGATGGCGAACTGGATGCTGCCATCCTTGATGCCCTTGGCAATTTCTTCCGACAAATCGAAGCTGGCGAAGTACATCTTGCCTTTCAAGCCCATTTTCTCGACGGCGCGCATGGCGGGCGGCGCCGAATCCGGTCCCAGCGCCAGCACGGCCTGGGTCTTCGGATTGCTGCGCAGATAAGCGCTGACCTTGCTTTCGATTACGCCAGGATCGACGCCATTGGTGTCGAGCGTGGACGATTTGAAGTCGACGCCGAGCGCATCGGCAAAACCGCGGCAGCGTTCGAACGACGAGGCATTCATCGCATAGTGATTCACGCACACAAACGATTTGATGCCCGCCTCCTTGGCCCGCTTGCCGGCGCCCAGGCCGGCGTCATATTCAGGCTGGCCCACGTGCATGATGGCTTTCAGCTGTTCGCTTTGCGCCAGGGTGCCCGAATTGATGGTCACGAGCATGATTTTCTTGGCCACTACCGTGCCCAGCGGTTTTTGCAGCACGCTGAAGTCGGCGATATCGGCGATCAGGCCATCGTAATTGCGCGCGGCCGATTGCTCGATCAGGCGCGCCATGTCGGCCAGGTCGCCATTCGGCGGATTGCGGTAGTCGACGGACACGTTGAAGTCTTCACCGGCTTGCTTGATGGCGTTCTTGATGGTGTTCCACCAGGAATCGGAGTCCGGCGCGTGGCTGACCATGACGAATTTCTCGCCGGCAGCATGGCTGGCGCCCGTGCTCAAACCCAGGCTCAGGCCCAGGCTGGCGATGGCCAGGCACTTCATCAAACCCTTGCTTTTATTGCTATGCATGAATGTCTCCTAGACGGATTAATTTTTATAGTTGCGAGCTTTTATGAAGGGTGTCACCGGCCTGGCCTTGCGGCACACGAACCGATGCACTGCGCACAGCTTAGGCCACAAAAAAGACAAATGCAATAAAATTTTCAAAATAAATTTAAATAGAAATTCATTTCTATTTTTGGATTTCCCTCCTATAATTCTCGCCAGAACCAGCCGTAGCGCAACTTGATACACCGTTGCGGCCCAGCAAGCACACAGAGGAAAACACCATGGCAGCCACCGCCCCCATCGAACAGCTGATGCAGCACATTGCCGCCGAGTACGACAACCTGTCGCGCCAGCTGAAAGTCATCGCCCAATACATTGAAAAGCACCGGGCCAGCCTGATGCTCGAGCGCATCAGCGACATCGCTGCCGCCTGCGACGTGCAGCCGTCCGCCATCGTGCGCTTCGCGCAGCGCTTCGGCTACACGGGTTTCAGTGAAATGCAGGATGTGTTCCGCCAGGCATACACCGACCAGGCCGGCGCCACGCCCGACTACCAGCAGCGCATCCGCAAGCTCATTTCCACGCGCGACGCCGCCCTCAGCGCGGGCGACCTGACGCGCGAATTCGTCGGCGCCAGCCGCGCCGGCCTCGACGACCTGGCCGCCGGACTCGACGACGCGCAACTGGAAGCGGCCGTCAACCTGCTGCTGAAAGCGGACAACATCTATGTGATCGGCGTGCGCCGGTCGTTTCCGATCGCCTCCTACATCGCCTACGCGCTGGAACACACGGACAAGCGCGTGCACCTGATCAGCGGACTGGGCGGCATGCACCGCGAACAGATGCGCAGCGTGCGCGAACGCGATGTGGCGATCGCCATCAGTTTCTCGCCTTACGGCAAGGAAACCCAGCAGTGCATCAAGGCGGCGCAAGACAAGGGCGCCAAGGTCCTGGTGATTACCGACAGCAAGCTGGCCCCGCTCGCGCGGGCCGCCGACGCGCTGCTCACCGTCACCGAGGGCAGCGCCTTCGCCTTCCGCTCGCTGACCAGCACCATCTGCCTGTGCCAGGCGCTGTTCATCGCGCTGGCATACAAATTAGAGCTCGACATCGAAGAAATCCACACCCCAGGAGAACATGATGATTGAAGTAGCGTTGTTCGGCGCCGGACGCATCGGCAAAATCCACGCGGCCAACCTGGCTGCCCAACCCGGCGTGCAGTTCAAGTACGTGGTCGACGTCAACCAGGAAGCGGCCGCCGCGCTGGCCGGACTGCATGGCGGCAGCAGCGCGACTGTCGAGGCTGCCTTGGCAGACCCCGCCATCAAGGCCGTCGTCATCGCCTCCAGCACGGACACGCACGCGGACCTGATCCTGCGCTCGGCCGCCGCCGGCAAGGCCATCTTTTGCGAAAAACCCGTCGACCTGACCATCGACCGCGCGCGCGCCTGCGCCGACGCCGTCAAGGAAGCCAAGGTGTTGTGCATGCTGGGCTTCCAGCGCCGCTACGACCCGACTTTCAATGCCGTCAAGACGCGCATCGAAGCGGGCGAAATCGGCACGCCCGAATTGCTGGTCGTCACCAGCCGCGACCCGGGCCCGCCACCCGTCAGCTACATCAAGGTGTCGGGCGGCATCTTCAAGGATATGCTGATCCACGATTTCGACATCTTCCGCTGGATACTCGACGATGAAGCCGTCAGCGTGCACGCCACGGGCAGCTGCCTGGTCGACCCCGCCATCGGCGAGGCGGGCGACCTGGACACGGCCGTCGTCACCATCCGTACGGCCAAGGGACGCTTGTGCCAGATCAATGCCTCGCGCCGCGCCGCCTACGGCTACGACCAGCGCTTCGAAGTGCTGGGCAGCGCCGGCATGCTGCAGGCGGGCAACCACAAGCCGACGGAAGTGACGGCCTATGGCGCCGTGAACGTCAGCGTGGACAAACCGGAAGACTTCTTCCTGGAACGTTATCGCGTGGCTTACGCACAGGAAATGGCGCATTTCTTTGACGCCCTCAGCCACGGCACGCCGCTGCGCACCACCGTCCACGATGGCTTGAAGGCACTGGAACTGGCCGAAGCGGCCACCCTGTCGTGGCGCGAACAGCGCGTGGTCACTTTATAAACCGATAATAAAAATACCTGGAGACACCATGTCATCCCCAACATTAAAAGTCGGCATCGTCGGCCTGGGCCGGCTGGGCCAGCGCCACGCCATCAACCTGGCGCAGCGCGTGCCGAACGCCGAAGTCGTGGCCGCCTGCAGCCCCGTACAGGCCGAACTGGACTGGGCCGCAGGCACGCTCGGCATCACCACCGGCTATGCCGACTACGACGCCTTGCTGGCCCATCCGGGCCTGGACGCCGTTTTCCTCGTCACGCCCACCTCGCTGCATGCGGACCAGATCATCGCCGCCCTGCGCGCCGGCAAGCACGTGTTTTGCGAAAAGCCGCTGTCGCTGGACCTGGCCGACTGCCTGAAGGTGGAGACGGAAGCGGCGCGCCACCCGCAGCTGACCATCATGATCGGCTTCGTGCGCCGTTTCGATGCCAGCTACCATGACGCGCAGCAAAAGATCGCCCAAGGTGTCATCGGCAAACCCTACCTGGTGCGTTCGCAAACCTGCGACCAGAACGACCCCAGCGGCGCCTTCATGCGCTTCGCCCCCACCAGCGGCGGCATCTTCCTCGATTGCAGCGTGCACGATATCGACCTGGCGCGCTGGCTGCTGGGCAATCCCGTGCCCAAACGCGTGTATGCGAGCGGCACCAACGCCATCCACACGGGCTTGCAGGCGTTCGGCGACGTCGACAACGGCCTGGCGACGGTGGAATTTTCCGATGGCAGCATGGCCAGTTTCATGGCTTCGCGCACCATGGCGCATGGCCATGAAACCCTGACGGAAGTGTTCGGCACGGGCGGCCGCCTGGCCGTGGGCAGCAATCCGCGCCTGAACCGCGTGGAAATTTCGGATGCGCATGGCGTGCGCAACGAATGCACGCCGGACTTCTATGCCCGCTTCGCCGACGCCTTCTTGATCGAGGCGCAGGAGTTTACGGATGCGGCACTGGGCCGGCGCACCCTGTCCTTGACCTTGCACGACGCGACGGAAGCAACGCGCATCGGCCTGGCCATGACGCAGGCGATGCGCGAGGCACGGCCCGTGGAGTTTTAAGCCAAAGACAGGGACTCAGGCAGCCGGCGCGGGAAATGGACGCTCGGGCTGCCTGGGTTCCACGGCCAGGCGCAAGCCCATGGCGTCGAGGATGGCCGTCAAGGTGGCGAGCGATGGATCGCCCTCAGGCGACAGGGTACGGTACAGCTGGGTAGGATTGAGCCTGGCCGCCTGCGCCACCGCACAGCAATAAAATGATCTGCCGTATATCGTGTTCGTCCATAAACGAAGAAAATTCAAGTAGGAAATCACGCCTGCACCTAAAAAAGACGACCTCCCATCTTGCCGTCAAAGCGCGAAGCGCAGGCTGTGAATGCCGGGTTCACCGAGCTGTATCAAGATGTATTTTTCTCATTGTTATACGGAAATGAGGTCGCCACCGCCCACCTCACGCCTGCGCCAATGCGCTATACAATAAGCGCCTGCCAACCGTGAACAACCTTGCCGCCATGACCAACAACGACAGCAACTCCCCTTCCCTCGCCGACGTGGCCGAACGCTACGTCAAGCTGGTCCTGGCCATGGGCCGGCACGATGCCTCGTATGTCGACGCGTATTACGGCCCGCCCGCGTGGCAACAAGAAGCGGTAGAACAGCAACTGAGTTTGAGCGATATCAAAGATGGCGCAAACGCGGCGCTGGCCCTGCTGGGCGACGCCCCCTGCCTGCGCGCCCTCAACCTGCGCAAGCAGCTGCAAGCGCTGCTGGCCAAGGCGGACATGCTGCAGGGAACATGCCTGGATTTCGACACGGAAAGCGCGCGCCTGTACGATGCCGTCTCGCCCCACCACAGCCGCGCCTGGTACGAAGCGCTGGTGGCCGAGATCGATGCCCTGCTGCCCGGCGACGGCACGGTCAGCGAACGCGTGAACGCCTTGCGCGCGCAACTCATCATTCCCGCCGACAAGCTGCGCGCCGTCATGGACGCGGCCATCCGCGCCGGGCGCGAACGCACCTTGCAATACATCGCCCTGCCCGAAGGCGAAGATTTCGTACTGGAGTTCGTCACCGACAAGCCGTGGAGCGGCTACAACTGGTACAAGGGCAACTACCAGAGCGTGATCCAGATCAATACCGACTTGCCCGTGTATATCGACCGCGCCGTCGACCTCGGCTGCCACGAAGCGTATCCCGGTCACCACGTCTACAACGTGCTGCTGGAGCGCGACCTGGTGCGTGGCAAGGGCTGGATGGAATACTGCATCTATCCGCTGTACTCGCCGCAGTCCCTGATCGCCGAAGGCACGGCCAATTACGGCATCGAACTGAGTTTCACGGATGCCGAGCGGCTCGCTTTCGAACAGCAGGTGCTGTACCCGATGGCCGGCCTCGATCCGGCGCTGGCGCCCCGCTATGCGCGGCTCAATGCGCTGCTGGCCAAACTGAGCTATGCCGACAACGACATCGCGCGCCAATACCTCGAAAGCAGCCTGAGCCGCGAAGAAGCGCTGGAATGGCTGGTCAACGTCCGCCTGTACCCTGCCGAGAAATCCGCGCAGCGCCTGCAGTTCTACGATGCCATGGGCGCGTACGTCATCAACTACAACTTGGGCCAGGACATGGCGAAAGCCTATGTTGAACGCCAGGGTGCGACGCGCACCGAGCATTGGGCCGCCTTCCGCGAGCTGATGTCTTCGCCGCGCGTGCCCAGCGCTTTGCGGGCATAGGCCTTACTTCGGCGGCAGCCAGCACAGCGGCAAGGCCACGGCGAGGCATGCCAGCCCCGCCAGCAGCATGGCCAGCTGAAAGCCGGCGGCTTGCGCCGCAACGGTTCCCGCCCGTTCCAGCAGGGCGGCGGCGCGCACGCTCATCACGCTGCCCAGCACGGCCACGCCCAGGGTCATCCCCGCCTGGCGCAGGGCATTCATGACGGCCGACGCCAGCGCGGCGCGTCCGCCCTCCACGCTGGCCATCGCCAGCAGGCCGGTGGCCGGCACGGCCAGCCCCATGGCTGCGCCCAGCAGGAAAAACAGGGTGCCGACGATGGCGTACGGCGTCTGCGGCGCCAAGGTCGCCGTGGCCAGCAGCACCAGTCCCGCCAGCACATAGCCTGCCAGCATCAAGCGCCGCAACGGTATGTGGCGGCTGAGGCGGCCGAAGCACAGGGAAACGATGGCCATGGCCGCGAACTGCGGCAACATGCGCCAGCCGCTGGCGCCGGCCGGCCAGCCCTGAATCTGCTGCAGATACAGCGAAAAGAAGAACAGGCTGCTGTAGCAGGCAAAGCCCAGCACCAGCGACGCCAGGTTGACCAGAGTAAAAGTGCGTTCGCGAAACAGCCGCAGCGGCAACAAGGGACGCGGCGCGCGCGCTTCGACGGCAAGAAAGGCGATGAAGGCCAGCAGTGCCACGGCCAGCGGCGGCCAGGCCTGCATGCCGCCCTGCTCACCCAGGGCAATCAAGCCATACGTGAGCGCGCCCAGCCAGACGATGCTGAGCACCTGCCCGGCACGGTCCAGCGCCGCCTGGTCACGGTAGCGGCGTTCCGCGATGCCCCAGGCGCCCAGCAGCATGGCCAGCAGTCCCAGCGGCAGGTTGATCAGGAAGATGCTTTGCCAGCCCGTGACCTCCAGCAGCATGCCGCCCAGCAGCGGCCCCAGGATCAGCGCCAGCGCGCTGAAGGCCGACCAGCCGCCGATCACGTGCGCCCGCTCGCGCGGGTCGGGAAACGCATGGCTGAGTATTGGCATGGCGCCTGGAATCAGCAAGGCCCCCGCCACGCCCTGTACGGCACGCCCGGCCAGCAGCAGCGGCAGGCTGGCGGCCAGCGCGCACAGCAGCGAACCGGCCGTAAACAGGGCCACGCCCAGCAGCCAGATGCGTTTGTGGCCATACCGGTCGCCCAGCGGCCCGGCCGACAGCATGCAGGCCGACAGGCATAGTGCATACGCATTGACCACCCACTGCAAGCCCGCCATATCCGTCGCCAGCGCCGTTTGCAGCGTGGGCAGGGCCACGTTGACGATGCTGATGTCGAGCGAGGCGAGAAAGGTGCCCAGGTAGGCGGCGGCCACCAGGGCCGCACGGCGATAGCGCTGCATGGCGCGTCTCCAATTCATGAGTTCATCGTCATGATATATACTGACTGACCGTCGGTCAATTGAAAATTTGAGCTTCACGCAACGGGCGCTTGGGCGGCGCCCGCGCTTCACTTATACTGGGCGCATGACCACGACACGCACCGCCAGCCCCGCCCTGCCCGATGCCGCAGCCGCGCCGGCACCCGCCCGCCCCCGCACCAAGCCAGCCGAAGTGCGCCTCGATGAACTGATGGTCGCCGCCGAGCGCCTGTTTCTCGACAAGGGCGTGGAAGCGACCACCGTCAGCGACATCACCACCCTGGCCGGCGTGGCGAAAGGCACGTTCTATCATTATTTTCCGTCCAAGCACGAGGTGCTGGCGGCGCTGGCGGGACGCTATACGCAGCACTTCCTGGCCAGCCTGGAAGCGGCCGTCAGCCTGTGCATGCCCGGCGACTGGGAAGGAAGGCTGCGCGCCTGGGTGCAGGCGAATGTCGCCACCTACCTGCGCACCTGGCAATTGCACGACATCGTCTACACGAGCCACCGGCGCAGCATCGGCATCGATCCGGCTGACAATCCCGACAAGCACGCCATCCTGGGCCAGCTGGGCGCCATCCTGGCAGGCGGCGCGGCAGCGGGCGCGTGGCCCTTGCCGCAGCCACGCCTGGCGGCGCTGATGATTTACTCGGCCGTGCATGGCGTGACGGACGACGCCATTGCCGCCCGACTGGAAGACAGCAGCGCGTTTGCCGCCGACGTGGCCGACGCCTGCCTGCGCATGCTGGGCCGCTGACGGCGCGCAGCGCTTGTGGACCGCGCCTGCGCGGCATCAAACGGCGGCGCCGTTCGCCGCCCATACTGTGATTTTGGAGGCGATGGCCATGAACCGCACTTTCCCCCGCATCCCTGCCCTGCTGCTGGCGCTGGCCTGCCAGACGGCCTTCCTGCCACCCGCGCTGGCCCGCGATGCCGCCGTCGCGCCGGCACCGCCCCTGAGCGCGCGCCAGCAGGCGCTGATGGCCACCGTCGTGGGCAGCGCCGCCCATCCGCGCATCCTGCAGGTGCGCCTCGATGAACTGCATCCCACCCAGCCGGCCATCGGCTACGATCAGGTGTATTACAAGCTGGGACGCTATGCGGCCGAAGAAAAGCATATCGCCGACATCGCCAAGCCGAAGAAATTTGCCGACCTGTGCGAAGCCAATGGCCAGGGCGACGTCTTGCCCGGCACGGCCAATGTGGCCGGCGCCACCCTGGCCGCGCCACCGGCCGGTTACCGCTGCAAGGCGGCCGTGGGCAGCCGCCCGGACGACATGAAGACCGTCGTCATCGGCCCGCAAGGCAAACTCTATCTGACCGATGGCCACCACACGTTTTCCACCTTCCGGGATGCCGATGGCGGGCGCAATCATCAACTCAAGGTGTGGGTCAAGGTCAGCGACAATTTCAGCGCGCTGGACGAAACGGCGTTCTGGACGCGCATGCGCGCGGAAAACAAGGTGCGGCTGAAAAACGGCCGGAACCAGGCCATCACGCCGCAGCAGCTGCCGGCCGCCATCGGCCTGACATCGCTCGGCGACGACCCGTACCGCTCGCTCGTCTACTTTACGCGCGAGATCGGCTACGAGCCGCCCGACAGGGCCACGGAATTCCTCGAATTTTACTGGGCCGACTGGCTGCGCAACAAACCGGTGCTGGACCTGGCGCGCGTGGACCTGCTCGATCCCGCCGCCTACGCCAGCGCCATCCTGCTGACCGCGCAGGCGATGGTGGCGCTGAAGCCGGCCGATATCGTCAGCGGCGGCAAGCGCGCGGCAGACCTGGGGGCGCTGGACGAAGTCGACCGCGAGACATTCGATGAATTGACGCAGGACAAAGGCAAACTGGGCTACGCCATCGACTACCGCAAGTCGCTGCTGCGCCAGTAACCTCCCGGCATGTCATCATCCTGACATCTGCGCCCGCTAGCATGTCGGCACTTTTCAGGCCGACATCACGGGACACCATGTACAAGCACAGCATCCGCAGCAGCACCCGCAGCACACTGGCCATTGCCATCACCCTCGCACTGGGCGCCAGCCTGGCAGCCTGCGGCGGCAACGACTATCGCGACACCAGCACGGCACCCGTCGCCCCGGTGGACCCCGTCACCCCGGCACGCATCCTGAACGTGGTAGCGGCCACCGGCAAGGCCGTGGCGAATGCCTCCGTCTCCGTGCTCGACGCCGGCAAGAACGTCGTCGGCAGCGCCACCACGGACGCGAACGGCAAAGCGACCATCACCCTGGTCGGCACGGCGAAGGCGCCCTTCCTCGTCTCCGTCACGCCGGCAGGCGGCACCACGCTGTACGCGCTGTCGCTGAAGGAAAGCGCCGTCAACCTGACGCCGCTCACCTCCGTCATCGCCATGCAGCTGTTGGGCAGCGTCCCGTCGAGCGCATCCCCCGCCAGCCTGGCCGCCATCGATGCGGCACGCCTGCAAACGGCGCAGACGCAGCTGGGCAAGGCCCTGGCGGCGCCCCTGCAAACCCTGGGCATGGCGGCCAACTATGATTTCGTCAATGGCGCCCTGACGCCGAACAGCAAGGACCCGGCCGACGTCCTGCTCGACAACCTGCAGGTAAAACAGAGCGGCACCGATATCGACATCGTCAATGCCAGCGGCAGCATCGTCGCGCAGATCATCGACGGCGGCGCGCCGCTGGCCACCGGCAAGAGCGTGCTGGAAACGCCGCCCGTGCTCAGCGCGCGCCAGCAAGTGCTGGCCGCCACGGCTGCCGGCACCGATGCGGCGCCCGTCTTCCTGCAAGTGTCGCTCGACGAACTGCACCCCACGCAGCCGGCCATCGGCTACGACCAGGTGTACTACAAGCTGGGCCGCTACGGCGCGGAAGACCTGGTCATGGCCAAGACCAACAAGCCGAAGAAATTCGCCGAACTGTGCGAAGCCAATGGCCAGGACGATGTCGTCACCAAGACGGCCAACGTGGCCGGCGCCACCCTGAGCAACCCGCCCGCCACCTTCCAGTGCAAGTCCGCCGTGGGCACCAAGCCGGGCGACATGAAGACCGTCGTCATCGGCCCGAACGGCACCCTGTACCTGACGGACGGCCATCACACCTTCAGCGCCTTCCGCGATGCCGACAATGGCCAGAACCTGCAGTTGAAGGTGTGGGTCAAGGTGACGGACAATTTCAGCAAGCTCAATGAATACGATTTCTGGGCGCAGATGAAGAAGGTCAACAAGGTCTGGCTGAAGGACGGCAGCAACAAGGCGATCGCCACCAGCCAGCTGCCGGCCTCCATCGGCCTCAAATCCCTGGGCAACGACCCGTACCGCGCGCTCGTCTACTTCACGCGCGACGCCGGCTACGTGGTGCCGTCAAGCTCCACGGAATTCCTCGAGTTCTACTGGGCCGACTGGCTGCGCAAGCAGGCTGGCGTCGACCTGGCCAAGACGGATACGAGCGACGCCGCCGGCTACCTGGCGACCATCAAGAGCGCATCGCTGGCGATGGCCGGCCTGAAGGCGGGCGACATCGTCAGCGGCGGCGTGACGGCGCAAACCCTGGGCTGGACGGGCGTCTTCAGCCAGGCGGCGCTGGACGACCTGGTCACGCCGACGGGCAAGCTGAGCTATTCCATCGCCTACAAGAAATCGCTGGCGAAATAAGCGCGGCGCAAACGACAACGGCCCGCCTGTCAGCTGACAGGCGGGCCGTTTTTATGGAGACAACGCTTAGGCGATGCGTTCGCCGTTGGCCGGATCAAACATGGCCGCTTTCGACAGGTTGAACGACAGCTGCATGGTCTGCCCCGGCAGCACGGCTTCGCGCGGGTGCGTGCGGCAAGTCACTGCCGCGCCGTTCAGGCGCGTCGTCAGCAGGGTATCCGGGCCGGTCGGCTCGACCAGGTCGATCAGGCAACCGAGTTCCTGGCCCACGTCGCCGTGCGCGCTGCTCATGTCCGTGATCTGCTCCGGGCGCACGCCCAGGACCACCTCGCGGCCCGCATAGCTGCGCAGCTTGTCGGCTGCGAACGGCAGGGCCAGACGCAGGCTCTTGCCCGCGTTTTCGATGGCGACAAACACCTCGTTGCCCTCGATGACAGGCTTGACGGTGATGAAGTTCATCGATGGCGAGCCGATGAAACCGGCCACGAACAGGTTCGCCGGATTGTCGTAGATTTCCTGCGGCGTGCCCAGTTGCTGCACGACCCCATCCTTCATGACGGCGATCAGGTCGCCCATGGTCATCGCTTCGATCTGGTCATGCGTAACGTAGACGATGGTCGCTTTCAGGCGCTGGTGCAGCAGCTTGATCTCGGCGCGCATTTCCACGCGCAGCTTGGCGTCCAGGTTCGACAGCGGTTCGTCGAACAGGAACAGCGACGGCTTGCGCGAGATGGCGCGGCCCATGGCCACGCGCTGGCGCTGGCCGCCCGACAGCTGCGCCGGACGGCGGTCCAGCAAATGCGTGATCTGCAGCGTTTCGGCGACGCGGGCGACGATTTCTTCCTGCTCCGCCTTCGGCACCTTTTTCACGTTCAAACCGAACGCGATGTTTTCGCGCACCGTCATCGACGGATACAACGCGTAGGACTGGAACACCATGGCGATGTCGCGGTCCTTCGGCGGCAGGTCGTTGACGACCTTGCCGTCGATGAGGATTTCGCCCGAGGTGACGCTTTCCAGGCCGGCCACCATGTTGAGCAAGGTCGACTTGCCGGAGCCGGAGCCGCCGACGAGGATCAGGAACTGGCCATCCTTGATTTCGATGTCGATGCCCTTGAGGACTTCGACACCGTTCGTGTACACCTTGCGGATGCTGCGTATCGATAAACTGGACATATTCTTTCCTTAACCTTTGACTGCGCCTGCGGTCAGACCGCGCACAAAATAACGGCCTGCGACCAGATAGACCAGCAGGGTCGGCAGCGCGGCAATCACCGCGGCGGCCATGTTGACGTTGTATTCCTTCACGCCCGTGGACGTGTTGACCAGGTTGTTCAAGCCCACCGTGATCGGCTGCGAATCGCCGCTGGCGAACACGATGCCGAACAGGAAGTCGTTCCAGATCTGCGTGAATTGCCAGATGATGCAGACGACGAAAATCGGACCCGAAATCGGCAGCACGATCTTGCGGAAGATCAGGAAGAAGCCGGCGCCGTCGATGCGCGCCGCCTTGATCAGCTCTTCCGGCACGCCGATATAGTAGTTGCGGAAGAACAGGGTCGTGAAGGCCGTGCCATACACCACGTGCACGAAGACGAGGCCCGTGGTGGTATTGGCCAGGCCGAATTCGCCCAGCAAACGGGCCATCGGCAGGATCACCACCTGGAACGGAATGAAGCAGCCCACCAGCAAGGCGGCAAACAGGATTTCCGAACCGCGGAAGCGCCAGTGCGCGAACACATAGCCGTTGAAGGCGCCCAGGAAGGTCGAGATCAGCACGGCGGGAATCACCATCTTGATCGAGTTCCAGAAGAACGGCTGCATGCCGTCGCAGGTGACGCCCGTGCAGGCCGAAGACCAGGCCTTGGACCAGGAATCAAACTGCCACACGTGCGGCAGTGCCAGCAGGTTGCCGCTGCGGATCTCGTCGAGCGACTTGAACGACGTCGACAGGGTCACGTACAGGGGCACGATGTAGTACACCGCAAACAGGATCAGCAGCAGGTATACCACCACCCGTCCGAGGGTGAGGCGATTATTTCGTGTAGGTGTCATCTCATCGCCTTTGCGCTGCGCGTTTCCAGGTACATCAGCGGCACGAGCACGGCCACGATGGTGGCCAGCATCATCATTGCCGATGCCGAGCCCAGGCCCAGCTGGCCGCGGGTGAAGGAAAACTGGTACATGAAGATGGCCGGCACGGACGACGAGTTGCCAGGTCCGCCAGCCGTCAGTGCGATGACCAGGTCGAAGCTCTTGATGGCGATATGCGCGAGGATCAGCAGCACGCTGAAGAACACGGGACGCATGGCGGGAATCACGATGCGCCAGTAGATCGTCGGCAGGGACGCGCCATCGACTTGCGCCGCCTTGATGATCTCGTCATCGATGCCGCGCAGGCCGGCCAGGAACAGGGCCATGACGAAGCCCGACGATTGCCACACGCCGGCGATCACCACCGTGTAGATGGCCATGTCGGAGTTCACCAGCCAGTCGAAGGTAAACGAGGTCCAGCCCCAGTCGTGCATGACCTTTTCCAGGCCCAGGCTGGGATTGAGCATCCACTTCCAGGCCGTGCCGGTGACGATGAAGGACAGCGCCATCGGATACAGGTAGATGGCGCGCAGCGCGCCTTCGGCGCGGATTTTCTGGTCCAGCAGGATGGCCAGGAACAGGCCGATGGCGATGCTGCAACCGATGAACAGGACACCAAAGATGCCGAGGTTCTTGAGCGAGGTCCACCAGCGCTCATTGTCGAACAGCTCGACGTATTGCACCAGGCCGGCGAACTCGTAGTTCGGCATCAGCCGCGATTCGGTCAGCGACAGCCAACCGGTCAAAAAGATAAAACCATAGACGAATACCAAGCTGGCGATGAGCGTGGGGCCCAGCACCATCTGCGGTATCCATCGGTCGAATTGCTTGCGTATGGACATAGGACAGCCGTAGAAGTAGAACTGCGTGTGGCGCCGGCCTGGTCGAGCGCCAGGGCGGACGCCTGCGATGCATGCGATGCAGAGGGCGCCGGCGGGAGTGCCGGCGCCGTCGTGATTACTTCACTTTTGCCGCTTTGGCCAAGGCTGCAACCGCGTCTTTCGAGCTCATGTTGGTGTTCATGAACTTGGCGATGACGTCGGTCACGGCGCCTTGCGTGGCCGATGGCAGCGCCATGCCGTGGGCGAACGATGGCACCAGGCCGCCGGTCTTGTTGGTGGCATCCATGTCTTCCATCGATTTCAGGGCGCAAGCGTCAAACTTGTCCTTGGAAACGCCGGAACGCACGGGGATAGAACCCTTGTTCAGGTTGAAGATCGACTGGAACTTCGGATTCATGATGGCGTTGGCCAGGGCGATCTGCCCTTTCTTCGCATTCGCATCCTTTTGCGTGAACATGGCAAACGAATCGATGTTGAAGGTGTAGGCCTTGTCCGTGCCAGGAGCGGCCACGCACAGGTAATCCTTGCCCGGCACCTTGCCTGCAGCCGTGAACTCGCCCTTGGCCCAGTCGCCCATGAACTGGAAGCCGGCCTTGTTGTTGATGACCATGGCGGTCGCCAGGTTCCAGTCGCGGCCTGCCGCATCCTTGTCGATGTAGGTCTTCACCTTGCCCAGGGTGTCGAACACCTTGAGCATGGTCGGGCCGGTCAATTCCTTCTGGTCCAGCTTGAGGATGGCCTTCTTGTAGAATTCCGTGCCGCCCACGCCCAGCGCGACGGATTCAAACACGGTGGCGTCCTGCCAAGGCTGGCCGCCGTGGGCAATCGCGATGCCGCCCGATTTCTTGATTTTCTCGGCTGCGTCGAAGAATGCATCCCAGGTGGTCGGGGTGGTGGCCACGCCGGCTTTTTTCAGCACTTCCGGATTGACCCACATCCAGTTGACGCGGTGGACGTTGACGGGAGCGGCAACGTAGTGGCCCTTGTATTTCATGATGTCGGCGACGACTTTCGGCAGCACGGCATCCCATTTGCCTGGAATGGCGGCATCATCGATATTGGCCAGCACGCCTTCCGCGCCCCACTCCTGGATCGATGGGCCCTTGATCTGGGCAGCCGTTGGCGGGTTGCCGGAAATGACGCGGGTTTTCAGCGCGGTCGCGGCGTTTTCGCCAGCGCCACCGGCCACGGCAAAGTCTTTCCAGCCAAAGCCGCTTTCTTTCACGATTTGCTGCAACTGGCCCACGGACTTCGCTTCGCCGCCGGAGGTCCAGTAGTGCAACACTTCCACGTCGGTCGCAAAGGCGCTGCCAGCGAATGCCAGGGTGGTCAATGCGGCCAGTTGGGTAATCTTGAATTTCAGTTTCATCTCCACATTCCTTTTTTGATCAAGCTTTTAGGGGGCTTCGGCATACGGGGGCCGAAAAAGGTGAAATCTGCGCCTGTACCGGCGCTCTTGTGCTCAGACCCGCTTGCAAACGGGCATCATCTTCAGTGAAAAGACGGCGCCGTGATCCATGACATGACTACATTGCATTTATATCACGGGACGGCGCCAAAAACGCATCCGCGAAGGATGCGCCAGGTTGATCTAGACTTACAATGCCTGCAAACTTAGAACCAGGTTTCCACCTGGAAACCATACGAGGTGCCGCTGGTATTGTTGTTGTAGATCGGGCCGCCGTTGTTCGACGCATTGACCGACGCGGTGGCCGCATCGTTCCATTTGCCGTACGTCACGAAAGCGCGCAGCTCGGGACGCGACCACAGGCCAGGACCGGCCGAGATCGTCGGCGCGATGGTCAGCTTGGTCAGGCGCTTGGCCGGCAGGCCGCCCGCTTGCGTCACGCGGTCCGTGCCCAGTTCGCCCACCAGCTTGAAGTTGTTGGTGAATGCATACACAGGGCGCACGCCGACCGAGGTCCAGGTCGAGGAACCGGTGGCATTCGACTCGTCTTTTTGCCACAAGGCAACGAATTCCATGCCGAAGTTGGCCATCGGCTGGATCGCCATGTCATTGAAGATGCGCGTGCGCTTGACGTCGGAACCGAAATTGGTGTCGCCCGACGCGCCGAACTGCGCGCCCTTGCCCGTGCCAGGGCCGACGCCGTACTGTACGCCGAAGGTATTGCCGCCGCCGAAGACTTTCGCCTGGCGGTGGAATGCCGACAGCTGCCAGCCATTGTGCTTCTGACCAAAAGCGTCGTTGTCCTTGCCTTCGCCGATGATGTAGGTCGCGGCCAGGTCCAGGGTGCCGTTTTCATTCACGGGAATTTCGCCGTAGATGAAGTTCTGGCGCACGGCGGACTTGGTGCTGACGACGCCGGTCGGCGACACGGTGTTGATGTCGTTGTCCTTGAAGAAGGCGTATGAGAATTTACCCGGACCCGCTGGAATGCGGTCCAGACCGGCGCCCGTGCCGTTCATGTTGATGTATTGCAAGTCCAGCATGTGGATGTCAGGACGGTAGTAGAAGCGCTTGCCGATCCAGGCCGTGCCGCCGTTCAGGAAATCGAGTCCCTGCGCTTCGACATAGGCCTTGACGATGCCCAGCTTGTTGTCGCCGAAATCCGAGTTTGGCGCGTAGGCGTTGACCCAGATGGTGGCCAGGTAGTTCACGCCGCCGGACTGGGCAACGGACTTGGTGTAGCCGAATTCCGTGTAGGCGTCGCACTCATTGCCCAGACGGTATTTCATGGTATTGCCACCCAGGCCGAAGCAGCCTTGCGAGCCGCCGTCGCCCGAAGTATTGCTGCCGGCGCCAGCGCGCAGGTAGCCATGGAAGCCTTCGGAGTCGGATGGATACATTGGGTCGGCCGCAGCGGAACCGCTGGCGATGGCTAAGACGATGGCAGCTGGCAGTGTCTTCAACACGGCCTTCAACATGGTGCGATGCAGCATGGTAAGTCTCCTCAGTAATTTATTTTTTATCTAGTCATTCGTGGCCGAATGTACTGGCCAGAATTCTTTCCAGCAGGGACATAGTAACTATACTACGAACAAATATCAACATATTATGTTGTAATCCTACGACTACTCTGCGACACTTTATTTGCGCAGAGATGCGCCGGTTGACCACCCTGTTTTTTCCGCTGGCGCCACGCGTTTCTGGCACTGCGGACAAGCATTTACGCAGGCGTCCCGCATTTTTCGGCACGCGGCACGTATACGAATTAAAATCCTTGGTTTTTGCCATAACGACAGTGCGCCGCCACGACAGCGCACGCAAACGAGACTAGGCACCGCCATGAAAATTGATGAAAAAATGGAAGTAGCAGGCAGCGATCCGGCGGAGCGATTCAGTGAAGGGCCGCGCCTGCTGGCCGACATCGGCGGCACCAATGCCCGCTTCGTGCTCGAGACGCGCCAGGGCCACCTGGAAGCGGTCGCCGTGCTGCCCTGCGACGACTACGCCTCGCTGCTCGACGCCATCACCGCCTATATGGATAGCAGCGAGGCGCGCGCCGCCGGTTCGGCGCGCGTGCGCCATGCCGCCATCGCCATCGCCAATCCCATCGACGACGACACTATCCGCATGATGAACCATCACTGGTTCTTCTCGATCGAGGCCATGCGCGCCACGCTGGGTCTCGATACCCTGCTGGTGGTGAACGACTTCACGGCGCTGGCCATGGCCCTGCCCTATCTGCGGCCCGACCAGCGCCTGCAGATCGGCGGCGGCATGGCGCGCGCCGACAGCGTCATCGGCCTGCTCGGTTCGGGCACGGGCCTGGGCGTGTCGGGCATGATCCCCGCCGAAGACCGCTGGATCGCGCTGGGCAGCGAAGGGGGCCACGTCAGCTTCGCCCCCTGCGACCAGCGCGAGATGGACGTGCTGTCCTTCGCCTGGCGCGAACTGTCGCACGTCTCGGCCGAACGCCTCGCCTCCGGACGCGGCCTGGAACTGATCTACCGCGCCCTGTCCGAGCGCGCCGGCAAGCCCGATGCGCTGCCGCTGCTGGCGGCCGAAATCACCAGCCGCGCCCTGAACAATGAATGCGAAGTGTGCCTGGAAGCGGTGGACTGCTTCTGCGCCATCCTCGGCTCCATCGCCGGCAACGTGGCCATGACCCTGGGCGCGCTGGGCGGCATCTATATAGGCGGGGGCATCGTGCCGCGCCTGGGGCCCCTGTTCGAACAGTCGCAGTTCCGCGCCCGCTTCGAGCAAAAGGGCCGACTGAACGACTACCTGGCGCAGATTCCCACCTTTCTGATCACGGCCGAACTGCCGACGTTCCTCGGTATCGCCGCCATCCTGGCGCAAAAGCTCAAGCGCGCCCATACCGGCGCGCCCGTGCTCGAATCCGTGCGCCAGGCGCGCGGGCGCATGAGCCCATCGGAATGCAAGGTGGCCGACTGGGTGCTGAAGGAGCCGAACGCCATGCTGACCCTGCCGATCGCCGAAATCGCCCAGAGGGTCGGCGTGAGCCAGCCGACCGTCATGCGCTTTTGCCGCTCGATCGGCGTGCAGGGCCTGGCCGACTTCAAATTGAAGCTCGCTTCCGGCCTGACGGGCGGCGCCATCACGGTGGCGCACTGCCACGTGGAGATCTCGGATTCCGACGCCGAGCTGGCGCGCAAGGTGCTGGGCAACAACGCCTCGGCCGCGCTGGCCCTGCGCGACATGCTCGACGTGAAGGCGCTGACGGCCGCCATCGAACTGCTGCGCGGCGCGCAGCGCGTGGAATTGCTGGCCGTGGGCAGCGCCCGCGTGGTGGCCGACGACATGCAGCACAAGCTGCTCAACCTCGGTATCGTCAGCAGCTTCTTTGCCGACCCGCAGGCGCAGGAAATGAGCGCCGCCATGCTCAAACCGGGCGACGTGGCGCTGGTCATTTCCCGCTCGGGCGCCCTGCCCGACCTGCTGCGCACCGTCAAGGTGGCGCAGGGCTGCGGCGCGCGCGTGCTGGCGATCACGGCCAGCGGTTCGCCGCTGGCCAAGCTGGCCGACGTGCTGCTGACCTTGAATCACCCGGAAGGCAACCTCAATTTCGTGCCCATGATCGTGCGCCTGCTGCAACTGATGATGCTCGATATCCTGTCCGTTGGACTGGCGCGGCGCGACACGGCGCAGCGCACCAGCGCCGCCGAACTGGAAGAGGGTCAATTGCACGGCATGCGCATCAGCGGCAAGTTGAAATTCGGTGGCCACCTCGAATAAGGCGGCGCACGCCGCCCCCACCTCCTCCGACGCCGCCAGCGGCGCCACCGTGCATGACGTGGCGCGCGTGGCCGGCGTGTCGGCCATGACGGTCTCGCGCGTGATCAATGGACGCACCAGCGTCAGCGCGGCCACGCGCGACAAGGTCGAGGCGGCGATCGCCAGCCTGCACTACCAGCCCAACCTGGCGGCCAGGGCGGCCCGCACGGGCACCCTGCGCATCGGCCTGTTGTACAGCAATCCGAGCGCCGCCTTCCTCAGCGAATTTTTAGTTGGCGCCATGGACCAATGCCGCCAGGGCGGCGGCCAGCTGCTGCTCGAGCGCTGCGAAGACCTGGACAGCCAGCGCGCCGGCATCGCCTGCCTGGTGGCGGCCGGCGTGGACGGCATCCTGGTGCCGCCGCCCCTGTGCGATTCGCCGGAAGTGCTGGCGCAGCTGAACCAGATGGGCATCCCCGCCATCGCCGTGGCCACGGCGCGCCCCTCGCCCGGCGTCTCGGCCGTGCGCATCGACGATTACGAAGGCGCGCTGGCCATGACGCGCCATCTGCTCGCACTGGGCCACCGCGACATCGGCTTCATCGAAGGCGATCCGGCGCACACGCCTGCCCTGCTGCGCCGCCAGGCCTTCGAGGACGCCATGCGGGAAGCGGGCCTGCAAGTGCCGCAGCACAGGGTGGCGCAAGGCTACTTTACGTATCGTTCGGGACTCGACGCGGCGCGCCAGCTGCTGGCGCAGGCACCGCACCCGAGCGCCATCTTTGCCAGCAACGACGACATGGCGGCCGCCACCCTGGCCGTGGCGCACGGCATGGGCTTGCAGGTGCCGCAGGACGTGAACGTGTGCGGCTTCGACGACACGCCCGTCGCCACCACCGTCTGGCCCGAGCTGACCACCATCCACCAGCCCATCGCCGACATGGCGCGCGCCGCCGTCAATCTCGTCATCGACGAAATCCGCCAACGCCGCGCGGGAGAAACGGCGCCCGCCACGCATCATTTGATGGCGTTTACCTTGATGGAGCGGGCGTCGACGGGACCCGTTACGTGAGGTCAGACCCGCCGGGTCTGACCCCGGCATTTACCGCCGGGCTGGTACGGCTAGCGCACCAGCGTGCGCGCCGCCAGCGACTCCACCAGTTCCACGGAAGGCGGCGAACCTCCGGCGGCCAGGCAGGCGCCCGCACCGGCGGCAACGGCGAAGCGCAAGTGCTCGCCCCAGTCCGCGGCGGGCCGGTACATCAGGCTGTACAGCAGGCCGCCGATGCTGGCGTCGCCCGCCCCCACCGAGTCGACCACCTCGATCTGTGGCGGCGCCGCTTGCCAGACCTGCTCGCCCCGGTACAGGGCCGCGCCCTGCGCGCCGCAGGTGTACAGATAGGTGGCCTGCGGATTCCAGCTGCGCAGGGTGGCGAATGCCGCATTGACGTCGTCATGGCGGAACAGGCCCGCCAGGTCTTCATCCGACACCTTGACCACGTCAGCCAGCTGCGTCATGCGGCGCAGGGTGGCGTCGTAGCGCTCATCCATCATGATGCGGAAATTCGGGTCGTAGCTGATGCTCACGCCAGCCGCCTTGAGTTCCTGCGCCAGCGCCACCAGCTTGCCCGCCAGCGGTTCGCGCGCCAGGCTGATGCCGCCGAAATGCACCCATTGCGCGCCCTGCATCCAGCCAGCCGGCAGCAGGGCCGCGTCGAAATGCAGGTCGGCGCTGTCGTCGCCGATGAAGTAGTAGGTGGGCGGATGCAGTTCATGCACGATGGCCAGCAGCGGCGACTTCGCATGGCGCTGCAAAAAGCGCATGTCCAGGCCCGCCACCTCGGTCGCCTGCGCCAGCGCGTCGCCGAAGACGTCGAGGCTGACGCCGCCCGCAAAGGCGCTGGGCACGCCCAGGCGCGCCATCACGCGCGCCACGTTCCAGGTCGAGCCGCCCACCTGGCTGTTCCAGGAGTCCGCGCCCGTGCGCAGCATGTCCGTCAGCGCTTCGCCAGCCGACACAAAAGCGGGGAAAACGCCGTTCATGCGGCACCGCCGATCACGTTCAGCACTTCATAGCAGGCGCCCATGGTGTGGTAATCGACCTTGCCGGCCGGGCTTTTCTCGTTGCTGATCTTGCCGTTTTCCGGCGTCAGAATGCGGTACCAGGCGCCGTGCTCATGGTCGACGAAGTGCGTCCAGCTGTAGTCCCAGATCTTGTCGTAGCTTTGCCAGTAGGCCTCGTCCCCGGTGCGGGCGGCCAGCACGGCGGCGGCGGCGAAGCTTTCGGCCTGCACCCAGAAATATTTGTCGCCATCGCAGATCTCGTCCTGCGGCCCGAATCCGTAGTGGATGCCGCCATGCGCGCCATCCCAGGCCTTGGCCAGGGCCGTGTCGTACAGTTCGCGCGCGCGCGGCAGCAGCCAGTCCGATGGCCCGGCCATGAACCTGGCGTGGCGCTCCATGATCAGCAGCAGCTTGGCCCATTCCGTGAAGTGGCCGGGCTGGTAGCCCCATGGACGGAAGATATTGCTCTTGTCGTGCAGATTGTAATCCCAGTCGATCGACCAGTCAGGCTTGTAGTGTTCCCAGATCATGCCGTTCGCCAGACCCGCCTGGCGCACCGTGATGTTGTGCGCCAGGGTTTCGGCGCGGTGCAGGTAGCGCGCCTCGCCCGTCGCCTCGAACGCGGCCAGCATGGCTTCGCAGGCGTGCATGTTGGCGTTCTGGCCCCGGTAGCCGTCCAGGGTCGCCCAGTCGGCGCTGGCCACGTCCGCATACAGGCCGTGTTCGGGCAGCCAGAAACGCTGTTCCATCAATTCAAAGGTCTCGTCCAGATACGCGCGCGCCTCCGTCACGCCAGCCTGCAAGGCGTGGGCATACGCCAGCAGCACGAAGGCCAGACCGTAGCAGTGGTTGGCGCCGTCTTCGACCGTTTTGACGCCATCCTTCCACGACAGTTGCCAGGCATAGCCGCCCGTGGCCGGGTCGCGGTGCACGTCGCGCAAAAAGGCGACGCCGTGGCGCAGTGCGGCCTGGTAGGCGTCATCGCCGAAGTGGCGGTAAGCCATGGCGTAATTGAAGATGAAACGCGTGCTGCTGACCAGGTGGCGCGTGCTGGCGTCGTACACCGTGCCGTCATCGAGGAAGAAGTGATAGAAACCGCCGCTCGGATCAACGGCGCGCGGGTGATAAAAGTTCATCGTGTGCAGGATATGCTTTTCAAGCGTGGCCTTGGAGCGGAAATCGGGATTCATGGGTCTCTCATGATATTGTTATCGATAACAATGATGATAGCATGCCGTCTCTGCGCCGTCATGCCCGCTCAGGGAGTCTTCGCCAGCCTGAGTTTTTCGCGCCACAGTGCCGCCTGCGCGGGGTCGGCAGCCTGCCCCAGCCCGCCCTGATCGTACACTTTGACCAGCCGTTCGATGGCTTCCAGGTCGCCCTGCTTCGCCGCCAGCAGGTACAAGGCGAATGGCCTGGGCGCCGGCCCTTGCCGGGTGGGGCCGCCGCGGCCCTGCTCCAGCAACCGCGCGAAGCCCGTCTGGCCCGGCGGGCTTTTGGCGATGGCCGCCATCTCGTACCAGCCCAGGGCCGCCTCGTCGCTCTGCGGCGCGCCCTGCCCCACTTCATACGAGTAGGCGACGTTGTTCAAACCGGGCGGATCGAGCGCCTTGGCCGCCTTCATGTACCAGCCGAACGCTTCCTTGCGCTGCGCCTCGTCCTGGGCCGTCATCATCAGGCGGTAACCGATTTCATTGTAGGCGGGGATGAAGCCGTTTTCCGCATAATATTTCAGCCAGTGCAGCGCATGCGCCTGTTCTTCCACGCTGCTGTGGATATTTTCAAAGTGCATGGCCAGCGTGAAGTTGGCCAGTTCCACGCCTTGCGCGGCACCCTTGCGCGACCAGTATTCGCCCAGCTTGCGGTCGATGGCCATGCCCTGCCCCAGCGTGTAGGCCACGCCGAGGAAAGCTTGCGCGGGACCGTTGCCGCCTTCGGCCGATTTCTGCATCCATGCCAGGCCGGCGTCGCGGTCGCGCGGCGTGCCTACGCCCTCGTGCAGCATCTGCGCCAGGTCCAGCTGGGCGGCCGTGTCTCCCCCTTCCGCCGCGCGGTGCGTCTTGTCGAAAGCGGCCACCTTGTCCGGCGACAGGTCGGCCGGACGGTCGAGCACTGCCTGCACCCTTGCGCGCATGGCATCGAGGCCGGACATGTCGAATTCGACCAGCGCCGGATGCTGGCGCGGTGCATTGGTGGACGCTGGCTGGGCCAGCACGGGCTGCGCCAGGGCCAGGCTCAAGACAAACAGGATGGTCTTCATTTCTTTTCTGCCTCTGCCAGTTTGCCGCGCCATTCGGCGGCGTCTTCGGCACTCGCCGCTTGTCCCAGTTCGCCTTTGACATACACCTCGATCATGCGCCGCATGGCGGGCAGGTCGCCGCGCCATCCGGCCCGCTCGTACCAGACCAGGGCCCACTTGTCCGACTGCGCCACGCCCAGGCCCAGCTCGTGCGCGCGGGCCAGGTTGCGCATGCCGGCCGGCTCCTGTTCACGCGCCGACCTGGAATACCAGTGGAAAGCCTCGCCCCGGTCCTGTTCATCGACGGCTGCGCGCATCAGGTGCTCGCCCAGCGCATTGTAGGCGGGCACAAAGTGCTGCTCGTTCGCCGCCGCCTTCAGCCAGGTGATGGCCAGCGCCTGCTCTTCGGCGCTGCTGCCGCCGTCGATGAATTCCATCGCCAGGATGGTTTGCGCCTCTGCATTGCCCTGCGCCGCGCCCTTGCGCAGCCAGTATTCGCCCTGCACGCGGTCGATGGGCACCTTGCCGCCCAAAGCATAGGCCACGCCCATGGCCGCCTGCGCCGGCGCATAGCCGCCTTCGGCCGACTTGCGTATCCAGGCCATCGACTGCGCCGTATCCTGCGGCGTGCCGACGCCCAGCTGCAGCATGCGCGCCAGGTCCAGCTGCGCCTCCACGTCGCCCGCTTCGGCCGCGCGCCGGGCCTGCTCAAACTCGGCGATGCTTTCCGGGCTATGGCTAGCCACATCAGCCCTGGCCTTGATGGCGATCAACTGCAGGTCGAGCAAGGTGGGCGAGGTCTGGGCGAGAACGGGCAGCGCCAGCGGCAGCAGCAGCGCCGCCAGCGAAAGGGATTTATGCATGGCAAAGGCAGGCGGGTAACAAAACGCACATGGTACTGGAGTCAGGCGCCGGCCAGGTGTTCGCCTGACGCCATGGCCATGGCTACGGCATCTTGCCGCGCATGCCATCGAGCCTGGCTTGCCAGACTTGCGCCTTGGCCGCATCGGCAGCTTGTCCCAGGCCGCCGTCACGATACACGGCCAGCAGCCGCTGCATCGCTTCCACATGGCCTGTCTGCGCCGCCAGTTCATACCAGACCACGGCCAGGCTGCCATCCTGCGTCAGGCCCTTGCCCGTCTCATATGCCTGCGCCAGGCGGTATTGCGCCGCATCATGACCCAGGCTGGCCGCCCTGGCCGTCCAGGCCACCGCTGCCGCAGTCTCCTGGGGCGCTTGCGCCTGCGCCATCAGCTGTTCGCCGCGCAGGTATAGCGCCGGCGGGAAGTCCTGTTCGACCGCCTTGTCCAGCAGGCGCATGGCTTGCTCCGGGTCGTCCGCGACAACGTCGCCCCGCAGCAGCATCTGCGCCAGCGCAACCTGCGCATCGGGCAGGTTGCCTTCCACCGCCTTGCGGTACCACGACACTGCCACGGCGCTGTCCTGGCCGACGCCGTCCCCGGCCAGGTACAGTTGCGCCAGCCTGTACTGGGCTTTCGTAAAGCCCTTGTCCGCCGCCCGCGTATACCATTTGACGGCCTGAGCCATGTCCGTCTGTACCTTCCAGGCCCGGTGGTACATGGTGCCCAGGGAATACAGCACCTTGACACGCTCCTGCGCCGCCGGCCGCATGAGCCATCCCAGCACTTCCTCGCCATTGTCCGGCTGCGCCGTATCGTACAGGGCCCGTGCGCCCATCCGCTCCTGGGCTTCGCCATTGCCGCCCAATGCCGCCGCCCGGTACCAGCGCAGGACCTCGGCCATGGAAGCGCGCAAGGACCACCTGCTGCTCAGCAATAGTGCATAGCGCATCTGCGCGTTCGCGTCGCCGGTCTCGGCCGCCGCGCGCAGTACCTCCGGCTTCACCACATCTTCCTCGCTGTCAATACTCCACACGTACTGTACTTTCGTCCAGCTGCGTACCGGCTTGCCATTGGCGAGTCCGGGACTGAAGCCGCGCTTGCGCATGCCATCGATGGCAGCGGCATCCAGCATGAGTGTGCCGCTGGTTTGCTCGACGGTAGCAGCCAGGACAGTGCCATCCGCATCGACGAGGAAAGCCATGCTGACGGTTCCCTGCAGGTTTTCCAGCAGCGCCTGTCGTGGGTAAACCATGGTATTGGCTTCGGTGGTCGGCAGGGCCAGGGGCAAGGTGGTCGCAGCTGGCTGGGCCAGCAGCGATGCCGCCGGCAAGGCCAGGAAAAGGGTGGCCAGCAGGCGCGCGGTGTGTTTCAGGATCATGGTATATGGCAGGCGCAACAGGGTGCCGCCCGGTGCAAGGTACGTTGAAGGTGCGCGCATCTTACACAATAACCAACATTCCAGAAAGGCGGCAATACGTGGATTCGTTTGACAGCAGGGCGGACGCGGCATACATTGCCAGAATACAAGCACGATACCGTCAGGTTCGTGCCGACTGCGCACCCGCTCCTTCACACTTCATCACAGGTCCACCATGCACATATTGTCCCGTACCGCCTTGACCCTGCTGCTGGCCGCAGCCTCCGTGGGCGCCAGCGCCGCCGACACCCAACTGGCCGGCTGCGCCGCCAAGCGCGAAAACATCCGCAGCGAATTGCGCCAGGCGCAGGAGCAGGGCCTGTCCGACAAGGTCGCGGGCCTCACGCGCGCGCTCGACGAAGTCAACGCCCACTGCCGCGACACTACCCTGGTCGAACGCCACAACAAGAAAATCGTCAAGGCGCAGGCCAAGGTAAACCAGACGGAGCGTTCGCTGCGCCTGGCCCAGGAAGCCAACAAGGAGCCGAAGAAGATCGCCAAGCTGGAAGGCAAGCTGGAAAAAGCCAAGGCCGAGCTGGCCACCCTGCAGGCGCAACAGCCTTAAGCCTTTTCGCCCAGCATCTGATAGATGCTGGAAAAGTCCAGCGCCCCCGCTCCCGCCTTGCTGTGCAAACCATATAAATTGCGCGACAAGGCGCCCAGCGGCACGGCGGCGCCGCTGGCCAGCGCGCTTTCCACGGCCAGCCCCAAGTCTTTCAGCATCAAATCGACGCCAAAACCGCCCGTGTAGCCGCGCGACGCGGGCACGTTCTCGGCCACGCCAGGACATGGGTTGTACACCTCCAGGGTCCAGTTGCGGCCCGAGCTTTTCGCCATCACGTCCGACACCACCTTGGGATCGAGGCCATTGGCCACGCCCAGGCGTATCGCTTCGCTGGTGCCGATCATCAAAATCCCCAGCAGCATGTTGTTGCAGATCTTGACCGTCTGGCCGCAGCCCGAGCCGCCCGCGTGGAAAATCGCCTTGCCCATGACGTCCAGGTAGGGCCGCGCCGCCGCCAGCGCGGCTTCTTCGCCGCCCACCATGAAGGTCAGGGTGCCGTTGGTGGCGCCCGCCGTGCCGCCCGAGACGGGCGCGTCCAGCATGGGCAAGCCCTTGTCCTGCGCCGCGCGGCCCACCTGGCGCGCCGCCTCGGTGGAAATCGTCGAACAGTCGATCAGCAAGGTGCCGGCCCGCGCCTGCGCCAAAATACCCCCGTCCCCAAGGTAGGCCCCCAGCACGTGGCGGCTGGCCGGCAGCATGGTGATGACGATGTCGGCGGCCTGGATCGCGGCCGCCTGGTCATCGGACACGAGGCCGCCGCCGTCGGCAAACTGCTTCACGCTGGCCGGCAGCAAGTCGAAACCCGTCACCGCATGGCCGGCCCGCACGAGGTTCTGCGCCATGGGCAAGCCCATGTTGCCCAGGCCGATGAAAACGATATTCGTCGCCATGGCCTGCCCCTTATTTCATCGCAATGGTGGTATTGACGCCGCTGCCGCCATCGTCCGGGGCGAACCAGCGCGCCGTGACGGTCTTGGTCTGCGTCCAGAAGTACAGCGCCTGCTTGCCGTTCGGGCCCAGGTCGCCCAGCTTCGACGCGCGCGAGCCCGTAAAACTGAAATACGCGACGGGCACGGGAATGGCCACGTTGATGCCCACCTGCCCCACGTCGATCTCGTTCTGGAACTTGCGCCCGGCCCAGCCGGACGAGGTGAAGATCGAGGTGCCGTTGCCGTTCGGGTTGGCGTTGATGAAGGCGATGGCCTGGTCCAAGGTATCCGTCTCGACGACGCACATGGCCGGGCCGAAGATTTCCTGCGTGTAGACGGAGTTCGATGCCTGGACCCTGGAGAAAATCGTCGGCCCCATGAAGTTGCCGCCTTCGTAGCCGGCCACCTTGTGGCCGCGGCCGTCGAGCAGCAGCTGCGCGCCCTCGTCCACGCCCGCCTGGATCAGCTTTTCCGCGCGCTGCATGGCCGCTTTCGAGACCATCGGACCCAGGTCGGCATCGCGGTCGCTGCCCGGCCCCACTTTCAGCGCTTGCGAGCGGGCGACGATTTCCGGCAGCCAGGAGCGCGCCTCGCCCACCAGCACCACGACGGAATTGGCCATGCAGCGCTGGCCGGCCGCGCCGAAGGCCGCGCCGATCAGGTTATTGATCGCCTGCTCCTTGTTGGCGTCGGCCAGCACCACGCAATGGTTTTTCGCGCCCATCATCGATTGCGCGCGCTTGCCCGATTCGCTGGCGCGGCGGTACACATGCGTGCCCACGTGGGTGGAACCGATGAAGGAGACGGCCTTGATGTCGGGATGGTCGCACAGCATGTTGACGACATCGGCACCGCCATGCACGACGTTCAGCACGCCGGCCGGCAAGCCCGCCTGGTACATCAGTTCGACCAGGTACATGGTCGAAGACGGATCCTGTTCCGACGGTTTCAGGACAAACGTATTGCCGCAGGCGATGGCGATCGGGAACATGAAGCACGGCAGCATGACGGGGAAGTTGAACGCCGTGATGCCGGCGCCCACGCCCAGCGGCTGGTAGATATTGTAGACATCGACGCCGGTGGCCGCGTTTTCCGCGATTTCGCCCAGCTGCAGGGTGGCGATCGAGCACGCGTGCTCCACCACTTCCAGGCCCCGCATCACTTCCCCTTCCGCGTCGGGCAGGGTCTTGCCATGCTCGCGCGTGATCAGTTCGGCCAAGGCCCCGATGGTTTCGCGGATCAGATGCTGGTACTTGAGCATGATGCGCATGCGCGCCGCCAGCGGGGTATTGCGCCAGGTCTTGAACGCTTCCTTGGCCGTGGCGACGGCCAGGTTGACTTCATCCGGCGTGGAAAACGGCACCTTGGCGACGATTTCCTGCGTGGCCGGGTTGACGACGTCGCGCCATTCCGTGCTGGTCGAGGCGTGGTGCTTGCCGCCGATGTGCAGGGGGATGGCGGGGACTTGGGTGAGGGCTTGGTTCATGGTTCGAGACTCCGTGGTTATTTTTTAACGAGATTGCACGCCGCCGCATCCATCGGCTTGAACGCCTGGTCGGCGGGGATGGTGGACAGCACTTTCAGGTAATCCCACGCGCCTTTCGATTCGGCCGGGGTCTTCACCTGCACCAGATACATGTCGTGGATCACGCGGCCGTCGGGGCGGATCGAGGCGTTGTTCATGACGGCGTCCTTGATCGGCAGCTCGCGCATTTTCTGGGCGACGATCTTTGAGTCGTCGCTCTTCGCCGCCGCCACCGATTTCAGGTAGTGGTAGACGCTGGAATACACGCCCGCCTGCACCATGGTCGGCTTGGCGCCCTTGTTGAGCGCCTCGAAGCGTTTTGCGAACGCGCGGCTGCGCTCATCGAAATCCCAGTAAAAGCCGTCCGCGTAGACGAGGCCCTGGGCCGTTTCCAGCCCCAGCGCGTGCACGTCGGACAGAAACACCAGCAAGGCGGCCAGGCGCTGTTCCTTGCCGCTGCCGATGCGGAATTCGCGCGCCTGCTTGATGGCCGATACCGTGTCGGCGCCGCCGTTGGCCAGGCCGATCACCTGCGCTTTTGAACCTTGCGCCTGCACCAGGAAGGACGAGAAATCCGACGCGTTCAAGGGATGGCGCACGGCGCCCAGCACGGTGCCGCCGTTGCGCTTGACGACTTCGCTGGCATCCTTTTCCAGCGAGTGGCCGAAGGCATAGTCGACGGTGACGAAGTACCACGACTTTTGCCCCAGCTTGGTCAGCGCGGCCGCCGTGCCGGCTGCCTGCGAATACGTGTCGAACATCCAGTGGAAGCCGTTCGGCGAACAATCCTCGTTCGTCAGGCGTCCCGTGGCCGGGCCGCTGAACATGGCGATGCCGCCCTTCTCCTTCATCAGCTTTTGCACGGACAGGGCCACGGACGAGTTGGTGAGATCGGCGATGGCGTCGACCTTGTCGCGGTCTATCCATTCGCGCGCCTTGGAGGCGGCGATGTCGGCCTTGTTCAAATGGTCGGCCGACAGGATCTCGATCTTCATGCCCTTGCATTCGGCCTTCAGGCAATCCTCGACGGCCATCTGGCTGGCGACGACGGAGCCGCGCCCGCCCATGGCCGAATACGGGCCGGACATGTCGGTCAGGATGCCGACCTTGACGACGCCATCGGAAATCTGCGCGTGCGCGCCGGTGAACGACAGGGAAAGCGCCAGCGCGCCCATGGCCAGAACGGTTTTTTTCATGCGTGTCTCCTGAGGGGTGAGGGTTTTTCTTATATGTATATCTGCATTCTGCATGTGTAAAAATATGCACTCAAGTGAAATTAATGCATAATTCCTTTGCAAAAATGCACAAGGAGAACAAAGTGCTCGATTGGGACAATGTACGGGTCTTCCTGGAACTGACGCGCAGCGCCGGCCTCGTCGATGCGGCGAAAAAGCTGGGCATCGACCATTCCACCGTCTCGCGGCGCATGCGCAAGTTCGAGGAACAGGTAGGCACGCAGCTATTCGACCGCAACTACGTGGGCTACCAGCTGACGCCCGAGGGCCACCGCCTGATGGAGTACGCGGAAGCCATGGAAAGCACGGTGTTTGCCGCCACCGAGGAATTGGGCGAGCACAACCGGCTACTGTCGGGCCAGGTGCGCCTGGGCGCTACCGAGGGCTTCGGCGCCATCGTGCTGGCGCCCCACCTGGCGCAGTTTTGTGGCCGCTATCCGCACATCAGCGTGGACCTGATCGCCGTGCCCCGTTTCGTCAGCCTGTCCAAGCGCGAGGCGGACGTGGCCATTTCCATCGAGCGCCCCCTGTCCGGCCCCTACGTGGTGACGAAGCTGTCCGACTACCGGCTGAAACTGTACGCCACGCCCGCCTACCTGGCGCGCCACGCGCCGATCAGCAGCGTGGCACAGCTGGCGCAGCACCCGATCATCGGCTACGTGGATGACCTGGTCTTCAGTTCGGAGCTGCGTTACATGGATAACGTGGCGCCCGATTCCCTGCGCGCGTTTCGCAGCACCAGCGTGATCGCCCAGTACCACGCGGCGCGCGCGGGCCAGGCGCTGGCGATCCTGCCCTGCTTCGTGGCGCAGCAATCGAACGAGCTGGTACCCGTGCTCGATGGCGAGATCGACCTGACGCGCGCCTTCTGGATGATCTCGCCCAGCGAGCGGCGCAATATCGCCCGGGTCAGCGCCCTGTGGAACTACCTGCGCAGCGCCATCGACCTCAACCACGCCTACCTGATGGGCGAAACAGCCGTGCCCAGCTGGCCAACTTGAGCAAACTGCGGCGCGCTACACTGTCGCCAGATACTAATAAGGAGAACGCCATGCTGATGGATGCAAACCAGGCCGTTTTGGTCATTGTCGACCTGCAAGGCCGCTTGATGCCGGCCATCCACGATGCCGGCCTGGTGCTGGCACAGAACCTGCGCCTGGCCAAGATTGCCCGCCTGCTCGACGTGCCCGTGCTGGGCACGGAACAGAACCGCCAGGGGCTGGGGCCCAACGTGGAAGAGATCGCCGCGCTGTGCGAACGGACCTTGCACAAGACGCATTTCGGCGCCTGTGCCGACGGTCTGCAGGCCATCCTGCCGCCCGGGCGCAGACAGATCGTCGTCACCGGTTGCGAAGCCCATGTGTGCATGCTGCAGACGGCCATCGGCTTGCTGGAACTGGGGTACGAGGTCATCATCGCCATCGATGCCGTCGGTTCGCGCCAGGCCGCCAGCCGCGACGCGGCACTGGCGCGCCTGGACAGGCTCGGTGCCCACCTGCTGACGGTGGAAATGCTGGCCTTTGAATGGTTGCGCGACTGCAAGCATCCGCGCTTCCGCGAAGTGCTGGCGCTGATCAAATAGCTGGCCCGCCTTTAATCCAGATCAAATCCATCGGCCATTCATTTGCTAGCTTGGTAACAGCGCCGCCATTCCGAGCGGCGCGCCGTCCACATCAGCAAGGGAGCCATCATGGCCTATATCCTGCGGGGCAAGCTGTGCGGCTTGATCTGTGCCGAGTGTCCTGAAGCCTTATCCCACGTCATCGTGCGCCTGTACCGGCCGCGCGCGTCGCAAAACGTGACGGCCCTGGCCGTTGCCAGCGCCAAAGAAACCTTCGCCATCCTCACGGACGAGGAAGTGCAGGCGAAATCGCCCTTCCTGCTGGCCGAAGCGCGCACGGACGACGACGGCAACTACAGTTTTACCCTGGACGGCGATTATCAGGGCGAGGCCGTCGAGGTGGACGTGCTGTGCCCCACCGTGCCGCATTTGAAACCGGGGCCGAAAGACCCCGTGCCGCTGCAGTTTTCCATCACCACCATCCAGCCGCGCTGGCGCCAGGCCGACAATGATTTCCTTGCCGTCTGGGATTATTGCCTGCCGCAACGCTTCTGGTGCCTGGTGCGCGCCCGCTTCGGCGCCTGGACCATCTGCGGCCGGCTGCGCACCTGCGACGCTCCGCAAGCACCGATCGCCGGCGCCACCGTGCGGGCGTTCGATGCGGACTGGCTGCAGGACGATGCGCTGGGCCAGGCGGTGACGGACGCCAGCGGACGCTTCCGCATCGATTACCTGACGTCGGACTTCACCTTGACGCCGTTTTCCCCATTCATCAACGTGGAGTTCGCCAGCGGGCCGGACGTGTATTTCACGGCGCAGCTGGGCAGCGTGACCATCCTGTCGGAAACGCAGGCCAACGGACGCCAGCCGGGGCGCGAAAACGTGGGCCACTGTTTCTGCGTGGAATTGTGTTCGAAAGACGTCTTGCCGCCCGACGTGGAAGGCGTGCCCCACTGGCAGCAGGTGGAAATCTTCGACATCCACCCGTTTCCCTCGCTGGCCGGCTTTTCCGCGCAAGGCTATGCGGGCGGCGCGGGCGCCTCGTATGTGTTTTCCGGCGGCGTCACTTTGAAGGGTAACTGTCCGCTGCGCAACAGCGCCATCCCCGCCAATCCGCTCGAATACCGCTTCCTCATCGGCGAATGGACCTGGCCCGGCGGCAGCGACGACCCCACAGCCCTGCCCACGGTGGCGCCGGCCAGCCTGGCGCCGCTGACGCAAATCCTCGGCACCCTCGTCGGCTATGTGTTTTACACGAATGGACTGGGCTTGAGCGACTCGGCACAGGTGATCGTCGATGCGGGCGACTTGAAGCCGGGCGGCTGGATACGCGTGGACGGCAAGCCCGTCACGGTGGACATGCGCGACGGCACGACGGCCGTCGTCAACGTGGCGCCCAACATCTTCCTGCGCACCTTCGATTTGCTGACCGTGAATACGCCCGCCATCACCAGCCTGCACCCGGCCAAGCTGCCGGGCGGCTTGCCCATCCTCGATGCGGGCCGCAGCCTGACGGCGGCCGAAAGCGAACCGATACGCCGCTACCGCCTCGGTTTCGAAGTGCGCGACGGCATCAGCCTGGCGCTGTTGGCGACGGACGGGCTCGACTCCATCGTCTTCGACAATTCGCCCGTCATCGTGGCGCTGGACCTGGAAGAGCTGCGCAGCAATGCCTGCAACCCCATCGCGGGCGGCCTCGTGCACATCCTGTACACGATCGACCACCCGCATTTGCGTTTTTTCAATATCACGATTTCCAACAACAACGGCATCCAGCATCCGCCGCCACCGCTGCCGGCCGCCAGCTTCTCGCCGCCGCCACCACCGAGCAATTATCTGTTCCGCGGCGCCGCGGGCGGGCCCCACCTGTCAGGCAACAATGGCGGCTTCCCCGTCAACGTGGCGCTCGATCCGCCGTGCGCCTACAGGGTGGCCATCGGTTGGCAGACGCGGCATTACTTGGCGTCGTCGCACAGCATTGATCGCCTGTATTGCAAATAACGCGTAAAAACCTGCTGCGCGTTGCGGCCTGCGGTGCTTACTGTGCTCTTGCACAGTTCCGCGCCGAGGCCACAATTCACTTGCGCTCGCCACGGTTTTTAAAGCGTTATTCTTTGATCAGAAATACCGTACCCACGCCTGCTGCGACGAACGCTTGTAATTGGCAAACGCGCGGCAAGGGAAATACAACACGGGCATCAGCAGCAAGGCCAGCAGCCAGACTTGCCAGATATGCTCGACGCCATAGCGGTTGCCGTGGTTGGCGCCCAGCACGGCAGTCAGGGTGATGCCGATGAGCAGCAGCAGATACAGGTGCAGCAAGTAGTAGAACATGGGTGCGCCGCCAAAGGTGGCGCAGGCCCGCGTGAACCAGTTGTCAAGCGACTCCAGCCAGGCCAGGCCCAGCAAGCCCAGGCCCAGGGTGAACAGCAGGAAGTCCAGCGATGGCGGATACTTGGTGAAGTTCAGCACGCTCATGGCCGTGCGCAAGGCCGTGTCGCCCGCCACCCAGGGCAGGGTTTCACCATAGAGATTGAAACCGCGCAGCACGGCCAGCAACAGCAAGCTGCCGCCGCCCAGCGCCAGCAACAGGCGGCGGCGTCCCTCCGGCGAACGGCCGCGCGCATACAGGGGCCCGGCCGCATAGCCGAGCACGATCACGCCTATCCACGGCAGCAGCGGGTAGCTGACCTTGATCTTCATGGCGCCGTCCGCCACCAGATACCCCCGTTGCAGCAGCACCGTCAGCAGATAATAGCCAAGGCTGCCCTCTTCCGCGCGCAGTCCCGTGAGCAGATGCTGGCCGGCGATGATCACCACGCCGAGCAGCGCCAGCACTTTCAATGGCAGCTGGTGCAGCACGGCCAGCGCCATCATGGCCAGGCCGATGACCCAGATCACTTGCAGATACAGCACGGCCGGCGGAAACGCCCCGCTCCAGGCAAAATTGACGAACACCAGTTCCAGCACCACCAGCAGCAAGCCCCGTTTGAACAGGAAGCCGCTGGCACTGCGCGGGCCGGCGGCAGGATGCGCGTACAGCCAGGCCGACAGGCCCGTCAAAAAAACGAACATGGGCGCGCATACGTGGGCCGCCAGGCGCGTGAAGAACAGGGCCGGATCGACGCTGGCCGCATCCATCGGGTCGCTCACCTGGTGGTGCAGGAAGACCGTTTCGCGCACATGGTCGAACAGCATGATCAGCATGACGAGGCCGCGCAGTACGTCGATGACGGCGATGCGGGTGCGCAGGGTGGCAGAAGAAGTCGATGTCATGGTGATTGCTTAAAAACGGTAATGGGCATTCAGGGTCAGCGTGCGCTCGGCACCCGGCGCCACCCACAGCTGGCTGTAGGAACTCGCATAGTAGCTGCGGTTGAACAGGTTTTCCACGTTCAAGGCCAGGCGCAGTTTGACGTTGGGCGAATACGATGCCAGCAATCTGGCCGTCGTGTAGGCTGGCAGGGTAAATTGGCTCCTGACGGCCACGTCGCCCAGGCGCTCGCCCACATATTGCACGCCGCCGCCCACGCTGGCCGTGCCCGTGGCCAGCGCGAATTGCTGCGTCGCCAGCAGGTTGGCGCCATGGCGCGGCACGTTGGCGAAGCGGCTGCCCGTCACGATCGTATTGTCGCCGCGCGTGACGGTGGCGTCCGTGTACGCATAGGCGCCCGAGACGCGCAAGCCGCGCGCCACTTCGCCGGACACGTCGAGCTCCAGGCCACGGCTGCCCACCTCGCCCGCCGCGATGGCGAAATCCGTGTTGGCGGGATTCGTCGTCAGCACATTGCTCTTGCGGATGTCGTACACGGCCACGGTGCCCGTCAGCCTGCCCGTTTCCAGCTTGGCGCCCAGCTCATACGAGCGGCTGCGCTCGGCCGGGAAAGCCTGGTTGGCGATGCTGATGCCGCTGTTGGGCCGAAAGCCCTTGGCCGCGCTCGCGTACAGCGACCATGCCTTCGTCGGCTGGTAGACGAGGCCCGCGCGGGGGCTCGTGGCCGACAGCGACTGGCGGTTGCTCACGTTCAGGCGATTATTCCTCACGTCCTGCGTGTAGCTATCATGGCGCACGCCGAGCAGCGCCTTCCATTGCGCGCCCAGGTCCAGTTGATCCTGCGCATACAGGCCGCGCGCCCTTTGCCCTTCCTGCGTGTCGATGGACAGGGCCAGCGGATCGGCCCTGCCGCCATACGCGGGATTGAAGATGTCGATGGCATATGCATTCCCGGCCGAGGGATTGCGCCGCAGCTGCACCCGGTGGTCATCGAAATCATAGGCGTCGACACCGGCCAGCACCTCGTGCGCCAGCGCCCCCGTCCTGAACTTGCCCAGCACCTCGACACGGGCCGACGCGTCGGTGGCCGAGAAATCGCGGTGGCGGCGCTGGCGGTTCAGGGTGCGGCCATCGGCCAGCAGCTTGTTCGCCTCGGTCGAGTAACCGGTCAATTCGCTGTCGCGGTAAGAAGCGCCCGCCTGCACCGTCCAGTCTTCCGACAGCGCGTGGTGGATGAACAGCTGCTGCCCCAGCGACTTTACCGTCATGGGGCCGTCGCCCGGCTCGCCCAGGAAGCGCGAGACGGGGACAAGACCCAGCTGGCCATTCACGGCGACCACGCCCCGGTCGAACGGGGCGCGCTGGCGCACCGCTTCGATTTCATACGACACGGTCGTGTGCTCGCCCAGCAGCCAGAGAAACGAGGGAGCAAACAGGCTGCGCTCGACTTTCAAGGTATCGCGGAAGCTGTGCCCCTCTTCATGCGCCGCATTCAGGCGATAGGCGATGGTGGCGCTCAAGGGCCCCGTCAAGTCGGCGGCGGCGCGGCGCGTCTGGAAGCTGCCCAACGACACATCGGCGCTGTACTCGGGCGAGAACTTGGGCTTTTTCGTCGTGATGTTCACCGTGCCGCCCGGCTCGCCCCGGCCATACAGGGCCGAAGCGGGGCCTTTCAGCACTTCCACGGCCTGCGTATTGCCGCCGTCGCGCATGCCGTTGTAGCCGCGGCTGCTACTGAAACCGTTGACCATGTAGTCGGAACCGAAATTCGGGTCGCCCGTGAAGCCGCGCATGGCGTAGCTGTCCCACAAACCGCCCAGCGGACTTTGCTTCGCAATGCCGCTGGCCAGGTCCAGCGCGCCGGCCAGGGTCGTTACGCCCGCGTCGCGCAACAGGTCGCCGGTCAGCACGCGCACGCTTTGCGGCAAGTCCATCAGCAAGGCATCCGTCTTGGTAGCGCCCGTGGCCGACAGGCTGCGGTAATGCTGGCGCTCGGCCTTCACGGTGACGACGTCCTGCGCGTCGGGCTGGTCGGCAGCGGGATCGAAGGCGAGCGCCAGGGGACTGGCGGCAGCCAGCAAAAGCGCCACGGGGCGGCGTAAGAACACGGACATGGGATTCCTGACGATGGGCAATTCAATGCAATAGGCTTGCATTATAATTGATAATCAATTCTCATTAAAGCCTTCCTGAAAAATCTGCGCCAGGAACTCCACAAACACTTGCACCTTGGCAGCACGCAGCTGGCGCGGGTGGAACAGCGCCCACAAGTCCGGTCCCCGCGTGCGATACGGTTGCAGCACGGGCACCAGGGTCCCCTCGCGCAAGGGCTGCAACATGGAGACGGACAGCGCCTGGACGATGCCGCAGCCAGCCTGGGCGGCGGCAATCATCGATTCGATATGGTCGAAGGACAAGGCCGCTGGCGGCGTGTGCGCATACGCCGCATCGCCCTCGCCGGCCTGGAACAGCCAGGGCCGCACCTGGCGCGATTTCGGGTACAGGAAATGCAGGCAGGCAAACTGGTCCAGTTCCTGCGGCGTGCGCGGCGTGCCATGCCGGGCGACAAAGGCGGGCGAGGCGCAGCACAGATAATCCATGCTCAGCAGGCTGCGCGCCACCAGCGATGAATCCTGCGGTGCGCCGATGCGCAGCATCACGTCGATGCCCTCTTCCACCATGTCGACCAGGCGGTCGCTGACGGTCAGGCGCAGGGAAATGTCGGGATAGGCGGCAGTAAAGCGGGGCAAGGCGGGCGCCACCAGGTTGCGGCTGATACTGCTGGGCATGTCCACGCGCAAACTGCCCGATGGCTGCTCGGCCGCCTGCAGCAGGCTCGTTTCCAGTGCCGCCATGTCGGCCAGCACCTGGCGCGCCTGCGCATGGCACTGCCGGCCTTCGGCCGTGAGCGACATGCTGCGCGTGGTGCGCTGCAAGAGGCGCACGCCGAAATGCTTTTCCAGCGCCGCCACCTGGTTCGTCACGGACGAGGTCGAGATGCCCAGGCGCTGCGCCGCCTTGCTGAAGCCGCCCGCCTCAACCACGGCGCAAAACACATGCATTGCTTCCAGCCTGTCCATATTCATTCCCCTTCTGTTATGCAAGCGATTATCCACGATACTGAAATAGTGCATCGGGCTGCGCCCCGTTTTTCTTTGCGCGATCCGCGCCTAGACTGGAGCTTCAACCACAGGAGAATCCCATGCAAGCCCTCGTCCTCACCACCTTTGCCGCCCCCATGACCATCGAGCACCTGCCCGTGCCGCAGCCCGGCCCCGGGCAAGTCCTCGTGCGCATCGGCGCCAGCGGCGTCAATCCGCTCGACACGAAGATCGCCGCCGGCGCCGCCCCGCACGCCCGGCCGCGACTGCCCGCCATCCTCGGCATCGACGTGGCCGGCACGGTGGCGGCCATCGGCGATGGCGTGACGACTTTTCACGTTGGCGCAACAGTCTATGGCATGGCGGGCGGCATCGGCGGCATCCAGGGCTCGCTGGCCGAGTACGGCGTCTTCGACGCAGCGCTGCTGGCGCCCGTGCCGCCAGCGCTGAGCATGCGCGAAGCGGCCGCCTTGCCCCTCGTCTTCATCACGGCCTGGGAAGGGCTGGTGGACCGTGCCCATGTCAAGGCGGGCGACAGCGTGCTCGTGCATGGCGGCGCGGGCGGCGTCGGCCACATGGCCGTGCAGCTGGCCGTCGCCTTTGGCGCCACGGTGTATGCCACGGGCAGCGCGGCCAGCCGCGCTGCCATCGAGGCGCTGGGCGCCCGCTTCATCGATTACCGCACCAGCACGGTGGACGACTACGTGGCCGAACACACGGGCGGCGCCGGCTTCGACATCGTCTACGACACCGTGGGCGGCGCCACCCTGGAGGCCAGCTTCCAGGCGGCACGCACCTACGGCGGCCACGTCGTCAGCTGCCTCGGCTGGGGCACGTTCGCGCTGAGCCCGCTGACGGCGCGCGCGGCCACCTATTCGGGCGTGTTCACCCTGCTGCCCCTGTTGAGCGGCCAGGGCCACGCGCGCCATGGCGCCATCCTGCGCGAAGCCACCAAGCTGATCGAGGCGGGCAAGCTGCGGGTGCGGCTCGACCCGCGCCGCTTCACCTTGCGCACGGCGCACGATGCGCATGCGGCGCAAATCGACGGCAGCGCGCGCGGCAAGCTGGTGGTGGATGTGGAGGATTGAACGCCGGCTTGTTTCCCGCGCGCCGAAGCGTTAATATGCAAGCATATACTTGCATATTGAGATGGGGGCGGGAATGCGTGAAAATCTGGAAAAACTGCTGGCACAGGGGCGCGACAACGCCCTGCTGCGCTTTGGCCTGGGCGATGCCTGCCTGAAAGACAATGACACCGAGCAAGCGGCCCTGCATTTGGCGCAAGCCACCGTGCAGCAGCCCGGCTATTCCGCCGCCTGGAAACTGCTGGGCAAGGCCTTGCACCAGCTGGGCCGGCTGGACGAAACGCAAGCCGCCTGGACCACGGGCGTGACGGTGGCCCAGCAACAAGGCGACTTGCAAGCCGTCAAGGAAATGACGGTGTTCCTGAAACGCCTGCAAAAACAGCGGCAGGCGGCAGGGTAAGACTGCTTAGTGTGCGTGCGCCGCGCCCTTGGCCTCAAGAGGCAGCGCGACGCCCCGTTCCTTCGCCAGCCGCTTGGCCAGCAAGCCGCCCGCTTCGGCCGCATAGGCGCGGCAGGCGCCGGCGTCGATCAGGGGATTGTCCGTGCCGCTGCGTCTGGCGGCCTTGCCCAGCACGTCCGTCGTGCCCGGATGCACGGGAATGATGATGTCGCATGGCAAGGCGGCCACCTTGGCGATGCTCGCTTCGAACGAGGCCGAAATGTCAGGCGTGCCACCCTTGCCCGCGCCTTTGCCTGTATAGCGGAAATCGCCGCTCGCATACGGGTTCAGGCTATCCGCATACACGACGTCCAGGCAGCGGTCGCCTTCGCACGAAGTCCACGTCCACGTCGTGCCGCCGGGCGTGTGGCCCGGTGTCATGTGGGCCGTCAAGGTCACAGGGCCCACCTTGACGGTATCGCCCTCGCCCACCAGGCTGACCTTGCGCACCTTGGCCACATGCACGACGGGATTGGCCTGGTACTGGGGATCATCCTTGCCATTGGTGCCGCTTTGCAGCACCGGGGCGGCCGCTGCGCTGGCCGTCACGGTGGCGCCGCTGGCCCGTTGCAGCGCGGCAATGCCGCCCGCATGGTCCCAATGGGCGTGTGAATTGAGAATGTATTTCACATCCTCGATGCGAAAGCCCAGCGCCCGGATGTTCGCAATGATCAGGGGCGCCGATTGCGGCAGCGCGCCGTCGAGCAGGATATGGCCCTGCGGACTCGTCACCAGCACGGCGGACAAGCCGGCCGTGCCCACGTACCAGGTATTGCCAAAGACATTGAACGGCTTGACGGGCGCGTTCCATTCCTTGCAATTGTCGCAATCGACAGGTTTATCCTGCACCGGTGCGGGGGTCTTCGCCTGCACCGTGCCAGCCGCCATGGTCGCAACCGTAGCCAGCATCAACTTCGCCAATAGTGTCATCTTCATCTCCAGAGTGTAAAAAGGTGGGCGCCCGCACTGGCGCGCCCGGGGGGGGGGGGGGGGGGGGGGGGGGGGGGTATCAATGCATGCGGCCTGGGCTCCCGGCCAGAGTGTCGCGGATGTGTCCGGCGTCGAGCGAGCGCCGCTGCGCGCCGGCGGCGTCCAGCAGCACCACGGTGACGTGCTTGCCGCCGCTGCGCATGCGCATCGTCAGGCAGCTGCCCGCCTCGTTGCTGCTGCCCGTCTTGGACAGCAGGATGTCCCAGCCCTTGCCGCCCACCAGCGGATTGGTGTTGTGCAGGGTGCGCGTCTTGCCATTGACGGCCACGCTCGCCTGCGGGTGGCTGGTGATGCGCGCGATGTCCGGATAGCGCGCGGCCGCCGCGACGATCTTCGCCACCTCGCTGGCCGTGGACGTATTCGCCGGAGAACTGCCGACGGGGTCCTTCAAGGTGGTGCGGCGCAAGCCCAGGTGGCGGATCTTCGCTTGCAACGCTTGCGCAAAGGCAGTGTTGCCGCCGGGGTAAGTACGCGCCAGCGCGGCGGCGGCGCGATTTTCGGACGGCAGCAGTGCCAGTTGCAACAGCGCGCCGCGCGACACGGCCACGCCATCGGCCAGCAGGCTGTGGCGCTGCAGCGATGCATCGCCGTCGGCGCGCACGATGCGCAGCTGTTCATCGGGGTCGAGCCCCGCATCGAGCACCACCATGGCCGTCATCAGCTTGGTGATCGAGGCGATGGGCACGACGGTGTCCGCATCCTTCGCCATCAGCACCTTGCCGCTGGCATCATCGAACACCAGCATGTGTTTCGCGCTGACGGGCAAGGCCAGCATGCCGGTGGCGGCCTCGGCCAGCGTCGCCCCGGTGACGGCGGGCTTGCCCTGCGTCTGCAGCAGCAGGGTGGCGCAGGCCAGCAGCAAGGCCGGCACGGCCAGTTTCCAGCCAGCCGTATCAAGCCCGGGCGCCATCAGCCGTTCTATGCGCGTCAGCAACGCTCCGCCGCGGGCCGACATCAGCAAGCCGGAATGCTGCGGCACGGCCGTGTGCAAGGACAACGCATGCAGCGCCGTGGCCAGCTGCTGCGGGTCTTGCAGCGCTTGCGCAGCCAGGGCATCGGCCACCTGTTCGCGCTCGGCCCGCATGCGCGCCGACAGCCACCAGACGACGGGATGAAAGAACAGCAGCGCCTCGGCCACGCTTTGCAACAGGTTGACCAGGTAATCCCAGCGCCGCACATGCGCCAGTTCATGCGCCAGCAGCGCTTCCAGCAAGGCGACGGGCATGCCGCTCAGCAAGGCGGCCGGCAGCAGGATGACGGGACGCCAGAAGCCCACGGTGACGGGACTGGCCAGGCCCGCATGCAGCTTCAGCGGCACTGACCGACTGCCGCGCAAGCCCATGCGCTGCGCCAGCGCATCGAGGCGCGCCTGCCAGATGGAGGGGGCAGCCACTGCCTGGCGGCGCAGCTTGCCGACCCAGGCCAGGCCCAGGCACAGGCGCAAGCTCATCAGGCCAACACCGGCGCTCCAGGCCAGCACCAGGGCCGGCATCCACGCTTGCAGCGCGGCGCGCCAGGCGGGCGGCGCGTCCACCGGCAGCTGGGCCGGCGATGTGCCGGACAGGAGCGCGAGCAGGTGGACGGCGGGAATGCATAGGCACAGCAGCAGCGCTAGCGCGCAGACGGCATAGCGCCAGCGCGCGCTGGCGTCGCGCAGCAGCCAGAGCAGGACAGCGGAGACGGCGCCGACGATCAAGCCCTGCCAGACAAAATACAGCAAGACCCAGCCCAGCGCAGGGACAAGGTTGCCCAACTCTATGCCCAGGTCCAGGTTCATGGCGCGCCGCCATCCTTGCTGCGCAGGATTTTTTCAATTTCCAGGCGTTCCGCGTCGCTCACGTGCTCGCGCAGCGCCGTCAGCACGAGCGCCTTGCCGGAACCGGAAAACACCTTGCCGATCAAGTCCTTGAGCAAACTCGTTTGCAACTTTTCCTGCGCTTCGACGGCGGCATACAACTGCGGCCGCTGGCTTTCATCGCGGCTCAGCAAGCCCTTGCCATGCATCAATTGCAACTGGCGCAGCACGGTGGCGTAGCTGGCGTCGGCACGCTCAGCGGCCAGCGCGTCATACACGGCGCGGGCGTCGGACGGACCGCGCTGCCACAGGATGCGCAGCAGGTCCAGTTCGGCGGCCGTGGGATGGGGAGTGGAGGTATTTTTTAACATGCCGCTAGAATATCCGGTCTAGAACTCGATGTCTAGAACTTTTTTTCTAACACATGCAAAGACTAAAATTCGCGCAAGCGGTCGAACAGCGCCAGCAAGGCCGCCTCGTCGACGAGTGCCGCCCCCTGCCCGCCCAGCTGCCCACGCAGCTGGGCCAGCAGTTCCGCCAGCACCGTGTAGATTTCCTCGCGCTCGACCGTCTCGATGATGCTCGCGCGCCGCTCGATCTTGTTGAATGCCTCCACATAGGCAGTGACCATCGTTTCCAGCGCGGCGGCCGCCGCCGTCGCCTGCATGGCCGCATCGATGCTGCGCGTCACGGCCAGCATGTTCTTGTAGGCCAGCGCCGCCTTTTTCGCATACGCGGGGGAAATATGCTCGCGGCCATCCCAATCGCGGAAGGGGTTGAGCAGGTTTTCCGCCAACCATTCCGGCTTGCGCGCCTTGGTGACCGACAGGTCCAGTCCCAGCGCCGCCGCTGTCTTGTAGCCGGCCTTGATGACCTTGGCGACATCCGCTGGCAAGCTGGTCAGCCACAAGGCGGACAGCTTCGGCAATTGCGCGGCCGATGGAAATTCCTCCGCCGTGAAACCGAACAGGTCATAGGCGGTGAACGTCCGCAGCTGGGCCAGCTGCGCAAGGCTGGCCATCTGCGACGCCATCCCCGGCTTGCCCCAGATGCGCAAGGACGTCAGGTGGGGAAAACGCTGCGCCACTTGCGCCAGATCAACGTCCTTCATGCCGATCAGCGACAGGCCGCCCAGCTGGCCGAGGCCGTGGAACGGCGGCAGCGCGTGCGTGCACTGCAGTGTCAGGTGGCGGCCGTCGGCGCCATCGTCGATGCGCAGCGCCGGCGATGGCGCGCTGCGCAGCGCGAGCAGGCTCAAGCCTTCGTTCAAGACCAGGCTGGTGACGCCATCCGGCTGCAGGATCAGGCGTTCCAGGCCGCTGCCGCTGAAATCGAGGGCATGCACCGTCGATGATTGCCATTCCAGCTCATTGATGAAAGGATTGCCTTGGATAAACTCCATCAAGGCTTGCGTGCCGTTGCCCGTCTCGATCGACATCAGGCAAGGCAGTTGCTCCAGCTCGGACACGTCACCCAGCGCCTGCAAGACGCTGTCATTGATTTTCGTCGCGTCCTGCCGGAAGACCTGGCCGCCCAGCGTCACCTCGCGCTCGTCCGACGCGGCCTTGAATCGCTGGCGCCGCAGCGGATCGATGCGCTCCCAGTTGCGCTGGCGCAGCACGCTGTCGCCCACGTACCAGGCGCTGCGGTAGCTATTGACTTCCACATCCACCAGCGGCGCGATATTGCCAACGAGCGTATAGCCAGGCGGCACGTTCGCCGTGGCATAGCAGTGATCGTGGCGATTGTTCCAGAAGAAATAATCGCACAGCAGCGGCCGCATGGCTTGCACGGCCGCCGCATCGGGCAAGGCGTCACCGGTCCAGTCCAGCTCCAGCACGGCAGCTACGGGCCTGGACGAGGATGCATCCTTGATGCGGGTGACCTGGCAAGCCACATACTGCCGCAGCTCGGACGAAAACACGCTGTAAACATCTCCAACATTCGCTAGCACGCAACTTCCTTTTCAAAACACCTGACGGTCGAATGTTGAAAGATAGCAAAAATGACAGCGCAATGTCGTCCTGTTCAGTCCGCGTGCAGCTTGTGGTGCATGCGGCGCAAGCCCAGCCAGACGGCGGCGGCCACGAAGGGCACCAGGGCGCCGACGAGGATTTCCGGGTTCACGGGCAAGCCCATCACCTTGGCCGCCTTGCCCGTGTAGCTGAACAGGCCGATCACGTAATAGGAAATGGCGGCCACCGACAAGCCTTCGACGGCTTGCTGCAGGCGCAGTTGCTGCGCGGCGCGGGCGTTCATCGATTGCAGGATTTGCCGGTTCTGCAATTCCTGCACGATGCCCACGCGCGTGCGCAGCAAGTCATTCGTGTTGGCGATGCGCTGCGCCATCGCTTCCTGGCGGCTGGCCATGGCTTCGCACGTATTCATGGCCGGCGTCAGGCGGCGATCCATGAATTCCTCGACCGTGGGTATGCCTTCGATGCGCACTTCGCGCAACTCGTCGATGCGCGCTTTCACGAGCCCCATGTAGGCTTTCGACGCGGAAAAACGGTAGCTATTGTCGAGCGACAGCTTTTCAATGCGGGCCGCCAGGCGCGTGATGCGGTCCAGCAAGGCTTGCTCGGCAACACCCTCGTCGGCCTTGACCAGGCCCGGGGCGTCGTCCGTATCGACCATGGCGGCGGCCAGGGTCGCCAGTTCGTTCTCGATGGCGTTCAAGGATGGCGCCGCCTGCATGGCGTACGGCAAGCCCAATAAAGCCATCATGCGGTAGGTTTCGATTTCCAGCACGCGCTGCACCAATCGCCCCGACTGCTGCGAGCGCATGCCCGCGTCGCGGATGACGAAACGGCTGAAGCCGTCGGACTGGATGGTGAAATCCGTCCACAATTCGCCGCCCTGCAGCACCTTGCTGCCGGCCAGGGTATTGCCTTCGAACACGCGCGACAAGCCCTGCATGAAGATTTCGGCCGGCTCGGTCGCCTGCTCCAGCACCACGTGGGCGGCCACCATCAGCTTGCCCTTCAGGCCCGCCAGCCACTGCTGCGGCAACTGTTCCAGTGGCATGCGTTCGAACGCCTGCTCCAGGGGCAAGGCGGTACCAGGATGCTCGGCGAAGGTAAACGTGGCAAATTCCGTATGGCATTCCCACTTCAGGCGGAAGCGGCCAAAGTCGTAATAAAAATACTTGGCTTCGGCGGCAGGCGGCGTGACGCCAAAATGCGTGCACAGCGCCGCCAGGGTGGCGTGCTGGGCCGCCATATTCGACGCACCGGGCGCCGCGCTGTCATCTTTATACACGGCCAGATGGGTGATCAGCTCGGGGGCGTCGAGCTGCAAAAACGGCCGCGAGTGGATTTCCGCGGCCAGCGGCACGCGTAAGGCGTGGTTCAAACTGGAGTTAATCAAGTGCATGATAGCCAAAGGTAAAGTTGCAAAACTGCTTAGACCCGCGCGCGTGCCATGGCGCCCGCAGCGCAGGTCTGATTGTCACAGTGTAACAAAGCAGGATGCATGCCATCTATTTCCAAGGCCAATCATGTTGTTTTGACAACCACAGCCGCACCCATCACCGCGCCCCGGCGGCTGCCCAGCCACCAGAACCCGGCGGCCAGCGCCACGGCCGAGGCCTGTCCCAGCGCCAGTTTCAATGCGCTGTCGAACAGCAACGGTGCGACAAAACCGGACACCAGCGCAAACACCAGCATTTGCACGAAGTTTTGCAGGGAAGCCGCCAGGCCCCGCATCTGCGGGAAAATATCGAGCGTCGACATGGTCATGCCCGGCAAGGCCAGCGACATGCCGAACGCATACAGCATCACGGGCACGACGGCAAACGGGATGCTGGCCGCGAACCAGTGGTTGTAAGCAATATTAAGCGCGCCCGTGGCCGCCATGGCCAGCAAGCCCCAGCGCACCAGCACGGTGCTTTTCACCGCATGCGCGAGCTTGCCCGACAGGGCCGAGCCGCCCACCAGGCCCGCCACCATGGGGATGAACATCCAGCCAAAGGCCGTTTCCGGCAGATGCAGCAATTCCAGGATGAAATGCGGTGCCGAGGCGATGTACAGGGCAAAGCCGCCAAAGGCGAAGGCCACGGCCAGCGAACGCAACAGGAACTCCCGGTGGCGCAGCGCCAGCCAGTAATTGCGCGCGATGTTGCCTGGATGGAAGGGTTGACGATGCTCGACGGCTAAACTTTCCGGCAAGCCTTTCAGGCAGGCGAGCGCCAGCAGCAGCGTGACGGAAAACGTGAACACGAACGTCGATTGCCAGCCGTAGGCCACGTGCAGCCAGCCGCCGATGATGGGCGCGATGGCCGGCGCGATGCCGAACACCATCATGATATTGGCCAGCATCTTTTGCGCGGCCGCGCCCGACAAGCTGTCGCGCACGATGGCTTGCCCGATGACCCTGCCCGCTCCGGCCGAGGCGCCCTGCATGCCGCGGAAGAACAGCAGCCAGCCAAAGCTGGGCGCGAACGCGGCGCCGATGGAGCCCACGGCAAAGATCAGCAGCGAGGCGAGAATCACGGGACGGCGGCCAAACGAGTCGGACAAGGTGCCGTAGAACAAGGTCATGAAGGCATAGGCGGCCAGGTAGACGCTCAGGGTCTGCTGCACCAGCACGCTGCTGACCTCGAAATGCGTGCCGATCGCGGGAAACGATGGCAGGAAGGTATCGGTGGCGAACGGGCCCAGCATGGCCAGCCCGGCCAGCACCAGGGTCAGGTTGCGCGCCTTCATGCGTCCGCCCGCACGGCATATTGACGGCGCATGCCTTCCAGGGCCGCCAGTGAAAATTGCGCGACGTGGCGCGCGATGCTGCCCAGGCCAGCCTCGTCATAGGTGATCTCAGGCGCCACCAGCTCATGCACGATGCGCGAACGGGCATAGAACACGGCCTGGCCGATCACGCTGAACACGCATTTCTGCACCACGTCGTCCGGCATGGCCGGCCCCACCACGCCACGGATCAAGCCCGTGAACAAGGCGTGCTGCGGACGCACATTGCGTTCGGCCAGCTTGTGCATGGCGGCCGTCGGTTCGATCAGCTCGCGCGCCACCAGGCGGCTGAACAGGGAAGCCGGACCCGAGCGCAGCATGTCGGAGACGAGCGCTTCGATGGCCAGGCGCAACTGTTCCGCGGGCGGCAACTGCGCCCGCGCGCTGGCGGCCGCCACGTCGGCGGCCGACGCGCGCGCCAGCTCGCGCGCATAGTCAAATGCGGCCAGGTGCAGCTCTTCCTTGCTATGAAAATAATAATTGACCATCGCCACGTTGACGTGGGCCGCCTCGCATATCCGGCGCACGGACGCGAGCCGGTAACCTTCGTCGGCAAACAGCTGGACCGCCGCCTGCAGGATGCGCGCGCGGGCCGGTTCCGTTTCCTGGCCGCTTCTCTTTTCTTCTGTCATGCCATTCCCATCGCTTAAACAGCTGTTTAATATTGGATGGAATTATATCAAACAGCCGTTTAACTTTCAGGCGGACGCAAAAAAGCCCGGCGAACCGGGCTTTTCAAAGGCGTATCGACAGCTTAATGCTTCATCGCCGGCATCGGGGCCGAGGTCGCGCCCAGCGGACGGGCCACGGCATTGACTTCGATGGTTTCGCGGCGCTTGTCCTCGCCTTCGACGACGAGGGTCAGCGGGATCTTGTCGCCCGCCTTCACCTGCCCTTTGAGTTCCAGCAGCATGACGTGGTAACCGCCCGGCTTCAGTTCGACGGCCTTGCCGGCTGGCAAGGCGATTTCCTTGACCTGGCGCATGCGCATCATATTGTCCGTCATGCTCATTTCATGGATTTCCGCCACGCCGGCCACGGGCGAGCGCACTTCCAGCAGGCGCATGGCTTTCGGCGCCGTGATCTGCATGAAGGCGCCCGTGGCTTTTTGCTGCGGCACGGTGGCGCGCACCCACGGGTCGCTGATTTGCACGGACGTCTGTGCTACGGCGGAGAAGGACAGCACGGCCAGGGCCGTGGCCAGCAGGGTTTTCAGATGGGTCATGATGATTCCTTTCGTGAGAGTTACAAGGTGTATTTCGATTTCATCAGGGTCTTGATGTCCTGCACGCACTCGTCGCCCGTCAACTGGTGTTTCAAGCCCAGGCGCATGCGCCCCTCGTTATCGAGCACATAGCTGATGGCCGTGTGGTCCATCGTGTAGGAACTGCCGCTCGGCACGCGGCGGTAGAAGACCTTGTAATTGAAGGCCGTCTGCGCCGTCGCCTGCGGGTCCGTGCGCAGGCCGAGGAAGCTGGGGTCGAAGGCGCGCATGTATTCGCCCAGCAGCTCGGGCGTATCGCGCTCGGGATCGATGCTGATGAAGATCACTTGCAGCTTGTCGGCGTCCGGCCCCAGTTTCTGGCGGATTTCCAGCGCGCGCGACAGGGCTGTCGGGCACACGTCCGGGCATTGCGTGAAGCCAAAGAAGACCATCACATACTTGCCCTTGAAGTCGGCCAGGGTGTAGACCTTGCCGTCGGGGCCGCTCAACTTGAAGTCGGGCTTGTAATCGCCGCCCGTCAAGTCGAGGCCGTTGTAATGGGGTTTCGGTGCTTGTTCGCAAGCGGCAAGCGTGAGCAATCCCGCCGTGCCGGCGAGAAGGAATAAACGACGTTTCATGGCATTCTGGCCCGATGGGCGTAGTGGATACAGTTAAGACGTGGAAGGCGTGGCTGGTGCGTTCAGGCCGCCGAAGGCGGACCGCGCGGGCTGGCGGCCAGCCACGCGAACGGGACTCGCGGCGCCTGGTAAAACAATGGCGGATACAGGTCGTGGCCCGCGATGACGGGCAGCGTCGATGCTGGCGACGGCGGCAAGCCCACGCTGCCCGCATGGCTGATGCAGAACGGGCAATGCTCGATGTGGTGCAGCACGGAACCGGTGGTGGACTTGGCGGCTGGCGCCAGGTCCGCTTGCGTGTAGACGGCGCCGCTGGCCGAGCAAATGTCGACGGCGGCATTGTTCGCGTTCGCGTGCAGCGAGGCAAATGCATATGACAGGGATGGCGACAGCGCATTGAGCAGTATCGCCAGGCAGGCGAACCACATATGCCACTGTTTGTGCTTCAATAAAGATCCCATGGCCCCGATTATAACGGAGTCTGACTATCCGGGCGCCGGGCCGCGCAGGAACAGGCTGGGGCGCACGCCCGCCACGTCCACGCAGGCGTCGCAAAACGCGGGGATCGACGCAAAGCCGGAGCCGGCCGCCACTTGCGCCAGGTCGCGCTCGCCCTGCCCGCCCTCGGCATCCGCTTGCGCCGCCGTATGCAGCGCATGCGCCAGGCGCTGCTCGCGCACCAGGCTGAGCAATGCTTCGCCCTCGGCAAACAGGCGCGCCCTGGCCTTGTGCGGCGTCACTTGCCACAGGGCCGCCAGGCGCGCTGCCGTCCATTTTCCTTGCGGCGTATCAAAGATGTGCTGCGCCAGCGCCTGGCTCCAGCGCTTGCCGCCGCCGTGGCCGCCATCGGGCTCGCCGTCTTCCAGCGCCAGGGTGAACACGGCCGGCTTGCCCCGCCCGGGCATCACGTCGCAGGCGAAGCGCAAAAAGGCGGGCACGACGAAACTGTCGCCGCTGGCCAGTTTCTTGGTGGCGATTTCATTGTGCAAGGTCACAAAGCCCTGGCGCACGGTAACGCGCAGCCTGAGCGGAAAGCGCAAGCCCAGCAAGTGCAAGGGATGATCGGAAACGAGGGCCATGCGTCAGGTCAATGTGGTGAACGAGCCGCCAGCATGCCACACATCGCGCGCCCGGTCTGTCATCACAGCGACGCCACGCCATAACGGCGCAAGCCGTCCAGGTCGACGACGCGGATGGATTGGTAGGCAATGCTGATCAGGTTCAGTCCGGCCAGATGGCCCAGCGCCTGGTTCACGCGCTGGCGCGAAATGCCCGTCAGCAAACCGATTTCTTCCTGCGACAGCTCAAGCACGCTGGAAGTGCGCGGATATAACATGGGGTGGAACAGTTGCGCGATGGCTTGCGCCACTTGCGCGTCGACGGCCAGCAGGCGCTGGTTCTGGATGGTGGCGATGAATTGCCCCATGCGCTCGTTCAGCTGACGGATGACGAAGGCGTTAAAGGAGAGGCTTTCGGCCAGCAGCAGATGAAACAGCTCGACGGGCACGAGGATGAGGTCCGCGGCGCGCACGGCCACCACGTCGTAGCGGCGCAGTTCGCGTTTGAGCACGCTGCCTTCGCCGCACCAGCCGCCGGCCGGCACGCCGGAAAACGTGGCGCCGCGCCCATCGGCGTTGTAGACGGCCAGCTTGATCAAGCCCGTGTGCACGCCGATCCAGTGCGCCGACGGTTCGCCGCGCCGCGTGATGAAGGCGCCCGCCTCGTAATGCCGCAGCACGCTGCCGGCGCGCAACAGGGCCTGATGCCGGGTATCGAGGGCCGTGAACCAGTCGTGGCTGTCGAGTTCGGGCACCGCACGGTCTACACTATCGTTGCTATCCATTCCATCCTTCGCTTGTCACGCATCACCTGTCACCGCAGTTGTCACTAAGATGACAGTGATTTTCCACCGCCGGTGCTATGCTGGCCCCTATCAATCCCGAAACAGGGAGCTGCAGAATTTTTTTACCTGGAGACAAGCATGACACCCGACTTCAATACCGGTCTCGGCAAAAACAGCGCCAACTACGCCGCCCTGACCCCGCTCGACTATATCGCCAGGGCAGCGGCAGTATATGGCAATCGCCTGGCAATTGCACATGGCGCCGTGCGCCAGACTTGGGGCGAAACGTATGCGCGCACGCGCCGCCTCGCGTCCGGCCTCATCAAGCTGGGCGTGGGCACGGGCGATACCGTGGCCGTGATGCTGCCGAACACGCCCGCCATGGTGGAAGCGAGCTTTGGCGTCCCGATGGCCGGCGCCGTCCTCAATGCCCTGAATATCCGCCTCGACCTGGCCTCCCTGACCTTCATGCTGCGCCACGGCCAGGCGAAAGTCTTGCTGGCCGACACGGAATTTGCCGAGCTGGCGCGCCAGATGGCGGCGCAGATTCCCGGCTTGCGCGTGATCCAGGTCAACGACGTGCTGGGACCGGAAGTGGACGCCTTTTCCGACCTCGACTACGAAAGCTTGCTGGCCAGCGGCGACCCCGATTACGACTGGCAAGCGCCCGCCGACGAGTGGGATGCCATCGCCCTCAACTACACGTCGGGTACCACGGGCGACCCGAAAGGCGTGGTCTACCACCACCGCGGCGCGGCCCTGAATGCCCTGTCGAACATATTGGAATGGGACATGCCCAAGCATGCCGTGTACTTATGGACCTTGCCGATGTTTCACTGCAATGGCTGGTGCTTCCCCTGGACCGTGGCCGCGCGCGCCGGTGTCAATGTGTGCCTGCGCAAGTTCGAACCGAAACTCGTGTTCGACCTGATGCGCGAATTGCGCATCACCCACTATTGCGCCGCGCCCATCGTGCACGCGGCCCTGGCCAACGCGCCCGCCAGCTGGCGCGACGGCATAGACTGGACCGTGCGCGGCATGGTGGCCGGCGCGCCGCCGCCTGCGGCCATGGTGGCAAAGATCGAAGCCATGGGCTTTGACTTGATCCACTCGTATGGCTTGACGGAAGTGTATGGCCCGGCCGCCATCTGCGCCGAGCAGGACGGGTGGGCGGCCCTGTCGCAGGAAGAACGCGCCGTATTGAAGTCGCGCCAGGGCGTGCGCTACCACTTGCAAAGCGCCGTCGCCGTGCTCGACCCGGACACCATGCGGCCGGTGGCGGCCGATGGCGAACAGATCGGCGAGATCATGTTCCGTGGCAACATCTGCATGAAGGGTTACTTAAAAAATGAAAAGGCGACGCAGGAAGCGTTCGCGGGCGGCTGGTTCCACACGGGCGACCTCGGCGTCATGTATCCGGATGGCTACATCAAGCTGAAGGACCGCAGCAAGGACATCATCATTTCCGGCGGAGAAAACATTTCCAGCGTGGAAGTGGAAGACGCGCTGTACCACCACCCGCAAGTGCTGGCCGCCGCCGTCATCGCCCAGCCGGACGAAAAGTGGGGCGAGACGCCGTGCGCCTTCGTCGAGCTGCGCGAAGGCGGCACCGTGACGGAAGCGGAATTGATCGCCTTTTGCAAGAACAACCTGGCCGGATTCAAGGTGCCGAAAGCCATTTATTTCGGTCCCCTGCCCCGCACGTCGACGGGCAAGATCCAGAAGTTCGAACTGCGCAAGCGCATGCAGTCGGACAAGGCCATCGACGTCTAGGCGCTTAGCCGCCCTTGCCGGACAGCCACGCAGGCTGTGCCACCACCAGGCGTGAAAAGCTGGCGATGCTGGCCACGGCGGCGAAGCCTGCCGCCAGGCACAACGCATACGTCGTGCCCCGGCTGGCCGAGACCGTGAAGCAGTAGGCGACCAGCGCCGCGCCCGTGGCCTGGCCGATCAGGCGCGACGTGGCCACCACGCCGCTGGCGCCGCCAGCCCGCTCGGGCGGCGCGCTGCCCATGATGGCTTTCAGATTGGGCGCCTGGAAGAAACCGAAACCGATGCCGCACAGGGCCATGCGCCAGCCGATGTCGAACACGCTCGGGTGGGCCGGTATCCACACCAGGGTCAGCAAGCCGCCCGCCAGCGCCGCCAGGCCGATGCCACCCAGCACGCCCGGCGAATAGCGGTCGCTCAGGCGCCCGGCCACGGGCGCCATCACGGCCACCAGCGCGGCCCATGGCGTCATCAGGAAGCCCGTCTCGACGGGCGAACGGCCCAGGGTGACTTCAAAATAAAACGGCAGCGAAACGAAGGCCAGGCCCTGCGCGGCAAACGTGCAGATGGCCGTCAGCGACGACAGCAGGAATAATGGACGGCGGAACAGGTCGATCGGCAGCATCGGCGCCGCGTGCCCGGCCTGGCGCCGCAGCAGCAAGACAAAGAACACCACCACGGCCACCAGTTCCGGCAGCAAGGTGGAAATCGACGCGTGGTGGGCCGCATCGCCAAACAGCAGGATCAGCAAGCCGAAGGCGCCCACGTTGTACAGCGCCGTGCGCGCATCGAGGGTGTGGCCGGAAAGTTTCGTCGCCGGCAGCATACGGCTGGCGAGGAAGAAGCCGGCCACGCCCAAGGGTACATTGATGGCGAACAGCCACGGCCACGAGGCCGTCGCCAGGATCAGCGAGGCGGCCGTGGGACCGATGGCGAACGCGACAGCCACCACCAGCGCATTGTTGCCGAACGCGCGTCCCAGCAAATGCTTGGGATACAGGGCGCGCAGCAGCGCCGTGTTGACGCTCATCATGGCGCTCGCTCCCACGCCTTGAAGGAGCCTCGCCACCACCAAGGACGGCAAGGACCAGGCCAGCGCACAGGCGAGCGACGCGAGGGTAAATAAAAACATGCCGGAGATGAATACGCGCCGGTAACCGGCGATTTCGCCGAGGGCGGAAAACGGCAGCAGGGTCGCCACCATGGCCAGCTGGTAGACGTTGACGATCCAGACGGAGGCGGCCGGCGTCGTGCGCAGCTCGCTGGCGATGGCCGGCAAGGCCGTGTTGGCGATCGCCGTATCGAGCGAGGCCATGCCCACGCCGATGGCCAGCGCCAGCATGGCCCATAAACGGGCGCCGGGCGGCAAGCCGTCCTCGCCCACGAGGAAGGGCTGCGCCCTGTTTTGCTTGAACATCATTGATCCGATACGAATTCCATGCCGCGCCGCCAGCAACGCTTACGCCGGGCACCTTCTTGTTAGCGGCCAATAATGTGGCCGCAAGCAAGACACTAGCATGGATAAACGGAGTCTGCCGGACAGCCCCGCTGCGGGCCGGGCCGCCTGTTATCGGATGACTACGCGAGTTTTATTTCTGGCAATCGATAACTTTAAAATCTTTCGAGTAGCAGATGCGCAACTCGCCCGAGTGCTTTTCATAGCCGAGCCAGCGGCCCTTCAGTTGCGGGTTGTGCTGCTTCATCCACTGGAACAGCTCGTTCTTTGGCATGGTGGAATCCGGCAACTTCAAGGCCTGGAACAGTTCGCGTTCCTTCTCGAAATACTGCTTGGCCGTATCGAAATCGCAGGCGCCGTGCTTTTCCCACTCGCCCTGCAGCAAGGCTTCGCCCGGCTGCATGCACATGTAGGGCAGGATGTCGGACGGCGCCAGCTTCGGCAGATTGCCCTTGCAATAGCGCGGGTGCAGTTCCGTCTTGCGCGGCGGCGTCACGGAAATGTCGTCGCAGCTGGCCGGATTGGCCGACTGCGCCCACAGGCCATGCACGATCCAGCCGAACTGGTTGCTCTCGGCGCACTGGAAGGCGGCCTTCTTCGACACTTCTCCGCGGCGGCGCTGGCTGTCGCAAAAGCCGGGCGACCACGACAGCGCCAGCATGAAGTAATCGGTGGGCACGTTGGTGCTTTGCTTGTAGCAGGTGTTTTTCTCGTCCGACGGCTTGACGTCGTAATCGTAGTAGCTGACATTGCGGGGAATGGCGCACGTGGCGTCGGCCGCGTGGACGGCGCCGGCAGACAGGCTGAGGAACACGGCGGCCAGCGCGGGCAAGACAGAGCGGATTTTCATCGAATTTCCTTCAAGATATAAAAACGCCGGCAACTGAGTGCCGGCGCGGTATTAAAATGACACCATCAATTTAGCAGACGGTGTGCATCCAGCCATGCGTATCAGCCGCCGTGCCATGCTGCAAGCCCAGCAACGCTTCGCGCAGGGCCAGGGTGACGGCGCCGTTTTCATTGTTGTTGATGGTCATTTCAAAGCCGTTGGCCTTGGCCACGCCCACCGGGGTGATGACGGCGGCCGTGCCGCAGGCGAACACTTCGGTCATGCGGCCCGAGGCGATGTCGTCGCGCCATTGCTGGACGGACAATTTACGCTCTTCCGTCGCATAGCCGAGGTCTTTCGCCATTTCCAGCAGGCTGCGGCGGGTGATGCCAGGCAACAAGGTGCCCGTCAATTCCGGCGTCACGACGGTGATTTTCTCGCCATCCTTATACACGAAGAACAGATTCATGCCGCCCATTTCTTCGATGAATTCGCGGTGCACGGCGTCCAGCCAGACGACCTGGTCGCAACCCTTCTCTTGCGCTTGCGACTGGGCCATCAGACTGGCCGCATAGTTGCCCGCGCACTTGGCTTCACCGGTGCCGCCAGGCGCGGCGCGCACGAAGTCTTCGCTGATCCACACGGTGACGGGTTTCACGCCTTTCGGGAAGTAGGCGCCGGCTGGCGAGGCGAACAGCACGAACAGGTATTCTTCCGATGGACGCACGCCCAGGTACGGGTCGGTGGCGATCATCAGCGGACGCATGTACAGGCTCTCGCCCGTGTTCTTCGGCACCCAGTTGCGGTCTTGCGAAATGAGCGCGTCGCCCGCTTCCAGGAACAGCTCGACCGGAATGGCCGGCATGGCCAGGCGCGCGGCGCTGCGGTTGAAGCGCTCGGCATTCTGTTCCGGACGGAAGGTCTTGATGCTGCCGTCGGGCTGGGCAAACGCCTTGTAGCCTTCGAAGATGGCCTGGCCGTAATGCAGGGACGACGCGGACGGGTCCAGCATCAAAGGGCCGTAGGCTTTCAGTTCGCCCTGCTGCCACTTGCCGTCGCGGTAAGGGATCACCACCATGTGGTCGGTGAAGATGCGGCCAAAGGCAGGATTGACCATGCGCGCGGCGCGCTCGGCGTCGGACAAGGGGTGGGCGGACGGGGTGACGACGAGATTCGGTGTGGAAGTGGTCATGGCAGCAGAAGACGAGTCAGGGAGAATAAAGAGATTCCCTATTGTAGCGCCTAATGCGCGCGGCGAGGAGGCGGATGGCCCGCCGCCCATTGTTGCGCCGCATCAAAGGGCGGCGCCGTCAGCCCGCCCGCAAAGGCTTGCCCCGCCCTGCCTGCGCTTCTTCGGCGCACTGGCTGCAGCGCATCTGCACGGAAATCACGTTGGCGCCGATGTCCATGCCGTGCGCCACCGCCGTCTGGCGCAGCTGCTCCACCAGCGGCGCATCCTGCACCAGCACGCTGCGCTCGCACACCCTGCACACGAGGTAGCAGCTGTCCGTCTCCACCTGGTCCGGCTTGATCAGGTAGCGCGCCTTGTTGCCGCTGGCGCTAGCTTCGCGCTCGCGCAGCAGCAAGCCGGCCAGCTCCATTTCCTTGAGCACGCGGTAAATCGTGCCCAGGCTGACGGCAATGCCGATGTGCAGCAGTTGCTGATAAATGCTTTCCGCATTCATCGCTTGCCGCTGCGTGCCGGCCAGCACTTGCAAGATGCAGATGCGCGCGCTGGTAGGGCGCAGGCGCACGGCGCGCAAACGCTCGAACACGCGGCCATCGCCCTGGTATTGAATGTCTTGCATGGGATTCTCCGCTTGTGCGTTCTGCTCTCCCTACCTTGCCAAGCGAGAACGTCAAAAGGGAACCGGGAAATGAAAAAAAGCGCCGCCCCGATCTGCCGGGTGCGGCGCCTTGTGCTACATCAAACGGGCGAACATCAGAACTTGATGTTGGCCGTCACGGTTGCGGAACGGCCAGGGGCCACGCCAGCGTAGTGCGGCGAAGAAACCTTGTCGAAGTACAGCTTGTTCGTCAGGTTCTGGATGTTCAGCTGCAGGGTCACGTTGCGGTTGACCACATAGCTGGCCATGGCGTCGAAGCGCGTGTAAGCCGGGGCAAACTTGTTGTTGGCCACGTTCGCATAGACTTTATCGACGTAGTTCACGCCGCCGCCCACCGTGATGGCGGGCGTGACCAGGTACGAGGTCCACAGCGAGGCGCTGTTTTTCGGCGTGGTGGGGAACTGGTTGCCGTTGTACGGCGACGGCGCGTATTGCGTCACGCCATTGATCACGCCATTCGTGACATAGCCATTGTTTTCCACGATGGCGTTCAGGTGCGTGTAGCCGCCGAAGACCGACCATTCCTTGGTGATGTTGCCGCTCACGCCCAGCTCGATACCCTTGACTTGCTTGTCGCCCACGTTTTGCGTGCTGCCGTCCGGCGCCGTCACGCGCGCATTGTTCATGTCGCTCTGGAAATAGGCGCCGCTCACGGACAGGCGGCCGCCCGGCAGCACTTCCCATTTCGTGCCCAGCTCGAAGCTCTTGCTCTCTTGCGGCTTCAGGTTCTGGATGGTGACCGTCAAGCCGTCGATGCCGTCGCCGCCGTCATTGCCCGGTGGCGTGGACGAAGTGCCGTAGGAAATATACACGCTGCTGTTGGTCGATGGCTTGTACACCAGGCCGGCCTGGTAGCTGGCGAAGGTGGCGTGCACATTGGCGCTGGTGGCGGCGGTGGTCTTGCCGTCGAGCGTGTATTGCGGCGTGTTCAAGGAGCTCTTGTAGTCATCCCAGCGGATGCCCACGTTCAGCAGCCATTGCGGCGTGAACTCGATGGTGTCGAAACCGTACACGGAACGTGTGTTGGTGACGATGTTCGTGCGTGCCGGCGACACCGAGCGCGTGTAGACCCATGGGTCGTTGGCGTTCGGGTTGAGCAACGGTGCGCAGTTGTAGCCGGTGGCGGCGCCCGACGTGGGGCAAGTGGTCGACTTGGTGAGGAAATTGTTCGTCCCCGGGCTGAACAGATACGAGCTGCGGTCCGTTTCTTCGCGGCCGATTTCCAGGCCCACGGTGTAGGTTTGCTTCACGCCGCCGGCCAGGAATTCGCCGCCCAGGCTGGTCGCATTGGCCAGCGCGTCCGTATCGGTGGTGCGCGTGTTGGCGCGGCGCCAGACGGTGCCGTACAGCATGGTATTACCCTTGGAATCGTCGGGCTGGGTCCACACGTAGTCGTTGCTGGTCTTGCCGTAACGGGTCACGTTGCGCAAAATCAATTTATTGCCGAAGTCGTGGCGCACGTCGATGGTGCCAATATCGCTCTGCGTGTCGCGGAAATCGCGGTTCACCAGGCCATAGAAGGTGTCGCGCGGCACGTTGACGGGCGTGCCATTGCCGTTTTTCGACACATTGGCGCCCGACGAGAACGGGTTGTTGAACGGCAAGCCGGTGTCCGGCAATTCGCTCGACTGCATGTGGTAGTAGCTGAGGGTCGCCTGCGTGGCCGATTTCAGGCCGAAGGTGATCGATGGCGCGATGCCCCAGCGGTCGCCATTGATGAAGTCGCGGCCGGCAACGTGGGCGTCGTGCGCCATCACGTTCAGGCGCACGGCCACGTCGTCGCTGATGACGCGGTTCACGTCGGCCGTGGCGCGGCGGTACTTGGCGCTGCCCAGGCCGACGGTGGCGTTGGTGAAATCTTCCGCTTTCGGCGTCTTGCTGATCAGGTTGACGCCGCCGCCTGCGGACGAGCGTCCACCGTAGGCCGAGTTCGGGCCTTTGACGACTTCGATTTGTTCCAGCGCAAAGATTTCACGCGATTGCGAACCCGTGTCGCGGATGCCATCGATATACGTATCCGTTTGCGCGTTGTAGCCGCGAATAAACAGATTGTCGCCCACGGGATTGCCGCCTTCGCCGGCGCCGATGGTGATGCCCGGCACGGTACGCAGCGCATCCGTCAGCGAGACGGCGCCCGTTTGCGAAATGATTTCAGCAGGAATCACGGTCACGGATTTGGGCGTGTCCAGCAGCGGCGCCGTCAGCTTGTCGCTGGCCGATTTGACGGGCGCCTGGATCAGGCGGTCAGCCGTGCCCACGACCTTGACTTCCTGCAACTGCTGCGGCTTGTCGGTCGTTTGCGCGTGCAGCGCCAGCGGCATGGCCAGGGTGGCAAACGCGGCCAGGGCCGTGCCATGCATGCGCGGCGTGGAAGTGGTGTGGTGCTTGCGGCTGCGGATGGTAACGCCCGCTTTGTCTTTCGATGTCATCGCTATCTTTCAATGTATCGGATGGAATAAATTGGCTGGCTACTGCCCCCCCGGCAGTTGGCTGGCTCGTTGATTGCTTGGGTACTGCAAACCTGGCGACTACAAAACTAGAACCGCCACAGCGCCGTCATGCGCAAGGCCCGGGGCGAACCGGGCGCGATGTTGTCGTTGCTGTGGGCGGAGGCGTAATATTTCTTGTTGAATAAATTTTCCATGTTCAGCTGCAGCTGAAAATTTCCCTGCGGCTTGAAGTAGACGGCGCCATCGACACGGGTATAGCCGGGCAATACCACCGTATTCGACACCGAGGCGTACACGGCGCTGCGGGCGATCACACCGAGGCCGGCGCCCCAGGCGGGCGAAAAATCGTAGCGGTTCCACAGCGACAGGCTGTGCCTGGGCACATGCGCCACCGTGGCGCCCTCCACCGCCGTCGTCGCCTGCGTGGCCGTCAGCACGGCACGCTGCCACGCATAGCCGCCGGCGATGCTCCAGCCAGCTTGGACCTTGCCATTCACGTCCAGTTCCAGGCCCTCGCTGCGCTGGCCATCGACCAGCATCGCCCGCGTCGTATCGGCGGGATCGGTGACGGCCACATTGCTGCGTTCCAGGCGGTACACGGCCGCGCTGGCGGAGAGTAGCGGCGTCACCTCCCATTTGACGCCCAGCTCCACGTTGCGGAAACGCTCCGGCTCGAAGACGGCATTGCTGGGCGTCAACGATGCCAGCTGTTCCCCCGCGCGCGGCAGGAAGGATTGGCTGACGCTGGCATACAGCGACAGCGTGGGCACGGGCTGGTAAATGAGGGCGGCGCGCGGCGACCACGGCGCATCCGTGCGGGCGATGCGCGCGCCAGTACGCTTGTTGACGAAATCGACGGCAAAGCGCTCGTAGCGCATGCCGGCAACCACCTGCCAGCGGGCGCTGAAACGCAGCTGGTCCTGCAGATAAAGCGCGGCCGTATCGGCCACGCCATGGTTGTCCGCATCCGTGGCGCTGGGGCGGAAGGTCACGGGCAAGTCCGTCACGGGATGCGACGTAGGCAGGCTGATGTGGGTGACGTTGTCGCCCAGGGTAGTGAAATAGCCGGTGTTGCGCAGATTGTCCGTCGTCTGGCGGCCCAGTTCCAGGCCCGCCGTCAGCCGGTGCTGCACGGTCCCGGCCGCCACCGTCCACTCGACGTCCGTCTGGTTGAACAGGTTGCGCCGCCTGGTGGCGCTGTTGTACGCCAGCACGGTCACGTTCCCGCCATCAGCGCTGACGGGGCCGGGAAAGGCGTTCTGGTACAGCTTGTCGTAGTCGGCCAGGCGCGTGCGGTTGCGCAGGCTTGCGCCACCGCCCAGATCATGTTCGAAGGTCACGCCCAGCGCATCGATATACGCCCACGACGGGCTGCTGCCGGCGATGCCGAAAAACGTGGACGGGTCCGTCTCGAACGGCCGCCCCTGGTAAGAAGGCAGGCCCCGGTCCGTCACCCGGTCGTCGCGAAAATGTTCATAGCTGGCCACCACGCTGGTGCGCGGCGACAAGCGCCAGGCCAGCACGGGATTGATGGCGCTGCGGCGCACGTTGACGCCCTGGCGAAAAGAATCGCTGTTTTCCGCCATGGCATTGACGCGCACGGCGACATCGCCGCCGAAGACCTGTTGCACATCGAGCGCGGCGCGCCGGTTGCGCCAGGCGCCCAGGCTCACGCTCGCTTCGCCGTCGTTCGTCCATTGCGGCTGCTTGGTGGCGCGGTTGATGATGCCGCCCCCGCCGCCGCGGCCAAAGAGCATGGCGTTCGGCCCCTTGATGGCTTCGACTCTTTCGATATTGTAGAAATCGCGGTAATACTGCACGTCGTCGCGCATGCCGTCCAGATAGAAATCCGAGGTCGAGCTGTTGCCGCGCATCACCGCCGTATCGCGGTTGCCCTCGCCCGCGGCCGTGCCCACGCCCGGCATGTAGCGCATGGCGTCGGCCAGGGTGCGCATGTCCTGGTCGCGTATCAGTTCGCCGCTGACCACGCTGACGGCTTGCGGCGTGTCGCGCAAGGCCGTGTCATTACGGCTGGCGGCGGTGGAGCTGGCACGGCGGTAGCCATCGTCGCCGCTGCCCTGCACGGTGACGGGCGCCAGCACTTGCAGGCCGGCGCCCTCCCCGTCCAGGTCGGCGCGCAGGAGCGTGGGCGCCAGGCGCACGATGTAACTTCCGTCCGGCAACTGCACGGCCACCAGGCCCGTACCTGCCAGCAATTGCTGCAAGCCCTGGGGAATGGACAAGCTGGCATTCACGCCGCCGCTGCGTTTGCCCTGCGTCAAGCCGCCTTCGGCCGACAGCAAGATCCCCGCCTGGCCCGCAAATTGGCGCAATGCCTGGCCCAGCGGCGCGGCGGCGATGCGGAAGCTGCGTACCGCCTCTTCCGCCGCCGGCGCCGTGGCAGGCACGGCCAGCAGCGCGGCGGCCAGGGACAGCGGCAGCAGACGGCGGGCAAACGGCAGGGAGATGGGGTACGACGGCACGGCATTCCTTATTGATGTTGAGCAAGTTACTTCTACCTTGCCAAACAACTTTTCAAAAAGGGAACCAGTTTTGAGAAATATTCTTATTTACTGTTTTGACTGGGCAACTGGGCTTCCACCGTGACCCACCAGTCGTGCACGCGGTTGATCCTGACGGGCAAGGTCGCTTCCAGCGCCGCCAGGATGCGGTCCGTGTCGGCCAGCGGATAGCTGCCCACCAGGCGCAAGTGGGCCACGTCGGGTGCGCAGCCCAGGTGGCCGCGGCGGTAGCGCGACAGTTGCGCGAGGAAATCATCGAGCCGCATCTGTTCCGGCTGCAAGCGGTATTCGATCCAGGCAGCCGCGTTCGGGTCGGCGGCGAACGGTTCGCCAATGAAACCGTCGCCAAAACGCACTTGCTGGCCGGCCGGCACGATGCGCGGCGCGCCGCCATCGCGGGGCGCCACCTCGACACTGCCCTCGTAGACGGCCAGCAAGGTCGCATCGCCCTGCGGCTGCACGCTGAAACGCGTGCCCAGCGCGCGCAGGCGGCCATGCACGGTGTCGACCACCAGCGGCCGCGCCGGTTGCCGGCTGTCGCGCGCGCTACTGACATAAATCTCACCGCCATGCAGGGCTATGCGGCGCAACTGATCGCTGTAATCGATGTCGAGGGAGCTTGCCGTATTGAGCCACAGTTGCGAGCCATCGGCCAGCGCCAGCTGGCGTATCGCGCCGACCGGCGTCTTTTCGGCCGCATTCAGGCTGGCGACCCAGCTGCGCGTATCGCGCCGCAGCAGCACGGCGCCGCCCAGGCCGCCAGTCAGGCACAGCGCCAGCAAACCCTTGACGAGGCTGCGGCGCTGGGCATCGCTCTGGCGCGGCCCGGCAGCGTCGAGCGCCTGGCGCGCCGGTTCGCCGGGCAGCTGGCGAAATTCGGCGCTGACGGCTTCCACCCGGCGCCAGGCGGCGCGGTGGGCGGGAGAGCTGGCATGCCAGCGCTCCCAGGCTTGCTGGTCGGCAGGATCGGCGTCTTCGCCGCGCAGCACGGCGAACCATTCGGCCGCTTCCTGCAAGATGGCGTAGTCGGCCGGCGGCATGGCGGATTCAGGCGGCATCGTCCACGCACAGCATGCATTGCAGCATGGCTTGCGCCATGTATTTCTTGACCATCCGTTCGGACACTTCCAGCTGGACGGCAATCTGCGCATACGTCAGGCCGTCGAGCTGCGCCAGTAAAAATGCCTGGCGCGCGCGCGGCGACAGCGTATCGAGCATGGCGTCGATGCGGTACAGCGCTTCGACCACGAGGGCGCGCTCTTCGGGCGACGGCGCCGTCAGCTCGGGACGGCTGGCCAGGGCGGCAAGGAAAGTGCGTTCCAGGGTCAGCCGGCGCCAGTGATTGACCAGCAAGCCATTGGCGACCGTGCTCAGGTAGGCACGCGGTTCGCGCAGGCTGTCCGCCGACTGCGTGGCCAGCATGCGCACGAAGGTGTCTTGCGCCAGGTCGGCTGCGCCATCGCGGCAGCCCAGCTTGCGCCACAGCCAGTTGTACAGCCAGCCATGGTGGCTGCTGTACAGGTCGCTAAAGCTATCGAGGGAAGGAGAAATGGAGGACACGGGCAAACAGACAAAGGGGCTGCCAAACTTGCCGGTCAAGTGGGTCAGCATTGCATCATGATCACGAATGAGAATGATTTTCATTTTCACACAATTTCACGACGATGTAAATTATCAAAACCATCATCCTTGCCCGGCATGGGCCTTTTGCGCAACACATGCCGCCGCGCCATCATTTGCGAATGATTCTCGTTTGCGATAATATGTCAGCCTTCCTTCTTCCCCGCCATGCTTGATGCCCTGCATGGCGGCGCCATCGAAAGCCGCCATGACGACCTCCTCCTTTCCACAACCCCAGCTGCGCGCCAGCGCCGACGAGGCGCCGGAAACCACCCAGCAGCGCCAGCGTGCCGCCACGCCTGAAGAGCGGCGCTGGCACTGGAGCTGGAAGCAGGTGTGGTTTCAATTGCACTGGTTTATCGGCATCACGGCCGGCACGGTACTGGTGATCATTGGCCTGAGCGGCGCCACCCTGGCCTTCAAGGATGAGTTGCTGGACCTCATGAACCCCGGCGTGCGCCATGTCGCCGTGGAAACGCGCGCGCCGCTGACGCCGGCCCAGCTGAGCAACATCGCCGCAACGGAACACGGCCAGCGCGTGGCCTCGGTCACCATGTATGCGGAAGCGGGCGCGGCACCGCGCCTGTTCTTCGCGCCAAAGAATGGCCAGCGGCGCGGCGAGTCCATTTATGTCCATCCCTACACGGGGGCGACCCAGCCGGCGCTGACGGGCGCGGCATTCTTCGAGTGGACGGAATCGCTGCACCGCTGGCTGCTGCTGCCCCGTGATCCGGGCCGGCAAGTGGCGGGCGCGCTGGCCCTGTGCCTGCTGGGCCTGGCGCTGTCCGGCCTGTATCTGCGCTGGCCGCGCCGTCCGCTGGACTGGCGCACCTGGCTGACCTTCGATCCCGCCCTGAAGGGCCGCTCCTTTTTGTGGAATCTGCACGCCGTGGCCGGCACCTGGTGCCTTGTAGTTTACGTGGCGCTGACCCTGACGGGCATTTACTGGAGCTACGACGTGGTGCGCGACAATATCGACGCCTGGGCCGGCAAGCCGCCCAGGATGGCGCAGGCGCCCGGCAAGAAAAGCCAGTCCAAGGAGAAGAAGGAAGCGCCGGCCGTCGACATCAGCCTGGCCTGGAGCAGCTTCCAGCAGCATGCCCCCGGCTGGACCCTGGCCAGCGTGCGCCTGCCGACCCGCGCCGGCGAAGCCGTGCAATTCACGTGGCTGGCCAGCGACGCGCCGCACGAACGGGCGCGCAGCCGCCTGGCGATTGCCCCGGCCGACGGCAGCGTCACGGAAAACGAGCCGTACAGCCAGCAGGGGCTGGGTTCGCGGCTCGTCAACATCATTTATCCGCTGCACATGGGCACGTATTTTGGCTTGCCGGGCCGCATCATCGTCACCCTGGCCAGCCTGGGCCTGCCCCTGTTCGCCATCACGGGCTGGATGCTGTACCTGGGCCGCCGCAAGGCGAAACGGGCCGTGCGGGCGCAGCGCGCCATGCTGGGCGCCGGCGCGCCGGGCAAGACGGACACGGGCTTGCCAACCCTGGTGGCCTACGCCAGCCAGTCGGGGCAGGCCGAGCGCCTGGCCCTGGAAAGCGCGCGCGCCCTGCAGCAGGCGGGCGTGGCCGTCGACGTGCAGTCGCTGGACCGCTTCGATCCCGCGCAATTGCGCCGGTACGAACGGGCCCTGATCGTCGCCAGCACGTTTGGCGAAGGCGAGGCGCCGGACGGCACGCGCCGCTTCGCGCGCCTGCTGCAGCAAACGTCCGGCACGCCGCTGGCCGACCTGACATTCGGCATGCTGGCCCTGGGCGACCGCCATTACAGCGCCTTCTGCGGCTTTGGCCATGCGCTGGCGCAACAATTGCAGGCGTTGGGCGCCACTGCCCTGTTCCCCTTGATCGAAGTGGACAAGCACGACCCCGCCGCGCTGGCCAGCTGGTCCACGGCGCTGGCCAGCTGCAGCGGCAGCGCCATCGACGCCATCGGCGTGCAGGAAGAAGCATCCTATGCCGAGTGGCGCCTGGTGCGCCGCGTGCTGCTCAATCCGGGCAGCCTGGGCGGCGAACTGCATGAAATCACGCTGGCCGGCCCGGCCGGCGCGACGTGGGATGCGGGCGCGCTGGCCGAAATCATTCCCTGCAACGCCGATGGCAGCGATGGCGATGCAGGCAATGCCCGCCACGCGCCGCGCAGCTACTCGATCGCCTCGCTGCCGTCCGATGGCGAGCTGCAATTGCTGGTGCGCCAGGAGCGCCACGCGGGCACGGAGAATCAAGGCCATGGGCTAGCCTCCGGCTGGCTCACGCGCTTCGCCCCGCTTGACGCCCCCATCCGCCTGCGCCTGCAAGCCAATCCCGCCTTCGCCCCGGCCCTGGTGGATGTGCCCTGCATTTATATCGGCAACGGTTCCGGCCTGGCCGGACTGCGTTCGCACCTGCGCGCGCGCCAGCGGGCGGGGCTGGCCCGCAACTGGCTGCTGTTCGGCGAGCGCCAGCAAGCTTTTGACAGCATCTGCGGCGAAGAGTTGCAAGGCTGGCTGGACGCTGGCCACCTGGCGCGCCTGGACCGCGTCTTTTCGCGCGATGGCGACGATGCTGGCAAACGCGAATACGTGCAGGACCGCCTGCGCGCCAGCGCCGACGAGTTGCGCCACTGGCTGGCGCAGGGCGCCATCGTCTGCGTATGCGGCAGCCTGCAAGGCATGGCGGCAGGAATCGATGCTGTACTGCAAGAAGTGCTGGGCCAGGACGGCCTCGACGCCCTGCTGGCGGCCGGACGCTACCGCCGCGACGTGTATTGAACGTGTATTGATCTGGCGCAGCACATGGCCAGCAACGCCCGGCTATGTGGGCCGGCGCACGGTCGGCGCCAGCCATCGGACTAGAGTGGGGGCATCGCGGCACAAGCGCCGCCCCACCCACCGCCTGCGAGACTAGCCATGAAAAACCCCTGGATGAGCATGTACCTGAGCGCGGCCAACCGCATCGCCAACACGGCGCGCGGCCATGCCACGGCCGCCGTCAAGCGCGAAGCGGCGAAAAATACGCGGCAATTGACGCAAGTGTGGTTCGATTCCTTCCTGCCCCCCGCTGGCAAGCCGCGGCGCAGCCGCAAGGCGAAATAGGCCCTCGACGACGGGCGAACTGGTGCAGTGCATCACAGCAATAAGTTGAAGTTACGATCAAGTGAACTAAACTGCAAGCATGGTAGTAAAGATATGCGTACGCGATTGAAGTGACCGGCAGGCGCCGCACCCCCGCGCCGCCACCGGCTCATCAGGAGACGACCATGTTGACGCTTAAAGTGCTGGCCTGTCTTGCCCTGTCGGCCCTGATGCTCGTCCCCCTCGTGCTGAGGGATACGATGCAATTGTCGGCCGGGCAGCAATTCCAGGTGCCGAATGTCGATGCGCAGGCTCTGTGGGCCCACTGGCCCAAGCATTGATACGCGCGGCTGAGAAAACACCGCTGACTGCGTTGCTTTGACTTGCCGTACTGGCGTACTGTCTGCGTCAAAGACGCCTTGCCAGCGGCGTTTTTCAGCGGCGCTCGGTAGTGGATTGCATCGTTAACACCGCTTTGTTTTGCGGGTGGGGATTTGTTCTCTCCTCCCATTTATTTTTGCCTTGATTTGCTCCCCCTCTTCGCCGTACTTTTGATCCAGATCATGGATTTCCACCTTTGCTGCGCCCAAACTGGAACAGTCCGCTTCACACCGTGACGGACTTAACCTGGAGCATCGGCATGGGTAAATCGCATTGGAAGGGTGAGATGGCGCTGGGGGTTCCCGCCATCGACGAGGCGCATGAGGCGCTGTTTCTGGAGCTGGCACGGCTGGGACAATTGAGCGACCAGCATTTCAGCGTGGCGTTTCGCGAGCTGATTGCCGCCGTCGAGCGCGATTTCCGCGAGGAAGAGGATTTGATGGAAGAAATCGCCTTTCCCTCGCTGGCCAACCACCGCGAACAGCATGCGCGCGTGCTCAGCGGCCTGCACCATGCCTGGGCCGCCGTCGATGAAGGCGACCTGGAACAGGGCCGCCATGCGCTGTCGCTGTTGCCGCAATGGCTGATCTTCCACCAGGCCACCATGGACCTGGCCCTGGCGGCGGCGCTGGAACTGGTGCAGCGCCAGCCAAACTGAGCTCTACAGCAGCAGCACCGTGGCTTGCTCGGGCATGACGACGCGGTAGTGTCCCGGGTATTTGTCTTCGCCGTCGAAGATCTTGCAAAACACGGGCTGGTTGATGTCGTTGACGGCCGGCTCGCCCATCGGCAAGGTGGCGATCAGTTGCTCGCCATCCATCAACTGCAGGGCGCTGCCCCGCTCGGCCGCGCAAAACGCCAGCGATTGCACGTCGTTGGCGAACGGCCGCTTGTACCACGGCGTGATGGCCCGCACGGCGCGCCGCGCATCGTGCAAGACCTGCCCCACGCGCGTGACGTTCCAGGCATCGCGCGCCACGGACGGCTGCAGGACGATATTCGCCGTCAGCTCGCCCCTGCCCTTGTTGACGAGGAAGGTGCCATCCTGCGCAGCGATGTCTTCGTTGAGCGGCACGACAAACACGCCGCCGTCGGACACCTTGATCGGCACGGGAGCGCCATTGCCTTGCAAGGCCACGCGCACGTCGTCGATGGTGGCGCTCAGCTTGGCGGGAATCAGGCGCAGGGCCATGACCACACTGCCGCTCGATACTTGCCACACTTTCCTGGCCGTCAGATAACTTTCGCGGTAGGCCGTGAAGCGCACGCGCGGCGCCTTGGCATCGTTGCTGGCGGTGATCGTCACCGTCTGCGCTGGCAAGGCTTCCTCCGCGGGTGCCGGTGCGGGTGCCGGCGCTGCTACCGCCGGCGCCGCGGCTGCGGCAGGCGCAAGGGATGGCGGCACAGGGGGTGACGGCACGAAAGCGGCCGCGGGCGGCACGCTGGCGGCGGGCAGCGGCGCGGGAACAGCCGGCGGCGGCGCATGTTCCTGGGCCTGGCCCAGCGACACGACACACAACCATCCGGCACAAGCGATCCATGTACGCATGCATTTCTTTCAATAAGGAAAATATTTTATCAGCGCCTGCATTATCGCAGAAGGCCAGCCGAAGCGCCGCCCCGGGCCTGCCGCCACTCCCGTTTGCACTCTTTTGGTGCGCACGCTTGATTATTTGGCAAATACCTCTTATATTGATAATGATTCTTATTCACGAAAGTGAGAGGCATCGCGCGCCCTTCTTTTCCACTGCCCGACTGCGCCGGGCCTCGCGGTGGAACTGCTATCCAAGCCAGACCCCGGGCCAGCATCACGCCATCCCCCCAGCTGCTGCGCACCCCGCCAGACGAGATAGGAAAACACACGACTACAATATTCCAGGAAAATGATGCAATCGACTACCGTATTTTCTTCTTCGCGCCAGCCCGCCTTGCGCCCCCTCCCCCGCCTGCTGCATATCGGCCTGCTCAGCCTTGCCGCCGGCGCGGCCCTGCCGGCACAGGCCGCCGACGCCGCGGCGGCCGACGTCACCATGCCCGCCGTCACCGTGCTGGGCCAGTCGATGGCCGGCACGGAAGGCACGCAGTCGTACACGGCGGGCGAAGCGCGCAGCGCCACGCGCATGGACCTGTCCTTGCGCGAAACGCCGCAATCGGTCAGCGTCATCACGCGCCAGCTGCTCGACGACCTGGGCGCCGTGCGGCTGGACCAGGCGCTGGCGCAGACGACGGGCATCCAGGTGGGCCAGAACGATACGGAGCGCACGACCTTTTATGCGCGCGGCTTCGGCATCGACAATATCCAGATCGACGGCATGGCGCGCGGCGGCAATGCGCCGCTGCAAGACACGATCCTGTACGACCGCATCGAGGTCGTGCGCGGCGCCACGGGCCTGATGGGCGGCACGGGCGACCCGTCGGCCACCATCAACATGATACGCAAGCTGCCCACGAAAACCTTCCAGGCCAGTGCCGGACTCATCATGGGCCGCTGGGATGACCAGCGCGTCGAAGCCGACCTCTCCACGCCGCTGAATGCGGACGGCAGCGTGCGTGCGCGCACGGCCCTGGCCTGGCAAAAACGCGATTCCTACCTGGACATGTATCACGAACGCAAGACGGTCGGCATGCTCATCGTCGAAGCGGACGTGCGCCCCGGCACCCTGCTGACGGCCGGCGTCGACTTCCAGGACAACAAGCCGACGGGTGCCACCTGGGGTGCCGTGCCCTACTGGAATGCGGACGGCAGCCTGGCCAACTTGCCGCGCAACACCAGTTTCACGACACCCTGGAGCACCTGGGCCAATAAGCAGAACACCTTCTTTACCTCGCTGGACCAGCGCCTGCCCGGCAACTGGAATCTGCACCTCGGTTATGCGCGCACGGAAAGCACGAACCGCACCACCGTCGCCTATGCCGGCGCGGGCCATCCCGACCCGGCCACCGGTGAAGGCATGCGCCTGTGGACGGGCGCCTGGGGCGCGGGCAAGAAGAACAGCGACAATTTCGACGTCTACGCCAGCGGTCCCTTCACCTTGCTGGGGCGCAAGCACACGGCCATCGTCGGCTGGAACGGCGGCAACCTGCGCTCGCGCTCGCTGGGCGGCGACGCGGCAATCAATTACCCGGACTTCATCCCCGATTACCGCAGCTGGACGGGCAACATTCCCCGTCCCGTGTTCCACCCGGACGGCTCGCACACGGAAACCGTCACGCGCCTGGCAGGCGGCTATGTGGCCACGCGTTTGAGCCTGGCCGACCCGCTGCACCTGATCATCGGCGCGCGCAGCAGCACTTACCGCACGGATACGCGCAACTACGATACGCGCGGCGTGCACACGGACAACAGCGACTTCGTGGAAACGCGCAATGAAGTCACGCCGTACGTGGGCGCCGTGTTCGACATCAACAAGCAATATTCGGCCTACGCCAGCTTCACGCAGCTGTTCAACCCGCAATCGAGCAAGGACCGCAACAACCAGTTCCTGGCACCGGAGACGGGCGACAATGCGGAACTCGGCATCAAGGGGGAATTCCATGAAGGCAAGCTGAACGCGTCGGCCGCCCTGTTCCACACGAAGAAAAAGAACCTGGCGGAACTGGACCGCACCGTGCCGCCCGGCTTTTTGCTGCCCGATGGCGGCCAGGCCATGGTGGCCAATGGCGCCGGCGTGACGGCCAAGGGCGTGGAATTCGACGTTTCCGGCCAATTGTCTCCCGCCTGGGAAGCGAGCGGCGGCTATACCTATCTGCACGCGGCCGAAGCCGATGGCCGCCGCGCCGCCACCACGCAGCCGCGCCATTTGCTGCGCCTGGCCACCAGCTACCGCTTCGACGGCAGCCTGGCCGGCCTGAAAGTGGGCGCCAGCATGACGGCGCAAAGCGCCATCTACAGCCAATCGTGGTATGGCCGCCCGCCTTCGGGAGCGCTCACCGACATCCCGCAGGCCGGCTATGCGCTCTACAACGCCATGGCCAGCTATGCGCTCGGCAAGCATGCCAGCGTGCAGCTGAACGTGAATAACCTGCTCGATAAAAAGTACTACCGCAACGTGGGCTTCTTCGACGGCGTGTTCTGGGGCGAACCGCGCAACATCAGCCTGGCCGTGCGCACGGCGTTTTAAATAATCCCAGCGCCAGGAAGGCACGGCGGACGAGGCACGGTCCGCCGTCCTTGCCTGGCGATGAGCCATGACATAAAAAAAAGCGCATGCGTTGACATGGAATTGAAATAGGCAACAATCCCCGATGAACACGTCCTTGCATTGATAATTTTTTGATATTGTCAAAAATTTAAAACAGGGATATCCGATGACATTGAAAAAGACGACTTTCTGGACGGCACTGGCGCTGTTATGTGCCGGCGTGCTGCCGCCACTTTCCGCAAACGCGGCAACGCCAGGGTGCACGAACTGCTTTGAAAAACGCTGGATTTATTACGGCGGCAATATTACGGCGGCCGCTTCCACTGCCGATGCCAGTTTCAACAAGGTCATCGAACTGATTCATCTGGCCAAGGCGGAGGGCTACAACGGCATCGCCCTCAATGCGGGCGGCAGCGGTTCCTATGTAGCCATGCTCAATCCCGCCACGGCGGCCAAATATCCCCATTACTTCCCCAATTTTGCCCTCGTGGTACAGGCGGCCAAGGATAACGGCATCGAATTGATACCGGTCGGCGGCGGCCCGGAAGTGCCCGTCAGCGCCGCGCCGGACTTGATCGAAGCCTTGCCGACCATCGACACGCCGTTCATCGTGCAAGACAGGCACGCGGTGCCGGTCGGCCTGTCCGCCGTCGACGACACCAGTTTTGAAAACAACAGCCCGGCATGGGAATTGTTTGAAAAAACCGTCGGCAATACCGTGTATGACAATACAGGCCCGCATACGGGCCAGCGCTCGATTAAATTCAGCAAGGCCGGGGACAGCAATATGGCCCGTCTGCACCGCAAATTAAGCAATCTGCAGCCGAATACCGCCTACCGCGCATCGTTCTGGGTCAGGACGAAAGACTACAACCCCGACGCCGCCTTCAGGATACAGATTACCGATCCCACGGCAAAAGCGCCCATGTACTCGAATGCCAGCGCCGGCCTGGGCTGGGGCACGCAGCAGAATGGCGTCTGGAATGGCAGCGGCAACACACTGGCCAGCACGCAGGATTGGAAACAATATAATCTGGACTTCAATACGGGAAATAATCCCTTCACGCATTTGTACATCGGCAGCTGGAAGGCCGATCTGCTGCAGGCCGGCGCCGTCTGGCTCGATGACCTGGAGATCAAACAGATCGGCCTGGCCCATACGATACGGCGCAATCCCGCAAGCTTGCCCGTCACGGTCAAATCGGAAGACGGCAGCATCACGTACGTGGAATCGCTCGATTACGTCGTCGGCGTGGAATCGCTGAGCCTGCCCGCGCAAAGCAGCATCGGCGAAGGCGCCATCCTGCGCGTATCGGCCTATCAGTCGGCGCAGAACATGACGTCCATGTGGGGCACGCCGGCCAGCGCCTGCCATCAGAAATTCTTCGATATCCAGAAACAGTATTACGACAATATCCACGGCCTGCTCGGCGGCCCGACGAAATTCTTCCTCTACTACGATGAAAACCGGGTATTCAACTGGGATCCCGCCTGCGGCAACGTCACGGCCGGCAAATACCTGGCAAATATGATCGGGAAGCACCAGGAAACCCTGCTGCAAGCGTATCCGGATCTGGAACTGTACGTGTGGAATGACATGTTCGATCCGAAGATGAACGCCATCCCCAAATACTGGGCCGTCAACGGTGACGTCAGCAACGCATGGGAAGGCTTGAAAGCGACGACGGTCATCGTCAACTGGAGCGATGAAGGGACGGCCAAGCGCAAGGCGTCGCTGGAATTCTTCCATGGCCTCGGGCATCGGCAAATGATCGCCGGCTACTATGACGACAGCGCCCTCGCCACCGGCAATGTGCATTCCTGGATGGAGGCGCTGGCGCAGGCGGAAAGCAATGGCGTGACGGGCGTCAACGGCTTCATGTACACCGCCTGGCGCGGCAATGCCGGCTATGCCGATGTCAAGGCCGTCGCCGACTACATCAAGCTGCATTATCCGCAGCGCTGGCCGCAGCAGTAAATCCCTGGCGGGACGCTCACTGCGGCGCGCTGCGCCAGTGCGCGGGCGCCGGCAGGGTAAAGCCGTCGAGCAAGGGGCCGCCCACGGGCGCCAGCACGGCGGCGACGACCTGCCCGAACGCGTGCTGGCCGGCCGGCAAGTCGCTGGCAACCAGGCGCAGCGCGCCGTCCAGTTGCCCGGCGATGGCGGCGTCGAACGCCTGCAGCCGACGGAACAAATGTTTGCCCTCGCCGCTCCACTGGCCCGCCGCGCGCAAGTGCAGGTCGGCCAGCGCCAGATGCAGCTGGCAGGCGACGGTCAGCGCCTCGCCCGGGTGCCGGCTGTCGACCAGGTCTTCCAGCATGGTCGTGATGGCGTAGCGGCGCCGCTGCAAGTTGTCCGCGTCGAGCACGGGCGGCCCGGCGGCGGCGATGGATTGCGACAGCGCAAGCAATTGCGCGTAATGTTCACCGGACGCGGCGATGTTTTCCCCTTCCAGCACCATCCGCGCCAGCGGCACCGTGCCGCCCGGCGCATCGATTTCCTTGCAAAAATAGGTAAACGTGGCCATGTCATGCGCGAACAGTTCCACCGTGCGCCCTTCGGCCACGATGGTCGAGCGCCAGGCGCAATCGACGTGCTCGAACAGCAGCAGCAAGTCGATATCGGAACTGGGCGTCTGCCGGCCCGTGGCGAACGAGCCGCCGATGATGGCCGCCACGGCCGTGGGGTAGTGCTGGCGCACCAGGCGCGCGGCAATCGCGCGGATGGCGTCATAAGTGGGAATGGTTGTCACAGCGGGTGCTCCGTGCCGAAAAACGCTATGCTACACGCGACCGGCATGCTGCCGCCATCCTGCTACACTGGCGCTCTCTGAGCAAGGAACAAACATGGAATACGACTGCATCGTGGTGCCCTCGCCCGTGGGCGAGCTGACCCTGGTGGCGCGCGGCGCGGCGCTGGCCGCCATCCTGTGGGAAAACGACAAGCCCAACCGCGTGCGCCTGGGCGCGATGCGCGTCGACGACGGTTGCGCCGTGCTGCAGGAAACGGCGCGCCAGCTGCGTGAGTATTTCGCCGGCACGCGCCAGGGTTTTGACGTGCCGCTCGATTTTGCCGGAACCGCCTTCCAGCAGCAAGTATGGCGCGCGCTGCTGACGATACCGTACGGCCAGACGCGCAGCTATGGCGAGATCGCGCGCCAGATCGGCCGTCCCGCCGCCGTGCGCGCCGTGGGCGCCGCCAACGGCAAGAATCCCATTTCCATCATCGCCCCCTGCCACCGGGTCATCGGCGCCACGGGCGAATTGACGGGCTTTGCGGGCGGCCTGCACGCCAAGGAAACCTTGCTGGCCCTGGAAGGCATCTCGCTGTCCAGCGACCGCGAAGCGCTGAAGACGGGCCACGCCCGCCGCCGCGCCGTGCACATTGATACGGCGCAAGGCTGTTTGTTCTAGCCGCCTGTTTTTTATCATTCCGGATGGCCATGCCATCCATTCAAGCAAACATATCGAAAATTATGCCGTATCTGTCCATCCTGCTGTTTGCTGTCCTGTATTTGCTGGCCACGTTCTTTTTCCATATCCCCGCCCTGGTGGCCCTCGTGTATGGCGTGCTGAGCCTGAGCTGTTTCGTTGCCTATGCGATCGACAAGTCCGCCGCCAAAGGGGGCCGCTGGCGCACGTCCGAGCGCACCTTGCTGCTGTTGGGACTGCTTTGCGGCTGGCCTGGCGCCGTGCTGGCGCAGCAATGGCTGCGCCACAAGTCCAGCAAGCGCTCGTTCCGCATCCTGTTCTGGATCACGGTCGCCCTGAATATCGGCGCCTTCGTGTATTTCAGCATGCATTACGCGGCGCCCGATATCGGCACCGAGGTGGCGCCCATCGAGTTGTAAGACGGTTCCGGCCGACTACTCGCCCAGCAGGCGCAGCGATTCCAGCCAGTCCGCCTTCCATTCGCGCAGCAACGCTTGCGTGGCGAAAGCCTTCTTCAGGTGCGCCATCGGCACGCGGTGCACATCGTGCAAGCCGAACGCGAGGGTAACGGGATGCCACAGGTGGCTGTTCTTGCCGCCGCGCGAATTCTTGCGCACGCGCGCGCCATCGTCGCCAAAGATGCCCACGCCGCTGGCCATCCCCTTGTCCAGGTCGACCTTGCCCACGCCGGCAAAGGCCTGCAAGATCTGCTCGCGGCCCAGGCCCTTCAAGGCGCTGGGCAAGACCACCGGCGCCGCCTTTTCAGATTCGGACTCGGCCGGCTGCGGATGCTGCAATTCCTTGAGCAAACGCAACAGATCGCGCTCCTGGAAATGCAAGCCGTCCAGCGGCGCGCGCAGTCCCGGCGCCTTCAGTTCGATGGCGATGTTGCCCGAGTCGCGCGTAAAGCGCAGCCACACCTCGTCCGCGCCCGAGGCCAGGTGCTGCTTGTCGCCGATGAACACGACGGGCGCCGCATAGCGCGTCACGCCGTCGTGGAACAGTTCGGCCCATGCTTCGCTGTAATCGAGCCAGACAAACGGCAAGCCGCCCTGCTCCAGCAAACGCGCCAGGGTCCAAGGCGTGCCCGTCTGTTCAGCTAACCAGGCACAGGCGTCATTGGCGGTGGCGCGATACGGCAAGGAGATGGAGGTCATGGCGGTTCCGTCGATAAAAGTGGAGCGCAGTGTAGCAGACACCGCCGCCTTGCCCTTCGGCAAGCGCAGCGGGACGCTGCGCGATGTGCTAGGCTGGAAGCATCAGCACGCGCCATGGCCATTCCGGCCCGCTGGCGCACCACCGCAAGGGGATCATCATGCATTCGAGCACCAACGCCGCCACCGCACCCGCCCCGCCACCGGAGCGCGATTCGCCCACGCCGGCCAATGAAAGCCATGCCGAGGAAGCGCTGGATGAAGCGCTGAAGGAAAGCTTTCCGGCCAGCGACCCGATCGCCATTGCCACCCCGAAACCTGCCGGCAAGACGCCCTCCTGAAGCCCCCCATCAGCCACCGTTGCGGTGGCTTTTTTTTGCCGAAACTGAATCCGACCGCTCCGCCCGCGCGTAGATGGCTATGCCATGACGAATGAAGTTGCCACGCGGGAAGGAAAAGCCATGCAGCACTACAGCAAAAAGACGGACCCCATGGATCAGCGCCTGTATCTGGCCCGGCGCATCGACCAGGCCGATGCGCGCCTGCAACGCCTGCACGATGCGGCCGAGCGCGAACGCTGCGCGCAATGGATCACGGCCTGGGCCGTGGCGGCGGGCGCCGATGCGCCGCGCGGCATGAAGCTGCGCATCCGCGGCGAATTCATCTTGCTTTGATAGAAAGCAAAAACCCCGCCCGGTGCATGCGCACGGGGCGGGGCCAGTCAAGCCGGCACGCGTCTAGTCGGACGTGTCGCGGTACTGCTCCGGCGTCGTGTCGCCGTCGGCCACTTCATACCACATCGCGTTGAGCACAGCGAACGTCGCCGCCAGCGGAAGACCCAGTATCCAGGCGAAATACCACATGGTTATATCCTTTCGTTAATTCTTAGTAAGCATGGCCGCTGTCGTCGGCAATGGCTTTACCGTCAACCTTGCCCCACAGCACTTTATAGACCCACGTCGTGTATGCCACGATGAGGGGGATGAAGACGGCCGTGACGACCAGCATGATGAACAGGGTCATGTGGCTGGACGAAGAATCCCATACCGTCAGGCTGGCGCGCGGGTCGATCGACGATGGCAGGATGAACGGGAACATGGCCGCGCCCACGCCGAGGATGATGCCGGCGATGCCGGCCGCGCTGGCCAGCAAGGCCGGCACTTCGCGGCGCGCGCGCTGGAAGGCAAACGCCAGCAGCGGGCAAAGCAGGCCCAGCGCAGGGGCGATCCAGGTCCACGGATGGGCGGCAAAATTGAGGAACCAGGCGCCCACGTGCACTTCCGCCGTTTTCAGCAGCGGGTTCGACGGACCGTCGACCACCACCGTGCTGCTGATGCGGTAGCCATCGACCCACAGCCACAGGGCCACGCCGGCCAGCGCATACAGCACGACGGTGGCGATGGCCGCCACGCTGCCGTAGCGGCGCGCCCGTTCGGCCACGGCACCGTCCGTTTTCAGCTGCAGCCAGGTGGCGCCGTGCATCACCAGCATGGCCACCGAGACGAGGCCGCACAGCAGCGCAAACGGGTTGAGCAGCGCAAAGAAACTGCCGTCATAGAAGATATGCATGTCTGCCGAGAAACGGAACGGCACGCCTTGCAGCACATTGCCGATGGCCACGCCGCAGATCAGGGCCGGCACGAAGCCGCCCACGAACAGGGCCGCATCCCAGCGGGCGCGCCAGCGCGGATCTTCGCGCTTGCTGCGGAACTTGAAGGCCACGGGACGCACGATCAGCGCCACGAGGATGACGAACATGGCCAGGTAAAAGCCCGAGAACGAGACGGCGTACAGTTGCGGCCAGGCGGCAAAGATGGCGCCGCCGCCGAGGATCAGCCACACCTGGTTGCCTTCCCACACGGGACCGATACTGTTGATGACGACCCTGCGCTCGAGGTCCGTCTTGCCGACGAAGGGCAGCAGGATGCCCGTGCCCAGGTCGAAGCCGTCCGTGATGGCAAAGCCCACCAGCAGGATGCCGATCAGCAGCCACCAGATCAGGCGCAGTGTTTCGTAAGAAATCATTTCATGCAAAATCATGGTCTGGCCCTCCTTAGGCGCGTTGAGTCTGAATGGCAGCGGGGGCTGGCACGGGGGCCGGCGCCTTCTCTTCCGGCCCCTTGCGGATGGCCTTGAGCATGAGCTTCATTTCGATAATCAACAGCACGGTGTAGATGGCGGCAAAGCCGGCAATCGTGATCAGGAGGGTCGAAGCGCCCAGGTTCGATACGGCCACGGCCGTTGGCAGCACGCCTTCGATGACCCACGGCTGGCGGCCCACTTCGGCCACGATCCAGCCCGCTTCAATGGCCACCCACGGCAGCGGGATGGCGAACACGGCCAGTTTCAGCAGCCAGCGGTGCTTGTCCAGCGTGCGGCGCGTCGACAGCAGGAAGAACGTGCCGGTCAGCAAGATAAAGAACATGCCCAGGCCCACCATCACGCGGAAAGACCAGAACAATGGCGCCACGGGCGGCACGGTATCGAGCGCGGCCTTGCGAATCTGCTCGGGCGTGGCCTGGCGCGGATCGTCGACGTAGCGTTTCAGCAGCAAGGCATAGCCCATGGACTGGCCTTTCGATTCGAACATGTCCTTCGCATCCTGCGGCACGGGGCTGCCCGGCGCCACGCCGCGGATGGTTTGCAGCGCGTCATACGCCTTGATGCCATCCTGGATCAGCAGTTCGCCGCGGTCGACCAGCTGCTCGATGCCGGGAATTTCCGTCGTCAGCGAGCGCGTGCCGATCAAGCCCATCACCATCGGGATGTGCACGGCGTAATGCGTCTCGCGCGCTTTCGCGTCAGGGAAGCCGAAGGCCGTGAAGGCGGCCGGGGCCGGCTCCGTGGTCCACATGGCTTCAATCGCGGCCAGCTTCATCTTTTGATGTTCGGACGACAGGTAGCCGCTTTCATCGCCGAGCACCACCACCGACAGCGAAGCGGCCAGGCCGAACGAGGCGGCCACCGTCATCGAGCGCTTGGCCAGCTGCACGTGGCGCCCTTTCAGCAGATACCAGGCGGAAATACCCAGCACGAAGATGGCTGCGGCCGTATAGCCGGCCGATACCGTGTGCACGAATTTCGCCTGAGCAACAGGATTCGTCAGCACGGCGCCGAAATCCGTCACTTCCATGCGCATGGTTTGCGGATTGAAGGCCGCGCCGACGGGATTTTGCATCCAGCCGTTGGCGATCAAAATCCACAGGGCCGAGAAGTTCGAGCCGATGGCCACCAGCCAGGTCGTGACCAGGTGGCCCCGCTTCGACAGCTTGTCCCAGCCGAAGAAGAACAGGCCGACGAAGGTCGCTTCCAGGAAGAAGGCCATCAAGCCCTCGATGGCCAGCGGCGCGCCGAAAATGTCGCCCACGTAATGGCTGTAGTAGCTCCAGTTCATGCCGAACTGGAATTCCATGACGATGCCCGTCGCCACGCCCATGGCGAAGTTGATGCCGAACAAGACACCCCAGAACTTGGTCATGTCGCGCCAGATGGGGCGGTTCGTCATCACATAGACCGTCTCCATGATGGCGAGGATCACTGACAGGCCGATCGTCAGCGGAACGAATATAAAGTGGTACAGGGCTGTCAGCGCAAACTGCAGTCTGGATAAAGCGACAATATCGAAGTCCATATGATTTCCTTGGTGTTTCCCTACTGTAATTGTAAACTTGGTATCTATCTGATGCTGTTCGATTGGTTCCATCCCTCACGCCGGCGGATGGAACCTCCTGTGTCTCCAGTCTTTCTCTTCATTCCTTAATCTGCGCGCAGCCCTGCCAGGGCCGTCTCGAAGGCTGGCGTGCCACGGCGCGCGTCGCCCACGATGCGGCCATCGCGCAGGCTGACCAGGCGGTCCGCCAGCGCCGCTTCGCGCCGCAAGTGGGTTGCGATCAGCAAGGTACGGCCATCGCAGCGCGCGCGCAGGCGCTGCAGGACGTCGCTTGCCGTCCGCGCATTCAGCGCTTCCGTCGCTTCATCGAGCAGCCACAAGGTCGATTCGTGCAGGAACAGCCGCGCCAGCGCCAGGCGCCGCGCCTGGCCGCCCGACAAGCCCAGGCCGCCCTCGCCCAGCAGGGTATCGAGGCCGCCCGAGAAGGCCCGTACTTCGTCGTCCAGGCCGGCCGCCTGCAGCGCTTCCCACAGGCGTTCATCGCTGGCGCACGGGTCGGCCAGGCGCAGGTTGTCGCGCAAGCTGTCCTGGAACAATTCCGTCTTTTGCGTGAACAGGCAGGCGCGCGGCGCGGCCACCGTGCCCGACAGCGGCGCCAGCTCGCGCGCGGCCAGGGCCAGCAAGGTGGACTTGCCCGCGCCGCTGGGGCCGATCAAGGCCACGCGCTCGCCGTCCGCGAGGTGCAGCGATACGTCATGCAAGATGGCCACCTGGCTGCCCGCATGCGCGGCGCCGACGCGTTCCAGGCGCAGGCCGGGAGCCGCGTCGACGGGCGGCGGCGGTCCATCGTCTCCATCCAGGCGCGGCGCCAGACGCCGCATGGCCAGCAGCATGCGTCCCGCTTCCAGCGCGCCGCGGCGCAAGCCAGCAAACGGTTCCACGGCCGTCAGGGCGATCAACAGGGCCAGCGCGGCCAGCGGCACGTTCAGCATTTGCTGCTGCACCAGCGCGGCCACGGCAAGCAGCACCGCGGCCAGGGTCGCGCTGCCGGCCACGCCATACGCGGCGCCGGCAGCCGTCTCCAGGCGCTGCAGGGCGAAATCGGCTTGCGCCAGGGAACGGTCGATCTGCCCCAGCGCCGCGCACTGGGCGTCGATGCGGCCCGCCATCACCAGGTCCGTCTGGCCCGCCACCAGGTCGATGGTGCCGGAGCGCAGTTTTTCGATGGCGCGCGAGCGCACGATGGCGGGACGGCGGGCGCGTTGCGCCACGGCCCAGCTGATGCCGCCGCCGGCGGCCAGCAGCCATGCAGCCAGCCCCAGGCCCAGTTGCCACTGCATCACGCCCAGCGCCACGCCAGCCAGCAAGGCCGCGCACAGGGCCGTGAAGGCAGGCACCAGCAGGCGCAAATACAGCGATTCGAGCGCGTCGATATCGGCCGTCAGGCGGAACAGCAGCTTGGCGGGCTGGCGCAGCAGGCGGCTGGCCGCTTCCGGGCGCGACCAGCCGCGAAACAGCCGCACGCGGATGCTGGCCAACGCGGCGAACGTGGCGTCGTGCGTGACGAGCCGCTCCGCATAGCGCGAACCCGTGCGGCCGATGGCCAGCAGGCGGATGCCGGCCGACGGACCGAACACGTCGAACAGGATCGCGGTGGAGGCGTGCAGGCCGGCAATCGAGGTGGCAGTAATGAACCAGCCGGACAAGCCCAACAACGCCATGCCGGCCACCGCCGTCAGGGCCGCCAGCATGGCTCCACCGATCAGCTTGCCGGGCTGGGCCAGCAGCAATTGCCGCAGGACGGGGTTCGATATGCGGAAAGTTTTCATGCGCGCAGCTCCTGCGCCTGCGCCCGGACATCGACCTGCACCGTGCGCTGCAGGCGGCCGGCCAGCACGGGGTCGTGCGTGGCGACGATCATCGTCTTGCCTTTCGCCAATGCCAGCAAGGCGTCCGTCACGCGCGCCGCCGTTTCGCTGTCCAGGTGGGCCGTCGGTTCATCGACCAGCAGCAGATCCGCATGCGGGTGCAGGGCCACGCGGGCCAGGGCCAGGCGCACGGCTTCGCCGCCGGACAAGCCCTGGCCGCCATCGCTGAGCATGACGGCCGGCTGGGCCTGCGCCACGGCGGCCAGGTCGGCCAGGTGCAGCGCCTGCGTCACCTGCGCGGCGTTTGCGCCCGCGCGGCCCAGGGTCACGTTCTGGCTGACGGAGGCGGCAAACACGTGGGGACGCTGGCCCATCCAGGCCATGCGCTGGCGCAAGGTGTTGACCGTGCTGTCAGTCAGGCGCACGCCGCCGATCCGGATCTCGCCGCCGCTGGCGGGCAGCAAGCCGGCCAGCAGGGACAGCAAGGTGGTCTTGCCGGCGCCGCTGGCGCCCAGCAGGGCCACGTGTTCGCCGGCACGCACGGTCAAATCGAAGCCGTCGAAGACGGGCACTTCGCCGGGATGGGCAAAGCGCAATTGCTGGAGTTCCACGGCGGGCGGCGGCGCCACCGCCATGGCGGCGGCGGAGACGACGGCAGGCAGCACCTGCGCGCCAGGCAGGGGCACGCCCTCCCCCGCCAGGTCGTGCAAGCCGGCCAGGCCCGCTTCGCCGGCCGCCTTGTCGTGCCAGACGGCGGCCAGTTCGCGCAGCGGTTCGAAAAACGCGGGCGCCAGCAGCAGGATGAACAAGCCCTGCCCCAGCGTCAGTTCCCGGCCCCAGGTGCCGAAATTGATGCTGCCCAGCAAAGAGAAACCGATAAACGCGGCCACCATGGCCACGCCCAGCGCGGAAAACAGTTCCAGCACGGCGGACGACAAAAAAGCGATGCGCAGCACCACCATCGTGCGCCGGCGCACGGATTGCGACGAGGCATCTAGGCGTTCGGCCGTGGCATCGACGGCGTCGAGCGCGCGCAGGGTGGCCAGGCCGCGCAGGCGGTCCAATAGGAAGGCGTTCATGCTGCCCATCTCCACCATCTGCGCGCGGCTGGCCGCTTGCGCACCCATGCCCACGAGGGCCATGAAGACGGGAATCAACGGCGCGGCAATCAGCAGGATCAGGGCGGCAATCCACGACAGCGGCGTCACCACGGCGAGGATCACGAGCGGCACGAGCATGACTTTCCAGCGCGCCGGCTTGTAGCGCACCAGATACGGCACGATGGCTTCGGCCTGTTCCGCGATGACGCTGGCCGCCTGGCCCGACTGGGCGCGCTGGCGGTCCAGCGGCGAACGCTGCGCCAGCGCTTGCGCCACCTGCGCGCGCAAGGTGGACAGGTGGTCGCGCGCCGCCACATACATGCGCCGCGCGCCCCACGCTTCGCCGCCGGCGCGCAGCACGCCCAGCAGCAGCACGCCAGCGGCCGGCAGCACGGCCGCGCGCCAGGGCGCACCGTGCAGCATGGCTTGCACGGCCCAGGCCAGCAAGGCCGCTTGCGGCAGCCACAGCAAGGCGGCACCACCCTGCGCCAGGCTGGCGGCGCGGGGAAGAATAAAGCGGGGCAAGGACAGTGGCGTGGTAGGCATCTCTATACTTTTTGAGTTTTCAGAATTTTCTGTAAATTCGATATTTTGTATAATACTGCGAAACATGACATATATCAATTGACCCTGCGGGTGTGGCGTGAAAAAATTCAGATAATTATGAAAACTCAACATATCCAAATGACGCCGCTGATCCTGACCTTCGTCAGCCATTTCGGCGAGATGGGCAGCCGCTGGGGCTTTAACCGGACAGTGGGGCAAGTGTACGCCTTGTTGTTTGTCGCGGAGCATCCTTTACACGCGGATGAAATCGCGGAACACCTGAGTTTTTCACGCTCGAACGTGAGCATCGGCTTGAAGGAATTGCAGGGCTGGGGCTTGATCCGCCAGTCGCGCATTCCCGGCGACCGGCGCGAGTATTTTTCCTCGCTGGGCGATGTGTGGCAAATCTTCCGCGTGGTGGCCGCCGAGCGCCGCCGCCGCGAAGTGGCGCCCACCCTGACGGTGCTGCGCGAATCGCTGCTGGCGCCGGCCACGGAACCCGTGGACCAGTATGCGCAGGAGCGCATGCGCGAAATGTATGAACTGGTCGACCTGGCCAACACCTGGTTCGACGACTTGCAACGCCTGTCGCCCGAATCGATGGCGCAACTGATGAAAATGGGTGCCAAAGTACAAAAATTGCTCAACGCCAAAGATCGGCTGTTCGGCAAGAGCCCCGAGGAAAGCTAGGCCCAGTCCCGCCTGCCGCGGGCGCACCCGGCGCAGCGGCGGCGACACCGTTGCGGCCGGCCTTGCCTGCGTGAGATTTGGTGAGATTTGCACAAATTAATTTTCATATAATGCGGCCGCGAATCGACACGCCTTTGTCGACCTCACTGGCCATATTCATGAAAAAATCTCTCGCAGTTAGCAGTATCGTCTTGCTCCTCAACGGTTGCGGAGGCGGCGGCAGCGGCGGCAACGATGCCCCGATCGGCCCGCCAACGGGACCGGTGGCACCGGTGACACCGGTACTCGCCAGCATCAACGCAGCCGATGCATTCAGCAAATTCATCAACACCAATCAGAACGGCGTGGACCTGGCCTCGAATGACGGCTTCCTGGGCACGGCAAACCTGATCATCCGCACGGAAGAGTCCTCGCCCTTCGTCACCGACGGCGTGGCGCAGGAAACCAAGACGTCGCAAGTGATCCAGTTCCAGCGCCGCGGCGCCGACGGCCGCCTGCAGCGGCAAAATATCTGGAAAATTCATTTTGATGCACAGATGAAACCCATCGGCATTGCCGTCGGCAAGGAATACGGCAGCTACACCGATTGCCTGGCAGTGAAAAGCAGCTCGGCATTGCCCACCTCGACGAATGGCGCCGGCGTGCTCCTGTCCGGCTTGCAGTCGAGCACCTATCTGGAAGGCTTCAAGAATGGCAAATTTGCCCACTATTGCAGCCCGGCCACGCAAACGAGCGGCAGCGTGGAATGGTCCGTCGTCGAAGGCGCGCCCAATCCCTATTTCTGCCTGACCATGCCCGAAGGCATGACCGCCGCCAAAACCCGCATCTGCACGCCCGTGGACAAGGCCGGTACGCTGAACCAGTCAGCCTGGGTACGCGTCTACAACAGCGATGGCACGTCGCAGGTGGACTACAAGAATACCAGCCTGAACAAGCCAGTGGAAACCTTCAGCACCGTCATCAATTCCAAGGATTACTGGTATGGCGTCGTATGGCGTCCGCAGGATGGCTATGTGTACAAGACCTATCCGGACACCCGCTTTTCCTCGGAACTGGCTTGCCGCGAGCAGACCAGTATCGACTGGAAAGCGAGCTGGAACGCAAACAATATCGGCTGGGCCTGCATCCACACCATCTCGAACTAACCCCGCACCATGCCCCTGCGGCCCGCGCCGCAGGGGGTAGCAAGCGGCCGTCAGCCCGCATTTTTAGGCGGCGTTGACGGCCCGCCCCCGCCTTTTTACACCATCTTTATACCCCTCTCGCTATGCTGGCTGGCACCACCGCCCCCCTTGCGAAGGAGCTTCCATGCATGAATCCCCATTCCAGCCACGCGCGCGCAATGTGCTGCGCCAGCGCTTGCCCGTGCGCGAACGGCTGCGCCTGGCGCGCCTGGCCAGCAAGAAGATGTTATCGCTGTGTTCTGCGCTGCTGTGCGCGGCGCCGCTGCTGTATTTGCTGAGCGTGGTGCTGTTTGCGCAGCCCTGAACCGCTGCGCGGAAATCGAATGAGGGGGAAAGATGCGGTGCGGTGCGGCAGCTTGCCGCCGCATGATTGTGGCCAGTATGAAACTGGTCCGCCCAGAGGGAATCGAACCCCCATTCACGGTTTAGAAGACCGTTGTCCTATCCGTTGAACGATGGGCGGAGAGGTGCAGTATTTTAATCCATGCGCGCCAGCAATGAAATACTGGCGCGGAATAGAAAACGGGCTGTCATTTCTGACAGCCCGCTTATGACTTTGGTCGGAGTACAAGGATTCGAACCTTGGACCCCCTGGTCCCAAACCAGGTGCGCTACCGGGCTGCGCCACACTCCGAAGACAAGATAATAACGCCCCCACCCAATTTCGTCAATTGCCATAGACGAATTAGATGGAAATAACTATCGGTTCCTGCCTGTCACGCGGTCACTTTATCCGCGATGCGGCGCGCCATGCTCTCGGCCTTGTCCTTGTCCTTCGCTTCCACCATCACGCGGATCAGCGGTTCCGTGCCGGAAGCGCGGATCAGCACGCGGCCCGTGTCGCCCAGCTCGGCCTCGACCAGTTCTTTCTCGGCCACCATGGCGGCATTTTTCTGCCAGTCGAAACCGGGCGCCACGCGCAGGTTGATCAGGGTTTGCGGGAACAGCACCAGTTCGGCCAGGCATTGCTGCAGGCTCTGGCCGCTGCGCTTGAGCGCGGACAACACTTGCAGCGCGGAGACGATGCCGTCGCCCGTCGTGTGCTTGTCCAGGCACAGCAGATGGCCGGAACCTTCGCCGCCCAGTATCCAGCCCTTTTCCTTCATGACTTCCAGCACGTAGCGGTCGCCCACCTTGGCGCGCGCAAAGCCGATGCCCTGCTGCTTGAACAGCACTTCCAGCGCCATGTTGGTCATCAGGGTGCCGACGGCGCCGGCCACGGGGCCCGTTGCCAGGCGGTCCTTGACCATGACGTACAACAGCTCGTCGCCGTTATACAGGCGGCCCGTGGCGTCGCACATGATCAGGCGGTCGGCGTCGCCATCGAGGGCGATACCGAGGTCTGCGCCATGCTCGACGACGGCTTCGGCCATCGCCTTGGTTGCCGTGGCGCCAAAGCCCGCATTGATGTTGAAGCCATCGGGCTTGTTGCCGATGGCGATGACTTCCGCGCCCAGCTCATGGAACACGTGCGGCGCGATATGGTAGGCGGCGCCGTGCGCGCAATCGACGACGATCTTCAGGCCGCGCAAGTCCAGCTCGTTCGGGAAGGTGCCTTTGCAAAACTCGATGTAGCGGCCCTGGGCATCGTCCAGGCGCTTGGCGCGGCCCAGCTTGTCCGAAGGCACGCAAGCCATGGGCTCGTCGAGCGCCGCCTCGATTTCCAGTTCCACGCTGTCGGGCAGCTTGGTGCCCTGGCCGGAAAAGAATTTGATGCCATTGTCATGGTAGGGATTGTGCGAGGCGGAAATGACGACGCCGGCCGACAGGCGTAGCGCCCGCGTCAGGTAGGCGATTGCCGGCGTCGGCATGGGGCCGGCCAGCATCACGTCCACGCCGGCGGCCGACAGGCCCGCTTCCAGCGCCGCTTCCAGCATGTAGCCGGAAATGCGTGTGTCCTTGCCGATCAGCACAGTCGGACGGGTCTTGCCGCCTTGCGACTTGGCCAGCACCTTGCCGGCAGCATAACCGAGGCGCATGACGAAATCAGGGGTGATCGGAGCCGTGCCCACCAGGCCGCGGATGCCGTCGGTGCCAAAATATTTACGCGTCATAGTATTTCTCTTTTTGTTGTTTATGATAAATCTTACAGGCTCAGTGTGCCATCCGCCAGACCTTCAGTGCATCGACGGTTTCAGCTACATCATGCACACGGATAATTTCTGCGCCTTGCGCTACCGCAGCAAGCGCACCGGCCACGCTGCCAGCCAGGCGCTGCTCGACGGGACGTCCCGTGACGGCGCCGAGCATCGACTTGCGCGACAAACCGGCCAGCACGGGCAGGTCCAGTTCGCTGCGCAGCCGGCGCGTCGCGCGCAGCAAGGCATAGTTCTGCTCCACCGTCTTGCCGAAACCAAAGCCGGGATCGACGCACAGGCGTTCGCGGGCGATGCCGGCCGCCGTCATCGTGTCGATGCGTTCGCGCAGGAAGTCGATGACTTCGCGCACCACGTCTTCGTACTGGGGCTGGTCCTGCATGGTTTGCGGCACGCTTTGCATGTGCATGATGCACAGCGCGCAATCGCTGTCCCGCACGGCGTCGATGGCGCCCGGCGCGCGGAAACCGTTGATATCGTTGATCATGTCGGCGCCCGCCAGGATGGCTTCGCGCATCACTTCCGGCTTGTACGTGTCGACGGACAGGGGCTTGCCGCAGTCGCGCAAGGCGTACAGCACCGGCATGACGCGCTGCAACTCGTCCTGCAGCGGCAACGGCGGTGCGCCGGGACGGCTCGATTCGCCGCCGATGTCGAGGATGTCGGCGCCGTCGGCAATCATCTGCTCGGCGCGCGAAATGGCAAATTCCAGGTGTTGATACTGGCCCGCATCGGAAAACGAATCGGGCGTGATGTTCAGGATGCCCATCACCAGCGCCTGCGTGCCCTGCAGGTTGAAGCCAAATCGGCCGAATTGCAAATAGTGTCGCATGTGAATCTTTGTAGTCGTCAGGGAAATCTGGTGCGCCAACGAAAAAGGGCAAGGATCGCTCCTTACCCTTTTGATTGCGCGCCGCCGGTCGGGGCGGCCGCTGTCAGGCTGGTGCCGTCACGTTCGGCGAGATGCCGCCCGTGCCGCTGTCGCCCGCATTGCGGCGTGGCGGAATGACTTTCGGTGGACGCGGCTCCAGGCCGGCCATGATGTCATTGATTTGCTCTGCATCAATGGTTTCCCATTCCAGCAAGGCTTTGGTCATCATTTCGACCTTGTCGCGGTTGCCTTCCAGCAAAGTACGCGCCAAAGCATATTGCTTGTCGAGAATGTTCCGGATTTCAGCATCGACCTTTTGCTGGGTCGCTTCCGAGATCGTCTTGGTGGCGCCACC